>WLWD01000005.1_pt1:242500-3603164 | contig 3603164 bp, 3553 predicted proteins | sample 6712731 | NCBI WGS metagenome assembly WLWD01 (sample SAMN12718690, study PRJNA576275) | sponge metagenome | isolation source: marine sponge | host: Mycale hentscheli | place: New Zealand: South Island, Marlborough, Capsize Point | collected 2014-11-01 | reverse complement strand
ATGCGCACGGTTCCGGTCACTGGTTTAGCGATGGCGCGCGTCCAGGATTGCACCCCGGAGGTGTAGCGCTTGATTAGTTGGAAGGCGGTCGTCGCGCCGTCGCCGGTGCCAATCGCCTGATTGTTCGGTGCCGGCGTTCCCGAGGGAACGCAGGACTTGTGGTCGCCCCAGTCCTTGAACCTAAAGCCATGCAGCCGACCGTTGCGGGCCTCGAAGAAGGCCACGACCGCCGCCAGATCGTCCGCGCGGCGGATGCCATAGGCGACATCGTAGCGGCGGCGGCTGTTCGCCCAGCTGGCGTTGCGCTCCTCGTCGCCGGAAGCGAGTTCGACGATCTGGGTCCGCCGCTCGGGCCCGCCGCGCGCACCCCGGCTGATATTGTCGGGAAACCGGACTTCGTGAAACGCCATCACATACCCCTTCGCCCGAGCGAGACGGCGCGGGCGATGTCCGCCGCAACCTGCGTCCGGGACTGCCGGAAGCTCTCGGCGTCGCGCGCCATGATGGTGACATTCACGCCACCGGCTGCGCCGTAGCTCTGAGCTTCGCGGCGAGACAGCACGCGCTCGCCGCGTTGCAAGATGGCCGGAACTTCATCGTGGCGGAGCCCTGCAACGCCGCCGGCATGCATGCGAGGCGCTGCCGCGAAAGCCATCGCCGGGACCATCCGGCTTGGCGAAGAGTCTCCGACCATGCCGCCCGCGTGCAGGATGTTGGCGAAGATCCCGCCCGCGCCCCCCAGCGCGCCAGAGAGCGCGTTGGCAATAGGCCCGAGGATGAACCGCCTCGCCGCCAGCTTGGAGAGATCGGCCAGCAGCGAGGTAACCAGATCGCGGAAATCCAGCTTGCCGATTTTCACGAATTCGCCGACCGCATTCTCGGCCGACTGGAACGCGCTGACGAGGCTCTGGCCGATGTCCCCGCCAATCTCGCGCGCCTTGCTGGCATAGTCGCTGAGCGCTGCGGTGACCGCCTGCCAGCCGGAAACTGCGGCGTCGATGTCAGGTTCGGCTGCAGCGGCAGCAGTCTCGGCCGCTGCACCCGCACCCGTGGCCGCCTGTCCGGCATCGCCAAGGGCAGTTTCCAATCGCTCCGCCGCGTTGGTCGCCTCGGTCAGCGCGTTCGCGCCAGCTTCATCGCTGCCCCGCACCGCATCACGCAATGCCTGCCAACTGGCGAGTGGCGCGCGCGCGCCTTCGGCCAGATCGTGGGCCGCGCCACGATATGTGTTGGCCGTGGCAAGCGCAGTATTGGCCGCCGCAGTGAGCCCGAGATCGGGTGCGGAAAGCGGGTTATCCTCAAAAGCGCGGTCGAAGGCGGTCTGTGCGGCTGTGGTCGCGGCAGTTGCTGCGCCCTCAAACCGGTTCTCGATCTGACCAAGTTCGAGATCGGGAATGATCGAGATGCGACGCTCTGACCCGAGCGCTTCCAGCCCCTGGTTGATCCCCCCGATGAATGTGTTGATCCGCGAGACGACGCCGTTCAGCATCGCCTCAACGCCGTCGATCAGGCTGTTGGCCGCCTGAAACGCCAGATCGCCGATGGCGGCTGGCAGCAGTCCCCAGATCGCCTTGATCGCCTCGTAGGCCCCCTCGAAGGTGTTCGCGGCCGTGTTGCCGAAAGTCACGACGCTTTCGATGGCGCTCTGCATACCCGACGCCGCATCAGACTTCAGATCGAAAAACATTGCAGTGGCCGCAGCGCCCGCCGCAGCTGCCCCCATCTTGATGCGGTCCCACACCTCGACGGCGAGGTCCTTCAGAAGCGACATCGCCTCTCCAAATCCGCCCGCGCCAGTAACAAGGCGGGTGAACTGGTAGACGAGCTCGCCCGCGCCAACGATCAACGCGCCGATGCCGGTGCGGATCAGTGCCCCACGAAGGAGCACCAGCGCGGTGGCGAGGCCACGGACCGAGAGAGCTGCGACGGCAATCCCGGCGACCCAACGCCCTGCAAGAAAAGCCACAAACGTAGCGGCATAGGTGGTCAGACGGCCGATGTTGTCGAAGACACTGCGGATCGCGATGCCGAGCGGGCCTGTGCGGCTCGCAACCGCCGCCATGGCATTCGCGACCGCTTCCAGCGCGGGTGCCGCAGCGACCGTCAGCTGGTTCGACAGCCCGCGCCAGATCAGCCCCAACCTTGAGATGGCGTCGTTCGTCTGCTCGATCTGGTCGGCATCCTGCTCCGACACGACGACGCCGAAGGCCAGAACATCCTCTTTCGCCTGGCGCAGCGTCGCGGTGTCGATCCGCGACATGGCGATGGAGCCTTCCTCGCCAAAGAGCTGACCGGCGACGGCCGCGCGTTCGGCTGCGGGCACAAATTCCTCGATGGCCGCGTTGATCGCGCCCACACGCTGATCCAGCGGCAGGGAAATTAGGTCGGCAGCCGAAAGCCCCAGCCGATCCAGCGCGTCGGCGGCAGGTCCGGTCCCGGCGGCCGCCTGGCTGAGACGGCGCGTCAGATCCTTGGTGGCCTGCTCGATGCCGGACATCGACACGCCCGCCAGCTCGCCCGCGCGCTCCAGCGTCTGGATCGAGGCGACGGTGGTCCCCAGCGACTGCGCGAGCTTGGCCTGCGCATCGACGGTTTGCAGCCCGGATCGGACCATCGCCACGCCAGCAGCAGCGGCGGCGGCCACGGCGGCAGCGGCAGCCACTGCAACACGACGGGAGAACGCCGCAAGTCGGGCGTTGGCCGCCTCCATCTCGCGGCTGAGCCGCCCGAACCCTCGCACCCCGGCCTCACCGACACCTTCCAGTTCGGCGCGCACCTGTCGGCCACCGACCGCGGCAAGGCGGACAGAAACGCGCTTTTCAGCCATTGGAATGATCCATCTGTTCGTTGAGCTTCGCAACCATCACGGATTCAATGACGGGCAGCAGTTCGGCCATGGCCAGGGGTGGGATGCCGAGCGCGTCACCGAGAGCGAGCGCAGCGGTCAGGTCCCAGCCGATCACCGCACCCGGCAGAACGCGGAGCTGGCCGCCGAGACGGTCGACCAAGTCCCAGACCTGCCAACCCTCGTAAGTCAGCGGCCGGTTCAGCCACGCCGGGCAGTCTTCGCACGCCGTTTGGCAGGCGTCGCAGTAGCGTTCGCCCCCGCCGAAGGACCACTCGGCAAGGACGCGGAGACGTTTTTTTCCTGTTCCAGCAGCAGGCCTTTGGAGACGTAGGTCAGCTGGAAGGCCTCGAAGATAGGCCAGACATCGAGCAGCGCGTCGATGGCCTCGGGGCTGGGATCGATCGGCTCGCCGTCCGCGTCGCCGATGCCGTCCCAGGCGAGCACCGCCCTCCGTGCGAGAGCTTTGGCGAAGGCCACGGCGCGCTCCTCGTCGGAGGCCTCTTTGGGGACCGCTTCGACGGCGGGATCGCTGCGGGTGGCCACCATCAGCGCGGTAGTCAGCGGTCGCAGTTGCGCCCGCACGCCGGGGGCAAGACTATGCCAGCGCGGCGCGTTCGTTAGGTCGAGCGTGAGCATCAATATGTCTCCACATCGTTCAGGAGGGTTGCGGTGCACATCCGGCCGACGACGCTGTCGCGGGCGGCTTGCCAGTCGAAAGTGGCCTGCACGCCCTGCGGCCCGGAAATCTCGATGCGCGGGCGTGGCAGGTAGACGGCGTGCACGGTGAAGGTGAAGCTTTCGCCCGAGGGCAGCAGATAGGCGAACTCAAGCTCGCAAGGATCGCCATTGATCGCCTGCGTCACCAGTGTCTGGTCAGCGAAGCGCACCTCGATGGAGCCGGTCAGCGCAGCGATGGACGGGTCCGCGCCGTCGATGCGGCCGTCCGAGCGGATGGTCTCGATGCGGTCGAGGTTGTTGGCGTAGGTAATGTCGGCCGAGACCACATTGCCGAGGGCAGATCCGTTGCGGGTGATCGCCCCATTGAAATGGCCGAAGCGCTGCAATTCCAGCGCGGCGGGCGTGCCTGCGCTGGTCGTTGTGCCCACCGTCTCGCCCTGCGCCACCAGCCGGGATGTCGCGGTCAGCAGCCCCGAGCGCTGCATCTGCCAGTTGATCTGGTCGAGTACACAGCCGGAATACATCGCGTAGCGCGGCACTTCGGGCATGCCGGTCTCGATGGACATGCTGGGCAGCATCCAAGACCCCGACTGAAACTCGTGCGTCCAGGGACCGGTGCCAGATGTGGTCGGGTCGCCAAAGGTCGCCTTCAGCCAGAAGCCGAAGGCCTCGGCGTCGAGCGGCACGACGACATCGCCGTCTGCCGTCACCGCATCCTTGATCGGTGCCAGCGGATCGCGGCCGTAGCCCAGCAGTTCCGAGTTCAGCAGCGGCTGCTCCGCGCCGAGCGAGGTGCTGGCGAAGGGCATCTTGGTGAAGCCGCCGACTGGCGGCGTGCCATAGGTCGTTTCGAACGCAAGCGCCATCTGCGCCCGCGCCCCTTGGGCTCGTGCCATCGTATTCTCCTTGAATTGTCAGGGTCAGCCGAGCGGATCGGCCGTTGAATAATGCAGCACCACCGGGATCACGGCCGCCTTCAGGCTCGCCGCGCCTTCGACCGGCAGATCGACCGGGCGTGGCGCTTCTGCTTCGACCCAGTCGCATAGGCCGCCGAGCGTGCGGTCGGCGGCAATTGCCGTGCCGATGCTGGCGGTCAGCGTGTCGAAGACGGCGTCACGGTCGGTGCCCTGCACGACCGCCTCAATCTCGGCACGGTGCTGGTAGTGGTAGCGCAGGGGCGACAGTGTTACCTCGGGATCGCCTGGCTCCCCATCCCGAAGGATCAACAGGCCATCGGCGGGTATGCGCTCGGGCAAGACCTCACCCCGCAGGGCGGTTGCGGCCAGCGTCAAAAGCCGCGCCTGCAGCGCGGTGAGAATGGTTTCACGAACAGTCATGGTGTCTTTCCGGGCTCGACAGTAGAAATTGCTGGCTCAATGCACCCATGAGCTCCGGAAAAAAGGCTGCGAACTGCGATGGAAGGAGCTCGGGAAAACTACTAAGTCTTGTGTGGGTTTTCACTAGGAAGTCAGATGATTACAGACAGATTCGAAGATTTTGCACAGTCGCTGCGAGTTTTCATTGAACAGAAATACAGATTCCAAGAACTATTCCTCATCGATTCAAGCGAGGCGATCGGCAATGTTGAGCTCGCCTGTAAGAGCATGCTCGACACATTCGCCAGCTTGTACGACGCAGTTCGAGAAACTCAGGAAGTCGATTTTGATTTTTATGCACACCCGCTTTGTTGCGCTGTTCTTGCATACAGAAATGCCAAGCATCACAATAAAGCGCACGGCATCCGCAGTGTGCACCGCCATGCGCAGCAGAACGAACGCCAAGACTACCTCCTTGTAGATTTTCCTGCTGGGGACGGCGAAGACGGCGGAGGGTTCATTGACCACTACGCTTCTTGGGGAGACTTTTGTGTGCTCCTCGACATGCCAAGGGATCAAAGCCGCTTGCGCGCAAATGCTCGGAACCTCGTCAGACACCGCATCGAGGCAGATGGATTTGAACGTTTCGCTGATCAGGACGGAGTTCCAATCCATCGGGTCTTTATAAACATGATTCCAATAATAATTGGCGCTGGATCAGAGTTTATTACCTATTTGAAGCCACATATTCGCGCTCAAAGTGTGGAGGCCGAGCATTTCGTTTCGCATTTCGAACATGTGGAGCAAGCCAACTTTTCTCGACCTAAATACTTGGAGTTAACGAGTTCGGTTTTTGGTTAGGGTTGCTTGGCACGAGGAAACGATAGCCAATTTCCGATCCTATCGCTGAACAACCCATTTCGCCACGATCAGCCCCGGGACGCTGTCAAGCGCCCGGTCTGCATCCCGCGCGAGGTCCAGCCGCTTCGGCAGTTTCACCTGCGGCACGAGCAGGAAGATCGGCGCGGTGACCTTTCCGCGCCCGGTCTTGGAGCGGGACACGACCGCCTGACCCTTCGTGTTCAGCCGTCCCTCTGCCACCAGCAAGCTCGGCCCCGTGCGACGATAGACGAAACGCAGGCGCAGCCCGCGTCGCCGTTCCCATTCGCCGGGGGTTATCCTGCCGCCGCGCAGCGACTTGCCTGCGGCGGGCAGCGGGATCGCCAGCCAGAACCCGTCTTTCGAGCGGATCAGCGGGCCGGTGTCATGCGCTCCCACGATGACCGGGGCCTTGGACCAGACCAGCGCGGCTGCATCCAAGCTCTCGCCCGACCTCGGGAAGTTCTGGTTGCGGATCGAGTTGGCAAGCCGTCGCCCCAATCCCGCGCCAGTGATCTGCGTGCGCCAGGCAGTCTTGAGCCCGGTCCCGGCCTCGCGCATGGCAGCTGTCACAGCACGTTCGCCCGCCGCGACCTCCGCTGCCATCATGGCGACGATGTCCGGATCGATGTCGAGCTTCAGCTTCACGCGGGCCTCAGATCAACAGTCCAGACCAGCCGCTCCCGGTCCCGGACGGGTTCGCCCTGAATGAGGAAGGCGTCGCCATCCATTTCCAATCGGTCGCCGGGACGCGGTGCCGGAACTTCCGCGACGCGAAGATCGATCCGGGTCGTTTCCGACCAGAGCCGCGCATCGCCGAATTCGGTGATGGCATCAGCCTGCCGGGAGACGACGCGCACCAGCACGGGCGCGCCGCCATCGGAGGTGTAGACCGCCTCACGCCCGATGTTGGGATCCGCGAACAGAGCATCCAGAATGGCGGCAAACGCCGTCATCAGAAACTGCCGTTCAGGCGCACCCGGCCGATCAGGTCACCCGCGCCGCCCGCAACAGACTCAACGGCCACACCGATCAGCGTGTTCGCGGTGGCGGTCTTGGTGGCTTCCTTGTTGGTGTTGTCCCAATAGACCTTGTCACCGGTGGACCAGGCTTGGCTCGCGACTTTCTTCAGGTCGAAGACTCCGATGAGGGCGGTCTCGACCGTCTCGGCATTGGCAGCATCCCCGGCGGCCACGCCGAAAATAGAGCCGACGAGCAGGCCATCGCCGGAGGTCACGGCGTAGGGCGCGGTCAGGGTGATGGTGTTGCCGGGCTGGACGTAGTTTTTCATTGCGGGATCCTTTGCAAAATGGAACGGGCGGCCCGATTGGACCGCCCGTTAGAGGTGAGATGTCAGGGACGGCCCGTTTTATGCGCCGGGGTTCTTGTAGAGGCCGCGCCAGTCGATGGCCTTTGCGCCGAAATCGAGGCGGCACTTGATCTCGACGCCGTCGACGTCGAAGCCGTTCCGGGTCTCAATGTACGCGCCCTGCTGACCCTCGAGATAGGCGTACTCGATGGTGTCGATCTGGTTCGGGCTGGCCGCGAGGTACCAGGCGGTTACGCTGGCGGCATCGAGGCGTGGCTCGCTGATCGGCGCGAGGGTGCGGATCGACTGCGGCACGACATTGGACGTCGCTGCGGGCACCAGGTTCTGGGCGACCATCTGCTCCGCCTTCAGTTCCAGCGAGGCGGGCACGATCAGGAAGGCGGGGCGGACGTTCAGCACCGTCTTCTTGTCGAGCCCGGTCTGCTTGGCCATCGCCGCGCGGGCCGCACCGACAGCATCGACCGCCAGCGCTGCGCCTGTTCCTGCGAGGTTCTTGTGGCTGGTGTGGAACAGGGCGTTGCCGTCCGCCATCGCCGGGTTGGCGGTGATGATGCCCCAGACGACGTCCGATTCCAGCTGGGCGATGGAGTTGCCGTACATCGCGGGGATCCGAGTGAAGGCGTCGAGATCGTCGTTGATCAGCGTCTGGCGGGTGATGGCGACCACCCGGCCATAGGTCTTGACCTTGTAGCTCTCCTTGCTCTCGCCGAGTGTCCCGCGTTTGAACTCGCCGCTTTCGCCCACCTCCAGCAGCTGCGGCGCTTCGCCGAGCTGGACCCGGTGCATCGCCTTGAAGTCGGTGGCCAGAACCTGGCGGCAGAACAGCATGAATGTGCGGGGATAGGCGTCATAGGCCTGCCGCAGGGTCTTGTTGGTGACCGCCGAGAGGATCTCCGGGAAGTCGGACGTCGAATGCAAGGCCCGCGTTGCCACCTCGTCGCGAGACAGGCCCCGCGTATTGACCCCAGCATTGCCAAGGCTCTCGCGGGCCAGTTCCATGAGCGTCATGCCACGATACTGGCGAGCGGCATCTTCCAGAGTGAACAGCGTTGGGCTGTAACGGTGCAGAAGCGCGTTCGCGACGGCATCGCGGCGGGTGATCTGCTCGTCGCGGCCGCCGAGTGGGATCGACACCTGGCTGAAGGTGCGGGTTTCTTCGGATTTGGAGGCGACCTGATCGAGGATCAAACGCCGGGCTTCGCCGATATCCGTGCCGCGCTTGACCAGATCCTCGGCAAAGCTGCGCTCGAGGTTCAGCCGCCCGGCCAGATCATAGATTGTGGACACCCGGTCACGCTCCGTCTCGCGGGCCCGGGTCGCAACAGCTTCAGTGTCAGGCACAACGGGGGCATCGGGCTTCTGCGGCTTTGGCTGCGCGCGGGTCTCAACGGCAGCAACCTTCGGCTCGGCCACAGGCGTCTTCGGTTCAGTCATGGTGGTGTCCTCGGCAGCATTGATGTCGCTGGGCTGATCTTTGGCCTCTGCGGCCAGGGCGTTGGGTTTTTCCGTCATCGGGATGGCTCCTGTTTGAGTGGGTGGGACGTCCCGGCGATGGAGGACGCAATCGTGAAGTTGGGATTGGGCGCGAAACCCTGCGGCGGGATCTGCCCCGACCGGCACGGCGGACACCTCGAAGGGCGTCCAGTCCACCGCGCGCCAAAGCTCGCGAGCCGCTTCGGGCTTGGACACTTCGAACCGGTGGACCTGGTAGCCGATGGACACCGCCCGGATATGGCCCGCCTGGATATCGCGCCAGATCGGTTCGACATCGGCGCGCTCAGAAATCCGGACCTGCGCAATGCCGCGACCGTTTTCGATCCGGGCAGACCCCGGGACGACCGAGCCGATCACGGCATCCAGCGTTTCGATCTCATGCACCTTCAGAAACGGCGCGCCGGCGTTCAGACGATCGAGCCGCACATGGTCTGGATCGAGGCTCAATTCCTCGTCGTAGGGTTCGCCGAACAGGGTCGATCGACGAACCCGAGCGCCCGCTGACCAGATCACCTCGACGGTGCGGGTGTCGGTGTCCGCTGAGTTCAGCGCAAGCTCCGCCATCCGGCGCAAGGCCGGGATTTCGATCATTGTGTCCATGTTGGTCAGTCCTGTTGGTCGGCCTGCGCCGGATCGGTTTCCGCGTCAGCGGTGGGCTCGTCGTCGGCCGGTTCGTCGGCATCCGGATCGGTGGCCGGGTCGCTGGTCTGCGCGCTCCCGGTCTTGGTGACTCGTCGCGGGTCGCTGTCGAGAACCAGCCCGAGGGCATCGAGCTTGGCGTTGGTCGCAGCGATCTCGGCCAGCACCGCGTCCGGATTGCGGCCCTGCCGGGCGATCACCTCGGCCAGCGTCATGGTGCCAGATCGGATCGACAGCAGGTTCGCCATCGCGTCCTTCTGCGGATCGACCGCCTCGAACTTCGGCGGCGACCATTCGACCGGTACGTCCGGCGATGGGATCTGGCCCGCCGCCCATGCGGCTTCCGTGAACCAGCGCCAGACCGGGGCGCAGAACATCGGGATGAACAGCTGCCACTGGACGGCATCGATCTGGCGGCGGAATTCAACCAGCCCCGCGCGGATCGAGGAATAGTTCACCTGGGAGAGATCGCCGGTCAGCAACTCATACGGCACGCGGAACCCGGCCGAGATCGTATGCAGGCTCGCCCGCTTGTATTCTGCATAGCCGCCCGTAGCCGAAGGCTGGTTAAATCGAATGTCCTTGCCGCCGCGCGCATAGGCAATGAGGCCAGGCTCGAACTGCTCGACGCGGTTTCCATCAGCATCGACCACGGAGGGAGCGATGCCCTGCTGCGCCTCGTCGTCGCCGAAGACGATGGCGGTGACGCAGGCCTCGGTCTTCTTGCGGACCAGTTCGGCCACCTCGTAGTCGTCGAGGTCGCGCAAACTGCGGATCACCGGCGCGCCCCAGGGAACGCCGCGCGCCTGCGTGCGCTGCTTCTCGTAAACATGGGCGATCTCGGTCGCCGGGACCGGGCGGCTCTGCAACCCGTTCTGCAACGTGCCATAGGCATCACCCGGATGTTCGGCATGCAGCCAATAGGCCCGGCGTTTGCCGACTGGATCGAACTCGATCCCCTGGACGAGGCGTCCCGCGCCGATGGTGCCGGATTTCGTGGTGTCGAGGAAGTCGGCCTCCAGCACCTGCACTTGCAGCGGGACAGGCAAGCCATCCGCTGCGCGGCGCAGACGTCGGCGCACCAGGACCTCACCTGCCTCGACCATCTCGCGGCAGATCAACGTCTGCAGCCCATAGAAGTCGAGCTGGCCGTCGGCGTCAGCGGCGTCCGACCACCTTGCGAAGAGCGCATCGACCTTCCGGTCCAGCTTGTCATTGCCGCTCGCCGCCCGAGGCATGATGCCCGCACCGACAATGTTGTTTACCAGCACCGCCACGGCCTTGGCCGCATGCGGGTTGTTGCGGACCAGATCGCGCATCCGGTCGCGCAGCAGCGCCCCGGCCACGCCAACCTCGGTATCGGCCGAGGTGCCCGGCGCACGCCAGCCGTCGGTCCGTCGCCCCTTCGAGGCACCATCATAGCCCCGCGTCAGGGTTTCGAATGCCTGCCGCGCCAGCACACGACGGGCCGCCGTGCGTGGTGCCACCGAGGCAATCGCATGGTCAAACCAGTTGGCCCACATCAGCGATCCCCGCGCGAGAAGCCCGCGAGCCCAGCGATTGGCACCGGTTGTGTGGTGCCCGCTATGGCCCGCTCGATGGTGCGGATGCGCACCAGCAGATCCTCGGCCGAGCCATAGTCGACCGACTTGCCGTCATAGCTGACCCGGGTCGTGCCGCTGGAATAGGCCCGGCGCAACGCGGACAGCTCGGTTTCGGTCCAGTCTGCCATCAAAACCATCCTCCGCGCCGTCCGAGCCAGTCGGATTGACGTTTGCCTTGCGACGTCTGCGCTTGCCTGTTGATCTGCCCCGCGGGATCCGCAGAGGCGTCGGCGACACCGAGTTGATCCTCGAGGTCACGCCATTTCTCGTCGGTCCAGCGATCCGCACCCGCGATCCAGGCGGCGGCGCGGGCATAGACCCGGCAATCCAGCGCCTCGTTGCGCTCGCGCAGCTTCTGCCATTCCAGTCGGGCAAAGCCACGCTTCGTGCGCACCGTGACCAGTTGCTCGGCCACGAACTGCTTCAGCCATTCGTTCTCGACCCAGTGCGGCAGATGCACCGTGCCGGGTGAGAATTCTGCGCCGTTAGCGCGTTCCTCCTCGGTTGGCCGTTCCAGCCGCAGGAAGCGATAGGTCTCGGCCTTGAAGGTCGATACTGCCACGGTCCAGAGCCGTGCGCCGCGGCGCAAACGCTTGCCGCCCTCGGTCGCGTCCACGTAAGTGGGCCCCGACACAGGGCTGGCCCGGTTGAAGCCTTCGACACCCTTGACTGGTGCGACCTGTGCAAACCCTTGGGCCCGCGACCAGCCATAGACCGCCGGGGCCTCATAGCCAGTGTCGATGGCAAGCCGCGCGATCTTCAGATGCGCGCCACGCTCGTGCGGCCACGTCCGGCCGAGCAGTTCGGTCAGGTCGCCCCAGGCCTCATGCCGGTCGGGGCCGCCCTCGATCACGATGTGATCGAGCAGCCAGCTTTCCAGCCCACGGCCCCAGGCCCAGACATCGACTTCGATCCGGTCTTTCTGGACGTCGGCCCCAGCGGTCAGGAACAGCCCGCCCGCAGGCACAATGCCCGGTTTCCAGTGCTCGCGCCGGTCGTAGAGCCGCTGCCAATCCGGCGCTTCGCCGGTTTCGACCCAGGTCTCGCCGAGGATCGTGTTGCGGAAGGCCTTGATCGCTTCGTCCGATCCTTGCGCCGCATCCCACGCCCGCACGATCCGCTCCCAGCTGAGCCAGCCGATGGGTGAATAGAGCGCGGAGAGGTGGTAGCCGACCGTGTTGGGATCGGCCGCCGTGGCGGTCGGTCGCCATTCGCCAGCCTCCAGCATGGCCGTCTTGTTGTGGTCCGCGATGGGCGTCTCACAGTCCTCACAATGATATTCCGCCGTTTCCGGCTGTCCCTTCTGCCAGCGCAGTCGTTCGAATTTAAGCCACTGCATCGCGCCACAATGCGGGCATGGGACGAAAAACCGGCGCTGATCACTGGCCTCATAGTCCCGTTCAATCCGGCTCATCCCGCGAATGGTCGGGGTTGAGACCAAGAACACCTTGCGCCGGTGGGCGAAGGTCAGCGAACGCGCTTCCGCTAGCGTAACCGGATCACCCTCATCGTCGGCGGACGCCGGATAGGCATCGACCTCGTCGAGGAAAATGTAGCGCGCCGGGGTCGAGCGCAGCCCCACGGCCGAGTTTGCCCCGGTCATGATCAGGATACCGCCCGCGAATTCCTTGGACAGCATCGTATTGCCCGCGTCGCGCGACCGGGCCGGTTTTACCCGTTCCCGCAGTTCCGGACTTTCATCAATCAGTGGATCAATCCGTTGCCTCGAGTTCCGTTTCGCCAGTTCCACCGTCGGCTGGACGGCCAGCATCGGCCCCGGCGCTTGGTGGATAGCGAACCCAATCCAGTTGTTGCCGGCCTCGGTCGCGCCGACCTGCGCCGCCTTCATGAACACGATCCGCTGTGTCGGGTCGCCGGGCGACAGCCGGTCCATGATTTCGCCCATGTAAGGCGTGCGCGCCGTGCGATACCGGCCCGGTTCGGCCGAGGCACGCCCTGACAACATCCTGTGCCGATCTGCCCATTCCGAAACCGTCAGGTCCGGATCCGGCGTGAGGCCTGCGCCCCAGGCGCGCAGGATTTCCACCGCGCCGTCGAAGTCGTCCTCACCGGAGATCGGGTTTGACCTCGGCAAGATCGTCGAGCTGGGCACGGACATGTTTCTCCAGAATCTTCTGCATCGCGGCGGGCTCCACACCCAGATCGGCCGCCATCAACGCCGCCGCACGCGCGGGCCAGTTGACCCAAACGTCACGCTCCTGCCGCGCCAGCCGAAACACCAGCGACAGAGCACGCGCCCGGTCGATCAACTCGCCCTTCAGCTTATGCAGCCGGAGACGGCGCTCCTGCGCCTTCAGCACTTCATTGGCCGTCTTGGCCTGCAGAAACGTGGTGCCACTGCCGACGGGAGGTGCGGCCATTCCCTGTTCGCGCAACGTTTCGCCCACGGCGGAAACCGCCGCCTCCGGGACCGGTTTGAGTTTCGGCTTCGGTGCCTTGCGAGTTTTGGACGGGTCGGTCGCCTCCGCGCGCAGAGCATCGCTGGCTGCCGCGTCAATGCTGCCATCGGCGTGTAGAACCAGCCGCCCCGTCGCCTTGGCCTTCTGGATTGCCCCGCGCGAGAGGCCGACGCGGGCGGCGTATTGGCGCTCGCTCAGACCCTCCATGGCGCGCTCCGATTATCATTTAAAATCATGTGCTTATGTAGTTGATAAGCCTCCGCACCAGAGCGAACGTGATCTCAAGAGAACGATGCAACTCACAACGGAGCCACCAAGATGACCCGCCTGAACCCGATCACCACACCCCGCCACCAACTGCGCGCCGAGAAGGCTGCGCGGAACCGCGAAGCTGCGATCAACGCCTTCCTTGGCAAGAAAGCCGAGATCGACAACATGCTCGCCCGGCTTCAGAGCCTCAGCGACGAGCACTTCAACTGCCACCCCGACGAAATCAACTGGGGCCATGTTGGCACCCTTGAGCATTACGCCAGCTTGCTGAAGCGCATCACCGACAGCGCCTTCAGTGAAGGCGAGCACGCGGAGTAAGCGCCATGGAAACCAGCACCATCCGCATCGCCATTCGTGGCCTTAACGAGCCTTGGGATACGAGCCGCATCCCGGCGGTTCTCGACGAAATCAAAGCATCGCTTCGAGAGGAAGCCAACGTTCCGGCGCGCCTTACCGCCGACAGCATGACAATCGCAATCGACGTCGCCACCGACCGACTGCCCGAAGCCGCAGGGCTACTGCGAGACCTTGGCCTGATCTGACCTCGGGCAGACGCCCGAACTCCGGCCGCGCGCCCTGCGCGGCTTGGGGTCGTAGAAGACCGCGACGGTCGCGGTCCGAAAACGGAGACGACCCCATGAGCAAGCTTTCCGACACCCAGACGATCATCCTGTCCCGCGCGGCCCAAAACGGGGACCACATTGCCTTGCCGCTGCCTGACAACCTGCGCGGCGGGGCCGCCGCCAAAGTGGTCAGCGCGATGCTCGCAAAGGGCTTCCTCGAAGAGGTCGATGCCGACATGCGCAAGGGCGATCTCGTCTGGCGCGAGACCGGCGACGGCCACGGTGTCACGCTGGCCGCCACCGACACTGGCCTCGCAGCCATCGGCATCGAACCCGAGGACGCGAACACCGCGCCTGCGTGCGCGACGGACGCTCCGACAAAGGAGCCCGTGCAAAACGCCCCCACCGGACCCGAAGCCTCGCCCAAGACGCGCACGCCGCGCGAGGGCACCAAGCAGGCGACCCTGATTGCCATGCTACGATCGCCCGACGGCGCTACCATCGCTGAAATCATGGCTGCAACCGGATGGCAATCGCATACGGTTCGTGGCGCGATGTCCGGGGCGCTAAAGAAGAAGCTCGGGCTCGAGGTCACCTCGGAGAAGGTCGAGAACCGGGGACGGGTTTATCGTATCGAGCGCTGATTTCGATCCGCCGCGCCGCTGAAGTCCCGACTATAGGGAAGCCGTCGCCTTGTCAGCGGCGGCTTCGTCGCTTTTACCCGGATCGCCTCGAACAGCCGCCGCAAGGCGAAGGAACGGCCGATCGACACGATGGTGAAGATGGCTCCCATCTTCAGATTCTGCGCCAGCGTCGTGTGCAGCCCGAAAATCGGAAAGACAAGGATCTGGGTGGCGACCGCGACTCCGTAGCCGACAATCACATTGGCGACGGACTCGACCAGCGACATGGTGCGCGATTGCTTCATGCGGCTGCTTCCTCGTCGTTCGCGGGCTGGCCCAGCCGCTCGGCTTTGGACTCGGCGAAGGTCCGACCGTCCCCATCGAGGATCGCGTCGCGGCCGGTGTCGGCCTGCCAGCGTTCGACAGCGACATCGATGTATGCCGGACTGATTTCCATCGCGAAGACGCGGCGGCCATTGGCTTCACCGGCCATGATCTGCGATCCGGATCCACAGAACGGCTCGTAGCAAAGACCGCCCCGCGCGACGTGCTGGCGCATAGGGATCCCGAAGGCGTCCAGCGGTTTCGGCGTCGGGTGGTCGGGCCGGTCGTCCTTCGCAAAGCTCGGCAGCGCCCATGTGGAGGGCAGCGTTTCCTCGGCCACCTTCGGCGGGCGGTTCGGACGGCGCCAGCCCATGAAGCAGGGCTCGTGCTTCCAGAGATAATGCGAGCGGGTCAGAACCCCGCGGTCCTTCACCCAGATGATCTGCTGGTGCACGAAGGCTCCCGCCTTTTCCCAGCAGGCTTCCAGCATTGCCTGGCGACGGGACGCGTGCCAGCAATACCAGGCCGCGTTTTCAGTAATCGCCTCGGCCACTGCCGCCGCGATGAACCCGTCATAGAGCTCCGCGCCCTGCGAAGAGTCGTCCCACGTGGTGCCATAAGACGCTGACCAATCCTTGTTCCGCGTCGGATGGTTCGATCCATCATAGTCGACGAGGTACGGCGGATCGGTTGCGAACAGGATCGCGCGCTCGCCGTTCATCAAGCGGCGCACATCGTGGTGGGAGGTCGAGTCTCCGCAGAGCAGCCGGTAATCGCCGAGGATCCAGAGATCGCCCGTTTGCGATGCCGGATTGCGTGGCGGCTCGGGGATGGTCACCGGCGGCACGGAGCCTCCGGCACCACCTTCTTCGCCGTCCCCTTCCGGCACATAGGCCAGTAGCTTGTCCAATTCGCCGTCCGAAAAGCCGACCAGCGACAGGTCGTAATCCTCGGCCAGCAGGTCGTTGAGTTCCGCCGACAGCAGCGCCTCGTCCCACGTTCCCAGTTCCGTCAGCTTGTTGTCCGCGATCCGGTAGGCACGGCGCTGCGCCTCGGTCAGATGGCCCAGCACGATCACTGGCGCTTCGGTCAGACCGAGCTGCGTAGCGGCCAGGACGCGGCCATGGCCCGCGATTAGCTCGCCGTCGTCCGCGACGAGGCACGGCACCGTCCAGCCGAACTCGGCCATGCTGGCGGCGATCTTCGCAACCTGGTCCACGCCATGCGCCTTCGCGTTCTTGGCATAAGGCTGGAGCTTGGCCAGCGGCCAGGTCTCGATCGCGTCCGGGGCAAAGCTCAGGGTCATGCGGGTCGGTGCGCCTCAATCGGGTGGACTCCGGACACCGGCGGCCAGCCTGGACTCCGCGAGGGGGCCAGCGGCCATCGGGCGTATCCGATGCCAAAGGTTTGTTTTGTTGTGGTTTTCAGCAGATCGCGGGTGGATGCCCGCCGGGGTGGCTTCCCAAAAAACCGGCCCTGTCGCTGGCGATATTGCGCGCCTCGCCCGCCAGCATACGAAAGTGGCCCAGAAGGAACCAAGAATTCAATGGGTTACCCGAGTGGATCCTTCGGTGGACCCCGGGGTCCAGCGGCGCGGGCCGTCCCGCGCGCGCCTCTCCCGAGTATATCCCTTTTCTAACCCCCAGCCGGGCTTTCTGTCTCGTCGAAAACTGTCCGCCGGACACTTTCCTAGTGGCTGCGGGCGCTTACGCGCCAGCGGCCAGTTCGATCACGCGGCGCTTCGACATGTTGCGGTTGAACCGTCGCCTGTTGAGCGTGAGTGCGATGACGGAAATCCCGAATTGCCAGTGCTGGTGAGTTGCAGAGCGCTGCAGACCGACCGCCCAGCAGATCTCTTTCCAGCGTTCACCATGCGCCTTCATCCAGACGATCTTGCCGTCGATGGGCTCGAGACAGGCGGTCCAGGTCAGGGTCTGCTCCATCCGGCTGATCGCCTGCGGCGAGGGCAGCACACGCATGGGTTTTGGCTCCTGGCCCACCTTGTCGGCGAAGCTGTAGACCATCTCAGGCCATGTGCTGAAGTATCCCTGCCTCCGCGGCTCGGGCAGGCGCTTCAGGACGAAGGCGGCTTCGGCCAGCCGTTCCTCCACGAGGTCGAGTGTCCAGTCCGTCATTGCGACACCTCCCGATCTCGCGGGCAATGCCCATACAACTTCTCGCCGAGTTGCCGGACCAACTCACGCTCCGGCCAGGTCAGGCGGTGATCGTCGATGGCAACGGCCAGCAGGCCTTGCTCCTGCCAGCCATCGCGCTTCACCTCGTCAGGGCTGCGGCGATGACCGCCATAGCCCTTGGGCACGAACCGCATCCGGTCATTGCATGCCCCCCTTGGTCTCCAGCGCCCAGAACAGGATCGCGATGGCGTCGGCCTCATTGTCGTCGGCGGAACTGAAGCCGCGCGACCGGGCGGATGCGATCATGGCCTCCTTGTTGGCGTTGCCCTTGCCGGTCGCGAAGCGCTTGATCGTGCCGACCGGGACGCCCTCGTAGGGCACGCCGCGCATCTCCGCCCACGCGGTCAGCGTGGCCATAAGACCTCCATAAACGTGGGCCGCATCGGTGCCTGCGTGGCGGCGGACTTCCTCAAACCAGATGGCCGCGATCGGGCCGGACAGGCGGTCGAGTTCGGCAAGCCAATTGCTGAAGCGCAGGTAGCGCATACCGCCGCCGTCGAACCGGCCGGGCCGGAAGGACACGGTGCCGCTGGTGATCAGCCCATCGGCGCCATGCATGGCCCAGCCTGTCGTCGTGCCGAGATCGAGCGCGAGCAATGTGCGGTCGGCGCGGAAAGCAGGTGGCAGATTGGGGATTGCCTCCTGCATCCTGGTGGTCAGAGTCGTTTCAGCCATCGTGGTCTCCTTTTCGGGTTGGCTTCGGGGGTGGAAGACGACGGCAGTCATGTGCTTGGCGGTACGGGCCGCCGTCGTCGGATCGGGATGTGCAGGGAGCGTCGAAACCCGCGCGCGGATACCCCTCGACGTATGGGGGTTTCACACCTAACTCCTCGGATGTGGGTAAGAGGCTGATCTCAAATTGAAAATCAGGATCCGCGAGGAGTGAGGGAGGAGTTAGCCCCCCCCAACTCCTCGCGGCGCACAAGTCATTGTTTTCATTGATTGAGGAGTTGGTGAGGACATAGGAGTTAGGCCTCACTCTTAGGAGTTGGGCCTGATTTTCCGTCATCTTTGCCTGCCATCGGGTAGACCCAGACGGAGGGGTTTTCGACTTGCAGGCAGACCCCGGATTGCGGGCATTTGTAGTGGCTCGGGAGGACAGGACGGGCCGTTTCCGAGACTTCTCCAGTCTCAGGATCGACCGACTGCTCGGGGCCGAAATGCATACCCTCAACAGCCAGATAGCCGAACCGTGACCGCACCACCGGGTAGCCGAACCCGGATCCGTTCCTCAGAAACTTCACGAAACCTTTCGTAGCGAGGACACTGAGGCGTTCCCTGATCGTGTATTTGCTGCCCAGACCGCCCTTGTTTTCGAACTTTTCGGCGAACTGCATTGTCGTATACAGACGGCCCTCAGCTGCTTCTTCGAACAAAATGCCGACAATGACATCGCGCTTGCGATCGCGCTCGGCATCATGTTTCGCGCCGACTTCCTGGCGAACGAGGCGTTCGTTCATCGGGTTGATCTCGACCCATTGGCCGCCGACCTTGTCGATCACCTTTGGCGGCAGCGCGGGACCATTGCGCAGCTCGATCTCCAGCTTTCGCTCCGACAAGTCCTCGTCCGGGCGGTGCAGGATCAGGCCAGAGGTGTAGAAGCCGCGCAGCGCACTGGCTCCGGAGAGTGCGAGGAAGGGATCGTCCTTTACCTGCTGCTTGCTGAGCTTCTTGGTGTGGTGGATCAGGATGACCCCGCAATCGGGGTCGATATGATCGCGCAGAACCTCCACCCGTTCCTTCAAGAAGAACATCATGGCGGTGTTGTCGTTTTCGCCGCCACCATCGGGTCCGCCGTCAAAGAGGTTCCGGATCGGGTCGACGCAGAGGATGTCGGGGGGTGCATCGGGGAACACGGTCTGAATGGCACGGGCCACGCGCACGCTGCCTTCGTTGTCGAGCAGCATTTTCAGTTTCGGCGTGGCGACGAATGTGTCGCGCGCAGCGGCCAGGACCTCTGGCGGCAGGGCGATCTGTTTCAGCCGTTCGCGCAGGTAGTGATACTGAATCTCGGCCTGCAGATAGAAGATCCGCAGCGGCCGTGGAGGGGTGAAGCCCAGAAAGGGTTGGCCCGCGGCCATGTGGACCAACCAAGAGATCAGCAGGTCGCTCTTACCGACCTTGGGCGCGCCACCGAGCACCAGCAGCCCGCCCGGCGTCAGAACGCGCGGCGCGATGATGTCGTCCGGCATGGGGCTCTGGTCGTCCAGCAGCGCGCCCAGCGTGAAGGCTGGCATCTCCTGCGGCCCCGGTGCGCCGGAATCCAGCCGGATCAGGGGCGGTCCATATTTCTCGACATGGCGCTCCCAAAGCCGCTCGGACTCGCGTTTGAGTCGTTCGACCGGCCACTGGGGCCGCAGCATCGCGGCGTTGTATCCGCAGATGCCTTCCCAGCCTTCGTCCTTTGTCATTCGGCCCTCGTGGACCATACGGATGAAATGCCCGATCGCGGCGGATGCGCCCTCGAAACGGGACCAGTCGTCCTGCGCCCCCTCGCGCACCGGCGTGACCAGCACATCGTCCATGGCGGGTTTGTCGGGATGGCTGAACTCGGGCTGCAGCGACACCCCAGGCGCGGGCGGCATGTCGGTCACCGCCTCAATGAACTCGGCCAGATCACGCTCGCGGTCGGTATTCAACTCGACGATCCGCACCTGCGTCTTGAGGCTGTTCTTGTAATAGACGCTGCCCGCCACCCGGATCGGCTGGTGGGCCGAGCGGAAATGCACGTCGCCGCCGACCTTGGCCGCGATGTCGCCGCGCAGACGGCAGACACGGGCGATGTCTTCACCCTCGCCGGGCTCGGTCAGCGCCCACCAGACGTGCGCTTTGCGCTGACCCTCCGGTGTCACGCCGCCGCTTTCGACCACCATGGTCGGCGCGCCGAGGTGACGCTCCAGATGGGCGCGCTTGGCGGCGATATCGCCGGTGTCGAGGTCAACGACCACGGTCTGCATCTGCAGAATCTCGGCGGCCTTGGCCTGCCCAGGCGCGGCCACGGTGCCGGGGATCACATAGACCGCCGCCCCCTCGCGCGACGCCCATGTGGCGAAAGTCGCCATCTTTTCGGGTGCGGCCTGATCCGCCTCCAGCCAGATGTTGTGCGGGCGGCCATCGATGCCCTGACCCTTGTCGATGAAACTGCGAACCGGGATCAGCCCGTCGCAGTATCCGAAAACCACCTGCATGAACTGCGCGAGCTGCTTGGGATCCGGCTCGTCGCCGAACACGTCGACCTGCGGCGCGGCGTCATTGAAATCGCGCCACGGATTGAAATGAACGATGTTTTCTTTCGGCGTGTCGGATGTTGTGTCGTCGCGCATGGCTGGATCCTGATCGGAGTCGGATTGGTCAGTGGGCTCGTCGGTCATGCAGCAATGCTCCAACACCGCTCGGCGTGAGCGCAGAACCGGCATTCGAAGAAGTCGCGGTTGGCGGCGATACGGGGCAGCAACTCGCCTGCGTCGGTGGCCTGCAGGATCCGCACTGCGCGGTCGGACATGCGCTGCGCCAAATCGGCGTCGAACGGGACCAGCTCATGGTGCAGCTCGGCCGTGTCCTTGTTGATCGCCGTGAAGAGCGCGGGCGAAGCAGAAATCCCCGGCACCAAGGGCTCCATGTAAGCCTGGTAGATCGCGATCTGGGCTGCGTAGACGGGCTTCGAAACGGTGACCCCGTCCTTGACGCAGGCGCGCCAGTTCTTCCCGTTCATCGTCTTGCATTCCCATAGCGCGGGAAAACGCATGCCAAGCGCCGCCGGAGCTTCAGCAATGATCCCGTCGACATGGCCCCGGATGCGGCCACCCGCGACGGAAAAGCCAAACTGGCCGCCATCGCCTTTCTGGGTGACCAGATCGATCCCAGCGGCCCGCAGCCAACGGATCGCCAAATCCTCGAGCAGGTGGCCGATGGCGAAGATCCGCAGCGTCTGCCCGCCGAAGTCGGCACCGTCATCCTTTGGCGCACCGGCAAACTCGAACTGCAGCGCGCGTTCGCATGGATGCCCGAGGCGGGACGCTCCGAGATAGGTCCGGGGTGGCGTGGCCTCGCGCTCGGCGATGAGGGCCGCGTCGACCAGCGCGTTGATCCGCTCCGCCGTGGAGAGGCGGTGATTGAAATCAAGCATCAGAACGGGATCTCATCTTCGAGCGCAATCTCCGCCATCTTGGAGCGGAACGCTTCGACGGTGATCACGATCAGACGATGCATGTCGTTCTGGGTCAGCTGGGCCAGCGGCCGGTCCCAACCGATACGCTCCATCTCTGGGCCGAGCGCGCGCATCACGGCAGGCAGCGCCTGCGTTTCCTCTTTCGTAAAATCGACCATGCTCAATCCTTTCCGAGCTTTGAGTGTGAAAGCCGCTTGGCAGCCCATTGAGCAGAACCAGCGGCGGGTATGGTGTGGGCGCGGCCGGTGGGGATTGAACCAGCCGAAACCCTGTGCGCGGGATGTGCAGACGGCACAGAGCAGCGGGCGCGGATGCCAGAGGCGATCAACGCTCGGTCGATCCGAAGCCGCCTTGGGCGCGGATAGGATTTGCGCGACATGGCTCACGCGGCCCTCTGCCGCCTGGCTCGATTGGCCCGCGCCACATTTTCGGAGAGCGGAATCCAACGGCAATTGTGAGATGAATAGCCGCTCCGCGGATCAATCCGGTCTATGCTGAGATCATCCGCATAGCCGTTCGCCAGAGCCCAGCCGTAGAACTGGACCGGCTCATCCCGCCATTGCCGACAGACGTGAATTCCCCGCGCGCCGTAGCGCGGGAAATCCTTGCTGTTGGGATTGTGGCAACGTGCCAGCATACCACGGCGAATGTTCTCGAGCCGGTGTCCAGTCATCCCATGGGTTCGCCTGGAAGCCGCAATGAGGGCCCGGGTCGCGCAACCGCAACTCTTGACGGTCCCTCTGCGCAAACGGCTGCCATCCTTGATGGTCAGGTTTCCGCATGCGCAGCGGCACAGCCATTTGGGTCTTGGTGAAGCGCCGAAGCGCTCCACCACTGTCAAAAAGCCAAACGTCTGGCCTGTCATGTCGATCGCAGGCATCGCCATGATCAGTCCGCCCACGAAGGACGCCCATGCGGGGCCGGTGCTTGCGCCTCATATGCGGTTTGATGCGCAGGCGAGGCAAAGTCTGGGGCTCTCGATGGTGCCGACAGCGGCGCCGTGCCCATTATCTGCGCATAGTCGCGATGATCGGGCGTGATCGCGCTGCGGATCTCGTTTTTGTCGTCGCCGCTGGCATCGGTGCCGATGTCGATCCGGGCGACGAACTCGATGCCGTCGAGATCGGCAAAGCCGCTGATGCGCCGCGCCGCCTGCGCCTCGGCCGACATATCCTTGTCGGAAATCCCCCGCGCCGAGTTGAGCATGCCGCGCACAAGGCTGCGGCCCATGTTGGTCCAGTCCGGACCCTTGGGGCTGTAGAGCCCGATCAGGGTGAAGATCTTGCGGCGGGCATATTGCCCTTCGGTCACGGTGAACTCGCCGTTCAAATACACCGCGCCAGTGGAGCCGCGCGTGGCATAGCCACCGGTCCAGCCCTGCGAGGCATCGTCGAACCCGCCGGGCCGGATGGTCAGGCGCACCTTGGCCAGAGTGCCCTTCGGGATGAGGTTGGTATTGCTTTGCGCGTCGTTGAAATCGTTCCAGGAACCCATGGGGAACCTCCTTTTCTATGATCAGGATTGCGGTTGGGATTGCTCGTCATTGGCCGGATCAGCGGGTGGAGGAGCGTAGGTCAGCCGGTCTGTCGCCGGGGTCACAGGCGTCCGGATCTTTGCCATCAGGCGGCCGAGATGGGGTTCTTCGACTTGGGCCAACCGACCGGAGCGATCCTTGGCCGGAAAGCCCCAGGGGTTGATCGTCTGGCAGACGAAGGCCCGGTACGGATCGCCACCGTCGGCCTTCAGCTCCGCCATGGTGATCACCTCATCGACGATCCCCGGCAGCTCCAGCCCGGTCTTGGATCCGTCGATTTGCGGCTGGAACACCTTGCGATTGAAGTCATCGAGCTTCTCGTCGAGGATCCCGACGAACCAGACGTTCTTGGCCCGCGTGTGCTGCAGATGGGTGAGCCACCCGATCATCTCACGGCCGTGCAGACCGTAAGCGCCACGCACATCCGGCTTGCCGGTCTTCTCCGACAGCGCCTCGGGCTGGCCCTTGCACCACCCGAAGCAGAGCCGCCCGGCGACGGTGATCGAGTCCACGAAGATTGTGTCGTAGCGGTCGAGGGCTGCCGGATCGCCGAAGCGGTCGCAGACCGCCTTGTAATGCGCGGGGCTGTAGGGCTGCTCGTCGCGCAGCGCCGGATTGGGCCCGCCAATGAACACCGCGAAATCCCGGCATTCCGTCCAGGTCCGCGGCCGGATGCTGTCACCAGACCAGCCCTCGATGGCGAGATCGCCCGCTTCGAGATCCATGAACAGCGTTCGGTCAGGATCGAGCGTCCAGAGCAGCGAGGTTTTGCCAATCCCACTGCCACCGAAGATGCAGCCCTTGATGCCGCGCGGCTCCGCCAACCGCTCGTCGGCGCTGATGATCGGGAGGCTCACTGGTCTGCCCCCTGCGCGAGGATCTCGACCTTCAACGTGCCGGGCCGGACGGTGCGTGCGGGCTCGAAACCCTGCCGGATGGCCTCGGGCCAGGCCGCGTATTTGCGCTCCGGCACCTTGTAAGCGAGATCGACATATTCGGCAGGATCGTCCCCGGCATCGCGGATCCGCGTGACCATGGAGGCCAGCCGGTCCTGATCCCAATCCACCCGCTTCGGCAGATCAGCGACCACGGTGAAATCGCCATCGTCGAACCGGACCGTGCCGGTGTCTTTGCCTGCGGCTTGGCGTTCCTCGGTGGCGCGAGTGGCGTAGCGGACAGCCAGTCCAGCATCGAAGCGGGTCTTGGCCGCCTTGTCGCGCTTCAGGCGCTCGTCGATCTCGCGCTGCAGGATTGCCAGCATTTCGACCGGCAGCGCCGCAATCTCGGCGGCGCTAAGGAAAGGCAGATCGTCCAGCCTGGGCGTGTTTTCGGGGAAAGGCATAAACGGGTCTCCGTGATTGGTGAAAAAGGATTGGAATGCGGGCATCACGCGGCCTCGAGCAGGCGGACCGACAGGGCGGCACCGCTGGATCGTGGTTTGGGCCGGGCGACGGCGATGTAGGCGAACTGGTCGGGGCCGATCCGCGCCTGGACGAGATGGACGAGATTCTGCTCAGCCGCGCGAAGAGCGGCGGCCGCGACCTGGCGTAAGGCGCGCTGACGGTCGGCAGGCAGCTTCGAGAGAACTGCGGTGGCATCCACCGCCAGAAACCCGCGGTGATAGATCAGCGTCTCGCCGGGCTCGGCCTGCGCGATCCATGCGCAAAGGCCGACCTCGTCCAGACCGGCAGCGGCGCAGAACGGCACCACCCGGTCGGCTGTGAAATCATCAAGGCGGACCATCACGCCGCACCTGCCTGCGCATCACCACTGGTGCTGTGGCGCAGCTGGTCCTGCTCGAACGCGGTGATATCCTCCATGCGGTAAACCACACGGCCGCCCAGCTTCATGAACTGCGGGCCTTCACCGGCCCACCGCCACCGCTCCAGCGTGCGATGCGAGATGTTCCAGCGCCGGGCCAGTTCTTTCTGATTGAGGTGTTTGAGCTGCATCTTCGTCTCCTTTCGCTCGCTGCGTTGGGAGGAAGATGCAAAATCCTGCTGTGGGATGTCGTCAGGATCGAGGTGGGATGCGGAGGGGGATCAGTTTGAGCCTTGCAACTCAGCGGCGACTGCCGTGGCGGGGGATGGTGATCCCACTCTCATCCCCCGGCGCATCCCACTGTGGAGCCGGAGGGACACGCGTGCCGGAACGGGATGGGTCGGAATCAGCCGCAGTTCAGACGATAGTTGCCGCGGCCATTCGATTCGATCAGCGACCGCCACTGCTTCTGGGATTTGAACACGTCGGACATCTTCAGGCTCTTTGAGCCCGCAGCCGACAGGATCGCCTTGCCACTCTGCCATGCTTCACCCCGGCGCGCAGCCTCATGCAGCGCACGGACAACCTGCGCCTGGATCGGGCCAAGGCGGAACTGGTGCCCGCCGCAACGCACCTCGTGATAGTCAGGTGACGCGCTAAAGATTGGCAGTTGCGGCCCGGTCTCCACGCCGGAAAACCCTGTCTCGGTTTCGAAACGGTCACGTTCCTCGCGCCTTAGCAGCAGATCTCCGATCATGACGAAGATCGGCTCAGCTTCGCCGTAGAGCGCTGCATAGGACGCGCACGGCGTCCGGAAATCGCTGATATGGATCTCGCTGCACCGGAAAAGCTGGAAGACGTCCTGCGCATAAAGATCCAGCAGGCCGCTGAAGCGACTCTGCTCCCAAGGCACGCGGAACCGCTCCCCGTTGCCGGTCTCCTCATAGTCACCCAGTTCCAGTGGCACACCGAAGACGCGCACCGACAGTCGCAGCTTGTCGTTCTCCGCCAGATAGATCAGGTCGGCCTCGGAGATGGACCAGCGATCGAGGATCTCCGGCAGAGTAAAATACGCCTTCTCGATCTCCATCTGACCCCCGATTCCTGCTATTGAGTGTTTAGGGTTTGTTCTAAATCCTTGACGCTCTCCGATCAATCCTGTTTTATCCTATTTGATCCACAGCCCTCTGGGGAAAACATGACCGAGTATCACACGCTCTCCGACCGCCTTCGCGCCCGCGCACAGCAACTCGGGCTCAGCCCCGCCCATGTCGCGGAGATGGCCGGGGTCAATCGATCCTTCGTCTATGACATTCTGCGCGGCCGTTCTGCGCGGCCCGGGATCGACAAGCTGGCCGAGGTCGCCCGCGTGCTGAAGGTTGAGCGGGAATGGTTGATCCACGGCATCGGCGAGGTCGAAGGCGAGCCGCCCTTCATCGAGAACCCCGACGAGACCTGCGTTGCGATCGCGCATGCCAGCCCGCGCCCCTCAATGGGCGGCGGCGCGGTGGTGACCGAGAATCACGACACGCCCGGCCGCGCCTATCATTTCCGCCGCTCCTGGATAAAGGGCAGCCTGAAGGCCAGTCCCTCGCAACTGCGCATCATGCATGTGGAGGGCGACAGCATGGCACCGACCCTGCTGGACGGCGACACCGTCCTGGTCGACATGACCCGCCGCGCGCCGAACCCACCAGGGATCTTCGTGCTGGATGACGGGATGGGTTTGGTGGCCAAGCGGCTCGAGCATGTGCCGAACAGCGATCCGCCCGCCGTCCGGGTGATCTCGGACAACGGCTTCTACAGTCCCTATGAGCGCAGCGCCGAGGAAGTCCACATCGTCGGCCGCATCCGCTGGTTCGCGCGGGAGATCTGAGATGATCGAATTCCGCGAGATCGAGGATGCAAACCCGGCGCTGGCGCACTCACCAATGGTGCGGGCGCTGGAAAGGACTTTTGCCTACATCGCCGAACATGGCGGGATCGGGCTGACGCCGTCGAAGGCCTTCAAGCGGATGTTCGTTCATTGGGCGGCGCGGGAGTTCGACTGGCCCGGCTATACCGAAGAAGACCTCTTCGCAATCAACAAGGTGCTGAACGAGATCGACTTCGGCCCGCTGGTGGATCTGCACGACATGATGATCGCGCTGAAGATCGGGCGGCATTACAAGGGGCAGTTCAAACTGACCAAGGCTAGCCAGGAGCTGGTCGGAAATCCCGGCCGCATCTTCGGCATCGTTACGCCGTTTTACTTGTTCGAGGTCAATCACGCCCGCTTCTCGCGCTTCGATAACGAGCCAATCTTGGGCAATTGGGACGTGTTCCTGAACGTGCTGAACGTCGAGACCGAGGACGGCGCGACCGGCGCTGACCTACGACGGGTGCTGTTCGGCGAACCTGATCCTGCCGGTGGTTTCGACGATGTGTTGAGCCGTCTCTACATCCAGGTGCTTCGGCCTCTCTGCTGGACGGGGTTGCTGGAAGAGAACCGTGCCAAGGGGTTACTTCTTCGGACGCGGGAGAGCACTTTCACCAAGACGCCGTTGTGGCGAGCGGCGCTGAGGCTGGAGACCGACAGGATGGTGCGACCCCAGACACGACATTGATATTCAGGATCAACGTTGCTGCATGACGAGAGCGCAACCACCGTTACTGACTACGTCAGAACTAATGGACATAATAGCCATAATGTACCCTATGGACATATGAGCCGAAACGAGACAAGAAGAAGGAATGAAAAACTTCTCTGCGCGTGATGCGAAGAACCAGTTCGGCCTGCTCATTGATACCGCGAGGGTGGATCCCGTGGTAATCGAGAAACATGGTAGACCAGTGGTCGTCGTCTGCTCTGTCGAAGAGTTTGATCGCCTGAGACGAATTGCATCGAAGCATTCCGATCCAACCAAAAAGGGGTCTGAATGACAAAAACGCCTGAAAAAGTCTGGATCTACCACATCGTTCACAAGGACCGTTTGCAATCAATTATGGATGATGGGTTTCTTTGGTCGGACGCCGAAACCCGCGCGCGCGCAAGTGCTGGAACGACTGTCGGAATGATGGAGATCAAGGACAGGCGCCTCGCGACAAGTTTGAGTTCGCATCCGGACCTTACCGTGGGCGCGTGTGTCCCTTTCTACTTCTGCCCTCGCTCAATAATGTTATTCCTCCTACACAGAGAAAATCACCCCGAAGTAACCTATCGCGGAGGTCAGGAACCAATAGTCCACCTAGTCTCGGAATTGCCTACTACTGTTGCATGGGCAGAAGAAAATGAACTGCGGTGGGCTTTCACCCTATCTAACGCCGGCTCAAGTTACTTCGAAGACCGCTCGGATCTTGGCGCTCTGGATGAAATCGACTGGAACTCAGTAGCTGCCACCAAGTGGAGTGGGAATGGCGTCAGTCGGCAGGTGAAGGAGGGTAAGCAGGCAGAGTTCTTAGTTGAGCGCTGCTTTCCTTGGACGCTCGTGCAGGGCATCGGTGTCCGCTCAGAAGCCGTTGGCAGAGATGTCACCAGAATGATGTCTGGCAGGGCCCACAGGCCAACGGTGAAAGCCTTGCCAACGTGGTATTACTAGAAAAGGGAGGGCAATAATGATTCGATATATGACTGGAGATATCCTCCGCAGCGAAGCCGATGCTTTGGTTAACACAGTCAACTGTGTAGGCGTTATGGGGCGTGGTATTGCCCTTCAATTCAAGAAAGCATTTCCCAGAAATTTTGAATACTACAAGAATGCCTGTGATCGCGGTGAAGTTGTGCCTGGGAAAATGTTTATCACGGAACGGAACGCACTGACAGCGCCAAGGTTCATTATCAATTTTCCGACGAAACGACACTGGAGAGGGAAGAGTCGAATAGAAGATATTGAGTCTGGGCTAGTCGATCTTCGCCAACAGATTGAAGCGCGTGGGATCCGGTCCATTGCAATTCCCCCACTGGGTAGTGGGTTGGGTGGATTAAACTGGCCTGATGTCCGGAAGCGTATCGAGGCATCCCTGACGGGCACGGATGCCGAGATTATTGTGTTCGAACCCGGTGAAGCTCCTGACGCTCAAGTTATGGCGCGAAGCACAGAACCTCCAAAGATGACGACTGGCCGAGCTACTCTAGTCACTTTGATGCACCGGTATCTTTCCGGACTGCTGGACCCGTTCGTGACGTTGATCGAGCTTCATAAGCTAATGTATTTCATGCAAGAAGCCGGGGAGCCACTTCGTTTGAAATACAAGAAACACCATTACGGCCCCTATGCTGAGAACCTACGGCATGTCTTGAACCAGATTGAGGGGCACCTCGTGTCCGGATACGCAGACGGCGGGGACATTCCTGGCAAACAGATAGAATTGGTACCCGGAGCGGTTGCTGAAGCTGAAGCACTTCTGCAGGTGCATGAAGACACACATGAGCGGTTCGAGCGAGTAAGTCGCTTAGTGGAAGGATTTGAATCTCCGGTTGGACTAGAACTTTTGGCAACGGTTCATTGGATAGTACGCCAGGAAGCTGTCACGAATGTTGAAGAAGCTATCGAGCGGACATACGCATGGAATGACAGAAAGCGGCGCTTCACACCCCGACAAATCAAACTTGCATTCAATCGCCTCGTTGAATGCGGGTGGGGTCCGGAGCGAACACAAACTCAGTAAGAGCCCAACAAACTTGAAGTGGCGACAATACTGGAGCAAAAAAGTAAAACTGCCTGAGACCGCTACATTTGTGGTTTTGTTCCGCCAGCGAGAGATTTGACGTGGTCAATACGTTTGTGTTCACATATTCAATGTTGGTGGCTTTCCGTTAAGATCACCACGGGCATTCTTGTATCGACAAATTGAAGTTGCTGTTGAGTGTTGGAATTCTCCGGCACCTCCTCATATTGACGATTGAAGCGGCGCGTCCGATCCTCTCCTCATGATTTCGCCCCTCTACGACAACCCGTTGTTTTAACTTGAAATCCGATCCGCATCGCGGCCACCACAGGACAAAATAGCTCCTGAGGTTCGCCCGCCATGCCCGACACCGACGTCAATTTCGCTCCTCCGCCTGAAACGCTCACCACCGATGAGCGGCTGGCGGAACTCGCCCAGATCCTCGCCGCAGCCGTGGATCGCACCAACCCACAGACAATAAACGAGAATTCTGCGGGCGACGCAGACAGTTCGCTGGACATCCTCGCCCTTGTTCGCCGTCGTCGTCACTAGTTGCGAACCCGAGTTGGAGAGGACGAATGACGAAAATCAAAACGAAATCAGTGGGAAAGAGAACGGGCCTTGGCCCTGCGCAGGGCCACGCTGTCCTCGCGGACCTGGTGGCACTGAAAGCAATGACCGTGCCCGAGTTGCGTGAGAAATGGGCCGCGATCTTTGACGCGCCTGCACCGAACACCAGTCGCCAGAACCTCGAACTGCGGCTTGGCTACCGCATCCAAGAATTGGCCCTTGGCGGCATCGGCCGGGATGCGCGGCGGACACTGGATGCACTGGCGGCGGAGGTGGCTTCTGGCGAGCCCGGTCAGGTTATGACCGACCCACGACGTCCTTTGCCGGGCACCAAGCTGTTCCGGGAATGGAACGGCGTCGAGCACACTGTCACGGTGCTGACGAAGGGCTTTGAGTGGCAGGGCCGTCGGTACAAATCGCTTTCCGGCGCGGCGCGCGCCATCACCGGCGCGAACTGGAACGGCTGGAAGTTCTTCGGCTTCACACCACGCCCGAGGATCAGCAAATGACGCGCCAGACACAGCCGCAACCACCCCGCCGCCTGCGCTGCGCCATTTACACCCGCAAGTCGAGCGAGGAAGGGCTCGACATGGAATTCAACAGCCTCGACGCCCAACGAGAGGCGTGTGAGGCCTATATCGCCAGCCAGAAGGCCGAGGGTTGGGTCTGCCTGCGCGACCAATACGATGATGGTGGCTTCTCCGGCGGCACGCTGGAACGCCCCGCGCTGAAGGATCTGATTGCCGACATCGAGGACGGGCTGATCGACATCGTCGTGGTCTACAAGATCGACCGCCTCAGCCGCGCGCTGATGGATTTCTCCAAGCTGGTCGAGATCTTCGACAAGCACGGCGTCACCTTCGTGTCCGTCACGCAGAGCTTCAACACCACGACGTCCATGGGGCGGCTGACGCTGAACATCCTGCTCAGCTTTGCCCAATTCGAGCGCGAAGTCATCGGCGAGCGGATCCGCGACAAGGTCGCCGCGTCGCGCAAGAAGGGCATCTGGATGGGTGGGCCGGTGCCGCTCGGCTACACCGTGAAGGACCGCAAGCTGATCGTGGATCCGGTCGAGGCCGAGGCGGTGCGGACGATCTTCACACTCTATGCCCGATCCAGTTCCACGGCGCAGGTGGTCCGCGAGTTAGATGCGCGCGCGATTCTCACCAAGACCGGCAGGCCCTATGACAAGACCTCGCTGCTCAAGACCCTGCACAACAAGGTCTATCGCGGCCTCGCCGTCCACAAGGGCAACGCCTATCCCGGCGAGCATAACGCGATCATCGACGAGACGCTTTGGGACGAGGTGCACGAGGTAATCACGAACAACCGGTATCTTAGGAAGGCCGCGGCTCAGGAACCCTCACCGGCGCTGTTGCGTGGGCTGATCTTCACCGAAACCGGCGTGGCCATGACCCCGCATCACACCCAAAAAGGCACGCGCCGCTATCGTTATTACGTTTCGATGGACGTGATCAAGAAACGGCCCAAGGCCGAGCTGCGCGGACCGCAGCGGTTGCCGGGTGGCATGGTCGAGGATGCCGTGGTCGGCGAAATCCGCCGTCTGCTGCGCACGCCTGAGGTCGCCGCGCGGGTGTCACGGACCCTGCGCAAGGACCGGCCAGACCTCGGCGAGGCGGACATCAGCGCCTCGCTCCCCCAGTTCGACGACATGTGGAACGCGCTGATCCCGGCCGAGCAGGCGCGCGTGGTCAGGCTGCTGGTGGCGCGGGTCACCGCCAGCGAGTCCGGGTTGGCGGTCGATCTCCGCCATGAGGGCTTGGGCGCGATTGCCGCGCTGATGGCCCCGGCAAAGCCGGAGGTGGCGTGATGGCAGAGCCCGAAACCCTCCGTGTCCACATACCGCTCACAATGCGCAATCGCGGCGGCCGCCCTCGCATCTTGCCGCCCAAGGAGATCGAGGTCGCCATGGATCGTGGCCAGGACGCCCGCCTGCTGCGCTCGATCGGCCGCGCATGGGACTGGCGGCGCAGGCTCGAGCGCGGCGACGTCAACACCATCGCCGATCTGGCCGGAGAGGAAGGCATCTCCGACCGCTATGTCAGCCGCGTGATCCGGCTGGCATGGCTATCGCCATCGGTGCTGGAGCGTCTCGTCCTGCGGCGCGAGCCCACGGTGCTGTCGATCTTCGATCTCTGCGGCGTGGCGAAACTGCCGTGGGACGAGCAGCCGGGGCGGGTGTTTGACTGAGAGTCAGTGAAAGCTGGCCTGAAAGCTCGTGGCGGTCAGCGACACGTGGGCGTCGAGCGGCGGGCGCAGTTCGAACGCCTTCGGCTCGCGTGCAAAGTGATAGAGCCGCATGAGGCACCAGTCCGCCCGCCGTTCGTCGGCAACAGCCAGCTCGTTCCGCGATATATGGAATGGTGTGCGTTCCCAGCCGTTGGTCGTCTTCACTTCGATCAGACGAGGCCGACCATCGGGCGCATAACTGGCGATATCATACCCCGCGCCATCGCCATCCTCCTCCGAGACCCATCGTACCTTTGACGCAAGGTCGGAGCGCCCGGAGCCAGCCAGCACAGCCTTCTCATGCGCCAGCGCGCGTTCTTCTCCGGCCCGACCAAGCGCACGGTTGCGCTCATCGCGTTCGGCGACGTCAAACTTGCGGGCGGTGGCGATCGTTTGCTCAAGCTCAGGAGGGGGCGGCTGGTTGCTGAGCGTCGGGGGCGGTCCAATCCAAAGCTGAGCTGCCTCGCGGAGGCCCATCGCGGGCCGGTCCGGAATGCGGGACAGCCAGCCGGGGTTGAGTTCCAGCCAACGCACCACCGAATCTTCTAGTGTGCCCTGATAGTTTTGGGCAGGCTTGTAGCCAGGGATCCAGTCCTCTCCGAGGGCCCTGAGAACCGCGCTGATGTTCTGGTGCTTGAACTCAATAGAACTGCGGTTGCGGTCGATCTGGGTCTGAAGATCACGATTGTGAGCAGCCTTGTTATAGGATTGGCCAGCAAAATCCGCAGACAGCATCGCGAAGTAATCCGCGACGATCAGGTCATTCTCTGCGTCTGTCCAAGGCCCGTTCGACATGCGGCCAGGCTAGACGCAGGAAAATCATTTGTCATCAGCGGTTTCGTCGGGGGAATGGGATGCGAACCCACCCAAGAAATCCGCCTGTTTACGCTGGCATCCCGAGCAACGCGCCTACTGCTCGTTCTGTAAATGTCGCCATCGATATCGTTCGGAACGCGCGTTCGGGTTTTGGCGGGGTTCGGCGACAGGGCATTGAAAGGTAAAGAGAAAACGAGACCGAACCGGAACGGTCGAGGTTCGCCCAAACTGAGACTGAGGGCCATTCTTAGACCAGCTTCGGCGAGGCAGCGTGTCTATGAGGTTCGGTCGGTTCCCGCAAACCCCTTTGATAACACGGAAAAATACGTGCCCGTCAGGGCGGTGTCACTGGTTCGCAATGGGGATAATGGCGGAGGAGGTGGGATTCGAACCCACGGTAGACTTTCACCTACGTCGGTTTTCAAGACCGGTGCATTCGACCACTCTGCCACTCCTCCGACCGCGCCTGTCCTACGCAAAGACTTTCGATTCTGAAAGACCCCACTTCAAATTCCTTCAAATCACTTCCGCACAGGCGTAACAGCGCCGATTTTCGAACGTCTTAGCTTTTCACTTGAATCATCTTTCGTTAGACTTTCCCGCAAACCGGTCGCTATGAAACCGGGACGAGGTGAAATGTGGCCAGTGATGGCCAAAAGGCCCTGAAAGGGCGTAGGAGCAGGCACATGGGTTTCGTGACCACTCGGATCATCGCTGTATCCGCCGCATCGTTGGTGCTCTTGGCAGCGTGCGAAGAAGGACAATTCGCTTCTCCACCCAACGGAGACGATGTTCAAACCGTGACTCCTCCACAAGAAGCCCGGGTTGAAATTCGCGATGTTGAACGTGGCGACATATTCAACACAAGCGAACTTGCACTTTGGGATGGTCGCCCTTCTCTTGGTGGAATTTGGGTTGCTCATCCCGACGTTGGCGACCCCGAGCGCGTGCGCATTGAAAACACAACGAATGGTCAGATCATCGAGGGTGCACTTTTCCGACGCGAGCGGGCAAACCCAGGACCGCGCATACAATTGTCATCTGATGCAGCCGCAGCGCTAAGCATTCTTGCCGGACAGCCCACCGAAGTCGCATTGATGGTACTTCGCACCGAAGAGGTCGTGATTGAACCGGCACCGCTTCCGGTCGAGATCGATGATGACAGCACTGAAGTCTCCGAACCAGAAGCTCCAGCAGAAACTGACGAAGCCCCACTTGTCGCTGTGACCAGTGTCGACATGGGCGCAGACACGGCACCTCCCAAACGCCCCGGTTTCTGGGCAAGTCTTCGCGAAGCCCTGGGTGGCGCGCCAGCAGACGAAACCGCGCCACTTGTGGACAACACTTCGTCAGACGCCTCGGCTCCGAACGTCGAAACCGAAGCACTTGACCCCATCGCTGCTGCATCCGCCGCAATCGACGAAGCTGAAGCCACCGCACTCAGCGCTGAAGCGACGCCCGCGGCGCGACCCGCGCGCACAACAACCAGCGAATTGCAAAACCCATATGTTCAGGTTGGTCTCTTCTCGGTCGAAGCCAATGCAGATGCCGCTGCCGCAAGTCTGCGCCAGGGCGGAATCGTTCCAACTGTCGTACCCGGCAACAACGGCGATCGCCAGTTCTGGCGCGTTATCGTCGGGCCAATGACCACTCCCAATGACCAGGCACAGATGCTTGGACAAGTTCGCGCACTCGGCTATGCCGATGCGTTTTTGACCCCAAATTAATCTTTCAGAGATCGGAGTTCCCATGCTTCGCAGGATCACCAAAATTTGCATCGCGGCCATCACTGCCGTCTGCATAACCTTGTCTGGCTTACCTGCCCGGGCAGCCTTTGAAACCAGCTCAAAGGCCGCCTTTCTCTTTGACATAACCACGGACACAATCCTGTTCGAAAAGAACGCCGATGCCCCCCTGCCCCCGGCATCCATGTCAAAGCTGATGACACTTTACATGTTGTTCGAAGCGTTGCGCGATGGGCGCGTAACTCTGGACACAACCTTTAGCGTGTCGACCAAAGCCCGGCTCATGGGTGGCTCGACAATGTTCCTGGACGAAACTGACCGCCCAACTGTCGAAAGCCTGATCAAAGGCATCATCGTCCAATCCGGCAATGACGCCTGTATCGTCGTGGCTGAAGGTCTAGCGGGCAGCGAAGACGCCTTCGCGCGCCAGATGAATGCCCGCGGACCCGAGATTGGGTTGACCAACTCGACCTTTGCCAATGCATCAGGCTGGCCCAACCCGAACCACCGGATGAGCGTGCGTGACCTCGGCACACTGGCAACCCGCATTATTACCGAATTTCCCGAATATTACGGCTACTTTGCGTTGGAAGAATACGATTTTGATGGGCGCTCTCCTTCGAACCGGTTCAACCGGAACCCGGTTCTGGGCCTCGGTATGGGCGCCGACGGCCTGAAAACCGGTCACACCGAGGAAGCCGGTTACGGTCTTGTTGGTTCTGCCCTGCAGGGGGACCGCCGCATCGTTTTCGTCTTTACCGGGTTGGATACCCAGCCCGAACGCCGCAAGGAAGCCGAAAGTTTCATCAACTGGGGCTTCCGCCAGTTCCTGTCAAAAGAAGTGGCTAAAGCCGGTCAGATCATCACCCAGGCCCCTGTCTGGCTGGGCGACCAACAACAGATCGACCTGATTACACCGACCAACATTCGCCTTCTGGTGCCCGCCATCGCGCAGGACTCGCTAGAGACCAAAGTCGAGTTTCGCAGCCCGCTTGAAGCCCCGATTGCCGCGGGCGATCAAGTCGGCGAACTGGTTGTCACTGCCCGAGACATGCCCGAGAAACGCCTACCGTTGGTTTCGGACCGTGATGTGATTTACGGCGGCTTCGTGCCACGCATGCGCGCCTCGGCCCTCGTCCTGTTTGACAAGGCGATGGGTCAGGTGCAAAGCCTGATGGAATGAACCAGGGGCAGTTTATTACATTCGAAGGTATCGACGGGTCAGGTAAGTCTACGCAGGCCCGGCTGCTGCACGATCATCTGACCTCCTTGGGGCGCGATGTCGTCTTGACCCGCGAACCCGGCGGCTCAACCGGCGCCGAAGAAATCCGACGGCTTTTGGTAGAAGGTGACCCTGATCGCTGGTCAGCGGAAACCGAAATCCTTCTTTTCACGGCTGCTCGACGCGACCACTTGGAAAAAACTATCCTGCCCGCTCTGAACCGAGGCGCCATAGTCATTTCCGATCGCTTTGCCGACAGCACCCGTGTCTACCAAGGCGCCGCGCGCGGGACGCTCAGAACCCTTGTCGATCGGCTCCACGATGCCGTCATCGCCAAAGAGCCTGATCTTACTTTCATCATTGATATGGACCCCGATGCAGCACTTGCCCGCGGACTGGCGCGCAACTCAGGCGAAGATCGCTTCGAAGACATGGGGGCAGCTTTCCAACACAAACTTCACGACGGCTTCCTTGAACTGGCAAAGGCCAACCCAACTCGCTGCCATTTGATTGACGGCAACCGCACACCCGAGGCCGTCGCAGTCAACGTTCAATCCATCGTGGCCGCACAATCATGATCCCTGCCAAAACCTCATTATTGGCCCATAAATATCCCGGGGGAGCGGGCCAAAGGCACGCGGGGGCAGAGCCCCAGGAAACTCAGAACCAATGAGTGACGAAGACCTCCCCGAGTCTGATCGCGCAGACGATGCACCTCATCCGCGCGCGACACTGCAGCTCTTTGGGCATGTCCAGGCCGAAACGGAAGTGCTGGACGCGATTTCCCGGGATAAGTTGCACCATGCATGGATGATCACAGGTCCATCAGGCATCGGCAAGGCAACGCTGGCATGGCATATGGCACGCCACCTAATTGCCACTCCTCCTAACTCCGACGGCGGTCTTTTCGGCGAAACGCCGCCCGCACCAACGTCCCTCGATATATCACCCGACCATCCAGTCACACGCCGCATCTTGGCAATGTCGGAACCTGGCCTCCTTTTGCTCCGCCGTGCCTGGGACCGCGACCGAAAGCGCCTGAAAGCGCAGATAACTGTTGATGAAGTCCGCAAACTTGGCACCTTCTTCGGTCTAAGCTCTACTGATGGTGGCCGCCGTGTGGTCCTTGTTGACAGCGTCGATGAAATGAACCCTTCCGCTGCCAACGCCCTGTTGAAGGTGTTGGAGGAACCGCCGAAGAACGCTATCCTTCTTCTGATTTCCCACGCCCCCGCCCGTCTTTTGCCGACGATCAGGTCTCGGTGCCGCGAATTGCGCCTGAATTCTCTAAACGACCGGGATATGACCGCTGCTCTCACCCAGGCTGGCTTCGATACCGAACACCCCGAGGCTCTAACTGCCCTGGCAAATGGGTCGGTCGGCCAAGCGATCCGCCTACTGTCCAACGAGGGCCCTGCGCTCTATCAGCGGATCGTCAATCTATTGGCGCAAAGCCCCGCTATGGATCGCACCGAAGCTTTAAAACTGGCCGAATACGCGTCTCAACGCGGTGCCGATGACCGCCTGAACCTGACTGTTCAGCTAATGGACCAGGCGCTTTCCCGAGCAGCAAGAATTGGCACCGGACTACCACTTGCCCCCGAAGCCATCCCGAACGAGCATCAAATGCTGACCCGGCTGGCGCCAAATCTGCACGCAGCCCAAAACCTGGCGCAGCTGCAACAAGACCTTTCAGGCCGCATTGCCCATGGGCGCGCGGTCAACGTAGACGCCCAAAGCCTGCTGCTGGACGCCTTGTTGAAAATTAACGACACCGCCCCCCGTTCTTGACGCCCCCTGGCAAACGGATGATACGGGAAACCATGTCCAACAATGCCGACACGCCCTTGCTGACCGACAGCCATTGCCACCTCGATTTCCCCCAGTTTGAGGGAGAAATCGAGGACCTGTTGGCCCGCGCGGCAGAGCGCGGCGTGCACCGTATGGTGACCATCTGCACCAAATTGCGCACCCTGCCAGGCGTCCAGAACCTTGCCGAAGCCCACGCTCCCATCTTTTTCGCAGCCGGAACTCACCCGATGTCTGCTGCAGACGAACCATTGGTCTCAGTTGAAGACCTCGAATCCGTTGCATCGCATCCCAAATGCGTCGGCATCGGTGAAACTGGACTGGATTACCATTACACCGCTGACAGCAAAGATATTCAGCAACAAAGTTTGCGCATCCATATCGAGGCCGCACGGCGCACAGAACTTCCCCTAATCATTCATGCTCGCGACGCAGACGACGACATGGCTCGCATCCTCAACGAAGAGCACCAAACAGGGGCATATGCTTGCGTCATGCATTGCTTTTCCAGTAGCGCCGAACTGGCGAAGGCCGCGCTCGACCTGGGATTCTATCTGTCCATGTCGGGTATCGCCGCCTTCCCCAAAAGCCAGGAACTGCGCGATATTTTCGCAGCCGCACCTTTGGACCGCATTCTCGTCGAAACCGACGCCCCATACCTCGCTCCACCGCCCAATCGCGGCAGGCGCAACGAGCCATCCTATGTCGCTGACACAGCCCGGATCGGTTCCGAAGTCTTCGATTTGAAGTATGCAGACTTCGCGGCTGCGACTGAAGCCAACTTCAACCGTCTCTTCACCAAGGCGGCCAGATGGCAAAGCTAAAGTTCACCATATTGGGCTGCGGCTCTTCCGGCGGTGTTCCGCGTTTGGGCGGTCTTTGGGGCGCTTGCGACCCTGAAAACCCGAAGAACAGGCGGCGGCGGTGTTCGATGCTGGTTGAACGCGTTTCTGACGCTGGCACGACGCGCGTATTGATCGACACTTCGCCGGATATGCGCGAACAACTGTTATCCGCAGATATCGGCAATCTTGATGCGGTAATCTACACCCACGGACACGCCGACCATGTCCATGGCATCGACGACCTGCGTATGATCGTTTTCAACCAGAAAACCCGGGTCGCGGTCTGGGCTGACGGACCTACACAGGAACGGCTTTTTGCCAGCTTCGGGTATGCATTCGTCCAACCCCAAGGCTCGCCCTATCCGCCCATCCTGGACATGTATACAATCGACGGCGATGTGACGATATCCGGAAGTGGCGGTGACATCACATTTATCCCGTTCGAAGTGGATCACGGTGCCATTGATGCCCTTGGATTTCGCATCAAGGACGTAGCATATCTGCCTGATGTCGCAGAGATTCCAGAGCATTCTTGGCCAGCCGTCAGCAACCTCAATATTTGGGTATTGGATGCCCTTCGCCGAACGCCCCATCCAACACACGCGCACTTAGAACGCTCTCTGGAATGGATCGCCAAAGCTAGGCCAAAACGTGCGATCCTGACGAATATGCATATCGATATGGACTTCGAAGAAGTTGACCGCGACACACCTGACAACGTCGAGCCCGCCTTCGACGGGTTACAGTTTGAAGTGAACGACTGATACCATGCAGGCTCTTTTAGACGTCATCCTGCCCGTGTTCCTGATCATCGGGTTCGGATATTTTGCGGTTTGGAAAGGCTGGTTCACCGATACTGGCGTCGATGGGTTAATGAAATTTACCCAATCCTTTGCCATTCCCTGCCTATTGTTCAACGCCATCGCAACACTGGATCTGGGCGCAAACTTCAATTTGCCCATGCTTTTGTCCTTTTACCTTGGAGCCGCCGGGGGATTTTTGGCAGCATTCATCGCCGCGCGGTTCCTGTTCAAACGCAACCCAGTAGATAGCGTTGCAATTGGATTTGTTGGATTATTCTCGAATTCGGTGCTTTTGGGCTTGCCGATAACCGAGCGTGCATATGGAGTCGAAGCGCTTGGCGGCAACTTTGCAATTGTCGCAATGCACGCACCATTTTGTTACATGCTTGGCGTTACCGCCATGGAAATTGCAAAAAGCCGCGGTGCCGGAGCTATGCAGACCACCAAACTGGTGCTGCGTTCGATGTTTCGTAATGCGCTTGTCATCGGCATTGGCCTTGGCTTCATCGTCAACATCACGAATTTGCCCCTTCCTGGGGTCTTGAGCGACAGCATTAACCTGATGATCCGCGCTGCGATACCGGCGGCTCTTTTTGGGTTGGGCGGAGTCCTATATCGATATCGCCCACAAGGCGATATTCGTGTTATCATAATGGTTTGCGGAATTTCTTTAATCTTGCATCCGGCAATCACTTTTGCGCTGGCCTCCAATATGAATCTAGACAAAGACGCTTTCCGATCAGCAGTTTTGACCGCCAGCATGGCACCCGGCATCAACACCTACCTCTTTGCCAATATGTATGGTGCAGCCCGCCGTGTTGCCGCCTCAGCGGTGTTGTTTGGAACGCTAGCCTCTATCCTGTCAGTCTGGCTCTGGCTTTTAATTCTGCCCTAACGACACATTCACGCGACCGACATCTCATCCGTCTAATTACCTAAATTGTGCCCTTATCAGGACACATTAGCACGTTCTTAACGAAGTTGGACGAACAGGAGTCTTAACCAATGAGCAACGTTATTGCTTTTCCAACTGAAACCCGGTCCCAGACCGAGGCATTGGCCGAGCCTGAGGGGGCAACGCTTTTCATTCACTACCGCAACAGCACGATGATTGCGCACCTGGCCAAGCCACGCGCCAACCGTGTAGTTCCACTTGGGAAGACCAACAAAGCCTAATTGAACCCGCGCGAAATTATGCTTCTACGATTGATCGCTGATCAGCTCGCGCCATCGACACCAGCAATTCAGATTTGTCCTGAATAGCCTCGAAGTCAGACTTCGACTTCATTTCCATCCATCCGCATCCGATCAAAGACTGTGCAACGGCACCACCCATTGTCGTGCCAGGCCCCAATATGATGAACATATCGGGCGCAAATTCCTGTGCCGCCACCCTGATCGCAGTGCCAAATTCATAAGGTTCTACGATCTGTTGTCCAAATGTGTAGCTCCGCAGCAAACTGGGATCGCTACAACTCGGCCACCAGATGTGTCCGCGCCCATCAACCATTGGAACGCGGGGTTGGCCAAACTTCATGTTTGCAAACGCGTTCTGCGCAATTTCCGATACTGGATTTTGTAACTGGGTGTGAAACGCCGCGTGGTTTGACAGTCGCATCGGAAATCTGTTGGCGATTTGGGGCACCGCGGCTTCAAAGGCACTCAATCCCTGATCATTACCAGCGACGACTAGCGCCCCGGCCAAATCAATCGACAAACCAAGCGCGTGATTAGATCGAGAATCGATTTCTCGTATCAACTCTAACAGCTCCGCACGGCGCAGACTGTCAGGCACCCAGTCGCTACCCCACACGGGGTAGACTATCTGTCCGCCGATCATGTGCTCTTGCATCAATGCGCCCATCGTGTCGACAATCCGAAACCCATCCTCGGCTGATACCGCTCCGGCTACACCCAGCGTCGTATACCATCCCATCGAATTTCCGGTGACCGCGACAACTTCAATGTCTTCCGCCAAACTGTACGCATCCGCAAAAGAGCATGCGTAAATCAGCGGCGACGCCACATCACCTTTCGAGAATTTTGCCAGTTTGAAATCCCCGGAACCGTCCAATACGCTGACGGTTTCATTGCCATCTGCAGAGCGGATCGCATCTAATCCAAGGACGAAGTTAGAACTGCTGTGATGACGCCCCAAATACCCGAGGTCCTCTTTGTTGTAAGAACCGCGCCCCGGACAGATCAAAACGGCTGTCCTTGTCATGATTTCCGCCTCACCAATTCCAGTGCTGCGTCAACGATCGTATCAGTTCTAGGCAAAGTTGCCGCAAAAGCGGGGCCCGTAGCAATGAAGCTGTCTTCAGCAGTATGCCGCCCAAACCGCCCGATCCCACGCTCTGTCATAAGCGCCATCAACGCTTCAGCCTGACCGCCCGTGCGACGGCATTCATCAACGATTAAGACACTATCAACGCCGTCCAGCGCCTCAATCAGACGATCCTCGGCCAACGGAGCCAACCAACGCAAATCGATCACGCGAGTCGCCACACCGTGCTTTTCATCCAGAACTTTCGCAGCCTTGCGCGAAAGCATATGGCCATTACCGTATGTAACGATGGCCAGGTCACGCCCCCGTCCGTGTACGCCTATTTCATCCAAGCCAATACGCTCATTGTCATGCGGATATGCAGTCATCCAACCGGCATCGCCGTCCTCAAACAGGTCGCGGTGATTATAAAGTGCGATGGGCTCAACAAAGACCACCACTCGCTGCTCTTCCCTCGTCAACCGAACCGCCTCGCGCAACATCAAAGCCGCATCGCATCCGTTGGACGGACACGCAATGATCAGGCCAGGAATGTCGCGCAAGACAGCCAGTGAGTTGTCATTGTGGAAATGCCCACCGAAGCCCTTTTGATATCCCAATCCTGCGACCCGGATCACCATTGGATTGGTGAACTTGCCCTGCGAAAAAAACGGCAATGTCGCCGCCTCGCCCCGCAACTGATCTTCGGCATTGTGCAAATAGGCCAGGAACTGAATTTCCGGGATTGGCACGAAGCCGTTCTGCCCCATTCCGATGCCAAGCCCCAAAATTGACGTCTCATCCAAAAGCGTATCGATCACCCGGTCCGGTCCAAAACGCGCCTGTAACTTCTGCGTCACTCCATAAACGCCGCCTTTTTTGCCGACATCCTCGCCCATCAGCACAACTTCTGTGTGCTCCAGCATCAAATCCGTCATAGCCATGTTCAAACACTTGCTCATCGTTTGTGGCGCATCACTCGCTGCATCGGCTCCAAGCAAAGCGCGGCGACGCTCGGGATCTGGACCATTGCTTGGGCGACACGTACGAACAGGGGGCACAATTGTAGCCATGACTTCATCAGCAGTTTGCAACCGTGGCCGCTTGACTACCTCCGCGGCCTGACGCGCGACCCTTAGTTCTGTTTCGACATAGAACCGCATCGCTTCGTCCACTGACGCGATGCCCCCGCTTTGCAGACGCGATGCAGATTTCAACAGCGGATCGTTGTCTTCATCGCGCTCAACCTCGGCCCGGCTAAGATACGACGTTGCGACGTCAGCACCAGCATGCCCGTAGAGTCGAACCATGGACAAATGCAGAAATGCAGGCTTGCGCTGTTGACGCACATAGTCCGATGCTTCTTTCGCGACCCGGTAGGTGTCAACCATGTCCAAGCCGTCCGCTGCAAAATATTTCACCCCAGGGCGGTGTTTCATCGTCGCTTCAATCCACCCATTCGGTGTCTTAACGGAAATACCTATCCCATTGTCTTCGCATATGAATAACAGCGGCAGCGGCGTCCCTTGAACCGACGCCCAGCCAGCTGCGTTCAGAGCGCCCTGCGCCGTTGAATGATTGGCCGAGGCGTCCCCGAACGAACAGATCACAATGGCATCTGGATCAAACACCCGATGTTCGGGCACATGCCTTCGTGCAACCCCCTGAGAATAAGCTGCGCCTAGCGCCTTGGGCAAATGACTTGCAATCGTCGATGTTTGAGGCGGGATCATCAAATCATACGATCCCAACACTTTGTGGCGCCCACCTGAAATGGGATCCTCTACCGCACACGCGAAACTCAACAGCAAATCCCAACCAGGAGTCTGTCCCGGCACTTGTCCCGCCCGTGCAATTTGAAAGGCCGCATCACGGTAGTGCAAAAAAGCGGGATCACTTGGACGCGTTGCCAGCGCGACAGCCGCCATCCCCTCGTGACCCGAGGCCCCAATAGTATAGTAACCCTGGCCTGCCTTCTGCATTACCCGGCTTTGCCGATCCAATGCACGGCTCAAAACCTGCGCTCGATAAATCTCCATGGCTGCAAACGGGCTTAAGTCGCTCGCGATGTCGGCCATCTGCGGAAGATCACCCACCTTTGTGCGGCGCAGAAAATTCTGATGAACGATCTCGGCGCGATCCATCGCAGCCCCTTATCTCCGGATGTGCCCACGCGGGCATGCCACAGCGCTAACCAATCTGAAACCGACAGGCAAGTCGGCGATCTATGCCAAAGGTTTAGCGCTTTGACGTTTACAAGCGGGTCCAACTGGCCAACATATGCACCGGAATATCGGGAAAGACTGGACGACCATGCATCTTAAGAAATCAGGGCTCGCGCTGATTGCCGTAGCCCTTGCAACCCCAATCGCTTTTTTACCGCCACTTGCCGCAAAATTCGACCCGATAGCCTTGTTTAGCCAATATCTCGGCATGGCAGCCCTGATCGCAATGGCAATAACTCAGATCATTGCGACACGCTTCAAATTCGTCGAGTTTCTCTTCGGCGGGTTGGACCGCAGCTATATTCTGCATAAATGGCTGGGGATCGGCGCCATGGTTGCCATCCTGCTGCACGACACCATCGACGCTGAAATGCGCGACATTGGAGCAGAAACACTGTTGGTGGAAGTGGCCGAAACCGCTGGCGAAATCAGCCTTTATGGAATCTTGATCCTGATAATCATCTCTATCGCGACTTTCATCCCCTATCACCTTTGGATGTGGACGCATCGCCTTATGGGAACGTTTTTTGCTCTATCGGCATTCCACTACTTCTTCATTCTTAAACCCTTTTCGAACTTGGACGCGCTCGGCGCGTATGTTGGTGTATTCTGCATTCTCGGCATGTTGTCCTATGTCTATAAACTTCTGCCCCAGGCCGCGCGAAATGTCTGAAGTCAGCGCCTATGGGTCCAAATAGGTTAATTTGATAAGAGAGAGTTGTTGGCTCATCGTAACCACTGAGGAGTGGGACATGAGACAGACAACTGGAACTCGCAGGAGCCCCGGCGAGAAGATCGTCAAAGAGATCAAACGGGCGACGCGCAAACAGTATTCGTCAGAAGAGAAGATCCGGATCGTGCTGGATGGCTTGCGTGGCGAAGACAGCATTGCTGAGTTGTGCCGTCGTGAGGGAATATCTCAAGGTATCTACTACAAATGGTCCAAGGACTTCATGGAAGCTGGCAAACGGCGGCTTGCTGGAGATACGGCGCGTGCGGCTACGACCGACGAAGTCAAGGACCTGCGCCGCGAAGCCCGAGACCTGAAGGAGGTCGTTGCCGAGCAAACACTGGAACTGCGTCTTCTCAAAAAAAGCATGACCGGCGGTGGGGGCGACCAAGAATGAGGTATGCTGCATCTGAGAAGTTGGAGATCATCCGGCTTGTTGAGGGGTCGCATTTGTCTGCTCGTCGAACATTGGCAAAGCTGGGCATCCCCCGCACCACATTTTACCGTTGGTATGATCGGTATCGGCAGCGCGGCGACGCTGGCCTTGTGGATCAAGCGCCTAAGCCCAGACATGTCTGGAACCGCATCCCCGACGAAGTCCGGCGCAAGGTCGTCAAGCTGGCGCTGCAGGAGACGGAGCTGTCGCCGCGCGAACTGGCAGTGACGTTCACGGATCGGGAGCGCTACTTCGTCTCGGAATCTTCAGTCTATCGGGCCCTGAAGGCCCACGATCTGATCACCAGCCCGGCCTTTATCGTGCTCAAGGCGGCAAACGAGTTCAAAGACAAGACCACTGCGATCAACCAGCTTTGGCAAACCGACTTCACCTATCTCAAAGTGCTTGGCTGGGGCTGGTTCTATCTCAGCACAATCCTGGACGACTACAGCCGCTACATCATCTCGTGGAAACTCTGCACGAACATGCGGGCAGAGGACGTGACGGACACCCTGGATTTGGCGCTACAAGCATCAGGGTGCGATCAGGTTCACGTCATCCACAAACCCCGCCTCCTCAGCGACAACGGGTCCAGTTACGTCTCTGGCGATCTGGCTGAATGGCTGCAGGACAAAGGCATGAAGCATTCTCGGGGCGCACCATATCATCCCCAGACACAGGGCAAGATCGAGAGGTGGCATCAAACCCTGAAGAACCGCATCCTATTGGAGAACTACTTCCTTCCGGGAGACCTCGAAACCCAGATCGAAGCCTTCGTCGATCACTACAATCACAAGCGCTACCACGAGAGCCTGAACAACGTCACACCCGCCGACGTCTACTTCGGGCGTGACAAAGCCATTCTAAGACAACGGGAAAGGATCAAACGAAAGACGCTCGAAGCGCGGCGCTTGCATCACAGACAGCGCGCCGCATAATAACATCAACCAGACGAGCCAAACTCTTTACTTGTTTAAGCAACTCTTGGTTCCCAAAACCCTGACGACGGACAATCAACGGCGAAGATGTAGACAGCAAAGTCTACATTCCGTTCGTTCTGGTGACACCAGAGAACATGGATGAGTTCCTGAGCGCTAACTAATCTAAGAAAACTTTCCGTGGCGGCTTCGTTGCCGCCACGGATTTTGAATTGGACAGCCCGGCCAATATTCGGGCCAATTTGGGAACATCACGCAAATGGCAAACACCAGCGACGGCATTGGCGGGCTCACTTTTGACAAGAGCAAAAGGTCTTGGCCCAACGAGATGAACATTTTACTTGCGTTGATAATCATCATCGTGATCTTCGAAATTATGGGGCAGTTGTTGCCTCACATGAGGGGACAAAGCTTTCTCTTTGACACCAAAGACCGGTTTGACGGCATTTTCGGGATGTTTAACGTAGCCAGACTGCAGATTATCATCCTGCAGGTGGCAATTATCGGCATTATCGCCCTTGGGGTAACCCAGGTGATTATCACAGCAGGCATTGACCTAAGTTCGGGTCCGTTAGTTGCCGCGACCGCAATGATCGCGATGAGCTTTGGTCAAACTGAATTGGTCAATGGAAACCCAAATCCCAAAGCACTTTTTGGCACCTGGGCGATGGACTTACCGGTCATAATTCCGGTCGTAATAGGCATAGCATTTGGCGGAATGATCGGCGCAATCAACGGCACCTTCATCGCTTATCTTCGTATTCCACCTTTTATCGCGACCTTGGGCATGTTCCTTATCTGCCGCGGTATCGCACTGTGGTGGTCCAGCGGTAACCCAATCTCCTTCCCGACCGATTCTTATGCCTTTATCGGATCGGGCATGATGCCGGTTGTCTGGTTTATCCTGTTGGCGTTCGTCTTCCACATCATCATGACTCGCACCCTTTATGGCAAGCACACCTACGCAATCGGCTCCAATGAAGACGCAGCGCGGATGTCGGGCATCAATGTCAAACGCCACAAGATAACGGTCTACATGATCGCCTCAATGCTGGCAGCGTTCGCAGGGATTGTTCTCAGTTCCAAGGCTTCAACCGCACAGGCCGGCATGGGTGAATTCTACGAACTATTCGCCATTGCCATGGCGGTTATCGGCGGCATCAGCCTAACCGGCGGGCGCGGTTCAATCATCGGAACAGTACTTGGCGCTATGGTTCTCGGCGTCATCCGCTCGGGCTTTACGTTCGTCAAACTCGACGGATCATATCAGCTCATGGCTATGGGTAGTATCATCATCGCGGCGGTGGTCCTCGACCAGTACCGACAAAAGAACCAAGCTTGATCAGGAGTAATAGAAATGAGCGATATCATTCTCGAAACCAAAGGCCTGACCAAGCACTATGGCGGTGTTCATGCCTTGAATGACGCGAACGTGGTTCTTCGCAACGGCGAGCACATCGCAGTGATGGGGGACAACGGCGCAGGCAAATCTACTTTTGTCCGCCAGATTACCGGTGTGGAGCAAAAAACGAGCGGGCAAATTTTATTCAACGGACAGGAAGTGAATTTTGGCGGCCCGCTCGATGCGCGTGAAGCCGGCATTGAAACCGTTTTCCAAACGTTGGCCTTGGCGGACGAATTGAACGTTCCTGACAATCTGTTTCTGGGACGTGAGATTACCAAGTTCGACTGGTTGGGACCGTTTCGTTTCCTGGACTACAAAGCGATGCGCGAGGCGACTATGGCGGGTCTGGAAAAGACTGCGGTGAAAATTCCGAACGTCAGAAATTCGATCCGCAATATGTCTGGCGGTCAGCGCCAATGTGTGGCGATCGCACGAACTGCAACCTTTGCGTCAAAGTTGACCATCATGGACGAACCGACGGCAGCTCTGGGTGTTCAAGAAACCGCCCAGGTCGAGAACATCATTCGTACGTTGAAATCGCAAGGTCAGCCTCTGATCCTGGTCAGCCACAACATGCGTCAGGTCTTTGACTTGGTGGACCGGGTCATCGTGTTTCGCCGGGGGCGCATTTGCGCCAACCTCGACATCAAGAACGAGGACGTTTCTGGCGAAGATGTGGTCTCCTATATCACCGGTGCCAAGACCCAGCCGGAGTTTGAAGAAGCGTTCGCGTAAACGCCTATTCCAACCAACCACTGCGCCCCGACATTGTTCGGGGCGCAGGTATTAGACTCCACTGATAGATCATCCCGGCAGGAAGGAAGCCGTTGATATGAGTGTCAATTTCGCCGTTCTTGGCGCAGGTCGCATCGGCCAGGTCCACGCCCGAGCCATCGCTGAAGTTCCCGCTGCCAAACTTGTCGCCGTCGCAGATCCAATGGAAGATGCAGCAATGGTTGTCAGCAAGGCTTACGGCTGTGACGTTCGCAGCATTGACCAGATTGCGGCATCAGGTGATGTCGATGCCGTGGTGATCTGCACACCGACAGACATGCACGCCGACCTGATCGAACAATTTGCTCACGCTGGCAAAGCTATCTTCTGCGAAAAGCCCATCGATCTGGACGTTGCACGCGTCAAAGCCTGCCTCAACACAGTCAACGAACTAGGAGCAACTTTGATGCTCGGCTTCCAACGCCGCTTTGATCCTGATTTTCAGGCCCTGCGCGCGGCCATTGACGCAGGCGAGATAGGCGACGTTGAACTTGTCACCCTGACAAGTCGCGATCCAAGCCCCCCACCCTACGCCTACATCGAAAGGTCGGGCGGCATATTTCGCGATATGACCATCCACGACTTCGACGTTGCCCGCTGGATGCTGGGCGAAGAGGTGGAATCCGTCATTGCCGCAGCTTCGGTTCTCGTTGATCCCAAGATCGGCGAACTCGGCGACTTTGACAGCGCAAACGTAATCATGACCACCGCTTCGGGCAAACAATGCACCATCAATAATAGCCGTCGTGCCACTTATGGATATGACCAAAGGATCGAAGTACACGGCTCCCTTGGTTCGCTCAGTGCTGGCAACCACCATCAATCACGAGTCACTCAGGCCAATGCCCAAGGCTATTCCCAACCGCCGCTTCAAGACTTCTTCATGACGCGATACCAGGCCGCCTATGCGGCCGAAATCACCGCCTTCGTCGAGGCCCTGGCCGGCGGCCAAGCACCAGCCCCGTCCGGCAACGACGGCCTGCTGGCTCTCGCTCTGGCCGAAGCCGCGTTGCAGTCCGTAAAAACTGGAACCGCCGTGAAGGTCGCCGATGTTGTAGAAGGCACATAGCGGATGCCAGCCAAGCAGAAATCGATTCTGGAGCGAATGATCAACGTCGACAGCCCGTTTTTCAATGATCCTCTGCGCAGGATCGTAGCTGTCTGTTTGATTGGCATCTGGACGTTATTTGAAATGCTGAATGGCTCGACCGTTATTGCCTTCCTCCTGCTAGCCACTACAATCTGGTGTATCTACAAATTCTTCGTCGCTTATGAAGGTCCGTTCGTGGATGAGGACGACGACTAAGACGAAAACTAGCGTCGACTTGAATACCGAAAGACTGGCCAACCCTGAAAACCTGTGCCAGTCACGCAACCACCATGAAATTGCCGATCCTATTCTCCTTCCGCCGCTGCCCCTACGCCATACGCGCCAGGGTCGCGCTTCGCGTCGCTGAGCAACCGGTCGAACTGCGCGAAGTCGTTCTGCGTGATAAGCCGCCTGAGTTTCTTACAGCGTCCCCAACTGCCACCGTGCCTTGTATGGTTACCGACGGAAAGTCTATCGACGAAAGCCTCGATATCATGATCTGGGCCCTGAAACGGTCCGATCCACGAGGCTGGCTCGACATGCCACAAGTCGGTTGGGAATTGATTGAACGCGCCGACGGCCCCTTCAAAGACGCTTTAGATCGCACGAAATACGCCACGCGGTATCCTGAAATCGATGCCAGCGACCAACGCGCGATCGCCGCCGAATTTCTTACCGATCTGGATCAGCAAATTACCGAGTGGATCTTTGGCAAACCGACAGTCGTGGACTATGCAATTCTGCCGTTTGTCCGACAGTTCGCGTTCATCGACAAAGACTGGTTCGACTCCCAGCCCTGGCCGAATTTGCAGCCCTGGCTGGAACGTTTTCTCGCATCAACGGACTTCACTGCAGTGATGGACAATTACCCCCAGTGGCAAGCTGGTCAGCCACCAATCCAGTTTCCCTAGGCATCCCGACCCAGATGCATTTGCCTGTTCTGGACACACCGTTACAGTGTTGACAACAAGAGCACGCCACCAATATCATTTGTATGCAAACGACATGGCGTCAGGAGTTGCCGTGACATACCATTGTCCGACAGAACTGAACTCGGCGTTGCAACTGATCTCGCAACACCAAAGCACTGTTATTGCCGGTGGCACCGATGTATTTCCCGCAGAAAAACAAGGACATACGCCCGAAACACTTTTCGATGTCACCCGCATCGATGGATTTCGCGATATCACGCAGTCCGCACGGCAAATACGCATCGGAGCGGCCACCACCTGGACTCAAATCATACAGGCCGATCTACCCCCAGCCTTCGATGCACTGAAGTCAGCCGCGCGAGAAGTCGGCAGCATCCAAATCCAAAACTCGGGAACCATTGCCGGCAATCTTTGCAACGCCTCGCCTGCGGCCGATGGTGTGCCGCCCCTATTATGCCTTAACGCCTCTGTCGAACTCGAGAGTGCAACGCGCGGAGCCCGGAACTTACCTCTCTCGGAATTCATCAAAGGCGTCCGCCAGACTGATCGTCAAAGTGACGAACTGGTGACTGCCATCACCCTCCCCAAACCCTCAATTAACGCCTCGTCTGCCTTCGAAAAACTCGGCAGCCGCCGCTATCTTGTGATCTCCATCGCAATGACGGCCGTCCAACTCGAATTGGACGAACACGGCCACATGATGGACGCTCGCGTCGCAATCGGAGCGTGCTCCCCGGTCGCCCAACGGCTTCCAGACCTCGAATCCCACATGAACGACCAGCACCCCACAGACATCCAAGTCACCACCGAACATCTGAAACCACTCAATCCCATCGACGACGTACGCGGAAGCGCGGACTACCGGCTCGAAGTTGTAGCCGAGCAATGCCAAAGGGCGATCCGAAAGGCGGCCAAGGATGACACCTGAGGCCGGGATCAAAGGAACCACGTTCAACTTGAATGGTCAGCCGGTTGAAGGCTTTCCGGCCACGGGCGAACGCCTGTCACAAATGCTGCGCGAAGGGTTCAATGCACGGGATGTGAAAATTGGCTGCAACGCCGGTGATTGCGGCGCCTGCACAGTCTTGGTGGACGGGGCTGCTACCTGCGCGTGCCTCATGCCAGCGCAACAGGCCAAAGGACGCAACGTCGAAACTCTGTCCGGCCTCACATTGTCAGACCCTGTCGCCACTGCATTAGCCGAAAGGTTTCAGGACCATGGGGCCGCGCAATGCGGCATCTGCACCCCCGGGATGATGGTATCTGCCGTGGCGCTACTACGCGAATGCCCGTCACCGACTGTTGATCAGGTCCAAAATGCTCTGGGCGGGGTTCTGTGCCGTTGCACCGGTTATCGCAAGATAATCGACGCAGTCACCGACACCAAGCCAGCGCTTCACGGCAATCATTGTCAGGCTGGCGATGCTATCCGACGTTTGGATGGACATGCCAAGGTTACTGGCCAGGACCTATTTGGCGACGACGTTGCGCCCGTTGGAACTCTTGAGATTTTCATCATCCGCTCGCCCTACCCCCGCGCTGGGTTCAAATTTGGCGAAATAGACGGTTATGTGGCAGCTCACGACGGCTTGGAATGCGCCCTGACGGCCGCCGACATCCCAGGTCAAAATGCATTCGGCGTCATCCCAAATTTCATCGACCAGCCTGTCTTTGCAGAATCCGAAACCAGATTTCGGGGCGAAGCGATCGCCGCAGTCGTTGGGACGGCACAGGCTATCAGAAAATTCAACCCAGAGCAGTTTCCGGTCATCTGGTCGGAAGCAGACCCCGTCCAAGATCCAACATCGGCTCAAAACGCATCGACCAACCAACTGCATCCAAACCACCCTAACAACATCATGTGCGGTGGTCTGGTCGCTTGCGGCAACGCCGAAACTAAACTCGCCGAGGCAGCAGTAACCGTCGAGGGACGTTTCCAAAGTGGGTTTGTCGAACACGCCTACATCGAGCCCGAAGCTGGTTTCGCCGAGATCAAAAACGGTCGCGTCGAGGTTCACGCCTGCACTCAGGCACCGGTCATGGATCTGGAATCGTTGGAATTGATCCTGGGCATGGACCGTAAGAAAATCCGTATCCTTCCTACGTCAGTTGGCGGCGGCTTCGGCTCCAAGCTGGATATCTCTGTCCAACCCTATCTGGCACTGGCTGCCCTCAAAACAGGCAAACCAGTGCGCCTGACATATTCGCGCACCGAAAGCATGCAAAGCACAACCAAGCGCCATCCCTCTGACATCCACCTCAAGATCGGTGCCGACGCAAGCGGGCGCATCTCGGGCTTCAAGTTCTTCGGCGAATTCGACACCGGCGCATATGCAAGCTGGGGGCCCACTGTCGCCAACCGTGTTCCAGTCCACGCTTCTGGCCCATATGCCATCACTGATTATCGAGCCGAGTCCACCGCGATTTACACAAATAATCCGACTTCCGGCGCATTCCGCGGTTTTGGCGTTCCCCAGTCCGCCATTGCCCAGGAATGCCTGTTTGACGAGCTGGCCGCCAAACTGAGCAAAGATCCACTCGACTTTCGGATTCTGAATGCATTGGACAATGACGTTCCCACAGTTTGCGGTCAGACATTTTCTCAAGGCGTCGGCATTAAGGCATGCTTTAATGAACTCAAAACTGCATGGGATGCCGAAAAAACCGCCGCCGCCAACTTCAACGCCCGAAACAACACGCTGAAACGCGGTGTCGGTGTCGCCGCAGGCTGGTATGGCTGCGGGAACACATCCTTGCCGAACCCATCCACGATTAAATGCGGGATCAGGTCTGATGGCACGATAGTCTTGCACCAAGGGGCCATGGATATTGGACAAGGTGCCAATACGGTCATAGCCCAGATATTTGCCACCGCCCTTGGAGTGCCCACGGACAAACTTTCCATTGTCGGCCCCGACACAGACGTCACACCTGACGCCGGAAAAACCTCAGCTTCACGTCAAACCTTCGTCTCTGGTAATGCCGCAAAACGCGCTGGCGAATCTCTCCGGGCGCAGATTTTGAACGCGCTGAATGTAGGAAAAGACGCGGCACTCGAAGCCGCCCAAGGAAAAATTACGGCAACAGATGCCTCCGGCGCGCACCAACTAACCCTGTCAGACATGACACCCGACGCCGATTGTTACGTCTTACGCGCCGAGGAAACCTACGATCCGCCCACAAAGCCGCTGGATGAAAACGGCCAGGGCGCACCCTATGCGCAATTTGGCTATGCCGCCCATCTCGCTGTTGTTGAGGTGGACAAGGCGATGGGCACTGTCAAACCGATCAAATTTGTGGCCGCCCACGATGTCGGTAAGGCCATAAATCCAATTCTGGTCGAAGGCCAAGTCCATGGTGGCATTGCGCAAGGCCTCGGGATGGCGCTGATGGAAGAGTATATTCCCGGTCGCACGGAAAATCTGCATGATTACCTGATCCCCACCATCGGCGACGTTCCTCCTATCGAAACAATCATCGTCGAAGAACCTGATGAACACGGACCATACGGGGCCAAAGGTCTGGGCGAACACGTTCTCATTCCCACAGCACCGGCCATCCTCAATGCCATCCACAATGCCACAGGCGTGCGCATCACCAGGGTTCCGGCAACACCGTCCCGCCTACGCGCGGCCATTAAGGCTCAGTCGTCATGAACAAGCCTGCCAAACCCGCGAAAATCCGCTGCGACGCTTGTCCGGTCATGTGCTACATCGCCGACGGTAAATCCGGGGCATGTGACCGCTACGCCAACCACGGCGGCGATCTGGTGCGTCTCGATGTGCTGACCGTCATCGAAAGCACCGACCAGAAACTGGTACCTTTCCTACGCGACGGAACTAGCGAAGACTGGGACGGCGATATCGTCAAAGGCGACCGCCCCTTCGTCACCGCCGTTGGCGCCGGCACCACCTACCCTGACTACAAGCCCGCCCCTTTCATCGTCAGTCAGGAAATTGACGGCGTCGATATGGTCACGGTCGTGACCGAAGGCATCTTTTCCTACTGCGGCGTCAAAGTGAAAATCGACACGGACCGCCATATCGGCCATGAACGCGACGTCGTCTACGTGGAAGGTGAACCCATAGGCCACGTGATGACGTCGGAATACGGCTCAAAAATGCTGTCGCTCGGCGGCGTCGAACACCTGACGGGCGGAACCAAGAAAGAGGGCCGCGTGACCTGCGACGCCCTTCTGCAACTTTGCAATCGTGAAGCAGTAGATCTGACTATCGGCGAAGGCGATCACGCCATCTCGGTCGTCGTTCAGGCCGGAAAAGCGCCCATTATCAATGGCCTGGAAGAAAAGCTGATGCGGGTCGGCTGCGGCTCTGCCGCAATTGGTATGTTCGCCAAACAATGGCTTGGGCACGCGGACGATGTCGTTGTGGTGGATGACCACATCACCGGTGTTCTGTCTGAACACGAGGCTGGAAAACAGCTCGATGTGCCCGCAACCGGCATCAAAATACTGGGTCGTCGCTCCACTCCCGGTCGCTATTTTCAAGTCGCCGAGCCAGGTACCGGTTGGGGTGGAACAGACATAGAAGATCCCCTGAAAATTCTCGGCCCTTACAATCCAAAAACCGCAAAACCCGGCTCAAGCCTGTTCATGGTTTCAACCACCGGCGAACAATCTGCCTACTACGAACTCGACGACGATCTCCAACCACAAAAAACTGAAATGCCCGCAAGCCTGAAAGCCTCGGCGGATCTCATCGCTGAAAACTGCGAACCGTCGATCTGTTCGGTCCTCTTCATGGGAGGAGCCGGCGGAAGTCTGCGTGCAGGCGTCACCGAAAATCCAGTGCGCCTCACTCGTTCGGTTAAAGACGCCCTCACCCACGTCTCTTGCGGCGGCGCTCAGGCATATGTCTGGCCTGGCGGCGGGATCACCGTCATGGTTGACGTCATGGAGATGCCGACGGCCTCGTTCGGCTACGTGCCAACACCCGCCCTTGTAGCACCCATCGAATTCTCACTCCGTGTCAGCGACTATGGAACACTCGGCGGCCACATCGACCAGATCAAGCCTGTCGAAGAGGTGTCCAATGCCAGCCTGCGCAAAGTCAAACCGAATGCTCAAAGGCATAACCCCATGTCCGCCGCAAACTTCAGCTGGCACAAAGGCGATAAGAAGTAATGGGACCTCAAGCCGCCATACTTGCTGACGGACACCGGTTGCACCTCCAACACGGGCCAATTGATCTCATCATTGGAGCCGACGGTGATCGCGAAACAGCATTCCAAGCCGCCACCTTCAGATTTCAAACCATCTTGAACGACCTTGTCGATGAACTGGCAGAACTGCGACAACCTCTGTTTCCAAATACCGCATGCCCCATCGGCTCGGTCGCCCGACGAATGCACACCGCCACTCTTCCCCATGCCGAAGACACTTTCGTTACCCGCATGGCCGCCGTCGCCGGAAGCGTTGCGGACGAAATCCTGACAACGATGACCAAAAGCGCCGAAATTGACCGCGCCTATGTGAACAACGGCGGTGATATCGCACTCCACCTCGGCATGAACCAAAGCTTCACCACCGCCATAGCCAGCCTCAGCGGGCGTGAAAGCGGTCGCATCACCATCCGACAATCCGATCCCGTGCGCGGCATCGCTACCAGCGGTCGCCATGGCCGAAGCCTCAGCCTGGGTATCGCCGACAGCGTGACCGTCCTTGCGCAAACCGCGGCAGAAGCCGACGTTGCGGCCACCTTGATTGCCAACACCGTGGACCTACCTGATCACGACGCTATTCATCGCCAACCGGCATGCATCATTGATGAAAATAGCGACCTAGGCGCTCGCCCAGTTGTCACAGGTTGTGGCCCGCTAGACCAAACTGACATCGACAAAGCACTTGAAAACGGCCTGAATTGCGCCCGATCCCTGCAAGTCGGCGATCTCATCACGGCCGCCGCCCTAACGCTTCTAGGCACGACCTGCACGACACAAACCACCCTGATAACACCCGTTCAAAGGACTCCCGAATATGCCTGACATTGTCCTTCGCAAATCGCTCTATAGCTTAGAAGAAATCTTCCACGAAGGCGGCCCGAACTCTGCCATCCCGCTTCGGCGCGCCGCGGCCTTGGCCGTCATCGAGAATCCCTATGCCGGGGGCTATGCCACCGACATTCAGGGTTTCATGGATGACCTGAAACCGCTTGGCGTCCAAATGGCAAGCAAGCTCGTCGACATGCTCGGCGGGACGGCCAATGTTCAAAGCTACGGAAAAGGCGCAATTGTCGGCGCCGCCGGAGAAATCGAACACGGCGCTCTCTGGCATGTGCCTGGCGGATACGCCATGCGCGAACTTTTAGATAATTCCAACGCTATCGTACCATCCACCAAAAAAGTCGGCGGTGTCGGTGCACGGCTGGATGTCCCGATAACCCACATCAACGCCTCTTATGTTCGCAGCCACTTTGACGCCATGGAAGTCGGCACAAATGATGCGCCCAAAGCTAACGAATTGCTGCTGGCCCTGGTCATGACAACCGGTGCACGCATTCACAACCGCGTCGGCGGATTAAAAGCAGAAGATATCAAAGGAGAGGACGGGTTAAGATGACCGCCAAAATCAGAAAAATCGCCGTCAATGTCGAAGAAACCCACCGGGAAATCGGGCGCAGCATCTCGCCACCGACCCGCAAGGCCGTCGCGGTCGCCGTCATCGACAACCCCTTTGCCGGAATCTATCAGGAAGACCTGACCGACCTTATGGATATCGGCGCCGAACTCGGCGCGCTTCTTGGCGAAAGATGCGTCTCAGCCCTCGGCATCACGCCTGCTCAGGCCGAAAGCTACGGCAAGTCAGCCATGGTCGGCGAAAATGGCGAGCTGGAACACGCCGCCGCCATATTGCATCCAAAACTGGGCGCTCCTTTACGGGTTGCAGTAGAAAAAGGCGCCGCCCTTGTCGCCTCGTCCAAGAAAATGGGAAGCCCCGGCCAGGTTCTGGATGTGCCACTTGGCCACAAAGACGCGGCCTATGTGCGCAGTCACTTCGACGGCATCGAGGTCTGTTTGAACGACGCCCCGCGTGCCAATGAAATCATGGTCGCCGTGGCCGTTACAGACAGCGGAAGACCCCTGCCCCGTGTCGGCGGCCTGACCCACAAAGATGCCAAGGGCGAAGACGGCTTGCGATAGGGTGACAGCCCCCGCAAATCAATGCGGAATGGTTGTGCCAGACAGTTTGGATGAGGTATCGATGCCTATGGCCGAACAGACATCACCGACACGCGACATTCCTTATGTCCTTGAAGAACAGGTCGGATATCTTTTGCGTTTGGCCAGCCAGCGCCACGCCGTCATCTTCCAAAAACACGCGGTCGAAAATTTGACGGCGACACAGTTCAGCACTCTCATCCGTGTATTCGAGGTTGGCTCGGTTTCGCAAAACCACTTGGGCCGTCTTGCCGCAATGGACGTCGCCACGGTCAAAGGTGTCGTCGACCGCCTGAAATCCAAAGGACTTGTGCAATCAGTCCCCGATCAGGTCGACAAACGGCGCTCGATTATCTCGCTGACAGCCAAAGGACAGTCCTTGATCAGTGATCTGAAAACGTCCGGAGTTCAGATCACCGACGAAACGCTTGCTCCGCTCACCGGTGCTGAACGCAGATCTCTGGTTGCTCTCTTGCGAAAAATCACCTGATTTAAAGGACTATCTCGGGTAACCGCATTGCAGGCGGCGTGTTCCGACTGCGCTCGCTGCGCACAACGCCATCGATGATAGTCATTCCCACGCCTGGCAGATTGCCCTGCTGAACAGACTCCAGCATCGTCTTTCCGGGTGAATGCTGCGCCTGATCCAACAACACGAAATCCGCCGACATTCCAACCTCGATCAATCCCACATCCAGCTCTCGTTGCCGCGCGGTATTGCCGGACCCAAAACAAAAAGCTTGCTCCGCCGGGACATTCCCAAAGGCCGACAGCATTGCGATCATCCGCAGAATACCCAACGGCTGAACGCCAGATCCCGCCGGACCATCGGTGCCCAATATCACCTGATCCAGTTTGCCCAACTCGCGCGCCGTATTCACCGTCAGCACCGCCGCACGCTCGTTGCCGTTGTGCACAATCTCAAAAGCCGCCTTACAGCTTTCGCATAGACAAACAATCTGATCGTCCGGCAGTGCCGAATGCCCACCATTGATATGCCCAATCACATCCGTACCGGTCTCCATGACCATATCGGCATCAATCAATCCGGACCCCGGAATGGAAGGACCGCCCGTATGGATCGTGCTCTGCATCCCATACTTGCGGGCCCACCCCACCATTTCTTGCGCCGTCTTGCCGTCCTTGACGGTGCCCAAACCAACTTCGCCCAACAGCTTCACACCAGCTTCCGACATCTCGCGGAAATCATCTTCGACCATACCGTGTTCGATGACCGGGGCACCACCATGTACCTTTACACCGGATGGACGAAAATTCTCGTACCAACGCTGCGATGCAATCGCCATCGCCTTCAAACCCACAACATCTTTCGGACGACCGGGCATATGAACTTCACCCGCCGAGATCATCGTCGTAACACCGCCATGCAGGGTGCTGTCGATCCAGTGAAGCTGCTGCTGGCGTGGTGTGTAGTCACCAACGACCGGATGCACATGGCTGTCAATTAACCCGGGTGCCAACGTCACCCCATTGGCATCGACAACACTGGTGGCCCCGTCGCAATCCAGATCAGCCTCACGTCCCCAGGCCGAAATCTTGCCGTCTGCCGCAACCATGCAATCACCATCAAAAATCGGCTCTTCCAGCTTCCCCGAAAGTATCTGACCTATGTTTTTAACGACAAGTTTGCTCATAGCATCTGCTCCCAAGCTCATTGCTATTCAATCTAACGACAATTCCGAACCCGCCAAAACGGGTTTTAAACACCCAAATACTGTTTCAGCTTTTCGGGGTCTTTCTTCAATGCGTCCCCGGTCATCGCATCAATGTCCCGGCCGTTCTCGATAAACGTTACCCGATCCGCCAGTGCCAGGATGGCATCCATTCTCTGCTCAACCAGTATGATCGCAAACCCCTCGTCGCGCATTTTCACAATGACCTGACGGATTTGTTCGATCATCGACGGCTGCAAACCCTCGGTTGGCTCGTCCAGCAACAAAACTTTGGGGCGCAAGCACAAGGCGCGGGCCGTGGCCAGCATCTGTTGCTCTCCCCCCGACAATGTGCCCGCCTGTTGGCCAAGGCGCTCGCGAAGCCTTGGGAACAACTCCAGCACCCATTCACGCGTATCCGGCCCCTGCTTTCGCGCCATCAACCCAATTTCAATGTTCTCAGCCACCGTCAGTTCGGGAAATAACCGGCGTCCCTGCGGAATATACCCGATTCCATGGCGCGGAATGTGATGCGGCTGCAAGTCCAACAAGGACTGCCCTTCCAGCGTCACGCTACCTGCAGAAACAGGTAACAAACCCATGATCGACTTTAATGTCGTCGTCTTGCCAGCGCCATTGCGACCCAACAGACACAGGATTTCCGACGCCTTCACTTTCAAGGACACGCCATGCAGTGTCTTCACCTGCCCATAAGCAACGTGGATATCCTTGACCTCAAGCATCCGCCGACGTTCCCAGATAGGCGGCTTCCACCGCCGCATTTGCCCGAATTTCGGCAGGTGTGCCTTCAGATAGGGTCCGACCATTGTCCAGAACAGTAATGAAATCAGCCGTTTCCATGACGACCTTCATATTGTGTTCGATCAGCAAAATCGTCGTATGCCCCGCCAGCGATCGCACCAGTTGAATAAAGTCGTCAACCTCAGTCTCGGCCAACCCTTGCGTCGGCTCATCCAGAATGAACACCTTCGGACGCTGGACCAACCCCATGGCAATCTCCAGCAGCCGCTGGTGCCCATAACTTAAATCACCAGCAATCTGATCTGCGCGGTCAGCAATACCAACGCGATCCAATGCCTGATGAACCACTTCTTCCAGCGACCCGTCTTGACCCGCCAAGGTTCGACGCGCCGCCAGAGCAACATTTTCATTCACTGACAATCCAGCAAATACCGAAGTAATCTGAAACGTATAGGCCAGTCCCAATTGAATGCGCTGATGCGCCGGCAAATGGCTGATATCTTTGCCTTCGAAAAAAACGGCCCCGCTGGTGGCCTCAGTGCGCCCGCTGACCATCCCGACAAAAGTGGATTTTCCAGCTCCGTTAGGCCCGATCAACGCCGTCACCATTCCCTGCGCCAACTGAAAATCAACGTCGCGGTTCGCCTCAACGCCCCCGTAGGTCTTCGTCAGCTTTCTTGTCTCAAGGATTGTCATGGCAGCCACCGATAAACTCGGTCGCGCAATGTGCCGATAAGGCCCTGCGGCGCAAACACCGTTAACAACACCAACGCCACACCAGCTACCAGCATGTAGGCATTCGTATAAGAGCTTGAAATATCAATCAGATAGAACATAAAGATCACACCAATCAACGGCCCGATCGTGGTTCCAGCACCGCCTAACAATACCCATAGCAAAGGGAATATCGAATATTGAACCGTGGAAAACGTTGCCCCGACATATCCAAACAACAACGCATATGCCGCCCCTGCCACGCCCGATACCGCACCTGAAATAACCAACGCCTTCAGTTTGTGTCTATGCGCGTCATATCCAAGCATCCGCGCGCGTTCTTCATTCTCGCGAATGGCGACCAGCGTCTTGCCGAATGGCGTTTGCACCAGTCGCGCGAACCCCAGAAAACAAACCGCAAACAGCGTAAACGCAGTGAAATATCGCGCCGTCTCGGTCGTCAGGTCGATGCCGGCAAGCGTCCGCTGCGCCTGTTGAATGACAAAGCCTTCATCGCCCCGCGTGTAAGTACCAAAGTAAAGCACCACCAGATAAGCAGTCTGCGCAAACATCAGTGTCACGATCATAAACGCAACACCCGCCGTCCGAAGTGCCAGAAACCCAACCGCCATCGCCAAAGCGCCCGCGCACAATATCCCAAACGCAAAGGCCACCGGCACTGGCCATCCGACCAGGTTTGTCGTCAACCCAAAGCCATACATACCGGCGGCGAAAAACATTGCATGTCCAAGGCTCAAAAGCCCTGTGTAGCCAAACAGCAGATTGAACCCCATCGCATAGATGGCCAACACCATGACCCGCGAAAAGACTCCAACATGATAGGCGGGCAATACAAAAAACAGCACGATCAGCAACGCCAAAACACTAAAATGTAGCACCCGTGATTTCGCCTCTTGGGTCATGACGTAGACCTGCCCAATAGCCCCTGCGGACGAAAGACCAAGACCATGGCCACAAGAAATGTCGCGATTATTTTCGCCAGCGTCGGCGAAAAGAATACCGATATGATCCCGTCGGCCATGCCAATGACAAGTGCTGCGATAATAGTGCCCGGCAGACTCCCCAACCCACCAATTATGACCACGATAAACGCCAGCAAAAGCGGATCATGCCCCATCAGGTAATGTGCCTGCTGAATCGGCACCACCAGCACGGCACCTAACGCTGCCAGCCCTGCGCCAAAACCAAAAACCCAGCTATAAACCCGCCCAACCGGCACTCCAAAGGCTTGTGCCGTCTCGCTGTCTTGTTGCGTGGCACGCATGATCAACCCGATCTTTGTGCGCGTCAGCAGCATCCAGATGGCCAGCAAAACCACAACCGCAGCCACGATGACGAACAGCTTGTAACTCGTCGTGCTCAGCCCCCAGGGCCAGATCATCTGAAATCCGTTCTTGCCAAACTCGAACCACGGCAGCGACAACCGGGTGTTAAACGGTGCCTCAACTGGCCTCGCCTCTGGACCAAAGGTCATTAGCGTTGATTGCTGGATGATGTACAGCATCCCGATGGTGCCGACGATGGTTCGGTCGGGGTCGTATTTGATCCGCTTCAGGATCAGTTGGTCCGCCCCCGCCGCCAAACACGCCACCAATACCGGCGCAATCACCAACGCGGCAACGAACCCCAGAGCAGGATGTCCGCCAATCAACGTCGTCACATACCAGGCCAAAACAGCGCCCAGCATGTAAAATTCACCGTGGGCTACGTTCACAACCCGCATCACACCAAAAACGATGCTCAATCCCATGGCTGTTAACGCCAGAATGGCAGCGATGACCGCCCCCTCAAGGGAGGCGAGCATCAAGTGTGGGCCAAAATCCATTGCAACTTTTTGCCTGTTTTATCAGAGCTTTGGATCAGATCAGAGCGCCTGGGTGGTATAGTCGACCTCGTCTTCGTAAAGACCGTCTTCAATCGACGCCGTATGCGCCACAACCAACTTGCCGTCCGTCACTCTCGAAATGTATTGACTGCCGAACGTCTGGTGCGTTTTGCCGTTAAAGCGCTTCGCCCCCTGCGGATGATCATCCGAATGCGGCATATCGGTCATCGCCTCAACCGCTTCAATCAGCTTGGCTCGATCTCCCGGCCCCTGATAATCGGCACTTTCCATTCCCGCTTTGATGATATTCAGCGTTTCCCAGCACCCAAACATATGGGCATAGGTGGACACATCCTTGCTATCAGCTACCGATGCTCCGCGATCATCAACACCAACCGCTGCACGGAAGTTCGCATCGAACGATGACTGATTTGCCTGCGCGTGACGCGGATTGCCTTCCCAGAAATAAGACCCTTCCAGAAATTCCAAACCCGGGCTCGTGATATCAACCGCTTCCAAACTGTCGATAAAGCCAAAAATCTCAGGGCTGTTCGGCCCAAAGAATTCGCCCAGTTCCTTCACAAACGTCAAAACCGCTGGACCCACCATCACATGATATACCACCTCGGTCTCGCGCGGGATCGATGGGAAGTAACGCGTGAATGATGTCTCAGACGGCGGAATGGCGATCTTGGCAACAACTTCGCCTCCCTGCGCCTCAATCGCCGCAGAAAAGAAATCGCGGTGATCATGGCCAAAGGCAAAGTCAGGATAAATCATCGTGACTTTCTTACCCAGATTATCCGCCACAAAGGGTGCCATTGACTGAACCTGGCTCTTCACATCCGTAATACCTGGCTGAAGCGTGTACCGGTTCAGCATACCGCTGGCCACGTGATGGCCTTCGGATACAACGAAATAAGGCAGTTTCAGTTCGCCCGCCCGCGGCGCCGACCCGATTACGACGTGGCTGAACAAGGTGCCAAAGGCCACATCACATTCGTGCTGGGTTGCAAACTTTTCCAGAACTTCGGCCCCACGTTTCGGGTCTGCGCCGTCGTCCTCGGTGATGATCTCAACGGGGCGTCCGTTGATCCCACCCATGTCGTTGATACGCTTAGCCGCTGCCGTCGTGGTCGCATCATACCAGCGTCCGTAAGCAGCGCCGATACCGGTCGCATGTTTCTGAAAACCGATTTTGATCGGCGCAGAGCTTTGCGCCTGCGCAAACCCAAGGCTTCCCGGCAAAATGCCCGCCGCAGAAACTGCCCCAACACCGGCACCAATTCCAAGCACCGCAGATCGACGACTGACGTTCATTGTTTTGGATTTCTTGTTGGACACGTTTCGGCCCTCCCTGAGATTTTCACGTATTCTTGTCTGTTGTTCTGCGTCGATTTTGTGTGTGTGCAAATGAAATGTCTACAACTTTCTCGCCTTCACGCCCCTCGCGGACTGGCCAAAAGCCATAGCCCGAACACAGTATAAGCGATCATCAGAACACTCAAACCGACTTGAACAAGGATCAGGTTCCGACGTCCACTGCAAAAGCGAGCGGCGATATTGTGGCTCATCAAAACCGCCAAAATATGCGAGATTACAACCGCACCTGCCTGCGTCAGCCAGATCATTTTCACCGTTCCCGGAGTGTTCAGAAATCCCGTCATCACGCGCAGCGTACCCAGGCCGAATAGGTTCCAACCTTTGGCCAACGGATCTGAAAGTGTCGACATAACATACTGTATTTGAACAAGAAAACTTACCAGATAATGTGCAACGTGATACCCAAGCGCAATTGGCAGTATCGTAATTGCCAACGAGGTAAACGCCTCTTGAAATCCAACTGGCCTGCCGCCGCCCGCCGCATTCAACGCAAACAGCCCGACCCAAACCGCCCCGGCAAAAACCGCAATCAAACTCGCGTTCGCAGCCAACAGCCCCAAAGCAGACGCACCAACAACCGCAGAACGCCCTGGAAACTCCAAGGGGTTAATGCCCAGAACGCCAAGCCACCAGAAGGTCTCCTGCAATCCGTCAAAACTGCCCGACGCCAGAATCATCAAACAAAAAGTAGCCCGGCTCAGATCCAAGGGCGCAAGCTCTGAACTTGCCCATCCTGGGAAGCCGATCCGCCAGCGCTGCCACATCTGACCCGCTCTTAGGCTTCCGATTAGCGAGAATAAGACCGTGAAACACTCAACCTGACGCAGCCACTCATCCCGACCAAAGACTGCCATTCCAGCAAAGTTGAACAGCCAATACGCAAGGATTACGCCTGCCAATCGGTCCGGGTCACTTGGCGCAATATCGGCCAGGACATAGATTTGAAACGCCAGGAACATTGCGACTGCTGGCCAGGCCAACAGCCATTTAGGCAACTGCAACAGCGGCTGGCCTTCGCCAAACATTAGCCAGTGCGCACCCCACCACGGGTTTAGCCACCTCCAGATGTCAAATATCAGGCCCTGAATTACGAACACTCCAACCCACCAGACGGTCCAGATTGTCAGGGGCAACAGATTGCTTTGCGGATCATTCGGCCCGTAAAACCCAATCCAAAGCAGCACCCAAACAGTGATCGTCGCCAACGCTGAACTGACCACCACCAGCCACGTCAGATCAGGCACACTGCCTTTCCCACTGCTCTGAAACAGCTTCGCCAATTGATGCGGTTGCACAAGGGTGACCAACACTATGGAAAGCATAACCGCCAGAGTTCCCCCCGCGGCGTAAAACCCGAGGGGCAACAGCAGAACAAACGCCTGCTCCGATGCATGCGCATAAAGTGGGCTCGCCGGTAAAACCCAAAGCGCCATTGCGAAAATTAAGGACTTTGCCGAACATGTCATTTCGTTAGACTACACACGACTTTTTGTGGCAGGGCAATTCATGATGAAGACCATCATAAAACTCATTGGGGTAGTTGCCGTTGCCGGGATCGTCTTCTGGTTGGTTCCGCGCGACCAAGGAACGGTCTTGGCATTAAATGGCAAAGCTACGCCGGTTCATGGCCAGCCAGGCTTGTTCATGGTCGCAATGACACTTGAAAACGAAGGCACTGCAACAACACTCACATCAGTAACTTCCCCCTCTGCCGAGGCCGTATCCATTATGAACCCCGGTCATATGGGCGACCCTCTTGTAATCCCAGCCGATGGCTCGGGCGTGTTGGCCATGGACGGCGCACACATCATGCTCCGCACGCCCAGCGAAGACTTCAGCGAAGGTGGTTTTCTTCCTCTCACGCTCAGCTTTGATGGCAAGGGCGACATCTCGACCCGGATCATCCACGCCGGAATGCAAGGGATGCAACATAGTTCCGGCAAAGGCATCAGCGAAACTCCGGCTCCAAGCGTTGGGCTCACATTGCCGAACAATATCGGCGGCGAAGGCTTCGATCTGACGGTAGACATCCAAGGACTGTCCTTGATCGAAACCCCTGATGGCACGCCGCACTTTACCGGTCAGGGTCACGCCCACGTCTATTTGAACGGTCTAAAACTTGGTCGCTTGTACGACGAAACCTACGCCATCGGAGCATTGCCCAAAGGCACATACACATTGCGCGTAAGCCTTAACGCAAACAACCACATGCCTTACATGGACGGCGACACGCCAATCAGCGACGCCGTTACCTTCACCATCCCTTAAACCACACGTATCGACACGAAAAAGGCGCGCTCGGGATTTGCCCATGCGCGCCTTTATAACAAGGTCACTCTTAAATTAATGCCGTCAGTTCTGCGCTTCCACCGGTGCAGCGCTCACCTTGCGCACTGCCAACAGACCGCCAAGTCCTATCCGCGTTGGGCTACTGGCCAAAGGCTCGCTTCCATAATCCGGATCAGTGCATAGCTCCGCATGTGCTTTATCCAAATGCCGCGCAGGTATCTGGGGGAAAAGGTGATGCACCAGATGATAACAATCGTTCAGTGGGAAAAAGAGATACCGCACTGCTGCCGGGGCCAAAATATTGCGGGACGCCCTCAACTCGTCCGTTTCCCCAACCAGTCCCGCGTGATCCAGACAATCCGTCCAAAAGTTCAGCGTCGGGAAGATGTAAAAGACCGGAACAAGCAGAAAGAAAACCGACGTCCACGGATTAACGATTGTGAAAGCAACGAATGCCACCAGAATTGCAATCTTAAAGCCAAAGAAGAAAGCACCATCATCTCGGGACAAGTTCACTCCAGAATACATGGGCAGATGTCGGCCCAGCAATGGTGTGATGAAATGGCGAAGAACCGTTCGCGGCGACAAAGGCTCGTGCAGACCGAACTTCTCGATCACTGCCATCTCATTGTCATGTTCATAATCGCCAAGATGCGAATGATGCGACAGGTGATCTTCCTTATATGTCTTGAAACACCCCGTCAGCAGGGCGGAACATAACCGGCCCAACGTCACATTATCCGGCCTGTAGTCTGAGAAAGATGAATGAGTGCACTCATGCACGATGTTGTTCAACCCACGCAATCTCGTGCCAATGAAGAACGACGTGGCTACCATCAAAAGAACCGTCGCCCACGACAACCCTAGCGACAGCAGATAGTCCCCTACAGCGATGCCGGCCACCGCTTGCGCGACATATCCACCAACCACCAGCCATGCCATGGCACGGGAATACTTTTGCAGCCCCATGAACCGTCGCATGAAATTTTCACGTACTTTTTGCCCCGACATCTGGCCCCCCATTGATCAGCGTGTCGCTTGTCCCAGCGCTAACCACAGGACATTTACTGTATTATTTCAAGCGCTTTTGTTGTTTCCAATTTTGAAACAGTATGGCTAATGCGGATCCGACCGGTTCCTTTACAAAAGTTAACAAAACATGCATAAGCCGACCTGCAATCAATAAGTTTTCCTAATGGAAATTGAGCAAACATGTTGCGTTTTGACTACGATTCCCTAACAGCTCTGGCAGCGGTTGTGCGCGAAGGAGGATTCGAATCGGCTGCAAAGTCTCTTGCGATCACCCAGTCCGCCGTAAGTCAGCGCATCAAAGCGCTCGAAGAAAAGGTAGGATCACTCCTAATTATTCGCGGCCGTCCATGCGTCCCGACCAAAATTGGGCTCCAGCTTTGCCGCCACCTGGAACAGGTCACCCTACTTCAACACGAATTGAATCAGCGGGTCGGAAATCTTGTCGACGGACCAGATCAATCCGCAGCAACCGTCCGCGTTTCTGTGAACAACGACAGCCTGGCAACCTGGTTTCCAGCCGTCATCAAGCGCGCCGCTGAAGACCTTAATATGCTGTTCGATGTCGTTCCTGACGATCAAGAGCATACCGAAGGCAGCCTGAAATCTGGTGACTCGCTGGCGATTATTACATCCAATGATCAACCCACTCAGGGATGCCGTCGCATTTCGCTTGGGGCGATGCCCTACATTGCCGTCGCCAATCGCCAATTTTTCGAGGAACACTTCGCCGACGGCGTTTCCCCACGCACTCTGCAAGGCACATCTTGCTTGGCTTTCGACCGCAAGGACACCATCCAGGAACAGTGGATGAACATTTGCTTTGGCGAAACGGTATCAGTAAAGGAACACTTCGTTCCGTCTTACGAAGGTTACTTCGCGTGCTGCTTGAACGGATCCGGCTGGGGGCTGGTGCCCGCGACTGCCGCACAAAAATTCATAGACGATGGTGAACTGATCGAACTGATGCCTGGCAAGGCCGTCGACGTCTCACTGCATTGGCAAGCAAGCACTCAGTCCAGCGAAATATTACGGCGTCTTGGCGAGGTCGTATTGGAAGAAGCGATGGAAGTCCTTCTTCCGGATTCTTACCGCCCCGAGTAAATCGACCCTAGGACACTAATTGACGTCTCACCCAGACTTTCAAAACCAATGCCCTCCCCGCGAAGGGGTGTTGGACTCGTTCCTGTTGACACCGCTCATTCCCGAATTGGTCTACGAAGATTTTGCGATCGTTACAGCCTCTGCACAGCTTCTACAGGGACTTTTCGGAAACACTTGGCCCGACGATCTGACGTTAGAGAAAAATCTCGTCGACCTCACACGTCATGACCGTGAATTCAAAGAAAGACATGCGTTTTCCTGGGTTATCCGAGCAAAATCCGGTGCCTATCTCGGCTGCGCCTATGTCAATCCCCGTCCGGATATGCGCGGCAAAGCAAAAGTCTTCACTTGGATTGCCGATCGCCCGGACCGTCTCACTTTGCTATCAAGTTTCAATGAACAGTTTCGGGCATGGATCACGCCGCAGCTGCCAAACGGCTATGAAACCGAATGGGCGTCAAACGATTTTTGACAGACCAGTGCAAATCGATGTTCAATCCAGGGCGGCTATCAATCCAGACGAATGAACCGCATCGAATATCGCGACCTTGGACACCTGACCTCCATGCGCCGCAATAATCTCTGACAGGTGTTCCAAAGCCTGAACGGCATCATCCCGCCCATCAGAAACAGACGTTTCAGAAAAGAATAAAACATCCCGCGACGCCTCGGTTACGGCAGATTTTGCACTGTCCCTCGTGTTGAAACCCCAGCACAATACTTCGTCGTTTTGCGCATAAACCACCAACTTCGGATTGAGCGGAAAGTCATCCGAACGGCCACCAAGCGGCGTAAACGCATCCTCTTCCGGGTTCGCCAGTCGCATGATCAAAGGCACAGGACTTAGGCGGTCAGCATCGTAAGCACCCATCGGAACCCGATGCAGAACCGAAACGGCATTGTACAGATCAACCACAGGAATGCCTATGTCCGCCATCTGGCCCTTCTTCGCTCGCTTCAACAGGGCCTCAATACTCGACAGAAACTTCGAGGGCTTCACACCCAGCTGCCCATAGGCCATCCGCCATCTCGCGATATTCGGTAAAGAAGAAAGCGGTTCAATCGCCGCCAATTCACTCACCGACGCTTCGATGCGCGGTCCTATACTTTGCAGTCCGGTAATCAGCGCACTCTGATCCTCAATCCGCGCCCGTATCGCAAGCACCTGGACTTCTGGAAACGCCTCAACCACGCGCGTGTCAATTGCAAACTCCAATGCGTCGCCCATGACGTAATCTCCAACTGCCCCTAATAGTCTCTAATTGACAGCAACAGGCAAACTAGCCAACAGACATCCCGCCCAATCGGCCGAAAAACCACCTGAAAAATTGTTGGAGGATGAGCCCTCCTGTAGGACAAGACGAAGCCGCTAAGGGCTTGGATCGAACTTCTTCCAACAGATGAGTCGCATTATTCTGCCGCAAGTTTTCAAGGCAACTCTGCCATCGACAATCAATCAAATCGTCATAATCGGTTTTTATGAAGTTTTGGCCTCTGACGCCGCAGCATTTGGGACCGCCGAACGGGGGATCGCAACCGAAGAAGTCAATATATTCATTGGTATCCTATTTTTTGTGTTCTCGCATAGCCTGTCTCGCTATGGCACAAATCTTTAAGGCCGGTCTGCCCAGTGGGATCAACGCTAGCGGCCAGTAGTGATCAATGGTGCGGCACATAGCGAACGTTCAATCGGATTAGATATTGACACGACGGACGGGCGCTTTGATGACTTCGTCGTCCACAATAAAATGTGACAATACTCTGTCAAAGGGATCATGATTGCCATCAAATAAGGGGTTCTCGCGCAGTGTGGCTAAGACTTCAGCAGGGCCTTTAGATCGCTCTTGGGATCTTTGACTAGCGCTGGATCGGGCGTTTTCCCTGCTTCGATCAGGCGCTTTGCGACCATATAGCTGCGCGGGTCGTTCAAGGCATCAATCGCAATCAACCTCTGATCGGCAAAATACCAATGCGACACGGAATTGGCATCTGTGCGGCGGATGATGACGTTATCATACCCTGTCGACAAGCCGGCGATCTGGAGTTTCACATCATACTGATCGGACCAAAACCAAGGCGCAGCAACATAGTTTAAACCCTGTCCCAGGACGTTCGCAGCAACGATTTCAGCCTGATCTATCGCGTTGCCCACGCTTTCCAGCCGGATGCGACGACCCATCCACGGAAAGGACGCACAATCACCCGCTGCATAAATGCTGTCATCTGAAGTTTGACCATAGCAGTTCGTCTTAATCCCGTTGTCGAGCACCAAGCCGGCCTCTTCGGCAACGTTTTGACGAGGCCGCACGCCGATCCCGACTAAGACTAAATCGCAAGCGATGATTGTTCCGTCTGACAACTTGGCTTGTTGAACTTGGCCCTTGTTTCCATGCAAGGCGACAAGACCAATGTTCTCGCGCAGATCGACCCTATTTGCCCGATGCAGCGAGCGAAAGAAATTTGCTGTTTCAGAGGCGGCGACACGGTTCAGAATGCGCGCTCCGGCCTCAACCAAAGTAACATGCATTCCCAATTTGCAGGCGACGGCAGCACCCTCAAGCCCGATGTAACCACCACCCACCACCAAGACTCGACGGCCGGGCGTCATCACTTCCGCAATTGCATCGGCGTCTTTGAGATCACGCATGTAGAAAACGCCACCAAGGTCAGAAACAATAGCATCCGGCAGACGAACGGGTTCTGCGCCCGTTGTTAGGATTAACTTGTCGTATGTCATCTGCCCGCCATCCGAGAGCGTGACACTTTTTGCATCCCGATCAATGCGCGTCACATGAGTGCCAAGCCGCATGTCGATGTGGTTTTCGTCGTAGAAAGCCGGTGGCCGCAGAAACAACCGTTCGCGCGTCATGTCGCCTAGTAAATAGGCCTTAGAGAGGGGTGGGCGCTGGTAAGGGTGATACGGCTCAGCCCCTATCATGGTGAGCTTGCCACGATGCCCAAGCACGCGGAGTTTCGCCGCTGCGGCTAGACCAGCCTGACCTGCGCCAATAACGATGACATTCTGATCCGCGTCAGTGTCGGTCATTATCAATCTCCTGGTTAGCCCAAAAATTTACCGAAGTTTTGCAGCTGCAATCTGCATTGCGGTGATGAGCGCATCGCGCTTTGCAGCGAGTTCTTTTTGGTTCAATTCACCAGCCTCTTCATTGACGCCTTTCACCAATTGGGCGGTGACATCGGGATCAAGATAGACCTGCCCTAGATCATCCCACCAGCCGTTTAACGTGTCAGTGAAATGGTCGCAGAAGGACTGCAGACCTCCTGGCCCGGCGCCTAGATTGAACAACATCGTCGGGCCCATCGCTGCCCAACGCAGGCCCGGCCCCGCCCACATGGCCTTATCCACATCACCCATGCTGGCAACGCCGGTTTGCACAAGGTTAATCGCCTCACGCCAGACCGCAGCTTGCAAGCGGTTAGCAACGTGGCCACTCACCTCTCGACGCACGCGGATCGTGACCTTGCCCACGGCCTCGTAGAACCGCTCGGCAGCTTCTGGTACGCCTTCGGCGGTTTTAGCGTTGCCCATGACTTCGACGAGCGGGATTAAATGGGGCGGGTTAAAAGGATGCCCTAGAACTAACCTCGACGGGTCGGTCCAGCCTTCCTGCATCTGGCCAAGTGTGAGCCCCGACGCGGAACTTGCAATTATGGCACTAGGAGCCATCGCCGGTTCGATCTCAGCATAGAGCGCGTGTTTGATCGGCAGTCGTTCCGGCACGCTTTCCTGAATGAACGTGGCACCCTCAACTGCTTCAGCGGCTGAGGCGTGGAAAGTTAGGTTGTCAGGGCTGCCCCCGTCGGTGAGCCCCAATTGCGTCATCGCGTCCCATGCGTTCTCTACGTAATCTCGCACCAGCTTTTCCGCCGACGGAGATGGGTCAAACACGGCGACCGAGCGTCCAGATGCAAGAAAAAGCGCCGTCCAGCTTGCGCCAATCACGCCCGCGCCCAGCGCGGCGGTATGTGAGAACTCAGTCATCAGAATAATCCGGGGTTTAGGGGCGATGCGGCGGTCATACCGCCGTCGGCTGTGATGCATTCACCAGTCACGTAACGCGATTCATCCGAGGCGAGCCACGACACCAAGTTCGCAACGTCGTCAGGTTCTCCAAACCGGCCGACCGGATGGCGAGCAAGGGCGTCTGCCATAGCGGCCTTGGGATCATTTGCCAGTGCAAATCCATCCTCTGCCATTGCGGTCATGATCCAACCGGGTCGCACCGCGTTGCATCGAACCTTGGGTCCGTGATCCACCGCGATAGATCGCGTCAATCCATGCACAAATGCCTTGGACGCGTTATAAAGCGCCATCGAGGGGTCAGCCACCATGCCGGAAATAGAACCGATGTTAACAATCGACCCTCCAGTTTCAGACATTTGAGGCAGCACAGCGCGGCACATGTTGAAGACGCCGCGACAATTGACATCCATCACAAGATCATAATCTTCGTCACTGCTGTCAGTGACCGATTTCTCAACCTGAACCCCTGCATTATTGACCAGGACATGAACTTGCCCTGCCGCGTGCATGATGGCGTCCACTCCAACCTTGGTGGCAACATCAGCCTGCACCCAGACCGCCCCTTCCGGAAGGTCTGCCGGCGCTTCGCCGCGACCGCAGGTCACCACATTCATACCGTCACGCAATAGCCGACTGACAATCGCCTGCCCAATTCCCCGGCCACCGCCGGTGACAATCGCTGTTTTTTCATCGTGGAACTCAATGCGCAATCATTACGTGGCGAACCGCTGTGTAGGCATCCAGCGCATAAATCGACATATCACAACCAGTGCCGGAACTTTTCATCGCTGCCCAAGGCATTTCCGGCGTTGCGACACCGTGCGTATTCACCCAGGTGAATCCATAGCGAAGTCTGGATGACATGCGCATTGCGCGGCCTGTGTCGTTTGTCCAAACCGATGATGCCAATCCAAATGGCCCGCCATTGGCAATCTTCAGGGCTTCCTCTTCGTCGGAGAACCGCGAAATAGTCACGACAGGGCCAAAGATTTCTGTGCATGCGGCCTCAGCCGTGTTGTCAACATTTGCCAGAACTGTTGGCTGGTAAAAGAAGCCCGGGCCGTCGATCATTTGACCGCCGACGACGACCTCGCAACTATCTCGTGCACGGTCCACAAATCCAGCGACTGTGTTCCGCTGAGAGGCAGAAACAATCGGACCCATTTCTGTACCCTCTGCTCTTTGCGCACCGACTTTGATCTGCCCAACCTGATCAGCAATCGCTGCAACAACCTTATCGTAGACAGCGTCGGCCACCATGATCCGACACGGCTGCGCACAATCCTGACCGGCGTTGAAAAATGATCCATACCGAACGGTTTCAGCCACCGCATCGATGTCCGCATCTTCAAAGACAATGACCGGCGCCTTGCCCCCCAGTTCGAGGTGGACGTGGCGAATTTGTTTGGATGCGGCTTTCATCGCCTCGCTGCCGGTGCGGTTAGACCCAGTGATTGTGATCGCTTCGGTGCGCGCATCATTGATCATCTGATCACCGACCGCACTGCCCGCGCCATGCAGGACGTTGACGACACCTTTGGGCGCAATGCTATTGATCAACTCAGCCGCTCGCAATGTTGAAAGAGGCGTCACCTGCGACGGCTTCAACGTAACCGAACAGCCTGCGGCCAAAGGAGCTGCCAACTTCCACGCGGCCATCATCAAGGGGTAATTCCACGGCGCAATCGCGGCCACGGGTCCAATTGGATCGCGGCGGATCATACTGGTGTGACCTTGCACGTATTCGCCCGCAGCCACGCCCGTCATCGTGCGCGCCGCACCGGCAAAAAAGCGGAACGTATCGATTGTCAGCGGTGTTTCGTCATCCAAGGCGGATGGCCAAGGCTTACCAACGTCCTGACTTTCAAGGCCTGCCAACTCTTCTGCATTATCCTGAAGAACCGTCGCAATATTGTTTAGAAGTTCTGATCGTTCAGCAGGCGTGGTTTGCGAATAAGATTGAAACGCCTCATGCGACGCTGCCATAGCAGCATCAACCTGATCCTGCGACGCCGCAGGAATGGCACAAATTTCCGCGCCGTTGGCGGGATCAAGTACAGAAATATCTGCGCCCTCGCCCGCAACAAGCTCTCCGTTTATCAGTTGTTTTGTCTGGACAGTCATAGTTTTCCCCGATCAGAATGCAGTTTGATCGCCACCCTTCAGACCCAGACGCTCGCGCGCTTGGGTAGGTGTTGCAATCTCAAGGCCCAAGTTTTCGATAATTGAGCGGATTTTCCGGACCTGCTCCGCGCTCGATGTCGCTTTTTGGCCGGGGCCGATGTAAAGGCTGTCTTCCATGCCGACGCGCACATTGCCCCCCAACAAGGCTGATTGCGTGGTGAACGGCATCTGATGCCGACCGGCAGCCAGAACCGACCATTCGTAGTCGTCCCCGAAGAGCTTGTTCGCAATGGTGTGCATGTGCATCAGGTTATCGAGATCAGCCCCGACGCCACCCAAGATGCCAAACACCATCTGCACGAATATTGGTCCTTTGACCCAGCCCTGATCAATGATCCAGGCAAGGTTATAAAGGTGGCCCAGATCATAGCACTCAAACTCAAACCGCGTGCCGTGACCTTCACCCAACTCTATTAGCGAATACTCAATATCTGCAAAGGTGTTGCGGAAGATAAAATCCCGCGTCATGTCAAGGAACTCAGGTTCCCATTCATGTTTCCAGTTGCTGTATTTGTCCTTCATCGGGAAGATGCCGAAGTTCAAGGACCCCATGTTCATGGATGCCATTTCGGGGCTGGCTATCTTCGCGGCCTTCAACCGCTCTTCACGAGTCATGCCCAGTCCACCACCGGTGGTAACATTCAAAACCGCATCGGTGGATTGCTTAATACGCGGAAGAAAATCCATATAGAGTTCAGGATTGGGATCAGGCCGTCCATCTTCAGGATTTCGCGCATGCAGGTGAATAATCGAGGCCCCGGCTTCGGCCGCATCGATGCTTGCTTTTGCGATTTCAGTGGGGGTGATCGGCAAATGCTCTGACATTGTTGGCGTGTGAATGCCGCCCGTCGGAGCACATGTAATGATGACTGGTTTTGCCAAGTTCTTCGCCCTTGTCAGAGTTTCATTTGCTGGACTTGCGCTGACAGACCGCCATCCAAGACCCAAAGCTGTCCTGACGCATATCGCGCTTCATCCGAAGCCAACCAATTTACCAGGTTTGCGATGTCATCAGGCGTTCCATAGGTCCGCATCGGGTGCACATCGCGCACTGCCTTTTGCAGGCTTTCGATGTTGCCTCCTCCACCGCCAGAGCCGTCACCCTCAAAGAAACTTTGCAGCATCGGCGTGTCGATATAGCCGGGGCAGATTGCATTGACACGGATGCCTTCCGGGCCATGGTCACAGGCCATCGCCCGCGTCAGAGCATGAACCGCCCCTTTAGTGGCGCAATACGCTGCAAGGCCGGGGTCGGCGATAAATCCGTCATATGACCCGAAGTTGATGATGCTGGCGCTGCTGCCGGACTTGGCTGCAGAACGCATCAAAGGCAGCGCGTGTTTCGATGTCAGAAAGGTGCCGGTGCAGTTGACCGCGAAGCTTTTGTTCCACTCATCCAGTGTCGTATCTTCGATGGTCTTTTCGATTTCGATTCCAGCCGCGTTCACCAGAATATCCAGCTTGCCCTGCTCAGCGTTCACACGCGCCATCGCGGCAATCGCGTCGGCTTCTGATGTCACATCCAGTCTAACAAAATGGCTGCCATCTTCGTCGTGCGCGGCAAGCGAGCCTTGTTCAGTGAGATCCGCTGCGTAAACCGTGGCACCTTCTTTAAGAAAGCGGGCAACAATTGCGCGCCCTATACCGCCACGGCCGCCTGTGACCAAAGCTGACTTTCCAGATAGTTTCATGTTGGTTTATTCCTTTGCCTCAAGGCGATAACGCACAGCGGCTTCAGTCCAGTCCATGTGATTGCGCACATACTGATTTGAGGCGTCCGAAGGTGGGTTGTAATCCCAATGCTCGCCAGCTCCGGCTTCCATTGTGGCGTGCAAAGCGCGCCGGGATTTTTGAGTGCTGATGATGTCCTGCCGCAGTTTTTCACTGTCCCAGCGTTCAGCGACCTCTGCCGCAAAATCGCCTGCAACATTGGCATATCTTGGATCATGCGCCACATTCACTTTTTCCAGCGGATCCTCTGCCAGATCGAAAAGTTGAGGCGGATCAGGATCGCAGTGAATATATTTCAAGGTGCCGCGGCGGATCATAAAGACCGGGTATGCCGTCATTTCGGCACAGTATTCGCCGATAGCTTCGTCTGCGTCACTACCATCTCCACGGGTCAGGGATGCAAGGCTGCGCCCGTCAACCGGCTCGCCCAATGTCGTATGATCGCCACCAGCGAATTCGACCAGAGTTGGCAAGATATCAACCAGAGAACATGCATTGGGAATTTCGCCCTGTGCAATTCCCGGACCAGCCATGACCAATGGCACGCGCGCGGAATGTTCGAAGAAAGTCATCTTATACCACAGGCCGCGTTCGCCCAGCATATCGCCGTGGTCCGCAGTCACAATGACGATGGTGTTTTCAAGCTCGCCGATATCATCCAGCGTTTTGACAAGTTCGCCGATTTTACTGTCAAAATAGCTTACATTGGCCAGATAGGCACGACGAGCGCGGCGCACTTCCTCGTCGGTCAAAGGCACGTAACTGGCCTCAATCCCATCCATCACACGACGCGAACCAGGGTCTTGTTCCTCGGGCGACAGCACATATTCCGGCATGTCGATTTCATCGTCTGAGTACATGTTCCAGAATTCTGGCTTAGCAACATAAGGGTCATGCGGGTGGATAAAGCTGGCCACCATCGCAAATGGCGTATCGTTTCCAGCGGCACGATCTCTGCCCCGGTTGATTAGCCAACGGTTTGCGGCAAAACCAACTTCATCATCATAATCGGTCTGATATGTGGCAACAGCCATGCCACTTTCCTTGACCGTCTGCATGTTGTGATACCACTTATCGATCCGTTCGTCCGCGGCTTCCCAATCAGGTGTCCATGCGAAATCAGACGGGTAGATATCGGTCGTTATCCGATCTTCAAAACCATGTTTTTGGTCTGGGCCGACAAAATGCATTTTGCCGGATAGACAGGTCTTGTATCCCAACCCCTTGAGGTAATGCGCAAAAGTCGGAACCGTCGAACGAAATTCCGACGCGTTATCGTAGGCGGCAATCCGGCTGATCAACTGGCCGGACATGAACGCAAAACGCGATGGCGCGCAAAGTGGCGAATTGCAATAGGCAGCGTCAAACCGCACCCCGCGCGCAGCGAGCGCGTCAAGATGCGGTGTTTTGGCGACTTTGTGGCCGTAAGCTCCGGTGAAGTGCGGCGTGAGCTGATCGGCCATGATCACCAATATGTTTGGTTTCGTCACGGTGCCGCCTTTTCGTATGCGTCCAGTATGAGACCATGGAAATGATGAACAGCATGCTCTGATTTACCGGATCCTTCAGGATCATTCACGATGCGCCCTTGTCGGAATGCAGGCGTTTCCATGCCACGCTGAACACTTTCAACGAGACCGATGTCTTCGACTTGCAAGACCTCATCAATGTATCGGATCGTGTCCAACTCTGCTTCAACCGGTTCCGGGGTCTCAAGATAGAAATCATAGGTTTCCAGCGTGCGGTTCGGACCTGCCGGGATAATGTTCATCACGATCATCGACGACCGGCCCGGGTAGCGCATCAGGCAGGTATTTGGCCACAACCACCATACCGCGTGGGTGCGCACCGTCGCGTTCGATACGTCATAGGCGCTGTTATCCGACTGGCCGGCGTCCGCCATGTGGCTGGAATAGATGCCATGTGTTGTGACTTTATAGGTGTCCATGTCGACAAGATCACAGAAGTCTTTATGCGCGGTCGGGCAGTGATAGCACTCCAGGAAATTGTCGACGACGTTCTTCCAATTGGACTTGATATCGTAGACCAAGCGGTGGCCAAATGTCAGATTTTCAATGTCCGGAGCCCAATGGCGGATCTCGGTTTCGAGATCGCCTGTCGTGGATGCAAGTGATGCCGCGTCAGGATCCAAATTGACATAAATGAAGCCGCAGAATTCTTCGACCTGCACTTGGTCCAGGCAGATCTCTTTTGGCTGAAAATCTTCAAGATTGTCGGTTTCTGGCGCGCGAACAAGTTCCCCGCTTAGGCGATAAACCCATGCATGATAGGGACACATAATTCGGGTCGTATTCCCGTCACCCGACAACAATGCGTGGGCGCGGTGTTTACAGACATTGTAAAACGCGCGCAGTTTGCCTTCCTTGTCTCGCACGACAGCGATTGGATGGCCTGCAACTTCAACGGTTGTGTAAGACCCAGGCTCACGCAGTTTTTCGACGTGACAGACCCACTGCCAAGTTTTGGCAATTATGTCGGCCACGTCCGTATTAAACCATGTGTTTTCTGTGTAAGCGTCGGCGCTTAGCGACAACGATCGAGAAGGGTTGTTATCATATCCGCGACTAATCTGGCGAAACTCGTCCTTCGAAGGAAAATTTGTCACCTGGACCCTCCATGAATGATTGAGAAAGCCCCGCAATAGGACTCGGAGCATTTTGCAGAAATCACAAAAGGCCTATGTTCTCATTTGGCCTTCTGGTTATCTTTTTTGGCCTTTGGGGTAATTTCCCTTTTTTTTCTGTACATCGGCCAGGCCCGAAATTCGAACGGGATCCGACCTTCGCTTCGATCCTTGATAGGAGGTAGTCCGAAACGTTCCTTATAGGCTCTGCTGAAGTGAACCTGACTTGAAAATCCTGACGCCACCGAAATTTCTAACATCGACATTTCGGTTTGTGTAACCAGTCCGCGCGCACGATCCAGACGGATATCCAGATAGTAATTTGCGGGCGGTTTTTTAATGTGTTTTGCGAACAGGCGACTAACTTGACGATGAGAGAAACCAACAGAGTCGCAGATCTCTGGAATAGACAGCGGAGTTTCTAGGTTATCTTCCATTGTCTGGATAACACGCTTCACCAATGCTGGCACAGTTGCCCCAGTAGGTTCGGCCACAACTGGCTGCTGCCAATCGCCTCGTTCCCGCAACTTGGGCTGGAATATATATCGCGCAGCTCTGTTCGCCAATGCTGGCCCGGATATCCCCTGCAAAATGTGCAATCCAAAATCCACCGAAGCAGTGCCACCGCAACAGGAAAGAAATCTATCGTCTAAGACAAAAAGCTCTTCAACCACTTCAACATTCGGGTAAAGCTCTTCGAACGCATCCACATGTTCATAGTGCACAGTCGCTCTCCGGCCTTTTAGCAAACCCGATTGAGCCATGATAAATGCGCCCGTGTCCAATCCCGCAATCTTTGCCTTTTTCTTTGACCACTCGCGCAAGCAAAACAGAATCTTCTTTGAACCATGGCGCTCGGGCGTCCAGCTGGAGGAAATCACGGCGATGTCGGGGGTAGTTTTTTGCATTACAGTAATGGGGGCGGATTCAACTCCTATGCCATTGCTTGCATAGCAAATACCGCCTGCCTCAGAAACAAAACTCCACCGGAAAAGCTGGCTGCCTTCGAGGTAATTCGCCGCGCGGAATGGATCGATGAAGCCCATTGTGGCAAAGCAGTTGAAGCTTGGAGTGACGACAACTGCCAAGTGAATAGGAGAGTCCGATTTTTTCAACATTGGCGGAAAACCTCAATTTCTTGACTAATTTAGATAAATTGAATTGCGGGTTTTTGCAATGATGCCGGATCTGAATTCGCACCGGTGATCTAGATGGGAGGAGTACCAAAGTGCCAGAGAAACCTGACGCTGGCGGCCTGATTCCTAAGGGCGTTGCGCATGTTGAACTTGCCGGAGCGGCCACCACGCAACATGTCGTCTTTTTGCTAGTACCTCAGTTTTCGATGTCTGCATTCAGTGCCGCAATTGAACCGCTGCGAATAGCCAATCAACTGACAGGCAGGCCACTTTACCAGTGGGAAGTGATTTCTGAGGATGGCGACGCGATTGTTGCATCTAACGGAGTAAAAGTTGGGGTCGATGGTGGCTTAAGAGAGACGGACCGCGACACAATAATTTTCGTTTGCTCTGGCGTAGAGCCGCTTGAAATGACTTCAAACGCGGTCGCGAACTGGATACGTCTTCAATGGCGATTGGGTCGATATGTTGGCGGCCTTTGCACGGGCGCATATGCATTGGCAAAAGCTGGCATTCTAAAGAACAAAAGCTTCACTTTGCATTGGGAAAACCAGGCCGCTTTTAAAGAGATTTATCAAGAGCTTGAACCAGTCGAGCAACTATTTGTCATCGATGGTCGAATTGTAACTTGTGCTGGTGGGTCTGCCGCAACTGACCTTTGGGCAAAACTGATCAAGCAAGATCACGGGCAATTGCTGTCGCAAAGCGTATTGAACATGTGCCTAATCCCGTTTCAAAGATCCGGGTCTGATCTTCAAAAAACATTTGTAACAGCGCGCATTGTATCGCGAAATCCGACACTAGCTCAGATCGTTAGATATTTTGAAGACAACATTGAAGCTGAAATTGACCTTGATGCAGTCGGCGAAGCTATCGGAAAGTCCCGCCGTCAGATCGAACGCCTTTTTAAGCGACACGCTGACATTACACCGATGAAGTTTTTGTCTGACATGCGACTTCAGCGTGGCCGTGCACTTCTGTCTGAAACTAATTTGTCTGTTGCGGAAGCCGCGACCGCAAGTGGCTTTACATCAACATCCCATTTTTCAAAACTCTACCGAGCACGTTACGGACACTCTCCACATCATTTGCTGACGTAAGACATACTACGTCTGGGAACTGGCGCTCGTGCTCGAAATCCGGGGAACCAGGGCTCTGACGAGATCCTTCATATCTAGGACACCGACTTGCTTGCCGTTTTCCATCACACGATAAACATGAGACGTGTCTCCGCCAGACACAGCTATCAGCTTTTCAAGAGTATCTTCTACGTTGGCGTCACCGGCAAAATCGCCATCTGTTTTAGGCCGCATCACCGAGCCTACCCGCAACACGCGCGCGCGGTTGATATCGCTGACAAAGTCCTCGATGTAAGGGTCAGCCGGATTTAGCAGAATGTTCTGTGGCTCGCCCTGCTGCACCACCGCGCCGTCTTTCAAGATCACCAGATGATCGGCCAGCTTCAGTGCCTCATCCAAATCATGGGTGATGAAGATAATTGTCTTTTTAAGCTCAACTTGAAGCTCCAAAAGCAAATCCTGCATGTCTGTCCGGATCAGCGGATCAAGCGCCGAGAAGGCTTCATCCATCAACATGATGTCCGTACCTGCGGTTAATGCACGGGCAATACCGACCCGTTGCTGCATTCCACCGGACAATTGCGAAGGGTATTGGTTTTCGTTACCGGACAGCCCTACTCGATTAAGCCACTTTCGCGCTTCCGCTTCCTGGGTTGCAGCATCCGCGCCCTGAACAGCAAGCGCCATGGCGGTGTTCTGCAAAACTGTTCGGTGGGGCAACAACGCGAATTTTTGGAACACCATCGCCATTTTCGCGCGGCGCGCCTCGCGCAGGTCGGTTTGCGACAATGCCGTTACGTCCTGGCCATCAAGTAAGATCTTTCCGGCCGTTGGTTTGATCAGGCGGTTAAGGTGCCGGATCAATGTAGACTTGCCGGATCCCGACAGCCCCATGACGACGGTTATCTCACCTTCCTGCATATCGACGTTGATGTCTTGCAAACCCAGCACATGGCCGTGGTCGGCCAGCAGTGCATCCTTGCCGACACCATTGTGCACATGCTTCATCATCTGACCGCCGCGCGGTCCGAAGATTTTGTAAACGCCGCGCAGGCGGACTTTAGGCATATCATTCATAATCCCGCCCCTAATGCGTTGAGTGGTTCTTATCGATGCGGGAAAGGGCAGCTTTTGACGTGCGATCCAGAATAACTGCCAGCAGCACGATGCCGATGCCCGCAAGGATCCCAACACCCAGTTCAAGATTGCGGATGCCGCGCAAGACCAAGACGCCCAACCCAGGCGCAGATACCAGCGATGCAATGACAACCATGGCGAGGCTCATCATGATCGTCTGGTTAATGCCAGCCATGATATTCGGCAACGCCAACGGCAGTTGAACGCCCCACAGCTTTTGTCGTTTTGTCATACCAAATGCGTCGGCCGCTTCGATCACGTCCTGATCGACCAATCGGATGCCAAGATCAGTTAACCGAATTACCGGGACAATCGCATAAAGGATGATCGCAATGCCATACAACTTCGATTCCGTAACAGAAAACAGAAATATCAACGGGATCAAATAGACAAATGTCGGCAATGTCTGCAGCAGGTCAAGTATCGGCACGATCATCTTTTGCAGCCTGTTAGACCGCGATATGGCAATCCCGATCGGAACCCCGAAAACCACCGATATACTTGTACAAACGAAGATAATCGAAAGCGTCTGCATCGCGACATCAAGATGGTCAACAAACCCCAGCAGCAGCAGTGACAAAGCAACAAAGACTGTAACGCCGATGGACCTGGCCACGTACCACGAGAAGAGTACTAACAAAGGCACCATGACCCACCACGGCGTCGCGGTGAAAAGCCAAAGCGCTCCGTCCAGCATCCAGGACAAAGGCTGCGTCAGTGGATCAAGCACGAATTTAAGCGTCGACTTCGCAGCCAGAAACCCTTCCTCAATACTTGCGGTCAGGTCGCGTGTTTGACCAATTTTGTCACAACTTTCGTTTAAGGTATCTAGCGACGGAAAAGGAAAGATTTCACTGGATTGACCCTGTCCCTCGCCATTTGCCTGGGCCAGCAAATCCGCCATCGACATTGGCGAAGCTGTTGCGTCCGCATCGCACCAATCCCGCAACCCGAAACCATCGAATAGTCCGTCATAAAATGCCATGATCCAGTCGCCATCCCCAAGTGGTTGTACGCAATTGACCCGATAGCATAGCTACCGGGTCAACCAGATTTTCTACTCGAACAGCTTTACTTCAAGAGCGCGCTGAGCTTGCCGCGGGCATCGTCATTCAGCCACCCGCTCCAAGTGTCTTTGTAGTTTGATAGAAAATAAACTGCAGCCTCATCATAGGACGCATTTTCATTTTCCTGCCAAGCAAGAACTTCACCCATTTGGGTATTAGTGAATGTCATTTTGCTAAGCATGTCCGATACATCCGGCTCACGTTCGGAGAAGGAGGTTGTCACAGCAGTTACAACATCTGCAGTTGGGTATGCGGACAGACCTGGTGTCGCGCAATCCTCAAGGGCGTTACAGTCGTGGACGTCCTGAGCGTAGTCACCCATTTCGACCTGAACCATTGGAAACTTCCCCAGAACCGAAGTCGGCGCCCAATAGTATCCAAACCAAGGCGCTTCATCTTCGTATGCAGCCGCGATAGCAGCAGCAAGCGTTTCGCCCGAGCCATGCTGGAAACGTTCAACACCCGCGTCACCAAGGCCAGCGGCAACGAAGTTATTGTTATTGGTGATGTCGCAACCCCAACCGGTTGGACAATCATGGAAACGACCACCGATAAGTTCCGGGTTCGCCCGAATACCTTCAAGCGTTGTTAGCTCGGGATGCTTATCGGCCAGATATTTCGGGATCCACCAGGCTTCAACACCGCCGTCAGAAAGAACTTTAGACAACTCGACAACCTTACCGGCCTCAAGCAGTTCGAAATACACAGGAGTGTAGCTCGTCCAAAGCTCGGTAACGATGTCAGGCTGCCCCGTTTCTGCGAGAGACGTGATCGCTGGCACAGTAGTTGAAGGCACAGCAGTCACTTCACAACCGTAGCCCTGTGTCATCAGGAAACTAGCGACTTTCGTCACGACGGCCGACGACGCCCAGTCCATTTCGGTAATAGACACTTCACCGCAATCAGCCAAAGCTGCTGTTGTGCTGAGCCCTGTTGCCAACACGACGCCGGCAAAAAGCTTCGAAATTCTCATTTTGTCCTCCAGGTTTTATTTTTGGTTTGGGCCCTTGTAGAACAAGGCGGCACCAGTGTCACAAAATACCGAAGAAAAGTTAGTGATTACTGGTCAGCCTTTTATCAATAATGGCCGCCTTCACCTCGATGGAGGCGAGAATTCCGACAATGAAGTGCTGTTAACGTCAACCCGTCAGGAGTTTTGTCCGTAAGTTACTCACAAATTCCTTCGTCTAAACTTCCAAATTGAACACTACAAAACGACTACACAGTGCATTGCGCTACCGTCCACCGGCTCCCGAAACCATCCTCCCGATGGCAACGAGGCCGATCATGACCTAAAATACAATCTCGACCAGTCAGATGGGTTTGATCATCAGCACCCCACGTTCGGTCCATTGCCGACATTTGAAGCACCTCTTGAATGCCATTTTGGTTTCCGTAAGCCGCCATTCGGAATCGCTCAGCAATTTGACACGAGCAGATGCTTGCAATCCAGTGAAACGCTGGTTCTTGCGCAATGCCCGCGTTTGATCGGGAGAGTTAAAACTCCGTTTCAGGCATTGCAGCTGGTGGGTGTTTGATCAGGTCCGCGATCTCCGCCATTACGTCCGCAAGCAACGCCCCAAACTCTATCGCCCCAGCGATACCTTTGATTTGCTCCATCGTCCGCCCGGGATTGGAATGTCTACGGCGCTTTTTGCCCCTGCGGGCGTTCGCAATATCATTGACCAGTCCTTCGGCCCGCGATGTCGAGCCTGCTTTCCCGTTTCAACGGCGACGACCATAATCAAAGAGCGCCGCGCGATTGTGCTCCAGACAGATCCGCAGCTCCGGTGTTCGCACAATTGCCGAAAAGGCCGCGTCATTGGTTTTGCCAAAAGTCTCTCCACGCAAGTGCATGCCAAATCCGGAAAATGTTTCTATCAGATCAATGACCCGGGCTGTTTGCCCATGCCATTACGCCATTAGGCGGCTTCAAGATTTCTTTTCGAATTTTCAGTTCTGGGTGGCTGCCCTTCTGTTGCGTATTGCTTTTATGATTGGCCAAGCAATGATGAGGATTGTGGCTATCGCCAAAGCGGCTGAAATTGGACGAGTCAATAGTTCTGTCGCGTCTCCGCGGCTGATTAGCAATGCGCGGCGCACGCTTTGCTCGGCCATTGGGCCCAGGATCATTCCAAGGATGATGGGAGCAAGAGGGACGTTCACCTTTTCAAGAAAATAACCAGCAACACCGGCTGCCAGCATGACCCATAGGTCAACGGGTCTGCCATTGATGACATAGACGCCAACGCACATGAGGATCAGGATGGACGGCACTAATAGTACACCGGGAAGCCGCTGGAATTGCGCAAAGACCCGTGTCGCGATAGTGCCTCCAAGAAGGAAGATCAAAAGCGACGTGATCAGCATCTCCATCATGAATCCCCCAACGAGGACGGGGTTCTGGTGGAATAGCTGCGGACCTGGCTGCAATCCGTGAATCGTCAGCGCGCTCAGAACCAGCGCGGCGACCACGTTACCGGGGATTCCGAGCGACAATGCTGGAATCATCGATGCAGCGTTGTCGGCGTTGTTGCCGCATTCCGCAGCCGCGATGCCCTGCGGGTTTCCCTTGCCGAAACTATCAGGATCGTTTGAGGCATTCTTAGCCGCACCATAGCTAAGGAAAGCGGCGATATTGCCGCCAGCCCCGGGAAGGATGCCCACGCCAATTCCGATACCCGAAGAGCGCAACCAGGTCGGGAAAAGTCCTCGGATTTCGCCTTTCTTGAAAGGAACGTTGGTCAATTTCAACTGTGCCGCCGAAAGTCCCTTCAAATCGCATTTCTCAGCTAATTGAAGAACGGGCGGCAAGGCATATAGGCCTACAAGGACGACGATCAGGTCGAGCCCGCCCAAAAGCCAAGTTTGACCAAATGTATAGCGCGCTTGTCCAGACAGACTGTCGATGCCGATCGTTCCAATCAAAAGACCCAGAACTGCTGCCGTAATTCCCTTAATCGCATCTGAACCGACGAGGACACCAACTGATGCCATGCCAAAGATGGCTATCCAGAAATACTCTGCAGGGCCGAAGAAAAGAGTCACGCGGGCCAGAAGCGGGCCGATTGTCATCAAAGCGATTGCGGACGCGATGCCGCCGACCGCTGAGGACCAACACGCGATTTTAAGCGCTTTGGCGGCTTCGCCTTTATCAGCCATCGGAAAGCCATCGAAAGTGGTTGCAATGGATGCGGGCGTGCCGGGGATGCGCAGTAGGATCGCTGGAATTGCGCCGCCATACATGGAGCCGTTGTAGATGCCCGCGACCATGGCCAAAGCGACCAGTGGGTCCATCGAATACGTCAGCGGCAAAAGCAGAGCGATCGTCATGACCGGGTTCAAGCCCGGTAGAGCGCCGATAAAAACACCAAGAAGAGTGGCTCCAATCATGGCCACTATTGGCCAAAATGTCAGAACATTGCTGAGGGCATTTGTATAAAAATCCATAGCTTAGCCCCCTGCACCAAATATCGATTGCAGCGCTTCACGTGGTAGCGGCTTTTCGAGAAGGACTGAGAAGACGACGTAGACAACGCTCATAAACACTGCAGCCACAATCAGTGCATAGACCACTTGCCGAAACCCCAAAGCGAGCGGCAAAAGTACCATGAGCAACAACGAGGCAGTGTAAAACCCTAGTGGCACCACCAGCGCCACAAAGGCCACACCAGCAGCCACTGTGGTGAACATCTTGACGGGCGCACCGATCAATTCTCGTTCGTCGTCCGAGGCGGACCGGATGGCTTTGGCTGCCACCGCTCCGCCCAGAAGCGTCAGGATAATGCCCAGCACCATTGGGTATGTCCCTCCGGCACCTTGGTAGGACGTTGCCATCCATGCAGCGAAAATGCCCAGAGCCATGACAATGGCTCCAAGCGTGATATCCTGACGGCGTTCCATGATTTACAGCCCGAGGCCTTTGGACACTTCGGCTAGCGCATCAAACTCGGCTTGCAGACGTGCGCCAAGGTCAGAGCCCTTAACAACGTTTGGCACTTCGCCTTTTGTGGCCAAAAACTCCACATAGCCTGGATCGTTCACAGAAGCTTCGATGATGTTGGCCAGCATTTCAACGATCGCAGGGTCCATGTCTTTTGGCCCAAGGATTGCACGCCACAACAGGGTTTCCTTGTCGCCCATCCCAAGCGCTTCAAGGCCCGATGCCTGTGGAAGCGCGGGCACGTCCGCACCTGAAGTTACAAGCAGGCATTTGGCCTCGCCTGTTTCGACATATGGCAATACGGTCGAGATCGACCCGCCGTAAATATCAACATGTCCGCCAAGGAAGTTCTGCAATGTTTCACCTGCACCACCGAAGGGGATCGCGATAGCGTCAATGCCCTTGGCCTGGAAAACGCGTTCGGCAGCCAATTGCATCGTGCCGCCGATTCCATCATTTCCGTAGGTGTATTTCGCAGGATTTGCTGCCAGTTCCTCAAGGAAACCAGCACCATCATCTGCAGGGAAATCGGCATTGACGCAAAGGGTGTAAGCCGTTTCGGATGTCGATGCTATCGGCGTAAAGCTGTCCAAAGAATACGCCACGTTTTGCACTTGTGGCACTGTCGTAAGCGGGCTGTTCCAAGTGGCAAAAAGAGAATACCCGTCTGGCTTGGCTTGCATGAATTGTGATGCGCCGACGGAGCCACCGCCGCCGCCTACATTCAGAACCGCGATGGATGTACCAAGCGCCTCTTCTAGCAAGATCGCCAGCTTTCGTGCGCTGGTATCTGTGCCGCCGCCGGCCCCTGCCGGAATAGTCAGTTCAATGGCACGCTCAGGGTATTCCGCGAGTGCTGGTGTGGCCAGCGCCGCAACAGCTGTCAGGCCAATTAAAGTCACTTTAGTGTTCATTCTATTTCTCCCATTGATTGGTCGTAGTCTGTTCATGTGATTTCGCTGCGGTAGAGGAATTGCGCGGCACTTCCCTGCGCTATCCTCCATTCGACGGGGTTATCTTCGATATCAAAGGCTGTGCGGCGGATGACGGCCAGCGGTGCGCGGGGTTCTAGCCGCAACTGCTGCGCCACTGCGTCCGAGGCGAACCCAAACGACAAATCATCAATTGCTCGCTTCACCAGAACGCCAAATTTCTCGAAATAGAGCGGATAAAGCAGCGGCCCAAAATCTGTATCTGGCATTTGCTCAAACCCAGAGAAGCGTTTCAGCGGGATATATATTTCCTCGAACAGAACTGGGACGTCAGACAGGCTCCGCAGACGAACTATTTTTATGACGTTGTCAGTTCCAAGAGCATCAGCTGCTTCCTTCGGCGCGGCGGCGATGCTTCGCAGGATCAATTGGCTGGAGGGGATCGATAGCGGCGAGCCGTCGGATTCGCGTAATTGAAAGAACCGGAACAAGGTTGCATCAAACGAGGGCGCGCGAACAAACGTGCCAGAGCCTTGCCGCCGCTCTAACAATCCTTCGATAACGAGGCCATCGATGCCTTTGCGCACGGTTCCGACGGAAAGCCCATATTCTTTAGCCAGGCGCGACTCAGAGGGAATTGGCTCGTCCGCAGTCCACTCACCCTGTGCGATCCGATACGCAAGCGTGTCCCGAAGGCGCACATATGCAGGCAATCGTTCATCTGTCGTTGTAAAACCAGTAGCCATGAACTTCCTCCCGGGTTACTACTAGACCAAGATGATACATTTAGTCAACTAGTCATATATATGAATTGGAGGCCTTGCCGAATGATCCAGTTTGACTGCCACGCGCATGTTTATGAAACGGCGATGGCCATTTCAGGCGCTCGCTATACGCCAAAAACACCTGCGCCACTGGCTCATTGGCTGGATCACCAAACACAGCATGGCCTTAAAGGTGGTGTTATCGTGCAGGTCAGCTTTCTTGGAACAGACAATACTGAACTGTGTGCGGCGTTGGACAAGTTAGACCGCAAACGATTTGCTGGTGTCGCGATTGTCGCGCTGGACGTGAGCGACACCGATTTGGATCGGCTGGTTCAAGCTGGGATTCGCGGGATTCGGTGGAACCTTGTTCGCGGCGCAGAAATTCCAGACCTAGCAGGAAAGACAGCTCAGACGCTTTTTGAAAAACTGCGAAAAAGAAGTTTGCACCTCGAGGTGCACCTCGAAGGGCGGCGGCTGGCAACGAAATTGGCGTCACTGGCTGATCAGGGCGTCAAGCTGGTCGTAGATCACTTTGGATTGCCGTCGGAACCAAATCCAGAAGATGATCCAATGATCCAGGCAGTATCCGGTCTTGGTGATCTTTCAAATCTCTACTTCAAGTTCTCAGCTCATTACCGAACTTCATTCGACCTGCGCCCACATGCTCAATTCCTGCTTTCCAAGCTGCCCAACCACCACGTCGTCTGGGGCAGCGATTGGCCGCATACGCAACACGAAGACCAAATCACTTATCAAAAAACATTTGCGGCTCTGGATGATTGGCGACACGTCACTGACGAAGAATCTGCTAGATCTTTGTATGGTATCCAGATCACCTAAACTTGAATTTAGGGCGCTCTACAATTGTTCGACAACAGTACACAGACCTCAAAGCCGCCATTCGTGTTGTCCAGCCCACAAGCTCAGTGCCATTCCTGATTAGAGTTTCTGGCACGGGTGGCCGCATGTTGAGTGCCTGATGGGGGCGTGTGCGATTGTATTGCCTGAGCCAGTGATTGATGACGATCTGAGCCTGTTTTGTCGTCGCAAACCACTCAGCGTTCAGGACTTCCCGGCGAAGTGTTCCGTTGAACCGTTCGTTGTAGCCGTTCTCCCATGCACTGCCCTGCAGTCGTTTGAGTGCAAACGATGAGTGGGGTGATCCTGAGTAGATGTGGATCGGTTTGATGCCGACCTTTAACAACCAGTCCTGCATCGCTTCGGCGACGATCTCGGGGCCATTATCTGATCGGATAAATTCTGGAGTCCCCTGGCGCAGGAGCGGCGGATACAGCGCCTCCAAGACATCTTCGGCGCCCAACCTTGTGCGAACTGTGACGGCCAAAGCCTGTCGGGTGTATGCTGCAATGCCGCGAGAAAGTCAGCCTACGTTGCGAGGAGTAGATGCTTCGGTGAATGGGTTGGTCCCAAAGTGCAGTTTCGCACATGCTACTTTTACATGTCGGGTCGTGCACCAACTCGTTAACTTTCTCGATTCAGTCACGCCTATTTTTCCAAATTATGAAGAATTCTTGACAATTATTTCCGATAATGGAAAAATAATAATTAAATTATCCATTTTCGGAACTTAACGCGTGAGCAAGAAGCTGGACAGTCTGGACGAAGGCATAGCCAAACTTCTCGCAGAAGACGCTCGGATGTCCGCGAGTCAAATTTCCGAAACGCTGGGCGATGTAACCGAACGCACGGTGCGCAATCGAATTACTTCGTTGATCGAAAGGCGCATCTTGCTGACGACAGCTGTACTCGATCCTGTTGCAACGGGCCGCGTCTATTTGGACCTCAATATCGATACGGCCCCTGGAAAGATGGCGGACGTTGCAGACCGCCTAGTGGACCTGCCTCAAATTGACATGGTGAGCTACGGTGGCGGCTCTCACGACGTCTATGCATACCTATTGGCTGAAAGCCTTCAGTTTGGGTTGGCATTGGTCGAAGAAGTCGACCGAATTCCCGGCGTCATCAGCGTGAAAGTGACAACGCATATGGCTGTTTTGAAATCACACGGGTTTCGATTGCGGGCTGCTGACGATTTGCGGGCAAGGCTAAACGAGGAACGCGGAAATTAATGAAGCTAATGTCGCACCTTCGTGTGCGAACAAGACGACACCTGGGAGGGACAAATGACTGATCAAAATACCGCGCCGCAGGCGCCATTAACAGATCTATTGGATGACTACACAACCGTGCCTGTGCCGTTCGGAATCAATACGACTGGTTGGCAGGTGGCCGCAATTATTTGCGCAATCGGGATAACCTTGCCCGCAATGGTGTTTGGTGCGTTTTTGTCCGCAGAATATGGATTTGCGACAGCGAACCTTGATTTCTGGATTGGCTGTGGCATGGTAGCAGTTTTGGGTGCACTCACGGCTGTCATAGGTTCGCGATCTCGCCTGTCTACCTACATGATCCTGCAATTTCCGTTCGGTCAAAAGGGCGCTCGTTTGGTCAACCTTTTGATGGCAGTAATTCTTTTGGGGTGGTTTGCGGTCACGATTGAAGAATTTGGCATCGCGGTTGCGGCGGCCTTAGACAACATGCTTGGGGTTTCAGTTTCGGTCTGGGTGTGCGTTCTGCTTGGTTCGATTGCCATGACAGCAACAACGATATTCGGGTTTAGCGCGGTTGAGAAATTCTCTCGTTATTCTGTGCCACTTCTCGCACTTTTTCTTTTCTACGTTGCCTTCGCGGCTTCAGGTGGTGGAGAAGGAAGCAATGCCATCGATTTCGCTTTTAATCAGACCGATGGAAGCTTGGTCGCAGTGCTTACTGGCGCAATAGGCATGACGGTACTGACAGCAGTACTGATGCCCGACTTTTCACGCTATTGCCCCAACGACAAGCAGGCGATAATCGGCGCGCTTGTCGGTATCGGAATAACTTTTCCGGCTGTCTTAACTCTGGTCACCATCCCAGCCACGCGTACCGGCGAGGCTGATATCATGGCCATAATGGCTGCCATGGGTGTAGTCTTTGTCGCATTGTTCGTTTTGATATTCGCGACCTGGTCGACCAATATCACTAACCTCTATTCGTCAACGCTGACCATCTCAACTTTTGTGCCGAAGCTTCCATCATGGCAGGTGACGGTCATTGGCTCGGTCATTGCAACTGTGGCTGCATTGTTGGGAATTACGGCATATTTCATCAACTTCCTGATCTTGATCGGCGTGGCTGCTACACCCTTGGCCGGGATATATGTGGTTGATTACTTTTTGGTCAGAAAATCAGGTTACCAGGTCGAGGATCTGGAACAGCGCCCCGCAATTGGCATCCCAGCTTTGGCCGCCTGGGTCATCGGAACAGTCACTGGGTATATGACAGAACAAGGGATGTTCAGCCTTTCCGGCCTGTCGGCTGTGGATGCGCTTTTCACAACCAGTGTCGCTTATTTCATTATTGCGAAGGCCATGAAGACCGAAGGCTGATGGAAATTTCGGGGCGGGCCTGCCAAGGCCCGCCTTCGTTTCGCTGCGAAAGTTCACTCAATGAACTACTTAGATACCCTAAGACCGTCCTCTGTTTGGTCTCACTTCCTTGCTTTAAGCCAGATACCGCGGGGATCTGGAAAAGAAGAAGCGGCCAGTCACTTTGTGGCTGAACTTGGTCATGCACATGGGTTGGAAACTTACTCGTTCGCCAATGGCAATGTCATCGTCCGTAAACCCGCAACCCCGGGCATGGAAAATCGCCCGATGATCGCACTGCAATCGCACTTGGATATGGTTCAGGTGGCGCAGGAAGGGGTGGCAATCGATTTTGATCAGGACCCAATCGTGATTAAGAAATCCGGTGATTGGATAAGTGCCGATGGAACCACACTTGGGGCCGACAACGGCATCGAGGTTGCGATGACGTTGGCGATATTGACAACCGCAGATCATCCGCATCCGCCGATTGAGGCTCTTTTCACGGTGGACGAAGAGGTGGGCATGTCGGGTGCCGCCGCTTTGCGTGCAGGAGATCTGAAAGCCGGCGCACTGATAAACCTCGATTCCGAAGAAGACGACGTTCTAATGCTTGGCTGCGCCGGGGCCATCGATGTGATCATCGAGGCACGTCGCCCTACCGAACCCTGTCCTGCGGAGAATATTGTGCAAGCCGTTACCGTCTCAGGCGGAAAGGGCGGGCACTCCGGTGTTCATATTCATCTGGGGCGCGCCAATGCAATTTTTGAGCTCGCTAGGGTGCTGCGAAATTGTTCTGGCCTTGATCTCACATTGAAGTCGCTGACAGGCGGGCAATCCATCAATGCCATCCCGTCCGAGGCGGTTGCCGTGATTTCCATTCCGGAAGACCAACTGGTCCCGTTACAAAAAGTTATCTTGGACGCTGACCTCACTTTGAAAGATGCTTATCCCAGCGATCCCGGATTGAGCGTTTCGCTTGCAGCAACAACAGCGGATTGCGTTGGGTTTCGAAAAGAAGACAGCACTGCATTGCTAAAGGCGTTATGTGACATTCCCAGCGGTATAGTTGCAATGCGCGAAGACATCGAAGGTGTTGTTGAAACTTCAAACAGCGTCGGTCTGGTGTCTGCGAAGGCCGGACATATCAAAGTAGCCTGTCTGGCGCGAAGTTGTGTGGACACCGAGCTTGCCGCGTTGGTTGAAAACCTCCGGTGCGCGGCGGGATCATTTGCGGAAGACCTGCGCACCGAAAACGCACAACCAGCCTGGGAACCTCAAGGCGAAAGCGTATTGGCACAGGCCGCAGCGGCTGCGTATCGCAGTGTAAATGGCCACGAAATGCGCCGCGAAGTGATCCATGCCGGGCTGGAGTGCGGGGTTTTGTCCGCAATTTTCCCGCATATCGAAATGATTTCCTATGGTCCAACGATCCTGGACGTCCACAGCCCGGACGAACGCATCAGCGTGTCATCCGTCAAAAATTGCTGGTCCGTCCTTCTGGAAACGCTGGCGAACATTCCACCAAAAGAGGTTGCCCCATGACGAACCCTGCGCTGAACAAGATCGTTGCCGATCGTTTGATAAAGGACCTGTATGGCATAAAGGCCGGCGACGTTGTCGCAATTGGCACTAACGAGAAATATGAACCGGCAATCATTCAAGCGATGTTCGACGCGTGCGCAGATGTGGATGCCAAACCTCTTGTTTTGCAATACCGAGAGGCGCGACAGTTTGGTGCAGCGGGTATGGCGGATTGGCCCACCGCCGCTTTAGAGGCTGCATTGAAACACGTCGATGTTTGGCTGGATTTTGGCGAAAACCCGCTTCTTTACTCTCCGGTTTGGGAAAACGTCCTGAAAGAGAATACAAAAATTCGCTACAATGTGTTCGGCCCGTCAACGTCCGAAAGCCTTGAGAGGGTCTTCTGCCACTTTGATGTCTCTCTCATGGAAAAAATCCTGAAACGACTTGCCGAACTAGCCACCCAAACATCACGTGTTCGCGTCACGAACGCCCGGGGCACTGATGTATCCTTTGACACTGACCCTAACAATTTGATCGATTTCGACAGCGGCGATTATTCGGCGAAAAAATTTGGCACCGCTCCTGGTTATCTCAATCTTGTCCCCAAAAGTGGCTCAATGTCTGGACGCATTGTCTTTGACGCCATCATGCATGCGCAACTCACTCAGAACAGCCAGTGCGAATTCATTATGAGGGACGGCAGTATCGTTGAGTTTGTCGGCACGGAAGCGCAGCCGGTCAAAGCTCATGTTGATGCCTTCAATGAAGAAAACATGTACAAAATCAGTCACATGATGGTTGGCCTAAGCCCAAATATCCACGAAATTAGCAACGAGATCGTGGAAGACGAGCGCATTTGGGGCGGTGTTGATTTTGGGTTTGGACACACTTCTCCGATGGACATGCCACCAGACGGCCAACCGGCAAGCTCGCATTTTGACAGTGTTGTCGCCAAAGTGTCCATCTGGTTCGACGATGTGCAGATATTCGATGAAGGCGAAGTCGTTTGGGATGCCATCAAGGCAGATGCTGCAGTCTTGCGGTCCGTTTCGTCTTGAAGATCTGCATGATTGCTAGCCCGCTTCCGCGAAATTTGCTTCTACCTCTGATGCAAAAGCTCATAAGTTCTGAGAATTCCGGCAAGTATGCACGAAATGTGATCGCAGCCCTTCACCTGTTTAAACGTCCTGAAATCACATCAATCGAGGCGCAGCATGAATAAGATACATCTCCTTGGCGTTCCGATGGAGGAAGGTGCCGGTCGTCGTGGCTGTGTTATGGGTCCAGCCGCCTATCGCACTGCCGGACTGGGTGATGAACTTTCAAACCTTGGGTACGAGGTGACGGACCTAGGCGATGCCCAACCCGCCTCGATCAGCGACATCCCGACCAAGCACAGTCATCTAAAATTACTGCCTCAGGTCGCGGGATGGACCCGTTCGCTTCATGCCGAGGCCTTCAGTCTGGCCAAGGCCAACGCCGTCCCCATTTACATGGGCGGCGATCACGCTCTTAGCCTTGGAACGGTAACCGGCCATGTCGCGGCCGCGGCGGAAATGGGCCGTCCCCAGTATGTCCTTTGGCTGGACGCTCACGCCGATTTTAACACGCCAAGCAGTTCGCCAAGCGGAAACATCCATGGGATGCCATTGGCCTACGCCTGCGGGTCATCAGAATTTCCCGATTTATTGGGCAAGCCTTTGCCAGCCACGCTTGATCCAAACAACCTCTGTATAATCGGTTTGCGTTCGGTTGATGGAAAAGAACGCGAGATGCTTCAGGGATCTCGCGCAAGAGCTTACGATATGCGTGCGATTGATGAATCTGGTATCGCCCGCCTTCTAAACCCTTTTCTTGATGATATCCGAGAGAACAATGGGCTGCTCCATGTAAGTCTTGATGTCGATTTCATCGAACCCGATATTGCCCCGGCCGTCGGCACGACTGTTCCAGGTGGCGCTACTTTCCGTGAAGCGCACCTGATTATGGAGATGCTACATGACAGTGGGCTTCTCACATCCCTGGATCTGGTTGAGCTTAACCCGTTTCTTGACGAGCGCGGGCGCACTGCACGGTTGATGGTTGATTTGACAGCCAGCCTCTTTGGCCGCCGGGTGCTTGACCGTTTCACCTCCAGCTACTGAGGAACGACTATGCCTCCGTTACCTTCCAAACTTGCTTATGTCCCCTTTGTCTCGGTCGAACACATGATGGCGCTTGTCCACCATCTCGGAATCGAGAATGTCCTGCGGGCCCTGGCCGATGAAATCGAAAGCGATTTTAGACGCTGGGAACAGTTCGACAAAACTCCACGTGTTGCCAGCCATTCAGATGTTGGTGTCATCGAGTTGATGCCTACCTCGGATGGCGAGATGTACGGTTTTAAATACGTCAATGGTCATCCCAAGAATACCAAAGACGGGCTGCAAACAGTTACCGCTTTTGGATTGCTTGCAGACGTGGACACAGGATACCCGAAACTCCTATCTGAAATGACGCTACTAACTGCCCTACGCACGGCCGCAACTTCTGCAATGGTCGCACGACATCTGGCTCCTAAAGATGCCAAGACAATGGCAATGATCGGCAATGGAGCACAGTCCGAGTTCCAATGTTTGGCCTTTAAGGCGATTTGCGGCATCGAAACCGTGCGGCTCTACGATGTAGAACCGGCAGCAACGGATAAGGCCGCACGAAATCTTTCGGGTCTGGGGTTGAATGTTGTGAGCTGCAGAACCGGAGAAGACAGCATGGAAGGTGCAGAAGTCATCACGACCTGCACTGCAGACAAACAAAATGCCACCATCTTGACGGACAACATGATTGGCGAAGGGGTTCATATTAATGCAATCGGTGGTGACTGCCCTGGTAAAACTGAACTGCACCGCGACATTCTTCTAAGATCGGATATTTTCGTGGAATATCCGGATCAGACTTGGGTGGTGGGTGAAATCCAACAACTTGATCGCACTCACCCGATTACTAAGATTTGGAAAGTCATTGCGGGTCACGCATCTGGGCGCAGTAACGATAAGCAGATAACGCTATTCGATAGCGTTGGTTTTGCCATCGAAGACTTCTCTGCCTTGCGCTATATCCACAGCGCCATTCAAGATACCGAGTTCTTTATCCACCTCGACATGCTTGCCGACCCAGATGATCCGCGCGACCTTTTCGGCATGTTGCAACGTTCAGATGGAGAATAGCCACAATCGTTAGGCGGCTTGTCCGTCGTCAGGTTTACTGGAACGAATGCAGACCTGAACTGAGTGAGTGTTTTGGTAGCGGAGGAGGGACTTGAACCCCCGACACGCGGATTATGATTCCGCTGCTCTAACCACCTGAGCTACTCCGCCAAAAGCGAGGGCTGCGTAAAACGATTGGCCTATCCCGTCAAGACCTCAAACGCCTGTCCTTCTCAATTCGTTTGAACAACTTCCCTTCCCCGCCGCTTTCTGAAAATCTGGCTCCGATGAGTATCAAGACGAAAATGACAGATCCCCAGGTCCTGCCGCTCGGACCCGATGGCATCCTCGTGCGTTTCGGCGAAGCTCTCAGCGACAGCGCAAACCGCGCGGCACTGGCTTTTCGGGGCGCGGTCGAAGCGCGCGCGATCAATGGCGTATGCGAACTGGCCTCTTCACTCACGTCGGTCATGATCCGCTTTCAGCCCGACAGCTTGACCCGAAAAGCCCTATCCGGACATCTGCGTGATCTTCTTGACCAGCAGGACTGGACAAAGGCCCCCCTGCCAAGGGGACGCAAGCTCTGGACCCTGCCCGTTGTCTTTGGCGGTTCTCACGGCCCTGAACTGGATGAAACAGCCGCGCTGGCCAACATCTCACCTGATCAAGCCATCGACCAGATTTGTGCCGCCCAAACCCGTGTCCTCGCTCTGGGGTTCGCGCCCGGCCAACCCTATCTTGGCCTTTTGGACGATCATTGGAACATTCCCCGGCGCGCCGATGTCACCGCCCAGGTCCCGCAAGGGGCCATCGTCGTCGCGGTCCGTCAGATCATCCCCTTCGCCAACGCCGCCCCGACTGGTTGGCGACAAATCGGGCAAACACCGTTCAAATGCTTCGACGCAGTCCGCGAAAATCCAATCGCCTTCACGGCTGGCGACGAAGTCACATTCACCCCGATCAAGGCAAGCGCCTTCGACACCCTTGCCCAAAGCCCCGACGGCCTCGGCGGCGCAACCTTCACACCACTGCCATGACCGTCCGCTTAGATATTCTCGAAGCCGGTCCCGGGCTTTCATTGCAAGACCAGGGTCGCCCTGGCCACATCGGCATTGGTCTTTCCCCCGGCGGAGCGGCCGACCGTGATGCACTTCTTCACGGTCAAACCCTGCTGCAAAACCCACCCGAGGCCCCTGCCCTCGAAATGGCAGGTTTCGGAGGTAAATTCCGTGCCCTATCCACCACCCGCATCGCCCTCACCGGCGCGACCATGCGCGCAACTCTGAACAGCGAAGCGATTGAACCAAACACTACCTTTGCCATCCACCCCGGCGATACCCTCCAGATCGGCGCTGCAATCAGTGGTGTCTTTGGTTACCTCCACATCGCAGGCGGTTTTACAGCACAAGAAGCGCTCGGCGGACGCGGGTATCATGGCATTGCGGGCTTGGGCGCGCTCTGCCAAGCTGGCGACATACTAACAGCCCCGGATGATCCAACCCCCGACGCCCCGCGCCAGCGCCTAACCCTTCCAAAACCCAAAAACGATGCAATCCGCATCATGAACGGCCCGCAAACCGCTCTGTTTCCAGAAGAAACCCGCAGGCGCTTCGAAGAGACCATCTTCACCCGCAGCCCCCGTGGCAACCGTCAGGGCGTGCGCCTTGACCAAACCAGAGAGCCGTTTTCAACCGGCGGCCAACTCACGCTTACGTCCGACTTCATCGCAGCGGGCGATATCCAGATGACCGGCGATGGCACGCCCTACGTGCTGATGGCCGACTGCCAGACCATGGGTGGCTACCCCCGCATTGGAACTGTCCTACCCGCCGACCTGCCCCGCATCGCCCAGGCCCAACCCGGCACAAAGCTGACCTTTCGCTTTGTTTCGCTCGAACAGGCCGAAGCCGCCTGGCAATCTGACGACGCACGACGCGCCGCATTCGCCAAAGCATGCACCCCCCTAATCCGTGACCCGCACGAGATGGGCGATCTTCTCAGCTATGAATTGATATCGCGTCCCGTCGAAGACTAACTGCGCTCCAGAACCCGGCCCAGAAACTCCCGCGTCCGGGCGTGTTTCGGCTCGGAAAACAAAACCTCTGGCGGTCCCTCTTCAAGGATGACGCCTTTTTCCAGAAAACAAACCTTATCCGCCAACTCGCGCGCAAATCCCATCTCATGGGTCGCCAGAACCATGGTCATCCCCTCGCTACGCAACTGGCGCAAAACGTCCAACACCTCGCCCACCAATTCAGGGTCCAAAGCCGAAGTGATCTCATCAAACAACATGATCTCGGGCTTCATCGCCAAAGCCCGCACAATCGCCACCCGTTGCTGCTGCCCGCCCGACAATTGATCCGGGTAATGCCCCATCCGATCCGCCAGTCCGAAACGCTCGAACAACGACGTCACCTCTGGCAGCAACTCATCGCGGGTTTTCCCGCGAATACGGCGCGGTGCCAGCATCACGTTTTCCACGGCCGTCATATGGGGAAACAGGTTAAAGCTCTGAAACACAATTCCGATCCGCTGGCGTATAGGCTGCGGGTCCAATCCGGGCTCCGAAATGTCCTGACCGTCCAGCAGAATGATGCCGTCATCCACCGGCTCAAGCAGGTTCATGCACCTCAAAAGCGTCGACTTTCCCGACCCGGAAGCTCCGATCAGGCAGACCATCTGCCCATTCCCAATGGTCAGATCAATGCCCCGGCAAACCGCATTGTCACCGAAACTCTTGGTGACCCCCTGCAATTCCAGAACCGCCATCAGCTTCGCGCACGTCGTTGTTTTTGCATCAGATAATCCGCATAGCGCGTCGCCGGTATGGTCAGCGCCAAAAAGATCAGTGCAGCCCCGACATAGGGCGTGAAATTCGCCATCAGCGATTTATAGACCCCCGCCTGACGAAAGATCTCCACTGGCCCGATGAAACTCAGCAACGCCACATCCTTTTGCAGCGCAATGAACAGGTTCATATTCGCCGGCACCACGCGACGCACCGCTTGCGGCAGGATCACAAACCGCATGGCATCCGCATGGCTCAACCCTAAAGACGCCGCCGCTGACCGCTGGCTTTGATGGATGCTCTCAATCCCCGAACGGAACACCTCGGCCACATAGGCCGCGTAGGTCAAGACCAGCGCCACGGTCCCCCAGATATAGGGCGAGTTCCAGGGCCTCGGCAGCCCCAGCCCCGGCACGCCGAACCCGATCAGATAGATCACCAGAATGACCGGCACGCCGCGAAAGATATCGGTGTAAAGAATGCCGAACAAGCGCAATGGATACAAAGCAGGCGACTGCGCATCCCGACACAGCGCCACGGCCAGCCCAAGAATGAAGATCAACGGCGCAGACCAGGCAAAAATCGCGACATCCAGCAGGAAGGCATTCAGCAGCCCCGGAAAGGTCTTGGCGAAAACCTCGGCATTGAAGAAGCTTTTCTTCACGCCCTCCCACCCCGGCGCCAATGGCACCAGCACGACTATCGCCAGCAAAACCGCAAGGGTCGAACCCGCCGCGATCATGTTCGAGCGTCGCCGAACCGCAGCCTCGTATATCTGTCGTCGGGTTGGTCCCGAAGGCGCAGCGCCCTGCCCCGCGCCCCCGGATGTCACATCGGCCATTTACTCGATGACCGGCACACCTGTGGTCTCAGACAGCCACTGAGCTTCAATCGCCGCCAGCGTGCCGTTTGCGGTTAGTTCCGCCAAAGCCTCGTCCACGCAAGCCTTCAAAGGGTTGCCCTCTTCCATCAGCATCCCGAATTGATCCGGGTTTTCGCTCCGTTCCGGCGGAAACTGCCCCAGAACAACCCCGTCATCCATCAAGACCGCCGCCGTAAACAAAGCCGTCGGCAAATCCATCAAGGCCGCATCAATCTGATTGGCCTTCATCGCCTCCACCACATCAGCATTGTCACCATAAAGAAGCGGGTCCTTCATCGGCTGCACAATCTCGTTCAGCATTGGCACAGCGGTAGTCGAGGCATGTGCCCCCCAAGCCAATGCCTTCAAAGACGCCAAATTCGCCTCCGCCCCGCCATCCACAACCGGCTGGCGCGTTACAACTGCCATAGCAGCCGAGTAATAAGGCGTCGAAAAGTCAACAATCTCATCACGTTCCGCTGTGATCGAATATTGCTGCATATTGAAATCAAAGTCCTTGGCACCGGGCTGGATCGCCTGATCAAACGAAGACCGAACCCAGTTCACCTGCCCGTCTTCAAACCCCATGGCATTGGCCACCGCATAGGCCACCGCCGCCTCGAACCCTTGCTTGGATTCCGGCGCATCATCAATCACCCAAGGAAAATAAGCCGGGTTACCGGTCGCCACGGTTAACACGCCATCGTCCAAAGTCTTGCCAGCTGCACAATGCCCACCGGCCATAGCCGCCGTCGCGCTCATGGCCATCACAAAGGCCGTCGTTGTCATCAGTTTCATGGTTCTCTCCCCAAATAAGCTGCCAAAGAGAATGCCCCACCACAGCGAATTGTCCACCCCCACAAACAAATATCCGCCGACATCGCAAGCCAGCCGCCAAACTGCACTTCTTCTGATCGAAAATACTCTGGGGGTCCGGGGGTGAAAACCCCGGCGGATCGCTTCCCGAAGGGAAGGGAAACTACTCCCGCGCCCGCAAAACCTGCGCAGGCCGCGCTGCCAGCGCGCTCCAGGCAAACGCCAACCCTGACAAAGTGGTCGCCAACACACCGCCCACGACGATCATCAGCGCCGACACGGGCTCAAAGGCAAACTCCACGCCCATCACAAAGCGCATCACGCCCCAGCCCACCAGCCACAATCGCCACCAATCCGGCAGCCGCGCCCAAGATCGCCGACCGCAAAGCAAAACTCGCCAAGATCGTCGCACGGGTCGCGCCCAGCGTCTTCAAGACCGCCGCTTCATAGGTGCGCGCGCGAACCCCGGCCGCCGCCGCGCCGATTAACACGATCCCTCCGGTCACCAATGTCGCCAAAGCCCCGTAAGTAATCGCCGCCGCAATCCCCGCCAGAACCCCGCTCACCCGATCAATGGCATCACGCACCCGGATCGCGGTCACATTGGGATAGGCATTCGAGATCTCGCGCAAGATCGCCCCTTCCTCATCTTCATCCGCATAAACCGTCGCGATATGCGTATGCGGAGCCCCCTGCAAAGCGCCCAGCTTCAGCCCCATCTCCAGCGCCTCTTCGGTCGCGAAACTCACCAACGGTGGCCCGGCATAATCGTGTGGCCACCATTCCCCATGGGTCACCACCGCCTCATCCGGTTTCTCAGCCGAATAAGTCACGCCACGATCCCCCTGCAAAACCCAGTGATCGCCCCCGACCTCTGCCGCAGGTCGTCCATTAATCTCGGTGATAATCCCGCGCAGCATCGGGGCCGTTTGCACATCCGCCACCGCCCCATTCACGTCCAACCGCTTCCGAAACTCGTCCAACTGCCCCGGCTGAATATCCAACATAAAAAACGACGGTGCCACATCCGGTAAATCCCGCGCAATCGCCCCGCGCAGGTTCGCATCAATCTGCCCGACTGCCGCCAATACCGTCAGCCCAAGACCCAGCGACAAAATAACCGACGAAGCCTCGCCCCCCGGTCCACCAACCGAGCCCATGGCCAGCCGCAAAGCGCTCCGCCCTCGCATCAGCACTGTCACCGCCAGCCGCCACGCAATCCCGCGCACGCCCCATGCGACCAAGACCAACACAACAAATGCACCGCCAAGGCCCAGCGCCGCCCAGACCGTCAGGCTCACCAACCCCGAAAACGTGGCCGCCAACATCACCAGTGCTGTCAGCAACATCAACGTCAGACCAATCCACCGCGCACGGGGCAACTCCCGTCCCCCGCCAGCGCTATCTCGAAATAAGGTCGCCGCCCGCACCTGTTCCGTCCGCGCCAAGGGCCAGATGGTGAACACCAAAGCCGCCAGTGCGCCATACAAAGCCGCCTCGCCCAAGGGCCGCAAATGCAATCCAAACTCTGCTGGCACCGGCAATTGCGCCTCGATCAAGGGCGCAAACAACAGCGGCACCACAGCCCCTAGCCCAACGCCCAGCGCAATACTCAACACGGTCAACACGCCGATTTGCAAGAAGTAGGTCAGGAAGATCACCCGCGCCTCGGCTCCCAATGTCTTCAGCGCCGCGATCACCTCGGTCTTCTCGTCCAGATACGCCCGCACCGCCGCCGAAACGCCAACGCCGCCCACAGCCAGCCCCGCCAGCCCGACCAACACCAGGAATGACCCCAACCGGTCCACAAACTCCGATATCCCCGGCGCGCCATTCCGGCGATCGCGCCACCGCGCACCAGTTATCGCGGCCTCAGCCCCCGCCGCCAGCACATCCAAGTCCGCGCCATCTGCCAGCTTCAGCTTGTATTCGGTTTCAAACAATGTCCCCGGCTGGATCAGCCCACTTTCGGCCAAGGCCTCGGTCCGAACAAGAGTCCGTGGCCCCAAGGCAAAACCACCCGTCGCCGAGTCCGGTTCCCGCAACAATGCCGCCCGCAACTCAAACGCCTGCGCGCCCATCTGAAACTGTTCGCCAACGACGATACCCAACCGAGCGATCAGCACCGGGTCCATCACCGCTCCGGGCACGCCATCCTGTACAGACAGAGCATTATCCAACGCCATCTCAGGCTCCAACGACACCGCGCCATACAAGGGATAGGCATCATCGACACCCTTCACTTGCGTCAACCCACGCTCTGCCCCCTCGCCCGCGCCAAACACCGCCATCGACCGGAAATCGACAATCTCGGAAACTTCCATAGCAACTTCATCGATCCAGATACGCTCTTCAGCTTCGGCAAACCGATAGGTCAGTTCCAGCGCCGCATCGCCCCCCAGGATCACCGCACCTTCGCGGTCCAGCCCGGCCCGGATGCTCTCGCGCACCGTGCCCACAGCAGCAATCGCTGCCACACCCAGTGCCAGACAGGCAAGAAACACACGAAAGCCTTTCAGCCCACCACGCAGCTCGCGCCGCGCAATCCGCGATGCAATCGCAAAGCTCATTCAGCCGCCTCTGCGCCAGCTTCCAAGTCCAATGCGCCATCCACCAGCCGGATCACCCGGTCACAGCGCTCGGCCAACTCGGGCGCATGGGTGACCAAAACCAACGTTGATCCATGCCGGTCGCGCAGCCCAAACAGCAAATCCATGATCGCTTGACCCGTCGCGCCGTCCAGATTGCCCGTCGGCTCATCCGCCAATAGAATATCCGGCCTCGGTGCCGCCGCACGGGCCAGGGCCACCCGTTGTTGCTCGCCGCCCGACATTTGCGCCGGATAGTGATCCACCCGGTCCGCAAGTCCCACAGCTTCTAACTCTGCCCGGGCACGCTCAAACGCATCGCGCACACCCGCCAATTCCAGCGGGGTCGCCACATTCTCCAATGCCGTCATTGTCGGGATCAGGTGGAAAGATTGAAACACCACTCCCATATGTCCCCTGCGAAAGCGCGCCAGCGCGTCTTCGCCCAGAACAGACATATCATGCCCAAGCGCATTGACCTCGCCACCTGTGGCGCGTTCCAATCCGCCCATGAGCATTAGGAGTGATGACTTGCCCGATCCAGAAGGCCCCACCAGCCCAACCGTTTCACCACGGGAAATATCCAGGCTGATGCCTTTCAAAATATCGACACGGCCCGCATTGCCGTCCAGAGTCAATTCAGCGTCTTTCAGGGACAGAATGGTATCGGTCATGAAATCGGGTCCTGAGGCATTGGTCTTAGGGGCATATGGGGTGATACGCGCCATACGCAACGCCGGATTGATGATTATTGTCAGCACCGGGCTGGCTTCCGCGGAACCCGTGACCGTCGCGGCCCTAGGCGACAGCCTCACCCAAGGCTTCGGTCTGCCCTCAAATGACGGCTTCGTACCGCAGCTTCAGCGCTGGCTGGCGGATCAAGGGTCAGACGCCCAACTGATCAATGCTGGCGTCTCCGGCGACACCACCGCTGGCGGCCTCAGCCGCATCGAATGGACTCTGACCCCCGTCGTCGATGCACTCATCGTCGCCCTTGGCGGCAACGACCTTTTGCGCGGCATGGACCCCGCCGCCAGCCGCACCAATCTCGACGGCATACTGAAAATCGCAGCCCAGCGCGATCTGCCTGTCCTACTCGTCGGCATGGTCGCACCGTCCAACTACGGCGTCGATTACAAGCAGGCCTTCGATGCCATGTATCCAGACCTCGCCGCACAGTATGACACCGCTCATTACCCCAACTTCCTGAAGGCCCTCGCTGATCTCGAAGATCGCGCCACCGCCCTGCAACTCTACATGCAAGCCGACGCCATTCACCCCAACGCCGCAGGAGTCACCTTGATAGTAGCCGACATAGGCCCTGCCGTTCTGGCCCTTACTCAAGACGCCACCAACTGACCCCTTGCCAAGCCCGCGAATTTCGCGATCACTCAAAGGCAAGCAATCAGGGGCACCACATGACACTCACCGTCGATCTGAATTCCGACATGGGCGAAGGCTTTGGCCCTTGGCCCATGGGTGACGACGAAAGCCTTTTGAAAATAGTCACCTCCGCCAACATTGCCTGCGGGTTTCACGCGGGCGACGCTGACACCATGTCGAAAACTATGGCCCTCGCCGTCGAAAACAACGTCGGCATCGGCGCGCACCCCGGCTTTGACGACCTCCAAGGGTTCGGACGCCGCCAGATGGAAGTGCCCCACGCAACCCTCGCCAACCAAATCCGATATCAGGTCGGAGCTGCCCAGGCCATGGCCCGCAGCGTCGGCGGTGAAGTGCGCCACCTAAAACTCCACGGCGCACTCTCGAATATGGCCTGCACCGACGAAGCCATGGCCCGCGCCTGTTACGAGGCAGCCCTGGACGTCGCGCCCGACATCATCATCATGGGCCTCGCCGCCACCGCCATGGAAACCGTTGCCCGCGATCTGAAATGCAAATGGGCGGGCGAAATATTCGCCGACCGCGCCTATAACGCCGACGGGACCTTGGTCGACCGCCGCCAACCCGGCGCGATGATCCACGACCCAGCCGAGGCCGCCCGCAATATGATTGAGATGGTAAAAGCCGGTGCCATCATAACCGGCACAGGCGAACGTCTGGAAACTCGCATCGACACGATCTGCGTACATGGAGACAGCGCCGCAGCGCTCACTTTGTCCAAATCTGTCAGGGAAGGATTAGAAAGCGCCGGTGTCACGCTACATGCGTTCACCGGCGCTCCTCTGAGTTGATCAGGCGGCAGCAACCAGATCGGTTGTAACGCCATTCGCCATCATCTGGGACCATCCGGCATCCAACGGCGACAAAGCCGAAAGGATCGACAGAATACGCTGACTTGGCAAACCTGTGAAGGTTGCGAAATTCAGCTCGTCCTCAAGCGAATTCAATTCATCATCGCTCAGATTTTCCAACATGTTCTCTAAAGAAGTCTTGTTCATCGTCTCATTCGATGACGTCAAAACTTCAAAGTCCATGTCTTCACTACAGAAATCAAACATTTGTGCACCTCACTTTACCACGCACTCTGTGTGTAAAAATAAATCTAATGCAGCATAAGGGATATTCCAAGGACTAGATGTGGCAATACCTCGGCATTTGGAAAACAGAGTGTTCACCCCTTTGAACAACGAAACATGCAAATTTCACTAAATCTGACCAGTCCTGCCCCATTTTGGCCCGGATCGGCAGCCATAAAGATGGTGTTACGAGTTGTTCCAAGTGTGAGTAAAGTAAATGACCAAAGAAATTTCCGATGCCGCTATCAAGGCACGCCCATTCACCAAATATGCCTACTTCATCCTGTCCAGCGGCCTGTACTGCAGCTACGCGGCATGGAAGTCCAAAGGCGAACCCAACCCATTCCTGAAAGAAAAAGCCGAACCCCGCTTTACCAATCGCGGCGAGATCGACGCTCTTTTGCATTCCCGCGCTTATACCCGTCTCTGCTAACCTCAAAACCTTTACCACGCTTTGCCTAGCAGAAACAAAAAAAGGCCGTCCTATTTGGACGGCCTTTTTCTACAACTATGGCGGGAAACTATTCGTCGTCCAGCGCCTCAACAGCTTTTTCCAGATCGTCTTTTGACACATCCTTGTCAGTGACATTCACCTGCTCAAAAACGTGATCGACAACTTTGTCTTCAAAGATCGGCGCCTGAATTTGCTGACGCATCTGTGGGTTCTGCTGAACGAACTCAAAGAACTGACGTTCCTGTCCCGGATACTGACGTGCCTGTGTCATGACCGCCTGAGTCATCTCGGCGTCCGACACTTCAACTTCGGCCTTCTGACCAATCTCCGCCAACAGCAGCCCCAGGCGAACACGGCGTTCAGCCAGCTTATTGTGCTCATCAGTCGGCTCGATGTTGTCGTGATCGTGGCCTTCAACGTCAGGGTTCTCGTCATGCCACAACTGATGGGCAATCTGACCGGCTTCGGCTTCCACCAGCGATGGCGGCAAATCAAACGACACGGCCTTATCCAGCGCGTCGAGCAGACCACGCTTCATGACCGCGCGAGCTGCGCCACCAAATTCTGATTCCAAACGCTCTGTTACCTGAGTTTTCAGCGCTTCCAGATCGTCCGCACCAAACTTCTTGGCCAGTTCGTCATCAATCTCGGCAGCCTTCGGCGCTTTCACACCCCTGACTGTCACATCAAAGACCGCAGGCTTACCAGACAGATCGGCATTGCCGTATTCTTCCGGGAAAGTCACTTCGACGGCTTTCTCGTCGCCAACCTTCAAACCGACCAACTGCTCTTCAAAACCGGGGATAAACTGACCCGATCCCAGAACCAGTGGGAAATCTTCCGCCGCGCCACCTTCAAAGGCTTCACCGTCAACCTTGCCCAGGAAGTCGATCACAACCTGATCGCCGTCCTTGGCTTTCGAGCCCTTCTTGCGGTCGTCGAAGTTCTGGGCGTTCTCGGCCAGGTTCTTCAATGCTTCATCGATCGAGGCATCGTCCGGCTTCACAACCAGTTTGTCCAATTTGATCTTGCCGAATTCCACATCCGGAATTTCCGGCAGGGCTTCGTAAGACATGGCAACTTCAACGTCGTCGCCTTCTTTCCAGTCCTCGTTGGTCATCTCGACCTTGGGCTGCATCGCAGGACGATCACCGGAATCTTCAAAGTGACGCGACATCGCACCATCGATGGTTTCCTGCATCGCTTCGCCCAGAATGCGCTGACCAAACTGCTTTTTCAGCAAAGCCATCGGAACCTTGCCCTTGCGGAAGCCCTTCATTTCGATGTCTGGGGCCGCTTCGGTCAGCTTCTCGTTCACTTTCTCGTCCAGCTCACCAGCCGATACAGTGATGTTATAGCCGCGCTTCAGCCCTTCGTTCAGGGTCTCGGTGACCTGCATGTCGTTCCTCATTTCACAAAGCCAGACCCGTCCGCTGACGGGCCTAAAAATCAGCGGCCCTTCTAGGCACCAAAGGCGCAGGTTGCAAGTCGAAAGGACCGGGATCGCTGTGTTTTGAAACGAGTCCGCAAAGGCCTTAGAAATCGCACCGGGTCCGGCGGACCAGTCCAGAGGCCATGGCTGGTCCAAAACCCAGACACCGGACCCAATGCACAGGCACCTTAGCGCGAACTTTTAGGGTGTTGCGTGATCGGGCCAATGACCGTGCGCCGGGGTCGCAACCCCGGCCACAGCATACAGAACCGCCGTCGACATGTTTGGCGCTTCGGCCCGGCTATGCCAGGCAGACACAATGATCGACCGAAAGCTCCTACCGATTGGCGATGATGCCGCCGGCTTCCTGATACACGATGGTGCCATCCGTCCAGATTTGCGTCCCGCCATCCCCGATAAGGTCAAGGTTCCGCGCGTCGATGCCCTCGACCACGATGACGCCAACCATCTCTTCGGCAGTATCCCCAGTCAACAGCACGTCATAGGTTCCGGTCTCAAACGCCGTCGGCGCGCCACCCGCATCAACATAATTACCAATCGATCCCGAGGCCCATCCGTTTTCGTCTCTCACTCCGGGGCCCACGACAAAGACCAAGTCAGGCAACCCTGCGCCAGCAACCGGCTCCACGTCATCGTCAATAGAGAGATTAGTTTCGCTAGAAATAACACGCCGGTCGCTAATGGTTCCGGTGATGGCCCCACCATTCGCGAAAGTTCCAAAATCCACGACCAAAGCCACGTCACCCTCAACGAAATCGAGTCAGATGCCGCGTCATAGGTAATCGACACGGCATAGCCACCGCCATTCGCGTTTTTGGCCTCGTACACTTTTATCGCGTCAGATGCAGGGGCCGTCGGCGCGCCGCCCCAACGATGCCTGTACCACTTCCTCCGCCGCATGCGCTTAAGCCAACCGTAGCCAACGCCAAAACAGAAAATGCTTCATTTCATCCCCTAGGTTCCGTCAGTTGACCAACACTGGAGCCAAGGTTCTTTTAAGGATCGACAATCACCTTCGGTTTGGCACACGGCCGGAGTCGTTTTGAAAACCATGCTCATGCGAACGGCACATGAAAAACGGGAAGTCTGGACGCGATTGAAGACGACATCCGGGCAGGACGCAAAATCACCATAGACCGACGACGCCGAGTGTTGCGTGGTTGCGCAAGTCGTCGCACGCGTAGTTAAGAACACCCTACCGATGCGTTCGGGTCCACCGACGTAATACCGACACGATACAGACAGCAGCGATTTCCACCCAAACACCTCGATTAACCAATGTTATAAGGCCGTGACCGCTAGAAAACTATGTTCAGCATCGTCAATGAAACAACCAGGAACAAAATGGTCATGATCCCTCCGCTCTTGACGAAATCCATCACCTTATAGCCCGCCGGCCCCATGATCAGCGCATTCACCTGATGCGTTGGAATGATGAAGGAATTCGATGTCGAGATCGCCACCGTCAAGGCGAAAACAGCTGGATTTGCCCCTGCCGCTATGGCAATCGAAACCGCCAAAGGCACCAACAGTACCGTCGCGCCCACGTTCGACATCACAAGCGAGAAAACCGTCGCCAGAATGGCAACCCCTACCTGCAAAGACCAGATCGGCCAGCCATCAAGGATGAGCAAAATCTGATGGGCAATCCACTCTGCCGTCCCAGTGTTTTGCACGGCTTGACCCAATGGAATAAGGCTCGCGAGTAAAAATACGGTGTTCCAGCCGACGGCGCGATACGCCTCGTCAATGCTTAGAACTCGAGTCAAAAGCATGCCCACTGCACCAGTCAAAAGACACAACGACAACCGAACATCCGAAAACAAAATCAACGACAGCGAGATGGCGAAAAACAGCAACGCCCAACCAACTTTGTGCGGTCGCAACTCTTCCTCGGGAAAGTCTGTCGTCACCACGATGAAATCCCGATCGCGTTTGATCCGCGTCAAGTTATCCCACCGCGTATGCGCCACCAGCATGTCGCCCGCGTGAAACGGGACCAACCCAATCTGAGTTGGCTCATGCACCTCGGTTTCCACGTGGCTCAAGGTTTCTTCACCACGATGGATCGCCAGCAAACTCAAGCCGTAGGTCTTTCTTAGCAACAATTCCCGCGGACACTTCCCAATCAGACTTGAGTCCGGCGGAATAACCAACTCCGCAATCCCCGCATTGGTCTGCGCAAAGTCCTCGACAAAGATGTCGAGTTCGGGCCGCACATGCAGTCCGAATTTTTCTGCAAAGGAGCGAACAACCCACTCTTGCCCTATGATCGCCAAACGGCACGGGGCAGCAATCTCTGCTGTAAGTATCTGAATCATTGACGACTTACCCCTATAGTAAGTCGAAATGATGTAGATGTGATGCTCATTATTGATATCGGCCAGTATCTTGCCAACCAGCGGGCTGTTCGCGGGCACATCCACTTCGAAGACATTGGCGTGAAGGCCATAAATCCTTTCAAGATATTCTGCAGTGCCATGGCTGGACGACACATCAATCGGCGCCGAAGACTTGGGCAAAACCCAGCGTCCAAGGAACAGGAAGTAAAGAATGCCAGTAATGATCAAAGCCGCACCAATCGGTGTCACCGAGAACAAACCAAAGTGTTCCATTTGCTGATCAGCAGGCAACGTCTGGTTGGCGGTATCGATCAGATCATTCAATAAAATCAACGGCGATGACCCCACCATCGTCATCGTGCCACCAAGAATTGCACAAAAGCCATAGGCATCAGCAACCGGCTGATCGGAATGCCAGAACGCACCGAAATCCGGCTGACCACCGGCAAGAACAACGCAGCCGCCCCAACGTTTTGCAGAAAGCTCAATATAAACCCAACGGTTCCTGAGACAATGGGCAACACTCGTGCCTCGGTCGTGCCGCCATGTTTCAGGATCGCCGAAGCGACCTTGTTCATAAGCCCGGTTCGATCAAGCCCCGCCCCCACGATCATCACCGCAATTATCGAAATCACAGCATTCGACGCAAAGCCATCAAACAGATGCGTGACATCCGCCAATCCATTGAGACCGGGCACATAACTCAGCAGGCCCACGCAGACCAAAACCAAAAGAGCTGCCAGGTCTATTCGGATGAGCTCAGATACAAACAAAAACACCGTGAAAGCCAAAAGCCCCATCACGACGCCCATCTCTGTGGTAAACGCCACTGCCTCCATCGAGCACAATCCCCCGTCCATTTTAAACACGGTGCGAGATCAGTGTCCCTCAGCGCACTGTTTTGCATCGCGCCGTGTGGTTCGGGCACTTTGAACCAGTTCGGGGCGGCTTGTCAGGTGCTAATTGATCTTCGGCGCAACATTGTTGCTTTTTACACCTCAGTTTTGGGCAATAACGTCCCAACGGCACTCTGTAACATTGAACATATCAATGCCCTGGCCGGTCTCTTCACCTAATTTAAATCAAGTGCCGTCAGACACATCGCATAAACAGCTACGAATTCATCTGTAGTTCGGCAAAGACACTGTTCCGGAAATTCAATGCTCAAGATTACAAGTCCGACAGAACGCGAGATCACGGAAATCAAGGCGGTCTTCCAAAGCGACTGGTACGGCAAAATCTATTCAAGACATCTTGCCGCTCTCAAGAAGCGGAATGAAACCAATTTTGATTTCTATATCCGTACCGGCGCTCGGCTTGGGCATGAACCCCATCCTGGATTCTCCGAATTACTTTATCGAAACCGGAATCCGGATATCTGGCAGGAAATCATGCGCGGATCTCTGGCATTTGGATTTGTGCATTGGCTTCGGGCAGGGCTTTTTGAAACCAGCCGGAAATACATTTCCGACGATGATATCGTCATTCAAAGGCGCATTGCCGCCAGCATTGATCTGAACGTCATCGAAAAGAAGCACCCCCAAGTTTACGAAACTGTCTGACGTCAGCGCCTATGGGTCCAATTAGGTTAATTTGATAAGAGAGAGTTGTTGGCTCATCGTAACCACTGAGGAGTGGGACATGAGACAGACAACTGGAACTCGCAGGAGCCCCGGCGAGAAGATCGTCAAAGAGATCAAACGGGCGACGCGCAAACAGTATTCGTCAGAAGAGAAGATCCGGATCGTGCTGGATGGCTTGCGTGGCGAAGACAGCATTGCTGAGTTGTGCCGTCGTGAGGGAATATCTCAAGGTATCTACTACAAATGGTCCAAGGACTTCATGGAAGCTGGCAAACGGCGGCTTGCTGGAGATACGGCGCGTGCGGCTACGACCGACGAAGTCAAGGACCTGCGCCGCGAAGCCCGAGACCTGAAGGAGGTCGTTGCCGAGCAAACACTGGAACTGCGTCTTCTCAAAAAAAGCATGACCGGCGGTGGGGGCGACCAAGAATGAGGTATGCTGCATCTGAGAAGTTGGAGATCATCCGGCTTGTTGAGGGGTCGCATTTGTCTGCTCGTCGAACATTGGCAAAGCTGGGCATCCCCCGCACCACATTTTACCGTTGGTATGATCGGTATCGGCAGCGCGGCGACGCTGGCCTTGTGGATCAAGCGCCTAAGCCCAGACATGTCTGGAACCGCATCCCCGACGAAGTCCGGCGCAAGGTCGTCAAGCTGGCGCTGCAGGAGACGGAGCTGTCGCCGCGCGAACTGGCAGTGACGTTCACGGATCGGGAGCGCTACTTCGTCTCGGAATCTTCAGTCTATCGGGCCCTGAAGGCCCACGATCTGATCACCAGCCCGGCCTTTATCGTGCTCAAGGCGGCAAACGAGTTCAAAGACAAGACCACTGCGATCAACCAGCTTTGGCAAACCGACTTCACCTATCTCAAAGTGCTTGGCTGGGGCTGGTTCTATCTCAGCACAATCCTGGACGACTACAGCCGCTACATCATCTCGTGGAAACTCTGCACGAACATGCGGGCAGAGGACGTGACGGACACCCTGGATTTGGCGCTACAAGCATCAGGGTGCGATCAGGTTCACGTCATCCACAAACCCCGCCTCCTCAGCGACAACGGGTCCAGTTACGTCTCTGGCGATCTGGCTGAATGGCTGCAGGACAAAGGCATGAAGCATTCTCGGGGCGCACCATATCATCCCCAGACACAGGGCAAGATCGAGAGGTGGCATCAAACCCTGAAGAACCGCATCCTATTGGAGAACTACTTCCTTCCGGGAGACCTCGAAACCCAGATCGAAGCCTTCGTCGATCACTACAATCACAAGCGCTACCACGAGAGCCTGAACAACGTCACACCCGCCGACGTCTACTTCGGGCGTGACAAAGCCATTCTAAGACAACGGGAAAGGATCAAACGAAAGACGCTCGAAGCGCGGCGCTTGCATCACAGACAGCGCGCCGCATAATAACATCAACCAGACGAGCCAAACTCTTTACTTGTTTAAGCAACTCTTGGTTCCCAAAACCCTGACGACGGACATTACCACACCTTCCTTCGGCCGAGGCCATTCTGTTGCGGATGCAGGATCTGACAGCCGAGTCCATATCTCAGGCGGAACAACTCCGCCTTGTTTCCCGCCATGGGGTGGGGTTCGACGCCGTTGATGTCGATGCTTTGTCAGCGCGGGGTATTCCTTTGAGTGTCGTTGGAGATGTGAATGCCCAAACAGTGGCAGAACACGCAATGATGCTGCTCTTATCTGCAAGTCACCGCGTCAATTCGTACGACAAAGCTGCCAGACCCGGCGGCAACTGGGATTATCGAAATAGCCTGTGTGCAAGGGAGATTTCGGGAAAAACTCTGTTAATTGTCGGTTTTGGTAGAATTGGAAGACTGTTGGCACGGATGGTTCGAGGATTTGACGTAAATGTCCTGGCGTTCGATCCCTTCCTAGATCCAAATGAAGCTCTACCGGTGGGCGTGACCAGAGTTGACGACTTGCATTCTGGACTTGGACAAGCGGACATGGTGTCGTTGCATATGCCGAAACTTGATGATCGCCCTGTATTGGCAGCTCGGGAACTGGCACTTCTGCCTTCACATGCCGTTGTCGTGAATACTGCCCGCGGCGGATTGGTTGACGAGGTCGCCCTTTCCGAAGCCCTGGCCAACGGTAAACTGCACTCTGCCGGTCTTGACGTATTCGAAGCCGAACCGCCCTCGCCTGAATTGGACCTCTTGAAATCTGACAAAGTCGTTTTGACACCGCACATCGCCAGCATGACTTCGGAATGCGCCGAACGGATGGCCGTAAAAGCGGCGCAAAATATCCTGGATGTGTTTTCAGGCAATCTTGATCCGGCCTTGGTCATAAACTCGAAAGAGATTGGATTATTGGATAGCCGGGCCTGAAATCTCGCATTTGTATAGCGCGACAAAAATCGGCTTTCGAAATTAATCAGCCTTGCGGGTCTGGCGTTCCTGACAGCCTGAGGTAATCATTGGCCCAGCGGCTTGCCCGCTGCGAAAAGACAAAATTGAAAGCGAAATACCATGTCAGGAATAATGAGCTTTGACGACTTAAAGTCCAAAGTTGCCTCAGGAGCTATCGATACCGTGCTGGTCTGCTTGGTGGACATGCAAGGGCGACTTTTGGGCAAGCGATTTCATGCAGTCAATTTTGTCGAAACTTCCTTCAAGGAAACCCACTGCTGCAATTATTTGCTGGCTACTGACCTAGAGATGGCAACGCCAGAAGGTTACGCGGCCTCAAGTTGGGAAGGCCGCTACGGCGACTACATCATGGCCCCTGACCTGACGACAATCCGTCCGGTTCCGTGGCTGGAAGACACAGCAATGGTGTTGTGCGACGTGCTGGATCATCACAATCACAAAGCGGTAACGCATTCACCGCGTGCCATCTTGAAGAAACAAATCGCCCGACTGGAAGCCCTTGGGTTCGACGCCATGATGGCAACAGAGCTGGAGTTTTTTCTGTTCGAGAAAAGTTTTGACGACATACGCCGCGACAAGTTCCGCGACCTCGCACCGATCAGCGGCTACAACGAAGATTATCACATTCTTCAGACCACCAAGGAAGAAGCCGTGATGAGGCCAATCCGAAATCACTTGTATGCTGCTGGATTGCCTATTGAAAATACCAAAGGCGAAGCAGAATCCGGGCAAGAAGAGCTGAATATTCGGTATGCTGCGGCTTTGGATTGCGCCGACCATCATACGATCGCCAAGAACGCCATCAAGGAAATCGCCTGGCAGCACGGGCATGCCGCAACGTTCCTTCCTAAATGGGATCACGACCGTGTTGGTAGTTCGTCACACGTTCATCAGTCTCTTTGGAAAGATGGCGAGCCGGCCTTTTTCGACCCGGATTCTGACCTGGGCATGTCCGAAACGATGAAGCACTACATGGCTGGGCTTATTGCCTATGCTCCTGATTACACATTCTTTCTTGCGCCGTATATCAACAGCTATAAACGTTTTGCCAAAGGCACATTCGCACCGACAAAAACGGTTTGGTCCGTCGACAATCGAACAGCCGGCTTCCGCCTTTGCGGCGATGGATCGAAAGGTATCCGGGTAGAATGCCGGATCGGCGGTTCAGACTTGAACCCTTATCTTGCGCAGGCTGCTATGTTGGCAGCTGGCATAAAGGGACTTGAATCCAAGATGGAACTTCCCGCCGCCACAACCGGTGACGTTTACGAAGATGCAAAGGCGGCCAACATTCCACAAACGCTTCGTGCAGCAACTGAAACTCTACGCAACTCAGCCTTCTTGCGTGAAGCGATGGGCGACGATGTGGTTGATCACTACACGCGCTGCGCAGAATGGGAACAGGAAGAATTTGATCGCGTCGTGACCGACTGGGAAGTTGCGCGCGGATTTGAAAGGGCGTGACATGATCCGTTGTATCTCTCCTATCGATGGTTCGGTGTACGCGGAACGAAACACACTTGATCGATCCGACGCTCTTGGCGTCATCGAACGTGCCAGAAAAGCCCAGGTAGCCTGGGCTGAACTACCGCTAGACCAGCGTATTAAGATGGTGCTGGATGGCGTCGCCAATGTCGGGTCGATGAACGACGACATCGTTCCAGAGCTTGCGCATCAATTGGGTCGCCCAATCCGCTATGGTGGCGAGTTCGGCGGTTTCAACGAACGTGCAAGTTACATGGCCGAGATCGCCAGTGATGCTTTAGCGGACATTGTGATCGAGGACAGCGAAGCCTTTAGACGGGTCATAAAGCGAGTGCCTCACGGCGTCGTCCTTGTCGTGGCACCTTGGAATTATCCCTATATGACGGCGATCAACACTGTGGCCCCTGCCCTGATCGCAGGAAACTCTGTGCTATTGAAGCACGCATCCCAAACGCCACTTGTGGGCGAACGGATGGTGGAGGCCTTTCAAGACGCCGGGATTCCCGCAGACGTTTTTCAAAACGTGTTTCTGGATCACCAAACAACCAGCGACCTGATAGCGGCCAAGTGCTTTGGCTTTGTGAATTTCACTGGCTCGGTTGCTGGCGGTCGCGCGATTGAAACAGCAGCGGCAGGAACCTTTACGGGAGTCGGTTTGGAGCTTGGCGGCAAGGACCCCGGATATGTTTGTGACGATGCTGATATCGATGCCGCCGTCGACACGTTGATCGATGGAGCGATGTTCAATTCGGGTCAATGTTGCTGTGGGACCGAGAGGATTTACGTTTAGGAACAACACTTTGATGCATTCGTGGACAAAGCTGTTTCAACTGTAAATGATTTTAAGTTGGGTAATCCACTGGATCCTGAGACGACATTGGGACCCATGGCGCACGAACGTTTTGCTGAAGAAGTCCGCTCGCAAACCGCCGAAGCCATTGCAGAAGGAGCCGTTGCGCATATCGATCCGGCTAGATTTCCAGAAAATGGCGGGGCCTACCTGATGCCACAAATCCTAACCCAGGTGACGCACAACATGCGGGTTATGCGGGAAGAGAGCTTTGGACCCGTCGTCGGGATCATGCCGGTAAAAGACGACGCGGAGGCAATTGCGTTAATGAACGACAGCGATTTCGGTTTGACGGCGTCCGTTTGGACAAAAGACACGGCACGCGCCGAGGCAATTGCGGATCAGATTGAAACTGGAACCGTATTTATGAACCGCGCAGATTATCTTGATCCGGGCCTTTGCTGGACCGGCTGCAAAGATACCGGCCGCGGTGGTGGATTGTCCGTTATCGGGTACCACAACTTAACACGCCCGAAATCCTATCATCTGAAGAAGGTCTGATCCCATGACATTGACCGCGAATTGGTCGTACCCAACGGCAATCCGTTTTGGTGCGGGGCGGATAACCGAAATCGGCGAAGCTTGTGTCGCCGCCGGAATAAAAAGACCGTTGCTGATCACTGATCGTGGCCTAGCCGAGTTGCCAGTTACCAAACGGACATTGGACCTGCTGGATTCAGCGGGACTAGGACGCGCAATATTCTCGGACGTCGACCCAAATCCAAACGAAAAAAATGCCCTAGCCGGTGTTCAAGCGTTTAAGGATGGTGGCCACGATGGCGTTATCGCGTTTGGCGGCGGCTCTGGGTTGGACCTAGGGAAACTTGTGGCATTCTGGGCCGGCCAAACCCGACCACTTTGGGATTTCGAAGATGTCGGCGATTGGTGGACACGCGCGGATCCGGATGCCATCGCACCAATCGTAGCCGTGCCGACAACAGCGGGCACTGGATCCGAGGTCGGGCGAGCATCCGTCATTACAAATTCGGAAACTGCAGAAAAGAAGATTATCTTCCATCCGAAGTTTCTTCCGTCAATTATCATCTGCGATCCAGAGCTGACTATCGGGATGCCAAATTTCATAACGGCCGGCACCGGCCTTGATGCCTTCGCGCATTGTGTTGAAGCGTATTGTTCGCCGCACTATCATCCAATGTCCCAAGGCATGGCTTTAGAGGGCATGCGGTTGGTGAAAGAGTTTCTGCCTCGCGCCTATAACGACGGCACCGACATCGAAGCCCGCGCGCACATGATGTCGGCAGCCACGATGGGAGCTACAGCTTTCCAAAAGGGATTGGGTGCAATTCATGCCTTGTCACATCCCATTGGCGCGATTTATCACACCCACCACGGCACAACGAACGCCGTCTGCATGCCTGCGGTCCTTCGGTTCAACCGATCCGTAATTGAAGGCATCCTTGCCAATGCCGCGGACTATCTTGGCATCGAAGGTGGCTATGAGGGGTTTTGCCGATTTGTTGACGATTTTAATGCCTCGCTCGGCATTCCAATGAATTTGGCCGGGCTGGGAATTGAGAACCCAGACATCGAGCGCATCGTTGCTGGCGCGATTTCCGACCCCAGTACAGGTGGAAACCCCGTCCAAATGACACCCGAAAATACCCGGAAGTTGTTACTAGAAATCGTCTAGCCGCCAGAATGCCACTGTTTGTCCAGACAACGTCAGGACCGTTGGGATCTGCGACCTATACCGACTTTGTCACCAGTGTTGGAAAGAATGCGGTAAACCAGTTCCGCCAGTCCTTTGGTGGCTGTCTTGGCATAAATCGAACGCAAATGGCTTCGAACTGTTGCCTCCGACAAGCCCAATTCTTCGGTCACGGCTTTCACGGCCAAACCACGCGACAACAACAGGCATACACGGAATTCTGCGCGGCTCAACTTAGCAGGATTTGAAACTCCCAGAATATCTTCTTCAACGCCAATCCGGGACGATGTAGCACGAATCCGTGCCTGGATCATGCGCTCATCCATTTGGGACTGCGTGACCAAGCCGGTCTTCCGCCCGGCCCAGGCGCGTACAAGTGTTGGAAATACGCGTTCTGCTTCGGTTTTGTCAGAATGACTGAGATCTCGTGAGAAATGGAATTCAAGATAGTCAAACTGTATACCCGTGGTCTCAAGGGCCACGATGGCCACATCTGACACAGCGCGGTTTGCGCGCCAGTTATTGAGATTTTCTGACGGAACAAAGTCGGGATCCGCCAGATGGTCGCTCAGAAACCAGACAGCACCTGCCTGAATTTTATTGAAATAGCCGCCCAAAACCTCAGACGCATAAGCGCGTTTGATTTGGTCGACCATGCGGTCACCATCACGAACATCAAACTGCGCAACGACGCGGCTACGCCCTTCATTTCTGGAATCACGAGATACTACAGCTGCCTCTGCAGAAATTGCATTACCTAGCGCAGCTAGAGCTTCATCAAGAGGCATTGATCCGTGCAAAGCGCCACACCAACTGGCAATGCCATCCAGTATTTTGAGGTCCTGCCCCAATCCGGAACCCGAGTTCTGGTCCCTTGCAATTCGTTCACTGTACAATACGAACACTCCTAATAATCACACACAACGGAGTCCGTAATTCGAAATCCGCACCGCCCAGTGCCCAGAAAAACCGCCATTTATTATTGGGACATTCGTCCACCCACACTTCAAATGACTAGCATTGTCGAGAATTGTCAAGAAATCCTCCATTTGGATGAAAATAACACCCAGAGATTGCAGATAATCCGCCACAACGGAAACAATCCGGCCATTTGGGCCGGATTGTCATTTTATTTAGATGTAAAGCCCGCCAGTCAGTTGGGCCAGAAACCGACCTCAGTTGAATGTATTCATCCAGCGAATTGCAATCGGTCCCAGGATGAGCAGGAACAACGCCGGCAACATCAATGACGCCATAATGCCTGACATTTTGACAGGCATTTTGTTCGCCATTTCCTGCGCTTTTAACTCGCGTGTAATCCGCATCTCACTTGCGTAGGTGGTCAGAGCATCAGAGATGCTTGTGCCGAACTGGATCGATTGCAAAACCACGCTCGCAAACGACGCAACTTCGTCCACATTGCCACGGGCAGCCATATCCAACAGAGCTTTCTCGCGATCACCACCAGCAGAAACTTCAAGCTGAACAAGCCGAAATTCCTGAGATATTGCGGGCGCAGAGATGTCCATCTCATTGGAAACGCGTGTCATTGCTGCGTCAAATCCCAATCCGGACTCAACTGATACCTGCATCAGATCCAATGCGTTAGAAAAGGTTTCCAAAATTTCCATCTGACGCATGTCGACTTTAGAACGTAGCCACAGCGCAGGGCCAAAAAAACCGATGATCAGTAGCGACGACGAAATATAGTAAGTGATCAGTCGGCTTTGTCCATCCAGGAAACCGTCGATTGCATCTGGCAGCGGAATGAACGTGTTCTGACGTAAGGCCAGTAGCAACAAATACGATCCTGGCAGCAAAGCTGCGAGGATGATCCTTATCATGTAGTATTTGGCCACTGCATTCTGGCCAATAATACCCGCGTTCATGAGCTGGCGACGCACCTGAGTCCGCTTCTCACGACTTTGCGGCATCAACGCTTTCATGAAGCCTTTTGGGTCAACGTCAGCGTTGTTCAAAATTCCCGCTTCGAAACTTGTACGGCGTTTGACAGGGCGGCCAGCGTGATAGCGCCGGCCGACAGGGTCGGCCGAAACCAAACCGCCAAAGAACCCATACACAATCAGGATCGATCCAATGAAGATCCCAAGAATGATTAGTCCACCAGAGGAACCAACATTTCCGAAAAAGGCTGTAATTTGTTCAAACATCTTGGCCTCCTCAGAACCGGAAGTTTACTAGTTTACGCATTGCCAAGGCATTCAGTATGACAAGGGTAATAATGGCAATGCCAAGAGGCACAGCCTCGGGCTCATTTGCAATTGAGCCATAATAGCTTGGCGTCATGATTTGCATAGCGACGAAGATCAGAACAGGAATGAAACTTAGGAAAGCTGCTGTCAGCCGTCCTTCGGCAGACAATGCTTTGATCCTCTTACGCATGTTCAGACGGTCTCGAATGGTCCGCGAAAGCACTTTGAGAACTCTCGCCAAATCGCCACCCGTTCCGTGCTGAATAGCTATGGCCGTCGCAAGATAGTGGACATCTTCTTGATCGATACGCTGCGCAAAATCACGGAATGCTTCAACCAGTTCTTCACCAAAGGCCACCTGGTCCACGACAATACCAAACTCGGACCCAACCGGATCAGGCATTTCGTTCGCCACAGCATTCAAAGACGTGTTCAGCGGGTGCCCCACCATCAAAACACGTGCCATAAGGTCCAATGCATCAGGCATCTGATGAACCAAAGCACTAAGGCGCTCATTACGCTTCATACGCACTTGCAATATTGGCAGGAAAAGCCCAACCACAAACCCTAAGACAGCGGCATTCAAAATACTCATGAACCGTGCGCTTACGACGAAAATCGCGATCGCTGCGGCGATACAAGTCATCAAGAAGGCGCCAGGCGCCATTGTGATACCGGCCTGCCTAAGAACAATCGGAAGGTCGCCGATCAACGGCAGCCGTTCGACAAAGCTCTTCTTCTCGGTAGGCTTCAGAATTTTCAGTATCTGCTCAGTCGTTGCGCCTTTTGCAATCAACTGCATGCGTTTACTTTTTGCTTCCTTAGCACCTGAGCTTTTTGAAAAGAACTGTCGCAGGCCTTCCAACAGCAACAAGCCACCCAGAAATGCCCCCAGGTAAATCACAAACTGGAGGTCGACCTGAAGAATGAGTTCTCTAATCTGTTCCATCAGTTAGGCCCCCCGAGCAAGAAAGTTCGTCTGACCAAGATCCACGCCAGCCGCCAGAAGTTGCTCCGCGCATTTCGGACGCATGCTGGTGGCGGTGAATTCACCCTGTACTTCGCCGTTCTCGCCCTTGCCAGTTTTGCGAAACACAAAGATGTCTTGCATGGTGATGGTCTCGCCTTCCATGCCGGTAATCTCGCCCACGCTCATGACTTTCCGATTGCCATCAGCAAGACGGTTCAATTGCACGACGACATTAATACCAGATGCAAGCTGCGAGCGGATGGCCGAAAGTGGCAAATCAAGTCCAAGCATGGAAACCATCTGCTCAACTCGACTTAGAGCATCTCGCGCCGTATTGGCGTGAACAGTCGTCATTGACCCATCGTGACCGGTATTCATAGCCTGCAACATGTCAAATGTTTCCGCGCCGCGCACCTCGCCAACGATAATGCGATCAGGACGCATACGCAGAGCGTTCTTGACCAGATCGCGCTGGTAGATGGCGCCGGTGCCGTTTGGGCTCGGTGGGCGTGTTTCCAACCGCACCACGTGATCCTGCTGAAGTTGAAGTTCCGCAGCATCTTCGATCGTGACGATGCGCTCAGATTCATTGATCGAGCGTGACATTGCGTTCAGCAATGTTGTCTTACCCGAACCAGTTCCGCCGGAAATCAGAATGTTCATCCGTGCTTCAACCAACGCCCGCAGCAGAGCAGCCGCAGGTTCTGAAATCGAATTCAACTCAACCATTTTGTCCAAAAGAATGGGCTTTTTGGAAAATTTCCGAATTGAAAGCGAAGGTCCATCAATTGCACAAGGGCGAATAATAGCATTCACCCGGCTGCCGTCCGGCAATCGTGCATCAACCCATGGCTGACTTTCATCAACGCGACGACCAATCGACGACACGATTTTGTCGATGATACGCAGCAGGTGGCGTTCATCTCTAAAACGAACGCTTGTTGGCTCCAGAACGCCAAATCGTTCGATGTAAACCTGGCTATGCGAATTGACGAGAATATCGTTGATCGTCGGGTCCGCCAGAAGCGGCTCCAAAGGACCGTAACCGAGGACTTCGTCCATCAACTCATCGACAATTTGCTTGAAGTCCTCGGTCCGCATTGGCCGCTTTTCTTCGGCCAATACTGTCTGGACCAGACTGGCAACCTCACGGCGCAATTCGTCCGTAGCAACCTTGTCGATCACGCTAAGATTGAGACGCTCCAGGAGAGCTTCGTGAAGACGGCTTTTCAGATCAAGACGATCTGAAAACTCTTTGTCAGTCTTTGTTAGAGAGCGAAGCGCATTTGACGTCACGGCCGTTGCCGCTTCCATGCCGACAACATTGGTTGTGCCTTCGGCCGCAGGTTTGTCGCTTTTTCCGAACTGTTTAAACATGAGGGACTCTCCTTAAACTCTTACTTCTGTGCTGTTTTTCGGCAATGCTACAATTGTCGCCTTCGCCAGGGCCGCAATTCCCTTGGCAATGTCCGAACGACCCGACACTTCCGAAATCGGCTTTCCATAATCCACAGCTTCGCGAGCTGCCTTGGGATCATGTGCAATCCAGTGGTTGAACTTCACGTCCAATGCTTTCGCTGCTTCCTTGTGATGATTGCGGAGTAACATTGGTTTCTTTTCGTGATTAATGACGATCTCGATTGGCAACTGTGCGTTGTCCGCGAGAACGAACTCCATCAAACGGCGCGTAGCCCGCACTGCTGGGACTGACATGTCCGTTACGATCATCAATTGATCGCATTCACCTAAAATGGGTTCAATCCAGGACACAAGCGCACGAGGAAGATCAACTACCACATAATCATACATAGTCTTCAACGTCTTAATAAGACCTTCGATCTGTGCGGGCTGCATTGCCTCAAGTGGAACAAATCTAGAAGGGGCAGCCAATACAGAAAGACCAGAAGGCAGCGTTGTGATAGACTGTTCAATCCACATAGCATCAGGAATGAATGCTTCCGCAGCAAGCTGCATCAGTCCTTCCTGCTGTTCGATGTCCAGAAAATCACCAACAGTTCCAAACTGAAGATCAAAATCCACAACGATTACTTTATTGGCCGCTTCTTTCTTGAACGCGCCCTTGCGATCCAAGAGCTGATCTGCAAGGTTCACAGCAATGGTTGTAGCACCAATTCCACCCCGAGCTTGCTGAACAGCGATTAGGCGTCCGTTGGCTGCACCGGCCCCGGAGTAGCTTTCGATAACTTCAGCGCGCTTCTTCTCAATCCAAGTGCCGATTTGCTCGGCCAACTCATCCTGAGACATCGGATAGGGCAAAACATCGTCCACCCCTGCCCGGCTCAGCGCTCGCGCTTTTGTCAATGGCAGGTCACCGTCGGTCAGTGCCAGATAGATTGTACCATGGCCGCGCTGGTCTGTTAGAACCTCAATGGCACTAAGATCAGCAGCATTGGAAGGATCGGTCGCAAAAATCACTACATCGTGGTCCGCCGCCATTTTCACGGCCGCGCCGTTTAACTGCGACACGCTTGATTCTTCACGGCTAACGCGCGCGGACTCCAAGGTATCAAGTGCGGCCGTCACCGAGCTGGAAATCTCTTCATCTGCTGAAATGAGAAGTACAGAACTTGTGCTCATATCAATTCTACCTGTCTTAGTTGCCCCACGCGCATTATCCGCGCACCCCGATATTCATTTCTTCTGCCGGCAAAGTGACCGAAATTGCTGGGAACGGAATGCTCCCAGGAATGTTGTTCGTTTCGCCACTGGCGTTCGCGGCAAGCGCGGACAATGGCGTGATAAATGTGAACTGGAATTCATCATAACCTGTGCCACCAGCAGCAGCATTTCCAACCAGCCTGACGGTAATCTTTGGTACATATGGTCCGCCAAGGAAGCCTAGTTGAGAATCGTATTCATAAGACAGGAACACGTTACTAGTAGTCGCATCATTTGGCATAAGTGCCTGTATTTGCGTCCATATTTCGGTTGCAGTTGCTGCTGCCAATAGGTTTTCAGGTTCAGGCTCAGAGAGCAGACACGTTGCAGGCAGCGTTGACTCGCAAACATTGGGACCAGAGCGGCAAAGATCGCCCGCGGTTACGCCAGTTGTCGTGCCAGGAGGCGCGCGATGGTAGGTTGGAACACCAGTGCAAACAGGCGTGCGCACAGCAGCGATGCGAACCGCCTGTTGCATGGCCTTCTCAGTCACAACCCAATTATAACCCAAGCGGCCAAAATCCAAAACGGCAAACAAGATCAAAAGGAATAACGCGATGCAGATCGCAAATTCCACCATAGTTGTGCCGTCCTCTGCCTTTTTGAAGGCCCGGACACTGCCAAGAATTTTTGAACTCACCAGCTTCATGTCATCAAACTCCAAAAATTCTGGATTGATCACGGATAGTCGCGCGAATGGTCGGAATTGTAATGCCATTAAGATTGAAGACATTTCCCAGCGGCAACTGCACGTCTACGATGGTTTCGACTTCGGCGACAGGCACCCGATCTTGTCGGTAGTCGCCTTCTACCCCACGGCAAAAATAGGTCGAAGACGTGCTAATCAGGAATACCTTTGTCGGAAGAAATCCTTCTTCGTTGATCATTGTGCCTTTGACGATCTGGTAAGTCTGATCCGGCGACGCATTTGTTCCGACACCCGTTACGGACAACAGAGGCATTGAATCATCGCTTGTTTGATTGAAACAGATGTTTGATTGCGTGGTACGAGCTAGGTATCTGGCTGCGTCTCGCACCCCCACTACTGCAGCTTGATACGAAAAGAATATCCGCGCGAACTCTACAATCACCGCGAATGCCAAAAGGAACAGCGGAAGAAAGATTGCAAACTCAACCAGTGCGACGCCGTCTTCCTTGCGCGCAAACCGCCGTGTCTTAGATGTGATGTTCCAAATACTCATGACGTCACCGATACAATTGGATTAGATTTTGGAACCTACCGGTTTCGATGACATCGTCGCCGGTGTTCAATGCCGGACCAATCACCTCGATCCACATATCAAACTTTTTCTTATCGGTCGGATCGCCCTTAACTGGACGCGTTATGAAGGATTCAATGAAGTATTTTGCCTTAACTTCCTTGTCCTTACCTGTAATGCCACCGTTAACGCCATCTTCACTGCAATCGACAACAGCCGCGACGACCGTGCGACGACGAGGGTCGATCGAAAAACCACCTGGTGGGTCGGCGTTAGGCGCACACTGAGGGAATCCATCTTCCACGCGTGCGACCTTCGAACCGTCGTCGAATTCCAACGAAGGCATCATGCTTATTGGATCACCGCCGGCATCTTCCGGGATGTTGACAGTGAATCCATCAGGGAAGAAACCGTCTGGCGACGAGAGATAGCTTTCGAATGCCGCCTTAGGCGTGTCGCCTGGCACATATCCGTCCAATTCGGACCAATAGGTTACGATAACTTCGGCAACGTAGTATTCAAACCTTGTCGCTGCCGGAACAGTTCCCGGACCGACGACAGTTGGCTTATTATAAAGGACGATGTCATTGTCACCAGAGATCGTCCGGGGACGAAATGGATCATCAACATGATAGCCAGCCGCCGCACCAGTCGTGATAATCTCGGTCGGCTCGGTTATTTCGGTAGTTAGAGGATCATCTACGCTGAATGAGCCATAAGATTCACCATCAATGGAAAAGTTTGCTTCGACGTAGTGATTTCGGCCAACAGACCAATCGCCGTCGCCATACCGTGTGCGACCATCGTCATACAGGTCGCATCCAGCAGTACTGCCGCCAAAACCCGAGTCAAAGCAATCATCCTGTGGGAACGGCATCGTGTCCACGTCTAGCACGCTGTTTCTAAGGCAAGCGTCGCCACTGGAATCCACAAAACCACGCTTGATCAAAGGAGCAGGCTGGAATGTTGAGTTAGAAGCATATTGCGAGACAGTCGCGTTAAACATATCGAACCGCGTGTTGAACACAGCGCTTTCGATGCCCTGCTTTTGGCCCGGCAAAGTGGTAAGCAGACCATTCTCAAAGCAAGTCGTCACGCCGTTCTCGGCGGCAATCAGGCAGGTCAGCAAAGGCGAACCGGTTAGGCCAGCGCAGGCGCCATATTCTGCGACAATGCTGTCTTCGGGTATATTCTCGCGAACGTCCAACCACCCGAAATTTCCCGAATCCCAGAACGAATTACCACCCTGACCGGTGCGCAGAAGAACCTGGTCACCGATGTGATTTGCCGGGTCCCAATCATTAAAGCCACCATCCGAAGTTGTTCCGTCATCTGCGGTGCCGTCCGGCAGGCAGAAGAAAACCGGCGCAATGTCGCAAGCCAGACTGGTGTATCCGCCAGTTGCCTCGGCAGCGACATTTTCACTTGGCAAAGGATCAGAGGAGAAAATCGAGAGGATACGTGCAAAAACCCAGGGAACTTCTACCGGAGTGACCTGAACGCGAACGAAGCGCGCACGCGCATCATTCGCCGGGACTTGATCCAACGCAGTTGCCCACTGGGTTTCGTCGTCTGGCAATGTCTCATAGAATATCAGTGTAAAATCCGCTGGGCCCGACAACGTCGTGTCGCCCTCGCCGAACGTAAACTTGTCAGCGATCAGCTCGTTCGCAGCTTTGGTCGAGCGCGCTATTGCACCGTCAAAGCCATTCAGCTCACCGGCCGCTGCCAATGCGACATTGTCAGCAAACGACTGAAGTTCAGTTTGCGTCGAAGCGCGACGGCCAAGGTCGAATGACAAGGCTGCAATTAAGAAAACTGCAGCAACGCACATGGCAAAGAAAACCAGCAGCGCCCCATCTTCGTCCCGGGAGAATTTTGCTTTTTCCATCTTGATCACTCGAACCAACATTCCCAATTGCCCCCCGGCCTATACTATTCATGCGTTTAAAATTTGGCGCTGACCGGGCGAGCAGGTGCCGGACAGCGCCAATTCTGTGTCAATTCACGATGTCGTCTTTGTTGGTATCAGCAACTTCCACTTCGGAAAGACTGGTGGCACCGCGGCGAACTTTCACCGTCAACTTTGGCCCTTCTTCGGTGGGCGACTTGTCACGAATGATGTCAGACAGACGGATTGAGTCCAACGGCTCATCAACAACAGCGTCCAAAGTGCGAAGCGACAGGCTTAGACGTCCCGCTTGCTGAGCAAGGGCAAGTTTCTGTCCTTGCTCCGGCGTTACCTCGACGGTTACCGTTTTAGCAACGTTCGCTTGTTCGTTCAGTTCATCAGCCTGCTGGTCGACACCAAGAATACGAATATTCTGAAGGATTGTTATGGCGCGCAAACTAGAGCCACCACCTTGGGTCAAAACAACGTCAACCGTGTCACCTGGCGTCACAAATCCGCCAACAGCGGTTTGTGCGTTCACACGGATCGCCATGGCGCGTGTATTCTTTCCAAGCGTCTGAACGATTGTAATTTTTTCGCCAAATTCTGAAACTTTGTTTGCCAGGACCAGCTCGCCCTGCGCCATGCCGCGTTTCGCGCGACGAGGATCGTTGCCTTCAGTCGGCAGCAAAACGTCGTAGCCAGAAAACGTTCCTGGCGGAACCGCTTCGGCGGGCCACATGATTGTTGTCAGCTTGTGACCTTCAATCGTTGTCCCGAATGGAATGTCTTGTCCTGCGACAACAACACTGACCAACGCTGGCGCGCTAGGGTCAATAGAAGCCGTTGCTGGTTGAACTTGTAGTAATTCTCTTGAGGCATAAACCGATGCCCCGGCTATCGCCATGCCGGCCATAGTGATTATGAGGGAACGGACTCGCATATCGATACTCCTAAACCAAGGGCCGGCCGAACCGGCAAATTTCTAAACTCAAAAAGCGTCCGTAGTCGCTTGTATTTGATTGCCGACTTCACCGCCAAGTGCAGCGATTGTGGCGCCACCAACGATGATGACGACTAGCAGCGCAACACCGTATTCCACCAAAGTTGCTCCGCTAACGTCGCGGGCAAATTTCTGGAAGCCGATTCGAAGTGCGGCCGTCTGTTCGATAAACTGCTGTTTCATTTCAATCTTCCAATCATTCCTGAATGATTAGGGCTTGTTCAGCAGAGGCCATGTTGACGCCAGTCGACGCCGCCAAAACTGACAATCCACCGCCACCCACGGCAATTGCAATAATCAATGCGACACCATATTCGATCAGGGTTGCGCCATTTTCTGACTTTGCGAACTTCTGAACAATTGGACCCAAAATATTTACACACATAACTCATTACCACCTTGGATTAAATCACATACTGATTGGCGTTTTGCCAAGTTGTGGGCTGCGCCGCCCAGTTCAACGGGCGGCGCAACGCTAAATCTCAGCCGTTAGCCGGGACACATAGTACCGTCAGAGCCACCGCTCACGGTCAACGAGACACATGCACCATCCATGTTGGCGGCTGTGCCTTTTGCCAGTGCTGTCACGAATGTGCCGCCGACCAGAATAGCAACGATCAGTGCAACACCGTATTCGACGAGAGTCGCACCGGATTCGCTTTTACGAAAATTTTTGAAAAGATTGCGCATATTAGTTCTCCTTACACACGCTTTGGAACTATGCCGCGGGGATGCGGCGTTACTAGTGAACCGGCGACTTGTCCCCCCGGCCCGAAGATGACTTTAAGGTTCTGTTAATTCCCGTTCATCGTCCGTTTAGATGAAATATGCACCCATAGGTTGTAAAAACTACAAAAGTTGACGGGAATGTGGCTAAATCCGCTCCATGACTGCCCAAATGAGGCAGCGATTGGTGGCAAATATCCGCCGATAGCCTCCGAATCGGATGTCCGAGGGATTCTACTGTTGGCGAAACACATTCAATCATCCCCCAATCCAATAACTGTGTCGAAATTGGAAATTTATGTAAGGTATTCCTCACATTACTCACCCGAATCTTGGCCTAATTGGTCTATATTTTAGTAAGGCAGCGTCAATTCTCGCCGCCTCCTCTATCAAACGGCGCAAAAAACCACCCTAGGGGATGCGGCAACTGGCAAGAAACCGCCGCCACCTTCCCGCCACATTCCGGCCACATTTGGTTTCACGCTCAAACCACAATTCCCCCTCAATCTGAACGCATCCATAGGCGAGCCTTCTAATCAGCCGGTCGAAAGAACGGCGCTCGGGGGCTCCATAGTGGACCAGTCCAATGTTCAAAGACGAAGAAGACCCAAAAGAAATTTCGCAGCCGCCTTCAAAAGAAGAGGAGCTGCGCAAATCCAAATCAGAAAAGAAAGAGGATGATACCGACTTCACATTCCGTGATTGGGCTGACATCTAGTCTTTCAACTTACCGATGCCCCAAGTAGCCTTCGAGGATGTCACAGCCCGTCTCGACCATCCGTAACTTAGGCCCAGCATCTGACGCTGCATTCGCCCGGGCTGGCATTGCAAGCGCTGATGACCTCCGTGATTTGGGTGCGGATGCGGCTTACGCCAAATTACTGGCGCATGGGACACGCCCACACTTCATTGGGTATTATGCATTAGTAATGGGGCTACAGGGGCGTCCGTGGAACGATTGCCAAGGCAAGGAAAAGATAAACCTTCGCGTGAAGTTCGATCAGATCAAAGAGCAATGCCGCCCTGCCCCTCCTGCAATTGGGAAACTTCCACAATCTCTCGCGGTCGAGCTTGATAAGCTCGGCGTTCAAATTAGCGAGTAAGCGATGGATTTCCGCAGCGCATCACTTTCCGAACTGGCGTTGGTTTTGGACTGGGCGAAGGCAGAAGGCTGGAATCCGGGACTTGAAGATGTCGCAGCATTCTACTCCGCCGACCCAGGAGGGTTTTTCGTGGCCGTCGAAGACGACCAACCAGTTGCAAGTATCTCCATAGTCAATCACTCGGACAGGTTTGCGTTTCTTGGACTATATATATGCACGCCGGAATTTCGCGGTCGAGGAATTGGTTTCGAGCTTTGGCAGCACGGACTGATGCATGCAGGCAATCGAACCGTTGGCTTGGATGGCGTTGCCGAACAACAAGGCAATTATCGTAAATCGGGATTTGAACTATCGGGGACAACTCAAAGGTATGAAGGTCTCATTGAAGGCCGCGGTCAAAACGCAATTAGGGCATTCAGCAAATTGGATACCTGGGTTCATGATTTGGACAGCAGTGCAACAGGCGTAGACCGGCAAGAATTTTTGAACACCTGGATCGAACAAAAAGAAACCAGATCTACTTTGGTATCTGCTGATCGAGATGGCTTTGTAACTGTGCGCAAATGCCAAAGCGGAGTGAAGATCGGACCGCTGACCGCAACCACCCGCAAGATTGCAATTGATTTGCTTCATGCCGCAGCGGCGATATTTCCGGGGGAAGACTGCATTATTGACGTGCCCCAGGAACAGCAGGAATTGGCGGAATACTGTGCCATCTTAGGCATGAATGTAACGTTTGCGACAGCGCGCATGTATAAGGGGAAGCCACCTGCGCCAAACCAATTGATCCATGCGGTGGCCACATTGGAACTGGGATAAAAAAGGCCGCACTAACGCGCGACCTATAATCAAGCGATATTTAAATCGGCGATTTTAGCCGACAAGCTCTAGACCCGAGAAGAAATACGCAATTTCGACTGCAGCCGTCTCTGGTGCATCCGAACCATGCACCGAGTTTTCTCCAACTGACTCAGCGAATTCTGCACGAATTGTGCCTGCATCGGCATCAGCGGGGTTTGTTGCGCCCATGACTTCGCGGTTTTTGGCAATTGCGCTTTCGCCTTCCAGAACCTGTGCAACAACTGGTGCTGAAGCCATGAATTCACAAAGTTCGCCATAGAAAGGACGTTCGGCGTGGACTTTGTAAAACTCTCCTGCCTGCGCAGGTGTCAGGTGAATGCGTTTTTGTGCGACGATGCTAAGGCCAGCTTCTTCGAACTTCGCGTTGATTTTGCCTGTGAGGTTACGCTTGGTCGCGTCAGGTTTGATAATGGAAAGTGTGCGTTCGGTTGCCATTTGACATGCCTCTTTGACGGAACAGCAGACCACCCAATGCGCCCTGCTCTGAATTTCGCCGTCCGCCTAACATGGGGCGCAGCCGATGGGAAGGATGAGTTCAGGAATTCGAAGCTTAGAGCGCTTTCGTCTGCCAAAGAGCTCTGTTAATGCGCTCTTCATGCTTCGGATCGACAACATATCCTATTCCATTGAAGGCCGACTATTGATCGACAATGCGTCGGCGGTGGTTCCGACTGGGCACAAAGTCGGTTTCGTCGGTCGCAATGGGACTGGCAAGACCACTATATTCAAACTCATCCGCGGCGAGCTTGTACTTGAAGGCGGCGACGTTTCCATTCCCAAGGGCGCGCGCATTGGTGGCGTTGCTCAAGAAGTTCCGGGATCGGAAGTCTCATTGTTGGACACGGTTCTCGAGGCCGACACCGAAAGAGCAACTCTTCTCAAGGAAAGTGAAACGGCGAATGACGGCACTCGCATCGCGGAGATTCAAACCCGATTGGCAGACATCGACGCCTGGTCAGCCGAAGGCCGTGCAAGTTCGATTCTGAAAGGTTTGGGTTTTACAACCGAAGAACAGGCGATGCCCTGCTCTGCCTTTTCCGGAGGTTGGCGCATGCGCGTGGCATTGGCCGGCGTCTTGTTTTCCGCACCGGACGTCTTGTTGCTGGACGAACCGACCAATTACTTGGATTTGGAAGGCGCACTTTGGCTTGAAAGCTATTTGGCAAAATACCCCCATACCGTCGTTGTCATCAGCCACGACCGTGGGCTTTTGAATCGCGCTGTTGGCTCTATTCTTCACCTGGAAGATCGAAAGTTGACCTTATACCAGGGAAACTACGATACATTTGCAGCCACGCGCACGGCGCGTTTGGCCGCCGCAGAAGCAGTTGCAAAAAAACAGGAAGCTCGGCGTGCGCATTTGCAAAGTTTCGTCGATCGGTTTCGCTACAAAGCATCCAAAGCAGTTCAAGCTCAGTCTCGGCTAAAAATGATCGCCAAGATGCAACCGATCACAACGCCGCAGGAAGCGGCTCTGAAGCGATTCTCATTTCCCCAACCCGAGGAATTGTCGCCGCCTATTATTTCCATGGATCGCGTATCGGTCGGCTATGACGGCAATGCAGTTCTTTCGAAGCTGTCGCTGCGCATTGATCAAGATGACAGGATTGCACTGCTTGGGCGTAATGGCGAAGGCAAGTCGACACTTTCGAAACTTTTATCCGACAAGCTGCCACCTATTGACGGACACTTAACCCGCGCCAGAAAACTAAAAATCGGATACTTCGCTCAGCATCAACTGGATGAGCTTCATGTCGATGAGACCCCGATTGACCATCTGCGTCGTCGGCTGCCAGATGCGACACCTGGCAAAATTCGAGCGCGCATGGGCGGATTTGGCATTGGCGAAGCGCAAGCAGAGACCGTGGCCGGTCGATTGTCTGGTGGCCAAAAAGCGCGGTTGTCATTGCTGCTCGCCACCCTGGACGCCCCGCATCTACTTATCTTGGATGAACCTACAAACCATTTGGACATGGAAAGTCGCGAAGCGCTCGTTGAAGCACTGACCGCATATTCCGGTGCTGTCGTTTTGGTCAGTCATGACATGCATCTTCTTTCGCTGGTGGCAGATCGTTTGTGGCTGATCAAAGATGGTCGGGTTGCGCCCTACGACGGAGACCTCGAAGAATACCGGGCCTCACTTCTGGACCAGCCATCATCTAAGCCAAAGAAAGCAAAACCAGACCAAAAGAAGAACAGTCGCGTGGACATCGCTGACCTTAGGCGTGCAGTTTCCGCCGCCGAAGATCGGGTCAACAAACTTACACAAATACATGAACGGCTGTCCAAAAAACTCGCCGATCCGGCAATGTATGAACCAAACAGGCAGGGCGAAGCCGAGAACTGGCAAAAAAAGTTCTCTGAAGTGGAAGAGGGATTAAGCCGTGCTGAAGCCCTTTGGCTGAAAGCTTCTGAGCGGTTAGAGCGAGCACAAAGGCCGCATTGAAACTCAAAAATGGGCTATCTCGCCCAAAATACACATTTTCACCACAGTTTTGACCGAAATTCGCCGAAATTTTTTGCGAATTTAGCCATGTTGTATGTTGTTTAGTGAAAGGCTTGTTTAGCCATGGATACTCTATCCCAGAATCTCAATCTGATTTTCCCCGCTGTGTTTGTTTTGGCTGCCTACTGCGCTTACGCATTGGGAAGGCGTGCATATTTTGGTCGCGGCGAAATCATTGAAGAGCGCGAGTTCAAGTCTTCACGCCAAGCCCGTGCTATTCACGCAGATTGCAAAGTGGGCGAGATCAAGCTTTCATAAATCAAGAGCCGATACCATTGATTTGGCTGCAAAACATCCCTTCAAAGCCAAAGTATCGCCAGAATTTGGCAGTTAGTTAAAATGAAATTCATTTTAGCGAGAATTGCCTGATGACCGTGCATGCCAATGCTTTTTATGGACAAATAGAGACCGGTCGCCGTTCTGCGCCGCTTCAAATGCGCGAGACCAGCTGGGGCTATATCGTAGCCGAAAAGACTTCGGGCTCGGATGATGGCCACCATGCTGAAGCTATTTTGCGCGTTCTAGCAGTCTTCATGCTATTTTCGTCGATCCTTCCGTGGGTGTATTTTGGTGGCGATCTGGCAAACAACACGATTGCCGCGAAACTTGCATTGTCGTCCGGCTTTTTCGTCATAGGAGTCGCAGCGTATCTTCACGCCGGTCGGGGCTTCAAGAACGAAATCCAAATTGATAGTGAGCGCCGGGAGTTTCGCTTAGCAACGCGCAATTCGCGCAACATTGCTTCGGTGCGGCGTACAATCAAAATGAACAATATCGACAGTTGCTTTTTAAAGCGCTCAACGCGTAGGCACGCCACTTCTCAAATGTTTCTTCGTCTGCGCGGACGCGCGCAACCGATTGCTATTGCGGCGGGAAGTGAACGGGAATTGCGCCCAATGCTAGAACGAATTGCATACGTAGTCCGCCACTGATCAGGACCAAATTGTACTGTGCCGATCTCACAAGCTTTTGAGTAACCACTTTTGGATGATCGAAAAGTAACTATCTAAGAGACATGGAAAACATTCAGATCGACAACCTGATCTACCTAACCGTTCTAGGTGTGGCAGTCGCCGGTTGGTTTATTGCTGAGAACCGCCAGGGCCTTGGGAAAACGATGCGCATGGCTGTTGCGTGGGGTCTCATATTCATGGGGTTCATCGCGGCATATGGTCTTTGGGAAGATGTGCGAACGGACCTTGTTCCGCGCCAGACCGTACTCGCTGATGGACACTCTATCGAGCTTCCCCGCCAGTCTGACGGGCACTTTCATGCAGTTGTCGATATCAACGGGCGCTCGTTAGACTTTCTGGTCGATACTGGTGCGACCGACGTAGTGTTGACTCCAACGGACGCTCGCCAAGTCGGCATCGACGTCGATAATCTGGCGTTTCTCGGCTCCGCGAGCACTGCAAATGGTATCGTCAAGATTGCCTATGAACGTGTCGATGACATATCGATTGGGCCCTTCGAGCTTTCCAACTTTCCAGTTGCTATCAATTCTGCCGAAATGGGCGGCAGTCTCCTTGGCATGAGTTTTTTAAGCCAATTCGACAAGATTGAGATTGAAGGGAACAGCATGACCTTGATCCCCTGAGGCCAATTCACTCTTCGGTTGGTTGATTGCTGGCCTTCATTACCCAAGACCCATCCGTCTCCGCCCAATATTGAGCGCTTATTCCAGCACTAGAAATTGCACGCCATTGTTCACGCGCATTCGAAACCGCGCTATCATCTGCTCCGTCAAACAGAATGCAGTATCTCTCCGTCTCGCGCACGTCCTCAACATCAAGTTTTGAATTGCCCAAGACGATCACGCATTGAGCTCCGTTTGCAGTATCTGAGTCCGTTAATAAGACAGGCTGGCGTTCATCGTGGGGTCCGCCAGATACGCCGTGTGGCAGGAACCCGTCACCTTGCCACAAAATGCGATCAATACGTTCAGTCAGCTCTGAATCCGGGCACTTGATCGTAACACGCCAGTTATTCGCTAAGGACTTGGTGACCAAAGTCCTCAGAGTAGATTCGAGCGGACGCTCAGTAACATGATAGAAATAGGCCGAGCCCATCATTTAACCCTTCAGAAGCCACCAGATTCTTAGCCTATCTCACATGTCGAAACTTGGCATGCAGATATCGCTTATCTTGGAGGTCTTTGTCTAAAGCAACAGGCGCCGATCCGCCAAATACCGTGTTGAGCAAGTGTTTCCACCAGTTCGCGGATGGTTTAAGAATTCTGCAACGGCATCAGGCACTTTATTCATGATTGGTAAATTCGACAGATATCTGTTGGCTCAGTTCCTGATGTTGTTCGGGATCTTCGCACTCGTCCTTGTCTTGGTTTACTGGATCAATCGAGCCGTAGTCCTTTTTGACCAGCTCATCGCAAACGGACAATCCGCTGCAGTTTTCCTTGAGTTCTCGCTATTATCGCTGCCGAACGTCATCCGCATTGTCCTGCCGATTGCCGCCTTCGCCGCATCTGTCTACGTAAGCAACCGACTGACCACCGAAAGCGAGCTTGTTGTTGTTCAGGCCACAGGGTTTTCGCCCTGGAGGCTTGCAAGACCGGTGCTGGTATTTGGCTTGGTCGTTGCTGTTTTGACCAGCATCCTCGCGCATATCTTGGTCCCATCGAGCCTTCGCCAATTGGCCATTCGCTCTGACGAGATAGCGCAAAACATGACCGCCAGACTATTGAGCGAAGGCCAGTTCCTGCACCCGACAACAAATGTGACCTTTTATATTCGTGAAATCTCAGCGCGTGGAGAGCTAAAGAATGTCTTTCTTTCCGATGCCCGCGACCCGACACGAACGCTCACCTATACCACGCGTGAAGCTTTGCTAATCCGAGGAGACACAGCCCCAACATTGATTATGCTGGAAGGGCTGACACAGGTCCTAGATCGTGAAACACGGCTTTTGTCAGTCACTCAGTTCGAAGATTTCGCGTTTGATTTGTCCGGCTTTGTGGATATGTCACCGCCTGGCAGGCTTCGCCCTCAGCAGATGCCAACGGGCGATCTTTTGCAGGCCAGCCAGGAAGATCAACAGGCAACGAATTTGCCCTCGTCAACGCTCATCGCCGAGGCACATGAACGATTTGCTCTTGCATTAAACGGTTTCATTGCGCCTCTAATCGGATTCTCAGCACTACTTCTAGGTGGATTTTCACGTTTCGGCGTCTGGCGTCAGATCATCTTTGCAATCGGTATATTGGTCGTGATTCAGATGGTTACGCGGATTGGCCAGGACGCGGTTCAAGCAAATGCTTCAAGTTGGCCATTGGCTTACCTCGGGCCCACACTGGGATTGGCCTTGTTCGCGACGATGCTTTGGGTTGCTGCGCATCCGGGCTTGCTTAGGTTCGGCAAAAGTAAACCACCAAACCCGGGGCCTGCAAAATGACGCTCCACATCTACTTTGCAAAGCGCTTCCTGCGATCCTTTCTGTCAACGCTGATGGTGTTCTTTGTCATTCTGTTCATGGTGGACATGATTGAGCAAATCCGTCGTTTTGGTCCCAGCGATGCATCGTTTAAAGATTTCATTGTTTTAACATCACTGAACATTCCGGAAACCCTGTACCGAATTTTGCCATTGGTTACGCTCCTATCCACGCTGGCACTCTTCCTAGGATTGGCACGATCATCCGAACTTGTCGTGACCCGCGCTTCTGGAAGGTCAGCGCTAAAATCCTTGATTGCTCCCACACTGATGGCTTTGTTGGTAGGTGCGATTTCTGTTGGTGTCTTCAACCCGATTATCGCCGCCACCACAAAACAGTATGAGACATACGGATCCAAACTAACCGGAAGCGGTGCAACGACATTATCTGTTACCAAAGACGGGTTGTGGCTCAGGCAGGGTAATGCATCAGGACAAACCGTAATCAGTGCAAGTCGGGTCAATCTTCAGGGAACAGTACTGTTCGATGTGAGTTTTCTGGGTTTTGATCTTGATGGTCGGCCGACATTTCGGATTGAGGCAGAGAAAGCCGAGTTGAAGTCCGGAGCCTGGGCAATTGAAAATGCTAAGGAATGGCGGTTTGACAATAACAGCAAAATTCCCGAGGCCGCCGCCTTTCAAGCCAAAAAACTCAGCCTGGCATCAAGTTTGACGCAGGACCAGATACTGGACAGTTTTGGCTCACCCTCGTCCATTCCGGTTTGGGAATTGCCTCGTTTTATCGAACGGTTGGAAACCGCAGGATTTTCGGCACGCATTCACCGAACCTTTCTTCATATGGAATTGGCGCTGCCGTTACTCCTTGTAAGTATGGTGCTAATAGGTGCTGGATTTACGATGCGCCACACGCGTTTCGGGCGCACGGGCATCATGGTTCTTGGCGCACTCGCATTAGGATTCGGATTGTTTTTTATTCGCAATTTTGCGGCCATTCTTGGCGAAAATGGGCAAGTTCCCATCCTACTGGCCGTTTGGGGCCCTCCACTTGCGGCCATATTGCTTCCGTTAGGATTGCTTTTGCACCTGGAAGACGGATGAAGCGAATATTCCGAAAATTCATGGCGATCCATCTACTGGCGTTGACCGTTCTGTTAAGCGCTCCAGCTTCTGCACAGAACCAAGCGACGCTTTTGGCCGACTCCATTTCGGTTGATCCTCAGGGCATCATAATTGCCGAAGGGAATGTCGAAGTATTTCACGAAGAGACACGGCTAACCGCGACTCGCGTTATTTATGATCAGCGTGCAAATCAGTTGAACATCACCGGCCCTATCGTAGTCACAGACAGCGACGGCAGCGTTTTTGCAGCGCAGTCTGCGACACTAGACTCAAGCTTGCGCGACGGAATATTGCAATCCGCCCGATTGGTTCTGAACCGGCAACTCCAGCTGGCTGCCAACGATATATCACGCATTGACGGTCGATATACGGCTCTAAACAACACTGTGGCTTCAGCCTGCCGTGTCTGCTCGGACAACCAGACGCCACTTTGGGAAATACGTGCCAGCCGTGTCGTCCACGACAATCAAGAACAGCAACTGTATTTTGAAAGCGCTCAACTGAGGTTTGTTGGCGTACCCGTATTCTATATCCCGCGGCTTCGCCTGCCAGATCCAACCCTTGAACGCACCAGTGGCTTCCTTATCCCTCGACTTCGTACATCCTCTGACTTGGGCACCGGTCTGAAGTTGCCGTATTTCTATGCAATTGGACAACACGCCGACTTAACTGTGACACCATATTTATCGGCTTCGACTGAGACTCTCGAATTCGGGTATCGACAAGAAATCAGAAACGGACAACTGTCATTTGATGGTGCCTTTTCAAACGACGACATCGACAGCGACCGAGGGTATGTGTTTGCGACTGGCCAATACCAATTGCCAAAAGATTTTCGCCTGTCGGGACAGCTCGAACTCGTTTCAGACCCTGGATACCTTTACCTTTACAACTACTCTGACAAAGACCGCCTGACCAACAGCATCTCTGTTGATCGCGTCCGCGAAAAAGATGTCTTCAGCTTCAGCGTCTCAGAGTTCCGCACTCTCAGAGAAAGCGAAATTCCGATACGCGACACGCTGACGGACCGCTTCTTAGAAACTCGATACCGGCGAAAATTACCCAACCTCGTCTTTGGCGGCCAAACCGACGTCTTCGTTAGCGCCGTTACACTTAACCGGCCATCGTCCGCTGACATTGATGGACGAGATGTTTCGCGGGTCGGTATCGGCGCCGAATGGAAACGGAGCTTTCTGTTCAGCCACGGTATCGTCGCAAAAACTGAACTTGGTGCACAGGCTGATGCCTATAACATCGGACAGGACAGCAACTTCGAATCTAATCTGATCAGAACAGTACCGCGCGGCGCATTGGAACTGCGCCTGCCCATGATCCGCAACAATTCTGATGGTTCATCTGACTTGCTTGAACCAATTCTTCGACTGGACATCGCAGATGCCAGTGGCGGATTGGTTCCATTAGAAGACAGCAACATTGTTGAGTTTGACGAAGCTAACCTTTTCTCGTTTTCCCGATACCCCGGTGTTGACGGTGTTGAAAACGGTGCACGACTTGCGGCTGGCTTGAATTGGAAGCGAAGAACAGCGCAAAACACTACATATGATCTTGCTCTTGGCCGCGTCGCTAGCCTTGATGGCTCGCTTGGATTTGCAGCAGGAACTGGTCTCACTGGCGACCAATCAGAGTGGCTGGTTGCGGGACGAATGCAAATGAACAGCAATCTGGCTATCGCAAGCCGTTCTCTTTTTGATGACAACGTGGCAGTTACCCTGAGTGAAACCCGAATAGACTGGGCAAGCCAAACAGCGTCAGTTGGATCTAGTTACATATTCGCAGCCCCGGAACCAGCTGAAGGTCGACTGGAAAGGTTGTCCGAATGGTCATTCGACGGCTCCCTGGCCATCACTGAAAACTGGACGGCAAGCACCGATTGGCGATATGACTTTCGCGCGGGTCGCGCCGCCAAAGCCGGACTGGGCCTTAACTTCACCAATGAGTGTGTGGAAATCGATCTTTCAGTCTCGCGCCGCTACGCGACCTCAAGTAGTGTAACGCCAACAACGGATTTTGGCTTTCGAATTTCGCTGAATGGGGTGGGTGGAGCAAGTGCTGGACCGACAAACAAACACACTTGCAGCGGCTAATTCGATGTTTGGAGGGCGGATGATCCGAATAATTCTGACAGTGGCGGTTGCGCTGTTGTTGTTGCCGACAACAAGCACGGCATTGAATGCACAAAGTAGGTTTACCCCGGCTATTCAGGTGGGCGATCAAATCGTTACACGGTATCAGCTGGACCAAAGAACCCTGTTTCTTTCGCTCTTGAACGCCCCTGGTGACCCGCGCCAGTTGGCGCGCGAACAACTCATCTCCGAGGCCATTCAGCTATCGGCCACTCGACAAGCTAACATTGCGCCCAGCGACGACCAAATCTTGTCCGCTCAATCTGAATTTGCCGCCCGCGCAGATCTAACAGTCGATGAATTTGTTGGCGCACTTGCCGAAAGCGGCGTCAACGCACAGACATTTCGCGATTTCATGGCGGCAGGAGTTGCCTGGCGCAGTCTGGTGCGGCAAAGATTTGGTGAAACTGCTGCCGCAATCTCGACGGATCAAATTGAAAGAGCTTTGGCCAGAACCGGCACAGAGGGCGGTGTCAGAATTCTGGTTACTGAAATTCTACTACCAGCGACCTCCCCCGAAACAACCCGAGCGTCTCGCGCAAGAGCCTCTGAAATTCGCTCGGTCACAACTGAAGCAGAGTTCTCCGGCTTCGCCAGACAGTATTCTGTTGCCAATTCGCGGTTCAACGGTGGCGAGCTTGGATGGGCTCCGCTAACTGCCCTTCCGCCCGAGGTTAGTGCCGAAATCAGTCGCATCAATCCAGGGCAAATATCGCGCCCTATCGATCTGGAAAACGCCATAGGCCTTTATTTCCTTCGAGACATCGAGCAAGTGGCTGCCGGAACACCAAGCACCCTAGCTGTCGACTACGCACTGTTTGTTACCGGCGGTGATCAAGCCAGCGCAACTGCATTAATGGGCAGCATCGATACGTGCGATGACTTATATGGCGTTGCGCAAGGCTTACCGCCGCAGCGGCTTACTCGCGAAAACACACCTATACAAGGACTTCCAGACGACGTTAGGGCAGCCATCACAGGTCTCGATGTAGGTGAGGCGACTACAAGTCTTCGCAGAAACGACCAGATCACAATCCTTATGCTGTGCAGCCGTAGCCCGGCACAGGAAAGTACGGTCGATATGGAAATCGTCCAAAACAGAATGGCGAATTCACGCATGGGCGTCATGGCAGCCGATTACCTGGCGAACTTACGCGCCAGCACGCACATCGTCGATCTAACGGCGCAATAGGTGTTACGACTGTGAGGCAATCTGTTGCGCTGACATGCGGTGATCCAGCGGGAATAGGGCCCGAAATAGCCATAAAAGCTCGTCAGGCACTTAAAGACCAAATGCCATTCTTCTGGATCGGCGATCCGCGCCACCTGCCAGCGGAGACTTCCTACCAAGTCATCGAAACGCCAGCCGAAGTTCCGGATGTGTCATCAACAAAGCTGCCTGTCCTTCGCCACGACTTCCCATGTCCGGCCACACCGGGCAATCCCACACCCGAGAACGCCAGTTCGATCGTGACCGCAATCGAACGCGCTGTCAGCCTGGTCAAAAGTGGCCAAGTTTCCGGCCTCTGCACAAGTCCAATCTCAAAGAAAATTCTTGTTGATCACGCCGACTTCAAGCACCCCGGACACACCGAATTTCTTGCACATCTGGCAGGCCAAGACCGCAGCGTCATGATGTTGGCTTCCAGCGAACTACGTGTAGTACCTGCAACCATCCACATTCCATTGCGCGATGTTCGTGGTGCTCTAACGCCCAATGTCCTGGAATACGTACTGCGGACCACCCTTGAGGCCCTTCACAAAGATTTCGGGCTCTTGGTGCCGCGAATTGCCGTTGCGGGGTTGAACCCGCACGCAGGCGAAGGCGGCATTTTGGGTGATGAGGAACTGGAATTCATAGCGCCGCTTTGTGAAAAGCTGCGAAAAGAGGGGCATGATGTCATCGGCCCATTGCCCGCTGACACGATGTTTCACGCGGCTGCTCGATCCACCTATGACGCCGCAGTGGCAATGTATCACGATCAGGCATTGATACCCATCAAGACGATAGCCTTTGATACTGGCGTAAACACAACTTTGGGTTTGCCCTTCATTCGCACCTCTCCTGACCATGGGACAGCTTTTGATATTGCTGGCAAAGGCATAGCTAACCCAAATTCGTTAATCGAGGCGCTCAAACTGGCCGACAGCATGGCACAGGTTCGAAAGAAAAGTCTCGCATGAGCGCAATTGATGACCTGCCACCTCTGCGTGACGTGATTGCCAAGCACGGATTGTCGGCGCGAAAATCTCTCGGCCAGAACTTTCTCTTAGATCTCAACTTAACAGCTAAGATTGCACGGGTTGGAGGTGATCTGAGTGCCTCCGACATCCTTGAAATCGGCCCTGGCCCAGGTGGGCTGACGCGTGGTCTCTTGGCAGAAGGAGCCCGCCGTGTCCTGGCGGTTGAAAAAGACGAACGCTGTCTGCCCGCACTTCAACAAATCGCAGACGCATATCCCGACAGGCTCACTGTAATTTCAGCAGACGCATTGGATTTGGACATTTCCGGAATGTTGGTGCCACCAATCAAGATCGCCGCCAATCTTCCGTACAACGTCGGAACAGAGCTCCTGACACGCTGGCTTGATCCACCAGAATGGCCTCCATTCTGGGAAAGCATGACTTTGATGTTTCAAAAGGAGGTCGCACAGCGCATCGTCGCACGTCCAGGAAGCAAAACTTATGGCCGCCTAAGCATCCTTGCCTCTTGGCGAAGCGATGCCAGAATTGCGATGGAGCTGCCGCCGGCTGCCTTTTCGCCACCACCCAAAGTGCACTCGGCAGTTGTACATTTGAAGTCGCTACCAGAGCCACGATTTCCCGCAGATGGCAAAACGCTTTTGCGCCTTGTGGCTCAAGCTTTCAATCAGCGCCGAAAGATGATGCGCGCAAGCCTTAAAGGTGCCGCGCCAGATATCGAAGATCGCTTGATAGCTGCTGGTATCAAACCCACGGACCGCGCAGAAAACGTAGAGCTAGAGCAATTTTGTACTCTGGCACGAACCATACTAGAACCTTAGTTAGATTTATTCTGCAGCATCCGGGGCCGCAGGTGTCTCAGAAATCACGGGCTGCTCACCGTTTCCCTCGTCCTGCGCTTTTGGCTTCGGTTCCGGCTTTTTTCTTGGCTTGCGTGCGCGCTGGGGCCGCTCTTCCGGGGTCTCTACCAAACCGGTTTCAACACCCGAACTGTCAAGATCAATTACATCACCACCTGATTTCGGCGCCTCTTTGGAACTCGGTTGAGGCTGGGTGGCGTCCTGCACATCCGGCTGAACACCATTTCCCGCAGGCTGCTCATTGTCGTGGCGGCGCGGCTGCTGATTTTGATTATTCTGCTGGTTTTGATTGTTTTGCTGATTTTGATTGTTTTGTTGGTTCTGCTGGTGCTGTTGCTGCCGTTCCTGCTGTTCACGCTGTGCCTCTGCCAGCATACGCAAATAATGCTCAGCATGCTGCTGAAAATTCTCGGCCGCTACGCGGTCATTCGACAATTGCGCATCGCGTGCAAGTTGATTGTACTTATCAATTATTTGCTGCGGCGTTCCGCGAACCTTCCCCTCGGGGCCTGAACTGTCGAAAACTCGGTTAACGACATTACCGACGGAACGGTTGCGGTTCGACTTCGACCGCGAACGTGATTTTGATGATCTCATTAGGTTACAGTCCAGCCTTTGGTCTGGTCTTGCGCGGCTTTCCTAACGTGGCGTCCCGTCGTGGGTCGCAATGTCCGTGCAAGGATTGGCAATTCGCGAGGTGAGCTAACAGATGCTCCGCAACTCGCTGAATTTTGTGTAGCTAGTGGGGTTGTTCAGGGCAAGGGAAAACTGTCGCATTGGGCGCATAATCAGCGGAAATCCCACATACTTGCCAAAAAGATCGCTATTTTCCGTTAACTTTGACCGAGCAAGCGACTACACGGTCATGACCATTCAAGTCGGTATAGGTTTGGATATCTTCAAGTCCCTCGCTCCGAAAAATCTGTGAAACTGCACTTGCCTGCGTTTTCCCGATCTCGACGATTAGCCTCCCGTCAGGGTGTAAAAACTCGCGCGCCCGCCGCGCAATTTCGATATATGCCGAAGTGCCATCACCTTCGTCAGTCAAAGCGCCCCGCGGCTCAAATTCCCGCACTTCGGGTTGAAGAGCATCCATTTCGTCCAGTGCGATGTAAGGCGGGTTCGAGACGATAAGATCGAATGCACCGCTCAATCCGGACCACCAGTTGGACTTAACGAAAGAGACTCGACTGCCCATCCCCAATGCGTCTGTGTTTGTTTGAGCACACCGCAAGGCGCCATCGGACGCATCACAACCAATACCTGTCGCGCCTTTTGCTTCAGCCAGTATGCTAAGTAGAATGCAACCGCTACCGGTCCCTAGGTCCAGGCAACGTTCAACCGACCTCTCTAACGCAATGTCCACCAACATTTCTGTTTCTGGCCTCGGGTCCAACACGTCCGCTGAAACGCGAAACCAATGATCGCGAAACCACCGACCCCCGATAATGTGAGATACTGGCTCGCGATTTGCGCGCCGTTGGATCAACTCGTCAAATAGCTTGGCCACGACCCCACCAACATCATCGCGCAGCATCAAAGTAATTCGGTCAATGTCGACACCCATGGCAAATGCCAAAAGTCGGCGAGCATCCCGGACCGCATCCGAAACACCATTGCGTGACAACATTTCAGCGCCCTCATTCACAATTGACTGAACTGTTCGCTTCGTCAAAGTCCCTGCTCTGCCAGTTTCGCAGCCTGATCATCCGCGGTCAAAGCGTCGACAATCTCATCAAGATCACCCTGCATGATCTCGCTAAGCTTATATAAAGTAAGACCAATTCTATGATCCGTCATACGGCCCTGCGGAAAGTTGTAGGTTCGGATACGTTCGGACCGGTCACCAGATCCCACTTGCGACTTGCGCTCGGCCGCGCGCTCGTCGGCGGCCTTTTGCCTCTCGGCATCAAAGAGTTTCGCCCGTAGAACCTGCATCGCAATCGCACGGTTCTGGTGCTGTGATTTCTCAGACGACGTTACGACAATACCGCTTGGAATATGCGTAATGCGAACAGCCGAATCTGTGGTGTTCACGTGCTGCCCGCCTGCGCCGCTGGCTCGCATGGTATCAATCCGGATGTCAGTCACTGGGATATCGATGTCGACCTCTTCTGCCTCTGGAAGCACGGCAACAGTTGCTGCCGAGGTATGAATACGGCCACCACTTTCGGTTTCGGGCACCCTTTGCACACGATGCACCCCAGACTCGAACTTCAAACGGGCAAACACTCCCTCGCCCGCGACATTAACGACAGCCTCTTTGATCCCGCCCAGCTCAGACTCTGAATGCTCGATAATGTTGAACCGCCAACCCTTGGCCTCGGCATAGCGCTGATACATCCGCAGAAGATCCCCTGCAAAAAGCGCCGCCTCGTCGCCACCTGTTCCAGGACGGATCTCAATGATAGCTGGGCGAGCATCCGCCGCATCTTTCGGCAAAAGCGAAACGCGCAGAGCTTGCTCCGCCGCCGGAATACTACCACGAAGCCCAAGCAATTCTTCTTCTGCCAGAGCGCGCATTTCCGGATCATCAAGCATAGATTCGGCTTCTGCCTGCCCCGTCAACAGCGCCTGATACTCGGCAATCTCCGCAACTACTGGACGCAGATCCGAGTATTCTTTCGCAAGTGCAGCTATTTCACCGGCATCTGCCCCACCGGCCATTTTGGCCTCAAGGAACTGGAAACGCGCGGTAATCTGGTCAAGTGTATCAGACGGGATCATGTATCCCATGTCCTTCATTGCCCGTTGTTGGTCAAGCCGCTGTTACCTGCTTTGGAGGTGTTATTTTACAGTTCTCGTCCTCATGGGGAGAGTTTCGCTGAAAAATTTGACCACGTCGGCCTCTGACTTGCAGACATGAAAGGTGATAGCGGGCAGGTTCTGGACAGTAATTGCAGCGATACTCAGTGTGCACGGATAGACTTGGGTGAAATCATCTGTGTCGCTGTCGATGGACGTAATTTATGGCGCCGTGCGACATGTCCGCAAGTGGTCCACTTTGCGAGGACGCCCGCGCGGTTAGGCTTTCGTCGTCGCTAAGCGAACCGCAGTTGCAGTTCAGCCAGCCAGCGATCCAATCTGTCACGGTTGCGTCCGGCATCTGACCCCAACTTCATGCGCTGGCGCGAAATCACCGAAACTTTTGTGTTAGCACCTTCGGCAACGGCCTTAACAGTTATGACATCGCGTGTTCCGGTCACTGGAGCCCTAGCGACGAAAGTCATCATACCCTCCGAGATATCGCCCTCCAGGGCCTTAACTCCCGGTTCACTCAGAGCAACTTCCGAAAATTCTTGTAAGACCTCTGAAAGCGGCCCAGAAAATCTGGGCGCTTCCCGCCCGATAAGGCGAAATGACCGCTGTGCACTGTCGTCAACATCCGCTGGATCCAAATGCCATTCATCCGGATTCGTAGGTGACCACCTGCTCCACATAAAGGTAATTAGTGCAATAATACCAACAACTAAAGCAAAGTTGCCCATAGATCCTCCATCGCGCCCGTTGACAGTAATAGCGGCTAATTATGGCAAAATTTTTGCGTCAGAAATCTGATCGGCGGTTCCATGCCAACAAACAAATCAACTCGTATCCAACATGTGCGGCCGCGACCGCTGTGATACTCGCATGATCATATGCCGGCGCAACTTCTACGACATCCGCTCCGATTAGATTGATGCCCGCCAAATCCCGTAGCATTGCGGCGACTTGCGCAGACGTTAGACCGCCCCAAACTGGCGTGCCGGTTCCTGGCGCATATGCAGGGTCCATCGCATCAATGTCAAAGCTCAGATAAACGTTAGATTCTCCTATTATCTCTTTGATTTTGCTCACAATATCTGGCGCACTAGCCTCATGAACTTCTCGTGCTCCAATACGCCGAATACCCATTGGAGTATCATTGCTAATTCGAATGCCCACTTGAACTGACTTCTCGACATCGATCAGGCCTTCTTTCACCGCCTTATAGATGATTGTGCCACGATCGACCCGTGCGGGTTCATCATCAATCCAGGTGTCCGAATGCGCATCGAACTGCAAAAGCGCGAGCGGACCAAATTTCTTGGCGTGGGCGCGCAAAATTGGAAGAGTTATCGAATGATCCCCACCCAAGGTCAGACAGGACGTTTCTGTATCCAGAATACCGTCTATATGAGATTCAATAAGCACCGGAACATCCGCGACACGGGCATAATCAAATGCCATGTCACCGTAGTCGGCAATTGCAAACTCGCTCAATGGATCAAAACCCCAACCATACGGGGGATCTCCAGCTTGCAGCGTCGATGCTTCTCGAATTGCGCGGGGTCCAAACCGTGCACCAGAACGGTGCGTCACCGCTTGATCGAAAGGCACTCCAGTCACCGCAATATCAATGTCATCAAGCTCTTTGGTGAGCTTTCGACGCAAAAATGAGGACACACCGGAAAACACATTCTCATAGGCTAACCCACGTGGATCCTTCCGGGTGACTGCTACATCCACCTCATTGGCAGCATCTTCCAACGCCATCTTTGTCTCCCGCGGCTTTCTTTCAGCCATCAATATGATTTGCTCGCACCATGTAGACTCATCGGGTTGGCTGGTAAAAGGTGCACAGGGAAAATTCTGCAAAAAGACACCAGCATGACAATCACCACTGATCCCATTGGAAACACGCCTGACGGATTGCCAAGACTATTGGAAGTCATGCGCCGCCTACGAGACAAGGACACCGGCTGTCCCTGGGATATTGAGCAGGACTTTGCCTCAATCGCGCCCTACACTATCGAAGAAGCCTATGAAGTCGCCGACGCGATCGAGCGCACAAATTGGCCGGACCTGCAGGGGGAACTTGGCGATCTCTTGCTTCAGGTTGTTTACCACAGTCAGATGGCAGAAGAGTCCGGCCTGTTCACTTTCGATGACGTTGCCAAACGCATCTCTTCCAAGATGATCAGCCGTCACCCACATGTTTTTGGGTCTGAAAACAGGAACAAAAGCGCGGAACAACAAACCGCCGATTGGGAAAAAGCCAAAGCAGCTGAGCGCTCCAATGATGGCGAAAAGCGCACCTTGGACGGCGTGGCACTTGGATTACCAGCGCTGATGCGCGCCCTGAAACTGCAGAAAAGACTGTCCCGCGTCGGTTTTGACTGGGGTGAAACTGGTCCTGTTCTGGAAAAACTCATGGAAGAAATCCAAGAGCTGGAAGACGCCAAAAACATCTCCAAAGATGAAACCGAAGCCGAATTCGGCGATCTACTATTCGTTATGGTCAATCTTTCTCGCCACTGGGGCATTGACCCAGAGCAAGCGCTCAAACGCACAAATGCAAAAGTTGAAAGGCGGTTCGCAGCTATTGAAGACGAACTTGCAGGTTCTGGCAAATCACCAGCGGATTCCACGCTCGATGAGATGGATGCGTTATGGAACGAAATTAAGGCACGCGAGAAATAGCCGACTTTAATGATCAGATATTGACCCGACAAAAAGAGTCGGATTAATACCTCAGCGTGTCTTAAACCTTTGGAGTGTTTAATGCGAACCGCCCCTATCATGCTCGCCGTGTCGTTGATTGCAGCACCCGCATTCAGCGCCGAGGTCAATATCTACTCGTATCGCCAGCCGGAACTTATCCAGCCACTATTGGATGGGTTTACCCAAGAAACAGGCATCGAAACGAATGTTGCTTTTGTGAACAAGGGATTGGTCGAACGGCTTCTGGCAGAAGGCAAACGTTCTCCAGCCGACATCATTCTGACCACTGACATCAGCCGCCTAACCGAAGCTAAATCCGCAGGGGTCACTCAGCCCGTCAAAAGCGATGCGCTCTCGTCTTCAATTCCAGCAAACTTACGCGACCCCGCTGGTGAGTGGTTCGCGCTGACAACAAGGGCACGGATCATCTATGCCTCCAAAGATCGTGTCGCCCCCGGAGAAGTCACAACTTACGATGATCTGGCCGACCCAAAATGGAAAGGCCGCATCTGCACCCGCTCGGGCACTCATTCCTACACTCTTGGACTTCTGTCGGCTGTTATTGAACACGTTGGGCCTGAAACCGCAGAAAGCTGGCTTCAAGGCGTAAAGGCAAATCTGGCCAAGGCTCCCGAAGGTAATGACCGCGCGCAGGTCAAATCGATCTGGGCTGGTGAATGCGATATATCGATTGGAAACACCTACTACATGGGCGCAATGCTGAATGATCCGGATCAGCAAGACTGGGCAAACGCGGTTCGCATCGAGTTTCCGACATTCGCCGATAACAACCAAACCCATGTGAATGTTTCAGGTGTTGCCATGACAGCCAGCGCTCCCAATCGGGATAATGCGCTGAAATTCATGGAATACTTGGCATCCAACAACGCGCAATCCATCTTTGCATCCGCTGTCTATGAATACCCTGCTAGTCCCGATGCTGATATTTCGGACTTAGTGGCGTCATGGGGTTCTTTCGATCCAGATCAAACAGATTTGGCGACAATTTCCCAGCACCGCGCCGAAGCTTTGAAGATAGTCGAACGTGTGGACTTTGATGGTGCTGCAGGCACAGATGGATAAGGCACTCTGATTGCCCACCCTATGGACATCAGTGCGACGTGCAGCCAATGTTCCGGCTCAATTCGGAGACCCACATGGCCGCCCCACGCAAAATTATCATAGATACTGATCCCGGCCAGGACGACGCCGTTGCCATTCTTCTGGCGCTGGCTTCACCAGATGAAGTTGACGTATTGGGTGTTGTCGCGGTCGCAGGCAACGTCCCTCTGAACCTCACTCAGAAGAACGCTCGCATCGTCTGTGAACTGGCTGGGCGTCCAGATGTTAGGGTCTTCGCTGGTTGCGATCAGCCTTTGTCACGCAAGCTGGTAACTGCCGAGCACGTTCACGGGAAAACCGGCTTGGACGGACCACAACTTCCAGAGCCAAATATGCCGCTGCAGGAGCAGCACGGCGTGGATTTTATCATCCAGACCCTTCGAAACGAAGAGCCCGGAACGGTTACCCTGGTTCCAATCGGCCCGCTAACGAACATCGCCCAAGCCTTTCAGCAGGCACCGGACATAGTCGATCGCGTTCAGGAGATCGTTCTGATGGGTGGCGCCTACTTCGAAGTCGGCAACAGCACACCCGCAGCCGAATTCAACATCTATGTCGATCCTGAAGCCGCTGAAATCGTTTTCAAATCTGGGGTCGAAATCGTCGTCATGCCGCTAGACCTCACCCACAAGGCCCTGACCAACGCCACGTGGGTTCAAGGAATGCGCGATCTTGGTACCGACGTCGGCCAAATGGTTGCAGAATGGACCGATTTTTTCGAAAGGTTCGACAAAGAAAAATACGGCTCCGAAGGCGCACCGCTACATGACCCCTGCACCGTGGCTTATCTGATCAACCCTTCTATGTTTTCGGGTCGCAAAGTGAATGTAGAGATTGAAACCTCCTCCGAACTTACACTCGGAATGACAGTTGCCGATTGGTGGGGCGTGACGGATCGCCCAGTCAACGCAATGTTCATGGGCGACATTGACAAAAAGATGTTCTTTGACCTTCTGACCGAAAGACTGGCGCGCCTTTAGTGACCATTTTAGATTTTGCCCAATTTCCAACCCCGCCTCATCCGAAACAACAATTCACAGCAATGACCCTGCACCGGAGCACTTCTGTTGACACAACTTCTGCATTTGGCCGATGAAAAATCCCTTGAGCGTATCGAGTCCATGGTCGAAGCCTATCATGCGTTCGAGGATATTTCGTCCACTCCCGAAACGCGCCGTGACGCCATTCTCCCATTGCTCAAAGGCTCTCCTCATGGCGCCATTTGGCTTGTAGGCCCGAAAATTGCACCAGTCGGCTATGTCGCCGTCAGTTTTGGCTGGTCAATCGAGATGGGCGGAATGGACGGTTTCATAGATGAGTTCTGGGTTCGGGAAAAAGTGCGCGGTCGGGGCATGGGCGGCGAAGCGCTTGGCGCTCTAATAAGCTCACTCCAGGATGCTGGTGTCAAAGCCCTGCATCTGGAAATCTCCAACGACAACACACCAGCACGCAACCTATACAAACGCTTGGGCTTTCAACGGCGCAGCTATGGACTGATGACGTGGACAGCGTGATGCAATCCCAATCGCACGGCCTATATTAACCAATATGTCCTTCACCGTTCCCTTCGATAACAGCTACGCCAAACTGCCTGATCGGTTTTACACCAGAATGTCCCCCATTCCGGTCCGCGAGCCCTCATTGATCGCTATGAACCAAGCCTTGGCCACTGAGCTGGGGTTGGATACTGCCGCACTGTCATCACCCGAAGGCATGGCAATGCTCGCAGGAAATGCGATGCCGTCCGAGGCAGCACCACTTGCGCAGGTCTACGCCGGTCATCAGTTCGGCGGCTGGTCGCCGCGCTTGGGCGACGGGCGTGCACTTCTTCTCGGCGAAATCGTTGCCCCAAACGGATCGCGATATGACCTCCAACTAAAGGGTTCCGGCCCAACACCCTATTCACGAATGGGCGATGGCCGCGCCTGGGTTGGCCCGGTTTTGCGTGAATATATCGTGTCTGAGGCCATGCACGCCTTGGGCGTTCCAACCACACGCGCTCTGGCTGCCGTCGCCACCGGCGAAACTGTTATCCGCGAGGCACCCCTGCCCGGAGCCATTTTGACGCGCGTCGCATCAAGTCATATCCGCGTCGGAACCTTTCAGTATTTTGCGTCGCAAAAAGATGTCGAAGCACTCGTACACTTGGCGGATCATGCTATTCAAAGGCACTTTCCAGATGCCCATGACGCTTTGGGCCTTCTAAATTCCGTCGTAGAAAAACAGGCCCGGTTGATCGCCAGATGGATGGGATTTGGCTTCATTCATGGTGTGATGAACACCGACAATATGACAATCTCGGGCGAAACTATCGACTATGGCCCCTGCGCATTTATGGATGAACACCATCCTCTACGCGTCTTTTCATCTATCGACCAACACGGCCGCTACGCCTATGCACGACAACCCGATATTGCCATGTGGAATCTGGCCCAGCTCGCCACGTCCCTTGTTCCGCTGATTGACAAAGTCGAAGATGCGCAGGCCAGCATTGACGCTTTCCCAGACATGTTCCGCTCCGAGTGGCTAAAAGTATTCCGCGCCAAACTGGGCCTCCAGTCCAGTGAAGATGGCGACGAAGAACTCATTCACGATCTCATGAATAGAATGGCAAAAGGCCAGGCCGACTTCACGAACACCTTCAGGTCATTGGGAGACGACAACGCAAAAGACCAGTTTTTGCAGCCAGAGTTCTACACTGAATGGCAGCAAAAATGGCGGGACCGTCTTGACCACGAACAAACAACTCCAGAAGACCGCCTGCCAGAACTTCATCGCGTCAATCCCGCATTTATCGCACGCACTCATCGGATCGAAGAAGCTATTCAAGCCGGCGTAGATGGTGACTATTCCGTTTTTGAACGACTGAACGCCGCACTGTCTGACCCATTCGCTGACCTGGATGCTTTCAAAGACCTGACCCGCCCACCAAGCGACGGCGAAAGAGTGCCTCAAACATTCTGCGGAACGTAATTCTCACCAAGTCTTATCACAGTGCGGGCTTTCCCTGATAAGCACCTTGCCCTAAAACGAAAACTCAGGCGCAGTAAGGAGGGGACATGCCCGATACCATTATCGAGCGATGCGAAGAGCAAGGACTGCGCTTAACCGACCAGCGACGCACGATTGCATCTGTCCTGGAAGAAGCCGACGACCACCCAGACGTCGAAGAGCTTTACGCGCGCGCCAGCGGCGTCGATCCCAAGATCTCGCTTGCGACAGTTTACCGAACAGTAAAACTCTTTGAAGAGGCTGGCATCCTTGAAAAATTAGAGTTTCGCGACGGCCGGGCACGGTACGAAGACGCCGAACGTGACCATCACGACCACCTGATTGATCTGCATTCAGGCGAAGTCATAGAATTTGTCGATGCCGAAATCGAAGCCCTGCAGGAAAAGATCGCCGACAAACTGGGGTTCGAATTGCGTGGCCATCGACTAGAACTTTATGGCGTCCCTAAGAAATCTGATTGATCACTCAAGTTGCTGTCGTTTCGCGGCAAGCCACCGTTTCTCATCATCACTGCTCGACAATTTTATTGCCATGTCCATCGCGTCACGCGCAGCCGTTTTAGTTCCTGCCCGCGCCTCCAGTTCCGCCAATGCAGCGTAGTAAGGCTGATAACGCGGAAGTTCTTCTTTCAACCCGCGCACTTCACTCAATGCCAGATCCAATGATCCGGTTTCGGCTAATGCCACTGCGCGATTCAACCGAACAACCGGCGAAGGCTGGAACTCAAGCAACCGATCATACAGCAACACAATCTGCGCCCAATCCGTGCCGACGTCTGAATCAGACTGGACGTGCAGCGCATGGATTGCCGCCTGACATTGGAATGGTCCAACATTCTGACGCGCAACTGCGGCATCCAGAACATTTAACCCTTCTGATATCATGGCATCGTCCCAAAGCCTTCGGTCTTGCTGATCCAACGGAATAAATCCCCGACCAGTCTGATGACGTGCACCGTGCCTGGCGTGGGTCAATAGCATCAGAGCAAGCAGCCCTTCTATTTCCGACTCTTCCGGTGCCAGCTGGCACATTAGTCTGGCCAAAAAAATCGCTTCATCGCACAACCGATTTCGGATCGGAGCTTCGCCCGCCCCTGCCGTCCAACCTTCGTTGAAAATCAAATAGATAACGGTCAACACTGAACCGAGCCTGGCATCCCAATCAGCTCTTTCGGGAACAACATACGGTATTGTCGCTGCTCCAATTTTTGACCTCGCTCGCGACAGCCGCTGCCCAATATTCACTTCAGAGTCTAAAAATGCGCGCGCAATTTCCCGCGTCGTTAGCCCGCCTACGGTGCGCAATGTCAGTGCAATGCGGGTCTTTTCCTCAAGCGCCGGGTGACAGCAGGTAAATATCAACCGCAACCGCTCATCCGGAATCTCCTCAGGCTTCGCATTACGGGATTCCTGATCTTCTTCCATCAAACGCTCGATGTCCGGGGCTCTGGCCGCCAACCTTCTGCCTCGCCGAATACGGTCAATGGCCGAGCGCCGCCCAACCTGAAGCAGCCACCCCTTTGGCGATCTGGGAATGCCACTGCGTTTCCAATGCACCAACGCACGTTCAACAGCATCGCTCAAACAATCTTCGGCCAAATCAAAGTCGCCGACGGCACCGATAAGCGCCGCCAGCAATTGTCCGCGATCTTTCCGCAAGATACCGCCAAGGACATCCGCCAGATCACTGTCGGCTTTATCTTCAGCCAAGTTCCATGATCGGGCGCACTTCGATTGTGCCCACCTCGGCCGTTGGTATCATGGCCGCAAGCTCAATCGCCTCGTCCAAATCTTTGCAATCAAATACATAATACCCGCCCAGCCGCTCCTTGGTCTCAGCAAAAGGCCCGTCAATGGTTTCGGTCTTACCGTCACGAACGCGCACCGATGTTGCGGTTTCGGTGTGCTGCAGCGGCTCCCCCGCCAATAAAACACCGCGCTCGCGATACGTTTGCGTCACCTCGAAATACCTCTTCATGAAGTCGTCACCTTCGGGTGTTCCAGGTTGGGGGGCCGTTCCGTCGGCTGCGTAAATTAGTGCAATATAACGCATTGATCTTCTCCTACTTCAGTTGAAAGTCTCTAGAATTCGATTTCGTCACGCAAGGCCTAGGCAATGCCCGCCATCAGCACGTAGACAATCGGAATTGTCATGGCTGCATAAGTCGCTAGTTGCCCACCAATTCGGGCGGCAAAAACCCCGCCGTCTTCCGCAATACCAAACGGATGCACCAATCGGCCTGCCACCAGCAACACCCCAGCCACATGAAGCCATGTGGCGCTCAGGCCGCTGATTTCTGCAAGAGCCATCAGTATCAAAGCGAACGGAACATATTCGGCCATATTGCCGTGCCGCCTCATCGCCACAACCATCTGGATGTTCCCACCATCTCCGGTTCCGACACCGGTCTTGCTACGAACCGAGCTGACATACCCCGAGAATGCGATGAAGATGATGCCCAAAAATGCGGCGTATAGGGCTGTAATTGCGACTGACATAAGTGCCTCCTTTCGTTGGTCGTCAAACTAAAGACGAACGAGGATCGACATTTTCGACATCGCTTCAAAATTTTTTTAAACTAATTAGGCCCGCTTCAAAGCCATCACAGCATTCAGACCACCAAATGCGAACGCATTGGACAGTGCAAAGGTTACTTTGGCCTCTCGCGCCGTATTGGGAACAACATCCAGCGCGCATTCCGGGTCCGGCTCTTCATAGCCAATCGTTGGCGCGACAATTCCATCTTTCAAAGCCATCAAAACTGCCAGCAGCTCAACGGCACCGGTCCCACCAATCAAATGCCCATGCATCGACTTGGTCGACGAGATCATAACCTTGTCTGCGTGCCGCCCCAGAACATTTGCCACTGCCGCACATTCCGTCTTGTCATTGGCCGCCGTGCCAGTCCCATGAGCATTGATATAGTCGACCATGTCTGCATCGATTTTGGCATCCCTCAGTGCACCCCGAATTGCACGGGCGGCACCCTGTTGGCTTGGCATCACAATATCAGCGGCATCAGAAGTCATCGAAAATCCCACGACCTCCGCCAGTATCTCGGCGCCACGAGCCACGGCGCGCTCACGCTCTTCAAAAACGTACACCCCTGCGCCCTCGCCTTGAACCATCCCGTTACGGTTCGCACTAAACGGCCGACAAGCGTCTTTGGACATGACACGCAGTCCTTCCCACGCCTTAACCCCACCAAAACACAGCATCGACTCCGAACCGCCTGTGATCATAACCTCTGCGCCACCATTGCGGATCAACCAGAACGCCTGACCCATGGCGTGATTGGACGAAGCGCAAGCTGTCGCAACGGTGAATGACGGCCCCTTTAGGTTCCACGTCATCGACACATGCGATGCGGCAGCATTGTTCATTAGCTTTGGCACAATGAACGGATGAACTCGGTTCTTACCCTGCTCATACACAGCGCGATAATTTTCGTCCTGCGTGGTCAAGCCGCCGCCGGATGTGCCCAGAACCACACCTGACTCAGCCGCCAATGTGCCTTCGAACACCAGCCCCGACTGCGCAATCGCCTGACGCGCGGCTATCAGCGTAAATTGAGTAAATCGGTCGTAAAGCGCCTGTTGCTGCCTGTTGAACTCGGCATCCGGATCATACTCCTTAACCTGTCCGCCGATGCGTATGGACAGACGCTCAACATCGCGAATATCCAAGTCACCAATGCCGCACCGCCCTTCGCGCATAGCTTCAAACGTTTCTGCAACCGAATGCCCTAGCGGGTTAATCGTCCCGGCACCGGTTATGACAACGCGACGCATCTACGACGTCTGGTCCGCAACCAGCTTTTCAACTGCCGCAACAACCGCCGAGACCGAAGTGATATCAAAATCAGATTTTTCTGGCTCGTTCGCATTGAATGGAACCTGAATGTCAAACTCTTCCTCGATAGAAAAGATCGCCTCGACCAGGCCCATACTGTCGATGCCCAGATCATCCAGGGATTGACCGCGATCAACGTCAGACACCTCCAAGACAGCTTGGTCAGCAATTATTCGGATCACACGCTCTGCTATATCGTTGCTCATCTCAACCTGCCTGTGAATTTGGCTCCAGAAGTGTGGCGACTATCTAGTCATCCCCATCTTGGTTTGAAACAGATTTCTTTAACGCTTTGATGTCATCCAACATGCGCGGCAATCTGCGCCAGTTACGACTGGCCTCCAGATATTGGTCCATTTTCATCGCAGGATACCCAAGAACCACACGTCCAGCAGGCACCTTCGACATCATCTTCGAGGCGCCGCCAGCGACCACATCATCGCCGACAAATATGTTATCAGACACACCACACTGTCCGCCCATGACCACGCGATCTCCAATGGTCGTCGAACCGGCGATCCCCACTTGCGCGCACAGCAATGTGTCATCGCCGACGATCACATTATGCCCGATCTGAACAAGGTTATCCAACTTCGTGCGATTGCCGATCTGCGTCGCACGAATAGTTCCCGCATCTATACAAGTGTTCGCACCGACTTCGACGTCATCGCCGATTTTCACGGAACCTAGCGAGTGAATACGCGTCCAGCTGGCGTTCAACGCGTTCGCATCTTTCCCCAGCGACTGTCGCGCATCCTCTACCCGGCTTTTCTCGGGTGTAACAAAACTAAAGCCGTCTCCGCCAATTACCGCACCCGGCTGACAAATGAACCGGTCGCCAATTCGGACACGGGCTGAAATTCTGACGCCAGAGTGGATCAAGGCGCTGTCGCCAATCTCAACTTCCTCTGCGATGTAAACATGCGCGGCAATTCGGGCGTTCGTCCCTATCTGCGAGCGCGCACCGATCACTGCCAATGGCCCGATTGCGACACCGCAACCAATAATAGCTGTTTCATGGATGACGGCAGAGGGATGAACGCCCGCTTCGATCTCAGGCCCGGAATCCATCAGCGCTGTTAACCCCGACATTGCATAACGCGCGCGAGGCACCACCAACGCTGCCTTCAGTCCAAATGACTGCCAGTCTGCATCTTCCCAAACAATGGCCGCCAATGCTGAACCAGAAGCAAGGCCATCGGCGTATTTCGGATCCATTGCTAACGCCAAATCCGAAACGCCCGCACTGGCCGGCTCCGAGGCTCCGCTGATGACTATATCACCATCACCAAACAGCACCGCATCCAGCGCCTTGGCAATTTCACTGACGGTAAAGTTCATAGGCCGCCCCTTTCGGGAAAGAATTAGCCGCGAACGGACCCCAATGCCACCCCGGCATTCTCCAACGCGCGCCAAATCTTGGAATCGCGTCGATAAACGTCACCGCGGAATTGGATCTTGCGCTTGGGTTCGGTGAAGGCTGTTCGATAGACCAGATGCACGGGCACCGGCTCTTTCAGATTCACAAAACTTTCTTCACCAGTTCTCAGAAGACGGGCAAAGAACCCCTTAGGGTCATTCGTCTGCCGCGCCAGCAGGGCATAGGCAAAGTCAAACGGATCGCGAAGCCGAATGCACCCGTGGCTAAAGTCCCGCTTCTCACGCCCAAAAAGACTCTTCGCTGGCGTGTCGTGTAAATAAATGTTGTGTCGGTTCGGGAACATGAACTTCACAAGTCCAAGCGCGTTGCCTTGGCTAGGCGGCTCCTTAAGACGGAAGGGGAAATTTTCCTCATCGAAATCGTTGAAGTCCAAACCCGTGCGCGGAACAACCTGATCACTGGTCTTGTCCAGCAAGTTTAGGTGTGAGACCGCATAAGGGTCTTCACGCAGCATCGGCAGGTATTCTTTGATAGTGATTGATTCCGGCACATTCCACGTTGGATTGATCACCATGTATTCCATAACGTCCGAGAACTCGGGGCTACGTCGATCATCGGCATTCATCCCGACAACAGAGCGGGTTTTGAACGTGATCTTACCGTTGTCGATAATGCGCGCATGGAAATCAGTCAGGTTAACCCAAACGTGACGCTTGCCCAGCGGCATGTTCAACCAACGCTCGCGTTCCATGGCAACAATAATCTGGCTCAACCGCGTTTCGGCCTGTGTGTTAATGGCTGCAAGAGTCCGCGGCCCAACAACACCATCGGTGTTCAGCCCATGGTCTTGCTGAAACTCTGCAACCGCCTTGACCATTTTCTCGTTGAAAACTTTTGTCGACGTACGCTTCAGATAACCCATGGCAATCAGGCGATTGCGCAATTGAATGACAGCGTTGCCACTCGCGCCCGGTTCCAGCTTCTTAGCCGAAACTTTGCCGCCCCATCCGCCACGCGCAACGATCTTCTCAAAGCGCAATTTCTCTTTCATGAGGCGCGCATATTCTGGCGCTTTTGGTGGCAAACTTTTGATAAAGCCTGCGGCATTGGACTTCTCAAATGCAGAAAGAATAGATTGACGCGAGCGCAATGGAACTTCACGCGGCATCTCTTCATCGATACGACGCGGATTTAGAATGCCCGTTTGCACATCGCGCGCGTAATCTAGGAACATCCGGCTCAATTCAACATCAAGTTTACCCAGCTCCCGCTGAGAAGACACCGACCGTAATTTCGACTTTAGCGCATCCGCCTGATACTTTTCAGCTGGCAACCCATGGGTTGCCGCCGCCGCAATTGCTTTCAGAAATGCCTCGCGTCGCGCACGATCCTGTCGGCGTTTTCCGGTCCAGATCTGCTTGTAGCCAATCGATTTATAGAACCCGGCAATCGCTTTGTCTTTGGACGAGAACTCTGCAATCGACTGCATAACTGCCGTTGTCGAGGCAAACGCTGGAAAACCGCTCACAAGCGGCAACAAAACTCCCGAGGCAACGCCTAGGGTGAAATCTCTCTTCGAAATATGCATGGCAGTCTCAACTCGTCCCATCAAATTCTGGCCCCCACCGCTAATATATGTGCGGTAAACAGATGATTGCTGTCCACTCACTTTCCCGACAGACAGTTAATTTCAAGGCATCCAGCTCAGGTCTGCGGCAAAACGGTCACGAAAATCGCAAGACATTCAAAATGAGCAATATTTCGCCGATTCTAGCGAAATATTTCAAACTGCAACCAACCAAGGTTCACTTGTGAACTTCTTCATGCAATACAAATCGGGCACTTGGGGATGGGCGTGCGCATCGCGTGGTATGATCGTGGTGCTGGAAGACGGGACAAATACTGAATGACGACGACAAGCTCGAAGGGCATTTCGCGGCGCAATCTACTTGGCGCATTTGCTGCAACGGCGGTCGCTTCGGCTCCGACTTACTCCAATGCTTTTGGTCTGCTCCGTGGCGCTGGCGATATCCGCCGCATCAACCTTCACTCTGGTCGCAGTGGCGAAAGCATCAATACCATCTACTGGATCGAAGGCGAATACATTCCCGAGGCACTGGCCGAGGTGAACCGGTTCATGCGCGATTGGCGCACTGGCGGGGTCATCAACATCGATACCAGAACAGTCGACATCATCGCGGCATCCCACAACCTTCTTGATGCGGACTCTCCGTTCCTGATGTTGTCCGGATACCGGTCGCCCACGACGAACAACATGCTGCGTTCACGCTCGCGTTCGGTCGCACGGAACTCTCTTCATATGAAGGGACAGGCGGCGGATTTACGTCTCAGTGGTCGTAGCGTGTCTCAGATTGCTCGCGCCGCAATCTCTTGTTCAGCCGGCGGTGTTGGCAAATATTCCAGATCGAACTTTGTTCATGTGGATTGTGGACCGATCCGCGTTTGGGGCAGATAAGCCTGCTTTAGCGGCGATTAAAAACCGCGTCACAACGCCATTATCGCTATGACGCACCTTGTGCTGCGCGAAACCATTCAACAATCTTTCGGCGCGCCTCATCGTCCATTTGAACTGCATTCGGTGGCGGCATCGCATGGCTGACGCCTGCTTGCAGAAAGACCGGCTGCGCATGTCTAAGGACATCTGACCGGGTTTCCAGCACCACACCTTTCGGCGGCCAGAGCAGGCCCGTCCAAACCGGTTCTCGTGCGTGACACATCGAGCAATTTCCTATCACCGCATCATAGGCTTCGTCGAACCCATCTGCCGATGCATAGACCAATTCAGTTGGCGTAAGCGCGCGCGCTTCTGCCTCTTCATAAGTCTCGCCCATGGATGCCGTCGATAGCCACGCAATGATGATGAACAAAATGACAGTTACTGCCCAAGTCCAGTGCGGCCCCTTCCCCGTCGCGTGCAAGGTATTGAAGTAATGGCGGATCGTGACACCGGTCAGAAAGATCAAACTGGCGATGATCCAATTGTAGTCGGTGGCAAACGCCAAGGGGTAATGGTTCGACAACATCAGAAAGACCACCGGCAGGGTCAGATAGTTGTTATGTGTCGACCGTAGCTTTGCGATCTTCCCGTATTTTGGATCCGGCAGACGTCCTTCCTGCAGATCCTTCACCACGATCCGCTGGTTCGGCATGATGATGAAAAACACATTCGCTGTCATGATCGTTGCAGTAAATGCACCAAGATGCAGCAGCGCCGCCCGTCCCGTGAATATTTGGTTATAGCCCCAGGACATCACAACCAGAATGACAAACAGCAACACCATCAATGCCGTCGGGGTCTCACCCAACTTCGATTTGCACAAGAAATCATAGCAAATCCAACCGATCGTCAGCGATCCACCAGAAATCAAAATGCCGTGCCACAGAGAAAGGTCAGCTTTGGTCGGGTCCAGCAAATACAGCTCGCCGCCAACCCAGTAGACAACCATCAATAAAGCCGCGCCAGACAGCCAGGTTGCATAGCTTTCCCATTTAAACCACACCAGATGCTCTGGCATGTTTTCGGGCGCCACCAAATATTTGTTGATGTGATAGAATCCGCCGCCGTGGACTTGCCACTCTTCGCCATGAGCGCCCTCCGGCAAATGCGGTGTTTTCCGCAATCCAAGATCCAGCGCCACAAAATAGAACGACGATCCAATCCAGGCTATCGCGGTGATGACATGCAGCCAACGGACTGCAAAACCGACCCAATCCCACATCACCACAAAATCATACATGACCGCCTCCTTAAGATTCGCATCACCACTCTAGTTGCGAAGCGATTATTCTGGTATTGATGGCAAAATCCAAGCTGTATCAAAAATAGCCGAACAATGTCGTACTTTGATAACATCCGAACCTTCGTACGTGTTTACGAATTGGGCAGCATGTCAGCCGCCGGACGCGACTTGCGAATTTCGCCAGCCGTGACATCCTCACGCATTTCCCAATTGGAAGAACACCTGCGCGTCCGACTGTTCCAAAGAACAACTCGCAGCCTCACGCCAACCGAACAGGGCAAAGTCTTTTACAGTGGTGCCCGTGAAGTGCTCGAGTCCGTGGAAAATGCCGAAGCCCAGGTCGTCAATATCACTGACAACCCCAAAGGCTCGATTTATGTTGCAGCGCCCCTGGGGGCTGGCCGACGCTTGATCGCACCACTCGTTCCGGCGTTTTTGAAGGAGTACCCAGATGTCAGCGTTCGCCTGCGCCTCACTGACCGTAAAGTCGACCTCACCACCGAAGGGCTGGATCTGGCATTCTTCCTGGGCCAACCCGAGGACAGCAACCTGCGCATACGGAAAATCGCCGACGTCGAACGGGTTCTCGTCGCCGCACCGTCTTACGTTGAAGCCCGAGGAAATCCTGCCAGCGGCGATGATCTCATTCGCGACAGCCACGAATGCCTCAGTCTAAGGTTCCCAGGTGCCACCGAATTCCAATGGAACCTGAATACCGATGAAGGCCCCAAGCGTTTCCGCGTTTCCGGGCGTTTCGAATGCGATGATGGTGACGTCTTGGTCGACTGGGCTTTGGGCGGACACGGCATCGCCATGAAACCCCGCTTTGAAGTATCCGATCATCTAAACACCGGAAAACTGGTCATTGTGGCAACGAAAACGCCGCCGACGCCAATTCAGATAGCATGCTTATTTACGCACCGGCGCATGCAGGACCCAAAAACCAGACTGTTCATGGAATTCATGATCAGCCGCATCTCGGCTGTTGTAAAAGAAACCTGATCTGAATCAATAGTTTAGTGGGTGTCTCATTCACGATCGGTCAAAAGTCCACTTCAATCGCCAGTCCCTTTTCGACTGCAAGTTCAACCACCCGCGCCGCAACCGCCAGATCTTGCAGGCCCACTCCGGTCCCATCATACAAGGTAATCTCATCAGCATCCACGCGCCCTGGATGCGTCCCATTGATAACCGCACCGATCTGATTGACATCGCTTTCGTCAATGAGACCTTTGCTGACGGCGTGTTGTGCCTCGCCGATGCTGACTGATTGCGCCACCTCGTCGGTAAACACCGTCGCACGCTTCAAAAGCGCAGCTTCAACCTCTTGCTTGCCCTTGGTGTCGGTGCCCATACAGGCAATATGCGTGCCTCCGCTGACCTGATCAGCGCCCAGAATTGCGTAAATGACGACGTAATCGAAATGATCACATCCGCCTCATGCATCCCGTCCAACTCCACAGCTTCAAACGGCAACCCAGCCTTCGACGCCACACCCTCAAGGTTCTTCAACATCTCTGGATGCAGATTCCAGCCTATGACCTTTTCGAATTTTCTCTGCTCCAATGCGGCTCGCAACTGGAACGTCGCCTGATGCCCGGCGCCAATCATCCCCATGATCTTCGCATCTTCCCGCGCCAGGTGCTTGATTGACACCGACGAAGCCGCTGCTGTCCTGAGCGCCGTCAAAAGGTTGCCACCAACCATCGCTTTCACCTTGCCGGTATCGGGATCGAACAGGAACACGGTCGACTGGTGGTTAATAATCCCATGTGTCGCCAGATTGTTGGGCCAGTATCCCCCAGCCTTCAGTCCCAACGACTTCCCCAAACGGTCGAACCCACCTTTGAATCCATACAGAGCATCTTCATACCCAATCGCCTCTCGCACGACCGGAAAGTTGTAGGCATCGCCTGATGCCATGGCCGCAAAAACATTTTCAACGGCTTCAAATGCAGCATCGCGAGTCATCAACTCGGCAATGTCGCGCTCGGGAACGATCAGCATCTTTTGTCCTTCATTTTTGGAAATTCGCGGTCCGCCTGCAGCAAACGGACACCCGCCGAACGACCAGTATCAATAGGCCTTGGCCGCGCGCTGAAACGGGCCAAACCGTCTCAACCGTGCCATTTCGCACGCCCACATACCAATCGTGAACGTTGCAAGTCGGATCACAATGTCCGGGCACCAGACGCAGTTTGTCGTTAACCTTCAGATTGCCGTCCGTGTCCATGACCACACCATGCTCATCAGAGCATTTGATGTATTCCACATCGTCGCGCCCAAATACCACGGGCAACCCACTATCCACCGACTGCGCTTTCAATCCGGCGTCGACAATTGCTTTGTCAACCTTCGCATGGCTCATAACCGTGGACAGAATAAACAAGGCATTCTCCCACTCGCCCGCGTCTATCCTGTTGCCATCTGCATCCAGGATACGCCCATAGTCGGCATCCATGAACGCATAAGAACCACACTGCAACTCGTTGTAAACGTTCGAATTACTTTCAAAGTAATAAGACCCTGTTCCGCCGCCGCCAACGATATCGCACTCCAACCCCTCGGCCTTCAGCCCGTCAACTGCATCCGCCACCTGGGCAATGGCTGTATCCAGCTTGCCCCTGCGATCTTCATAGCTGTCCATATGTTGCATTGCGCCCTGATAGGCCTGAATACCGGCAAACTTCAGACCATCAGCTGCATCGATTAGCTTTGCAATTTCAACGACTGCTGGCGTCGTGGTCACTCCACACCGCCCGGCACCACAGTCAATTTCAACCAGCGCTTCAATCTCGGTGCCATGCTTCTGCGCCGCTGCCGCCAGGTCGGCAACATTCGCCGGGTCATCGACACAGACAAGAACACGCGCGCCCAACTTTGGCATCGCAGCAAGCCGGTCAATCTTCCGCAAATCTGTCACTTGGTTCGACACCATGACATCCTTGATGCCGCCACGCGCAAATACCTCTGCCTCGCTCACTTTCTGACAGCAAACGCCGCAGGCGCCGCCAAGCTCAATCTGCAATCTCGCAACATCAACAGATTTATGCATCTTGCCGTGAACGCGGTGACGCATCCCGTGCGCCTTCGCATAGTCGCCCATCTTTTTGATGTTGCGCTCCAGCGCGTCCAGATCAAGCACCAGGCTCGGCGTTTGAATGTCACGCTCGCTCATCCCCGGAACCGCTGGAATATCATATCCAACTTCAAAGTCGGAAAAATCCGATTGTACGTTCATTTTCAGTCCTCACTTATTCCAGGGCAGCGCGCCCAAATCGACGTTCCCGCCTGTAATGATGATGCCGACCCGCTTTCCTGCAAATCGGTCTTTGTTCTTCAAAATTGTGGCCAAAGGCACAGCACTGCTTGGCTCCATAACGATTTTCATGCGGCTCCAGATCAGTTCCATCGCATCAATTATCTCGTCTTCCGATGCTGTCAGAATATCAGCCACATGGTTCGAAACAAAATGCCACGTCAGTTCTTTCAGCGGCACTTTCAGCCCATCGGCCACCGTCACTGGCGCGTCATCCGCAATGATATGCCCGGCCTTAAAGCTGCGATACGCATCATCCGCCTGCTCGGGCTCTGCTGCAATGATCTCTGTTTCTGGTGCAATGTTCGACAACGTCAGGCATGTACCTGAAATCATTCCACCGCCCCCAATTGGCGCAACCACCGCATCCAATGAACCGACTTGGTCGACTAGTTCACGAGAGCACGTCCCCTGCCCGCTGATCACGCGCGGATCATTATACGGATGCACAAAATCTCCACCAGTCGCGGCCTGAACTTCAGCAAATACGGCCTCGCGACTCGACGTAGAAGGCTCGCATTCCGTAATCACCCCACCATATCCGATAACCGCGTCCTTCTTCGCCTGTGGCGCGGTGCGCGGCATGACGACGTTGCAGGGAATGCCCCTGCGCCCGGCCGCATAGCTCAACGACAGCGCATGATTTCCCGATGAATGGGTGCAAACGCCTCGTTCCGCCGCTTCTTCAGAAAGCCCGAAAACCGCATTGGACGCGCCCCGCACCTTGAACGCCCCGGCCTTCTGAAAGTTCTCACATTTGAAAAACAATTCAGCGCCAGTCAGATCATTCAGGAAAGTCGACGTCAAAACCGGTGTGCGATGGATGTAGGGCGCAACTCGCTCGTGCGCCTCAAGAACATCCTCATAAGTCGGTATATACATGCGATCCTCCCGTCAGGCCGCCTGTTGCGCCTGGGCCGGATGGCTGCGGTAGAACTCCTGTGCCGCCGCAACTCCTGAACCCAATTTGATATCCAATCCAAGGTCAGCCATGCACATTTCCGCGGTCGCAATTCCGCTCAAAGTCATGACATCGGTCAGACTACCAAGATGACCGATGCGGAAAACTTTCCCGGCCACTTCACCCAGCCCAACACCAAAAGCCACACCGTATGTCTTAGCCGCATGGGTGACAATGTCAGTCGCATTGAACCCTTCCGGCGTGCAAACTGCACTGACTGTATCCGAGTAAAACTCGGGCTTGGTTGCACAAAGGCGCAGATCCCAAGCCGCCGTGGCCGCCCGAACGCCCTCAGCAATACGCCTGTGGCGGGCGAAAACGTTCTCCAGCCCTTCTTCCAGCAACATGTCCGTCGCCAGCTTCAAACCATTCATCAATCCAACGGGCGGCGTGTAAGGAAATGCATTGGCGGCATACCCATTTGCCATATCCCCAATATCGAAAAAGGTTCTTGGCAACGATGCCGTATTCCTTGCCTCCATAGCTTTCTGAGAAAATCCCAGAATGGCCAGTCCGGCAGGCAGCATGAAGCCCTTCTGACTGCCCGCAACGGCAATATCGACGCCCCACTCATCGAACCGGAAATCCATCGAGGCGATGGATGAAACACCATCAACAAAAAGCAACGCCGGATGACCAGCCGCATCCAATGCCCGACGCACGGCCGCGATATCGGACTTAACGCCCGTCGCGGTTTCATTGTGCGTGGCAAGAACCGCCTTGATCTGATGGCCGGTGTCTGCCGTCAAAACTTCTTCAAACCGATCAGCGGGCAACCCATCACCCCAAGCAGTTTCCACAACCTGAACTTCTAGTTCATGCCGTTGGCACATGTCGATCCAGCGATGGCTGAACATGCCATTGCGCGCGGAGAGAACTTTGTCGCCTGCTGAAAGGGTATTGGACAACGCCGTTTCCCAACCACCGGTTCCGGTAGACGGAAAGATGAAGACCTGAGCCGAGTCCGACTTCAGGATGCGCTGCACATTTTCCAAACAGGGATTCAAAATACCGCCGAACACCGGCGAGCGGTGATCGATCGTCGGCATATAGCACGCCTTGCGAATTTCTTCCGGCATGTTGGTTGGGCCGGGAATAAAGACTGGATTTTGAAAGCTCATGACCATCTCCATCAAACATTTCCACCACCATAAGTTGGTATTTCTTCGTCAACAATTTTTTCGAAATCCGTTCACTTCCACTCGCCTTCCAATTTAATTCAACATTGCCAAACTCTTACATTTTTCATATAATGAATATGTTTTTCAAAAAAATACCGAGACAGTTTATGAATTCTCCGAAAGATCACCCCCAATCACCCCGGCGCGCCCGCGGTCGGCCTCGCGACTGGCACGATAAGTCGGATCAAAACACCATAAAGTCCTTGGACCGAGCGATGGAGATCTTCGAGTATCTCAGCGAAACTTCAGGCAAGCCGCTTTCGGCACTTTCCTCCGAGATGAACCAGTCTCCTGCCACCGTCTACCGGGTTCTGACGACGCTTCAGCAGCGCCAGTTGGTCGAGTTCGACGCGACTGATCAAACCTGGCACATTGGCCCCCAGGCGTTCGTCATCGGAGCGAAATTTCTGCGCCGCACCAGCCTTGTCGACCGCGCCCGCCTAATCCTACGCCAACTGATGGAAGAAACAGGCGAAACCGCGAACCTTGGCGTTGAACAGGGTCCGAACGTCCTGTTCGTCAGCCAGGTCGAGACCCATGAGAATATCCGCGCCTTTTTTCCCCCTGGAACATTATCGCCTCTGCACGCATCCGGTATCGGCAAGGCACTGCTTGCCAACAAAGAGCCAGGATGGATTGCAAAATCACTCGGCCACACTCCGTTGGAAGAATTCACACCCCAAACGATCACCAATCTCGAACAATTGGCGGACGATCTGAAAGTCACTCGAGACCGAGGGTATGCCTTTGACGCCGAAGAGAAAAACTTGGGCATGCGCTGCATTGCAGCTGCCGTTTTCGACATGCACGGCGAAGCAGTGGCAGGCATTTCCGTATCCGGCCCCACAAGTCGCGTCGGCCACGACCAAATCGACCGATTAGCAATCGCAGTGGTCGACGCTGCTCAGAATCTGACCCGTGCAATTGGGGGGCACTGGCGATAAGCCAAAGTCTCCAAACCTCAGATGGTCAACGCCATGTGTCGGTTAACGTCTTTGTAGAGCAGATACCGAAACTTCCCGGGCCCGCCAGCATAACACGCTTGCGGGCAAAACGCGCGCAGCCACATATAGTCGCCCGCTTCAACCTCAACCCAATCCTGATTAAGCCGGTACACCGCCTTGCCTTCTAAAACATAAAGCCCGTGTTCCATCACATGGGTTTCGGCAAATGGAATGACCGCACCAGGATCGAACGAAACGACCGTAACATGCATGTCATACCGCATGTCGGTCACATCAAAGAACCGTGTCGTCGCCCATTTCCCGTCCGTTCCGGGCATCTCTGTCGGCGCAATGTCATTTTCATTTAGTATCAACACATCCGGCAGGGATAGCCCCTCAACATGCTGATATTTCTTCCGGATCCAATGAAACCGCAGCGTCTGATCGCTGTCATTTTTCAGCATCCAGGCTTTGCCCGGTGGCAAAAATGCAAACCCGCCCACTTCCAGAATGTGACTTTGCCCATCCACGGTCAAAGTCGCCTGTCCATCGACCACAAACAAGGCGGCTTCCGCCTCGGGGTCGATCTCAGGCCGCTCAGATCCACCTCCTGCAGATACTTCCATAATGTATTGCGAGAATGTCTCTGCAAATCCACTCAATGGCCGCGACAATACCCATAGTCGTGTCTTTTCCCAAAACGGCAACTGACTCGTCACGATATCGCGCATCGTGCCTTTGGGAATGACCGCATAAGCATCTGTAAAAACAGCGCGGTCGGTCAACAATTGTGACTGATCAGGGTGCCCGCCATCGGGCGCATAGTATGTCCGGGACATTCACAGACTTTCATTCGAAACTCGTTCCCACCCAATATGATCGCCCAGCCAAACACTCGCCACCCACAGTCCTTGGACAACACCTTCCTGCAAGATTTGAAAATCCGACACATCAGCGCGGTCAAACCACCTTCATAGATAACTCATATCTTTCAGAGGCATAACAAGCAGAATATATTGCCTGCGCACTCATGGCAGCGTATTGCAATCGCATGAATCCTGACGGTCGTTCAACGATGCCTGACAGTTCCATTCATGTTTACCTTCATGTTATCCATCCGCATGAGCGCCCATTATGACACCATCGGATTGAATTACGCGAACCTGCGAATGCCGGATCCGCGTATTGCACGTGTTATCAATGAAGCCCTCGGCGACGCCCAAACCATTTTGAATGTTGGCGCCGGCACAGGCTCCTATGAACCCGCCGACCGAGATGTAACAGCGGTTGAACCTTCCGCCGAAATGATAGCCCAGCGCCGCGAAGACGCGGGTCAAGTGATCCAAGGCAGCGCAGAGAACTTGCCCTTTGACGACAACTCGTTCGATGCCGCAATGGCGGTGCTGACCATCCATCATTGGAGCGATCAGCCCGGCGGTTTGCGCGAAATGCGTCGCGTCGCGCGTGGGCCACTGGTCCTTTTGACCTACGACCCCACGTTTCGCGATTTTTGGCTCTTGGATTATGTGCCGGAACTCACCGCAGTTGACGATGATCACATGCCAGCCCTGCCAAAATTCGCCGAATGGCTCGGTCAGGCCCAAGTCACGACCGTTCCGGTTCCCGCAGACTGCCAGGACGGTTTCCTCAGTGCCTATTGGCGCCGCCCCGCAGCCTACCTTGACCCAAAGGTCCGCGCCGCCATGTCATCATTCTGGGCAATCGGTGATGTAAGCCCGGCAATGAAACGATTGTCCAACGATCTGGAAAGCGGCGAGTGGGACCGAAAATACGGAAGCCTAATGAGCCTGGAAGAACGCGATTGCGGATATAGACTGGTCACTTCAGTCTAAACCGACTGTCCAACAGTACTATTAAGACATTCTTTCTAAGCTGCTGCCTCGCGCGGCACCTGCCCCATGGCCCGTTCGACCAAACCCACTCCTGCCCCATCCTTCGACGCTCCCTCGGACAGTAAACGTCTCCAGGCCCGCGCGCCGGGCCGCCCAGAGAACAACCCAAGCATATGACGCGTGATCTGATGCAATCGTCCGCGTTCAGCCAAATGCTTTTCGATATAGGGCAGCATTGCAATCACCGCATCATGCGGACCAGTGCAATTGTCCGTAGTTCCAAAAATCCGACAGTCAGCCTGGCCAAGCACTTGCCAAGGCACTTGATACGCTGCGCGCCCAATCATCACCCCATCCAGCCCATTGCCCAATTGCAGCGCCACATCATCCAATGACTGGATGCCTCCGTTGATCGAAACATGCAAGTTCGGGAAAAGGTTCTTCATTTCCAAAACAAGGGGATAGTCTAACGGCGGAATATCACGGTTTTCCTTTGGACTAAGCCCATCCAGCCAGGCTTTACGCGCATGAATTGCAACCCGCGTCACACCTGCACTTTCCATCTTGCGCAAGAAATCCGGCAATACCACTTCGGGAACCTGATCATCAACACCGATGCGGCATTTGACCGTAACCGGCACATCGACCGCTTCTGCCATAGCCTCAACGCAACGGGAAACGACATCAGATGTCTTCATCAAAACGGCCCCAAAGACCCCCGATTGAACGCGATCCGATGGGCACCCCACGTTCAAATTTATCTCGTCATACCCTTCCGCAGCCCCCATCTTCGCCGCTTCCGCCAACTCTTTCGGATCCGATCCGCCCAACTGCAAAGCAACCGGGTGTTCAGCCGGGTCAAACCGCAACAAATGCCGTGCCCCACCGCGAACAAGTGCCGGTGCCGTGACCATCTCTGTATAAAGACGCGTCTGCTTGCTCAGGACACGATGAAAATACCGACAATGCCGATCCGTCCAATCCATCATCGGGGCGACAGACAGGCGCGCAGCTTGCTCAATATGAAGATGATTGACCATGCGCGCGTTCTACTAAAGCAAAACAAAGGTGTCGAACAATTCTCGGCGAACTCCCTGTCCGGTCCGAGCAACCTTCGGCCGCTTTCACTCTAATCTTCCCTGACACCGTCACTCGGTTCAAGAAGTTCAATCTCAACAAAAGCGCATTCGAAATCGTTGCCATTGATGACATCGTGTTCAACACCGATTTCACGGTAATACGGCACTCCATTTTGCATGGCCGCCCGCACATGTTGGCCTCCACCAAGATTGATCTCAAGCGTACCGTCAAAAAGAGGAACAACCACATAGTCAAACGCATGCCTGTGCCAACCGGTGTTGTCTCCGCGCTTCTTGAACCGCCACTTCGTCGCTCGGACCCGCTCATTATCAATCAACACTGTCGGTATTGCTGATCCGCTTTCAGGGCACATGGCCGTCCTTTTCCGGTTCACCGCTCAAAGGCTTATGGTTCCTAGCGGAACCCCTCTTCCCCATCCGTGTGCAACTTGGGCCCACGCTCAACAATCTTCTCCAGCGCTTCATCAACCGTTCGATTGGGCGCCTCATGCACATCCACCTGCCGCTCGGCGGGATTGTGCGCCCATTTCACCGCGTTGGTCAGAACCTGACGCACATTGGCATCGTAATAGGTCGGATAGGTCTCGTGCCCCGGACGGAAATAGAAAATGTTTCCAGCACCGCGTCGATACGTCAGGCCCGAGCGGAAAACCTCTCCGCCCTTAAACCAACTGATGAAAACCGTTTCCAAAGGTTCCGGCACCCCAAACGGCTCACCATACATTTCTTCGTTCTCCAACTCGAAATGATCCGGCAATCCGAGTGCAATCGGATGCTGGCGCGATGTCACCCAAAGCCGCTCGCGCTCTCCGGCTTCGCGCCAGGTCAGATTGCAGGGCGCGCCCATTAACTTCCTAAATATTTTCGCAAAATGCGCCGAATGCAAAAGGATCAGACCCATGCCACCATAAACATGGTCCGCAACACGTTCGACGACGGCGTCGTCAACCTCTCCATGAGCGGCATGTCCCCACCACAGCAGAACGTCTGTTTCCCCCAGCCGCGCATCAGTCAACCCATGTTCGGGTTCCTGCAATGTCGCCGTCGTAGCCGTGATATCAGCGTCCATATTCAGCGCCTGTGCGATGCAGGCATGCATGCCATCGGGATACAGGTCGGCAACAACCTTGTTCTCGCGCTCATGAACATTTTCGCCCCAAACCACTGCGCGTATTGGCATTGTCGCATCCTTTCTCAACCACTCGATAGCGCCGATAGACCGTGACGGGACAGCGCACGATATCGGTATTACGCGGCTCTCCCGTCGGCGGCAATGGCGGGCCTGCGCCACGGCAATTACCTGCAACGCTATTGGGGGATTGAAGCAATTTTTATGCATTTGGCGGGAGCGATTAAATGCCCGGTAAGGTTAGGACCCTAAATCGACCCAAAGAGGATCTGCTATGATTATTGAAAGGAAACGACATGAAGCGCCTAATGATGGGATCAACCGCGGCCATAATGCTTGCGGCCCCGGCAACGGCAAACGAAATTGCCGACGCGATGGAAGATTTTTACAATTCCGAAGTTGCGGGCTGGTCAACGAACCAACTTCTTGTTGACGCGATCGTCGCACAAAATGCCGAAACTGCAGGATATGTCCAATCTGATATCGATGCCATGGACCAGACCTGGCGTGCCGAAGTTGGTCAGGCTGTGACGCCAACGATATCTCCTGTTCTGGAAAACCCGGCCTCGGAATTTCTGCGTCAGCAGGTCGAAGCATATGGCGGCCAGATCACCGAAGTCTTCATTATGGACGCGCGCGGTTTGAACGTGGCAGCCAGCGATGTGACTTCCGATTTCTGGCAAGGTGACGAAGCTAAACACGCCGAAACTTTCGTGCTCGGGCCCGGCAGTGTGCACATGTCCGAAATCGAGTTGGACGAATCCACACAGCGCTATCAGGGTCAGATTTCATTCACGATGGTTGATCCAAGTTCGGGACAGGCTGTGGGTGCAATCACTGTCGGCGTCGACGCCGATGCGCTGATGTAAACCGCAAATGGCGGCGCAAATTTAATCAAAATGGACATCGTGTAATGGGTTTGCCGAATATTCAGAGCAGGAATCCGATCTCTTCTATATTCATGACATGTGTCTTGATCTTGGCAGGGGCGATTGCCGTTGTAGCTGGCACCATGTACTCGATGTCCGCGAAATCGGCGATTTCGGTGGCCGAGGACGGGGTGCGAACCCTGGCCCTGGACGTCACAAAAATGGCAGGGGCCTCGATGGTTGGCGCCGTCCGGTTCAACAAATCTGAAGACGTTGAAAAACTGCTGGGCGAGGTCCTCGAAGCCAACCTCGAGCGCATCCAAAGCGCCTTCGTCGCCAAAATCGACGGCAACAAAATGGCAGAGGTTGGCGACCCACCAAACCAAAGCCTCCAATCGCTTGCAGAGTTGGCCTTAAGTTCCAACCAGATCGAACTCGGTCCAGATGGTTTCCAGGTCGCCGCCCCTATTCTTAAGGACGCAAAATCTCCCGCGATTGCTGTCATCGCATTTCACTGGTCTCCCCGGGCTGTTTTGAGGCGCCTTGAAAAAGAACGCACCAGCCAACTTTTTTGGACCGGTGGTTTGTTCATTACGACACTCCTCATAGCCGGTCTGGTCATTCGTCAATTGGTTTCCATGCCGTTGCGTTCTGTCACACTTAGAACGGTTCAAATGGCCGAGGGCGAATATACTCTCGACGTACCCGGCATGACACGACGCGACGAGATCGGAGAACTTGCCCGACAGCTCGAAGAATTGCGTTCAAAACTTCACGCCGCGGAAGCGACGACGAAAAATGCGCTCTTTCAAAGCGGCGGCTTTCAGGCCTCTTCTGCGGGCATGGTGATGACCAACGCTGACCTGAAAATCATGAATTTCAACAATGCCTTTAAAGAATTGGTTCAATCGTTCGGCGCCGATCTTGGTGTCGGCGTCGCAAAGATTGAGGCGGGTTCTCTCGCCGGGCTTGGCATTGATACCATCCACCGGCGCCCAGAAGACCTGAAAACCCTGCTCGCAAAAGGCCAATTTCCTTTCTCTCAAGAAATCAAACTTGGTGCCAGTACGGTTGCGATCGTCGTCAATCAGGTGAAAGACGATGCGGGCGGCTCCCTCGGCTACATTCTCGAATGGAAAGACATTACGGCAGACCGCACCAACAAAGCCGTCATCGATGCCTTGGATTCCACGCAAATGCGCGCGGACTTCGACGTCAAGGGAGTACTGAAATGGATAAATTCTAATTTGAATTCAGCGCTGGGTTCATCCAATGAATTACTTGGCAGTACATCAGCCGACGGCTTCATGAGGTCCGAGGATGCGCCCGAATTCTTTGCGCGCGCCAGTCGCGGCGAAGCGGTCATTGGAACGTTTGATCTCTGCTATGACGATTTGAAAATCAAAATCAGCGGCAGTTTTACACCAACATTGGATAACGAGGGTAAGTCAGCCGGTTTTGTGATGGTCGGTAGCGACATAACAGAAGCAGCGCGCGCGCATGCGCAGACAGAAATCGAGAGATCGGAAAATGCGAGTTCTCAGAAACGGGTGGTAGAGGGGTTCAGCAAAGGTTTGACCGCATTGTCAGCTGGCGACCTGGCCGCGAGAATTGATACACCTTTTTCGGACGAATACGACCTGCTTCGACTTCAATTTAATGACTCTGTGGCGGCATTGGACACAGCCCTCGGCACCGTACTGATCAACTCCGCCTCGATCCTCGGTGAATCCGGCAACATTTCTTCTGCTGCAAAGGACTTGTCCCAGCGGACCGAACGACAGGCCACGACCCTGAAAGAGTTCGCGGCCGCGTTGACCCAATTGAACGCGTCGGTTTCCTCTGCCGCCGATGGCGCAAACCAAGCCAGCGAAGTTGTCAGCGTCGCGCGATCCAACGCCGAATCCTCTGGCAGCGTAATGCGTGAAGCCGTTGAAGCGATGGGAGAAATTGCAACTTCGTCGGATCAGATTTCCCGGATCATTAGCGTCATCGACGACATTGCCTTCCAAACTAACCTTTTGGCACTGAATGCCGGGGTCGAGGCTGCCCGCGCAGGCGACGCTGGCCGTGGGTTTGCCGTGGTGGCGTCAGAAGTGCGGGCTCTGGCACAACGCTCCTCTGAAGCGGCCCGCGAGATCAACACCCTGATCTCAACGTCCGGAAACCACGTAAAACGCGGCGTCTCGCTGGTTGATAAAGCCGGTGACGCGCTGGCCGAGATTGTCGACTCCGTTGGAAACATTGCCGAGCATGTGACCGGCATTGCGTCCTCTGCCCGCGAACAATCCATCGGACTTGACGAAATCAACGCCTCGATTAACCAACTTGATCAAGTAACTCAGCAAAACGTGGCAATGTTCGAAGAAACGACCGCCGCGACCGTCACTTTAACGTCCGAAGCCAACGCCCTGGTTAGTGCAACTGGCCAGTTCACGACCAGCAAGCGCGCGCCTACGCAAAAAGGCAGACATGCTGCACCGCTACATACTCTCAAGAAACAGCCCCCAACCCCCTCATCTTCGCAATTGTCCGATATCCGCGTAAATCACGAAACCCGTCCAGGAATACCCACAGCACAGCCACTTGTTGGAACCGCTTCAGGCAATCTGGCACATGATGCCGCAGAAGACGATTGGGAAGATTTCTAGAGATTTCGCCATGCTGATCTTACGAAAATACTTATTATCAGCATCTTATAACAGACAATCTCGCAGCCCAGCGATTCAAATTATTGTCGAAGTCGATCACCATCCGGGTCAAACAGCGGCGCGTGCAAAACGGTTGCGGCGCGTCTCTCGCCCAGAATCTCAATTTCAGCACCTTCCGCAATCTCGGCCAGATCAACCGGCAAGAAGCCAAACGCAATCGATGTTTTTGTCCAATGCGAATACCCACCCGAAGTGCAGAATCCAACGACCTCGTCACCAATCCAGATTGGCTCATAACCAAAAACATCACTGTCGTCGGCATCGACTTTGAACGCCACCAGCTTTCGATCGGGTGGCGATTGTCTTTCCGTCAAAGCTGGCTCACGACCAATAAAGTTGTCCGATTTTTTGAACGAGATGAAACGGTCCAACCCAGTTTCGGCCGCCGTATAATCCGGTGAAAATTCGCGTTGCCACGAACCAAAGAAACGATCCAATCTGAGCGACATCATTGCCCGCATTCCAAACGGTCGCATTTCAAACTCTTGTCCTGCATCCCAGAGAACGTCCCAAAGGTGCCGCTGATCTATGGGGTCACAGAAAATTTCATACCCAAGGTCGCCTGTGTAACTAACCCTTTGAACGATGCATGACACCATCCCAACCGTCATCTGTCGCACATCAAGAAACCGAAACGCCTCGTTTGAGACATCTGCGTCCGCAACCTTTGCAAGCACTTTCCGCGCAGAAGGACCGGCAATCTGAAAGCCGGTCCTTTGATCAGAAATGTTCTGAACAGAAACTCCGTCGTCGCAATGCGCCTCGAACCAACGCAAATGGTCATCCTGGCTCCCGTAGCTGGCGGTCAGCTGAAAACGTTCCTCATCCAGACAAGACACAGTGAAATCACCAAGCAATCGGCCCTTCGGGGACAACATAGGCGTCAAAGACAAACGACCGGGCTTGGGGATGCGACCGGCCATAACCCGGTTCAACCAATCGCGGGCCCTTTTACCGGCAACCAAAAACTTCCCAAAGTTATGAACTTCATTGATTCCAACGTTCTCGCGAACCGCAAAAACCTCCTGGCGCGTTGCCTCAAAGGCGTTTGACCGCCGAAAACTCGGCGTTTCAAACCGCGGCTCACCGGCAAGCGCAAAATAGTTCACCACCTCAAGACCATACTGGGCACCAAATACTGCACCCATCTGGTCCCAAACATCATACATAGGAGTTCGGCGAAGGCCGCGCGCAGCTGGCAATTCTTCATTTGGATATGTGACGGAAAACCGTCGCTGGTAATTTTCGATCACCTTCGGAAGCGTATATCCCGGCGTCGTCCATCGCCCAAAGCGGGCCACGTCCATGGCACGTGGGTCGCGTTCGGTTTCACCTTCGATCATCCATTGCGCCAAACTGAGACCAACACCACCACCTTGACTAAATCCGGCCATAACGGCGCAGGCGGACCAATAGTTGCGAAGACCGGGCACAGGGCCAACCAATGGGTTGCCATCAGGCGCAAAGGTAAATGGTCCATGGATAATGCGCTTCACGCCCGCGCGCTCCAAAACCGGGAAACGGCGATAGGCAAACTCGACGCTGTCTTCGATCTTCGAAACGTCATCATTTAATAGCTCGTGCCCAAAGTCCCAGGGCGTTCCATTCACCGACCAGGGTTCGCAATTTTGTTCATAAAATCCAATACATAACCCACGCCCTTCTTGGCGCAGATAGCTTTCCCCTCCTGGATCCATCACATGTGGAAATTCGGTTTCGCGCTCATAGATCTCTGGAATATCCTCGGTCACAAGGTACTGGTGCGCCATTGGCATCAGCGGCAAATAGACCCCTGCCATTGCAGCAACTTCTCGCGCCCAAAGCCCCCCGGCATTTACAATATGCTCGGCCACCACCGTGCCATTTTCGGTCACAACGTCCCAACCACCGTCAGCTCTGGCGTTGGTTTCCAGAACTCGGGTCTGAGTCACTATCTCCGCGCCCCCCATCCGGGCCGCTTTTGCATAGGCATGTGTGGTGCCTGACGGATCAAGATGCCCATCCAACGGGTCATAAAGCCCGCCCAAAATGCCATCGACATTTACCAATTCCGCGACATCCCGGATTTCACTCGGAGTCAGGATCTCGGTTTGAAGCCCCATATATCGATGCTTCGCCCGTTCTGCCTTCAGCATGTCCAGCCGCTCAGGAGTTTCCGCCAACGTGACCCCACCAACATGGTGCAACCCGCACGACATGCCAGTCAGTTCCTCTAACTCCTTGTAAAGACGTATTGTATACCCCTGCAAAGCCGCCATATTTGTGTCGCCATTCAGGGTATGAAAGCCGCCGGCCGCGTGCCAGGTCGAGCCTGACGTCAATTCCGAACGTTCGATCAGCATCACATCCGACCAACCCAGCTTCGTTAGATGATACAAAACCGAACAGCCAACAACGCCTCCACCGATAACCACGACTCTTGCATGTGATTTCATCTCGTTGCCTTCCTGATTCTGGTGTTACTCGTCGACGCGGCCATGCGCTCTTAACCGAGCACACAATTCTTCTTGAAGATCGTGATCCATTTCCAAAGCAAAGATCCATGCGTAGGTCAGGAAAAAACACATCCCATCTAAATCAGCACGGGATTCCTCTCTATCGGCCGCCTGCCGGTACAATTCCACAAGCGCATTCCGATCGTCTCGTTCATGCGCTGCCAAAATTTCATCATTCAGCTTCGCATCAAAGCTAGCGGCCAGTTCGCGACTTGAAGATATGACGTTACCCATTTGAAATTATTGAATTACTCTGCAGCCACTGATTTTTTAGTCAGCCGCCCTGCGACCCACTGGTGAAACATGTGCGTTGGTCTGTCCATGGCAGGTGAAAACCGACCGCCATCAAAACCAACCGCTCCACGAGCTGCTTGCAAACCCTCGACGATATCGATGTCCTCAACAAAAACTATTCTCCACTGCTCCAGGTTTTTCTCCCGCAAACTCGTCGACGTATCCGGCTCTGAATAAAAAATGTGGACATGCTCCAATGTCAGCGTTGGGCCTTTAGGTTCCAAAACGATGGCGAACACATGATCGCGCTGCACTCCAACCATAACGTTTGGAGTGACCGTTATATATTCGCCCGCTGCATCCCATTTCTCGGATAATCCAGGAAAATCAGGAAACCGCGTTCCATCCTCATCCTCGATCTGGCGATAAACTTCTGTGCCCTGCCCGGAAAACTTCCCTTCAACTTCAATGCCATAGTGGTCTTCAAGTCTTGAGTAACTATTCAATCCCGGATGCACCCAAGGTAAATGATAACTTTCGCAATAGTTCTCGACCGCCAGCTTCCAATTCGTCTGACATTTCAATTGCAGATATCCCTGTTCACCGCCATGGAACAACGGCTTGTCGAACTCGGACCAGCGCTGCATCAATTCGCCGTGCACGTCCTCAAATTCAGGCGCGTCGCCAGAAAGATTGACGAAGACAACCCCCATCCATATGCGAGAACGCACTTCGATCAGGCCCAATTCTTCGCGCTTGATATCGGGATGCGAGTTTTGCCCCGGTCCACCAACATGGGGCGTCGCAATCAACCCACCTTTGTGGTTATAGCACCACGAGTGATACGGGCAGCGTATTGCCCCCTCGATTTTACGAGGCTCTTTCACCAGGATCATGCCGCGGTGGCGACAAATGTTCTGAAAAACCCGCACCTCGCCGTCGCGGCCACGCAGCATGAACAAAGGCACGCCCAAAAAATCAATCGGGCGCGCATCCCCTGCTTCAGGGACATCGGCCACCACACCAATACCTGCCCAGGTCGAAAACCAAATCGGCCCCTTTTCGGCTTCGTACATCTCGCTTGACGTGTAATGCGCGTTCGGCAACCCGTTTGCTATATCAACGGGTTGAAAAACCGCGGAAAGATCGTGTTGGGCCATGACCGCTCCTCCTGAAACATTCAGGAAAAATCTGCGCCCGCTCAATAAGTCCATCGCGCCACTGTGCGACATGCCCGTGTCGCGAACAAACTATCGCAAATCCAGTTTTATCGCGTTCCCGGTGCGCGCCGCCTCTTGCGCCGCCAGACCCATGGCAACGGCGCGGGCACCATCCATCAAGCTGACCTCCGGTGATCCGCCACCGCGCACCAATTCCAAGAACCGCGCGTGTTGATAGAACGTTGATCCGTTATGGTCCCCCGCATCCAAAATCGTTGGATCCACAGGAATTTCAACCACTTGCGGCCCCTTAGGATTGCGCGGCGAAACGATGACCTGCGGCACCGGTGCCTCGCCCAGATGCGTCGGCCAAAACCGTCCCGGTCCCGGAACAAAGGCCTCGATTTTTCCGCCCGGCCCCACTGCCGAAATCTCTTCCTGATACCGCGAGCCTTCAGCATACATGCAAAGCTCTAACATCGCCCGTGACCCGCTGGCGAAATCAACGATCACATAGGCTCCGTCCCAGATATCCGGCGTCTCGCCACCGTAATCCTCGTCCAGATGGTTCACGTCCTGTCCCGCCGAAGCAACGATCCGCACCGGCTCGGACTTCAGAATAAACCGCATCAAATCAAAGAAATGGCAGCACTTCTCAACCAAGGTGCCGCCCGTATACCGATTGAACCGGTTCCAATCGCCCACTTTAGGCAGAAACGGAAACCGATGCTCGCGGATCGTCAGCATCGTCGGACCACCCGTTGCCGCCGGCACTTGATCAGCAAACGTCTGGATCGGAGGCATATACCGATATTCCATCGCCACCCAAACCGGTGCCGGATAGCTCTTAATCAGCGCGTCAATCCGCGCGCCGTGATCCGGGTCAGTATAAAGCGGCTTTTCGATCAACAGCGGCAAAGGTCGACGCGCTGCAATCTCTTCGAACTGAGCAACATGCAAATGGTTCGGCGAAACGATCAACAAACAGTCCAGATCGTCGATATTCAACAGCGCATCAACCGAGTCTACCAACTTTGCATTCGGCGCGATCGCCTTTGCTGCATCCGCCTGTATCCGGTCCGGCTCGTAAATCGCTGCTACCCGTGCATCCGGCAACAACGCGATATTGCGCAAGTGCTCCTGCCCCATCATTCCACAGCCAATCACGCCATAGTTCACCGTCTTCGTCATCGTTCCCGTTACCTCATCCGCGCGACATAGCGCGCTACATTCTGATCGAACCAGGTGCGCGAATACTCCGCCACCTCGCCCGTGTCCGTTCTTCCCCAGCGCTCGATAAACCCACAAGGGGCACCAGCGTCCAGCCCAAATTCTTGCACCGTCCAATCCGGCACTTCGGCAATCCCAACCCGGTCTTCCGCGCGCGTGATCCAAAGGTTCAGCCGCGTGCGGTAATAAAGGTAAAGGGACTCCAATATTTCGGCCTGATCAATGTCCTGCACCCAGGCACCATCCAGCCAAATCTCTTCCAAAGCAGCAGGCGCGTCGGAAAGATGCCGCAACCTTCGAATGCGATGCCCCTCGCCCGAGCTGCCAAACGATGGCAGATCAGCAGGCTTCTTCATCCGTCGCACATCCAGAAACTGGGCCGTCGGCAACCCGCCGCCTTCAACATGCTCCAGCCGAAAGAACGCATAGACGCCAGCCGCATCGGCCCTGTGCCGAACATAGTTGCCAGACCCCTGGATGCGTTCCAGCATTCCCCGTTCAGTCAGATCGTTCAGCGCCTTTCGTAACGTGCCAACCGAAATACCCATGTCCGTCGCCATATCCCGTTCGGGTGCCAGCCGCGCACCGTCAGCGATGCGCCCGGCAGCGATCTCGCGGATCAGCAATTCGGCGGTCTGAACGTATTTTGGCAGCGCGGACGAGTCGGTCACTTTGAGGCGGTCCGAAAATTGATACACTATTGATCTATATCATTGCGAGTGCTACGCAAGTGAAAAATACGCCCCGGAGAAGATTCGCATGACCATTGTTCCCGTGACCTCAGCCGACCTGGATGCGGCTGAAGTCAGTTGGTTTTCCGCTTTATGTTCAGATGATTACCAGTATCTCGGTGTGCCGGACGGTGCGCTGCGGTCCAGTTGGGAGCATTGCCGCGACATCCTGTTGGAAGCCGAAAAGCAAGGTTTTCGTAATATTTTGTGTCCCTCCTCTTATCAGGTTGGGCAAGATACCCTCAGCTTTGTTGCAGGCTGCGCGCCGCTGACCGAGAACATCAACATGTTGGCCGCCGTTCGCTGTGGTGAGATGCAGCCAATCATGTTGGCCCGCACGTTGGCGACGCTGGATCACATGCTAAAAGGCCGTTTGGTCATCAACATCATCTCGTCGGATTTCCCCGGCGAAGTTGCCCCATCAGCCTACCGCTACCAGCGCTCTCGCGAGGTGGTCGAAATCCTCCGTCAGGCGTGGACCCAGGACACAATCAACTATCAGGGCGAAGTCTATAACTTCGAAAACGTCCCTACCGGACCCGCTGCTCCCTATCAGCAGAATGGTGGTCCGCTGATGTATTTCGGGGGCTACTCCCCAGCGGCGTTGGATCTTTGCGGCCAGCACTGCGACGTCTACCTCATGTGGCCCGAGCCGAAAGAGAACCTCGCGCAGCGCATGAAAGACGCCCACGCAGTCGCCGAGAAATACAACCGTACGCTTGATTATGGCCTTCGCGTTCACATGATTGTCCGTGATACCGAGGCCGAAGCGAAAGAATATGCCGAACACCTCGTTAGCAAGCTGGACGATGAATACGGCCAACTCATTCGCGACCGCGCGCACGACTCTATCTCGCTAGGCGTGGCCCATCAGGCCAAAGCGCGCGAGCTGGCAGATAAATTTGGATATATCGAACCCAACCTCTGGACAGGCGTTGGTCGTGCACGCTCCGGCTGCGGCGCCGCCCTTGTCGGATCTACTGATCAGGTTCTCACGCAAATCGAAGAGTATAAAAAGATGGGCATCCGCGCCTTCATCTTCTCCGGCTATCCGCACATCGACGAATGCATCAGCTTCGGCCAGCGCGTTTTGCCCGAGTTGAAAACCTGCTCGCTTCCGCACGAATACGGCCGTGTTCCTGCAGAAACACCAGCCACCCCTCTCGGCGCAGGAGAGCGCGTATAATGGATCGCGTTGACCTCACGCCCGACCTCAGTTTCAGCCGCATTGTCTATGGCATGTGGCGTCTGGACGAAGCTGCCGATACATCACCCGAGCACATCCGCGCCAAGATTGAGGCGTGCTTGGATCAGGGCATCACGACCATGGATCAGGCCGACGTCTACGGCCTTTACGCGTCGGAAGAACTGTTCGGCGCCGCGCTGAAAGGCACAGATCTGGCCAGCAAGATCGAGGTTGTCACCAAAACCGACATTGTCGTGCCCTCGGACGCTTATCCAAACGCGAAGGTTAAGCACTACGACACCTCGGCTGAACATATCACCGCCTCTGTCGATCGTTCGCTGAAGCTGATGAATCTGGAAAAAATCGACCTGCTCCTGATCCACCGGCAGGATCCATTCATGGATCATCTTGAAACAGGCCCGGCACTGGACGCTCTGGTCGCCAGCGGCAAAGTCCTTTCGGTCGGCGTTTCAAATTTCCGTCCTTGGGATTTTTCGCTGCTACAGTCGGCCATGGAAAACGACCTTGTCGTCAACCAGATCGAGCTTAGCCTGTCCTGCAACGAAGCCTTTACCAACGGCGACATCGCCTTCCTTCAGGAAAACGCCATCGCACCCATGGCATGGTCCCCACTTGGCGGCGGCGCACTTGTTTCGGCAGGCAGCGAAGGCGAATTGCGCACGACGATTTCAAAGATTGCCATGCAAAATCATGTGGATGAGGCCGCAGTGGCCGTCGCTTGGCTGCTGGCACACCCTTCGGGCATCATGCCTGTAATGGGCACCAACAACCTCGACCGGATCAAGGCACTTTCAGATGCGCTGAAAGTAAAAATGGACCGCGAAACGTGGTTCGAGCTTTACACAGCCGCAATTGGCCACGAGGTTCCATAAGATGCCGGACGGAGGATTTACCAACATGTTGCAATTCACGCCGGGCCCCGACACGTCGCGCGCATTCCGCGATGCGCTGGGAAGTTTTGCCACGGGCGTCACAGTTGTAACCTGTAAATCCACCGAAGGCCCCCTTGGCATCACCGCCAACAGCTTTGCCTCTCTGTCATTGGACCCGCCTCTGGTCATCTGGTCCCCGGCCCGGGCTTCCAAGCGCTTCGCCGCATTCGAGGCCGCCAACGACTACGCCATCCACATCATGTCCTGCGATCAATTCGAGCTTTGCTCCGGTTTCGCCCGCGACGGGTGGGATTTCTCCAAAGCGGATTGGGAAGAAAACGCATCCGGTGTTCCGCTTCTGAACAACTGCATCGCACGCTTTGAATGCACACGTCACGCCATCCACGACGGCGGCGATCATGCCATTATCGTTGGCCGCGTTACCAACGCAGCCACACAACTCGGCGACCCGCTGATTTTCTCAAAAGGATCATACGGACGCTTTACAGACCAAACGTAAGACGAAAGACTAATTTGGCTGACCCGCAAAAAAGATAACAATGGGTCACGAAGGGGAGGATAAGCGCAATGTCGCTGCTAATGGGGCTATTAACGCCCTTTCAACTTTGGAACGACATCGTTCTGAAAGTCGGACGATGGATATCCCTTGTCGCGATCTTTTTGATGGTGCTGGCGATCCTGATCCAGGTGTTCTTTCGCTACGCCCTGAACAACGCCCTGCCCTGGCCCGATGAAGCCGCCCGCTTCATGATGCTCTGGATGACCGGCTTCATGGCACCGCTAGCCTACCGGCGCGGTGGATTTGTTGCTATCGACATGCTGGTCGAAGCCCTTCCCCAAAAGATCGGCGCAGCGCTTTCATTGATCCTCCTGATCATTTCTGGCGCCGTCCTGGCCATGGCCGTCAGCATTGGCTGGGGCGAGGTCACCGGTTTTGGTGGCAGGTTCGCGACCGCCTCTCTCTATCTGCCGACATCTGTAGACTTCAGCGAATGGTTCCGTGTCCCACGGTCCTGGATGATGATGTCCTTCTTCATGGGCGTCATCTTACTGCTGATTGTGAATATCGAGTTGATCCTGCGCACCCTGATCACAATGCTGGGTGGCGGAGATCAATTAAAGGACATTGTCCCTCCTGAAGAAGAAATGGTGGTGGATTGATATGCTGATTTGGTTCCTCCCCGTCTTCCTCATCTTCCTCATGATCGGACTCCCGGTCTTCTTCGGCCTGCTCGCAGCCCCCGGCATCTTGCTATGGGCGGCAGGCCAAGAGAAAGACATCACCCTCCTTTACCGCAACGTTTACAATGGCATGGACAGCTTCCCGCTGATGGCGATCCCGTTCTTCATGCTGGCAGGCGAACTGATGAACAAGGGCGGTATCACCGAACGCCTTGTTGAATTCAGCCAGGCCCTCATGGGCCACCTGCGCGGCGGACTCGCCCATGTGAACATTCTGTCCTCCATGCTGTTCGCAGGCCTTTCAGGGTCCGCTGTGGCCGACACATCGGCACTGGGTTCGATGTTGATCCCGGCGATGGAGAAACAAGGCTATACACGTCGTTTCGCCGCCGCGGTCACCGCTGCATCTTCTGTCATCGGCCCGATTATCCCGCCCTCGGGCATCATGATCATCTACGCCTATGTCATGGGCGAAAGCGTCGCGGCGCTGTTCCTTGCAGGTATCGTGCCCGGCGTCATGGTCGGCCTCGGCCTGATGCTGGTCGTGCGCCTATTGGCCAACAAATACGATTTGCCGAAGGCCGAGCGTATCGTCAAGAAAGGCATGAAACTGACATCCCGCGAATACTGGGTGTCATTCGTGCTGCTGCGCCTGAACATGGGCTGGGTCTTCTTCGCAATCTTCCGCAATGCCACCGGCATCGCTACGGGCGAAGAAACCTCCGCCGCTGTCGTCTGGCTCACTTTCCTTGTCAGCGTCGGTGCAGCGCACGCGCTTTTGATGGCTATGCGCCCCCGCGTTGACAGCGATTTCCGCATGGTGACCAAGCGCGCGGTCGTTCCGCTGCAAACGCCGATCCTGATCCTGGGCGGCATCCTTCTTGGCGTCTTCACCCCAACCGAGGCCGCGGCCGTTGCCGTCTTCTACGCGATCTTCGTGGCGTTCTTCGTGCTAAAGACAATGAAGTTCTCAGACCTCCCCGGCGTCCTCAGCCGATCGGCTATGACGTCCGCAGTCGTCCTGCTGCTGGTTGGCGGTGCCATGGCGTTCAAAACCGTGGTCTCGCTCAGCTACGCGCCCCAAATCCTGGCGGATTACATCCTCGGCTTGTCGGAAAACCCACTGATCCTGCTGTTCCTGATCAACATCCTGTTGTTCATTGTCGGCATGTTCCTGGACGCTGGCCCGGCGATCATCATCCTGGGACCAATTCTTGGGCCGATCTTCGTCGATCTCGGGGTGCATCCGGTGCATTTCGCCATTATCATGTCGGTCAACCTGACCGTCGGATTGGCGACACCGCCGATGGGACTGGTGTTATTCGTCGCCTCATCGGTCTCTGGCGAAAAGGTGCAAACCATCGCCAAAGCCATCCTACCATTCCTTGCGGTCGAGGTTCTGGTGATCTTCCTGATCACCTATATTCCGGCCATCTCGATGACGGTTCCTAGACTTACAGGCTTCGTCAACTAATTAGAAACCCATAAAGCACCATTCAAAAGGGAGAAAAATATGCTGAAAGGGATCACCAAGTCGCTGATGATAGCGACGCTGCTTGCCGGAACGGCCGTGGCCGCTCAGGCTGCGGACTTCAAACTCCGCGCCACGGCAAACTCGAACGAGAACGACGAAGACTATGACGGTCTGATCGTTTTCAAAAACCACGTTGAACAAGCCTCAAACGGCGCGATCGAAGTGGAACTGTTCATCGGCACACAGCTGTGCTCGAACGGTGCTGAGTGCCTGCAGGGCATCGCCGATGGCAACATCGACGTTTACATCTCAACATCGGGTGGCGCTTCCGGCATCTTCCCATTCGTTCAGGTTCTCGACCTGCCGTATCTGATGACTGACGACCGCATCGCCGAAGCAGCCCTGTCCAACGGCACAGACTTCATGAAAACCATGAAGGACATGACCCTGGAAGCCTCCGGCGGCATGATCCGCCTGATGACAGTCGGCAACACAGGTGGTTGGAGAAACTTCGCCAACACCAAACGTCGGGTGGCAAGCCCGGGCGACATGGAAGGCCTGAAGATCCGCACCGTGGTTGCTGACCTTCCGCAGGAACTGGTGAAAGCCCTTGGTGCTTCGCCAACGCCGATCCCATGGCCCGAACTGTTCACCTCGTTCCAGACTGGCGTTGTTGAAGGCTCCAAAAACGGCATCACCGACATCATGGGCATGAAGTTCCCTGATGCTGGCCTGCAATATGTGACGCTGGACGGCCACGCCTACATGGGCGCTCTGTGGTTCATGAACAACGAGTCGTTCTCGTCCATGCCAGACGACATGAAGCGCGTCGTTGCTGACGGTTTCTATGCGCTGCAGCAAGCGACTTTTGCCTCGCCAAAGCGTAAATCGATCCAGGCCTATCAGGACTTCCAAGAAGGTGGTGGCGATCTCTATGTGCCATCTCCTGCGGAAAAGGCCGCATTCAAAGAAGCCTCAGCACCTGTCTATGACTGGTTCAAAGGCAACGTTGACGGTGGCGGACGTATCTTTGATGCGCTCACAGGCACTGTTGCAGCTGTAGAAGCCGACATCGACGCGTCGCGCGCAGCTGACCTGAACTAAGGTCTCCCATAAATCGACCTTGTAAGGGCGCTCCAATCTGGGCGCCCTTTCTTAATAGGGCGTTATCCAACCGTTCGGGTCCACCGACGTAATACCGACGCGATACAGACAGCGCCAAAACCTTTCTCAAGCGGTCATTATTGGCCCAATAAATATCCTCGCCGAAGGCACTCCGCGCCCCGGTTTTCGCCCACACGACAAGCACTAATTAAGAAAAAGGCGGCTCCAAACCGGGCCGCCTTCAAACGTCTTTATGCTGCAGATTTGCGCTTGCTGCGCCGCGGTCTGTTGCGGCGTCTCTGCCCGCCGGGCTTGCCTTTATTGCCTTTGTTATCAGGCTTTTGCCCCCGAACAGGCTCCCATGCGCGACCCCCAATCACCGGTATCGCCTTGCCCATAGTCTTCTCAATCTGGCGCAGCGCACCCACTTCCTCAGGCGAACAAAACGCCACTGCCTGCCCGCTCAAACCGGCCCGCGCCGTGCGCCCAATCCGGTGAACATAATTGTCCGGCACATTTGGCAGATCATAGTTATAAACGTGCCGAACCCCGGGAATATCCAACCCCCGCGCCGCCACATCCGTCGCCACCAGAACCTTCAATTCGCCATCCTTAAACTGCCGGATCGCCCGCTCCCGTTGACCCTGTGATTTGTTGCCGTGAATTGATCCTGCCGCAAACCCAGCCGCAACCAGCGACTTCATCAAACGCTCTGAACCATGCTTGGTTCGCGCAAACACCAGCGCCAGTTCTTCGCGGTGCTTATCCAGATATTCTTTCAACAAACCCGTCTTCTCGGCCTGCGCAATATAGTGCAGTCCCTGGGAAACTTTGTCCGCTGGCTTGCCCGGAGGCGCCGCTTCAACTCGTACCGGGTTGGTCAGATAAGCCGTTGAAAGCTCTGCCATTTGCTTGGGCATAGTGGCCGAAAACAACATCGTCTGACGATCTTTGGACAACAGCGGAGCAATCCGACGCAGCGCATGAATAAAGCCCATGTCCAGCATCTGGTCAGCCTCATCCAGCACCAGAAATTTAGTCTGATTCAGGCGCACAGCCCGGCGATCCAACAGGTCGATCAACCGACCCGGTGTCGCCACCAGAAGGTCGGTACCTTTACCTAATCGCTGCATCTGGGGATTGATCGACGCGCCGCCCACTACAAGGTTCACCTTCAGATGCGTGTCTTGTGTATAGGCGCGCATATTGTCCGAGATTTGCTTGGCCAGCTCGCGCGTCGGCGCAAGGATCAATCCGTGGGCGCATTTCGCCTCGGGCTTCACGCCAAGCTTAGTTAATGTGTGTATCAATGGCAGCCCGAAAGCCGCCGTTTTGCCCGTGCCGGTTTGCGCCAGCCCCATCACATCGCGGCCATTCATGGCATGCGGGATGGCTTTCTTCTGGATAGGGGTCGGGTCTTTAATACCTTGTTCAGCAAGTTTCGCTACAAGGCGGGGCTGAAGCCCCAGCATATCAAAATCCATAATCGTTCATTCTTGTTCGGGCACGCGTTAACGCACCAAAGGAATCGCTGCCGCACCCCAAACGGGCGGGCAATCGCAGTTGGTTGCACATCGCGCTGATCAATGGGGCCGAATTGCCCTTTGGTCGTCGATGCGCCGGACCCCTGCGTGATGTGGGTGCCAATTCGTTCCCGATGCCTTGCGTCGAAGGGCGAACCCCAGGTGACGAAACTGCTCACGCGGCAGTAAGCATCGCTTGACGGGCACATGGGCCCTAACGCCGGGCAAGTCAACTGGATTGATTAAATTGAATAATTTGCGCTCTGTGTGTTGCCTGCGGCATCACCGAAACGGATACATCCACGGCTTGTAATCGTTGACTAATACATGGGCGCGATCAATCTCTTCCTTGGTCATGCGCTTTTGAATTTCTTCAAGGGAATCAACGGCATCCGGATCACCCCCTATGGAACTCAACGCGTACCAAAGATAAGCACGCACCATATCCGGCGCCGGCATTCCAATGCCAAGCTCGTAGTACCATCCCAGGCCCGATTGCGCCCCCGGATGACCTTTCAAAGATGACCGTAAATACCACTCAAACGCCCGCTCCGGGTCCTTTTCCACCCCAAGCCCAAGCGCATACATCACACCAATCAGTTCTTCAGCGTCCGCGTTCCCGGACCGCGCTGCAGGCAATAGTGCAATCCGCGCCTCCTCAAACCGACCCGCTTCCATCAAATCGCGGGCCTCTTCGATCTCGGCCCAAACAGGGGTTGCCACCGCCAATGCGACTGCCACAATCGCCAAATGAATCGCTTGTTTCATATCATGACCCTTTGTCTGGCCTTGCCCGCAACAGCAGCCGATTTGCCGCGTCCACTAACCAACGACGACTTCATAGCCTTTGACCCTGCAAAGGCAAAGATCGGTCAACTTCTGTTCTATGACAAGATCTTATCGGGCAATCGTAACATCTCGTGCGGCACCTGCCACCATCATGATCTGGGTGGCGCCGATGGCCTTAGTCTTGGGATCGGCGAGGGCGGCGAAGGACTTGGTCCGAAACGTATTGCCGAAAGTCAGCATGATCGCATTCGCAAGCGGATCCCCCGGAATGCCCCCGCCCTTTGGAACCTTGGCGCCAAGGATATCAGCGTCATGTTTCATGACGGCCGGCTGGAGACATCCGACCTCTACGGTAACGGCTTCAACTCGCCCGCAGAAGAATGGTTGCCCCAAGGTCTTGAAACCATCCTGGCGGCCCAAGCCCTCTTCCCCGTCACGGCGCGCTTCGAAATGGCCGGTGACCCCGAAGAAAACCAAATTTCCGGAGCGGTTAACGACCGGATCGATAACGCCTGGCCCATCCTTGCCAAACGGGTCCGCACAATTCCCGAATATGGCCTAATGTTCGTCAAGGCATTCGACCATATCGAGTCTTCAGAACAGGTCACAATCGTCGACATTGCAAACGCGCTGGCCGCCTTTATGGGCACAGAATGGCAAAATTTCGACAGCCCATTTGACCGCTATCTCGCTGGCAACACAGATGAAATGACGCCCGTGGCTATCGCGGGCATGAAGCTGTTTTACGGCGATGCAGGCTGCTCCCGATGCCACAGCGGCCCTTTGATGAGCGACCAGGGATTTCACGCTCTTGCCCTGCCCGCTTTCGGCCCCGGCAAGACCCGTCGGTTCGACCTTCAACCTCGCGATGTCGGTCGCATGGGGGAAAGTGATCATCTGGAAGATGCCTATCGTTTCCTCACGCCGATGCTCCGAAACGTGGCGTTAACCGCACCCTATGGTCACAACGGCGCATACCCGACCCTGGAAGGCATTGTGCGCCATCACCTTGATCCATTGGGCAATTTGGACGCGTGGACAAGAAATCAGGCCCAGCTTCCAAACGCTGATTGGCTTGAACGGGTCGACTTCATCATTCAGGCCGACAGCCGCGAAATGGCGCGCCAGCGCGCCAATGTGGACATCAGACCAGTTTCGCTTTCGGACCAGGAAGTCGCCTCGCTGGTATCCTTTTTGGAAAGACTCACCGGAAAAACCGCCAAAACCAGACCACTGGGCCGACCTACCAGCGTGCCATCAGGTCTTAGCGTCGATTAGGCGCTGTTCCTTGCTTCAATCCGGTTTAGGTTAGTTCGCATGCTTCTTGATATGCGCCAGATCACCAAACGCTTCGGCAATATCACCATCCTGGACGATGTTTCGCTTTCCTTGTCAGCGGGTGAAGTTATCGCACTGACCGGAGAGTCCGGATCAGGCAAATCCACTTTTTTACATATCGCTGCCGGTCTTGAGCCATTGGATGAAGGTAGTGTCACCATCAACGGCACCGAAATCCATCAGCTCAATGATGGTGAACTCGCCAATCTGCGACGGACCTCATTTGGAATAATATTTCAACAATTCAATCTGATACCGTCTCTGACAGTCGCAAAAAACCTGACATTTCAGGCAAGGCTCAACGGACTTACGACCGACGTTGATGAGCTGGCAGATCGTCTCGGGCTGACAGACCAATTGGCCAAATACCCCGAGGATCTATCGGGCGGCGAACAGCAACGCGTCGCCATCGGGCGTGCGGCCGCCGCTCAATCCAAGCTGATCCTCGCCGATGAACCAACGGGAAATCTTGATGAAAATACCGGTGATGCGGTTTTCGAGCTGTTGCTGTCCCTGGCACGCGACACAGGCGCAGGCCTTTTGATCGTTACTCACTCCAGCCGATTAGCCGCGCGCGCAGATCGCCGACTTCATTTGACCCATGGGCGCTTTCAGTCATGACCTTCACCGTCTTGGCAACCTATCTATCACATTGGCAACGACATCCATTTCAGTTGTTCACTCTTGTTGCCGGCCTCGCCCTGGCGACTGCGCTTTGGTCCGGTGTGCAAGCCATCAATGCCGAAGCCCGCAAAAGTTATGCCGAAGCAACCAAGAGCTTTGCCCATAATATCAACCTGGTATCTCGCGATGGTAGCCCGATTTCTGTGGCAACCTACACCACCCTTCGTCGTTCCGGTTGGAACGTAAGCCCACTTATTGAAGGCTGGCTCGAAGGTTCAACCGGACGAGTGCGCCTGTTGGGAATTGATCCCCTGACCGCGCCCACTCAATCCGGCTCTAACCATGAATTCAATTTCGCAAGTGTCACTGCTCTATTAGATGGCAGCATACTCATCGCACCCACAACAGCAGACCGGATCGGCGACACGACGGTTTCGTTAACACCTACCGATTCCGTAAGATCCGGGCTGGCAATCGCAGACATCCGAACGGCACAGGCCCTTTTAAACAAGGATGGTTTCAATCGGTTATCGGTGTTGCCCGAACAGCCCTTACGTCAGGATCAGCTCGGCGATATTGCCCCCGAACTGAAATTCCAGACACAGCAGTCGGCCGATGACCTTAGCCGACTAACTGACAGTTTTCACTTGAACCTAACAGCATTCGGCCTGCTAAGTTTCGTGGTCGGGCTTTTTATCGTCAACGGTGCGATTGGTCTGGCAGTGGAACAGCGCAGGCCGGTATTCCGAACACTTCGCGCGATCGGTGTGTCGGCCCGAAAACTCGTCGCGCTATTTGTTTGTGAGTTATTAACCCTATCAACGGTATCAGGGGCCATCGGGATCGCTATCGGCTATGGCATTGCCGCCGCGCTATTACCGGACGTTGCGGCAACACTGCGTGGGCTCTATGGCGCGAACCTGGAAGGATCGCTAACCCTTTCACCAGTTTGGTGGCTTTCTGGATTTGCGATCGCCATCTTGGGAACTCTCGCGGCTGCTGCGACCAGCCTCACACGGGTTTCCAGGATCAAACCGCTCGCTGCGGCGCAGCCCCGAGCTTGGCTTCGCGCGACGTCGAAGTCTATGCGATTTCAATACTCCGCTGCGCGAATGTTACTGATATTCGGCTTTCTGGCTCTTGCTTTCGGCCAAGGTCTGTTGGCGGGATTTGCGGGTCTGGCCGGTGTTTTAATTGGCGCCGCACTGTTACTTCCTTTCGTTCTTTCTGCATGCCTATCTCTCGCTGAAGAAAGAGCACAATCTCCAAAAATCGAATGGTTCTGGGCAGATACGCGTCAACAACTGCCCGGTCTTTCCCTTGCGTTGATGGCGCTCTTGCTGGCGCTTTCAACCAACATCGGGGTCAGCACAATGGTTGGCAGCTTCCGCCTGACCTTTACCGGATGGCTTGATCAACGACTGGCCAGCGAACTTTATGTTACTTTGGAATCCGAAGAAGACATCGACGCCTTTTACACCTTCGCGACACCACTAACCGACGCAATTTTGCCTATCTGGCAAACCGAAGCCAACGTCCTTGGTCGCAATACCGAAATCTACGGTGTTATCGACCACGCAACTTATCGCGACAACTGGCCGATGCTGAACGCAACAACAGACGTTTGGGAACAGATTGCATCTGGAAATGGCGTGCTCATCAACGAACAACTCGCACGAAGCAACGCTCTTTCACTGGGTGCCGAACTGACCATGCCCGGCGGCCTGACAGCAAAAGTCCTGGGCATCTACAGTGACTACGGTAACACAAAGCCACAGATTATTTTGCCGACCAAGGTTCTTGTAAAGCGCTTCACCGACGTGTCACGCCTTGACTTCGGACTTCGCGTTGACCCCTCCAAACTGGATGACATCACATTACGACTCCAGGAAGATTTCGGTCTCCCACCAGGAAATATTGCAAACCAGTCTACGGTTAAAGCATTCTCGCTAAGGGTCTTTGAGCGCACTTTTGCAGTCACGGCAGCCCTAAACTTTCTAACACTCGCCGTCGCAGGACTTGCAATTTTGACCAGCCTGTTGACGCTCGCCAATTTGCGCCTTCCTCAGCTCGCCCCAGTCTGGGCCATTGGAATACCGCGGCAGGCCCTTTCCAAACTCGAGGTTATCCGCGCGCTGATTCTTGCCGGATTGACCTTTGTTCTTTCTATTCCTCTGGGATTGTTTTTGGCCTGGGTCTTGCTGGCAGTGATTAACGTAGAGGCATTTGGTTGGCGGCTGCCGATGCATTTGTTCCCGTTAGACTGGCTTTGGCTAGGAATTCTTTCAATGACGGTCGCCGCTCTTGCATGCCTGTGGCCGGCACAACGTCTAAGCAAACGCCCCCCATCCGATCTTCTCAGGAGTTTCGCAAGTGAGCGTTAAAGCTGGTCTTCTTGCCCTTCTCGCGCTAGCCGCGGCTCTTGCATCGGGATGGGCGCAAGGCTTTGCCGCCCTAGGATCAGACGCTGAGGGCTTTCCAAATCCCGATCCGATGTATGCTCTCGAGTTTCCAAAAGACCATGGTGCGCACCCAAATTTCAGGATCGAGTGGTGGTACTTTACCGCCGTCTTGCAAGACACTGATGCCATAACTTATGGCGCTCAATGGACATTGTTTCGCATGGCACGGCGTCCTAGCGGGCTGAAGGATGATCAGCTTTGGATGGGAAACGCTGCGTTAGCGTCCCCGTCGGGACACTACTTCGACGAACGATTGGCTCGCGGGGACATGGGGCTCGCAGATGTAAATGCCGAACCGTTTGAGGCCAAGATTGACGAATGGCTTGTCGCGGAACAACAATCAAATGACCTTACCATTCACGCGCAAGGCGCTGATTTCGCTTTTGATTTGCGATTTACCACTAACATGGCACCAGTCCTGCACGCCGAAAACGGATTCTCGGTCAAGTCGGGCAGTGGAACGGCAAGTCACTATTATTCCCAGCCAAACTATATGGTGACAGGTCAACTGGAAACACCCAATGGAGTCGTGGAAGTTTCGGGCAACGGGTGGATGGACCACGAGTGGTCATCACGACCTTTCGAACCTGACCAAGTTGGTTGGGATTGGATATCGCTTCACATGAATGACGGCGGCAAGCTAATGGCGTTTCGCCTCCGAGATCGGATAGATGGCGATTTCTTGGCGGGAACTTGGATGCCGAAAAACGGTGAAGCGCAGAGTCTGACTGCCAATGAATTAAGCCTATCAGCGCTCGCAACTTCTGTGATCGATGGGCGCGAAATTCCGACGGTATTTCAACTGGTTGTTCCTCAACACGGAATCGATGCGACCATAGAGGCAATTTACCCTGATAGCTGGATGGCAACGAGTGTGCCCTACTGGGAAGGGCCGGTTCGCTTTGACGGCTCGCATTCCGGCGTTGGGTATCTTGAAATGACAGGCTATGAATAATGTCCATTCAACTGATTGCGAGTGAACGCGCGCTCGACTGGCGATCAAGTGGTTCGCAAGGTAGCAATCCAACATGAGGGACCAGACGCCCCTTCCTTTGACCCGCGAGGTTGTGCTGATTGGCGGCGGCCACGCCCATGCAGTGTTGCTGCGGGCATGGGGGATGAACCCCCTGCCCGGTGCCAGGCTGACGCTAATTAATCCCGGCGCTACAGCGCCTTACACTGGCATGCTTCCCGGTTTTGTTGCAGGGCACTATCAGCGCAGCGAACTGGAAATCGATCTGGTCAAACTGGCACGTTTTGCCGGTGCTCGCATAATTTTCGGTGCCGCCACCGGCTTAGACCGATTAAACAAACGCATTCAGGTCACCGATCGACCAGACGTCGCCTATGACTTCGCTTCATTCGATATCGGCATCACTTCCGACATGCCAACGATTGACGGCTTCACCCAACACGCGATTGCGGCCAAACCTTTAGGACCATTCGCCCAGCGTTGGACGCGTTTCCTGAGTGCAAACTCTCCCGGAGCCGTTGCTGTGATTGGGGGCGGAGTCGCTGGCGTCGAATTGGCCATGGCGATGGCTCATTCGTTGAAAGAAAAAAACAACGGCGGCGTAACCCTGATCGAGACCGGCAAGATACTATCTGGACTGACAGACCAAACGCGACGCCGCCTCAAACGCGCCTTGGACGCCGCTAAGGTAACGGTCATCCAAGGCAAGCAGCCAAAAGCCATCACTGCAAATCATATATTGCTACAGGATGGTCAAAAAATCGCCTCCGATTTTACTGTTGGAGCTGCCGGGGCTCGACCATTCGATTGGCTGAAAGATACCGGATTGCATCTGGTCAATGGCTACATCGACGTTGATTCTGACCTGCGTTCTACGAACGACCCTTCCATATTTGCTGTCGGCGATTGCGCACATCTATCCCAAAGCCCTCGGCCCAAAGCAGGTGTCTTTGCTGTGCGTTCTGCGTCGATTCTGACCCATAATCTTCGCGCTGCATTGTCCGATGCTCCTTCAAAGCGGTTTAGACCTCAGACGCATTACCTCAAGCTGATATCCTTAGGCGGAAAAGTCGCATTGGGCGACAAATTTGGTGCATCTATTTCAGGTGCTTGGGTTTGGAAATGGAAAGATCGCATTGATCGTAAGTTCATGAACAGGCTTGGAAACTTGCCCTTAATGCAACCGAATTCAGTGCCATTTACCACAGCCTCAGGTATGTCAGAGGTGTTGGATGGCGGACATCTTTGCGGCGGATGCGGCGCAAAAGTCGGCGCTGACATTCTTAACGAAATCGTTCAGAAAATCGACACCTCAGAGCATGACAGCGTCTTGCAGTCCGCTGGCGACGATGCAGCGGTTCTTCGAATTGGTGACACATATCAAGTCATCACGACTGACCACCTTCGCAGCTTCTGGAATGACCCCTACGTCATGACTCGAATTGCCGCTCTTCATGCCGTATCGGACGTCTTGGCGATGGGAGCAGCGCCACAGACAATTCTGGCCCAAATAACCCTACCTAGAATGAGCGAACACATGCAAAGAGAGTGGTTGCGCGAATGCGTGGCTGCGGCCGAGGACATAGCACAAGAAACTGGTGCCGCTTTGGTTGGCGGGCACACCACGATGGGAACAGAGCTTTTCGTGGGTTTTACCGCTACAGGATTATCCGACAATCTTCCAAAAACACTTTCCGGAGCGAAAGTCGGCGATGCTTTGGTTTTGTCACGGGCGATTGGATCAGGAACTTTGATGTCGGCGGAAATGAAATTACAAGCAAACGGCGTCGATGTTGCTCAAGCCTTAAATGTCATGGCGACTTCTCAGGCCGCCGTTGCCACTGTGGTCGCCAAAAACGCAAATGCACTAACGGATGTGACCGGCTTTGGATTGGCTGGCCACGCCACTCAGATGGCAGAAGCCTCTGGCATAACGGCTGAAATAGACGTGGAGAATGTGCCGATAATGCCGGGCGCACGCGAACTAGCGGTTGCTGGCATCAGGTCGACACTTTATTCGGCCAACCGTAGGTCTGCTCCAACTGATTTTGGCGAAAGTTCTTCGGTTTCGCTTTTGTTTGACCCGCAGACAGCCGGCGGCTTTTTGGCCTCCGTTCCACCCGAAAATCTTGAACAATTGTTGAAAAACAACCCGGAACTGGTGGTTATCGGTCGAATGCTGGAACGCCAGACATCACCTATTCGCCTGAATTGACGGTGTCCGCCACTTGTTCAGCCAGCCGATTAAGTCCCTCATCATCCAGATGTTCTGCAGTGACAGTTTTGATGGGTGCATATTCATGTCGTCCACGAGCTTTTGCGTAACTTGGATCATAATGGTTCTCTATCAATGACTTAGCAACATCGCGAAACGAACCAGTGACTACACCTTTTTGCCACGTCTCGACAAGCGCACGCCCCCGCAATGCAGTTAGCCCATCCAGGCGATCCGCAACTGCTGACCGATCCGCCAATGCATCCGAGTAATCTTTAACCAAGTATTTGGCCCGCTCATCCACCGGCGCAGCTATTCTAATGCGCCTAGCACTTTTCATGGCCCTCAGTATCTCAGGTGGAATGTTTAGCTGACCAATTCGGCTGGATTCAGCTTCGATAATCACCGGTTTTTTGGCGTCCAGACCGCATATCCAATGTGCCAATCTCGTCTCAAACGCTTTTTGACTTGGTTGACGGCCTTGGTGGCCCAAAACTGATCCTCGATGATTAGCAATACCCTCAAGATCCAAAACCTGGATTCCGAGTTTACCAATTCGGCGCAAAACCTCTGTTTTTCCGGTGCCCGTGTTTCCGTCCAACAGGATAACCGGCGCAGGAAATTCCTTGTCATACAGCGCATCTACAATTAGGCGGCGATACGTACGATATCCACCTTCCAACGTTTGGACACGCCAGCCTATCTGAGAAAGAATGGTGGCAAATGACCCGGATCGTTGCCCGCCTCGCCAGCAATAAACCAATGGTTGCCAGCTTCCGTCAAAGTCGACCATATGACGTTCAATGTGCGAAGCTGCATTTCGCGCCACCAGCGCTGCCCCTAATTTGCGCGCCCGGAAAGCACTTTCCTGTTTGTAAATTGTTCCGACATCCACCCGCTCTGCATCAGAAAGAACCGGCATATTCACCGCACCGGGCACGCAGTCCTCTGAATACTCAATTGGAGCACGCACATCGATGACAGTGTCGAATTTTGCGTTGAAAAGATCGGTCAAACTGGCTGGAGCAAATGGCATGGTTCCTTGCTATGCCTTTCCTGCATAACCTGCAAAGGTCATCGGCCAAGAATGGCGCCATCGTTCAAATCGTGAAGACGGGACGCAACGTCCCTTCTTGACCTCACGTTGGCGCGCACCCAAGTTTGTTGGGATGCCGTGGCTCGACACAGTTCAGATTATGAGTTGGAGAGCTTTAGGAAGAGACAGTATGTTGAGTATTTGCGATCTAGTGGTCCGCGCAAAAGCCTTGATGCCATTAAATGCCAAATTTCTCGGAAAATTAGTGCGCCGGACATCAGTTTGTTTGGTCGCCTTCGGATGTCCGGCGATCGCCGCCGCCGACTGTGTCGTCTTAATGCATGGTCTCGCACGCGGTGCCACATCCATGGTGATATTGGAAGCCGCGCTGAACGCAGAAGGTTTTGCGACAGTAAACCGGGGATATCCTTCGACAAAGCTGCCCTTAGAACAACTGGTTGCCGAAACCGTGGGCCCGGCAGTTGCCGATTGTGGCGACGAGCGCACTCACTTCGTCACGCATTCTATGGGTGGAATCCTTCTGCGAGCATGGCTTGAGGATAATCGTCCAAAGAACATGGGACGCGCGGTGATGCTCGGACCGCCCAATCATGGTTCAGAACTGGTGGATGTTTTTGGCGATCTTGGTCCATTTCGATGGCTGAACGGGCCTGCTGGATTAGCGCTTGGAACAGATAGCAACAGCGCGCCGAACCGACTGGGATTACCACGTTTCGAAGTCGGCGTGATTGCGGGCAATCAGTCCTTGAATCCAGTCTATTCTTACCTAATTGAAGGCCCCGATGATGGAAAAGTGTCCGTTGAGTCCACACATCTAAGTAGTTTGGCGGATCACATTGTGCTTCCGGTGACACATACATTCATGATGAATGATCCGTTGGTAATTCGACAGACGCTGGAATTTTTAGAGACAGGCGCCTTTGATCCGTCAATTAGGATTATCGATCTGTTTCAGGAGATAATTCAATAATCTGTCTGACTTCAGCTTTGGTGTGAAGTTGCATATCTGAAAACTACGAAAGCGAAAGAACTTTGCATAATCCATTACTACCCAAGAGACTTGCGGAAATATTCGTCGACGGAGCGGACCCTCAGACGGCTCGGTTTCCGCAAACAGAAATTTTCAACGAAGGCTGGATGCTGCGACTGGTACTCGATGCATTCAGGCAACTTGAAATAAGTGACGGGCCATTTGGCTTTTTGCCCAACGCAGACTGGCACTCAGAAGCCCGACTAGCTTCACCCTTCAAGCCGAGGCGAAAATCGGACTCATTGGGTGAGGGCTTCACACATGCCGACGGAGTAGTTGGTGTCTGAAGTCAGCGCCTATGGGTCCAATTAGGTTAATTTGATAAGAGAGAGTTGTTGGCTCATCGTAACCACTGAGGAGTGGGACATGAGACAGACAACTGGAACTCGCAGGAGCCCCGGCGAGAAGATCGTCAAAGAGATCAAACGGGCGACGCGCAAACAGTATTCGTCAGAAGAGAAGATCCGGATCGTGCTGGATGGCTTGCGTGGCGAAGACAGCATTGCTGAGTTGTGCCGTCGTGAGGGAATATCTCAAGGTATCTACTACAAATGGTCCAAGGACTTCATGGAAGCTGGCAAACGGCGGCTTGCTGGAGATACGGCGCGTGCGGCTACGACCGACGAAGTCAAGGACCTGCGCCGCGAAGCCCGAGACCTGAAGGAGGTCGTTGCCGAGCAAACACTGGAACTGCGTCTTCTCAAAAAAAGCATGACCGGCGGTGGGGGCGACCAAGAATGAGGTATGCTGCATCTGAGAAGTTGGAGATCATCCGGCTTGTTGAGGGGTCGCATTTGTCTGCTCGTCGAACATTGGCAAAGCTGGGCATCCCCCGCACCACATTTTACCGTTGGTATGATCGGTATCGGCAGCGCGGCGACGCTGGCCTTGTGGATCAAGCGCCTAAGCCCAGACATGTCTGGAACCGCATCCCCGACGAAGTCCGGCGCAAGGTCGTCAAGCTGGCGCTGCAGGAGACGGAGCTGTCGCCGCGCGAACTGGCAGTGACGTTCACGGATCGGGAGCGCTACTTCGTCTCGGAATCTTCAGTCTATCGGGCCCTGAAGGCCCACGATCTGATCACCAGCCCGGCCTTTATCGTGCTCAAGGCGGCAAACGAGTTCAAAGACAAGACCACTGCGATCAACCAGCTTTGGCAAACCGACTTCACCTATCTCAAAGTGCTTGGCTGGGGCTGGTTCTATCTCAGCACAATCCTGGACGACTACAGCCGCTACATCATCTCGTGGAAACTCTGCACGAACATGCGGGCAGAGGACGTGACGGACACCCTGGATTTGGCGCTACAAGCATCAGGGTGCGATCAGGTTCACGTCATCCACAAACCCCGCCTCCTCAGCGACAACGGGTCCAGTTACGTCTCTGGCGATCTGGCTGAATGGCTGCAGGACAAAGGCATGAAGCATTCTCGGGGCGCACCATATCATCCCCAGACACAGGGCAAGATCGAGAGGTGGCATCAAACCCTGAAGAACCGCATCCTATTGGAGAACTACTTCCTTCCGGGAGACCTCGAAACCCAGATCGAAGCCTTCGTCGATCACTACAATCACAAGCGCTACCACGAGAGCCTGAACAACGTCACACCCGCCGACGTCTACTTCGGGCGTGACAAAGCCATTCTAAGACAACGGGAAAGGATCAAACGAAAGACGCTCGAAGCGCGGCGCTTGCATCACAGACAGCGCGCCGCATAATAACATCAACCAGACGAGCCAAACTCTTTACTTGTTTAAGCAACTCTTGGTTCCCAAAACCCTGACGACGGACCACGATGAGCCAACAACTCTCTCTTATCAAATTAACCTAATTGGACCCATAGGCGCTGACTTCAGACAGGGGCAGCGGTGTGGGAAATGTCGGGATGAAACCATCATAGTCAAACTTGGGCGTTCCGCCGACGGCATTTAAAATATTGGCTGCCAGAGCCATGTGCAGCATCTCTTCCAGAAATACGCTTTTGATAACTTCGGCGGATTCAACGTTTGTGCCATCCTTGATGGAATACAAGGCCGTCAGATATGGTGCCAAAGTGGCATGCTCCAACTCGATCGCCCACTGTAAATGCGATCGCAAGCTGTCCAATGAAGTTATGGCCATGTTCATCCCCCGAATTAATGTTCGCCTTGCTATTCATGAATTTCGGGCGAATTTGATTTTCGACACTAGTGCATCGAAAATGTTAGGTCCAGTTGCGCAAATGTCCGATTTCACTGCGTGCGCGGTGCGGACAGTTGCAACACTACGCCCACTATGTTGCGGGATGACTTTCCGGCGAATTCGTTAGACTTCTATATTGTCGCGCCATCGGCATTCGGTTCACGGATTTACTCCCGAAGGTCAATGGAAATTTCGGAAAGGCGACAACCGCCTGTCGAGCAAACCTAGTTCGGCTTTTGGAACTGACGACACTATGTCGAAGTAAACGCACTCGTATTACTGTGTGCCGTTGCGCTTTAATTTGGCACCGAAATCTGCACCAACTATTTGAACGCAACGCCCCTGACTGACAATCGAATAGAATCCCATTTCCGCGAAAACAATCCTGATGCAAATGCGCCCATCGTCTGCTCAAAGCGAACCCAGGCCTGGTCACAATTCCATAGTCGCGGCCACACCCAATCGATTTTCATCGATTGCCGTGATACGTTCTGAAACAGAGAAGTGTGACTGATTACTCCTCGCGTTGACAAGATTTTGGTGCGGTCGAGAAGACTCGAACTTCCACGGGTGTTACCCCACAGCGACCTCAACGCTGCGCGTCTACCAATTCCGCCACGACCGCACGTCTAGGCTTGGTGCCGCGTCTCTTAGCCGGGGTCGCGCGTCTTGTGAAGAGGCAAATGTGCCGATGTTAACTTTGACGACCGCTTCGCCAACTACTAACCGCTCTTAACCCAAGGGCGGCCAGTCCAATCGCGATCACAAATAAACCTACGACTTCCCGCTCTCCAAACAGCATCCCGTTGATCCGTCGCCCGGGCAAAAGGGTCAATAATCCGGCAACTCCGAACGCCCACCAGTATATGGCGCGCATGGTCGCAGAATGGGCATGAATGCGCCCTGCCCGGATGTGGCTAACGCCCTGCCACATCCCCCACAAAGCCCAAAGCGACAAAATGTGAATGGGCGAAAAAGGCCCAATAATGCCAATGCCCGAAATCAGAAACGAACTCAGCGCCGTCACCGCTACCGCGCCAACCCAAATATAGCCCAAGACCTTATGGGCAATATCACGAGAGCGCCGATAAAGATTAATCGGCCCCAAAGTCAGCGCAATGATTGCAGCGATCAGATGAACCTGCACCTGCACAGGCGCAACAATAAGAGGTTCAAGAAACATATGGGCCTCGGCCAAGTCATCGTTTAACACGTCTCAAGCCTTGCCCGCCAACGATCGGGCCCTGCAACGTGAACTTCGTAAGTGATGGTGTGCCAGTCGTGAACGATATCCCGATCAAATTCGCGCTTCGTGAAATGACGGCTCTGATGCGTTCTAAAAAGGTCTGGGCAGGTCTTGGGGCAGCCACGGTGATCCTCGGGTTGTCCGGCCCTTTCGACACTATCGACGTCATGCCTTTACTTGAGCGCCTCACCTATTGGGGTTTGATCGTCGTCACGACGTTCTTTTCCGGTGGAATGGTTGCGGATCTTGTTCTGTCAACACGCGCCATGAAGAGGGTCAACAAACCAATCCGCATCGCGATTGCGGGCCTCGTCATTGGCATCGCCGTTACATTGATTGTCCTGGCGCTCAACTGGATATCCATGGGACTTTCCCCGTTTGTCGCGCATTATGCATTTTATCTCATGCTCAATTGCATCGTCATCGCAACCGTCATCGCCGCTGCAATGACCTGGGCACAAGCGCCGTCAGACCCCGCAGGCCCGGCACCTATTCTGCAACGTCTCGATCTGGAAAAACGCGGTCCGCTGCTTTCCCTGACCCAACGCGATCACTATGTCGAAGTAACAACTACTGCTGGTGAAAGTCTGATTTTGATGCGCCTCTCTGACGCCATTGCCGAAACAACCGGAACTGACGGGATGCAAATTCACCGATCCCATTGGATCGCCACCCATGCCGTGACCGTAGCCCGCCGCGATGGCGCACGCGCGGTCGTTACACTGCAAGATGGTCGCGAACTGCCGGTCAGCCGCACTTATCTGAAAGACCTCACCGCAGCAGGGCTATTGCCGAAAAAGGGCAGCCAGAATGGTTGAGTGGAAGATCTCTGACAGTCTCATCGACTATCAGGAGGCCCTGACGTTGATGGAAACGCGCGCTGCGGAAATCCGTGCCGGTACCGCTCCCGAGCTTATCTGGCTTCTGGAACATCCCCCGCTCTATACCGCTGGCACCAGTTCCAATCCCGCAGACCTGACAGATCCGGACCGCTTTCCCGTCTATGAAGCCCGCCGGGGCGGCCAATACACTTATCACGGCCCCGGTCAGCGTGTGGCCTACGTTATGCTAGATGTCGCAGCCCGCGGTCAGGACGTGCGCAAATTCGTCGCCCAGCTGGAAGACTGGATCATCGCCACCCTGTCCGAGTTCAACGTGACAGGCGAACGTCGCAAAGGCCGCGTCGGCGTCTGGGTCACCCGCCCGGAAAGGCCCGCCATGCCAGACGGAACACCCCCGGAAGACAAAATCGCCGCCCTCGGCATCCGCCTTCGCAAATGGGTCAGCTTCCACGGCATCTCAATCAACGTTGAACCCGATCTCGACCACTTCACCGGCATTGTCCCATGCGGCATCAGCGATCACGGCGTGACGTCGTTGGTTGATCTAGGGTTGCCAGTGACGCTGCAAGATGTGGATGTGGCATTGGAAAAGACGTTCAGTGAGGTTTTCGGGGCGGGGGAATAATGTGGCGAATGACGGCTTTGAGCCCAAAGTGCAAATGTTTGCATTCGTAGATATTTGTCCAATTGGACGGCCTGCCGACAGCGACATCGTTCACTGAAAAGAGCGTCGCGAAACATTCGCGACGCTCTTTTCTGTCAGGGGTCAAGTTTGCGCGTCCGATGCGCGATAGCCGTCAGCCGCCAATCACCTCCAGCCCAGCCATCGCACAATTTTCATCAAGGTGCGCACCAGGTGCGCCGGCAACTCCAATGCCTCCCACATGAGCATCGCCAATGACAATTGGTAGACCACCGCCGAGAATTACCATTCTCGAGTCCGTGTCGCGAAGACCCGCAAGAGTTGCATCATTCATAATCATCTCGGCAAAGAAGGTAGTTGGTGCCCCGATACTTGCCGAGGTGAACGCTTTACCGATGCTTCCGCCAATAATATGAGGTCCAGTTCCGTCTGCCTTGATCATGAGCTTTAGGTTGCCGCCTCGATCAACAATTGCGACGGCAACTTGGAAGCCGTCCGCAGCGCATTGCGCCAATGCAGCATCGGCTGCCTCTTGAGCCATTGATAGTGGCAGGTAGGGGGCGGTGGGTAGGCTTTGGGCAATGGCAGGCGAATACGGCAATGTCGCTACCGCGCTTGCAACTGCAAAAACCTTGGCTGTTTTTAACATATCATTTTCCAATCTTAGTTATTTGTCTTCACGGATGAAGATTGTTGTGTTTCAGATGCTTTGCTGCGTTGGCACCTGATGTTTGTAAGACATCCCTGATTTCGGTGCCGTTCGATCTAGCTTGCCGCCGAAACCCAAAACGATACCCTCAAACCGAACCGAATCCGGTCTGTGAGTAGCTCTGCTATAAAACAAAACTGTATCGCTATGCAACAAAACTGTACTATACAGGTAATGAGATGACTTTAAGAGAAGACCCACGACTTGCCGCGACGCGCACGCGCGCGCTTGAAGCAGCCCTTGACGAGCTTCAAGAGCAAGGCGTAATCGCTGTCACTCATGCATCTGTCGGCGCACGTTCAGGCATCTCCAGAAGCACGCTTTATCGCCACTGGCCGACGCTCGACGAACTTCTGGACAGCACATTCCGACATGCCATCACAGCACAGGTTATTCCTCCGCAGACAAATGGTCCCCTTCGCACAGATCTCTATTGGTTGCTCGGTCCATTGCGCACTGCGTTGACAGAAACCCGCTGGGGCAAGATCGCGCCACAGGTCGTTGCGGCTGCGTCTTCGGACGACCGGGCAAAACGGTTGATCAACACGTTCGTCATTGCGCGATACAAAGTTGTCCGAGGCGTCTTCGAAGCTGCCAGATCACGCGGCGAGGTTTCCGAGGCCGCCAACATAGAATCGCTTATCGAACTTACAATCGCCGCCCCATACTTCCGAATGCTTATCGCCGGACAGCCTCTTGACGATGAATGGCTTGAAAGTCACGTCGAACAGATTCTTCGCTTGGCAACAGCTGAATAGATGTTTTGGCCTGACGGCCTGAACAAGACTGAGGCAAGAGATTGCTCACGCTTCTCAATCAAGCCTGCAAGCCATCGACACGCCGACAGGCTCTGAAACTGTCGCACCAAAAATCCGTAACGTTTGGCAAAAACTATGAAGAGCTTTGAAATGGACAGCGAAATCGCAAGGTATGATCGCGATAGAGGGCACTTGATATTACCGAAGGTCAGCAATGCGGGTTTCGACCAAGCAACGCCAAAAGCCGACTGACGGCAGCTCTGGACTGTGAGCCACTCTTGACACTGCAACGGTTAATGGCTGGTCTGTCCGCAGAACAGTCATTCCCCATTAGGCACCCAAAACCTCTCAGCCCCGTCAAAACTCCCGCGGAAACTGCGACATCATCGCCTGCATTCCGAACTCGCCTTCCACCGCACCTGCATTCTCACACATCATCCGGTTCAAAAACTCGCGCCGTTGGTGAATGCAATCCGCGTCCATGCCGTTTGACGTTCCTGAGTGCCCTCGCCCGGGCAAGCGCAGCTTGCTCAGATCAGGCCACTCGATCAGGCTTAGAAAGTTGAAAGTCAGTGTCATGTCGTAATCCCTGTTGTCGTTGACCTGACCCTAGGCGGCACACAATGCTTCTGGTATCCGCTCCGGCGTTGTGCTGTTCTACAAAAATGAAGAGCCAATTTCGTAACTGGTCCGACATCCGCGTCTTTCTGGCCGTTTACCGCGCCGGGTCAACGCTTGCCGCGTCGAAGGAACTTGGCATCGCCCAACCCACGGTCGCCCGCCGGATCGAGGCGCTGGAACATGAACTAAAGCTCACATTGTTCGAACGCGACACGCGCGGCTTTCGCCCCACTACCGAAGGCAATGACCTGTTCGTCACCGCCACAGAAGTCGAAACCGCAGTCAATGCGTTTTCAAGCAAAGCCATCGGGTTAAAAAACCTAGAAGCCAAGGTCATTCGCATCACCAGTGTCCCAGAGGTCTTCTCGGAAAACTTCGCCGCCATCATTGCCGAGTTTTCCGACGCCCACCCGGATGTCAGTTTCGAATTTCTCGCAACCCCCGCCAACATTGACCTTTCGAAAGGCGAGGCCGATGTCGCCATCCGTTACGCAAATGAGATCGAGGACAAGACGCTCATTTGCCGAAAAGTCTCCGAGGCAGAAGGCACTCTTTATGCCTCCAAGTCTTACGCCGCGAAACACGGATTACCGGCCTCGGAAGATGACCTGGCCGGTCACAAGTTTCTGGCGTTGAACACGACTGTTATGGCGCGCTTCACAGAATGGCAGAACAAACACTTAACGCCCGATCAGATTGTTATGGAATGCAGTGACTTCAACGGCTTGATGGCCGCGATCCATAGTGGATTTGGGATCGGGCCGATGGGTGTCGGAATTGGCGATTCCAATCCTTCGCTTGTGCGGTGCTTTCCGCCACTCAAAGAGTTCACAGTTCCGACCTGGCTTCTAACATCGGCAGCAGCGCACCGTAGGCCAGAAGTGCGCGCGTTCACCAAATTCTTCGCACCGCAATATTCGAAAATGCTGGCAATCCAACGTCAAGAACGCGAAGCAGAGCTCGCCCGGAACGCATCCGCTACTTAAGCCGATACCGAAGCCCGCTGCACTGCCGCCGCTTCATCGACCAAACTCACCCGCACACCGGCCTTCACCACATCAGGATCATATGCCTTGCGCGCAAACACCTCCCGCACCATCGGCGCGAAGAAATTCAGCGGCAGATTATCATACTCGGGATCAAAACTGGATTGATCCCAACGCTCGCAAAACACCGAGCAATCCTCAAAATACGGATGCCCTTTATAGGCTTCACGCTTCTTCGGGTCCGCACCAATATGCTCGCCATAATACACCATCTGAAAATCACCGTGCTTCTCAACAACCCAGGTGCATTGTTCGCGCACAAAGGGCCTGAGGATCGCGGCAGCGTATTCGTCGTGATTATAGGGAGGAAAGATGTCACCGATGTCATGCAAAACGGTCGACACCACCCAATCCACATCCGCCCCATCCCGCCAGGCCCGCGTCGCCGACTGCAACGAATGCTCTAACCGCGTGACCTGGTACCCCGACAGGCTTTCATCCAACGCCTCTAACGCGTGCAGCAACCGATCCGCCGTGCCTTTTGCGTATTCGGTCTCATGCTCGGTCAGAAAGTCATAATCTTCCTTGTCACCGTCCTTCATAGCTGTGAATTTGACCTGGTCCATTACGCATAAATCTCCGTCGACTTGCTCGCGCCGCGCATCATCACTTTTGCCTGCGCAGTTCTGATTTCTTCATACAATGCAAGTGCTTCCGATGAAAAGTTCGCCTTTGGTACCGGCACATGCACAAAGTTGTTGAACCTGTCCTCACCCCGCGCCACCATTGCGAAATCCCGCTCGCCCACTTCCTGCTTCATATCCGGACGAATGTAGCGCACCACTAACCCGATCCGACGATCATCCGACGTGTTCGGCCCCGAGCCATGGATTGTCAGCCCGTGGTGCAGGCTCATCTGACCGGGCGCCAGCTCGATGGCGGTTTTATCTGCCTCTGCGATATCGACTTTCACCTCTTGTCCCCGACTTAATAGGTTATCTTCGGCAAAAGTATCTTCATGAGGCAGTATCGGGTTCTTGTGGCTACCGGTGACAAAATCCATGCATCCGGAAGCGACGCTTGCCTCGGACAATGCAATCCACGCCGTCACAAGTCCGTCAATGGCTCCCAATCCCCAATATGTCAGATCCTGATGCATCGAAACTGTCGCGCGCGTTTTCGGCTCTTTCACGAACAGTTCCACCGAAAAGACCAGTATATCCGGGCCTATCAAACCCTCGACTACGTCAAGAACCCCAGCGTCTAGAGCTATGTCACATACAAATGGCATCACCACATGGGCGTTCACCCGTTTGTAGCTGTTCAATGGCAGCGGCAATCCCGCATCCAACCACTCACGTTCAATGGCTTCGAGTTCGGCCCGCGCGTGCAACGCTCCGGTGTTGGACATAACTTGAACTGGAAAAAGAAAACCATCCCGCCAATAGTCTTCGACCGCTTTCTCGGGCAGTCGCCCTTCGCTCAGTGACACACCATTCCCCATCGCACGACCCTCCCTTTCAACCAGCCTGATCGATAATTTACGCCCTGCTATTATTTTTTCGACGCACCACGTCGCAAATGAACCAACCCCTGAGACAATTTATCCGCGTGCAACAGCAACTTCGCCCATTGCCCCCTGCCCGCCAGCCCTTTAGAACTTGCCCAAAGGCATCGGGAAGAATCCCGGCGCAATAATTTGGGACTCTAGGAGGCACTCTATGGTCGACGCCGCCGCTCATGGGCACGACGAACGCGGATTCTTTACCCGCTGGTTCATGTCCACGAACCACAAAGACATCGGTATTCTATACCTGTTTACTTCAGGTTTCGTCGGCTTCATCGCCGTCGCATTTACCATCTACATGCGGCTGGAACTAAAAGACCCGGGCGTCCAATACATGTGTATGGAAGGCCCGCGCTTCATCGCTGACAGCGCTGCAACCTGCACACCGAACGGTCACCTCTGGAACGTTCTGATCACTGGCCACGGCATCCTGATGATGTTCTTTGTGGTGATCCCGGCGCTCTTCGGCGGATTTGGCAACTATTTCATGCCCTTGCACATCGGTGCACCGGACATGGCCTTCCCGCGGATGAACAACCTCAGCTACTGGCTCTACGTTGCAGGCACCTCGCTGGCAGTCGCTTCTGTCATTAGCCCCGGTGGTAACGGCCAACTTGGTTCGGGCGTTGGCTGGGTTCTCTACCCGCCGCTGTCCACCTCCGAAGGTGGCTGGTCTATGGACCTCGCTATCTTTGCCGTTCACCTTTCAGGTGCCTCGTCGATCCTTGGCGCGATCAATATGATCACCACGTTCCTGAATATGCGCGCACCAGGCATGACCCTGTTCAAAGTGCCTCTGTTTGCATGGTCAATCTTCGTCACAGCATGGCTGATCCTTCTGGCCCTGCCGGTGCTCGCAGGTGCAATCACCATGCTCCTGACCGACCGAAACTTCGGAACAACCTTCTTTGATCCGGCTGGCGGCGGGGATCCGATCCTTTATCAGCACATCCTTTGGTTCTTCGGACACCCTGAAGTTTACATCATCGTGCTGCCAGGTTTCGGCATCATCAGCCACATCATCGCAACCTTCAGCCGCAAGCCCGTCTTCGGTTACATGCCCATGGTCTGGGCCCTGATCGCTATCGGAGCACTGGGCTTCGTTGTCTGGGCACACCACATGTATACCGTCGGCATGTCCCTGACCCAGCAGACCTACTTCATGCTGGCCACCATGGTCATCGCGGTGCCGACCGGCGTCAAAATCTTCTCGTGGATTGCCACGATGTGGGGCGGCTCGATCGAGTTCAAAACACCGATGCTCTACGCCTTCGGCTTCCTGTTCCTCTTCACACTGGGCGGCGTCACCGGCATCGTTTTGTCGCAGGCTGGCGTCGACCGCGCCTATCACGACACTTACTACGTGGTCGCACACTTCCACTACGTGATGAGTTTGGGGGCGGTGTTCTGTATCTTTGCGGGCACCTACTACTGGATCGGCAAAATGTCGGGACGGCAGTATAACGAACGCCTTGGCCAAATTCAGTTCTGGATGATGTTCATCGGTGCCAACATTACCTTCTTCCCCCAACACTTCCTGGGTCGCCAAGGTATGCCACGTCGCTACATCGACTATCCGGAAGCCTTCGCTACCTGGAACGAAGTCTCGACCTGGGGCGCATTCCTGGCCTTCGCATCCTTCATCCTGTTCATCTTCATTGTTTTCCAGACGATCATCTCCGGTCGCCGCATCGAAGAAAACAACTACTGGAACGAACATGCCGACACGCTGGAATGGACCCTTCCATCGCCACCGCCTGAGCATACCTTTGAAATCCTGCCAAAACAGGAAGATTGGGACAAAGGCGACGCCCATTAGCGCGGCACGCTGAATTCAAGATAAAAAGGGCCTCGGATCATCCGGGGCCCTTTTTCATTGGCAGTCTATCCCTCAGCACCACGCGCCCTTAAGATTGCCGCATGAACCCGCAATCCAGCTTTCACGATACCTACTATGTCGTTTCCAACATTAACTGGATCGCTATGCTGGTGCTGGCTTCACTTGTGGTATCCTTCACAGCTGCCGCCGCGCTACGCCTGAACACGTCGGATGTAACCCGTCGCTTGCGGCGTTATGCGTTGGGATTCTGGGCAACCGGGCTCATAAGCACCTTCGCCGCTATGCTGGCCGCCCGTGGCCTGGCACCAGACGCCTTCATTCAGTCTCCGGCGATCCTGACGGCCATCAATGGCGCCGCCGCCGCCGGTGGGTTCTTGATGCTCACGGCGCTTTGCCTGACCCTGGTCTTAATCCTAACCGCCCTCTGGCGCAGGGTCTATCGCCACCCCTAATACTCGGTCTCACCTTCGCCGCAATATCGTGCATTTATTCGTTCATTGTAAAATACCATGTTAAAAATACGCGATAAAATATACGACCTTCTGGACACCTTACTGGGCTGGCTCCTGGTCAGTCTCTTGGCGGCTTTCATCGCGCTGGGGACACTGCTGATATTCCCGTTCGCGATGCTCCACTCGATGTTCAAAAGAGCCGATCCTATCCAACAGGAGATCGTTGATCATTTCTACGAAATCTATGGGGCCATGACCGACGGGAACTTGGATGCCCTCAAAGCCGAAAAAGCCCGCGATCCCGACTTTCCCGTCACGAGCGACAACTTCATCGGTCGATCCTGGGTTATTAACGCCGTGGATTGCGGCAACCAGGCAACCCTCGCCTGGGTTCTGGAGCATGACCTCGACCTCAACCACCATGACGATGACGGCCGCTCGCCTCTCCACGCGGCCATCGAGGAAGATAACGCCGAAGCGACCAGGATGCTCATAGACAAGGGCGCAGATGTAAACGCCAAAGGAACCCTGGATGTCACGCCCCTCCACGTGGCAGCCTCCCTTGCCGGCCCGGCAGTTATCTCGCATTTGCTGCTCTGTGGCGCCGACCCCACAGCGCTTGATACGGACTATGTCCCTGAGACGCCGCTGGATCGCGCGCACCTGCGCAACGAGCCCGAGATTATCGCTCTCCTCACGGCAAACCTGCCTGTATCAAAACCGAAGCCTGACCCGCTTCAGACTTGAGACATCACAGCTAAAAGCTATTCTAACACCATGCCCTACCGTTGGTCCGATACCACTGCCGCAACCTCAGTCACGCTCTGGCCGCACCAATCCATGACCGGGCGCGGATTTGCCTGGTTTATCGGCGGCACCGCAGTGATGCTTTCTCTGCCCTTGCTGGCCGTTCTGGGCTCGCCAGTGGCCTGGGTCCTATTGATCTTCTTTGTCGCCGCACTCGCCGGTATCTGGCGTGCCATCATGACAAATCGTCAACAGCGGTCGCTCCGCGAAGAATTGACTCTGGACTCCAGCAATCTCCACCTCACCCATTGTCCTCCAAAGGGCCAACGCATCGAGTGGCAGGCAAACCCGCATTGGGTCACCGTAAACCTGCGCAAGGATGGGCCGGTCGAAAATTACCTAACCCTCAGTGCTTCAGGCCGCGAGATCGAACTCGGTCGCTTCCTCAGCCCTGACGAGCGCCAATCATTGTATCATGAATTGAACGAAGCCCTCAGCCGCTGAAACAACGTTCAGGCCGCCGCCCACAGGCGACGAAAGCTGCCCCCATTATCGGCCCAAATATATCCTCGCCGAAGGCACGCGGGCGCCCGCCCGCGCAACGGATTTCGCGTCGAAATCCGTTATCCAGTCGTTAACAAAACCCAAACCCACCGTTCGGGTCCACCGACGTAATACCGACGTGATACCGACAGGCAGTTTTTTGGCGATGACGGGCCTAACCCAGCTTGGACTTCACCAAGGGCCCAACGCGGCTGAAATCCATCTGGCCCATGTATTTGCCCTTCAGAACACCCATCACCTTGCCCATGTCCCGGATTGATCCGGCTTTGGTTGCCGCGATGGCCTTTTCAATCGCCAAGGCGGTCTCATCTTCGCTCATCTGTTTAGGCAAAAACGTTTCAATTACAGTGATTTCGGCCAGTTCTTTCTCGGCCAGTTCTAGGCGTCCACCCTCTTCATAGGCGCGTGCACTTTCCTGGCGCTGCTTTACCATTTTGCCAAGGATAGTCAGGATATCAGCCTCGCCAACTCCCTCATCATCCGCGCCCGCTTCCGAGCGATGCGCAATATCTCGATCCTTGATGGCAGCGTTAATCAATCGAAGGGTCGACAACCGGTCGACATCCTTCTCTTTCATCGCTTCCTTCAACCCAGTATTGATCCGGCTGCGTAAATCCATCTCTGCCTCATCCCCATGTTTCAGAGAACTTCGACCTTACCCAAACCCGCGCCTATCATCAACAGCCGACAAAATCTGCAACCGATTGATTTTATTGCAAAAGAGAAATTGGTCCTTCCCTTGACCGCCGCTCACATCCGACGTAAACCCCAGACCGTTTACGGAAAAGCGAGGACAGCCCGATGCCGGATGCCACCCAAAGACCGACTGCGTGTCTTGCCTTGGCCGATGGCACAATTTTCTACGGAAAAGGCTTCGGCGCCACGGGCCAAAAAGTCGCCGAACTGTGCTTCAATACTGCCATGACTGGCTATCAAGAGATCATGACTGATCCCTCTTACGCCGGTCAGATCGTGACCTTCACCTTCCCGCACATCGGCAATACCGGCGTCAATCCCGAAGACGATGAAACCGCCGATCCCGTCGCCGAAGGCCTTGTTGTTAAATGGGATCCAACGGAACCATCAAACTGGCGCTCTGCTGAAGAATTGTCCACCTGGCTTGCCCGACGTGGCCGTATCGGCATTGGAAACCTCGACACTCGGCGCCTGACCCGCGCGATCCGCCAGCAGGGCGCGCCGCATGTGGCCTTGGCCCACGATCCCGACGGAAACTTCGATATCGAAGCATTGGTCGCAGCAGCCCGCGCGTTCTCTGGTCTCGTCGGCCTCGATCTGGCCAAAGACGTCACCTGCGCCCAGTCCTATCGATGGGATGAAATGCGGTGGGCTTGGCCCGAAGGTTACAAACCTCAAAACGCTCCAAAACATCGTGTCGTAGCAATTGATTACGGCGCCAAACGCAATATTCTCAGATGCCTGGCAAGCGCCGGTTGCGAAGTTACTGTTCTGCCAGCAACGGCCACGACCGAAGACGTTTTGGCCCTTAATCCCGACGGGGTTTTCCTGTCCAACGGTCCCGGCGACCCGGCGGCAACCGGCGAATATGCTGTGCCAATGATCAAAGGCGTTCTTGATCAAACAGAAATCCCGGTCTTTGGTATTTGCCTTGGCCACCAGATGCTTGCTCTGGCCTTGGGTGCAACGACGGTTAAGATGAACCACGGCCACCACGGGGCAAATCACCCGGTTAAGGACCTGGAAACCGGCAAAGTTGAAATCACCTCGATGAACCACGGCTTCACTGTTGACAGCCAAACCCTGCCCGACGGCGTGAAAGAAACCCATGTTTCGCTGTTCGATGGCTCCAACTGCGGCATCAGGATGACGGAACGCCCGGTATTCTCAGTGCAATACCACCCCGAAGCCAGTCCGGGACCGATGGACAGCTATTATCTGTTCGAACGTTTCACGGCGGCCATGGACGAACGCGCCAAAGAGCAAACGCACGCTTAACCGGCAATTAACTCTGTTTGGGCTACCACTGGCGACATGACGTCGACGGCCCTTTACCGATGAAACATTCAAGATTGCACTTCGCGTCCACTGCCGAGTCCAAATGCAGCCCACTAATCCTAAATCCCCAGCACTGCGACGCCCGCTTATTGGATGACATTTCTACCGAATATGCGCTGCGCAACGGCATCGTTCCGTTGGGACGCAAAGGCTCGATTACTTTGGTCGGCGCAGAATCATTTGAAAATTTTCAACAGGCACATCCAAAACTGGAAGCAACATTTGGATCTGTCGCATTCGTTGAGATGAACAGAGAACAAGTGCGCAGTTTGATTGAGGACCCACGCAGCATGTCGATGGCGCACAGGGCCACCCTCCGCACTTCAGCGCGTGAAAGTTGCCGCAGCTTAAACTCGATCTCGCTGGCAAGCTGGGGGGCTTTGGTGATCACCGTCTTGGCACTGATCGTACTGGCTGATCCTGGCCTGGCGCTTTTGGTGGTTGTTTTTTGGGCGACAATCACATTGACCGCAGTCACGGCCCTACGGACGCTCGGTGCCATCGTGCAATTACGTACTGCCCGACGTCTCGGTCTGACCTGGTTCAGTCGCCGCAATTTTGGACCCGGCTCCGTTCGCCTTCCGACCATTTCCCTGCTCGTGCCCTTATACGAAGAACAGAATATCGCCGCGCATCTGGTCGAACGGCTTTGTAAACTCGACTATCCAAAAGCCAAAGTTGACTGCCTGCTGATCTTGGAACAGTCCGATTCCGTCACGGAAAGGGCATTGGCAGCCATCATTTTACCGAACTGGATCTCCATCATCCGCGTGCCGACAGGCACTTTGAAAACAAAGCCCCGCGCGATGAACTACGCCTTGGACTACGCGCGCGGCCAGATCGTTGGCATTTTTGATGCCGAAGATGCCCCTGCTCCGGATCAACTGCGCAGGGTGGCCGACGCCTTTGAACGCGCGCCGGAAAACGTTGCCTGTCTTCAAGGCGTCCTGGATTTCTATAATTCCCGACAAAGTTGGCTGACGCGGTGCTTTACGATCGACTACGCGTCCTGGTTTCGTCTGGTGTTGCCCGGTCTGGTCCGTCTTGGCTTTTCCATACCTTTAGGCGGCACAACGGTGTTCTTTCGCCGTGACATACTCGAGCGTATTGGCCGCTGGGACGCCCACAACGTCACTGAAGACGCAGATTTGGGTATAAGGCTCGCCCGACGCGGGTATCGAACTGAATTCATTCCGTCCGTCACACTGGAAGAGGCAACAGCAACCGTGCCGACCTGGGTTAGACAACGCTCGCGCTGGATCAAAGGCTACGCCATCACTTGGGCGGTGCATATGCGCCAACCCGTCCGATTGTGGCGCGAACTCGGGCCCTGGCGTTTCTTTGGCTTTCACGCCCTCTTTCTGGGAACCCTATCTCAGTTCGTCCTTGCCCCGGTGCTATGGTCCTTCTGGCTAATTCCACTGGGTCTGCCACACCCAATTACCGATGTTGCACCATGGGGCATCATCGTCACCCTCGCGATTCTGTTCTTCATTTCCGAGGTGGCAACCTTATTGGTAGCAGCACTGGCCGTCTCAACACCAAAACATCGCGGTCTCATTTGGTGGGTTCCGCTCATGCATCTTTACTTCCCGCTCAGTGCTATCGCTTGCTGGAAGGGTTTGGCAGAGTTGATTTTTAAACCGTTTTACTGGGACAAAACCACCCATGGCCTTACGGCAAATCAGCCGATCTTGCATCAGCGTCCTGCTTGAGTCTTGCCTCATAAGCTCTTGAAATGTGGCCTTTAAGTTGCCTGTAAGCGGCATCTCCGTCGTTTTGGGAAATGGCATCAACAATGTCCTGATGTTCTTGCAATGCTGCTGCGCTCCGTCCCTTTGCCGCCAGTGATGTCGTGGTCATCAACGCCATGGAACGATAGACCAAATCCAATTGCTGAACCAAATAGCGATTGTGCGACGCCAGATGGACCTGACGGTGAAACCTGCGGTTCGTCCTACTCAATGCGGATGGGTCATCAACACGCTCCATATCCTCCGAGACAAGCGTGTTAAGCAGGCGCACTTCTTCTTCCGTTGCATGGCGCGCCGCAAGTCGGGCAGCAAGCCCTTCCAACTCTGAGCGCACCACATAAAGTTCGGCCATTTGATTGTGATCCAGCGATGCAACGATCAGCGAACGCCCATCGCGTGACAACAAGGATTGAGTCTCAAGCCGTTGTAATGCTTCCCGAATTGGCGTTCTTGAAACACCAAATTGCTCCGCCAACTCGCTTTCAACCAATCGATCTCCGGGTCGAAATTTCCCGTGGTCTATCGCTCGCAAAATCAGCTGGTATGCATCCTTCTGGCCGCTTCGTGGATCTGCCATGATATCGTCCTGCTCGTAAGATATTCCAACGAGGTTATGGTGGTCGCGGGGGCAGAATCAAGCGCAACCCCGTTGAATCGCCCAGTTCATCCAGCTAAGCCGCTGTCATGCCATTTGATAATTTCTCTCACGTAACTTCCTGGGTGTTCGATCTGGACAATACCCTTTATCCGCCGGAAGCGCGTTTATTCGATCAGATCGAAGTGCGCATGACCGATTGGGTGGCGCGAGTTGCTGGCGTTGACCGCACCGTAGCCGACCGGCTGCGCAAACACTATTGGGAATCATACGGCACAACATTGGCAGGTCTCATGGCCGAGCACGACGCTGATCCGGAACCCTATCTCATTGATGTGCATGAGATATCTATGGATCATCTTGAAAAAGATGCCGACCTTGCTACTCGGATCACCGACTTGCCAGGCCGACGAATAGTCTACACCAATGGCTCAGCACCCTATGCGCAGCGCGTTCTGGATGCGCGGGAGTTAGGAAATGTTTTCGATGCCGTGTACGGTGTGGAACACGCAGATTTTCGCCCAAAACCCCAGCGCGCTGCATTCGAAATCATACTACAACGTGACGGGATCCAGGCGAGTTCAGCGGCTATGTTCGAAGACGATGCCCGCAATCTGCTCGCTCCGTTTCAGATGGGAATGCAGACAGTTCACGTCACACCCATCACAGAGCACCACGAATTCATTCATCATTCCACTCAAGATCTAACGGGCTTCCTGTCTCAGATTGCACAAGATGCCTTTGCTCACCCCTCACCTGCCCCTGGTGTTGGTTGAATGGAGCGAACGCAAGCTGATATTTTCATTTCAGGCGGCGGAATTGCCGGACTGATTGCGGCGGCCGCCTTTGCGAACCAAGGTCTGAAAGTCGTTCTTGCAGAGCCTTCACCGCCACCAAACGACGCGTCCAGTACAAGTTCTGATTTGCGCTCCACAGCCTTCTTAGAACCCGCGCGCGGATTACTGGAAGACATCGGTCTATGGTCAAAACTAGCAGACCACGCAACCCCGCTGGAAACACTTCGCGTTGTGGACTGTATCGGCCACCCTCCTCAAATTCGCACCGAAAGAGCATTTAAATCCAGCGACTTAGATGCGGCTGCCTTCGGCTGGAACCTGCCAAATTGGCTTACAAGAAAGCTTCTGACCGACATCCTATTGGACAGCAAGCAGGTGGATGTGCGTTTAGGCACTGGGTTCAAATCCATCCTAACCAGACAGTCCGAGGCCTTTGTCACACTCACCGACAATACTCAGCTCCGGACGCGCCTTGCCGTAGCTGCAGACGGACGTTCAAGCCCCCTTCGGGAAGCCTGTGGCATCGATTACTCGACAACCAGATATGGTCAAAAGGCTCTGGCCTTCGTTGTTTCCCACGACCTACCCCACGAGAATGTCTCGACAGAGCTGTATCTGAGCGGCGGTGCATTCACTCAAGTCCCATTACCTGACGCCAACGGGCGGCACCATTCCGCGATTGTATGGATGAATGACGGGAACGAGGCCGCAAGGCTGATGTCTTTAAGCTCAGAAGAGTTCGCGCAGGCTGCGACCGTAAGAAGTTGCCAGCTGCTGGGCAACATGGCGCTATCTTCTCAAAGGCGTGCGTTCCCAGTGGTCACACAGACGGCCAACACTTTGACTAGCGAGCGTGTCGCTCTGATTGCCGAAGCCGCACACGTCTTGCCGCCAATTGGAGCACAGGGCCTGAACACATCTCTGCACGATGTAGCGACGTTGATCGAACTTGCTCGAAATAATCCAGATGACTTGGGTTCTGCCGCGTTCTTAGAGGCTTACGATGCGGCCCGCGCGACTGACATTCAACTGCGAAGCAAGACAATCGATATGTACAATCGACTTTGCCGCTCGGACGATCCCCCACTTCAAGCGCTGCGAAGTCTCGGCCTTAAGGCCGTATTCGACATCGCGCCACTAAGGCGCAGGATCATGCGCGCCGGTCTTGGTGGCTAATCCAGCTCCCAAAGGTCCAGGGCGACGTTCTTCACTTAACAACACGTTCGACTCAATCTCTCCAACGCCCGGCAATGTCATAATCCTACGTCGCAACACACGTTCAAAATCTGCCAGATCACGCGCGACAACCCGTAAGCGATAGTCATAAAGACCCAACACGTGATGCGCAGACTGGACTTCCGGAATTGCGGATATTGACCGCTCGAAATCTTCTATACTCGTGCGACCCTTGATGGCCAGTTTCACCCCAAGAAACACAGTCACATTAAAGCCAACCTTTTCTAAATCCAGAGAAATGTATTGCCCGGCCAATATGCCCGCTTCTGTTAGGCGGTTGATCCGTCGCCAGGCGGCAGGCTGGCTCAAACTTATGCGTCGACCAACTTCGCCGGCGGACAGGGTCACGTCAGCCTGCAATTCAGCCAATATAGCCCTGTCGGATTGATCTAGCTCAATCATAACGGCAGACCCACATCAGTTTTGACAGTGGCCACTGTCATTAACGCCTCAATATCAGCGATATGTGGAAGCGGCAGTATGCGCTGCCGGTAGATGATCTGATAGTGAGGCATATCTCGCGCCAGAATCGCTAGCCGCACATCCACACGTCCCAGAAATGTCTGAAGCTCATGAATCTCTGGTACTTCGCGGGCTGCCGCCATGAATTCATCGAAAGCCCGCGGGTTACTTTTTTCGAGCGTGACCCGAAGACTGACCTCGACCTCATAGCCAAGCGCTTTCCAATCGATTACAGCGTGGCGACCCTGAATAACGCCGCTTGCAGTCAACTTTTCAAGCCGCCGCCAACAAGACGTCGTCGTCAGCCCCGCACGGTCGGCAAGGTCCGCAGTCGCCAAGTCAGGCTCGACTAGAAGATGACGCAGCAATCGGCTATCTATTTCGTCAAGCATGATTTTTCCGATAATAATAAATATAGCGAATTAATCTTACCGTAAAATCGGCATATTACGCAATATTGAAACGACTTTCGGAACGAGCCGTGTAAGTTCAAAAGCAGAAAATTCAAACTCTGCGAGGACACTATGCGCGTTTACTACGACCGCGATTGCGACATCAATCTCATCAAAGACAAGAAAGTGGCCATCCTGGGCTACGGTAGCCAGGGCCACGCCCATGCGCTGAACCTGCGCGACAGCGGTGCCAAGAACCTGGCAGTCGCCCTGCGCGAAGGCAGTGCCAGCGCCCAGAAGGCTGAGGCCGAGGGCCTTCAGGTCATGGGTATCGCCGAAGCAGCCGCTTGGTGTGACGTCATCATGTTCACCATGCCCGACGAACTTCAGGCCGAGACTTATAAGAAATACGTTCACGACAACCTAAAAGAGGGTTCGGCGATCGCATTCGCACACGGTCTGAATGTTCACTTCGGTCTGATCGAGCCAAAGCCAGGTGTTGACGTCATCATGATGGCACCCAAAGGCCCAGGCCACACCGTGCGCGGCGAATACGCAAAAGGCGGCGGTGTACCGTGCTTGGTTGCGGTAAACAACGACGCTTCAGGTAAGGCGCTGGAAATTGGTCTTTCTTATTGCTCGGCAATCGGTGGCGGCCGCTCAGGCATCATCGAAACCAACTTCCGCGAAGAATGTGAAACGGACCTCTTCGGCGAACAGGCCGTTCTCTGCGGCGGTCTGGTCGAGTTGATCCGCATGGGCTTTGAAACGCTGACAGAAGCTGGCTACGCACCCGAGATGGCCTATTTCGAATGTCTGCACGAAGTGAAGCTGATCGTTGATCTTATCTACGAAGGCGGTATCGCGAACATGAACTATTCGATTTCGAATACAGCCGAATATGGTGAATACGTCTCTGGTCCACGCATCCTGCCATACGACGAAACCAAAGCCCGTATGAAGGGCGTCCTGGACGACATTCAGTCTGGTAAATTCGTGCGTGACTTTATGCTCGAAAACGCCGTCGGACAGCCAAGCTTCAAGTCGACGCGCCGCAACAACGACGCGCATCAGATTGAAGAAGTTGGAGAAAAGCTACGTGGCATGATGCCATGGATCTCTGCTGGGAAGCTTGTGGACCAAGCGAAGAACTAAGCTGATATCCAGTAAGAAACGTCAAGCCCCGGCAGTCGCGCCGGGGCTTGTTGTTTACTAGGGCAAAGCCATGCAACCAGACATCACTCTCAAAAGCTGGCTTTCAGTTGCCACTCTTGGATTTGTATGGGGCGCATCCTTCCTGTTCATAGAACTGGGACTTGCCGCTGAAATGACGCCATTCTGGCTGGCGGCGCATCGGATCCTGCTCGCAGCGATTCTGACAACAGCATTTTGGCAAATGCGCGGCGGAAAATTGTATCTGACTGATCAACGCGCGAGCCATAACACGCTTTTCTGGATTGCCACGATGAGCACCGCTCTACCGTTCATGGCAATCACATGGGGTCAACTCACAGTGACAGCTGGTTTCGCTGGCGTCTCGATGGCGGCAGTGGCTTTGATCGTCCTTCCCCTTGCTCATGTCTTAATACCCGGCGAAGAAATGAACCGGCGAAAGTTACTAGGCTTCGTGATTGGATTTGCGGGCGTCGTTGTTCTCATCGGCCCTGACGCGTTTGCATCTACTGGATTGGACGGCGAGTTGATTGGACGTTTGGCTTGTCTTTTTGGCGCGTCTTGCTATGCGATTTCGTCGATCACCTTAAGGCGATTGCCGCCAATTGATCCTATCGGGTTATCGGCAATGACCCTCATCATCGGCGGGGCATTTAGCATTTTGTTGGCGTTGTTCTTCGAAGGATTGCCAGGCTGGCCGTCCAGACAAGCTCTTGTTGTCATAGTCATCTTGGGACTTGTTCAAACTGCGATGGCGAACCTTTTACGAATTGTGGTTGTCCGAAGTGCTGGCCCTACGTTCATGTCGCTCACAAACTACCAGGTGCCCGTTTGGTCAGTAATCCTTGGCATCTTAATCCTAGGCGAAGAGTTGAATCCGTCGTTGTTCATTGCAATGACGCTGATCCTGATTGGCGTCGCCTTAAGCCAGTGGAATGCGCTTCGTCGAATATTCAATTCCTAAACTGCGGCAGCGACTTCATCAGCAATACTAGCTACGACTTCCCTGAGTTCGACCTCATCTTCGCATTCGGCCATTACGCGGATCAATGGTTCGGTTCCCGACTTTCGGATCAGCAACCGTCCACGACCGTTCAGTCGCGCTTCGGCTGTTTTGATGGCGTCACGCACCGCGACAGTCGCCATTGGGTCACTACCAGCGCCGTAGCGGACGTTCTGCAAAAGTTGAGGCACCGCCTCAAACACGTTACAAAGCTCGCTTGCCGATCTTTCGGTTCTTCGCATTTCGGCAAGAAACTGTAGCCCGGCCAGTAGCCCGTCGCCTGTTGTCGCATAGTCCGTCATCACAATATGACCCGACTGTTCGCCACCAAGATTGAACCCTTGGGCGCGCATCGCTTCGACGACATAACGGTCGCCGACCGAAGTTCGATGTAAAATCAGACTCTTGGACTTAAGAAACCTTTCCAACCCAAGGTTGGACATCACAGTTGCAACCAAAGTCCCGCCGGATAACCGATCTTCTTCTGCCCACCTTGCAGCAAACAACGCCATGATCTGGTCGCCGTCAGCAACGTGCCCTTTTTCATCCAGGATCATCACACGATCAGCGTCACCATCCAGGCAAATGCCAACATCTGCCCCGTGAGCAATAACCGCTTCAGCCGCTCGTGTGGTGTCTGTCGAACCGCAACCCGAGTTTATGTTTGTGCCATCAGGCGACACCCCAACCGGAATGACCTCTGCTCCCAACTCCCAAAGTACATTTGGAGCAGCTTTATAGGCTGCGCCATTTGCACAATCGACAACAACTTTTAAGCCGTCCAGCTTCAGATCTGCCGGGAATGTTGACTTGACCCGCTCAACGTAGCGAAACAGACCATCATCGATGCGTTTTGCCCTGCCAATGTTGGCAGCAGCGGCTGGTTCAATTTCTCCTGCCAGAATTTCTTCGATTGAGGATTCAGCACTGTCACTGAGTTTAAATCCATCAGGACCAAAGAATTTTATGCCATTATCATGGTGGGGATTGTGACTGGCCGAAATCATCACGCCCACATCAGCCCTCATAGACTGAACCATCATTCCAACTGCAGGTGTTGGGACCGGCCCCAAAAGCAGGACATTCATCCCTGTAGAAGTGAAGCCCGCCGTTATCGCGTTCTCAAACATATAGCCGGATAAACGCGTATCTTTTCCGATGACTACGCGATGCGCCGGAGAACCGTCGCGCCGAAAATACCGCCCCGCTGCGGCCCCCAGCCTGAGTGCCATGTCTGCGGTCATCGGATGCGCATTAGCGCGGCCCCTGACGCCATCAGTGCCAAATAGTTTGCGTGTCATTGCCTGTTCCCGGCTTTCCTGCTCAGGCAAAGACCTAGCACACCTTCGCCGCCACTCACAGTGTCGCCAACACAAGGAAAGGCGAATGAGTGCCGAAAAGTCTTACAGATTGAAACAGCGAGTTAGTTACGCGCGATGCGGTCTTCTTCGCGGTAAAAGTGGTGGTAACCAATCGTTGCCGTGCGCTCAAATACACGCGACCAACGCGGCGACACAGATTTGGTGTGATAATGCGTTGCACCATCGGTCAAAATCCGTGGCGCACCATCCATCATCATCCGGGCAACTCGCCCAACACGTTCATAGGCTTTTTGCTCGCCGATCGTTTCGGGACGTCCGTCGCAAGTGTAGGAAAACTGGCAACGATGACGCTCCCCAGTTCCTTGGTTAACAACCGCGCAAATGGTATCGGGATAGCGGGAACCGTCGGTGCGATTCAGAATAACTTCCGCAACACCGATGACGCCTTCCAGCTTTTCACCACGCGCTTCAAAATACAGCGCTTCGGTCAGGCACGACCAGTTTTTACCACCACTCGCAACCGGCGACGCAGCCAACTGCGCTTCTGATGGAACCTTCGTTTTTCCCGGGATCGCAGTTGGGACGCGGATCAACCGATCAAGGTCATCCGAACCAAACGAGGTCAGTACTGCACGTTCAGCACCGAACAAGGCACCAAGTCTTTCATTCAACGTAACAGTGGGATTGTTGGACGCACTAAGGGTAACATCGGCCAGGGCAGGCATGCCCAAAGCCAACGCAGTTAATACCGCTGTTGCCCGTTTGACGGGTTTCAACATCTGGTAGCCCCTTACAGCTTCGCATCAAATTCAGCCCCAATGACCAAGATGCGTGCTGCCCGATACCGAATGAAACAGCTTGCGTCTACCCCCGGGCGTGGGAACAGAGTGATGACGAATTCACACACAATCGAATCTTGCAAAAAGTCAATATTGTTTCGTTTAGATAGTGGACTGATTCTTATGCGGAATTCGTGTCGACTTTATCATTTAACGCCAGATGTGCGGCAGCTAGTCGCGCCACCGGGACACGGAAGGGTGAACAGCTCACATAGTCGAAATTCGCGGCCCGACAGAAAGCAATAGAATCAGGGTCGCCGCCATGCTCTCCGCAAATAGATAGCGTCAAATCAGGCGAAGCACGTCTTCCGCGTTCGGCGCCAATAGTCAGCAGTTCGCCGACACCCTCAACGTCCAGGCGATGAAAGGGATCTTCAGGGTATACACCTTGGTTGACGTACGCGCTCATGAAACGTCCCGCATCATCACGGCTCAGACCATATGTCATCTGTGTAAGATCATTTGTACCGAAACTAAGGAACGCACTATGTTGCGCGATTTCATCGGCGCGCAGGGCAGCACGAGGAGTTTCGACCATCACGCCCAGCCGATACTCGAACGTTGCGCCGGTTTCTGTGCGCACCTCCGCGGCAATGGCATCGACGCGATTGCGGACCAATTCGACTTCGCGCATCGCCGATACCAGTGGGATCATAATCTCGGGCACGACGGACTGACCGTCTTTGCTGGCCGCAATCGTGGCTAAAAAAATTGCCCTGGCCTGTGCCTCGTAAATCTCTGGCAGAGTTACACCCAAGCGAACACCACGAAGGCCCAGCATTGGGTTCACTTCCTTCAGGGCATCAACGCGATTTGTGACTTTCGACAAGGGCAAATGCAGGGCATCCGCCAAGTCCCGAAGTGCCTCGCGGCCGGATGGTAGGAACTCGTGCAATGGTGGGTCGAACAGACGGATGCAAACTGGCTGACCAACCATTATGCGGAAAAGATCTGTGAAATCCGCGACTTGCATAGGCACAAGACGGTCCAAAGACGACGCCCGCCCTTCGGGTGTCTCGGCGAAGATCATCTCGCGCATAACGGTCATACGGTCGCCTTCGAAGAACATATGTTCAGTGCGGCACAGGCCGATGCCCTCGGCGTCAAAAGCACGGGCGACACGGGCCTCGGCGGGGGTGTCGGCATTGGCACGCACGCCGATGTCACGGGCATCATCCGCCCAGCCGAGAAGCGTGCGGAAAGCATCGTCAAGGGCCGGTTCCATCAGGGCAACTTCGCCCGCCAAAACATCACCTGAGCTGCCATCAACGGTGATTATATCGCCTTCGGAAAACACTCTATCACTTGGAAAAGTAAGCGTCTTTTCCCGTCTATCAATCAAGATCTCGGACGCTCCAACAACACCGGGCAACCCAAGCCCTCGCGCAATCACAGCCGCGTGGCTGGACATGCCGCCACGCTCGGTCAGGACAGCTTGGGCGGAGTGCATTCCGCGGATATCTTCGGTGGAAGTTTCGCGGCGGACCAGGATGTAGGCTTCTCCGCGGGCGGCGCTGGCCTGGGCGGCGGCGGAGTTGAAAACGATGCGGCCTGTTGCCGCGCCCGGGCTTGCGGCGAAACCTGTGGTTAACACATCGCGCGGTGCAGTGGGGTCGATTTGGCGGTGCAGCAATTCCGACAGGGCGCGGGGCGCGACGCGTAACACGGCCTCGTCCGGGGTGATCACGCCGTCCTCGGCCAGCGTTACGGCGATGCGCACATTGGCGCGTTCGCTGCGTGGAATGCGCACGGCGTCCAACACGCTGAGCTTGCCACCATCCAACGTGAATTGAACCTGCATTTCTTCCCGCAGATTTTTGCGACAGGTCGCGCCGAATTCCAGTAGCGTTTCAAAGGCTTCCGGGGCCAGTTCCTCCAGCGACTGACCACGCTCATCGCGGGTCAGATAAACGGCGGCAGCGTCTTTCAAGGCATCACGGCCCTGACTTTGGCTGAGGTAACGACCCTTGATCTGGGGCAGACCTGTTTCAGATGACACAAACTGGATCACACCAGAGCCGGATTCCGGCGGCCCCACGCCGGGGGCCATTTGCTGGACAACCAGACCCAATCCAGCCTCGGCCGGGGCACCGCGTGCCTGACGCAAAAGACGGGCTGTTGTGCCTTCCCAGGCGCGCGCCATCGAGCGCAGAACATCTGACAATTGGTGGGCTGGATCCTGCGGAAACGGCTCGTCCGCCTCGTCTTCATAGGCGTCCAGCATGGCCTTCAACGTGTCAATCGAGACCTCGCCCGAGTGATGAAACAGGTCGGGATCAAGATGCGCGACCTGCACCGAATACATCTGAATAAAGCGTGCATACAAACGGTTAGCGGCATCTTCGCCCAACAGATTGGCATAGTCGGTGTGGCGCGCGTGGTTCATGCCGACGTTCAGAACGGCACCGGGACCGCCCCAATCGGGGTCCTCGGATGACGGGCGGACCGAGACCAGCGGGCGGTCGCCAAAATTGGCGAGGATCGCGGCGGTATCGGTCAGGGCGCCAGAGGCAATGTGGCGGACCGTGGTGAACGGCAAAGCGACGGTTTTGGGAACCGGCAGATCAAGACGGATCAGACGCTGAAGACATTTGGCACGACCACCATGGGCGGTGGTCGTGAGGGGGGCCGTTTGGTCAACGACAACAAAGTCTTCTATTTCAATGTGTTTCTGCACTGCGGAGATTCCTTCGCGGGGCAGAATACGCGTGTGGCCGGACCAATCAAGCGTTTACGCTGCGATGCGGCAATTAACATGTCAGTCGTGGCGGATGGGGCGCGACCATCATGGCTAACGAAATCTTGTGGGGGCGTACGGGTCCACCGACGTTAGTTTTGCCGAAATTGGGCGAATCACCATTAATAATTGGGGTTTTGGGGCAATTTCGGCTGTCGGTATCACGTCGGTATTGCGTCGGTGCAGGAATGGCGGATCTGTATTCGTTAACAGGGCGCACGGTGGTTTGCTCGCGCTAACCCCATTTTAACCAAAGCGCGTTAGAACGGTGCCTAGAAGGAAATCGGCGCTCCTACCCTTCTATTTGCGTCAGGTCAGCCACCGACAGGCAGGTGGCGCTGATGCGGTGCAACAGGTTCAGACGGTTGCGGCGCAGGATCTGGCTGTCTGCGTTGACCTGAACCGCCTCAAAAAAGGCGTCGATGGGCGCGCGCAAGGATGCCATGGCCTGCATGGCGGTGGCGAAGTCTTCGGATTGCATGGCGGGTGTGATCTGGGATTCCGCCGCATCAAGGGCCGCGAACAGGGCCTTTTCTTCGTCGGTCTCGGCCAGCTTGGGGTCGGGTCCGAAGGAATATTCGACGCCGTCTTTGTCCTCGGCCTGTCTGAGGATGTTGTGGGCGCGCTTGAACCCCTGGAGCAGGTTCTCGCCGTCATCGGTTTTGAGGAAAGCAGATAAGGCCTCGGCGCGTTTGAAGAGGAGGGTCAGATCGTCGGAGTTGGGCATGGCGAGGGAGGCGTCGATGACATCGTGACGGATACCGCGGTCGCGGAGGTAGACCTTTAGGCGGTCGTGGATGAAGGTGAGGAGGTTCAAAGCTAGTCGGATTTGGGGTTTGAATGAGAGCCAATCCGTTTCTTCAGGACCGCTGAGTTCCGTCTCGCTTTCGTGTTCCATTTCGCCTTGGATGCTAGCAATGCCGCGAATAAAAGACTCTGTTTCGGTGGCCAAGTCATGCAAGATATTTGCGATTTCTTTTTGGTGCGCGATCATCTCTCTTTCAGTCATAGCCGAGCTATTCTGGAGAATTGCATAGGTCAACAGCATGCTAAACGGTGCTTTTGGGCGAAAATTCCTCTCCAGCACTAGCCGAATGAGTCCCAAGGCCGCCCGTCTCAACGCGAACGGATCCTTCGATCCCGTCGGCTTTTCATCAATCGCCCAGAACCCGGTCAGCGTGTCGATCTTGTCAGCAAGTGCAACAGCCACCGAAAGCGGATTGGTCGGCACATCATCCGAAGGGCCAAGCGGCTGGTAGTGCTCGCGGGCGACGGCGGCGACATCGTCACCCTGCCCAGCTTCGCGGGCATAGTATTCGCCCATGATCCCCTGAAGCTCGGGGAATTCGTAGACCATTTCGGATGAGAGATCCGCCTTGGCCAACCGCGCGGCGGTTTCGGCTTTGTCGGGGTCGGCTCCGACAACCGGCGCTATCTCGCGCGCCAGGGCCGCGATGCGGTCGATGCGTTCGGCTTGAGACCCTAGTTTGTTGTGGAAGGTGACGTTTTGCAGCGCATCCAGCCAAGGCTGCATGCCCTCGTTCGCGATGCGCAGGTCGTTTTCCCAGAAGAATTTGGCATCCGAAAGGCGGGCGGACAGAACCTTTTGATTGCCTGCCAGAATGGTGGCACCGTTGTCTGCCGTCTCGCGATTGGCAACGGTGACGAAATGGGTGATTTTGCTAGTCTTGTCTTTGACGCTGAAGAACTTCTGGTGTTCCTTCATCGAGGTTTGCAGGACCTCGGGCGGCAGGGCCAGGAAATCGGCCCCAATCGCGCCCATGAGGACGACAGGGTATTCGAGAAGGCCCGCGACCTCGGCCAGTAACCCTTTGTCTTCAACAACTTCCAGGCCTTGGGCGAATGCCATTTGGGTGGCGTCGTGCCAGATGCGGCTTGCGCGGTCTTCGGCGTCCAGGATGACGTGGGCGCGGGAAAGTTTGGCGGCGTAGTCTTCAAAACCGGTGACGGCGAAAGTTTCGGGGGCCATGAAGCGGTGGCCCTGGGTGGTGTCGCCGGATTGGATGCCGTCGATGTCGAGGGGAACCACGGTGGCCTCGCCAGCGTCATCGGTCAGGATGCAGAGGATGGAATGCAGCGGTCGGACCCAGCGCAGGGACCCGGTGCCCCAGCGCATGGATTTCGGCCAGGGAAAGTTGCGGATGGTGGTTTCAAGTGTTTCGGCAACGATGTCGGTGGCGGGGCGGCCAGGTTTTTCGATTGCAGCGAACCAGACCTGGCCCTTTTTGTCGTCGCGGGCTTCGAGTTGGTCTTTGGTGAGGCCGGTGGAGCGCAGGAAGCCTTCCAGCGCCTTTTCGGGCGCGTCGGTGCGCGGGCCTTTGCGTTCCTCGCGCGTGGCGGGGCTGTCGGCGAGAAGGCTTTCGACAGTCAGGGCAAGACGGCGGGGCGTCGAGAAGGCGGCGGCGCTGGCGTAGGTCAGGCCGGCCTCGACCAGCGCATCGGTGACGAGGCGTTTCAGGTCGTTCGCCGCGCGGGTTTGCATGCGGGCGGGGATTTCCTCGGAAAAGAGCTCGATCAGAAGATCAGGCATCAGTTGGTCCTTTCGGGGGCTGGTGGACAGCCTTCGGGGGCGGGTTTGCCGTCAAAGACGGTTTCGCCGCATTCGTTGATCTGGTGCCAGGCGAAGCCGCGCCCGTCGGTGGTGACGGCGACGATGCGGTCGATGCCGTAGAGGACGTTGGCAGTGCCCAGGAACGCGATGGCATCGCCGGATGCGAGGGCACCGCCGATGGCGGTGGCGTCGAAACAGTCGAACCAGCCGGGGGCGTTTGTGGGTATGGCGTCGTCGTAAATCTCGTAGGTTTCAGTCATCATGGCCAGCGATTGGGGCGTGGTGAAGCAGGCGCGGTAGCGGATGGGTGAACTGCCGGCATCGATGGCCTGGAAGTTGTCATAAAGAATGGCTTCGGCGGTGCCGGTAGCGAATGTCGTCATCTGCACATCGGCGGTGCCGGTTGCCTGAACCTCTTCATAAAAACCGTATTCCTGAAGGTAATACATGCCTCCGCCGCCGAAAATGGCGACCAATATCAAGAACATGGCGACGACCTTTCCGCTCATGGGGTGTCCATCCCGAAGCAGAGGCGGTTGCCATCGGGATCTGTTACGACGATCTCGCGCATACCGTAGACGGCGTTGGTAGGGCCTTCCATGGCGGTTTTGCCAGCCAGTTCGGCGGCCAGTGCATCGACGTCATCGCTGTGGAAATAGGCGCGCCAGGCGGGGCTGGGATCGGTGTCTGCGCCGTGCCAAGCGTCAACAAAAACGGTGGCCTCGCCCCGGTGGAAAATGCCGAAGCGTGCAGGATCTCCGCCTTCTTCGCCGACAGTGAAGCCCAAAGCATCGGTCCAGAACGCGCGGGCGCGCAGGTAGTCGGCGGCGCGCAGGACGGGGATTGAGGAGGTCAGGCTCATAATTGCACTCGTCATTGCCAGTGTAAGTTTATGTCGCAAGTTCGCACACTATCCGCGAGTTTCCGGAATCTTAGAACGTCATCAATGCGGTTTGTGTCCAGATGTTCGTGAGTTTCCACGTACAGAGCACGAAGATTGTCCCAACTGTTTGCCTCAAACAATCTATCCAGAATATCCCACTCCGCTCCTTCGATATCCATTTTAACAAGCTGAAGCGGCTTGCCAAAGCTCTCTATCAGCTCGAAAAAGTCTACAACCTCGACTTCTCCGTACTCATGAATATCAGTTCGGACATTTCCAAGAGCCACTGTCGTAGCCACTGAATAGTGCTCGGGATTTTTATCAAAATCCTTATGACGAAATAGCTTTAGAGTTCCGCCACTCGCGCCCACCGCTTTGTTGTGAGGGATCACATTCTTGAACTTATTAACATTCGAGCACAATATTTTGTATGCGTAAGGATCCGGCTCAAATGCGTGAATTTCTGCGCCTTTTTCAGCAAGCAACGTCGAAAATTTCCCTACGTTCGCGCCCAAGTCGAGGCATATATCGCCGGGTTTTAGTGCGTCTGCCGCCATTCGAAAATCAGCTTCGGCGCGTTTCGCATAGTGCCGCCGGAGTTTCCGCCAAGCGGAGCGGGAAATTGGATTAGAACGGCCTTTTATTGCCTCAAGAATTGCCTGAAACGGGTTTTCGGCTTTGTAACTTGTCATGCCGCTGCCCCGCCTGCTTCGGTCGTCACAAAGGCGTCGGCGCAGGCTTTGGCCAAAGCGCGGACGCGGCCGATGTAGGCCTGGCGTTCGGTGACGGAAATCACGCCGCGGGCATCGAGAAGGTTAAAGACGTGGGACGCCTTGATGCACTGGTCGTAGGCCGGATGGGCCATGATGATGCGGTTGCCGGTTTTGGGATCAACTTCGTCAACCGCCAGGATACGGGCGCACTCGGCTTCGGCATCTTCGAAGTGCTTCAGCAGCGTTTCCGTGTCGGCAACGTCGAAGTTCCAGCGGGAATATTCCTGCTCGGTCTGTTTGAAGATATCGCCGTATTTCAAGGCAATCGGGGCATCGGGGTCGTTGAACGGCATATCCATCACGTGATCGATGCCGAGCACATACATTGCCAGACGCTCCAGCCCATAGGTCAATTCGCCCGAAACGGGTCGGCAATCGTGACCGCCGACCTGCTGGAAATAGGTGAACTGGCTTACTTCCATGCCGTCGCACCAAACTTCCCACCCGAGGCCCCATGCGCCCAAGGTCGGGCTTTCCCAATCGTCTTCGACGAAGCGGATATCGTGCATGTCCATATCGATGCCGATGGCTTCGAGCGAACCAAGGTAGAGCGCCTGCAAATCGGGTGGCGATGGTTTGATCAGCACCTGAAACTGATAGTAGTGCTGAAGCCGGTTCGGGTTTTCACCATAGCGGCCATCTGTCGGGCGACGCGAGGGTTGCACGTAGGCCGCAGCCCAGGGTTTTGAACCAAGCGCGCGCAGGGTGGTTGCCGGGTGAAACGTCCCTGCCCCAACCTCCATGTCGTAGGGTTGCAGCACAGCGCAGCCTTTGGACGCCCAATAGGTCTGGAGGCGCAGGATAATTTCCTGAAAACTTCTGGGGCGATCTGGGGCGGACATGGCTTACCTTGAGGTTCGAAAATCGCGTTCTCAATAGGCAACAGGCCGGTGGCGGTCAATGAAGGGTCGTTCGTTTTGACGTGCATATGGCTTTGGCCTAGTTACAAACGGTGAAACCGCTCAAAAACGGGCGATTTGGTGGACAGATTGACGATGAAAATTTTTGCAAGGGTGATGGTAGCGGCGTGCCTGGTGATTTGGACCGGTATTGCTGCTGCGCAAGAGTCGAGTTGGGTACAGATTGAGGCGCGCCCAAGTGAGGCCATAGCAAGGGAACGAGCCGAGATTTACGCTGGTCGATTGGACAATGTCACTGGGTTTCGTCTTGGTTCTGGATGGTATGCCGTGGTCCTGGGCCCATTCAGCGAAAGCGACGCCGAATTTGAGCTAAGTCGTCTTCGTCGACAAGGTGCGATCCCCGGAGATAGTTTTCTGTCCGATGGGGCGAATTTCAGCAACCGTTTCTTCGGATCAGAGGATGAAGTTGCTGCCATTTCGGAGCCTGCAGAGCCATTGCCGCCTTTGGTAGCCGGGGAAGAGACCCTTTCAGATGCCCGCGCAAGCGAGCGGTTACTGGACCGCGACGGCCGCGCCTTGTTGCAGACGGCCCTGAAGTGGGAGGGCTTTTATACCTCGACCATTGATGCGTCTTTCGGTCCGGGAACCCGGCGGGCGATGTCGGCATGGCAGGAAGATCGGCGGTATGAGCCGACCGGCGTGTTGACCACATTGCAGCGTCGTGAGTTGGTTGGTGCTTATCAGGACGCACTGGCGGCATTGGACATGCGTCAGGTTGCAGATGCCCTCGCAGGGGTCGACATCTCGCTTCCCGTCGGATTGGTGGGATTTGACCGATACGAACCACCATTCGCCCATTACGAGCCTGTTGGAGACAGTGGCGTCAAGGTTTTGCTGATATCCTAGGAAGGTGATCGCGGCACATTGCGCGCGCTTTACGAGGTTATGGAGACGCTTGAGGTTGTGCCGTTGGATGGTACGCGGGCATTGCGGCGCAATGATTTCACCCTGACTGGTCAGAGCAGTGAAATATCCTCGCATACATACGCACGTCTTGAGGGAGAGCGGATCAAAGGGTTTACGCTGATCTGGCCTGCAGATGATGAGAAGCGTCAACGGTTAGCTTTGACCGAAATGCAAGCGAGTTTTCGCGCCGTTGATGGCGTGCTTCCAGAGTCGCTGGGTGGTCAACAAAGTATTGATCTGGTTGCCGGGCTGGAGATCAGGCGCGCAGATGAAACGCGTTCGGGTTTCTATATCGATGCAGCGGGCAGTGTCTTGACGGCCGCAGCGGGTGTCGACTCGTGTGCGCGTATTACCCTGGGGGACGATCTGGAAGCGAAGGTGGTCGCAATCGAACCCTCTTTGGGTCTTGCTGTATTACAGCCTTTGCAGGCTGTCTCTCCTATCGGATTTGCTGCGTTGACTGCCCAGGAGCCGCGCTTGCAATCAGAAGTCGCCGTATCGGGTTTCAGCTATGGCGGCTTGTTGTCGGCGCCGTCGCTGACCTATGGGAAGTTTGCGGATGTGAAAGGTCTGGACGGGAATATGCAGGTTCAGCGATTGGATGTTGCAGCTGAACCCGGGGATGCCGGGGGTCCGGTGTTCGACGGTGGCGGCTCTGTGATGGGTATGCTGCTGGACGCACCAGAGGGCGCACGGCAGCTGCCGGCGGGCGTGTCATTTGCGGCGGACGCACCGGTATTGGCGGCGTTCCTTGCCAGAAACGGTGTGACGGCCATTGAGCAGGTGACCGAAAGCCCGATGGAGCCGGAAGATCTGGCGATCATGGCAGCGGATATTACGGTTTTGGTGAGCTGCTGGAACTAGGCGGGCTTTGACGCAGAGATCGAAGTGGAAACTCACCAAATTTCCGGCTGCGACAGTCAGGTCTGGGTGTCGGGACCTTTTACAAACCGTTTGGGTTCGTGATTTCCGGGGTTACCCGGATTAGCGTCGGTTTGTCCGCTTTGAAGGCCCCATGGATCGACTCACTCAGTTGGATCAATGATGCAGGTTGGGCAAACTCACACTCATAGGCCTTTGCCAACAAAGACCAATCTGGATTCTTGGCCTGGACGGCGGTGGGGGCGATCTGGCTTTCAACCATGGCGTCGTGGATCGCGGCCAGACCACTATTGTCCCACAGTAGGATCGGAAGATTCAGCCCCAGCTCTGCTGCGGTGCCAAGTTCCTGAAGAGTATACTGGAAACCATAATCACCTGCGATGGCCAGTGTCGGCGCGCCCTTTCGGGCAATGATGCCTCCTATGGCGGCGGGCAGAGCGTAGCCAAGAGTGCCAAATCCCGAAGGATGGTGCCAATGGCCGGGGCGGCGCATCTGCCAGATTTCGTTGGCCGTATAGGCGAACTGGGTCATGTCCGAGTAGATCATTATCTCATCAGGCAAGGATTGGCTGAGAGCATCACAGATCGAGACGATGGCAGGCTGGGAAGCCGCAAGTTCACGACGCCATCGCGCCCGCGCATCGGCCACGTCCTGCCTGGACCAGTCGGTGTCCGGATTGCCCAATTGATCGATCAACGCGCTTAGAAAGTCTGCGCTTTCGGATTTGATGCGAACTGAGGCTTGATAGACATCTGCCAATACCTCCGGATCGACATCGACGCGCACCAAAGGGCAATCATGCCCCAAAGTCTCGCGGTAGAAGTCAACTGCCGCCAATTCGGTGCCGACAGCAATCAAAAGATCGGCTTTTTGCAGTACATCGATTGCGTCGATCTGGGCCAGATGGGCACCAAAGCTCATGGGGGTGTCCGGGGCCAGAATGCCGCGACCGGCAAAGGTGGTGAAGGCCGTTGCCCTCGACTTTTGCATTGCCTCGGCTGGCAGTCCGGGGTTGTTCGGGCATTTGGCACCACCACCAAAAATGAACATCGGACGCCGAGATTGGCGGATTAGCCGTGCGACCTCGGCAACATCCGGCGGTCTTGGCGAACTGGATTGCTGCGACATGAAAGCTGGAAACAACGATGCCTCGTTGCCCAATGCATTGATCGGAACGTGCATGACTTTGGGGCGCGAGCGGCCCTGCGAAAAACTGGCCAGCGCGCTGTCAATCATCGCGAACGCCTGATCATCGTCTTCGGCTGTTTCGCTCCATTCAGCGGCGGCGCGCGCCGCACCCGCCTGATCGCGCATCTGGTGCAATTGGCCACGATAGGTTTCGGTATCGTCGAGGCAACTGGCAATGACCAGAACTGGCACGCTGTCAGAATACGCCTGCCCCAGTGGCGTCATTATATTTGTCAGGCCCGGACCACTGATGACGTAGGCTACGCCTGGCCTCCCCGAGGCACGGGCATAGCCGTCGGCCATGAAACCTGCACCTTGTTCATGTCGGGCAAGCACATGAGCAAGGCCGGCCTCTTCAATACCGCGATAGAGTTCAACGTTATGGACGCCCGGGATGCCAAAGATCGTATCAACACCGCGACTTGCAAGCATCGCGGAAATTTCTACACCCAATCGGGCCATCAGCCGCGCCAAAACCGAAGGGTGAAGATGACCAGAACTGCCAAAAGCTCCAGCCGCCCGATTAACATACCCGCCGACAGCATCCATTTTGCCGGATCGTTCAGGTCAGCAAAATTGCCAGTTGGACCAATCTCGGGACCAAGACCTGGCCCGACGTTGGCAATTGCAGTCGCTGCACCACTAAGGGACGTGACGAAATCCAGACCGGTCGCACCGAGCATCACTGACAGAATGCCGATCGAGACAATAAATACGGTAAAGAACGCCATGACGGACGAAATGACATCCTCGGAAACGGTGCGGCCTTCGTATTTGACCTGAAAAATTCCGTGGGGCGAGTGAATGCGGCGTATCTGCGCAAATATCGCTGTGAACAGCAGTTGATAGCGAAACACCTTCACGGAACAGCATGTTGAACCAGCACAACCACCGACAAGCCCCGCGAAGAAAATCACGATCATCGGAAATCCTCCCCAAAGTTGATAATCGGTGCTGGCGTATCCGGTTCCAGTCATGATCGACGTGACGTTGAACAGGCTTTCACGCAGGTTCGGCTCTATGCCGCCCGCATTACCGGCCAGCATGCGAAAGCCTGCAACAAGCGCGACGATTAGAAAAAGAGCCGCCAGAAACGCCCTGATCTGACTGTCACGCCAAAGAGGTTGTGAGGTTCCGGCAAGTAACTGGACGTATCGCACGAACGGAAGGCTTGCCAGGATCATAAATATGATTGCGACATAGGAGGCAGCGCCAGTGAAGGCTGCAAATGACGAGTCAAATGTGGAAAATCCGCCAGTCGCAATGGTCGTCATCGCATGGTTAACGGCGTCGAAAAGCTGCAATCCGACAGCCATATAACCCGCCGTACAAAAGGCCGTCAGTAACGCGTAGACAATAGAAATCCGCGAGGCGATTTCTGCCGCGCGAGGCAGAACCTTGCCGCCAGCGTCAAAAGCCTCGGAGCGGAATATTTGCATTCCACCGACGCGAAGCTCTGGCAAAAACACCATGGCAACCACGATAATTCCGATCCCACCGAACCATTGCAGCATAGAGCGCCACAGGAGCAGTCCGCGCGGCATGGACTCCAGCCTAGAAAATACGGTCGATCCGGTGGTCGTCAAACCTGACATCGCTTCGAAAACGGCGTCAGTAACGCTTGCGCTGATTGGGGCTTGAAGGAACGGAATTGCCCCAAAGATCGGCAGTGCCAGCCAAACACCCGATGTCAAAAGGAACGTTTGCTGGATCGTCAGCCGCCCCCCGGCCCCATTGGCGCATGCCAATGCAATCAGACCACCGACGACGACAGTAATTATAGCTGATCCAAGGAATGCGTTGCCGTGGCCGTTGGCGTCTTGAATGTCGACCAGCATCGGCACCAGCATCGTAGCGCCCAGCGCGGCCACCAAAAGGCCGATAACATATCCCACAGGGCGAATGTCGATCATGTGTGCGAGCCTTGTCCTGACCGTTGGGTCAAGTCAACTGGTTGTCTTCGGTAGGATAGATGCGGGCGCGTTCTTCGGCAGTGGGGCTGCGGATGTCGCTTGATGGTTTGCCGTCGGGGTTGAAGAAGGGCGAGGTTCGGTATTTGCCGGTTATGCGGGAAGTCAGGCCGCGCCGAATGACGCTTAAGATTGTGCGTGGAAGGCTGCCTTTGGGCTGCGTGACGCGTTGGGTTGCCTCTTTGCGGTTGGTGCGCAGTCTCACGGGCCCGAATTTGGATTGATCCTTGAAGCCGCGGGTGGTGAGCGAGGCGTAGGGAAGTTTGGGATTGCCGAGGACATTGGACATCGGTGCGCCACAGCAGGCGGTATACCAGCGGATCGGGCCTTTGTCGGATAGGCGCAGGCATCTCAGGTTCTCGTCGCCCTTTGTGATGGTGACGGCGCCGGGAGTGGTCAGGATCAGGTCAGAGCCACCTGCCGCATCGAGGCTGCGGCCATCGGCGGCGAGAAGTGCGAAAGCCTGACAATCGCGGCAATAGCAGACGGCGCGGCCAGTGCCTTTGGTAGGGATCGTTGCGGATGTTTCGCCGCAATCACAGGTCCAGGTTGCTGACATGGTGGTCCTTTCGCCCGAGGTTATAAGGTTCCCGGGTCGGGCACGGAAGGGTCGCGTTAGCTGTAGCGAGTGATAAACCGTTGTAGGATGGTTTTGGGGATTTCGACGTCGGCTTCGGCGCAAAGTTGGGTCAGGGCGTCGGCTTCTTCGGGTGGGAAATAGCCCCGGTCGCGGTAAATACGGATACGGTCGGCGAAGACCTCGCCGTCGGCTTCGGGGTGGAATTGCGTGGCGTAGACGTTTTGGCCGTAGCGCAACATCTGGAACGGGCAAGGGCCGGAAGACATGAGGTGGGTTGCGCCGGGGGGAAGCACCTGAACCGCCTCTTTGTGGCCAACGAAGGTGTTAAAGGTTGTCGGCAGGTCGGCGAGGAGTGGGTCGGTTGTGCCTTCGGGCGTGACATCACAGGAAACCGGGCCGACGTCTTCGCCGTATTGAGCCTTGGACACGTCGCCGCCAAGATGGTGGGCAAGGATGCCAATGCCGTAGCAGCAACCCATGAACGGCATGTCGCGGGCGGTGATCTTGGGCATCAGCGACATGATAGCGGCTTCGGCGCGGGCTTCGTCGCGTGATTTCTGGTCGGGCGCATCGCTGACACAACCGGGGCCACCGCCGACGATGATGCCAGCATAGTCGTCGAGATTGAGGTCGCCTGGCAGCGGATCGCGTTCCAAACGGATGCGTTTCGTGCGTGCCTCGTCCAGCTTTCCTTTTTCGAGGAATGCGCGGAACTCTCCGTCGGAGGCCTCGTCTTCGGGGCGCAATTGCAGGATCAGGAAGGGCTTCATGTTGCTATACCCGCGACCAGTGCCTTCTCCATCTGCCAGTTCTGAAGGGTCACACCACTTCGTTCAGCGATTCGCGACCCCAAGATGCGCCATCCGTGCCGCAGGAAGAATGGTTTGGCGAGGTGGCTGGCGTCACTGGTCATGCGCTTTAGACCTGCGGTACGGGCCTGGTTCTCAAGCACTATGTAAAGTGCATCAGATACGCCTTGCCCCTGTGCCTCTGCCAAGATGAACGCGAGATCGAGGTGGCCGGTTTTCAGATGGAGTGTCATGAAACCGACGACGCGCCTGTCAATCTCAGCGACGACCGTAGATTGATCGGACAGTCGGGCATTCCACTTTGGGCCCGATGGGGCCTCATAGGCCCACGCCGCCCTTTGTTCTTCGGAATAGGCCCGCGCCGCGCCGTCGCGCACCGCGTGATAAAACACCTTGCCCAGCGCATCGCCTTCGTCCGGCTCCATTGGCCGGATCACGACGTCGGCTTTATTGTCGTGCGCGACCTTCCGGGAGGATTCACGCGCACTATGGCGTATCCCGGTTTGGTCTGGCGAACCCAGCGGCTGCCGAAGGCATACGGTTATGCCCATTAGCCCGCTTCCAATGCCTGCATGATGTCGGCGATCAGGTCTTCAGGGTCTTCGATGCCCACGCTGAGACGCACGAGGCCGGGGGTTATCCCAAGTTCGGCACGCTGTTCGTCGGTCAGACGCTGGTGCGTGGTGGTTGTGGGGTGGGTGATGATCGACTTGGCGTCGCCGAGGTTGTTCGAAATCACGATGATCTGGAGCGCATTCAGGAACTTGAACGCCGCCGCCTGCCCGCCTTTGATTTCCAGCGCGATGACGGTACCGCCGCGTTCGAGCTGCTCTTTCGCGATGTCGTATTGCGCGTGGGATTTCAGGCCGGGATAGACGACGCGGCTGAGGCGGTCGTCATGTTCCAATGCTTCGGCCAGAGCCATTGCGCCGTCGGCTTGCGCCCGCACGCGGAGGTCGAGGGTTTCGAGGCCCTTGACCAGAAGCCATGCCGTAAACGGGCTCATCGCGCCACCGGTGTGCTTTAAGTAGGGCTCGACAGTTTTGCGAATAAACTCCTTGGTGCCGAGGATGACCCCGCCAAGCACCCTGCCCTGACCGTCGATGTGTTTGGTCGCCGAATAGACCACGACATCGGCGCCAAGGTCCAACGCGCGGCTGAAAACGGGGGTGGCAAAGACATTGTCGACAACGACGGTCGCGCCAACGGAATGCGCGATCTCGGCGACGGACTTAAGATCAATCACTTCGAGCGTCGGGTTCGACATGGTTTCCAGGAACACCGCTTTGGTGTCCGGGCGCATGGCCGCGCGCCATTCGTCCAAGTTGGTGCCATCAACGAAAGTGACGTCGACGCCGTAGCGGGTCAGCACATCTTCGAGGATGTAAAGACAGGAGCCGAACAATGCGCGCGCCGAGACGACGTGGTCGCCCGCTTTCAGTATAGAAGTGAGCGCCGCATTGACGGCAGCCATGCCGCTGGCAGTCGCAAAGGCGTCCTCAGCCCCTTCAAGCGCGGCAATACGTTCTTCGAACATGCGCACCGTTGGGTTGCCGTAGCGCGCATAGATAAATTCGTCCTCGCCCGGTGTATCAAACCGCTGTGCGGCCTGTTCGGCGCTGTCATAGACAAAGCCCTGGGTCAGAAAGATGGGTTCAGCGACTTCGCCGTATTGGCTGCGCCGGATACCCTCGTGAACCATACGGGTCCGTGTTTTCCAATTCTCAGACATGGGGACGCCTCCTTTCCAAATAAAAAGCCCCCACCGCGGAGCGCCGGGGGCGTTGGATACGTCCCTGACCTCTTTAGCGGTTTATTTAACGTGGCCCGCAATCCGGTGAACAAATCGCCACGATGAGGGGGTGGCTACATCCAGTCAGGAGAAGCGTCAAGGGTTTGGGTTGCCTCAACGGCCACAATTACAACCCTTGTAGTCCCCCATGGCACTGTGCATGGATCGGTTAACTGCTGTTACAAAACGGAGTTTCCTTGCGAAGTTCGAAAACGATTCACGTCGTTTCCTGTCACGCCGAAGGCGAGGTGGGTGACGTTATTGTCGATGGTGTTGAACCGCCGCCGGGCGAAACCCTGTGGGACCAACGTAGTTGGATCGCACGCGACGCTGTGTTGCGGAATTTCATGCTGAACGAACCGCGCGGAGGGGTCTTTCGCCACGTGAACCTTTTAGTGCCGCCGAAACACCCCGATGCAGATATGGGCTTTATCATTATGGAGCCCGAGGACACACCGCCAATGTCCGGGTCAAACTCGATCTGCGTTGCCACTGTATTGCTAGATGCCGGGATCATTGCCATGGCTGAACCGGTGACCGAGATGGTGTTGGAAGCCCCAGGTGGTTTGGTGCGTGTGCGCGCCGATTGTCGCGGCGGCAAAGCCGAACGGATCACGGTCCAGAACCTGCCGTCGTTCGCAGGCGAAATTGGTGTCGGGCTGGACGTGGCGGGCCTGGGCGATCTGGTTGTCGATACCGCCTTTTGGGGTGACAGTTTTGTGGTTGTCGATGCCGATACGTTGGGACTGTCCCTGGATCAGATAGAGGCCCGTTCGCTGGCAGATTTGGGTGTACGGATTACCAATGCCGCCAATTCGCAGCTAACATTTCATCATCCAACCAACCCGGATTGGCGCCACTTCTCGTTCTGTCTGTTTGCAGGTTCTGTGACCCGTAACGGCAGTAGTTTGGCCGCAACGCAGGCTGTCGCCATTCAGCCAGGTAAGATTGATCGCTCGCCCACTGGCACCGCCGTATCCGCGCACATGGCGCTAATGCATGCCAAAGGAAAGATGGCAGTAGGCGACAGCTTTACGGCACGGTCAATCATCGGGTCCGAGTTTCAGGGCCGGATCGCAGATGTCACCACCGTTGGCGATCTGCCCGCTATCATCCCGGAAATCAGCGGGCGCGGCTGGATTACTGGCACCCATCAGCACATGCTGGACCCCGATGATCCTTGGCCCGAGGGCTATCGGCTGAGCGATACCTGGCCAGACCCGCAGCGTTGACGACCCATCAGGCGCAGTCTAGCGTTTTGCCCATGGTGAAAGATTACTCCCTGACCGGCGAGACAGGCCAACAGGCAGTTGAGGCCGGGCTCGCGAACCCAGCCTGGTTTCGCCCCAAAGTTGACCCGGCGACAATTCGCGCCCTCAGCCAGAAATCCGACGCTATCGCCCTGCGGGACACGCTTTTGTGGCTTGGCACAATGGTAGTGTCGGCAGCGGTCGCCATTGCGCTTTGGCCATCGTGGTGGTCCGCCCCGTTCTGGGCGATTTACGGGGTTCTTTATGGTTCGGCCTCGGATTCCCGCTGGCACGAATGCGGGCACAAGACCGCGTTCAAAACATCTTGGATGAACTCGGTCGTTTATCACATTGCCAGCTTCATGCTGATGCGCGCACCAACCGTCTGGCGCGCCAGCCACGTGCGACATCATACCGATACCATTATCGTTGGCCGCGACCCCGAGATTGTGGCCATGCGCCCGCCCGACCTGGGGCGTGTGGCGTTGAACCTATTCGGGGTAATCGATGTCTGGACACTTGGCGCGCGGATGTTCCGGCATGCGGCCGGATATATTGATCCCCAAGAAGCGACATATATTCGCAGCCAGGATCATGGCCGGGTGTTTCTGGTCGCCCGCATTTGGTTGGTAATCTATGCGTCCGTGATTGGCACCGCGATCTGGTGGGGCAGCATTCTGCCCTTGATGCTGGTCGGTTTACCCCGCCTTTATGGTGCATGGCATCACGTCATGACCGGGCTGCTGCAACACCTTGGACTGGCCGAGAATGTCACGGATCACCGGTTGAACACGCGCACGGTTCTGATGAACCCGATCAGTCGGTTCATTTACCTGAATATGAATTATCACATCGAGCACCACATGTTCACGATGGTACCCTACTATCACCTGCCCGCATTGCATGAGCATCTAAAAGCAGAATTGCCGCCGCCCGATCCATCGATATTTGCCGCGTTTCGACGGCTGTTGCCAGTTCTCTGGAAGCAGTTGAAATATGAAGACGCCGTGATCATTCCGCCCCTACCAGAAGGTGCGACGCCTTACCGCGACGAGGTCAGCCGCCTTAAACCCTTTGCGGTCTAATCGGTTTCTTCGATCAGATACTTTTGCAGGGCCATTATCTGCGACCACAAGAATACGAACATCAGGGCCGGAAATCCAAAAGTCTCGATCTTGACCCAGGCATCCGTGGACATCGTGCGCCAGACAATTTCGTTGGCGAACGCAAGACCGGCAAAAAACAGGGTCAGTCGCCAGGTCAGGATCATCCAGCCCTCATCCTTCATCGGCAAAAACTCGGACATGACCCAGGCCAGATAGGACCGCCCCTGCGCCAGACCGATGCCAAGGATCACTGCAAACAGCCCATAAACCAAAGTGGTTTTCAGCTTGAAAAACCGCTCGTCGTTGAACCACACTGTCAGCCCGCCAAAGACAACGACCATGACGGCTGTGAACACCTGCATGCGGCTCAACTTACCGGTCAGCTTCCACAAAACCGCTATACTGCAAAGCAGGATCGGAACAAATACCCCGGCTGCGACGATGAACCCATCATATTCTGTGCCCCCGATGACATAGGTCTGATCGCGCATCATCAGATAGGCGGCAAAGAACATCAGGGGCGGGCCAAGTTCCAGCACCTGTTTGACGATCGGGTTCAGGGTCTTTTCTTCCATCCCGGTCACCTAACGACCAGAGCGCGGTCATTCAATGTCGATCTGTTCATTATTGGCCCAAAAATATCCCGGGGAAGACGCCAAAGGCGGCTGGGGCAGAGCCCCGCCTATCCACCCATCTCGACCAACACGGCACCCGCTGCAATCAGTGCCATCAGTGAAAGCCGACGAGGTCCGACTTTCTCGCCCCAAAACAAATAAGCAATCAGGGCCGCAAAAATCACAGAAGTTTCCCGCAACACTGCGGCTTCGCCAACTTTGTCCAACCGGGTGGCCAGCATAATGCCGCCAAAAGACAGAATGGCGATAACCGCGCCAAAGACACCCAAACGCAATAATGGCGCAATCGGGCGCGGAACCTGCCCCTTGTTCCACGCCAGATAAGCAATGGGAAAGGCCAGCCCATCCAAAAAGAAGAACCAGGCGATGAACGTCAGCGGATCAGCGGTGGCCCGGATAACGAAGGCGTCCCAGGTGGTATAAAGGGCGACAACACCGCCCGTCATCACTGCCAGCCCCAAGGCCATTGGCAACCTTGCGCGGTCGTCGGTGATGTGTCGCAGGTTGTAGACAGCCAGCCTCAGAATACCGGCGGCCAGCGCCGAAACCCCAAGCCACTGAAGGCCCGAAAAAACCTCACCAAACAAAATCCCTGCACCGATAACGGTAAACACCGGCCCGGTGCCGCGCACGACCGGGTAAACGACGGTATAGGCACCATAGGTATAGGCGGTGGCCTGCAACACTTTGTAGGCGACGTGGATGGCCCAGGCGACGGCAAAGAGATGCCAGATATCCGGCTCGGGCCAGGGCACAACGAAAATAGCAAACGGCAGCGCCATGAGTGCATACGAACCATCAATCGCCGTTCTGGTGGTGAAGGGATCGTAGCGCCCCTTCTGGAGCGCGCCTAAAAGCGCATGCAGAAAAGCCGCCGACAAAGCCAGCATCAAGGCCACTTGCTTACCGGCCTCGGTGCCCTCCAGCGATATCAGCCATTCACTCACTCGGGATCCGGAAGGGCATCAAATGTAACTTTAACTTTTGTGCCTTGAAATGCCTGTTCTATAGCCTCTGGCGCGGTCGGATCGTGCGACATGGCCAGCCCGAAAAGATTGTCTGAACCGATGCCGCCCGGCGCCTTAAGTTCCATCTTCAATGTGCCCCACGGAACTGGCGCATCCGCGATCAATGCCAACAATGCCGTGACGCTTGCTTCATCAACAAATGACTTAGGCAGTGCTCTGACCACGGAAGACACTTCTTCCTTCGTGGCCTCAACAACTGTTTCGGGTGCGCCCGGCACGCCAGAAAATCGCCCAACGGCCATGCCAAGGATCAGCCCGTCTGCAAACCCGGTATTGGTTACCTCCAGTGACAGCTCGTGCAGCGTAATGAGCGCAAGCGAAGCCATGTTGCCAGACAGTAGGTCCGCGGTCATGCCTTTGGTCAGCGATGACATCGAGAAATGATTTTCGCCGGGCAAATCAACATCGAGGGCGTTCAGATTGAATGTACCGGCCGCAAGGTCCCAGGACAGATCCAAGTCAGCGTCGATCAGGTTTCGGCGGTTTTGCTGGTTCAGCATGTAATTGACCCATGGATCAGACACATTTGGGATCAACCGCGCGTTTTCGACAGCAAGTGTCAGAGCCAGAGTGCCATTTCCGGTGGTGAATGCCTCTTGCCCTGATAAAGTCCAGGCAATCTCTTCTACATCAATGAGCAGAGATGTTTGTTCCAGAACCAGTCTGGTCAGATGACAACCACCATTGTCTTCGCTCAAAGCACCTTCAGAAACGATGCCGTAGCCCGACCGTTCGATAGTTTGAAGCGCCAGGGTGCTTTCTGACAGGCAGTCGGCGCTGGCGACGCCGGGGCAAGCAATGCAAGCAATGGCGAAAAGGTGCTTCACACCTCGGCCCCGGTTAATGCAGCGGCAAACTCGGCAGGATCAAATGCCTGCAAATCATCGATTTGTTCGCCGACCCCGATGGCGTGAATTGGCAGGCCGAACTTATCCGCCAGTGCCACCAGCACGCCGCCTTTTGCGGTGCCGTCAAGTTTGGTCATTACCAAACCTGAAACATCGGCAATCTGTTTAAAAATATCGACTTGATTCAAAGCGTTCTGGCCCGTTGTTGCATCAAGAACCAGCAGGGTGTTATGCGGCGCGTCGGGGTCTTTCTTGCGGATCACACGAACGATTTTGGCCAATTCTTCCATCAAATCAGCGCGATTTTGCAGCCGACCGGCAGTATCGATCATCAACAGATCCGCGCCATCGGCTTCGGCCCGCGTCATGGCGTCAAATGCCAGACTAGCCGGGTCCGAGCCTTCGGGCGCGGTCATCACGGGCACGCCAGCGCGTTCACCCCAGACCTGCAGTTGCTCGACAGCAGCGGCGCGGAATGTATCGCCTGCGGCAATCACAACGGATTTTCCAGCGGCCTTGAACTGACTCGCGAGCTTGCCGATGGTCGTTGTTTTGCCCGAGCCGTTCACACCCACGACCAGCACCACCTGCGGGCGTTTCTGGTAAATCGGCATCGGCTTTGCGACGGGCTCCATGATGCGGGCGACTTCGCTGGCCATGATCTCTTTCAACTCATCCGTTGAGAATTTCCGCCCAAAGCGTCCCTCGGCCATGTTGGCGGCGACGCGCATTGAGGTTTCGACGCCAATATCGGCGCTGATCAGCAGTTCTTCGATCCGTTCCAGCATATCGTCGTCTAGCTCGCGCCGGACCACGGTTTTGGCCTCGCCCCGTCCAAGAAGACGGCCAATCAGGCCCGGCTTTGGCGCAGCCTGTGTCGGTGCAACGGCAGGAGGTCCCGGCTCGGGGGCCGGGACGGGTTCAGCCCGCTGCGCATGCAATTCCTCAACTTGCGGTTCCAAGCCCTGCGGTTCCCGGACCTGATCCGGGACTGGCTCTGGCTCTGGCTCTGGCTCTGGCTCTGGCTCTGGCTCTGGCTCTGGCTCTGGCTCTGGCTCTGGCTCTGGCTCTGGCTCTGGCTCTGGCTCTGGCTCTGGCTCTGGCTCTGGCTCTGGCTCTGGCTCTGGCTCTGGCTCTGGGAGGATTTCGGCTTGCGGCGGTGTGTCAACCGCAGGTTCCTCTGCCGGCTGGCTTTCCTCAGTCGGCGATGTGTCGGCAACAGCCTTTTCTTCAACACCTCCGTCCTCGACTATTGCATCCAGGCCTTCGTCGATCTTTGACGAGGATTTGAACAACCGGTCTTTAAGTTTTTGGAAGAATGCCATGACGCTGCCTTTAAGCTTCGCTACGATTTAGGGTGAAAAATTGGCAGATGGAAGCACCACAGGCTGAATTAGGTCCTGAAAGGTGAAATTGAGAGGGTGTTACCGTGACGATCAAACCCCTGAGCGGGCAATCCAGCGACCTTTTGAAGATCGTTCTGCCTGCGGCGGCAACCGGTAAAACCGATGCTCTCAGGGTCTATATTGAGGCCAAGCCTGGGTTTCTGAGTGCAATCGGGCCCCACGGTCGCACTGTTTTGTGGGAGGCCGCGCACAAAGGTAAACTGGACACGCTGGAGTATCTGATTGGTGCAGGTGCCGATCTGGAAGCCCGCGGTGGATACTATCGGGACACCAAAGTCGAGGTGACGCCGCTCTGTATTGCGATGCATCACGGTCGTGACAAGGCGGCCGCCATGCTGCGCGCTGCCGGCGCAAAGATGAGCTTTGATACCGCCTGTTTCCTGGGCGACATGGCCTATCTGGGCCCTGCGATTGTGAATAAACCGCGTGTCGTGAATATCGCTTTCTACCCGCCCGAAGGCTATAGGCCGCTGCATTATGCAGTTGCCGGGGGCCAGGCCGAGGTCGCCGAGTTTCTTCTGAACCACGGCGCGGATGCGGTCACCGATGGCGGACGCCTGATGTATATGAGCTTTGATCTGGAAAGCGATGCTATTGCCCGGATGTTGTTCAAAGCCGGTGCACGCCCGCGCCCTGGCGACGCCAATGATGTTGCGCGCGATCCGAAATGGGCGCCCTTTTTGAAAGAATACGGCTTTACGACAGACATCAACGCCGCTGACCGCCATGGATTTCCGCCCATCGTCGAGATGTGCCGCGGCAATCACAATGCCACTGACAATGCAGAGGCAGTGCGCGATCTGCTGGCACAGGGAGCCGAAGTGAATATCCGCGACCACAAGGGCAAAACCGCGCTTCATCGCGCGGCACAGGCTGGATTTCTGTCCACGATTGCGGTGTTGATTGAAACCGGAGCCAATCTTGAAGCCACCGACGTGAAAGGTGAAACGCCATTATTCGATGCGATCCGGGCCGGGCGGGCCTTGGTTGTGGAAAATCTGCTATATCGCGGTGCCAACGCCGCCCATGAAAACAACCTGGGTCAGTGCCCCGGCAAAATTGCCCTAAGAATGTGCAAACCTGACAGTGGACGGATCAAATCACTGCTTAAAGAGTAAAAGGCGACGCAAATTTACGTCGCCCTTACAACTGGCAGAATTCAAAGTGCGCGGTAGCGCGTCTTTGGATCAAACTTCGTCCGGGAAGTGCTTTATCGTCAGTCGGATAGGGTTCGGTGCCGCCTGCCCCAGTCCGCAGATCGAGGCATCGCCCATAGCCACGCAGAGATCTTCCAGCAAATCCTGATCCCATGTCTCGGCCTGCATCAGTTTCACCGCTTTCTCGCAGCCCACGCGGCAAGGTGTGCACTGCCCGCAGCTTTCGTCTTCGAAGAACCGAAGCATGTTCAACGCCGCATCTTTGGCACTGTCTTGATCCGACAGGATCACAACCGCCGCCGAACCGATAAAGGTTCCAAGCGGTTGCAATGTGTCAAAATCCATCGGAACGTCGTTGATCGACGCTGGCAAAAGTCCGGCGGATGGTCCGCCCGGTTGGTAAGCCTTAAACACATGACCTTCCGCCATGCCGCCCGACGCCTCGATCAGATCGGTGATCGTCGATCCGGCAGGCAAAAGGTAAACGCCCGGGTTGGTCACGCGACCCGAAATCGAATAGCTGCGCAGACCCTTGCGCCCGTTCTTTTCGACTCCGCTCAGAATTTCAGGGCCTTCGCGCAGAACCCGGGCGATCCAGTGCAGGGTCTCGACGTTGTGAACCAGCGTCGGGCGGCCAAAGATGCCGTTTTCAGCAACATAGGGTGGGCGATGGCGCGGAAGACCGCGTTTACCTTCGATGCTTTCGATCATCGCGCTTTCTTCGCCGCAGATATAAGCACCTGCACCGCGACGAAGTTCGATGAAGCCCGGCGCTGCAAGCCCGGCGGCTTCCAATGCTGCAATCTCTTTAGCAAGGATATGCAGAACAGCAGGGTATTCATCGCGCATGTAGATGTAGACCCGTTCGGCCTCAACGGCCCATGCGGCGATGAGCATGCCTTCCAGCATCAAATGCGGGGTGCGTTCCAAATAGTAGCGGTCCTTGAAGGTGCCGGGTTCACCCTCGTCTCCATTGACGGCCATCAAACGCGGTCCTTCGTAGGACCGCACAAAGCCCCATTTTCGGCCCGATGGGAAACCGGCACCGCCCAATCCGCGCAATCCGCTTTCGGCGACTTTCGATTGCACGGCTTCCCAGTCACCATTTGCCCGCAAGTCAGCCAGCACTTGATAACCACCGGCTGCCTGATAGGCCGCCAGATCTTCATTGTCCGGGATGACAGCGTGGGTATCCTTGGCAGCGACAGCAGCCAACACGCTCTCTGGCGTGGCGTGATCTACGTGCTTGTGGCCAAGTTCAATGACCGGCGCCGTGTCACACCGCCCCATGCAGGGTGCCCGAACGACGCGAACCTCAGCCGGATCAGTTCCCGCTTCCAGCGCTGATTGCAGCGCCTGGGCGCCCGCCAATTCGCATGACAGACTATCGCAAACCCGAATGGTCAGTGCGGGCGGAGGTGTCTCATCCTCTTTGACCACGTCGAAATGGGCATAAAAGGTTGCGACCTCATAGACTTCTGCCTGGCTCATCCGCATCTGCTCAGCCAAAGCGCGCAAATGAGCAGCGCTCAGATGGCCGTATTTGTCCTGAATAAGATGCAGAAATTCGATCAGCAAATCACTGCGCCGGGGGGCATTTCCCAAAAGTGCCTGAATATCTGACAGCGCTTCATCGGTGACCTGACGACCCTTAGGCGTTTTGCGCCCCCGTCCCTTTCCCGATTTCCAAACACCTTTTTTGTCGTCCAGCGCCATGCCCGCCACCTTTGCTTAGTTGCGCGCATCCTAAACGGACGGACAGCAAGAAACAGGCGAAAACCGACCAAAAAGCGCGAATTTTCGCATCACCCATTGGTCATTTTCCTGTGGCATGGCAATGTCTTTCCGATGCGAAACTTCTGTCTTCTCCTGATTGCACTGGCCCAACCCGTCGGGGCACAGGACCGTGCCCTGTCCCCTGAGGAATTCGAGGCCATCGTCACCGGGCAAACCCTGTTATATTCGTCAATGGGACGTACCTTTGGAGCAGAAAAATATCTGCCGAACCGCCAAGTGCGCTGGTCTTTTCTTGATGGGATCTGCGAAGACGGCGAATGGTATGTCTCAGGCGATCTGATCTGCTTTATCTACGAAACCATCGAAGGCCCGCAGTGCTGGTCCTTCTTTCTGAATGACGGAAGGATCATGGCTCGATTTGAGAATGATCCGGGTGCAACTGAACTCTACGAAACAGATCGCCAAAGCGAGCCTTTGTATTGTCTCGGTCCCGAGATCGGGGTCTGACTTCTTCTGTCTGAAAATACTTTGGGGGTCCCGGGGGCAACGCCCCCGGCGGATCGCCTCCGAAGGAGGGGAACCAAGAAACTCTGAAGCCTAAAGAAGTGTTCCCTGCTCGGGTGGTTTTGTCGATTTCTGCGCGGGTTTTTTCGACTGATCACCGATCCTGACGCGACCATCCCTGAATTCCAGTTCCAACGCGGCCGCTGATCCAGCCTGTGTTGCCGAAGTCACAATCGCTTCACCATCGCGCACAACCGCATATCCGCGCTTCAATGTCTCGACGTAACCGACACTGCGGCGCACACGTTCCAACGCCTCGACACGATCGCCTTTGGACTTCAACCCTTGCGCCATCGCGCTGTTCAAACGCGGGGCCAGCACCGTAAGCGCCTCGCGCTGGCGTTTGACGCGCTCGCCGTTCAATGACACGACCCGCGACAAAGCCGGGGTCAAGCGACCCGACAGTGTTTCCAACCGCAGACGCTCTGCGGCCAAGCGATTGCGCAATGCCGCCGGGCGGATTGCGCCGGAAAGCCTCGTAAGTTCACTGGATTTTCGTTCAACCATCCGCTGAAGAGCGCGCGGCAGGGCGTCATCCATTCGATCCAGTCGCTGGCGTGGATCAAACAGCAACGCTTCGGCCTTCGGCAGAACCCGGGCCAGGTCACGCAGGCGTTCGCGTCGTCGCTGAACGCCTTGGGACACAGCCCGGCTAAGGCGGGCATCCTGTCCGTCCACCCACACCAGCAGGTCCAGACGAACGGGCACTGCCAATTCTGCGGCAGCAGTCGGAGTCGGCGCACGGTGGTCCGAGACAAAATCAATCAGCGTCGTATCTGTTTCGTGGCCGACCGCCGAAATTAGAGGGATCGCACTTTCAGCGGCAGCGCGCGCGACGATTTCTTCGTTGAAACCCCAAAGGTCCTCGATCGATCCGCCGCCGCGCGCGACGATCAGCAAATCCGGGCGTGGCAGGGCTCCGCCGGGGGTCAGCGCGTTAAACCCCCGGATCGCAGCGGCAACTTCGGGTGCGCTGCGCTCACCCTGAACAGCAACCGGCCAGACCAGAACTTTACGCGGAAACCGCTCGCGCAGCCGGTGCAGGATATCGCGAATAACGGCACCCTGCGGCGATGTGACGACGCCAATAATCTCAGGCAGATAGGGTAATTTTCGTTTGCGGGCGGGGTCAAAAAGCCCTTCGGCCTCAAGCTTTTTTTTGCGCTTTTCCAGCATGGCCATCAGCGCGCCCTCGCCCGCCACGGCCATTTCATCGACGTTCATGTTATATTTCGACTGCGCGCCGAAGGCCGAGAGCTTGCCGGTGACGACAACTTCCAGGCCTTCTTCCGGCACCACGCTGAGGCCCGAAATCTGGCCCTTCCATGTGGTGCAGCCAAGTACGTTCCGGTCGTCCTTGACGTCATAATACAAGTGCCCCGAGCGAGCTTTGAACACGCGTCCGACTTCACCGCGCACGCGGATGCGGCCAAACTCGCCCTCGATCACCTTCTTCACGGCGCTGGAAATCTCCGAAACGGTGAATTCTGGCGCGTTGTCGCCGGCGGTGTCTTCGAACAGGTCCATGCGCGTTTGCCTTGTGCTTGGTCGGGGGCAACCTTAGAACGCGCGGCAACGAAGGTGAAGCAGGCGGGGCGCAATGAATATCCTGATTTTGGGCGGCGGCGGACGGGAACATGCACTGGCCTGGGCAGCCTTGCAAAACCCCAAGTGTGATTTGCTGATCGTGGCGCCCGGAAATGCCGGGATCGCCGAGCTTGCGACTTGCGCTGAATTGGATATCGAAGACGGCGCAGCAGTGGTTGCCTTTGCCGAAGAACACGCCATCGACTTCGTGATCGTCGGGCCGGAAGCGCCCTTGGCGATGGGTATTGCCGATGATTTGCGCAGTGCTGGTTTTCTTGTCTTTGGTCCGTCGAAAGCGGCGGCTCAATTAGAAGCGTCGAAGGCCTTCACCAAGGAAGTCTGTGATGCGGCCAATGCCCCGACCGCCGCGTGGGCCCGGTTTACCGAAGAAAAAGGCGCGCGGGACTATGTGCGGTCTCAGGGCGCGCCGATTGTGGTCAAAGCCGACGGGCTGGCAGCGGGCAAGGGCGTGGTTGTCGCCATGACCGAGGCCGAGGCTATTGCCGCGATTGACGATATGTTCGGTGGAGAATTTGGTGCCGCAGGCGCTGAAGTGGTGATTGAAGAATTCATGGATGGCGAGGAAGCCTCGTTCTTCGTTTTGTGCGACGGCGAGACCGCCCTGCCCTTTGGCACCGCACAGGATCACAAGCGCGTTGGCGAAGGCGACACAGGCCCCAACACTGGCGGCATGGGGGCGTATTCGCCCGCGCCAGTGATGAGCGACGCCGTAACCCAGCGGGTGATGGATGAGATCGTGCAACCGTCGCTAGACGAAATGGCGCGGCGTGGCACGCCATTTCAGGGGGTTTTGTTCGTCGGATTGATGATCAAGGACGGCGCACCGCGCTTAGTGGAATACAACGTTCGGTTTGGCGATCCTGAGTGTCAGGTTTTGATGATGCGCCTGGGCGCACAGGCCTTTGATTTACTGCATGCCGCCGCCGAAGGGCGTTTGGCCGACGCGAATGTGAATTGGGCCGATGACCATGCCATGACCATTGTCATGGCGGCAGACGGATATCCTGGCGCATATGTAAAAGGCACCGAGATCAAGGGGCTGTCTGAAATTGGCGACGACAGCAGCGCAATGGTCTTCCATGCAGGAACGTCGCGCGACAGTGGCCGTTATCTGGCAACGGGCGGACGCGTTTTAGCGGTGACCGCGCGAGGAGAAAGTCTTAGCCAGGCGCGAGACGCTGCCTATTCCATGGTCGACCGGATCGATTGGCCCGAGGGATTCGTGCGGCGCGATATAGGTTGGCGTGCATTGAACTAAATTCGCAGACAATGCGCAGGTATTGCAGCCCGGCATCCATCGACTATGGTCGGCGAGACTGACCAATTCGGGGTTTGAAATGCCTGAAATCACAGCTTTTCCGCGTAACGAAGACGGCATTGAAACCGTCCTTGGCATCTTGAAGCAACAATTGGGCGAACGATTTCGGACCGGGGCCACCGTGCGAGAGCAGCACGGACATACGACGACCTGGCTGGAAAACCAGCCGCCAGATGGCGTGGCATTTCCAATATCGACAGACGAAGTTTCAAACATCGTTAGAGTTTGTGCGACACATAAGGTGCCCGTAATTGCTTTTGGCACTGGTACTTCGCTGGAAGGGCATGTGAATGCAGCCGCTGGTGGGATCTGTATCGATTTAATGAATATGAACGCCGTTTTGGCTGTGCACCCGGAGGATCTGGATTGCGTGGTACAACCGGGCGTCGTGCGAACTCAACTCAATGAATATTTGCGGGACCAGGGCCTGTTCTTCCCGATTGATCCCGGTGCTGATGCGTCCCTTGGTGGAATGGCAGCAACCCGCGCCAGTGGCACCAACGCAGTGCGCTACGGAACGATGAAAAATAACGTCCTTTCCCTGAAGGTCGTGTTGCCAGATGGGCGGGTTATTCGCACGGGTCAGCGCGCCAAGAAATCCTCGGCCGGATACGACCTGACCCGACTGTTTATTGGGTCCGAAGGCACGTTAGGAATTATTACCGAGATTACACTGAAACTGCATGGGATACCCGAGGCGATGTCCTCAGCGACCTGTTCATTTCCGTCTATCGAGTCGGCGTGCCGGGCGGTAATTTCGACTATTCAGATGGGCATTCCGGTTGCGCGGATAGAGCTGTTGGATGCGATGTTCGTCAAGGCGCTGAATTCCTATTCAAAGACGGCGTTGCCCGAGTCCCCGCTATTGCTGCTGGAGTTTCATGGATCAGAAAACGCAGTTGCCGAACAGGCAAATCAATTCGGTGACATTGCTCAGGATGAAGGTGGAACCGACTTTGTCTGGACCGCCTCGACCGAAGAGCGCAACAAACTCTGGCAGGCGCGGCACGATGCCTATTGGGCTGGTTTGGCTTTAAAACCAGGGTGTCAGGGTATCACGACAGATGTTTGTGTCCCGATTTCGCGCCTAGCAGATTGCGTTTCGCAATGTCAAACCAAACTGGATGAATTGCGGCTGATAGCACCGATTATCGGGCATGTCGGAGACGGAAATTTCCACACAACCATTTTGGTGGATATGGACGACGCCGAAGAGTTGGAGAAAGCTGATTTCTTCATCAGCTGGCTGGGAGAACTTGCGATTTCCATGGACGGTACATGTACCGGTGAACATGGTATTGGTCAGGGGAAACGCCAGTACCTTGGCAAGGAACTTGGCGAAGCGACCGATGTGATGCAGGCGATCAAGGCCGCAATCGATCCTGATAACATCATGAACCCCGGTAAGATTGTTTAACGCACGCGGGTACTGGGCAAACCACTGACCAGGCTTGAAACGGCAAAGATCAGAGCTGCGACACAAACAATGGTCGGCCCTGCGGGGGTGTCCAATATGAACGCAGATCTCAGACCGACAACGACCGAGAGCGCACCGATTAGGGCAGCAATTGCGGCCATCCGTTCGGGTGTTTTGGACAGGGGCCGCGCTGCGGCGGCGGGTATGATCAGCATCGCCGCAATTAAAAGTGCGCCGACGATCTTGATTGCAATTGCAACGACCAACGCCAGAGCAATGGTCAGAACCAACTGTTCGCGGCGCGGATCAATGCCACTGGCATAAGCAAGGTCCGGATTCAGTGTTGCCGTTAACAAAGATGACCAACGCCACGTCAACAATGCCACAACCAGAACTGCGCCCCCCCAAATCACTGCGATATCAAATCGCCCCACAGCCAGAATGTCGCCAAACAGGAACGCCATCAAATCCACTCGAATGCCTTGCAGGAAAGACACCGCAACCAGCCCGAACGCCAGAGCCGAATGAGCCATAACGCCCAATAGCGTGTCGGTCGCCAATCCGCGCCCGCTGAGCGACGACACTATGACTGCCATGGCCAACGCGACGGCCAGAGCCCCGACAAAAACTGACGTCGAAAATGTGAAAGCTAATGCGACACCCAGGATTGAAGCGTGTGCGGTGGCATCGCCAAAATAGGCCATTCGGCGCCATACAACGAAACATCCCAGCGGTGCTGCAGCGATTGCGGCACCAACACCGGCCAGGGCTGCGCGGAACATGAAGTCGTCAAATGGGTTCATGATGCAGACTCGTGATGGTCGTGATTGTGGTCATGGCCATGCGAGTGATCGTGACTGTGATTGTGCTCGTGCCGATAAAGAGCCAGTGCTCCGTGGGTTCCGGTCCCAAACAATGCGCGATACTCGGGCGCCGAGGCGACGTGTTCCGGCGCGCCTTCGCAGCAGACATGGCCATTCAGACAGATGACCCGGTCGGACGCTGCCATAACGACGTGCAATTCGTGGCTGACCATCAGGATCGCGCAACCGGTGGACTTCCTAACTGTTTCAATACGTTGATAGAAAGCCGCCGAACCCGGTTGATCCAGTCCTTGTGTTGCCTCGTCTAGAATCAGGATGTCCGGTTTGTTCAACAGCGCACGCGCCAAAAGCACACGTTGGAATTGACCACCAGACAGTCCGGACATCTGCGAATTTTCCAGTCCAGTCGCACCAGCTTGTCCAAGAGCCTCTGCCGCAACTTCATCGTCAATAGCCCGCGGAAGATCAAGAAACCGCCGTACGTTCAGCGGCAAAGTTTGGTCGATATACAAACGTTGCGGGACATAGCCGATTTTCAGACCGCGCTGACGGGTCACCACACCCGAACTGGCACGCTGTGCGCCAACAAGTGTGCGCAAAAGAGTTGATTTGCCAGAACCATTTGGACCGACAACCGTTACAATCTCGCCTGGCTCGATGCCGAAATCTACGTGAGCGAGCACCGTCTTGCCGCCAAGTTTGACAGAAACACCTTTTGCTGAGATCAGCATGATGCCGCCTCGACCAACGCACAGTTTGGGCAAATGCCTTCGGCCTCGACGACAGTGCGCTCAATTCTAAAACCGGCGGCACGGGCTGTTTTAGCCAGATCTCCCTTGTCCAGAACTGCGTGAGCCTCGGCGACAGAATCGCAGCTTTGGCAGATCAGAAATGCAGGTGCATGCTCTTCTTTTGGGTGGGCACAGGCGATGAAGGCGTTTAGCCTTTCAATTTTGTGCGCAAATCCAATTTTGACAAGAAAATCAAGGGCACGATAAGCAATCGGGGGTTGTGATTCAAGACCCTCGTCGCGAAGCCGGTCCAAAATTTCATACGCTCCAAGTGCGCGATGCTCTTGCAGTAGTATCTCCAGAACACGACGCCGCACTGTCGTAAATTGTAAGCCATTATCGACGCAATGCGCCTCGGCCGCCGCGACGTTTTCGGCGATGCAGGAATGGTGATCGTGTTGTGAAAATCCGATGGTGGTCATCTGTGGCCTTGGTTCAATTTCGGGGTTGATATGATATAATATAACAACTATCAAGTGCATCCTTTCGATTTGGAGCACACCGAATGTTAAGACAGGCGCTAGCATCACTTACATTTCTCGCAGCGGCCAGACCCGTGGCTGCAGAAGCTCCGCGAGTGATCACTGATATCGCGCCGGTTCATTCGCTGGTTTCCATGGTGATGGGTGATCTGGGATCGCCGGATCTATTGGTGACAGCAGGTGCTTCGGCTCACAGCCATGATTTGCGCCCGTCTAGAGCCGCTGCCCTGCAGGAAGCTGATGCAGTGTTCTGGATTGGAGAAGAACTGATGCCCTGGATGGAAGGCCCGATAAACAACTTGGCCAGCGATGCCATGGTTGTCGAACTTCTGCACACCGATGGCACAAAGGAGCTTGAGTTTCGGGAGACCGTGCTTTTCGGCGACATAGACGACGATCATGGCAACGAACACGGGCACGGACATAATCATGGGCATGACCACGGCGACGAGGATTTAGACCCCCATGCTTGGTTGGACCCTGAGAACGCCATTACCTGGATTGGAATTATCGCGGACACGATGACAACTGCCGACCCGGAGAACGCTGAAATTTACTTAAAGAACGCAGCGAATACCGTTCAAAAAATTACAGAAATTTCAAATGTAGCCCACGAAAAATTAGCCGGCAAGGAACCCCGATACGTCGTATTTCATGACGCATACCAATATTTCGAAGCCCGCTTTTCTGTAGGCGCATTGGCGGCAATTTCTTTGAGCGATGCCTCGGCACCCGGCCCAGCAAGACTTGCCGAAATTCGCGAAAATGTTCTGGCCGTGGATGTGAAATGCGCGTTAAGCGAACCGACGGCCAAGCCGGGGCTATTGGATTTGGTGTTCGAAGGACTGGATGTGAAAGTTTACCAGGTCGACCCTTTGGGCAGTGCCTTTGAACCCGGGCCCGCGCTTTATGGTCAACTTATCCAGTCCATGACAGACGCATTGGCGAACTGCAGCTGATCAGCCTCGAAATCCAGTTGCGACCACAAATTTTTCCGAGCTGTCAGCGCGGGATGCTCCGGGCTTAACGTTGGCGACCTTGTCGAAACGTTTCTTCAATAGGGATTGAAGACTGCTTTCGGCTCCGCCTGCCAGCACTTTAGCAACAAAAGTGCCGCCCGGCGCCAAAACATCAAAGGCAAAATCTGCCGCTGTCTCGCAAAGTGCTATGATCCTTAGATGGTCTGTCTGTTTGTGGCCCGAACTGGCAGCGGCCATATCAGACATGACCACATCGGCCTGTCCGCCCAGCCAATCTTTCACTTTGGTGTCAGCGTCATCTTCCATGAAGTCCAGAACGTGGATTTCGGCCCCGGCAATTGGTTCAACCTCTTGCAAATCCACGCCCAATACACTGCCAATGGCCTTACCGGATTTTTCGCCCAGTGCATTCACACGCTTGACGGCCACCTGACACCACCCCCCGGGCGCACAGCCCAGGTCCACAACACGCGCACCCGGCACGAGAAAGCGATACTTGTCGTCTAACTCGCTAATTTTAAAGGCCGCCCTGCCCCGATATCCTTCGGCCTGCGCACGGCGAACATAGGGATCGTTCAGTTGCCGCTCGAGCCAAAGGGTCGAGCTGAGTTTACGCCCGCGCGCTGATTTGACCTTTACACGCAAGTCACGCGCACCGCGTCCACTGGAATTCTTCGGCATCTGCGCCTCCTTCAGGACCTAGCGGATACAAAGAGATCGCATTGATAACAAGCGACAGTGCTTTGATAGAGCATATCAACGGCAGATTTGGTAGGAAACTGCGACGTTGCGGAATCGGTTCTGCGACGTTTTTCGGGGCGATGAAATAGGTCAAATTACCATGAAAGTGACGAGTGCGATTTTAGCCGGGACATTTGCCGCCATCAGTTTGGCTGCATGTGCCACTTTGGATGACGACACCTGTCGAGCCGGGGATTGGGAGCAAATCGGCTTCAAGGATGGAGTGAATGGACGTGGACCTGCCTTTATCCGCCAGCATGCCAAGGCCTGCAACGATATCGGTATCGCCCCTGTGCGCAGTCTTTGGGAGTCTGGCCGCCAGGACGGGCTGAAGCTCTATTGCACACCCGATAATGCCTATGATGAAGGCGCCGATGGACGTCATCTACGCGATGTCTGCCCCGTTGAAGGGGTGGACGTGTTGGAATATCAGAACGACCGCGGATTGACCTGGTATCGGATTGGGCGCGATATCCGACAGGCCGAGGCGCGCATTCGCGAGATCAATGCGGAATTGAAAAAGCTGCCGTCAGATGATCCAGCCCGCATCATCCTGACTGGCGAAAGAATGGCATTGCGGTTGGACATCCTGCATCTGAGGGCAAGGCGACACCATTTCAGATAATCTCCACACTCCGGTATTAATCGCACCCTGCTTTCTTACGTGTTCTTGCGGAGCCTTCAAACCTGTCATTTAGTTGCATTATTTGGGAAGGCCGCATTAAATAAAGTTATGAAAACAGCCGGTATTCTCTTGGCGGCGGGTCGGTCGCTTCGGTTTGGCGATCAAGACAAGCTCATGGCTAATCTCGGGGGGCGCCCCTTGGTCCGGCACGCCGTCTCTACGCTGGTATCACTTTCACCGGATATACTGATCGCCGTCGCTTCAAGCGACGACGTCGCCGAAGAATGCGATGGTTTTCAACTCGTGCGCACTGCGAACTCTGAAATCCAACAATCAACAAGCCTGCGACTTGGAATACTCGCCGCTCAAGAACGGGGAGCATCGCGAGCTCTGGTGATGCTCGCAGACATGCCCTTTGTCACAACGCGGCATTTGCAAGCGGTTCTGTCTAATTGCACAGACACCACAGCCTCGGCGAGCGGCGATGGCGTGCGAAGAATGCCCCCGGCCTGCTTTCCGGCAAAGATGTTCCCCGATCTGGCAGCCATTGAGGGTGAGACTGGCGCGCGTTCAATTCTGAAATCGCTGCCAGCAACATCGATTATCGTAACCAATCAAGAAGAGCTGCACGACATCGACACACAAGCGGACCTTGAGTCGGCAATGCGGTCGTTGCACTAATTCTCGGAAGGCGAACCGGTCAGGCACGCCGAGGATCAAACATCAAACGCGGATCTGCCAAGCCATTGATATCTGGTGCCCCCACACGGCATGTCATCGACGTCCGCCAATACTTCACTATGTGCCACCAAAAACTTTTTATATCTATTTTGCATGATGTTAGCATTTCATGGCGTTCAACCACGTTTCATGATATCCCATTTGTATGGGTGGACGAAAAGGTGGATTTTGATGTCGCATACATTGAACAAGCTCAACCATTCAACTGTCAAGGCCGCGCAGCCGGGTAAGTATAACGACGGTGGTGGTTTGTGGCTTCACAAGCGGATTGATGGTGGAGGACAGTGGTTCCTTCGAGTGACTGTCCATGGTCGCCGCAGAGAGATGGGATTGGGGTCGCTTCGAGACATCTCTCTGAAAGACGCACGGAAGTATGCAGAAAAGTGGCGATCTGTTGTGAGAGATGGCCGAGACCCAATCAAAGAGCGTGAACGGCAAAGGCGGGAAGCTGAACGCAATCTGCATTGTCTTGCCGATGTTGCTGTCGATGCCTTCTGTCTGAAGTCAGCGCCTATGGGTCCAAATAGCGTTATTTGATAAGAGAGAGTTGTTGGCTCATCGTAACCACTGAGGAGTGGGACATGAGACAGACAACTGGAACTCGCAGGAGCCCCGGCGAGAAGATCGTCAAAGAGATCAAGCGCGCGACGCGCAAACAGTATTCGTCAGAAGAGAAGATCCGGATCGTGCTGGATGGCTTGCGTGGCGAAGACAGCATTGCTGAGTTGTGCCGTCGTGAGGGAATATCTCAAGGTATCTACTACAAATGGTCCAAGGACTTCATGGAAGCTGGCAAACGGCGGCTTGCTGGAGATACGGCGCGTGCGGCTACGACCGACGAAGTCAAGGACCTGCGCCGCGAAGCCCGAGACCTGAAGGAGGTCGTTGCCGAGCAAACACTGGAACTGCGTCTTCTCAAAAAAAGCATGACCGGCGGTGGGGGCGACCAAGAATGAGGTATGCTGCATCTGAGAAGTTGGAGATCATCCGGCTTGTTGAGGGGTCGCATTTGTCTGCTCGTCGAACATTGGCAAAGCTGGGCATCCCCCGCACCACATTTTACCGTTGGTATGATCGGTATCGGCAGCGCGGCGACGCTGGCCTTGTGGATCAAGCGCCTAAGCCCAGACATGTCTGGAACCGCATCCCCGACGAAGTCCGGCGCAAGGTCGTCAAGCTGGCGCTGCAGGAGACGGAGCTGTCGCCGCGCGAACTGGCAGTGACGTTCACGGATCGGGAGCGCTACTTCGTCTCGGAATCTTCAGTCTATCGGGCCCTGAAGGCCCACGATCTGATCACCAGCCCGGCCTTTATCGTGCTCAAGGCGGCAAACGAGTTCAAAGACAAGACCACTGCGATCAACCAGCTTTGGCAAACCGACTTCACCTATCTCAAAGTGCTTGGCTGGGGCTGGTTCTATCTCAGCACAATCCTGGACGACTACAGCCGCTACATCATCTCGTGGAAACTCTGCACGAACATGCGGGCAGAGGACGTGACGGACACCCTGGATTTGGCGCTACAAGCATCAGGGTGCGATCAGGTTCACGTCATCCACAAACCCCGCCTCCTCAGCGACAACGGGTCCAGTTACGTCTCTGGCGATCTGGCTGAATGGCTGCAGGACAAAGGCATGAAGCATTCTCGGGGCGCACCATATCATCCCCAGACACAGGGCAAGATCGAGAGGTGGCATCAAACCCTGAAGAACCGCATCCTATTGGAGAACTACTTCCTTCCGGGAGACCTCGAAACCCAGATCGAAGCCTTCGTCGATCACTACAATCACAAGCGCTACCACGAGAGCCTGAACAACGTCACACCCGCCGACGTCTACTTCGGGCGTGACAAAGCCATTCTAAGACAACGGGAAAGGATCAAACGAAAGACGCTCGAAGCGCGGCGCTTGCATCACAGACAGCGCGCCGCATAATAACATCAACCAGACGAGCCAAACTCTTTACTTGTTTAAGCAACTCTTGGTTCCCAAAACCCTGACGACGGACAGCCAAGAACGCCGCCGTGAAATACATCAACTGTAACTTCGCCACTGGTAGCTGTGTTAACCAGCTCGGCAAACTTGTCCATCGCAGCCGTGTTCGGGTGGCCGTCGTTGTGAATGTTCCAAGCGCGCCAGTTTTCAGCGGATGCAGACGTTGCAATTAGCGCCGCAGCTGTTGCAGCAGCAAAAAGCGATTTCGTAAAAGTCATGGGTTCTCCTCCCCCGTTATCATGGGCAGCATCAGGCACTTGTGTTGCATAGGGAGGTCGAGAGCTATGACACTTCCCACTTCCTCCCAGAGCCGGAATCACTGCTCCGCCCATAGGGAGACTAGTATCCAAGTTAAGTCAATAGCCGGTGTCTAGTATGCAAGTTGGCTTGACAGGAGCGGTGACACGGCATTTGATACGTCGAGGACAGGTTTTGGTTGAATGGAAAAATGATCAGATTTATTAACATTCAATTTCAATCTCTTAGAGATGAGACCGCAACCTGAGAGCTGAACAAGAAATGAGGGCTGGAGCGAGAATCCGTGGAAGATATTGTAAGACGAACCACAACCGATGCGGTCTACGAAACATTGCATAGTGAGATTGTTTCGCTCGAAATCCTTCCCGGCACAAAGCTGTCCGAGACGGAAGTGGCCCGCCGTTTTGGTGTCTCTCGCCAACCAGTCCGCAACGCTTTCACCAAGCTCGGCAACGAAGATCTTCTTGTCATCCGCCCTCAAAAAGCCACCGAAGTGCGCGGTTTTTCGATGGAACGCGTGGCGCTTGCAAGATTGGTTCGAATGGCAGTTGAATTGGAGGTCGTGCACCGCGCAGTTCAGGTTTGGGATGCGTCGTGTGAAGAGGAACTGGCAGAGAACCTTGAACTTCAGGAGAAGGCTCTCAGTGACGGCAACTTGGCTGCTTTTCACACGTTGGACTATGACTTTCACAAATTGATCTACGTGCTTGGGGGCAATCCCTTGGCATTCGAAGTGATGTTGGAATGCAAGCAGAAGGTAGATCGGCTCTGCTTGCTTAGTCTCGAGAAACACAGCGAAGCAGAATCGATCCTTTCGGATCATCGTGAAATCGCGGAAGGGATGGCATCAGGCAATCTTGAACGTGCCCAATGTTCGATCAGAAATCATTTGTCACGCCTTGATGAGACAATCGACTTCATCCACAAGACGCACCCCGACTATTTCGAGTAGACGTTGGGCCACAAAGTAGCTGCACCTAGGCCGTTCCCCGTTCCGGGCGGTTATTGTCGATATTGAACTTCATGCCGTCCAAAAGCTCTTCGAGATCAGGTCGGGCAGCCGGTCCGTTTGAGATATCAACAAGCATCAAGGTTCCATCGGGACGGATGCCAAATGCACCGGGCTCTGCGAACAAACCTGTCGTTTCCACCTCCGAAAGAGGTGAAGACACATAAAGGCCAAGCGATCGCATTTGCGCTTCCGTCATTCCGTAGCAGAGATCAAATTCCCACCCGAACTCTTCTTTGTCAGCAGCGGCTTTCGTTTCGATATCAGCAGACACGACAACCACATCCAGCACATCCAACCAATTCTGCAACGCCGCATTCAGTTTGTTGAGGAAACGTTTGCAACGGGGGCAGTGCTTACCACGATAGACAAATAGCATCGTCCAACGATCTTTTGGCTGGCCAATCGCAATTGCCCCGGCGCGACCAACAATTGAAAACCTCGTTTCTTCAACTTTCGCACCAACATTAGGTTTGGCTGTAGTCACTAAAATCCCCTTAGAATCTGGCGAGCCGAGACTTAGGCGCGTTCGCAATCTCCATTCCTTCGCATGTGATTGCCCAAATTAAAACAGTGATCTCAAGAATTTTTGGTGCTACTCGGGATGCCAACTTCCATAGCTGTTTTCGCCGCAGTTGCGAAGCACGTAAAGCAGACGTCGATACATCTCCGATTATGTGGCCAGCTTGACGCAGGGTGTAGGTTAATACCCAGAGACTAATCCACAACATGTTGTAAAGACAACGATGTTTGGATCGGAGGTAACCTACCCCTGTGTAGCGTCGTTCGATCATGCGACGTCACCCACACTTGCCTCTGCGCCCTTTGCAATCAATCGACGGTAGGCGGCCAGGACACCTTCTCGGATAATGGGATCGACACTCGATCCGAAGACTTCGCTCACCGAAAGCAAGGCGTCGACAGCTTCATCCGGACCCTCAGCGCCATTTGAGAGATTCCGCAGACGGACAGAAAGAGGGTCTCGGACGTCAATCGGATTGCCGTTTTCATCCGTGCCGCCCACATAGCGCATCCATGCCGCCACCGCGAGGAAGAGGCCGTCACACGGGCGATTTGCCGTCAAGTTGTCCGCAACCGCTCCCAGGATGCGTTGCGGGAGTTTCTGGCTTCCATCCATGGCGATTTGCCAGGTTCTGTGTCGGATGGCCGGATTGGAGTACCGCGCGAACAGATCGTCCGCGTAGCGTTCCAGATCGACACCTTCGGGTGGCTCGAGCGTTGGAATAATTTCGCGCGACCAGATAGAGCGAATGAATTTCCCAAACAGGGGATTTGCCGCAGTGTCCGCAATGGTCTCGTGTCCCGCAAGATATCCCAGGTATGCAAGCGCTGAATGCGTTCCGTTCAGCATGCGGATCTTCATGAGTTCAAACGGCGCGACATCCCGAACTATCTGAACGCCGTCGACTTTCTCGAAAGCTGGGCGTGCATTGTCAACAAAGCTGTCCTCAATCACCCATTGCAGAAACGGCTCATGGAATACCGGCGCTTCATCGACGGTATTTGTATCATCAGCGAGTCCCCCGATGTTCTCTGGCGTGGTAGCAGGCACGATCCGATCGACCATCGTGGAGGGAAAGCGCACCTCGTCTTCAATCCAAGCGGCCAAGCCGGGATCAATCATCCGGGCCAGACCGATGACAACCTTCCGAGTGACGCAGCCGTTGTTCGGCAGGTTGTCGCAACTCAGAACCGTGAAAGGACGCAGACCAGCCTGCTTTCGCATCTCAAGTGCGCGAACGATGAAGCCGATCGCGCTGCGGGGTACATGGCTTTGGATGTCGTGCAGAACATCAGGGTGATCGGAATCCATAGCTCCCGCGCCGGGGACATAGCAATAGCCCTTCTCAGTCACCGTCAGGGAAACGATACGGGTCGTCGGATCCGCCATTCGTAAAAGAAGAAGATCATGCGCTTCTGGTGCGAAGATAACTTCGCTTAGCACGTTCAATATTCGCCCGTGCTGTCCCGTCGGCGCCATTTCAACAGCCGTGTACACAAAATCCTGTACCTCAAGACGATCCCGGATATCTGGAGATCTGAGACTGGCACCAATGATGCCCCAGTCACCTCCGTCAGCACCGACCGCGTCCTCGACGACGGGGGCCACAAACGACCGGGAGAATGCGCCCAATCCGAGATGAACAATGCCGGGTTTTGGAGCGAGCCTCTGGCGCGCGATGCGCGGCTTTTCAATCACAAGCGATATGCCTTTTTCGCAAGCCCAAACGCAAGTTCCCCGGCAAGGTCGTGCGCCTCTCCCTCGGTTAACTGGCCGGCAAGAACCAATCTGGCCAAGTAAGCGCAATCTACCCGGCGCGCCATGTCGTGCCGTGAGGGGATCGAGCAAAACGCGCGTGTGTCGTCATTGAAACCCACCGTGTTATAGAAACCAGCCGTCTCAGTCGTCAGCTCCCGAAACCGCATCATTCCTGCGGGGCTGTCGAAAAACCACCAGGGCGGCCCAAGTTTCAAAGCGGGATACACCCCGGCAAGAGGGGCCAGCTCTCGCGACAACGTCGACTCGTCCAGCATGAAGACAATGATCGTCAATCGTGGGTCTGTGCCGACAGCCTCCAGCAAAGGACGAAGCGCGCCGACAAAGTCTGTGCGCGTGGGTATATCAAAACCCGTGTCTCGACCGAAGCGCGCCATAAAGGTGCTTGAATGGTTTCGAAAGGACCCCGGGTGAATTTGCATCACTAGACCGTCTTCCAAGCTCATCCGCGCCATCTCGGTCAGCATGTGACCTCTAAAAGCGTCCGCTTCCTCAGCAGAGCATTTGCCAGACAAGGCCTTAGAAAAAAGCGCCGCAGCGTCCACTTGCGGCAAGTTCTCCGTCCGCGCCGATCGATGCCCGTGATCGGTGGATGTTGCCCCCATATACTTAAAGAATCCGCGTCGATTGCGATGCGCCGCAAGATAGCCGTCCCAAGTACTGGTGTTTTCACCGGATAACTCGCCCAATACAGCGACATTGTCGGCAAATCCTTCGAATTCCGGATCAATGACGTTATCAGGGCGGTAAGCTGTAATAACTCGCCCCGACCAACCCGACGCGTTTATCTTCTGGTGCCAGGACAGCGGATCGATCGCACTTTCTGTTGTGCTGAGGGTTTCGATACCGAACCGACCGAAAAGCTGCCGTGGTCGAAATTCATCGCTCGTGAGGCATTCCGAGATATGGTCGTAGAATTCATCCGCCGTTTCAGGTCCGAATGGCTTTGCTAGGTTGAAGACATACTCGAAGCTATGATCGATCCACATTTTGGATGGAGTTGCGCGAAGCAAGTAGAAATTTTCTGCGAAAAGGCGCCAGATTTTTCGTCCGTCGGTTTCTGTTGGACCGCCGTCGATCCGCGGCACACCAAGGGCCTCTAGCGGGATGCCCTGGGAAAAAACATCCGAAAAACGTAGTGGTCTGGCATTACAAAAAGTTGCGCTGGGTCCGGAAAGTGATCGTTCTCCGCAAACCATCTGGGGTCCGTATGTCCATGTGGACTGATGATTGGCAGGTCGTACACGGCTCGGTATAGCTCTCGAGCAACTTTTCTTGTCGAGGGCTCAGACGGAAATAGTCGGTCCGGATCAAGTGCCATTTGAAATGTCCGTCTTCAGAGATTGTGGTCTTCTGGGTAGCCTGAACTGAGAGAGTTTCGGGCTCATCTTGGTTGTTTGATTATGCGGCTGTTTTGCGGTGAAGCAAGCGGCGTGTTTCCATGGTTTTCTGTTTGATCCTTTCTTGTTGTTTCAGAATAGCTTGTGATGTAGCGGCTGTAGTCGTCCAGGATTGTGCTGAGAAAGAGACAGCCCCAGCCGATGACTTTCAGATAGGTGAAGTCGGTCTGCCAGTGTTGGCTCGATCTGGTTGTCTTGTCCCTGATTTCATCGGCTGCGTTCTAAACCGTCGACTACCTCGACCCGATGGGCAACGCCGTTAACGCATGGAGAAAGAGCTTTGTGAACAGAGCCAATCCTACCCGCGTTTATCGCTGGCCCGCAAACGACTCATTGTGACAGGCGTGACCCCCAAGAAAGACGCAATCAACGTATGGGTAAAGATGTCTTCAAAGCCGGGGAATGCTTCGCGAAACCATGTGAGCCGCTCGGCTCCACCAAGAGCGGCGAGACACCATTCTCGATCCACCTTCCGGCTTAACGCTTCCCGCAGGACAGCATTGGCCCAATTGCGCACAGGTTCAGATGCAATCATCCGTTTTGAAAGCAGATCACTGTCGATCCTGGCAAGCAAGGCATCGGTCGTTGCAGCGATGGACACGAGCGACACACCGCCGCGCGTTCGTGCAATATTTGGCGTGACAACACAGGGACCCACATAGAATCCGACGCAAACTTCTTTACCGTCTTGGTCACAAATACTGCTCGCCAAGCAACCTTCCAAGACAATGTATTCACCCGCCTCGGGCTGTTCTTGTCGCGTCAGGTGCGCCCCCTTGTTCAACCGCTTTTGCTTCCAGTCAGCTGCAAAAGCGTCCGCGTTAGCAATGTCTGACAAGTCAGGCGACTGCATCAAAAACGTTCGTAAATCCATCATGGCGTGACTTATCAAATGATAATGCGGGTGACTTCGTCTGAGGGCATTTGTGGCACAGTTGTCTGAAGTCAGCGCCTATGGGTCCAATTAGGTTAATTTGATAAGAGAGTTTTGTTGGCTCATCGTAACCACTGAGGAGTGGGACATGAGACAGACAACTGGAACTCGCAGGAGCCCCGGCGAGAAGATCGTCAAAGAGATCAAGCGCGCGACGCGCAAACAGTATTCGTCAGAAGAGAAGATCCGGATCGTGCTGGATGGCTTGCGTGGCGAAGACAGCATTGCTGAGTTGTGCCGTCGTGAGGGAATATCTCAAGGTATCTACTACAAATGGTCCAAGGACTTCATGGAAGCTGGCAAACGGCGGCTTGCTGGAGATACGGCGCGTGCGGCTACGACCGACGAAGTCAAGGACCTGCGCCGCGAAGCCCGAGACCTGAAGGAGGTCGTTGCCGAGCAAACACTGGAACTGCGTCTTCTCAAAAAAAGCATGACCGGCGGTGGGGGCGACCAAGAATGAGGTATGCTGCATCTGAGAAGTTGGAGATCATCCGGCTTGTTGAGGGGTCGCATTTGTCTGCTCGTCGAACATTGGCAAAGCTGGGCATCCCCCGCACCACATTTTACCGTTGGTATGATCGGTATCGGCAGCGCGGCGACGCTGGCCTTGTGGATCAAGCGCCTAAGCCCAGACATGTCTGGAACCGCATCCCCGACGAAGTCCGGCGCAAGGTCGTCAAGCTGGCGCTGCAGGAGACGGAGCTGTCGCCGCGCGAACTGGCAGTGACGTTCACGGATCGGGAGCGCTACTTCGTCTCGGAATCTTCAGTCTATCGGGCCCTGAAGGCCCACGATCTGATCACCAGCCCGGCCTTTATCGTGCTCAAGGCGGCAAACGAGTTCAAAGACAAGACCACTGCGATCAACCAGCTTTGGCAAACCGACTTCACCTATCTCAAAGTGCTTGGCTGGGGCTGGTTCTATCTCAGCACAATCCTGGACGACTACAGCCGCTACATCATCTCGTGGAAACTCTGCACGAACATGCGGGCAGAGGACGTGACGGACACCCTGGATTTGGCGCTACAAGCATCAGGGTGCGATCAGGTTCACGTCATCCACAAACCCCGCCTCCTCAGCGACAACGGGTCCAGTTACGTCTCTGGCGATCTGGCTGAATGGCTGCAGGACAAAGGCATGAAGCATTCTCGGGGCGCACCATATCATCCCCAGACACAGGGCAAGATCGAGAGGTGGCATCAAACCCTGAAGAACCGCATCCTATTGGAGAACTACTTCCTTCCGGGAGACCTCGAAACCCAGATCGAAGCCTTCGTCGATCACTACAATCACAAGCGCTACCACGAGAGCCTGAACAACGTCACACCCGCCGACGTCTACTTCGGGCGTGACAAAGCCATTCTAAGACAACGGGAAAGGATCAAACGAAAGACGCTCGAAGCGCGGCGCTTGCATCACAGACAGCGCGCCGCATAATAACATCAACCAGACGAGCCAAACTCTTTACTTGTTTAAGCAACTCTTGGTTCCCAAAACCCTGACGACGGACACAGACGCGAGCTTGCCGAAATGTCCGACGGTCTTTAGACGGGCTGGAGACAGATTAAACCGAGCAGACGGCACAAGGCGGCCATTGACCACCTTGTCAGCAACACTTGGAAATTGTCCCAAGGGCATGGATTCAGGCCGGAGCGAGGTATGCGTCCAGTTTTTCCACAAGATCTTCGGGCACTTCTGGGATTTTGGCAAGCAATTCGCCGCTTGCGCCACTCGAAGCTTGCCAATCGCCTTCCCAACGAAGAGGGCGCTGACCGAACCGGCGTCCTTTCACGGTCACTTCGGTCTTATACTCGTAAGACTCGATCTCATCGGGAGAGGCGTACCAAACCCTATATTGACGCATGTCTCTTTCAGTTTCCCCGGTGATGGTATAGGTTTTTTCGCCGAATCTCGGGGTCCGTACGCGGATCAGCACAGAGACCTGTTTGTCTTCCGAGCCGATAGGCATGTCGATCTTGATCGGACTGATTATTAGTTCACCACTCGACTTCGCGCGCACCTCGATCATGTGATCATCGGTTGTATATTCCTCGGTCACTTCATTGGTTGCGATGTCGGGGCTTTCCTTAAACTGGATCGTCTTTCGAACATGGATCGTTTCCGCCTCATCATCACTCTGATCGTGGCGGGTGAAATCGAAGGCGTAGATCTTGTCCTTTGCGGCCTTGTTCCAGATCGCGCCTTCCGCCATGTCAGACCATGTGTCGTCATTGAGGTCATCTTTAGCGCGTGCCGTAGGATGCCAGTCGAGCGACCCCTGGCTATTCGGATAGCCCACCTGAACCTTCAATTGATTGATGGGGTCACCGGTGCCGTCGTCGGCTTGCCAATTGGCATTGGCGGTGGCAATAACGTGGATTTTTGTGAAGGCTTCTTCCATGAAAACCTCGGAGAAGTAGCGGTCGAACGCGTCCTGGTTGCTTGATGTTTCATCGAAGAGGCCTTCCATTTGACTGGAAAGCATTTCCGACCGAGTCACTTGCTCGTTGATTTCTTTTTCGTAAGTGAAAGTGCCTTCAAAGATATCTTTACGAGAGTTGATGCCGACGCTGAGTCCGACCCAGAAGTTCTTTCTAAACGCCCTCACCATTTTGCCAGCGACATCGGGCGCTTTGGCCGATTCTGCTTCTATCGATGAGCCTGCCTCCTTGAGTTTGGCCTCTACCAGCGCATAAATTTTGTCTGCCACAGCGTCGGCCGCCTTTTCAATGTCTGCCTTGCGCTCGGCATTGGTCATCCCAGCACCGAAGTCGATCTTTACAGTAACGGCACCCGACTCGATCAAGCTGTTGACTTCGCGCTGCGTGTCGAAGCGGAACCATGACACCCCGCCCTCGGCACCAGCGCTGAAATGATCTCGGACTTTTTCCCAATCACCTTCGATCTTGATCTTTGTCACTAACTGCCACACGTCGTAATGGATGCTATTTTCCATCGCAATCTGCGACGTACCGCTCTGTGCGGATGCCCACAACAACGTCGCCGGACGACGGCCCATCATCGTCGTAAAGGCATTCGCACCTAGAACATTTAGCGCTCCACTACCGGCGCCTTGAACTTCGAAGGCCCAAGCGTCGGGATTGTCACTGCTCGTCCCTTCCGGACTTTCTGGCGAATTCTCGAAGGAAATGCTGTGCAGAACGGTGTTGTTGGCTTTCAGCGGCACAGGTCCCACAAGAACGGGAGGTCGCGCGCCGCCGCCTGGGCGCCACATATAATGGTCAATAGATTGCGCTGGCAGCATCTCCTTTAGTGCTTCAAAGGCTTTGTCAACGACCCCGTCAGGCGGAGCCAATGTGGCAGTGAAACTCAATGCGCCTCCAGCCAACTCTGAGAAACCGCTTTCACCGATATTCATGCTGGGGTCCATGATTCCAGAGAATTTCTGGAGGTGAAAAATGAAATGACCATCGCCTTCCCTCGCCAATCGAGGTCGCGAAGGGAGAAAATAGAAATGCATGGGTCGGCCTGCGGCGCGTAATTCGGGATTGTTCTTGTCAGGTAAAAATACGATCGAATGGCGACCACCACGTTCGTCCTCAACAACCGGTGCCAGGACTTGACCAACGTAAACCGGCCCCACGGCGCGAACTTTCTGATCAAGTTTCTTGTGAAGCAATGTGAATGCCATTCGGGCTACCTCCTATACGTGGTCGCCGGCGGCTAGGCCGGACAATAAAATCTACTTTGAATACGAGCAACAATGCAAAGCCTCGTAGCCGATTGCAACAGATCTGTAGAGATCCGAAAAAAATTTGAAAGCGGATGCTCGCGACTGTCCGTCGTCAGAGTTTTCCGGAAAGAGCGGGCTGTTTGATAGGGGGGGGCTCTGGTTCGGTTTCTGTTTGAGTTTAGGCGGCAGCGGATTGGTGCAGCAAGCGACGTTTCTGGATTGTCTGTTTCTTGATCTCCTCTCTCATTTTTAGGGTTTTCGTTCCCCGGCCGTGATAGACATCGGTGGGTGTTAGCTTGTTCAAGCTTTCGTGATAGCGGTTGTGGCACGTGCCTGCACGTCAAAGTGACAACCAGCTCCAATGGCCGCTTACGCGTGACATCATCGGAGCACTCGCGCCTGTAGCGAATGACCGGATTCCGCCCATTGTGTTGAAAAACTCCATTTTTTGAGGAATTGTCAAATTTTTTGACTATACAGAGCCGGTGACTAGACTTGGCGAGGGGATCGGCCAAAATCGATGTTTGGCACTGATCGGCCATCCTGTTGGCTCTGCTTCCCTATTCGGCCCGACTTCCCAAGATCACGCGGTTTTGGCGGAAAATTCCTATTTCCGGATTCCCGAGTTTTTCAACACAATCCGCCCGAAGTTACCTAACACATCACTCCGACAGACTGGCCAATTTGGGTTCATTCCCGCCTTGCCGTCTCGCGGAAACGCACGAGAGTTTCACGGGTACCCATGGTGTGCTTTTCAGTCTCCCCCTTGATTTGTAAGCTCCAAAAACCTTTCCAGGAACTTCTGCCTTGCCTCTTCCGGCCGGAAGCCACCCTACCCTTCCGACAATACCAGCCAGAACTCATTCAAGAACACGCCATCGGTCGCCACGATCTCCGCAATGTAGCTGTGCTCAGCTTTAACCACCAGCGCCACGTCCTCCCAGTCCATCAGCGTCGCCTCACCGGTTCTCCGGCAAATTAACCAGACCGTCTTTGCCATTCTGTCAGGCCCACGATTGTCAAAAACCCCAAGAAAACACGGGCGGAATGCGCAAACAATTATCTGCAGGCTGCACGCATCTCGGCGACACGGCTCGCCCCCGGGAGACGGTATCGGCACTGGACAGCATGGACCCACACAGACGCCGCTCCAGCGTCTCCTGACCCCATCTCTCGGCCGCGGAGGCTATGCGCTGTAGGCCGCATCCAGCACCGCCAATGCCTCAGCACCGCCGCGCACGGCCTGCGTGTAGTGACCCAATGTTACGGCCGGATTGGCGTGGCCAGCGAGCTTGGCGACGAGACCAACTTCGACACCCTGCGCCTGCAGCGTTGAGACAAAGCTGTGTCTTGCTGAATGGTGCGTGACATAACGAATGCCCGCAGCTTTGAACGCTGGCTTCCAGTATCGCTTCAGGAAGTTGGAATAGAGAAGCGGCCCCCCTCCCCCAATACGCGGCAAAGGCCATTGCCTGGGAACACCGGGGCCAGGGAAAACTCGATATAGCTCGCCATCGGCCCGGGGGCAATTGAGCCGCCACTCAAGCAGCATGGCACGCAGCGTGGGCGAGATCGGGATATCACGTTCCCCGGCCTCGGTTTTTGTTTGATCAGTTGTGGTCCCGTCTCGCTCAAGCACCCGGCGGATGGTGATGGTGTTACGGTCGAGATCAACATCCTCCCACAACAGGCCCAATTGTTCGGAGACCCGCACGCCGGTTAGAAACGGAAACGCAACGAAAATACCGCGTTCCTTGTCGATGCGTGTGTAGGTAAGCAGTTGCGCCACTTCCTCTGGGTTCAGGATGTCCTTCTTGGGCTTGGATTTTCGCTTGGCAAGGTTGGTGGGAAAGGAACATATGCGAACCCCAAAATCTTCTTCAGCCAGAGCCAAAATACCCTTGAGCATGGATATGACACGATTTGCAGTGTGTGCTCCCACTTCGTTGCGGACCTGATTGTGCCAACGGCGCAATTGTGCGGTGGTGAGTTCGCTGACCTTGAACGGTCCCAACATCTGCAAAAGTTTCGTATCCCGGTACGGCTTCTCGCCGGTCAGAGCATGGTGGACGCGTTCTTGCGGTGTGCCCTGTAGGATCGGTCCAACGATGATCTTGAGGAGTGGTCGGTAGCCCGCGATCGTTTGGCGCTTTACCATACCACGTTTCACCTCGATCCAATGTTCAACCACCTCCGCCACAGTGGGGTTAGTATTGGGATTGAAGTAGCGTTCGCCTGTAATCTCGTTGAGGACCCGCTCTCGATGGGTCTCGGCCTCAGCCTTGGATGCAAATGAAAGGCGACGGCGCTGTCCGGTTTCCGGGCAGTTGAAATTGACGGTCCAGCGTTTCTGGGTGACACGACTACCAGCGGCATTGATCCGGCGGCGCGTCCAACGATTTATTGTGACCTTCAGTTCAGACATGCCTTAGCCCTCCAATTTAAAAAAATCGGAAGGAAAACACGGGCAGAAACGCCGGACAATTTTTCGGATACCGCCAAGAATTGCGACGCGGTGACACAATGCGAACCAAAAACTCGGCTAACGATATCGGCGAATATTCTAAATAGCACCGAGAACTAATCGGAACGGGTTTGAGGGGCGTCTCGACACCAGTCGGCGCCACCACATTCTTCATATTGGACCGACAAGAGGTCAGGGTTTCACGACACCTAAGACATTCCATTACTTCTTGGGTACGAGGAACGGAACAATCTTAAATAGGTATATATATGGGGAGTCGTCAGGGGGGAGTGGGTGCCCCCTACCATCCTCCACCCTGTATCCTCCCAGGGGTATGTCGGGCCTCCGTACCGTCCCATCGTACCCATCAGAATTCCCCCTCATGGACTCGCACTTCGTCTGAAATGATCGACAGTGGCAAGATTAGACCACGGTGTTTGCCACTCAGACGGCGAAATCGCATCGGATTCTTTGGTTTGAACGCGCCCGGAAATTGGCCTAGCGCCCTCTGCCAAGAGCCATTCGCCCAAGGGGTATTTGCGAAGATTTGGTTGATCGGTGGGGCACCATTCTTGAGTGCAACGCCCGCGTTTTCACCGTGGTTGCGAACACAAATTTGCATTCCCTCGACGATAACTTCGCAGTCCGGAATGGTATTGCTTTTAGCTGCGGTTCTAAGGCGGTCGAGTTCTTTCTCGAGCCAATAACCGAGTGGCCGTTCCAGATGCTCCGTCCCTCGAATAGTATGTGCAAGCAAGTGATCGAGAGCTTCTCGCGCATTATCGCGTTGCTGCTCTTCATGGTGCGTTTGCAGCGTTGGACTATATCTTTGGACCAATTCATCCGCTTCAGCGTCGTTTGGCACGTGCCTATTCAACGCAACAAATAAACCGGCCAGAAGCGTCGCATAGGTTTGAGTTTGACGGCTGTCAAATCTCACCATAGCGGTCTTGAACACTGGAATGGCGTCAAGAACGTTCTGCACTTGATCGACTGCAAAAGCACACCAGGAAGGGCCTTGTTTCGCAAAATGCAGTGTTTCTCGCTGGATCAGTTTCGCGATTTCCGGATCGCTGTCATGGGCTGCCAATTCCATTAGGCTGTCCGTCGTCAGGGTTTTGGGAACCAAGAGTTGCTTAAACAAGTAAAGAGTTTGGCTCGTCTGGTTGATGTTATTATGCGGCGCGCTGTCTGTGATGCAAGCGCCGCGCTTCGAGCGTCTTTCGTTTGATCCTTTCCCGTTGTCTTAGAATGGCTTTGTCACGCCCGAAGTAGACGTCGGCGGGTGTGACGTTGTTCAGGCTCTCGTGGTAGCGCTTGTGATTGTAGTGATCGACGAAGGCTTCGATCTGGGTTTCGAGGTCTCCCGGAAGGAAGTAGTTCTCCAATAGGATGCGGTTCTTCAGGGTTTGATGCCACCTCTCGATCTTGCCCTGTGTCTGGGGATGATATGGTGCGCCCCGAGAATGCTTCATGCCTTTGTCCTGCAGCCATTCAGCCAGATCGCCAGAGACGTAACTGGACCCGTTGTCGCTGAGGAGGCGGGGTTTGTGGATGACGTGAACCTGATCGCACCCTGATGCTTGTAGCGCCAAATCCAGGGTGTCCGTCACGTCCTCTGCCCGCATGTTCGTGCAGAGTTTCCACGAGATGATGTAGCGGCTGTAGTCGTCCAGGATTGTGCTGAGATAGAACCAGCCCCAGCCAAGCACTTTGAGATAGGTGAAGTCGGTTTGCCAAAGCTGGTTGATCGCAGTGGTCTTGTCTTTGAACTCGTTTGCCGCCTTGAGCACGATAAAGGCCGGGCTGGTGATCAGATCGTGGGCCTTCAGGGCCCGATAGACTGAAGATTCCGAGACGAAGTAGCGCTCCCGATCCGTGAACGTCACTGCCAGTTCGCGCGGCGACAGCTCCGTCTCCTGCAGCGCCAGCTTGACGACCTTGCGCCGGACTTCGTCGGGGATGCGGTTCCAGACATGTCTGGGCTTAGGCGCTTGATCCACAAGGCCAGCGTCGCCGCGCTGCCGATACCGATCATACCAACGGTAAAATGTGGTGCGGGGGATGCCCAGCTTTGCCAATGTTCGACGAGCAGACAAATGCGACCCCTCAACAAGCCGGATGATCTCCAACTTCTCAGATGCAGCATACCTCATTCTTGGTCGCCCCCACCGCCGGTCATGCTTTTTTTGAGAAGACGCAGTTCCAGTGTTTGCTCGGCAACGACCTCCTTCAGGTCTCGGGCTTCGCGGCGCAGGTCCTTGACTTCGTCGGTCGTAGCCGCACGCGCCGTATCTCCAGCAAGCCGCCGTTTGCCAGCTTCCATGAAGTCCTTGGACCATTTGTAGTAGATACCTTGAGATATTCCCTCACGACGGCACAACTCAGCAATGCTGTCTTCGCCACGCAAGCCATCCAGCACGATCCGGATCTTCTCTTCTGACGAATACTGTTTGCGCGTCGCGCGCTTGATCTCTTTGACGATCTTCTCGCCGGGGCTCCTGCGAGTTCCAGTTGTCTGTCTCATGTCCCACTCCTCAGTGGTTACGATGAGCCAACAACTCTCTCTTATCAAATTAACCTAATTGGACCCATAGGCGCTGACTTCAGACACCTTACGGGTCAAGGCATAGGGGTCGGGCAAAACCAGATTGTCACCGAAACGTTCGTTAACATCGTTAAAGAATTGATCGACAGGTCCATCAATGCCGACCAACGGAAATTTGTAAGTGGCCGGAATTTTAAAGGATTTCGCCTTTTGATATGAATTAGCTGTCACTGTGCCAGTTTCTTGAACTTCTGCGAAGATCTGATCAAGGTTTGCTTCTGCATTCTCCCATCTCGCATCGCCCATAGAAACCGGCTCTTCAACACAGATTACGCCATATCCGTTCTTGTCCACGCACCCCATGTAATTACAGAAGTTTGTAATTCGCGACGAGGCGTGTTCCGGATCATAGTCAACGACATAATAGGGCTTTGCCACGCTATCGGCTGGAACGACAAAGCAATGAAATATCTCAGGCAGGATGTGGGTTTTCTCAGCTATCGTGGCCTGACCGGTCAAAATCCGCTGGCTCTCGCGGATATCAACACCGAAATAAAGAGTGTCGAATCCAGCCTCGAAGCCATCACCTGCCGCAACTTTCTTTTTGGCATCAAACTTGTTGAGCACTGTATCAGTAAAGACTGTCACGCCTTCGCGTTCCAGCGCCTTTTCCAATGCGACGCGAACAGTTTCCAAACTGCTGCCCCGAGGATATAGATTTGCCCTTTCTTCAGGTACCGACGCTTTGCTCGCCGCCAAAATTCCGTCCAGCAATGGAGCTTTCTTTAATTCTACGGATGTTTCCTGATCAAAGAGTTTCTTCCGCCCAAGAAACGAGACGTAGGACGCCGCTTTGGGAGCGACTTCATCTGCCGGACGCCCGATGAATTTCTTCGCCAGCTTGGCAAGATGAGGATAGAGAACGGGACCGCCATCAAATGCCAATAGGTCATCAAGAGAATTGAAATTGGCCGGATTATCGCCCTGCCCTAGGCGAGTTCGCAGAAGCGATTGAAAGGCATCATATGCAACTTCGTTGCCCAACGCCCGCCAGTCGGGAATGGCAAAATCACAATTGAGTTCGCCATTTGTGTAGGACCCGTATTCAAAACCGATCTCCATCAGAACGTCCGGGCCGATCATTTCGTTCATCAGTTCGACATCCGCGGGTTGGAAGTTGTCAAAAAATTGCGGTCCTTTGTCGATCCAATAGCCATCCCAATTTATGGGAGACATGAAGCCCCCAATTTTTGGAGCACCTTCGACAAGTGCCGTTTTTCGACCCTGTTTGGCGTAACCCCAGGCAGCCGCGACCGAACGAAATCCGCCTCCCATCACCAAAACATCGAACTTATCCATCAAACACCGCCTCTATGATCCAGCTGGAGTGGTTGTAGTTCGCCACGACATCTCTGTCGCAAACATACCTCAAATGCTGAATCGCGTATCCATCGAAGATCGTGCGCACATCCTGCTCTGTGAAAAATGCCGTGCGGCCCAACGGTTTGAAAACACCCCCAGAGAAATTGTTCCAGCTTCCGTCACCAACATCGACGCCAAGTTCACGACCAGAGTTGTCCCAGGCAAAACCCTGCCAAAACATTTTTGCGCCCGGAGCCAGACAGGGTTTCAGGTTTTGGTAGAAATTTTTTACAATTGGCCTGGTGCTGTGAGTGGTGCTGCACCTGTCCACCACAAAGTCGAATTCCTTTGTGTGGTTGGAAAAATCTTCAAATCCAATGTGCTTAAAAATTATGTTGGCATTTTGGTGCTGTTCTTGGGCGGCTATAATTGCGGATTTACTGAAATCGATGCCAAGCACCTCGCACCCATTCTCCGCCAAGAATGCCGAATGCACGCCCGAACCGCAGCCAACGTCCAATGCCACCTGAGGGCATGAGGAGTCGGAGCGACGATTTCGAAAATAGAAGGAGACGACCTCGGCAAAGGGGTAGCGGCTCAATTGCTCACCCCGCGCGTAAATATCTTCCCACATGCTTTGCTTCATTGGCTGCCCAGCCTGCAATTTGTTTTGCAAATTACGCTCTTTGATCGACCCTATTTGATAAAGGAATGTCGCCAGTTCGCAAGGTTACCGAGGCTACAAACATCTTAGACGATATCTGGCGGGATCAGGATTTCAAAATGCCCGGTAGTTGAAGACCCTGCTCACGGGCGCATTCCAAGGCAATTTCATAACCGGCATCGGCATGTCGCATAACACCAGTCGCCGGGTCATTCCAAAGCACATTGGCCAAGCGACGATCTGCATCCGCGGAGCCGTCGCAACAAATGACCATACCTGAGTGCTGACTGAATCCCATGCCCACACCACCGCCATGATGCAGTGATACCCATGTCGCGCCGCTTGCGACGTTCAGCATTGCGTTCAAGAGAGGCCAGTCACTCACAGCATCCGAGCCGTCTTTCATTGCCTCAGTTTCGCGATTGGGTGAGGCGACTGAACCGCTATCCAGGTGATCGCGACCAATAACAACTGGTGCACTCAATTCACCGGTTCGGACCATCTCATTAAAGGCCAGTCCCAATTTGTGCCGCTGCCCCAAACCAACCCAACAGATGCGCGCAGACAGCCCCTGAAATGAGATGCGTTCGCGTGCCATGTCCAACCAATTGTGCAAGTGAGGATCGTCGATCAGCTCTTTTACTTTGGCATCGGTCTTATAGATGTCTTCGGGATCACCCGACAAAGCACACCAGCGGAATGGGCCAATGCCGCGACAAAAAAGCGGGCGGATGTAAGCTGGAACAAAGCCGGGAAAATCGAAGGCGTTTTCTAAACCTTCCTCGAGGGCCATTTGTCGGATGTTGTTGCCATAGTCCAACGTTGGAACGCCATCGTCCCAGAAGTCGAGCATTGCCTTAACCTGAAGTTTCATCGAAGCGCGCGCCGCAACTTCGACCGATTTTGGGTCCGAGTCCTGTTTCGAACGCCATTCTGCAACCGTCCATCCGATTGGCAGATAGCCATGTATCGGATCATGCGCACTGGTTTGGTCAGTTACTATGTCAGGTCTAATGCCCCGCTTAACCAGTTCAGGGAAAACCTCGGCAGCGTTTCCTATCAGCGCAACAGATTTGGCTTCGTTCGCGCTGGTCCATTTGTCAATCAACGCCAACGCTTTGTCCAAATCATCTGTCTTTTCATCGACATACCGCGTTCGAAGGCGGAAATCGGCTCGCGCTTCATCGCATTCAACGGCCAAACAGCACGCACCGGCCATCGCGGCAGCAAGCGGCTGAGCCCCGCCCATTCCGCCCAGGCCACCTGTTAAAATCCACCGTCCAGCCAGATTGCCGTCATAATGTTGTCGACCGGCTTCGACGAACGTTTCGTATGTGCCTTGGACTATTCCCTGAGTGCCAATGTATATCCAGGACCCGGCAGTCATCTGGCCATACATTGCCAGTCCACGCTTATCGAGTTCGTTAAAATGATCCCAAGTTGCCCAATGTGGAACGAGGTTCGAATTTGCAATCAGCACGCGCGGGGCATCCGTGTGAGTGCGAAATACCCCAACAGGTTTGCCCGACTGCACCAACAAAGTCTGGTCATCATCCAGAGATTTCAGACTGGAGACGATCGCATCGAAGTCCTGCCATGTCCGGGCTGCACGACCAATGCCCCCATAGACAACAAGCTCGTGCGGATTCTCTGCGACATCCGGGTGCAGATTATTCATCAGCATCCTCATTGGAGCCTCGGTCAGCCAGCTTTTTGCTGATATCTCGGTTCCAGTTGGGGGAAATACGTCGCGAGAGTTGTGACGAATATCTGTCATTTCAATATTCCGAGTTTGGAGGCCAAGTCGGCCAATTGTTGCAATACAAGTTGAAAGATCGGACGCAGACTTTGCGCCTTTACGGGATCAAACTCCCAGGGCGCGGCCTCGGTCGCGAGGTATGTGGATTGTGACAATTCCATTTGGATCGCATGGATATTTTTAGCCGGGTGCCCATAGTGGCGCGTTGTCCATCCCCCTTTAAATCGACCGTTCAAGGTCGAAGTGTAACTCGTTGCCATGGTTAAAGATTCGACGACATGAGTTTCCAATTCGGGCGCGCATGTCGTCGTCCCGTCCGTACCCACATTAAAATCTGGTAGGGTTCCATCAAATAGGAACGGGATTTCGGAGCGGATCGAGTGGCAGTCGTAAAGGATCGCGATACCATGACGCCCGGCAGCTCTTTGAATCTCTGAGTTGAGGGCATTGTGATACGCTTGATGATAATTTGAGAGTCTGCTTTTGACTTCCGCATCATCTGGTTGCTTTGACCAGATTTTCACCCCATCAAAATCGGTCAATGGCACCAACGTGGTCGTATTTTGGCCTGGGTAAAGGCTGGCTCCATTTGGATCGCGGTTTGCGTCAATCACATATCGATGAAATGTCGCGCGGACTGTCGTCGCGCCAGGCAAGAGCCCATCGTACAGACGGTCAATGTGCCAATCGGTATCTGCCAGCCTTCGTCCGTTGGCATTGAGACTCTTGAAGATTTCGTCAGGCACGTAAGTGCCGGTATGGGGCATGCCCAAAACAATGGGGCCGTCGCCACGCTGTACTTCGACAGGCGTCATTCCGAGCGCCCCCTTACAAATTTTGGCAAGTCCACATTGGTTGTCAGGCTACCTTCACCAATCAATGCCGCGGCACTTTCGATCGAAGGCGCGAGGTAGCGATCTTCGACAACTGTCGGCACAGACTGCCGTAGCTGTGCAACGACGGACTGAAGTGCTGGGCTGGTTTTCAAAGGCGCACGGAATTCAATGCCCTGCGCACCGCACATCGCCTCGACACCGAGTATTACGTTCAGGTTTTGTTCATTTTGATCAGGCGGCGTGCCGCGTGTGCCGCCATACTGACATGATCCTCTTGATTTGCAGAAGTCGGTGTGCTGTCCGTGGTGCACGGGTTCGCGAGATGCTTGTTTTCGCTCATCAAAGCCGCCGTCGTCACCTCAGCAATCATCAAACCGGAGTTCAATCCCGGCTCTGGTGTCAGAAAAGGCGGCAAATCAAAACTGAGCGTCGGGTCAACCATAAGTGCAACGCGCCGCTGCGCTATTGCACCGATTTCTGCGATGGCCAGCGCAATCTGATCGGCAGCAAAACCCACCGGCTCAGCATGGAAATTCCCGCCTGAAACAATTGTTCCGGTCTCTACATCTACCAGTGGATTATCGGTTACTGCATTTGCTTCTATTTCCAGTGTACGCCCGGCAAACTGCAACAAGTCCATTGCCGCACCGGTCACTTGAGGCTGGCACCGGATGCAATATGGATCCTGGACACGGGTATCACCTTCACGGTGGCTTTCACGGATTTCAGAGCCGAGCATCAGGGCGCGTTGTGCGCTGGCACATTCGATCTGACCCCGGTGACCGCGAAGTGCATGGACGATAGCCTGTAAAGGGGCTGTCGACCCCATGATCGCATCTGTCGAAAGCGCCGCAGTTACAATACTTGCGGATGCATTCTCCCAGGCCCCCATAGCCCGGCAAGAGCGCATGCCGTCGAGAATTGAGTTCCATTGATTAACGCCAGCCCCTCTTTCGGGCCAAGTTCGACAGGCGACAACCCTGCCCTTTCGATGGCCGCAGCTCCGGGCAAACGCTCGCCTTCAAAACGCGCTTCGCCCTCGCCGATCATAACCGCCGCTACGTGGGCCAGCGGAGCCAAATCGCCAGATGCTCCAACCGAGCCCTGAGATGGAATGACGGGAAGAACACCGTTTTCCAACATGCTTTCCAGAAGCGTCACTGTTTCGAGCGAAACACCGGACGCACCCCGACCAACTGAGAGCAATTTAAGAACCAGAATCAATCGGGTCGTAGCTGCATCCAATGGCTCTCCGACGCCGCAACAATGCGAGAGAACCAAGTTTCGCTGCAGTCTGGCTGTGTAATTTGCCGCTATTTTGACGCTGGCGAGCTTCCCAAATCCTGTATTCACCCCATAAACTGCTGTTTCGCCTAATGCAGCTTCGGCAACGAGGTCGGCCGCAGCTTTGATGGCAGGTCTGGCGGATGGGTCGAGTTTAGCAGCCAGACCGTCTCTCCAAATCAGCCGAAGCTGTTCCAGACTCGCGGTTCCTGGTGTCAATACAACGCTCATTCTTCACCACCAAAGAGGCGAGAAATCAGGGGGTTAAACCCAATCCTATATGATAGTTCAGCAGGATGATCGGCATCCCAAACACATAAATCCGCTCGCATTCCGGGAACGACACGGCCACGATCCGCTAGACCCAGCGCCTTGGCCGCATTCGTCGTCACACCAAGCAAAGCCTCAACAGGTGTTAAGCCAAACAACGTACATCCCATATTCATGGCCAATAACAGCGAGGTCAGCGGCGAGGAGCCAGGATTACAATCGGTTGCCAACGCTATCGACACTTTGTTTTCCCGAAATGACTGGATGGGTGGCACTTGAGTTTCGCGCAATGTGTAAAATGCACCGGGCAACAGTACAGCCACAGTCTCAGATTTCGCTAGCGCCGCTGCGTCATCCGGCAACGCATACTCCACGTGGTCCACAGAGAGAGCTTTGTATCGCGCCGCCAATCTTGTGCCGCCGGAATGTGTCAGCTGTTCTGCATGCAATTTTATCGGCAGACCAAATTCGCCAGCGGCATCGAATACGCGTGAAATCTGCGAGGGATTGAATGCTATGCCTTCGCAAAACCCATCAACGGCGTCGACCAATCCCTCGGCGTGTGCCTGGCGAAGTGCCGGGATGCAAATGTCGTCAATATATGAGTCTGCGTTGCCGGTGTACTCGGGTGGAATGGCATGTGCCCCAAGAAAACTTGTACAGACCTCGATGGGTCGCAATTCGGCGATCTTACGGGCGACCCGCAGCATCTTAAGTTCAGTGTCGATATCCAGCCCATAGCCGGACTTTATTTCCAGCGTCGTGACGCCTTCCGCAATCATGGCATCCACTCGAGTGAGCGCACTTTCCAATAGTGACGCATCATCAGCCTTGCGCGTTGCTTGGACCGTAGAATTGATGCCGCCGCCGTTTCTAGCAATTTCGCTGTAGCTGGCTCCTTTCAGGCGCATCTCGAATTCCAGGGCGCGGTTTCCCCCGAAAATGATGTGGCTGTGACAGTCAATAAGACTCGGTGTTACCAGTCGCCCACTCAGGCTTTTCGCTGGCAAGTCGCTATAGTGTTCTGGCAATTCATCTGCCGGTCCAACCCATTGGATTTTCTGTCGCTCAACGACAATGGTTCCAGCATCGATCAAGTCGTAGTCCCGGCCCGTTGAAAGCGTGGCGATTTTTGCGTTTGTCAGAAGCACCTGCGCGACTCACTTGCTTTTTGTCTGCATTTATTATCTTTATGTCTGCACATAATAATCTGTCAAGTGAGACGACATGAAGAGAATATGGGCTCATAAAGCCTTGTTGCCGCATGGATGGGCAGAGAATGTCTTAGTTTCTGTGGGTCATGATGGCCGCATTGCAGATATCGCGTCGAGCACACCAATTCAGGGACATAGTTGCGGTATTCTGTTGCCTGCGCCTGTCAATGTTCACTCGCATTCCTTTCAGCGTGCGATGGCAGGATTGACCGAACAACGAGGCCCCAAAGCCTCGGACAATTTCTGGACATGGCGAAAGTTAATGTTCCGATTTCTTGAGCGCCTAACGCCAGAACACGTCGAAGCTATTGCGGCCTTCGTTCAAATGGAAATGCTTGAGGCGGGCTACACTACGAACGCAGAGTTTCACTATCTGCACCACCATCCGGATGGCACCCCCTATGACGACATCGCCGAGATGGCTAACCGCATCGCAGCAGCGAGCCTACAAAGCGGCATAGGACTTTGCCTATTGCCGGTTCACTATGAATTCGGGGGTTGCGATGGTCGTCCGTTGAGTGCGGGCCAGAAACGTTTTGGAAATACATTCGACCAGTTCCAAGACTTACAGAATGCCGCCATTACGGCCTTTTCGGAGTTGCCTGACGACGGCACCTATGGAGTCGCGCCTCATTCTTTGCGCGCGGTTGGAAGCGATACTCTTAAAGCCTATGGAAATGCATTTCCGAATGGACCCATCCATATGCATCTGGCCGAACAGCGACAGGAAGTTGATGAAGTTTTAAGTTTGTGGAACGCGCGGCCGGTCGAGTGGGCTTTGGAAAATATGGAACTGCAAGATCGGTGGTGCCTGATCCATTGCACACAAATGACAGCGAAAGAGACACAGCGACTGGCTGCGACCGGTGCTGTTGGCGGTCTATGTCCAATCACAGAAAGCAGTCTGGGCGATGGTATTTTCGATGGCGTCCGCTGGTTGGATGCAGGAGGAAAAATTGCGATTGGGTCCGACAGCAACATTCGCATTTCGCTTAGCGAGGAATTGCGCACGTTGGAGTATTCTCAGCGATTGCGCGACGGCACACGCGCCGCTTTGGCATCGCCTGAATTGTCGACTGGTCGCAGGATCTTTGACGCGATCATAGACGGCGGCGTGCAAGCAACAAATCGGACGTCCGGGGCTCTGCGTGTTGGGAATTGGGCGGACTTGCTTAGCCTCGATCACTTGTCCATCAATTTGGCTGAACGCAAAGGAGATGCCGTGTTGGATGCTTGGATTTTTGCAGGTGATGACCGGCTGGTAACCGATGTCTGGTCCGCCGGACGGCATCTTGTTCATGACGGTCAACATATCCGTCGAGACTCAATCGTCGGCCGGTACCGAAAGGTCATCACTGAATTGAAAGACGCGCTATGAATAAGGTTGGATTCCGCAATTGGCGGGACGTTCGCGAAGAAGTTCTACGGCGCATTCATTCGAGAGAATGGCCCCCTGGACAGCTCATTCCCAACGAAACACATCTCGCGGAGGAATTCGGATGCGCCCGTGCGACTGTGAACAGGGCCCTTAGGGCAGTAGCCGAAGCCGGTCTGATAGACCGGAAACGCAAGGCAGGTACCCGAGTCGCCAAACAGCCAACAGCCAAAGCGACCCTAAAAATAGCCGTCATTCGGCAGGACATTGAAGAGCGGGGTATGAAATACGGCTATAGTCTTTTGAATTGCGAACTTCGTAGACCTGACAGCACGATTAGAGCGGTGTTGCGCACCCATGCCGACGATGATGTGCTGCAACTTAGTGCGCTGCATCTGGCTGACGACCAGCCATATGCACTGGAAGAAAGATGGATCAACTTAAGGTCTGCCCCGGATGCAAATGCAGAGACTTTCGTTGAAATCAGTGCGAACGAATGGTTGTTGGCCAATATTCCATTCACTTCCGGGGAAATCGGTTTCTTTGCGACCAATGCAAGCCGTACTGACGCAGAAAGTCTTGGATGCGAGCCGGGAACGGCATTGTTCGCGCTGGACCGCCTGACCTTTGATGGCGACAAAGTCGTCACAAAAGTGCGCATTACCTTTGCACCAGGTTATCGACTGCGCGCAGAAATTTGATACTGATCGGCCTGTTCATTTCCGAGGACATGGATTGCGTCGGCTTTTGGTAAACCGTCAAGGTTTCTTCTTTGACTTTTTAGCTCTCGGCTGTGCACATGTTGAGACTGATAAGACTGCGATACTCATATGTTCTTGCAGCTCCCGCTGAATGGAGTGCACATTGCCCAGCCACTCAAATCGAAAAGATTTCAGCCTCAAAAGCCTGGAGTTATTCCAGATTTGCGCTGAGAAAGGTTCGCTTCAGGCGACTGCCGATGAAGCGGGCCTGTCAATAAGTACTGTTTCTCACCATTTGCGGGTACTGGAAGAAAGCCTGGGCGTTGACCTTTTTAATCATGCGAGACGTCCCCTCGTGCTAACACCAAAAGGCCGGGTTTTTCTTCGAAACATCGACAGCGCGCTACACTCAATCCGCAAGGCAAAAGCCGAAGCAAGTGCCGGAAACATTGCTGAGGCAAGCTACTTGCGGATCGGAACAATAGAAGATTTTGACAGCGATATCATTCCAGATCTGGCTGTGTTCCTGTCGTCCAGAATGCCAAAATGCGACTTCACCTACATTACCGACACCAGCCAGAATATCATCGAGCTGCTGCGTGACCGGCAAATCGACCTGGGTGTCACAAGCAGTCCGCCTGAGCGTCTTCGGGATCTGCATGATCGTCCGTTGCTCCACGACCCGTTCGTCGCTGTCCTGCCTCGAACGAGTGAAGAAAAAACGGACGACATCCTAAATGGAAACTCCTCAATTCCATTTTTGAGGTTTTCGTCCAACCTGATGATAGCCAGGCAGATTGAGGGGCAACTAAGGCGCGTCGGAATCTCAGCGCAAAATCGGTTTGAATGCAGCAGCAATCAAACTCTGATGGCGATGGTGGCCGCAGGTGCCGGATGGACAATAACGACTCCCCTACTGTTTTCACGTGCCAAGCGCTTTCAGTCGCAACTTTCCATGCAGCCATTTCCGGCCAAAGAATTTGGGCGCACATTGGCCATTGCAACAACACCCGATTGTTCACGCAGTGTGTTGGATATCTTCGATGACAAAATGCGCTCGCTTGTAGCCGGGCAAATCATCAATCCTCTTTGCGCACAGGCACCGTGGCTTGCGTCACGCTTTCGCCTGCTTCAATGAGATATTGGTCTACAAAATATTGAATCTATTGCGAATTTTCAAATCGTCCGCAACACTTAAATATTCTGGTCGATGGGTGTTGAGGATACTTTGTGCTTTGCTTTTCGCAACCCCCCAAGCGTCCGCTGCTCCGTTGGCCGCCCAGGTTCGCGGTTCAGATCTATCTGCAAGATTTGGGTAGAAATAGTCGCGTTCCATTGCAGCGTAAGTGTGTTGTCCGCCAAGGAAATGACCATCTCCTAAAACTGCATCACAAATGGCATCAAAACCCAGGTTTTCTTCCGTCACTTCCACGCCACGAAGCATCCGGTAGCTGTGCGAGTGCATTTCATCATCGAGAACAAATGCCTCAAAGCTCGCTCCGAGTAACGACGCGGTCATGCCAGAACTCTCGTAAATCAGATTTCCACCTGCAAGCGCGGCAGCTAACGAAGTGATACCTTTTTCAACACCATACTGAGCGTCGATCGCTTTGGCATCGGACATGGAACAGGCAACGCCCGACGGCAAACCCAGCCAATTCGAAATCTGAGCTGATGCGGCATTCAAAAGCGCCGTTTCCCCGCTGCCGCCCGAAAACGCCCCGGTGCGCAAGTCGATCACTAAAGGCCAGTTCGAAAACACCATCGGAAAGCCGGGTTGAATAGCGTGAACCATAACCAGACTTGCCAGGGTTTCAGCCAAAGACTGCGCCAGAAACCCTGCGAGAGTGGCCGGGGCGGTTGCACCGGCCTGCGCTGCGGTAATGCAAGAAATCGGTACGTTGTGAGCAATGCACTCATAGACCACATCCACTGCATCGTCCCCATATCGCATGGGTGAAATCACAGGACTGATGTGGGCCTTCATGAATGGTCGCCGAGAAAAATTACCCTCGCCGCCCGCCGCAATGTCGAGCATTTGAATAATGGGCTGAATATTCTGGGCAAGCGTGAACGATGTTGCCGTAGGTTTTGTGGTGTTTCGAACCAGCGCATACGCGGTGTTCATATCCAGATCGAAAGTGTCCGGGACATCGGTCGCAACGCAACAACGCGTGAACCAACTGACATTTGCCAGAGTGTCTTGCAAACGGGTGAAATCATGGAGGTCAATCAGCGTTGAAGGGCGGTAAATTCCAGTTTCCAGATCGAGCGTCTGAACGGCGGCACCACCCGTGCCGAAATAAACGCGATTACCGCCAATTTCGATCGACCTCGCGTCATCCCTTCCGTGCAGAACAAACGTCTTGGCAGCTTGGTCAATGGCCTGTTCCACCAATGCCGGCGAGAAACAAATGCGGCCATTTTCAGAGTTTTCGGACGCTCCCGCGGCGATTAGGTCGCCCCTTAGTCGATTGGGCACTTCGCCCATCCCCAGTTTTTCAAGAAGGTCGAGCGCGGTGTCATATATTTGGTGGACTTCGGACTCGGTCAGCGGTCGATAGTAGCCGCCCGGTTGCCCAGGCGGGCATGGATCAACCGGCGGCCCGGCTGCGCGCCTTGCCAGCCGCCCGCTTCTTCCACCACGTTTCGTTGGCTCCAGTGGCACAGTCATTCCATTCACCAAATGTGATATGCCGACAGAAGCCGAGACCGTTGAGGCATCACAACTTCAAAGAAGTTATTCTGATATAATCGATTTCTAATTTTCAATTTTTCGCATTAGTTTAAATTCGATTGCTGCTTTTGCTCGTATCGTTGCGAATGGGAAAAAATCGACTGGAGCGAATTGGCCATGAAATCCCGCACAAAAGTAGTGGTGATCGGCGGTGGAATTGCTGGGTGTTCGACGCTCTATCATCTTACCCAAGAGGGATGGACAGACGTCGTCCTGCTCGAAAGGGACGAGTTGACCAGCGGCACCACATGGCACTCGGCAGCTCAAGTCACAAATTTCGGCATGAACCAGACGATGGTCGGCCTTAAGTCGCACTCGATCAAACTCTATAAAGAACTGTCTGAAGACCCTGAATACCCCATAAACTATCACCACGCAGACGGTGGTATTCGGCTGGCGAACACTCAAGAACAAATGCAGGGATATCGTCATTTTGCGTCGATGGCGCGTGGAATGGATGTGCACTTTGAGGTCATCGATGCAGAAGAATGTGCCAAACGGCACCCGTTGATTTCTACAGAAAATTTAGTCGGCGGCCTTTGGGATCCTTTGGACGGTGATATTGATCCCGCTCAGCTATGCCAGGCATTGGCGCGCCGTGCGCGCAACGCTGGCGCCAAAGTGTACCGCAACACACCGGTCACCGGACTGACGCAAAAAGACGACGATACCTGGACAGTTCACACGGACCAGGGCGACATTGACTGTGACATCGTTGTTAACGCCTGCGGCTATCGGGTGAACGAAGTCGGCGCCATGATGGGTGTTCATCACCCCGTGGTCTCGATGGAACATCAGTATTTTCTGACCGAAGATATTCCTGACATAGTGGAAGCGAACCACCGGATGCCACTGCTTCGCTGCCCGATCAGCGACTACTACGCTCGGCAGGAGAAGAATGGTCTTTTGGTCGGATTCTATGAGCAAGACTGCAAGACCTGGGGCATGGACGGCATAGATCCTAATTTCACAAACGCCCTGTGTCCGGATGACCTGGACCGCGTCATGGGTGTTCTGGAGGGTGCCTTCGAACGGATGCCTGCTTTAGCCGAAACAGGCATTCGAACTGTCGTAAATGGTCCAATTACTTACACCATCGACGGTGCCCCCCTTGTTGGACCGATACCCCGAAAACGAAATGCTTTCTGTATAATCGGCTTGCGAGCAGGCATTGGCGAAGACGGTGGGCAAGGTTGGCTATTGGCGCAGCAGATCGTGCATGGCGATGCCTGCTTTGACACTTGGTCATTGGACCCGCGCCGATTTACAGGCCACGCAAATGTAGAATTGACTGCTTTAAAAGCAATTGAAGATTATCAAAACGAATTCAGGTTCCATTTTCCGCACGAACATCGTCCTGCGGGACGCCCAGCCAGGACAACGCCTTTGACACCCGTTCTGGCGGCGGAGGGGTGTGAATTTACAACGGTCAACGGGTGGGAGCGCGTCGAGTATGTGAAGCCGCAACCAGAATTTCGAACTAAGCTGGGGTTTGATTTCGACGAGACATTCCAGGTGGTTGGCGACGAAATAAGCAACGTCGTAAAAAACGTCGGTCTTTGCGAAGTCAATGGATTCAACCGGATCGAGATAACAGGGCGCGACCGTCACAGCTTTTTGGTGTCCGTCGTCAGGGTTTTGGGAACCAAGAGTTGCTTAAACAAGTAAAGAGTTTGGCTCGTCTGGTTGATGTTATTATGCGGCGCGCTGTCTGTGATGCAAGCGCCGCGCTTCGAGCGTCTTTCGTTTGATCCTTTCCCGTTGTCTTAGAATGGCTTTGTCACGCCCGAAGTAGACGTCGGCGGGTGTGACGTTGTTCAGGCTCTCGTGGTAGCGCTTGTGATTGTAGTGATCGACGAAGGCTTCGATCTGGGTTTCGAGGTCTCCCGGAAGGAAGTAGTTCTCCAATAGGATGCGGTTCTTCAGGGTTTGATGCCACCTCTCGATCTTGCCCTGTGTCTGGGGATGATATGGTGCGCCCCGAGAATGCTTCATGCCTTTGTCCTGCAGCCATTCAGCCAGATCGCCAGAGACGTAACTGGACCCGTTGCCGCTGAGGAGGCGGGGTTTGTGGATGACGTGAACCTGATCGCACCCTGATGCTTGTAGCGCCAAATCCAGGGTGTCCGTCACGTCCTCTGCCCGCATGTTCGTGCAGAGTTTCCACGAGATGATGTAGCGGCTGTAGTCGTCCAGGATTGTGCTGAGATAGAACCAGCCCCAGCCAAGCACTTTGAGATAGGTGAAGTCGGTTTGCCAAAGCTGGTTGATCGCAGTGGTCTTGTCTTTGAACTCGTTTGCCGCCTTGAGCACGATAAAGGCCGGGCTGGTGATCAGATCGTGGGCCTTCAGGGCCCGATAGACTGAAGATTCCGAGACGAAGTAGCGCTCCCGATCCGTGAACGTCACTGCCAGTTCGCGCGGCGACAGCTCCGTCTCCTGCAGCGCCAGCTTGACGACCTTGCGCCGGACTTCGTCGGGGATGCGGTTCCAGACATGTCTGGGCTTAGGCGCTTGATCCACAAGGCCAGCGTCGCCGCGCTGCCGATACCGATCATACCAACGGTAAAATGTGGTGCGGGGGATGCCCAGCTTTGCCAATGTTCGACGAGCAGACAAATGCGACCCCTCAACAAGCCGGATGATCTCCAACTTCTCAGATGCAGCATACCTCATTCTTGGTCGCCCCCACCGCCGGTCATGCTTTTTTTGAGAAGACGCAGTTCCAGTGTTTGCTCGGCAACGACCTCCTTCAGGTCTCGGGCTTCGCGGCGCAGGTCCTTGACTTCGTCGGTCGTAGCCGCACGCGCCGTATCTCCAGCAAGCCGCCGTTTGCCAGCTTCCATGAAGTCCTTGGACCATTTGTAGTAGATACCTTGAGATATTCCCTCACGACGGCACAACTCAGCAATGCTGTCTTCGCCACGCAAGCCATCCAGCACGATCCGGATCTTCTCTTCTGACGAATACTGTTTGCGCGTCGCGCGCTTGATCTCTTTGACGATCTTCTCGCCGGGGCTTTTGGTTGTCTTTCTCATCATCCACTCCTCAGTGGTTACGATGAGCCAACAACTCTCTCTTATCAAATAACGCTATTTGGACCCATAGGCGCTGACTTCAGACACCCGCCCTGCCCTTATGATCCAGAATTCGAACGGATGCGAAGTTGAAGCTGAGAAGCATGAATAGAGCGAGACCATGACCAAACTAATCTTCGATGGCAACTTTACTCAACAGGAAGCCATTCCTGAAACTGCAATCAACGCCGCTGTTGATGTCATGCAGTCGGGACGCCTTCATCGCTACAACACGGCACCGGGTGAGGCTTCGCCAACTATGCAGTTGGAAGCTGCCTACGCAGCGTGGCAAGGGGTGGAATATTGTCTTGCGACCGCATCCGGTGGTCAAGCCATTCAGATTGCGATGCGTGCTGCGGGAGTTAAGGCTGACGACAACGTTCTCACCAATGCCTTCACTTTAGCACCAGTTCCCGGAGCCATTGCAGCGCTGGGTGCCACTCCGATCTTCGTGGAAACAGACTCCAATCTTCGTCTTGACCTAATGGACTTGGCGGGAAAAATCACGCGTTCGGGTGCTCGTTATCTCCTTCTTTCGCACATGCGGGGGCACCTTTGCGATATGGATGCGTTGATTGAAATTACTAAGTCGGCAAATATAAGCGTCATAGAAGACTGTGCGCACACAATGGGTGCACGTTGGAATGGGATCCGGTCCGGTAATTTCGGGTTAGCCGGTTGCTTTTCGGCTCAAACTTATAAGCACATTAACTCTGGTGAAGGTGGGCTTCTGACTTCGGACGATCCGGAATTCATGGCGCGCGCAATAATTTATTCTGGAAGCTATATGCTCTATGAACGGCATGGCGCAGCTCCACCCGCACATTTTTTTACAGATATCCGATTGGAAACTCCCAATTTGTCAGCTCGAATGGACAACTTGCGTGCGAGTCTGCTGATACCGCAACTTGAGTCTATTGAAGAGAATATCACCCGTTGGAACGCACGCTATGGCGCCGTTGAAAACGAACTTCGCAAATCGAACATCTTCAATGTGCCGGACCGCCCAGCGAATGAAGAGATGGTCGGCTCATCCATTCAGTTTCGCATCTCGCATTTTGATGCAGCAGCATGCCAAGAGTTTCTCGCGCTGACTGCGTCACGCGGTGTCGAACTCAAATGGTTTGGCAAAGAGGAACCGCAGGGTTTCACTTCAAATCACAGTTCCTGGCAGTATGTGAGGCCGCAACGATTGTCTAAGTCGGACGATATACTTGCAACCTTGTTTGACATGCGGATCCCGTTGACATTTTCGCGGGCAGATTGCCGCATCATAGGAAAGATTTTGGTGGAATGCGCCATGGAATTGTATTGACCCACAAGATTTGTGATTCTCCTGTTGCTTACCATTGGACAGAACCAACACAGCCAACTGGACTTATGGGTCTTTGGGAAATTCGTTATAGTGACCCTGTAGTGAACGCGGATTACCAAATTGCAAAAAAGTAGCGCATTTTGTGCCGAATTCTCACAAATCTGGCCGAAAAGGCTTGCGACTTGAAGTAGGGCGAAGATGATGGAGTACTCCCAGTTTTGACTGGTGCGACTTCATTGGTCGCAATATCGACAACCAGACTGACCTAATCAGGTCGTCCAAACAAACCGAGGCGAAAACTCGCCCAACAATTTACCAGGAGAGGAAGATGAAAAAACTAACAACTATTGTCTCGGGAACGGCGCTATTAGTGTCTGCCCCAGCCATGGCGGCAGACATTGTGATCGGAGTCCCGAATTGGGCATCGGTCAATGCGACTGCGCATGTTCTTGAGATCGTAATCGAAGAAAACCTTGGACTTGATGTCGAACTGCAAAACGGCACCAACCCAATCGTGTTTGAAGCAATGGACAAAGGTTCAATGCATGCGCATCCAGAAGTCTGGATGCCAAACCAGCAAAATCTTCACGACACTTACGTGAAAGACAACGGTTCAGTTGTGATGAACCAGAACCCGGTCTCAGCCGAACAGGGAATGTGCGTTCCAAGCTACATTGCCGAACAATACGACATCAAAACCATCGATGATCTAAGCGATCCGGACAAAATGGCGGTCTTCGATAGCGACGGGAACGGTACACCCGAAGTTTGGATCGGGGCACCAGGTTGGGCTTCGACCGTTGTCGAAAAAATTCGTGCCAAATCATATGGTTACGATCAAATCTTCGAGCTAACAGAATACGAAGAAACAATCGCCTATGCCAACCTGGCAAATGCGACAACTGCAAACGAAGCGTGGATCGGCTTCTGCTACAGCCCGCACTATATCTTCGTAACTCAAGATCTACATGTGATCGAAGAACCGGCCCACGACCCTGCAACTTGGACAATTGTTCAGCCAACGGACGACCCGGACTGGTTGGCTAAATCTGAAGCGTCGACAGCTTGGAACGGTGCGACGTTGCACTTGCACTTCGCCAAAGAACTGGAAGAATCGCACCCCGAAGTGGCTGCATTGTTCGCTAATTTCCAGATGGACGGACAAAGTCTTAGTGCCATGGGCAAAGCTCTGGCTGTTGACGGCCGCGAAGCTGCAGACTTCGCAAAAGAATGGGTAGACGCCAATGAGGATACAGTTCTCAACTGGCTGACTAACTAAGCCCTCGATTGCAGGCCGCCGCGAACAATCGCGGCGGCCTTTTCTAACTAAGCGGGGACAGAGAATGAGCGAAGCGGTTGTAAAGCTGACTGACGTCTGGAAGATCTTTGGTGAGAAAGCCGAAGAAGCCATGGCGGCCGTTAAAGGCGAAGGGATCGGCAAGCCCGAAGTCCTTGCTAAATATCAATGTGTTGTTGGTGTTCAAGGGGCAAGTTTCGAAGTCCCTCGCGGTGAAATTTTCTGTATTATGGGCCTGTCGGGCTCTGGCAAGTCAACGCTTGTACGCCATATCAATCGCTTGATTGAACCTACGGCGGGCAAAATCGAGATACTTGGGCAAGATGTATCCTCAATTAGCGATGGCGAACTGCGACGTATTCGCGCCCAACAAATTGGAATGGTCTTTCAACATATGGCACTGATGCCGCACCGGTCGGTTCGTGACAACGTGGCTTACCCTTTGGAGATCAGAAAGATTTCAAAATCAAAGCGTTGGGCCGTATCGGACCACGCGCTCGGTCTGGTTGATCTGACCGGATATGAAGACAGGCTTCCCAAAGAACTCTCAGGCGGCATGCAACAGCGCGTCGGCATTGCCCGCGCGCTCGCTTCTGACCCCGAAATTCTGCTGATGGATGAACCCTTTTCTGCACTTGATCCGCTCATTCGATTACAACTGCAGGATCAGTTCAAGGCGCTGGTCGCCCAGCTTCAAAAAACCACACTGTTTATCACGCACGGCTTGGATGAAGCCATTCGCATCGGTCATCGCATCGCAATCATGAAAGACGGTGTGATCGTCCAGATAGGAACGCCAGAAGAAATCGTTATGAACCCTGCAGATGACTACGTTCGCGAGTTTGTACAGGGCATTTCTAAACTCAAACTGGTCAAGGCACACTCGATCATGGAACCGCTTGAGAGCTATTCAGGCGACCTTGGCGGTGCCCCCCGCGCGGACCATGGCGCAGATCTCGACCAGCTCATCGATTTGTCGGTGGGAGCTGATCAGCCAATTGTCATAACAGATGGTGGCTCAGAAGTCGGCGTCGTTACCAAACCAACACTTCTGCGCGGTATCCAGGGAGGCAAGAATGACTGATTCAGCAACCGAAGTGAAAGTCACGGCCGCCTCGGATATCGAAGTTGATCGCGAAGCTCTGAACAAGTCCATCAAGGAGTTTGCGGAGGAAAACGGCGACTATTATGCCGAGGCATTTCACAAAATCCACGACAACACTGGAACGTTGCCGCAAACCTTTAACTTGTGGGCGGCGGTCCTCGGACCCGTATGGGCCGCTTCACGAGCAATCTGGGGAATGTTTTGGGCGTTCTTGATCCTAGAAATCATTGCTTGGGTTCAGATCGGGCGCGGTGCCTGGGGAAACCCCGGGGCTTCGTTCTTTGAGCGTGCCGAGCGCCAGCAAACACGGGCCGAAGAGCTGCGCCAACGAGCTGCAGATGCAAGTGAACAGGCAGACATCGATCGCTTTACGAAACTTGCAGAGAACATTGAAAAAGCTGCATCAAATACATTGGAACAAGCAAATGCAGCCCAAGCGGAATCCTCCAGTATTCTGCTTACTGGATTGGTGATTTTGGCAATAGTGAAGCTCATCCAAGGCTTCTATGGAAACTCCATCTACGAGAAGCAATATTCTCGCTGGCGGATCAATTCCGGCAAGACAGAAAGTGGTCGAAAGCAGGCAAATCTGGTTCTGGGAATTGTTCTGACCGCAGCAATTGCGCCGCTCATTGTTTATAAATTCACAATCGCCAACTCTTTGGCGTTCTTGGATGAATTCCCTGAAGACTGGGTTTCGTCACTATTCTTAGGTCCAGAAGGCGGAACATTGTTCTCGGCAATCGCAAGCTGGATGGAAGCGCAGATAGATGCTGCCGCCCGAGCTGGTGGAGATGTGTTCGACGGGATCGTGGGCGGCGTGCGCACGGTCTTGGATGCATTAACAGTGGCGCTAAATGGATCACCATGGCCGGTTGTTATGTTGGTTATCGTGGTCACGGCATGGCGTGCCGCCGGCCCGCGTGTCGCCATATTCACGACCGCTTCGCTCGCCTATCTGGCGGTTCTGGGCTATTGGTCCATTGCGATGGAGACAGTCGCGTTGGTAGGAGCAGCCGTGCTTCTTTGCGTTGTTATTGGTATCCCGTTTGGCATCTGGTTCGGCAAATCTAGCCGCGCCTATAGGATCGCCGAACCTGTACTGGACTTGATGCAAACCCTACCTGCGTTTGTTTATCTCATTCCAATCATCGCTTTTTTTGGCACTGGGAACCCTCCGGGTATCTTGGCAACCATTATCTTTGGCATGCCGCCGGTAATCCGATTAACTGCCCTTGGAATGCGAGGTGTTCCAGAAAGCATTAAAGAGGCCGCGGTCGCGTTTGGTGCCACACGTTGGCAACTTCTAAAGGACGTGGAAATTCCGCTGGCATTGCCCTCGATTATGGCGGGTGTGAACCAAACGATCCTGATGTGTCTGTCGATGGTTGTGATCATCTCGCTCATCGGTGGTGGCGGGCTTGGTAAAGAGATCCTTGAAGCGTTGCAGTATGCCGCCAAGGGTCCAGGACTTCTGGGCGGTTTTGCAATTCTGTTCGTTGCCATGGTCCTTGATCGGATCGTTCAAGGTGCGTTTCGCCGTGAAGACGAAAAGATCTGATCTCTAATGAACCGGCGCCTGCGGTATTCCGCAGGCGCATATAGGATCCGGCATGTCAGACGCTTATCAGCAATCAATGATGGAGAACCTCTACTGGTGGGGAATTCCAACGCTGTTTCGCTGCCCAAACGAAGGCCCCGAAGGCAAAGATATCGCTCTAGTTGGAGTGCCGCATTCAACGGGAAATGGAACAACCGAGCGTGACCAGCACCTTGGGCCGCGAGCTTTGCGCAATGTCTCGGCGGTATCACGTCGTATGCATGGCGGCTTCGGCCTAAACCCATGGGAAGCTGCAAAGATCGTCGATGTTGGAGACGTCCCCTTTCCCCGCGCCAACGACAACGAACATTGCATTGAACAGATCACTCGGTTTTACACTGACATCGACGGCGCTGGAGCGCGTCCGGTTTCAATTGGTGGCGACCACTCGATCACCGGAGGCATTGTCCAGGCTTTGGGGCGCCGCAAGATAACCAAGGGTGAACCGGTTTGTTTTCTGCATCTGGACGCGCATACAGATGTCTTTACCAAAGTTGATCATTTCTTGGGTGCCAAGAAATCTGCGGCGCACTGGGGTGCCTATCTTGCGGATCAAGGTGATGTTGATCCGACCCATTCAATGCAGATCGGTTTACGTGGTCACGCACGCACTCTGGATTGGCTGCAACCATCTTATGACTACGGCTATAACGTCGTCACCATGAAGGACTTCCGCAACCGCGGCGTCGAAGACGTCGTGGCGCAAATCAAAGAGGTCATGACCGGCAGACCCGTTTACATCACATTCGATCTCGATTGCCTTGATCCAACGATTGCTCCGGGTGTTTCGAATATCGAAGCTGGAGAAAAGGGATTTGATATCGACGAGGCGGTTGCGCTGCTGCATGCCGTACGCGGAATGAACATTGTCGGAGGTGATGTGGTCTGCATGATGCCAACAAAGGATTCGCCCAATCAAATAACGGCATTGACTGCCGCTGCAATCATGTTCGAGATGATTTCGATGATGGCCGAAAACGTTGGTGCTGCACCATGAACGACGATTTCTTTCAGCCGGTATCTGGAATGGAGTTGCCAAGATTCGCTGGCGTCCCAACATTTATGCGCCTTCCATCGATGACCTCAGATCACCCGCGTTACCGAGAGGTTCAAATGGGCATTGTTGGCGTCCCTTGGGACAGCGGCACAACAAACCGCCCCGGACCGCGTCACGGGCCCCGCCAGCTTCGCGATTACTCAACAATGATCCGTGCAATGAACCCGGCAAATGGGATCAACCCTTTCGCCACGGTCAATTGCGCCGACCTGGGTGACGTGCCGCCAAACCCCGTCGATATTCAGGATAGCATGCAGCGGATAACGTCCTTTTATCGCGATCTTTCTGCGCGCGGCATTACTCCAATGACAGCTGGCGGCGACCATCTGGTATCGCTTCCGGTATTGCGCGGTCTGGCGAGCGACGGCCCCGTCGGCCTCATCCAATTCGACAGTCATACGGACTTGTTCGACAGCTATTTCGGCGGTCAAAAGTTCACGCACGGAACCCCTTTTCGACGTGCTGTCGAGGAGGGTCTGGTTGACCCAAAACGCTTTGTCCAAGTCGGCATTCGCGGCACAGCCTACAATGTCGAGGACATCGAATGGGGCGAAGCGCAAGGCATCCGTATTATCCGCATCGAAGAGTTTTTCGACCGGGGAGTTGCAGATGTCATGACCGAGGTGCGCGCGATTGTCGGTAAAGAGCCAACTTACTGCACTTACGATATCGACTTCGTCGATCCAACTTTTGCGCCGGGAACCGGCACTCCCGAAATCGGCGGACCGAACAGCTTTCAGGCTCAACAAGTCATTCGCGAACTGAGGGGCCTCAATCTCATCGGCGCGGATTTGGTCGAAGTCTCACCGCCATTCGATCCGGGCGGCGGCACAGCTTGGCTTGGAATTTCTCTGATGTTTGAACTTATGTGCGTTCTATCCGAGGCTATTGTTGCACGTCAGACCTAGCTATCGATTCTGCTTCTTTACTCTTCGCGAAAAACACTGCAGCGTCTCACCAATCGACATCGAATGAACGAACAACATTATCAATGTCCTCATTCGACAAGCCAATGCCGTTCATTCCACGGGTCATCAGTCCAAGTCTGGCTGTCTCTTCCAGTTCTTCAATTGCGTAGGTGGCTGCCCAGAGGTCTTTTCCTGCAACAACAGGCCCGTGATTTGCCAATAAGACCGCGGATCTTTTTCCAGCCAGCCCCCGCACCGCTTCCCCCATGGCATTATCGCCCGGTAGAAAAAACGGCAGCAGCTTAACCCGCCCAAGACGCATGATTGAATATGGCGTGAGCGCTGGAAGGACATTGTCCGGGTCTATATTCGGCAACATCGACAACGCAACCGAATGAATAGAATGCAGATGAACTACGGCCCCCGTACCATTTCGAGTATCATAAAAAGCGCTATGGAGCTGAACTTCCTTGGTCGGTTTATCACCTGAGACAAGTCTAAAATTGTTATCGAGATGACTGATGCGCGCGGGATCAAGAAAACCCATGGAGCTGCCTGTCGGCGTTACCAGCAGTGTTCCATCGGACAACCGCACCGAAATATTCCCGGAGGCGCCACAGGTCAGACCACGGTCGAACATCGACTTCGCGATCTTACAGATATCTTCGCGCGCCCGAACCTGCTCGTTCATGCCGATGTCTCCATCATTGTCAGCGTTTTTTCAAAGAAGTCGCTGTCACCAAAGTTTCCCGACTTCAATGCAACGGCAATTCCACTTTCGGGGACAAGGGCCAGGGGCACGCCGGCGGCAATCCTGGGCCCAATTTTCAATTGTCGAGCTGCCAAACCAGAGACCACCGCCCCCGACGTTTCTCCGCCCGCCACAACAATCCGCCTGAAGCCCCGCCCTGCGAGCTCGGAGGCCAAATTGGCAAATAGATCTTCAATGGCCTTTGATGAATTTTCTTTGCCGAACTCATTTTGAGCGGCACGAATAACATCAGGATCTGCTGAAGAGTAGATAAGGGGTGGCTTGGTTTGTTTTTCAGCCCATTCGGCGAGCATTTCTATCGTCACGGAACCTGAAACCGCCTCTTCGGCGGTTACTTCTTTTGCAGGCGCGATAGCCGAATAAGTGTTGACCTGTTCGCGGGTTCTCTTGGAACAGGAGCCTGACAAAACCACGCCCCGGCCCTCAACCGCAGACCATTTGGGGAGCGATGGAACAGCTCCAAAATTGGCGGGCAACCCCAATGCAATGCCAGCGCCACCACACAGCAAAGTTGCACCACGTGCTGCCTTGCCGATGGTCAGCAGATCGACATCGTAGATGGCATCCACAATGACCATAGACTTCTCGACCGGCATCGCCTCGAGAATGGCGTGCGGCCCCTGCGCCACAGTCGGTGCCCCTATATGAGACACGCGCCAACTGGTCTGCGCCGACAACACCCGGCGCAAATCCGGATCATTCATAGGCGTTAACGGATGGTTTTGCATTCCGCTTTCGCTCAGTAATTTATCCGCGACAAACAAATGCCCCTGATAAACGCTCCTGCCGTTCTCGGGATAGGCTGGGCAAATAACGACGCTGCTTGCGCCAAGACGCTCAGCCAATACTTCCAGAACTGGTCCGATGTTGCCTTCCCGAGTGCTGTCAAACGTAGAACATACCTTGAAAACAATCTGTTCAGCGCCATTCTTTAATAGCCAATTACACGCCTCGAGGCTTTCGTTTGTGGCCTGCGTCGCCGGCGCTGTGCGGGTTTTCAACGCAACGACACCAACTTCCAATTCCGTCTCGGGATCATCCTTGGGGCACCCAATGAACTGCGCCACAGACATGCCCGCTTCAGCCAAAGTCAGCGCTATGTCGGAGGCGCCCGTAAAATCATCGGCAATGACACCAATTTTCATAGACGGATCTCAGTTTTGGGACCGCCGTCCAGCCGGAAAATGTGATCGGCTGGACCCTTGCCAAATGAGCTGCATACCAAGGGATCGTGCCCTGGTATGATCAGCTCGCGCTTCGACGCGAGGCTTTCCAAAAGACTGAACCCCTTTAGCATATCCTCAAGATCAACGACGATCGGGAACGGCTTTCGAAACCAGAGGTTCTCATAGTAATGCGCTGCGTCCGATGCCAACACCATCCATCCGCTTTTTGTTCGCACTCGAACTGCTTGTAAGCCACGAGAATGCCCGCCGATACAATGAACCGTCACTCCATCTGCGATTTCGGAGTCCCCGTCATGAAACGTCAGCTTGCCGCGATATAGCCGCGTCACAGCCTCGCAAATATGGGCCGCAGAAAAAGGCATTCGAAGCCCATCGTGGCACATGCACGGTCCTGTCGCGAACTCCATCTCAGCCGCTTGCATGTGCAAATGCGCATTGGGAAATAGGGCCAATCCACCTGCGTGATCATAATGAAGATGTGTGACGATCACTTCGTCTATGTCCTGTGGCATCAACCCCAATGGCGCCAAGGCTTCAACTGGACTTCTTCGAATTGGACGGTCGCGATCCAAAGCCTCTTTTTCGTCATATCCTGTATCGACCAAAATATTTCGATCACCGGAACGAAGCAGCCAGACAAAGTAGTCCAGTGGGTGCGGGGCGTCGTGGTTGTCATCAAATATGAAACTGTCCGCACGGGTCCGCGCATTTCTGTCGGCATACTTGATGGCGTAAATTTCCCAATCGCTCATCTCGTCACCCTTTCAAAGACACGCACTTGTTTGCCAGTCACCATCCTGGCAACAGCGGCGTCAAACGTGCGAAAATGGTAGCTGTTAAGATGCGCGTCAAACCCTTCGCGATGTCGGTAAACTTCGTACAGAAAAACTCCTGCATCATCCACACACACATCGAATTGCAAGCAATCAGGCTCAACATCTTTTGATGTTCGCGCATTTTCATTCATCAACGGAAGAAACGCCTGCATTTGGCCCGGTTCGATTTCAAATGCGACTGTAACGACATACATCAGATTGTCAGCTTTCCGCGAAGCGCCGCAAAACCGCGACGCATTAAAGGCACTTGCGCCAAGATCAAAGCAATATTGAGAGTAAGCAGGATCGCCGCTCCTGGGCGAGAAATGAAGACAGATAAATCCCCGTCTGAAATCAATAGCGAGCGGCGGAATGTCTCATCGAACAGGCCACCTAATATTACACCTATGACCAGCGGCGCGATTGGATACTTCAATAAGTTCATGAAATAAGCAAAGAAACCGACACCCAACATTAAATAAAGATCGTTGATCCCTCCACCAACACTGAATGACCCAATTGCAGTCAACACCATCACGATCGGCAGGAACACCGTTTGCGGGATCCGCAATATGCGGATGAACACCTTGGCCGTAAACAGTCCTAGAATGAACATTGTCAGTGATGCCAGCACCATGATTGCAACGACACGCAAGATCAAATCAGGGTCGATGGTCGGACCGGGAATTACGTTGTTGATCTTGAATGCACCCATTAAGGCAGCAGCCGGTGGTGACCCCGGAATACCAAGAACCAACAGCGGTATGAGCGCCCCGCCTATACATGCATTATTGGCAGTTTCTGAGGACAAAAGGCCATCGATTGAACCCTTTCCAAAGTTTTCACCATCCTGAGAAACCGACTTTCCAACTCCGTAGCTGACCCAACCGGCAACATCTTCTCCCACGCCCGGAAGAGCGCCAACACCAGTCCCGATAACTCCAGAACGTGTGATCGTCGGAAGATGTCGGCGTACCGCCGCCAAGTTGGGCATAATCCGGCCCTGCAAGGCCAATATATCGGCTGTTTTGACGTGCCTCAGCCCTTCGATAATCTGCGGCACCGCGAAAGCACCCATCAATACCGGCACAACCTGGAAGCCAGACAGCATGTAGGACCAGCCAAATGTATAGCGTGGCTCGGACAACAGCGGATCCAGACCGACCATCGCCATTGCAAGTCCAATTAAACCGGCGATCCAACCCTTGATTACCAAGTCTTCACTCATAAGCGTGCCGGACAATAATATTCCGAACAGCGCCAACAATGCTTTTTCTGGGCTTGCTATGTTCTTTGAGATTAAAAGCAGCACCCAGACAAAAATGAGCAAAGCTATTGTACCGATTAATGTCCCGATAAAGCTCGCCGTCGTTGTCAGCCCCAGGGCTTCTCCCCCACGACCAGATTTCGCAAGCGGATATCCATCCATGGCCGTCGCAGCACTCGCGGCCGTGCCGGGTATATTGAGCAAGATCGATGGATACGATCCACCGTAGATAGCACCGACGTAAACACCCAACAGCGCGATCAGCGAGTAATCCAATGGCACTTTGTTGCCAAAGAACCCGGTTAGGATTGTCACTGCCAGTGTAGCAGTCAGGCCTGGCAGAGCCCCAAAAGTGATGCCCAGGAAAACTGACGTAACAAGATAAACATAAGTTAGTGGATCAATGACAAGACCGAACAACGCACTGCCAAATCCTGACAGTTGGGAAAACACAAACTCCATGTCAGGGTCTCCAAATCGGTCGCAGCGTTACATAGTAATGGTATTCGATCTGCTTAAAGATCAGTCCACCTCGGTTTGGAACGTTCTGCCGAAACCCAAAAGCCATGGCACATACCAAAATCAAAGGTGCCAAAATCGCGATGGCGGGAATGACCCAGGTCAGTATCGTGCTCCTATGCTGGATGACGACCCAGATCATCAAAAGTATCCAAAGAACAAGCGAAACTAGATCATCATCGTGTTGCGACCATTCCTATTGGGGAAAGTTGGACACCAATGCGTAAAGACCCGCAACCGAGATCACAACGGCGACCAACTTCATTCTCTCCGGTTTGCCAAGATGGAAACCGTGGATCAGACCCGTGATCAAAAGTCCCGACGCAATGATGAAATCAACGCGAGGCACAAGCCCGACAATATAAAAGAACAAGATTGCACCGATGGTCGCAAAACGAAGCGCCTCAGCGCGGTTCCAACCAATACCTACTGCGGTCAGTGCAACACGCGCGCCCCCGGTTCGCACGGCGATTATCAGTAAGGCAATCGCAAGAACGAAAAGGCTTCCAAAAATTCCCAAAGGAACAATGGCCGCCGAGTTATACCAATCCGCCCCGCTCACGCCGGCACGGTGACTACCAAACAGTGGTATGAAGGAAGTGCGCCAAAGAAAGAAAACAGAAATGACAATCAAGAAGAGAGCACTCCAAAAGTCTCTCGCTCTTAAGACAGCCTTGTCATGGGGGTCGCTCAAGTTCTTCACTCCGCCGCGTAGGCGAAAGGCGCGGTCGATCCGCGCCTTTCCAAGTCTATTGTCAAAGGCACATTAGGGCTTTGCTATATTCAACGACATTGGGTCGACTGTCGTAACCCCAAGATCCTTCAATGTATAAGCAAATGTGCTTTCAAGGTTGGCAAACAACGCTTGTGCATCTTCACCGTATTGGCCGCCAACGTCGTAGTTGTTCGCCGCCGCCCACTCGGCAACGACATCAGATGCAATTGCCTTTTCAAATGCACCACCTAACGCGGCTTTTACATCATCCGATGCGGAATTATGCACTGCAAAGCCAATGGCTTGCTTGAGCGGTAGGTATTTGTCCAGTCCATCATAAATCGAAAATGCCGATGGCACAGAGCTTCCGCCAATTTCAACGCTATCTGGTGTCAGCATTGCAAGTGGCTTCAGTAAGCCGCCCTCAATCAGTGCAGCTTGTTCAGCTAGTGAGGTCACAACCAATGCAACTTCGCCCGCGATAGCCGCTTCCTGACCAGGTGCAGAACCCTTGTAGGGCACGAACTTAAATTCAACCCCTGCCCCATTTTGGATGGCTAGCAAATTCAAATGGTGAATGGAGCCTGCGCCAGACGCTGCGGCCGGAATTGAGCCTGGTGCCGCTTTGGCCGCTTCTACCAATTCCTGCAAAGTGTTGTAAGAACTTTCAGCTGGCACGGAAATCAAGTCCGGAGAACCTCCCACAATGAACGGATACCAGTAGTCGAATTTTTTATCCCATCCACCCTGAACCGCAGCAGTCACATTCGATTCTGAAAGACCGACCAAGGTGTAGCCGTCGTCTGGCTGGTTCATCACGTAAACCATGCCATTCGAACCTGCGACTCCGCCGGTCTGGTTGATAACATTAATCGAGACTGGAAGATGTTTCTCCATTTCCGCCATGATCATGCGATTGATCGAGTCGGTACCGCCTCCGGCCCCCAAAACAACCGCAGTTGTGATGTCACGATACGGATAATCCTGCGCAGCAACACCGGTGGCCAGACCCGCAAACAGAGCAGCGGCGCCAGCAAGTTTTGCAATTCCAAGTTTCATTTTGTGTCGTCCTCCCGAACAGTGCGTTTGTTATTGACTTTTTTTGCGTATGCGTTAATTAATGCATTGTCAACTTTAATACTTCGAAATGGAACAAACATGTCATCTATCACCTTCAATTTCCGGCTACGGCAATGACCAAGAGTCTTTCAATATCGGTGTTTGATGGCGATGGCATCGGTCCCGAAATCATTGATCCTACGGTAAAGATTCTAAAATTGCTGTCGCAGAAATCAGATAGTTATTCGCTGAGTTTCACATCTGCACCAGCAGGCGCGGCGCACTACGCTGAAACAGGCGATTCTCTGCCAGCGGAATCATTGGAAATCGCTCGAAAATCCGACGCGATTCTTTTATCTGCGATGGGTCTTCCTGACGTTCGCTACACGGACGGCACAGAAATTTCGCCGCAAATTGACCTCCGAAAGGAACTGACTCTCTTCGCGGGCATCCGCCCCGTGACAGTTCGCGCAGGCCAAGCCAGCCCTCTGAATATCCCCAAGGGTAAAGAAATAGACTTCGTGTTGGTGCGCGAAAGCACCGAAGGCTTGTTTTATTCTCAAGGCAACGGGCAGGTCACTCAAGATGATGCTCGCGAAACCTTGTTGATTACGCGCGATATCTCCGAAAAACTATTCAGGTTCACATTCGAGTTGGCAGCTAGTCGCAAAAAGTCAGGCCGAGGGCCTGGTCGAGTCACTTGTGTCGACAAGGCAAATGTCTTTCGGGCATTCGCATTCTTTCGCGAAATTTTCGATGCTGAGGCAAAGCAGTTTCCGGATTTGAACGCAGATCACGCCTATGTCGATGCGACGGCACTATGGATGGTGCAAAAACTCTGGGACTTCGACGTGCTGGTTACTGAAAACATGTTTGGCGATATTCTGTCAGATCTTGGCGCGGGTTTGATGGGCGGACTTGGCTTAGCCCCTTCGGCGGATATCGGTCTCGAACACGCGGTATTTCAGCCGTGCCATGGCTCTGCGCCCGATATTGCCGCCAGGGTGTTGCAAACCCATTTGCAATGATATTGTCGGCAGCCATGATGCTGGAGTGGCTTGGGGTTAAACACGAAATTGATGACTTGGTGACTGACGGTGCGAAATTGCGCGAATCTGTCGAAATGGTCGTCTCTGCGGGCAGAGTTTTGACGCGTGATCTGGGCGGAAATGCCAGTACAATCGAGGCCGCAATCGCGGTCCAATCGGCACTGAGGATAGAATGACCGGACCCCTGCGTGTTGCTTGTGTTGGGGCTGGCTACTTTAGCCAGTTCCATTATGGCAGTTGGGCCCGCATGGACCGCGTTACTTTGGTTGGTTCGTGCAACCGCGATATCGATGGTGCGCACGCAACTGGTTTACCAGCCTATGACCATCTTCAAACCATGATCGAAGAAACACGACCAGACCTGCTCGACATCATTCTACCGCCCGTCGTTCATGCCGAAACAATAAAGACCGCACTAAGATTTGGCGTGAAAACACTGATCTGTCAAAAACCGTTCTGCGAAAACAAAGCAGAAGCCTTAGCGATGGTTGAATTGGCCAAGGAAGCCGGTGCCGAGATCATTATTCATGAGAATTTTCGCTTCCAACCTTGGTACCGAAAATTAAACGACATCCTGAGATCTGACTTGGTCGGCAAGTTGCACCAAATCACATTTCGTCTTCGGCCAGGAGACGGTCAGGGCGCCGATGCCTACATGGATCGGCAACCATATTTTCAGAGCATGGAAAAATTTCTTGTGCACGAAACGCTTGTGCATTGGATCGACACATTTCGATTTTTGCTGGGTGACCCGATCGCTGTTTATGCTGATTTGCGCAGAATGAATCCTGAAATCGCGGGCGAAGACGCAGGCTATGTATTGCTGGACCACACGAATGGAGTTCGGGCGTTGCTCGACGGCAATCGCCATCTGGATCATGCAGCCGACAACCACCGCCGGACAATGGGTGAAGCATTGGTGGAAGGCACCAAAGGTTCAGTCACCTTGCAAGGCGACGGGTCGCTTTGGTTTCGAGCATTCAAAGACACCGAACGACGGTGTCTTTTGCCGCCCGATAGCTGGGAAGGATTTGGAGGGGACTGTGTGCATAAGTTGCAAGAACACGTCGTATCCGCCCTACTGGACGGTTCCCCATTGGAAAATACTGCGCAAGAGTATCTAAAGGTCATCAACATTGAAGAGGCGATTTACTCATCGGCCGAAACAGAAAAGAAACTACATCTGGAGCGCCTGTGAAAACTCAGATCGACAAGCCACCCTCCAATACCCAGCGCGCCATAAAGGAAATGCGCGAGTTGATCTTTTCCGGCGATCTTCCTGCGGGCTCGGATCATCTTGAAAGCGAATTGGCTGATCGGCTGGATATGTCTAGAACGCCAATCCGTGAAGCGGCGTTGACGTTAGAAAGTCAGGGGTTGCTCGAACTCCGGCCTAGAAAAGGCGTGCGCATCCTACCCGTCTCCGTGGATGATATGCGCGAGATTTACGACGTTTTGACCGAGTTGGAGAGTTTGGCGGCAAGAAAAGCAGCCGAACAGAACCTGTCAGAGGCAGAGCTAGGCTCATTGGCCAAATCCATCGAAGATATGGATATGGCCATCGCCGAGAATGCATTGGAAAAGTGGGCAGACGCCGACGACTTGTTCCACAGGGAATTGGTCCGCTTGGGTGGAAACTCCCGCGTTCAAATGATTGTCGCGATGATGAGCGATCAAGTGCGCCGCGCCCGTCATATCACGTTGTTCATGCGTCCAGTTCCATCTCGTTCTAACGAAGATCATCGCCAGGTGTATGAGGCCATCAAGTCGGGCGACGCGGAAAAAGCGGCCATTATTCACTATGGTCACCGACAAACTGCCAAGGCACTGATTATTGGACTGCTTGAGAAGCACCGCTTGAATAGAATTTAGGTTTTAGTTTGAAAAGACGCCGTAAAATACCCTGACAGGTAAAGCAGACATTCCCTTTTCGCTGATTGCAAAAAACCTACCACACAACTGATATCGAACACAAAAATGGATTAGAGTACCGCATCTGTGACGTGCATCACAGACAGGCCATCTAAACATGTGCTTTGAACCTCGTGTATGGAACGGGGAAGCGTTGTGAAGAATATTTATGTATGTATCTTGGTTAGTTTTGCATTCCTAAGTGGAACTGCAGAAGCAGCGGTTGTTAATTCGACTGCCCTATCAGTCGAAGGGGAGCAGGACGGCGTATCCTCGCTGGGACCATCGGCGCAGTACTACGGCGCAGGGGTGGTCTTCGAAGTGCATGAAGACTTGGAAAGCGTCGCAATGTCGATCGATCTCATCTGTCTGAATGACCCATGCAGTGGCGAAGTATTCTTGACGCGCAACGATGTCATTAATGGCATCAGCATCGCCTCTCTTGAAGACGGCGCACTATTTTCCGGCGGCGGCGAGCAAACGTTCTTCGGTGCTGGCCTTGATCTGGTCGCCGGTATCTATTCTCTGTCGATCTCGTGGCGCGAGGGCTTTGGAGGATGGTGGGGCACAACTGTTCCAGACTTCCAAGGCGACGGACGCGTTTCGTATATTCGCGACGGATTCATGGAAACGTTCGACAACGGATTTTCGCCACAAGCCAGCTGGATAGAGAACGCAGTATATGACACTGGCATAACAATTACCGCTGACAAATATGTCCCCCCGGTGACGCATGTCCCTCTCCCCGCTGGAAGTGTTTTGTTGCTTACCGGCCTTGCGCTTTTGGGTCTGCGTCGCCGACTAAGTTAAGTCTCTCACATTTCTTAACAAGTAATTACCGCCGCCTGTGATTGTCATCACAGCGGCGGTTTTTCATTGCGGACAGACTGCCTTTGCATAAGCAAAGGAGCTTTGATCATGAACATGCACCTAACCGAGGCGACAACGCTCGGTTCCCCACCGATGGAGTTTGGCGATCTGCTGGAAGGCTGGGATACAGTTTTTGGCATTCGCTACGCCAATGTGAATTCGTCCATTGTCGCGTCTGGGGCAAGTCCGGATGACTTCAGCGAAAGTGCCACTGATACCGACGGAGACGTCGCAACGATAACTGGCCCGTTCGGAGACTGGCAACTGACGGGTGGTGGCGCTGGACGCCTGATAATGATGGAAATCCCGGTACCAACCGTCACATTAACCCGAACAGGAAAAACCGACCAGACCCGCACTAACGTTGTCTACACGGTTAAAGTTGCACTGGAACCAGTCCCCGTTGGCAGCGGTGACCAGGGCGGAGAACTTTTTGCCTTCAGGCTGATCGCACCGAAAGATAGTTTTCTGTCTGATGGTGTTCCGCTCATTACAGTGGAGTCGGTCGAATACGATGGCTCTGAAACGGACACACCAACAAACTTCTATTTGCGTGGGCTGATGGAAACCTGGCTGAACAAAAACGCCCAAGAATTCGACCATGTCTTCGCGACAGTCAACTTGAACTCCAAAGCCGACAAAGAGCACTTTCAGTGGCTGCGCCCAACCGACACAAGCTATGCTGTTTATGACGATGGCACAGTCGAGAACGGCGTATTTGGCGTTCTTTGTATGACCGAAGGACGCGAAAGCGCCCATCGCGCCCAAATGATTTCCCCGGATACTCTCACAGCTGGAAAGACCGGTTCCTTTTTGATCTCAAAGGAACGTTTCCTGCGAAAGATGATCCTGTACAGCATGAAAGATTTGTTCACTGGCCCGGTCAAGGAAGACAGATCCAAAGTCTGGCCAGATGACTACTTTGATCTGGCAGACCTGGATAACACGGTCACCAATACCGCCGATCTCTATATTGAAGAAATGATACTGGAAGAGGGGAAAGACGGCGTTCGCGTCGAAGTACCTGCCAACACCTTGGTTGCCCGCCTAGGCGACAGCTACCTTGACGTCAGCTTTGAGAACCTTTGGCATCCTTACAATAAATGGGGCGCTTGGTGGCTGGTGACCATTCACCATGACATCCGTTCGCGTTCGATGGCCAAGCTGGTGGATGGCAAGTTCAGCCTTGCCCCGGAAGTCAAACCGGATGACCCAAATCAGACGGTTTTCCATCATTACGCCACGGTCGAAAAAACCAAGGCCGCGAAAGTGATCTACTACGTTCTCTTGGGTCTGGCTATTCTGGCCGTTGTTCTTCCGGCAATGAAGTGGGGCTATATGAAATGGGTTGGCACAGCCGCAGAAGCCACCGAAGGCGGTGCAGCGGTCGCCGGGCAGATGGTCCAAACCACCGCTCCAACTGCTGGCGATATTGCTGCGGGCACCGCCGCTGGTGCCGGACCGGCTGCGGCAGTTGCCTCTGGCGAAACTGTGACAATGTCCCAATGGGTCATGGCCCAGATCACGGCGCGGCGTGCTGTCATCATGGGAATGATGTCTGGAATTGGTTTTGCTTACGAGCAATTCCTGCCGATCATGGCCGACAAGGACGCGCAGAAGGAACTTCCTAATTTCCGCGAGTTCACGACCGAGGTCATGACCCCGGTTTCTTTCCCCGGAAACACCGGGTTTGAAGTCGATCAACTACAATTCAATGGCTCTCTGCAAGCTCTTGGACAGGCACATTTCACGGCCTGATGCAGCCTCGGGCGGCGCTGAAATGCGCCGCCCCACACACTGAAATTCTGGAGCGATGCAATGCCGCTGACAACCACCGCACGTGGATGGGACATGGTGTCCTCAATTCACATAGATACCCTAAACGAAGCCATCGTCATCGGGCAAACCACGCCGGACGGGTTTTCGCAGCTTGGCGATGACGACGTATCAGTATCGGCAGACTTTGAGCCGTGGCAGATCAGCCCCGACGGAGATGGCAAAATCCTGACCTTGGACATGGATCTGAATGATCTGACCATCGACTATGGCAGTAAAGTCAAAAAATTCGCTAAGGCCACCGCCCGTGTAGATGTTCGCCTGGACTTGTTGCCTCTTGAACAAGACACGGCAAAATGCGCGGCAATGCCAAAGCAAACGATGTTGCTGGTTCTGGACACCGACGGAGACCACAAAACACTTCCAGCACGCGTTACCGGCGTCGAGATCACAGGTGGCTCGGGCATCATGGACGAAGGCTATGCCGGGGCCGCATTGCAATCTTGGCTGCAAGACAACCTTGTTCGTTTCACCCATATCTTCGCGGCCATCACACTATATCGCACGGTGGAACACGGTGAAGATTTCGCCTAGTTAAAGCCAACAGCCATCAGTTATGCCTTTGGCCGCAATATGGATAATCCAGAACGCTCGACGTTGGGCGTGCTTTGCCAGACCCAGAATCGCGCCACAGATGGTCTGTTAAATCAGATCGAAGCTGACGTTATTCCAGATGGTTCTGACGTTGGATTCCTTCTGTCTCGCCGTCGATTTATCCGGGACGTTCTTGCCCCCGCTTTGCCTGTTACCTTTGATGGTCTGAAGGCCAAGGACATTGACTATCTCGACGACGACGAGGGAATTACGCTGAACCGCAAACCAATGCTCAAAGCAGTTGAGCACAAAGGCAAAACCTACGACCCAAGGCTGGAATACCTCGAGCTTCGCCTGGGGCAGGGCTACATCGACACCACCGCCCACACCCGGACCAAGATCATTCCGGGAGTTTGGGGGCACTGTCGCACCCGCGGGCGCTACTCCATCGCCCTGAAAGATCGCGATGACGGTGGCAAGACCATCGCAGTTGAAAAGGTTGGCACTCCTGAAGAAGAGAAATGGAAAGAAGTTTCCAAAGGGATGAAGATTGCCAAAGCTGTTCTAGGCATTCTGGCGGCTGTGATCGCCGTTGCGGTGACAATTTGCACTCTGGGATTTGGCATGACCGTCGCTGCGCCGGTCTACGTGGCTTTGTATGGCTCCATGGTTGCCTTTACCGCAGTTATGGCCGCCCGGATTTTGTCCGGCGAAGAAAGTCCGCCGATTGATCTGTTGACGACCCACTTGGACGAAGCGGTAACTTGGGGCGCAAACGGCAGTTTCCAGCCCGATTTTGCGGGCCTAAATTACGCGCTTCAGATTGGCGGGGAATATGTCGACACGCCGATGCAAGCCTTGGGCGCCATGCCCCCTGCCCTAGCATTTCAAAACCAATTTGCCGACCGGATGGCGGCACGTATTCAGGAGAAGCTTCATGTTGTCGCTTGAGGGATGGGATCTGCTGACGATTGCGGATGTGACATTGGTCAACAAGGCTATGGCTGCGCGCCATAATCAGCTGATCACTACGTTCGATTATGATGGTGACCCCCTGCATCTGACTGGAAAATTTGGCATCTGGTCCATCCGACCGGGCGGTTCAGTCTCGCTTTTGGAAGTGGCAATTCCAATTGAAAACGCAACCCTCAAAGGCATCCCCGGCCATCGACGTCCATTGAAGATATCTGGCGTCACTCTGTTGGCCAGACTTTCGCTATCGATGTTGCCGATGAAGGATAATCCCGGCAGTCAGGAACTTCGCTTTGATTTCGAAGAAAGTGCGAAGGCCGGCGACGGCGTTATCGGATTGGATATTGAAGATCCTGCCGAGACGATGAGTGCTGCCCACAAGCAAATCCTGAAGACTGCTGCCGCCGCCTGCCTGTCTGCCCATGCCGCAGATGTGAGTTATGTCTTTGCCTCGGTCAAAACGCGAGGCTCCACCCAAGGCGCTGTTTTTGACATGCCGCACCACGATTGGGCCAACATAGCCACAGCGGACGATCGTCACTATCTGGCAATCGCAGGTGCGTTGTCCAACAAAGTCAAACCTTTGCGAAACATCGATCCAAAGCTGATCGCAACGAAGGGGGGTGCCTATTTGGCGTTCTCAAGCAGGTTCTTCAACGAACGCTTGCTCTTGCCGGTCGTGCAAAGTGACTTCCGACCAAAGTCAAAGTTCACTCTGAAAAGTGGTGCGGTGCACAACGCCAGACACATAATCCTTGGTAAGCAACGAAAAGGTATTTGGACGGTGGAACCCATAATAAAAGGGCTTCGTATCGCTGCAGCGCAAAAAGCCCTTTCCATTCAAGCAGTGACAACGGCAGATCTGCCACTGGGCGCCGTGCTGACCAGTTGGTACCAGGCCTCAATGAAGTTTCATTTCGACAAAAAAACCCAAACAATGACCTTCAAATCCGATCCAAGCCCAAAAGAACGCCACGAAGTTTCGATGGGTATCGTTTCAGAAATCCTTATTGGTTGGTTGATCCGGCTGATCGTACTGCTGAATGGGAAGGCTATTTCTAAGCTGACAAAGGGCCTTGCCCTGGGAATGCAAAAGATCGCAACACCGACTGTCGAAGCTACCGGATGGTCCGGTGTGCGCGATTTCGCGGTCGGTCACGGGGTCATGGATGGTGCCTTTGTCATCACGGACACCCGTCCGGTCTAAGGAATGGAATATATTGCTGACTTTGACCAACCGACTTTCACGGGTCACTCGCAGTCTAACATGCTGCCTCAGTTGCCGATCATGTCTTCCAGTGCCTCACGATCCGACAATACCAATTGGCGACTTTCCGAACGTAGATACCCCTGCTTCACCCAGGTCTTGATGTGTCGATTCACATTCTCTCTGGCCAAACCGCTGAATTCACCAATCTCTCCCTGCGAGAAACGTTCTTTCAAGTGTTCTACCCCGTCCGGTCCAGTTTCGCCCCACCGATCAAATAATTGCAAAAGTGCGCGCGCCAATCGCGGCCCGCCTTCCGTAACGGATTGGGTGGCAAACATATCTGAAGCATTGCGAACTTTCCGGCAAAGCTCGGTGATAATTGCCTGGGCCACATTCGGCCGCTCTGCCACAAATGCGAGCAGGTTCTGGCGGGATAATACAAGCCCGGAGACGGTACCAGCCGCGATAGCATCTGCACTGCGTGCTCCGCCATCCAAAGCAGCGATCTCGCCCAAAAGTTCACTGGGACCCATATGTGCAAGAACTGACTTGCGGCCAGACGCCGATGTCACAGAAACCTCAACCCGACCGGTCTCGATCAACATGACCATGTTTCCAGGTTCACCTTCAGCAAAAATCATCTGGCCAGGATCAAATGTTCTTCGCCGCGCATCAGCAAACAGCGCCCGACAGTCGGCTAGATCCATCGACGCAGCCAGAACACTGTCTTGCATGATATCTTTGATATTTCGAATATTCATGGGCACATATCGAAGCTGCACCGACCTTTGGTCAAGTTACTTCCATGTTTGCGTCAAATTAAGTGTGCAAGACAGAGATATAGACCAAGGCCCATCGCTTCACTAAAGTATCAGCAGAAAAGCTGCAGGTAATGCCGTAAAGCGCTGATTCTTATTAGTTCTAGGAATGGAATGACACGCAAATATCCCCGGCCCAACGCGCTTGAAGGCATAGTTCAAGACCTATCCAACGCCGAGCCTCGCCCGGTGGGCTCTGAAGCATGGTTTCTGGGCGGAAATGCAGAAAATGCCGAGCTTTTGCAAGAATTGTTGACAGAAGCACTTGCTGGCCACGTTAAGAACCGACGCGCCTATGAACCGGACGACCCGGATTTTCTTTATGCAGAAGACCGCAACGCAGACTTTGCCAATTCCAGCGAAAAGATGCGGTCGGCACTGCGCGACCTAAACGACAAACTCAAAGGGTCGATCCCGCTTTCCAGTTTCCGCAACCAATCGCATATGTATTGGGACATCACCCTGCCGGGCATTGTAGGTTATTTGGCAGGCTTGTTGCACAACCAGAACCAGGCGGCCGCCGAAGCCTCGCCTGTCACAACGGCAATCGAGTATGTTGTCGGTCAGCAACTTTGCGAGATGCTGGGGTACGACACAACCTCTGATCCTAAGCCCTGGGGGCACATTGCCGCTGGTGGAACCATCGCAAATGTCGAAGCTGCATGGGCAGCCAGGAATCTACGTTTTCAAGCGGTCGCATTGGCTCATGCCATTCGTACCAACGAGGCGTTTGAGAAAGCTCGCGCACTAACGGTCAAAACCTGCGATGGTCGTCGCGCGCCCATCGTCCAGTTGTCAGAGTGGGAGCTGATAAATATCGCGGTGGACGAGATGTTGGCGCTGCCAAAACGCCTTACTGGAGCGGCAGGCATTCCATCAGAAACGGTGGCGGCGGCGTTGGAAGATTTCTCCGTGCAAACAACGGGTTTGATGGATTTCTTCAGGACGGCCCAGTCCAGAACACCAACGCCCGTCGTTTTGGTTCCCGCCACCGCGCACTATTCTTGGCAACGCGCGACCAGCATACTTGGCATAGGGATGAACCAAATGATCCCTGTGGCCGTCGATAATGACGGACGCATGGATATGATTTCGCTGCGCAACACCCTTAGTGAATGCCTCTCGGAGAAACGCCCGGTATTGATGGTGGTTGCAGTCATGGGCACGACTACAGAAAGCGCCGTTGATCCCATAGCTGAGATTCTGGAAATCCGCGAGGAATACCGGGACCAGGGATTAGATTTTGCTGTCCACGCAGATGCGGCCTGGGGTGGTTACTTCGCCTCAATTCTGCGCCCGGCGAATGTCGGCCCATTTGGCGCAACCAGTCCGTTGGCCCCGATGAGTGATTATGTCGAACGTCAATTCCGGGCATTGGGCGGTGCAGATACAATCACAGTTGATCCTCACAAGGCAGGCTTTATCCCCTACCCTGCAGGCGCTCTTTGTTATCGCAATGGCGCTATGCCGGGTATGATCACTGTCGTTGCCGATATCGTTTATCACGGCGGCGATGCTCGAACGATGGGCGCATGCGCGCTTGCGGGGTCAAGCCCTGGTGCGTCGTCGACAGCCGTTTATCTATCGCATCAGTCGATCCCGACCAACCAAATGGGCTACGGCGATCTGCTAGGCCGCTGCCTGTTTAACGCAAAACGGTTCTATGCAGCCATTGTTACAATGGCCGACAGGAACGACACGTTCCAAGTAACGCCATTTAAGCCTTTGCCAGCCGAAAGGGCTGGCAAGACTCCGGTTGAAATCGCCGAACAGCGCTCCTTGATCGACGAAAAAATCGTTGGCCTGAACAACAATGTGCTAGAGCAGAATCTTCGGGATGATCCTGAACTAAAAGAGCTTTTTGATGAACTGGGACCGGATTTGACGGTGTTCAGCTATGCTTTCAACTTTCGCTCCGCGGAAGGATTGAACACAAATCTGGCTTGGATGAATGAGCTTAATAAGATGATCTTCGACTCTTGCAGCATCCAAGAAAATCCAAACTATCATGTCCCTATTCAACGGCTGTTTTTGACGGAGCACAGCTTTAGTCCCAAAATGCATGGGCAAGAGTTCTGCGATCATTTCGTTCAGCGCGCCGGTGCAACGCCAGTCGCTGGGGTAAACGTCGGATTCTTGATTTCGACCATGCAAAATCCATGGATAAGCAACACCGCTCGAGGCAACTTTATTCCCAACTTGCGGGACACCCTTCGCGACGTTGTCGAAGAAGCTGTCGAAAAAATCGTTCACAGGCACGGTTTGACACCACTGCCCCCAAAGAAGAGCTGAACAATGGTCCACATGAAGCCGCATATGCCGGAACCCGATGTCAAAAACATTCCCCACCAGCACGCCTTCGTTCTGGTCGGCGATAAAACTCATTTCGCGGTTCATATGGCGCAGTTTCACTGTGAACTGCACAAGTATCAGCTGATCTTCAAGATTACATTAAATGGCAAGGACGATGCGCTCCGCGATCTGCGAAAAGAATATCCGGACGAGGCTCTGTTCTTCTGCAACAGCGACGGCAAAGCCGATTGGTTTTCCATCCCCTCTGTCGCCGCAGGAAATGCGGATGGATCCAAGAAAGAACTGCGCGGCAATATCTTTGTCGGCATGCGACCTTTTCCACCGCCAGACCAAATGCCACCGCATTTCTTCCCATGGAAATGCGATCGGGCAATTCCGGCAATCACGGATGTCACCGTAACAGTTGAACGGATCGTGCTATTTCGACCCTACGCACATCACGAAGAACTGCCTGATTTTGCTACCTATTTCCTTTGGGGTGAAGGCAGCGAAGCTCATATCACAAACAAACAGATCGCGATGCTTTCCAGCTCGGAATTTGAAACACGTTCGTTTGGTCCCGATGTTGATTTCGTCGGATCACTGGCAATTCCACCAAGCCCTGACCCAGGCCACGATCCAGACCCGGTGACACCAGTTGATTGGCTTGAAGACACATTGCTAACCGCAGGAACCGTCATCACCATTCCGTCCATCCATGTTCGAGATCTCGATACCGGCGACATTACCATTCCGCCAGAACCGCCTTTGACTAAGGGTCAAAGTTACAGTGCTCTTTATCGCGGCATCACACCCGCACGCGCCATCACAGCGGGCTCGACTTTCATGTATTGCACTGCTGTGATAAACACTCCCGACCGGATCCCTAACACAGATTACGACGTGTTCGGCATCTTCCCCATGCCGAAGAAATATTGGGGATCCGCTCCATGAGTTACGAGCAAACCGAAGGCAATACCGAACTTTGGGCAACGGTGTTCGGTCCCGGGCATCCTGATTTGCAAAAACAGCATCGAATGCACAAGATGCTGCCCTCGGCACCACGTTGCCGCATGTGTCTGGTCCCCTTTGGCGGAATTGGCGGATGGATCATGTCCAAACGCGGCAAAGCCCCATCTTCACGCAACCCGCATTACTGCAATGCCTGCGATGGCTTTTTAGACGCGTTTCCGGGTGGAGCCGAAGTCGACATGTCTATCCTTTATGTCGACGTTCGCAACTCTGTCGGCACTGCGGAAAGTTCTTCCGCCGAATATGTCGGGAAACGGATTAACACATTCCTGAAACGCGCCACGGACGTCATCACCAAAAACGATGGGTTTGTGATGGCGTTCTATGGTGATTGCGTGGTTGCAGTCTGGCCGCCCGGGTTTTCCGGTCCGGATCATGCAAAAAAAGCAGTCGCTGCAGCCAAAGCCCTGGGAGCAGCGTTTGCTGGCAATAGTGAGGTACCAGCCGGCACAGGATTGCACACCGGGCCAGTGTACATTGGAACCGTCGATGCAGGGAAAGGCACATTCCGTGACATCTCTATCTTTGGACACTCGGTGAATGTGACGGCCCGACTTGCGTCAGTTGCCGATGGTGGTCAGGCGCTGGCTTCAGATGCATTGGCGTCAGCGGCTAACATTTCAACGGAAAATGCCCAATCACTGGACTTGAAGGGGCTAAGCTCACCCGTCAAGGTGGTCACCCTTTGACCATGCGCTGAGCAGATGTTTGATACAGTTTGGAAAGCGCTCTGGGCAAAAATCTGAGTGATTGCTTTGAGGTGGCGGTGGCGTCAGACCGATGCGAACCAGTTTCTGCTACGGCAATATGACTGTCCGTTGTGCGCCGCAAAGGTTGTGCCATTCGGCAAAAACGGTGGTTCGGTTCAGCTTAAAAGTGTTTCGGCTAGAAAGTAACCGATTTTGGTTGAAATTATTGTAGACCGTGGTGTGGAAGGAAGCGAATTTCTGTAAGCAACGCATCTACCTAAACCGCAGCATGGCCCGCTCTCGTCGTTGAAATGGCAGGTGCGAATTCTCCACGCGATTGTTCACCCAGCGACCGGTGGTTTGTTGTTCCGGTGCGTTCAGATACCACTTCCACTTGTTGGACCGGAATCCATGAATTCTACGTTTCTTAATCTCGCCCGCAAGCATCGGGCCAAACCTGTTCCACCAAAACCGGACTGACTAATGACTGATTTCGATGCCACGCTAGTGGAGAAGATCCTCAACGTATCAAAGTTACAGCGAGAAGCTAATATGCAAAATCACTGCCAGACGGATGATCTCTGGACTCGTCATTAAATGTGAAATTGGTTGGATTTGGTCATTTGACGATGCTATGCAACCGCCCCAACCCGTCTCACGGCGGTTTATTCTGACATTGCCCATCTGAAGCTTTACAAATCTGCCCAACTCCGCCCAATAAACGTAATTTTGGCAATACCGAATCAACGATTCCGAGGCGCTGAATTCAGTCTCCGCTATTCAGATTCAACCAAACGCATAATCGTCTCGATGTTGAATTCAAGCCGGCCGTCCAATGCCTCAGGCACCATGAAATCCCGTTCAAACAAAAACGAACCAGTGAAGCGATTGGTCAAATAATAGTACCCAATCGCCGCAATTGTGATGTTTAGATTTATCGGATCGATGTTTTTTCGGAATGCACCATCTGCCTCGCCACGCTTCAGGATTTCGCCAACCATATCCGTAAATTTCCGACTGACATCCTGCAATCGGTCCGATCCCTGAATATGCCGGGCCTGGTGCAGGTTTTCGCTGTTAACAAGTCGAATGAACTCGGGATTTTCTAGGTAGTACTGCCAAGTAAAAATAACCAGCCTTTTCAGGGCATCACGCGGAGGAATGTTCTCCAGCTCCAGTTCTTGCTCAGCGGCGCGTATGCCGATGTAAGCTTCTTCCATGACGACCTTGAAGAGATCCTCTTTGCTTCCGAAATAATGGTAGATCATTCTCTTATTGGCTTTTGCTCGGTCAGCAATCTCATCGACCCGCGCGCCGCCCAACCCTAGTTTCGCAAACTCTTGCTTTGCAGCATCGAGGATTCGCGCCTTGGTGGCATCGGCGTCTCTTGTCCTCTGTTTGGTCTTAGCCATCCCTTTTCCTACCCTTTCCTCCAAGGCTTTGAAATTCAGTCGCCTGTATCCGGATCATTACCAGATTTTGATTCGTTATACCCGACTTGACAATAAAGAGAAATCGGAAGTAACTAACTAGTGCGTTACTTATCGAATCGAACACTTATACCGTAGCGCTTCAAGATCGGAGCGCCCCCGACACGGGGATCAAATGGGAGGACCAAATGTAGTTCATCAAAAAATTCATCGACCAGGAAACGGTTAATCGCCGAGATCTTCTGCTCGCATCGGCCTATGGCCTTGGCGGCGTTGCCGCCGTGGGGCTCATGGGGCCAGGCATGGCACGCGCCGCAATCGCCGACCCGGCAGTCGCTTGGTCATATCGAAACCGCACAAACCCCTACTGGAATGAGATCGTGTCGGGCGGAGAAGCGTTCGTCGAAAGTCTCGGCAAATCCAAGGACTTCCTTACGCACCTCATCAACGAAGGTTCGTCTGAGAAGTCCCTGGCGGACGTAAAAGCGCTTCTATCGAAAACAAACGGCGACCTCGCACTTGCCATCGATACCAATGACGCACCAAATGCCCGTCCGGTAGTCGAGGCTTGCGTCGCCGCCGGAGCATATGTTTCGACCTTGTGGAACAAGACGGATGATCTGCACCCCTGGGACTTCGGCGACAACTACGTAAGCCACATGAGCTGGTCCGACGAAGGTCCCGCCGAACAAACCGCGCGCATCCTTCTGGACGCGATGGGCGGTAAGGGAGGTGTCGTTCATCTGGGTGGCATCGCATCGAACAATCCGGCCATCGAACGTCTAAACGGCCTCAAGAATGCGCTCAAGGATTACTCAAACGTCGAACTTCTGGACGCACAACCCGCTGATTGGGATACACAAAAGGCCAACCAGGTCATGTCTTCTTTCCTGACCCGCTACGGTGACGAGATCACCGGCGTTCACTGCGCCAACGACACTATTGCCTATGGGGTTCTCGAAGCGCTGCGTGCCGAAGGTATCGAAGGCATGCCGGTCGTGTCTTATGACGGCAACCCACAAGCTGTTGAGCTTGTCGCACGTGGAGACATCCTTGCCACTGTATTCACGAACCCGCACTGGGGCGGAGGGATTACAGCTGCACTCGCCTATCACGCGGCGACCGGACACTTTAAACCGTCGGACGAGCCGAACGAACATCGCGAGTTCAACGGCCCGTCAATCTTCGTCACACCGGATGACGCAGCCGCCTTCAAGACGAACTATATCGACAACGTCCCAACTTATGACTGGACCGATTTCTGGGGTCCTTCCAACGGGCCCATCGTCTACAAGTGATATCCTTTGACCAGCCCGTCCCGTTCGGGCTGGTCACCTACATGTGATAAGAACAGCCAAGAACAATTGGCGAGAGACATTGGTCCCCTGAACCGGAAGGAATTCCATGCCATTCATCAAGTCTCACCTAGACGCCCTCACAATCAGTCGCCGCAACTTTTTGCTGGCAAGTGCCGCAGGGGTTGTCGCTGCACCCTGGGCCCGCGGAGCTATGGCGGACGGGCACGCACCGACAGTTGCCTGGAGTTTTCGCAATCGATCCAATCCCTATTGGAACGCCATCGCTTCGGGCGGGGAGGCATTCGTCGAATCGATTGGCATGAGTAAGTCCGAAATGGTTCAGCTGATTAACGAAGGATCATCCGAGAAATCACTGGCCGATGTGAAAGCTCTCCTCGCGAAAGTGGGCTCGAAGCTTGCTCTTGCCATTGACGCCAACGATGGGCCGAACGGAAGGCCCATCGTTGAAGCAGTGGCCGATGCTAACGCCTACGTCTGCACCATCTGGAATAAAACCGAAGACCTCCACCCTTGGGATTTCGGTGACAACTACGTCGCACACGCCTCGTGGTCGTCTGTTGATCCCGCCGATCAGGCGTCACGCGTGGTGTTTGACGCCATGGGCGGTAAGGGTCGTGTTGTCGGTCTCGGAGGCATTCCATCGAATCCGCCAGCAATCGAACGCCGCCAAGGCATGATGAACGCGCTCAGAGACTACCCTGACATCGAGCTCCTCGATTATCAGCCCGCCAATTGGGACACCCAGAAGGCAGCCGAGGTCATGTCTTCGCTCATCACCCGCCACGGCGATATAGATGGCGTGATCTGCGCCTCCGACACTATGAGTTTTGGCGCTCTGGAAGCGCTGCGTGCTGAGGGCATGGCCGGAACAACCAAGGTCGGCGGCTATGACGGCACTAGTCAGGCAGTTGAGTTAATACAGAAGGGCGAAATGACAGTCACCGTCGATACCAATCCATTCTGGGCAGGCGGCGCTCTTTCTTCGCTCGCGTATCATGCCGCCATTGGAACGTTCAATCCGTCCGAGGAACCACGCGAACATCGCGAGTTCTTCGGCCCCTCGATCATGGTGACCGAAGCTGACGCAGCCGCGTTCAAAGCCAACTTTATCGATGCCAAGCCCGAGTATGATTGGTCGGATTTCTGGGGCCCAACTACCCCGGCCATCTGATCCCACTACAGGGCCGGCACCTCCCAGCCGGCCCTGACACCGAATATCGGAGACGTGAGATATGACTGACATTTCGGCCGTTGTGGGCGCGGGTTCCTTCTTTAATCGCGAGCGCGTCGTCAAATGGGCGCCGCTCCTCGTACTATTCGTTCTGATCGTCCTATTCCCCTTCTTTGAGTGGCTGGAGGATTTTCGAGATGGTAAGGATCACGTCTACTTGCTTGACTCGCGTTTTTTGTCGATCCGCAACGCGGCCCGCATCGGGATCTCGTCGGCCCCTGCTCTGATGGTCGCCATTGGCGTGACATTCATTATCATCATGGGGTCGATCGACCTTTCGATGGAAGGAACGGTCTCGGTATGCGCTGTAATCTTCGCATTCGCCTTCATAGCCTGGGGTGGTACAGTCTTGAGCTGGGCGTGGATCGCCATGCCACTGGCGCTGGTCGTCGGCGCCGTGATGGGCTTCATCAACGGCCTTGTGCATATTAAACTCAAAATTCCGTCTTTCATGGCCTCACTCGCCATGGGGTTCGTCGGCACAGGACTTGCCTTGCTTCTAACGGGTGGCGACCGGATCCGGGTCGAAGATCCAGTCTTCCGATCTCTATTGACCGACCGCTGGTTTAACTTCCCGATCATGTGCTACGTCGCATTCGCCTTTCTTCTGATCGCCTGGTTCATCCAGTCTCACACAACACTCGGTCGCAACTTCTACGCTGTTGGAGGCGGCGAAGAACTTGCCCATGCAAGCGGCCTCAACGTTGAACGCGTTCGTCTGATGGGCTTCACGCTAGCAGGTGTGTTCTTCGCTGTCGGCGCGCTGCTCGCTGTCGGGCGAATCGGCATCGCCGAAACCGCAACCGGGAACAACTTCATGTTCGTCTCAATCACCGCCGTTGTCGTCGGCGGAACCGCACTCTGGGGCGGCCTCGGCGGCGTCTGGAATACGCTTGTCGGCGTCCTGATCGTCAACGTCATCAACAACGGGATGGTCGTGATCGGCCTGCCCGGGTGGGTTCAGAACGGCACACTTGGCGTTTTGGTCATCGCGGCGGTCGTCCTCTCGACCGACCGCAAGTCCGTCAGCTTCGTGAAATAGGGGGCGGATATGTACGAGCTTCGCGCAGTAGACAAAATGTTCCCGGGTGTTCACGCGCTTAAGGCCGTAGACTTCAAAGTGAACCGGGGTGAAATCGTCGGCCTCGTTGGAGAAAACGGTGCTGGAAAATCGACGCTGATGAAAGTCATCTACGGTGCTTACCAGCCCGACGGCGGCAACATCACTATCGACGGCACCACAGTTCGGTTCCAGAACCCACGACAGGCGATGGACCACGGCATTGGAATGGTTTTTCAGGAACAATCCCTGATCACCAATCTGACGGTCATGGAGAACATCTTTCTTGGCTACGAGGCCCAGTTCGTCAGCTACGGCGTCATCAACTGGAAGTCCATGGCGCAGGCGGCAAGGCACCAGTTGAGCAAAGTCAAACTGGACATCGATCCTTCAACAATCACGTCAGAACTCAGCTTTGCCCAGCGCCAACTTGTTGAACTTGCTAAGGTTTTGACGCTGGAAGAGAGAGTTGACGGCGATCTCGTTATCTTGCTGGATGAGCCAACGTCGGTGCTGGCCAAAGAAGAAGTCGAGCTGCTGTTCAACCTTGTGCGCGAACTCACCAATCGAGCAAGTTTCATTTTCGTCAGCCATAGAATGGACGAAGTTCTGGAGCTGTCAGACCGCATTTACGTCATGAAAGATGGCGAAGTAGTCGACGTTGTCGGCCAAAACGAGGCGAAAGTCGACGCCATTCAGCACAAGATGGTTGGGCGCGATGTCGACAAGGAATATTACCGGGAGCAAAAGCAACAGGACTACCGGGACGAGGTCGTGTTGTCTTTCCAGAACGTCAGCGACGGTCGGAAGTTTGATGACATATCTTTTGATCTGCATCGGGGCGAAGTTCTTTGTCTGGTCGGCACAGAAGGGTCTGGTCGAGAAGCAATTCTCCGCACTGTTTTCGGACTTGAGACACCGACGGAGGGAACGGTGGCAATTAAGGGCCAGCAAATAACCCGTTTCACCGCAAAAGGCGGCGTGGATCTTGGCGTGGGCTACATTCCTCGAGAGCGCAAAGTTGAGGGCATTGTCGCGGGCATGAATGTCTACGAAAATATGACCCTCAGCCAGATGCAGAAATACGCCACAGGTGGTCTGCTGAAATCGGGCGAGGAAAAAGCCCTCGCTCGAAAGTGGATTGACCGTCTCGCGATCAAGACGCCGGATACCTACAAGGATTGCGGCGGCCTTTCAGGCGGCAACCAGCAAAAAGTAGTTCTGGCCAAGTGGCGCTCTGGCGGCTCGGACATCATCCTGCTCGACCACCCGACCCGTGGCCTCGACATTGGTGCAAAGGAAGACGTTTACGAGATGGTTCGCGAAATGTCGGATCAGGGCGCCGGCATCATTCTCGTGGCTGACACTCTGGAAGAAGCGATCGAACTCTCGCACACCATCCTCGTCCTCAAAGACGGGGAATTTCAAAAACGCTTTGATGGGAAACCGGGCGACAAGCCGTCGCTTTATGATCTCGTCCATCACATGATCTGAGGCCGCTACAATGAACATCGAAAAAATCCGACCATATCTGCCTTGGTTGACCCTGATTTTCCTCGCACTTCTGGTTGGCACGGCGAACCCGGCCTTTTTCAATCCGTCAGGAATGATCGCTCTGATCGCTGATATCGTGCCTCTGTTCATCATGGCATTGGGCATGACTTTCGCCATTTACATTGGCGGTATCGATTTGTCGGTTCAGCAAATGGCCAATCTGGTGACTGTCGTTGCCACAGTTTACCTTGCGCAGTTAGGTATGGGCGTTGCTCTTGTATGCGTTGCGCTGGGCTTCGTCTTCGGCGCTATCTCTGGCTATGTGACAACGCGGCTCTATGTGCCGTCATTTGTGTCGACGTTGGCAGTAGGCTTCATTGCGCTGTCTGGTGCCAAATACCTCTCAGGCGAACGCGCGCTTTCCATGGACGCAACACTTCGTAACGAGTCTTTCGGCTGGATGTTCGAAACCACCGCGGGAGCTCCCAACGAACTCATTATCGCGGGATTTCTTCTCTTCGTTGCCTGGGTTCTGCAAACGAAGACAACCTTTGGTCGCGCTCTAAAAGCCGTCGGCTCGGGAGAACTTGCCGCAGTGGCATCCGGTCTTAACGTCGACCGCATCAAGATCATCGCCTTCGCCATTTCCGGCACTTTTGCGGCCGTCGCGGGTTTGATGTTCTCAGTCAAGCTTTCGGGTGGAGATGCAAATCTTGCCAACGGCTTCCTACTTCTTGCCATCGTCGCGGTTCTGGTCGGCGGGACGCCGTTGACTGGCGGTGTCGGCGGTGTAATCAACACGCTGATCGGCACGCTTATCGTCGTCGTCATCCGCTCGGCCATGGTCTATCTGGAAATAGACGCGACCCAGCAACAGATGGTTTTTGGCCTCGTTCTGATTGCCGCAATCGCACTCACAATCGATCGCTCGAAACTCCGGGGCGTGGTAAAATGACGACGATGCGCGCGGCGGTTCTTGTCGAACCCGGCAGGTTCGAGTTGCGCGACATCTCGCGCCCTACACCGGGCTTTGACGAAGCGCTCGTTCGGATCGCACGCACCGGAATTTGCGGCACCGACATGCACATATTCAACGGCCACTACGCCGCCGAAAGCCTGCCGATGATCCCAGGCCATGAATTCACTGGTCACATAGCAGAGCTTGGTCGTGGAGTGAAAGGCCTGACTAAGGGACAACCTGTTGTCGTCGACATGAACATCGGCTGCCAACGCTGCTATTGGTGTCGCAGGAACGAAATTCTCAACTGCCCCGAAATGCAGCAGATAGGCATCACAATGGACGGTGCCTTTGCGGAGTACATCTCTGTCCCTGCCCGCCTTGTAATTCCCGCCTCCGAGCAGGTGCCGACCGAAGTTCTGGCGCTCACTGAACCGCTCGCCTGCGTCGTTCGTGCCGCCCGCAAAGCGCAAATCACATTCGGTCAGTCGGTGGTAGTAATAGGTGCGGGCCCTATCGGGAACCTTCACGTACAACTGCTTCGCACCATTGGTGCTGCCCCGATCATCGTGTCGGATATCAGCAAAGACCGGGTGCAGATGGCGCTGGATTGCGGCGCGGACATTGGCATCAGTGAATCTGATGAACTGGAAGAAACCGTCAAACACGCCACTGAAGAACGCGGCGCTGACATTGTTATTGAAAGCGTCGGTCACCCTGCCCTCTATGCTAAGGCTCAGCGCCTGATACGCAAGGGCGGACACCTCGCTGCATTTGGTCTCACAGGCGCGGGCGAAACACTGCCTATTGATATCCTGAAAACGATTCTGGAAGAAAACTCGATCAAAGGCTCTGTCGCCGGCATGGGCGAAGATATGCACGACGCGCTTACGCTTCTCACTCACGGACGCATCCACACAGATCCTTTTGTCGCGGCGGAATACCCGCTTGAAGACATCCAAAATGCCTTCGAAACTCTTGCGGATCGACCCAAAGACCTGAAGACCCAGATCGTAATGGCCTAGCGCCAATCCATTAGGGAGTTAGAAATGCCGACCGAAGCCTACACATCCAAGCCTCAAGGCATGATCCCGAACAGCCGCTTTCCACTATTGGTTCACCGCAATGCAATCCCCGGCGGCGGAACAGAAGCGGTCAAGTCACGCTTTCGCAAAAACGGTTGGAGCAATAACTGGGAGTATCCAGGCGTCTATCATTACCCACACTTCCATTCCACAACCCACGAATGCCTCGGCTGCGCTGCCGGATGGATGGAGTTCAACCTCTCGGTCGGGGAAGGTGGTTGGACGAAAGTCCGCGTCGAAGCCGGCGACGTGATCGTCATGCCTGCGGGTGTTAGTCACGAACATATAATCGCTTCAGATGATATCATGATGTGTGGCGGATATGCCGGCGGTCGTGACTGGGACAACATTCAGGAATCCCATCTTACACCTGATCTCTACTATCGTGCCTGCAAGAGCATCATGTCCCTGCCAATTCCCGACAAGGATCCTGCCACAGGTGAAATCCTTCACGAATGGCACGAAGCACCTTCCTCAACTGATGGCGGCTGGAACGACTGGCGCGATGGCCTCGACGCTTCAAACTGACCGGCACATTTCTGTGGAAAAATGGCCCATCATCGTCGAGTTTGACGTTATTCCTGATCGCGCGGAAGATTTCGTGCGCATGTTCAACGCCGAATTTGTTCCACGTTCGCGCGCCGAGAGCGGCTGCGAACTCTATGAACTCTGGCGTGATCCAGGAAATCCGTCCCGCCTGACGGTCGTCGAAAGATGGACGACAAAGTCCCACCACGATGCGCATCTTGAAGCCAAATGGTTCAAGGAATGGTCACCGGTCATGGAAAGCTATCAGGCCGCACCGCTGGTCATTCGCTGGATGGAAGCGACCGAATTAGCTTCTGTGCAGGTCTGCCGTCCATGACATTACCCCTATTTTGCTGAACGGGTCGAGACATGAATTACCCGAACCATCTTGTGCAATTTTGGTGCCTTGGATTGATCTTCTCTTGAATTAACCATTTAGTTACTTATACTAAATTGAAGAGATAAAAACGCTTGGAAGGATTCGCCATGGACAAGGCATCAAGGCAGCATTCTCTGCCCGAAACACCGCGAGAATTCGGTTTTTTTGTCGACGGTGCCTATGTTCCGGCAGGCGGCCGCGAGACGCTGACCCGGAATTCTCCCGGCCACGGCGTTCCGGTCACGAACCTGGTCAAATGTACAAGCGAAGACCTAAATTCAGCCGTCGCCTCGGCCCGTCAGGCATTTGAAGATCGCCGCTGGTCGGGACTGGGCGGCGCGGACAGGGCCGCACTGCTGTTGAAGACCGCGAACATCATGCGCGAGCGCGTCGAAGAGATCGCCTATTGGGAAACCCTTGAGAATGGCAAACCAATCAGTCAAGCGCGCGGCGAGGTCGAAGGCTGTATTGGGATGTTCGAATATTGCAGCGGCCTTGCACGCTCTCTTCATGGCGACAGTTTCAACAATCTTGGTGACGGATCGCTCGGCATAGTCACCCGCGAACCGGTTGGCGTCGTTGGTCTGATCACACCCTGGAACTTTCCGTTCCTTATCCTTTGCGAGAGGGTTCCCTACATCCTTGCGTCTGGAAACACGATGGTCGCCAAACCATCCTAAATGACGTCGGCAACAACGCTTCTACTTGCCGAGATCATGTCGGATGCCGGGCTGCCCGATGGCGTTTTCAATGTGGTAACAGGCTCAGGACGGTCGGTCGGTCAAGCTCTGATCGAGCATATGGACGTTGATATGCTGTCTTTCACCGGCTCCACCGCTGTCGGGCGCACCGTTGTCAAAGCGTCGGCCAATTCAAACTTCAAAAAGCTGGGCCTCGAACTCGGAGGAAAGAACCCTCAGGTGGTTTTCGCCGACGCCGACCTCGAAGATGCCGCCGATGGTGTGGCCTTCGGAATTGCGTTCAACACGGGTCAATGTTGTGTCTCAGGATCTCGTCTGATCGTAGAACGTTCGGTGGCTGACAAGTTTGCGCAGATGGTTGCCGATAAATTAGCCAAAGTCATTGTGGGCGATCCACTTGATGAAGCCACGCAAGTAGGTGCAATCACAACAGACGCCCAGAACACAACGATTATGGGTTTCATTTCCAAAGGCCAGGAGGAAGGCGCGCGGTTGATCCATGGCGGCCAACAACTCGACCTTGGGCGCGGTCAATACATTGCGCCAACGATTTTCGCTGATGTAACCAAGGACATGGCTATTGCTCGTGAAGAGATATTCGGACCGGTTCTTACAGTCATACCATTTGACTCAGTGGACGAGGCGATCGACATCGCCAATGGCACTGAGTACGGACTGGCTGCCAGCGTCTGGACCAAAAACATCGACAAAGCGCTCTTGGTCACGCGCCGCGTACAGGCCGGACGCTTCTGGGTGAATACAACGCTATCAGGTGGCCCGGAGCTACCAATTGGTGGCATGAAACAATCCGGTTGGGGGCGCGAAGCAGGAATCTATGGCGTTGAAGAATACACTCAGGTCAAATCGGTTCACATTGAAATAGGCAAGCGCAGTCCTTGGGTGGAGTAATGGCGACGAACGGATACGACTATGTGATTGTAGGCGGCGGATCAGCCGGCTGCGTATTGGCAAACCGTCTAAGCGACAACACCGGTACACGCGTGTTGCTGCTCGAAGCGGGCGGCAAGGATTGGCATCCCTTGATCCACATGCCAGTTGGGTTTGCCAAAATGACAAGCGGACCCCATATGTGGGGATTTAATACTGTCCCACAAACCCATGCAAACAATCGCGAAATTCCCTATGCACAAGGCCGTGTTCTAGGCGGCGGCTCTTCAGTAAACGCCGAAGTTTTCACGCGGGGCACGCCTTCCGACTATGACCGGTGGGCTGACGAGGAAGGATGCGAAGGCTGGGCATTCAAGGACATCCAGAAATACTTTATTAGATCCGAAGGAAACACGATCCTGTCAGGCGGCTGGCACGGTACCGACGGGCCGCTCGGGGTTTCCAATATACCCGATCCCCAACCGATGACACGGGCATTCGTGCAGTCCTGCCAAGAACTTGGCATTCCCTATAATCCAGATTTCAATGGCCAAATCCAAGATGGCTGCGGCGCCTATCAGACTACAACAAAGGACGCCAAGCGCTGCTCTGCTGCGGTCGGTTATCTTCGCCCTGTATTGAAGCGCGCAAACTTGACCGTCGAAACCGGATGCATTGTGCATCGGGTCACCTTTGAAGGAAATCGCGCGACGGGAGTGGAATACACTACCCCAAAGGGTCGCAAGATCGCAAAAGCAGAGGCCGAAGTGCTGATCACGTCCGGCGCGATTGGCACTCCGAAAATTATGATGCTGTCCGGTGTCGGACCATCTGCGCACCTAAAAGAACATGGCATTGACGTCGTCGCTGATCTGCCTGGTGTTGGTGAGAATCTGAATGACCATTTCGGCATCGACATCGTCGCAGAACTGACCGGCCACTACAGCCTTGATAAGTACAACAAGTGGTACATGGCTGCTTGGGCAGGAGCGCAATATTATCTGTTCAAATCCGGCCCGGTCACCTCAAACGTCGTTGAAGGCGGGGCCTTCTGGTACGCCGACAATTCGCAAAGCGTCCCCGATCTGCAGTTTCATTTCCTGGCAGGTGCAGGTGCCGAGGCTGGCGTGCCAAGTGTACCTCCAGGATCGTCAGGGATAACGCTCAATTCATACACCTTACGCCCGAAATCGCGGGGAACTGTGCGGTTGCGTTCCTCCAATCCTGGCGACTTACCTTTGGTAGACCCAAATTTCCTAGGACATCCAGACGACCTGAAGACTTCTGTCGAAGGTGTGAAAATCAGCCGCGAAATTTTCTCGCAGCATTCTCTTCAAAAGTACGTACGGCAGATCCGCTTTCCGGATGACAACGTCAAAACGCAGTCTGAGTTAGAAGACTATGCCCGCCAATATGGGCGCACGTCCTATCACCCGACTTGTACCTGCAAGATGGGCACGGACGAAATGTCCGGTGTCGACCCTCAGCTTCGCGTTCACGGGTTGGAGGGCATCCGAATTTGCGACAGCTCAATCATGCCAAGTCTCATAGGGTCAAATACCAATGCTCCGACAATCATGATTGCCGAGAAAGCCAGTGATATGATCCGAGGCAACCAATAATACCTAACCTCCCTGACTGGATGGGCGTCAGCTGTCGCCCATCTTTTTTTCGGTCACTTTCATGCGCTTCCTGAATATCCCCGGTCGCAAAGCCCGATATTCTGCTCTTGCCAAGCGCAAAATTCTACGGAAGGTTGGCGTTCGGGCTTCTGCAAGCCGATGCGCAACCAACGCTCCTTGCCCTACACCCGAAGTTCAAATCGGTGGCAAAAGTATCGAAAACACCTCTGTCCGATCGAATACGAGCGTCGCAGACCAGCGAGAAACCGTGAGTTCCTAATCCCAGTCTGGTGCCCATGGCACAAGATCGGATCCGACGATGCGATAGCCGGTGTGTGTCATTTTTTCGATTTTCGCCATATCCACATGGCTTAGTGTGAAATCCATGATCTCAAAGTTAGCGCGGATGTTTTCCGGCTTGGTAGACATGGTGTTCACACTGACACCCTTCTGCACGATCCAGCGCAGGACCACTTGCGCAGCAGACTTGCCATAGCCTTTGCCAATCTCAGCGAACTCTGGATGCTTGAAGACTTCGCCACGAGCAACCGAAGAATATGACGACAGTGGAATGCCCGCTTCATTGGCCCCCTTCAGCAGAACATCTTGGTTCAAAAGCGGGTGAAATTCGACCTGGTTCGTCACTATCGGCGCATCAACGATCATCACTGCCTCTTTCATCATAGCAACAGTGTAGTTCGAAACGCCGATATTCTTCGTCAGACCTCGTTTTAGGCTGTCTTCTAACAACTTCAATGAAAGCGCTATACTGTCTTCAATTGGTGGCCAATGAACCAATAGAGCGTCAACATATTCCACACGAAGATCTTTGAGGCTTTGCTCGACAGAAGCAACAAATTTGCCTTCAGTGAAATTATCCGGATGCACTTTCGTCGTGACACACATTTCACCCCTTGCCAGACCAGTGGCAGCGAGCGCTTCGCCTGTTTCGGCCTCGTTTTCATACATCTGTGCCGTATCGAATGCGCGATAACCCACTTTGGCTGCTTCCAGAATCGCTTCCCGCGCAACGTCGCCCGTTAGAGGGAAAGTCCCGAATGCGCGCTGATGTGTTTTCTCGAAATAGATGTTCATTACACGCTCCCTGATGGTGTTCCTAACTTGTAACTCGCTAGTTACTTAATGGAAAGAGTAGTGAGCGAGAATTTCACGCGACTCTCGGAATATTCCTTGAATCATGGGGCTTACATTGGCATAGTCGAAATAACTAACTAGTTACTTTATGCAATAACAAACCCTGGGGAGGACAAGTGAGTAAACAGATTTCCGCCGCCGAGGCAGCTGCGCTTATCGCCGACGAAGCCGTCGTTGCGGTGAATTCGTCCAGTGGATTGTGTTGCCCCGATGCAGTGCTCGCCGCGCTCGGCGAACGCTTTGACAACTCCGGATCACCGCGGAATCTCACGACAATTCATCCTATTGCCGCAGGAGACTTCTTTGGCACCAAAGGCGTCGATCACATCGCCAAGCCGGGATGTCTATCGCGCATTATCGGCGGCTCCTACCCATCCGGACCAACGAAAGCCGACCCGCCTTTGATCTGGCAAATGATTACCGCCAATCAGGTCGAAGCCTATAACGTGCCTTCGGGTATTGTTTTTGACATGCTACGCGAAGGCGCAGGACATCGTCCCGGTGTGTTCACCAAAGTCGGAATGGAAACCTTCGTCGATCCCGATCTGGAAGGCTGCGCCATGAACGACGCGGCACGTGCCAGACCTATTGTTCGGCACGAAAACTTCGGTGGTGAGGATTGGCTGTTTTTTGATGCCTTGAAACCTGACGTAGCGATCATTCGCGCAACAACGGCAGATCAGCGTGGCAACCTAAGCTTTGAAAGCGAAGGCGCTTATCTCGGCGCAATGGAGATGGCCTTGGCGGCACACAATACCGGCGGCATCGTCATTGCACAGGTCAGGCGGGTCGCGCAGAACGGTTCAATCCGGCCGCACGATGTTCGCGTCCCCGGCATTCTTGTGGATCACGTCGTCGAAGCGCCGGAAATGCTTCAAACTACGGCTACCGTCTACGATCCCGCCATTTCAGGCGAGTTGATCCGTCCATTGGACAGTTTCAAAAATATGGATTTCGGGGTTCAGAAAGTGATTGCGCGCCGGGTAGCGCAAGAACTGGAAAGCGGATGGGCTGTGAACATCGGGTTCGGAGTATCTGCAAATGTGCCTCGAATCTTCATCGAAGAGGGTCATCATGGCGCGGTTACATGGGTAATCGAGCAAGGCGCCGTCGGGGGTGTTCCTCTACTGGACTTCAAGTTTGGCTGCGCTGCCAATGCCGAAGCTTTTGTGGCTTCGCCTCACCAATTCGCTTACTTTCAGGCCGGTGGATTTGATTGCTCTTTGTTGTCCTTTCTCGAAATCGGCACCGATGGCTCGGTGAATGTCTCGCGTCTGGCGGCAACTCCACACAGGACGGCAGGTGCGGGTGGCTTTGTAGACATCACGGCGCGCGCGAAGAAAATCATCTTCTCAGGCAACTTCAATGCCGGGGCGAAGATGGCGGTTGAGGATGGTAAATTAGTTATCAATCGCGAAGGAAAGATCGCGAAGATCGTGCCCGAGGTGGATCAAGTATCGTTTTCTGGCATTCGCGCTATCGCCCAGGGACAAGAAGCGACCTATATAACAGAAAGATGTGTGATGCGCCTGACCAAGAACGGCCTAGAAGTCACTGAAATCGCACCGGGAATTGATCTCGAGTGCGATGTACTTTCGCAAGCCGGCGCGCCCCTACAGGTATCCAATAACCTTCGCATCATGGATGCAAGACTGTTTCAGAGCGGCCCCATCGGATTGACACCGTGAGCCCGGACAGCCGAATTCTCCTCAGCATCGACGGCGGAATTGCGCGGCTCGTTCTAAACCGGCCGGACAAACACAACGCGCTCGACGCCGCAATGGTCAATGATCTTGCCGCAAGATGTCGCGAGATCGGGCGATCTGAGGCGCGCGTGGTGATCCTTTCTGGGGCAGGCAAAGCATTCTCCGCAGGCGGCGACATCGATGCTTGGTCAGACAAAACGCCTGAAGAGTTCGGCCGTCACTGGGTGCGCGATGGGCATATCGCATTCGACGCCCTGGCACGCCTCGCACAACCGGTGATCGCCGTACTCAACGGCCATGCACTTGGAGGCGGCCTCGAACTTGCGGCTTGCGCTGACCTGCGCATCGCTGAATCCCACATCAAAATCGGACAACCGGAAACAGGCTTGGGCATTATTCCGGGCTGGTCAGGTACGCAGCGCACCGTGCGACGCTTCGGTTCGCAAGTCGTGCGCCGTATGGCAATTTTAGGCGAAACCTTCACCGCCAATGAGGCGCTTGCACTTGGCCTTGTGGATCACGTGACTGAGACTGGGGCAGCAATGGCCGCAGCAGAGGATGCAGCTGGTCGCGTTCTTGCCCGCGCTCCACGTGCTACCTAATTGACAAAGATGATGATCAATGCAGCCGAGGGCGAGGAACGCGAGCGTATTATCGAGTCGCTTGCCGGCACGATCGCGGCGGGATCAACGGAACTCCAGGAAAGGCTATCTGCGTTTCGCGAGCGACGCCCATCCGATTTTGGAAAGGATGACACATGATACGGCATCTTGTCGGTTTGCGGTTCAAGCCGGAAACGTCGGCGGCCACCAAACAAGCGCTCTATGATGATCTGGCAATGCTAAATCAACGAATAGATGGCATTCTTGATTTTCAGGCACGTCCCAATGTCAGTGTCGAGGACCCCTTGGTGCGCGACTTTCGCGATGTATTCTGGTTCGATTTCCGCGACACCAATGTGCGCGACATTTATCTGAACGACGAAGTACATCAAAGCATCGGAGCAAGGATCGTGGCAGAGCTTGATGGTGGAGCCGATGGTGTTTTCGTTTTTGATTTTGAGGTCTAATTGGCAGCACCTCAGCGATGAACCATCAACCAATTAATGCCCTCTTGAACGATTTCGCCGATTTGATTTGTGGCGCTAACATCGAGTGTCAATGTTCCGCGCCCTGCTCGATGCGATACGCGTTTCCCTATGACTTCGATCCGCGCTGAAATCATGTCCCCGATGAGAATTGGCCTTGAGAACCGCCAATCCCAGCCGAGCGAGGCAATTGCGTCAAACTGAGCGGGCGATTGGTTCTTCAATCCGTCGATCAAAGACAAAACCAAAAGACCATGGGCGACGCGACCAGCAAATCCTTTGGCCCGAGCAGCCTCATCGCTCATGTGAATTTCAAATCTATCTCCAGTCATCTCAGCAAAAGCATCGAGCATATCCGCCGTGATTTCGGTCGTGCCGGTTTGCAACCAGTCGCCAATCAAGATGTCGTCAAACCGGGAGCGGCCTTCCGGGAGCGGCCGACCGCTCAATTAGGGGTCGGCGCGTCTTCGCGCAGCAAGCCCTTGGCTTTTAGGTCAGCCCAGAACTCAGGCGGAATTGGATAACTGAACCAATCCAAGTTCTTCTCTAACTGTTCGACCGTCCGAGTTCCCGCGATAAACGAAGGTACCGCTGGGTGTGCGACAACAAACTGCAACGCGGCAGCCGGCAGCGGCGCGTTGTACTCTGCGCAGACTCTTTCGACCTTGGCGACGCGTTCCATGATGTCGGCAGGTGCCGGAGCATAGTTGTACTTGGCCCCTTCAACCGCGCCAGTCGCGAGAATACCTGAATTGAAACCGCCACCCACAACAACCGCAGCGCCTCTTTCTTCACAAAGCGGCAGAAACTCGTTCAGCGAGTCTTGTTCCAAAAGCGTATAACGCCCTGCAAGCAAAAAGCAGTCGAAGTCACGCTGTTTCAATGCTTCGTGGCAGACTTCCCATTCATTCACGCCGACACCAATCGCCTTTACGACCCCCTCGTCGCGCAACTTCTCAAGTGCCCGCCACGAGCCGTCCATCGCCTGCTTGAAAACTTCGGGTTGTTCGTCGCCGCGTGTGAAGACGTCGATGTCGTGGATGAAGCAAATGTCCATGCGCTCAAGTGCCATCCTTTGAAGGCTATCCTCAAAGGCGCGCATTGTGCCATCGTATGTGTAGTCGAATTCCACCACAAATGGAGCGGCATTATTCCAGGGCGCAAAGTCGATGGTTTCGCGTTTGGCTGGGACAAGACGGCGGCCAACTTTTGACGACAAAACAAGTTCGTCGCGAGGCTTCCATCGCAGGGATTGCCCAGTGCGTAACTCCGACAGGCCATGGCCATACATAGGCGCTGTATCGAAATACCGAACACCACGATCCCAGGACGTCTGGAACATCGCATCCGATGTTGCCTCGTCGATCTCGCGGAAAATATTGCCAACCGGGGCTGTGCCAAAACCAAAGGCTGTAACTTCCAGATCGACGCGACCAAACTTACTCTTTGTTCCAGGCTGCATGGCGCTCTCTTTAAGTAACTAAATGGTTATTAACGCTGAGAGCCGCAAGTTGCAAGAACGATTTCACCTTCATACCCCCTTGACCTTACAGACCGTCAGATCGTAAAGTAACTAGATAGTTACTACTGGAAACCCTATGTATCTGACAGAATTGCACTATCAGGTTCGCGATATGGCGCGAGACTTTGCCAACGGCGTCATTCGCCCGATGGCCGAGGAACTGGACCGCGAAGAACGATTTCCTGCCGAAATTTACGAACAGATGGGTGAACTAGGCCTGTTCGGAATTGGAGTGCCCGAAGCGCTGGGCGGCCCCGGCTTTGACACGATCACTTACGCGCTTGTCATGGAAGAGCTGAGCCGCGGTTATTCTTCGGTCGCGGATCAGTGCGGTCTGGTCGAGTTAATCTCGACACTTCTCGTTCGCCACGGCACCGACGCACAGCGCGACCGCTATCTTGCCGATGTGATGACTTCGAGGATCAAAGTTGCGTATTGCATCACCGAGCCAGAAGCAGGGACGGATGTATCCGGCATCCGAACTGAGGCCATAAGAGACGGCGACGGCTGGATCCTCAATGGCGGCAAAATCTGGATTCACAACGCGCCAGTTGCTGACGTTGGTTTTGTTTTGGCCCGAACTGACAAAGAGGCCGGCAACCGGGGCATGTCGATTTTTATGGTCGATTTGCATTCCGATGGTGTCGAACGAGGACCGAAAGAGCATAAGATGGGACAAAGGGCGAGCCAGGTTGGTGCCCTGACATTCACCGACGTGAAACTACCTGCCGGATCGATGCTGGGCGACGAGAACCGCGGTTTTCACATGATGATGAGTGTGTTGGACAAAGGCCGTGTTGGCATTGCAGCGCTGGCTGTTGGTCTGGGCCAGGCCGGACTTGAAGCCGCTGTGGACTACGCTCAACAGCGCAAACAATTCAAAAAGCCGATCTCTGAATTTCAAGGTGTTCAATGGCTTTTGGCGGATATGGCAAAGGATATCGAAGCTGCGCGGCTTCTTGTACATTCGGCAGCATCCAAGATCGATGCTGGCGTCTCGGCAACTAAGGCCTGCTCGATGGCCAAGTGTTTCGCTGCCGATATGGCAGTCGCGCGGACTGCTGACGCGGTCCAGGTCTTTGGTGGTTCCGGCTACATTCGCGGTTTTGAAGTCGAGCGCCTCTATCGAGACGCTAAGATCACACAAATCTATGAGGGAACCAATCAGATCCAACGTATGATCATCGCACGCGAACTTATCAAAAATGGAGCAACTGCATGACCAGGCAAGTTGCCCTCATCACGGGATCAAGCCGGGGCATTGGGCTGGCAGCAGCATTGGAACTGGCTCGGGAAGACTTCGATATCGCGGTGAACTCGTTTCCGGACAGCCGCGAATTGGACGACGCGGTTGAAGCCGTAGAAGCCGCCGGGGTCAAAGCATACAAGGCGGATTTCGACGTTTCGAAGATCGACGCCCACGAGGAGGCGTTTGCCCTGATCGAAGATGCTCTAGGGCCCATTACCACTTTGGTCAATAATGCCGGCGTTGGAGTGATGTCGCGCGGCGATCCTCTGGAAGTGACAGAGGAAAGCTGGGACCGCTGTCTGAATGTAAATTCAAAGTCGATGTTCTTTCTGACGCAAGCCTGGGCTAAGAGGACGCTGGGCCGCGACCGAAGCCCAGACTCGTTCTACAGCATCGTAAACGTCACTTCTTCGAATGCCGTCGCAGTGGCGGTGCCGCGCGGCGAATACTGCGTGTCAAAGGCGGCGGCGGCGATGGTATCAAAGGTATTCGCAGCGCGATTGGGCTCTGAGAACATCCCTGTCTATGATGTGCAGCCCGGCCTAATCGCGACCGAAATGACCAGATCGGTCATCGAAAACTATCAAAAACGGGCCGAGGACGGATTGTGTCTGCTGCCCCGTGTCGGCCAGCCAGAAGAGCTTGGGCGGGTCATTGCAAGCCTAGCGACCGGAAAACTCCCCTATACGACCGGCCAGGCCATCTCAGTTGACGGCGGAATGCTCGTGCCACGGTTTTGAAAGGACGTAAGATGAAAATCGCGCTGCCAGGCAAAACTGGCCAGTTGTCGGACTATCAATTAAGCGGCACGCCGATCTCGCCTTCTCAATTGGGCGCCGATCCTGCGCGAACAGTGTTTTCCGCAGCGCACGTCGTCGCGGACCCATTCACGCCAAATGATCCAACAGGCACAGCAACGGTTGACTGGGACAAGACAATGGAATTTCGCCGCTACCTTGCGGATCTCGGCATCGGCATCGCCGAAGCAATGGACACCGCTCAGCGCGGCATGGGGCTTGATTGGCCGGGCGCACTTGAACTGATCAAACGAACAAAGGCTGAATTGCCGGATGCGCTTGTGTTCAACGGCTGTGGTACCGATCAACTCGATCCGGCTGACGCGAGGTCCCTCGACGATGTTAAGGCGGCCTACCTGGATCAGCTAGAGGCAATCCAGAAAGTCGACGGACGTATCATTCTCATGGCCAGTCGCGCACTGGCGCGCGTCGCCAACTCGCCTGACGATTACATACGAATCTACGGCGAGGTGCTTTCGTCTAGCGACAACCCGGTCATTCTTCACTGGCTTGGAGACATGTTTGATCCGTCGCTCACAGGATATTGGGGCACAAACGACTTCGAGACCGCGCTAGAGACTTCGTTGGCCATCATAGAAGCAAACGCCGACAAAGTGGACGGCATCAAGATCTCGCTTCTCGACAAAGACAAGGAAATTCTCATGCGCCGCCGGCTCCCTGAAGGCGTCAAAATGTATACCGGTGACGATTTCAATTACCCGGAATGGATAGAAGGCGACCAGCAGGGCTTCAGTCATGCCCTTCTCGGGATATTCGACCCGCTTGCCGTCGCAGTGGGCAAGGCGATTGGCCAACTGGGAGACGGAGACACTGAGGGTTTTCGTAAAACGCTCGATCCGACAGTTCCACTTGCGCGCCTGATATTCCGGGCGCCCACTCAGTATTACAAGACCGGTGTCGTCTTTCTGGCGTGGCTAAACGGGTTTCAGGATCACTTCATCATGCTGAACGGCGCGCAAGCCATGCGGCCCCTGCCCTATTTTGTCGACTGTTTTAAACTGGCCGATCAGAACGGCCTGCTGCGCGACCCCGAATTGGCACTTGAGAGGATGAGCGGAATGCTCAGACAATACGGCGTCTGATGTGGGACTTCGCCAACGATCACTCAGCGCTCGCTCTGAACACCGCAACGCTCGGGCACAACATCGCCGGCCACGGTGCGGGTTGGTCGCCCGAGCAAACAATTGATGCCTGCGCCGAACGCGGGATGGCTGGGATTGTTTTCTGGCGGCGGGAAATCGGAAACCGTGCTTTCGAGATTGGCGAACGCGTTCGTGCCGCTGGCATGGAAGTTGTGGGCCTCTGTCGAACACCGTATCTGACCGGCTCGGAAGCGCCAGCCGACTTTGTAGGCGAAGCGCAGGCCGCCATCGACATGGCGGCAGGTCTTGGCACTTCAACTCTGACCATCGTCACTGGCGGCACCGAGCCCGATACAAAGGGCGTTAAAGAAAGCCAGAAGATCCTGGCCGAACGGGTTGCGCAACTTGCGCCATATGCGGCTGAGCGGGGCGTCAACCTGGCACTGGAACCCCTAAACCCGATGTTTGGCGGCAACCGGACTTGCATCTTCTCGGTGCGTGATGCGTTGAGCGTCTGCCAGATGATCGACGCGCCAAACGTAGGCATTGCCGTAGATGTTTATCATGTTTGGTGGGACACCGATCTGTACAAAAGTTGCGCCGCGGCCGGGGATCGCATTCTTGCCTACCATCTTTGTGATTGGCTGGAGAACACCTCTGATATGCTTTTGGACCGGGGAATGATGGGCGACGGTGTGGCTGACCTGAAAGCGATCAGGGGTGTCGTTGAGGACGCCGGTTATGCGGGGGCCTGCGAAGTGGAAGTTTTTTCGACCAATGATTGGTGGAAACGCGATCCAGGCGAAGTTCTGGACGCAATAGTCGAACGCTTCCGGTCGGTTTGCTGAACGGATTCGGGGCTAAGGTAGCCGTGATATGTCCGTCGTCAGGGTTTTTGGAACCAAGGGCGGCCTAGACTAAGAGAGAGTTTGGCTGATCTGGTTGGTTTGATTATGCGGCGTGCAGGCGGTGATGCAAGCGCCGCGCTTCGAGCGTCTTTCGTTTGATCCTTTCCCGTTGTCTTAGAATGGCTTTGTCACGCCCGAAGTAGACGTCGGCGGGTGTGACGTTGTTCAGGCTCTCGTGGTAGCGCTTGTGATTGTAGTGATCGACGAAGGCTTCGATCTGGGTTTCGAGGTCTCCCGGAAGGAAGTAGTTCTCCAATAGGATGCGGTTCTTCAGGGTTTGATGCCACCTCTCGATCTTGCCCTGTGTCTGGGGATGATATGGTGCGCCCCGAGAATGCTTCATGCCTTTGTCCTGCAGCCATTCAGCCAGATCGCCAGAGACGTAACTGGACCCGTTGTCGCTGAGGAGGCGGGGTTTGTGGATGACGTGAACCTGATCGCACCCTGATGCTTGTAGCGCCAAATCCAGGGTGTCCGTCACGTCCTCTGCCCGCATGTTCGTGCAGAGTTTCCACGAGATGATGTAGCGGCTGTAGTCGTCCAGGATTGTGCTGAGATAGAACCAGCCCCAGCCAAGCACTTTGAGATAGGTGAAGTCGGTTTGCCAAAGCTGGTTGATCGCAGTGGTCTTGTCTTTGAACTCGTTTGCCGCCTTGAGCACGATAAAGGCCGGGCTGGTGATCAGATCGTGGGCCTTCAGGGCCCGATAGACTGAAGATTCCGAGACGAAGTAGCGCTCCCGATCCGTGAACGTCACTGCCAGTTCGCGCGGCGACAGCTCCGTCTCCTGCAGCGCCAGCTTGACGACCTTGCGCCGGACTTCGTCGGGGATGCGGTTCCAGACATGTCTGGGCTTAGGCGCTTGATCCACAAGGCCAGCGTCGCCGCGCTGCCGATACCGATCATACCAACGGTAAAATGTGGTGCGGGGGATGCCCAGCTTTGCCAATGTTCGACGAGCAGACAAATGCGACCCCTCAACAAGCCGGATGATCTCCAACTTCTCAGATGCAGCATACCTCATTCTTGGTCGCCCCCACCGCCGGTCATGCTTTTTTTGAGAAGACGCAGTTCCAGTGTTTGCTCGGCAACGACCTCCTTCAGGTCTCGGGCTTCGCGGCGCAGGTCCTTGACTTCGTCGGTCGTAGCCGCACGCGCCGTATCTCCAGCAAGCCGCCGTTTGCCAGCTTCCATGAAGTCCTTGGACCATTTGTAGTAGATACCTTGAGATATTCCCTCACGACGGCACAACTCAGCAATGCTGTCTTCGCCACGCAAGCCATCCAGCACGATCCGGATCTTCTCTTCTGACGAATACTGTTTGCGCGTCGCGCGCTTGATCTCTTTGACGATCTGCTCGCCGGGGCTCCTGCGAGTTCCAGTTGTCTGTCTCATGTCCCACTCCTCAGTGGTTACGATGAGCCAACAAAACTCTCTTATCAAATTAACCTAATTGGACCCATAGGCGCTGACTTCAGACATGTTTGGGATAAATGGTGCCCAGGAGAGGACTCGAACCTCCACATCCTTGCGAATACTAGCACCTGAAGCTAGCGCGTCTACCAATTCCGCCACCTGGGCAGGTGTCGTGAAACTGCTATTATCCTCATGCTTTGGATCTGTCAACGGGCAAGGCGCGTAGTTACGAATGCTGACCAAAAATTCCGGGAAAATCCGGAATATGGCGACCAGGTACCGACCTGTTCTCTCTTGCTCTTAACTTCCCAGCATACTTGAAAGTAACTCTGCACAGAAGTTTAGCCCTATGAGATTGTTCAGGAAAATCACCTCCAAGATCTCGTTCAACGTCTCCCCAAACATATTACAGAATTTCATAAGCCAAACAACGCCTCCAAGGGCATGCAGCTTGGCTCGAAAAGAACTAGCAGGCTCAATCAGGAGGTTCGGAACGGGCATAACGAACGTCTGGATACTCGCAAACGTGCATCTCACGGCGACTCGATTTGAGATTCCAAACCCCGAATCGAGCTATTGCCCTTGCAATTGCCCGGCCGTCATACCTCGGTGCTGGTCGCATAACCCAGCATTGGGTGCCTTGGGGACTTGGTCCCCTCTTGGTTCTCTGGCATCAGAAAGAAAGGGCCCACCAAACGGCGGGCCCTTTCGCTAAGTCTCACTCAAGCCGTCAATCCAGCTTCGGCAGCAAACTATCCACCGAGGCCTTCGCATCGCCATAGAACATTCGCGTGTTATCCTTGAAGAACAGCGGGTTCTCGATGCCCGAATACCCGGTGCCCTGCCCGCGCTTGGATACGAACACCTGCTTGGCTTTCCAGACTTCCAATACCGGCATCCCGGCAATCGGAGAGTTCGGATCATCCTGTGCCGCCGGGTTCACGATGTCGTTTGAGCCGATCACAATCGCCACGTCTGTCGATGGGAAATCATCGTTGATCTCGTCCATTTCCAGCACGATATCGTAAGGCACCCGTGCCTCGGCCAGAAGCACGTTCATGTGTCCCGGCAGACGTCCGGCCACCGGATGGATTGCGAAGCGCACGTTTTTGCCAGCCTCGCGCAACTTCCGTGTCAGCTCGCTGACCGACTGCTGCGCCTGCGCCACCGCCATGCCGTAGCCTGGAATAATCACAACGCTATCCGCATCCTGCAACGCAGCCGCCACACCATCGGCATCAATGGCGATCTGCTCGCCCTCGATATCCTGCGCAGGGCCGGTTGTGGCCCCAAAGCCGCCAAGGATCACGCTGACAAACTGCCGGTTCATCGCCTTGCACATGATGTAACTTAGGATCGCACCGGACGAGCCGACCAGCGCGCCAACAACAATCAACAGGTCGTTGCCAAGGCTGAAACCAATCGCCGCCGCCGCCCAGCCGGAATAGCTGTTCAGCATCGACACAACGACAGGCATGTCCGCGCCGCCGATGCCCATGATCAGGTGATAGCCGATGAACAGGGCCGCCAGCGTCATCAGGAACAGCGGGAAGAATCCGCCGGTGTTGAAATACCAGATCAGGCAAAGGATCGAGATTGCAGCGGCCGAAGCGTTCAACAGATGCCCGCCCGGCAATTTCGTCGCGACCGTGGTGACTTTGCCCGCAAGTTTGCCAAAGGCAACAACCGAACCGGTGAAGGTGATCGCCCCGATAAAGACGCCGAGGAACAGTTCAACCCGAAGGATGTTGATCTCGACAACCGTTTTCTTGGCGATCAGCGCCCCGAATGTGCCCAGTTCGCTGAGATTTGCGCCCGACATCATCGCCGCCGCGACATTGCCGATCTCGAAATGTGCGTTGAAGCCGACGAAGACCGCCGCCAGACCAACCAGCGAATGCATGGCTGCCACAAGTTGCGGCATTTCAGTCATCTGGACGCGCTGCGCCACGTAGTAGCCGATGATCCCGCCGGCACTGATCAGGATGACCGACAGCAACCAAAGGCCCGAACCGGGGCCGATCAGCGTCGCCCAAACCGCCAGCGCCATGCCCGCGATGCCATACCAGACCGCGCGTTTCGCGCTTTCCTGATTGGACAATCCGCCCAGCGATAGGATGAAAAGAACAGCCGCGATGACGTAAGCGGCAGTGGTAAATCCGAATTCCATTGTCTCTGCCCCGCTTACGATTTCTGGAACATGGCGAGCATGCGCCGTGTCACTAGGAAGCCGCCGAATATGTTAATCCCGGCCATGAAGACCGACAGCGCCGCCAGCAGGATCACCAGGAACGACCCCGATCCGATCTGCATCAGCGCGCCAACGATGATGATCGACGAGATGGCGTTTGTGACCGCCATCAACGGCGTGTGCAGTGCGTGGCTGACATTCCAGATCACCTGGAAGCCGACAAAGACTGACAGCACGAAGACGATAAAGTGCTGCATGAAACTGGCCGGGGCATAAGCACCCACCGCCAGCAACAGTCCACCACCAACAACCAGCAGACCAACTTGCTGTCGGGTCGTCTGTTTGAACGCGGCAGCCTCGGCTGCGCGCTTTTCTTCAAGCGTCAGCTCTTTCGGTTTGTCTTTCTTCGGCTGCGCCGCAATCGCTTTGATCTTGGGCGGTGGCGGCGGATAGGTGATCTCGCCGCCGTGGGTCACGGTTGCGCCGCGGATCACATCGTCTTCCATATTGTGGACGACAACGCCGTCTTTCTCCGGCGTCAGATCGGCCATCATATGGCGGATGTTGTTGGCATAAAGCAGCGAAGACTGGGTCGCCATCCGACTTGGGAAATCGGTGTAACCGACGATGGTAACCCCGTTGTCTGTCACAATTTTCTCGTCCGGAACAGTGAGTTCGCAGTTGCCGCCACGCTCAGCTGCCAGGTCAACAATGACCGAGCCGGGCTTCATCGCCTCGACCATGTCTTTGGTCCAAAGAACCGGCGCGTCACGGTTCGGGATCAGGGCCGTGGTGATGACGATATCAACGTCCGGAGCCAACTCGCGAAACTTCGCAAGCTGCTTTTCGCGGAACTCCGGGGAAGACGGGGCCGCATAACCACCGGTCGCAGCGCCGTCCTGCGCAGCTTCTTCGAAATCAAGATAAACGAACTCGGCACCCATAGATTCGATCTGTTCAGCCACTTCGGGGCGCACATCAAAGGCAAGCGTGATCGCACCCAGCGACGTTGCCGTGCCGATGGCGGCCAGACCGGCAACGCCAGCCCCGACGATCAGCACCTTGGCCGGGGGCACCTTGCCCGCAGCAGTCACCTGACCAGTGAAAAAGCGACCGAAATTATTACCCGCCTCGATCACCGCGCGATACCCAGCGATGTTTGCCATTGAAGACAGCGCATCCATCTTCTGGGCGCGACTGATGCGCGGCACCATGTCCATGGCAATGACGCTGGCACCCTGCCCTTTGGCGGTTTCCATCAAGGCTTCGTTGGCGACGGGATAGAAGAACGAGATCAGAGTCTGACCATCAGACAGCTTCTTTGCCTCTGTGTCAGATGGCGGACGCACCTTGGCAACAATATCCGCCGTGTCCCAAACAGCTGCACCCGTGACAACCTCGGCACCTGCGTCTTTGTAAGCCTTGTCAGAGAAACCGGCAGCTTCGCCTGCGCCCTTCTGCACGATACACTCGTGCCCAAGCTTCATCAGGTCTTTCACGCTTGCAGGCGTCATTGCGACACGCGCTTCACCGGTTGCCGTTTCCTTCGGTGCTCCGATCTTCATGGGCTGTTCCCCTTCGAATTGGTCCCTTTACCCAACGGAAATTGGGCGGATTGAACGCTCCTTAAAGCGGCGAAAGGGATTTCTCAATGCGACTCTCGCGCATAACGGCCATGCGCGGCTCTGTGACGCCTTAATTATTTGGATTTTTCTCGCTCTAGACCGACAACCAGGTATCGTAGTCGCTGACCAAAAGGTGAGTTGGGTCCACATCTTCGTCTATGGCCGCAAAGCGGCCAATAGGTTCACGGAAGACATTGTCGGTCAGATCGTCGTTCACAGTCGAAACCTCGCCGATCAACACATCGCCCCCCTCGCCCCAGAACGCATGCCAGTCGCCGGGCATCAGCGTTACGCTTTCGCCGGGGGCGAATTTCAACTTCTCGCCGGGGCCAAAGCGGCGCTCAATACCGTCGCAAATGACGGTTCCGCCTTTGTCTTCAGCGAAGTTGCCGTCGTCGTCCGAACCAAAAAGTTCGATCACCATGGTCGCGCCGCCGCGATTAATGATGTCTTCGGATTTGATGACATGGGTGTGCATCGGGCTGATCTGATCCTGACGGCTGATCAACAGCTTCTCGGCGTAAACCATGCCACCACCGCGTTCGAGGTCGGCCAGACTGCCGTTGCGCAGCGTGAAGAGGAACAGACCCAGATTGTCGAAATCCCCCTGACCATAGTCGGTGATGTCCCAACCCATGCGGGCCTCGACAATACGTCGGGCATCGGTGCGGGCGCGAAATTCATCCGGCGACCAATAGGCAAAGGGTGGCAGGGTAAAGCCGTGATGGCGGATCATATCATCCGCAGCGGCCATGATATCGTTGATGCGAGAGCGTTTCATAGGTCCGGATTTACGCCGATCCGAGAGACAGGAAAAGGGAAAATGACGCATTTTCCCAAGTTGAATTCCGACACGGAATTCATCTCCCAGCCGGAAATCGCGTCGATTTCCATTCAGATGTCCGCGTCGGACATCCCTCATTTCAAGCGCCGGATCGCCTCGCGATTGCAGAACACGACAAACTGCCCGGCATTTTCGAACACTGGAAATCCGCGCCGCTTCACTTCCCGCAAAAAGACGTCTCGCCCGACCAAGCGCTCAACATCCCGAACTTTGCGCCGCACGACCGCACCCTGACGCGCAGCCTTGCTGCCAAAGAAATCCGTAAAAAACAGATCGGCGTCTATGGGATAGCAGGTCACCTTCATGCGCACACATAGACGCACACATGGTTAGCGTTCGGTTAAGCGCTGCGCAGCTTTTCGGGCCGTTCACCCGCCTGCCAGGCGCGGCACGCATCTCCGAAAGCTTCAAACAGCCGTCGCGACACCGGATCATCTGCTGCGCAGTATTCCGGGTGCCACTGCACGCCCAGCGTAAACCCGGGGGCTGCATCGACGTAAATCGCCTCTGGTGTGCCATCAGGTGCCCAGCCATCAATCACGATGCGATCGCCTTTTTCCTTGATGCCCTGTCCATGCAGCGAATTGGTGCGCACAACGGCTGCACCCATTACCTCGTGAAAAACACCGCCTTCGGAAAAGGATACATCGTGGCGCAGGGCGAATTTTTCCGCCATCGTTCCCTCAGGCGGCATCCGATGGTTCATGCGCCCCGGCAGGTCCCAGATCTCGGGGTAAAGCGACCCGCCCATTGCGACGTTCAGTTCCTGAAACCCACGGCAAATCGACAGGATAGGGTGACCCGAGGCGACGCAATGGCGAACCAGCGGCAACGTCAGCGTGTCGCGGTCACGGTCAAACATGCCATAAGCCTCAGTCGGCGTTTCGTCGTATTCTTCGGGGTGAACATTGGGGCGCGCGCCGGTCAGGACAAAACCGTCACAGGCCGCAATCAGATCGTTCAGGTCGCTGAGCGCCGGAGATGCGGGCACAATCAATGGCAAAGCCTCGGACACATCGCGCACGGCCTGCGAGTTCATGCGCCCCGATGCATGAACCGGATAGTCGCCCTCCAGGTCATAGGCGTTTCCAATAATCCCAACGACAGGTCGTACCATAGTCAAATTCAATCCCGACAATTTTGTCCGGCATACTGCACACGGACGCGTTAATTAACCGCCTCAAGCGCACAGTCGTCACTCAGTTTTCACACATTGGTTGAAATTTGCGCAGATCCGAGGCGCGCAAGTCGCGCATTCAGATCCTTGAGGGCTGTGCTTAAGTTGCTGCTTTCAGCTCCTGACGACGCCGGTGCAGAACAGGCTCGGTATAGCCCGATGGCTGAGCGCGCCCCTCAAAAACCAGATCACAGGCGGCCTGAAAGGCAATTGTGTCGAACGTCGGTGCCATATTGCGATACAACGGATCGCCCGCATTCTGCCCATCCACAACGGCCGCCATCTTTTTCATCGCCGTCATCACCTGATCTCTGGTCACTACCCCATGGTGCAACCAGTTCGCCAAAGCCTGGGAAGAAATCCGGCAAGTCGCGCGATCTTCCATCAACCCGACATCGTGGATATCGGGCACTTTCGAACACCCCACACCCTGATCAATCCAGCGCACCACATATCCAAGGATGCCTTGTGCATTGTTTTCGATCTCTTCGAGAATATCCGCGTCGCTCCAGTCCGGTTTGCCCGCCAATGGCACTGTCAGCAAGTCCTTCAAGCTGCCCCGCGCACCGCCACGGGCAAGCTCTGCCTGGCGGGCCATGACATCGACCTTGTGGTAATGGGTTGCATGCAACGTGGCCGCCGTCGGCGACGGCACCCAGGCGCAATTGGCCCCCGATTGCGGGTGCCCGATTTTTTGCTCCAGCATGTCGGCCATCATGTCCGGCGCGGCCCACATCCCCTTGCCGATTTGCGCGCGGCCCGACAATCTGCAAGCCAGTCCGATATCGACGTTGCGATCTTCATATGCCGATATCCAGGCGGTATTCTTCATATTGCCCTTCCGGATCATTGGCCCGGCTTCCATTGACGTATGAATCTCGTCACCCGTTCGATCCAGGAATCCGGTATTGATGAACGCCACCCGTGATTTCGCCGCCCGAATGCATTCCTTCAGATTGACCGAGGTGCGACGTTCTTCGTCCATGATCCCCAGCTTGACGGTATTGCGCGCCAACCCCAACGCCATCTCGACCCGGGCGAAGATCTCTTCAGCAAAGGCAACCTCGTCAGGCCCGTGCATCTTCGGCTTTACAACATAGACTGATCCGCTCAGCGAATTGCGGGTGCCGCCCGACTTCATCAGATCGTGCAAAGCGATCGTCGTCGTCACCATGGCATCCATCAACCCCTCGGGAATTTCACTGCCATCACGCATCAAAATCGCCGGGTTGGTCATCAGATGGCCGACATTGCGCACCAACATCAAAGCGCGCCCTTTCTGCGCAAAAAAGGTACCATCCAAAGCGGTGTATGTCGCGTCACCCTTCAAGCGGCGCGTATAAGTCTTACCCCGTTTCGTAATATCCTCGCTCAGATCGCCCCGCATCAGACCCAGCCAGTTTGAATAGGCAAGAACCTTGTCCTCGGCATCAACGCAAGCCACCGAATCTTCGCAATCCATTATCACGCTCATGGCGCTTTCAAGACGGATATCGGCTATGTTGGCAGGGTCGTCCTTACCAATCAGATGTTCAGCATCCACTGTTACCTCGATCGCCAAGCCGTTCTTTTTGAACAGGTAAGACTTGGCGGAACCGCGCGCCGACCAACCAAAGAACTGCGCCGGATTGGCAAGCTCCACTGTCAGAGCATCTTCATGAGTTCCCAGCGACGTTACATTTGCCCAGCTTCCATTGGCCAACGGCACTGCTTGATCCAGATGTCCCTTGGCCCATGCGATCACCCGCCCACCACGGGCCGGATCATAATCACGTCCAGTCGGCAAGTCGCCGATGGCGTCGGTGCCATAAAGCGCGTCATAAAGTGATCCCCAACGGGCATTCGCAGCATTCAGCGCATAGCGCGCATTGGTAATTGGAACCACCAATTGCGGCCCGGGGATCATTGCAATCTCAGGGTCAGTGCCTACAGTTTCCAGTGCGAAATCCTCGCCCTCGTCCACCAGGTAGCCAATCTCGCGCAGAAACGCTTCATAGCGTTCAGAATCGGTGATCTGACCCGGATTGTCGCCATGCCAGGCATCAATCTTTTCCTGCATCTCTTCGCGAACAGCAAAAAGAGTCGCGTTCTTTGGCGCCAGATCATGAGCGATTTCGCTGAAACTTTCCCAGAACTCCTCGGGCGAGATGTCGGTTCCGGGCAGCGCCTGATTATCGATGAAATCTGCCATGATCGGGTCAACGGACAATCCCGATTTGTGAAAGCGTTCAGTCATTTATGGTTCCTTCAAGTCTTCAGACGCTGGCCGATTTCATATTTTGAACCTTGCATATCTTCAAGCAGATTGGTTCGCTGACCTATCCAATTCATGATTTTGCGCTGAACACTGCATTAAAATGGACTTGCCACCGGGGCAGGCAAGCGCCTAGTCAGGCCGCTATGGCCGAAGTCTTTCACCATAAACGCGGCTCGCGCGAACCTGTGGACATCACCATGACAGCTTTGTCAGTGCTGGCCCTGATCCTGCTGATATTCTTCATGAATTTGCATCCCATCGTAGCTGCCGTCTTTGCTGTGCTGATATCCCCGGCGGTCTGGGGCGTCATCGCCAACACGCAGGCGGAGATGACAATCGACGAAACCCAAATCTCGTGGAAAATCGGGCAACGGGGTGCCTCGGTCACCATTGACGACATCGATATGGTCAAGGCACGCACAGGTCTGGATCTTTCGCAGCGTGTGACCATCTTCCGGCACTCTGGCCCGCGATTGTATGTGCCCGCGGCCTGCATCCCATCCGGACGGATCTTTGACGAAGAGTTGCAGACACGGGGCGTCAAGGTGCAGCGCCTATTCTGAAACGACCAACCGGTTCCGCTCACATTAACCAACCGCAGAAATCCCCCAACTTCACTGAAGTCTGACGCGGAATTCTTGCATAGCTGTCATCAATCTGCTGCGAATTTGATGAACATGACTGGCATGAGAAACGGCATTGAACCGTTGCGACGCGCGACGCTGGCATCGGGCAGCAGCTATGCGCCAACCGTGTCATTGGTGCAAAACACGCGATTTCCACGTTGGATTCGTTCAAATTCAGCGGTTTTTTAGGCTGATCGCCACAAATTTGCCGGAAATCGTGACCAGATTGTCTCTGTTCTGGCGGAGACCTGCACAATGCCCCCCGATCTGTCGCTATTTTTGACAGCGCTTCCTCCGGTTTTGACCGGACCGGTTGGCGTCGCCTTTTCACTGACGCTTCTGGGTGCCATTACCATGGGCAGTCTCAACCATGGGCAGTCTCAGGCGATATCGAACTGATCGACACGCGCCCAGCGCTGATGAACCAAAACAACGTATCCCGCGTGAACTCATGATCCCGGTTGTTCAGGCTGATCCCGATCTGATCGAACGCGCAGGCGTCATCAACCGTATCACCCATCTGGCGGTTCAGGGCGAATGGGATGTCTTGTCAAAAACAATCGCCGATTGGGAAGAAAGATTAGAGTCCACGCCGGGCGGCGCCCGTCACCACGAAATAGCCGTTGATGCCTGTTTGGCTGGGCTGCGGTCGCTGCTTGATGAAACCGACCGGACGTCAATTGCATCTTTGGATCGTGCAGAGCGCGAAGTTGCCCGCTTTGTCGAGCGTCACTGTGCCGCCCCGCAGGATCACATTCTGGCGGTGCTGGCTGCACGTGCGCACATCATGGTTGCGGCAAGCTGTCCCGCTGATTTCTGGCCCGACGCAGACCGCGCCGACGCATGGCGCCGGATGGCGCATCATTATCTAAAAGCCGAAGCTATTCTGAACCACTTTGACGCGGTGGCCTTCATGTCTCCCTTGGTGGCAGGGGCCTGTTACGAGCTTGCTTTGGGCATGCCCGATGGCGGCACCCGTTTGCGACCTGCCTTTGAAGACTGGATTGACCTAGATCCTTCAAATCCAGAAATTTATGCAACCCATATGCCGCAACTGGCACACTTTTGTCGCGATAATCCGGATGTCCTATTGGGCGAAGCTCTGCGCGCCGAAGAACGCACCGACGAAGCCCTCGGTCAGGCTGGCTATGCGCTTTGCCTCATTCCGGTTCTCGACCTCGCGCCCGAGATGCGAGAGCACATCGACACCGCTCGGTTCGGCGGCGCGTTGATGGATATGGCACGCATGTCCGGCACACAGTCGGAAGTAAACTGGGCCGCCGCCATACTGGACCACGAATCCCAGTTCGGAAGCGAGGAACGTCGCGCCACAATTCAGTCGGCCTTCGATGCCCTTGTGCGGCGCAACCTAACGGTCATCTACCCTCGTATCTGGAACGATGAGCTGCAAAATATCCGCGCCCGGCTTGCCGAGACATTCCAGCGCGCAGGGACGCCCAAGGTGACAGTAGGTCAATATTATCCGGCGCAAATGGCGTCCAAAGCCGCCTGACAACCGTTCAGGGCCGCGCCCTTGGGCGCACCTCGGCCAGTGCGCGGCAGTACGACTGCTTTTTCGTATAACGCTGCATGTCGCGCCGCATCCAACTGTTGCGGATCGGACCCCAGTCGGCCGCTACCCCTTTCCAGCGGTTTTCTTCCAACGAAATTGCCGTATCGCGCGGCACGGTGATCGCCATGATCCGCACGGCGCAATTCAGATTGGCCGCCGGACTTTTCAGCCCTTCGCCGGTTTGAACCCTGCATTTGCGAAATTCGGCCGTCTGCGGATAAATCTGCAAAAGCCCGAACCAACGCCCATCGCCGCCGACCGCATTCGGGTTCCAGGTGCTCTCATACCGCGCCAGTGTCGACAAAAGCGCCGCCCAGAACGCCGCGCGGTCTTGCTTGTTGGCCGATGGATAGGCCGGGCACCACTCGGCAACGTCGCGTGGAACCACATCCAATAGCGCCTGTCCGTGGGTTTCAACCGCAGACACGGCCACACGCGTCCAAAGCATGCCGCCTGTTCGATGTTCCCAACGCGCGCGGGGCACATCATTGTCGCGTGGCGATGGGCCGATGGACAAAGTTTCCGGCGCGGCGCTGGTTGGTCCTTCAACAACCGCTTCCTGAGCTATCGCGGACGTGACGATCCCCCAGATCGCCATTGAAAACACAACAGCTTTCATTTCTGGCAAAACGGCAAAGCGCTGGTGTAGCTTTGCATGTCCAGACGCTTGCGCTCTTGATGAAATGGTCCCCAATCCGCTGCAATTCCCTTGAAACCGCGCGAGATAACTTGGTCGCGCGGCACTGTCACCGCCATGATCCTGATCGCACAGGACAAATTTAACGAGCCGTCCTTAAGACTGTCTTCGTCCCCCGCGCGGCACCCATAACCACGTGCGGTCGCCGGTAGAATTTGCAACAACCCATGCCATTTGCCGTCGCCGCCCGACACCGTCGGCCGCCAGGTGCTTTCGTGATAGGACAGCGATGCCAGCAAGTTCAGCCAGAACGCCTTGCGCACTTCTTCGCCGCCGTCGCCGTAAGCCGGGCAATAGTCCCCGATATCCTCTGGCACCAAAGCAATCAGCGGCGCACCGTGAGTCTCCAGCGCTCTTAAAGACGCCCGCGTCCAGCGCTCGGACAAAGGCTCTTCATCCCATCTGACAGGCGCCCTTTCGGCAATGAAATCGGGCTCTGAATCCGGCCAAAAGGTGAAGGCCAAAGCCCCGACACCTATGGCCGCTCCCATTCCAAAAAGCGCGATACGGCGCATGCATGTCTCCGTCCGTCGCTCCCACCCGGACCGCGATTGAAACATTTATTGCTGATTCCGCCAAGAGTTTTGAGATGAGGCGTGGGAATAGGCGTCGAAATGGGGGTGTAGCGTTGCTGATAAGACCTTTGCATCGATCGGATGCCAAGTTTGAGCCCTGAGCGGATCTGAAATGCACCATGGTCCGCAACACGAACAAAACTCGACCGTTTCAAATCTTTAAAGACCTTCCGCTCAATTCGGTTTCATTTGGCCACAACACATTCTAGACTTCATATTACAAATCGATTGGGGTGAAGCGATGACAACTCACACAGGCTATTTGTTGATTGCAGATATCTCTGGTTATACACAATTTCTTACATCTTCTGAAATGGATCACGCCAATCCGATTCTGCAGTCGTTGTTGGAGTCGCTGGTCGAACAGGTTGGCGACCCATTGCACTTCTGGAAGATGGAAGGCGATGCAATTCTGGCCTATTCGACAAGGCAGCAGTTTCCGTCCGGCGAGACGTTCCTTGCCATCTGTGAGAACCTGTACAACGGCTTTGCCAATCGGCGGCTGGACATCATTTCGAATACGACCTGCACCTGTACTGCTTGCTCGAACGTCGACACGCTAGATTTAAAAATCATCGCCCATTACGGACAGTTCGCTGAGATGAAGGTTGGGCCGGTGAACGACATCTCCGGCGCCGATGTCATTCTGGTTCACCGGATGACCAAGACAGATGTAACCAAAATCACCGGCGTACGCAGCTACGCACTCTTTAGCGACGCCGCCGCCAAAGCGATGGACATCGAAGAGGCTTTGCAGCCTTTTTCGCAAGAATTCGAACACTTCGGCGAAGTCCCGATGCAAGTATTTGATCTTGCAAAGGCCTGGGAGACATTCCGTTCAGAACGCGAGCGCTTCTTTCTTGAGGAAGAGGATGGTGTCTGGACCTATCGCCGTCATTTCAATGCACCCACCGGTGTCGTCTGGGAACTGTTGGTCGACCCGACCCTCAAAGAAAGCTGGATGGATGGCATAAAATCGGTTTCGGCTGACAACAAAGTCGGACGCGTTGGAAACGGTTCAAGGTATCATTGTGCCCACGAGCTTGCAGATTTTATCTATCAAATTACCGATTGGGAGCCCTTCATCTATTTCTCGACCCGGATTAAAGATCCGGCTCGCCCGGGAATAGATTTGCCCGAGACTTATCATCTGACGCAGACCGACACCGGCACCGAATTGCGCTACACCATGGGCATGGCGCATGACGCCGACGGAAATAGGTCCAAGATATCAGAAGAAGAAGCGTCCGGATTCCTGGCTGGGTTCTGGAAGGACTCGTTTGACAAGATGGAGGCGAAGATAGAGGCCGCGAAATAGCATGTTAACCAGAACATTGGGCGTTTCTGGCATTTGGCCCAAGGTCTGTGTCGCTGTTACTGGCGACTTTCGCAGTGTCCCTCAAAAGCATACCGACGCCTAAAGGCAATTATGCAATCGCCGACCGGCCGAATTGAGTTTCGGGGGCGGGTAAACCCGCCCCGCCAAGTTTATGCGTCGAAGTTCCAGATGTCGCGTTGGACTTTCCAGCCATCGTCGCCATTGCGGAAATACAAAATGTATTTCCCAGACAGCCCCTGTCCTCCCATAGAGGCGGCGAGCGTTCCCATTGTAACGGCAGAATCTCCGTTGACCTCGGCGGCAGTCGGGCTAGCCACGACATCGCTCAGGCCACCATCTATTGCTGCCTGCCAATAGCTGCGGATGGCATCATGGCCCGACATCGTCGGCGCACCGGGCGGCATGATCGCTCCGTCTTCGGCATAGGGCGCGGTGGCCTTGTCCGCGTCTTTCGCGTTGATCCCCTCGATAATGGCCGCGTCGAGCGCTTTAACGGTATCAATATCAGACATGTTTTCCCCCGAATTAATGTTGTTGGTAACTGTGCGTATCACAGAACCAGAAGCAAGTGATCTTGTATTTTACGATTTTATTCCGTGCCTTCTGAGAGAGCAGCGAAGCAAAAAACGCTTTAATCCGGATTACCGCAATGTCAGCTTTGTCCGCAGAGCAGACATTGGAAGCCTATCGATTGGCGCACTTGCAGCGAACGGCAGCAATGTCCCAACTTCCGCCGGTCAAACACCCACCTTCAGCAACCCCCTCTGCCCATCGTCGCAAATACTCAACTCCCACCAGCACCAAATCACTCCACCTCCGCTGCCGCCGTCATCCACCCCAAAACCTTCGCAATCGCACCCCCATCACGCACCGGCCGTTGCGCCAGCAGATAGAAATCCCCCGGCCCCTCCAGGGCCTCTTCTGTCACCTGCACCAATCTTCCCTCATCGATATCCCGGCGCGCCAGGAACTGCGGAACCAGCGCAACGCCCTGCCCGGCAAGTGCAGCGTCCATCGCCAGTGACGTCTGGCTAAATCGCGGTCCCGCCCGTCGCGCCGGCGCTTCGTGGCGCAAAACGCTTCGATAAAACGCTGGCCACAGGTCATGCACATCATGCACCAACGGCACTTTTTCCAAAGCACCGACCAGCCCACCGCCACCCAATCCGTCCAGCAATCCCGGCGCAGCCACCGCGACGATCCGGTTTCGAAACAGAAGATGCGCTTCAAGACTTGCCCCGAACGGCGGCTGCCCCTGCCGCACGGCCAAATCAATGCCATCGGCGCGAAAGCTCATCACCCCTTCCGTGGCCATCACTCGCAGATCAATCTCGGGGGCCTTGTTCGACAGCTCAGGCAAATGCGGCAACAGCCACTTTGCCGCAAACGTCGGAGTGACACTGATGGTCACGGCTTCACTACCCGGCTTCAATGCCGCCGTGGCCGCACTCAATCCCTGGAACGCATCCGCAACTGCCGCATGATACCCGCGCCCTTCCCCGGTAAACGACAACCCACGCGCGTGCCGATCAAACAACCGCAGGCCCAGAACCGCTTCCAGCCCTCGCACCTGCTGCGCCACAGCGCCTTGCGTGACACCCAGTTCTTCGGCCGCTGCCCGAAAATTCAGATGCCGACCTGCGGCCTCAAAAGCCCGCAACCCGTTCAGCGGTGGCAGCTGCAACATATCAGCCAATAGATTTCCTATTATCTTAAAGCAGAACTTCTCTCTCGTTCACGACCATATACCCATCTATTTATGGGTCAAATAGAACTTCACAGACATGAGATACGAAAATGACAGTAGAAAATATTCATGGAACGCCCATGCAAACCACCAGTCGCGACGACAGAACCGCATTCATCATCAAATGGGCCGCATCAATCATCCAAATTCTTGGCTATGCTGCCACTGGGTTTGGGTTAACACCTTGGAATATATACTTTTCCCTAGTCGGTGTCGTGGGCTGGTTCATCGTCGGCTACATGTGGAAAGACCGCGCCCTGATGTTGATCCACCTCGTCGCGTTCGGGGCCATGATCGCCGGAATGGCCAGCGCCTGATCCGCCGCCGCTAAATTGATTAACAGACCCCCACCGCGCGGTCTGTTAACCAAACCATCCAGCCACCGCGCGCTGCATTAACACCGACGTGATACCGACGTAATACCGACAGCCGGATTCCCATATAAATAAGGGCATTAACCAATTTGAGGGCCGCGCAGCCACAAAGACACCGCGCGCGCCATTAACCTTACCGCGCCAACAACGGCCCCAACCGGTGACCGGCCAGCAAATGCAGATGGAAATGCGGCACGTCCTGCAAGCCATGCTCGCCCGCGTTCGAAATTACGCGATACCCATCGCCCTCAGCACCCAACCCTTCAGCCGAAATAACCCCGGCGAACACACGCCAGAAATCCGCAATTTCTTCGGCCTTTGCATTCGCGGCAAAGTCATCAGCCGTCACATATTTTCCCTTGGGTATCAGCAAGATATGCACTGGCGCCTGCGGGTTGATGTCGCGAAAAGCAAGCGTGAGCTCGGTTTCGGCAACGGTGTTGTTTGGGATGTCCCCGCGCAGGATCATCGCGAAAATATTGGCGTCATCATAGGCGTAAGCCATGGCAGTCCTCAGTCTATAAACAGGTAATCGGTGCGGGCAATCTCCAGCGCTTTCTCACGCTCAATGCCCAGGAATTTCGCCAAAGGACCAGCATTTTCCTCGGCACTGACTTTTTCACGAATGCGATAGAAACTTGGAAAATTCTCATCCCGAATTTTCTCGCTCTCATGAAAGACATCATTGCGGATCGTCGGCAACAAAGTCCGAAACGCATCGTCCGGAGTCGCCTCGCCAGCAAGCCCCACGCGCTTGGAATGACCCACCAGATAATCGTCTGAATACTGGCACTCGATCTCCAGCAAACGAGTCTCGCTGCGGTCGTTGTAAAAATCCCGGAAAAGCTCAAGATTTGAAGGATCTAAGCAGATCATCAACCGGTCGGTTTCATAGTAATCGAACAGCATCCGCATCAACGCGCGGCGGTGCCGGGTGCGCTTTTCCAAGGTCGCCTGAATACCGCCAAGGTCCGGCAAAGGCGTCGCTTCTTCGTCGAACAGATACTCAATCGAAGGCAGGTTCGACACCGTCCCAACCCGGTCCAGAAGACGCTTGGCCACGTGCCATTTCTTGCACGTCACGATCATCAGTTCGCGCTCGCGCCCGATGGTCGCATCCTTCTCCCAGAACCGCGGAGCAAACCGCTCGCCAATACGACCGCGCCCCGTCAAAAAATCGTACAGCCGCCGCCCCTCGTGCGACACTTTGAAGTCACGACCGGTCTCCGCATAAAGCGCCCCAAGTCGCTTTTTTAAGTCCTGCGCTTCGGGACTGATTTTTCGTGCAAACAGAAAGTCTTGCGCCAGCAGCAAATCGAAATGGTCGTTATAAAACGTCACTGGCATTCCGTAATCTGTAAACATTAGAAAAGTCGGAGTTCGCCGTTTGATTTCGGTTTCCGGCACCAGATGACTCACCAGCGTCTGGAAAAAAGTCTCGTCTGGAATCCACGTTGTCTTGAAAAACTTCAACACATCCGGCCGCCGACGTATGAATTCCACCACGGCTTCAACCGTCCGACGTCTCAGGCACCACCATTGGCTTCCGATCATGATCTGCAGATCGGCCGGTATGCGCCGTTTCAATCCCAGCCTTTTCTGAAGATTAAAGGCCGCATAAAACCGATTGGCCTGCGAACGTTCATTAAACCAATGACGGTAAATCAACCTCTCTTCTTTGAAGCCTGTCTTGATCCAGTCGCTTTCGAAAAAGTCAAAACTCTCAATGAAATCGGCGTCATTCTCATCCAGATAATCGTGAACGTACTGCGAGGTCTTAATGGGCAGACAATCCCCCGAAAGCATGTAAAAATGCGTAACCTTTGGATACGCCGCCAACGCGGTGTCCAGCGCGCTCAGCGTCGCACCGACCAAGCTCCATTCTCCCCATCCGCATCTGTGACGCTTTCTGGAAAAAACCACATTCGAGTTCGTGCTTAGTGCAGCCTGCAGCATCTCAAAATCAGACCGGGGCGAGCGCGCATCAAAGTGTATTGCCACCTTGTCACCGGTCGCAGTCAGCCGTTCGGCTTGCGCAATAATCGCATCCGGGTCTTTGTGACAGAGAAGGATATAGGCGATCTGCGCCATTCCCTCGATTATCCCGCCTGTTTACCTCACTGAAATACTCATAACCGAAGTCAAAGGATTGAAGAACCCTTGGTTTTTTGATTGTCTGCGCCAAACGGCCATTTGGGCCTAACTGGTCAGGGATCAAGGATACTATGGGCTTTCCCGGCACATGGATGACGCGCAGCGAAAGCATGGTTTATCGCGTGGTTCCAAAATGCGCCTGTTCGACGATCGGGCAGATCATGCATTACTCTGATCACGGCGCCTTTTTTGAGGGCGATATACACGATGACCACGAAGGTCTGCACAAGTGGTCTCAAGGCGACAGTCAACAAGTGATCGAGTCCACAGTAAGAGACCACAAAAGTTTCGCGTTCACCTGTGTGCGAAACCCTTACACGCGCATTCTCTCTTCTTTTTTTGACAAGATCGCGGGCATTCAACGGAACGGCAACCGCTACCGCGGCAATCTGATACCGCAATTATCCCAGCGCTATGGCATCAATATCGAAGGCGATTTTGATCAGATCGCAATGTTCCGACGGTTCCTTTTATTCGCACGCGACACTATCAAATTTCGCAAACCCATGGACCCCGACATTCACTGGTCCGCTCAGTCCGGGCATATCTCAACCTTCATCGTGAATGGCAGCCAGTATGATCGGATCATCTGGACCGAGAAATTCAACGAAGGCATGCAGGATGTCCTAAGTTCAATCGAGACGCCGCATTCCATCGATCTGGAAAACCTGCAGAAATTCAATGAAAGCGAGGGGCACGGCCCCAAACGGGCACATCCAATCGAAGACTACTTTGACGATTTGTCGATGCATCTTGTCTATGAAATCTACAAACGTGATTTCAATCTATTCAAATACGACTTCCACAATCCCGCTAATTCCATGCCGAAAGGCAAAATCGACCTCGAGGAAGTGCAGGCCAAACTGGGCGATTAGTCGTCAGTCGGAACCGATCTGCTGAACGCATGAATGCGCGCATTGAACCGTTTCGTCAGTGACGACTTGGTCAGCCTGAGCGATTGCAGCAACAACCTGGACCCAAAGCTGGACGCGCGCAGATCAAGCGAAACAAACAACCGCGTCCGCGATTTCGACAAGGCCACGAGATCCACAACGGCCAAGCCATTTACGCCACCTGATTTGGCCTCGATAGCATAACCAACACCCTCATCTACTGACAGAAGATCGGCATCTATCTCATAGGTCCGATTTCGCCATGGCAATGAAATGCGCCAGCGCGCACCGGGCATGGGCGGCGGCAGCGCCTCGTCATGAGCCACATCAATCCCTCGCCGCAGCATTTGCCGTTCAAAACCGTCAAAATCCGTGGCAGAGTCGAATACTGTCTGGATCGGTGCGTCGATATCTTCGTGGGTCGCAAACTTCATGGTCTCTTGATCGCTTTAGTCGAGCGTATCGGCAAGCCAGTTATCGATCAGAAATCGCGCAATCGACCCTTTTCTGGCCGGATTGATCTTTGGATGGTTCCCAAGGGTCGCCGTCATCATGTCTTCCCGTGTCACCCAAACCGCATCTTCCAGCTCGTCGGTGTCGACAACGATGTCAGTGGTTTGGGCGATCCCGCAACATCCAAACATCAACGAAGACGGAAATGGCCAAGGCTGCGACGACAAGTAATCAACGGGTCCTACCTTGATCCCAGACTCTTCCAATGTCTCGCGCCGCACAGCCGCTTCGATTGTCTCTCCTGGTTCCACAAAACCTGCCAACAAAGAATACATGCCTTCAGGCCAGCCGGGCGACCGCCCAACTAGCACCGAGTTTCCGTGCAGGATCAGCATAATCACGACTGGGTCCGTGCGCGGAAAGTGGTGCGATCCGCAAGCAGGACAATCCCTTTGCCACCCCGCGTTCGCAATCTCGCTTTTTCCACCACACTTCGCACAGTATCCGTGGGTCTCATGCCAGTTGATAATGGATTTGGCCGTTGCAACAAGTTCGGCATCGCGGGCCGACAACCGGGTCATGTTCGCCCTCAACTCGGCAAACGCTTGCGTCGCCGGCAGATTGGGATGCAGCTGTTCAGACGGATCATGAAACGCGCCAACTGTGTCCGGCACTGCATCCGGTTCCCAGTTCGAAATATCCTGCGCAAACCGCGCCTCGCCCTCGTCCAACCCCAGAAAAACGGGCGCTTCATCTGCGTCATCCAGAACCGAATGATTGGCTGCCAACCAAACCGGCGCACCGGTATCCACCGCCAAAAGCGGCTTGCCGCGCCAAAACGGCAATACTCTTGGGCTGTCTTCGGCCAATAGCTGCGCCAATGCGGCCTTGTCTTCGCGCACCTTCGCTGCCCGGTCCAATCCCGAACCGCCAAAAGTTACGGTTTCTGCGTGCTTCACGTTGCCTGCCCTTTAGCTGCCTCGGCCAATAAACGCCCAAGCGCAACTGCCTGCAAGACCCCGCATTTTCAGCGAGTTGGACACGCCATGTCGCGAACTATCCTTAGCTCCTCGATTTTCGGCTGGGTGTCACGGCGATTTCATGTTCCCATCAGATAATAAACCGACTCACCTGGGGAGATATTCATGTCATTTAAGAACTCGACCGCTATGAGCCGACGCTCGTTCCTTGCCACCACCGCTGGTGCCAGCCTGATCGCGCTGCACCCGTTCTCGGCTCGCGCTGCAGGCGGCCAAGCACACCTGCGCATTATGGAAACTACTGACCTTCACGTACACGTCTGGCCTTATGACTATTACGCCGACAAACCCCGCGACACCGTCGGCCTTGCCCGCACCGCCGCCCATATCGCCGACATCCGCGCCGAGGCCACAAATTCGCTGCTTCTCGACAACGGCGACTTCCTGCAAGGCAACCCAATGGGCGATTACATCGCTTACGAACGCGGCATGAAAGAAGGCGACATGCACCCGGTCATCACCGCGATGAACACCGTGGGCTTTGATGCATCGACGCTGGGCAACCACGAATTCAACTACGGCCTGGACTTCCTGATGAAGTCGCTGGCTGGCGCAAACTTCCCAGTCATTTCCGCCAACATCGTCAAGAACGAAGGCGCAAGCCCCGCCGCCGACGACACGCTAATCCAACCCTACGTCATCCTCGACCGGATGCTGAAAGACGGTAACGGCGACGAACACGCCATCAAAGTCGGCCTTATCGGCTTTGTGCCACCACAGGTCATGAACTGGGACCGCAAGCACCTAGAAGGCAACGTCACCGCCCGCGACATCGTGCAGACCGCGCGCGCTTATGTGCCGCAAATGCGTGAAGAAGGCGCTGACATCATCATCGCGCTCAGCCACTCAGGGATTGGCTCGGCAGATGAAACTGACGGTATGGAAAACGCATCGGTCCCATTGGCCGCTGTCGACGGCATCGACGCGCTGGTCACCGGCCACAGCCACCTTGTCTTCCCTTCGGCCACCTACGCCGACTACTCAGCCGTTGACGCCGAAAACGGCCTGATCCACGGCAAGCCTGCCACAATGGGCGGGTTCTGGGGCAGCCACTTGGGCGTGATCGACCTGATGCTGGAGCGTGAAGGCGGCGATTGGCGCGTGGTGAACACTGCTGTCGAAACCCGGCCCATCAGCAAGCGCAACGAAGACCGCTCAACTTCGGCACTTGTCGAAAGCCGCGAAGATGTGCTGTCCGCAACCAAGGCCGACCACGAAGCGACACTGAACTATGTCCGCACCGCCGTCGGCAAGACCGCAGCACCCTTGCACAGCTACTTCGCATTGGTCGCCGATGACCCATCAGTGCAAATCGTCTCAATCGCCCAGAAATGGTACATCGAAGAGATGATGAAAGGCACTGAACACGAGGGCCTTCCAATCCTCTCAGCCGCAGCGCCGTTCAAAGCCGGTGGTCGCGGTGGCCCCGAATACTACACCGACGTGCCAGCGGGCGATGTGGCGATCAAGAACGTGGCCGACCTTTACCTCTATCCGAACACCGTGCGCGCTGTGCGCATTTCGGGCAAAGAGGTCCGCGATTGGCTGGAACGCTCGGCCGGTATGTTCAATCAGGTCACACCGGGAACCAGCGACACCTCACTTCTGAACCCATCTTTCCCGTCCTACAACTTCGACGTGATGGACGGCGTGACCTACCAGATCGACCTCAGCCAGCCGTCCAAATACGGGCCAAAGGGCGAAGACCTGAACCCGACTGCAAACCGGATCAAGAACCTGTCCTACAACGGCCAGCCGGTGACAGACGATATGGAGTTTGTGATCGCAACCAACAACTACCGCGCCAGCGGCGGCGGTTCGTTCCCGGGCGCAGACGGATCCACAGTGATCTTCGAAGCCCCCGACACCAACCGCGACGTGATCGTCCGCTACATCGTCGAACAGGGCACGATCCAGCCATCGGCAGACGCCAACTGGACCTTTGCGCCACTGGCCGACACTTCAGTTCTGTTCGAAACCGGGCCGAAGGCTGCGGATTATGTGGATGACCTGAAAGGTCTCGATGTCGCCCCGGCAGGCGACGGTGCAGATGGGTTCGCGCTGTTCCGGCTGAAGCTGTAAAACATGGACCGCGAACAAAAGCTCGCGGTTTACGAAAACTTGGTGGCGGGGTTTGACGACTTCGCCATCAAAGGCAAGGCCTCGCGCTATACCTCGATGAACGGAAACATGTTCAGCTTTCTGGCACCGGACGGCACCTTAGCGTTTCGTTTATCCAAGGACGATAAAACCGCATTCGAAGACGAACACGGGCCATACGACGTTATCCAATACAACAGCACAATGCGCGGATACGTCGAAATTCGCGATGACCTGATTGCGGACGACGCGGCTCTCAAGACGGTTTTTACGAAATGCGTCGCCAACGCACGCACGTTGAAGCCGAAACCGACCAAGAAGTCGAAGTAAGTCTTAACGAAAGGTTAATGCAACTGAGACCGCATCGCTTCGGGCGATGTCCCAGTCCAACCGCTAAAGGCACGGATAAAACTGTTCGGATCTTCATACCCTAGAAGGAACGAAATCTCTGAACTGGTGTGGGTCGTATCCGCCAGATACCCCCGCGCCAACCGCTCGCGCAGCGCCTGCAACTCGGCCTGAAAATTCGTGCCTTCGCCATTCAGCTTACGCTGCAAACTCCGCTGACTCATCCCCAACCGCCGCGCCACTTCCTTCACTTCCGGCTGACCGCTCGGCATCGCTTCCATCAAAACGGCTCGCACCCGATCCGTGACCTGAGTATCCCGCTCCAACTCATCCAGCCGCGCCCGAAGCTCGGGTTCAAACACGCCGAACAACGCAGGATTTGCCGACAAAAATGGCCGATCGGCATCCCCGGGCGCGAAGACAACCCGGTTAAACGGCCCGGTTCGAACCCGGTGCCCAAAGAACTCAGCATAGGCCGGATGATCCGGTGGCGAGACCATTTCAACCGCAATAGGATTCACCTGCGCCTTGGTCGCCAACCGAATTAGGTGCACTAGAAAAACCAACTCGGTCAGCAGAAACTCTTCTGGCAATTCCACCCCGGGCTCGCCACCATAGGTCAGCTCCAACCCACCCAAAGTTTCGTGTGATTCCAAAATACACGCGCCAATCAATGGCTTATAAGTCGCCAAACGCCGCGATGCGGTCGTCATATTGGGGCTGCAAAACGCGGCAAGCAAGGGCGGGCTGAACGTCTCGGACGTCACCGACTGCCCAAGCACCAACGCCGGAGTTTCGCTGTCCAACGCATTTACAACCGCGTTCCACAACCGCATGAACTCGTCGGTGTTCAAGGTCGGGCGACCTTCAGTGAACAACCCATCGGGCAACCGCGCCGATCGCAAAAGGTCAGCGGCACGAATACCCAGGTTGTTCAGCAAGGCTGCCCAACCAAGATCAACGGTAAAAGGTCGCGTCATGAAAACTGGCTCATTATCATCCTGTCAAACCAACGATCCGGCAGCAGCCACCGCATAAATATTCCCGAAGATCCCATCTTTCCAGCAGCATAGCGGGTTTTTGGCTGGCGTGCATTTATCGCTTTCACGACAAGATCGGTAATGACGCTAGGTGGCGAAGCGGCAATACCACTTTCGGCTGCTTTCATTAGTGCATCAATCATCTTCGAATAGGCAGTGTCTTCGGCGGCGACAAAGTTGGCCTCAAGTGCGCCGCTGAACCCAGAATCAATCAAGCCCGGCTCGATAATCACAACATCAATCCCAAGCGGCCTCAGCTCGATCCGCAGACAATCCGACCACCCCTCTAGCGCATGTTTTGTCGCATGATACCAAGACCCTAGCGGCGTATATATCTTGCCACCCACCGAACTGATGTTGATGATCAGCCCGGCCTTCTTGCTGCGCATTGATGGCAGCAAAAGTTGCGTCAGACGCGCCAGACCGAACAGGTTCACTTCAAACTGATACTGTGCTTTGTCGACCGGCGTATCTTCCATAGGTCCGTACTGCCCATAGCCTGCATTGTTGATCAAAACATCAACACCACCATGCCCGGCTTTGATCTTCTCAACTGCTGCAACAACATCGCCTTCCTTGGTAATATCCATCGCCAGAACAATCGCCCCCGCGTCTTCCAAATCCTTCATCTTCCCCACACTGCGGGCAGCGGCATAGACGGTCATGCCATCTTTCAACAGTCGAAGGGCAAAGTCCTTGCCCATGCCTGACGATGCGCCGGTGACCAGAACCGTTTGATATTTGCGAGTCATTTCGTTTCTCCAATCTGAATGCTGAAGATGAAGTAGCCGACGATTGATGCCGCAACACTCGCAGAACGTGCCAAACATATGGCCAAGCGTGCCAATCGTCATTCTCGAAGTGTCAGACTTGCGAATCTAATCGCTTCCAACTACATGCAGAGGTGAGAGGTTGGCGCGGGCAGGCGCCTCGCCAACCCGGTCAGATCCGGAAGGAAGCAGCCGTAACGAGCCCCGCTTGGGTCGTTGTCCAGCCTCTCACCCAAACGAACGATCGGAGGATTTATGGCCAATGTATCGCCCCTCCGGGCCGCACGTCGCTAACGCACGTCAGGCCACGGAATTATAAGCTGCTCGCCAAATCGGCAACGCAGCCCGTTTTCGTTTTCCAAGGGCTACCCAACCAATGACTGAACTTTCCTATGCTGACCTCGGATGGTCGGCGCATTTTGTGCGTCAGGGCGACGCAAATGATCTTCACCCCTTCGCGTTACCTCGGTTCATCGCGACCGGATCACCGCGATATCCCCTAATGAAACAAGGACATTGCGCGCACCAAACGGCACCGGGAACATCGCCGTTGGCGATTGGGTTCTAGCCGATGACGATGCCGTCGCCGATGTGTTCGAACGTGTGTCCGTCCTGAAACGCCGCGCCGCCGGGGAAGACGCCCGCGAACAGTTGATCGCCGCCAACGTCACGACGCTTGGCATTGTCAGTTCATGCAACGCCGACTTTAACGAGGCACGTCTGGAACGCTATCTGGTCATGGCGTCCGAGGCGGGTTGTCTGCCGTTGATCATCCTGACGAAAGCCGATCTGGACGAAGACCCCGACAGCTATGTGAAACGCGCCGAACGTTTGTCTCCCCTTGTGACTGCGTTGGCCGTGGACGCCAAAGACCCGTTAGAGATCAAACGTTTGCACCCCTGGTGCCGCGCTGGTGAAACCTTGGCATTGGCCGGGTCATCGGGCGTCGGTAAGACCACCATTCGGAATGCACTGGCGGGTGGCGAAGCAGTAACCCAGGACATCCGCGAAGACGATGCCAAGGGACGGCACACCACAACCGCCCGCGAATTGGTGCGCGTTGAAGCCGGCGGTTGGTTGATTGACACGCCGGGCATGCGCGCCCTTAGGATTGTCGATTCCGGTGATGGGATCGCTCAGGTATTTAAGGATATCGAAGCGCTTACAACTGAATGTCGCTTCAGCGACTGTGCCCACGAAAGCGAACCGGGCTGCGCTGTGAAAGCCGCGATTGAAGCGGGCGACTTGGAACCTCAGCGTGTCGCACGATGGCGAAAACTGTTGGCCGAAGACCTACGCAACTCGGAAACCATCGCCCAAGCCCGTGCCCGAGACAAAGGCTTTGGCAAGATGGTGCGAAATGTGATGTCAGAGAAGCGCAAGAACCGCGGCGACTAGGCCCGCGCCCAAAAGATTACGCCAACAATTCCAATCACATGCAGCAAGGCAATCACCAGCGGCAGCAAAGACAGCCTGCGCGCTGGTGATCCCTTGGGCCAATGCCGTCCAACACCAAATACCGCAAACGCCAACATCCCCGCCGCGCCCTGCCATCCCAGATATGTCAGCGGTCGGTTCATTCCGGCGGTGAACCCATCGCCTTCAGATGGCGTGTTTAAAAATGCAAAAAAGGCATAACAAAACAGCAGCACCCAAAGGGCGTAGAGCCCTGTAAACAAAAATCTAAGGCCATCACTTGGCGCGCTATCACGCATTATTCGCGCCCTTCTTTCTGCGCGCCATTCGCGGCAGCGGCCCACGAGGATTGCGCATCCGTTTCAACAGCACATGGTCGAACCAAACGCAGCCGCGTAAGCGCCTTTTCAGCATCTTCCCCCGCTTCCACCATCACTCTGAGCGTAATCATCCCCGACCGACCACAACCCCCGAAACAGTGCGTCAGAACTTTGCCACCCTCCGCCAATATCTCATGCACCTGCAAAGAAACGTCGGACCAGAGCGGTTCGGTCTCGGACCCCGGGGCCCCGAAATCGATGATTGGAAGGTGCCTCCAGGCGACGCCAAGCGCAGCCAGATCATCCGCAAGACCATCCGCACCGACCCGAGAAAGTTCCAACGATGTCGTCATCGTCAGAACCAAAGACGGCCCCCAAAGGGCCAAGCGGTTGAAATCAGACGTATAGTTTCCTTGGCGGCCGGGAATCGGGCTGATCCCCAGCACACCATTGCCAAGTGGCAATTCGCTGACCGACCATTCAGGCAACGCCACCCTCCACGACCTGACCGGGATGCGCCTCGGCCCAGTCCGCCAGAAACGCGGCGACATGCGGCTCGCCCGCAAGCTCTATGGCTCTGCGCGGTAGTGCAACCCCTTCGTTCAATGCCAGTTCCAAACAGGTCACATAGTCCCGCGCCGCGCGATCTGGCCCATTCTCGGACCCATGAATGATCGTTGACAGCAATGTCCCGCCATAACCGTTAATGTGTCCAAGATCCGGTTTCAAACCAAGGAAATATCCCAACACTTCTGGCAAACCTTCCCAACCCGCCAGTTGCACAGGAGTCAGCCCTTGATCGTCTGCGAGGTCATACTCTGCACCGGCCTCAACCAACCTCTCTATATGGTCCAGCTTGCCGGGAAGATGCAGGATCAAACGCACGATATTTCGCGCAGCTTCCGGCATTTTTGCGGGATCAATGAACGTTCCACCCGGAAGCTCATTATCGGCTATTTGGGCCAGCAACCGTTCAATCGGGGAAAGGGTCGTTGTGTGTCCTCGCGCGGTAAGCGCTTGAGAAAGCGCGTCGTTTCCGAACACCCGCGCGAATGCATAGGGCGCCATCCCTTCATAGACTCGGGTTGCATCTGCACCGGCGTCCAGCAATGTTTCGATCATTTCGCGCCCGCTCATCCGCCGTGCCGCCTGATGCAATGCGGGGATCACAAAGGGCTTTTCGCCACCGATTTCTTCATCATTGAATTCATCGACTTCGGCCCCTGCCTCCAACAACAACTTCACCGCAGGGACATCGTCGAAGTCGATTGCGCGCAGCAAAGCGTTGGTTCCTTTCGGCTTTGCGCCGTGTAAAAGCAACAATTTCAGGCCATCGTGGCGGCCTAACTCTGTCGAGTGATAGAGGGACTCATTGTCGTTGGGATCGGCACCATTCTCCAACAGCCAACGGCCCAGCACCAAGTTATTGGCATGGCCGATGGCCCCGTAAAGCGCTGACAACAAATGATCTTCGCCGGGCATGGAAGGGAACCCGTCGTTCACATTGGCACCATTTTCCAACAACGCCCCTGCAATTGCCAGCATGTCACCCTCGAGATCAGGGCGGTCATGAATGTATTTTGAGAACGCCAGATGCAGGATCGGTCGGCGAGGCCCGAAATCCCTGACAGCAAGACTTGGATCAGCTTTCAGCGCATCCAGAACTGCCGCGCGATCATAAAGCGCGCATTGCAAACCAAAGTTATCCGCAGCCAGATCAGGTGTGTCGCGCAAAAGCGCTTCGATTACCCAATTCTGGCCGTGATAGATCGCGATTTTTAGGCGTTGCTGTTTGGCTGCGCGATCCAAACCGACCGTCTCTGCTGCCCAAGACAATTGGGGCCAGCTTGCAAAACTGTTTTCCAAAGCAATGACATGCAGGAAGTCAGCGTGCTTTAGAGGCGCACCATCTGATCTGGGTGGATAATTTTGGATCCGTGCGTTGGCACGGGTATCCTGGGCCTCGTAGGCCTTGCGAAGCGCCTTGGCATCACGGCGCAATTGCTCGATGGATTTTGGCATCGGGCTCCTCATCAATTGGCCCGTCGGTCCGCTGATCCGGGCATGAGAAACACCGACGATGTGATCGTTCGGGTCTGAAGTGGGGTGCCGATGACGGCTGTCCGCGGACCTGGCTGCCGCCCCAAACGGCATGGCGCTTTTTAGCCCCTTGAGGCGATTTGGGCAACCCGGACTGTGGACGGTCGGCGTCAGACGGTTTAGGCTTTATCGACTTGAGGGATCGACCAAACGGCATGAGCGACACCACCGACACAGGCTATCAGGTTCTGGCGCGGAAGTACCGCCCGGAGACCTTTGCTGATCTTGTCGGTCAGGACGCAATGGTGCGCACGCTGAAGAATGCGTTCGAGGCAGATCGGATCGCGCAAGCCTTTGTAATGACTGGCATTCGCGGCACTGGCAAGACGACGACGGCAAGGATCATTGCCAAGGGCATGAACTGTATCGGGCCTGACGGAAACGGTGGCCCAACGACCGATCCATGCGGTGAATGCGAGCATTGCGTGTCCATCACTGAAGGGCGTCATGTAGACGTCTTGGAGATGGACGCGGCCAGCCGGACTGGTGTGAACGACATCCGCGAGATCATCGATTCGGTGGCGTATCGAGCGGCATCGGCGCGCTACAAGATTTACATCATCGACGAAGTTCACATGCTGTCAACTAGCGCGTTCAACGCTCTGTTGAAGACGTTGGAGGAACCGCCAGCGCATGTGAAGTTCATCTTTGCGACGACCGAAATCCGCAAGGTTCCTGTGACTGTTCTAAGCCGTTGTCAGCGATTTGATCTTCGGCGGATCGAGCCGGAAGTGATGATCGCGATGCTACGGCGGATTGCCACGGCGGAAGGGGCCGAGATCTCGGATGATGCGCTGGCGTTGATTACGCGGGCGGCGGAAGGGTCGGCACGGGATGCGCAGTCTTTGCTGGATCAGTCGATAAGCCACGGTGCCGGTGAAACCACCGCCGATCAGGTCCGTGCAATGCTTGGCCTGGCGGACCGGGGTCGGGTGCTGGACCTGTTCGATATGATCATGGCTGGCGATGCGGCGGGGGCATTGACTGAACTGTCGTCACAGTATGGTGACGGGGCCGATCCGATGGCGGTGCTGCGTGATCTGGCCGAGATTACGCATTGGATCAGTGTTATCCGCATTACGCCGGAAGCGGCAGACGATCCGACGGTTGGCCCGGATGAGCGGGCACGTGGGCGCGATATGGCGGATCGGCTTTCAATGCCCGTGCTAGCGCGAATGTGGCAGATGTCATTGAAATCATTGGAGGAAGTATCCCTATCGCCGAATGCGATGATGGCCGCTGAAATGGCGGTGATCCGCATGACGCATGTGGCAGAGCTGCCGACGCCTGGTGACCTGGTAGCAAAGTTGAAAGACACGCCTGTGCCGCCTGCGCCAAGCGGTGGCGGAGCGACTGCTCCTCAAGGTCCCGCCGGCACGAGCGCGGTGGCCGAAAGGGCGACCGAGATGTCCTCCGGCGGCGGTGTTACGGCCGTGGGCGCACAAACCGCTTTGGCACAAGCGCCGGAAAGCGCGTTGGCCCGGTTTCCGACGTTTCAGTATGTCGTCGATCTGATGCGGGCGAACCGCGATGTGAAATTGCTGGTCGAAGTCGAAAGTGGTGTCCGGTTGGTCAGCTATCAGCCCGGACGCATTGAATTTGAACCAGCCCCAAATGCGGCCCGAGACCTGGCGCAACGTCTTGGATCACGTTTGCAGGCATGGACCGGCGTTCGGTGGGCGGTATCAGTTGTATCCGAAGGTGGTGAACAAACAATTTCCGAGGCGCGCGAAGCCAGCAAAGAGGCCATGAAATCCGAGGCGCGGGCGCATCCGTTGGTGTCGGCGATTCTCGATGCTTTTCCGGACGCACAAATCGGCGACTTGAAAACACCGGAAGAGTTAACAGTTGAGATAACAACCGAGGCATTGGCCGAAGTTGAAGACGAATGGGATCCTTTCGAGGACGAGTAGGAGAATGAAATGCTGAAAGGTTTGGGCGGCCTTGCCGATATGGGCAAGATGATGAAAGCCGCACAGGAAATGCAGACGAAAATGACCGAACTGCAGGAAGAGCTGGACCGGATGACGGTTGTCGGCGAAAGCGGTGCGGGTTTGGTCAAAGCAACTTCGACGGCGAAGGGTGAGTTGACGGCGCTCAGTATTGATCCGTCGATCTTTAATCCCGACGAGCGTGAAGTGGTCGAGGCTCTGATCTTAGCAGCCATCAAGGACGCGCAGTCCAGAGCATCTGAAAAGCATCAGCAAGAAATGTCGAAGCTGACTGAGGGCATGGGCTTGCCGGCGGATATGAAGCTGCCGTTTTAAGATAATGGCTCAACAGAGCGCGTTAGAAAACCTGATCGAGATGATGGCAAAACTGCCGGGGCTTGGGCCCCGGTCAGCTCGGCGTGCTGTGCTGCACATGATCAAGAAGCGATCGTTGTTGTTGATTCCTTTAGCAGATGTCGTGCAGCAGGTCGCTGAGACCGCGCGAGAATGTCTGAACTGCGGCAACATTGGCACCACGGATCTTTGCGAGATTTGTGACAGCGAAAAGCGACGCAATGGTGAGTTGTGCGTGGTCGAAGATGTTGCCGACCTTTGGGCGATGGAGCGGGCCGCCGTGTTCAAAGGGCGCTATCATGTATTGGGTGGCACATTGTCAGCTTTGGATGCCATCGGTCCCGAAGAATTGCGCATACCAAAACTGGTGGACCGGATTCAGACCGAAGACATCAGCGAAGTTATTCTGGCGTTAAATGCCACTATCGATGGACTTACGACGGCGCATTATATCGCCGACCAGTTGGAGGGGCGGGTGCAGGTGACGTCGCTGGCACAGGGCGTTCCGATTGGTGGTGAGCTGGATTATCTGGACGATGGGACGATCACAGCAGCCCTAAAAGCGCGCAAGTCGCTTTAGATTTTGAGCCTGATCGACACCAGATCTCTTTCAAACACTGATGACACTTTAACGCGACGCACGGGTCCACCGACGTTAGTTTTGCGGGGTTTCCAGCGAATCACCTGCTTTTTAAGGGAAATGGGCTGTCTGTATCGTGTCGGTATTACGTCGGTATCACGTCGGTATCGATGAAAGCGAACGGTGGAATGTATTGGCTGTTAACAGAACGCGCGCTGACCATTGGACAAACAAAAACCCCGGCTGAAATAAGCCGGGGTTTAAGGGCAGCCGAGGGAACTTTTTAAGGTTGTTCGTCTTCGTCTCCGCCCTCGGGCAGATTGAAAAAGCTGTCAGCATCAGGCAGTTCATCTTCTTTGTCGTCGTCTTCATTGTCGCTGAGAGAGAAGGTTTCGAGGCCAGAGATTGCTGTTGGTATTCTTGGCTCTTCCGGCAACCCAAGCGATTGTTCAGTCGAGACCAATTTGCGGCGTTCGTCGTCGGACATGACGCCACCTTCTTTTGCTTTCTTTTCGTTCGCCTTTTGAACGGCGGCATCCAGTTCGGATTGCTTGGTCAGGCCAAGAGCAACCGGGTCAACTGGTTGAATATTCGAGATGTTCCAGTGCGTGCGTTCGCGCAGCGACAGGATGGTCGGCTTGGTGGTGCCAACCAGTTTCGAGATTTGGCCATCGGACAGTTCGGGGTGGAACTTGACCAGCCAAAGGATCGCTGCCGGACGGTCCTGGCGTTTGGACAGAGGCGTGTACCGCGGACCGCGACGCTTTTCTTCGCCTACGGCGGCCGCGTTGAATTTGAGTTTCAGCTTGTTCAGCGGGTCTTTTTCGGCGGCGTCGATATCTGCCTGAACCAGCTGGTTGTTCGCGATAGGATCGAACCCCTTCACGCCGGTGGCCACGTCGCCATCGGCGATGCCCTGAACCTCAAGCTCGTGCAGGCCGCAGAAATCGGCGATCTGTTTGAAGCTGATGGTTGTATTGTCCACCAGCCAGACGGCTGTGGCTTTGGCCATGATCGGTTTGTTCATTTGGCACACTCCTGACAAATCTTTCCCGCGCCGGGAAATCGCCCGGTCCGGCTGGACCACATCTTCGATTTCGGGGAAGTTGGCGGGGATATAGTCCCGTTTTGACCCGGAGGGAAGAGGAAATGCGTGTGTTCGTTATGTGGCTGGCTTTGACCGGGTTTGCCTGGGGAGATGGCGAGAAGGCGGGGGATTTCGATTACTATGTGCTGGCATTGAGTTGGTCGCCGACGTGGTGTGCGTTGGAAGGGGATCGGCGCGGGTCACCACAATGCGACGATGAAGCGGACTTTGGATGGGTTTTACACGGGCTTTGGCCGCAATATGAGGATGGTTGGCCAAGCTACTGTCACACGGGGCATCGAAACCCCTCGCGGTCAGAGACGGCCGCCATGGCGGATATCAAGGGATCGGGCGGATCGGCCTGGCATCAATGGAACAAACACGGGCGGTGTTCTGGGCTTTCGTCACGAGATTTCTATGCGCTGGCGCGGGAAGCCTATGGGCGTGTCATTCGCCCGGATGTGTTCCGTCGATTGGAACGCGAGATACGGTTGCCCGCGACGGTGATCGAAGAGGCATTCCTTGAGGACAATGAAGTGTTACGCGCGGATGGTCTGACGGTGACGTGTAAGGCCGGGCGAATTCAGGAGGCGCGGATTTGTCTGACGCGAGGGTTGGAGCCGCGGGCGTGTTCGGGATCTGTGGCGCGGGATTGCACGATGTCGGATGCATTGTTTTCGCCGGTTCGGTGAGGATTTAAATTGCGCTGCGCTGACGCGCATCGCGGTGGGCGAGGGGCGCTGCCCCTCACACTCCCCGGAGTATTTTTCTTTCGGCGATTGCAAGCAATCGCCTGTCGGCAGTGCATTGCAATGGCAATGCACGAGAGATCAGAAGAAGTTCTATTGGTTGCCGGGTGACTGGTCCCAGTGGCCGGGCGTGTCTTTCATTGACTGGGGGTTTGGTGCTTTCACGCCGGAAAGAATACTGGCCTGAAGCGCCATCAAGGGTTTTGTCAGGGGGTGTTCGCGCAATTGCGCCTTGGTCTTTTCGATTTGCATCACGTTGTCGATGCGTCGGTCGATAAAGGCCATGGTGTCGGCGGCATTTTCGCTGTCATCGCCGAGCCAGAACAGAACCGTGGCCGCCCAGACACCAGAAAGAGTTGCGCGTTTGGAGTACCAGTTTGCGTCAGTTGAAGTGTCGCCAAGCGCGGTCCAAATGTGATCGGCGGTTTCCCAGATGAGTTTTGCCCCGTCAGCCGTGTTGTGCGGCAGCGCAAAAAGGGCGGAGACGCGGCGGATAACCTCGCGGTCTGTCATACCTTCGACACGGAGTTTCAGAGCTGTGGCGACCTTGTCGCGGTAGCGCATGTCGGACAGATCGGTCGACTTGAAGGCGGTGACCATGGCTTGATCCCCTGCGCGGTGAAAGTCGATGGCGAGGTCGATGGCCCCACGGGGACAGGTGGCGCGGGCCTGTTCGATATCGATGCCGATGTCGTCAGCCGCGGCCACAAATGCGAGTTCTGACCAGCCGTCGAAGGCTACATGAGGCAGAATTGCGGTCAGCAGTTCTTGGCGGATATTTGGGTTTGTGTCGGGCATGGCACGCGCTCCTTTGAGCCTTTGGGGACAGTAGACAAGTCAATCTGCCCTTGCTATAGGCCCAATTCCTGCAAATTTTGCGCAACTCTATCTTAGAAAGGTGGTGACAACCACATGCAGGTCAGTGTTCGCGACAACAATGTCGATCAGGCGCTTCGTGCCCTGAAGAAAAAGCTGCAGCGTGAGGGCGTTTTCCGTGAAATGAAGCTTCGGCAACATTTCGAGAAACCGTCTGAAAAGCGTGCGCGCGAGAAGGCCGAGGCCATTCGCCGTGCTCGTAAGCTAGCTCGGAAGAAAGCACAGCGCGAAGGAATGATGTAAGTCATCCTTCACAAGACACTGGATGGCTTCGGTCATCGACGACGACCCCCGCGGCAAGCCTCGGGGGTTTGTTGTTTTTAAGGGCCGAGACTTAGTCGAGCACTTCGGCCCAGGCGGCTGCCAGACCCGGCAGGTAAGTTGTTTTCAAGTCGTTGCGCCGGGATGTTTTTCCCAGAGGGATGCGCAGCCCGACCCTAATGGTTGTTTCGGACCCAAGATCCTCGGTGTTTGCCTGAAAGTCGGTCATCTGGAACCCAACCTGACCAATCACTCTGTCCCCGAATGGATACTCGGCCGTTAGGTCAAACCGCTCGTATGAACCGGAATCGCCTTCATCTTCGAAAATGCCGGGCGAGCTGCCGCGTTCATATCCTGTTATCAGGTTAATCTGATTTCCAAGGTTGGCATTGACCCCGACGCGGAAAAATAGCCCGTCAAATGCGGTATCCGTGCCATCGCCAATCATCTTGGCCTGGCCGACTTGGCCAAAAATGGAACCAAAGCTTAAGTCTTGAGAGGCTTCGATGCCATAAAGATCGCCGTCCACATACCCATTAAAGGTCGCGGCATCGCTACCCTGAAAGCGAGTCTTTCCGTAAAAGCCGCCAAAGTATGCTGAGCCGAACTGCCGGCCGATGTGAAGACCATATGCTGTCGCGTTTTCAGGTGCGTAACTGTCAAAAGCATCGCCAGCAGGCAAGCTTCGCCCGATATGGTTCACATCAAGGGTTGCGCGCCAGTCTTCCAGACCAACTGTGACGAAGGCAGAACCACTGGGGCCATTTAAGGACAGGTTCTCGCCATCGTCAGAGTTGCCAGTGTCGGTTTGACTATAGCCCAATTCGACCCCGCCGGTAAATTCGAAAGCCTTAGCTACATTGGGAGTAATGCCAACGACTAGCACACAGGTCAAAGCCTGTAAGTTCATGTTCATATTATGTAATCCTTCCGCTCAAAGCGCCCCGTTTTTCGAGTGCGCCCCCAACTCACAGCGATAGGTCGGTCGTTGAAATCGGGATATAAACCTATGTTCGGTTTGAGCCGCAATTGGATAAACATTTGTTATAATTTGCGCCATTTCCGGGTCTCAGATTCAGGGGCTTTGAGGGTAATGATCTGCAGGAATGTTCCGGCTTAGAACTTTCGTTTAGTTGCCTTTGTCGCCGTGAACCCTCAATGGGTGTCAAACTTTCGAAAGAGAAGAGCCAAACCATGGTCAATCACTCCCGCCTTCGCATCGCATTTTTCACCGCAATTTTTTGTGCCTCGGTCATGTTCTTTGAGGACGTGGGTGAGGCGATTGGCATAAACTGGATTGAAGAGTGGGACGATTTACATGTCTGGGAGTTTCTTATTGTCGGTTGTCTTTTGATCACAATTGGCCTGATCGGAATTGAAGTCAGAAAACTCCAAATTCAGAATGCCACACTGGAAGGTCGGGCCATCAGGGCGTCGGGAGCTTTTCAGGACTTGTTGAACGGATACTTCAACGAATGGGATTTTTCACCAGCCGAACGGGATGTTGCACGTTTGATCCTGAAGGGGTGCTCAATCTCTGAGATTGCCGAGATCCGCGGAGCGCGCGAGGGCACAATCAAAGCGCAGACAAACTCAATCTACAAAAAGTCAGGCTATGCCAGCAAGACTCAGCTTTTGAGCGCGTTTATCGAGGATCTTACCAATGGCGGTTCCGTTGAGGCAGATAACGTGAAACAGCTTTGAGAACGGTTTTCTTCATGTGCGGAACCTTGTATCGCGTGGCTCAGGCAGCGATGGGAAATGGCGATGAAATCTCGTGTAACATGGACTGGTGACAAGGCGTTTTGGGGGCTGACAGAAGGTGGCCACAGTGTCGTTTTGGGAACCGCCACCGAGGATGCGCCCAAACCGGGACCAAGTGCGATGGAATTGGTGCTGATGGGTGCCGGCGGGTGTTCGGCCTATGATGTTGTTTCCATCCTTGAGAAGGGGCGGCAAGACATCGACGATGTGATCGTTGAGTTGGACGCCGACCGTGCGGGCGAGGTGCCCAAGGTCTTCACACGCATTCATATGCATTTCATCGTGAAGGGACGTGGATTGTCGGAAGCGCGCGTAGAGCGGGCCATTCAGTTATCCGTCGAGAAGTATTGTTCAGCGACGAAGATGCTGGAGATGACAGCCGAAGTAACGCACGATTTTGAGATCGTGGAGACGATATAGGTTTCCCCGCACTGACGTGCCGCGACCCGCTGGAGGGGCTCTGCCCCTCCAGACCACCCCGGAGTATTTTGCCAGAAAGAAAAGCCTAGACAGGAAGTGCGGTTGTTTGCCGAACGGTCCGCAGTGCAAAAGACGAGTGCATCTGCGCCACACCCGGCAATCGGGCAAGGTACCGGCGATGGATGCGCGCGAAGTCTTCGGTGTCTTCGGCCACGACTTTCAAAAGATAGTCGGCGGTCCCGGCCATCAGGTGACATTCAAGCACATCGGGGATGAGCTTGACCTGCTTTTCAAATGCGTCGAGCACTTCGTCGGCCTGGCCTGAGAGCGTGATTTCAACGAAGACGACCGTGGGGCGACCGAGTTTGCGCGGGTTTAACAGAGCAACGTAGTCGCGGATAATTCCGGAGTCTTCCAGCCGCTGCACCCGGCGGTGGCAAGCTGATGCCGAAAGATTGATGGCATCTGAGAGGTCCGCATTGGAAATACGACCCCGCTTTTGCAGAACATTCAGGATGCGGGCATCTGTCGCGTCGATATTGGTCATGGCACAAAAATCATTCGAAATTTCAGGGTTTGTTCGAATATTCTACCACTATTAGCGCCAACATCCAAAGAAATAAGCGCGCCATTGCGCCGAAGTTCTGGCCATATATGTCCATCAGTTAGGGGAGTTTGGGTCATGAAAATCGGGTGCCCTAAAGAGATCAAACCACAAGAATTCCGTGTCGGCATGACACCAGCAACCGCTGGCGAGGCTGTTCGGCACGGTCACGAAGTTTATGTCGAGACAGGAGGCGGCGTTGGCGCTGGCTTCCCGGACGAAGATTATCGCATTGTCGGTGCCAAGATCTTAGGAACTGCGGTAGAGATTTTTGAAACGGCAGACATGATCGTTAAAGTGAAAGAACCGCAGCCAGCGGAACGCAAAATGCTGCGCGATGGGCAGTTGCTGTTCACCTATCTGCACCTGGCACCAGACCCGGAACAGACCCATGATCTTTTGGCCAGCGGGGCGACCTGCATTGCCTATGAAACAGTAACCGATGACCGGGGCGGCCTGCCCTTGTTGGCACCAATGTCTGAGGTTGCCGGTCGTCTGGCCCCGCAGGTCGGCGCCTGGACCCTGCAAAAAGCCAACGGTGGTCGCGGGGTATTGATGGGTGGCGTGCCCGGCGTTGGCCCAGCAAATGTTGTGGTCATTGGCGGCGTCGTCGGCACCCATGCAGCCAAGATCGCTGCCGGCATGGGGGCGGATGTAACTGTTCTGGACCGGTCCCTGCCCCGCCTTCGCTATTTAGACGACGTCTTCAGCCGGGATTTTAAGAACAGATATGCCAGCGCTGCAGCCACGGCCGAACTGGTTGAAACCGCTGATATGGTAATAGGTGCCGTTTTGATCCCGGGGGCCGCTGCACCAAAACTGGTCACACGCGCGCAACTATCCTCCATGAAACCGGGGGCTGCGATTGTTGATGTGGCCATCGATCAGGGCGGCTGTTTCGAAACCTCGAAAGCAACCACACATCGCGACCCGATCTACGATGTTGATGGGATCATGCACTATTGCGTCGCCAATATGCCCGGCGCAGTTGCACGCACATCCACAATTGCGCTGACCAATGCAACGATGCCGTTCCTGTTGTCGCTTGCTGACAAGGGCTGGCAGCAAGCCTGTACAGATGATCCGCATTTGCTGGCCGGTTTGAATGTGCACGCGGGAAAACTGACTTACTTTGCAGTCGGCAAGGCACTGGGGATCGACGTGACTTCCCCACAGCTGGCCCTGAAGATGTAGGCATCTTCTTTCTGGCGAAAATACTCCCGGGGGAACGAGCAAAGCGAGGTGGGAGCAGCGCCCCCCTACCTCGACGACGTAGTCGGCGAAACGCCGTCAGGCCGCTTTCCACTTGATCGAACACCCCATCGACGCGATCTGCTCCTGTGGACCTTTCCCGGTCTCGGCAACCTCACGCATAGCTTCAAAAAGATCCCGTCTCAGATCGGCTGGCCCGGTTTGCGCGCGCGATGCATCAATTCGGCCACGATACTGTAACTGCAAGTCAGCATTCAGCCCGAAAAAATCCGGCGTGCAGGCAGCGTCATAATCCCGTGCAACGCTCTGGCTGGTGTCGTGAAGATAGGGAAATGGAAAACCGCGTTCACGCGCCATCACCTGCATGTTTTCAAAACTGTCAGCGGGATGGGTTGAAGCGTCATTGGAACATATTGCGGCAAAGCCAATACCGAGTGGCTGAAGATCCCGGGCATCACGGATAATCCGGTCCATCACCGCCAAAACATAAGGACAGTGGTTGCAAATAAAGGCAACAACGGCCCCATTGGGACCAGATACGTCCGCCAGGGAATACATCTGACCGTCCGTCGCTTTCAGACGAAAGTCCGGTGCTTGCCAGCCAAAATCACAAACCGGGGGTATCGCCGCCATGTTAATTCTCCGCATTAAGGTCACATAAGACTGACACCCAACCGGCCATAAGAAAAGGGCCCCGCAACGACGGAGCCCTCAACCAGAATATATAGGTCTTACTTCGCCTTCAGAGCATCGCGAATTTCTGTCAAAAGCTCTTCCTGTGTGGGCCCTTTTGGAGCCTCCGGCGCAGGTGCAGCTTCCTCTTCCTTCTCGGCCGCCTCTTTGATGCGGTTCACGCTGCGGACCAGCATGAATACGACCCAGGCGATAATCAGGAAGTTGATGATCGCCATGATGAAGTTACCGTATGCAAAGACAGCACCGTCTTCGCCTTCGCTGAGTTGAATGCCCAGTCCCGAGAAATCAATCCCCCCGGTAAACAGGCTGATAATCGGATTGATCAGGTCGCCCACCAGCGACTGAACGATTGCCGTAAAAGCTGCGCCGATGATGATACCAACGGCCATGTCCATGACATTGCCTTTGGCAATGAAATCTTTGAATTCCTGCATCATGGTTTCAGATATTCCCTTTGTTTCCCTTTACACAGGTCATCCCCTGCGTCCCGTGCATACCCACTAGCACAAAATCGCACAGATCTAAGGGTTCCGTGGAGTAAATTCCTACTTATGTGGGATAGCACGCACGAATTATTGGAGGAGCCGTCATGGACGCTCTAACCCCGCTCGCAGAATTCCCGATCACCTACCGTTGGCCCGCCACGCGACCGGACGCCATCCAGCTGTACTCATTTCCGACTCAGAACGGCGTCAAAGTGTCGATCGCACTTGAAGAATTGGGCCTGGATTACGAACCGCATCGCGTCACATTGGCTGAAGCCAATGTAAAAAGTGCCGAGTTCCGATCGCTGAACCCCAATGGCAAAATACCGGCCATTATTGATCGGAATGGGCCCGGAGGTGAAACGATTCAATTGTTCGAATCCGGCGCCATCCTGATCTATTTGGCTGATAAGACTGGCAAACTTCTGCCCAAGATCGGCAAAGATCGATATGAAGTCCTCAAATGACTGATGTTCCAGATGGGGGGCATTGGGCCGATGTTCGGACAGTTGGGATACTTCGCCAAGTTCGCGGGCGCAGAGATCGAAGATCCCCGCCCTCGGCAACGTTTCATTGACGAAGCCAAGCGTCTTCTTGGTGTCCTAGGAGAAGGCCTTGAGGGTAAGGAGTGGATCGCAGGCGACTTTTCCATCGCCGACATCGCGATTGCGCCCTGGCTTTGGGGGCTGGACCGCTACGGCGTTCAGGATCAGGTCGGCTGGGATGATTTCACCAACGTGAAAGCCTATCTGGCGCGTTTCCTTGAGCGTCCGGCAGTTCAGCGCGGCCTCAAAATACCATCGCGTGATCACTAATCAGGCAGTTTGCCGTTCAGAATATAGGTCAGAATTTCGACCACTTGCCGCGGTTCTTCTGCCACTGCCAGAGCCGCGGCATGCACCTCTTTTAAGGGGTGCTGATGCTCGGGCATGCTGAGGACAATCAGCGATTTACCAAGTGCTGCCGCCATGCCCGCGTCAAAAGCTGCGTTCCATTGTTTGTATTTCTCCCCGAAACGCACCACCACTATATCGGCGTTTTCGATCCCAAGACGAGTGCGGATAGCGTTGACCTTGGCCCCCTTGTGATCGTGCCAGAACTTTGAATCTTCTGCGCCGAGTATCGCAACTCCGCAGTCATCGGATGCATCGTGGTCAGTTACGGGTGAGGAAAAAGTCACATCCAGTCCTGCCGCGCCGCTCACAATCTGCTCACGCCAATCGGTGTGGATTTCGCCGGATAGATACACGTTCAAGGTCATAGGACAACGCCCCCCCATTCTTCTGTTCATAAATACTCAGAACCGCCTGGCCTGCACAGGCCAGGCCATTCGTGGTGTCGCACCGTAGGTGCGCCAATTAAACAGCAGTTAGCCGCGAAGGACACCACCAGTGGCTTTGGTGACTTTCTCAACAATCTTCGCGCCCACCGCTTCAATCTCTTCATCGGTAAGGGTTTTGGCCATGGGCTGCATCCGCACCGTGATCGCCAGAGATTTTTTACCCTCGCCCAGTGATCCGCCAATGAATTCGTCAAACACGCGCACCTCTTCGATCAACGCCTTGTCCGCCCCTGCTGCCGCATTCACCAGATTGACTGCCTCAACATCGGCATCAAGCACAAAGGCAAAGTCGCGTTCGACCGCTTGCAAACCGCTCATCCGCAACGCCCCGCGCGAGGCGGATTTGGCCTTTGGTTGTGGGATTGCCGACAGATGCAGGGCGAAGCCGACGGCCGGGCCTTTGACGTCCAGAGCGTTCAAAACGCGCGGGTGCAGTTCACCAAACGAGCCGAGGATGATCTTCGGACCTAGGGTGATCCGCGATGAACGGCCCGGATGCCACCAATCCTTCGCCGAGCGCGAGAATTGCGTTTTTGCGGGTGCGCCAAGGGCTGACAACACCGCTTCGGCGTCTGCGCGGACGTCATAGACATCAACGGCGCGGCGTGCGCCATGGGGATCTTTGGGGCCTGTAGCGCCGATGCGAATGCCGGTGACCAGCAGTTCCTGTTCGTCCGGCTCACCGCCGTGGAATACCGCACCGACTTCGAACAGTGCCAGATCACTGAAGCCGCGCGCCTGATTGCGCGATGCGGCCTGCAGGAGACCGGCCAGCATTGTTGGGCGCATGTGGGTCATCTCCGAACTGATCGGATTGGCGACGCGGGTAGTATCTGTGCCGCCGCCGAATAGCTTGGCCGAGGCTTCGTCAATGAAGCTGTAGGTCACGCATTCGTTGTAACCCAGCGCCGCGGTGGTGCGTCGCGCGATCTGTTCGCGCTTTTGCAGGGGCGTCAGGATCGGTTGGGGAACGCCGGGAAACATCCGGGGCATTGGCTTTGGTTCAAGGTTGGTCAACGAGGCGATGCGCGCGACTTCCTCGACCAAATCCGCCTCGCCCTTTACATCAGGACGCCAGCTTGGCGGGGTTGCCATGTCGCCGTCCAGTGTGAAGCCGAGGCGCTCCAAAGTCGCACGTTGGGTTTCGGCGGGGATGTCCATACCGACCAGCGACGAACAGCGCGCGGTGTCCAGTTTGTAGGCACGGGTCATGTCTGGCACGGCCCCGGCTGTGACGACGTCCGAGGCTTCGCCACCGCAGAGGTCCAACACCATTTGCGTCGCCAGCTCCAAACCCGGCAGAGTGAAATCAGGGTCAACGCCGCGTTCAAAACGATACTTTGCATCCGAATTGATTTTCAGCGCGCGAGCCGAGCGGGCGATTGTGATCGGCTCCCAATAGGCGCTTTCGAGGAACACGTTCACGGTGTCTTCGCTGACACCACTTTCCTCGCCGCCCATGATACCGGCAAGACTTTCCGGGGCGCGGTCATCCGAGATCAGCATCAGGCCGGGGAAGGCCGTATAGGTCTTTTCGTCCAGCGCCAGTAGTTCCTCGCCACCCTTGGCGCGATGCACCCGCAAATCGCCCTGCACCTTGTCGGCGTCAAAGACATGAAGGGGGCTATTGCGGTCGAAGGTCATGAAATTGGTGATGTCGACAAGGGCCGAGATGGGGCGCAGGCCAATGGCCTTCATGCGCTGTTGCAGCCATTCGGGGCTGGGGCCGTTCTTGACGCCACGGATGACGCGCCCGGTGAAATAGGGCGCGCCGTCCAGCGTGTCATCGTCGATGGTGACGTTGATCGAGCTGGGGAAGCTGCCTTTCACGGGGGTAACGGGGCGGTCGATTTTGGTGCCGAGTGCGCGCGCGGCCAGATCGCGCGCAATGCCTTCGACGCCCAGCGCATCCTGCCGGTTGGGCGTGATCGCAATCTCGATCATCGGATCGACTTTCGAGGGGTCATTGGCGGCCAGCCAGTCAGCGAAACTGTCGCCAACCTCGCCCGAGGGCAATTCGATGATGCCGTCGTGTTCGTCCGAAAGTTCCATCTCGCGTTCACTGGCCATCATGCCGTGGCTTTCAACGCCGCGGATTTTGCCGACCTGAATGGTGGTGTCGATGCCGGGGACATAGGTGCCGGGTTTGGCGATGACGACGGTGATGCCAGCGCGTGCATTTGGCGCGCCGCATATGATTTGCTTCACGCCCTCGTCGGTTTCCACCATGCAGACGCGCAGGCGATCAGCATCGGGGTGCTGTTCGGCGGTTTGGACCTTGCCGATGGTGAAATCGCGGAGTTTCTCGGCCGGATTGACGATCTCTTCAACCTCAAGGCCAAGGTCGGTCAGGGTCTCGGCGATGTCTTCGACCGAGGCGTCTGTTTCGAGGTGCTCACGGAGCCAGGAGAGGGTGAATTTCATTTTTTTGAACCTTCTTGCTCAGCTCGTTTGTTCAGCTCATCGATAACTCGGCGTTCCAGAGTTGCTGCTTCTGCAATGTCAAACATTTTAACAGGCATGGGCGCCTCATCGTCTTCCGTTGGGCGGACAATCATATTGTGAATCTCGCTAACGGCTAACTTCAAGTCCGACTGGATTTCCTTCCATCCATCCTTGAAGCTTGGGTAGTTCGCGACTCCAGACATCACGGTAATTGCACTGGCCCAGATTATCGTCAACTTTTGGGATCCGGACGAAATGGAAACTTCCCGTGGATATACGCCACGGTATTGGATTTGCGGGAACTGATTGCCGCCCGGCAACCCAGATGACAACGAGAACCACTTTTCAGTCTCTGTAGCCCGACGCTTATAAATAGGAGCAAGGTTCAAGAGCGCCTGGCTAAGCTTGCCAAGTTCATTTGCCTGCGTGCCATGCATCAACCCAACAAAAAAAGGCTGATCAGACAAACGAAAGCCGGATTGGGCTACATCGACAAGCAAAAAATTTGAACCGACCTCATTAGCGATAAGGCGGATTGCCATTACAGCCCCCCAAGCAATGCCGGTACCGTCAGCAAACCAAAGCCGCAGTGCCTGAGCCAGCGCAAATCCGAACTGTCGTTTTTTAGGTTCGCCGTCGCATCCAAGCCACCTATGCTCTCGTCGCGCATAACTACTCTCGCCCCGCCAAGTCTTCGACCACCTCAAAGTGCTCGAACACCAGCATCATTTCCGCGTCAAAGCCGCCGTTGCGCTCGAAATACGTTTTGTGGTCCTCCTGCCAGCCTTCGAGATCAACGTTTTCGCCCTCGGCCAGCGCCATCTCTTCGGTCACATCGCAGAACCGCACCTGATCAACTTGCACCGTGCGGATCACTACGGCGGGCGTGTCGTCCCAATTGGTGGCGATGTCGCAGCGGCCCACGACCGGCATCGAGGCCGGATCGTCGGTGAAATCAGTTAGCGCGCCGCAGGTGGCGCGTTTGTGGCCCGAGCGGACCAGAGCGATCAGGCGTTTGGACAGCTTGGCGTTGTCGCCAAATTTGAAGGTTCCGGCGCCGGGGTAAGTGTCTTGCAGATCTTCGAATTCGTCGTTCATCGCACCAAGCCGCCGTGGAGTGTTGGTTGGTCGAGCGCTGCAAAGCCGTAGTGTCTGAGCCAGCGCAGATCGCTGTCGAAGAAGGCGCGCAGGTCGGGGATGCCGTATTTCAACATTGCCATACGGTCGATGCCCATGCCGAAGGCAAAGCCTTGCCATTCCGCCGGGTCAACACCTGCTGCTGACAGAACGTTGGGGTGGACCATGCCGGAGCCCAGAACCTCGAGCCAGCCATCGCCTTCGCCGACTTTCACTGTGCCGCCTTCCCAGGAACACTGGATGTCGACCTCGGCAGAGGGCTCGGTGAACGGAAAGTGCGAGGCGCGGAAGCGGGTTTTGACGGAGGTGCCGAAGAAGGCCGAGAAGAATTCTTCCAGTACCCATTTGAGGTTGGCCATCGAGATATCCTTGTCGATGGCGAGGCCTTCGACCTGATGGAACATCGGGGTGTGGGTCTGGTCATAGTCGGCGCGGTAAACCCTACCCGGCGCGATGATGCGGATCGGAGCGCCGTTTTTCTGCATTGAGCGGATTTGCACGGGCGAGGTGTGGGGGCGCAGCACGTGGGGCGGGCGATCATCGCCGTCCTCGCGGTGCATATAGAACGTGTCCATCTCGCTGCGGGCGGGGTGGTAATCGGGGATGTTAAGGGCATCGAAGCTAAACCAATCGGTTTCCACCTGCGGTCCTTCGGCGACGGGAAAGCCCATGTCGGCGAGGATGGCTGTGACTTCTTCCGTGACCTGGCTGACGGGGTGGATGGTGCCCTTGTTGCTGGGGCGACCGGGCAGTGTAACGTCCAGCCATTCATCACGCAGACGGGCATCAAGGGCGGCATCGCCCAGCGCGGATTTCTTCGCTGAAAGGGCTGAATTGATCTCGTCCTTCAGGGCGTTCAGAGCCGGGCCAGCGACTTGGCGTTCCTCGGGCGTCATGCGTCCAAGTTCACGCATTTTCAGCGAGACCTCGCCCTTTTTGCCGACGGCGGCAATGCGCAGATCCTCAAGCGCGGATTCATCACCTGCATCCGCAATGGCATCGAGATATTTCTGCCGTAGATCGTCCATTTCCGCCCTCGTCATTAAGCCTGCTCGGGTTAGCCTTGGGGCCTTGGAAAAGCAAGGTCGTCCGGGTGACCCTAATTCAGCCGGTAGTATTCAAATTTGGGGCTGTCGCCGATCTTGCGATAGCGACTTGCAATAAGATTCTGCAAAGCCGGGAATTCGGCCAACGCCCCGCGGCTGTCGACCGCGCGACCGGTCACCCAGGGTGTCATGTCATTGTTCTGGACAACAACGACATCTGGCATATTCGCCAACAGCCGACCCAGTAAATCAGCGTCGTAGCGGCGATCATAGAAACTCACCAAAAATGGCCAGCTGTAGGGATAGCGGTGCAACGGCGTGCGGTTGGTCGTGAAATAGAGGCCCGTATCATAGCCCCAGACAAACAGCGTTTCGCTTGGCTGAAGCTCGTTTTGAAGAAACTCAGTTGCCGCCGCATTGGCCGCAGAGCTGAAGTCAGTCTCGACGTAAAAATCTGCTTCGGTCATCGGCGATTGACCGGTTAACAGCGACCTGGCAACATCAATTGGCTGTTTCAAGGGAGCGTTCGAAGCCAGTGCTACAATTCCGATCACCGCCACGATCTTTTGTGTGCGCGTGTCGGTCAAACGGTGCCTCACGAAAGCTGTGATCGTATCAAAGGCAGATGCCGAGCATGCTGCAAGAGCCACCAAGAATGGTAGGGCGTGATACGGAAATCCTTTGCCTTGAATCCAGAGTGAAACCCATCCTGCTATCAACCAGATAACAAGCAGACAGGCGGCCAGATCGCGGCCAGGAAAAAGCGCGCGGGAAATCGTGAGCGCCAATCCAATGAACATTGCCAATCCGAATAGCGGAGCCTTTAGCAAGACTGAAAGAAGCTCCATCTGTATGAATTGTGCGCTGACCCGAAAACCCGAGGCGTATGACAAAATAAACGTCTGGATTTCGACGTATGCATCAAAAGCGCCAAGCACAGCGAGCAACCCACCGGAAATCACCAATGTGCCAAGTCCGCCAGCAGCAAAGGATAGAAAATCAACCAATCTCAGTCGCAGATCACTTGCAAAGATTGGCACAAAAATCACCAATGCTATCGGGCCAATCGTGTACTTCAGGCTAAAAGCCAACGCCAAAATGACGCCCGAGAAGAAGACGTGCCGCGCCTTTTGGGATTGCCATCCCATGACGAGTAACAGCAAGGCCCAAATGATCAGCAGCCCCGCCCAACCATCCGTCTGGGCACGATGCCAAAACGAAGATGGATAGTAGATAGCGGCGAATGCCAGTGGCGCGAGTGTTGCGCCAACGATCGAATAACCAAGGCGCATCAGTAATGCACACATCGCTGCACCTGTTGCGGCGACAAAAACGAGATCAAACAGGCGTATCGATGCTTCGGAGTGTCCGAACAGGATCTGCGACAGCGCGTGAATGGCCGTCGTGATCGGAGGCTTAATGTTGTATATTTCCGCGTAAGTAGTCTGACCGTTCAGCAGGCCTGCCGCGATCGTTGCATGAATAGCCTGATCACGGCCAAAAGGCTCGAAGATGGTCCATGCGCCAAATGCAACAATCAAAAGGACGATAAGGCCATAGGCGGTCAATCGCTTGACCCGATCCGGCGTTGCAGAAAAAGTATCCGTGGCCATGACACGCTCTATAAGTGATCCGGATAAAGTTGCAATCCGGGCAATTCCTTTGGCGAGTGTTGTTGCCCATAGACAATAAGAGCAGCAAATACAGGGTTTGCAGAGTTCAATGACCAAAAAAACCGAGTTGCAACCTGCACCGGATCATCCGCCGACGGATCGCATTACAAGCGTCTCAATTGTGGTGCCCTTTCTGAACGAAGAAGACACCCTTGCTGCGCTTTATGAAGAACTTTCCGCAGTCGAAAGCGAGCTAGGCACGCCTTTTGAGATTATCTTCGTCGATGACGGAAGTACCGATAAAAGTCGATCAGTGGCACAAGACCTTGCGGCACGACACGATAATTTAAGATTGATCGGATTTCGTCGGAATTTTGGCAAGGCAGCGGCCCTGTCCTATGGGTTTCGGGTGGCTACAGGAGATGTGGTGGTAACCATGGATGCCGATCTGCAGGACGATCCCAAGGAAATACCGCGCTTTATCGAAGAGATACAATCCGGAGCTGACTTGGTCAGTGGCTGGAAACGTCGAAGACACGATCCCATCGACAAAACACTGCCATCACGCATCTTCAACGCCATGACTTCGCGCGCCTTCAACATCGAAATTCACGACATTAATTGCGGTTTCAAAGCCTATCGTCGCGAGGTTCTTTCCCACTTAAATCTATATGGCGAGTTGCATCGGTTTACCCCGGCATTGGCAAATGCAGGTGGTTTCTCTGTTCGCGAAATCGAAGTCGAACATCGCGCCCGCGAGCATGGCGTTTCGAAGTATGGCTGGTCGCGAATGGTGAAAGGCTTGCTGGACTTGCTGACGGTGATGCTAATTACGCGCTATGGTGCCAGGCCATTGCACTTTTTTGGCATGATCGGCCTGCCAATTCTGGGATTGGGTGGACTTTTCATCGGCTATCTCTCGGTTCTATGGCTGCTGGGAATGGGGCCGATTGGCACAAGGCCGCTTTTGCAGATCGGAATCCTGTTTGTCGTGACCGGAGTTCAATTGTTAGGCATCGGATTAATTGCAGAATTGGTGTTGGCATCGAAACTGAGAGAAGACGACAAATATGTTGCCCAACCGCTGGATGACAAATCGGAGCGTCCTGAATGATCGATCTGTTGGCAAAGCGCGCATACGTTGCGTGCATTAGGGTCGTTCGCACACTGCTGAAACCAACGGGATTACTGGACCGCCTTGAAAAAAGCGAAAACCGTCGCGCGCGATGGTTTCGTTCGCTGTTTGCCATTTATGACCTGGACGACATGGAACGTCTGGGCGTTCCATGGTGGACTTACGATGCAATCGACGCAGTTTCGAAGTTTCTTATCCAAAATCCCGGCGCGCGCGTTTTTGAATGGGGCAGCGGCGCAAGTACGCTTTGGCTGGCAAAGAGATCGGGAGAGGTCATTTCCGCCGAGTTTGATGCAAACTGGCATCAAAATTTGGCCGCCAAATTGCAGAATGCCGGTCACGTCACTGTCAAACTGACGCCAGCGCTGGAAACAGGAGAAATCGCATCACGCAAGCGTGGATTTGAAGGGCAGTATTTCGACGACTTTGTTCGCGCCATCCGGTCCGCTGAGGGCGAGTTCGATGTCATTGTCATTGATGGGCGCTCGCGCGAAGCGTGCCTGACCGAAGCGGTTGGCAGATTGAAGGCCGATGGCATAATTGTCTTCGATGACACTAAACGTCAGCGCTACAAGGATGCCATTTCGGACTGCGGTCTTCCGTTTAGACGGTTTGATGGATTGGCGGTAAGCCTGCCTATCTCAGATTCGACAACGTTAATTGCCAGATCAGAAGAGACGCTCAGCGCTTTTTGATCAATAAACCGACGTTGAACAGCATCAAGAGCATCGTCGCAAACATAACGATGACCACCGACAGCGATCCTGCGCGAAAACCTTCGACCGTCAAAAGCGCGCATGCCACCGCCCGTATCAGGAAAAATTTCATGGACACGACCGGCTCGCCAGCCCGCCGCGATTCCAGCGCTTGAAGCATCCAGGAACCAAGGAAAATTGCGCCCCCGATGAGGCCAAGAATTTCCTTCTCTAGATCCGCGAAAAGCGTCTCGATTGCCTGTTCCTTTGCTTTGCCGGGAATAATTGACGTGACACTAGCGCCGGTTCAAGTGAATTCCAAGTGCAGCTTAAGGACACGAAAAAGCCGCGAAACTCACTGAGCTCGCGGCTTTCGAATTCCAGATATATGGCGACAAATCAGGCCAGAGCGGCCTTCGCCTTTTCGACGATGGCACCGAACGCTTCTGGTTCGTGCACGGCGAGGTCAGCGAGGACCTTGCGGTCCACTTCAACACCTGCAAGCGACAGGCCATTGATGAAGCGCGAGTACGTCAGTGCCTCGTCGTGGCTGCGCACGGCTGCGTTGATCCGCTGGATCCACAAAGCGCGGAAATTGCGCTTGCGGTTCTTGCGGTCGCGCGTGGCGTATTGGTTGGCTTTATCGACCGCCTGCGTTGCAGTGCGGAAGTTGCTTTTGCGACGGCCATAATAACCTTTAGCGGCTTTAATGACCTTCTTGTGACGCGCGTGGGTAACTGTCCCACCCTTGGTTCTTGGCATTTTAAGGCTCCTTAACGGCTATATGGCATGTAAGATTTGACCAACTTCTGATCCGGCTCGCTGAGCACATTGGTGCCACGTGCGTTGCGCAGGAACTTGTTGGACCGCTTGATCATGCCGTGCCGTTTACCAGCCTGGCCACCAACGACCTTACCGGTCGCGGTCACTTTGAAGCGCTTTTTGGCGCTCGACTTTGTCTTCATCTTAGGCATTTCCATCTCCTTTAGTCGGACGGTTCACGGCCCACTCGGCATGCCACTTGGCCGGCGGACCCGTCGAAGTGCGCGAATTAACCGGGATCTGCCTGTGTGGCAAGGGAAAAGTGGCGATATTTATCCGGTGAAGATGCTGAGAAAGAGACTAGGAAATTCTTCCATCTTGTAACCACCGGGGCGAGAGCTGTTTGCCATCACAATCAGCACGCCTCCGACCATCAAGGCCAAAATCGCCGCTCGTGGCGACCTTCCACGCGAAAAAGCCCCTACTGCGGCAGGAAAAGCTGCCGCAAGAATCAAAATTCCAACGATCATAAAAGCGTCAGTATAGGCTGCCATTTGCCTTCCTTTCGCCCCCGCTGGGCGAATTTTACTCTGGATCGGCGGGCAAAATCAATCTTTCGTCGCAGGGAGCAACGCGCAAAATATTGGTTGTCCCAGATTGTCCGAAAGGTACGCCAGCAGTCACGACAATCTGGTCGGTTGGCTCGGCAAAACCATTGATCCGTGCAGCGCGGGCGGCGTTCACCACAGCCGACTTAAACCGATCAACCTCGTCAGTTTTGACGCAATGAAGTCCCCACGTCAGGGATAATCTGCGTGCGGTGCCCATCATCGACGTCAGCGCAATAATTGGCACACGGGGACGTTCACGCGCCACAAGCGAGGCCGTTTTGCCTGACTGCGAGAAGCAACAAATAACCTTAATATCAGCTGTTTCTGCAATTTCACGGGCAGCCGAGACAATTCCGTCTGCAACGGATTGTTTCATGCCACCGCGACTGGCTTCGATCACTTCACGATACGTTGGATCATCTTCAACCTCGCAAGCCACTGCATTCATCGTCTGCACGGCCTCGATGGGATAGTCACCCGCAGCACTTTCAGCCGACAACATTACCGCATCCGCGCCTTCATATATCGCCGCAGCGACGTCCGATACTTCGGCACGTGTTGGCATGGGGCTTTCAATCATCGATTCCAACATCTGGGTTGCGACAATCACGGGTTTGGCGGCCGAGCGGCACTTGCGCACAAGGCGTTTTTGAATGGGCGGAACGTTTTGGACCGGAAGCTCAACGCCAAGATCGCCCCTTGCCACCATGATGCCGTCCGAGACGGCCAGAATGTTCTCGAATTCCTTGACCGAAGCGGGCTTTTCGATCTTCGACAGAATTGCTGCGCGGCCCTGCGCCAATTCACGCGCTTCAGCAACGTCAGTTGGTCGCTGAACAAAAGACAGCGCCAGCCAATCAATGCCAAGGCGACACACAAACTCGAGATCCTTGCGGTCTTTTTCGCTGAGTGCGGCCACCGGCAATACAACATCCGGCACGTTCACGCCCTTGCGATTCGAGATTGTGCCGCCAACCACGACTTTGCAATTTGCGAAGTCTCCACCGCATTCTTCGACAATTAACTTGATTTTCCCATCGTTGACCAAAAGGTGCGCGCCGGGTTCAAGCGCATCAAAGATTTCTTTGTGCGGCAACTGAACGCGCGTTCCGTCTCCGTCGGCGGAATCGAGATCAAGTCTGAAAGCCTGACCTTCTTCCAATTCCTCTTCTTCGTTCGCTAAGACACCGACGCGCAATTTCGGTCCCTGCAAATCAGCAAGGATGCCAATCGGGCGGCCTGTCTCGCCTTCAATTTCACGAATGATGCGATGTCTTTCACCTATTTCAGCGTGCGTCCCGTGGCTCATATTCAGCCGGAAAACGTCGGCTCCGGCATCACTGAGCGCGCGGATGGTTTCATAGTCGCTGGAGGCTGGGCCAAGGGTGGCCACGATCTTTACATTGCGCTGGCGCCGCATGTGAGGGGTCCTTTTTGTCGATGTCAGCTTTTGTTGCGCCTCTATTGCCGCAAATGTTAGCGCGTGACAACTGGCGCTTTTGTAACGGTGTGGTTAGAGAAGCTTTATGCAGAATATTGCCCAAAATTTAGACTGGGACCCGGTAATGATACTTGGTGGAGACCGTGCATCACGGTTGTTGGTCATTTGCGACCATGCCACGAACCGGGTGCCCGATTGGGTAAATGGCGGCAGCTTGGGCATAAACAATGACGATATGGCGCGCCACATAGCGTATGATGTTGGGGCCTCGGGAGTTGCCATTCGGCTTGCTGAGCGTCTAGGCGCGCCGGTGGTTTTGTCGAATTTCTCGCGACTGGTCATCGACCCCAATAGGGGTGAGGATGATCCGACACTGGTCATGCAGCTTTATGACGGCACACTTATTCCTGCCAATCGGGGAATTACCGAAGACGGAATCAACGAGCGCCTTCAAAAATGCTACTGGCCTTATCACTCAGCTGTCGCCGAGATGGCTGGCCGTCAGGAAGACACAGTCATAATCTCGGTGCATTCATTCACGCCTCGGTTTCGCGGGCGTGCCTTGCGCCCTTGGCAAACGGGCTTGCTTTTCGCGGACGATGATCGCCTTTCGCGACCGCTGATCGAACTGTTGCGCCGTGAAGATCGAATGGTGGTTGGAGAAAACCAGCCTTATTCCGGTTTTTTGAGAGGCGACACAATTGATCGCCATGGTATTGCGCATGGGCGGCAGAATACCTTGATTGAGATCAGGAACGATTTGATCGCCGACGACATAGGGCAAACCAAATGGGCCGACAGGTATGCACAGCTTCTGCCCGAGGCCTTGTCAATGGCCGAAGCTACAGGAGTATAATATGGACCCGCAAACACAGCTTGAGCTTGAGGCTGCGGCGTATCGCAGGCTTCAGAAGCATCTGATGGAAGACCGTACCGATGTTCAGAACATCGACCTGATGAACTTGGCCGGCTTCTGCCGAAATTGTTTGGGCCGCTGGTATCAGGAAGCAGCAACCGAACGCGAAATCCCAATGACCAAAGAACAGGGACGCGAGGCATTTTATGGAATGCCTTACGCTGAATGGAAAGATAAGTACCAAACAGAGGCATCAGCGACGCAAAACACGGCGTTCGAAAAGGCCTTTGAAGAGAATGTAACGTCAAAACCCTAGGTCAACCTGGCGCGGCATTGAGGCCCCGGGTTCCCACGCCGTTTCAAAAACGATTTTGCTCATCGGTTTCGGGCGTCCGAAGTAGAAGCCCTGAAGCCGATCACAACCCAGTTTGTGCAAGAGGTCAGCCTGTCGCCGAGTTTCGACGCCTTCGGCAGTGACCGCGATGTCTAATGACCGTCCCAACGATACAATGGCCTGAACCATCCCGGCAGATCTTCGAGAAGCGGTAACTGAGGACACGAGTCGTCGGTCGATTTTCAATCGATGTGGTGCCACTTGCTCTAAGGCAATAATCGAAGCGTGACCGCTGCCGAAATCATCAACTTCAATCTGGACACCTGAATCACGCAGTGCATCTAGCTGCAAGCGCGCACTTTCGTCCGTGTCGTCCAGAAATATAGATTCCAACAGTTCGAACGACACCCCGCCACGATAAAGTTTCGCGCGTTCCGCCGCATTTATGAGATCGCGGGACATTAGACGTTTGTGACTGACATTAAAGGACAAAGCCGGTGCAAAATCATCGGCAAACCGCTCTATGCCTTCCTGCAAAGCCATATCAAAGATCATTTGGTCAATCTGATCTACAACGTTCAGGTCCTCGGCAATGGGCAGGAATTCGTCCGGCATAACGATGCCCCGGTCAGGGTGTTGCCAGCGCGCTAATGCCTCTAATCCGACAATAGACTTTGTGGCAGCATCGACCTGAACCTGGTAAAATGGCACAAATTCTCGGCATTCAAGTGCACGCAGAACTTCGTCCGACAATTGCTTGGTTCGGGCCATGGCATCGAAATCTGCCTGTTCGAACAAACAGACACATCCTCGACCAGTAGATTTGGCTTTGTATAGCGCAATATCCGAGTCCGTCAGCAGATCATCCTGCTCTGAGAATGTAGTAGCCGCGATACCTACGCTTGCGCCGATCCGTAGTTCTTTGCCGCCGTGGAGAATGGGCTTCGACAGAACTTCGACAATCCTGGTCCCCAGCCGGGTTGGAATATCTTCTTCGGTTTCGCAGTATCGCAGCACAACAAACTCGTCACCGCCAATTCTTGCCAGATCATCACTGTCCTGAATGACATCAGAAATTCGATCTGCGACAGTTTGTAAGACGCTGTCGCCAACAGCATGACCGCGCGTATCATTGATTTGCTTGAAGCGATCGAGATCGATGTGGAGCACCGCAATATGCCCGCCTTCGCGTGCGCGGCGTTGGATGTTTTTTTGCAGGGCCTCGGCAAGATGTCGACGGTTTTTCAGCCCGGTCAATTCATCATGCAGGGACTGAAACTGAGCCAACTCGTTAGCCTGTTCCAGTTGTTTGGCGTAGCTGTCGCGCTGTAGCTTCTCGTTTTCGAGATCCGTAATATTGACTGAAAGTACAAGCGTATCACCATTGGGTGGATGGTGGCTGATTACGCTGTGAACGGCGCCGTCAGAAAATCGCGTTGTGTGGCGAATGGGACCATTTCGAACATCTGCAATGGCAGTCGTCGCCCAATTTTCTTCGTTTCCAACTGCTTCAGCAAACTGGCCGGAATATGAGGCAAGCCTTAGTACATCTTCGACACGCGTGCCCGCAGGCAACGATACTTTTCTGCCTAGAATTCGAGGTGAGAAAGCCCTGTTACAGACCACCAAACGAAAATTGCTGTCCCAGATTGCCAGCGGATCCGGAACTGCGTTGATCGCAGCAATAAGGCGGGATTGAAGGTCTTTGTGTTCGCGAACAGCAGAGTCCCGTTCCGACAATGCCGCCTCGGCCGCCAGTTCCCTGCCTTTTAGAGCCGAGTGATCCCTGTATAACGCGACGTTGTACCGCCCACCCTCTACCGGCACGACGAAAATCATAACGCTTGTCCAAATCCGCTCGCCCGATTTGGTCCAGCAATACGTTTCGCCGGATGCAACGCGTTCACCTGCGTCGAATTTAGGCCGGACCTGGGCAACAAAATCTTGGCCATGTTCCGGATCATGAACCCATGAAACAGGCTGCCCAATAGCCTCTTCCGATGAGTAACCGAACATGTGCACGTAGCCGCCGTTCACCCACTGCAGATAAACGTCAGGCTCGCCTTCGGCCCGAAAACCGATAGCAATAGAGTCACCTGTCAGATGGGGAAACGAGGCGATAATGTCGTCAAGAGTCATCGAACGGCCGGATTGCAAACACGTGCAATTTTTACCGAGCCAGGTTTAGACCGACGTTAATTGCCGTCTGCCGAAAGGACTTAGTTGCCTAAAATTGCAGGTTTTAAGGCCTCAAATGGCGGTATTGCGGCTTTCATCCAAGTAAATCTCCCGCAGACGTGCAGCGACCGGACCGGGAGTGCCATCACCCAATGAAGCGCCGTCAATCTCGACGATGGGCATGACGAATGTCGACGCCGAAGTGATGAACGCTTCATCCGCGTTCTGCGCTTCTTCAATAGTAAACGCCCGCTCTTCCACCACCATCTGACTTTCGCGAGCAAAACGCAGAACTGCTGCGCGTGTAATTCCGTGCATGATATCGTTTGACAGATGACGAGTGATAATCTTTCCGTCTTTGACGATATAGGCGTTGTTTGACGTGCCTTCAGTTACTGCACCATCTTCGACCATCCACGCGTCGTCACATCCGGCGGCCTTGGCCATCATCTTGCCCATTGACGGGTAAAGAAGCTGGACAGTCTTGATGTCGCGGCGCGCCCAGCGCTGATCCTCAATAGAAATAACGCGAAGGCCCGTTTTGGCAGCAGGGCTTTCTGCGATGTTCTTGGACTGAGTGAACAACACAAGCGACGACGAGACTTCGGCCGGGTTAGGGAATGCAAAGTCTCGGTCGGCGGCTGCCCCTCGGGTGACCTGCATGTAGATCATGCCTTCGGTCAAATCGTTCCGTGCAATTAACTGGCGGTGGATCTCGAGAATTTCGTCTGTCGTTGCCGGCGCGGCCATGTCCAGTTCGTTCAGTGAACGTTCTAGTCGCTTTGCATGGCCGGCAAAGTCCAGAATCTTGCCTTCCAGAATCGTCGTAACTTCGTAAACGCCATCGGCAAACAGAAACCCACGGTCAAAGACCGACACTTTTGCTTGATCCTCTGGGACGTAATCTCCGTTGACGTAGACGATGCGGCTCATTTCATTATCCCCAAAGGTCGGATGTGGGCGGATGAATACCATCCGCGTCAAAATTCAGTGCGTGGTCGCGGTCTTCGGCCAGAAGAAGCGGGCCGTCAAGGTCAACTACGCCAGCGCCTTGCGCCACCAATGCCGCCGGGGCCATGGCAAGGGAAGTTCCGACCATACATCCCACCATAATACCAAAGCCATCCGTCAAAGCCGCCTCTTTCAGAAGAAGTGCTTCAGTCAAACCACCTGTTTTATCCAGTTTGATATTCACGAAATCATATTTGCCTTTGAGAGCGGACAGAGAATTGCGGTCGTGACAGCTCTCGTCGGCGCAAACTGGCAAGGGACGCTCAATTTCAGCAAGAAGATCATCGCTGTCAGCCGGCAAAGGTTGTTCAACCAACAGTACGCCAAGGCGGACAAGATGCGGGGCAAGATCGCTGTAGACTTCAGCAGTCCAGCCTTCGTTGGCATCCACTATCAGGTCGGTATTCGGCGCGCCTTCTCGGACAGCCTCTAGCCGTGCCATATCTCCTTCGCCGCCCAACTTGATCTTTAAAAGCGGACGATGTGCGTGTTTTTGGGCGGCCAACCGCATCTTTTCTGGCGTATCCAGCGACAAAGTATAGGCCGTGGTGACAGGACCAGGCTTGGGCAGACCGGCGAGTTGCCAGGCTGGCACGCCCGCGCGCTTGGCTTCCAGATCCCACAGAGCACAATCGACGGCATTGCGCGCGGCACCAGGGGCCATCGCGGCCTGCAATGACACGCGGTCAATATCGCCTGATAGTGCCCCAACAGCCGCAGCCACGCCATCCATGGTTTCACCGTAGCGCTTGTAAGGCACGCACTCGCCCCACCCTGTCAGATCGCCGTCTTCAACGGTGACGGTCAAGACGTCCGCGACATCACGCGACCCTCGCGAGATCGTAAATGTCTCGGCCAGCCGAAAGGCTTCTGGTTTTGCCGAAAAGCGCATCAGAGTGCCAATAGCGAGTCAACCAACCGGGAAGCGCCGTGCCGATAAGGGTCAACAGTCGGCAGACCCATGCGCATCTCAATGTCTGAGCACAACTGAGCGGCCTCATCATCGGAAAGAGCCTTGGTATTTACGGATATCCCGGCGATCGCGCATGCAGGGTTGGAAATACGGGCAAGTGGAAGCGCTGTGTCCCGCAATTTTTCCAGACTTGGCAGGTCGTAGTTCGGAAGGCCGCGCATATGCGTGCGGGTCGGTTCATGTGCCAGAATAAGCGCGTCAGGTTGGCCGCCATGAATAAGAGCCATCGTCACGCCGGAGTAGGAAACGTGATACAAGCTACCCTGCCCTTCGATGTGATCCCAGTGATCTGCATCATTGTCGGGCGTCAACCATTCTACAGCGCCGGCCATAAAGTCAGCCACAACAGCATCAAGCGGAACACCATTTCCGGTGATCAGAATGCCGGTTTGGCCCGTTGGGCGGAACGTGGATTTCAGCCCGCGTTTCTGCATTTCGGTATCCATTGCCAGGCCGGTGTACATTTTCCCAACCGAGCAATCAGTGCCCACAGCAAGGCAACGCTTTCCGGCCCGCTTGTCGCCATTGGCTATCGGGTAAGCGACGCTGGGAACACGGACATCGTGCAACGTACGACCGGCGCGTGCCGACGTGGCTTTGAGCAAACCTTCATCACGCAGAAGGTTGTGAAGGCCCGAGGCGATATCGTAACCAATCTCCATCGCTTCAGCGAGAACGGTCAGCCAGGCCTCGGAGATGACGCCGCCGCGGTTGGCAACGCCAACAACCAATGTGCGAGCGCCTTTGTCATAGGCCTCTTGCAGGGACATATCCTGCGCGCCAACATCAGCATTGCAGCCGTCCATTCTGTATTGTCCAACGACGTTTTCAGGGCGCCAATCCTGGATGCCTTGGGCAACCTTGGCAGCGAGTTGGTCTTTGGCGTCCCCGAGGAACAGCAAGTAAGGCGTGCGAATCATGGTTTCCCCCAAAATTTCGAGTCGCGCGATGTTGCGCGATACGTTGCTGTAGATCTTTGCTAAATCGCCGCTTGAGCAGCAAATTGTCGAATTTTCTTCGGTGACTTATACAAATCATCGAAGATTATCCTAGTCATCTCAAGCAAAGCGCATCTTTCTGCGTGTGCGAAATGGGCTTGAATGCTGCGGCGCAACATTTTAACAGAATGTGATCGCAAAACGAAAGAAAGTTACCCGATGAGTTTCAAGTTACAGCCTGCTGCCCCCGCGCGCCCCAACCGGTGCCAATTGTTTGGTCCGGGATCGCGTCCGGCGATTTTTGAGAAGATGGCGGCGAGTGATGCGGACATTATAAACCTTGATCTTGAAGATTCCGTTGCGCCTGCGGACAAGGACGAAGCGCGGGCCAATGTGATTGCGGCTACTCATGACGTTGACTGGGGCAACAAGTATCTGAGCGTGCGGATCAACGGGCTGGATACGCCCTATTGGTATCGCGATGTAGTAGACGTGGTCGAACAGGCAGGCGACGCGCTGAACCAGATCATGATCCCGAAAGTTGGATGTGCGGCGGACGTCTATGCAGTGGACGCCTTGGTGACAGCGATTGAGGCCACCAAAGGGCGCAAAAACCCGATCAGTCTTGAAGTGATCATCGAGACGGCGGCTGGCATTTCCCATGTCGAAGAGATTGCCGCCAGCTCGCCCCGATTGCAGGCGATGAGCCTTGGTGCTGCCGATTTCGCAGCCTCGATGGGTATGCAAACAACGGGTATCGGGGGGACGCAAGAGAATTACTACATGCACCGCGAAGGCCAAAAATATTGGTCAGACCCGTGGCATTGGGCCCAGGCTGCGATCGTGGCGGCGTGTCGGACCCATGGCGTTATGCCGGTGGACGGGCCCTTTGGAGATTTCAGCGACGACGACGGGTTTCGGGCCCAGGCACTGCGGTCAGCAACATTGGGGATGGTCGGCAAATGGGCGATCCATCCCAAGCAGGTTACCCTTGCCAACGAGGTGTTTACGCCGTCGGACGCGGCGGTGACCGAGGCACGGGAAATCCTTGCGGCGATGGAGGAAGCCCAGCGCACCGGTGCAGGGGCTGCGGTCTATAAGGGTCGGTTGGTGGACATTGCCAGCGTGCGGCAGGCCGAAGTAATTGTGCGTCAGTCCGAGATGATTGCGGGATAAAGCCCGAGCGGATTTTCGAGCGATTTTTGCACAATGATCGGTTTCGGTATCGCGTCGGTATTACGTCGGTGGACCCGAACGGGACGTTTTGACTTCGTTAATCTTTAGGTAACGCGGATTTCGACACGAAATCCGCGGAACGGGCTGACGCCCGTTGGCCTCCGGCGGGGATATTTTTGGGCCAGTAATACCCAGGGACTGCGCCAGAATTGTCTTTCCGGCTAGGAAACTCTAGCGTCGCCAAAATCGGAACACTTCATGACCCGCACCTCGCCCCACCTTCTGACGTTAATTTTGCTGACGGCGCTTTCGGTTGCGTCGCTCAACATGTTCTTGCCTTCGTTGGCAAACATCGCGGCCGATTTCGGTGTTGATTATGCGTTGGTAAGTTTTTCCGTCGCCGGGTTTCTTGGGGCAACAGCGTTGGTTCATCTGACAGCCGGACCGTTGGCCGACCGCTATGGACGGCGACCGGTCATTCTGGTTGCCATGACAGTTTTTGTTTTTGCCTCTGCCATCTGTTCGATTGCGGACAACATCTGGATTTTTCTGACCTTCCGAACCATCCAAAGCGCGGTGGCAGCAGGTGCAGCGCTGTCGCTGGCCATTGTGCGTGACACCACGTCAAAGGAGAAATCGGCGGGTCTGATCGGTTACATGAGTATGGTCATGGCTCTGGCCCCGATGTTGGGACCGGTATTAGGCGGCTTTCTGGACGCCGGATTTGGATGGCGATCCAATTTCTATCTCTATACCGGCTGTGGAGTTATGCTTCTGGCAATTTGCTGGTTCGATCTGGGAGAAACCCGCCCGAAGAACACTAAAGCCGCCCGTTCAGGCGCAGGCAATCTGTTGGTCCTGCTGAAAACATCCACGTTTCTGGCCTATGCGTTTTGCACCGCGTTTTCGACCGGAGCATTCTTTATCTTTCTGGCAGGTGCGCCCTTTGTTGCGGCTGAGACATTTGGGGTCGGCACGGCCAAACTGGGAATTTACATCGGAAGCATCACGGCCGGTTTTATGTTGGGCAGCTTTCTGGCCGGAAAGTTTGCTCCGCGATATCACCTGACAACCATGATGATTGCCGGACGTGTGGTGGCCTGTCTCGGTCTTGGTGTTGGATTAATCATCTTTCTTGCAGGTGTTCACTCGGCCTGGTTGTTTTTTGGCAGCACAATTTTTGTAGGTATCGGCAATGGGGTGACCATGCCTGGCAGCAATACCGGGGCAATCTCAGCGCGGGATGGTATGGCGGGCAGTGCCGCGGGGCTAAATGCCGCGCTGAATGTCGGCAGCGGAGCGGTTCTGACTTCGCTTACAGGGTTTGCATTGGGAATTGGAAATCCACCGGCGGTGTTGCTGATCTTGATGCTGGGGTCGAGTTTCGCCGGTTTACTGGCAGCGCTTTGGGCGCGGAGGCTGGATAGCGGTGAAAATGATGTCTTGCACGTTGGGTAGACTTTTGTAACTTAAGGGTTACCGTAACTTTTAAGTGACGCACAAAATGGCCCTGCCGAAGAAGACCAGCAATGCCGCGCTTGATGCGTTGGGAAATCCGCTTCGACGCGATATCGTGGCGCTTTTGGCCGACGGACCGAAAGCAGTGGGGGTGATTGCCAAGGCATTTCCAGTCAGCCGCCCGGCCATTTCCAAACATCTGCGCATTTTGCAGCAAGCTAGCATTATTTCGATGCAACCGGTTGGTAACCGGAACTATTATCAGTTGGAGCGAAACGGCTTTGACAGCGCGCAGGACTGGATGGGCCAGTTCTGGGGTGATGCATTGAATCGTTTCACCATGGTGGCTGAGAATACCTATCGCAGAGACGACGATGTCTGAGCCGTTTGTCATGGACGTGCAATTGCGGTGCCCGGTGGAACATGCTTTCGAGGCCTTCACCGGGATGATTGATCTGTGGTGGCCGAGGAGCCATCGAAAGTTTGCGGATTCTGTGCTGCGGTTGGAACCTAAGCTGGGCGGGCGTTTCTTAGAAGAGACCGCCAATGGCGAGAGCATGACCTTTGGCGAAGTTCTGCGGTGCGACCCCCCCAACGAGATTTGTCTGACCTGAAACCCCGGGCGGATCATTGGGCCGACCGAGGTGACGGTGACGTTTGAGGCTGAGGGCGCGCAAACGCGGGTGCGGGTGGTGCATGTCGAAGGGGATGCGGAATTGGGCGATCAGTGGGACAGCCGTGTCGCTTTGTTTTCTGGTGGCTGGAACGCGGCGTTACCGGCTTTGGCCGCCTTTGTTGAGGATGACTAGAGAGGACTTGGTATGGAACTGGATTTTGGCGGTCTGAACTGGCTGGCTGTATTGGTCTGCGTTGTGGTTGGGCAGATATTTCTGACGGTGTGGTTTGCGGTGATATTTGCCGACCCCTGGGCCAAGGCCTATGGCGCGGCGGACAAGACGCAGCATACGGCAGAGGTTCCAGCTTATACCTATGGGATCGGGCTTGGGTGCATGATCTTGTTGGTGGTCGGTCTGGCGCTGGTGCAGCGCGCGGTTGGTGTTGTTGGGGTTGGCGCGGGGCTTGGGTTTGGCGTTGTTGTCGCCGTTTGCTTTGCCGCTGCCACTGCCCTGCCAGGTTATGCATTTTTGAAACGTTATGAAGCCGCGAAACTGGCGATTGGCAGTCAGGTGGTGTTGATCGTGATCCTGTCGGTCATATTGGCGGTCTGGCAATAGGGTCTTCAGGTCACGGGACGGCGGTGGATCAAGCCCAGAAGCACACCGAACGCGGCAAACTGGATCAAGCTGGCGGTGCCTTCGACCAGCATCCATGCCGGGATTGAAGGCGCGATGTATTTCGACGGCTCAACGAGGACGATGTAGGCAGCAAGGAAGGCGCCGAACGCGGCGGCGGTTTTGAGGCCGTCGGCGATGGTGGCACCGGCCGGATAAAGGCGGTGCACTGCGAAGCTCATAATCAGGGCCTGCACCGCCATCGCGAGGAAGCCGAGCGGCAGGACCGGATCGGGGCGCATGAATGTGATGGCGGCGAAGTGGTCGACGTTGATCACGAAGTGTGAGGTGCCTTGCACGGCGAAAGACACCGCCACGAAGGCAAGGATTGTCAGGGCGTGGCGCATCACAGGTTACATGTTCTGGCCGCGTTTCCAGAGCGCTATGGGAGCGCCGCCGGGGTCGGTCAGAAAGGTGGCGGTTCCTGCGGGTCCATCGAGATTGGCCGCAACCACATTGGCCCCGAGCGCACTGACTTTGGCGACTTCAGCCTCCAGATCGTCAACCTCGATATAGGGCACCCAGCCGCTGATATCCTTCATGGCATCACAGGCGGCGGCGAAGGGCAGTTCGCCGTCGCCCGTCAGAAATGTCATGGGGCCGATATTGTTTTCGGACCAGCCGAAAGCCTTACCCAGGAACGAGGCGGTTTCATCGCGATTGCTACCGATGTTGTCGAACCAGACGAAGGGGGTGGGCATGGTGAACTCCATTTCACTTGTTTTTTGCAAGTAGATTTTTAGCAACCCAACTTGTAAATTGCAAGTGGAATGAAATCGCCTATGTTTCTCTCATGACAAAACCTGACAAAATCAGCTGGGGCGGATGCCCGGTGCGCTATGCGGCGGGCATCTTTGGCGACAAGTGGTGCTTTGTGCTGCTGCGCGATGTTCTGCTGCATGGAAAGCGGTATTACGGTGATTTTCTGGGGTCCGAAGAAGGGATCTCGACCAATATTCTGGCGGATCGTCTGGCGCGGCTGGAAGCGGACGGGATGCTGAGTCGTCATGTGGACCAGCAGAAGAAAAGCAAAATTGTTTATCTGCCGACGGCGAAGGCGCGGGCGTTGTTGCCTGCTTTTCTGGGCATGATGGTCTGGTCGACCGAGTATGACACCGAAACGGAAGCACCGGACACATTTGCCGCCGCTTATCGGGATGATCCGAAGGCGGCGGTGGCCTGGTATGAGACCGAGATTGATCGGGTGAACACAGCAATCGGGGCGGCCTGAGTGCGACCGCCCAGACCAGTTAGTTGATCCGATAGGATGCTTGTGGCGTGATGCGGTATACCTTGTCAGTCAAATCATGCTGTTTCATAAAGCGAGCAATCGAGCTGAAGGTCGCCGTGGCAACTGTGCTGCCGTGATCCGATGTCGTCAGCGCCTGCGAGGCGACCGGGGCAAAGGCGCGCTTTAACCCACCAAGACGGATCACCTGAGGATCGAAATGCGCGTTGATGTTGGCCTTGATCTGGGCGCGGTTGCTGGTGCCGTAGAGACTGGCCATCAACACATCCAGCGTATGCTCGGTGCAATTTTGGAACCGCATGTTATCGGGGTTGGCCAACACGGAATACTTGGCGTTATGCAGCGCTGAATACGTCGGGCTGGTAATAACGTTCAGAAGCTTCTGTTGCAGGCGCACGTCGGGGATGATGATGCCTGCATCAAGTTTCTGCGCACCTGCGAAGAAATCAGCGGGGGTGTCCTGTACCAGACGACTGCGGGTTTTATCGTCAGCCAGTTGATACAGGTTATAGATGTTATAACCGCGCCCTTTGGAACCATCCGCCAGGGTGATGTCGGAATAAACCCAGAACCCAAGGTGGGTATAGCGCACGCCCTGCGGCAGAGATTTAGGGTCGCGACCTGTTCGGGCAACGATGGCAACGTGCGCCCCGCGCGCGGCCAGGTCTTTTTGCACACGGTTTGAAAACTGGGCGACTAAATGTTGCGACAGGATTGGTTTGCCGGCCTCGCTGCTGCCAGCCGTCGCAACGGCTGGCATGAGAGCAACAAGGGCGGCGATGAAGAGAGCGGCGATGCGTTTCATGGGTTTGGTCCTTGTTCGATTACAGGTTTAGTCCAGCGTCGGCGCGCCATCGGCTGCAATACCAGTGACAATGACGCCGTTGTTGATCACCACGGGCGCAGGCACCGCGTTGGCCATATCGGATCCGAGATGCAGAGCGCCCTCGCCCACAACTTCCAATGCCGCACCGGTGACGGTGATTGCGGCCCCAACTGCGATGACCGGCACGGCGACTGCTGTTGAGACGCCGGATGCGACAGCCGATACGCCGTGGGCCGAGGCTGCGGCACTGTGGTCGCCTGCCGCGGCAGAGTGTTGACCGCTGGCACCAGCAAACGCGGGCGAAACGGCAAGGGCTGCAACGGCAGCGGCGGCAAAAGTTCGTTTCAACATTGGTCTTTCCTTCATTTTGTGAACAACGTTCATGACAATTAGGAAGGAGAGATCGATTCGTCAACACTTTTCATGAACATTGTTCAAATAAAGTGTTGGACGGATTTGGGAGATGCCGCAGGAACTGCAGAGAAACCCTTTGCCGTGCTGGCCCGGCTGCCTTAGCAGAGGCCTGTTATCACTTGCCAAGGAGTGGGATGGTGTTGCGTTGGGCGATATTGGGAACCGGGTTTATCTCGAACACTGTTGCGGAGGCGATTGCGCAAAGTGAGGGATCAGAGCTGGCTGCGGTCGCCGGGCGTTCGACAGCGCGCGCAGAGGCTTTCGCCGTGAACCACGGGATCGCGAAGGTTTTCGGTGATTATGATGCCGTTTTGGCAGACCCGAACATCGACGTGGTCTACATCGGATTGCCGAACCACGCGCATTTGCCAATGGTCGCTGCCGCCGCAAGCGCCGGGAAAGCGATCCTGTCCGAGAAGTCACTCACAGTCACTCATGGCGACGCCGTAGACCTAATCGACCGGGTTCGGTCGGCGGGCGTGTTTTTCGTCGAGGGCCTGATGTATCTCAGCCATCCGATTTACTCTGCTTTGGGCGAAGTTCTTGCCGATGGTCGTTTGGGCACAGTGCGGTCAGTCAACGGTATCTATGCCGCCGACATCAAAGACGTGGTAAACCCGGCGGGCGGCGGTACACTCTATAACCTTGGGTGCTATCCCGCTTCGCTTTTGCATTTCGTGATGCAATCGTCCTTCGGAGAGGATGCCTTTTCCGCCCGCAGGGTGACGGCGACGGGCAATCTGAATTCCGAACGCAACATCTGCGATACGGCGATTTCGGTCCGGTTCGAAAACGGCACCCTGGCAACGCTGCAATCAACCGACAGCTACGGCATGCACCACAGTTTCGAGATTGTCGGCGAATTGGGATCGCTGCGGTTTGCAACCAATCCCTGGCTGCCGGTTGGTGGCGAGAACGTTCTGGAAGTGCGCGAACACAAGAAACCGGTTGAGCGGGTTGTCGTATCTGATGGGTTGGATGCTTTTGCCCACCAGGTTCGGATGGTCGAGCGGTGCCTAGCAAGTGGCGAGTTGGAGGCTCCTCGTCCTTCGCCACGATGGAAAGACTCGCTTGAGATCATGGCGTTTCTGAACGAATGGGAGGCTGCCGCGCGCGGCTGACCTCTGACCTTTGGCCTTGACGGCCCTGCCCGCCTTGGTGGAACCTTGCCATTAGGTAAGGCCGGACCATTTGATCAGGCCAAGGGGGACTTTTCATGACCGATTTCCTGATGCTGGCGTTTGTTTTTCTGGTGGCTGGTGTCGCCTCGGTTCCGATAGCCTCGCGGTTGGGGTTGGGCTCGGTCCTGGGGTATCTGATTGCCGGGATCCTGATCAGCCCGATTTTGGCCTTGTTGAACGTCGATGTGATTTCGATCCAGCATTTTGCCGAGTTCGGTGTGGTCATGATGCTGTTTCTGGTCGGGCTTGAGCTGGAACCCAAGCACTTGTGGTCGATGCGGCGGCAAATCTTGGGCCTTGGCGGCGGGCAGGTTTTGATCACGACGGCGATCGTAATGCTGGCCGCCATGTTGTTTGGGCAGGTTTGGAGTATTGCGCTGGCCATCGGGTTGGTGTTGGCGCTGTCGTCGACGGCTATCGTGCTGCAAACGTTGAATGAAAAGGGGCTAATGAAGTCCGACGGGGGGCAGTCGAGCTTTTCGATCCTGCTGACCCAGGACATTGCCGTGATCCCCATTCTGGCGCTGGTGCCATTGCTGGCGATGCCGGGCCTGATGGATGGCGCCATGGCTGTAGACACCCATGGCGTTGCTGAAGTGCATGCAACTGAAACTGTTGCGGCGGATGGTCATGGCGACGCCGCCAATAGTGATGCCCACGGTGAGGATGATCATGGCGACGATAGCCATGGGTCGTCGATGAGTTTGGTGGACGGGTTGAACGGCTGGCAAACGGCGTTGGTGACGCTTGCCGCAATTGCCGCCGTGATCCTTGGCGGGAACTTCCTGACGACGCCTTTGTTCCGGTTCATCGCGGTGGCGCAGTTGCGCGAATTGTTTGTCGCGACCGCCCTGATGATGGTCGTCGGAATTGCACTATTGATGTCTTTGGTCGGGTTGTCCCCGGCTCTGGGAACATTCCTTGCGGGCGTGGTTCTGGCCAACAGCGACTACCGCCACGAGTTGGAATCCGACATTGATCCGTTCCGGGGGTTGCTGTTGGGGCTGTTTTTCATGACCGTCGGCGCGGGCATCAACTTTGGGCTGTTGTTCAGTTCGTTGGGTGCAACGCTTGGGCTAACGCTTGGATTGATATTGCTGAAGGGCACCGTGTTGTTCGTGCTGGGCACGATCTTCGCGTTGCGCGGCACGGACCGCTGGCTGATGACATTGGGACTGGCGCAGGCGGGTGAGTTTGGCTTTGTGCTGTTGTCGTTCACGGTGGCCAATTCGGTCATTCCAACCTCGGTTGCTGATCAGTTGCTGTTGGTCATCGCGCTTTCGATGCTTCTGACCCCGGCTTTGTTCATTCTTTACGACAAAGTGATCGCGCCAAAGTTTACCGGTCTGGATGAAGAGCGTGACGAGGACGAGATCGAAGAAGCGGGCGACATTATAATCGCAGGCTTTGGCAGGGTTGGCACGGTGATTGACCGTATGTTGGGGTCGGCTGGTTACAATACCACCGTGATCGACTTTAGCTCGGAACAAATCGACAATCTAAGAGTGTTCGGCGCACGGGCCTATTACGGCGATGCGACAAGGCCCGACCTGCTGAACGCCGCAGGAATTGCCAACGCGAAAATTCTTGTCGTTGCAATTGACGACGAAGAGAGGGCGACCGAGTTAACTCGCTATGCTGTGCAGACGTTCCCCGATCTGCACGTTATCGCGCGGGCGCGGAACCGGCACCATGTGTATCACCTGTGGGCGGTTGGATGCCGCGATATCATTCGCGAAACCTATGATAGTTCGATCCGCATGGGGCGTTCCGCATTTGAGGCGATGGGCGTGGACAAGGATAAGGCCGAGGCGATGGCCGATGCCTTTGACCGGATGGATCGCAAGTCGATGATCGAAGTTGCGGATGTCTATGATCTGGAAATCCCGCCGACCGAAAACGAAGCCTATATCGCCCGCGTTCAGGAAATTCGAGGTCCCTGGCAGGACCAGTTGGGCAAGGAGATGTCGGATATTCGATCCGGAAATATTGAGTCCGAGGATGAAGACGCGAAATGACCGGGATTGCGGTCTGCAAGTCGTGAAAGCAAGGATAGTGATTCAAATACCGGAAATCGCAGGAGACTGTCATGTTGCCTGATTTGGAGACGGCCCGTCGCATCGCGCAAGCGCATTGCGCCGCTTGGACAAGCCGCGAGCCGGACGCCGTTGCGAACCGGTACGCCGAGCAGACAACAATGGGCATGAATGGCAACGATCCGATGACCAGCAAGGCCGAGATTGCCGAAATGGCGGGCGCATTCATGGCAGATTTCCCAGACCTCACTCTATCGCTGGACAGCGTCTTAGTTGCCGGCCGTCACATGATCTATGCTTGGACTTTCGAAGGTCACCACAAAGAATCCTTCAATCCGGTTTGCTTTTCGGGTTGGGAAGAATGGGATCTGGATGACGATCTGAAAGTGACCAAATCGCTGGGCTGGTATGATGTGGCCGACTACGAACGCCAGGTGGCAGGCACATGAAGTCCCAAAACGCATGTTAAAGCCCGGCGCTGTGCCCAGCCTGAACCAAGCCAAATCGACATCGACCATCCGCCTTGCCAGTTTAGCAGTTGTCGCCGGTGGCGCATTGTGGGGTCTGTATTGGGTGCCAATTCGGATGTTCGAGGAACTGGGGCTGACGGGTGTTTGGCCGGGCTTGGTTATTTATGTCGCGGCCCTAGCAATTATCGCGCCATTCGCTTTTGCCGTTAAATTCCCGACAGTGTCCAAGTGGCAGTTCGCGTGGGTTGGTCTTTTGACAGGAGCAGCATTTACCTTTTATGGCACCGCGATCACTTTGACGGACGTTTTGCGGGCGTTGCTGCTATTTTATCTGACACCCGTATGGGGAACGGCAATCGGGGTGATGTTCCTTGGAGAACGCCTGACGCTTGCGCGCGTGCTTGCTATCTTGATGGCCTTTGGCGGATTGTTTGCGGTTGTCGGATGTGGCAGCCGGTCCGGTTTCAACCTTGGCGATGTTCTGGCCCTGGCGTCCGGGATTTTTTGGGCCATTGGATCGTATAAGATCTATAAGGTTGGCAATATTCCACCCATTCATCTGACCCTTGCCTTCCTTGTCGGAAGCATTGTTGTGACGTTTGTGTTGCTGCTTGTGGCGGGTGACACGCTTGGATCGCGTACCGAATTCCCTCCTATTCAGGACCTTTGGCTTTATGCAGTGCTCTCGGGGTTGTTTGCGGTTCCGATGATCCTGCTGACCATGTGGCCGGCGTCGATCTTAACACCCGGCCGCATGGGGATCTTGTTGATGAGTGAAGTTGTCGTCGGAATTGGATCCGTCGCGCTTTTGGCCGGTGAGCCGTTCGGTCCATTCGAAGCGTTGGGGGCCGCGTTGATTCTGGGGGCGTCTCTGACCGAAGTGATAGGGAACCGGTCTTAGGCCGCCAGCCCTTTCGAACCGATCTCAAGGAACTTTTTGCGGCGGTCGTTGCGCACCTCATCCCGCGACATACCTGTCAGGCCCTTGATCATGTCTTCGATGCAAAGCCCAACCGACGCGATGGTCGATGCGCTGTCGCGTTGCGCGCCGCCGACAGGTTCGGCGATGATGCGGTCGGTAACGCCCAGTTTGTGAAGGTCTTGTGCGGTCAGACGCAGGGCTTCGGCGGCTTCGCGCATTTTCTCGGCGTCTTTCCACAAGATCGAGGCGCAGCCTTCGGGTGAAATGACAGAGTAGACCGAGTGCTCCAGCATCGCGACACGGTTGGCGGTGGCAAAGGCAACGGCGCCGCCGGAGCCGCCTTCGCCGATGATGACAGAGACCATGGGAACCCCAAGGCTGAGGCATTTTTCGGTGCTGCGCGCGATGGCTTCGGATTGGCCGCGTTCTTCGGCCCCTTTGCCGGGGTATGCGCCCGGAGTATCGACGAGAGTCACTACGGGCACGTTGAAACGGTCGGCAAGATCCATCAGGCGGATAGCTTTGCGGTACCCTTCCGGTCTTGCCATGCCGAAATTGCGTTCGATCCGGGAATTGGTGTCATTGCCCTTTTCGTGGCCCATGACCATGACGGGCATGTCGTTCAGGCGTGCAAGGCCGCCCATCACCGCCTGATCGTCAGCAAAATTCCGATCACCGGCAAGGGGGGTATATTCGGTGAAAAGCGCGTCGATATAGTCTTTGCAATGGGGACGGTTCGGGTGACGGGCAACGAGGCATTTCCGCCATGGGCTGAGGTCTTTGTAGAGGTCTTTCAGAAGCTGCGCGGCCTTTTTATCCAGCGCTGCGGCTTCTTTTTCGACGTCCATTTCTTCGTTGGCGCGGGCCATGGCGCGCAGCTCTTCGGCTTTGCCTTCGATCTCGGCAAGGGGCTTTTCGAACTCGAGGTAGCTTTGCATGATCGTCCCTGCTTTGGGTGTTCGGATCTATATGACTGCGACCGACACATTCTGCAAGTTTCGTCGCGATGCGAAGCACCAGAGGCTAGAAAAATGGATCAGGGGACGGTTGCGCTGTAGAGATGTATGGTCGCAGGGATTTGGGCGGTGCCGTTTACTTCAGTCTTGCTGACGGCGGATTTGATTTCGCTGCGAATGGACTCGATCTGGGCGGCATCAGCATCAAACATGGAAATTATGCGCGCGGCGGGACCGACCCGGAGGGACAGGTTCGCTGCGCCTTCAGCGCCGCCATCGTGCTGAAGGGTTATTTCAGTGACTTCACAACGAGGCTCAATGAGACCGGCGGCGCGAAAGTGGTTGAGGGACCATTCAATATCGGAAAGACCCATGGGTCCTGGAGCGTGGGGCGACGTTTTGGGAGGCAACCCGAGATGATTGCTGGCGATACGGTTGGGCATATGCCACCAGAGATTGACGGCACTTGGGGCCCAGGCTGCGAAAACTATCCGCCCGCCGGGTTTCAGCGCACGGGCAATATTTGCAAATGCCGCTGTGGGGTTGGCGAAGAACATCACACCGAAGCGCGAGATTGCCGCATCAAACTCAGATTGTGGCCATTCTGCCGTCTCGGCATCGGCAAGGTGAGTCGTGATTTGCGGCAAAGACCCAGCGCGTTCGCTAGTCCGTCGCAGGAGAGGGGCGGAAATATCGGTGGCCAGCACCTGCCCGGAAGCGCCGACAGATTTCGCGGCCTCGAGGGACAAGGAGCCAGTGCCGCAACCGATATCCAGAATTCTTTCCCCCGGAGACAGGCATGCAGCGGCAAGAACGGCTTTGCTGGCGGCGGCAAGAAGGTGATCCTGCTCCTGTTCGTTGGTGATCCAGCTAAGCCCCGAACGGCCGTTCCAGAATTCTGCCTGATCGGTATTCGGAAAATCTGTCATACTGTCTTTCTAGAATGGGCTTTGTCATCATCTGGAATTGAACCAATCACGGCTTGGGCGGTCGCTTCAAGTCTATTTGATCTGGCGCAATGTTCCGTGGGTCAAGTTGCGATAGGGCCTGAACGCACCAGACACGTCGCGAGGTCAGAACATGCTCGATATCTCAACTGCCAAGATCGTCCGCGTAATTTTTCTTGCGCGGGAATATGGACCTGACGGTGCCCAGCTAAAGGACTACGTCAGCGGGCTGAACGATGATGAGAAAGTCAGCCTGGTGTCGTTGATGTGGGTTGGGCGCGAGACATATTTGCCAGCGGAACTTGCCGTTGCAAAGACCCATGCGCGCGTCGATGCGACTGCGCCGACTGAACAGTATCTTTCTGGTATTCCCGGCTTGCCGGAGTATCTGGAAGCAGGGATGGAGGCGCTTGGCATAGATGTATCCGAGGCCGAGGATCACATGTAGTCCTTGTCAGTCAGTGTAGTGTTCCGCCACGAATTCAGTGCGCGGCACGCCGGGCCAGTGGATAACGGCGTCTTTGAATGCCGGACGTTGGAAAGCGCGGTTGGTATAAGCAGCAACATTAGGGCGCGCCCGGTCGTTCAGGGGATGATCTCCGTTCCAGGCGAATGCCATTCCGATCCATTTCATTCGAAATAATGAGACGGCCCAGACGACATCGGCCATGGTGAAACTATCGCCACAGGTGAATGGGCGATCATCGTCGAGGCGAGTATCGAGAGCGGCGACAATGGCGAGCATTTCAGCGACGGCTGCCTCCATTTTTGCAGGCGTGGTCACGAAGTCCCGACCGGACAGCTCTTTGGCGATCTTGGCGTCGTAGGCCGCAACCAGTGTAGGATCATCGCTGGATGCATTCCGCGCCGTCTTGATCTTGGCGATCTTGCGGTCATGGACGCCAGGCATGTTCTTTTTAAGACGTTCCGGTCGGAAATCGTGCTGAGGATGGCCGCCATAAAGAATTGCGACATGGGGGGTGGCATCGACTGCTGCAATTTCTGTCAGGATATCGGCTGCCAAATCTCGTGGGATCAGGTGACCGCCAGTTACGGCGTCGATGTGACGACAAATGACTGCACTGTCTGCAACGACCTTCCCGGCGTGATGGTCGACCAGGGTTGGAACAACTGCCGGGTCAAACCCTTCGGTGGCAACACTGGAGCGGCCCGTATAGCCGGTGGCGAAACCCTGACCAGGACCAGCGAGCAGACGCAGGCGCACATAACCCGGATCGTAATTGCCCAGTAGCGGCATGTTGAGGTTGAGGTCATGTGCCAAATAGGTGGCTTCAGTTTCGGCCAAACAATAGCGCACCTTTTGCGAGCAGAGCGACAAGGCGAAATGGTAAATCTCGAAGCGGGGATCACCAGTGCCGACCTGACGGTTCTTGTCAGGGTCAGTCAGCGGTGCGTTTGCGGCAGCGACAAATGCGGGGAGATCGGTAGGCATTGGTGGCTCCTACAGGTCGCGTTCGGTGCCGGTATCGACAACCTGGGCAGCCTGAAAACTGGGACGCTGTTTCATGCGCGCGTAGTAGTCTTCAAGCGCAGTATCGGCCCACCAGCCCTGAAGTCCATGGATGGTGAAACGGGCAATGGCGGCGGTCGCAAAACAATCGGCAAGGGAATGGGTATCGCCGGCAAGATAAGGTTGATCGACAAGAGATGATGCCATGCGGTCTATAAGATCGCGAGTGGCGTCGAGGTGGGTTTGGACGCCTTCGGGATCGCGCAGCAGGTCCTGAAACCGCTTGTTGCCTTCGATGCGGGTGGCAAGTGTTTCGGCCGCATCAGGTCGTTTGGCTGCGAGTTCAGTCAGGAACGTGCCGCGGGCGACAATCTGCGGCGCGGTGCCATCCGCTTCCAGTCGCTTTCGGTACATCAACACGCCATAGTGCAGCGCCATGATGTCCTTCAGCCAGCTGGCCATGGTTGCATCCCCTGACAGATCGGGGCCGTCCATTTGCTGCAAACGGTGAACGATGCGGATTGTGTCAGTCACCACCTCGTTACCCATTTGCAGAGTCGGCACCACGGCCTTGGGGTTAAGGGCCATATACCAGGGTTCGAACTGTTCGTTCGTATCCATGATGTCGATTTGGCGGCGTGTGAAACTCAAGCCTTTTTCGCACAGCGCCAGCCGGGCCATCTGCGAACAGATCGAGCTTTTGTGGTCGTAGAGGGTGATATCGGTCATTTTGGCACGGTAGGCCGAATTGCAAACGCACGATACCGGCAAAGTCGCGCGGTGACGGTGTGTCAGCGCACAATGCTGCAACTGACATGACTTGTCAGTTGGGGTGCGTGACGTGGTAGGTGCAGCGCGTTAGGGTTGGTGCATGGCTGATCCGATTGACGACAAGACCCGCTGCTTTGGCTCCCACACCGAGCTTTATGCGCACTACCACGATACCGAGTGGGGGGTGCCCGTGCATGACGATCAGATGTTGTTCGAAATGCTGATACTAGAGGGCGCGCACGCGGGCTTGTCGTGGGAAACCATCCTGAAAAAGCGCGAGGGATATCGCGAGGTTTACCACGGTTTTGATATTGGCCGTGTTGCTTCGATGAACGACGATGAATTGGCCGAGGCACTGACCAACCCTGCTATTGTGCGACACCGCCAGAAAGTACCGGCAGCACGCAAGAACGCGCAGGTTTTCATGGCGATGCAGGAAGAGTTCGGGTCATTTTCAGACTGGCTGTGGGGGCATGTGGATGGCGAAACTCTGGTCGGAAACTGGCCCAGCGCTGCCGATATTCCTGCGTCTACGCCCTTGTCGGATGCTATTTCAAAAGACCTGAAAAAGCGCGGCATGTCATTTGTGGGAACGACCATTATTTATGCCTATTTGCAGGCGGTTGGTGTGGTGAACGACCATCATAAGGGGTGCTGGCGCTGGGGCGCTTGAGTTAGGGTGCAACACCGGCCCACCTAATAAAATATCCCATTTTGCCATTCGCATTTGTTCCGACTATTCATTGAGCAAAGGTGAGTACCCATGCCCAGTGACCAGAATTTGATTTTCGGCATTTTCGCAGTGTTGTTTGCGCTGCTTGTCTGGGGGCGCATTCGGTATGACCTTGTAGCGTTTGGCGCGCTGGTTCTCGCGGCAACCTTGGGGTTGGTGCCAAAAGACCGGGTATTCTCGGGGTTCGGACATTCGGCTGTTGCCATAATCGCGCTGGTCCTGATCGTATCGCGCGGGCTGGTCGGCTCGGGGGCAATCGAAAAGCTGGCATCACGATTATTGGACGCCGAGCGCCCGCTGCCACTGCACATTGCGGTGATGGCGGTTGTCGGAGCCGGGCTTTCGGCGGTGATTAACAACGTAGCCGCACTGGCCTTGTTGATGCCATTGGACGTTGAAACCGCGACAAAGGCCAAACGGGCGGTCAGCAAGACCCTGATGCCCTTGTCGTTTGCGATCATTCTGGGCGGCATGATCACCCTGATCGGCACGCCACCCAACATCGTCATCGCCGAGTATCGCCAGGACGTTCTGGGCACGCCCTTTGGCATGTTCGATTTCGCGCCTGTTGGTCTGGTCGTGGCCATTACCGGCATTGCCTTTGTATCGTTGATCGGATGGCGATTTCTGCCTGCACGGGAAGGCGCGCTGGAACAAGAAGGCGAGTTTGCTAAAGGCCGATATATTGCCGAATTAAGAGTGGGGGAGAAGGCCCTGGAAGAAGGCAAAACTGTTGCCAGCCTTTATCCCCTGGCCGATGAGCACGACGTCCACATCCTGGGCCTTGTGCGGCGCGGCAAGCGCCTTCCTGGTTTTGCAGCCCGGCAGGACATTCGGCCCAGCGATTTTGTGGTTGTCGAGGGCGAGCCTAAATCCATCGAGGCTTTTATGGGTCAGGGCGATCTGGAGTTTTCAGGTTCCGAGAAACATTCCGGTGGCGTGACATCCGGAGGTCTTACTCTGACAGAAGCGATCGTGCCCGAAGGCGCACGGATTGCCGGACGAACGTCGCGCGGCTTGCAGCTTTTGTACCGCCACTCGGTGACTTTGCTGGGCGTATCGCGGAACGGCAAAAGGTTCCGCGAGCGCGTACGCCTGCTGCCGATAAAACCCGGTGACGTGTTGCTGCTGTTGGGCTCGCCGGAACGGGTGACCGCTGCTGCGTCCTGGCTTGGCGTGCTGCCGCTAGACGGGCGGGAAACCCAGGTTGTGCAACGCTCCAAAGCAGGTCTGTCCATCGGCATGTTCCTGGCCGCGATTGTCGTCGCGGTCTTGGGGTGGGTGTCTTTGCCCGTAGCTTTGTCGGCAGCGGTGATCGGATTTGTCGGTGTCGGGTTGGTATCAGGACGAGAGGTTTACGAGTCTATCGAATGGAAAGTGATAGTTTTGCTGGCCAGCCTAATTCCCCTGGCCGAGGCGTTTGAGCAATCTGGCGGCGCCGAGTTGATCGCCGGTCAAATTCTGTCGGTCACAGATGGGATGCCGCCCTGGGTGTCCTTACTTTTGCTGATGATCGTGACCATGACGCTTTCGGATTTCCTGAATAACGTCGCCACCACATTGATCGCAGCCCCCATTGCCATTGGAATGGCCACCGCAACCGGCACCAACCCGGATGCGTGGTTGATGACCGTGGCAGTCGCGGCCTCTTGCGCATTTCTCACGCCCATTGGGCACAAGAACAACACGATCATTCTGGGCCCCGGCGGATACCGTTTCGGGGACTATTGGCGCATGGGCCTGCCGCTGGAGATTCTGGTGATCGCAGTTGCCGTCCCGACCATCCTAATTGTCTGGCCTCTTTGAGTTTTTTGTGTCAGCGTAAGCGAATGATGGCCCGGGCATTTTTCTGAGCCAATGAATATCCCGCCGGGAGGCGGACAATACTGAATGAACATTCAAGACTGGCTGACGCCGACCATAATATTCGGCGTTTTGTCAGGGGTCTTGAGCACCTACGCCTATATTCCCTATATCATCGACACCGTGGCCGGACGCACCCAGCCGCAACGCGCATCCTGGCTGATCTGGTCGGTGCTTGGCTCTGTGGCCTTTTTTTCGCAAGTGTATGAGGGCGCCACATCATCGCTTTGGTTTGCTGGCGTGCAGGTTGGCGGCACGATCATTGTTTTCTTTTTGTCCATTCGAAAAGGGTTGGGGGCGTATTTGAACCGCACGGACTACTTCGTTCTTGTCGCTGCTGCGATTGGATTGATCCTGTGGTATTTCACCGAAACCGCAGCCTATGCGTTGACCATCACGATCTCTGTCAGCCTCCTGGGCGGTGTGTTGACAGCCATCAAATCCTATGGCGATCCGGGAAGCGAAACTCTGGTGACCTGGGTGGTGTCTTTTGTCGCCGCGATCTGCGCAATGCTGGCTGTTGGAACCTTTGATCTGATCCTTCTGGCCTATCCCATGTATCTGTTCACACTCTACACGGTCTTCATCACCGCCATCCTGTTGGGGCGAGCCCGACAGCTCTCGAGCGCCTAGCGCAAACGCTTCAGAATTTCGAAACTCGCATAACCATCAGGCACCATCCCGACCGATGTCTGAAACCGACGGATTGCAGAGATGGTGTTGGGGCCAATGATCCCATCGACACCAGACGTCGTAAACCCGCGAGACGTCAAAAGCCGCTGCATTTCCTGCTTTTCCCGGAACGCCGGATTGCGATCATCGCGCGGCCAGCCCGACTTCAGTTTGGGGCCACCCACCAACCGGTCGCTCAGATGCCCGACCCCGATCACATAGGCATCGGCGGTATTATAGCGCTCGATTACGTGAAAATTGTCGAAGATCATAAAGGCCGCACCACGCGCGCCCGCCGGCAGCAGGATCGAGGCGCGGCCATGGTTGGCCACCTTGCCGCCCTTGACATCCCGCACGCCCAAACGCGCCCACTGTGCAGGTGATTTTTTGATCCTTACACCGGCTTGCGCATAGTCAAACCCCTTGGGTACAGTCACCTCAACACCCCAGGGCTGGTCCTTGGTCCATCCGTGCTGCTTCAGGTAATGTGCAGTCGACGCCAGAGCATCGCCGGGATCATCCGACCAGATGTCGCGCCGCCCGTCTCCGTCATGATCCTGGGCAAAGCTCTGATACGAGGTCGGAATGAACTGGGTATGCCCCATGGCGCCAGCCCAAGACCCTGTCATCTTACGCGGAGCCACATCGCCAGACTGCAAGATGCGCAGGGCCGCAATCAATTGACGTTCAAAGAACCGACCGCGACGGCCATCAAATGCCAGCGTCGCCAAGGCCTCGATCACATTTTCCTTGCCGCGAAACGTGCCATATGCACTTTCCAGCCCCCAGACGGCTGCAACAACTTCGGCTTCGACGCCATATTGCGCCTCAATAGCCTTCAATGTGCGGATATGTTTCGACATCGCACGCTTGCCGTTTCGAACCCGCGTCGACGACACAGCAGTATCAAGATAATCCCATATCTGCTTGGTGAATTCGGATTGATTTCGGTCTTTGCGAACGACATCCGCATTGTACCGAACGCCTTGGAATGCCTCAGTCAACACAGTCGCGCGTATACCCATACCGCGCGCGCGGCGTTGAAACTTTTCGACCCAACTTTGAAACGCCTGGTTTGAAACACTCGCCTCAACAACCACCATTGTGTCCCCTTGTTTCGGCATGCTCGGTGTCACACTTCCACCCACAATCGGTCCTGCATGGGCACCACCGACCAAAAAAGTCACAAACACTGCGGCCAATATTCCGCGCATGACACAATCCGAAATCTATTAAACTGCTCTGACGTCAGACTAGCCAATTCTCGTCACGCAAAAAAGACAGCACTTTCGGCAATCTGCCGCCGACGGCTGAAACCTGCCGCGTTTTAATTCTTTTTGGCGAAAATACTCCGGGGCCTGGGGCAGAGCCCCAGATCGGGCATGTCGTGCGAAACGAACGTTTCGCGCCGCTGGGTTAGAACCTGTCAAGAAGACGTTTCAGATAGTCCAGCTCTTCGGACGGGCGTTCCTGTTCGCCAGACCGCCGACGAATTTCATCCAGCAATTCGCGCGCCCGGCGATAAACATCGTCGCCCTGCAACAATTGCTCGTCTGTGCCGATACGGCCGTATTCGCCGGCCTCGCGACCCAAGGGATCGCGCCCGCCCAATGGGTCATTGCGACCAGCGGCCTGGCCCTGCTGACCGCCCTGTTGGTTTTGCTGTTGCTGCGCCATTTGTTCGGCCAGATCACGCATGCCGTCCCGCAGCGCCTCCATGGCCTTTGATTGACTGTCTAATGCGTCGGCGAAATTCTCGTCGCGCAAGGCATCTTCGGCATCTTCCATAGCTTCGCCAGCCCGACCCAGAGCATCGCGCGCGGCGTCCCCTTCGGCGGAACCTGCGCCGGGCAGACTACCACGCTGACGGTCCAATTCTTGACGCAGCGCTTGTTGACGATCCGCAAGCCCCTGTTGGTTGCCACCGCTGCCCTGGCCCTGACCTTGCTGGCCTTGCCCCTGACCGGGCTGTTGACCTTCGCCCTGCTGTTGTCCGGGCGTTTGCCCCTGCTGGCCTTGCTGACCGTTGGGATTGAACTGTTCCTGCAGATCACGGAAGGCCTCATCGGAAAGTCCCTGTTGCTGCCGCAATGTTTCGGCCAGCCCTTCCATCGCCTGTTCACCCTGACTTTGACCGTTCTGCTGGCCCTGGGTGATTTGCATGTTCTCCATCATCTGGCGCAATTGGTTCAGCAATTGCTCGGCCTCGGCCATGCGGCCTTGTTCCATCAGCTCTTGCAATCGATCCAGCATGTCCTGCAATTGGTCGCCGGTCATCTCTTGCATGTCGCCCTGATTTTCAGCCGTTTGCTGGTTCTCACCACTTTGCTGCTCGGCTAACTGGCGCATGTAATCCTGCATCGCCTCGCGCAACTCCTGCATTAGCTCGGCAATTTCGTCCTCGGTCGCACCGTTTTCAATTGCCTCGCTCAGCCGATCCTGAGCCCGCCGAAGCCGTTCCAGCGCGTCGCCCAAATCACCTTCTTCAATCTCCAGTGCAATGCTCCACAGCACGTCGGAAAATTCCTCGACCGCTGCATCATCCATGCGCCTAAGCGCCACGCGAGCTTCAAGACGTCGGACGAGGAAACGTAACTTCAGATAGACCGTTTCGGACCGGAAAATTCCATCAGGATTGAACGAGACCGCCCTGAGTATCTGGGATGTTCTCTTGGCATTGGCGCGATTCCACAAAAGATCACGCCGTTGCTCGATGATCGATTTGGCCAGCGGATCGAAGAACCGTCGCCCCGGCAGGGTCGCAAACTGCGGTGCCGACAACCCGATTTGCCCTGCTGCATCCTCTGCAGTCAGCGATGCCCGCACCGGCAGATTGGCCCAGGGGTGCTCACTGAAATCCTCGACAATTATTTCGCTGAAATTTGCGCGATCCCCAGAAATCGTCATCGGAATATCCAGAACCAGCGCCGGACGGTCTTCCGGTTCTGACAACAGTCCATAGGCGCGCACCACTTCAGGCAGATCTAGAGTGATCTCCATCTGCCCCGCGACAACGCCATAATCGTCGGATGCCGCAAAAGCTGCCTCCATTCGGCCAGCTTCGCCCTGTTCTATTGGGGCTTCGAATTCGATTGTCGGCGGCTGATCTTCTGTTGCTGAAATCGCCCAGGACTGACCGCCCGGACCGTCGACCGAAACCTCTCCGCTTTCGGCAACCTCGAATGTCTGAACGGTATCCGTCGCAGGTGGTATGTCCTCGGTGCGCCCCGAGACGGTTTCGTTCAGTGCAAGGGCGCCGACTGCGCCATAGAACCGAAGCGTGACCCTGCTGCCGACCGGAACCGCAAACGCTTCGCGGTCGATATCATTCAGGTAGAGGCTTGGTTGGCCGGTATAAAGCGGCGGCTCCACCCACCCTTCCCAGCTGGGCCCAGCCGCAAGCGAGGTGTTCCCCGGCGTCAATTCAGCAACTGTCGCAACCCGCAGGAATGAACCGAACAACAGTGCAACCGTAAACATCAAAAGCGCCGCATATCGCAGCGCATAGGGATCACGACTGGAAAGTTGCAGATCCGGTGACACTGCTTTGGCTGCCCCGGTCCGCGCCATCATTCGTTCCAGATGCGCGTTCCAGACCTGTTCAGACGCCGGATCACCGCTGCCGATGGCCTGAGTATCTGAAATAGCCGCAATCGGATTTCCCGGCAAAGTCGCGTCCAAACGCGCCAGGGCCTCTGTCCGCGACGGCCACGTAAGGCGTCGCACGCCAAAAGCAAACGCCGCCAATGCACCCAGAACCACCAGAACACCAATACCCCAGACCGCCTCAAGCGGCAGAGCTTCGTGCAATCCGAGCATCAAAAATGCCAGTGATGTCAGCAAGATAGCCCAAAGCGGCCAGAACGCGCGGACGAAACGCTCGGAGACCATACCGACAAATGTCCACCTCAGCGGCCAGGAAAGCCGCTTTGCTGCATTCTCAGGAAGATCGCGCGGATAAGTCATACGCAAACATATAGGGCCGAAGTCGGGTTAATCCGACCCCTCGAGCCATTCTGGAATGGTATCTCGATTTATGATGTCGTCAAAGGTGGGACGGGCCCGAATGACGGCGAATTGATGCCCATGCACAAGAACTTCGGGGATCAGGGGGCGGGTATTGTATTCTGATGCCATGACCGCGCCGTATGCCCCGGCCGAACGAAAGGCGACAAGATCGCCAGCATCAACCGGCGGCATGGGCCGGTTCTTGGTAAATATATCCCCGGATTCGCAAACCGGCCCAACGATATCATAGGGCCTTTGTTCGGCCCCCGGCGCAGGCTCGATAACTGGCAATATATCGTGATAGGCTGCATACATAGCCGGACGCACCAGATCATTCATCGCTGCATCCAGGATCAGAAATTCGCGCCCTTCGCCCGATTTGACGTAGATGACTTCGCTGACCATCAACCCGGCATTCCCGGCAATCAGGCGGCCCGGCTCAATTTCGATCTCGCAATCAAGGTGGCCAACAGTTTCACGGACCATCGCACCATACTCCATTGGCAATGGCGGAGCAGTATTTGATCGCTCATATGGGATGCCAAGGCCGCCCCCAAGGTCCAACCGACGTATATTGTGCCCATCCGAGCGCAAAACTTCGGTCAGTTCCGCAACCTTCTGATAGGCAAGGCGATATGGCTCCAGATCCGTCAACTGGCTACCGATATGCACGTCGATGCCGATAACCTCGAGACCAGGCAATTTGGCCGCGGCCGCATAAACTTCGCGTGCCCTTGCAATTGGTATGCCGAACTTGTTCTCGGACTTGCCGGTCGAAATCTTCTCGTGGGTTTTTGCATCCACATCGGGGTTCACACGCACGGTGATCGGCGCGACCACGCCAAGGCCTTCTGCCACATCCGACAGCGCCACCATTTCAGGCTCGCTTTCGACGTTGAACTGGCGGATGCCGCCTTCCAGAGCCAAACGCATTTCATCGCGTGTCTTGCCAACACCAGAGAATACGATCCTGTCGCCCGCAAACCCGGCCGCCTTTGCGCGCAGGTATTCCCCGCCGGAAACCACATCCACACCTGCCCCAAGCGAGGCCATCAAGCGTAACACCGCCTGATTTGAGTTGGCCTTCATCGCATAGCAAACCAAATGGTCCGTGCCGGCGAGAGCTTCGTCAAACAGCTTGTAATGCCGGGTCAGAGTTGCCGTCGAATACACATAAAACGGCGTTCCGACCGCTGCTGCGATATCGGCGATGGCAACGTCCTCGGCATATAGCGCGCCGTTCTGATAGATAAAGTGGTCCATGAAAATGCCTCATAGCAGACCGGCAATCCGGTGCAAGAACAGCGTGTTTTTGGCCTGCTCATAGCAATGGTTTGCAACAACGATCCAAAAGTGCCCGCGTGCGTCAGATTAACAGGCTTGCAGCACCCTCATGCTTCAGCAGGGCTACTTTGGTTTCAATACCGCCAGGCGCGGAAAACCCACCCAAATGACCAGTGCCAATCACACGGTGGCAGGGGATGATGATCGCAATTGGGTTGGCCCCACATGCCTGCCCTGCACCTTGGGCCGACAGGCCGGTTTCCTTGGCAATCTGGCCATAAGTCTTGGTTTCGCCAAAGGGGATGGCAATCAACGCGTCCAGGAACATGCGCTGCGAAGGGGAAACTTTCGGCGCTAGTGGCACGTCAAATTCAACCAGCGCGTGGTCAAAATAAGCCGCAAGTTGAAAATGTGCTTCCACCAGAAGCGGCGTTTCTTCATCCCCGTTCCGGCCCCATTCCAACGCAGTGATACCGCCATCTTCTTCGACGATTGTGATGGGCCCAAGAGGGCTGGGTTTGCTTAAAGAAGGCATAAACTAACCATGCGATGCACAGCCAAATCCGGCAACCCGGAACCTGCGCAACCGACGGAGTTACCGCTCCAAGCCAATTCCACTATCCCACGTCATTATTGGCCCGAAAGTATCCCGGGGGAGCGCGAAGCGCGTGGGGGCAGAGCCCCCGGATCGACCCGTCGTCAGACGGGGCGAAACTCAATGCAGAGCAGCATCACATCGCGCGCAGACACCTGCGTGTCCGTGCGTCCCAACATCCGGCAACAGCTTCCAGCACCGCTGACACTTCTCGCCATCTGCCATCTCGAAGACCACGCCCACACCATCAACCTCGGGCACACGAAACGCCTCGGCCGGTGCGGGATCGGAAGTGACCGAGATCGCGCTGGTGATGCAGATGTCTTCAAACGCCACTGTCTTCAACGCAGCCAGCACGCTTTCGTCCTCGACATACACCACCGGTGCCGCCTCCAACGATGCTCCGATGACCTTGTCGCGCCGTTGAACCTCCAGCGCCGCCGTCACAACCCGCCGCGCTTTGCGGATACCGGACCATTTGGCAGCCAATGGTTCGTCCAACCAATCGGCTGGCGTGTCTGCCATATCGATCAGGTGGACCGAGCTTTCGTCGCCCGGGAACCGTTCCAGCCAAACCTCTTCCATGGTGAAGACCAGAACTGGCGCCAACCAAGTGGTCAGCCGGTGGAACAGGATGTCCAGCACCGTGCGCGCTGCGTTCCGACGGTCTGACGGACCGTCGCAATAGAGAACATCCTTGCGGATATCGAAGTAGAACGCCGACAGATCCAGCGTGGCAAATTCGAAAATCGCCCGGAACACACCCTGGAAATCATAAGCCGCATAGCCAGTGCGCACCTTGTGATCCAGTTCCGCAAGACGATGCAGCACCCAGCGTTCCAGCTCCGGCATATCGGCGGGATCGACGCGCTCGGCCTCGGTGAACCCGTTCAGGCTGCCCAGCATGAACCGCATGGTGTTGCGAAGACGACGATAGCTGTCGGCGACGCCTTTCAGGATCTCAGGCCCGATCCGCTGGTCGGCGGTATAGTCGGTTTGCGACACCCAAAGCCGCAGGATATCGGCGCCATATTGCTTGACCACGGCATCGGGCACGATGGTGTTGCCAAGCGATTTGGACATCTTGATGCCCTTCTCATCCAGCGTGAACCCATGGGTCAGCACACCGCGATAGGGCGCACGCCCATTGGTGCCGCAGGATTGCAGCATCGACGAATGGAACCAGCCGCGATGCTGGTCGGTGCCTTCCAGATAAAGGTCAGCGATCCCGTCTTCGGACCCGTCTTCCCGGTCGCGCAAAACGAAAGCATGGGTCGAGCCGGAATCAAACCACACGTCCAGAATGTCGAACACCTGATCGTAATCGGCAGCGTTCACGTCATTGCCCAGGAACCGTTCTTTCGCGCCGGGTTTATACCAGGCGTCAGCCCCTTCGGCCTCGAAAGCCTCCAGAATGCGGGCATTCACCGTTTCATTCCGCAAAATGTAATCCGCGTCTGTCGGCAAAGCGCCCTTACGCACGAAACACGTCAGCGGCACACCCCAGGCGCGTTGACGCGACAGCACCCAGTCAGGGCGTGCCTCCATCATCGAATAAAGCCGGTTGCGCCCGGTCTTGGGCGTCCACTTCACATTGTCGATCTCGGTCATCGCGCGTTCGCGGATTGTCTTGCCGAAGGTGTCCTGCCCATCGCCCACAGGCCGATCAATGGCGGCAAACCATTGCGGCGTGTTGCGATAGATAACCGGCGCTTTCGAGCGCCATGAATGCGGATAGCTGTGCTTGATCTTGCCGCGCGCCAACAAGCCGCCAACCTCGACCAGCTTGTCGATGATCTTCTTGTTGGCATCGCCCTCGCCACCCTTGCGGGACAGGATATAGCTGCCCCCGAAGAACGGCAGGTCTTCGCGAAAGCCACCATCGTCATTCACGTTGTAGGTGATGACCTGTTCCAGCATGCCAAGATCGCGATAAAGCTCATACTCCTCCATCCCGTGGGACGGGGCGCAATGGACGAACCCGGTGCCTTCATCATCGGTGACGAAATCAGCGGCGCGGAAGTCTCGCACGTCGTCCCATTCGCCGTTCGAGCCTACGGCCCCGGCAAGCGGATGCAGCAGGCCGTATCCTGACAACTCGTCCGCCGAAACATCGCGTACCCGTGCATACATGCCGTCTTCCAGCCGCGCTCGTGTGAAAACATCGCCCGCCAGCTTTTCTGCCAGAATGAATTTGTCACCGACGGCGGCCCAGCTTTCTTCCGGCGTGCCAGTCACTTCATACAGCCCGTAGTCGATGTCGGCCCCGTAAACGACCGCTTTGTTCGACGGCATGGTCCAGGGGGTTGTCGTCCAGATGACAACATGGGCATCGTCAAGATCCCCGCCCCGGGCCTGACCCGGGGCCTCTTCACCACCCAAGGCCCCGGCTCCCTGGCCGGGGCGCGTCATGCGGAACTTCACCCAAACCGTGAAGCTTTCCTTGTCGTGATATTCGACCTCGGCTTCGGCCAGCGCGGTCTTTTCCATCGGCGACCACATCACGGGCTTCGACCCCTGATACAACGTCCCCGTCATCAGGAACTTCTGGAATTCTTCGGCAATCACCCGCTCGGCGTGGAAATTCATCGTCAGATACGGGTCATCCCAGTTGCCGGTGACGCCCAGACGCTTGAATTCCGACCGCTGAATGTCAATCCAGCCATCGGCGAAATTGCGGCATTCCTGACGGAACTCGACCACATCCACCGCATCCTTATCGCGGCCCTTCTTGCGGTATTGTTCCTCGATCTTCCATTCGATGGGCAGACCGTGACAATCCCAGCCGGGGATATAGCGCGCATCGTTACCCATCATCTGCTGGGATCGCACCACCATGTCCTTCAGGATCTTGTTCAGCGCGTGGCCAATGTGCAGATGCCCGTTGGCATAGGGCGGACCATCATGCAGCGTGAAAGGTGTGCGCCCCTCTTTCTCGCGCAGGCGGTCATAGATGCCGATCTTCTCCCAACGCTCCAGCCAGGCAGGTTCGCGGTTCGGCAACCCGGCCCGCATCGGGAAGTCGGTGACAGGCAGGTTCAGCGTTTCTTTATAGTCAGGCGTGTCGGAAGACATGTGTCATGTCCTTTAAAATTCGCAAAATGTCGGTTGGGGGCGGCGGAGAAACTCAACGCCTAAATCCCGGCTGCCCATCAGATCAGAGCGCCGGGCCACTAATTCGCATAATGATTGCTGGCCGTATCATCATGGCCCTGTGCTATAGTGCTGGCGTCCCAAGAGGTAAAGACAGGAACGCCCACGATGTATCCCGCCAAAGACGTGCTGACCAGGGAAGTAGAGTTTCGAAGCCTGCACCGCGACCCACATATTTCGCAAACCCAAAAGATCATCGACCACATCGACGTGCATTGTCGAACCTGGATCGAACGTTCACCCTTCATGGTGATGGCGACCTATGGAGCGGACGGCAAAGTCGATGTCTCGCCGCGCGGCGACCCGGCAGGGTTCGTCAAAGTGTTGGACCAGAACACGCTCGCCATCCCGGACAGGCCTGGGAACTATCGCTATGACAGCATGACCAACATTCTGGAGACTGGCGGGATAGGTTTGGTGTTCTTCGTGCCAAACCGAAATGAGGTTGTGCGCATCAATGGCACCGCGCGCATAGTACGCGATGAAGATATCCGCGCCGCTATGGCCATAAAGGACCGCGTGCCGCATCTGGCCATATTGGTCGACGTCGAAGAGGCCTTCTACCACTGCGGCAAAGCCATTATCCGCTCCGGCCTGTGGCACCCGGACAAGGCGCTTTCGGTCGATGGCATGGCAACATACGCCGAGGCTGTCACCGATCAGGCCCATCTGAGTGGCCCGTTGGGTGAGTTGGAAGCGCTTTTCAAGAATAACGAAGATAATCGCCTCTACGATCACTGAGCAATTGTGTCCGCATCCCTCCTTCTTCTGATCCAAAATACTCCGGGGTGAGGGCCAAAGGCCCGAGGGGCAGAGCCCTTTTCCCGCGCGAAACGCCATTTTCGCGCGCGGATCGACGCAAACGTCAGTTCGCGGCGAAACTACAACTCCGGGCGGCGTCAACGCGCCACATGGCATCCCGCGCTACCACATCCCTTAAATCGCCCATGACCAAGGCCCTGAATATCGCCATTATCGGCGCTGGTATCGGCGGGTTGACCGCTGGCGCACTTCTGGCCCGGTCCGGGCATCAGGTCACAGTTTTCGACCAGTTTGACGCCCCGCTACCAGTCGGTTCCGGGTTGGTAATCCAGCCGGTTGGACAGGCCGTTCTGGCCGAGATCGGTGCCCTCGTGCCTGCCCGACACCATGGACGCCCGATCTGGCGCATGGACGGGCGCGAGATCAACTCCGGGCGGCAAGTTCTGAAGGTCGACTATGGCGACCATGGTGGACCCAGATTCGGATTGGCTATCCAGCGCCCGGCGCTGTTCGACTGTCTGTATCAAGCGGCGATGGCGGCCGGAGTAACCGTGCAGACCTCGGCCCGGATTACCGGCGCCGGTTCTGGAATCCTCACTCTGGCCGACGCCACCCAAACGACCCGTTTCGATCTGGTCGTCGACTCCTCCGGGGCAAGCTCCACCCTTTCCGGCCTTAAATCTAAGCCCCTGCCCTTCGGCGCGCTCTGGGGCACCGTGCCGTGGCCCGAGGCGGGATTTGACGCCGGTGAGTTGCGCCAGCGGTATCGCCGTGCTGATCGGATGATCGGGATCATGCCCAGCGGCACCCGACCCGGAGATGCCACCGAAACCGCCACCATTTTCTGGTCGTTGCCACGGAACGGCCACGACGATTGGACTAGTTCCGGTCTGGCCGCCTGGCACGATGAAATAGCTGGGTTGTGGCCGGAAGCCCTCCCGGTGTTTCAACAGATAACCGACCCTGCCCAGATGACCTTCGCCCACTACAGCCACGGCACCTTGCGGCGGACCACCGGTGACAGGCTGGCCGTGATCGGCGACGCCGCCCATCGCGCTAGCCCCCAATTGGGGCAGGGCGCGAACATGGCGATGCTGGATGCCTTCGCACTGGGCGAGGCTCTGAAACGCGGTCCCGTTCCTGAAGCCCTGAACCACTTTGCCCGCGCCCGGCGCTGGCACGTGCGCATCTATCAGGCAATGAGTTATGCGTTCACCCCGCAATACCAGTCCCACAGCCGCGCCCTGCCGGTCTTGCGGGATCGGCTGTTGTTTCCGGTCTCGATGGTGCCGCCGATCCCCTCGGTTCTGACCCGTTTGGTCTCGGGCGATTTCGTGCCACCACTCGCCAGCCTGACACCGCCGGATTTCGGCGCCTAAAGCCGAATTCGGCTAAAATTTTTGATTATCAAGCAAAATTCACGCCCAATTCACCCCGATTTCGGGCGCGTTCACCATTGGCATAACGGCAAGGCGACACCTCACCAGTCACAAAGGGTCATCGAAAACACAACATCAAAGGATGACCAAAATGACTGTAATAGCCCAAACCCGCCCCGCCTTTCCCGGCTCAAACTTCCGCCCCATTGCCAAGCTGCGCGCCTGGAACAATGCTGTGAATGATTATCACCGCTTCAAACGTATCGACGATCATCTGTTGGCCGACATGGGCTTTACCGCCGCGCAGCAAGACCGATCTGCGATCCGCGATTTCTTCTTCGAGCCGCGCTAAGTGGCGGGCGGTAATAGGCGCGGCACCGCTACTCCCTCGGTGCTGCGTCCGTTCGTTCAAACAGGCCCGTCAATGCGCGCTGCACCAGCCGCGTAACCTTGGGCCTATCAGCCCGCCGGAACGGCAAAGGCCGACATACTTCCATCGCCGCAATCCCGACCCGGGCCGTCAATGCGCCATTGACCAGACCTTCCCCGAACCGCCGCGAGATCTTGCTGATCAGATGCCCGCCACCGATTGACCCCAACAGATCGTCCCCAACCGCCACCGCACCGGTCGCCACCAGATGCGCGATCACCGCACGCGTCAACCGCCAAGCGCCCAGCGCGCCGGAGCGTCCGCCATAAATCTCGGCAATGCGCCGGATCATCCGCACATTCGCCGTCAGTGCTGCTAAAACATCGGCAAACGCCAGCGGCACCAGAGCCGTAACCGTGGCCACCTGACGCGCCGCCGTTTCAACCTCGCGCCGCGCGCGGTCGTCCAACGGGGCCAGAAGTGCGGTTTCCGCCAGCCCGAGCTGCGCATCGGCGTCGAACACATCGCCCTGCCCATCGGCCAGCCGTGCCCGGCCCCAACGCATATCCTCGCGTCCAGCATAGATCGCGCTGAGGCGTCCGGTCAGCGCCTTGGCCCCCGCGAAATCACCAGCGGCAATCACCCGGTCCGCCTCTTCGTGGAAGCCCTCGATCTTGCGCAGCCGCGCCAATGCCGCCCATTCCCGGATCAGGATTGCCAGACAGACTGCCCCAAATAACCCCAACAGCCTAAGTGCGCCCCAGCCCAGCCACGAGTTCCGCGCGACCAGCGCCACCACCGCATCCCAGATCGCGATCGATCCAAAGAACAGCACCACCGCCACCAGCAACTGCCAGAACCACCGCACCAGCCGCGACGGTTTGCGCGCCGCAAAAGCTGCCATGGTTTGCATCGCCTGTCCCGTCGGCGCGCCTTCCGGTTCCGACACAGGGGGCGCATCGGCGGGACTTGGCCCGCTGTCATCCAGTTCGATCAGAACCGGTGCATCGCGCTCACTCATATCCGGTCTCCAATCAAAAACTCCGCCGCACGGTCCAGCCGGATATGGGGCGGTCCGTCGCCGGGGCGTATTTCCAATGGTTGGGGCGCGAAGGACATCACCTGATAGTCCATCTCTAGCCAATCCTCCGCCCCTTGCCGCGCTGACGTCAACAATCGCGCCGGGTCCTCGGGCAGGCGGCCGGGATAGAACGCCGCGCGCTTACCACTGTCCAACAATGTCCCGCGCACCACGTCCAGTTTGCGGCCATCGCGGTCGATCTGATCCTCGGTCGTGGTGCGCAAACTGGCCAGCGACAATGCTGCCGTCTCTGCCCCGGCAAAATCCGCCTTGCTACGTGCATCGGCCAACATCGCATCAGCGATGGCGGACAACTGCGGATGCTGGCTGTGGTGAAGATGATCGGCCTTGGTGGCGGCGAATAGGATTTTCTCCACCCGTTTGCCTAGGAATATCTGGCTGAGGAAGGCGTTCCGCCCGGGGCGAAACGCGCCCAGGATATCCGCCATTGCGCCGCGCAAATCCTCGACCGCTTTGGGGCCCGAATGGATCGCCCCCAGCACGTCCACCAACACAACTTGCCGGTCGATCCGCGCAAAATGTTCGCGAAAGAACGGCTTCACGACCTGGCGCTTATAGGCCTCAAACCGGCGCTGAAACTCGCGCCCCAATGACCCACGCGGAAAATCCCCGGCAGGCAATGGTGCAAAAGTTAAGACAGGCGAACCTTTCAGATCCCCTGGCAACAGAAACCGCCCCGGCGTGCAATCGGAATATCCCGCTTCGCGCGCCGCCGTCAGATAGCCGGTAAAGGCCTCGGCCAATGCGCCTGCGGCAGGTTCATCCAGTTTCGCACCGGTGTCCGCAGCAGCCAAGGCGGCGCGATAACCATCCGCCTCTCCGCGCGCTTCAATCCGAGCCAGTGTTTCGCGCGACCAGGTGGCGAAATCCTTGCCCAACAACCCCAGATCCAACAACCACTCGCCCGGATAATCAACGATATCCAGATGCATAGTGCGCGCGCTGCGCATGCCGCCCAGCAAGCCACCCGGTTGAACGCGAAATGACAGGCGCAATTCGCTGATGCCGGTGGTCCCGTCAGGCCAGAACGGCTTCGGGCCAGTCATCGCGGCCAGATGGCTTTCATACTCGAAACGCGGCACCGTGTCGTCAGGCTGTGGTTGCAACCACGCAGCCTCGATCCGACCCGCCGCCGTCAAACCCGGCATCCTGCCCCGATTGATCAGATTGGCCACAAGCGAGGTGATGAACACGGTCTTCCCGGCGCGCGACAACCCGGTGACGCCCAGACGGACCACGGGTTCAAAAAACGCCTCGCTAACCGTGTTCACGGTCGTCTCGACGCCTCGCGTCAAACCGTCTGCAATTTCACCGATGACCACTCGAAAACCCCTATCGTGTCGGATCAAGATAGGAACGCTGAACCAAACGCACCAGCCCTGGCTTTCTTTCTGGCAAAAATACTCAATCGCGCATCGGCGCAGCCGATGCGCGGATCGACTTGCCGAAGGCAAGGCGAAATAAGGGTATTTGCCCTTAACCCTCATATCGCGCTAAGGCCCCACCCATGCCACGTTATGCGTTCAAAATTGAATACGACGGCCGCCCCTTTGCGGGCTGGCAGCGACAGGCCGACCAGCCTTCGGTGCAGGAAGCCGTGGAAACGGCCCTGTCGAAACTGGAACCTGGCCTGCCATCCATCGCCGCTGCCGGGCGCACCGATGCAGGCGTTCATGCGCTTGGACAAGTCGCCCATGTCGAAACCCAACGCAGCTGGGACCCATTCCGTCTATCCGAGGCGCTGAACTTCCATCTGAAACCGCAACCTGTCGCCATTACCGCCTGCGCAGAGGTCAACGACGACTGGCATGCACGGTTTTCGGCAGTCGAGCGACGCTATCTTTATCGCATTGTGCAGCGCCGCGCGCCTCTGGTCCACGATGCGGGGCAGATCTGGCGCGTGCAACGTGCGTTGGATGTGGAAGCCATGCGCGCCGGTGCGGAACACCTGATCGGCCAGCACGATTTCACAACCTTCCGCTCGACCATGTGTCAGGCTAAAAGCCCGGTCAAAACCATGGATGAGATTACAATTGAAACCCGCCCCTACGCCGGTGGCGCCGAAATTCGATTTGCCATCCGCGCCCGCAGCTTCCTGCACAATCAGGTGCGATCCATCGTTGGAACACTGGAACGGGTCGGCACAGGCGCGTGGGAACCGGAACAGGTCAAAACCGCTCTCGAATCGCGAAATCGTGCCTCTTGCGGGCCAGTTGCTCCGCCAGATGGGCTCTATTTGACAGGGGTTTCGTACAATCCACCGGTTTTCTGAGTCATTTGCCACGAAATCGAAACAACGCGCCCAATTCCCGCCTAGGACAGCCGAAAGCGTACCCAAATCACCTTTGCCGCGACCTCAATTGGCCGCGAACATCAGGCTTATTGCATGTATCGACAGATTTGGAGACGAACAATGAGTGAGCTATTTACACTGTCATTCGATGCCCTAGCCATCAGTGCCCTGACCTGCATGGTCCTGCGCGAGGTCTTCATCGCGACGCTCCCAAATCGGATCGCAGGTCCGGGCGGCAATTTCATCGATACCGACCGCTACTAAATACGCCTGTCAGCGTGCCGGGACAGCAAAGGTCAGATTGGCCCAAAGGCTTTCCCACTGCGCGTTCTTTGATGCTGCCAACTCGGGCGATGGCTCTCGCAGAACCACCGAATCCAACTGGTATTTATTTCCCGGCTTCACCGGAATGGTGGCGCGACCCTGTTCATCGGCCTTCACGGTGAACACACTCACGCGACCAAAGACTGGTTCGTCGAAGACTTCCAACTGCGCGCCTGCGCGTGGATTTCCCTCATAGAAAACCTGAACGTCAATCCCGTCCGACATATCGTCGGTATAGGGATTTTCCAGTGCAACAATCTCGGTAAGAAGCCCGGTTTCCAGATCCGAACCGGCTCCATCACCTACGGCCACAAGAGACTTAGCATAGCGCGAATACACCTCTGTCACGTCTTTTTTCGGCAAGCCGCGGTCCGCGTGCGATTGCAAGGTCCAAGCAGCGTCTTTGTGAATGACAAATGACTCGAACTTCTCATACGAATCCCATGCCAAACGCAGATCCGTAGTCTCATGAACGAATACGACCAAACCCTCTCCGGGGGCATCCATGCGCACGGCTGGAAGATCACCCATGCGTCCCTCGACCGGGTGCGCTTGTCCTGCATAAACATAGTCAAATCGCCGGAAGTTTGGCGGCAAATAGGATTGCTTGCCGCCTTTAAAATCCTCGCCGACTTTTATATCGGCAACAATTTGAGCGCCCGGCTCGACAATATAATTCTCCGGATCAATCCAGAATTCATGGCCCTTGGCGACAGTTGCAATACATGCCAATGAAGCGGCAATAGAGAGGGTTCGAAACATGATGGGTATCCTGCAAGCGCGATTTTGGATGAGGGTGGCCTTCGCGACGCTGCTGTCAAGCCTGATGATGATCACGGTTCTGCGCGCGCACGAAGTTCAGCCGACAATCGCCGACATCTCAATCGGGGCCGAACAGGTCGAACTTTCCCTTGGCTGGGTTCTGGAAGCGCCAGTTGCGGGGCTGAACCTTGAAGGTATCGAAGATACCAATCTCACTGAAAATGCAGAAGAATATGATCGCCTGCGCGCTTTGGAGCCAGCCGACCTAGAAGCCGCGTTTCGCGCCACCTGGCCCGAGATTGCAAGCCAGCTCACGTTGGAAAGCGATGGCCGTCTACTGGAGCTAAGCATCGAAGAGGTAAACATTCCCGAAGTTGGGGATATCGAACTCGCGCGCCCCTCGCAGGTGGTGATCCGCGCTGACCTTCCACCTGGCGAGGCAGGCGTGATCATGTCATGGCCAGCTGCATTCGGTCCGATCGTCATCCGCCAGATTGGCGTCGAGAACGCCTATACCGCCTATCTGATCAACGGTGGCGAAAGTGATCTGATTGCGCGTGGTGGTGGCGACGCAGAAACGGCAGGCGAAGCCTTTGTCGATTATGTCGGCGTCGGTTTTGACCACATCATTCCGCTGGGTCTGGATCATATTCTGTTCGTGCTGGGGCTGTTCTTTCTGGCGCTGCGTATCGGCCCGCTTCTTTGGCAGATCACAGCGTTCACTCTGGCCCACACAGTCACACTGGCGCTGGGTGCCATGGGCATCATCCAGCTAACCGACGGCAATCTGGTGGTAATCGAATCCCTGATCGCCGCCTCGATAGTCTATGTCGGGATTGAGAACATCATTGCGCGCGGCCTGATGCCTTGGCGTCCGGTTGTGGTCTTTATGTTCGGGCTGTTGCACGGATTGGGCTTTGCCAGCGTCCTTAGTGATTTTGGTTTGGGCGCGTCCAATTTTGTGCCCAAGCTGATTGGGTTCAATGTCGGTGTGGAAATCGGCCAATTGGCGGTGATAGCAGCAGCGTTCGTGGCTTTCGGGCTCTTGTTCGGTAGTCAAAGCTGGTATCGCGCACGCATCGCCAATCCTGTCTCTGCGGGCATCGCCATTATTGCAGCTTTCTGGGTGCTAGAGCGCACTGGAACTATGGATGCCTCGGGCATCCTTTCGCCCTTCGCACTTTTGACCGAAGGGGGATTGCCAGCGGTCTGGACAGTGGTCGTGACCGCCGGGATTGCCGGTATTCTGACGATTGCGGTGCTGGCAGTGTCAGCCTTGGATAAACTGCGCGATACCATTGGCGGATTGTCGTCTTTTGCCTTGTTTATGGCTGTGGTCGGCACTTTCACATCGGGTGCCTTCGCAATGACGGCCATTTCGGTCGTCATCTGGATCCTGGTCATCCGCCTGCAAAGCCTGGGCGAAATGGAGGGCGATACGGCCTGATGCCTTCAACATCATACACCATGCCCGAACGTTCTGTTTCGGGTGTAGTGTGCCATAAAATGCACGCATTAACGCGGTAAATCGCCGTTAGACACCGCTGCTTGGGCCAATTTCTTTCATTTGCGCCCGAGATGGCTATGATAAGTTACTAACCCACCGCGAAGATTTTGCGCGGCACTTTGAGGGAATAATGGACAGAGATTCTGGGTCCAATGGGGGTCGCTCGGATCCGCCGAAACGTCGGCGGATGACGATGTATGACAAACTGGAAGACGCTCGCCGTCGTCGTCAGGAACTGATGGAAACGGAAGGGCGCGCTGCCTATCCGCCAATCCAGCCTGACATCCCTGAACCTACTCCGCAAACACCGCCAAGATCGCGCCCCAGACCCGCGCCCGAGCAAGACGACTCGATGCGTCCAATTTCCAAGCGACCGCCCGCACCGCCGCCGGTCGCTCCGGTTTCCCGACCCGAACGGCAAGTTTCACAGCGTCCGGTTTCTGAGCGCCCCGTATCCGAACGCTCTGTGACTGAGCGCCCTGTTTCGCAACGCCCAATTTCGGCACGCACACCGGATGCTTCGACGGTAAACGACCCACCGCGGCGACGCTCTAGCATGCGACCTGAGCGCGCTGAGGATCCTTTTATATCGCCCGAAGTCGCTGCCGCGTCTTTGACCCCAGCGTTAGACGAGCCTAAAGGCCGCGAAACGACCGCACCTTTGTTGCGACCAAGCGTTTCGCATTCCGAAATGGAATACAGCGACAAAGTGCCCCCTAGAAGCAGCCAGCCGGTACGAAAGCGGCGTCTTGGCTTTTTATGGTCTGGCGTGCTGGTCACCGGCCTGAGCATCGGTGCGCTATTTTTTCTTGACGAAGACACAGCACTGAATGTTCCGCTTTTCAACACCACCGACGAAGTTGTGGCAGAGGACGCCGCACCTGCTTCTGAAGCGCCTGTCCTGGGTGAAACACCTGTGGCTGTCGAAGAGCCTGTAATTGAAGTGCCGGTCGCCGAAGCAGCGCCGGTTGCAGATGAGACGCCGGTTGCTGAGGAAACGCCATTAGCGACCGAGACGCCAACGGAAGACAGCACTGCAGCCGAAGAACCCATCGTCGAAGCACCCGTGGTTGCAGAAACCCCTGTTCCCCTGCCCGACACGACAATTCAGGAACCAAGTGCCGCACCGGCCCCTGCGCCCGAAAACGCCGACGCCATCGCATCAGTATCGCCCGCCGCTAATGGTTTTGCGATACCGCGCGTGTTCCGCTTAAGGTTCAGTAGTCCCGAAATCGAGACACAGAATTTCGCAGCTTCCCGGCTAACCACGGTCACACGCCAAACAGCAATGACGCTGGCAACCGTCGTCGCAGTACCGGACGCGGTGTTACCCATTCAGGCGCAAGTGCCTGATTTCACAACACCAATCCAGATACCTGCCATCGTCCCGCCGGTGAGCCTGGCGACAGTGCCGCCGCAGCGGCCAGGAGCGCCAGCAGTCGAAGAACCCATCGAGGAAACGGCTGAGCCGGTCACTGACATTGCACCCTTAGACGTCACATCTGAACCCGTGGTGGCCGAAGTCGCACCCGAGCCCGTCGAAACACCGGCAACGCCGCAACCGCCAGCCGAAAGCACAACTGCCGAAGTCGCCCCACCAGAGCCTATCTCAGGCATCGATGTAACATTGCATGTTCCCAATCGTGTTAGCCGGCTGGACGCGAATGCCTTGATCGCACAGGCACGGGACGCGGGATTTGTTGTCGATCAAACCCGTCCCGCCGGATTCACAATTAGCCGAACTAACATTCGTTACTATCACGCTGCCAACGCCGAGAACGCTCAGGTACTTGCCGACGCCGTTGATGGCGAGCTGCGCAATTTCACCAGTTTCAGGCCCTCGCCTGCACTGGGAACGATTGAAATATGGATGGCCGGCAGCGCACCTTCACAACCTGCACCCGCGCCTCAGCCGGAAACACCAGCTTTGTCTGATGACGACCTGAACGCATTGCAGCTGGACATCGAACGCACATTGGAAACACTGAACGATAACTAAGCCATCTTAGGCGTTCAAACCCATTTCGCCATGGGTGGCAGGCTCATCAGCACCGCATTGGCGTCGTGTCCGGTTTCAAGGCCGAACTTAGTGCCCCGGTCATAGACCAGATTGTATTCGGCATAGAGCCCGCGATGCACCAGTTGCGCGTCCTTATCGGCCTCGGTCCAGGGCGTGTTACGGCGCTTTTCGGTCACCGGCAGGAAAGCCTTCAGAAACGCCCGGCCCACGTCTTGTGTGAACGCAAAATCGCGATCCCAGTCACCGGTGTTCAAATCATCGTAGAAGATGCCACCAACACCGCGCGCGCGATGCCGGTGCGGGACATAAAAATACTCGTCCGCCCATTTCTTGAACCGGGGATAGATATCTTCGCCATGCGGGTCGCAATGGTCTTTCTGAACCTGATGAAACGCTGCGGTGTCTTCGTCATATTCGATGCAGGGGTTCAGGTCTGAACCACCCCCGAACCACCAGGCATGGGGGGTCCAGAACATGCGGGTATTCATGTGCACCGCCGGCGCGTGGGGGTTCTGCATATGGGCGACAAGGCTGATGCCGCTGGCCCAAAAGCGCGGATCGTCGGCCATGCCGGGAATGCCTTTGCGCGCCGCCATCGCCGCTTGCGCCCGATCACCCAACTGCCCGTAAACAGTCGAGACGTTGACCCCGATCTTCTCGAACACGCGTCCGCCACGCATAACGCTCATCAGGCCGCCGCCTGCGTCTGAACCATCATCACTGGCGCGTTTGGTTTCGGACACCTCGAACCGCCCAGCGGGCTGATCGGCAAGGGGGCCGCCGGTCTGGCTGTCTTCCAGCGCTTCAAAAGCGGCAACAATCTCGTCGCGCAGACTTCGGAACCAGGCGCTGGCTTGGGTCTTTTGATGATCAAACTGTTCGGTCATAGCGGTGCTCTTTCACTGTTCGACCCCGCATAGACCCGGCAGCCTCTGCCAAGCTTTGAGGTAGATCAAGCATGTGCAGCGTTGGTGCGAGAATTCGGCCTGCGCGTCAATGCGCCGGGGCGTCTGCGGCATCAACTAGGGTGCGCCCGCCATCCACCGTCAGGATCTGCCCGGTCATAAAGCCCGACCCGTCCGAGGCCAGAAACTGAGCCACATCCGCCAATTCGGTTGGACTGGCGATACGAGCCAGAGGCGTAGAGTCGATGATTTCGTCCCGGAATTCTTCGTGTTCGTCCAAGGCCCCTTTTAGCGAAGCGCTCATGACAGACCCCAGCGCGATTGCGTTCACGCGGATGCGGTTCGGGGCCAGTGCGACGGCCATAGACCGGGTCATCTGATCCACCGCCGCCGAACTAACGGAATAGGCCAGAAGATCGGGCTGCGTGCGCCGCGCCGCAATTGACGACATATTTATGATCGACCCCGCGGGGCCGTCATTGCCATCCTTTTGCGCCTGTTTGATCATGCGTTTGGCAAAAACCTGGGTCAGCCGAAGCGACGTCATCAGGTTCTGGTTCAAAAGCTTGGTCACCAGATCATCATCAGCGGAAAGCGGGTCCGACGACAGCATCTGCCGTGATCCGTTGACAAGAATATCCACCCGGTCAAAACGGTCCAGCGTTGCCGACAACAGGTTTGTCACGTTCAGCTTTTCCCGCAGATCGCCCGCGAAGTATCCCAGCGTGCCTTCGTCATCATCATCGACGCTGCCGACCTCTTTGATCAGCTTGTCTTCATGCTTATCAGCAAACATGACATTCGCCCCACGGGCGTGGAAATGACGCGCAATCGCCAGCCCGACCCCGTTGGCGGCCCCTGTGACGACGGCAGTTTTGCCTGCGATTGAGAATGACATATGGGTCTATCCTTTGCGGCGGCGTTTTGGCGATGCGGCGTGGAAAAGTTTAAAAGACGGGGTTTGGCCCAGGGTTTGAACAGTCGAAAATGCGTCTTCTAGCGCTTGTTCGTAAGGCAAATGACGGTTTGCGACAAGCCAAAGCTGACCGCGCGGGGTCAGCATGGCGGCGGCACTGGCGATAAAGGCGCGACCCAAGGACGGATCGGCGCTGCGGCCCTGATGGAATGGCGGGTTGGTAACCACGTGGTCAGCCAGCGCTTCGGGCCGGAATTCGCGTGCGTCGGCCCAATGGAAGACCGCGCGTTCATCGGTGATGTTCAGACGAGCCATTTCCAGCGCAGCGTGATCAGACTCGACCAGATCAACACGTGCCACACCCTCACGTTTCAAGATGGCATCGCTGAGGAACCCCCAGCCCGCGCCCAGGTCAACGACGCGCCCCGGCAGCTTCCTTGGCAGCGTTTCGGCCAGAAGGGCCGATCCAGGATCGACACCATCGGCGGAGAACACGCCCGGCGCGGTTTTGAAGCCGCCGCCAATGCTGTTCTGCACGGTCGTGGCCCAATCCGAGAAATTCGCATCCGTGACGGCGAATATCTTTCCATGGGCCTTTGAGATGACTTCGCCCACCTGCCCGCGCTTCTTCGCCTCTTTAAGGATCGAATCGATGCCGTCGGTTTTCTGACCATCAATCACAATCGGCCCATCCGTCGCCGCGCGCACCGCCGCCAGCATCTGGCGGGCCTCGGACTTGGCGCGGGGCAGGCAGACGATGGCCGCGGCATAAGACGTCCCGATCTGGGTCGCGGTCTCAAACCCTTGCCGTTGAAACGCCGCGTGATGAGGGAAGTGCCGCTGAACGACCTGTATGCGATCCTTCGGCAGCATCGAAAGATCCATGGCACCATCCGGGCCGATCACCGCGATCACACCTTCCTCGGGCAGCGAAACAGCGTCCGTTTCCAGCGCGAGGGTCAATCTTTGGGACAGCATAGTCGAAACGGGCGCGCGCGCCCTATTCCTTTTCCATAGTGCATTGCAGCGGGTGTTGATGACGGCGTGCGAAGTCCATCACCTGCGCCACTTTGGTCTCGGCAATCTCGAACGAGAACACGCCAACAACCGCCAGCCCCTTCTTGTGCACCGTGATCATGATCTCGAACGACTGCGCATGGCTGAGGGCAAAGAACCGCTCCAGAACATGCACCACGAATTCCATCGGCGTATAGTCGTCATTCAGCAGCATCACCTTATACAGCGGCGGCTTTTGCGTCTTTGGCTTGGTCTCGGTCAGGACGCCAGTATCACCGTCGCCTGGCCTGTCGGTCTCGGCCATCATATGCAATGTGCTGAGGGTCACGGTTGTCCGTCTCTGGATGGTTGGCTAGATCGCACAATATATGCGTTTATGGGCGCATGAAAAGGGCGGATCGCCGCCGGAGTGAAGAACACCATGTTAACCACGCTTTGTTTCGATGCCGACGACACGCTTTGGCACAACGAACGTTTCTTTAAAATGACCGAAGCGCATTTTACCGAATTGTTGGCTGACTACGCGGAAAAGGACCATCTGGCAGAACGTTTGCTCGCGTTCGAGCGTGAGAACATCGGCCATTATGGCTTTGGCATCAAAGGCTTCATGCTGTCGATGATCGAAACCGCGCTGGATGTAACCGAAAATAAGGTGCCCGGCCATGTGGTGCGCGAGATCATCGCAACGGGTCAGGAAATGCTGGCCCACCCCATTGAATTGCTTCCGGGGGTCGAAGAAACCGTTGATGCGCTGGCCGGAAGATACCGGCTGTTGCTGATCACCAAGGGCGATTTGCTGGATCAGGAACGTAAAATTGCGCAGTCGGGACTGGGCGAACACTTTGACGGGGTCGAGATCGTGTCTGAAAAGACCGCGCCGGTCTATGCCGAGATTTTTACACGGCATAGACCCAACCAACGGCGGCATTGATGGCCGGTAACTCGCTGAAATCAGACGTAAATCCAGTTATCGAGGCTGGCGGATGGGGTATCTATGTGCCCCATGGAATGACCTGGGAGATCGAAGCGGCCGAAGCCCCGACCGGCCATGATCGCTTCCGCAAGATCGCGCGTTTCGACGAGTTGCCGCGAATAATCGCCGAGATCGAACACAGCATATAGTAGCCAGAAGCCTCAATGCCACACTATATAGCTTTTGCCTTAAAAAGACCTCGAATTGACCGAAAATTCATTGTTTTCCGATGAGTTAGGCCGTGCTAGGGTTTGCGAATTGATGACACCTGGCGGCAAAGATCAGGGTCTGAGGCAGAGTAAAGGGCAGTGTGGTGACGATCCGTCAGGTCGCGCGCAATTTCGTATCCGTTTTATTTTTCGTCGGCCTTTTGGCGTCGGGCAGCGTTGCTATGGCAGCCCCCTATGCCGCCATGGTCATTGACGCCCGGTCCGGCAAGGTTCTGCATTCGCGCAACGCAGATACCCGACTGCATCCGGCTTCGCTGACCAAGATGATGACGCTTTATGTGGTGTTTGACGCAATCGAAAAGGGCGAAATCAGTCTGGACACCAAAGTTCTGATATCCAAAAAAGCTGCATCCGAACCGCCATCGAAATTGGGTCTGCGGGCAGGGTCTAAAATCCAGCTGCGCTATCTTATCCGCGCGGCTGCCGTAAAATCCGCCAACGATGCCGCGACGGCATTGGGCGAAGCAATTTCCGGCAGCGAGGCGGCCTTTGCCCGCCGGATGAACCGCATGGCCAAAGCCCTGGGCATGTCGAACACCACGTTCAAGAACGCCCACGGGCTGACTGAGTCGGGCCATCTGTCCACGGCCCGCGACATGACGCGGCTTGGACGGCATCTGTTTTACGACCACCGCGACTACTACAACCTGTTTTCCCGCAAATCGACCAGCGCAGGCATCAAATCTGTGCGCAACACCAACCGTCGCTTGCTGAATGGCTATCGTGGCGCGGACGGGATCAAAACGGGTTACACCCGCGCGGCTGGCTATAACCTTGTGGCCTCCGCCGAACGTGGCAATGAACGGATCATCGCGACGGTATTTGGTGGCCGCTCGACCGCCTGGCGCAACGCCCGTGTGGCCGAATTGCTGGACATGGGATTTGATCGCGCGCCCAGCCGCGTTGCAGTCAGAAAGCCCAAGCGCCCGATCCTTCTGGCTGAAGGCGCCAGTGAGAATTCAACGGGCAAGGTCGTGCGCGCCTCTGGCCTGATTGCGAAAAGCCCACGCCCGCTGGAACGGCCATTGCCGGAACCTGACGCCGATGTTCTGATCGCCATGCAGGCAGGCATCAGCGATGTTCTCGCCGAAGTCGCCACACCGGACGCCGAAAAAACCGCTGAAGTAGTTGCTGAAGGCAGTTCTGCTGTCCCATCGCCTGTTCTGGCCGCCTCCCTCGCCGCCGCTTTGGTCAGCCCACCTCCGCGGCCTGTTGCCTTTGCCGAGCGCACCGCAGAATCCGAAGAAGTCACGCGGTCCGAACAAGTGGTTGTTACGCGCATGTCCACCTCGGGCGGACGTCACTGGGCCATAAACGTTGGCCGGTTTGCATCGCGTCACGAGGCCGAAAAGATGCTGTTGCAAACGGCATTGGTCGAGCTTGGCACTTTGGACACGGCGTTGCGCAAAGTTGTACACAGCTCGAAAGGCTATGAAGCGAATTTCGTCGGCCTGTCCGAAGAGAAAGCCGAACTGGCCTGCCGCCGTCTTCTGGCCCAGAATATGAACTGTCTGCCCGTTGGACCGGGCTAAAGCTTAGCCATCACCCCAACCAAGCTCCTCTTTTTCGCTGCGCCTCCGGCGCATCGACCCGCGCGTTGGCTTTCGCCAACGCGGTTAAGTATTTTTAGACAGAAGAAGGACGCAAGGTGGAGCTTAGGCGCGACCGGCCTCTGCGGACAGGGTCAACGGATCGACACCCAACGTCGCCAGTGCGGCGCTCCATTTTGACTCGTCATCCCCGTTGAAAACCAGCTCGGACGATGCATCACACGTCAGCCAGCCATTTTGCATGATCTCACCTTCGAGCTGGCCCGGCCCCCAACCGGAATAGCCAAGCGCCAGCAGAGCCGAGTTCGGCCCCTCGCCGCGCGCCAGTTCTTCAAGCACATCAATCGTCGTGGTCATGCCGAATGTATCATTCACTTCAAGCGTCGCATCGTTGGAATCGTAGTCCCCCGAATGCAGCACGAAACCACGCGCGTTCTCGACCGGGCCACCAAAATGCACGCGAATATCGCGTGATGACTTGTCCGAGTTCAACCCCAGCTGATCCAAAAGCGATGAAAACGTTAGTTCGGGCGTAGGCTTGTTGACGATCAGCCCCAGCGCCCCATCGTCGGAATGGGCGCACAGAAAGATGACACTGTGTTCAAAGCGAGGATCGCCCATGCCAGGCATGGCGATCAACAACTTGCCTTCAAGCGATGTCATATCGGCTGAACTCATGACTCATAGATGATCTATGCCACCCATTCCATCAAGGGCAGGTAAACCACAGTCACAAAGGATTACCGGAATGTGATTTCCAAACGACGCAGACGACGCTTAACTGAGGGCCATGTTGAAAGTTCGTAACCTTCTTGCCGTTTTGGCCTGCACCACTGCCACCGGAGCACTTGCACAAGGGCATCTGCCGGAAAACATCGCTGTGGCAGAAATCCTGCCGGGATGGCGCACTGCGGACGGATATCACCATGCAGCCCTTTCGATCACTCTGGCACCCGGGTGGAAGACTTATTGGCGTACTCCCGGCGCTGCTGGAATTCCGCCGGTGTTTGACTGGTCTGCCTCGCGCAACATTTCAAATGTCACTGTCGACTTCCCGGTTCCTGATGTCTTTGTTGACAATGGAATGCGCTCGATTGGCTATGAGAACCAGGTGGTTTTCCCGCTAACGCTGCATGTTCCCAAGAACGCTGAAACCGTTTCCCTTAAGGGCGAGGTGACGATCGGTGTTTGCGAGGATATCTGCATTCCCATGGATTTCAGGATTAATGCTGACCTAGGAAACAGCCACACAACGCCTACCCACACCATTACCGCTGCCCACGCGGACCGCCCACTGACCCCGCGCGAAGCCCGTGCCGGCAGGGTTGCCTGTGACATCGTACCAATCAGCGATGGGCTGCGCCTGACCGCGAAGGTCGAATTGCCAGCGCTGGGACGAATCGAAGCAGCAGTGATCGAATTGCCCGATCGCGAAATTTGGATATCCGAGGCGACGACCCGCCGCGAAGGCAACTATCTGGTTGCTGAGGCCGAGATAGTTCCGCCCGATGCCCGGCCTTTTGCACTTGCGCGACAGGACGTTCGACTGACCGTGTTCGGTGGTGGCCACGCGGTCGATTTGCAAGGCTGTCGCTAGGTTTGCAAGCGCCGGGCTATTCGCACCGCCGCGGCAATCCAGACCAGAAGTGTGATCGCGGCGACACCACCGACAAATAACCCAAACGCCATGGCCATCGAAGCACCAGAACCCAGGGCCACGGGCAACGCTCCGGTCATCATGACTGCACCCATCGTGACGGCGAACCAGCCCGCAGCGGCCAGACCGGCCACACCCAACGCGCCCTGAAGACCCGGTGCACGGCCCGCGAGACCCCGGCGTGCGGCGCGGATGTTGCGGCCCAGATCGTGGCCGATGGCCAGCAAGGCAGGGACCACCAGCAGAACCAGCACCAAACCGAAGCCCAACCCGTAAACCAGAGTGATCACCGTGGGTTTCAAAAACTGCGCCTGTTGCGAGCTTTCGTAAAGCAACGGTGTCAGCCCCAAGACCGTGGTCAATGTCGTCAGCATGACAGGGCGCAATCGGTCGCAAGCCCCGTCGATGATCGCTGGAATCAGCCCGCGATCCTCCGCGTATTCATCAACCGTTGTGACCAATACTATGGAATCGTTGATGATAATCCCGACCATTCCGATCAACCCAACAACCGAGAACATCGACAGCGGCACGTCCCAGAAGTTATGCCCCCAGATAGTTCCGACTAAACCGAATGGGATAATCGCCATCACGATCATCGGGCGCGACCAGCTTGAAAACACCCAGGACAGCGTGATGTAGATACCCGCCAGACACAGGATCAAACCGGTCAGGGCGTCGGACAGGAAGTTGCGTTCGTCTTCGGCCAATCCAGCCATGCGGGTCGAAATACCGAAGTCTTCCTGCAATTTCGGCAGGGTCAATTCGGCAATTTCTGTTGAAATTTCTTCGGCGCGCGCCGGATCATCTTCACTGAGATCTCCGGTGACCGAAACCACGCGCAAGCCGTTCTCGCGCCGCACGGTCGAGAAACCGGTGCGGCGCTCGACCGTCACGATATCTGCAAGCGGCACATAGACTCCTTCGCCAGGTGCGCCTGCGCCTGTCCGCATCAACATCCGGTCCAGGAAATCCGCCGTCAGTTCACCGGCTGGTAACTCAACGCGGATAGTGGCCGAGCGTGGTCCGTCAGGGAAACTTGCGGCCTCTAACCCGTTCAACCGGGCGCGCAACGTGCGCCCCAAATCATCAATGGTGATCCCCAAAGCCTGCCCCTGGGGGGTCAGTTCCAACACCAGTTCTTCTTTGTCATAAGCCAGATTGTCTTCCAGCGCCGACACCTCGCCGTAGCGCGACAATTGCGTTTTCAACGACTCTGCCGCCGCCTTCAGGGTGTCAGAACTGGAGCCCGAAAGTTCGATATCGATGGCATCGCCACCGGGGCCAGACCGCCAGCCGCGAAAGCTGATCGTTTCCAACATCGGGTGACGCGGCACGGCGTCCTGCAGATCGGCGACAAAGGCGAAGCTGGAATAGGGACGCAGATCGGCGTCGATCAATTCGATTGCAATCGAACCAAGCTGATAGCTTTCCTTGGTCTCTTGCCCCGCCAGACCCCGGCCCGAGGTGCCACCGATTTCCGCCAACGCATACAGGATCGGACTGCGGCCGTGTTCGGCCTCGTATTCGGCCCCCAGATCTTCAACCGTCTTTTGCAAAGTGCGCATGACTTCAACGGTGTCTTCACGGGTGGCGCCGGGCACCATGGCGAAGTTGCCGGTGACCGAACTGCGCTCGGGCGCGTTGAAGAACCGCCATTGCACATCGCCTTTGATGAACAGCGCGGCCTGGCTGGCAAGGATCAGCACCACCCCGGCAATCACCGGATAGCGCGCCCAGACCACTCCGGCCATCATCGGGCGGAACAACGTTTCACGCACCCTGCGGAACCCAATGTTCACCTTTCGCGAGGGCCAGTCATACCAGTGTTCCTTGGCGGTATGGGTCAGGGCGTGGCTCAAATGGTGCGGTAGAATCAAAAAGCATTCCACCAGCGAGGCAATCAGAACAACGATCACGGTAAACGGAATATCAGAGATCAAATCACCGAACCGGCCACCAACTGCAATCAGCCCGAAAAAAGCGATGATCGTGGTGATGGTGGCCGCAAAAACCGGCGTAAACATCCGGCGCGCGGCGTTTTCAGCCGCCGTCACCGGGTCTTCGCCCAGACGGCGCGCACGGAAATCGGCATGCTCACCCACCACAATCGCGTCGTCCACCACGATGCCCAACGTAATGATCAGCGCAAAAAGCGACACCATATTCAGCGTCAGCCCGGCCATATACATCATGGCAATCGCCGCCGTCATCGCCACGGGAATTCCGGCGGCAACCCAGAACGCCGTGCGGGCGTTCAGGAACAGAAACAACAGCGCGACCACCAAACCAAGGCCCAACAGGCCGTTATCCAACAGGATATTCAGACGCGCGGTGATAGACTCCGCCAAAGTGCGGATCAGGTTGATCTGCACACCTTCCGGCAGGGTCAGTTCCATTTCCTCGGCGACTTTTTCCACCTGCGCCTGCATACGGATTGCATCACCACGGGCTGATCGGTCGACTCGCACGGAAATCGCTGGATCCGGGCCGACGTAATAGGCCCGGTCGCGGTCAGCGCCCTCGACCCTGACGAGGGCCACGTCGCCCACCGTCAACTGAGTGCCGTCCTGGTTCGAACGCAAGATGATATCCGAAATCTGCCCGGCACTGCGCTTGGCAACACCGGTGCGCACCCGCGCTGAACCGCTGACATCGCCTGCCGGATCAGCCTCCGCCTCTTCGGCGATGGCGGCTGAAATCTCCTGCATCGAGATATCGTGCCGTATGAGGTCAAGCGAAGTGACTTCGACAATGGTTTCAGGCGCGGCCAGTCCACGGATCGTGGTGCGCGTCACGCCTTCGGCAAACAGGCGCGCCACAAATTCATCGGCGAAATTCGCCAGTTGATCGACGCCCACAGGGCCGGTGATCACCACGTCCGTGACACGGTCCGACCAGCGACTGCGCCGAATTTCCGGGTCTTCGGCATCTTCTGGCAGGTTTGTCACGCCTTCCAGCGCGGTTTCCACATCGTTCGCGGCCTGAGACATATCCCAATCCGGTTCGAACTCCAGCCAGATGGTCGCGCCGCCCTCGCGCGACCGCGACGAGCTTTCAATGACGCCATCGACGTCCTGCAACGCAGGTTCCAGCACCTGCACCACGGCCAGATCAACGTCTTCCGCCCCTGCCCCATCCCATGCGACTTGAATGGTGATGTCGTCGACCACGATGTCAGGGAAGAACTGCGCCCGCATCTTCGGGATCGCATAGAGTCCCGCCAGCAACAACAGAACCAGAAGCAGGTTCGCCACGGTTCTGTGCCGGGTAAAATAGGACAGGACGCCGCCAGCGGCTTTGGACAGATCGCGGGCCATAATCAGATTGCCCTAACGGGATCCGATGGGGGCGCTGCCCCCCGCGCTTTGCGCGTCCCCCGGAGTATTTTTGAACAGAAGAAGATCTTTTGAGGCTTGGAGAACATCACATTAGCCCCCCATCCGGCTTTCAATGCGTTCGACCACACGGGCAGGCACCATATCTTCAGCCAATTGCGCCAGAACGCGAGTTTTGACCTCGGCAGGCATAAAGGCATTACCCTCGACAAAGGCCACCAAACGCGCGCGGCGTTCGGGATCAAGCGCCAGCATTTCTGGCTCTTCCTGCGTCTCCTCGGCACCATCAGGGCGGATCGGACGAATGCGGATACCTGCGCCCAGAAGCGGGGTGCGTTCGGCCACAACCTCGCGACCCACCAGCCCACGCACCCGGACGATCACATCGTCACCCTCGCGGCGCAGCACCTGAATGTCTGCGGCTTCAAGCCGGTCCTCGTCGCCCAACGCCAGAACCGTGCCAGCCGCATCCACCGCCGAGGCGGGCAGACGCACGACGCGTTCCAACGGGGGCTCTTCAATTTTAACGGACACGAAATCACCGGGCCGGAACCCGGGCGCATCTTCGATCTGCGCAAACAACAGCCGTCCGGTCTGCCCTGCCCCCACCGCACCACTTTCGCGGCTGACAACGCCTTTGGCTTCCAAGTCTACGCCAAGAATATCAATCGAGGCGGTCACGTCCGCCCCGACCAACCGGCCATTTTCGCTGAGCAATCGCGTATACTGTGGCGTCGAGACCCGAAACGACACTTCCAGCGCGGTTGGGTCAATGAGTTCTGCAAGGCGTTCATTCGGCGACACCAACCCGCCAACCACGGCAGACACATCGCTAAGGACGCCTGCAAATTCGGCGTGCACTTCGGTCTCGGCCAGCGTGCGCTTGGCCTCTGCCAAGGCAATCCGGCGACGCTCCAGGGCCGTTTTGGTCTGATCAACCCGCGCCTCGCCATTCGCCTTGGCCTGCTTTTTGGCCAGAACCGCCTGATTGGCTGACGACAAGGCCAGTTCCGCTGTCTCAACAGCCGCCGCAGACCCGACACCGCGTTCCGCCAAATCCTGTTGCCGGGTCAAAGCGTTGGCACGAAGCCGCGCCTGATCTTCGGCTGCCAGTATATCTAATCTCGCAAGGTCCAAAGACCGCTCCGCCTCGCGCAAATCCGCCTCTGCCTCGGACAGATCAGCCTCTGCCGTCGCCAGCCCGCTTTCAGCGTCCGCCGGATCAATCCGCGCCAGCAATGCGCCAACCTCGACCGCGCCGCCCTCTTCGAAAGCCTTGCTCAGCCAGATAACCTCGCCACCCGACGCCGCGCGCAATTCCAGCGTGCGGCGTGACCGCACCTCGCCAAAGGTGGCCAACACCGGCCGGATCGTCTCGGGCGCCAGGGTCACCACATTGGCCGCAAAAATGCGCTCGCGCGCGGGCCTTTGCCCGGGCTCGTCCGCCCAGCGCGTCTGCAACGCGCCATAAACCGTGCTTCCCGCCCAGGCGAACAACCCGAAAGTCACCGCCATCAAGAAGACACCGATCAGAGATCGCCGAAGAAACCGCATAAAAATCCTAACCGCGTGATCTTAACCAACATGCTATTATGTAGGTCGTGCCGAAATATAGCAAAACCCTGACACTTATACGTTATACGCAGCTACTTCCGTCGCAGATGTTCATCCAGACGCGGTATTATCTCCACAAAGTTGCAGGGAAGGTGCCGATAATCCAATTGCGGCGCCAAAATCTCGTCCCAACCGTCTTTGCACGCTCCGGGAGACCCCGGCAAAGCGAACAGATACGTGCCATTCGCAACCCCACCACAAGCCCGGCTTTGTACCGCTGATGTGCCGATTTTCGCCATAGAAACATGGGTGAAAACAGTGCCAAACGCCTCGATTTCCTTTTCATAGACGTCGCGATGCGCCTCTACCGTGACATCCCGACCCGTCAGCCCCGTGCCACCGGTCGAGATGATCACATCAACCGTGTCATCGGCGCACCAGTCGCGCAATTGATTGGCAATTGCTGTGCGATCATCCCGCACTATGCCCCGTGCGGCCAGAATATGCCCCGCCGTTTTGACCCGCCCGGCAAGCGTATCGCCCGAGCGATCATCCGCCGTCGTCCGCGTGTCACTGACAGTCAGAACCGCGATTCTGACCGGCACAAATTCCTTGGTTTCGTCAATCCGATTCACGACCGCCCACCCGCAATGGCCATCCTTAGGGCCAGCGCGCCGAAGATCGTCGCCGAGATCCAACGCAACCCGCGTTCAACCGCCTTGTTCTTCGCCAGAACCCGGCCCAATCCACCAGCCGAAATGCCGACCCCCGATTTCACCAGAAACCCCAGCACCGCGATTGTGCCGCCATAGATCAGGAACTGCGCCAGGATCGGCTTCATCGGGTCCACGAATTGCGGAATGAACGCCAGGATGAAGAAGATGACCGACGGGTTCGACACGTTCACAATCACCCCATCGCGAAACGCATGAGACGTCCGCACGGGCCGCGCATTTTCGCCGGCCAAGGGCGTCGTCACCGTCTTATAGGCCAGATACAGCAGGTATCCGACGCCCACCCAACGCACCACGCCGAATATCCAGGGTGCTTTAGAAACCACCGCCTCCAACCCCAAACCGGCCAACGTCGCATTGATAAAGGCACCAGTCGCCACCCCAGCCGCTGCTGCTATCGCCGCCCAGGCCCCGCCGCGCAAACCTTGGGCCATGGCAAACATCATGTCCGGCCCCGGCGTCAGCACCAAAGCGAACACTGCTGGCAGAAACGCCAAATATAAAATCGGATCAACCATCAACCCCGCAACCTAGCCTGCAAATCTAACAAATCGGCCCAAGCCTCACGCTTGGCCATTGGATTGCGCAACAAATAGGCCGGGTGGAACATCGGCAAGACCGGTTTACCCATCGCCTCGGCCCAGTTCCCGCGCAGCCGGGTTATCCCCTGCCGCCCCAAAAGCGCGCGGCAGGCATGGTTGCCCATGGCAACGATCAGATCGGGATTCACCAATTCGATATGCCGCTTCAGAAACGGCAGCATCATCGCAATTTCACCCGGTTCGGGGTCGCGGTTCTGCGGCGGCCGCCAGGGCAATACATTGGTGATATACAGCGCACCCACAGCGTCCGCGGCCTCGCGCGACAATCCGATATGCGAAAACATCAGATCCAGCATCTGCCCGGCTCGCCCCACAAATGGCTTGCCCTGCAAATCCTCGTCACGCCCCGGTGCCTCGCCCACGATCATCACGCGCGCGCTGGCCTGCCCATCTGCAAACACCAACTGGCGCGCCCCGCGCCGTAGCTCGCAATGCTCAAAGGCCTCCATCGCCGCGCGCAAATCGTCCAAGGACCCAACTTTTGCCGCAGCCTCGGCTGCTGCCACCGGATCCACCGTAATCATCCCGACTGGCCCGGTAGCCGCTGGCTTCGCAACCTTCTTGGGAGCCTCCGCCACAGCATACCGATTCACCGGCCCCTCGCCGATGGCCTCGTCAGCGCCCATGGCCACCTGCCACTCCAGCGCTGCTTTCATCTCCCAGAATCCCATGTCCGCAAAGCTAGGCCCCTACCCAGCAAAGAACAATCCCGCCCTGCGTCTTCTTCTGATCTAAAATACTCTCGCCGAAGGCACCGCGATGCGCGGAACGCGCGGCGCAAACATCATGTCACGCCTCAGGCGTGTCCGCTAAATCACACCTTCCCCCCAAGACGATCCCGGCCTATACACCCGAAAATCGAAGGAGCTCGCCCATGCCGTTTCGCGCTCGCCACCTTCTGGGGATTGAACACCTCTCCCCCGATGACATTACCGCTATTCTCGATCTCGCCGATTCCTACGTCGATCTGAACCGCCAGGCGAACAAACACGATACCGCCCTGACCGGTCTCACCCAGATCAATATGTTCTTCGAAAACTCCACCCGTACCCAGGCCAGCTTTGAACTGGCAGGCAAACGTCTCGGTGCAGACGTGATGAACATGCACATGCAGGCGTCTTCGGTGAAAAAGGGCGAAACCCTGATCGACACCGCGATGACCCTGAACGCCATGCACCCCGACCTCCTCGTGGTGCGTCACCCACACTCAGGAGCGGTCAGCCTTCTGGCCGAAAAGGTGAACTGCGCGGTGCTGAACGCAGGCGATGGCCGCCACGAACACCCAACTCAGGCGCTTCTCGATGCCCTCACCATCCGCCGCGCCAAAGGTCGCCTCCACCGCCTGACCGTGGCCATCTGCGGTGACATCGCCCATTCCCGCGTTGCCCGTTCCAACATCTGGCTTCTGGGTAAAATGGAAAGCCGCATCCGCCTTGTCGGCCCACCAACCCTGATCCCCAGCGGCGCGTCCGAATGGGGCGTCGAAGTCTATGACGATATGGCCCAGGGCCTGAAAGACGCAGACGTCGTCATGATGCTGCGGCTACAAAAAGAACGCATGGATGGCGCGTTCATCCCTTCAGAACGCGAGTATTTCCACCGCTACGGGCTGGACGCCGCCAAACTCGAAGCCGCCAAGCCCGATGCCATCGTCATGCACCCCGGTCCGATGAACCGCGGCGTCGAAATCGACGGCACCATTGCCGACGACATCAACCGCTCAGTCATTCAGGAACAGGTTGAAATGGGCGTCGCCGTGCGCATGGCCGCAATGAAACTTTTGGCAAACAATCTGATCGCCCAGCGCCAGTCACCAGCCGGAGTCATGGCCTGATATGCCCGAGGCGGTTGAAATTCCTGCTGATGAATACGGGTTGGTGCGCCTGTTCTCGACCGAATTGGATCCGCCTGAAGCCGCCGCCATCACTGCGCACAACGTTCACCGCCTACTGGGCAAAGACCTTCAAATTGACCCTTCGAAAATTCAGGTTATCCCGTCAAAATCAATCGCCGATCTTGGCCTGACTGCCTTTCTGATCGACGCTTATGGAATCGCCGCGAAAGATCTTGCAGGCAAGTCTGCCGCCTTGGACGCTCTGACCGGGCTGATCATCCTGATCCCGACCTCGGCATTTAAGGGCCTCGAACAGACCCTCGAACCGAACCCCGCGCTGCGTTTCATTGGCGTATTCAAGGAAGAGGCCGCCAAGGCTCCGGCCCCCATACCGACTCCGAACACCGCCACAGACACGCCGCTACAAATGCCTGCACCTACGCCTCTGAACTCCCCTCGAACCCGATCCTGGATCGGTGCCTTCGGGGCCCTGATCGTCGCTGCGGGTATCATCCTGCTCATCGCCCTGTAAGAGACTTTGACATGACCGATATCGTCTTCCAGAACGCTCGCCTGATCGACCCTGAGAAGGGCACCGACACCATAGGGATACTCGCGGTTAAGGATGGCCAAATCGCCGAGGTTTCCGGAATGGACGGGGCCGAAATCATTGATTGCAAGGGGAAATGCCTGGCACCCGGCATTGTCGACATCGGCGTGAAAGTCAGCGAACTCGGCGAACGCCACAAGGAAAGTTTTCGCTCAGCTGGGCATGCGGCTGCGGCGGGCGGCGTCACCACCATGATCACGCGTCCCGACACTCTGCCCGCAATCGACACACCGGAAACGCTGGAGTTCGTGCGCCGTCGCGCCAACGAAGCCGCGCAAGTGCGCGTCCTGCCCATGGCCGCATTGACCCGTGGTCGCGAAGGGCGCGAAATGGCCGAGATCGGGTTTTTGATGGACGCCGGCGCGGTCGCCTTCACCGATTGTGATACAGTCGTCACCAACACCAAGGTGCTGTCGCGGTGTATGACCTACGCCGCCTCACTTGGCGCCCTGATCGTCGCCCATCCCCAGGAACCGCAGCTGTCCAAAGGTGCAGCCGCTACCAGTGGCAAGTTTGCCTCGCTGAAAGGCCTGCCATCTGCGTCACCTATGGCAGAGCGCATGGGTCTGGACCGTGACATCGCCGTCGCCGAGATGACCGGCGCACGCTACCACGCTGACCAGATTACGACGGCGCGCGCCCTGCGGCGGCTCGAACGCGCCAAGGATGCGGGCCTCGACATTACAGCGGGCGTCTCGATCCACCACCTGACACTGAACGAATTCGACATCGGCGACTACCGCACGTTTTTCAAAGTAAAACCGCCACTCAGGTCAGAAGACGACCGGATCGCAAGCGTCGAGGCCGTCGCCAGCGGTTTGATCGACGTGATCTCTTCGATGCACACACCGCAAGACGAAGAAAGCAAACGCCTGCCATTTGCTGAAGCAGCCTCTGGGGCGGTCGGACTTGAAACCTTGCTTCCTGCGTCGATGCGGCTGGTAAATGGCGGCAGCCTTGATTTACCCACGCTCTGGCGGGCGTTGTCTTTGACCCCTTCGAAGCGGCTGGGGCTGGAGACAGGGCGACTTTCGTCAGGCGCACCAGCAGACCTGGTGCTCTTTGACCCGGAAGCGCCCTTTGTCATGGATCGCTTCAAACTTCGTTCAAAATCCAAGAATACACCCTTCGACGAGGCGAAAATGGAAGGCCGTGTTATTGGCACCTGGGTCGGCGGCAATCAGGTTTTCGCCGCCTAATTGGAACCTCACAGAGGTTCCGCCCCGGATTTCGACACGAAATCCCCGTCCCCCGATCCGATGGCCGGAAACTCCGTTGAGTTTCCATTCTGATCTCCGCGTCGGAGATCACCCTTGCAGTTCCCGCATCAAAATCCGAAACTTTCCTAACAAATTACCGGAGCCGCCGCGTGCCACTGATTGAAACCAGCTTCAGCCTTTTGGCCCTGACCGCCGTTTTATCCTACATCCTCGGGTCGATACCGTTTGGCATCGTAATCACACGCCTGTTAGGGCTCGGCGATCTTCGCTCTATCGGGTCAGGGAATATCGGAACCACAAATGTCCTGCGCACAGGTTCCAAGCCCGCCGCGGCAGCAACCCTACTTCTGGACAGTGGAAAAGGCGCGATCGCGGTTTTGATCGCCCGCGCGACCCTGGCCGAGGACGCCGCGCAACTGGCCGCGCTCTCGGCGTTTCTGGGACACCTCTTCCCCATCTGGCTTGACTTCAAGGGCGGCAAAGGCATGGCCACTTTCCTTGGCACACTATTGGCATTGGCTTTCCCGGTGGGCGTCGGCGCATGTCTCACGTGGCTCGCGATCGCCGGGCTTATGCGAATTTCATCGCTTTCTGCCCTCGTTGCCGCACTGTCGACGCCAATCTGGGCTGTCCTCTTCGGCGCAACTTCTGCCCTTGCCGTCGTTCTGATCATGGTTGCCCTGATCTTCCAGCGCCACAAAGACAACATCCGCCGCCTGCTGAGCGGCACCGAACCTCGCATCGGGAACTCAAAACCTGCGCCCGAGGAAACCCTATGACCTTCACCGAAGCCGTCCGAGTCTGCTTTCAGAAATACCTCACCGTCGAAGGCCGCGCGCGACGCGCCGAATACTGGTGGTTTGTTCTCTTTGGCATGATCGCCAACTTTCTGGCCAGTCTTGTCGACTCGCTAGGCATGGGTCTTGGTTCCAATATCGGTATTGCAGGCGCGATCGTCAGCCTGGCCCTGCTCATCCCATCCATTACTGTCGGCGGACGTCGACTGCACGACCGCGACATGTCCGCATGGTGGATGTTGCTTATTCTGGTTCCGTTAATCGGGTTCATCGTCCTTCTGGTCCTCTTCGTCATGCGTGGCACCGATGGCCCCAACCGCTTTGGCCCCGATCCGCTAAATGGCGGCGGCGGGCACCGGGAGCCCGAGACTCCTGACCCCAAACTCTCCCAATCCTCCATCCCGAAAGTTGGCCGCGATTGAGCGCCGATCCCGCCTTCGTTACCGCCTTCGATGCCCTGCCAAATGGTGGCTACGGCGGCACCTACAACGGTAAACGCTATCGTGTGGTAAAGACCCAGATGTCGGGCGGACGCAGCCAAAAACTCGAAGCCGAAGAACTTGGCGGCAACGATTACATCAGCTTCAATCTATACCGTCTCGCCTCAGGGGCCGTGCTTTTGAAGCCCTGTGAAATGTCCTAAACGAAAGTCGTGTCATTCGTTATGGATGTGCAGATCGATTGATCGTCGCTCGCCGCGCTAATTAAAAGAAAATGTCCCAACTCGCAGACCAGAGCCACTATCAACTGCTGCATACGACCCACTGGTCAATGCGACGAGACGGGCACATCTTTCCTTGCCATTCAGCGCCTGGTTCCACTGCGAACAGATCCTGTCGCCATTCAACCACCACCGCCCATCGTCCGCGCCCAGTGCGGGGATGACCAGTCGTGCAGACCCATTTGCTCTGAATTCAACACTGCCCGTAAATCGAACCGTTTTGAAACTGGCCTTCTGCGGAACCGCGAATAGTTCCGCCAAGGCGCTCGCATCAACTGGCACGCCATCATCGTCGCAAGCTACTAGAACAATGGCTGACAAGATCGCTAGCAACAACTTCATACGACTATCTTGCCACGCCTTTCCTCGAATGCTCCACATATTCGACGCCACTACACCGCGTTGTGATGGGGTTTGATCATCAAGAATGGGTCTCCACGTCCAGCACCAACCATTCCCCATACGCCAAGATTGAACCATCTATCGGCGCCGAGATCATAGAGTTGAAAATGAACTGGCCACTTTCCTGGCACTCTAAACTTTGCCCCGTCGGAAGAAAGAAGGGTGGCAACTAAATTTAATTCTTCGCTGTGAACTTAGCCAGCCGTCATGTCGGCCAAAATCTGGTTCAGTGACACTCCGTTTCGCTCAATGCGGCTCTTGGCCAAACATTAACCCTGTCTTAACCTTCCTTACCGCACGCACCAAATCTTGGGTGCGAACGCGCAACATGCGCTAGGGGCACCGACGTGATACCGACGCGATACAGACAGGGCGGATTTGCGGGATCCCCAATGTTTTAAGGCGTTAACAATCAGACCACATTGACGCAACGCCCTACCACAGAACGTTGCCGCAACTTGTCGTTAAGATCGCAATATCAGTAGCTGTGGTCTTCGAATACCCGAGTCACATCGCCACCCCAGTCCCCGTTGAAATGCCGGATCAACTCGTCCGCTGGCACCTCGCCAGATTCCAGCGATTCCTGCAAAGCATTCAGGAAATGCGTCTCATCGGGCACCAATCCACCGACCCCAGGCATCGCCCGCGCCTTCAAGCCAGCCCCGGCAATCGACACAACTTCCCGCGCAAGATCGTGCATTTTCACGCCGCCGACCTCAGCCTGAAGTCCATGGACCGAAGCCTCAACCCGCCATGCATCCCGAGTCTCAACATCCCAGCCCTTGGCCACATCCCAGGCCGCATCCAGCGCGCTCTGATCATAGCAAAGCCCAACCCAGAACGCCGGCAAAGCACACAGTCGCCGCCACGGTCCACCATCAGCTCCGCGCATTTCAAGGAACTGTTTGATCCGCGCTTCCGGGAAGATCGTTGTCAAGTGATCGGCCCAGTCAGAAAGCGTTGGTTTTTCGCCTGGCAGTGCTGGCAACTCGCCCTTCAGAAAGTCGCGGAACGACATGCCCAACGCATCAAGGTAAACCCCGTCGCGGTAGACAAAATACATAGGCACATCAAGCGCATACTCGACCCAGGCTTCAAACCCCATGCCGTCTTCAAAGACAAACGGCAGCATGCCCGTGCGGTCCGCATCCAAATCGCGCCAGATACGGCTGCGCCAGCTTTTGTGGCCATTCAATTTGCCCTCGAAAAACGGCGAGTTCGCAAACAACGCCGTTGCCACAGGCTGCAATGCCAACGCGACACGCAGCTTTTGAACCATGTCGGCTTCCGACCCGAAATCCAGATTAACCTGAACCGTGCAGGTCCGGTACATCATCTGGGTGCCATGGGTGCCAACGCGCCCCATGTAATCCGTCATCAGCTTGTAACGCCCCTTAGGCATCACCGGCATTTCTTCGTGCGACCAATGCGGCGCAGCGCCAAGTCCGATAAAGCGCACACCAATCTCGCGCGCGACTGTGCGCACTTCTTCCAGATGGGTGTTCACTTCGTCACAAGTCTGGTGAATCGTTTCCAGCGGAGCGCCGCTCAGCTCCAACTGACCACCCGGTTCCAACGACACGTTGGCGCCGTTCTTCTCCAAACCGATGATGTTGCCGCCTTCCAAAACCGGCGCCCATCCGAACCGGTCCCGAAGACCTTCAAGCATGGCCTCGACCGACCGTTCGCCCCGGTAAGGCAATGGTTGCAAACTATCGCGACAATAGCCGAACTTCTCGTGCTCGGTGCCAATCCGCCAATCGTCCTTTGGCTTGCACCCCTCGGCCAAATATTCGGCCATCTGCTCGTAACGCTCAATCGGCCCGCCGCCGGACTGGGGAATAGACATGTAACAACGCCTCTTTGGCCAAAATCAGGTTTTGTCAGTTGCGCGATTTCGCGCCCAAGTCAACCAAGGTGACTGTGCGGTTTCTCCCAGATCACGGTGCTTTGTTGCATCGGGCGCTGCGCGGCGTCTGCAAGTTTGTTGGCCGAAATTCCGGGCAAGGCCGTAAACGCATCAAACAACGCCTCCACACCTTCCGCATCGCGCGGGATCAACAAGGCTTGCCGTGCGCGATCCACCAGCACCCAATCACCAGCGCGATTCACACTGATCGAGATGATCTCTTCCAGCGCCATAACCCCACCAGCCGAGGGTCCGAAATAGGTGATCTGACGCTCGTCCACCTCCACCACGCCGGCCCCACCGCCAGCCCCGCGAAACCGTCCGCGCTGCACGCCGGTCACCATCAAGGTTACGCCCACAGCCAGCATGGCCCCACCAATCAGGAACAAAGCGCCAAAGCTGGTCAATACCAACCAAAGGCCCAGAAACATCAGGCAAACCAGCGCCGTCCCCAGCCAAACCCTCATCACAAAACATCAACTGCCGCCCCTCAGGCCAGTCGCGCAGAACCGCCTCCAGCCGCTGCAACTCGGCCACCTCCGGCACAAACGTCCCACCACACTGCTCGGCCGCCTCAACCGCATGGGCTTGCAACCGGTCGCGTCGAATACGCTCGGAATTGGTGAACGCCGTCTGCACCGGCAATATACGCGCGGCCCCCATTTCGGTCGCCTTCTCCACAATGAAATCCGTGCGAGCCTTCTTAATAGGCGCAAACATCAGCCACAGATCCGGCGGGTTGGCTTGTGCCCCGGTCTGCTCGGCACAAACCAACACACCTTTGCGTTTTGCGGCCTCAACCACATCCCCGCGCCACTCGCCATCACGCCCGTTGAACAGCAACACAGCGTCGCCAACGCCCAATCGCATCACCCCGAAAAGGTAATGTGCCTGCTCCCGCGACAAGGGAACCGATTGCCCCGCCCCAAGCGGGTGATCTACACAGAGCCTGACTTTTGCGCCTTTCATGAAAGCGAACATATGACCGGCACGGACGGGACACCAGACACCAACGAAACCGGACAGGTCGCCGATGCCGTCAAAGGCAATTGGGTCGACCATTATGCACCGGCACCAACGCGCCCCTACCTGCGCCTTGCCCGCGCCGACCGACCCATTGGCACATGGCTGTTGCTGATCCCCTGTTTCTGGGCAATTGGACTTGCCTCACTGATGAAGGGCCAATTCACCACACAGCACCTTTGGATCGCCATCGGATGCTCTGTCGGGGCGTGGCTGATGCGCGGCGCCGGCTGCACATGGAACGACATCACCGACCGGGAATTCGACGATAAGGTCGAGCGTACTCGCTCGCGCCCCATCCCCTCCGGTCAGGTCACTGTGCGCGGCGCGGTGATTTGGATGGCCGCACAGGCTTTGCTGGCCCTCCTTATTTTGCTGACGTTTCATCCCCTGGCCGTCGCACTTGGCATCGGCTCGCTGGCGCTTATCGCCATCTACCCGTTCGCCAAACGCTTCACTTGGTGGCCGCAGGTCTTTCTTGGGCTGGCCTTCAACTGGGGCGCGCTTTTGGCCTTCGCGGCTGCCACTGGAACCGTTAATTGGGCCGCCGTCCTGATCTATATCGGCGGCATCTTCTGGACCTTGTTTTACGATACAATCTATGCGCACCAAGACACAGAAGACGACGCCCTTATCGGCGTAAAATCCACCGCACGGCTCTTTGGCGACAACACGGCAAAATGGCTGAAATGGTTCATGGTCGGTGCCGTCACATTCTTCGCCGCAGGCCTGATCCTTGCGCTAGGAACGACCGTGAATGTCCTGCAACTGGTCGTCGCCCTTGGCGGCATCTGGGCCTTCGGCTGGCATCTGGCCTGGCAATTACGCGAGCTCGACATCGACGACCCTGCAAAATGCCTGATGCTTTTCCGCTCAAACCGCAATGCAGGCCTGATCCCCGTGCTGTTTTTTGCCGTAGCCCACTTCCTTTGATTGCAGACAGCCATCCAGCCGACTAACAAGACGCCAATGACACGCAAGATGCCCCGCCTTCGCTATTTCCTGCCGCACACACTTGCTGTGCTGATCGCCGGTGCTGCTTGCTTTGGAGTGGCCGTCTGGACCAAATCGCGAATAGAAGACCGCTCTTTGACAGCTATTGGCCTTGCTCTTGGCCAGTCAGGACATGACTGGACCGACGTGGCCGCAGATGGCTTGTTGGTTACCCTATCGGGCGTCGCGCCAGACGAAGCAACGCGCTTTGCAGCATTGTCCATTGCTGGCACAATCGTCGACGCCAGCCGGGTGCTTGACCATATGGGCGTCGCAGCTTCTCTTGAAGTCGCCGCCCCGGATTTCTCGGTGGAAATTCTGAAGAACCAAGACGGGCTGTCTTTGATCGGGTTGATCCCAACCGAGTCCAACCCGGACACGGTAATCGAACGGGCACGCCAGACATCGGGGGCGGAAAAAGTTACCGACCTTCTGGAAGACGCTGAATTCGCGCCTCCGCCCGGGTGGGAGCAAGCCCTCACATACGGATTAGGTGCCTTGAAGATACTGCCGCGCTCCAAGGTTTCAGTTTCATCCGAAAAAGTCACCATCATTGCTGTCGCAGAAGATCCTGAAGACAAACGTCGGATCGAGCGCACATTGAAACGCGACGCGCCGTCTGGTTTGGAAATCGTTCTCAACATTTCAGCACCGCGCCCTGTGATCACGCCGTTCACGCTTCGGTTCTTCATTGCTGAAAATGAAGCCAGGTTCGATGCGTGCTCGGCAGACACCGAAACGACGGCTCGGGGCATCGCCGCCGCCGCGATGCGTGCTGGCGCATCCACTGACAGTAACTGCACTTTGGGTCTGGGCGCGCCGTCCTCAAGTTGGGGCGAGGCGGCCGTTGCAGGCATTGATGCGCTGTCCAGAATAGGTTTGGGAACTTTGACGATGTCGAACGCCGACATGACGCTTGTTGCTGCCGAAGGTACGGAACGGGAGGTTTTTGACCGTCACATTGGTGAGCTGGAAGGCGCACTGCCCGAAGTCTTTTCGCTGAACGCGGTTCTGTTGGAAAAGCCCGCCGAGGTCGCTAAGGACGACACCGTGCCCGATTTTCAGGCAACCAGATCCACCGAAGGCCAAGTCGAGATTCGCGGACGCCTTGGTGACGAGCTTACTCAGACCGCCGTCGAAAATTTCGCAGCCGCGCATTTTGGAGCCGCGAATATCGTACCGGCCACTCGCATAACCGGGGATCTTCCGGCTGGATGGGCAACCCGAGTGTTGAGCAGTCTCGAGGCCTTGGCGATCGTGAATGATGGCACTGCGTTAGTTACCCCTGACTTGATTGAAATAACCGGGGTTTCTGGTCGGTCAGAAGCACGCTCCGAAATTACCCGCATCCTATCGTCGAAACTGGAAGATGGTGCCGCATTTGAACTGGATGTCTCATATTCAGAAGCGCTCGACCCGCTTGCCGCCCTTCCCACGCCAGAGGAATGCGTCGAACAGATAAATTCGGCCGCGACCAGCCAGAAAATTACATTCGCGCCTTCTTCGACCGATATCGAAGATGCTGCCCTTGGCACCATCGATGCTATTTCTGAACTCCTACGCGATTGCCAAACTGTCAAAATCGAGATCAGCGGCCACACCGACAGTCAGGGTCGCGAGATCATGAACCAGCAACTTAGTCAGGCAAGGGCCGACGCGGTGCTGAATGCCATCATGGCGCGACGTGTTCTGACCTCGAACTTGACGGCCAAAGGCTACGGCGAAGCGGCACCGATTGCCGACAATGACACCGAAGAAGGCCGCGAAGCGAACCGGCGCATAGAGTTCCGCCTGGTATTGCCGGAAAATGAAGAACAGGCATCTAGTGCCGAAACCGAAGACGCCGCGGGCGAGGAGACAAGCCAGTGAATGGAACCGAATTCATACTTGCAACGGCAGCAATCCTGTTCGTAGCCTTCATGTCCGGCTGGTTCGCCCATTGGCTGATTTCGCGAATCACGCGGGTCACAAGATCAGACATGGATGATCTGGATTTGATGGCCCAGGAGTTACATCAGGCCGAAGATGCCCGCGACCAGGCGGTCACTTACATGCAACAGCGCGAAGCAGAGCTGTCCAACAAACTTAGCCAGACCGAAGCCGAGCTTGGTGCCGCAATGGATGGCCTGCGCGCTGCGCGCACCGAAACCGAAGACCTTCGCAGCCATATCGAACGGGCCAACCAAGCGGATTAGGTCGCAATCGCATTGCATTTTCTGGACTAAGATCGCCTCGGCGACTCTATGCGCGATTCCGTAGCAACACCGGATTTGGTCGGAAATGCGCTACATTAGTCCGTTCTTCCCTGTTCGTGACATCATGCCGCGCCCGGATCGGGCTGCTATGTCGTTCTGGACATACACCTCTATTTCATCTGGTCCTAAAACGTAGTCTAAGCTGCGCTTAAGGCTAAACCCGCGCATGGGGCCTCGCATCCACTGAAGATGCGAATTAGACTTCATGCAATGGAGAATATCTGAATTATGCGTCAGCCCGATCTCGACACCTCGCCCAAAGTCTCGGACGAAGTGCGCAAAACCACCTGCTATATGTGCGCCTGTCGCTGTGGCATCAACGTCCACATGAAAGATGGCAAGGTCGCCTATATCGAGGGCAACCGCGATCACCCGGTCAATAAAGGCGTCCTGTGCGCTAAAGGATCGTCGGGCATTATGCAGCATCTTTCACCTGCCCGCCTGCGCGCGCCGATGAAACGGGTTGGACCGCGCGGTTCAGGCGAGTTTGAAGAGATCACATGGGAAGAAGCACTGGAAACTGCGTCGGCTTGGCTTAAGGCAATCCGTGAAACCGATCAGTCCAAACTCGCATTTTTCACTGGCCGCGATCAGTCGCAGTCTTTCACCAGTTTCTGGGCGCAAAGTTTTGGCACTCCGAATTACGCTGCCCACGGTGGTTTCTGCTCGGTCAATATGGCTGCAGCTGGCATCTACACCATGGGCGGCGCGTTCTGGGAGTTTGGCCAACCCGATTGGGACCGCACCAAGCTGTTCATGATTTTTGGTGTTGCCGAGGATCATGACTCAAACCCGATCAAAATGGGCTTGGGCAAGCTAAAGGAACGCGGCGCCAAAGTGATCGGCGTCAACCCCATCCGGTCTGGGTATAACGCCATTGCCGACGAATGGGTGGGCATCACGCCCGGCACTGACGGGCTGTTTATTCTAAGCCTGGTTCACTGCCTGATGAAGGCTGGCAAGATCGATCTGGAGTATCTCGCGCGCTTCACCGATGCGCCATGCTTGGTCAACGAAGACCCTGCCAGCGATGAACATGGGCTGATCCTGACCGATGAAGCCGGGAAAAAGCTGGTTGTCGACCGCCGCACCGGCAAGCCCGAGGCCTATGACACGCCTGGCGTCCAGCCCGATCTTGCCGGTTCCTGGCGGCACGCCGGTTTCACGCACCGCCCTGTTCTGCATCACATGGCCGACGCCTATCTGAAAGACGAATATACTCCCGAGGCCGTAGCACCAAAAGTCGGCATCAGCGCTGAACGCATTCGCGCCATCGCGGCGGATCTGGCCCGCGTGGCGTTCGATGAAGCTATCGAGCTTGATCGCGAATGGACCGATTTCCGGGGTGACAAACACACAAAGATGATCGGTCGTCCGGTGGCCTTTCACGCCATGCGCGGCATCAGCGCCCATTCCAACGGGTTTCAGACATGCCGCGCGCTGCACCTGTTGCAGATCATCCTTGGTTCGGTTGAAGTTCCAGGCGGGTTCCGTTTCAAACCACCTTATCCCAAGGCCGCCACTGCCCACCCAAAACCACACGCGAAACCGCAGCCCGGACAACCGCTAGATGGCCCGCACCTGGGATTCATTCACGGCCCGGACGACTTGCTAATCAAAGATGACGATCCTCAGATCAACGACCCCAACACTCCCAGACGTATCGACAAAGCGTTTACCTGGGAAAACCCGATGAGCGCGCACGGGCTCATGCACATGGTGATTTCTAACGCCCACGCCGGTGATCCCTACAAGATCGACACGCTGATGATGTATATGGCCAACATGGCCTGGAACTCGTCGATGAACACCAGTGGTGTCATGGAGATGCTGACGGACACCGACGAGGACGGCGAATATGTCATCCCCCACATCATCTACTCCGATGCCTATTCATCCGAAATGGTGGCTTACGCCGACCTCATCCTGCCTGACACAACTTACCTAGAACGCCACGACTGTATCTCGCTTCTCGATCGTCCGATTTGCGAAGCCAGTGCCGCCGCCGACGCCATCCGCTGGCCTGTTGTTGAACCTGATCGCGATGTGCGCGGCTTCCAATCGGTACTGTGCGAACTTGGCGGGATGCTTGGCTTGCCGGGCTTCACCAACGATGACGGAAGCCAGAAATACGCCGACTATGCGGATTACATCCAGAACCATGAACGCAAGCCAGGTATCGGCCCACTTGCAGGCTGGCGCGGTGATGGCAGCGAAAGCGGCCGTGGCGCGCCAAATCCCGACCAGATCGAGAAATACAAAGAAAATGGCAGCTTCTGGGTCAGCCACATCCCGGAAGAGGCGGAATTCTACAAACCCTGGAACAAGGCTTATCAGGACTGGGCGGTAAAAACCGGCATCTTTGACGCGCCGTCACCGTATCTTTTCACACTCTGGTGCGAACCGCTTCGCCGTTTCCAACTGGCTGCCGAAGGCAAACACCGCCGTCAACCGCCGGAGCACCTGAAAGAACGGATAAAGGAAACTATGGATCCGCTTCCGATCTGGTATCCTCCGTTCTCCGAGGCAGACGACGAGTTTACAATCCACGCCCTGACGCAACGCCCGATGGCAATGTATCACTCCTGGGGGTCGCAAAACGCCTGGTTGCGCCAAATCCATGGCCGCAACCCACTCTATGTCCCTACGAAATTGTGGGAGGCGAACAGCTTCGAAGACGGCGATTGGGCCCGCGTCACCTCGCCTCACGGCGAAATCACTGTGCCGGTTGCCCACATGGCAGCGCTGAATGGCAACACAGTCTGGACCTGGAACGCCATCGGCAAACGCAAAGGCGCGTGGGCGTTGGAAACCGATGCGCCGGAAGCTACCAAAGGCTTCCTGTTGAACCACATCATCCACGAGTTGTTGCCACCCAAAGGCGATGGTCTCCGCTGGGCCAACTCAGACCCAATCACTGGCCAAGCCGCCTGGTTCGACCTGCGCGTCAAAATCGAAAAGGTCGCCGCCCCGGCAGAATCCCAACCGGAAATTCCTGCGCAGAAAAGCCCGGTTGGCAAAGCGCCCGGCAGCGTCAAACAGAAGGTGGGCTCATGACCACACTACCCACCCACACCGAGAAATCTCTCGGCCTCGTCATCGACCTCGACACCTGCGTCGGTTGCCACGCCTGTGTGACTGCCTGCAAAGGCTGGAATACCGAGAACTATGGCGCGCCGCTGGCCGACACCGACGCTTATGGCGCCGAACCGGTGGGCAGTTTCCTCAACCGCGTTCACAGCTTCGAAGTCCAACCCGATACCGGCGGCCCGACCCAGCTTTTCCACTTCCCCAAATCTTGCCTTCACTGCGCCGATGCCCCCTGCGTCACCGTGTGCCCAACCGGGGCCAGCTATAAACGCGTTGAAGATGGGATCGTTCTGGTCAACGAAAGCGATTGCATCGGCTGCGGCCTTTGCGCTTGGGCCTGCCCATACGGCGCGCGTGAAATGGACCCGTCCGAAAAGGTTATGAAGAAATGTACGCTTTGCGTGGATCGCATCTATAACGAGAACCTGCCCGAAGAAGATCGCCAACCGGCATGCGTGCGCACTTGCCCCTCTGGAGCGCGCCACTTCGGTGACCTGGCCGACCCCGAAAGCGATGTCTCGAAACTAGTTGCAGATCGTGGCGGCATGGAACTGATGCCCGAACAAGGCACTGCTCCGGTAAACCGCTATCTACCGCCTCGCCCCAAAGACGAGGCACCGGACTTCGACATCCTCGCCCCCTATTTGACACCGGTCGACGAAGAGCCTTCAGGCTTCCTCGGCTGGCTCGATAAGACATTAGAAAGGATCGGCTAATGCATCCGGCACCGTCGATCATCGCATTCACCACGCTATCGGGCCTTGGCTTCGGCCTTTTGGCCCTTCTCGGCCTCGGCTATCCCGGTGTCACCGGTTGGACCGCTTTCGTCTTCTTCGTTATCGCCTATCTTCTGGCGGCAGGCGGGTTGGTCGCATCGACACTGCATCTCGGTCACCCGGAACGCGCGTTGAAGGCATTTACCCAATGGCGATCAAGTTGGCTTTCCCGCGAAGGCTGGCTGGCGGTTGCCACATTGATTGTCATGGCGCCTTATGGCGCTGGACTTGTCTTCGCGGACACGCGCCTGGGCTTTCTCGGCATCATCGGCGCGCTTCTTGCCGTTGGGACGATATTCGCAACCTCGATGATTTACACCCAACTGCGCACGGTGCCGCGATGGAATCACTGGTCGCCACCGGCGCTATTTCTGGCCTATGGCATCACCGGCGGCACGCTTCTAGCGGGGCAAGTCTCGGTCGCGATATGGTTTTTACCGCTTCTGGGTATCCTTCAGGTCGCGGCTTGGTACGATCAGGATCGCACCGAAGCTGCCTCGGATTCGACGATGGAAACTGCCACTGGGCTTGGCACTATCGGCAAGGTCCGCGCCTTTGAAGCGCCACATACAGGTGGCAATTATCTGACCCACGAAATGGTCTTCCGTGTCGCCCGCAAACACGCGCAAACGCTTAAGATCATTTCCCTTTCGCTAGCGGTTGTCTTGCCCGTATTGATCCTACTTTTGCCGTTCAGCCATGCCTTTGCAGTGGCGGCCATCCTGTCGCATTTGGCAGGCGTGTTTGTGCAACGCTGGTTGTTCTTTGCCGAGGCAAAACACGTCGTCGGACTGTATTACGGGCGCTAACCGCATAACGGGTATTCGGGTGGGGTGACGTTCTGTCAGTTGCTATTTTTCTGCAACTGCATAATGTCCGCGCAAATTCCGTCGGGTCAATCACCCGCAATATGCCGTCGGGTCAAAGACCCACAAACCAACGTCGGGTAAACGACCCGCAACTGACACTGGACTTTCAGGGAGACCACCATGACCAACGTCGTCATCGCCAGCGCCGCACGGACCGCCGTCGGCAGCTTCAGCGGCAGCTTTGCCAACACACCCGCACACGATCTTGGTGCCTCTGTTCTTGAGGCGCTGGTTGAACGCGCAGGCGTCGACAAGGCTGACGTTTCCGAAACGATACTTGGTCAGGTTCTGACAGCAGCACAAGGCCAGAACCCGGCCCGTCAGGCACACATCAACGCTGGCTTGCCACAAGAAAGCGCCGCTTGGTCCATCAATCAGGTATGCGGTTCCGGCCTGCGCACCGTTGCATTGGGTGCCCAGCACATCATGCTGGGCGACGCCAACATCGTCGCTGCTGGTGGTCAGGAAAACATGTCGATGAGCCCCCATGCTCAGGCCATCCGCGCCGGTCAAAAGATGGGCGATCTGAAACTGATCGACACGATGATCAAAGACGGGCTTTGGGACACCTTCAACGGCTATCACATGGGTCAGACAGCCGAGAACGTCGCCGAGAAATGGCAGATCAGCCGCGAAACCCAGGACGAATTCGCACTGGCCAGCCAAAACAAAGCCGAAGCTGCGCAGAAGGCTGGCAAGTTCGATGACGAAGTCATCGACTTCACCATCAAGACCCGCAAGGGTGATATTCTGGTTAACAAAGATGAATACATCCGCCACGGCGCAACGATCGAAAACATGCAGAAACTGCGCCCGGCCTTTGCCAAAGACGGCTCGGTCACAGCAGCCAACGCATCCGGCATCAACGACGGCGCCGCTGGCGTCCTCTTGATGAGCGCTGATGAAGCTGAAAAGCGCGGCATCAACCCAATGGCCCGCATCGCATCCTATGCGACAGCCGGTCTGGACCCGTCGATCATGGGCGTGGGTCCGATTTACGCATCGCGCAAAGCACTGGACAAAGCAGGTTGGTCGGTCAGCGATCTGGATCTGGTTGAAGCCAACGAGGCTTTTGCCGCTCAGGCCTGCGCGGTTAACAAAGACATGGGCTGGGACCCGGAAATCGTGAACGTCAACGGCGGCGCTATCGCTATTGGCCACCCCATTGGTGCCTCAGGTGCCCGGGTCCTGAACACACTGCTGTTCGAAATGCAGCGCCGCGATGCCAAAAAAGGTCTGGCTACACTGTGTATCGGTGGCGGCATGGGCGTTGCCCTGTGCGTCGAGCGCCCCTGAAGGTTTTGCGTGGCCCCAATTCTTGGGACCACGCGGTAAACGGGGGGCGCTGCCCCCCTCTTGGCCGAGACGGCCAATTCACCCCCCGGAGTATTTCTGAGCAGAAAGAAGCCTCCGAGTTTCGAGATTTATGAAGGAGACGAAAATGGGACGTGTAGCACTGGTCACCGGCGGATCACGCGGGATTGGCGAAGCGATTTCGAAGAAACTGAAGGCCGAAGGTTATGAAGTCGCGGCGACTTACGCGGGCAATGACGAAAAGGCTGCCGCGTTTACAGCGGAAACCGGCATCAAGACCTACAAATGGAATGTGGCTGATTATGACGCCTCAGCCGCAGGAATTGCCCAGGTAGAGGCCGATCTTGGCCCGATCGATGTGATCGTTGCAAACGCCGGTATTACCCGTGACGCCCCTTTCCACCGTATGACACCTGAGCAGTGGAACGAGGTGATCGGCACGAACCTGACAGGCGTGTTCAACACTGTGCACCCTGCCTGGCCTGGAATGCGTGAGCGCAAATTTGGCCGCGTAATCGTGATCAGCTCGATCAATGGCCAGAAGGGCCAGTTCGCACAGGTAAACTATGCCGCGACGAAAGCTGGCGATTTGGGCATTGTGAAGTCACTTGCGCAAGAAGGTGCACGCGCCGGGATCACAGCCAACGCGATTTGCCCAGGCTACATTGCGACCGAGATGGTCATGGCTGTTCCCGAAAAGGTTCGCGAGTCGATCATCGGCCAAATTCCAGCCGGTCGTTTGGGTGAACCAGAAGAAATTGCGCGTTGCGTTGCATTCCTGGCATCGGACGACGCTGGATTTATCAATGGTTCGACAATTTCAGCGAACGGCGCTCAGTTCTTCGCTTAATTCAACTGAGGCGCAACAAGCTTCGAAAGTCCGCATCCCAACAGATGCGGGCTTTTTTTATTGCAAAGCCGTGAGGACAGTGCTGATAAGTTTGGGGGGCGGTTAGTGACTTAACCGCTCAATTTCCTCTTTAATCTTTAATTTTTGCTTTTTGAGCGCCGTAATCTGAAGATCATCAAAAGCCGGGCTGCGCTGTGCCTGTTCGACTTCCTGTGAGAGTGTGTCGTGTTTCTTACGGAGTTCCTGCAGGTGCGAACTCATGCTCATTGTCGTCCTCCTCTTTTGAATATTCCCCAAGTGCAGCACGAAATCTGATTCGAGTCACGCCTTGCGCTTGGAAAAACTGTGTTCGGCAACTAACGGCCTAATTCTTACTTAAGTGCTAAAATCGCGTCTGAAAGGCTTTCAGAGTCACGAAGCACCGATTTCGCAGCCGGTGAATAGCTGTCGCCGTCAGCAATATGCTTGGCACCATCATGCAAAACTAAGGGATATTGCAACCGAAACGCGCCCTTTGCACCTTTGCGAGCGGATAGAATAAAATGCTCGCTATCATGGTTTTTTCTTGCCACCAGAGGCTGAACCGACACATCTCCGACACGATCATCCAAAGTCGCCAGAACATCACTCAATCGCGATGTACGCTGGATTAATGTCAGCCTTCCCTTGGGCTTAAGTCGACGTACGGCCACATCGACCCAATCAGTCAATGGGGTTTCTTCACCCCGCCCCAGTTCGCGCCCGATCTCGGCTGACTCTGAACCTGTTCGACGATCAAAGTACGGAGGATTGGCAAAAACATGATCGTAAGAAACCGCCTTAATAGGCTCTGGCAGAGCCATCAAATTTGCCGTGACGATTTCTGCTTTTAGCCCGTTTGCTTCGCCATTCTCGCGCGCCAGATGAGCCAGTTCATGTTGGAATTCTACGCCCGTTGCGCTCAGGCCAGATACCCGTCGCATTAGGCAATACAGCGCAACCCCAACACCGCATCCTAACTCTAAGACACTTTCACCTGACTTTGCCGGTACCGCTGCGGCCAGAAACACCGGATCTGCCCCTGCACGATATCCTTTTATGGGCTGTCGGATCACCAGCCGCCCGTCTAAAAACTCGTCTTGAGTGGTATCCGTCATGACCCGAATGGGATGTCGTTGTCTTTCAGCACGTGGCTGGCGCGAAAATGATCTTTCTCGCGCACCATCAACCTTCGCGGCAACACACCAATTGATCCTTCGAGCACACTCATGTGGACGTCCATCTCGAAGAAGTCTATATCCTCGCCTTCAAGGAGAGCTTTCGCGAAAGCGATGAGTGTTGGATCATTGGTGCGCAAAAGCTCTTTCATGGGATGGACATAATGGCAGACGATTGGGTTTGTCGAGCAATCTAACGAGCGTGTGATGGGATTAGATACCCCGACTGCGGCCAAGCCGCATGAAAAGTTGGCGTCTTACCTTGCCGACGATCTTATGGCGGTCAATGCCCTGATCCGCCAGCGGATGGCGTCAGAGCATGCACCCCGCATTCCGGAAGTTACGGCGCACCTTGTTGAAGCAGGTGGAAAACGCCTGCGCCCAATGCTGACTTTGGCCGCGGCGCGGCTTTGCGGTTACGAAGGTGAACATCACCGCCGCTTGGCCGCGACGGTCGAATTTATACACACCGCAACGCTGTTGCATGACGATGTGGTCGATGAAAGCAATCAGCGTCGCGGGCGCCCCACGGCCAATTTGCTGTGGGACAATAAATCTTCGGTGTTGGTTGGTGATTACCTATTCGCACGTTCGTTTCAATTGATGGTCGAAACTGGCTCGCTTCGTGTATTGGATATCCTTGCGAACGCCTCTGCAACTATTGCAGAAGGCGAAGTGCTGCAACTGACAGCGGCGGCCAACCTGGCGACAACAGAAGACATCTACCTACAGGTCGTCCGCGGAAAGACAGCCGCACTGTTTGCGGCAGCTTGCGAAGTTGGCGGTGAAATCGCAGGCATCGAAAAGGACCAGCTTGAGGCACTCCAAACCTATGGCGACGCTCTCGGAATCGCGTTCCAAATTGCAGATGATTTGCTGGACTACGGCGGTGATTCAAATCTAACCGGTAAGAACATTGGTGACGACTTTCGCGAACGAAAACTTACACTGCCCGTCATAAAGGCGATAGCGCAGGCCGATGAAACGCAAACAGCGTTCTGGCAACGCACTATCGCAAAAGGCGATCAGCACGACGGCGACCTCGAAACCGCTCTGGAGTATATCGATCTTCACGGCACGATGGCTGCTACGGGCGATGAAGCGTTGCACTGGTCTCAGACTGCGAAGAATGCTCTAAATGTACTGCCCAAGCACCCCGTTAGGGAAATGCTCGCTGAACTCGCCGACTATGTCGTTGCACGATTGCACTGACAAATCCGGCATACCTTTTGGCAAAGATACTCTGGAGTCTGGGGCAAGGCCCCAGCGGATCGGCGCAGCGAAATTGCACCGATATCAAATGGCGACAGGTCGCGACATCTGAGACATATCTCCCAACTGACAGGCCTTAACCCACCAATTAGGATGCGCAGTCTTCGCAGCGGCTTCGACTTTCTTGGCGGCATTCAGGTCATCGAACAACGCAAAACAGCTCGCCCCGGATCCCGACATACGGGCCAGACGTGATCCCTCCAGAGATGACAGAAAGTTCAAGACTTCGGTTACAACTGGCGCGATGGTTGTCGCCGGAACCTCCAAATCATTGCGGCATCGCACCAACCAATCGATCAAGTCTCTGGTTGTCGCAAACGAGGGGATCGCTTCGCGCATAGGCGAAATACTTGATGTCATTAAAGCTCCGAACACTGCAGGGGTCGCGACCGGCACGCGCGGATTTACCAACAGTGCTGACAAAGGCGGCAGGTTAATTTCGGTCAAGATTTCACCGACACCTCGTGCGCGCATAGGGCGTGATAAATAGCACATCGGAACATCGACACCGATCGCCAGCATCTTGCTCTTTCCGGACAATGCGCGCTTTGCACCGCACAACTGCTCCATTCCTCGCCATGCCGCAGCAGCATCTGCAGATCCGCCGCCGATCCCCGATGCCGTAGGAAGGTTTTTTTCAAGAAGAATTTCTACCGGTTGACCCGCGCCCGCCAGTTCGGCGGCGCGCAACGCTAAATTGCTCGCGTCAGTCGGAACACCACTAGCCTCTGGCCCGCTGACCGTGAGTGACATGGTGTTTGACTTTCGGATTCTAAGACTGTCGCCAATGGGCGCAAAAACAACTAGCGAGTCCAACTCATGATAGCCGTCCGACCTTCGGCCTGTGACATGTAAGGTCAGATTGATCTTTGCCGGCGCAAAGACACTAACCGTCATTCGCCATTCTCAGAGGGGACTCACCCTCTTCTTCCAGAACCTGGTCCAGTCCCACGTCCAATTTGCGTCTGATCCGGTCAGGATCCGCGTCTCCATTGTCGTTGGCACCCCCAATGAACGACAGGGCGCGGTGCCACTGAAACTCGGCTTCGCGAAAGCGACCAACTGCCCAATAAACGTCACCAAGATGGTCATTGACCACCGGGTCAATCGCCATCAGTTCAACTGCACGCTCCATATGGCCCACAGCTTCATCATAACGCCCTAGCCGATAAAGACCCCAGCCAAGACTATCGATGATGTAACCTGACTCGGGTCGCAACGCGACGGCCCGCTCGATCATATCGAGCGCCTCATCCAAATTTAGCTGCATTTCAAGGAAGGAATAACCAAGATAATTCAAAACCTGCGGCTGTTCGGGACGCAGTTCGAGCGCTTTGCGGAAGTCGGTCTCTGCGTTTTCCCATTGGTCTGTTCGTTCGTGAACAATCCCTCTGGCAAAATACATGATCCAATGCTGCTCTTCCGGCGTCACAATCAACTCGATGGCCGCGTCATAGGCTCCAATTGCCTCTTCAAACCGATCCAGACCACGAAGCGTATCTCCGAGGTTCACGTGAACCAACGGTATGTCAGCATGGCTCTCTGCCAGCTGCCGCAGCACTTCCACGGCCTCGTCGTTACGATCGGCCTGACGCAATGCAGCCGCACGCCCTAGTTCTGCAGCATAGAACGCCGGGGCGTCCCGTGGAACGGTGTCATAGACCTGGGTTGCCAGTTCATATTGATCCAGAGATTCCAGAAGCTCCGCCGTCAAAAGCAAGGCGTCAACATGATCAGACCGAAGCGCCAGGGCCATCCGTCCATATAGCAGTGTGTATGCATCCTGAGCCTCGCCCCTAAGAGCGCCTGCAATTGAGTGATAGACTTCTGCGACCCCGTCTGTAGGAGAACGAACGGCATCAAATGTAAGCGTCTCACCCGACGCCAGTTGCTCTTGCAAAACCAGCATGGTTGGATCAGCCGCATTGCCCGCCACTACTCCGACAATTTCCAAAGCGTCTTCATTGCGCTCAAGCTGGCTTAGCACCTGCGAATAAGCGATTATGCCACGACGAGTCAGTCTCAGGTTCGGGCCGGAGTCGCCGGAAAAAATTTCCGCAGCGCCTTCGTAGTCACCCACCGACGCGAGGGCCAAAGCCTTGTGATAGAGTCCGAATGCCTGAACACCGTCACTTGTTGCCACAGCGTCAAAACTGGCAATCGCATCGCCGACACGACCGGCCCCCAGTTCTGACCATGCTCGAACCAACCCGTCAAAAAGCGGTCCGACGGAATTTCCGGCATTCAGGTAATCAAGCGCAGTCTCCCATTCGCCGCGCGCGGCCACATCCCCTAAAAGCACCAAATCGGCAAGTTGGCTACGAATATCCATCTCATCCAGGCGGCGCGCCATTGGGGCGGCTCTCTCAAGATCACCAAGCCCCAGATAGGCCGTCATTCCATTTTCAAGAATGACTGGGTTTGTAGAGTCGCCAAGCAGCGCCCGCGTGAACTGACGCGACGCTTCGGCATAGTCATTGTCAATAATCGCACTTCGAGCAGCCAAATAGGCACCTGCATTGCCGTCTGCTATTACCGGCCCGCCAGCCGCAATGGCACCTACGATCATGAAAACTTGGCGCAGACGCATGGATCGTCCTTTCAATCAGTTCGCAAAAAACCTACGTCGCCCGCACGGACCATGCAACGTGTCCTGCGACGATAGTGAGTATTCTGACGCGAGTGTGACCTGCCATTCTGGTCGGGATCAGCGGCAATTTGCCTACATATTTGGATAGTTAGGCCCGTCGCCGCCCTGCGGAGTCGTCCAGTTAATGTTCTGGCTTGGATCTTTGATGTCACAGGTTTTGCAGTGAACACAGTTCTGGAAGTTTATGACAAAGTTTTCGTCGACAACTTCATAAACACCTGCCGGGCAATAGCGTTGCGCCGGTTCTGCAAATTTCGGCATGTTGACAGACATTGGTACAGCAGCATCCAGCAGCTTCAGGTGCGCCGGCTGGCTTTCCTCGTGATTGGTCATCGAGAAACTAACGTTCGTAAGCCGGTCAAAGCTGAGTTTCCCGTCCGGTTTCGGATAGGAAATGGGCTCGAAATCGGCAGCTTGCCCGGTCGCCTCAGCATCGGATTTTCCGTGCCCGACGGTCCCCAACAGCGAAAACCCGAGAGTATTCGTCCACATGTCGAAACCACCAAGCGTGAGCGAAGCCAGAAGTCCGCGCTTGGACCAAAGTGGCTTCACGTTGCGAACTTTTTTCAGGTCCTTCCCGATCGGCCCTTCGCGCAGTTCAGCCGAATAGTCGGCAAGCGTATCGCCCGAGCGACCTTCCTGAATAGCGCTATAGGCGTGTTCGGCAGCGGCTTTGCCGGACAGCATGGCATTGTGATTACCCTTGATGCGCGGAACGTTGACCAGCCCAACTGAGCAACCCAACAGGGCGCCACCGGGGAAGGAGGCTTCTGGCATGGACTGATATCCACCTTCGGTGATTGCGCGCGCTCCGTAAGCGACCCGTTTGCCGCCCTCCAACAGCTTCGCGACCATTGGGTGATGCTTAAAGCGCTGGAACTCCATGTATGGGTACAGATGCGGGTTTTTGTAGTTCAGATGAACCACGAAACCCACGTAAACTTGGTTGTTGTCCAAGTGATAGATGAAAGAACCGCCCCCAGCGTTCGACCCCAAGGGCCAGCCCATTGTATGTGTTACGCTTCCCTCGCGGTGCTTCTCCGGATCAATCTCCCAGATTTCTTTCATACCCAAGCCATATTTCTGCGGCTCGGAATTGGCGTCCAGCGCGTATTTCGCGATCACTTGTTTTGAAAGCGATCCACGCACGCCTTCGCCCAGAAAAACGTATTTGCCGTGCAGTTCCATACCCGGCTCGTAAGCATCACTCGGGGTGCCGTCGGAGTTCAGACCAAACTCGCCAGCGACAACGCCTTTGACCTCGCCGTTGTCGCCAAAGATCAATTCGGAGCAGGCCATGCCAGGGAAAACTTCGACGCCCATTTCTTCGGCTTGCTCCGCCATCCAGCGGCATACATTGCCCATTGAAACGATGAAGTTGCCATGGTTGTTCATAAGCGGCGGCATCGGGAAGTTTGGAATGCGGATCTGCCCGGCTTCGCCAAGCATATAGAAATTGTCGTCCTTAACCGGCACATTCAGGGGTGCGCCTTTGGCCTTCCAGTCTGGGATCAAAGCATCCAGACCAACCGGGTCCAAAACCGCGCCGGAAAGAATATGGGCTCCTACCTCGGACCCCTTTTCAAGCACGACCACATCCAGGTCTGCGTCAAGCTGTTTCAGCCGAATAGCGGCCGACAGACCAGCAGGGCCAGCTCCGACAATAACAACGTCGTATTCCATGCTTTCGCGTTCGATCTCGGCCATATCAGATCCTTTGATGCCAACGTGCTTCGTTCAGACCGTTTATTCACCGAAGAGCCGCTGCGTCAATTGTCTCTGTTAGCCATCACCGTTAATTGGCAAGTGTTTTTTGAAATGATTTGATTTCAGATAATGGTTGGCACCCAGGATCACGAGAATTGAGAAGTATCCATCGACAGCATAATGGTATCCTGTCCAGATTGATGTGAAGAGAATGAGCGCAGTCAAAATCCAGAAAAACATTCCAAGCGTCAGCGATTTCTCTGAAAAATACAGCGCTGCAACTGCAGCCATCGCGACGTGAACGCTTGGAAACGCGGAAATGCCGGATCCAATAGATTGACGCTCTTCACTGTAGGACGTCCAAAGAAGTTCTTGCGCCCTGAATATCCAGCTTTCCTTTAGGCCGCTGGCATTCAAGGCAGCAATCAAATCTGCGAAGCCATCGCCCCCAAACACTCGATCATAGTAGATTGGACCCGCCGAGTAGCCGAATAGCGCAACAAAGTTTCCGAGAAAAATCCACGAGATCAAATAAAGGATGACAAATCGCCTAAAGCGTTCCGGCTTCTCGCCCAGCAAAACCATGATGACCGGCAGATAGAACGCCGTGATTGCCCACAGTTGTCCATAAGTGGCCTCGGCAAACTTAATGAAATCGTTAAAACCCAACCAATCTGTAATCCCATGAGCAAGATACCATGCGTCATTTCCGAAATGCAGCGCGCGATCCAGAGCGGCAAATTGTTCTTCCGCAAAAAAACGCTCTAATCCAATTGCGTCAACGATCAGAGGAAACGATGTCTTTATTCCAGAGAAGGCCGAAAGAAATAGAGCAGAGACTAGAACCACCAAAGACGCCACCAAAATACGTCTTAAAAAGGCGAAAATGTCTGAGCTAGACCAGTATGACCAAATCAAAATAATTATGACGGCGGCATGATCGTAGGGCATGGATCTGACGTTGGACATCATTTCCACAAAAAACTCAGCAGAACCGCCAAGCGGTTGCGACCAAAGCAATGCAGTCAAAAGCGTCGAAACCAAAAAATAGATTGCAGCCGAAAATGCAAAAAATCGCATGCGCAAACCTTACTAGTTGCATTTTCTTAGCGGAACTACAGTGAACCCGCCAACGACCAGCACTTGGACGCTACATTGCGCCATTTGGTGTAGCCAAGGCGCAACGACCAATTAACCGCCAAGAATTTCAATGATGAAATTGCTTCTTGTCAATTAACAAAGCACTTTGTCGAGCTCAGATATTGAGCGTTTCAACGCCACGTAAAGAAGTTAGTATTGACTCTGACGGTCAGCGTTGGATTTAACGTCCAAGTTCGCATTATCTTAGTTCGCTCCGCCAAAGGGCAATTCGATGGAAAAAATACCGCTTACGCGCGCGGGTCACACTGCGCTCAATGAAGAATTGAAGAAGCTCAAGTCTGAGGAACGACCGGCTGTGATCCGGGCGATTGCCGAGGCTCGCGAACATGGCGACTTAAGCGAAAACGCCGAATACCATGCCGCCCGCGAAAAACAGAGCTTCATAGAAGGGCGCGTGAAGGAGCTGGAAGGCATTCTTTCCCTTGCTGATGTTATCGACACATCAAAATTATCAGGTTCGATCAAGTTCGGTGCAGTGGTCACTTTGGTTGACGAAGATACCGACGAAGAAAAGACCTATAAGATTGTTGGCGAGCCCGAGGCGGACATCGAGGCGGCCAAGCTGAATATCAAGTCGCCCCTTGCGCGCGCCTTGATTGGCAAGGAAGAGGGCGACAGCGTCGAGGTGCGCACTCCTGGCGGCGAAAAAGCCTATGAAGTTCTAAAAATCGAATACTCCTAAATCGAAGGGACCGATCAGACCATGTCTGACGATCAGCAACCCAAGCCGCCTGTCGATCTGGGAATTTACTCGCGACAGGCTGCTGAAGTGGGCCTTGACCCGGCGGATCGGATTGCACTGATCGTCTCGGCGGTATGGGTTTTAATTTGCGTATTATTTCTGCTGGTTGTCGGCCTGGGAGATGCCAGCATATTGGGTCCGATGCGCTATCTGATCGTTGCTTTGACGGTTCTCGTGCCTGTAGCCTTGATCTGGATTGCAGCTTTGGCTGTCAAAAGTGCGCGCATCATTCGCGAGGAAAGTGAACGGTTGCAAATATCGATGGATGCTATGCGTCAGATATATGTGACCCAGGCACAGATGGCAGCAACCACGATGGGTCCAAACGTCGAGCGCAAAATCGATGAAATCGTAAAGGGGCAAAAACGCGCTGAAACCGCACTTGAGCATTTCGCCACATCGCGCACCACACCTGCGGCGCCATCCCCAGAGCGTCCGGTCGTTCCCGCTCCTCAGCCCGACCCACGGCGCAACTTGCCAGAAGAGCAGCCCGATCTGGCGCTTGGCACCACCGCCGAAGATTATGCCAATCCAGTCTCTACGGCGGATTTCATCACTGCGATGAATTTCCCGGAAACTGCTGATGACCGCGCGGGCTTTGATGCCTTGAGGCGAGCGCTGGCTGACCGGCGGGCATCACGTTTGATCCGCGCCAGCCAAGACATTCTGACTCTGCTCAGCCAGGATGGCATCTATATGGATGACCTGAACCCCGACCGTGCACGTCCCGAGTTCTGGCGCCGGTTTGCCTTGGGCGAGCGCGGCCGTACGGTCGCGACTCTTGGTGGCATTCGCGACAGGTCTTCGCTGGCTCTGACGGCGGCGCGTATGCGCCAGGACTCAATTTTTCGGGACGCGGCTCATCACTTCTTGCGCACATTTGATAAAACTCTGGCCAGCATTGCCGATGGCTTAAGTGATCAGGAAATTGCGGCCATCGCGGAAACCAGAACAGCGCGCGCATTCATGCTATTGGGGCGTGTTGCCGGGATTTTCGATTAAGAGCGGCCTAGAGAAATAGCGCGTCGATGTAATCATCGTCATCATGATCATCGTGAAGATGGCCATCGGCAGCCAGCCAGTCTTCCTCGTTCGCATAGAGCTCGTGCGCGTCAAATTCCACTATCGGCAGCAAGTCGGCCAAATCAACGGGATCTTCTGTGGCGTCGTCTTCTGGTGCGTCGCCGTCTTTTGTACTAGCGGCCAATGCAATGGCCGCACCGCCACCCATTCCGAAGACAGCGCCGATAATCAGTGCCAGCAACCCAATGATAGCGCCGACACCACCACCGCCGCCGCCGTCATCACCGGGAGCAGCAGGAGGCGGATCGGACGGAGCTGGATCATCGGCAGGGGGAGCCGCGGCTCCTCCGGATCCATACAGAAGTTGGACGCCGGAAATGTCCCCATCGCCCAGTGCATCAGTCGATACATAGGGGTTCATGATTTCGGACGTGTCATTGACATGCCCTAGACCCAGGATGTGGCCCACTTCGTGCAATGCGACTGCATAGAAGTCCAACCCACCGCCGCCGTATGGCGACCAGAAGACATCCGAATCCATTGTGATGTCCGCATCGAAAATGCGGTCAACTTCGGGATCAGGATAATAGCTGTAGCTGGCCAATCCGACCGTGCTGCCAGCCAGGTAACCCATCGAGACTTCGACGTTGGCAGACGCATCGGTTGTAAAAGTAAAGTCAATATCCGCGGCCTGTTCCCACCGGTCGAACGCAGCGGTCATCGCATCCTCAAAGTCATCGACCCCGTAAACCGATCCGTCAAAGCTCAGCCCCGACGAGAGATCCATGTTCCATGTGATCTCGCCGCTGGCTTCACCCAACGTGTTAGACCCCCACTTAAGGTCACCTGCGTTGTAACTCATATCCGCCTCAACGGTTTAGTGTCGCGTATTCTTCACGACTTTTAATCATCTCTAGGTCACAGAATGAGACTTAACAACGGCGGAAATGTGGCAGCGCAAACTGGCCGCAAGTAATTATTGGTCTTTCAACTGGCAACAATGGACCAAATTAAGGCGGAATTGTTACCAAATAAAAAAGGGCGCGCCCTCTGGCACGCCCCATCTAATCTTCCGATACTGACTTGTTGATCAAGCGTTACCGGTCGCCGAAGTAACGTCAACGCTGACGCCCGGACCCATAGTCGATGTCAGTGACACCTTCTTCATGTATGTGCCTTTTGCGCCCGCTGGCTTTGCCCTCGAGACGGCTTCGACAAACGCGCGAACGTTCTCGACAAGCTTCCCTTCATCAAACGACACCTTGCCAATACCGGCATGAATTACGCCCGCCTTTTCGGCCTTGAATGTCACCTGACCACCTTTGGCAGCCGCTACAGCCTCGGTCACGTCCATTGTAACCGTTCCGATTTTCGGGTTTGGCATAAGGTTACGTGGGCCAAGAACCTTACCCAGACGACCAACGATTGGCATCATGTCCGGGGTTGCAATGCAGCGGTCAAAGTCGATCTTGCCGCCCTGAACCGCTTCCATCAAGTCTTCTGCGCCAACGATGTCTGCGCCAGCCTTTTCAGCCTCTTCAGCTTTTGGTCCGCGTGCGAATACTGCCACACGAACCGTCTTGCCTGTGCCATTTGGCAATGTGACCGAGCCGCGAACCATCTGGTCAGCATGACGGGGGTCAACGCCCAAGTTCATTGCAATCTCGACTGACTCATCGAACTTGGTGTTTGAATTCGATTTGATCAGGCTCACCGCTTCTTCAACGGTAACGTCGCTCTTGCCGGCAAAGGCCTCACGTGCACTGCGCGTGCGTTTTCCTAGTTTTGCCATCGTCTTACCCTTTCACCTCGATACCCATCGACCGAGCCGAACCGAGAATGATTTGCATCGCGGCTTCTACGTCGTTGGCGTTGAGATCCTTCATTTTGGCTTCGGCAATCTCACGCAACTGCTTTGGCGTGACCGAACCAACGACTTCGCGCGAAGGGGTGTTGGCACCTGACTTCAGCTTGGCCGCTTTCTTCAGGAAATAGGACGCAGGTGGCGTCTTGATTTCCATCGAGAAGGACTTGTCCTGGTAATATGTGATGACCGTTGGGCAAGGCGCGCCCGGGTCCAGTTCTTGGGTCTTTGCGTTGAAAGACTTACAGAATTCCATGATATTGATGCCGCGCTGACCCAGCGCCGGTCCAACCGGCGGAGAAGGGTTTGCTTGTCCGGCAGGCACCTGAAGTTTCAGCTGCCCAACAACTTTCTTGGCCATTGGCCATCTCCTTTTAGCAACGTCCCCAAATCGCGTATCGGGAACTTATGTCGATGTGGTCCGGTCTGACGGTCGCGACCGCCTCGCCTCCCACATGGGAATCCCGTTTCAGGGACTGGCGGGGAATACAGCGGAGTTGTTTTGTTTGCAAGGGTCTTAAGTACGTTGGCGTTGTGCGAAGCCAACGTCAGCTTGGAGCCCATATGACCGGGCCGTGCTTGGCGATGCGGGCGGCTTGAAAGCGAGTACATTGCGTAGATAGCGGAAAACATGCTCAACTTGAAAAATCGATTAATAGGCAGTTGGGGCGCATTCACTAGAGCGCCCAAATTTCGAAAGAACATCGTATGAACTCAGTAAAAGTTCTATTTGCTACGACCCTAGGTACAGGCCACTTCAATCCACTAGTTCAATACGCAAAGGAAATGTCCCGTCGCGGCCATAATGTGGCGTTCGCGGCTAGGATCGAACTCGCTGATCGTATCTCAGCTTTGGGATTTAAGCACTTTGTCCTAGACCGGCCCGATCAGAAGGAGCTGGAAGCAATTTGGGCGCGAACTAAGGGTCTTTCTGAAGAAGAGACTATCAGAATTTACGTCAAAGAGACATTTGGCGGGGTGACCGCTCGTGCCGCATTGCCTTCGATGCGGGACGCGATTGCGGATTGGAGCCCTGACCTTGTCGTGCGGGAAACTGTGGAGTTTTCGAGTATCGTTGCGGCACAGGCGGCTGGCATACCTCATGCACGCGTTGAGGTTCATGCAGCGCAAGGCGAAGAGAAGTATAGTTATGCTGGTGTGGAAGCCCTTGATGCGCTTCGCGAAGGCCTTGGTTTAAGTGCTGATGGCGGCGATGCGTATCTAAGGGAACCGGCATTTTCCTCGTTTCCCGAGGCATTGGATGGAATGGTTGCTCGTCGTGGCGTGCCAACATTTAGGGTTGGCCCCTCTGATACCAGCAAACGCCATGAAGTATCGGACGCGAGTTGGACAAGAGATGACGGCAGGCCACTGGTCTATGTGACCTTTGGTACTGCAACTCAGAACTTTGATCATGCAAAATCAATCTATCGCGTCGCACTGGAAGCTGTTTCGGAACTGCCAATACGCGCGCTATTGACCACAGGTTCGGAGCTTTCTCCCGACGTCATCGGAGCAATTCCTGAAAACACGACCGTTCTGCCTTGGGTCGCACAGGTGGACGTATTTCCATTGGCCTCCGCCATGTTGCACCACGGGGGATCTGGTACTTTGCTTGGTGGCCTTGCGGCGGGGCTACCAATGGTAGTAGCGCCACTTTTCGCTGATCAGCCCATCAACGCCAAGCAGGTCGAAGAATCAGGCGCAGGTCTGGCGGTGCTCGATCCTTCGCCTGCCAAACTACGTTCGGCAATTGAACGCGTGCTCTCGCAAAAGAAATTCCAGAACGGCGCAAAAGGAATAGCGGCTGACATGGCAAAAATGCCCAAGATAAAGGTCGCCGTTGATAAACTACTAGAGCCGATAGTTGGATAGAATTGAGTAGCACAGCTCAAATTTTGAACAGTTCACGTGGGAGATTACAATGACCGTTTAGTCCGGCGATCCATCTGATTAATCCCAAAGCACCAATTCGGTGCCCGTTCACCTAGCTAGACGTCGCCTTAGCTCTGCTTCGCAACCTGAGTGAATTCCAGTTCAACTGGCGTTGCGCGGCCGAAGATAGACACGGTAACTTTCAGGCGCTGGTTCTCGTCATCAACCTCTTCAACCGTGCCGTCAAAATCTTCAAACGGACCGTCATTGACTTTGACCTTCTCGCCAACCTCGAAGCTAATCAGCAACTTCGGAGCACCTTCGCCCTCTTCAACACGGTTCAGGATCGCGTTCACTTCGGCATCGCGCATCGGCATCGGACGGCCCTGAGGCCCTAGGAAACCAGTGACGCGGTTGATCGAATTGATCAGGTGATATCCCTCGTCCGACATCTCCATCCGAACCAGAACATAACCGGGCATAAAGCGGCGTTCTGCGGTTACTTTCTTGCCGCGACGGATTTCGATGACTTCTTCAGTTGGAACCAGAACCTCTTCGATCTGATCTTCCAACCCGGCATCCGCCACGGAATGGCCGATTTGCTCGGCAATCTTCTTTTCGAAGTTCGAGAGCACGCTCACCGAATACCAACGCTTAGCCATCTGTTTTCCGTCCCTATTTCGCGCGATCCGAGTCGCTGGAATAAAAGCGGCGTGCAACTTGATTCGTTGCACGCCTTATGGGGCACGCAATACCGGCCCTTGCAACGGATTTCAAGGGGATCGCGGCGGCTCGTTATTGGGGATGTAGGATAGGGCCGGTTAGCTGACGAATGTCAGCAAGCCTTCCAGTCCCATGCGGATAATCCAGTCAACAAAGGAAAAGAATATCGCCGTGATGATCGACAGTGCGAACACCATCACAGATGTCAGCGCAACTTCGCGACGCGACGGCCAAACAACTTTGGCAACCTCGGAACGGGTCTGCTGAAGGAACTGAAGCGGGTTCGTGGCCATCTGGCGAAATCTCCTGCGGATCGATGGGCAGATACGCCTTTGTTGATTGGTTTTCAACCCTTCTCGGCAGAAGCGTTGAGAAGAAGGGGATATCTCGCGTTGATGTGACCCCGGGTCCAACGGTAGCATTAAATCACCGCGGACCTTCGCGCTCAAAGTGGCGGATGAAATGGTAAATAATTGGTAATCGCAACGAGCGCAGCGGCATGGCATGTGTACTTCCAGAGACGGCGTTAATTCGCAAGTTTCCTCAATTTTTCATGCAAACCAGTCTGTCTGTATCGCGTCGGTATCACGTCGGTGCCCCTAGCGCGTGTTGCGCGTTCGCACACAAGATAATGGGGAGCGTTAAACAGTATGAGTAAAACGTTAAGATGCCGAGCAGCGGCCGCAGGACGGACAAATCGCAAATACTGTGCTACGAAAATGCGCATGTCAGATAGGAGAAGACATGGGATGCTGCACCCCGGCCGAGCGGGCCGCCTCTGAGCGGTTCGGTGACGCCTATCATCGTTCGACATTGCCAGTAATGCTGAAAATCGAGCGCGAAGTTTTTGGTGGCGACTATGGCGGCAACAGTTGGACCACCAAGGAACAGGCCAATCTGATCGCAGAATTGATGCACCTTGGGCCGAATTCCAAATTTGCGGATCTTGGAGCGGGCAGCGGCTGGCCGGCCATTCACATTGCAAAAGCCACCGGCAGTCATGCGGCCCTGTTTGATTTACCCGATATCTCTGTCCGGATTGCACAAGAGCGTGCAATTACCGAGGGACTGTCCGACTGCGTAACGGCCCATGTGGCCGACGCCGCAGAATTGCCGGTTGATGATGGGACATATGACGCCATCAGTCACAGTGATCTTCTGTGTTGTCTTGTCCGCAAAGAAGACGTGTTGAAAGAGTGTCGCCGGGTCGTGCGCGGCGGTGGATGTATGGTGTTTACAGTTGTGTTGGTGCCCAAAGGGCTAAAACCGGCGGACCTCGACCGGGCGATAGCCAATGGTCCCGAGTTCGTCGATGCCCCCGCCGACTATCCGACTCTACTGGATCGGTCGGGATGGCGCATAGACCAGAAGATCGACCTCACAGCTGAATTTCTAAGCACCTGCACAAGACAGCTTCAGGCTGACCGCATGTATCGCGGCGAGTTGGTCGATGTTATGGGCGAAGAAGAAACGGACGCGCGGATCGAGAACTGGCGCTGCAAGGCTGAGGCTATTCGGGAAGGTTTGCTGACGCGCGAGTTGTTCTCCTGCCGCCCTTCAGATGTCTGAGCGCAAGACCGCTCTCACGGAATAACATTGACACTTGAAGAAAGGGCCTTGGCAGGGGCTGAGGGTCTCGAACCCACGACCTACGGTTTTGGAGACCGTCGCTCTACCAACTGAGCTAAACCCCTAAGGCCGATAGTCGAATTATGCGAGCATGAACCGACACGCAAGGAAAAACCTTGTCTTGCCGTCAATTAGACGCCTGGGTGGCCAACCAATGCAACTGCTGCTTAAGCGCTCCCGGAAAGCCCGCGAGGGTCGATATTCAGGTCGCGCAATACGAAAATTCCGCTGAGCACAAGAATTGATACTACCAAATTGGGCGATAGTCTGGCGCTCAGGTTGCGCGCAAACTTTTCGTCACGTGACAGCATCATTGCCGCTACCAAAAAAACATTGAGCAAGGCGATAGCCATGAAACGCGAAACGTCAAATGCGACCACCATCAGCGACAGGGGCGCGACGATCGCCCCCGTTGCAGCAATGCGATCCACCAGCGGCCGGTGCGACATAGCTGCGAGCATTGGCAAAAATGTCAACGCGATCATGACAAAACCTACGCCACCATAGGACGTGAGCCGGAAAATGTAGTCGTTGGTGGCCCATGCTTCAGCGTGCACACCCTGACCCGCGGGCAGGTCGACTAAAGGATCAAGAGTATCTGGGCGAAAATCAAATCCAAGGGCGCGGCTGTCAATATAGGCGTGAAGGGCAGCGGAACTTTCTAGCGGATACGTTCCGAATACGATCACAAGCGCAGCGATCACCGTGGCAAACACTGGCATTATCAAAGCCATCATCAGTCGGTTGACCATTGGCGCTTCGGGCCGACGCAACCACAGTTCCAACCCGATCAGTGGCGCAAAGTAAGGCAGCATATTTTCGTGAACAAGGACTCCGACTGCCACCATTACCAGCCGCAATACTATCCCAACTGTCGTTGACTGCATGGAAACTGCAATCAGTGTCAGAACCACCAGCAACTGATCGAGGTATCCGGTGTTACCAATGACCGTGGCGGTACCAATTGACGTTGCGAACAACAAAAGAAGGATGCCGCCGGGTTCAGCAACTTGAAACCGGTCGCGGAAATAGAAGAATGTCGCAAAAGCCACCGTCATGGACATCAACAGTGCAACAGAATGAACATCGGTCTGCGACATACCGACGGGATAGGCCCAACTTAGAATTTCGCCGAACAGACCACGCCGTTGAAAACCCATGTCATAGGTGAACAGAAACTGCGTTTCCGCCCACAGATATGGTGCGCGCATGCGGGACAGCGCGATCAAAAACAGCGCGAAGGCCGAAAACCACAACGAAAATCGCCAGGTCAACTTCATGGAGCCTACCTTACGTGTCGGCGGCCTGACCCTGATCAACCCGCCTAAGTCCCTTCAATTAAAAGACAAAGCGCCGGGAATGCAAAGCCAAGGGGACAGAATCCGCACCTACCGAGCGTTCTGTTGTAATTTTGGTGCGACGCAAATGATTGCTGCAAAAGAAAAAAGGGCCGCCCAATCAGGGCGGCCCTTTCGAATTCAATTGGCAGATTGTACCATTAGAATTGCAACAGTTTACTCGACGATTTTCGACACGACGCCGGCGCCGACGGTGCGGCCGCCTTCGCGGATCGCAAAGCGCAGGCCCTGTTCCATCGCAATCGGCGCGATCAGCTCAACGCCGAACGACACGTTGTCGCCGGGCATGACCATCTCGGTGCCAGCGGCCAGTTCAACTGTGCCGGTGACGTCCGTCGTGCGGAAGTAGAACTGCGGGCGATAGTTCGCGAAGAACGGCGTGTGGCGGCCACCTTCGTCCTTGGTCAGGATATAGGCCTCGGCCTCGAACTTGGTGTGCGGCTTGACCGAACCCGGCTTACACAGAACCTGACCGCGCTCAACGCCGTCACGATCAACACCACGCAAAAGTGCGCCGATGTTGTCGCCTGCTTCACCACGATCCAACAGCTTGCGGAACATTTCAACGCCTGTGCAGGTCGTCTTCTTGTTGTCGCGGATGCCGACGATTTCGATCTCGTCGCCCACGTTGATCACGCCACGCTCAACACGCCCCGTCGCAACCGTGCCGCGACCCGAGATCGAGAACACGTCCTCGACTGGCATCAGGAACGGCTGGTCAATCGCGCGCTCTGGGGTTGGGATCCATTCGTCAACAGCCGCCATCAGCGCCTTGATCGACTCTTCGCCGATCTCGGGCGAGTTGCCTTCCATTGCCGCCAGAGCCGAGCCCTTGATGATCGGAATATCGTCGCCAGGGTAATCGTAGCTGCTCAGCAGTTCACGGATTTCCATTTCGACCAGTTCCAGAAGCTCTTCGTCGTCAACCTGGTCAACCTTGTTCATGTAAACGACCATAGTCGGGATGCCGACCTGGCGACCCAAGAGGATGTGCTCGCGGGTCTGAGGCATCGGGCCGTCAGCTGCGTTCACAACCAGGATCGCGCCGTCCATCTGTGCGGCACCAGTGATCATGTTCTTCACATAGTCAGCGTGGCCAGGGCAGTCGACGTGCGCATAGTGGCGCGCTTCGGTTTCATATTCGACGTGCGCCGTCGAGATCGTGATCCCGCGCGCTTTTTCCTCAGGCGCGCCATCAATCTGGTCATACGCTTTGAAGTCGCCAAAATACTTCGTGATCGCCGCCGTCAGCGTCGTCTTGCCGTGGTCAACGTGACCAATCGTGCCAATGTTAACGTGCGGTTTATTACGTTCAAACTTTGCCTTTGCCATCGCCTTTAGCCTCTAGGTGGTGCATATCGCGCGCCACCTAGCCCTTCGGGGGCAGAAAATCAAGCGTCAGTTGACCGTTTCGGCAGGTCTGGCGCGACTGACATCCGGTGCCGGGGTTCGGATATCGAAAGGAACGCGGATTTGGTCGGCCCGGGGCTGAAACCAGTCCGGATTGTCCTGCAACCATTCTTCGATGGCGCGCGCTGCATTTGCTGACAGGTTCTCAAGCTGTTGTTCAGGTTCACGCACATTGCCGGACCCCAAAAATGGCACGGCATTCGCAAAACCCTCGCCAACCTGAATGCGCTTTGGTGAGGTGTTCAAAGGCTCACGTGTTCTGTTGTCGAAGATCGTGACATCCAGCAAAAGAACGGATTTTGGCGAATAGACAACTGGTATGCCCGGCTGCGCCAGAGTCACACCGCCCACGACAATACCCAGATGATAAAGACCGTTGCCGTCATACTTGCGCAAACGCTCGGCCACAGCATTTTGAACCGAAGCTTCCAGATCAGTTTCGCTCATCTCACGCGAAAACGGGCCTCGGACGACGTTGTCAGCAATCGCAATGTTATGTCCAAGTCGGAAATCACCCAGCGGCACCAGCGGCACTTCGGCTGCATCCTCGATGGCACAGCCGCCAAGGAACACCGCACAGAATGTGATCAGAATGGCCTGCTTCATTTTATTGGCTCCCACCGCCCTGCATTGAACTACCGCGCCACAGTCCGGCCCGCAAGTTAGCCACACATGTTTTGAATGGCTGTCCAACCTTCATCCGATAGGCTTGGCAAAGGGTCGTTTTCCAGTCGATCGCTGGCTGTACCCGAGTTCGCTATCCGATCCCCAAGCGCCGGGTGCGACGTGAAATGAGCCGCAATGCCTTCCGCCTCGCCGTATTCTTCCTGCATGCGCTGGAACAGCGTGCCCAACGCAGCCGGATCAATACCCGCCTTCAAAAGCAAATCGATACCATAGTTATCAGCAGCAGCCTCAGCTTCGCGGCTATAATCAGCCTGAATGAGTTGCTCGACCAAAAACAAAACAGCCGCGCCACCCGCGAAATCGCCAAATAGCAAGCCTAGAACTCCGAGCGAACCTGCCGAACGCAGGGCAATGCGCGTTGGGTCTCGGGCCGCGACATGGCCAATCTCATGCGCCAGAACCGCAGCAATTTCATCAGGCCCTTCTGCCATGTCCAGTATGCCGCGGAAGAAAACCACCTGCCCCCCCGGCAAAGCAAACGCATTGACCAGCGAATGATCCAGAACGGTGATCTGGATCGGGTACGGCAAATCCAGGCCATCGCCTTCTAATGTGGCCAGCATCGTCGCAATTGCCTGATCACCTTCTGGTGTGGAACAGACACTGACAAAACCAGTGAAATCATTGCTGAGCGCTGAACGGATTTGCTCAAGCGTAGCCTCCCCCAGCGCCTGTTCTCCCCGCGTTGGCAAAACTTTGGCGAGTTGATCAGCCATGACCGGAACTAGAAGAAAGACGATAGCAAAGACGGCGGCAACTGCGCCCGCAGCCCAAGCCATGACGCGACCCCGCCCTCTCGCTGGTGGCCGGACGGACAGCTTCGGAGCGCGTTGACGCAGAACGACGATGGATTCGGAATCCGTCAGAATAAGCCGGGTGAGTGCGCGATCCGTGGTGGTCAAGATCAAGCGGCTGGCATCAGCCTGATCCGGCACTTCGCGCAGGTCAGCGATTTTCCAATGCTCTGGGGGAGCGTCGACAGGGCGGATGGTTAATGCGCGCGTGCGATCATCAATTTCGAAGGCAACGCGCTGCGCCTTGGCACTGCGCCCGTCAAAGAAATCGGCAAAACCTTCTGGTTTTTCGGGCGTGGCTCCAACGTAAATCGGCGTGCTGATGACGCGATCACTGCTCATATGGCCGCCCCTAAATCTAACGCCTCGGCAAAGCCTTCGGCTTCGCGATGTTCGTCGCGCTCGCGCTGGCGGATATCGTGCAGGGACTCTGTGCCAATAAGTGTGAGAGTGTCCGCATAGTGCCGCCAAATCGGAAGAGTCACAAAAACATGACGCAGGCTGGCCCAGATGACAAAAACAATAAAATAGATCGCAAACCCGGCTATCTGTAGTGTCAGACCGGGATTGGCAAGATTTTCGACTGCTTCGAAGGAAAACCCTTCGCCAATACTGACCAACCACACGGCCAGGAAAACGACGGCCGCGATACCTGCCGCAATCGAGGTCAGAATCCACGTGACAGTGTAGCCGAAGATATAAATTCCAATCACTCTCGGCGCCCGGGCTTTTGAGAGAAAATGGATGTTTCCGGCTGATTTCGCATTTGTCAGCAAGCGAAAGCTGCGCACCGAGTACCAAGCCCAGGTCACAGCCAGCATAGGAACAGCCGCGATTAACGCAAAGGCGGCAATCTCGACATCATCTGACAGATAACTGTGAACCCCTGCGGCTACCGTCAGTGCGACGACCAGCCAGAACGGCAACATACCTTTGATCAGCATGGTGCTGTTGCCGCCCTGTTCTATCTGGCGATCGCCATACCACGTTCGGTCAATGCGAAACTTTTCCAGCCAGAACGTCATGCGCGGCCACAGCAGGCCCAGACTGAGGATAGTCAGAGACCAGTGAACCATAGCGCGCCAGGCATAGCCCCACGCGCCGGGATCGACCCCAAAGCGAATTCCGCGCCAGCGAGTGCGCGCCAGCACATATCGCCGCGCCCGGTAGCGTGCGTAAAACCAAAGCGGGATAACGCCAACAAAAGAGGCAATGTAAGCTGCCGTGTTACCGTCAAACAGCGAGAAACTGATGACCATCAGGATCAGGTTCACGATGCCGATGTAGAAGGCCAGGATGACCACGGCGATGAAGAACCCAAGCAGCTTTTCCAGAGGTTGGCCGACGTATTCCAGATGATGAGAGCCGATGCGGATTGACGACCAGTAATAGCGTCTGAGACGCGTTTTCATCCAAAAGCGATAGAATCCAACGGTAAGAACGGTAAGCAGACCCATAAAGAAAGCCATGCGAAACAACCGCCCGCGTTGTCCAATGAACCGAGTTGTCAGATCAGTGGCGGCCACGGCTCAGGTAAACCTGTTGTCCTGCGGAAACCCACGCGGTGCCATGCGCCCGGCCCCGGCGCGTGCGCCCTGCCATTCCGCCAGTTCGGTGACGTTTCGCGTGCGCCCCGCCGGATCAAGCCAACTGAGACCTTCGGCCATCGTGAAGGTGCGGGCATCAGACAGGCCGCCGTCTTTATACTTTTGCAGGCGCACACCCTTGCCGCGCGTCATCTCGGGCAGGTCGGCCACGGGGAACACCAGCATCTTCCGGTTTTCGCCAACGGCGGCGATATGATCGCCATCAACCGGTTTACAGACCAAAGCGCGCGTCTCGCCTTTGACGTTCAGCACCTGTTTGCCAGCGCGTGTCTGCGCCACAATCTCGTCCTCGGGCACCACAAAGCCATCGCCAGCGCTGGACGCCACCAACAATTTGCGGCCCGGCGCATGGATGAACAGCGACACGATTTCAACCTCGTTCGGCAGATCGACCATCAGGCGCACTGGTTCGCCCATGCCGCGCCCGCCAGGCAGGCTTGACGCCGAAAGCGTGTAAAACCGCCCGTTCGAGCCACAAATCAGCAGTCGGTCGGTGGTTTCCGCGTGGAAAACAAAGCGCGGACCGTCACCGTCCTTGAACTTTAGCTCGCGATCCAGCGCGATGTGGCCGGTCATGGCGCGAATCCAGCCCATCTGGCTGCACACAACCGTAATCGGCTCGCGGTCGATCATCGCTTCCAGCGGCACATCTTCGACCACACCAGCCTCGGCAAAGGTCGAACGGCGGGCACCGCCTTCGTAGTCCTTGCCGAATGCTTTCTTCACTTCTCGCAGTTGTTCGGCAATCTTCGCCCACTGCTGACCCTCGTCAGCCAACAGATCTTCCAGCGCCGCCCGCTCAATCAGCAATTCGTCGTATTCGCGGCGCAGTTCGATCTCTTCCAAACGGCGAAGGGCGCGCAGGCGCATATTCAGGATTGCTTCGACCTGAACCTCGCTCAATTCACCTTCACCCTCGGGCGGGCTAACGTAATCGGTCTCGTCCATCGCGCGCACGAAATCGCGGGACCAATCCTCGCGCATCAATGCCGCTTTGGGGTCGTCGTCATAGCGGATGATGTCGATCACGCGATCCAGGTTTAGGAACGCCGTGATAAAGCCTTCCAATACCTCAAGGCGGTGATCAATCTTGTCCAGCCGGTGTTGCGAGCGGCGCTGAAGCACGTCGCGGCGATGCTCCATAAAGGCGCGCAGCACTTCTTTCAGCGAGCAGACCTTGGGCGTCACGCCGTCGATCAGCACGTTCATGTTCAGGCTGAACCGAGTCTCAAGATCGCTGTTACGGAACAGCATGTTCATCAGGACATCGGCGTCGACGTTGCGCGAACGTGGTTCCAGCACGATGCGGATATCTTCGGCGCTTTCGTCGCGCACGTCGCCAAGGATCGGCACCTTTTTGGTCTGGATCACTTCGGCCAGCTTCTCGATCAGCCGGCTTTTCTGCACCTGATAGGGGATTTCGGTGACAACCACCTGCCATTGGCCGCGTCCAAGATCCTCGATCTCCCAGCGGGCACGAACCCGAAAACCACCACGGCCCGTGCGATAGGCCTCGGCAATCGAATCTTTCGGTTCAACAATGATGCCACCGGTCGGGAAATCCGGCCCCGGCACCATCTCGATCAGGGTATCGTCGCGCACCAATTCGCTGTTCTTCGCTTTGGCCAAATGCAGGCAGGCATCGCACAGCTCATTCAGGTTATGCGGCGGAATATTCATGGCCATACCAACGGCGATCCCGCTGGAACCATTGGCCAGCAAATTCGGGAAAGCGGCGGGCAGAACCACCGGTTCATCCAGCGTGCCGTCATAGTTCGGACGATAGTCGACCGCGTTCTCGGTCAGCCCTTCCATCAGCGCCTCGGCGGCGGCTGTCAGACGCGCCTCGGTATAACGTTCCGCGGCCGGATTATCACCGTCGATATTGCCGAAATTGCCCTGACCATCGACCAGCGGATAGCGAACATTAAAGTCCTGCGCCAAGCGCGCCATCGCATCGTAAATCGCCTGATTTCCGTGCGGGTGATAGTTGCCCATCACATCGCCCGAGATCTTAGCCGATTTTCTGAATCCACCGCTGGACGACAGCCTGAGTTCCCGCATTGCATAGAGAATCCTGCGGTGAACCGGCTTCAATCCGTCCCGCGCATCAGGCAAAGCACGGTGCATAATCGTCGACAACGCATAGGTCAGATACCGCTCGCCAATAGCGCGGCGCAGCGGTTCGGCGATATTTGCCGGGTCGATATTGGGGTCGTCGGTCGTATCTGACATAGATGATGTGTAACTGCGCGGATTGAGAGGGTAAAGCGCAGAACTGACGTGTTTCGCTGAGATTTCCCCGGGACTCTTGGTTGGAAAATCTGCTAGTAACAGAACCCACAAAGTTGCTTCACGCGCGCCGTTCCTGGGGGGAATTTGGCAATGTTCAAGTTGATCGCGGTCACACTGGCCGTCATTTACGCTGTTTTTATGGTTTTCGGCGACGGCCCCAAGGCCGAGCGTGTGACCCGCGATGCCCGCGAGCCTTTATTCAATTTCTCTTTGGCGTCGTTCACTACGCCCGAAGAACAAGTTGAAACTCAGACCCTTGCTCCTCTGCCCACGGTCAGCGAGTCCGACGCCGTTGCCGCCGCACTGGAGGCGGGGAAAACACTGCGCGCAACGCGCGACAATGGCGAAGTTTTGCAAAGCATCACAACCGCCGAAAAGGTTCAGCCGACGCAGCAGCAACCGTCAGATCTATGGTACGTGAGCGGAGCCAAGGTAAATCTTCGCTCGGGTCCTGGAACCGGCAATGCCGTTGTCGCGCAACTGACACAGGGTACCAAAGCCGAAGCGCTGACCGACACCGGATCGGACTGGATCGAGATCAGGACAACAGATGGAACTGCTGGTTGGATCTTCGGCAAGTTCCTGTCGGATCAGCCACCCGCCTAAGGCCTTTGCGGCGCGTTTTCCGGATAGGTCGGCCAATCTGCCGGGAAGCTCACCCAAGGATGTTTTTTGCTTGCCCAAACCGCGCGCGCTGGCTCTTGCACGATAGTATCCAATACCCCAACAGGAACGCCAATATGATCGGGCCGCATCTCGCCTGACCAGCAAAGAGTGGTGCCACAGGTAGGACAAATCTGATTTTGGATTTCCCGCCCCGATGCGGCGCGCCGAACCCAACTTTGACGCGCGCCGGTGATCGTCACCGCGTCCTTGCGAAAAAACGCACCGACCCCGAACGGCGAGCCGCTGCGCTTTTGGCAGGCCCGACAATTGCAGACGCTGACCATATCTGGATCCACATCCGCTTCTAAAACCAGTGAACCGCATTGACACGACGCCCGATGACTTGCCATCTCACACCTCCTTGAATTTCAGAGAAGCCTAGATGCCTACGCCGCAGAAATCCATTCTGATTACCGGATGCTCCTCTGGCATCGGACACGATGCCGCGAAAGAATTCGCGCGTCGCGGTTGGAAAGTCTTTGCCGGGTGCCGAAAGGCCGAAGATGCTGCAAAGATCGAAGGTGAAAATCTGATCGGTATCCATCTGGATTACGAAGACGAAACGACGATCATTTCGGCAGTCGAGCGTGTTCTGGCGGAAACCGGTGGGACATTGGATGCGCTTTTTAACAACGGCGCCTACGCCATCCCCGCCCCTGTCGAGGATATAAGCCGCGAAGCAATGACGGCGATATTCAACGCAAACTTTCTGGGCTGGCACGACCTGACCGCGCGGTTGATCCCGGCTATGCGCGCCCAAGGACACGGACGGATAGTCAATTGCTCATCCGTATTGGGCTTGGTGTCGACACCCTATCGCGGGGCATATGCCGCGACGAAATTCGCGGTAGAAGCTTGGTCGGACGCCCTTCGCATGGAAATGGCAGACCTGGGCATTCAAGTATCCCTGATCGAGCCCGGACCGATTGCCACCCAGTTTCGCCCAAATGCCATTCGCGCCTTCGAACGGTGGATTGACTGGGAAAACTCGCCAAGGGCGGATCAATACCGCAGTGATTTATTGAATCGGCTCTATAAGGGATCGAGCGGCAGTTCATTTCGAAAATCACCATCTGCTGTTACTGCTAAATTGATCCATGCCGTCGAAAGTAGGCGCCCCAAGGCGCGCTACTTTGTGACGGCACCCACTTACGCGGCAAATCTGTTGCGCCGTGCTTTACCGACTTCGCTATTGGACCGGATTCTGATACGGGGCTGACCTGAGACGCAAGGTCGCGGTCGAATTGGGCCGCACACGACCTAAGTTTCCGACAAACGTTACTGTGCGAGGAAGTATGCTGGAAGACCCGCTGTTTATTGTCGTCGCTATTGCAGTGCTAATCGTGCTGGGCATTTTGCTGACAGGGGTCGGCGGTTTTGCCAAAGGCGGCGACTTTAACAAGAAGCACGCCAACCGGATCATGCGCTATCGCATCTATGCGCAGTTCGTGGCGGTTGTTTTAATTATGATTTTCGTGCTGGTGCGCGGGTCGGGGGGATAAGCCTATGGTCGTATTGAATAAAATCTACACTAAGACCGGTGATGCAGGAGAAACTGCGCTGGGGAACGGGGATCGTGTAGCCAAACACTCGGCCCGGGTGAACGCCTATGGCACGGTCGACGAGTTGAGCGCAGTGGTTGGCATGGCCCGTCTGGTAGCGGACGACGAGACCGACAAACTTCTGTCCCTGATCCAGAATGACCTTTTCGATCTTGGCGCGGACCTTTGCCGCCCGGATATGGAGAAGGATGACGAGGCGGGATATCCCGTCTTGCGCATGGTGCCTGCCCAGACCGACAGACTGGAAGGTGAAATCGACGCTATGATTGACCGGCTGGAACCCCTGCGATCGTTCATATTACCTGCGGGATCGCCGTTGGCCACGCAAATGCACCTTTGCCGCACGGTTGCCCGCCGCGCCGAACGGCTGACGGTCGAACTGGCAACTCTGGAATCGGTCAACGAGGTGGCTATCAAATATCTGAATCGTTTGAGCGACTGGTTCTTTGTGGCCGCGCGCATCGCCAACGACGAAGGCCGCGCCGATGTGCTGTGGCAACCTGGCGCGAACCGGTGAACGAGTTCCGAGACGGAAATCAAACCGGAAACTGAAATCAGTTTCCGCTACGCCGCCGGCTCCCAAAGCTCGACCGGGTTACCTTCAGGATCGTGAACACGGGCGAAACGCCCTACTCCATCCATTTCAGACTCGTGTGAAACAGCTATCCCTGCCGCTCTGAGTTGCGCTGTCATCGCGTCCAGATCGGCGACGCGAAAGTTCAGCATAAACGCCTTGTCTGTAGCAAAGTAATCAGTGTCGTCCGAGAATGGCGCGAAAACAGTTACACCACCTTCGCCAATCCAGGGTGGCGTTTCCATATCCGTGGGCGCCGGGCTCACTCCCAAATGAGTGTCGTACCATGCGGCCAGTGCGGATGGATCACGCGCACGAAAAAACACTCCACCAACACCCAAAACCTTTTCCATGACCAATTTCTCCTGACTGAACTTTCCTATCCTAGCACGCAGATCGCAATAAGGGGCGCTGAGCGACCAAATCGCGGCAATTTTGCACTGTTTTCTGACTGTGACCTTAGATAAACCGGCCAAGAATCGGGGGATGGCCCCCAGATAGATGGAGTTTACGCAAATGAAGGTGTTGGTGCCCGTCAAACGCGTGATCGACTACAACGTGAAGGTTCGTGTTAAAGCGGACGGATCAGGTGTCGATCTTGCGAACGTGAAGATGTCAATGAACCCGTTCGACGAAATTGCCGTGGAAGAGGCGATCCGCCTGCGTGAAGCTGGCAAAGCCGACGAGGTCATTGCAGTTTCGATCGGTGTTAAGCAGTCTCAGGAGACCCTGCGCACGGCTTTGGCCATGGGGGCGGACCGCGCCATTCTGATCGTTGCCGCCGACGATGTGCACACTGACATCGAACCTTTGGCCGTGGCCAAACTGCTGAAAGCAGTTTGCGACGAAGAGCAGCCCGGCGTTGTTCTGTGCGGCAAACAAGCCATCGACAATGACATGAACGCCACCGGTCAGATGCTGGCCGCCCTTACCGGTTGGGCACAGGGCACTTTTGCTTCTGAAGTCGACATCGACGGCGATGCCGCGACGGTAACACGCGAAGTCGATGGCGGTCTTCAGACCATCAAGGTCAAGATGCCAGCGATCATCAGCGTTGACTTGCGCCTGAACGAACCGCGCTATGCCTCGCTGCCGAACATCATGAAGGCGAAGAAAAAACCTTTGGATGAAAAGACACCAGCAGACTACGGCGTCGATGTCACGCCACGGCTTCAAATCCTGTCCACGGGTGAACCCGAGGCACGTAAGGCCGGTGAAATTGTTGGTTCAGTTGACGAACTTGTAGCGAAACTCAAAGAAGCGGGGGCCGTATCATGAGCGTTCTTCTTCTTGGCGAAGTGAACAACGGCGAATTGTCGATGGACGCAACTGCCAAAACAGTAGCGGCCTGTGGCGCGCTGGGTGATGTAACCGTCTTGTGCGCAGGTGCTTCGGCCGCTGCTGCCGGTGACGCAGCCGCAACAATTCAGGGTGTGTCCAAAGTATTGGTCGCCGAAGATGACTCGTTGGGTCATCGCCTGGCAGAGCCCACGGCCGCCCTGATAGTATCGCTTGCTGGCGACTACAGCCACATCATCGCACCCGCGACCACAGACGCCAAAAACGTGTTGCCGCGAGTGGCAGCAATGCTGGATGTCATGGTGATTTCGGACGTATCTGGCGTTGTCGACGCCGACACTTTCGAGCGTCCAATCTATGCAGGCAACGCCATTCAAACGGTGAAATCTTCGGACGCCACCAAAGTCGTGTCTGTTCGCACGTCGACATTCGACGCAGCGGAAGAGGGCGGCAACGCGCCAGTTGAAACCATTGGTGCTGCTGAGAATCCTGGCCTGTCGGAATGGATCGAAGACAAAGTCGCCGCCAACGACCGCCCTGAATTGACTAGTGCCGGTGTGGTTGTATCCGGTGGTCGTGGCGTCGGATCGGAAGAAGACTTTGCCCTGATTGAAAAACTGGCTGACAAGTTCGGTGCCGCTGTTGGCGCATCGCGTGCTGCGGTCGATTCAGGCTATGCACCGAACGACTGGCAGGTCGGTCAGACCGGTAAGGTCGTGGCCCCTGACTTGTATGTTGCGGTGGGCATCTCGGGCGCGATTCAGCACCTTGCTGGGATGAAGGACTCGAAAGTCATCGTTGCTATCAACAAAGACGAAGAGGCTCCGATCTTCCAGGTTGCCGATTATGGTCTGGTCGCCGACCTCTTTACCGCGGTGCCCGAGTTGATCGAGAAACTCTAGGCGGCAGAGCATTTTTGCTATTTGGCGGCGCGTCGGCATCCCCGGCGCGCCGTTTTTTAAATGGATCGGCTATGACCGATTGCAGGGCTGCAGCCGTTTCGGCATGAAAAATCGGGCCAGGCATGGCGGCGGCTGCCTGTTCATCTGAAGGCCAGAAATGCATGCCATCCAACCCTTCGCTGCGCGCTGTATCACTGGCCACAACTTCGACAATACCGCCAATCATGGGCGACAGCGCCTCAAGCATATCACGATCAACGAACAGCGGATCAATCGCCTGTGCTGCAGTCGAAGCGTCTTCTGGTCGCCGTTCGGACATCCACAGAAGAACAGTTTCACCCCTGATTTCCCTTAGTATGAGGCGCATGCGATTGACCCAGGCCTTTTTCAGCTCGGCAACCAAATCGTCGAAGGCCGGCGAAGCATCTTTTTCCAATGTGCTGAGCAGATGGCCGGTAAAATGAAAATCCGTAAAATCCACGCTGGGAAATAAGTTCTGAAGCCTGTCGGCTGCACCGAGGAAGCGGTCGTTACGGCGGGGATGAACCGAGTAGAAACGGTTCGACATGTTCTGTGCGCCCAGAACCTGAATGACGGTCAAGCGCGCTTGGGATGCAATACCAAGAATTGCCGGATCGTCTGCAATAAGGGTCAAACCGGCGTGCATGACACCAAGATTCACAACCGGTTCCTTCAATGCATCAGAAAGCAGATTTGAATACGGAGAACCGACGAACTTCCCATAGGTTTCGCTGCCGCCAAGAACTGCCACGTAGGGCTCGTCCAATACCGATTTCGGCCCGCGAAACTGAATTCGGGACGGCGCATAGCGGCACGGATGGTAGTTCAGCGGCGGTGCTATGTCGTCCTTTTCAATCACCGTAACCCAGACCAGTCGAATTCACCCAAAGGCGACACTGAACGAACCGAGTTGATAATTGACTAAAAACAGCATTTTAGCCAAAAGCGCGACATCGATGTGCCTTGCGCCCCGTTGGTCCCTGGGCCTATTGTCTGGCCGAGCAAGGAGAGCATTGCATGGATATCAAATCGGTCGGCGTGATTGGCGCAGGGCAGATGGGCAACGGAATTGCCCATGTTTTTGCTTTGGCTGGGTATTCCGTGCTGATGACGGATGTCAGTCAGGATGCACTGGATAGTGCAATGGACCTGATCGGTGCCAACCTGGACCGGCAGGTTTCACGCGACAAAATCTCGCAAGCTGATCGCGACGCCACAGTCGCGCGTATCTCAATGACCATGAAGCTGAGCGACCTCGGCAAAACAGACCTTGTGATCGAAGCTGCGACAGAGCGCGAGTCAGTCAAGGCTGCAATTTTCGAAGATTTGGTGCCGCACCTGAAACCAAACACGATTTTGACATCAAATACTTCGTCGATCTCGATCACCCGTTTGGCAAGCCGAACCGACAGGCCCGAAAAGTTTATGGGATTCCATTTCATGAATCCGGTGCCTGTCATGCAGTTGGTCGAACTTATCCGAGGGATCGCCACCGATGAGGCGACCTACAAGGCTTGTGTCGGCGTAGTTGAGCAGCTTGGCAAGACCGCCGCCAGCGCCGAAGACTTTCCTGCATTCATCGTGAACCGCATCCTGATGCCAATGATCAACGAAGCGGTCTACACGCTCTACGAAGGCGTCGGCTCGGTACAAAGCATTGATTCTGCAATGAAGTTGGGAACAAACCATCCGATGGGGCCGTTAGAATTGGCCGATTTTATCGGACTGGACACCTGCCTGGCCATTATGAATGTCCTCCATGAAGGATTGGCGGATACGAAATATCGACCTTGCCCTCTTTTGACGAAGTATGTCGAAGCCGGTTGGCTTGGTCGCAAAACAGAACGCGGTTTTTACGACTATCGCGGTGAAACACCAGTTCCGACGCGCTGAAACATTTCCCAGAGAGTGACGCAGTTTTCTGAGACAGGGTCTTCGTCAAAAGTCTCTCTAAGACTTTTGGGCGCTACATATCCTCGCCAAAGCGGTCAGCGATCAGCGCCTCTATTGCATCCATCAGTTTCTCTGCCGCGGGGCCGCTGGTCTCGACATCTATCGAAGTGCCAATAGACGCGCCCAACATCAAAAGCCCCATTATGCTGTCAGCCATGACTGACAAACCGTCTTTGGAAACCTCGGCATCGGCGTCATATTCTTCGACCAGTTCAGACAGTTTGGCTGAGGCCCGTGCATGCAGGCCTTTCACGTTGGTGATCGTGAAACTACGCGACACTGTTGTCGACATGCCCATCCCTTCAGCCATCAAAGCTATCAATGTATTTTCTACCCGCAGCTAAGGCAGCGGAAACAGATTTCGACAGCGGCTGATGGCGGGTTTTTGCCAGCTTAATCAGCATTGGCAAATTCGCCCCATAGATGATCTTGCGATCCGACGGAATGCAGGCCCGAAGCGACAAGTTGGACGGCGAACCACCGAACATGTCAGTCACAACCACAACGCCAGCGCCGGTATCAACACCGTCTGCTGCCGCGCAAATTTCGGCCTGCTTCTGGTCACGGTCATCATCTGGCGCAATCGATACAGCACGCACGCCGGACTGTCGTCCGACGACATGCTCCATGGCCGCCTGATACTCCTGCGCCAAACCGCCATGCGCGACAATGACAATGCCGATCAACTACCGTGTCCTCGAAATTATGCGCCCGCGACTCACACCGCGCCGTTCCAGTTCCCTGTGCCGTATTGACACCTGCCAGCCCTTATCCGCAAGGGTCTTTGCCACGGTTTCAGCCATAGCAACTGAACGATGCTGACCACCCGTGCACCCAAAGGCCAGTGTCAGATAGGTCTTTCCTTCCTCTTTAAAAGCCGGAAGAAGAAGATCCGTCATATTCGTGACGCTGCGGAAGAACTCTGCATGCCGCTTATCGGCGGAAACATAGTCCTGCACGTCCGGATCGCGACCGTCCATATCGCGCAAAGAGGCTTCCCAATGCGGGTTCGCCAGGAATCGAACATCAAGAACAATATCGACTCCGCGGGGTAGACCACGTTTGTATGAAAAACTCTCGACAGAGATGACCAAAGGGTCTCCGCCGGGCATGCCAAACATGCGATCAATCTCGGCGCGAAGGTCATGAACAGTCAGCTCGGACGTATCGATCAAAAAGTCGGCGCGGGCGCGCACCGGCACCAAAAGTTCCATCTCGCGTTCGATGCCAACTCCAGGCGTTTCGGATGGTGCAAGAGGATGTCGTCGACGAGTTTCTGAATAGCGCCGCACCAGCACATCTGCGCGGCAATCCAGATACAGCACTTCAGCATCAACATCCGGATCACCGGATAGATCATCCAAAAGCGCCACCATGGCATCCGCTGAAAAATCGCGATTTCGCACATCGATTCCAAGCGCCAGCACTGGCGTGCGCGGTGGACCCGAAAGCAACCGCTCGACCAAAGACAACGGCAGATTGTCGATAACTTCAAACCCCAGGTCTTCAAGTGCATTCACCGCCGTTGAGCGACCTGCGCCAGACGGGCCGGTGACCAAAACCAGCTTCAATCTGCTGTTGTCATCGTCGATTGTGTGGCCGCCTGTCGTCATGGTTCCCTGCGTGCCCCTTTAAGGTAAACCATGATCATAGCGGCGAAAGCCGGGCTCTCAACCTTGCGCAAGCATGGAAAAGCCCGATTGCAGATCACGGTTTCGTGCCGGTCAGGCATCCGCGCATTTTCGGTGGTGTCGAGATCAACGACGTGGGTCAGCCGTGCGGGTGCCCAATTCGTCTGGAGCAGTCCAATACCGCGCGCCTCAATCAGACCCTGCAGGCGTTCGTGCGGGCGCATCCAAATCGCGCCCTCTGATCCTATTTGTATTTCGATCTGGTCATCGGCGACCAGAATTGCACCCAGCGACATTAACTCAACGGCGAGCGAGGATTTTCCAGAACCTGACTTTCCTTTGATCAGTAACCCGGCTGGACCTAGGGCCACCGCGCTTGCATGCAAGATTTGGGGACCGCTCATTTTGGTACCACTGTCGTCAGACAGGCAGGCCAACCACAAAGCGTGCGCCAAGTGGTTCGCTTGTCACATCGGCGTCAGTTGGGCGAATATTTTCGGCCCAGATCACGCCACCATGAGCTTCAACAATTTGTTTTGAAATCGATAGGCCCAGGCCCGAGTTGTCGCCAAAGTGGCTGACCGGGCGTTGGGTATAAAATCGGTTGAAAATCTTGGTCAGAGCCTGATCCGGTATACCTGGACCAGTGTCTTCGACGACGACAAGCACGCGGTTTTCGCGTTTTCGCACCCAGACCCGTATCGCATCGCCGTCTTCGCAAAAGGATATAGCATTGCCGATCAGATTAACGAAAACCTGAGCAAGACGAGACTCTAGACCGTCTATGACTATGGGTTCGCTGGGCACATCGGTGATAAACTCCACGCCCTTCTCTTTAGCGTCGTTGCCCAGAAAGTCGCTGATATTGCCGATCATTTTCAGGAGGTTGAACTGATCTTCCTCTTCCTTGACCAATTCGCTGTCCAACCGCGACGCGTTAGAGATGTCGCTGACCAAACGGTCCAGCCGCACGGCATCATGTTCGATAACATCCAAGAGTTTTTTCCGGTGATCCTCGCGTTTGGTCACTCTAAGCGATGTCACCGCCGAACCGAGCGAGGCCAGGGGATTCTTAATCTCGTGAGCAACATCAGCCGCGAATTGCTCGTTGGCATCGATACGATCATAGAGCGCCGCCACCATACCGCGGAGAGCGCCAGAAAGACGGCCAATTTCGTCCGGGCGCGCAGTCAGATCGGGTATGCGAACCCGGTTCGGGCTAACTCGGCGCGAATTCTTTTCGCGCCCAATCTCAGACGCCGCCGCAAGATCGGATAGCGGGTTCGCAATGGTCGAGGCCAACACAAGACTAAGCCCAATCGAAACCAGGATGGCGATGACAAACATTTGCAACACCTGCTCGCGCTCAGCGCGCACCAGGCTGTCAATTTCACCGGCCGCACTTGCAATGGCAACAGCGCCAACTGTTCGATCGCCCTGCTTGATCGGTGTCGCAACCGTAAAAATCGTGTTCCCGAAGTTATCGGTTGAAGATTGAACTTTGGTTCCACCGACCAGTGCCGAGGCTACCAAACCTGTCACCAATGTCTGATTGCCGGACTCCGTTGCCGGACCAGTATTATCTTTGCCAAATATGCCCGACAGACCATTCCAAACGGTATTCAGAAAATCAGTAATCACGGTCGATCGCCTGTCCGCGTCAAACTCACTGACCGGATTTGGTTGACGTGCCTGATTAACCGTCGTGGCAATCATTTGGCCGCCACTGTCAAAGACGAAAATCTCAGCCCCTGGGGGGATTGGCAATTTGGCCAAAGTCGCAGCAATACTTGCGCCCTCGTCTGCGGCCAGATCCACAGGTTCCGTTTCAGGTAGTTGTGACTCAAAGAACCCGGACAGTAATCCAGCTTCGACAACCAAGCTGCGTTCGCGTTGAAAAGACAGGCTGTCTCTGAACGGGTTAAGGAACAGGACCCCGGCGACCAACACGAGAATGGCCAGCAAATTGAACGTCACAATTTTTCGCGCCAGCGGCGACCGATTCATGGCGATGATGCCACGGCGGTCCCGCTTGGCCCGTGCTTCGCTTTCAGCTGCTGCGTCTTGGCCGATCCAATCTTCGCCAAGGACTACATCAGCGGTTTTGGCTGGTTTGCCTGCCACCCTGCTTGCCCCCGAAGACGTGAATTACTCTTCGTTGTACCTGTAACCGATGCCGTAAAGCGTTTCGATTGCACCGAATTCGTCGTCTACCATACGCATCTTCTTGCGCAGCCGCTTGATGTGGCTGTCGATGGTCCGGTCGTCAACGTAAACCTGATCGTCATAAGCAACGTCCATCAGCTGATCGCGGCTCTTCACAAAGCCCGGACGCTGCGCGAGAGCTTGCAAAAACAGAAACTCTGTCACGGTCAGCGACACATCGCGGTTTTTCCAGGTGACTGAATGACGAAGCGGATCCATTCGCAACTCGCCGCGCGTCATAACCTGTGCCTGATCAACTTCGGCGCCTTCGCCGTCGCTAGCAATCACTTCCTGCCGACGCAGGAGTGCGCGAATACGTTCGACCAGAAGACGCTGCGAGAACGGCTTCTTGACGTAGTCGTCAGCGCCCATTCTGAGACGGAGCACCTCGTCGATCTCGTCATCCTTAGAGGTCAGAAAGATAACAGGCATGGCCGATTTCTGGCGCACCCGCTGAAGCAGGTCCATGCCATCCATTCGCGGCATCTTGATATCAAAAACGGCCATATCCGGCAGTTTCTTATTGAATGCGTCAAGCGCGGCCTGTCCGTCGTTGTAGGTTTCAACCTCAAAACCCTCTGCCTCAAGGGTCATCGAAACCGACGTCAGAATATTCCGGTCGTCATCGACCAGCGCGATTCTGGACATATTTTTTCCTTCATACTGCTTCTGCGCCTTATAACTGGCACATTTTACGATGTCATTTTCTGGGCATAATCGTGTCTGCCTTGCGGTTATTCAACAATAATGTGCGAATCATGCCTATTCGACACGCTGGATAAACGCTGTTTTTCTTGAGATTCGGCTAATCGGCCACACCTATGGCGTGTTTTGACCCTGTTGGCGGCGCTAACCCCGGTTTTCCTCGGTTTTGGTTGCGCTAACCTTGGATCTGGTTGCGCTAACTGTGCGCATGCGTCCTGTTCTTCGGCAAAAATGGCTGCGTATAAGCGACTTAAGGACTTCCGAAACAAGGTTTCGGGCATGTGCCCCGGGGCCAATAACCTGAAACTTAAGGACAGCAGGACTATGACCATTGGCCGGGTAAACCCAAAACACACTCTTGACACACAAGGCATCACCGGACTTGGCCAAGTCTATTACAACTTGATTGAGCCTGATCTGATCCAACGCGCCCTGTGCCTCGACGAAGGCAAACTTGGCAAAGGCGGCACATTGCTGGTCAGCACCGGCAAGTTCACAGGCCGGTCACCCAACGATAAACACGTTGTTCGCACTCCTTCAGTTGAAGACACAATCTGGTGGGACAACAACCGCCCAATGTCGCCTGAAGGGTTTGACGCACTTTACGAAGATATGATCGCTCATATGAAGGGCCGCGACTATTACGTTCAGGACCTTTACGGCGGTGCTGACCCCGCGCATCGTTTGGATGTGCGCGTTGTAACCGAACTGGCGTGGCACTCGCTATTCATCCGTCACATGCTCCGCCGCCCGGATCGCGATGAACTCGACAGCTTTCTGCCAGAATTCACTGTCATCAATTCGCCTTCTTTCCGTGCGGACCCAAAGCGTCACAATTGCCGGTCTGAAACCGTTATTGCGATGAACTTTGACCGCAAGCTGATCCTGATCGGCGGCACCGAGTATGCGGGCGAGAACAAGAAGTCGGTCTTCACCCTCTTGAACTATCTCCTTCCTGAAAAGGGCATCATGCCGATGCACTGTTCGGCAAACCATGCTCCCGGCAACCGCGTCGACACGGCCGTCTTCTTCGGCCTTTCCGGCACCGGGAAAACCACACTTTCCGCGGACCCAGAGCGCGTGCTGATTGGCGACGATGAACACGGCTGGTCTGACAAGGGCACATTCAACTTCGAGGGCGGTTGCTACGCCAAAACTATCAACCTCAGCCGCGAAGCCGAGTCCGAAATCTACGACACTACGACTAAATTCGGTACCGTCATCGAGAACATGGTCTATGACGAGGAAACGCGCGAGCTTGATTTCACCGACGATAGCCTGACGCCCAACATGCGTTGCGCCTATCCATTGAACTACATCTCAAACGCCTCTGAAACTGCACTCGGCGGGCATCCAAAGAACATCATCATGCTGACGTGTGACGCTTTCGGTGTTCTGCCTCCGATTGCGCGGCTGACACCAGCTCAGGCGATGTATCACTTCTTGTCCGGCTTCACTTCGAAGGTGGCCGGGACAGAGCGCGGTGTGACCGAACCACAACCAACGTTCTCGACCTGTTTCGGCGCACCCTTCATGCCGCGCCGTCCCGAAGTCTACGGCCAACTTCTGCGTGACAGGATCGCCCGTCATGGTGCAACCTGCTGGCTGGTCAACACTGGCTGGACCGGTGGAGCTTATGGCACTGGTTCACGGATGCCGATCAAAGCAACCCGTGCCCTTCTGACTGCCGCTTTAGACGGATCGTTGGAGAAATCCGAGTATCGAAAAGACAAGAATTTCGGCTTTGATGTGCCGGTCCACGTGTTCGCCAGTGCAGTGCCGGATATCCTTCTGGATCCGCGCCGCACCTGGGACAACCCAGAGGCCTATGATCGCCAGGCTGCAAAACTAGTTGCAATGTTTTCGGAGAACTTCGCGCAATACGAAAGCTATATCGACGACGACGTCAGAGCGGCAGCGATCGGCTAAGATCAGTTAAGACCAGCCTTCCGTGCAAGGGGTGAAATAGCCACCCAAACGAGCCGGAGGCTGGTCACAATCCCTGGAAAGCTCTGTTTTCATTGCGTCAGGGTCACCTTCTGGCAGTGCGCCTGCTCCACATCCGGCCAGCACCAAAGTAAAAATTGCACAGCGCAAAAAATCTCTCCTACAATAAAATCTATTGTGCGTAACACACAGGAGTTAATCTCGGGTAGAGAGTTCTTTGGAAAGGGCGAACGAGCCTCGATCTAAGGGCAAACGGCTATTGAATCGCAAGGGCCACGGACCCGAAACTGTTTCAGGCATTGGACTCCAATGTCGCAATCTCAGCCCGCCCCGCTTCGGTCAGCTCAAACACACCCCGCTTAACACGCATGAACCAGCCATAATGATTTGTCGCCATCATACGTGTCGCTGTCGGCACATCCGCCCCTTTGGCGACGACCGTGCCCCTCGATGCCCCGTTCGTCGCCAGAAAACGCGCGCATTTCTGTGCATCCTGCCGATAGGCTGTGACCAAACCCACCCGCGTGGCACCCCCTATATTCGGATCGCCCACACGCCGCGCAAATTCGCGCAACAACAGCTCTTTACGCACTTTGTTTTCACGTGGGCGATAAGGAGCCGGATCGCAATGAACCTCCACCAACGCATCCTTTAAGCGAACGGTGATCAACCCAAGGCCCAAACGGCGGCAAAGCGATTTCATGTTCTTCAGCGCGGTCCAGGACGCACGTCCGGTCTTTCGGGGAACAGCCATGTAAACAACATCCGAAATCGCCTGTCGTGCAACAGCCTGATGTACCAAAGATAAAGAAAAACCTGTCTTCAGCTCAACGATTACTGGCGGATCGCCATCACGACAACCAACGACATCTGCGGCCCCTACCTCGGCCTTAACCTCATAGCCCTGCCCTTCAAGAAACGCCTTTATCGGCGCATAAAGCTCGGTTTCGCGCACTTGGCACTGCCTCATTACTGTTGGGGTCACCATGCAAAATCCCCCGCCCGGCATCAAGAACCAGGCGAGGGAATGGTTCAGCGCCCTCCGGTTCTACCCGGGAAGCGCGGCGGTTTCCCGCCCTGCTGTCCACCAAAACGTTCTTTTAAACCTGATGGCAACCGGCTTTGGTTAGGGCTGAACCCAGGCTTTTTTGACTGAACAGTTTTGGACAGATCTGTTCCGTGTCCGCGCGTGGCGGGTGACTTTGGTGTTTTGGGCATATTGCGCCCTTTCGTGAAAATGGATTTGGGGTCCGCTCAGATGAACGGCACGACACACCCCGAAAACGGGGTCAGCCTGTCTGGTCCATTGTCAGATCACTCCTGAAAAATGTGTTGGCGCCTCGACGCCAGGCATGTGCGCGGGGATTAAGCTTTGTTGTCCATTGGTCCTGCACTCCTTTTCAGATCGGCCCTGATTACTTCAGTTATGCGTGCGCGTCAAAGCTGCCGCGCAACCAGGGCGGGGTGACATCGCCGACTCCACTGATATAACGCCGCCAAATCCAACACCTTCACGGACATCGCACACATGACCATCAAAGTTTTTGGCCACAAATCCCCTGACACCGATTCCACAGGCTCGCCTATCATCTGGGCCTGGTATTTAAACGAATGCAGGGGTCAGCAGGCCGAAGCCCGTCTGTTGGGCGACCCCAATACCGAAGCCCTTTTTGTACTGCGGCGCTGGAACCTGGACCGCCCGGAGCTTTTGGAGGATGTGACAGCCGAGGACGAGGTAGTCATCGTTGACACCAACAACGTGGCCGAACTGCCGCCATCCATCAACGAGGCTAAAGTGATCGAAGTCATCGATCACCACATGCTGCAAGGTGGTCTGAAAACCAAAAGCGCTATCAATATCACAGTGCGACCGGTCGCATGCACCGCAACCATCTTGTACGACATGATGGGAACTGACGCCGAGAAGATGCCGGATCACATCAAAGGCGCGATGTTGTCTTGTATTCTGAGCGATACGCTCGAGTTCCGCTCTCCGACGACAACAGATGTCGATCGGGAACTGGCAGAAAAACTGGCGGCCGATCTGGGCATAAACATCCCGGATTACGCTTCCGAGATGTTCAGCGCGAAATCTGACGTGTCGTCTTATTCCAATTCTGAACTTCTGCGGATGGACAGCAAAGAATACGAAGTAGACGGAACAAAGTTTCGGGTCTCGGTCATGGAAACCACGTCACCAGCTACTGTTTTGGCTCGTAAAGACGGATTGGTTGAAGACATGGTCAGCGTCGCAGAAGACGACGGTGTGGATCAGGTCCTGTTTTTCCTGATCGACATCCTGAACGAAGACGCGGTTCTTTTTGTGGCCAACGATCTGGTCAAATCAGTCGCTGAGAAAAGCTTTGGCGTTTCCGTAAAAGGCGACACGGTTCGATTGCCCGGCGTGGTCAGCCGTAAAAAGCAAATCATCCCAGCGCTGAAGGTTTAAGACATTGGTTCAAATCGTAGACAGCCTTGCCGAGATTTCCGACCGTTATGATGCGGTGTTCTGCGATCTCTGGGGCTGTTTGCACAATGGCCTGAAGCCCTTTGACGAAGCTGTCGAAGCCTTGCGCACCTTTCGCGCCACCGGCGGCAAAGTTGTCCTTCTGACAAACGCTCCCCGGTCTCGACACGAGGTCGAGAAACAAATGGATGACCGTATCGGCGTGCCGCGCGATTGCTGGGACGTGATTGCTACCTCGGGCGACAGCGCCCGGTCCGCCATGTTCCAGGGCGCCATCGGCGACAAGGTCTGGTACATGGGCCCCGAACATGACCTGACCTTCTTCGAGCCGCTGCATCTGATCAATAATCCGGTTCAGATCACGCGCGTGCCGCTGGAAGACGCGACCGGCATCGCCTGCCTTGGCCCCTTTGATGCCATGGCGGACCCGGACGTGAACCGGCCTGAGTTCCTTTACGCCAAGCAAAAGGGCCTGAAACTGCTTTGTGCCAACCCCGATATCGTTGTGGATCGCGGTGAAACACGGGAATGGTGCGCCGGCGCGCTGGCCAATCTTTATACCGAGATGGGCGGCGAAAGCCTTTATTTCGGAAAGCCTCATCCTCCGGTCTACGATCTGGCGCGGCGCCGATTGGCCGCGCTCGGCGGTCTGGTGCCCGACAGCCGTATACTGGCCATCGGCGATGGCATTCTGACGGATATTCGGGGCGCTTTGGGCGAAGATATCGATAGCCTGTTCATCACTGGCGGGCTGGCGGCGGTCGAAACCAAGACCCAGCGCCAGCCGGATCAGGCCGCGCTGGATGCCTATGTCGAGGGACAGCAACTTACGCCAACCTATGCGGTCGGATATTTGAGGTAGTTTCCGTTTTTGGTTTCGCCCCGACTTCGTCGAGTCGATCCGCTGGGGCGCTGCCCCAGACCCCGGAGTATTTTTGATCAGAAGAATTGGGAATGCGGTCGGAACACACTTAAAACATTAGCCTCCAATATAAACTCGAGACTGACCAAGCGCGGACAGACTCGACAGTCCGCTCTTTCTTTCTGGTAGAAATACTCCGGGGGAGTGTGAGGGGGCAGCGCCCCCTCGCCCACCGCGGTGCATGAAGTGCAGCGCAAAAAAAGACCCCGCCGAAGCTGGCGAGGTCAAGTCGGTCAGTGCCGTGGGGCGGCCACAGGCACCGGCGGTATTCAAATTCTCATGTCACATTTCGGATCGGATCTGCTGGCGCAGCACATCAATCGAAACGTTCTTGCCCTCTTTGCGGAAGTGCCAATATGTCCAGCCATTACAGCTTGGCGCACCTTCCAAAGCTGCACCCACCTGATGGATCGACCCCTTGATATCATCTGCAATCAATGTCCCATCAGCCCGCACTTTCGCTGCCTGACCACGGGGCGATATCAGCACCTCACCCGGGCGTAGCATCCCACGTTCAACCAGTTGACCGAAAGGCACCCGCGGCTCGCTTCGTTTGGAAACCGAAACCTCCAGCGCAGCCTTGTCAAACTTTCGAACCTTGGAAATCCGCTTCGTCGCCACATCGCGATAGGCTTTTTCCCGTTCAATTCCAATGAATTCGCGCCCCAGCATCTTGGCCACAGCGCCGGTCGTCCCGGTCCCGAAGAACGGGTCCAACACCACGTCACCCGGATTGGTCGTGCCCAACAAAACCCGGTGCAACAGGCTTTCAGGTTTCTGCGTCGGATGCGCCTTATCGCCGTTTTCGTCCTTCAGACGCTCGTGCCCGGTGCAGATCGGCAGCACCCAATCGGACCGCATCTGCACCCCTTCATTCAACGCCTTCAGCGCCTCGTAGTTGAACGTGTATTTCGATCCTTCGTCCTTCGACGCCCAGATCAATGTCTCATGGGCATTCGTCAAACGCTTGCCCCGGAAATTCGGCATCGGGTTCGACTTGCGCCAAACCACATCATTCAGGATCCAGAACCCCTGGTTCTGCAACTCAGCGCCCATGCGGAACACGTTGTGATACGACCCGATCACCCAAATCGCACCGTTCGGCTTCAACAACCGCCGCGCAGCCGCCAGCCAATCGCGTGTAAACTTGTCATAAGCTCCAAAGGATCCAAACTGATCCCAAGCGTCATCAACCGCATCAACCTTGGAATTATCCGGGCGATGCAAATCCCCACGAAGTTGCAAATTGTAAGGAGGATCCGCAAAAATCAGATCGACCGAAGCCTCAGGAAGCGACCGCATAACCTCGATGCACTCGCCGTCCAGAATCGTATTCAATGGCAGCTTTTTAGCTGCTTTTTCCGTCTTCGTCGTCATCTCTGCCTCTGTCCCCAGACCTGTTCGCGGTCCACGTATTCGTTGGCCTAAAGATGAGTCAAAGGTGATTCGCCGTCAAATTCTTTTTTGAATCAAGTGCTTACGAATTTCTCTTGTCACAAGATATTGTGGACGGTCTTGAACGAACGTCTATGGTGTGGGGTCACCCCGAGATTTTGAAGCGCCTCGCGATGTGCTTTTGTCGGGTAACCGGCGTTTCGTTCCCACCCATACCCGGGGTGCTGTTGCGCCAAATCCACCATGATGCGATCGCGCACCACCTTGGCGACGATAGACGCCGCCGCGATCGAGACACTGCGACCGTCCCCTTTGATCAACGCGGTTGCCGGGCAAACCAGATCGCGCGGGATCATGTTGCCGTCGATCAGCGCATGATCCACCGGCACCCCCAAACCTTCCATCGCCCGACACATCGCCAGATGGGACGCGCGCAGGATGTTGATCTGATCAATCTCCTCAACGCTGGCATGGGCCACTGACACCAACGCGACCGCCTCAATCTCAATGGCCAGCCGGTTGCGGGCCTTGGCGCTCAGTTTTTTGGAATCGTTCAGCCCTTCCGGGATGTTGTTCGCATCCAGAATAACCGCCGCAGCCGTTACCGGGCCCGCCAGCGGACCGCGCCCCACCTCATCGACGCCTGCCACCCGCGCAAAACCTGAACGCACCGCCTCCAACTCAAATGAAAAATCCGGTCCCGCCATGAACCAACACAAACACCACTCGCGAGTGGTCCACAAGAAGAAGGGCTGCTCGGATCAAACCGAAACTAACCACTCGTTCCACGTGCGCGTCGCACTGTTTCTAGTTCGGCTTTCAAACGCTCTTCCTCCTCCAGAAGGAATTGCGGGTCATAGTCCGCGTCCAACCCAAGCTTAGGTTTCTGGTCTTCTGGTTTGCTCTGAAGCTTCTCAAATACTACTTTGATAAATCTGACATCGCTCGAAACTGTGACCGTCTCTTCCGTAAAATTGTGCACACCAACGGTGAGCTTCCCAACATAGGCCGGCGCGATAAGTGGTCCGTGCGAAACTATCAATCCTGAGGACAGTAGATCTATGGTCGGCCCAACACGTCCAACCATGTCTCGAGGCATTCGAAAGTGTTCAAGGGTGTGCACAAATTTCGTTAAGCCCGGTTTGATGGTCAGATGCGAACCAGGTTTCAGCATCTTTGGGCGGCTGTTCCTTGGAAGCCCGTCCCAGATCCCTCCGATTTGGGTATCATAAGCAGTTGCGCGCAGCCGCGCATTCTCAAACGGCGCCAGGATCAAAGTATCGTCTGTGTATTCTGCCTCCGGGCAGTCCGCCCACTTCTCAATTAGGACACGCAATTGATGATCAACGACTATCCCCGGCATGAGGTCGAATCCGGCATTTAAGCCAAGTGTGCGAAGGTAGTACTCTGCCGGCCTTTCGGGATGTTCTCTCTCGGAAGCTTTCAGCTCGGACCAAAAATCTTCGGGCGTCCCGAGCAATTTCGCAATTGCAGTGGATGTCTCATGATCCACAGTCTTCGTCCGACCTGTAATAAGGTGCGAAATTGCACCGTCCGTCTTCCGCAAAACGGTGGCAAGCTCTTGATTCTGGACACTGTTCTTGTCCATTACAGCTTTCAGCACAGTTCCGAAAACTTCCAACTCGGCCTCCCCTGTATGTGTGCACTAGCCCCTTATACAGCAAAATACTCCCAGCAATACAGTTAAGTAACGTATGTTACAATATTTCATTTATATTGCTATAAAATTGTATATATGTATACGTACGTGATTTCACAAGTACCACCAGGGGAGATCAATCAAATGGGCAAAGGGTCACAAAACGACAATCAAACGATCATCATCAACAATTACAATGCGCCAACCGAAAAGCCCGAGACCAAGGAACCAGAGATTGAAAACAAAGGACTGTTTTCACTGGCTCGCCAACGTCTTGTTCGCTGGCTCAACAAAGTTCTTTAATCTACGCTCCTCAAGAACTAGGGCGGCCCTCTGTCACCAGAAGACCGCCCCTTACTCGTACCCACCCACTCGTGAGATTAACCCATCCCACTCGTTACAACCTTGGGCCGGGAGGGATGAAGTCCCGGCCCACCGGCGCAGATGGAGATGTGCGGGATACCCGCGCCGGTATTCGATATGTCTTTAACGTGTCGCGACCTTCCATCCGTCGCGTCTCAGGCACCTTGCACCGAACACGGTGCGGAACCCGCGGTTTGTTCGCACAACAGTTTCGCAGGAAACCGGCAGTTTCGACGCGTGCCTGTAGTTGCGGTTCAGACACCGCGATCCATAGGCCAACCGATCCCGACGATCCGTCTCGACCACGCGAAGACACGCCTGCGGCAGCGCCTTCTTCTTATATCCGCGTTTGGCTTTCGGCCCTTTGCGCTGCTCATAGTCACGCACACGACCATCAATCACGCGCCGCCCGTCAAAGGTCTGCTCGATAGACCCAAGCCTGCCAGCGCGCGTCGTTGTCGACGCACGACCGCGATCATTTCGGTTATCAATCGCTTTGGCGATAATCCCTACTGCAACAATCCCGGCGATAGCCTTGGCAAGATCATTGCCATCTGCGCTTGCGGCGTTGGGCATAAAGCTTGCGCTGGCAAGCGCGATACTGGCGACGATGGCAGGAATACTGTTCATAACTGGCCCCATTGGGTTTGCTTCGAAAACACGCAGCAGTGCGATGGGGTCAAATTGGGGCGAACAGCAGAAGTCACGCAATATCGCCGCTTTGCTATGCCATAACAGCCGCCGAAATCCCCGTTGTTATTGATTTTCAATGCGGGAAACAGCAGGGTCGCCCCATGAAGTATCCCATGTTGATAAGCACGACCGCTTTGGTCACCGTCCTAGCCGCCCACGGCGCGTCAGCAGCCTGTTACGCCGATTACAAGGCCAAGCAGGAAAATCCGCTGCGCCTTCACTATGGCGTGGTGCAGGTTGACGCCAATCCCTGCCAGATGTCAGGTGCCGTCAGGAAATCTGTCGCCAACAGGGTCGCCGCAGGCGGCTGGAAAGTGCTACAGGTGCAATCAGTCTTTGATGAAAGCGGACTTGATGCCAAAAAGCGGGATGCAGGTGAGTATTTCCTCCGTTTCTGACGCGCGCGCTGCCGGTGCGCGGGTGGTTGCCCTTGGGATTGCCGCAGTCGTGGTTATCCTTGGCAGCGCGGCTGCCTTCTTGTTGTGGCGGCTACCGTCGGCGAATGCGTTCAACGAACGGGTCGAGCGTATCTTTATAGAGAACGCCGATCTGACTTCGGGCGCCGAGATTAAATTGCTAGAAATCCTGGCACAATCTGGCACCGCCTTTTCCGATGTCCTGACCAGCTATCGCTTCGTGATTTTCGTGCTGATGCTGTTTGCTACCGGTTTGTTAATCGCTTCGTTAGTCTTTGTGGTCACCATCATCGTGCTGAACCGCCGGATCGGTGCCATCGAACGTCAGGGCATTCAGGTGTCGTCCCTTGTCATTTCACGCGAAGAAAACGCGGTTCTGATGAACGACATGGAATTCAAACTAACCGGCGCGGCGATTGAGACGCTGGCGGTCTTGGCCGAAGCGCGTATGGACGGTGACGTCTTGTCTGGCGCGGAAATCGAGGCGATGATTTCCGGCAAACGCCCCGAAGACTGTGAAGAAGCTGCCGGGGCCACGCGGATAAAACGCCTGCGCGACGCGCTCGGGAACCAAATGGTTGCCGAATTGTTAATTAAGACCGTCGCGCGCCAAGGTTACGTTTTATCAATAGATCAGGACGCGATCAGCATGAACTGAGGGCCCTAGCCCGGCCCATGCCCCTCGCGATAGCGGATCTCGCGCTGCGGGAACGGTATCTCGACACCGGCATCCTTCAGCGCGTTCCAGATCAAAAACCGCACTTCAGAAGCATATTTGTTCTTCCCGTCGTCGATCCCTTCAACCCAAAACTCGACCCCGAAATCCACGCCGCTGTCGCCAAACCCCTTCAACTCGCAATCCGGCCCTTCAGGGTCGTCCAACACGCCGGGATGCGTCGCCACTGCATTACTAATCAGGTCCGGGATCATGTTGATGTCCGTGTCATACGACACCGAGAAATCCACCTCATACCGGTTCCCTGACCCTGCATCCGACCAGTTGGTGATCCGCGAGATGATGAAATCTTCGTTCGGAACCACAATCCACTTGCCGTCAAACGTCTCTAAAATCGTCGCCCGCGCGCCCAGTTTGATAATCGTCCCGGCCTCGCCACCGTCCAGCTCGACGTAGTCGCCAACGGTCGCCTGGCCCTCCAGCAACAGAATTATCCCCGAGATGAAGTTCGACGCGATCTTCTGCAAGCCAAAGCCAAGACCAACACCTATGGCGCCACCAATCAGCGCGAATGCCGAAAGGTCTAACCCCATCACGTTCAGCAATATAAGACCAACGGCGGCAAACACCGCCATCTCGAAGACCTTCGCAGCCAACTCCCGCGTCGGCACCCGGATGGTCTCTTGCGCGCGGATGTAGGTCGTACCGGTGTCCGCCGACCAGCGACCCAGCCAGAACAACACCGACCCTGCAATCAACGCCCGCACGATGGCCAGTAACGAGAAATCGATCCGTCCCATCGCGAACCGCGTTGCGTCCAGCGCTGCCACGATGGGTTCGAACAGGCCAACCACATGAAGCGCGGCGATTGGCATGGCGATGTATTTGCCCAGCGTCTTTAAGAAAGGATCTGTGGCGATGTCCTTCAAAATCTGGCGCACTGCCAGGAAGACAAACACTCGCTTGCCCAGTGCTATCACCGCACCCGAGCCAAACAGGGACCGCGTAATCTGCTCGCCCGCTGCCGTGAACGCATAGGCCAGAACCGGCAGCAGCAACGGCAGGAACATGACGGTAAACCGCATACCCTTGGCCAAGGTGCGCTGGGTCGCGTCGCTGGTTTGAAGCAAGCGCTCCAACCGTGGCCGCGCCCAGGCCGACACCACAACCGCCAACAAGTAAGCCGCAATCAAAAGCCCGAATTGGGCATAGGCCGCTGGAGACGTGATCCACTCCAAAAGGACGCCCGCCCCCTGCTCGTAATATCCTTCCAGCGTCTCAATCATGATCCAATACCCCTAAATCCAGCCGAGCTCATTGCGCCCATAAATGACGTGTTTGCCTGTTTTTTCCCATTATTTGTGCCAATCGGCCACCCTACATTTCAAGTGTCGGGTCGGCATCGATCATCCCCGTTGTCCCTGGACCCGGCCCCCTCGGTCGTAAGGCGCGTCCCTACGTCCGAGGTTGGGAATTCAGTGTGTGGGCGCGAGCTGTGTTTTACGAGTGGGGGAGGCACGGTTGAACGTGTCCAAGCCAGGTCAGCTACATGACCATTTAACCAAGGGGGGTCGGGCACGTTGCTCGGCCCCTCTTTCGTCAGCTTCCCGGACCAGACTCATTCTGCAAATGCAGCTTCATTTCAACCAAAACCCTTTGAAGCGAGTTGGTCTCGTCCAATAGGCGTTTCGCCTCATTCAACGAAATCACGCCGTCATCAATTGAATGATTGTATTCGGCCATCAATGTTGCAAAGCGTTGCGACAAGCGGATCACATCACTGTTCAACCCGCCATCGTTTGCGTCGTGGTCGTCACCATACTCCAGGCTCAGGTTCTGCAACTCGGCAAGCGCCTTGGTCACAAACGGCGCCGAGGCGACCTGCTCCAGCTCCAACACCACATTCACCGGCATGAACCGATCAAAGTTTTCGCTGGCCATCGACGCATAACGTCCCAACGTCGCTTTCGACTTTCCCGAAACCTCGCACGCCTTGGCGTAACCGATGTCTTTGATCAGGGCTTCGATATGGCGTTTCAGATAATCCCTCTGCGCGGCGCTTTCTTTGGCGTCCGTTGTCATCCAAGTTCCTTTTCGGCTTTCCCCGTTGCCGTGGCCCGACTTTAAGAGAAATATCGCGCGCTGCATACCTGCAAAGAACGATACGGTTTAGATCAGCGGCACCGCGCCAGTCAGGTTTTTGGACAGACTGCTTCGGCTTCAATTTCAACCCGATAACCGCCGATCAATCCCGCTACCACAACAAGTGTGTTTGCCGGTTTGATCCCGCCGAAAATCCGACCATGTGCCAGCGACACGGTCTCTACATCCGCCTCGTCAACAATGTAGATGCGCGTGCGCACGATGTCTTCGGCGCGTCCGCCCAGCGCGGCAAGAGCTGCCAATATCTTATCGATGACATATATCGTTTGCGCACCCGCATCATCTTTTGCCACGACCCTGTCGGAACCAGCCGTTGCGGTGGTGCCGGAAACCAATATGCGGTCGCCGACACGTTGAACGCGGGCATAACCGGCGATGTCTTCCCACTTCGACCCGCTCAAGACTTGTTGCCCGCCTTGCCGATGGGGCGTTTCGGTGGCGACATGCTGCAACGGCATCTCGTCCAAATGGTGACTAAGGTCCCCCGACGCAGTCAGAAACGGCGGCTTTCGGTATTCATCTCCACAGTCGCCCGGAACTTCGCGGCTGCCTGCAAATGCAGCCGTCAGCAGTGCCGTATCACCTTCGTCCAACTCGAACGAAAACAGGCGCAGGTTGTCATCGACGTGCGCCCGTTCACCCAACCGGGCGCCGATAATGACACCTGCGACTGCCGAATGCTCCAACACCCAGCGTGTTGCGACATTGGTGATCGAAACCCCGTGTTTCTGGGCCACGATATTCGCGGCGACCAAGATAGCCTGATAGGCATCCCACCCTCCGGCAACATCAATAAACCGTTTGTATTTGCTCTTTGACCAATCCGCGATCTCGTCCGGTTCCGCCTGCCCAAGCCAGCGATCCGAAAGAAACCCTCCGCAAATCGTCCCATAGGCCAGAAGCCGAACACCGGTTTCTGCACACAAGTCGGACAATACACCTGAAGCCCGGCGATCCATCAGCGAAAAAGAAACCTGATTGGTCAGAATTGGAACACCATCCGACAAGGCCACCCGAAGATGCGCTGCATCGAAATTCGTCACCCCAATCTCGCCAATCAGCCCTTCGTCGCGCAACCGCGACAACTCGTGCAGGGCATCCAGCCAAGCCGGATGCTGAAAGCTCCACCAGTGAAACTGCAACAAATCAACGCGCTCTACACCTAGCCGCGCCAGTCGATCCTGAACACCGGCCCGCACCACGTCAGCCGTCATTGGCCCCGGCGAAGGGCACCATTTGGTCAGCGCGGTCACACCCGAGCCAGCGTCGCCAGCCAATAAACGCCCCGTAATAATCTCGGCACTTCCATAGTGATCGGCCATGTCAAAGGTATCGAAACCGCGTTCAGCATAACCCGCCAGCCATCCAGCTCCGGTGTCTGGATCAATCACGTCACCATCTTTTTCAATGTCCGCAACTTGCCAAAGCCCAGTCAGCACGCGCGATATCTCAAGATCATTCGAAAGGCGCAGGCGCTCTGGGCGTGCAGATGACGACATGAATTTGGCCTTTCTTTCCCCCGCAATGCGCATATGACCTTGAGGGCCGCGCAACATGCTTTACCGTGTGCCAGATAAAACGAAGCACACAGCGGCGTCCAGCAGAAGGGGTGGAATGGAACCGGACCAGAACGATCAGGGTTTTTGGCTGTACGATCTAAAGGTCGAAACCGTTCTCGACGGTCGCACTCCTGTTTGTCGTCATATCGAAGGCGAAAGTTTTCTGGTGGAAGGCGAAACACTGGTCTTTGGGCCAGATACGCGCCTGTCCATGTATGCGCTTGCCGCGCTTTTACCTTTGCTGCCGGTGAAACAACGCATGACCGACCCGAACGACTGGATCAGCACCGATGCCGAAGTCGCCTGTGCGGATCCCCACTGCGGCGGCCGGTTTCGTATCTCACGGTTGGACAAACGCTGGTTCTCTCACGCTGAAACGACTGGCCTGCCAGATAACCGCGCCAAACCTTATTGGCAGACCGAACGCTCATGACAGTTGAAGCAGTCGAACTACGCCCGGGCTACGGGATATCACGCGTGATCAAAGGTGGCTGGCAACTGGCCGGTGACCACGGCCCTGTTGATCGCACGGACGCCATTCGCGACATGGAAGCCTTTCTGGACGCAGGCATAACGACCTTCGACTGCGCCGACATCTATACCGGCGTTGAAGAAATGATTGGCGAGTTTATCGCAGATGTGCGCCGCCGCCGTGGGGCCGATGTGGCCAGTCGCGCCCGCATTCATACCAAGCTGGTGCCAGATTTAGGGCTTCTGGAAAACATTCAGGTCAAAGACGTCGAAGCCATTGTCGACCGCTCGCTCAAACGGCTGCAGATCGATCAATTGCATGTGGTTCAGTTCTTCTGGTGGGACCTGTCGCTTGGCGACCCCCTGATCGGCATGGAAGCCCTGAAACAGTGCCAGGACAAAGGTAAGATCGCCCACCTTGGCGTCACCAACTGGGACGCCGCCGAAACGCAGCCATTTCTTGATGCCGGGTATGAATTGGTCTCGACCCAGGTCCAGTACTCCCTGCTTGACCGCAGAGCCGAAGCTGGCCTGACGTCATGGGCGGCCACAAACAATATTCAACTGCTGTGTTACGGCACACTCGCCGGTGGTTTTCTGACCGACCGCTGGCTGGATCAACCCGACCCGGGTTTCGCATTTGAAAACAGAAGTTTGGTCAAATACCGCCTGATCATCGATGAATTTGGACCCTGGGCCAAATTCCAGAACTTGCTGCGCACCCTGAAATCCATCGGCGACAAGCACGGCGTCTCGCTCTCCAGCGTCGCCACACGCTGGGTGCTCGATCGCCCGCAGGTCGCCGCCGCAATCGTCGGCGCCCGCTATGCCCGCCACCTACCAATGACTCTTGAGGCTTTTGCATTTCAGTTGGACGCTGAAGACCGTGGTGCAATTCAGGCGATATTAGACACCGCCCCCGGACCCAAAGGATCTGTCTTCGCGCTTGAACGTGATCGCAACGGTCGCCACGGCAAGATTATGAAATACAACCTCAACACTCGCCCCGATGACAAGGTTCTTGGCAGTGACTGAGGTTATTCTGTCCACCAAAGGGTTGTCGCGCAGCTTTGGCTCGGTGCGCGCCGTCGATGATGTTTCGCTTGATATTCGGCAAGGATCGATCACCGGGTTAATCGGCCCCAATGGCGCGGGCAAATCGACCTTATTCAACCTGCTAACCGGGGCATTGAACCCGGATCAAGGCCACGTTCATCTAATGGGCAATGATGTAACCAACATGCCGCCCGATCGCCTGTTTCAAAACGGGCTGGGACGTACTTTTCAGATCCCCCGACCCTTTGCCCGGATGAGCGTTTTAGAAAACGTCATGCTGGCCCCAACACAGCAAACAGGCGAGACCATCACCGGCCCGTTCCTGTTCCGCACCCGCATGCAGTCGCAAGAACGCCAAATCCGTGACAAGGCGCTTGAGGTCCTTGATTTCGTCACACTCGGTGACCTGGCCGATCACCCTGCCGGCCAGATATCCGGCGGGCAGATGAAACTCTTGGAATTGGCGCGTGTTCTGATGGGGGACCCAAACCTCATCCTTCTTGACGAACCCGCGGCCGGGGTTAACCCGGTTCTGACCCAGACACTGATCGGCAAGATAGAAGAGCTGAACAAGCGCGGAACAACATTCGTGATTATCGAGCACGATATGGATTTCGTCATGCGCCATTGTGATCCGGTCATCGCACTTGCCGAAGGTAAAGTCGTCTTTCAGGGTACCAGCGAAGAAGCAAAATCCAATCCAGTGCTGCTCGACGCTTATCTTGGGGCAATGGAAGATGGCTGATCTGATCCTCCAAGCGCAAGGCGTCACCGCCGGTTATGTGCCTGACTTGCCCATCCTGCGCTCAGTTTCGCTTGATGCGCGTGCCGGGCAGGTCACACTGATCATCGGCCCAAACGGCGCAGGCAAATCAACGCTGATCAAAGCAATCGCTGGGCTGATTCCGGTTAGCAGAGGCCAGATTTCGTTCGAAAACGCTGACATAACGCATATGCGCACTGACCAAATGGCAATCAAAGGCATCGCCTATGTTCCGCAAACTGACAACATATTTCGCAGCCTGACGATCCGCCAAAACCTCGATCTGGCACTTCGTCGAACAGGCGGAAATGCGTCAGCAACACTGGACCGCCTTTTCAACCAGTTCCCGGCGCTGGCAGACAAACATCGCGACAAAGCGGGCACGCTTTCCGGCGGGCAACGGCAATTTTTGGCAATTGCCATGGCCCTTGCTTCGGACCCTCGCCTTATCCTGATGGACGAACCGTCAGCCGGTCTAAGCCCCAAGGCCGCACAAGAGGTCTTGGAACACGCCCGCGCGCTGACTGAGAGGGGCGTCTCGATCCTTTTGGTAGAGCAGAATGTCAATCAGGCACTGCGGCTGGCTGACCACTGTTTCATTCTGGCCGAGGGACGAAATCAGGTCGACGGACGCGCCGAAGATCTATTGAACGACGACGTTGTCGGCGAGATTTATCTCGGCGGGCGCAGGATCGGGGCCGCATGATCCAGAACCTGATCGATGGGGTCCTGACCGGCTCGTATATCTCGCTGGGAGCAATCGGCCTGACACTGGTGATGCATATATTAAGGTTCGCCAACTTCTCGCACGCCGAACTTTTGTCACTTGGGGCCTATTTCGCCCTGGTTTGCGACGCGCTGGTATCTGCACTGGCACCGGCTTTGGCAATCAAACTTGCACCACTGTCCATGACATGGGCGTTGGCAGCAGCAATCGTCATTTCGATGGTGATCACGGGCCTATCCGCCTTGGTGATTGACCGATTAGTGTTCAAACGTGTGCGCGAAAAAGGGCAGGAACTATCTATGGTCTTCGCCAGCTTCGGCATGGCTTTGGTGATCCGAAACATCATTGGCCTAATCTTTGGACTTAGCCCGCAACTGTACTCTCGCGATATCGCTTTTGCCAAAGTTCTCAGCCTTGACCCCCTTATCCTGGTCAAGCCGGACCAGGTGTTCGTGCTGATCGCTGCACTGGCGATCATGCTGATCCTGCACCTTGTTCTTTCGCGCACAACCTTCGGATACTCTCTGCGCGCGGTGGCAGAAAATCCGTCATTGGCTCAAGTTAACGGCATCAATTTGGCGCGCACCATCATGGCCGTCTGGCTGATCGGCGGCGGACTTGCTGCCGTCGCTGGCGTCTTTTACGGCCTTAGCCACCAGTTAATTCCGGTTATGGGGCGCGATTTGGTCTTGCCGATATTCGCCGCCACCATCGTCGGAGGCATCGGTAGCGTCTATGGTGCCGTGCTAGGCGGGTTCATCGTCGGCGTCGCTGGCAACATGGCCCTTGTCATCCTGCCATCAGGATACACACCCTCTGTGCCATTCCTATTGATCCTGCTGGTGCTGATGATCCGACCCCACGGTCTGTTTGGCGAGGCGCGCGCATGATCGGTGTCATTTCCTACCTCGTCTTCTTCGCCACAACCGCCTCGATCCTGGCAATTGCGGTTTTGGGATTGAACCTGCAATGGGGCAATACGGGCTTGTTCAATGGCGGTGTCGTCGCCTTCTTTGGTGCGGGCGCCTACGGAACACTGATCCTTGGCGGAACCACACAAGACGGGCATCTCGGTGGTTTTGGCCTGTTTTACCCCCTCGCCCTCATAGGCGGCATGGCGGCAGCCGGTTTGATGGCCTGGATCGTCGGCCTGCTCACCTTACGCCTTCGGCACGACTATCTGGCAATTGCAACTTTCGGCGTGGCCGTTGCCTTTGAAAACCTGATGCGCAACGCCGAATGGCTGGCAGGCGGCGCAAAAGGCGTGCGCGGATTCGGGCGCCCGCTGCGCAGCGCCCTGGGCGACGGATTTCTTTATAACCTGATGTTCTTCGCAGTAGTGCTGATGCTGTTGATCGCCACCTACCTGTTCCTGCAACGCCTCGTCGCCTCGCCCTTTGGTCGCTTGCTGCGTGCCATCCGCGAAGACGAAGAAGCGGCCCAATCGCTCGGCAAAAGCCCTTCCAAAATCCGCCTTACAGCGTTCATAACCGGTTCCGTCATCCTCGGTTTGGCGGGCGGCCTTTATGGCACCTTCTATGCCTTCGTCAGTCCGCAGGATGTACTGCCAACCCTGACCTTCCAAATATGGGCAATGCTCATCGTTGGCGGCGCAGGTAACAATCGCGGCGCTATCTTCGGCGCCTTCCTGATCTGGGGTGCCTGGACAGCCTCGGGTTGGGCCTTGTCGCGATTTGCGCCCATCGAAGCGCAACTCTATACTGGCTCAGTTCAATTCGTACTGATTGGGTCGGTCATTGTCGGCATGCTTATGTGGCGCCCGCAGGGACTGCTGCCTGAGCGGCTGGTTGTATCACAAAGGGGAAAAACCCCATAAGACCAAATAGGGAGTGTAACATGTCATTTTTTAAATACCTCGGGGCCGTGTTTGGCCTCGTGCTGGGGCTATCAACGCTAAGTGGCGTCGCCTACGCACAAGACTGTACAACAAAGATCGGCGCTGTTCTGCCAACTTCCGTCGACTGGGGCCGCCCAATTGCCGAAACCGCTCAGTTCGCTGTTGATCAGGTCAATGCCGCTGGCGGTGTCGCCGGATGCCAGATCGAAATGGTTCTGCGCGACACGCAGGTTGACCCCAAAGTCGGCGTCGATGCCGCCAAAGCGCTGGTCGATCTTGAAGGCGTAAATGTCCTGCTTTGCGCTGTCTCTTCCGGCGTTTCCATGCCGATCCTGACGTCCGTCACCGTGCCGGGTGGCGTCATGCAGATGTCCTGCTGCTCATCCTCGACGGCTTTCACCAAATTGTCCGAAGACGGTAAAACCGGCGGCCTGTGGTTCCGCACCTTTGCCACAACTGGCGTTCAATCTGCTGTGGCCGCAAAAGTCGCTTCTGACAATGGCCATAAATCCGTCGCTGTTCTTTATAAGAACGACGATTGGGGCCAGGACATGGCGCGTCTGATCGCAGCTGACTTTGCTGCAGTTGGTGTTGATGTAACCGCTTCTGTCGCCGTCAACGACGGTCAGCCAAGCTATCGCGCCGAAGTAACTCAGGCTCTGGCCAGCAAGCCAGAAGCACTCTACCTCGCTCTGTACCCTGCCGAAGGCACCGCCGCAGTTCGTGAATGGATTTCGCTGGGTGGCACGCAGAACATGATCATGGCCAACTCGATGAAATCCGACGAATTCCGCGAGAACGTCGGCCTGCAATACCTCGGCAAGGCGCTTGGCACCGATACAGCGTCGCCTCGTTCCGCCAGCGCTGACGCTTTCCGCGCAGCCTATGTAGAGCGTTTTGAGTCCGAGCCGAATGGCCCAGGACTGGCCAATAGCTATGACGCTGCCATGATTGCGCTTCTGGCCATGGAAGCCGCCGGCCAAGGTGCCTCGGGCGAAGCGATCGCAGCTGCCGTTGCTAAAGTGACCGATCCAAACGGCACAGCTGTCACCGCCGACACCGCAGGCTTTGCAGCCGCGAAAGAGGTTCTCGCAGGCGGCGGGACTGTGATGTATCAGGGCGCAACCGGCAACGTTCAGTTCGACGAAAACGGCGACGTCTCGGCACCTGCCGTCGTCTGGTCGTTCAATGACAGCGGCACTCAAGAAGTCGAGTATATGTCCTTGACCGACGTAGATGCCTTCATCGCGTCGTTGAAGTAAGCCTTCGGTCTCATACACCGAAAATCTACGGCAAGCCGCCCCACCGGTGGCTTGCCGTTTTTCTTTCCGAGTCTTCGAATTCAGATGGGAATGGCGGCCCCGATAGGAGTCGAACCTATGACCTACCGCTTAGGAGGCGGTTGCTCTATCCTCTGAGCTACGGGGCCTGCGCGCGATGTTTGTGCAATTTCTGCGCTCTGTGCAAGGCACCAAAGTTATCTAACCGGTTGCACGACATGTGAATCCGCGCGACCATTGTCCAACTGCAATAGCACTCACTTCGAAAGTCCCACTTTTCACCATGACGGACAAAAAGATTATCCCGATGAACGACGACATCGACATGCCACCGCGCCGCCCCCTGACACTTCGTGATGTTTCCGAAGCATCGGGCGTGTCCGAAATGACTGTCAGTCGCGTGTTGAGAAACCGGGGCGATGTGTCAGATGCCACCCGCAAAAAGGTGCTGAAAGCTGCCAAGACCCTTGGCTACGTTCCCAACAAGATTGCTGGCGCACTGGCGTCCAGCCGCGTGAACCTGGTCGCCGTCATTATCCCGTCGCTGTCCAATATGGTCTTCCCAGAAGTCATGACCGGCATCAGCGAGGAATTAGATGGCACTCCGTTGCAACCTGTCGTTGGTGTCACGAATTACCTGCCCGAAAAAGAAGAAGAAGTTCTGTTTGAAATGCTGTCCTGGCGACCGTCCGGCGTAATAATCGCCGGGCTGGAACACTCGGACGCCTCCAATGCGATGCTTCGCAGCGCCGGAGTGCCCGTCGTCGAGATCATGGATGTTGATGGCGATCCTGTCGATGCCATGGTTGGTATCAGCCACCGCCGCGCAGGGCGCGAAATGGCCCGTGCCATCGTCAAATCGGGTTACGAAAACATTGGGTTTCTGGGCACCAAGATGGCGCTCGACCACCGCGCCCGCAAGCGTTTCGAGGGTTTCACCGAGGCTTTGGCCAAAGAAGGGCTCGAGGTCATGGATCAGGAATTCTATTCCGGTGGCTCCGCTCTTGCCAAAGGTCGCGAAATGACCGCTGCCATTCTGAAGCGCTCGCCTGACCTCGATTTCCTCTATTACTCAAACGACATGATCGGTGCGGGCGGTTTGCTGTATTGTCTGGAAAACGGCATCTCGGTGCCGGGCGACCTTGGCCTTGCAGGGTTTAACGGCGTCGATCTTTTGGATGGACTTCCAAAACAGCTTGCAACGATGGACGCAGGGCGGCTTGAAATTGGCCGCGAAGCCGCACGTATTGTCGCCGGGCGCAGCGATGGATCCATATCCGAGTCCGGCCAACGCGTTGAACTGTCATCAACACTTCAACCTGGCGAGACGTTGCGCCGCTGGAGTCGCTGACAGACGTTTCGGATTTTTGCTAATTTCAAAATGTCTTCTGCCAAGCGCGGTAAGACATTCTCAAGCCTTCCCACTCACAGTTGTGGAAATTGCGCCTGATCTCGGGGGTTGATCCGGCGCGGTGCGGTGCATCCGCACTTTTCTGGTGAGAGGCAAAATGACCATTCCATATCTAACCCGTCAACGACGGGTATTCCCCCGGTGCGGTGAGGTTGCCCGCACGTCGGCGTTCCGAACTGCCATGACAGGTCACACAGGGGCCACATTATGTGCCTGATCTGCGCTGAAATGCAGCCTTGGATCGATGTCTGCAATTACACCGGGGTTACGCCGGCTGACGAAACGACAACGACCGCAGAGAACAGCCTGCCTGTCTATACGATGGACGAAATCGCAACCCAGTTGACCAACACTTACTGGGGCGGCAACTCATATTCCTTCAACGTCGCTCCCGGCGGATCACTTACTGTCGATCTAACCGGCCTGACGACCGCCGGTCAGGATATGGCCCGCCAATCGCTCGAAGCCTGGAGCGTTGTAACCGGCATCAATTTCATCGAAACTCATGCCAGTCAGGGCACCGCAACCGGCACGGTGGTCGAGGGTCCAGACGCCGGTTCAGGCACGATCACCGCCTACTCCATGTCCGTTGGCGATGATTTCCAGGGTAGCCTGACCGGCACCGTTGATCGCGACTCTGTCGCCGTTACTCTCGCGGCAGGCGAACGTATCACGATCAGCATGTCCGGCGATACCAGCGGCGGCAATGCACTGGACGATCCCTACCTGCGGCTGCGTGACTCTTCGGGCAATTTGCTAATGGAAAGCGACGACCACATTGGATCAGACAGTTTCATCGCCTTTCAGGCTGAAACAGCCGGAACCTATTACATTCAGGCAGGGTCCTTTAACGACGCCAGCCTCGGCGACTATGCCATTGAGGTTCGCAGTGGAATTTCTTCGCCAGACATCGGGTTCGACGACAACAGCAGCAGGGCCTACGCACAATTCTGGACCTCGGGCAGCAACATCGTAAGCTCGCAGATCAATATCGAGGCCAACTGGGCCGGGGGTGCCAATCGCACTGACGGTTATTTCTACCAAACTTACCTGCACGAGATTGGCCACGCCCTCGGGCTGGGTCACGCCGGAAACTACAATGGGGCAGCCACGTATGGCACCGACAACGACTATCTAAACGACAGCTGGCAGGCCTCAGTCATGTCTTATTTCTATCAAACAGAAAATACCTATGTAGATGCCAGCTTCGCCTATGTGATTACGCCGCAAGTTGCTGATATCATTGCAATTCAAAACCTTTATGGTGCGCCAACAGCCAACACCGGCAACGACACCTATGGCAACAACGGCACCACCGGCACCTACCTCGACAGCGCCATGTCGCTGTCGAACGCGGTCTCCTTCACGGTCTTCGACTCCGGCGGCATCGACACTTTCGATTTCGCCGATTTCGGCTTCGATCAAAGAATGGACTTGCGGGAAGAGGCTTCATCGGACCTTGCCGGGCTGAGCGGTAACATCAGCATCGCCCGCGGCACGCTTATCGAATACGGTAAAACCGGCATTGGCGACGATCAGTTAATCGGCAACACCACAGACAATGGCCTCAACGCGGGTGCGGGCGATGATACCCTGTCAGGCGGCAACGGCCATGATGCCCTTGCCGGAGATGCCGGCGCCGACGACCTTGCTGGCGACAGCGGTCACGACTTACTCGAAGGCAGCACTGAAAATGATGTGTTGGATGGCGGCGGCGGAAACGACGCTCTTTTCGGCGATGACATCACCCTTTTAGAACTGTCGAACGCTTTTCCAACCTGGACCCCGCCCGCCGATGCGCAAGCCCTATTGGACGCTGGCGATCTGCTGGCTGTTTGGGACGATATTCTGCTGGATGTCTACTCAATTGCTTAGCGAACTGGATCTAAGCAAAGTAATTGTCTCCAAAGATTATATCGGCTCCACTGCCTCCGAATAGCAGGTCATTTCCTGGGTCACCTGTCAGCAGGTCATCTCCTGCGCCACCGAATACAGTGTCATTCTGACCCCCCGCTTCCACAAAATCATCTCCATCCCCACCAAATAGCAAATCCTCGTCGACATAACCGCGAATAGTGTCATTCCCCGCCGCGCCATCAATAGTGTCACGCCCGAGACCACCCTCAATTGAATCTGCCCCTGCACTACCAAACACTGGCCCAATCAGCGGCGCCACCATTGGCCGGTCTACATTCAGAATATCAGCAATGGTCAAGTCGAGCGCACTCAGCGGCGCGCTATTGGACGTCGTCAGATGAATTACTTCATCGCCATATGAAAGCTGCGCACCCGTCGCCGTCGCCGTCACGGTCAATTGCGAAACATCGGTCAACAAATCGAACGCTGACAGGTCCAACTTATCCGTGCCAAGCTCGAAATCCGCGACCCAATCTTCCACGCCATCTTGCGCAAACACGAACAGATCCGCCCCCGTGCCCCCTGTCAGATAGTCCGATCCTGCGCCATCCAGCACAATATCGTCCCCCGCCCCGGCGGTTATGACATCATCGAAGTCCGACCCAATCATTTGGTCAGACAAGGCAGACCCGCTTAGGCCGCCACCATCACCGATAATCACTGACCCAAGGTCGCTCAGATCATAAGACAAACGCGTCAACCCGGCCTCAAACTCGACACCGCCATAAAGATGCAACGCATTATCCGAAGCGAACATTTCGAGTGAAGACAAAGGCCAAAGCGTCGTCGTCACCTCATCTGCAATCGTCGAAAGATGCACCAACCGGCCACCGGGCAGCATCGTGAACAGCGACACACCCCCATCAGAACCGCCCGCCGCCACATAAACGAAATCGCCAACAATCAGCGTGTCCACAACCGCGATATCATCAAAGCGGGTGTCGGCATCGTCCAACACGTGATCGATGAGCCAAGGCTGCGCGTAGCTATTCACTCCCAGAACAGTTAGCGACGCCGATCCAGTCGACCCGATGACCAATAGTGTTTCACCAAACCTCTGGACGACCTCAACGCCGCTTGGCCCGGAAACCGGCAAGCCTTCTTCAGAGCCATAGTTGCCCCATGGATAAAATGAACCGTCGTTTTGCACCCAAAAGACACTCAACCCATTTTCAGTTGCCGAAGTCGTAACAACAAATTTTTGAGGGGTTGTCCAAGCATCATCATCAATAACAAAACTTGCGCTGGCACTGACGTCGCCAAGGTAAGCCCAGGTTTGATCCAGAAACGAACTTTGTAGGGTTAGTTGCGCCCCGCTGTCCAAATAAAGATCAACACCGCCGCCAACGCGGCCACTGAATAACGCCGAACTCCCCAGAAAACTCACCGCAACCGGCGCAATTAACTCGACCCCGCCCGCAAACAAGCTCTGCCCAACCAACCCACCGGTCGCATCCAGATCAACCATGCCGCCCGCGCTGGCCAGCATCCCCGCAAGCGTCAGCGAGAAACCATCCGCGTCCTCATAAATCCCAAGCTTCGGCGCGATCCCGACCGTGAAATACCCCGTCAACGCCAGCGTCCCAACAGGCGTCAGAGTGCCGTCTGCATTCACTGTTACTTCGGCCACCGCGTTGTCGCTGCGCCCCAGTGCATAAAGCACGGTGCGCCCACCGATCTCCAATACCGCAAGGTCCGAAATCCCTACGGAAAGGCCCAACTCCGACCCGCTTAAAACCTGATCGACAGCCAATTGCGGCACAAGTACCCCCAACAGCAACCGAGCCACCCCTTTGGCCCCGCATCTTTGTCGGCGATTCAGGTAAACATTTGATTGTCAGGAGATTATTTCGAACTTCGTCACATCAACCATACCCCGGTCGGTTATCTTCAACGCGGGAATGACTGGCAGCGCCAGAAAGGCCAGCTGCAAAAACGGCTCCTCCAAGGTCACGCCCAGTGACCGCGCCGCATCGCGCAGTTCAACCAGCCGGTCGCGCACAAATTCAAACGGCTCAAGGCTCATCAGCCCGGCCATCGGCAGCGCCAACTCGGCCAAAACCTCACCGTCGCACGTAACGACAAACCCACCTTCAATTTCTGACAATCGGTTCGCCGCCAACGCCATATCGTCATAGCTGACCCCGACACAGGCAATGTTGTGATGATCGTGACAAACAGTCGAGGCTATCGCCCCCGCCTTCATCCCGAACCCGCGCACAAATCCCGCTGCAATGTTTCCGTTCTTCCCATGCCGTTCCACAACCGCAATCCGCGCCAGATCCCGCGCCGAGTCGGGCCGTTTGTCGCCGTCCACAATCGCAATGTTCTCGTGCAGATGCTCGGTCAGGATCTTGCCTTCAATGATCCCGATCACGTCAGTATCTTCCCGGTTCCCGGTCGTGCGAAAATCGGCGGGACCGACCCGTGGCGCCTTGACCGAATTGCGTCCAACAATCGGCAGCTCCTCCCTACCCATGAAAGCAGCCTCATCCACCAATCGCCCAGCGCAAAACACCTTCGCTGCGTGACACCCCTCAAGACTATCCACAGCGACGATATCCGCCCGCATCCCCGGCGCGATTAGCCCCCGGTCCCTCAACCCAAACGCCTCCGCCGCCGAAAGGCTCGCCGCGCGATAGGCCGCCAACACCGGCGTTCCCAGCGCGATCAACGTGCGGACCATATAATCCAGATGCCCATGCTCGGCGATATCAAGCGGGTTCCGGTCATCGGTGCAAAGACACATATATGGCGACGTCCGCTCGCTCAGAAGCGGTTGTAAAGCGTGCAAATCCTTCGAAACCGACCCCTCGCGGATCAACACCCGCATCCCCTTCTGCAACTTCTCGCGCGCCTCTTCGGCCGTAGTCGCCTCATGCTCGGTCCGAATGCCGGCGGCGATATAGGCGTTCAGATCCTTGCCCGACAAAAGCGGACAGTGCCCGTCAATGTGCCCGCCCTCAAACAACGCAATCTTCGCCATCGCGTCCGGATCCCGATGCACGACACCCGGATAGTTCATGAACTCCGCCAATCCGATCCCGGAAGGATGCCCCATCAGCTCGGCGATATCAGCCGCTTCCAAAGCCGCCCCCGCCGTCTCCATATCAGTCGATGGCACGCACGATGACAATTGCACCCGGATATCCATCAACGTCCTCTCGGACGCCGCCTGAAAATACCGGATCCCCTCGGCACCAATCACATTCGCAATCTCATGCGGATCACAAATCGCCGTCGTCACCCCGCGCGGCGCAACACAGCGATCGAACTCAAACGGAGTTATCAACGAGCTTTCGATATGCAGATGCGTGTCAATGAACCCCGGCACCAAAGTCAGCCCGCTAACATCAACGACAGTCTCGCCTTCATACGCCTCAGCAATCCCGACAATCGTGTCGCCCACAATTGCCACGTCGCCTTCGATGAAATCGCCAGTGATCAGGTCAAACACCCGTCCGCCGCGCAGCACGACATCCGCAGGCACATCCCCGCGACCAGCAGCAATTCGGGTTTCAATCTCGGCCTGACTCATTGCGAAAACTCTCGGGGTAAATTCAATCCCCCGAACCAATCAGACTATGCGCGCCCTGACCAGCCCTTGGGTCAGGCAGGCACCATCGCCATCAGCTCTTTCCAGCGATGACAGGCAACCTCGTGCCCCGATCCATCGCCTTCCAACACCGGCTCGTCCTTCTTGCAGACATCAATGGCGTTCGGACAACGTGTATGGAATTTGCACCCCGACGGCTGGTTCGTGGGCGACGGTATCTCGCCCTCTAATTTCTGTGCCTTACCGCGATCATCCGGGTCCAGCGACGGGATCGCCGAGAAAAGCGCCTTGGTATAAGGATGCCGTGGCCCTTCGAACATTTTCCGCGTCGGGGCCGTTTCAACCAACCGTCCCAGATACATCACCGCCACGTGGTCACAGGTATGCGCCACCACTGACAGATCGTGGCTGATGAACATAAACGTCAGACCCATCTCGCGTTGAATCTCTTTCAGCAGATTTAGCACATCCGCCTGAATAGACACATCCAGCGCCGCAACACTCTCATCCGCCACAATGAACTTCGGCGCCGACACCAAGGCCCGCGCAATCGAAATCCGCTGACGCTGCCCACCAGAAAATGCATGGGGGAACCGGCGCAAATGCTCCAGGTTCAACCGACACTTGGCCGCAATCTCTCGCACCCTCTCATCAGTCTCTTCACGCGAAGATGTCAGCCCCATCACTTCCAACGGCTCAGCAATAATGTCCCGAACCGTCATCCGAGGGGACAGTGCCGCGTAAGGGTCCTGAAAAATCAACTGCGCCCGTTTGCGGTAGTCCTTCAGCTCGTCCTTATCGATGGTTTCAAGATCGTATTCGACTTCTTCATCCGAATAATGTGCAGACCCTGCCGTAATCGGCGCCGCCTTCAACAACGCACGCCCCAAAGTCGTCTTGCCCGACCCGCTTTCGCCAACCAGACCGAAGAACGATCCCTTCTCGATCTCGACCGAGACGTTATCGACCGCCTTCAACACCTGCTTGTTGAAAATCGAACCGCCGATCTGAAATCCAACAGACAGGCCCTTGGCTTTGATCAGAATATCACTCATTCCGCTGCCTCCGAATAGATGTGGCAGCCGACGTGGTGCGTATCACTCACCTTCACATCGCGCGGCAATTTCGACATGCACTGGTCGCCAACGACCTGACCGCACCGGGTGTTGAACACACATCCAGGTGGGCGCTCCAGTGGTGACGGAATATCCCCCGGCACCGGCGACAGGGGCGAATCCAGATCGTCCATCTTCGGCAAGGCGTTCAGCAGCCCTTGAGTATAGGGATGCTTCGGATTGCGGATCACTTCGCGCACCTCACCTTCCTCAATCATCCGGCCCAGATACATCACATTCACTTTGTCCGCTGTCTGGGCAACCACGCCCAGATCGTGGGTGATGAAAATGATGCCCATGTGAAATTCATCCACCAGGTCTTTCATTAGGTCGATCACCTGCGCCTGAATGGTCACATCCAGCGCGGTTGTCGGCTCATCCGCGATCAGCAACTTTGGTCGCGTCGACAGCGCCATAGCAATCATCGCCCGCTGGCGCATACCACCTGACAATTCAAACGCATACTGATTGAACCGGCTGGCCGCGTCCGAGATCCCGACCCTGTCCAGCATCTCAATCGATACTTCCTTACACTTCGCCTTGCTCATGTCCGAGTGCAGCAATAGCTGTTCGACCATTTGCTTGCCGATAGAAATCGCCGGGGCAAAACTCGCCATTGGCTCCTGGAAAATCATCGAAACTGCCCCACCGCGCACAACATTCAATTCGCGCGGCGTTTTCAGCGACAGCACATCAACTGGCCCGTCTTCCGTGTGCAGCGTGATCTTGGATTCAGGCGTATAAACCGCGTTGCGCGCATTCAAATGCATCAACGCCTTGGCGGTCACAGATTTCCCCGATCCGCTTTCGCCGACCAGCCCCATCACCTCGCCCTTGTCGATGGTAAAGCTAACATCATCGACCGCCGTGATCAGACCCTCGTCGGTCTTGAACTTCAGCGTCAGGTTTTCAACTTCGATTAACGCGCTCATTTCTTGGCATCCGAGTAAGGATCGGCGGCATCTCGTAGCCCGTCGCCCACAAAGACGAAGGCCATGACCAGCACGATGAAGAAGACAACCGGGATGAAATACCACTGATAGTTCAGCATCACATCTGCGCTTGTTGCCTTTTGCAGCATAACGCCCAGCGAACTAACCGGGTCTTTCAGACCCAGCCCGATGAACGACAAGGCCGTTTCGCTCAGAACCATATAGGGGAATGAAATCACCAGATCCACGATGATGTAAGACGTGAACGACGGCAGCAGATGCTTGCGAATAACGTGCGGCGACGAAGCCCCGCACAATTGCGCCGCCAGCACATATTCCTGATTTCGTTCGGTTAAAAGATGGGTTCGCACCCGCCGCGCCAATGTTGGCCAGCCGATAAACCCAAGGATGATTGATATGTAGAAGAACCGCGCTTCCGCCGATAATTCAGGCGGCATGAACGCCGCGACCGCCATAAACAGCGGGATCGCGGGCACCGTTCGGACCGCGTCGGTGATCATTTGTAAGACCCCGTCAATCCAGCCGCCGTAGTATCCCGACACCCCCCCGATAATCAGGGCCAGCACGAAGGCAATGAAAACGCCGATGGCCCCCACCTGAAGTGATGTCCAGATCGCATGAAGCGTCCTGCTGAAGATGTCTTGGCCGTCTTCATCCGTGCCAAACAGATGGATCTTCCCGCCCTCAACACCAAACAAATGACGGCTTCCGGGGATAAAACCAAACAGCTTGTAACTGTCGCCTTTCGGGAAAAGCTGAACGTAATGCCGCTCGTCCTCGTTCACTTTGGTCACCCAACGAAAGTTGGTCGCCATCGACCGTTCGCGCTCAACACCATGGATAAAGGGACGCGCCGAACACCCATTGGTGTCGCAGAACTGCGGGATTTGTGGCGCGCCGTTGGTATAGTCCTTATCGCGCCCTGCAATCGTCGGATCATAAGGCGACAGGAACGGCGCGAACAATCCGCTGACGACCAGAACCATCAGCACAACCGCTGCAATCATGGCGGCACGTTGCTTTTTGAACCGCGCCCATATCAGCTGAGTTTGCGACGCCGTAAAATAGGCCTCTTTTGCCTTTTGGTCGTCACCGACGGGGATATCTGTGGTTTCGCTAGTCATCGCCGTCACCTCAGAATGCTTTTGCGGACGCGCGGATCAAGAACCGCAAGCAATACGTCAGTTGCAAAGTTCAGCGACACAATCGACGCCGTTAATAGGAAGATGATCGCCCCCGCCAATTGCTGATCGTTTGACCGCGCAAGCGCTTCGATTAGCAACGCCCCCGCATCCGTCAGAACCAATATCAGCGCGACAATCGGCAACTCGTTAAAGATACGGTTCAAGTCGAACCCCAGCGAATTCACAATCGGGCCCAGCGCATGGCGCGCCGGATAGTTCCACAGCAATTTGCGCCCATGCACACCACGGGCAGACGCCGCCGTCACATACAACTTCCCGATCTCATCCGACATCAACGCCCGCACCGTCTGAAGCGCAAATGCCGTCGCCGACCAGCCCAGAATAAAGATCGGTAACCAGGCATGTTTCAACAAATCGACAAACTTCGCCCACGACCACGGCGCATCTCGGAATCCGTCCGAATACAGCCCGGTCAACGTATTCCCGAAGTAAACCGTCGCTATCAGCATGATCATCAGCGCCAGAAGGAAGTTTGGCATCGCCAGGCCCAAATAGCTGACGACCCGCAGCGAGTTGTTCAGGAAAGGGTTGTTCGAAGCAGCGGCGATGATGCCCACTGGAATGGCGATGGTATAGGCCAGCGTCAAAGCGGCCAGGCAAATGCCCAGGCTCAGCCAGAACTTGTCACCCAAAAGCTGGGCAATATCGACGCGCAAGATGCAACTATCGCCGAAATCTCCGCCAAAGGCGTTGACGATCCAACCGCCCCAGCGCTCCAGAAACGGCCGGTCCAGCCCCAACCGTATACGTTCGGCTTCAAGCTCGTTCGCAATCTGAATGCTGGACCCTTGAGTATTCTTAAATGCCAGATACCGCTCTGCGCAGTCCCCAGGCACTAATTCCATTAACGAGAACACAACCAACGACACGATCAACAGCGTGATCACCGCCATGACCGCGCGTGTCGCCACAAAGCGCGCGAAATTCAGCATGGTTTATCCCCGTCGTTCGGCCACTCTGCCCCGGATTATTCCGGATGTCCCTGACCGTTTTCCCTTCGTAGACCGCGGGCAGGTAAACCCGCCCGCGGCAATTTCATAAGACCAAACCGGGGCCTATTCGTCCAGATACCACTGCGTGGCGCGGTACGGATATGTCCGGTAGTACTCATAAGAATGCGTCTGGAACTCGGTGAAGTTCTTCAGCGCATTGTTCTGATAGATCGGCGCAGGTGCGTTGACCGTGCCGATGAACATCAGGTTCTCTGCCATCGTCTGCGCCATCCGGGCACCGGTTTCAGCAAACGCTGCCGAAGCCTGATCCGCCGACTGAAGCGTGTTGATGTCATCAATCAGACCCTTGGCCCATGCAGGTGGCTCAACACCAGCGCTTCCGCCGCTATCAACCCACTCGGCCCACAACATCGCATTCCGGTTGCCGAAATAGTTCTCATACGGCGGCACCCAAAGTTCGTTGTTGCCAAGGACGATGGCCAATGGCTGACCTTTACGCCACATCGACACATCCAACTGGTTCGAAGACTGCGCAGAACGATATTCGTCCGGCGTAACTTCTTTCACCACTGAAGCAACACCAACTTCTGACCAATACTGCGAAACAAGCTCAACAGTCTGACCCGCGATACCCTGGGTCGAGAAGTTCATGTTCAGGACCAGCTTTTCGCCGTTTGGCAGTTCACGTGCGCCGTCACCGTCGGTGTCAACCATGCCAACCGCATCCAACAGTGCATTCGCAGCCGCCGGATCATACTCGGTCTTATAGGTTTTCAACGACTGATCAGCGAACTCCGGCAAAGGCGAGAAACCAACATACTGTTGCGGTGTGCCCTGACCAAAGAAGCCGACTTCATTCAGCTCTTCACGGTTAATCGCAATCGACATCGCTTCACGGAAACGAATGTCGTTAAACACCGCGCGCTTTGCGTCATCTTCATGCGTTACGTTAAAGCCGAATGCGCCCATTGTAATCTCAGGACGCAGGCGGATTGTATAGTTGCCCTTCTCCTGATTTTCCAAAAGGATCGGTGCCGAAGCCAACTGAAGCGACTGAGATTTATAGTCGATCTCGTTGTTCACCAGCTTCAGAATACGGACTTCGTTGTCGTTGATGTAGACCTCGTCCTGGGTCGGGATATACGGCAACTGCTGACCCGTTGGATCCACTTGGTGGAAATATGGGTTGGCGACCAGATAGCGGCCTTCTGTCGTATCCGTCACATAGATGTGGCTTTCCAACGTTGGCGTGGTGCCTTTTGGCAGACCAGCAACCTTGTCTGGTGCCGACAGCATTGGCGAAGGCGTATCCGTCCAATCCGAGTTTCCAAAGTAGCTCTTGATGGCGTCATAGCCGTTTTCGTAACCAAGGCTCTGGGCATAGCTGTCAGCGTCACCAATGTTTCCGACATCGGCAGATCCAAACCCGTGATCGGCAGCGTTCGCAATCGATCGTCCGCTCCAAACTCTGCCTCTGAAATAAACCCGACACCTGCGCCCGAAGCCACAATCTCGCGCATCGCCTCGCGCCCCTCGACCTCAATCACCGGATCCAAATCCATCCCTTTCGAACTTGCAGCCTCCTCCAGCGCCCGCCGCGTCCGCGACCCCGCCTCACGCAAAACCAAAGGCCACTCGGCCAGCTCCTCGACTGACAAGGAATTCAGCGCCTTCGGCAAAAAACCCTTCGCCGCAATCGCGACAATCGGCGTGCTTCCCAAATCCACCGTGTCCAAATCCGGCGCAGACACCAGATTTGCCACCACCCCAACCTCAGCCTCATAATTCCGAACCCGCCGCAAGACGTCCTCGGTATTCCCCGTATGCACCGAAACAAACACCCGCGGATGCGCCTTGCGAAATCCGCTGACGAACCCCGTCACATGCAGCGCACTATCCGCGATGATCCGCAAATTCCCGGCAATCGCCGCCCGCGAGCGGTCCAACTGCTCACCAATCTGTTCTTCCATCTCGAAGAACTGCCGCGTCATCCGAAACAGGTCTTCGCCGGCTTCGGTCAACCGCACTTGCCGCGCATCGCGATGGAACAACAACACGTCATGCGCCTGCTCCAACTTACGCACCTGATCCGACAGCGATGGCTGCGATTGGTTCATGGCCTCAGCCGCACGGGAAAACCCGGCGTGCAAGGCCACATTGTGAAACGCCCGAAGCTGCGTATAGCGCATCCTAAACCTGCCATCTGAAAAACCTATACTTCGATACCAAACAGAGATTTTACATATGCGTCAACATTCTTCATCAGACAGATAAGCCAACCAAGGACCGCGAAATGACCAAGGCTGACTTCCCTGATCCAAAACTGGGCGAGCCCTATTTGCTGACGCCCGGCCCCCTAACCACGTCCTTTGAAGTGAAAGAGGCGATGCTCTGCGACTGGGGCAGTTGGGATGAAGATTTCCGCGCCATGACCCGCGATCTGCGTGCCCGTCTGCTTGGCATGATCGGCCCCGGTTCGGAAAACTACGATTGCGTGCCGATACAGGGATCAGGCAGCTACGCGGTCGAAGCGATGCTGGGCTCGTTCGTGCCCAAAGACGGCAAAGTTCTGGTCCTCGCCAACGGGGCCTACGGCCTGCGCGCCGCAAAAACGATGGAGTATCTGGGGCGCGACTTCCATTTGCTCGATAAAGGCGACTACATGCCGCCGCGCGGTGCCGAAGTTGCCGCGATCCTCGCCAATGATCCCGCCATCACCCATGTTCTGGCCATTCACTGCGAAACTTCCAGCGGCATCCTGAACCCGGTCGAGGAAATCGCCGCCGCCACCCGCGCCGCAGGTCGTAAACTTCTGATCGACTCGATGTCCGCCTTCGGCGCGCTGCCCCTGCACCCCGAAGAACTCGGCTGCGCCGCCTTCGTCTCATCCGCCAACAAATGTATCGAAGGCGTGCCCGGCTTCGGCTTCGTCATTGCTCGTAAGACCGAGATCACCGCCTCCAAAGGCAACTGCCACTCCTTGTCGCTGGACGTTCACGCCCAGTGGGACACAATGGAGAGAACCGGCCAATGGCGCTTCACACCGCCAACCCACGTGGTCGCCGCCTTCATGAAGGCACTGGATCTGCACGCCGAAGAAGGCGGTGTTCCTGCACGCCTTGCCCGATACACCTCGAACCGCGACATCGTCGTAAACGGCATGCGCGACATCGGCTTCGAAACGCTGCTCGATGATCGCTGGCTCTCGCCCATCATCGTCACCTTCTTCTGCCCGGACGATCCCAACTTTAGCTTCTCTGGGTTTTACGAGGCCATGAAATCGCGCGGCTTCATCATCTACCCCGGCAAGCTGACGGTCGTGGAAAGTTTTCGCATCGGCTGCATCGGCCGGATGGATGGCAACATTATGCACCGGGTTGTCGAAGCCGCCGGTGACGCCTTGAACGAATTGGGGGTCTCAAACGCTGGCCCACCACCCGCCGCACTAGAAGAACGCAAGAAACTCGCCGCGTAACCGACCGGAGGAAAGGGTTAGCCAAAGATTAATGATCCCTAAACCCACCGTTCGCACGCACCGACGTAATACCGACGTGATACCGACGTCGCAAAATCAGGGGAAATCCCATGCCGATCACCACCCCGGTCACCGCAAATGACCGCACATATCCAGCGCCAAAAACCTGCGCAATTGCCATCTGTCTGGATGGTTGCGAGCCCGAATATCTCGAAGTCGCAATCGCCGAAGGCTTGATGCCGACCCTTAAAAAGATGCGCAAAACCGGCACGGATCGGCTCGCCCATTCCGTCATCCCATCCTTCACAAACCCCAACAACATGTCCATCGCAACGGGCCGTCCACCGTCCGTACACGGCATCTGCGGCAACTTCTTGTTCGACCCGGATACCGGCGAAGAAGTCATGATGAACGACGTCCGCTTTCTGCGCGCTCCTACAGTGTTTTCAAAGTTTTACGAGGCAGGCGCACGGGTCGCGGTGGTCACCGCCAAAGACAAGTTGCGCGCCCTTTTGGGGGCAGGTCTCAGCTACGATGAAGACCGCGTCATATGCTTTTCATCCGAGAAATCCGATCAGGCAACAAAGGCCGACAACGGCATCGAAAACGCCAGCCAATGGCTGGGCCGCGAAGTGCCGGAAGTCTACTCCGCCGAACTGTCCGAGTTTGTCTTTGCCGCTGGCGTGAAGCTATTGCGCGAGTGGAGCCCAGACGTCATGTATCTGTCCACCACCGACTACGTTCAGCATAAATTCGCGCCAAACGAACAAGGCGCGAAAGATTTTTATGCCATGTTCGACAAATACTTAGCCGAACTCGACGCCCTAGGTGCCGCCATCGTCGTGACCGCAGATCACGGCATGAAACCCAAACATGACGCCAACGGCGACCCCGCCGTGATCTACGTGCAAGACGTGCTGGACGACTGGCTCGGCAAGGCCGCCGCCCGTGTCATCCTCCCGATCACTGACCCCTACGTGGTCCACCATGGAGCCCTCGGTTCCTTTGCCACGGCGTACCTTCCCGACAGCGCCAGTACCTCTGATATCATCGCCCGTCTCAGCGCCCTGCCAGAGATGCTGGAAGTCGTCGACAAGGCCGAAGCCGTCACCCGGTTCGAGCTTCCGCCAGACCGCATCGGCGACCTCGTTATGGTCTCGACCGAGAACATGACCATCGGCACCAGCGCCCACCGGCACGACCTTGCCGCGCTGAAAGAGCCTCTGCGCAGCCAAGGCGGTTTGACCGAACAGGAAGTCCCGTTCATTGTGAACCGCGTGATTGATCTGGGGAACGCCCCCGACCTTCGCAACTTCGATGCGTTCTTCTACGCAACAACCGCCGCCGCATTGGAAGAGGTGCCCGCATGAACAACCAGAACACAGATTTCCGTGCAGAAGGCATGCGCATTGGCGGCGAAGTTGTCTTCACCGACAAAGTGGTCGAAGTGAAATATCCCTACACCAACGAGGTCATCGGCACCGTTCCCGCCGGAACTGCCGAACACGCCGCCAAAGCCTTTGAAATTGCAGCGAATTACACACCGACCCTATCGCGGTATGAACGCAGCGAGATCCTGAACCGGACCTCGCAACTGATCGGCGAGAAACGCGAATTCCTTGCGAAATGGCTAACCCTAGAATTGGGCATCTGCCATCAGCATGCCATCTATGAGACCAAACGCGCGCAGGACGTGTACCAATTCGCCGCCGGTCAATCTATGATGGACGACGGCGAAATATTCTCGTGCGACCTGACCCACAACGGCAAAGATCGCAAGATCTTCACCAAGCGCGAACCGGTGCGCACGATCAGTGCGATCACGCCGTTCAACCATCCGCTGAACATGGTCAGCCACAAGATCGCACCGTCCATCGCCACCAACAATTGCATGGTCTGCAAACCAACCGAACTGACCCCGCTGACCGCAATTGCTCTGGCGGACATTCTCTACGAAGCTGGTCTTCCCTCGGAAATGTTTCAGATCGTCACCGGCATGCCAGCCGACATTGGCGACGAGATGGTCACCAATGAAAACATCGACATCATCACCTTCACGGGCGGCGTTCCCGTCGGCAAAATGATCGCCGACAAAGCTGGCTACAAACGCACGGCGCTTGAACTCGGCGGAAATGACCCTTTGATCATCCTGAATGACCTCAGCGATGAAGATCTTGAAAAGGCGGCGACAATCGCCGTCGCAGGAGCGACGGGGAACTCCGGCCAGCGCTGCACGGCGGTTAAACGTATCCTCGTGCAGGAAAGCGTTGCCGACAAATTTGTTCCCTTAGTTCTGGAGAAAGCCAAGAAAATCAAGTTTGGCGATCCGCAAGATCCCGAAACGGAACTTGGGTGCGTGATCCACGATGTCGCCGCGGAACTGTTCGAAAAGCGCGTATTCATGGCCGAGGAAGCGGGGGCGAAAATCCTCTACCACCCCGGCCGTCAGGGCGCATTGCTGCCCCCAATCGTAGTCGATCATGTGCCGCATGACAGCGAATTGGTAATGGAAGAAACCTTTGGCCCCATCGTTCCCATCGTCCGCGTGCCAGATGACGATACCGAAGTCATGCGCATTTCAAACTCAACCAACTTCGGCCTTTCATCGGGCGTGTGCACAAACGATCTGAACCGCGCGATTGCTTACATCAACGGGTTGGACGTTGGCACCTGCAACATCTGGGAACAGCCCGGCTACCGCATCGAGATGTCGCCATTCGGCGGGATCAAAGACAGTGGCAACGGTGTAAAGGAAGGCGTCATTGAGGCGATGAAATTCTTCACCAACGTCAAAACCTACTCACTGCCATGGCCTTGATGAGGTGAAAACACCGGTATTGATATGCAAATTGTTGGGTTCACGCTGGGATTATTCGGAGCGGTATTTCTGCTCCTCTTCGCAGTAAGCCTTGTTCGCTCTGGCGTTGAGCGCAACTTCGGTCGGTTGTTTGCCAGCACTCTGGGCAATCAACAGTCGGTTTTCGCGTCGGCACTCACCGGCACCGGATTAGCCATCGCGCTGCAAAGTGCCACTGCCGTCGCTTTGCTCGTCGGGGGATTTGCCGCTGCCGGACATCTATCGTTTCGTGCGGGCCTAACCGCCCTGCTGGGTGCTGATCTTGGATCTGCGATTGTTGTCCAAATACTCGCCCAAGACCTGCGGTTGCTTGAACCACTACTTTTGGTCATCGGCGGATGGCTTTATCTTAAAAGCTCGCAACCAAAAACCAAAGTCATAGGCCAAATTATTCTCGGGTTGGCTCTGATCCTGGTGTCTTTGCATCTTTTGCGCGAGGTCGTGGAGCCACTGCGCGAAAGCCCGATCCTTCCAGCCGCCGCAGCTTACATTGAAAGCGACGCACTTACGGGGTTTTTGATCGGTGCGGCGCTGGCATTTGTTCTTCACTCCAGTGTTGCCGCCATTCTCATGACTATCGCGCTCGTTGCCGCAGGGGGTCTTAGTTTTCAGGCTGGCCTTACCGTCATTCTTGGCGCCAATCTGGGTGGGGCTCTTATTGCGGTCTGGCTGTCGCGTGATCATTCGCCGATGGCCCGACGCATCCCTCTTGCAAATGCCCTGGCAAAAGGGGGCGCCGCATGTGTCATCCTACTGGTTATGGCAACTTTTAATTCCAGCGCCATGCAAGTGCTCGACAGTCCTGCCGGTTCGCTTCTTTTGCTCCATCTTTTGTTCAATGTGGCGGTGCTCGCGATATTTCTTCCCGTCGCCGGTGCACTTGAGCGACCCACGGCTTTGATCTTGCCGGTCAAGCCGTCGCCAGGTGACACGCTTTCCGAATTGATGGCTCAAGTCAGCTCCGTCGATCAACTTAACGGGAATGACAAGGCAAATGCCGCAGTCATAACCACAGCCGCTCAACAAGACATCTTAAAGATGCTGGAAGAAGTCGAACGCATGTATCGTCCAATTTTCGGGCTATTCGACACCTATTCCGACGACACGGCCAACACCATCCGTCAGCGGGATGAACAGGTTAATGCAATGTTCTCCGGCCTACGTCGCTATATCGCTGAACATGCCCGGGGTAATCTTCCCAAGGCAACGATCAAAGAGCTTAGGGCGCAGTTGGACTATGCCATTCGCATCGAAGCCGCCGGAGATCTGGTTGCAAAGCGGATGACCGCGATTGCAAACGAATTGAACGATACAGCTGCAGGGTTTTCGGATGCCGGGCGCGAAGAACTTCAAAGCCTCCACGGATTGGTCTTGGCTGGGTTCGGTCTTGCTCGACACGTCCTGCTTGCTGACGATCTTGAAGCGGCAAGGCGTCTTACCCTCGACAAAGCCAAAGTAAAACGCAAAGAGCGCTCCAGCCGCAAAGCCCACATGAAGCGCCTAGAGCGTTCCAACTCCGACAGCCTTGCCACCAGCGATATGCACCTTGAATTGCTGCGCGCTTTACGAGAGCTATTTGGGCACATCGCCGCCGTAGCGTATCCAATCCTTTACCGCGAAGGACAGGTCCTGGAGACACGGCTTATTTCAGAAGAACCGGAGCAAGACTAATGGCAATCCGTCACACTGAAGGTGAATCCAACACGTCTGATCGCCGGAAAAGCTGGTCTTCCGATGAAACGCACGAACCAACAAAAGACTTACTCAAACGAGACTCGGCGGCATTTCTGCACCAATCGCTTTCCTCTCCTTGCGTGTCGACCATCGCCAAGGCCGAAGGCATCTGGATAGAAGACACATCTGGACGGCGGTTCATGGATTTCCACGGAAATTCGGTTCACCATATCGGCTACGGTCACCCAAGATTGATCGCGGCGATAAAAGATCAGTTGGACTCCCTTCCATTTTCACCCCGCCGCTTTACCAACGATGTTGCTGTCGAATTAGCTGAACGCCTGGCCAATTTAGCTCCTGGTGAGCTAGGCAAAGTGCTGTTCACGACAGGTGGTTCCGACGCCAATGAAGTTGCCCTAAAAATTGCGCGTGCCGCGACCGGACGCTTCAAAACATTGAGCTTCTGGGACGCGTTCCACGGCGCGGGCTTTGGCGCAGCTTCCGTTGGTGGCGAAGCGACCTTCCGTAGTCATATTGCCGGGCCGCTCTTGCCCGGCACCGAACACGTCGCGCCTTTCAACTGCTACCACTGTGCATATGGTCATCCAGGACCAGAAAGCTGCATGTTGGCCTGCGCCAAAATGGTCGACTATGTCCTTGAACGCGAAGGTGATGTCGCCGCAGTCATCGCCGAACCGATGCGTGCTGTTCCTGTGGTGCCGCCTCCAGGTTACTGGAAGGCAGTAAGAGAGGCATGTAACAAGCACGGCTCGCTCTTGATCATGGACGAAATCCCCACAGGATTGGGCAAGACCGGTGAATTGTTCGCGTTCGAACATGACGAAATCGCCCCAGACATTGTGACCCTTGGAAAAGCACTAGGGGGAGGTATTCTTCCAATTGCCGCCGTGGTTGCCCGAAGTGATCTGGATGTCGCAGGTGATTTCGCGATCGGGCATTACACCCACGAAAAGAACCCGGTAACAGCTCGCGCCGCCCTCACAACGCTGGACATCATCGAAGATGAAAATCTGGTCGCGCGTGCCGCTGAAATAGGGAATGTCGCGCTTAATCGGCTGCATGATTCTCTGGGAAAACATGATGTTGTCGGAGATATCCGCGGGCGTGGCTGCATGTTCGGCATCGAAATCGTCTCTGACAAGCAACAACGAACACCGGATCCCGTGCGCGCCGAACGCATTTACTATGACTGCCTGGCAAACGGCCTGTCGTTTAAAATCAGCGCAGGGAATGTCCTTACGCTATCACCTCCTATGACCATCACCACAGACGAACTGAGCAGCGCGCTGAAGATTGTTGAAGATGCGATTAGTGCCTCCTGATCGCGCATTTTCAGCCAGCAGATCACATTGATTAAAGATCTCTGGCATCCAACCAGTAATGCGCTATGAAACTGGCATGATTTCAAGCGACGACAAAGACTTTCTGACGCAACTCTTCAACGCCGCCGTCGAGGCCGCTGACCCACGAAGTGCGATTGCGCGTGTATTGCCCGCAAAGCCCAAGGGACGCACCGTTGTCATCGGTGCTGGCAAAGGCTCTGCCCAAATGGCAGCCGCCTTCGAAGACCTATGGGATGGACCCCTCGAAGGTGTGGTTGTCACGCGCTACGGCTATGGTGCACCGACGCGCACCGTTAGCGTGATTGAAGCCTCGCACCCGGTCCCTGATGAAGCCGGAGAACAGGCGACCAAGGCTCTCCTCAAAGCCGTCGATGGCCTAACTGCAGACGATCTTGTAGTTGCCCTTATCTGCGGCGGTGGTTCCGCCCTGCTTCCAGCCCCGCCCGATGGCATGACATTGGAAGACGAAGCCGACCTCAACCGGGCTCTATTATCGTCAGGCGCCCCGATCTCAGCAATGAATGCCATTCGCAAACAGGTCAGCCAGATAAAAGGCGGACGCCTGGCCGCCGCGGCACATCCGGCCAAAGTTGTTAGCTTGGTAGTCTCCGATGTACCCGGCGATGACCCTGCACAAGTGGCCTCTGGCCCGACTGTTCCAGATCAGGTTACACGGCATGACGCACGCGCTTTGATTTCAGCACACGCAATCCAACTGCCACAAAAGATACAATCTCACCTGGACGGCGAGACAGGTCTGGCACCGGTCCCGGATGATCCCGTGTTTGCAGGCAATGAGGTCCACGTTATAGCCTCTGCTGCAATTTCGCTGGATGCCGCAGCGCAAACATCCGAGAAGCTCGGAATCCCGGCTGTTATCCTATCCGATTCCATCGAAGGCGAAGCGCGGGATGTCGGTCAGGTTCACGCCGCCATTGCCCGTGAAGTGCGCGCAAAGGACCGTCCCTTCACCACGCCGGTCGTCATTTTGTCCGGCGGCGAGACAACGGTGACCATCACCCAATCCGGCGGAAAGGGCGGGCGAAACACCGATTTTCTACTGTCTTTGGCCGGTGGCATCGAAGACCACACAATCACTGCACTGGCAGCCGACACTGACGGCATCGACGGTTCCGAGGACAATGCAGGGGCATTCGCTGATGGCACCACCTGGACCCGAATGCGGGCATCGGGTTTGGACCCGGCGAAGGTGTTGTCGATGCATGATGCCTAGACAGCTTTCGACGCAGTCGATGATATCTTTGCCCCCGGTCCGACTGGCACAAACGTCAACGACTTCCGCGCGATTCTCATCCGATAACCGCCAGTATTCGGCCCCGATCCCAAATTCAGATGATAGCAGCCAACCGCACTGCCTGATCTATCGCGCGGCGCGCGTCCAACTCAGAAGCAACGTCGGCACCACCGATCAATTGATGCCCTTCAAGCAAACATGGCACAATCTCGCGATTTGACTCCTGGCCAGCACATAAAACAACATTATCTACGACCAGAACACGCGGCTCGCCATTTACAGCAAGATGAAGTCCAGCATCATCTATCCGTGTATACTCGCAATTTCCGATCATCGCGACGCCCGCGCGTTTCAAAAGATCTCGGTGTATCCAACCAGTGGTTTTCCCTAAGCCAGCCCCCAGCTTCCCCGACTTTCGTTGCAATAGAAATACCTCGCGCAAGGGCGCCCTTTCGGTTCGCTCAACACCTGCAACACCGCCTCGGGCATTGGCGGCAAGATCAATTCCCCATTCCTGGGCAAACTCCTGCGGATCCTGGGGGCTCTCCTGCGCATCTCGTACAAGATACTCCGCAACGTCAAATCCAATCCCACCGGCACCGATGATGGCGACGCGATTACCTACCTTCGCTCTACCCGAGACCACATCATCATATCTCAGCACCTTGGCGTGTCCGATGCCGTCAATGTTAGGGACACGCGGACGAACTCCGGTTGCCACCACAACTTCGTCAAAGCCAGTCAACATGTTGCCAGTCGCGTATTCGTTCAAACGCAATTCGACACCTGTTCGCTTAATTTCATTGTCGAAATAACGAAGCGTTTCGTAAAACTCTTCTTTTCCAGGCACACAAACTGCCAGATTGAGCTGGCCGCCTATTCGGTCGCTTGCGTCAAAAAGTGTCACCCTGTGTCCCCGCACCGCAGCAGTTGTGGCAAATGCCAGACCGGCTGGACCAGCGCCAATAACCGCAATCGACTTGGGCCTATCAACTGGCGCAATCTCTATCTCGGTTTCATGCGCGGCCCGTGGGTTCACCAGACAAGTGGCCACCTGGCCCGAGAAAATCTGATCAAGACATGCCTGATTGCAGGCTATGCAGGTGTTTATCTGCTCTGGTTTGTCCTCCCCAGCTTTCCGCACAAAATCAGCATCCGCCAAAAAAGGCCGGGCCATTGAGACCAAATCTGCATAACCGTTGGCCAAGACTCCCTCGGCCACATCCGGCATGTTAATCCGGTTCGAAGTGATAACCGGAATGGTGACCGCGTTTCGAAACGCCGCCGTCACCGACGCAAACGCAGCGCGTGGCACCATCGCTGCAATGGTCGGAATGCGCGCTTCGTGCCAGCCAATCCCGGTGCTGATGATTGTGGCTCCGGCCTTTTCTATTGCCCGCCCCAGTTCAACAACTTCGTCCTTGGTTGAACCGCCCTCAACCAGATCGAGCATCGACAGTCGGAATATCAGAATAAACTTCTCGCCGACGACCTCGCGCAAACGTCGCACAATCTCGACTGGCAGGCGTATCCGGTGCTCAAAAGAACCGCCCCAACGATCGTTCCGGCTGTTGGTCTGCTCGGCAATGAATTGATTGATCAGATAGCCCTCAGAGCCCATGATCTCGACACCGTCATAGCCAGCATCTTTTGCCTTCCTCGCGCAATTCACAAAATCGGCAATCTGAACTTCAATTTCTGCACCACTTAATGCTTTGGGCACAAATCGGTTGATCGGCGCACGATGGGCAGATGGGCCCACAGCATCAGGGTTATAGGCATAGCGCCCGGCGTGCAGGATCTGCATACAGATCAATCCGCCTTCAGCATGTACTGCGTCGGTGATCTCACGATGATTTCGAGCGTCCTCAGCCGTCATCATCGTCGCGCCGCCTTGATAAACCGCGCCTTCTGGGTTCGGTCCAATTCCGCCAGTCACAATCAACGCCACACCGCCGCGCGCACGTTCGGCGTAAAACCTTGCCATCCGGCCAAATCCATCCGGGCGCTCTTCCAGCCCCAAGTGCATCGACCCCATGACAACACGGTTCTTTAGACACACATGTCCCAGGTCCAGCGGCTCAAACAGCCTCGGATACTGCGGAGATTTTCCGTCCTGCATGGACTGACCTTCAATCAAAGATTAAGCCGTCAGTCAGCCAATCAGGATTTCTAAAATTTCACCAGCCATAACGTTGCGTTTGCCTGCTCAGCTGTCATCGTTTTCCACGGGAGCAGGTTCGGGCGCCTCGCTTTCAGGGTCCGTCTCCGGATCTGCGCCTTGTGCCCAGCGATTAAGCCATGCCAGCCCGGCAAGAGACAGCCCCAACGCCAAAAGCGAGAAGACACGGGTCAAACTTCCCAATCCCGAGATGTCGATGAAGAAGACTTTGGCCACGGCCAGCCCGATAACAATCAGCCCCGCCCGTCTCATGCCTGCCGATTTTCGCGCCAGCGACTGGTAGAAAATCGCGGCTCCGACGATCAGCAATGCAACCGTATAGCTGTAAAGTTCGGACTGGGTGACGCCACTGCTCGCCATGCCCTCGGCACCCTGCCAGAAATGGCGGATGGCCAACGAAGCCCATATGGCCGCCAATCCAGCTGCCGCCCCGTATAGGACCCGGCGCAGCATTGGATGAAGATTTGGCATCTTAAACGCCACAACTCCAAACAGCAGCGCGGGCAACAGATAAGCAACCACCAATGTGTTAAACAGCGGAGGGCCTATAACTAGGTCCGACCTCTCAAAGAAGGGGTTTGCCCCAGTCAGAGATCCAACAAGTCCTGCAAGACTGATAATCCCAAAGACTGCGGCCAATCCAATCCTGACGTATCTAAGCCTGCCCCCCAACTGAAGCCGATACACCTGCGCCATGGCTGTGCAGAACCAGACCATCGCGTGCAGCGACAGCGCCCAATGACTGTCGCGATCCGCAAACCCGCCCGCCGTTGCAATTGCCCTATCAAGCAGCAGCGATGCCAACATGGCTCCCGTCGTCCAGGCTGCACTTTCAAGCATCACTTTTGGCAATTGGCGGTCACGTTCGGCGATCTGGTGCCGCGCCACAATCAACGCAATCAAAGTGCCACCATAGGCCAGCAATATCTCAAGAACCGGTGCCCTATCGGCCCACCCCAAACCGGGATCGGCCAACAAGCGATACCCCAACGTGACGACCCCAACCGCAATGTAATAGCTCATTACAGGCAGGTCGAACCGGCGATCCAGAACCGCCGCTGAAAGAACGGTCACGGCAAGCGCAACTGTCAACGCCGCCGAACTTAGAACAATCACGCAAAGGAACGCGACCGAGGCAATGGCCGACAAAACCGCAAAAGACATGCGCAACCGGTCTTCACCGTCAGCGCGCGCAAACCGCTCAGCCATGATAACCATTACGGCAGCAATCGCGCCCGCATGCAGAGCCCAGCGATAGTCACCGATCACACCTGCGGGCGTCCAGCTAATTTCCAGGACAATGGCCATCGCAGGTGCAAACAAAGCAGCACCAGCGGCCCAATGCGGCCTGGTGCTGCCCGCCTGATTGCTGCGCCACGCCGCCAAGACGGAAATGATCAACGCGATGCCAACAAGATAGGTCGCTTCCATTGGCATCGACGTTTCGGGGGGCCGCTCTGCGATGTAGGCTCGGAATGCGTCGTTAAATGTTGTGGCATGCATGTAGGTCGCCACCAAAAGACCACCGGCCGGCAGAATAGCGACGTCGTCCAGTGCCGGTGCATCCCAACACCACAGGATCATCAGAAGAACTAGCGCCGTTAGACAGCCAATCGCCAGCCAAAATTCCAGCGCACCCATCAAGGATATAGCAACGAGCGTTGCCGCACTGGCCGCCATCGTCGCGAATGCGACTCGCGTCGGATACTCTGGCCATGGCTTGTCAGATTTCCCACCCAACATTCCCAGGATCATTGTCCCGGAATGAGTCGGAGTTAACTTCATCAACGGTATCGCAATCGCCATGATCGCAACCAACGACACATAGACCGCCGCGGCGACCGCTACATCGTCATCAAAGCCCAACAGCGCCCAACCGGCCACAAATGCCAACGCCAAGGTAACCAGCGTGACCCAGGCCCATCGCCGAATGGCATCAATTGCCAGCCCAATGGCTGTAATCACGGTGAAATAGCCATAGAGCCATTGGCTGTCATCAGACGACCCACCAACAACAAACGGTGCCGCCATCGCTCCAATGACACCGACCGCTGCAAGAAGCGGTCCATTGAACCACCCTAAGACCACGGACCCCAGCGCCACCAAAATCAATCCGATCATCGCGGCTTCAGGGCCAATCAAGTCATACAGGACCCGGGCGGATAAGACGGCACCGAACAGAGTGACGACACCAGCGCCCGAGAAAGTGGCCGGCAAGTAAGCCGTTGCCTGATCCTCTCCATCCCCAAACCGGCGGCGTATGTATTCACCAGCGCCCACCAGCAGAACGCCCATGGCCAGAGCGGCTGCCACCCGTGCCGCAGGTGGCAGCAATCCCGCCTCGACGCTGTATTGAACCAAAAACACGCCTGCCAGTGCCAAAGACAGCGCCGAAACAGCGTAAAACCAATTCTCTCGCAGCCAGGCCGCCAGTTTTGCAAATTCATATTTCTTGAGAACTACAGCCTTTGGCGGCAACGAATCCTGAAAATCAGGTTGTACTGGTGGCACTTCGGTGTCCGAAGAATCCGCTGGGCCCGTTCCAGAACGGGCTGCCCAAGGCCCTGCCGCGCGGCTTGGTTCCGTCTTATCAGCCGATGTTTCGAATTCAGTTTGTTCTGAAGTCGGCTCCTGTTCGGGCGCAGTTTTTGGCTGAGCACCGGCAAGGATACCAGCCAACTCTTCCAAATCCGTGTTGAGCTGCCTGACAGTTCCCTTCAGACGAATATGCGAAACAAGCAGGTAAATAACCGTCAGCGGTATTGCGACAACTGCAGCTATTCCAATGGCAATAAATCCGTCCATGGGCCTGACCCTCCAGGTAATGGGTCTTTTGTAGAAAGCCCTGTTCCGCCTGAATACCCCAAGAGATCAGAGATTGGGGCCGCCGCGCAATTTCGCAACAACAGCTGTTTCATAATACTTAAATGGCGGAATCCCAGATTCGCGCATTTGCGTTTTAATGTTGAACAGGAAAGTTGCTCTCATTCAGATTGCTACTGAAAACCGGCACAATCGTTCCGGCAATGGCAGGATTGTTTGAAATGGCAGCAGAAAAAGCGAAATTCTCGTAAACAGCGCCCAATTCGCGCCCTAATTCCGCCATCGACTAGATGAAGACTAAGTATACCTGCTGCACCGGGACAATGACGCTAACAGACCGACCCGTCGCCAAGTTTGCGACACGAGCGACGGGAAAAAAAACACTACCTAAGGGGTGACGCCGCAGTAAAACGCGGCGTTACTTCGTTTTTGCTACATACTCAGCAAAGCCCACCAACACACGCACGGAAGCCTCACCCAAACTCTTACACACCTTTGTCACCAAACACACAAAACACGGTGACTTACAAAACTTTGATGGGGAGAAGCGGAGCGACACATGCTCAACACCAACTTTGCGCCGCTCCTAATTCCCTATCCGTTACTCTTAAAACTCGTTACTCACTCGACCCACACGGTCTCGATTACAAATCTAAATTAGCATAACTTATTATGCATTAGCAATACTTAGTTTTAACTTTCATTCACAAACTTTACACGATTTTCCGGCATTTGCGCTTCGATAACAGGTAATTGTAAGCTACTATGAATAAACGATAAATTTCTAATAATCGCCGCATCTCATTCAATCAGAGCTGCTTAGGTTCCAAATCGGAAACAGAGTTTTTAGCCTGGCGAAACCCAAAAAATCGATGAAAACCGGCTCATTATTGGTACTGCGCGTCACTTGGAATCGACCACAGTTCGACCCGGCTGGAGCGTTTCAGAACTAAAAAAACCCGCCACACTTGCGCGACGGGTTCCCAAAATAAGCAAGCCTAGCCAAATTATCAGCTCTTTATGCCATCCCAAAAAGTTTTTACCTTGCGAAAAAACCCCGAGCTTTCAGGGTTGTTCTCTTCGGAAAGCTCTTCAAACTCTGCCAGTAATTCTTTCTGGCGTGATGTCAGGTTTACGGGCGTTTCCACCGCAAGCTCGATAAACATCTCACCTGCTGGTCCACCACGCAGCGCTGGCATGCCTTTGCCGCGCAAGCGCATTTGTCGACCCGACTGGCTACCAGCAGGCACTTTCACGCGACTACGGCCCCCATCAATCGTCGGCACCTCTATGTCGCCGCCCATCGCTGCCTTGGCCATGGAAACTGGCACACGGCAATAAAGGTTTACGCCGTCGCGCTGGAACAATTGGTGGTCTGAAACTTCGATAAAGATATACAGGTCACCCGCCGGACCGCCCCGCAGGCCCGCTTCGCCTTCCCCGGCCAAACGGATACGGGTCCCGGTTTCGACGCCCGCCGGAATGTTCACGCTCAGCGAGCGGTCCTTCTCAACACGGCCCGCGCCGCCACAGGTTTTGCAGGGGTTCTGGATAATCTGACCCATACCGGAACAGGTTGGGCAGGTGCGTTCAACGGTGAAAAAGCCCTGCTGCGCGCGAACTTTGCCCATGCCAGAGCATGTGGGACAAGTTGCCGGTTCAGCGCCGCCTTCTGAGCCTGAACCATCACAGGTATCGCAGCCCACGGCGCTGGGCACCTGTATGGACTGCTGCATGCCGTTGAAGGCCTCTTCCAGCGAGATCTGGAGGTTATAACGCAGGTCCGAGCCGCGCACGGCGCGACGTCCGCCGCCACCGCGACGGCCACCCATCATATCGCCGAAGAGATCGTCGAAGACGTCCGAAAACGCGCTGGCAAAATCGCCGCTGCCACCGGCACCGGGGCGTCCTCCGCCCATACCGCCTTCGAAAGCTGCGTGACCAAAACGGTCGTAGGCCGCCTTTTTGTCGTTGTCTTTCAGAACCTCGTAAGCCTCGTTGGCCTCTTTGAACTGAGATTCGGCGTCTGGGTTGTCGGAATTCCGGTCAGGGTGAAGTTGCTTCGCCTTTTGGCGATAGGCCTTCTTGATCTCGTCAGCCGACGCGCCCTTCGAGACTTCCAGAACCTCGTAAAAATCGCGCTTTGCCATCAGATAACGTTCCCATCGAACGCGAGGACCGACCCAACGGGGTCAGGTCGGTCCCTTCGTCGCGTTACTTCTGCACCGATCAGGCGCGCTTGTCTTCGTCGAGGTCTTCGAAGTCGGCGTCGACAATGTCGTCATCCACACCGCGAGGCTCTTCTTCACCACCCGCTTCGCCAGCAGCAGCTTCCTGCTGGGTTTTGTAGATGGCTTCGCCCAGCTTCATCGCCGCTTCGGTCACGTTCTGGATGCCGCCGCGGATTTTGCCCGCGTCTTCGGTTTCCATCTGTTCCTTCAGGTTGGCGATTGCCAGTTCGATGGCTTCGATAGTGGTCGGGTCGACTTTGTCCGAATGCTCCTCCATCGACTTTTCGGTCGAATGGATCAGGCCTTCCGCGCCGTTCTTGGCTTCGACCAGGTCTTTCTTGGCCTTATCAGCTTCGGCGTTTTCTTCGGCGTCGCGCACCATCTGTTCGATGTCTTCGTCCGAAAGACCGCCCGAGGCCTGGATCGTGATGTTCTGTTCTTTGCCAGTGCCTTTATCTTTGGCGCTGACCGACACGATGCCGTTGGCATCAATGTCGAACGTCACTTCGATCTGTGGCAGGCCGCGCGGTGCTGGTGGGATATCTTCCAGATTGAACTGGCCCAGCATCTTGTTGTCGGTCGCCATTTCGCGCTCACCCTGGAATACCCGGATGGTCACAGCGTTCTGGTTGTCTTCCGCGGTTGAAAAGATCTGCGACTTCTTCGTCGGGATCGTCGTGTTGCGGTCGATCAGACGGGTGAAGACACCCCCCAGTGTTTCGATGCCCAGAGACAGCGGAGTGACGTCCAGCAGAACCACGTCTTTGACGTCGCCCTGAAGAACACCAGCCTGAATGGCGGCGCCCATTGCAACGACTTCGTCAGGGTTCACGCCCTTGTGCGGCTCTTTCCCGAAGAACTTGGTCACTTCTTCTGTCACGCGCGGCATACGGGTCATACCACCGACCAGAACAACCTCGTCGATGTCGCCAGTCGAAAGGCCCGCGTCTTTCAGGGCTGCCTGACATGGCTTGATTGACTTCTTGATCAGGTCACTGACAAGGCTTTCCAGCTTGGCACGGGTCAGTTTCATGACCATGTGCAGCGGCTGGCCATCCGTGCCCATCGAGATAAACGGCTGGTTGATCTCGGTCTGGGTCGAAGACGAAAGTTCGATCTTGGCTTTTTCGGCAGCTTCTTTCAGACGCTGTAGCGCCATCTTGTCTTTGGTCAGATCAGCGCCGTGTTCCTTTTTGAACTCGTCCGCCAGATAGTTGACGATGCGCATGTCAAAGTCTTCACCGCCAAGGAACGTATCGCCGTTGGTGGATTTCACTTCGAACAGACCGTCGTCAATCTCCAGAATGGTGATATCGAACGTGCCGCCACCAAGGTCATAGACCGCGATGGTTTTGGTTTCTTTCTTGTCCAGACCATAGGCCAGCGCGGCTGCTGTCGGCTCGTTGATGATCCGCAGCACTTCCATGCCAGCGATCTTGCCAGCGTCTTTGGTGGCCTGACGCTGGGCGTCGTTGAAATAGGCAGGGACGGTGATTACGGCCTGTGTGACGTCTTCGCCCAAATAGCTTTCAGCGGTCTCTTTCATCTTTTGCAAGATGAAGGCCGAGATTTGCGACGGTGAATACTTTTCATCACCGGCCTTAACCCAAGCGTCGCCGTTACCGCCATCCACGATGTCGAAAGGCACGATATGCTGGTCTTTGGTGACAGCGGCATCATCGGCGCGGCGGCCAATCAGACGCTTTACAGCAAAGACGGTGTTTTCGGGGTTGGTGACGGCCTGACGTTTGGCCGGTTGTCCGACAAGACGTTCAGTGTCGGTGAAGGCAACAATCGACGGAGTCGTGCGTGCGCCTTCGGCGTTTTCGATCACCCGGGGTTGCGATCCATCCATGATGGCAACGCAGCTGTTGGTTGTCCCAAGGTCGATACCAATGACTTTACCCATGCTCTAATCCTCTAGTTCGGCGATGTTAGGGACCGTGGCCCGTTTCGGCACCATATGGTCCCATCCCAAGGAAGTGACGCCCGGATGGGCGCTCACGGCTTCGTGGGGTATATAGGGAGGTGATCTTGGCGCTGCAAGCGTCTGAAACCGGTGTTTTGGCAGGAAATCCGAGGATATTTTCAATGTGTGATCTGTTTGACGGCGAAGTTGGAGCGCCGGTTGATCTGAATGGCGCACGAATCTATCCGGGATGGCTGTCGCAAACCGCGCAGCTCCAAATCTTGGCGGACCTGCGGGACATTGCGAAAGTTGCACCGTTCCGCCGTTATCAAACTCCCGGCGGGCGGCAAATGTCTGTGCAAATGACTTCTGCGGGCGGTGTTGGCTGGATGACCGACCAAAGCGGTTACCGTTACGCCGATCGCCACATGGACGGCGGCAGCTGGCCAGACATTCCCAACTCTATAATGGCGGTTTGGCAAGCAGTATCGGGCGTTCGACAACAGCCGGATTCTTGCCTTGTGAATTTCTACGGCGAGGGTGCCCGCATGGGCCTGCATCAGGACAAGGACGAGGCCGACTTGTCATGGCCAGTCGTCTCCATCTCACTCGGAGACGATGGCCTGTTCCGCGTCGGCGGCACAAAGCGTTCTGACAAAACATCGAGTCGCTGGCTGAAATCTGGTGATGTGGCGGTGCTTTCCGGAAACGCGCGTCTTGCCTACCACGGAATTGATCGCATCAAATTCGGCTCGTCCGACCTCCTGTCAGAAGGCGGCCGAATAAACCTCACTCTGAGAGTGGCGCAATAGAGCAGCAACCCGAATACAACTGCGCATCGAATGCATCTTCCACCAGCACATCTACCGAAAGTCCATAATCACGATCTGACATTCCGTCAGAGCAAGTCTGGTTGGAAACCACTAAAGTCAAACCATTCACAACACTACTGCCCGAAGCAATAAAGCGATCCCGCCGATTGCGAGACTCTATAAAATAGGCCTCATCAACTGCGATGTTCAAACCATCCTGATTTCGGAACCGCAGCAACTCCAAGCTGCGTTCGATAGACCAGAAAGGTTCGGTGCCAAAACACTGCGTTATCTTAGGAATCGAGCCGTACCACTGACCGGGCTGCGGAACTGCAAAGTTCAGCGATATCCAACCTGTGGCCTCACCAAAGTTCAGCAAACCCCAGTCCAGATCCTCACTGGGACGAACGATCTCAATGTCTTCCGCGTCGTACGGCAGCGTACCTATAATCTCATGCTCAGTTCCGGGGCCGCTTCGAACGTTTAAGGCGTCATCGGCGGCAACGCCAACAACATCATAAAGCGCAGGCCATCCGTCAGTCGTGGCTGCTGCTGGCAGAGCAGCAAAAACAAGAAATGCGACCGACAACCACCTTATCACCGTGCAGCATCCCAACTTAGTGAAACGTGCTTGGCTGTGTAAGAGATCCCGATGATTCCAATCACCGCCAGAACCAATGACACCCAAATTGGATACATTAGGGCCGATTTCATCGGATTGTAGTTCACAAAGATAAAACCGCGCCCTTGGTCAATAATATGAAAAAGCGGGTTCCAGTCGAACATCACCAGCATATGCGCCGGAAGGGTGTTAGCCAGAAACATTTTGCCCGAAGCGAACATATTCGCGCGGGTGTAAATCATCTTCAGAATACCGGTCAGCTGCGGAAACCACGGGCTCAACCCCAACAAAACCAATCCCACGCAACACCCCGACAACCAGGCCAGAATGAACATCGCGACTGCCCCAACAGGGTCGTGAAATTCCACAGGCTTCCAAACCAAATGATACACCAAGAGAATGGCAGCAACAGAGATCGTCTGATTATAGAGCGCCGACAAAGCCGCCGAGCATACGGCAATAGGCTGGTTCATTGTCAGGTGTTTTAACATCGAAGCCGTCGCCGACCCGGCGCCAGCAACCGCACCGACAGATTTGATGTGCGTTATGAAAACAAAAATACCCGACATGATATACAACAGAAAATCACCGCGAACCGCGCTGCCACGAAGGCCCAGCATGTCCATCAAGAAAAAGAATGCGCCAATCATCACGACCGTCTGGACAATGTTCAGAACAATCGCGAGCACGGCGTTCCGGTGCCCGGTGCTTACGCCCCGAACAGCATTATGAAACGTCAGATTGAAAAACGTGAACGCTCCGCTTGCCAGCGTCGAATTCTGCCCGGATTTCAGCATCCCGTTATCACCTGTATGCGCCGAAGCTTTTGCCTCTGGCCTTGTTTTGCCCCTACGAGACACTTTAAGCCTGATTATGGCGAAATAATAGCATGAAGGCCCGTAAGATGGCGGAAAACCTCCGATCAGATATGGTTGCAACATTTAGGCGACTCGCCATCGAGGCCGGTGCGGTTATCATGGCAGTCTACGAGCGTGACGATTTTAACGTGCGCGCCAAGTCTGATGACAGCCCCGTAACCGAAGCTGACGAAGCGGCGGATCGCCTGATCTCAGCGGGATTGCGTGCAGCATTCCCCGATGTGACTCTGATCACTGAAGAACAGGCCGCCACCCACGAACTCATCGCTCAAACCTTCCTGATCGTCGATCCACTGGACGGCACAAAAGAATTCATCAACCGGCGTGGCGATTTTACGGTCAATATCGCATTAGTCAAAGACGGCGTGCCTGTTCTGGGAGTGGTCTACGCTCCGGCTAAGGGACGCATGTTTTTCACCCAGGCCCAAGGCGGCGCCGTCGAAGAAACCGGCGCATTGTCCATTGACCAGATGGGCAAACTATCGCCAATTTCTGTCAGTACACCAGACAACCGGGCGCTCCGCATCGTCGCATCCAAGTCGCACCGCGACGCCGCCACTGATGAATATATCAACCGCTATGCTGTTTCAGACTCTGTAAGCGCCGGATCTTCCTTGAAATTTTGCCTCGTAGCCGCTGGGGAGGCAGATTTTTACCCACGCTTGGGTCCAACCATGGAATGGGACACGGCCGCTGGCGACGCTGTCCTACGTGGCGCCGGTGGTGAGGTGTTAGATCGCAGTACCGGCACCGCTTTAGCTTATGGTAAACCCGGTTTTCGAAATCCGCATTTTCTGGCCCGCGCGCCTGGCGTGCAATTGATGACAGACTAGGGTCCGGGTGTCGCAGCCAATCAACACACCCACCTTCAGTGTCGTCGTTGCAAGCCACGGACGACCCGCTTGGCTAAAGCGTTGTCTTACCGCCCTCTGGCAACTGGACTACCCAGCGTTCGAAATCGTCGTCGCGGCGGATCGAGCCGGACTAACCGCACTATCCGGTCACCCGGCCATGGCATGGGGTAAATCTGTGCAATGCGACAAGCCAAACATCTCGGAAACCCGCAATGCGGGCTTGGCGTTGGCTGCGGGCAAATTTGTGGCTTTTATCGATGATGACGCCGCCCCCGAGCCCAAATGGCTCCGACATCATGCTGATGCTCTTGCCGCCTCCGGGGCCGTCGCCTCTGTCGGGTATGTCCGCGGGCGAAACGGAATCAGCTTTCAAAGCCGTGCGGCTTCGATTGATGCAGAAGCAGAAACTCACACCGAACCCCATTTTGGTACCGCACCATTCGTTCCCAAACTACAACCCGGTCGCGCTGCTAAACTTGTCGGCACAAATGCCGTCATAAGCGCTGACATCCTTCGAAAACTAGGCGGGTTTGACCCTGTGTACCGCTATTTTATGGATGACACGGACCTGTCGCTGCGACTGGCAAAAGCCGGACACACAACCGTAATCGCCCCACTTGCCGAAGTGCATCACGCCTTCGCCGCCTCGAATTTACGCACCGCACAAAGACGGCCCCGCAGCCTGTTCGACGTTGGTCGCAGTACATCTATTTATCTGCGTAGGCACCTGTCTGGTGGCGCTGACGAAATTCGCGAACGGGTCGAAAAAAGAGAACTCCGACGGCTGCACGCACATATGGTGCGAGGCACTTGCTAACCTGGCGACGTTGCAAGGCTAATGGCAGATCTCGCCGCCGGGTGGGAAGATGGGAACTCAGCAACACTTCCGCCGCTACATGCAATTCAACCCAAGGGAATTCCGGCCTTTGACCCTTTGCCATCTGGTCTTTCCGGACACCAGGTTCTCAGCAGTCGCTTGCTGCGCCGCCGCTCAATGCTCGCCAAGGCCGAGATTCTCGCTAATGCTGGCAAGCGAGTCAGCTTTTTCAGCTTTTCCTTAACGCCAGTCCGGCATCATGTATCCTACAGTGACAAGGGTGTTTGGGTTCAAACCGGTGGCCAGTTTGGCCGAACAACGCGATCTGACAGCCATTTCAGGTGGTGCAGATTTGCCCGAAGACTGAAAGATGAGATTAGACGAGTTGCATTGCAAAGGGGTATCGACGAGACTTGACTACGCCCGGGAGTGGTGGGGCACACATACGTTGCCCGCGGTTAATGGTAACAAGGTCGCATGGAATCCCAGCGGCCATAAGGCCCGTGAGAGGTTGATGTGCGTGAATTGAAGAGACGAGTAACAAAAGCTGTATTCCCCGTTGCCGGACTGGGCACAAGATTCCTGCCGGCCACAAAGTCAGTACCAAAAGAAATCATGACGCTGGTGGATCGCCCTTTGATCCAATACGCGATCGACGAAGCCCGGGAAGCCGGCATTCGCGAGTTCATCTTTGTGACTTCGCGCGGGAAATCCGCGCTCGAAGACTACTTTGACCATGCGCCAGAGCTGGAATCTGCACTGCGCAAGTCAGATAAAACTGAACTTCTGAAAACACTGAAGTCGACCAATATGGATTCCGGTGCTATCGCCTATATTCGCCAGCACAAGCCGATGGGTCTTGGGCACGCGGTTTGGTGCGCTCGCAGGCTTATTGCAAATGAGCCCTTTGCCGTAATCCTACCCGATGATGTCATCGCGGCTGAAACGCCGTGCCTTAAGCAAATGGTCGAAGCCTATCAGGATACCGGTGGTTCGATGATTGCTGCAATGGACGTGCCGCGTGACCAGACGTCATCCTATGGCATCCTGGATGTCGGTGGCGAAACACAGAATTTGGCCCGTATCAAAGGCATGGTCGAAAAGCCCTCAGTCGAAACGGCACCCTCAAATCTGGCCGTCATCGGTCGCTACATCTTGACCCCTTCAGTGCTAAATACGTTGCACAAACAGAAATCGGGTGCCGGTGGCGAAGTGCAACTTACCGACGCCATCGCAGCCGAAATTTGTGATGATCGGCCAGTGCATGCGCTTCGATTCAAGGGCCAACGCTTCGATTGTGGATCAAAAGCAGGATTTCTTCAGGCAACTGTCAGTTTTGCTCTTGCGCGCGACGAATTACAGGACGAGTTTTCAGCTTACCTTCGCGACATAGCCCCGCTCATCCGCGCGGCCGAGTAGCGGTTAACGAAAACACGAAACTTACAGGCGTCTAAACGTGGTCACCCCTGTTCTTGATCTGAGCAGAAGCTTCTCCCGACTAGGTCGCGGCGCGCCAACAGGCATCGACCGCGTCGAGCGGGCGTATTTGGATGAGGTGATCCGCCGCAAGGGCTGGGCCATTATCCGGACGCCACGTGGCTTCTTGATGTTCGAACCTGACCGCATTGGGCGGCTAGCCGAATACCTCGACCGCACTGACCTCGACGGTGCCGATCAGGCGTCAACAATCCGTGCCATAGCCTCGTCGCGCGCGTCGTCACTGTCGATCAGAAAGATCATGTGGCAGATGCCCAACGGTCTTGGTTATCTCAATGTCGGCCACACCAACCTGAATCCGCAAACTATGCGGGCCATGATGGAGATGCCAGACAACCGCAAGATCGTCATGATCCATGACACTATCCCTCTTGATTTCCCTGAATATCAAACTGAAACTGCGCGCGCCAAATTCATCGAACGCCTGACAACCACCATCAATTTTGCCAACCACATCATCGTGCCGTCGGACGAAGTCGCCGAGAGCATCGAAAAGCGGATGGTTGGTACCGGCCATCGCGTGCCAATCATGGTTGCGCCGCTTGGCATCGAATCTGGCCCGCCCCCAATCGCCATTGAAAAATCACGCAAGCCTTACTTTGTGGTGCTGGGCACAATAGAACCCCGAAAAAACCACAAGCTATTGTTGGATATCTGGGATCGGATGCATCGCAAGATGGACGAAAGCCGGATACCGGAACTGCGGATCATCGGAGCGAGAGGCTGGAAGAATCAGGAAGTTTTCGACCTTCTGGATCACTCTCCCATGATGGGGCGAACCATTTTCGAACTTGGGCCATTGCCCGACAAGGAAATGAAAGCCCATTTGGCCGGGGCAACCGCGCTTTTGTTCCCATCCCAGGTCGAAGGGTTCGGCTTGCCACCGTTCGAGGCGGCAGCAATGGGCGTCCCAACCATCTCAGGTCCACTCAGATCAATCGAACTCTATCTTGGCGACATGCCCATTTACGCTAATACCGACGATATGTATCAATGGTTTCAGGCCATCAGAGAGTTGGCCAGCGAAGACCTTGCCACCCAGGCCAGTCGGCGCGCCGATTTGTTGGCGTATCGCCTTCCCGGTTGGGAAAAGCACTTTGATCGGGTCTTTGGAATAATCTGATCTGACGCGGCCCCGGACGCGCTTGATCGAACGTAGGCAGGGGCACGTGGGACTAGGGTCGGCAATCAGACTTCGGGCGGAACGGCGTCGGCTGCAACTTCGTGCCGTCCGCAAGCGACGCGAACTGACCTCCGTTGCCGACCGTACAAGGATCATAACTCCCGGTGGCATCCTGCTCTTTTCGACAGTCCGAAATGAGTATCTGCGACTTCCATATTTCCTGGACTACTACCGCAAGTTGGGCGTCAGTCACTTCCTGTTTGTTGATAACGGCTCCGACGACGGTACTGCCGAGTACTTGTCCGGAGAACCGGACGTCTCGCTTTGGCACACAGATGCCTACTACCGCAGCAGCCGGTTTGGCACCGATTGGATGAACTGGCTCAAATTCCGCTACGGCCACGGACATTGGACACTAACACTCGATCCCGACGAATTTCTGGTCTACCCCTTCAGCAACACCAGACCACTGCCCGCCCTTTGCCACTGGCTAGACCAAACGGGCATCCGCTCGTTTGCAACGCTTTTGCTGGACATGTATCCGCGCGGTCCCTTGGACGAACAATCCTATGAAGAAGGACAGGATCCATTCGAACTTACTCCATGGTTTGACGCCGGAAACTATGCCATGTCGCCCAATCCCAGATACGGCAATTTGTGGATCCAGGGCGGTCCACGTGCTCGCGTCTACTTCGAAGATGAACCTGAAAAAGCCCCATCGCTAAACAAAATCCCGCTGGTCAAATGGGATCGCAAATACGTTTTCGTCAGTTCCACCCATATGTTGCTGCCGCGCGGCCTAAATCAGGTTTATGACCGCGCTGGTGGTGAAAAGGCATCCGGGTGTCTCTTACATGCCAAATTCCTGGACAGCCTCGAAAACAAAGCCGCCGAAGAAATCGAACGCCGACAGCATTTTGCCAAAGGCCGCGAATACGACGTTTATCGCCAAAAGGACCTGGGCCAGAACGGACTCTGGTGCAACTGGTCCGAGCGTCTGACGGGTTGGCAGCAACTAGAAGACTTGGGCCTCATGTCCAAAGGAAATTGGGCATGAGCGTCGGATTTGCAATGCTCGCCCATGATGCGCTTGATCGCGCCGGACAGGTGGCTCGGTATTTGGCCGACCATGGATGTCCGGTGGTCATTCACGTCGACCAGCGCACCGAGGATTCAGCGTTTTATGATCTGGTCGAACAGGTCTCTGATCTTCGTGACATCCAGTTTGCACCGCGCATAAAATGTGATTGGGGCACCTGGTCGCTTGTCGAAGCCAGCCGATCTTCATCAGCGATGCTCTTGGACATCGCCCCCGACATCAACAATGTCTGTCTGATCTCCGGGGCCTGTCTGCCCATAAAACCCGTGGACGAGTTGAAGGCGTTCCTGAGCGATCACCCGGACACTGACTTCATTGAAAGTGTGACTGTCAGTGAGGTTCCTTGGATTAAGGACGGCCTTGGCGAAGAGCGGTTCACAATGACGTTTCCCTTTGCCTGGAAGCGTCAAAAGCGCCTTTTTGACGTTTGGGTCGACGTTCAAAGGCGTGTTAACCGCAAGCGGCGGGTGCCAAAAGCGATTACGCCGCACATGGGTTCGCAGTGGTGGTGCCTCACACGAACCACTTTGGTAAACGTGCTGTCTGATCCTGATCTCGGCCAGTTTGACCACTATTTCCGGGGCGTTTGGATCCCAGACGAAAGCTATTATTCAACACTGGTCCGTCGTCACTCCCGCCACATCGAAAGCCGGTCACTGACTTTGTCAAAGTTCGATTTCCAGGGAAAACCGCACCTGTTTTACGATGATCATCTGGACATGCTCCGCCAAAGTCCTGCTTTCTTCGCGCGAAAAGTCTGGCCCGGAGCGCGTAAACTCTACGGCGCTTTTCTTGGCCCACAGGGCCGCGCTCATGTTGCAAAACCTACCAAGCAAAATGACGTTGACCGGGTCTTTGCCGATGCCATCACCCGGCGAACACGCGGTCGCGCTGGCTTATTGATGTCTGGTCGCTTTCCCGCAGAAGGGTTTGAAAACGGACTTACTGCTGCTCCATACGCGGTTTTCCATGGGTTTGATGAGCTATTTCAGGATTTCCCGGCTTGGATTGAATCATCACTAGGCTCGCGGTCACACGGTCACCTTTTCGCGAAAGACAAGGTAGAGTTTGTTAATGACCAACCAGGCTACACCGGCTGTCTACCAACTTCGGCGGCACTGCGTGACTACAATCCCGAGGGATTTCTGACCAACCTCATCTGGAACACACGCGGCGAACATCAGGCGTTTCTATTTTCGCCGCGTGACCATCAGGGCATTGCACCATTCATTGCCCGCGACCCCAACGCAATGATCGCGGCCGTCAGTGGTAGTTGGGTTCTGCCGCTTTTGCGGTCCGGTTACCCGGTCAGCGAAATCCGCAAATCAGCCGCACGTCTGCAAAAGCGCGAAGCGCGCCACCTTGATCGCCTCCGCGAACGCCGCACTCGCGCCCGTGTTCGCATCTGGACGCTCGCCGAATTTATGGCAAAGCCAGCCGAACCGCTTCAAGTCATTCTCGACGACCTGTCCATTCCAGGCGCGTTGCACATGTCCCATCAACCGCAGTTGAAGCCCATGATCGGACTGGCGGCCTTCCTGCAGGAACTCCGCAATACCGGAATGAACCCCCACACGGCAGGCGCGTTTTCTGATGCGCCACCAACAGAAGACATTCCCTTGTCCCCTGAACACGAGCAATCTGGCGGCATAACCTGATATGGCCGCGCAAGAGTTCGACTATTTCGTCATTTTGGCCGGTATGCGCACCGGATCGAACCTACTAGAGGAACATCTTTCAGCCTTTCCTGGCATTGAAAGTCACGGAGAGCTTTTCAATCCGCATTTCTTCGGCAAACCCAACACCGAAAGCCAGTTTGGCCTTTCGATGGCCGCCCGCGAGGCTGACCCCGTCCGCGTCATTGGCGCCATGCGATCCACCAGTCAGCACTTTCCGGGTTTTCGTTTGTTTTATGACCACGACCCGCGCGCAATATCTTTCGTTCTCTCTGATCCCAAAGCCGCAAAGATAGTCCTCACAAGGCGTCCAATCGACAGTTACGTCTCGCTAAAGATCGCACGCAAGACCGATCAATGGTGGCTCAGCGACATGACATCAGCTCGCGCCGCAAAAGTGCCGTTCGTCGCCGAAGAGTATGTCGAGTTTCTTGATACGTTGTCTGAGTTTCAAAACCGCATCCGCCACAGCCTTCAGATCAGCGGCCAAACCGCCTTTCCCATAGACTACGAGGATCTGTCCGATCCCGACGTCATCACTGGTCTAGGGCGGTTTTTGGGAATCGATGCTAAGCCGGACATGACAAATGTCCGCGCCAAGGTGCAAAACCCTACAGCGCTCAGTGATCGTCTGTCCAACCCCACCACCGCGACTGATGTCCTTAGCCGCCTGAATGTGCCCGACATCGAACAAGTTCCAATGCATGAACCCGGCCGCGGACCCGGCATAAAATTCTTCCGCGCCTGCAAATCAGCGCCGCTTTTGTATATGCCCATTCGCGGTGCAGGATTTGATCCCATTCCAGATTGGCTGAAAGCCGTCGACCCTGACGGCGAGCTCGTTGGAGGAATGACCCAACGCGACCTGCGCCGCTGGAAGCGCCAACACCCAGGCCACCGGTCATTTTCGGTTATTCGCCACCCCATTCCGCGAGTCCACGACGCGTTCTGCCGCTTTATCCTGCCAGCCGATGAAGAAAATTATGCCGATGTCCGCGCCGCATTGATCCAGCATTACAACTTACCGCTGCCACCAATTTGGCCAGACGTCGCCTGGTCCCTGGATGATCATCGCAAAGCCTTCCTATCCTTCCTGAAGTTCCTCAAAGGCAACCTTGGTGGCCAAACCTCAATCCGCGTCGATAACACGTGGGCCACGCAAGATACGCTCCTGCGTGCAGTCGCTCAGTTTACTACGCCGGATACTGGCTTCGAAGTCATGTCGCCTTTCGCACTTTCAGAAGTATACACATCAGACATCGAAAAGGCGGCCGAAGCCGCCTATCGTCGAGACTATATGATGTTCGGGTTTTCGCCCTGGAATGACGGCGATCAAGCCGCCTGAAACTTCGGCGCTTCCGTCAACAACGTGTGCAAGGTGCCTGCATCCGCATTCGCGCGCAATTTGGCACACAAACCGGGGTCACGCATGGTCCGCGATACCAAAGCCAGCGCCTTCAAGTGCTCTACGCCCGCATCTTCAGGGGCCAGCAACCCGAAAACCAGATCAACCGGTTGACGATCAACCGCATCAAAGTCCAGCGGCTTCTCCAGACGCACGAACAAACCCATGACATGGTCGATACTGCTGAGCCTTGCGTGCGGCAGAGCAATTCCTTTGCCAACACCCGTCGGCCCCAGCGTCTCGCGCTCCATCAGGGCAACAGCAACATCCGATGCGTTCACACCGTGTACAAGGGCGGCAACATCGCCCAGCTCCTGAAACAACCTCTTCTTGCTGCCGGCAGCGCCGACGGCCTTAACTGCTTCAGGTCGCAAAATGGTATTCAGTTCCATCAGCTTCCAGTCCCGCCAGCGGGCAATGTTGGCCCCCGACGATTTAAATCAATTCGGGTCGATCCACCCGATGTTTCCGTCATCGCGGCGATAAACGATGTTTACGCCTGCGTCTTGTTTCTCGTTTCGAAAAACTAGGACCGGGGCACCCGCCAACTCCATTTGCATGACAGCTTCGCCAACAGATAACGAAGGTATCTTCGTCTCCATCTCAGCGACAATCATTGGCTGGAGAGTATCAGGTTCCGATTCTTCCGGTGTTTCCGATGCGGCGAGGATATACGAGGACGCATCAAGAAGTTCAACCGGAGACGTGCGATCTTTGTGATGGTCTTTCAGGCGACGCTTATATCGCCTAAGCTGTTTTTCCATCTTTTCTGTGCATCCATCAAAAGAGGCATATATTTCAGTGGCCTGAGCGTTCAGCCCCGTTGAAAGATGCACTGTGGCCTCACAGACATATTCATGCGCATTTCTTGAAAAGACCACGTTCGCATCTGTCGGACGTCCTGCGTATTTCCCCATCACATCCCCAAGATTGCTCTTTACATGGGTCTGTAACGCTTCGCCGATGTCGATCTGTTTGCCGGTGATCTGATAGCGTATATAGCTCTCCTTTGATAAAAAACGTGCCTGTGCCGCGCGTTATGCGGGATCGTTGGAAAAGGTAACGAAATACTGAATGCCGGTTGCCATCCGGTAAAACGGCGGCAAGTTCGGGCAATCGGGCGTGGACATTTGGTCCTTCATTACCCCCATTTGGCGACACTTTCATGGCGGCTGTCAATGAGTCGTTCGCACGAAGTCACATGATGCGAAAACTATCGCCGAGATAGACTCGTTTTACCTTCTCATCCGCCACAACCTCGTCGGCCGTGCCGCTCATCAGAACACCGCCGTCGTGCAGAATATAAGCGCGATCCACGATTTCCAGCGTTTCGCGCACGTTGTGATCGGTGATCAACACGCCAATTCCGCGATCTTTCAGGTCAGTGACCAGATCGCGAATATCGCCAACCGCAATCGGATCAACACCAGGAAAAGGTTCGTCCAACAGCAAATATTTTGGGTTGGCTGCCAGTGAACGCGCGATCTCGCAACGGCGACGTTCGCCACCAGAAAGGGCAACGGAAGGCGTCCGGCGCAAATGTGCAATCGAGAACTCGTTCAACAGCTCATCCAACCGCTCGCGCCGTTTTGTGCGATCTTTCTCGACGATCTCCAGAATCGCAAGAATGTTGTCCTCGACCGAAAGTCCCTGAAAAATAGACCGTTCCTGCGGCAAATAGCCGATGCCCAGTTTGGCGCGGCGGTACATCGGAAAGGTCGTCACATCTTGGCCGTCAATGCTGACTTCACCACCGTCGGGCATCACCAGCCCTGCAATCGAGTAAAAACAGGTGGTTTTGCCCGACCCGTTCGGCCCCAACAGCGCGACAACTTCGCCACGTTTCAGATCAAGGCTGACGTCGCGAATGACCGGGCGACGCCGGTATGACTTCCGCAAATTGCGGATTCTCAGACCCTGATTGCCTTCTGCGACTGTCAACTCCGGCGGCATCAGTTCGCTGTCCCGCCGATTACAGCGCGCACGCGCCCTTCCATGCGGCCACTTCCGGCTTGTAGGTCAACCACCAGCTTTTCCCCGGATATCGCCGTCTGGCCTTGGGTCAGCAATACGTTGCCGCTCAGAATGACAGTGCTGTCTTCAATTGAATAAACCGCCTGATGTGCTTCGGCGGCATCGGTCGCGGTTACAAAAGTCACTCCGCCACTAGCCGTCAAACTGGCGATGCCGTTAGCCGCGCCATCATCGCCCGTCGCGTATTCGACAGTTACTTTTCCTGCCGACATGCGGACCGTTCCCTGAACAACCAGAACATTGCCATCAAAAATTGCTTCTCCGGTCGCCTGATCCACACTCAAAGCATCCGCCGAAACCTCAACGGGCTGCGTACTGTCAAAGGCTGCCGACCCCAATGCAATCGAGGTGCCCTGACTCAATGCCGCAAAAGGCAGAAAGGTTAAAAAAAGCACAGAAACAAGCAGTCGACGAACAGGCACGTAAATAGGCTCCACTAGGGTTGCGGGTGGTATACCAGCCGCACACCCTCATTGAAAACAAGAAGATAACTGCCATCGGCAGGGCGTTGCTCAAGCGTCATTGCGCCCGCAACCAGATCACCGCCTGGGCCGGTCGCCGTGACCCTCGTATTAGCCGTTGCTTGCACATCGCCGAAACTGGTCACAAGGCGTTCAGTACGCACGAAATAGCCCAAACTGCTGGCAAGTTCCGCGCCACCTTCCAACGTGACAAGTTGTGCCTTGGGGTCAATCAAACCAACCGGACTGTCGATTGCGATGCTGGTGCCATTGGGCAGATTGATCAACGCAGCCAGTTCGGTGCCCCGAAATTGCGTAGTCCCGTTCTCTGTTACAGGTCGTATCGCAGCAGCACCCAAAGTAATCTCCGCCCCGTCTTCGGTCATGCCGCCAAAGGAAGGCGCAGTTATACCTTGGTCCCGCAAAATGGCTTCAACGTCGACTTCTGCAAATGGAATGGCCCTGTTCGGATCCAGCGACTCGGCCACCAAAAACAGCGTCGACAAAATCGCCAGCGCCGCCAAAGGCAGTAGGACCTTCATCCAGTAAACAAACCGGGAATATGCGTTTTCGACACTCGCCATAAGGGGCATATAAGCCCTTTTGTCTAATGCGCGAAGATGTCTATCTCGGGCCAACCGGCAAGATCCAGCCGGGCACGGGTTGGCAGAAACTCGAATGCCGCTTCCGCCAGGTCCATGCGACCTTCACGCTCCAAGCGCCGGTTCAGCTTGTCTCGCAACGCATGCAGATACAAAACATCTGATGCCGCATACGCCAATTGTGCGTCGGTAAGCGTTTCCGCTCCCCAGTCGCTCATCTGCTGCAATTTCGAGATATCGACCTTCAAAAGCTCGTCCAACAGGTTCTTCAATCCATGTCGGTCCGTATAGGTCCGCACCATTTTCGAAGCGATCTTAGTGCAGTAAACTGGCGCAGTCAGCGCGCCAAATGCGTGATACATGGCGGCAATATCAAAGCGGCCAAAGTGAAACAGCTTCAGAACCTTGGGATCGGTCAGCAGACGCTCCAAATTGGGCGCACTCGCCTGCCCCTTTTCGATCTGCACCAAGTGCGCGTTGCCGTCGCCCGAAGACAATTGCACCAGACACAAGCGGTCACGATGCGGGTTCAACCCCATCGTTTCGCAATCAATGGCAACCATATCGCCAAGGTCCAGATCGTCAGGTAGGTCACGTTGGTAAAGCGTATTCGTCATGTCTCAGTCCACATTCCGGGTCCGAAGGAAAAGATAAAGCGGCAGCCCGCAGCTGACGCCAATGCACCATGTCGCGGGAATTCCCCACAGCGCCGACCAGTTCTTGCGCACCAGCGTTTCGGCAATGACCCAAACCGTCAGCGCAATCGCGGCAATCGTCAGATCCCAGGTCAGGCCGGTGGTCGAAGCATTGACATACCAGGCATCAATCAGGCCACCCAAACCGGTGCCGGTTTCGCGCATATAGGCAATGAAATAATACATTGGATGGATCGCGCCCCAGATCGCCAGGCCCAGATATGCCATCCTAAGGGGCGACATCAGAACGATCCCTTAACGCCGATCTTCGCTTCGGCAGACACCTGAATCCCGCCCTCAACAGGCTCCGGCGGGCCATCGGCGCCGCAGGCGGCCACCGTGAGAATCAGCATCAGGGCGAAAAAGCGTGTCATCCGCTGACCGTAACCGTCGCATTGCCAACGTCGCCGGAAACCGACGGTGAAACGCTGACTCCGCTACCAGAGAAGGTCGCGCCAATACCTAACTGCGGGTTCTCACAGGCCGTCAGGGCCAGAATGGCCAAAATTGCCAGTTTCTTCATGCCAAGCGCTCCTTCCAGAGGGTGATCTGTGCCCGCACCTGATCCGGCGCGGTTCCGCCATAAGATGTGCGGCTTCTGACCGAGTTGTCTACGCCCAGCACATCATAAATCCCATCCGTGATGCTTTCATGCGCGGAATTCATCTGATTCAGGTTCAGATCCGGCAGGTCTTTGCCCTCGGCTTCTGCCAAAGCCACAAGGCTGCCGGTTACATGATGTGCTTCACGGAATGGCAATCCAGCCTCGCGGACTAACCAGTCTGCCAGATCAGTCGCGGTTGAAAATCCACTTGAAGCCGCAGCGCGCAGCGCCTCTGGGTTACCCGACATATCGCGCACCATGCCCTCCATGGCAGCCAGCGCTAGCATAAGATTATCAGCGGCATCAAAGACCTGTTCTTTGTCTTCTTGCATGTCCTTGGAATAAGTCAGCGGCAGACCTTTCATCACCGTGAACAGCCCAACCGTCGCCCCCAGAATCCGCCCGATCTTGGCGCGCACCAGTTCGGCGGCATCCGGGTTCTTCTTTTGCGGCATGATGGACGACCCGGTCGAGAACCGGTCCGACATGGCCACAAAGCGAAACTGCGCCGACGACCAGATCACCAGTTCTTCGGCGAAACGGCTTAAATGCATCGCGCAAATGGAGGACGCGGCCAGAAATTCCAGCGCGAAATCCCGGTCTGCCACCGCATCCAATGAATTTGCGGCAGGGCGATCAAACCGAAGCGCCTTAGCCGTCATCTCGCGGTCAATCGGGAACGACGTCCCCGCCAAAGCTGCAGTACCCAAAGGCGATTCGTTCATGCGCGCCCGCGCGTCAGAAAACCGGCCCAAATCCCGCCCCAGCATCTCGACATAGGCCATCATGTGATGACCCCATGTTACAGGTTGGGCGGTCTGCAAGTGGGTAAATCCAGGCATAACCCAATCGGCCCCGGCCTCGGCCTGCACCAAAAGTGCCTTCTGCAACGCAGCAATCCCCGTGACAGCAGCATCGCATTGGTCGCGCACCCACATGCGGAAATCCAACGCAACCTGGTCATTTCGGCTGCGCGCTGTGTGCAAACGCCCCGCAGGCTCGCCAATTAATTCGCGAAGACGCGCCTCGACGTTCATATGAATGTCTTCCAGCGCCGTGGAATACTGAAACGTTCCGCCTTCAATCTCTGACAAGACCGTGAGCAGACCTTCCCGGATCACCTCGGCATCGCTAGGTTCAATAATGCCTGTGGCAGCCAACATGGCGGCATGGGCGCGCGAGCCCTCGATGTCTTGTCGCGCAAGTCGCCGATCGAACCCGATCGAGGCATTAATCGCCTCCATGATCGCGTCTGGCCCGGCGGCAAAGCGGCCGCCCCACATCGAATTTGCGTTGTCGGTCATAGTATTCGTCCTTCGGAGGGACCCATGCGTTATCTTCTTGCCGTCCTCTACACGGCCCTCGCCCTTGGTGCAAACACCGCGCAGGCAGATATTGCCAAGGCGGAAAGCCTGCGGGAAGGTACGATGAAGAAACTGCGGTTTTCCGAGGCGCAGCCGGTGTCAGAGGTTGCCTTTACGGATCCTGCCGGGGCCGAAATGACCCTGGCCGATTTCAAAGGCAAATACGTGCTGGTGAACTTCTGGGCCACGTGGTGTGCGCCTTGCCGCAAAGAAATGCCGCAACTGGCCGAACTTCAGGATGAATTTGGCGGCGACGACTTCGAAGTTGTCACCATTGCCACAGGCCGGAATCCTGTGCCCGCGATTGACCGGTTCTTCGATGAAATCGGTGTGGAAAATCTACCCAAGTATCTGGACCCCAAATCAGCACTGGGCCGTGATTCCGGTGTCTTCGGCCTTCCGATCACGCTGATCCTGAACCCCGAAGGTCAGGAGATTGCCCGCATGCGCGGCGACGCCGAATGGAACAGCGACAGCGCCAAAGCCATTATCAAGGCCCTGATCGAAGACGAAAGCAGCTAACACCCGCGCGACAACTTACTCAGGCGCTTGCGGTGGCCCGCCGCGGTTGGGATGCGACATTGGCCAGATCGTGCTTCGAATCCAGACGCACAAAACTTCTGGCCAAACGACGCTTGCGCGCCCGTTCTTCAGCCAGGTCCATATCTATGATGTCGTGAAGCTTAAAGTCGGGACATGGCGACACATCTCCCAGCAAGCAACGCCCAACTTCGCGGCAATTCTTGAATGTACAATTCTTACTCATAACCAACTCTGGTATCTTTGTGGCAAAACACGCCGTAACCAGACTTTTCTACGGCACAAATGTGGCATCAGTATGGCCTTCGCCCCCTCCCATTATCGCCAATTCAGAAACAGCTCGCAGAAATGCACCTGATTACTCGCCTCCTGTGATCCAAAACAGCCACCCTCCACATCAAAAAATCAACCTTCTTTCTGGCAAAAATACTCCGGGGCGCTCGCTTCGCGAGCGGGGCAGAGCCCCCAAAGAAATGAAATGGCCGCGCCCGACAGGGCGTGGCCCCACCTCGGCGCCGGTAGGCGTCGAAACCTGCCTTGCCCAATTGGCCAACATCCGCTTTAACGTGAACGTTCTGACACTGATAGGACCCTTATGACCCTGTCTGACGGCCGCATCGTCGCGGTTCTTGGCCCCACCAACACCGGCAAAACCCATTACGCCATAGAGCGTATGCTGGCCCATCGCACCGGGATCATTGGGCTGCCCCTGCGTCTGTTGGCCCGCGAAGTCTATGACCGCATCGTCGCCATTCGCGGCCCATCCGTTGTTGCTCTCGTAACGGGCGAAGAGCGGATCGTGCCCGCACGCGCTCAATACTGGGTCTGTACCACCGAAGCTATGCCGGATGGCATGGGGGCCGATTTTGTCGCCATCGACGAAATCCAGCTTTGCGCTGACCCCGAACGCGGCCACGTCTTCACTGATCGCTTGCTGCATGCGCGCGGCCAACACGAAACGTTGTTCATGGGATCGGACACCATGCGGTCTGCCATTGCCGCGCAGGTTCCCAAAGCCCAGTTCCTCTACCGCGAGCGCTTTAGTGAGCTGACTTACACCGGGTCCCGCAAAATCAGCCGCATGCCCGCCCGCGCCGCAATTGTTGGGTTTTCTGTCGAAAACGTCTACGCCATCGCCGAACTCCTTCGCCGCCAAAAAGGCGGGGCAGCAGTGGTCATGGGCGCTCTCAGCCCCCGCACCCGCAATGCTCAGGTCGAGATGTATCAAAACGGCGATGTAGATTACCTGGTTGCCACCGATGCGATCGGCATGGGGCTAAACCTCGATATTGCCCATGTCGCCTTTTCCGGTCTCAGCAAATTCGACGGCCGCCGTATGCGCGCATTGCAACCCAACGAACTGGCACAGATCGCGGGCCGCGCAGGTCGCTATATGACCCCTGGAACATTCGGCGTTACCGGCGATGCCCCGCCTCTGCATGATCAAACGGTCGACGCCATCACCAGCCACAGCTTTACCCCCATCAAGAAACTGCAATGGCGCAACACCGTGCTGAGTTTCGGAACAATCGATGCCCTGATCGCGTCACTGGAAGAAACGACCTCCGACGAAAACCTGGTGCGCGCCCGCGAAGCCGACGACCTGATGGTTCTGAAATCCCTGGCTGAAACGGCCGAGGTTCGCGCCCGCGCAAGCGATGGCAATTCGGTCAAACTGTTGTGGGACGTCTGCCGCATTCCCGATTTTCGCGGCATCAGCCATCAGGAACATGCGCAACTTCTCGAACGTATCTTCGGCTTCCTGCACGAATATAGCCGGGTGCCGGACGACTGGCTGGCGCGCCAGATCAAGAGCATTGACCGAACTGATGGCGATATCGACGCATTGTCCAAAAGATTGGCATATATCCGCACATGGACCTATGTGGCGCAGCGAAACGGGTGGTGTATTGACGAAACGCATTGGCGGAACGCCACGCGCGCTGTAGAAGACCGCCTGTCAGATGCGCTGCACGCGGCGCTCACACAACGATTTGTCGACCGGCGGACGTCTGTTCTGCTTCGCCGGTTGAAGCAAAAGGAGGGCCTGGTGGCCAAAGTTAACGATAAAGGTGAAGTCACCGTCGAAGACCAATTCGTCGGACGGCTAGAGGGGTTCCGCTTCCACCAGGATGCATCCGCAACAGGCGACGAAGCCAAAACCATCCGCTCAGCTGCAATCCAGGCATTGCAGCCAGAATTCCACTTGCGCGCCGACCGGATCTATAACGCGCCGGACACCGAAATGGACTTTACCGATCAGGGTGGCCTGATGTGGGGCGAACACGCCGTCGGTAAACTGGTTGCCGGGGATGACCCCCTGAAGCCGCAGGTAACCGCTTTTGTTGACGATGAAGCCGGCACTGACGTTGCAGATAAGGTGAAACGTCGCCTTCAACACTATATCGACCGGCGCGTTTCCTCGCTTTTCGAGCCCCTGTTGAACATCCAGCGCGACGAGACCCTGACTGGCCTCGCCCGTGGCTTTGGCTATAGAATGATCGAAGCCCTGGGCGTGGTCGATCGACGCAAAGTCGCGGATGACGTCAAAGCGCTAGATCAGGAAACCCGTGGTGTTCTGCGTAAACATGGCGTACGCTTTGGCCAGTTCACTGTCTTCATGCCGCTTTTGCTGAAACCAGCCCCCACGCGCCTCAGATTGGTTCTTTGGGCTTTGACGAACCAGTTAGACGAATTCCCAGAAAGCCCCCCGCCTGGGTTGGTCACAATCCCAACAAACAAGGATGCCGCCGCCGACCATGCCTTGATGGCTGGCTACAAGGCTGCGGGTGATCGGGCGATTCGTATCGATATGCTGGAGCGCCTTGCCGATATGCTGCGAAAAGAGGACTCGCGCGGCGGTTTTGAAGGCAACGCCGACATGTTGTCGATCACCGGCATGACGCTCGAGCAATTCGCCAATCTGATGGAGGGTCTGGGCTACAGCGCACAGCGCGGCGAGCGCGAAAAAGCGCGACCTGAACCCGTCGTTGGGACTGCACCAGCGGATGATGCTGCACCTTCTGCGGAAGCAGCACCCGAAAATGCGGCCACCGAGGCAGAAGTTGCGACGCCATCGGAAATGGAACCATCTCAAGAATCGGCCAAATCAGAGGCAGCTGCAGACTCGCAGCCAGAACCCGCCGACGCCGCCCAGCAACCTGGATCTGAATCTGAACCCGAACCTGAAGTCTTCTACACCTTCACGTGGGGCGGCAACCGCACACGCCAGCAACAGCAACGTCAGGGCGGTCGCCCGCAAGGCAAAGCTGGCGGGAAACCAAAGGGCAAAGGCAAACCGCGCGGCAAAGGCGATCACGGCAACAAGCCTCGCAAATACGAGGCCCGCCCACCGCGCAAGGAAAAGGCGATAGATCCCGACAACCCATTCGCTCAGGCGCTGATGGGGCTGAAGGACAAAAACTCCTGACCGAAACCGCCGCGCAACGAATAGACAAATGGCTCTGGCACGCGCGGTTCTTTAAAACCCGCGGGCTGGCCACCAAGCTGGTGTCTGCAGGGCATCTGCGGATTGACGGGGATCGCGTTTCGAAACCCAGTTTCGGCCTTCGGGTTGGCGCGACGCTGACCTTTCCCCAGGCCCGGCGCATTCGCGTCGTGCGTGTCGAGCATCTATCAACCAGACGCGGCCCCGCCGCTGAGGCCAGAACACTTTACACCGATCTCACCCCGCCCGAGGACCCGGTTCTTAAGAACCCCCGTTACGAGGGAAAAGGACGCCCGTCCGGGAAAGATCGCCGCAATGCCCGCCTTTCCGGTCCGCCTACGCTTGAATGAGGCTCAACCCTGCGATACGCACACCGTCGCAAACATCACGAGCTCCGAATATGACTTATATCGTCAACGACAATTGTATCGCCTGCAAATACACCGACTGCGTCGAAGTCTGTCCGGTGGATTGCTTCTATGAAGGCGAGAACATGTTGGTCATTCATCCGGATGAATGCATCGATTGTGGCGTCTGCGAACCCGAGTGCCCGGTGGATGCCATCCGCCCGGATACCGAACCGGATATGGAAAAATGGGTCGAATTCAATCGCAAATATTCCGAGCTCTGGCCGGTGATCATCACCAAGAAAGACCCCTTGCCCGACGCCGACGAAATGGACGGCAAAGAAGGCAAGATGGACTTGTTCTCTGAAAATGCAGGCGAAGGCGGCTAAAACGATTCGGTTTCGAGCACCCGACAACAGCTCCGCACCCGCTCTTTTTGACCAATTCCGCTACGTTACATGGCATATTGACCATGTGTCTTGGAATACGGCCATTTTTTTGCTATATTTGTATGACATAAAGCGTGAACGAGCGGCAAATTAGCAGCCGCAATTCGTTGGCGTCAGCGACAGAGCAAATGGCGACGGGAGGATGTGTGTGTTCCCGCCGTGTTTCTGTCGTCTGTTGAAATGGGCTGAAAGGGAACAAGTCTATAATGAGCAAGCCAAAGAAAATGGAATTTCGTCCAAACGATTTTGTCGTTTACCCCGCGCATGGGGTTGGACAAATCGTGTCGATCGAAGAACAGGAAATCGCCGGGCTGACACTCGAGCTCTTCGTGATCTCTTTCGAGAAAGACAAGATGACGCTTCGGGTTCCAACCAACAAAGCCGCCGATGTGGGTATGCGGACACTCTCGTCGCCCGACGTTGTGTCCAAAGCCATGACCACACTGAAGGGCCGCGCCCGGGTGAAAAAAGCCATGTGGTCGCGCCGCGCACAGGAATACGAACAAAAGATCAATTCTGGTGATCTGATTGCCATCGCCGAAGTGGTGCGTGATTTGCACCGCGCCGACGATCAGCGCGAACAAAGCTACTCCGAGCGTCAGCTTTATGAAGCAGCCCTCGAACGCCTGACTCGCGAGATTGCAGTTGTCGCCGGCTCCGATGAGATCGCGGCACAAAAACAAATTGATGATGTGCTGGTGGCGCGCGCGGCAGCCTGATCAAACACCTAAAATCCAACAAAACGGCGGTGCAATAGCATCGCCGTTTTTATGTTCCGGGCCGATATCGCCCCTTCTTTCTGGTAAAAATACTCCGGGTGGGTCCGGGAGGGCAGCGCCCTCCCGGTTGATCGACGCCCAAAGGGCGGCGAAACTCTATTCTGCCGGAACCGCCACCTCATAACCCTCGACAGGCACATCCAGCTTGTTCAGCATCTCAATCGGACAAATTTGAAGGAACTTGCCCTTCTCATCGCTCCAATGCTGCAAGATGCGCGCCGCACGTTGGCTGCCGGTCTCTTCTAGGTGGCGTTCGATCAGCCCTTCCAGTTCGGTCATATAGTGCCCTTCGCTCAAGGGCACCACCATCAGCGTCTCCATGTTGATCAACTCGGAAACATCGCCATGGCGGTCATAGATGTAGGCCATGCCGCCGGTCATTCCGGCCCCGAAGTTCGGACCAATCCCACCAAGAATAACGGCAGTGCCGCCGGTCATGTATTCGCACCCGTTCGAACCACAGCCTTCAACCACAACTTTCGCGCCCGAGTTTCGAACCGCGAACCGTTCACCTGCACGGCCAGCAGCAAACAAATGCCCGTCTGTCGCGCCATAAAGCACTGTGTTGCCGATGATGACGTTCTGGCTGGCTTTCAGCGGCGACGCCATGGGCGGACGCACCACAACCGTGCCCCCGGACAAGCCCTTGGCCACATAGTCATTGGCGTCACCCGACACTTCCAAACGCAGCCCCGGTGCCGCAAAAGCCCCCAAAGATTGCCCGGCTGACCCCTGCAACTTCACGCTCAGGTGGTCCGGCTGCAGCGCATTCTTCATGCCAAACCGTTGCACGATGTGGCTGGATGTGCGGGTGCCGATGGTGCGGTGGGTGTTCCGCACAGCATAACTCAACTGCATCTTCTCGCCGTCGTTCAGGAACCGTGCTGCATCCCGGACAATCTCGGCGTCCAATGTATCAGGCACCACATTGCGGTCCTTGTCGCGGTTATAAACGATGCGATCAGCACCATCGACAGTGATCAACAACGGGTTCAGATCCAGATCATCCAGATGCGCCGAACCCCGGCTGACCTGGGTCAGCAAATCTGCGCGCCCAATGACGTCATCCAATGACTTCGCCCCGATCTCCGCCAGAATCCCACGCACTTCATGCGCATAGAAGGTGATCAGATTGACAACCTTATCGGCCGACCCCGTGAACTTGTCCCGCAGCGCCTCATCCTGGGTGCAGACACCAACCGGACAAGTGTTCGACTGGCACTGGCGCACCATGATGCAGCCCATGGCGATCAAAGCGGCGGTGCCGATACCGTATTCCTCGGCTCCCATCATAGCAGCCATGACAATGTCACGACCTGTGCGCAATCCACCATCAGTCCGCAGCGTGATCCGGTCCCGCAGGTTGTTCATCGCCAGAACCTGATGCGCTTCGGTCAGGCCCATTTCCCAAGGCAAACCCGCGTATTTTATCGAAGTCGCAGGCGACGCACCGGTCCCACCATTGTGTCCCGAGATCAGGATCACATCGGCCTTGGCCTTGGCCACACCAGCCGCAATCGTGCCAACACCCGAAGACGCAACCAGCTTCACTGTTACCTTAGCGCGCGGGTTGATCTGCTTTAGATCATAAATCAGCTGCGCCAAATCCTCGATCGAATAGATATCGTGGTGCGGCGGCGGTGAAATCAATGTCACGCCGGGCGTCGAATGGCGCAAGCGCGCAATCAACTCGGTCACTTTCATGCCGGGCAACTGGCCACCCTCGCCGGGCTTGGCACCTTGTGCGACCTTGATCTCCAGCTCTTCGCACTGGTTTAGATACTCCGCCGTTACGCCAAAGCGCCCCGAGGCCACCTGCTTGATCTTCGCGGACGGATTGTCGCCGTTCGGCTCCGGCACGAAATGCGCCGGATCCTCACCGCCTTCGCCACTGTCGGACTTCGCGCCAATCCGATTCATCGCCACATTCAGCGTCTTATGCGCCTCGGGCGACAAAGCCCCCAACGACATGCCCGGCGTCACAAACCGCTTCCTGATCGAAGTGATGCTTTCCACCTCTTCAATTGGAATGGGCGTGCCCATGGGTTTTATGTCCAAAAGGTCGCGCAAATGGATCGGTGGAGCCGACCGCATTTTGGCCGAATACTGCTGCCACATCGCATAAGATGCGCGCTGACACGCCGCCTGCAACAAGTGCATCGAGGTCGCTTCCCAGGCATGGGTCTCTCCCGATCGACGCGCTTTGTAGAACCCGCCAATCGGCAAAATGCTGTCGCCCTGGAAACCTTTGGCATGGGCTTCCTCGGCTTTCTTTTGCAAACCGCCGATGCCGATGCCGGAGATGCGGCTGTGCATGCCGGGGAAATACTCTGCTACAAGAGCCCGGCTCAAACCCACTGCCTCAAAATTCAATCCACCGCGATAGGACGAGATTACACTGATCCCCATCTTCGACATGATCTTCAGAAGACCCGCATCAATGGCCGCCCGATAGCGCGCGACCGCCTCGGTCAACGGCCCGTCAATCAAGCCGCGCTCAATTCGATCAGCGATGCTGTCCTCTGCCAGATAGGCGTTCACGGTCGTCGCTCCGCATCCGATAAGCACCGCAAAGTAATGCGGATCAATGCATTCAGCCGACCTGACATTCAGCGAACAGAAGGTCCGAAGCCCCTTGCGTGTCAGCCAGGAATGCGCGGCACTGGTCGCCAGGATGATCGGCATAGCAACTTTGTTTTCGCCGCCGTGCTGGTCAGTCAGAACCAAGTGTCCAGCGCCCGAGCGCACGGCGTCTTCCGCCTCGGCCCGAATACGATCCAACGCCACCTGCAAAGCACCCGAGCCACCATCTACCGGGAAAGTACAGTCAATCTCGGCCATGTCAGAATCAAACGCATCGCGCAGAACCTTGAATTGGCCGTTGCCAACAAACGGGCTGTCCAGCACCAGAATTTCAGTCTGGCTGCCGTCCTGATCCAACACGTTCTTCAGATTGCCAAACCTCGTCTTCAGGCTCATCACCCGATACTCGCGCAAGCTATCAATCGGCGGATTCGTAACCTGACTAAAGTTCTGGCGAAAAAAATGGCTAAGCGGGCGATAAGTTTTCGACAGAACCGCCGACGGCGTATCATCCCCCATCGAAGCAAGCGTTTCCTTGCCGTCCTCGGCCATCGGGGCCAGAATCTGCTCCAACTCCTCAATCGAGTATCCAGCAGCAATCTGCCGCCGCCGCAACTCACCACTCTCGAACAGAGGTGCTTCATTAGCAGCCGCCAGATCCGCATCCAGCTCTACGATCTTCCCAACCCAATCGCCAAACGGCAAACTTCCCGCCAGCACGTCCTTGATCTCGGTGTCGTGGAACAATTTACCCTCGACCATGTCGACCGCAATCATCTGACCCGGACCCAGCGCACCCTTTTCAACAACTGTCGCTTCGTCCGTCGGCACCATCCCGGTCTCGGATCCGGCGATCAACAGCCCATCCCCAGTCACCGTATACCGCATCGGGCGCAGGCCATTCCGATCCAGCCCAGCGCAAACCCAACGTCCATCCGTCATCGCCAGCGCCGCAGGCCCGTCCCAGGGTTCCATCACAGCGTTGCAGTACGAATACATGTCGCGCCAGGCTTCCGGCAGCTCCACCGCCTGCTTCGACCAGCTTTCCGGCACCAGCATCGTCTTGGCCATGGGCGCGTTCCGCCCAGCCCGCACCAGCACTTCAAACACCGAATCCAACGCGGCCGAGTCACTCGACCCTTGCGCAATGATCGGCTTGATGTCTTCCGCCATGTCGCCAAACGCACCCGACGCCATGCGGATTTCGTGGGACTTCATCCAATTGACGTTGCCCTTCAGCGTGTTGATCTCGCCGTTGTGCGCCAACATCCGAAACGGCTGCGCCAACCACCACTGCGGGAAGGTATTGGTCGAATACCGCTGGTGATAAATCGCAAACGCGCTTTCGAACCGCTCATCTTTCAGGTCTGGGTAAAATTCCGCCACCTGCTCAGCCAGCATCATACCCTTGTAGATGATCGACCGACACGACAGAGAACACAGATACAGTGACGGCACCTGAGCCGCCGCCGCTGCCTTCTCGATCCGACGCCGGATCACATACAACTCGCGCTCAAACGTCTCTTCGTCGACACCCTTGGAATTCGAGATCAGGATCTGCTCAATCTCGGGCCGCGTCGCATTGGCCTTTTCACCCAGAACATCCACATTCACCGGCACATGCCGCCAGCCGTAAATGTAATAGCCCATCCGCAGGATCTCGGTCTCGACAATGGTCCGACATGTCTCCTGAGCACCAAAATCCGTGCGCGGCAAGAATACCTGACCCACAGCCAGCATCTCGCCTTCACGCGGCTCATGCCCGGTGCGCTCGATCTGGTCGCCAAAAAAGTTGAACGGAATCTGAACGTGAATACCGGCGCCATCGCCGGTCTTGCCATCCGCATCGACAGCACCCCGGTGCCAAACCGCCTTCAGCGCATCAATCCCGTTCTCAACCACCTTCCGGCTGCGAGACCCGTCAATCGAAACCACCAGCCCAACGCCGCAAGACGCATGTTCGTCCGCGTCGCGATAAAGCGAGTTTTCAGCCATCCAAGCGCGGCGCGCTTCTTCGGCGGCTGCCCATTCTGCGTTGAATTTGGTCATTTGATAGTCTCCCGCAATTCGAGAATGTCCTGGTGTTCTTTGTTCGTCATGATGGGTTCGCCGGGTCTTGGGCAAACTCAGCCATCACCTCAGCCTCAGTGCTTTGCTTCGCCCCCGCAAAAGGCGACATCCAACCAACCCGGCAATCAACGAAAATCTCTGACGTCACGGCCAACCCCGACTGGTCATCCAAAGTCCCCGCCGCCACGTTCTGAGGCGCGCGCCCTTGCATCGCCCAATACAGCGTCGTGCCACAGGTGCTGCAAAATGCCCGCTCGCCCCATGCACTCGCGTGATACGTTCCAACGCGATCTTCGCCGGTCATCTCAATGTCAGACGCCCCCGCCGCAAAGTAGGGTCCGCCACCAGACCACCGTTGACACTGTCCACAATGGCAGGCGTTGATCTCGCCAGTCACGTCAGCGGTGAATTTAACTGCACCGCACAGGCACTGTCCTGAAACGCGATCCGCCATCAGCTTTCCTCTCCGCATCCAAACAGAGTGATGTTCTTCATGAACCCAAGGTCGCCCTCGCGCAGCATGCGGACCGGTTCGCCCGGCAACTCCATGGAAAATCCACCCGAGGTCATCACCCCGCCGCCATCAAACAGCGTGTTGGTCAATCGGTCGATGAACATGTCCCCGACTATTTCCATCGCAAGGCCGCCAACGCCCATCGTCAGATCGAATTCGACACGCTCTAGCGCAAAACCCGACACGTCGATCACTTCGCCAGTCCGGAACATCTGTCCTACAATGGTCGACTCTCGTGGCAATCCGATTTGGAAATCAACCAAAGCCGTCTGATCAAACGTGTCCTGACCCGTCTCCATCATCTCGCTGAAAGAAAACGGATTGGTATTCGCAACGATGCCATGGATCGTGCGTTCGCCCGTCGGCGACCACTCGGCAAGAAAATCAAAATCATCCGTTTCAAAATCGATGCCTACCAAAGCACCATCTTCGATATTCTCGAACCGATAAATCGTATCGCCTTGATACTGACACTGCAAAACATGGGTGGCCTGACACCCCTTCTGCTGTACCGTGTAAAGCGGCGAGCAATCCTCGCGTTGCACAAGTTGATCATCCTCGCTCGCAACCGCGGCGAAGGGGAAGCAAACCACCGAAAGCGCGAAGACCGCCTTTTTCATGTTCATCCCTTTTCAACCAACTAGGTCAGAACTGCTGCCCGACCTGCTTACCAAATTCCTAAACCACCGTTCGGCGGCACCGACGTAATACCGACGTGATACAGACAGGCTATTCGGCCGCCACTTGCGCCGCTTGACTGATGTAATCCAGGATCGCATCCGCCGCTTCGCGCCCGTCCCGAATGGCCCAAACCACCAGTGAAGCGCCCCGCACGATGTCACCTGCGGCGTAGACACCTGCAACGCTGGTTGCATGGGTCTGGTAGTCCGCTTTGACAGTTCCCCAGCGGGTCACATCCAGCCCCTCCACGCCCCATAACTTGGGCAGATCTTCCGGTTCAAATCCCAGGGCCTTGATCGCCAGATCGGCACCTTCAATGTAATCAGCGCCTTCAATAATCTCAGGCACTTGCCGACCGGTCGCATCGGGCGCCCCTAAACGCATCTTTTGCACCATAACGCCCTCGACCGCATCGCCAGTGAAACCCTTCGGCGCCGTCAACCAGACAAATTCCACACCTTCTTCTTCCGCATTGGACACTTCGCGCTGCGAACCCGGCATGTTGGCCCGGTCGCGACGATACAGACACTTTACGCTCTCAGCACCCTGACGAATGGCCGTGCGCACACAATCCATGGCTGTGTCACCGCCGCCAATAACCACCACCCGTTTGCCTTCAGCATTCAATTCGCCGTTGTCAAATTCGGGCACTGCATCCCCAAACGATTTGCGATTGGATGCCGTCAAATAGTCAATCGCCCTCACTACACCATCCGCGCCAACGCCCGGCGCCTCAAGGTCGCGCGACTTGTAAACCCCTGTCGCAATTAGGATTGCGTCATGTTTCTCTTGCAGCGCCTCAAAAGTGATATCGACGCCAATATCGCAATTCAGAACAAACTCGACGCCGCCTTGTTCAAGCTGTTCGTTGCGCCGCACAACGATCTCTTTTTCCAGCTTGAAACCTGGAATGCCGTACGTAAGCAGCCCGCCCGCACGGTCATAGCGATCGTAAACGGTAACCTGAACTCCGGCGCGTCGCAGCCTGTCTGCCGCCGCCAATCCACCTGGACCTGCGCCAATGATACCAACTGTTTCCGGTCTTTCAGTCTTTGGGCTGATCGGCTCGACCCAGCCCTTTTCCCAGGCGGTGTCAGTGATGTATTTTTCGACCGATCCAATGGTGACCGTTCCGTGGCCCGATTGCTCGATGACACAGTTTCCCTCGCAAAGCCGGTCTTGCGGGCAGATGCGGCCGCAAATCTCGGGGAAGGTGTTGGTCATTTGACTGACCTCATAAGCCTCGCGCAAACGGCCCTCGGCGGTCAGTTTCAGCCAGTCCGGGATATTGTTGTGAAGCGGGCAATGCGACTGGCAATAGGGAACACCGCACTGGCTGCAGCGCGAAGATTGCTCCTTCGCTTTTGCATCAGCGTACTCTGCGTATATTTCATTGAAATCTTCACGCCGTATTGTGGCGTCACGCTTCGAAGGCATGTCGCGTTCAACGGTCACAAATTTCAACATCGGGTTCTCAGCCATCGCCAACCTCTAAAGTCCAAGGACAGACCGCTCTATTAATCGCGTGTTAGGGAAATGAAAAGGCAGTAATGCTGACCTATATTTGGATAAAGTGGCCGTGGGCGGGGGAATTTGGTGCAATAAATGCATACTTTAAGGCCGATACGGACCTAAATGCAATCTTTCCCTCGAATCTCAATCATTTACAGTAGCGTCGAATCCCATGCTTCATTGGATGCCATGCCGCTCTTTCATCTTGTTCTGATTGCCATTTTGCAGGGAGTTACCGAGTTCCTTCCGGTCTCGTCATCAGGTCACCTGATCCTTCTGCCAAACCTGACCGGTCTGCCGGACCAAGGGCAAGTCATCGATGTTGCAGTTCATGTCGGCACATTGGGCGCCGTCATCCTTTACTTCCGCTCAGACGTCTGGCGCGCAACCAAAGGGCTGCCTGATGTTCTTCGCGGCCATTTCGACAACCCGGGCGCACGACTGGCGCTCTGCCTTATCGTTGCCACCATCCCGGTGGTTATCGCCGGCTTGATACTCAAACTGACCGGCCTGGATGACGCACTTCGTTCAATCGCTGTCGTCGGTTGGGCAACGCTGATTTTCGGGCTTGTCCTTTATTGGTCCGACCGAACCGGCAACCACATAAAGAAATTCGACGATTGGACCTTACGCGACGCCATCACCATGGGTCTTTGGCAGGCGGCTGCACTCATCCCTGGAACTTCCCGATCCGGCATCACCATCACCGCGGCACGGCAGCTTGGCTATGCCCGCGAAGACGCTGCCCGCCTCGCCATGCTGATGTCAATTCCAACCATACTGGCTTCTGGCGCGGTGCTCAGCACCGAGGTCGTTTTGACGATGGACACCAGCGCAATGCGCGACGCCGCAATAGCCGCCGCTTTCGCCTTCCTCGCCGCGCTCGGAGCGCTTGCCTTTATGATGCGGCTTTTGAAATCCGTCAGCTTTACGCCATACGTGATCTATCGTGTCTTGCTGGGATTGATAATCTTATGGGTGGCTTACGCTTAGCCCTTAAGATTACGTGCACTTTCTTTCAGCGCCGCATACTGACCCGACGGCCGGAATTGCCAGAGATACGATGGCAGCACAGCCTCCAGCGAAGTTGGCTTAACTCCCAGATCCGCCAACGTGCCAACGCCGTTGCCCACAAAGTTATCATGAGCAAGCTGCCTTACCTGATCAGTGGTCACAGGAGCTGGAACCAGCCCCAGTGAAATCGCTTTCACTGCGCCAAAAATCCGCCCCATCATCCGACCAATCCAAAACGGCAATCCAATGACAAGCCGCCGACGCCGCACCTCTTCCAAAGTCAAATGGATCAGGTCACGGAACGTACTGACTTCGGGGCCACCCAACTCGTAAACTCCACCGACCGAGCCATCGATGGCCGCCCGCTCGATGGCCGCCGCAACGTCATCCACATACACCGGTTGAAATTTTGTAGCGGCCCCAAACAATGGAATAATCGGCGACATGCGTGCCATTGCAGCAAACCGATTAAAGAAGTCATCTTCCGGACCGAATATGATCGACGGTCGAATGATTACCACCTCGGGAAATGCTTCCAGAACGGCGCTTTCACCAAGTCCCTTAGTGCTTGCATAGTCACTATCGCTATCAACATCCGCACCAATTGAAGAAACGTGAACCAGTCGAGAAACACCATGTTCAGCGGCGACCCGGGCCACTCGTCCGGCCCCCTCATTCTGCACGGCATCAAATCCATTCTTGCCGCTTTCCTCCAACACACCGACGCAGTTGATCACAACGTCTGCACCCGCAATCGCCTTCTCCACCGACGCGTCGTCACGGATATTGCAAAAGATCGGCTCAACCTGTCCCACGACTCCATAAGGCTTAACAAAGTGCGCCTCGTTTGGACGTCGAACAGCAACCCGAACACGCCAGCCCCGACGTGCCATCCGCTGAGCTACATAACGCCCCACAAATCCCGAACCGCCAAAGATTGTAACCAAACTAGACATGGGCAAAGCCTTCCCTGATGCGCCTTATGGTGTAACTCTCGAGCGCTGCGCGGACAAGGCGCAATTCTCATAGCGATTGCCCGTCGGCAGGTAAGAATGTGGCGCGAACTTCCAACGCTCAAAACACCCGTTCCGTTTGCGGGTCGCTAGACGCGTTAACTCTAGGTTTTGGTCTCTGTATAGGCGTAGAGGTTCCAGTCAGATTTCTACACCGAGACCTGAAACGGATCGGTCTTTTAAGAAGTACGCCATCTTCCTTTTTGTTGTTTTACCTAGTTCAGCGATGCCTGAACTGTTGCCTTGTCTTAGATAAACAGAAGTGCATCTGTTCCTGTTCTCTTGCCTCACTCCAAACCGAAATCCCACAAAATGTTCTGCGAGGCATCAATCAAATGAGGAGTAACACCCATCTTAGGTTTCTACGCTAGATCTGCCCCTATCTCGCGGTGGTTCTGGATCGAAAATCTAGGTGGGAGGCTTAGGAATCAAAATTCTTCCCATCCACCCCCTACAACAGCTTTGGCTTTAGTCGACTCTTCTGGCACTCCCTCAGAAGGCCTCTTCATCTCGACGACCTTTTGGCCATCCCAAGTCTTAAAGCGCCCCGTGGATTGTTTCAGGCTATCAGCTTCACCCGTCAACAGGTTGCTCGCCGCCGTCACTTCTTCGAAAGAAGCCGCTTGTTTCTGAGTGTTTTGGTCAATCTGACCAACCGACGTAGTTATCTCGCTGATCCCGCTCACCTGCTCCTTTATTGCTGCGGATATTTCATCGACACCAGAGGAAATCTTTATGACGCTTTCAGCGATTGTTTCCAGTGACGCGCGCGCGTTGGTGACCTTGGTCACGCCCTCTGCAACGGCCTCGTCACTTCGTGTAATGACATTGTCGATCTCCTTGGCCGCCTCTCCAGCCCTTTGCGCAAGTTGCCGCACTTCCGAAGCCACAACCGAAAATCCGCGTCCTGCGTCGCCGGCTCTTGCCGCTTCAACGCCGGCGTTCAAGGCCAGCAGATTGATCTGAAATGCGATCTCATTGATGACACCGACCACTCTGGCAATTTCTTTCGACGCTTCAGAAATGCGGTCCATGGATACTGCCGCGTCAGAAGCAACCTGTTCGCTTGACTGCGCAGTTTCGCGCGCGACTCGGGCATTTCCGCTTGCGTCTTCAACATTTCCGCTAACTTGTTTGATGCTTGCCGTAAGCTCTTCCAGCGCAGCTAATGTTTCCTCCAAAGCAGCTGCATTTTGTTCTGCTTGTCGTGACAGATGGGTCGCCGTATCACGCATTTCCGCCGAGGAGGTGGCCAGCGTGGCACCGCTTGTAGAGATATCGCCAATGAGGGTTTTGAGGGCCTCCATCATTTCGTTGACATTGCCCTGCAAACGCCCGAATGCGCCCCGGTAGGAACCATTCATTGGTTTGGTCAGATCTCCACCTGCAACGCGCTCCAGTGCCTCGCCAGTTTTCAGCAATCCATTGTCGACGACCCCCAACAGCCTGTTGATGTTCTCGGCAAGCTCGTTCAGCACCTTGTCCGCGAAATTCGCCTCGACGCGCGCTGAGAACTCGCCATCAATCGCGGCATCCACCACATTGCCAAATGAGTTGCCGAGGTGGCGCATCATTTCCTCGCGATCTGCTGCGGCAGCTTCTGCATCTGCTCTTACTTTTTCTTCCGCGAGTTTTACCTTTTCCTGTGCGTCACGTTCATTTTCGGCCGCCAATTCGATTTCGCGCTCGCTGGCGACTCTGCGCTCTTCGTTCAATACTTCAATCTTAATGGCATTCTGTTTGAATACTTCTGTCGCCCGCGCCATAGAGCCCAGTTCGTCGCCGCGATTTTGCCCCGAAACTTCGAGATTGTTTTCACCATCAGCAAGGCGTCGCATGATCCCCGTCAACGCTTGAATTGCGTTTCCTATACTCGAGCCCACAAGCCAGGCGAACGCCACTCCTACGATTAGAGCGGCAGACAATGTCACTGCTATCGTAGCTCTCGTCATGGCTCGCGTCTGGTCATTGTCAGCACGCCGCGACACCATCAGAGCTTCTTCTTCTGCCGAAAACTCTGCCATTAATTCGCGGAACCGGTCAAAATACTGCTTGCCGCGGGCCTCTCCAACCAAATCTGCCATGTCATCCATCGTTTCCGCATCGCCAATTTGACGACGTAGGTCAAGCATGGGCGAAACAGCACGCGCCAACCAATTATCTATCACCGCCTCCGCCTCCAAAAGCACGGCGACTTGCGCTGGGTTGTCGCTAACAGTTTGGCTCAATTCTGATATAAGTCGATGAAATACCACTTCTCCGGTCATGTACGGTTCAAGAAACACTTCGTCTCCGGCAACCAGAAAACCCCGCATACCAGTCTCCATATCGACTGCAGAAGCAAGAATATCCTTAGCCGTCGCAATGGCCCGGTTGGTATGATCCACCCAATTCAGAGCATCACGTATCTCAACGATACTGGCGTTGCCCTGCGCCAGTACAGTCTCGAATTCGGCTCTTCGAACCGCCAGTAACTTTTCTTCAGCTTCAATGAAGCTTGCAATCAGTCCACGGAATTCATCAAAGTAAACTTTACCTCTGGCCGCACGTACCCGGTCTGCCATGTCATTCATCGAAGCTGCATCACCGATGGCACAACGCAATTCGATCTGAGGTTCAGCAACTCTGGCCTGCCACGCGCGAAGGATCTCTTCCGCTTCTTTTAATCGCTCCACCTGGGGTGGGTTGTCGCTTACGGTATCGCGCATCCTCACCAACCCAGAAAACGCAGCTGTGCTGCCGCCGTTGTAGGGTTCAAGAAATTGGTCCTGCCCAGCTAAAAGGTACCCGCGCATTCCCGTTTCCATATCGACGGCAGATGCAACAATCTGGGCGGCTTCAGAAAGCACGTTTTGCGCGTGATCCACCCAACCTTGGGTTCTTTCCAGACGCGCCAAATTCACCAGCGCGGTTGCGCCAATTACGATTGTCAGCACGATCGGGACAGCAACGCTAAGCAACACTTTTGTCTTGGTGTTGATGTTAGCTAACGATACTCGTCGCGAATACTTTCCGGTATCAGCGTGGGATGTCATTGCAATTTTGGTTCCGTTTGAAAGCAGCGATCCCAACGCTAGCGATCACAAATTAATTTCGTCTGAATTCGGAACACATGCGGAAAACTGTAACTAGATAATGAGCTCAGTACAGCGTGCCACTTCAGACGTCTGGTAGCGCTTTGCCATCGCAACAGTGCGCATCAATTCCGGCGCAATCTTTTAAAGGGAACATGCGTGAATATCTGTTTGGTCTTTTTTGAAATAACGGCCTCTATTAACGTCGCTGCCATCGCTCAATGGACAAAGCCCTAAATAGCAATGCTATGAACGTGATGTTCGGTAATTTCCTTATCCAGATGAGCCGCAATAATGCGGGTAAGCGCGATCATATTTGTCCTCAATGAAAGGTTGGTACCATCAAAGTTCACCGCTTTTGGAAAACTTGATCGGAGTGCCTTCAGATGTGCGCTTAATTGATCGGTTCGGTCAGGGTGCTGCTGCAAGATCTTGGCAGTCTCGATACATCCGGCACACATGATGGAATCGATCAAATCTTTGATAAAAAGATCGTCACCATCCATGACATGGCCCTTTTGCGCTGCAAGGCCGGTTTCACGAACGCGGCTTCGGTATGTGGCGGTCGCTACCGAGTTCTGCAAATATCCCTGTTTAAACTTTGAAATTGCCGAAGCCCCAATGCCCAACAAGGTTTGGCAGGGATCGTCTGTATACCCCTGAAAGTTGCGGCGCATTTTTCCCTGCCTATTGGCGATGGCAAGGCTATCGTCTGCCAGCGCAAAGTGATCAATACCCAATGCCTTATAGCCGATAGCCAAAAGCCGTTGTTTGGCAATTTCAGAATTGACGAAGCGCCGCTCGGCACTTGGTAAGTCCTCACTTGGGATCATCACCTGTCTTTTAGAGAAATGCGGAACATGTGCGTAGCCATACAATGCTATTCGGTCCGGCCGCAAAGACACCACACGGTCAAGTGTATCTACCAGAGTTTCAACTTCCTGGTGCGGCAACCCATACAGTAGATCGACGTTCAAACTAGCGACGCCATTCGCCCGCAGCTTGTTGACCACATCGGAGGTATCCTCGAAGCTTTGGACTCGCCCAATGGCTTCCTGAACTCTTGGATTGAAGTCTTGAACACCAATACTAGCCCGCTTCATGCCCCATTGGGACAATACATCCAATACTTCCGGCGAAGCTTCAGTCGGGTCAATCTCGACGGAGAACTCAAACATCCCCGAAGGTGAGAACACTTCAAAGATGCTCCTGAGCATACGATCCATCATCGCGGCGCTCAGGAGCGTCGGTGTTCCGCCACCAAGATGCAAGCGGCTCATACGCAAGCCCGCTGGCACTTTAGATCCAACCGTTTCAACTTCTTTGATTAAGTCATCAACATAGCTTTCGACGGGTGAAAGCGTCTTGGTTCCCTGGGTTCGGCACGCGCAAAACCAACACAGTCGGCGGCAAAACGGAATGTGAACATAAATCGAAACCGGCTCATCAACAGGTAAACTTTTCAACCAATTCTGCTGGTTTTCCGCACCAACAGTGGAAAGGAAACGGTTTGCCGGGGGATAACTCGTGTAACGGGGGACTCGCGCGTCAAATAGTCCATAATCCCGTAGGATGTTTACATGTTCCATTCCGACTTGATACCAAAGGCAATCCTTTGACTATTTGATGCAGATCAACTTCGATGAGTTTTGTCTTTAACGAACGAGAAAAGTGCGGCTCATGCCCGATCCGGCATAGGGCCGTTTGCGCTCGTTGCGATGACGATGAACTGGCATTGCTAGAGGCAATGAAGTCCTACACGAGTTTCGAAGCTGGCCAGCCGATCTTGTGGCGCGGCGACGAGTTGAGTCACTTCTCGTCAATTGTGACTGGCATCGCATCCTTATCACGCACTCTGGAAGATGGTCGAAAACAGGTTGTTGGTCTTTTGCTTCCTTCTGACTTTATTGGGCGTCCGGGTCGCCGGGTCATCGATTTTGACGTAACCGCTGTAACAGAAGTGACTCTCTGTCGGTTCAAGCGCAAACCATTCGAGAATGTCGTGGATGAAATTCCACATATTTCTCAGCGGGTAATGGAAATGGCATTGGATGAACTTAATGCCGCGCGCGAGTGGATGGTTCTTCTCGGACGCAAGACTGCGCGAGAGAAAATAGCCACGTTTGTCGAGATGATTATTCGGCGCGACACCATCCCGCTACATCAGGTGAAACAGCACTCGTTGCCTCTCAGCCGAGAAGAGATCGCAAACTTTCTGGGGTTGACTTTGGAAACCGTAAGCCGCCAGTTTTCTTCCCTGAAGAAAGAAGGCGTAATCGAGTTTTCCGACCGCCGCAGCTTTAAGATTACTGATCTCGAAGCTCTGCACCAAGCGACAGGTGACGACGCCGATGGCGGTGTCCTTTTTTAGCTTTCACCTATTTGACCTAGATCAAAGAGTCTCGGTCCAGCCCTGACTATGAAGTCCCTGAGTTCGGGGGTCCCTTGATTTGATTCCTGATTGTCAGGAAACAATAAAAGGGCTGTCTTATGGCGAGCGTTTTCAAACTGGTCCTCCTGGGGCTTGTCGCATTGGTCGCGGCCTATGCGGCCGATCAGGGGAATGATCTGGCGTTTCGCATTCACGGCCTCATCGTTATGATCGTGGCGGCCGGCCTCTTCATCTGGGAACTTCGGCGGGTTGATGCATCCAGGCCCGTTCCAGCTATGCATGAGTATAAAGATGACGTTGTTCGTGCAGGTGTCTTAGCGACTGCCTTTTGGGGCATTGCCGGGCTCACCGTAGGAGTGATCATTGCGTTTCAGCTTGCCTTTCCAGCGCTGAACTTCGAGTGGGGTCAGCCGTTTACAAACTTCGGACGCCTACGCCCCTTGCACACTTCGGCGGTGATTTTCGCCTTTGGCGGCAATGCATTGATCGCTTCGTCAATATATATCGTCCAGCGCACCAGCCGCACACGTCTCTTTGGCGGAAATCTCGTGTGGTTTGTTTTTTGGGGCTACCAACTTTTCATCGTGCTTGCCGCGACGGGCTATCTGTTGGGTGCCACCCAATCGAAAGAATACGCCGAACCAGAATGGTATGTAGATCTGTGGTTAACGATAGTTTGGGTTTGCTATCTCATAGTCTTTCTCGGCACGATCATGCGCCGCCGCGAGCGGCACATCTACGTCGCCAACTGGTTCTTCCTGGCCTTCATTATCACTGTCGCCATGCTGCACGTGGTCAACAATCTGGCAGTTCCTGTCAGTATCTGGGGAAGCAAATCCGTCCAGTTGTTCGGTGGTGTACAGGACGCCATGACGCAATGGTGGTATGGCCACAATGCCGTCGGCTTCTTCCTGACTGCTGGTTTCTTGGGCATGATGTACTACTACGTGCCCAAGCAAGCGAACCGTCCGGTCTACAGCTACAAGCTGTCGATCGTTCACTTCTGGGCGTTGATCTTTCTGTATATCTGGGCAGGCCCACACCACCTGCACTACACCGCACTCCCTGACTGGGCATCTACTCTTGGTATGGTCTTCTCTGTTGTGCTCTGGATGCCCAGTTGGGCGGGCATGATGAATGGTCTCATGACGCTGAATGGCGCATGGGACAAAATTCGCACCGACCCCATCATTCGTTTTCTGGTGGCCAGCCTCGCCTTCTACGGTATGTCCACATTTGAAGGTCCAATGATGTCGATCCGCGCGGTCAACAGTCTAAGCCACTACACGGACTGGACTGTCGGCCACGTGCATTCAGGCGCACTTGGCTGGAACGGAATGATCATTTTCGCGATGGTCTATTTCTTGACGCCGCGCCTTTGGAATCGGGGATCGATGTACTCGACGGCGGCAATGAACTGGCACTTCTGGTTCGCGATGATTGGCATCGTCCTCTATGCGTCATCCATGTGGGTCAGCGGCATCATGGAAGGCCTGATGTGGCGCGAAGTTGATGACCAGGGCTTCCTCGTGAACAGCTTCGCAGACACCGTCAGCGCCAAATTCCCAATGTATGTCGTGCGCGGTCTGGGCGGGTTACTCTACCTCGCCGGTGCGATTGTCATGTGCTGGAACATGTGGCGCACGATTGCGGGTTATGTGCCGGTCAAACAGCCCGTTTCCCAAGTCACCGTCCCAGCCGAGTAAGGAATACACAGCATGGCACTGATTGATAAACATGCGATCCTCGAACGCAGTCCGACGCTTCTGCTGGCATTCTCGCTGTCGGTGGTGACAATTGGCGGGATAGTTGAAATCGCGCCCCTTTTCTGGCTGGAAAACACAATTGAAGAGGTGGATGGGATGCGTCCCTATTCTCCGCTCGAACTTGCGGGTCGCGACATCTACATTCGTGAAGGCTGTTACTCCTGCCACAGTCAAATGATCCGCCCCATGCGCGATGAAGTCGAGCGCTACGGTCATTATTCACTCGCAGCCGAGTCGATGTATGATCACCCGTTCCAATGGGGGTCAAAACGAACCGGGCCAGACCTGGCGCGCGTTGGCGGACGGTATTCGGATGAGTGGCACCTTGATCACTTGATTGATCCACAGTCGGTTGTACCGGAAAGCATCATGCCCGGTTACGGTTTTTTGATGGATGCCCGCCTTGATGGCGACGAAATTGGTGCCTTGATGCGAACCCATCGGATCGTTGGTGTTCCATACACTGACGAACAGATCGAGAATGCGCGCTCTGACTTCCGTGTCCAGGCTGACCCCAATGGCGATTGGGACGACATGCTTGAACGCTATCCAGGCGCTGCCATCGGGAACTTTGATGGCCAGAAAGAACTGACCGAAATGGATGCGCTAATTGGCTACATGCAAATGCTCGGAACGTTGGTCGACTTTTCCACTTTTGTTCCCGATGCAAGCCGCTAAGGAAAACCACAATGGAAACTTACTCCGTACTGCGCGAATTCGCCGATAGCTGGTTCTTGATCGGCATGTTTGCTTTTTTTGTCGGCACTTGGATTTTCGCGTTCTGGCCATCTCTTAAGTCCTCAAGGGACGATGCCGCATCCATCCCAATGCGCGATGAAATTGCACCTCGCGACAACGACTGCGCCGTAAGCGCCCAGGAAATTGACAATCTGAAAGGCGCAAAAAATGGGTGAGAAACGCATAGACGAACTGACCGGTCGATCCACAATGGGCCATGACTTCGACGGTATCGAGGAACTGAATACTCCGATGCCACGATGGTGGCTCTGGACATTCTATGCAACCATTATTTGGGGGGTTGGATATACGATCGCTTTTCCCGCATGGCCCATGATTTCCGGCGCAACTACAGGACTTCTGGGGTATTCAACCCGTGGCGAAGTTGTGGCTCAGATCGAGGCCCATGAAACTGCCAACGCAGAACTGGTCACAGAGTTGCTCGCGGTCGATCTGGCAAACTTTGATTCGCAATCGGACTTACATCGATATGCTGTTGCCCGTGGCAGTTCGGTATTCCGCGCCCAGTGCAGTCAATGTCATGGCTCCGGCGCCGCGGGCTTTATCAGCTACCCTAATTTGCTAGACAATGATTGGCTGTGGGGCGGCACTCTGGAAGAGATTGCCTTTACTGTGCGGCACGGCATCCGCAACGAGACCGATGGGGATGCCAGGTGGTCCGAGATGCCCGCATTTGGCGATGTCCTGACAGCGGAAGAGATCGGCGTCTTAGCGGAGTTCGTCCCAACGCTTTCTGATCCTGAAAATGGAAGTCAGGGGGCGGCACTCTACGCGGACAATTGCGCGTCCTGCCACGGCGACACAGGTCTTGGGGACCGCGAGTTAGGTGCGCCCAGCCTGACTGATGCAATTTGGCTTTTTGGCGGCGACCGCGAAAGTCTTGTTGAGACAATCACCAATTCTCGCTTTGGGGTTATGCCAGCATGGGGTCAACGACTTAGCGAAGAAGATGTGCGGGCTGTTTCCGCATATGTCCATGCTCTGGGAGGTGGCGAATAGTCCACCGCTGAAAGCACTTGATCTGTGTCAAGGACGGCTCTGCCGTCCTTCCCTATTTGTTTGCCAATTCCGCAGGAATAGCGAGTTAAATCAACGTGACCGAAAGCCTTTACGCCGCACGCGAACCCATATTCCCGAAACGCGTTTACGGGAAGTTCAGAAACCTGAAATGGGCGATCATGGCTGTGACCCTTGGGATCTATTACCTGACCCCTTGGATACGCTGGGACCGGGGGCCAAACCTGCCGGACCAAGCCGTGTTGGTCGATCTGGCCAACCGGCGTTTCTATTTCTTTTGGATCGAGATCTGGCCGCATGAGTTCTACTTCGTCGCGGGCATGTTGATCATGGCCGGACTCGGATTGTTCCTGTTCACGTCAGCACTGGGCCGAGTTTGGTGCGGCTATACCTGCCCTCAAACAGTCTGGACTGACCTCTTCATACTGGTCGAAAGATGGATCGAAGGAGATCGGAACGCACGGATCAGATTACATCGTGCAAATTGGTCTTTTCGCAAGGTCAGATTGCGGATTACCAAATGGATTGTTTGGGCACTTATTGGCCTCGCGACCGGTGGTGCCTGGGTGTTCTACTTTGCGGATGCCCCAACTTTAGCAATGCAGTTTTTCAGCCTTAACGCACCATCGGTGGCTTGGGCTACAGTCGCAATACTAACTGCGACCACGTTCATCTTTGGCGGATTCATGCGTGAGCAAGTGTGCATCTACATGTGCCCTTGGCCCCGCATACAGGGCGCTATGATGGACAACGACACGTTGACCGTCGGTTATCGTGATTGGCGCGGCGAACCCCGTGGCAAGAAGCGAGATTCCACCGCCGGAGATTGCATCGACTGCAACGCTTGTGTTGCGGTCTGCCCCAAGGGCATCGACATACGAGAAGGCCAGCAGATGGAGTGCATCACCTGCGCTCTCTGTATCGATGCCTGCGACGAAATCATGGAAAAAGTCGGTCGCGAGCGTGGATTGATTGACTATCTGGCACTGTCTGATGCGCCCAAAGAGCAAGCGGGCGAAAAACCTCGCCCTAACTGGCAACACGTTCTTCGGCCGCGCATCATTCTGTATACGGCAATCTGGTCAATCATAGGACTAGCAATGCTTTATGCATTGTTCATCCGGCCCGATATCGAAATGACTGTCGCGCCAGTACGAAACCCAACTTACGTCACAATGGCAGACGGTTCAGTTCGCAATACCTACGAACTGCGCTTACGCAACAAGCACGGTACTGCGCGTTTGTTTGGAGTTCACATCAGGACGCATGGTGCCTTGGTCTTAAACCTCGAAGGCCATGACATTAACGCGATTGAAGTGCCCGCAAATGAAACGCTCAGGCTTCGTGTTTATGTCACCGCACCAAGCGACAGCGAGGCGTCCCGTATCAACGAATCCGCTATTCGTCTTTGGGTGGACGACATCGTAAGCGGCGAACGTGCCTTCAAGAACACTGTCTTTAACGGAACAGGGGCTTCATCATGAAACCGATTACTGGCTGGCACATATTTGGATTGTTCGTCCTGGGCTTTGGCACAATCATTGCGGTGAACTTGACCCTCGCGTTTAATGCTGTGCGCACATTCCCAGGGCTAGAGGTCAAAAACTCATACGTTGCAAGCCAGTCGTTTGAGGCTGACCGCGCCGCCCAGAATGCATTGAACTGGACCGTATCCGCACACGTTTTTGACGGCGAGCTGGTGCTTTCGTTTGACCAAGATGGCATCAAAGTCGAACCAAGTATCGAAAACGCAATATTTGGCCGCGCAACATCTGTCATCCAAGACCAGTTGCCGGAATTTGCCTTTGATGGTCACGTTTTCAGCGCCCCGGTTAACGCAGGGGCCGGAAACTGGAACCTTCGTATCAGGGCGCGCGCGGCTGATGGAACGCTGTTTCAGCAGCGCATCATCGTCGAGGTATTGGGATGACGTCTGCCTGTCCTGCTTGCACAACAACACCAATGGCGCAGGAATTGGCGGCAGTCCCAGTCGACGTTCAGCTTTCAGTACCTGGCATCAAGTGCGGAGCTTGTATCGCTGCAATCGAAGACAGATTGACAAAAATGGCAGGCGTGCGCGACGCGCGAGTGAATTTGTCATTAAAGCGCATCAGTGTCGCGACTGAACTGCCGACAGACGCACTGACAAAGGCGTTGGCCGACATTGGCTATGACGCTCATCCACTAGACAGCGGCGCACTTGGAAATCAATCTGACACTGTCGGTCGTGACCTCCTCATGCGAATGGGCGTCTCTGGCTTCGCAATGATGAATGTCATGCTCTTGTCAGTCGCCGTATGGTCCGGAGCGACAGGGGCAACACGTGATCTATTTCACCTAGTATCGGCGATGATTGCGCTCCCGGCAGTTTTATACGCTGCGCAGCCATTCTTTCGGAATGCTCTGAACGCGCTCCGGCACGGGCGCTTAAATATGGACGTCCCAATTTCGCTCGCCATAGTTCTGGCAGGGGGAATGTCCCTTTACGAAGCGCTTCACGGCGGCGACCATGCGTATTTTGACGCAGCGCTTTCCCTCACCTTCTTTTTGCTGATCGGCCGGTATCTCGAGCACCACACCAAATCCGCAGCCCATTCCGCTGCCAAAGAACTGGCCGCACTAGAAGTCCATACAGCACGCCGAAAAACCAGTTCCGGCTACGAAAACATTCGAAGCGATCAGCTTAGTATTGGTGATGTCGTTGTCGTTCCAACCGGTGTGCGCGTACCAGCTGATGGCGCCTTGGCGGGCAACTTTGCAGTAACTGACAGGTCGTTCCTGACCGGCGAAAGCGATCCCGTTGACCATATTGCCGGGGCGTCACTGAATGCCGGTGAGATCAACCTGGGAGCTCCATTTGAAATACGGGTATCAGCCGTTGGTCAGAATACTCGATTGCACAAAATTGCGTCACTAGTTGAAACCGCCGAGAATGCTCGGAACAGCTACACAACGTTGGCCGACCGCGCCGCCCGGATTTACGCGCCAGCTGTGCATCTGCTGGCTGCGATGACGTTTCTGGGTTGGTGGGTGCTGACCGGCGACTTCCGACAGTCTCTCAATACCGCAATAGCGGTGTTAATCATTACATGCCCCTGCGCTTTGGGATTGGCGGTTCCTGCAGTCTCCACGGCCGCCATCAGCAAACTCTACCGCATGGGATTTCTGGTAAAATCCGGATCCGCACTTGAACGCCTGGCCGAGGCCACAACAATCGTTTTCGACAAAACCGGGATTCAATTTTGAACTCAATCAGCTCGATGCAAACGAACAGGCCATCGCCAAGGCATTGGCTCAAGCCTCGTCGCATCCAGTGTCCAGGGCCCTTGATTCATACCTTTCCAATATCATGCCGGTGACATTGGATCAGATTAGGGAGGTTCCGGGGCAAGGGATCACAGCAAAATACATGGGCAGCGACGTGGCCCTTGGAAGCGGACATTTGGTCGGTGAGCCATCGATCGGGTTTTTACTGAAGTCCGGATCACATGTTAAGGAACTCACATACTAGGAAGCATTGCTCCCCGGGTCTGAGAATTTGGTCCAGGACCTGGCGAATAAAAACCTAAGTACAGAATTGCTTTCCGGCGACCGTCGGAAAAAGACCAAATCTCTGGCTCTGAAACTGGGATTTGAAAATTGGATGAGCAGCGTCTCACCCGAAAGTAAACAACAGCGTATCGCCGAACTGAGCGACCAGAACCAAGCACCATGCATGGTAGGTGATGGATTGAATGACACAGCTGCCTTAGCTCGCGCTCATGCTTCGATTGCACCCGGAGCAGCACTTGATGCGGCCCGCAGCGCAGCGGATGTCATAATGATTGGTCGGTCACTGGCCTTGATCCCGGAGGTTTTCGAAATCGCCCGAAAAACTGTGAAGCTATCAAAACAGAATTTCAGAATAGCGATCGCTTATAATGCGGTGGCCATCCCAATTGCTGTCCTTGGATACGCTACACCATTGCTCGCGGCATTGGCCATGTCGACGTCATCCCTCACAGTGCTGGCAAACGCCATGCGCTTGAACCTTGGTGCGAAATGAATGTTCTGGTGTTCCTGATGCCGGTTTCCTTGGGACTAGGCCTGCTGGGCCTTTTGGCTTTCATATGGAGCCTCAAAACTAAGCAATATGAGGACCTCGCCGGAATTGCCGAGCGTATCCTAATGGATATGAAACCGTCCGTGCATTCAGGCAATTACACTTCTCAGAGTGACAAAAACCACAAGGTCTAAGGTTAAACCTGCTGTCTCAAAATCTTTCGATTTGGGGTGTGGTAACGGCCCGGCCAAGGTTTCGCTTCGGGCGAAGATGTCGGGCGGATTAATCCGCCCGACAGGTTAGCTTATTCCGCTGGCTCAGCGCCGGCCTCGCCAGAACCTGACCGCAAACCATCGCGATACATGGCCTTGCCCAATGCGACACACATCAGACCCATAACCATCGTGAACGGTAGCGCGCCGATGATCATCGCGTTGCGCAGCGCAACCATCGGGTCGGCTCCGCCAGATTTACCGGCAATGAGCAAAGTTCCGATAACAGCTGTCAGGATCAGGCCCCAAACGATCTTGTGCTTGTTGCCAACTTCCTGATCACCACCAGACATAATGGTATTCATAACCAGGATACCGGAGTCTGCAGATGTCACCAGGAATGTCATGATCAGAACAACTGACATGATGGTGATTGCCGACAACAGTCCGCCGGAAATCATCTCACCCAAAGTGACGAACAGTTTCGCCGTATTGGATGCACCGATGATGACACCATCAGCGCCGCCGGTCAGTTCCAGATCAATCGCTGTGCCGCCAAGAATGGTCATCCATGCAAAGCAAACCAGCGCAGGCGCAAAGACGCAGCCCAGGATGAACTCACGAACTGTCCGTCCGCGCGAAATGCGCGCAAGGAACAAACCAACGAATGGCGAGAACGCGATCCACCATGCCCAGTAGAAGGTTGTCCAACCAGCCTGCCATCCGAACTGACGCCCTTGCTCACCTGCTGCATAAGCAGCTTGCAACACTTCTTCGGACAAGTTGGCTGCTTCGCCTTCGAGCCCAGAACGGAACCCATCAAATGAGCCCCACGCGTTCGTGGCACCACCGCGGAGAGCATCCGCAAAGGGTGCCGCTTCGGCTGGAAGCGCAGCATTGAACTCGTCAGCAGAAAGTGGGCCGTATGCGCCAAAGCTCAACGAGATGAAGTTCAGAAGGTAGTCAACCAGAGCTGTTGCATATGTCGTCATTGCAAACAGGAAGGACCCGAAAACAACAAATGTGAACAGCAAGATCAGAGACAGAACTAGGTTCAAGTTGGACAGATACTTAACACCTCGACCAACACCCGAAACCGCTGAAATGATCGACAGACCCATGATCACCAGCAAACCAGCGACAAGGCCGACTGTGCCAGGTGCCGGGGCGTCGCCCGACATGTTCATCATCCATTCCATCCCGGTGATCGCATAAAGCCCGTCAATGAACTGCGAGACGCCAAAACCGATGGTTACCGACACACCTAGAATGGTGGCAACCACACCGAGGATGTCAACGACATGGCCTAAGAAGCCGTTCATCAGACGCCCAAAAAGTGGGGTCAACGCGGTCCGAATAGTCAGTGGCATGTCCCGCGTATATGCATAGTAAGCCAGCGAAAGTCCTGTAACCACATAGATCGACCATGCGTGGAAGCCGTAGTGCGCGAACGTGTAACGATACGCGGACTGCAGTGCTTCTTCTGAGTTTGGCACAACGTCTCCAGCTACGGTCACAGGGTTTGAACCCCAAAGACCAAGTGGTTCAGCGGTTGCGAAAACCATCAGCCCAACACCCAGACCCGCGCCAAACATCATGGAGAACCATGAGAAGTTTGAAAACTCTGTTCCCTCACCAGGACGTCCCATCACTTTCTTACCGGTCTGCGGAAGCAGCGCGATGACGATCAAGAAGAATGCAAATAGACCGACAATGATGATGTAAAAGCTATTGAAGCTTTCCAGAATTCGTCCATTCAGACTTCCCAGAACGCCATTGGCGTTTGCAGGAAAGACCAGTGCCCATAGCACCAATCCGACCATGATGGCCTTACTTATCAGCGCAATTTCAACGCTGTGTCCCTCGTAGAAACCTTGCTTAGATCTATTGATCTCCAGCTCGGTAAACGGCGGCTTTATAGACATGACTATCTCCCTTGTGTCGTGAAGCCAGAACGCGCTCCAAACTTCTCCGGTCCGGTTTGCACTCGTTCAATTCTGTTCATTTTGCGTCAGCAAACTTACTGACCTTCCCTTAAGTGCCTATGATAGCTCGAATTTTCTCCAATGTCGCGACGTTTACGCTGACGCCATTTCTTTTCGCATCCAAGCGTTTACTTCTACGCCCGTCACCCGGCAGATGCGCGCCCTCCTGCGAACTAATCGCCGTAATCAAATCTTTGATCCGAGCATTAAACGTGCCCGTGGCTGACACGCCAGCATCGAACGCGACAAATAATTGACCAGTTCGAGGCGGACCACCCACTTGTCCTGAGAAGGGCGAAGCATGGATCCCCAATTGGCCACCAGCCAAAGCAGCCGCCATAATCTCAACCAAAAGAGCTACACCAACACCTTTGTATCCGCCCGATGGTGCCATTGAGCCCTTCAGACCAACCTCGGGATCAGTTGTCGGGTTTCCGTCGGCATCCAGTGCCCACCCGACTGGAATCGGCTTCGCTTCCCGCGCATGCTTCATAACTTCACTTTTGGCGATCGTGCTTGCGCTTTGGTCGATATGAATCGCCGGCTCTCCGTCTTCGCCCGGCACTGCTATCGAGAATGGATTTGTGCCGACCACTGGCTTGAACCCACCTGATGGTGCGATCGAAGCCGGGGCGTTGGTGAAACCAATGCCCAAAAGTCCTGCACGGGCTAGTCGGCCGGTGTGATAACCCAAAACTCCGCAATTATAGCTGTTGTGAATCGCAAGCGCCGCAACACCTTGCTCTTTCGCAAGCGGGATAAGGCGCTCAAAACCGATATCAATCGCGGAATGTGCGAACCCTGTCGCCGCATCAACGCTCAACATCGAGGAGCGTGGTTGCGTCAAGACCGGCGACGCTTTGCCATCAACCTTTCCACACTGAACGTGGTCACAGTAGATCGGAATGTAAGCCAGTCCATGACTTGAAACTCCATCGGCCTCGGTAGCGGCTGTTGCCACCGCCAGTGGCCGAGCGTTCTCGCTCGTCGTACCTGCCGCGATCAAAGCAGAAAACGCGATATCTTCGATCTCGCGCAAATTCAAAACCTCAGTGTCCATCAATGAGTCCCCTTCAACCAACAATCGGCAGCTCGGCCCCCGCTCCCTTCATGCGACTCTCTTCTGTCGCGGGCGCATAGGTCCGTTGTGCAAATTTGTTTAAAGCGTCCCAGGCTGATGACTCCGGATTGCCCCTGCTGACGGCAGCATTGGGCGTCCCAAGCTCTCCTCCTAGTCTAATCACGACAATCTCAGTCGCAGAACCGGCATGACCGGAATAGCTCAGGTTGTTTCCGTCCAAAATGGCAACGCCACCAGGAAATTCGACAGTCACAACCCCTTGAAGCGCTCTGGCGCAAAGCGCCGCAAACGGAATAAGCAAGCTTGGCTCCAGAACCGGTCCCACATTGACCGCCTGAGCCCTCAACTTATTTGCATGATCGGACAGGACTGCACCGGCAATCAACGGACAAAGAACATCCCCTTTGGCACTCCATTGTTCACCCTGCACGTTCGGTGAAATATCCATGAAATCCGCTCCGTCGAACTGGGTCAGTGTCCGAGCCAGTGCCGCACATCCGTCCATGCCCTGGTTACATAGCCAGCGCACGGCAAATCCGGCTTCTTCGGCCAATCCCCAGGAATATCCAGCGCCCCTCGTCGCTTTCTTTGAAGTGGTTTGTATCTCATTCAAGGAATAGGTCACGACACCAACACCTCCGGGTAAACCCAAAGAACTGAGTTTTGCGATGAAAGGTCTTCGGGATAGGGCGCACCGGCATACATACAAATTCGGACCCACCGATCTGAACGTGGGTCAAAATGCGTTGCGCCAAAAAATGATAACTTTGCCCGCAACATATCAATCGGCATTACCGTCGCGCTGATAGTGTTATCTTGAATCTCACCATATGGCGCAAAACGGCTCATCTGAGCACGTCGCACCGAATGACGATGCTCGGGATGGCGCAGAAGGAACTCTGCTATCGGCGCATCCGGCTCCCAATCCACCAAGGCATCCAAAACAGATGTCGCATCGCGCGCAGGGGCAAGCGGTTGTTCATAATCTTCGATTGGCTCTTCAAACCGTTCGCCTAAGCGCGGCTCTAGTTTTTCTTCGGAGACATACCACGCTCGCTCGCAATTTTCAGGCGATGCCCAATCAATATCTTTCGCCCAACCAAAGGCTCGCAACAAATGCTCCTGCACTTGGGAAATCGTCATGGAACCGTCGATCCGAAAAGCATCTGCATTACTGTCCGACATACAATCAGACAGACCATCGACCAGATGTTCGTACGGCTCGAGCATCAACGATGCCAATAGCTCCTGACCCTCTTCGGACAAAGCTGTTTCAGCCCACTGGAACAAGCGGTTCCATGGACTATCCGACCGCAAATCTGCTTCGGAAAGGTGATCGATGAGCAAAGAGATATCCGCCCGCAAGGCCTCTAATTTTTTGACCTGCAAAGGGTGGACAGATGTCCAAAGATGCACTGACTTCGCGCTCCGACGAAGGATATCCAAAAACTCCGTGGCTTCTTCTTCCAACGCAGTCTCGACCGAGCGCACCCTCGCAATAGCTTCTTCCCGTGCAATGATCCAATTGTTGAATAAAACGGGATGGTTAACGATGAAAGGGGCCATCCCCAGGCCTGTCGAGTTTCCGATCCCTATCTGCCGCGCAATGACAGGATCCAGTTCCACCGCCATCTCTCCCCCGACGGCGCGCGCCATGTGCTGAACGAGGTCGCGCACAAACACTCGGATCAAATAAACCGACAGCATTTCAGCCTGAAACGGAGCCGAAAGCTCTGGACGGTCTGCAATCGTTTCGCGATCTGCCGCACCAAATTTTCCCGAACCATAAACGGCCGTAGTTCGCATCAGATATCCAACAGCTTCGATCTGATCTCGGTCGGGTTGTCGCCCACCAGCCAGTGCCTCGACTACATGGGCCCAAAGACGAACAGATCGATTGGCCCGCGACAATGACAATTCAGATGCCTGGATGCGCCCCGCTTCTTGCAGGGGAACGTTCTGTTTCAGCCGCTCGATATCTTCCGCACTGGGAACGCCATCATACAGAGTAAAAGTCGCATCCCAGGCTTCTGCAATCACACGATCCGATCTCTGATCGGCGGGCAAATCATGCGCAAATGCAACCAATGAATATGTGCGTTCGAGACCCTTAACCGAGTATATCGCGTGACCAACACCATTGGCATCAATGTCAAAAACCGGACGCGTAAAATCCCACTTCTCGCGCGCCATTCGTCTGGTCAGCACTCGCATAAAACTCAGCCGACACTGATGAAGCGATCCCAATCGCTTCAGGCGCATCACCACCTCCGGCGGCCGACGCTGGATATTGCCTGCCCCGGTCGTCACCCAGCCGGTCCAAAATTCTCGGCAAAAAAGCGATACCAATTGCCGCCCATGATGCCTTTGATCTCGTCGTCGCTCATCCCAACGTCACCGAGACCTGTTTCTATGTTTGCGAAATCCCGATTATCGCGGAACCAACTTGGCATAGGCGGGAATCCCGGCGCCGATGCCGAACCTTCCCCGTAGTCGATTTCCTTGGTCCAGCGACCCACCCGCATCCATTCAACAATACTGTCGGGTTGATCCTGACAAAGATCCGAACCAATCCCAAATTTATCAGTTCCAAATTGGTCAGCGGTGCGCGCGATCATCTCACAAAAAGACTGAAGCGTGCATCCTGATTTGCCCCTCAAATGATGCGGGTAAAGCGAAAACCCAAACATACCGCCGTTGTCTGTCACGGCGCGAATAACACCCTCCTTCTTGTTACGAAGTGCTGGCGACCAATCAAAAGGGTTCGCGTGAGTGATGGCGATTGGTCGTTCTGAAATTTCTGCGGCCTCAATCGTCGAACGGTCGGCCGAATGACTCATGTCCACAACAAGTCCAACGCGATTCATTTCGCGGATAACCTGACGCCCCATGCGGGTAACACCGCAATCTTCGGTCTCATAACACCCCGTCGCCAGAAGTGACTGGTTGTTATAGGTTAGCTGCATGAAACGCGCGCCCAGAGTGTGGACAATCTCGACCAGCCCAATGTCATCTTCAATTGGGCTTGGGTTCTGAAATCCAAAGAAGATTGCAGTACGCCCCGTTTCGCGGGCCAGATCAATGTCTTTGGCAGTGTGACCCTTCACGATCAGGTCGGAATGCTGCTCAAACCAACGGTTCCACTGCTCAAAGTTCAATACCGTTTCTCGAAACGTTTCGTGATAGGCAATCGTCACATGAACAGCGTCGACACCGCCTTCCCGCATTTGTCGGAAGATCTTTTCAGACCAATTCGCGTATTGAAGGCAGTCGATCCTCATCAGTCTGGCGTCCCGGCGCTGATGTAGGCTGTCTTGACCGTGGTATAGAACTCGGCTGCCGTCCGGCCTTGCTCGCGAGGTCCGTACGAGCTTTCGCCACGTCCGCCAAACGGCACATGATAGTCCGTGCCAGCTGTCGGCAGATTAACCGTAACAACTCCGGTTCGTGCGTTCCTGCGGAAATGCGTGGCGCGAGCCAAACTACGGGTCACAATGCCCGAAGTCAGACCAAACTTGGTATCATTTACCACGGCCAATGCTTCGTCATAACTCCCGACTCGGATGACTGAAGTCAGCGGCGCGAACATCTCTTCACGGTTGATGCGCATGTCGTTGGTGGTGTTTAGAAAAACACCTGGAGACATGTAGAAACCATCATGCGGACGCTCCAATTGTTCACCACCACAAACAAGATCGGCTCCCTCGGACTTCCCTACCCCGACATAGTCAAGGTTCTCCTGAAGTTGTCCTGCGCTGACCACAGGCCCAATCTGGGTTCCTTCTTCCAAGGCATGACCAACTTTCATCGCTTTTGCGCCTGCGACGAGCTTCTCGACAAAAGCGTCGTGAACGCCGTCTTGAACCACCAAGCGGGAAGAGGCGGTGCACTTCTGACCCGACCCTCCGAAAGCACCGCCCAGCGCAACGGTCACTGCCAAATCAAGATTGGCATCGTCCATTACCGCCAATGCGTTCTTGGAACCCATCTCAAGCTGCACTTTGGTAAAGTTTTGAACCGCCGCCTGCGCAATTCCACGACCCACAGGAACAGACCCGGTAAACGAAATCGCATCAACTTCAGTGCTTTCAACCAGCCTCTGACCAATGGCCCGACCGGAACCCATCACCAACGAGAACAACCCCTCGGGAATATCCTGACGGGCAATGATTTCGGCCAAAGCCACAGCCGATGCGGGCGTCACATTGGCGGGCTTCCATACAACTGCGTTGCCGTAACAAAGCGCAGGCGCAATTTTCCATGATGCCGTCGCAGTCGGGAAGTTCCATGGCGAGATGATTGCAACCACACCAACAGGCTCGCGGCGCACATCAATCTCAATCCCGTCGCGCACGCTATCTGCGTTTTCGCCAAGCTGGCGCAGACATTCGGCGGCGTAATATGTAAAGAACTGCCCAGCGCGATAGATCTCGCCCTTGCCCTCTGCCAAGGGCTTGCCTTCTTCGCGGCTCAGCAACGTCCCCAGCTCTTCTGAGCGCGCAATCAGTTCATTGCCAATCGCCATAAGAACAGCCTGACGCCGCTCCAGACCGTAACCCGCCCATTGACGCTGCGCCGAATGAGCACGCTCCAACGCGAAGTCTAGCTGGCTGCTGCTTGCTTGCGCAAAAACTCCAACAAGGTCGGTAAGATCAGACGGGTTCCTGTTCTCGACTTCACCCTCTCCCGAGACCCATTCACCAGCAATCAAGTTTAGCTTTACGTCGCCCACGCCAAGCGCTCCCCATTTCAAAATTACTCCAGCACAGTGGATCTTCATTGGGATATCAGTCAAACTCAAATTATTGAACTAAACTTAAGGATTTTTGAAGTTGGCTATCAAAATCGAGATGCTGCGCGCTTTCAATCACGTTGCACAAACCGGAAATCTTTCCGAAGCAGCCAACCGCCTGGGGCGAACGCAGTCCGCAATTTCAATGACACTCAAGCAGCTGGAAGATCACCTTGGCGAAAAGCTATTCGAAGGCGAACGCAAGAACAGGTTAACGCCACTAGGTGAACAGGTCTTCGCCCTGGCCCAACAAGAGTTGCAAAACTTCGATGCCACAGTCCGTCAGATCGAAACTTCTGCACGCTCGCCAAGTGGCCTGCTGCGCATAGCGTCCATTCCGTCGACCGCGGGTATCATGGTTCCAAAGGCGGTCGAACAACTGACGGACCGCCATGATGGACTAAAAATCGACATTCGCGATACAGACACGGATATGGTCATAGACTCCCTCGTTCGCGGTCAGGCTGATGTCGGCATCGCTTCAGGCCAGCCCAATCTAAACGGGGTCCACACCAAAGTTCTGTTTCAAGACCTTTTCGGCCTGACATGCGCCCCTGAACATCCTCTCGCGCAGCAAAAGACCATAATTGGACTTGCCGACGTCCTTGCCGCGAACTTCATGGGAAACAGCCTATGCAGACAAATCGAACACCCCGATGTTGCTCAGGCTCTAGCCAGCACAAGACTTCATGCCCACAACACCATCTCACTCATTGGCATGATCCAAACCGGCAAATGGGTAACTCTGCTACCCCAATCCGTTGTCCAAGACCTGCCAGGCAACCTTACATTCAGAGCAGTCGCCGACCTTCGCGAAAACAGAGTGGTTTCCGCCTTAGTATCCCAACGCTCAAGTCAAATTTCCTTCGCCAACGAATTTGTTGAAATACTAGAAAACCTGACAGCTCTCGAAACATAGATCCACCGCGCCAGTTCCTCCGGCAACGGGCAATCGAATCTATCAGCTGAATTAAACCCACCGCTTGGATGCAGGAATTCCATGCGCAAGGATTGTTCGAGACTTGGAATCAATGCGTCTCCAACATCCCATTGATGCAATCTCCGAAAATCGGCTCCGCGACCGCCCAAAAGAATTTTCTATTAACAGCATTAGGAATACTAATACGGCATCGAGAATATCCGATAATTTGTCTCACCGCTTCAATCTGAATGCAGAACATTCTCGATTATTCATTAGAAATGCTAATGCAACATCAAAACGCCCGACCAATGCTCTTGAGATTGTGTCATTAATGCGACCTATTCACGGCGAAATATTGGCCGTGGGGGCTCGACGATGTCTGCAATAGAATTGCGTCACAAATTTGCGCGCAACTTCGTAGGAATGGAGAAGCAGGGGCGACTTGCAGCCGTTGCTGTTGTCGCCAGTTTCATTCTGCAAATTTCTTTAGCGGTTCTGACCGGCCAGTATTTGATGGAAAATACCTCATCCGCAGTTGCCATCGCCGGTGTATTTCTCCTCATCATTTTCATCGGCACGCGCATGCGAGCGCTCAACAACATCATTCACGAATGCTCACACGCGACCTTCACCAAAAAGCGGTCGGACAATGTTCTAATCGGAAAGTTTTGCGCGTCACTGCTACTTAAATCCTTCGAGGATTTCCGGAAAGAGCATCTTTCTCACCATGCCCACCTTGGCGACTATGAACACGACCTCGACCTGAAGGGGCTTCAAGATCTGCGCCTGGAAGACCCTTTGACGCCGCGCGTCATATTCCGTCACATCTTCACACCATTGATGGGCAAGCACCTGCCCTATTATCTGGGCACCAATCTTTCTCTGCGCGACGGATTGCCGTTCCTGTTGTTCCGCGTTCTGCTCATTGTGGCATTCATTTGGTTCACCTTGCTGAACCCAATGGCAGGGCTGTTTTTAATTCTGGTTCCTTTCGCCTTTGTGTTTCCTGCAATCAACTATTGGGTCGATTGCATCGACCACGCTGGATTAACCCAGGCGACTGACGATCTGGACGCGTCGCGAAATGTTGCGGTTCCACCTCTGGTTCGTTGGTTGTTTTTTCCGCGCAACGACTGCTATCATCTGGTGCACCATCTGTTCCCGCAGATCCCTGCAACGCATTTGCCAAATTCCCACACAACGCTGACTGGCGAACACTGTTACGCAACGCGTACCAATGCAGCAATAGCACTACCCTCTGACAAAACGGTTTTGGAACAAGGCACGATCCCAGCCGAGTAGGTCCGCAAGGACTTCAAGTCATCCCAAAAGCAACTTCGCGGCGATCGCCCACATGATCAATGCTACCATTGTATCAAGAAAACGCCATGCGGTTCGGCTCTTGAAATACGGCGCTAACCTTTGGGCTCCGTAACCAAGGGAAAAGAAAAACGTAAAACTGGCAACAATTGCACCCAGTGCAAACGATAGACGCGAGTCATAGTGGGTCGAAACTGTCCCCATTAAAACTACAGTGTCCAGATAGACGTGCGGATTTAACCAAGTCAGCGCCAGGCAAGTCAAAATGGCGGAAGAGCGCGGCCCGGGGTCAATCTTGCCGATGTCCTCGTAGTTGTCCTTTGGCCGAAGGGCACGATAGGCGCTGATGCCGCCGTAGACCAAAAGGAACAACGCGCCCCCAAAGGTCAACAACGGTGTAACCCATGAAGCACTCTGGATGATCCAACCGAACCCACCAACACCAAACGAAATCAGCACCGCATCCGATATGGCACAGGTCAACACGACGGGCAGAACATGCGCCCGCATCATGCCTTGTCGAAGAACGAATACATTCTGCGCGCCGATAGCGATTATAAAGCTAAGTCCAAGCGCAAATCCTGATAGGGCATCCTGAAACATGCAGCTATCCCGCATACTCAAGTGGAACTAACGACCACACATGAAAACTGATCAACTGAATATGCACTTGCCCAACCTGCTAACTTAACCGAGCCAAATTCCCGACGAATTAGGACTTTCTTCTTAGTTGGAACGACTTAATTTGTAAGATTGCGACCCAAGTCAAGCTCAATCGCTCTCCGATCGGGGCAATGACCTGGCAACTGTGTCCGTCAATGCGCGAATTCTGACGAATTGCTCGCTGCCGGAAATACCGCCGTCTTGCCTCATCGGATTGTGCAGAATTCAAGCGATTTTCGCGATGAGAGACCTACCGGCGCATGATCATCTAAAAATTTGAACTTTCAGTTCCAAAGAGAACCAGCACCTATGAGAATGTCCAGATTCGCTTAATATATTGGCAGAACGGGCCGCGATCTACGAATTTTGGCAATCGCTCAAAAAGTCATGCATTCGTTTTTACGAGCAATAACACTCGAATGCCAGGAACGGTCGGTCGCCGGACTCTGGCACATTGTGGTGCCTGAATCTTCCGTCTTGTCGTCCGAATTCAGAACATTCTCCACTGTGCACGACCGAAATCCGTGTCGAATTTCTTCTTTCGAATAAATTTCCGGCTGGTTGTTTTCATGGCAACAGGCGTTCCCGCTCGCTGAACAGTTCTGGAAATCGCCCTACTTTGTCCGAAGAAATTTCGTGCGGGTATTAACCGCTTATTCACCAAGGCTGGTCCAGCTTTCCACCATGTCTGAACCAGGAGCCTTTCGTGAACCACCATTACCCCTATTCGAAGGGCAAGAATTGATCATGACCGGTGCGAAAGGCAATCAACCATCCTATATCAAGGATCATCGCAATCGGTTGCGTGCGCGGTTCGAAGTTGGCGGGTCAGCAGCAATGCCCGAATACGAACTGTTGGAACTGATCCTGTTCAGGTCGTTGCCGCGATGCGATGTCAAGCCAGTCGCACATCGTCTGTTGAAGACATTTGGCGACCTTAACAAAGTCCTTTCCGCTCCAATAATCCGTCTCCTCGAAGTGCGCGGCATCGGCAAAACTGCTACTCTGGATCTAAAGATTGTTGAAGCGGCGGCTCATCGCATGGCGCGTGCAAAAGTTATGAAGTCGCACGTCCTTTCGTCGTGGGATAGTCTCCTGGACTATTGCCGAACAACCATGGCGCATCTGGAGATCGAACAGTTTCGTGTCCTCTATCTTGATCGCAAAAATGTTCTGATAGCAGACGGAGCCCAAGCCAAGGGCACTATCGACCATGTTCCTGTCTACCCACGTGAGGTTGTAAAACGAGCACTGGAACTCAATGCATCCGCACTGATTTTGGTGCATAACCACCCTTCTGGTGATCCTTCTCCATCGCAGCCCGACATCGCCATGACGGAACAAATCAACCAGGCCGCAAGCGTTCTTTCAATCACGCTTCACGACCATCTTGTCATCGGAAAGTCGGATGAGTTTTCTTTTAGATCAGCCGGTTACCTATGATCTAGCGGGCGGCGAGTTCAAGGCCACTATACACCCTGTCCAACACAACAATTTCGCCCAAGGCGGTGCAATCCGGTGTGGTTATCACTATGTCGGCCGACGCCAAACCACCCAATGCGTCAGTTTGAATCGCTCTTGCGTTAGCGCGCCGCTCACAGGTTTCAGATGTCACCTCAATTTCAGCACTTAGCCGAACGAGACCAGAGGTAAACGCATCCTCGCGCGGAAACGTATATATCTCTGCCGAACCACCCCAACCATCGCCAAGCCGCACTAAGAATCCTCCACCTTGCCTTCCGCGCTCGGCCGAGCCTGGATTCAAGGCGTGAATATGACCCGCGTCACCGTAACCGGCAGCGCCTTCTAAGGTGTGCAGTCCAGCAATCTGTTCGCCATCCCACGCCAACGCGGCACGATAAATCCCTGACAGTTCCGGTACATCGACCGAAACGCTTCGTTCCGTCATGTCTGGCAAGGTCACCGAAATCGAGGCGGGGTCCGTCAATACAGGGAAGTCGATCGCAGACCTACCGGCATCGTCCAGGCGATGGTCCACCGATAAACCGGCGTGCTTGATAAGCAGGTTGGCACCCTGATGGCAGGGTGCCTCGATGACCAATTGAACCAGTCCCATAGACTTGGCTTCAGCGCGCACCACCGCCCTACACGGCGCGCCCTTCGGCACCAAAGACGCATCCTCTTGCGGAAAAACGATGACTGGTGCTTCGTCCGCCAAAGGTTCGCGATCATCCGGCATCGGCATTGGCATCGGAACCAATGTCGCAGCGGGAGGCACAGGAAATGATGGGACCTCACCGGCTCTTCGCACAGACGGTGCCGCTTCTGGTGTTCCGCCCACCACTGCGACATCTTCATCCAGAACCAGAACATTCTGCATGTAATGACCGCTGCCGAAGGCAACCAGCAGCGTGCCAATAATGATCGCTGCACGGCGCAAATTTAGCGACGCTAGGAACTTCATGCCTGCCTCCGTTTCAGATGTGCGGCCAAAGCCAAACACCGGACCGATCTTTTGATGCCGGTCAATCGTTTCAGAAATCTATTACCTCAGAATGCAAACGCGCGCGTCCTTCCGAACACGCGCGCGCAAATTTACAAGGCATTTGAGTCGATTACGTCACAGACGCTTAGATAGCCCCATGGCAGTGTTTGAACTTCTTCCCCGACCCGCAAGGACATGAATCGTTCCTTCCTGGGTTCCCCCAGGTCGTAGGATCATCGGCCACAAACCCAGCATCAACGGCGTCCTGCGTTGGCGCTGGCGGTTGACCGTCTGCCTCACCGCCTTCCCCAACCGGCGCAAGACCAACGGCCGCTCGTTGCTGATTTAACATCTGTTGCATCATCGCCTGCTGTTCTTCTTCGGTCATGGGGCGAATTTTCGACAGCTTCTCTGTCACTTCTCCGCGCAATCCATCCAACAGACCTTCAAACAACTGGAACGCCTCGGTTTTGTATTCGTTCAGCGGATCCCGCTGTGCATAACCGCGGAACCCAACGACCGAGCGCAAGTGCTCCAGCGTCAACAAATGCTCGCGCCATTTGGCGTCCATTGTCTGTAGCAGCAACTGCTTTTCAATGGACCGCATGTTCTCTTCGCCGAACTGTTCCGTCTTTCCGGCCATATAGGCATCTGAAGCCTCATACAGACGCTCAAGAATGGCTTCATCATCGACGCCTTCTTCTTCAGCCCATTCGACCACAGGCACCACGACGCCCAGGTTTTCCTCCAAGGCAGCCTTCAAACCTTCGGTATCCCACTGATCCGCGTAGGTTTTCGGAGGCATATGAGTATCAACCAGATCATCGATCACCTGATGGCGCATATCCTGCACAATCTCGACCAGATCATCGGCCTCCATCACCTCACGACGCTGACCAAAGATCACCTTCCGCTGATCGTTCATCACATCGTCGAACTTCAATAGCTGCTTACGAATGTCAAAGTTACGCCCTTCAACCTTGGCCTGCGCCCGCTCCAAAGACTTGTTTACCCAAGGGTGTTTGATCGCCTCGCCCTCGGCCATCCCAAGCGTGCTCAGCACCTTGTCCAATCGCTCAGAGCCAAAGATACGCATCAGATCGTCTTCCAGGCTAAGGAAAAACGATGACCGCCCTGGGTCGCCTTGCCGACCTGAACGACCGCGCAGCTGGTTGTCGATCCGGCGGCTTTCGTGCCGCTCAGTCGCCAGAACATAAAGCCCGCCAGCCGCCAATACCTTCTCTTTGGCATCTGCAACTTCGGCTTCAATCTTGGAACGCACCTCTTCCGGGTCAGCTTCGGGATCTTCCGCCAAAGCCTGCAACACGCGCATCTCGACGTTGCCGCCGAGCTGAATGTCGGTGCCGCGACCAGCCATGTTGGTCGCAATTGTTACGCCTCCGGGTTTACCAGCGTCGGCGACAATCTCAGCTTCCTGTTCGTGATGACGTGCATTCAGAACCTTGTGGGGAATGCCCTCTTTCGTCAGCAACTCGGCCAGAAACTCAGATCGCTCAATTGATGTTGTGCCCACCAAAACCGGCTGATCCTTGGCGTTGGCTTCTTTAATCGCCTCGACAACTCCGTCAAACTTTTCTTTCGCAGTGCGGAAAATCTGGTCGTCTTCGTCTTCACGGGCGACCCGCACATTTGTCGGAACCTCGACAACGCCCAGATTGTAAATCTCCATGAATTCGTCGGCCTCGGTAGACGCCGTTCCCGTCATACCTGCCAATTTATCATACAATCGGAAATAGTTCTGGAACGTCACACTTGCCAACGTCACATTCTCGGGCTGAATGTTCGCGCCTTCTTTCGCTTCTATTGCCTGATGCAAACCATCCGACAGACGTCGTCCGGCCATCATTCGACCTGTAAACTCATCGATTAGAACAACTTCACCGTCTCGAACGATATAGTCCTTGTCGCGCGCAAATAACTTATGCGCACGCAGACCCTGATTAACGTGGTGTACCAGAGTCGTTGATTCTGGATCATAAAGCGATTGTCCCTCGGGCAGCAGACCAGAACTGAGCAGCAGCTCTTCCAGAAACTCGTTGCCCTCGTCCGTATAAGTCACGTTTCGCGTTTTTTCATCCAACGTGAAATGCTCTTCCAGGACTTCTGGGATCAACTTGTCGATTGTGACGTAAAGTTCGGATCGGTCCTGAGCAGGACCCGAAATAATCAACGGAGTCCGCGCCTCGTCGATCAAAATCGAGTCAACTTCATCGACAATTGCAAAGTAATGGCCACGCTGACTCATATCCAACAGCGTCGATTTCATATTGTCGCGAAGATAGTCAAAACCCAGCTCATTGTTGGTGGCATAGGTGACGTCGGCAGCATAGGCTTCTTTCTTCTCGTCTTCAGGTTGCTGCGGATAGACCGCACCGGTTGTCATACCGAGTGCCGAGAATACTTTGCCCATCCATGACGCATCGCGCCGAACCAGATAGTCGTTCACCGTCACGATGTGAACGCCCTTGCCCGTCAGAGCGTTTAGGTAAGCCGGCAAAGTCGCAACGAGGGTCTTTCCCTCACCCGTCTTCATCTCGGCGATATTGCCCTGGTGCAGCATCATGCCGCCAATTAATTGAACATCAAACGCCCGCAGTCCCAAAGCACGCTTGGCAGCTTCTCGACAGTTCGCAAATGCCTCTGGCAAGATGTCGTCCAGCGACTCACCATCAGCCACGCGCTGTTTGAACTCTGCTGTCTTCTCGATCAAGCCGTCGTCCGACAACGCCGCAAAGTCCGCCTCCATCGCATTGATCCGGTCTACGACGGGCTGCCCCGACTTAATCCGACGGTCGTTAACGGTCCCGAAGACCTTCTTTGCAATCGTTCCAAAACCAAGCATCTGCACCTGCCTTCGTGCGTGTATGTGACGAGTTCGTGTGAGGAGTTACGCTTGCCCGTGCCTCTGGCCCGCCATAGAAGGGCAAAACGATAACCGCCTCACCCGCTGCAAGGCGATGTAAGGGCCCGTATTCACAGTGTCAACGTCGCCACACCTCGCGGCGCTCAGAGAGGATCAGATATGCTGATTAAACGCACAATTTACGCCGCGGCTGTTGCCTTTGTGGCGCTATCTGCACCCGCCAGCTCCGATAATCATGCCGATCCAAACATGGTAGTCGCCTCAGTAAACGGCACCGACATTACGTTGGCCCACATGATCGTGCTGAAACAGCGTCTCCCTGAACAGTATCAACAGCTGCCGCCGAACGTTTTGTTCGATGGCATCCTTGATCAACTGGTACAACAAACGCTCTTAGGACAGGATGGTGACGATTTGACCATCGGATCTCGCGCCACACTGGACAACGAAGAACGGTTGCTTCGCGCCTCTCAAGTCATGCAGGAACTTTCTGAGCAAGCCTCGACAGATGCAGCGCTTCAAGCAACGTATGACGCCAGCTACGGGGCCATTGAGCCAGAAACCGAATTCAATGCCAGCCACATTCTGGTCGACACCGAAGAAGAAGCAATTGCTCTGGTCGATCAGTTAAATGGCGGCGCGGACTTCGCCCTTTTGGCGCAGGAAAAATCCACCGGACCTTCCGGCCCCAACGGCGGACAATTGGGCTGGTTCGGGATCGGTGCCATGGTTCCTCCATTCGAGGCTGCCGTTATAGCTCTTGACCCGGGTAACATCTCTGCCCCCGTTCAAACGCAGTTCGGCTGGCATGTCGTCCGACTGAACGAAAAACGCCAGAAAGACGCCCCAACACTGGAGCAAGTCCGTGGTGAAATAGAACAGCAAGTACAACGCCAGGCCATCGAGGCCCGCGCTATGGAGCTGACCGAGACGGCAACAATCTCGCGTATGACCGTCGACCAGATCGATCCAGCGCTACTGGACGATATTTCCATCTTAGGAGAGTAAGCTATGGCCGGTGCAATGCCCGTATCGCCTCTGGCACCCAAAGGCGGGTTTCCGTCTCTTCCCGTTATTGACGGCGTTCGCTTTTCGACGGTCGAAGCGGGCATAAAATACGCCGGCCGTACCGATGTAATGTTGGCCGAACTGGCTGCCGGCACCACCATCGCGGGCACATTCACCAAGTCCAAAACGCGCGCTGCACCGGTTCTGGATTGTCAGGCCAAACTCGGCGGCCCCTCCGGCGGCCCCGCCGCCATCCTTGTGAACTCAGGCAACGCCAACGCCTTCACTGGCATAAAGGGCGTGCAGGCGGTCGAAGCGGTCACTGATGCCGTCGCCGCCACACTCAACATCCCGCAATCCCGCGTCTTCACATCCTCCACCGGTGTCATTGGCGAGGCATTGCCCCATGACCGGATCACTACAGTCGTAAATGGTCTGACCGACACGCTGTCCCCCGACGGCATCGCCGCGGCAGCCCAGGCCATCATGACCACCGACACCTTCCCGAAAGGCGCAGGTCGCACGGTGCAGATCGACGGCAAACCGGTGAAAATCGCAGGCATTGCAAAGGGTTCCGGGATGATCGCCCCCGATATGGCGACTATGCTTGTCTACATTTTCACCGACGCCGAAATCGGCTTCGACGCCCTGCAACAGCTTGTCGCAAATCAATGCGAAGACACGTTCAACTGTATAACGGTTGACAGCGATACCTCAACATCAGACACGCTCCTCGTTGCCGCCACAGGCACATCTGGCGTGGATGTCACCGATAGCGAAGGCTTCGCCGCCGCCCTGTTCGAAGTCATGGATGACCTCGCCAAACAAGTGGTCCGCGATGGCGAAGGGGCTTCAAAGTTCGTGACCATCTGCGTCACTGGCGCGGTCGACAAGGCCGATGCCAAACGCACCGCGCTATCCATCGCAAACTCACCCCTCGTCAAAACCGCCATTGCGGGCGAAGACCCCAATTGGGGCCGCATCGTTATGGCGATTGGCAAATCAGGCGCCGAAGCCGACCGCGACCGCCTTTGCATCCGCTTCGGCGATGTCGAAGTCGCCCAAAACGGCCAGGTCGCCCCGGACTATTCCGAAGCCGAAGCTGCCGAACACATGAAGGGCGATGAAATCGACATCTGCGTCGACATGGGTCTGGGCAATGGCACCGCCACCGTCTTCACCTGTGACCTGACGGCGCAATACATCAGCATCAACGCCGACTACCGCTCGTGAAAACGCTTCTGGTTTCGGCAGTTGCCCTGATTGACCCCGATAGTCGCGTCCTGATTGCTCAGCGCCCGGAAGGTAAATCCATGGCCGGGCTGTGGGAGTTTCCCGGCGGCAAAGTCGAACCTGGCGAAACCCCCGAGGTCGCCCTGATCCGCGAGTTGGAAGAAGAGTTGGGCATCAACACATGGGCCAGTTGCCTCGCCCCGCTGACTTTCGCCAGCCACACTTACGAAGACTTCCACCTTCTGATGCCTCTGTTCGCCTGCCGCAAATGGGAAGGCACGCCAACGTCCCGCGAAGGTCAGGCCCTTAAATGGGTTCGGGCGCAGGCATTGAAAGACTACCCAATGCCGCCCGCTGACATCCCTCTGATCCCGATCCTGCGCGACTGGCTGTAACCCGTTACGCCAACGGTGCCGTCGGTTCCTCGCGCAAGTGATCCCGTTTGATCCAGACCCGCGCACCTTCCGTGCCAACGGTCGCAACAGATCCGCCGCCTTTCGGCAACCGCAGCCAGCTTCCGACCCTGAAAGTCTCGCCCGCCTCGGCAAACCCGCCGTCGATCACCAGCAATTCCAAACCGCCAGACGCGTCCAAAGACACTTTGGCTCCCGCCGCCCAACGCTCCAGCACCACATCTTCGCGACCATCCGAAAACAGCGGCATCACAACGGCACCATCCCGATCAGGAACAAACCGCATCTTGCCTGTATCCACCCGCACATGGGTCCGGTCGTCCAAGTCCATCTGCCACAGCTTCACAAATATCGTGCAGCCCGGCTCGGATCCCGGCGTGTGAGACGATTCCGGTGGATTGCGGATATAGCTACCTGCCGGAAAATCTCCATGCTCGTCCTGAAACACACCCTCCAGCACCAGAAACTCCTCGCCACCGGTATGCACGTGGGGCGAAAATTTGCTGCCTGGCGCATAGCGCACAATCGTCGTCGCCCGCGCCACTTCATCACCGATCCTGTCCAGCATCCGCCGATCAACCCCAGCCATCGGAGAAGGCACCCAAGGAATGTCCGCGCTATGAACCGCCGCGCGCACCGAGAAGTCCGAATTCAGTCCCATAATCAATCTCGCTCTCTTAACCAGCAACCGAAGGCCGGGTCGCCACACGCGCACGCCATTCGATCAAGTTACCGCAGGTTTCCGGCACTGCAATCTCGGCGAAATCCGCAAAGGCCAACCCGGCAAATGCCGTGATGTCTGCCATACTGAAATCATCACCCGCCAAGTAAGGCTGATCCGCCAGAACCCCGTCAAGATACTGCATCCCCTTCAGCGCGTTTTGTTTCTGATGCTCGCCCCATTCGCCGCACTGATACCCTTCGATATCGGCCCCCAACCCCGGGGTCGCGTGATGAAAGTATGTCGCTACTGCATCCAATAGCCCGGCCTCCGCACGCCGTTGCATCATATGCACGACGGCCCGTTCCCTAGGAGTTTTGCCCGTCAGACTCGGCGCTCCATCCAGGTTATCCAGATACTCGGTTATAGCCGTGCATTCAGAAATGCACGTACCGTCATCCAACTCCAACATCGGCACAGCAGCCGACGGGTTCTTTGCTCGGAACGCTGCGCTTTGGTGCTCACCTTCAGGAACATTGACCGAGACAAACTCGACCTTCCCCATCAGGTTCTTTTCAGCCAAGGCGATTCTCACTCGTGCAGGATTGGGAAATCCCTCAAAATCATATACTTTCATCCGTTATCCTTACCTATCACTAGATAGGTAACTTATGATCTTGCCGCTTCCCCCCCGTCAAGCCTATCTAGTGATAGATAGTAAAATCGTGATTACCATGCCAGATACCCGAACTCAGATCCTGGACATCGCTGAACGCGCCATTCGTCAGCGCGGTTACCACGCGTTCAGTTTTCGTGACATTTCCGACGACCTGGGAATCAAGTCCGCAAGCATCCACTATCACTTCCGCCACAAACAGGACCTCGGTCATGCCGTGGTTGATCGATATGCAACTCGCATTGCCGAAAATCTCGGTCCCGCCGGTCAATTAGACTGGCCAGCCTCTTTGCAGGCGTTTTGCCAAGTATACCAAGACGCTCTCGAAACTTCCGGCGTACAATGCCTTTGCGGAATGCTCGCAGCCGAATCCACTGGCCTACCCGACAACGTTTCATCCCGTGTTGCTCAATTCTATGAAAACAATATCGAATGGCTGATGGCTGCAATGCCCGCGAGCATTCAAGACAAACGCGCCACAGCGCTCCGCATTCAGTCACAGCTTCAGGGCGCAATGACAGTATCAGTTAGCATGGGTGACCGAAGCATCCTTGACGGTATCTCCAAGCAGCTCATTTCATCTTTAGATTGAGGTGTGTTTGACGCACTCTCGCCTACCACGAACCTTTTTCTATGCAGCCCGCATACACTAGTGTATGGTTCACAAGCCGAATTACCGGGGGTCGGCGGGATGATACGAACGATACTTTTAAGCAGCCGAATTTCGGTTCAAGGTCATTTTGTTCAGTCATTGGCAGATGGACGCATCGCTGTGCGCGTTGGGTCTCGCCTGTTTTTTGGTTTTCCCGTCTGAGTCCCGGCTTTTGCAGCGCACTCACGGGAACTGCAAAAGACGAAACGCCGCCTCTTTTCGGAGGCGGCGTTTCTAATTCAACTTCATAATTGCGAACCCATCAGGTCAGGTTCCGCTCCACCTCTTCACGGGTGAAGATTTCGATCACGTCGTTCGGGCGAATGTCTTCATAGTTCTCAAACGCCATCCCGCATTCCTGACCCGACTGAACCTCAGGCACTTCATCCTTGAAGCGCTTCAGCGTTTTCAGCGTGCCTTCGTGAATCACCACGTCGTCGCGCAGCAGACGCACACCAGCCGACCGGCGTGCAACGCCCTCGGTGACAAGACAACCGGCAACCTTGCCGACGTTGGAAACCTTGAAGACCTCTTTGATCTGCGCATAACCGATAAATGTCTCGCGGACTTCAGCACTTAGCAGACCCGATGCCGCCGCTTTAACGTCATCCACAAGGTCATAAATCACACTGTAATAGCGGATTTCGATGCCCTTCTGGTTGGCGGTGTTGCGGGCCGAAGCATTGGCACGAACGTTGAAACCAAAAACCGGCGCGCCCGAAGCTTCGGCCAGGCCGATATCGCTTTCAGTAATCGCGCCCACGCCCGAGTGCAGAACCCGCACGCGCACTTCGTCGTTCCCGATCTTTGCCATCGCCTGGATAATAGCTTCGGCAGAGCCCTGCACGTCGGCCTTCACAAGAATCGGCAGCTCGGCGACGTTTTCGTCTTCCTTCGCCTTCGCCATCAACTGTTCCAGCGTCGTCGCCGCACCAGCAGCCGCGCGTTTTTCCTTGGCCACATCGGCGCGATAGCCAGCGATCTCGCGGGCCTGCGCTTCGGTGTCGACAACGTTCAGAACGTCACCAGCTTCCGGCGTGCCATTCAGGCCCAGAACTTCGACGGGAACAGACGGACCGGCTTCTTTCACCCGTTCGCCTTTGTCATTCTCCATCGCACGAACTTTACCAAACTGCTCGCCGACGACGAAGATATCGCCCTGACGAAGGGTGCCGTTCTCGACAAGAACTGTTGCGACAGGGCCGCGACCAACATCAAGCTGCGCTTCAATCACGGCGCCCGAGGCTGAGCGATCTGGGTTGGCCTTCAGTTCCAGAATTTCCGCCTGAAGCGAGATCGCTTCCAGCAACTCTTCCAGACCGGTGCCCTTGATCGCCGAAACTTCAACGTCCTGCACTTCGCCCGACATCTTCTCGACAACAACTTCGTGCTGCAAAAGATCGGTACGCACCTTGTCCGGGTTGGCATCTGGGCGGTCGATCTTGTTGATCGCAACGATCATCGGCACTTCCGCCGCTTTCGCGTGGTTAATGGCCTCAATCGTCTGCGGCATCACAGCGTCATCCGCCGCAACCACCAACACAACAATATCCGTAACCTGCGCACCACGGGCCCGCATCGACGTAAACGCCGCGTGGCCAGGTGTATCCAGGAACGTCAGCAATTTGCCGTCCTGATTAACCTGATACGCACCAATGTGCTGCGTAATCCCGCCTGCTTCGCCCGATACAACTTTCGCATTCCGGATCGCATCCAAAAGCGAAGTCTTACCGTGGTCAACGTGACCCATAACCGTAATCACCGGCGGACGACCCTGAAGATCACCTTCATCATCGACAACGGATTGAATTACATCTTCTACATCGGCGTCAGAAACACGCTGAACTGTGTGGCCAAACTCTTCGATGATCAATTCAGCCGTATCGGCGTCAATAGACTGGTTCTGCGTCGCCATAATCCCGCTGGTCATCAGCGATTTCACAACATCCGCAACCCGTTCCGACATCCGGTTGGCCAATTCACCAACAGTGATCGCCTCGGGCAGCTGAACCGTGCGCATAACCTTCTCGCGCTCGACGTTCGCACCCATGGCTTTCTGACGTGCGCGCTCTTGTTTGCGCTTCATCGCAGCCAAAGACTTCTGGCGACCACCGCCACCAGCCAATGCCTGGTTCAACGTCAGCTTGCCGGACCGGCGTGCATTGTCATCGCGGCTGGCCTTGCCACCCTTGCGGTTGTCGCGATCCCGGCGTGGCGGGCTTGATGGTTTTGGCGCACCACCGCGCGGCGCAGCCGGGGCCGCAGCGGGAGCCGCGGGCGCTGGTGCTTCTGCCATGGCTTTTGCCGCGGCAGCAGCTTTTTTCGCGCGCTCCTCTTCCTCGGCTTTCGCCTTGGCTTTTTCTTCGCGCTCGCGCTCTTCAGCCTCTTTGGCTTCCACCTCGGCCCGACGACGATCCCGCTCTTCAGAACGCGCCTTCTCGTCCGCCGCCCGCTGTTCGGCCTCTACGCTTTCGCGCGCCTTGGCAGCAGCCAAAGCCTTCATCCGACGCTCTAATTCCGCATCCGAAATACCAGCCGGACGATTCGTAGAATCGCTGGCCGGGCTTGCTGAACCCGCCTTGCCCGAAGGCTTCGGTGTCCCTGGCTTGGGCACCACAACGCGCTTGCGTTTTGTCTCGACCACGACACTCTTGGTCCGCCCATGGCTAAAGCTCTGCTTTACCTGACCGGGTCGGCTGCCGCGCAGCCCAAGTGTCTTTTTGCCGTCACTATCGCTCATATGGTCTTTTATACCTTTTCCGCAGCCTTTTCAGGCCCAACTTCACGAACGCCAGATAGCCGGATGGCGTCCTCTCTGATCCTCTCAGTGAGTCCGCCAAATCCGAGCGCCGCATGTATCACACGTTCGCGCCCAAAGGACAAACCCAATTCTGAGGCCGTTAAAACCTCGAAAAAACTGCCCCGTCCGCCCGGAGCATACAGCTTGGTTTTACCGCGCTCAGACCCGTCACTGGCCTGCAAAAGAATGCGCGCTTCGTCCTTACCAAGCCAGTCTTTAACCTTCTCAAACCCTGCGATCGCACGTCCCGCTTTTCGCGCAAGCGAGATGCCCTCGATCATCCGTTTCGCAAGCAAACCTTCGACATCAGCCACTAGCGTTTCAGACACCGAAACCTGTTGCTTGGCAGCGCGTGAAAACAGCTTCTTTTTGACCGCCGCTTCCAATGCAGACCGCTCGGCAGATACCCAAATTCCCCGCCCGGGAAGTTTGCCCATAATATCCGGCACAAGCATCCCGTCAGGCGACACCGCAAATCGGATCAGCCCACGCTTGGGCTGAAGCTCGCCGGTGGCGATGCAACGACGCTCTGGGTCGTCGCGAAATTTTTCCTTGCCACCGCGTGACAATTCAGCGCCTCCGAAGCCTGCGATCAGGCTTCGGCTTCCTCTTCAACGCTACCCTCTTCCGCTTCTTCGCCGTCCTCCTCGGACACAAGGTCCGCAGGGTCGACCCAGCCAAGCTGAATACGGGCTGTCATCACCAGATTTTGCGCTTCCTCAAGCGATACGTCAAATTTCTCTAGAATGCCGTCGTCTTTGTGACGCTCGCCATCAACCGTGGTCCAGCCACCGGCCAGCTCCCAGTCAGCGCAAGTAGCAAAGTCTTCCAGCGTTTTCACATCGTCTTCCGCCAGCGCTTCCACCATCTGGGGTGTCAGGCCTTCAAATACAATAAGACTGTCCTGCACACCCAACTCGCGGGCGTGGTCCAGCGCTTTTTTGTTTTGTTCTTCCAGATAGTCGCGGGCACGGGCCTGAAGCTCGCCAGCGGTGTCTCCGTCAACACCGTCAATAACCAGCAACTCTTCCGCTTCGACATAAGCCACTTCTTCCAGGTTCGTGAACCCTTCCGAAACCAGAAGTTGCGCAAAGAATTCGTCCAGATCCAGCGTGTCCATGAACAGCTTGGTGCGCAGCTCGAACTCTGCCTGACGACGTGCCGATTCTTCTTCCTCGGTCATGATGTCGATATCAAGGTTTGTTAGCTGCGATGCCAAACGCACGTTCTGACCCCGGCGACCAATTGCCAGCGACAATTGTTCTTCCGGCACAACCACTTCGATTTTTCCGGCGTCTTCGTCCAGAACAACCTTCGAAACCTCGGCAGGCTGCAATGCGTTCACCAGGAACGTCGGCGCGTCTTCATTCCAAGGAATAATGTCGATCTTCTCGCCCTGAAGCTCGTTCACAACTGCTTGAACCCGGCTACCGCGCATACCAACACAGGCACCGACCGGATCAATCGAGTTGTCATACGAAATCACCGCAATCTTTGCGCGCGATCCCGGGTCACGGGCAACTGCCTTGATGTCGATGATACCGTCGTAAATCTCGGGAACTTCCATCTTGAACAGTTCGGCCATGAATTCCGGCGCGGTCCGGCTCAGGAAAATCTGAGGCCCACGGGCTTCGCGGCGGACATCCTTGATGTAACAACGGATACGGTCGTTCGGACGATAGCTTTCGCGCCCGATCTTCTCGTTGCGACGCAGCACAGCTTCGCCACGGCCAATATCGACGATGACATTGCCATACTCTTCGCGCTTGACCTGACCGTTGATGATCGTGCCTGCGCGGTCTTTGAATTCCTCAAACTGACGATCCCGCTCCGCTTCGCGGACCTTCTGCAGAATCACCTGCTTGGCCGACTGCGCTGCAATCCGGCCCATCTCAACCGGCGGAACCTCTTCAACCAGCTTATCGCCGGGCTTCGGGTCATCCAGATATTGCTTGGCCTGCTCGGGCGTCATCTGCGCCTGATAGTTCTCAAGCTCTTCCTCCTCAGGATCAATCACCGTGCGAACCCGGGTAAACGTCGCCTTGCCGGTCTTGCGGTCAATCGACACGCGAATGTCCATTTCCGCGCCGTAGCGGCTCTTTGCAGCACGGGCCAGGCTTTCCTCCATCGCCTCGATCACAAGGACCGGGTCGATCATCTTCTCGCGCGCGACCGCCTCGGCCGTTTGCAGAAGTTCAAGCTGGTTTGCGGAAGTAATCGCCATATCTCAGGTCTCCTCGTCGCCATCTATGATGGTCTGTATTTCGTCGAATTGTTTTTCGTCCACGTCACCTGCGTCTTTGCGCGCACGCAACACATCGCGGATCAGTTCATCTGTCAGAACCAGCTTTGCATCGCTAAGCCAGTCAAATTGCAGGCCAATCGTCACCGGGGCACCGTTCTCCTCGATCTCGATCAGTACTTCATTGCCTTCGGTCCCTTGAATCTCGCCCTTGAACCGACGCCGCCCGTCGATCATCTCGGTCGTTTCCAGCTTGGTCTCATAACCACTCCAGATATCGAAGTCCTTCAACCGCGTCAGCGGCCGATCGATACCGGGGCTGGACACTTCCAAAGTATAGGCGTCTTCCAACGGGTCCTCGACATCCAGCGTCGCACTGACCGCCGTGGAAATCTCGGCGCAAGCGTCAACTTCAATCCCGCCCTCAGGCTTGTCGGCCATGATCTGCAGGGTCTTCGTCTCGCCACCCATCAATCGCACGCGCACCAACTCATACCCCATGTCCTCGATGACAGGGGTAATGATCTCGGCCATCCGCCGATCCATAGTGGTTTTTGCGATCAATTCAGACATGTTGCTCAGCTTGCCTTCAGGCACAAAAAAACGGGCGCGCGGCCCGTGAAACTTTCCGGTGGAGCCTTGGGGGTGGAAGCCAAAGCGCCGCTATTGAAAAGGCATATACGCCCGAGCGTCCGAGTCTGCAAGAGGCGTTTCGTTAACGCCGCTCTAACGGCCCGAAACCGCGCTTATTCGCGCCCGGTAAAGCGTCGTCGCTGAGCGTTTATCTTCGGCACCAGAAAATCCACAAACGCCCGAACCTGCGGTGAACTCAGCGCCTCGGGCGAGGTCAGCATCCAGCTTTCGGCATCGAGCTCCTCCATCGGCTCCAAACACCGCACCAACTCAGGCACCTGATCACCCACAAAACACGGCAGCAGCCCAACCCCCAAACCAGATCCAAGCACCGCCCGCATATTCGGCACTGTGTTCGACAGGCTGACAATCCGTTCCGGCTTCGCAACCCCCATGAACCACTGATACGCCGACCAATAGTTCGGCCCACCGGCATAGCCGACGTAATCATGCGCCGCGACCTCGTCCAATCTCTCCGGCATCCCGTGGGCTTCGGCGTAATCCCGGCTGCAATAAAGCGTCCAGTTGAACCCCGGCAATCGCTGGGCAATCAACCGCGGATCATCGGGGTGCGAACCATTGCGGATCGCAATATCTGCTTCGCCATGCACGATATCCAGCTTCTGATCAGCAACCACCTGTTCAATCCGAACATCCGGGAACAGCTTTCGGAACTCTGCCGCTATTGGAATGATCACCGCATTGCTGGTCTCTTCCGGCGCAGTCACCCTTACCACACCCGACATATTCCGCCGCAATCGCTCCGCCGCAAACAACAGATCATTGGCAGGCGCGGCCACACGCTTGGCCGCAGCCAGAATGATCTCACCGTGTTCCGTCAGCGTGTGCCCCCGGTTCTGTCGATCAAACAGTGACAGTCCCAGACTATGCTCCAACGCTTTGATCCGTCGGTTCACGGTGGTCTGATTTACGCCCAGCTCTTTCGCCGCACCCACTGCCGATCCGGCATTGGCGACAGATAGAAAGATCCGAATATCGCTCCATTCATACATTTGCCCACTTTGCATTTTTGCAAAGCGACTACGCAACCCTTAGGATGTCCCAAAGCGCAGAAACTTGCGACCAAGGGTTCACAGACTGAAACCCACACAAGCAAAAACGGATTAGAACCCAATGGCACATGTTATGATCACCCACAGCGTCGCAGACTTCGGAACCTGGCAGCAGGCATTCGTTGACGCCCTGCCAATGCGTCAGGAAGCGGGCGAAAAATCCGCCCAGATCTTCCGCGACGCAGGCGACCCCAACACAATCACCGGCCTGTTTGAATGGGACAGCGCCGACCGGGCGAAAGAATACGTAACCAGCGCCCGCCTGCGAACCGCCATGGAAGGTGCGGGCGTCACTAGCCAACCGCAGGTCACATTCCTCGACGGCGCATAATCGAACAAAGGTTGCGACCACCGAAGGTCGCAACCTTCCAACTTCGGACATTTGGGCGCATCATCCGCCTATGTCCCGCCGCCTTCTGAACGAACTCGCCCAACTCGCCCTCCGCCAAGGTGGCGACGTCGCTGAGTTTGCGCCGCTGCTAGGCGACCTCGATCAGAAACCGGCTCTGCCACAATCACTTCCCGTCTGCCGACTGATCCCCGAGGCTGCGCCACTTGCCAACGCAAGAACCGCTGCGACCACCAAGGCGCTGATTGACGCCGCGCCTGCGCTCAAATGGCAGCAAAGCTACACTGAAGTAGATGGCTTCTCGCAGCATTATCTCGACAACTACGGCTGGGTGAACATCGCCTCACGCGAAGGTCTGTTTGTCACCGACAGCATCCGCGTTTCCATCGGTTATTGGGGGGCTGGCCTGACCTATCCCAAACACACCCATGAACCCGAAGAGTTCTACCTCGTCCTCGCGGGACAAGCCGTATTCAATTCTGAAGGCGAAAAACTCAATCTCGCAGGCCCCGGTGACGTCATTCACCACCGCCCGAACCAGCCACATAGTATAGACATGACACCCGGCCCGTTACTGGCAGCGGCGTTCTGGCGCGGTGCGGGACTGCTGGATATCTCCAGCTTCCCCGGCACGAAAACCTAAGTCTCAGTTAATAAGCGGGCGGGCCTGCTTGAATGACAACAATTGGCGACCTTCTTCGTCCCAAAGGTGCAGCTTGGCACATTCCAGACTTTCACCAATTGTCATCCGGTTCGCATTTGCCAGATCGTCATGATCACGGATCACTTCGGTCAGACGGTAAAACGGAATGCGGCTATAAAGGTGATGCACATGGTGAATGCCGATATTGGCGCTGAACCACTGCAAAACCGGCGGCAGGATGTAGTGCGAACTGCCATGCAGGGCGGCGTCATGCACTTGCCAGTCGTCGTCCTGATCCCAATGAGTCTCTTCGAACTGGTGCTGCACATAAAACAGCCACATGCCCGCCGTCGCTGCCAACAACGTGGTCGGCACGAAGATCAAGAGCAAAGGTTCCCAGCCACCGAAATACCAGATAGTCGCAACCGCCGCGAACAAGGCCGCGTTCGTTCCCATCGCGCTGATCCAATAGCGGGATTGATCCCCTAATCCCAAAGGCAAACGCTGCTGAATGAAAAACAAATACCCCGGTGCCAGAACGAACAGCGTCACCGGATTGCGATAAACACGATACTGAAACCGCCGCCCCCGGGACAAAGCCTTATATTCAGCTACGGTCATCGTATGAATGTCGCCGATCCCGCGTCGGTCAAGATTGCCCGAACCGCTGTGATGGATCGAATGGGTGCGCCGCCAAACGTCGTATGGTGTCAAAGTCACAACACCCAAACACCGGCCAACCCAGTCATTTACCTTGCGGGTGCCAAAGAACGAGGCGTGACCGCAATCGTGCTGGATCGCAAAAAGTCGTAGCAGAAAGGCCGCGTTAAAAACTGCAAGCCCAAGCGTCAGCCAATAGCTGACCGACAAGGCAGCCCATGCCAGACCCCATATCAAAACGAACGGTATAACGGTAACAGCCAGTTCATAAATGCTGCGCCAATGATCCGACTCGCGATACCCCGCCAGCGTTACAACCCAATCGCGCGCTTCAGTAACGTGCCGCTCTTCCGGCGGAATACTTTGATAAACCGTCATTTGCCTGCTTATGCTCTGCCCAACTTCCCCGATAAGGCATCAGCCTCGCATAGCAAGCTAAAAACACCGTGAACGACAGATCTCGGGCCTCTGTTCCCCCCGATCCATAGGATTTGTCGAATTTGTCGCGGTTTAGGCTGTGTCTTCAACGCTTCTCGTCGCTATCCCTACCGCGCGCGGATCCCTGAAATGGCTGCCGCAGCATCCGGTCCAGCCACAGATCGCGCCGCGTGCGGAACCGCTCAAGTCCGATCACCATCCCCTCATGCCCGGCGTCTGGCTGGCCGCGATACGTTCCGAATATCCGATCCCACCACGGCACGTTGAAGCCAAAATTACTGTCCGTCTCGACGCGCACCACCGAATGATGCACCCGGTGCATGTCGGGCGTTACAATGACCAGCCGCAACCACGCATCGACCCGCGCAGGCAGCCGAACATTTGAATGGTTGAACATCGCACTGCCGTTCAGCACGACCTCAAAGATCAGCACCGCAATCGCAGGGGCGCCCAGTACCGCGATCGCCGCCAGTTTGATCACCATCGACAACAGAATTTCCAATGGATGAAATCGCAACCCTGTTGTCACATCAAACTCCAGATCCGCATGATGCATCCGGTGCAACCGCCACAACACTGGTACCGCGTGAAAGACCACGTGCTGCCAATAGATCACCAGATCCAGCACCAGCACCGCCACCAAAACCGCCAGCCACCCCGGCACCCTGACCCAGTTCAGAACGCCCCACCCGGCGTCTTCAACCATCAAAGCAAATCCAACCGCTGCCACCGGAAACACCAGCCGCACCAACAGCCCGTCCAGCGCCACCAGCGCCAGATTGTTCGACCACCGCAAAAGCCGCGGTATCTCGACCCGTCGCCGTGGCGCCGCCACTTCCCAAATCGCCATCACCGCCAGAATGCCAAGGAAAACTCCCAGCCTTAGCACCGGTTCATTGTCAATCAGGCTCTGCATTTCGAGGTTACTCAAAACCCTATGCCAAAAGCCTTGCGAACTGCAAAGTTTTACTCTCTGGTGCGCCTCGATTGCGAACAACCAGACGGACAGCACGCCCATGGAAAACTACGACCTGATCGTCATTGGCAGCGGCCCTGCTGGACGCCGCGCCGCCATTCAGGCCGCCAAATTCGGCGAAACGGTGCTGGTCATCGAAAAGGGCCGCCGCGTAGGCGGAGTCTCGGTCCACACCGGCACCATCCCATCCAAAACCTTACGCGAAACCGCGCTGAACCTATCCGGCTGGCGTGAACGTGGCTTCTACGGTCGATCTTACCGCGTCAAACAAGACCTCAGCGCCGATGACCTGCGTGCCCGCCTCGACATGACCCTCGGCCACGAGGTTGAAGTCCTCGAACACCAGTTCGCCCGAAATCAGGTCACGACTTTGCGGGGTGAGGCTAAATTCTCCGGCCCCAACCAGATCGAAGTCACCGGGGAAGAGGGCGAGATCTTCGCCTTCGAAGGCAAGCGCTTCCTTCTGGCGGTCGGCACGATCCCCTTCCGCCCCGACACCATCCCCTTCGATGGCGAGCGGGTCCTCGACAGCGACGAAATCCTTGAGCTCGAACGTCTGCCAAAAAGCCTCTGCGTCATTGGTGCGGGCGTCATCGGCATTGAATACGCCACGATCTTCAGCGCGCTTGATGTCCATGTAACCGTCGTCGAACCCCGCGATTCCATGCTCGATTTCATCGACAAAGAACTGATCAGCGATTTCACCCACCAACTGCGCGACCGCGGCATGGTCCTGAATTTTGGCCGCAAAGTCGACAAGGTCTCGATCCTGGACAAAGGCGGCTGTCAGGTCGACATGGAAGATGGTCGCAAAATCAGAACCGAGATTGTGCTATTTGCCGCCGGACGCATGGGCGCAACTGCCGCCCTAAATCTGGATGCCTGCGGATTGGAAGTTGACCACCGGGGCCGCCTTACCGTCGATCCAGACTCTTTCCAAACCAGTCAACCGCACATCTACGCCGCGGGCGACGTCATTGGCTTTCCCAGCCTCGCCTCAACATCCATGGAACAGGGCCGCATCGCCGTTTGCCACGCGCTGGGCCGCGAAGCGCACAAACCGCCGGAATTCTTCCCCTACGGTATCTATTCTGTCCCCGAAATGTCCACCGTCGGCATGACCGAAGAAGAGGTGCGCGAACGCGGCATTGGCTACGAATGTGGCATCGCCCGGTTCCGCGAAACCTCGCGCGGGCACATCATGGGCCTCAGTACCGGGATGCTAAAAATGATCTTCTCGCTGAAAACCCGCAAGCTTCTGGGTTGCCACATCGTTGGCGAAGGCGCGACCGAACTGATCCATATCGGCCAGGCCGTCCTGAACCTGCAAGGCACTCTGGACTACTTCGTCGAGAATACGTTCAACTATCCGACCTTGGCCGAGGCTTACAAAATTGCCGCGCTGGATGCCTGGAATCGTATGCCGAAAGACTAGCTATACCGCCGCCGCTCTGCTGACCAACCCGGCGCCCGCACCCGACGCGCGGGTCGCCAATTTTCACCGGCGGTTCGGCCGCAAGCCCCTGCAACATCCGCTCTTCGCAGAAAAATCAGTCCCACAGCGCCCATCATCGAAGCAAATATCCGGGTCATCTCGCCACCTTTGCGCAATTCCTTTGCGCCAACCCTGCTTGGCAGATGGGCCGCTGAGCCACCGACCTGATCCGCCAAATCCGTAAGTCACCCGTAAGTCCCTTGGCACCACCACACCTTCCGGCCATTCTGCTGACAACAACCCGTTCCGAAAATCCAAGGCTAGATGGTGCAACAAACCTCCCTCTTCGCACAAAAGCTTCGCGCTTGGCGCTCCGCCAACGGCACCCACGGACGCATGACTCAGGAAGAACTGGCCGAGAAACTGGGCGTCAGCCCAGATGCCATCGGCAAATACGAACGCTCGCTGTCGTTCATGCGCGGCGATATCGAACACCGCTTATCGGACCGTCTTGGCTGGACGAAGGCGCAGATCTTCGCCTGCCGCGAAGACTGGGCCGCCCGCGCCGATCACCCCGGCAAACCCGCCTATCGCATTCTTGACGACGCCCTTGTCAGCGTACACTTCAACGGCTCATGGCGCGAAGCCAGCCGCGCCTCGATCGAACTGGCTGAACAAACGATGGGCGCGCTGCCTGAAGACCTTGCCGCAAATCAAGACGTCTTCCAACCGATCTACGAAACCTACCGCGATCACTGGACAGCCGTAATGTCCGGCGGCGAAATGGTCGCGAAGTGGACAATGGTTTTTCTGCTCCCGGAAGACGAGGCTCTGTTCCGCACTGGCGATCTGGTCGAGTCGGAATTGTCGGTTGATCGTGTCCGCCAACCAATCCTGCCAGGCACCTACTACGGCTACAGCCCTGCCTTGATTGTCCGTCCGGGACACGAAAGTGCAGCCATGCTTCTTATCGCATCCTTCGTCCGGTTTCTTGAAAGCCTCGCGCGTCGGGATGTCATCCTGCACGGCATCGGCACAATCTCCTGCACCCCCGGCGGCGCGCAAATCTGCCGTGACCTTGGCATGACGCGCATCGGCGATCATGCACTTGGCCCAGACTTTGGCCTCTGGGATCTTCCGGGCCACGCGATAGCCAACTCTATCTTCGGACGGCGCAGCGCCCTGCTTCGACGAACATACAGTGCGGCATTTTCGATCTAGCCGATGCGCCATTAACTTGGTCTTAACGCTTTCCGAGCCCCTCACAACATCTGGTATACGGCCTTTCGTCGCATTCAAGGCGCACCGACGTGATACCGACGCAATACCGACGTGATACCGACAGGCAAAATCGCCCGGATCCCCTGTGTTTTAGGGTTTTCAGAGTTCACCCGTTGCCTGACCGTTTCCAACCACCGAACTTTGCTAAATCGTCAGCACGATCTTCCCGATATGCGCACCCTCTTCCATCCGCGCATGGGCCTTTGCAGCATCTTCCAGCGCGAAGGTGCTGTCCATCACCGGCGCGATCTGACCCGATGAAATCAAAGGCAAAACCTGTTCCTTCAACTCATCCGCAATCACCGCTTTGAACGCTTCAGAACGCGCCCTCAATGTCGATCCAGTGTGCGTTAACCGCTTGATCATCAACTTGCTGATATCCGCCTCAACCTTCGCGCCCTGCAAGAACGCAATCTGCACGATCCGCCCCTCAACCGCAGCCGCCTTATAGTTCCGGCTCACATATGGCCCGCCCACCATATCCAGCGTCACATCCACGCCCCGACCGCCCGTAACCTCTTTTACAACCTCAACAAAATCCGACTCGCGATAGTTAACCACCGTATCCGCCCCAAGCCGCATACAGGCCTCACATTTCGCCACAGACCCCGCCGTCGCAATCACCTTCGCCCCAAAAGCTTTCGCTAATTGGATGGCCGTCGTCCCAATCCCACTAGTCCCGCCATGCACCATAAACGTCTCGCCAGACTGCAATTTCGCCCGCTGAAAAACGTTGTGCCAAACCGTGAAAAACGTCTCAGGAAACGCCGCCGCAACCTCCGACGGCATCCCCTCCGGCACCTCGATCACGCTGCCAATCGGGGCCACCGCATATTCGGCATAGCCCCCGCCCGCAATCAACGCCATGACCTTCAAACCCAGTAAATCAAGGGCAACGCCATCGCCCAGCGCAACAATCTCACCCGCGACTTCCAGCCCAAGAATGTCAGTCACTCCCGGCGGCGGCGGATACACGCCCTTCCTCTGCAAACAGTCCGGCCGGTTCACCCCAGCAGCCACAACCCGGATCAATACCTCGCCTTCGCCCGGTCGCGGCACCTCGTGTTCGGCAACGGCCAAAACTTCAGGCCCACCGGGCACTTGCGCCGAAATGGCGCGCATTCGCTCAGGAGTTCCTTGTGACACCACCGCGTCCTCTTCTACCAATATGTCTCGAAACCCGAGCAGACTGAGGTCACAAGATTCCAGACAGAACAATGCGCCCAAACCGCACGTTCAGCAACGAGAGATGTCAAGTTTGGAAGAAAGCTAACTGCCAAATATATTAGGCTTTCAGAGTCAGCCGACGAAGTTCTGCGTCAGCCAGAACCGCCCGCAATATTGCGCCTTGGGATCGAATGCCACGGCGGAGGATGTCCGCGTAACGCGCGTATCAAGGATGTTTTTGCGGTGCCCGGGAGAGTTCATCCAAAGGTTCACAACATGCCGTGCAAGCGAGGCATAGGAATGCGCAGGCAAAGGTTGCCCCTTATGTGTTGTGAACTGGCAAGCGTTTGAGTTCACAATCTTAAACCTTTGATTATCAATCTGATAGCGGTGCACCATTCCGATGTTTTCAGATCCCATACGGAACTTGATGCCCGAACGTTTGACCCGCTGTTTCAACGTGGCGGCACCCGCAACCGTACTCCGGTGCGTCAATTGCTGGGTCTTCGCCATCCAAGTGCTGTGTCGTTTGGCTTCATACACTAATTCGTTTCCGGCACTTTTCAGGGCACCTAGCCCGGCGCGGCAGCGATGGAAATTAACCTCTGTCCGAATGGCCCTGTCCAGCATTCGCTGATCAATCGATTTCGCCGGAACAACAGTGTTCACGGCGTTGGCAGAAACGCTCCGAGAGCAGGCCGTGGCATCGCCGGTGGATGCTACAACCATCAATAGCCCGATTGCGGCAGCAGCAATCGCAGAATTCATACCCAGGTCCTTCATTTAGTCTCAAGGAACAAATGATCGAAGGATTGCGGCAGAACCGAGGCGCACTCCCGGCGCTCGTTTGAAGAATTCAAATTCGCTGAGAATCAAACCTCAACAGGTTGCGAATTTTGAGCGCGAGATCGCTAAATGTGCTTTGGATGCGCGGATCTCCGCCATCAGGTTGTTCGGCGAAGTCGATCCATTGTTCGGACCAGTTCTGCACTAATGCCGGGTTCAGAAAGTGCATGACCAGCTCTTGGCACGATTGTCAGTTTGGCGCCGGACCAAGCATTCGCTAAGCGATACGCGGCTGCTGGCGGACAAATCATATCATATCGCCCCTGAACAATAGTCCCCGGAACGTTGCTCAGGGCGTCCTCTTTGGATTCGATCCAGCCATCGCGTTCCAGAAAGCCACCATTTTTGAAATAGTGGTTCTCTAGCCGAGCAAAGGCCCGCGCATACTCTGCCGGACTTTCGCCGCCTAGCCCATCGTTGCTGATAGACGCAAGCGTGTTTTCCCAACTTGCGCAAGCACGCGCGAACCGAGTTTCGACCCTGTGATCCCCCGAAAACAGGCGTTTATTATAGGCCGCGATGAAATCACCATGCTCATTCTCGGGAACAAGCGAAGTAAACCGCGCCCAGACGTCCGGCCAAAAACTTCCGGCGCCCCCTCCGTAGAACCAATCTAACTCGGCCTTGGTCATTAAGAAAACACCCCGTAGGGCCAAGTGGGCAACTCTTCCAGGATGGCTGATTGCGTAAACCAAACCTAGAGTCGCCCCCCAACTACCGCCAAAAACTATCCAGCGATCAACACCCAGATCTTGCCGAATTTGCTCAATGTCCTCGACCAAGTGCCATGTAGTGTTCGCTTCAACGCTAGCGTGTGGGCGAGATCGCCCACAGCCGCGCTGGTCAAATAGTACGATCCGATAAAAGTTTGGGTCAAAATAACGTCGCATGGCAGGGCTACATCCGCCACCTGGCCCGCCGTGCAGAACAACCACCGGCATGCCATCCGGATTGCCGCACTGCTCAACATACAGCCGATGTCCGTCACTCACATCCATCATTCGCTGATCGAACGGGTCAATCGACGGATAGAGATACTGTGACGCAGTTTTTTTGTCGGCAGGACGGTCCATGTTTGATCTATATAGCGCGAATTCGTAACGATCTATGGCACGCTTCGCACATTGTCCGAAAGGCCCGCAAAATCATGGTTTCCGCCAGCACTATCGACCAAAGCGAAATCGACAAATTTCAAGCCATGGCTGCCGAATGGTGGGACCCGAACGGCAAGTTCAAGCCACTGCATATGTTAAATCCATGCCGGCTTGACTACATTACATCACAAGTCGCGGCCGAATTCTCGCGTGACCTAACTCAACCTCAGCCGTTCAAGGGATTGCGCATTCTCGATATCGGCTGTGGCGGTGGCTTATTATCCGAACCTATGGCGCGCCTTGGCGCCGATGTAGTTGGGGCCGATGCAGCCGAACGAAACATTCCAGTCGCCCAGGTCCACGCCAAAAACCAGGGACTGCAAATCGACTATCGCCACACCACCGCGGAAGCTTTGGTTGATCAAAATGAGCAGTTTGATGCAATCTTGAATATGGAAGTTGTCGAACATGTCGCTGATCCGCTTGCCTATCTGACTGCGTGTCACAACTTACTGAAGCCCGGCGGTTTGATGATCTGCTCCACAATCAATCGAAACCCCAAAAGTTTCGCCGCAGCTATTGTCGGTGCTGAAATGATCATGCGTTGGCTGCCGCGGGGCACTCACGAATGGTCCAAATTCATAACGCCCGACGAGCTTTTTGGTCTCTTGGAAAACGCAGGGTTCAATCCCGTCGACCGCAAGGGTTTCGTGTTCAACCCTCTAACTTGGGTATGGCGTCTAAGCGAAAAAGACTTAACCGTAAATTATACGACCACCTCTATTCGTCCGTCGTAGAGTCCTCTTCAAATCGCTGGCGAATATCACGCAGCAAAGGGAGAACGTTCCGCACATTCTCGGATCCGGCAGCATTAACTACACCGTCAAGAATTGGAGCTATTGCCGTCAACGCTTCATCACGAGCTCTTCGCCCATCTGCGCTTACAGCGACAAACTTTCTCCGAGCATCGTCCCAATCCGGTCGAATATGCACATAACCTGCCCACTCCAACCGGGAAATTGTATTAGTCATCGCCCCACGTGTGACATGAAACGCCCGCGCCAATTGGGCTGGGGTACGCTCTGTATTCGTGCGTGCGAGGTGATTCAAAACCGAAAAGTGACTAAGTTCCATACCTTTTGGCAAAGCCTTTGCTAGCCGAGCACGGGCCAATTGATCTGCCATGAACAATTCGCTGAACAGCGCAATTGCGAGAGGATCTCCGGTTTCTTTCGTGTCTGGCATTATAACGGTATGCAATCTCGATCATGTGTTAGCGACGATATCCGTCTGCGCGCATAATCGACTGCATTCAGGTCCAAATCAACCAAAGTCACTCCCGGAGCCTCTCCACCATCTGCCAAAACATGCCCCCAGGGGTCGACAACAAGCGAATGTCCATAAGTTCTGCGCCGTCGTCCCGTCATTGCAGAATGGGTGCCACATTGGGCCGGGGCCAATACAAAACAACCATTTTCAATTGCGCGTGCCCGCAGGAGTACTTCCCAATGCGCAGCCCCAGTTTCCGGCGTAAACGCCGACGGAACTGTAAGTATTTGCGCCCCTGCCTTGGCAACTTTGCGATAGAGATAAGGGAACCGGACATCGTAGCAAATTGTCATGCCCAGCGTTGCATCGTTCATCTGAACAACCGCGCATGAATTGCCAGGCTGATATCCGTCGCTTTCGCGATAGGTCTCGGTTTCGGAAATCTTAACATCGAACATATGGATTTTATCGTACCGCGCTGTAATTGCTCCATTTGGCGAAATCAAAAAAGATCGGTTCACAAACCGTGACTTGTTTTCTTGTTTTAGCGCCAACGATCCAATCAACACCCAGATGCCAAGACGCGTCGCCTCTTTGCGGAGCGCTGCCAAAGTCAAATCTTCGTCTTCCGTTTGCAGCATATCGTTCTGTCGCGATCGGCTTGCAGAGACGCAATTTGTTACTTCCGGGGTCAGAACCAGTTCTGCTCCGCCAGCAGCCGCTTGCTCGACGAATGACGTCGTCGCACCCAAATTATTCTTGGGGTCGTCGGACGCATTTAGTTGAACAAGCCCTACTCTCATCAATTAAGCAGCCAAAATCGGATCTAACTTTCCGGACCTTTCCAGAGAATACAGATGATTACAGTCACCAACATAATCGCCATCGACGAATATTTGCGGAACCGTGCGTCTACCGTTCGACCGCTGTACCATCTCATGGCGCTTAGAAGGGTCGCGCGCTACATCAATCTCGGCAAAAGATATTCCTTTGTCTTGAAGAAGCCTTTTGGCCGCATGGCAAAACCCACAAAGTGGTGTGGTGTAAATCTCAACATTTCTCATTGCAGGACTTCCTGAGTTAGATTGTCCATTACTTAGGTTGCTTTGGTCACACGCGCCAGAACCAGAACGGAAACTTGATCTGCACCCGCTGCATAACAGGCATTGGTAGCAGCCGACAAAGTAGCCCCCGATGTCATAACGTCATCCACCAAGCAGACTTTTTTTCCGCCCAAGCGGTCAAGACGCTTTGGGTTCGCCGTTATTGCATTGGCGATGTTTTGAAATCTTTCTTCTGGCCCTTTCCCATCTTGAACTGCGGTTATTCTGGTCCGGACCAGGGCATCGGGACAATGTGGCAGCGCCTCCAGCTTCGCCAGTGAACGGGTTACTTCGGTTGCTTGATTGAATCGCCTCTTCAAAAGACGTGACCAATGGGAGGGAACTGGAACTATTACCGGGCGTTCAGTAAGAAGATCTTTTCCCGCTCTCGCCATCCATCCTGCGATCGTCGGAACAAGGTCCAGCCGATCTCCATGCTTTAAAGCAAGAACAATCCGCCGTGCATTTCCGTCATAACGTGCCACCGCCCTACCCCGCCGCCAGGGAGGAGCCGTCTTAATACAGTCATCACAGTGATCCACGCCTCCATCGCCGACACCAACCAGAGGCGCGCCACACCGATCACACCCGTGACCTGTCAAAAAAGGTGTGTCCTTCCAACATCTGGCGCACAACGCCCCGCGACGCTCGACAAGATCTGTGCAAAGAATACACTGATCGGGATAGATCAATGTCAACGCACGTTGCATAAGCGACATCTTAACTAACCCTGTGTATCCATGCCTCTGACGCCAAAACTTACCGACCGAACCGCTCTTGCTTTGCATCGCCATCGCGCCTGGCACGCACCAGAGTTGTTTTTGTTCGAAGAAGCCGCAACTGATCTTAAGGAAAGGGTCAGCGAGGTTAAAAAAGTGTTTACTGCGCCCGCAATAGTTGGCGGGAACGCAACGCCCTTCATCATCCATTGGGCGAACGCGAAAATTGCATCAGATGATGATACGTTGGCACTCGAACCAGCAGCGCACGATCTAATCCTTCACACAATGTCACTTCATTGGGCCGATGATCCCATTGGCCAGATGGTTCAATCCCGTCTTGCTCTGAGGCCTGATGGCCTTTTCATAGCGGTGCAGTTCGGTGGTCAAACTCTACACGAACTAAGAACTTCACTTGCCGAGGCCGAAACCAAACTCACCGGCGGCCTATCTCCAAGAATACTGCCCATGGGTGACATGCGCGACCTTGGCGCATTACTTCAACGAGCTGGATTTGCCCTTCCTGTAGCAGATAACCGAACGTTGACTGTGCGCTACCAATCACTTTCCGATCTCTTTCGTGACATTCGCGGCATGGGTGAAACCAATGCGCTTGCCGCGAGACGCCGCGCGTTCTCTCCACGCAAGCTCTTTGCCCTAACCGAGCAAATCTATCGCGCCAACTTTGCCGATACCGAGGGCTATCTAACAGCCACATTCGAATTGGTTTACCTCACCGGCTGGTCCCCCGATTCTAGTCAGCAAAAGCCATTGCAACCCGGCACCGCATCAACACGCCTGGCAGACGCCCTGGGTGTCGACGAATCCCCGACCGGCGACATTGCGGACCCTAAACAGCGTTGACGTCGCCAACTTTCCGGTTATCTCCCATCAAACGCACATCTTTCAGGACGACCTATTGACCAACGCTCCACATATTCCGACGGATCACCCTGCTATCAAGCCCGAGAAAATCGGGGTGCTCCTTGCAAACCTGGGCACACCCGACGGCTACGATTATTGGTCTATGCGGCGTTATCTAAACGAGTTCTTGTCCGATCGCCGTGTCATCGACTACAACCCATGGCTCTGGCAACCGCTTCTTCAAGCCGTCATCCTGACAAAACGCCCTTTCACATCCGGGGCAGCTTATAAGTCAATCTGGAACGAAGATGCAGGCGAAAGCCCATTAATGACCATCACAAAGGCGCAGACCGCAGGTATTGCCGCAGCTATGAAAGATGGATTTGGTGATCAGGTGCTGGTGGATTTCTGCATGCGCTACGGCAACCCCTCAACGCCATCGCGGGTCAGAAGTATGATTGAACAAGGATGTCGCAAGATACTTTTTTTCCCTTTGTATCCACAATACGCGGGCGCCACGACCGCGACGGCGAATGACCAATTTTTCCGCTCACTCGAAAGCGAAAATTGGCAACCACCGGTGCGCACTGTTCCCGCCTATTTTGACCAACCATCCTACATTGAAGTCTTGGCGCAATCGGTTGAGCGCGCATACGCAGATCGCAATCGCAAACCAGACATTTTGGTGTGTTCTTACCACGGCGTACCACAACGTTACTTGTTGGAAGGTGACCCCTATCACTGCCAATGCCAAAAGACGACGCGCCTGTTGAAAGAGCGACTTGGGTGGGACGATTCGCAAATAGCTACAACATTCCAAAGCAAATTTGGCCCCGAGGAATGGCTGCAGCCCTACACCGTTGAGGAAGTTGCGCGATTGGCCAATTCCGGAAAGAAGAACATTGCGGTTATCGCGCCCGCTTTCTCGGCAGACTGCATCGAGACTCTTGAGGAGATTAACGAAGAAATTCGCGAGAGCTTTGAGCATGCAGGCGGTGACGTCTTCACTTACATTCCCTGCTTGAACGACGACGAAGCCCACATTGCGGCCCTATGCGAAGTCATCAGGGACAACCTTCAGGGTTGGATCACCTGATCCATCTTTCTGGTTAAAATATTCTTTCGGGATCCGGGGGATAAAATCCCCAGCGGATCACCCTACGACGAGACTAAATCAGCAACACCTGTGTGCCGACCTGAGCAAGATCGTAAAGCTCAGTAATATGCTCATTGTAGAGACCAATGCACCCATTGGAAGAACGCCGGCCGATCTTTCGTGTGTCGTGAGTTCCGTGAATTCGATAGTACTGCCAAGTCAGATGAAGTGCGCGAATTCCCAATGGATTATCCGGGCCAGGTGGCATGTAGTCAGGCCAGTCCGGATTCCGCTTCTTCATCGCCGGAGTTGGTCGCCAATCTGGCTCTGGATCTTTCAATACAACTTTAGTTCGGCCGCGCCTGGTCAAGTCTTCACTTAGTGGAACGCTGGTTGGGTACAACTTATAAACCGACCCTCCATCATTCCAAAAATGCAAAGCCCTTGATGGAAGGTCCACCAAGATCGCGCCATTCCGCAAGTTGTCAAAATATGGCTGCCAGTCCATGGCTCTAAAACTGGACGCATTTCTACGAACAGCCTGAGGCGCAACAGCCTCTCTGAATTCAACGGTGTCGCCGTTAGTTTGGGCAAGCGCAGGAGTTGCCAACGTCGCTGTACTAGCCGCCATAAATGCCCGCCGGCTGAAAAGTGGCTTGTGAACGCGTCCCATATTCTCGCTCCAGATTCATTTCTGCTCGGACGCTTTCTAAGCCTGTCGGTGCCAAGCATCAATTCACAGCGGCGTCAGTTGGCAACTTTATGACCACTTCGATTTGAACACTGAACCAGTTGGTTGTAATGCGGTGCAAACACTACCGAGGCTAAGTTAATATGATCCGACGCGCACTGGCTTTGATAACCCTTGTTTTATTGGCCGCATGCGCCACACCACCCCCTCCATTAGGGCCCGATGGGAAGCCTCTCCCGCAGGTGTATCGTATCCAGGAAGGCGACCAAAGCCGGATACAATTCCGCATGCTGGATGGCGTTAACGCCCTTCGAAGTGCGGCAGGTGTGCAACAGGTTGCGTTCTCAGCCGAGCTCAATGCGGCAGCGGCGACTCACTCGCAAGATATGTCATTCCAAAATCGGCCTTGGCACTTTGGTTCGGACGGCTCTAATCCAATTGGCCGTGCAGCAACTTCTGGATATGTGGGGCGTTTGCTGGGCGAAAACATCTCGGAAACCTACGAAACCGAATTGGAAACACTTGCTGCATGGATGGAGCAACCCGAAACTCGCGGAGTTCTTTTGGATCCACGGGCAGGCGAACTGGGGTTTGCCTGGTTTCAAGAACCAAGCGGCAAGATTTGGTGGACTTTGGTATTGGGCGAGAATCAACCACTTCTACTTGTGAATTGATATTTCTGTTCCAGTCTTAACCATTGCATAGATTTCGTCCATCTCATCGTTGGTGACTGCAATGCAGCCCCAAGTCCAATCCTTGCGTAGAGCAGTATAAAGATTGCCCCGACCGTGAATGAATATGTCGCCGCCGGGCTCTTTTCCTAGGCGCTGAGCCTCTGCAATATCATGAGGGCGGGGGTAATCGATCCCAAGTGATAGATGGAAACTACTTCGGGGGTTTCGACGATCAATCACATAGCGCCCCTCCGGAGTCTTGCCGTCTCCCGCCATTCTTTTGTCCCCAACTGGCGCAAATCCAAGATCGACATCATAGGACTTCAACGCACGATTTCCGTGCAAAAGATACATCCGGCGGTCGTTTTTAAAAACAACTACCCGTGTTACGTCAGGTCCCCGATATGTCGGCAGTCGCGAGCCGCATGCCGATAATAGCAGTGACGTGAGCCCAAACATGGCGTTTCGTCTAGTTGATTTCATTTTCTGCCCGGCCGGTTTCGTTTCTTTTTAAACCAGATAACCAACTAAACGTATCACGTTGTCGCGCGCTCAAAAGCGCCAACCAGCTCAACATGTGCTGACCATCGAAACTGGTCCACAATGTCGACCCAAATAAGCCTGTAGCCCGATTTGGTTAAAATTGCGGCATCTCGTGCGAATGTCACTGGATTGCAGGAAACTGCTGCAATTCTGCCGATTCCAGAATTTGCCAATTGTTCTGCCTGACTTTGTACGCCCGCTCTTGGCGGGTCAATAACAACACCCTCAAACCGTTGGAGTTCGTCCGGCGTCAAGGGTCGGCGAAACAGATCACGCTTTTCAGTCGTCACCAATTTTGTCCTTGTCGAGTGCCTCCAACCTGCATCCAAGGCGTGTAGTGAAGCCGCATCACTTTCTACCGCATGAACATCCATCATCTGCGCAAGCGAAAGCGCAAATGTTCCGCAACCAGCGAACAAATCTGCGACAGATTTTGTTGGGCCCAACGCTTCCTCGACAGAAGAAATCAACGCCGCCTCGCCCTCGCTTGTTGCCTGCAAAAATGCACCGGGTGGAATCGGTACTGGCGAGGTGCCGATTTTCAATATAGGTTCACAACTCTGGGCAACAATCTCGTTATCCCAAGTAATTCTGGCCAGTCCGTTCTGCTCAGCAATTGCCGCAAGCTGCTGGCGGAGATCCATATCCAAGGACCGTCCGGTATGAACCGACAGGTCGATCCCACTTTCTGTATCAGTTACAGCCAGACGCAGTTCGCTCTTGCGGGTTGCGCCTATCCGGGTGATGTCTTTTAGGACTGGAAGCGCTCCGACTAACGAAGACGTCAGTATTCGGCAATCAGGGATTTCATGGATTATATCGCTGGCCGTGGCGTGAAATCCGACAGTTGCACTCTTTTTTGTTCGCCGACCGGATAACACTGCCCGCCGCCGGGAAGACAATGGAGAAGTCGAAATCTTCCGGATTGTTGACCGTAGGCCGTGAGACGCCAAAGCACGTTCCACGATGTCCGCTTTCCAAATGGATACGAAATCGTCAGAAGCGTGTTGTACTGCGCATCCGCCGCAAACCTTATAGTGTCGGCAAAGCGCGGAAACTCTGTGGTGTGACGGTTGCAGAATTTTTGGAGCCGACATTCGGTCGCCATTGATTTCGCCGGTGACTTGTTCTCCAGGCAAAACTCGTGGCGCATAAATCGGACCCGGCGCGATTCCGTCTCCTAAATGCCCGAGTCGTTCAATCGTAACAGTCGCCATCTATTCAGCCGCTTCTTGTACACCTAGAAAACCGCCTGATTGGCGCAGCCAAAATCGGGCATATAGTCCATTTTTGGCCAATAGCGATTGGTGCGTGCCTTCTTCAACCAACTGGCCCTCGTCCAAAACGACGATTCTGTCCATCCGGGCAATCGTCGACAAACGGTGTGTAATAGCCAAAACCGTTTTTCCCTCCATAACCGTGTTAAGAGCCGCCTGTATTGACGCTTCTACTTCGCTGTCCAAGGCGCTTGTCGCTTCGTCCAGCACAAGGATCGGAGCGTCCTTAAGGATGGCTCGAGCCAGCGCAATTCGCTGTTTTTGACCTCCTGACAATTTAACGCCTCGTTCGCCCAAATGCGCATCATATCCCGACCGCCCGCGATGATCTTGAAGGCCAAGAATAAATTCGTGGGCCTCTGCACGCTTTGCCGCGCTGATGATCTCGGCATTCGACGCTTCAGGATTACCGTAAAGAATGTTGTCCCTTGCCGATCTATTGAACATGGCCGTTTCCTGAGTAACCATGCCAATCTTGCGGCGCAGGCTTTCCTGTGTGACCAGCCCAACGTCTTGGTCCGCCACCAGGACACGGCCCCTCTCGGCATCATAAAGACGCAGTAAAAGAGCAACCAAAGTAGACTTTCCAGCACCCGACGAACCGACAATGCCCAGCTTTTCGCCTGATTTTATGGTCAGATCTATGTTCGCAACTCCACCTGTTTTTCGACCATATGCAAAAGTCACGTTAGAAAATGTGATTGACGGTTCACCCACGACTAAGCCTTCGGCATTTTCGCGATCCACCAAAGTATGAGGCAGCGTTAGTGTTCGCATGCCATCTTCGACTTCGCCGAGATTTCCGTAGATCATCATCAAGACATGGCTCACCCAGCCCGTCATTTGCGAAATTCGAATAGAGATCGCTCCTGCAGCAACAATATCGCCAGGTGAAGCAGACCCAAGTGTCCAAAAATAAAGCGAACCACCGATTAGAATGACCGGAACTGAACCAGCAACGGCCATTAGGCAAAACCGAAAAGCTGCGGCAATATAGCCATAATCTAACGCTTTAGAACGAAAATCGCGAACGGCATCTATCGCAGCACCTTCTTCAAAGTCGGCATGAGCAAATAACTTTACGGTCTTAATATTGGTAATCGTATCCACGATTTGCCCGGTCACCATGGCCCGAGAATTGGCCCGTACCTTTGAACGTAGCCGAATACGGGGCATGAACCACCGTACCAGAGCAAAATAGCCGATCAACCAAATGAACAGCGCTGTAGCCATCCAACCATTGATTGCCGTCAGCATCAGCGCCGATCCGATCAACGATGCAAGTGCGAAAAACATCACATTTGTGACTTCACCTGCCACGTCCGCCAACGCACGTGCCGTTTGCATCTGCTTCTGGGCAATGCGGCCAGCAAAATCCTCGTCAAAAAAAGTCACAGATTGACCAAGAGTCCACCGATGCAAGCGGGTCAGAACGAGTGGATTGACGTTTGGCAGAACGATCACGGAATTCGCAAGCGATGACAGACCAAACAAAATTGGCCTCGCGATCACAAAGAAAGCCAGCACACTGAGAACCACGAGCCAGTTCTGCGAAAAGAACGTGTCTGGATTTGAAGCCAAGGCGGTATCAATCACCAGACCCAAGAGAAGAGCAGTCAAAACTTCCAATGTTCCCGCGGCAGCCGAAAGAAACCCGGCCAACCAAAGCATTGGAAAGGAACCCTTAAGCGCCCATCCAAAAAATGCCGCCAGAGTTTGAGGCGGCGGCCCATCCGCGGGGCGGAATGCGTCGATTAAATCACCCGCCCTCTTCACTCCGCAGCCTCGATATTTGTATCTATGAACCCACCGGACTGCCGGTTCCAAAATCGCGCATACAATCCGTTTTGCGACAAAAGAGTATCGTGCGAGCCTTGCTCGACAATCCGCCCTTCTTCCAAAACCAGAATTCGATCCATGCGAGCAATGGTGGAAAGGCGATGCGCAATCGCAATTACTGTTTTGCCTTCCATCATCGAATACAATGTTTCCTGAATGACCGCCTCGATTTCGCTGTCCAGGGCGCTGGTTGCTTCATCCAACATCAATATCGGCGCGTTCTTCAAGATCACTCTTGCAAGGGTAATTCTTTGACGCTGTCCGCCGGACAACTTTACTCCGCGCTCACCGACTTGTGCCTCGTAGCCGGTTCGTCCGTCAGCGTCTTTTAGTCCCTCGATAAACTCATGTGCTTCGGCTCGACTAGCGGCCTCGATTACGTCTTTTTTGCTCGCGTCAGGACGTCCATACAAGATATTGTCATAAACCGAACGGTGAAGGAGAGAAGAGTCTTGCTGGACCATACCAATTTGGGCTCTCAATGAATCCTGGGTAACACTCGCAATGTCTTGGCCATCTATTTTGATGGCTCCAGTTTCGGCATCATAGAACCGCAGCAGAAGTTTAACCATTGTCGACTTCCCGGCGCCTGAGCGTCCGATCAGGCCAACTTTTTCCCCAGGCTCAATTCTTAGGTTTATCGAATCCAAGCCACCAACGGAGCGTCCGTAGTGATGAGACAAATTTTCAAGTTCAATTGCCCCCTTGCTCAGACGCAATGGCATGGCGTCGCTGCGATCAACCAAAGTGATTGGTTGAGCAATTGTTTCCATACCCTCTGCCACAATGCCCAGGTTACGAAAAAACGAAGACAATGCCCACATTATCCATCCAGTCATTGCATTTAGCCTGAGCACCAAAGTGGACGCTACAGCAACAACCCCGACCGAAGCCGCCTCAGTCGACCAAAGCCATATCGCCCACCCAACAACCGCGACGATAAGGAACCCATTAATCAGCGTCAGGAAAACGTCCATTATAGTGTAGAGTCTCATTTCGTACTGGAACGTCTTACGAGAGTTTTCAATTGCCTCACGTGCGTATTCTCGTTCGCCATCCGTGTGCGCAAACATCTTGACCGAGTGAATATTCGTGTAGGAATCCACTACTCGCCCAGTCACAACGCTTCTGGCATCAGATGCAGCTTTGCTTGCTGGGCCTATCTTGCGAACAACCCAACGCACCAACAGAGCATACAAAATCAGCCATGCGGCAAGCGGAAGCATGAGGCGCGGATCAGCACCCGACAGCAGAATAAATGCACCACCAATGTAGGCCACCGAATAAGCCAAAGCGTCAAACACCTGAAACACTGCTTCACCAGCTGCCGGCGGTGTTTGCATGATGCGGTTCGCGATACGGCCTGCAAAATCGTTTTCAAACCACCCAATCGACTGACGAAGAACATGGTTGTGCGCGCGCCATCGTATCAGCGTTCCGAGATTGGGCATAATCGTGTTGTTCAGAAATCCAACGTCGATGACCTGTATCAACGGGCGCAAGATTAATAAAAAAAGACCGATCAGCAGCATCTCGGTCCCATAAGAATCCCAAAAACTAGAGACTTCGGTGCTTGCCAAAACATCCACCAACCGACCGAGATAGGAAATCAACCAAACCTCTACGACGGCAACGAACATCGTCAGAAAACCGGTAATCGCAAACACCCTGCGAAAGGGTAAGCAATATTCCCAGATGAAGGGCCACAATTTACTCGGCGGACAGTCAGACTGGGGGTAGTCGCAATATGGGTCGACGAGGTTTTCGAAAAAGCGAAACATTGAAAAGCTCCGAGAGGAAGTTAGTCGGCAAAATGAAGCGGGGCAGGAAAACCGGCACCCATACAGGATCGAACCGGTCAGGCGGTTGGAATACAGATCCTGTAAATCATATTGCTATCTCCTTTTTCGGTAGCACCCTGCCTAGCTGATCGGCAGTTCAATGTCATCCCTCTTTGCGAACGGTTTCCAGAAGTTCAGCACGCGACATGGAAAAGTCGCTGTCGATCCAAGTATTTTCAAGTCTTCTCAATTCAGCCCCAAGCTGGCGGCCTTTGAACTTTGGCATCAAATCGTTAGCCGTCACTGGAAAGTGATAGTTTGCGGCAAGACTGATCTCTTCTGAGCTGCAATCGGGGATTTCTTGTCCGGATATTGCGTGCTTCAAGAGCAAAACACTCCAAGCGTTTTTCGCTCCCATTCTCCAAGACAGTTCCATGGTAGACCAACCCTTGGACAAAGCGCTCAGAAGTTGACCACGTAATTTTGATTCCGACCGTGATAGCCGGAGGCTTTTTTCGACATCCGTTCCGCCCAATGCCGTCAGTCGACGAATATGGTCAGGGGCAATATTCTTAGTTGCTTCTAGGTGGACCAGTGGGGCAATCCACATTGCGTCAGCTCCGGGAAGAACCGAGTGTAGAACTCCTGTTGAGTTCATGGCCGCCAACGCCGGAGCAGGGTCTGCCGCCGATAGGAGTTTGCGAAATTCTCCGCCAATTCGCTCTGCCGACAGGCCCGCCATTCCAATTAAATTGGAAGAAATGGCCGAAAGCGCATCGCTATCAAATCCAAGTGCCGGGTCTCCATACTCAGCGAAAAACCGAAAGAAGCGAAGACTTCGCAAGTAATCTTCGCGAATCCGTTGGTTCGGATCTCCGATAAGCCGGATACGACGGCTTAGAAGGTCGTCTAATCCTTCTAGCGGGTCCAGAACATGACCTTCCGCATCCGCGTAAATTGCGTTCATTGTTAGGTCCCGGCGGCTGGCATCTTTCTCCAGTTGATCTGTGAATGCGACAGCCGCGTGGCGGCCATCAGTTTCGATGTCTTCTCTAAATGTCGTGATCTCATAAGGTGTGTCGTTATGAACAACGGTAACCGTTCCGTGTTCAATGCCTGTTGGCAAGGCTTTCATCCCTGCTGAATGGGCAAGTTCCAGAACGGTTTCAGGCCGAGCAGAAGTCGCTATGTCGATGTCCGTCGTAGTCAGACCTAGAATGGTATTCCGAACACAACCACCAACCACCAACCCCTGGTGCCCGGCTTTAGAAAGCATCCGCAAAACACTTTGTGTCGATTCGGATCTAAGCCAATCCGCTTCTATCTGCATGCTCATTCATCCGGTCAGCTAACGCGTGCAACATACGCGCAGTTGCGCCCCAGATGTAATAGGGACCCCACGGCACCGTAAAGTAATGCCTTTGCTCGCCACGCCATCTGCGTGATTGAATACTGTATGCTGTCAGATCGAGAACGTGCCGAAAAGGAACTTCGAAGACTTCAGCTACCTCGTCCAGCGCAGGTGTTGGTCTGAAGTCGTTCGAGACTATTGCGACCACTGGCGTTGCTAAGAACCCGGTTACTGTTTCATGCGGCGGCAAGCAGCCAACGATTTCAGCGGAATCAGTTGGCAGCGCGATTTCTTCATTCGCCTCTCTCAATGCAGCCATTATTGGACCATCGTCACGCTCGTCAACTTTACCACCAGGAAAAGCAATCTGTCCCGGATGGTGCCTCAGTGTAGGGGCCCTTTTTGTTAGCAATAGCCTCGCACCGGACGGTCGAACGACAATTGGTACTAGAACCCCTGCTGCTCGCAATTCTTGACCTGCAGGGATTTGCGCCGTCGGGTTTAGATCAAAATCCGAGGACCGGTCGCCAGGAGCTGCAAGGGCCTTTGCAATCGACTGCCTAATATCAAAATTCACGTTTAGCCTCGAACCCAAGTGTCTTTGGGTCGAATTCATAGTGGGTTCCGCAGAACTGACAATTGGCGGTAACGATTCCACCTTTTGTTGTCATGTGGTTGATGTCACTTGCCGAGTAGATTGAAAGAGATTTACGAACACGGTCTGATGAACATGTGCAACCGAATCTAATCGTTTGCGCATCAAAAACACGAGGTCCGTCTTCATGAAATAATCGAACCAACAGTTCCGTTGGCTGCACATTTGGCCCAATCAATTCGATGTCTTCGGCCGTCGACAAAAGCACATTCACATGCTGCCAATTTTCAGCTTCAACTCCGACCAGGATGTCGTCTGCTTCCAATAATCCACCCTCACCGGATCCTCCTTCGCCGACGGTTCCGGTTGCCTTCGGCATCTGTTGAATCATAACACCGCCTGCTCTCCAGTTCATGGTTCCGCCAGGCTCCTGGGATTGGCCAAAACTCAGAGCGAAGCGCGTTGGAAGTTGTTCGGATTGAGCAAAATATGATTCGGCGCAGGCTGCCAAAGATCCACCAACCAGCGGCGTAATTCCTTGATAGGGTGTCATTCCCTCACCCTGGTCGATCAAAATAGCAAAGTATCCACTACCCACTTGCGAAAATGGATCTGCTTCGGTGTTCAATCGGTCCGCATCAAAGCTCGCGTAGGCTCGAATCTTAGCAGGCTCACCATCCTTCGAAGGACCATAATAGTCGGTCGCAATCAGTCGAGCTGGTCCGTCACCACGTATTTGGAGTGATAACTTCCACCGTAATTTAATGGATTGGCCGATTAGTGCTGTCAATAAAGTCGCCTCAGCGACTAGTGCCTCGATAATCTTGGGATAAGCGTGCTGAGACAATGCCTGCTGCAGCAAGCCATCCAATCGGGCGACGCGACCACGCGTATTGGTCCTATCAAGCTGGAATGGAAGGACAGTATCGTCCCAAGTGATATTTAATCCAGAATTCATGGGGTTTCCTTGCCAAGCGGGGCCGTGCATACCGCGTCTATATAGGGGGCTCAAGGACAGGACCAAGGGATGATCCCAGTAATTGGTGAATCCATACGTCGCAATCAAAGTTACAGAAGGCGACCCGGCGTGTATGCTGTTTTGGTTCGCAATAACTCTGTGTTACTGACTCATCAGGAAGTTCCCCGGCCTGAGTTCCAACTGCCGGGTGGCGGCGTCGACCCCGGTGAGCATGTATTGCCAGCACTTCATCGCGAAGTCCTAGAAGAAACAGGATGGGTAATCGATCGCCCGCGACGTTTAGGAGTCTATCGACGCTTCACGTTCATGCCCGAATACAACATTTGGGCAGAAAAAATCTGTCAGATCTACATGGCCAGACCTACGTTGCAGCTTGGACCTCCAACAGAAGATGGTCATACAGCAGTTTGGACTGATTATGCTCAGGCATTGAAGCTACTGCAGAATGACGGCGATCGTCGGTTTTTGGCTGGCCACTGTCTTAAGTGTCCTTTCGCCTTTCAACTGTCCGTCGTCAGGGTTTTTGGAACCAAGGGCGGCCTAGACTAAGAGAGAGTTTGGCTGATCTGGTTGGTTTGATTATGCGGCGTGCAGGCGGTGATGCAAGCGCCGCGCTTCGAGCGTCTTTCGTTTGATCCTTTCCCGTTGTCTTAGAATGGCTTTGTCACGCCCGAAGTAGACGTCGGCGGGTGTGACGTTGTTCAGGCTCTCGTGGTAGCGCTTGTGATTGTAGTGATCGACGAAGGCTTCGATCTGGGTTTCGAGGTCTCCCGGAAGGAAGTAGTTCTCCAATAGGATGCGGTTCTTCAGGGTTTGATGCCACCTCTCGATCTTGCCCTGTGTCTGGGGATGATATGGTGCGCCCCGAGAATGCTTCATGCCTTTGTCCTGCAGCCATTCAGCCAGATCGCCAGAGACGTAACTGGACCCGTTGTCGCTGAGGAGGCGGGGTTTGTGGATGACGTGAACCTGATCGCACCCTGATGCTTGTAGCGCCAAATCCAGGGTGTCCGTCACGTCCTCTGCCCGCATGTTCGTGCAGAGTTTCCACGAGATGATGTAGCGGCTGTAGTCGTCCAGGATTGTGCTGAGATAGAACCAGCCCCAGCCAAGCACTTTGAGATAGGTGAAGTCGGTTTGCCAAAGCTGGTTGATCGCAGTGGTCTTGTCTTTGAACTCGTTTGCCGCCTTGAGCACGATAAAGGCCGGGCTGGTGATCAGATCGTGGGCCTTCAGGGCCCGATAGACTGAAGATTCCGAGACGAAGTAGCGCTCCCGATCCGTGAACGTCACTGCCAGTTCGCGCGGCGACAGCTCCGTCTCCTGCAGCGCCAGCTTGACGACCTTGCGCCGGACTTCGTCGGGGATGCGGTTCCAGACATGTCTGGGCTTAGGCGCTTGATCCACAAGGCCAGCGTCGCCGCGCTGCCGATACCGATCATACCAACGGTAAAATGTGGTGCGGGGGATGCCCAGCTTTGCCAATGTTCGACGAGCAGACAAATGCGACCCCTCAACAAGCCGGATGATCTCCAACTTCTCAGATGCAGCATACCTCATTCTTGGTCGCCCCCACCGCCGGTCATGCTTTTTTTGAGAAGACGCAGTTCCAGTGTTTGCTCGGCAACGACCTCCTTCAGGTCTCGGGCTTCGCGGCGCAGGTCCTTGACTTCGTCGGTCGTAGCCGCACGCGCCGTATCTCCAGCAAGCCGCCGTTTGCCAGCTTCCATGAAGTCCTTGGACCATTTGTAGTAGATACCTTGAGATATTCCCTCACGACGGCACAACTCAGCAATGCTGTCTTCGCCACGCAAGCCATCCAGCACGATCCGGATCTTCTCTTCTGACGAATACTGTTTGCGCGTCGCGCGCTTGATCTCTTTGACGATCTTCTCGCCGGGGCTCCTGCGAGTTCCAGTTGTCTGTCTCATGTCCCACTCCTCAGTGGTTACGATGAGCCAACAAAACTCTCTTATCAAATTAACCTAATTGGACCCATAGGCGCTGACTTCAGACAGACCCATAGGCGCTGACTTCAGACAACTGACACAATCAACTCAATCGAAGACGATTCCGAAGCCTGCGAAGGTTTAGAAGACTGTCCTGAAGGCGAAGAGCTAGCCGGATTGACAGAATAACCCGACCCCCAAGCGAGGGCTATATTAGGGGCGGCATCCTGCCGCCCCTTTCTTTATTCATGTGATCGCTTGTCCCTTTTTCAAAAACACCGTAAATGCCGCTGGTCTTTGAAAGCGTCCGAAAGGGATTTTCATGTCTGCGCCCAAAAAAGTTGTACTCGCCTACTCCGGCGGCCTAGATACTTCGATTATCCTGAAGTGGCTGCAGACTGAGTATGGATGTGAAGTCGTTACGTTCACTGCCGATCTCGGCCAGGGCGAAGAACTTGAACCGGCGCGCAAGAAAGCCGAGCTTTTGGGCGTCAGCGAAGTATATATAGAAGACCTGCGCGAAGAGTTTGTGAGAGACTTTGTATTTCCGATGTTTCGCGCAAATGCTCTTTATGAAGGTCTTTACCTTCTGGGCACCTCTATCGCTCGACCGCTGATTTCGAAAAGGCTGGTTGAAATTGCTGCTGAAACAGGTGCGGATGCGGTTTCGCATGGCGCAACCGGCAAAGGCAACGACCAAGTTCGGTTCGAATTGGCTGCATATGCTTTAAACCCGGATATTAAGGTTATTGCGCCGTGGAGGATATGGGGCTTAAGCAGCCGAACAAAGTTGCTCGAGTTCGCCGAGCAAAACCAGATCCCGATCGCAAAAGACAAACGCGGCGAAGCTCCATTCAGCGTCGACGCAAACCTTTTGCACACATCGTCCGAAGGCAAGGTTCTCGAGGATCCCGCCGATGAGGCACCTGACTATGTGTATCAGCGAACGGTTCACCCCGAGGACGCTCCGGACCTGCCTGAATTCGTGGAGATTGGTTTCGAACGTGGCGATGCCGTTTCCGTCGGCGGAGTCGAAATGTCTCCGGCAACAATATTGACCGAGCTGAATAAGCTTGGGGGTGCGCACGGGATAGGGCGGTTGGATCTTGTTGAGGGCAGATTCGTCGGCATGAAGTCCCGGGGAATTTATGAAACTCCCGGCGGAACTATTCTGCTTGAGGCGCATCGCGGCATCGAGCAGATTACTTTGGATCGTGGCCAGTCTCATCTGAAAGACGAGCTGATGCCAAAGTACGCGGAACTAATCTACAACGGATTTTGGTTCAGTCCGGAACGCGAAATGCTTCAGGCTCTGATCGACAAGAGCCAAGAACACGTTACGGGAACAGTCCGGCTAAAACTTTACAAAGGCTCAGTACGCACTGTGGGACGTTGGTCTGATCACTCGCTGTATTCCGAAGCTCACGTGACTTTCGAAGAGGATGCCGGCGCGTATGATCAGAAAGATGCCGCCGGGTTTATTCAGCTGAATGCACTTCGCTTAAAGCTATTGGCCGCAAGAGACAAACGCCTGAGAGGCTAACTTCAATTGATTTTGAGTTTTCGCTCATACATTGAGTGATACCACGGCATCGCCGCATCAGCGAGATTCTGGGAATCGTTGTCCAACTTCGGCATGGGTCCTTCTGGGCCTGCAAAACCGGCTGATTTATGCACGGCACCGTACCAATGCGGCGCCCAAGTTCCATCTGACGCATGACCACCACGTGGCCAAGCCAGCATTGCCTCGTCAAATCTAAGCCCCACTTCCTGACAAATCCGCATTAAAGCAAGGCCCGGATTGTCGCGAATGTCGGCGCTGTCGACAATCAAACCGCCAACCAAATCAAAGATGGCGGCTTGCTGCTTAAAGCCGATGTCGTCTAATGTCGGAAACCCTCGCTTTACAGAGTAACTCGCAATCACTCGAGCAGGATGCCGAATGAGATGAATATTGGTACAGCTCTTTGACCAATCCAATGGAAAGGTCTCAATCATATGGTGTGCCATATGTTTCATGTAAAAATTTGGTTTGTTTTCGGGAATTGGTCCGATGCACCTATGAGCTACAATTCGAGGATCGGACTCCTCATTTTCGACTATTTCGTCCTGGAGGGGGTGTGGATCATTTGTGTTTGCAAGGTAGGCCGCATAAAACGGTTCATCCCAGACAGCAAAATCCGGTCTTGACCCAAACGCATACATCATAGCCGTTGAGAGATTTCGCGGTCCAGACCACATCGCTATCCGCATAGCCAATTCTCCGCCTGTCCTGACGTCTGACAATGAACAGACTTGCACGATAGATATCAAGACAGGTTTCGATCTATTTCCTCTACCATTCGCAGCATTTACTCTCGTGCCACTCTGGTTGACCGCCCAGTATCAATGAAACAACTTTCACACACGCGCGACCTCACGCGCCGTTGAATTGATTGTAACGCATGTTCTGCCGCAGATTACGGGTACCCAACAAAGGATCGCGTTATGACACTGACACTTCAACAGGCCAAAGCGCCGTTACTCGCACTTCTGATTCTGATGGGAGTGGCGCTTCAGTGTGGGTCAGCGAACGCGATGGAAACCCGCAAGGCTTACTTTGCTGGTGGGTGTTTCTGGTGTGTAGAGTCGGACTTTGAAAGCGTGCGCGGTGTGAGCGAAGTAGTTTCCGGATACACTGGCGGCCACGTCGAGAATCCTGGGTACAAGCAGGTAACGCGCGGCGGTACAGGTCACTTTGAAGCGGTTGAAATCGACTACGACCCTGAAATCGTATCGTATGCCGCGCTTCTTAATGCCTTCTTTCGGTCCGTTGATCCAACCGATGCTGGTGGACAGTTTTGCGATAGAGGTGATAGCTACCGCACAGCAATTTTCGTTACCAACGATGAAGAGCGCGCAGCTGCAGAAGCGGCAAAAGCTAGCGCCCAGCGCACACTAGGCCGTAAAATCGTAACTCCAATTCTTGACGCAGGTGCGTTTTACATAGCTGAAGCCAGGCATCAGGATTACTACAAAGGCACCAAAATCGTCCTAACTCGACGCGGGCCAAAAACCCAGGAAAGTGCGTACAAGTTCTATCGCAAGGGGTGCGGCCGAGATGCCAGGGTTAAGGAGTTATGGGGCAAGAAGGCCATCTTCGCAGATCAGCACAGCTAAGCTGAAAACGCTTGAACTTCTGAGTAGGTGGGGATTGCGTCCGCAGTCCCCCTTTTTGTAACCTTCAGAGCTGCAGCACGCGTGGCAGTCTCAATAGCCTGTTGGGGTTTTTGGCCAGCAGCCACCGAAGCGGCAAGATAACCTGCAAATGTATCGCCAGCACCGGTTGTATCAACCGCCCGCACCTTTATGCCCGGTGAAACAATTTCTTGCCTATCCGTCGTCTTCAACCACCGTGCTCCTCTCTCGCCGTGAGTGACAACAATATTGTCAATGGGAAGATCCATCAGGCTGCTTCCCGTAGCATCTGACAGCTGCTGGCTCTCAATTTCATTCATAAGCAATGCGTCTAAATAGGGAATGACTTGCTCGACTGCCTTCGCATCAAATGGAGCTGCAGAATAAAACACGCGCATACCCTTCTCAGCCGCTATTCTCGCCGATTCGGTTTGAAGGTTAGTTTCGTTTTGCATCAACAGAATGTCACCCGCGCGCGCTGATGCAATCGCTGCTTCAAATTGTCCGGTATTTAAACCAATATTTGCGCCAGGATATATAACGATCGAATTTTCACCTGATTGGTCGACATTGATTATTGCATGACCAGTCGGCTCATCCACTACGCGTAAAAAAGTGGTGTCGACGCCAAAGGATTGGAGTCGCTCAATTATCCAGTCTGAAGATGCTCCAATGCATCCAATGTGATAAACTTGTGCGCCCGCCTTGCTGGCTGCAACAGACTGATTTGCTCCCTTGCCTCCCAAGCCCCTATCATGATCCAAAGCAGCAAGAGTTTCACCTGGCGCTGGTAGGTGAGGAACCCGATAAAACAGGTCAATATTGATTGATCCAAGACACCAAATTTTCGCCATTAACCAACCTTACATGCTGCCAGGACGGCCATGTTCAAGATGTCGTTGACGTTACTTACGGTGGGCAAAACTTGGATAGGCTTGTCAACACCGGCCAAGATCGGCCCAATGACGGTTGCGCCCGCCATCTCTTGCATAAGTTTAACCGAAATTGATGCAGAATGTCGGGCCGGAACGACAAGGATGTTCGCCGGACCAGTGAGCCTAGAGAATGGGTATGCCGTTTGAGCCGACTCGTTAAGAGCTACGTCGACCGTCATCTCCCCTTCATATTCGAAATCCACATTCATGCCGTCCAGCACTTTTGGTGCCATGTGCATTTTTTCTGCTCGCTCACTAACCGGATACCCAAAAGTCGAGAAGCTAACAAATGCAACCCTTGGTTCCAGCCCCAGCCCGCGCGCCACCTTGGCGCTTTGTACCGCAATATGAGCCAAATCATTGTCGTCTGGCCACTCATGAACCAGTGTATCAGCAATCAATACAATCCGACCTCTATGAAGAAGCGCTGTCACGCCGACGGCGCCATCCTCGGCTTTTGCATCGAATACATGGTTTATCAGATTTAGGACATGTGCAGACTTTCGCGTTGCACCGGTGACCAACGCATCGCCATGGTCGTGAGCCAGCATAAGCGCGGCAAAAACATGCCGGTCTCTCGCTGCCATCCTGTGAATATCCGAAGTGTCAAATCCTTGTCGTTGAAGACGATTATAAAGAAAGTCTTTATAGACGTTCAAATGCTGCGTATTGGCGGCGTTTACCACTTCAATTTCTTGAACAGCTTCAGGCATTCCCTCTGCAGTCAGCCGCTGCTTAACATCAGCTTCGCGGCCAATCACTATTGCCTTGCCGAATCCGTTCCGTTGATAGCTGACGGCCGCTCTCAATACCCTACTGTCGTCACCCTCTGCGAAGATCATTCTCGACTGAGCTGCCCGCGCACGGGCGTTTATGGAACGCAATATGGATGCCGTAGGATCCATTCTCGATTTCAGCTGAAGCTCGTACCCAACCATATCAATGATGGGTCGACGGGCTGCGCCGGTGTCCATTCCCGCACGAGCAACCGCAGGTGGTACGCGATGAATTAGGCGTGGGTCGAATGGCGTCGGGATTATATAATCACGTCCGAATGTTAGCTTTCGACCGTATGCCATCGCGACTTCATCGGGCACATCTTCACGAGCAAGAGCGGCCAACGCTTCAGCACAAGCAATTTTCATTTCATCGTTGATGGCGCGAGCGTGGATATCCAACGCTCCCCGGAACAGATACGGAAAACCTAGCACGTTATTGACCTGATTAGGATAATCTGACCGCCCTGTAGCAACGATCGCATCCTCTCTTACAGCCTGCGCATCTTCTGGAGTAATTTCCGGATCTGGGTTTGCCATGGCGAAAATTACTGGGTTTGGAGCCATGCTTTCGACCATTTCTTGGGTGACGGCACCCTTCGCGGAAACCCCCAGAAATACATCCGCGCCATTCATTGCATCGGCCAAAGTGCGAAGGTCAGTTTCCACCGCGTGGGCTGACTTCCACTGATTCATTCCATCCTTGCGACCCTGATAAATGACGCCTTTTGTATCACAAGCAATGCAATTCTCGTGCCTGGCACCCATTCGCTTCAACAGCTCCACACAGGCTATGCCCGCAGCGCCAGCTCCATTCAGCACAATTTTGACGTCTTCAATATTTTTGCCCGAAATGTGCAGCGCGTTGATAAGTCCAGCGGCGCAGATAACCGCTGTTCCATGCTGATCATCATGAAATACCGGGATGTCCATTTCTTCTTTGAGACGTTGCTCGATAATGAAGCACTCGGGCGCTTTGATATCCTCGAGGTTCACTCCACCAAATGTCGGGCCCATTAGACGAACGGCATTACACAATGCGTCCACATCTTCGGTATCCAATTCGATGTCGATTGAGTTAACATCGGCAAATCTTTTGAATAAAACAGATTTGCCTTCCATTACCGGCTTCGAGCCGAGCGCTCCCAGATTTCCTAGTCCCAGAACCGCGGTGCCATTGGATATTACCGCCACCAAGTTGCCCTTGTTGGTGTAGTCGTAGGCCGTTTCGGGCTGCGCAGCGATTTCTTCACATGGAACAGCAACTCCAGGTGAATAAGCCAGTGACAAGTCGCGCTGCGTGTTCATTGGCACTGTAGCTTGAATTTCAAATTTCCCGGGCGACGGGTGCATATGAAAGTTCAGCGCATCTTCGCGAGTGAATTTCGTGTTTGCCATGTTTGCCCTCTCTGTCGGCCCGACTTTAAGGCGTCGCGCAACGAGGGCAAGCGATCGATTTCTGCTTTTACCCAACTGGACAGGTGGTTAGTTTTGTATCAGCCGTTTCTGGGGGGTATTCTTATTGACCGTTGCTAGTGCCGCCGTCACTCCGATGATGGCCCAATATCTTGAGATCAAAGCCGAGCATCCGAATGCACTGCTGTTTTATCGGATGGGTGATTTTTATGAGTTGTTTTTTAACGACGCGGATCAAGCTGCCGCAGCGCTGGATATTGCGCTGACCAAGCGCGGCAAACACCTGGGAAAAGACATCGCGATGTGTGGCGTGCCGGTACACTCCGCCGAGGGCTATTTGCAGACTCTCATACGAAAGGGCTTTCGAGTTGCCGTCTGCGAACAACTCGAAGATCCAATTGAGGCCAAGAAACGCGGCTCAAAATCCGTTGTCAAAAGAGGCGTTGTTCGACTGATCACGCCTGGAACGCTAACCGAAGATGCTTTGCTTGAAGCGCGCCGACACAATTATTTGGCGGCAATTAGTGAAATTAGAGGTGAGGCCGCAATAGCGTGGGTCGACATTTCCACTGGCGAACTTCGAGTGTTGGCGATTCCGACAGAGCGTTTTTCTTTCGAGATGGCAAGATTGCGCCCAAGCGAAGTCCTCGTTGCTGAATCCCCATCTGACGTTATTGCTGAATTAGTGACTGAATCTGGCGCATCCCTGACACCTCTATCCAGTGCCAGTTTCGATAGTCAGGCAGCAACGAATAGACTGAAATCGCATTTCGGCGTTGATACAATGGACGGCTTTGGAGCGTTTTCTCGAGCAGAAATTTCGGCTCTGGGCGCCATCGTCGACTACCTTGATCTGACGCAAAGAGGCAAACTACCTTTGCTCAGAGCACCAATTCGAGAAGTGTGTGGCGCTTCTATGCAAATTGATGCCGCAACACGTCGAAACCTAGAATTGGTCCAGTCTCTGAGCGGCGGAAAGTCGGGAACCTTGCTTTCGGTCATCGACAAAACGGTTACTGCCGGAGGTGGGCGCCTTCTAGAACGCCGACTTTCTTCACCGTCAGGAGATCTCAATGTCATTGTGTCAACTCAAGACGCGGTGGAATATTTTGTAAATGAACCCGAACTTAATAAGCTTCTAAGGCACGCCCTAAAAAGAGTCCCAGATATGGATCGAGCATTGTCTCGGTTAGCATTAGATCGCGGAGGTCCGCGTGACTTGGCGGCCATCAGAAACACCTTGGCTCAAGCTGGCGAGATCTATCAACATATTTCAGATAAAATGCCTGATTTAGTCACCGAATTGAGCCGGAAGTTAGTAGGATTTTCTGACCTCATAGAACTACTTTCAGGTACGATGGTTGAAGAGCCGCCAATTCTTGTCCGAGACGGTGGCTTTGTCGCCGCAAACTATAGCGAGGAACTCGACGAAGCACGTAGGCTGCGCGATGAAGGTCGAGGGGTAATTGCTGGATACCAAGCGGATTATGCTAACTATACCGGAATTCCCACACTGAAGATTAAGCACAATAACGTCCTAGGATATTTTGTCGAAACGACCGCCACTCACGCCGATAGGATGCTGTCCGAACCGTTATCCGAGAAATTTATTCACCGCCAAACAATTGCAAACGCAGTAAGATTTACGACCGTTGAACTTTCTTCGATCGAAACTAAAATCCACAATGCACGTGCTAGGGCGCTTGAACTTGAGAAAGCGGCATTTGAGGATCTTCGGTCCGAAGTTCTCAAATGCTCGATGACGTTAGGAAGCGCCGCAAATGCACTTGCAGAGTTTGACGTGCTTCTAGGTCACGCTGCAAATGCGCGCTCGCACGGCTGGTGCCGTCCAATTGTCGATCAAAGCCGAGCATTTGATATCACGGCTGGTCGGCATCCTGTCGTTGAAAATTCTCTTCAGGAAAATGGACAACCGTTTATCGCCAATGATTGCGATCTCGGCGGCTCAGAAAACGGTTCAATCTGGTTGCTGACCGGCCCCAATATGGCAGGCAAGTCAACTTTCCTGCGCCAGAATGCCCTGATCGCAATATTGGCTCAGATGGGCGGCTTCGTGCCCGCACTAGCGGCTCATATTGGACTAGTTACTCATTTGTTTAGCCGCGTTGGTGCCTCAGACGATTTGGCGCGCGGCAGATCGACGTTTATGGTCGAAATGGTTGAAACAGCAACGATTTTGAACCAAGCCGACGATCGGTCGCTGGTCATCTTAGACGAAATTGGCCGTGGAACGGCCACCTATGACGGGCTTTCGATTGCTTGGGCCGCATTAGAGCATCTTCACGATGCAAACCAATGCCGCGCGCTTTTCGCAACCCACTACCACGAGATGACCCAACTGGATGGCCGCCTATCCGGGGTTCAAAATGCAACCGTCGCCGTCAAGGAGTGGGAGGGCGATGTTGTATTTTTGCACGAAGTTCGCAAGGGCGCCGCAGATCGAAGTTACGGCGTTCAGGTTGCAAAACTCGCTGGCTTACCGTTGGTTGTTATCGAGCGCGCAAAAGTCATCCTCGAAGCTCTTGAGAAGGGTGAACGCGAAGGAAGTACCCGTCAAAAGACCCTAATTGATGACTTGCCCTTGTTCGCCGCTATTCCAGTAACTCCGGCGATCCAATCAAAGTCATCAATAATTGAGGCCAAGTTGGCGGAGATCTATCCAGATAACCTGACTCCCCGACAAGCCTTGCAAATACTTTACGAGTTGAAAGAGAGCCTGAAGTCGCCCTAAATTACTTCGCTGTATTGGAGCTGACACCGACTTTTGCGGGACGCAACAATCTGTCGTGCAGCATGAAGCCGTCACCGCTAACCTGAATGATCTCGCCGGCCTTGGTTCCAGGAAGTGGCGCCTCGAACATGGCTTCGTGACTTTTCGGGTCAAACCGATCACCAATTTCTGGAGAAATGGGATATATCCCGTGTTTTTTGAATACGCTGAGAAGTTCGCGCATCGTAAGCTCCACGCCCTCAATAACAGCTGCGTTGGCTTTGCGGTTCTCTTGCGGAATGGCTTCAATAGCCCGTTTCATGTTGTCAAATACTGGCAACAGGTCGCGAGCAAGACGGGAACCACCATACTGCTCTGCCTCGCGGCGGTCACGCTCAGAACGTTTGCGTGAATTCTCCGCATCGGCAAGTGCCCGCATGAACTTATCTCTGAAGACGTCACGCTCTGCCTCAAGTTCAGCAAAGCGTTCATCATCATCCGGAACCTCCAACGCTTCCGGGCTACCGATATCTATCAGATCTTCATCCGCCATGGGTTTCTTTTCTTCTTGGTCGCTCATTATTACCCTCGATCAGAAATCAGCCGCCCAACCAGCTGTGCAGTATAGTCAACGATCGGCACAATTCGTCCGTAGTTCAGGCGTGTTGGCCCGATCACTCCGACAGCACCGATAATCTTTCGATCCGAGTTCATATAGGGAGATACGACCAAAGAGGAACCAGAAAGTGAAAAAAGCTTGTTCTCTGAGCCAATAAAAATGCGCACACCGTCGCCCTCTTCCGCAAGTTCGAGGAAATCCGCTATGTCTCGTTTGCGTTCAAGGTCATCGAACAGGCTTCTAATGAGCTCGAGCTCTTCTTTCTCCTCGTTTCCGTCAAGCAGATTTGCGCGACCACGGACAATTAGGCGCTCATATGAACCGCCCTCACTCTCCCAAAATGCTTCTCCGTTTTCGACTAGGTGTTGCGCCAATTTGTCCAGTTCTTGCCGGCGCACGGCAATTTCTTTCGAAATGACCTTTCCAAGCTCAGATAGAGTCTTGCCCTCAACTATTGAATTCAAAAAGTTCGTTGCTTCACGCATTGAGCTCGGAGTTTGACCAGCAGGTGGAGTAAATACACGGTTTTCAACATGTCCGTCCGCAAACACCAGGACGACCAGAGCCCTTTCGTGACCAAGACTCACAAACTCAATGTGCTTGATTGGTGCTTCATGTTTTGGCGACAATACAAGGCTTGCCCCTTGCGTGGCTCCTGAAAGTGCTGATCCTACACGGTCCAACAGGCTGCCAACATCTGAATCGCCCGCGTCAAGAGAGCCGTCGATGACCTCGCGGTCTGCGTCAGCCAGATCCCTTACTTCGAGCAGGCCGTCTACAAACATGCGCAAACCCTGTTGCGTCGGAATTCGCCCTGCCGAAATATGAGGAGAGTTTAGAAGACCCATATACTCGAGATCCTGCATTACATTCCGAACGGTGGCGGCGCTTACTTTTTCGGACATGTCGCGGGTTAGGGTTCTAGAGCCGATTGGCCCACCCGTTTGAAGATACCCCTCGACAACACGGCGAAAAACTTCGCGTGATCTATGGTTCATTTCCTCAAGAAGTTGTGCGGCGTCACTCATTAGCGTCTCGCTCAGCGTTGGCGGTTCAATAAAAAGCATCAATGCGCACACGTCAATCGGGGTTGATGGGTTTGTTCGCGGCGACTATCAACCGCGAACAAACCGAAAAGGAAAGTGTATGCGCCCCTCAGGACGTTCCAACAACGAGATGCGGCCAATTTCAATTGAAACGGATGTCACACGACATGCCGAGGGGTCCTGTATGATCCGGTGTGGCGACACTCATGTGCTGTGTACTGCCTCAATCGATGAACGCGTTCCGCCATGGATTAAGAACTCCGGACTTGGCTGGGTGACGGCGGAGTACGGCATGCTGCCGCGCGCCACACACACACGAAGCAATCGCGAAGCTAAACGCGGCCAATCTGGAAGAACACAAGAAATTCAAAGGCTTATTGGCCGATCGCTCCGAGCGTGCATTGATCGTCCAGCTTTGGGCGAGAGACAGATTTTGATTGATTGCGATGTCATTCAAGCCGACGGGGGTACGCGTTGCGCGTCGATTACTGGTGGTTGGGTTGCATTGCGGCTGGCTGTAAACAAACTCCTGAAGTCGGGCGCCATTTCAAGCGACCCCATAGTTGATCACGTGGCTGCTGTTTCTTGTGGGATATACGCTGGGCAGTCTGTTCTGGATCTTGACTATCCTGAAGACAGCGAAGCCGGTGTTGATGGCAATTTCGTACTGACGGGCTCTGGCCAATTGATTGAGGTTCAAATGTCAGCTGAGGGCTCAACGTTTTCACGCGATCAGATGTCTGAACTTCTAGACCTAGCGACATTTGGCTCAAAGGAATTGGCCTCAGCACAAACATCCGCAATTTCGTCATGAGGCGGTTCGTCGAGCCACAGATTGTTGTTGCTACCCACAATGAGGGAAAGCTCGCTGAGATTAGGGAGCTCCTCAGGGAAAATGCGATTGGTGTGGTCGGCGCTGCGGAGCTGGAGTTACCGGAACCGGATGAGACCGGGTCAACCTTCATTGAGAATGCCAGAATCAAGGCACACGCAGCTGCGTTAGCAACCGGACTGCCAGCACTTGCTGACGATTCCGGCATCGAGATTGATGCGCTTGCTGGTGCACCAGGGGTCTATACTGCCGATTGGGCCGAGACCCCGAATGGACGGGACTTCAAAATGGCGATGGCACGAACTCACCAAGAGCTGGAAGCAATTAGTGCTGCCAAGCCGCGAACAGCTCGTTTTTGCTGTACCTTTGTGTTGGCATGGCCGGATGGTCACGATGAAGTTTTTGAAGGAAATATGGAGGGGGCTGTGGTTTGGCCTATGCGGGGGGAGCAAGGTCACGGATACGACCCAATATTTCAACCTTCGGGCTACGACCTAACCTTTGGCGAAATGGATCGGGATACCAAGAACAACATTAGCCATCGGGCCGACGCGTACCGAAAGCTTAGGGTTGTGTTTGGTGATACCTGATCACAAGGGGTTTGGGCTGTATGTCCACTGGCCATTTTGTCAAGCGAAGTGTCCCTATTGTGACTTCAACAGTCACGTTACTTCCAAAGTTAACCACCTAAGATGGTCAAATGCTTTTGTTAGCGAAATTGAGCGGCTGGGGTCGGAGACGCAGGGACGCGTTTTAGACAGTATATTTTTTGGTGGCGGAACCCCCAGCTTGATGTCGCCCGAGACGGTGGATTCAATTCTTTCTGCTGCATTTGCGCAGTGGAATAAGTCAAACAGCATCGAGATCACACTAGAGGCGAACCCAACTTCCGTTGAAGTCGGCAAGTTTAGAGACTTTAAATCAGCCGGAATAAACCGGGTCTCGGTTGGATTGCAGGCACTTAACGACGGTGACTTGAGACTGTTGGGGCGGCTGCATTCGGCGGAGGAAGGTCGTCGAGCCTTTGACGTCGCTCAAAAAGTTTTCAGTAGAGCCTCTTTTGATCTGATTTATGCACGCCAAAATCAATCTGTTCCGACTTGGAAAGAGGAACTGGCGAAAGCAATTGCAATGGGTGCTTCGCACATGTCTCTTTATCAACTTACAATTGAAACTGGCACGATGTTTGGTGACCGCCACGCTCGCGGGCGCTTGCCAGGCATCCCAAACGATGACTTATCTGCCGCGATGTTTGATCTCACACAAGAGCTTACAACTGCGGCCGGTTTACCGCCCTATGAGATATCAAACCACGCGACTCCTGGTGAAGAATCCGTTCATAACCTAAATTATTGGCGCAGCGGTGATTGGGTTGGAGTCGGTCCTGGCGCTCATGGCCGACTTACTATTGCTGGCAGAAGAAACGCTACAAGTTGTCCAGACTCACCTACAAAATGGCTTACAAGCGTTGAGAAGGGTTCCGGTGAGCACTCACGAGAACTCTTAAGCAAAGTTGAAGAGCACACCGAAGGAGTCATGATGGGTCTTCGAAAGAGCGAAGGCATTTCTCTAGATCAAATTGGCACAGATTTGGAGAAAATCAGTTATATTAATGGATTAACAGATTATCCATTGTTGGAGATAGCGGAGGCCCGTATCCGTTTGACTCCAGCCGGCCGCCCACTACTCAATTCTGTGCTGCGTGAGCTATTAGCCTAGACCTTCCCAGCACCGGAAGTGACCGAGAGTCTTCTGCAAATTTCGTCTAATTCGTCCAAATTCTTATATTTGATGGACAGTGAGCCGCTTTCTGCGCCTACCTGGTGACTGATTGCTACTCTCATTCCCAGCGCTGCAGCCAAATCCGCCTCTATGGCTTTGGTGTCTGCATCCTTCGCCGGCGCCGTATTGGTATTTGTAGGCTTTGTTGTGTCGGCGTTTTTTACCAAGCTTTCTGTCTGCCGGACGGAAAGCCCTTTTTTAGTGACGATAAGCGCCAACCTCAAAGGGTCGCTCGCTGTAATAAGGGCTCTGGCGTGACCGGCTGCCAAGCGGCCGTCCTGCAACATTTCGAGCACTTGCTCAGGTAGCGTTAATAGCCGCATCAGATTTGCAATGTGACTACGGCTTTTGCCCATAGCTTCTGAGAGCTTCTCTTGAGTGTGCCCAAAGCGATCCATCAGCTGACGATAACCAGCGGCTTCCTCTACTGGATTCAGATCAGCGCGCTGTATATTCTCTATTATTGCGATTTCGAGCACTTCTATGTCGTCAAGCTCGCGAATGATGGCAGGCACTTTGTGTATCTGTGCTTGCTGCGCAGCGCGCCAGCGGCGCTCTCCGGCAACTATCTCAAATTTGCCGGTATTGTCGGGACCTTTCCGCAAGATGAGCGGCTGGATGATACCCTTTTCGCGAACGGATGCTGTCAGCTCCTTCAGCGCATTTTCTGCGAAAGCCCTACGAGGTTGGTTTGGGTTCGGCACAATCTGATCCAGAGGAACAAGTGTCTCAGCCTTGGGTCCTGATGGACTAGTTGAGCTAGGCTCATTGGCTGAGTTAACGTCAGCCATTAGCGCTGATAGCCCACGACCAAGCCCACGCCGTTCTGATTTTGCCTGTGCCATCGTTTTACCTTATAGTGTGGATTCGATGTAAGAGCCTACCACTTCTTGTGCCAAAGATCGATAGGCTTCGGCCCCTTTCGAGGTGGAATCATAGGCGATCACTGGCATGGAAAATGATGGCGCTTCGGATACTCTTACGTTGCGGGGAATCTTTGTTTTAAAAACAAGCTCTCCAAGCGCATCCCTTGCATCCGCCTCAACTTGCAAGCTGAGATTATTTCGCGAGTCAAACATTGTAAGCACGACACCTTCGACTCGCAGCCCCGGGTTCGCGCTTTGACGCACCTCACGAACAGACAGCATAAGCTGAGAAAGCCCCTCGAGAGCAAAAAATTCGCTTTGGAGTGGTATCAAGACGGAGTGTGCGGCAATCATTGCGTTGACGGTTAGCAAACTAAGGGACGGAGGACAGTCGATCAGGATATAGTCAAGCTGATATGCATCCATGCCGGGTTGGCGAAGAACGTCGTGAAGAACGAAGCTTCGTTTCTCCACTGCCATCATTTCAATATCCGCTGAGCTGAGATCAACAGTTGCCGGAGCAATCACCATACCTTCGATATCTGTTTTCTGGATAACATCTTCCAGCTCAGCTTCATCCAGAAGTAGATCATATGTGGTGAATTCTCTGGCACTTGTTTCAATTCCAAGACCTGTTGATGCGTTGCCCTGAGGATCCAAGTCAACTATCAGAACTCTCAGGCCTATCTCTGCCAGAGCAGCACCAAGATTTATCGTCGTGGTTGTTTTTCCCACTCCGCCCTTTTGGTTAGTAATCGCAATAATCTTTGGTCCGCTTGGGCGAGACGGGTCAGACAGCACTCAAATCTCCAATCTTCAGAATCGATGCGTTTGGCTCGGTCGAGCTGCTATATGAATGCTCGCTAAAAGACCACAACTTGCGAGCCTCGCTCAGCTCTGCTTCCGACTTTTCCCCTTTATGCAGCAGCGCAGCTCCACCAACAACTAGGTGTCGATGCGCATAGCCCAAAAGTAAAGGAAGCGGTGCCAAAGCGCGAGCGGATACTACTTGTGCGGATACAGGCGCAACTTCCTCAATGCGATCCGTAATCACCTCTACGGGAACACCCGCCTCTCTTGAGGCCGCTCTTAAAAATGCCGCCTTACGTTTGTCTGACTCGATTAGCGTGAATTGTGTTTCTGGCCGCATTTCGAACGATATGATCGCCACAACCAACCCAGGCAATCCACCTCCGCTTCCAAGATCGCACCACCTGCTCGCCTGCCGCGGCGCAAGCTCAAGCAGCTGTGCTGAATCTTGGATATGTCTGGTCCATACATTTTCCACAGAGCTTGAAGAAATGAGGTTTATTTTGGTCGTCCATTTCTTCAATAAAGAAACATAGCAATCCAGCCGCTCGAATGTTTCACGTGAAACATCTAAGTGGGAAAGGGCTGATTTCATCTCTGAAGTCATGCTCTTTGCCGCTGAAGTTGCCTCAGCCTGGCCAAAATCAGGGTAAGTGCTGCGGGCGTCATGCCTTCGATGCGACCAGCCTGGCCCAGCGTTTCCGGCCGAACGCGAATTAACTTTCCAGCGAGTTCGTTTGAGAGGCCGCTAAGTGCACGAAAATCGAAGTCATGCGGTATTCTTAACATTTCGTCCTTCTTCAGCGCTTTGACATCACGCTCCTGGCGCGAAACATAGCTTGCGTACAGAGCATCACACTTTAATTGTTTTTGAATTTCGGGCGAAACTTTGCCCAGTTCAGGTCGGAGCTTCGTAAGGTCATTATAATCCACTTCCGGGATGGCCAGCATTTCGCTGCCGTTGCGCCTTTTCCCCCCAGAAGCAAGCTTAATGCCGACTTCTATCGCCTCTGCCGGCGTGACCGAAATGCCGTTCAGGACGCTGCAGCCAGAGCTTATTGCCTCAATTTTCGCATCAAACCGTCTTTTTCTTGCTTTGCTTACACAGCCAGCAGCGATTCCTAGTGGTGTCAGCCGCTGATCTGCATTGTCTGCACGAAGCGAAAGACGAAACTCTGCCCGAGAAGTGAACATGCGGTAGGGCTCGCTTACGCCACGCGTGATCAAATCATCAATCATAACGCCAATGTAAGAGTTGTCTCGAGAGAAAGTAACCGGCGCCAACCCCAAAGCCTCGCTGGCCGCGTTTAGTCCAGCCACCAGGCCCTGGCCAGCAGCCTCTTCATAGCCGGTAGTTCCGTTAATCTGACCTGCAAAATACAGCCCCGGAACGTCCTTCAGCCGCAACGTGGAAGAAAGCGCCCTTGGATCCACATAATCGTACTCAATTGCATATCCCGGCTGAACAATCTTTGCCGACTCCAACCCCTTAATGGATTGCACATAGTCAAGCTGAATATCTTCAGGCAGCGATGTCGAAATACCATTTGGATAAATCAGATCTGTTTCCAGACTTTCGGGCTCCAGAAAAATCTGATGTGAGCTCTTCTCCGAAAAACGAACTACCTTGTCCTCAATCGACGGACAGTAGCGTGGGCCCACGCCGTCGATATGGCCGCCATACATGGCTGAACGGCTAAGGTTTTCTCGGATAATTTCATGCGTGGCTTCATTAGTGTGGGTGATGCCGCACGAGATTTGCCGTGCAGATACGCCCTCCGACATGAACGAAAATAGAGTTGGCTCGTCGTCTCCAGGCTGATGCTCCAAGGCCGCCCAGTTAATCGAACTTGACCTAAGCCGCGGCGGCGTTCCGGTTTTTAATCGTCCGAGCGGCAAACCAAACTCGTCAATGCGTTCAGCCAGCCTGACTGAAGGTGCATCGCCAATTCTACCGCCGGGTCGCGTCGTATTCCCTATGTGAATAACGCCGCGAAGGAACGTTCCCGTAGTCAAAATCGTTGCCGCAGCACTTATTTCCTTACCATCCGAAAGCACTACGCCAACGACTTTATTATTATTTAGGGCAAGGTCCACGACCTCACCTTCAATCACATCAATTAACCTATGAGACGCCAGTTCTTTTTGCATCTCGGCCCTGTAGATTACTCGATCAGCTTGAGCTCTGGGCCCTTGCACCGCAGGCCCCTTGCGTCGATTTAGTAAACGAAACTGGATGCCTGCACGGTCTGCAACTCTGGCCATCAATCCATCGAGCGCATCAATTTCGCGCACAAGATGGCCTTTCCCCAATCCGCCAATCGCTGGATTACAGGACATGACCCCGATGCCCGAGCAGGACAGAGTCACAAGGGCAACCCTTGCACCACGGCGTGCGGCTGCATGCGCCGCCTCTGCGCCAGCATGCCCTCCGCCAACTACCAAAACGTCGAATGCTTGATGTTTCACGTGAAACATCCCCTATTTGCCAATGCAGAACTTTGAGAAAATTTCATCCAACACATGTTCTACGTCTATTCTGCCAACAAGCGCATCCAATACATGAATGCCAATCCTAAGATCCTCGGCAACAACTTCTGCCATCTCCGGCGAAACTTCTAAACCAGTCTGAGCTGTTTCAATAGCCCCTATTGCCTGTTTAATAGCAAGGCGGTGTCTGTCATGAATTGCTACTCCCACACCCAGGGCTCGCTGGGATAAGGTTTGTTCGATCTTTTCCAGCAAATTGTCCAGACCAGCACCAGATATAGACGACACATCAGCATCATCTACTATATCCGCCTTCGAAACGATCTGAATATCATCCTTGGTCGGTTCGATAGCCGGCGTTTCATCTCGCGAACTTAATACAATTACGCGCAGGTCCGCTGAGCGCGCCCGCTTAACAGCAAGTTTAACTCCCATATTCTCAACAGCATCATCGGAATCTCTAATGCCTGCGGTATCCAAAAAGGTCACAGGAAGGCCCTTTAGGTCCATGTGGACTTCTATGACATCTCTCGTGGTGCCCGCCATTGATGAAGTAAGCGCCGCTTCCCTACCAGCTAGAGCATTCAGAAGCGTCGACTTTCCAACATTTGGCGAGCCAACTATTGCAACCTCAAATCCGTCTCGGATGCGTTCTGCCGCCGCAACGCCTGCCAGTTCTGCTTGAAGTTCATTCAGGACTCTTTTCAAAAGATCTTGAACCTCAGGCGTAACGTCGACCGGTACATCCTCGTCTGCAAAATCGATTGTGGCTTCTAGTAAGGCTGCTGATCTAATCAACAGCGAACGCCAGAGTTCGACTTTTTCTCCCAATGCCCCTGTGAAAACTTTCAGCGCCTGGCGGCGTTGCGCCTCCGTCTCAGCGTCTATTAAATCACCCAGGCCCTCTACTCGCGCTAGATCCAGCTTTTCGTTCTCTAGTGCTCGCCGAGTAAACTCGCCGGGCTCAGCCAACCTCAGTCCATCAATTGAAGCCAAAGCACCCAGAACGGCATTAACCGTAGCCACCGACCCGTGCAGGTGCAGCTCTACAACATCTTCCCCCGTGAAGCTGTTGGGAGCATCAAATCGCAACACAAGCGCCTGATCTAAAACCAGACCGCTGCTCTTCAATGTTCGTAGGCTTGCCCGGTTTCCACTGCTCGGAATGTTGCAAAGTTTGCCAACCGCGTGGAAGCTCCCCGGTCCCGAAACGCGAACTACGGCGACGCCCGATTTCCCGCGAGCGCTCGCTAAGGCAAATATCGTATCCATCTACATAACCGTCTGAAAGATAACAGTTAATTAGGTATTCATGGAGTCGAAGAAATCCGAATTCGTTTTGGTTTGTTTCAGCTTGGAAATCAAGAACTCAATGGCATCGGTTGTTCCCATAGGGTTGAGGATACGCCGCAATACAAACGTCTTAGCTAAGTCCCCCTTGTCAACGAGTAGATCTTCTTTCCGAGTTCCCGATTTCAGAATATCCATTGCGGGATAGACGCGTTTATCAGCGACTTTGCGATCTAGTACGATCTCGCTATTGCCCGTTCCCTTAAACTCTTCAAAAATGACTTCATCCATGCGGCTTCCTGTGTCAATCAATGCTGTTGCAATAATCGTAAGAGAGCCTCCTTCTTCGATGTTCCGCGCTGCACCAAAGAAGCGCTTCGGTCTTTGCAAAGCATTTGCGTCCACACCACCGGTCAATACCTTTCCAGAAGACGGAACTACGGTGTTAAACGCACGTCCAAGTCGCGTTATCGAATCCAACAGTATTACTACGTCTCGCTTATGCTCCACCAAACGTTTGGCTTTCTCGATTACCATGTCGGAAACCGCGACGTGACGCGTTGCTGGTTCATCGAACGTCGATGAAACAACTTCACCCTTCACAGAGCGCTGCATGTCTGTGACTTCCTCGGGCCGCTCGTCAATCAGTAGAACAATCAAATAACACTCCGGATGATTGGTCTCCACCGAGTGAGCGATATTTTGCAAAAGCACAGTCTTACCTGTTCGAGGGGGAGCAACAATGAGGCACCGCTGCCCCTTACCAACAGGAGCTACCAAATCAATTATCCGAGCTGACCTATCTTTGATCGTTGGATCCTCGATCTCCATATTCAGGCGTTCGTCCGGATAGAGCGGGGTCAAGTTATCAAAGCTGACTTTGTGGCGCGCCTTCTCTGGTTCCTCAAAATTAATCGATTCAACTTGCGTCATCGCAAAATAGCGCTCGTTGTCGTTTGGTTCCCGGATTACCCCTTCGATGGTGTCACCGGTTCGCAGAGAAAACTTCCTGATCATCTCAGGTGAGACATAGATATCATCGGGGCCGGGCAAGTAGTTCGCTTCTGGCGAACGAAGAAAACCAAACCCGTCTTGGAGCACTTCCAGAACCCCTTCACCACCAATGACCCAGTCTTCGTCTGCCCGTTCTTTAAGGATCGAGAACATCATCTCGCCCTTGCGCATCGTTGATGCGTTCTCAATTTCTAGATCCTCCGCCATAGCAAGCAGCTCTTTTGGAGATTTAGATTTCAGTTCCGACAGATTTAGGCGATCAGACATAAGTATCCTCTGACCACACATCTGATGGTCGAATTTGATGAGAAACGGAGCGCGCAATTTTGGCCAGAACGGCCAGCGCAAAGATTACTTAAGTGTGGCAGGCCTTACTGTCAACAACACTTAGAATGGTCGAACAAACACCAAAACAACGATTACCACCATCAGTGCCGTGGGAACTTCATTCATTAGTCGGTAATGACGTCCGGAGCGCACATTTGATCCATCCTCGAATTCACGAAGACGCAGACCGCACCAAAAATGAAACCACGTCATTCCCAAAACAGCCGCAGCTTTTAGCCAAGGCCAGACCATACTCCAGTCAACCACTCCTGGTGTTAAAGCAAGAACCAATCCAAATACCCAAGTCGAGATCATTGCTGGGGTCATAATCAAACGATAGAGCTTTCGCTCCATCGTTTGAAACACGCTATACATTTCGGCATTATCTGCGCCTCTTTCAGTATGGTAAACAAATAGCCTTGGAAGATAAAAAAGCCCAGCCATCCACGAGATTACAGAGATCACGTGTAATGCCTTCGCCCAAGGATAGAGTTCAAATACCATCTTAGCTAAACCAATCGATAAATTGTTTCGCCCTTCCTAAATTAAAATAGAAAAGAAAGAAAAGATGATGTTGATGTAAGGCTTCTGGATAAGTGGAATTACGTATTTATCCACAATGTTATCGAGTCAGGAAAATTTTATGAGGTGAACTGGATCATTCTAAAAGCGCGAAAAAACGATTTGAAAACAACGCCTTCAGGGAAGCTCTTGGGTGATCTCCAACGCAAAAAACAAGGAAACCAGCTAACTATAAAAATTATCAACATAGTCACGTTAAAACTTACCCACCGTGGATAAAGTTTGGAATACCACTACGAGATTGGTGCACTCCGACCCATTGCATACAACCAACAGGTTTCCTAAGAGACAGTTAACCGGTTGACCCTGCCGCCACACACAGAGTTACCCACATATGCCCGATCTCATATTAGCCTCTACATCGCCAGTCAGAGCGCAGCTGCTAAGGAATGCAGGCCTAAAGATTGAGACTGTCGCACCCCGCGTAGATGAGGAATCCATCAAACAATCGTTGCAAGGCGTAGATGCCAAGCCAAGAGATGTTGCAGACGCACTTGCACAGGAAAAAGCCCGCAAAGTAGCCGGAAAATGGGACAATGCTTTGGTGCTCGGTTGCGATCAGGTTTTGGAGGTATCCGGTCAAATGTTATCCAAACCGAGCGACGAAACCGAGGCAATATCTCATCTCACGAGAATGCGTGGAACCAGCCATACATTGTATTCGGCAGCTGTATTCTATGAAGGGCCAGCGCCTGTTTGGCGGCACGTCGGTAAGACCACACTTCATATGCGGGACCTGTCGGATGCCTATATAGAAGGCTATATTCGAAGAAACTGGGATAGTATTCGCTATTGTGGGGGCTGCTATAAAATCGAAGAAGAAGGCGCGCGCCTTTTCACCCGAATCGAGGGTGACTATTTCACAATACTTGGACTGCCGCTGCTTGAGGTATTGTCCTATCTGACATTGCGCGGCACGCTGCAGTCATGAGCGACACAAAAATCCCCATAGCCGGTGTGGTCGGATCCCCAGTCGCACATTCCAAATCACCCAGGCTCCACGGGTATTGGCTTAAAAAATACAATATACGCGGCCATTATATACCCATGGAGATTGCGCCTGAAAACTTGGAAAGCGCCATTCGGGAAATGCCCAATATGGGGTTCGTCGGGCTCAACGTAACGATTCCACACAAGGAACACGTTCTTTCAATAGCAGATCTTGTGACAGACCGTGCGGCCTTGATGGGTGCAGCGAACACGCTGATTTTTCGTCGTGACGGAAAGATTCATGCCGACAATACCGATGGATACGGTTTTGTGGAAAACCTTCGACAGGGCGCGCCAGGTTGGGATCCTCAGCAGGGTCCAGCGGCGGTCATCGGCGCTGGTGGGGCCGCCAGAGCTGTTCTGGCTTCGCTCATTGAAGTTGGTGTCCAGGAAATACGACTTTCGAATAGGACCAAAACTCGCGCCGAAGCGCTGCGCCAAGAGTTCGGAACTAAAGTCCAGGTCGTTGACTGGGTTCAGGCTGGAAACATGCTCGAGGGGGCCGCAACAATTGTGAACACTTCGTCATTAGGAATGGATGGCAAGCCGCCCATGCGAATTCCCTTGGACGGGATGACGGCCGAATCCATTGTTACAGATCTTGTGTACACCCCGTTAGAGACCGCTCTCCTTGCGCACGCAAAGTCAATTGGATGCCAGACGGTTGATGGCTTGGGTATGCTTCTTCATCAAGCGGCACCTGGTTTTGAACGATGGTTTGGTGTTCGTCCCGAGGTAGATGAAGATTTGCGTCAGGCAGTTCTGGCACCATGACCGTTGTCATCGGACTGACTGGTTCAATAGGTATGGGTAAGACCACTACTGCAAAAATGTTCAGTGATTTGGGAGTGCCGGTTTGGAGTGCGGATGAGTCAGTTCACAATCTTTATGCTAATGGCGGCCAGGCGGTTTCAGAGATTGAGAAACTTTACCCGGAAGCAGTTAAGAATGGGTCAGTCGACAGAACCGTTCTAAGCGCTTGGTTGGGCAAAGACCCAGACCGGTTTAAGCAGGTTGAAAGCGTTGTACATCCGCTAGTTGCGGAAGACCGAGCAAACTTCATTGGCAATGCGATCGGGCCTATAGTTGTTGTGGATATTCCCTTACTCTTCGAAGGGCAGCACGAAAACTCTGTTGACGTTACAGTTGTGGCGACCACTTCGATGGAGAACCAGATAGAACGAGTCTTACGCCGTCCTGGCATGACGGAAGCCAAACTTGAAATAATTCTAAGCAAACAGATGCTGGACTCTGAGAAGAGGCGGCGAGCAGACTATCTAGTCGACACATCTTCTCTTGAGGTGGCTAGAAGAGATGTCCAAACTATCTTGGAACATGTTGGGGCGAAGTTTGGTCATGCGTGAGATTGTACTTGATACAGAAACGACTGGGTTTGACCCTCAATCTGGGGACCGTATTGTCGAAATTGGCGCCATCGAATTGAGTGGGCATGTCGCGACGGGCCGAACCTACCACCAGTACATAAATCCAGAACGATCAATGCCACAAGGCGCATTTGAAGTTCATGGACTGGGCGACGACTTTCTTGCTGACAAGCCAGTATTTAAAGACATCGCAGCGGACTTTGTGAGCTTCATCGGCAGCGCAAAGCTGGTAATCCACAATGCTGCGTTTGATGTGAAGTTTCTAAATGCTGAACTCGGCTGGGTTGAGCTGCCAAAAATTGATTGGGAAAGAGCAATTGATGCGCTGGATATTGCAAGGAAGAAGTTTCCTGGATCACCGGCTTCTCTAGACGCACTTTGCCGACGTTTTGGAATCGACAACTCCGCAAGGACCCTACACGGGGCGTTGCTGGACAGCGAAATTCTTGCAGAGGTTTACCTAGAATTGATCGGGGGGCGCCAGCCCGATTTTGAGTTATCAGCGCCTGATGCAAAAGAGCGAACGGCGATTGCGACAGCAGGCAGCCGAGTTCAGCCAAGGCCAGGGCCCTTGAAGCCCCTTATCAACGAAAGCGAAAAAAAAGCCCACGACGCATTTGTTAGCGCCATGGGCCAAACATCCATCTGGTCACGCCTTAGCTGACAGTAGGAGTTCCTTCGTTCTGGGACGCTTGCGCTTGCTGTTGCATCAGGTTCTGGCGGTAAAGCGCAACAAAATCGATGTTGTCCAGATTCAAAGGTGGAAAACCACCATCACGGGTAACATCTCCGACTATGCGGCGGATGTACGGGAACGTCATCCGGGGGCATTCGATCAGCAAAAACGGGTGCATCTGATTTTCTGGAACGTTGTCGATCTGGAACAATCCTGAGTATTCCAGCTCAAGCAAAAACATCGTCGCGCCGTCCGATTTGTTTTTTGATGTAATATTAAACTTAGTCATGACCTCGAATTGGTTATCGCTTTTCTTCTTTGCGTCCAATGCGACCTGAACCTGAATATCAGGCTGAATTTCTCCCTCAATTGGTTTGCGGGTCATGATATTCTCAAACGAGAGATCGCGGATATACTGCCCAAGCACCTTCATCTGAGGCGGCGTAGGTTGCGAAGCAGCTCCGTTTTCGGTTTCAGCCATGTTTAGCTCCATAACGAAAATTCAAATCCGGCCCCGCATAACAGAGCCCTTGCCGGGCCTCAATGGCGCGTCCAACCCGACGGACCAGAGCTGTTTGGGGGGTCTAAATCTTCGTATTCAACATCTACAACTGTGGGATCGAACGATTCGTTTGATTGCGAACCAAATTCAACTGGTTGAACTTTGATTTTGCTCTTGACCGAGCGAAACAACCACGACCTCACAGCGGGCACCATGAGCGAAAAACCGATCGCATCTGTGAAGAATCCAGGCGTAAGCAGCAAAGCGCCTGAAAACAAAATCATTGCTCCGTGCGCCAGCGGCTCTGTTGGATCACTTAGTTCTTCGAAAGACGATCGCACCCTTCCCATTACGGCAAGGCCCTGACTGCGGACCAAAGCGGCACCAAGAACTGCGGTGATTATGACAATGGCCAATGTGGCCAATAACCCAATTGCGCCCCCGACTTGAATAAACAAAGCGATTTCAATCAACGGGACGATCAAAAATAAGAGAAACAGGCGCATTTGACCCCTTTCGTTGCGGGGCCACCGGTAGACTCGACCCCTTTGCCGTCCTACATATGTGCCCTGACGCACGAAAACCCAAGTATTCGAATTTAGAGAGAGACAATGAGCTCATCCTTGATCCAGCTATTGGTGCTTGCCGGCATCGCCATTTTCCTGATTCTTCGCCTGAGAAGCGTCCTTGGAACACGGGAAGGGTTTGAAAAGCCTCCTGTAACAGGCCCAGCGCCAAGCAATAGAAAAGATCGGCCCGAATTTGACGTCATTGAAGGCGGGCCGGATCGTGACATTATTGATCATGTAGAAGATGGGTCAGATAGTGCGAAGGCACTGACCGCAATGAAAATGGCAGAGTCCGGTTTTGGTGTCAGCGATTTCTTGGAGGGCGCCCGCGGTGCTTATGAGATGATCTTGATGGCGTTCGAGAGCGGCGATCTGTCAGATGTTCGCGGATTTTTGTCTGAAGAAGTGGCCGAGACTTTTCAATCGGTGATTGACCGACGAGAAGAAGAAGGCCTTACGATTGATGCGAGCTTTGTGGGGCTGCGCGAAATCAGCTTAAAGTCCGCAGAGTTTGATCGTTCCTCCGGCGTGGGTGAAATGACGATAAAGTTTGTTTGCGAGCTTACGAGTGTGGTTCGAAACGCAGATGGAGAGATCGTTGAAGGCAATCCAAGCGAAATTAAGCGCCAAAGGGATGTTTGGACATTTGCTCGCAAGATGGGCGCTGAAGATCCTAATTGGCACCTGGTCGCCACTGGGGAATGAGGCAGAGATTGGGTGCGGCAGTTTTGGCGACATTGATGTGCGCCAGCTCGGCAGCGGCTGAATCAAAAATACAGCAATGGTCAGATCTTGAGGGTTGGGCGGAGGATGATCATGCCGCTGCACGCTCTGTGCTTCTCAATACTTGCAACCAATTGAAAGGACCGGAGTGGTCAGCAGTATGTGTGCTAGCCAGGAAAGCAGACACCGCTCGAGACTACTTTGAGAGAAACTTCACCCCGGTAATGGTTTCCGACGGCGAGGGCGGACTCTTCACCGGATACTACGAACCTGAGTTAAGCGGGTCACTAACTAAGAACGATAAATTCAAGTATCCGATCCGACGGCGACCAAGCGAAGCCGAAGGTAACTCGCCATGGCTGTCACGAAAAGACATCGAGACTTCTAATGTATTGAACGGACGAGACCTGGAGATTGCCTGGCTATCCGATCCGGTGGACAAGTTCTTTTTGCAAGTACAGGGGTCGGGCCGCATTCGAATGGATGATGGAGAGAGTCTACGTGTCGGATACGGAGGCAAGAACGGACACCCTTACCGCTCCGTTGGTAAAGAGTTGGTGCGACAGGGAATTTTTGAATCCCATCAAGTTTCTGCAGGGACAATCCGCAAATGGGTAAAGCAACACCCATCAAAAGGAACAAAGTTGCTTTGGCATAATCCGTCTTATGTTTTTTTTCGGGAGGTGAAGAACCTTGCCGAGGACAAAGGGCCGATTGGGGCTATGAACAGGCCGGTAACAGCCGGTCGATCAATTGCGGTCGATCCAAAATTTGTTCCGCTGGGTGCGCCGGTTTGGATCGAAAAAAACGGCAAACTGCCGTTGCGTAGACTTATGGTCGCGCAGGACACCGGGTCAGCAATAAAGGGCGCTCAGAGAGGCGATATATTTTTTGGGTCAGGCAAAGAGGCGGGAAAGGTTGCGGGGCGCACGAAAGACAAAGGAAGAATGGTTGTTCTGCTTCCGACGGATGTAGCAAATACCCTTGTGAACGATTGACGGAACTATGAAACGTCGGCCACCACGCGGACTTAAACCCGAAGAACGGGAGTTGTGGCAACGGGTCGCCAAGACGGCGACACCCTTGAATCCCAAAAAGTCTTTAGACACGCCGGCTGATGAAGAGAAGAAACAAAAAGCTGTTCCGGATCACAAATTCCAAGTGCCCAGATTTGAGATTGGCTCGAATGCAGTAGCCTCAAAAGGAAGCGGGCACTACAGCGGCGCAATTCCAGCGACACAACAGACTAGTCCTATCAAGATGGACAAAAAAGCGTTTCTGAAGATGAAGCGAGGAAAGTCACAACCTGAAGCCAGGATAGACTTGCACGGAATGACCGTTGCCGATGCGCGACCGGCTCTGGCGAGCTTTATTTTCCGCTCTCACGGACAGGGAAAACGGTTGGTCCTCGTGATCACCGGTAAGGGGCGACAGGCACAGGATGAAGGACCAATTCCAGCTCGCATTGGCATTTTAAGACACCATGTCCCGCAGTGGCTAAGTGGGGGGGCGATGCAGTCTATCGTGCTTCAAGTGACCGAGGCACACCAACGGCACGGTGGTTCTGGCGCCTTCTACGTCTTTTTACGCCGAAGCTAGTTTCCGGGCAGCGCGGTGACTTGCCGCCCATACCAAGATGGCTGCAAGCGCAAAATATCCTGAAATCAAAGGCATTTGCGACGGAAATGAGTATCCGATGTCAATCAGGCCGCCCGTAATGCCTGGCCCAATCGCTGAACCAAAGACCATAATGCTGGCGCTGACGGCTTTGATTGAACCGATGTGTCGGGTGCCAAAGTACTCGGCCCAAAAGGCTGTAACCAGTGTTGACTGAAGTCCCACTCCGGAACCGAGAACGGTGAAAGCTATCGCGGCAGTGAACAATGACTGTGCCTGTGCGAGTAGCAAGAAGCCGAAGATCCAGGGGAACATATAGAAAACAATCAACTTTCCAGAGCCAAACCGGTCTATTAGTTGACCTGAAATCAGTGTGGATGTGACCGCAACGACCGTCAGAAGTGGGATTAGCGCAAGATAATCCAGCAATGGCCAGCCTTTGACTTCTGCGATGTGGACCTGTTGGAAAAACAAGGACGTACCCCAGGCAGGAGGCCCGAGTAGCATTGGTAAGAACATCCAAAATATTGGTGATTTGAGCACCTCGGCTCTGGTCCAGTGCCGCCCCATCATGCCAACAGACGAGGCGTCCTGATCCAGCGACTGGGGCGTTCGTTCGGACTCCAAGAGCTTTAAAATAAAAGGAAATGTCGCAAGAACTGTGAATGCGGAAAAGATCCAGATCGTTCGCCAATCAACAACGACGAAGAGCGCGGCGATGATGACGGGGAGCAGGGCCTGGCCAATCGCGAAACCCATAGCGGCGACCGAGAGAGCCAACCCTCTGCGGGCGACGAACCAGCGGGCCATAGAGACCGTGGCAAGTTGCGACATCATTCCCTGCCCTAGGAACCGCAAGAAAAAGATGATCACTGCAAGGCCAAATACCCATTGATTATAAGCCATTGCGACGCAGACCAGGGCGAGGCCGGGCATCACGAACTTGACCAAAGTGACCGCGCGATACTTGTCTGTGAGCGTCCCTGCCCAGAACATGATGATTGCGGAAGCCGTGGTCGCGACCGTGTAAAGCCCGCCCCATTGACCGTCCGTCAAATCGTAAGCACCCATGATCTGGGCGGCAAAAAGGGCAATGAAAAAGGTTTGTCCGTAGGCCGATGAAAACGTGAGCAAAACACCGGCGGAAAGGAAGCGCGCGTTTTGTTGGAGGAAGGATTTCAACGGCATGGCGTGTCTGTCTGCCTGTTTTGATGGAATGAAAAGCAAAAACTGCACAGAATAAATCCAGGCCTGCGGCATCCTATGCATTTCACCGAGTGAACAAGAGGTTAGCGAGCCGTTCGGACGCACCGACGTCGAGTTGGCAGGTTTCGCGCGAATCGCCATTAATCATTGGGGTTAATGATGCGAACGCAACGTCGGTATTTTGTCGGTATCGCGTCGGTGCGGATTTTGCCAAAAACTCTGGTTAACAGGGCGTGCGGTGATGCAGGGCTAAATTTCCAGAATGAGCGGGCAGTGATCTGAAACCTCGGGATCGCGGATGATCTCAAAGCTATTGACCGGCACGGCGTCGTTGACGAGCATGTAATCGGCAAAGCGTCCGGGCTTTTTATAAAGCGTTGTGCGGGTTCCGCCCGTATCCTGACACGTGACGAGGTCTTTCAAGCCAAACTTGGCGAGTGTTTCGAAGTGTCTGAAGTCAGCGCCTATGGGTCCAAATAGCGTTATTTGATAAGAGAGAGTTGTTGGCTCATCGTAACCACTGAGGAGTGGGACATGAGACAGACAACTGGAACTCGCAGGAGCCCCGGCGAGAAGATCGTCAAAGAGATCAAGCGCGCGACGCGCAAACAGTATTCGTCAGAAGAGAAGATCCGGATCGTGCTGGATGGCTTGCGTGGCGAAGACAGCATTGCTGAGTTGTGCCGTCGTGAGGGAATATCTCAAGGTATCTACTACAAATGGTCCAAGGACTTCATGGAAGCTGGCAAACGGCGGCTTGCTGGAGATACGGCGCGTGCGGCTACGACCGACGAAGTCAAGGACCTGCGCCGCGAAGCCCGAGACCTGAAGGAGGTCGTTGCCGAGCAAACACTGGAACTGCGTCTTCTCAAAAAAAGCATGACCGGCGGTGGGGGCGACCAAGAATGAGGTATGCTGCATCTGAGAAGTTGGAGATCATCCGGCTTGTTGAGGGGTCGCATTTGTCTGCTCGTCGAACATTGGCAAAGCTGGGCATCCCCCGCACCACATTTTACCGTTGGTATGATCGGTATCGGCAGCGCGGCGACGCTGGCCTTGTGGATCAAGCGCCTAAGCCCAGACATGTCTGGAACCGCATCCCCGACGAAGTCCGGCGCAAGGTCGTCAAGCTGGCGCTGCAGGAGACGGAGCTGTCGCCGCGCGAACTGGCAGTGACGTTCACGGATCGGGAGCGCTACTTCGTCTCGGAATCTTCAGTCTATCGGGCCCTGAAGGCCCACGATCTGATCACCAGCCCGGCCTTTATCGTGCTCAAGGCGGCAAACGAGTTCAAAGACAAGACCACTGCGATCAACCAGCTTTGGCAAACCGACTTCACCTATCTCAAAGTGCTTGGCTGGGGCTGGTTCTATCTCAGCACAATCCTGGACGACTACAGCCGCTACATCATCTCGTGGAAACTCTGCACGAACATGCGGGCAGAGGACGTGACGGACACCCTGGATTTGGCGCTACAAGCATCAGGGTGCGATCAGGTTCACGTCATCCACAAACCCCGCCTCCTCAGCGACAACGGGTCCAGTTACGTCTCTGGCGATCTGGCTGAATGGCTGCAGGACAAAGGCATGAAGCATTCTCGGGGCGCACCATATCATCCCCAGACACAGGGCAAGATCGAGAGGTGGCATCAAACCCTGAAGAACCGCATCCTATTGGAGAACTACTTCCTTCCGGGAGACCTCGAAACCCAGATCGAAGCCTTCGTCGATCACTACAATCACAAGCGCTACCACGAGAGCCTGAACAACGTCACACCCGCCGACGTCTACTTCGGGCGTGACAAAGCCATTCTAAGACAACGGGAAAGGATCAAACGAAAGACGCTCGAAGCGCGGCGCTTGCATCACAGACAGCGCGCCGCATAATAACATCAACCAGACGAGCCAAACTCTTTACTTGTTTAAGCAACTCTTGGTTCCCAAAACCCTGACGACGGACAGTCGGTTTCCGTCAGGATGCGCACAAAGTCTTCTTCGGTCAGGGCGCGCAAATTAACACGGATCGGCAAGCGGCCCTGAAGTTCGGGCAGCAGATCCGATGGTTTCGCGATGTGGAACGCGCCGGATGCAATGAACAGAATGTGGTCGGTTTTGATGGGGCCGTGTTTGGTGCTGACAGTGGTGCCTTCTATCAATGGCAAGAGGTCACGCTGGACGCCTTCGCGGGAGACATCCGCGCCACGGGCTTCGGAGCGTGCGGTGACTTTGTCGATCTCATCGAGAAAGACGATGCCGTTTTGTTCGACAGTTGTGAGGGCGGCCTTGGTGACGCTTTCATCATCCAAGAGCTTGTCAGCCTCTTCACCAATTAGAATCTCGTAGCTTTGCGAGACGGTCATGCGCTTTTTGACGGTGCGCCCGCCGAAGCCTTTGCCGAAGATTGAGCCGAGGTCGATGGGCATCCCACCGCCCTGCCCCGGCTGCATTCCAGGAATGTCCATGCCCTGGAACGGGTTGGATGTGTCCTGAAGTTCAAGCTCGATCATGGTGTCGTCAAGTTCGCCGCGTTTGAGCTTGTCGCGGAACATTTTGAGGGTTTGCTCGCGGGCGTTTTCGCCAGCGATGGCGGCGATAACGCGTTCTTCGGCGGCTTTGTGGGCGTTTGCCTTCACTTCGTCGCGCATGTTTTCGCGGGTCATGGTGATGGCAGCCTCGACGAGGTCACGGATGATCTGTTCGACATCGCGGCCGACATAGCCGACTTCGGTGAATTTGGTGGCCTCAACTTTGAGGAACGGGGCTTTGGTGAGTTTCGCCAGGCGACGGGAGATTTCGGTCTTGCCGACGCCGGTTGGGCCGATCATCAGAATGTTCTTGGGATAGACTTCGTCCCGGAGATCATCGCCAAGCTGCTTGCGGCGCCAGCGATTACGCAAGGCAACTGCGACGGCGCGTTTTGCGTCTTTTTGGCCGATGATGAAGCGGTCGAGTTCTGAGACAATCTCGCGAGGGGTGAGGTCGGTCATTTGGGCAGGCTTTCCACGGTGAGGTTGCCGTTGGTGTAAACGCAGATGTCAGAGGCGATTGCCATGGCGCTGCGGGCGATGGTTTCGGCGTTGTGGTCGGTGTCCATAAGGGCGCGACCGGCTGCCAGGGCGAAGTTGCCGCCGGAACCAATGGCAGTAACGTCATGTTCGGGCTCAAGCACGTCCCCTGCCCCGGTCACGACGTAAAGATCGGTGCCGTCGGTGACGATGAGCATGGCTTCGAGTTTCTGGAGGTATTTGTCGGTGCGCCAGTCTTTGGCAAGCTCGACACAGGCGCGTTGGAGTTGGCCGGGGGTAGCTTCGAGTTTGGCCTCTAGCCGCTCGAGAAGCGTGAAGGCGTCGGCGGTCGAGCCTGCGAAGCCCGCTATGATCTCGGTGCCGCCGGGTTTGAGGAGACGCACTTTGCGGGCGCTGCCTTTGATGACGGTTTGGCCAAGGCTGACCTGGCCGTCGCCTGCGATGACCACCTGCCCGCCTTTGCGGACGCCGATAATGGTGGTGCCGTGCCAGCCCGGGAATTGATCGTCGGCCATATCCGTCTCCTGTTTCGTATCGAATGGGTATATGCGGGCGCTGGCGCGGGACTGCAAGGTTTCGCCGCTGCGGCGACGACCCGCCGGGGGCGCTGCCCCCGGACCCCCGGGATATTTATGGGCCAATAATGTATGTCAGGGTCATGAAAAAGGCCGCCTGTAGGGGCGGCCTGCTTCGGATAGGCTTTAACTTGGATCAGATAGACTCGTCGATCCAACCCTTGAGCGCTGCTTTTGGAGCGGCGCCGGTTTTGTTTGAGACGATCTCGCCGTCTTTGAACAGGAACAGCGCTGGAATGCCGCGAACACCCATTTGAGCGGGTGAATTCGGGTTTTCGTCGACGTTTACCTTCACGATCTTGACCTGATCGCCGTATTCGGTCGAAAGCTCTTCCAGAGCCGGGCCGATCATTTTGCAGGGGCCGCACCATTCGGCCCAGAAATCTACGACCACCGGCACGTCCGACTGGCGGACTTCGGCGTCGAATGTGTCGTCGGTGACGGCTACGGTTGCCATTGAATTTCTCCTTGGGGAAGCGGACAGATGGGGAACCTATGAATGCGCGCGGGAAACGTCAAGATGTTGTGGCATCGGTTACGCGTGCCTCACGATGGCGTGTTCCAGGATCATCAGGCGCGGGGCAGATGTCCAAAGGATTTCCAGCGATATTTCACGATCAGGCCAAATGGCCTGGACAGCCTCCAGATAGGCGCCCATCTGGCGCAGAATACCCGCTGGGGTGTCTTCGGGTCGCTTGGGTAAAACGGCATTTGATTTGAAGTCGATGACGCGAATGCGGTCTGGCAAAACGATCAATCGGTCAATGGTTCCGACGAGCTGTTGTTTGGACGAAAGCGGCGCGGCAAGGCTGACTTCGGCCAGCGTGTGCGGCGAGAAGATGTCTGGCGCAAAGTCGATGGCGTTTGAGGCATCCCGCAGAAGGTCTTCGGTATCTTCTTGCATCAAAAGGCGCTGAGCGATCCTGGGCCAGTCATGCTGCGCGTAGTCCGGCAGGTGTTCGAGAAGCAAATGGATATCTGTGCCCCGCTTCATCGCAGCGTCTTGGCTGAGGCGGGTGTCTCCGGGGAGTGCCTTTGGGCCGCCCAAATCAGACGGGGATACAGACGTCATCCGGACTGGCGTCGGTGGAGCGCTTGCTGAGGGCTGAGCCATCGCGCGCGTATTATCAGTCTCTGTACCAGAGTTTTCAACCGCGACCGCACCTGCCCAACTGCCGTGCTGTAGTCGCAGAATTGTCTTTTCACCTTCGGTTACATCAACGCCGCCTGCTTGTCGGACTCCATGCTCAATTGCAGAGTGCCAGTTGTCATCAGACATGCTGTCTTGAGCAGCCCCGCCCACAATCAACCAGTGCTTTGCGCGCGTCATGGCAACGTAGAGCAGGCGTTGCCGCTCTTCCTCGCTGGCCGTCTGCAGCGTATTTTTGGCGTCTTGAATGGCTTCGGGTGCGTCTTTTGCTCCCAGATTCCAGAAGGGAAACCGAGCGTCGTCCATTATTACAGAATCGGTGATAGAGCTTTTGCGCCGTATAGTGTCTGGAAGAATAACGACTGACGACTCCAGCCCCTTTGCTCCGTGCACTGTCATGACGCGGATCAGCCCGCCGGAGGTGTCGGATTGTCGTTTAACTTCAATATCATTTGCGCCTGCACGAGCTAGAAATCCTGTCAGGGTCGGGACGTCGGTTTGCTCGTAGGCGAGGGCTTGATTGAGTACCTCGTTAATACCGTCTTCGGCCTCGGAACCCAGGCGTTTCATGAGCAACTTACGGCCGCTGTGACGGATCAGAATACGCTCCAAAAGCTCATATGGGCGCAGAAAATCAGAATGACGGCGCAGGTCATGGAGGACGTCGAGCGTTTGCAGGTGGTTTTCGCTATCTCGGAGCGAGGCCCAAAGAAAGCCACTTCGTTTATGAGCCAGTTGATAGAGATCGGCCTGGGACCAGCCGAACAGCGGCGAACGCAGGGTTGTGGCGAGGGCCAGATCATCTTCGGGGAGCGCCAGGAAAGAAAGAAGTGCGAGCAAATCACGCACTGCCAGTTCGGCATTCACTTTTAGACGGTCCGCACCGGCAATTGGCAGATTGCGGACCTTGCAGGCGCTGATCAGGTGATCGAAAAGAGGTCCGCGGCGCTGAACCAGGATTAGAATATCCCCGGCGGAAATCGGCTCGAAACTGCCATTTTTTCCCGGTTTAGTGCCACTTTGAAGTAATCCGACAATCTTATCAGCAATTTGGTTCGCCAATATCACAACTGGTGAGTTCGCTGCTTTGCGATCAATCGGGTCGTGCCATGCAGGCTCGTCTTCCATGACTGGCTTTGGAACCAAGGGCCAAACGTCTACGCGTCCGGGAAGGTCGGATACGAAGGCGCGATGTTCGATATGGTCGCCGAGGCCGTCGGACAGATTGCCGGTGAATGTGTGGTCCACGGCACTGAGTATGGCAGGGGATGAGCGGAAAGAATGCAACAGTTCATGTCGTTGCAGGCCGGGGCCATTTTCGAGGCGCGCGCTGAAATGATCCGCCATAGTGTCGAATCCACGGGCGTCAGCCCCCTGAAAGCTGTAAATCGACTGCTTCTTGTCACCAACGACAAAAAGAGAGCGATCGCGATCGGTGCGCGCACCCAACCCCGCGGTGATTTCGGTGGCGAGCGCGTCAATCACCTGCCACTGAGCAGGGCTGGTATCCTGGGCCTCGTCCACAAGGATGTGGTCAATTCCGCCATCAAGTCGGAAAAGAACCCAGGCCAGACTTTCATTTGTGAGCAGGGCGCGAGCTTTGTGAATGAGATCATCGAAGTCTAGCGCCCCGACGGCGTTCTTTTCGTCACGGTAGGCGGGCAAGAAGTCCGCGGCGAAAGCGTGCAAGGCCCAAGTCTGGTGAGCGGCATTGAGGGCGATACGAGCGGGGCGGGCTGCCTCGATCTGGTGCATGATATCGTGGAGTTGTGAGGTGTATGCCGCAAAAATCCCCTCGCGAAATCCCTTAGTCGGGGTTGTTGATGTCTTGGCAGCAAAGGGGGCTTTGGCGGTGCTGCCGAAGAGAAATATAGTCTCTAATAAGGGCAAAATTGCGAATGAGGGCGTATCTGGAAGGCCGGAAAGAGCGTTGCCGAGCTTATGATCTGTTGATTTGTCGGACCGGGATAGGATTGGCGGCAGGCCCATCAGAAAATCGAGGTCGGATTGCGTCAGCGCGTCATTGAGGACGTCTGTTTCGGTTGTGAACGGGTCCAACTCGAAGGCGGCGAAAACGTCTTCACGCCGCCGGTTGGCAAATTCATCCTCTTTGCCAGTGATCGTTGCCGCAAGCGTACTTAAGTCGTCTCCTGTGTATTGCCGCGCGATGTCAGCAAGAGCGGAATTTCCGTCTTCGGCCATTTGATCAAGAACGCGCGCTATGACGTCGGATTTACCGATGTCGTCCAGCTCGCGAAACTGCGGGGAAACGCCGGATTCGAGCGGAAATTGCCTTAATAGAGACGAACAGAAGCTGTGAATGGTTTGGATCTTCAAGCCGCCGGGGGCTTCAATTGCGCGCGCAAAAAGTGTGCGGGCACGAGCCAGATCCGGTGTTTCAACTTCGCCTAGCTCGCGCAGATTACGGGTAAGAGCCGCATCATCCAGCATCGACCATTCGCCGAGGCGTTGAAAAAGGCGATTCTGCATCTCACTGGCGGCGGCCTTGGTGTAGGTGAGACACAATATCCGCTGGGGGTTGGCACAGCGCAGCAGGAGACGGGCGACGCGGTCGGTTAGAACTCGGGTTTTGCCGGAACCGGCATTTGCAGAGAGCCAGGTGGAAGCAAGCGGGTTGGCGGCTGTTATCTGGGCCTGCGTGGCATCATTGGGCGCGGTCATGGCAGTGGCACCGTTTCTATTTCATCGGTGGCGGACCATTCGCCGAAGCGGGCGAGGTGGTCGAAGTCTCCGTCCCAGCGGAGCGATTCCATTGCGCGGCGAGAGACATACCCTTGACTGGACTGGTGGAAATGGGTGAGAAGTTGTGTGAGTTCGCGTTCGATTGTGGCCGGACGGAAATCGACAGGCGTTTTGTCGAGTTCGTGTTCGGTCAGCTCCAATGATAGATTTTTGCCGGCGCGATTTAGGGCGAGGTATTCGACGAGAGCAACGCCGACCGGGCCGAGTTTCTTAAAAGCTCCGTGTTCGGCCATTACGGCCTCGATAAGTAACTGGCGTTGATAGTAGCGGATTTGCTTTTTCGAGGGAGCCTGGCCCGACTTGTAATCGTAGATGATGACATCGCCGTCGGGGCGTTGATCAATGCGGTCAGCTTTGCCGCGAATTTCAAAGGGCGTGCCGGGCAGGGAGACAGCGCCCTTTTCTTCCAGCACCACGTTTTTGGCACCGGACTGGCGGGCGATTTCTTCTTCTGCGATGCGCGGGGCAATTGTGCTGAGATGAGCGAACCAGAGGGCGCGGATGGCGGGCCATGGGACTTTATCGGCGAGAACGTCTTGTGCGATTTCCATGAATTTCTCTTGAGCGCTGGCGGTGTCGGTGTGGGGGCCACAACGCACAAAGCACTCCATGACAGCATGAAAGGCGTCACCGCGCATTGCTGCACCTGGTTCGGGGCGGAGCGGGTTTAATGCGCTGAGCTTCAGAATGTAGCGGGCGTAAATCGCGTATGGGTCTCGGATGAGCTTTTCAATTTCGGTGACAGTGAAGGATTTCGGGCGCACTTCGGTTGGCGGCGCGGGTGCCTGGCGTGGTTCGGGTTCAGGTTCGCCGGTTGGGGCGTCAAGGGCGGCGGCAACATCAAGAAATGATTGGCCGCGGGCCTTCATTGCGAGAACTGCGTCGGGACCATTTTGATCAGGAAGGCCCCCCAACAAGTTTAGGAGTCGGTTTATCCATCGGGACGGCACTGTTTCAGCCTCGTCGTCGCGACGCGTGCGCGACAAGATCACAGATTTTGCGGCAACAGCCTGTTGGTAGTCGTGCGCCGAAAGGCCAATCTGCCGCTCGGGCGACAACAGCCCGGCATCACGCCGCATCTGACGACTGAGCCAGGGGTCCGGAGTTGCGCGAGAAGGCCAAGTGCCTTCGTTCAGACCCCCTAGAATGACCAGGTCGGCACCCTGTACGCGCGCCTCTAGTGTGCCCCAGATCATGACGTCGGGGCGCGTCTCATCTGTTTCGCGAGCATCTTCAGCCGCAAGTGATTTGTCTAACAATCGAAGGTAGTCCGTCGGAGGCATCGGAGCAGCAGCAATTGCATCGTCGTCCAGTCGATCACAAACTTCGCGAGTTTTGCGGCCTGCGTTCTGCTCCCAAAGTTGACCGGTGCCTTCGTCAGACTGGCCGCGCGCAATCATTTCGGCAATGGATATGAGTTTGGTGTGGCTAGCCCCCAGGGTAGGGACGGTCGATACTGCAAAATCGCCCAAAAGATCTCGCAACCAATTTGTCCAATCGGTTCGGCCTTCGTCATCGTCAACGAATTTCGTGAGCAAGGTTTCCGAGACTGCGACCGCCGATTTCCGACGCAAAAGCAGTTCGAGTTCGCGCGTGTTGCGAAGATGGGGGCCACGATCTTCTCCGCCCGTCTGGGTTAGAGGGTGTTTCAATATACCGATCACGTCTTCAGCGCGGGGATCGGTGCCCATAACACGCGCGATCTGCCGCAATAGGCGCCCGGGAGGTGTCAGCGACAAAGGGCGACCGGCGCTGTCATCAGGTGTGATATCCCAGCGCTGAAGCGCGGCGGTAACCCGTCGACCAAGTGTCCGATCTGACGTTATGAGCGCAGCCGTTTGGCCGGAATCAATAGCGTTGCGCAGCGCGACGGCAATGGCGAGCGCCTCGTCGCGAGATTGTGGAGCTTCGATGATCGACAGCCCCTCGGTCGCTGGCACCAAGTCGCCCAAGGCGGGACCTTCGGCGCGCCATTGGTCTGTTACTGGAGCTGGACGAAGAGATAGGGAAATCAAGCGATTACGTTGAGGGTCAGGTGTGATGGCTGGCCAGTCCTGAACGTCATCGGGTGTGATGTCTAACGCCCCGAGAAAAGCCGAAAAACGGAACTGCGGATGATCTTCGAGCGGTTGGGAATCGTCCGACCTGGAAAGTGTCTTCCATACATTGTGGGGCAGATCACGGTCAAAGCCGGGAAGAACCACAGCGCCTTGAGGCAGACGGGCGGCGGCCTTCATTAGTTCGAATGTTGTTCCGCGGGAGCCTGTTGAGCCGATAACAAGAACAGGTGTTTCCGGTGGTTGGCTTTGCCAACTGTCGATTAGAGCATTTGTAGCAGCGCGAAAGCGCGCTTCGGGATCCAAATTAGTGCCGTGCGTAGCATCCAGGTAATCGCGGACAATGCCAAGAAAGCTCTGCGCGCGGGCCCAGTGGCCAGATTGGTCAGTGACATCAAGGTTCAGGATATCATCTGGAGCGACCCCTTCGCTGTGCATTTCGTCAAGGAGTGCTGTGAGGCTGTCCGCAAGATCAAACAGGGCCGAGCGGGGAGCCGGGGCCACTTCGCCGTCCAAAAGCGGAGCGATAAGGCGTGCGAATTCGAGGCTGCGGGCAATTTTCTGTGCGGGTTGCGGCAAGTCGGCCCATGGCACCAGCTGCGGAGTGTCGGTGACGAGATGAATGCGCGGTAATAGGCGAGCAGGGCCTTGCGCAAAAAGGTCTGTCATGCGGCGGCGCATGCGTTCGGTGTTGACAAAAATACGGGTGCGAGCAAGCGTTTCGGGTGGTTGGTTAGCGTGGGCAGTCAGGATTCCGTCGACGACCGCGGCCGGGAAATCAGCGCCCGGTGGGACAGCAAAAACGCGGGGGTTGGGCGAAGGGTCAAACATGGGCGGCTCCCGTTAGGGCTTCGGCCATTGCGAGACCTTCGGGATTTCCAATATCGCACCACTCGCCGGGATAGACGGTGCCGTGAATGCCTGTGCTTTCCGCCAATAGATCCCAATAGGCGTTCAGCGAGAATTTGGATTGGCCGATTTCATGCAAACGATTGGTGCGGATGATCTGAGCGCCAGGGTAGATCATCGGGCCACCCCGTGTGAGCTTGCCGTCAGCGAGCGCAAAGTCGCCGGGACCCTCGCGGTTATGTGCTTTGGCTGGATCAATGAGCAATAACAGCGCCTGCATGTCGTCGCGCCATTCATTTTGAAGGTATTGGAGCGGGTTAGGCCCGATCCAAGCGTAATCAGGGTTTAGCGTCATTGTTGGCGAAGTGAGGTGATCGCGTGCTGCAAGAAGTCCGCCGCCGGTATCGAGGATATCGGGCGTTTCGTGGAATGTTCGGATGTTCTGGGCGGCGAGGTGCGGCGCGATTTTGTCATGCAAATAGTGGGTGTTCGCGACGATGGGCGTTGAGCTGACCTGTTGCCCGAAGGCGATTGCGTGGTCGATCAAAGGCTTACCGTTGAGCAGCAGCATAGGCTTGGGCGTGTCTTTGGTGAGGACTCCCATGCGCTTTCCGAATCCGGCTGCGAATATCATGAGGCTGATGGGTGCAGTCATGTTTGGAATTCCATCAGAAGGTCAGGGTTAGGGATGTTGTCAATCAGGTGCTGGCCCGATTGACCGAATGCTGGGTGCGCGGCGCAATCTTTGAGGTAGCCGAGGACGCGAGGGATGGCGCTAAGGTGGGCGGTCTTGCCGTCGCGCCGCGCGGCGCGGGCGAAGATACCGAGGATGCGCAGATTGCGCTGGGCACCGAGGATAGCCACGGCTTCTGCCAGTTTGGAGTGATTGTCGCCAGTCAACGCAGCGTAAGACTGGGTTAGCGTGTCTCGAACAGGCTTTGGAACATCGACGCGAGCGTCGGTCAGGAGAGACATCAGGTCGTAAGCCGGGTGCGTGAGTATTGCATCCTGAAAATCGAGTAGCCCCAGCTTTTTCGGGCCGGTCCGGTCGGGGAGCCAAATGATGTTGTCGGCATGGAAGTCGCGGAGTGAGACCGTTGGTGGGTTGGCTAGCAGGACAGTCAGCTTTGCACATAGGATATCGCGGAACGGCTGGAGTGATTGGGAGCCAACTTGCGGATACCAATCGTCGAAAAGCTTTGTGGCTTGGGTTAGATCTACGGCGTTGGGGCGAGGGAGATCTGGCGCAGGTTTGTTGCGAATTCTGAGAAGGGCTTGCAGGGCGATTTCGTAGTGGTCTTGCTGAAGATGCGGCGCGCTGCGCACGATGTCGGACAGTTTGTTGTCACCGAAATCTTCCAGCAACAGCAGGCCATTGGAAGCATCGTCGGCAATAATTTCGGGCGAAGACAGATGGGTTTCGGCAAGCCAGTGCGCCATTTTCAAAAAAGCCGGCGTCGATTGCTCTTTGTCCGGGGGCGCGTCCATCAGGATGGAAGAGTTTCCATTTTGCGATAGGCGGAAATACTGGCGGGAGGACAGATCACCAGCGACCGGTGCTTGTGCGGCATCAGACCAGCCAGCGTGGGCCAGAAATTGGGAAATGAGCGCAGTGCGGTCAGGCATTGACGCCCATCAATACATTCAGACGGGTATCGGACCATGTGGCGTGCAAAGATCTGCCCTGACCGTTCATTTGGAATTTGAGTTGCAGCGCATTCTTTGGCGTCAGTTCGCCCAAGCGATCGGGCCACTCGATCAGGGTGATCGCTGTATCGAGCGCGACATCCAGTCCGAGTTCGACCAATTCCTCTGTGCTATGAAGACGATACAGGTCGCTATGCCAAATCTCGGTCAGGCCGTCATTGTAGATTTGAACAAGGGTGTAGGTTGGGGATGGAACCTCTTCCCACAAACCGGCATCTTCAAGACGTTTTTGAATGAGCGCACGCGCAAAATGGGTTTTTCCGGTGCCGAGATTGCCGTCTAGCAGCACACAATCCCCGGCGCGAAGGAGCGGCGCGAGAAGACCCGCTGCTTGCGCAGTTTCATCCGGTGTTTTGAGACAAAGTTCGACGGAGCGTTCGCTGGACATGGGAGTAGTTTGGCTGTCCCAACGGCCCACTTCAAGCGGTGATTAGACGACTTCGAGAAAGGGTTCGTTAACACCTTGGGCGCGCCCGGAGGTGCGAAAGATCACTTGGGTGCCACCCCCGGTCATTGGAATAAACCGACAGGACAATCTTCGACCGTCCTGCATTGCTGTCACGGCAGTCCATTCCACCCTTTCAGATGTATCGGCGGCAAAGTCCCGAAAATCGCCCCAGATTGGCGTGGGAACCGAATTGACATGCCACACCCGGCTGGCGTCAATGAATGAGGTCTCGGCAATAGAACTGTCAGGATCGACGCGCCACAGCTGCCGGTAGGCACGATTTGTCAGAACACATGCACCTGTGCCGGAGAATAGGGCGGTTGCGTCATCCATGTTGTTTAAGAGCGTTTGACCAACCTCAAGCTCTCTCCGGAACTGACGCGTTAACGTCATCTCGGCACTGATATCCTCAAAAAGAAAAGCAATTGCTCCGTCGGGGTGTGGGCGTCCTGTGACTCGATAAGTAAGATTGCCAGGTAAAGACCACGTATCGCTGTAAGAGCCGTTTTCGGCAGCAGCTTCAAGATCGGCAATGGATTTGCGCCAGCTTCGATAATCTTTGGGTTCAGGCGCCATGTTGCGTTCACGAAGTTTATCCAACAACTCGGACAGCCCCGGCCGCGATGCAAGAAAGTCTACGGGAAGGCGCGTCAGTTCGGTCAGTGCGGGGTTAAACAGTGCCAGATTCCTCGATCTGTCGAATATCGCCAGTCCAATCGTCAGTTGAGAAAATGTTTTTGTCAGCGTCTGCATAAATTCGCGCAGTTGAGTTTCTGCATTGACTGTTGCGTCAGCGTCAAATGCCGTTACCAGCGTATCTTTTCCAATGGGAACGCTGTGGCATTCAAACCATCTTGCGCTTTCCTGATCTGGTGCGCCTAAAGCAATACGCCGGGGTGCGCCGCGTTCTGCTACCGGGAATAGGCGTGGCAGGGGCCATTCGAGAGCACGCTTCGCACCGTATATCTCGCGTACAGCTTCAACGTATGCCCGGTTAACCCAGATTGGTGTGCCATCAGCGGCTTGCCGCCAGACCAAATAGGGTGCGCTGTCTGTTGATTGACGCAGGGTTTCAAGCTCGGCTTCCTGGGCGGATAAGCGATGTATGTCCTCTGACGAGGGTGTTTCGACATCACGACTTGAGATTTTTAGCCGCAAAGTTCCCTGAGCGAATTCTGCAATTGCCTGTTTGGAGCCATCGCGTGAGACTGCAGTCTTGGTTGGAGTCGAACGACTCGCGGCGAGTAGGGTGTCCACCTGATCAAACTGAGCATGCAATGCCTGGCGAAGCGCGGACATTTCGAGGCTGTCCGTGCCGTGGACCTGTAGCAATCTCTGGCCGGAGAAGTTGGCGTCCAGAAGAGTATCGTCGCGGATCAGGAAGATAAGTGGATCGCCATAAAGTTCGGTGGACGGGGAGGCTTTTGGCCGAGCCCAAGGCAATTTTCGCAATGTTGCCAGAGCAAGATAAGAGGCGACAAAAGCGCTCAAGCCGAAGAGTGCGGCGTCGGCGAAATGGAATTGCAGCACGCGACTTTCCCCAAAAAGTTCGCTGCAACTTTCGTTTCATAGAGTTAATAGATGGTTAACTGCTGCTTAACAGGCGGCTTGGCACGCAAAGCTGGACCTGCCTAGCCGGAAAACGGAACGTTTTCTCCGAGCGCTTCCCTGTCTCCACCGGCAAGCGCACCGAGATCCGCGTTCTCCCATTTTGCTTCAACGAAAGCCCCTGATCGCTGGCCAACGTCCCCTGAGGAACCAAAGAATTCTCGGCCATTTGCAAAGCTCATCTCGGCTCCGGAGCGCTCCAGTAAGGTCTTCGCAATGAACAACCCTAGGCCCATACCTTCGTATCCGGGACGACGGCGCGGGGTGCCGGGACGACGGCTGCGCACAAATGGGTCGCCAATACGGCCCATGACCTGAGCGTTAAATCCTGGTCCGTCATCGACGATGCGTACCGATATGTGTGTCGCGTCCCAGGAAATATCCAACCAGACGTTTTCCCGCGCGAAGTCGACGGCGTTCTGAACCAGATTGCGGATGCCATGAATGACTTCGGGTCGCCGATCAATTGTTGGATGTCTGGGGTCCGCGCCTTCGGCCTCGCTAATATCGTAGTGAATTGTCTTCCCGCGGCTTTCATGTGGTTCGGCTGCTTCTCGTATGACTTCGCCGATTGGGGCGCGTCGGGTCAGAAGATCGTCCTTTCCAGCCTGACCCATGGATCGCAGAATGTCGCGACAACGGTCGGTTTGTTGTCGGATCAGCGTCGCGTCTTCCATTAGATTTGGGTGGTCGGCGAGTTCCTCGATCAGCTCGGCACTGGCCAGTTTTATGGTTGCCAAGGGGGTACCCAATTCATGAGCGGCGGCCGCGACGACGCCGCCAATATCGGTGAGTTTCTGTTCGCGGGACAGGGCCATTTGCGTTGCGGCCAGGGCATCAGACATGGCGTGAACCTCTGCCGTGACCCGGCTGGCATAGAGGCCGAGGAATATTACACCAATGACGATCGCCGTCCAGAAGCCGAGAACGAAGTCCGGCGGCATTTGCATAACAAAACCCTGACGAGTTTGGAGGGGGATGTGCCATATGGTTACCACGCTCACCATTGCGATGGTTGCCGCTCCAATGAACGCTGTTGATGCGGGTTTCAGTGCGGTTGCGGAGATTGTGACGGGTGCCAGGATCAGCAGAGCAAATGGATTATTGAGACCGCCGGTTAAAGACAGAAGAAAGGCTAGTTGCGCGATGTCAAATAGCAGCATCCAGGCCACTTCGGCCTCGGACAGCCGCTTGTTTTCTGGAAACACGAACATTGCGACGAGGTTGGCAATTATTGAAATGCCGATGGCTAGGAAACACAGGCCAAGATTCAAATCCAGGTCGAACATGCGCTGGGCAATGGTAATGGCGACAAGCTGGCCAAGGATGGCGAACCAACGCAGCACAATTAAGGTGCGCAACCGAACCCAATTGGAGCGGTTCTCGCGCGGGTCGAAACTGGCTTCGTCGATCATCACAACCTCGTGGGTGGGTCAAGCTGTCCTGTTGTAGCCGGGCTGTTCGTGCCGGATCAATGAACCAAATCCATGTTTGAGGATCCGAGTAATGATGAAGCTTTATGCATCAGTGGCAGCCGTTGCTCTGGCGACGATTGTCGGAGGGACAGCTGTTTGGACAATATTGCGCCCCGGGCATGATTGCCCTGGAGCTGCGGTTGCCGGGGGGAGCGCGGCGATTGGCGGGCCGTTTGAGTTGTTGAATGCTGATGCGGAGATCGTCACCGATGTCGATATCATTGACGGGCCGACGCTGATTTACTTTGGCTATACCTTTTGCCCGGATGTTTGCCCATTTGATGTGGCACGGAATGTCCTGGCTGTAGATATTCTGGCGGAACAGGGAATTGAAGTGACGCCGGTCTTTATTTCAGTTGACCCGGAGCGCGACACACCTGAAATCGTTGGAGAATATGCAAACGACATGCACCCAACAATGATTGGGCTGACGGGCACCCCAGACCAAGTGAAGGCCGCCAGCCTTGCCTATAAGACCTACTACGCAAAAGGCGAGGGCGAGGGGGATTTCTACCTGATGAACCACTCGACTTTCACCTATTTAATGTTCCCGGACAAAGGTCTGATGAGCTATTTCAACCGCGATGTGTCCCCGGAAGCTATGGCAGAGGAAACAGCCTGCCATATCGCGAATGTGTAGCCAGCATTTGACGATGCTGCACCAGCAAACTAGGGTCATTCGGACGAAATAGGGATGCGCGGATGTCTGAGAGACAAATGAAGGATATCGGGCCAGATAAGACACTATTGCTTGTGGACGACGATGAGCCGTTTCTGCGCCGGTTAGCGCGTGCCATGGAAAAACGCGGGTTCGAAGTAGAGACGGCGGATTCTGTTGCGGCGGGAACAGCAATTGCCACGGCCCGACCGCCGGCTTTCGCGGTTGTCGATTTACGACTTGAGGACGGCAACGGACTGGATGTGGTCGAGCGCATCCGCGAGCGGCGCGCTGACAGTAAAGTGGTTGTACTGACAGGATATGGCGCTATCGCGACGGCGGTTGCCGCCGTAAAAATCGGCGCAACGGATTACCTTTCAAAACCAGCTGACGCCAACGATGTGACGGCAGCTTTGCTTGCTTCAGATGACGAGATGCCTCCACCGCCGGAAAACCCCATGAGTGCAGATCGAGTGCGTTGGGAGCATATTCAGAGAGTATATGAGCTGTGCGACCGCAATGTTAGTGAGACTGCGCGACGGCTGAATATGCATCGACGCACGTTGCAAAGGATACTGGCGAAACGGTCGCCAAGGTAGGTTTTTATGGGGCTTTGCCCCATGCCCCAAAGTGTTTCCCGACAGAAGAAGTTGATTGTCTACCGAGGCTGTGGGGCGGTCTGGGTAAAGGATGAGCGGCTCGCGATCTCATCAACGGCGGCTTCCATGTTGGGGCGTCCTCGCCAATTTGGTCCGCCGCGCACATCCATCCAAAGAACAGTTGAAGAAAGGGCAATATTGGGTAACGTGATGCCTTGTCCCAATTCGCCTGATGGTATAAGACTTTCGAGCCAGTCCAATGTCTTTTGAAGGCGCTCAAGATGACGTTCGGCAGGGTCATATCCGATAGTATTCTCGCGCACTGGTCCGAGACCGGTCCAGTCCTGATATTTGGCGGCAACCAAAGCGTCGCAGGCCTGGAGAATGGTCATCAGTATCTGGCGCTGTGACTGTGGTGCGTAGGCATCGGTTGGTTTGCCAGCCATTTCCCAAAGATGTTCAAGAACAAGGAACGTCGGAAACACGGCAGTGCCATCCGGCATGATCAGGGCGGGAACCTGGCCAAGAGGGTTGGCGCGAAACAGGTCCGGCGTCGGTGGAAATTCCTGTTGGGTTGGAGTGACTGGCAGATTCCATTCCATGATCAGAATGCGCGCCATGCGCGCGAAGGGTGATCCGGGGAAAAAAGTGAGCTGTATATTGTCCATGTCAGACATCTTTCAACAGGCGTTTGTGCTGAGCAATGTAATCGTTACGCACGTCAACAGGGGGCCGAAGTCTTAGCTTTAGTCCCTGAATATGGGTTTCGTCATGGGTGCCGAAGAAGCGATTGGCTTCGGTAAGCGTGAACCCGGCCAATTGCACGGCTTCGAGCCACGCGGATATCTTGTCGGCTTTTTTGATCTGGCGTTTTACCTGGGCCGGGATCATTGCGGGAAGGCCAAAACGAATATGGACGGCTGCCGCAAGGCGATCATCCAATGCGCCGTAGCCAGGACCAACTGCGGCTTTGACCGGCGAGATCATATCTCCGATGACATATTCCGGCGCATCATGCAGCAAGGCGGCAAGGCGCCACTTTGCGGGCGCTTTGGGATTTATGCGCGCAAATATCTCTTCCACGAGCAGTGAGTGCTCGGCGACTGAATAGGGGAAATCACCCTTTGTCTGGCCGTTCCACCGCGCGACGAAGGCCAATCCATGGGCGATATCTTCGATCTCGATGTCCATAGGGGTTGGGTCGAGTAAATCGAGGCGGCGGCCGGAAAGCATACGTTGCCAGGCGCGGGGAGGGGGTTTTGAGCGTGACATATTGAGAACGCTTGTGATCTGAGTGGCTGGTCGGGGTCAAGGTAGTTGGGTTTAAAACCATGCCCATCGGCAATTTATTCAATAGTTACCGGGTCGGCATGAAAATACCCCAATATCGGCCTTCTTTCAGGCGTAATTGAAGAGAAGGATTGAGTCAGAAGCGTTCAACTTTGAGCTAAATCAGAGGCTTCTGGATACGATTTCGAAACAATACGATTGGCATAATAAGTAACGACAGACGGGAGGAATGACAGGCAAAGCGGTGCATGCACCGCAGAAAGGAGACTATGATGCGACGCATCTTACCAAGCCTGGTCCTTCTGATGGCGATTACGCCAACTGCAGTATCTGCTCAGAATAATTGCGCGGCGCGCGATAGCGTTGTTGAAAAGCTGAAAGGCGGCTACGGCGAAACGTTTGCTGGTGGCGGCTTGCAAAACTCAAACCGTGTTTTTGAAGTTTGGCACTCGACCGAAAAAGGCACCTGGACCATTCTAATGACGATGGCAAATGGTACAACGTGCATTATGGCGTCGGGCACCAATTGGCGGGATGGATTTCCCGCGATTAACCAACCAGCAGGTATAAAAAGCTAAGCGCGGTTGCCGGGTCGTGGACCCGGTGCTAAGTGACCCGCAAACCTATGTAGGAGCGGGTTAATGCCGAAGGATTATGTAGTAAAAGATATCTCGCTGGCTGCGTTTGGCCGTCGAGAGCTGGACATTGCCGAGACCGAGATGCCTGGTCTGATGGCACTGCGCGAAGAATTCGCAGACAAGAAGCCGCTGAAGGGCGCGCGAATTGCCGGTTCTTTGCACATGACAATCCAAACCGCTGTTTTGATTGAGACTCTGATTGAGTTGGGCGCTGAAGTGCGCTGGGCGTCGTGCAACATCTTTTCGACGCAGGATCACGCCGCGGCGGCTATTGCTGACGGTGGCACACCTGTCTTTGCGGTTAAGGGCCAATCGCTTGAAGAACACTGGGATTATCAGGATCGCATTTTCCTGTTCGACGATGGCGCGAATATGATTCTGGACGATGGCGGCGATGCCACGCTGTATATTCTATTGGGTGCACGCGTTGAGAGCGGCGAGACTGATCTGATCGAAGTGCCGCAATCGGAAGAAGAGGTTGCTGTTTTCAATCAGATCAAGAAGCGCATGGCGTCTGATCCCGGTTGGTTCACCAAGCAACGAGACTTGATCCAAGGTGTTTCCGAGGAAACAACCACCGGTGTGCACCGTCTTTATGAGCTGGTGAAAGAAGGTCGGCTGCCTTTCCCGGCGATCAATGTGAACGACAGCGTTACGAAGTCGAAATTCGACAACAAATACGGCTGTAAGGAATCGCTGGTGGACGGTATTCGCCGGGCCACGGATACGATGATGGCAGGCAAGGTTGCTGTCGTTTGCGGTTATGGCGATGTTGGCAAGGGATCGGCAGCTTCTCTGAGGGGCGCGGGCGCAAGGGTCAAAGTAACCGAAGTAGATCCAATTTGTGCGCTGCAGGCTGCCATGGACGGGTTTGAGGTGACCTTGTTGGAAGATGAGGTCGCGACGGCCGATATCTTTATCACAACGACGGGCAACAAGGACGTGATCCGCATCGAGCATATGCGCGAGATGAAGGATATGGCGATTGTTGGAAACATTGGTCACTTCGACAATGAAATTCAGATCGCAAACCTGAAGAACCACAAGTGGACGAATATCAAAGAGCAGGTGGATATGATCGAGATGCCGTCGGGCAATCGTATGATCCTTCTGTCCGAGGGGCGTTTGTTGAACCTGGGCAATGCCACCGGGCATCCTTCGTTTGTGATGTCGGCGTCATTTACCAATCAGGTTCTGGCTCAGATTGAGCTTTGGACTAAAGGCGATGAATACGAGAACAAGGTCTATATTCTGCCAAAGCATCTGGATGAGAAGGTAGCCAAACTGCATCTTGCTAAGGTTGGCGCGAAACTGACCGAACTAAAGCCGGAGCAGGCGGACTATATCGGCGTGAAGCCGGAAGGCCCGTTTAAGGCTGATCACTACCGCTATTGATCGCGGATGAGGATATTAGGCGGCGTCTGGATTGGGCGCCGCCTTTTTGCTGCTTAAAACAGCGTTAGAATGAGACTCATTATCCCACAGCCGAAAGTCGCGTAACCTCCGTCGATCAGGGTGAGATTGAGCGGACGCATCGTGTATGTGTTGTTGATCAGGATCCACGGCGAAATGAAGAAGGCCCCAACGCCCAAGCCCGACAACAATCCTTTGCCGACAGAGTCAATTCCGGCCATTCCGAACATATGCCGCATCATGCCGGCGACGACTAAAATCGCGACAAATGAAATGACGTAAGGTGTAGGCGTGCTGGAGTTTTTCGGATTGCCATCCTCACCAACGGGCACGCCAGATACAGCCATCCATTGCTTGGCAAGTTTCATGTACCATAGGCTGCCAAATGCCCATGCACCGATTGCAGCCGCGATGATGTTGATGAGTTCCATGAATTACGCCCCTCTTTGATTGATTTTCGAAACTATGGAATGACATAGATTGGCGAACCAAGTCCATTTAACTCGGTTTAGTCACTTAGATCGGCCATGTTGCAGACGATCTTCCATTCTTCCTGGCTGACGGGCTGAACGGAAAGGCGGGTATTGTTGACAAGCACCATCTGCGAAAGTCGTTCATCTGACTTGATGTCCTGAAGGGTGACGGCGGTTTCAACAGGCCGCACCGCTTTGATATCAACGCACTCCCAGCGTTCATCATCTGTGGTGCTGTCCGGATGGGACTCGGCAATGACTTCAACAATTCCGACGACTGCCTTTTCCTTCTGCGAATGGTAGAAAAAGCCGCGATCACCAATTTTCATATCGCGCATATGATTGCGTGCCTGGTAGTTGCGAACACCATCCCACTCTTCGCCAACCTCGCCCTTGGCAACCTGATCGTTCCAACCCCAGGTGGAAGGTTCGGATTTAAATAGCCAATAGCGCATGATCACTCCTTTCGAACTGGTCTGGACAAAAGATTGCCGACCGCAGTTGAAACGTCCAGAGTTCCTTGGGTAACGGCAGCAACGGCTTGAGTTAGCGGCATATCAAGACCCGACCTATCAGCATCCTGAGCGATGGCAGCAGCTGTTGCAATGCCTTCAATAGTAGATGCCGCTGGGGGTTCGGAACGTCCGAATTGCTGACCGGCGTTGAAATTTCGGGACTTTTCCGATGTGCATGTGAGAACCAGATCGCCAAGGCCCGAAAGCCCATGAAGCGTCTCTAACAAAGCCCCTTTTGATGCTGCATATCGTGACATCTCGGCAAATCCGCGTGCGATGACAGAGGCGCGGGCGCTGTCGCCGAAGCCAGCACCAATGGCCATGCCAGCGGCCAGTGCGATGACATTTTTGAGCGCTCCACCAAGTTCGGCGCCGATTGTATCAGTCGTTCGGTAGAGCCGAAGTCTGGGACGAGACAGAGCCTCTTGAATTGTTTCGGCCCTCGCATCTTCCTTTGCTGCAAGAACAAGGGCAGTGGGCAATCCCTTGGCGATATCGGCGGCAAAACTGGGTCCGGTGAGTAGTGCTGGCGACGCCGACGGAAGAACCGCGTGAATTGTCTCGACAGGGCCAAGCCCTGTGCGTCGGTCGATACCCTTGCAACAAGCGACGAGCGTTCGGTTTGCCAGGCCAGGCGAATTTGCCAAGAAACCGCTGAGCTGTTGGGTGGGCACGGCGAGAAGGCAGATATTTGCCTTCACATCGTCGATATTCGTTTGAATAGTCAATGAATCGGGCAAACTGTGCCCCGGCAAGCGTGGGCCCGATTTGCGGGACTTGGACATTTGACGGGCTACGTCGGCATCGCGGCACCAAAGCGATACCTGCGATCCATCCAAGGAAAGGGCGAGCGCAAGGGATGTGCCGAAAGCACCTGCACCCAGTACACCTATCTCAGTCATGCTTTGGCTCCTTTCTTGCCCGAGCCAATCAGGGCAGGGGGGCGGGGGTCAAGGGGCCAGCGTGGCCTTGCGATTAGCGGGGTCATCCCCGAATGGTCGATGTTGCGCAGTTCGATGCCCGCCCATGCGATCATCGCGGCATTGTCGGTGCAGAGCGACAAAGGCGGGGCGACGAAGGCAACGCCCAAATCGGCTGCTACAGTCTCTAATGCTTGGCGAATTAGGGTGTTTGCCGCGACCCCACCCGCAACCGCCAGAGCAGGGTTTTCCGGAGAAACGGATAGAAATTCGGTGATGGCACGGCGAGATTTTTCGACCAGAACGTCGCAGACGGCGGCTTGGAAACTTGCACATAGATCCGCGCGGTCCTGTTGGCGCAACCCCTGGTGTTGTTCGATCAGCTTGTCGCGTTCGCGCAGCACCGCAGTTTTCAAACCAGAGAAACTCATGTCGCAGCCCGGACGAGACAAAAGTGGCCGAGGGAGTGCGAAACGGGTGCCGTCGCCTTTTTCTGCTTCGGCCTGAACGGCAGGGCCACCTGGTTGCGATAGACCAAGGAGGCGCGCCACTTTGTCGAATGCCTCGCCCGGCGCATCATCAATTGTACTTCCAAGGCGTAGGAAGTTGTCAGGCCCGTGGACAATGACGAATTGGCAATGGCCGCCGGAAACAAGCAGCATAAGGTAAGGAAACGAAAGATCATCGGTGAGGCGCGGGGTGAGGGCGTGACCTGCCAGATGATTGACCCCGATCAGAGGTTTCCCAGCGCCTGCTGCCAATCCGCGTGCCGTCATGACACCTGATAAGACGCCGCCGATCAGACCAGGCCCTGCAGTGACCGATATGGCATCAATCTGGGTCAGGTCGACATTTGCCTGTTTTAGTGCCTGTTCCACCGCGACATCTAATTTTTCGGCATGGGCGCGGGCAGCAATTTCGGGGACGACGCCGCCAAAAGCTGCATGGAGTGTTGCTTGGTCGGTCACAACAGATGACAGTATTGCGCGGTCTGACCGGACAACTGCCGCAGCGGTGTCATCGCAGCTGGACTCGATACCAAGAACAATGTCGGTCATGGGTTACCTTGCGTCGTGGTCGTGAGGCAGGTAACACCGGGGCGGCCCTCAGACAAGCGATCACGTCGAGATGACAACTGGCACCGCCACACTGCTTTTGACGCGACCTTTGGCGCAATCCGAGGAGTTCCTGGCGTCCTGCGAAGGTGAACTGGGCGTTCGTGTTCCGGTCGTGATCTCGCCGATTCTTAGAATTTCTGACGTTGGTGAGATTCCGAATCTTGAAAGCTATCAAACGATAATTGTGACGTCCGGGAATGCTGTTGCGAGACTTGGCCGAGAGGGCATTTTGGCTGGTAGGAATGTTGCTTGCGTTGGCGAGAAGACGGCCCAGGCGGCACGGGATCATGGTGCAACAGCACGGGCGCTTGGAGCGGATGTAGAAGCGTTTATTGCCGCCTCGCAGAGCCTTGAAGGTCGTTGTCTGTATCTGCGCGGCCGGCATGTCAGCGTCGATCTGGTCGAACGTTTGGCTGAGATTGGCATCAACTGCGATGAGGTGGCGATATACGACCAGATAGCGCAGCCTATTTCAAAAGCGGCGAGTGTCATCTTATCCGGTGATGTACCGATTGTTGCGCCAATATTTTCGCGCAGATCAGCACAATTGTTAGCGGCGCATTGCCAGGATCGAAAAGGGCTAAGCGTTCTGGCCGTAAGCGATGCGGTGGCCAAAGAATGGACGGGTTCGGGACGAGTTATCGTCGCCGATGAGCCGACTTCCGAAGCAATGTGTGCTGCGACAATTGCATTGCTATAGATGGGTTGCCTTGTTGGGCTGCGTCGCGATGATTAAGCTCTGATATGAAGTAACGGCCCGTAATTCGGGCCATGCGGTAAAGAGGATATCTGGCTTTGGCTCGCACGAAGAATTCGTCTAAAGGCCCGAAAAAAAACGAAGAAACGCATGAAGAAATCGTTGATGGCGACGATAAGAACCAATCGACAAACGAAATACCTAGCGAATCGTCGGACATAGAAGACGCCGTCGTGGTGGTCGAAGAGGCGGAAGACGCTAGTAGCGACAAAAATGTGGAAAGCAGCGAGACAGTGGAACCGCAGCCAGAGAACGGGGCTGCGGAGACTGAAGCTGAAACGGCAAACTCTGAACACGAGGTGCCGGAAGCTCCAACCAGACCTGAAGCTATACCTGCAACTGAAGCCGTCGAAACTGCGGCGAACAGTGGATCTGGGCTTGGGGTCGTTGTTGGCGGTGTGGTTGCGGGCGCGTTGGGATTTTTAATCGGGGCGTTTGCATTGCCGGATCAAGAGATGGCATCTGACCCGGAAGTTGCCGCTAGGCTGTCTGCACAGTCGGACAGAATTGCCGCACTTGGCGCTCGCATTGATGCGTTGCCGGATGCACCGGACAATTCGGGCATCATCGGGGACATTGATGTCTTACGGGTCCAAGTGGCCGGTGTTTCGGATCGGTTGGAACAATTGACAAGCGCAACCGAGGCATTGTCGGCGGAAATTGAAGGAATTGAGTCGCGACCAGCAGTGTTGACGCCCGACGGCGAAGCCGCGTTGGCGCTGCAACTGCGGGATTTCCAGTCGGAATTGGACCGCGTTACCGAGTCCGCTCGTTCCGAGATTGAAGAGGCCAAAGAGCGCGCCAGCCAAATTGAAGCAGACGCGATCAAAGAAGCTGAGCTTTCCAGGCAAAGAGCTGCGATGGCACAGATCATGGCTGCATTGGAAAGCGGAGAGGCTTACAGCGGCGCATTGGTTGAGCTTGGCGATGTGCCAGGCGCGCTGTCGGCCTTTGCCGAAGACGGTGTGCCAACGATGGCCGACCTTCAGGACGCGTTTCCAGAGGGTGCCCGTGAAGTCTTGCGCAACACGCATAGTGTTCCAGATGAAGCCAGCGCGGCTGATCGGGTTACAGCGTTTTTGAAACGTCAAACCAATGCACGCTCGTTGTCACCACGTGATGGTGACGATCCGGACGCGGTTTTGTCTCGTGCAGAGGCCGCATTGAACGATGGTGATATTGCGACCGCAGTTGCTGAAGTTAGTGCACTTCCGGCTGAGGCTCGCGCCCCTATGGAGCTGTGGCTGGCCGATGCGGGTGATCGGTTGGCGGCGACTGACGCTGCCCGAATGCTGTCAGAAGCTTTACAGTAAGGATGATTGATTGATGCTTTGGTCTTTGTCGAGAATTATCCTTTTTGTAGCGCTTGTGGGCGCTGCAGCCTGGGGGGCTGGATATCTGTTGGAAGCCGAAGGCGGAGTGCGCATTTCGGTAGCAGACACTGAGTTTACTCTGGATGCTTTGGTGTCCGTTCTGGCGTTGATTGCGCTTTTGATTGGTCTGTGGATTGCCCTGAAGCTGACGGGGTTTGTGGTTGCTTTCCTTCGGTTCTTGAACGGCGATGAAACTGCGATCACTCGGTATTTTGCCCGAAACCGTGAACGTCGGGGGTATGACACCCTTGCCGAGGGGATGATGGCGTTGGCATCAGGCGATGGTCGCACAGCCTTAAATAAAGCCGAGAAGGCGGAAAGATTTCTTCAACGTCCTGATCTGACAACACTTTTGACGGCTCAGGCAGCTGAGATGTCGGGCGACCGAGCCCGCGCCGAAGTGGCGTATCGCCGTTTATTGAAGGACGACAGGACTCGGTTCGTCGGTGTTCGCGGAATAATGCTGCAAAAGCTCAATGAGGGCGACACGGATATGGCGTTGAAGTTGGCAGGCAAAGCCTTTGCGCTGAAGCCCCGCTCCGAAGAGACGCAAGATATCCTGTTGAAACTGCAGGCCGGTTCCGGCGACTGGACCGGCGCACGCAGCACACTGGGTGCCAAGCTGAAGTATAGTTCGCTACCGCGCGATGTTCACAAGCGACGCGATGCGGTTCTGGCTTTGGGCGAAGCGCGGGACATATTGGACGAAGATAAAACAATCGAGGCGCGAGAGGCGGCAATTACAGCCAATCGCCTTTCCCCAGACCTTATTCCGGCGGGCATCTTGGCGTCGGATGGATATGTCGAACAGGGCAAACCGAAATACGCGACCCGCGTCATCCGCAAAGCCTGGACGGCGTCACCGCACCCGAGTTTGGCAGCGGCGTTTGCGCGCATTCAACCGGACGAAACACCTGCCGAACGGATCAAGCGGTTTCGCGTTTTGACTGCGCAGCACAATGATCATGCGGAAATTAAGATGCTTGAGGCCGAATTGCAGATCGCAGCGGAAGATTTCCCGGCTGCGCGCAAAGCCATGGGGGACTTAGTGGAAACTGATCCGACTATGCGCTCGTTGACGATAATGGCTGCGATTGAGCGAGGGTCTGGTGCCGATGACGTGGTCGTCAAAGGTTGGTTGGCCCGTGCTTTGAATGCCCCGCGAGATCCTCAGTGGGTTTGCGAGAGCTGCGGAACCGTGCATGGCGAATGGCATCCGGTTTGTGGAAATTGTGATGCCTTTGATTCCCTTGACTGGACCCGACCCGCCGAGCAGGCGACATCGATGGTCACAGGGTCGGAGATGCTGCCGTTGATTGTGGGTCAGATAGAATCGCCGCAAGAGCTGGAGGAAACATCAGACGCACCCGCGGATGAAGAGAAAGTAAATAGTTCTGAGGGATCGGATGATCTGACCGCACCGGAACCGGATGATGGACCAGAGCAGGAAAAAATCGAAATCATCGTTGAAGCGAAAACGGCGAAATCTCAGCAGGAGCCGCCGGACTATTCGATTATCGACGCTGGTGTAACAGAAGGTGAAGCTGGGTCGGGCAGGTCGAATTAAGGCTTGAAACGAATGCCATTTGAGGCTGAGAGCATCACTTTCGCGGGCTTGCAGTAGAATTAAAAATGGCTAAACGGTCGCGGCTGTTCGGGCAGTTGCAAGCCGGTGGTTTGCGCTGACGACGGCAAGTCGAGGAAGTATGTTTGGGTCGTATTGCAGGCCAATTGCCGCTGTAGCTCAGATGGTAGAGCACGTCATTCGTAATGATGGGGTCGGAGGTTCGAGTCCTCTCAGCGGCACCAAAACAGACTCGTCGGTCTGTGACACCCCCTAACACTTTGAACGGTAACGCTATTTGCGCGGTTCTAGCCCCCTTAATTCGGTGGTATTGAAGACGGTCTGCAAAGGCCAGTTTGAGGACGGTGCGGCGGAGGGCAATGTGAGCTGTTTCCCAGAGTTTCCAAGGGCTTGCGAGAAATGTGAGGACAGGTTCTAGTTTTTCCTCATACGTTCCGCCTGTTTGGCCAGTTGTTCGGCAAAGATTGTCTGACTTCAGCGCTTATGGTCCAGTTTAGTGCTATTTGATAAGGGAGGGTTTGTTGCTCATCGTAACCACCAAGGAGTGGAGATGAGACAGACATCCGGACGAAAGAGCCACGGCGAGAAGATCGTTAAAGACATCCGCCGCGCTACCCGCAAGCAGTATTCTGCCGAAGAGAAGATCAGGATCGTGCTGGACGGCTTGAAGGGCGAGGATAGTATTGCCGAGCTGTGCCGTCGCGAAGGTATCGCCCAAAGCCTGTATTACAGTTGGTCCAAGGAGTTCCTTGAGGCTGGGAAGAAACGACTGGCCGGTGATACGGCCCGTGCCGCGTCGACGACTGAAGTGAAAGACCTGCGCCGTGAAGCCCGAGAGCTGAAGGAGGTCGTTGCCGAGCAAACCCTTGAACTACGCTTGCTCAAAAAAAGCATGCTCGGGGATGGGGGCGACTAAGAATGAGATATCCTGCATCTGAGAAGATCGAGATTATCCGGCTCGTTGAACGGTCGCACCTGCCGGCCAAACGGACGCTGGACAAGCTGGGCATCCCCAAGACCACGTTCTATCGCTGGTGCGACCGGTATGAGTCCGGTGGCCCCGAGGCATTGGAGGACCGCAGCCCCAAGCCGTCGCGAGTTTGGAACCGCATCCCCGACAAAGTGCGCCAGCGGATCGTCAATCTGGCGCTGAACGAGAGCGAACTATCGCCCCGCGAGTTGGCCGTAAGATTCACCGATGTGGAAAGGTATTTTGTGTCAGAGTCTTCGGTGTATCGCGTCCTCAAAGAACACGATCTGATCACCAGCCCCGCCTATGTCGTTCTGAAAGCAGCCGATGAGTTCAGGGACAAGACGACGGCGTCCAACCAGCTTTGGCAGACTGACTTCACCTATCTCAAGGTCATCGGTTGGGGCTGGTTCTACCTCAGCATGATCCTGGACGACTACAGCAGCTACATCATTGCCTGGAAGCTCTGCACGACGATGAAGACGACAGATGTAACCGACACGCTGGACCTGGCGCTCGAAGCCTCGGATTGCGATCAGGCTACAGTGCTACACAAGCCGCGGTTGCTCAGCGATAATGGCTCAAGTTACGTCTCTGGCGAGTTGGCCGGCAGGCTGGAAGATCGGCAAATGGATCACGTCCGAGGTGCGCCGTATCACCCGCAGACCCAGGGCAAGATAGAGCGTTGGCATCAGACCTTGAAGAACCGCATCTTGCTGGAAAACTATTACTTGCCAGGTGACCTCACGCAGCAGATCGACGCCTTCGTCGACCACTACAACCATCAGCGATATCACGAGAGCCTGCAGAACCTGACGCCCGCTGACGTCTACTTCGGACGCGGTCAAACCATTCTGAAACAACGACAAAGGACCAAACAGAAAACCATCGAAACACGCCGCTTGATTCACCGCAAAACGGCCGAATAATCAAACAATCTAGATGAGCCAGATACTCTCTCATTTCAGGCCGCTCTGAAGACCATTATCTCTGAAGACGGGCATACTAGGCTGCCAATGACCGCAATGTCGATCGATGTAGAAGCTCTGAACGAGGTTATAAAGCGCCGCGAAATATCATTTGTCTAGTCGACCAGACCCGCACTTTCCAGATATCCGACCATCCCTTCGATATTAAGCTCGCGCCAGGCATCGTATTGGCCCCAATCTGAATAGGCGTCCATTGTCACATCGGCTTTCAACTGCTCGATCGATTTGTCGTCTTTCAGGCCGGCCAGCACCGCAGCGCGCAGGCCGGTCATATATTATCCAAGCGCATCCTCAAGATCAGCCTTGGTGCCCACACTGCCATGCCCAGGCGCGAATATTTCGAAGTCGATCGTCAACGCCGTTTCAATTTGGGCAATCCAATCGTCAATATTTGCTCCCCCAAAATTTCGGAATGGAAGGCGTTTTGGCGCCGCTACATCAACGATGAAAGCCACATTCTCGGGGCGGACCACGGTTACAAGCATATGGTTGTCATGCCCACTGCCAAGATTTGTCATCTCGAAAGTCTTGCCGCCAATTTCCATGACATGGGTGTCACTCACGCGCATGTCGGGCACCACCCCGTCAATGGCGTCTGGAGCGTCTTCATGGGCAATCGTCACGGCGTCCGGGTGCGCGTTGCCGCCAGACGCGTGGTCGCCATGACTATGGGAATAGATCAAATGGGTCACTGGCATCTCTGCAACTTCAGAAAGATTGTCGTTCAACCAATTTCCTGCCTCCGAATTGATCGGATCGATGCGCACCGTGCCTTCGGCTGTCGAAACGATCAGTGACATGTGAAAATTGTTCTGGAACAAATACACATCGCCTGCCACGTGGTGGAACTTTCGGGTCGTGTCTTGCGCAAAAGCAGGCAAGGCAAGGGCTGCGCATAACGCCGCAATAGATATAGTCCGTAACATCTTCATCACTCCCTGCGTTGTTTTAAGTAGGGATAGCCTGAAGCAACAGCGGGTATAGGCACAAGAAGTTTGTCAGCACTTATTTGTGAGGACTTGCGGACAGTAGGCGCTGATGGCTACAGCATAAGCGCTTTGTTCACCTTGGCTGCTTTGCTCTGGTACTTAGTAACATCAACCCCACGCTCTGATAGTGCATCGGAAAGTTCAGTTTCGCTAAGCGCCTCGATTGCCTGTTTCGTCATCTTCATGAAATTGATCTTTCGTTTGTATGGCGGGTTTGTTTCACCGAAAAAGCTGCGGTTCTCAAACGTAAATTCGTCGGCGTATTTGCCCATGAAGTATGACAGAAACGTGTTGATACTTGCCCGAATGCGCGGGTCAGCCTCTGATAGGTGCGATGAGGTTTCCAGCGTCTCCAGCATCAGATTGGACCACAGTTCCGCTCCTTTTTCGTTCATCAGTTGCATCGCGTTGTGCGTGTGATGAATGTTCAGCCGGTATTCCGCGCCATGGTAGTAGGGTCCGCCGCCCATTACATCGATCCACATCGATGCTTGTGTGTTGATGTGATGATTGATGCCACCGACACGCTCGAAAACGGACTTGAACCAGTCATCTTGTGTAAAGACGCGCTGATAGAAGCTCTGGACGAGCGCCACGATAGAGCCCTGACCAAGCACAGAGTACAATTGCCAGAACTGGATCGGCTTTGACACTTCACTTGGTGCTGTCAGCGACAGTATTTCCGCCATGCGGTGAGCTTCAGCCGGCAATAAATCCTTGGCCACTGCAGATTGGATGTAATCCCGTTGGATCTTTTCGGTCATATACCCGGGTCGCGTCGGGAACTTGGGAAGGTCAGCGTGTGCCATGTTAATCTTTCGCGGGTTCTCTCACCCCTTGTGATGCAAGGTTTCGTTTCGCCGATGCGGCGCCTTCGATGCCGGACCGATGACGTATGAAAGGAGCCCGTGAGATTCAACCCATGCAACAATTGATGGGCCTAGGGCGAGAAAAGGCAATTCTTCTTAGAGGAGGATTCCAGAAAGATGCTCAGTGGAAGACGGTCGCGACGTTTCGCCGTAAAGCGATCGGCCCAAACCGGCCATTGAACAAAGATCATAACGGCGTGCTCCAGCATTCCGAAAGCCGACGTTCATTGATATTGCCGCATTTCGAGTGCTCAGAGGTCGGCTAAGCGGGACGGAGCCGCCTTTTGCTGCTGCGGTTTTCGCTGGTGCAGCATCCGTTCGCAGGTGCAGCAGCGATCTTTCGGCGGTGCAGCCGACTTCACCAAACCAGCCATTCAACTTGAGCATTGCACGGCAATTTCAAACTGATCTTTCGCTGCGCCTTGGTCGAACTCGTAGGTCGCTGGACAAAACCGACATTCCTTTTTCACTCTTCGCTGACGCAGCAAATAGTCGTCAACGCGGAACGCTTTTCGCTACGATGCCGTTTACTTTACGGAAGCAGCCATGCGATGTCGTTGCGAGGCGCAGAACTGAACTGCTATTTCGCCGCACGCTGCCGGAACCGCTGAAAAGCGGGGCTGTGCACGCCGGATAGCTCAACTATTTGTCGATAACCGGCAAGCGATAATAACGTTCACACCGAACTCGAAGTGAGCGTTCATAAATCAGTGCCTATGCCAAAGTGAGTAAACCTTCCTTGATCAGTTGAGCCGTTAAAGTCGACGCATTTTGAAAATGGTGTGCCTTCAAACCAACGGCCATCGCTCCTTCACAATTGCCCTTGTTGTCATCGACAAAGAGCGTCTCTGAAGCGGTAAGTTCGTTTCTCGAGATGCATAGCTCGAATATCTCTGGGCTTGGTTTGATCAGCCCTTCACGCGCTGACACCAGCACATCGGTCATTCGGTCAACTTGCGGAACTGTTGTTCTTGCAGCCTGAAAACTTTCTTCAGCAGCGTTTGTCAGGCCAAGAACGTTGACGCCGCTGTTGATGAGTTCGTTGACGAGGTTTGGCATACCTTCTACCGGGTCTCGGTGGGCATCCTGCAATTTCGCATAGTATGCATCAAATATGTCAGCGTCATTGGGGTGGTTGTCGGCGACCCACATGAAACCCTCGGCCCAGCTTCGGCCACGATCCTGCTCTGTGTTCCATGCAAAAAACTCAATCTCCTCGAATTTTGCTAACATATCTGACTTGCTTGGAAAAAAATCGGACAGAGCATTATATGGCTCCCAACGTACAAGGACATTTCCGAAATCAAAAATGACGTTCTTTAGCATACGGCAGTTCTTTCGGTGAGCGTAATGAACAGTAGAGGAAGTTACTCAACTGCCAGGAGAGCCTGAACAACGTCACACCCGCCGACGTCTACTTCGGGCGTGACAAAGCCATTCTAAGACAACGGGAAAGGATCAAACGAAAGACGCTCGAAGCGCGGCGCTTGCATCACAGACAGCGCGCCGCATAATAACATCAACCAGACGAGCCAAACTCTTTACTTGTTTAAGCAACTCTTGGTTCCCAAAACCCTGACGACGGACACTGCAGGCTCTCGTGATATCGCTGATGGTTGTAGTGGTCGACGAAGGCGTCGATCTGCTGCGTGAGGTCACCTGGCAAGTAATAGTTTTCCAGCAAGATGCGGTTCTTCAAGGTCTGATGCCAACGCTCTATCTTGCCCTGGGTCTGCGGGTGATACGGCGCACCTCGGACGTGATCCATTTGCCGATCTTCCAGCCTGCCGGCCAACTCGCCAGAGACGTAACTTGAGCCATTATCGCTGAGCAACCGCGGCTTGTGTAGCACTGTAGCCTGATCGCAATCCGAGGCTTCGAGCGCCAGGTCCAGCGTGTCGGTTACATCTGTCGTCTTCATCGTCGTGCAGAGCTTCCAGGCAATGATGTAGCTGCTGTAGTCGTCCAGGATCATGCTGAGGTAGAACCAGCCCCAACCGATGACCTTGAGATAGGTGAAGTCAGTCTGCCAAAGCTGGTTGGACGCCGTCGTCTTGTCCCTGAACTCATCGGCTGCTTTCAGAACGACATAGGCGGGGCTGGTGATCAGATCGTGTTCTTTGAGGACGCGATACACCGAAGACTCTGACACAAAATACCTTTCCACATCGGTGAATCTTACGGCCAACTCGCGGGGCGATAGTTCGCTCTCGTTCAGCGCCAGATTGACGATCCGCTGGCGCACTTTGTCGGGGATGCGGTTCCAAACTCGCGACGGCTTGGGGCTGCGGTCCTCCAATGCCTCGGGGCCACCGGACTCATACCGGTCGCACCAGCGATAGAACGTGGTCTTGGGGATGCCCAGCTTGTCCAGCGTCCGTTTGGCCGGCAGGTGCGACCGTTCAACGAGCCGGATAATCTCGATCTTCTCAGATGCAGGATATCTCATTCTTAGTCGCCCCCATCCCCGAGCATGCTTTTTTTGAGCAAGCGTAGTTCAAGGGTTTGCTCGGCAACGACCTCCTTCAGCTCTCGGGCTTCACGGCGCAGGTCTTTCACTTCAGTCGTCGACGCGGCACGGGCCGTATCACCGGCCAGTCGTTTCTTCCCAGCCTCAAGGAACTCCTTGGACCAACTGTAATACAGGCTTTGGGCGATACCTTCGCGACGGCACAGCTCGGCAATACTATCCTCGCCCTTCAAGCCGTCCAGCACGATCCTGATCTTCTCTTCGGCAGAATACTGCTTGCGGGTAGCGCGGCGGATGTCTTTAACGATCTTCTCGCCGTGGCTCTTTCGTCCGGATGTCTGTCTCATCTCCACTCCTTGGTGGTTACGATGAGCAACAAACCCTCCCTTATCAAATAGCACTAAACTGGACCATAAGCGCTGAAGTCAGACATGGGCTACCGCCCACCGGCCCCCGAATCCATCATCCCGATGGAACCAAGGCCGATCATGTACTAACATTCAAATTGAACCACTTAGGCGGGGCTGATCAGCACCAATTTCCAAAATCCGTGAAGAACTGCCATTGGTTTTGTCGGCAAGGACCCGAGCCAACGATCATTGCGGATCACTGAAATCCATCCACTTACCGGAACGGGGTTTTCGTGCCGTTTGCAGCATTTCGAAAACTAGATTGGCTGGTGTGGACGAAATCTAAACTGAGCTTTGCCGTCGCTAATTGATTCAATCTGCTAGCGATAGCAAGGCAGGCGCCTGATCTCCTTTGGAGTCCCTCGGACGCTAAAAAGGCTTGTCGCAAATCCTTTGTTTTCGGCCATGCCTAGCTGCCTTCTTTATTGCGTCTAAGACTTGGAGGTTTCTAAAACCCTCCTCGGCGGAAACTAAGGGCTGGACGTTGTTTTCTATGACATCGAGAAAGTGCAAGAATTGCTCTTTGACCGGATCTGCAGATTTGACTGACGGCTTTGTCACTTCGATTGGAGACCACCAACTTTGTTTTCCGGGATGCTGCCACAGGCTGAGGTCTGGGACAGAAAGTGACCCTTTGGTGCCTCCCAACATGTAACAAGACATTTCTGTTTTTGGATATGCTGGGTTTTCCCCCGCCGTAAGCTCCCAGCTCCAGGGAGCAACAACAGTGTCAGAGATTGAGACTGTTCCAAGGACACCTGTATCAAATTCCAATATCACCGCGCTGGTGTCTTCTACTTCGTATCCGCGTACAGAATGGCTTTCTGATGCTTGCACCGCCGTTATGTCGCCACAGAAGTGACGGAGCAGATCAATGTCGTGGATCAGGTTGATGAACGTTGGTCCTGCCCCAGCTTGCTTGCGCCACACGACGTTAAAATACTCATCGGGCTTCAACAGCCAAAACTGTGCGTTGACGGTTACCAAACGTCCTATGTTGCCGGACTCGATGGCAGTTTTGGCAGCCTTTACAAATGGACTGTGCCGCCTGTGGTGGCCGACCAGCACCGCCACATTGGATTCGCGTGACAGCTCCACAATCTTAAGAGCGGAATCCGAGCAATCAGCCAGTGGCTTTTCAATAAGTGTCGGGATACCCGCAGTAATAAAGGCAGCGCCATGCCTGTGATGTAATTGGTTCGGGGTGGCAATTATTGCGCCGTCGGGATGATTGAATTTCAGATAGTCGTCGACAGTTTTGAACCATTTAGTATCCGACTTAGAAGCAAGCTCTCTGGCTTCGACAGTCGGGTCGATGATCGCGTCCAGCACCGCGTTGGCCCTTACGATTTCGATGTGCTTCTGGCCAATGAGGCCGGCACCCACTACAGCAATTCGCTTCATTGGTGAGACATGTTCTCTTTCGATAGATGTCGGCGCAGCGCCGCGGTCCTGAATGGTGCGTTCATGGCGCCATATCCGGTATATCCTTGTCCACGCTCAACGATTTCCACAAAAAACCCGCTTGAATGGGGCTGGCTATAAAGTTGATAAAACCGGCGACCGTCTTCCTCGTCATAAAGGATGTTGAACTTTTCGATCCTGGAACGCTCGGCGGCGCTTAGACAAAAGCGGGCGGCAATATCGTCGTAATAATTCGGCGTCATGGGCAGGCTTTCAAAGCCAAACAAGGAAAGTTTTGATGCCGTTTCGAAAATGTCCGCAGTTTCAAAAGCAATGTGCTGAACCGCAGAACCGGATTTGTCCGCTATGAACTGCCCGGCCACGGTACGGTCTGTCTCGACTCCATTAAGCGTCACTCGCAGACCAGCACCAGCATCCGGCGACTCGATAACTTGGCTGCGAACAATTCCACCCGGATCGATCACGTCTACAACCTGTTTCTTCTGAAGATCGAACAAAGACGTATAAAACAGCGACCATGTCAGCATGTCTGAATAGTTCGTGCTTTGTGCGATATGGTCGATACGCGTCAGATTTACTCCAGTCGATTGATCCGTAGGCACACGCTTAAATTCAACATCCCAAACCCGCGACAGCCCGGATGGTTCGTCAACGAAATGCATGACATCGCCGCCAATAGCTTGGATGGCAGGCAGGTCCAATTCGTTCTCACCGGTGGATTGTGCAAAGGGTTCGACGCCCAATGCTTGCGCGCGCGTAATCGTTGCCGGTGCATCATCGACCCTCAGCCCAATATCGCAAACCGAAGTTCCGCGCGCTCTAAAGGATGTGCGCGCGAAACCGCGACGTTCGGTATTGAGAACGATCCTAATGTCGCCCTGACTCCACAAGGACACGGCTTTGTTGATGTGTTGGCCGGTTTGTTGAAATCCGAGCGTGGTCAAAAACGATCCTAAATGCCCAGCTTCTTCGATGCTGGTCGCGAATTCGACAAACTCCACACCATAGACCGCCGCGCGCTTGGGCATTGTCGGCACATTCAATGTGGGCGCAGGTTCACCCAGCACAACGTCGTTCATCAGCGCCATCAGCGAACGGTGACCGTCCTTTGCAATTGCTCGCGCATCGCCGCCCCGAAACTGATCGTTGAATATTTCCAGCGAGATCGGCCCGGAATAACCCGTTGCCACCACGGCTCGCATGAACGCCGCAATGTCCAAATCACCTTCACCGGGCATATTTCGAAGATGGCGCGACCAGTAAAGCAGATCCATTTCGATCAGCGGCGCATCGGCCAATTGAACGAAGAAAATCTTGTTACCCGGAATTGACCGGATGCTTTCTGGCGAAAGTTTGCGACCCAATGTGTGAAAGCTGTCGACGATAATGCCAATGTTGTCATGATCAGCCCTGCGCACAGCCTCCCAAGCGTCGCGGTGATCGTTAATATGGGTGCCCCAAGCCAATGCCTCATACCCAACACGAAGGTCGCGCCGTGCCGCGCGTTCCCCCAACTCGCACAAGTCCGCTGCGGTTCGATCGATGCCGCCCAAGGCTTTCGGATGCACGGTGGAACAAATCAACATCAGGTCGGTTCCAAGTTCCTCCATCACATCGAACTTGCGCTCGGCCCGATCAAAGGCGCGGCTACGATCCGGCTCAGGAAGGCACTCAAAGTCGCGAAACGGTTGAAATAACATGACTTCCAGGCCGTGATCTCGAACCATGTTCCCCACTTCACGCGGGGACTGGTCATAGGCGATGAAGTCCTGCTCAAAAATTTCGATGCCATCGAAATTAGCATCCGAAATTGCGCGGAGCTTCTCGGGAAAATCACCTGAGATGGACACAGTCGCAATCGAGGTCTTCATGGTGTGGTCCTCTTTTGGAGATGCATGGACAATATGAACGGAATGTTTCAACCGGAACTGGCGCAAGCCACTAAGCTCCGGAAACCTTCCGATCAATTAAAAGCTGAAAGCGTGTGTTCGAGGCCTCGTTCGATGTGCAACTGCAAAGTTTCGGTTACCCGATCAACATCTCGATTTAAGGCAGCCTGAAGCATGTCATTGTGTTCGTCGACTGCGTCCTGGCCCCGGTTTTGTAAGACCAGCATCTGGTATCGCAGGTATTTGTCATAAAGCACTGCGTGTAACGAAAGCAGGTTTTTTGACCCGCATGCCTCGATCAGAGCCAGATGGAATTCCCAATCATATCGCTTCCAGTCTTCCTTGCCGCTCGTGTCCCCGGCCAGCAGCTTTACTTCTTTCAGGTGCAATTTGTGGTGCGCCGCAACAAGATTGCCCTCCCAATCCGTATCGCCGTTCGCAACAGACAGCCGCAACGCATGGCATTCGAGAAGCACTCTCAGGCTGGCAATCTCGATCAGATCTTCGCGGGAAACGTCGGTGACGAAAAATCCGCGTTGATCCAGCGCAACGACGAATCCTTCGCTTGCCAACCGGTTCAACGTCTCGCGCAACGTCGACATGCTGGCCGAATAGCGCTCTCGCAGCCCTTCCAGCTTAAGTTTTTTGGAAGGTGCCAAATCCCCAAATATGATGTCACGCTTGATGCGTTGGTAAATTGAGGCGCCAACAGTATTAAGTGAACTTCCCATAGCGTAGTGCCAGAATCCTTCGACCAAATCATTCAATTCATGACAGAAGTGCAGTCAATGATTTGTTCTGTCATTATCCAAAATATCGGACATTTTAGATAATGTCTTGCAAAAATTTTTGAATTCGCACTTATTGGGATGATCGCGCTAAGATGTTCAAATCCATGGGAGGAAAAAATGATCACTAAATTTACTCGCCGCGTCGCTGTCACGTCGCTGGCCGCGCTTAGCCTTACGGCCGGACTCAGCGCTCCTGCATTTGCCGATGGCCATGCAGTCAAACTGCGCATGTCGACGCCAGCTTCGGCGACCGACCAGCGTTCTATCGCTCTGGAAGAAATTTTTGCACCTGCAGTCGCCGAATTCGCGACATACGAGCCGCATTATAACGGCTCGCTGATCGCACAGAACTCCGAGCTTGAAGCAATTGCTTCTGGCGATTTGGAAATGTCGATCACCTCCGCACAGGAACTGACTCAGTTTTTCCCAGAGTTCTCGATTTTCGCGACTGGCTATGTTCATCAGGACGCAGCCCACCAGGTTGCCGTCTTCAACGACGCATTGATGGATCCGTTTAAGCAGAAAGTTGAAGATGAACTCGGCGTCAAACTTCTGAGCGTCATGTATCTTGGCCAACGCCATGTGAACCTGCGCCAGTCTAAAGAAGAACTGACAGTGATGACGCCTGCCGATCTGGCCGGTGTGAACTTGCGGATGCCTGGCACTGATGCTTGGCAGTTCTTGGGCAAAGCCCTTGGCGCCAACCCAACCCCGATGGCATTCACGGAAGTCTATACAGCGCTTTCGACCGGTTCGGTCGACGGACAGGACAACCCACTGCCAACAGTCGTTGACGCCAAATTCTATGAAGTAACCAAGCAGATCATCCTGACGTCGCATCTGGTTGACCTCAACTATGTGGCCTTTTCGAAATCTGTTTGGGACGGTCTAACTGCCGAACAGCAAGCCACTGTCCAATCTGCGGCTAACGCTGCTTCTGAAAGTGGTCGCCAAATCCAGCTCCAGAAAGAAGCCGAACTAGGGGCATTCTTGACCGAGCAAGGTCTGGATATCTATGAACCCGACATGGCGGCTTTCCGCAGCCACGTTCAGTCGATGTATTTGAACACGGACGCGTCGGCTGATTGGCCAGAGGGCGTTCTGGACAAAATTAATAGCCTCGGCAACTGAACTGCACTTTACTCACGGATGATCTGATGAAATCGTTACGCGACTGGATCATCCGTGGAACAGAATTCGTGGCGGCCATGATGATGGCCGCCATGTTCGCCACTTTCATACTTCAGGTTACTGTTCGCTATACAGCGCGCGCCGAATGGATCGCAGAAGCGATCCCTTTCCTTGACCCAAACGGCTACGGCTGGACCTTGGAATTCTGCCTATTGATGTGGGTCTGGATCGTTTTCTGGGGAAATTCTTTCATCGTTCGCCAGCGCGATCATGTGATTTTTGATATCGTTTATACCGGCGTCAGCCCTCAGGTGCGAAAGTGGTTCGCAATCATTGCGGCAGTTGCCATCTGCGTCGGGCTATTATTGTCGGTTGGGCCAACTTGGGAAAAGTTTTACATCCTGCGTCTGAAAAAGACACCGACTTTATCGACTGTTTTCGGCGATTGGGTCCGGGTGCGTCACGTCTATTCAATCTACTTCGCATTCCTGATTATCGTAGCCCTGCGGTACGCTTGGCGAACGAGGGATATCATCCGAAACGGTGCCGAAGCCGAATTGAGCCAATTTGATGAGCTGATCAACACGTCTGGTGAGCAGGCCGAGGATATCAAGAAATGACCCTGGAATTCGGTCTTTGCCTTCTCACATTGTTTGTGATGGCTGGAATTGGCACGCCGATCGCCTATGCGATCCTGCTGGCCTCCTTCGTTTACCTTACAGTCAGCGGTGCCGGTGTCGGTATCGCCGGCAAAGTGTTGATGGATGGGCTTTACAATAGTTTCATCCTTCTTGCCGTGCCGTTGTTCATTGTCGCTGCAAACATCATGAACGCCGGAACCATTTCGGACCGGTTGCTGCGCTTTTGCATAGGCCTTGTCGGTCGCTTCAAAGGTGGAATGGGCCACGTCAATGTCGTTGCCTCGCTGATCTTTTCGGGCATGTCAGGCTCGGCCGTCGCTGATGCTGCGGGCATCGGCAAAATCATCATCGAGATGATGACAAAATCGGGCCACTACACTCGCGGATACGCCGCCGCCATCACTGCCGCATCGGCAACCATCGGCCCGATCATCCCGCCGTCGATACCCATGGTCCTCTACGCGCTGGTCTCAAACACTTCGATTGGATTTCTGTTTCTGGGCGGCATCGTGCCAGGGCTGTTCATGGGTTTCGTGCTGATGGCGATGAACTATTTCATATCGCACCGGCGCGGCTTCCTGACCGAAGATCCGGTGCCTTTACGCGAACTTCCCGCGCTTACGGTAAATGCCTTTCCTGCACTTCTGATGCCTGCGATTTTGCTCTACGGCATCTACGGTGGTGTCACAACGCCAACCGAGGCTGCCGCAGTTGCGGCGTTCTACGCACTTATCCTGGCGGCGGTGTTTTACCGCGCGCTCAGCATCGGCGCTTTCTATCGCATCCTTGTAGAAAGTGCCCGATCTTCGGCCGCAGTTGGCCTTGTTATTGGCGGCGCATTGATCCTGAACTTCGTCGTCGCTTCAGAGAATATACCCGGCATGCTGGCTAATGCCCTGGTCGGCATCGACGTCGAACCGATCGTGTTCCTGCTTGCTGTGAATATTCTGATACTGCTTCTCGGATGTGTGTTGGACGCCACCACGATCATCCTTGTGATCATTCCACTATTCCTGCCGTCGTGCCGCGAACTTGGAATTGACCTGGTGCATTTCGGCGTTGTGGCAGTTGTGAACTGCATGATCGGCCTTATCACGCCGCCCTACGGCATTTTGTTGTTCGTGATCAACGCTGTAACACGCATTCCGCTGGGTGAAATTATTCGCGAAGTCATCCCTTTCCTCGCGGTATTGATTGCTGCATTGCTGGTTCTGATCTTTGTGCCCGACCTCGTGCTTTGGCTGCCGCGCATGTTCGGCTATCTAGGCTGACCTGCCAATGGCAGAATTTCAGAAAAGGATGCTAGGCAACGGCCCTTTCGGGAAAGACCGCCTTGATCGCCGCCAGTTCGTCACCCTCTAAAACCTGCAATGGCGCACGAACATTTCTCCAACTTGCGTCTCCGGTCTTTGATAGCATCGCCTGCTTCAATGCCGGAATGACAGGAACTGAAACGATTAAATCCACTTCGGCCGACAGCGCATTATCCTCGACGTGCGTGCCGAACAATTTCTGCATGCGCCCCGGATACAGGTTCCCCATGCCGCATATGGACCCCGCACCACCCATTGCAGCAGCCCTGTGTAACAAACGTTCGTCCCCAACCAACACCGGTATCTCGCCGCATTCCAACAGCCTGCTTGTATTGTCCCACTGCCCAGCACTGTCCTTGATCGCCAAAATGCGGTCAGGAAATGACCTTTGCAGGCGCTTGACCAGATCGACGGAAATCGGAACATGCGTCACCTGCGGGATATGGTAGATGATAAATTTAGCTTGATGATGCGCTGCCGCGAACAACCGCTCGTGCCAATCAAAAAGCCCGTCATTTCCCAGATTTTTGAAGAAAAACGGCGGCATCAGCAGGAACTTGGTAATGCCAAAGTCAATGCCCTGTTGGACTTGCGCAACAACATCTCCGATGGCAGAGCCACACAAACCAAGGGTGATGGCCTGTTTCGACACACCGCCGACGGTCAAGGCAGAAATCGCTAATGAACGCTCTCCAAATGCAATGGACGCGCCTTCGCCCGTGGTCCCGAATAGCGCAACGCCGTCAGCACCATTTTTCAGCGTTGACTTTGCATGTTCAGAAAACAGCGGCAGGTTCAAACTGCCATCTGCGTGAAACGGCGTCAGTAATGCCGCTGAGATACCAAATTGTGCGATGTTCGTCTCCGTCCGCAGCCACCAGAAACCGCGCTACATTTGCGGTTCATATCAATGGTTGAGAGTTAACCATAGTCGAGACATGTTAGGAATAACATTGGTGCTTGGGTAAGCGCCGGAAAGGATACGACACTGTGCCAAGAATCATTTGCGCGGGCCTCATTGCAGCAGATTTGGTATACGATGTTGCGGCATATCCCGCAAAAGGCACGAAGACCCGGGCAAAGGCGTCCCAAATGATTTCGGGCGGTGGTGCCTTGAACGCAGCATCAGCAATCGCAAGCCTCGGCGGAGACGTAAGTATTGTCGGTACCATTGGCGATGATGAACTAGGGGCGTTCCTGCACAAACTCATGGTCGCTCGCCAGATTGATGACCAGTTTCTTTCCAAGGTTTCCGGCGCTTCAACGTCTCGGTCCGCTATTCTGATTACCCCTGATGGTGAAAGAACAATCATCAACCACCGGGATCCCATTTTGGCGCCAATGAAATTCACATTTCCAGACGGTTTTTTATTCGATGCTGCCCTTGTCGACACGCGGTGGCCCGAAGGGGCAGCCCAGATCGCAAATGCAGCCAGGCAAAAAGGCAAACCGGTTATCGTTGACGCCGAGGCGCCGGTCGCCAAGGCCGAAATTCTGCTCGAATGCGCCAGCCATGTCGTTTTCTCGGAGCAGGGTCTAAATGACTATTGCGGGGGAAGCGACACAGCGGCCCTGAAATTGGCCTTCAAGCGACTTGGAAATTGGTGCGCGGTCACCCGAGGAGCCAATTCCGTATTATGCTATGACGGGAATAGCTTAACTGAAATTCCGACCCTTCCGACCAAGGCAAAAAACACACTTGGGGCGGGTGATGTGTGGCACGGTGCCTTCACGTTGGCACTAGCAAACCAGCTTTCTGAACCCCAGGCAGTTCAATGGGCAAATGCCGCAGCGTCTTTGAAAGTGCGACGACCAATTCCCGATGAAACCCTCCCAACTGCCTCTGAAGTCGCGGTATTGTTAGACTCAGGATCAATTCAATCAACGGAATCTGTGTCGTGATGCGAATCTCCGAACACAAACTAACGTTCAACGGCGCACTCATACCGGATGAACACTTGGGCGAACTGCGAAACGCTGACCTGAACGGGGATCTTGCCGAAAGGGGCTATCTCTTGTTGCGTGGTCTGCATGATCCAGCAGAAGTCGACGCCGCACGTCGCGAGGTGCTTCAACGGCTGTCGGAAGTTGGCGAGGTCAAAGATCCCTTCGAAAAAGGATTGGCGTCCGGCACGTCCAAAAGACACCAAGTCTATCCGACGAACGAGGAACTAGGGTCGTTTTGGCGATCCGTCAGTGAAGGCAAAGCCGTGCGATCCGTCATAAACGGACCCCGCATCATCCAAGCCATGTCCCAGCTCTTTCAAGAACCGGCAAACCATTTTTCATTCGCTTGGCTGCGCGCCATGGCTGCCGGTCGCGCCAGCCCGCTGCATGTTGACCACCCCTACATGAACCGCGGCTCCAAGCGGCTGGTGACGTGCTGGACCCCGCTTTGCCCCATTAGCCTAAGCGACGGTTCTCTATATGTCCTGGAAGGCTCGCACGAATGGTCCGACATTCGCCAACAGTTCGAAGGCCACGACGTGGATCGCGATCCGTCGCGACCCGGACATATCCAAGAGAGCCCCATCAAGCTGGTCCAGCGCAAAGCCAGCAAGTTTCTGACCGCAGAGTTTGAAATGGGTGATTGTCTGGTCTTCGGAATGTTTACCGCCCATGGATCCTTCGACAACAATTCGAAAAATGGTTTGATCCGACTATCGTGCGACACGCGGTTTCAGCCATCGGCAGATCCAATGGATGAAAGATTTAGCGGACCCAATCCGCTCGCCCACAAAGGGCTGGGCTACGGTTGTCTTTCGGCATCGCGGCCATTGACCGAAACCAGCGTCTTGCGCTGAAGCATGAGCGAAACTGTCATGAAGGGAATTGTGCCCAGCCTGAACACGCCCTTCGATGCCGACAACGCTGTGGATCATGGCTCGCTGCGCAGGCTAGTTGATCACACCATCAACGCAGGCTGCGGCGGTATGTTGGGCCTCGCCGTCGCTGGCGAGTATCCGACGTTGTCGCACGATGAAAAGACCGCGATTATCGAGACGGTGGCCGAATCCAACGCCCAACGAATTCCGTTCATCGTCAGCGTCACGGCAGCAAATCTTGATGCAAGCATCGAACTGACGAAAATTGCCAGTTCTGTCGGCGCAGCAGGGATTTGTGTGCAAATGCCTGCCGATCATGACCGACAGAGAAATCTGGGCTTTCTTCAGGAACTAGAAAGCCACGCGCCTAATATTCTGATGGTTCAGGATCTCGATTGGTCAGGCGAGGGATTGCCTCTGGAAGAAATCCTTTATCTTTATGAAAACGTTCGAAATTTTTCCTGGCTGAAGATCGAAACTCAGCGAGCCGGACCAAAGTATTCAGCCGTCAAACAATCCACCAACGCGGCCTTGAACGTTTGCGGCGGTTGGGCTGTGTCGCAATTGATGGATGCGCTGGCACGCGATGTGGACGCGTTCATTCCTACAGGATTAGAGCGAGTCTATGTCGAAATTTACAACATGCATGAACGCGGGGATCATGCCTCGGCCCGTGCACTATTCGATCGCGTGCTACCAATCCTAAATTTCTCAAACCAACATATCGACACCAGCATCCAGTTCTTTAAGCAGCTTAGAAAAGCAGAAGGGATTTTCGACACGCCAAACTGTCGAACAGCAGGCGCCAAATTTGATGCGGTTCAAAAGATCGAAGCTGGTTTTGCCCTCAATTCCGCATTGGAGCTAATTCGTGCGCATCAACCTGGGGCTGCACATGCTTAAATTTTTGAAACCGTCTTGGCTGACGGGGTTTCTCAACGTCGCCCATGACTTGCTCCCAATCTGCGTCAACAACGTCGCCGACATACAGATCCCCCAAACTGTCAAATGCAATACTATGCGGTGACAGAAATTGCCCCGGGCCAAGGCCAGGCCCACGCCGCGCCCCAAGCCGCGATAACAAATTGCTCTGCTGATCAAATACGCTGACAAACGGTCCTAAGTTGGGGAAATTCTGATTCACCTCCAAATACGACGCCAACTCACCGACGACGCAATCAGGACAACTGCCGGGTGTGATCGCCAGGCCGCTGGGCCGGTGCATGTTGTTGATCTGGGCTTCAAAGTTCCCGTATTGATCAAAGACTTGCACCCGAGAGTTTTCTCGGTCCGCAACATAAATCCATCCATCCGGATCGCAACAGATGTTGTGAGGAAGATTGAACTCTCCCGGCCCGGTTCCACAGGTTCCCCAGCTTTTCAATAGCCTGCCATTGGGGTCAAATTTGTGGATGCACGCGTTTTGGTATCCGTCAGACACAAATATATCGCCCGATGGCGCAACAGCCGAATGCGTGCACTTACAAAAAGGCTTGCCGCTCATGGACCCGGACCCAATTCCAGCAGTCCCAATTTCCAAAAGCAGTGTCCCATCAAGGGTGAATTTCCGAACAGTATGATCGAAATTATCTGTCAGATAGATGAATTGGTCCGGCCCGATGGATGCTCCGTGCGGATTGGAAAAAACTCCATGTCCCCATGTCGACAACACGTCACCAGATTGGCTCAGAACCACGACAGGATCGCGCCCACGATTGAACAGATAAACCTGGTCCCTGGCGTCCACAGCAACGCCTGCAACATCGCCCAGTGCGACATCCGTCGGTAACTGCGCCCATTCCGGCATCGGGTCGTAAGTATAGTGGGCATTGCCCAATATTTCGGCCATTCAAACCTCTTGCTGCCCATTTGTCTGCATGCACTGTGGGTGCAAAGTTACTCCATTTTAACCCCTGAATAACCTTTCGTTACACATACCTGGCTCGCAGAAAGAGGCGGAACCCCTTGCCTATCACGCGGAACAGACTTATCGGCCCATTCCCAGGCAAAGCTGAGCGCGATTGCCCGCCAACTCAACGAGCGGCCCCGCAAGACCTTGCAATATCAAACACCGGCAGAGAAGTTCGCTGAGAGTGTTGCGGCGATCAGTTGAAACCGCCGCGTATTAGTGATTTCGCTTTGCGACTTCAGCGAAGGTCCACTTCCTGCCCATTCTGTGAGAAAACGACTTTTTTGCTAGCGCGGCAAGTGACGTCTGAATGGGTGCGCAAGCACATTTCTGATCAGACTTTGCGTGTTTGCTGCGGTGCATGAATAACCCTTACCAGTTTGCGGAAGTTCTGGGCGATGGCAGCAGGGGTATTTGCCGATTGCGCCAAAATTGCGACGTGGTCACAGTCTACCGCGACTAAGAATCTCGCCTGAGATTGACATTGGTCATCTCGACCTTCCGTCGGAACCTCATAGGATATAGTAGCGCCGTTATCCTTAGCGTTTGGTGGGCTAGGAAAAAGACATAGGTATTGTCTCACCGGACTGCGATGCTATGCGGCGAGATATCCTTACGATCGTCAATCTCGGATCACTGTGAATGCTATGTGAAAGCCAACCCAGGGCATATTGCGAGACTTGCGAGACACGAAACACCTAATCCAGTGAATTTATGATATTTCAGTGGTGAGCCGTGCAGGATTCGAACCTGCGACCCACTGATTAAAAGTCAGTTGCTCTACCAACTGAGCTAACGGCCCACTCGGGCGCCGGATGTAACGACCAGAGACAGATGCGTCAAGGGCAAAACCACAACGCAGAGGCGCATTTAAATTCAATTCGTTGAACGCCAACTTGACTCCTAAGGACCAGCCGGAAAGGCTGCGTCGGACCCTGAAATAAAAGGACTGTCATGATCCGTGTTCTTGCCGCCGCACTTGTTGCGCTTGGTCTTGCTGCATGCGGGGCGCAGGATAGTACATTGATGGTTAGCCCTGAAGCCGAGCATTTGGGCGGAAATCTGTATATCGAAACCTTTGAAGACGGCAGTCAAGCATTGATTCTTGATGGAATGATTACACCTGAGACAGCTTTTTGGTTTCGGCAGCTGACCAAAAACAGTGAGGTCGCAGGACTGCTCATTATGCAAAGCCCTGGTGGACTGCTCCTTGCCGGTCAAGATATCGGCGACTTAATCGATAAGAACGGAATCAACACACTAGTAGTTTCCTCATGCATTTCGGCTTGCGTTGATGTATTTATTGCTGGGAAAGAGCGAAGCATCACAGAAACTGGGTTTTTGGGACTACACGCCTCGTCAGAACCTGAAGTTGGCGAGGGGCTGACAGCACCATATTGGCGCGACCATGGCCTTGCGCACGTTCAAAAGGCTTTCAGTAAAGTCCCGTATGATGACATCTGGATCATGGACGCCGAACGCGCGGTCGAGCTTCGCCTAGCAACAGAGATCCTTCGTTAACACTTCGTTAAGTCTGCGCCCTTTCAAGGGCAATTATTCCACGCTATATGGCGCGACATGAGCCGTAACACATCAGATACCGGCCTGCCCTTCATGAAGATGCATGGGCTTGGCAACGACTTTGTCGTCATCGACGGCCGCGAAAGCGGTGTCTCGATTTCGGCTGCGCTGGCGCAGGCATTGGGTGACCGGCATCGTGGCGTTGGGTTTGATCAGCTTGCGCTGATTGAGAATGACGAAACGGCGGACGCGAAGCTGACGTTTTATAATGCCGATGGTTCGGAATCTGCTGCTTGCGGCAATGCCACGCGCTGTGTTGCTCACCACCTTATGTCCGGCAATGGTAAAGACCGGTTAATCTTGCGCACGGTGCGTGGTCTGCTGCCATGTGAAGACATGGGCGACGGGTTGACGCGGGTGAATATGGGCGTGCCGATGCTGGAATGGGATCAGGTGCCGCTGGCCCATGAAACCGACACATTGCATTTGCCGATTGATGGTGACCCGGTGGCGACGGGCATGGGTAACCCGCACTGCACGTTCTTTGTGGACGATGTCGAGGCCGTCGATCTGGCGGCGCGGGGCGCGGTTCTTGAGCATCACCCGCTTTATCCTGAGCGCACGAATGTGCAGTTCGCTAGCGTAATTGGCCGGGATCATCTGCGTATGCGGGTTTGGGAACGTGGCGTTGGCGTCACGCTTGCGTCCGGATCATCGTCTTGTGCCGTTGGAGTTTCGGCGGCGCGGCGCGGTCTTACCGGGCGCAAAGTGACGATTGACCTGGATGGCGGGCGTATCTGGATTGACTGGGCCGAAGATGGGGTCTGGATGACCGGGCCGACGGCCCATGTATTTGACGGCTATTTGACGCCTGAATTTCTGGACGCGTTTTAATGGACCGGAAAGTACCGCAGTTCACGACGCTTGGCTGTCGTTTGAATGCTTATGAATCCGAGGCCATGCGCGAAATGGCGGATGCCGCTGGACTGTCGGACGCGGTGATTGTGAATACTTGCGCGGTGACAGCCGAGGCGGTTCGGAAATCGCAGAAGGAAATCCGGCGGCTACGACGCGAGAACCCGACATCGCGGGTGATTGTCACCGGCTGCGCTGCACAGACGGAGCCGGAGCGTTTCGAAGCGATGCCTGAAGTTGATTTGATTCTTGGCAACACTGAAAAAATGACCCCGGCTACCTGGATCAAAGCCGCTGATTTCATTGGTGAAACCGAGCGGGTTCAGGTGGACGACATAATGTCTGTTACCGAAACCGCCGGGCATCTGATCGACGGATTTGGCCGCCATCGTGCTTATGTTCAGGTACAGAACGGCTGCGATCATCGCTGCACGTTTTGCATTATTCCTTATGGTCGCGGCAACTCGCGATCGGTGGCTGCCGGAGTTGTCGTCGATCAGATAAAGCGGTTGGTGGATCGCGGGTTTAATGAGGTGGTGCTGACCGGCGTTGATCTGACATCCTGGGGTGCGGATTTGCCGGGGGAGCCGAAACTGGGCGATCTGGTGCGGCGCATATTGAAATTGGTGCCCGATTTGCCGCGATTGCGGATTTCTTCCATTGATTCCATCGAGGTAGATGAAGCCTTAATGGAGGCGATTGCCACCGAAGCGCGTTTGATGCCGCATTTGCATCTGTCGTTGCAAGCGGGTGACGACATGATCCTGAAGCGCATGAAGCGGCGTCATCTGCGTGACGATGCGATCCGGTTCTGTGAAGACGCAAAGCGGCTTCGGCCCGAGATGACGTTTGGCGCTGATATCATTGCCGGGTTTCCGACCGAGACTGAGGTGATGTTCGCTAACTCGTTGAAATTAGTTGAAGAATGTTCGCTGACCTGGCTCCATGTTTTCCCTTATTCGCCGCGTCCTGGCACGCCCGCTGCGCGGATGCCGCAGGTGAATGGGAAGACGATCAAGGAGCGTGCGGCGCGGCTGCGAAGCGTCGGGGACGCGGCAGTTTCCGAGTACCTGGGTGGACTTGTTGGTTCTCAAGCTGTTGTTTTGGTTGAAGGTTCTCGGATGGGGCGTACCGAGAGCTTCGCCGAAGTTTTATTCGACTGTGACCAGCCTGAGGGGGCTTTGGTGACCGCCCGTTTGACGAATGTGGTGGGTCAGTCCTTGCAGGGTGTTGCGCTCTGATCTCGTAAAATTCGCGTCAAAACGCCTGTCTGTATCGTGTCGGTATTACGTCGGTATTGCGTCGGTGGACCCGAACGGTGGGTTCAGGGAGCATTAACTTCTTGATTACGCGCTTCCACATTTCATGACCAATTCGTTTGCCTCTGGCAAACGATCCGCCGGGGGGCTTGCCCCCCGGTCCCCCCAAAGTATTTAGAGACAGAAGAAGGTCATTGATTTGGGAGGACATTTGAGATGCAGCTTTTTCATAATTCAGCTTCACCATTTTGCCGGAAGGTCGATGTTGTGCTGCGCGAAACCGGTCAGCGAGATGATGTCGAGGATATCCATGCATCTGGTCAGGTGGCGGGATCGATGCCGACGAAGGCTAACCCCATTGGCAAGATCCCGACGTTGCTGCGCGACGATGGCCCTGCTCTTTATGACAGCCGGGTAATATGCCGGTTCCTGGATGATCGTTCCTAGGCGGGGCTTTATCCTGAAACCCGGCTTTGGGAAGTTTTGACGTTGGAGGCCACTGCGGATGGGATTCTGGAAGCGGCGCTGGCAATGGTCTATGAATATCGGCTTCGACCGGAGGGCATGCGGGTTGAGGCAATTGTCGAAAGTCAGTGGGAAAAGATAGTCCGGGCGGTGGACGCGCTGGAAGGGCGCTGGATCAGTCATCTGAACGGCCCACTGACCATGGGGCAGATCGCTGTTGCCTGTGCGCTGGGCTATCTGGATTTCCGTCTGGGCGACCGGGACTGGCGCGGCAATTGCCCCGAGTTGGCGGCCTGGTTTGCCGTCTTTGAGGACCGCCCGTCGATGCAGGCAACATTGCCGGCCGGCTAGTCGATGATTCTCTTGCCAGATCATGCGATTGTCGGCGCATAGGGCAAATTTCTGTAATTTCAGCCCACAAAGTCCGAGGTGCGCGGGATTGTCCGCTGGACGGTCCTGAAACAGACCGTTATCACCGCCTTTAACGAGCCGGAATCCCATCCGGCTCTGACGTGTTGGGCCAAGTGCCCCTAACTGAAATGGAGAAACTCGTGTCGCACGCAGATGATCACGAAGGCACCCGCCGGGATTTCCTCTATTATGCTACCGCCGGGGCCGGAACGGTTGCCGCTGGTGCCGCTGTCTGGCCGCTGGTTCATCAGATGAACCCTTCGGCGGATGTTCAGGCGCTGTCGTCCATCCGGGTTGATGTTGGCGGGGTCGCACCTGGCACGCAGCTGACGGTGAAATGGCTTGGTAAGCCGGTCTTTATTCGCCGCCGGACAGAAGATGAAATCAGCGCCGCGCGCGAAGTCGATCTGAGCACTTTGCCGGATAACGTCGCCCGTAACGACAACATCGACGAAAGTGCCGATGCTGCTGATGAAAACCGGTCGCTGGACGAAAGCGGAGAGTGGCTGGTTCAGATGGGAGTCTGCACCCACCTTGGCTGTGTGCCTTTGGGGGATGCTGGCGAGTTTGGCGGCTGGTTCTGCCCGTGCCACGGGTCGCACTACGACACGTCGGGGCGCATTCGCAAAGGCCCTGCGCCCGAGAACCTTCCGGTTCCGGCTGCAGTGTTCGCCGACGACACAACCATCGTGCTGGGATAAGGGAGAACAAGATGGCCGGAATTCCACACGACCACTATGAACCAAAGACCGGTGCCGAGAAGTGGCTGCACAGCCGCTTGCCTATCGTTGGTTTGCTTTATGATACACTGATGATCCCCACGCCCAAGAACCTGAACTGGATGTGGATCTGGGGCATCATCCTGACCTTCTGCCTTGTGTTGCAGATTGTGACCGGCATCGTGCTGGTGATGCACTATACACCACATGCTGACATGGCGTTTGCTTCGATTGAGCACATCATGCGCAACGTGAATGGCGGACATATGCTGCGGTATATTCACATGAATGGCGCGTCGCTGTTCTTTGTTGCAGTCTATGCCCACATCTTCCGTGGCCTTTACTATGGCTCTTACAAGTCACCGCGCGAGATCACATGGATTATCGGCGTGCTTATCTTTGTTGTGATGATGGCCACCGGCTTTATGGGCTATGTCCTGCCTTGGGGGCAGATGAGCTTCTGGGGCGCGACGGTTATCACCGGTCTTTTTGGTGCGATCCCATTCATTGGCGAGCCGATCCAAACCTGGCTTCTTGGCGGGCCAGCGGTGGACAACGCCACGCTGAACCGTTTCTTCAGCCTGCACTATCTGCTGCCCTTCCTGCTGGTCGGTCTTGTGGCGGTGCACATCTGGGCCTTCCACACAACGGGCAACAACAACCCGACAGGTGTTGAAGTTCGGCGTGGGTCGAAGGAAGAGGTCGAGAAGGACACTGTTCCGTTCTGGCCATATTACGTTATCAAGGATGTTTTCGCGCTGGTTGTGATCCTGGCAGTCTTCTTTGCCGTGGTTGGGTTTATGCCCAACTATCTGGGCCACCCCGATAACTATATCGAAGCGAACCCTCTGGTGACACCGGCGCACATCGTTCCGGAATGGTACTTCCTGCCGTTTTACGCTATCCTGCGCGCCTTCACCGGCGAAGTCTGGGTTGTGCAGATTGCGTCGTTCTTCACCGGCGGCATCATTGATGCGAAGTTCTTCGGTGTTCTGGCAATGTTTGGTGCGATTGCCATTATGGCACTGGTGCCATGGCTGGATACATCGGCTGTTCGCTCGGGTCGGTATCGCCCAATGTTCAAGTGGTGGTTCTGGATTTTGGTGTTCGACTTTTTCTTCCTGATGTGGCTGGGCGCCCAACCCGCAGAAGAACCCTATGCCAGTTTCGCGTTGATCGGGTCTGCTTATTGGTTCGGTTATTTCCTGGTTATCCTGCCTCTGTTGGGTGTGATCGAGAAACCGCTGCCGCAGCCTGAAACCATTGAAGCCGACTTCGAGGCCCATAAGGCGAAAGCCAATGGTGCATCGGGCGACGCTGACGCAACTCCGGCGGAGTGAAAGGAACAATGACAATGATCCGTAAGATCACACTTTCCGCTTTCGTCGCGCTGGGCCTTGTGGCCGGTGGTGTGGCACACGCTGCCGGAGCCGGTGGCCATGTTGAGGATGTTGATTTCTCGTTCGAGGGACCGTTTGGCACCTTTGACCAGATGCAGCTTCAGCGCGGGCTTCAGGTTTACACCGAAGTTTGTTCGGCCTGTCACGGGTTGCAGTATGTGCCGTTGCGCACGCTGGGTGATAAAGGTGGACCACATCTGCCGGTAGATCAGGTGCGGGCTTACTCCGAGTTCTGGGAGGTCTTTGATCCTGAGATTGACGATTTCCGCACGGCAAAGCCGACCGATCATTTTCCGGGTTCTTCACTGGACAATGCGCCGGACCTTAGCCTGATGGCCAAAGCGCGCGCGGGTTTCCATGGGCCTTATGGCCTGGGGATCAACCAGTTCTTCAAGGGCATGGGTGGACCGGAGTACATCGTTTCGCTGCTGACTCATTACACCGGCAAGGAAAAGACCGAAGCCGGTGCCACACTTTACGGAAACGAAACGTTCCCCGGTGGCTATATCTCTATGGGTCCGCCGTTGTTTGAAGATGGTGTGGAGTATGAAGACGGCACGCCAGCAACCATCGAGCAGCAAGCCGAGGATGTCGCTGCATTCCTGATGTGGACAGCGGAACCAAAGCAGAATGCTCGCAAGGAAGTCGGCTTTATTGCTGTATTGTTCCTGATTATTCTCAGCGTATTGCTGTATCTGACCAACAAGCGCATCTGGGCACCGATCAAGAAGGGCAAGGCGACGCCTGCTGAGTGATCGACCTCTTGAGAAGAAAAAGACGCGCTCAGAAATGGGCGCGTTTTTTTGTGCGTGAACGGAGACTGATATGCAGATTAGACCAGTTGGTCATGCCGATATCAAGGCGATCTACGAAATTTCACTGGCCACAGGCGATGCGGGCAAAGATGCCCGGTCTTTACACAATTTTCCGAACCTGATTGGCGAGATCTATTCGGCGCCCTATGCGATATTGGAACCTGAGCGCGCATTCGTGGTTGAAGATAAACTCGGCGTCGCAGGGTTTGTGCTGGGCACAGCTGATACCCGTGGGTTTGAGGCACAGCTGGATCGCGATTGGTGGCCTGCGGTTCGCCGAAGGTGCCCTGAGCCGGATGCCGGCGATTCCGCCCAGACCGAAGAAGATCGCCGACGCCTTGAGAAAATTCACGACTATCCGCCCATCCCGGAATGGGTGGTGACCGACTACCCGGCTCATATGCATATGAACCTTCTTACGCGAGCAAGGGGTCAGGGCGTGGGGCGTGCGCTGTTTCAGCGGTTTGTGTCCACGCTTACCTCAGAGGAAAGGCGCAAACTGCACATTCAGACCAACAAGCCAAATCTTGGTGGCATCGCGTTCTGGAAGGCGATGGGATTTCGGCCCTTGGATATGACAGACGGTGATCACGTCTGGATGGGCCTGGTCGAAACTTGAAGTCAACCGCCTGAGGTGGGGCGCGTTTTTTTATTACCAAAATGCGGGGTCTATAATTTGATCAAATTATTGCTTGCCCGGCCTAACTGCCCCGGATAATGTCCGGACGATCCAAATTCTTCGGTGTTTCATGCGTATCGGCATTCTGACATGTGGCCATTTCGTCAAAGCCGACGGGGTGCCACACCGCGACTATGACCAGCTTTACAGCGATATGCTGGCGGGCCACGGGCTGACGTTCGAAAACTGGGACGTGGTTGATATGGACTTCCCGGGTTCGATCCATGACGCCGAGGGCTGGCTTTTGTCGGGTAGCCGGCATGGTGCCTATGAAGAACTGCCGTTCATTCCCAAGTTGGAAGAATTCGTCCGCAGCGCCTATGCTGCCAAAGTTCCGATGGTTGGAGTCTGTTTTGGGCATCAGGTCATGGCTCAGGCATTGGGCGGAACTGTTGAAAAATTCAAAGGCGGTTGGTCGGCCGGTCTGGAAACTTATGACTTTGACGACGGCCCAATGCGCCTGAACGCTTGGCATCAAGATCAGGTCATAAAGGCGCCGCCCAAGGCGACGACCATTGCCAGCACCGATTTTTGTGAACACGCCGCTTTTGTTTACGAAGGCCCCGCCTTTTCCGTACAGCCCCATCCCGAGTTCGAAGATGGCGAGTTGGTGACGTTGTTGGATATCCGCGCGCCGGGGGTCGTGCCTGACCCGCTCATTGCCGATGCCAAGGGGCATATCGGACACGGCAATGACAACGCGGCGATGGCCAAACGCATCGCTGACTTTTTTAAAGAGGCCAAAGATGACGGACTGGCTAAAGAGCACACCTGAGGCGACACGGACCTATCTTGAAGGACACAGGCTGGACGAGGTCGAGTGTGTGATCCCTGATCTAAGCGGGATTGCACGGGGCAAAGCGATGCCCGCATCGAAGTTCGCGACGCAATCCGAGTTTTTCCTACCGAACTCGATCTTCTTTCAGACCATCACCGGTGGCTGGGGTGAAGCCGCGGGCGATGAAGGCTTTACCGAACCTGACATGACGCTGAAGCCGGATTACTCGGCCACACGCGCCGCGCCCTGGACCGCCGACTGGACCGTGCAGGTCATCCACGATGCGTTTACCCGCGAAGGTGATCCGGTGCCGTTCGCGCCGCGCAATGTCCTGCGCCGGGTGGTGGAGTTGTATAACGCCAAGGGTTGGACGCCGATCGTCGCGCCCGAGATGGAATTCTATCTGGTCGCGCCCAATATCAACCCTGCTGAATCAGTGAAAGCCATGGTTGGCCGGTCCGGGCGACCAGCGGCGGCGCGACAGGCCTATTCGATTTCTGCGGTGGACGAGTTTGGCCCTGTAATTGATGACATCTATGACTTTGCCGAGGCGCAGGGTTTCGAAATTGACGGGATCACGCAGGAAGGCGGGGCCGGACAGCTTGAGATTAACATGCGCCACGGTGATCCAATCAAGCTGGCGGACGAAGTCTTCTTCTTCAAGCGTCTGATCCGCGAGGCCGCATTGCGTCACGACTGCTTTGCAACCTTTATGGCCAAGCCAATTGAGGGTGAGCCGGGCTCGGCGATGCACATTCATCATTCGGTGATTGATACGGCGACAGGAAAAAATATCTTTTCTGCGGATGATGGCTCTGAGACGGCAGAGTTTGCGCATTTCATCGGTGGGATGCAGCGATACATTCCGGCTGCAACGCCAATGTTCGCACCTTACGTCAATTCCTATCGCCGGTACGTCAAAGACCACGCGGCCCCGATCAATCTGGAATGGGCGCGCGACAACCGCACAACGGCGATCCGGGTTCCGATTTCAGGACCGCAGGCGCGGCGGGTTGAGAACCGTTTGCCGGGGATGGATTGCAATCCCTATCTTGGCATCGCGGCGTCACTGGCCTGTGGCTATCTGGGCATGGTTGAAGGCATCGCGCCGAAAGATGAGTTTAAGGGCGATGCCTATGATGCAGACGAGGAAATTCCCCGCGATATCTATACCGCGTTGGACGGGTTCGCAGCGGCGACGTCGTTTCGACAGGCTTTGGGTGAAGAGTTCGCGACGGTCTATGAGATTGTGAAGCTGGCGGAATACGAAGAGTTTTTGCAAGTGATCAGCCCCTGGGAACGGGAACATCTGTTGTTGAATGTTTAGGGTTCGCCTTCTTTGAAGGCGACCCGCCGGGGCTTTGCCCCGGACCCCAGAGTGTTTTCAATCAGAAGAAGGACAAACGGCGTGAACCCCCTGTATCGAAATGACGCGCCCGGATCTTATCCCGACAGTTGGTATGCGGCCTCTGCGGAATTGGGGTCAGAGCGACCGGCATTGGACGGCGATATTCAGGTAGATGTGGCCGTTGTCGGGGCTAGGGTTTACCGGGCTTTCGACAGCTTTGCATGCGGCTGCCAAGGGGTTGAGCGTTGTGGTGGTTGAAGCCCATCGGGTTGGGTTTGGGGCCTCAGGGCGGAATGGCGGTCAGGTCGGGACCGGCTGGAATAAGGACCAGCAGTGGTTGGAGAAAAAGCTGGGGCGCGAGGATGCGCGCGCACTTTGGGACGTGACGGTTGAGGCCAAGGCGTTGACGCGAGCATTGGCGGCAGAACATGCGCCGGATGCGGTCTATCAGCCCGGGGTTTTGCAGGGCGAGTGGACGGATGCAGGGGCGGATGATGCGAGGGCTTATGGAGATTGGCTGCGCGAGGCTTATGGCTATGAGACCGAGTATCTGGATCGCGATGCGTTTTTGGCGGTGTGTCCGTCGGAAGTGTATCGCGGCGGGTTGTTGGACTGGGATGCAGGGCACATTCATCCGTTACGCTATGTTTTGGGCTTAGCGCGGGGAGCCGAAGCGGCAGGCGCGCGGATCTATGAGCGGACCGAGGCGTTGTCAGTGGATGAGGGTTTGGTACGCACCGGGAACGGCACGATCCGCGCGGGGCATGTGGTTTTGGCCGGGAACGGATATCTGCCGGGGATTGCACCGAAGGTGGCGGCGCGGGTGATGCCGATCAATTCGTTCATTGCCGCGACCGAACCGCTTGGCGATCTGGCCGATGCCGTTTTGCGCAAAGATATCGCGGTGGCGGATGACCGGTTTGTGGTGAATTACTTCAGGCTGAGCGAGGATAAGCGGCTGCTGTTTGGCGGGCGCGAAAGCTATTCGCTCGGCTTCCCGACCGATCCGCTGCCCGCGTTGCGCAAGCGCATGGAGCGGCTGTTTCCGGCTCTGAGCGGCGTAGGGATCGACTATCATTGGGGTGGCACTTTGGGGATCACCATGTCGCGCCTGCCAATGGTGCGCGCCATCGGGCCAAAGACAATTGCCGCCGGGGGATTCTCGGGTCATGGCGTGGCGATTACCGGCTTGGTGGGTAAGATCATTGCCGAGGCGATTGCCGGTCAGGCGGGGCAGTTAGAGTTGCTCTCAAAACTGCCGGTAGGGCCGTTTCCAGGTGGCAGGCACGCCCGGATGCCATTGTTAACGCTGGGGATGACGTGGTTTTCGCTGCGCGACCGGCTGGGGATTTAGGGTTTGAACAGGCGGTGGAAAAGCCACGCTGGCATGAAGCGGGTGGCGCGGAACAGCATTGCGAACAGGCGCGGATAGCTTTTGACGAAGGCGTCATCGTTCATGTGTTCGACGAATTCGCGGGCGGCGATTTCCGGCTCCATGATGAAGGGCATGTTGAAGTCGTTCTTCTCGGTCAGGCGGGTTTTGACGAAGCCGGGGTTGATCAATTGCACGTCGATGCCTGTGTCGCACAGATCTGCAAAAAGGCTTTCAGCCAGGGACATTATTCCGGCTTTTGACGCCCCGTAACCGATGGCTCCGGGAAGGCCGCGAAAACCGGAAAGCGAACCGGTTAGCACGATATGACCCGCATCGCGCGCGGTCATTTCCGGGACGACGTGACCCAATATGCGAGCGGCCCCGGTTAGGTTGATGTCCAGCATTTTGACCGCGCCGTCGGCGTTCCAGTCGCGTGCAGAGATGGGCCAATAGACACCGGCAAGGTAAACGATGCCGTCGATATGACCTGCCTGCGCGAAGGCGCGCGCTACGCTGTCATCGCTGGCAACGTCCATGGGCAAGACCTGCGATTTGCCCGGCAATTCCGCCGCCAGTTCCTGCAAGGCATCTTCGCTACGGGCGCTGAGGATCACTTCAGCGCCCATCTGGCTGATCTGCTGTGCGACCGCGCGTCCAAGTCCCGCTGATGCGCCGACAATCCAGTAGCGCTTGCCTTGCCAATCTCTCACGCGGCATCCCTTCGAATGGCTTCAGCCGGGTCCAAAGGGCGCATCGTAGCGACCAACTCGCCAACCTTGATGCCGAATTTGCGGAACTGGCTGCGGTTGATGATGGTGCCGTTTTCGACCAGATACATCCAGTCGACCACGTCCAACTGGTGGCTTCCGGCGCTTTCGGGAAGCTGAATGCGGTACTTCAGACAAACACCCGAACCAGCCTGCTGACCCGTCCCTGCGCCAACCAGATCAGCGGCATTTGCGATGATCTTACCATTCTCGTCCAGCGTCAGGTGCCATTCGCGGTTCTGGGTGGTGCCGCTGTCATAGCGGAAGCGCTCGGTCATGCGACCGGTATTACCCTCCCATTCGGCGTGGAACTCGGCCACGAAGCGAGACGAAACGCGCCCGGTTGGCCCGAAGATCACGCCTTCGCAGGCGATTGCGCCGTTCAGGTGCTGTTTGATGTCAAATGTCGGCTGATCGACGGTGTAGTCACCCGGCGTTTGTGCGCCGAAATCGAGTAGTCTGGCGCGGGCCGTGACGGCTGCGATCACAAGCGCGGCGCCTATCAGTAATCCAAGTATCAGTTCCATGGTTTCAAGCCTCTTGCAGGGCCGGTCTGGCCGTTGGGGTCTCCAACGGCGTCAGCGCCAAAAGTGTCAGGGCGACAAGCTTCAGGGCGCAGGGCAGAACGGCATACATCAATGTCAGTGTGGTGAGGGCGCTGATTGGCGCAGGGTTGGTGCCGGAAGGAAAACCGGCGACCTCGAGCACGGGCAGCAGGGTGATTGCTGCGAACGCGAGGGTGAATTTCGTAACGAAAGACCACAGGCCGAAACCTTCGGCGGCGGCGGGGGCGATTGTTGCCAATCGGCGGGCGAAAATGGCGGGCAACAAGGTCATATCCGCACCAAGGGCTGCACCGGAGGCGATGCAGATCACCGCGAAGGCCATTGCGTCGCCGGTGCCCAGAAAAGCCGCGCCGCCAAATGAAATTATGGCCAGCGCCATGCCCGCCATCAGCGCGGGCTTTGCCCCGATGATTGAGGCGATACGGCCCCAGATCGGGGCGGAGGCGGCTGCGGAAAGGAAGAACAACAGCAGAAGCGGACCTTCCCAACCGGGCGCGCCAAGGCGGCTTTCGACGAAGAAAAGGAACAGGGTCGAGGTGACTGCGACGGGTGTAGCGTTCAGCAACGCGATCAGCAGAAGGCGGCGTGCCAGCGGGTCGCGCAGGATGGGGGCGATGCTGGTTTCGCTAGTGGCAACGCCATCCTGCCATTCGGACCGCATAGCGATTAGAGCAAGGGCAACTGCGCCCGCGAACAACCCGGCAAACAGCGCGAAGGGGCTGTCCGAAGTGCTGAGCAGGAGGATCGGCAGAACCGCCGCAGCCGAGATGCCCAGAAGCGATCCTGTTTCGCGCCAGGTGGCAAGCCGAACGTGTCCGTCGGCACCCAGATCATCCGCCTTTTGCACACCCTGCGCATAGAATGTGATCGTCAAAAAGCTGAAGGCCGAGAACAACAGCGCTAGAGTAATCGCGAACCACAAAAGCGGCGGCACCGGTGGCGCAATGGCAAAAAGGCCAACCATGGCCAATGCCATTACGCCTCCCACCACCAATACCGCCGCACCCCTTACGGGTTCCAATTTGCGGGAAAGCCAGCCCAGAACGGGGTCTTGCACAACATCCAACAGGCGCAGACCAAACAGAACCGCGCCCAGCGCCGCAAGGCTAACGCCGTATTCGTCGACGAAGTACTTCGGCGCGTGGATATAGATCGGCAGGCCTGCGGCCGCCAAAACCGCTGCGAAGATCGCATAACTGGGAAGACCTTGCGGGCGGGCAGTCATCGCGACACCTCGCTGGTCGGGGCATCGGGGCGATTGCGGAATGTTGCGCCCTTCCACCAAAGTCTCAGCGCCTGCCAATGGATCAGCCCGAGCACCCGGCGCGAGCCCATGGGACGTCGGACCATCGCGCGCAGGATGGCGCGGTTGGTCAGGGGTTTGCGGGAACCGGTCAGGGTGGCCAGCAGTCCGGAATTACCGGTCTGATAGTCGATCCAAACGCCGATTTTGTCGGCGCGGATATCAAAGCGGAAGGTGTAGTCGCCTTCCACCGGTTGGAAGGGCGAGACGTGCATCATCTTACGCGCGCCCATGGTTTCTTCGCGGTTGATCGCGCGCCAGTCGTCGTGGTGGCACAGGTAGCAATGACGGTCGCCGTAGGTGTTGGTCACCTCGGGGATCACGCAGCGCAGATTGTCGGCGTCATCGTAGATCAGCCAGAAGCTGACCGGGTTGAAGACATGGCCAAGGACACGCGGTTGGGCCAGAATTTCGATGCGATGCGGCTCGAATGGCGCCTGATGTGCGGTCATAATTTCACGCACCCAGGCCGCACCCTTCCCTTTTTTCGGTGCACCGCCGTGATCGCTATCTTGCAGTGAAAACAACCCTGTGCGGTTGCGTGCGAACAGCGCAGGCAGCCGCAATTTCGCCTCGGCATCCATTACAACGTAGTCCACCGAATAGGTGAACGCGTTTTCCAGCGCACCCTTGCGACCGTGAAAGGTCAGCCCGTCGATATGATCGACCTGCGCCGTCATTCAGCCGCAATCGCCATTGCCATATTGGCTTCAGCCTCGATTGCGTGGACCACGTCCATCGCGCTGGAAAGTCCGTCTTCGTGAAAACCATTCTTCATCCAGGCACCACAGAACCATGTGCGGTTCTGACCATTGATCGCGCGGATGGTGTCCTGGGCGGCGAAAGCCTCCAGATCGTAAAGCGGGTGACTGAATTCAGCCTCGTCATAGATCAGATCTTCGCGGATCGGCGCATCGCGGTTCAGGGTCACGAACATCGGATTATCCTGCGGGATCGGTTGCAGTGAATTCATCCAATAGCTGAGGTCGATGGGCGCGTCGGGGGATTTGCCGGTGTCGACATAGCTCCACGATGACCACGCTTTGCGGTTCTTGGGCATAATACTTGTGTCGGCGTGAAGAACGGCGCGGTTCGGTTGATATTTCACTGACGACAGCGCGGTGCGTTCGACACCGGTTGGATCGCTGAGCATGGAAAGGGTCTGGTCGGAATGCGTGGCGAAGATTACCTCGTCAAAGAATTCCCATTCGCCGCCTTCGGTGCGCACCTCGGCTCCGAATTGTGTACGGCGCGAGTGGCGGCCCGTAGGCGGACATCAACGCCCCGACTTTCAAGCGCATTCTGAAGGCGCGATACATATTGGATAGAGCCGCCTTTCACAGTGTACCATTGATGTTTTTCCTCGTAGCCAAGCAGGTTGTGGTTCTTGAAGAACTTGATCAACGCGCGGGCTGGGAAGTCTAGAATATGCGCGGTCGGAGTCGACCAGATCGCGCCAGAAAACGGCGTCAGGTAATAGTCGCGAAACCATGCACCCAGACCCAAAACCGCGATCAGATCGCCGATAGTCATGCCCGGCGTCGCAACCTCGTCTGCCTTGGCGTTAAACCGCATGATGTCGCGGATCATGCGCAGATAGCGGGGATCAAAGGCGTTCTTACGCTGAGTGAAAATCGCATCCAGGCTGGCCAGCCCGTATTCCAGGGATCCGCCGCGCACAGAAACGCCGAAGCTCATATCGCTTTTGGCAATTGGCACGTCGAGCGCCTCAAACAGCGCAACCAAGTTCGGATAGTTCTGATGATTGAAGACGATGAACCCGGTGTCCACCGGTTGATCCCCGTGCTTTCCCGCCAGCACTGTGCGGGCATGGCCGCCAAGGCGATTTGCCGCCTCGAACAGCACCACGCGCGAGGTTTCTGCCAGGTGATATGCTGCGCCCATTCCGGATATGCCGCCACCAATTACTGCTATTCTTTTCGCGGCCGCACCACGGGATTCAAACGGCATTCTACTCTCCAGCCTTCAAGTCATTGTAATTCTTACGCGCGACCCCGCCGATCAGATTAGTATTGCAGACGATTATTTTGGCACCGGGCGTTAATTAATTTTGATCCAACTCCCGCGCCCCCGCCGTATCACTCACAAATGCCGAAAGATGCTGCGATCATAGATGTTGATGTGTTGGACGTTCCGCCGTCTTATGGAGGGGCGATTTATGACACGACGAAACGAGGGCAGCATCGCATGACCATCGCGGTCGAGGCGGAGAATGAAGACTGGGCGGCTCTTGTACGACGTATCCATCTGGATCAGGACAAGGCAGCCTTTGCGGCACTGTTTCGCCATTTCGTCCCACGGGTGAAGGCGTTTTTGATGAAATCCGGCGCTGGCGAGGCCATGGCCGACGAATGCACACAGGAGGTGTTGGCCACCCTTTGGCAGAAGGCTCATCTGTTTGATCCATCACGGGCAAGCGTGCCCACATGGGTCTATACGATTGCGCGCAACAAGAAGATTGATGCGTTGCGAAAACAGAGACGCCCGGAACCGGAAGACCTGCCATGGGGCCCCGAAAGCGAGCCAGATCAGGCTGACACCATAATTCTGCAACAGGAAACCGACAAACTTACCAAAGCCATCAAAGAATTGCCCGACAAACAGAGACTTTTGATCGAACGGGCCTATTTCGGTGACTTAAGCCACAGCGAGATCGCCGAAGAAACCGGCCTGCCGCTGGGGACGATAAAATCGAGGATTAGACTGGCGCTGGAAAGACTGCGCCACACAATGAAGTGAAATGACATGAGTGATATCAAGCATCATCTGAACGACGCCCTTTTGATGGGCTATGCATCCGGGAACCTGTCCGAAGCGTTCAACGTTGTTGTCGCGACGCATATCTCGCTGTGCGATGATTGCCGGGCGCGGTTGGAAAGTTTCGAGGCTGTTGGCGGGGCTTTGATCGACGAGATTGCCGACGAGATTGCGCTTGCGGATGCCGCGCTTGAGGCCACGTTTGCCCTGATTGATGGCACATCTCAGGAACCGATCCGCGTGCCATCGCCGACTGCGAACGCCGTTTTCCCGTCGCCGTTACAAGGCTATGTCGGCGGTGATCTGGACAATGTGAGCTGGCGGTCAATCGGCGGCGGTGTGAAGCAGGCGGTTTTGCCGACGTCCAAGGACGCATCGGTGCGGTTACTGTCGATCCCGGCAGGTGCGGCGATGCCCGATCATGGCCACGGCGGAACGGAGCTGACTTTGGTTTTGAAAGGCGCGTTCAAAGACGAAGACGATCGTTTCGGGCGCGGTGACATTGAGATTGCCGATGAAAGCGATGTTCACACGCCAATTGCGGAAGAGGGCGAGGATTGCATTTGCCTTGCCGCCACCGACGCACCGTTGCGGTTCCAGGGTTTGATCCCCCGGCTGGTGCAGCCATTCATCGGTATCTAAAGATCAGGCCGCGCCGGAAAAGCTGGCGCGGAGATGATCTACGGCGGCGGAAACCGCCGGATTGCCGTTTCGACCGTGCAACATGCCAAGTGAATACTTTGGAAGTGCCGGCAGCCCATATTTTGCCGGTGCTTCAATTATGTCGCCGCCAATAGACGACTTCGGCAGGGGTGCAATTGCCAAATCGGCCAATATCGCTGCACGCTGACCCGAAATATTTCCGCTTTGAAAGGCGATCCGCCAAGCGCGACCTTGGGCGTCCAAGCCGCCGATGCCTGCCTTTCGCCAAACGCAGCCTTCTTCCCATACACTTACGGGCAAAGGTGTTTGCTCGACGGCCAATCCACCTTTGCGAGCCGCCCAAACCAATGGCTCGCGATATAGTGTTTCCGCTTCTTCATCGCCTTCAAATCCCGCGTCGCAAGTGATGATTGTCAGGTCTAGTTCGCCCTGAAGATACTTGGCAACATTGCGATCCGACATGTCGACTGTAACGTTCACCGTGACGCCGGGATGCGAATCCGCAAATCTGCGCAACATGACCGGCAGGAACCGTTCGGCCAGATCATCGGGCGCACCCATCCGGACTACCCCTTGAACATCAGGTTGCACAAAACGCGCCACTGCATCGCGGTTCAGCGCCAGCATTCTGCGGGCATGTTCGAGCAGGAACGCGCCATCAGCCGTCAACCTTACTGAACGACTGTCACGGATGAAAACGGGTCGCTCCAGTATCTCTTCGATTTTCTTCACTTGCATCGAAATTGCGGATGGCGTCCGGAATACCACTGCGCCCGCCGCCGAGAAGCTACCGGTGTCGGCAATCGCCACGAGCGTTTTCAGCAAGTCCAGATCCAGCAGAGGGACTTGCTGACTTACAGGTGCATTCATCGATCTTGCTCCTATCAAAAAAAACTGTAAGATGGAACCAAATCTATTCGTTTGATTGATGCATGTCCAGTCTCCATATTCACCTCAAGGCCGTCGCGACGCCTTTGAACGCAAATGAAACTGGAGAAAAGACATGACTGATCAAAGCTATTTCGTCGCCCAGGCTCAAAGTACGGGCCACCCAATCGCCGACCTGTCCCGCCGCCTGACCGAACGTGTTCGCCAGCGCCGCCTGCGCCGTGGTCTAAAGAAAATCGCGGAACTGGACGCGCATATCCTGCACGATATCGGCGTGACACGGCAAGAAGCACAGCGCATCAGCGGCCTGCCATTGTCGGTGGACGCCAGCACAGAGCTCTACAACTCATCACTGCATGGCAGCCGCAACAATCGTGGCCAGTGACCCGAACTGACGACGTGCTAGACTACCCCGATGAACCAAAGACACCAAAATGACATCGTCGCGCGGTTGAGACCGGGCGACGAGATTTTTCGGGCAAAGCGATGAGGCAATTCGCCGAATTATGCTTTGAAATCGAGCAGGCAAAACAGCCCGCCAAGAAGATAGCGGCTTTGGCACAATATATGACCAACGCCCCCGACGCAGATCGACTTTGGGCTGTCGCGCTATATTCCGGGAACCGCCCAAAGCGCAGTGTGACATCTCTTCAGTTGCGCACATGGGCCGCCGAACATGCGGGCATTCCTGCCTGGCTATTTGACGAAAGCCATTCGATTGCTGGTGATCTGGCCGAGACATCAGCATTGATTTTACCCCAACCGGCCGAGCAGACCGATGGGACGTTGGCGGGTTGGATCGAGACCATTCGCGCTATGGGCGAAATGGACGAAGCATGCAAAAAGGGGTCGACCCTTAATGCCTGGGATCAGATGGACCGGCGCGCACGCTTCGTGTTCAACAAACTTATCACCGGCAGCTTTCGTTTGAGCGTTTCCCAGAAACTTTTGCCACAGGCACTTTCCAGTCTTACCGGCATGGATGCGGCCGTCTTGGCGCACCGATTGGCCGGCAAATGGACACCGGAAGATGCAACTTTTAGTTCGCTTTTCACTGCTGCCAATCCGGTTGCCGACTTTTCCAGGCCGGTTCCATTCGCTTTTATTGGGGACTTGGAATGTGGTCCAGAGGAACTCGGCGATCCCAGCGACTGGGTAGCAGAGCATCGATGGGATGGCGTACGTGCCCAGGCAATATTTCAAGATCGCGCGTTGATACTTTGGTCAGACTACGAAGAGATAATAACTGGCAGATTTCCAGAACTTGTCACGCTGCGCGATTGTGTTGCCCCGGGGACCGTGCTTGATGGCACGCTTCTGTGTTGGGCGGATGGCTCGCTACTGCCAAGGGCGATGTTGGATAAACGGATGGCAGCAAAGTCGGCCACCACCAAACTTCTTCATACGGCACCAACATTCTTTGAGGTTTTTGATGTGCTGAAGGCTGGCGGCGACGACTTGCAGTCGCATGTCTTGGAAAACCGTCGCGGTAAGTTGGAAGAGATCATGCAGAGCGTCCCGACGGTAGCACCGCTGCGCATCTCGCGCCGCCTGGATTTCGAGGATTGGCCTGGATTGGCGGTTCATCACGGCCATGCGCGCAATGTCGGGGCCGATGGTTTGACGCTGAAGCGGCGCGTTAGCCGCTACAAAGATGGAGGTTGGCTGCAATGGAAAGTCGCCCCTTTGCTAGTGGATGCTGTGTTGCTTTATGCGCAGTTTCGGAATGGTCGGAGCTCTGGCCGGGTTTTTGAATTTACTCTTGGCGTATGGGACGGTCCGGAATTGGTACCTGTTGCAAAGGTCGATTCTGGTCTGATGGTTGCAGAGATCGACAGGATCTCTGCCTGGGTTCGCGACAACACGCGGGAGCGGTTCGGGCCTGTGCATTCCGTCAATCCACACCAGGTATTCGAAGTGGCATTTGATTCGATCCAGGAAAACGGGCGGCGAAAATCAGGGATCGTCCTGAAGAACCCCCGCGCATTGCGATGGCAGCAAGATCAATCCGTCGAGCAATCAGGCACCCTGGCGGACCTGAAAGCCTTGATTACTGATTGAGCGCCGTCGAATTTCTTTACGTAAGAAATTCAGGGAAATTTTTTTGCAAAAAATTTCGTATTTGGGCTCTGCCCCCGCGCTTTACGCGCTCCCCCGAAGTATTTTCGGACAAAAGAAGTAATTCACCATCGGCGATCCACCTTGCACCGGGTAGGGGGGCCATCTTATGTCATGCACAGCAGCTCAAAGGACATTTTCATGCGCTTCGATCCGACCCCTACTTATGATGCCAATACCGCTGGTGCCAGCGATCTAGGAGATCTGCCCGAGTGGGACCTGAGTGACCTCTATACCAGCCCGGATGCGCCAGAACTGGCCCGCGATATGGCGTGGTTGGAAGAGGCCTGTGCCAAGTTTGCAGAGTCATATGAGGGCAAACTGGCTGGTCTGGATGCCGTTGGGATGCTGGAATGTGTGCTGTCCTACGAAAAGATTGATCTGATCGCCGGGCGCATCATGTCCTTTGTCGGGTTGCGCTATTACCAGAACACGACCGACGCCGAACGCGCCAAGGCGATGTCAGATGCACAGGATCGGGTCACGGTTTTCACTACCCCGCTGGTGTTCTTCTCGCTGGAAGTGAACCGTATCGAAGACGAAACTCTGGAGGGCTGGTTCGCGGCGAAAGCAGATTTAGCACGCTATAAACCGATCTTTGACCGCATGCGCTCGATGCGGCCCTACCAGCTGTCGGACGAATTGGAGAAATTCCTGCACGACCAGTCTACCGTCGGGGCCGCCGCCTGGAACCGGCTGTTCGATGAAACCATCGCCGGGCTGGAGTTCACCATTGGTGATGAGACCCGCGGTCTCGAAGCAACTTTGAACGACCTGACCGATCAGGACCGCGACACGCGAACTAGTTCGCGTTTTCAGCGACAACACCAAGATTTTCTCGCGCATCCATAACACCCTGGCCAAAGAGAAAGAGATCGAGGACCGCTGGCGTGGAATGCCGACGCCGCAGACGGGTCGTCATCTGTCGAACCATGTCGAACCCGAGGTGGTCGAGGCGCTGCGCAACGCGGTCGTTGCCGCCTATCCGAAGCTGTCACATCGTTATTACGAGCTGAAGCGCAAGTGGCTTGGGCTGGACCGGATGCAGGTCTGGGACCGGAATGCGCCGTTGCCGATGGAATCCGACCGACTTGTCGCTTGGGATGAAGCCAAAGAAACCGTCATGTCCGCATATGGTGCATTTGATCCCGAAATGGCCAAACTAGCCGAACCGTTCTTCACGGATGGATGGATCGACGCACCAGTTAAGCCCGGCAAAGCGCCCGGTGCCTTCGCTCACCCCACTGTCGCCGACGCGCACCCCTATGTAATGCTGAACTACCTCGGCAAACCCCGGGATGTCATGACATTGGCGCATGAGCTGGGACACGGCGTGCATCAGCGGCTTGCGGCGGGACAAGGCGAGCTATTGGCCTCGACTCCTCTGACATTGGCGGAAACAGCCTCGGTCTTTGGCGAGATGCTGACCTTCCGTCGCCTGCTGGAAAACGCCCCAAGCGCGGCTGAAAAGAAGGTGCTTTTGGCCGGTAAGGTCGAGGATATGATCAACACGGTTGTCCGGCAGATCGCGTTCTATGACTTCGAATGCAAACTGCACGATGCACGCCGCGAAGGGGAGCTTACGCCTGACGATATCGGTGCGCTGTGGATGTCGGTTCAAGGCGAAAGCCTGGGGCCCGCGTTTGATTTCGTCGAAGGCTATGACACCTTCTGGGCCTACATCCCGCATTTCGTGCATTCGCCGTTCTATGTCTATGCTTACGCCTTTGGCGACGGCTTGGTGAACGCGCTTTATGCGGTTTACGAAGAGGGCGACCCAAACTTCCAGACCAAGTATTTCGACATGCTGAATGCCGGTGGTTCAAAGCACCACAAAGAGTTGCTTGCGCCGTTCGGCCTGGACGCCTCGGATCCGGCCTTCTGGGACAAGGGTCTTTCCATGATTTCGGGCTTCATTGACGAGTTGGAGGCGATGGACGACGCTTGAGGTCATGAAGTACCACAAGCTCTATTCCGACGAGAACGGCGAGTCCCACTGGGCTGACGTGGAAGTCGTTCTTGAGGAGCGCGTCTTTGCCCCGCCCGCGCAGGGCATTTAAATTTCGGAGCCTGAAGCCGCCAGTCAGTTGGTTTTCCTGCGCCTTCGCGCGGGCTGGAACGAACCGATTCACCCGACGCCCGTGCGGCAAAAGCTGATCTGTATGGCAGGTGCTGCGCGAGTCACAGCCAGTGATGGCGGGGCGCGTGTCATCGCCAAAGGTGATGTCTGGCATATGGAAGATCGCACCGGCAAAGGTCATCATACCGAGGTCATCAGCGATGACGACTTCCACTGCGTGATTGTTCAACTGCCCTAGTATTGACCAGCCTTTTGGCGCTTTCGGGCGCGTGATTGACGAACCATCGTCAGACCGCCATGATCAAACCGCGCTAAACCGTTTCCTAGCAGCAAAGGAAACACCATGAAACTGATCACCGTCGAAGCCAAAGTCACCGAAGCCGATACCGCCGTATCTCTCTTCAACGTCCAGGCCGATTCCGTTCGCGCCATGGCTGGCTGTTCCACCTATCAAATCTATTGTGGATCTCAGGACGACAGCATCGCTATCGTTCAGCAATGGGAATCCCCCGAGGACTTCGAAGCCTACCGGACCAGCGATACATTCGCCGCACTTGGTCAGGGCCTGATGCCCCTTATGAATGGACCGCCCGTGACGACTGTGGCCGAGGTTGATAGCGTCTAAGGCATGACCGCCGAACCAGATGCCTATTGCTTCTTTCAGGACATCGCGCCGCGCCCACCATTGGATGCGGCGTTTGACCGTGACTATCTGCTCTACGCTGTCGCGGGAGCATTGCGGTTAGAGGTGGGCGACAAACGCTGGCTCTTGCCGCCATCCTTTGCCGCGTGGATTCCGGCCAAAACTGAATTCAAGGTCGAAATACAGCGACCAGTCACCAGTTGTTCGGTTCTGTCGCGGCCCGGGATTTGCTCGACTTTTCCAGACCAAACGACGGTCATACAAATGTCTCCGCTGACACGCGAAATGATCAGCCATTGCCGGGATTGGGGTAAGAATGCTGCACAGCCAGAGCGGGCGACGGCCTTCTTTCGCGCCCTTCTTGATACCTGTGCGGCACTTGCGGAATCGTCGGTTGACGTGACCCGGCCAACGGCGAGTGATCCCGCATTAATGCGGGCAGTAGAAGCCACTGAAGCCGCGTTGACTGGCGCTATCACTGCTCCCGAGATTGCCAAAGCCGCTGCTATGTCTGAACGCACAATGCAGCGCAGGTTTTCAGAAGAACTTGGCGCGACTTGGGCGCAAACCCTGACCCGGCTGAGGATGATCCGTGCCATTGAACTTTTGGGCATGCCCGACACGTCAATCATCCAAGTCGCCGGGGAGTGCGGCTATGCCTCGCTCAGCGCCTTCAATCGCGCTTTTCTGGCTTTCGCCGACATGACCCCGACAGAATTTCGCGCCCAGCTTTAGTCAGTGCGCCATATCAAGCAATGCCGCGACATGAACGTCCAATGCATCAATCACCCGATATCCGGGATCCCGCCCGTCAAACGCCAGCCCTAAATCAGTGCCCGCCAACAACACCGCATCCGCGCCTTGATCTTCCACCATCTGACGGCCCGCCTCGAAAAACATCCTGCGCGTCGCATCGCTGCAAATGCCGGTCGTAGCAACCTCAAGATAGGCCGCGCCCAGCGCGTCAAGATCTCCCGCCGGGACCAACGTCTCGGCGGCGGTGATCTGTCCAAACAGACGAGATCCCAACACAGCCGGACTGCCAAGAAGGCCGACAGCACTGATACCCTCGGTTGCACAATACTGGTCAATCGGGGCAACCGCGCTGGCCAGCGGTAAGGGCGAGATCGCTTCGGTCTCGGCAAAACAGAAATGCCCGGTCAGTGCCGTGATCGACGCCACGTCGCATCCTGCCCCCTGAAGTTGCCGCAAATGACCGGCAAAGATTTCGGCCTGCGCGTCTTTTGCTTCGGCTCCCGCGTTGGCGATCAAAACGCCGACATCTGCATGCACAATCGTCAGCTCCAACGGCACCCCGGCAGCTTTGAACTTGGCGACAAGCGCTGTGTAGTAGGCGACCGTCGCAGCAGGCCCGATCCCGCCAATTAATCCGATGTGCATTTTGCCGATCTCCGTTGTTGCACCGTGTTCTGGCCACTGGCCGAGGTCAACGACCCCGCATTGCAGCCCGCAAAACTACGAACGGCCAGCAGCCAAGATCAAGCCGCTTAACCATAAAAGAGGTTTTGCAGTCACAGCAGGGCGGCCATGCCCAGAATGCACGTGCATCCAGCGATTTATGTGGTAGGCGAGCGCTAACAAAAGACCAGCTCCAGGACAAATTGTGACTAGACTTAGAATGGCCGCCTTGGCCCGCCGCTCGATTTTTTCCGATTTGCCGGGCCGCTTTCGCAGAACCAACACCGCGCAAGTGCCAACCGAAATCCTTGCCGGACTCACCGTGGCACTGGCATTGGTGCCCGAAGCAGTGGCATTTGCCTTTGTCGCAGGCGTTCACCCGCTGGTCGGTCTTTATGCCGCTTTCATCGTTGGCCTGATCACTGCCGTTTTCGGTGGCCGCCCCGGCATGATCTCTGGTGCAACGGGCGCTTTGGCCGTCGTCATGGTGTCGCTGGTTGCTACGCATGGGGTCGAGTATCTCTTTGCGACAGTCGTTCTTATGGGACTGATCCAGATTGCTGCCGGCATCTTCCGCATGGGCAAGTTCATCCGTTTGGTTCCGCACCCGGTCATGCTCGGTTTTGTAAACGGCCTAGCAATAGTGATCTTTCTTGCCCAACTCAGCCAGTTTCAGGTTCCCGGCACCGCCGAGGCGTCCGGCCACGGCATAGCCCACGGTGAATGGATGACCGGCTGGCCCCTGTCCCTGATGCTGATCCTTGTAGTCGCGACCATGCTGATCATCTGGATCATGCCGCGCATCACCTCGACCATTCCCGCCCCTCTTGCCGGTATCGGAATTGTGGCGCTGGTGGTCATCGTCTTCGGCCTTGATGTGCCGCGCGTGGGTGATCTTGCCTCGATCGAAGGTGGGTTGCCGATGTTCCACATCCCCATGGTGCCGCTCAATTGGGAAACCTTCGAGATCATCCTGCCCTACGCCCTGATCCTGGCCGCCATTGGCCTGATCGAAAGTCTGCTGACCCTGAACCTTGTTGGTGACATCACCGGCGAACGCGGCGGCGCCAGTCAGGAATGTATCGCCCAGGGCGCTGCCAATACTGTCACCGGCTTTTTCGGCGGCATGGGCGGTTGCGCCATGATCGGCCAGTCGATGATCAACGTGAAATCCGGCGGTCGCACTCGGTTGTTAGGCATCTCAGCCGCGCTGTTCCTGCTGCTGTTTATCGTGGTCGCTGCGCCAATGATCGAACAGATCCCACTGGCCGCCTTGGTTGGCGTCATGTTCATGGTGGTGATCGGCACCTTTGCCTGGAACTCGTTCAAGATCATGCGCCGCGTGCCCTTCTCAGATGCCGCCGTCATCGTCTTGGTGACGGTTGTCACCGTGATGTATGATCTTGCCACAGCCGTTGTCGTCGGCGTCATCGTCTCGGCCCTGACTTACGCCTGGAACAACGCCACCCGTATCCACGCCAAACGCTATGACACGCCCGAGGGCGCGCGCGTTTACCAAGTGCAAGGCCCTCTGTTCTTCGGTTCGGTTGAAGGTTTCACCGAGCTGTTCGAGCCCAAATCCGATCCTACGCGCGTCATTGTCGATTTCGCGGACAGCCGGGTGGTTGACCAATCAGCGCTGACCGCAATCGAAGCCGTTGCTGCCAAATACAAATCCGCGGGCAAAGAGCTTCAACTGAGACACCTCAGTAAAGACTGTCACCAGCTCCTGTCGCGCGCAGGCCAGTTGATCGTCGAAAGCGATGATGACCCGGATTATCAAATTGCCACCGACTATTCAGTCAAGACAGGCATGTTGGCGGGCGGTCACTGACCGCCACACATTACCGCACATATTCCCTGCGAAAACCGCCAATTGTTATATTGTAACAGGCAGCACACCTTCCCGTGATGACTGAAACACTGACGGTTAGACAGGGCGCGCTGCCTGATGACATGCGCACCCTGCTTCGGGACTATCCGCGCGACGCTTGGCCGGATCACCCGAACTTCGCCGCCTCGATCCGCAATTGGATGGGGGCCCATGACATGTTCCGCCAACTTGCAGAATTGGTGCGCGCAGACACCGAGTTGTATCTGGACAAAACCCGTTCACCTGAAGAGTTTGCCGCCCGACTTTCGTATTTCGGCAACCTGATGGTGCGAAACCTGCACGGACATCACGGGTGGGAAGATCATTCTTTCTTCCCCGAATTGTCGGCCGCGGATCCGCGTTTTGACGACGGGTTAGAGACGTTGGAAAGCGACCATCTGGCGCTGGATGACGTGTTGGATCGCTTTACCCGGCGCGGTAACCGCGTGGTTAAACTGATCCATCTGGACGAAGCACAGGCCAAGGAAGAAGCCGGTGGGCTGCACGACACCGCGACCGAGATCGAAGGCTTTCTGGGCCGACATCTGGTTGATGAAGAAGACTTGGTCGTGCCGATCTTGCTGCATCATAAGATGCGCGGATAAAAAAGAACGCCGCCTTCCAGCAGATCCCAGAGGGCGGCGTCACAATTTCATTCATGTCGAAGCGTGACTATTTGGCTAGTTATTCATGCACTTCCGGAACGAAAGTCTGATCGCTCATCGGCGGGCGCACATAGCCCTTTTGGGGTGGGCGTTCGTCCAGAACCACCGGGTCGCGCGGAATTTCCTCGTATGGTATCTGAGACAGAAGATGGCTGATGCAATTCAGCCGCGCGTGTTTCTTCACGTCCGAATTCACCACAAACCAAGGCGCTTGTTTGATGTCGGTATGGCTGAACATATCGTCCTTGGCCCTGGAGTAATCCACCCAACGCTTGCGGCTTTCCAGATCCATCGGGCTTAGTTTCCACTGCTTCGTGGGGTCTGTGCGGCGTTTCTGGAACCGTCGTTCCTGTTCTTCGTCGCTGACCGAAAACCAGTATTTGATCACCTGAATGCCCGAGCGGACCAGCATCCGTTCAAACTCGGGGCAAGACCGCATGAATTCCTTGTATTCCTCTTTCGAGCAGAACCCCATCACGCGCTCGACACCGCCACGATTATACCACGAGCGGTCGAATATGATGATCTCGCCCGCAGCGGGCAGATGCGCGACATAGCGCTGGAAATACCATTGTGATTTTTCGCGCTCGGTTGGCGCGGGCAAGGCCACAACCTGACAAATCCGCGGGTTCATCGCCTCGGTAATGCGCTTAATCGTGCCGCCCTTCCCGGCGGCATCGCGGCCTTCGAAGATGATGGCGACGCGGTGCCCGGTATGTTTCACCCACTCTTGCAGCTTGATCAATTCGACCTGCAATCGGGCCAATTCCTTCTCGTAAACCGAGTTTGCAATCTTCTTCGCCATCACTTTCCCCTTCGCTAGTCGCGTTTCTTATGATCTCTCAGCATTCCCCCGATATCCGGGCGCTTCTATTCCGCAGCCGCCGCTTGGGCACAGAAACACGACGCTCCGACGGGGCGTTCGGCGCGGGCATTCGCAAGCTCAAGGCGTTGGGCAATCAATCGACCTTCTGCAGATTCAGCCGCGCCGTTCCAGACAATCAGCCAAGCCTCGCAATGACCACACATTATCTGGATGCACCTGCGCGCGCGGCAAGTCACCACCCAGACCCAGATCGGCGCGATAGGCCGCTTCGGCCTCGTCCACATGTCCCTGTTCCAAAAGCAAAGCGCCAAGAGCATGACGCACTGGCTGCATCCAGCCCCAGGGCTCGTCGTAAGGTAAAGCATCTTCGGTTGCGACGGCCCTGCGGAGAGCTTCGAACGCCACGTCATAATTGCCTTTGCGATACTCGATTTCTCCTAAAAGCATATCTTCGGCCACTTCAAGCGCCTGTTGGCACGTCACAGTATGCAACACCCGCGACTCAGGAACACTCGCCCGTGCGGCTCGGAATAATTCCTGTTGCGCCTCTGCCTCGACCACTTGTCCCAGCGCTGCGTAGGCCACGCCTTTTGCATAGTGCCGGGTCGCAGTCAGATTACAGAAGACGACCGGGTCATCTGGCATCGGCAGATTAATGATCTCTTTCCACTTCCCAAAGCGGATCAAGACGTGCTCGGGAACTGCGAAGTAGCTTTCAAAATAGTCCGCCATAGGCGGCGTCTCGACCCGCAACAGATCTTCTGGCGTGTTGTCGATAATGGCCTGTGCTGCGGCCATCGCCGACTCAAATTGCCCCAGAAACATTGCGCCATAAGCGGCGAAGTGATTGTTATGAATGCGATATCCGGTGTAGATATTGTAAACCCCGTGGCGCTCCAGAAACTTGGCGTCCACCTCGCAGGCTTTCAGGTTCCAATACATCGCATCGCGATACTGACCACACTGAATGTCGATGTGGGTTGGCATATGCACCAGATGCCCGGCATCCGGTACCAGGGTCCGCAAGGCGTCGCCTGCTTTTAATGCTGCTTCCGGTGTCGGCGACATCTCCATCAGATGAACATACATGTGAAGCAATCCCGGGTGATCCCAAATCCGGGCGTCGTTGTCCAATGCGTCCTCTATCACCGACTGCGCTTCGACCGTGCCAGCGCCCTCTGCAACTGTGCCCGTCGCCTGATCCCACATCTGCCAAGGCGTCAGGTTCATGATCGCCTCAACAAAAATGCACCGCAGATCCAGATCGTCGGGATAGGCAAGATGGGCCTCGCGCATGGCGTCGGTGAAATCTGCATTCCACCCTTCCATCACAGGCAGGTCCGTCGGCACGCGTTGTGGAAATCGCTTGGACAAAGCCTCTATCAGAAGCTTCTCGGCCTTTGTCCCATCCAAAGACTTGGCAACCTCTATCGCGTCAAAAGCCGCTGCCAGCGACTCGGTCTGCATCGCCTCGTCCTGAATTTCCCATGGCATGTTGTAGTTCGGCCCGTTCGCATAGGCGAACCCCCAATGCGCCATCGCACAATCGGGATCATATTTGATGGCTTTTTGAAAACACCGCGCCGCTTCTTCATGGGCATAGGCGAAGCACCAGATCAGCCCGCGATCGAACCACTTCTGCGCCTTCTTCGACCCTGTCGAAACCTTGCGCGAATAAACATCAACATCGAAATAAGCCATGACGTCCCCCAGTATTATCGGAGGAACCTAGCACAGCCTGGGCGCGTCAGCCTAGCCAGTGGATCAGACCAGTTCAACACCGGCATCGGCCATGCCTGCCTTGGCGACCCCAAGCGACCCGTCCAGATCAATCGCCCGGCACAGGCTTTCCACAACGCTGACTTTGAATCCCAGCTTCGCTGCATCCACCGCCGAAAAATTCACGCAGAAATCCGTGGCTAATCCGACCAATGTCACTGCCTCGACACCACGGGTGCGCAGATACCCCTCCAGGCCGGTGGGCGTCTCATGATCGTTCTCAAAAAAGGCAGAGTAGCTGTCGATCTCGCGCCGGAACCCTTTGCGAATGACCATATCCGCGCGGTTGGTATCAAGATCATTGTGAAATACTGCCCCGTCCGAACCGATCACACAGTGATCCGGCCACAAGACTTGCGGACCATAGGGCATGTCAGTCAGAGAGAAAGGCTCTAACCCGGCATGTTGTGATGCAAAGCTGGAATGATCGCCTGGATGCCAGTCCTGCGTAAAGACGCGCACTTGAAACTCGGATACCAGAGCATTGATGGGAGCGACGATCTCATCCCCCCCGGCCACGGCCAATGCACCACCGGGGCAAAAGTCGTTTTGAACGTCGATCACAAGAATGGCTTGGTTGGCGGGGCGCATGTCTTTTCTCCTGTTTCCCTGAATGGCTATTTTGCGAACAAGCCTGCGTCAACAGTCGGGCTTGAGGCTCTGCGTCATTTGCCCTAATCCCCTGCCCCATGTTCACCGTCGCCGCGCTTTATAAATTCACGCCCTTTGAGGATACCGAGGCCATTCAAGGCCCACTGGATGCTGTTTGCCGCGAAAACGGCGTCAAAGGCACGCTCCTTCTGGCGCCCGAAGGCATCAACGGCACCATCGCCGGACCTCGCGCCGGTATCGACGCCGCACTTACTCATATTCGGTCGCTACCGGGTTGCGCTGACATCTCATGGAAGCAAAGCACCGCAACCGAAATGCCGTTTGCCCGCATGAAAGTTCGCCTGAAGCGCGAGATTGTGACCATGGACCAACCCAACGTCGATCCGACGGCCTCGGTCGGCACCTACATCAAGCCCGACGATTGGAATGCCCTGATCAGCTCGGACGATGTCGCAGTCATCGACACCCGCAACGATTACGAGGTCGAGATCGGCACCTTCGAAGGCGCAGTAGACCCCAACACAAAGACCTTCGGCGAATTCCCCGACTGATGGGCCGAAAACAAAGACCAGTTTCGCGGCAAGCGCATTGCCATGTTCTGCACTGGCGGCATCCGCTGCGAAAAGGCCTCGAACTACCTATTGGGCCAAGGCGTCAATCAGGTGTTCCACCTGGAAGGCGGCATCCTGAAATACCTCGAAGACACGCCCGAAGACGACAGCCTGTGGAACGGCGAGTGCTTCGTCTTCGATCAACGCGTATCTGTTGGCCATGGCCTGAAAGAGGGCGACTACCAACTGTGCCACGCCTGCGGCCGCCCGCTAAGCGAAGAAGACCGCGCGTCAGAGCACTACGACCCCGGCGTCTCCTGCGCCCGCTGCATCAACGAATACACCGAGGCCGACCGCACCCGCTTCCGCGAACGTCAGAAACAAGTCCGCCTCGCCGAAGCACGCGGTAGGGTACACATCGGCACCGAATAGGCGTTAGCGGAAAGTCATCAGATAGACCCTTGTGACCACCAAAAACGCACTTGCCACTTTGCCAAACGTCAGTGTCGGGGCCGGAATTCCAAACAACCCGAAATAACCAAACACCCTCGCCGCCAAAACCTGCCCAGACACCAGCAGTACGAAGAATGCGCCAATTCCGATCTTCTGAAACTCCGCCGACCGGCTACATTTGCCGATCGCGATGATCACCGAAGATACCAGCGCCACCCCAAAGAACGGCACATTCGCCATCGGCCCCGACCCCAGAATTTTCGCGCCCATCAGCAGCGACAGAAACGCCAGATGAATTGCCGTGAAGCCCCTTCCCACCTGAATGCCGGCGAACTTATCAAACCTTGCAGAATTGGCGACCGCCCGGTTCTTCTTGCTTCTTCTGTCCAGAAACACTTCGACGCGCGACGGCGCGGCGAAACCTTAAAAGTCCAGGTTCTCGACGTTCAACGCATTCTGCTGAATGAACTCGCGGCGTGGCTCCACCACATCCCCCATCAGCTTGGTAAACAGATCGTCCGCTTCCGCCAGGTCTTCGACCCGCACTTGAAGGAACGTCCGTGCCTCGGGGTCCAGCGTGGTTTCCCACAGTTGATCCGGGTTCATCTCGCCCAGCCCCTTATAGCGCTGCAAACTCAAGCCCTTCTCGCCCTCGGTCAAAATCGTGTTCAACAGGTCCAGCGGCCCATGAATGGGCGTTTCGCGATCGCGCCGCACCAGTCGCGCCGAACCGGAATAAACCTCTTGCAACGTCTCGGTAAACGCTCCCAACCGGCGCGCCTCACCAGCGCGCAGGATAGGCCCATCCAAGGTCCGCACCTCTTCGACACCGCGCAAAATCCGCGCCAGACGGATGCCCTTGTCCTGGGTGATCCGGCCCTGCCAGCCCCGCTCATATTCTTCCGCAACCTGATCCAACCGCGATGCCACAGAATCCGCAACGCCTTGCAAATCCGCATCCACGCGCCCCGGCACAAAGGCCCCGGCAATCGCCGCCTGCTCCAAAATCCCGTGCGGGTAATGGGTCGGGAAGGCTTGCAAGACCCTGCGCACCTGCCGTGCCTCATCAACCACCCGCGCCAGATCCTGACCCGTGATCTCTTCGCCCGTGCTCAACCGCAACATCGCGCCGTCGACGCCCATCTGCACCAGATAATCTTCCAACGCAGGCTGGTCCTTCAGATAAACCTCGGACTTCCCGCGCGCGACCTTATACAGCGGCGGTTGCGCGATATAGAGATACCCACCTTCGATGATCTCGGGCATCTGCCTAAAGAAGAACGTCAACAACAGCGTGCGAATATGAGCACCATCCACGTCAGCATCGGTCATGATGACGATCTTGTGGTAGCGCAGTTTCGTAATATCGAATTCGTCGCGCCCGATGCCCGTGCCCAGCGCAGTGATCAACGTGCCGATCTCCTGACTGCCCAGCATCCGGTCAAATCGCGCCCGTTCCACGTTCAGGATTTTACCGCGCAAAGGCAAAACCGCCTGATTGGCCCGCGCACGCCCCTGCTTGGCCGACCCACCAGCCGAGTCACCCTCCACCAGGAACAACTCGCGGAACTCAGGACGTTTCTCCTGACAATCGGCCAGCTTGCCGGGCAGAGATGCCACATCCAAAGCCGACTTCTTGCGCGTCATCTCGCGGGCCTTGCGCGCCGCTTCGCGTGCCAGTGCGGCCTCGATTATCTTGCCAACAATCAACTTTGCCGGACCGGGATTTTCTCCAAACCACTCCGACAGTTTCTCGTTCATCATGCTTTCGACAGCCGGGCGCACCTCGGACGACACTAGCTTGTCTTTGGTCTGCGACGAGAACTTCGGATCCGGCACTTTCACCGACAACACACAGGTCAGACCCTCGCGTGCATCGTCGCCTGTGAAGTTGATCTTCTCTTTCTTGGCAATCCCCGAAGATGATGCATACAGATTGATCGACCGCGTCAACGCCCCCCGGAAACCCGCCAGATGGGTGCCGCCATCGCGCTGCGGAATGTTGTTGGTAAAGGGCAGAACCGTCTCGTGGTAACTGTCGTTCCACCACATCGCGACTTCGACCGTGATGCCGTCCTTCTCGCCCTCGATAAAGATCGGCTCTTCGATCATCGGCTGCTTGTTGCGGTCCAGATAGCGCACAAACTCCCGCACGCCGCCATCATAGAAAAACTCGGTCCGCAGATGTTCGGCAGGGCGCTCATCCGTCAGAATAATCCGCACGCCCGAATTCAGGAACGCCAACTCGCGCAGCCGGTTCTCCAGCGTTTTGAACACATACTCCAGGTTCGAAAACGTCTTGATCGAGGCCAGAAACCGCACCTCGGTTCCCTTACGCCCATCCGCGTCACCAACCACCGTCAGATGATCAACCGTATCGCCGCCTTCAAAGCGGGCCAGATGCTCTTTCCCATTCCGCCAAATCCGCAATTCCAGCCAATCCGACAGCGCATTCACCACCGAAACACCGACCCCGTGCAGACCACCCGAAACCTTATAGGAATTCTGGTCAAACTTCCCGCCCGCGTGCAGCTGGGTCATGATCACTTCGGCGGCTGAAACGCCTTCTTCCTCGTGCACGTCCACGGGAATTCCGCGCCCGTTGTCGCTGACAGAAACCGAGCTATCGGCGTGAATTGTGACCGTCACAGCGTCGGCGTGACCGGCCAAAGCCTCGTCAATGCCGTTGTCCACGACCTCATACACCATATGGTGCAGACCCGAGCCGTCATCCGTGTCCCCGATATACATTCCGGGACGTTTTCTGACAGCTTCTAAGCCTCTGAGAACTTTGATAGAATCGGCGCCATAGTCACCCTGCGCCTCAGTGGCCTCGGCCATACGGTATTTCCTTGTTGTTTAAGGGCATTTTATAGGGGTTTTGGGGGGGATTGTCACGCGAATGACACAAGATTTAGTGGTTTGGGGGCTGGTGGAGTTTCTAGGCATTTGCGCTAATCTCGAAGCACCCGCGCAGCATTCGGTCAGAAGGTCGAATTCGCAACAGTTGAGCATGCACTACGCTCCGACTCTGTGCCGTTTCCCCTCAAGCCGCTACGCATTTTGTCGCCACCATCCCGCCAACTTGCGGGCATACGATTGGTCTCTCTCTAGGATGGCTGAAGCAAAAAATGAGCCGCAGTTCAATTTCCGCTATGCGCAGTTAGCGATCTTTGTGAAGTTACGCGGACTGCACTAACCTGCCTTTCAATAGTTTATCGAATATTGCGCTGTGGCATCCCTGAAGCGGTTCACGGGACATCGCGCTGTGTCTTCATAAGTTGGAGATCCCGAACTTCAACATTCCAAAAGCAAGTGGCCTGAAAAACGTCGCTCAGCGAATTGCCGCACGCAACGTTACTCAGGTAGCAATCTCTCCGCTTTGACGCTTTGACAAGTCGTTGAACCCAATCTCGAGAACGAAATGCTGACAGCTGAAGTCATGACTCGTTTCCCGCTCGAGTCTTTCGTTTGGATCGTATGGCACCTTCGGATCAACTCGAAATGTAAGCTAAAGTCGCGCGTTCAGGTCATTTTCGCGCCCGTTGAAAAGATTTCCGATACAGCTAGATAGTATAAAACAAACAAGATAATGGCCATGACGGCAAAAAAGTACCAGTTTTACGCCTGTTCTGCTGTAGTTTGCCAAAATACAGATCGCTAACGTCAAACTGGAGAAGCAGCCGATGTGCTACTCAATCGAGCTGCGGGGAGCGGTTTGATAGAAAGGGGGAGAGAATGATGCAACCGGATCTAGAAGTTGTCCAAATAGGGCGCGGTGAGACATTTAGAGCTTATGAACACGGCTATCCGTTTTCAACGGTGCGCTGGCATTTTCACCCTGAATATGAGTTGCATCACGTCGTTGCGACGACGGGGCGTTACTTCGTTGGCGACTTTATCGGCACGTTTGAACCTGGAAATCTTGTGCTGACCGGCCCGAATTTGCCGCACAATTGGGTAAGTGATGTTGAGGCCGACGAAATAGTTCCGTTGCGCAATCGGGGAATACAATTCACGGATGAGGCCATCCGTGGCGCGATGGGCATCCTTCCCGAGCTTCAATGCCTTTCAGAAATGCTGGACAAAAGCCGCAGTGGCCTGTTGTTTTCGAATGCCACATCTGAAGTCGTAGCGCCCAATTTGGCCGAACTGATGCATGCGCGTGGTATCCGCCGGATCGAACTTTTCATTGGGATAGTTGGTGCCCTTAGTCAGGACAGCCAAACGCATCAACTGACCGGTGCCGAGTACCTGCCTGACCCTTCGGGCTACATGTCCACTGGGCTGAACAGGGCCCTAGCTTTCATTGACGCTAACCTGACTGAACCATTTAACGAAGGTGATCTGGCCGAGATCGCTGGCATAAGTCGATCAACTTTTTCACGCAGCTTCCGGAAGCACACAGGCATGTCCCTTGTGCGCTATGTAAATCGACTGCGCATCGGTCTGGCCTGTCAAATGCTCGTCTCTGATCATGGCGAGAAGATCACCAACATCTGCTTTGGATGTGGGTTTAACAACCTGTCGAACTTCAATCGTCAATTTGCAGCACAAAAAGGGATGTCACCTTCGCGATTCCGATCCCGAATGCTTGACCATGCGACCACGAACTTCGACCCAGATCGAGGTATCCAAGCGGCGTAAACGCCGCGCTAGGAAAGGGCAGTCCCGACAGGAACGTCCGCTACTACTGACAAAGAATGTATCTGCAACCTGCTGGGCTCTTCCAGCGGCGCGGTACCCTGCCGCCGGCTTACAGAACAAAGCCGGTCAACCAAGCGAGAAACCAACAGAGGAGACTCCAATGAAACTTAAGTTAACAACAGTTGCCGCGACGCTTACGGCGCTCTTTCTAAGCAGCACCGCAAGCTATGCTCAAACAACAGGAACCGTCGCGTTCTTGATGCCTGATCAAGGCTCAACCCGCTACGACGAGCATGATTGGCCCGGCTTCCAGGCGGAATTGAAAAAGATCTGCCCGGATTGCAAAGCCATTTATCAAAATGGCAATAACGACGTCGCGCTACAACAGCAGCAGTTCAACTCAGTGATTGCGCAAGGTGCAGCCGTTGTCGTGCTTGATCCTGTGGATTCGGGCGCAGCAGCTGCCATGGTCGAGTTGGGACAAGCACAAGGTATCAAAATTGTGGCCTATGACCGGCCAATCCCCGATCGCGCTCCAGACTTCTATGTCTCTTTTGACAATGAAGGGATTGGTTATGCCATCGCGCAAAGCCTCATTGAGCATCTGCGTATTACGGGTGTCTCACCCGAAGGTGTCGGCATTCTTCAAGTTAATGGATCTCCAACCGATGCAGCCGCTGGCTTGATCGCTGATGGCTCGCGCAGAGCGGTTGAAGAGTCTGAATATGAGCATCTTGCTGAGTTTGACACGCCGGGCTGGGCGCCGCCAAAAGCACAAGAATGGGTTGCGGGCCAGATTACGCGATTTGGAAACCAAATCGTTGGTGTGGTTGCGGCAAACGATGGCACCGGTGGCGGTTCAGTTGCGGCTTTGAAAGCGGCTGGCGTTGATCCAATCCCACCAGTCACTGGCAACGACGCCGAGATAGCTGCACTTCAGCTTATTATCGCCGGCGATCAATTCAATACGATCTCCAAACCTAGCGAAATTGTGGGCGCGGCTGCGGCCAATATCGCATTCACATTCTTGAACGGTGGCACTCCTGAAGCCACAACAACGCTTTACGATGCACCGTCGCAACTCTTCGTGCCGGCCGTCGTGACACGTGGCAACCTCAAGGAAATCGTGATCGACACAGGCATCGTGACTGCCGAGCAACTTTGTACCGATGATTTTGCAGCATATTGTGCTGAACTCGGCATCGAGTGATCGAGAACGCGGCGTCGGGCCTCCCTCCGAAGCCGCAATATAAGGGTGCTGGCGGGCGAGTGTGCCGCCAGCACCAAACCAAACTTGAGGGGACCACCGTATGACACAGACACAAACAACGCGGAAACACGGGGACTTACTCTTGAAAATGAGTGGAGTTTCCAAACAATTCGGCGCTGTCACAGCCTTGGGCGACATTGAGTTGGAAGTCCACGCTGGCGAAGTCGTCGCTCTGGTCGGAGACAATGGCGCGGGCAAGACGACACTAGTTAAAGTGCTTGCCGGGGTGCATCAACCGACGTCCGGCATGATCGAATATCTCGGTGAGGAAGTTACGATCGACAACCCCCGCAAAGCACTTGAAATGGGAATTGCGACTGTTTTTCAAGATCTTGCACTTTGTGAAAATCTGGATGTCGTTGCAAATCTGTTCCTTGGTCAAGAGATTTCACCATGGCGGCTGAACGAAGTAGAAATGGAAGTCCGCGCGTGGAAGTTGCTCCAAGAACTGGCGGCCCGTATCCCGTCGGTCCGCGAGCCCATCGCATCACTTTCCGGCGGGCAGCGTCAAACTGTTGCGATCGCGCGTTCGCTTGTCATGGAACCTGAAATAGTCATGCTCGATGAGCCGACGGCAGCTCTTGGTGTCGCCCAAACCGCGGAGGTTCTGAACCTCATTGAGCGGGTAAGCGGCCGAGGACACGGGGTGATCCTGATTTCCCATAACATGGAAGACGTACGCGCAGTCGCTGACCGAATTGTTGTGCTGCGTCTTGGCCGAAACAATGGCGTGTTTACGACCGAAAATTCGCATGAGGAACTTGTCGCTGCGATCACCGGCGCCTCTGACAACTCTGTTTCCCGGCGCGAGGCACGCAAACTCGAAACGACGACAGATTGAGCGAAGGACTGAAAATGACCGACGGCAACAATAGCCAACAACTTGATCGCGCAGATACGCGTGTACGTCACGACGAGGGAATTTCCGGCGCAATCCGAGAGTTTATAGACCGGACAAGGTCTGGGGATTTAGGGATGCTTCCAGTTCTTGCTGGCCTCGTTCTTATCTCGGTCGTTTTTACTTCGCTTAACCCGGTCTTTCTCGCGCCGAACAACCTCGCCAATCTTCTTTTCGATGCGTCCGCTGTCGGGTTCATCGCGCTTGGCATCATATTTGTGTTGCTGCTCGGAGAAATCGATCTCTCAGTTGGATCAATGAGTGGACTCGCTTCCGCGATGATCGGCGTACTTTGGGTGAAAACAGGTCTACCGCTTCCCCTGGCGATACTGGGGGCAATGGCCGCTGGCGCGTTCGTAGGCCTACTTTTCGGCCTTCTGCGCAATCGTTTTGAAATGCCAAGCTTCGTGGCAACCCTAGCCGGGCTCCTCACTCTATTGGGCTTGCAACTCTACATCCTCGGACCAACGGGTTCAATTAACCTGCCGTTCACATCTCCGCTCGTGCGGTTTGGTCAGCTTATGATCTTGCCTGCATGGCTGTCTTATACTCTGGCAATCCTGCCGGGACTCCTGCTCATCTATGGCGGAATTGTTGCTGCGAAACGCCGCAATGAAGCGAACCTTTCCTCCGCTAATCTAAGCGTCACTGTTTTTAAGGCTTTGATCATCACTGCCGTTTTGGTCTTTGCCGTTTACTACCTCGAAAAGGGCCGAGGCGTGCCGTGGATGTTTGCCATATTCACGCTCGTTGTTGTGTGTGCTGAGTACGCGCTGACACGCACAAAGTGGGGCCGCTCAATGTTCGCTATCGGTGGTAACGCTGAAGCGGCCAGACGATCCGGGATTAATGTGGATTCGATCCGAATGTCGGCCTTTGTGCTGTGTTCAACCTTTGCAGCGCTTGGTGGTGTTTTCTCGTCGGCGAGACTGGCCTCAGCAAGCATTCAGGCGGGGACCGGCGACGTCAATCTTAATGCAATCGCGGCAGCGGTCATTGGCGGCACCTCTCTCTTTGGAGGTCGTGGTTCAGCATGGTCGGCGCTTCTCGGTGTTCTGGTCATCATGGCCATCTCGAACGGTTTGACGCTTCTCAACCTGAGTTCCTCGCTTCGCTTCATGATTACCGGCGGTGTTCTTGCCTTTGCGGTCATTGTGGACTCAATCGCCCGACGCTCACGTGCCAGCCATGGCCGCGCGTAATACCAAAGGATGAGCACCATGACCCAACAGCTTTCTGGAAAAACTGCCGTGATTACAGGTGCCGCCTCTGGGATCGGATTGGAGTGCGCACGCACAATGATCGCGGCAGGTGCTGACGTGGTGCTGATCGACCGATCAGAAGAGGGGCTGGCACGTGTCTGTGCAGACCTAGGCGACAAAGCGCATCCTCTGGTTGTCGATCTTCTTGACGGCCCCGTGGTCACGGCAATGCTGCCCAAAATTCTTGACCTTGTCGGGGGGGTGGACATTTTTCATGCCAATGCAGGTGCGTACATCGGGGGTGCCGTTGCCGACGGAGATCCCGACGACTGGGACAAGGTGCTTAATCTAAACACCAATGCTGTGTTCCGATCTGTTCACGCGGTGTTGCCTTATATGATTGCCCAGAAACGCGGCGATATTATATTCACAAGCTCAGTTGCAGCCGTGACACCAGTTGTGTGGGAGCCAATCTACACTGCCTCGAAATATGCAGTGCAAGCGTTCTTGCACGCGACCAGACGCCAGTTGATCAAACACAATATTCGCATGGGGGCGGTCTTGCCCGGCCCGGTGATATCGCCGCTGCTTGATGACTGGCCGAAAGCGAAAATGGATGAAGCGCTGGCCGCAAAGGCGCTGATGGGGCCCAAAGAGGTCGCCGATGCAGTGATGTTTATGGTGACCCGCCCGCCAGGGGTTGTGGTGCGCGACCTGACGATCTTGCCGCATGGATGCGACATCTGAACCACCAGAAACCGTTCTACGCCAAAGAACACTTTAGGACAGAGTTGGAATATAAATGCCGAAAAACGAGAATTTACTGAACCGCTTCAAGCTTGATGGCAAAGTTGCTCTTATCACGGGTGGTACCCGCGGTATCGGCCTGGCCACTGCCAGAGCACTCGGAGACGCCGGGGCACGGCTTTTTATCTGCTCGCGCAACGACGGCGAAGAGGTAGAAAGGACGCTTAGCGCATTGGGATACGACGCCACATTTATTGCCGCTGACCTAACCGACCCTAGAGCACCGGGGGCAATCATTGCCGATGTCCTTGAAAAGTCGGGACGGCTAGACATTCTCATCAATAATGCCGGCGTCGCTATCCACGGTGATTCAGCAGAATTCTCGGACGAGGATTGGCAGCGTGTGATGTCGCTTAATGTTGATGCGGTCTTTCGTTGCTGTCGCGCAGCTATTCCAGCTATGCGGGCGCAGGGCGGCGGGGCAATTGTCAATGTCGGGTCCATGTCCGGCATCGCCTCGAACATCCCGCAAAACCAGGTCGCCTACAACAGCTCGAAGGCTGCTGTTCACATGATGACCAAGAGTCTCGCCAGCGAACTTGCCTTGGACAATATTCGCGTCAATGCCCTCGCACCCGGTTACATTCAGACTGACATGTCCCAAGGCGGCATCGACAACCCCGAGTGGTTCCCTATCTGGAGAGATATGACACCGATGCAGCGTGTCGGCCAACCAGAAGAGGTGGCGATGGCCGCGCTTTTCCTCGCCTCTTCTGCGTCAAGCTACATAACCGGCGACATTCTGGTGATCGACGGCGGATACACCACGCGATAACACCCCCAAGGGACGAATTTGAAAACCAATGACCAACACACAACGACTTGAGGGAAAGACCGCACTCATTGCCGGCTCGGCGCGCGGCATTGGCCGTGGCTTCGCTGAGCGCTTTGTTCGGGAGGGCGCCCGCGTCGCCATAACCGATATTGATCTTGATGCTGCACAGAAAACAGCGTCTAAAATCGGTGACGCAGCAATCGCGCTGCACATTGATGTGACCGATCAGAGTAGCATCGACACTTGCGTAGCCGGTGCTGTGGGCGCCTTTGGCGGTATCGACATTCTCATCAACAATGCAGCGCTTTTCGATGCGGCGCCAATCGCTGACATCACGCGCGTCAGTTTTGACCGGCTCTACGCTGTGAATGTTGCGGGTACGATGTTTACGATGCAGGCGGTCGCCCGCCACATGATTGCGCGCGGTAAAGGTGGGAAAATTATCAATATGGCTTCACAGGCCGGTCGGCGCGGCGAGTCACTTGTGGCGGTTTACTGCTCGACCAAAGCTGCCGTGATTTCACTGACCCAATCCGCAGGTCTGAACCTCATCGGGCATGGTATCAATGTGAACGCAATTGCCCCCGGCGTCGTTGACGGCGAACACTGGACGCATGTTGATGCAATGTTCGCCAAGTTGGAGAATAAGAAGCCTGGACAGAAGAAAGCTGAGGTCGCAGCAAGCGTGCCTTATGGCCGTTTCGCGACACCAGATGACCTGACCGGGATGGCCGTGTTCCTCGCTTCAGATGATGCCAATTACATCGTCTCGCAGTGCTACAACGTAGACGGTGGCCAATGGATGAGCTGACGGGCCCACGCGTGCGACGTGCATTTTCAAAGGGTGCCTGCCAGAGGCAAACCGCATGAAGAAAGTCGTGGTTATTGGCGAAGTTCTGGTTGAAATCATGGCCGACAGCATCGGTGATGGTTTTCTTGAAGCAATTGGGCTTACCGGCCCTTTCCCGTCCGGTGCACCCGCAATTTTCATCGATCAAGTCGCACGGCTCGGTCAGCCTTGCGCCATTGTCTCGGCAGTTGGAGATGATGACTTTGGAATAATCAATCTCAACCGGCTTTCTATGGATGGCGTGGACATATCGGGGGTCTTAATTGACCCGGATCGCCCCACAGGCAGCGCCTTTGTGCGGTATCATGCGGATGGGTCCCGCGATTTTGTTTACAACATAAAACACAGTGCTTGCGGGACGATCCCAAGAACGCCCGAAGTGGCACAAGTTCTCGATGCCGCAGATCACCTCCACGTCATGGGGTCTTCGCTATCCAGCCCCGAATTTGTGGCGCTGAACCTTGAGGCCGCCCGCAGAGTCAAAACCAGTGGCGGGACAATTTCCTTCGATCCAAACTTGAGAAAGGAAATTTTGAGCGCGCCCGGACTACGGGACGCCATGGCCGATGTCCTGTCCCTAACGGATGTGTTCCTTCCAAGCGGAGAAGAACTAACGCTCCTCACCGACGCGACCGATCCAGCGATTGCCGCGAAAGAGCTTCTGGCGCTTGGGATTGAATATGTTGTTCACAAAATGGGGTCGGGCGGCGTCCGCATTTACGACGCGAGCGGCGACCGTTTCGTCCCCGCTTACTCGGTGACTGAAATCGACCCAACCGGCGCAGGTGATTGTTTTGGCGGCGCGTTCATTGCGCTTTGGCTTCAAGGGTTGGACATCGACAAAGCCGTTTCCCTTGCCTCAGCCGCCGGTGCTTGTGCCGTTCAACATCGTGGTCCTATGGAAGGCGCGTCGAGCCTTGAGACGCTTGTTCGTTTCGTCAAAGAACACGAAGACCAACGAAACATCGCCGGGGGTTGAGCGCATGAATGTCCACGGGCTTATTGAACGCAATAAGAACGGAGAGAGTATCGGCTTGCCGAGTTTCTGCACCGCAAATCAGCACGTCTTGGAGGCGACGCTCGGTTTCGTGGCCGAAAATGACCTGCCCGTTCTGATTGAGGCCACCTGTAATCAAGTCAATCATAAAGGTGGATATACCGGCATGAAACCCGCCGACTTTGCGTCTTGGATCGCGCGGTTGGCAAGCCATGCTGGGGTCGAGACGGATCAATTGCTTTTGGGTGGCGATCACCTTGGCCCGAACCCCTGGCGTGATGAACCGGTCGCCGCTGCGATGCGCAAAGCCGAGACGTTGGTGCGCAGCTATGTCGAAGCGGGTTTTCAGAAGATACATCTAGACGCAAGTATGGCCTGCGGCGGCGAACCGCGCCCGAGCTTTTCGGACATCGCGGAAAGAGCTGCACGCCTGTGCAGAATTGCGGAAGACTATGCGCCAGATCCGTCAAAATTGATCTACGTTATCGGATCCGAAGTTCCCGTACCTGGGGGCGAGACCGACGATATGCAGGATCTCCAAATCACGACACCAGAACGGTTGGATGAAACCATCCAAACGCATGAATCCGCCTTCCGCAAAGAAGGCTTAGAAGGTGCGTGGGAGCGCGTCGTCTCAGTTGTGACGCAGCCCGGGGTAGATTTCAGCCACAGCTCTGTTCGTCAGTTCGATCCTGCCGCGGCAGTTGATCTTGTCGCAGCGATTAACCGGCACCCGCGTTTGACCTTCGAAGGTCATTCAACTGATTATCAGCCTACATCCAGCCTCGCCCAACTTGTCGAGCGTCACGTCTTCTTCCTCAAGGTCGGACCGGAACTGACTTTCCGGTTTCGCGAGGCGGTTTTTGCATTGGCTGCAATCGAAGATAGGGTTTGTCCAAAGACGGTATCTGGGATCATCGGCGTGCTCGACGAAGCAATGGACAATGCGCCCGCGCACTGGGACGGCTACTATGCTGGAACACCAACGGACATCGCGTTGCAACGCCATTTCAGCTTTAGTGATCGGATTCGTTATTTTTGGCAAGAAGCGCCCGTGCGCGACGCCGTTGACCTGCTTCTCAACAATCTCGTCGCAGCAGACGTCCCCAATGGGCTTGTAACGCAGGCCTTCGGCGGACTTGAATTTGACGAAACCTCCGGCGACATCCGCACGCTTCTGGACACTCATGTGTGCAAAGCGGTTTCAAGATACTACGCGGCATGTGGCTTTGGCTGCCCGCCATCGTCAGACCGAAAACCCACGCGATGAAATTATCCAACGCCACACTGCGCGACCTGCCTGATCCGATCCTATGCCCAAGCTATGACCGCTCGCCCTGATCAAAGTTGCGAAAGCCGCCAGCGACCAACCCTGCGCGTGGCTGGGACAACACAAATTATGCGGAAATCTAATCGATGAACCGCGTTTCGCTGATGCCTTTGAGGGCTGGTTGCAGATAATTTGGGCGGATGGTTTGAGCGCTTCTTTGAACAAGTATTTGTACGGTTATCACTGAAAAGGACGCGGCTATGAAAGCAATAATTTTTCCCGCTCGTGGTGAAGTCACCTGCGCAAGCCTTCCCGATCCCGTTGCGGGCAACGGCGAAGTGGTGATCGCAGTCAAGGCAAGCGGACTCTGCCACACAGATTTCGAAGTGCTGAAGGCCAATTACGGAACGTCAGCATTTCCTGTGGTTCCGGGTCACGAATACGCTGGTGTGGTGGCTGATGTCGGGCCCGGCGTCACAGGTCTTACCGTTGGGGACCGGGTCGTTGTTGACCCAAACCTCGAATGTGGAACGTGCCGCGCCTGCCTACGCGGCTGGGCCCATTTGTGCGACTCCCTCGGCGCGTATGGCGTAACCGAAAGCGGAGGCTTTGCCGAGTTCAGTCGGGTCAAAGCATCCGCGCTTCACCGGATCGGCGACATAGACTTCAGCATAGCCGCCTTGTGCGAACCGATGGGATGCGTCCTAAACGGGCTTGATGCCGTGCGTTCCTCAATAACGGACAATGCACTGATTTTCGGAGCCGGTCCGATGGGCTTACTGTTGGCCATGGCGTTGAGCGCCCACAATGTGCCTGACATTGTGTTCACCGATATTGATGATGCTCGACTGGAACTGGCGGCAAGTTTTGGTTTTGAAATCGTGGCTTCCGGATCCTCTGAATTGGCGGCCTTGCACTACGGGGTTGATCTGGTCGTGGATGCTACCGGCGTTCCTGCGGTCGCGGGCAATCTGGCAAACTACATGGCCAACGGCGCGAAAGGCCTGTTCTTCGGCGTCTGCCCATCTGACGCACGCATCGAAGTGTCCCCATTCGAGGTGTTCCGCCGTCAATTGACATTCGCCGGCTCTCATTCGTTGAACCACAACATCCCGCAAGCACTCGAAACGATCGCCGCTTTCGGTCCGGATATCAGCCGCGTCGTGTCGCATCGCATGCCTTTGGAAGGTGTCTCCAATATTCTGTTGTCCAGCCCGCCTAAAGGGAGCTTAAAAATACAGGCAACGATAAGCTGAGTGTGCGATTTATGCGATGGAGCCTTGGGACAGAACCAAGTGGTTAGAATTCATAGGAAGCAGCTCTTAAGTGCATGGCAACCGGCTCAAATGACAGCTTCTGATGTTGCAGTTGGCGCAGCTGCGCCCGTATTGAAGGTCCGGTTAGTATCCTTTGCTCTAAATGGGCATGTCCGCTTAGGACTGTTAACCGCCGTTGGGCCAGATATGACAAATGACAACTAAGTCCCGCATTGCGGTCCTTGAGCCAAACCGCAGCGAACGGCAGGAACGAGCCCGAAGTGACCTATGCTGCGTGATGAACCGATGGCGGCTTTGCGGACGAAGCTGCCGTTCGCGAAAGATTTCCAAGGTCCGGTTTAGTCGCGATTCCCGCCTTTGAGGTTATTTCCGAAATGTGTCAAGAATAGACATGCAGGGTGCACCAAACAGCCCGCCGAGGTCGATCGAAACGGAACCTTAAAACCTTATCGGGAGCGAGGCCCCCAGAATAACGTCGGGGCTGTCGTCGGTGATGCCGACCCCCGCAGAAAGGTTGAGGAAGATGTCCCGCGTCAGGACAAAGTCAGCGCCCAGTTCGAATAGCCCGAACGTGGTGGCCGTGCCGTCGATCTTGGAGCCGTTCAGTTCGATTTCATCCTCGAAGGCAAAGTCGAAACCCGCGCTCAGAGAGATGTCAGGCGTCACTGCCAGGTTTGCGCCGAAGCCGAACCCGATCACGCCGCTGCGATCCACATCGACACCGGAGATCGTTTCGCCGAGGAAATGGGTGTAGGAGACATCTCCGAAGAACGCGATCGGGTCGATCGTCTTGACCGCCGAGAGCCGCCCGGTGACCCGGTGAAAGCCGGACCCTAGTGGCACGTCATCCTCAGAGAAGTCCTCACCGGTCGGGGCGCCGTAGCGGATGCTGCCGACCAGCGACGGCCAGGTGCCGTCCTGCGGCCAGAAGGATTTCCAGGCCGTCACCGAGATGTCGCCGAGCCCGGTGTTGTCGCCGGTCCCGTCAATGTCGCGGTGGAGCAGGGGCACGCTGGCACCAAGCATCCACCCCCCGGGCAATCCAACCCGGGCATCAAGGCCAGCCGCATAGGTGTCGCGGGTCGAGCTCAGCGCATCACGGCCCGAATGGCTCCACGACAGGCTCGGCGTCACCTCGACCGTGTAAGGCGACAGAACGGCATTGCCACGCCGCACCAGGGCCCGCTCCAGCGCCCGGTCGCCCTCCGGGTCTTCGGCGCCGATCTCGGGCGCGGGCGCCTCGGCCCTTGGCGGCGGTGCGATCTCGCGGCCCACCAGTTCGGCCTCCAGCGTCTCGACGCGCTGTTTCAAGAGTTCATTGATCAGCTTCTGGGCCGCGAGTTGGGCCTTCAACTCCTCGACCGTCTGCGACGAGGCAGGCCAAGCGGGCAGCAACAGTAGCGCGAGTACGAACACATATCTCATTTCTTTCCCCTCAACATCACGAAGGCGATGCCTTCGATCCAGGCGTTTTCAAACCGCTCGCGGCTGAGATTGCGGTTGCCATAGGCCGGGTCGGCCACATGGACTTTCCCGTCGGGTGTCAGCCCCTTGTAGACCACGTAGTGGTTGTAGCCGTGGATCTGCACCGGCACGATTGGGGCATCCAGGTAGCGGATATCCTCGAAGCGCATCCCCTTGAAGCCAATGGCGCGGTAGCCGCGCTCTGCTGCGTAGCGCTTCATGTCGAGGAGCGAGAATCCGCCCCGGTGGCGCACCTTCAGGGGTTCGGTCTGACGCAACAGCCCGTTGACCACCTCACGCTCGGAAACCGGATCGTTGAAGGTATAGGTAAAGACGGTCGCCATGGCAGCGGCCCCGCAGCTCGTGTCCCACTTCTGGATGATGACGCCCGCCTCGCGGATTTCCTTCAGCGAGAGCGTGCCAGCGCTGACTTGAAGCGAGTGCAGGCCCGTTGCTGCCGCGAGGATAAGACCTGCTGATAGAACTTTCACCGAACGCAAATCAGGTCCCTAACCCTTTCGCCGCTGACTCTCAGTTCCACGTTGCAACGGCAAGCACCGGGGCAACGATAGGTCGGCATTGTGGTAATTCGGACTCTCACGAGGGCGCGTGCGGCCCGGCTTTATGAGCAGGACCGGAAGGAGCCGTCAGACCCCTCCCGGTTGGGTATGTATGTTCGGCGTTGGGTCGGATGGGTCAACGGCGTGGACGGTCATCCGACATTCTTCGCACGATGCTCGCCAACCCCCCGTAGTGGTTAGCCAGCCATGCCCAATTAAGATTGAGGGCACGGCAAGTATCAGCGAAAAACAAAAAACATCACTAGAATACCGCCGCGTTAATGATATGCGGGCAGGTCGACATAGTTGGGACATACGAAAAAATGAATGACTAATTGTCGACGGCGGTCGGGATTCCAATGTGAAACGGTGCAGGGGAACTTGCAGTCCCTTGGTTATAAAAATTCCCGATTTCGTTATCAGCTAAGCTCGACCAAGTGTCATGTATAACATCGGGGATATCTGACACGGTCGTCGACGGCACCCCGAGCGAGTCGCCGGCAACTACAAGATCCATCTCAGAATCCGAAAGAACGACCGGTCCGCCCAGTGTGGGCTGGGCTGCCTGTTCGCCGGCGAAACCAGAACCTGAACCGACGATCAAAGCCATGGCGGAGGCAGTTAAGAAAGTTGAGATACGCATTTTATTCTCCCAGAGATACAGCCTGCGAGCCGAGTCCAAAGCAAAGCACCGCAAGGCACCACAACACATTGCACACACTAAATCGTATGCACGACGAGTGAGGTGCCTGAGCAGTAAACGATAAAAAGCCAGTAAAATCAATCTGGTTGCAATCTTCTACTGATCAGTCAGTTCTCGGCGCCGACATGCCCAGGCCGCGAACGGGCACAACGCGACCAATTCTGTGATGCGCAATGGGTTGGTAGAGGTCATTCTGCACGTGCTTCGAATGGTGTTTTTCGGACGAGCCGTGAATAGGGCGTGTTTCTTAATTGGGTCACGAAAGCTGCCGTTCGAATGCAGCGCAGCATCGGTCGAAATGGGCTGATTTTGTTGAAAAACTCATGCTTGATCGTGGAATGAACTGCTGATTCAATTCATCGTACGGATAGGGAGGGTTTTGCGATGATGGGACCTAAGCAGGAAGCACAGGCGGCGTTGTTCTATGAGTTCTCGTTGGAGGATCATGTCCCTCAAGACCACCTTCTTCGGTTGATTGACCGGTTCGTTGACCTGAGCAGTATCCGGGCGCATCTGTCGGATTTCTATAGTCACACAGGCCGTCCATCCATTGATCCGGAACTGCTCATTCGGATGCTGTTGGTGGGGTATTGCTTTGGTATTCGGTCAGAACGCCGGCTCTGCGAAGAGGTTCATCTGAACCTCGCCTACCGCTGGTTTTGCCGGCTGAATTTGACCGACCAAGTTCCAGACCACTCGACCTTCTCGAAGAACCGCCATGGTCGGTTCCGTGAGAGCGATCTGCTGCGCCATGTGTTCGAGACCACGGTTGCACGCAGCATGGAAGAAGGACTGGTGGGCGGTCAGGGTTTTGCTGTTGATGCCAGTTTGATCAGTGCGGATGTTCAGAAGCAAAACTCCAGCAATCCCGAAGACTGGGCCGCCCGTGACATTGATCCCAATAACGCGCCGCGCGCAGTGCGCGAGTATCTCGACACCTTGGACGACGAGGCCTTTGGTGCAGCCTCCACGGTCAAGCCCAAGTTCATGGCCCATGCCGACCCCGCCAGCCAATGGACGGCTGCACGTAAAGGCCCGGCTTTCTTTGCGTATTCTACTAATTATCTGATCGATACCGATCACAGTATCATCATGGACGTAGATGCCAGTCGGTCCAACAAGACCGCTGAAATAAGTGCCATGCGCAAAATGCTCGATCGCACCGAAGAACGTTTTGGTGTGAAGTCCGATTGGATCGCTGCGGACACCGCATATGGATCAGAAGACAATCTTGTCTGGCTCGCATTGAAGCGCCAAATCCTTCCCTTCATTCCTGTCTTCGACAAAGGTGAGCGCACGGACGGAACGTTCTCACGATCCGACTTCACGTGGGACGATGAGAACGACCGCTATATCTGTCCGGGCGGCAAAGAGATGCGGCACACTTGGCGGACCTATTCTGACCCGGCTCGAAACGCGCCAAGCTGGAAAGCTCGCAAGTATCGAGCGCTGAAGTCCGATTGCACAGGATGCGAGCTGAAGGAAAAATGCTGCCCCAACGCCGAGGCCCGCGCCGTCCATCGCGAGAAATACGAAATCGTCCGGGACTTCGCCCGCCGATGCATGGCGTCAGAGTTCAATGTCACCGCACAGAAACGACGAAAGAAGGTCGAGATGCTCTTTGCACACCTCAAACGCATCCTTGGCCTCGGGCGGCTCCGATTACGTGGACCCTGCGGCGTCCAAGACGAGTTTACTCTCGCAGCAGCAGCCCAAAACCTCCGGAAACTAGCCAAACTCACGCCGATGGTGCCAGCCGCAGGATGACGCGGCGGTACCGCCTCAGACTGCCCAATAAAATATACGCCGTAACCATCCCCAAAGCACAAAACCAAACGACTTTTTCAACAAAATCGGCTCGAAGCGGTCATTCGCTGCATGAGCAAATCACCTCAGACCATTAGCAATATCGGTCATTCAACATAGGAGCCGCACTGAGCATGGGCGTAAGTGGCCGAATTCTGGAATGCAGAAACGTCGACTTCGAAAAATTCAAGTCCAACATCCATGCATCTACCGAGAGATAGTAGAAGTTCTGCATTGTGCATGTTTCAACCACAGCCAAAATTTGCGTTCCGCCCAATCACCGTCCCATCCATCCGCCATCGACCAGCATCACATGGCCGTGCATATAGCTGGCGGCGTCCGAGGCCAGAAAGACAACGGGTCCCTTGAAGTCATCGGGGCGTCCCCACCGTCCGGCGGGGATACGGTCCAGGATTGATTTTGAGCGTATAGGATCATTGCGCAGGGCTTCGGTATTGTCGGTATCGATGTAGCCGGGGGCAATGGCGTTCACGTTGACGCCCTGCCCCGCCCACTCGTTTGCGAACGCCATGGTCAATTGGCCAATCCCACCCTTAGAGGCGGCGTAGCCCGGCACAGTGATGCCGCCCTGGAACGTCAAAAGCGAGGCGGTGAAAATGATCTTGCCGGACCCACGCGCAACCATGGTTGCACCAATGTCGCGGGTCAGAATGAACTGGGCATTCAAGTTCACCTCGATCACTTCGTCCCACATTTCGTCGGGGTGTTCCGCTGCAGGTTTGCGCAATATGGTTCCTGCGTTGTTCACCAAGATGTCGATCTGGGGATGCGCGGTGCGCACTTTTGCCGAAAATTCTTTCAACGCTGCGCGATCCGAGAAATCGCAGGCATAGCCGGTGAATGCGCGCCCAAGCGCATTGACTGCCGCGCCTACCGCAGAACCCGAAGATTCCAAGGTTGCACTGACGCCGATAATGTCTGCACCGGCCTCGGCAAGCGCTTCTGCCATGCCCCGGCCGATGCCACGCTTGCAGCCAGTCACAAGAGCAGTTTTGCCGGTAAGATCGAATTTGTTCAGAACGCTCATTTACGCATCCTCCGCGATACGGATCATCGACTTCATGGCGTTCGGATTCTCGGTCAGAGACTTGAACGCGGCCTGAATGTCGGACAGGTTTTGAATGTCTGTAATGAAGGCGTCGCAATCGACCACGCCCTCTGCCAGAAGAGCCATGGCCCTGTCATAATCTTTGGGGCGATAGACCCGCGCGCCAATCAGGTCCAGCTCGCGCCAGAAGAACTGGAACATGTCGATGTTCGGCTTGTTGGCATGGATAGCGACCATGACAATTCTGCCGCGCGTGGCCGCAGCGGCTGTAATCAGATCAACACCGGGTTGCGACCCGGAAACCTCGAACACGACATCAGCACCCTTGCCATCCGTCGCGCTGTGAATGGTCGCCGCCACGTCGACCTCTTTGGGATTCAGCGTGGCGAACCCAAGTTTGGCCGCAAAGGCCAGCCGGTTTTCATTAATCTCGGCAATCGTGACGTTTGCACCGGCTTCGCGGGCAACCATGGCCACCAGCATGCCGATAGGACCGCCACCAATAACCAGCACATCTTCGCCCGGCTGCACTTGACCCCGGTCGACGTCATGCACGGCAACCGCCAGCGGCTCGATCAGGGCAGCGTGACTAAGATCCAGATCCTGAGGCAACAAATGGATCGTGTGCGCCGGAACGTTCCACTTCTGCTGAAAGGCGCCATCTGAATCGATGCCGATGAATTTCAGGGTATGACAGATATGCTCGTGTCCGGCGTTGCAGGCAGGGCAATCACCGCAGTGATCCAGCGGACGCACCACAATAGGCGCACCGATACTCAGACCATCAACGCCCTCGCCCACCGCCGCAATCGTACCAGACATTTCGTGTCCAATCGTCCGCTCGAACCCAACACGCGCGTCCATATGGCCCAGATAGATATGCAGGTCTGTTCCGCAAATACCGCAAAAGGCCACATCAATCTGAACCTCGCCCGGACCGGGCGGTGGGACATCCACCTGCTCAATCGAGAAAGTCTTGTCTCCGCGATAAAACGCTGCGGCAGTGCTCATAGCTTATCCTCAGTTCTTCAAAAGATTGACGGCGTCCAGTTTGGACCAGTCGAATTCGACCCCGATTCCCGGATCGGACGGAGCCTGTGCTAGGTGGTTGCGAACTACAAGTGGTCGCTTGGTGTAGGCGTCTATCGGGAAGGAGTGCACCTCGATCCAGCCAGCGTTTTTTTGTGCGGACACCAGCGAAACGTGCAGCTCTTGCATGCCGTGGCTACAGATCGGGATTCGGTGTTGCTCGGCGCGTTCGGCGACCTGCAGAAATCCGGTGATGCCGCCGCAGTTTGAAGCATCGGGTTGAATGAAGCTGAGGTTGGCGCGGTCGAAAGCATAGTCAAACTCGTGGATCGTATGGAGGTTTTCACCCATTGCCAGCGGCACGCCGGTTTCCCGCGTTATCCGAGCAAAACTGTCGTAATCGTCTGGAATGATTGGTTCTTCAAACCACAGAATGTCGTATTCCTGAAACGCGCGGGCGGCGGTGATGGCCTCTTCGACGCTCATCGAATAATTGGCGTCCACCATGAAGGCAATGTCGGGGCCGATCAGGTCACGCACGGCTTTCACCCGCTGGACATCATCGTCACGTCCGACCTTGATTTTCACGCCGTTAAAGCCGCGGTCCAGATAGCTTTGGACCGAGGCCAGAAGTTTAAGAAGCTCGAACCCAAGATCGATGCCGCCGCAATAGGCTTTGCAGGTATCCCCTGCCCCGCCCGCCATTTTCCAAAGTGGGCGACACTTGCGTTTACCGCGCAAATCCCAGAGCGCAATATCAACAGCCGAGATCGCAAAGGACGCGATACCACCACGCGCGACGTAATGAACATGCCACTGCATGGCGTCATAGAGCGTCTCGGGCGTGTTGCCCGGTTGCCCGATCAAAAAAGGCGTCAGGTCATGGTCGATCATGGCCTTGATCGCATGTCCGCCTTTGCCACCTGTGTAAGTATACCCGGTGCCTTCGGACCCATCGTCCAGACGCACAGTGGCAGTAACCAGCTCGAAAAAGTGGTGGTCGCCGTGTTTGGCATCCACCAGCACTTCGGCCAAAGGCACATGAAAGAGCCGGGTTTCAATCGCCGCGATGTTGCTCATGTCCGGGTTTCTTGCCCTGTGCGCGCCGACATGAAACGAGCCTGAAACAGGATCACAGCGAACAGGAACCCGCCGCGAATAACCATCTGCCAATAGGCGCTGAAACTGATGGTGCCCCGGCCATTTTCAAAGTTGAGGATGTTGAACACCAATCCCAAAAGAAGCGCGCCGGCGACGGTGGCCGTGACAGAGCCAAGTCCGCCGGTCAAAAGCGTGCCACCCACGACGACCGAGGCGATCGCCGAAAGCTCCCATCCGATCCCTTCCAATGGCTGGCCGGCGCCAAAACCTGACGCCAGGATCACGCCTGCCAATCCGGCACACCCACCTGACAGCATGTAGACAAAGGCCGTGGCGCGATTGACTTTGAGGCCCATCAGAACCGAGGCATCCGCGCCACCACCAATGGCTAGAACCGTGCGCCCCAGCGAGGTTTTCTCTAACGTCACCCACAAAGCGACGACGACAACGCCAACCACAACGATGGACCACGGCAGGATGTTCAGCGCTTTTTCCATGCCCATGCGGGTAAAGTTCGACCCCCAGTCAACCGAGATTGTCTGCGCACCCGAAATGACCAGAGCACCGCCCTTGGCGCCCAGCATGGTTGCAAGCGTCGCAATGAAGGGTGGGATGCGCATCAGGATGATGCAAAAGGCGTTGATCGCGCCGAACGCGACCCCGGCAAGCACGGCACCGGGCAGTGCAACTTCGATCCCGAAAGGCGACAGATAGGCCGCAACGACCGAGGTAAAGGCTGCAACCGAACCGACAGACAGATCGATGCCGCCGGTCATGATCACAAAGCACATGCCAACCGAGATGATGATGAACATCGAGTTATAATTCAGGAACGAAGTGATGTTGTAAGCGCCGCCAAAGTTTTCATAGCGCAGCACACCGAACAGGATCAGCACGGCCAGGACCACCCAGACCGCAACCGACTGTGGGTTGCGCGCCAGATATTTGCGCAGATCGAAAGCATCTGTGTCCAGCATCGCCTTATTCCTTCCGCGCCTGCTGCACATAAACGGCAGCAATGATGATGACTGCCTTGGCAATCAGCGCGACCTCGTCTTCGACGCCATTGGCAAGCAGCGTGTATTTCACAAGTTGAATGATGACCGCACCCAGGATGGCACCAAAGATTGGCGCGCGCCCGCCTTGTAGCAGTGCGCCCCCGACGACGGCTGCGGCGATGGCGTCCAGTTCCATCAGGTTCCCGTTGCGGGCGGTGTCCGAGGCCGAGTTGATCGCAACCACGATCAGCCCAGCAAGCCCCGACAGCACACCGCAGATCATATAGACGCCGATTTTCACGCGCTTGACCGGGCCACCCGACAATTCCGCCGCACGCTCGTTGCCGCCAATAGCCAGCACGTATCGCCCGAAAGTCGTCCGCGTCATGACCAGATAGAGAACACAGGCAATCGCCAGCGCCAGCCAACCCTGAAACGGCAACCCAAGAACTTTGCCGGTTCCCAGATAGCTGAAGGACGGGTTCGAAAACGTCTGCAGATTACCGTTGGTCAGCACCTGTGCGATGCCGCGCCCCGAGATGAACAGGATCAGGGTTGCGATAATCGGCTGCACCCTGAGGTTAGCCACCAGAATGCCGTTGAATACACCGCAGGCAATGGCGGCCAACAACGGCAACGCTATCGCCGCCGCAATGCCCAGCGCCGGATAGGCTTGCCCAAACTCCGACAGAAAGATCAGCGGCGCCAGCGCGCCCGCCAGCGCCATGATGGCCCCGACCGACAGATCAATCCCGCCGGTCGCGATGACCAGCGTCATGCCCATGGCCACAATCGCAATGGTCGCGACTTGGGATATGTTCACAAACAGGGTCTGCACCTGCAGGAAGTTCGGGGTGACTAGCACGTTGAACAACAGGATCACGGCCAGAGCGACCAGACCGCCGTTATCGCGCAAAAACGAGCGCCATTCGAATGACTTCGCGCTACTTGCTTGCAATTCTGCGTCTTGAGTGCTCATGCCGCTTGCCCTTCTGTATGCGCCAGGGCCCGCACCAAAGCATCTTCCGTGATGCCGGGATTGGTCAGTTCGGTCACAATGCGCCCCTCGTTCAAAACAATGATCCGGTCGGCGCCTTCGACGATCTCTTCAAATTCCGAGCTGATCAGAACAACGCCGACCCCTTGGGCGACCGAGTCACGAATGATCGCCTGAATTTCGCGTTTCGCGCCGACGTCCACGCCGCGGGTCGGCTCGTCCAGGATCAGCACGTCGGGTTCGATAGCCAGCCAGCGTGCCAGCAGCACCTTTTGTTGATTGCCGCCTGAAAGTTCGCGAATTGGCTGTTCCATATTGGCGGTCTTGATGCCCAGCGCCTTGATGTAGTGATCCACCAACTGGCGTTCCCGGACCCGGTCGATTTGGCCCTTGCGGGTGAGTTGCGGCAAAAGAGCAAGGGTCAGGTTCTCGCGCACCGACATATCCGGGATGATCCCTTCTGCCTTGCGATCTTCGGTCAGGTAGCCAAACCCGGCTGCGATAGCTGCCGCTGGCGTGTCGAGCCCAGCACCGTTGCCTTTGACCTTGATCTGTCCCTTGGTCAGGCGGTCGACCCCAAAAATGGCGTGCGCCGCTTCGGTTCGTCCAGCGCCAAGCAATCCGCCCAGCCCGATGATCTCTCCGCCGTGCAGAGTCATATCGAAATCGTTCAGCCGTGGCCCGGTAGAAATACCTTTGGCATCCAGCAGCACCTCACCCTTGTCAGTGCTGGGCGAGCCGCCACCAAATTCTGTCATACCGGCCTGCTCGATGTCGTCGGCATCTCGGCCCAGCATGGCGGCGATTAGGTCCAGCTTGGTGGTGCCTTCAATCGCGCGGCAATCCACGGTGCGCCCATCGCGCATGGTGGTCACCCGGTCGCAAATCTCGAACAGTTCATCCAGAAAATGCGACACATACAGGACCGAGACACCAGCCTTCCGCAGTTCTTTCACGACGCCAAACAACACCTCGACTTCCGAGGCATCCAGCGATGAAGTCGGCTCGTCCATAATCACCAACCGTGCGTCCAGGGATACGGCTCGGGCTATGGCCACAAGTTGCTGAATTGCGGTGGAATAACTGCTAAGCGGCGCCCGCACGTCAATGTCGATGCCAAAGCGGTGCAGAATTTCGCGGGTGCGTTTGTGCGCCTCTTTCCAGTCGATCAGGACGCCGAACCGCTTGGGCTCGTAGCCCATCATGACGTTTTCGGTAACCGAGCGCAGCGGCACCAGGTTAAGCTCTTGATTGATGGTTGCTATCCCCGCCTCTTGCGCTTCGCGTGGGCTGGAAATGGCGCTTTCGGCGCCGTTGAAGCGCACAATGCCACCATCGCGACGGTAGACCCCGGTAAGTATCTTGATCAGCGTAGATTTCCCGGCACCGTTCTGCCCGATAAGGGCGTGCACTTCGCCAGGTGCGATGTCCAGCGATGCTTCGGAAAGGGCGCTGACACCAGCGAACGCCTTTTCGATGCCGATCATGTTCAGAAGCACTGTCATAACTCTCCCGCTGGTCAACTGTCATAACGCCAAAGGAGGCGCGGTCAACGACCGCGCCTCCTTCAACAGGGAGACCTCAATAGGCTTCGTCGACGTGATTGGCCGCGTTATCCTGAGTGAAGATACGGTCTTTGACCTGCACCCAATGCTCGATCTCTTCGCCGTTTGCGTAACGGTTCATGACCTCGCAGGCCAGTGGGCCAAAGAACGGCGAGCTTTCTACCGTTACACCCATTTTGCCGTCGATGATGGCCTGAAGCGCGTCGCGCGTGCCGTCGATTGAGACAACCAGAACGTCTTCCCCCGGTTTGCGCCCCGCCAGTTCCAGCGCTTGAATTGCACCGATGGCCATCTCGTCGTTATGGGCATAGACCACGTTCACGTCAGGATGGGCCTGCAACAACGTTTCCATGACCTGACGGCCAAGATCGCGGGCAAAGTCGCCGGTCTGGGACGCGACGATTTCAAAGCGACCGTCTGCGGCAATAGCGTCGTCAAAACCTTTCTTTCGGTCATTAGCAGGGGACGAACCAGTAGTGCCCTCAAGCTGAACAATGATGCCCTTGTCGCCCGAGAAGTTTTCGATGGTCCACTCCGCAACGCGGCGTCCCTGGTCGATGAAGTCCGAGCCAAGGAAGGCAACGAAATCTTCGCCAGGCTTGGCGGCAGCCGGATCAACCGAACGGTCCACAAGGAATGTCGGAATGCCAGCAGCCTTGGCTTTTTTAACGGCTGGGATCAGTGGCTTTTCTTCGCGTGGCGGCAGGAACAAAACGTCGATGCCCTGGGCGATCATGCTGTCCACATCTGCAACCTGCTTGGCAGCCGATCCAGCAGCGTCGGTTGCAATCAAGTCCCAGTTGCACATTTCAGCGGTGTCGTGAAACGACTTGGTTTCAGCGATCCGCCAAGGGTTGTTCGATTCCATCTGCGAAAAGCCGACTTTATAGCGCTCTTTCTTTTCCAGCGGTGGCAGCGACTGGCCGATAGCCATCGAGCCGACGCCCATGCTCAGTGCCGTTGCGGCGAGTAATAGAGTTCTGCGGTTCATGTGTTTTCCTCCACGTTGGTGCGCTTAAATCTTCCGGCGCGCGATTTTTGGGGCTATCCCCAGTTCAAATAGGTCGTCTGTTTTTTCAAGTAGGCGTCAAAGCCATACTGTCCGTCTTCTCCACCCAGCCCGGAATGACCCCAGCCCGTATGAAATCCCTGAACGGCTTCGCCACTGCTTCGGTTGATGTAGATCTCGCCAAATTTCAGCACATAGGGCGTTTGCGCGATCTGACGGGCGTTTTGCGTGAACATGTATGCCGACAGGCCGAACGAAGTGTCGTTTGCCAGCGACACAGCCTCGTCAAAATCGCTGACACGTTTGGCTGCAATGACGGGCCCAAAAATTTCTTCCTGCAGAAGGGGTGATGCGTTGTCCGTTACTTCCAGAACCGTCGGTGCAACCCAGTGCCCTTTTGCATAAGGTCCGTCATTCAACGCCCCGCCTTTCAGCAGGATGTCGGCACCGGCAGCTTCACCACGGGCCACGATCTCTTCAATCTTGGAGACTTCGATGCCGCTGACCTTCGGGCCCAAATCGACATCGCCCACTGGATCGCCAATGGTAAGTGCGCGGCTTTTGGCGACGAACTTCTCAAGAAACTGATCAGCGATATTGGCGTGCAGATACATCCGTTCATTGCATGTGCAGACCTGCCCGCAGTTTGTGTATCGGGCCGTCATGGCAGCCGCGACGGCGGCATCGATGTCAGCATCTTCCATGACGATGAATGGGGCTTTGCCACCCAGTTCCAGCCGCACAATCTTCAATTCATCCGCCGCAGTTCGGCAAATGTCGCGCCCGGCGCGGGTGCTGCCAGTCATTGTGATCAGATCGGTGCCGGGATGTTCGACTAAACGTTGACCTACAACAGGCCCCCTGCCGGTGACGACGTTGAAAACACCTTTCGGAAAGCCAACTCGCTCGGCCAGTTCCGCGACTGCGAGGCCGGAAAACGGCGTTATTTCATGGCTGAGCAGGATGAAGGTATTCCCGGCGACTAAAGCTGGTCCAAGCTTTCGCGTCACCAAAGCCGACGGATAATTCCAGGCTGTCAGCCCAACAACGACACCAACCGGGTGTTTGCGAATCTGGATCTCCTCACGGGCGTTATCTGAGGCGATGATGTCGCCCTGAATGCGCCGTGCCTGTTCTGCAGCATAGCGCAGGAACGTGATGGCAGCGGCAATTTCGCCGCGCGCCTGGACGATCGGCTTGCCCTGCTCGGCAGTGACAAGCATTGCCAGCCGCTCGGCATCAGCCGTCATGGCATCGGCAAGCGCGGTGACAAAGGCTGCACGTTCAATTGCTGGCATCACTGCCCAAGCCGGAAATGCCGCCTGCGCAGCTGTGACGGCGGCATCCGCATCTGCGGGCGTGCCTTCAGGAATATGTCCGATGACAGCTTCGGATGCCGGGTTTTCAACCGCGATACGTGTGGACTCGTTATGCGAAGCCCAATCACCGGCGACATACATTCGACCATCTAACAGCGCGTTTTCAAATTGTTGGGCAACGAGCATTTCAGTCTTTCGTTCTTCAATGTGTGGCAGTGCCACGAGTCGTCCTATTGAATAGATAATGAATTAGTAATGTCAATTAGTAATATTAGTAATAAATAATTATTGCGAAATTCGGTGAACTCGTTTATCAAATCACACCGAACCAGGAGTTGGCATGAAAGACGACGCAATCAGCCCCAGCAAAAAGAAGAAGCCGAACATCGGTCGCCGCGTCACGATGCGCGATATCGCGCGCGTTGCAGGATGCTCACAACCAACGGTTTCTTTCGTATTGAACAAAAATGAAACCGCGAAGATTTCGGATCAAATGAAGCAAAAGGTTTTGGATGCAGCGCGCAAGCTTGGATACAAGACCCCCGCCCAACCATCCAATACCACCGACAAAAATCAAGGCTTCATCAATGGCCCCATTGCCTTTGTAATCGACACCATCGCCACCAGCCCGGAAGGTGTTCACGCCTATGAAGGTGTTTTGGAGGCGGTGAAGGCAACCGGCAATATTGTTCTGCTGGCTGAGACTCAGAACGACCCGGTGATCGAGCCGAAGACACTACAGTATTTCATCGATCAACAGGTGTCTGCAATTGTCTATGCCTGTGTTTTCACTCGGCAGATCACGCTTCCAGATATGCTGCAATATACTGATATTCCAGTGTTTCTTTTGAATTGCTACACCGAAGAGCCTTCGCACCCTGCTGTGATCCCGGCCGACATTTCCGGCGGCCATACAGCGACGAACGCCCTATTGGACGCAGGCCATACACGCATCGGTCTGATCACCGGCGAGTTGTTCATGGAGTGCGCCAGCGGTCGACATACCGGATACCGAAACGCGCTGGCGTCCGCTGATCTTCCTTTTGCCAAAGAGTTAGTCGTCGAGGGCAACTGGCTGCCAAGCTCTGGCTATGAAGGCACCAAAGAACTCATGTCTTTGGACAACCCACCCACCGCGATATTCTGCTCGAATGACCGGATGGCCGTGGGGTGCTACGAGGCCCTCAAGGAAATGGGCCTGTCCATCCCCGAAGACGTCTCGGTCATTGGATATGACGACGACGAAATCGCACGCCATTTGTCACCGCAACTGACTTCAATGAATTTGGCCGATCGCTCGATGGAGCGCTGGGTAATAGATCAGCTTTTTTACGGATCTGCTGGTAATAATCGCCATCCGCTGACCAAACTGGAATGCGAGTTGGTCGAACGTGATTCCGTTGCTGCGCCCAAAGGCGATATGCGGAACTCGAACAAATGAGCCAGGGATATGACTACGTTGTTGTCGGCGGTGGGTCGGCAGGTGCTGCGTGCGCTGCCGGATTGGTCAACGCCGGTGCGCGGGTTCTTCTGCTGGAAGCGGGTCATTCCCACCACCATCCTTTGCTTGATATGCCGCCGGGCATCTTCAAGATGATCAACGGCTCGAAATTCATGCGGTATCACAAGACCGAGCCCCAGGCACACCTTGACGGGCGAGCCCACGACATTCCACAGGGCAATGTTCTGGGTGGCGGGTCTTCGGTGAATGCGCAGGTATATATGCGGGGGCGACCCTCGGACTATGATGGCTGGAACAGTGAACTGCGCGGCTCCAACAACGGTGTTGGCTGGAGCTGGGAAGATGTCCTGCCCTATTTCCGCGGGATGGAAGGGAACAACCGTCTGGCCAATGATCTGCATGGCAATGAGGGCCCTGTTCTGGTCTCCGACCCAGGCCACGTCAACGAAATGTCGCGCTGGTTTGTTCAAGCCGTTCAACAGTTGGGGGAACCGTTCAATCCCGATTTCAACGGCCCCACCCAAAGAGGTGTGGGGTTTTATCAGTTCACAAACCGCAGTGGACGGCGCAGCTCATCAGCCTACGCATTTCTTGAACCACTGAAGAAAAATCCAAACCTGACCGTAAAACTTCATGCCGAAGTCGCACAGATCGTTGTTGAAAGTGGGCGTGCAACTGGAGTGACTTATCGCGACAAGACCGGAGAGCACAGTGTTCAAGTCGATGATGAAGTGATCGTCGCCGCCGGTGCATTGGTGTCCCCCAGACTGCTGATGCAATCCGGGATTGGTCCCGAGGACCATCTGACTGAACATGGAATCGAAACCAAACTCGCCCTTCCCGGTGTCGGACAGAACCTGATCGATCACCCCGAAGTTCCGGTGACAGCCTTTGCTAACGGTCCTTATGGTTATTTCAAACAAGGCGACGGCTGGCGCATGTTGCGCAACGGTATCCAGTTCAAGCTGTTTGGCAGCGGACCGGTCACGTCGGCCGGTGTCGAAGCCGGGGCATTTGTGAACCCCAGCGATCCTGAAGCCGATCCCACAATCCAGGCTTTTTGCGTGCCTATCGTCTATCTGGACCGCGACGCCCTGGAAGAAGTCGAAGACGACTATGGCCTGACGGTGACCACCGTGGTTGTGAAACCAAAGTCGCGCGGTGAAGTGCGGTTGAAGTCGGCTGATCCCTTTGCGATGCCAAGTGTCTCACCAAACCTTTTGAAGGAAGAAGACGACATGGCAGAGATGGTGCGCGGCCAGCGGTTTTTCCGCCGCGCATTTCAGACCAAGCCCCTTTCGGATCATATCCGCCAGATCGTGATCCCGGATCAGGATGACGATGATACCCTGCGCGCCCATTGCAAACGGTTTGTGAAAACTAACTATCACCCGGCAGGCACCTGCAAAATGGGTGCGGAAGGCGATCCATTGGCCGTGCTGGACACTAGACTGAAGGTGCGCGGCATCGAAAGTTTGAGAGTTTGCGATATGTCCGCCGTTCCCGACATCAACGCGGGAAATACCAATGCGCCTGCGATGATGCTGGGGGCACGGTGCGCCGATTTGATTGTTGATGACGCTTGATTGCTACGCAGACAAACACTCAGAAACCAGCGACATAACTGAGCCAACCTATTTATCGGAGGATGATCGCCACGGCATTCACTAGCATGCTCAGAATGGGAGCATAACTGATAGTTTGTTTGGACTGCGTCTGAGTTGTCCTATCAGATTGCGGCGAAAGTACAAATTCGGTCCGGGCCAAATCGAGGCCATCGAACGACTATTTCGGTGGCATGCGCTACATCATAACGAAAGCTACATCATGACGAAAAGAGTGCCGCAATTGCGAAAAATAGCTGCGTTGGCTAAGCCCGAAAATTCAATGACGGCAAAGTCCGCGTTGCAGACCTAGGACCTACCCCAATGCTGCAAGATGCATGAATGTCTGCTCTGGGGAAGCTGCGATGCGGCGACATCGTTCCTTGTGGATGGCAGCTTTGGGCCGTCTCCAACTTAAGCCTTCCAGGCCGAATTCACTATGCTGCATTTGCACCCACGTCGGCAGAGACTCCGGACAATGCAAATGCAGTTCACGCGGCACCCCCCTTTTCTGTGCCTACTGTTGAGAAACTGCCTCGCATTGCAGTGTCTGGCCCGGTCCTGGCCGCTACATGCGCGAGTTCCTCAATCGCTTGAACCGTGGCGCGAAAAACTCGACAAATTTTCGTACATTGGGGCGATGCGCCGCGTGCGGACTGATTGCCATCCAGCTTGGCATGTCGAGCACCTTGGGTGGAGGGAATGCCCGTACTACGCCGTCCATCGGGTCGCCGAATATTGACGGCAGCGGACCTATGCCCTGACCCATCTTGATTACCGTGAACAAGGTCTCAAGGTTTGTCACTTCTGTGACGATTTGCTCGTCCGCCACATGCTCGGATATCCAATCGACAATGCTTGGCGGAAAATCCTTGCCGACAATCCTGATGAATTTGTGATCGCCCAGATCGGCCTCGGACGCCGGAAGGCCGTTGATCGCTGCGTACTCGTGCGCCGCATAGAAGCCATTTTGAAGCGTTCCGGCGCGTCGGCAAATTGTATCGGGATCGTCGGGCATCCTTTCAAACGCAAAGACGACATCTGCCGTCCCGTCATATACCTCTTCCTTCTTGTTCGAGGCGCGAATGATAAATTTGGTGCCCGGGTATCTTGCGACAAACTCGCTCAGCATTTCCGAGACCTCGAGGTCGAAAATCGGGCTGGGACCGCCAATCGTGATATGGCCATTTTCCTCGGCCCGCAATTCATCAGCGATCCGAGAGAACTGCGCAATGCTTTGCCCAATCTCCAACGCGGCGTGCTGCAGTTTGCGCGCCTGAGGGGTCGGACGAGACCCCCGGGTATCTTTTTAAAACAACATGACACCGAGGGAGCGTTCGAGATCCCTTATGCGCCGCGCAACAGTTGCCTGCGAGATGTCCAACTCTTTTGCGGCAGCGAGGGTCGAACCCGTTCGCAGCACTGCAAGGAAGGCTGAAATCCCGGGCGAATGGTCATTTGAGTTAGTCATATCTGACTAACAGCACATCGGAACGGGTAATTCCAGTGACCCATCCCCGACCACTAAGGTTTTGTTGTGTCCAAAACAAACTGTCTAGGAGGGATCAAATTGGGACTTAAGAAAACGATGGCTGGAGCCTTGGTGCTGTCAGCGACCGCGATTTTGGCAACGGGAACCGCGGCAGTCGCCGATTCAAGCGATGACTTTGCATACATATTCGAAGCGACTTTGAATGAAGGCGTTACCGTTGCAGACATGACCGCCATCATTGAAGAAGGCGCGGCCGCGATCGCGGATTTTGACGGCACGCTCATCTGGGACATTGTGGTGATTGGCGATCAGGTCAGGGGCTATGAACTTTTCGAAAACGAGGCTGCTTTCTTTGGCCATGTTCAGGCTTTGGGAGACACCCTTCCCAAATTTTTGGGTGCATGGACCACCGACTCGATTATTGCGGTGACTCCAATGCCGCAAAGCATCGCCGAGGCCTTTGCCAGCTTTGGCGCCCCGGTCGTAACGGTCGATTCTGCCGTAAACAAATAATGGCGCGGTGATTGAACCAAAACTAGTCCGTCACCCCCCAAACCCAAGAAATGGAGTGAAAAATATGCATGCGATTTGCAATGTCTATACCGGCGAGGGCGCGGACGCTCTCTATGAACGGCTCTTTTCCGAGGCGGACAGAGTTCGCGAAATGCTTCAGGGCATCCCCGGCTTTGTCAGCTATACGATGGTCAAAACCGAAGGTGGCGGTTACTCACAAGTGGTTGTCGAGAGCCCGGAGGTTTTGGCGGATGTCGGCAGGGTTGCCGGTGGTCACATCAAGGCCATCGCAGCCGAGATCGGTGGGATCGAACCGCCGACAAGCCATGTCGGTCCTGTTGGCGTGCACATATAAGTGATCTGTCCGTCGTCAGGGTTTTGGGAACCAAGAGTTGCTTAAACAAGTAAAGAGTTTGGCTCGTCTGGTTGATGTTATTATGCGGCGCGCTGTCTGTGATGCAAGCGCCGCGCTTCGAGCGTCTTTCGTTTGATCCTTTCCCGTTGTCTTAGAATGGCTTTGTCACGCCCGAAGTAGACGTCGGCGGGTGTGACGTTGTTCAGGCTCTCGTGGTAGCGCTTGTGATTGTAGTGATCGACGAAGGCTTCGATCTGGGTTTCGAGGTCTCCCGGAAGGAAGTAGTTCTCCAATAGGATGCGGTTCTTCAGGGTTTGATGCCACCTCTCGATCTTGCCCTGTGTCTGGGGATGATATGGTGCGCCCCGAGAATGCTTCATGCCTTTGTCCTGCAGCCATTCAGCCAGATCGCCAGAGACGTAACTGGACCCGTTGTCGCTGAGGAGGCGGGGTTTGTGGATGACGTGAACCTGATCGCACCCTGATGCTTGTAGCGCCAAATCCAGGGTGTCCGTCACGTCCTCTGCCCGCATGTTCGTGCAGAGTTTCCACGAGATGATGTAGCGGCTGTAGTCGTCCAGGATTGTGCTGAGATAGAACCAGCCCCAGCCAAGCACTTTGAGATAGGTGAAGTCGGTTTGCCAAAGCTGGTTGATCGCAGTGGTCTTGTCTTTGAACTCGTTTGCCGCCTTGAGCACGATAAAGGCCGGGCTGGTGATCAGATCGTGGGCCTTCAGGGCCCGATAGACTGAAGATTCCGAGACGAAGTAGCGCTCCCGATCCGTGAACGTCACTGCCAGTTCGCGCGGCGACAGCTCCGTCTCCTGCAGCGCCAGCTTGACGACCTTGCGCCGGACTTCGTCGGGGATGCGGTTCCAGACATGTCTGGGCTTAGGCGCTTGATCCACAAGGCCAGCGTCGCCGCGCTGCCGATACCGATCATACCAACGGTAAAATGTGGTGCGGGGGATGCCCAGCTTTGCCAATGTTCGACGAGCAGACAAATGCGACCCCTCAACAAGCCGGATGATCTCCAACTTCTCAGATGCAGCATACCTCATTCTTGGTCGCCCCCACCGCCGGTCATGCTTTTTTTGAGAAGACGCAGTTCCAGTGTTTGCTCGGCAACGACCTCCTTCAGGTCTCGGGCTTCGCGGCGCAGGTCCTTGACTTCGTCGGTCGTAGCCGCACGCGCCGTATCTCCAGCAAGCCGCCGTTTGCCAGCTTCCATGAAGTCCTTGGACCATTTGTAGTAGATACCTTGAGATATTCCCTCACGACGGCACAACTCAGCAATGCTGTCTTCGCCACGCAAGCCATCCAGCACGATCCGGATCTTCTCTTCTGACGAATACTGTTTGCGCGTCGCGCGCTTGATCTCTTTGACGATCTTCTCGCCGGGGCTCCTGCGAGTTCCAGTTGTCTGTCTCATGTCCCACTCCTCAGTGGTTACGATGAGCCAACAACTCTCTCTTATCAAATTAACCTAATTGGACCCATAGGCGCTGACTTCAGACACTAGCATACGCATAAATCAGTAGTATGCTACGTAAATTTTTGTTTAGCGCTTTCCAATCCTGATAGCCATCGTTTTCACGATTGACGATCCAATGCCCCAAACCAACAAATCTGAGTGCCCTATTGTCGAGGCCGGCAAATTTTCCTTCGGAGAGCTGAATGAGTAGTTTTTCCGTCTCTACGGATTTTTAGATCGGCGGCATTTTCCTAAAAATATTATATATCAAATGCTTAAAGAGGGGGCAAAATATGATTCGACAAAATAGGACGTATACTCCATAGTTTACACACCGGGCGTCAAGAAAGCCGTCTCTTAAGCGGATCGCGCCCCCAGAAATTGGGAACTACAACTTGGGAGAAGATGATTATGAACGCATTCACTAAGCTTGTTGCGACAGCAGCCGTTGGGCTCGTTGCATCAACGTCCATGGCTGTTGCGCAAGATATGAAAATGCTCACGGCTTGGGGCGGCAATCATTCCGGCACAGCCAATATGGCCTATGGCTATATCGAACTTGTCAAAGAAATGAGCGGTGGGGAAATCGACATTTCGCCAAGCGGTCCAGAAGTCGTTCCAGCGGGCCAGCAACTACAACCACTAACGGCTGGTGTATTCGACATGATCTACACCCACGGCCTGTATCATACCGGCACCACTGGAATTGGTGCCGCTATCGATGCTGTAGATCCGGATATTGAAAAACGCCGCGCCACGGGCGTTTGGGACTGGATCGACAACCACTATCAGGAAACGCAAAACCTCAAAGTACTGTCGATCCCGACAGCAGCGACCGGATTTCGTTTCTTCTTGAAAGAGCCGATGGACCCCGGATCCAAACTGGACGGCATGAAAATTCGCGCTTTGCCTTCCTATAACCAGATCGTCGGCTCTCTTGGTGCAACTGCCGTCGTCATCCCATTCGGCGAGCTTTATGCCTCGGCTGAAAAAGGCGTTATTGACGGGTTGGTTTGGCCAAGCGTTGGGGCCGTCGGCTTCAAATTCCACGAAGTGACGCCCTATCTGGCAGAACCGGCATTTGGGTTGGTTTCCTACTTGATCTTGATGAACCTCGATAAATGGAACGCACTCGATGCGGCAACGCAGACAACGCTGCTGGAGGCTGGCCACAAACTTGAGCAAAATATGGTCGGGTTCTTCAATAACCTCTTGGAAGAAGAAAACGCCGCCATGGTTGCCGAAGGCGCAGAGATGACTAGCATTGGTTACTCGCTTGCCGAGGCAAATAAGTTGTTTGCCGACGAAGCCATGAATGTTGCGATTTCACAGTCCGGTGCCGCAGGAGAAGCCTTCCGCGACTTCGTTGCCTCGCAAGGCATGTAGTATTGTCGCCTCCCACCAGTAATGTGGTGGGGGGTGCACGTCCATAAACTCGTCCAGCCTGAAGTTCGCGAAAAATCGTCGGCCAGTTAAACATGGGAAAACGATATGCGTTTGCTTAAACTATTGGCGTCACTCCACGACAGATTGACCTTTGTTGCTTCGGTTCTGGCCTCGGTAGGATTGATGTCGATCGTTGCGTCTTATGTTTACGAAGTTGTCACGCGGTATTTTTTCAACGCACCAACAGCCTGGGCAAGTGACTATGTTGCCTATGCTTTGGCTGCGTCAATATTTTTGGCATTGCCACAAGTTACCAAAGATCGCGGGCACGTCGCAGTGACGATTTTGGTCGATTTACTACCCACCAGGGCCGCTCGAATGGTCCATACATTTGTAAATTTGGTCGGGTTTTCGTGCCTGTCGTTGGCGGCGTGGATCAGCTTTCAGGAAAACATGCGGCAATTCACGAAGGGGATCGAAACCCTTGCAATCGTTCCAATCCCACAATGGTGGGTTTCCAGCTTCATAACATTTGGACTGTTGCTTAGCGCGCTTCACATGTTGCGACATGCGCCTCCCTCCAAGTTTGTCGAGGCAAGTGGCGCACAAGGGAGTGTTGGCTGATGGAATGGTATGTCACACTTCTGGCCGGGCTGGCAATTCTATTCGCGTTATTTCTTTCGGGCGCACCGATATTCCTGGCGTTTCTGTTTGCCATCCTTACGGGGGTTTACGTCATCATCGGCCCGTTTGGATTTCCGATGTTCGCAAACAGCATTTTCGATACAGTTACGACCACCTCTTTGGCCTCAATTCCACTCTTTATCCTTATGGGCGAATTGTTGTTTCGATCCGGAACGATGGATGTCTTGTTCGACTCGATCGACAAGCTGGTCGGGCGGGTGCGTGGGCGCCAATACGTGCTTGTTGTGGCCCTGTCGGCTGTATTCGGAGCACTTTCAGGTGTCGCAATGGCCGTGGCAGCGATGCTGGGCCGAGCTATCATGCCGGGCATGATCAATCGTGGATACGATCGCGATATTGCTGCAGGGCTGATCATCAGCGAGGCCAGTCTTGCGCCCATCATTCCGCCAAGTTTGCTGGCAATCATCGTTGGATCGCTGGCCGATGTTTCAATCGCAAAACTTCTAATCGCGGGAATTTTGCCAGGTATCATGATGGCCGGTGTTTTCCTGGTGTACGTCTTTATTAGCATCGCGCTTGACCCCTCAAAAGCACCATCAAGCGTTGACGGCGAAAGAGACGACGTTACCGCCGGTGAAATGCTGTTCGCGCTCGTTCGAACACTTCCATTTGTTATCGTGATCTTCTCGGTCATGGGGTTCATTCTTCTCGGGATTGCAACACCGTCCGAGTCCGCAGCCACCGGAGTAATCGGTGCACTCTTAACAGCTGCCATCTACAGAAACTTAAGTTTCAAGATGATCTGGGAGTCCGTGATGGCTTCGATCACAGTCTCGGCGATGATCCTAGCGATCATGGCCATGTCCAAGATGTTCACACAGCTTTTAGCTTTCACCGGCGCAACCGGACAATTGGTAGAGCTTGTCGCGAACCTTGGATATGGACCTTTGGTCATGCTCATCATCATGCTCGCAGTACCCTTCCTGCTGTGCATGTTCATCGACACAATCGCGGTCATCCTGCTGACAATTCCCATATATCAACCCGTTGTCACAGCTCTTGAGTTTGATCCCGTCTGGTTCTGGCTATTGTTCCTGATCAACATCACGCTTGGCGCGATCACACCGCCATTCGGATATACTTTATTTGCTTTCAAAGCCGTTGTTCCGGATATGCCGATCAACGCCGTTTACAGGGCCATCTGGCCATTCGTGATCCTGTTTATCATCGGTATTGGCCTGATCATCGCCTTCCCACAGATCGCTACATGGTTGCCTGAGCTGATCGGCTAACAGTCCAAGTTCAAGATTGAGTGTTAATTGAAGGATGCCGACCGCCGGGATCGCGCTGCATCTCCATAAAGTGTCGTGCGCTGGCGTGGCGCACGTCTAATTCCTGCCAGGACACTCTCCATCCGTTCAGGCGTCATTTCCTGTCCATGCTCGGCGCCAGCAGCCCGGGTGATGCTTTCGTCCATCAGGGTGCCGCCAGCATCGTTTGCGCCGGCGTTTAAGCAAGCGGCCAAACCCTCCGGGCCAAGCTTCACCCACGATGCCTGAATATTCGTGATGTGAGGATGAAGCGTCAGGCGCGCAACCGAGTGCATTAACAAAGACTCTCGCCATGTCGGCCCCTTTCGGGCACCGCCCTTCAGGTAGATCGGCGATTCCATGTGCACAAACGGCAATGGAACCAGTTCGGTAAAACCGCCCGTCCGCATCTGTTGATCGCGCAGACGCAGCAGGTGCCGCGCCCAATGTATTGGTCGATCAATATGGCCGAACATGATGGTAGCAGTCGTTTTAAGTCCCAGTTCGTGTGCCGTGCCAACAACATCAAACCATTGATTCGTATTGATTTTATCGTGGCATAGAACTTGTCGAACTTCGTCGTCCAAAATTTCGGCCGCGGTCCCCGGAAGGCTGCCCAACCCTTCGTCTATGAGGCGTGCGATAAATTCGCGCAATGTCAGACCAAGTGTCGCTGCGCCTTGAAACACTTCAAGCGGCGAGAATGCGTGAACATGCATCCCAGGCAGTTCGGATTTGATTGCGCGAAGAATATCTAGATACGTCTGACCGGTATATTTAGGGTGAATGCCGCCTTGAAGGCAAACCTCGACCGCGCCGCGCTCCCAGGCATCGCGGGCGCGGGCAACGATTTCATCAATACCCAGATCATAGGGGCGGCCGCGTAAGTTTTCGCTCATCTTACCTTTCGAGAATGCGCAGAAACGGCACTTGAAATAGCAGATATTCGTATAGTTGATGTTCCGCGTAACAACATAACTCACAGTGTCGCCATTAACCCGGCGGCGCATTTCGTCCGCAGCTTGCTTTATGTCGGCCACTTCACCATCGCGCGCCGCAAAAAGACGGCAAACTTCAACTTCTGTGGTGATGTCCCCGCGATCAGCACGGGCCAAAATCCGTGACAACGATATATCGGGCAGCAAGGCCGGCGAACTTGGAAGGGTTGGTAATCTATTTTCCCCTTCACCCGGCGACCAGGGATCAGTCCGGGCCAGACCATCCGCGTCGATCAAATCCAGAACCGGCTTTCTAAGGTCTGTAGCCAGCCAAGTGTCCCTTTGATGGGCAAATTCGGGATAGACTCCCAGCCTTTCCACAAGGATTTTTCCACTCTCTGCAGTATCCGTTGCCAATTGATCAAGGTGCGGCCACGGGGCCTCCGGATTTACATGGTCCGGTGTGACAGGTGAAACGCCGCCCCAGTCGTTGATACCCGCGGCGATCAGCCCGGCCCCGCCGTTTGACAAGTTCGGTGGCGCCTGAATTGACATGCCCGGGCCGAAAATCAGCCGCGCAGCTGCAATCGTCCATTGGAGGTCCGCCAGATCTGGCTCGGGCGCGTTCGCCATCTTGGTCCCGGGTTTGGCTCGGAAATTCTGAATAATAATTTCCTGAATATGCCCAAAATCCAGATGAAGCTGGCGCAGCTTTATCAGGCTGTCGATCCTGTCCGCGCGTGTTTCGCCAATGCCAATAAGGATACCGCTGGTGAAAGGGATTTTGAGCTCGCCGGCAGCCCGGATTGTCGCAAGTCGGACATTTGGATCCTTGTCCGGCGACCCGAAATGGCACCCGCCTTTTTGCAACAATAGGGGCGACGTCGATTCAAACATAATGCCCATCGAGACTGACACTTCTCGAAGCGATGCCATTTCCTCTGTGGTCATAATGCCGGGGTTCAGGTGGGGCAGAAGGCCGGTTTCTTTAAGAACCAGCTCTGCCATCGCGCGCAAATATTCAAGGGTTGAAGCATACCCCATATCGATTAGCGCATCTCGCGCAGCCTGATAACGCAGCTCCGGTTTATCTCCGAGCGTGAATAACGCTTCTTTACATCCCGCCGCTTGCCCTGCTCGCGCAATCTCCAGAACCTGTTCGGCACTTAGATACGGCGCTTCTATGCGCTTTGGTGTTTTTGCGAATGTGCAGTAATGACAAACGTCACGGCATAACTCTGTAAGCGGGATGAAGACTTTGCGAGAATAGCTGACCAGACGCCCGTGCCCAAAGTCTCGGATCTTGGCGGCACGCAACATCAACTCGTCTTGGGGAACATTCAAAAGAGAAAAGGCGTCTGCCTCACTCATTGGCGTTCCGCTTGAAGTGTCTATCGTTGGCAATGTCATGCGACGCTCCTTGAAGTTGCGTTTTGCAGATCGAAACCGTCCAAAAGTCTTTGTGTGAAAGACATTGAATTCCTGCAGCTTCCCGCCTTTGCGAAGTCCAGAAAATCAGTCTCTTCGTCCATGTCGTCCGCAAGGCTGGACAACGGCAATGGGATTGCCCGGGCTTTTACTGATCCGGCGCCACGTAAGTGCTTTTTGAAACTGTTAGTTCCGAATGCCGGATTCATAAGGTCTGGCGAAGATAAATACAGGCCGTTTGTCCCGAATTGCTGCTTATCAGGAACAACTCGAACTTCCGGCCCAACCGCTGCGCTGGGCGATATCAGACTGTTTAGATCCTGCGTCGTTGCTCCGGGCAAATCAGCTGGCAAGATCACCACAGGCCCTTCGACATCAACTTTTCGCAGACCCAATCGGATTGCTCGGTTGTAACCGGTTGAATTTTCTTCATGAATGACGTTCGCACCGAACTTCTTACCAACATCAAAAACAGCGCGGTCAGTGCCAATCAACCAAATTCTGTCAAGCTCGCAAAATTTTAGCGCCACGAAAAGATCAGTGAGCATTGCCAATACCAGCTCTGATCGAGCCTCCGGGCGCAGAACATTTGAAAGTCGAGATTTAGCGGTCTTTAAAGACTTCACCGGGATCAGCACGTTTGTCATGCCGCCAGCCCACGCGCGAACGACAGCGTTTCTTCCGCCAAACCCGCTTTGCTTTCCACGTCTGTCATTAGGGTTTTCGCGATGCGGACAGTTATTCCCAAGTCTTCGATTTCGGTGGCCAAAGTTTCATCTGCTTCATCAATCAAAAGACCGTCGATCAGGCCTGAATAATGCCGTGCAATTCCCAGCACCGACACATCCTTGCCAAGTTCCATCATCATCTTCGCAGCCGGCCCCTTTATCGCCTGACCACCGATTATCGGAGATACCGCAACGATCGGGGCGCGCGCATTTTGCAATGCCTCTCTCAGGCCAGGTATCTGAAGGATTGGATCAACGCTGACGTAAGGGTTCGAGGGGGCGATAACGATTGCATCCAGTGGGTCCCTGGCAGTTGTCACCAAATCCGATTGTGGGCGCGCGGCTTGAATGTTTTCAAATTCAAACCCTGTGACGATTGGATTGCATTGCTCGCGTACGAAATAGTGCTGAAAATTTAATCGACCGTCCTGGGTGAGAACACTCGTTGAGACCGGCTGATCGCACATGGGAACAATGGTTGCCTGAATGCCCATCCGCCTGGCTAAGGTTGCGGTGACCTCGCCAAGTGTCTTGCCTTGGCGCAGTAGTTCAGTTCGCACCACATGGGTTGCAAGATCCCCGTCTCCCAGGTTGAACCAGTCAGGGCCTTCAAGCGATTTCAGGGCCGACATGAACGTCCAGGTTTCGTTTCGGCGTCCCCAGCCGCGCACTTGATCGGACAGTCCCGCAAGGGCGTACAGCACGCTGTCGATATCGGGGCAGATGCGTAATCCAAGGTGGTCAAAATCATCGGCCGTGTTGCAAACAACAAGTAGATTATTGCCCTCGACAACATGCGACATGCCAAGGACCAGTTTCGCGCCGCCAACGCCGCCCGACAGCATGATGACCTGTCCACTCATCTGAACATATCCTCGCTTGCATCGCGGATCAGATCCGAAGCCGGTCGATTGACGGCAGACTGGTGGTGTGAAAATTTCAGACCCCGAATGTGCACAACAGGTCGACGCTCTGCCGTTTGCCCCTGCAAAAGCGACGCCGCTGTCGCAATTTCGTCTGCAACTGCTTGCTGTGTAACCAAAAGTTCGCGACCGAAAATATCCACCTCGCCGCGCCGGTCCCACAAACTGGGAAGACCAGCAGCGCCAATAGCGACGCCGGTTGTGCCGATTCGCCATGGGCGGCCAAAGCTGTCAGAAACAACGACTGCCAAATCACACTCGAAATGCGCAACGAGCCGATCGCGAATTTTTGTAGCGCTTAGATCGGGATCAACCGGAAGCAAAAGAACGTTTTCTGCTCCTCCGGACGAGGCAACATTCGAAGCGTCAATGCCCGCATTCGCCATAATCCAACCCCGGCTGTGCTCGACAATCAGTACCCCGGTTTTCTTACGAATGACCGCGCGGCTTTCGGACAAAATAAGCTCAACGACGCGCGGGTCTTTCTGAATTTCTGCGCCCAGTTTTTGCGCTTCAACACCGGGCGAGACTGATCTTAGATCAACCGTGCGTCCTTCGGACTTGGAAACGATCTTTTGCGCGACAACTAAGATATCTCCCTTTTCTGGCCGCACTTGATTGTCTGCCAATCCGGTCGAAATCAATTTGGAAAGATCGTCGTCGGCTTCAACCAGCGGAAGGCCGTCAATTGGCGTGAGAATGATCTGATCCTGCACGCCCGGTCCCCAACTAGCCTGTTACGTCAGTTTGTGGTTCGCCAACGATCCTAATTCCGGCACCGTCGATTTTATAGGTTCCATTCATTAAAATCAGGATGGATGTCAGCGCTTCAGCAACAGCAGAATTATCTATACGGCCAGCGTGCCATGCCTTCATATTGGCATCTTCGGCAAGTTTGATGACAACTCCACGCGCCGCCTTGTCGTTCCCACACACTAGCACATCGCAGTCAATGGCGTGGCCCAGGTCGTTCAAATGCGCCGCCGCAACGTTCTGGAACGCTGAAACAACCCGAACTTCCTCCCCCAATGCATTTTGGACATTTTTTGCCACTGATCCGCCTTCAGGCAATTGAACAGTTCGAACTTTAGGCGGCACAAGCGGAACCGTAACATCAACAAAGATCTTGCCAGATAGATGCGGCCTGATGGTGTCCAACGTCGCAGCGTGGCTTGCATAAGGAACCGCCATAGCAACAAGTTCTGCTGCTTCCGCCGCAGCGGAATTCTCAAGACCTAGAATGACTTGGCCCGATTTGTCTGACAGCTCGGAAGCAACTTCCGCCGCACGGCTTGCATCGCGAGAGCCAATTGTCACGCTATGCCCAGCCCGCGCCCACCGCAGCGCCAATCCAGAACCCAAGGCGCCGGTGCCACCGATAATCGCGATGTTCATGGAAATTGAGTATTCGGTCATTTCAGCACCCTTCAGGTTCAAGTCTGAGATTTGTCCGGCCGGATGGCATAGCACGCGCGTCCAGTGGCAATTACTGCACCATTGTCGTCAACAATGCTGACATCAACGAAGCCTACGGTTCTTCCGGCCCGAAGGACTGTTGCGGTCGCATAGAGTTGTTCAGAAACCCCCAAACGCAAAAAGTCTGTACTAAAATTCAGCGTCAAAATCGGTCCACGTGCAACCAACAATAGCGCATAGACACCCGCAATATCGACCAGCGAGGCAATAATTCCACCGTGCCATTGGCCGGTACCTGGCTGCCTTTCAAATTCCGGGCGCATGGAAACCCGTAGCTTGATCATCATGGCATCGTTGTCGACTTCCAGAACCCTTGGGTCATACATCTGATGGAACTTTGACCGTGTGATCCGTTCCTGAATGTCTTCAATTGACAGATTGTTGTGTCTCACAGTCATCTCATGAAGCTTTCCGGTCTGTGTCTTTTATCAAGTTCCAAACCAAATCTTCCAGTTCTCCGCGCAGCACCTTGCCGATGGCGGACAGAGGAATTTTTTCAACTTTTGTCATGAATTCCGGCCATTTAGCGCGATCTAACCCGATGCTGCGGCAGTGTTCACGAATGTCTTCCAGTTCTACATCTCCAGCGCAAACAATTACGGCGGCAAGCCGCGAACCTAGGCGATCATCAGGATAACCCACTATCGCAACGTCTTCGACCTGAGAGTAGCTTAAGATTGTATTCTCAATTTCAAGCGGCGAGATATTTTCACCGCCGCGAAGGATGATATCCTGCGCCCGGCCCACCATCTTGATGTATCCGTCCTCGCGCTGTTCACAAGCATCCCCGGTCTGATACCAACCATCTTGGTGCAACCGCCCATTGGGGTCGCCTGACCAATATCCCTTCATCATTTGCTCGGGGCTATAAAGTTGCAGTTCTTCATCGACGACGCGTGTTTCGGTGCCGGGCAACGCAATCCCGTCAGTATCCAATCGCTTGTCCAAATCTGCGTCAAGCGGAACAGCCGTGACCGCACCGGCTTCCGACGTTCCGAAATAAGACCATACCTGACAATCCGGCAGGGCTTCTAAGCCACGGCGAACCAGTGTTCTTGGTACTGGCGCCCCAGCGGAAGGAAAGAACTTCAATGTCTTGACGCGGTCGTTGCCGTGCGCTTCGGCATAAGAAACCATGTCGACCAAAAAAGGTGTAGGAGCCACAGTAAATGTACATCCATATCTTTCGATCAGTTCGACAGCTGTTTTGATTTTCCACCTCGATACCAACACCATAGGAGAATCCAACAACAGCGAAAACCGAACTCCGAACAACAATGAAACCGCATGTCCCACTGGCGAAGAAACCAGTATGGGATCATCCTTGGTCAGGCCGAAATGCTGGGCAAATACCTCGGTCTGTCGTTGCCAGGTTGCGCCTGTATGCATTGCAGCCTTGGGTGTGCCGGTTGTCCCCGACGTGCAGGCGAGCCATGCCAGCGCGTCGCCGCGCGTTGGAATGGGCTCCGAGGGGCCAATGGGCGCAACCTCATTTTCAGAAAACCGCCTTTCACCAAGTCGATCAAAAAGGGGTTTGTCACCAACAAGGTGTTCAGTAATTACAACCACTTTCGCATCCAAAATGTCTGTAAGTTCCGTGATGGACGTGCCCGCCGACCAGGGAAGGTTGACCAGAACCGCGCCGCAAAGCCGAACAGCCAAATAGTCGACAACGAATTCAATAACATTCGGGCGCGCTACGATGATGCGGTCACCCTGCTCAACGCCACGTGCAATAAATTGGCCCGCGCGCATTCTGGCCTGCTGGATCAGTTCTTGAACGCTAAGCTCGCGGTCAATCTCGGCGACAGCAAGTTCCGACGGGTCACGGGCGTTTAGTCTTGCCCATTCCTCCGCCGCGAAGTCGCGTGTGTCTGAATCCCGCAGAAATCGCTCAGCCATCGCGATGACCCGGGATCTTCTTGATTTCTGTCACCAATGTCTGAACTTGTTCATCGCTCAACCCATCAAACCAGGTTTCGTCAATCTGGATACGATCGACTTTGCCGCCGTATCGCTTTGCCAACGCTGAAGGCAGGTCTGCGGGCGACGTAATAACCGCATATGCCTCAAGCATGTCGTCCGACACAAGCTCGCCCATCTCCTCCCATTTGTTTTCTCTGGTTAGCGCCGCGAAATCCTCTTGATCGACAGTCCAGCCATGCATGCTGAGCATCTCTTTGTATTCCGGTGTCGACGCGTAAAGGGCAACACGCTCTTTTAATCCTTTGGCGACCGTATCAAGTCCTTCGGTTGACGTTGCACACCCAATAAATCCGTAGCCGCCAAGGTCCAGATCTTTCATCGTGCGGCCGGAGCGCGCCAACCCAATTTCCAGATTTGGCAACATGACTTCCTCGTGCCATTTCCAGGTGATCGGGTCGCCGGGCAGATGGCCGTCTGCCACCTCGCCGCACAGGCGGCACATCAATTTGTTGATCGCTGCAAGATGTATTTCCGGCTTGCCCGTTTCCAGGGGACCGGGGTTGTAGTAGGGGATCATCAGATTGTGCTTGTAGTAAATCCCATCGTAGTCAAGTTTCGTGCCGTTCTGCCAGCAATCCCAAATTGCATTCAGGGCGTTTATGTAATCCTTCATGCGGCGGATCGGCGGCTGGAAGTCCATGCCTAAACGGCGTGTCAGATGCGCCTTGATTTGGCTGCCAATTCCAAGCTGAAACCGCCCGCCAGATAGCTCGTTCAAAGACCATGCATCATAAGCGGTCGCCATCGGGCTGCGTGGAAACGCAACGAAAACACCGGACATCATCTTAATATCTTTGGTCAACATCGCACCGGCAGCAGCAGAAAGCGTCGGCGGAACAGTCAACTCAAGTAAAGTTGTTCCATCATAGCCAAGCCGTTCTGCGCGCTCCATCGCTTTTGGGATCAAGGACAGCTTTTTGGGTCGCACCATTGAATAAACGCGCATGACTATTGACCTCCCGAGGCGGTTTCAGAGTAATTTTTGTTGATGAATTCATCGCTGTATTTCCGGCTACGCCCGTCTTCGGAAATTGCAGCAGCATTGCGATTTTTGGGCGATCCATAGCCGCCTGCACCAGGGGTTTCGATGGTCACTTTCGTGCCAAGGGCTACCTCCACCTCATTGGGCTTGTCGTCCAGACGTCGTTCGCCATTTTCGTCTTCCAAAAGGAACCTGCCCGATGCACCCGGTCGGCCACCGAATAATCCCCAGGGTTGGTATCGAAATCGCTCACCCGCGCCATTGAAAACGCATTCGTGGTCAACGGGCGTCAGAACCCGCCGCAGCCCCATGCCGCCGCGGAACTGCCCAGCTCCGCCCGAGTCCTCCACAAAGCCGTATTCTTCAACGCGCAGCGGATATTCCTGTTCGATGGATTCCACGGGCAAGTTCGAAGTGTTGGTAATCCCAACCTGAACTCCATCTTTGCCGTCCTTTGTCGCGCGTGCGCCCATACCGCCTCCAATGGTCTCGAAGTAAAGGTATGGTTTTGTGGTTCTAGGATCGACGCCGGAGAATACCGCCGTGGTGTTTGCACCATTTGCCGCCGCAATAACCTTGTCAGGAATTGCCTGAGACAACGCACCAAGAACAATATCGATAACTCGCTGACAGGCGTGGGCGCGTGCGGCCACCGGTGCCGGGAACACGCAATTCAGCAATGTGCCGGGTTCGCAGCTGATATCAACGGCATCCAGAACCCCCTGATTCGATGGCATGTCGCTGTCCAACGCGCCAATCAGAGCATAGTTCACGCTCGCCTGCACGGCATTTAGCGTTGTGTTGATGTTCCCCTTAACCTGCGGGCTGGTTCCCGCGAAATCCAGATGGATGCGGTTACCGTTGACGGTGAGCTTCAGGCATATTGGGATGTCGTAGGTATCGAGACCGTCAGAATCCATGTGGTCCTTGAATTCATAGACGCCATCTGGGATTTGCTTGATGGTGTCCTTCATCCGTTGATTGGTGCGCGAGATGATTTCGTCAAACGCCTTCAGAACGCTGGGCAAACCATGAGTTTGCACGACCTCTTTAAAGCGTCGCTCGCCCAATCGGCAGGACGCAATCTGCGCGTTGTGGTCACCCTGACGCTCCTCGGGCACGCGGACATTCAGCATTAAGATGTCCATAATGTCTTGCTGTAGAACGCCTCTTCGAAACAAGCGGACCACAGGAATGCGTAACCCTTCCTGATAGATCTCGGACATGCCGCCGGCCATCGAACCCGGCACCATGCCGCCAATATCCGCGTGGTGCGCGATATTGCAGACAAAGGCGACGATTTCGCCGTCGATGAAGATCGGCATTGCATAGTTGATGTCAGGAAGATGCGTCCCGCCTGCGGTGTGGGGATTGTTGGCGACAAAGATATCGCCTTCGTGAATATCGTCTCCAAACTTCTCCAGCACACATTTCATCAAACCGCCCATCGAAGCGATGTGAATGGGCAGCGTTAATTCCGCTTGCACGACCAGCCGACCTTGCCTGTCGACGATGGCAATCGAATGGTCTTTGCGTTCCTTGATATTGGTCGAATACGACGACCGCATCAGCGCGACAAAACACTCGTCAGCAATTGAACGCAGACCATTGGCGATAATCTCCAGCCGGATCGGATCCAGTGTTTCAGTTGACGGGGTCATGCAACAACTCCTGGATCAATGGTTATGATCAGATGCCCATCAGGCGTCATTTCCGCGACATCCCCCGGGTAAACCGGCGTCGTAGTGTCCATTTGTTCGACAATAGCCGGACCGCTGATGCGCTGCCCGGGTTTCATTTCTGCGCGGTTGAAAATCTGCGTTTCAATCGAGGCTTCTTCGTTAAAATATACTTTGCGTGCGGAGCGCACTTTTGGTTCTCCCGGGTCGCCGGCGACCGCCGGTTTGTCTTCGAACCGATGCAGCGTTGCGCTTGCGGAAAGCCGAACGTTCATGATTTCAATCGGATCGACCTCGCTAGCATAGCCGTATGCCTGTTCGTGGGCGTCGCAGAATGCCCGATTTATTACTGCAGCGTCCGGCACATCACATTTTGTCAGACTGGCGCCAGCGGCGATTGGAACAGAAAGTTCAAAGTTCTGTCCGACGTAGCGTGCATCTATGACAAGCTGAACTGCGCGCCCATCGCTTGGCGCACTTTCGCTTTCAAACCATTCCAGTGCCCGCGTATTCAGAACTTCGACCACGTTGGCTAATGCCGTTATTCCGTCAGAATCAATTGCAATGCGGTGGCTCGTGACAAAATCTTCTTTCAGATCAGACACTAACAAGCCCTGTGCGCAAACGATGCCCGGCGCAGCAGGCACAATCATTTCCTTCATACCAAGGCTTACCGCAACGTCGCGCGCGTGAAGCGGTCCGGCACCACCGAACGGCATCAGAACAAAATCGCGCGGATCATGACCGCGTTCAACCGATATTGTACGGATTGTGCGGACCATATTGGCAACCACAATTCCTAGAACGCCTTGCGCGGTCTTTTCGACGGTGAACCCAAGTTTGTCGGCAATTGGCTGATAAACCTGCCGCGACAGTTCCGGGTCAAGGCCCATGTCGCCGTCCAGCAATCCACGCGACGACAAGCGACCTAACAATAGATTAGCATCTGTCGTTGTCGGCTCATCGCCGCCATTGCCATAACAAGCCGGTCCGGGATACGCGCCAGCACTTTTTGGCCCTGCCTTCAGCAATCCATCGCGATCAAACCACGCAACCGAACCGCCGCCAGCACCAACGGTCTCGACGTCAACGCACGGCATGCGAATTGGAAACCCGGCCACATCCCGGTCAAAGGCCAGATCGACCTTATAGTCGCGGATCAGGGCGACGTCTGCACTGGTGCCGCCCATGTCGAGCGTAATGATGTTGCTGCGCGCAGTTTGACGCGCGGCATGGGCTGCGCCGACTGCACCGGCGGCCGGACCCGACAATGCTGTTCGAACGGGAAATTCTCGTGACCTGCGCACCGACATGAGGCCACCGCTGGATTGGTTGATCCCAAGGCTAGCGCTTTTGGCGCGGTCTGCAATCCCGTCTTCCAGAGTTTCAAGATACTTCCACATGACTGGCTGCAGATATGCGTTCAGAACGGTCGTGGATAGGCGCTCGTATTCGCGAAATTCCGGCTGCACTTCGGACGATATCGAAACCGCAACCTCTGGCGCGCGTCTGCGAAGCGCATCGGCAAATGCCTGTTCGTGCGTGTCATTGCGGAATGAAAAAATGAAACCAATTGCGCAAGCACCGGCGGATGCGTCGACAACTTCGTCAATTGCCTTTTCCATATCTTCGGCAGTAGGAGCGCGAACGACCTCACCCTGTGCGCCAATCCGTTCGTTCAACTCGATGCGATACTCTCGATCGACAAGAGGGGCCGGATGATCGGCCTGAAGATCATACATGTGTGGGCGCGTTTGCCGCCCGATCTCCAACAAGTCACGAAAGCCTTTTGTTGTTACCAAGGCAACCCGGCTTCCAGTTCGCTGGATTAGGGCATTTGTTCCGACGGTGGTTCCATGCGACAGCCTCTGGATTTGATCCATAGGGATACTGAACTTGGAACACATGGCATCCAGGCCGTTTAAGATGGCGTCCGCAGGGTTCGAGGGCGTCGAAGACGTTTTGTAGACGTGGAACAATCCTTCATCGTCGTTTGTGGCAAAGAAGTCGGTAAAGGTTCCGCCGACATCCACACCAATTGTCCAACTCATCTTCTTCTCCCTGACAAAACTCCACAACAACATCTCACCATGGAATATTTAGGTAGCATACTCCCTATTTTGAGAGAGTCAAAGGAATAGACTCAAAAACAGGAGTTTGCTGAACCTTAGACTCGACAGATTTTGGAGAATTCGCGCGTCATCTGTTCTAGCGAATTAGAATATACTCTGCTAACGGTGCCGTGAAACTTTACCAAGCCTCTTAGCCAACGAGCTCATGCCAGATTCTGACCAAGATTTTGAAGACCTTACAGATCGTCCGGGTCACTTGATCCGCCGGCTGCACCAAATTCACGTTGCAATGTTCCTTGAAGAATGTGCCGCTTTTAACCTGACGCCAGTTCAGTTTGGGGTTCTGACTGTATTGTACGATGGCAAGGCTCGGGATCAGGTGACAATCGCTACGATGATCGGTGTTGACAGAAACACTGCTGCAGATGTTATCCGACGATTGGACAGACGTGACCTATTGGAGCGTCCCGGTGATCCGGCGGACCGACGCACTAAACTCGCCAAAATCACGGCAAGTGGAAAAGAGCTCGTCGATAGCGTCAAACCGGGCATGATGCGCGCCCAAACACGTTTGGTCAGCCCGCTATCGGATGCTGAATACCAGCAGTTCATGCAATTGACGCTGAAGCTACTGGAAGCGAACGACCACAGCAGCCGCGCACCTTGGAAGCCATTTCAAGACAAAGTTGGCAATTCCGACGAGTTAAGGAAAATCAGCTGAACATTCAGCCGCGCAGGCCACTAACAGTTTTCGATTGCAATGGCGACGCCCTGACCAACGCCTACGCACATGGCGGCCAGCGCCCGCTTTGTGCCTGAAAGGCGAAGCTCCAACGCCGCCGTTCCTGTAATCCGCGCGCCGGACATTCCCAACGGATGCCCAAGTGCAATGGCACCTCCATTTGGGTTAACGCGCGCATCGTCGTCGGCAATGCCAAGTTCGCGCAGCGTCGCAATCCCTTGACTTGCAAATGCTTCGTTCAGCTCAAAGACGTCAAAGTCACGTTGATTCAGATTAAGCCGCGCCAATAGTTTCTTGGTGGCTGAGGCGGGGCCAATGCCCATCACCCGCGGTTCAACGCCGGACATCGCGCCACCGAGCACCTTTGCAATAGGTGTCAGCCCGTGCGCTTTGGCTGCAGAATGGGACGCAAGTATCATTGCCGCCGCACCATCATTCACGCCCGAAGAATTTCCTGCCGTGATAGTCCCATTCGTCCCGGTAATGGCTTTCAGACCTGCCAGCGTTTCCATCGTTGTCGTTGGGCGCGGATGCTCGTCCGCATCGACGATCAAACTTTCAGTTTTTACGCTGATCGGCACAGGAGTAATCTCACGCTTCAGGCGCCCACGACCAAATGCAGCCGCAGCCCTTTCCTGTGATCGAAGTGCGAAGGCGTCCTGCTTCTGACGGCTGATCCCAAAGTCTTGGGCCACGTTTTCTGCCGTCTCGGGCATCGCGTCGACACCATATCGCGCCGCCATCAGAGGATTGACAAACCGCCAGCCAATGGTCGTGTCGTGGACGGTAATGTCGCGACTAAATGCTCGTACGGCCTTTGGCATCACGAACGGCGCGCGCGACATGCTTTCTACCCCACCAGCGATGACAAGGTTACTTTCGCCGGATTTGATCGCGCGGGCAGCGGTGATTACTGCATCCATTCCTGATCCGCACAGCCGGTTTATAGTCGTACCCGGCACCTCGATCGGAAAGCCAGCCAAAAGTAATGACATGCGCGCGACGTTGCGGTTGTCTTCTCCGGCCTGATTGGCACAGCCGAAGATCACATCGTCTAAGGCTTCAAGATCCAACCCGGAATTACGCTCTGCCAGCGCCTTCAATGGTATTGCCCCAAGATCATCGGCACGTACCGAAGATAAAGAGCCGCCAAATCGGCCAATTGGCGTGCGGATGAAATCGCAAATATAGACCTCGGTCATTGGTCCAACTCGGGCGGTGAAAGCTCTCTGACGTCGGCGTCAATATGCAGTGTCGCGCCCGTCATCGCTTGAAGTTCTTCAACCAAAAGACCACACAACTTCTCTCGAAGCCAGAACCGTCCGTCCTGAATATCGACAACGGCCAGCGACGTATAAACGCGGGTAATGCATCCAACACCGGTCAGCGGAAATGTGCATTCATCCACCAGCTTTGGTCGGCCGTCTTTGGTCACATGGTCAGTAATCACCGCCACTTGTTTTGCTCCGTGCACAAGGTCCATCGCGCCACCTACAGCCGGGACGCCTTTACGGCCCACGCGCCAGTTTGCAAGATCCCCGTTCCGCGAAACCTGGTAAGCACCCAACACGGCCAAATCGAGGTGTCCGCCGCGCACCATCGAAAAACTGTCGGCTTGATGAAAGACCGACGCCCCCACATTTAATGTGATCGCTTTCTTGCCAGCATTGATCAGGTCCCAGTCTTCTTCACCGCTGGCGGGCGCTTCGCCAAAACCCAACACGCCATTTTCGGTGTGATAGGTCACCTGTCGCCCCGCAGGCTGGAATTTGGCAATCAACTCGGGAAACCCAATGCCAAGATTGACATAGGCACCGTCGTGAATATCTTGCGCGGCACGCCATGCGATCTGCGCGTTAGTCAGTTTCGCCCAGGTCATGAGTAAACATTCCCGGCGCGGATCAGCACCTCTTCCTGCTGTGAGGTGGGTACGGAAACGATCGCGTTCACAAAAATTCCGGGCGTCACAATAGTTTCCGGGCAAATCTCGCCAGGATCGACAACGCGCCGGACTTGAGCCACCGTATTGGCCGCGGCCATGCACATAAGCGGATTGAAATTCCGACCCGCCAATCGATAGGTCAGATTGCCGTGCGTATCGCCCAACTCTGCCTTAACAAATGCAACATCAGCGCTAAGCCAGCGCTCCATTACATAGGCTCTTCCGTCAAACTCCTGAACTTGCTTGCCCGCCGCAAGCTCGGTTCCATAGCTAGTGGGGGTAAAAAATGCCGGGATACCTGCGCCTGCCGCGCGGATGCGCTCGGCAAGTGTTCCTTGCGGCACCAGTTCCAACTCTATGTCACCAGCCATATATTTGTCTTGGAATGCGCGCGGATCATAGGACCTCGGAAACGAGCAGATCATTTTCTTAACCATACCCGCATCGATCATTGCCGCGATGCCGACGCGCCCGTTTCCGGCATTGTTGTTGATCACTGTCAGATTGCCGGGAGAGCCGGTGGCACGAAACCGGTCGATCAGTGCGTGAATTAACTCGATAGGCGCACCCGATCCACCGAATCCGCCAATCATCAAAACCGCACCATCACTTACACAAGATACAGCGTCGCCAAGTGTATCTATCGTCTTGTCCATTGATTTTTTGGCCATTCGATCCAGCTATCGTGCATCACAACATCGGTTTGATTTTACGAAACCCGTCCAGCGCAGTTTGCGCTAGGTGGTCAATCTCGGCAGACGTCATCGGCGTCGAAAGTAAGCCCGAACAAGTCTCAACCATTATCAAGCCATGATCGAAAAAATGGTCCAGAAGCACCGAAAGGCATTTCTGCTGCGCGGGATGTACAAAGGCGTTTCGGTAAGTCGTTGGCGGCGTTACGCAAAGGTGAATGCGGAACATCGAGCCCCGCCCCGTAACGCAACAAGGAACATCCGCCACTTTGATCGCTTCGCCGATGGACGATCGGGCATAGTCTGCCAAAGCATTCAATCGCAGAACGGCGTCCTCATCGAACATCGACATTGCAATGGACCCAGCCGTCAACGTGACAGGGTTTGCGCTGAATGTTCCATAGTGCGGAAACTTAGCGGGACCGTTCAGCGGGTTCATTACCTCCAGCACGTCAGAACGCCCTGCAATCGCTCCAACCGGAAACCCACCACCGATCATCTTGCCAAGTGCTGTCAGGTCAGGCTGAACAGAGTAGAGCTGCTGTGCGCCTGAAAATTCAGTACGAAATGTTATGACTTCATCAAAAATCAACAGCGCGTCGTTCTCTGTCGACCACTTGCGCAAGGCTTCAACAAAGTCATCTGAAGCCGGGATCACACCAATTCTGTGGGGCAGCAAGTCCAGAAGTACGCCTGCGATGCTGTCTTTGTTGGCATCCAAAATCGCAATGGCGCGCTCGGCATCGTTGAATGGTATTACCACGACGTCATCCAATGCAGACTGCGGCGTGCCAAAGGCGACAGGCACGCTGTTGGGCGCATCAAAGGCCCCCCAATTCGACGGATTGGCCGTTTGGCTGACCTCGGCGTAGTCATAAAGCCCATGATACGAGCCTTCGACTTTTGCGATTTTCGCGCGGCCCGTAAAGGAACGAGCGGCTTTGAGACAGCTCATCACAGCCTCGGTTCCCGAGTTCACAAAACGGATTTTCTCGAAGCTAGGACAACGCGCTACAAGTTGTTCAGCATAGTCAACTTCAATCTCCGTCCCGACCGAAAACGCCGAACCTTTTTCCAAATGCGGTTTGACGCCTTCGACAATCGCCGGATGGGCGTGCCCGTGAATAAGGGATGCGACATTGTTGGCAAAATCTATGCGCCGCACCCCTTCGATATCCGTAACAAAGCAACCTTGGCCCTTCTCAGCATAGACCGGATGCGGCTTTCGCAAGATCGTATTGCGGCTGCAACCACCGGGCATCACCTTTTTAGCGCGCTCAAAAAGCCTGGCGCTCTTGTTGGTTCTGGCCGCGTCAAGCATTGGCCGGTACCTTGACCAAATGTTCAATTTTGCCCACAACTCCGTCCCACTTCGCGGCCTCTGGAAGCGGTTCCTTTTGCTCAGTGATTTGTGGCCAGATCGATGCCAGTTCTTCGTTCAGTTCAAGGAAGTGGCGCTTGTCTTCCGGCAAGTTATCTTCGTTGAAAATTGCCCCTGCCGGACAGGCGTCTACGCACGCGTCGCAGTCGATACATTCATCCGGGTGGATTACAAGATAGTTCGGTCCCTCATAGAAACAATCGACGGGGCATTCGGCAACGCAATCAGTGTATTTACACTGAATACAATTGTCCGTGACAACATAAGTCATGGCTCTGATCCTTGAGAGAACTGGCTTAAATTGAGCATCACATCCACGCGCTGACTATTCTGCCGCGATGGCTGACAACGTCGGAATGTCGTAGATCTTATAAAGTTCCGCTTCGTCCATAATCACACGATCATCGTAGCCGCTGAACCAGATGGCTTCCGGGTTCCGCCCAACAATTGTGACCTTGCAACGATCCGGTGCGTCTGCCGCCGACCGTAGCAGTTTGAAAATGACAACACCGTTTTCGCCGCCTTTTACGCCTGGGAAGGGCGTGTTGGTGACGGCGGCAACTTCCGTTTTGCCTTTATAGTGGGTGATCGACAGGCGTGCGTGCGCCTCGACGCCTGACAGACCTTTCTGAGACTCGTTCAAGATTTCCCACGCACGCTCAATTGGAACGTTGAACGCCTTGTGACCAACGATATCACGACCACAAAAGAAATAGTGATTTCCAACACCATTACGCTTCATCTCCCGTTGAAGAATGCGCAACGCATCCGCGTCATCATTGATGCCGGCAATGATCGGTGACTGGTTTTCCACGATGATCCACGGACGCCTGCCAAAGCCCTGAACTGCAGCCAGCGTATCCGGATGCCAGGTGAGTCCAGCCTGCGGATGCGGAATGTAGTCGCCATTGGGGTCCTTAATCAGCACTTCATCAGGATGATTGAAATGAACCATCATGCGTAGGCTGACCCGCGGATAGGCATCGTGAAAGGCATCCAGCATCGCAAAGAAGCTGTCGTCAAATCGCTTGGGATGGAAAGCCATTTCTTTCGTGCCAATCCGGATATTTTCGATACCCGCTTGCGCGAGGGCGGATAGCCATTGCGCAATATTCTTGTTTCCCAAGACCATGGGATCCCCGCCAGACATCAATATCTCGCGTAGACGCTCTCTGTTGGTTTCAGGGTGCCGGCCACCGTTTTGGTCGACCAGGAGATTATGCTCGGTGATGTATTCAACAATATCCTTGATTTGCGCCAAGCCCTTCGGCGCAACAGTTCCATCTTCGCGCGTGATCTCTTTCTTGGCGATAAGTTCTTCACGATAGCAAAATCTGCAATGCGCCGAACAGGTCTGCGCGACGTAGATCAGTCCAATCTCATACTTGTGGATTAAGCCCTCGACCGGGCTGTATGTCATCTGTTTGCCGGGGTCTTCGGCCCCATCCAGATCAAAAGTTTCTTTGGGGCTTGCCTTTACAAGTGTTTGGATCGCCGCCGAGTTCTTGGCCATCTCAAAGTAGTGGCGCGTCACTTTCACCGGCATGCGTGCCTGAACATCTCGTTCCGTGCCGTCAAGCTTGGTAATACTGTCCAACTCCTCCAAAGAGTAAAACCCTTGCATGTCTTGCGGAACGGTGCCGGCAATAAATTTTTTGAGACCGGTTATGATATCGCGATCGTATTTGCCGTTTTGGACGGTTGCCAAAAACTCGACCTCTTTGGGCGACGGTGCATAGCGTTCTTTAAGTGGCATTGGTTCAACTTTCGCTCAAACGTGGGGTGGTATCGCCCCCGACCATATTCTGCTGCACCTCTTTTCGGCCGAACGAAGTTGATCGACAAACGATGAATTCTCAACAATCCATGAGTAAAAATCATGTATACCGCCATAATTGCTTGAAATCGGCCCAGCAAGTGAAGTTTATTCATGTGAAATTCACTGCTAGGAAAATTCCGATGAAATCTTTCCAACGCCGCTATATGCCCTCGATTTCGGCTTTGCGCTGTTTCGAGGCAGCTGCGCGCCATCAGAGTTTTACCCTTGCATCGAAAGAACTCGACCTGACGCAAGGAGCCGTCAGTAGACAAGTCAAAGAGCTCGAACAGATCGTCGGTGCCCAACTCTTTCGACGAACAGGTCGCCAAGTCGCGCTCACGAAAGCGGGGTCGCGACTAGCGACCGATGTATCTGCCGAACTTGAGAGTCTGCATCAGACTATGATGCGGGCAGTGTCGGCGGGGAACATGAGCTCGACACTGCGCGTCGCGGTCTTGCCGACTTTTGCAACACTCTGGTTAATACCGCGCCTTCCAGATTTTCTGGAAAGACATCCGGACCTAGAGGTTAGCTTCTCGACCCGCCTGGAACCATTTGATCTGCATTCCGGAAATTTCGATTTCGCAATTCACTTTGGAAAAGAAAATTGGCCCAACACTGAGATGCAAAAGATGTTTTCTGAGCGAATGGTTCCGGTTGCGTCCCCGGATTTCGTGGCTCAGCACGGTTTCCTTTCGATTGCCGATAGTGGCGATGCGCCACTGTTGCATACGTCATCGCGGCCCACCGCCTGGCAGGACTATATGGCGTATATCGGGCATACCGACCGCGCCTATTTGACCGGCCGGTATTTCGATCAGTTTTCGATGGTCATCGCCGCGGCAAAAGCTTCTCTGGGCATCGGGCTGTTACCCAGCTTCTTAATCCACGGCGACATTGACGAAGGAAAGCTCGTCTCACTGAGTGATAGTTGGCTGGAGACGGAAAACAGCTACTATTTCGTAACACCGATTGATCAGGAAGACACCAATGTGGAATTGTTCCACGCTTGGATGACTGAACTTACAGCTTGAGGATTCTTAATCAATTTTGGATCAAATTTCGCAAATTTTATCACTCTCATTACCGGGACTTCCGGGTTTCTAATTCAATACTGCATAATCTCAGGTGGGCACAACGACTGCCCAGTCAAAATGCCAGTGGTGAGGGTTTTCCCTACGAACGCTATGCGAACCAGTGAAAACTCGCTGCGAGTAATCCAATGTCTGCTTTGGCCTCCGATGATGCGTAATTGGGCTGACGCTGATTTGAGGTCGAGCTGACGGCGGTATCTTTGGCGAGATCGGCGCGCGTGACTTTGCCGGTTTGGATGTTTCGCTGCGGTCGTGTGCGCTTTGCATTGTCGATAGCAAAGGTGCGGCTTTGTTCGAACGAGACCTACCGTGTGAGGTCAATGCGATTTCGGCAAGTTTGAAGGCTTTTCGACATCCGATTGAACGCATTGGCTTCGAAGCGGGAACAATGAGCCAGCACCTTTTCTATGGTTTGACTGGTGCAGGCTTGGAGGTTGTGTGCATGGAGGCGCGCCAGGTAAATGCGGCGCTGTCCGCGATGCGTAACAAGACAGACAAGAATGATGCGCGCGGGATTGCACAGATTTTGCGCACCGGATGGTTCAGCCCAGTCCATATGAAGAGTCGAGAGGCCCATGGTGCCCGCGCGCTCCTGAGCACTCGGAAGGCATTGCTCAACAAGACCATCGATTTGGCCAATGAGGTGCGCGGCCCGCTGAAGATCTTTGGACTTCGCTCGCCCAAGACGGTGAAACACGGCAGCTTTGATGGTGTCGTCCGACCGATGATTGAGATGGATGAGGTCCTGGCGCATGCTTTGGTGCCTCTGCTCGACGCCCGGCTGGTTCTGTATCAACACTTCTTGGAGCTGGACCGGCGGGTCAAACGTGCGGCCTCACAGGATGAGGTCTGCATGCGGATGATGACCGTTCCCGGCGTCGGACCGATCGCGGCGCTCACATTCAAGGCAGCAGTTGATGACCCTACGTGGTTTAAGCGATCTCGAACTGTTGCTGCACATTTTGGGCTCACACCACGACGGTTCCAGTCCGGTGAACACGACAATCCGGGCCGCGTATCGAAAGCAGGGGATCGTGATGCCGAGCCACGCTATATGCGGCAGGAAACGCGTTACTCATGCGAACCATGGCCGGGTCGCAGATCAAGTCACGGGGCATGCGCCTGATGCGCACCAAGGGGCGGCGCCGAGCCGTTGTCGCCGTTGCCCGCAAATTGGCTGTTCTGCTGCACCGCATGTGGGTAGACGGCACTGAGTTCCGTTCTGAGAACGTGGAGGGCACGGCATGAATTAACCGCCAACCACAAATCTGAACGGGGTCGGCCTCACCGGACGAGGTTCGTAGATGAAGCCGACCATGGCTGCTGCGCCACTTGAAGCGCGTCTCAAAGCAAGGCTCTCTACTGCCAATCCGACACATGCGTGCAGCGATGCCAAAAAGGCATCAACCAGACTGCGAAGAGAAGCGTGACCCGGATGAGCGACAATGACCCAGACAAAAGAAAGAAAACGAGCTTGACCCAAACACCCAATTAGAAAAGCTGTCATTGGGACAAAGCAGCGGACAGCCGTAAAGTTCCGCTTCAGAGAAATTAGATCATCGAACGACCATTTGCAGAAACGCGGGACAACGCCGCAGTTTGCTGCATTACATTGCATCTAAGTATTTGACAATAAATCGCCAGTGCCAAAACTGAGCTTACATTTCAGGACCAAAGTTTGATCAACGCGATTACGTTGGGCCAGTGAAGTCCACTATCAACAAAAAACCACCTGTCCACTTCAGCCAAGTTTCTAGCAAGCGACTTAAAATATGCGAACAACTCAAAATCTTCATTGAGTTTTATGTTAAAGTCAGTTGCGCCAACTTCAGTCTTTGGATTTTCCCCGACGGACCTTTCGGCAACTCGTCCATAAAATACACAACGTCAGGCGATTTGAACGGACCAAGTCGCTCTTTACAAATGCTGATGAGAGCTTCGGCATTCAAGCTCGACCCCTCGCGGATACGCACGGCCGCCTCGATGCGTTCGCCATAACTCTCGCAAGGCCGCGCAAACGCAGCGGCTTCGATGACATCTGCATGCGAATAAAGCGCTTCATCAACTTCGCGCGGGGCAATATTCTCGCCCCCCTTGATAATCAGTTCTTTCAGGCGTCCGGTCACAAATACATAGCCGTCACTGTCCATCGTCGCCAGATCGCCAGTGCGCAGCCAACCGTTGCGAAACGTGTCTTCAGTGGCCGTGGGATTTTTTAGATACTCTAAAAGCGTATTGGGCCCACGCACTGTGATTTCCCCTTCGGTTCCGTGTGGCACTTCAATGCCATCGGGCCCTTGAATCGCGACTTCACATCCATAAGCCACACCGGGCGAACCGATTTTGCGGACGCCGGGCAGCAAGGGGTTCGACAGTATCTGCGCAGAGGTCTCCGTCAGGCCCATCGTCTCAATTACAGGAACATCAAATCGCTTTTCGAACGCTGATTGCGTTTCAACCGCCAGCGCGGATGAAGCCGATCTTCCAAACCTTAACTGAGCCTTGCAGACAGCCGTTGGCTCGGACGCGCCATGTAACAGGTGCGAAATGATTGTCGGGACTGCAGAAAACCAACTGGCACCGCTTGCCTCTGCCTGATCCCAAAAACGGGAAGCTGAAAATTTGGACGCCATTGCCAATGAGCCGCCCGACACCAGACTACCGATTACCGTCACACAAAGCCCGTTGATGTGGTAAATTGGTAAGATGCAAAACCCACGGTCCGCCGCAGACAGGTCATGCGCGATTGCAGTTGTCCAACCACCAGCCAAAAGACTTGCATGGGTGTGCACCACACCTTTTGGACGACCAGTTGTTCCTGAAGTGTACATCAGCAGAGCGTGATCGCTCGGCTCGACTTCGTGCAAGTTATGCACCGTGCTTTCAAGCGGGATTGCATCCACAGCGAGACCCAACTTTGCCTGTGCAAAAATATAGGAACAACTGTCATGCACGAAGGCAAACCGCGCCTCGGAATGCTCAAGCGCGTATGAAATCGCGTCTCGCCCAGCTGCGAGATTGATCATGGTCGTCCGAAAGCCGCCGTAAGTTGCGCCATAAAACGCAGTGACGGCCTCTGCTCCGTTGGGCGCGATGATGGCAACGCTTTCCCCTTTGGCGACGCCTTTGGAAGTCAATGAAGCGGCAAATCCACGCGCATTTTCGCGCAAGTCCGCCCACTTCAACTCAGTTCCCGCATCAGGAAAAACCAAAGCCGTGCCGCCTGCCTTTGCGCGGGCATCCAGCCAGTCTCTGATTGTGCCCTGAGGTGGGGCGTGCCTGTCCAAATTCACTGCCCGGCCTCCTGCCAGTAGCTTGCAAAAATGTCGTCAAGCGACGGTTCGCGCGCTGGGATTTCGCGCACGATCTTCGTAGTTTGCAGGAAGTGCTTCCAGTGCACGTTGTCGTCGACTGCATTTCCACCCCAGGCGCCGCAGCCCATGCTTAAAGAAAACGGCATACCATTTGTGAAAGCCCCGCCCGTTGCGAATGTATGCGCCTGATTGACGATGATGCGGCTTGTTGGAATGGTTCGGGCAAGATGCATTGCACGCGCCTCGTCCGCGCTATGCAACCCAACCGAGTGACCGGCGCCCTGGAAACGCTGAATCCTGTTGGTGATAGCAACAGCGTCCTGAAAATCAGCAGCCCTATAGAGCGCGAGAACGCGACTGAGTTTCTCACCGCTCAAAGGATGGTCTTGACCTATCCCGGAGGTCGGCACAGCGATATAGGCCGTGTCTTCGGGCACTTTCCCAGTCAACCCCAGCGCATCGATCATCTTATCGGCATCTTGGGCAATCACCTCACGATTCAAATGGCCGTCAGGCCAAAGCCGGGCCACGATCGCGTCTTCGTCGTCGACAAGTGCACCGCCCGCTCGGGCCATCGCCTCGACGAAAGCGTCATACACGGCGTCAATCACCACAACTGCATTTTCCGACGAACAGGACGTCGCGTTGTCAAAGGTTTTGGACGCGCGAATTTTCTGTGCGGCGGCATCCAGATAGGCAGTCTCGTCGACGATCACTGTGACGTTGCCCGCACCCACCGCAACTGCAGGAGTTCCGCAGGTCTGGGCGCGGTGGACGTTGTTCTGGCTGCCCGTCGCAATCACCTTGTCGCAGACCTCCATCAGGCGCTGGGTTTTCTCTTTGGACCCGGGCGCCGGGATCATTTGCACAAGCTCAGGATTTTCTCCTATCTTGGCGAATTCGTTGTGAATGAACTGAAGAAGCCGCTCGCATGAGGGCACGCCCTTGGGCGACGGTGCCACCACAATGGCATTCCCGCATTTCAAAGCGTTGATAATGTTGTTTGCTGGGGTGGCGGCGGGGTTGGTGGAAGGTACAATCGCCCCAATGACACCCATGGGGCGCGCAATTTCAGTGATACCGTTTTTCATGTCATCGCGGATGATACCGAAGGTCGCGACTTCCTGAACATCGCGCAACAGGCCAAGCGTCTTGCGATGGTTCTTTGTAATTTTGTCGGGCACATTGCCCAAACCAGTCGTGCCAACCGCCAGTTCAGCAAGTTCGCGGTTCCGTTCGGGCTGCATGATTGCCCATCCGGCCGCTTGTGCTGCCATATCATAGCGCGCCTGTGACCCGTTCTGCGCATAGTCTTCTTGTGCTCTCTGAGCGCGGGAAACAATCGCATCAATTTCGGAAATGGCGTCAGGGACGTTCATTTTGGAAAACTTTCAAGTATGAGGTGCCGCCCCGGCGCAAGGACAGGGCGGCATTTGAGGTTTCCTTAAAGACCGGCAAGTAGGCCCTTCAAGGTCTCTTCTCGTGCGGCCCACATCGCCAGCACTTCGTCACGTGTCATGATGTGCATGGGCGATCCGCCTGCTTTCATCTTGCCCGCAACACGGCCGTTCCCAAACATTGTTGGAACAATCTCGGCCAGCTTATCGATGATCGGCTGAGGTGTGCCCTTAGGCACCATCACTCCACGGAAGTTGACGCTGGCGTTGTCGATGTCAAAGCCTTGCTCGGCCAGAGTCGGAACGTCCGTCATGAAGTCGTTGCGCTCAAGATCGAAGACGCCAAGGATTTTGACATTCCCGGCTTCACGCGCACGGAAGGCATCCGACAAATTGTTAACACCGCCAAGAACTTCGCCAGCGATCACGGCCTTCATTGCGCCTGCACCGCCTTTGTTGTTCGGGATATACGCCAGCTTCACACCGGCAGCCTTTTCAAGCTGAAGCGCCGCAATGTGGTGGCCGACGAAAAGACCTGCGCCCGAAAAGGTCAGTTTGCCGGGGTTGGCTTTTGCATAGTCGACGACGTCGTTCATTGAATTGAAATCGCTGTCAGCAGCCACGACGAACACAGCAGGGTCAGCGCCCCAGTTTGCAATCGGCTCAAAACTTTCTGCCGAGTAATCAACTCCGCCTTCAATCGATTGGGCGATAAAGTGCGGTATGTTGTATGCGCCTAATGTGTAACCATCTGCCTCGGCCTGGGTCGAAAACCAATTCCAGCCAACACGACCACCAGCACCGGGCTTGTTGATGATGGCAATGGGCATGCCCAATGCGTCTTCGTTCCCGGCGGTCATCGTCACGATACGCGCCTGAAAATCGGTGGCTCCGCCAGCGCCATAGCTTACCATCAGCATAATCGGGCGTTCGGGGAAATTATCGTGACCATCGGCAAGTGCACTGCCTGTCATTGTCATCAGCGCCATCGAGGCTGCTGCTATCAGTTTCTTCATGGGTTTCTCCTCCCTAGGGTTGATCTGCCGCCATTGCGGTTCAGAAAAATATCTCTCGCGGTGTGAACACGTTCAAAAGCCCCGCAAAGAGACCATACATGACCGCCAGAAAACCGGCGGTGATTGCTGCGCGCTTGATCCAGCTTTTGGCCTCGGTGTGAGGAGCCGGATCGTAAAGCGACAAAAGAATGAAAAAGACGATTGTTGAGGCTGTGTAGAAGCCAAGGCCTTTCGCGGCCCAATAGACAAACACCAAAGCCACAATGAGACCGGGCAGGATGTTCCGCATGGATTGAAGGTCCAACCCGTTGCCAACCTTCGTGCGCCCCAAGATGGCCTTTCCAAAAGTCCATAGCGCAAGCACGACAAAGACAGTCGAAATCAACCTTGGAAACAGGAACGCAGCAGCCGGTTCCTGCGTATAGCTGACAAAAGCCACGGCAACGCCCACCGCCGCAACAAGGCCACTGGCAATGATATGCTGAACGCGAGGAAGATCAGTCATCACAACGCCTCTTCTTTTTCAATAGCGTCGTCCTTGGTGGTGTAGCGTCGGCTGCGAAGCTCCATCCAAACCGAATAGCCGACCGAGGCTACAACGATGATGATCAGGGTCAGGTTCAGAGGCCCGGTGAAGAAATACTGGCCTACGCTGGATGTTGCATTCGCGATCATGCTGCCCTGGATAAAGTTCGCTTCTGCAATCGGTCCAAGGATCAGTCCAAGCACCAGCGGAGCGGCTGAAAAGCCAAAGCGCTCAAGAAAATACATGCCGGTTCCAAGCGCCATCATCACATAGACATCGCCCATCGAATTTTGGACGGAGTAGCTTCCGAAGACTGCAAGGCCCAGAACTACAGCGGCCATCACCGCGTTCGGCACCTGCGCGACGCGCGCGGCGAGTCCAGCCACATAGAGCCCAAAGATGCACATCAGGATCTGGCCGATCAGCATGGAGTTGATGAATGTCCATGCAACATCGGGGTAGTTGTCGAACAGATCGCTGCCCGGGAAGATACCGTGAATTAATAAGCCACCGAGCAGAACCGCCGCAGTGGGCGAACCAGGGATCGAAAGCGTCAGCAAAGGAACAAGCGAGGGGCCGACCATGGCATTATTCGCGCTTTCGGCGGCAATCACACCTTCGCTGTGGCCGGTGCCAAACTTGTCACGCTCGGGGCTCAACTTCTTGGATTGGTCATAAGCAACCAATCCGGCAATTTGACCGCCAACGCCCGGGATCAGCCCGATGATCGACCCAGTCAGCGTACCGATCGTCAGGGCCCTTCCACGGCGGAAAACCTCACAAAACGCGTCCTTGATTGGGTGCTTTTCAACCTTCAGCACTTCCGCATCTACGGATTGACGACCCTTGGCGAACATTGTGATGACCTGCGGGATCGCAAAGAGGCCGATCAAAGCCGGAATGACGTTAATGCCTCCAGAAACACTTGAATGAAAAATGAAACGCTGTGCGCCCATGATGTCATCAAAGCCAATCGTCGCCAGCCAAAGCCCGATGCAGCCCGACAATAGCCCTTTCACAACGGAACTGGAATCAAGCGAGCCAATCACCGTTACGCCCAAAATCGCCAGCCAGAACAAATGCGAGGGTCCGAACGCCAGCGCCCATTGTGCAAGCATTGGTGTCAGGAAAATCAAAAGTAAGACACCAAACACACCACCAATTGCCGAAGCGATGAACGAAAGCTGCAACGCCTTCGCGCCGTGCCCTTGCTGCGCCATTGTATGACCATCGAGCGTTGTTGCGATATTCGCCGGTGCCCCTGGAATTTTCAGCAGGATCGCACTCACCGCACCGCCGGCCACCGTCGATGTATAGGCCGCTCCCAGCAAAATGAGGCCCTGTGCAGGTTCAAGTCGGAACGTGAACGGGATCAAAAGAGCCACGGCCATGGTGGGCGACAGACCAGGCGTCGCGCCGAGTATTAGCCCCCCGATCGTGCCGATCAAAAGCAACCCAAAATTTATCGGTGAAAACACATCGCCAAAGTAGGCCAAAAATTCCAACGCAATTTCCTCCCACACCCGTCAAGGGTTGACCAATCAGACTATGGGATGAAAATAGTAATGCAAATGTTTTCATTTTCGACAGAGTTTTCGTAGATAGGCGATTGATATGAAAGATAAAAAGTCAGATATTATCGCCGTGGCAAAGGCCGCGCGCGTGTCGCCGTCAACCGTATCTCGTAGCTTCAACCACCCCGAACTTGTCAAAGCGTCGACTCGCAAGAAGATCGATAACGCGGTGCGTCGGCTTGGCTATATTCGCAATCGCGCGGCACAAACTATTCATGGCATTCGCAGCGGCACCGTGGGTTTGATCGTGCCAACGGTCGACCATGCCATCTTTGCTGAACTGATCCAGAGTTTCTCGGAATCCATCGAGGAATTCGGGTTCACAATCCTGTTGGCTTCGCATGGTTATGACCTGCAACGCGAATATGCGCTTTGTCGCAAAATGCTTGAACACCGTGTGGATGGTATGGCGCTCATCGGGATCGAGCATGAAGACGAAACTTTTCAACTTCTGACCAGTCAGGACATTCCAACAGTTTTGCTCTGGAACTACTCGGCAACGTCAGAGTTTCCCTGCATCGGGTCCGATAATTTTCAGGCAGGCCGGTTGATCGGCGAACACGTTGGGCACCTCAATCACAAACGCGTCGCTGGTCTGTTCCCACCGCTGGAGGGCAACGACCGCGCCACGCAACGGCGTCAGGGTGTCGAGGCCGCGCTTGCCTATTTTGACGTTCACATCCCTGAGCATTGGGATTTGCAAACGCCCTATAGCGTCGGCGCCGCAAAGGACGCGGTGCTGCAAATGTTGGCGCAAGACGACATGCCATCTGCTTTGATTTGCGGGAACGATGTGTTGGCATGGGGCGCGTTGCACGCTCTTTCCAAAGTGGGTCTGGACGTTCCCAAAGCTATGTCGGTGACGGGGATCGGTGACTTCAAAGGCTCAAGCGACTTTGAACCCGCGCTTACGACGGTCCGCATACCAGCCCGCCAAATCGGCACAAAAGCCGCGGCAACGATAGCGGGGCGGATTACATCAACTAATTCGGAGGCAACTGGGGAATTGGTCGTGCCAGAGCTCATTGTTCGGCAAACTAGCATTCTAAATCACCCGTAATTGGCCGTGTAAGTTTAGGCATTAAATTAATGAACGACCGGCATGTAGCTGCACTCTTCGGCAGCCTGTGCAAAATTGGTGTTACCAAATCTCCAATTGAAACAGGTCAGAAAAAGAGTGACAGACCGGTCATGGACACGATGAGAAATAGTAGCGTCATGATCCCACCAGAGCGGACGAAATCGATGACCCTATACCCTGCTGGCCCCATGATCAGTGCATTCACTTGATGGGTTGGAATAAGGAAAGAATTTGACGTCGAGATTGCCACGGTCAAGGCAAATACTGCCGGGTTACCGCCCGCAGAAACAGCAATTGAAACTGCCAGCGGCACCAGCAGAACAGTCGCGCCCACATTTGACATTACCAGTGTGAACGCTGTTGCAAGAATGGCCAAACCGGCCTGCAATGACCACAGCGGCCATCCATCCAGAAGGTCCAGCACATGCGCCGCGATCCAGCCCGCTGTACCGGTATTTTGCACCGCTTGCCCCAACGGGATCAGCGAGGCGAGCAGGAAAACCGTACTCCAGCTGATCGATTCATAGGCTTCGTCAATCGACAAAACCCGACTCAAAACCATCCCGACGGCGCCAACCAAAAGGCATAACGACAAGCGCAAATCAGAAAACAAAATTAATCCGATCGCCAATGCAAAAAAGACCAATGCCCAACCGACTTTATGGGGCCTTAGCTCTTCCTGTGGAAAGTCGGATGTTACCACGACAAAATCTTTGTTGGACTTCAGCTGAGTCAGCCAATCCCACTGCACATGAACCACAGCAGTGTCGCCAGCTTGTAACGGAACCTGCCCAATATGTGTCGCCTTGTGGTCTTCAGTTTCAACATGGCTCAAGGTCTCTTCGCCACGGTGAATAGCCAGCAATGACAACCCAAGTGTCTGCCTGAGGCGTAGGTCGATCGGTGTCTGACCAATCACTGAAGACCCAGGCGGAATGACAACCTCGGCCACGCCCGATTGCGTAGCCGCAAAATCATCGGCAAAAACATCCAGCTGTGGCAATATTTCCAATCCATATGGTTCTGCGAATTCTTCCTGAACCACCCGGCGCAGGCCAAGAATAGCGAGCCGCGCTGGTGCCTCGATTGTCGTGTCTGCCATGGGTGCGATGACTTTGTGCCCGCGGTACGAAGAACCGAGGATATACATGTGATGGGCGACCATGAGATCCGAAAGGGTTTGTCCAATGATGATCGACCCTTCCGGAATGCGCACTTCGAACATATCAGCGCGGAGCCCATAGGTGTTTTCGATGAATGTTTGCATGGAACGGGCAGAGCTTGCATCCTCTCCGCGCCCACGCTGCGCTGGGAGGACCCAGCGGCCAAATATCACGAAATACAGAACACCTGTCAGCACCAGCATCACACCGATGGGCGTGACAGAAAACAAGCCGAACGTTTCCATCTGTTGGTCAGCTGGCAATGTCTCATTGGCCGAGACGATCAGGTCATTCAGAAGGATCAGCGGCGAAGACCCAACCATGGTAATCGTGCCGCCCAAAATCGCGCAGAACCCCATGGGCATCAACAAACGGCTCATGGGAATTTCCGTCCGTGCTGAAATACGGCTGACCACCGGCAAAAAAAGCGCTGCCGCGCCGACGTTCTGCATGAAAGAACTGATAAAGCCGACGGTGGTTGAGACGATGGGTATGATCCGTGTTTCCGTCGTACCGCCGTGTTTGAGGATTGCCGCAGCTACTTTTGACATCAATCCCGTCTTGTCGAGCCCGGCGCCAAGGATCATCACGGCAATAATGGACATAACGGCATTTGACGAAAACCCTGCGAAAAGCTGTGAAGTATCCGCGAGATTGCCCAACCCCGGAACATTGCTGAGTGCTCCGAGCAGGACCATAACCAGAATGGCGGCAAGGTCGATCCGCACTATTTCGCTGACAAAGAGAAAGACTGTGAAAGAAAGCAGGCACAGTACCGCTATCATCTCATAAGTCAGCGTCGGTATTTCCATGTCCTTCTCCCAGACCCTAAATACTTGGTGGCGCGAAAATGCGAAGGACCAACTTCGCGCGCCGCATAGGGCCAATTCCGTATCTGCGAAGTGTGTCGACGCGCTAGTGTCTGTTACGGGCTCAAGGCCGTCTTTCACTGCACGATGCACTAATGACCGCAATACGAAAATACCATGTCTTGTAACGACCGGTTCGATCCTCGTGGGTGGGTCATTCAAAAGTTAACAGCCTACCCTGCTCGCCCCATCTTATTGCCTGTACTTCGGTATTCTTTCTCTGTTCCGCTGATAGTTATCCCTGTTATTCGAAAACAAGGAAACGGGCTAAAACCCTCTGATTGCGGCCGGCCTCCTCGCAGATTTTGCCCTAACAGCCTCGAAACCAGTTCGCTTTTTAATTTCCCCCTGCTTTTCCCCGAAAATCAGTGAATTTCCGGCTGAGACGGTTTCGATGTGGACTGCGTCCACCACCATTTTCTTCGAGATCTTAGGGAAACAGACTACCCGCAAGTTGCTGCGTCGTTGCCTTGTTGCTTTGAATGCATCGGCAATTTCCATTTATCCCGATCATGCGCTTACAGGCGTCCAGCAAAAAAACCCAACTAACTCTCATACTTGCCTCGGAGATTCCTGCGAATGGACGAGTTCTGACTGATTGCTTCTGTGCTCGATCACTTCTTCAACGACGTAGATCGGACGCTTTTTCGTCTCAATTGCGAGCCGCCCAATATATTCACCCATCATCCCCAGCGCGATAAGGTTACAGGCACCCAAAAACAGCGTGATCACCATCAGCGACGCATAACCCGGCACATCAACGCCGTACAAAAGGGTCCGGACTACAATAAACGAGGCAAAAATCACGGCCAGCAACGCCACGAAAAATCCGAAATAGGTCCAGGCCCGGATCGGCAGAGTGGTTGAACCCGTTATGCCATCAAGCGCGAAATTCCAGAGTTTCCAGTAATTCCACTTTCCAACCCCGCCTGCCCTTTCGACCCGGTCATATTCTACGGTGACAGGGCTGAAACCAACCCAGGCGAAAATACCCTTCATAAAGCGCACCCGCTCCGGCATGTCATTTAAAACGTCCACGACCTGACGATCGAAAAGCCGGAAATCTCCAACATTTGGCTCGATAGGGTACTCCGACAGTCGATTGATGACCCGGTAAAACCAGGCACTGGTTGTTCGCTTCAGAAATTTGTCTTCTCCGCGCGAGGCGCGCTTTGCATTAACGACCCTTGCACCGTCTAGCCAGGCAGCGACCATCTTTTCAATTACTTCCGGCGGATCCTGAAGATCCACATCCATCGGGATTACGGCATCGCCTTCGCTGTGACGAAGGCCAGCTGCCAAAGCGTTGTCTTTCCGGAAATTTCGGGACAATTTGACAATTCGAATATCAAGCGCGCGGGCCGAATGCGCCAGAATCTGCGCCACAGTCGCGTCAGTACTGCCGTCATCAACGAAAACGATTTCAACATGCCCGACACGTTCGAAACGCGCCCTAATATCGTCCGCCACCTTTTCCAGTTTATCCAGGAACTTTGGCAGCACTTCCTCCTCGTTGTAGACAGGCACAACAATTGAGAGACGTAAGTCCTGACCGGGAACGGACTGTCTTGCAGGATAGGCCATGCTCAGAACACCAATTTTTTGTTGAGGACATAACTCAGGATCGGAATGCTGACGGCGGCGATCAACAGACTTGTCATAGGTGTAAGCCCCGCTGCTGCACAGAGCTTCAATACAACTGAACTTAGTGCCAAAAGCGCCAGTGAAACGGTAAGGAACACCAACAGAGCCCGGCGCCATTGTCTGCTGCTTTTGAAAGTGTAAAGGTAATGCCCGGCGAAAGAGATCGAGAACGCCGCCAGATAGCCAAGAAAATGAACTGCCAGCGTAGACATCTTGCCGTGCAACTCAACGCCCATAACAACAGTTATATGGACAATCGTCGCAATCGCTCCCACCAAACTGAACCGGTAGATTTGCAATAATTCCATCGACACACGCATTTCAGGGCTTCACCAGTTGAGCCACCACTGAAAGCCCGGCAACACCGTTGAATTTCATGATCGTGGACTCAAGTCTGCACAGCCCTTTAAGTGTTCCGTTCAGTAAAGCGGGCACCGCGCCCATGTCAGACCGGTCGGGCGTCGAACTGCGTTTGAGCATGCGCACTGCCGCGGCTGCCGGAAAGATTCCGCCAAAGAAATAGTGCAACTGCTGGGGTTCGGCTCCGGCGGCGCGGATAGTTTCTGCCAGCCTTTTTGTCGTATAGCGCCGTCGGTGCTCCAGATAATCGTCATGTGCACTCCAAAGGAATTCAAAGGCTGGAACCGTCAAAATGAAAACGGTGCCAGAAGCCGCTTTGTCCCAGTATTCTTTCAACAGTGCGACGTCGTCATCCACATGCTCTAGAACGTCCATTAACAATACGAGATCCGCGTCGCTCTTTGTAATGGATCGAACATATTGAATGCTGCTTCCATTTGTGAGCGTCTCTGTACTTTCAGAGTCATATCCAGGATCCACACAAACCGCAGTCGTGCCGTATCCATTTCTCAGTAGCCACTTGCTAAACCAACCAAGACCGGCGCCGACATCCAAAATCTGATGAAGTTGATGTGGAAAATGCCGGGTAATCATCCGAGCCTTGGAAACATAATACCAGTGGGTATCCGCCTGTTCTCCAAGCGCCTTGTGCTCTTTAAGATCCACCTCAGTTCCCTTTCGGCTCAACTTTAAAACACTTACTATTGCTCTGGCAGGAATTACATACATTGCATCCGTACAAAAGTGAAACCAGCGCCGGGCGCATGTCGGAAAACATGAAAAGTTTTACAAGTTTATCCTGCCATCTGCCAGCGTCGCTGTCCTTTGTATTTGTGCCATCGCGGCCTTCATCGGGTTGGATTCCAGCAGCTTCTGGATAGACGAATTTTTTACCGGCTATTTTTCCGATCGATCAATGGCGACTCCTTTGGCAGTGGTCCTGCGTAGCAGTGAAGATGTCCACCCGCCCGGCTATTATTTGGCCGTTTGGGCAGCCGCCCAATCGACAAGCCTGGACTTCGTCACGGCCAGCCGGGGATTCTCGGCGCTTCTTGCGGTCCTCGCATTATTGTTCATCATAATTGCTCCACCGCGCTCGGTTGGTTGGTCAGCACGTTTAGGTGCGGCAGCCTTTGCCGCCAGCTCTGCCATCTGGTTCGAATACAGCCAACAAGCGCGCTCCTACGCTCTTTGCTTTGTTCTTGTCGCCGCCTTAATCGGCATTGCCCTGCGCTGTCGGGATCGTCTGAGACTAAGTGAACTGCCGATCCGTTGGCTGACGATTCTCGCTTTTGTGGCTCTGTTGACCTGTCTCAGCCACTATTATGCACTTTTGCTTGCAGGCGCGGTCTTCAGCATGTTGCTGGTTTACTGCCAGAACTGGCGCGCAGTCTTCGCAGTCTGCTCAGCCGGCATAAGCGTCCTGATTGGTACACTTACTTACCTCGGCTGGCACGTTTCGCGCATGGTGGCCGACATAGGAGATACATGGTTCTCCTCCGACTTTGCGTTTGTCGCAAACCAGTTACAAGACGGTCTAAGTCTGGTCGTCGAAGGAATTTGGAGCACGCTATTCGTTGGTTTTGTCGTAGTGGCGTTGATTTCTGTGACTATGCGTCGCCGACACTTACCGCCAGACGAAAACTTAGAATTTCAAGAGCACTGGGGGCCAGTTACGTTTCTCGCAGGTGTTTTCGGGCTGACCATCGTTTTTAGTGTTCTAACGACTTTGGCTGTCACTCCGATGCTGTCCTTTCGGCTCTTCGTACTAATGGCACCTGTCTGTTGGATCGCTCTGGCCTATGGGCTTGAGGTTGTGTTGCGCGGACAATTACCCTGGGCTGCGACGCTGCTATCCGTAATCCTGGTCGGCGCATCCAGCGTCGTGCTCAATCGCGGTGTTGATGACCAACAAAACTGGCGTCAGTCGGCGCAGACTGTTGCCGCGACACCGGGGTGTCTGTCCGCAACTCTTCCGGTGATGTGGTGGGAACAACCTTATTTTGGGGCGGATGACCCGGAATACTTCTATGGTTTCTACTTGCCTTCAAATCCGGGAAGGGACTGGATCACCGTGCCTCGTGACGATGCAGCAGCAACGCTTTCCGATATTGCAATTGGGGACTTAGTTAACGATACGGCGCGTGGTGCTCGCCAGTGCAGCATAGTGCTTTGGTCCGTGCACTTGCACGGCACGACATCGTCCAAAATGATGCAAGAACATCTTCAGTCGCACCTGCCCGCCAATAGCGACCACAAAATCGAAGTGGAAATCCTTTAGCCGCCGCAAGGCGCCGCATGGACACATGCGCGGATATTCAGAGTTCTGCCAAACTGAACCGCATTTTAATTCTATTCGAAAGTTCGGCCGTAAAAACCCAAGCTTCACACTTCCAATAGAAAACCAACTAGCAACCATTTCTTGCAGCCAACCAATCACCCAATGCCTACCGCCCCACGATGACACCTTAACTCTGCGGAGAACTAACTGCAGCAAGCTGTTCGTCCTCAAGCGCATCTGCACATTGAAATCCGCCAAGCTGCGATATGGCCAACGCGCCCTGAGCATTCCCTGCCCGCAAACACTCTGGCAACGAACACTGATCCAACCACGCCGAAATGAAACCTGCGTTAAACGCATCACCAGCTCCGGTGGTGTCCACAACATCGACACGCGAGGCCGGCGCGCTGACTTGGCCATTGCCGTCATATGCTGTCGCACCCTTTGCGCCCTGCTTTACCACCGTCAAAGCGGTCATCGGTTCGGGCACACCAATCGATTTAAGGTGCCGGGCTTCGGACTCGTTAGGCAGAAACAAATCTATGTCCCCGATTATTGATCCAATGTCGTTCGCAGCCAGTCCGTCATCCCAACCACAATCCAGCGATACACTCGCCCCCGCAGCACGCGCGACACCAACGATGTTGGGTCGCTCCACCAGTGTCGCCAGTTCGCCGATATGAATATGTTTAACTGAAAATCGGCGCAACTCGGCAACTGAAATTTCAGGATATGCGGCTCCGCTTCGCCGGGTTAAAAACGCTCGGTCGCTAGAATCTGTGATAGCCACAGTAAGCTGCGGGTCCGCACCCGGCGCTGCAGTTTGGCAAAACGCTGTCTCTAGGCCCGCCTTAACCAACTCGCCGTGAACCACATCCTGAAATGGCACCGTCGGCAAAAATGCCCCCAGCGCGACGCGATTGCCAAGTCGCGAAAGATGCGCGGCCGTGATAAACGCTCCGCCGCCAGCATGCAGCCCAAACCCATCGGCAAAAACCTCGGTCCCCATTTTCGGAAACCGTGGCACACCTGTAAAAATCAGGTCGCAATACAGGCGTCCAACACACAGGATCGTCTGGTCTTGCGCTCTTTCGCTCATCCAAATGCCTCGCCCGAATTGGCATCAAAAACATGGATATTCTCGGGAAGAGCACTGAGTTTTACAGTCGCACCAACTTCGGGTGGTGTCCGGCCATCGGCCTTGGCAATGATTTCGCCAGACGGTGTTCCGACATAAATCAGCGTTTCGTGACCAAGGGGTTCGCGGACAAGTACCTCGCCTTCAAGCGCGCCGTCTCCATTCTCTGGCTGCAAGTCCTCGGGCCTGACACCAAGCGTGACTTCCCGCCCAGCGGGCAAGTTACGACCAACATCTACCTTACGCCCGGAATAAATCTCGATCTTGCTGTCCGCCCCCACAACACCAGGGATCATGTTCATCGACGGCGCGCCAATAAACTGCGCTACAAACGTGTTAGCGGGCGTGTGGTAGACTTCCGATGGCGTCCCAACCTGCTGAATGTGACCATCCTTCATAATCACAATCCGATCCGCCATCGTCATAGCTTCAACCTGATCGTGAGTGACAAAAATTATCGTGTTCCCAACACGTTGGTGAAGTTTCTTAATCTCCAATCTCATCTGAGTTCGAAGCTGCGCATCCAGATTCGACAACGGTTCGTCGAACAGAAACACCGCCGGATCTCGGACCATCGCGCGCCCGATAGCAACCCTTTGCCGCTGTCCTCCAGACAATTGCGAGGGCTTCCGGCCCAGCAAATCAGTCATACCCAAGATGCCGGCAACTTCGTCGATACGCTCATCTTTCTGCGCTTTAGGAAGCGGCGAACTGCGCAACCCAAATCCAATATTTTTCCGCACCGTCATATGGGGATAGATGGCATAATTCTGGAAGACCATCGCGATGTCGCGATCTTTTGGCTCCAAGTTATTCACTTCGCGCCCTGCAATCTCGACTATACCAGACGTCACTTCTTCAAGTCCGGCGATGAGACGTAATGTCGTCGACTTCCCACACCCCGAAGGCCCGACAAAAACAACAAACTCGCCGTCGCTGACTTCAAGATTAATGCCATGCAACACTTCGGTTTTGTCATAGGTTTTAACCAGGTCGCGTATGATGAGATCAGCCAAAGCTTAACGCTCCATGAGGTTTGAGAAAGCAGATGAAAGGTGACCAGTCGCATCGGCCACACGCCCGACCCTGCTCGATTTCTTGGCCGAAAGGTCTGCCAGTTGATCACGATAAGACGACAGAGCATCTGCCAGCGCCTCGGGGCCGGGTCCACCGGTGCGATTACGCACGGCAATGAAATATTCTGAAGACGTTACTCTTCTGTAAGTCTCGTCATCCAGTTTCGACTGGCGATTGGTCTCAGCCTCGAATGCAGTCGTAAAATCGCTGAAGCCATCACCCAAAGGTTTGCCCGCTGAAATCACGGCCCGCGCGGTTTTTGCTGCTATTTCGTGTGCTTGCCGGAATGTCAGATCTTCGGTTCGAACAAGGATATCCGCCAGCTCAGTGATCGTGACGCAGGCGGCATCCGCGTTCCTGCGAACATTCGCACTGTTGATAGAACACGCCGGAACCAGTGCCGCAAACAACGCCAGCACCCGCGCACCACTATCAAAGGCCGCATAACCACCCTGCTGCACCTCGCCTTCACTGTCATTCATGTCAGTGAACGGTGTGTTGTGCATCGTGTTCACGACGGTATCGCAGCGTCCAACCGTCATGCTGGCCAAATGCCTAAGGTGCTCAATCGGAACCGGGTTCCGCTTTTGCGGCATGATCGAGCTGATCTGCACAAGGCTATTGGGCACATATAGCTGCCCCACTTCGAACGCCGACCAGAACTGCAGGTCCTGAACCACCCGGCCCAGATGTAGGAACAGCAACTTCATTGCCGAATAAAGCCCGGTCACATAGTCAACCGAGGCAATACAACCATACGAATTCTGTAACGGCTCACTAAAGCCGAGCAATTCCGCAATACGGGCCCGGTCAATCGGGAAGCCTGACGTCGTAATGGCCGCAGCACCCATGGGACAATGCTCCAACGCTTCGGCCGCAGCATCCAGCCGTTCGGCGTCACGCAAAAGCACCTCGATCACAGCACCCAGATAGTGACCGAATGTCGACGGCTGAGCTGGCTGACCATGAGTATAGGCGACAATCAAAGTGTCCTTCTCGGCCTCGGCTTTCTCAATCAATTTGCCCGCCAATTCGTGAACCATCGCCAAAAGCGCCATTGTCCTGTCGCGCAACGCCATCTTGAAGACAGTATGGTCCATATCGTTGCGCGAACGCGCCGTGTGAAGGGCACCGCCCAGGTCCCCAACCCGCGCGCGCAATTCAGACTCGACCAAAAAGAAGTAATCTTCGTGTTCGCCCGTGTATTCCTGCGCGTCAATGTCGATCTCATCATCGATCGCGGCCAAGGCTTGCGCTATCTCGGCGGCCTCATGGCTGCTAATGATATTCGTCTCTCTCAGCATAACCAGATGCGCACGATTGATCGCAGCCATATGGGCCGCATAATGCGCCTTCACTCCATCAAATAACGGTGCCAGAACAGTCGCCTGATAGACAGGGTCAGGAAAACGCGACGTGTCGGTCATTGTGCGTTTCCAAACCAATCTCGGACGATCTGGTGGTCATAGGTGGTAACTTCCAAGTGGTTCCCATCCGGATCCTGAAAATAGTAAGACCAGACCAATGCGTGATCCGCTGCCTCCCGACGCTCCAAAATCTCGCCCTTTCTCCCCACTACGTCATCGTTCGGCAGAGCGTCTCCAAACGCGATGAACGTGCGGCCATTGACCCGAAACGCCGATGTATGATCGCCGTCAGATGGCGGGCGGCCATGAAAGATTGTCGCGCAATACTGTCCCCGCGAGGTGGCCATGTATTTGCCCCCGGACAGCCGCGCAGAGCTTGGCAGAACTTTCAAACCAAGCACGCGCCCATACCAGTCCGCAGCTGCATCGGGATCGGCCACATAAAGATGCACATGATCCAGCGATGCCACCTCAATCAGGCTGTCACCACTCATCCCTTCAGTCCCGCCATGACCACACCTTGGATAATAAATCGCTGGAAAATCAGGAACACTATCAGTGTCGGGATCGTCGAGATTGCAGCGCCAGTCATGATCAACTCCCACGCCACATCTGCCTCGTCCCCAAAGGACGAAAGGCCAACAGGCAGTGTGTACATTTCGACCGAGTTGGTCACGATCAACGGCCAGATAAACGCAGTCCAATTGCCCAGGAACACAAAGATCGCCAATGCCGCCAACGCTGGCTTCACTAACGGCATCGCAACCGTCCACCAGATTTGCAACTCGTTCAGCCCGTCAATCCGGGCCGCTTCAATGAAATCATCTGGCACAGTTTCAAAGAACTGCTTCATCAAAAACGTGCCGAACGCCGTCATCAGGCCCGGGAACATGATGCCCCAATAGGTATCCAGCCACCCGAACTGTTGGCTCATCAGATACCAGGGGATGACCAGCATCTCAGTCGGGATCATCAGCGTCGACAGGATCGCGATAAAAATGATGTAGCGTCCCGGAAACCGGAATTTGCACAGGGTATAGCCAACAAGACTGTCAAACAGCACATTCGATATCGTCGTTATCACTGCTATGATGATCGAGTTGACGAACCACCAATAAAACCGCCCGTCTTCCAACACGAAAGTATAGTTTTCGATGTGCGGCTCGTCGGGGATCAGCTTTAGGTTATAGACTTCGTGCGGCCATTTTAGCGACGTCGAAATCATGAACGCAATCGGCATGACCATCAGGATGCCACCTAGAAACAGCAATCCCCATCGGATGATCTGGCCCATATTCGCAGGCCGCTTTGGCGACTGAGTCTTCAAAAGCGTGTTGGAACTCGCGCGAATATTTTCTGCAACGGCCATCAGCTGTCCCTCAAAATGCGAAGTTGCAACAGGCTAACGACCAGCAAAACCACGAACAAAACCACCGTCTGCGCTGCTGCATATCCCATGTCGAAAGATGAAAACGCAGTATCATAGATCATCAGAACCAGCGGCTTAGTTGAATTCAAAGGGCCGCCCGGGTTGTTCGTCGTCATATTGAAGACGTGGTCGAAAATGCGCAGGAACCCAATCGACGAAAAGACCACTATGAATACGATTGTCGGCTTCAATAAAGGCAACGTAATCTCCCAAAGCACTGTCGCCCAGCCAACACCGTCAATGCGGGCAGCTTCATAGTAACTGCGCGGGATGGCGCGCAAACCGGCCATGAAGATAATAACCTGAAACCCAAGTCCCGCCCAAACGGCTGGTGCCAGAATTGAGGGCAATGCATTGGTGGTCGAGTTCAGAAACTCGACCTGCGGAATTCCGACGGACGCCAGAAAGTTGTTGAACAATCCAATGGGAACCGGCTGGTAAAACCACCGCCAAACCCAGGCCATTGCGACCGCACTGGTCATGAATGGCAAAAAATAAAGCATCCGCATGAACCCATGCATGAACCGGGTCTTATCCAGATGATAGGCAATAATGAACGACACAACCAAACTGATTGGCGTGCCTAGCAACAGATACAAAAATGTATTGCGGAAAACTTTCCAGAACACAGGATCACTGAACAGTTTCTGATAGTTCTCAGTTCCTGCCCAGGTTCGATCTCCCAACAAATTCCAATCCTGAAAACTGATCACAATAGCATTTGCGGTCGGATAAAATCGGATCACCGTATAAAAGAGTACGGGTAAGGCCAGGAACGCCCAGGCCCAGACGATCTGTTTTTGGCGGATCGTAAGATCTTGGTAAATCTTCATAGCCCTACCCGTCAGGGAGATCTCCGGCCCGTTACAGGCCGGAGAGAGGAAGTTTTAGTTGGACGAGTAATACTCGTTCAGAAGCTTTTGCTCGGCTTCCGCAGCAATGGCGATGCTGTCTGAAGCACTCATTCCCTGAAGCGTCATACGCTCGACCATTTCATTCAAAATTTGACGCTGCCCACTTTCGTTGGCAAACTTCGTCGTGTTGGCATAGGCCAATCCGCGAATGAACGGCCCGAATACCGGGTTGTTCGCGTTGTCTTCGGTCATACCAACAGATGGCTTGGCCGGAAGTTCGCCGACCACATCAAGCCAGACCTGCATCGCTTCATCAGACGTTACATACTGCATGAACTTTACAGCAGCGTCGTATTTCTCGCCCTCAGCCTTTGTGGTGATCGCATTCACCCAATAGGACGAATAGTTCGACTGCGTACCGTCAGACGTCGCTGGCAGTTCGGTCACACCCCATTTCAGACCCCGCTGTTTGTTAAGCGAGCCAATACGGAACGATCCATCAATATGCATTCCTGCACGCCCGGCCTTAAAGGCCGCTTGTGGCTCGTCCATAAATCCAAATGATGAAATCGGGTCGTCGCTCTCAGACATTCCAACATAAAACTCCAGCGCCTTAACGCCCGCGTCCGAGTTGTAATTTACAGTCCGATAGTCATCCAGATAAGGCTCGCCCCCCATCTGGCGCACCAGAACTTCGCGGAACCAGTGGTGGTCCTGCGCCGTCATACCAGCGGTAATGCCAACCTGAGTAACGTTTCCGGCACCATCAAACTTGGTCATGGCACGTGCCGCCTCAACCATTTCGTCGATGGTGGTTGGTGGCTCAACACCTGCTTCTTCCAGAAGACGTTCGTTATAGAACAATGCCAAAGACCGCACTGCGGTTGGAAGCGCCCAGTAATTGTTGCCATCTTTCATGGCCTGAACCATTGGGAAGAAATTCGCGTCAATTTCGGATGTAGGAAAGTCAGACGCTGGCAGCGGCTGGATCAGTTCGGCAGCAACATAGTCATTCAGCCAACCATAAAACAGCTGGACCACATCTGGCCCTTCGCCCGCCGGAACGGCGGCGGCAACCTTGGTGCGGTAATCCGCATAGGGGAAGTGAGTCATCTTGACCGTGATATCCGGGTTGGCAGCCTGGAAATTGTCGATCAGTTGCTCCATCGCCGTTACGCGCGCATCAAAGAAATACTGCCAATACTCAATCTCAACCGCATTCGCAGCTGACCCCAGCAAAGTTGCCACGCTTGTTGCTGCGGCAACTGAAAAGACCTTCAGCTTGCTTAAACTCATTTAGATTCTCCCTATAGCTTTACGGCCGAACGCCGATTTGGGACGCAACGGGGGCGCCCTCCATGAAGAATGATTAACTCAACTATATTGAGTTATCAACCAACTTGAGTTAATCGGTTGAAATGGTCGCCCTGTCCGAAATCATCGTTGGCGCAAATGCCGAACGTTCCCGCAGCCACAACAGGCAAATGGTGCTCGGACGTGTTCGCGCCGCCGGCGAAATTGGACGCGCAGAAATTGCCAAAGTGTCAGGTCTCTCGACGCAGGCGGTGTCGAATATAATTGCCGATCTTCTTCAAGATGACCTGATCGTTGAAACCGGGCGGCGCACTGCCGGGCGCGGTTTGCCGGCGGTCCAATATGCTCTTAACCCGCTGGGCGGATTTGCAGCTGGCGTCGAAATTCGCTCCGACGCAGTCTTTGCGGCGCTACTGGACCTCTGTGGCAATACACTTGCTTCTCAGCGAACTGTATTGAAGGCGTTGGATCGAAAAACCGTCACACAAACTGTTGTCAACGTTCAGAAAAAACTCCTCACCAAGACCAAAGCTCCGAAAGATCGATTGCTCGGTGCCGGTATCGTAATGCCAGGTCCATTTGGCCCAACAGGATTACGGGGCAGCCGATCTGACGGTCCAATCTGGGACGATATCGCCCCCGATCTTTGGTTCGCTGATACCCTCGGCATTCCGGTTGCCGTCGAAAACGATGCCAACGCCGCGGCCATCGCCGAACGCATCTCGGGAGTTGCCCAAGGCCTCGATACTTATGCATTCATATACTTCGGCAGCGGCTTGGGCCTTGGCGCAGTTCATAAGGGCCGCATCATCTCTGGCGCATTCGGAAACGCTGGTGAAATTGGGCATATTCCTGTCACCAGCGATGGGAAAACCCGGCTTTTGGAAGATGTCGTCAGTCGGTTCTCTGTCCAACGCGCACTTGCAAAAGAGGGAATTGATGTCGACAGCGGCGATGACCTTGACCGTCTCTACCAACAGAACCACCCAATTCTGGAAAGTTGGCTGGATGCCGCCATCGAGCCGCTTTCTGCTGCGATCACGATAATTGAAAACTTGCTGGACCCTCAGGCAATCATTCTTGGCGGTGCGATGCCCGACAGCATTCTGGAACATTTTGTGCAATCCGTTCGCCCCTCAGATCACTCGGTTTCCAACCGCATGGATCGCGGCGGCCCTCGCGTGCTGCGGGGTGCTTCTGGTCGGATGACCGCAACACTCGGTGCCGCCGCCCTTGTTATCAATCAAGCCTTCACACCGAAAATCTCCGCGCAATTGTAGGAACCACCATGCAAACCATTGACCAATCCCGACTGGCAGATGCCCGTGCCACGCCTCGGGTCATGCAGCTTTGGTGGGCCTTGCGTCCGCTAAAGTCGGTCATGCGGTTCATGCAGTCCGGGGCCCATCCAGATGATGAAGACTCAGGAATGCTTGCTGCACTGATTTTTCGCGATGGCATAAACCTGTCCTACGCATGTTCAACCAGAGGCGAAGGCGGCCAAAACGACATCGGCACCGAAGCAGGCGCAGAACTCGGTGCATTGCGCACGCGCGAGATGGAGCGCGCCTGCGACATCCTTGATATGCGCATGTATTGGCATTCTGAACGTTGGGACGATCCGATCACCGATTTCGGCTTTTCCAAAACCGGAACCGAAACCTTTTCTTACTGGGGTCATGATCGGACATTGGCCCGCTTCGTCGAAATCATCCGCACAGATCGACCTGACATTCTGTGCCCGACGTTTCTAGATGTTCCCGGTCAGCACGGCCACCACCGCGCCATGACCCAGGCAGCGCACGAAGTTATGGCTGCCGCTGCCGATCCGGCATACCCGTCAAACCTACCTCCGTGGCAAGTCAAAAAACTCTATCTTCCGGCGTGGTCCGGTGCCGGCCAAACTTACGATGACGATGTGCCGCCCCCACCCGCCACACTGACCATCGACAGCAGCGGCGGCGATCCGATGAGTGGTTGGGTCTGGGACAGGATCGGACAGATGTCCCGATCTTTTCATCGCACGCAAGGCATGGGCGTCTGGGTCGGCTTGAGAAACGAGCGTGATTGGCCCCTGCATCTGGCAGAATCCCACGTCAGCGGGCCAGACAGCTCTCTGTTCTCCGGAATACCGAACTCTGTTGCCGATCTCGCGCAACTCGCCGGGGCCGGGCCCATTTCAAACCAATTAGACAACGCATCGAAACTCATCGACGCAGCGATTGCCGCCTTCCCAGACTTTCAGACAGTCGCGGATAACGCACTCAAGGCACGCGCCGAAATTGAACACGTCATTTATGCCTGTCCAGACAATCTGCGCGGCGACATCATTCACCGCTTAGTTGCTAAGCGTGACCAACTGGACCGCGTCGTCAGAATTTCGCTCGGCATCATCGTACAGGCATCAACCGACAATAGTTTCTTGTCCCCCGGCACAAGCACGTCAGTCAGGATCGACATAGACAAAGGCAGCGCAGACACGCTGTCTGTTCAGCCAGTTCTCCCCAGCGGTTGGTCCATCGACGCCGAAACCCTCTCAATCGATTCAGCCGCCTTGCCGTCTGACCCCTATCGAGCAGCCTATGATCCCGCTGCTCCAACAACCCCATATTGGTCGCTTGGGTTGAATGTGCTTGGCCACGATCTCTCAATTGCAACGCGCTTTGGCGAAGAACCCTTCGTGCTCCCTGCCCCGTCAGCAAGCGTTACGCCCAGCGCAATCCTGATAAACTTGGAAAACGCCGCGCGCGACACTGAACTGCAAATCATGTCCGCCGATGCGATATCCCTGTCCACGCCCGATGGCTGGACGACTTCGACGTCGGACGATGCCGTCACAATATCGGCTCCGACTGACCTAACTCCTAGCCTATACGAACTTTCGCTCTTCGGCGGCGATAAGCCCGCCCAGTCAACCACCCTCATTGATTATCCCCACATCACCCCAACGGCTCAATTCAAGCCTGCGGTTGTCAAAGCCCGCGCGCTACACGCAATCGTGCCAGATGTGCGCGTTGGTTACGTTGGCGCAGGAAACGACCGGGTCGGACACTGGATCTCTACACTTGGCGCACAGGTCGAGGATGTTTCAGACACCGATCTTCTCAGTGACGCGGCGCTTCAACGGTTTGACACGATCATCGTAGGCATCTTCGCTTACAAATTCCGCACGGGCCTTCTCGAAGCCGCGCCCAAACTGAACAACTGGTGCAGAAACGGCGGCACACTGGTAACTCTTTACCATAGGCCCTGGGACAATTGGGATGCGGATACGACACCGCCATTGCATCTGGAAATCGGCAAACCCTCGCTGCGGTGGCGCGTTACCGATGAAAACAGCGCGGTAACCCATCTGGCCGATCACCCGATTCTGACCTCTCCCAACCGCATCACCGAAGACGACTGGTCAGGCTGGGTCAAAGAGCGCGGCCTCTATTTCGCCAAATCGTGGGACAAAGCCTATGTCCCCTTGCTGGCCATTAACGACCCCGGCGAAGCTCCACTCCACGGCTCGCTTCTTGCCGCTGACGTAGGCAAGGGACGACACGTCCACACATCACTCATCCTTCACCACCAGATGGAGCATCTTGTTCCCGGAGCCTTCCGTCTGATGGCCAACATAATCGCTCGCCGTGAATGAACAGACCGAACGCGACAATCTGACGGGTGGCGTATGGCTTCTGGCCGATCTCTTCTTAAATGTCGGCGCTCTTTCAATCGTCAAATGGCTGGGCCCCGACTATGCCGCGTCCCAGGTTGTCTTCATGCGCGCCGCAGTCGGATTTGTGCTGATCCTTCCGTTCATCATCAAAGAGCGGCACACATTCAAAGACACTCCTGACCTTCCGCTGCACCTCCTGCGCGTTTTGATGTCCGTCATCACCCTCACTGCCAGCTTCTTTGCAATCGCGCGCGTTCCACTTGCACTATTCACCGCCGTCGGATTTACCCGCCCGATCATGACCATGATCCTGGCGGCGATCTTCCTTCACGAATGGATCGGCGCAAAGCGATGGATCGGGGCAGCGATCGCATTCGTCGGCGTTGTCATTGCTGTGAACCCGGCCACCTTCGGGGGCGACACCACCGGTCTAGTGGCGCTTGGCGTCGTTGTACTGTCAGGCTCTGCCGCGGTCATCGCCACACGCAGACTAAGGGACGCACCCCCGATTGTGCTCATGACCTTCTACACCGCAGGCCTCGCAATCGTAACAGCCCCATTCGCTTTGTGGGCTTGGACGCCGGTGCTACCTGAACACCTTATCCCCCTCATCCTCATCGGCGTGCTTGCCCAAAGCGCCCAGCTTTGCTTTCTCCGCGCGCACTTCCTTGGGGCGGCAGGCTTCCTGTCCGTACTCAGCTACCTGGGTCTGGTGCTGTCGGTTTTGGTCGGGCTGGTGGTCTTCAACGAAACCCCACGCCCGGAATTCTTTGTCGGTGCCGCGCTTGTCGTTGCAGCCGCAGTCTGGGTTTCACTGGATGCGCGTAAGAAGGCCAGAACGGGCGCGGGAATTCGATAACTGAAAGCAGGACGCGCTTTAGGAAAATGCCGATAGACGGGAAATCTATCGGCCAAAGTTGGTGTTCGAATTAGATTTGATGACGGCGACCAAAACAACATTCAGCCACCGTCAGTGATTCTCAGCCCTTCGCAGCGGCTCCCTGCCGGGTGCGAACGTAAATAATTGCCAAAAGCGGGAGAAGCGGCGCGGCCATGACGGAATAGTAAATCCAAAGTTCCATTGTAATGCCTTGTAATCGTTACTGATATTTACACTGTGCCACAGGCATTCGGTCTTTATTTGACCGGTGATTGGCAATTTAGAGAATAACTTCTCCATTTCTGTCGCAAATAGACTGTTCGCGCACAATCTCGGCCAATTTTCGCGCAATTCGCCGGTTTGAAATAATCAATCTTTCGGAACCGGATGGATTGGTAAGTCTCCGGCGACAACCACCGGAATTTTGCCCGAAATGTCATCCGGCGTTCATCGGTTTTCGAAACAATTAAACATGCCACTTTCACAAAGTATTGCCACAAATTGGTCATTCAAAACTCTGCGTTCACGTTATGGAAAAAATCAATGATTTCAATACGTTTGTTTATTTTTTACTCAATCTCGCCATGCTTCGATCATCTTTCCAACACGTTCTCTCAGCACCCATAAAGAGCACTTGGGAAACCCCGTGCAGTAGGTTGGATTAAGATTTTATGCGGCGCGTATCGCCCACTCAAATGAAGCTTGATGAGACCCTAGAAAATGTCCTTCGCCTCCCGAATTTCCCGCGCCAAAGCCGCACATTCAAAATGGAAAGAGTTTCGTGACGACGAAGATGGATCTTTGATCATTTTCTCGATCTTTATCTTCATATGCATGGTCATGTTCGGCGGCATCGCCGTCGACCTTATGTTGTACGAGAACGAGCGCACCCACCTGCAAAACTCTACCGACCGTGCGGTTCTGGCTGCGGCCAATCTCGACCAGACCGTCGACCCCAAACTTGTAGTACAAGACTATCTGGCAAAATCCGGAATCACGGTTGATCCCAAAGATATTCAAGTCACCGAAATTGGCAGCTTTCCTGTAATTACGGGTCGTCAGGTCCGTGTGGACATCAACGGCGATTTCAACACGTTGATGATGGATATGGTCGGCGTGCCAGTCTTGCCCATCGGCGCTGTTTCAGAAGCGACGGAAGCCATCAACGACATCGAAGTATCGCTTGTACTGGATATCTCGGGTTCCATGGGGTCGAACCTTAAACTCGAACGCATGCAAACCGCCGCGAATACATTCGTGGATCAGATCTTGGCTGGCTCGATCGATGGGCGCGTGTCCATGTCATTGGTACCATATTCAACCCAGGTTTCGGCCGGGCAGAATTTGCTGCCCCTGATGAACACCACCCACAATCACAACTACTCCCATTGCGTGAACTTTGAAGGCAGTTCATTCGCGAGCGCCGCAATTGATCACACCGTCCCCCTTTCGCAGACCGCGCATTTCGACCCGTGGCGCAACTATCGCCACGCACAAGCACCCAGATGGTTTGTGTGTCGAAACGAAAGCTACACTGACATCCTGCCCTGGACCAACGACGCCGTCGCGCTGAAAAATCAGATCAACGCCTTTCAGGCAGGAGGCAACACATCCATCGACGTTGCAGTCAAATGGGGGGCCGGTCTTTTGGACCCGTCCATGGGCCCTCAGTTGAACTCACTTCTCAGTACAGGCCAGGTTCCGGCAAGTTTCACGCAACGCCCCTTCGCGTATAATCGCCCCGACACGTTGAAGTTCATCGTCGTGATGACGGACGGTATCAATACCACCCAATACTACCTGAAAGACGCCTACAAATCCGGGCAAAGTCCCATCTACAAAGACACCCAAACAGGCCGCCTGTCGACCGACGACCAGGAATTCCGCGACACTGACGGCGACAACGATTGGCGCGAACCCAACTGGTACGTTCCTGGCCGCTATTGGATCAATCAACCCTACGACAGTGATGGCGCGGGCACAGCCAGCCGGGCCGAACGGTTAGACTGGCAAGACGTATGGGCTGAAATGTCCATGTCATGGCGCGCATACCACCTGCATTACCGTCAGTACTACAATGCGAACCATTACTACGATAATCTGTATGGTCCGCGCAGCACCGTAAGCGCGTCGATGAAGGATGCGCGCTTAAACCAGGTTTGCTCGGCCGCCAAAACCCAGGGTGTCATCGTTTTCGCCATCGGTTTTGAAGTCACTGACAGCTCAGCCGCGGTCATGCGCAACTGTGCCTCGACCCCGAACCACTTCTATCGCGTTGATGGCCTCGACATCCAATACGCCTTCGCCTCGATTGCCAATCAAATCAACCAGTTGAAACTGACACAGTAAAAGGCACCAGCATGTCGATCAAATCGCATATTCAACGTTTCCTACGACAGGATCAAAGCGGTGCTGCGTCCGTTGAGTTCGTGATTATTTTCCCGATATTCTTCACGACATTCGTCTCCGCATTCGAAGTCGGCATGATGAATATTCGGGCCGTCATGCTCGAACGTGCAACCGATATCGCAGTGCGTGAAATTCGCCTGAACAACGGTACACTGGTCGCTTACGACGATGTTCTGCGCCGCATCTGCGACCTTTCACTTGGCATCACCGATTGCCAGAACGTTGTCAAAATCGAACTCAACAAAGTGAACCAAACCGGCTGGACGACACTGTCCAACAGCGTCGATTGCATCAAGCGCAATGAAACGATTCAACCGGTCGTCAACTTCGTGAATGGACAGGAAAACGAATTGATGTTGGTTCGTGTCTGCGCGGTTCTGGACCCGTTCTTCTCGACAGTTGGGATCGGGAAATCAATGCCGAAAGACGCCTCTGGCGGCTATCTGGTTGTTGCGTCGTCGGCCTTCGTCAACGAGCCGAAATAGGACATGTCGATGAAGATCTTCGAAAACATTCCCGGAATAATACTGAATAAGGTCAGAGCATTACGAACCTCCGAAGCAGGCAGCTTCTCGGTTGAAGCCGTCCTGATGTTCCCGCTGCTCATTTGGGCTTATATTGGCATGTACGTGTTTTTCGAGGGCTTGCGCGAAAACAACATCAATCTCAAAGCGGCCTATACCGTTGGCGATCTTCTGTCTCGCGAAACAGATCTTGTCGACATGACCTATCTAAATGGGATGAACTCAGTATTCGGATGGCTCACACGCTCAAACCAACCGGTTTCCATGCGTGTCACCGTCATCAGATTTGATGCAACCAGCAATAAACATATCTTGGTTTGGTCGCGCGGCGTGGCCGGTCGCATTGATCATGATCAACTTACAGTCGACGATTTTGTAACACCCCAGGTGCCAATCTTGGCAGACGCCGATACTGCAATCGTCGTCGAAACCTGGGCCACTTTCGATCCCATCCTAGATATCGGCCTCACCCAGCGAGAGGTCTACAATATGGTGATCACACCCCCGCGCTTTACAGAACAGCTTGGATTCGTCGGCGTCGGCGATGGTGGGGGAACCGGCCACAACGACGGCACCGACAGCGGACTGGGCCTCTAGTACTCTATGCCCAACAAGAAAGGCCCGCGCTGTCACCAGCACGGGCCTTCAATTTCATCAACCGGTTAGCCGTTAGTGGCTCAGAACCTGCTCCAGGAAGACTTTCGCACGCTCAGTCTTCGGATTCAGGAAGAACGCCTCTGGCTCGTCTTCCTCGATAATTTCGCCTGCGTCCATAAAGATAACCCGATCTGCAACTCTACGGGCAAAGCCCATCTCGTGAGTCACGCAAACCATGGTCATGCCTTCTTCAGCCAGCGTCACCATAACGTCCAGAACTTCGCCTATCATTTCAGGGTCCAGCGCCGATGTCGGCTCGTCAAACAACAAGATGTCCGGCTTCATGCATAGTGCGCGCGCAATGGCCACACGCTGCTGCTGACCACCTGATAGCTGACCAGGGAACTTCTCGGCCTGGTTCGCAATCTGCACTTTCTCAAGATAGCCCATAGCGGTCTCTTCCGCTTCCTTTTGGCTGATCTTGCGCGCCAGCATCGGGGCCAACGTGCAGTTTTCCAGAATGGTCAGATGCGGAAACAGGTTAAAGTGCTGAAACACCATTCCCACTTCGCGGCGCAACTCGTCAATGTTAGGCGCATCAGCAGCAATCTCATCACCGTGGATCAAGATACTACCAGCCTGATGCTCCTCCAACTGGTTGATCGTGCGGATCATCGTCGATTTGCCTGACCCAGAGGGTCCGCAGACAACAACTTTCTCGCCTTTGCCGACAGTTAAATTCACATCTTTCAAAGCATGAAACGAGCCGTAGTATTTATTGACGCTCTTCATCTCGACTGCAGGTGTCATTGGCATCTCCTATTGGTTGACGGCCGCGGTTATTATGATTTCTACGCGGAGTACATCGCGGGCAAGCCGCGCTTCTCCACAGGCGCGCGCGGGTGCGTGGCCTTCCGGCACCCAAGCGTCCCAAACTTCATTCATCTCGGCAAAATCTGCCATGTCCGCCAGCCAAACAATGGCTTGCAGAATGTGCTTACGGCCTGACCCGGCTTCTTCCAGAAGCGCATCAATCCGTGACAGGCAATCTCGGGTCTGCTCCGCAACAGTATCGCCAGCTCCAACTTGCCCGCAAATGTAGGCAACGCCATTGTGCCGAACGATTTTCGACATGCGTTTACTTGTTTGCAGACGTTCAATCATGTGCTCTTTTCCGCAATCAGTTGACGCGCCGAGAGTGAAGCCTCGATCTCATCCAGAATTGCAGGATCGTCTATAGCAGCGGGCATCTTAAAGTCTTGAGCATCAGCAATCTTTTGCATGGTACCACGCAGAACCTTGCCCGAACGGGTCTTAGGCAACCGCTTGACCTCGACAGCTGTCTTGAAAGCCGCAACTGCGCCGATCTTCTGGCGCACAAGCTGAACCAACTCACGTTCAAGTTCCGACGCATCGCGCCCTGCCCCATCATTGGTGACATAGAACCCAAGCGGCAGCTGCCCTTTCATATCATCAGCCCGACCAACGACAGCGCATTCTGCGATATCTGGATGGCTGGCAATGACTTCTTCCATGCCCCCGGTCGACAAACGGTGCCCGGCCACATTTATGATGTCGTCCGTGCGCGCCATGATGAAGACATAGCCGTCCTCATCAATGATCCCGGCGTCCGAAGTCGCGTAGTATCCCGGAAACTCTTCCAGATAAGCAGATTTGAAACGCGCTTCCGCATTCCAAAGTGTCGGCGTTCCCGAAGGTGGCAACGGTAGCTTCACAACGATATTGCCCAACGTGCCTGGCTCGACCGGATTTCCACCGTCATCTAAAACCTGAATATCATATCCCGGCATCGGCACACCCGGCGAGCCGTATTTAACTGGCAACGTGCCTAATCCGACAGCATTGCCTGACATCGCCCAGCCAGTTTCAGTTTGCCACCAATGATCGATTACAGGGCGCTTCAACTTAGTCTCGGCCCACTCAATCGTCGCTGGGTCCGAACGTTCGCCGGCTAGAAACAAAGTCACAAAATTGCTCAGGTCATAATCCCCGATCAATGCACCCGAAGGGTCTTCCTTCTTGATCGCCCGGAAAGCCGTCGGCGCCGTGAACAATGCCGTGACTTTGTGGTCCTGAATAACGCGCCAGAACGCACCAGCGTCTGGTGTGCCCACTGGCTTGCCCTCATACATCACTGTCGTGCAGCCATGCAAAAGCGGGCCGTAGCAGATGTAAGAATGGCCAACGACCCAACCCACATCGGACGCAGCCCAGAAAACATCGCCCGGTTTCAATCCATAGTGGAATTCCATGCTCCACTTCAGCGCGACCATGTGCCCGCCGGTATCGCGCACGACACCCTTGGGCTGCCCGGTCGTTCCGGACGTATAAAGAATATAAAGCGGGTCAGTCGCCGCCACGCTCACGCATTCGGCAAAGTCGCCTTTGGCTTTCGCAGCACCAACCGCGTCGGCATAGTCGACATCGCGCCCGGAAATCAGTTCGCAAGGCTGAACATCGCGCTGCAAGATCACGCAGCCTTCCGGTTTTTCTGACGAAATTTCAATAGCTTCGTCCAAAAGCCCTTTGTAGCCGATCACCCTGCCCGGCTCGATTCCGCACGAGGCCGAGATGATGGCCTTTGGCGAAGCGTCATCAATGCGGGTGGCCAATTCAAGAGCTGCAAACCCACCGAAGACGACGGAATGAACTGCACCCAAACGGGCGCATGCCAGCATGGCAAAAACAGCTTCCGGAACCATCGGCATATAGATGATGACCCGGTCGCTTTTCTCGACACCCATATTTCGCAGCACGGTTGCTAATGCAGCAACTTCATCCTGCATCTCCGCAAACGTGTAAGAACGAACGGTGTCTGTGACCGGGCTGTCGTAAACCAGCGCCTGCTGGTCGCCTCGACCATCAGCCACATGCCGGTCAACACAGTTGTAACAGGTGTTTCCCATGGCTCCGTCGTACCAACGGCCATAAACCCCTGCGTCGGGGTTAAAGGCCCGCGTCGGCGGTACATCCCAGTCGATCCCGTTGGCGGCCTCGGCCCAAAATCCCTCGGGATCTGATTGCCAGTTTGCGTATGTCTCGTGATAGCTGCTCATGATCTCAACACGTGTAGTTCATTCCAAGTCGGCCACCATCCACATAGATGGTTTCGCCCGTGACGTAACTGGACTTCTTCGAGCACAGAAATGCAACCACATCCGCAATCTCGCGGGCAACACCCACGCGCTGCATCGGTGTGCGTGACATAACCATTTTCATTGCATCCGGGTTCGCATTCACGCCCGCCATCATCTCTGTGTCGATAGAGCCGGGACCAACCGCATTCACGCGGATATTGTCCGCCGCCAAAGCCAGCGCAGCCGCCTTGGTCAATTGCATGACCCCACCCTTGGACGCGCAATAGGCCGGGATAGCCGGAATGGCGACCTGTGCGTTGATCGACGACATATTCACGATCGCACCGGCAATGCCCTTATCCAACATCGTCCTGGCAGCCCGCTGAAGCGCCACAAAGACACCGCGCAGATTCACGTCGATGACTTTTTCGAAGTTCTCCAGTGAATATTCCATAAAGTTACCCGGCATCGCGACACCGGCATTGTTCACCAGCGCCGAAACCGGCCCATGATCCGCCTCGATCTTGTCAAAAGTCGCCAGGATCTGATCTACATCACCCATGTCGCAAATCATCCCGACACCACCCAACTTGGCGGCGGCCTCGGAAACCGACTCTTGAATATCGGTCAAAACGACAAAGTAACCATCCTCTGCCAGCGCCTCAGCGCAAGCATAGCCAATCCCCTGCGCAGCCCCCGTGACCAATGCAATTGGTTTATCGGACATCTTCAATTTTCCCCTTAATCTTCCAGACCATAATCGGTCCGGGCTTGTTCTTCTGTGATATATCCAGCCGCAATGTCGCGGCGCACAAGGTCGCGGTCGCGCGACTGCGCGTCACCATACCCGCCGCCACCCGGCAAACTCAATCTCAGCCGTTGACCATTCTTAACGATCTGGCGACCTTTGCTTTTAAGCTTTGTGCCGTCCGCCAGTTCTACTTTTCCAGCGCCGCCGATTCCGCCGCCATCGCGACCGCGTGCCGGGTTTTCGACCCGATCAAACATGGCGTTGAAGAAAAAGTCATAGCCGTCGCGCGCTTCAATCTCGATGGTCTGACCCAGACCGCCGCGCAGTTCTCCCGCACCGCCAGAGCCCTCGCGCAAATCCTTGCGCCAGACTGTAATCGGCCCAACGTGCTCGGTTGCTTCAACCAACATGGTCGAAACACCCGAAGGGAATGCCGTCGCCGACAATCCGTCCACGGCAGGACGCGCACCCATTCCGCCTGAATTGAACATTAATATCTCACGGCTTGGCATATTGCTGGATGGGTCCGAAGGCCGCGCAGATATCTGAATGTTCCAAAGCGCACTTGCGCCTTCCGCGGGAACCGTTCCCGGCATTGCCTTGTGCAAGGCACCCAACACAACATCCGGAACCAGATGCCCCATGACATGGCGCACAGATACCGGCGCTGGCCGCCTTGCCGCCAAAATGCATCCTTCCGGCGCCGTAATTTCGAACGGCTCCAGCGAACCGGTGTTATTGGGAACATCTGCCGCAATTGCGCATTTCAGACCATAGCAGGCATAGGCGCGCGTATAGACCTCGGGGCAGTTGACCCCAAACTTGCTCATCCCCGATGTGCCGTCGAAATCCGCAACCAGCCGGTCGCCGTCAATTGTCAGCGTCACTTCCATATGCACCGGATCATCGTAGCCATCGACTGTCATCGTGTGGTGGTATGATCCGCTTGGCACCTTCGCGATTGCTTCGCGTGTAGCCTTGCGCGAGGATTCGATCACAAACTCGGACAAACCTTCCAATTCGTCGATATCAAATTCGTCCATCATCGCCTGCAAGCGACGATCCCCGGCCTCGTTATATGCAGCCAGCGAATACATGTCACCAACAGTCTGATCGGGTGTCCGCACATTGGCCCGGATCATCTGGATCAAAAGGTCCTGGACCTGTCCGCGTTCTGCAAACTTGGTGATTGGGATCAGCAGCCCTTCTTCAAAGACTTCATTGCCATCAGGACCAAACCCGCGCCCACCGATATCCACGACATGCGCCGTGCAGGCAAAATACCCAATATGCAAACTCTTGCGGAACACAGGCGTCACAACGGTAATGTCGTGCAGGTGCCCGGTGCCAAGCCATGGATCGTTGGTGATGAAAACATCGCCCTCAAAGGTATTCTGTGCCCCAATTTCGCGGGCAAAATGCGTGATACTTTCGGCCATCGCGTTCACATGCCCCGGCGTGCCGGTCACTGCTTGTGCGATCATGCGACCGCGCCGGTCAAACAGACCGGCTGACAAATCCCCGGCCTCTCGAACCGACGTCGAAAACGCCGTGCGGATCAAGGTCGTCGCTTGTTCTTCCACAACCGCGATCAAGCGGTTCCACATGATTTGATAGTCAATCGCGGTCGGGCTCATGCCGCGCCCCCTTTCCGGATCAATAACAGGCTGCCGTCAGCTTGACCGATGGCGTTGTAAGCAGAGGTTACAATGGTCGATGTCTCGCGTTCGACAATCACCGCTGGCCCTTCGACGATTGCTCCGGCTGACATCTCGCCACGCTCCACTTCGCGCGCCTCAACCAACTTGCGCAACGCCGCATCAAAGAATGTCCGCTTGCGCTCTTCTTTTGCTGCGCTTGCGCCACCCAAACGATTAACCGGTGTCGCATCTGGCAGAACGGTTGCCACAATCAATGACCAGTTGGTGATTTCCATCGCCAGCCCGTCAATAATCCGCCCGAAGAAAGTGCGATATGCATCTTCAAAAGCGTTTTGGATCAGTGCCCTATCGTCATCGACAAGGGCACGATACGGCAGCACCACCGGAATTTCCCAACCCTGACCCGAATAGCGCATGAACGCCGTCAGCTTGGTTGTTGTCGGCGTGTCACCGGCACCTGCCGTCACAAATGCCCGTGCTTCGGCCTCCAACTCCACCAAGGCGGTATTCACAACTTCAGGGTCGAACTCGGCCAAACGCTGGAAAAGTCCGCGCGTAGCTTCATAACTGAAGGGAGCTTTCAGAAAGCCAATGGCCGAGCCGACGCCTGCCCCGGGAGGGATCAGAAGCGCTTCGATAGAAAGTTTCTCGCATAGACGACAAGCATGTAAAGGCGCACCGCCACCAAATGCGATCATGGTGAAATGCTCGATGTCCCGGCCATTTTCGACCGTATGAACGCGCGCAGCATTTGCCATGTTCTCGTCCACCATTTCGGTGATTCCGAACGCCGCATCCTCGGGGTTGAACCCGACCAGCTTTGTCTCCACGGCCTTGGCCGACAAGGCTTTCGACAATGGGATAGCACCGCCTGCAAAGTTGTCAGGGTCCAGACGACCCAACAGCGGGTTGGCATCAGTAACCGTCGGTTCTTCGCCACCCTTCTGGTAACACGCAGGGCCAGGTTCAGACGCCGCCGAACGTGGCCCGACCTGAATACGCCCCATGCTGTCAATCGACGCGATAGAGCCACCACCGGCCCCGATCTCGACCATCTCGACTACAGATGTCGAAACCGTCATGCCGGAGCCCTTTTTGAACCGATATGTCCGCGCAACTTCGAAGGTATTCGCCGTCTTCGGCGCACCGTCCTCGATCAGGCAAATCTTCGCTGTCGTACCACCCATGTCAAAGGACAGCACCTTGTCCAAACCATGCGCCCGCGCATAATCCGCCGCAAAGATCGCTCCGCCCGCTGGACCGGACTCCAGCAAACGCACCGGCTGTTCCGCGGCTGTCTCAACCGAGATCAACCCACCGCCCGAGTGCAGCATGAAGACAGGCGCATCCACACCCGCCTCAAGCAGCCGCGCCACAAGCCGACCCAGATAATCTGCCACCTGCGGCTGGACGTAAGCGTTTGCAATCACAGTGTTAAATCGTGGCAATTCCCGCATCTGTGGCGAGATGACCGACGACAGGGATACCGACAATTCCGGCGCAGCTGCCCGCAACGCAGATCCAATCGCAACCTCATGCGCATCATTGGCATAAGAATGCATCAGCCCAACAGCAACGGCTTCAAAGCCGCCCGCAAGCACCGAGCGGACCAACCGGTCAACGTCAGCAACTTCCAGCGGCAACAGCACTTCGCCATCTGCCGCCACGCGCTCATGCGCTGTAAAGCGAGCTTCGCGCGGCACCAAAGGCTTGGGCAACGCAAGGTTCAAGTCATACTGCTCGAACCGGTTCTCTGACCGCATCTCGATCACGTCCCGGAACCCTTCGGTCGTGATAAACGCCGTCTTCGCCCCGCGCCGCTCGATCAAAGCGTTGGTCACCAGGGTCGTGCCGTGGATCACCTGCTCGATATTACCAAGCGGAACGCCGGCAGCCTCCGCCGCTATGACGATCCCGTCCAGTATGGCCTGCTCAGGCTGGTGATAATTGGTCAGAACCTTCGTCGTCGAAAGCCCTCCGGGATGCTCCAACGCCACGTCCGTGAACGTGCCGCCAATGTCTACTCCCACGCGGATTGAATGCGGTGTCATTTGGGTCAGATGCTCTTCATAAGCTGGTTTGCTTTAAACGCGGTCTCGTAAAGCCGCGACATGATCGGGGCCGATGGCACCGTCGTAAGTTCGGTAATTGGTAGCGGTAATTTATCCGGCGACGTGCCAGTCAGCAAATCCGCCATGGCTTTGCCGAAGATCGTGCCGGTTGTGATCCCGCGCCCATTGTATCCAATCGGCGTATATACACCCTTGTCCAGATTGTAGATGCGCGGCACATGGTCGGGCGTCATCGCAATCTGTCCATGCCAGGCTTCCTCGAACTCGACTTTGCCAAGCTCCGGATAAATCCGTGACATCTGCTTTTGCGCCCAACGGTTCGACAAACCACGATCAACACCGCCGACAACCTTGCCCATCGAACCGATGACCAGGCGATCAAACATGTCCCGGCGGATCGAGAACATGATCTGCCCCGTATCCCACAGTCCCTGCCGCCCTGGCAGAATATGCTCATTGCCGTCGGCAAGTGGCTTTGTCGCCAGTTGAAAATAGTGAATCATCGTAAAGATGCGCTTCAGGTCCGGCCACAGATCGTCGGTATAGGCATTGGTGCCCAACACCACGTTCTTCGCGGTCACAACACCCCGGTCGGTTTCCACCTTCCAAAGATCGCCGTCCTTGACCAGTTTCGTGACTTTCACTCCAGTCGCGATCTTGGCCCCGGCGCTGGCAGCAGCGCGCGCCAATCCTCGGCAATACCCCATTGGGTTGATCGTGCCTGCCCGGTTGTCCAACAGGCCGCCGTAAAACGCTTTTGAACCAATTCTTTCCGCGGCTTCTTCGCGGCTCAACAGATCAACCGGCTCGCCCAAAGCCTGCCACTGTGCGTGGCGCGCTTGCAAATCTTTGAAGCCCGATGGCGAGTGCGCAGCATGAATCGTGCCCGTCCGAGTCGCCTCGCAGCGAATCTGATACTTCTCAATCAGCGAAAAGACATACTCAGGCGCCTTACCAAAAGTTTCGACAAAGCGCGGTCCATAAACCTGACCAAGGTGGTCCTCGACATCCTTCGGAGGCAGCCATGCCGCCGCATTTACCAACCCGACATTGCGCCCAGATCCACCATATCCAATCTGTTTCGCTTCGAGCACATAGGCGCTTAAGCCCTTGTCAGCACTATGAAGTGCAGTGGAAAGTCCAGTGAACCCTCCCCCGACAATTGCGACGTCAACTTCAACACCATCTTCAAATGGTGCCTCATAGTCCTGCTCTTCCGCAGATACGTCCCAAAGTGAGATCGGTTTTGCTGAATTCATCTAGTCAGACTTTCTCGCAGACTTCATAAAAAATCACCTTCGGTTTGAATGTTGCTACAGCAACCGCGTTGTGTCAATATACGATAACAATGTTCTAGATACCGGAACAAATGATTTTTGAGACTAGCCGGAGTTGCCAATGTCGAGTCTGAAACTTTCCGCCAAACAAATGGTCGCCGACGCGCGCGCGCGTATCGAAGAGATCGAAACCCCTGACCTCATTGCAATGCTGGACGATCCGAACGTGGTCGTTGTCGACATCCGCGACCCTCGCGAACGCCAGCGCACTGGATTCATTCCGGGCGCATTCCACGCCCCCCGAGGTATGATTGAGTTCTGGGTTGATCCAGACAGCCCATATCACAAAGAGGTTTTCGCTCAGGAAGGCAAGAAATACGTTTTCCATTGCGCCTCTGGCTGGCGCTCTGCCATCACCGTCGCCACGCTTCAGGACATGGGCTTTGATGCCGCGCACCTGAAAGAAGGCTTTTCAACCTGGGAGGCCCAAGGCGGCCCGGTGGAATTCCCCGAAAAGAAAACCTGAGCCCACCCGTGACCAAGAAAACCACCCCTATCGCCAATCAGTTGGTGCAAGGCGGCCGCCCTCCCAAAACCGAAGGCCGCCACGTCAATATGCCGATCGAGCTTGGCTCGACCATGGTGTTTGACGATCTGGCCGCCTTCGATCAGGCCCGCGCCAACCGCTATAAGTCCGGCACCATGTACTACGGTCGCTATGGCAATGCTGCGGTTTACGAATTGGAAGGCGTTATCGCAGGGCTTGAGCACGCCGAAGATGTCACACTGACCTCGTCCGGCGTCGCCGCCATCACCATGTCGCTGCTGGCAGTCACTACCCCCGGCGCGCACCTGCTGGTCGCCGACCATGTCTATACGAACACACGCGGCTTCTGCGACAACGTGCTGATCCGCCAAGGCGTCATCGTCGAATACTATGACCCGATGATCGGCGCTGACATCGCCAACCTCATGCGGCCCGAAAACTGCGCCGTTATGTTCGAAGCCCCCGGCTCTGGCACCTTCGAAGTCCCCGACATCCCGGCCATCGCCAAAGCTGCTCGCGACTATGGCGCGGTCAGCATCATCGACAGCACTTGGGCCACGCCCCTGTTCTGCCGCACCCTGGATCTCGGCGTCGATGTCGTCGTCTATTCGGGCTCGAAATACATGGGCGGCCACTCTGATTGTATGATCGGCGTCATTGCCTCGAACGGTCCCATTGGCGAACAAATCCGCAAAACCACCATGGCGGTCGGCGACAAAACCGGCTCGCAAGAAGTGTTCTTGGCCAAACGCGGCCTGCGCACCCTTAAAATGCGTATGGATCACGTGCAGGCTGCGGGTCTTGAGATGGCAAAATGGCTCGGAAATCAGCCCCAGGTCAAAACCCTTCTCCACCCCGCCTTCCCATCCTGCCCCGGCCATGAGTTCTGGAAACGCGATTTCACCGGTGCCGCTGGCCTGTTCAGTGTCATCTTCCACACTTGTTCGGACGATCAGGTCCGCGCTTTCGTCGAAGCTCTCCACCATTTCGGCATTGGCGTTAGCTGGGGTGGCTACGAAAGCCTCGTCTTACCCGTAATCCCCGTGCGCACAGCTTCCCCCGACGCCTGGACCGAACCCGGCCAGCTTGTGCGCTTCAACATCGGCTTTGAAGATCTCGACAGCCTCAAGGCGGACCTTGCCGCCGCCCTTACCCTTCTGAACACCGAAGCAGAGTAACGAATATGCAAAACAACATCGACCATTTCGCAATTGGCGCAGCGTCCCTCGAACAGGGTGTTGAGGCCATGAAAGAAGCCCTTGGCGTCGAAGTCCCTCGGGGCGGAAAGCACGATGCCATGAGCACCCACAACTGCGTCATGCAGTCCGGTAACTCCAGCTTCTTTGAGTTACTTGCGATTGACCCCGATGCCGGTGACCCGGGACGCGCCCGCTGGTTCTCGATGGATGAAGACCGCACCAAAGCCCGCATCGCAGAACGCCCGCGCGCCCTTTGCTGGGTTGTGAACACCGATGACCTCGACGGCGTCATCGCCGCCAGCCCGGTCGATCTTGGCGAAGTCGTGGATTTCCGGCGCGGAGACCGCACATGGCGCCTGACCGTGCCCACCGACGGCCACCTGCCCGAAGGCGGCCTTCTGCCAGCCTTCATCGAATGGTCCCCCGGTCCACACCCTAGCAGTGGCCAGCAGGATTTGGGCGTGAAGCTGGACAAGGTCCGCGTCACCCATCCTGATCCAGATCAATTTAAAAGCATTCTGAAAATGCTATGTATTGATCATCTCGCCGAGGTACAACAGGGTGACTCCGCTCTGGCCTTTGAACTCAGCAGTCCAAATGGCATAGTAACACTCGACTAACAGAAGAGGACGCAACCATGACCCTTCCACCGGTCGATCTCTCGCGCAAACCCGATGTCACCGGGTTCTTCGACGGAGATTCCAACACCATCAGTTATCTGGTGAAAGACCCAGACAGCAACTCCTGCGCCATCATCGATTCTGTGATGGAATTCGATCAAGCCGCCGGGCGTCTGACGTATAACAGCGCCGACAAACTCATCGCCGCCATTCAGGACCAAGACCTGAAGCTGGAATGGATCATCGAAACCCACGTCCACGCGGATCACCTATCCGGCGCGCCCTACATTCAGGAAAAGCTGGGCGGCAAGATCGGTATAGGCGAGCACATCCTCACTATTCAGGACACCTTCGGCAAAATCTTCAACGAAGGCACCGAGTTCCAGCGCGATGGCTCGCAGTTCGATGCGCTGTTCAAAGACGGCGACACCTACACGGTTGGCACAATGGATTGCTTCGCCATCCACACGCCGGGCCACACGCCCGCCTGCATGGTCCACGTCATGGGCAATGCTGCCTTTGCCGGTGACACCCTATTCATGCCCGACGGCGGCTCGGCCCGTGCCGACTTCCCCGGCGGCGATGCGGCAGAACTGTATGACTCGATCATGCGCGTCCTCAGCCTACCCGACGAAACCCGACTGTTCATGTGCCACGATTATGGTCCGAACGGTCGCGCAATCGCTTGGGAAACTACCGTGGCCGAGCAACGCGAAAACAACATCCATGTCGGCGGCGATAAAACGCGTGATGATTTCATCAAGTTCCGCACTGAACGCGATGCGCAACTGTCCATGCCCAAACTGATCATCCCGTCCCTGCAAGTGAACATGCGCGCGGGCGAAGTGCCCAAGGATGACGACGGCAACATGATGCTCAAAGTGCCCGTCAACAAACTCTGAAGCGCTACAACTTAACCTCAGGCGATTGCACCGGTTTCGACCGCGCAATCGCCAGACCTGCGCCTACGATCATGACGATGCCGACCCAGGCATATGCGTCCGGCCAGTCGCTCCAGATCAGAGCGCCCCAAAGCACCGACATTGGCACAGCGACATATTCAAACGGCGCAACCCGCCCCGCTTCCGCCAGCCGATACCCCTGCCCGATCAAGTAGCCTGCCAACGTGTTCAACACGCCCAGCGCCGCAATGATCGCCCAATCCTGCGTCGTCGGCCAGCTCCACGCACGCAACAGGAACGATGCCGACGGATTGTCAAAGACGTCAAATCGCCCGTTCCCGGCAATCGCAGCCATCACCAAACTGCTCAGAATAAACATCAGATGCACATAAAACGCCAAAGCCGCTGCGGGTTCGGTATCTGCCAGCCGCCGCGTCAATAACTGCATGCACGAATATGCAAATGCCGCCACCAGCGGCAGGATCGCCGCAATCTGCAGTCCCGCGGCTGACGGGCGCACAATGAACAAAACTCCGCAGAACCCCATCAGGATCAGAGCAACCCTAACCGCATTCAAACGCTCGCCCAGAAACACCACCGCCAACAGCGTTATGATCAAAGGTGCCGTAAAGAACGTCGCCACCGCAGTCGGCAATTGCAGCGAGGCAAGGCTCACAAAGAACGTCAGGTTCCCAATCACCAATGCCCCACCGCGCAACAACTGCATCCCAAGACGCTTGGTCTGCAAAATCCGAATGCCGCCTTCCAGCGGCACAATGATCGCCACGGTCAGCACGATCGCGATTGTTGCCCGGATCATCACAATCTGATGCAACGGATAGTCGCCGCTCATCCACTTGAACGCCATGTCCTGGATCGAGAAAAAGATAACCGCCACGATCACACAGATCGTGCCCACTGCTTCTTTTGAGAGATTGCCCATCGTGACGGCTCGTCGATTAGTTGGACCAACGCCTATCGCGCAATCCAAGAACCTAACAGCAGAAAATCAGAACCGGATCTCGAAACTCGCTCCTGAATCACCATCAATCACGTCAATCTCGGCTCCATGGGCAAGCAACAGGGTCTGCACAATCGCCAACCCCATTCCAGTGCCGCCGGTTTCGCGCCGGGTGGTGAAAAACGGATCAAACACCCGGTCCCGGTTGCCCGCCGATATCCCCGGCCCGTCATCCGAAACCCAAAGCCGTGCCCCGTCTGGCATATCCTCAGCCTCAAGCCGGATGGCCTTCGCCCCTGCATCCAAGGCATTTTCCGCCAGATGGTGCACCACAATTGACAATCCTGCCGCCGTCAGCGGCAATACAGCATCCGCGCCCTCAATCTGAATATCCAAGGCGCCCAATTCTTCCGACCAATCGACCTCAACCAACGTTGAAACGCCATGATGATCAGGCGACCGGGCCGCCGCAATGTCGCGCGCGGCCGCCAGCAATTGCTCGGCGCGCCCCTCCGCATCACGAATAGTAGAAACCAACTGTCGCGCCTCTGCTGGTAGCTCCTCATCGCTCTCCAGCAACTCCGCCGCACCTCGGATCGCGGTCAAAGGCGTCTTCAATTCGTGTGTGACGTGATCCGTATAGCTTCTGACCGCCAATTCGCGCGCCGTCAGAACATCGGCCATGTCCAGAACCGCCTGACCCAAATCACCAATTTCAGGCGTTCCATAATGGCCCATCGGCTCGGCCGCTCCGCCGCCCCGGATCGCCTCAGCGCGACGCGCCAATGCCCGCACAGGGGCCAGTATCAACCGCCACAACAGCCACCCAAGGATCAAAGTTGCCGACAGCGCGCCCAGCGCAACGGTCAGCACAGCACGGCCTCGTCCCATTCCCGGGGCCAATTCTTCGACAACGAACAACCCCAGAACCGGCAAAACCAAAACCGCAACCAATGATCCACTTAGGACCAACAGCAGCGGTGGCCGCCACTTTGCCGTTACGCTTCGCCGCACGCACCCATCCTAAGCCCAACGCCATGCAGCGTTTCGATACAATCATCCAAACCCGCGTCAGCCATCTTGGCCCGCAAATTACGCAAATGGCTGTCCAGAGTGCGATCACTGACCACCATCCCCGGCCCCCAGATGGCATCCACCAAAGCAGGGCGCGAAAAGACCTGTGTTGGCCTGCCCAGCAGCTTTGACAGTATCGCAATCTCTGTCGCGGTCAACGATACCGCATTGCCATCAATCCGCACGTCATGTGCCTCGGCATTCAAAGCCAAACGCCCCCGCGTCAAAACGCGCGCCGGCGCACCTGCGCTCTTTGTGCGCTTTAAGATCGCGCGCACCCGCGCCACCAGCTCACGGGGGCTGAAGGGCTTGGTGACATAATCGTCACCGCCCATCTCCAACCCCAAAATCCGGTCAACCTCGTCATCCCGCGCGGTCAGAAACAGGATCGGCAACTCGCTGTCACGCCGAATTGCCCGACACAGCTCCAACCCATCCATTTCTGGCAAACCAATGTCCAATACGGCCAAATCAGGCCGCACCGCCTGAACCTGCCGCAACCCTTCCGCGCCGTCACGCGCCGTCATCGTGCGAAAACCCGCACGTCCCAACGCTACATCCAACACCTCGCGGATCTGCGGATCGTCATCGACAACCAAAATCGTTGCTTCGCTCATCACACCTCACTTACGGCAGTTTATATGCGCATTGGCCGGGGTGCGCGAGGGGCTCCACCCCGACCAGCCTGCGGTCCTGCCTTGACCCGATCTAGCCAAATCTCCGTGCACAGCACCTGCATACCTTCGTGCAGACCCCGTGCAGAGGCACAACAGCCCACATTCACGCGCTTTTCTGCCCTTCCCGCGCCCGATTGCCCATCCTATAAGCGCTCCGAAGCAACCCCAAGCGGAGTCCCTGCCATGCGCAGCGCCACGATCACGCGAAAGACTGCGGAAACCGATATCTCGGTCGAGATCAATCTCGACGGAACCGGTGCCTATGACAACCAGACCGGGGTCGGCTTTTTCGACCATATGCTGGACCAACTGGCCCGTCATTCGCTGATCGACATGACCATCCGCGCCACAGGTGACTTGCACATCGATGATCACCACACCGTCGAAGATACCGGCATCGCGCTGGGTCAGGCGCTTAACGAGGCTCTGGGAGACAAGCGCGGCATCAACCGCTACGGTTCTTGCCTCCTGCCCATGGACGACGCCCTCGTGCGCGCCGCGCTGGACCTTTCCGCGCGTCCCTACCTCGTGTGGAATGTCGAGCTGCCCACTGCCAAGATCGGCGCATTCGACACCGAACTGGTGCGCGAGTTCTTCCAGGCCTTCGCCACCCACGGCGGCATCACGCTCCACGTTGACGCGCTACATGGCATCAACAGCCACCACATCGCCGAGGCCGCTTTCAAAGCCGTCGCCCGCGCCCTGCGCACCGCCGTCGAAACCGACGCCCGCAAGGCCGACGCAATCCCTTCGACCAAAGGCGCGCTCTGACCCTTCAGAGCCGCCCCCGGAGACCAAAAATGCTGACCGTCATCATCGACTATGCCGCCGGCAACCTGCACTCGGCTGAAAAAGCGTTCCAACACGTCGCCCGAGACATCGACGGCGGCGACATCCTCGTCAGCGACCGCGCCGAGGACGTCCTGCGCGCCGACCGCATAGTGCTGCCCGGCGACGGCGCTTTCCCAGCCTGTATGTCAGAACTCCAGGGCCAAACCGGCCTCTATCAGGCCCTTATCGAAGCGGTCGAAGCCAAGGCTCGCCCGTTCCTTGGCATCTGTGTCGGCATGCAACTGATGGCCCGCGCGGGTTTTGAATACAAAACAACCCCCGGCCTCGGCTGGATCGACGGAGAAGTTGACCGCATCGCCCCAACCGATCCCACCTTCAAAATCCCGCACATGGGCTGGAACGATCTGGTTATCGACCAGCCTCACCCGGTCCTCGACGGTATCGAAACCGGCGACCACGCCTATTTCGTGCACTCCTACCAGATGCAGGTCACCAACCCCGACCACCTTCTCGCCCACAGCGACTACGGCGGCCCGGTCACCGCAATCGTCGGCACCGGCACCATGGTTGGCACGCAATTCCACCCCGAGAAAAGCCAGTCCGCCGGCCTGTGCCTGATCGCCAACTGGCTGAAGTGGGCACCGTGACCCCCGGGTGTGACACTCAGATTTTCCATGCTAGGCTCACCCCATACCAATAAGGGGGCCCCGAATATGGACCGCAACACCAAAGGCCAGAAGGCCCAGCAGAAAACCATCGCCACCTACTCCGCCCGCCCCGATCTGGCGCAGGATACCAGTTCCGGCACCGCCAGCATCGGCGAAGGCCTGACCTGCACCTATCGGCAAGGCGATGATGAGCTGGTCATGGACATGGGCGAAGCCTTGGGCGGCGACGGCACCGCCCCAACCCCCGGCCTCTTCGCCCGCGCGTCGATCGCGGGCTGCGTCGCCATCGGCATCAAAATGACCGCCATGCGTGACGGAGTCACACTCAAAGGCGTACACGTCGATCTGGAACAGGACTTCGACAGCCGTGGCCTCATGGGCTTCAACGACATCCCCGCCACGCCCCTGGACACCCGCCTCAACATCCGCATCGACAGCGACGAACCGCTGGAAAAGATCGAAGCAACCATAAACCGAGCCCTGACCTGCGACCCCTGGTTCCTGTCGTTCAGGGATGCGCAGAATGTGTCCACGCGCATAGAGGTTAGTGTTTCGGCGTAGACCAAAATACTTAAGTCGTGTGTGACAATGACTCGAATCGCGTGGTTTTTGGTATTTACGGTGATCAACATAATAACTGCTTTACGGACCAAGCGAACATCAGCATAGCGCGATTACCCACTGCCGACTCAATGATACGGTAACTATAAATTCACTACTAACTACAATAGGTTGTACATGCTTCGTCATATTGTTTTGATATCCTTCAAAGCTGAAGCAACAGCTGCACAAAGAGACGCTTGGAGGGTGGCAGTCACGGACATGTGTGAAACCAGTTCCGAAGTTTTGTCGTTTACGCTTGGGGACAATATTGGGAGAGGTCCGAACCATCAGGACTCGGCTCTAGTCGCTGATTTTAGAGACGTTGCAGCCTTTCGGCGCTACATCGCAAGCGCTGCACACTTGGAGTATGTTGAAAACCACGCCCGTCACGTCGTTGAAACTATTGCCGCTATCCAGCACGAGCATTGAAGGGCCGGGTTGCGGGACTGAGTGTGAATTCGCTGCGGATGCGCCAATGGCCGCTGTCCGGAAAACCAACTCGAATATGTGTTCTTTTCAGCGTCCCGCTCGTCCAATGATCTTTGGTCGGTGGTCCTTTCGACAAGCGCCGGAGTGAGTTTGATCCGAACATTTATTGCATGATACAATTAATTGCGTTACGCATTTAATTAGGCTGATTCGACCATTGCCTTACAAAATGAAAACTCTCCAGGGAGGAGAACATGACTAAAAAACTTCTAAAGACCCTGCTTGCGACTGCTGCTTTGCTGCCTCTCGCTGGCGCGGCAGTTGCAGATGGCCATGCCCGCACAGATCTGGTGATTGCGGACCTTGGACAACCGGAAACTAACCCTTGGGTGATCAATCGACACCGGTTTGAGGGCTGCGTTGCTGATGCACTTGGTGTTGAGCTCAAGGAATTTGACGACCAAAACTCTGAGGAACAGCACGTCTCGCAAGCTGAATCCATCATTGCGAGCCAACCCGACGGGTTGATTTTCAACCCCTTGACCGCACCTGCGGGTATTCAGGTTGCACGCCTGCTCGAAGATAACGACATTTCGGGCATCGCAGTCGGGCGTCTCGTTGTCTCTAGCTACGACGACGACTATGAGGGCGAGGACTTTATCGCTCAGGTAACGCAAAACAACGACACTTGGGGTGAAGCTATGGGCCGTGCAACGGTTGAGCTTGGCTACAAGAAAGTCGGGATGATCTGGACTCAGAAGGGCAACATTTCTGCGGCGGAAATCTGGCATGGTGCCGCGCGCGAACTTGAAGCCGGTGGCGTCGAAGTTGTGGCAGAAGCCTGGGATGTGCTGAGCCGTGAAAACGGTCAGAAATATGCTGAACAGTATATTGCACGCTTTGCACCCGGTGAGATTGACGCGGTAGTCGTGATCGGTGCGGTCGCCGGATTGGGTAGCAAATTTGCCATTGATCAGGCCGGGCGCGACGATATCGCCGTTATCACTACTGACATCGATGAGCAGGTTGCACAGTTCATTGCCGAAGGCGAGCTTGAGTTCTCGATCGGCGGTCACTGGATGGTCGGCGGTTTTGGCTTGATCCAACTGTATGATTATCTGCACGGCCACCCGATCACGGATACCCAGCCCAAGGTTGGTCTTATCCCGGTTACGGCTGACAATGTGGAAACCTACGCAAACGGCCTGTTGAACGGCTGTATCCTGTCGCCCGAAACCGTGCGCAGCCTCAGCAAGGTTCATAATCCAGACGCTGACCTGGTGGGCTTCATCAACAACTGGCAGGACTACGTGCAATAATTTCCCGTGCACGAGGTGCTCCCTGCCCCAAGCGGTCGGGAGCACCAACTAATCAACTATTATTTTGAGGTCCGTAATGAGACTATTCGGCTATGCTCCTGAACGAGGTGCCGCTGCAGGCGATACCATGCCATTTTACCATGATGGGAAATGGCACCTGTTCTTTTCCCAGCCACCTGTTGGCGCATGGGAATATGTAGAGCGCGCCCGCGTCTCAACGGCCTATTTGCAATCCGACGATCTGGTGAATTGGAAGGTTATGCCCGATGCGTTCGGCCCCGGTGCACATGGGGATTGCGATGGTGACGGAATCTGGACCGGCTCGGTTATTGAGCACGACGGTGTCTTTCACTTCTTTTACACGGGCTACAATCGCCAGTCTGCCTCGCCGCAAACGATCTGCAAGGCGACCTCAACTGACATGAAAACTTGGGACAAATCCGGCGGCAATCCCCTAATCTCGCCTGATCCGCAATGGTACGAGACCGTCGATTGGCGCGATCCATTTGTTTACCGAGACGAAGACGCTGGTTGTTTCAAGATGCTGATTTAGGCGCGCCTGAAAGAAGGCCCGCAGTTTCGTCGCGGCTGTGTGGCGGTTGCCACGTCCGATGATCTGGAAAGCTGGGAGGTCGGTCCTCCGCTGGCATCCTCGATGCTGACCCATTGCCCGGAATGCCCCGAAATTTTCAAGCTGGGGGATTGGTGGTATCTGGTGGAGAGCCGCTATTCGGAACGGATGCAAACGCTTTATCGGGTTGCAAAGTCGCCCGACGGCCCTTGGGAAAGTCGCAAGCTCGACAGCCTTGATGGCCGCCGCTTCTATGCCGCGAAATCCGCTAGCGATGGTGACCGGCGTTTCAGTTTCGCGTGGATTCCATTCCGTAAACACCACGGTCCAAAGCGCAGCTGGGTTTGGGGGGGGTGAACTCGGCAGCCCGCGTGAACTGCTCTCCTTGCCTGACGGAACGCTGGTCAGTCGCCTGCCGCAAGAGGTGGATGAAAGCTACAAAACATCTGTCGAGCACGAGGTTCGCCCGATGCTTGGTGACTGGACCAACTGCGAAAGCCCGCAGTGCGACGCCACCGGCACCTATGCTTATGCCTTTCTGGATGGTCCAAATCGAGATGACGTCCTTCTTGACGTCTTCATCGAACCCACTGCCAACACCGAAGCTGTGGGTGTTCTGATCGAGCCCCGTGGTGGTGATCACCTGGACAGCGGTTACAGCCTTACTATCGAGCCAATGAAAGAGCGGGTGGTATTTGATCGCTGGCCTGCCGCCATGGACCCCCTCTGGGATAGTCTGGTTCTAAATGAGCGGCACGGTATCGAAGTCAGTCAGGAAATTGATAACCCATTGGTCGAACGTCCGTTGGCTTTTACCCCTGATGATGGGCGCTATCGCGTGCAGATCCTGCGCAATGGGTCGGCAATCGAGTGTTTCGTAGGTGGGCAGGTGGTCGCCTCGTTCAGAGTCTACGACATTTCAAACACGGATGCATGGGGGCTTTTCGTTCAAGAAGGCGCCGCGACATTCCATGACCTGAAATTCCGAAAGTAAAGCCAAACACATGCCCTTGATAACTCTCCGACAACTACTCGATCATGCCGCTGAACATGGCTACGGCGTGCCTGCTTTCAACATTTCGAATATGGAGCAGGGGTTAGCAATCATGAACGCTGCGCGGGCCTGTGACGCGCCAGTGATCCTGCAGGCCAGCCTGAACGTGCGCAACGTCTATGCCGGCGACAGGATGATTGTCGGGATCGTAAAGGCACTGGCCGAAATGTACCCCGACAATCCGATCTGTTTGCATCAGGATCATGGCCACAATGAACAGGCCTGTGTGAGTGCCATCGGCGCGGGGTTTACCTCGGCGATGATGGACGGTTCGCTATTGGAGGACGGCAAAACTCCTTCCAATTATGAGCATAACGTAGACATCACAGGCCGGGTGGCGCAGATCGCCCACTGGATGGGCGCGTCGATCGAAGGTGAATTGGGTGTGCTCGGCTCCTTGGAGACGGGCGAAGCCGGAGAGGAAGACGGATCAGGTGCTGTCGGCAAGATGGACCGCGACCAGTTGTTGACCGACCCCGATCAGGCCGCCGACTTTGTCGCGGCGACCCAGGTTGATGCGCTGGCCATTGCCTGCGGCACCTCGCATGGGGCCTACAAGTTCACACGTGCCCCGGATGGCGACATCCTGTCGATGGCGCAGATCGAAGCGATCCACAAGCGGTTGCCCGAAACCCATCTGGTAATGCATGGCTCCAGTTCTGTACCGCAGTATTTGCAAGACCTGATCAACGCCCACGGTGGCGAGATGCCACAAACCTGGGGCGTGCCTGTCGAAGAGATTGAACGCGGCATTCGTCACGGCGTCCGGAAGGTCAACATCGACACCGATTGCCGTATGGCGATGTCCGGAGCGATGCGCTGCTTCGCAGAGGAGAATCCGATGGCCTTTGACCCGCGCGCCTTCATCCTGGCGGCGATGGATGAGCTTGAAGCGCTGGTCCGCGACCGGTTCGAACGGTTTGGAACCGCGGGAAAGGCGTACAAGGTCAAGCCGATTTCGCTGGCCGATATGGCCACACGCTATGCAGAGCGCGCACTTGAACCTTCCGTGGCCGCCGCGTGAGCCGCGCACTTTTCATAGGGCGCTCGGTGCTGGACGTAACGGCATTGGTCGAGGACTTCCCCGGACCGGACGGAAAGACCAAAGCGCTGTCGAACGACTTGATACCGGGGGGATCGTCTCTGAACGCCGCCGTGACCTTCGCGCATCTGGGCGGCGATGCGACCCTGGCGTCTTCCATGGGCGCGCCGGGTCTGGTGCGCGATTTCGTGACTGATGATCTGAACGCCCACGGCGTTGATCTGCGCGATATCTGTGCTGATCCAGACTATATTATCCCGCTGTCCACTGTCGTTTCCACGCGGAGTCTGGGCACACGCATGATCGTCAACGATGCCCAGGACGATTGCGCGCGCCTCAAGAATGGCGCGGACCTGTTCGCAAGTGATTTCGACCTGATCCAACTCGACCAATACGAGCGTCCCTTTGTCGAGCAACACTACGACGACATCCGCGCATTTGACCGCCCCGTCATTCTGGATGGAGGCGGCTGGAAAGACTGGTCGCCCGACTTCCTGCGCCTTGCCTATATTCCCGTCGTCTCGGAAGTGTTCCTTGTCAAAGGGCGTAGAGGCTTTGCGGAAATGTGCGCCGAGATGGGGTTGTCCCGCTGGGCCATTACGCGCGGAACAAACGGTTTGATCTGGAAGGACGGCGACACCTCGGGTGAAATCCCGGCTGTTTCGGTGACGGCGGTCGACACGATGGGGGCAGGCGACATCTTCCACGGTGCCTTTTGCCATGCCTTCACAGCGACAGGCAATTTTGTCGAAGCCTTGAACAGCGCCAATCGGATCGCCGCAATATCCTGCGAAACGGCAGGCACACGGATCTGGATGCATGGTTGAGACGGTAAGCACATATGAAGCACTGCTGCAGGCCGTCTCCGACCGGATTGACGGCGCGGCCGCACCATTTCTGGTCGCCATTGCCGGGCCGCCTGCATCGGGCAAATCCACTCTGGCGGAATGGCTGGTTGCTGATCTAGTCGCGGCGGGAATAGAAACCCGGTTCTGCCCGATGGACGGCTTTCATCTGACCAATGCGCAACTGAAGAAACGCGGGCTGAACGCCGCGAAAGGTCGGATTGATACCTTTGATGCCGAGGCCTTGGTTGCGGCCGTCCGGCGGTTGAAGGAAAGATGCGCTTTCTGGTGGCCGGTCTATTCACGTCAAAGGCACGAGCCTATTCCAGAAGGCACCCGCATTTCCGGTGGCGAACAGGCCTTCGTGATCGAAGGCAACTACGTGCTGACCTCTGCAGAGCCTTGGGCAACTGCTGCCACCGGCTTTGACCTGTGCGTCTTCACCGATGCCCCTGACGACGTGCTCCGCAACAGGCTTCTGGCACGGCACCAGAGAAGCGGACGATCGAAAGAGGAGGCCTTTGTGAAAATCGATCGCACCGATATGCCAAACGCTCAATCCATCCGAAACGGGCGCATGCCCGAAGACATCCTGTATCTTGAGCGGACAGATGTCTGACTGGTGCCATCAATTCATTGTAGATTGCAAGCAACTCCGACTATGCTGGACATATCAGCGGCTTGGAGGCAGCGTACAATGAAGACGACACGCAAGGGATTGTCGATTGAGGGCGTGCAGGGCCACAACCGTCAGGTCATTCTGAAGGCACTTCATGACCTTGGAACATGTTCGCGCAAGGACATCAGCGTGGTGTCGGGCCTCGACCAGGCAACCGTGACCCGCGCGATCGGTCCCTTGCTGGAAAACGGGATTGTCGAAGAGGTCGGCCTTGTCAAAGGGGCCCGCGGCAGGCGCTCGATCAACCTCGAATTCTCCGCAACAGGGCGGCACATCCTTTGTTTGCGCCTTCAACGGCGCAGCTTCTCAATCGCCGCGTTCAACCTGCGCGGCGACCCCATCGAACCGGAAGAATATCCCATCTCGCGCGGACAACCCGCAGCGGAGACGTTCGCTGATATCGCACAAGCGACGGAACGGCGGATCGGCGGTTTGAAACAAATCGACGGCATCGGCATTGCCGTGCCCGGCCCGTTTCTGGAACGCGACGAGCGTGTTATCCTGATTACCGAAAGCCCCGAGTGGCAGGGCTTTGACCTTATCCCCGAGCTTCGATCGCGGTTTCCGAATGTGCCCTTCTTTTCCACCCATGACGCGAAAGCCGCAGCGCTCGCTGAATGGCGACACACCGCGCGCAAGAATGGCGCGAAGGTGCTGCTCTATGTTTCGGCTGGCCAAGGTATCGGTTCGGCCCTTGTTGTTGGCGGCGAGGTTTATCGCGGCGCGCTTGGTCTGGCGGGCGAGTTGGGGCACACTTCGATCAAGGTTGATGGCCCTGTGTGCAAATGCGGAAACACCGGCTGTTTGGAACTTTTTGCATCCCGAATTGCGCTTTTACGTGCAGTAAGCGAACGGGCGACCACACGTCTGACAAAGGATGCGACTTTCCCTGACGTGGTAGAAGCCTATGCGGATGGCGACTCCGTCGCGACCGAAGAGGTCAACAAGGTCGCGCTCTATCTGGCGCAAGGCATTACAAACTGCATCAACTTTGCCAATCCGGACCTGATTGTGATCGGCGACGAATATGTTCAATTCGGCGAGCAATTCCTGAATGCAATCAAGGCACAGGTGGAAAAGGCCGTGCTTCCGAGCGTGTACCGCTCGGTCGACATTGAGCTTAGCAACTTGGCCGAGGACACCGTCCTCACTGGAACGTTTTTAGACGTGTTTTCGCAAACCTATTTGGGCGCCGTGCGAGACGTAGAAAGCAATGTGGCCGACGAACTGAATAAAGGGGAGATTTGAAATGGACGGATCAGATCAGGAGCCAATCTTGACGGTCGAGCACGTGACGAAATCCTTCGGTGGTGTTCAGGCGATGCGCGATGGCTCATTTGACCTCAAGCAGGGTGAAGTGGTTGCGATCGTGGGCGGAAACGGGGCTGGGAAATCGACCCTGGCCAAGATCGTGTCCGGTGCCCATGTGCCCGACAGCGGACGCATATACATCAAAGGGGTTGAGGTAACTCGGGCGGATCATAGCGTGTCTCATATGCAGGCCTGCGGGATCGAAGTTGTCTACCAGGACCTTGCGCTGGTTCCTAACATGACTGCCCCCTACAATCTGTTTCTTGGCCGTATTCCCCGAAAGTGGGGGCTGTTCGTTGACGAAGGAAAGATGCGAAAAAAGACGCGAGAGGTGCTCAAACAACTCAACGTCACCACCGTTCAAGACTTGTCTCAACCGATTTCGTCGATGTCGGGCGGCCAACAACAAAGCATCGCCATCGGTCGCGCGATCGCCTGGGGTAGCTACATTGTCATTCTTGATGAACCGACTGCCGCTCTTGGCCCCAATGAAACTGGAGAAGTGGAGCGATTGGTCGAGGATGTCCGCGATCAACACGGCACGTCATTTATCCTGATCAGTCACAACCTTGATCAGGTGCGTCGTCTGGCAGACAGGATCATTGTCACCCACCACGGTGTCACATCACGTGAATTCAAACGCGACGAAATCACATCAGACCGGCTCGTCAAAGCCATCACATTGGGCGAATGAGGAGAAACTCCATGTCAGATACCACAACAGCCCGACCACTACTGACCCCAGAGAGGGTCGAGAAATTGCGCGACTATGTGCCTTTCATCGCCATCGCGCTGGTAGTCCTGATGTTCTGGGCTATCTCGGGCGACCGTTTCATGTCCGTTCGCAACTGGACATTCATCGCCCAGCAAACGCCCGTTTTGTTACTTCTGGCATTTGCGCAACTGATGATCGTCACGACCGGATCGATCGATATCTCCATCGGGTCGAGCCTTGCCTTCTCGGCCTTTCTTGGCGCACTTGGTATGCTTTGGTTCGGTGATGCGGGCCTGATCCTCGGTGTTCTTGCCGGCGGATTTGTCGGCATGGTCAACGGCTGCATCATCTCGCTTCTAAAGATCCCGTCCTTTGTCACGACGCTAGCCATGCTCATCATCGTCCGCGCGCTGGTCATCATTATGTCTGATGGGACATCCATCTATATCACGTCCGATAGCGGGGCATCAGGGGGGAACATCTCTTCGGTTGCGGCACCGTGGCTGCTTTCGATGGGTAAATTTCCGGCGATCTTTATTCTTGCGGCAATCGTCGCGCTTGTGATGTGGGCGTTCTATGAGAAATCCGTATTCGGTCAGCAGTTGCGTGCCGTCGGCGGTAACGAGAAAGTGCTGCGCCTCGTGGGCATCAACGTCACGACATTTAAAATCAAGGTGTTTGCCGCTGCCGGTCTGATGGTGGGCCTCGCGGCCTGCGTCAATCTTGCCCGCGCCGGGGCGGCTACACCGCAGGCAGGAATGATGATGGAACTCGACGCCATCGCTGCCGTCGCCCTCGGCGGCACCCCCCTGACCGGTGGCTATGGCAGTGTTGTCAAAACGATCATTGGCGCTTTGACCCTGACCATTGTCCGAAACGGACTGACGATTGCCGGCGTGCCACCTTCCTGGAGTCAAGTCGCCCTGGGTCTGCTGCTTATTGCCGCCATCGCGATTTCATTGAATCGCAGCAAAATTGAAGTGGTTAAATAGTTTTGGGCCAATGCGTTGGCATCCAGCCGAGGTCCAAGGCTCGACCGACGGGATAGGCAAAGCGCCCTGGCGCGGCAGGTTGAAAACTTGAAAGCCTGCCTGCAAGTGACGCAGCTCTTGTCTCGATTCGAAAACCGGACATTTGTGCACCGCGCAGCATCGGTCAAAATGGGCTCTTTCGAGACCTTCGCTGCAAAATGTTCGAACGGCTGGTCTAGGAAATTTGGCCGTTCGCTGCGGCCCGTCTTAACTCACACAACGCGGACAAAACTGCCTTTCGCCGCGATGGTTGCGGAAGGCTGCAAGGCGGAAAAAAGTGGTATTTCGAAAACCTAACAAAAAGAGTGCGCCTAATGGCTCAAGTTATCCGATGATTTAAGTTGCCGCGGAAGTCAGATCTAAAGATGTAGTTTTACATCCTAGACGTCTGATCGATCGCAATGAAGTGATTTCTGCGTTGCTTACTTGGCGGCGACGCCCGTCGAAGTTTAACTGTCGAATGGAGCTGGGCCACAGCTTTCGCGCACGACAAGATCCCCGTGCATCAATTGCTCGCTACTGGGCCCCCCAACTAATCCGTCCAAAAGGCAAGACATTGCTGTCTCACCAATCTGAAGCCTGGGCTGACGTATCGTGGTTAAAGCAGGTGTAATGTTGTTGGCAAAAGGAATGTCGTCGAAGCCGACAACCGAAAATTCTTCGGGCACCCTTCGCCCGCGCAGCTGGAGCGCACTGATCACGCCGATGGCCGTTTCATCGTTGAAGCAAAAGAAAGCGGTTGGGAGGGTATCTTTGATGAAAAGCCGTTCGACCGCGGCGCGACCACCTTCGCTGGTGCCGTCGCTTTCAACCAACCACTCTGTGATTGAACCGGCGGCTTCGGCGATCCCCTTTCGGTACCCATCAAATCTAAGATCGGACACGGCGTCGCTTCGATCTGATGATATGTAGACGATTTTGCGGTGTCCCAAGGACACCAGGTATTCGGTGGCCATTTTTGCCGCCGCGACGTCATCAATGCCGACGAATGGTATGTCCTCCAGTTCAACCGGTTGTGTTGCAGCGACCATTGGGGGAAATGCCGAAACCGGGCTTTTGGGAGCGCCTGCCACAGGGAGATGCCCTGTCAATAGAATAAGGCCGTCAACCATACCCGCAGACAAAAACCGCATATGATTTTCTTCTAAGGCGATTGATCCTTCGGTATTCCCGATCAGAACCCCATAGCCTCGCTCGTTTGCGACCTTTTCGAGACCGGTAAGAATGCCAGGAAAGTTGGCGTTTGCGATAGATTGTGTCAGCACCATGACCATCTTGGATCGTTGCATTCGAAGGTTTTGAGCCATCGCGTTGGCCGTGTAGCCCGTGCGGGCAATGGCTGTTGTTACACGCTTGCGGGTGCTTTCCGCGACTTTCTCGGGCATCCGAATCGCACGGCTTACAGTGGCAATAGAAACACCTGCAAGCTTGGCCACGTCTTCGATCGTGGCAGGTCTTTCTGGTCCGCTGGGCAACAAATCCGGTCCTTGTTTATGGGAAGCGCCACCGTTGGTTTCGCTAAGTAATTCCAAGTGCTTAGTGGTGGTATAGCGGTGAAACTAGTATGTGAAAAGGTTTACATTTAGTTATGTAAAGGTTTACACAATCTCCAACGAGCCGTTAAAAATGGCCGTTTTACTGGGAGGAACTAGGAACAATGCCAGACGGGCAACCGCATAGCATTTCAATTCTTGAAGCAGACAGGATCAGCAAATCCTTCGGCTCGGTCCCAGTGTTGTTCAGCATCAGTATGAATATACGCCCCGGTGAAGTGCATGCGCTGATCGGTGAAAATGGGGCCGGCAAATCGACTTTGATGAAGATTCTGTCAGGGTTTCACGAACCGACTTCCGGTAAGATCCTTTTTGATGGTGAAGAAATTCTGCTTCCCGCGAATGGAGAAGCCGAAAAGCTTGGGATCGTTTTGATCCACCAGGAACTAAACCTAGCCGAACAAATGACGGTCGAGGAAAACATATTCCTGGGGCGTGAAATTTCGCGAAATGGGGTTTTAGATCGAGCTGCGATGCGCGCTGCCGTCAAATCTCATCTGGATGATATCGGGATCGACATTTCGCCGTCTGCGCGCATTGCCGATCTTTCGATTGCTCAAAAGCAGATGGTTGAGATTGTGAAAGCAATCAGCCGAAATGCACGTGTTTTGATTATGGACGAACCCACGGCGGTTCTGACCGAAGCCGAGACCGAGCTGTTTTTTCAACAGGTCATCAATTTAAAGAAACAAGGTGTCGCGATCGTTTTCGTGTCCCATAAGTTGGCAGAGGTCAAAGCAATCTCGGACAGGGTCACGATCTTGCGGGACGGTCAATGGATTGGCACGAAGCCTGCAAGTGATCTGACGCTGGACGCGATGGCGCAAATGATGGTCGGACGCGAACTTTCCGATCTTTACCCACCAATGCGGGAAGTCGATGTCGATGCCGAACGGGTTTTGGAAGTTCGGGGTTTAAGCACAATCGGTGCGACCGATGTGAGCTTTGACCTTCGCAAAGGCGAAATCTTGGGATTTTCAGGGCTGATCGGCGCCGGACGCTCTGCGGTTTTTGAAGCGATTTGTGGATTGGCGCCAGTATTCGACGGTGTTATCAAACTGGACGGTGCCGAGGTGCAATTCATCTCTGTAGCGGCGTCGCGGGACGCCGGGCTCGCCTATCTCACAAAGGATCGGAAAGCCAAGGGGCTGTTGTTGGATAAAACGATGCGGCCAAATCTGACGCTGTTTTCCCTGCCTAGGTTTGTGGGTCGCTTTGGGATCGATACGAAAGCCGAAGACAAAGCGCTTGCACGTGCAATCCGCCGGTTTGACATTCGGGCGCGGGATCCTGGGATCAACGTTGGGGACATGTCCGGTGGCAATCAGCAGAAATTGCTGTTGGCTAAAGTCATGGAAAGCGAGCCCCGTGTTGTCATCATCGACGAACCAACTCGGGGCATCGATGTTGGAACGAAACAGCAAGTCTATCACTTCATCGCCGCCCTCGCGGCCGAAGGTGTTTCGGTTGTGATCATCTCGTCCGAAATGCCCGAAATCATCGGTGTCAGCCATCGCGTTGTTGTAATGCGGGACGGGCAAGTCATGGGAATTTTGACGGGCGATGACATCAACGAAAATGAAATAGTGCGATATGCCGCTGGACTGAAAAGAGAGGCAAGACAATGACTGCCACTGATACGAAAATTGCCGCCAAGCCTCGCCGATTTCATCTTGATATCAAGACGGCCGGACCTGCAATTGCGCTTGCGATTTTATGCATCATTGGGTTTTTGATTAACCCGGCCTTCCTAAGCGAAGGCAATTTGACCAACCTTTTGACCCGTTCCGCGTTCATTGGAATCATCGCCATTGGTGCGACGTTCGTTATTACCGCAGGCGGGATCGACCTTTCGGTTGGATCCATGGCCGCCGCGATTTCCGGTGTCATGATCATCATCATGAACGGCGCCATTGATACTCTAGGTGCGGGTGTCGCGACGGTTATCCTAGGATGCGGCTGTTCAATCCTTCTGGGCCTCGGCGCCGGTTGGATCAACGGAATTCTGACGACCAAAGGTAAGATCGAAGCCTTCATCGTGACGCTTGGTACGATGGGGATCTATCGGTCGCTGGTTACGTATTTTGCAGACGGTGGGACCTTGTCCTTAGATTTCGATCTGCGCGGTGTTTATCGCCCGATCTATTACGATACATTTATGGGTCTACCGATCCCGGTTTGGGCCTTTATCATCGTTTCAATCCTAGGATGGTTGCTGTTGAACCGCACGGCATTCGGGCGGTATTGCACTGCAATCGGATCCAACGAAGCCGTCGCCAAATACTCTGCCATCAAAGTCGATAGCATCAAAACATGGACCTACGTCATTCAAGGGATTTGCGTATCGATCGCCACAATCATCTATGTTCCGCGCCTTGGGTCAGCATCTTCATCGACCGGGGTTCTTTGGGAACTTGAGGCCATTGCCGCGGTCATCATTGGCGGCACGGTCCTTAAAGGTGGCTATGGCCGCGTGGGCGGCACGATAATCGGCGCGCTAATTCTGACGACAATCGGGAACATCCTGAACTTCACCGACCTTATATCGAACTACCTGAATGGAACGATGCAGGGTCTTATCATCATCATCGCGGTCTGGCTCCAGCGGGGAAGCTGGGGCAAGGCCAAATCCAAGTCGACCTAAGACCACCACTCTGAACCGGGACCCTGTCCCCCAAATTTAAAGTAAACCGGGCGTCACCGGACAGGATAAGTGCGCCCAATTCTCATCTGGAGGAGAGATCATGAGAAACCTTGAAACACTTAGCACAGCCCTTGCTGCGAGCGCCATTGCGCTTACGGCAAGCGCAGTCGCAGCCCAAGACATCAAGATCGGCGTCAGCTATCCGACACCAACCCACGCATGGGCGGCTGGTATGAACTGGCACGCCGAACAGGCCGAAAAGCGTCTTGAAGCATTGTACCCAGACATCGATTTGGTCCTGATCAACTCACCTGATCCAAGCGCACAAGCCAGCGCACTGGAAGACCTCGTGTCGGTCCATAACATCGACGCTTTGGTGGTGTTGCCGTTTGAATCCGAGCCTCTGACGGATCCGGTTTTGAACGTTAAGAAATCGGGCGCGCTTATTACGGTTGTTGACCGTGGTCTAAGCCAGCCGGGGATTGAAGACATCTATGTCGCGGGCAACAACCCTGAACTTGGGCGGGTGTCTGCAGTTTATATGAAAAGCCGCCTGGAATCTGGCGATAACATCGTCATCCTGCGCGGTATCCCTACACTGATCGACAATGAGCGCTTTGATGCCTTTATGGAAGAAATCGAAGGGTCCGGGATCAATGTATTGGATCACAAGCACGCCAACTGGAACCGGGACGATGGTGTCTGAAGTCAGCGCCTATGGGTCCAATTAGGTTAATTTGATAAGAGAGAGTTGTTGGCTCATCGTAACCACTGAGGAGTGGGACATGAGACAGACAACTGGAACTCGCAGGAGCCCCGGCGAGAAGATCGTCAAAGAGATCAAGCGCGCGACGCGCAAACAGTATTCGTCAGAAGAGAAGATCCGGATCGTGCTGGATGGCTTGCGTGGCGAAGACAGCATTGCTGAGTTGTGCCGTCGTGAGGGAATATCTCAAGGTATCTACTACAAATGGTCCAAGGACTTCATGGAAGCTGGCAAACGGCGGCTTGCTGGAGATACGGCGCGTGCGGCTACGACCGACGAAGTCAAGGACCTGCGCCGCGAAGCCCGAGACCTGAAGGAGGTCGTTGCCGAGCAAACACTGGAACTGCGTCTTCTCAAAAAAAGCATGACCGGCGGTGGGGGCGACCAAGAATGAGGTATGCTGCATCTGAGAAGTTGGAGATCATCCGGCTTGTTGAGGGGTCGCATTTGTCTGCTCGTCGAACATTGGCAAAGCTGGGCATCCCCCGCACCACATTTTACCGTTGGTATGATCGGTATCGGCAGCGCGGCGACGCTGGCCTTGTGGATCAAGCGCCTAAGCCCAGACATGTCTGGAACCGCATCCCCGACGAAGTCCGGCGCAAGGTCGTCAAGCTGGCGCTGCAGGAGACGGAGCTGTCGCCGCGCGAACTGGCAGTGACGTTCACGGATCGGGAGCGCTACTTCGTCTCGGAATCTTCAGTCTATCGGGCCCTGAAGGCCCACGATCTGATCACCAGCCCGGCCTTTATCGTGCTCAAGGCGGCAAACGAGTTCAAAGACAAGACCACTGCGATCAACCAGCTTTGGCAAACCGACTTCACCTATCTCAAAGTGCTTGGCTGGGGCTGGTTCTATCTCAGCACAATCCTGGACGACTACAGCCGCTACATCATCTCGTGGAAACTCTGCACGAACATGCGGGCAGAGGACGTGACGGACACCCTGGATTTGGCGCTACAAGCATCAGGGTGCGATCAGGTTCACGTCATCCACAAACCCCGCCTCCTCAGCGACAACGGGTCCAGTTACGTCTCTGGCGATCTGGCTGAATGGCTGCAGGACAAAGGCATGAAGCATTCTCGGGGCGCACCATATCATCCCCAGACACAGGGCAAGATCGAGAGGTGGCATCAAACCCTGAAGAACCGCATCCTATTGGAGAACTACTTCCTTCCGGGAGACCTCGAAACCCAGATCGAAGCCTTCGTCGATCACTACAATCACAAGCGCTACCACGAGAGCCTGAACAACGTCACACCCGCCGACGTCTACTTCGGGCGTGACAAAGCCATTCTAAGACAACGGGAAAGGATCAAACGAAAGACGCTCGAAGCGCGGCGCTTGCATCACAGACAGCGCGCCGCATAATAACATCAACCAGACGAGCCAAACTCTTTACTTGTTTAAGCAACTCTTGGTTCCCAAAACCCTGACGACGGACAGACGATGGCTTTGAAGTCATGCAAGATTTCCTAAGCCGTTTCCCTGATATCGACGCTGTTTGGGCCCAGGACGATGACATCGCAATCGGTGTTGTTGCGGCGCTTAAGCAAGCGGGTCGTGACGGCAACGGCATGTTCGTTGTCGGCGGTGCCGGTATGAAGGAAACCATCAAAGGTATCATGGACGGAAACACGCTTGTGCCTGTTGACGTGTTGTACCCACCTTCAATGATCGCAACGGCAATGGACGTGACTGTAGCTGCGTTCAAATCAAACGGCCCGGTCGCTGGACGCTATATCCTTGGCGCGACATTGATCACACAAGAAAACGCGGCTGCGTTCTATTTCCCAGAGTCTCACTTCTAGGATTTAGAAAACGGAAGCCAATCGAGGGGGCATTCAATTGCCCCCTCTCAGCAATAGCCACCCTACAGATAAGGATTTTTTCAATGAGTAAGCTCAAAGGCCCCGCGCTTTTTCTCGCCCAATTTGCAAGCGACGAAGCCCCGTTTAATTCCTGGGATAGCATTACGAAATGGGCAGCTGATTGTGGCTATAAAGGCGTCCAAATTCCAAGTTGGGATGGACGGCTGTTCGATTTAGGCAAAGCAGCGAGCTCTCGTTCCTATTGCGACGAGATTGTTGGAGTTGCGAAGGAAAACGGAGTCGAGATTACCGAATTGTCGACCCACCTTCAGGGCCAGCTTGTGGCCGTTCATCCCGCTTATGACGAAGCATTCGACGGCTTTGCCATTCCAGAAGTTCAGGGAAACCCGAAAGCCCGCCAACAATGGGCGGTAGATCAAGTCAAACTGGCCATTACGGCATCCTATAATCTTGGCATCACGGCCCATGCGACCTTTTCGGGCGCACTTGCCTGGCCGTTTGTTTACCCATGGCCGCAACGACCTGCCGGCCTGATAGACACCGCCTTTGATGAACTGGCGCGCCGATGGCGCCCAATTCTGGACCACGCCGATGCCTTGGGCGTCGATGTCTGTTACGAAATTCACCCGGGCGAGGACCTGCACGACGGTGCCACGTTTGAGATGTTCTTGGACAAGCTGGTCGATCATCCGCGCGCCAACATGCTTTATGACCCTTCCCACTATGTTCTTCAGTGCATGGATTATCTGGACAACATCGATATCTACAAAGACCGGATAAAGATGTTCCACGTTAAAGACGCCGAGTTCAATCCGACCGGTCGGCAGGGCGTTTATTCAGGCTACCAGCCTTGGGTCGACCGGGCCGGCCGATTTCGCAGCTTAGGTGACGGTCAAGTCGACTTTGGGGCGATCTTTTCCAAAATGGCGGCCAATGGGTTTGACGGATGGGCGGTTGTAGAATGGGAGTGCTGCCTGAAACATCCAGAAGACGGTGCACGAGAAGGGGCGCAATTCGTCAAAGATCACATGATCCGTCTGACTGAGAAGGCTTTTGATGATTTTGCCAGTGGCGGCGCGGATGAAGCGGCGAACTGCAGGCTTCTTGGTATTGGAGGTGCATCATGAACGGACAAAAACCAATTCGCCTTGGCATGGTGGGTGGCGGCGCGGATGCGTTTATTGGGACGGTGCATCGTATTGCCTCGCGCATTGACGGTAACTATGACCTGATTGCCGGTGCCCTGTCATCGACGCCAGAACGGGCGCAGTCCTCTGGTGCAGCACTTGGGTTGGCCTCTGATCGCACGTACGATGATTTCAAATCTATGGCCATACGCGAGGCGCGGTTGAAGGATGGGATTGAAGCCGTCGCTATCGTTACGCCTAATCACATGCACTACCCAGTCGCTAAGGAGTTTTTAAAGCGCGGAATTAACGTGATTTGCGATAAGCCTTTAACCGCAACGTTGCCCGACGCCCGGAAATTGATGAAAGCGGTTGAAGCGACAAGCGCCCTGTTTGTGCTGACTCATAACTACACCGGTTACCCTATGATCCGACAGGCGCAGAACATGATCGCGGAAGGATTGCTGGGCCAACTTAGAGTCGTCCAAGTAGAGTATCCACAAGACTGGCTGACCGAGCCCGAAGAGGGTCAGGACAACAAACAAGCAGAATGGCGGACTGATCCGGCACGATCTGGTCCAGGTGGTTGCGTGGGCGACATTGGGACCCATGCGTTTAATCTGTTGGGCTTCACAACGGGACTAGAGATCGAAAGTTTGGCCGCGGATTTGCAAAGTTTTGTTCCGGGGCGCCGTTTGGATGACAACGTTCATGTCATGATGCGTTTCAAAGGTGGCGCGCGTGGCATGCTTTGGTCAAGTCAGGTCGCACCCGGCAATGAAAATGCCCTCAAACTTCGCGTTTACGGATCCAAGGGCGGTTTGGAGTGGGCGCAAGAAGATCCGAACTATCTTTGGTACACACCGTTTGGGGAACCGAAACGTTTGCTAACGCGCGGAGGTGCTGGGGCGAATGAACATGCAAACCGATTGACGCGAACACCCGGCGGACACCCAGAAGGCTACCTAGAAGGTTTCGCCAATATCTATGACGAGGCCGCAACTGCAATCCGCGCGCGTGCCTCTGGCAATCCAATCCCGTCAGATGTGCATTTTCCGGCAATCAATGACGGACTTTTAGGTGTTCAATTCATTGACGCCTGTATTCGGTCCTCGAATCGAAATTCCGCCTGGGTAAGCGTCGAATAGCAATTAGAATGTGTGATGGCCCGCTACAAGGACGAACAAGAATGACCGACTTTTTTTATGGAATCTCGAAGATTGAATTCGAGGGCCCCGAAACCGACAACGACTTTGCCTTTCGCCATTACAACCCGGACGAAATCGTCCTTGGAAAACGCATGGAAGATCATTTGCGGTTTTCGGTTGCTTATTGGCACAGTTTTGCTTGGGAGGGCGGCGACCCTTTCGGTGGGCAGACGTTTGAACGACCGTGGTTCGGAAACGGGATGGAGCAGGCAAAGATGAAAGCAGACGTCGCGTTTGAGATGTTCGAAATTCTTGGCGCACCTTACTTTTGTTTTCACGACGCGGACGTTCGTCCTGAAGGCAAAAGTTTTGCAGAAAGCCGCCGGAACCTTGAAGAAATCGTCGACGTGTTTGCCGAGAAAATGGAAACCAGCGAGGCAAAGTTGCTTTGGGGCACGGCGAACCTGTTTTCTCACCGTCGATACATGTCAGGAGCAGCCACAAATCCTGACCCGGATGTGTTTGCTTATGCTGCTGCGACCGTTAAATCTTGCATGGACGCTACCCACAAACTGGGCGGAGAAAACTACGTTCTTTGGGGCGGGCGCGAGGGATATGAGACCTTGCTCAACACCGACCTGAGCCGCGAAGCTGAACAGGCCGGCCGGTTCCTATCGATGGTCGTGGACTACAAACACAAGATCGGATTCGATGGTGCAATTCTGATCGAACCGAAACCACAGGAACCGACCAAACATCAATACGACTATGACGTCGCGACGGTCTACGGGTTCCTTCGTCGGTTCGGTCTTGAAAACGAAGTTAAGGTAAATATCGAACAAGGCCATGCTATTCTGGCCGGGCATAGTTTCGAACACGAACTTGCAATGGCGGCAAGCCTTGGCATTTTCGGATCGATTGATATCAACCGGAACGACTATCAATCCGGTTGGGATACCGATCAGTTCCCGAATAATATTCCAGAGGTCGCGCTAGCCTACTATGAGGTGCTCAAGGCAGGCGGATTCGCGACCGGCGGAACGAACTTCGACGCAAAATTGCGGCGTCAGAGCCTTGACCCAGAAGACCTAATTCTGGCTCACGTTGGTGGCATGGATATCTGTGCGCAGGGATTGAAGAAGGCAGCAGCTCTTCTGAAATCCGGCATCTTGGAAGAAGCACGCGCCGCGCGGTATGATTGTTGGAATTCGCCGAGAAATATTGAAATGTTGAAGCGAGATACCCTGAGTTCGATCGCAGAACGCGTTGAAAACGACGGTATCGATCCTATTCCTAAGTCCGGTCGGCAGGAACGCTTGGAAAATGTTGTGAACAGATTCATTTAGTCCGAGCCGAAACGCTCTCGATCGTTTCTGTTTTGACGAACCGGAGCTTCTAACGTCGCACTTGCCCTCAAAATAGCGTTTGCGCAATCGACAACGAATGGCTGCTTATTCGTTAGCTCGGGCTAAGCTTCGCACGTGCAGCGAACGTTTGGTTCTCGCACGTTTTGCCAAAACTATGCCTCTGCAGCATTGGTAAATAAGGGCTCGAAGCGGATATTCACGAAATCTAGGTTCTGTGTCATAGATCCGAACTCCAACCTACCCCCCATGCCGAATAAACCCAGAGTAACTCTCCGCCCCCGCCTTCAACCGCCCCTGCTCATCAAACTCATCATCCGAGTTAAACGCCATCACCGGCAATTCATCGAACCTGCCCACAAGATCCTTATGCGCCGCCAGGACCCCACGCAATCGCTCCCGCAGTTCAACCTCGCGGCTGCCGCGATGATACCCATGCACCCCATGCACGACTTTGAGGCGCAACACGGTCATCCCCAGATACCGAAACACATAGGCCAGCGGCCAAAGCAACATCTCGACATCCCCCTCTTTGCCGTTGAACGCGCTTTCCGACGCCCGTGATCCCGTCGTCACACAAAACAACACGCGCTTGCCGCGCCCCATGCCGCGATCAAATCGCTCATCCACCGAATGCAGCGCCCCATGCGCCAACACCCGTTCGCACCAACCCTTCAGAATGGCAGGCGGGGAAAACCACCAGATCGGGAAATGAAAGACTATCCGATCCGCGCGCCGCACTTTGTCGATCTCCGCTGCCACATCACCGGGCAGCATGCCCGCCGCAGCCGCCTGTTCCTGCACCCGCAGAACATCAAACGGCCCCGACGGCAAATCGCCTGCATAATGCCCGCGCCGTTCCACCGGATCGAAGGCCATACTGCATAAATCCGACCACACCACTTCATGCCCAAGATCGCGAAATGCCTGCTCGCTCGCCCGCGCCCATTCCGCAGTAAACGTCGTCGTCTCAGGATGCGCCAAAACGATCAGAACATTTGCCATACCCATTCTCCGATTTGCGCAATCCTATTACGCAGCGCCCGAGTTTCCCACATCTCCGACACATTGCGCTACCATCCCGATTATCGGCCCAAAAATATCCCCGCGCGGCGCGCCAGCGGGCAGCAGCCCGCTCCCCGGATTTCGTGTCGAAATCCGTTTCCCAAACCTTAACGGAACCAAAACCCACCGCTCGGGTCCACCGACGTAATACCGACATGATACCGACGCGATACAGACAGCCGATTTTCATCAGTTTCCACAGAGAATTGCGCCAAAACCGCCCGCCACGGCCAACCAGCGCCGCAAGCAATACTTCCCTAACAATGCGTAAAGAAAATCGGGTTAGCCCCAGGTCGGATGGAACTTTCCACCGGGCGACAAGGTGAACAATTCGCACCCGTCTTCCGTCACCCCGACCGAGTGTTCAAACTGTGCTGACAAGGACTTATCCCGCGTCACCGCCGTCCAGTCATCGGCCAGAACCTTGGTCTCGGGACGCCCCAGATTGACCATAGGCTCAATTGTAAAGAACATCCCCGGCTCCAGAACGGCCCCGGTTCCGGGACGTCCATAGTGCAGAACATTCGGCGGCGCATGGAACACCCGCCCCAATCCATGGCCGCAGAAGTCCCGCACCACAGACATCCGATGCGCTTCGACATAAGCCTGAATGGCATGGCCAATATCACCGAACGTTTTGCCCGGCTTCACCGCCTCGATCCCCTTGAACAGCGCGTCATGGGTCACCTGAACCAACCGCTCTGCCTTCCGGCTCAGCTTGCCGGCCACATACATCCGGCTGGTGTCGCCATACCATCCGTCCACAATCACCGTCACGTCTACATTCAGAATATCGCCATCTTTCAGGCGCTTATCGCCCGGTATTCCATGACAAACGACATGGTTCACGCTGATACAACTGGCGTGCTGATAGCCCTTGTACCCAATCGTGGCCGAGGTCGCCCCCGCTTCATCCACCATATTGGTAATCGCAGTATCAATCAGACCAGTCGTCGCCCCCGGCACCACCATCGGCGCGATCTCATCCAGAATCCGTGCAGCCAGCTCACCCGCAACGCGCATGCCCTGAAAGTCTTCGGCGTCATAAATTCGGATGCCGTCTTTCGTGACACGGCCCTGCCTGCGTTCGTCCACAGCTGTGATCCTTAACCCGTTTCGGCTGATATAAGTCGTTCTGCCGACAAGTGCCAGATGCCGCTAATGCTCAAACGGCAGCCGGCCCCCGAGGGTCACGCCGCTTTTATTGATCTCGGTGCCATAGCACAGCACCTCGACCCCCGCCGACCGCGCGCGGTCAAAGGCCTGAGCGTATTTCACATCAATGTCCCGTGCCAAAGAAAACCGCGTGCAATCCGTCCGCTGGACCAGATAGAACATGGCCGCCCGGTGCCCGCCGCGCACCATCGATGCAAGCTCATCCAGGTGGCGCGCACCGCGCGCTGTCACACAATCCGGAAACTCCGCCAAATCTCCAACCCGCTGAAGATGCACGTTTTTCACCTCGACATAAATGTCGGGCAACTCATCTTCCGTCAGCAGGAAATCAACCCGGCTCTTCTCGCCGTAAGGCACTTCCGCTCGCACATTTTCCCATCCAGCCAATTCCGGAATAGCCCTTGTGCGCAACGCCTCGCCAACGACCCGGTTTGGCACCGCAGTATCTATCCCTGCCAGATGCCCAGCCCCCAACTCGACCAACCGCCAACCATATTTCAGCTTCTTTTTGGGATCGTCATTTGGCTCAACCCAAACTCGCATTCCGGTTTCTGCAAGCCCCAGCATCGCACCGGGATTCGGACAATGAACCACCACTTCCGCGCCGGAACCCTCCAGCACAACATCCGCCAGAAAGCGTTTGTAACGGCGCAAAAGCCGTCCAGGCACAAGAGGGGTTTGAAAGCGCATGACCTGCGGCCTATACCGGCCTTGAAGGCTGTGCAAGGACGGGGCAATGGGCAATCCAACGGCGGCAATGCTGGTGATCGGGGACGAGATTCTTTCGGGTCGAACCCGCGATGCTAACATGCACTATCTTGCTGGGCAGCTGACCGACAAAGGCATTGATTTAAAAGAGGTTCGCGTCGTCTCTGATCAACCCGACTCCATCATTGCAGGCGTTCGCGACCTGTCAGGGTCTTTCGATCATGTCTTTACGTCTGGCGGCATCGGCCCAACCCACGACGACATCACCGCCGACTGTGTCGCCGCCGCATTTGATGTGCAGATTGACGTGCGCGAGGACGCGCGCGCAATCCTTCAACATCACTATGATCGCCAAAATCAAATCCTGAACACAGCCCGGCTACGAATGGCCCGCATTCCCGATGGCGCAGCCCTAATCGACAACCCAATCTCAGCCGCTCCAGGCTTTACGCTTGGAAACGTCCACGTCATGGCCGGTGTTCCAAGTATCTTTCAGGCGATGGTTGCTTCGGTGCTTCCGTCCCTGACGGGCGGTTCCAAATTGCAATCCATCTCGCTGCGGATCGAGCGCGGCGAAGGCGATATTGCCGGCCCATTGGCCGACCTTGCAGCCGCCTTCACCGATCTCACCATCGGTTCATATCCGTTTAACCAAGATGGGATATATGGCAGCAACGTCGTTTTTCGCAGCACCGACAAAAACCGCATAGACGCGGCCGTCCAGGAACTTCTAACGCAGTTTCCGGGCGCTCGATCATGACAACGCCGGATTCAAATCGGCTGTTTCAGGCCCTGGACGCGACATGGCCAGCTGCCGGTTTTTCGCGCACTGGTCCATGGATCATTCGCAAGGGTGATGGTGGCGGGCAACGTGTTTCCGCAGCGACCTCCATTGCCGATATTGGCAACGGCGACATCACAGCAGCCGAATTTGAGATGGCGGCACTTCTCCAGCCGCCTATTTTTATGATCCGCCCAAACGATGATGCGCTAGATCAGGCTTTGGATGACAGGGGATATTGCATCGTCGATCCCGTTGCCGTTTACTCCATCGAAATCAACGCGTTGTCTGAAACTCCTGCCCCCGCCACCATGCTGCCGACATGGCCACCGCTTGCAATCCAGACCGAAATTTGGGCGGCAGGGGGCGTGCTTGCACCTCGCTGGAATGTTATGAAGCGCGCCAAAGGCCCTAAAACTACGATCATAGGCCGGTATCAGGATCGACCAGTCGGCACTGTCTTTGTCGCCTGCCATGAAGATATCGCCATGGTGCACGCGCTTGAGATATTGCCAGAATACCGGCGCCATGGAACTGGTCGACAAATGATGAAAGCCGCCGCCTATTGGGCTGCCAAAACCGGGGCGCGCTGGATGACTTTGATGGTCACGCGCGCCAACGACCCGGCAAATGCTCTTTATCGTTCGCTTGGCATGAGCGAGGTCGCGCAGTATCACTATCGCCGCGCAGACAAGGCAGACCTATGATCCGGACAGCATTTCTATTCCTCTTGGCTTCTGCGACCTCGGTTGCCGCCGTCGAGTTCAATGTGCCCGGCGGGTCAATCTCGCGCTTCGAAATCTCGCCTGCCACATCTATTCGACTGCCCGAGGCGGCGTGGTCATCAACATCGCCTCCTATTGTGGAAGGCGCTATTCGCAACCGCGCAATCCGCATCACCGGCAGCCCGCAGACCACTCTGCAGCTCTTGCAACCCATCCGTGAAGCTCTTGTTTCCGATGGATATTCCGAGGTGTATTCCTGCAATGATGTCATTTGCGGCGGCTTCGATTTCCGGTTCCAACTGGACTTACTGCGCGAACCAGCGATGCACGTTGATCTGGGCGACTATCGCTATCTTCTGATGCGCAACACCAGCGCCGCCACGTCCGAACCGCACACCGTCGCGATTGTCACTTCGCGCGCATCTGACGCTGGTTTCGTTCATATCACTGAAGTTTTCGACGCCACGCCCGCCGATCTGACCGCCCCAGACCCGTCGTCCGCTACCGTGGTCGAAGACCCCACCGAAGGCGATGCCATGATTGATGTGCTGATTGCCAGCGGCCATATCGTGCTGGATGACCTGGACTTCGGATCAGGTTCGGATCAGTTAAGTGACCAAGACTACACGTCATTGCAATCCCTTGCCGCATGGTTAGCCACCGAACCCCAAGCCCGGATCGTTCTGGTTGGGCATACCGACAGCGTCGGTTCACTGGAAGCTAACACAGCACTGTCCCAGCGTCGCGCCGAAGCGGTCCGCAACCGGCTGACCGAAATTTATGGCGTTGCCACGACACAGCTTGAAGCAAGCGGCGTCGGATACCTGGCGGCGCGCGCCTCAAACCTGACTGAAGACGGGCGGGCACTCAACCGTCGTGTCGAAGTTGTCCTGCTGGAACGTTAAGCACCCCCAAAAAAAACGGGCGCCCATTTGGCGCCCGAGTTCTAACTTACCGAGGGAAAACTCGTCACATACAGGAGATTCTCACCAGCTGTCCGGGCCTTTTTCTGCAAAGGCATGGACAAGGAAATCGATAAATGCACGCACCTTAGGCTGTGTGAAACGGCCCGGAGGATAAACTGCAAAGATACCTTGTGTTTCGATCGGCAGCTCTGGAATGGCTTCCTGAACCAGCCCCTGCTCCATCGCTTCCGCATAAAGGAACGATGGCAGGTAAGCGATGCCAAGACCGGCAATCGCGGCGTTCAGCAATGACTGACCGTCGTTGACCGTCAGCCAACCGGCAGTTCGAACCTGACGCTTCTCACCGGAAGGCGCGGTCAGTTTCCATACGTTGCCGGATGAATTGTTGGAATAGTGCAAAAGTTTGTGTTCGTTCAGATCGTCGATCTTCTGCGGCTGGCCATACTTGCTGAAGTATTCCGGGCTGGCTATCATCCGACGATTTGTTTCGCACAATTTACGGGCGCGAAGGGTCGAGTCTTCCAGCTCACCAATTCGAATGGCCAGATCGAAGCCTTCCGAAATCAGCTCAACATAGCGGTTGTTCAGCACCATGTTCACCGTGATGTCCGGAAACTCCTGCAAGAAGTCGCCAAGGACGGGTGACAGGTGGTTCACACCAAAATCGGTCGCAACCGAAATACGCAGCAGCCTCGAGGGTGCAGACTGCATTGAAGTGACAAGTGCATCGGCCTCGCCAGCATCATTCAACACACGCCGTGCGCGGTCGTAATAGGCCAGGCCAATCTCGGTCGGCGATACGCGTCGTGTTGTGCGGTTCAGAAGACGCGCACCAAGTCGGGCTTCTAAAGACGAGACGTGCTTTGACACGGCTGACTTCGATATCCCCATTTTCTTGGCAGCATCAGTGAACCCGCCTTGATCAACGACGGTCGCAAACGCCTCCATTTCGGTCAGTCGGTCCATTAGGAGCTTTACCCTTATTCTTTTGCCCCCCGGCACTGGTCCTTTTGACGGTGAAATCGGGCAAGAATGCGGAAGGCCCCCGACAATTTCCCGGTTTTATCAGGATCGTTTTGAGGTGGGAAACACAGTTATTGGCCCCGTCATCCGAAATAGCTTATACATTTCAATCAGATACTATATTATATCGCTGAATTACTATGAATTCCGTGAAACACACATGCGATTAAGAATAATTTCCGAAATATCATCAATTCGCGGCGCAACACACCATTGCTTCGAAGGTCAATTTCCCGAACCTACCACCAAAAACCGTCAAAACTCGTATCCGAACCTTTCGATATCTGTCGCAAACCATGCCCTCACCTGCTCAGCAGATCGCGCATCGTAAGCCCCCCGCACATTTGTCGGACGATCAGAACCATTGGCATGCGGCAATACCCCCAGCTTGAAACCCAAGTGCGTTTCAACGGGCACGATATCTTCTCTAAAATGCTCCAATCGCACAAAGGCATTGCAGTAATTTTTGCCGCTATTGTCTGTCACATACTGATCAACCGCATCCCGCGACAACATGTCAGACACGATAGGGTCTTGAAGAAAGGGACCGAACTCCAGTCCTTTCGCCTTTGGAACCACCGGGTGATCAAAGTTTTGCGCTCTCAACCAATGATACAGGCTGAAAACCCGAGTCCATGGATCGCGCACCATCGTAAAGACAAAGAACTCGTCCAGCGCCCCGATACCGCTCGCACCATCAATATCTCTCAGCCGACTATGCTTCCAAATGCGCCCCCGAGCTTCGATCAATTTCAACCGTTTCCTACGCCGCACCGCTTTTGGCGTGTCTCCGATCAGGATGTCCTCCGCCATTGCGCGCGCTTCCAGCGCCAGCGCCATCGATGTTCCGCCCGTCTTCGGAATGTGGACAAATATGTCTGAAGTCAGCGCCTATGGGTCCAATTAGGTTAATTTGATAAGAGAGTTTTGTTGGCTCATCGTAACCACTGAGGAGTGGGACATGAGACAGACAACTGGAACTCGCAGGAGCCCCGGCGAGAAGATCGTCAAAGAGATCAAGCGCGCGACGCGCAAACAGTATTCGTCAGAAGAGAAGATCCGGATCGTGCTGGATGGCTTGCGTGGCGAAGACAGCATTGCTGAGTTGTGCCGTCGTGAGGGAATATCTCAAGGTATCTACTACAAATGGTCCAAGGACTTCATGGAAGCTGGCAAACGGCGGCTTGCTGGAGATACGGCGCGTGCGGCTACGACCGACGAAGTCAAGGACCTGCGCCGCGAAGCCCGAGACCTGAAGGAGGTCGTTGCCGAGCAAACACTGGAACTGCGTCTTCTCAAAAAAAGCATGACCGGCGGTGGGGGCGACCAAGAATGAGGTATGCTGCATCTGAGAAGTTGGAGATCATCCGGCTTGTTGAGGGGTCGCATTTGTCTGCTCGTCGAACATTGGCAAAGCTGGGCATCCCCCGCACCACATTTTACCGTTGGTATGATCGGTATCGGCAGCGCGGCGACGCTGGCCTTGTGGATCAAGCGCCTAAGCCCAGACATGTCTGGAACCGCATCCCCGACGAAGTCCGGCGCAAGGTCGTCAAGCTGGCGCTGCAGGAGACGGAGCTGTCGCCGCGCGAACTGGCAGTGACGTTCACGGATCGGGAGCGCTACTTCGTCTCGGAATCTTCAGTCTATCGGGCCCTGAAGGCTCACGATCTGATCACCAGCCCGGCCTTTATCGTGCTCAAGGCGGCAAACGAGTTCAAAGACAAGACCACTGCGATCAACCAGCTTTGGCAAACCGACTTCACCTATCTCAAAGTGCTTGGCTGGGGCTGGTTCTATCTCAGCACAATCCTGGACGACTACAGCCGCTACATCATCTCGTGGAAACTCTGCACGAACATGCGGGCAGAGGACGTGACGGACACCCTGGATTTGGCGCTACAAGCATCAGGGTGCGATCAGGTTCACGTCATCCACAAACCCCGCCTCCTCAGCGACAACGGGTCCAGTTACGTCTCTGGCGATCTGGCTGAATGGCTGCAGGACAAAGGCATGAAGCATTCTCGGGGCGCACCATATCATCCCCAGACACAGGGCAAGATCGAGAGGTGGCATCAAACCCTGAAGAACCGCATCCTATTGGAGAACTACTTCCTTCCGGGAGACCTCGAAACCCAGATCGAAGCCTTCGTCGATCACTACAATCACAAGCGCTACCACGAGAGCCTGAACAACGTCACACCCGCCGACGTCTACTTCGGGCGTGACAAAGCCATTCTAAGACAACGGGAAAGGATCAAACGAAAGACGCTCGAAGCGCGGCGCTTGCATCACAGACAGCGCGCCGCATAATAACATCAACCAGACGAGCCAAACTCTTTACTTGTTTAAGCAACTCTTGGTTCCCAAAACCCTGACGACGGACAATCTTGAAGATTTCGTTCGGCAAGCGATTGAGGACAAGAAATTCGGGAAGGCAGACTCAGGTCGACTATGGGAGTTCGAAGGTCCATTCGGAGATTTCGAAAACGTCACGGAACTGATGAAAAATGCTAACAAAGCACGATTTGCCATTGGTGCGGATGGTTTCGTTGAGCGCGTGGATTTTGTCATTGAACCTGAAGGGATCGAGCGGCTCGACGCTGATGCCGAGGACTTTGGGGCAGTGGAGTTTCGATTTTCCTTTTTTGGCTACGACGCCGAAATTCCCTTTCGGCACCCCGAACCCATGAGCGAAGTCAATGACGAAGGCCAAGTTATTATCACCAACCTAATAGTAGAAGAACTACCACTCGCTAAGGTTTGAATTTTTTTGGCACTGCACTGACTTATGTCGTCGATTGGCCATTAAGCACTGGTGCATTAATAATATGCTCAACGCAGTTGGTACTATTGTGGGGATAGCTATCGAACGTGGAAAATTTATTGTTTTTTTACAAATATTTCCAGTGATATAGTGGCGGAGAGACAGGGACCCGATCTCGAGCGACAGTCGCCAGTCTTAACTCATCACGTACTCAATTTGCAAAACAGCATCGATCTCTTGCTGCAGACTATGCGTTTTAGACTAATACTAGACTAAATCCATCGCGCCAATCGACTAACTTGCTGTTTTTATTGGCGCACCCGAGAGGATTCGAACCTCTGGCCTCTGCCTTCGGAGGGCAGCGCTCTATCCAGCTGAGCTACGGGTGCTCGATGCGCTCTATAGCTTGCTGAAATATCTCTGGCAATCGAGTAATCAGCGCGCTCCGATTGAAGGCCACATCGGAGCGCGCGAAGTAGACTACACTCTAGGCGCAGTCGATCCGGGAGGTGTTCCCGGTGTAGATGGCCGCGTTGTGCCTCCTGACGATGAACTGTCATCACGGTCACGATCACGGGTCGGCGGTGGTGGCGGGCAATCCCATACCACAGATCCGTCAGCCAAAGTGATCGGATCACAATCGTCTTCCGGAATACACTCCGGCGGACGCGGTGCAGTGCCGGGTATATAGACCCAGCCTTCTTCACATTCTCCGCCACCTAATTTGTCAAATGTCGGCTCTGGGCGAATGGATTCAGGTTGCTGAGCGCAGGCTGAAAGCACCGCCGTAATTCCGACCGCAGCCAAAAGTTGAATGAACTTCATTGGTAACTGTCCTCAAAGTTTCTGTTCGCACCCTTCCGATCATTCGGATTAAATGCGTATGCTTCGGACCATAGAAATCATGTGTATAGACATTAAGGCGAATAAGCGCCTAACCTTCCTGCAAATATGCAGGATGATTAAATGGACTGGGATAATCTAAAAGTTGCGCTGGCGGTTGTGCAGGCGGGATCACTTACAGGCGCGGCGCAGCGCTTGGGTATGGACCAAACGACCGCTGGACGCAGGCTGTCAGCATTAGAAACTCAATTGGGATCCAAACTATTCATCCGCTCGAAATCTGGTTTTCTTCCGACTGACCAAGGTCAGATTGTTTTGGCCGATGCGGAACGGATTGAAGCCAGACTAGAGCGTATGGGCGATATGCTTTCCAATTCTCAACACGGTCCCAGCGGGATCGTCCGGGTAATGGCAAATACATGGATGCTGCAACTGCTGGCGGACCAAGTTTTTCCCAACCTTCTCGAAAGTAGCCTTGGCCTTGAATTGCGTCTGTCCGGGCGACTTCCACCGACTCCACTTCATGGGGAGGCAACTGTATCGTTGTGGTTTGATGCAGCAGCAACTGGATCAGATATCGCAGTGCCATTTTGCCGCGTTCCCTATGCTTCTTACCAGTCAGCGAACTTCGATTGCACAAGCAATAATTGGGTTCAGTTCAAAGACGATGACGCCCATGGGCCCTCATTTTCCAGACAGGTTCGCAAACGACTGGCAAAAAATGCCCAGGTCCGGCTAACAGCAACGGATGCGACAATTCTTCTGGCAGCAACACGATCTGGCTTTGGGCGATGCGTGTTGCCTATGTGCCTGGCCAAGCGCGATGAAGGCCTAATTAGGGCGACGGGCGAAATGGACAGGATCGAGCGGGTTTTGCACATCCATATTAATCCTGCGACCGCTGATACAAAGCGCGTTCGCACAGTGATTAAAGGACTACGAAGTGGGATAGAGGAACTGCTAGATGCCGAACTGTTTGCCGCCAAGCATCCGTTGATCGACGTCTAATCAAAGAGCTCGTGACACAGTTCCAATGCCTCAACAAAAGTGTCGACTTCGGACTTGGTGTTGTAAAGTCCGAGACTGGCTCGGCAGGTGGCCGAAACGCCCAGATGATCCATCAATGGACCGGCACAATGGTGCCCGGCCCGCACTGCTACACCCCTCTTGTCCAGGACGGTGGAAATGTCGTGAGCATGTGCGGAACCGTTGAGTGTGAATGAGAATATTGCGCCCTTGTCTGCCGTGGTGCCTTGAACACTCATCCAGTTGAGACCCGAAAGCTTCTCGACGGCATAGTCACGTAACTCATTTTCGTGATTAGCCACATTTTCCATACCCAGCGCCATCAGATATTCCAATGCGGCTCCAAACCCGATCTGCTGCACAATACCCGGCGTGCCTGCTTCAAAACGCATCGGAGGATCTGCATAGGTCACGTGGTCCTTGTGGACTTCTCGTATCATGTCGCCACCGCCGAAAAACGGCCGCATCTCGTTCATACGTTCTTGGCGAATATAGATGGCGCCGGACCCCGACGGTCCATAAAGTTTGTGTCCGGTGATCGCATAGAAATCACACCCAATGTCCTGCACATCGACCGGCATGTGAACTGCGCCCTGCGAGCCATCGACTAAGACAGGAACACCTTTGGCATGGGCGCCTTCGGTGATCGACTTCACATCAACCCGGGTGCCCAAGACATTTGAGAGCTGTGTTATCGCAACAAGTTTGGTTTTTTCCGAAATTGCATCAACGACCTTCTGTGCATCCAAACCACCGGTTTCATCGATATCGACCCACTTAAGAACAACACCTTGGCGTTCGCGCAAAAAATGCCACGGCACTATGTTTGCGTGATGTTCCATGACCGAAAGCACGATTTCGTCTCCGGCACGAAGCCTTGGCATAGCCCAGGAGTAAGCAACCAAATTGATGCCCTCCGTCGTTCCGGAGTTCATGACAATTTCGTCTTCAGACGCGGCGTTCAAGAAGCGGGCAATCGTTCCGCGAACAGATTCATACTTTTCTGTCGCTAAATTGGATAAGTAGTGCAATCCGCGGTGCACATTAGCGTACTCTTGCGAATAAGCCTGCGTAACCGCGTCGATTACGACGCTGGGTTTTTGAGCAGACGCCCCGTTGTCAAAATATACCAGCGGCTTTCCATTAACTTGTCTATCCAGGATCGGAAAATCGCCACGGACCTTGTCCACATCAAACATCAGGCTGCACCTTCAACGCGAAGGCCCGCAAGAGAAGTCACCGTCATGAGAACAAGTAAAACAACGAACGACGCGAGCACAAAAACTCCCAACGCTTTCCAAAGAGAGGCAAACCCATGCAAAGCGGCTATAAAGTTCAGGTTCATCCAAAAAGCCACCAAGATCAGCAGAACCGAAAAAAGCCCCGCAAGGGATGGGAAAACAACAAAAATGACAAGCTCGATCATTTGGCCGGCAAAGATGATCGCCTGTAAGAATATGGTCAACAATAGAGTTTCTTGAAAACTCCCGCTTCCGCCCATGAGCTGGCCAATTTTCCAAATGGCAAAAACAGAAGCAGTTCCAGCTGCACCGGACATCAAGACAAATACAAACGGCGGCATGAGGGCCTGACCATCTTCGCTTGCTGGCGCCCCTCCTACGTGTATGAGCAAAACAGACGCTACAACCAACAGCCAGAACATTGGCCAAAGTGCCGACTGCGGCACGCCCACTGACATCATAGTTGTTGCAGCCTCTCTGGGCTGACGCAACGCCTGTCGCGCTAGTGATATGAATACGTTATACATCTCTATTGGGCCTCAACCCGGGTTTGACTGGCCATTTCTTTAAGTCCTAACCCCCAGAAAACAAGAAACGCTCCAAGTGCCAAGGCTCCAATGACACGAGTGCCTGTGGTCGCGCCCGAGAACCCAGACATCAATCCCGTCAACAGCCAAAGCGGCGCGGCAGCCAACAAAGCCCAGAACAAAGACATTCGAGACTCATAGGCGGACACCGAACTCCTAAGCAAACGCATTAGGAGAAACACTGAAAATGCAATTCCGTACATTGCAAGCGGCGCTATAACCAACCAGCCAAACAATGCGCCAGCCATTAGTGCCTCTAGGGTTGTCTCAACGTTTTGGAACGCCTCTCGAGACAGGCGCGGCCACTGAGCGACAAAGATGAGCGTGCAAGCAGCCATAAGCGTCGCAAGCGCCCGATCTTCACGTTCAACACTGCCTATCCGACGGCGCATTATCAGCCGCGGCGCGCGATACGTTCGCAAAACATCGAGGACTACACTCAATTCACCGCCCCATTACTCGCCACGATGACGAGATAGCCAACGCTCTAATCGATGCAAGATATCGTCTGCGAGAGCTTGATCTTCAATCTCGTCGATGGCTTCAGCCAAAAAAGCAAGGGTTAAAAGGTCTTGCGCATCCTGTCGGCTTATTCCCCGTGCGCGCAGATAAAATAAGGCAGTTTCGTCAATTGCGCCGCTTGTGGAACCATGGGAGCAGGCCACGTCATCGGCATAAATTTCCAATTCTGGCTTCGCCAAAAACTGCGCATCGTCATCCAACAACAACGCCTGGCTAATTTGATAGCCATCAGTCTTCTGAGCACCTTCCTCCACTAAGATTTTACCCTGAAATACGCCAACCGCACCGTTGCGAAGCACCTTCTTGAAAACTTGCCGACTTTCGCAATTCAACCCACGGTGTGTGATAAAAACAGTATCGTCGTGATGGAATTCACCATTAACCCCGTCACCTAAAGCTGCCCCTGCAACATGAGCAACGGCATCATCGCCAACGATGTCAATGACGCATTCATTCCGGGTGAGCTTCCCGTTCAGAGCCAGTGTAAAGGATTTGAAACACGCGTTACCGGCCACGCGAGCAAAGATGTGTGACGCGACCTGTCGGTTATGGGCGCGCCCTTGCGGCCGCACGTGGTGTAACGTAGCCCCTTCCATGATATCAAACTCAGTCACAATATTGCTTCGCGCGCCCGGAGTACCGGTTTCCAAAACCGTCAACGACGCCCCGTCTTCAACTCGAATACAGTGATGAATGATTGCATCAGACGTCTGCGAAGACTGACGGTAAGAAATGTGCAGCGGCTTAGGCGCTGTGCCTGTTGCACGGACAAGAACACCCTCTGTTGCAGACGTGGTGTTCAAAGCCGCAAAGGGCCGCTTAACCGGATTTTGTCCAGCCGCCTCTAACTCGCCATACAACGACTTTGCCCAGTGAATGTCTTTCTGGTCAGCAGCGGACAAGAGCGAAACTTCCACCCCCTCCAACTTGATGTCATCCGATGCGTCGGCATCAAAGACGCCATCAACGAAGACCAACCGCACCTTGTCGATATCACCAAAGATGGGTGTATCGGTTCTCAGCGGAGCGGACGAAGTTGGGTCAATTGCAGCCAAAAGATCAGGGCGTGTGTATTTCCAGTACTCATCGCGACGCGATGGCAATCCAATTTGCCGAACGCGTGCCAACGCAGATGTTCGTGCCTCGGCGGTGAACCCGCCCTTCGGCAACGACATCGACATCAGTCGCTCTTCGGTTTCTGAAAGTTCAGACGCAGGCAATGTCATTATGCCATCTCCGCGAGTATGTCCGCATAGCCGTTGTTTTCCACTTCAAGAGCCAGTTCCGGACCACCCGATTTCACCATTCGGCCATTGGCCATGATGTGAACGACGTCAGGTTGGATGTGGTCAAGAAGCCGCTGATAATGCGTAATAACCAAAAACGAACGGCCAGCATCACGAAGTGCATTAACTCCCTCGGAAACCAATTTCATAGCGTCAACATCAAGTCCCGAATCAGTCTCGTCTAGAATGCACATCTTTGGTTCCAGAACCGCCATCTGCAAAATCTCATTGCGCTTTTTTTCGCCACCTGAGAATCCAACGTTTACAGGCCGCTTCAGCATATCAGCATCAATTTTCAGCGACTTCGCCTTTTCGCGGATGAGCTTAAGGAACTCCGCCGCACTGATTTCGCTTTCATTGCGTGCTTTTCGCTGAGCGTTCAAGGCGGTGCGAAGGAACGTCATGTTGCCCACACCGGGAATTTCGACTGGGTACTGGAACGCCAGGAATAATCCTGCCGCAGCGCGTTCTTCGGGATCAAGGTCAAGTAGATCCTCGCCTTCCAAAGTTGCCGACCCGCCAGTCACTTCATACCCGTCGCGACCAGACAGCACGTAACTTAACGTCGATTTTCCTGAGCCATTGGGGCCCATAATGGCGTGCACCGCACCCGCTGGCACTTCCAAATCCACGCCCTTGAGGATTTGCTTATCTTCTTCCTCAAGTTTGACGTGCAGATCTTTGATATTAAGCATGAATTCCTCTCACACAGCAAAACAGGGCGACGCCACGACGGCGCGCCCTGCTAGTTTGTTTTTTGTTTTGTTTCTGGTTACGCGCGCGATTTTAGCGCAGCGGCAACATAGTCTTTTGAAAAGAAGTTCGCATAGGTTTCCGGAAACTTTTCGATCATCTGAATTTCGCCGAAGAGCATCGCACCAAACCCAATTGCAACCGCCAACTTGCGCATCATTCCTTTTAAACCGAACGTCCAGGTAAACATCAGCGCCAACAGGCCTGCGATCAAAAGATGGGCGTAGATAATGTAAGGTTGAATCGCCACCACAGGTATTTCGATTGGCATCAAACCGCCGTCTTGAAAGAAGTGAAACGCCGCCGCCTTGCCCGCAAAAACAGATAAGCCACCGATAATCACTGCGACAGGCACCAAAACCAGATTGGATCCTTCGCCGACCCGAACCTTTTTCTTCTTGTTCTTTAAGCGAACGGTGTTGGTCGACTTGCCCTTGCGCGCCGTCTTTTCGTCCCGTGGCCCAATGTGCACTTCGCCCATGGTATTCGGCGCATTCGTTCCGATGCGCTTTATGCGCTCTTCGAACGAGTTGCGCTGTGCTTGTCCAATTGACATGCTGAAAATCCCCTTCAATGCGTCGGGCTGTTTTTTTCAGCGCTTCGTGACGAAAGAAGGGCAAGGATTGGGAAAAAAGTGAGCGAATCCAGCGCTCCGACGCATCCAAACCGTCCCCGACACCCACGAATAACGAGGGGAATATCCGAAAAAATTGTTTATTTTCAGAACTATGCGGCATCTTAGTCCAAAACCACGGCGGTTCCGGACGCAGAAACCATCAGCATGTTGTTGATAACTTCGTAATCCAGATCGACTCCCACAACTGCGTTCCCGCCGACCGCGATGGCGCGTTCTTCCAATTCGCGCAGAGCAATATCTCGCGCCTTCCCCAACTCTTGCTCATAGGCTCCCGAACGCCCTCCGACGATATCGGTAATCTGGGCAAACAAATCGCGGAAAACGTTCGCACCAAGGATAGCTTCTCCGACAACTACTCCGCGGTAGTCCTTGATCGGGCGACCTTCGATTGACGGTGTCGTGCTGATAATCATTGATCCATCTCCCCGGGGCTTCCCTGCTTGGCCCTCCAGCGCCCAATCACCAATTGCGCAATAAGGCTTCCCATAAAACCACTCGCAAAACTCACGACGATGATTTGGTTCTGCGCCAGCATGTCAGTTGCGTAATCAATGAACACTGCGAAAGCCGAGCAGAAAGCACCGGTAAAAACCGCAGTTAGAAGAACCGAGCGCATCGAACTTACCCCACAGACCCTTCAAGCGAGATCGCCACAAGTTGTTGGGCTTCCATCGCAAATTCCATCGGCAAGGCTTGCAGCACTTCTTTGCAAAATCCATTCACAACTAGAGCAACGGCTTCTTCTTCGTCCATGCCGCGCTGGCGACAATAGAACAGCTGATCGTCATCAACTTTCGAAGTTGTCGCCTCGTGTTCTACCCGGCTAGAGTTATTTTTCACTTCAATATAAGGCACCGTGTGCGCCCCACATTTATCGCCGATCAGAAGAGAGTCACATTGCGTGTAATTACGCGAGTTTTTGGCGCGAGGGTGCATTGAAACCAGGCCACGATACGTGTTCTGAGCTCTGCCTGCAGATATCCCCTTGGACACAATCCGCGATTTGGAGTTCTTGCCCAGGTGAACCATTTTCGTTCCGGTATCTGCCTGCTGCATGTTGTTGGTAATGGCAATCGAGTAAAACTCGCCCTGACTTTCCTCACCACGCAGAATGCAAGATGGATACTTCCAGGTCACAGCCGAGCCTGTTTCAACCTGGGTCCACATCACTTTGGACCGATCACCACGGCAGTCAGCCCGTTTGGTCACGAAGTTATAAATGCCGCCCTTGCCGTTTTCGTCACCGGGATACCAGTTTTGAACCGTTGAATATTTAATCTCGGCGTCGTCCATAGCTACCAACTCCACAACAGCAGCGTGAAGCTGATGTGTGTCACGCTGAGGCGCAGTGCACCCTTCCAGATAAGAGACGTAAGCCTCTTTATCGCATATGATTAGAGTACGTTCGAACTGACCTGTATTCTCGGCATTGATACGGAAATACGTGCTTAGTTCCATTGGGCAGCGGGTCCCGGGCGGGACATAGACGAACGAACCATCAGTAAAGACGGCCGAATTCAGCGTGGCAAAGAAGTTGTCCGATTGAGGCACCACCGATCCGAGGTATTTTTTAACCAGATCGGGATGTTCGCGAATGGCTTCTGAAATCGAACAAAAGATAACGCCCGCTTTCTTGAGCTCTGCCTGGAATGTCGTGCCCACGCTGACAGAGTCGAAAACGGCGTCGACTGCGACTTTTCGGCCCTCGGAAGGCGCATCTTCTGCACCTTCGACGCCCGCCAAGATCATTTGTTCTTTCAAGGGGATGCCAAGTTTTGCGTAAGTCTCCAAAAGTTTCGGATCGACGTCGTCCAAGGATTTTGGCTTTTCGGCCATGCTCTTTGGTTTGGCGTAGTAGTATTGTTCCTGATAGTCGATTTTGGGATAGTTAATCATAGCCCAATCAGGCTCATCCATCTGAAGCCAACGACGGTATGCCTCTAGGCGCCAGTCGGTCATCCATTCTGGTTCGCCGTTTTTCTCCGATATTAAACGCACAATGTCTTCAGAAAGACCTTTCGGTGCGTATTCCATCTCGATGTCGGTTTCCCAGCCATACTTGTAGGTCCCCGATAGCGAACGCACAGCATCAACAGTTTCCTGATCGACGCCGTCTTTCACCTGAGTGATATCCAAAGCTGCCATTATCGGCTCTCCCATCACGCCGCCCGTTGGCGGAATTTTCGTTCCTGCGTCAGCCACGCATCTGCAAAGCGCAGCACATCTTCTTTAGTCGTCGTCGGCCCCAACGAGACCCGCAGCGCACTTTCGGCCGCTCTATCGTTCAATCCCATAGCCCGCAAAACACGCGGCGCTTTGACCTTTCCGGACGAACACGCCGACCCAGAAGATACCGCGATTCCAGCCAGGTCCATCTGCATGACTTGCGTTTCGCCCTTCCAACCCGGAGTTACAAAACACGAAGTGTTCGGAAGGCGCTCGAGGTCTTTCCCGACAAAAATAGTCTCTTTTGCGTCAGCTACCAGTGCATTTTCTAGAATATTTCTAAGTTTCTCGACTTCCGTCCAAATGCCACTCGACAGATCTCGCTCCGCCGCCTCACAAGCTGCACCAAACCCAGCAATGCCTGCAACATTCTCCGTGCCAGACCGGCGTCCCATTTCCTGGCCGCCACCTTTCTGTAAAGCATTGATATCCATGCCATCTCTGACGATCAAAGCACCAACGCCTTTGGGTCCACCCAGCTTGTGCGCCGACATGATTGCCAGATGAGCGCCAGACCAATGGAAACTCCAAGCAATTCGCCCCACGGCCTGCACGGCATCTAGCAACAACATGTCGCAGCGGACCTCACCAAATGGAAAACGCCCATCATTTGCCTGCGGTGAGTTGCTGATAACACCGGTCTCTGAGTTCGCGACGCCCATCGCCAGGGTGTGACCTGGGCCATCGTAATGATCGCTGGCACCGGTCAGATCAAAATGCGTCCAGAGACAATCGTGGGATGTCTCATCCACACATACCGCGCAATTCGGCGGCAAGTTCCGTAGCACATTGGCGGCTTCTGTTGCACCAGAAGTAAAGACTACTTCACTTGCCTTGCAGCCAACTAACGAGGCGACTTGCCCGCGGGCGCGCTCGATAATATTGCGTGCTGCGCGACCTTCTGCGTGCACAGAAGAAGGGTTTCCACTACCGTCCAGTGCAGCCTTCATTGCCTCGCGTGCTTCGGGGCATAGAGGAGAGGTCGCGTTCCAGTCCAGATAGGTGCGTTTCAAGATCGGGTATCCCCAACTTGGAAATCCACGCGATTTCCGGTGTGGAGTTCGAAGCGAACTTCAAAGACACCCTGAAGTACAAGGCAAATCGAAAACACGTCGTTTTCGCACGTGATGTTCGTGACGGGCATCAACTTTCGTCCACCAATTCGAACAGCGCCGGTACAGCGGGACATGGAGCTAGTTCATTTTCCACAATGTCACTCAAACGCGTTTGATGCAGGAAAACATAGACATGCGCGGACAGGCCTTCCCACAAGCGATTAGTCAACGATTGCGCCTTTGAACCAGACGAACCGCCAGATGCCCCTGCCCCCGTATGCAATGCGGAAACCGTTTCATCGACGGCTTCCAGTATGTCACTCACGCGCACATCTGCTGGTCGCTTCGCCAATCGATAGCCGCCACCCGGACCTCTGACCGATTCCACCAGTCCGGCGCGCCGCAGTTTGACGAACAATTGCTCAAGATAGGGCAGAGAAATGTCTTGCCGTCGGGAAATTTCGGCGAGCGACAACAGGGTTCCGTCCGGCACTGTTGCCAGATCGGCAAGCGCAACCATCGCATATCTACCCTTTGTGCTAAGTTTCATGCCGCCGAGACGTCCTAATATTGTTGACCTTTCCGACCGCGCAGCATACTTCACCCTTCGTCCGCGGTGGCGTGTCTGGTTCAATTTAGAACGCTTCTAAAGACCCCGACTAAATTCGTCAAGAATTGGGGCGCGGCAAGTTGAAGGAAGATGGCGACCTATGCCCGAAGTAATTTTTCCCGGACCCGAAGGCCGCCTTGAAGGGCGCTATCACCCGCAAAAGGCGAAGGACGCGCCAATCGCGATCATTCTTCATCCACACCCGCAATTCGGTGGAACGATGAACAATCGCGTCGTCTACAACCTGCATTATGCCTTTTTCAATATGGGGTTCACTGTTTTAAGGTTTAACTTCAGAGGTGTAGGGCGCAGCCAAGGTGAATATGACCAAGGCGTCGGCGAACTGAGCGATGCAGCTTCGGCGCTGGATTACCTACAGTCCATGAATCAGAACTCGAAGCATTGCTGGGTTGCGGGATTCTCTTTTGGGGCCTGGATTGGCATGCAATTGCTGATGCGTCGCCCTGAAATCACCGGCTTCATTAGTGTATCGCCTCCGGCCAACATGTATGATTTCTCTTTCCTGGCACCATGCCCGTCGTCGGGTCTGATCATTAATGGAACCGCAGACCGTGTTGCACCGCCTCGCGACACCCATACGCTGGTAGAAAAGCTTCACGAACAAAAGGGCATTACAATCACCCATACAGAGATGGAGGGTGCTGGTCACTTCTTCGAGGACCCTCATATGGAGGGGATGATTGGGCACGTAACCAACTATGTTGAGCGTCGCCTGACAGAAAACACTCGTTAGAGTATTAGTCTAACCGACCATCGACAGACATTAGATTCAATCATTCGCCCGGCACGCCGGGCGTTTGGATATTAGGAGCCAATTTTTTTGGTATACTTTGGCATACCGACTTTTCATTACCGACGACATGGCGTATTGGGCGACCAAACAATTCCACCCGCAACGGAGACACCGCCGATGTCAAAGATCAAAGTCGAAAACCCGATCGTCGAAATGGACGGCGATGAAATGACCCGCATCATCTGGCAGCTCATCAAAGACAAGTTGATCTTGCCGTATCTGGACGTTGACTTACTGTACTACGATCTGGGCATCGAAGAACGCGATCGCACAGATGACCAGATCACTATCGATGCTGCCGAAAAAACCAAAGAAGTCGGTGTTGCAGTCAAATGCGCTACGATCACACCGGACGAAGCGCGGGTTGAAGAATTTGGCCTAAAAAAGATGTGGCGCTCGCCCAACGGAACCATTCGCAACATTCTGGGTGGCGTTATTTTCCGTCAGCCGATCATTTGTCAAAACGTTCCTCGGCTTGTCCCTGGCTGGACCCAGCCGATTGTCGTTGGTCGCCACGCCTTTGGTGATCAGTATCGCGCAACCGACTTTCTGTTTCCAAGTGCTGGCAAGCTGACCATGAAATTCGTCGGCGAAGATGGCAAAGAAATTGAGCATGAAATATTCGATGCGCCGTCATCCGGTATTGCCATGGGCATGTATAACCTTGACGCATCTATTTACGACTTTGCACGGGCTTCGCTCAACTATGGCCTCAACCTTGGGTGGCCTGTTTACCTTTCGACGAAGAACACAATCCTGAAAGCCTATGACGGTCGATTCAAAGACATCTTCGAGAAAGTTTATGAAGAAGAGTTTAAAGAGCAGTTCGAAGCTAAGAAGATCTGGTATGAGCACCGGTTGATCGACGATATGGTCGCAGCTTCATTGAAGTGGTCCGGCGGATACGTCTGGGCCTGTAAAAACTACGATGGTGATGTTCAGTCCGACACAGTTGCGCAGGGCTTTGGCTCTTTGGGCATGATGACATCGCAGCTGATGACGCCTGACGGCAAAATCGTAGAAGCCGAAGCAGCACACGGCACTGTGACGCGGCACTATCGCCAGCACCAGAAGGGTGAGCAGACATCCACCAACTCGATTGCGTCGATTTATGCTTGGACAGGAGGACTGAAGCACCGTGCCAAGCTTGACGGCAACGAGGCCCTGAAAAGCTTCGCCGAAACGTTGGAGAAAGTCATCGTCGATACCGTTGAAAGTGGTCACATGACCAAAGACCTAGCGTTACTGGTTGGCCCGGACCAGAAATGGCTGACGACCACAGGATTTCTTGAGAAGATTGACGAAAACCTGCAAAAGGCGCTGTCGTAAAATAGAAGGGCCGGCTTCCAAGCCGGCCTTTTGCATTGTTGGATAGCCAAACTTTTCAATGCCTTCATTCTTCGTCGGCTGAAAAACCCGCGACTCCAAGGAATTGATACCCGCCGCTTAATCCTGGCCCTAAAACAGTCTCATCAAAACCGACAACGCCGGAGATCTCGTGGCCATCTACACCGTAGAAGGTGCCTCCGACGGACGTAGCAGAGGAGCAAGTGTATCCAGCGCTGCAGGTCATGTCGGGACCACCAACAAATCCACTGCCCACGATGTCCGCTCCTACGAATATCAATTCGTAGGGAATAACACCGGCCAACACATCGAGTTCACCGGCCAACCGTGCTGAAATGGTTGACGTGCCAAAATCGGCTTGAAGCTGTATAGCACCGGTGGTTTCAACCTCGCTTTCAGTTACTGCCCCATCAAGATCAAGCATCTGCCCGTATCCGAAGTAGCTTCCGGCGTAATTTACTGTGTCCGAGCGTGCATCTATCTGGGTAGGGTCAGTTTCAAACCCGAAGGCGTAGACACCTTCCATGTCGATGGAATTTGCAACTGCCGGGCCATATCCCTCGTAAGCGTATATGCCGCCAGTACCAGACTGGGTCAGCGCATAGTTGAGGTAGGACCAAACCGATTGCCCACTGTCCAGTGTTCCAACACCACCGGTAAATGCGACCGGTGTGCCATCAATTGTCAGGATCACGTCCCTGCTGGACCGGTCGAGAAATCCGACCGGTATGGTCGCTGTTTCGTCTGTTATGACGATTTCGGTTGTTCCGGCGGTTTCATCATGAACGAAACGCGCCAATTTTACCGTAATGGACTCGCCCTCAACGTCTGCAAGCAATTGCGTTCCATCCGCAAACGCGAGACCAGAATAAGACACATCGGCATCGGTTCCGCCAAGAAAGCTTGGATCACCAACATGTCCTGGCAATGGACCTACACCGCATCCCGCCAAGGATGCCGCCAATAAACTGCTTAAGATCAAACGCTTGGCCATTACACACCCAAAGGACAACAACCGAGTTCACACGGTTGAGTTCCTTCTAGCGGTTCAATTTGATGAAAATTCGATGAAAATAAGGCCAAGAGCACTTAAACTGTGAGCTACTCTTTTGGCGCCAATCGCACGATATCGCCGCTTGAGTCCGGTGCAAGTTCTTCAAAGTCGAAATTGTCCAGTCTCTGCGCTCGTCGCCCGGCTTTGTCGGCGCTGATCTTTATGTCCGCTATATCCTTGGCAGCCTGACCAAAATGGCGGTCAAGATTCTCGACGCGTGCCGTCAGGCGGTCCACATCTCCGTTCAACAATCCAAGTTCTTTTCGAATGGCACCGGCCTGTTCACGCATTCTCGCGTCCTTCAAGATGGCGCGCATCGTGTTCAGAGTTGCCATGCAAGTGGTCGGAGACACAATCCACACTCGCGCCGCAAAGCCTTCGCGAACAAGGTCAGGGAAGTTGGCATGAAGCTCGGCATAAACAGCCTCGGACGGCAAGAACATTAAAGCGCCGTCGGCAGTTTCGCCGTCTAGAATATACTTTTCGGATATGGCCTTGATGTGGGCTTTGACCGCAGTTTTCATCGCCCTGCCCGCCTCGACTGTCTCGCGATCGGTTTCGGCGTTTCTAAGCTGTTCGTAAGCTTCCAACGGAAATTTTGAATCGATGACGATTGGCCCCGGTGGATTCGGCAAGTGGATCAGGCAATCAGCGCGTTTGCCGTTCGACAGCGTTGCCTGCAATGAATAACTGTCCGATGGAAGGGCTTTGGTGACGATGTCGTTCAATTGGATTTCTCCGAACGCGCCACGTGTCTGTTTGTTTGAAAGTATGTCCTGCAACGTCAGCACGTCGCCGGAGAGCTTTTCGATATTGGCCTGGGCTTTGTCGATGGTTTGCAGGCGCTGCTGTAATTCGCCCAATGACCGCGCCGTCCGCGTTGCCGACCCCTGAAGATTGTCGTTCATCTTGGTCGAAACTTCGGACAGCCGTTGCTCCATCAGCTTCAACATATTGGCCTGGCTGGCAGCCTGGGCTTCGCTGACATGAGTAAGGCCACCGGCCAACTGATGTTGACCATCCGACAGGCTTTGGACCCGTTGGGATAGCGTCGCCATATCCTGGGACAATGGGCGCATCATCTCCGTTGATTGCCCGGCGCGGCGAACAGACATGAAAAGCAGAACCAAAACCAGCAACAACAACGCACCGCCAAAACCGATCAGCAAAACAATCGGATCAGTGAATGCGTAAGACGTTTCGCCTATCTGGATCATCGTCTTCCGAACAGCCGCTCGATGTCGGCGAGTTTGAGTTCAACGTAGGTTGGTCGGCCGTGATTGCACTGACCCGAATGAGGTGTTTCCTCCATCTCGCGCAGGAGCGCGTTCATTTCTTCGGCGCGCATCTGGCGACCTGAGCGCACCGAGCCATGGCAGGCAACGCGGCTGAGGATCGCGTCGATACGAGACTGAACGGCTGAGCTGTCACCCAGGTCCTTAAGCTCGTCAAGGATGTCTTTTAAAAGCGCCGTGGCATCGACAGTGCCAAGAATTGCAGGGGTTTCGCGCACGGCGACCACGCCCTGCCCGAATGGCTCGATAGTCAATCCAAAGTTCGCCAGTTCGTCGGCAAATTCCAGCAACAGCGCCGCTTCTGCCCCAAACTCGACGATTTCGGGCACTAAAAGCGCCTGTGCTGCCACGCCATTGGCGGCCATTTGCCGTTTGAGTTTTTCATATACCAGGCGCTCATGCGCAGCGTGTTGATCGACAATTACGATGCCGCTTTTTGTTTGAGCAATTACATAGTTCTCGTGGACTTGCGCGCGCGCCGCGCCCAGTGGAAAATCAGCTGTCGGCGTCTCGTCTGGTGTGGGTTCAATGCGAGCCGATGCGGCAGCGAACGAAGCGCCGGTTTCCGAAAATCCGGACTGTTGATCTTCAACAGGTTTTCCTGGCGTGGAGTAAGCTGGCCTGCGGTCGATTTGATAGACGCGCGCTTCTGATTGTGGCGCTGAAAATGCCCCCAGTGTCTCGCCAGCGACAGTAGTCGAGGCGCGGTGCCCCGCGTCGGCCAAAGCATGGCGCAGACCCGACACGATCAAGCCACGCGCTATGCCGGGATCGCGAAATCGAACCTCGGCTTTGGCGGGATGAACATTGACGTCCACCAGTTCTGGGGCGCAATCGATGAACAGAACTGCCGCCGGATGCCGGTCACGGCTAAGAAAATCTCTATAAGCCCCCCGCAAAGCCCCAATCAGCAGTTTGTCCCGCACCGGGCGGCCATTGACGTAAAGAAATTGCTGGACGGCGGAACCGCGCGAATAAGTCGGCAAAGCAGCAAAGCCGGTCAGGTGCAAACCCTCGCGCTCGGCATCAATTGCCAGCGAGTTTTCGGCAAAGTCACGCCCTAAGACTGCACGCAAACGGCGCGACAGAGCCTGCAGAGGTTCGCCGGACTCTGCATCGACGGCGAACAAAGTGCGCGGCTTGTCAGTTGCGTCAACCAGCGTGAATTTCAGATAAGGCTCCGCCATAGCAAGACGTTTGATCACGTCTGTGACTGCCTGCATTTCTGCGCGTTCCGTGCGCAGAAACTTTAATCTGGCCGGAGTTGCAAAAAACAGATCGCGCAATTCAACCACGGTGCCGTCGTTACCAGCAGCTGGTCGCGCCGAACTTTGATTGCCACCTGAGACTTTAATCTCGGCAGCTGCGTCCCCGGCGATCCGCGAAGTTATGGTCAAACGCCCGATCGCACCGAGGGATGGCAGTGCCTCGCCCCTGAACCCGAAAGACTTGATGTTCAGAAGATCCGAACCGTCTATTTTTGATGTGGCATGGCGTGACAAGGCAAGGGGAAGATCGTCGGCGGGAATACCACAACCATCATCTTCGACCCGGATCAGCCGTTTACCGCCTTCAGCAATTGTGATCGAAATTCTATGCGCCCCGGCGTCAATGGCATTCTCAACAAGTTCTTTGACGGCCGAGGCCGGACGTTCGACCACCTCACCCGCCGCAATTCGATTGATAGCTCCTTCGTCCAATTGACGAATTTTCGGCCTGGATTGGCTCATATTGGGGGCGGCAGCGGTCATGCCTCAACAGATAGCAGTTCGCCGACACCTCGTCCACGCCAGACGCACGGCCTGTGGACCAATATTTTCCCAGCCATTTCCAACACCGAGCAGCCCTGATACGTGCCGGGGATAAGAATGGAGCCACCCTTGGCAAACATGCGCGCAATCATCTTGATGACGACGGCAATGGCGTTTTTCGCCTTTTCAGACGCATTCATCAAAGAAGTCACACTGACTATCAGCGTGCCGCAATGTATGGCGCTGATTTCGATTGGAAATCTTTTGATCTTTGCGCCGCAAGTCTGGATGCACGGTGAGCGGATCTTTTCGCGCAATGTCTTTAACACAGCGGTAATCGCACGAACTATAGGCGAGGTTCTGGGCTCGATCGGTGTGGTCATGTCGTTGGCAACCATCCCGCTGGCAACGGCGTCGGCTCTGTTTCAGGCCCAGCCCCTAGCAGTGACACTTGCCGCAGCTCTTGTCCTGAAGGAAACCGTTGGTTGGCGCCGCTGGAGTGCAGTTGCTATCGGGTTTGGTGGTGTGATGGTGATTTTGCGGCCAGGTGTCGGGGAGGTTGATCCAAACCTTCTATGGTCAATTTTGGCCATCATAGGATTAACCATGAGAGATATCGGATCGCGCGTTCTTCCCGCCGGGCTTTCGAGCCCATTTGCCCTGACATGGGCCGTGATTGCCCTTTTGGTCGTGACTACGGCAATGGTCGTTTTTGGTGATGGGTGGACACCGATGGATACGAAATCGATATTCTTGGTCCTAGGCGCGACGATCACTGTGACAATAGCGTTTATTGCCGTAACGCTGGCAATGAGAACGGGTGAAGTCTCGGCAATTGCGCCGTTTCGATACACACGCATGATATTTGCCCTTACCATAGCCTATTTCGTTTTTGCAGAAGTTCCAGACGTTTTCACGTGGGTCGGCACATTCATTATTATCGGGTCGGGCATCTATGCATTCTGGCGCGAACGCCACTTACAATTGGCAAGGCAGAACCCTTAAGCCTTGTAGACACAGTCCTTTTTTCGCGGGACTGTTAGCGGTCACAGATGTCGCGTTTCCATCTGGAAATGAGACTGCTATAGAACGCGCAAATTAACACTCAGCCACAGGTCTGACATGAGCACCATCATTGATATTCACGCCCGCGAAATTCTGGATAGCCGAGGCAATCCGACCGTTGAGGTCGACGTTATGCTGGAAGACGGCAACATGGGCCGCGCGGCGGTTCCATCAGGTGCGTCCACCGGCGCGCATGAGGCCGTTGAGATGCGCGATGGCGATAAGGCGCGCTATATGGGCAAGGGTGTTCTGGACGCCGTGGCAGCCGTAAACGGCGAGATTGCAGATGCTCTGGTTGGTTTCGACGCGACCGAACAGCAGGCGATTGACGGCGCGATGATCGAGTTGGATGGCACTGCCAACAAGGGTCGGTTGGGAGCGAATGCGATCCTTGGCGCTTCACTGGCAACGGCGAAGGCAGCGGCAGATTTCACCGCTCAGCCGCTTTATCGATATGTCGGCGGCACTTCGGCGCGGGTTCTGCCGGTGCCAATGATGAATATCATCAACGGTGGCGAACATGCCGATAACCCGATTGATATTCAGGAGTTCATGATCATGCCGGTCAGTGCTTCGAATATTCGCGAGGCTGTTCGTATGGGCTCGGAGATTTTCCATACGCTGAAGAAAGAGCTTTCAGCGGCCGGTCTTTCGACCGGAATTGGCGACGAAGGCGGCTTTGCGCCGAACCTGTCTTCGACCCGTGATGCCTTGGACTTTATCCTGAAAGCCGTTGAAAAGGCTGGATATACACCGGGCGATGATATCATGCTGGCGTTGGATTGTGCGGCCACGGAATACTACAAGAACGGAAAGTATGAGTTCTCAGGCGAAGGCAAATCACTGTCTTCAGACGAGAACGTGGCCTATTTGCAGGCGCTGGTTGCTGATTATCCCATCCTGTCGATTGAGGATGGGTGTGACGAGGACGATTGGGACGGCTGGAAAGCGTTGACGGAAGCTTTGGGTGACAAAGTGCAGTTGGTCGGGGACGATTTGTTTGTGACCAATCCTGAGCGTCTGTCGCGCGGGATCGCAGAAGGTGCGGCAAACTCTTTGCTGGTGAAGGTGAACCAGATCGGGACATTGTCCGAAACGCTGATGGCAGTCGATATGGCACACCGCGCGCGGTTTACATCAGTGATGTCGCACCGTTCAGGTGAGACCGAGGATGCCACGATTGCGGACCTTGCGGTTGCTACCAACTGCGGTCAGATCAAGACTGGATCGCTGGCGCGGTCGGATCGGTTGGCGAAATACAATCAGTTGATCCGCATCGAAGAATTACTTGATGAAACAGCAATTTACTCGGGGAAATCAATCTTGCGCTAAGTCCGTTTTCGCGCCTTTTCGCATTTATGGTAGCCTTCGGGCATCAAAATGGAGGGGCGAGATGATTGTTCGTATCTTTCGTGTTGTTGTTTTTGACGACAAGATTGATCAGTTTCGTGACTTTTTCCTTAACACTGCGGTCCCATTGATGAATGGGACCGACGGCATCGAGACAATTCACTTTGGATTGCCGCGACCGGAAAAGCCGAATGAGTTCTCGATTTTCATGATCTGGCGGGATCTGGAGGCCCTGAAGGCTTTTGTCGGCGATGATTGGCAGGTACCGCATATTCATGAGGATGAGGCAGGGATCGTTAAGGAACGTTATTTGCACCACTATGATCTTGTTGCCTGAAGGGCGGCGCGGCGTCTTGGATTGAGAGATGAACGCCGCGCCTTTTCCGGACTTGCGGGCCGGAAATTCTAGAGCCAGATCCGGGTGTTGTAGAGATCGCGGCGTGTTTTGTTCCGTGCTGTGTTGCGCGGTTCCAGAGTGATTAGATTTGCGTTTGCATCGTGGTGAATACGACGCCTTACCGTCGTGGTTTCGGGCTTTGAGCGGAAAATGCGTTTGGCGAAATTTGTCATGGTCTTGGGTCCGATGTGCTTGCGTTGGTTGGCGACTTGATGACATCAATCTGAAGATACCCAGCCGGTCGCGATATCGGGCAGATGTCCCGGTTTTCGATTTTATGTTGGAAATTCAGTGGGACAGATGTCCCGAAGGGGGGAAATTGCGGCCCGTTCGGTATGCCAGAGCAGAAGATGGACTATCGCTGGCGTGGACCCGTTCCGGTCAAGGGATGCCGTTGGTCAAGGCCGCGACTTGGCTAACCCATTTGGAATACGATGCCGAAAGCCCGATCTGGTCGCATTGGGTGGATTTCCTGGAAAGCCGCTTTGACTATCTGCGTTATGACGAACGCGGATGCGGCATGTCAGATAAGGAACAGGGCGAACTGAGCATCGACAACTGGGTCAGCGATCTGCGCCGAGTTGTGGAAGCTGCGGATATGCCGAAACCTTTTGTTTTGCTCGCAATGTCGCAGGGAACCGGTGCAGCAGTGGAATACGCATTGAGGTATCCCGAGGACGTCTCTCATCTGGTGATTTGGGGCGGCTATGCGCGTGGCGTCTATAGGCGAGCCGAGCCTGCGCAGGCTGAGATATATGCCGCCGTTATCGAAGCGTTCCGGGTCGGGGCGCATTTACCCAACCCGGCCTTTCGGGAGCTGTTTACAAAGCGGTTCATTCCGAATGGGACGCCGGAAGAAATCAACTGGTTCAACGACTTGGTTCAACGCTCGACCCCGCCGGATGTGGGTGCGCGCCTGTTGCAAGCGCGGGCGGAAATGGATGTGTCTGCCTCGTTGGAGAAAGTGACCGTTCCTACCCTGATTGTTCACGGCGAGGATGAGTTGATTGCGCCGTTTTCGGAAGGGAAATTTCTGGCACGCAACATCCCGGGCGCCGAGATGGTGGCTGTGCCAAGTGCGAACCATATCTTGCAGGCATCCGAGCCGGGATGGGGCATATTTCGCGAGGAATTACTGCGGTTTACGGGTATCTCTTCAGGCCTGACTGTGGCTGGTTTGACCGACCGTGAGCAGGCCATTCTGGACGAGATATGCGCCGCCAAAAGCAACAAGGCGATTGCTCGTGACCTGGGGGTCAGCGAGAAAACGGTGCGCAATCATGCGACACATATCTACGCCAAGCTGGGGGTGGCGACGCGACAGGAGGCGATCCTGAAAATCAAAGGCGTATAGTTCTGGGCTACCAATCTTCGATTCTTGGCAGAAACATCAACTAGAAGCAGTCAAAAAAATCTGCGTGCTCGTCGATTGCTGATTTGGCCTCTTCAGGCAGATGGTCATCTTCACAAACCGGCACCATTGGAATGTCCGGCATGCCGACATCTTCAGGAATTTGTGAGGCCGGCTGTATGTCCAGAACTGGCAATTCAACATCTTCTGGCACCGCTTCGTTTGCCACTGGAACTGCCTGCGGAGGCATGCCTTTAAAGGGGTTCATCTTTTTACCTGTTGCTTGTTGTTTTCGGGAGTATGAACGGTGGCTGGCTCAAGATGTAGAGATGACTAAAACTTTGAAGCTATGTGATTCTTTTGGGTCACACCGGGCTTTCTTGTGGGTGCGAACTCTGCGAAAATCAATGTCATGAACGCTGAAGATATCATTACGCGGCTGGGTCTTGAGCCGCATCCTGAGGGTGGCTGGTATCGTCAGACATGGGTTGCGGACGATGGGCCGCGGGCTTCGGGGACTTGTATCTACTTTTTGCTGAAAGCGAGCGAACGCAGCCACTGGCATCGCGTGGATGCTGTTGAAATTTGGCACTTTTATGCGGGTGCACCATTGGTTTTGCGAATGGCCGAGGACCAGAACGGGCGGGTGGAAAAGCACGCGTTGGGACCGAATTTGACGACTGGAGAAACGCCGCAGGTGATCGTTCCGAAAGGCTGGTGGCAGTCGGCGAAGAGCACGGGCGATTGGACATTGGTGGGGTGCACAGTCAGTCCGGGCTTTCAGTTTGAGGGGTTTGAACTGGCGGCACCGGGGTTCGATATTCCGTCGTGAATGGCCCGAAATCTGCTTTCGGTATTGCGTCGGTATCACGTCGGTGCCTGCGAGCGGTGGTGTTAGGTTTCGTTAACCTTTCGGAAACGGATTTCGACGCGAAATCCGGGGAGCGGGCTGGCGCCCGCGTGCCTTCGGCGAGGATATTTTTGGGCCAATAATGGGGGCTGCCGCTGGGCAAAGATCTTTGACGTTAGGACATTGCCTTGGTCAGCATTCCTGGCAGAGAGTGTTGACCGCCCCCGACGGGTGCTGGCACACGCGTGGTGTTGGGGGCGCTGGTCGGCAAGCCGCGCATAACGCGCACGGCGAGATAGGCGAAGGCCTGGGCTTCGAGCATGTCGCCATTCAGTCCAACCTCTTCCACCGGGATCACCGGACATGGTGCAAGTGCTGCGATCATTTGCATCATACCGGGGTTGTGTCGTCCGCCCCCTGTGACCAGCAGTTTTTCCGGGCGTGTAGGGCAGTGTTCCAACCCGCGCGCGATGGCCGCAGCGGTTCCGGCAGCAAGTGTGGCAACGGCGTCAGCGTCGGACAGTTCAGCGACGGCCTGGGCCCATAGGGCGAAGTCTTCGCGGTCAAGCGACTTGGGGGGGATGCGCAGGAAGTAGGGTTCGCCCTTCAGCATCGTGTCCAAGACATCGGCGTCGACGACACCGGTCTCTGCAAGTGCGCCGTCGCGGTCCATGGTTTCGCCGCGTCGCACCTGCATCTGGTCGTCGATCTTGGCATTGCCGGGGCCGGTGTCGAAAGCCAGACATGCGCCGTCCTGTTCCGGGGTGTCGAAGTTGGGATCAACCCAGGTTAGATTGGCGACACCGCCGATGTTGAGAAAGACCCGGGGACCAGTGGCCCCGATCATCTGGGCGAGGGCGAAGTGGTAGAAGGGAGCCAGTGGAGCGCCCTGCCCGCCCAAAGCCACATCGTTGCTGCGAAAATCCCAGACCACGGGTTTGTCCAGAACCTCGGCCAGAAGGGCACCGTTGCCGGCCTGAACCGTTAGGCCATCCTCGGGTCGATGAAACAGGGTCTGGCCGTGAAAGCCGATCAACGCCGCACCGTCGAAGCCCGCCAGCAATTCGGCGTGGGCGTTTTCGACAACCTCGGCAGCGGCAGCGACTTCCGGTCCCTCGGCTTGGCCAAGTGCGGCACGGATCACTGCGCGCTCGGCATCGGTGTAGGCGCGGTAGGCGGTTTCGCCGAATTCGTGCACCTTGACGCCATCAGTCAGGATCATCGCCGCATCGACGCCATCCAGCGAGGTGCCTGACATCGCGCCCAGCGCCCAGATTGGCCCGTTATCTGACATGGCTTTTCCTCTGCCCCCGAGCGGATTATAGAGAGCAGCGCAATTCGCGGCCCCTTTGGCCCCAAGCATAGACGAGACCACATGACCTATCACCCGAAATCCGACTTTCTGGCGACGATTATCGAGCGCGGCTTTCTGGCCGACTGCACCAACTTGCAAGAGTTGGACGAGGCTTTCGCGGGTGGAACGGTGACCGGGTATATCGGGTTTGATTTGACAGCGACCAGTCTGCACATCGGTAACCTTGTGCAGATCATGCTGCTGAGATGGATGCAGAAGACCGGGCACCGGCCCATCACACTGATGGGCGGCGGGACGACAAAGGTCGGGGATCCGTCCGGCAAAGACGAGATGCGCAAGATCATTTCGGTTGATCAGATCAATGCAAACGCCGACGGCATCCGAAGCGTGTTTTCGCGCTATATTTCTTATGGCGACGGGCCGACTGACTCGCCGCTTGTGAACAATGCCGAGTGGCTGGACAAGTTGGGTTACATCGACTTTCTGCGCGACATCGGCAAGCACTTTACGATCAATCGATTGCTGGCGTTTGAAAGCGTGAAGTCGCGGTTGGACCGGGAACAGGCGCTGAGCTTTATTGAGTTCAATTACATGCTGTTACAAGCCTATGACTTTTTGGAACTGCACCGCCGTTATGGCTGTGTGTTGCAGATGGGTGGTTCGGATCAATGGGGCAATATCGTTTCGGGTGCCGATCTGATCCGACGGGTTGAGGGTGCGGATGTCTTTGGGCTGACAACGCCACTGGTGACGCGTGCGGACGGCAAAAAGATGGGCAAATCAGCGGATGGCGCGGTTTGGCTGAACGAAGACATGATGTCGGGCTATGAGTTCTGGCAATGGTGGCGCAATGTGGCGGATGCCGATGTTGGCAAGTTTTTGAAAATGTTCACCGAGATGCCGATTGAGGAATGTGATCGCCTGGGCGCGCTTGGCGGGTCTGAGATCAATGACGCCAAGATCATTCTGGCCAATCAGGTGACCGGGCTATGCCGTGGGCCAGATGTTGCAGAGTCAGCCGAGGCGACTGCGCGTGAAGTCTTTGAGAAGGGTGGTGTTGGGGATGATTTGCCGACACTGGCTTTGACGGGCGCAGATCTGGGTGACGGCATTTCGGTGGTGCAACTGATTGTGCGGGCCGGTTTGGCGAAGTCGGGCAAAGAGGCGAAACGCCTGATCGCTGAGAATGGGGCCAAGTTGGATGACCAGCCATTGACCGACGCCGGTCTGATGTTGGATGCGGCGGCTTTGGCGTCTCCGATCAAACTGTCAGCCGGCAAGAAGCGGCACGCATTGGTGACACTGGCGGACTAGCGATGGACGGCGCTGTAGATATCCGGTTGATGCGTCCAGACGAAGTTGAGGCGGCCGAAGCGGTGCTGACAATTGCGTTCCGTCGATATTTGCTGCTGATCATGAAAACGCCGGAAGTTGAAGAGAATCCCTATGACTATCTGCCGGAAGCGGTGGCGGATGAGCGTTCCTGGGTCGCTGTATTGGGCGGTAAGATTGCCGGTGCAGCGCAGGTTGACCGGGCCGGCGAAACGGCTTGGAAGATTGATTTGGTCGGAGTTTTGCCAGAGTTCTCCGGACGCGGATATGGCGCGGAATTGATGGCTCGTATTGAGGTTGATGCCAGGAAACGGGGCGTAGCGACGCTGTCGCTGCACACAGCCGAGAAGGCAACGGGTTTGGTGCGCATGTATGAAAGTCTGGGGTTTCAAACCGTGCACAAGGGGCCACCGCCACACGGGTTAGACAGCAATATTCGCTGTTACATGGAGAAGACGCTGTCGTGATGCGGCCCACCGATGGGCGGGCCGCGATCGATGTTAGCTGCCGCTGAGCATCCAGTCGCCATCGGGGAAGAAGGCGTGGAATGCGAAGGCGAACATGACGTCGTGGGGCAAGTCGGCGCCCGCGCCATCTTTGACACGCACGGTGCCAACGCTGCGGCCTTCGGCCATATTGCTGCTATCCAGTGCTGAGGCCTGACCGTCAGTCCAGCTGAGAGTAATGCCGGCCTCGGTGATCTGGCCTTCTTCGCGGAGGCGCTCGTAGGTCTAGGCTTTTTCACCGACGCGCACGACGCGCATCAGTGCCGGGATATCGTGTGGCGGAAGTTCACCGCTGTAGAGGAAAGGTCGGGACGAGCTGTCGTAACCGGCGTAGGGGTTGCGACCATACTGTCGACGCCAACCGGGTTCATCCATCACAAGACCGTCCGGATTGCGTTCGATGAATTCGCTCCAGCTTTCCATCCACGTCGGCATTTGGGTCAGCTCAACGCCGGTCAGTTCGCCGACAATGCCAGTGCCAACTGCTTGTTGCCACCAGCTTTCGGTCTGGCGGTCATACATGACCATGTCGGAATTTCTGAGCTTACCAGAAACACCGAAACTCAGGACCTTATCATCGACGCGCCGATCAAACGTGATGCCCGAATTGCACAAGGGGCAGAAGGTGACGGCAATGGGCACGCCATTGACCGTGTCGTTAACAATCTCGTGCCAGGTCAAATAGCGGATTGGATAAGCGCGCGGCTCGGCCCCGTCGATCTCGACTGTGATCACGGGTTCGCGTTCGCCAATCCGGGTTTCATCGGCTGCGTTGATGAAGCTGACCTCATCAAGGGCCGGAATGCCATCTTTGGGGGGGCCGCCGGACATGATCTCGCGCCAGTCGTCGATGGTTGTAATATCAAAATCAGTGTCCGGCCATTCACTTTGCCAGCGTGATGGTTCGGCACTTGCGGTCGTGAGGGCTGCGCTGGTGGCAAAAGCCGCAACGAAAGCGAGGGTCTTGAGGCGCATCATGTATCCTCCTGCACATCATTTAGGAACAATGTGGCAGGTCGAAACGTCCCGGCATACCCCACCTCACGCGGGGTTGATCAGACGTTTTAGGATCGTCAGACGGGCGCTGAGACGTAAGAGGGTTTAATTGAGCAATAGAGCGAGGGGCGCTGCCCCTCACACTCCCCGGGATATTTCCGGGCCAATAATAACATGTTTTTGTGAGCGTCTGGTCAGGGATTAGGGCGAACCGGCTCCCGCGAGCCGGTTCGATAATCATTGAATTTTAGCGCTCGACGGTAACGGTTGCCATTGCATCAGGCTCGCCAATGACGGAACCGTTGGCGCCTTTACCCAGTTTGATTGCATCGACGATATCCATGCCTTCGATCACTTGCCCAACGACCGTATATTGACCGTTCAGGAAATGGCCTTCGGCAAACATGATGAAGAACTGGCTGTTGGCAGAGTTAGGGCTTTGCGAACGCGCCATGCCGACGACGCCGCGATCAAACGGTATTTCGCTGAATTCTGCTTCCAGATCAGGGCGGTCCGAGCCGCCACGGCCGGCCATGCGCATATCGCCGCCTTTTTTGCCGAACTCGACATCGCCGGTCTGGGCCATGAAGCCTTCGATCACGCGGTGAAAGACGATGCCGTCATAAGCACCCTCTTCGGCGAGCGAAGTGATCTGGGCGACGTGACCGGGGGCGACGTCTTCGAACATGTCGATGACAACGCGACCCGCGACTTCGATCAACAGATTGGGACCGGGGCCGTCTTCAACGCTTTGCGCGAAGACGGGTGCTGCGATCAGCGAAAGAACAGCTGCCAGCTTACGCATCGGCAGCGACTTTCACGCTGAGCATACGATCAGGGTTCATTGGCGGTTCGCCGCGAGCAATGGCGTCGACATGTTCCATACCCGAGATAACGCGGCCATAGACGGTGTATTGGCCGTTCAGGAACGCGTTGTCCGAGAAGTTGATGAAGAACTGGCTGTTGGCCGAGTTCGGGTTTTGCGAGCGCGCTGCGCCTATGGACCCGCGATCATGGGGGATACGGCTGAATTCGGCGGGAAGGTCGGGGCGGTCAGAACCGCCGGTGCCGGCGCTGCGAATATTAAAGCCATCTTCGAAATCGCCGTGCTGGACGTCGCCGGTCTGGGCCATGAAGCCGTCGATGACCCGATGGAAGACAACGTTGTCGTATTCACCGGCGCGGGCCAGATCTTTCATCCGGTCACAGTGGGCGGGTGCGATATCGGGCAGAAGCTCGATTGCGACGGTGCCGTCTTTCAGCTCGATCAGGATGGTATTTTCAGGGTCTTTATAGTCGGCCATGGGGCTCTCCTTAACTCGGTTTGCGCGGACATTAATGCGAGCGCTGGGCGAGGAAAAGCCGAAAGGCGACGATCCGCCTGTTGACGCCACGAACAACCACGATAGTGAAAGGCGAAACGCATCTTAGGAGGCTCAGATGGCCTGGAAAACGCTTGATGATATGGATCTTGCTGGCAAGCTGGTTTTGACACGGGTCGATTTGAACGTGCCCGTGGATGGGGCGCAAGTGACGGATACCACCCGGATCGAGCGTATTGTGCCCACGATCCGGGATATTCTGGCCGGTGGCGGTGTTCCGGTGATGCTGGCGCATTTTGGTCGCCCTAAGGGGCAGCCGAACCCGGACATGAGCTTGCGAGTAGTGGTGCCTGCGCTGGAAGAAGCGCTTGGGCAGCCGGTGAATTTTGTCGAACGACCAGACCGTGGTGCCTTGGATGCCCTGCCCGCCGGATCGGTGGTTCTGGTCGAGAACACGCGGTTCACCCCGATGGAAGAGGCCAATGATCCGATGATGGCGAAGTTTTTGGCCTCGCTTGGGGACATATATTGCAATGACGCGTTTTCGGCGGCGCACCGGGCCCATGCTTCTACCGAAGGCGTGGCGCATTTGTTGCCTGCCTGTGCTGGGCGGTTGATGGAGGCTGAATTGCGGGCGCTGGAAGCGGCATTGAGTGAGCCTAAGCGGCCAGTTGTTGCGGTTGTAGGCGGGGCGAAAGTGTCGACCAAGTTGGACCTTCTGGGCAATCTGGTGCGCAAGGTCGATATGCTGGTGATCGGTGGCGGGATGGCGAATACGTTTCTGGCCGCACAAGGTCACGACGTCGGCAAGTCGCTGGCGGAACATGAGATGACAGACACCGCACGCGAGATACTGGCCAAGGCGGATGAAGCGGCTTGCGAGATTATCCTGCCGGTTGATGTTGTTTGCGCGACTGAATTTGCGGAAGGCGCCGACAATATCACGGTGGCTGCTAATGCTTGTCCGGCGGATCGAATGATCCTGGATGCCGGGCCAGAGTCGGTTGAAAAAGTGAAGGCCGTGTTTGATACCGCCGAGACTTTGATCTGGAATGGTCCGTTGGGCGCGTTTGAAATCGCCCCCTTTGATATGGCGACCAATGCGGCCGCAGCGCATGCGGCGGGTTTGACCCGAGCAGGCAAGTTGGTATCGGTCGCTGGTGGCGGAGATACCGTCGCGGCGCTGAACAAATCGGGTGCGGCCGACGATTTCACCTATATTTCTTCAGCTGGCGGCGCGTTTTTGGAGTGGATGGAGGGTAAAACCCTGCCCGGCGTTGCTGCCTTGGAGAAAAGCTGAGGCTGTTAGCGGCACCACGATTGCATGCAAGGCCCGCGTTGCCTAAGACGGGCGCAGGTTTTGAAAAGGATGAGGTTCGGATGTCACGGGAACGCCAAGCAGAGCAGATGCGCTCGGGTCAGGGATTTGTAGCGGCATTGGACCAAAGCGGTGGATCGACGCCGAAAGCGCTTAAGCTTTATGGGGTCGAGGAAGATGCCTATTCCGGTGACGCCGAGATGTTCGATCAGATCCACGCGATGCGGTCGCGGATCGTCGCCGCCCCTGCCTTTACCGGTGAAAAAGTTATTGGTGCGATCCTGTTCGAAATGACGATGGATCGTGCATTTGAGGGTACTCCGGCGGCTCAGCATCTTTGGGAAGCCCGCGGCGTTGTTCCGTTTTTGAAGTGCGACAAGGGGCTTGAGGCCGAAGAGAATGGCGTTCAGCTGATGAAGCCGATGGGCGATCTGGACGGGTTGCTGAGCCGGGCTGTGGCCAAGGGCGTGTTTGGGACCAAGATGCGGTCAGTCATCAACGCTGCAAACCAAGCCGGGATCGCCGCCATTGCGGATCAGCAGTTTGAGATTGGAAATCAGATACTTGGCCATGGTTTGATGCCAATATTGGAGCCAGAAGTGAACATCACTATCTCCGATAAGGCCGAGGCTGAGGCGATTTTGCGCGATGAGATCCACCGCAATCTGGACGCCCTGCCCGATGGCACCGAGGTGATGTTGAAGCTGTCGCTGCCAAGCGAAGACAACTTCTATCGGTCCCTGATTGATCATCCCAAAATCATGCGGGTTGTCGCCCTGTCAGGCGGGTATTCGCGCGACGAAGCCAATGATCTGTTGTCGCGAAACCGTGGCATGATCGCCAGCTTCAGCCGCGCGTTGTCCGAAGGGCTGTCAGCTCAGCAAAGCGACGACGCGTTTAATGCCACAATCGCCTCGACGATTGACTCGATCTACAACGCTTCAATCGCCTGAGTTCTGCGGCTTTCTGCCCATTGAATATTAAGGGATTCACAAAGGCGAATCACTGTGTCATTGTCTTTGAGCAGGCCCCGGCAGAGGGCCGTTAAGGCAAGACATGAGCAGCAATCTGAAGCGTCCGGCGCTTGGCGTCATCTTCTATTTCGGCCTGATGTTTTCATTGGGGCTGTATTTCACGTTTGCCAGCGTGCAGGGCGATTATGGGTTGTTCGAACGGGTTCAAATCGAAGCCGAGGTCAAAGAATTACAGTTGGAGCACGAACGTCTGGCCGCAGAAGTTGCCAGCCTGGAAAACAAGACTAGGCGCATGAGCGACGATTATCTGGATTTGGATCTGCTGGACCAACAGGCGCGTGACATTCTGGGGCTGATCCGGTCGGATGAAATTGCATTAAACTAGGGTCGGAATTGCTGGCTTTGTTCCGATCACTGCCAGTTGCCTTCTGAATCAGAACTTCCGTTCAAGCCGATGAATATCAAACAACAAGGTCGTCATCGTTTAGCGATGGGCGAAAATCTTCTTTTGGTAGCAACGGGAAATTGTGTTCCGTCATTTCGGCAGTAAGCACACGATCATAGCGAAATGTCCTTGGACTTTTTCGCAGATGATCGAACGCCACAACATACCAAACAGGATATTTTAACAGAAGATAATGCGGGTCGATCCGCCTTTCCGAAGTCTCGCCATCTTCTCTCTGGTATTGGATATCCAACGCCTTTCGCTCGACAAATGCCTGGTGCAAGGCTCGGACGGCCGATTTCGGTGGGGAGGTGACGTTCGCTTGCACGAATGTCGAAGCCGTGTCGCCGATGAGTATTCGTGACTTCAATCGGTTCACTTTGTCGCGCTTTTCAGGTGAGAAGGACGCCACCAACTGTCGCCTGACGGACCCAAGATTTGCCAAAAACATAGGCGAGTTCATTTTTTCCGCAACAGCAATGCTGATGAGTAAATCAACTGCCTCGGAGTAAGCCAGGTTAATACGGCCGACACCCCATTTGCGGTCAAGGCGCACACCCCCACCGCGACCGCGATCCGCGTCAATCTGCATGCCCTGATCGCGCATGAGCGACAGATCACGCGCAATCGTTCGCTCGCTGACTCCGTGCTGAAGCGCAAGGTTTCCGACTGTGCAATGCTCTTCTTGTTTCAGTTGAACGGCTAGCAGCTCCATCCGCCTCAACCTGCCATTTGCATTCGTCCGTGCCATGAAACAAATAAGACATAAACTGTCTTAATATTCAATATTGAGAGGAAGAGACACTATATTAGCTGGAGATCACGCTATGAAAATGAACTATTTTGTCGTTGGCACAAACGACATCGAACGCTCAGCGAAATTCTATGACACTTTGTTCGAGTCCCAAAGTGTGAGCCGCGTTAAGCCAACGGAAAGAATGGTTTACTGGATCGGCGATGATTTCGCTTTTGCCACGGCATTACCCTTTAACAAGGAACCGGCCACCATTGGGAACGGAACAATGGTTGGCTTCAGTGTTGGGGCTGCGCAAGACGTGCAAGCGATCTATGAAAAAGCAATTGACTTGGGCGCGACTTCTGAAGGTTCGCCAAATCAGCGGGGTCCCCGGTATTCGGCCTATGTTCGAGATCTGGATGGAAACAAGTTGTGCTTCTCGGATTAATAAAATGCGCTGAAAGCGTCACAAGGCGAATTTGGTTGCCAGCATTTAATCCCGCTCTAGCAGAATCTCCACCCCACCTGCCCTGACCTTGCCCATGAACTCGGCCCGTCTGGCGGATATGCCGTCGTAAAGGTGGGTCATCAATGCGCGAATACGGGCTGTTTGGCGCAAGTCGTTGTGAGTGAGAATCCAGACGTCCATGTTTAGGTGTTCCAGATTTTCCGAGATGCGCACAAGACGGAGATCGGCATCGACAAGGTTGCACGCCATGACCATGTTGCCCTGCCCTGAAGCCACCGCGTTGATGACGCCAAGTGGCGAGCCGGAACTCATAACCGTGCGTTGAGCCACAGCCTCGGTGCTTGGAAAGATCAATGGAACCAACCAGTTGGCGGTATCGGCGGCGACGCACCAGTTTTGATCGGCCATTGATATCCCGCGTGTTTTGTTGATGTAAGCGCGGCTTGAATACAAGGTGGCGCGAAAGGCGCAGGCTTTGCGTCCAAAGGCGCTTTCAGCCGGATTTTTGGCATAGCGAACCGCGACTTCTGCGGCCTTTTTAGACAGATCCAGCGTCGTATGTTGTGGTTCAATGTGAACAGAGACATCCGGGTGCTCTTTGCAGAATTCGGCGACCAGTTTGGGGGCAAGTTCGACTGCCAGCCCCTCGGAGCAGGTCAGACGAATTGGTCCCGATAAAGTCGCGTCCTGGGCAAGTATCTTGCGACTGAGATCGTCTACCTCTTTTTCGATCCGCTGGGCGTGTTCGTGGGCCGCGTGTCCTGCTTTTGTCATCAAGTAGCCCTGGGGCAATCGATCAAAAAAACGCACGCCTGTTTTGTCTTCGATGGCGTTGATTTTGCGGGATACAGTCGAGTGATTGATACCAAGGGTGCGGGCCGCCCCTGACAGGCTTTCACTACGGCAAATCGCCAGGATCAAGTGCAGATCGCTCCAATCGAGACCACGGATGCCGTGAGCAAATGTCGTTTTCGACCTACCCATGATCAAGTCCGCCCTGTGCAATTCTGCAATTCGTCGTTTCCACATTAGGGAATGTTCCGGGCACGGGGAAGTCGTGATGCTGTTGCGAGTGGAACCAGATTGAGGACTTTCGACATGCCTGACCTTTATTCGACAATTGCCGACGTGCCGGTGAAAACTCAGGAGTTGTTGGGAGATGCACTGACAATTCGTGCCAATGATCCGCAGATGATCGATATGCGGCGGCGTTACTTTGATTGGCTGGATGTTGAGCCGGGCGCCAGGGTATTGGAAATCGGCAGCGGCACTGGGCACGTTATTGCTGATCTGGTGCAGACAACGGGTGCTGGCTGTGCTGTCGGTCTTGATCCTAGTCCGGCGCTGATCAACCGGGCTGTGAGCCGATTTGGTGACATCGAGAACCTGAGTTTTGTTACCGGCGACGGGCGGTCAACCGGCTTTGCCGATCAGGAATTTGATCTGGTCGTATTTCACACAACCCTTTGCCACATACCTGAACCTGCCAAGGCATTGCGCGAGGCGTTTAGGCTGTTGAAACCCGGCGGGCAAATTGTGGTGTTTGATGGGGATTATGCAGCCAATACGACGGCCTTAGGGGACCTGGACCCACTTCAGGCTTGTCTGGAACAAGTTGCGGCCAACTTAATTCACGACAAATGGTTGTGCCGGACACTTACCCATCGACTTGAAGAATCTGGATTTAAGGTGGGCCGACGCGACGCGCATCCCTATTTTGCCGATGGCGATGCGGCGTATTTCCTGACGCTGATATCGCGGGGCGCTGAATTTATGGTGTCGGATGGGCTACTCGGCCCCGAGGGTCGCGACATGTTGATAGACGAAGCGCGGGCGCGCATTAAGGCATTAAGAACGGCACCTTTTTCGGATCAATCATGTTCATGTCGGTGATCGGACAGCGGCCCGCGTAAAGATCCCTAAACCCAAATCGCTTGGGAGGGTCTTTAAAGATAGGGTTTGTTGACGAACGACGACCTTTCGGCCGTCAAAACCACATATCGCGAACAGTCCGACCATCAGAAGGGAGTGGTGTGAAACTATTGTGTCCTTCGAAATGACGGATCGGCACGTCGTTGATTGGCGAAGGATCGGACATTCGGACATTGACCGCCGTCCGTATCTTGCCAGTTTTGTTAGGTGAACTTTCGATAAAGTGGGTCATGCAACCGCATGTGGTACAGAAGTGAAAGTTGATGGACCCGCTATCCTGACGCCGATAGGACTCTGATTTCCCAGACGTGTGAATGTCCTGATCCAAGATCCCATAGGCACACATGGACCCATAGCGCCGACAAACCGTGCAGTTACAGGTCGTGACCAAAGTTGGAAGCGCGTCGAGTGTCCATTCAATATTACCGCAATGGCAAGAACCTGTTAGCATGAATAATCTCCGTTCTTAGTCACCAGACCGGCATTAACACTGGACCTTAATCCCCTGTTCCTCAAACACTTTTCGCGCTGCACGAAAACATTCAAGCGCTTGTGGAACTCCGCAGTAAATTCCGACAACGTGAATAATGGCGCGAATTTCTTCCGGTGTGACCCCATTGTTGATCGCACCACGGCAATGAATTTCCCATTCGTGCATTTTGCCCAGCCCGCCGATCATCGAAAGGTTCATCATTGACCGGGTCTTTGGGTCAATAACGTCATCGCCCCATCCGAAACCCCAACACCATGCGGTCATTGCTTCCTGAAAAGGTCGGGTGAATTCGTCTGCATTGGCCAGGTTCTTTTCGACGTATTCGGCGCCAAGAGTGGATTTTCGTTGTTCCAGCCCCTTCAAAAAGAGGTCCTCGTCAAATGCGCTCATGGCCTGTCCTTTAGATGATTCCGAATTGATCACTCAGGCCTCATCAATGGCGTCGCGCATCCACTTTTGCAAATGCATCACCGGGTGTTCAGAGTTGACGCCGCCGCAAGGGTCAATGACCAGTGGGCCGGGCATGTAGCCACGCGATGCAAGGCCGCGTTGCACTGACTCGACCAAATGAATGTCTTCTTCGACAGTGGTTTCGCGATCTTGCACGGCCAACTGTCGGACCTTTGCATCATCGGTAGCACCAACCGAATACCACCCTCGCCAAACCACAACGTGGCCCGCATCGACGGCGCGCCAGTGATAGGTATTTAACACATTTCCCGGATAGACCTGGAATGAGAACAATGGCCACAGGAACCAACTGGAATACTCGTCGAAATGGTCAAAGCCCGAGTGAATGTAATAGGTCATGTTTTCGAGGTTTTGACACTCGGTCGTGTGACGCAAGCATTTGCCCTGGGGCTGGATGTCATAAGTTTCGGGTTTGACGACACCTTTGGCGAATGTCGGATGGTTAAGCGCACAATGGTAGCATTCTGAATAGTTCTCAATCGAGACTTTCCAGTTGCAGGCTTCGGGAATTTCAACCCATTCCAGCGGTTTCAAGTCAGCCCAGTTGGGCACAAACTCAGAAAGCTCTGCCCGTGCCCCCGGAAACCATTCATCCATCGGGGCTGAGTTCGGGTCGAGGTTGACGAACAGGAAGCCCAGGAAGACCTCGGCACGCACCTCGGTCAGGCAAATTTTGGACTTATCGAAGCCTTCGACAGAATTGGTGTTCGAGCCAGCGCGAAGTTCGCCAGTAAGCTCGTATGTCCACGCGTGGTAAGGGCACACCATGACCCTGGTGGTGCCGGTACCGCTGACCAGTTGATGTGCACGGTGCTGGCAGACGTTGTAAAACACGCGGATCTGATCGTCGCGGCCGCGAATGGCAAAAAGGCTTTCACCCGCAATCTCGAAAGTTGCGTAATCGCCGACGCCGCCCAACGCACTGGCATGACAGCCGAATTGCCAGGTCTTTGACAGCACACCCTGGGATTCCAACCGGAAGATTTGTGGGTCGGTATAGTATCGTGCGTCTAATGATCTGATAGGGCCGCTCATTCACCCTCCTTGCTATATAGCCCAAGTTGATGGCGACGTTTGTGAAAGACCTCCACGCGCTGCACGATTTCATCGCTGGCGCTTGCAATCACAAACGACAACAGCGTTTCAAGGAGTGCAATGATGCTGACAGACGAGGGGAAGAATTGGGGCGTCTCGACCGAAACCACAAATCCGTGGTCGACACTGTGCAGGATCGGGCTGGCAGGGCTGTCGGAAAGCGAAATGACAGTAAGCCCTTGTTCCCGCGCAATTTTTACCGCCTCTACAACCTCGGACCTATAGGGCTTGCACGTCATCGCGATCAAAACGTCGCGTTCGTCGGCCCAAGCAAGATCGTCTATTGGTGTTGAGCCTGAATTCGGGATTGCCTGAAATTGCACCATGCCGGTCGAGGCCAGATAGGTGAAATTACGAGCGTTCGAATTGTGCACACCGACGCCCAGCACATAGACATTGCGGGAGTTCCAGATATCGCTGGCGGCCGATTTCAGTTGCTCTGCCGAAATCCCGGCAAATGTTTCTTCGACATTGCGCAACACGTCCTGCACCATATCAGCATATAGACCGCCCAAGTCGTCGGATTTGCGCATGTCCTGAAGCCAGCGTGCCCGGTCGGGGAAATCTGCGGCGCCTCGCCGGATCGCATCGCGAAACGGCACGCGGAAATCGTCGTAGCCGTCAAAGCCGACCTGACGCGCCATGCGCACGACCGTGTTTGGCTTTACCTTGGCAGCTTTTGCGATCTCGCGGACTGTCGAAACGCCCACATCGCGGGGGTTTTCCAGCACATAAGTGGCGGCTTTGCGCGCCTCGGGAGTCAGCTCTGGCAATTCCTCGGCAAGACGCTTCAAAATTGAATTTGATACATTTGTCCCATTCATGATTGACGATGGTATTTTTGTCCGCCTACGTTGTCGAGAGAAAAACGACTCGAAAGGATCGAATTCGTGGCAACGAATTTTCCATCGCAGGCGCGCGTGGTCATTGTGGGCGGGGGCGTCATGGGCGTTGGGCTGGCCTATCACCTTGGTCATGAACACTGGGGTGCCGACACGGTTCTTTTGGAAAAGGCCGAACTGACCAGCGGCAGCACCTGGCATGCGGCGGGTCAGATAACCCATTCCACATCCAGTTTCGGTTTGGGCAAATGTGTTGATTACAACATTGGGCTTTATTCAGGTGCGCTCGAATCCGAAACGGGCCAGGCAGTCACCTGGCATGGCTGCGGTTCTTTTCGGCTGGCCTATACAGAAGATGAAATGGACTGGTTACGCCATACGTTGTCGGTCGGACGGTCGTTGGGGTTCAACATCGAGCTTGTCGGGCCTGAGCGCGTCCGAGAGTTGCATCCGTTTTACAATCTTGAAGGTGTTCTAGGGGCCCTACACACGCCGGATGACGGGCATGTCGATCCAACAAATGTAACCATGGCAATGGCTGCTGGAGCTCGTCGGAATGGCGTGCGGATCATCCGAAATTGCCGGGCCACCAACATCACACAGACTGCCCGTGGCGAATGGAGGGTTGAAACCGAGCAAGGGACCATCACCTGCGAGCATGTAGTCAACGCTGGCGGCACTTATGCCCGCCAGATGGGCGAGTGGTCGGGACTGCAACTGCCCATGACCTCGATGACCCACCATTACTTTGTGACCGAGCCGGTGCCGGAATTTGAGGCATTGGCGACCGAACTGCCGGTCATCCGCGATGACCGCAAGGTTTCAGGCTATATTCGGATGGAGCAGAAGCGCGGCTTGATCGGGATATATGAAAAAGCCAACCCGAATTCGGTCTGGCATGATCATTGCCCGTGGGAATATGAAAATTGGCTGTTTGATGCGGATTATGATCGGGTCATGCCGTGGCTGGAAGAAAGCCTGAACAGAATGCCTATCTTTGCCGAACTGGGCATTCAGCGCGATGTGCATGGGGCGATCAGTCATCCGCCGGATGGCAACCCGTTGATCGGACCCGCACCGGGGGTTCGCAATTACTGGTGTTGTTGTGGCACACAGATCGGCATCGGCTGGGGGCCTGGGCTGACGAGGGAGCTGGCGCGCTGGATGGTGCATGGATCGGCAGATATCTCGATGAGAGAATACGATCCGCGCAGGTTTGGGGCTTATGCCACAAAGGATTGGCAGGTTATCAAGGCAGAGGAAGATTACTGCCTGCGCCACGAAATTCCGTTTCCGCATTTCAATTGTTTGGCCGGGCGTCCGATCAAGCCTTCGCCATTGCATGAAGTGTTGCGGGAAAAAGGTGCCGTGCATGAAGAAGTCTATGGGTTCGAGCGACCACGTTGGTTTGCGCGCGGTGATGTGGCGCAACGAGACCACTATTCCTTCCGCCGCAACGACGTGCACAGGATGGTTGGTTTCGAAGTAAAGGCGGTGCGCGAGCGTGTTGGCCTGATGGACGTGACCGCCTTTACCAAAGTCGAGGTGTCTGGACCGGGAGCATATGCCCTGCTGGATCGGCTGACCGCGAACCGGATGCCACAGCAGGTAGGCTCGATCACACTGACCCATATGTTGAACCGGCGTGGACGGATCGAGTTGGAAACGACCATTGCGCGGTTAGCCGACGACCGGTTTTATCTGGTTTGCGCGGCGTTTTTTGAACAAAGGCTGTTGGATCATCTGAACCATAATCGCGCGGGCGAGGACGTGGCCATTGTTGCGCTGTCGTCAAAACGCTCGGCGTTGTCACTCAATGGCCCGCGTTCACGAGATGTTTTGGCTGCTTGCACGGAAAGCGATCTGAGCAATGCAGCATTTCGTTGGCTATCAGCCCAACAGGTCGAAATTGCCGGGCATTTGGTTTGGGCTTTTCGGATGTCTTATGCTGGTGAGCTGGGGTGGGAGTTTCACATGCCGAACGCTGCCTGTCTGGATGTCTACAATGCGCTTTGGGCTGCTGGCGCGCGTCATGGCATTGCAGACTACGGAAGTTTTGCCATGAACGTTCTGAGGATGGAAAAAGGCTTCAAAGGGGCTGGCGAGTTAACCAACGAAGTGACACTCGCCGAGGCCGATGTCTTGCGGTTTGCGCGCACAGACAAAGACTATCTGGGTCGGGAGGCCACGTTGAATTCGGATCTGCCATGGGTCTGTGCGTATTTGGAGATCGAGCCGGACGGAGACGTTGACGGACATGGGGGCGAGGCTGTGCTTCAGGACGGCAGGATTGTGGGATCAACCGCCTCGGTTGCGTACGGGCATACGGTCGGCAAAATTCTGGCGTTTGCCTATGTGAAACCAAATGCAGCGGTTCCGGGCACTGTGTTGGAGGTTGTCATTCATGGACAAAGCCGTGCAGCACTTGTTTTGGCAGAACCGGCCCATGATCCGCAAAGCCTTTTGCCTCGCGCAGACGCGGTGCAAGGTAGACCAGAAGAAACTTCAGAGCTTGTGAGGTCAGGATGAAGATTTCACGGATCACAGTTTATCAGGTCGATCTGCCACTTGAGCATCCCTATTGGTTGTCAGCGGGGCGGCTGAAGTTCGAAGTGCTGGACGCTACTTTCATTAAAGTTGAGACCGACGCCGGAATTGTAGGTTGGGGAGAGGGCACACCCTGGGGGCACACATATGTGCCTGCTCATGGTCCGGGCATCCGCGCCGGAATCGCGACGATGGCGCCCTATATTCTGGGGTTAGATCCGCGTCGAAACCTGGACATCGAACGGGCCATGGACCTTGCCCTGCCCGGCCACCTTTATGCCAAAAGCCCAATGGATATGGCGTGTTGGGACATTGCCGGGCAAGCAGCAGGTTTGTCGATTGCCGATCTGATGGGCGGTGGTTCAAGAACGCCACGCCCGATCGCATCGTCCGTGGGGGCCACAACTGCAACGGATACACGCGCAGTGATCGACCGCTATCGTCAACGTGGTTACATCGCCCATTCGGTGAAAATTGGGGGTGATGTCGAACGAGATATTGCGCGCATCCGCGACGTCGAGAGCATTCGTCGCGAGGGCGAGATTGTTCTGTATGATGTCAATCGAGGGTGGACGAGGCAGCAGGCGTTGCGGGTGATGAACGCTGTCGAAGACCTGAACGTTATGGTCGAACAACCCTGCGAGTCCTTGGATGATATTGCCGCGATTTCGGCGAAACACGCGACGCCGGTTTCCGTGGATGAAAGCCTTGTAACATTGCAGGACGCAACCCGGATTGCGCTGGATGGGCTGGCCGAAATTTTTGGCATCAAGTTGAACCGGGTCGGCGGTTTGACCAAGGCGGCGCGGATGCGAGACATCGCGCTGACCCATGGTATTGACATGTTCATCATGGCCACGGGCGGTAGTGTTCTGGCGGATACCGAAGCTCTTCATCTTGCCGCGACCATTCCAGACGACAATTGCCGCGCGGTCTGGGCGTGTCAGGACATGATCACGGTCGATATCGCTGGTGGGCGCGGACCGCGCAACGTCGATGGATATCTGCATTTGCCCGAAGGTCCGGGATTGGGGGTGCATCCAGATGAAGATGCCTTGGGCGATCCGGTGGCGCTATATTCATGAAAGTGTCCCGGCTGACATTATGGTCCGTAGAGCTGACCAGCCATGCCACCTATTACATGGCCGAAGGCAAAACCTGCGCGACAGTCGAAACTCATGTTCTGTGCCTGGAGACCGATACCGGATTAAAAGGCTGGGGCGAAGTCTGCCCAATACCGCACTACTTGCCTGCGTTTGCCAAAGGGGTTCCAAGTGCGGTTCAAGAGATGGCGCCCGAGATTCTGGGCATCGAACCTTTCGGCATTGATGCCCCGATGCGGAAACTGGATGTGTTCCTTTTGGGGCATCCTGCCGCTAAATCCATTGTTGATATCGCGCTGTGGGATCTTTTCGGGCAAGCGACCGGCCTGCCGCTTTATGCGCTGTTGGGCGGGCGCACGCGCAAAGACATGCCACTTTATCACTCGATAACCTGCATCGCGCCCGACGAGATGGCATTTATTGCGAAAGAGGCCCTTGCCAGCGGCATTCAGCAATTTCAGGCGAAACTTGGCGCAGATCAGGATTGGCAGGCGGACGTCGAGCGCCTGACCAAAGTGCGCGAGGTCGTTGGTTCTGGTCCATTGGTCTACGGCGATTGGAATTGCGGTGCGTCACGGCTTCAGGCGACGCGCACTGGGCGCGCCGTTCAGCATCTGGATGTAATGCTCGAGCAACCCTGCAAGACCCTGGAAGAGTGCGCAGCTGTCCGTCAAGCAACTGGCTTGCCGATGAAGATTGACGAAAACGCATTTGATCTGGCGTCATTGACCCGTGCCCACCAATTGGGGTGCCTGGATGCGGTGGCTTTGAAGCTTTCAAAGTTCGGCGGGCTTTCGGCCATGCGGAGAGCGCGCGATCTATCTGTGCATCTGGGAGCAGGGATTTGTGCAGAATGCACCTGGGGGTCGGATATCGTCACCGCGGCCGCACTTCATTTCGCCGCATCCACACCTCAGGGCTCCTTGATGAACACCTGCGATCTGGCATCCTATGTGGGACCGCGCCTTTGCCCTGAAGCACCACAAAGAGAAAACGGGCGCATTGCACCGCCGGAAGGTTCTGGGCTTGGCGTTGTGCCTGATCCGGATATCTTGGGCACTCCAATTTTTGAAATGGCCTGACACATGCAGAAACTGAACACACAATCCGAGTGGATTGCCCGCGCCCGCGAAGTTCTTCCGGCTGGTGGCTTTGGCAACTTTGATACCAACATCCTTATTTCGCGCGGCCAAGGCAGCCGGGTCTGGGACGAAGACGGCAAGGAATACATCGATTATCTGATTGGCTCAGGGCCAATGCTACTGGGGCATGGGCATCCGGAAGTGATGGAAGCGGTTTTTGAGCAGCTTCCCAAAGGCATGACCTTTTTTGCGAACAACAGTCGGGGTGTGGAACTGGCCGAGGCCATAGTCGAGGCAGTGCCATGCTGCGAGCAGATTCGTTTTGTCGCCTCTGGCGGTGAAGCGGATATGTATGCCATCCGGCTGGCGCGTGCCTATACCGGGAAAAGCAAGATCCTGAAGTTCGAGGGCGGATATCACGGCATGAGTGCCGAGGCGCAGATGAGCCTGGCTCCGCAAGTGCAGGTCAATTTCCCGCAAGCGGTGCCAGATAGCGCCGGCATCCCGGATGGTGTTGCCGATGAAATGCTCATTGCGCCTTTCAATGATCTTCAGGCGGTAGCCGAGCTGCTGGACGGCAATTCTGACGTGGCGGCGATTATTGTTGAACCGTTGCAGCGGATCATTCCTGCTGAAGCGGGATATTTGCAGGGGCTGCGAGATCTTTGCGACACGCATCAGGTTTTGTTGATTTTCGATGAGATCGTCACGGGATTTCGGTTGGCCTATGGCGGAGCGCAGGAGAAATACGGCGTGGTGCCTGACATTTGCACGCTGGGTAAAATCATCGGTGGTGGATTTCCGTTGGCAGCCCTAGGTGCCAGCGCCGAGATCATGCAGCACTTTGATGTCGGGCGTGTTGGCCCGGATAAATGGCTGATGCAGTTGGGAACTTTGTCGGGCAATCCCGTGGCGTCTGCCGCGGGGCTGAAAAAGATGGAAGTTTTACGCCGTGACGGCGCATATGACCGGCTGCGGACCATTGGCAGTTCTTTGCAGAAAATGCAGACAGAGGCATTGAGCAAAGCCGGGATACCTCACCAGATATGCGGCGATGAAACGTTGTTCGACATCTATTTCACAGACCGCGTTATTCGTGACTACCGCACCGCACAACATGACGATCCAGCGGTTAACGTCCGCTACAATGACGCCTTGCGCAAGGGTGCGATTTTCAAAGCCCCCGGCAAACTCTATCCATCGCTCGCTGTGACCGCTGACGATTTGGAGAAGACAGAGGCGGCAGTTGCACAGGCTGTTGGGGTAATTGGATGACGTTTGGTTGCGTTAGATTACCTTTGGCAATTGGAGCGGATTGCATCGGGTCAGATTTGGAAAGTTGAGACCCAGTAAAACCAAGGTCCGAAGGCTGCTTTGCGGACAAACTTGCCGTTATTCTCATCACGAACAACTGCTTTGAGCGTATACCTATATGCACATGCAACGCTGGCGCGCCAAACGCCAGTCATGCACTAACTGTCGAGACAAGTTAGAAGTTGGCCAAGAGCTATGAAGCGGAAGACAACATCTTCTTTTTCTCCTCCTTGAATTGCGGGGGAAACGGATTTCCTTCCGCGCAAATGAAGTCCGCGCCGCCTACTTAGAAAGAAAATCCATCAGTATAGCATTGAAAAATTTCGGTTTTTCCAGGTGAATTGCATGCGCGCAGAGTGGAAGCACCGCCAAATGACTGTTTGGGATAGTCATCCAGAGCTGCTCGACTTGCGGCCAACCATAAGTCCGATCCTGATCGCCCCAAATGACCAGCGTATCGGCAGCTATTTCACTCAAATAGTCTTCTCCAGACCATCCTCGCATTGCTTCCAGTCCCGCCAGTATCGCAGGCAAACCACTTCGCGCTGCAAGATCAAGGCAGCCCGCATTGTCATCGACACTTTGTTCGTCGAGAAACCAAGTAGCGGCAATGCGGCGCGCCGTGGTCTCAGCACCGTCCGCTGTGGCCCGCGCAATAGATGTCTCAATCGGTTCGAACCGATCCGGCAACACGCCTGTGGGCCCGGTTGCGTATAGAATCAACTTTCTGATCCTCTCAGGCTCCTGGCGAACCATCTCTTGGACGACCATCCCGCCCATGGAGTGCCCCAACAGGTCGAACGTCCTAATTCCCATGTCGGCCAAGTGATCCAATGCCCATCTTGCCATACCATCTATGGACGCAATGGCATTCTGGTCGGCCGCGCGCCCATACCCTGGCAGGTCAAGCCGGATCAACTTTAGATCGGCGGCAAGGTTCTTTTGCGGTCCCCATTGATCGCTGCCACCCATGAAGCCATGGACAAGCACCAAGGGTGTCACTTGCGCCCGCCCTGCACAATTCGGTCAAGGATCATGGCGCAAAAGAGGATCGAGAAACCAGCCAAAATACCCTGCCCCACGTTAGCGTATTGCAGAGCCTCAAGGACATCTTCGCCAAGACCTTTGGCCCGACGGCCGCCTCGTGGCCGATGCTGCACAACGCCAGCATTTTTGGTTGCTGCAGCGTAGCTTCGCCGAAGCAGGCATTTTTGAATGTCAAAATCGACATTTCCACAACTGATAAAAAACTCGAACTGTCGTTTCGAGTTGCTTCGGTCCTTGCCTCGAAGTTGGTATTTCCGTCAATTTTGGGATGCTAGATATTGCATTCGAAAGGATCAGGTCCGCCGGGGAGCATGATTTGCAGCAGTTTTAGATTTCTGGTTCGATACGAGCATTCTTTCGTGTTCTTTAGAGAAGTTCCTTTGGCGCGAAATTTCACGGGACATTCACTTCAGACCCCATAGCCTATCCCTGGTTTAAATTGAGGGCACGGTCAAAAAAGCATACGGCTGAGTTCGCGGATGATCTTTTGGCGTATCGCACGCGGGTAGTCCCAATGCATGCGGGCGGTCAGAACGAACCCGTCGCGGGTGATGATCGATCGTTGGTAATAGTTTGTGATCGCCACACCCATGGACTCGATAGCAATCCCGTTAATCGTGACACCTGCACGTTCTGCGACATTGCGAGCAGTGACCGTGTTGCGCCCCGCGTTGGCGCTGCCGTCGCCAGAAACATCGATAACTTTACGACGACAGTCTGGAACTTCATCAAATTGTTCGAGTGAAAAGTAAATGGCTTCGGCAGGGGCTGTGTCAGACAATACAAAGGCCCGCTCCATGTCAGCTGCTTCATTGGCGAAGAGTGCTGCGTCAAATTCGTTGCCAATTCGACGCCATGGGATCGAAACTTCTTGCCTGTCCTCGCCCGACCACTGAATGACCATCATCGCGGCACGGTTTTGGATCATGGCGTGGACGATTTCGGCGTCGCGTAACGCGTCAACAAGACCGTTCTTTTGCAAACGCCACTCGCCTACATCCACAGAATTTGAAACATCAATTGTTAGAATGAGAGCTGTGTCGCAGGCGACGGCGCCGTTGCCATAGAGGCCAAAACACAGTGCTGATACCAAATTACGCAACATAGCTGCCACGATGCGCAAACTGTGCAGTCCTTGGCAAGTCCGTTCGAATTTTCGTGGATGAGTGAAAGTGCAGGTTTCTATTGCCATGTACCTACGAACCTCGCCTATGGTCGCAAAACCGTAGGAGTTGAGGTTTCAGTATTAGAAGCTGCTTACGCAGCTACTGCAACTATACAATTTGAACCCGCTCGGTGGAATTTCGCTGAAGCCAGACAGTTCTAACGGTGCGGACAAAGTGGCGTTTGGCACCCCGCCTGCGACATTGGCCGGCGGAGAAGTTCGCTGAGTGTGTTGCCGTGATCAGTTGAAGTCACCGCTCATAGCAGACGTTCAGCATGTTCAATCGAATTCATTGGCTGCTGCCGCAACACCACTTTCGATTACTATGGCCAAATCGAAACGCCAAAGATCATTCGAACGCATCGGGTCACTGGGTGTCTGTCATCGTTCGGCGCCAATGCGATACTCCAATAGCTCCCCCGATCAGAGCCACGAGAGCTGCCGGAAGACAAAAAATGAAACCGAAGAAAACGCCCCCAAAATCAACGGGTTCATTCACAGAACTTGCACAACTTACCAATCCAACGGCGAATATTGCGAAAGGAACAACTGCGATTAACCAATGCCGACCGAAGGTGCGTCCTATTAAATACATCGCAACTCCAATTGCTAAAAATACTGCAGTCGCTAACAGCCCAAAAACCAATTCATTCCCTCTAGAATATCCAATTTCGCGCGCATCTTACCAACACTTGCACCCCTCGCATAACAGCTTTTCACTTTTCGCTCCGCATTTCCGCGTGCGTTTTTCAGCGTTTTGGTTTATGAGATAGTTTAACGCTGAACTATATCCAAGCGAACCGGGAGGATGCTGTCCATGGCTGCGAAGCGGGCGACGCGTAAGTCTAATGCCTCGAAAGAGGAATTGCTTAAGTATTACAGAGAGATGCTGCTGATCCGGCGGTTCGAAGAAAAGGCCGGCCAATTGTATGGCATGGGGCTGATTGGCGGGTTCTGTCACTTGTATATTGGTCAGGAAGCAGTGGTTGTTGGGCTCGAAGCCTGCACCGAAGAAGGCGACAAGCGCGTCACCACTTACCGCGATCACGGCCATATGCTGGCCTGTGGTATGGACCCAAAGGGCGTGATGGCCGAGCTGACGGGCCGCGAAGGCGGATATTCGAAGGGCAAGGGCGGCTCGATGCACATGTTCTCGAAAGAGGCGCATTTTTACGGCGGTCATGGGATCGTCGGGGCGAACGTGCCGTTGGGTGCGGGACTGGCATTGTCGGACAAATACAAGGGCAACGACCGTGTGACGTTTACATACTTTGGTGATGGCGCGGCCAACCAGGGCCAGGTTTACGAGACCTACAACATGGCCGAGATTTGGGACTTGCCGGTTGTCTTCGTGATCGAGAACAACGGGTATGCCATGGGCACGTCTGTGGCGCGGGCCACGAAATCACCATCGCTTTGGGCACGCGGTGCCGCTTACGGAATTGAAGGTGAAGAAGTCGACGGTATGGATGTGTTGGCAGTTAAGGCCGCAGGACAGCGGGCCATTGAATACTGCCGCGCGGGCAAAGGCCCCTACATCCTGGAAGTAAAAACCTATCGCTATCGTGGTCACTCGATGTCGGACCCGGCAAAATATCGCACCCGCGACGAAGTGCAAAAAATGCGCGAAGAGCGTGACGCAATCGAAGCGGTGCGCAAACGCCTTCTAGAGGCCGATCCGAAGGTCGAAGACGAATTGAAGGCCATTGATAAAGAGATCAAAGCCATCGTCAACGAAGCGGCAGATTTCTCGAAAGAAAGCCCCGAACCGCAATTGTCCGAGCTTTGGACAGATATTTACGTTTAGGAGCGCCCGATGCCTCACTTTGAGATTTATGCGAAAGACGTGGATGCAGCAAAGACCTTTTATGCCGGTCTTTTTGGCTGGTCCTTTTCCGCCATGCCCGGCGGTGAAGAGATGCACTATAACCTTATCGATGGCGATCAGATTGGAATGGGCAAAGGGCTGACCGGCGGTTTGCTGTTACGTCCCGACGAGACACCTGCCAGCGGCTCACCTATACGTGGCGGGACCATGACATTTGACGTGGCCGACTGCGATGATCGTTACACCTGGGCGCTGGCCAATGGTGGTGGTGAGGCGCTGCCACCAACGGACTACCCGGGCATTGGCCGTTGTGCTTATGTTGAAGACGGTCACGGAAATGTCGTCGGATTTATTACACCAGCCGTAGGAGAACATTGACCATGGCTACAGAGATTCTCATGCCCGCACTTTCTCCTACGATGGAAGAAGGCACTTTGGCGAAATGGCTGGTGAAAGAGGGCGATACAGTTTCGTCCGGCGACATTCTGGCCGAGATTGAAACCGACAAGGCGACGATGGAATTTGAAGCGGTCGATGAAGGCATCATGGGGAAAATCCTTGTGGCCGAGGGCAGCGAAGGCGTTGCCGTGAATACACCCATCGCTGTGATGATCGAAGAAGGCGAAAGCGCTGATGACATTCAGGTTTCTGCTGCTCCCGCCGCTGCTTCAACTGCCTTGGCCCCTGCCCCGGTTGCAGAAGCGCCCGCTTCGGCCCCTGCCGCTCCGGTGACCAGCGTTTCGATGGAACCGGATTATCCCGAAGGCACTGAAATGGTGCAAACTACAGTGCGCGAAGCCTTGCGCGACGCAATGGCCGAGGAAATGCGCAGCGACGAGACGGTTTTCGTCATGGGCGAAGAAGTGGCCGAGTATCAGGGCGCTTATAAGATCACCCAAGGTCTGCTGGACGAGTTCGGCGCGCGCCGTGTAATCGACACACCGATTACCGAGCATGGGTTTGCCGGTATCGGAGTAGGTGCGTCCTGGGGCGGTTTGCGCCCAATTGTGGAGTTCATGACGTTCAACTTCGCGATGCAAGCGATTGACCACATCATCAATTCGGCCGCTAAGACGCTGTATATGTCGGGTGGTCAGATGGGGTCGCCTATCGTCTTCCGTGGCCCGAATGGCGCAGCGGCGCGGGTTGGGGCGCAGCACAGCCAAGACTATGCGGCATGGTATGCCAGCGTTCCTGGGCTTTACGTTGTTCAGCCCTACTCGGCGGCAGATGCGAAGGGATTATTGAAGACAGCTATTCGCGACAACAACCCGGTCGTGTTCCTGGAAAACGAGATCATGTATGGCAAGGCGTTCGATGTGCCGAAGCTGGATGATTTCACCATTCCGTTCGGCAAGGCCCGCGTCTGGCGCGAGGGCAGCGATGTCACCATCGTAAGCTGGGGTATCGGGATGAGCTATTCGCTGGAAGCAGCGGACGAGCTGGCCAAAGAAGGCATCTCGGCTGAAGTGATCGACATGCGCACATTGCGGCCTTTGGACATCGAAACGGTGATCCGCTCGGTTCAGAAAACCAACCGCTGTGTGACTGTGGAAGAGGCCTGGCCGGTTGCATCAATGTCGGACCACATTGGGGCTGAGATCATGCGCGAGGCGTTTGATTATCTGGACGCGCCCGTCATGGCCTGCACCGGAAAAGACGTGCCGATGCCGTATGCGGCCAACCTCGAAAAGCTGGCGCTGACCTCGGTCAAAGAGGTGATGGATGCGGTTAAGGCTGTGACGTATCGGTAAGATGCAGCTGCGGTGGACCATAACAGCGCTAGTGGCTGCCCTGGTCGTCTTTGGGTTTGGCCGGGGCGATCAGCCTAACGGTAATCACAGTTCTCTGTTGGCGTTTGGGCAGCCCGCGCTGATGCTACCGGTCTCTGTGATGAGCCTTGCCGTGACATCGCAAAGCGCACCGATGCGCATTGAAGCCATCGAAGTCGCGCGCGGCCCGCAAATTGCCGCTTTGCCCAGCAATGCGCCGATGTATCTGGATGTGAACGGTGGCCAAAACCTGCGACCATTGGCAACAACATATTCTTCGGCAAGGACGTTCCGCTGATGGAAGTCCTTGGCATCGATATGACTCGCGAAGCCTATCGCGTCTCAACCCCGGTTCAGGGCGTTGATGTGCTGGGCTATGTGCCCGAAGGGTTGGTCATGGAGATGTTGGGCCTTAATCGGCGCCCCGGACACGGCGAGGTTTATGCCTGGCTGGAGAAACATTTGACGGCTGTCGAGGCTGCCATGACAAAACGATATACCGGGGGCGTGCCAAAATCGCCTTTTGACCGGATTACACTTGCGGAGGAAGCCTAATGCCCACCGAGATTCTGATGCCCGCTCTGTCACCGACGATGGAAGAAGGCACGCTGGCCAAATGGCTGGTCAAAGAAGGCGATACCGTTGCCTCGGGTGACCTGTTGGCCGAGATCGAGACCGACAAGGCGACGATGGAATTCGAAGCCGTGGACGAGGGCGTTATCGGCAAGATCTTGGTGGCTGAAGGAACCGAAGGCGTGGCCGTGAACACGGCAATTGCAGTTTTACTGGAAGACGGTGAAAGCGCGGACGACATCAGCGCGACAGCGGCCCCTGCCCCAGCGGCGGAAGCTCCAGCGCCTGCATCAGCAGCAACCCCCGCAGCCGCGGCGCCTGCAGTGGCAGCAACTGCACCTGTGGCCCCGGCGGCTTCGGATGGATCACGGGTGTTCGCCTCTCCATTGGCGCGCCGAATTGCGGCGGACAAGGGTTTGGTTCTGAGTGCTATCAAGGGCTCTGGCCCCCATGGCCGGATCGTCAAAGCAGATGTCGAGAATGCGCAACCTGGCGCGGTTGCGGCACCAGCAGCGGCGAAAGCGGCGGCACCTGCCCCGGCAGCAGCGACTGCGGCGGCAGGTCCGAACACCGAACAGGTTATGCGCATGTATGAGGGGCGCGAGTTTGAAGAGGTCAAGCTGGACGGGATGCGCAAGACAATCGCTGCACGTCTAACCGAAGCCAAACAGACCATCCCGCGTTTCTATCTGCGCCGGGATATCCAGTTGGATGCCCTGCTGAAGTTCCGCAGCCAGTTGAACAAGCAATTGGAAGCGCGCGGTGTGAAGCTGTCGGTCAATGACTTTATCATCAAGGCCTGCGCAATTGCGTTGCAGCAGGTGCCGGAGGCAAATTCGGTCTGGGCCGGGGATCGCACGTTGAAACTGAAACCATCGGATGTGGCTGTAGCCGTGGCAATTGAGGGCGGGCTGTTCACGCCAGTCCTGAAGGACGCGGACATGAAATCGCTGTCCGCATTGTCGGCAGAAATGAAGGATCTGGCGGCGCGGGCAAAAGAGCGCAAACTGGCCCCTGAAGAATATATGGGCGGCAGTTTCGCAATCTCGAACCTCGGCATGATGGGCATCGACAATTTCGACGCGGTCATCAACCCACCCCATGGCGGCATTCTGGCCGTCGGTGCGGGCGCAAAGAAACCGGTTGTGGGTGCGGATGGCGAATTGGCCGTGGCGACAGTGATGTCTGTGACGCTAAGCGTCGATCACCGGGTGATTGATGGAGCTTTGGGTGCTGAATTGCTGAACGCGATCAAGGACAATCTGGAGAACCCGGTCGCAATGCTGGCCTGATTTCGACTGCCTGCCGGCAGCCGATCCGCCGGGGGGCTTTGCCCCCCGAGCCCCCCCCAGAGTATTTAGCCAGAAAGAAGTTTTAACCAATCACTTTAGTGGCGTTGCTCCAGTTTCCGTCGAAATGATTTTGCCGTCCCGGATTTTGTGGAATGCCAGAACTGCTTCGCGGCTGCCATCGGGGAAGTTCATCGTTGAATGGCCTACAATGACGTCGTCGTTTTCGTAAAGACAGCGCTCGTTTTGGATGCCCCATTGGCCGCTGCCAGACATGGCTTGCATCATTTCGGACATCTGCGCTTTGTTCAGTGTCTCGCATTTTGATGACGGACAAATTGAAAATCGTCGTGTAAAAGTTCCAGATATGCGGCGGCATCATCATTTCGCATGGCGGACGACATTGATTGGTAAAGTCCCATTTCCCCCTCCTCTATTAGAATGCTTGTGAGCAAACCATAGCATGTTTTCTTTGGTTCGTAACACTACAGAGACCAAAAGCACCGCAGGGGCAGCAAATCATTGGAACGAACCGAAGTAGGCCGCCCCCACGAAAGGGGGCGGCACGTATGCATTTATCACTCGAACTGAAACCCCGGAGTCGATTTGGAAATTTCCAACTCTTCGTCCGTCATCCCTTCGGGAATATCATCGAACAAAGGCGTCGACAGATAGCGTTCGCCTGTATCGGGAAGCATGGCGAGAATGACAGAGCCGTCTGGGGCGGTCTCGGCGACTTTCATCGCAGTAGCCAGCGTGGCTCCGCCCGAAATTCCGGTGAAAATACCTTCTTCGGATGCCAATCGTTTCGACCAGGCAATTCCCTCGGGACCAGGCACTGGAATAAGGTCGTCATGCGCCTCCTTGTCCAGCCCTTCCTGCAGAACCCAGGGAATAATATCAGGCGTCCACCCCTGAACTGGATGAAGTTCCCAGGAGGGATGGCCTGAAGCAGCCGATTTGTCTTCAAGACGCTCTTGCTCGATGCCCGAGGCCACAAGCGCGGCATTGGCCGGTTCCGTCAGGATGATCTTCGTGTCAGGGCGTTCTTTGCTGAGCACACGAGCCACCCCGGAGAATGTGCCGCCGGTGCCATAGCCGGTCACGAAATAATCAAGGCGCTGACCGGCGAAATCACCGATTATTTCGCGCCCAGTTGTACTTTCATGGATGTCGGCATTTGCATCTGTCTCGAATTGGGCGGCGTTAAACCACCCGTGTTCATCGACCAGTTCCCGAAGCTTTTCGATCATGCCGAACGCTTTTTTCTCGCGAGGTGTCAGCACGACTTTGGCTCCGAGGAACCTCATCAGTCGGCGTCGCTCAATGGAAAAACTGTCAGCCATCAGACAAACCAGCGGATAGCCTTTGGCGGCACAAACCATAGCCAGGCCAATGCCTGTGTTGCCGGATGTCGCTTCGATAACAGTCTGTCCCGGCTTCAAGCGCCCGTCACGCTCAGCCGCTTCAATGATGTTCAGCGCCAGTCGATCCTTGACTGAGCCTAACGGATTAAACGCTTCAAATTTAACATAAACCTTGACGTTATTCGGCGCGATGTTGTTCACACGGATAACGGGCGTATCGCCCACTGTGTCGAGAATACTGTCGTAAAGACGGCCTCGGCCGTTTGTTTGTCTGATCCCCATATGCCCCACTCCTTCAGATGAATTGACTGCTGCCCAAATCAGGCAACAGTCTTCACCTTAGCGGAAGTCAGGGCAGTCCGGCTACTAGTCCGTTCAAAGCCTGATCCATCGTCAGGGCTGGCTGGTCGCAACCGGCTTCACCGACGATCTTGGCTGGAACACCTGCGACTGTCTTGCAAGGCGGAACTTCGATGAGCACAACCGAGCCCGCCGCAATACGCGAACAGTTACCGATGCGGATGTTCCCAAGCACTTTGGCACCAGCTCCGATCAGGACGCCATCTCCGATTTTCGGATGTCTGTCATCGTCTTCTTTGCCGGTGCCGCCAAGAGTGACCGAATGCAACATCGAAACGTTGTCACCCACAACTGCGGTTTCGCCAATTACGATGGAATGGGCGTGATCGATCATCAACCCTTTGCCGATGACCGCGTTAGGATGAATGTCGATCCCGAACACTTCGCTTACGCGGGCCTGAATGAAATAGGCCATGTCCCTGCGGCCCTGTTTCCAGAGCCAGTGACCAACCCTGTATGCCTGAATCGCTTGGAACCCTTTGAAATACAACAGAGGTTGAGCAAGGCTATGGCAAGCAGGATCACGCTCGAATACGGCTGTGATGTCAGCTCTGGCGGCTTCACCCAGTGTGACATCAGACGCGTGGGCCTCTTCCGCTATCTCGCGCAATAACTGACCAGACATTTCCGGCGACGCCAGTTTCATGGCAACGCGATAGCTTAACGCGCTTTCAAACGATTTGTGGTGGAGGATACTGGAATGCACCATACCACCCATCAGGGGCTCGTTCACGATGGATGCCTGTGCCGCCTTGATGATTTTGTCCCAAACGGGATCAAGCGACGTAGGTTTGCGATGTTGCTCGGCCATGGCCAAATCCTTCCTTTGCCACCCGCTTTTACAACAGATAGGCATGAAGGACCACGATCAAACCCCCAGGCGAGGTCAATTTGATGCCTGAAATTTGATGCCTGAAATCGACATCGAGAAATATCGCACGCGTTTACTGGCGGAAATGAAAGAATTGATCGCCGAAGACACCGCAGGTGCCGAAGATCAGCAAACCGTCGAGCTGGATCAACAGTCCGTGGGGCGCCTCAGTCGCATGGACGCAATGCAGCGCCAGGCCATGGCGCAAGCCACCGCGCGCCGGCGCGCAACAAGACGCGCGCGTATCGCCGCCGCACTTCAGCGTATCCAAGAAGACGAGTTTGGGTATTGCCAGGATTGTGGGGAAGAGATTGCGGCAGGACGGCTGGACCTTGATCCAACCGCACCCAACTGTATTTCCTGCGCGCGGGGTTAATTGTTAGGCGCGCGGCAAGGTCAATTCTGCAAAATGCACTGCAACGCGAAAGGTTCCCGTGCCGTCGAAGTTCCCACCGGTAGCCGTCAAAATCAGGTCGGTATCACTGTAATAAGTTAATGGATTTCCGGTTAAGCCGCGCGCCCAAGACCCCGCACCGACACCAATGCCCGAACCATAACGATTTGTGCTGCCCGTGACGCCAATCTCAATACTTGTCGCTCCGCCGACTGCAGACAAAACACGGCCGGTAATACCATAAACAATTGAATTTGATGAAATAAAGGCGGAAATCGCCGAAGATGCGCCAGTTCCAACCGCGTGATCCACTTCAATTGAGCGGTGCACAAATCCGGCGCCATTGGCTGTAAAGCTACCGCCACCTTCAACCCAAGTTGCACCGTCATAAGTAACTGCCGATCCAGTATCCACCCGCCAGCCCCGCCAGCCGGTTTTGGGTTGAACGAACACCCATCCTCCGTTGGAAAAAAGCCCCAGCTTTCCGTCCTGCGATGCCCAATCCCCCGTAGCGCTTGCACCAATATCATAAAGTTCACCCTCTGTAGGCAACCCGGGCGGTGTCACCATCCCGACTCCGTTCAAAGTAATTTGTGCCAACGCATCCAGACGCAGCAGTGCTTCGTTCACTGTAACGTGTTTCTGTGCCTGCGCTGGCTGCACCAAAGGCAGCGCAAATTGAGCGGTGTTAGTCATTGATCTTAAACTTTCCATATAACCCCGGCCCAAACCGGTCTGAAACTTGCGCAACTTCGATATAAGTGGGGCCAGACCAATCATCTGTCGCTTGGTCTGCTGCCGAATACGTCCAGTCGGGTATAGTCATGTCTGAAGTCAGCGCCTATGGGTCCAATTAGGTTAATTTGATAAGAGAGTTTTGTTGGCTCATCGTAACCACTGAGGAGTGGGACATGAGACAGACAACTGGAACTCGCAGGAGCCCCGGCGAGAAGATCGTCAAAGAGATCAAGCGCGCGACGCGCAAACAGTATTCGTCAGAAGAGAAGATCCGGATCGTGCTGGATGGCTTGCGTGGCGAAGACAGCATTGCTGAGTTGTGCCGTCGTGAGGGAATATCTCAAGGTATCTACTACAAATGGTCCAAGGACTTCATGGAAGCTGGCAAACGGCGGCTTGCTGGAGATACGGCGCGTGCGGCTACGACCGACGAAGTCAAGGACCTGCGCCGCGAAGCCCGAGACCTGAAGGAGGTCGTTGCCGAGCAAACACTGGAACTGCGTCTTCTCAAAAAAAGCATGACCGGCGGTGGGGGCGACCAAGAATGAGGTATGCTGCATCTGAGAAGTTGGAGATCATCCGGCTTGTTGAGGGGTCGCATTTGTCTGCTCGTCGAACATTGGCAAAGCTGGGCATCCCCCGCACCACATTTTACCGTTGGTATGATCGGTATCGGCAGCGCGGCGACGCTGGCCTTGTGGATCAAGCGCCTAAGCCCAGACATGTCTGGAACCGCATCCCCGACGAAGTCCGGCGCAAGGTCGTCAAGCTGGCGCTGCAGGAGACGGAGCTGTCGCCGCGCGAACTGGCAGTGACGTTCACGGATCGGGAGCGCTACTTCGTCTCGGAATCTTCAGTCTATCGGGCCCTGAAGGCCCACGATCTGATCACCAGCCCGGCCTTTATCGTGCTCAAGGCGGCAAACGAGTTCAAAGACAAGACCACTGCGATCAACCAGCTTTGGCAAACCGACTTCACCTATCTCAAAGTGCTTGGCTGGGGCTGGTTCTATCTCAGCACAATCCTGGACGACTACAGCCGCTACATCATCTCGTGGAAACTCTGCACGAACATGCGGGCAGAGGACGTGACGGACACCCTGGATTTGGCGCTACAAGCATCAGGGTGCGATCAGGTTCACGTCATCCACAAACCCCGCCTCCTCAGCGACAACGGGTCCAGTTACGTCTCTGGCGATCTGGCTGAATGGCTGCAGGACAAAGGCATGAAGCATTCTCGGGGCGCACCATATCATCCCCAGACACAGGGCAAGATCGAGAGGTGGCATCAAACCCTGAAGAACCGCATCCTATTGGAGAACTACTTCCTTCCGGGAGACCTCGAAACCCAGATCGAAGCCTTCGTCGATCACTACAATCACAAGCGCTACCACGAGAGCCTGAACAACGTCACACCCGCCGACGTCTACTTCGGGCGTGACAAAGCCATTCTAAGACAACGGGAAAGGATCAAACGAAAGACGCTCGAAGCGCGGCGCTTGCATCACAGACAGCGCGCCGCATAATAACATCAACCAGACGAGCCAAACTCTTTACTTGTTTAAGCAACTCTTGGTTTCCAAAACCCTGACGACGGACAGGCCGAAGTAGACCGTAAAAACGGTCGCTGCGATCACCAGCCACGCCACGATCCAAGGGAAACTTGTTCCTGGGAACGGACTAAAGATCAGGCTGACGAACCAGCCGGTAGAGCTTGCAAAAACCTCGTTTACTTTTTCGTCGATGCTCTGCGCCAGCGCCGGAGCGGCCGAGGCAAGAAGTGTGGGAATGGCGAGAGACGCCATTTTCAATTTTCTATTCATCACTATCCCTGTCATTTTTTTATGGAACGATTGTCACTGGCACAGGCGAAGCCTGAACCAAGGTGCCAGCAACAGAGCCAAACAGTCTGGATGCCAGTGCCGAGTGCCCGGTGCGTCCGATCACCACTTGAGATACTCCCGACTCGCTTGCCACGGCGCAGATAGTTTCTGCGATGTGGCCGTACTTCAGCACAGCTTTCGCGGAGACTCCGTCTGCGGACAACTTCTCCATGACAGGTGCCAAGATCGTGCTTTCCGCGCGAGCAAGTTCTTCGGTTCGCCTAGCGTGACGCTCTTCCAGTTCTTCAGGTGTTAAAAACGTATAAGGCGACCATTCCAACACATGTGTAACGGTGACCTCCATGCCCTGGGATTTGGCGATTTGCGCTGCAAACCCCAATGCCCGACTGGCGCTTTCACTGCCGTCATATCCGACGACGATCGTTTCTGTCATATTCCCCACTCCTTTCGTTGTGCCAAATACTGGCACGGACAGACTTGCACACATCGCAAGAGAAAGGACTGTCTTTTTTTCTTTATTTTCGGAAAATTTCTGAAATACTTTGGGAAATACAGCAAACTATTAGGAATATTTCCGATGGATGACATCAATAGGAAGATTCTCACAACTCTTCAATCGAACGGTAATATATCGATGTTGCAGCTTTCCGACCTTGTTGGACTGTCGCTTTCGGCTTGTCACCGGCGCGTGAAAATTCTGGAGAGTTCCGGAAAAATTTCCGGATATTCCGCCCGGCTTGATCGGTTGGAGATCGGGCTTGAGCTTCAGATTTTCGTCGAAGTAAAAACAGTTAGTGCGCGACGTGAGGATACAGGTGCATTCGAGGACGCCATCGCTGAAATGCCAGAAATTCTTGAGTGCCATTTGATATCCGGCGACTTTGATTATCTCATTCGCGTTGCGACCCGTGACGCGAAAGACTACGAAAAGTTGTATCGCAACCGGCTTTCGATGATCCCGTCAGTTTCCGAGATGAAAACATTGATGACCGTGTCGACCATCAAAGAGTTTACAGGGTATTATCTGGACTAAGAAAAGAGACGGTTTCCTGTTGCCACACGTCGCAATGTTGAATGGTTGTAACGTTGCATCTCAGGGAGTTTGTTATTATCGCGAGATAATAATTAGTGGACGCGGGGCGAGTGGAATTGCGCAATCACGCGTGCAGGAGAGTGTGAATGTCTGGCAAAAAGATACGCAACATGGATGAGTTCGCGGCAAAAAGCGGACTTTCCAGGCCGACTGTATCGAAGTACTTTAATGACCCCGAAAGCGTCCGATCCTCGACAAGACAGAAGATCGAAGAAGCGTTGGATCGTTATGACTATCGCCCAAACATTTTTGCGATAAACCAGAATCGAAGCTCAACGAAGAACGTTGGAATTGTCGTCCCTTACCTGACCGACCCATTCTTCGCTGAAATCGCAAGAAAGCTGGAGGAACGATGCACGTCGGCGGGACTGCGTCCGACGTTGTTCAGCCCTTATGGGCGCCCCGATCTGGAAATTGAAATTCTCGACAGCATTCTTTCTTTGAAGCCTGCGGGTGTCTTGTTTGCCCCATTGGGTCGGGTTTCGGATCGGGACGCCATCAAAGAATTTTGCGATAAAGTCCCAACCGTTCTTTTCGATAGTGAGATCGAAGATGTTGGCGAAGCCTTTGTTGGCTCTGACAATTTCAGCTTTGTCTCAGAGACCATTGAATATTTGCTGAGAACCGGAACCCCACCTTGCTTCTTTGAAATGCGACACCCGGCAAACCCAAATGCGAACAAGCGTCGCCTGGCGTATCTGGAACTGATGAAGCGCCATGGATTGGAACCACAGGTCGTTCAAGTTGAGGGCGCGGGCTGGTCGTTTGAGGAAATCGGTCGCGAGGGTGCCCTTCGGGTTTTTGAAAGTGGCGGATTTCCCAGTGACACAGTACTTTGCAGCAATGATCGGCTGGCTATTGGCTTGTTGGCCGCTTGCTACGAAAAGGGACTTAGGGTTGGTCATGGCCGGGGATGTGCGATGCGCATTGCTTCCCACGACGGCCACCCTTTTTCCAGCTTCACCTGCCCTTCCCTTACTACCGCTGCGCACGACTATGACTCGGTTTCAGATCGTGCAGTTGAGACGCTTCGGGAGGTGATTGAGGCTGGTGGGAAACTCGCGGACCGAAAGGTGACTCTTTACCCCGCCAAGTTGATCTTGCGATCCTCGGCGTAACCCCAAAACTTTACTCGCGCAAATTTTTGATTGACGTTGGTGTATTTGCGTTCTAGGTTCCCCTTAACGTCCAACATAGGGAGGAATCGGATGTTATCGAATTTTAAACTGGCAACAGCGACTGCTGCAGGGGTTGCGCTAGCAAGCGCCGCCTACGCCGAAAACATCGTCATCGCGACTGTAAACAACGATGACATGATCAAGATGCAGGCTTTGACTGGCGACTTTACTGCGCGCACCGGTCATACCGTCGAGTGGGTTACTCTGGAAGAAAACGTTCTTCGTCAGCGCGTTACAACTGACATCACCACTAAGGGTGGTGCGTTTGACGTTATGATGATTGGTATGTTTGAAACCCCGATTTGGGGTGCTCAGGACTGGCTCGTCCCGCTTGACGATATGCCAGCACATTACGATGTCGAAGACATTTTGCCTGCCGTTCGTGGTGGCCTGTCGCATGACGGAACACTTTATGCAGCGCCATTTTATGCAGAAAGTTCGTTCGTTCACTATCGCACAGACCTGATGGAAAAAGCTGGTCTGGAAATGCCTGACGAGCCGACGTGGGACTTCATCCGCCAAGCTGCGGCTGCGATGACTGATCGTGACAACGAAATCAACGGTATCTGCATGCGTGGTAAGGCAGGTTGGGGCGAAGGTGGTGCAATCATCACAGTGCTCGGCAATGCCTTTGGCGCACGTTGGTTTGATGAAGACTGGAACGCTCAATTCGACCAGCCAGGTTGGAAGAACGCTCTGGAATTCTATACTGGCATGATGGCTGAATCTGGTCCTGCTGGATATGCGAACAACGGCTTCAACGAAAACTTGTCTCTCTTCCGTCAAGGCAAGTGTGGCATGTGGATGGACGCAACCGTTGCTGCCGGATGGCTGGCTGAAGACGGCAAAGGTGGAGCCAGCGACGTTGCTGGAAACATTGGTTGGGCAGTTGCACCAAATGCAGGTCTTGGCAGAAACTCAGGCTGGCTTTGGGCATGGGCACTTGCAATCCCAGCAGGCACACAAAAAGCTGATGCTGCAAAAGAGTTCATCGCCTGGTCGACCGGCCCAGACTACATGCGTTTGGTTGGGTTCGAGAATGGTCATGCTTCCATTCCTCCGGGCACACGCCAGTCGCTCTATGACAACGCCATCTACCAAGAGGTTCCTTTTGCTCAGATGACGTTGAATGCGATCCTGGCCGCTAACCCCAACAACCCGACAGTCGATCCTGTCCCATATGTTGGTGTTCAGTTCGCTGCGATCCCTGAATTCGCTGGAATTGCGACAGAAGTCAGCCAGGAATTCTCGGCGGTCTATGCTGGTCAGCAGACCATCGACGAAGCTCTTGCGAAAGCACAGGCTCTGACAAACGACGCAATGGAAGCCGCAGGCTACCGCTAAGCGTTCTCCCACCGGAGGGCAGCTCCCTGCCCTCCGGACCCTTCACCCTTGAATCCGAGAGCTCAAATCTGAAACGGTGACATACCGTTAACAGGAGAGGTGCATAAAAATGGCTACAGCACATTCAAGATCAGCGGCCCGTTTAATGATGGCCCCGGCGGTCTTCCTGCTCCTCGTCTGGATGCTGGTTCCGCTCTCAATGACCCTCTACTTTTCGTTCAAGAAGTATCTGCCCCTGCGCGGAGACAGTCTTGACCGCGGCCTGGATTGGGTTGGTTTCGAAAACTACACACGTTTCGTGGGCTCAAGCTCGTTCTGGCCCGCCGTTCAAACCACCCTGATTTTGGTGGGCGGTATCATTGTGATCACCGTGGTTCTTGGCATCTTGTTGGCCATTTTGCTTGATCAGCCGATGTGGGGCCAAGGGATTGTCCGCATTCTGGTTATCTCGCCCTTCTTTGTTATGCCGACAGTCTCGGCGCTGGTCTGGAAAAACATGATGATGGACCCGACCAACGGACTATTCGCACACCTGTGGCGGTTCTTTGGAGCAGACCCGGTCGTCTGGCTAAGTGACGCCCCGATATTCTCGCTAATTATGATCGTTTCCTGGCAATGGCTGCCATTTGCAACGCTGATCCTTTTGACGGCAATCCAATCGCTGGACAGCGAACAACTGGAAGCCGCCGAGATGGACGGTGCGAACCCCATTGCCCGCTTTTACTTTATGACCCTGCCGCATCTGGCCCGAGCGATCACCATCGTGATCCTGATCCAGACGATCTTCCTTTTGTCGATCTTTGCGGAAATCTTCGTGACCACCGGTGGCGCCTTCGGCACCCGGACCCTGACCTATCTGATTTTCCAGCGCATGGTGGAAAGTCAGAACATTGGCCTGGGCTCAGCAGGTGGTGTCTATGCAATCATTCTCGCCAATATCGTCGCGCTCTTCCTGATGCGCATCGTTGGCAAGAACCTGGACGCGTGAGGAGGATCTGACATGGCACGTGCAGTCACCACAAAGCGCAAATCTATCAATACAATGGCGGCCTGGGCAGTTGGTTTGCTGATCTTCTTTCCGATCTACTGGACCATACTGACCAGCTTCAAATCCGAAGCGCAGGCTATTAACTATCCACCGCTGTTTTTCAACTTTGACTGGACGTTGGAGAACTACACGTTGGTGCAGGAACGCTCGGACTATATGAAGTTTCTCTGGAACTCGATAATCATTGCTGGCGGTTCGACGATCCTGGGCACAATCATCGCGGTTCCTGCGGCCTGGTCGATGGCATTCGTGCCATCAAAGCGGACGAAGGACATTCTGCTGTGGATGCTGTCCACCAAGATGTTGCCTGCGGTCGGTGTTCTATACCCTATCTCGCTGATTTTCATCCAGTTGGGGCTTTTGGATACCCGATTTGGCCTGACGCTGGTGATCATGTTGATCAATCTGCCGATCATTGTCTGGATGCTTTACACGTACTTCAAAGAAATCCCCGTCGATATCCTTGAAGCGGCACGGATGGATGGCGCGTCACTGCGCGAGGAAATACTCTATGTCCTTACACCGATGGCAGTGCCTGGAATTGCTTCAACCATACTGTTGAACATTATTCTGGCCTGGAACGAAGCCTTCTGGACGCTCAACCTTACGGCGGCCAAGGCGGGACCACTGACAGCATTTATTGCCAGTTATTCCAGCCCCGAAGGCCTGTTCTTCGCAAAACTCAGTGCAGCCTCAACTATGGCGATTGCACCAATCCTCATCCTTGGCTGGTTCAGCCAGAAACAACTCGTCCGGGGCTTGACCTTCGGCGCCGTCAAATAAGGAACCTGACTCATGGGACGTATTGTATTGGAACAAGTCAGAAAAAGTTTCGGCGATGTGGAAGTCATTCCGCCGCTTGATCTGACAATCGAAGACGGCGAATTCACTGTATTCGTCGGGCCATCGGGTTGCGGCAAGTCGACATTGCTTCGGTTGATCGCTGGATTGGAAGACGTGACGTCTGGCTCGATCCGTATCAACGAAGCGGACGCTACTGCCGTTCCGCCTGCCAAACGTGGTCTGGCCATGGTGTTTCAGTCCTATGCGCTTTATCCGCATATGACTGTCCGCAAGAACATAGCCTTCCCGCTTCGCATGGCTAAACTTGATCAAGCCGAGCAGACAGCGAAGGTGGAACAGGCCGCTTCAGTTCTTAACCTGACTGATTATCTGGATCGACGTCCAGGCCAGCTTTCCGGCGGTCAGCGTCAGCGGGTTGCAATTGGCCGGGCCATTGTTCGCGAACCCGATGCGTTCCTTTTCGACGAACCGTTGTCCAACCTTGATGCCGCGCTTCGGGTGGGCATGCGATTGGAGATCAGCGAACTTCACGAACGCCTGAAAACAACCATGATCTATGTGACCCACGATCAGGTCGAAGCAATGACAATGGGCGACAAGATCGTGGTATTGCGTGCAGGCTTCATCGAGCAAGTTGGTTCACCGCTAGAGCTGTATCACAGCCCCCGGAATGAATTTGTAGCCGGCTTCATTGGGTCGCCAAAGATGAACATATTCGGCGGTGATGAAGCTAAGAAACACGGTGCAACGTCCATTGGTATTCGCCCTGAGCACGCTGACGTCAGCACGACCGAAGGCATGTGGAAGGGCACCGTAGGCGTGGCCGAGCACCTGGGGTCCGACACCTTTGTGCATGTTCACGGCACTGGTCTTGCGGACATGGTGACTGTTCGGATGTCTGGCGACATCAACGTCCGCTACGGCGACGAAATCTATGTGACGCCGCAGATGGACAAGATCCACAAGTTCGACGCACAGGGATTGCGGATGGCATGAGGCGACTGGCGGGCAAAACCGCGCTGATAACGGGCGCCGCCCGAGGCATTGGTTACGCTTTTGCCGAGGCTTACGTTCGCGAAGGCGCCAGCGTAGCCATTGCCGATATCGACATTGAGCGTGCCCATAAGTCAGCCGCAACTCTTGAGAACACTGTTGCGGTTGAAATGGACGTTACAGATCAGGACAGCATTGATCGCGCTGTAAAAGAAACCATCGATGCCTTGGGCCAGATCGACATCTTGATTAATAACGCAGCCATTTTCACGGCAGCCCCAATTGTCGAGATCGAACGGGCCGACTATGCACGGGCGTTCGACATCAATGTCGCCGGGACGTTGTTCACGATGCAGACCGTTGCCAAACACATGATTGAGCGCGGCAAAGGCGGCAAGATCATCAATATGGCCAGTCAGGCGGGTCGGCGCGGTGAACCTCTGGTAGCCACTTATTGCGCAACCAAAGCTGCGGTCATCAGTCTGACCCAGTCTGCTGGTCTGAATTTGATCCAGCATGGGATCAACGTGAATGCCATCTCACCGGGCGTTGTAGATGGCGAGCATTGGGACGGCGTCGACGCGTTCTTTGCCAAATATGAAGGCAAAACACCCGGACAGAAGAAGAAAGAAGTCGGCGAAGCCGTTCCTTACGGACGCATGGGCCGCGCTGAAGACCTTACCGGAATGGCCGTATTTCTTGCCAGTGAAGACGCAAACTATGTTGTTGCACAATGCTACAACGTGGATGGCGGGCAGTGGATGAGTTAAGAATGCTCAAAGACAAGCCCCGTACAAACCCTGTCCCTCTATCGGACGCTTTTCTGGAAGATCTTCCAGAGGATGTGCTGCGACCAAATTATGATCGGTCCGAGCTTCGTGCAGGGATTTTGCATATCGGACTGGGTAATTTTCACCGCGGGCACCAGGCATGGTACCAGCACAGACTGCTTCAGATGGGGCACGCGACGGATTGGGCAATCATTGGCGCAGGCGTTCGATCCTATGACACTGAGATGCGAGATAAATTACTTTCGCAGGACTACCTTACAACCTTAATTGAGCTCGACCCCTCAGGAATGTCAGCTGAAATTACTGGCAGCATGATCGACTATGTTCCGATTGAGGATGGCAATGGTGCACTCGTTACGGCGATGTCAGACCCGGCCATACGCATCGTCAGTTTGACTGTTACTGAAGGCGGTTATTTCATTGCACCAGACAACGGTGGGCTGGACACTGACCATCCTGATATCATCCATGATGCCTCAAACCCCAACAATCCTCGGACAGCATTCGGTGCGATGATCTCGGCACTCCGAAATCGCAGAGACGCTGGGGTTCTTCCTTTCACGTGTCTTAGTTGCGACAATCTACAGAACAACGGCGATGTTCTTCATCGCGCTGTCGTTGCACTTGCCCGGCTATCCGATCCTGACCTGGCGGATTGGATAGAAGACACCGGAGCGTTCCCGAACTCGATGGTTGACTGTATTGTGCCTGCGACTGGGCCGGAAGAGATCGAACTGGTCCGCAGGTTTGGAATTGTCGACGCCGCGCCGGTCACCCATGAGAGTTTTCGCCAATGGGTGATTGAAGATAGATTTGTGGACGGGCGCCCTGATTGGGATCTGGTTGGCGCGACATTTACCGACAGTGTTCACGACTATGAAACCATGAAGCTCAGAATTCTTAACGGTGGGCATCAGGTACTTGCCAACGTAGGTGAAATCCTGTCGATCTCGACGATTGCTGACTGCATGCAGGATGCAGACATTCTGTCTTACTGGAAGAAAGTGCAGCGCACAGAGATATCTCGCTATGTGACTTCGGTGCCGGAAATGTCGGCAGATGCATATGTAGAGCTGGTAGAAAGTCGCTTTTCGAACCCTGCAATTCTTGACACAACTCGTCGGGTCGCCTTTGACGGGTCGTCCAGACATACGGGTTTCTTATTGCCGGTTATGCGCGATGCATTGAAGGCAGGTGGATCCATTCAAGGTCTGTCTCTGGTCGAGGCGCTCTGGGCACGGATGTGCCATGGAACACGCGAAGACGGCACTATGATCAAGCCAAATGATCCAAATTGGGACGACCTTCAACAATCTGCCGAGCACGCTCGTCATGATCCCGCAGCTTGGCTGGAACAGCGTCAGTTTTATGGTGACCTGTCCGAGTCCGAAGTCTTTAAGGAAAGTTTTCAAACGTGGCTTTCGCTGATTTGGTCGCAAGGTTCGCGTGCGGCCTTGCGTCAGTATAACAGCAGTTGAATTAAGGACTGGCCTGAAACAGAGGGCTAAGGTTCTACGGAAAAGCTATGGCAAGCACCGGTTTCTTCGTAGTTCCTTGAACGCGATGTTAACCCTATGCCCGGGTTAAAAGAGTTTGTTGGATCACAGGCTTTGTAGTGGGCTACGAGATCGGGTTTGGCTTTGTAAAGATGCCCAACATTGTGTTCGGCGGGATACTCGGCGCCGCGCTCATCAAAGAGTTTCAGCATAGCCGCTTTGATCGCCTTCGGGTCAGCGCCTTTTCTGACGATATAGTCCTGATGCATGACGTGGCACATGAAGTGGCCGTAATAAAGCTTGTGAACCAACTGCTGGTCGATCTCTGATGGCAGGTTCTCGGTCCAGTTGGTCTCGTTTCGGCGGAGCGCGACATCAAGCGCAATAATGTCTTCAACTTCGTCGGCATGAATTGCCATATACCGGACGGCCGCACCCGCTGCCGCAAACCGGTGAAGCCCCGCGATCTTGGATTCGGCAGGTGTGCATTTAAAATATTCGGCGTCGCGGTTCGCCGTGAATTCAGGCAACCAATTGGCGGCTTCATCAATACCGGCATTATTCATTTTTAGGATTAAATGGTGCTCAAACTTATCGCGAAACTCGATCATCCGTTTTGGCAGAATTTCCGGCCAGACGCGCGACGCAAGTTGCATGACACGGTCGGTGAAGTTGCTCATCCACGGGAGTTTGCGCAATCGCGCATCTATCGCTCCCTTCAGCGCAAAGAACATCGGCAAGCGGTCTGTGCCCAGTTTGTCGATCATCACCACCGTATCCTTGCCGTAAGTTTCTGTGATGTCGAAAACCTCACGGTGTACATATTCGGCCGAAACGGGAAGTGACTTAAAATCGGATAGAATGTGTTGTCGCAGATCAGTAAGATCAGCAGGGTCATTGCATCCGATATAGAAGACTTTCTCGGTTTCGTTTTTCGGAAATGTATCAAGTCGCACTGCGAATACAGCGAGTTTGCCCGCTGACCCGGAGGCTTCGAAAAGCTTGTTCTTGTCGGCATTAAATCTAGCAGGCGTATCCGCATTCACATCACGTACGACTTGTGCATAGTCGCTGGCCGAAGCGCGCATGTTCGTCTGAGTGGGGGTCTTATCGAATGCACCATTTTCAAGGTTCGTCAGAATTTCTTCCGGTGTATCGCCCAACTCAATTCCCAGATGATTGACCAGTTCAAGTGCACCACCTGAGCCGACGCGCGCATGAAGTGACAGCTCGGTATAGGCCGGCCCCCGCTCTACCAGCGATCCGCCCGAACTATTGCAAACGCCACCAACGATTGACGCGCCGATGCAGGAAGAACCGATGACCGAATGCGGCTCGCGGCCCAGCGGTGCCAGAAGTTTCTCAAGCGCAAAAAGTGTCGATCCGGGGAAGCTGATGACCTGTCTTCCTTCGCAAAGCGTCATCAGCTTGTCCATCCGCCGGGTGTTGATCAACACCACGTCCCGGTCGTAGTTGCCGCTTGGTGTCGAGCCTTCGGTCAAACCAGTATTGGCGGCTTGCATGATGACAATCTTGTCCGCTTCAACGCTTGCTTGCAGGACTTGCCACTGCTCCAGCAGCGTTCCCGGTCGCAGAACACAAAGTGCTTCTCCTTCGCCGGAGCGAAATCCCCGGCGAAACCGTTCCGTTGCTCGTTGCTCGGTCAGGACATGGCGTCGACCCACTATATCGCGAAAGCGTTCGAGAAGAGCTTCATTGGTCATTTCATCGCCTCTCAATAGGCGACCGAGGGAAGCCACGTCGCGAGATTGGGCCAGAAGAAGACGAAAGCCAGGCCAGTTAACTGCAAGATGACAAACGGAATAATCCCGCGATAGATGTGCATCAGCTTTATCTCGGGCGGACAAACGCCCTTTAGGTAGAACAAAGCAAAGCCGACAGGTGGCGTCAGAAAACTGGTTTGCAAAGTTACAGCTACCAGGATCACGAACCAGATAAGCGCAGGCTCGTCGACCACGCCATATCCGGGGATGTCGATACCAAGACTGTTGATGATCGGGCGCATCAAGGGAAGCACGATCAACGTGATTTCGATCCAGTCCAGAACGAACCCCAAAAGGAAGACGATGAACAATATGAAAAGCACCGTGCCATTCGGGCCAAGTCCGGTGGACAAAACGACATGCTCGATCAACTCGTCGCCGCCCAGTTCACGCAGGACATAGGAAAACACCGTCGCGCCAAGGAATATGGCGAAAATATAGGCTGTAGTGTTGAACGTGGCTTTCAGCACGTTAACCAACTTCGCAATAGTGAGTTTGCGATAACCGATTGCCAGAAGCATTGCGCCCAATGCGCCAATGCCTGAGGCTTCGGTCGGTGTCGTGAGACCCGCAAAGATCGACCCCAGAACGGCCAGGATCAGCGCGAAAGTTGGGATGACGGCAATTAACACGTCATTGACCGCCGCCCAATCCGGACGCACTGCTCCTTCGGGCACTGGTGCCACGTCGCGTTTGATGAGCGCGATGATGAAAATGTAGGTCAGGTAAAGAAAACCGATGATCACACCCGGGAAGACCGCGGCCATGAACAAGTCCCCTACCGACAACGCCATTTGGTCGGCCATGATAACCAGCATAATTGACGGTGGTATCAGGATGCCCAAGGTCCCCGACGCAGACACCACGCCGGCAGCTAAGGTTGGTGCATATTTTTGTTGCATCATGGATGGCAGCGACAGCACCCCAAGTAGCACCACCGACGCACCAATGATGCCCGTCGACGCCGCAAGAATAATCCCGATCAATGTGACGGTTATCGCCAGGCCGCCACGCACGGTACCAAACAGCCGTTGCATAGATCCCATCAGGCGTTCGGCAACACCGCTTTCGTCCAGCATCAAGCCCATGAAAATAAACATCGGCAAAGCAACCAGCACGGCATTCGACATGGTTGCGTAAACCCGGTTCACCACGGCGCCAAGTGTAAGATAATCAAGGCCCGTGAACGTGGATTCCAACCCGGTCCAAAGCATCAAGTCGTTGTCGAACAGATAGGCCAGCCCGCAGAAAGCGACGCCAATCCCGGCCAGCACCCATGCAACCGGGAAGCCGGAGAACAACAGGGCAATGAAGCTTAAGAACATGGCTATGACGAGCTTTTCTTCTGTCGTCTCAACGAGGAAGGTCAAAGCAACACAGATCGCCACAAAAACAGCCATGACCAGCAGAACCCGCCGAAGCCCAGCGCCTTCGCGTTCGGATGCAGGTCCGGTCATTAGCGCGTGAAGGTCGTGGATCAAACGCGCGAGCGCAGCAAAGGCCAACAAAACAAAACTGATCGGGATGACCGCCTTGAAGGCCCAGCGCGCCGAAAGACCCGTCGGGCTATCTGAGCGTTCATTTACGCGGAAACTTTCGTAGAAATAGTCGTATCCCTGATCGATCATAAGATAGATGAAAGGCACCAAAAGGCACAGGATACCGACGACTTCGATGATGCGCTGGGTCCGCCGCGATAGCTGCATGTGCAGGACATCGACACGAACGTGGCTGTCCGTGACAAGCGCATAGGAAATGCCAATCATTGTGACCAGGCCGTAGAAGTGCCACTGAACTTCATCGAGCTTTGGATAATTCTGATTTAGAAGATACCGCAGACTTACCTGCGAAAAAATGGCTGTAATCAAAAGAATATTAGCCCACATCACCACCAGGCCGACGGCCTTTACGCCCTTGTCGATGCCCACTGCGATCATTTGTCGATCTGTTTCGGGATGCTCTAGGATCCCTTCGTAGGCCTCAACTGGATCCTTTACTTCACTGCTGACCATCATTCTTCCTCCCTCTGCGACCTGCGAAAAAACCGTCTCCCTCGCCTGTCCGAGCCCAATGATTGAAAATCTAGAAAATCGGGAATTGGGGCGGCAAAAACTGCCGCCCCAAGCCAAGCAAGATTAATTGCGTGGCAAGAACGCGTTGTCTTTCCAAACGGCATAGCCGTCACGGAATTCGTTCATGTCACCCAGAACCTTTGCGAAGAACGCATCGTTTGCGGCTTCTATTTCGGCAATGGCGTTCCAGGTTGTGCGGAACGTGTCGAGCATTTCGGGAGACCATTTCTTGATCGTTACGCCATTGTTTTCGACATTGTCGATTAGTGCGGCGTATTGGATGGCCTCACCTTAAGCAAAGCTATCAGCCATCGATGCCTTACAAGCGTTCTCGATGATAGCTTTGTGCTGATCCGTTGCACCGTTCCAGACGTCTTTGTTGACGAGCAGTTCGAACACGGTAGCTTGCTGATGCCAGCCGGGGAAGTAGTTGAACTTGACCAATTTGTGGAAGCCAAGACGGGCATCGATGGCAGGCATCGAGAACTCGGTCGCGTCGATGGCACCCTTTTCAAGAGCTGGGAAAATCTCACCGCCTGGAAGCAATGATGTTGCAACGCCCAGTTCCTGCATAACTTTGCCGCCAAGTCCGAAGAAACGCATCTTCAGACCGTCCAGGTCCTCAGGAGAGTTGATTTCATTGGCGAACCAGCCGGATGTCTCAGGTGCGATTACGGCGCAGGGAATGACCTTCACGTTGTAACCAGCCTGGTCGTACATTTCCTGATAAAGCGTCAGGCCATTTCCGTAATACATCCAAGCCATGTATTCGCCCGCTTCGGGACCAAAAGGCACAGCCGAAAACAGCGGAGCGGCTGGGATTTTGCCGGCCCAGTAACCGGCAGTAGTATACCCTGAATTGATCTTGCCCGAGCTCACAGCGTCAAGGATCTCAAACGGTGGAACCAGTTTGTTCGGCTCATAAACCTTCATCCTTAGTGTGCCGCCTGACATCAGCTCGACCTGCTCTGCAACACGAGGGATCGGAGATCCAAGACCCGGCAACGCAGATGAGAATGCGATCGGCGTTTTAAGCAAAAGCTTATCAGCCGCCAAAGCGGGTGATGCGAGAATGCCGGCTGCAAGGGCCAGGCTCGTCAGTGTCGTTTTCATAAATTTCCCTCCGGTTTTTCGGAACTCTTGTCCCGTCCAATGGCGTGGAACTCCCGACGCCCTGGTATTGGTAAATATTATTGACCACCTAATATAGTCAACAACTTTATTTACCACCTTACTCATTCAAGACGCAGCGAGAAGATTGCTGAAGGGGGCATGAAACACGCCATCGGCTGTGTTTCTCTTGAATTTTTGTCGTTTTTATTGTCATTTAACAAATTGTTACAATGGAATCGAATTTTCCACCCAATGGGTTGATATTCCAATCAAAGAGGTTACTATATTTTACCAATATAAACCAATTCGGACAAACGGACGAGGCCAATTAACATGACCCCAGCGTCACTTTTCGAGCCAATCGGGCACGAATCACTGTCAGAAGCTGTGGTTGCGCAGATCGAAGATCTCATTGCATCCGGCATACTAAAGCAGGGTCGCAAGCTGCCATCCGAGCGCGACCTGGCCGATACTCTTGGCGTTTCAAGGCCAAAATTGCGCGAAGCACTTCAAATCCTTGAAGAGCGGGGCCTGGTCACAACCCGCCACGGCGAAGGAACCTTTGTCGCGGCGCTGACCGGACAGGCCATGTTGCCCGCCCTGCTTGCTCTTTATGGTCGTCATGAGCCGGCTTTCTTTGATTATCTCGAGTATCGCCGGGAACAGGAAGGTTTTGCGGCCCGACTTGCGGCTCAACGGGCAACCAGTTCTGACAAAGAGCGGATTGCTGGGATTCTTGAAGAAATTGAGCAGGCCTGGAAAGACAGCAACTCCGAAGCCTCTCGACAGGCCGACTTTGCCTTACATACCGCGATTGTTGACGCCAGCCAAAATGCAACGCTGATCCACATGATGACGTCCATATACGAACTTACAAAACAAGGCGTATTTTATAACCGCGATTTTCTGAAAACGATTGACGGGTCGGGTGAAAAGCTTCTTGAGCAGCACCTCAACCTTGGTCGGTCTGCCATAGATGGAAATGCGGACGAAGCTGAAAAAGCGGCACTGGATCATATTGACTTTGTTGAGCAGTCATTTCGACTGGGTATCGAACAGCAACGGCGCGAAGCAATGGCAGAAAAACGAAGGATGGTTTCTGGAAAGTAGTGCCCACCAACCTGATAGTATGCAGTGAGGCGCCGAGTTTGGCCATTCGGCGTAATCTTAGTGGGAACAGAATTCGATGGCGGAGGGAATGCCTCGAACATTAAATCGGCTGTTTTGGCAGTTCGGATCGTGTCTAGACGCCACGAAAAGCCCTGAAATTTTGAGAAAAATGTCCGACCCCATTCCGATGGGTATCGCGCTGCCGCGAAGGGTTCGACATGTTTTCGACGGGTTGCGCCAATTCACGCCCGCCCCGCCTGTTTCAAACATAGCCTCCGAGCACGCAACATACCGACTTGAATAGGTTTTCTTCTCGCGCCTTCGTTCTGGTGCGACCAAAGTGAGTTGCGCAAAAGGAGACGAAAATGAGCGAAGTATGTCTGAGTCAGATCGAACTGGCGGCTCGATGGAAAATCAGCCACCGAACACTTGAACGATGGCGTTGGGCCCAGGAAGGTCCGCGTTACCTGAAGATCGGTGGCCGGGTCGTGTACAGAGTGTCCGACGTCGAGGCCTTTGAACGAGAGGTTCAGAGCTTTCCGGACGAGCTACCGGCCGAAGGCTGAGCAGTCTACCTCTCCCCTCCCAAGGTCTCGGCATCGCGAAAAAGACAATCACACGAAGCATTTCGATTGAACACGACATGACTCCCCGCTAGCGTGCAGCCAGCACAAAAAATGGGCGCGCATATTAATCAAACGCGCCGAGTCGGGAGTGCGAAGTGGAAAGTGACAAATCGGAGCTTCGTTGGGGAGTCGCGCAGCGCCTCGAGTTCATCGAGTTCCGATTGTTTTGGGAGGGGCGAGTGAACCGCAGCGATTTGATGGAACAGTTCGGTCTGTCGGTGAACCAAGCGTCCGCCGACCTGAACCGCTACATCGGCTTCGCTCCGGACAACATGGTCTATGACAAGAGCGCGCGGACGTATGTCCGTGGTCCCGACTATGCTGCACAGTTCCTGAAACCTGACGCCAGCCGCTATCTCGCACAGCTACGGTCCTTGGCCGATGGCATTATGGACAGCGACGATACCTGGATCGCAGAACTGCCATCCTATGATGCTGCGCCAACCCCGGCCCGTGGTGTAAACCCTGTCACTCTGCGATCCGTTGTCGGTGCGATCCGCCGATCCGAGGCCATCGAGGTTAAGTATCAGTCCCTTTCGCGTCCCGAGCCGAGCTGGCGGTGGATCGCACCTCATGCCATCGGGTTCGACGGCTTCCGCTGGCACACGCGGGTCTTCTGTCAGATGGACGAGGTGTTCAAAGACTTCCTGCTCTCTCGCATCATCTCGACGCGCAGCGTGGAAGCCAGTGATGTCACGGACGCAGCCGATAAGGACTGGCAAGAGCATGTCACGCTAGAGATCGGCCCCCACCCAGAGCTGTCCGAAAGCCAGAAGAAAGTGATCGCGCTCGATTATGGAATGCGAGATGGCAAAGCGAAAATCCAAGTGCGTCGGGCGCTTCTCTATTACGCACTCAAGAGACTCGGGCTCGACAACAACTCTCAAACCCGCCCTCCCCAAGAGCAACAAATCGTCTTGGTGTCCCCAATTGCAGGCCTGGCACCGCAGTTCTATAGAAAGAGAGGGCTAGATGGTTTCTAGTGAGCAGTCTGATTTGATGCAGCAAATAATAGAGCTTCGATATCTTGTCGGTTTCCTTGGCGAGAAATCGCAGTGCAACTGGTGGCCTACATCGTTTTACGAGGCGTCGAGCATTCGGTTTCTCGAACCGGTGTTTTCGCGAACAGCGCCTCTAGCGCAGTACCATGGCGCAGTTGAGGCGGCACGTCGGTTCCACGACGAAAACTTGAGCGTGGGCTCATTCCATATCTTTCGGCTTCCAGAAGAGATCGAACAAGACCTGCACGAAATGGTGCAGGCGCGACTACTCGAGCTCTTCGATCCCGTCATGATCGTTGATCAGGCGGCGGCTCTGAGCGCTCTTTCGAAGATCAGCAATGGAACGGCTGATGAAGCCGTCGGGCCTGTTCTGGTTGGAAAAATCGACGAACTCCGCGAATCCGCTCTTATGGAAAAAGTTGGTGCAATCTACCGAATGGCGCTGTCATCCGACACGCAAGCTCTTCCTTACTTGGTCGCATGATGGAACGGGCGCCATACACAACTCAATTGCAGGCAGGGCTGGGTCTTGTGAACGAGACCAGAGCTCTTCTCGAGTTGTGGTCACCTGGCATGTCAGCGAGCCAGTTGCATGATATTGCTCTGAAATCTGGGAGATTTCCGGAGATTACTGCGCGACGCCTAAGAAACATTGTCTCAGAATGCTTCGCGCCGCGTTACCTTACGGCCGATGGCGAGCCAGCGCTACATTTGAAGAAACTATCCGCCGAACTCCCTGCATCAGAGCTTATTCAGCTCATGCTCGTCTTTACAAGCCGAGCAAACCCCATTCTTGGCGACTTCATTCGCGACGTCTACTGGGCACGTTATGCGGGTGGCTACCAAGAGATATCCAGCGAAGACGCACGGACGTTCGTGGAACGGGGAATTGATGATGGTAAAACATCAAAACGGTGGTCTGAATCGACGATCCGACGAGTGTCTGCATACCTAACCGGATGTTGTGCAGACTACGGTTTGCTTGAACGCGGGTTACGGTCAAGTCGGCGCATTCTTCCGTTTCGGATTTCAGCCACGACGAGCGCATATCTTGCCTACGAGCTCCATTTCCGTGGCTTTGGCGACAATGCCATTCTGAACCATGATGACTGGAAGCTCTTTGGGCTGGAGCGGGACGATGTGCTTGAAGAGATGAAGCGTCTTTCACTGAAAGGTCTCATCATTATCCAATCCGCGGGAGATGTCGTGCGGGTCGGCTGGAAGCAATACGACATGGAGGAGCTTTGCGATGTCCTCGCTAAGGGCTGACTTTGACGAACTTCGTGAGAGGATTCGGCATGGCCGCGAGCTCGGGCACGCGAGCTTCGAGCCGATCTACTACCTCATCTTTTCTCCGGAGCAGATTTTGGAAGTTAAGCGGCAAACCCCAGCTTGGGAGGCCAAACTGCACCAAGAAGGATGGGATGTGCACGTCTTCTCGGTGGCCGAAAATCTATGGGGACTTCTGCAGGAAGACCCCTTTTGGTCACTGTGCGTTCAACAAGACAAAGCTTCCCCAGGTGATTGGGCTCGAACGAATCTGGCGCTAGCAGATATTGTTGCGAATGGTGGCGGCCTATTGCGCAGGCTGGAGGACGCTCTGAAGCCCCTTGAGGGCAACCCAAGCGCATTGCTTTTGGTCACAGACCTTGAGGCGCTGCATCCTTTCCTCCGAATTGGCGCGATCGAGAGCCAACTCCAAGGCAAGTTTCATGTGCCGACGATCTTCCTCTACCCGGGGGTTCGCACCGGCAAGACCCGCCTCAAGTTTCTGGGTTTCTACCCCGAAGACGGCAATTACCGCTCTGTCCACGTTGGCGGCTAGAGGCAGAAAGGTTTCAGGGATACCAAAATGAGCATTAGATCTCTCTTCGATCCAAGCAAAGACATCTACAGGACCATCGAGAAGGTCATCACTTATGGCGCTGCTCAGGAAGACCGCCTGAAGTCGGAGATTGCCGAATACGTTGTGACTGAAAGCATAGAGGAGCAGTTCAGACGGCTTCTCGATCGCATGCAACTCGCAATGGAGACAGGCGGCGAAAATGAAGTGGGCGTGTGGGTTTCCGGCTTCTATGGATCGGGCAAAAGCTCGTTCACGAAATACCTTGGTCTCGCGTTCGATGACCAGCGCACGATCGAAGGAACGCCTTTCATCAAATATCTGCAGGATCGTCTGCATAAGCCGCAAACCAAAGCTCTGCTGAACACGGTTGCACAGCGTTTCCCCGCGGCAGTTGTGATGCTCGACCTGGCAAGCGAAATGCTGGCAGGCGCGACGATGGAGGACGTGTCCACCGTTCTCTACTTTAAGGTGCTTCAATGGGCTGGCTACTCTCGCAACCTTAAGGTCGCGGCATTTGAGCGAATGGTCGAAAAAGATGGCCGTACCGAGGAGCTATATCGTCTCGTCGCCGAAGCACTGCCAGGAGCGACATGGGATCGCGTGCAGAACAACCCCCTCGCCATTGATGGCCTAATCCCAAAAATCGCGCACGAGATGTATCCGGCGTTGTTCCCAGAGGCGAAGAGCTTCTCCTCGAGCACAGAAGGATTCTTTCAGTTTGAAGACCAACGCGTCCAGGAGATGATCGACATTGTTCGCTCCAAGAGTGGCAAGCAGAACATCATCTTTATCGTTGATGAGGTGGGTCAGTATGTTGCCTCCCGCGACAACCTGATCCTCAATCTGGATGGTCTTGCCAAGAACCTGAAACGTCTCGGAGATGGCAAAGCCTGGATCATCTCAACGGCCCAGCAAACGCTCACGGAAGACGATCCACGGGCCGCACTCAACTCAGATAAGCTCTACAAGCTCAAGGATCGTTTTCCGATTCAGATCGATCTGGAATCCAGCGATATTAAGGAAATCTGCTACCGGCGCCTGCTTGGAAAATCACCCAGCGGAGAGGAGCAACTTGGGAAGTTGTTTGACGCGCATGGTCAAGCGCTTCGACACAACACGAGGCTTCAAGATGCGAAATACTACGATGCCGACTTCAGCCGTGAGACGTTCATAAACCTGTACCCCTTCCTTCCCGCGCACTTTGACATTCTTCTCCATTTGCTCGGTGCACTGGCCAAGTCGACCGGCGGAATTGGCCTGAGATCAGCCATCAAGGTCGTCCAGGATGTTCTGAAGGGTGAAGGCGGATCAACCGCCATGGCAGATCAACCGGTTGGCTGGCTTGCGACGACCGTTACGCTCTACGACGAACTTGAGAAGGATATTCGACGAGCTTTCCCGTCTGTACATCAGGCTGTCGGCAAGGTGCTCATCCGTTTCCCGGATGGCGACCTCCATCAAGACATTGCGAAATCAGTCGCGGTTCTCCAGATCCTCGGAAATTTGCCGGTCAGTGTTCAGAATGTCGCGAGCTTGATGCACCCTTCGATCACCTCAGCGTCCCAACTCGACAAGGTGAAGGAAGCTGTTGATGAGATGCTGGGAGACGTGCTGGTTCCGCTCGGAGAGAAGGACGGAAACCTTGTCTTCTTGAGCGAGAAACTTCGCGACATCGAGCAAGAGCGTGGAGCCTTGGCACTTCGCTCTGTCGATGTTCGGCGGATCTTTAGCGACTCTGTTCGTGAAGTATTCGACCCTTTGCCAAGGGTCAGCCTCCACGGGACTTTGGCTGTTGCGTCCGGGATCAAAGTTCAATCTGGCAGTGCCGTAACAAGCCTTGCTGGAGATCAAAGCACCGTCCAGACGGTCCTGGAGCTGATGGCTGCCACCGACTACGACGCGGCGCGCAATAGGATGCTCGACGATTCTCGCAGCCGTACCGGGCGGAACATCATCGGCTTGCTTGCCCGCTCAAACCCAGAAATGGACGATTTGGCAAACGATATATATCGGTGCCAACGCATTGCCGAACTTCATCGGAACGAACCCGACCAGGAGGTACGCGACTACTGTTCTGGCCAATTGGACAGGGCGGCCACCGACACAAAGGCTGGGCTCGACCGCATCGTGCGCGAGCAGGCCTTCACGGTCTTGAACCGCCTTGCGGCCCTTAGGATGGCCGAGGCCCGCGGGCTGCTGATGGACAGCGTCGGCAACGGCTACCAGGCCAAGGGGTTCCAGCTCTACGCCCGTCTGGCAGGCACCGGCCTGGGTGAAACCGGTGACGCCTACCGCGTCTATCTCCAGAGCGTCTTTGACGAGCTGTCCCAAGACTTGCCCGGCCTCTTCGACCGTTTCTCGCCCCAGGGGCCGCCTGTTCCCGCGTGAGGCCGCCCTGATCCAGGTCCTCACCCTCATCAACCACGGCGAGATCGAACCGCTCTGGGCCGAAGATGAGACGATCGGCTGGATCTACCAGTACTTCAACTCGAAGGAAGAGCGCAAAGCGATGCGCGATGCGTCCCAGGCGCCGCGCAACAGCCGCGAGTTGGCGGTGCGCAACCAGTTCTTCACCCCGCGCTATGTGGTGGAGTTCCTGGTCGACAACACGCTGGGGCGGCTCTGGTTCAACTGGACCGGTGGACAGACCGGCCTGCGCGACCGCTGCCAGTACCTGTTGGTGAAACCGGACGAGCAGCCCGAACCCGCCAACCGCTTGCGCGATCCGCGTACGATCAAGCTGCTCGATCCGGCCTGCGGGTCGATGCATTTTGGGCTCTACGCCTTTGATCTGTTCCTGGAGATCTATCGCGAGGCATGGGCGTGGGAGCAGACCCATGGCCCCGGCTGCCTGAACTCTGAGACCGGCGGCAACGCTGATCTGAAATCGCTCAGCCAGACCTATGCCGACCAGGACGCATTCCTGCACGACGTGCCGCGGTTGATCATCGAACACAACATCTACGGCGTCGATATCGACCCGCGCGCGGCGCAGATCGCGTCCCTGGCGCTGTGGCTGCGGGCGCAGCGCGCCTGGCACGAGGCGGGCGTGAAGGCCAAAGACCGCCCCCAGGTGGGGCGTGGGCATGTGGTGGCGGCCGTCGCGCCCCCGACTGAGGTGGACCTGCGCAAACGGTTCATGGAAGAGCTCGATCCCCTGGATGCAGAGCTGTTTGAGAAGACACTGTTTCTGCTCAAGAGCCTGCCAGAGCTTGGGGTGCTATTGCAGGTTGAAAAGGAATTGCCTGCCCTTGTGCGCGCGGTCTTCGGCAAGCATGGCGACCTCTTCCGTGAAGAGGACATGGCGCAGTGGCAGAAGGCTGAGACGCGTCTACAAGAGGCCCTCACCGAGTTTGCACGTGCCGCGCGTGCCACATATCAGGGGCGGCTGTTTGCAGAGGATGCGCTTCAGGGCCTTCGGATGATCGACCACTGCCGCGAGGTGTTTGATGTGGTGGTGATGAATCCGCCCTTCGGTGCTCTGTCGGCAGGAACAAAGACACAATTGGGCAAGGCATATCCACGAAGCAAGAACGACCTTTTGGCGATTTTTGTAGAGCGCGGCTTGGAGGTGATGCGAACGGGTGGACGGCTCGGCGCAATTACGTCACGTACCTGTTTTTTCCTCTCAAGCTTCCAAAAGTGGCGTGAGGAGATTGTGCTCGGGATAGCTCAACCGGAAGTCATGGCGGACCTTGGTCACGGGGTCATGGACGATGCAATGGTCGAAGCAGCTGCGTATGTTTTGGAAAAACAGGCATGACTACATTCGTACGCCTCATGACCGAGAAGCACAAAGAAACAGGCTTTCTGGAAGGTTGCTCGGCGGTTCGTTCTGCTGGTGCGGATAGTAGAGTGTTTGAAGTTGACCCCGAAGCATTCAGAGCGGTGCCTGGCGCTCCTTTTGCGTATTGGGTCAGTACGAATTTGAGATCTTCATTCGTCAGTCATCCGGCTCTTGAGGCAATGGGAAGAGAGGCGCGTCGAGGTCCGTCGAGTGGGAACGATTTCTGGCGCATTCGGCTGTGGCATGAAGTACTTGGAACCAGCGCCATAGACTGGCGACCCCTAGCAAAAGGTGGGGCTTACTCGCGCTTTCATTCGGATATCCATCTGGTTGTCGCATGGGACCAAGAAAGGGAGACCTTCCATTGTTTTTTTGGACGCCCAGGCCGCGAGACCGAAAGAGTCGAGGCAAGCGCATATTTTTTTAGGCCAGGGCTGACTTGGCCGCGCCGCACCCAAGGTGGTCTCAGTCTCCGAGCTTTACCACAGGGGTGTATATTTGCGGACAAGGGGCCATCTGCGTTCGTCGCCAATGATTCCCCGATTGAGCTTCTGGCTTTACTTGCTGTTGTAAACAGCAAAGCATTTGGCGTGCTGGTTTCTTTGCAAATGGCGTTTGGGTCATACGAAGTCGGGGTTATACAGAAGACCCCAATTCCTAATCTAAATTCCGACCAACGAGCTGGCCTCGCAGCGTTGGCGCGTCGCGCCTGGTCGCTAAAGCGAACTCTAGGGACAATAGACGAACTCTCGCACGCGTTCCTCTTACCGGCTGCATTGCGCACGCATCTTGGGGACTACGACCCGCCAGCCATCGAATCTGAACTGGCCGAGATCCAGGCCGAGATTGATGACATCGCCTTTGATCTCTACGGGTTCAGTGACGCAGACCGCGCCGCGGCGCTTGGGTCATCTGGTGCGGTGAGCGAAGATGACGGAGTCGAGGATGCGAGCGAAAGCGACGATGACGATGGTGCCGACGCGGTCGACCAAACTGACGGTTTGCTCAGCTGGGCCGCTGGCGTCGCTTTCGGTCGCTTCGACTGGCGCGTGGCCATCCGAGACACCGTTTTGCGTCCCCGCCTTCTGCAGGCGGGCTGCATGGTCGTCTATGACCCCGATCACCGATACCACGACCTGTGCTTGGGACTTGGCGATGAGCGCATCCGGGTGATCGACGCCTCTGAAAGCAGTATCGAGAGCCGCCAGGAAGCGATCATGGCTCTGCGCGAAGTCGGCAAGGCGAAGCGTGAGATTGACGCGCTGGTGGTCTATGTCCCGCAGAGGCGCACGGAAACCGATGAGGAAAAGCAGGCGGACCCCTTTTCGATTTACGCGCAAAGCGGAGCGGTCTTTCCCCAGGACGATGGCGACGACTACCTGAGCCTTTGCCTGCGTGCGAAGCCAGATCATGCGACGGAAATACGCCGCATCTTCGCAGGCTCGCCTAATGGCCCGTCCTTCCCTGTGATCGATGCGATTGGCGGTGGTGCCAGCTGGCCACAGCTAAGGGCCGCACTGAGAGTCGAGTCCGGCCGCGAAATCCTGACAGCGCTCTTGGCACCGAGTGCCAAGCAAGCTGACGCCCTCAAGTCGCAAGAAGGCTGGAGCGATGAAGCCCGGGAATTCCTGCGCGCGACCTTGGGTATGAGCGTCAAGACGCGAGGCAAGACCTGGACGTCGATCGCCGACGAACTCTGGCGGTTCGTTCTCTTCAGCGAGTTTGTCTTTGATCTGCCGGTTGTATTGCCGGAGTCTCTCAAGGGCGTTCCTCACTCCCCGATCGAAGCAGAGCCGATCGTCAAGGATGTGTGCGATCGTCTCCGCACCAACCCCGCAACTCGGGACATCTACATTGAGCGCGCAGAGGCAATCGAGGTTGAACTCTCTCTTCCAGAGCAGTGTCGCGACATCGATGACCTTGGCGATCGCGATACGTTCCCGTTTGAGGAACGCACTTTCCTCAAGGCCGCGATCAAGGGCATCTCGTCCAACGAAACTGACACGACCCGCCGCATCATTGGCCGCCACAGGAATTCTGTCTGGCTCGGCAAAGGTGAAAGCCAGGCGCAGTGGGAATTGATCCGCACTGGCCTAGCGCTGATTGAATGCTGTGACGACAACGAACGCCAGTTACCGGAACATGCTCGATCACAAGCTGATTTGCTGGATTTCTATCTTGGAAGCCTGCGAGAAGCGGACCGCCTTCAACGCGAATTTGAGCAGGCGGTTGGGGACTTTCTCGATCCCCACGGCATCATGCACGAAGTCATTGACCAGGCCCGTTTCCGGTATCGTCGCCTGGCGGAAAAAGTCCAAACAATCTTCACAAAGCACATCGAGAGTGCGGGTTGGCCTCCTGAAGGCAGATTGGCCAATGCGGACGTCTATGACCGACTTCTGGCCGACCGCCTGAAGGAAAATGGACGAAAAGTTGCTTACCTCATGGTCGACGCCCTACGGTATGAACTTGGCGTAACACTTGAAAAGCAGCTGTCTGAGGACGGGCCAGTCGAGCTGCAGGCTGCCTATGCTCAATTGCCAACGATAACCCTTGTCGGTATGGCCAGCCTTCTTCCTGGTGCCCGCACACAGCTGTCGCTCGAGATCGAAAGCGACGCGCTGGCCCCAAAACTTGGAACGGCCAAGGTTGGGAACGTCACCCAAAGAATGGATGTGCTTCGAAAGAAACTTGGTGATCGGTTCCAGGAGATGCCTCTGGGCGATTTCGTTCGTGGAAAGCCGAAGATCACGCCCACCGTTGATCTCCTGGTGCTGCGATCGACAGAGATCGACAGTCAGCTCGAAAGCAATCCTGAGACAACACTCGGCTTAATACCAAGCACTTTGAAACTCATTCGTGTCGCCCTGCACAAGCTGCGTGGAATGGGGTTCAAAGAGGCCGTGATTGTCACCGATCATGGATTTTTTCTAAACGGTCACGCTGCAGCTGGTGACGTTTGCACCAAGCCACAAGGAAATTGGCCGATAAATGCGCATGACAGGGCCCTGCTTGGAAATGGAAACAGCGACTCTCACAGTGTTGTTCTAAACTCTGAGAAGCTTGGTATTCGAGGCAGCTTTGCACAGGTTGCGCTCCCCAAGAGCATGGCTCCCTACAGAGCTGGACATCTTTACTTCCACGGCGGAGCTTCCTTGGCGGAGGCCGTTGTACCTGTGATCATTGCGCGCCTCGATAATGAAGAGCACGCGAGCGCCGCTAAAATGAGTGTCGAACTCAACTACAAAAACGGCGCGAAACGAATTACGACACGAGTTCCAGTAGTGGAAATTGCATTGGTTTCTGACGACATGTTCTCTCAAGAGGAAAGTGTCGAGGTCCTTATCGAAGCCCAGGACGGAAAGGGGAATGTGGTTGGTGAGCCGCGAGCCGGTGGCGATGTAAACCCCGCAACACGCACAATCACGTTGACGCCGGGCCAGCGCAAGCAGATCGCGCTACGAATGGATCCTGACTTTGAGGGAAAATTCTCGATAAAGGCCCTGAACCCAACAACTCTAGCGAGCCTAAGCGCGCTGAATCTTGAGACGGACTATACCGTATGAATGATATGGACGAACTGGACCAGAGCCTCACGTCAACCTTCGATGGCAAGGTGGTTCGAAAAGATCTGCTTCATCGGATTAAAAAGGGCACAAACGTCCCAACATTCGTGCTTGAGTTTCTCTTGGCGCGATACTGCGCAAGCGACGATCAGGCTGAAATGGATGCAGGTATGGAAGCCGTTCTTGCCACCCTTCAGGATAATTACGTAAGGCCCGACGAAGCCAATGCCGCTCAATCGAAGGTGGCAACCAAGGGAAAGCACCGCTTCATTGATAAGGTTCACGTTAGATACGTTGAAAAAGAAAAACGGCACTGGGCATCGCTGGAGAACTTCAATTCCCAGAGAATTGCAATTGGCGAAAAATTTTATAGGGACAACGAACGGCTCCTCGAGGGTGGAATTTGGGCTGAGGTAACACTTTCACATAATGACATCGAGGAAGATGACTACGCGTTCTACATAGAAGACTTGCGCCCGATTCAGCTCTCGCGCTTTGACTTTCAGCAGTACACAGATGGCCGCAGCGCATTCACCCGAGATGATTGGCTCAACGTCATCATGAGATCGGTTGGCTTGGAACCGTCCAAGCTTTCTCAACGGGTCAAAATGCACTTCGTGGCCCGTTTGGCCCCCCTTGTAGAGCCCAACTACAACTATATCGAGCTGGGCCCTCGCGGAACCGGGAAGTCGTATTTCTTCAGTGAGTTTTCGCCCTACGCGACGCTCATTTCTGGCGGTCAGGCAACAAAAGCGACGCTGTTCTATAACAACGCACGACGTAAGGTTGGTTTGGTCGGTTACTGGGACACCGTGGCATTTGACGAAGTTGGGGGGATCAAGGTCCGTGATCCGGATACGATCCAAATCATGAAGGACTTCATGGCAAATGGACGATTTTCGCGCGGCGCGGAAGTCATCGCTGACGCCAGTCTCAGTTTTGTAGGCAACATCGACCTGTCCGTGAGCCAGGTCGTCAACTCGACAGAATACGACCTCTTTCAGCCGCTGCCGCCCGAACTTGACCTGGCAATAATGGACCGGTTCGCAGCATATATTCCTGGCTGGGAGTTCCCAAAGAACAGCAGTTCATTTTTGACCAGCAGGTAAGGATTTATAACAGACTATCTTGCTGAGGCATTTCATTATCAATTCAAGCACACGAATAGATATGAAGAGGTGAATCGACGCATTCGGCTTGGGCAAGCTGTTGAGGGGCGTGACGAGAAGGGCATCAAGAAAACCGTTGCGGCGTTCCTGAAGATACTTCATCCGAATGGCGCACCAAGTGATGATGAATTCGAGGAGTATGTAGCGTATGCGATGGAATGCCGCCGTCGGGTAAAAGAACAGATGAACAAGCGCAAACCAGATGATGAGTTTGCCTTAATTAATCTATCGTACTTCAATTCAGATGGGACAGAGGTGGTTGTTTATTGCCCTGAGTCAAAAGACGCGGCAGCCACTCAGGAGCCAACAAGGAGAAGGCTCAACGTTTCTGAGCAGACTGAAGCCCAGCCCAATGATAAAGAGACATCGTCCAATCCGGCCCCTGAGGTTTCGAATAGCGAAACACCAGCTGTGGCGCACGGGACAAGCTCTAGTCAGCCCCAGGCTCGCGAACAGCACTTCAACATAATGTATGGAGACACGGGGCACAGCTACGAGTCAATTCTTGGCCCATATCTTTTCGGCGCGAAGGCGGTGGTGATAGAGGATCCCTATATCCGGCTTCAGCATCAGATCCAAAACTTTGTCAGGTTCTGCGAGACAGTACTTAAATCGGGAACGGTAAAGAAGATAGAGCTCGTCACGGGTTATGATGATCGGACACAGCTTGCAGAAATACACGAAAAACTTGATGACTTGAAACAAAGCTTGCTTGAAGTGGACGTCATACTCGATGTCAAGCTTAACCCAAACATGCATGATCGGGAAATTCGGCTGGACAACGGCTGGGTAATAAAAATTGGCCGGGGTCTTGATTTTTATCAGCGTCCTACGAGTTGGTTCGAGGTTGGGGTAAACGATCTAAGCCTTCGAAAATGCCTGGAAACCAAGGTCGACATTTATAAGGTCGAAACTGACAACTAGCGCGCTCTCGGTATCATCGGCAGTTTCGTGCCTGGTCCCGCAAAACTGCATAGTCGCCCACCATCTCGACCACGGCCGAGCCGTTTGGCAACAACTCCAATTCCTCGGCCGCTCGCACCTGAAACGCCCGGCTGTATTCCACGACCGGCGGACATGCCGCGGTACCGCCTTGTTCAAAACCTGCCGTCGCGCAGCCGATCAACCAAGTCGTCGCGATTGCGAGGACGACGAGCCGCCGCCTCCAGCATCCGGCGTTGGATATCATTAGACTTCTCCCTGGTTTCAAGGCGTTCTGCCAAGCGTCCGACGCGCTCTCCGGATCGGCGGATCGACAGAAGGAGCAGAAGGATGGCCAGCGCGATTGCACCCTAGCGAAGCGCGGATCTCGCCCACGGATTGACGGCGATCCCGCCGAGAATGCTAGTGATCATCTCTGCCCCCGTTTCCAGTCATCCAGCCGCGCGTAGATCGTGACTGCGACCCCACCGAGCGCCACGGCGATGAAAACCCAGCGAAGCGTGTCGAGGTATGGCACCAGCGGCAGAACGGCGGCCTGCGTGTCAGCCAGAACGCTCTGAGCCACCTCGACGCCAGCCGCGCCAAGCGTTGCGACACCGGCGGCCCCGCCGCCCTTTATGGTGCGGCTCTGTGCCAGCACCTCGCGCGCGGGAGGCAATTCCTCGGCGAAGGCAGTCGCGCGGACCGGGAAGCGATCGCCCCATTGGCGCGATGGGCCAAGATCGACATGGATGAAGCCCGAGCGCGGATAGAAGCCGAAGCCGAGAAACCCAACCTCGCGCGCCGCCGCCTCGAAGGCCACCGGATCATGGTTCGACATGGCAATGTCGAAAGCAGCGCCGCCCATGTGCTTGGAACGCGTTGCGCCGCCAACGGCGCGGTTGTGCTCCGGGCTGCGATAGGCGGAGCGAACGATGAGCGGCTTACCCAGCCGGTCGCGCAGCGCCTGCAGCTTGTCGAGCGCGGGCTCGTTGATCAGCAGTTTGCCGGTGCCGCGGCAGGCGATTTCGGCGGGGGAGAAGTTGGGCCAGCGCCAAGTGCCCTCGGGTACATCGCGCCAGTGGTCATAAAAGGTCGTGGTCATGGTGTCCTCCAGAAACGAAAAACCCGCCACATAGGCGGGTCGGTTGGGCTGATGGTTTTGGATTGGGCGCAGCTACGGAGCACCGCCGAAGATTTTCAGCTTGATGGCGATGCCCGCGAGCAGCGCCAGCATCACGCCGGTGGTGATCATGCGGACGGCGGTCTGCATCGCCGTTCGCCGCACCAGACGAATGCAGTCCACCAGGGAGCGCAGATCCCGGATGTCGAGCGCGGCCTCATCGCCGTCGAGGCCGACGTCGGCGAGCGCGCGCTTGGCGCCTTTCTCGGCAGCGCGTGCCAGCATGGCCTCGAACTCAGCGTCGGGCATGCGCACAAAACCCTGGTCGGATCGAGGTGGTGTCATGGGCTATTCCTCCCGCCGCTCAGCCGACCTTGCAGCCCCAGAAGGACGTGTGGTCGGCCGCGAAATACCCGTCTTGAGCGCGGAAATACCCCTGCAGTTCTACAGTGTCGCCTGCAGTCAGCGGCACCATGGTTTGCAGCCAGATGGCGGTGGCCAGCGAGACATGGGTGGCGGAGCTCTCGCCGAAGGAACCGCGAATCTCCGTTGTCCCGTTTAGCACCAGCCGCCCGCGCATCCGGGCCGAGGTGCTGGAATTGACCTTGTAGAGCAGCGTCGCGCCGAAGAGGTACGTGCCGTCCACAGGTGCTGTGAAGAGGCCGGTTCCGGCATCGAAACAACCTTGATCGTTGTAGTCGGTGTTGTTGAGGCCGATCTTTGTCCAGGCTCCAACGCCCACGTAGTTGTCGTAGTTCGTGTAAGCCTTGAAGCGCGGCAGTTGCGGCTGCTCGACGATGCCAGTGGCGTTGTCGACGCTCAGCCCGTCGAAGAAAGTGCTGCCGTCGGCGGACACAGCGAGGCGAAAGCGGTCGGAGCCGAAGAGGCCGACCAACGCCTTTGTCACGAAGTTAGTCTGGAGGGTCAGGCCGAGATCGTCACCCGCCGCCTCCTTGTTCATGGTGTAGAAAAGATCGCCGGTCCCGCCCTCGGCTACTGTCTTCGCCGTCCAGAGCGCAGCGTTGAGCTTGGCTGAGAATGGGTTCGAGGTGTCGGCGGTGGTGCCCAGCCCTAACAGCGCGAGGTTCTGCAGCGCATTGGGCGTGGTTCCGATCCAGGTCGCACCGTCGTAGACCAGCAGCAGCGCCTCGTCTTCGACCCATACCCGCCAGCCGGTCCGGGGTGGCAAGCGCATCCATAGACCGTCGGTGAACAGCGCTACGTTCAGGTCCCATCCCGCCCAGTCGCCCGTTGCGCCCGAGCCGACGATGTAGCGGTCGCCATCAGCCGGGCTGCCTGGCGGCGCGGCCAGATCACGGTCGAGAACAGAAAGCTGTACGAGCCCATCGAGCAGTCGCAGGGCCTCGTTGTGGGTGACATACTTCTGGGCCTGCGCGGCCAGAATGTAAGGGAGCAGCAGGTTGGTCGTGGTGTCGGACATAGCGGTCCTCAGAGTTGGAGCGTGACGGTTTTGGCGGCACCCCGCCCGATCAGGGCGGAGAGCTGGAAGATGCGGATTGTCAGCGTGTCGCCGGGCGTGACCAGCGCGCCCCAATCGGCAGTTTGTTGGGCGGCCGTGTAGATCGCGCTGGTCGTGGTCGCGCTCAGCACCCGCTTGACCGTTGCACCATCGAGGGTCTCGACCTCATAGGCTTCAACCTCCTCGACCAGGGGCACCTCCACCGCGCCCCAGCTGTCGGCCGAGAGCGCTCGGGATCGGCGCGTCCAGCGGATTGTCAGATCGCTGGGAACGCGTGGCGTGCGCCACGGCTGCTCGACATGGGCGACGGAGAACGGCCGCAGTCCGGCGCCCTCGGGCGTGAAGCTGGCCGCAACATAGGTCTCGTCGCTGACAGATCGGCTTGCCGGACCGATGCGCCAGTTCCAGGGAAGGCCGAGATCGCCCTCGGAAATCGGCAGCGACGCGAGCGTGCTGTCCAACACGACGGCCCGTGCACCCGCAGGTGCCGGGTCGGCCATGGCCGCTTCCGTGCCGCGCTGGCCTCGCAGGAGCTGCGTCAGGCGATAGCGGTCCGGCGCAATCAGGTCCGCCACGCCCGCTTGCACGATTTCCCAAGTGCCAGGTGCGCTCTCGATGGCCAGCGCATTGGCCCCACCGAACAGCGTCAGGTCCGTGACACTTTCCAGCGTACTAGAGAGCAGATCAACTACGAGCGCATTGCCGAGATCGAAGCGCGAAGTCGGTCCTCCATAGAAATCCGACACCAGCGTCCCGATCTGGGCACGGCCGCCAAAACTGGTCAGCAGCTCAAACCCATCCGTCGATGGGCTGCGGAACACTGCCATCTCGCCCGGCCAAGGAACGGCATGGGCCACGACAAACGGGCGATGGGCGGGCTGATCCTCGGTCAGCTGTGGCAGGTCCATCAGCATCACCTCAGGCGCGCCGAACACCACGGCCTTTGACAAGGACGACGGTCGTGGTGATCCGGGCGGCAGGTCGTGGGCCTCGCGATCCTGGCGGACCGCTTCAATACCTCGCGCCTCGGCATCCGCTATCGAGACCAACCGCAGCGGAATGTGTCGCCCGTCATGTTCCAGCGTCACGACGTCCGCCGGATCCAATGCCAGCCGCGAGGGTGGCAAGCGAAACGCGGCTGTCTCCCGCCCGGTCCAGGCTTCCATCAGCGCCCGGCGGCAGCGCCGTTCGGCTTCCTCAGGCGGGACTGCCATGGGGAAGGACTCCGAGGCAATGCGGGTCGTGTCCACGGTGATGCGCCGCGCCTCGACGAGGGCGGCGTCATAATCCTCGTCGGCACGCGCGACCTGCCATTTCAGGGCCTGTGGCAGTTCCGTCTCCTGCGCGCGGGTCAGTTCCAGCACATCGCCTTCGCGGGCCGCCACCAGGTCTTCGTGCGTCACGCTTGCTGCGGCGGCGCGCCCGCGCATCACAAACCGGATCATGCCCTCGGTCTCGACCGCGTCGAAGCCGAAATGCCGCGACAGCGTGGTGATCGAGGCGCGCGGGCTTTCGAGCGCGCCAATTGCATATCCCTCGACCGCGCCCCAGAGACCGGTGACGTCGATCCGGGCTTCCGGCATTCCGGCTCGCAGGCAGAGATGCCGGACCAGCGCAGCCAGCGACACCGCGCCGAGCCGCCCCGTCAGCCAGTGCCCCAGCCGCCAGTTCGCGCCGTCTGTCCAGACGTCGGTCAGTGCCGGGAAGAACGGATAGGGCCGCGCGTCCCAAGTCCAGGCGGCGCATTCAGGTACATGCACCATCCGGCCGCCGTAGATGCCGGAGATCGGGTTGTTCGAAGCTTCGCCCCACCAGAGATATGTCGCCTCGAGATAGGTGCGCTGGATGGCGTCGTCGCGCCAACCCCGCGAGAAATGCGGCGTGAAGCTCTCCGACGACTTCGGATCGAAGAACACATTGGGCTGGTTCGTGCCGCGGTCGATGGCCGGGCAACCCAGCTCAGTGAACCAGACGGGCTTGGATTGCGGCACCCACGCGGTCGGCGTCCCGCTCTCCATTCCGCCCGGACGGTTGTAATGCGCACTCGACCACCAGGCGCGCAGATCCTTGTAGCGGAAGACCCACGGCTTGGCCGCCACACCATCGGTGATCGGGGTACGGACCTGCGCAGTGCGGTCAGCAGCCGATGCATAGAACCAATCGAAGCCTTCCCCGCCCGCGATGTTTCCCTGCAGGTAGGCGCGGTCGTAGATCGCGGGCCAGCCCTCGGCCGCGTCGAGATGCTCGAACCCGTCGCGCCAGTCCGACAGCGGCATGTAGTTGTCGATCCCGACGAAATCGATTTCCGGATCGGCCCAGAGCGAGTCGAGGTGGAAGAACACGTCGCCCGAGCCATCGCCCGGCTGGTGCCCGAAATACTCCGACCAGTCGGCGGCGTAGCCGATCTTCGTCCCGGACCCGAGGATCGAGCGCACATCCGCAAGGAGATCTTGATAAGCCTGCACCGCAGGATAGGTGGCCGCACCCGAGCGGATCGTGGTCAGCCCCGGCATCTCGGTGCCGATCAGGAATGCGTCGACCCCGCCCGCCGCCGCGCAGAGATGCGCGTAATGCAAGACCATGCGCCGCAATCCCCAGTCGCCGGAAGGCCCGGTCCACGAAACCGACTGACCCGCCACGCTGAAGCTGGCGGGCATTGCCTCGCCGAACAGCGCCGACACCTGCGTGGCGGCCGTGGCGGTCTTGTCCACTGTCCCAGCATACCCCGCCGCAGGCGAACAGGTGATCCGACCCCGCCAGGGAAAAGCGGGCTGGCCCGTCTCGGCGGCATTGTCGGAATACGGGTTGGGAAGGCTGTTGCCGGGTGGCACATCCATCAGGATGAACGGATAGAAGGTGACGCGCAGGCCGCGCGCCTTGATCTCCTGAATTGCCTGCACGACAGCGAAATCGGCGGGCGTGCCACCATAGACCGGCCGATCCTGATCGTCGCGGCTGACCAGAAAGGCATTGGCCCGGCTGACACCATTCACAGACCAGGTCGACGGTGTGGTGGTCTTGGCGGTGACCTCGACACCCGGCCGCACCTTGCAATTGCGTGCCCGCAGATCGTCTCCGAACCAGGCAACCACCAGTGACACACTCTCGACCTTCGGTGCCATCGCCTGCAGCCGATCCAACGCCACCACCATGTCGGCGGTATCGGTCAGCGCATTGAGGTTTTCGGGCTCGGACGATCCGCCACTGCCTTTGCGGATGCCCTGCGTGGCATAGGCGAACTCACCTGAGGCCGGGATCATGGTGACCGCTTGCGTGAGACCCTCCGCCGTGTCCAGATCGGCCAGCGGGCGGAACACCTCGAAACTCAGCTGCGGGATGCGGTTGCCGTAATTCCCAAGCGGAAGGTCTTCGAAAACGACATAGGCCGTGCCGCGATAGGCCGGTGTGCTTAATGCCCCCATCTTGGCCGCGATGAACGGATCGACCGTCTGCGCTTCGTCTCCCGGATACCAGCGCCAGGTGATCCCGGTGGTATCCAGCAGCTTGCCGTCGGCCCAGATGCGGCCAATGCCGGTGATCTGCCCCTCGCAAAGCGCGACGGCGAAGCTCGCATAGTAGAAATACTCGGTGGTCTTGACCTTGCCGCCACCCCCGCCGCCCTTACCGCCACCCTGCGTGGTCGTCTTGGTCTCCTCGCGGAAATCCGTCGCCCAGACGATATTGCCGCCGATCCGCATGCGGCCGTAAAGGCGCGGGATCACCGCCCCTTCGGTGGCCGAGGTGATGCGCAGATTGTCCATCCGCGCGCCTTCGATGCGCTGGGTCGGCGCGAGCGAAGAGATGATCCAGCTGTCGACAACCGATCCGATGGTGGAGCCGATGAAGCCGCCAATGGTGGCGGCGCTGACGCCGAGGATCGCGCCGCCAATACTGCCGCCAATGGCAGCGCCAGCGGCGCCGAGAACGAGGGTGGCCATGTCGGGGTCTCAGCGTTGGGGGAACAGGAAGGCGAAGGCGATGCGCCGCCGCCAGGATGGAGTGAGCGGTTCCTCGATGACGCCGAGGCGCTCATAGGCGTGGAGGAAGGTGCCAGGCCCGGTGAGGATCCCGACATGTTTGGCAATGGCGCGGGGCTTCATGCGAAAGAGGACCAGCGCGCCGGGACCGGCTGCGGAGGGAGCAATCTCCGGCATCATGCGCCGAGCGCCCTCGGCCAGCACTTCGCGCGGCCCGGTTTCACCCCAGTCCCGGCTGTAGGGCGGGATCGGGAACGGTTCAGGACCGACGACTTCGCGCCAGACCCCGCGTGCCAACCCGAGGCAGTCGCAACCGACACCCCGAAGGCTGGCCTGATCGTGGTATGGCGTGCCGAGCCAGGAGCGCGCGATGGCGATGACGCGCTGGGGGTCGGCCGATGCGAGGGGTTTTGTCAAAGCACGGACCCTTCGTGTCCACCATCCTTGGTGGCATAGCGGAGCACCGCGTCCTGGCCGGGAATATGCGGGAATCCACGAAAGTTTGCTGTGTTGGCGAACTTCGCCCCGCAGGTCTCGATCCGCTTGTCGCAGCCTGCACGGATGGTGAAGGCATCACCCTCGGCGATACCGCGCACCGGTGCTTCGAGCAGCGTCAGCACCGCGATGCCATCGGTCACGTCGTGACCGAGCACCTCGGTCCGACGCCCCACATTCGCGCCGCTGGTCCATTCCACGGTGCCGAAATTGAACCATCCGGCTGTGAAGACACCAAGGCCAGAGGCGGTGAAGGCCCGATCACGCAGGAGATCGATGACAGCGCCGGTACCCTTGTAGGTGGGGTCCTCCAGATCGAGCCCGCAGCGCGCATCCCCGAGCACGGCATCGCAGGTCGCCTGAAAGGTCCGCCCGACCGTCTGGCCCAGCACATGCGCCAGCGAGCGCACCTCCGCGACGAAGGCCAGCCGCCCGCGCCGGATCTGACCGATGGCACCGCGGCGCATCAGCACGCGCTGGCCCGTGTCCGCCCAGTTCACCCGCCAGACTTCGACCTCGGCGTTGTCCCAGCGGCCGTCGAGAATGTCGGTCTCGGTGATGCGGTCGGAGGTCAGCACGCCCTCGGCGTCCTGCGCATCGACCGACAGGTCCGATCCCGACCGCACCTCGGAGGCCGTGAGGCCGCTCTCGGGCTCGAAATCAGTGCCGTCGAAGCTGACCGTCCGGTCGTGGTCGGTGAAGCCGAAACTCGCGTCGTCAGCCCGCGAAATCCGCCAGCACCAGGCGAGCGTTGTTGTCCCGTCGTCCAGATGCGCTTGCAGATCGGGATTGATGTTTTTCATCGGCGGAGTTCCAGCAAGGGTATGGAGGTGATCGAGCCCAGCCGCTCGAGATCAAGCGTCACGTCGAGCACGTCGGTGTCGAAGCGGACGGGTACGTCGAACTGGAAGCCCGCTGTGACGGCGATGCCAGCGCCCGGGGCGGCGCTGAAGGTGACAACGCCGGTCGTGGTGTCGACCGACCAGCCCGAGGGCTGCTCGACCCCACCAAGCGCGATGCGCACGGTTCCGGTCACTGGTTTAGCGATGGCGCGCGTCCAGGATTGCACCCCGGAGGTGTAGCGCTTGATTAGTTGGAAGGCGGTCGTCGCGCCGTCGCCGGTGCCAATCGCCTGATTGTTCGGTGCCGGCGTTCCCGAGGGAACGCAGGACTTGTGGTCGCCCCAGTCCTTGAACCTAAAGCCATGCAGCCGACCGTTGCGGGCCTCGAAGAAGGCCACGACCGCCGCCAGATCGTCCGCGCGGCGGATGCCATAGGCGACATCGTAGCGGCGGCGGCTGTTCGCCCAGCTGGCGTTGCGCTCCTCGTCGCCGGAAGCGAGTTCGACGATCTGGGTCCGCCGCTCGGGCCCGCCGCGCGCACCCCGGCTGATATTGTCGGGAAACCGGACTTCGTGAAACGCCATCACATACCCCTTCGCCCGAGCGAGACGGCGCGGGCGATGTCCGCCGCAACCTGCGTCCGGGACTGCCGGAAGCTCTCGGCGTCGCGCGCCATGATGGTGACATTCACGCCACCGGCTGCGCCGTAGCTCTGAGCTTCGCGGCGAGACAGCACGCGCTCGCCGCGTTGCAAGATGGCCGGAACTTCATCGTGGCGGAGCCCTGCAACGCCGCCGGCATGCATGCGAGGCGCTGCCGCGAAAGCCATCGCCGGGACCATCCGGCTTGGCGAAGAGTCTCCGACCATGCCGCCCGCGTGCAGGATGTTGGCGAAGATCCCGCCCGCGCCCCCCAGCGCGCCAGAGAGCGCGTTGGCAATAGGCCCGAGGATGAACCGCCTCGCCGCCAGCTTGGAGAGATCGGCCAGCAGCGAGGTAACCAGATCGCGGAAATCCAGCTTGCCGATTTTCACGAATTCGCCGACCGCATTCTCGGCCGACTGGAACGCGCTGACGAGGCTCTGGCCGATGTCCCCGCCAATCTCGCGCGCCTTGCTGGCATAGTCGCTGAGCGCTGCGGTGACCGCCTGCCAGCCGGAAACTGCGGCGTCGATGTCAGGTTCGGCTGCAGCGGCAGCAGTCTCGGCCGCTGCACCCGCACCCGTGGCCGCCTGTCCGGCATCGCCAAGGGCAGTTTCCAATCGCTCCGCCGCGTTGGTCGCCTCGGTCAGCGCGTTCGCGCCAGCTTCATCGCTGCCCCGCACCGCATCACGCAATGCCTGCCAACTGGCGAGTGGCGCGCGCGCGCCTTCGGCCAGATCGTGGGCCGCGCCACGATATGTGTTGGCCGTGGCAAGCGCAGTATTGGCCGCCGCAGTGAGCCCGAGATCGGGTGCGGAAAGCGGGTTATCCTCAAAAGCGCGGTCGAAGGCGGTCTGTGCGGCTGTGGTCGCGGCAGTTGCTGCGCCCTCAAACCGGTTCTCGATCTGACCAAGTTCGAGATCGGGAATGATCGAGATGCGACGCTCTGACCCGAGCGCTTCCAGCCCCTGGTTGATCCCCCCGATGAATGTGTTGATCCGCGAGACGACGCCGTTCAGCATCGCCTCAACGCCGTCGATCAGGCTGTTGGCCGCCTGAAACGCCAGATCGCCGATGGCGGCTGGCAGCAGTCCCCAGATCGCCTTGATCGCCTCGTAGGCCCCCTCGAAGGTGTTCGCGGCCGTGTTGCCGAAAGTCACGACGCTTTCGATGGCGCTCTGCATACCCGACGCCGCATCAGACTTCAGATCGAAAAACATTGCAGTGGCCGCAGCGCCCGCCGCAGCTGCCCCCATCTTGATGCGGTCCCACACCTCGACGGCGAGGTCCTTCAGAAGCGACATCGCCTCTCCAAATCCGCCCGCGCCAGTAACAAGGCGGGTGAACTGGTAGACGAGCTCGCCCGCGCCAACGATCAACGCGCCGATGCCGGTGCGGATCAGTGCCCCACGAAGGAGCACCAGCGCGGTGGCGAGGCCACGGACCGAGAGAGCTGCGACGGCAATCCCGGCGACCCAACGCCCTGCAAGAAAAGCCACAAACGTAGCGGCATAGGTGGTCAGACGGCCGATGTTGTCGAAGACACTGCGGATCGCGATGCCGAGCGGGCCTGTGCGGCTCGCAACCGCCGCCATGGCATTCGCGACCGCTTCCAGCGCGGGTGCCGCAGCGACCGTCAGCTGGTTCGACAGCCCGCGCCAGATCAGCCCCAACCTTGAGATGGCGTCGTTCGTCTGCTCGATCTGGTCGGCATCCTGCTCCGACACGACGACGCCGAAGGCCAGAACATCCTCTTTCGCCTGGCGCAGCGTCGCGGTGTCGATCCGCGACATGGCGATGGAGCCTTCCTCGCCAAAGAGCTGACCGGCGACGGCCGCGCGTTCGGCTGCGGGCACAAATTCCTCGATGGCCGCGTTGATCGCGCCCACACGCTGATCCAGCGGCAGGGAAATTAGGTCGGCAGCCGAAAGCCCCAGCCGATCCAGCGCGTCGGCGGCAGGTCCGGTCCCGGCGGCCGCCTGGCTGAGACGGCGCGTCAGATCCTTGGTGGCCTGCTCGATGCCGGACATCGACACGCCCGCCAGCTCGCCCGCGCGCTCCAGCGTCTGGATCGAGGCGACGGTGGTCCCCAGCGACTGCGCGAGCTTGGCCTGCGCATCGACGGTTTGCAGCCCGGATCGGACCATCGCCACGCCAGCAGCAGCGGCGGCGGCCACGGCGGCAGCGGCAGCCACTGCAACACGACGGGAGAACGCCGCAAGTCGGGCGTTGGCCGCCTCCATCTCGCGGCTGAGCCGCCCGAACCCTCGCACCCCGGCCTCACCGACACCTTCCAGTTCGGCGCGCACCTGTCGGCCACCGACCGCGGCAAGGCGGACAGAAACGCGCTTTTCAGCCATTGGAATGATCCATCTGTTCGTTGAGCTTCGCAACCATCACGGATTCAATGACGGGCAGCAGTTCGGCCATGGCCAGGGGTGGGATGCCGAGCGCGTCACCGAGAGCGAGCGCAGCGGTCAGGTCCCAGCCGATCACCGCACCCGGCAGAACGCGGAGCTGGCCGCCGAGACGGTCGACCAAGTCCCAGACCTGCCAACCCTCGTAAGTCAGCGGCCGGTTCAGCCACGCCGGGCAGTCTTCGCACGCCGTTTGGCAGGCGTCGCAGTAGCGTTCGCCCCCGCCGAAGGACCACTCGGCAAGGACGCGGAGACGTTTTTTTCCTGTTCCAGCAGCAGGCCTTTGGAGACGTAGGTCAGCTGGAAGGCCTCGAAGATAGGCCAGACATCGAGCAGCGCGTCGATGGCCTCGGGGCTGGGATCGATCGGCTCGCCGTCCGCGTCGCCGATGCCGTCCCAGGCGAGCACCGCCCTCCGTGCGAGAGCTTTGGCGAAGGCCACGGCGCGCTCCTCGTCGGAGGCCTCTTTGGGGACCGCTTCGACGGCGGGATCGCTGCGGGTGGCCACCATCAGCGCGGTAGTCAGCGGTCGCAGTTGCGCCCGCACGCCGGGGGCAAGACTATGCCAGCGCGGCGCGTTCGTTAGGTCGAGCGTGAGCATCAATATGTCTCCACATCGTTCAGGAGGGTTGCGGTGCACATCCGGCCGACGACGCTGTCGCGGGCGGCTTGCCAGTCGAAAGTGGCCTGCACGCCCTGCGGCCCGGAAATCTCGATGCGCGGGCGTGGCAGGTAGACGGCGTGCACGGTGAAGGTGAAGCTTTCGCCCGAGGGCAGCAGATAGGCGAACTCAAGCTCGCAAGGATCGCCATTGATCGCCTGCGTCACCAGTGTCTGGTCAGCGAAGCGCACCTCGATGGAGCCGGTCAGCGCAGCGATGGACGGGTCCGCGCCGTCGATGCGGCCGTCCGAGCGGATGGTCTCGATGCGGTCGAGGTTGTTGGCGTAGGTAATGTCGGCCGAGACCACATTGCCGAGGGCAGATCCGTTGCGGGTGATCGCCCCATTGAAATGGCCGAAGCGCTGCAATTCCAGCGCGGCGGGCGTGCCTGCGCTGGTCGTTGTGCCCACCGTCTCGCCCTGCGCCACCAGCCGGGATGTCGCGGTCAGCAGCCCCGAGCGCTGCATCTGCCAGTTGATCTGGTCGAGTACACAGCCGGAATACATCGCGTAGCGCGGCACTTCGGGCATGCCGGTCTCGATGGACATGCTGGGCAGCATCCAAGACCCCGACTGAAACTCGTGCGTCCAGGGACCGGTGCCAGATGTGGTCGGGTCGCCAAAGGTCGCCTTCAGCCAGAAGCCGAAGGCCTCGGCGTCGAGCGGCACGACGACATCGCCGTCTGCCGTCACCGCATCCTTGATCGGTGCCAGCGGATCGCGGCCGTAGCCCAGCAGTTCCGAGTTCAGCAGCGGCTGCTCCGCGCCGAGCGAGGTGCTGGCGAAGGGCATCTTGGTGAAGCCGCCGACTGGCGGCGTGCCATAGGTCGTTTCGAACGCAAGCGCCATCTGCGCCCGCGCCCCTTGGGCTCGTGCCATCGTATTCTCCTTGAATTGTCAGGGTCAGCCGAGCGGATCGGCCGTTGAATAATGCAGCACCACCGGGATCACGGCCGCCTTCAGGCTCGCCGCGCCTTCGACCGGCAGATCGACCGGGCGTGGCGCTTCTGCTTCGACCCAGTCGCATAGGCCGCCGAGCGTGCGGTCGGCGGCAATTGCCGTGCCGATGCTGGCGGTCAGCGTGTCGAAGACGGCGTCACGGTCGGTGCCCTGCACGACCGCCTCAATCTCGGCACGGTGCTGGTAGTGGTAGCGCAGGGGCGACAGTGTTACCTCGGGATCGCCTGGCTCCCCATCCCGAAGGATCAACAGGCCATCGGCGGGTATGCGCTCGGGCAAGACCTCACCCCGCAGGGCGGTTGCGGCCAGCGTCAAAAGCCGCGCCTGCAGCGCGGTGAGAATGGTTTCACGAACAGTCATGGTGTCTTTCCGGGCTCGACAGTAGAAATTGCTGGCTCAATGCACCCATGAGCTCCGGAAAAAAGGCTGCGAACTGCGATGGAAGGAGCTCGGGAAAACTACTAAGTCTTGTGTGGGTTTTCACTAGGAAGTCAGATGATTACAGACAGATTCGAAGATTTTGCACAGTCGCTGCGAGTTTTCATTGAACAGAAATACAGATTCCAAGAACTATTCCTCATCGATTCAAGCGAGGCGATCGGCAATGTTGAGCTCGCCTGTAAGAGCATGCTCGACACATTCGCCAGCTTGTACGACGCAGTTCGAGAAACTCAGGAAGTCGATTTTGATTTTTATGCACACCCGCTTTGTTGCGCTGTTCTTGCATACAGAAATGCCAAGCATCACAATAAAGCGCACGGCATCCGCAGTGTGCACCGCCATGCGCAGCAGAACGAACGCCAAGACTACCTCCTTGTAGATTTTCCTGCTGGGGACGGCGAAGACGGCGGAGGGTTCATTGACCACTACGCTTCTTGGGGAGACTTTTGTGTGCTCCTCGACATGCCAAGGGATCAAAGCCGCTTGCGCGCAAATGCTCGGAACCTCGTCAGACACCGCATCGAGGCAGATGGATTTGAACGTTTCGCTGATCAGGACGGAGTTCCAATCCATCGGGTCTTTATAAACATGATTCCAATAATAATTGGCGCTGGATCAGAGTTTATTACCTATTTGAAGCCACATATTCGCGCTCAAAGTGTGGAGGCCGAGCATTTCGTTTCGCATTTCGAACATGTGGAGCAAGCCAACTTTTCTCGACCTAAATACTTGGAGTTAACGAGTTCGGTTTTTGGTTAGGGTTGCTTGGCACGAGGAAACGATAGCCAATTTCCGATCCTATCGCTGAACAACCCATTTCGCCACGATCAGCCCCGGGACGCTGTCAAGCGCCCGGTCTGCATCCCGCGCGAGGTCCAGCCGCTTCGGCAGTTTCACCTGCGGCACGAGCAGGAAGATCGGCGCGGTGACCTTTCCGCGCCCGGTCTTGGAGCGGGACACGACCGCCTGACCCTTCGTGTTCAGCCGTCCCTCTGCCACCAGCAAGCTCGGCCCCGTGCGACGATAGACGAAACGCAGGCGCAGCCCGCGTCGCCGTTCCCATTCGCCGGGGGTTATCCTGCCGCCGCGCAGCGACTTGCCTGCGGCGGGCAGCGGGATCGCCAGCCAGAACCCGTCTTTCGAGCGGATCAGCGGGCCGGTGTCATGCGCTCCCACGATGACCGGGGCCTTGGACCAGACCAGCGCGGCTGCATCCAAGCTCTCGCCCGACCTCGGGAAGTTCTGGTTGCGGATCGAGTTGGCAAGCCGTCGCCCCAATCCCGCGCCAGTGATCTGCGTGCGCCAGGCAGTCTTGAGCCCGGTCCCGGCCTCGCGCATGGCAGCTGTCACAGCACGTTCGCCCGCCGCGACCTCCGCTGCCATCATGGCGACGATGTCCGGATCGATGTCGAGCTTCAGCTTCACGCGGGCCTCAGATCAACAGTCCAGACCAGCCGCTCCCGGTCCCGGACGGGTTCGCCCTGAATGAGGAAGGCGTCGCCATCCATTTCCAATCGGTCGCCGGGACGCGGTGCCGGAACTTCCGCGACGCGAAGATCGATCCGGGTCGTTTCCGACCAGAGCCGCGCATCGCCGAATTCGGTGATGGCATCAGCCTGCCGGGAGACGACGCGCACCAGCACGGGCGCGCCGCCATCGGAGGTGTAGACCGCCTCACGCCCGATGTTGGGATCCGCGAACAGAGCATCCAGAATGGCGGCAAACGCCGTCATCAGAAACTGCCGTTCAGGCGCACCCGGCCGATCAGGTCACCCGCGCCGCCCGCAACAGACTCAACGGCCACACCGATCAGCGTGTTCGCGGTGGCGGTCTTGGTGGCTTCCTTGTTGGTGTTGTCCCAATAGACCTTGTCACCGGTGGACCAGGCTTGGCTCGCGACTTTCTTCAGGTCGAAGACTCCGATGAGGGCGGTCTCGACCGTCTCGGCATTGGCAGCATCCCCGGCGGCCACGCCGAAAATAGAGCCGACGAGCAGGCCATCGCCGGAGGTCACGGCGTAGGGCGCGGTCAGGGTGATGGTGTTGCCGGGCTGGACGTAGTTTTTCATTGCGGGATCCTTTGCAAAATGGAACGGGCGGCCCGATTGGACCGCCCGTTAGAGGTGAGATGTCAGGGACGGCCCGTTTTATGCGCCGGGGTTCTTGTAGAGGCCGCGCCAGTCGATGGCCTTTGCGCCGAAATCGAGGCGGCACTTGATCTCGACGCCGTCGACGTCGAAGCCGTTCCGGGTCTCAATGTACGCGCCCTGCTGACCCTCGAGATAGGCGTACTCGATGGTGTCGATCTGGTTCGGGCTGGCCGCGAGGTACCAGGCGGTTACGCTGGCGGCATCGAGGCGTGGCTCGCTGATCGGCGCGAGGGTGCGGATCGACTGCGGCACGACATTGGACGTCGCTGCGGGCACCAGGTTCTGGGCGACCATCTGCTCCGCCTTCAGTTCCAGCGAGGCGGGCACGATCAGGAAGGCGGGGCGGACGTTCAGCACCGTCTTCTTGTCGAGCCCGGTCTGCTTGGCCATCGCCGCGCGGGCCGCACCGACAGCATCGACCGCCAGCGCTGCGCCTGTTCCTGCGAGGTTCTTGTGGCTGGTGTGGAACAGGGCGTTGCCGTCCGCCATCGCCGGGTTGGCGGTGATGATGCCCCAGACGACGTCCGATTCCAGCTGGGCGATGGAGTTGCCGTACATCGCGGGGATCCGAGTGAAGGCGTCGAGATCGTCGTTGATCAGCGTCTGGCGGGTGATGGCGACCACCCGGCCATAGGTCTTGACCTTGTAGCTCTCCTTGCTCTCGCCGAGTGTCCCGCGTTTGAACTCGCCGCTTTCGCCCACCTCCAGCAGCTGCGGCGCTTCGCCGAGCTGGACCCGGTGCATCGCCTTGAAGTCGGTGGCCAGAACCTGGCGGCAGAACAGCATGAATGTGCGGGGATAGGCGTCATAGGCCTGCCGCAGGGTCTTGTTGGTGACCGCCGAGAGGATCTCCGGGAAGTCGGACGTCGAATGCAAGGCCCGCGTTGCCACCTCGTCGCGAGACAGGCCCCGCGTATTGACCCCAGCATTGCCAAGGCTCTCGCGGGCCAGTTCCATGAGCGTCATGCCACGATACTGGCGAGCGGCATCTTCCAGAGTGAACAGCGTTGGGCTGTAACGGTGCAGAAGCGCGTTCGCGACGGCATCGCGGCGGGTGATCTGCTCGTCGCGGCCGCCGAGTGGGATCGACACCTGGCTGAAGGTGCGGGTTTCTTCGGATTTGGAGGCGACCTGATCGAGGATCAAACGCCGGGCTTCGCCGATATCCGTGCCGCGCTTGACCAGATCCTCGGCAAAGCTGCGCTCGAGGTTCAGCCGCCCGGCCAGATCATAGATTGTGGACACCCGGTCACGCTCCGTCTCGCGGGCCCGGGTCGCAACAGCTTCAGTGTCAGGCACAACGGGGGCATCGGGCTTCTGCGGCTTTGGCTGCGCGCGGGTCTCAACGGCAGCAACCTTCGGCTCGGCCACAGGCGTCTTCGGTTCAGTCATGGTGGTGTCCTCGGCAGCATTGATGTCGCTGGGCTGATCTTTGGCCTCTGCGGCCAGGGCGTTGGGTTTTTCCGTCATCGGGATGGCTCCTGTTTGAGTGGGTGGGACGTCCCGGCGATGGAGGACGCAATCGTGAAGTTGGGATTGGGCGCGAAACCCTGCGGCGGGATCTGCCCCGACCGGCACGGCGGACACCTCGAAGGGCGTCCAGTCCACCGCGCGCCAAAGCTCGCGAGCCGCTTCGGGCTTGGACACTTCGAACCGGTGGACCTGGTAGCCGATGGACACCGCCCGGATATGGCCCGCCTGGATATCGCGCCAGATCGGTTCGACATCGGCGCGCTCAGAAATCCGGACCTGCGCAATGCCGCGACCGTTTTCGATCCGGGCAGACCCCGGGACGACCGAGCCGATCACGGCATCCAGCGTTTCGATCTCATGCACCTTCAGAAACGGCGCGCCGGCGTTCAGACGATCGAGCCGCACATGGTCTGGATCGAGGCTCAATTCCTCGTCGTAGGGTTCGCCGAACAGGGTCGATCGACGAACCCGAGCGCCCGCTGACCAGATCACCTCGACGGTGCGGGTGTCGGTGTCCGCTGAGTTCAGCGCAAGCTCCGCCATCCGGCGCAAGGCCGGGATTTCGATCATTGTGTCCATGTTGGTCAGTCCTGTTGGTCGGCCTGCGCCGGATCGGTTTCCGCGTCAGCGGTGGGCTCGTCGTCGGCCGGTTCGTCGGCATCCGGATCGGTGGCCGGGTCGCTGGTCTGCGCGCTCCCGGTCTTGGTGACTCGTCGCGGGTCGCTGTCGAGAACCAGCCCGAGGGCATCGAGCTTGGCGTTGGTCGCAGCGATCTCGGCCAGCACCGCGTCCGGATTGCGGCCCTGCCGGGCGATCACCTCGGCCAGCGTCATGGTGCCAGATCGGATCGACAGCAGGTTCGCCATCGCGTCCTTCTGCGGATCGACCGCCTCGAACTTCGGCGGCGACCATTCGACCGGTACGTCCGGCGATGGGATCTGGCCCGCCGCCCATGCGGCTTCCGTGAACCAGCGCCAGACCGGGGCGCAGAACATCGGGATGAACAGCTGCCACTGGACGGCATCGATCTGGCGGCGGAATTCAACCAGCCCCGCGCGGATCGAGGAATAGTTCACCTGGGAGAGATCGCCGGTCAGCAACTCATACGGCACGCGGAACCCGGCCGAGATCGTATGCAGGCTCGCCCGCTTGTATTCTGCATAGCCGCCCGTAGCCGAAGGCTGGTTAAATCGAATGTCCTTGCCGCCGCGCGCATAGGCAATGAGGCCAGGCTCGAACTGCTCGACGCGGTTTCCATCAGCATCGACCACGGAGGGAGCGATGCCCTGCTGCGCCTCGTCGTCGCCGAAGACGATGGCGGTGACGCAGGCCTCGGTCTTCTTGCGGACCAGTTCGGCCACCTCGTAGTCGTCGAGGTCGCGCAAACTGCGGATCACCGGCGCGCCCCAGGGAACGCCGCGCGCCTGCGTGCGCTGCTTCTCGTAAACATGGGCGATCTCGGTCGCCGGGACCGGGCGGCTCTGCAACCCGTTCTGCAACGTGCCATAGGCATCACCCGGATGTTCGGCATGCAGCCAATAGGCCCGGCGTTTGCCGACTGGATCGAACTCGATCCCCTGGACGAGGCGTCCCGCGCCGATGGTGCCGGATTTCGTGGTGTCGAGGAAGTCGGCCTCCAGCACCTGCACTTGCAGCGGGACAGGCAAGCCATCCGCTGCGCGGCGCAGACGTCGGCGCACCAGGACCTCACCTGCCTCGACCATCTCGCGGCAGATCAACGTCTGCAGCCCATAGAAGTCGAGCTGGCCGTCGGCGTCAGCGGCGTCCGACCACCTTGCGAAGAGCGCATCGACCTTCCGGTCCAGCTTGTCATTGCCGCTCGCCGCCCGAGGCATGATGCCCGCACCGACAATGTTGTTTACCAGCACCGCCACGGCCTTGGCCGCATGCGGGTTGTTGCGGACCAGATCGCGCATCCGGTCGCGCAGCAGCGCCCCGGCCACGCCAACCTCGGTATCGGCCGAGGTGCCCGGCGCACGCCAGCCGTCGGTCCGTCGCCCCTTCGAGGCACCATCATAGCCCCGCGTCAGGGTTTCGAATGCCTGCCGCGCCAGCACACGACGGGCCGCCGTGCGTGGTGCCACCGAGGCAATCGCATGGTCAAACCAGTTGGCCCACATCAGCGATCCCCGCGCGAGAAGCCCGCGAGCCCAGCGATTGGCACCGGTTGTGTGGTGCCCGCTATGGCCCGCTCGATGGTGCGGATGCGCACCAGCAGATCCTCGGCCGAGCCATAGTCGACCGACTTGCCGTCATAGCTGACCCGGGTCGTGCCGCTGGAATAGGCCCGGCGCAACGCGGACAGCTCGGTTTCGGTCCAGTCTGCCATCAAAACCATCCTCCGCGCCGTCCGAGCCAGTCGGATTGACGTTTGCCTTGCGACGTCTGCGCTTGCCTGTTGATCTGCCCCGCGGGATCCGCAGAGGCGTCGGCGACACCGAGTTGATCCTCGAGGTCACGCCATTTCTCGTCGGTCCAGCGATCCGCACCCGCGATCCAGGCGGCGGCGCGGGCATAGACCCGGCAATCCAGCGCCTCGTTGCGCTCGCGCAGCTTCTGCCATTCCAGTCGGGCAAAGCCACGCTTCGTGCGCACCGTGACCAGTTGCTCGGCCACGAACTGCTTCAGCCATTCGTTCTCGACCCAGTGCGGCAGATGCACCGTGCCGGGTGAGAATTCTGCGCCGTTAGCGCGTTCCTCCTCGGTTGGCCGTTCCAGCCGCAGGAAGCGATAGGTCTCGGCCTTGAAGGTCGATACTGCCACGGTCCAGAGCCGTGCGCCGCGGCGCAAACGCTTGCCGCCCTCGGTCGCGTCCACGTAAGTGGGCCCCGACACAGGGCTGGCCCGGTTGAAGCCTTCGACACCCTTGACTGGTGCGACCTGTGCAAACCCTTGGGCCCGCGACCAGCCATAGACCGCCGGGGCCTCATAGCCAGTGTCGATGGCAAGCCGCGCGATCTTCAGATGCGCGCCACGCTCGTGCGGCCACGTCCGGCCGAGCAGTTCGGTCAGGTCGCCCCAGGCCTCATGCCGGTCGGGGCCGCCCTCGATCACGATGTGATCGAGCAGCCAGCTTTCCAGCCCACGGCCCCAGGCCCAGACATCGACTTCGATCCGGTCTTTCTGGACGTCGGCCCCAGCGGTCAGGAACAGCCCGCCCGCAGGCACAATGCCCGGTTTCCAGTGCTCGCGCCGGTCGTAGAGCCGCTGCCAATCCGGCGCTTCGCCGGTTTCGACCCAGGTCTCGCCGAGGATCGTGTTGCGGAAGGCCTTGATCGCTTCGTCCGATCCTTGCGCCGCATCCCACGCCCGCACGATCCGCTCCCAGCTGAGCCAGCCGATGGGTGAATAGAGCGCGGAGAGGTGGTAGCCGACCGTGTTGGGATCGGCCGCCGTGGCGGTCGGTCGCCATTCGCCAGCCTCCAGCATGGCCGTCTTGTTGTGGTCCGCGATGGGCGTCTCACAGTCCTCACAATGATATTCCGCCGTTTCCGGCTGTCCCTTCTGCCAGCGCAGTCGTTCGAATTTAAGCCACTGCATCGCGCCACAATGCGGGCATGGGACGAAAAACCGGCGCTGATCACTGGCCTCATAGTCCCGTTCAATCCGGCTCATCCCGCGAATGGTCGGGGTTGAGACCAAGAACACCTTGCGCCGGTGGGCGAAGGTCAGCGAACGCGCTTCCGCTAGCGTAACCGGATCACCCTCATCGTCGGCGGACGCCGGATAGGCATCGACCTCGTCGAGGAAAATGTAGCGCGCCGGGGTCGAGCGCAGCCCCACGGCCGAGTTTGCCCCGGTCATGATCAGGATACCGCCCGCGAATTCCTTGGACAGCATCGTATTGCCCGCGTCGCGCGACCGGGCCGGTTTTACCCGTTCCCGCAGTTCCGGACTTTCATCAATCAGTGGATCAATCCGTTGCCTCGAGTTCCGTTTCGCCAGTTCCACCGTCGGCTGGACGGCCAGCATCGGCCCCGGCGCTTGGTGGATAGCGAACCCAATCCAGTTGTTGCCGGCCTCGGTCGCGCCGACCTGCGCCGCCTTCATGAACACGATCCGCTGTGTCGGGTCGCCGGGCGACAGCCGGTCCATGATTTCGCCCATGTAAGGCGTGCGCGCCGTGCGATACCGGCCCGGTTCGGCCGAGGCACGCCCTGACAACATCCTGTGCCGATCTGCCCATTCCGAAACCGTCAGGTCCGGATCCGGCGTGAGGCCTGCGCCCCAGGCGCGCAGGATTTCCACCGCGCCGTCGAAGTCGTCCTCACCGGAGATCGGGTTTGACCTCGGCAAGATCGTCGAGCTGGGCACGGACATGTTTCTCCAGAATCTTCTGCATCGCGGCGGGCTCCACACCCAGATCGGCCGCCATCAACGCCGCCGCACGCGCGGGCCAGTTGACCCAAACGTCACGCTCCTGCCGCGCCAGCCGAAACACCAGCGACAGAGCACGCGCCCGGTCGATCAACTCGCCCTTCAGCTTATGCAGCCGGAGACGGCGCTCCTGCGCCTTCAGCACTTCATTGGCCGTCTTGGCCTGCAGAAACGTGGTGCCACTGCCGACGGGAGGTGCGGCCATTCCCTGTTCGCGCAACGTTTCGCCCACGGCGGAAACCGCCGCCTCCGGGACCGGTTTGAGTTTCGGCTTCGGTGCCTTGCGAGTTTTGGACGGGTCGGTCGCCTCCGCGCGCAGAGCATCGCTGGCTGCCGCGTCAATGCTGCCATCGGCGTGTAGAACCAGCCGCCCCGTCGCCTTGGCCTTCTGGATTGCCCCGCGCGAGAGGCCGACGCGGGCGGCGTATTGGCGCTCGCTCAGACCCTCCATGGCGCGCTCCGATTATCATTTAAAATCATGTGCTTATGTAGTTGATAAGCCTCCGCACCAGAGCGAACGTGATCTCAAGAGAACGATGCAACTCACAACGGAGCCACCAAGATGACCCGCCTGAACCCGATCACCACACCCCGCCACCAACTGCGCGCCGAGAAGGCTGCGCGGAACCGCGAAGCTGCGATCAACGCCTTCCTTGGCAAGAAAGCCGAGATCGACAACATGCTCGCCCGGCTTCAGAGCCTCAGCGACGAGCACTTCAACTGCCACCCCGACGAAATCAACTGGGGCCATGTTGGCACCCTTGAGCATTACGCCAGCTTGCTGAAGCGCATCACCGACAGCGCCTTCAGTGAAGGCGAGCACGCGGAGTAAGCGCCATGGAAACCAGCACAATTCGTATCGCAATTCGAAAACTGCCCGATCAATTCGATCGCAGCCGCATCAGCGTAGTCCTTGACGAGATCGAATGCGCCTTGATGGACGACGGTGGCGTTTATGTTCGCGCCTACGCCGACAGCATGACGATCACCATCGAGGTGCCCACCAATCAACTGATCGACGCAGCCGCCTGTCTGAAAGACATCGGTCTGGTCTGAACTGCACAGACCTCAAGATACGCCCCGCACTCGCGGGGCCTGTCTCGGTAGAAGGACGCATGTCGCGATCCTCAAATACTGGAGACACTTATGGCTCAGAAATCCACACCGAAAACAACCGCGACGGCCCCGCACCCGACCAAGCAGCAGATCGTGATTGACCTCCTGCGTCGGCCCGAAGGTGCGACCATCGAAGAGATCACCGCTGCCACCGAGTGGCAATCGCATACGGTGCGCGGCGCCATGTCCGGCGCGCTCAAGAAAAAGCTTGGCCTCGCTATCACCTCGGAAATGGTGGATGCGCGCGGACGCGTCTATCGTATCGAAGACTGATCCCGCGCCGCTGCACCGCCGAAGTCGCGGCGGTAAGGGAGTCTTGCGCGAACAGAGCCGTCGCTTGTCTGGAGCGGCGGCTTTGTTGATCGGACCCGGATTGCCTCGAAGACCCGCCGCAGGACATAGGACCGCACGATGCTGACGACGGTAAAGACCGCCCCCATTTGCAAGTTCTGCGCCAGCGTCGTGTGCAGCCCAAACATCGGGAAGATCAGGATCTGCGTCAGCACAGCGACGCCGTAGCCAACCGTGACATTCGCAATCGCTTCACAAAATGACATCAGACGGGATTGCTTCATTGGCTACCCCGCTCTGAGCGCAGATCATCAAAACTGGTCCCGGCGCCTTCAAGAACAGCGTGCTTGCCAGTAAACTGCTGCCACCGTTGAACAGCCACATCGACATACGCCGGATTAAGTTCAATCCCGTAGCAGACCCGCCCCGTGGTTTCCGCCGCGATTAGCGTAGTGCCCGAGCCCATAAAAGGCTCGTAGACAGCTTGGCCCGGACTGGAATTGTTCAGGATCGGACGGCGCATACATTCGACGGGCTTCTGGGTGCCGTGTACGGTTTCCACGTCCTGATCCTTGTTCGCGATCTGCCATAGCGTCGTTTGTTTGCGGTCGCCCGCCCAGTGGCCCTTGCCGGTTTTCTTCACCGCATAAAGGCACGGTTCGTGCTGCCAGTGATAATCACCGCGGCTCAGCACCAGCCGATCCTTGGCCGATTGCCAAGCTCCAGCCTTATGCGAAGAACGCAAAGATGCATGGCGCGGATCAGGTCGCATGCAGCGCGCCATGCCAGACATAGGCCACATCGCCAGGGAAGAGCGCCCAAGCCTCGCGCCAGTCAGCGCGGTCATCATTTAGCACCTTGCCGGTGCGCTTTGTGGCCGCGGCTCCTGCCTTGTTGCGCCAGCCGGGATCATAGTCGACGCCGTAAGGCGGATCGGTCACCATCAGCTGCGGCTTCACATCACCGAGCAGAAGCTCGACATCGGTGGCCACGGTCGCGTCACCGCAGAGCAACCGATGCTTGCCGAGCAACCAGAGATCGCCAGGGCGGCTGATTGGGGTCTCGGGGGCCTCGGGAACATCGTCCTCGCCCTCGCGGGAGGCTGTTTCAGGATCAACGTCTCCGGCCAACAGCGCTTCGAGTTCAGCGTCATCGAAGCCGATGAGCGAGAGATCGTAGTCCTCTGCCAGCAGGTCGTTCAACTCAGCCGATAGCAACGCTTCATCCCAGGACCCTAGTTCCGTCAGTTTGTTGTCCGCAATCCGGTAGGCCCGACGCTGTGCTTCGGTCAGATGTCCCAGCACGATCACGGGGGCCTCAAGCAGCCCCAGCTGTGTGGCGGCAAGCACACGGCCGTGGCCTGCGATCAATTCTCCGTCGTCCGCGACCAGGCAAGGAACGGTCCAGCCAAACTCGGCCATGCTGGCCGCGATCTTTGCGACCTGATCCGCGCCATGCATCTTTGCGTTCTTCGCATAAGGCTGGAGCTTGGCAATCGGCCAAGTCTCGATTGCGTCGGGGGCAAAGCTCAGGGTCATAATGTTCAGCTCGCCTCAATGGGGTGGACCCCTGGACTCCGGATACAAACAACCAGCTTGGACTCCACGAAGGGTCCAGCGGCGGCGAAGGCATCCAGCTCCAAGGGTTTGTTTAATTGTGGTTTTTGTCAGATCACGGGTGGATACACGCTGGGGTGGCTTCCCAAAAAACCAGCCCTGTCACTAGCGATATTGCGCGCCTCGCCCCCCCGTATACGTTTGGGGCCAGGAAGGACCCGCGAATTCAGTGGGTTAGTGCGCTGGATGCCAGCTGGACCCCTGGCTGGAAACCAGAAGCCAGCGAAGTGTCCACCAACAAAAACGGGGAGAGCCGTCTTCCAACGCACTCTCCCCATTATGCCCTACGGATAGCACGAAACTGTTGCATGTGTCGAACACAAAAGTGTTGCAACATATTGGAGTCGTTCAGACATTCAGGCGCGACGCGATCTTGGTCAATGCGAGCTTGTGCTTGCGCCATGCCGTCGTGCGGTCAACGCCAAGTTCACCGCTGATCTGCTTCCAAGGCACACGCGCCGCCCGAGACCAGATCAGCCTGCGCTCGGCCTCGTCAATCCAAAGCACCCAATCGAAGGTCTGCTCAAGCCGTGTGATCGACGCCGCCGACGGCCAGACCCGCATAGGCTGCGGCTCCATCGCAGCGATCTCACGGCTGGTCCGCGCGATGTCAGGCCAGGCGTTGAAGTACCCCTTTGCCTTGACCGCTGGCAGCTTGCGCAGCGTGCGGAACGCTTCTTCGAAATGATCCGCGACATCGTCGGCGGTCCATGTCTTTTTCTCACCCATGGCGCACCTCCCCAACGGGGCGTGGCCCATAGAGTTTTGTGCCTAATTGCTCGACCAATTCACGTTCCGGCCAGGTCAGGCGCTGATCGTCGATGCTGACAGCCAGCACACCCTGTTCGTGCCAACCGTCCCGTTTGACCTGATCGGGATCACGGCGGTGTCCGCCATAGCCTTTGGGGGTAAACCTCATGCCACACCTCCCCGGGTCTCAATGGCCCAGTGCAGGATGGCGATAGCATCTGCCTCATTGTCATCAGCGGGGCTGAACCCACGCGCCCGTGCGGCGGCGATCATGGCGTCCTTGTTGGCGTTGCCCTTGCCGGTGGCGTGATGCTTGATCGTGCCCACCGGCACGCCCTCATAGGGAATGCCCCTCAGCTCGCCCCAACTGGTCAGTGAGGCCATGAGGCCTCCATAAACATGGGCTGCGTCAGTACCAGCGTGGCGGCGAACTTCTTCGAACCAGATCGTTGCAATCGGTCCAGACAGCCGATCAAGTTCCGTTAGCCAGTTGGTGAACCGCAGATAGCGCATACCACCGCCATCGTAGCGGCCGGGCTTGAAGCTGGCGGTGCCGCTGGTGATCAGGCAATCAAAGTCACGGATGGCCCAGCCGGTGGTCGTGCCCAGATCGAGCGCTAGTATGCAGCGCGGGGTTTGTTTGGGTTGGGTCATGCAGACCTCCTCTTCGATTTGATGAGCAAGGCGAGAGGGCTGGCCGGTGAAGGCTGCGGTCTCGCCAGGCCCCGAAGGGTGGTCTGGTCAGGTAAGGCGCAGGGCGACGAGGCCGCCCGGCAAATCTTTCAAAACATTCAGGGAAGGCTCTTGAAAGATTTCCGCCCCTAAGTCGTTGTCCTGTATGCATAATATATAATCTTTCAATTATTCAATATTTCAATAGGTACCTCTCTCCTAATGTTTAAACGCGCGCGTACGCGTATAGGGATAAGGGGTCCTCTTGAAAGATTGAAGGATTTGAAGGATTTTATTTTTCCGTTTTAACTCATGGTGTTATTCCCAATGCCTGCTTCAAAATCAGCTTCAGTGGGTTTGAAGGATCTCCCGTCACCCGCCAAACCGCGCCAACCTGTACACCATGGCCTGCTTGGTCGATGAGCCGCGCATGCCGGTCGTGACATCCCCGCTTTCGATCAAGGTCAGCAGGTTCTCATCACGGTCACGCGACTTGAGCCATTGTGAGGCGCGCGTGATTTCGGATTTGGCGATGCCTTTCGCTCCTGCCGCCCGGATGATCTCCTTCAACCGCTTCAAATGCGCTTCTGTCTCGGTGTCCGCGACATGGCGCTCAACAGCCTCCATGGTTCGCCGCGCATAATGGCGCACAAAATCAATGGCCCAATCTGCGGCCGAGAGGTCGATCCCAGGGTTTGTCGGATCGCGCCCGACCGCGACGATCAATGCAAGCTTCAATGCGTTCTCCCCAATGCGCGCCAGGATCGCCGTGAAAGCCGTCCCGGCTGCCGCCCGCAACTCCCCCGTCAATTCGGCGCTCAGCGCTTTGAAACGCGCACGGGCCTCCTCGGTCATGGGCACGATAGTTGGGTTCACCGCGGTGTTCTGATCGGCTGTCTTGCCCGCAAGGTTGCCCTTCTGATGCCCTCCACCGCAGGCCACGCTCTGCAACCCAGCGATCAGCGTGGGATCAGCCTGGCGCATGCCCACGGCGATGTTCTCGTCTGGATAATCCTCATCACTCGGCAAGATCAGAAAGCGGGCCAGCGAGCCGTCGACGACGTTTGCGCCCTGCAATGCGCCCCAGAAGTGCAAAGGCGTCGTAGTGCCATAGACACTCAGGCAGGGTTGATTGATATCCCGCCGCTCGTTTGAGCCATCACGGTTGGCATATTCTGCACCGAGGAAAATCCCGCCCGCGGCCGTGTAAAGCTCGGTCATGTTGTCGAGGATTTCAGTGATGTGGCGTGGACTGCGGCGCCGGTCGGCCGCCGCTGCCAGAAACATCCCAAACTCATCGATCTGGAACAGGATTGCAGGCTGGCGATGCAACGCGGTCAAAAGCCCCGCACCGGAGGCGATCTTGTTGCCACCGAGATGATGGGCCAGCCCCGCCTCAAAAAAGACCTCGTTGATGATTTCGCGGGCGTGGTTCTTGCCTGATCCGCTATCCGCAATGCCCACGACATACAGGTTCGAGCGCAGGTTGCTCTCGGTGCGATACTGCCGCCCCATGAGCGCACCAATCGCGCAGAAGCTAGCGCCAAGTGACAACAACGGCTGAGGACGCCGGGCTGTCGACAGCATGTAATCGGTCAGATCGCCCACCAACCCGTCCGGCATGACCAGCGTGAATGGTAAGGTGGCCGTTGGTTCCTCATCACCCTCGGAATGCCCTCCCAGCCTCGACAACAACCCCGCCGCTGGGTGCTCGCCATCACAGGCCACAGCACCGTCCAGACATAGTGAGGCATCAGGCTGCCAGCCGCGCTCAATGGCAAGGTGGTAGATCGTGCCGGCGCCAATGCGATCGGGTTTGAAGCTGGCCCAGGCCTTAGCGGTCGCCGCAGACACATCCTTGGCCGCCTGCGCTGACCAGCCCGCAAAGATATCGCCCCCAGCCTCACCAAGCGCGCCCTTCAGCGCCATACCAATCCGCACCCAGCTGTCATAGTCCAACTCCGCATTCGGTAGCCATTTCAGCGCTGCCTCAATGGCCGGTAATGTCCCCATCTGGCTATGGGCTTGCAGGTGCTCCGTGCCCTGTGATCCTGTCGCAAGCCCGCGTTGCTGCAAATGGTCGGGCAACAGGGCATAGGCCTCATCAAGAAAGGCGCGTGCCATCTCTGCGGTGATTTCAGGCAGCTCCGTGATATCAAGATCAGCCAGCCCTTCCTCTGGCCAGGCATAGGGCGCGCCAGTATCCGGGTGGTTTGCGTAGGCAACGAACTGCTGACCCAGGCAAAGCACCTCCAGCGGATGACGTTTGATGCCCCGGAAAGGGGTTGCTGTGCGATAGATCAACATCCGCTTTGGCGCCTTGCCGATGCGCAGCGCCGGGGTATCCCCCAAACGTTCACGCGCCAGTTGTTCGATCCGAAGCGCCAATTCCGCATCCTCCACGATGTCGATATCAACCGCTGCAACCGCGCCGCCCACAATCCCGATGCCGCAATCGGGCCATGCCGACCAGGTCGCGATTTCGACCTCGGTTGTCGGGCGTTCTGCATGCCGGTTCCATTCCGGATAATCGGCCCACGCCCCGCGCTTGAACTGGCCAGGCTTTTTGGTGCCCGGGCCGATTGGCAGAATGGCATAGCCATTGGTGACAAGACGCGCGCCGAAGCGCGCCATGTTGGATGTATCAGCCATCAGAACGGCACCTCCGGGGTCATGGCGTCGAGCCGTGTGCGGTCTTGTCCCGCAAGTGCGCGCAGTTGATCGCAATATCCGGTGATGACCGCATCAAGGAAGCGGTCCCACTCGGTCTCAGTCAGGGTGGCGAGATCAGATTTGCCGATACTCTCAAGGTATTCGCCACCATATTGGCCGCCAACGCTCATGGCCTGCATTTCATTTGGGGTGGGATCGATCATACCTGTCCTCCTGTGACAGATGTCCTGGCAGGTGCGCGAACAGAGGTGTTTGCGGCTTTGGTCCCGCCGGGGGTCCGAGACAGCGAATGTGGGGTTGAACCAACCAAACCCGCGAGGTTCCCGGCGGCAGACGGCGCAGAGGCCGGAGTTGATGTGGCGCATGGATCAAACCTGTAGCCGGAGATTTCAAGAAAGCGGCCAGACGGGCGCACCGAGATCGCGGTTGGCCGGGCCAGTTGCCCCGCCTGCGCAATGGCATCGTCGACAGTGCGCGGCATCGGGCAGCCCGGCGCGCGCTTTCGCCACCATTCGAGCGCCTTCTGGCGCGCATACCCCTGATGCTCGACACAAACCCATTCGTTGTAGGACTTGAGCCCGCAGCTATAGGTGACCTTCAGTGATGGCAGCCCGCCACGCTTGTCATGACGGCTATAGGACACGCCTTGGACCGGCAGCCATTGGACTTTTGGCGACAAAACCGGAAGCGTGGCCGCCGTGGGGGCGATCTTCACCTCCCGGGCCGGGAAGACATAGCCGCAGTCCGGGCATTCGGTGGCCGAGATCGCCATGATGCTGTCGCACTCGGGGCAGACCTTTGTGGGTGCCTCGCCACCCCCGCCATCGCCCGGGCGTTTCGGGCGGACCAGATCGATCGGTCCGTGGCGGCGGACATTGCCCGCAAAGTCGAGAACCAGACAGTTTTCCTTGTCCGGAGCCAGACGCGTGCCACGACCCACCATCTGGACATAGAGCCCTGCGGATTTGGTGGGACGCAGCAATGCGATAAGATCGACGCCAGGCGCGTTGAACCCGGTCGTCAGCACGCCCATTGAGGCCAGCGCGCGGATTTCGCCGCACTTGAAGGCCGCGATGATGGCATCGCGCGCGTCCTTGGGTGTGTCCCCGAAGATCGTACGGCAGGTGACGCCTTGACGCGCAAACTCTTCGGCCACATGACGCGCATGATCCACGCCCGAGCAAAAGGCCAGCCAGGATTTGCGGTCTTTTCCATGGGTGATGATCTCGCTCACGGCTGCCCGCGTCGTCGCTTTCTGATCGACCGCGGCTGCCAGATCGCGGGCAATGAAGTCACCCGCAAGCGTGCCGACCTTTGAGACATCCAGCCGCGTGGCAGGCTGTTTCGAGATCAGTGGGCTCAGAAACCCTGCGTCAATCAGCTCTCGCACCGGCGCCTCATAGGCAATGTCAGTGAAGAGTGCGTCCTTGCCCTCATGCAGCATACCGCTGCCAGTGCGAAACGGTGTGGCTGTGAGTCCGATCACCTTAAGCGCAGGATTGATCGCCTGCAGCGCGTCCAGAAAACGCCTGTACATCGTGCTGGAATTGCCTGGGATCAGATGGGCCTCATCAATCAACACCAGATCGGTGTGGCCGATCTCATGGGCGCGGCGATGGATTGATTGGATGCCAGCAAACAGGACGCGGGCCTGCGCCTCGCGTTTGCCCAGACCCGCTGAATAGATGCCCGCAGGTGCCTCAGGCCAAAGCCCAAGCATCTCCGCATGGTTCTGGGCGATCAGCTCGCGCACATGGGTCACGATCAGGATGCGCTGATCAGGCCAAGCCTTCAGCACCCCTTCGATGAATGACGCCATGACGAGCGACTTGCCGCCAGCCGTCGGGATCACCACCAGAGGGTTACCCTTGTTGGTCTGGAAATAGTCGTAGATCGAAGAGATCGCAGCCTCTTGGTATGGGCGCAGGGTCAGCATGGTACCGCCTCCGTTGTGCGGGCGTCATTTGACCAGGAGGCGCCATCGTTCATGCGGTAGGTGACGATGTCGTCTCCCGCATCGATGACCTCCCCCGGCACGAGATCGGGGATGAAGAGATGTTTGCCGCAGGCGGCACGCTGCTCAGCAGGCGACAGCATTCTGTCATGACGCGCGCAGTGCCATCCGCCATCAACGGCGGTAGAATGCAGACAGGAACGGCAGGTCAAAGCGGCCCCGCCACCCTCATGGCAGGCGGCATGGTGATCGCAAAAACGGCATTCGAACCAAGCCGGGTCCTCGCTGATCCGTGCAGGCGGATGCTGGGCGAAGATGACCCTGCCAGCCTTCTCCAGAAGGCGTTCGGCCATGGCAGGATCGGCCTCAACCCGTTCGATATGCAGCGCGTCGGTATTCTTGCAGACCGCCATGTAAAGCGCGCGGGTGATACCGGTCAGGTGCATGTAGATCTGCGTCTGCGCGGCATGCTGCGGCTTCGATGCCATCACGCCTTTCGCGGTTAAATCCGCAAAGCTTTTCACACCATGCGTTTTGAATTCCAGTACATGCCAGGTTTTCGGCACCTCAAGCAGACCGAGCGCGACGCCATCGAGCGAGCCGCCGAAATGACCGCCATGGGCCTCCACGCGGATTTGCCGTCCTGTTTCCGAATCCAGCTCCAAAACAGTGGCCCCGGTGGCACGCAAATTGCGCACCATACGGTCCTCTTCCAATTGGCCCGTCTCAAAAAGGCGCAAAAGGCGGCCAGAAAAGCGTGACGGCGTCACCCAGCGGAAATCGTACCAGAGCGCGCGTGCACATGATTTTCCGATGATGGATGCGCCGAGATGGTCACGGAAGCCATCACCCTGGCGGGCCTCGTAATCGGCGTAGATCGTCGTCAGCGTCGGCGTAGGTGGTGCGGGAAGATCAGCCATCACAAGCCCTCCCGTTCGCTGCGGGCTTGGGCTTCGGACAGAAGGCCGCTCCAAGTTTCCGGGTCGTGGCGCTCGCGCAGGATGCCGATCAGCGCGTCTTTCAGCTTTTCGCGGCGACGGCGGCCAGTGCCTTTGGCAAGCAACTCGGACCGTTCGCGGCACAGGTGGCGCAGCGCGGTTCTTGCCCGGTGAAACCAGTCAGGGTCGATAGGCTTTTGCCCCCGTTGGCGCGCCAGATCAGCGGTCGCAATCTGCGTGCGGATTTTGGCAATATCGTCGTCGAGTTCGATCAACCGGCACTGGTCTTCAGGCAAGCCGGAGCTGATCACGGCCCGAGGGGCCGCGTTATGCAGGTCAGTCATGGGAATATCCTTAGATGGGGTTGGGCGCTGCTCCGTCAGTCATGGATGCGGAGCAGCGCGATTGATCAGCCCTTCTTGTTCCAGGGCGCAGAGGCCATCTTGGGTGGTGCGGAAGCGGCCTGCGTTGAGGGCGGTGCTGCTGGGGCTGCGCCAGGTTTTGCGGTGGCTGCAGGAGCGCCTCCACTTTCGGGCGGCAGATAGGCAATGGCGTTGCTTTCGCCGTAGCCGTTCTTCGGCGGCTTGATCTTCACCTGGATCGTCATCGGGATCAGGTGCAGCTCCTCACTGTCGCTGACATGCATCCGGTCCGTCGCATGGCAGATTGCCGACAGCGTCCGCTGTGCAATCTCGACCGTGGTCGGGTTCGGGTTCACAAGGTTCAGCTGATCAAAGATCTTCCGGCCTTGATACTGGCCGTCCAAAATATCCAGCATCAACCAGAGAAACTGCCCCATACCGTTGCGGGTCACGCGCATTTCGCTCTCGACGATCTGAGCGCGGTATTTGCCTGCGGGCAGCAGCTCATACGGGGTGGTGGGTTCAACGCTGGTGGCGTCAAAGGACGTGTCAAAACGTGCCATGGTCGTATCCTTTCAAGGCAATCATTGGGATTGGGGCATGGCTGCGAGGAACTCTGACCACGCGAGCGGCAGAGTGTCCGGCAGGCCGTAACGGTTCTTGGCGAGGAAGGCGGGACGCTCCTCGGTGTGCATAACGCGCGCACCGGACCCGAGCGCCCGGGTCACCTTTTTGTTGAAGCCGACATCGGATTTGGCGACCGAGATCTGATAGTTGGCAAAAAGCACCACATCAGAATGCTCCTGCAGCAGCGCGGACGCGCGGGTCTGCAGCTTGATCACATACCGGTCGTAAGGCTCATGCTCGGGGCTATCGAACCGCTTGATGTCTGTATGGGCGATCTGGATGACCACCATGCCTTTCCGGTCGCGCAGCGCATTCAGCTTATCGAGATATTCCCGCCAGATGGTCAGCGCTTCTGCGAAGCCTTTGCCAAAGCCCGGGGTTTCGATCGACTGCCAGCCATTGCGTTTGCACGCTTCAGCCCAGATCAGCGGCTCGAGCCAGTCGACGCTGTCAACGACGACAGTGCCGTAGTCGTGATCCTCCTCCAGCAAGGCGTCGAGCGCTTGTGCAACTTCGGCATAGCTGGTCGCCAACGGAAAATGCGGGACCTGCAGTTTGCCAAGACCATCCTCGGTCATGATGAACACCGGCGCGCCCGCGTCAGCGGCAAAGGTCGATTTACCTACCCCGGCAACGCCGTGGATCAGTATACGCGGCGGCTGGAGCACCGAACTGGTGCGCAGAGATGCGAGAGAAATAGCCATCAGCGCACCTCCTCGCCCAGCACCAAGCGGAACTTGGGCTTGCCGGTCCGGACCGTACGCGCAGGTTCAAAACCCTTGCGCCAGCTTTCTGGCAGCGCCGTGTATTTGCGCTCAGACACTTTCAAAGTGGTATCGATGAACTCGGCCGGGTCCTCGCCTGCTGAGGCGATGTTTTCGGCGATCTGGGCCAGCTTGGCCTGATCCCAATCGATCCGCTTGGTCAGGTCCGAAATCACGGTGACGTCGCCATCTGCAAAGCGGATCGTGCCGGTGTCCTTGCCTGCCTCAGAGCGGCATTCAGCAGCACGCTCGGCGTATTTCAGGGAGATGGCACCATTGAGCCAATCCGAGACCGTCTTGGCCTGGGTGAGCTGCTGATCAGCCGCATCCCGCAGCATTGCCAGCTGATCAGCGGGCAGTGCCGCGATTTGGCCAACCGGCATGCGGTGGATATCGGCCAGTGTGATGTGGTTAGAAATTGTCATATTCATCCCCCTTATGCCGACATTGGGCGGTGGGGCTCGTGGTCCGAGCCGCGGATTTGCTCGACCTCGAAAGCCTCGACGTCTTCGAGCCGGTAAATGACCCGGCCACCGAGCTTGATGAATTTCGGGCCTTCGCCCGTCCACCGCCAACGCTCCAGCGTGCGATGTGAAATGTTCCAGCGAGCCGCCAGCTCGATCTGGGAAAGGTGTCTTAGCGCCATGTGAACCTCCTTGGGGTTTTTGCGAACACTTGCGGGATCACCATGGCGGATGGCGTGGTAGGGCTTCTGAAGGGGAAAGGTAGGGGAATTGGTAGGAGACGAAGAAACGCAAAACGGCCGCTCGATTGAGCGGCCGTTATTCATGTTTTCAGTATGTTGGTGAGGTTATGCTTCGATCCAGCAGTTGCCTTCATCGTACTTGATAAACGATTGCCAGTCGGTCCGACCGCTGAAAGCCTTCGAAAGGCTATTGGTCTTTTCCGAGAATCCCGCATCGGATAGCGTGGTTATTGTTCTGCAAACTGGCCTGCCAGACCAATATGCGCCGAACAAGATCGCCAGAAAATCCCGGTGCCGTAGACCACGAAACTTGAACACCTCGTCATGGACATAGACGACCCCGAAGTCCTCCGAGTGATCGATGGGGAACCGCCGCTGCGCATGTCCGGGGAACACACGCATGCAAACGGCCTGAGGTGAGATGGCCAGCTTTCCAGCCGCTTTGGCCACATCGGTCACACTGATGACGATGTCCTTCTTACTTGCAGCAACAGGGAGGCGATCGCCTGGTGTGGACGTCAGGATGACACGGACCCCATCAGGCGGCCTGCGTTCCAGGAGAGCACCAACCTTTTTCCACACCGCAGGATCTGAAAGCCGACGCGCAAACCAGACCGGCACGGGCGATTTCGCCCCCTTGAGCTGGATGGTGCCAATGTCCCACGCGACACTATCGATCAACGAGATCGGGCGCGCCGGGGCAGCGCGCTCGAAATCTACCAACATCTTCGCGAAGAGCAGCGGGTAATCAACTGCAAGAGCTGCGATCTCCTTGGCATCGACCGCAACCCACCGACCGATGCTGTTGTTGTATCCATACTGCCTGCGCTCGGCGCACCACTCTGCAGGGATGGGCTCGTCTTCGTAGTCATCCATAGCGGTGACGACCGGGATATGTCCGGACGCGACCATCAACTTGGCCTCGAGCAACTGATCCGTTGCCCGAGGTGAAACTTGCCGCAGGACCGATGCCTGCACCTTGGCCGTGCGGGTTTCAACGACCTGCAGCAGCATATCGACCGCCCGTTTAGTCAATGAGGTCACCGATGTCGGAGCTGTCGGTCAGAATGCCCCAACGGCGCAGATACTTGTCGCCAATCAGGCGCTCATGCGGGGTCATGTCCTTCAAGTTGCAGCCATGTGGCATGGTCACCGTCAGCGTCAACGATTTGCCCCGCCCGCCGCTCGGGCCGGGCTGAAACTTGATTGTGAACCGCGCGCGCGTGACGATCCATTCAGGCGCTTCAGATGCAACGGACAGGACATGCCCCGAACTGCCAATGTCGAGCCCAATTCTTTCTTCTGCCATTTCCCACACAGTGCGGTCGGCGCCCGACATGGATTCGAGGATGATCCGTTCGTTAGGCTGGCCAACCTCCATAAGACGCAATTCTTTCACGGTGACGTCCGCGATGCCGTCATCAACGTCAGTCGGGAAGTCAAAGGGCTTCAAGAGCATCCCAAGATCGTATTCTCGCAGCGGTATATGCTTTTCTTCGAAGTCGATCCCAAGCAGGTCCCGCGCCATGTAGGCAGTGAGATCCCTCCGGTCTGCAACTGTATTGGCCACCACCTCTATAACGCCGGTATCCGCTTCGTAAGTCAGCGCAGCCTCAAAAACCGGCTTCACGATGCGGCGGGACAATGTGCTGTTCGCGTCGAACCCAAGCATGTCTTCTGGGCGCCCTTCGCGATAGACAGCGACCTGAACGAGATCGCATTCCTGATCATCGAGGATGACGCGGTGCCGGTCGAAAACATCGACATGAACATGCGGCGTGTCGAAACGCGCGCGGATTGCCTTGGTGAAGTCAGCTACCGATGCAGCATCCCGGCGGACCACGCGGTCCTTTTCTACTTCAAAGCCACTCCATGACCGGCCACGGCGCCGTTCATCATTGTAGCGGACCTCTTCAGCCTTACGAAACTGGTCTGGTTCATTCAGAAACACCCACAGCGAACGATTATTAGCCCCCTCCAGCGTGTCGAACACCTGCCGGTTGATGACGACATTCTGCAGCGCATTCTGGCCCGGTTCGTCCGCGAGAGCAGCGACCTGACCGGCATTCATGACAACACGTTGTTTTTCACGGTCGTCCATGTCGTCGACAGCTTTGATCAGCGGCTCGACGAGCTCCGCCTCAGGCTTGGTCCAATCGACCGGTGGAAGGGATGTGAACCCAGAGCCGGTAAAATAGTCATGCAACCGTGTGACGGGGGTCTTGCGAAGGAAGGAGGCGATAGCAGTCATAGGAGCCCTTTCTGGCGAGGAGTATGAGGGAATCGGCGCAAAGCGATACGATAATGTTCGATATATATCGAACAAACCACCAAGTCTACTTGCGCGGCACGATTTTGTTCGGCATACCGAACAAGCTTCCTACAACCAAGGAAAACAAGGATGATACTATGACCACGTCCCTCGGCGCCAAGATGAAGCGCCACCGCCAGGAGAAGGGATACTCCCTCGACAAGCTCGCGGAATTGACCGACTCGAGCAAGAGCTACATCTGGGAATTGGAAAACCGCGACGCACGAAAGCCGTCCGGAGAAAAATTGACCCGGATTGCTCAGGCCCTCGAGATCACTACCGACTATCTGCTGGATGAAAGTGAGGAACCCGGAGACGCAGTTCTGAAGGAGGCCTTCTTCCGCAAATTCAGCAAGCTCGACCCGGATGACCAAGCTAAGATCAATCAGATGATCGATATGTGGGGAAAGAAGGATTGAGCCTGCCCACGACGCCACAGGGTTGGGCAATCCGCCTGACGCAGATCCTGTCGCTGCATCAGGCAGCGCATGGGCTACCGCGGTTTCCAATTGATGTGGCCGCACTAGCACAGGATGTCTCACGACAGGTGTTTCCAAATGCACCGATAACTATGGTCGGCGGCCTGGACCTCTCCAACGGCGTTGAAGGCATGCTCATGCCACGCCAAGATGGGTCCGGCGAATGGGGCATCATCTATAACGATACGATCCGTTCGCCGGGACGGCAGAACTTCACGTTGGCCCATGAATTGGGCCATTACCTGCTGCACCGGCAGACTTATCCCAGCGGCCTCGAATGCACCAACCGCGACATGGCTGATTGGGATGAGGTCCGGAACGGGATCGAGGCGGAGGCCAATACCTTCGCCTCCTACCTTTTGATGCCGCTGGATGATTTCCGTGAGCAGATCAAAGGCCGGGCCATTGATATCGATCTGATGACTGATTTGGCCGACCGCTACGCCGTGTCACTGACGGCAGCGATCCTGAAATGGATGACCATCACCGACAAGCGGGCGATGATCGTGGTTGGCAAAGAGGGATTCATCGACTGGGCATGGTCCAGCGAGCCGTTGCTGAAATCCGGTATCTTTTACCGGGCACGCCAAACAGTAACGGAACTGCCAGCCGCCTCCTTGGCCGCGCAGGACGTGGACTGGGATACTGGTCGCCATGGTCACCTCCACCCCGCAGGTGTCTGGTTGGGGTCTGAGCCCGTCCATGAAATGACGGTGTTCTCCCCCAGCAATGACCGGATGACAATCTCGCTGCTGCTTTATCCTGACCGCGCCCCATCCCGCTGGGAGATGGCAGAGTTGGAAGAAGAGCAGACCGTCGATACGTTCGACAAATTCATGGACGGTCGGACAGGGTGATTCGGCCCAGCAACGACGATCAGCGTTCCGCGTACTCGCATATTCACTACGCAGAAATACGTGGCTCTACGCGCAGGTCGACCCTGTCCGTAAAATATTGATTTACTTGTATTTTTGATATTTTAAGATACCTTTTGGGCATCATCTCAATCGCGAAAAGTCGCCATGCCCAAGAATACATCAGGCCCGATTTCGGGTCCCAATCCCCTATGCCCTGAGCGCATGTCAGCAGACGCGCGCCTCGAAGAAATTGGCCGCATTCTCGCTGCAGCTGTGGTTCGCCTGAACGTCGAACAGTCCAGCGATTTATCTTCTGAGAACGGAGACAGTTTCGTGGACTTATCGCCCCGAAAGAGCGGTGGTCGTCGTGCAAAACGTATCCGCATCGGAGGAATTGATGAAACATCACAATAAGATAACCCCAGCATTACCAGGAAGCGATCCAAACCTGGACCAGACGGTGCTGTCGCGCATGGCCGCCCTGAAGGCGATGTCGGTCAAGGAACTCAAAGCTGAATGGGAAAAACTCATCGGCACCTCGGCACCAAACAATAGCCGGGCATTTCTTGAACTTCGAATCGCATATCGGATCCAGGAGCTAACTTACGGCGGCCCAGATCGGGAAACCCGCCGCATGCTGGATCTGCTTGCCGACGAGGTTGAAGGCCATGCCCGCCGCAAACATCAGATCGCCGATCCCCGCAATCCTGTAGCCGGAACGAAACTCCTGCGTGAATGGGACGGCGCCGAGCATACGGTCACAGTGCTGAAGGACGGCTTTGAATGGCAGGGCCGCAAATACAAATCACTCTCGGCCGTGGCCCGCGCCATCACCGGAACACGCTGGAATGGGTATCGCTTTTTCGGGCTGCGTGAACGCAAGCAGGAGGAAGCATGATGGACATTAACATCCGACCAAACCGTCGCCTGCGCTGCGCCATCTACACTCGTAAGTCGACCGAAGAAGGGCTCGACATGGAGTTCAATACCCTTGACGCCCAGCGAGAGGCCTGTGAGGCCTATATCGCCAGTCAGAAGTCCGAGGGATGGGTGGCCACCCACGACCGCTATGACGATGGTGGATTTTCTGGCGGCAACCTCGAACGTCCCGGGCTCAAGCAGTTGCTTGCCGACATCGACGATGGTCTGGTCGACGTGGTTGTGGTTTACAAGATCGACCGCCTGTCGCGCTCGCTTATGGACTTTTCCAAGTTGGTCGAGGTCTTTGACCGCAACGGTGTCACCTTCGTGTCGGTCACGCAGTCGTTCAACACCACTACGTCGATGGGGCGGCTCACGCTGAACATCCTGCTCAGTTTCGCCCAGTTCGAACGTGAGGTCATCGGTGAGCGCATCCGCGACAAGGTGGCTGCATCACGCAAGCGCGGGATCTGGATGGGGGGCTATGTGCCCCTCGGCTACGATGTGCAGGATCGCAAACTGTTGGTGAACGACGCAGAGGCCTCATCGGTCCGACGCATCTTCGAACGGTTTGTTGAGCTCGGCTCCGCCACGGTTTTGGCACGCGAACTTCGCCGCGACGGCTTCCGCAACAAGCAGGGAACGCTGATAGACAAAGGCTACCTCTACCGGCTTCTGAACAACCGTGTTTATCGCGGTGAGGCCGTCCACAAGGGCAAGGCCTACCCCGGCGAGCATGACGCCATCATCGACGAGGCACTCTGGGATCAAGTCCACGCAATCCTCAAGGAAAGCCCCCGCAAACGGGCCAACAACAGCCGGTCGCGGACACCCGCGCTTCTGAAAGGGCTGATATTCAGCGACACTGGCGCGGCCATGACGCCTACCAGCACGAAAAAAGGCGCGAAGCTTTATCGCTACTATGTGTCGATGGACGTCATCAGGAACCGTGAGACCGGTGAAGAAACCGCGCCAATGCGGCTGGCGGCAGGAATGGTCGAGGATGCGGTCGTGACCGAGGTTCGGCGCATTCTGCAGACGCCAGAGGTGGTATCGCAGGTGCTCGTGGCCCTGAAAAAGGAACAGGTTGCAGTTTCGGAAGCCGACGCCATCGCAGCCCTTCACGAGTTCAAGGCACTCTGGTCGCAACTCTTCCCGGCAGAGCAGGCCCGCATCATCCAGCTTCTCGTCCGGCGCGTTACCGTCACCGCCGCGGGGCTTGAGGTCGACATCAGGCGCGAAGGGATCGCAGGCGTGATCCGCGAAATGGTTGAGCCGCGCAGGATGGAGGCTGCGGAATGACCAAGCCTGATGACACGATCCGCGTACTGATCCCGTTGACGGTCCGCAAGAAGAACGGGCGGCCCAAAATCCTACCGCCCTCTGACTATCGGCCGAGCGATGACCAGACCCAAGACCCGCATGTTCTGCGCGCTATCGGCCGCGCATGGGGATGGCGGCGGCGCATGGATGCAGGTGAATTCGCCACAATCCAGGAACTGACTGAAGCCGTCGGTTTGGCCGAACGTCATGTCAGTCGCCAGTTGCGGCTGGCCTATTTGGCGCCAGAGGTGCTCAAGCGCCTGACCTGCGGGCGCGAGGCGTCTGCGGTAAGCTTGTACGATCTGTGTTTTCTGGCTGGGGAGGCTTGGGGCGAACAAAGCTGCCACGCGTTCGAAACGACTGCATCCTGAACGTCGTAATAGGTATATTGCAGATAGTCGAATTTGCTGACGTATCGCTGTGACCCCTGCCAACGCGTCTACATGCCCCTCAGTCTTCCAGATCAACAGTGCCACTTCAGCAATCGTAGCAATTACGTGATTAAAATCCAAGAACAACGATTGCATGGTCATGTCTTGAAGTGTGGGCGAAATCAAGGGATCATAGCGCAAGCGACATGCAAATTCAGGAATGTCGAGAAAGTCTTTGCTTAACGGAGGGTATATCGTAATGCCACGTCTTTATTTCGTTGCTCTCCCGCTGTTGGCCGTTCTCGCTGTACCCGCCCAGGCTGAACCTTCTCCAGAGGAAGTCGACACAGCTCGCACAGCTTGTGAGGACGCGTTTCTAGCCCGGGACGCAGAGGCCTATACTAACGCAGCAGCCATCATGATCGCTTGGGGCGAGATGCAAAATCCAGATCTGACCCGGGAGGTGGAGTTGTGCCTTGCCTTCGCGGATGTGATCGAAGGGGTGGATCTGGCGACCGTGCGGGCGCGTGCAGCGGGGGCAGCTGTGTCCGACGCTGAGGCGTTAGCCCTCGCCGCACCACCGGAGATCGCCGAGGCTAACACCCGCCTAGCGGACTACTTAGCCCGCGCCACGGCCGACGGGGCGGATTTGGAGGCGCTTGCACGCGACGTCGCTGAGGACGACACCTTCGCGCCATCCCCTAGCCCGGATAGGGATGCCTTGGAGGCGAAGTTGAGCGCGTACGTACGCCCCATCCCAGCCGCTCGGGCGGGGCAGAATCTGACAGCGTACCGGGCACTGGCTCGCGTAAACCCGGATATGCAACTCTACCGAGATCGGGTTACTCGTTACGAGCAGGCGATCGAAGCGGAGCGGGCGCAACTAGAACGGATATCCCGACAGTTAGAGGCGCGGCTGATCCGGACCACGGCTGCGTTCGACGGGTCCTCTTGGTCTCGACACCCCTCGTCCCCGCGTTACCAAGATATCCGGGACTATGTGACGCTCTACCTCATCGAGTCCGGAACTGGTCAGCAGTCGATGGAACTGTTCGTGAACTACACCTCACGCGACGGGTGGTTATTCGTTCAGAACGCCTCGATCAATATCGACGGGGAGACATCCCGGATCCCGATCAGCCAGTGGTTCCGCGATAATGATACGGAAATCTGGGAGTTTGGCAGCGTTCGGGGGGCCGCAGCCCTTTCGCTCGCCAGCGAGATCGCGGAGGCAGACCGCGCAGTCATCCGCTTCAACGGCCAACAATTCTATGATGACCATGTGGTTTCCGAAACCGAGAAAAGGGTGATCCAAGAGATGCTGGCTATGTGGGAGGTCATATCAGCGGAGTAGGATCTGTCAGCTGCTTGATGCAGCTTCCCCCTCTCAACTACTACTGCCCCGCAGCACTAAAAATCCATTCCGGAGCTATTGCTTCGTTGAAGGCTTCCAGCGCAATATTCATATCAGACAACCAGTTTCCCGAATATCGAGGGATCAAGACGTGGCCTTCAGCGTCTTTTACAGCACCCATAATATCCACAAAAAGCGGCAGTGGACTTCCGGCAGTTGAAACCCCCCAAAGAGCCTGGCAGCCATTCCTCCGGGCTATTTGACCATCAAGGGAGAATATCTCTTCGCCCTCTTCTACAAGAACGAGACGCTCGAAATCATCTTGGGCAAGGCGGGAGATCTGAAGCAGCATAAAAAGACCAGCTGCTAGCTGAGCTTCCGCGGGGTAGCCAATAATATCTACGCGCAGATCGCCACCATCCTGCTCGATATCAAATTGGATCCCGTGCGCATATTGAGATAAATTCAAGTGTTGATCGAGCGAAGTATTGGGAACCGAACCTGCTGCCAGGTGCGGGTCAGATGAAGGTCGATAACTATGAGGCTCACACGGGTTAGCGTGAGCTGTTGTTGTGAAAACTAAAGCGAAAGCAATTACTGATAAATACTTGTACATCAGATATCTTGCTCCTTTTTGATTGCCAACAACCTAGCAGAAAACGGCTTGATCTCAACCGATAAGACCATATCGAGGCCTTCCGCATTGGGATCCTTAGGACATGCGACAAACCAGCGAAGGTTGATAAACTCATCGAAAGTGAACCGTGGCAATCACTATAGACCACACTCAGGATGCCGCGCGCATATCGTCCATCATCCCTCACGTGACGAAGCGTCCACAGACCAAAACTTCGTGCAGCAGATCGTTTTCTTCATCGGTCCAGGACCCAGTCGACATGCCGCCAGGCTATGAACGGAAAATCTCCTTGTTATCAGAGACTTCTCGCGGTCATCCGCATCACCCCGCACAACCACGCCGCCTTCGAGTGTCTCTGTCCACATCGATAGCGGTCGAACCGGCCTCAACTGCGGCGCAATCCATTTTCGGCAAGTGTCTGAAAAGGCGAACAGTTTTGAATGCGTCTCGATTTGGGTGAAGGACGGGTGGAAAGAGACGCGGGCCGTTCAGAGACTGATTTCGGCCGAACGACCAGTCTCCAAAAGTCGGATGGCGTCGCTAAACCCCTTTGAAACCAAAAGAAAAAAGGGCCCCGCGAGGGCCCATCTTCGGTTTCGGTAAGTGTAGGTGGCGGTGTATTGACCCCCTTTGGGTTCGAATCCCCTACACCTACCATTGAGTTGCAACAATAATCGTCCTGAAAGATAACAAAATCAAGGTTTTTGTTGCTACGGTATTGGCAGTTCGCATTTCAAATACTGGGTAGCATTGCATTCTTTGTGGAATGTAATACGGTACCATACCGCAGGTTCGAATCCTGCTTTGCCTTCATTGGAAACAGATAATCGCCGCAAAATATGCGGTGATTAAGCCCACTATTCACCGCAACGTGCTACAGATATTGCTGCTCTGATAATCGGAGCAACAGTATCTTCGGATATGTTCCTGTCAGAACAATATTTGGAATCAAGCCATTCAAGCAAAGGCTTTTGTCCCTTACTTGAATTACATCCGCAACAACAGAGCGCTATATTTTCCCTTGTGATTATGGATGCGTCATTAATGATATGCTCCCAACTTGCCGCCGTTTTTCTGGAAACGTTTACTGGCGTAAATTCTGACCTGCAATAGACGCAAACCTTATCACGATCCCGGACTTCTTTTTCCAACCAATCAGGAATATTCCAGTTATTAGCCAAGGTTACTTCTCCTCAGAATTTGTTGTTTATCCCCAGAGGCTGCATACTCATCTAACCAGCAAAATGTGTTGACCAGTTTCATCTGCTCTACAGTGCCGCATGGGATTTCCAGCAGCTTGGGATTGGCGACCACCACAGCCAAACACTGTGCGCGGGAAACGGCAACATTCAGGCGGTTCTTACTGTAGAGGAACTCAATATTACGTGGCAGATCTTCGGCGCTGGATGTCACCATGGAAATCAGCACGATGGGCGCTTCTTGGCCTTGGAACTTGTCAACAGTGCCGACCTTGGCATTGTCCGGCAAGATGGAGCGCAGGTAATTCACCTGCACATTATACGGCGTGACCACCAGAATATCGTCTTCGGTGATCGGGCGCGTGCTGCCATCACGGTCGGTAAATTCTTGACCAAGCAAGGCGTTATATTTGGCTTTAATGATTTCGCCTTCCTCAATGCTTTTTTGCGAGCAGCCTTCATGCTGCGCGGGGATCATGACAATTCCTTCATTGGGCAGATCAACGCCTTGCAGGTTCAGGCTGCGCTCAGCAGTGCTTTCATGGGCTGTCAGTCGGCCATCATAAAAGGCATCAGAAATAAACTGGCAGATGGTTGGACGCATGCGGCGTGTCTGGCCAAGGAAAATACCGCGCTCAGCCGGGATCGTGGAATGATCACCCAACAAGAATTCCAGCACTGACAATCCAGCCTCACCCGGATGGGTGCCTTGGATGGGCTGGCCGAGCTGCATCTGATCGCCGACCAGAATGATGTTCTTGGTCGCTGTGGCCATGGCGACCACATTGGCAGTGGCGACTTGCCCAGCCTCATCGATGAACAGATAATCCAGCTGACCATTAAAATGCGGACTGGCAAAGGTCCATGCGGTACCCGCAAAGAGATCAGCGCTAAGGCTCATATTCTCAGTTTTGGTTTCGGAGCGGATAAACTGCCCATCAAAGATGGTCTCGTCATTCCCGCCACTGGCTTTTTTGATGCCATGGAAATGCACGCCTTTTTCAGCAGCGACGCTTTCTACTTTTTCAAGCAAGTTATGAATGGCCTTGTGGGAGTTGGAGGTAACACCGATTTTCTTGCCGCGCTTGATCAGGTCCACGATGATGTGGCTGCTGGTGTAAGTCTTACCTGCGCCCGGAGGGCCTTGGATAAAGAGATAGCTGTTGTCTAACGCAGCAATGGCTTCCAGCGCATCCCCTTGCAGGTCATCAGAGGTGATAACCGCTTCGCCCGTCTGCTTACCTCGGATGCGCGGTACATTTCGCGCCAGTAGTTCGGTCGCGGCATGAGTGCCTTCCGGCGCTTCCAGTACATGATCAGCATAGCGGTAAATGGCCGAGCGGATGATCTTGCTATCAATCGGTCCCGGTGGGCCAATGGACAGGCTTTCCGGCAATGGCTCTTTGCTGGCCCCACGCTTGATTTTGACGATGCAGGCATCTTCATCAATTTCAACGATGGTGCCTGCGTTCTCCATGACGGCAATATCAACGGCCTGAGCGCCAACCTTTAGCTTGTATTCCTGTGATGGGAAGCGGTAGCTGTATATCAGGGAGCGCTTTTCAGGCTCGGGGCTACCAATCTGCTGCAAGCCTCCAAGGCACTCCGTATCGTCAATCAGTTCATCTTCAAATTTGTTCTGCCGTTCAAAGCTGCTCCACCATTGCGGCTTAGCCTCCCGGTTATGAAACTCCAGCAGGTGCGACAGCCGCTCATTGGTGGGCGGCGGGTTATCCTCGGTCACGCCAAGGCGGGTTTGGTAATCCTCATATTCGATTTCCCAGTCTTTGCGCTGTAGCTCTTCTTCCTCGGCATATTCAGGCAGCCCCTTAAACCACGGTGCATCTTCTGGCTTAAGCGTCAGCAACCAATCACGCAGTAAGTGCGTGGAAACGCAATCCACCTCGTTATAATCAGAAATCTCTTGCAGCAATTCATCGGCACCTGTTTCGCGCCATTCGTTATAGACGATGATACTATCGGCGGCGGTCGCCACCGCATTAGCCCGCTTATCCATATAGAAGGTTTCCATGTTCTTGATGGAATAGCCGGGTTCAGAGGTACGGATGCTTTCACGCACCACCAGATACAGATCAACGAATTTCTGATTGCGAAGCAGATTATCCAGCTGCTCTTCACACACAGCATAACGGCAGGCTAAGCGTTTCAGGGCCGTGGTTTCATAATGGTTGTAATGATAGATATGGGCGTGTGGGTGTTCAGCCAGATGATCGGCTAGAAAGCCCATAAAACGCTTAAAGGTTTGTTTTTCCTCTTCATGGTCATGCGCCCAGAATGGAAGGAACAGTTCTTTGCCATCTTTGAAATAATACACCCCAAACAAATACTCCAAGCCATTCGGGTAAAGTGGATCGCCCTCCATATCAAAGAACAGATCACCGTCATCCGGCACTGGCATACGGGTAAAGCCCTTGCCGGGCGGAAATGCGATGATTTCACATTTATTCTCGCCAGTGGCGGCTTTGTGATGTTGCAGAACAGCTTGTGAGCGCAAGCGTAAAAACACGTCACGGCTCAGATCAGGGATTTTGGTGTCAGGCGTTGTGGCGGCAAGCTCTGCAACAGTGCCGATGCCAGCCTTACGCAGCTTGTCAATCTGTGAGCGTTGGATATTGGCCACAAGGCTTAAATGATCATCTTGCTCCCACTGCGCTTTGCAGCCCTCACGCCATGGGCAGAAATTACAATGACCACAAGGTTCAGGATATGAGTTCGCAGGCAGGTTTTGCAGGTATCCTTCAAAGCGGCCTTTGGCGCGGGTGTAGTAATAGAAAAAGGCAGCCACGCGGAAGCTGTGTTTTTGATGGTCGCCCAGAAACAGATGCATATCAGACGGGCGCAGCCCCTGCAGGTCAGTCAGCAGCTCAGAATAGACACAAAGCTGCATGATATGCTTGGGCTCAGCCGTTCGCCCCAGTTTGGTGTCCAGCACCTCATAGCTGAAATCACCCAAGTCAGATCGTGTATTACACTTGATCAGAAAATCCGCATCGCCTCGCCAAGGCGGTGCAAAGAACACAGCCTGATAAATCACATCCGCACCAGACTGCATGGCCTCCAATGTCAGCTGGGCGCGATCCTGCAAATTACGATCTTTGGGGATTTCAACGACAGACTTACCTTCGTATTTGAGCTGTTGGAGGTAAGCCGCCTCATGCTCCAAGCCTTTTTGCTGAAGTAGCTGAGCAGTGGTGCTGGCCACGGCCTTATCCATATCCTCGCTTAACGCCCTCACATCAAGGTAACTCGCATGGTGGCACCCTAAGAAGGTGACCAAGTCCGATGGTGAGTAGAGAATCTGATCGTTACCGTATTGCTGCATATTTTTTACAAAAACCCCATTACTGTACTTTTTATCATTGACACGCAGAATGTTCTATATTAGATTGATGTTAACAGTAATCGAATTACAGAGTTTTGTCGAGATGATTTTAAAGTTAAAAGATGTAGCCACTGTTTCATCAGGAGTGACGTTTCGCTCTCGGATTGAGGCATCCAAGGATGGTAGCGTTAGGGTCATTCAGATGAAAGATCTTGGTGACGACAACTTCGTGCACCTGAGTGAAAGCATCCACATCGACCACACCAAACCTAAGTCGAATCAGCTTGCCAAGTTAGGGGATATTATTTTCCGCTCTCGTGGCCAGACAAATACTGCTGCACTACTGAATGAGGATGTAGAGAGCACAATTGTGGCAGCGCCATTATTCCGTGTACGGCCAGATGTAAAAAAGGTCGTGCCAGAATTTCTGCTTTGGTGGATCAACCAACCGTCTTCACAGTCTTACCTTGCGTCTAGATCAAAAGGCACCATGGTCAAAATGGTCAGCAAGCAGGGCTTAGAGGATTTGGAAGTTAATCTGCCTTCATTAGGGCAGCAAAAAAAAGTGGCTGAGTTTTTCAGTCTCTCCATGCGAGAGCAGCAACTCTTAGAAGAGATTAAAAATCGCAAAGCGATCTACACCCAAGGAATTTTGATGCAGATGGCATCAGAATCTCGCCAAACCGCGAGTAATAAAAAACCCGGCTTCGATGCGGTAACATCTACTCCGGGTCAAACTCAGTCAAGAGCAAGGAATTAATACTATGACACGAGGAAAAAATCAACATGTAGTGAAGCACCCCGACGGATGGGCCGTTAAGGGCGCAGGTAATAGCAAGGCAACAAAGGTCACCGATACGCAGAAAGAAGCGATTGAACGTGCCGAACAAATTGCCCGCAACCAACAATCCGATACCAAAGTCCATGGCCGTGACGGCAAAATCAGAGCCGGAAACAGCTATGGCAACGACCCGTACCCACCGAAAGATACGAAATAAGCACAAGGAGCACAAAAATGACGAATGAAGCAATTAAACAACAAGACGTAAATAACGCTGCATGGGCTGCTTGTGACACCTTTCGTGGCGTGATGGATGCAGCTGGTTACAAGGATTATATCCTTGTGATGCTGTTCCTGAAATACATCTCGGATGTATGGAAGGATCATTATGAGGAATATCGCAAGCAATACGGTGATGACGATGTGCGTATTCGCCGCAAGCTAGAGCGTGAACGTTTTATCCTACCCAAAGATGCAAGTTTTTACGACCTGTATGAAAAGCGCAATGAAGCCAATATTGGTGAGCTGATTAACATTGCACTGGACTCAATTGAGACATCCAATAAAGGCAAGCTGGAAGGCGTATTTCGTAATATTGATTTTAACTCAGAAGCTAATCTGGGTAAAACCAAGGACCGTAACCGTCGCCTAAAAATGCTGTTGGAAGACTTCCACAAGCCACAGCTTGATATGCGTCCAAGTCGCATTTCCGAAGATGTTATCGGTAATGTTTATATTTACCTGATCGAACGCTTTGCCTCTGATGCAGGCAAAAAGGCTGGAGAGTTCTACACCCCGCACAAAGTGTCTGAGCTGGTTGCCAAACTGTGCAAGCCAAAGGTTGGTGCTCGCATCTGCGACCCGGCATGCGGTTCGGGTGGCTTATTGATTGAAGCTGTCAAGGCTGTCGGTGACCGCAACTACTCTATCTATGGAATGGAAGTGAACGGCAGCACATGGGCTTTGTGCCGCATGAATATGTTCCTGCATGGTGCCGACTCTGCCCGGATTGAATGGTGCAATACGCTGACTTCACCAACATTGGTGGAAAATGATCGTCTAATGAAATTCGACAATATCGTCGCTAACCCACCATTCTCGCTTGATAAGTGGGGCGCTGACGAAGCTGAGGCTGACACATATAACCGCTTCTGGCGCGGCGTGCCGCCAAAATCAAAAGGTGACTACGCCTTTATTAGTCACATGATTGAAGCAGCCGTGGAAAAAGAAGGTCGCGTTGCCATCGTTGTACCGCATGGGGTTCTTTTCCGTGGCGCTGCCGAGGGGCGCATTCGCGAAAAACTGATCAAAGATAATTTGCTGGATGCCGTCATTGGCCTGCCGGGCAATCTGTTCCCGACAACATCAATCCCCGTCGCTATTTTGATTTTCGACCGCTCCCGCGAAAAAGGCGGCGCTAACGAAAATCGTAAGGACGTTCTTTTCATTGATGCTAGCCAAGATTACCAGCCGGGCAAAAACCAAAATGCCCTGATGGATGAAAATATGGAGAAAATCCTAAACGCCTACGAAGCGCGTGAAGAGATTGAAAAATACGCTCATTTGGCAAGCTATGGCGAACTGAAAGAAAATGACTTTAACCTGAACATCCCACGCTATGTCGACACCTTCGAAGAAGAGGCAGAAATCGATATCGAAGCTGTTCAGCAAGAAATCGATACGCTCGAAGGTGAGTTGGCAGAAGTACGTGGCAAGATGGCTAACCTTCTAAAGGAGGTGGCAGCATGAGCAACGGCGAATTAATCATCTACCAAACAGAGGATGGGCTTGCCCAGATTAACTTAACGGCTATTGATGGTACGGTCTGGCTAACGCAGGATGAAATAGCAGATCTGTTTGATAAAGGCAGGTCTACGGTTACAGAGCACATCCAAAATATCCTGACAGACGGCGAATTGGACGAAAATTCAGTTTGTCGGAATTTCCGACGAACTGCCAAAGATGGTAAGGATTACAGTGTCTTACACTACAATCTGGATATGATTCTGGCTGTTGGTTTCCGTGTAAGATCACCTCGAGGCACGCAATTCCGCCGTTGGGCCAATACTGTTTTGAAGGAGTATCTGGTCAAAGGCTTTGCTATGGATGATGAGCGCCTCAAGCAAGCTGATAAATGGGATTACTTTGATGAGTGGCTTGCTCGTATCCGTGACATTCGGGCATCTGAAAAACGCTTCTATCAAAAAGTAAAAGATCTGTACGCTACGGCTGTAGATTACGATAAAACCTCTGAACAGGCGCAGCTCTTTTTCAAGAAAGTACAAAACAAGATGCTCTGGGCGGTAACGGGTAAAACCGCTGCGGAATTGATTGCTGATCGGAGTGATCCCGAAAAAGTGAATATGGGCCTGACTTCTTTCAAAGGCGCTATCGTCAGGAAGGGAGATATTGGCACCGCCAAAAACTACCTACAGCAAGATGAAATTGACGAGCTTAATCGTATTGTCACCATGTATTTAGATTACGCAGAAGATCAGGCGCGAAAACGCAAAACTATCAGCATGGATGGCTGGGCAGATAAACTGGATGCGTTTCTTGAGTTCAACGAGCGGGACTTGTTGACTCATGCTGGAAAACTCAAAATGGAAGTTGCTCAAAAGCTTGCAGCAGAGCGCTACGACGAATTTGATACCAAGCGAAAAGAAGCGGAGGCCATTGCTGCTGACGAAGAAGATATCAAAGAATTAGAGACCCTCGAAAAGAAACTAACAAAACGTGGGGGTGGCGATGAGTAATTGGAGTACGGTGCAATTCAGCGATATTGCTGATTTCAAGAACGGCTTGAATTTCAAGTCAGGAGAAACTGGCCATGCTTTAAAAGTACTTGGCGTAGGAGATTTTCAGAACAGAACCTTCCTTGACCAAGTTGATGAAATATCAACGGTTCATACAGAAAAAGAAATTAATAGTTCTTATCACTTGCAAGATGGAGATTTAGTTTTTGTTCGTTCCAATGGAAATAAAGCACTAGTAGGACGCTGCATGCTGGTTCGTGACGCAAAAGAGAAGATCAGTTTTTCTGGCTTTACTATTAGAGCAAGGCTCACAACGTCAGACATACTTCCAGCTTTTGTAAATCTGCTTATGCAAGCAGGCGTTCTTAGAAAAGAATTGAAGCGAGATGGTCGCGGTACAAATATATCCAACCTTAACCAAGATATGCTCTCCAAAATTGAAATACCTCTGATTAGTATTGATCAACAAAGAGAAATTCTCGATTTTTTCAGTAATTGGAATAAAGCCATCGAAAAAACCGAAGCGCTGATTGATGCCAAAGAGCGCCAATTCGGGTGGTTGGTAACAAGGTTAATTAATAAATCCGGACACAAGAAAAAACAGCTTTCTGATTTTATCTCAGAGGTTTCTGTGAGAAATCGTGGCAACGAGATTGACCGCGTATTGAGTGTTACCAATCACAGTGGATTTGTATTGCCAGAGGATCAATTTGAACGCCGTGTGGCGAGTGCGAATGTAAGCAATTACAAAATCGTACAGCAAGGCCAGTATGCCTATAATCCATCACGTATTAATGTGGGTTCCATTGCACGATTAGATGATTGGGACAACGGAATATTAAGCCCGATGTACACAGTCTTTAAGCTGGACCAGAAAATAGCGCATAGCGATTATTTCTTACACTGGCTTTCATCAAGCGAAGCAAAGCAGAGAATTAAAAAGAGCGCACAAGGAAGCGTGCGTGCGACGGTTAGCTTCGGTGATCTGGGGGCAATTCCAATTTGCCTTCCTGAACTTTCTGTTCAGCAAAATATAGCGAACACGCTCAACACAGCTCAGCAAGAAGTCACACTCCTAAAAAAGCTAGCCGATCAATACCGCACGCAAAAGCGTGGGCTGATGCAAAAGCTGTTGTCCGGTGAGTGGCACATTAAAAACAAGGAGGCCGCGTAATGTCAGGGAGTAATATACAAGGCTTTCGCTTTAACGAAGAATATCTGTCGCAAATTCCTGCGCTGCAGGAGCTGATCGCACTTGGCTATGAATATCTACCACCGGAACAAGCATTGGCGATGCGCGGTGGTAAAAACAGCAATGTGCTGTTGGAAGGCGTACTGCGTGAAAAACTGAAGAAATTCAACCGTATTCACTACAAGGGTAAAGACTATCATTTCTCGGAAGCCAATATCCAGGAAGCCATCCAGAAGATCAAAAACGTCAAATATGACGGGCTGCAAAAAACCAATGAGGTTATCTATGACCTGATTACCCTTGGTACTGCACTGGAACAGACGGTTGAGGGCAACAGCAAAAGTTTTAACCTGAATTATATCGACTGGAAAACACCGTCAAACAATGTGTTCCATGTTGTGCCGGAATTCGCGGTGGAGCGTAACCGCAGCGTCGAAACAGCCAGACCGGACATTGTTCTATTCGTCAACGGCATCCCCTTGGCCGTGATTGAATGTAAATCTCCCAAGGTGGAGGTTGAGCAAGCTGTTTCACAAAATATCCGCAATCAGGGCGATGAATACATCCCAAAATTATTCACCTATGTGCAATTGGTGATGGGTGTGAATAAGAATGCGGCTCAATACGCGACCGCAGGCACACCTGCCAAATTCTGGGGCGTATGGAATGAACTGGAAGACAAAGAGGACAAGATTACCAAAATCATCAATACGCCTTTAAGTGATGATCAAAAAGATGCGCTGTTCTCTGGAGAATTTGCGCCTGCACGTGGGTTTTTTGATGCGTTAGAAAATGAAGGCGAGCGCATGCTCACCGAGCAGGACAAAGCGCTTTACAGCCTTTGTCGCCCGGAAAGACTTCTGGAGCTGACCTATCGCTTTACGCTATTTGATGCGGGAATTAAGAAAATTGCGCGTTACCAACAGTTCTTTGTGATCCGTTCCACGGTTGAGCGTATTAAGCGCCGCGACCGCGAAGGCATTAGAACAGGTGGTGTTGTCTGGCATACGCAAGGATCAGGTAAATCCCTAACCATGGTGATGCTGACACGTGCACTTGCTTTGGATACAGAGGTTGTAAATCCGCGCATCATTCTTGTAACGGACCGAGATGATCTCGATAAACAGCTGGGCAATACATTTGCTGCCTGCGGCCTTTCCAAAGAACGCGCCACGTCTGGCCGTAACCTTGTGAAACACCTGAAAGAAAAAGTCGGCATTATCACCACGCTTATTCACAAATTTGATAAGGGCTGGGCATCCGAAAAATACATCGATGAATCCCCGGATATTTTTGTGCTGGTGGATGAAAGTCACCGGACAAACTTTGGCTCTCTTGCCGCCAGAATGCGCCAGATGCTGCCCAATTCCTGCTATTTGGGCTTTACGGGCACACCACTTCTGAAAAAAGAGAAGAATAACTTCTCAAAATTTGGCGGTCTGATTGAGCCGCATTATTCCATCAAGCAGGCGGTGAAAGATAAGGCTGTACTGCCATTGCTTTATGAAGGCCGTCACGTAGAGATGGAGCAAAATCAAGCCGCCATCGACCTTTGGTTTGATCGTCACACATCAGATTTAAACAAAGGCCAGCAGGCTGACCTGAAAAAGAAATATGCCCGCGCTGAAATGCTGAATAAATCCGATCAGGTTATCTACATGCGGGCCTTTGATGTCAGCGAGCATTATCGCGCCAACTGGCAAGGCACAGGTTTTAAAGCCCAGCTTGTGGCCCCAAGCAAAGCGGCAGCGCTTAAATATCATGAGCACCTGAAGGATATTGGGTTTGTTACATCAGAAGTAATTATTTCACCACCAGATACTCGTGAAGGTCATGAGGAAGTAGATGAAGGTCCAACTGATGAGGTTGGCAAGTTCTGGGACAAGATGATGAAGCGCTTTGGTTCCGAAGAGGAATATACCAAGCAGGTCATCAACCAGTTCAAATATGGTGAAGAGCCGGAAATTCTGATTGTTGTTGATAAATTGTTGACCGGCTTTGATGCCCCCAAAAACACGGTTCTCTATCTATGCAGAACCTTGCGCGAGCATACCTTATTACAGGCTATTGCCCGCGTGAACCGCTTACACGAGGGCAAAGACTTCGGGTATATCGTTGACTATGCCAGTGTTCTGGGTGAGCTGGATAAGGCTCTCACGATGTATGATGCGTTTGAAGGCTTTGACGAAGAAGACCTTTTAGGCACGCTGACTTCGGTTAACGAAGAAGTGCAAATGCTTCCGCAACGCTATTCTGATTTATGGGACGTCTTCCGAGAAGTCAAAAACAAGCATGATGAAGAATCTTTTGAGGTTCTTCTGGCGGATGATGAGTTGCGTGAGGATTTCTACGAAAGACTGGCTGAGTATAGCAAAACCCTCGGGATTGCGCTTTCAACTGATAAATTTATCATGGAAACGGATGAAGCCAAGCTACGAAACTATAAGGCTGATCTGAAACGATTCCAGCACTTAAAAAAATCAGTGAAGCTGCGCTATGCAGAGGCCATCGACTACCGTGATTACGAGCCTAAGATTAAAAAACTGCTCGATACGCATATTCAGGCCAATGAGGTTATTCAGCTAAATGCGCCTGTCGATATTTTTGACGATCAAAATTTTGATGCTGTAAAAAAAGGTCAAGGTATTCATTCTGGCAAATCAACAGCTGCCAAAGCAGATACTATCGCGCATGCAACGAAAAAGGTCATCAACGAAAAAATGGATGAAGACCCCGCGTTTTATGAGAAGTTTTCAAAACTGATTCAGCAAGCCATTGATGACTTTAAAGCACGTCGCATCTCTGATCTCGATTACCTTAACAAGGTGAGTGATATTCGTGACTCAGTTGTTTCGAAAAAGCATGATGACGTACCAGAAAGCATCAGCGGTAATGATGAAGCATGCGCCTACTATGGTGTAATCAAGCCATATTTCATGAAATATGAGGCAGAAGCACAGGAGATTGAGTCTGTATCCGCAGAAACATCTCTGGCTATTCAGCGCATCATTGAAGATCATTGGAAAGTTGATTTCTGGGCCGATGATGATGCTCAAAAATCTGCCAAGAACGACATAGACGACTTTCTTTATGACGAGGTTAAAGACAAGTTTGATATGGCGTTAAGCTTGGAGCAGATGGATGAAATCATTGAAAAAACGATGCAGATAGCCAAAAGCAGGAGGCATGCATAATGAAAAGTATTGCCTGCACCATCAGCTACGGCAAAACAGAAATTGACTACGAACTTTTGATGATGAATCGTAAATCGTTAGAAATCGCTGTCCATCCTGACAAAAGTGTCGTGGTCAAAGCGCCGAAAACCTCATCGCTTGAAGCTATTGAAGGTAAGGTCAAGAAAAGAGCCCGATGGATTAAACGGCAAATTTCTTATTTCAACCAGTTTGATCCAAGGACCCCGGACAGGAAATATGTTGGCGGTGAAAGCCACCTCTATCTTGGTCGAAAATACAGACTTAAAATAGAAGTATCTGACAAAGATAAAGTGCTTTTGAAAAATGGCTATTTCTGTATCGATGCGACTTCCAGCAAACCAGAGCACATAGAGAAGCTTATGGATTCTTGGTACAGAAGACGGGCGAAGATGTACCTGTCTAAAATCTTTGATGATTGCTGGGACAGTTTCAAAAAAGGAGACTTAAACAAGCCAAATCTGAAACTGCAAAAAATGGACAAACGATGGGGTAGCTTATCGGGAAAAGGTCAGCTCACGCTTAATGTCAATCTTATTCAAACACCTAAGGAGTGCATTGAATACGTTGTTATTCATGAGCTTTGCCACCTTATCCATCATAACCATGGGACTGAGTTTTATAAACTGCTTGACCGCACATTACCTGATTGGATGAAGCGGAAACACAAACTTGAGATGGCTTTAATTTAAACCGCGTATAATCCAGCCTCTGCTGCCCGTCGCCGAACCAATCCTTTGAGCTTACGGCCACCAGCCCAGACCCAGCGCATTAATTGTTCTGGCACTTCGGCGTGTTCCTCGCGGTTGATTTTACGGCGCAAAGTTGAGCGTTGGAGTGCGCCACCGCCGAGATTATAGGAGAACGACACCAGTGCATCAAACTGACCGTCTGTCAGCGGTACGTTAATCAGGCGCAAAACAGCACGTTCTGCGATCTGGGCATCTTGACGTAAAAGCTCTTCTCCTTTCGCCTCATCAATGCCTGCCGAAAAGTCCTCGTCGTCTTTGACAACATGACCATAGCCGATGGTCGGATAACCAGCCGGACAAAAATAAACGGTCCGAGAGAAGCCCTCGAACCGTTTGATCAGGTCCAGTCCGTTTTGTGTGATATGTCTCATTTTTCCAGTGTTCCTATAACTTTCAGGTTCTTACTTCCATATTCAAAAACGCCATGCCATTGCTCTTGCCCAAGGACTTCTTTGCGCTCAATCATCAGCGTAAAGCGGTCAATGCCGTATTGTTTGGCAGTGGCGTAATCTTCCAGTGCGTACCAAGCTTTGCGGGCCAGTGTGGTGGCCATTTTTTTGACCGTGTATTCAAAAGCATTAAGCAGTGCTTACAGCTCGGCATCAGTACATTTCTCGTTTTGAACATCTTCAATCATGGCCTTGTAAAATAGTTTGCTCATAGCGCTATCTCCTTGTTTTCAATTACTTTTTACACTTACAGTAACGCTTCATTCCGGGTGCTTATCAAGTGAATAAGATCATGTTTTTCAAGGGTTTGAGCGGAACTTGGCCAAGGCGCGTTGCCCGAACCAAAAGGACATGACAGCGGCAAATAACGCCTGCGTTTCAGCATCCCACACCGCAATCAGCCCGTCGGTAATTCCGACACCCTGATCCAATAGCTTGAACAGTGCAGCGGTTTTGACGGTAGCGAACAGAATGAAAAACGCGTAGGTGATAATCGGGCGCACAGAGGCACGCAAAGCCTCCACCCATTTCACGCCACTGGGCTGGCTGGCATGGGCATAGAGCGCCTTGCTTTCAGCCACATCGGCTTCCACCTGTATTTCTTCAAGGCGCTGCGTGTGACCTTGACGTTGCGCTTCCATCTGGCGATCTAAAATAGCCAGCTCATGTTTGCGGTCGGCATGATCGCGCCAGAGTTTCAAAAAATCCGGAAACGCGGATGATAAAAATCCCAGCAGGCTTCCAAGTAATGTCAGCATAGTTTTTCTCCTGTTTATTTGGGGGTGAAGGGTCCAAGTTTTGCAGCCACGCCTGCGACCAAGAGCGCCAGAACACCAATGGTGACCCAGCGCACAACGGTTTGCAGAAAGGTGCGTTGCATGGTTTTGATTGAGCCTGCCAGATCACGCAGCGTGCGGATGTCGTTCGCGGCCTCTTCATCTGCCAAGCCAACTTCTTTCAGGGCTTTTCTGGCCCCTCGGCAGGCCGCTTGCTCCAGCAGAGACTCAAATTCTGTACGCGGCAGGCACACCATATCGTCCTGCCGCTGATGGTTATCAGCGGTCATGATTACTCTTCCTGTTTTTAAGGGTTATTGGTCGGCGGTATGGACGACCGGATTTTCAGCAACGGCGCTGATTTCAACGAGCTCACCGCGAGGCCGAACAGCTGTGACGCGGGCCAGCGTGCTCCATTTTTCACCAGCGCCAAAGGCAATATGCGTGCGCTCCTGCAGCTCTCCGGTGTAGGGCGTGAAGTCGAGTTCATCCTGCAAAACCACCTGACTGGGTGTCTCACCGGGTAGAACAAGCCACGGACCCGAAACGCTGCCATCAGCTTTACGCAGACTGATGAAATGATCGCCAAGCTCCTCGGACCATTCCAATGGCTCCGATAAGCTCAGAACATTACCATCAACCGCAGTAACCTCGGCACCTTGGCCCCAGCTTGGCATATCATGGGCAATAGCAATCAGATCACCATAGGTGGGGATCAAGCCTTCCAACTCGGTTTGAAAGGTCACCAAACGCCTGCGATAGCGATTGGCTGCGGCCATATATTTGCCTTCACGAATGGCTTGAGCCTTTTCAGTGCAGCCAAACAATCGCACCCGGGCGGGTTGATCGCTGGTGCTATCCGGCAGGCTGACGGTTTCTTCTGCCGTTTGCCATGTCTCCTTTGAGAAATACTCTACCGTAACGCTATCCGCTGTATCATCACTGGCCAACAGATACTGGATTTTGAGGCTGTTCTTGACGATATTGCGGGGGCTGAATAACGCGACCGGGATCGAACGTTGCTCATCTCTCACAAAGCGAACAGTGCCACTCTGCATGAAACTCACGGCACGACCACAACGTGCTGTTCGGCTTAATGCTTCCCAAACCGTGACTGTTTGATCAAACACAGCATCGAAATAATCGCCACGTGCTTGCCAATTGGCATCCAGCGCCTTTAGCTGCGTCAGATCAATCCGGCTATCATTCAGCTTGCCGCCATATTGGCTGCGGGCGATATCAGCGAGAGCCCATGCAATGGATCGTGTGGTTTGTGGTGCTGACCATCCAGTGGCTTCATCCCACACAGGTAATTTGCGCGTGACAAGGCAGTTCACCATCCGTGAGGAGCGTTGCGATAAATTATCCGTAGCCCGCATTTTCATGGCGATGAGCGTGACATCACCAAAATCAGGTGTTTGATCTAAGACAGCTTTTAAACCGCCCCAGCGAAGCTCATGTCCAGCTCTGGCAGAAGTATCCTTGGCATCGGTTCTCAAAGCCCGCACTTCATAACGCCCCACCGCCATCGCATAATCAAACGTCATGCGTTGCGGCGTATTGGTGGCTGCTGTGAGGGTTTCACTCCCCAATGTCTGCCATGCGTCAATGGCTGTACCGTCATCATCAATCTGACGCGCTTCAAATTGCCATGTGATGGTTCGATTATTCAGACCGCCACTGTCATTGGCGTAATAAACCCCACGCGGCATGACAATATCGACACTGATCTGGTGGCAGTTGGTTTGTGCGGGGTTGGCCACAAAAGGCCCAACCCAATCACCGCCATCGCCAGTGCTGAGTAATTCCTGTCCGGCGACCTCGGGAGCGGTGACCACATCCGTATCAAATAGCGTTACAGCATCGCCGGGCTGTACGATTTCATAGTCAATTTCTTCAAAGGAGCTGATCGGCGTATCCTCAATACGGATCTGCTCCAGATCATATTCACCCTGACCAATGCAGTGAAGCTGATGCAAATACTGCTCGTTATTCTGATAGAGCGAATATGGCGTTGCGGCCAAGTCGGGATAGACAATGTGCCTACCGTAGACCACCGGGATAGGCTGACTTAATCGCGCCTGATTGCCTTGGGCTTGAAGTGAATAGGTCGGGCTGGCTGCAGGCGTATTACCAAAGCCACTATTCAAACTGGTTGATGGCACAGGCGGCGGCACCAAGACATTCAATAGCGCACTTCCGGCAAATGCCACACCAGCGGTTACCAGTGCAATTCCTACAGTGCTGGTGACACCAATTGCTCCAGCGAGCGCAGCTCCGGCATAAGGGGCCGCAACCATGACGGCAATGGTCAAGACGGATCGTAAAATCTTGCCACCCCCACCGCCACCACCTTGGGGAAGTGTGATAAAGGTGACGATATCAGACAGACCAATGGTTATTTTATGCCATTGTTCTCGTAACACCGCTTCGCCATTAAATAGGCAAATGGTTGGGCGTTCAAATTCTGTAATACCCGCTTCATCCAGCCATTCACGAATGGTGATGGGATGATCGACCGCAAAAATATCGCGTCCGCGTGCTGGCATAAATGGATTGTGAAGCATGTGGACACAAGCAAACATGGAAACCTCGTAATTTATTAAACAGGTTTAGGGCATATCCCCCTGAAACCGATAAAATCCTTCAATTTGCCAGCCTGCGAGTTTGAGGCTGGCCATATTCTGAAACACCACACCATTGCCCTTCACGCAGTGCAGAACGCCTTGTTCACTGGGGCTGATGGTTATCCATATGCCCACATGGATGGGATGGCGGGATTGGCGCATCAAGACTGCATCGCCTTGCTCTGGTGTATCGGTGAGCTGCCAGCGTTTGCGTTCCGGGTGATCCCGAAAGGTCAAAGCCAGACGCTTTAAATTCCCTTCGGCGACAGGAATGTCGGGCAGGTTTCTGCCAAAGTGATGCTTTTGCGCCCAGACCGCGAGGCTCCAGCAATCAAAAACATCAGGGCCTTTTGCACCAGCCTGCCATGGCAAGCCGATATAGCGACATGCCCAGTGCAGCTCATCTGGCTGCCGGGTCAATTCATTCATGATATGTCCTTTGTGTTGTTTAGCGTGTTAGCCCGGGAAAGCGCGTGGCGGTGTAGACCTCGAGCGGAAAGCTTTTATTACCGATATCCAGCATACGGGCGCGGCCAACAACGCGGCTGACATCGGCTTCGACTTCACTCAAGATCAACGTGATCGGTGGGTCCACCTGCGGCCCTGACAGATCATTGCTTAAATACGGGCGATAGGCGATCTCAATTTTTTCTGCGCTCTCAACAGCAGCATCCAGATGCTTGATCAGCTCACGACTGACATTATCAATCGTGACCGTGATTTCCGGCACTGGCGAGGTATCAACTGGCGGCAGCTCCAGATCAAAGCCCATAGCAATGAAGGTGACATATTCGTCTGGGTTTAAAGGTGCGGTATCCTCCAGCTTGGCTGATAAGTCTTGATGGTCCCGCACCAAACGCACAGCAATGGGCTGGTCTTCATCATCCCTGAAATCAGGATGGCGAAGCTCCAGCGTGTGTAAAATCACGATATCACTTGGCGCAGAAGCATAGGCTTCGGCAATTGCTGCATTTAAGGTGGGATCAGGCATCTTCATCCTCCCATGCTATGTCTGTGATGTAATCCACGGCCACACCTTCCAAGAAAGAGGCTTCGATGGCATCGGACCGTGAGCGCAGCCGTGAGATTTCAGTCAATAACGCTTGCGCTTTTGTCAGCGTTTCTTGTTCATCGTCCGTGAGATCAGAACGCCCGCCGAGCAGATATAGATCGGCCAGCGCATTTTGCTGTTTCCACACAGGGGCAATGTTGGTGATACGGCGTCCGGCTTCTTCCTTAATCTGGCGAATAAGCTGACTGTTTGAAAGAACATCGCCAAGTTCATCTTCGCCCACAGCCTTGCCACCCGATGGTGGGGTTACATCCTCGGCAAAAGAATAATAATGACGTCCATTCAGGTCAGCCAAATGGATTGGTGCGATTTCACTTTCATCAAAGTGTGGCGCACGATCATGCAAATAGGATTTGAGATTCATAAAAGCCTCCTAGAAAATTACGTTTTTGAGAGTTTTGACATCGTGTAGATTGCTACTTTGCGTGCCAGTCTCACCGTAGGAATTGTTCTCCCCACAGGCATCAACACGACCATCGTCATATAAAACGCCAAGCCCCCATGCAGATGTGCCTTGGCCAAAGCAATCCCAATTCTCAATCACACCGGACTGCCCAAGCACGCGTTGAAATGTGTTGTTTGTACCTGCGGTGGAATTAATGCCGATATTGGCATTGCCGGAATAACCAGCGGCCCATAGCTCATCACCAGATTGAACGATGACGCCTTCGTAGCTTGCCCCACCACCTATCCGGACGCGGGATACATTGCCTTGGAAGCTTCCATTCGGTTTGAATGGGGAAAGCTGGTTGGTCGTGTTGCCAGTACCAAGCTGGCCGTAACCATTATTGCCCCAAAGATAGACTTCGCCTTGGTCTGTAATACCACCCGAGGATGGATAGCGCCCATCACCTGCAAAAATATCGGTAAAGTTCTCTGTGCTTGTGATTTGGGTAAAACTGGTGCGGTTCGTAGTGTCACCATGACCGAGCTGCCCATAGCCGTTGTAACCTGCTGTCCAGATCGATCCATCGTCTAGCAGGACTAACCCATGGCCTGTTGGACTTGCACCATCTGTTCGATAACCGCATGACGGCACAGCCTTTATCACATTATTAAAAGCTGGGTTTAGTATGGGAGTTTGGCGAACGGTTGTATCACCAAGCCCCAATTGACCTTGTGCGTTATATCCCCAAACCCAGAGTGAACCATTGTCCTGAACGGCGTAAACTGTATGTGGAAGACCGGAAACGATGACATCTACAATGTCGGTTAATGCCCCGCAACGAATGGGCGTATATTGATGAGCTGAAGTCCCGTTGCCCAGATTGCCGTTACTGTTAATCCCACAGGCATAAACACGGCCATCAGTGGTTAAGAAATAAGCGCAGGCGTGATCGTAATAATTAGGGCGACCGGGAATGACCTTAGCGATTTGGATATTGTTTTGAACAAAATACTCAATCCGCTTGGCCACTGCCAAATTAACGGTGTTGCCATGCCCCAACTGCCCGTAATTATTGTATCCCCATGACCAGACTTCGCCATCGGCGGTTAAGGCATAATGCTGCATACCACCTGAGAACACATCGACAAAACGAACATCCGGATTATCGGTTGCCACGCGATTGGGCAGGTAAATGTGTGAGCCGTTAGGATCACCGTTGGAGTAATTGCCCCCATAACCACAGGCTTTGATTGTGCCATCGGCCATCAGATAAACACGTGTGTACCAGCCGCCCATACCATTGACCTTGGCCAGCTTCCACACACGGCGTGACGGATCGAGCGATTGATCGCGCCAAGCAGGTTGATTACCAACCATCTGCAACACTTGGGCGTTACCACCACGGGCAAGACGCGCAGGAATAGAACCGTTATGGATGAGTAGATCACCTTCTTGGGTAAGCTGATCCGTACCCGCCGCCATCAAATCCCAATCATCGCCTTGAACGGGGGTGATGGCAGATACTGTGCGTTTGGCGATATAGCTTGAGCCTTGATGGGAAACGGCATCATGACGCACGTAATTGGTAGCGCTGTTATAAGCACCGCGCCAGTTAATGCGGATATTGCCCAGATCAATCTGTGTCATATTTTCACTTCCTTCTTAAATATTAATAATGAGATGGCCGTTCTCGTTGATGTTGAAATCCACCCCCGGCAGCGTGATGAACCATGTGTCAAAATCATTGGCGTTGTATGTGCCTTGCCCTGTGATCGCCGTGAGCTTTGAACCATCGGCACGCAGTCCATAGAACACGCCAACGGATTCAATCACCTCGAACCCGTCTTCAGCTTGTTTGACCGCCAGAAGTTTCCCCGCCTGACCATTGATATTGGTCGGCAGGTTGAGAGCATTGGCTGTTTGCAAGGCTGACTGGGCAGAGGATTGTGCTTCGTCACGATAGGTTTCTGTTTGTGATACAGCGTTGTTCAGCTGATCAGCCGATGCACCAAGATCGGTTAGTCCAGCCTGTATGCCGTCCTCAATATCCTTGATGGCTTTGGCAGCGCTTTTAACATCGCCACCATCTGTTGGAACGGTTGTTTGATCGTCGCCGTGAACAATGTTGTGCAGGAGCTGGCTGTCCGTTTGAACACGCACCACCGCATCCTGCAGATCGGTCTGCAAAGTCATAAGAGTTTCCTTTGTTTATGAGTTAATAAAGGCGCTGCGGCAGGGTTTGATGCACGAGCACATAAAGGCTGTTGGAGACGGTAATAATCCCTTGAGCATCTTCACTAAGCAGTAAGTTCAGCAAGCCTTCATCGAGAACAGGCCGTTCACGGATTTCCAGCTCAGAGCGGATTTCCCAAAGCGTGCCGCCAAGTAGCTGGGCCTGAAACTGCCTTGTAAAACGAGCTTCCTGCGTCAGCAGTCCAAGCCCGCCCAGCAACTCAATCTCAAACCATGCGCCACCTTCCTTAGCTTGCCAGCGATACCATGCTTCAAACAGGGCAAACTGATCGCGCCGCATAATCCAGCGGACTGATACGCGGCTGGGTACTTGCGTAAATCGCCTGCGTTGCCTTGCCGGACCCGCTTCCATTTCTGTGCGAAGGATGGCATCGCCGGGCTGAATGCCATATCCCTCGACCGTTGGTAACGGTAATGTTTCTGGCCATGCGATCATCGGTAACTCCCAGCTGCTGGATTAAGTCCATAACGCCGCTCCAAAGTTGGGGCCAATCCTTCCCCTCGAGCGACATTGCGGGTCATTTGGCCTTCGATCTGTTCGATAATAATATCGAGCCTGCTACCACCGCCCGGCAGAGGTGACGTCTCAGTTCTGGCTTGAACACCAGCAGCATTATTGTGAACATTGACCTCGACTTTCACTGGCTCGCGCCCAGAAAGACCAGCGCCAAGCAGGCGCATCTGTCCGGGTGTAAATACCGTCTCACCACGCTTGGCGATAATTGGCACTTCATTGCCAATAACACCGCCGCTATGAAACTTGTGCGCCCCGGCAAACACCGCAGGATTAACGTTGCGGCTGGCGAGAACATCACCACCGATGACACCACCTGTATGCGCCGCCCCAAAGAAGGAACCAAAATCAATCGATCCCAATGCATTGGCCAATGGCTGTGTGATGCTTTGGCGAATTTGTATCCGCACCAGATCCGCAATGATGGAATCTGCTAAGGATTTGAAATCCAGCTTGCCTGTGGTCACAAATTCAACCAGCGCATCTTCCATGCCTTTGAAGGCATTTTTAACCAGCCGCTCGGTTTGTGAGGCCATGTCTTCGGCTTCATTCAAAACATCACGAAATCCGCGTTTAAGACCATCTTCCCAATGTTTTGAGCTTTGCAGGTCTTTCTCACGCGCCTCACGCAGCATGTTTTGATAAACATCTTCGACTTGAGCGCGGAATTCATCATAGCCAACACGGGTTTTATCCAGTCCTGCCAAGGCTTCTTCGCGCCATTCAATGGCTTTGAGAGTGGCCTGTTCAGTTTCAGATTTCAGGGCATTAAAAGCTCGGGTGATATCTTCGACCGTATCTTCATGGCGCTCGAGAGCTTCCCGCGCACGCGTATCAGCTTCCTCCAGCTCATATTTACGGCTGATCAGGTTACGAATACGCTGCTCATATTCTTGAGCGCCAGCGCTTTGATTATTGCTGAGATCAATACCCAAACGGCGCAATGCTTGCTCTTGCTCATTCAAAACAAGTGCGTTTTCAACCGCTGTGCCTTCGCTGGAACGGGCGGCAATAACACGCCGTAAGGCGGCTTCTTCGGCTTTCAGCTCCTGAATGTAGGAGCGGATTTTCTCTTGCTCCTTATCTCCCAACTGTTGCGGTGCTGCTGGCTGGGTCGGTGCTTGCGGTGTTTGAGGATTGGCCTGCGCTGCCGCCGTCTGCGTAACGCCTGAGCGCAACCGATCCAATTGATCACCCGCTCGCTGTGCAGCCAATTCCGCAGCCTGTAAGGCCAAAACCTGCTCTTGGATTTCCTTGGCATTTTCCGTGAAGTCCGGATATTTGACCGCCAAAGCCCATAAGGCATCCTGATACTCTTCAACCGTGATCCGGCCTGTTTGAAAGGCGCGTCGCACTTGAAAAAGATCAGCCTGTAAATCACTGCCAAAGCGCGAGAACTGATCCCAGAAACCACCAATCGCACCATATTTCAGTTGTTTGGTGACTTCGCGGATATTCTCTTGGGCAATATTGAGTTTTTCAGTCCACCGCGCCAAGGCTTCATTGCGTGAAGCGGCATTCAGCTCCTCAATATCATCCGTAGTTTTTTGAACTGTCTCGCGCAATTCCTCCATTTCGGCGGCATGATCTTTCGCAGCTTTTCCGGCTGCGTCATGACCTTGGGCCAGCTTATAGAGGGCCAGTCCTGCAATGATGGCAATCCCAGCGGGACCGCCCAATAACAGCATGACATTGCGAAGCCCAACCATCGCCAAGGTGGCCAATTTAGCTGCACCTTCGGCAATCACCATTTTGGCTGCTGCTGCCACAGAAACTTGCGCCATTAAGCGAAAACCGACAATGGCTCCGGCATTACCCAGCATGGCTGTGTTCATGGCCGTAATTGCACCACCGACCGTTCTGGCAATGAGCAATGCTGTCAAACCTTCAACCGCCAGATTGGCATTGCGAACCAAAAACCCGAGCCCATCAGCAGCAACGCGCACAACACCGCCCAAGGTTTCACCCAGAGCTCGCGCTGCCTGTTTGCCGCTATCGGTTGTTTCCTTCAGGCTGATGGCAACATCACGAATGGCATCATTCAAACCACCTGCACCAACCTCACGGGCCAGCTTGGAAAAGTTATCCTGAATATTGCTGAATATCCCACCGAGCGTATTCATCTGTTCAGACATGGCTCCGGCAAACTGCACATTCCCAATCTGGCGCAGATAGCTCTCAATTTCAGCGGCGTTTTTACCAACCGTGGTGGTCACACCCTGAAATGTGAATGAAACTTGCTCACCTTGCGTTCGGGCTTTAATCCCGAATTCTTTTAGGCGTTCAAACTCACCCGTGGCAGCATCAGCAATGGCCTCCACAAACTGCATCAGGTTTTTACCCATCGCAGAAGCGGTATTGCCGTATGACATCAGCGCTTCTTGAGAGGGATCAAGCCCCAAGGCTTTCAGTTTGATAAAGGCTTCGGTGATTTGCTCCACATTAAACGGTGTGGAGGAGGCAAAATCCTCAATCATTTTGAAGGCGCGATCTGCACCCTGTGCGGAGCCTGTCACGGTTTTCAAACTGGCATTCAGACGCTCAAACTCACGGTTAGTCGATACAATAAACCCAAGCGAGCGGCTAATGCCTTGAATACCTGCATATGCTCCAATTAATCCGGCAGCCTGACGCAATACGCCATTTAATGCCCGGGCTGATGCATCAACGGCTTTAAGCCCAGCACTTGCGGGAGCGGTTGCATGGCTGATTTTATGAAAGGCCTGTTGGCCTTCCTTGCCTAGCTTGCCAAACTCACGGCGCAACTGCTCTCCACCCGTCGCAGACAAGCGGATCGATAGTTTTTTAGTTGCTGCCATTATTGTCGCCCATATCTTTTATTGCCAAAAGCGTTCCCATCGCGACTTCTGGCAACAGTTCGGCCATCGCTTGCGGCTCATAGCCAAGGGAGGCACTGAGATGCAGAGCGGTCTCTAGGGGAAAACGTTCATGTGATTGTGTGATTAATTTGCAAGCCACATCCCAAGCTTGCCAGCCTTCCAAGGTTTTTAAGCTGTGCTCGTGATAGGGGCATTGCTTGCCTGTTTCGCTTTTTTGTCCTTGGGCGCAGGCTCGGCCTTGTTCGGCGCAGTTGCCGCAATATCTTGGCCCGTCTCCGAAGTGCCACCGGATACGAGCCCGCGTGTGTTTTTTTCCGCTTCCAACAGCTCCCGCATGCCTGTGTATTGTTGACGAAAGGTCTCAGCGATAACCCAATAGGCTCCGAAAAGCTCATCAATCTTTTCATCTGTCACCGGAGCGGGCTGATCCGCATCGGCTTCGAAAATACCTTCCCACTCGATAATCCCGGCGCGTGCCAGACCAACGGTGAGATATTGTTCAGCCAAGGCTTCACGCACATTGCTGTCTTCAAGATCAGGTAACTCTGAATGCTCCACGCCAACATCTTTTTCAGCGCGGTAGGCATCACCGAGTTTCTGCAGCTTTTGGTTCATAAAGGCACGCGCCTGATAAAACACAGCACTTGTGCAGGGACGGACTTTCAGACGGACATCCAGTCCAACATCAATCCAGTAGGGTTCCTTGGGCAGGGATAATTTAAGCATTAGAGATAATCCTCCACATCATTGGTTAGCGTTATGGTCAGCATTTTGCCGAGGCTGGCGTCTTTTGCGCCTTGGAAGTCATAGGAGGCTTCAATCCCGCCGGGGCCGTTAATGCTGCGTTTTGGTTTGGGCAGATACACCTCATGCGCGGTGATCTGCAGTTTGCGATCTGCGTCAATGGTGTAGGCCAGTTCAATATCAATCGGCGTCCCGGATCTGGCTAAATCCATCAGCGTGTTATCGCCATAGCGCACAGAAATAGACCCAGAAAGTGAACTCATGCCCGGATCAATACCCTCGACCTTGCCGTCATCTCGGATGGTTTCAATCTTCTCCAAGTTATTGCTGTAGGTCAGCGAGGCTGCTGTGACATCGGCAAGGTTTGAACCTGCACGTTTGATTGAGCCTTGGAATTGAGAGAAGCGGCTATAAACCGCTTCCAATGGGCTGGCATCGCGTGTGCTACTAGCGGGCGTTTCCCCCTGACCAATCAAGCCGATAGTCACTTGCGCTTCGCCTGATCGTTGAAAGTTAAAAGCACAGCTATTGGCGCGGATACCTGTAAAAAGCGGATAGTCCGGCACATCAGGCAAACCAACTTCCAAGCTCAAGCTCGGCAAATTGACTTCGCCCGAAACAAAGTCATGGCCGTAAGGGCCAGAGCCATTGGTCGCTGGTGCTCCAAAGAGCGCTTTCAGCCAATAACCGATATTGCGAAGGTCAACAGGCACAACAATATCGCCGTCCACATTGATCACGTCCTGAAATGGAGCCGTGGGATCACGCCCCAAACCCAGAACGCTGGATTCAATCAAGCCTTGCTCAGAATCCAATGAGCTTGAGATGAACGGAACCACGTTATAATCGCCGCTTACTGGCGGCTGTCCGTATGCTGTTTCAAAGCCAAGCAAAAGCCGGGCATTCCAACCATAAGCGCGAGCCATATGTTTTCTCCTATTTGTTTGGTTAAATGAGTGGGTTTGCTGTCACATATTCCAACGTGACAGGCAGTGTGGCAGCCTTGATTGCAGCGGCACCTTCAATCGGTTCCGTCAATAATTCAGGGCTTCCGGGGTTTAAAATGTCTATGACACCATCAAGCGTGCCTGCAGTTTCCAGAGCAGCGCCAATTTGTGTGATCAGCTGATCAAGACCAGCTTCACGCTGTGCGGCATCGGCGTTTTGTACGAACACCTCAATATCGGCGCGGTGCTTGTAAATGTAACGCGGCGGTGAGAGCAGAATATCCGGCTCTCCGGGATCACCATCGCGCAGCACCACAAGCCCAGTTTCAGGAATGGCCGTGGTCAGCACTTCATTGCGAAGCACGCTGATGTCGGGCAATCCTGTTTGCAGGCATAAAAAAAGGCCCTGCAGGGCCTGTTCGCGTTTTGATGTCATTTCTAATCTTTCCAATATTTGACGATCAGCTCAGGTATACGCCTGTGCCATTTTGCGGTTTCCGGCTCAAAACGGATGAGCTTTGGCATTTTGACCTGCGGCACCATCCAGAACATCACAACCGATGTGAGTCCACGACCGGATTTCAGCGCCGATTGACTGGCCTTTCTAAAACCACGCAGATCACCCGTTTTGCGGCTGTAGGAGGCTCGCATGTTTTCGGCAACAAGTAGCGATGGGCCGTTTTTACGATAAACAAACCGCAGCCTGATCCCACGCGCCTTTTCAAGATTACCGGGCGTAACACGCTTGCCGAGAACCTTCTTTGGCGCATTCGGGGTTGGAATAGCCAACCAAAAACCGTCTTTGCCTTTGATCACTTGGCCTTCTTCAAAACCCTCCATGATCTTGGCTGCTTTGGTGTAAACCATGCCAGCGGCTTTCAGGCTTTTACCCTGCTTGGGATAAACATCGCCGCGCCATGATTTTGCCAAACGCGGACCAAGTCCTGCGGCTGTCACCTGAGCACGCATGCTGTTTTTAAGGCCCGTTGTGGCTGTGCGGATGGCTCCGGTTACAGCTTGTTCGGCTTCCAGCAATTCAGCTATCAGGTATTTATCCAGATCACCACTTATGGCAGCACGTAATCTCATTTCAGAACCTCCATTTTCCACACCAGATGATGTGTGTCTTGAACAGGCTCGCCCTGAACACGGTAGCTTGCGCCATCAAGGATGATTTCATCTCCGGCCTTCGGCTTGACGATGTCCGTTACCCGAACCTCTATCATGTTGGTAGGGGTGTGGATTTGCGCCTCTCGAAAATCAATGATCTGATCCGGCGATTTTAGAATGACTTTGACAGGTGTGTCTTCACCATTCACCCGGTAGAGCGCATCAAGCCCCAAGCGGTCAAACAGCCGATCTACCGCCTGTTTGAAACTTGGGATCATGAGGCATTATCCTGTTCATAGCGTTTCCAAGCCTGATCGCGTTGCTCTTGGCTAATGTCACGATCCAGCACATCTTCCAGCGCTTTGACCAAAGGCTTGCGATCCTTGCCAAAGCCGCTTTCATCCAGAACTGCAATGGCATCAATGATTGCCAAAATATCAGCATCAGCCTCATCGGTTTTGGCTTCAGGCGTTTTTACCGCCGTTAATTTTCCGGCGGGTTCGGCAAAGCCACGCGCAATCAGCGCTTTGGCTTCCGTATCGTCCAGCTTGAGTGTATCACCCGGCTGCACAGTGCCATCGGGCGTTTGAAGAGAGATTTTTGCAATAATATTCATGTTTCTAACCTCCCTTAAGCCACTGTTGCACAAAAAGATGCGTTAGGACGATACGGCACCACCAAAGGCGCAGACTGCATCAACAGCCAGCGAACCGCAGGGTCTTCTTCCAGCCAAGATTTGGAGAAATAACGCAGTGCCTTGAAGGCTGCTTTCTCATCCATGATCATGCCGTAGCAGCGAGTTCCTTCTAGCTGACCTTGGCTGACCAGCAAGACCGTGTAATCAGGCAGCAAGTTTTGCGTCGTGCCATCATCGGCAACATAAACATCGTTATAGACATGGAAATCAAAATCCCCGATGGAGCCGACATAGCGTGCTTTCTCATTGCCTTGACCACGCACGATAGGATCGGTGGAAATCGTCGCATTGGTGCCGCGACGGATTTCAAGCTGCCCGATAACCTGCTTGTTCTTGCGGAAATGTCGCCATGCTTTCGGGTCCATGATCACAACACGGGCCACAGCACCAGACTTTTCCTGCACCAAGCTGGCCCAGTCTTCCAGATGATCCAAAGCAGGCGCGTCCACGCTATCCCACTTGGCAGCACCTGTAAGTGCCAGTGTCAAAGCCGGGTCGCGTTTAAAATCAACGATCTTGGTCGGGTAATCTTCACCTGCAACGGTAACAGTGCCTTTGATCAAGGCTTCTGCTGCCATCACTTCCTCACGGCGTGTGAGATTTTCAAGTTGATTACGCAGCGAGCGACTGACGGCTGCTTCCAAACGCCGACTTGCCGGAAGAGAGCCACCGATCTTTTCACCAATGCTGCGTTTGAGCGGTGTATTGGCATCAAAGCGGCGCTTGTCTTTCACGTAAGCAGGTTTAAAGCTCTGGGTCGTAAAGCCTTCATTGGCCACAACACGGCCCGCAACCAATGGCGAGACAAAGGGCGCAAGGCGCGGCTTGGACTGATCAATATCAAAGTGGATTTCTTCGGACTCTTCCGTCTGGATCGAGCCAAAAAACGTGTCCAGCAAAAAGGAGGCTGGTCGCTCCAGATGCTCAACGGTGCGGTTCAGCACAAATGTAGAAAAAATATCAACCATGATTATACCTCCTGATTTTTGCGTAGAAAGATGGTGCTTGGCCCATCGCTGCGGAGACTGTTCCAGACGCTCGTTGCATCATGGCCAGCACCGTAGGTCAGTGCATTGCTGTTAAATTCGCCTGAATGATAGACAACGGCTTCGGCATCACCCGATGTCGTGTCAATTGGCTCAGCCAGAATGGCGGCAGGCTTTTGTGATCCATCCGTCGCATTGGCATCGCTTAGGATATAAAGATCAGATGCCGTGATGCGGCCCAAAACAGCGCCGCGTGGATAGGCGGCACCACCTGTGATCGTTTCAATGCGTTGGACAGCAGGAAATTCACCCGCAACCAGATTGTCCGGGGTATAGCCACCTTGGTCGGTAAAGCCTCCGGCATGATTAGAATATGCGTTCATATCGATTTCTCCTTATCGTTAGTAAGTTGCCAGACGCTTGGCGACAGCTTCCTCGCTGTCATCCTCGGCCTCGGGTGACGGGGTGATTTCAGGATTGGGCGTTGCTCCCATCGCGGCACTAAATCCCGACACATCATCGCGGGTGGGCGTTTCAAGCGGCGCTTTGGATAAAACAGATACAGCAGCTTCGACCCCCATATCGGTTTCAAAGGCCAGATGCTGTGCCAGCAATGTGCGTGCATTGGCTTCATCATGAGACAGAATGCCTTGCACACGGCTGCGCTCGGTGGCGACACCTTGTTTGACCGCATCGTGTTCAAGACGGGCCGTTAAATCGGGGTAAGCCTCCCGCAGGCTTTGGATATCATCCATGCTTTTCTCCTGTTGGTTTGGATTGATAGAATGCGGGGAAGGCTCTGAGACCGGATTGCCGCTGATTTCATTGAGGAGCTTTTCAAACGAGCCGATACGGTCGGCCAGACCTTGCTTTACAGCAGCATCCCCAATGAACACATCGCCACTGCCGTAATGGTTTTGCACATGGCTGGAGGCCACGCCGCGATACTTGGCAACCGCCTCCACAAACACATCTGCCATCGCATCGATGCGCTTTTGCAATCGGGCGCGACCATCATCCGTATCCGGATCAAGCCGTTTATAAGGGCTTTGTGAAGACACGACTTCCACCGCATCCTCACCCTTATTGCCGCGATAAACGCCGACCACGCCAATGGAGCCAAGAGCGCTGGTTTTTGACACCACAATCTCATCGGCTGCGGCTGCAATCCAGTAGGCACCAGATGCTGCATCGCCAGAGGCGTAAGCGATAATGGGTTTAACCCCGCGTGCCTCATGGATCATGTCAGCAAATTCGGCGCAGCCATTCACTTCACCGCCCGGTGAATCGATGTTCAAGACAATGGCTTTCACATCGGGGTTCTCTGCCGCTTGTGTGAAATCCTTGGCCAACAATTCATAAGAGGATGCGCCGCTCACCTGCGTAAACAGGTTGGCATAACGAAAAAGCGGCCCAACCACTGGCAGGACCGCTATTCCGTCTCTCATCTCAAGGCGATAACTGTTTTGCAGCTCTCGCCCCAGTTTGGCTGCGACCGCTTCAGGCGGTGCATTTTGCCTTGCGGCAATATCCAAAATTGTTGTCAGCGCTGATGATGTAATTGCCCAAGGCTCATCAGCTGCTTTATTCCATACTCTCATCTTTATCATCCTGTTTTAATGTTGCGGCCATAGCCGGGGTGCTCAAACCAAGCTCTTTCATCTTGGCTTGTTCACGCGCACGCTGTTCCAATACTTCTTCCCAGTCCAAGCCTTGTGAGGCACATTCTTCTTCCAAAGTAGAGAGGCCGTTTTCCATGCGGATGCGTGAGGCCTCAGCTTCTTTGACTGGATCAATCCAGCCGCGACCGGGGCCAATCCATTTAGAGCGTGTCCATGCGGCGCGGTTTTGATAAAAGCCGGGAGCCTCGATCAAGCCTTTGCTAATCGCTTCTTCCAGCCACAATTCATAAACCGGGCGTGCCCAGTAGGTTGCAAGCCATTGCCTGCGCCCCATAAAAAAGCGCCATGCTTCCATGAGTGCTGCTCTTGCACTGGAATAGTTGGTTTTTGAAAAATCCTTCATCAGCAATTCAAACGGAATGTTTAATCCCGTTCCGATATGCCGCAAAATACTCTCCACAAACTGGCCGTATCCGCTATTGGGGCGGCTTGGCGTAAAGGGGGATACCTTATCGCCCGGAAAAACCGGAATAATGGCACCGCCTTGCAAGCGTATTTTCCATTCATTGCGGGCAGCCACATAATCATCCACGCTGCCGCCAAACATTTCACCGATAGCCTCACTATCAAGCGGGGTTTCAATAAATGCGGCGATCATGGCGTTGACTACAGCTGCTTGCAGTTCGCTACGCTCATAATGATCAAGCATCTTGAACAACGGCATGATGCTGGTCAGAAGCGGTTTGCCTCGGCTTTGTCCACTGCGTTCCAGATCAGCAATGTGCAGCACACGGCGACGACCAAATGGTGTTTCCACTGGAATGCGTTGCCAATCTTTTTCTGATCCTGCCGATAACAAATAATCACCGGGATGATTTTTTCTGATCCAGTAGGCTTTGGCGGCACCATAGCTATCAATCTCAATACCACCGCGCAACAATTTGGAATCTGGCTTGCCATCAGGATTACTAAGGCGGTCCGGCTCTACCAGTTGCAAGCCTGTTGAGAATCGACGCTCTTTCAACCAAAGTGGCAAAGCCAAAGCTTCACCATTAAGCATAGAAGAGCGATATACTTGAGATGTCATTCCGGCAAAGGTCAGAGACTTTGCTGCATCACATTCCGTGGTTTCGGCCCAGCTACGCCATAAGGATTCCACATGACGTGACCATTCATCTGCCCACGCTTTATCCTTTCCCAATGACTTGTAATCAGGTTGTGCTGCCAATCGCAGCCCAGTGCCGACAACATTATCCGTCAGGGTTTGAAATGCACCGGAAGCCACGCCGTGATTACGCACCAAGTCGCGTGAGCGTGATACCAAGGTGCCAAGCTCAGGGATTAAGTCACTATCGGCAGATCCGGCAGGCGGTAGCCATGATGCCAGCTCTCTGGCAGACAGGGATGCTGCCCGATGTGCTGTATCTGGCTGACCATTGCTTTTTGTCATATTTAAAACTCCACATAAATTGCCTTACGACCGGAACCTCCCTGTTTGCGTCTGATTTCCAGCTTCAAATGGGCAATGTATTTTTCCAGCTTGGGCGCATCTGCTATTTGATAAGTAACAGCGCCATACCCGCCGATATTGACTGAGACTTCTTTGCCACCTGTCATCAGCAGGTGATAGGCGTTTTCAGCCTCACCAAGGCGGCTTTGTAATATGGCCAAATCTGTCATTGCGGTTCCTTACAAATACGGATCATCAGCCATCTGAACAGGCCGCTGTTTCAAACGCTCGTTCAAAGCCGCTGCTTCCTTTGTTTCTGTTGGTTGGGGGTGAATCTGCGCCGTCGGCACAGGCTTTCCCAAGACTTCCTCCAGCTGCAGCCAATGGCGTTCTGAAAAACGATCCAATCCATAAATGCTGGCAGCGGCGCGGGCATACACCCGGCAATCCAACGCCTCATTATTACGGGTGGGGTCTTTCTCCCACACAGCGCGGGGATAACCGCGATGCACCCGGATAATGCGTTTCTCAGCCGTCAGCTGTTTGAAATACTCTTCCGCATATTGCGGAAAATGACAGCTACCTGCCGGATATGGCATACCATCCTTCAGTTCGGTCTCTGATGGCCAGTCCAGTTTCAGCCAGCGGTAAAGTTCAACCTTGGCCACCGGACCGGAAACATTCCACACCCGAAGCCCGCGTCTACGACCGCCAACATCAGCTTTCGATACGCTTAAAATCAGCGCTGTATCCCGATCTTGGCCTTTGACGGCCACGACGGTGCGCGGCTGGCTGGCTCTGGCACCACCAGCGCCCCAAACAGCTTGGGGGTGACCTTTGGCCCATGCATAAACATCCTGCGTGGCATAACCAGAATCCACAGCCATGACGCGGATAGGGATGGTGTGTCCGGTTTCATGCGGCCAGTCACGGCGCAAGACATCATCAAGTTTTTGCCACACATCACGGCGGGCGGTATCACCATCCATCACAATGTAATCGACAGACCAGCTTTGTTTATCGCGGCCCCATGCAACCACTTCACATTCAAGGCGGTCTTTTTGGACATCCACACCAGCGGTCAAAAATAAGCCTGTCTTGGGCACAACACCTTGCGCGTAAGTTTCCCGCCGCGCATAAAGTCTCTCCCAGTCAGGTGCTTCATGTTCTTCTTCAAACGGCTCACCCAGCACTGTGTTGACGAAACTTTTCATCAACTCTGGATGTTCCTTGGCTTGCTCGAACATCGCCGCTGCATCTGACCAGCTGAACCAGCCCACCGGGCTGTAAAGCGAAGACAAATGATAACCAACCGTCTGCCCATCACCTTTGGCTGTTGCCATCCACTGACCCTTGGCAAGCATTTCTGTTTTGTGATGCTCTGCGATCAGTTCTTCGCAAGATTCACATTCATACGTTACATCCGAAGGGTTACCCTCGGTCCAGCGGAGCTGTGAAAACCTTAATGGCTGCTCATGCCTGCAATGAGGGCAAGGCACATGAAAATAACGTTGGTCTGAATTGTCAAATTCCCGGGCAATGCGCGATAATCCTTTCAATGTTGGTGTGCTCACAAGAAAAACCTTACGTCGCCCCTGAAATGTGGCGCTTCGGCGTTCTGCTAGTATGATTGGATCGCCTTCACCCTCGACATCGCCGGGATAGCCATCCACTTCATCCATAAACAGATACCGCGCTGGCATAGAACGTAAGCCCACTGCCGAATTCGCGCCTGTCATGACCAGCACACCGCCTGGAAACTCTTTCGACAACACGGTGTTGCCGGAATCTCGTGAGCGTGCGGGCTTCACCCGCGCTTTTAATTCCTTGGAATCCTCCAAAAGCGGATCAATACGCTGTTTGGAATTTCGTTTGGCCATTTCAACTGTTGGTGCCACAGCCATCATTGGGCCGGGAGCCATGTGAATGACATATCCCATCCAGTTATTACCAGCCTCGGTCCCGCCGATCTGGGCACCTTTCATGAAAACCACTCGCTGCGCCCGCTTATGAGGCGAGAGTTGATCCATAATTTCGCGTAAATACGGCGTACGTTCTGTGCGCCAGCGCCCGGGTTCTGCTGCAGCTTTAGGGGATAGGAAGCGATATTCGTCCGACCATTCAGAAATGGTCATAAATGCATCAGGCTTTAACCCTTCAAGCCATGCTTGTTCAAGTGTTTGCGCTCCATCGTACAGCGATGCCGTATCGAAAAGCATAGAGTGCTTTTTAGGCATCGCGCCGTCTTCCTTATCATTTGAAGTTTGCTGTAATCTCTCCAAGTTCTTCCAAATGTTCACGGACATAACGCTCCAACGTCACATGTAATTGGTGTGCATCGGTCTCAAGCTCTGCAGCCATCTGGCTAGAAATCCTTGCAGGCCATGTTTGCCACGCATCACGTTCCTGACGCGCAAGGCGAAACACATGGACAATGGCTTCACTGCGGTCGATAAGCTCACCTTTTAATTGTTTGAGGCGTACCCGATTGGTTTGTGCTTTTAAAACCTCATTGGCCGTTTTGGCCTGCATGTAGGTTGTGCCGCCCGATGAGACCGGAGCGCCACTTTCCTTCAATGTGTCTTCGACGGCTTCTACAGCCGCTGTTGGCACTGGTTTGGTCTTTGCAGCCCGCTTTGTTTGCGGTTTGGCCGTGTTGGATGACCATTCCCGATCAGCGCGATCTACATCAATGGTGCCATCAGGCTCAGCAGTAATGCGGCCTTGTTTTAGTGCCTTTCTGACAGCGGTGTCGCTGACGCCGCGCTGCCTTGCATATTCTCTGATCGATACGCCCATATTCTTCGATTAATCCTCTGAATTGACTTGATAAGCCTTGGTTTCCAAGCGTTCATGAACATGTCCACAAACAAAGGAGCAACCATGACAAACCACATAACACAAACCCAAAAAGACCAAATATTGGCGCAGATCGCCAAAGAAGATCTGCACCTTGAAACCCTTGAGACTCGCAAGAGCGACAGCCTTGATTTTCACGACTGCGCGGTCTGGTGCATCAAGTCTGCATTAGAGGCTGCTTATGAAGCGGGCCAACAATCTACCACCAAAGGAGATAAGTAATGAGTAAGACCACCAAACAAGCCCAGATCATCGAAACGCTTAGCACCAAGGAAGGGGCCAGCATCGATGAGATGATGAAACTGACAGGCTGGCAAAAACATACGGTGCGCGGCGTTCTGTCCCGAGTCATCAAAAAGCTCGAAGGCTTTGAGCTGAGCTCAGAAAAACAAGACGCTGAGCGCCGATATTACCTCAAACCAACTGAGAAAAAGGAGACCCAAGAATGAGTAACCAAAATCCCGTTATCAATAACGCCATCCAAGCCAACATGAACGCCATGCGTGACATGCTGGAAAAAGCCGCCACCCTCGCGCAAGAGGGTTGCGGTTACATGGACGAAGGCAATCGCAATGCTGCCATCGGCTCCATCATTGATCTTGATCGGCTGCTCGGCGATGCCAAGGCCTTACACGAAGCATCACTCGCCCTCCACAGGCAGTGAGGCTTCTGCCTTACCGCCAAGGCGGTCTTTTTCAACAGCCTTAAACTCCTGATCGCTACCAGATAGCGTTGCTTGTACTCCTGTCATTTCCTGCCAGCGACGCACAATCACATCCACATATTTGGGATCAAGCTCAATCAAACGCGCCTGTCGCCCGGTATGCTCGGCTGCAATCAATGTTGAGCCAGAACCACCAAAGGGGTCGAGGACAATATCCAATGTCTTGCTGGAATTTTTAATGCCGCGCACCACCAAATCAACAGGCTTCATGGTCGGGTGCAGATCATTCTTATGCGGTTTGTTATAGAACCAGACATCGCCCTGATCACGCGCACCGCACCAGTAGCGATCATTGCCATCTTTCCAGCCATAAAGGATGGGCTCATATTGACGTTGGTAGTCGGAGCGGCCCAGCGTAAATGTATTCTTTGCCCAGATGATAAAGGTCGACCATTTACCGCCCGCATTGCGGAAGGCGCTTTGCAGCGTATCCAGCTCACTGGAACTCATGCAGATGTAAAGTGCGCCCTTGGTATGAGCCAACATGTTTTTACAGGCTGCGGTTAAAAATGCCTCAAAGTCATCGCCCAGATTATCATTCATAATCTTGCGTCCGGCTTTGGCTCCACCTTTGGAGCGCAGCTTGTCCTTTGCCGTTTCGCCGTAATTCACATTGTAGGGGGGATCGGTAAAAACCATGTCGGCCAGATCACCAGCCATCAGTTTTTTCATATCGGCTTCGCTTGTGGAGTCGCCGCAGAGCAAACGGTGCTCACCCATAATCCAGATATCGCCTGTACGGCTGACAGGAGTTTCCTGTACTTCTGGAATATTTTCATCAAGTGCGGCTGCTTCATCGTCATCCAATGATGTCAATAAATCATCCAACTCCACATCGTCAAAGCCCAGCAAATCAAGATCGAAATCCTCATCCGCAAGGTTTTGTAATTCCAATCGCAATAATTCTTCATCCCACCCGGCATTTTCGGCGATTTTGTTATCGGCAATTACCAAGGCGCGGCGCTGGTTTTCTGTCAGGTGATCCAGCTTGATGGTCGGAACGGTTTGCAGGCCCAATTTCTTGGCCGCCATCACACGACCATGGCCTGCGATGATGATGTTATCGCCGCCGATCAAAACAGGGTTCACAAAGCCAAATTCAGCAATCGATCCTGCAATCTGCGCCACTTGTGATTCACTGTGTGTGCGGGCGTTGCGGGCATAGGGAACCAGCTGCTCCAGCGCTATTTGCTGAACATTCAAATCCATTGTTAAACCTTTTTATGTGTTAGTGGCGTGCGAACCCGGGTGCGAACTGCGAACCTCTTTTGCCGCCCTGACGCTAGCGAAATACTGCGCCCAGCCCGCCCGCATACATTCCAGCCGCAGGAAGGACCCGTGGCTTGGTATGTGAGAGGAGCATCGATAAATGAGCGGTGTGAGGAAACAAAAAAGCCGCAATCAGATTGATGGCGGCTCGCTTGAATTCTTGACGGCTGCCTGTGCGTACACTGCTGCCGATTATGGTTCTTATAGTAGCCAAAAATGTTGCAAGTGTCGAATACTAAAGTGTTGCAACACTTTACTTCTGTCCTGCGTTCAAGCGAGCAGCAATTTTTGCCAGCGCAATATTCCACTTGCGCCATGCTGTGCTGCGATCACATCCCAGCTCCCAGCAAATTGTTTTCCAGCGTCTGCGTGCGGCGCGATGCCAAATCAAGCGACGCTCTTCAACATCAACCCATGTGATCCAGCGCAGAGTTTGCTCCATGCGTGAGATTGCATCAGGCGTTGCACGTAAGCGAAGCGGCATGGGTTCACCTGCTGCAATCTCTTCTGGGGTGCGGACAATCTCGGGCCACGCATTAAAATAGCCTTGCGCCCGCACAGGCGGTAGCTTTTTCAAAGTTGAAATGGATTCTTCAAATTGACCTGCCACGTCCTTTTCTGTCCAGTTATGCTCCATAAGCACCTCCGTTGTTATTAGTGATTTCGTTTAAAATTGCGGCATACCCGGCAACGTCGAGAATGCTGTCCTGATGCCCGGGGCTGCTGTTCAGTCGCGCCAACTTCAGATCAATCAAACAAGTGATGACCTGTTCAGCACTCACATCCACGCCCAACGTCAGTGACCAGCGTTTGGCCACGTTTTCGAATAGCGGCTGGGGTGATCCGTAGCTTTCACCACGCTCTGCCAGTATTCGTGACGCTTCCTCTAAAAGTCGGTTGGCATGTCTCATGACTGGCCTCCGATCATTTGCTCACGGGCAAAATGCAGCAGAGCCAGCGCATCGGCTTCGTTGTCATCTTCGGGCAGATGGCCGAGGGCTTTGACGGCTGCAATAACAGCCTGCTTGCCAGCATTGCCTTTACCAGTGATGAACTTCTTGATCGTTCCGACCGGAACGCCTTCGTAAGGGATGCTGTGCTCCTCACACCATGCGGTGAGTGAAGCCAGAAAGCCGCCATAAGCATGGGCTGCATCGACACCAAGGTGTCTGCGGACTTCTTCGAAATAGACCGCGTTGATCGCACCAGACACATCACGGGTTTCATTCAGCCAGCGTTCAAAGCGCAAGTAACGCATGCCGCCACCCTCAAAGCGACGGGGACGAAAATGGGCTGTGCCGCTCATGATGCGTCCATGTTTGTTGGAGAGCGCCCATCCGGTGGCTGTACCCAGATCAAGACTGAGCAAAATGGGTTGATTGGTTTTTTCCATGAAGACCTCCTGTTTGGTTGTTGGGAAAGATGAAATGAGCACGCACAAAACCCTCGACCGGGGAGAGTTGCCCCCATAGGGGCACTCTCTCCCGTAGGGAGAGGGAGTCTTTTTCCTAAACACTTCCAAACTGGCTAAGCCTTGAAATAAAAGGCTTTCCCGCCAGTTTGGGCAGTTTGGAACGAAACTGGATGACCAAAACTGGAATCTGGCCCGAAACTGCGCTGAAACCGTTGATATGGCTGGAATTTTCCAGTTTGGGCAGATTTGCTGCAGTTTCAGATTGGGCCGAAACTGCTCCAGTTTGGGAGCGTGGCAGACCATTTTTCCCGGGTGGGAAAATTGGTTTTTGCGGGTGTTTTGGGGCTGGTTTGTCATGCCTGATCCTCCTCGTCATAAATCCACACACGAGGGTTCTCGACAGGCAGGACGGCGGCTGTCTGACGACATTTGTAATGAGTTGGATAGACCGCTTGCAGCTTGGTAGAGACTTCGCCTGTGTGCGGATCGACCATCTCTTCGCCAGTGCTAAGGTGCATATCTTCCACGCACAAAAAGCCGTATTTGGTACGAGAGGGACTGCTCAGGCCGTAATTGTCTGCATCTTTGAAAAACTTGACGTAGCCTTTGGTGGAGAGCACGTCCAAGCGTCCACGAATGGTATCTTTGCCACCAAGTCCGGCGCGGTTTTCAAACGCCTGACAAAACTGGTTCATGGTGTACACACGGCCAGCGCGGGATTCCTCATAGATAATTTCAAGGATGACATCGCGCTTGCGACGACGTTCTGCATCCAGCTTCTGGCCATAGTCACGATTGACCAGACGATCCGAGCTGTATTCCATCTCTTGCCACGCACCATCGACCTTATCGATCACCTTTGAGCGCAGGCGTGGGCCGTTTCGCAGCTCAAAAATCAGCTGGCGATAGGATTGGTTTTCATCTGGCTGGAACATGATCAGCCCGGTGGTGTAATAGCCTCGCAAACTGCTGGCACCGGAGAGTGCCTGAAACGGGTCTTCTTCTAGCTGCTTCTTTTGGATTTTGCGTGTGTGGTGGGCAAGGATAACCCCGGCATCAGGATTAACGGCATCACGCAACGCATCAAGACGCTGTTGCAAGAAAAACAGCATGGCTGAATTATCATTTTCACCCGCATCACCTTCGCCTCCATCAAAGACGTTTCTGAGCGGATCAACGACGATAATGTCAGCGCTGAGATCAGAAAAGTGGCTGCGAATGGCCTCACAGGTGGCGGCCACACCATGCTCATTGAGCAGCATCTTAAACTGCGGCGTAACAACCAGATTTTTACGAACCAGTGGCAGCAGGTTTTTGTCAAACGCCATATTTTGCAGGCGCTCGCGCAAATAGTGATACCCAATCTCTGCCTGCAGATAAAATATCCGCAAAGGGCGTGGTGGCTTCATGCCAAGAAAAGGAACACCTGCCGCCATATGGGCCAGCAGGGAGAGCAGAAAGTCACTCTTGCCGACCTTTGGAGCACCACCGAAGACCATTAGCCCACCCGGCGTTAATACACGCGGCAGGATCAAATCTTCCGGCATGGGCGATGTGTCATCCAAAAAATGCCCAACCGTGAAGGCTGGTACAGCGGTAACAGCAGCTTTTTCGGTTTTAATACACTCAGCAATGAAGGCGCGAATATCCATGCCATCAGACACAGCATCGGCTGCATCCCATTTTTCGGGCTTATCACTTGGCACGTCTAAAATGGTGAGCGAAGCGGCAATGCCCTGTGCACCAAGATATGTGCTGACAGCCTCGGCATAGTCACGACCAGCCTCATCATGATCCGGCCAGATCAGCAGGTGCTTGCCTTTAAGCGGAGACCAGTCTGTTTTCTCCGGCGGGGCCTTTGCACCATTCATTGCGGTTGTGGCTGTGATGCCATGGGCCATCAAAGCTTCGGCAGCTTTTTCACCTTCGACCAGCACCACATGCTGATTTTCTTTGAGACCCGGCTGATTAAAAAGCGGTCTTGGTGTGGGAGCGCGGTGTTTTTTCGCCAGCACATCCCATGGCCTAAATTCCTTGCCGTCGGCTGTGTCATAGCGATAGACACAGGCAATCAGCTTGCCGTCGCCATCTAAATAGTCCCATTTGGCCGTGTGTGGGCCAAGCTCATCCTCGGGGATATGTTTGACAGGTTTGGCTTGAGCAGCAGGCATCGGCGCGGGAGACGACAATCCTAGCCATTCACTGGCTGAGCTGACCACCTGCGGGAATTGATGCTTGGTATCCAAATTGTGGCAAGCAGCCCATAGATCAAAGATGTCGCCACCTTCGCCCGTGGCAAAATCATGCCACATGCCAGCCTTGCCACTACCCAGCTCAATCTTGAGGCTGTCACCCTTATTGCCTTGAATATCACCAATCTCATACACGCCGCGTTTGATGCGACCTGCAGGCAGCAAATAAGACAGAACTTGATCCAGCCTCCCGATCAGTTGCTGACGGATATCATCCGTGGGAACAGTAGCGTCTTTGAATTCCGGGTATTGGCTTGGCGCATCGTTGAAGTCGGACCAGCTTACTGTCATGCAGGCACCTCCCAACATCGATTGCGGTAGGCACAGAAACGACATTCAAAATGTTCAGGATCAGCGGTATGGCGCGGCAATAATTCACCAGCCTCGGCTGCTTTTAAGATGGTAACCGCACGATCACTGACTTTTTGAGCAAGGCTCGCATCAAAAGGAACAAGCTCAAAATGCAGCTCCGCCGTATCTTTATTAATGGCCGTGAATAGCGCCGGGTTTTTGCTGATGCCCGGCACACTGCCTTCCATATAGGCTTGGTAGGTTGCCATTTGCGCGGCATAGACAGGCTTTGATTTAGCAACGCCGCGTTTGACGGTCTCTTTCCATGCATTGGCATTGAGCGACTTGCACTCCCATAGCATCGGGAATGTCAGACCCAGTGCCTCGGGTGCGCCATTAATAATGCCGTCAACATGACCACGGATACGACCATCGGCGACTGAGAACCCGAATTGATAGCCATTCGGCTTTTCAGTGAAGAGCTCAAGCCCGGCAAGACGCAGCCAGCGAATGGCCAGATCTTCAAACACATGCCCTGCGGCAAATATTCGCAAGGTCTGACCGGAAAAACCTTCGTCTTTGGGCGTGTTGGTATATTCGTACTGTAATTTACGGCTGCAGTTTTCCCCGAGGCGGGAAGCCCCCAGATAATCGCGTTCTGGCTGGGCGTTATGTTCCGCGCACAGTGCCTGATCAATCAATTCAGACACACGCTCGGTAAAACTGGGCCTGTGATTAAAATCAAGCATCTAAAACGGAATCTCCTCCGAGCCTTTGGAAAGCTCGTCCATGTAAGCGGTCACAACGACTTCGATCAGCGTCAGAACTTGCTCACGGGTTAAATCTTTGAAGGCTTTGTCTGTGCCAATCTCAGCGACATATTCCCCAAGGGGGCGCAGAGCCTTATTCATGCAGTCACGTTCAAAATCAGTGGGATCAATCATGCGGCGATCCTCCCGTTTTCAATGACCTGACGGATGGCCGTGTTGTTAAACCGCATGGTCATCAGCGCAGATGCCTTGTAACGGGTCAGGCTGTAATCATTGCGATATTCAGGAGGGAGATGACGAAGCTGTTTTTCGGTGGCAGGCTGGTGCAACCAGTTCTTGGTTTTATGAGCAGCGCTCTCGGTTTCAAACAGGTTGATCCAGTCATCGGCAGCGGCGAAGCACACAATACGCTCACCAGCAGCCAAGAGCTTAACCGCGTGGTTTTTGCGACCACCAACGGCGTACCATTCACCGTCGCGGTAAAAGACACCGCCCCAAGCCTCAAAGCCCGTTGCAATGAAATACTGATCATCACCGTGTAAATCACACCAAAGAAAGCTGGAGCGTTTGAGAATATCGATTTCCGTCATGTGGAAATCGGCAGTTGGTGTGGTGTCAGCCTCGGGCTGGCCTTCCCAGATATAGCCACATAGCGGACATTCCTTACTGGCCAGCGGCACATCAGCGCCGCATTCCGGACAGTCTTTATATGGCGCATCGCCTTCAATAAACTGATCGTCCAGCTGGACTTCCTGTTCCAGCGAGCCATGCATTAACGTTGACGTGCCAAAATCCAATACAACGCAGTCTTTTTTGATAATGCCGGGATGCTCGTTTGGATCAATGGTACGAAGCCCGCGCCCGATCATCTGAATCATGGTGGATTTGTAAGAGCTTGGGCGCAGTAAAACGATGCAGGATGTTGGCGGGTGGTCCCAGCCTTCAGTTAGTACCGCAACATTCACGATGACTTGCAAATCGCCTTTGCCGTAAGCTGCTAGAGTATCAGCGCGATCTGTTTCGCTCATATCACCCCAGATCATGCCTGTGGAAATGCCCGCACTGATAAAGCTGGCCATAACATCCCGCGCATGCTCAACGGTCGAGCAGAATACGACGGTTTGGCGGTCTCCGGCTTTTTCCTTCCAATGCTGAACCACCGCATCATTGATCGGGCGCGTGTTCATGATGTCAGCGACCGCGCCCATATCGTAATCAAGGGCGGTTTTACGGACTTTACTCAGTTCTTCTTGAACACCGACATTCATGACAAAGGTGCGTGGCGGTACAAGATGACCGGAAGCGATCAGCTCTTTGACAGTGATCTGGTCCGACACATTGGAAAAGATCGGGCGCAGACCTTTTTTATCACCACGGTTGGGCGTGGCGGTCATACCTAGCAGCTTCAAATTCGGATTGATGTTTTGAGCGTGCTCAATGACCCGCATATAGCTGTCGGCCCGGGCGTGATGGGCTTCATCAATCACCAATGCATCAAGTGGTGGCAATGATTGCAGGTTGCTCTTCCGCGAGAGGGTTTGCACCATGGCAAAAGCCACTTGGCCATCCCAGCTTTTCTCATTCGCATTAAAAATGCTGGTGGAGAGCGATGGATTTACGCGCTTGAACTTTCCTTCATTTTGAAAGGTCAGCTCATCACGGTGAGCAAGCACGCAGGCACGCTCAATATCGCGGTCAAACATGCGTCCCAGCACTGCTGATAGCATAATCGTCTTGCCAGCACCTGTTGGCGCGACCGCTAGCGTGTTGCCGTGGGTGTAAAGCGCATCAACGGTCTTGGAGACGAGCTCCTTTTGTCTTGGTCTGAGTAACATGCCGCCCCTTATCATTGTGCCCATGACGGCAGGTTGCTGGCAGAATTCGCAGATGCGGACTGATCACTATTGGACGGAGGCGCAGAAGCTGCACCGGATACAGCGCCCATGAGAGAGGCGTATTCCTTGTTGTCCGGTGTGATGGCCAGTTTGATGACGTTCTTGTCGTCACCGTTCTGGTCTTTCTCAATGTCGATGCGGGCAGCAAACTCGACACCATCCAGATCGCCAAGGCCGTTGATACGGCGGGCATTTTGGGCAGCTGGCGAATTATCCTTGTTGGATACACCGCGAGACGAGTTCAAAATCCCTTTGATAAAGGCGCGACCAATATTGGCCCAGTCCGGACCTTTGGCACTGTACAGTCCGATCAGACTCCAAACTTTACGGCGAGCATATTTGCCCTCAAGCACCACGAACTCACAGTTCAAATAGACTGCACCTGTGGTGTTGCTGCGCGTGGCCCAGCCACCCGTCCAGCCTTGCGACGCATCATCATGACCGCCGGGCTTAATGGTCATACGGACCTTAACCAGCGTTCCTTTGGGGATGACATCAAATCCGCTTTGATCATCTGCACTATTAAAATCGTTCCAACTCATTCTTGGCCTCCTTGTGTTTCGTTGTTGTGTTGGGAATCAGGGGTGCTGCTGGTAGGCGCGTCCTGTTCAATTGAGAACGTGAGGCGTTCGGCAGCAGGCTTGGCTTTGCCTGCAATCTTCTGCATGAGGCGGCCAAGATGGGGTTCTTCCATCAGGTCAAGACGACCGGAGCGATCCTTGGCCGGGTATCCGGCATCATTGATGGTGTGGCAGATAAAGGCGCGGAATGACTTGCCTTCGGGGCTTGTCATCTCGGTCATAGTGATGACCTGATCGACAATGCCGGGAAGCTCTAATGCGGTTTTGCTGCCTTCAATTTGTGGCTGGAAGAAACGGCGATTAAAGTCATCGATCTTTTCGTCCAAGATGCCGACAAACCAGATATTCTTGCCGCGTGTGTGCTGGAGATGCGTAAGCCACGCGATCATTTCCTGCCCATGCAGGCCGTAAGCACCACGCGTATCAGGCTTGCCTGTTTTGTCAGAAAATGCCTGCGGCTGGCCCTTGCACCAGTTGAAACACAAGCGTCCGGCAACGGTGATGCTGTCGATGAAGATCGTGTCGTATTTATCAAGAGCTCCGGCATCACCATACTTGGCGGTGACGGCATCATAATGGGCTTGGCTGTAAGGCTGCTCATCACGCAAAGCCGGGTTCGGACCGCCTATAAAGGCTGCAATATCGCCGCAGTCCTGCCATGTGCGTGGACGAATGGTGTCGCCTTGCCAGCCTTCTATGGCCAGATCACCAGCCTCGAGATCAAAAAACAGCGTCTTTTCAGCGGGAAGCGTCCAAAGCAATGATGTTTTGCCGATACCGCTTTTACCAAAGATGCATCCTTTAATGCCCTTGGTTTCTTTCAAACGTTCATCGGCTGAGATGATAGGAAGGCTCATTGGGCACCTCCTTTACGGGAGAGTGCATCCACAATGTTTTCAGCGCCTAATGCGCCTTTGGAACGTGCGTCCGTATAAAGCTCACGGATGGCAGACAGGCGCTTATAGATGGCGCTTTGTTCTTTATCCAAAGCCTGTGCGGCAAAGACCAGATCATCCAGAGTTGCCTCATGGATAGGTTTGGTGGTGTCTTCAGGAATAGCACCAAGCTCTGGAATTTGAATAAATGCCGGAACATGTTTGGCGTAGTAGCTGTCTTTAATCAGCTTTTGTAACGATGGCTTAAACATAAAACCTCCTTGATTTCGTGGGTTAAAATTTGCTCTTTGGTCATGTCGTTTCGGCTGCCGGGTTCTGACGCCGCCCAAAGAGCAAAGCGGTCGCGGTATTTCCTTATGGGGTCTTGTATTTCCGCGAGAACCCGGCATGTTTTCTTGCCTTCAAGGAGTTACTTACCGAGAGGGCTCAAAAACTGTCGGCGGCTCAGTGCAGATATTCCGCAAAGCCACGCTCCTTCAGCGATCCGAGAAGTTCGGACAGCGTCCCGTAGAGGGTTGAGCGTGGGGTTTTGGTTTTGCGTGAGATTTCACTGATGCTGAGCGTTCGCAGATCAACCATCAGCAACACCAGATGCGGCGGCATCTGCTGAACGGCTTGTTCAAGGTCAATTTGAAGGTCGCGGCTGGTCAGATCTTCGGTTGCAGGATCAGGCAAAGCGTTATCTTCGCCGTCCTTGTCCTCAAGCCAAGCATCGAGTGAAAAATCACTGATGCCGGACCCACGTTTCTGTGCGCGGGCTGCTTCAATCAGGCTGGCACATTTGTGATTGAGGATGCGGTCAACAAAGGTCGACCATTTTGCTTTTTCGGGATCATAAGCCTGCTTGCGGGATAAATAATCCAGCATTAGCTCTTGCTCGAGGTCCTCGACTTCAACGCCATGGATGGCGGAGTGCCGCATCAGGCTGTATGCGTGATAACGGACTTGGTTTACGACATAAGGATTAATTCCTTGGTACTTGTTTTTGCTCATGGTTTTCGTCTCCAGTTGCGGTTAGCCGCCACGCGGGCGGGTCAACTGGGACTGGCGAAAACTCACTGGAGGCCCGGTGAGACGGGCTATTCAAAGCGCTGCAAAAACAAAAAAAGCCCCGACATGCGGGGCTTTGGTGGGGGTAAATTTTTTTTGAAAAAACTTTCAGGGTGGTCGGTGAAATTTCACCGAAGGGAGATTAGGTAAATCCAAAATGCTTTAATTGCTCATCCCAAATATCGGGAAATGGGGTTTGCATATCCTGCAGGCTTAACTGGCGCGGCTGCGTACCATCCAAGATGGCTTTTTTAATCTGTGGAGCGAGTTGATTGAGGCGCAGTATCCGCGACATATAGGATGAATTGATCTTGCGCTGGCGCGACATGTCATCGATGGATTTATAGCGCCCGGTATCAATCAGGTTTTGCCAGTAATAGGCTTTGGCCAAGGCTTTAACGAGCGTCTCGTCGGGTTTCGAAGCTTCTAGCGGTGCAGTCATATGAGCACCTTCAGGAAGTAAAATCAGTTTTTTGCCGCCGTAGCGTTTGATTTTTATAGGCACCCGAACCGAGATCACATTGCCTTCCATCATTTTTATGCGTGCATCCATGCTTGCTCCTCCAATTGTTTGGTTGAAATTCCTTGGAGGCGCTTTTCTTGTTCGTCCAATTCTCGTGCAAGGCTGAGCATGCCATCTGCCCGGATACGGACATCGACATATTCATAATTGACGATGACTTTCTCAATCATCAGCTCAAGAATACGTTGCTGCTCTGCCGGAAAAAGCTCTTTCCAGATTGGTACAATATTGCCAAGCGCGTCCCGGACTTCCGTTTCAGTCAAGCTTTCATCCTCTTTGTATGCCTCGCGCCATGTCTCAACGATCATTTCAGGTGAAGCAAAAACGGCTTGCAGCTGTGTCAGGATTAAAGCTTCCATCTCACTGGCACTGACATTACGAACTTTGCAATCCGGATTGATGCCTTTGCGATAGTGCTCGCAGGTGTAATAGCGATAAAGCCTGCCGCCTTTTTTACGGGTATGGCTTGGCACCAGAGAGCATTCACACTCACCGCATTTCAAAAGCCCCATCAAAATAGCCTTAGTTTTCTTGCGTGTGATTGCGCCTCGATTGATGGTGTTTTCTTTCATAATGGCGCGGACTTTATACCACGTATCCATGTCAATGATGGCGGGATGACGGCCCTCGTAGACCTGGTCCTTATGTTTGATTTTTCCGATATAGATGGGGTTTTGCAGAATCTTATAGAGGCCGCCTTTATCCAGTGCCTTACCGCCGATAACACGTCCGTTCTTGGTTGTGCGCTTCTTGCTTAACACCCCCATGCGCGGCAACATTTTTGCCATCTCTGTGGGCGACTTGGTCATCAAAAATAGATCGAATATTTTGCGGATGCCCTCAGCTTCATCAGCCTCGATCACAAGCTCGCGGTTTTTTACCACATAGCCCATGGGCGTAACACCGCCCATCCACATGCCTTTGCGTTTGGAGGCTGCCAGTTTATCGCGGATACGTTCGCCAATAACTTCACGTTCAAATTGGGCAAAGCTGAGCAGGATGTTCAGCGTCAGTCGGCCCATTGATGTGGTGGTGTTGAACTGCTGGGTAACGGAAACGAAGGACACTTTGTGCTCGTCAAACAGATCGATCAACTTGGCAAAATCAGCCAAAGAGCGTGACAAACGGTCAACCTTGTACACGACGACTGTATCAATCAGGCCACTTTTGATATCGTCCATCAGACGTTTCAAAGCCGGGCGATCCATATTGCCGCCTGTAAAGCCGCCATCATCATATTCATCAGGAAGCTGAAACCAGCCTTCATGTTTTTGTGAAGCAATGTAGGATTCACAAGCCTCGCGCTGAGCATCAAGGCTGTTGAACTCCATATCCAAGCCTTCTTCGGTGGATTTGCGCGTATAAATCGCGCAGCGTTTTTTCGGTGTGGTTTTGCTCAATGTTTACCTCCTTGTGCTTTGTTGTTTAATCCGAAGAAGGCAGGTCCTGACCAGCTGCTGCCTGTAATGGCCAGTGCGACTTTCGACAGGCTTTTGTATAGGCAGCCTGCATATTCGTAGCCTTCTTCTAAAATGGTGACTTGATATTCGATGCCCTTATATTCCCGGACCAGTTTGGTGCCGGGGATGGGGCGCTGATATTGTGTCTTGCGCTTTGGCTTGGCTTTCTTGCCCGAGCCGAATAAATCTTTAGCCTGCTGTTCGATCCGGTTCTCAATCTGCGGATCAACGCCATAAGCAAGCTCTTGCAGGCGATAAGCCAGTTTGCGGACAATGTGGCTTTTATGGCCGCCGGGTGGTTCGTCCTGATACACATCCCGCCATAATGCTTTAAGGTCTGATAGCGGCATGTTTGGGAGTGCCGCCACACGCGCCAGAAGTGTTTTATCCATCTGTTTCTCCTTGGTTTTTTGGTTCTTCGTCATGGGCATGAACGCTTGGAAAAACTCTGAAGTCCAATGAATTAGAGGGATGTGTTGGCTCGAACTGACGGTTCAGACGAATCTTGCGGCGCAGGATGCCAAGAGCCAGCAAACGGGCCACTTCGGTGCGGCGATCTCGCTCATTTATTAGGTTTGGGGAAAGTGAAGACATGGGCGTTCCTCCTTTAGAATTATTGCGTCGTTCAAGGAGTTACTTACTGAAATGACTTGAAAACTGTCGGTTCAGTCAATGCTGTGCATTGAATCAAATTAGGCTTGTGAAAATCATAAGCCTAATTTATATTAGGTTATTAGCCAAAATTGAAAGGATGCTATGGAGCAACTGACAAACACACAGAATACGCTATTACAGGCCATTGAACGCCTGAAACGTGCCATGGGGATGTCACCCACGGTACAAGAGCTTGCTGTGGAATTGGGTGTGAAAGCGCCCAGTGTGTTTGAAGGGCTCAAGCGGCTGGAAGATAAAGGCTATATTCGCAGACAGGCGCGAAAAGCGCGTTCCATCGAAATCCTCCACGCGCAAACACCGAATAAAACCAATCTGACGGCTGTTCCTGTTTTAGGGATGGTTGCAGCGGGCCAACCGATTCTCGCCCTTGAGAATCAGATTGGTCAGGTCATGGTGCCGGATAATGTTCTGCGCGGGAAATGCTTCGTGCTCAAAGTGCAAGGTGACAGCATGATCGATGCTGATATTTTCGAGGGAGATTACGTTGTCGTTCGCCAGCAACCGATTGCTGAGAACAGCGATATTGTTGTGGCCATGGTCGGCGAAGAAGCTACTGTAAAGCGGCTGAGCATTGAAGGGGAGCATATTGAGCTGCGCCCTGAAAATCAGAAACTAAAACCCATCATCATAGGACAACAAGATGAACTTAAAATAATTGGGAAGGTCTTACACGTCTGCTCGGGTGTTGACACCGAGGCCCTCCTAGACGAACCCCCAAGGAGGATAACCACATGAGCACCTATAATTTACGACGTTTTGCCCAACCTGATGTTTTGAAACACATCCAGCAAGATAATCTGATTACTTTTCTTAAACGGTATGAAGACTATCTGACCGGACGCGATTTTAGCTTTGATCTGGATGAAGATGGTGAGTTGGATTTTGAGACACTGTGCCAAGTGCTGATGAATCCATCAGAGGCCATGGATATCGAGTTTGTTGAAGCCTTGTTCTTTATTCAGGAAATGTCTGACGATGAGCATTTTGAAGAATTGAGCGAACAGGCCGAGGCCAACAATATCGCTGTGCATGAAGATTCAACGGCAGCAGATTTGGCATTGGCGTTATGGTTGTACGATCCCGAACTTTTGAAGCGCCCTCATGCAGAGGTGATGATTCTCAAGCCCAAATCATTCATGTACTTCCAGTCTGATCAAAAATCTCCCGATACTTTTGCTCTTCCAAAGCCAGAGACCATGCGAACGCTGGAAGCGGATATGGACACATGGTTTTTGAATAATAAACGCGGGACTGGCTGTCGGATTTTGCCTGTTAGTGCAGAGGACGAAGACAAGACATACTTCTTGATCCGTCATGGCATGCCCTTCAAACGTGAGGGCAAGATTGAATCTGGGCAGTCCAAGACGATTTTTTATCGTCCAGAGTTTCATGACGTGATTGTCTATGATCGCGCCAACAATGAGTTGGCCGTCTTTAATAAGTCAGGTGCCAAGAAAGAGCGCACTATGTATTTGGATTTGTTCAGCCAGCATCTCTTTGGTCAGGCTGAATATTTTCCAGGCGCAGAAAAATACACATTGCAGCCACTCATCGATAATGGCGTTGATGCTTTGGCCTGTGCCGATATTGATGGGCTGGAAGATATAAAGCTGGTTGAAATCCAACACCAGTTTCTTGGGCCTTATAATGACAAACAGACGTTACGCTCAAATGATGTGTTTGCGTCCTTAGAATCAAGAGATCGTGAATTTCCTAATTTTGGCAGATTGGTATCCGCCAGCTTTTCAGTGAAATTTGAAAATGCCAAGCGTCCACGCATGGTCAAGGTGCGAACACCAAATGTTGCCAATTTTGACCGTAAGGAAGATTCTCACCTGATTGAAACATGGTTGCGGAAACGTGGCTTTGTAAATGAGCAGAAAGAGGAAGAAGACAGCACACAACCCGTAACGCATCAGGAGAGCCATGACGCCGTATCAATCGCCGCCATGGCGTAAATTCACAGAGCTTTCTGGTGGCAAGGGTGTAAAAGCTGAATGGCAGGACTTTCCGGAAGAGCTGCTTGCTATCACCAATGAGGAAGCATCCGCTATTCCCTGTAATGGCCGAGCCGGATGCTACATGAATGTCGTGCGGCATGGGCCAAGCGATATTGTCGGCATCTGTACATCAGATACCAAGCAGTGCGACCGCCGCACGCTCAAAAAATCAGAGCTGGCACTGTATCGTATAGACCATAAAAAGCTGGCTACCAAGGTTGCCGCCGCCATTGGTTTTACCGAGCAACATGAAAAGATCACAGGCTATACGGCCCTTTGGAAATTTGGTGTGCTGAATCCGCAAGCCGAGCATAGTTTTCCTGTCTATTGTTTTTTAGGCCAGACATCCTCGCAGCTGGATAAGATCATCAATCAGCTTTGCATGGGCGAGCAGACGTTTCTGTTGATTGCCGCCACCAGCAGTCTCATCAGCACTGCCAGCTCTGATGCGAGCAGCAGGCATAAATCCAAACTCATCGGCATAGATGATGTGCTTGCCGTTGATGCTGCGGGTAAGGTCATGGCAAAAGAGAGTGCTCAAAACATCGTCTCCAATTGGCTGGAAACAGTGTTGCCAAAATCAGCCAAGCCGGGATCGGAGTATCAGTTCCCCACACCAGCAGGCGCAACATGGGAACAGTTTGTATTTGAGTTTACCGCAACAGAAATGTTGTTGGTTTCGTGCGGACAGATTCAAGAACGGCTGGAACCTGAGCACTTGAAGATGAAGAACCAGAATTCCGGCAAGCCAACACTACAGTGGACATTGTTACGTTCTCTCGCCACAACAGGTGGCAGCATCTCATGGCAAGATCCGGATGCCACTGATCGCGTCAAAAAACAAAAGCAGGAACTGGCGAACAAGCTCAAACAAACCTTTGGCCTTTCGGAGGACCCGGTGCCTTGGAATGAGGGCGAGAAAGCATACAAAGCAAAGTTTGTTGTCAAAGCTGCTGATAACGTGCTGCGCCAGCTCACTGGTTGACAATGACAGGCATAGACTGGAGCGAACTGGTCAATTGCCAAAGCCTTGATTTCCCATGGTTAAAAGCGCCGTACTTCGCTTTTCCAAGTACGGTGTTTTTCAGGAAAGGGGCATATATAGGAGGAAAATTAGAGAAAAACGGGGCGTTTTAATAGAGAGGAAGTCAATTGCAAATGGCGAAAAAGCCCGCAAATGCTGGTCTTTTAAGGCTATGCCATCTCGGGCATATGAAAGTTCGTTTGTAGTTAATGGCGGAGAGACAGGGATTCGAACCCTGGAGACGGTTTCCCGCCTACACACTTTCCAGGCGTGCGCCTTCGACCACTCGGCCACCTCTCCGGTGCGCGCCTTCTAGCGTCAGGTCGGCGTTGGGTGCAAGTCGTTTTGCAGGTCTATCCCATCCATTCACAGCGGGTTGTTATAAGGCCGCGAGTTACCGGCTATCTAGATGCAAATAGACACGGCGATTCCGGGCACCCTTCTTTTCGACTTTGCCAAGCCTCAGCCGTCCAATTTCACCTGTTCGCGCGACCTGAGTGCCGCCACAAGGTTGCAAGTCAACTTGTGCATGACCCGCTCCGATCCGAACCAGACGAATGCGCCCCGCACCTCGCGGCGGCCGCACTGACATCGTTTTGACCAAGCCAGGTTTCTCGTCCAGTTCCGCTTCGGTAATCCACTCCTCTGACACTGGCAAATCTCGGGAGACCAGCGCGTTCAGCTGCGCTTCCAATGCTGGTTTGTCCTCAAGTGGATCGAACATATCAAAGTCCAAGCGCCCCTTGCCAGCCGAGATGGAGCCACCTGTAACCGGCAATGGAATGACGACCGACAGCAAATGTAGTGCCGTATGAACCTGCATATGCCCAAACCGGCGCGGCCAATCGAGGGATTGGGTTATCTCGGTTCCAATCAACGGCAACAAAGCCCCTGATTGCGGCACCAAGACGATGCCACCACTGTCTCCTTTAACGGATGTCGCTACTTCCAATTCGCCATCCGCCCAGGTCAGCTTGCCGCTGTCTCCGGGTTGTCCGCCACTGGTTGCGTAAAACAACGACTGGTCCAAAACAACGCCGCCTTCATCGGTCACAGCAGTGACTACACCTTTGGCAGTCTTTTGATAGGGATCCTCAAGAAAAAGCCGCCGTGTCATCATGTTAGTCGTCAAACACGCTAGGTAAAATCCGATCGGCGCCATCTAGCCAGGTCGGAACCGGCAACCCTTTTTCCCGAAGGAACGCTGGATTAAACAACTTGGATTGGTACCGATTTCCATAGTCGCACAAAATCGTAACAACGGTGCTGCCTGGCCCAAGGTCACGGGCCATGCGGATCGCACCTGCTATATTGATGCCAGAGGATCCGCCAAGGCAAATGCCTTCGTTCTGAAGAAGATCGAATATGGTCGGAAACGCTTCGCTGTCGGGAATTTTATAGGACGCGTCAGGCGTAAAACCTTCAAGGTTTGCGGTAATGCGCCCCTGCCCGATGCCTTCAGTTATCGAGTTGCCGGCCGGCGGTTCTTCACCTGTGTAGAGCTTGTGCATTCCCGATCCATCCGGGTCGGCCAATGCCACTTTCACACCTTTGGGCTGCAAAACCTGACCAATTCCCGCCAGCGTTCCGCCCGACCCAACAGAACACACAAATCCATTTACTCGGCCGTCGGTCTGATCCCAAATTTCAGGACCCGTCATTTCAATGTGAGCCTGACGGTTGGCAGTGTTGTCGAACTGATTGGCCCAAACCGCACCGTTCTTTTCAGTCTTGTTAAGTCGTTCTGCCAAGCGGCGCGAATAGTGCACGTAATTGTTCGGATTCTTAAATGGAACCGCAGGAACCTGAACAAGCTCTGCCCCGCAAAGCCTTATCATATCTTTCTTTTCCTGGCTTTGCGTCTCAGGGATGACAATCACCGTCTTAAATCCCATTGACGCTCCAACCAAGGCCAACCCGATGCCGGTGTTGCCCGCTGTACCTTCAACGATTGTACCACCCGGGCGCAGCTTCCCGGTCGCTACAGCGTCGCGGATAATGAACAACGCCGCGCGATCTTTGACCGACTGACCCGGATTCAGGAATTCCGCCTTGCCCAGAATTTCACACCCTATGGCATCCGACGGCCCGCGAAGACGGATTAACGGCGTGTTGCCAATTGCATCGGCGAGGTCAGTGCGAATGTTCATCGCATATTCCTTGTTAATTTTCTCTGATCTAGTCGTGCGGTGCTCATGATGCAATGTGCAGTTGGTCACAGCATCTACATTGAAACTATTCGGTGCCCAATGTGTGCCGGTTGGCCTCAAGCCAAAGTGCTGACATGATTAGGGGCCCAGTGTTTGCCTGACCGGTTCGGCACATTTCCAAAAGGTCGGCCAACGGCATGACATGGGACAAAATATCCTCTGCCTCGCCTTTGACTCCACCAACAAACGCATCGCGTCCGTCAAGATCGCACCGAGCAATAAAACTGGTCAGATGCTCACTGAATGCCCCGGAAGTAGGATAATACTCGGCGATCTTCAAAAGGCTGTTCGCAAGCAATCCGGCTTCTTCGCTGAGTTCGCGAAGCGCCGCCTCTTCGGCGGTTTCACCGGGGTCAATCCGCCCCGCCGGTGGCTCAAGACACCAAGGATTTGTATCTCCACGCACCAATGCCCCATGACGAAACTGTTGAATAGCCAACACTTTCTCGGTTTTCGGATCAAATGGTAATACCGTCACCGCATCGCCGCCCAAAAAACTCGCGCGCTTAACTGCGCGGCTTAGTGATCCATCATATCGGGGGAATTGCAGCCAATCCTCTCGAACGGCAAAGTAGTCCGTGTAAGGTTGCGAGGTCTTGGAAATCAGAACATCTGCCGCGGCATAGGTCGTTCCCGGAACCTGCGGCGACGGTGATTTTCGGGCGCGAATGCGACTGAAAGCGCGGCTTCGAATTTGTGAAAACACCCGCCCGGCATCTGCAGCACTCAGCCATGGCTGCAACCGCATATACTCAACAGCCGCCTCTCGCGCGAGCGCCCCGTGCTGCGCTTGCCATTCTGAAAGTGACCAGAGTTCACCTATTTCCCATTTTTTGGGCTTTGGAACATATAGTTGGCCGTCGATTTGCTCCGCGCCAACGGAGAAAGTGGCATCGACCAACATGTACCCGAAATCAAGTTCATAGTAGTCCAGGCCAGCCTTTTGGGTCGGATCTGCTTCAATCAGTATTCCCTCGGTGTGCGAACCTGGCTGAGAAGCTATGATTGGAAAGGCTTCGCCTTTGGCCCAAAAGACCGCATGGTCAGCAAGCGTTGCCTGGCGACCAGACGGCGAAGAACCGGCAACGATCCCAAGCAGCTCAGGGTCGCGCAGCGTGCCGTAAAGGAATAGATTGGTGGTTGCAGTCACGACCAACGGCGTGCGAAAAATTCAGTCAGCCAGGATACAAACAATGCGCCAACAACGGCGGGCAGGATAACGTCTTGAACTAAGGCCAGTTTTCCGTAGTCCAGAATCAGTTGCGCCATCTCCTGCAATGCCTCGATAGGACCATCATAGTATAGACGCATGGATCGCCGCAGCATCTCGTAGCCAGCCCAGACGACCAATGACCAGAAGAAAGTCGCCCCAAGGGTTGTAAGACCATAGCCATAGGCTTGCCGGTATGTTTTTCCCGCGCCACGACCAAGGATGGTCCACCCCATGACCAGCCCGATGCCAGCATTGACTTGGGAGAACCATCCAACGCGCGACCCTTCGGGCAACAACGGTTTGATCAAATCAGTTATGAAATATGCAAGCGCTGCGAACGCAATCGCTGCGACCAGTTTCCCGCCTGTGGGCATCTGCTCTCTATCCCGGTTTCGTGACCGTTATCTGTGTCACGTCAATATTTCCGGCGTGAAAGCCCGCAGCGCAAGAGGTTAGATAGAAATTCCACATTCTTCTGAAGCGATCGTCGAATCCGCGCAACGATACGACTTGGTCCCATTTGGCATTGAAGGTGTCGTGCCAACGCCGCAATGTCTGGCTGTAGCTTTCGCCAAACTCGATGGAACCAGCGACTTTAAGCCCCGCACTTTCGACCTGCTGCTTGAGCACCGTCGGCGACGGGAGCATGCCCCCTGGGAAGATATATTTTTGAATGAAATCAACGCTTTTCCGATAGGCCTCAAAGCGGTGATCTTCGACTGTAATGATCTGAAGCGTCGCATTTTTCCCTGGTTTCAGGCGGTCGCGGAGGGTTTGGAAGTAGGCGGGCCAGTATTTTTCACCGACGGCTTCGAACATCTCGATCGAGGCAATTCCGTCGTAAATGCCTGTTTCATCGCGGTAATCTTGCAACTTTATCTCGACCTGATCACTCAGGCCCGCTTTGGCCATACGGGCGACTGCGAAGTCATATTGTTCTTTCGAAATCGTTAATCCAGTGACCTTTAGCCCGCGCTGCTTGGCAGCGTATTCGGCAAAACCGCCCCAGCCGCAGCCAATCTCGAGGATGTGATCGCCGGGTTTTGCGCCCATCAGGTCGACCATGCTTTCGTACTTCTGGGTCTGGGCGCGCTCCAGGTCCTCTTGCCCTGTTTTGAAGTAGGCCGAAGAATAGGTCATCGTGTCATCCAGCCATAAGGCATAGAAATCATTGCCTAAATCATAGTGATAGGAAATGTTCTTCTTGGCCTGAGACTTGGAATTGTTATTCATCCAGTGCCGCATGCGTTCATAGGCGCGCACCATGAACATGCCAGAGAAATTTTCATACATTTCGTCATTGTCGGAATGCATGACATCCATGAAGGTCTGAAGGTCGGGCGTAGACCACCATCCTTCCAGGTAAGCATCTGAAAACCCGAGGTCGCCTTCGCGAATGAGGCGCGAAAAAACATCCGGGTTTTGGACGTGAATTTCGGCGATCGGCCCCGGATTGGGTGCATCGACGCGAAAAATCCGGCCATCGGGCAAATGGAAATCGATCCGGCCGTTTTGCAGATTGCTGGCCAGCGCGTAAGTCGCTGAAAAGTAACGCGGAAGGTCAGTTTGGCCTTCCAGGCTTGTGAGTGCTGTCATGATCCCCGCTCCCAACAGACATCGTCAATAAGAGTAGCGTCGATTTCGTATTCATCAACCATTTCTTAATATTACGTGCGGTGTTCAGGGATGGATTGAAATCAGACTTTCGAATCAGACATTTAGAGCTGGCTGTATTGCGTCGGTATTGCGTCGGTGGACCCGAACGGCCGATTTTGGTTCCGTTAACGGATAGAAACCGGATTTCGACACGAAATCCGGGGTGCGCGCCGGGCGCGCATGCCTTCGGCGAGGATATTTTTGGGCCAATAATGAACCGAGGTGGTGTCTGTTGAACGAGGTCAGACGCCCAGCGCGCGAAAGACTTTTGGGAGCTCTTCCGGCAGATCTTCGGCGATGAGGCCGGGGCCGAAGCTGAGAGCGCATTCGGTGTGGAGCCAGGCGGCGGTTTCGGCTGCTTGTTGGGGTTCGACCCCCCGCGCCAGCAAGCCTGTGATAAAACCCGCCAACACGTCGCCCGAGCCCGCGGTGGCCAACCACGGCGCGAAGCGGTCGTAGGCCGAGGAATTGATAGCGGCGCGACCATCGGCGCTGGCGATGACGGTATCGGGGCCTTTGAACAGAACGGTGCACCCTGCCCGCTTGGCAGCGTCGCGGGTGGCGTCGACTTTTGAATAGGCCGGACCTTTGGTGGCGGGGGCGGTCAGCTTTTCGGCGATGTCGGGGAAGAGGCGTTTGAATTCGCCCATGTGGGGGGTGAGGACGCAGTTTTCGTGGAGGGCGTCGAAGAGGATCTGGGGGTTGCGTTCAAAGCGGGTGAGCGCATCGGCATCCAAAACCACGGATCGGACGTGCCCCGGACCTGATCCGGGGCCTACTCCCTTTTTCGTGCGAGGCCCCGGCTCGGAGGCCGGGACGTGGGTCAGGGCGGCGAGGACCAGAGCTTGGGTATCGGGGCCGAGGCCAAGGCCGGGACCAAGGCACAGGGCGTTCAGGCGCTGATCTTCGAGAAGTTCAGTCAGACCCGGTGCGCCGCCAATGGGGCGGCACATGATGGCAGTGGTTTGAGCGGCAACTTCTGCGAGCGCGGCTTTGGGGCATGCAATGGTGGTGAGGCCCGCGCCGATCCTGAGCGCTCCACGCGCAGCAAGACGCGCGGCACCGGTTTTGCCGGGACCGCCGGAGAGGATCAGAGCGTGGCCGTGGGTGTATTTGTGGGTGTCCGGCGATTTCGAGAAGCTCGCGATGTCGGGTTTGGTCACAATCTTGGGTTCAGACATTTTTTAAGTTCCGAAGAAGAAGAGGAGTGAATCGTAATCGGCAACGAGAGAGGGTGCATCACATCCCTTGTCGGGCCCATGGTTTGCATCCCTTGAAACGGGGGAGGCTGCGATCCGGAACGCGTTGCGTTCCCAAGTGAGTATTTCTGCCAGAAAGAAAGTCACAGGCCGATGTCCTTGACGACGACTTTGCCGCAAATTCGAGGTCCGTTTCCCGCAGTGAGGCCAACTTTTTCTTTGTGAAATGTCACCGTCAGCTCGACTGGCGCTATGGCGAATTCTCCAATAATGCCGCCACCGTCGGTGTCCAAGCCACTAGGCAGATCTACTGCCACTGTATGTGGTGTTCCGTCTTTTGATTGGCTGTCATTGAAAAAGAATGCCCAATGCAGGGTCGACTCAGGAATTGAGCGAGTTAGCCCCGTGCCAAATAGCGCGTCAACTGCCACGTCAAAGTCAGCGAAATACAAGTAATCGGTTGTGTCCTTTGATCGAATGAACTCAACGGCACCAACCCGCGCCCACCTTTCAAAATTCACCTTCGCATCCGGCGGCAGCTTTTCGGGGTCACCGTAGAGAAACACCTCGACCTCCCACCCTTGCTCTTTCAGCAACCGCGCCACCACGAAGCCGTCGCCTCCGTTATTGCCCGGTCCACAGAGGACGACAGCGCGACGCTCTCCTTTCGCAAGCTCGGGCCATTCTTCGAAGATCGCTTCAACCACGCCCTGCCCAGCGCGCTCCATCAGCTCCAGACCGGTCACTTTGCCGGAGTCTATCGCGGCTTGTTCAATGGCGCGCATCTGCGCGGCTGTCAGGAGTTCTGTCATGGGAAGATGGTGCGGCACATTCCACCCAAAAACAACAAAAGACCGCTGCAGGAGCAACGGTCTTTTTGGGTTTTTTGACCGACGTCTCGGGGGGTGAGACGTCGGTCTATCTGGGCGCATTCTTAGTTCAGGATTGCGCGGATTTTGTTGATCGTGCGGGATTCAGCAGTGTGTGGCTGGAGATCGCTATCAACACTGATGAAGGCCAGCGCAACAACCTGAGCCGTGCTCAACGAGTCAGCATCAACATTGAAGCCATATGTAGACAATGTGTCCTGAGCAGCGTCTACGCGAGAGTCACCCATTGCCGAAGCGGCGCCAGCAAAGCCAAGAGTTGCGACAAGTGCGGTTGCGATGAGGTTTTTCATAAGTTAAGTTCCTTGAGTTTTATGTTTGCATAATTGCGTTTTCGTGTCCGGCGTTGCTGCCGATGAGGAACATTTGGAAACCAGCAGCCGAATGTTCAAATCACAGAACTGCTCGCGAGATGTCACGCGGATTTGTCCTTGAAATTACTGCAGATAATACCTTGTCGCCGCTTTTCAGTGACAATCAGAATTCTAATTGTCACTTGTGTCAGAGTGCTCGGTGAGGTGTGATCAAAATTTGCCTCATGTGCATTTTTGAACAAAGCATTTGCGGGTCGAAAAAGGATCGATCTGGGTGGTTTTTTTCGGGTTGCCAGCCATCGGATGAATAGTCTGGCTCAGATCCTTTGCGCGCGACCCGATTCAATTTCGTGTACATTTTGATCTAGTCGCACAAAATTTAGGCAATTGAAGATTTTCAGCGGGGATGCCTGCACCGGAGTCGCGTGTGGCGATTGCTGGCGGCAATCCTGCGTGGTCTGTCGCCCATGAAACGCGCCGTATGAGGGAGTCGGATTTTATGAAAAAAGTCGAAGCGATTATCAAACCGTTCAAGCTGGACGAGGTGAAGGAAGCCCTTCAGGAGATTGGCGTTCAGGGATTGAGCGTGTTGGAAGTGAAGGGTTTTGGCCGCCAGAAGGGTCATACCGAGCTTTATCGCGGCGCGGAATACGTTGTGGACTTCTTGCCGAAGGTAAAGATCGAGGTGGTTCTGGGCGACGATCAGGTTGATGCCGCTATTGAGGCGATCATCGGTGCTGCCAAGACCGACAAAATCGGCGACGGCAAAATCTTTGTCTCCGACGTAAGCCAGGCAATTCGCATTCGCACCGGGGAAGCCGGTGAGGACGCGCTCTAAATTCAACGAATTGACGACATCTAAGGAAAAAGGGTCACGACCATGAGCAATAAGGACGTCTTGAAGACGATCAAGGACGAGGACGTCGAATATGTCGACATCCGTTTTACCGATCCGCGCGGCAAGCTGCAGCATGTGACGGTGATGGCGGATCAGGTTGACGAGGACTTTCTGGAAGAGGGGTTCATGTTTGATGGCTCGTCCATCGCGGGTTGGAAGTCGATCGACCAGTCCGACATGAAGCTGATGCCGGATACGACATCGATCTATATGGACCCGTTCTTTGCTGAGAAGACTTTGGCGGTGCATTGTTCGGTTGTTGAGCCCGATACGGGCGAGGCCTATGACCGCGACCCACGTGGGACGGCTGAGAAGGCTGAGGCTTATCTGAAGTCCAGCGGGATTGGCGATGTTGCCTATATGGGGCCTGAGGCCGAGTTCTTCCTGTTTGATGATGTGCGCTATTCGGTTGAGATGAACAAAGTATCCTACGAGATCGACGCCATTGACGCGTCGTGGAACTCGGATACCGAATACGAGATGGGCAACATGGGCCATCGTCCGGGCGTCAAGGGCGGATATTTCCCAGTGCCGCCGATTGATGATGGCCAGGACATCCGTTCCGAAATGCTGTCGACGATGAAGCGCATGGGCATGAAAGTGGACAAGCATCACCACGAAGTGGCCTCGTGCCAGCACGAGCTGGGTCTGATCTTTGGATCACTAACCGAGCAGGCGGACCATCTGCAGAAGTATAAGTATGTGATCCACCAAGTGGCGCACGCTTACGGCAAATCGGCGACGTTCATGCCGAAGCCGGTTGCCGGCGACAACGGAACCGGCATGCATGTAAACATGTCGATCTGGAAAGACGGCAAGCCGATCTTTGCGGGCGACAAATACGCTGACCTGTCTCAGGAGGCGCTGTATTTCATCGGTGGCATCCTGAAGCACGCCAAAGCACTGAACGCCTTCACAAATCCAGCGACCAACAGCTACAAGCGCCTGATCCCAGGCTTTGAAGCCCCGGTTCTGCGCGCCTATTCGGCCCGCAACCGCTCGGGTTGTGTTCGTATCCCATGGGCCGAAAGCCCGAAGGCCAAGCGTGTGGAAGCCCGCTTCCCTGATCCGGCTGCAAACCCATATCTGTGCTTTGCGGCCCTGTTGATGGCTGGCCTTGACGGCATCAAGAACAAAATCGATCCGGGCGAAGCCATGGACAAAGACCTGTATGATCTGCCGCCAGAAGAGCTGGAAGGTATTCCAACGGTCTGCGCATCCCTGCGCGAAGCCATGGACGAACTGGAAGCCGACATGGACTTCTTGCTGGCCGGCGATGTCTTCACGCGCGCTCAGATTCAAGGCTACATGGACCTGAAGTGGGAAGAGATTTACGCCTATGAGCACACACCGCATCCGGTAGAATTCAAGATGTATTACAGCTGCTAAGCTGTTGGTGATAGGATTGGAAAAGGCGCTCTGTTTGGAGCGCCTTTTTTATTTTGTGCGGTTCTCTGTCCTTTTTTTGACGTTAAGGAAAACCGCAGAAAAGATAGCGTCCGGAAGTAGCTGGTCAGTCTAATGGCACTAGGTGCGCCTATTTAACTTTTAGCAGCGTCTTCACGACAAATTGCCATTTTAGCGTTGTTTTTTCAGAACAATTCTGTTTCTACTTGTGATTGTGGCGATCTCGTTTGCCGCTTATTTAAGTTGAAAATGATTGAATATGGAGACTACTAAATGAAAATTGTAACTTTGCCTTTAATTGGCATCGCTGTTCTCGCTTTGACTGCATGTGGCGGCAGTACTCCCGCGCCAGATTCCGTCGTATCAAATGGGATATACTCGCTTGAGTTGCCCACTGACGCAGAACGCGCTGCACTGTCTACCGAGTTGAACGATGCAATTGACAGCATTCAGACGTTGAATGAGACAGGCACAGCCGCAAACCCTGGGGGCGATCTCGTCTATACCGGCGTCTGGGGCTCCGGAATTGATAATGGTGACGGCACAGAAGTTTACGGCACTGTGGCAGCGAGCTTTACCGCTGCGACTAATTCTGTGGACATCACAATGACCGCAACTGACGACAATATTGTCGACGCGGACGTTACGGGATCGTTGGGTGCCACCGATGTCGCAGTTGCCGACGGTCTTTTCGCAGACACGCTGACTGGCACACTGACCGCGACCGAAACGGGCGGCCCAGGCGTTGAGACCTTTGATGCTACCGCAAACATGCGCGGCGCCACAGTCGGCACCGAGTTGTTCGGAGATATGGAAGGCACAATAACCAATACCACCATGGGCTCGCCCGACATGGGTGAAGTGATAACATTTGGCGGCCTGTTCTACGGCGGCTAATCTACAAAAGGGTCGGAGCCAAAATGGCTCCGGCTCTACGAACCGGCGTCGGATCGCAGCGCAAAGAGATTTACGCCCACGAGCACGCACTGCAATCAGTGGAAATCAAGATGGTCTACAACTGCTAAGCTGTTGGTAAAATTGATAGAGTGGCGCCCTGACCAGGGCGCCTTTTTTGATTACTCCATCAATATTTCACCGCGCCTGACAGCGCGTCGATCCGCCGGGGGATTTCATCCCCCGGACCCCCTGAAAGTATTTTTCGACAGAAGAAGTGAGCTAACGCCTGCAAAGAGTGCGGTGCCCAGACCGATCTTGGGCGGATTACCTTTTCCCGAACCCCGCGAAAGCGTGGCGTACCACGTCCTTTATGGTGGCGTCAGGCACGCCTTCTTTTTGCATCCGCATGGCGCTGCCGTTCTGAGCATCAAAGAACAGGGCGGCGACGTCAGTGGGGATGTTCGGATCAAAGTTGCCACTGTTTTTGGCGCGATCAATCAAGTCTGCGTATTTGGACAGGGTTTTCTCGCGCAGGGCGTCGACGCGGGCGGCGGCCAAGGGGCCCAGATCGGCATGAACCGCGCGTGCAAAGACTTGCAAACATCCCGGTGGAATGCCGACAGATGCGCGATCCTGGGCAATGAAGCTGATGAAGGCTTGCACCACATCGTCAAAAGGCATGTCAGTGGCCAGCACCTCATACATCGGGGTCAGGACACTATCGTGATAGCGGTCCAGAACTGCCGCCTTTAACCCGTCGTCGCTGCCGAATTCGCGGTAAAGTCCCGGTTTGGAGACCCCGGCCCTATCGCAGATCTCGGCGATCGAGACGCTGGTGGGGCCGCCTGACCAGTAGGCATTCAAAGCCATACTCAGAACCTGATCGCGGTCCAGTGTCTTGGGCCGTCCGCGCGTGGGTTTCGGTGGTTCGCTCATATTTTCGTAATCTTTGGTATTTTATTCTTGACCTGTGATTATCGTACCGTTTATTACGAAAAACGCAACGCCCTGTTGAAACTGTCGAAACGGGGCGGTGAGATGTCACAGAACCATCAAGGAAAGACCAGACACATGCTTGCAGGTCATTTTGCTACCGCCATGATAGCACACCAGAAATTTCCAAAGGGGACATTGCTGTTTTTCCTTGTGGTCAGCCAGTTTCAGGATCTTCTTTGGCTGATTTTTCACTACCTCGGGTTGGAGCCAACTGGCCCCGGCGATGTGTTCGATGCAACCATGGCAAACGTGATGGTTGAGATGACCTATAGCCATGACCTTATCCCGCAATTGGTCTGGGCAGTGCTGGTGTTTCTGGCTGGATGGGCCTTGTTCAAAAGCAGAAAGATTGCCCTTGTGGGGCTGGCGTTATTTGCGGGCCATTTCGTTTTGGATTTCATTTCCGGCTTTCCGCACCACATCTATGGGACCGACACGCATCAGGTCGGTTTCGGGTTTTACGAAACGAACATCTGGCTGGCGATCCTGATCGAAGCGATCTTCGTCTTTGCTGTCATCTGGTATTTCTTCGAACAGGAAGCCAAAGCGGGCGTCACGCGCAGCCGTGGAAACAAGGCCGCGATCCTGGGTGTCTATGTGTATTCGATCCTGTATCTGGCAACGATCGCCACAACGTCTTTGCGCGATTGGTTGAACATTCCAGAGTTTGACGCAGGCTTTAACACCGCCGTGCCGACGCTGATATTCACCTATGCGGTGTTGATGTGGATTTTGTTGCGCGCCGTGCCCGCAAAAAGCTGATCTATCGCCCCATCCATCCGCCATCGACCAGCATCACATGGCCGTGGATATAGTTGGCGGCGTCCGGGGCCAGAAAGACGATCGGCCCTTTGAAATCATCGGGGTTGCCCCAGCGCCCCGCAGGAATGCGATCCAGGATTGATTTTGAGCGTATCGGATCATTGCCCAGGGCTTCGGTATTGTCGGTATCGATGTAGCCGGGGGCAATGGCGTTCACGTTGATGCCATGGGCGGCCCACTCATTAGCGAACGCCATGGTCAATTGGCCAATCCCACCCTAAGAGGCGGCGTAGCCCGGCACAGTGATGCCGCCCTGGAACGTCAAAAGCGAGGCGGTGAAGATGATCTTGCCGGATCCACGCGCAACCATGGTTGCGCCAATGTCGCGGGTCAGACACATCCAACGTCTACTTCGGGCGGGACAAAGCCATGCTACTGAAACGTAAAAAGATTTAATGAAAGACGCTCGAAGCGCGACGCTTGCATCACCGCCAGCACGCCGCATAATCAAACCAAACAAATGAGCCAAACGCTCTCAGAGGTTAGGCCGCTCTTGGCCCCCGAAACCCCGACGATGGACAGTTATTATGAGATATTTATTTTTTTAATTGCGGCGCTCGCGTTGGTCTTTTTTGCTCAAGCTTATTTTTCCGTTGAATTAAAAGCGGACAATGTGCCCCTGGAAACAGAAACAGCCTTTATAGAGAACAGCCTTTCAAATGAGTTTGTATCTGACGAACTCAACGACATAGTTTCCAGCGGCAAGCTGAAGTGTCTGAAGTCAGCGCCTATGGGTCCAATTAGGTTAATTTGATAAGAGAGTTTTGTTGGCTCATCGTAACCACTGAGGAGTGGGACATGAGACAGACAACTGGAACTCGCAGGAGCCCCGGCGAGCAGATCGTCAAAGAGATCAAGCGCGCGACGCGCAAACAGTATTCGTCAGAAGAGAAGATCCGGATCGTGCTGGATGGCTTGCGTGGCGAAGACAGCATTGCTGAGTTGTGCCGTCGTGAGGGAATATCTCAAGGTATCTACTACAAATGGTCCAAGGACTTCATGGAAGCTGGCAAACGGCGGCTTGCTGGAGATACGGCGCGTGCGGCTACGACCGACGAAGTCAAGGACCTGCGCCGCGAAGCCCGAGACCTGAAGGAGGTCGTTGCCGAGCAAACACTGGAACTGCGTCTTCTCAAAAAAAGCATGACCGGCGGTGGGGGCGACCAAGAATGAGGTATGCTGCATCTGAGAAGTTGGAGATCATCCGGCTTGTTGAGGGGTCGCATTTGTCTGCTCGTCGAACATTGGCAAAGCTGGGCATCCCCCGCACCACATTTTACCGTTGGTATGATCGGTATCGGCAGCGCGGCGACGCTGGCCTTGTGGATCAAGCGCCTAAGCCCAGACATGTCTGGAACCGCATCCCCGACGAAGTCCGGCGCAAGGTCGTCAAGCTGGCGCTGCAGGAGACGGAGCTGTCGCCGCGCGAACTGGCAGTGACGTTCACGGATCGGGAGCGCTACTTCGTCTCGGAATCTTCAGTCTATCGGGCCCTGAAGGCCCACGATCTGATCACCAGCCCGGCCTTTATCGTGCTCAAGGCGGCAAACGAGTTCAAAGACAAGACCACTGCGATCAACCAGCTTTGGCAAACCGACTTCACCTATCTCAAAGTGCTTGGCTGGGGCTGGTTCTATCTCAGCACAATCCTGGACGACTACAGCCGCTACATCATCTCGTGGAAACTCTGCACGAACATGCGGGCAGAGGACGTGACGGACACCCTGGATTTGGCGCTACAAGCATCAGGGTGCGATCAGGTTCACGTCATCCACAAACCCCGCCTCCTCAGCGACAACGGGTCCAGTTACGTCTCTGGCGATCTGGCTGAATGGCTGCAGGACAAAGGCATGAAGCATTCTCGGGGCGCACCATATCATCCCCAGACACAGGGCAAGATCGAGAGGTGGCATCAAACCCTGAAGAACCGCATCCTATTGGAGAACTACTTCCTTCCGGGAGACCTCGAAACCCAGATCGAAGCCTTCGTCGATCACTACAATCACAAGCGCTACCACGAGAGCCTGAACAACGTCACACCCGCCGACGTCTACTTCGGGCGTGACAAAGCCATTCTAAGACAACGGGAAAGGATCAAACGAAAGACGCTCGAAGCGCGGCGCTTGCATCACCGCCTGCACGCCGCATAATCAAACCAACCAGATCAGCCAAACTCTCTCTTAGTCTAGGCCGCCCTTGGTTCCAAAAACCCTGACGACGGACAGGCCGAAGCAATGTAAATTGACATTTCAAAAATCTTTTCCCGACAGCTGCACCGATGGCACTGGCCACTACTCTAGCGTGATCCGTGAAATCGATTTGCGAACAGTTAAAAAGGTGGAAGAGCGCGAAATTCACGGGCGAACTCAGATTTGGTTCTACCCGAAAAAATCAATTCTCAACCAGGTGTTGCCAGTCGAAAACACCCGAACTCTACATAGATGCGACGGTCGGATCGTAAATAGCGAACCGTTCGATTTGGCCATTATACTCTTACTCGACAACTCGAAAAAAATGTCGGCATGTCATTAAACAATTTTACCCAAAAGTTTTGTAGCTGAGGAAATTCAATGCAAGATCAACTATTTTTTAGTCTAGAAACAACTGATCATTACGATCTAACGGATTGAGCAGCCCCATTTGAGTGGTCCAATTTGAAAGTTAATGCATGATTGGCCTCTGGGGCCGGTGGTCGATAGCCCAGAGCACTGTGGGGTCGTTTAGTGTTGTAATGTTTCCTCCAGCTTTCGATGATGATTTGGACTTCGCGGAGTGAATAGAAGACTTCCCCGTTTAGAAGTTCGTCGCGCATTCTCCCGTTGAAGGTTTCACAATATCCGTTCTCCCAAGGTGACCCTGGCTAGACATTGGCAGTCTTGGCCCCAACCGTTTGATCCAGTCTCTGACGGCCTCAGCAATGAACTCTGGGCCATTGTCCGACCTGATGAAGGCAGGCACACCACGTAAGATGAACATGTCCGTCAGAGCATCAATGACCTCTGTCGAGCTTAGCTTCCGCTTCACTCTGATCGCCAGACATTCCCGGCAGTGCTCATCTAGAGTGTACAATGTCCTGAACGCTCTGCCATCTTCGGTTCTGTGTTGCACGAAGTTGTACGACCAGACGTGATTACGATACTCGAAGCGAAGCCGGACACATGACCCATCGTTCAGCCAAAATCGTCCCGTCTTCAGTTGCTTCATTGGCACTTTAGGCCTTTCGCGTTTCCACAAACGCTCGACACGTTTGTCATTCACGTGCCAGCCTGCGTCTCATGGCAGGGCTGCAACCCGGCGATAGCCATAGCCGGCCAGTCGCCGGAGGCGCTATGTGTATCTGCATTTATCCAGTGTATCAGTTTCGAACGCCTACGCATCTTGGGAGTCGATCAACAAGCATGTCGGTTCTCGCGCCCGTCTGAAACACTTCTGATTCAACCTGAACTTAACGTGGTTAAACAAAGGGTGTGTGTGGGAACGAAATGTGGAACTAATATAATTTATATTTAAAATCAACATTTTAGAAAAGTGTTGTGGCAGCACTGGGAGACCAATGCGACCTCGTCTCTGCTTCTTGCCAATCAAAACCCTGCCGTCAATTTCCGATTTGCTCACCATTGCAGCCGTTCGTCAGCAACGTCGCGAATTACCGCTTCAAACCCACACTGGTCATATTCGCATTCGCTGCAACTCGTTCGGCCAAAAAGGAACGAGCTTCAAACTCCTGCCAGTTCCTTAAGCGTTTCAAGCCGCTCTAAACTGCTCTCGGACCACGTATCCTTAATGACGTAGAACTCGTCTGCCGTCGGATCATCTTCTGGCAGTGTCACCCAGGGCTGTTTTGAGCACGTGTAGATGTGGACATCCGGCGGCATTTGGTCGGGCTCATCCAAAGTGCCAACGCGTATAAAGCGGATGAACTTTCTAAGTGGGCCGCCCATATTATAGTTGCTCCAGACAGCCACTTTGCAGACGGAACATCTCGCAATGTCCTGGCCAGTGCCGCTGGGCGTCGGAACGATGATCTCCTCGATCTCGCCAGACAACAGCGCCACGCGATCAGCCTCATACAGTGCATTGATTGCAAAGGCTGACCCCGAGTTCTTTTGACACCCACGACAGTGGCAACCATGCACGATCAATGGCGTTGAAGTTACCTGATAGCGGACATGCCCGCAGGTGCAACTACCCATCGCCGTCTCAAAATCGTGATCCATGCCCACCTCAATATCATCGATTTGGGAGACGCGACAACTGTTGTCCTATGCGGTTACAATGTCCGACTTCAGGCTATCCAAAAAGGCCATCACCTCGCCGCCTTCGGTCTGTCCGACACCCAGTTCACCGGCAACACTAATGACAATGTCTAAAAAGCGCGTCCAGTCAGTTTCCGTTATGCCCATGCCCTCATGCGCCAGAGCCATATCACGGCCTTTGTAGTACATCTGACCGCCGGTCTGATTGACGAGATAGTCGATCAAAACTTGTAGATCGCGGGCGTTTCTATCGTCCCCGCGGTTATTCCAGAAGCGACCTAACAAGTCATCTTGTTGCGCCTCACCGATCAGTTTGGTGGCGAAAGTCGCAATTCCATCGTAGCCGCCAAGGCGGGTGTAGAGCGAAACGGTCATTTGTGACCCTCCGAAAAGTTAATTGATATCAGGCGATTGTGATTTCCACCGTCGATGGCGTGTCAGCCCTGCAACTGTCCGCAACCGGTGAATGCTTGACGGCATAGTCGACAATGTCCCTTAAAATCTTCTGGTCAACACCAGCAGCGCCAATGGTCACTCGGGTCCGAATGCTCAATGAACCTGCCCTGACGGTGTGATCGATGCCAAAAAGACCGCGATCATCGTCCACGCTGTCCATAACAACTTCAAGTGTATCGAGTGCAATCCCAAGTTCGGCGGCGCGCAATGCAATTCTGGTTGCATCGCAGGTGGCAATGGCTGCCCTTGCAAGCCATCCCGGCGAAGGCGCACTGCCACCGCCACCCACGGCCGTAGGCATATCGGTAACCACTGATTGCCCATCCGTGCCGGTGGCGCGGCAACGCAAGTCCTTTTCCATGACCGCAGTGACAGGTGGGCTTGTGCTCAGAGCGTCCTTTGGATTTTCGGTTAGGTAGGCAATGACATCGTTTACCGAATTTTGGATGTGTTCGACGGACATAAATGTCTCCCCCGTTTTGTTAAATTGGCGTAAAGTGAGTTCCCTTGATAAGACGGTCGCATCGGCAACTCGTTTTGGGAACTCCCAAAAAATCGAAAACGGTTTTGCAAAAATGCACTGCGCAAAGGAACAATCATGCAATGGGATGACGCGCGGATATTTTTGGCGGTGGCTCGCGAGGGGTCTTTTAGCAACGCAGCAAAGCGTTTGGGTGTTCAACATTCCACGGTTTCACGCCGTATCCGAGCGCTGGAAGAAAAGCTTGCTGCACCCTTAATCGAGCGAAAAGCATCTGGTTATGTCCTTACCGAGGCAGGAAAGGAATTAGAGACTTCGGCTCTAAGAATCGAAAAGGAGCTTTTGTCATTTGAGGGCGCGATTGGCGATCACGCTGATGATGCGGCGGGCGAGTTGCGCGTAACTGCGATCCTCAATATGGCTTCGACGATCCTGATGCCATATTTCGCCCGCTTCAGTGCCGCCAACCCTAAAATTCAGCTTAATGTCCAAGTGACGAACGACTCGATAAGACTGTCTGAACGCGAAGCCGACATCGCAATCCGCCAAACAAACAATCCGGGTGAGACGCTGATTGGGACACGGCTGACCACAATTGCTTCGGCCGTCTACGGATCTCGTAGCTATTGCGCCGCTGTAAGGTCAGATGAAGTGAAGGAAAAATGGATCGGTGTCGATTGCTGCGAAAACCATCGGGTGTGGACAAAACAGGCATGGCCACAGGCGGATCACGAGTTTTACGTCGACGAGACTTCGCTTACACTTGCGGCATTGAAAGAGGGGCTCGGCGTCGGATTTCTTCCATGCTTCCTGGGAGATAGTGATCCCGATTTGGAGCGGTTTCACGAACCGGAAAGTCAGCACGAACTTGGACTTTGGCTGTTATACCACCGCGACCTTCGCAACACCAAAAGAGTGATCTTGTTCAGAGAACATATGAAACGCGAAATTGAGGTTGCGAAATCTTTGTTCGAGGGACGTCAAAAATTCGCAGAATTGATGACTTGATAAGTCGCTTTTTGCCACTTGAGAAAGTCCGCTTTGGTCCACTTGGCTGTAGAAATCTTCGAGATGTGCCCGAATGCTGGTCAGATCGACAAACCGATCAATCGAGCGCAGCAGGTGATCTTGGAGCACATGATCTTCCAGCGAGAACTCATAGAACAGCGCCGCCTGTGCTTCCTGTCTCGGCCCCAACATTGTCAATCCTCCCGCTCAATGGAGGAATTGACTCAGCAGTTCATGCCTCGATCAAGGAAGAGTTCTTCAGCGAAATAAGCCCAAAGCCGACCAATCCTATAAAATTTACCAATGTCTGCTATTGATCGAGATGCGATGGGGTGAAAGATTTTGGACATGCTAAGGAAATTATTTTTGGGTGGGGTCGCATTATTATTGTTTTTGATCATCGGAGGTTACTTACTCCTGTTCCCGCCACTTCCACTTCCGCCTGAAATTGCCAGAAAACTTCCAGGTAATTTTGCCGAGGCTGACGAAGAGTTTGGTAGGCGAGTGTCAGCAGCATTTCCCTTACCGCTGTCGGTGGACGAACTCACCGCTCGTTTGAGCGAACAAGGGTTTTTGGTCGATGACGCCAATAGCTACGCAAAGTTCGAAAAGAGCGGTTTTCCTTGCACTCTAGTTTGGAGAGTTCATTGGGAAGCAACGGATGGCTCCATTAATAAACTTGCCTCCAGATTTGGTGGCGTATGCCTCTAGAGCCGTTTTTGTCGCCAACGAAAGCAACCATTGGAGCAGATCCGGCGAATTGGCGCTTTTCCTGCAAAGCCGACCTAGAAGCCGAAATTGCGGGGAAACGCCTGATCGAAAGTGTCAGATGACCGCTCTGAGCCCAAAAGTTACCGATGCAGCCCAAACATCTTGGCATTTTGGTGAAACGCGACCATTCGTTGCAGGAAGCACGAAGGGCCGACTTGGGTTCAAACATGCTGTCCAGGACAGAAACTAAAAAAACAGATCGGCCGAACCGCCGGAAGCATCATCGCACCTAGCCAGAGGTTCATAAAATGATCTGATTGGACCAAGTGTCCTTAGCGAATTTGCTCGGATCGAATATCTAATATTTTCCCGTAAGCTGCTTTGGTTTACACAGAATACAGCTGAAAATTGCATCGTATGTAAATTTCACCATATGAAAACAAGTCGTATTCAACCCGTGAACGAATGAAAAACGTTTGTCAGGCCAGCTCCGTGCCGTCACGAAGCACAGTCATTTTGAACGTAGAACCTTCGCCTGGAACACCTTCAGCTACTAGGTCCCCGCCCATCATTCGGCAGAATTCGCGGCTGATGCTTAGTCCAAGACCCGTTCCACCGAAATTCTTCGAAGTTGAAGACTCAGCTTGTGCAAAAGGGTCAAAGATACGGCCGATTTGCTCTTTGCTAAGACCAATACCCTGATCCTTAACGGAAAATTCAATAGCAGACCCATCTTCATCCATACCAACGGATACCAGTATCAATCCGTTTTTCGTAAACTTTGCCGCGTTGGAGAGGAGGTTGAACAGGCTTTGGCGTATCTTAGTCAAGTCGTTCTTGATACTGGGCAAGTCGCCTTCGGTTACGATTTCAAGCCGATTATTATTCGTCAGGATAAGCGGAGTTATTGTATTTTTGACGTCTGTGAGAAGGTCGCCGACGTTGAATTCTTCAACAAAAAGCTCCAGCTTGCCGACCTCAATCTTTGAGAGGTCGAGAATGTCGTTGATCAGGCCCAAAAGATGCTGTCCGCCGCGTTGGATCTTGGCCAGATCGGGCACATAATCTTCGTTACCGTCGTCAGTGGCATCGTCGATCAAAAGCTCCGAGTATCCGATGATGGCATTCAATGGGGTGCGGAGTTCGTGGCTCATGTTCGCCAGAAATTGTGATTTTGAAGAATTGGCGTCCATTGCTGCGTCGCGGGCAACCGCAAGTTCTTGAACCAATTGGTCCAGTTCAGCTTGATGCAGTTTGCTTTCTTGGCTGAGAGCTACGTTTTGCTTCACATAAACCCAATTGAGCCAAATCATCCTGGCTAAGATCACCGAAATCATTCCGATTGAGGCAACCAACATGTCGGGTCTAAACACTTCGTTCTGCGATGCGCTCAAGAGAAGTGAAAGCATCACAACGACACAAAAGAAAGCTGCAGCGCGTGGTAGGCTTGGGTTCAATCCTGCAGCTGCAAAACACAGACAGAAGACAATGGCCATTATGAACGCATTACTTGTTGGTGTTAGATCCGCCATAATTAGATAGATAATTACAGCCCAAACTACTCCGACAAAATAAGTGAAGAATTCCAGTGCTCGAATACGTCGAGCGCTGACGCGTTGTGGGCGTTGTTTGCCACGTAAACGAAACCAGCTCCTAAGTGGTAGGACCAGCATTATCAGCGACAGCGACAATGGGTAGATAGCATAACTTGAAATCGTCGCGGACCAATCCAAAAATCCTGCGACCCCGGAACTCACAGCAAGGCCAAGGACCAGGGTCGGCGAGTTCAGGTTCGCTTGTACCGATTGGACAATTCGAATTTCCGCCTGAAATGAATTGTCATTGAGGTTACCGTGGGGGTCGTTATTGCCCAATCTATTCGGTTCCATCGTATCACCCCATTTGCCAAGGCGGCCCCCGGTTACGGAGGCCGCTTTTCAAGTTATGATTACGCCCAACCAGCCTGGCGCATTGTAATCGTGTCGTTCCAAACCTTTGTCATGTGGCTCACTTTTCCGTTGGCAAACTCCATTGCATAGACGTAGTCGGCTGCAACTGTTTTACCGGTCGGTGGAACTGGCCCACCTTCGCCGGTTTGGGTTCCATGGAAGACCCGAAGGCAAGTACCGTGCTGCGTTCTTCGTCTGAGGCAAAACCTTTGAGTTCGTAGTGCCCGTCAGGAAGTGGGGTCAGCAATCCTTTCATCCAGTTCGCGTAGCCCTCAAGTGATTTGGTGTCCGCCAAGGCGTCGGATTGGCAGTCGAATGTTGCATCATCTTGGCAGTACTTCTGGCATTCGTCCCAACCTTTTCCAGTTTCGCATGCTTCGAAAAATTCACGTGCTGTTGTTTCGATGGTCATGTTCCCAATTCCTTGTCTCTATTCAGGGTGATCCCGAATTTCATTTGTGAGTTCAGGTTTACGGCCCCACGAATCACGGAACATCTGCCAGGTGGCATATACGACATACTGTTTTTTTCTATACCACCCTGTCATTTCGGCTATGATCGACTGCACGGGGAGAATTAGCGTTGAAAAATAACACAAATTTGCCACTTGAGCTGTCTTCGCTTTTGGGGCGCGACCAAGAACTTTCCGAACTACGGGAGCACTTGGGCGACCGGCGATTCGTTACATTGGCTGGGCCGGGAGGAACCGGAAAGACAAGGTTGGCGAAGAAGGCGGCACGCGCTTGCGTCGAGAACTTTGCCGACGGGGTTTGGTTCATCGACCTGACCGGTGTGTTGCGTGATGCCGGTGTCGCTGGCGCTGTTTCGCGTGTGTTGGGAATCCTCGAAGAAGAAAACAGCGCGCTGTCAGAAACTATTGCCCGCCAATTGGCGGCGCAGAGGGTCCTTCTGGTTCTCGACAACTGTGAACAAGTTCTTGAAGGGTGCGCTGGGTTTGCTGAAACTATTCTTTCACAGGCCCCAGACGTACGCATTCTCGCGACCAGTCGCGAGCCACTTCACATTAGCGGTGAGTTTGTTCACCAAGTGGCACCACTGAACGTCGATGACGGTGTGGCGCTTTTCTTCGAACGAGCGAGGCAAGCGGGCTCAGTGTTGGGAACAAAAACTGTCATTGGACCCAGTGTCCGGCATATAGTTGAACGGCTCGATGGCGTGCCGCTTGCTATTGAACTTGCTGCTGCGAGAACATCAATGATGGGGCCAGATCAGATCCTTGCAGGTCTCGCCAGCCGATTTGACCTTTTGACCGGCGGTAGTCGGGATGCTTCCGTTCAGCACCGATCGCTTAGAGCGTCGGTTGCCTGGAGTTATGACCTAATGACGCCTGAAGAGCAGTCGCTGGGGCGCCAACTGTGTGTCTTGCGCGGGTTTACACTCGAAACGGCGACTGCGATCGGAGGGCAAGAAGGCAAAAGCGATCCCGCAACGCTCGACCTTCTTCAACGCCTTGTCGATATGTCGATTGTCCAAGTGGACCGAACAAAGAAGGAGCCACGCTTTCGGTTTTTGGAAACCGTGCGGGAGTTTCTGCTCGAAAAACTTGATGAAGCGGACGAGGCGTTTGCCGCCCGCACCGCGCATCTGACGCATTTTATAGATTTTGCGGAGTATCGTGCACAAAGGTTGATACTTGGCGATGGTCCTCAGTTGATGGCTCAAATTCAAACGGAATTCGACAATCTAGAAGACGCGCTCATTTTTGCGGAAAGCCACGACGACCCAATCCCCCTACTGAGGTTGTTGACTGCCCTTACGGGCTACTATGAAATCTGGGGCCAATACCAACACGGAATGCGATGGTTCGACATAGCGCTGGCGCGCGAAGATGCACCGGCAATTCTAACCGCACGTGCCCTTTGGGGGGCTTCGCACGTTTGTGCCTATGGTGGGCGAATGGATCTTGCCTTTCCGCGTGCTCAACAAGCCTTGGAAATGGCACAGGAGATTGGCGACACTTGGACGGAAGCCCGCGCGCTGGACATCATAGGGTTTGCTCAATCAGTTTCAGACCCCGCCGCGGCCTACGAGTCTCTGAGCACGTGCATTGAATTGGGCGGTCAAATCAATGACAGCTGGGCGGAAACCCACGGGATCAAGATCATCACTTCCGTGTACCTGTTCTCCCATGAAATCGCTGGTGGCAGCGTTTCAATCGAAAATGTTCTGACCGTCGCAGACAGGCACGAAAGTCGTTATTTACGGGCTTGGGCAAATGCCGTGAAGGGGTATTTCGCACGCGATTCAGGCGATCTGGACGCTGCTGAAGCCGCACTAAAAGTTTCGGTTGAGAATGCGGGCTATGTCGGTGACCCAGCCACTGGTGGATTTGCCCGGGCTTGGTCATCGGCACTAAAGGCCGACATGGGTCAGGTTGACGAGGCACGCAAGGAAATGCGCGCCATGATGCAGACCGCGACTGCGACCGGGACGTTTTTGGCCGTGCCGGAAACGATGTTCCAGCTTGGATTGATCGAGGTTGCCGACGGAAAACCCGAGGTAACGCGCGAGATGATCGGGGATCACGTCGAGGGACTGAAGTCCGCGGGAATTCCCGTATGGGCCGCCCAGCTAGCCCTGGCTTCTGCAGCGGCGCAGATCTCACTGTCGCGCTTCGACGAGGCCAGTGCCCTTCTGGATGACGCCAAAAGCATGGCCGCAAATCTCAATAATCCTTTTATTGATGGTATGAACCTGTATTTGAAAGGTCGCTTGGCTCTGGCGCGGGGTGACGCTGGTGAGGCCGAAATCTGTTTGCACTTAGCGCTGGAAACCCAGCGTGGTGCTGCGCTTTTGCCCGGATTACTGCGAACGATGGAGGCTATCTCTTCAATTCTGGTCGCAAAGGAAAAGCACGACGATGCCGCGCGGGTGCTTGCGTTCACGGATCGATCGCGAACTGATATGCAGTTGGTGCGTGGTTCGGTCGAAGATGCTGAGTGTGCGTCACTTTTGCACTCGATTCAAAATAAACTTGGCACCGACACGTTCAATGAATTAACGGAGCACGCGGCCAATTCGGACCTTGAAGAAATCATTGGACTGATCTCCCGTATGCGCGGCAAACGTGCCCGACCTCTTACAGGGTGGAACAGCTTGACACCAACCGAGCGGCGCGTGGTTGGTCTTGCAACAGAAGGCCTTTCAAATCCCCAGATCGCTGAGCGAATGTTTATCGCGCGTGGCACCGTAAAGGTTCATCTGTCGCACATCTATGAAAAGCTGGACGTGGCGTCTCGCACTCAACTTGCTGCAAAAGCCGTTGCTGAAGAGTTCGAAGCAGTTTGAATAAAGAATTAATGATACTCCGCCGCACTGTCGCAAGGAACGCGCAACCAGGTCCAGTATAGCCCGGCGTATTTTCGAAAGTGTCCGTCGTCAGGGTTTTGGGAACCAAGAGTTGCTTAAACAAGTAAAGAGTTTGGCTCGTCTGGTTGATGTTATTATGCGGCGCGCTGTCTGTGATGCAAGCGCCGCGTTTCGAGCGTCTTTCGTTTGATCCTTTCCCGTTGTCTTAGAATGGCTATGCGGCACGTTTTGCAGTTTCCGGGCCGAAAGTGTGCTTTATCTCGGCGACAAGGTCGGCAGGGAAGCCGCCTTCTTTTGCATGGCGATAAATTTCGTCGGCGTTGTCAGCTTCATGCACACAATACAGCTTGTCTCCTGCAGCATAGGTGTGATGCCAGACATAAGGGATTCCCAGCCCGTCAACGACCTCGTTGGACTTGGCTGAGATATCGCAAAGTTCTTCTTTGGTCAGTTTATCCGCACCGGGGATGTTCCGTTCGACGATGAATTTGGGCATTGTGATCTCCTTTGTTTTTGAATGCATTAACCATGGCCCACAGGGCTCATATTTGGACAGTTCAAGAATTGAAGCGACTCTGCTTCACATTATGAAGTGGCCAGATTTGAGGTACATTCGTAAGCTGACTTCAAAGGAGGACAGTCCATGCGCAATAGACCTTACGGATTGATTTGCCCGATCTCACACGCCTGCGAAGTTCTTGAACCGCGCTGGACTATTCCAATCCTGACTGAAATGTGGGGCGGCGCGACTCGTTTTAACGATATACGGCGAGGTGTCGGCAACATCTCGACAGCGCTCTTGTCCCGGCGTTTGAAAGAGCTTGTCGAACAGGGATTGATCGAGAGAATTGAAGACCCTGCCACCGGCAAGGTCGAATATATCAGAACGCAACGCGGCATTGACCTTGAACCCGTTCTGGATGCCATGGGAAAATGGGCCCAGTGTAATATCCAGGCAAAGGAGGCATTGGGAAACCTGACCGTCTCGAAACTGATGTGGCAGATGCGAAACTACATCGATCCAGAACAGCTTCCCAACCGCCAGCTGGTTTTTCAATTTCGGTTCACCGACCCAGACTTGGAGTATAGCAAATACTGGGCGCTGATCCGGCCCGGTTTTCCGATTGAAATTTGCGTAACGGCTCCAAGTAGCGAGATCGACCTCTTTATCGAAACAAACTGTATGTCTCTGTCTTCCATCATTCTAAGCCGTACGACTATCGCGCGAGAACTGGAAGAGGGCCGACTGTTCCTCAGCGGCGACGCGATGCTCTCGCGTACGATGGACCGGTGGTTTTACCAGCGGACAAAAGAAAATCCCTCTGAAGTGCTTCAACTTTCAGATAGCTATTTCGAAGAAGCCATTCTGGCTTAGGGCGCCGCTGAATAGGAAAATAATGTCTGCTCTGGGCTCAAAGCGGACATTCGCTGCAGTGGAAATTGAACTTGCCGAACCAACAACTGCATCCAACTTAACTCCGTAAATCCCCGCCGACGACGCTCGTCGTCGCTTTCAGGTCTGCAGTGGCCACAAACGCTCAACGCCTATTGCCGCCGCGCGCGGCTTCGTTAAGATACGCAAAACGCCCTAATTGCGAGACGCATTCATGTCTGACACAGCTGCGACAATCGGCAACCCGCCGCCTGAGACCGAAATCGTTACATCGTCCAGAGTTGCCTGTGACGGAGGTGAAGGGGCTTTGGGGCATCCGCGTGTCTGGTTGTTGATTGATCCGAAAGACGGTTGGGTCGAGTGTGGCTATTGCGATAAGCGGTTTGAGTTGGCCGAGGGCTAGGGCTTCGGGCAAGCAAATGTCGGCTGCGGCTGGGTTGGACTTTCATCAATTTCAGCACGGCGCACCGCTTTGGCGGGGGCAAATTTGTACGCGCGCAAATTTGTACGCGCGCAAATTTTAATCAAATTTAATTAATGCGTTTCAAATCGTTAACGGGCGAGGGGGCTGGACAGATATTCACCCGGATTTGACAGATTCTCTTTGAGTTGACGCCGCGCACCGCTTGACTTCCGCCGGTTTAGCCCGAGACTTGCGCGCACAGAAAAAAACTATGGGGAGATTCGAATGGCACTTCGCCAAACACTTCTTGCGGCTTCGGCTTTGGCCCTGATCGCTGGTGCATCGTCTGCAGAGACATTGCGCTGGGCACGGGCAGGCGACGCCCTGACACTTGATCCACATGCCCAGAACGAGGGTCCAACCTCGGCTTTGGGGCATCAGATCATGGAGACTCTGGTCATGCGCGACATGTCCGGTGCGATGGTTCCAAACCTGGCTACAGAATGGGGGCCGTCGGCCTCTAATCCGAATGTTTGGACATTTAAGCTGCGCGAAGGTGTGACCTTCCACGATGGTGCTGCGTTTGACAGCGAAGACGTGGTGTTCAGCCTGAAACGCGCAATGACGCCGGATTCGGACTATAAAGAATTGCTGGCATCAGTTGTGGATGTGCGCGCCGCTGGTTCGCATATGGTTGAGATTGAGACCAATGGTCCAAACCCGATCATGGCCAACAACCTGACCAACATGTTCATTATGGATAAAGACTGGGCCGAGGCGAACAACGCCGCGAAGGTTCAGGACTTTGAAGGTGGTGAGGATACGTTTGCGGCCAAAAATGCCAACGGCACCGGCCCGTATAAACTGATCAGCCGTGAACCTGACGTGCGCACTGTACTTGAAGCGAACGAAAACTATTGGGGCAAAGATGAGTTCCCGATGCAGGTGACACGTATCGAGTATACGCCGATCCAAAACGCAGCAACTCGCGTCGCGGCGCTGTTGTCTGGCGAAGTTGACTTCATTCAGGACGTTCCTGTGCAGGATTTGGCCCGTGTGGCCGGAGCCGATGGTCTGGAAGTGCGCACTGCACCTCAGAACCGGGTGATCTTTTTCGGTATGAACATGGGTGATGCGGATCTGGCCAACGACAATGTTGATGGCAAGAATCCGTTTGCTGATGTTCGTGTTCGAGAGGCGATGAACCTGGCGATCAACCGCGATGCGATCAAGCAGGTGGTTATGCGGGACCAGTCGGCACCTGCTGGCATGATTGCGCCTCCGTTCGTGAACGGTTGGACGGCTGAGCTGGACGGTGCGTCGAAGACTGACGTTGATCGTGCGAAGGCCCTGATGGCTGAAGCCGGTTACGGCGACGGTTTCTCGATCCAGCTGGATTGTCCGAACGACCGCTACATCAATGATGAAGCGATCTGTCAGGCGTCTGTTGGTATGCTGGCGCAAATCGGTGTGTCTGTGAATCTGGATGCCAAGCCTAAGGCCCAGCACTTCCCACTGATCAACAACCTGCAGACCGACTTCTATATGCTGGGTTGGGGTGTTCCGACATATGACTCGGAATACGTCTTCAACTTCCTGGCGCACACCAAGGGTGAGAAGTATGGTTCGTGGAACGGCACGCGCTATTCCAACCCTGATCTGGATGCGACGATTGTAGCATTGGCTTCTGAGACAGACCTTGAGAAGCGCAATGGCATGATCGCTGACATCTGGGCAGTCGTTCAGGCCGAAAAGCTGTATATCCCGATTCACCACCAGGTGTTGAACTGGGGCATGGCAAGCAACGTTGGAACGATTGTTGCACCTGACGACACTGCAAAGTTCAAATACTTCACTTTGAACTAATGGCGATAAAATATAGCGATAACGGGGCCTTATGGCCCCGTTATCTATTTCGGAGCCCAGAAAAAGCTATAATTTTAAAAGATTTTTCTGGACAATTGCTCAAAACACGCCACGTCTGAAGCGGGGGAATGGATTAGAGAGGCGGTGGTTTCATCGCCTTTAATGTTGATTCCCTTGCTGGAGGGTTTCGATTTTGATGTCTACCCCGAATAACCCCGATTTAAGTTTCAATTTAAGTGATTTAGGCCTTTTAGATGGTCGTGCCGACCGTGAAATAGCGATTATCGTTCGAAACGCTGCGTTGATCTTGCGCGTTCCAACAGTGACCTTCTTTGTCGAGGACCGGAACGCCGCGCGACTGTTTTTGCGGGCGTATTCAGGCTGGAATCAGGCTTATCGCATCCCCGATGAGTTACCTTTGAGGGGTTCGTTAACGGCAGAAGTAGTCGAGTCAGGTGAATCCACGATGCTGATCGACCTGGTTCGGGGCGGGGAATTCGCGACCACTCCCGAAGTATGTCTGCTGTCGGCCGGCAGTTTTTTGGCAGTGCCGGTTGCCGGGCCGGCCGGAGAAACTATTGGTGTGATGGCAGCGTTTACTCGTGAGCCACAGCGATGGTCTCATACTGACAAGGCGGAATTGATGGATCAGGCGCATCTTCTGTCACGGCATATTCTGCTGAAGGCTTCGCTTCAGACGCTGAAGTTCGTGAGCCGAGAGAGAGTCTTGCACCGGAGTGCCAACAGGATTCCGATCTGAGCGCCGTTCACATTAACTTGAGTTGTGATAAGTCGTAGTTATCTGTCGTTCTAAGAACAGAGCCGACGGTCATAGTGCCGTGCGGCAAACCGGGAGAAACAAACATGAAAAAATCATTGATGATGTCAGCAGCAGTTGCGCTCTTGGCGAGCGGTGCAACTGCCGCTGAATTCAAATGGGCCGGGACAACCGATCCGCAGACCATGGACCCCCATGCAGTGAATTCGGCGCCTGTGCTGGGGTTTTTGAACAACGTCTATGAGGGCCTTGTACGGCGCGGCAAAGACATGGCGATCGAGCCTGCTTTGGCCACCGGCTGGGAGCCGATTGGCGAGGGCGAGGGATGGCGGTTCACGTTGCGCCAGGGTGTGACGTTCCATGATGGCGCAGCGTTCAATGCCGATGACGTGGTGTTTTCGTATCAGCGCGCCTCGGCTGAGGAATCGGATACGCGGTCTTGGTTCGCGCCCGTCAGCAACGTGGTGAAAGTGGATGATTACACCGTCGACATTCTGACCAATGCACCGAACCCAATTTTCCCTGACAGCATTGCCAACTGGATGATGATGGACAGTGGCTGGGCGGCGGCGAACAACGCCGAGTGCCCGGATAAAGAGAACGGCAACTATGCCACGCTGAACGCCAACGGCACGGCGGCCTTTATGGTCACCGAACGTGAGCCCGGGCTGCGGACGGTTCTGGAGCCGTTCGGTGGCTGGTGGGGTGATGCAGAGCACAACATCACCTCGGCTGAGTTTACGCCGATCCAAAACCCGGCAACTGCTGTTGCGGCCCTGTTGTCCGGCGACATTGATCTGATTAATCCTGTGCCTATTCAGGATGCTGCACGCTTGTCGGGCAGCGATTCTGTGAAGGTTATTCAGGGCATCGAGGCACGTGTGATCATGTTGGGCTTCACCCATGAGGCGGACATGCTGAAATACGGCGCAAGTGCCGATCAGCCGAACCCGTTCAAGGATGTGCGGGTGCGCGAGGCCATTGCCAAGGCTGTGAACGTGCCAGCGATCTTGCAGACGATCATGCGTGGCAACGCTGAAGCGGCCAGCCAGTTGGTCAGCCCGGCGATGCGCGGGTTCTCGGACGCCAATGCGGCACCAAATGCCCTTGATGTCGATGGTGCCAAGGCGCTGTTGGCCGAGGCGGGTTATGCCGATGGGTTCGGTTTCGGTCTGAAGTGCCCGAATAACCGCTATCTGAATGACGAGGCGGTGTGTCAGGCAGTGACTGGCATGTTGGCCCAGATTGGGATCACGGCTGAGCTGGATGCGATGCCGGTCAGCAATTACTGGCCAGAGCTACGGGCCGATAACTTTGACATGTATCTCTTGGGCTGGTCACCGGGCACGTTTGACCACGAGCATCCGATCCGCTTTTTGGCCTCGACCCCGAATGCAGAGAAGAAGCTGGGATCGTGGAACTTTGGCGCCTATTCGAATGCGCGTGTTGATGAATTGTTGCCAATGATCCAGTCGGAGTTGGATGATGGCAAGCGTCAGGCGATGCTGGACGAAGTCACGTCGCTTTATCAGGGCGAGCATGCCTATGTGCCGCTATATGTGCAGCCGTTGGTTTGGGGTGCGCAGGCGAATATCGATCTGACGCAGCGCCCGGATAACTTCTTTATCCTGCGCTGGGTGACGGTGAACTAAGACGGGATTGCGCCCCGGGCTGTGCCCGGGGCGCGGTAGGTGGGGGACGCTGTCCCCCACACCCCCTGGGATATTTATGGGCCAGTAATGAGGCCAGAGAATTGGGATCGCGCGGGTTGCGCGGTCCTATTTGCGTCGGGGGTCTGAAGGGTAGGTGCCCAGGACTTTGATCTCGGATGTGAAGTAGTCGAGCTCTTCCATGGCGCGCTGGACGTTTTCGTCGTCGGGGTGACCTTCGATATCGGCATAAAACTGCGTGGCTGAGAACGAGCCATCCACCATATAGCTTTCCAGTTTGGTCATGTTGACGCTGTTGGTGGCGAAACCGCCCATGGCTTTATAAAGCGCGGCTGGCAGGTTGCGGACCCGGAAAACGAAGGTGGTGACCATAACCTCGCCCCGGCGTGTGAGGTCGGGTTTCGGGGCCATGACGAGGAAACGCGTGGTGTTGTGGTCGTTGTCTTCGATATTTCGTGCAAGGACGTTGAGGCCATAGACTTCGCCAGCGAGTTCGGAGGCCAGCGCGGCATCGGATTTGATGCCAGCTTCTGCAACATCGCGGGCGGCGCGGGCGTTGTCGGGGCTGACCGCGCCATGGATATCATGTTTGCGCAGGAAACTTGAGCACTGGGGCAGTAGCACCAGATGCGAATAGGCGGTCCTGATGTCGTCGAGATAGGCGCCTGGCACCGCCAGAAGGTTGATATGCACGCGCACGAAGGCTTCTTCGATGATGTGCAGATTGCTTTCCGGCAGGAGGCGGTGGATGTCGGCGACCCGGCCATAGGTCGTGTTTTCCACCGGCAGCATGGCGAGATCGGCTTTGCCCGTTTGAACCGCTTCGATCACGTCTTCGAAGGTGCGACAGGGCAGCGGTTCATGGTCGGGTCGGGTCTCGCGGCAGGCCTGGTGTGAGTAGGCTCCGAGTTCTCCCTGGAAGGCGATACGTCCGGTCATGGCGTGTTTTCCATCGTCTCTGCGGCAAAAAGGGCGTTTGGTCGCGGGTGTTATCTCTTGAAGGTTACGAGGGGAAGCGGATAGATAGCCGTTAAACATCGAAGGATCTGGACGCGACATGTTCGACACTATGACATTGACGAAGATCGTGGGCGGCTTTTGCGGCGCTTTCCTGGTTTTCCTGCTGGGCGGGTTTGCAGCTGAGTTCATTTACCACGAAGCCGAGCATCACGACGGTGAGCATCATCAGGCCTATACCATAGACACCGGCGATCACGGTGGCGGCGAAGAAGTGGCCGAAGTGCCATTTGCCGAGGTCTACGCCATGGCGGATGCAGGTTCGGGCGAGCGGTTGTTCCGCCAGTGTCAGGCCTGTCACAAGGTGGATGATGGTGCCAATGGAACGGGACCTCATCTGTTTGGTGTCGTGGGCCGCGACGTGGGTGTTATCGATGGGTATGCCTATTCTGGTGCAATGGCCGCATTTGGCGGGGCCTGGACGCCCGAGGCGTTGAGCGAATTTCTGACCAGCCCGTCCGGATACCTGGATGGAACCAAGATGAACTATCGTGGCATGGGTGACGCTGAAGATCGCGCGAACCTGATTGCCTGGCTGGATAGTCTGGACGGCTGAGTCCTGAACAACACATCACGGGTTGTTGCGACCTGAATCGAAGGCTGGGCGTTGCGCCCGGCCTTTTTTCTGCGCACGCTTCATTCACTAATTGTTCAGAGGCATTGCATTGAACGTTAGACAATTAGATTTTTAGCTACAATTAGTTGGTTTAAGCTATCGGTAAGAAGACGATGAATGGAGGAGACGCCAGATGACGCCACGCCGTGAAAAGGCATTAGCCCAGAGAATTGAGAGCCGAATACCGGCTTTGCCGCTGATGTGGGCTCTTGGATTGGGGTTGGGGGTTGCGGCGACGCTGGCCGCTGGATCACTGGCGCGGGCGGATAGTCACGAGGCGGTGACAGTGACCCATGCCTATTCGAATTTTGGTGAGGTGAAATACGGGCCGGATTTTACACATCTGGATTATGTGAACCCCGATGCGCCCAAGGGTGGGGAAATCAGCACCTGGGCGCAGGGGAACTTTGACAGTTTCAACAACTACACGCGCAAGGGTGTGGCAGGCACCGGCATGGGCCTGATGTATGAAAGCATTCTGGTCGGTACCGCAGACGATCCATATGGAACATACTGCTACCTCTGTACGACGATGGAATACCCCGAAAGTCGCGACTGGGTTATATTCAATCTGCGCGATGATGTGACGTTTTCTGACGGCACTCCAATGGATGCTGGCGATGTCAAGTTTACCCATGATCTGTTCATGGAGCAGGGATTGCCGGAATATGTGAACGTGGTGCGGGGCTTTGTGGATTCGGTTGAATTATTGGGCACGCACCGGATCAAATTCATCTTTGCTGATGAAGCGCCACGTCGGGAAGTGATTTCGTTTGCTGGCGGTGGATCGACCGTGTTCTCAGAGGCGTGGTTCACAGAGACCGGTGCGCGTATTGATGACAGCACGCTGGAGCCATTTTTAGGCACGGGTGCTTATGTTGTCGAAAGTTTCGATGTCGGTCGACAGATCATTTATGGACGCAATCCGAATTTTTGGGGCGCAGATCACCCATTCAACGTTGGTCAGAATAACTTTGACCGTATCAGGTATGAATATTTCGCCGATAGCTCGGCGGCCTTAGAGGCATTCAAAGCTGGGGAGTATACCTTCCGAAATGAGAATTCATCGAAGGATTGGGCAACGGGTTATGATTTCCCCGGAGTGACCGATGGCTCGGTGATCAAGACCGAAATCAAGGATGGTAGCATCGGCAACGCGCAATCCTATGTGTTCAATTTACGCCGCGAAAAATGGCAGGATCGGCGGGTACGCGAAGCGATTGGGATGATGTTCAATTTTGAGTGGTCCAACGAGTCGCTGTTCTTTGGGTTGTATGAGCGTGTGAATTCGTTCTGGGAGAACTCGCCATTGGAAGCGTCCGGGCCGCCTTCTGCAGCGGAGATCGAGATATTGCAGCCGCTGGTGGATGGGAGTTTGCTGGACGCGTCCATCCTGACGGATCAAGCTCTGATGGCACCAACCAGCGGCCCCCGCAGCTTTGACAGGCGTAATCTTCGCAGGGCTTCGGCGCTGTTGGACGATGCCGGTTGGATCATTGGCGATGATGGTATCCGCCGCAAGGATGGTGAAGTTCTGGACTTGGTTATCTTGTCGTTCAGCCCAGCTTTTGATCGCATTCATAATCCCTATATCGAAAATCTGACGCGGCTTGGGGTCCAGGCCAAATTGGAACGGGTGGACATTTCTCAATATATCGACCGACGCAGGACGGCGGATTACGATATGGTCAACCATACGTTTGGTATGGGGTTGCAGCCGGGGTTTGGTCTGCGCCAGTGGTATGGGTCAGAAACGGCTGAAGACAGTTCTCGCAACTTGATGGGACTGCAAAACGAGGCTGTAGATCGGCTGTTGCAACCCGTCATTGATGCAAAGACTTTGGACGAGCTGACATCGGCGACACACGCATTGGACAGGGTTCTACGCGCCGAGTTGTTCTGGGTTCAGCAGTGGTTCAAAGATGTTCATACGATTGCGTATTACGATATGTATCGCCACCCCGAGACCATCCCTCCACTTGGGTTGGGTCAGTTTAGCTGGTGGTGGCACGACCCCGAGGCAGAGGCCGCGTTACGAGCGGCTGGCAGTCTGTAAGCGAGAGCCGGGGCCATGGGCGCATATATCCTTCGGCGGTTGTTGCTGATCATTCCGACCCTGTTCGGGATCATGATCATCAACTTTACGCTGACGCAGTTTGTGCCCGGTGGTCCGATCGAGCAGATCATCGCCAATATGGAAGGCACGGGCGATGTGTTCGAGTCGATTTCGGGCGGGGGCGGTGAGACGTTCGAGGCGGCGGATGACAACGGCTATATTGGCGGGCGTGGTCTGCCCCAAGAGTTCATCGAAGAATTGGAGCGCGAGTTTGGCTTTGATAAGCCAGCGCATATTCGTTTCGCGCAAATGATATGGAATTACCTCAGGTTTGATTTTGGCGAGAGTTATTTCCGCTCGATTTCAGTGATCGATTTGGTGGCAGAGAAATTGCCGGTGTCGATCACGCTGGGGCTTTGGTCAACGGTGATTGCCTATATCGTCTCGATCCCGCTGGGCATTCGCAAGGCGGTTAAGGACGGCAGCAGTTTTGATACCTGGACCAGCGGGCTGATCATTGTGGCCTATGCGATACCGGGCTTTTTGTTCGCGATCATGTTGTTGGTGGTCTTTGCGGGCGGGTCGTATTTCCAGTGGTTCCCGTTACGTGGGCTGACCTCGGACAATTTTGAAGACCTGTCTGCCTTGGGCAAGGTGGGCGATTACTTCTGGCACATCACACTGCCGGTTTTGGCGTCCTCGATCTCAGGATTTGCGACGCTGACATTGCTGACGAAGAATAGTTTTCTGGATGAGATCAAAAAGCAATATGTGGTGACGGCGAAGGCCAAGGGGTTGTCAGAGCAACGGGTTTTGTATGGTCACGTGTTCCGTAACGCGATGCTGATTGTGATCGCCGGATTTCCGGCCGTGTTCATCGGGGTGTTCTTCGGCGGGTCTCTGATTATCGAGACGTTGTTCTCGTTGGACGGGCTGGGGCGGCTTGGGTTTGAGGCGGCGGTGGCGCGGGATTATCCGGTGATTTTTGGGACGCTGTTTGCATTCGGGCTTTTGGGGCTGGTTGTCGGGATCCTGTCGGACCTGATGTATGTATTCGTCGATCCGCGTATCGACTTTGAAAAGCGGGAGGTGTGACGATGGCCATGCCTGATCCCGCACTTGAGCCTGCAGCGCCGGGCACAGTGGAGCCGACGGAAGATCGTAAGAAGCCGCGTTTGTCGCCGTTAAATCAGCGACGGTGGCGGAATTTCACGCGGAACCGTCGGGCCTATTGGTCCTTGATCATCTTCTGCTTTCTGTTCGGGTTGAGCCTGTTCGCCGAGTTTCTGGCCAACGACAAGCCGATCCTGGTGAAGCACAACGGCGAATATTACATGCCGATCTTCAACTTTTACCCTGAAACCGCGTTCGGTGGCGATTTCGCCGGGAAAACCGAATATGCCTATGAGGACGTGCAGTGTCTGATCATCACGGGCGGTGATCAGGAGTGTTACGACGATCCAGAAGGTATGTTGGCGCAAGCCGAAACCGGGGTTGTAAACGGGCAAGAGATTGATCGCGGATGGCTGCTGTGGCCGCCGATCCGCTATCACTACAAAACCATCGTGGATAAGCCGGGGGCGGCGCCGGGGCCGCCGGACAGCCTGAACTGGCTGGGAACCGATGACACCAAGCGCGATGTGGTGGCGAGGGTGATTTACGGGTTTCGGTTGTCGATCCTGTTTACTCTTATCGTGACTGTTGCCGGCAGCGTTCTGGGAATAATCGCGGGCGCAGTTCAGGGGTATTTCGGCGGCTGGCTGGACCTGATTTTCCAGCGGTTGCTGGAGATCTGGAGTTCGACGCCGTCGCTTTATGTGATCATCATCATGTTCGCGATCTTCGGGCGAAGTTTCTGGATGTTGGTGTTTTTGACCGTTTTGTTCGGTTGGCCAGCGTTGACGGGTGTGGTGCGGGCCGAATTCCTGCGGGCGCGAAACTTTGAGTATGTTCGGGCCGCGCGGGCATTGGGGGTTTCCAATTCCACGATCATGTTCCGGCACATGCTGCCGAACGCCATGGTCGCAACGCTGACCCTGCTACCGTTCATTATCACAGGTGCAATCGGCGGGTTGGCGGCGTTGGATTTTCTGGGCTACGGGTTGCCGTCTTCGGCGCCGTCTTTGGGTGAGCTGACATTGCAGGCCAAGCAGAATTTGCAGGCGCCCTGGCTGGCATTCACCGCGTTTTTTACCTTTGCGATCATGCTGTCGCTGCTGGTCTTTGTCTTTGAGGGCGTCAGGGATGCCTTTGATCCCAGGAAGACGTTCGAATGAATGACGTTCTTCTTCAGGTGCGCGATCTGAACGTGCGATTTCGTCAGGACGGGGCGGTGACCCATGCGGTTCGGGACGTGAGTTTTGAGTTGGCGAAGGGTGAGACATTGGCGCTGGTGGGGGAGTCGGGGTCCGGGAAATCTGTGACAGCCTTGTCGACGGTTTCCTTGTTGCCGGACAGCGCAGAGATTTCCGGTTCGGTCACCTATGACGGGGCCGAAATGGTGGGGGCTGATGAGGCCGAACTTCGTCGGGTCCGGGGCAATGACATCAGCTTTATTTTTCAGGAGCCGATGACCTCGCTGAACCCACTGCATACGATTGAAAAGCAATTGGCCGAGGCGGTGGCTTTGCATCAGGGTTTGCGCGGAGAAGAGGCGCAGGCACGAATTATTGAATTGCTGGAGCAGGTCGGTATACCCGATCCGGCCAGTCGGTTGTCGGCCTATCCGCATCAATTGTCGGGCGGGCAGCGGCAGCGGGTAATGATCGCCATGGCGCTTGCCAATGGGCCGGAATTGCTGATTGCGGATGAGCCGACGACGGCGCTGGACGTGACCATTCAGGCGCAGATTTTGGAGCTGTTGGCCGAGCTGCAGCAGAAGCTGGGCATGTCGATGTTGTTCATCACCCATGATCTGGGGATCGTGCGCAAGTTCGCCGACCGGGTTTGTGTGATGAAGGATGGTGAGATTGTAGAGCGCGGCGAGACCCGCGAGATCTTTGGCAACCCGCAGCACGCCTATACTCAGACATTGCTGTCAGCGGAATCGACAGGCGTGCCGGATCCGGTGGCGGGGGATGCTGAAGTGATTGCGGAAACGGATGCTTTGCGCATTTGGTTTCCCATTCAGGCAGGTTTGTTGAAGCGCACGGTGGGGCATATCAAGGCGGTGAATGCTGCAACATTTTCCGTGCGTGCGGGCGAAACCGTTGGCATCGTGGGCGAGTCGGGTTCGGGCAAGACCACGCTGGCGCTGGCGATCATGCGGCTGATTTCGTCGGAAGGGCCGGTCACGTTCTTGGGGCGCAATATTCAGGGGCTTTCTTCGAAGGCAGTGCGACCGTTGCGGGCCGATATGCAGATCGTATTTCAGGATCCTTTTGGATCCTTGAGCCCGCGGATGACGGCGGAGGAGATAATCTCGGAAGGGTTGACGGTTCATCCTGTCGACGAAGGCCGCGATCGACGTGAAATGGTCGCCGAGATCATGGGTGAAGTCGGGTTGGACCCGGTGATGATGCACCGTTATCCCCACGAGTTTTCCGGTGGTCAGCGGCAGCGGATTGCAATTGCGCGGGCGATGATCCTGCGTCCGAAGCTGGTGGTGTTGGACGAGCCGACGAGCGCCTTGGACATGACGGTGCAGGTGCAGATCGTCGAATTGCTGCGCGATTTACAGAAGAAATACGGGTTGGCCTATCTGTTTATTTCCCACGATCTGAAGGTGGTGCGGGCATTGTCACACAAGGTGATGGTGATGAAACAGGGCGATGTCGTGGAAGCCGGGGATGCGAGCCAGATTTTTGATGCGCCGCAGACGGATTATACGCGCGCACTGATGGCGGCAGCGTTTGAGGTGAAGGCGGTTTCCTGAATTCGGTTTCGCCGACTTGCGTCGTCGAGGGAGGCCATCGTCAAAACCAGCATCTGAAATCGCTGTCTCTCACCTGCGGTTCGAACGCGATTTCTGATATTTGATCTTTTTGATTGCCTAAAGGCCATAGACAAGGGGCGCTGCCCCTCGTGCTCCCCGGAGTTTATCTAATCAGAAGAAGTTCAGATGCGGCGGGCGGTGATGCCTCGGCTGGTGCGGGATGGTGGGCCGGAGGGGAAGGTGTAGTCGGCTTCGATTTCGAAGCCAGCGTTTTGCACCAGTTCGTGAATTTCATCCTTGCCGAAGGTGCGATGGCGCCATTGCAGCCAGATAATGGCGTTGCACCAATGCGGCTTTGAGACGACGAGGCGCAGGCGGCCTCCGGGGACCAGAAGGTTGCGCATCTGCTGAAGGGCAAGGCCGGGGTCGGGGCAATGTTCGATGATATGGGCGGCGAGGACTTCGTTTGCGGGGGCAAGGCCGTGGGCCTGATCCAGGCGGGCCGGGATGAGGTTGGGTTTGACGCCGCGCGCCAGCATGGGCTGGCTGGGTTCCAGGAGATAGAGCGCGCCGGGGGTGCCGTGGATGGCGACCCAGGCTTCGGCAAAGGCGGCTGTGCCTGCGCCGACGTCGATAACGCGCGCACCAGGGATCGGGCGTTGGCCAGGGGCCGACAGAAAGCCGAGGTAGCCGTCGTAATAGCCAAGCGCGCGCATCTTGTCGCGCCAGCGATTTGCGGCGGTATCGTATCGGTTTGTCAGGTTCTCGGCGGTGTCGCTCATGTGGTCAGACTGCCATGATTTTCGGCGCGCTTCCATAGGCTGCGTGATCGGTGCTGGTGTTGCTGCGGGTGCATCGCTAGACATGAGCGGACGCGAAAGAAGGCCGATGAAACACGTGATTGATCCTAAGCCGGGCATTGAAGATATCGTGCTTTACAAGGGCGGCGAGAGCCGTCTGGCGGGGCATGACGAGGTGTTGAAACTTAGCTCGAACGAGAACCCGTTTGGGTGTTCGGAGGCGGCGAAGGCAGCTTTGGTGGCCGCGGTGGCGTCGATGCATCGCTATCCGTCGAGTGATCACGTGTCCTTGCGTCGTGCGATTGCTGAGGTGCACGGTCTGGATGTGGAGCGGATTATCTGCGGCGCAGGCTCTGACGAGATACTGACGTTTCTGTGTCAGACCTTTGTGGGGCCGGAGCATGAGGTTATTCATACCGAACACGGGTTTTCGCTGTATCCGGTGTTGATCAAGGCGACCGGTGGCACGCCGGTTCAGGTGCCCGAGAAGAACCGGGTTGTGGACGTGGATGCCATTTTGGCGGCGGTGACACCGGCGACGCGGATGGTGTTTCTGACCAATCCGGGCAATCCGACGGGGACTTTGTTGCCGGTGGAAGAGCTGGCGCGCCTTGCCGATGGGTTGCCGGGCGATGTCCTGTTGGTGCTGGACGGGGCCTATGTGGAGTTTGCCGAAGGGTATGACGGCGCTGTGGCTTTGGTGGACGCACATCAGAATGTGGTGATGACACGGACGTTTTCCAAGCTCTATGGGCTTGGTGGGCTAAGGATCGGGTGGGGCTATGGCTCGGCCCGGGTGATTGATTTGCTGAACCGGGTGAAGGGGCCGTTCAATCTGGGCGGGCCGCAATTGGCGGCGGCAGAGGCGGCGATGCGGGATCGCGGATTTGCCGAGATGTATCAGGGCGAAAATGCGCGGCTTCGCGTCTGGTTGGCAGAGGCTTTGACTGAAGTCGGCGTGCCCTCTGATCCATCGCACGCTAATTACATTCTGGCGCGGTTTGCTGATCAGGCAGAGGCTGAAGCCTGCGATGCGGCGCTGCGCGAAGACGGAATATTGGTGCGCAAGGTGGCGGGGTATAACTTGCCAAACTGTTTGCGGATCACGGTCGGGACAGAGGCGGATTGCGCCCGCGTTGCGGCATCGGTTCGGCGGTTCAAAGGAATGGCACAATGAGTGAGATTTATGGCCGCGTTGCCCTGATCGGGCTGGGGTTGATCGCTTCGTCGATGGCGCATGCCATGCGCCGCGATGGGCTGGCGGGCGAGATTGTGGGCACGGCGCGATCTGCAGAGACACGCGAGATAGCTGCCGAGCTTGGGTTCTGTGATCGGGTCGTGGAGACAGCAGCCGAGGCGGTGAAGGGCGCGGATTTGGTGGTTCTGGCGGTTCCGGTTGGCGCCATGGCCGCTGTTGCGGAAGAGATCGGACCACATCTGGCAGCAGGAGCCACGGTTTCAGATGTCGGGTCGGTAAAAAGGGCGGTGATTGAGGCCGTTCAGCCCCATATGCCGGGTGCTGTGCACTTTATCCCAGGTCACCCAATGGCCGGGACCGAGCACTCGGGCCCGCGCGCGGGATTTGCAGAACTGTTTGAGAACAAATTCAACATTCTAGTGCCTGGCGAAGAGTTTGATGCAGAGGCGCTGGATCGGTTGACACGGCTTTGGACCGGTATGGGGGCCATGGTCGAGATCATGGAGGTGGATCACCACGATCTGGTGTGTTCGGTGACCAGCCATACCCCGCATTTGATTGCCTATACGATGGTCGGTGTGGCGGATGATCTGCGGCGTGTGACTGATAGCGAAGTGATAAAGTATTCAGCTGCGGGTTTTCGGGATTTTACCCGGATTGCGGCCTCGGACCCGACGATGTGGCGGGATGTGTTTTTGAACAATAAGGAAGCGACCCTGGAGGTTCTGGGGCGCTTCACGGAAGAATTGTTTGCGTTGCAGCGGGCAATTCGCACAGGAGATGGGGATCACCTGCATGAGTATTTCACTCATACGCGGGCGATACGGCGGGGCATTATCGAGGCCGGGCAGGATACGGATGCACCGGACTTCGGTCGGATCGGGAAGAAATCATGATCAGATATGCAGCGCTGTTTGCGCTTTGTTTTGTAGTCGCCTGCGGCGGCGGGGGTGGGAGTGTTCCATCCAATATTGAGGCCACCAAACGTAGCGCGGTAAACGGGCCTGGCGGTTGTGGGGTGCGCGATGCCTGGGTTGTGCGCGAAGTTTCAGGCGTCCGGTTGTCGCAACCGGCGATGCTATCGACGGCGACCGTGCGGGCATTGGACACCTGGGTGCGGCGCGTTGCCATACCGGCGGTTGGTCGGCGCGGCGGCGGATTGAGCGAGTTACGCGTTGCGGCGCATTATGCCTGTCGAAACATTAATTCGAGGCGCGGCGGGAAGTTGTCGGAACATGCCAAGGGTAATGCGATCGACATCTCGGCGCTGGTGATGCGCGATGGTAGCCGGGTTACCGTTTTGAACGGCTGGAATTCCGGTCGCGACAGGGCATTACTGCGGCGTCTCCATCGGGGGGCGTGCGGGACATTCGGGACTGTTCTGGGACCGAACGCGGATCGCTTTCATCGCGATCACTTCCATTTCGATGTGGCCAGCCGACGACGCGCTTACTGCCGGTAGATGGATTGTGAGGGGCTTTGCCCCTCGCACGATTGTTTTATTTGGGGCGCTGCCCCGTCCCTGCTTTTTGCAGGGACTCCCCGAAGTATTTGCCAGACAGAAGAAGCCCTAGGGGATCACAATGCGTGGCGCGGGGCCAAGCGGGATAGGGCCAAGGAAAATGCCGCCTGCGCGAAATGTGAGCGGAACTTCCAGCGCGTCAGCGTTGCCGCTTAGAAGCGCGATCAATTGCAAGGCATTTTCGACATTTGGGGCGTCTGGGCGGGAAATTAGTCCGGCCTCGACGGCCATGTTGAAGAGACGCTTCCAGTTGGTGGCTTCAAGGGTGATTTCGCCTTCCGGTGTTCCGGACGGGGTCAGGGAAAGCAGGCCTTTGGCAGAAAGGCCGATATCGCCCCAGTTCGCCGAGAGGTCTGCGATATTCAGCGCGGAAATCTGAGGACGGGTGGTCTCAAGGGCGTGCCGGTCCCAGGGGGCGGTGAAATCGGCAGTAGCATCCAGATGCAGGCGCGCTATCTGTGGCGGCAGCGTTTCGGTAGGATCGAGCGTTTCCCGGGCGCTGGTTGGTAGGGTGATTTGTAAAATCTCGGCGCCGATACGGTGGGCGTTTGTGCGGGCTTCGATCTGTTCAGTCGCGATGCGCGCCTGATCCAGCGACAGCGACCAGCCAAGAGATGAGTTCAGGTTCAGTTTGTCGATGACGATCGTTGAGCGTTCGAGGGGCAATGACGTTGATGGCTGAAGGAAGATTGATCCACGGGCCTGATCATTTGTGATGTCGATGGCTTGCAGCGGCGTTTCGACGTGATGCTGGTTGGGCAGGACCGCGATGACCTGATGGGGCTTGTAGGCCAGCGCCAGCAGTTGAAGGAACGTGCCCGACCAGGTGACATTGCGCCCGGGCGGCTGAAGGGTGACGTTGGTTATCGTTGTGTCGAACCGACTGGGAAAGCCGCGCACGTCAATGGCTTCGGCATTCGTTGCGATGCCCTGACTTCGCGAGGTTTCGATCCAGGACGTGAGCGAGCGTTCCAGCGCGGATGAGCCGAAGGCCCACCAGGACATCCAGCCCAGGCTGACAACCAGCAACAACACAATCAATCGGATCATTTGGTCTTTTCCCCGCGTCCTCGGTCTGTATTAAGGCGCAGATGACAGAAGAACCAGAGACACCGCCAAGCCCGTTGTGGGTGTTCGGCTATGGATCGCTGATCTGGGATCCGGGTTTCCCGGTGGCCGAGCAGCGTTTGGCGCGACTAACTGGCTTTGCGCGCAGTTTTTGCATGTCGTCGGTCCATCATCGCGGAACCGAAGACGATCCGGGGTTGGTGTTGGCGTTGGATCCCCACGAAGGTGCGGAGTGCAGCGGGGTGGCGTTCCGCGTTCCCGAGGCTGACGCAGACGCCACTGTGGCCTATCTTCGCGAACGCGAATTGATTTCCTCTGCTTATGTTGAGCGGGTTTTGTCGTTGGAGGTGGACCAGATCGGTGGGGTGCGGGCGTTGGCCTATGTGGTGGACACCGATCATGTTCAATACGTGGGCGGCATGGCGTTGGAGCAGCAGGCCCAAATTATTTCCGCCGCTGTTGGTGGACGCGGACCGAACACTGAATATTTGTGGAACACGGTGGAGCATCTGGATGAGTTGGGCATCGCCGATCCTGATCTGGAGTGGTTGGCGGGGCGGGTCCGTCAAATCACTGGCATCGCCTGATTTTATTGAGGTTGGCAGGGCGTCGGCCTTGGCCTATTGTGCACAAAACAACAGCGACAGGACCGGGCCCTGATGGACCAACCGGATCGCGAGGCCGAGCCGCAATTCACACGACCTTACCGTCAGATTCTGACGATGCTTATCGTTTTGGGACTGGTCGGCGCTGGGGCCTATATTGCCTATCCGCAGGTGGCGCCGGTGTTTCTGGCAAACCCCTGGCTGAACGGTTTTATCGGTTTCGTCTTTGTGATCGGTGTGCTGGCCTGTTTTTGGCAAGTGATCCAGTTGATTACATCGGTTCAATGGATTGAAGGTTTTGCGCTGGATCGCGCCGGACATCAGTTCACCAACGCGCCGCGTTTGCTTGCCTCGCTGGCGGCATTGCTGCGCAAGCGCGGGGCCAGAACGCAAATCGGATCGTCTTCGGCGCGGTCAATATTGGACTCGGTGGCGACCCGGATTGATGAAGCGCGGGATATCACGCGATATATTGTCAATCTGTTGATTTTCCTGGGTCTTTTGGGAACATTCTATGGTTTGGCGACCACGGTTCCCGCTGTTGTGGATACGATCCGGTCGCTTGCTCCACAAGAAGGTGACACCGGCGTTCAGGTTTTTGAACGGCTGATGCAAGGTCTGGAAGCGCAGCTTGGTGGTATGGGCGTTGCTTTTGCTTCGTCGCTTTTGGGTCTGGCAGGGTCACTGGTTGTTGGTTTGCTGGAGCTGTTCGCTGGTCATGGTCAGAACCGGTTTTACCGCGAGCTGGAAGATTGGTTATCGACCATCACCCGCATCGGCTTTTCTGCAGACGAAGGCGGTGGTGCGGCAGACACCGGCGCGGTTTCCCAACTGGCCGAGCATATGGCCGAACGGCTGGATGCGATGCAGGCGTTTTATGCCGAATCCACAGATCGCTCGGCGGCTGCCGAGGATCGTCTGGGTATGCTGGCCAATGCGGTTTCACGGCTTGCGGATCGCCTGGGCGAAGGGGATGTCAATACGGGGCCCGATATGACAGCTGTGTCTGCCAGCCAGGACAGGTTGACCCAGGCCATTGAAACCCTGGTCAGCGAAGGTACCGGCCAAGTCGATGCTGAAAGCCGGATGCGTCTGCGGTCGATGGATGTGCAGATGCTGCGTATCCTCGAAGAAATGTCGGCAGGTCGGCAGGAATCCATTGGCGAAATCAGAACCGATATTGCGCAACTGACGAAAGCCATTCGTATGTTGGCTCGCGACCGCGCCGACGGCCCGGTCTAAGCGATGGCTCTGACCCGCCGATCCGTCCAGCGGATGTCGGGCTCGATCTGGCCCGGATTTGTGGATGCCATGACCGCCCTGTTACTGGTGCTGATGTTTGTTCTGACGATCTTCATGGTCGTCCAGGCCATGCAGCGCGATACAATTACCGGGCAAGAAACAGAATTGGATCAGCTGGCTGCCGAGGTGACGGCGCTGGGTCGTGCGCTGGGCGTGTCGCAGCAGCAGTCAGCACAGTTGGAAGATGATCTGTCCAGCCTACAATCTGAAAGTGATCGTCAATCGGCTCTGATTGCCAATCTGACGGGGCAGGTTGATGCTCAGGCGCGCGCACTAAGCCAGCGCGATGCGGCGATTGCCAGTTTTGAAGAGCAGGTTGCAACGTTGCTGGCGGCGCGGGATCAGGCGTTGGCGGAAGGGGTGCAACTGGCGGCGACGATTGAAGACCTGGAAGCGGCCCGTGCCCAACTGATTACCGAACAAGAGGCCATGCAACTGGCGCTTGCCCAAGCGCGTGATGAAATTGATGCCCAAGCCGAAGAGGCTCGGTTGGCGGCGGCCCGCCGCGAGGCGCTAGAGGCCATGACCGCCGAGTTGCAAGCCGAAGCCCAGGCACGCGAGACCTCCTTGGCCCAGACTTTGGCGGCGCTTCAGGCGGCCGAGGCGGATGACGCTCTAAGTGCTGACGCTCTGGCACTGTCCGAAGCTCAACGCGCGTCACTGACTGCCGAATTGGAAACTGCCGAAGCTGCGCGTCTGGCGGAACTTGCGGCGGCCGAAGCCTTGAAGGCGCGCGTCGCCGAAATGGAAGGGCAGTTGACTGAAGAAGAGCAAGCCCGACTTGCCGAAGCTGCGGCAGCGGAGGCTTTGCGCGAACGCCTGAAAAATGCAGATGCCGAATTGACGGCAATGTCGCTGGCTTTGGAAGAGCAGCGTAAAAAGGCAGAAGATACATTGACCCTTTTGGCCGCCGCCAACGCGGTTGAGGCCGATTTGAACGATAAATTGACGCAAGCCTTGCTGGGATTGGATGCGCGTTCCGCTGAACTGGCTGCACAGGGCGAGACGCTGGAGGAAACGGCCGCGCGTGAAGCGGCCCTGCGAGCGGCCCTTGCCGAGGAAGAAGAAACTCTGGCGGCAACCGCAACCACTGCCGAAGAATTGCGGGCACTTCTGACGTCGCGGGATGCCAGTTTGGCCGCTGCCCAAGGGGTGAGTTCGGATCTGGACGCCAGGTTGAAGATCGCCGAACTGGAGCGCGATGAAGCGCAGGCTGAATTGGCGACGTTGCGAGCGACGTTGTCTGACGCTCAGGCGCAATTGGTATCTTTGGGTGCTACGGCGGAAGATCGCGATACCGCGCTGGCCGCTCTGACAACCGAACGTGACGCGCTTTTGGCCGAGGTTGCGGAATTGCGCGAGGCGACAGCGGATACCGCTACCGTGCGTGAACAACTGGCGGCAGCATTGGCTGCGAAACTGGCCGCCGAAACCTCGGTCGCCGAAGAGATGAGCGAACGCGAACGTCAGCAAACCCTGCTGGCTACGGCACGAGCGCAACTGGCCGAAGAGGAATCGTTGTCGGCCCAATCCCAACGACAGGTTGCGGCCTTGAACGCGCAAGTCGCTGATTTAAGGGCTGAACTTGGGTCGTTGCAGGTGCTGTTGGACGTGGCCGCTGAACGCGACAGTGAAGCAAAAGTGCGGATCGAGGCGCTTGGGTCGCAATTGAACACCGCACTTGCGCGCGCGGCGCAGGAAGCCAAGCGGGCCGAAGAGGAAGCCTTGCGGGCAGCTGCGTTGGAAGCCGCCGAGGCCGAGCGCCTGCGTCTGGAAGCCGAGCGTCTGCAAAGCGAAGTGGCCGATCTGGCGGATTACCGGTCTGAGTTCTTTGGAACATTACGGCAAGTTCTCGGGGATCGTGAAGAGATCCGGATTGTTGGTGACCGGTTCGTGTTCTCGTCCGAGGTTCTGTTTGAAAGCGGATCGGCAACGCTTTCGGACGAGGGGCAGGGACAGATCGCGAGTGTCGCAGCAATCTTGTCAGATGTATCTGGTCAGATCCCGGAGTCGATAGATTGGATTATTCGCGTCGATGGGCACACCGACAATCAACCCATCGGTACCGGAGGCGACTTTGCCGATAACTGGGAATTGAGCGCCGGGCGCGCATTGTCGGTAGTTAAATACATGACCGAGGAGCTTGGCTTTGATCCAATGCGCTTGGCCGCCACAGGCTTTGGCGAATTCAGACCGGTGAACGCAGAGAATATGTCTGAGGCGCGCGCCCAAAATCGCCGGATCGAACTTAAGCTTACTGAGCGTTAAGGCGACGCAAAAGGGCGCCCGCGTAAATGCCGCGCCACCCGGTTTGGGGTGCGGTTAAAAACCAACTTTTGCGAATGTCCCAGATCGTTGTGAAGCGGTGGTTGGGATCATGGCCCAGTTTCGGCAAATGAACACTCATGTTGTAAACAGTTAATTCGCTGAACCAGAGCTTCTTTCCATTAGATAACAGATCAACGCGCATATGGTCGAAATGCTTTCCGATTTCTTTTGAGAGCATCAAGGCCTGCTCAAAGGCGGGCGGCAACGGGCGCTTTGCTTGGGTCGAAGTTACGGCGGTCGGCATATCTACGATCTGGAAATACTCATCGTCTTCTGTGATCCACGCGTCCGCTGACATTTCGGTATATCGATTGTAAATCATGACAAGGCGGCCGACTTTTCTACCAAACATGTAAAACTTGAACTCGGTGTGAGCATCTTCAATCAGATCTTCGACAAACAATTTGCGGTTGATATTCATATATCCCCACTCCAGCTGCCTGTGACCGTGATCAACCTTTAGAAACCCGTCTGCTTTATGGTTAAAAGCCTGCCGGTCGGTTGGCGGATGTGGCAATATAATAAACTGGCCGCATCCATGATTGGCCTTGAGAACGGCACCGCCCTCTAATGACTTTTGGGAAGTTCAGAGGCAGCTTTTCCCTTCCATCGAATGTTTGCTGATGCGATTCCGATATTGTTCTCTTCAAGCCACTTACGGACCTCGAGTTTATCACAGACTCTTGTAAAGGTTGGGTTGCGGTCAAATACCTTTCGCCAGAAATATTTGTCATTTGCACATCTAGGAAATGCAACATTGGGAACTGTGCCCTTATTGCGAGAGTAATAAAGGCGAGCCAGTCTGAGATGACCTGCAAGCACAAAAATGTTCACAAGAAATATAATTGTGTGGTCAATCAACTTCATGCGTGAACCCCATGGTTCTTTGTGCGTGCTGGCAAATGGAATATGCTGCAGTTCAAGAATATGCCAAGTACGGCGTCAAAGTCGAAAACACTGCAAAAAGGACCTTTAGCAGGGCAGATGCTCGCGTGTCTTTAGCCGTCGTCTCAGGGCGCTTTGATAAACACCACGCCAACCTGATTGCGGTGTCGACATGAACCAGCTTTTGCCGAGATCCCAGCTTTCGTTTATTGGGTCGTCGGGAAGGTGGCCGATACGCGGGAGGTATCCACCTAAATGGTAAAGCGTTAACTCGCCCAGCCAAAGTTGAACCCCGTCCCAATTCAAGTCCACACGGACGTGGTCGAAGTCTTTACCAAGTTGGCGCGCAATTTTGCTTGCCTCTTCGAACTGAGCCGGCAGCGGTAAGTTTGAATGAGGAACTGAATCCAGCCCGCCATCAACGTTTCGCTCGAAATTTCCATCTGCCCCCGGTGTCCAAACGTCCCCCGAGATCCCCTCTTCAAATCGATCCATAATCAAGATCACTCTTTGAATATGCGCACCGAAGGTAAAGAACTGATACTCAAGCAATCTGCCCCTAAGCAGTTCCTCTGCAAAAAGCTCACGTTCAACTTCTGTGTAGCTCCATTCGCCTGCTCGCTTACCATTGTCGACATGTAGAAATGCGTTGGCCTGTCGATTTAATTTGTCTCGGTCTTCGGGTGCATCTTCTACAAAAAGGTTTGTCCCTGAACCGTGATTTGCCTTGATAGCCGTGCCATTCGCCAAAACGTCATAGGGGATGTCGGACGCATCCTTCCCAGTCCAATATATTTCTGGGAGTGCAACATCGACGCCGCTTTCATCTATCCAGTCACGCAGCGCCAGCTTGTCGCATACCAACGGAAAAACCGGATTGTGGTCGAAGATTTTCCGCCAGAAGAACTTTTCATTCAACGTGCGCGGGTCCGCCGGGTTGATAAACGGAAAACTAGGATCGCGCTTCAGGTGCCAGATAACCATAATTGGATGTGTCAACACGACGATGACACGCACCAAACTGATAACTATCCAATCAGACGACCGTTTGATCAGGTTATATTTCTTCTTCATTGCAACCACTTACAGGAGAGTGGCCGCAATTTACCACAACGAAAAAACAGTTGTGGACAAATTGCTCAGGTCGCATTTGTGCGTTGAAATTGCGCCACACACCAGGCGTGGCGCAACTTAAGACTAGTCAGCCGTCAGAAGCGGTGGCTTTTTCTTCGACGAGATCCGGCGGGTCTTATGCTCGATCCGAAGTTCAAGCTTGCCGTCTTTGACGCCAACTTTGACGATACCGCCTTTGGCCAGCTTGCCGAACAACAGTTCCTCGGCCAGAGGCTTTTTGATCTCTTCCTGAATGACGCGGCCCAGGGGGCGCGCGCCCATATTGTCGTCGTAACCCTTGTTCGCAAGCCATTCGGCGGCCGGGCGCGTCAGTTCGATGTGGACGCCACGGTCCAGAAGCTGGGCTTCCAGTTGCAGCACGAACTTTTCGACGACTTGCAGGATCACCTCTTTCGGCAGCGCCGCGAAGCTGATCACCGCATCCAGACGATTGCGGAATTCCGGTGTGAACATCCGCTCAATCGCGGCGGTGTCTTCGCCCTCGCGCTTGTCGCGCCCGAACCCGATAGCAGCCTTGGCCATATCGGCAGCACCTGCGTTCGAGGTCATGATCAGGATCACATTGCGGAAATCAACCTGGCGACCGTTGTGGTCGGTCAATTTGCCGTGGTCCATCACCTGCAACAGGACGTTGAAGACATCCGGGTGGGCCTTTTCGATCTCGTCCAGCAGCAACACGCAATGCGGGTGCTGATCGACGCCATCGGTCAGAAGACCGCCCTGATCAAAACCGACATAGCCCGGAGGCGCGCCAATCAGACGGGAAACCGCGTGTTTCTCCATGTATTCCGACATATCGAAGCGTAGAAGTTCCACGCCCAGCGAATCTGCCAATTGCTTGGCCACTTCGGTTTTGCCCACACCGGTTGGGCCTGCGAACAGGTAGTTGCCGATTGGCTTTTCCGGCTCGCGCAGACCTGCGCGGCTGAGTTTGATGGCCGAGGCCAGCGCCTCGATCGCTTTATCCTGACCGAAGACAACGCGCTTCAACCCAGCATCCAGGTCCTTCAGCACTGCCGCGTCGTCCTTGGACACGTTCTTCGGCGGGATGCGCGCGATCTTGGCGACGACATTTTCAATCTGCGTCACGTCGATGGTTTTGTTGCGCTTTTCTTCCGGCACCAGATGCTGTGCTGCGCCTGCCTCGTCGATAACGTCGATGGCTTTGTCAGGCAATTTGCGATCATTGATATAGCGCGCCGAAAGTTCGACCGCCGTGCGCACCGCATCATCGGTGTAGGAAACCGAATGGTGTTCTTCGAAATACGGCTTGATGCCCAACAGGATTTTCACGCTGTCTTCGACAGTCGGTTCATTCACGTCAATCTTCTGGAACCGGCGGCTTAGCGCGCGGTCTTTTTCAAAGTGCTGGCGGAATTCCTTGTAGGTGGTCGAGCCCATGCAGCGCAGTTTGCCGCCCTGAAGCGCGGGCTTCAGCAGGTTCGAGGCATCCATAGCCCCGCCCGACGTTGCACCGGCACCGATGACAGTGTGAATTTCGTCGATAAACAGGATCGCATCAGGATGCTCTTCCAACTCGGTCACAACCGCTTTCAGACGTTCCTCGAAATCGCCGCGATACCGGGTGCCTGCCAGCAACGCGCCCATATCAAGCGAGAAGATGGTGGCGCCTTGAAGCACCTCTGGGGTTTCCTTGGCAACGATTTTTCGGGCCAGGCCTTCGGCGATGGCGGTTTTGCCGACACCGGGGTCGCCGACCAGCAGCGGGTTGTTCTTACGGCGACGACACAACACCTGCACGCAGCGTTCAACCTCGTGGTCACGTCCGATCAGGGGATCGACATCGCCTTTTTCGGCTTTGACGTTCAGATCGACGCAGTATTTCGACAGGGCGCTTTCTTTGGCTTCCTCTTCGCCACCACTGGACTCACCCTGGGCTTCATCTTCAAACTCGTTCGCGCCGCTTACCGGGCGCGCTTCGCCAAAGGACGGATCCTTGGCAACACCATGGGCGATGAAGTTGACCGCATCGTAGCGGGTCATATCCTGGGCTTGCAGGAAGTAGGCCGCGTTTGATTCGCGTTCGGCAAAGATGGCGACCAGCACGTTGGCCCCGGTCACTTCGGTGCGCCCCGACGACTGGACATGGATCGCCGCGCGCTGAATGACTCGCTGGAAGGCGGCGGTTGGCACCGCTTCGGACCCTTCGATTTCGGTCACCAGAGTCGACAGATCGTCGTCGATAAAATCGTTCAATGTCTTGCGAAGCTCATCCAGATCAACAGAACAGGCCTGCATGACTTTGGCAGCGTCTGGTTCGTCGACCAGCGCCAGTAACAGATGTTCAAGCGTCGCAAGCTCGTGCCGACGAGAGTTGGCAATGGCCAGCGCCGCGTGGATGGCGTCTTCGAGCGTCTTCGAGAATGATGGCACGCTCCGTGCTCCTTACCTTTGAGGTCCGCTGGGTTTGGCCCCCGTGCAGACCGTGACCTCATAGTCTTAGAGTTCGGTTGATTTGCCCAACCTTCAAGACCTTTTTGTTCACGACGGCTCACATTTTCCGCTTGTGAGGCAGCTTGCCCCCCAAAATGTCGGAAATTATGGCAATTTCAGAACGAATCTTTGCGGCGGCGTATTTCCGCAAAAACTGAAGCGTCGCTGTCGTTAGTCATATTTAGGGCTGATTTTACCTCAGACAATCCCGCGCGCAGAAGAGGATTGGTCGAAAGTTCCAGCTTCAACGAAGACGGCACGGTTGCCACACCATTTGCCTTTGCGATGCCGATGTCCTTTGCGCGTTGCTGCAATGCCACGTTGTCGGGTTCGATTGTCAAAGCAAATCGCGCGTTGGTGGCCGTATATTCGTGACCAGAGCAGATGGTGGTGTCGGTCGGCAGGGCGGCAAGTTTCGACAGGCTATCCCACATTTGGTCGAACGTGCCTTCAAAGACCCGGCCGCAGCCAAGTGCCATCAAACTGTCGGCGGTGAATGCTGATTTGGTTTCGGGCACATAAAACGCGATGTGGCCGACAGTGTGACCAGAGACGTCCATAACCCGCACTTCGGTTCCAGCAAAAGTAAACGTGTCGCCGTCGCCATGTTTTGAATCTAGTTTTGGCAATCGATGTTCATCATTGGCACCGCCGCGCACTTTTGCGCCCGTGGTGGCACGCAACTCGTCAACGCCATCGATATGATCGTTGTGGTGGTGAGTAATCCAGATTTCGTCCAGACCCCATCCACGTCTTTCCAATTCCGCGTTGATCGGTCCGGCTTCTGGCGCGTCTATCAGGGCGGTTTGCCCATCTATCCGCAGCAGAAATGCGTAATTGTCGGACAGGCAGGGGATGGTGATCAGGTCGAATGTCATGGCAATGCCTTGTGATCTGGGTATGGTTCGGTCGTAAGTTTCAGGGAAGTTCGGACGGCGCGCAATGCACATTGATGTATTGGATTTGAGAACCTTCTATTACCGCACTCGTCTTGGGCGCGCGGCGCAGCGCGCCATCCGGGATCAGGTGGTGACGATGTGGCCGGATGCAAGTGGGCAGACGGTGGTTGGTTTTGGATTTGCCGTGCCGTTGCTCCGACCGTTTCGCAGTTCGGCTGGACGGATTGTGGCGCTGATGCCGGGGCCGCAAGGTGTAATGCCCTGGCCCGCAAACCAGCCGAATGTTTCGGTGCTGTGCGAAGAGACGATCTGGCCGGTGGAAACCGATAGCGTCGAAAAGCTGGTGGTCATGCATGGCTTAGAGACAAGCGAGCGTCCATTTCAACTGCTGGATGAATGTTACAGAGTTCTGGCCCCTGAGGGTCGGGCAATGTTCATCGTGCCGAACCGTGCCGGACTTTGGTCAAGCGGGGATGGAACGCCGTTCGGGTTTGGCCGCCCGTATTCACTGGGACAATTGGAAGGGCAGCTTCGGCAAATCGGGCTGATCCCGTCCCGCCACGTCGCAACCTTGTTTCAACCACCAAGCGACAGACCTTTTTGGCTAAAGACCGGACGGTTTTGGGATCGGATTGGGAGTAAGGTCTCGAACCGCTTCGCTGGTGGCGTGCTAATTGTTGAAGTCAAAAAGCAAGTTCCAGCCCCGCCAAGGACCGGATTAACCGAGGCAATGCGGCGTCCGCTGCGTGTTCTGGACGGCCTGACACAAGGCGACGCAAAACCGGCCCGAGACTGGATTTCGGGGTGACTCGGGCCCCCGAAATCGGTTTCCGACCACATGCAAAGCGCGCAATCCGTCGCACCTTTGGCTAAGTGTTTGAAATTGCTTAATTGGTGCTTTGTCCACAATGGTCTGTAGACGGTTGCTAGGTGAATATACCTCTGCTACACGACCGCAGATTTCATCGCCTGGCCGCGTGCTGGGTCGTGATTTTTGTGACCGGAGGGCTGCCTGGCATCTTCGGGGACGCGCCAAAGAATAGAACGCGGAAGGGGACACGTGTCAGAATCATCGTCAATCTCGACCGGCATTGCAGCGCGCTATGCGACCGCAGTGTTCGAGCTTGCCAAGGACGGCAACGAACTGGACGCGCTAGAGCGTGATATCGAAACTCTCGATGCCGCCCTGTCCGACAGCGCCGATTTTACCGCGCTGATCAACTCACCCATCTACAGCCGCGCCGCGCAAGGCACTGCCATTGCAGCCATCGCCGGTCAGATGGGCCTTGGCGCCACTGTTGCAAACACACTGAAGCTGATGGCGTCCAAGCGTCGTCTCTTTGTGCTGCCGCAACTGACGGCCGCGCTTGCTGCGCTGATTTCGGAGGAGAAGGGCGAAGTGAACGCCCATGTCCGTTCCGCGCGTAGCCTAAGCGATGCACAGAAATCCAAACTTGCCGAGACGCTGAAGGCGACAGTCGGCAAAGATGTCAAAATGAATGTCACCGTCGATGAAGACCTCATCGGCGGTCTAATTGTTAATGTGGGCTCGCAGATGATCGACACGTCGATCAAATCCAAGCTCGCAGCCCTCCAGAACACCATGAAAGAGGTCGGATAAATGGCGATCCAAGCAGCAGAAATTTCTGCGATCCTGAAAGACCAGATCAAGAACTTCGGACAGGAAGCCGAAGTCGCCGAAGTTGGCCGTGTGCTCAGCGTTGGCGACGGTATTGCCCGTGTCTACGGTCTGGACAACGTGCAGGCCGGTGAAATGGTCGAATTCCCAGGTGGCATCATGGGCATGGCCCTGAACCTGGAAAGCGACAACGTCGGTATCGTTATCTTCGGGTCCGACCGGGACATTAAAGAAGGCGACACGGTTAAGCGCACGAATTCCATCGTGGACGTTCCAGCCGGTGAAGCACTTCTGGGCCGCGTTGTTGATGGTCTGGGTAACCCGATTGACGGAAAAGGCGAGATCAAAGCGTCCGAGCGTCGTGTTGCTGACGTGAAAGCGCCCGGCATTATCCCGCGTAAATCGGTGCACGAGCCGATGGCAACCGGTCTGAAATCGGTTGATGCGATGATCCCAATTGGCCGTGGCCAGCGTGAATTGATCATTGGTGACCGCCAGACCGGTAAAACCGCTGTGGCGCTGGACACCATCCTGAACCAGAAAGTCTATAACGAGGCTGCTGGCGACGACGAAAGCAAGAAACTCTACTGCATCTACGTTGCGGTTGGTCAAAAGCGGTCGACCGTTGCGCAACTGGTGAAGAAGCTGGAAGAAAGCGGCGCGATTGAATACACAATCGTCGTTGCGGCCACCGCATCTGACCCGGCACCGCTGCAGTTCCTGGCCCCTTACGCTGCGACCTCAATGGCAGAATACTTCCGCGACAATGGCCGCCATGCGCTGATCATTTATGATGACTTGTCCAAGCAGGCCGTTTCGTATCGTCAAATGTCCCTGCTTCTGCGTCGCCCACCTGGACGTGAAGCCTATCCTGGTGACGTTTTCTATCTTCACTCCCGGCTTCTGGAACGTTCGGCCAAGCTGAACGAAGACAATGGCGCAGGCTCGCTGACGGCGCTGCCGATCATTGAAACCCAAGGTGGTGACGTTTCTGCGTTTATTCCGACCAATGTGATCTCGATCACTGATGGCCAGATCTTCCTTGAAACCGAACTGTTCTATCAGGGTATCCGCCCTGCGGTGAACACCGGTCTGTCGGTTAGCCGGGTTGGTTCGTCCGCCCAGACTGACGCGATGAAGTCGGTTGCCGGTCCTGTGAAACTATCGCTGGCCCAGTATCGCGAGATGGCGGCCTTTGCACAGTTTGGTTCCGACCTTGATGCCGCGACCCAGCAGCTCTTGGCCCGTGGTGCGCGTCTGACCGAGCTGATGAAGCAGCCACAGTATTCGCCCCTGACCAACGCCGAGATTGTTTGCGTCATCTATGCAGGCACCAAAGGCTATCTGGACAAGCTTCCGGTTTCGGATGTGGGTCGTTTTGAAGCTGGCATGTTGAACCACTTGCGTTCGAACCATGCCGATCTGCTGAAAGACATGACCGACAATGACCGTAAGGTTAAAGGTGAGCTGGAAGACAGCATCAAAGCTGCGCTTGACGCATTCGCTGCTGACTTTTCCTGAACTGGCCGAAAGGTAGGATTGGATAAATGCCAAACCTTAAGGACCTGAAAAATCGGATCGAGTCGGTCAAATCGACCCGCAAGATCACAAAGGCCATGCAGATGGTCGCGGCGGCGAAATTGCGCCGCGCCCAGGAATCTGCAGAAGCCGCACGGCCCTATACGGAACAGTTCAACGCCGTAATGGCAGGACTGACAGCTTCTGCCGCTGGCAGTGGTCAAGGGCCGACGTTGCTGACCGGAACCGGCAGTGATCAGACCCAGCTTCTGGTGGTTATGACCTCGGAACGCGGGCTTTGCGGCGGCTTTAACTCGAACATCGTGCGTCTGGCGCGCGCCAGGGCGAATGAATTGATCGCCGCTGGCAAGACTGTCAAAATTCTGACGGTCGGCAAGAAGGGCCGCGAGCAATTGCGCCGCGACTTCGAAGCACAGATGATCGGCCATGTTGATATGTCCGAAGTGAAGCGTCTGGGTTACGCCAATGCGCAAGATGTGGCGGGCCAGATACTGGCACGGTTCGACGACGGCGAATTTGACGTCGCGACCATCTTTTACAGCCGGTTCCAGTCTGTGATCAGCCAGGAACCAACCGCTGTGCAGGTGATTCCGGCCGCGTTTGAACAGGAAGAGGGCGCAGATGCCGCCGCTTTCTTTGAATACGAGCCCGGCGAAGAAGAAATCCTTGCTGATCTGTTGCCACGCGGTGTGGCCACGCAGATTTTCGCAGGTCTTCTAGAGAACGCCGCTTCCGAACAGGGCGCACGGATGAGCGCCATGGACAACGCGACACGCAACGCAGGCGATATGATCGACAAGCTGACGATCCAGTATAACCGCTCGCGTCAGGCTGTGATCACGAACGAGCTGATTGAAATTATTTCGGGCGCTGAAGCGCTTTAAGAACCGGAGAAACGATATGGCAAATGCTAAAGGCAAGATCACACAGGTGATTGGCGCTGTTGTCGACGTGCAATTTGACGACCATCTGCCCGAGATTTTGAACGCGCTGGAAACTGACAACAATGGCAACCGCCTGATCTTGGAAGTGGCCCAGCACCTTGGTGAGAACACTGTTCGCACCATCGCGATGGACGCGTCCGAAGGTCTGGTTCGCGGCGGCGAAGTGACCGATCTGGGCCAGCCGATTTCGGTGCCAGTGGGCAACGAAACACTGGGCCGCATCCTGAACGTTGTTGGCGATCCGGTTGATGAAAAAGGCGACGTTGGCGCAACTGCCCGCCGCCCGATCCACGGCGATGCTCCGGCATTTGAAGAGCAGTCGACCGAAACCGAAATTCTGACCACAGGTATCAAGGTTATCGACCTTCTGGCGCCTTACACGAAGGGCGGTAAAATCGGCCTCTTCGGTGGTGCTGGTGTGGGCAAAACGGTTCTGATCATGGAGCTGATCAACAACATCGCGAAGGTGCACTCTGGTGTGTCCGTGTTCGCCGGTGTTGGTGAGCGGACCCGTGAAGGCAACGACCTTTACCACGAGATGATCGAATCCGGCGTTATCGTTCCCGATAACCTGCCAGAGTCGAAAATCGCTCTGGTCTACGGCCAGATGAACGAGCCTCCGGGTGCGCGTATGCGGGTTGCCCTGTCCGGTCTGACACTGGCCGAGCAGTTCCGCGATGACACCGGTTCTGACGTTCTGTTCTTCGTCGACAACATCTTCCGCTTTACTCAAGCCGGTTCCGAGGTTTCGGCGTTGTTGGGTCGTATTCCTTCCGCTGTGGGCTATCAGCCGACACTGGCCACCGACATGGGCGCCATGCAGGAACGGATTTCGTCCACAAAGTCGGGCTCGATCACGTCCGTGCAAGCCGTTTATGTGCCTGCGGATGACCTGACCGACCCTGCACCGGCGACATCATTTGCCCACCTTGACGCGACAACGGTTCTTGACCGTGCGATCTCGGAAAAAGGCATCTATCCGGCTGTTGACCCGCTTGGTTCAACTTCGCGTCTTCTGGACCCGCTGGTTATCGGTGACGAGCACTACAAAGTTGCGACCGACGTTCAGCAGGTGCTTCAGCGCTATAAGTCGTTGCAGGACATCATCGCCATTCTCGGCATGGACGAGCTTAGCGAAGACGACAAACTGGCCGTGGCCCGCGCCCGTAAGATCGAGCGTTTCCTCAGCCAGCCGTTTGACGTGGCGAAAGTCTTCACAGGCTCTGACGGTGTTCAGGTGCCGCTGGAAGACACGATTTCTTCGTTCAAAGCGGTTGTTGCTGGCGAATACGACCACCTTCCCGAAGCAGCCTTCTACATGGTTGGCGGCATCGACGAAGTGATCGCAAAAGCCGAACGTCTGGCTGCCGAAGCAGCTTAATAACGATGGCGTTCGCGCCCCGGGCTTGATCCGGGGCCTCTCGCCGACGACGAAAAGAGGTCCCGGGTCCGGCCCGGGACGGGTGATCAAACAAGGGGCCGATTATGGCTGACACGATGCAATTCGATCTGGTTTCCCCCGAGCGCCGTCTGGTCTCGGGTCAGGCCACGGCTGTTCAGATCCCGGGCGCTGATGGCGACATGACGGCAATGCCCGATCATGCGCCACTGGTCACTACCCTGCGCCCCGGTATCCTGACGGTTAAAATGGATGGCGGCAGCCAGGAATTCGCCGTTACCGGTGGTTTCGCCCAGATCTCGGGCGAGGGCACTACAGTATTGGCCGAGGAAGCCCTGCCTAAAGCAGAAGTCACAGCGGAGTTCCTGGACGAACGCGTCGCCAAAGCCACAGCTGCTCGTGATGCGGCTGAGGGTTCGGCGGTCGATATGGCATCCAAGCTGGTTGCTGATCTGGAAGCGCTCCGCGCTGCCGTCTGATCTCTAAAAGGCGGGTCTCGGACCGTCACTGCCAAATAATAAGGCTCCCGGTAGGGAGCCTTCTTTGATTTTGACGGCCGCGGAAATTCTTACGCGATTTCAGTTTTGACAGGTAAGATCATTTCACATGTCGGACCAGTTTTTGGGGGAATAATCTGCTTTTCTTCGCAATCTCTCGACCAGATGGAAATCAACCCCGATAAGAACCTGATCATGTCTTTGCCCAACGTTGTACTGAACTTGATGTTCGACCTGCCCTTCAACTTGTGGTGACAGCGTCGCTGTGGTTCTACAAACAGAACTGGGGCACCGACGCAATAATACAGTCTCAGAAATTCAGACTGGCCGCGCGAGATTTTCGGCCAAGTCCGGCTTGAGATTGGAGGCGATAATTTGACCGAATTTGTCTCGGCCACGTTGACCGGTATTACTTTGGGACTTGCCGCTGGTTTGGCGCCAGGCCCCTTAATGACCTTAGCGATCACCCAAACTATGCGTCATGGCCTTAAGGAGGGATTGTTGGTTGCAGCGGCTCCGCTTGTAACTGATGTACCCATTGTATTAGCGCTATTTTTTGTACTTCGGGAGCTTTCCGGCCAATTGCTTGGAGCACTCTCGATGGTTGGAGCGCTTTACGCTCTCTTCTTGGCTTACGAAACGGCCAAAGCGAACTCTGTCGGGGAAATCGATTCAGAAACTGCACCGGCGTCCTTGAAAAAGGGAGTGCTTGTCAATTTCCTTAGTCCGCACCCTTACCTGTTCTGGATTACAGTAGGCATACCTTACGTGCTGTCAGCGAACGAAAAGTCGGCCTTGGCCCCTTGGGGTTTCATAGCCGGTTTTTATCTTCTTCTCGTTGGTTCCAAAGCAGGTGTCGCGGTCTTGACCGGACGGTACCGAAGCCTGTTAACTGGTCAGGCTTACCCGTATGTTATGCGTGGCCTCGCGATTGCGTTGGTCGTTTTTGCATTCCTTCTTTTCCGTGAAGGCTTGCATCTGGTATCCGTCAGCGAACATTGATCGGCCTGGGTCCAAAGCGGTCAGGCGGAGTCGCCGCTTTTTGCGTTAGTTCAAGGCTTCGATGATTTTGTCAGCCAGCAGGTCAGGCTGATCGACGCTGACCCAATGGGTGGCATTGTCCAGAACGATCCGAGCCATTTGGCTTTTTTCCAGCCAGCGGAGTGTGCTATCTGGGCAGTTTTGCGTACTGTAAATGTAAGTCACTTTGGCTGCATTTTCCAAGATTTCGCCGGGCACGTGTTCTGAAGAAAACCGGCGTGCGTCCGTGCCAAGTTGCCACAACGCTAATGCGTCGGCTTTTGAGACTTCTTCGCGATAACGTCGAATGATGGGTTCGGTTCGACCCATTTCGTCCAGCCGCCCTAGAAATCCTGTGCGAAAGGAAAGCGGGTTGTCATGATCTGCGGCCGTCCCCGAAAAATAGGCATCCTCGGCCGTAATATTCCCTTCCAGGGAAATAATGGTGTTTAGCGGACTGTCCGGGTTTTGGGCAGCAAGTGTTGCAATGATCGAAGCCACGGAATGAGCAACGATGATTTCCGAACCGGTTTCCTTCGCCTTATCGACCACAACCTGCGCCAAATTCCTCAAGGTTGCTTCCGTGTCTAATGGTGGTGCGCCAAATCCCGGCAGATCCAAGGGTACCAAACGATAGTCATCAGCCAGATGGGTTCTGGCCAGGCCGTCAAACATGCTCGCGTTGTCGCCAAAGCCAGCGATAAGAATGATAGACGGCCGCGTGTCGTTGCGATGACCAGAGGACAAATTCGATGCGGCTTTAACCATGGTGTTTCCCTCGTTAAATCTTAGGCGGAGCCTAGAACAATTGATGTATTCCGTCACTTTGGCGTCAAAGCCGATTTTGTATGGCGCGCAGGCTCAAATCGCACACACCACATCTTGTGGCAGGTTTGCTGCGCATTCTTTTCGCACCGACACGATACCGACGTGATACAGACACTCGACTTCGCTCATTCACTCAATAAAACAGGGCGCGAGGGTAAAACGCCCCTCTTTGCACGTCGGTGGCATCGAACCTTGTGGTAAGACCTTGTTAACGGGATGTGATCAAAGCGCAACGCCAGCAAGCGCCGGTCGTTCAAACGCCCTCATTTCGTCAGATTTAGCTTTCATACCCGGGCCCCAGACTGTGCAAGAAAACCTGCGGAATTAGGGGATATTGACGATATGTTGAATTTGGGATCGCTGCTGAAAGGACGCCGCGCGACCGGCGATGCTACTTTCAAAAGCCGCAAAAAAGACAAGGCCATCATCCATCAATCGGTGCCTGAAGAAGTTCTGCGCACAGGTGACGAACCCGCCGGACCAGCAGATATGTCGTGGATGGACAGCATGCCGGTGCGTGATGATCCAACCCCATCGCCATCTCCCGCTGACACAACTATTGCCAAGGAAAACCAGCCAGTTACGGCTGCCAAGCCTGTGACGCGCCCTTCTGGTTCTGCGAAACCTACAGCCCCAAAACCAGTGGTTTCAGAGCCTTTGAATACCGATCTGAAGGCCCCATTTGTCCTGAAATCCGCCAATCCCCCCGCGACCGAACGACCGCAGTTTCCATGCGGCTGGCTTGTGGTTGTTGAAGGTCCAGGCGTCGGCAACTGGTTTGTGCTGGAACGCGGTGTCAGCCATATCGGTAGCGGTGACGGCCAGACAGTTCAGCTTGGATTTGGCGACAGCTCAGTCGCGCCCGAGTGCCATGCCCAACTGGAATTTGACGAAGCCCGTCACGCGTTCAGTCTGGATGGCGAAGCCTCGGCGGGCATTCGACTGAACGGCATTGTCACAACATCCAAATCGGTATTGCGCGATGGCGACGTGATCACACTTGGTGGTACCAGCCTGCGACTAGCCGCGCTGTGCACATCGAATTTCAATTGGAGTTCAAGCGATTAGGTGGGCCAGCACCGGAATTATCCTGGCGGCGTGACACTGAGAAGCGTTGATACCAGCGCCGCCTGACTTCTTGCGCCAGTCTTGTCGAACACACGCGTCAAATGGGTTTTCGCAGTGCTGCGGCTGACATTCAGTTTGCTGGCAATCTGACCCAAATCCAAACCCTGCAACACCAATCCCGCAAGTTGCGTTTGCGCGGGCGAGAGCCCGAACATCTCTGAAGCCTGATCGATACGCAGTGCTTCATTGCGCTGGTCGCGGAACGTTACCAAAATCCCGCCGTCCTGGATCGAGACCCAGACGATATGCTGTCCATCCGCGCTATCGCCTTTCAGCACCACAGGGTCAGCCAATCGACCACGAGGATTGGCAAGAGAAGGGCGCCGATCCATGACAGTTAGGTCGGTCACATCGGCAATGGTTTGGCGCATGAGCTTCTCGTCGGATGGATAACGACCGCGCAGATATGCTCCGCTTTTGGTCAGTGCCGGATGGGTGGGCAGTTCATTGCGCGCAGCGTCGTTCATCCATTCGATTCGCGCCTTTTCGTCAATCCGAATGACGGGAAAATCCATATATGCCAAGCTGGTATCGCCGTGGCCCGCCATGACAATTTTCCAAAGGTTGCTGTGCTTTTCAAGGATGCGGACCTGATGGCTAAGGCCAATAGTGACCAGGGTATCCGTTGTGGGTTCGCCATATTGATCGAACGAGACCCAAGCCATTTCCGCGGTTATGTGCACTGATATATTTGCGCGGCACATCGCCTTTGCAGCCTCGGGGTTTGGCGTTGGGTAACGCTTCATAAACTCGACTGTGCTGGCACTCATCCGTTCCCAACCTTCAGAGTACTCCATTAGGCCGCCCATAAGTGCGCCCAACCGCCGAACCTTTGCATCATGTAACCAGCATTCTGCCCAGGTCGCGTAGTCGCGGCAAAAGAACGCCGTGGTTTCGCGTTCGATCAAGTCCAGAACTTCTTGCTCTTCGCAATTTAAATGGGAGGCGGACTTTGTTTGCGGTGGTTTCGACATATCCACCAACGTTAACTTATCCTTACGCTTCTGCGAAGGAGTAAGGGCCATGCAAGCGTTCTGGTGGTCAATGACAGCGATTTAACGATTGATTTGAACTGTCTAAGTCCGGGCACCGGTGTCGCCATTTCTGCATAGAAATCGTCTTCGGAAGTTGATCTTTGAGGTCTGTTAAGGTGCTGGCTTGCCAGAATTTGAGAATAATCCATTGGGTGTTCTCCTGCTAATTTATTGACGCCATCTGGGTCGTGTCAGTTGTTGAAGCTGCAACAAACTTAGCGGCTCTAGCGAGCGAGGTTTGTCGGACAGATGGGCGACAAGATCGAATTTCTTGGGGGATTTAATGCGCCGATGTCTTTGAGCATGGTGCTGCGCGGCAGTGCTTGCTAATCTTTTGGTATTACTTCTTCAGCGGAGCTTTCCCATGTCATTTACCATCGCCACCTGGAACATTAACTCGGTTCGGTTGCGTGAAGAATTGGTTCTGAAACTGCTTCGTGACGAAGGCCCGGATGTCCTGTGTCTGCAGGAATGCAAGTCACCAATAGAGAAAATTCCGACCGAGGGGTTTGCGGCAATGGGATACCCCCACATGGTTGCCCGTGGCCAAAAGGGGTACAACGGTGTTGCGATCCTGTCTAAACTGCCGATAGAAGATGCCGGAGGCGAGGATTACGTGGCGCTGAACCATGCCCGCCACGTCGCCGCGCGACTGGAAAACGGCATTACGATCAATAACTTTTACGTTCCGGCCGGTGGAGATATCCCAGATCGGGAGAAGAACGTGAAGTTCGGTCAGAAATTGGATTACTTGACGGAAATGCGGGATGCCTTTCATGCGAATGCACCAAAGAAGTCCATTTTGGTCGGGGATCTGAACATTGCCCCGCGCGAAGACGATGTTTGGGATCACAAGAAACTGCTGAAGATCGTTAGCCACACCCCGGTCGAAGTCGAAGCCCTGGCCGAGACGCAAAATGCAGGAAACTGGGTGGATGTCACCCGCAAGGACATCCCCGACGGGCAACTTTACAGCTGGTGGTCATACCGGTCGCCAGACTGGGATAATGCCGATAAGGGGCGGCGTCTGGATCACATCTGGGCAACCCCTGATATCGTCAACGCATCGCACCAAAGCCGGGTGTTGCGCGCTGTCCGCGGTTGGGAAAAACCCAGCGATCACGCTCCGGTTTTCGCCACATTCGATTTATAGGAGACGGCGGACGAAGGAGACGACATGGGACAATTGACGCGCCGCGCTGCCCTGTTGACCGGTGGCATATTGCTGGGTGGGTTTGCTGGTTACAAACTCTCGCCCAAAATCCCTTCGATGGGTGGAACAGCCTCGCTGCAGCCCACTGGCGCAGAAGGCACATTGAATGACGCCAGTCTGCTGAACGAAACACCAATTTTTCGGCACATTACTGTTCGTGAGAACCCCGGTGCGAACGTTGTGCGACGCATTCGAAACCTGATCAACGAAGCGAAAGACGCCGGTCGGCCTTTCAACGTTGGCGCGGCACGTCATTCGATGGGGGAGCATGCCATTCCTGGCGGCGGCGATGCGATCACATTCGAAAATGGCTTTTTCGAACTTGACCGACAAACCCAAACTTATCGCGCCCATGCCGGAGCAAGGTGGAGCCAAATCATCGCGGGTTTAGACCCGATGGGTTTCGGACCCAAGGTCATGCAATCCAACAATGATTTCGGCGTGGCAGCGACATTTTGTGTGAATGCGCATGGGTGGCCGGCACCGCACGGGCCCATGGGCTCGACGGTGAAATCCATTGTCATGGTGCGCCCAGATGGCGAAGTGGTTCGCTGCTCGCGCACCGAGAATGCACCTCTGTTTTTCCTGACTATGGGCGGATACGGACTAACGGGAGCCATCGTCGAAGTCCAAGTCGAGGCGGCGCCGAACGTTAACCTTGAACCCGCTTTTCAGACGGTTCCAGCGGCGGATTTTGCCAAGTTCTTTGTTGGAACGATCGAAGGCGGCAACGTGAACATGGCCTACGGTCGGTTGAATGTGGACCGCGAAACGTTCTTCGAAGATGCTTTGATGATCACCTATCGCGAAGCAGCGGACCAATCCGAAATACCCCCGGCGGCGGGGTCTGGAGCGCTAAGCCAGATCTCGCGATATGTGTTCCGCGCACAGCTGCACAATGAGATTGCCAAAGATTTGCGGTGGGGTTTCGAAACAGGATTGGGGCCAATGATCGGTGGTGGCCCCGTCACACGAAACTCTCTGATAAATGAGCCGGTGGTGACGCTGGATGACCACGATCCGACCCGAACTGACATTTTGCACGAATATTTTGTTCCGCCCGGACGATTTGCCGACTTTGTGACGGCCTGCCAAGACATCATTCCCAAAAGCTATCAGGAATTATTGAACATCACCCTGCGCTATGTTGGGGCTGACGAAGAAAGCGTCTTATCCTATGCGCCGGTGCCTAGAATTGCCGCTGTGATGTTGTTCAGTCAGGAAATGACCCAACGCGCCGAGGCCGATCACAAGCGCATGACACAAGCCCTAATCGAGCGCGTGCTTGATTTGGGAGGCACTTACTATCTACCATACCGACCACATGCTACGCAGGAACAGTTTCTGCGCGCCTATCCGAAAGCGGTCGAATTTGCTGCCGAAAAACGGTTCTATGACCCTGAATTGACGTTTAGAAATGGATTTTGGGACACCTATCTGAAAGACCTGTAATGTCCGTGCATCGTAAGATTTCTTTTGGGTACTTTGTTGTTTTGCTGGGCGCGGCGGCGCTGAACTACATTCCCGGTGTTACAGACGCCGACGGTGTGGCCTTCGGAATATTCGCGCTGGATATATTTGACGATGCCCTTCATGCTGCTTCGGCAGCCTGGGCGCTGGTTGCTGCATTGGTGTCGACCCGAGCGGCCAAAATGTTTCTGCTGATATTTGGGGCGTTGTATCTGGGCGACGGGGTGCTGGGGTTGATAACTGGCTCAGGGTATCTTGATTTTGGCATTTTCAACTACGGCATTCAGGATTTGCCGTTCGGATTTAAGATTTTGGCGAACCTTCCGCATATCGGGTTGGGTGGGGTTGCCCTGTTCAGCGGAGTTTTTTTAGGACGTGAGTAATGTATTGGACATGGTGGATTGTTAAACGGGCGGTCTTTGCCCTTTTGGTGTTTGTTGGCGTATTGTTGGTTCCGGTCGGGTATACCGAACTGTCTTGTCAGGGGTCGTTAACGGAAGAAACTTATGATCCGTTGATTGTAGATCCTGCCTGGCAGAGAGCTGAAAGCCGCACGTTACTGACATACCCCGAGTGGCACATTGTGCACGCTTACGATGATTATGCGCGTGTGATCCGTGATGGCGACCCGCATGAGTTTGCGTATCTGCCCGCAGTTGTCGGGTTTTGGTCGGCGCTTTGCCCTCTATCTGTGCAGGCTGCTGAGATGGGTGGCATTTCCGGGGATACTAAGGCAACGATCTATACAATCGGCGTCAGCTTCACGGCCGAGATGCTTTTGAAAGGTCTTTACGAAGAGACCGTTGGGCGTCTGGTCGCATGGGGTCGCGGGCCGGTCAAAACACCGTTGGACGGTCTGAGTGCATCGCAAGCTGCTGATTACGCAAAGTTTTTGCAGCAAACGCCGTGGTACAAGTATGATTTCGTATCTGACGCGCGCGAATTGTCTGCAACTGCAACACCATTGTTTCGCGACCGCGAACGTTGGTTGGCACTGAGTGTCGAATACAGGGGAAAAGCTCTTTACGGTGGCGTGATCGAAAAAGCCGTGGCCAACGTAGGCGCGGATGCACTTCGGATGCGGTCAGTTGTAACTGGAATTGATGCCGAAGCTCTTGCAAAAGTAACGGGAGTTCAAGTCATAGATGTAACCCCCAATGGCATCTTGATCGAAACAGACCGCTACCGGGCTTTTACCAATCTGTTGCGAAGGTTGGCCCGTCTGGGAGTGCAGTTCGAGGAAATTTCCGGGAACGACGAGATTCTATTCACGGCGATTTCGGACGGGGACACCGAAGAAGGTGCCATTCACAGTTTCACGCGACAGGGGTATTGGGATTATCGGCATCTGATCCTTGTTCCGGTCACTGAGTTGACTGAGCGTATTCGAAATCTGGATGGGCTTCGACTGGAACACGTCCATGACTACTAGGCGCGCTCTGGCCGCAGTGTCGGTCGTGTTGGTTGCCTGGATTGCTATCATGGCAGGAGTTATGCGGTATTCGGATGTGGCTCCTGCAGCTGTAGCCTTGTTCCCGACTGCATCGATGCTGGAAAGCCTGAAGGAAGGCACAGGCATATTGGGTTTGAACCGTTTGGCGCTGACGGTTGCCAATCGGCCGGGCATGGCGTCCGAGCTTTATGCCGGTGGCGCTTGGCTTGTGCTGCCAGCTGGACTGACTGGATGCTTGCCGTTGTCGAAGGCTCAGCGCAGCCAGCTTTGATACGTTGGATCGCTGTCTTTCCTGTCTTCATAAAGCCATACCATCCGATCCACGAACCAGACTTTCGGCAGAACCGTCAGGATTGCGCCAATAAGCGTCCATTCAAAATCCAAGGTCCAAAGACCCCAGATTAACGGCGGAATGCCAATGGCCGAGGCAAACCCCAAAACATAGGCCCATCGCAAGTGATGTTGCGGTATTGGAATGGTTTTTCGATTTAGAAATATCCGTTCCCCGAATGTGCCCTTTGAGGCCCAGTTATCGGTTGAAGCGGGCACCGGGAAGGCCCGGGGATTCCACCAAATCCAAAGGCAAGCCAGCGCAATAGGGACCAGAGAATACCATCCGAACCAATCACGGCTCCAGATTGCCAGGATCAAGAGAGGTAGACAGGTGAATCGGGTCCAAACGCTCCAAGGGTTGGCATGACGTGCCCAAGTGGCGTCTTTCATCCCCATTGAGCGCTCAGTTGCGTCGAAAGCATCCATTTTGGCTTATTCTCCCTGGTGACCTCTTGGTCTTTTGAAATGTGATCGCATATAAGGCCCGACAACAAATATTTGGGGATGACAATGCTTGAACTCAATCCGACTGCCCCGGCTGCACCTGCGGGTGACCTGATCAAAGACAGCACCGAGGCCACCTTTATGGCCGATGTGGTTGAAGCCAGCCAGTCGGTTCCAATCGTTGTAGATTTCTGGGCGCCATGGTGCGGGCCCTGCCGCCAGTTGACGCCTGCTTTGGAAAAGGCGGTCACCGAAGCTGGTGGAAGTGTGAAACTGGTTAAGATCAATGTCGACGAAAGCCAGGCGATTGCCGCGCAGTTGCGCGTCCAGTCGATCCCGACGGTTTACGGATTTTGGCAAGGCCAACCTATCGATGGGTTTCAGGGCGCTGTGCCAGAGTCCGAATTGAAAGCTTTTATTGGGCGGCTGGTTGAGGCGGCGGGAGGTGAAGCAGACGGGGGCGGACTGGAAGAGGCTCTTGAAAGTGCCGAAGCCATGCTGACCGAAGGTGCAGCGAGCGATGCGGCGCAAGTGTTCGCGGCCATCCTGAGCGAAGATGCTAACAATGCCGTTGCCTATGCAGGTCTGGCGCGGGCGCACCTGGCACTGGATCAGGTGGATGAGGCGGAGGGTGTGTTACAAACCGCGCCCGAAGAGATTGCAGATGCACCAGAGATTGAAGCGGCGCGGGCGCAGATTGCTTTGGCACGTCAGGCGGCAGATGCTGGCCCGGTGGGCGAGTTGAGGGCGGCTGTCGATGCAAACCCAGATGACCTGCAGGCCCGTTTCGACTTGGCGCAGGCAATTCACGCTGCCGGTGATGCGGAATTGGCGGTAGATGAATTGCTTGAGTTGTTCCGACGCGATCGCGAGTGGAATGATGGTGCCGCCAAAGCGCAGCTGTTCACGATATTCGAGGCATTGAAGCCAAACGACCCGATTGTTTTGAACGGTCGCCGCAAATTGTCATCAATGATTTTCGCATAAGGCGGGGAGGCTTGTCTGATGTCGTTTAAGATGTCGATGTCTGATCTGCCTGATACCATTCCGGTTTTCCCCTTGCCGGGCGCTTTGTTGCTACCCCGTGCGCGATTGCCATTGCAGATTTTCGAGCCCAGGTATCTGGCGATGTTGGACGACGCTTTGAAAACGTCGCACCGGCTGATCGGGATGATTCAGCCGCGAGATAACGACGGTGCCGTTTTGCATGGCGTCGGTTGTGTCGGGCGGGTGCAATCATTCTCCGAAACCGATGATGGCCGGTATATGATTACTTTGATGGGGATTCCACGGTTTTCAGTGAATGAGGAAATCGAAGGATTTCAGCCCTATCGACGTTGCGATGTTCGTTGGACCAATTTTGAGCGCGATTTAGGAGGCGCAGAGCGGGATGCCGGGTTTGACCGGACACGGTTCTTTTCCCTGCTCGGGCGGTATTTTGAAGCCGAAGACTTGCAGACCGATTGGGAGTCTCTGAAAGAAGCGGATGACGAGTTGTTGTTGAATTCATTGTCGATGGTGTGCCCGTTCGATCCGGAAGATAAACAAGCTCTGTTGGAAGCAACCACTTTGTCCGAGCGTCGGGAGGTCCTGGTGACGTTGATCGAGTTCGAGCTTCGCAGCGGTGGTTCTGAGGAGACGTTGCAGTGACAGTGCCGAAGTTCGATCCGCGCATGTTGGAAGCCCTGGTTTGTCCGGAAACGGGAGCGAGATTGACGTATGAGGCCGAGGCCGATGAGTTGATCTCGAAAGCAGCGCATTTAGCCTATCCGATCCGCAATGGAATCCCGATCATGTTGGTGGATGAGGCCCGGAAACTGGACTGAAAATCGTCTCCTTCGGAGCCGATCCGGGGGGCTTTGCCCCCCTCGCTTCGCTCGTCCCCCAGAGTATTTTTTGCCAGAAAGAAGGGCTAGAGTGCGCGACCCCGGGCCAATCGCGGTAAATCTCCGGTGAGGCCGGCGGCTTCGCGAATGAGGCGGCGGCGCAAACCAGGCAAGGCATTGACGGCTCCGAGGCCCAGATCACGAGCAAGGCGAAGGATGCCGTTGTCGTTTGAAAATAAACGGTTAAACCCGTCTGTTGCCAAGGCGAGTGTAGCTGTGTCAAAGCGACGCCATTGGCTATATCTACTAAGCACCTGAGAACTGCCAATATCCTCGCCGCGTCGCCGCGCGTCGGTCAGCACTTCGGCAAGAGCCGCGACGTCTTTCAAGCCCGCATTCAGGCCCTGTCCGGCAATGGGGTGAACGCTGTGCGCAGCATCACCGACCAAAGCAACGCGATCTGCAACAAATGATTGTGCCAATGACAACGACAGCGGATAGGCAAATCGCTTTCCTGCCAAATCAATGTTGCCCAGAAAGTCGCCAAAGCGGGGGCGCAGCACCTGCAAGTATTCGTCATCGTTCATGCTTTGAATTGCAGTGGCTTGAGCAGAGGACTCGGTCCAGACGATGGACGAGCGATTTTCCCTTAAAGGCAGAATTGCCAGCGGCCCTGGCGGCATAAAGAACTGATGAGCCTTGCCGCCGTGAGGTTCTTCATGGGCTATTGCGCACACAAGGGCTGTCTGATCGTAACTCCAGCCGCTTCGGGCAATCTTGGCGCGGCTTGCGACGCCGCTGTTCTTTCCGTCACACCCAATGAGCAGCTGTGCGCGCAGGCGCTGGCCGTTTGAAAGGTCGACTGAAACTCCTGCGAGATCGGGTTGTTGATCAATGACCTGACACCCGTTGATCTGTTGGATACTGGCCAATTCGACCGTATTGAGAAGCGCCGGACGCAAGTGGCGATCTTCGACCATATACCCCATAGGCCCTTCTTCGATCTCGTTGTGATCAAAGGCTAAATGCAGCGGCGACGGGCCTTCGCCGGCGCGGCCGTCGGTGACGAGGATGTCCAGGATCGGTTGGCTCTGATCGCGGATCGTGGGCCAGATACCCAGCGCCTTCAAAACTCTCTGGGAACTTATGGATAGGGCATATCCACGCCCGTCGAACTCTTCCTGTGAACGGGTGGAAGTTGGAAGAGCATCGATGATAGTCACTTTGAACCCGGCAGAGCCAAGGGCGACGGCCAGGGTAGTGCCGTTTAACCCGCCACCCGTGACAATGATATCTGCATCACAGTTCATACGCTGAATTAGGGTGATCCGGGCAGGATTGTCCATGCGCCCTGGTGCCGCTAGGTTTTCAGGGCAATCAGAATTGGAGTGGGCTTTGGATTGGTGGCTTTGGGCGAGTGTTGGGGACCTGGGATGCGGGATTGCGGAAGGTGAGATTGATCCGGTGGCTCTGTGCGAAGTTTATCTTCGGGCGATAGATGAACATGAGCACCGTGATCGGATTTATGCGCGTGTGACGGCTGATCGCGCGCGCGCCGAATCAAAGGCGGCATCTGAAAGAGCACAGTCAGGCCAAAGGCTTTCCATAGTGGACGGTGTGCCGATCTCATGGAAAGACCTTTATGACACGGAGGGTGTCGCAACTGAGGCAGGGTCGGCCCTGTTGAAAGGTCGTGTGCCAAATCGTGATGCGGTCGTGTTGCAAGCGGCGAGCCAGGCGGGTCTAGTTTGCTTGGGCAAGACTCATATGACGGAATTGGCGTTTTCGGGTCTTGGTTATAATCCGATGACAGCCTCTCCGCCCTGTGTGAACGACTTTGAGGCCGTTTCTGGCGGTTCCTCATCCGGAGCTGCAACTTCGGTTGCTTTTGGATTGGCCGCGGCGGGCATTGGCTCGGACACCGGAGGATCGGTTCGGGCACCTTCTGCATGGAACGATCTTGTGGGGCTCAAAACCGTTGCGGGACGGTTATCTTTGGATGGTGTGGTCCCGCTTGCTGCCCGATTTGATACTGTTGGACCGCTTTGCAGGAACGTAGAGGACGCTGCCTTGTTGCTGGCGGCACTGGATCAAAGCAAGCTCGCGTCTTTGGATGGAGTTTCGCTGGAAGGTGTTAGGCTTGGTATCCTGATGACCTCGGCGTTTGAGAATATCGAGGATAAGCCTGAATCGGCATTCTACGGCGCGGTCGAACGGCTTCGTGCGGCGGGGGCTGTTGTGGAAGCCATTGAAATTCCATGTGTTGAGCACGCGCTGGCTTCGGCACCGAAATTGTTTGCGCCAGAGGCCTATGGGACCTGGAAACATAGGATTGAAGCTGAGCCGCAGGCCATGTTTGCCCCGGTTCGGGAACGGTTTCAGGCGGGCGAAGCTGTGTCTGGTCCCGATTTTGTTGCGGCATGGCAAGCGCTGGACCGGCTTCGTTTGGAATATGCCGAGGCGACGGCTGGTTTCGATGCGATCATCTTGCCAACGATCCCGATTTTGCCGCCGAAAATCGCTGATGTGGCGGCCGATGCGGGGCATTTTGCAACCAGAAACCTGCTTGCGCTGCAGAACACCCGAATTGGCAATCTGATGGGCTTAGCAGGACTGACGTTGCCAACCGGCGTTCCCTCGTGTGGAATCCTGTTCCAAGGACCAAAAGAAGAGCCGCTTTTGCGGATCGGGGCGGCTGCCGAGGCGGCATTGGCGGAATAGTCACATTTTTCGCGCGTGAATGGGAAAATTCGTCGCTTCGCTGTGGACCGGCGAGGCGAGTGTAGGCTACCTTATGGGAAACGGGGCGACATGACCCCGACATTGAGGCAGTTATGGTATTTCCCGAGCGGTTTTCGAACCTACCGGAATATGCGTTTCCGCGTTTGCGCGCGCTTCTGGACGTTCACGCGCCCGGTGGTAAAGTATTGCATATGACTATTGGCGAACCGCGGCACGCCTATCCCAGTTTTCTGAAAGACGTGATCGCCGCCAATACCGATGGATTCGGTAAGTATCCACCGAACGAAGGCACACCCGAGCTGCTTGGAGCTATTGCCGACTGGATTAAAGGACGGTTCGGCGCCGTGCTGCCCACGTCGCAGATCATGGCTTTGAATGGAACGCGCGAAGGGCTCTACAACGCTGTTATGGCGCTGTGTCCGGAAACAAAGAACGGCCGTAGGCCGGTAGTTCTAACGCCCAATCCGTTTTATCAGGTTTACGCTGTTGGCGCATTATCGGTTGGGGCCGAGCCGGTTTATGTCCCTTGCACGCGCGAAACAGGTTATTTGCCAGACTATCGGTCGTTGGATTCCGATCTGCTGGATCGCGTGGCAATTGCATTTTTGTGCTCGCCATCAAATCCGCAAGGCGCAGTAGCCGACGCGGACTATTGGCGTGATCTGCTGGAATTGGCCGAGAAGCACGATTTCAAAATTTTCGCAGATGAATGTTATTCGGAAGTTTGGCGCAATGCTCCGCCGGTGGACGGCTTGCAGATGGCAGCCGAAGTCGGCGCTGATCCTGAGCGGGTGACTGTCTTTCATTCGCTTTCGAAACGCTCGAATTTGCCGGGATTGAGGTCCGGATTTGTGGCCGGTGGCCCGGAAAGCGTCAAACGGATCAGAATTTTGCGGTCTTATTCAGGGGCACCTTTGCCGTTGCCATTGCAGCGTGCCGCCGAGGCGACCTGGCGTGATGAGGTCCATGTGGTCGCTAGTCGCGCGCGATATCAGGCGAAATATAAAATAGCGGATCGGGTTTTCGACGGCGTCGACGGATATGCGGGCCCCGCGGCTGGGTTTTTTCTGTGGTTGCCCGTCAATGACGGTGAAGAAGCTGCAATCAGGGTTTGGCAAGAGACAGGCGTAAGGGTTTTGCCCGGTGCTTATCTTGCAAGGGATGTGAACGGGGAAAACCCCGGCAAACGCTACATTCGCGTGGCGATGGTGGTTGAAGAAGACGAACTGGAACGCGGGCTAATTGCTCTGCGTGACAGTCTTTACAGGTAAGGAAGAGGTAGGCATGGCGTATCAGGCAAGGCATCGGGATCCGCTTTTCGACAGCGACACGCAGGCGATAATCGAGCGGCGTGGCAAAGAGCTTTTGGGTCTGACGTTGTTGGGACTTGCAGTGTTGTTTGCGCTGATACTTGGGTCTTACTCGCCAGACGACCCAAATTGGCTGAACGCAACTGATGTTCCCGCCCAAAACGTTTTGGGGCCGCTGGGAGCGGCGATTGCGTCGCCACTTTATGTAATTGCTGGATACGGCAGTTGGGCAATCTCGGTGATCTTTGGGGTATGGGGCATTCGTCTCCTTTTGCATTATGGTGAAGAGCGCGCCATGGCACGGCTGATATTTGCGCCCATTGGTGTGGCATTGGTGGCGGTTTATGCCTCTACGCATCTTCCCGGCGCAACTTGGGCGCATTCATTTGGGCTTGGTGGCTTGTTCGGGGATACAATCCTTGGTGCTGTGTTGGGTATCTTGCCAATGGCGCCTGGCGCAGGATTGAAGTTCTTGGCCGTTGGTTTGTTCGTTGGAACACTGGCCATCGGTGGCTTTGTACTTGGGTTTACCCGCGCTGAGCTTTGGATAGGCGTGCGTTACCTGGTTAGTGGTCTTATCCTGATTTACGCGACTTTGATGACGGCATTGGGCCGTGGTGCTGTTGGCAGTTGGCAGTTAGCGGTGGATGCACGGGCGCGCTCGAAGGAGCGACAATCGGAGCCCGAGATGTTGCCGGAAGTAGAGGCGTCTGAGGTGAACTCGGCAGTACTCCGGGCGACTCGGGCCTATCGTGAAAGCGGTCAGCCAGTGCGGAAACCGGGATTGCTGTCTCGATTGCCATCGTTGCGCCGCAAGCAGCCGGTTGAAGCAGAATTCGTCATTGAAGAAGATGTTCCACTGGATCGTGTAAGCGCGAAGATTGCCAATGCAGTACGTGGTCGAGTCCGCCGACCGGACATGCTGGACCGTGCTGAACCGCCGGTTCAAAGCGATGCGATGCCACGGGCGGCGATGCTGGACGAGAACGGAGACATCGCCGACTACGATGATCTGGCGTCCCGTGATATGCCCGAGCCTGAGCTTGTTGCTACGCCACATGAGCCTGGTGGAGGATTTGCGTCGTCGCGTATTGAGAGCCGTGATCCTGCGTCAGTAGTCCAGCATACGGCTCGAAAATCCTCGACATCGAAACGCGCCAAGGCCGAAGCACAACCACAACTGAATTTCGGCGGCGAAGCGGAAGCATTCGAGATCCCACCTCTTAGCTTGTTGGCCGATCCTGGCGTTATCGAACGCCATCACCTGTCTGACGAGGCGTTGGAAGAAAACGCCCGCATGTTAGAAAGTGTTTTGGACGACTACGGCGTCAAGGGTGAGATTGTCAGCGTTCGACCGGGGCCCGTAGTGACGATGTACGAATTGGAGCCGGCGCCGGGTTTGAAGGCCAGCCGAGTCATCGGTCTGTCGGACGACATCGCGCGTTCGATGTCTGCGTTGTCAGCCCGCGTTTCCACCGTGCCGGGACGGTCTGTCATTGGCATCGAATTGCCAAACGAGAACCGCGAAAAAGTTGTTCTGCGCGAGATCTTGTCAGGGCGTGACTATGGCGACGGCAACCACCGTTTGCCGCTGGCATTGGGCAAAAACATTGGCGGTGACCCTGTGGTGGCGAACCTCGCTAAGATGCCGCATCTGCTCATCGCCGGGACCACGGGTTCAGGTAAGTCGGTTGCCATCAACACAATGATCCTCAGCCTGCTTTACAAACTGACGCCGGACGAGTGCCGGTTGATCATGATTGACCCCAAGATGCTGGAGTTGAGTGTTTACGACGGTATTCCGCATCTTTTGTCACCGGTTGTAACCGACCCGAAAAAGGTTGTTGTCGCTTTAAAGTGGGTCGTTGGCGAAATGGAAGAACGCTATCGCAAGATGTCCAAAGTGGGCGTTCGCAACATCGAAGGATTCAATAGCCGTGTCCGGGACGCCACGAGCAAAGGCGAATTATTCAGCCGTACAGTGCAAACCGGTTTTGATGACGAAACCGGCGAACCAGTTTTCGAAACCGAGGAATTTGCTCCTGAGACCTTGCCCTACATCGTTGTTATCGTCGACGAGATGGCGGACCTGATGATGGTGGCCGGTAAGGAAATCGAGGCGTGCATTCAGCGGCTGGCCCAAATGGCGCGGGCCAGTGGAATTCACTTGATCATGGCGACGCAGCGTCCTTCTGTGGATGTCATCACAGGCACGATCAAAGCCAACTTCCCAACGCGGATTTCGTTCCAAGTAACCTCGAAGGTCGATAGTCGCACCATTCTGGGAGAGATGGGGGCCGAGCAACTTCTGGGCATGGGCGACATGCTGTATATGGCAGGAGGCGCGAAAATCACTCGGGTTCACGGCCCTTTCGTCAGTGACGAAGAAGTAGAGGAAATCGTGAACCACCTGAAGTCGTTTGGTGCGCCAGAATATGTATCCGGCGTGCAGGACGGCCCTGAAGATGGTGCCGAAAGCGATATCGACATGGTTCTTGGGCTGGGTGGTAATACCACAGGCGAAGACGCGCTCTATGACCAGGCAGTTGCCATTGTGATCAAAGACCGCAAGTGTTCGACGTCTTACATCCAACGGAAATTGGCGATTGGCTATAACAAAGCTGCGAGGCTGGTTGAGCAGATGGAAGACAACGGGTTGGTCAGTTCTGCCAACCATGTGGGAAAACGGGAAATTCTCGTGCCCGAACAAGGGTAAGCAGCACGGGCAAGTTTTTGCATGTCACGCGATTGATATTGTCTATCAGTGGCGCATGGTTCCTGATGCCCCTATATCGCATCTAGGTTACTAAACAGGATACTTCGCAATGAACCGTCGTGCCTTCCTTGCTTTTGGCGTTGCCGCTCCTTTTCTGGTACGCCCAGCCTTCGCTGACCAACTATCGTTGAATGCCCTTTCAGCCTATCTGAATAGCATTCAAACGGCTGAATCTGATTTTACCCAAGTTAACGACGACGGAACACTTGCCACCGGGAAGCTTTATCTTCGGCGGCCTGGGCGGATGCGGTTTGAATACAATCCACCAGAGGAATTGCTGGTGATCGCGGGCGGCAGTCAGATCGGGATTTTTGATGGTCGCTCGAACGTCGCCACGGCCGAACGATACCCGTTGCGGCGAACGCCTCTGAACTTAATCCTGGAGCGGAACGTCAACCTTGCTGCCCGCGAGATGGTTGTGGGACACGAGTTTGACGGCACGTCGACCACCATAATTGCCCAAGATCCTGAGCATCCGGAATACGGAACCATAGCCTTGAAATTCACCGATGGTCCGGTGGAACTGCGACAGTGGATCGTCACGGACGGGCAGGGCGCAAAGACCACCGTTATTCTTGGCGAACTGGTAAAAGGCGGCACGCTGCCTGCGCGGTTGTTCGATATCAACCGCGAGGAAACACGCCGTCAGGGGTAGACGAGCAGTTTACACGCGCCCGCATGACCTAAGTTGTGAGTCATACAGAATTGCGCGCGCTGCGACGTCACTGGATACTTTCAGGAGCCATCCTTTGCTGCGATAGCTGCCGCGACGATAGCCAGTGCGACCTTCGTGATATGCCAGATATTGATTGCGGGTATCGTTGACAGGGATGCCCAGTTCTTCGCGTGTTTCAGCGAAATACCACCCCATGAAATCAGCGGCATCGCGGATGTCGTCGCGACGGGCGCTAAATCCGCCTCTTGCTTTTTGATAGTCTTTCCAAGTGCCGTCGAGGGCCTGGCTATATCCGTAGGCTGAAGATTGGCGCCCCATCGGAATAACGCCCATGGAATACTGCACAGGAGTACGAGCGTTGCCGATGAACTTCGACTCCTGGTAAATCGTCGCCATCTGTACAGCAACTGGAACACCCCAGCGTCGTTCAGTCTGTTTCATCGCTGAAAGATATTTTGGTCTCTGATCCACTATGGAACAGGCGTTATCAAGATTTCTGGGCGCGGAGTAATCGCCACCGCCGCCGCAAGCTGCGACGAACACCAACAATGCCAACGCGCGAATGGGTCTGCTCATGCCTCAATCGCTTTCTTTTTTTTCGAGAGTAACTCAAAAAGGCTTCACGGCAAACTGGGAATTCGTCGTGCGCGATCACAAATGCGCAGGGCCGTGGCAGGTTCGCAATGTTGCATGTCGCGAAAATCACCGCTGGTTCGCTGAATTGTTTCAGTCACGTGTTCAATGCCAGCTGGTTAAAATGAGGGAATGAGGTGTCTGATTTTGCCGTTTGCTTCGCCGGACTGGATTGCGCTTTCTTATTAATGAAATTGACCGGCCCAAATTGAGTTGCCGAAATTAAAGTATTAGTTAGGAAAATCAATATCTTGGTAGCAGTATATTGTCCATAAGTCGAAGTCGGCTTTGCGTTGCGAGCTGATCGACTGTCTGAGCGGTGTTCACAGTCTGTTTCCCAAATTTTAGGTCTAATTTCATCGACATGGGAGCTGATGGTCCTTAATACGAATACTCAGGGGGTTCGGTTATGTTCAAATCGCGTGCCAAATACGCTTTGGGGCAAGTCGTCCGTCATCGCAAACATCCGTTTCGCGGTGTGGTGTTTGACGTTGACGCAATGTTTTCCAATACCGACGAGTGGTACGAAGCCATTCCGGAAGACAGCCGTCCAAAAAAAGAACAGCCGTTCTACCATTTGCTCGCTGAAAACGATCAGAGCTATTACGTTGCCTATGTGTCTGAGCAGAATTTGGTCGCGGACTACTCAGGTGTTCCCGTAGACCATCCAGATTTGCCGGAGTTTTTTGGTGACTTTGACGATGGACATTATCCCTTGGACTTCCAACTTAACTGAAGCCTCTAGGCGCTAATCAAACTCAATTGTTGCAAGTTTAGTCTTACGCAATCAGGCAAATCTGAGATCGGCCTGATTGGCAAAGGTCGGTTTTGGCGTGTCTTAAACCTCGGTGCCGCGTACTGGGTGGGGGCTGTAAAACGCGACACCGAGGGAAGCCATTATTCAGCTACGTATCAGGAATGCCTATTTGACGAGGCAACATCGTGGTCGAACTAAGTCAAATGTGTGTTCCTGTGTCCAGTTCAGTGACGAGAAGTAAAGCGACAGCTTATTGTTTCCGCGTTCAGTGAATTCTCCGCCGATATGACGCTTGCGGCTGCTAAGTTTGGCCGGCGGTAAGGCTGTCCGTTTCGGAACTTTGATATGTAGTCGCTGTGCAATCTGGTATGATTCGTTGGATTGAACGGGCGTCTAGCGGTTGTTAATCGTCAACAGTTGACCTTCGTCAGCGTGTGCCAACAGCCATTCTGAATATTAAGAAATTCTCGCCATTTTCGCGGTCATACACCATGTCGCGAGCCAATTGCTTAATCAAGAACCAACCAAACCCACCTTCGGGCAGCTCTTCTGCTGGTGTCTTTTCCCTTGGGTGATCGCCCTGCGGCGTGCGCCCATTCGGCATCGGCTTGCCGTTATCGCGAATTTCTATCAACAGTCCGGCCCGCCCATGCCGCAATACTAACTTGATGTCCCCGGGCGCATCCGGTGCGTAAGCATGCTCGACAACGTTGTTCAGGGCTTCAGCGAGAACCAGTTGGACAGACCCCTCTTCTTCTTCTCCCAGGTCCAGCGGCTTCAAAGTTTCCATGGCTTTTTCGATGGCAAGGCGTACATTTTCGTACGAGGCGCGAAATGCCGTGCGCGACAGCACACCGCCCGCGGCGGTTGTCGGTGGAACCGCACGTGCATGATTCATGGCGGCGTCATGAGGCATGGGCGATATCCTGAAACGCATGTTCAATATCCTCATAGATCCGGAAAACGGAATCCATTCGGGTCATGCGAAATACCTTGTCGACAGTTTGCGTCATGCCTGCCAGATCAAGTTTCCGCCCACGTCCAAGTTGCTTCATTGAGCCGACAATTGCACCCAGACCGCTGGAATCAACAAATTCCACCCGACTGAGGTCAAGGATTATACGATTTGACGGATGCTCCGTCAGTTCACGCATTTGATCCTTGAAGCGCACGGCAACTGCCGCATCGATACGATTTTCGCCGACTTTGACGATCAGTGCCCCGCTAACTTCGGATGCAGTCATTTCCATGGTGAATCTCCTTCGCACCGATGTGAGCCAACCCTAGACGGCAGTGGTTACCATTCGGTAAGCAGTTCGCGACAAAAGGAAACAAGCTGTGACAATAACGGTGGACTACGAAGACCTGAGCGCGCGCATTCAGGCTGTGGCTGCAGACGAAGACGATATTATCGCGTTGATGGCGACCATAGCGTGCGAAGTGCATCATTCTGATTCTCGGTTCGATTGGACAGGTTTTTACAGAGTTGTCGAACCGGAGTTGATGAAAATCGGCCCTTATCAGGGCGGGCACGGTTGCTTGGAAATTCCCTTTTCAAGGGGTGTCTGTGGGGCTGCTGCGCGAACTGGCAAAACACAACTGGTGTCGGACGTAGATGAATTTGACGGCCACATCGCCTGCTCAAGCACGACACGATCCGAATTGGTGGTCCCGGTTTGGAATAAGAACGGAAATCTGCTCGGCGTGTTTGATATTGATAGCAACCAGCTCGACGCGTTTAATGATCGGGACGCCAAAGAAATCGCCGCAGTTCTTCGCGCGGTTTTTCAGCGTTGACCACGGTTCCTGATTGAGGCTTTCTAATTGCGCAGTTCATCGTTGGTAGGAAATGCGCAGTGAAAGGACAGTGTCTATGTGGTTCGGTTCAATACGAGACCAGTGGAGAAGTCCGTTCTGTTTCAGCGTGTCATTGCGAGCAGTGTCGCCGTCAATCCGGACATGTTTGGTCGTCGGCACAGACTTCGATGCAAGATATTGTCATCGAGGGTGATGTGCGTTGGTTCGAAGCTTCGTCAAAGGCGAAACGTGGATTTTGTGCAATCTGCGGGTCGTTCCTGTTTTGGAAGGCGCAAGAAGAGGATTTCATGTCATTTTCGTTGGGATCCGTTAGTGGCGCGACGGGCAGTCGCCTAGAGAAGCACATTTTTACCGGCGAAAAGGGCGATTACTACGAGATTTCAGACGGTGTTGATCAGTTTTGAGCAACATATACGCGCCACCGCAAGTTCCGCTGGATATTGTCCATTCTGATCATGAGCTATTGATTGTGGGGAAGCCACCTGGGCTGCTGTCCGTGCCTGGTAAAGGTCCGCATCTGGCTGACTGTCTACTGACAAGAGTGCAGGCAGTTTTTCCCGAGGCCCTGCTGGTGCACCGCTTGGATCGCGATACCTCAGGGGTCATGGTTTTCGCGTTGTCGGCTCATGCCCAGCGGCACCTTGGCCTTCAATTTGAGAAACGCCAAATCAAGAAGACATACGTGTCCCGCGTGTGGGGACAGGTGCGCGACAAGGAAGGTAGAATCGACTTGCCCTTGATTGTGGATTGGCCGAACCGGCCACTTCAAATGGTGGACCATGAGAAAGGAAAGCCAGCGTTGACCGAGTGGAAGGCTCTGCGCGTTGGAGAACGCGAAAGTCGGGTGCGGTTATTCCCGAAGACCGGTCGTTCGCATCAGTTGAGAGTGCATATACGCGAAATTGGTCATCCGATTTTGGGAGATCCGTTTTATGCGACAGGGCCCGCGCGCCAATTTGAACGGCTGATGCTGCATTCCGAAAGTATTAGACTGCGCCATCCCGACGGCGGAAAAGGCCTGACATTTAAAGTGAAGACTCCATTTTAGCCAAGTTGGGAGGGCTCCGCCCTCCCAGACCCTCCCGGAGTATTTCTACCAAAAAGAAGGCTTATGCGACCAGTGGCTCTAGCTGTCGTTCTAGTTTCTCGCGCAGGTGGGCGTGTTGACTAGGGAGGCGTAAGGCTTCGCCCAAGTGGGCGGAATCTTCGTCAACATTGAAACCTGGTTCGTTTGTTGCAACTTCAAACAGTACTCCGCCCGGTGCACGGAAATAGATGGCCCAGAAATAATCGCGATTTAGGACCGGAGTTACCCGGTAGCCGGTGTCCATAAGCGCTTCGCGCACTTCCAACTGACGCGCGCGATTTTCAACGGCGAAGGCAATGTGGTGAACCGAACCAGCGCCTTGATCTGCCTCGTCAGCCGAAGGAAGCGTTTCGATATCGATGATGTTTGCTTCGTTTCCGCCGGGCACAGCGAAGCGCGTTACATTTCCGTCTCGGTCGATTTCTTCATAGCCCATAAATTTTAGGAGTTCAGCGCTGGCTCCGTCGTCTTTCAGACGCATGTCGGCCGAGTGGAAGCCTCGCACAGCGATTTCAGCGCCGACGCCGTTGCCGGTCCAAGGTGTGCGGTCATCCTCGCCTTCGATCAGAGCAAAGGCGTCGCCGTCTGGACCCAAGAATTTGAGGCGATTCTCGCCGAATCTGGTGTCATTGGAAATCTCGGTTGCTCCGTGTTGTGCAAGCCGGTCGCCCCAAGCTGACAAGCTTCCCTTTGGAGCGACAAATGAGGTTGTTCCAACTTCACCGGTACCGCGATTGCCACGCCTGGCATCTGGAAAGGGAAAATAGGTCATCACGGTGCCGGGCGAACCGAGTTCGTCGCCGTAGTACAGGTGATAGACGCTTGGATTGTCAAAGTTCACAGTCTTCTTGACGCGGCGAAGTCCGAGTGCGTTGGTGAAGAATGCGTTGTTATGCGGTGCCGATGACGCCAGAGACGTTACATGGTGCAGGCCTTGAATTTGGTTCAGCATGGCGAAGTCCTTTGACTGATTGCCGATTGCATGTGAACCTAATGTTTGAAAATTATATAGCAACTCGCGTAAATGCGCATTATTCGCGCATTTACGCACATGATATCATATCGCTCTGCCGTTCCAGAACAAATGGTTATTCAGGCCAACCGCCGACAGATTTAATTTCAAGGAACTCTTCAATTCCCCAAACACCGCCTTCTCGTCCATTGCCTGACTGACCTGTACCGCCAAAAGGTGCACCCTTGCCGCGCCCCTTGCCATTCATTTGCACCATGCCCGATTGCAAATTGCGCGCGAAATATTCAAGTTTTGCAGGGTCGGAGGACTGCACGTAGTTTGTTAGTCCGTAAAGGGTGTCGTTCGCGACCTCCATCGCCTGATCTTGTGTGTCAAACGGCATGATTGACAGTACTGGTCCAAAAATCTCTTCACGCATAATCGTCATTTCGTTGTTCACGTCGGAGAAGACGGTTGGGCGCACGAAATATCCACGATTCAATCCGTCCGGACGTCCAGTACCGCCCGCCACCAAGCGGGCACCCTCATCGATGCCTTTTTGAATCAGATTTTGTATTTTGTCATATTGAACGTCACTAACGACGGGGCCAATGTGATTGCCCTTCTCGTGCCCGCTGGCAACGCGGGTGTTCTGCGCAACTTCTGCGGCTTCCTCGACCGCAGTCTCGTATCGAGAACGTTCAACAAGCATACGCGTTGGCGCATTGCAGGATTGGCCACTGTTTTCGAAGACTGCTTTGGCACCGCGTTTGACTGCATTGTCATCGGCATCGGCGAAGATTATGTTGGCACCCTTGCCGCCAAGTTCCAATGAAACCCGTTTCAGCGTGTCGGCTGCCGACTTGGATATTGCAATGCCAGCGCGTGTCGAACCGGTGAAGGATATCATGTCGACATCGGGATGGCTTGACAGTTGTGTTCCGACCCCCGGTCCGTCTCCGTTGACCATATTATAAACACCAGCTGGAACACCTGCTTCATCTACAATTTCAGACCATAAAATGGACGAGAGTGGTGCAATCTCTGATGGTTTCAGAACCATGGTACAGCCAGCAATCATGGCAGGAATGGCCTTGAGTGCCACTTGGTTCATGGGCCAATTCCATGGAGTGATCATGCCAACAACCCCGATGGGGTCTTTAAGGATGCGAGAGCCTTTCTGTCCGTAGAGATCTTCTTCCCATTCGAACTCTTCGACGACTTTCAAGAACCCTTTGATATGCCAATCACCCGAATCTACCTGCTCGTCCAAAGCGAAGTCGATTGGCGCTCCCATTTCCAGACTTATGGCTTGGGCCATTTCGTTCTGGCGCGCGGTGTAAACATCAAGAATTTTCCGAACGTAATTGACTCTTTCGGTAACGGGAGTTGCCCGCCATGCCGGCAAAGCCGCGCGCGCGGCACCAACGGCGGCGTCTGTATCTGCCTGTCCACCCAGCGAGATAATTGCAGCAGGTTCCTCCGTGGAGGGATCAATGACGTGGCAATCCGTGCCCTTGATCGCGTCGACCCAGGCACCGTCGATGTAAAACTGGCGTTTCTCAATCATGAGGGAATCCTTTCTGCGTTACGCGGACAGTGGCATTCCGCAATGTCGCCAGCAAGTATGGAAATATAATTTGATCAAATTATTGATACACTCAGTTTTGGAGTATTTGCCGGAACCGGAGGGATTTGGGGCAACTGCCAAAAATGGTTGATCAAAAACAAAAGGCCGCCAAGTGGCGGCCCCTTTAGTCGAGTTGCTGAATTCAGCTTAGCCCTGACGTGCCTTGAACCGACGCTGCGTCTTATTGATTACGTAGACGCGGCCTTTACGGCGTACGACACGGCAATCGCGATGCCGGTTCTTCAGCGAGCGGAGCGAGTTGCGAACCTTCATGATCCTTCTCCTCATATCGCGGCGCGTGAAGAGCGCCTTTTGTTTCGGTTCTGCCAATGCCCGAAGGCAACTGGCGGTTCATGGTGGGCGATACTGGGATCGAACCAGTGACCCCTTCGATGTCAACGAAGTGCTCTACCGCTGAGCTAATCGCCCTGATTGACCGATCCCGGCCCTTAACAAACAAACAAGACGCGGGGCAGGCCCCGCGCCAGTCGGTGGCTCTATAATAATCGCAACTCTTCACCACTTCAAGGGCTTTTGGCGATAGCAGGAATCGTCTTATACTGCTGGTCCAAGACAGGAGTTGTAGAGTGAAGGCGTATAATCTGACCATGCCAGAAGCGCGGACGACAAGCGTCGTATTTGCTTCGCCGCATTCCGGATCAGAATACCCTTGGACCTTTGTGCGCCGCTCGGTTCTGGATGAATTGACTCTTCGATCTTCAGAAGATGCCTTTGTGCAAAGGCTTTTTTCCAAAGCGCCAGAACAAGGAGCGCCGTTGTTGGCCGCGACCTATCCGCGTGCATTCTTGGATGTGAACAGATCACAGGATGAACTTGATCCAGCTCTGATTGAAGGTTTGAGCCGCAAGGCGCACAATCCGCGCGTTGCTTCGGGATTAGGCGTTGTGCCACGGGTCGTGGCGAATGGGCGGGCAATCTACCGTGGGAAGATTACGCGCCGGGATGCAGACGCACGGATTCGCGATGTCTGGCAGCCTTGGCATATTGCAATTCATAATCTGCTCAAGGAGAGCTTCGAGCTGTTCGGTGAAGCGATTCTTGTGGACTGCCACTCGATGCCGCACGAGGCAATTGAAAGCCTTTCTCACACCCGGGCAACTCGCCCCGACATCGTATTGGGCGACCGTTTTGGAGCGGCGGCAAGTGGCGAAATCGTTGATCGCATAGAATCTGCGTTTGCAGGCGCGGGGCTTCGGGTTGCCCGAAATGCCCCCTTTGCGGGGGCGTTCGTGACTCAGAACTATGGAAAGCCAGCGCGCCGTCAGCACGTTGTGCAAATCGAAATCGATCGGGCGCTATATATGAACGAGCGTCAGGTGCGACCGAATGGTAATTTCGGCGACTTTTCGAGATTAATGGGTGATGTAACGGCTGAAATCGCCGAGATCGGACGACGGTCCATTCCATTGGCTGCTGAATGAGTATTCGCTAGTTCGATAGAAGTCTGGTGTTTTAACGCATTAATATCAAATTGTTGAATGCCTCCGACAACTCTTAGGATTTGTTTCAATATCAGCACCAGACTGTTGAATCTGCTTGTCACAGTTGTATGGACAGTTGATCAGCTATAATGTTGAAACCGTTCAGCCTGGGTGAGGCTGGCATGGGTGTAACGAGTATTGGGCTGTAACTATGAGCGATTTTCTTATCGCCGGAATTATCTTCATTGCATTGGCGACTGTCGCAAACCTTGGAAGTGATTCTGCGATGTCCTTATCCTGCAAGTCGGGATCAGTATGGGGTATTCACATCTGCTAGGACTTCTTTCAGTAGCTTAAATCTTCTGCTGGGACGTTCTTGAAATTCGGAGGCGGCGTGCGATTGAGTTTTCGTGCGAGAATGGTGGCGTGATCCATGCTCAAAGCTTTGATGACTCTGTGCATACCATCCATTATGCGCCCATCGGCACACAGCAGAATTGGATAGTTCAGATCAGAGCTTGCGGCCTGGCGTGCGTGCTCCATGATTGCCCGGCAAGTGGGCGCACTATCTCCGATATCAAACCAATAGGGTTCATCAATCTCTTGGATGTCAGCCAGGGGCAATTGAATCACTGGCAAATCCTCAGCCAGTTCCAGTAGTTTTCGAACATTCCAAATGTGGATGTCATCCCCAACTCGTCGAAAATGATACTGAGGGCGGATCAAAGTTTGCTCAACAATTCACGCGTCGGCCAGGCATCGGCTGGCAATCCAAGTCGGGTCTGCTCACTCTGAATTGCATCGCGGGTTTTTGCCCCAAGAATTCCGTCAACGCCGCCCACGTCATGCCCGCGAGCAGCAAGCTTTTCTTGAAGTGTCTTCATTTCTTCGCGCTTGAAGCCAGGCGAAGGGTTGCCCGCTTGGTAAACTTTGGCACCCTCAATCCGAGTAGCAAAATACGCCGCAGTTGTGACGTAGACAAAACTTTGATTCCATTCGAAGAAGACATCAAAATTGGGATAAGCGATGAATGCTGGTCCGTGTCTGCCCTGCGGAATTACAATAGATGATTGAAGTGCAGGTGCCTTCAAATCGCCTTCTCGGACCCGCGCGCCAAGGCCAACCCAATCGCGCGCCTTCTTTTTGGTGCCAAGCCCGGTTTTGGACCAGTCAAAATCGGCCGGCAATTCCACTTCCTGAAGCCAAGGCTCATTTGCGCGCCAGCCGAGCGATTTCAGCATATTTGCGCCCGACAGCAGCGCGTCTGGAGCCGAAGTTTTCAGCCGAACGTGATTGTCACCGTCGCCATCAACACCATTGGTCAGAATATCCTCGGGCAGCATCTGAACCATGCCGATTTCGCCCGCCCAAGCCCCTGTGGTTGTTCGAGGATCAAAATCACCATTTTCGAAAAGTTCAAGTGCTGCAAACACCTGTGGACGAAACAGTTCAGGACGGCGGCAATCGTGGGAAAGGGTGACAAGCGCATCAACCGTATTGAAGTCGCCCTGAACGGCACCAAAATCGGTCTCAAACGCCCAAAAGGCCAACAAGACGCCCCGAGAAACACCGGAACTTTGTTCGGCGCGGTCGAATACGGCATCCCATTTCCGGGCGTTTCTTTTTGCACCATCCAGCCTGTTCTGGCTGATCAGTCGTTGCGAAAAGTCGACGAAAGGTCGAAGGAAAATCCCTTGCGATCTGTCAGCTTTTAGAACCTTGCTGTCTTGAGAAACGCCAGTAAAGAAATTGTCGACGTTACGCTTTGAATGTCCGTTCTGACGCGCCTCTGACTTCAACCCGTTGACGAAAGATTGAAAATCTCCGCCGCAGGCTGCGCCCGCTTGAGAGCCGACAAAAAATGCCAGGCAGGCACCAGTTAGAACAATGGGAAAACGTATAATTTGCAACCTAATGAGTGAATTTCGCAAAGATTATCAGTGGTCGGTCGAAGGGCAAGCGTAACCGGCTGAAAGTCGCCAATTGTTAACCGTCTGATCAGATTCGTTAATGATCTGTTAACAAGTATGGCTGAAGAATATGCGCGGGGTGTCATACCGCAGCGGTTCCCCGCCGCCGGAGGTTTGATCGTGGTTTTGATCGTCGCAAATAGTCCAGAATTGTCTCGAATTTGGGCAAGACATTTAAATCGTCTGGGTCACGAGGCAACAGTTGTTCATGCGCAAGAGGCCGCAGTCGACTGCCTACGGCAGAACGTCTTTGACGTCATCGTGCTTGATCTGATGTTGCAGGATGGCAGTGCCTTTGCGGTCGCCGATTATGCAAGTTACCGCTACCCAAATACACGGGTAGTTTTCGTGACAAACGGCACGTTTTTTTCAGATGGATCGATCTTCAACCATATGCCAAACGCCGCGGCTCTGGTGGCCGAGCGTACACCGCCTGGTGATTTGGCGGCAATCGTTGAATACCACGGAAGAGCTGGTTAGGCAGCCGAACTCGCTTTTCGCCCATTTGGTGCAGTCCAGTCAACCGGTTGAGCAAGCGGGACAATCCGATGGGCGTTGATACTTTCGTGGCTGCGATAATAATGATGCGCGATATGATCGAACTTCACAGTGTCTGCTATCGCGCTGCCGTCCGGTGCCGTCCATTGGTACAATTCGCGCGCAAGTGACCAAAGATTTGGGAAGTCGACAATTCGGTTTCGACTGCACTTGAAGTGGATGTTGTACACTAGGTCAAAACGAAACAGCGTTGCGACGAGCCGCCAATCTGCCTCGGTAATTTGGTCACCCATCAGGTAGTGGTTCTTGGACAGTCGATCTTCAAGCCAGTCCAATGTGTCAAACAATTCCCCGACGGCTTCGTCGTAGGCAGCCTGCTTTGATGCAAATCCCGTTCTGTAAACGCCATTGTTGAACGTATGATAGATCCGCTCATTGACCTCTTCGATCTCTTCACGCATTTGGGCAGGCCAAAAATCGTCAGTATTGCCGGTCAGATGGTCGAACTCTGAATTGAACATCCGAATGATTTCAGAGCTTTCATTGGATACTATGGTCTGACGTTTCTTGTCCCACAGAACGGGGACGGTCACCCGACCGGAAAAGTCTGGAGATGCCTTGGTGTAGATCTGGTGTAATTTTGACGAGCCATAAAGATCATCGCCTTTTGAACCCACGAAATCGGCATCGAATGTCCATCCTTGGTCCAGCATCAGCGGACTGACAACTGAATAGCTAATGAGATCTTCCAAGCCCTTTAGCTTGCGGAATATCAGCGTTCTGTGTGCCCAAGGGCATGCGTACGAGACATAGAGGTGATAGCGGTCGGCTTCAGCCTCAAAACCACTCTCGCCGCTGGTGCCCGCTGAACCATCAACTGTGATCCAATTGCGAAATTTGGCGTCTGCCCTGACGAATTTACCGTCTTTGGTCTTTTTGAAATCGGCGCCAGTCGTCCAGACACCATCGATTAACCGGCCCATGATATGCACTCCTTGTTGGCTTATAGGCTTATAGGCTTTCTCTTTTTAATTTAGCTACAGGCGGTGCCACACGGCCTATGTGCAATAATACGGAGTATCGGCTGTCAGATGTGCGGTTGTGCGCCAGACTCTGTTTCCGACAACGTCACAGTCGCGATCAAAATGCCGCAGATTAAGAGAACTGTTTCCGCAATGATAATTAATCGACTGGCAAGCTTGACCGAATCGGAAATCGCCCCAAGCTATTGTTTGGGGGAGTTAATATGATCGAATATTTGCCGAAAGAGGTGCGTGAAGGGCTAGAGATGGCCCGTAAACGCGACCAGCGAAAGAAAAGCCGTCTGCGCGTGCAGGCCGGTGAACAGACATTCACGATATTGCGGTATTGGGATGAAGGGTTTGCGCTTGACGTCGACGACGCGCCACACCTTCGCGGATTGGTTGATGTCTATGATGGTAGTCGCCACCTATCTCAGTGTTTGATTATCGCTTCCGAAGAAGACGCTGGCGAAATGGTTTATGAATTCAAGCGCGAGACAATGGCAACTGGCGATGCGCCACTAGACTACGAACGGGACGCCCACGCACCCATCGCCCTGATTGCGCAGGGTTAACTACCGCCAGTCGAAAAACTCTGGTCCGGCCTTTGAAAGCAGTTCTTGAGCAAGTTCGGTTCCCATGGCAGCACCATCTTCAATTGCGCCGGTCCGGCTGCCTGCGATCGCTTCGCTGCCATCGGTGCGAAGAATCTCGCCTTGTAGAGTAAGTTGACCACCTGACAGCTCTGCCAATCCCGCTATTGGGGTCTCGCACGATCCATCCAGCCCAGCCAGAAACGATCGTTCTGCATCAAGTTGCGTAGCCGTTTCGGTATCGTGGATAGCCGCAAGCATGTCGGCGGCACGGTGGTCGTCTATTCTTCGCTCTATCCCAATTGCGCCTTGAGCAACGGCGGGTAACATGACGTCAGTGCCTACAGGGTTATTTCCCAAGTGAGATAGACCCAATCGGTTCAGTCCAGCCATGGCCAAAAAAGTGCCGTGCGCGACGCCTTGCTCCAGTTTCTTGAGGCGTGTCTGAACATTTCCCCGAAATTCAACGACTTCCAGATCGGGGCGACGATTCAAAACCTGAGCTTTGCGACGCAAGCTGGAAGTTCCAATTCGAGCGCCCTCGGGGACTTCCAACAGGTCACCGGCAGAAGGGCTAACGAAAGCGTCCCGAGCGTCTTCTCGCGGCAGATAACACCCAATTACCAGGCCATCGGGTTGAAAAACCGGCATGTCCTTCATCGAGTGAACAGCGATGTCGATGCGACCGGCCAACAGATCGTCTTCAATCTCGCGGGTAAAAAGCCCTTTGCCACCCACTTCTTTCAGGGGACGGTCCTGAATGCGGTCGCCAGTCGTTTTGATCACGACGATCTCGATGGCGTCGTCTGGCAAATCAAACTCCCGAGACAGTCTTTGCCGAGTTTCCTGCGCCTGCGCCAAAGCAAGTGGTGAACCACGAGTTCCGATACGTAGGGGCTGAGTAGGGTTAGGTAATTTCATCATGTGCTGTGAATAGGCTTGGAGGGTGAAACTGACAATGCGCCCGATTGACATTCCTTGCCACAGTTGGGACCTGTGGCGCGAGAAAGGGTAACATTATGAGCCAGCAAAAACCGATCTTACGTGCACTTGCCGGCGAAACGTTGGCGACGCCGCCGATCTGGATGATGCGGCAGGCCGGACGTTATTTGCCTGAGTATCGTGCCACGCGGGCAAAGGCAGGCGATTTTCTATCTCTTTGTTACAACCCGGAACTTGCCACCGAAGTTACATTGCAGCCTATTCGACGCTACGGTTTTGATGCCGCGATTTTGTTCGCGGATATATTGCTTATTCCTGACGCGCTTGGCGCTGATCTTTGGTTTGTCACCGGTGAAGGACCAAGGTTGTCGACCATAACCACCGAGTCCGATTTTGCTGCCTTGAAACCCGCGAATGCCATTCACGACCATTTGTCGCCAATATACCAGACTGTTAGGAATCTCGCCGGTTCATTGCCCGCCGAGACAGCCCTGATTGGCTTTGCTGGCGCTCCCTGGACGGTTGCAACTTATATGATTGCGGGCCGTGGAACGCCTGATCAGGCACCGGCGCATGCGCTAAAAGATGAAAACAGAGAGCTGTTTCAGGCCCTGATCGATAGAATTGCCGATGCAACAGTAGAGTATCTGCTGGCGCAAGTTGCAGCGGGCGCAGAAGTGCTGAAGTTGTTTGATTCCTGGGCCGGATCACTTAGTGACGCCGATTTTGAAGATTTCGCTGTTGCTCCCACGCGACAGATAATCGCGAAAATCAAGGCCAAACACCCAGACATTCCGATTATTGCTTTCCCGCGAGAGGCGGGTGGGAAGTATGTTGGGTTCGCCCAGGCAACCGGCGCCGATTGCGTTGCATTGGACAATAGTGTGGATGCCAGTTGGGCCGCTGAGTACGTTCAAGTGGACGGTTGCGTTCAAGGCAACCTGAGATCATCGCATATGGTGACCGGGGGCCAGGATTTGGTCGATGATACGCGGGCTATCAAGAAGGCCCTTTCCGGTGGCCCGCACATTTTTAATCTGGGCCATGGCATCACCCCGGATGCCGATCCCGAAAATGTTCAGTTGATGATTGATACAGTGCGAGAGGACCCGGGCACATGATGCGCCTTTTTTGGCTGACAGCGTTGACGATGGTCGCATTTTCGGCGAACTCGGTTCTTAATCGTTGGGCATTGTTGGATGGAGACTCCGGGCCCGCAGCGTTCCAAGCGCTAAGGGTGCTATCCGGCGCACTGACGCTAGGGTTGATCCTGTCATTCCGTGGCGGATTGCCCAAACTATGGACGCCTAATCGTGCATGGGGAACCGGTTCATTACTTCTCTATATGATCGGTTTTTCCTTTGCCTATGTCGCGCTAGATGCCGGCGCTGGGGCGTTGATCCTTTTCGGTGGCGTTCAAATTACTATGTTTGCAGGAGCTCTGCTGAAAGGCGACAAGCCTCATATCTTGCGATGGATTGGTGCTGGAATTGCATTCCTTGGGTTGATTTGGCTGCTTCTTCCGGTTGGGGTTTCAGCGCCGCCGCTTGGTGCCGCGTTGCTTATGGGTTTGGCGGCTATTGGTTGGGGTGTATATTCTTTGGTTGGACGACAGGCTGCTAATCCTTTGGCCGAAACTGGGGCAAACTTCATTTGTGCCGCGCCATTTTCGTTGGCGATCTGGCTCATCATCCCTGACGGACTTTCCGCCAGTGCTGCAATGCTCGCGGTAATTTCTGGTGCGGTGACATCTGGTCTTGGATACGCCCTTTGGTATTCGGTTCTGCCCAAGCTGGACACAACGATTGCCGCGCTTGCCCAACTGACCGTTCCTGTGATCGCGGTAGTGGGCGGTGTGATGTTGCTGGGCGAGGTCCTGACGCAGCAACTTGTATTTGCAAGTATTATCGTGCTGGGAGGTGTGGCGGCCGGGGTCTTTGCTCCTCAGCGCAAAATGGGCTCAAGTGGATCGTAAGAAGCGCTTCCGCTTTGTTCCCAAACAACTTCGGACAGCGAGTCGGGCTTGACATTTAGATTGCTCAACTCGGTGCGCGTGACCCAGTGGTGTTCGGTAACTACGCCTTCCGGATCAATCCAATTGTCTTGAATGTCGTGATCTGAAGCCGAGCATCTGAAGTAAATGTCGACCTGATGAAATCCACCGGCGGGATCATGGAATTCGTTCACGAGAACGCATTGGCCGACAGAAACACTCAATCCGGTTTCTTCGTAGAACTCGCGCCGCAAATTGTCTGGAAGCGATTGATGTGGTTCTGCACCTCCACCCGGTGCACACAAAAGGTCGCTTTGCCCATCAGGCCAAGCATTAACGAGCAACAGCTTGTTGTCTTTTAATAATATGCCCCGAACGGCAATGCGAATCCGTGAGCCGCTACGTGATACCGACGTCGTGCCGTCTATGCTCATGACCTATCAAAAGCAGGCGCGATCACTCGGGTGACATGCCCCATTTTGCGCCCGGGCCGAGTCTCGGCTTTTCCGTAGAGGTGGAGTTTTGCGCCGGTTTCACTCAAGATGTTTGGCACCTCGTCAACATCGTTACCAATGAGATTGGTCATAGCAACGTCTGAATGGCGCACGGGGTCTACCAGCGGCCAACCTGCGACAGCGCGCATATGTTGTTCGAATTGATCAATGACCGCGCCAGCCTCGGTCCAGTGGCCCGAGTTGTGAACTCTTGGTGCAATTTCGTTTACTATCAGGTCATCTTTGGAAACAAAAAGTTCCACGCCTAAGACACCGACATAGTCCAGGGCGGCAAGAATAGTTCCGGCAATTCCGAACGCCCGCTCCCGCGTAGCTTGATCAATTGAAGCGGGCACGCGAGTCGTATGTAAAATCCCGTCTCTATGAACGTTCTCACCGGGCTCGAAACACGCAATATGGCCATCGAACGAGCGCGCGGCGATGACGCTGATTTCTCGATCAAAATCAACAAAGCCTTCAAGAATTGCGTCAGCTCCGGCCATAGATTCCATGGCAGCAGGAGCATCATGCCGGTCTTGAATGCGCGCCTGTCCTTTTCCATCATAGCCTAACCGGCGGGTCTTGAGGATTGCTGGCATTCCTATTGGGCCCAAGGCTTGCGCAAGCTCGGCGTCGTCTTTGACCGCGGCGAATGGGGCAACTGTCAAACCGATATCTGTCAGAAAAGTCTTTTCGGTCAGTCGATCCTGGCTGACGGACAGGGCTTGCCGATTTGGTCGGATGCTGACTTGTGCCTCTATCAGGTCAAGTGCGCTGGCAGGCACGTTCTCGAATTCATATGTCACTACGTCAACGCTGGCGGCGAAAGCCCTCAGCGCTGGCTCATCGTCATATGACGCGGTTGTCAGGCATGCTGCAACTTCGCCGGCAGGGGGATTTGCAGCGGGTTCATATACGTGCGTTCTCAGACCCAACCTTGCTGCAGCCATTGCCAGCATGCGGCCCAATTGCCCACCGCCCAATATCCCGATGGTCTGACCTGGGCGCAAACTTTCAGTCATCCGATGGGCCTTCCGGAATTGATGCGGTCAAATCTGAGCGCCATTGGTCCATTCTGGTCGCCAGTTCTGCATCCTGAAGCGAAAGGATTTGGGCGGCCATTAGTCCTGCATTGGCACCGGCGCCGATTGCCATCGTCGCAACCGGATATCCACGTGGCATCTGCAGGATCGAGTAAAGGCTGTCTACGCCCGACAATGCACGCGTCTGAACCGGTACACCAATAACGGGAACGCGCGTTTTGGACGCCATCATCCCGGGCAGGTGAGCGGCGCCTCCTGCGCCAGCAATGATCGCCTGCAAGCCGCGTTCGACTGCGGACTTGCCATAATCCCACAACCGATCTGGCGTGCGATGTGCGGATACTATTTTGGTCTCATAAGGCACCAGCAATTCATCAAGAATTTCTGCCGCAGGCTTCAAGGTCGACCAGTCACTTTGACTGCCCATTATGATCCCGACTTTGATACTCATTCTGGCCCCTTAGTTGATTGTGCGCGGACACTAGACTTGCACGCGCAGTCCCGCAATCGTTCAGGCGATGATATCCGGGGTCAATCGATCTTCAATGATGGCGATACGATCTTTCAATGCCAATTTTTGCTTCTTCAATCGCTTGATTGTCAGAGGATCCCGGACACTGCGCTCTTCCAAGGCGTGAATTGCCTCATCAAGATCGCGGTGTTCCTGCTTCAATGCGGAAAGTTTTACGCGCAGCACCTCATTGGGTCCCATTTTGGTTGGTGGCGTCTGTGTCATCAATTAGGCCCGATGAGGAGTGGATGCCCTAAATTACCCGCATTTTGATGGTCTATAAAGTGGTGATGGACTTGCCGAAAATGATCTATCATTGACAGTTGAAGACCGGCAATTGGTGGTCCGCGGAAAGCAGGACGACGACAGCCGCGATCGCATTTTTTTGCACCGGGGTATTGCAGCGCGTCAGTTTCAGCGCACGTTTCTCTTGGCCGATGGTGTTGAGGTGGCTGGTGCGATGATGGAGAATGGACTTTTGCACGTGGATTTAATGCGCGCCAAACCTGATGCGGTTGTGCAGACGATCAAAATTGAAACCAAGTAAGGGGTAACACTATGAATACACTATTCAATATTGCCGCGCTTGACGGCGATCGGTTGGTCTATGTTCGCCCTGTCAATGTCTCTGAACTTCCGGCAGATGTTCGTGATCAAGCCGGCGAGACGGATCAGGTCTATGCGGTGCATGCTCCCGATGGTGAACAATTGGCCCTGGTAAAAGACCGGACGCTTGCATTTGCTCTCGCACGGCAGAATGACTTCGCACCGGTAAGTGTTCACTAATCCGGCCACTATGCGCCGGAAGCGAACAACTGAAAATTTGGTTTTGCACCCGCACCAAACTCGCTAACGTCGCCTCAAACAGAGGTGGAGGTTGACGTGGAATCTCATGAATATCTAAGACTTGGCGTGAATATTGATCATGTTGCAACAGTGCGAAATGCCCGTGGCGGCGATTATCCCGACCCTTTGCGGGCCGCCAAGATTGCTGAAGAAGCGGGAGCCGATGGAATCACCGCTCACCTACGCGAGGATAGGCGGCACATTTCCGATGCTGATATTGACGGTCTGATGGATGTCCTTTCCGTTCCATTGAATTTCGAGATGGCAGCGACTAGCGAAATGCAGGCCATTGCTCTGCGCCATAAACCGCACGCCGTCTGTCTTGTTCCAGAAAAACGCGAAGAGAAGACGACGGAAGGCGGCCTTGAAGTTGCCAGGGAAGAAAACCGTTTGGCACACTTTATCGCGCCTTTACGAGATGCGGGATGTCGGGTCTCAATCTTTATTGCAGCGGATCGACGGCAGATCGAAGCGGCCAATCGCATCGGCGCTGAGGTAATCGAGCTTCACACCGGTGCCTACTGCGACGCTCATGCGGAAGGCAGGTTTGACGAACGTGACGACGAGTTGGGTCGGCTTCGTGATATGGCGGCATTTGCTCATGATCTGGGGCTAGAAGTGCATGCCGGACACGGTTTGACCTATGAGACAGTTGCGCCTGTGGCGGAGCTTCCTCAAGTGCGCGAGCTAAATATTGGGCACTTTTTAATAGGGGAGGCCATTTTTCTTGGTCTGAAGCCCGCCATTCTTGCCATGCGCGAGATAATGGATAATTCGCGGATCAATTGAAGACGCGCCCGCAACTTGGCGGACGCGTGTGGTTCGGTGAATGGATTTCCTTAGGCTGGTGCTGGAAGAGCGCTAAAATTCTCGTATTCAGAATCTAGATTGGAATAACGCGCATCAAGGCGCGGATCGAATTGCGCCGGTGCTGGCTTTTTGCTGCCAAGTGCCAGCGAAATTGCTGAGCCAAAGAATGAACCAATTAGAATGATCAGGGCGAGGACGAGAATTTCCATGGTATGTTACTTTCGGTTACTGGTTACAAAACAACACTGATTTGGACGGGCGGAATGCCCAAGGCGACAAAGGCGAACTACGAGTCGGGAACAGGCGCTTTAAGCGTTCTGTTCAAACTCCGTAAGAGACGTATTCGCGGTGAATCGGACGGCTGCGAACTTCTTTGATCCACGCTTCTTCAGGATCAATGAGCGGTTTTTCAACGACAGGTTCGTCTTCCACCTGTTCAACAGGCTTTGCGAATTTGGCTCTTACAAGCACATACGCAGCCACAATGAAGGGAACAGCGTACAGGATATAGGCTAGGGGAATATTCATGGCTACTACCACCGGTTACTCGATACAAAACAAACTACGGAAACTTTTATAAAAAATGATTCAGGCAAGAGAATGTCGGAAATGTGGCAATCTCGCCCAATTTGTTAATAATAGGCCGCCTCAAGAAGAGTATATCCAGCGTATCTACAGTTTTCCACCAAGTGTATCGGACGGGAAGTCATCGGCTGTCAGGCTGATGCTGTCTGCTTCAGTGATGCCGAAAAATGGATTGGGCGCTGCGGTATTTGTTGACTGATTTGCATCCAAGCGACCGCAATTAACTGGGTGAATTGTCGTGGGATTTTCGAAGCCAGCACCTGGGGGGCGTGGTGCAAACGTGCCTCGACACCCTTCGTTGTCCGATGAGTAAGCCGATACAGCAATGCCATATTGAAAAATCACAACAACGTATCGCGAACTGTCGCCAAACTGCGGAAACCGGTACTCGGGCGGGTTCGACATATCGCGGTAAATGAATCTTGTTTGTGCACCTTCGCGAATTTTCTGGGTTGGATTTCCCCAACGAGACGTGTGGGTGATTTCGGTGGTAACTCCAGGCTTGACGCTGTCCAACATGTCGGCGCGAACCTGCGGGTGATTGGCAAGTGTCGCATTCCAGGCCAGCCCGCCACAGCCACCCAATGCAAAGAAGGTCACGAAAAATCGCCACATGTGATCAGATTTAAGGGAACTTGGTTTCCAAATCCTTGCGTTGTCTTCGCGTCGGCATCCATATGGGTCATGGCCAAAACAAATGGACAGCTATGATCCTCGGCGTCGGAACAGATTTGTGCAACATTGAGCGCATCGAAGGCACGCTAGAGCGGTTCGGCGATCGATTTCGCAATCGTGTGTTTACCGAGGTTGAACAGCGCAAAGCTGAGCGGCGCAAGGATACCCCTGGAACATATGCAAAGCGTTGGGCGGCGAAGGAAGCATGCTCCAAAGCACTTGGGACGGGATTGCGTATGGGCATTGCGTGGAAGGACATGTCTGTTTCAAATCTTCGTTCCGGCCAGCCGGTCATGCATGTCACCGGATGGGCTGCCGAACGGCTAAAGGAAATGACGCCAAAGGGGCACGAGGCCATAATTCACGTGACTTTGACGGATGATCATCCATGGGCGCAGGCCTTTGTCGTCATCGAGGCGCGTCCTATAGATGCAACGACTGGTGGCGTTACAAAGAAGTGACCCACCGGTCAGCTTGACTCGCACCCATGCACACACCAGAACACCCCGACCAATACAGGCAGGACAATTGATGAGTGATCAGACCAGCACGATGATGGATGGTGTCGTGGAGACCATCAAAACGATTGTCTATGCGTTGCTGATCGCGGGCTTTGTTCGCACACTGTTTTTTCAGCCGTTCTGGATTCCGTCTGGGTCTATGAAAGACACTTTGCTGATTGGTGATTTCCTCTTCGTCAACAAGATGGCGTACGGCTATTCACAGTATTCCTGTCCATTTTCGATGTGCCCCTTCGATGGTCGTGTGTTGAGCGACGAACCTGAGCGCGGGGATGTCGTCGTTTTCCGGCATCCGGTGAATGGTCAGGATTTCATCAAGAGGGTAGTTGGACTGCCGGGCGACACCGTTCAAATGCGGTCGGGTGTTCTTCATATCAATGGTGCGGCAGCGCCTCTCGTGGCCGATGGAAACTTCATCGAGCCCTATTCCAATCAGGGCCCTCTGGGAAATTTACCAGCTTGCATCGAACGTAGGCCGCTTCCCGGAGCAGATTGCACCAAAGAAAAGTATATCGAGACATTGCCAGATGGTCGCCAGCACTCGGTTCTGAGCTCTGGCTCTTCTCGTGTAGACAACACTGGTGTGTTTCGGGTCCCCGAGGGGCATTTCTTTTTCATGGGCGACAATCGGGACAACTCCGTCGACAGCAGATTTTCGCAGCCAAATGGGGTTGGTTTGGTTCCGCTGGAAAATCTGATTGGGCGGGCTGATCGCGTCATGTTTTCTTCGGCTGGGCGTTCGCTTTTCTTTGTTTGGACTTGGCGTTCTGATCGCTTTTTTAAGGCAATTCGATAGTGCAGTTCGGCGCCGATCTGTCTGACCTGGCCAAGCGGCTAGGCCACCAGTTCGCGCGACCAGAGTTACTCATCCGCGCCGTAACGCATGCCTCTATTGCAAGCGAAACCCGACCCGACAATCAGCGCCAAGAATTCTTAGGCGATAGGGTTTTGGGTTTGGTTATTGCCGAAGCATTGCTTGAGCACGATCCCGGCGCGTCAGAAGGGCTGCTGGCGCCAAGGTTCAACGCGTTGGTTCGCAAAGAAACCTGCGCCGCAGTTGCACGTGAAATTGACATAGGAATGGTTTTGAAACTGGGACGCTCGGAAATGTTGTCTGGTGGGCGTCGCAAAGAAGCATTGCTGGGTGATGCCATGGAGGCAGTGATCGCAGCGGTTTACATGGACGCTGGATATGACGCGGCGCGTGACGTTGTGCGGCGTTTGTGGGGCGAACGCATCTCGACCGTGAAGGAAGACGCTCGCGATGCAAAGACCGCGCTACAAGAATGGGCGCAAGCTCGTGGGCAGCACCCGCCTATCTACAAAGAATTGTCTCGGCGCGGCCCCGATCATGCGCTAACATTTACCGTTGAGGTGAGACTTGCCGACGGTGGATCTGCCGATGCCGAAGCTCCGTCAAAGCGATCTGCCGAACAGGCGGCGGCGGCGAAACTGCTATCAACACTTGCCGAATAAGGCGCATTCTGTGCTGGTGTAGTGTCTTGCGGTCCATTAAGGCGACAACGATCTAGTTATGGAGATCCCAATGACCACTCGTGCTGGTTTTGCCGCCCTTATCGGCGAGCCCAATGCCGGAAAATCGACCCTGCTCAACCGCATGGTTGGCGCAAAAGTCTCGATCGTGACCCACAAGGTTCAAACGACTCGCGCGCGGATTCGGGGTGTGGCTATCGAGGGCGATAGTCAAATTGTCTTTGTGGATACACCTGGCATATTCGGCCCGCGCCGCCGACTTGACCGCGCCATGGTCGCAGCAGCATGGAGCGGCGCAGCGGACGCAGACGTTGTAGTTCTGATGATCGAGGCGCATCGCGGATTGACGCCGGGCGTGGAAAAAATCCTCGAGAAATTGGCCGATCGTTCAAAAGATTCTGTCATTGCGCTGGCTATCAACAAGATAGATCGGGTCGAACGATCAGTTTTGCTTGGATTGGCGGCAAAGCTGAACGAGAGACTGGAATTTTCGGAAACGTTTATGATTTCCGCCGAAAAAGGTTACGGCGTGGACGATCTGCGAAAGTGGTTAGCCGGCAAGATGCCGGAAAGCCCATGGTTGTATCCGGAAGACCAGATAGCCGACTTGCCCTTGCGCATGATTGCCGCCGAAATGACCCGTGAAAAACTGACGTTGCGGCTGCATCAGGAACTTCCGTATCAATTGACAGTCGAAACAGAGGCTTGGGAGGAACGCGACGATGGAACGGCCCGGATTGATCAGATAATTTATGTAGCTCGCGACGGGCACAAAGGGATCGTACTTGGTAAAAAGGGCGAGACCATAAAGGCGGTCAGCCAAGCTGCGCGTGCTGAGATTGCTGAGTTTCTGGGTCGAAAAGTTCATCTTTTCATGACCGTCAAAGTGCGCCCCAACTGGTTGGATGAAGCTGAAAGATACTCGGAAATGGGCTTGGATTTTTCGGATGGCAGTTAGCGTACAGAAGGTTGGGCCGTGTCTGCCCGCTTGACCACAGAAGTTTGGATTGCCGCCTATCTGACACGGTGTCGGTTGGCAGACATTCCAGTGTTTGTAGTGGCAAAAGGGGATCACACGGCTGGTGCGGTGCTCATAAAACTGAACACATTGGATGGTAACGCTGCTTGTTATCAACGGTCCTTTGATCTGATGTCTGGTGAACGTTGTTGGGTTGTTTTGGCCGAAGGTTCTGAGGTGGAAGTCGACCAAAGTCTTTCAAAACAACGTTCTTTCGATCCGGATGTCTGGGTCATCGAGATTGAAGACAAAGGCGGAAGGCATCTATTGGACGAGCCTGGCTTGGAGTGACCGTCGATTTGGGCTGGTGTTGTGCCTGATGCGGATGGATAAATAGGCATGGATTGGCGGGACGAAGGCGTTTTGCTGGCTGTGCGGCGTCATGGCGAAAACGCCGCAATCATAGAAGTTTTCACGGAATTCAAAGGCCGCCATGCTGGTGTCGTGCGCGGTGGTGCCGGGCGTAAACTGGCACCTGTTTTGCAGCCGGGCGCACAGATTGCAGTGGCTTGGCGAGCACGGTTGGAAGAACATTTGGGCGCATTCTCGGTTGAACCGGTACGCAGTCGCGCAGCTCAGTTGATGGCGGGACGCGAGACGCTGGCGGCTTTGAACGCGGTCACGGCTTTGCTGTCTTTTGCCTTGCCTGAACGAGAACAACACGCGTCGCTTTATAAGCGGACTATGGCATTACTGGACATGATTGGCGAAGGACCGGTCTGGCATCTCGCTTATCTGCGGTGGGAGTTGGCACTGTTGGAGGACCTTGGATTTGGGTTAGATTTGGGTCGCTGTGCTGTAACTGGCTCCAGTCACAATCTTGTCTACGTATCCCCCAAAACTGGGCGTGCCGTTTCGTCCAATGGGGCGGGCGAATGGGCAGATCGAATGCTGCCATTGTCGCCCGCATTGGTGGGGGAAAGCAAAGGTAGCATATTGGATGTGCTTCAGGGTCTTGAAACCACTGGATATTTTCTAAGGCATCGTCTTGCCTTGTCCGTCGGGGACAAACCGTTGCCGGAAGCTCGTCAACGGTTTCTGGACATACTTTCGCGCGGGTCTAGGATAGCAGACGGCGCGCAATAACTTGTGCTTGAATTTCGGCGGCGCCCTCGAAAATGTTCAGGATACGAGCGTCACACAGAATGCGGCTGATCGCATATTCCTGGGCAAATCCATTTCCGCCGTGAATTTGCAACGCATTGTCAGCGGCTGCCCACGCAACGCGGGCACCCAAAAGTTTGGCCATGCCAGCCTCCAAATCGCAGCGTCGATCGTCGTCTTTTTCGCGCGCTGAAAAGTAAGTAAGTTGACGGGATACCATTATCTCGACCGCCATCATTGCCAGTTTTGACGCTACTCTTGGGAATGAAATCAATGACTTGCCGAACTGCTTGCGGTCCTGCGCATACTGAAGCCCAACGTCTAGTGCCGACTGGGCCACTCCAATGGCGCGGGCAGCGGTTTGGATCCTTGCACTTTCGAAGGTCTGCATGAGTTGTTTGAAGCCTTGTCCTTCGATACCACCCAACAAGTTAGCTCCTTTGACCTGAAACCCATCGAAGCCCAGCTCGTATTCCTTCATGCCGCGGTAACCCAGAACGCCAATCTCGCCACCCGTCATCCCGTTGGTTGGAAAGGGATTCTCTTCCGTTCCCGGGGCCTTTTCTGCAAGGAACATAGACAGCCCCCGGTAGTCGGTTGTGTTTGGATCAGTGCGGGCGAGCAGTGTCATGACATGGGTTCGCGCAGCGTGAGTGATCCATGTTTTATTGCCTGTTATGGTCCAATCTTCGCCCGACTTGGCGGCGCGGGTGTGCAAACTTCCCAAGTCAGAGCCGGTGTTAGGTTCGGTGAAAACCGCAGTGGGAAGTATTTCGCCCGACGCAATTGCCGGAAGCCATTGATTTTTTTGCTCTTCCGTGCCGCCACAAAGGATTAGTTCGGCCGCGATTTCGGACCGAGTGCCAAGGGATCCGACGCCGATGTAGCCACGAGATAGCTCTTCAGAAACCACGCACATGGAGGCCTTCGACAGCCCGAAACCACCGAATTCTTCTGGGATCGTCAGACCGAAGACGCCCATTTCAGCCATCTCTTCAATGACTTCCATGGGGATGAGCTCATCTTTCAAGTGCCAACCGTGCGCATGTGGGTCTACTCGGTCTATTGTGAACCGGCGGAACTGCTCGCGGATCATCTCCAATTCGTCGTCAAGACCGGTCGCGCCAAAGGTGATGTCGGCAGTGCGCTCTTGCATGAGTTCGACAAGGCGCATGCGGGCTGCTTGAGTATTTCCGTTTTGAGTCAATGACATGACCGCAGGCACCATCATATGCCGCTGGTCATCCTGCGTCAGTCCCAGGTCCTGAGGTCGGATGATCTCGCCCTGACTGATGGGGATGCCTCCGTTGAGCTGCCAGAGGTATTCGCCGAATGCGATCTGGTGAATAAGTTGCTCAAGTTCCCCGAATTTACCATTAGAATACAGAAGGTTAGACCATGACTGCATCTGGCGGAGTGCTTCAACGTAGGTTGCCATCCAGGCATATCCATGGACGGCGGTTTGGTGGGCTTCAGTCAGAGCAGCACTGACTTTGCCGTTTTCCTTGACCTGAGCAGAAACAACTTCGTGGGCGCGCGCCAATAGAGACTCAGCCGCGGGCAATGACTCGGCAGTCAGATCCAGCAAGTTGTTTAAAACAATAGAGGTTTCCACGGTTGCGTTCCCATCATGCGGCATTGCGGTATCCATTTTTCTGCACTTGCACAGTGATAGTAGCGTGGAAGTTCGGACGCAAGAAGATTTCGTAATATGATACTGTAACGCACAAATGTGTCGCGACTATCGTTCGGCTGTCCTGGAATTGAAATTGGTTCACACGCTGCAAAATAGGCACTTTGGGACTATCTGTATTGCGTCGGTATTACGTCGGTGCCAACGAACGGTCGGTAAAGGTTGTGTTAGGTAATTCGCCGATGGATCGTCGAGTTGAGCTGACCGTGTGGAAGCCAGGGGTGACATAAGATATTCCATGGATCGTTGTATTCGATATTTTGAGACCGGGAAGATCCTATGTCAAAGTTGAGCTTGCCTGCTGCTCTGAAAAAAGCCGATGCACTTGTGAAGTCGGGTGATCACGTCGAGGCACGAAGATTATATCAGGCAGTTCTGAGCGCCCGCCCAAATCATACCAAGGCGAAAAAGGCGCTGAGCAAATTGGGGGCAGTGCAATCTTCGTCATTTGCCAATGAGCCAACAGAACAAATCGTTCGCAAAATTGGTGAGATGTTCAAGGCCGGAGATGTATCTGGAGCGATGACGCAGACCAAGCGGCAGTTGAAAGTTTATCCGAATTCGGCCCATCTTTGGAATTTTATGGGTGTTTTCAACAACGCGATTGGCGAAACAGAAGCTGCCATTGAAGCCATGCGCAAGGTGACTTCAGTCAATCCGAATGCTGCGGAAGCACATTTGAACCTAGGTAATGCCCTTCATGCATCGCAACAGTTTGATGAGGCTGCCAAGAGTTTGAAAGCTGCGATCTCGCTGCGACCGAACTATGCGCTTCCGTACTTTACGCTTGGTAATATTCTGAACGAGCTTTCAAAATTTGAAGAGGCGATTGCTTCATACAAGAATGCACTTCGGCTAAAGCCAGATTTCGTCGACGCCATGATTGGTTTGGCGAATGCGTTGCGTCGGAATGAAAATTTCGACGAGGCGATTGAGGCAACTGAAAGGGTTCTGAAAATAGATCCACAGAATACGCAGGCTGGCGCTGGTAAGGCCGAAACTTATCTGAACATCAATGACCCAGAAAGCGCCGAAGCAGCTCTGTTACCGATCATCAAGTCTCATCCTGATAGCATTTTCGCAAAACTGATGCTTGGAAAGGTCTATGTAGCCCAAAGAAATCTGGACGCGGCGGAAGCGTGTTTTCGCATCGTAATAAGTAGGGGTGGCAAAGTTGGTGAGGCGTTCAGGCAATTAAGTTCGGTAAAAAAGTTCCGTGAAGCGGACGACGATCTCAATGCCATGGAAGATTACTTGGAATCACTTGGCACAAGAGTGAACTTAATCGAGCGCGAAGAAATGTTGTTTGCTCTTGCTAAGGTCTATCGTGATCTTAGCGAATACGAACGGTCGTTTGAGTTTATTCGTCAGGGCAACGCTATCATGCAGGAGCGGTTGGGATACGATATTCGCGATGATGAAGAGACCTTCGAAAAACTGAAGAAAACCGCTGCAAAGTTAGTGAGTTATAGTGTGCGTGGTGAAACCGACTTGATGCCAATCTTTATTGTCGGCATGCCGAGATCGGGCACGACGCTAGTGGAACAGATCATCTCTTCGCATTCTGAAGTTGCTGCTGCTGGTGAGCTTTCTCATATCGCGATGATCGGGGAGAATCTGGCGTCGGGGGCGGACGAAGTGTCGGAAGCTGCGCTGGAAAACCTGAGATCGAGGTATTTGGAAAAACTGGCAATTCGGTCCGAGGGAAAACCTTTCGTGACTGATAAGATGCCGCATAACTTCAGATACATACCTATGATTGCGGCGGCGTTTCCGGAAGCGAAAATTGTTCGGATGAAGCGGGACTCCCGGGCGGTTTGCTGGTCAAACTTCTGGCAATATTTCTCTCGTGTGCGCTTGGGGTATTCATTTGATCTGGCCACCACTGCGAAATTCTATCGGATGTATGAAGATTTGATGCGGTACTGGGATGAGATCCTTCCAGGTCGGGTGTTGGAGTTTGACTATGATCAACTTACTGAAGATCAGGAGGGTCAAACTCGTCTGTTGATGGATTACCTCGAGTTGGATTGGGAAGATGGTGTCATGAAACCGCATGAGAACAAGCGCTCTGCAAAAACCGCGTCCAATCTTCAAGTCACCAAGCCAATTTACAAGGCCAGTTCGGCGGAGTGGCAAAACTTCGAACCCTATATGGACGGGGTATTCGATGGCTTGCCTGAGTGAGTTGAAGATTATTTTCGGTTTTCCATAAATTGCCGACACTAAGTCGGTGAGTTCGAACGCAGACGTGAGGTTTCGATAGGAATTCGTGCCTGCGGACCTTCGGTGCGGATGCTTTTGGGCCGATAAGGATTGGCAAATTCAAAGTCCTTGAGCGCTAGGTTGGGGGCTGGAATGCGGGATTGTTAGATTAGTTCGGTGTGTCATCCAGCATCATGAGTCCGTCCGCCTTTGCGTATCCGCTTACAAAGATCCAACGTTGCATTGTTTTAGCCAACATCGCGTCGCCGCTGAGGTACATGCGCTCGGCGTCGGTTTCGCGGGAGACGGTTGTGCGGCCCAGCAGGATGGAGGCGAGCGAGATTTTAGATGTCTCGACATAGAGATCGACGTCGAAGCCGGGGATGTCTGTGCACATCTCGACGGGTTGGCCGGGTCTTAGGAGGGCCCAATAAGTGTCGTAGGCGAGATCAGGGTCAGTGAAGTGAAAGCGGATGACCACCTGCCGGTCGGGCAGTTGATCGCGCAAGAAGTAGTTTCGCATTTTCCACATGAAGGTCGAGAGATCCGCATCAAGCAGGGCCTGGCGGGCGGCAATGTTGCTTTGTGCCCATAAGGCAAGTGCATTCAAAGCCGGTTCCAGCGCCACGGCTCGGTCTGTTCGGATGTAATCGACATTGCCGCTGGCGGGGTCTTCAACGCGTTCGATCAGGCCGTGAAGTTCCAACTCTTTCAGGCGACGAGATAGAAGCGCCGGAGAGATGTTGCCGACGCCGCGCCGGATATCATTGAAGCGGGTCGCGCCGGCCCACATTTCCGACAGGATCGGCATCGTCCAGCGAGGTTCGAGGATGTCACATGCGTGGGTGATCGGGCAGACGAGGCCATAGGGTTTGGAGGTCATGATGGGGCTCCTTTCCTGGGCATCATAATGCATGCGATGATTTTTGACCTAGTTCAGAATGTGTAGCGGGTGTGGTTCAGAACGTGCACTGGCCGATTTCGGGGTCTGGGGGCGAGGGTTGGTCATCGCTTTTGAACAGATGAGAAATCCTGAAAGGACCCCAAAAAATGTCGATGATCAACGATATCAAAACGCCTGTGTTTGCCCCGCTTGCAGCAATAGCAGGGAGTGTCAGGACGCTGGTTACCCGTCGCGATCCACACGTTGGGAAGACAGACGAGTGCGGGCCGGAAACCAAAGACCAGAAACTGTCGGCGTGGGCGTCTGTCAGTGCGGATGCCATGGACCGGATGGCAGCCCGTCATGGTTTGCGCGGCGGAAACTGGTGAGCAATATCTGCCCGCACAAAGAACGAAAGGCCGCCCGAGGGCGGCCTTTCTGATGATGGGTGTGGCCTTCATCGTTTCGCAAGGGAAACGACTTTCGCCACCCGTCACATCCGCAAGCGGAAGTGACGTGCTTACATCATGCCGCCCATGCCGCCCATATCGGGCATGCCGCCGCCGGCTGGTGCGCCTTCTTTGGCGGGCTTGTCGGCAACCATGGCTTCGGTCGTGATCAGAAGACCCGCGATCGAGGCTGCGTCTTCCAGAGCGGTGCGAACAACTTTCGCCGGGTCAATGACGCCGAACGAGAACAGATCGCCATACTCTTCAGTTTGAGCATTGAAGCCGAAGGAAGAGTCGCTGCTTTCGCGGACTTTGCCAGCAACCACGGCACCGTCGACGCCGGAGTTTTCGGCAATCTGGCGAAGCGGAGCTTCCAGAGCGCGGCGCACAATGGCGATACCGGCGTTCTGGTCGCTGTTGTCACCAGTCAGGCCTTCGAGTGTTTTCGCACCCTGAACCAGAGCAACACCACCGCCAACAACGATGCCTTCCTGAACCGCAGCGCGTGTAGCGTTCAGTGCGTCATCGACGCGGTCTTTACGCTCTTTCACTTCAACTTCGGTCATGCCGCCAACGCGGATAACGGCAACGCCGCCAGCCAGTTTAGCAACACGTTCCTGAAGCTTTTCACGGTCGTAGTCAGACGTTGTTTCTTCGATCTGCTGACGGATCTGAGCAACGCGTGCTTCGATCTCGGCCTTTTCACCAGCGCCGTCCACGATTGTGGTTTCGTCTTTGGTGATCGAGATGCGCTTGGCTGTGCCCAGCATGTCCATCGTAACCGATTCCAGCTTCATGCCCAGGTCTTCAGAGATGACCTGACCGCCGGTGAGGATCGCGATGTCTTGCAGCATGGCTTTGCGGCGATCGCCGAAACCAGGTGCCTTAACAGCCGCAATTTTCAGACCGCCGCGCAGTTTGTTGACGACCAGCGTGGCCAGAGCCTCGCCTTCGACGTCTTCTGCGATGATCAGAAGTGGCTTTTGTGACTGGATGACTGATTCCAGAAGTGGAACCATGGCCTGCAGCGAAGAAAGTTTCTTCTCGTGCAGCAGGATCATGCAGTCTTCAAGCTCTGCAATCATCTTGTCCGGGTTGGTGACGAAGTATGGGCTGAGGTAGCCACGGTCGAACTGCATGCCTTCAACAACTTCGGTTTCCGTGTCGAGGCCTTTGTTTTCCTCAACAGTGATGACACCGTCGTTGCCGACTTTTTGCATTGCGCCGGCGATCTGCTCGCCAATTTCGGCTTCGCCGTTGGCGGAGATTGTGCCGACCTGGGCGACTTCGTCGCTGTCTTTTACATCGCGGGCAGCGCCTTTGATGCTTTCAACAACCTGCGCAACAGCCGTGTCTACGCCGCGCTTCAGGTCCATCGGGTTCATGCCAGCGGCAACCGACTTCAGACCTTCGCGAACGATGGCTTGTGCCAGAACGGTTGCAGTTGTTGTGCCGTCGCCGGCTTCGTCATTGGTGCGGCTGGCGACTTCTTTCACCATCTGCGCACCCATGTTTTCGAACTTGTCTTCCAGTTCGATTTCTTTTGCGACCGTTACACCGTCTTTGGTGATGCGCGGTGCGCCAAAGGATTTTTCGATCACGACGTTACGACCTTTGGGGCCGAGTGTCACTTTCACCGCATCGGCGAGTGTATTCACGCCTTTGAGCATGCGGTTACTGGCGTCGGTATCGAACTTGACGTCCTTAGCAGCCATGTTGATTGCTCCTGGTTGTCTAAAATGTTGTGGTTAGTGATCAGGTTGTGACGATCAGGCAATAACGCCCATGATGTCGCTTTCCTTCATGATCAACAGCTCTTCGCCGTCCAGCGTGATCTCGGTTCCGGACCATTTGCCAAACAGGATTTTGTCTCCTGCATTGACGTCCATCGAGATGCGTCCGCCATTATCGTCTTTGGCGCCAGCGCCTACCGAAATGACTTCGCCTTCTGCGGGTTTCTCTTTTGCGCTTTCTGGGATGATCAGACCGCCTGCGGTCTTCTCGTCGCTTTCTACGCGGCGGACCAGTACCCGGTCGTGCAGCGGAGTGAATGCCATGTTGAACGCTCCTTAGGTTCAGTTAACTCCCTTTAGCACTCGCCTTTAGTGAGTGCTAACGAAGGGGAGATAGGCAAGCTCACATCGTGAGTCAACAGTTGAGGCAGGCCTAAAATTCAAGAAATCAGTTTTTACCAATACTTTATGCCGTTTTAGTAGATTGCTCCCATCTTCAAGGGATCACAGGGCAGCTTGCTATCAGTTCGAACTCTCGCAACTCGCTTGATGCTGTGTCCGGCCGGAAGAGAGACGACGCGCGTTACATCCATTTATCTTCTGACGATCGCAGGACCTTGCGGCCCGGGCGGGAATTTCTTGATCAGCCCTGAAATGTGGCCTTGATACCTGTCGAGATGATCGGTTTACCGTTGCCAATATGCGATTGCGGATGGAAGTGCAGGGGCAATCGTTCCGCGACCAGCGCCGAGACCACCAAAAACCGGACTCGTCGCTGAAGAATAGCTTTCGCGCGCCTTTATTCTGTCCATTTGCCCTGTCAGAATGCCTGCAACACAAGGATGAGGGTATAATGAAAAAGATGATCGCGGCGTGTATTGCCGCATTGTTCCTTCCCACAGCGGCATTATCGCAAACCTGTGGCACAAGAGACTTGATCGCCGAACTTTCCAGTGACGACCGGGCGCGTCTGGATGCCTATGTAGCCCCCCATCCCTATCCGGTTGGAAATCTGTGGCGAGCCGAAAAAGATGGTTCGACAGTGATCGTGGCGGGCACTCTTCATGTTCCGGACCCAAGAATGTCGCCGATTGTAGAGAAGATCGTTCCGCACCTGGCAGCGGCGGACCTTCTCATTCTGGAGGCCACCAGCCAGGATGAGGCTGAGTTGGCCAATTTGGCCGCGGAAAAGCCCGAGTTCTTTTTCATCACTGAAGGACCGACACTGATTGATCTTCTGGGCGAAGAAGACTGGGCCAAAGCCGAGGCGCGGTTGGGCGCGCTTGGTATGCCGGGGTTTCTGGGGGCAAAGTTTCAGCCCTGGTATATGAACCTGACGTTGGCGATCCCGCCTTGCGCGCTGTCGCTGATGCAAACTGGCGAGCGTGGTTTGGATCGACAGCTGGAGGCACTGGCGATGGATGACAACGTTCCGCTTGCGGCGTTGGACGATTCTGAAACGGTTCTGCGGCTTTTCGCGGACGAACCTATCGAGGATCAGCTGGACGGTCTGCGCCTGACGCTGAACACTCAGGATGACGGCGACGCAAACACGTCGACTCTAATTAACGCTTATTTTGATGGCCGCACGCGGGAAGGCTGGGAGTTTGCCAGAATAGCCATTGATCAGGCCGGGATTGAAAACGGCCAGGAGCTCTTTGAAGAGGTCAACCAGTCGCTGCTGATTGGTCGCAATCAGGATTGGGAGCCAAAAATCGCCGAGTTGGTCGCTGGCAAGGACGTTGTGCTGGCTGTCGGGGCTGCACATCTTTCTGGCGAGACAGGTGTGCTGCGGGCTTTGGAGCGTGCGGGGTATGTGCTGGAGGCGTTTTGAGCGGGGTTGAGGCAGGTCGGATTGCCAGTGCTGGTTGGTGGATTTGAATGATTGTTATGTGAGACAAAGTTAAAGCTTAGTTTGCGCCCGGCTATTCTTAGAAACGCTGTTGATCCAAGAGTTTCTGACGAGCTACAGGAGCCCCCGAATATCTTCAAATGGTATCTGCATTTACTCGCGCCGGCACTTCATCCAAGATCTGCCGTGTTACCATTATTTCATTTCCAACAACTCGGCGCATTGCAGCCGCGTTGGCGAATTTTCAAGAGTGCTCCCTATGTCCCCTTTATGTACAGGACAACGCCGACAAAGAGCTATTCCTGCGCTCAGTCCTCGTCGGCTCCAAATGCTCCAATTAATGTGGTTTCTTCGCCGCCAATGGTGGAGGTTCCAGATCCACCGAACGTTCCACCTAACCTTGTGGCATTCGTCTCGTATATGTCACCATCCACAGTCAAGGTGCTCATGGTCGCTAAATTCAAGTCGGCAAGGTTGATATCGGCATCCATTGTGAAGGTGTTGCCACTTATTGTGCCTCCCGACAGGGTGATAGTAGTCTCGGCGATGTCCGCGCCCCCAAATCCGCAACTACAATCCGATAGCTCGATAGTGCCGTTCAAAATTCCCGCAGCGAAATCAACGTTCAAACTCGCGGGTCCATCTGCGGTTGTCCAGAAACTGTCGTCCACGGCATTTATGGAAATTATGCCTGCACCGCTAAAAGAGGCCATGTCGTTGCGGCCAGCGACGACATCAGGGTCAGTGTTGAAGCCGAGTACCGCCGGACCCCAGTGCCGGAAATCACCGCCACCCCGAGTATCACGAATGTTGAACCAAACCAGCCCACTTTGATTGTTATCGGAAACGCCCCTATACGCTACCCTAATTTCCACATCGCCGTTGAGGCCTTCATAGCGATTGTCGATTGCGTCCCACGCAAGGTTTACCGGCACCCCATCGAATGTCACAATAAATTCGTCTGCGACTCCGGTATCTTCAAACGTTAGGTTGATGTTTAGAATGCCAACATTCGCTGGACCTGAGAAGTCGTCAACTTGCAACTTTGCTTTTACGGAGAGTCTTTCGCCCACTGTGTCAAGGTCAATGCCGGCTGATGCTTAACCGCTTTCGCCGGTTGCTGGAGCAATGCCGCCCACGCCGGACGAGCAAGCAGAAAGAGCAACTGCGGATAACACGATCAAATCTGTAGTCTTAAGCATCAATTTCCCCCAAAAAATCAATTATCTAATACGTTTAGAGTCAATGGTATCCTGGGAAAAGTCAAACGTATTAGCGATTTGGGGTGGATTTTCCTCGGCGAGGGTTCGAGGTGGCCATTCGCTGTTTCGCAGAGCTCGCAGGCAGAATGTACGCTAGATTTGGAAGGTGTTCTGACAGATGTCGGTGGCGCACTTCTGACATTCCTCACCACCATTGACTGCGATTGGATCGGACCGAATGGAGCAATAGTTGTCGGCATTGTAACTAGCGACATTGTCTCGATATACATCCCCAAAACCGTTGATAGCGCATCGGTTGCGGAGTAATTTGGATGTCGGGTGTTCTGTATGCTGAAGACTGTGGTGTGAACTCGAGTGCATTGTCGCAGGCTGCAGCAACTGAAATGCTGGATCACCTCAATCCCGACGTCATGGTGTCGACCGAGCGCGTCGGGCGCAATGAAAACGGTATCTACTACAACATGCGCGGGCGCGATTATGGCATGGGGCGGGCGCGGATCGACTTGTTGTTCGATGAAGCCATGGTGCGCGGCATTCCGACACTTGCCGTAGGTGACGGGGGAAACGAAATTGGCATGGGTCTGGTTTCGGATGTCGTCAAAATTTCTGTTCCCTTTGCGGCTCCGGGCGATTGCCCTTGTGGCGGCGGGATTGGAGCGACTTCCGGGGCAGACATCTTAATGACTGCTGCGGTGTCAAACTGGGGCTGCACTGCGATTTGCGCGGCGATGGCAATGCGCACGGGTGACGCGCGTTTGATCCACACCCCAAAGATGGAGGCCCGAATGTTGGAGGTCATGACTGCCAACGGGCTGATCAACTCGGCCGATGGAATTATCGATGGTCACGTCGATGGCATCAGGGACACAACCCATATCGCTCTCGCGGAACTGGCTGACGCCATCACGCGCAAGGCACTGCTTTGAAAGAACTAAACATGATCACCGATACACTGCTTGGCGAAATTCGCAACCAATTTGCTCATGTGGAAAGTTACCCCGAAGTCGGTCCGCGCATCTATTTCGAGAACGCGGGCGGAGCGCTGACACTGAAATCAGTGGTGGAAACCTCGACCCGATTTGCTGCAATCCCGGACAATCAGGGGCGCGACAATGAGATGGCTCATGATCTGGTGGCGACGATTAATCGTGCGAAGGACGACATGCGGTTGTTTTTCAACGCGCCTGATGGGGATATATTTGCTGGGGAAAGCGGAACGGAATTGTTGTTCCGTCTAATTATGAACGCCATTTTGGAAACACCAGATGGGTCTGTCATCGGTTCGACCCTGGAGCATCCTGCTACCCGCAGCGCCTGTACCCGCTGGGCCAAAATTGCAGGCAAACCCTACATTCAAGTGCCGCACAACGATGCCACTGGCACGGTCACGGCAGAGGACTACGAACCGCTTTTGACGCCCGACATCAGAGTGGCGACCATTCTGCACACGTCTCCGGTGACGGGCATGAGCGTGGATGTTGCGGGTATTGCGAAAGCGATCCGAGCAGCTGCGCCCGGCGCGCTGATAATCGTGGACGGCATTCAGCACGCGAGCCATGGGCATATCGACATCGCAGTCTATGATATCGATGGCTATGTGATCTCTCCTTACAAGGTGTTTTCGCGCCACGGCTATGGGATTGCCTGGACCTCACCACGCCTGAACGCGCTTCCACACGATACGTTAATGGGCGGACCGGAGGGGAATTGGGAACTGGGCACGCGCGACACCGGTGCGTATGCGACTATGTCGGACGTTGTCAGTTATTTTGATTGGCTTGGCGGGCAGCTCAGCGACAGCAAAGATCGACGCACGCGGATTGAAGCGGCAGGAGAGGCAATTCACGCTCACGAAAAATCACTGACGGATGCCATGATCCATGGGATCGGAAACCTCACTGGATTGGCGGATTTAGAGAACGTGTTGATAATCGGCGGACCGGATAACCCTGCACGCGAAGGGTTGGTATCTATTGCTGTCGAAGGTCTGGATGCTCCTGCGCTTGTCACGGCATTGCGAGTACGCGGCATCCGCACCCATACCCGCAAAGCAGACCATTACTCGGGCAATATACTTGATCCGCTAGGGTTGCCGTCTGCAGTGCGTGTTTCAATGTGCCATTACAATAGCGTTGACGAAGTTAGGGCGTTCCTTTCCGCAATGCGCGAGATTTTGGATGAAAGGGACCACGGTTGACTTGCAAAAGAATGTGAAACGGGATGTCTTGTTTGGCCGGTCCGCCAATTCTTCAACTATTAGATAAGACGTCAGATACAGCTCTGATTTGGCGTGCTTGTGTTTTTTGCGACGACTGCATTTTTGCTCTTAGAAGTCTTACGGGAACCGGGTCCGGTCTGTTGGGTTCGAAGTGGCCATTTGACAGTCGACCCTAAAAAAACGCCGCCCCCAGGAGGGACGGCGTTAAATAATCAGAAAGCGGCAGCGCTTAGTCGGCTGCTTCTTCCTTCTTGGCTTCTTCACCGGTTTCCTGATCGACGACTTTCATCGACAGGCGAACCTTGCCGCGATCATCAAAGCCCAGCAGTTTGACCCAGACTTCCTGACCTTCCTTCAGAACATCCGATGGATGGTTCAGGCGGCGATTTTCAATCTGGCTGACGTGCACAAGGCCGTCGCGCTTGCCGAAGAAGTTCACGAAGGCGCCGAAATCGACGATCTTCACGACTTTGCCTTTGTAGACTTTGCCTTCTTCCGGCTCGGCCACGATCGAATGGATCATGTCGTAGGCTTTCTTGATCGCGTCACCGTTCGGGCTGGCGATTTTGATGATGCCGTCGTCGTTGATGTCGACCTTGGCGCCGGAGACTTCCACGATCTCGCGGATGACTTTACCGCCCGAGCCGATCACTTCACGGATCTTGTCGGTTGGCACCTGCATCGTTTCGATGCGTGGGGCGTGAACCGAGAAGTCGGAAGTTTCGGAAAGCGCCTTGTTCATCTCACCCAGGATGTGCATCCGGCCAGATTTCGCCTGTGCCAGAGCTTTCTCCATGATCTCGGGCGTGATGCCTGCGACCTTGATGTCCATCTGCAAGGACGTAATGCCGTTTTCGGTGCCCGCCACTTTGAAATCCATGTCGCCAAGGTGGTCTTCGTCACCGAGGATGTCCGACAGGATCGCATAAGAGCCGTCATCTTCCAGAACCAGACCCATAGCTACACCAGCCACAGCCGACTTCAGCGGAACGCCCGCGTCCATCATCGACAAGGAGCCACCGCAGACCGACGCCATTGACGAGGAGCCATTGCTTTCAGTGATCTCGGAAACCAAGCGCACGGTATATGGGAAGTCGGTTGCCGCAGGCAGAACCGCCTGAAGCGCGCGCCATGCCAGTTTACCGTGACCGATTTCGCGACGGCCTGTGAAGCCGAAACGACCAACTTCGCCGACCGAGTATGGCGGGAAGTTGTAGTGCAGCATGAAGTTCGAGCGGTAGGTGCCCGACAGCGCGTCGATCATCTGTTCGTCGTCGCCGGTGCCAAGGGTGGTTACGACCAGACCTTGGGTTTCGCCGCGTGTGAACAGCGAAGACCCGTGGGTCCGTGGCAGGATGCCTGTTTCAGCAACGATATCGCGGATTTCATCCGTTGCGCGACCATCGATACGACGGCCATGCTTGACGACGTCGCCGCGCAGCACTGCTGATTCCAGTTTCTTCAGAGCCGACCCAAGGTTTTCGTCCTCAAGCTGTTCTTCCGAAAGTGCTGCTTTGATCGCGTCGCGGGTGGCGCCAACGGCTGTTGTGCGTTCCTGCTTGTCGGTGATCGCGTAAGCCGCACGCATCTGATCTTCTCCAGCCGCTTTGACGGCAGCGAACAGGTCGCTGTAGTCTGGGGCTGCGAATTCAAACGGCTCTTTTGCAGTGTCTTCGGCCAGATCGATGATCAGGTCGATGACGGGCTGGATTTGTGCGTGGGCAAAGTTGACCGCGCCCAGCATTTCTTCTTCTGTCAGCTCATAGGCTTCGGACTCAACCATCATGACGGCGTCTTTGGTGCCTGCAACAACCAGATCGAGACGCTGCTCGGGGTTGTTCTTCAGCTCGTGCATGTCGTCGACGGTTGGGTTCAGGATGTAGTCGCCATCTTCAAAGCCAACACGCGCACAGGCAATTGGGCCCATGAATGGTGCGCCGGATATAGTCAGCACGGCCGAAGCGGCGATCATTGCGACGATGTCTGGATCGTTGACCAGGTCGTGCGAAAGCACGGTGCAGATAACCAGAACTTCGTTTTTGAAGCCGGGCACAAACAGCGGGCGGATCGGACGGTCAATCAGACGCGATGTCAGCGTCTCTTTTTCCGTTGGACGCGCTTCGCGTTTGAAAAAGCCGCCAGGGATTTTACCGGCGGCATAGTATTTCTCGTTGTAGTGAACGGTCAGCGGGAAGAAGTCCTGTCCGGGCTTCTGGGATTTCGCGAACGTTACGTTGGCCATGACAGAGGTCTCGCCATAAGTGGCGATCACCGAACCGTCGGCCTGGCGGGCAACTTTGCCCGTTTCCAGTGTCAGCGTTTCTTCGCCCCACTGGATGGATTTTTTCACTTCATTGAACATCTATGTGTTTCCTCGATGGGCCAATCTCGGCGGTCCGAGTGCCCGATTAAATGGCGGCCCCATTGCCGCCGACCCCTTTTATCCTTGCATGCGCCAGGGTCGAAGCGTCACGTCTCAGATGCGCGCGCCCTACAGGAAAACGCACGCTTTGGAAATGGGTATTCGTAAATCTGGCGGAACTGAATTGTCCCGGCCACGATCAGAGGGGGTCGTTCGTGGCCGGGGTTTGGCGGCATTAGTCAATCAGACCAAGCCGCCGCATGGCAGGAAGAAACCGGTTGCGACGCTCGACCGGAGCGAGCGTCGCCATCGCCACGCAATATTTTGAGCAGCTTTTGACGGTTTTGACATTGGCCCTGCGCAGGATCGCGTCAGCAATGCCACGGCCATTCAGTGATTTTGTCTCTACGATGAAGCGGTCTGGAGCGACGGAACTGTCGGCACCGTCGCGATTGAACCTGAGTGAGCCATCGATTGTCATCCGTTCGCCCCCTTCGCGCGCAACTAAAGTTGTGCGCACATAGGTCATGTCGATGGCTGGCTCGAGTTCGGGTTCGGCTTTCATTTCGGTGTCGAAGGGATCATCATAGTGATCGTTGATGACGCTGGAGATGTGAGTGCGCAAAGCCCCGTCCAGACGGTCGACGCGACCGGACGAAATTGGCAAGCGCTTCTTGATCGTTTGACCGCGTGCCGCCTTCAGTTTGACCTCGACAAAGGAGATGCCCGCGTCGACGTAGTTTCTTACCCGAACCTTGAAGCGTTTGCGCTTGCCGTTGTGGTGGTCGAAGTAACCATCGCTATCCAACGAGTCGAAGTAGCGGGTTGAATACGTGAAGCTGCGTTGGCCTTTGATTTCCAGAACATCGAAATGTTCGGCCAGGGTTGGCAAGACGTCAGCCAGCTCGGCACCTGAGACCACGTATTTCTGGTCGATCCTGTCCAGCATTGCGGCCTTACTGTTCAGGTCATCAAGGCTGATGGGGGAAAACGTATCGAATACTGGCTGCATCACTTTTTCGCCCCCAGCTCGCGTTCGCCTTCATAGTAGACGTCGATCATCGCAAGTTCGTTGACGTAATTGATGGATCGCACACGGTAGGACATGACGCTGACGCCAAAGCGTTCGGCCAGTTCTTTGCGCATGCGCTCCGGCGAAGCGAAGATGTGGGGGTCAATGCGGTCAAGCGTCACTTTCATCAGTACGGTTGAACGCATGAATTTTGGGTGGTCGATCAGATAGACTGCAATGAGCAGGATCGTGACAATGCCAATAACAAAATTGTGCGTGGTGCCGATGACTGAACAGATCACCGCTAATCCGACGGCGCCGAAGAAGTAGCTGATTTCGATTTTGTCGATTTGTTCCGAGCGAAGCGAGAACAGGGCGAGAATGGCAAAAAGTCCAAATCCTGCGGCCAGGTTAAATTCGACAGCCGAAAGCACCGAAAGGACGCCGAAAGAAAATATGTTAAATATTGCGGCTGTTGTAGCGAGTTCTTTGTCGCGGTGGCGACGATAAAACATGCCAAAGATAAAAATCAGCATTGCGACAATATTGATGACGAACCGAATGGCCAGTTCGGTAAACGGGTCGTCGATAGCGAGTGTCATGTGCAGAGTCCTCGGGTTTTTATTGTTGAGGAGGTCGTGGGTAAGGCGACCGTCCATGAGGTTTGTCATGGCACCGTTACAAAACTGTGATCTATATAACTTTGTATTAAGCCCCGCTTTTAAACGGAAGTTTATGCAGAAAATCGCCTATGGATCGGGTATTTCCGCCATTTTTCAGAATGTTACCTGGTGTTCATCTTTATTGACATGTGGCGTTCATCCCTAATTTTTGTGCCGATTAAACGATGGAGTTCACTAGTAAGCGCTAACATTAATGCAGGATGAATAAGCGTGGTTTTTTGGTGCTTTTCGGGGGGTCGAAAGGGAATAAAGCTGTCACGATTCGTTGCGATTTGGACAGCTTTCGGTTGAGGTGTTCGGCGCTGCGGCCTTTGGACGCGAGGGACTGGCGAATGCCGTAAGTGGGGCCCTATATGCGTGCTGAGTTCAACTCATAGACAGGTGTAGTATCATGATTAAGTTTGCCGCAGTTTTGGTTGGCGCAGTAGCTTTGGTTTCGGCCATGGCGGTGCAAGCCAGTGACATGAAAGTTTCCGACCCGGTCATTCACAAGGCGTTCGACAAGGCCCGCGCTGCTGGCGGCTACATGATGATCGAAAATGCGGGCAACGCCGACGATAAACTGGTCGGTGTTCGTATCGAAGGCCGTATGGCGATGATCCACGAAAGCCGCGAGAAAGATGGCATCATGGAGATGGCCCATGTCGACGAGATTGCGGTGCCAGCCGGTGGCATGGTGATGTTCAAGCCGGGTGGTTACCACGTAATGATCATGGGTTTGACTCCGGGTGAGCTGCCTGAAGGCGAGATGGTTGACGCAGTGCTGGTGTTTGAAAACGCAGGCGATGTGCCGATCACGTTTATGGTCACCAAGCCCGAGATGGGGCATGGGGCGCATACGGGGCATGCGACAACGAATTGAGGGAGTGATGTCTGAAGTCAGCGCCTATGGGTCCAATTAGGTTAATTTGATAAGAGAGTTTTGTTGGCTCATCGTAACCACTGAGGAGTGGGACATGAGACAGACAACTGGAACTCGCAGGAGCCCCGGCGAGAAGATCGTCAAAGAGATCAAGCGCGCGACGCGCAAACAGTATTCGTCAGAAGAGAAGATCCGGATCGTGCTGGATGGCTTGCGTGGCGAAGACAGCATTGCTGAGTTGTGCCGTCGTGAGGGAATATCTCAAGGTATCTACTACAAATGGTCCAAGGACTTCATGGAAGCTGGCAAACGGCGGCTTGCTGGAGATACGGCGCGTGCGGCTACGACCGACGAAGTCAAGGACCTGCGCCGCGAAGCCCGAGACCTGAAGGAGGTCGTTGCCGAGCAAACACTGGAACTGCGTCTTCTCAAAAAAAGCATGACCGGCGGTGGGGGCGACCAAGAATGAGGTATGCTGCATCTGAGAAGTTGGAGATCATCCGGCTTGTTGAGGGGTCGCATTTGTCTGCTCGTCGAACATTGGCAAAGCTGGGCATCCCCCGCACCACATTTTACCGTTGGTATGATCGGTATCGGCAGCGCGGCGACGCTGGCCTTGTGGATCAAGCGCCTAAGCCCAGACATGTCTGGAACCGCATCCCCGACGAAGTCCGGCGCAAGGTCGTCAAGCTGGCGCTGCAGGAGACGGAGCTGTCGCCGCGCGAACTGGCAGTGACGTTCACGGATCGGGAGCGCTACTTCGTCTCGGAATCTTCAGTCTATCGGGCCCTGAAGGCCCACGATCTGATCACCAGCCCGGCCTTTATCGTGCTCAAGGCGGCAAACGAGTTCAAAGACAAGACCACTGCGATCAACCAGCTTTGGCAAACCGACTTCACCTATCTCAAAGTGCTTGGCTGGGGCTGGTTCTATCTCAGCACAATCCTGGACGACTACAGCCGCTACATCATCTCGTGGAAACTCTGCACGAACATGCGGGCAGAGGACGTGACGGACACCCTGGATTTGGCGCTACAAGCATCAGGGTGCGATCAGGTTCACGTCATCCACAAACCCCGCCTCCTCAGCGACAACGGGTCCAGTTACGTCTCTGGCGATCTGGCTGAATGGCTGCAGGACAAAGGCATGAAGCATTCTCGGGGCGCACCATATCATCCCCAGACACAGGGCAAGATCGAGAGGTGGCATCAAACCCTGAAGAACCGCATCCTATTGGAGAACTACTTCCTTCCGGGAGACCTCGAAACCCAGATCGAAGCCTTCGTCGATCACTACAATCACAAGCGCTACCACGAGAGCCTGAACAACGTCACACCCGCCGACGTCTACTTCGGGCGTGACAAAGCCATTCTAAGACAACGGGAAAGGATCAAACGAAAGACGCTCGAAGCGCGGCGCTTGCATCACAGACAGCGCGCCGCATAATAACATCAACCAGACGAGCCAAACTCTTTACTTGTTTAAGCAACTCTTGGTTCCCAAAACCCTGACGACGGACACTTTTATTGGTCGCTTTTTGTGCAGGCTGACCGCTTTGCCGTCGCGCAACCCTTCACCGAAGGACAGGCGCAAGATCCCATGCCGTGGCGTAAAATTGCTGGCCTGTCTTTACCGTTCATTGGGTCACTTCTTACGCTATTGGTTATCCTGTTTCGAATGGACTACGCACCGGAATTCGCGGCCGCAATGGGCGTTGTTGTTGCTTTCATTTTCGCCGTTCTTCGAAGCCCTAAAGAGGCATTGGACGTTCGCGTAATTTCGAGCACAATCGTCAGTGCGGGTCTGGCAGCTTCTGGGTTGGTTGTTATGGCAGCCAGTGTTGGAATCATTGTCGGCGTAGTCAATGCGACCGCTCTTGGCGTGACATTCACGATAATGATATCCAGTCTTGCGGGTGCCAGTTTATTACTGGCGCTGGTTGTGGCCGCCGTCGCTTCATATTTTTTAGGTATCGGACTTGCCACCACGGCGGTCTATGTCGTCTGCGGAACATTGATTGCACCGTCATTGGTTGAACTTGGCTTGACGCCTATCGCGGCGCATCTTTTTGTCTTTTATACAGCGATGTTGTCCATGATCACACCGCCGGTCGCCATTGGATGTTTGGCGGCCAGCTCGCTTGCCGGGGCGAATTTTATCAGAACTTCGATGTTTGCAGTCCGATTTGGTTGGCTGAAATTCGTGCTGCCCTTTATTTTCGTCTACTCGCCTGAATTGCTCATGATAGGCTCGCCGATCAACATTGTGGCTGTGATCATCTCGGTCGCAATTGGCATTGTATTGTTCACGAATGCACTGTCCGGGTATGGCCCACGCCGCCTTACAACTACCGCGCGGATAACCCACCTTGTGTGGGCGATTGCCGTTGCCCTGCCGTTTTTGAGTATCTGGGCGCGATTTGGATTAGCGATGCTGGCACTGCCCGTTTTGATGGGGGCAATGCCTTATGGCGCAACTTGGATCAAAAAAGCTAAAAGCGCCAAGCAAACGTAAATGAGTATTTCTTTGAATGCCTAATCGAAACTATAATTCGGAAGGTAGACTCATTTCGTTATTTCAAAACCAGTCCTGAGATCATTCGCCAAGCGGCAATGATGTACGTCCGATTTCCGCTATCGCTGCACAATGTAGAAGTTCTTTTACACAAGCGCGGCATCGATATTAGCCATGAGACGATTAGATATTGGTGGAATAAAATTGGCCCAATATTTGCAGCGGAAATGCGGCACAGGCGCGTTAATCAGATGCATGCACCTTTCAACTGACAGGGGCACCTCGACGAGGTTTTTGTGAAGATCAACGGCGAGAGCGAGCAATGCTAATGTTTCGAAGATTACTGTCCCTGCAAAAATTCGTCGCTGTCCATTCTTCAATCCACAACCACTTCCACCAAGTGCGCCACCTCTACTCACGAACTAATTTCAAACTTAACCGAACCGCCGCCCTCTCAAAGTGGCGGCAACTTTGTTCTGCATAGGTTCCTGAATTTGGCTTCAAACTGAGACTGGTTCGAATTTGTCTGACAGTATCGCCACTGAAATCAATAGCCGCCATTAGTTCGATCCAATTTAGAATTCGGTAACTGGCCGACAGCTCGCAGCCCTATAACAGACACTGTCATTCGAATTAAGCGCTCTCCCTGTAGATGCTTTGTGCACCTCATCCGGGCCGTTAGATTGGCCGTTCATCGTATCAGTTGACGTTTGTGGAATGCTCTATCACTGTGTGATTCAGGCCGATGGGTCTTAAGCACTGCATGTGCTTGTTATAGCGCTGAAATAATAGGGCCCGATCTTGTCACTGTTTATTATCGTAGCTTTACCTTTCCTCGGCGCATTGCTTCCTGGGGTAATGAATTCAGCCGGTCGCGCAGCCTGTGCCGGAGTTACGTTCACAGTTTCGCTGATTGCGTTTGTTGGATTGCTTACGAACTTTCCTGCGATACTGGCCGGAGAGGTTATCACGGCGCGGGTCGATTGGATGCCCGCTTTAGGGTTGAACTTCACCCTTATGCTGGACGGGCTTGGATTCTTCTTTGCATTCCTCATTCTTGGCATCGGTCTTTTGATCATTGCTTACGCAAGACACTATCTCAGCCGCGACGATCACATGGGAGAGTTTTTTACCTATTTGCTGCTGTTTCAGGGCGCGATGGTTGGAATTGTCCTAAGCGATAACGTATTGCTTTTGTTGGTGTTCTGGGAGCTGACTTCGCTATCTTCTTTTCTGCTGATTGGCTATTGGAAGCATCTTCCAGCAGGTCGGCAAGGCGCACGAATGGCACTAACAGTGACGGGTCTGGGTGGCCTTGCAATGATTGCCGGAATGCTGATTCTCGGGCAGATCGTCGGAAGTTACGAGTTGAGTGTCATTCTAGAAAATCGCGAAGCGATTCAGGCGGACCCGCTCTATGTGCCGGCGTTGTTGTTGATCCTGCTTGGGTGCTTCACCAAGTCGGCTCAATTCCCATTCCATTTCTGGCTGCCGCACGCCATGGCTGCGCCAACGCCAGTGTCGGCCTATTTGCACTCGGCTACGATGGTGAAGGCAGGCATTTTCCTGATGGCGCGCATGTGGCCTGTGTTGTCCGGCACGACTGAATGGTTTGTTATTGTCACTTCCGCCGGACTCATAACAATGGTGTTGGGCGCTGTGATTGCGCTGTTCAAGCATGACCTGAAAGCACTGCTTGCCTTTTCAACTGTCAGCCACCTTGGGTTGATCACAATGTTACTGGGGACCGGCACGGCGTTCGGCGCCATGGCCGCCGTTTTCCATATTCTTAATCACGCGACATTTAAGGCCGCTCTCTTTATGTCGGCTGGGATCGTCGATCATGAAACTCACACCCGGGATATCCGCCGACTTGGCGGACTTCGAACATTGATGCCGGTGACGTTCATGATTGTTGCCTTGGCGGCATTGTCGATGGCGGGCATCCCATTTCTGAATGGATTCTTGTCCAAAGAGATGATGTTGGAGGAAACCACCCATACTGTCCTCTTCGGCAGCAAGTGGCTGGTTCCGGTGTTGGCGACAGTTGGGTCGCTGTTTTCCGCCGCATATTGCTTCCGCCTCATTGGGCATGTGTTCCTGGGCCCTGTCCGGGATGACTATCCGTCCAAACCGCACGATCCTAACCCGGGCATGTGGCTCCCGCCGTCAATACTGGTCGTTCTTGTTGTTGTTATTGGCGTCGCCCCATTTCTGGCAGAACCATTCGTGGTGCTTGTGACATCGGCCTTGCTTGGAGGTGAAGCGGAATTACCCAAGGCGCATCTGAAGATCTGGCACGGATTAGTGCCCGCGCTTTATATGTCAATTGTTGCGGTGGTCGGCGGCTTACTGTTGCTGACGGTATTCAAACCATTGTTACGTTTCTGGGAGACGACACCACGCCCAGAGGCCAAGGTCATATTTGAGGGCATCGTTGAAGCCGCTGCACGGCTTGCACGCGCAGCAACATTTGGTGTGCACAACGGAGCGTTCACGCGCTACGCCGTGATTGCAACAGCTGCCATAATCGTTGCGGGTTACTTTGGATGGGCGACGGGAACTGTTGCGGATGCCACTCGGACACCGCAAGTCGCCGGAGCAGTGCCAATTGCCGGTTGGTTTATGTTGGTGGCTGCGACTGCCGGTCTGGTCGTCATGCACCGCGACCGCTTTCTGGCCCTTATCTTGATCGGGATCGTTGGACTAATGGTGTCGATCGGCTTTGTGTTCCTCAGCGCTCCTGACCTTGCCATGACGCAATTTACGGTCGAAGTGGTGACGATCATCTTGCTCTTGCTGGCGCTTAATTTCCTGCCGAATACCACGCCCGTGGAAAGCAGCCTGCTGCGTCGGGTGCGAGATGCCGGTGTTGCTTTGGCAGGGGGGCTGACAACCTTTGGTTTGGCGTACCATTATCTACTTCGGGACGCGATAACGACGCCGATCTCTGAATTCCACCTGGCGAATTCATACAAGGGCGGAGGCGGTACAAATGTGGTGAATGTGATCCTGGTCGATTTCCGGGGTTTTGACACCTATGGCGAGATCATAGTCCTGGGGATTGCAGCCTTGATCATTTACGCCTTGACCGAGACGCTCCTGCAAGGGCCAGTGCGAGCCCGCCTTTTGAATCGCATCCCGGATCAACCGCGGGCAGGTGACATGCACCCGATGATGATGGTCGTTCTGACGCGGGTCATGATGCCTATAGTACTATTGGTTGGATTTTACATTTTCCTGCGCGGTCACAACGAACCCGGTGGCGGATTTATAGCCGGATTGGTCGTCTCGATTGCCGTGGTCATGCAGTATATGGCCAGCGGATTTGCTTGGACTTCAGCGCGATTAAGATACCCCTACCATGGCGTAATTGGTGCTGGGGTATTGGTTGCCGGTTTAACCGGAATAGGAGCCTGGTTCGTCACCAAGCCATTCCTGACATCCAGCTTCACCTATGTGCGCATTCCGCCGTTCGACAAGTTCGAGTTAGCAACAGCCGCACTCTTTGATCTTGGGGTGTTCCTTGCCGTTGTGGGTGCCGTAATGCTTTCGCTGGAAAGTTTCTCGCGCCTGGCGCGCCGTGCAAACACACCTGATGCTGAATATCCGATGGATATTGATCCTTCACGAGATGATCCGCCAGGCAAAGGTCTCGATCCAGTTGGGGGGGAGGGCTGATATGGAATTGCTTGTCGCCTCCGCCATTGGAGTCATGACTGCAGGGGGCATTTACCTTGTTCTGAGGTTGCGGACATTTCCGGTCATTTTGGGTATTTCGCTTTTGACCTATGCCGTGAATGTATTTTTGTTTGCTTCCGGCAGACTCACCATCGGCGCGTCGCCGGTGCTGGTAGACGGTGTTACGGTCTATACTGACCCGCTGCCTCAGGCCCTGGTGTTGACGGCAATTGTTATCTCGTTTGGGATGACGGCTGTCGTGGTCATGATCGGCTTGGGCGCGTTTCTGGGATCGAACGATGATCATGTAGATGACCAGCCTGAAGAACCTGAGACCGGATCAGAGGGCCAATCATGACCCACTGGATCCTTGTCCCGATCATTCTTCCTGCTTTGGTCGCGCCATTCATCGTGCTGGCTGCCCGCAATCACATCGGTATTCAACGTGTCATATCGCTGACCGGTGTCCTGGCTTTGGTGGGGATTGCGCTGGGCCTTGCTCTGCGAGTCTCGGACGGCACAGTGTTACTTTATCAACTAGGCGATTGGGCAGCGCCGTTTGGCATTGTCGTTGTTGGTGACCGGCTGTCGACAATGATGGTTCTGCTGACCTCTGTTATGGCCTTTTTCGTGCTGCTCTATGCCATTGGCTCGGGATGGGATAATCGCGGGCGGCATTTCCATGCCCTGTTCCAATTCCAAATGATGGGTATTTTAGGCGCGTTTCTGACGGGTGACCTTTTTAACCTTTTCGTGTTTTTCGAAGTGTTGCTGATCGCATCATACGGATTGATGATCCATGCTGGAGGTAACGCGCGTCTGCGGGCAGGGGTCCAGTATGTGTTGTTTAACCTCATCGGGTCGACCCTGTTCCTGTTTGCTCTTGGGTCGATCTATGCGGAAACTGGCACACTCAACATGGCGGATCTGGTCGAACGCGTGGCCCTAATCGATCCAAGTGAAACCGTAGGCATTCGGGTTGCGGCAGCTTTGCTTTTGCTGGTTTTTGCCATCAAGGCTGCGGTGGTTCCGCTGCATTTCTGGTTGCCGTCCAGTTACGCAGAGGCGCCAGCGCCGGTCGCTGCGCTCTTTGCGATTATGACCAAGGTGGGCGCCTATGCCATCATCCGCGTTTACACGATGATCTTCCCTCCCGATCTGGATGTCACGGCTGGTCTTCACACAATCTGGTTGCTGCCAGCCGCACTAATCTCTCTTGCCATTGGTATGGTCGGCGTCCTTGCCGCCAAAAAGTTGAATCGCCTCGTCGCATTTTCCATCATCGGATCGATGGGAATGGTGATGGTGTCGATCTCGCTATTTACTCCGTTGGGAATTGCGGCGGCTCTATATTATATCGTGCATTCGACGTTGGCCGGGGCCGTGCTGTTTCTGATTACAGATCTGGTCCGGACTGGACGCGGCAATGTTGATTTGACGTTGCAGCCGCCCTTGGCGGGCACCGCCCTTACGGCGGGCATGTTCTTTGCCGGGGCCATTGCAATGGCCGGGTTGCCGCCGCTTTCTGGCTTCCTAGGGAAGTTGCTGGTTCTCGACGCCGCATTTGCAAACGATCAAATGGCTTGGATCTGGGTAATCGTCTTAAGCGCCAGCTTAATAAGCATTCTGGGTTTCGCTCGTGCTGGCAGCCTGGTGTTCTGGAAAGCCCACAGTGACGAAATCGACGGAGAATCGGATGAATTCACGCGTCCAGCACCGCTTGCCTATGTTGCAGTCGGTGGATTGTTCGCGCTGTTGATCGCCCACACGGTTTTCGCCGGTCAGATGCACGGCTATGCCAAACTCATGGCAGCTGATCTATTTGCGCCGGATGAATACATTTCAACTGTATTGGATACTCCTGGCAAGCTCAGCAAACCGACGGAGGGGCACTGATATGGCACGCGCAGTCCGCTGGTTGATCCCGCATCCATTGCTGACCTTCATTCTGGCGGTCGTCTGGACCTTGCTGCAGAACCAAGTTTCGGCGGGCATGGTCGTCTTCGGCATAATCCTGGGGATCATAATTCCTTGGATGACCTCGATCTGGTGGCCGGACAAACCCAAAGGTATCCGCGTCGGCAAGATGGTGGTTTATGGCTTCATTGTCATTTGGGACATTCTGGTTGCTAACGTGCAGGTCGCGTGGATTGTTCTGACCGTTCCGAACTCTAAGCTGAAGCCAGCCTGGATCGTTATTCCATTGCAGTTGAAAGAGCCCGAGGCGATTACAATTCTTGCCGGGACAATTACGCTGACGCCCGGAACGGTTTCCGCGGATTTGTCGGACGAAGGTCACAGCCTTTTGGTTCATGTTCTTCACACCGATGACCCAGATGGGGTCCGTGACGATATCAAATCGCGATACGAGCGTCGCTTGCTGGAGATATTCGCATGACATTCGCCGTGGGATTTCTGGAGTTAGCCATAGTCATAGCCTTTTTGGCGCTGGCTCTTGGTCAGGTTCTGTCAATGGTCCGCCTGGTCATGGGACCGACGACAGGTGATCGTATCCTCGCATTAGATACGATGGTCATAAATGCATTGGGATTGGTTGTCGTATTGGGCATTCATCAGGGTGTTAAGGTTTACTTCGAGGTTTCGCTTCTTATCGCCATGCTTGGATTTGTTTCAACGGTAGCGTTGGCGCGATTTACTCTACGGGGGGACATCATCGAATGACCTTGGCAACAATTGCGACATTCGCTGCGGCTATATCACTGTTAGTTGGCTCAGGATTCGTTTTGGTGGGCGTGATCGGACTTTTGAAGTTCAATGACCCCATGACGCGTCTCCATGCGCCGACAAAAGTTGGAACAGTCGGAATTGGCATGCTCTTGGCGGCGTCGATCTTAGTTGCTTTGGCGTCAGGAGATCCTTCAATCCACGAATTGCTGATTATGGCTTTTCTGTTCGTGACAGCTCCGGTTTCGGCAAATTTCATTGCGAAGGTGAACATTCACAAACGCACTTGCGACACACCGCCATTACCTCCGCAGGACGATACATGGTCAACTTTGAGTTCGCCGGATGTCGAACCGGAATGAGTTCCGTATGTTAAGCGATTTTAATCGCCGGGCGCTTCGTTTGACATTCTGAACACACATGGGATTGCGCTCTGGTTCGTCGGCTCCTATCCGTGTTGCCGGTCAAGTAGCCTAGTGCGATCCCGCCTGGCTTAACCACCGCAAACTGCAGTTTCCGTGTTTACCAAAACAAAGCGGTATTGCAGGAAGTCATCAGGTTGATCTGAGATCTAGACCAGCCACGCAACGCCAGAGAGCACCGAAAACGCCACATGCGCCGGATCAACGGACCATATGCCTTTATTCTGATTACTCTGATGATCGACGCAATCGGGATCGGAATTGTCTTCCCAATCATGCCTGACCTAATGGAGCGCGTCGGGGCGAATGATTTGGCAGTCGGCTCCATTTGGGCCGGAGTTTTGATGTCGGCCTATGCGGCTGCTCAGTTTCTTTTCGCGCCAATTGTTGGCTCCATTTCAGATGCCTATGGCCGCCGACCCGTTCTATTGGTTGCCATGGCTTTTCTTGCGCTGGACTATGTTATCATGGCTCTGGCGGGGACTTACTGGCTGTTGCTGGTCGGACGCACATTGGCTGGGTTGGCGGGCGCAACCTATACTACCGCAACTGCATACATCTCTGACATCACGCCAAAAGAGCATCGCGCGGCTCGGTTTGGAATGATCGGCGCGGCGTTTGGAATCGGCTTTGTCTTGGGCCCGGCACTCGGAGGATTGGCGGCAACATGGTACGTCACGGCACCATTTTGGCTTGCGGCGTTCTTTTCGGCGGCCAACGTTGCTTTCGGATTCTTTGTTCTGCCCGAGTCCCTTAAGCCAGAGAACCGCCGCACGTTCGAGCTGCGCGACTTGAATCCATTTGCTACGATTTTGCAGGCGTTTCGTATTCCAGCCCTGGCTGTTCCGCTTTTCTGTCTTTTTGTCTTCGAGTTTGCGACAATCGTCTATCCAACGTTGTGGGCGTTCTGGGGGCGGGAGGTGTTTGGATGGTCGACTCTGACTATTGGCCTCACTCTTTCGATATACGGTGTCCTTGTTGTTGTCGCACAAGCCGGAGTAATGCCATTTGCTGTCGGCTATCTCGGCGAACGCCGTTTGGCGATTGTTGGATTATTCGTGGCAACGATAGCCTTGGTTGGATTTGGGTTTGCATCTGCCTTGTGGGCAGTCGCTATTTTCTTGCCGATTGCTGCACTGGCTGATCTGGTCCCGCCGACAATAACTGCGCTCGCGGCCAACTCTGTTGATGAGTCACGGCAAGGAATGGTTCAGGGTGTTATCGCAGCATTGGCATCTGTAGCTGCGGTGATCGCACCGTTGGTGTTCACACCGATTTTTGGTTTTTTCGCGCGCCCGGAATCCGAGATCTATTTCCCCGGTGCACCCTTTGTGCTGGCGGCGCTTTTGGTCTTGGCGCTGGTTCCACTTGCTTGGCGCGGAAGGCTAGGGACTCAAGCCGTCGGTGAAAGTCGTTAATAAATACCAACAGCTCACGACTGCCCGCCAATTTCGGCATGTGCAAGGCGACCAACTCTCGCAATTGTCGTCGCGAAATCACCTAACACTTCGCTGATGCAAACGTGATTGGGATGCGATGAAGAGTCTGTGCAAGTTTGTCTTGACTTAGCGGTTGGATTGTATGGTTCCGCGCGTTCGATGAAAGGCCGCTTCAAGTGTTGCCACAAACAGTGGCGCCACTAGCAATTGAAGTTTCTGAGCTTTCGAAAGGGGCTTTCATGCATCTTGCAATACGTTGTCGACCCCAAACCTTTTTTGCTTTGCTAGTCCTGACGCTCACGTTCGTCTGGCCAAGCAGCGTTGATGCGCAGGACAATGGCGGGCTACCCGAATATATCACTGAACAGTTTGGAACACCTCCTGCGATTCCGGAAGGTCCACTGTCAGCCGAGATCCAACGCGCGGTCCACACGACATTTGTTGAGAGTTCAACCAACTCAAAATGGGGCGAGGCGCAGGAAATGGCGCTTGCAGAGATTGCGCGGTCCAATGATCCGCGATTGGCATGGCTGGTCAGCGACTTGATGCGGTTCGTTTCAGCGCAACAATTGCAGGCTTTGCTTTCGGGCGCAGCATCCGAGTTGCTTGGAAAGGAATTTAACGAATGGAACAATTGGGGACATGTCACCGATCATCTAATCGCCTGGGATATTCCGGCCCCACCTGAATATTTGTCCGTAAAACGGGCCATCTTCACAGGACTCGTGCCAGGTTGGGACAGTATTTTTGTGGAGGGAGATATCGATTGGCGAATGGTTTCGTGGGGTGGTGTTCTCATCGACGACCGGCCGTTCGATACGACAGACGATCAATGCAATTGCATTCCAGCAGCAGACAACCCGGATGTTAGCACCGCCGATGAAGCAGCCTGGCTTCAGGACGATGACATTGTATTTGGCGTCGAAGTGAACGGCGAGTTCCGCGCCTATCCACGGCGCATCATGGAAGTTCGCGAAATGGTCAACGACTCTCTTGGCGGGCGCGATTTGGGGATCCCATACTGCACGTTGTGCGGCGCCGCCCAGGCATACTTTACCGACGATCTTCCCGAAGGAATCCAGCGGCCCATCCTGCGTACATCTGGGCTGCTTAGCCGCTCCAACAAAGTGATGTATGACCTAAACACCTATTCAGTGTTCGATACGTTTCTCGGGCACGCTGTGACCGGACCGCTCGCAGAAAAGAATCTGCAACTGAAGCAAGCGACAGTCGTGACAACAGATTGGGGAACATGGAGACAAGAACACCCGGAAACAACAGTGCTACTTGAAAAGTATGCACTTGGTCGCAACCCGGATTTTCGAAATGGTCGCGATGCAAACGGGCCGATATTTCCGGTCGGAGACGTTGATCCGCGACTGCCGGTCCATGAAGATGTCATTGGCGTGACTACGGCATCTGGACAGCCAATAGCTTTTCCACGCGGTGCCGCCTTCATCGCGCTTAGCCGCGGCGATGAAATTAAAGTCGAGAATGTTCGCCTGGTGCTGGATGCCGGAGGCATAAGGGCCGTGGATGCAAGCGGGTCCGATCTGGGCAGCCACCAGGCGTTCTGGTTTGCATGGTCTCAGTTTCATCCTGACACCGCTCTTTGGGGTCAGTGATCGGAATCCCGAGTAACATAATGCTCCGGATCTAATAGTTCGCCTTAGGAACGGTCGCACGCCATGAGACTGCTTTGCCGCAAGACCCACATCTCTGGAATATTGGCGGCCTCAAAGCCTTTCAGCCACAGATCGCGATCTTCAAAACGTTTGTGATGCCTTAGCATCGCCGAGACAATTGCCGCATACGAATAGCCTTCGGGTGTGCCGTCAACGAATGCATCGGCAAATACACTTGCGTGCTCAGGCTGCTCCGAATGCGAAAATGTGATTAGGCGGGCTGCTCCAACGCAGGATCAGACTCAACAATATCGCGATAGTCGGCAATCGACTGATGGATATTGCCGTGCAGTTTCAATTCGTATCCAGCCCGCACGAATGCCTGATAGGATGACAAGCGCGGGGGATCAGTTGCGGAAAGCCGGCGACCTTCGGCTTCAAGCACTCTGCAGGGCATGCATCCGGTCAATGCACCGACAATCTCATCCTGAACTGAAAAGATGTTGCTAGCGTCCCGGTCGAACCGCTCGGCACAAAGGTTGGTAGTGTCTCAGTTGGAATTTGATTTCTTTTTGTAAGGTCTGCGCTTCTTTGGTGCTGGCGCGTTTGCGTCGATCAGCGAATAAAGCTTTAGTTCCAAAAGTTTGCAATACGGCCTAGGCCATCGCCAATTGCTTTTTTTTGGCGCCTATCTCACAAACACTGCCCGTTCTGGAATGGGACTCATCATGCTCTCCAAATCTATCGTAAATTGTTGATATAAAACAATTTAGATAAGTAATTGAGTTACGCACCTCAAAAATGGGTAGACTTGAGGTGCGTAACTCATATACGATTTGGCTATGCCGCGATTCGTCCTAAGATGCGCGCGGCGGACAAACGGGAGGATTAGATGTCATATTCGAGACTGGCCGCAGCCAGCGCGATTGCAATTGCTGCCACAGGAGCAGCTTCAAGTGCTCAGGCCGAAGATCTGACGCTTTGCTGGGCCGCTTGGGATCCGGCGAACGCACTAGTTGAGCTGTCCAAAGAGTTCGAAGCTCAGTCGGGCCACAACATGAACTTCGAGTTTGTGCCTTGGCCAAACTTCGCAGACCGTATGCTGAACGAGTTGAACTCGGGCGGTAAACTTTGCGACTTGCTAATCGGAGACAGCCAGTGGATCGGCGGTGGCGCCGAGAACGGGCATTATGTCAAGTTGAATGATTTCTTCGATAACGAAGGCATCTCTATGGACGACTTCGCACCAGCGACAGTTTATGCCTATTCGACTTGGCCGAAAGGCTCGCCAAATTATTACGCGCTGCCCGCTATGGGTGACGCAAATGGCTGGTTTTATAGGAAAGACTGGTTTGGACGCGAAGACATAAAAGCAGCCTACAAAGCTGCAACTGGTCAAGACCTAGCTGAGCCTCAGTCACAAAAAGAGCTTCTCCAGATCGCGCAGTTTTTTCAAGAGCGCGAGATTGACGGCAAGACCGTCTATGGCGCCGCTATTTTCACCGAACGTGGTTCTGAAGGCATAACCATGGGTGTTACCGGAGCGTTATATCCTTGGGGTTTCAAATACGAGAACACACCTGGGTCCTACGATATGGAAGGAGCTGTGAATTCTCCCGAGGCTGTGGAAGCGCTTGAATTCTACAAAGAGTTCTACGAGACAGCGACGCCGCCGGGATACACCAACTCTTACATGGGTGAATCTCTTGACGCGTTTAAGTCAGGTCAGGTCGCCATGGCGATGAACTGGTTCGCGTTCTTCCCAGGTCTATATGCTGATCCAACCACTGGTGGCGACAAGATCGACTTCTTTGTGAACCCACCTCAGAACCAGGCTGGTTCGACGCTGGGCGGACAGGGCATCTCGGTTATCGCCTATTCCGAAAAGCAGGATGCAGCTCTTGAATACATCAAGTGGTTCTCAGATCCTGGAGTTCAGGCAAAATGGTGGGAGCTTGGCGGTTACTCGGCACACAATTCGGTGCTGAATGACCCTGGGTTTGTGGCCAGCCAGCCATTTGCCGGCGACTTCCTTGATGCCATGGCAGGCGTGCAGGACTTTTGGCAAGAACCCGCATATGCGGAACTGCTGCTGGCTATGCAAAAACGCGTTCACGACTACGTAGTTGCCGACCAGGGCACTGCCAAGGAAGCGTTAGACAAGCTGATCGAGGATTGGACTGAGGTCTTCGAAGACGAAGGTAAGCTCTAGGCTCTCTCCGCTCGGCGCACAAACTTTGCGCCGAGCAAACAATGGCTCCGGGGTCGTCCTCGGTCCCGGAGCGACAAACCAATTAACAGGCCAAGCACATGTCTGACCGGACAATAGATCGCGTTGCCGGGGCAACGCCCGCACCAGTTGCGCGCAAAATCAAGGGACTATCCGATCGGGCAATCGCCTGGATCTTTGTCGGCCCAACGATTTTCCTTCTGCTTGCGATCAACATATTTCCGCTGATCTGGACGATCAGATTGAGCTTCACGAACTACAAAGCAAATCGCATCAATCGCGAGCCTGAGTTTATTGGTTTTCGCAACTATGAGCGCATTCTAACGGACAGCGACATTTGGCTGAATATGCAAGCCACAGCACATTTCTTGTTTTGGACAATCTTTTTCCAGGTGCTGATCGGTTTCACTCTGGCTTGGCTCATTAACAAGAAATTCAAAGGCAATGATCTTTGGACGACGATCATCGTGTTGCCAATGATGCTGTCTCCAGCTGTCGTTGGGAACTTTTGGAAATTCCTGTATCAACCGCAAATAGGCCTCTTTAACTACATCGTCGGCTTCATAACCGGGAAAGAGGCCTCCAGCTTTGAGATGCTCGGAAGCGTGGACTTGGCGCCATGGTCTATCGTTATTGTTGACACCTGGATGTGGACACCATTCGTGATGCTAATCTGTCTTGCTGGGCTTCGAAGTATTCCAGACTACATCTACGAGGCAGCCGAAGTTGATCGCGCATCCAAGTTACGGCAGTTCTTCACGATCACGGTGCCCATGGTTCTGCCTTTCCTGATGTTGGCAGTACTTTTCCGCGGGATCGAGAATTTCAAGATGTTCGATCTGGTTGTGCAGCTGACCGGTGGGGGTCCGGGTTCCGTGACAGAGCTGACGTCGATCAACCTCAAACGCGAGGCATTTGAAAAGTGGCGAACTGGTTACGCCTCGGCCTACGCAATCATCCTTTTCGTCACAGTATTTGGTCTGGCTAGCATCTACGTAAAAGCATTGAACAAGGTGAAAGAAAGATGAGCAGCTTTTCCATCACCGAACCATCAAAGCGGACCAAGTGGTTTGCCGGCACTCTGGTCATCTTCTACGCGCTGATCACAATGATCCCACTTGTCTGGATCGGTCTTACCGGCTTCAAAAGCCCGTCCGACGCGATAAGCTATCCGCCAAAGTATCTAATTGGCAGCGAAACCGATGCCGGATTCCAGCCGACACTGGAGGGTTATGTAAATCTATTTACAACCCGCACTCGACAGACACAGGACTTCCTTGCGGAAAACCCGCCTGAGAATTGGGCCGATGAGATCGTCCGCAAATACGACATGGTTATTGTTGGGCCGTCGAAATTTGGCGAGCGGTTCATGAACTCGGTGATTATCGGCTTTGGGTCGACGTTTCTTAGCGTCTTCCTGGGCACATTGGCAGCTTATGCCTTTAGCCGCTTCAAAATCCCACTGGCTGACGACCTGTTATTCTTCATCCTGTCAACGCGGATGATGCCCCCTATCGCTGTGGCGATCCCAATATTCCTGATGTACCGGAATCTGGGCTTATCGGACACGCATCTGGGCATGATCCTTCTCTATACAGCAGTTAACATTTCGCTGGCCGTCTGGTTGCTCAAAGGCTTCATTGACGAAATTCCACGCGAATACGAAGAAGCAGCTCTTATCGACGGCTACACTCGGTTTCAGGCATTCTACAAGGTCGTGTTACCGCAGGCCGCAACCGGCATCGCTTCGACCGCAATCTTCTGCTTGATATTTGCTTGGAACGAATACGCCTTTGCGGTGCTGCTGACTTCGGCAACAGCCCAGACAGCGCCACCATTCATTCCGACCATTATCGGCGTCGGGGGGCTTGACTGGCCTGCGGTTGCTGCTGGCGCAACGATCTTCCTGCTTCCGGTCATGATCTTCACCATCATGCTTCGCAAACACCTTCTGCGCGGCATTACTTTTGGAGCGGTCCGCAAATGAGCAACTTCTTCAATGGTCTACTGAGGTTTCGTCGGGGTCCCTGGGAAATGCTGGCGACCATTATCATTGCACTTGGTGTTTTCATGCTGATGCAGCCCTTCGTGATCTGGGCTTTCACCTATTCCTTCATCACAACATTGGTTGGCACGGTGATGTTCATCATCGTCAGCCACTTTCCGGAGTAAGCGTTAGAATGGCGCAAATCGTCATCAAAAATCTCAAAAAGCAGTTCGGTGACTTCACCGCAGTCCGCGAGAGCTCGTTTACCATCGAAGATGGAGAGTTCTTTATGCTTCTTGGTCCGTCGGGTTGTGGAAAGACCACGACGCTTCGCATGATCGCCGGGTTAGAGTTACCCACGTCGGGCGAGATACTTCTGGACGGTGAAGAGATCTCGCAGCGGCCTCCATCTGAACGTGATATTGCCTTTGTTTTCCAGATGTTTGCTCTTTATCCGCACATGAATGTTCGCAAAAATATTAGTTATCCCTTGGTCAGCCAGGGCATGTCGCGCAGCGCCGTAAAGGCGAAAGTAGCTGAGGTGGCGAAAATTCTGGGAATTGAGGGCATTCTGGATCGTCCCGTTGGCGGGCTTTCCGGAGGCGATCGCCAGCGTGTCGCCTTGGGGCGTGCCATAGTCCGCGAACCAAAGGCCTTTATGATGGACGAACCGCTTGGCGCCTTGGACGCCGAGTTTCGCGAACACATGGCCGAAGAGCTACGGGCGTTGCACGACCGTATGGGCGCAACAACAGTCTACGTAACTCATGACCAACTCGAAGCCATGCAAATGGGTGACAAAATCGTGGTCATGAATAATGCCGTTGTTGAGCAATTTGGAACTCCACAGGAAATCTACGACAAACCTGCAACCATGTTCGTGGCGGATTTTATCGGGTCGCCTTCAATGAACTTCCTGAAGTTTAACGGCAAAGTTGGAAGCGGCACCAAGGATATCAATATGCATGACGCGACCTTTGGTGTTCCTCAAACCCGTGAACCCTTCGAAGGCGACATGGCGTTTGGGGTTCGGCCAGAGCACATCGCACTTTCAGACACAGCCCCGTTTCGTGCCAAAGTTCTGGCAACGGAATACCTCGGAACGACGCAAATCGTGACGCTGGACACCGCCGGTGGCGAGGTTAAGGCCCGAATTTCAGCCCAACAGACTGCCAAAACCGGCGAGCCTGTTGGCCTAACGTTCAACGCTGAAACAGTAACTTTGTTTGACCGCCAATCCGGGCGGGCTTTGAAATCCGAACTGAACGAAGGCGTGCTACATGGCTGAAGTTTCGCTCAACAATGTGTCCAAGGTTTTTGGTAAGACGCAGGCCGTCAAAGACATCACGATGACAATCGAGGATGGCGCGTTCGTCGTTCTTTTGGGACCAACTGGCGCTGGTAAAACAACCACACTACGTCTGATCTCAGGCTTAGAAAGCCTCGATCAGGGAAGTATCCATATTGGTGGTCATGATGTTGCACATTATACGCCCGCCCAACGCGACGTCGCGATGGTCTTTCAACAATACTCGCTCTACCCGCATCTGACCGTCCGCGACAATCTTGCGTTCCCATTGCGCTCTCCCATCCTGAAGACACCAGAATCTGAAGCCGCAGAAAAAGTGACAAAAATAGCCGAAGTTCTGCAGATCCCGCACAAGCTGGACAACAAGGCAACTGAGTTATCCGGCGGTGAGATGCAACGCGTTTCCATAGGCCGCGCGTTGGTGCGTGACCCCTCCATTTATCTGATGGACGAACCTCTCAGCTCTCTGGACGCAAAACTCCGCGCTGACCTTCGCGTTGAGCTCAAACGAATTCACGCCGACCTTGGATCCACTCTGCTTTATGTCACCCACGATCAAATCGAGGCGATGACAATGGCAACACACATCGGAGTCCTGGAAGAGGGACAACTCGTTCAGTACGGCACACCCAAGGAAATCTACGAAGATCCAACGAGCGTTTACGTGGCCAGCCGCCTTGGTCTGCCGCGCATCAATATTCTGCCTGCCTCCATTTTCCCAGGAAACCACAAGGGCGATCAAATCGGGCTTCGTCCTGAAAACATCCGGCAGGGCGATGGAGTCGAAGCCACTGTGCTGCGCTCAGAGCATCTAGGAGATCAGACGCGTCTGCACCTCGAAGTCCGTGGGCACTCAATCACGACGCTAAGTGATCCACATCAAGATTACGCAAACAATGGCACCATTAAAATTAGCCCGCAAAACCCGCTGTATTTCGACAGTACGGGCATCCGGGTCAATTAGAGGAGGAACACAATGGCTCAATTTATCAATGCCAAGGAAGACTTGGTCACAGAAGCACTTGATGGCGTCCTCGCTGCAGCTGGTGGAACGCTGTCTCGTTTAGATGGCTACCCGCATATCAAGGTGGTCTTCCGTTCAGACTGGGACAAATCGAAAGTTGCATTGGTTTCAGGCGGTGGCTCCGGGCACGAACCTGCTCACGCCGGTTTTGTTGGAAAAGGCATGCTGACAGCAGCGGTTTGCGGCGAGGTTTTTGCTTCTCCGTCAGTCGAAGCGGTTCTGGCTGGCATTCTGGCTGTGACGGGTGAAGCGGGCTGTTTATTGATCGTCAAGAACTACACGGGCGATCGACTCAATTTCGGTCTAGCTGCCGAACGGGCACGTGCTTTGGGGCGCAAGGTCGAGATGGTCGTTGTCGACGACGACATAGCGCTCCCGGATCTTCCACAGCCGCGTGGCGTGGCGGGCACTCTCTTCGTTCATAAAATCGCTGGTGCTCTGGCCGAAGATGGCGCCGATTTGCGGGTGGTGGCAGAGGCGGCGCAAGCCGTAATTGGCAAAGTAGCGTCCATCGGCATGAGCTTGGACACCTGTACAGTTCCAGGGTCTAGCAAAGAGAACCGGATTGGCGCGGGCAAAGCGGAGCTTGGCCTCGGAATCCATGGCGAACCCGGTGTGGAACAGGTCGATTTTTCCACCGCAATGAATGCAATGGGAACAGTCGTTGAGAAGCTCAAAGGCCATTTTGGCGGAAATATCGTTGCCATCGTCAACAACCTTGGATCAACCACTCCCCTAGAAATGTCGGTGCTGACGCACGCGCTGGCGGCTTCAGGAATGGTGGAACACATCATCGGGCCGGCTCCATTGATGACATCGCTGGATATGCATGGGTTTTCAGTCTCGGTCATGGATGCAACACCTGCAGAATATGCAGCGTTGTCTGCGCCGGTAGCATCGTCAGTATGGCCCGGCTTGCACCAAATTGTGGAACCGCCTTTGGTCGGATTGCCGGATGGCTTAACCCCTATTGAGCCCATCCCATCGAGGAACGACAAAACACGCGAAATCATTGAGAATGTCGCCGACCTTTTGGTATCGGCCGAAGGGCGCTTGAACCAATTAGACGCCAAATCCGGCGACGGTGACACTGGAAGTACGCTGGCCACTGCGGCGCGCGCACTGAAATCCAGCCTAGCTAGAATGCCGCTGGCCGATCTGACGCAACTATTCCCGGCGCTGGGCAACGAACTAAGCCAAACAATGGGTGGGTCGTCCGGCGTCATTCTTGCAATTTACTTCAATGCCGCCGGCGACGCCTGCGCAAATGGTGCATCCGTACAAAAGGCGTTGGTCGATGGATTGAAGCGAGTGAGCGAAGTAGGAGGTGCAAGCGTTGGTGACCGAACAATGATTGATGCATTGTCGCCCGCACTTGAAGCCATGCCAAATGGCATTGCCGCCGCTGCAAGTGCCGCCCGCACCGGTGCCGATAGTACGGCATCCATTCACCGCGCAAAAGCTGGCCGTGCCGCATACGTGCCGGAAGAAAACCTAAAAGGTCACAACGACCCTGGTGCTGAGGCCGTAGCACTACTCTTCGAAGCTCTCGCGAAAGAAATGGTGACTTAAACTGAGCAAACCGCTTCACAACGCCGTCGGGAAGCCAACGGTTAACGATATTGCCCGGGTGGCTGGCGTGAGCCTAGCCACAGTTGATCGCGTGCTTAACGAACGACCTGGCGTGCGGTCGGTGACGATCAAGAAGGTTCAGGTCGCCATCGCGGAACTTGGGTACATTCGTGATACCGCTGCCGCCAATCTTGCGCGCAGGCGTATCTACAACTTGCTGTTTGTCTTACCTGACACCGACAATGAATTTGTGCTCGCCCTGCGGGATCAGATTGATGAACAGGCCAAAAAGTTATCAAATGATCGAACCGAGCTATCGCTCGTACTTGCGACACCATTTGATGCGCAGGATTTTGTTGCAGTCCTTGACCGGGTCAATCCGCGAGACACCGATGGCGTTGCTATATTCAGCCCCGAGACACCATCGGTTCGCGATGCCATAAAGCGTTTGCGGGACAAGGGCGTTGCTGTGGTAACATTGGTGTCGGACCTCCCATCATCCGAGCGCGACCATTTCGTCGGGATCGATAACGTTTCCGCAGGTCGTACAGCTGCGCAGCTGATGGGGCGTTTCATTCGTCGGTCCGGTAAGATTCTCTTCATTACCGGCTCCAGATTTGCGCGCGATCACTTGGAACGCCGCCAAGGATTTGATCTGGTCATCAACGAACATTTCCAGGGTCTCGAAGTGGTTGCCTCTTTTGAAGGCCGCGATGACCCAGAGCTGATATATTCACTTTTGCCAAAGGTTTTTGAAAACCATCCTAATATTTGTGGCATATACTCAAGCGCCGCAGGCAATGAAGGTTTGATAAGATATCTAAAAGACCGAGAAGCTGCGCACGAGGTTGTCGTAATTGGCCACGAGCTGACTCCGTTGAGTAAGTCCGCGCTGCGGGATGGGTATTTCGATGCGGTTATTAACCAGGACAGCGGGCATCTGGTTCGCTCATGTGCAAGGCTGCTAAGAGCCACCGCCGACAGCGCGCCATATAATCCGGCCCAGGAACGCATTCGCATCGATATCTATATCAAGGAAAATATGCCCGCTTAAAGAGTTTGACGATTTAATGCGCACCTAGAATTGAAGCGTGACTCCGGTCAGCCCATTCAATTTAGTGGATTTCGAGCGTGTATTTGCTGCACACCAGCAACCTTGAATGACTGAATGCAAGTATACTATTGGCTCAGCGGTCTCGCCTATGTGCGTTCAGTTTAGGAAAGCCCGCACGTCGGCATCCAGTTTGCTCCAGTCAGTGAACTCATGCTCGCGCTCGGTGGGATCAAAGTCGTGACCCCGAAGCACAACGTGACGAAGAATTTGCGTCGCAAAATAGTCATAACTCCGGGATCGAATTGCACCCGCAACTAGCAATTCCCGATCTGGATTTATACCCGTACGCAACTTCATCTCGTCCAGATAGTCCTGTGCTTCCTCCTGGCCTTCTTCAAAAGCAACCCGCAAACTAACCGAAATCAAAAGAACCTTGCGCTCAGAAAGTTCCCTTTTGTGCGAACTCAAAAAGACCTCAAACGCTTTGGGATGTCGTCGTTCGTGCACCGAGGCAACAAGTGCTACCGTTTCAAAATTTCCCCAATCCACCTCAGCAACAAGATCGGCTGTGTCAAAGATCTCAACCTGCTGACCTGTTTTCGTTGCGAGGTTTGCAATAAAATCTGCGATCTTTTCAGATTGACCTTCGATTGATCCGAATACGACGAGTATAGCCATGATCGCTTTTCCTCTTTCGTTGTGGTTTCAATGCCAAAAGGGGCACCGCCTCGCGGAGGCTCAAACTCGGTGCGCGCCCCAGTCACAATGCCACCCGTACGCATGCAGACACGCGGGCTTCAGACCGTCGTGCCTTGGCGGCGGATTAGGCTTCCGCAAAAACCCGCCACAATTCCAACGGTGACTGAAAATAAGGTCTCAACAGTCGTGAGATGAGCAACCGATAGACCGGCGAACAACATCGCTTCCACCAGTCCGACAATCCCGCCCAGAGCCGAGGCAAGACCAATATTTCTTGTGGTCATTCCAACCGCCAAACCAAGCACGCCCGGCAAGCCCAGCAAGTTACTTCCAATTGTTCCAAGAATCTCGAGCATCTGATCCTCTTCTCAGTTGTTCGTGTGGGTCAGAAAAGTTTCGATTGCTTCTGAATGAGCAACCGTCTCTGAAATAGAAAGCGGGTCGACGGTTTCCGCAGATATTTTCTCGTATGCGTCCTGGTATCCGGTTGGCAGTTTGTGAGCGATGCCTTGATGGCAGTCGATACAGGTCATTCCCGTATCAATTGCACGTTGATGCTCAGAGGCGGCCCGTGTTTCCTGAATTGTGAAATCCATATACTCGAAAGCGTGACAATTTCGGCATTCGCGACTGTCGGATTGCTTCATTTTCTTCCAAACGGATTTGGCCATCTCAAGCCGACGTTCTTCATATTTTTCTTCGCTCGAAATTGTTCCCGCCATTTCGTGGTAGACATCCTTGACTGCCATAATCTTGGCTTTGACCTTGTGGCTCCACTCTTTTGGGACATGACAGTCAGAACAAACTGCACGTACGCCAGAATGGTTATTGTAGTGCACAGTTTCCCTGTATTCGCCCAAGTTGGTCTCCATCGTGTGGCAGGACACGCAGAATTCCTCGGTGTTGGTAAGCTCCAAAGACCAGTGAAAGCCGCCCCAGAACATGACGCCCGCAAGGAAACCGGCGATCAATGTGAAGCCGACACTCAAAACAGCAGTGGGACTCCAAAACCATTGCCAAAGACGACGAATTCTGCCGCGTTTTTTGGGAGTATCAGACATCTTGAAAGCTCCTTAAGCGGTCGTGAGTCAGCGGTCCGAGGACGATCGAAAGAAGTTCTCAACCAGCGGCGGCGCATCGACTTGCGGAACGTGACACTGATTGCAGAAGTACCGAGTACCCGCGATGTGATCGAGCTCGCGCCCTTCGCGATCAAGGTAGTGTGTCATCGACAGTGTAGGCGCGTCGCGCTCCCCCGCTTTTGTCCAGTCATGGCAGGCAAGGCATTGGTTCGTTCGCAGGTCCAGTTGATACTGAGCAATAGAGTGCGGGATCAGGGGGGGTTGCTGCCGGTAGTTTCTTTGCATCCGGCCTTCGACCTGTCTGTGGATCTGATCAAGATGCACTGGCTCGTCCACACCGGTGCCGCGCAAGTCGGTAACCTGGGCAGTTTGGGCAATAGCTATGCCAACCAATGTCAACGAAGCGATGATCGATGCAGGAAGAAGTATTTTTGACTTTGTCATGATCGTCTCCCTTTTCAGGCTCGCTGAATTTTGCACGCGCATTTTTTGAAGTCGGTTTCTTTCGAAATCGGACATGTTGCGTCGAGCGTCAGCTTGTTTGTCAGTTGGCCCTCGTCGAACCAGGGCATGAAGACCACGCCTCTGGGCATCTTGTTTCGCCCACGCGTTTCAACGCGACTTATCACTGCGCCACGTCGCGTCGAGATCTCGATTTCTTGTCCACGTCGAAGATCTCTATCGCGTGCGTCATCTGGGTGCATGTAAACAACCGCTGCGGGATACGATCGATGTAATTCGGGGACCCGTCGCGTCATCGAACCCGAGTGCCAGTGTTCCAGAACCCGCCCGGTCACAAGCCAAAGGTTAAAGTCGTTGTCAGGCTCTTCAGCCGCGGGTTCGTAAGGCGCGAAAATTATGTTGGCGCGACCATCTGGCTTGCCGTAGAACCGGACGCCTTCTCCCTCGGGCACATAAGGATCATAGCCCTCACGGAAACGGTAACGCGTCTCGTTCCCGTCAACCACTGGCCAACGTAAACCGCGAACCTGATGATAAGTATCGAAGTCCGCTAGATCGTGTGCCTTGCCGCGTCCGAACTCCGCATATTCCTCAAAAAGTCCCTTCTGAACGTAGAATCCGAAGTGTTCGCTTTCATCGTTGTCGAAGCCTTCCGTAACTTCAGAGGCGGGAAATTTGTCCACATTGCCGTTTGCAAACAACAGATCAAAAAGGTTGATGCCCTTAAATTCGGGGTTTGCATCCAGGAACTCTTTTGGCCAAACGTCATCAGTCGTGAAGCGTTTTGCGAACTCCATGACTTGCCACAGGTCCGAGCGGGCCTCGCCGGGTGCCTTGACCTGTTGCCGCCAGAACTGAGTGCGGCGCTCTGCATTCCCGTATGCGCCTTCTTTCTCAACCCACATCGCCGTCGGTAGGATCAAGTCTGCGCTCAACGCCGTTACGGTCGGATACGGTTCAGAAACAGTGATGAAATTTTCGGGATTGCGATATCCCGGAAGACCTTCCTCGTTGATGTTTGCCGCGGCCTGAAGGTTGTTGTTGCACTGCACCCAATGACAATTCAGCACTCCATCTTTCAACATGCGGTGCTGAAGTACGGCATGGAAACCGGGCTTCGGCGGGATCGTTCCTTTGGGCAGACCCCAGGCTTTCTCGCAGATGTCCCGATGCTTTTCAATCCCAACGACCATGTCGGCCGGCAACCGGTGTGCAAAAGTCCCGACTTCCCGCGCTGTGCCGCAAGCCGACGGTTGACCAGTCAAAGAAAAAGGCGAATTTCCGGGCTCGGCGATCTTTCCGGTCAACAGATGCACATTATATAGCAGCCCGTTCACCCATGCGCCGCGCGTGTGTTGATTGAATCCCATGGTCCAAAGGCTCATCACCTTGCGGTCCGGATCTGCATATTGTGCGGCTAGACGTTCAAGGTTCGCGGCAGGCACTCCAGAAAGTTCCGACACCGCTTCAACCGTGTATTCGCTTACGGCTGCCGCATATTCGTCAAAATTCATGGCATCAAGTTTGCCGTGTTTTCCTTCGTGCGACGGGTTTTCGGCAGCCTGCTCCAATGGGTGGGTCGGGCGAAGACCATATCCGATGTCGGTCGCAGTTTTTGTGATATTAACGTGTTTCGCAACAAAGTCTTCGTTCACTGCGCCGTTCTGAATGATGTAATTCGCAATGTAATTCAGGATTGCCAGATCTGTTTGCGGTGTGAACACCATGCCGTTGTCTGCCAGTTCGAATGATCGATGTTCGAAGGTGGAAAGAACATGGACTTCGTTGCCTGGTTTTGTCAGCCGCGTGTCCGTTAGCCGTGACCAGAGAATTGGGTGCATCTCGGCCATGTTCGACCCCCAAAGCACGAATGTGTCCGCCGCCTCCAGGTCGTCATAACAGCCCATTGGCTCGTCGATTCCAAAGGCCCGAATAAAGGCAGCGACAGCGGACGCCATGCAATGCCGTGCATTCGGGTCGATGTTATTCGACCGCAAACCCGCTTTCATGAATTTGGTTGCGGCATATCCTTCCCAAACGGTCCATTGTCCAGAGCCAAACATGGAAACTGCCGTTGGGCCTTTTTTGCGAATGGCGTCTTTCCATTTTTCCGCCATGATATCAAAGGCTTCATCCCAAGATACAGGCTCAAATTCGCCGTTTTTATCATAGACTCCATTGCTTTTGCGGAGCAGCGGAGTGGTCAACCGATCTGCACCATACATTATCTTCGACAGGAAATAGCCTTTGATGCAGTTGAGGCCACGGTTTACCGGCGCGTCCGGATCGCCCTGAGTAGCAACAACTCTCCCGTCTTTTACTCCCACGAGAACCGAGCAGCCTGTGCCGCAGAACCTACAGGCCGCTTTGTCCCAACGAATGTCCGACTGTGCCAGTTGCGCATTCGCAGGTCCGGTAGAAAGTGTGATCCCTGCGGCCGAAGCGGTTGCTGTTGCTGCGGACGCTTTTAGGAATGTGCGCCGCGATTCAGAGATGGTCATTGGGCTGGCCTCCCTCGGTAATTTTTGTGAAACGAGACAACCGCGCATGAGAATTCGCGGCGTCTTCGAAATGGTGATAATTGAGCGTCAGCGAAACCACGCCGGGGATCTGGTGCAGTTGCATTATTGTTTCGGACGCAAGGCGTGCATCCGTGTCCTCGACAACAAGGACAAATCGCGCGTCTTCGCTTTCGGCATGAATTTCAACGCCATCGAAGGCTTCGATTGCCTGAAAAGCCGCCCTGGCATGTTCTGGCGTAACGTGGATGAGGCAACCGCAAATATTCACACTGCTACCCCCTGTTGCGAATGACTTATGAGATGAATTGCAGACGCTGGGCAGGAGCCAACACAGGCCCCACAGCCGGTGCATTCCCCGGCCACAACCTTCACCGCTCCAACTTTGCCAGCGCGAATGTCAAAAATGATGGCGGTCTCATCGCACGCGTCGGTGCAACTCTGACAAGATACTCCACGGTTTAGAAAACAGTCGGTTCTGACGGTCGCGACAAGAGTCCAGGGAGCTGCATCTGTGTCCCGAAAGACGCCCTCATTGCAGGCAAGTGCGCAATCCCCGCAAAAGACACAGCCGCCAGCTTTGAAATCGATGGTGGGAGTGTTCGCTGGCCCTGCGAATAAAATAGATTCCGGACAAGCCCGAATACAGTCCCCGCACGAGGTGCATTTTTCCCTTACGAGCCTTTCATCGGTCCAGGGCGGCCTGGGCACGGCAGCTCGCCACGCATTTGATCGCGCGTTTTGCATCTCGGATGGTGCGCCAAGGCTGGTCAATTTTCATCCCTGTTTGTTATTTCAAACAGGTGTGCCGGACTTGCGCTGGACTGTCCTTGACTTAGATCAAGTGGGGTTTGCGGCGCGGGTCAGTCAGCATCCAGAAGGCGGCGGAGCGCGCTTGGATCATCCAAGCGGATTATGGGGCCGTCGACTTTTACACCATGCTCCCGCATTCTTTTAAATGCCCGAGAAAGCGTCTCGGGTTTCATTCCAAGAAGTGACGCAAGCACCTTTTTTTCAACGGGGATTTCAACCTCGTTTGGAAACTGGGCAACCTCCGATCGTGCCAGAATATAATGCCCCAGCCGTTCCAGACCCGAATCTGATTTCAGCTGTTCGATTTGGCGAACCAAGTGATGCAGGTGCCTATATGTCGCAGCAAGAATTGCGCTAAATGCGTCTGGATTATCATGAACGGCGGCACGTACGGCACCGCTTGGCGCCATAAGAATTCGGCTATCCACAAGAGCAGCCGCCGATACCGGGTATGGCGACCGCTCGAAGGCCAGGGCCTCGGCAAAACTACTGCCTGCCGCAAAGGTTTCAACGACGACTTCTTCGCCATCCCGCTTGGTGACCGTCAATTTGATCATCCCGTTCAACACCGCAAAAATTGCCGCGGCATTCTCGCCCTGATGAAACAACGTTTGCCCTGCTTTCACTTCAATGATCCGCGATCGCTGCAAGATCGCGTCGAAGACCGGGGGCGGAAGTGACCCGAAGAAAATAGCAGTCTTGGCTGCCTCGACGTCTGATTTCGCGAGCATGTGATTTGCCTATCTGCGATCACCAATTATTGGCGCCCACTTTGCCTTAGAAGTCGGTTCAGCGAAACCACTTGGCGCGCCTTAGCTGACGGCCAACTATCAGAACACCGCGAGTGAGTGTTAACCTCCTAAAGCCAAAGTTTTGTATCCTCGCCGGAACTGTCCCATCAACGCCAAACGCGCTGCAAGCCTATGGCGTATACCAGTGAACTATCATTGCGCGTTTGAGCAACGCCTTGGGTATTAGAGGAAAGACATCCAAAAAAGAGGAACGACCAGGCAGGTCAGCAAAAAGAAACTGTATTCTGCAAGTTTCACGACGGGGTTTATTTCAGTCCGGTTGATGATCGAACCTACGCGACAATGCCCTTTGATGGCCGTTATAAACTGATCGTCTATCACACCCACGATATTGTCGAGCTATTCGATCTCAACGAAGACCCCGGCGAGTTCGACAACTTGTTTTACGAAGATGGCAACGAAGCGTTAAAGAGCCGGTTGATTTATCGCCACATGAATCGATTGGCCAACGCCTCCGATCAAGGCGTGGCGCGCGTGCAATACAATTGACCCGACGATGTCGCAGACGCATTGGCGTGCCCGCACTCTAGGCAAAGCTGTACATTGAATCGGGATGCTAACACTCGGTAAACCCACCGTCCGGAGGCACCGACGCAATACAGACGTTATACCGACACGATACCGATGTGAGAATTATGCACATTCCCAGCATTATTTCTGCCGGTAGTGCATTTAGGCACACCTTTTTTCGACGTTTCGAAATCAGCCAGATGAAACTCTTCTTCATCAAATCCATAGGTCTCAGGAAATTTGCCGGACTATAGTGATAACCTATATCCAGTCTTTCGGTCGCTTAGGCTCCAAACAGCTCTCCCTGAATCGCGGGTTTAAGGGCAATCAGCTCTTTCGCCAAGAAATCCACAAATCGCCTTACACGCGTGGTTCTGCGAAGATCGGAATGCAACAAAATATAGAAGTTTCGATCAAAGACGAGTTCGTTATTGGGGTTTGGGACCAACGTCAGACCATCCTTCGCAAAGACCGGCATCGTGCGCACAACTCCAAATCCTTGCCGCGCAAGATTGAGTTGCATGACGTGATCCATCGTGGCGTGGCGGACTTCGGCAAGCGGAAATGGTGATGACTTCTGCCAGTCTGGATGTCGGTTGATTTCGTCCCATCCCAGCAAGTGCAAACCTTCACCTTTCGGGCCGCTCGCCGCAAAATGACGTTCGAGGTAAGCCGGGCTCGCGTAATAACCAAGTGCCAGCGGGAAAAGCTTTCGTGCCACCGCATCATCCGTAACTTCGTGCGCAACGCGCAGGGAAACATCCGTTTCCAGTTTCGCGATGTCGTCAAACCGGTCACTGACTCGAATATTGATATCGATCTCAGGGTACAGGTCAAAGAACCGGATCAGGATCGGCGAAACAATATCGTAAGCCATTGTTCCTGTAAGAGAAAATCGAATTGAGCCGACTTCCTGCTTATCTAAACCGGTCAGGCGTTGCTGGGCGCGCAGGAACAAAGTTTCAGCCTCTTCAGCAACCGGCAGCAGCATTTCCCCGGCCTTTGTGAGCGAGACACCGCTGCGGGTTCGTCGAAGCAACTGCATACCGTAGGCAGTTTCCAGCGCCTGGATGTGGCGGTTGATCTTGGCATGCGTCGTGCCAAGAGCTTCCGCCGCACCTCGCAAGCTGCCTGTTCGGGAAACGGCCAGAAAATACGGCATCTGTTCCCAGTTGGTCATCGTCGGCTTCATGGAGTTCATCCAAAAATTGTGGGTCGAATACGACCCACTGTGGGCTAAATTGTGCGCTATTTGGATCGAAATGGAAAGACTACATCTTCCCCTGCAACAACATTTGGAGACAGTCATGCAACGTAGAAGTTTTCTTCTTTCCAGCGCCGCAGCAATCGGAGCGACCTCAGTTCCTGCCCGCTTGTTCGCAAGTTCATTCGCTTCACTTCCCAAAAAGCGAGTCAAAGTTCTGGGCCACGAAATGGCCTATACGGATAACGGCGAAGGTCGACCGGTCGTGTTCCTTCACGGCAACCCCACGTCGTCATATCTGTGGCGCAACATCGTTCCTTATGTCACCGACGCCCACCGTGCGATTGCGCCCGATCTGATGGGCATGGGTGACAGCGATAAGCCCGCAATGACCGACACTTACATTGAATCGCGCGATTATCTGTTTGCGTTCCTTGACGGACTTGACCTTCAAGACGCAGTTCTGGTGATCCACGATTGGGGGTCGGCTCTAGGGTGGGAATATGCCCGCACCCGGCCAGAGCGCGTCAGCGCGATTGCCTTCATGGAGGCAATGACACCCCCGTTTATGCCGATCGGTTCCTTCGATGATCTTGGGCCTTTCAAAGAGTTCCTGCAGGGCATCAAAACCGCAGGCGTGGGCGAGAAAATGGTTCTTGAGCAGAATGTGTTTCTTGACCAGTTCCTTCGCCACGACAGCAAAGATGGCGCATTCCCGGACGCTGTGGTTGCCGAATACAATCGCTATTACCCGACGCCAGAAAGCCGACAGATTATTCTGGATTGGCCCCGTGAGATTCCCGTCGGTGGCGAACCCGCCGATGTTCACGCGATCGTTCAGGCCAATTCGGATTGGTTGCTGGCAACCGAGTTTCCGAAACTGATGTTCCACGTTAGCCCCGGTGCTATCATCAATGACGAACGCGCCGAGTATCTGAAGGCCAAATTGTCAAACCTCGAAAGCATCTATCTCGGCAAGGGCGGGCACTTCATCCAGGAAGATTACCCTGATGAAATCGGGCAGGGCATCGCCGATTGGCTGACCCGCGTCTAACGCCACCAATATACTCATTCTGAAAGGAAAATCTGATGTTGAAAGCTGTTCAGATACTCTCGGGCCTGTTGGCCGCTGTTCTTCTTGGCTTCGCCGGGCTCTACATATTGAACCCTCTTGGCGCGAGTTCGCTAAATGGCTTGTCGCCGGTTGACACCCACGGCGTGACGAACCTGCGCGTGTTGGGCGCTCCTATCGGCGCTCTCGGGCTGATGGCCGCAATAGGCGCGGTCAAAAAGGACCCTGTGTTCCTGGCACCTGCGGCTCTTTATTTCCTGTTCACGATCCTCATCCGCGTGTTCGGGTTGATTGCAGACGGTGCACATTCAAGCACAATCCGCGGGCTGGTGCTTGCCGCCGTGCTGTTCATTGTCGCCGAGATCGCCGTTTGGGTGTTTCGAAAAGAGCAGAAAACTAAAAATGACCCCGTGGCTGCCTGACGCCGACGACGCGATCCGCCTGCACAAGGGGCGGATCGCGCACCGGCATGAGGAGCATGCCGACATGCAAATTCCCTTACTGGCAACTAGTTGACAGATCGCCGGGTACGATCCGCCTAGTCGCTGAATGGGGTTGCAAAATGATACCGGTCCCGCTCTCTGGGAATGCCGATCACCTGCAATCATTCTCCAAAAGCAAAATATCATGACTGGTTTTCTTACTCAGGCCGAGACTGTGGATACCGTTATTCGAAATCCCTCCAACCCCGAACGTTCCATGCGCATCTGCAAACCTTCGAAATAGGTAGTGATCCACAGAGCAGGTCAGTAGTTGGTCGACAGTGCCAGCAAATTGGAGGATGTGGAGTTCGTCCCGCATCCGTTGAAACCTGTCGTCTAACTCCACGTTTCAAATGAGCTGGTTGAACTTGAACGCACAACAAAACCCACGATTTGTCCGCTGAAAGGAAGGGTGGCTCGTTGGCGGGTGGAAGGGTGCCCGAGCTTGGAAACCATCACGTGATCCTATCCTGAGCCTTTGGACCTTTTTGGCATAATGGCAGATCACGCTGCATTGGACGCGGGAGCCGTTGAAGCGAAGTGTCCGTCGTCAGGGTTTTGGGAACCAAGAGTTGCTTAAACAAGTAAAGAGTTTGGCTCGTCTGGTTGATGTTATTATGCGGCGCGCTGTCTGTGATGCAAGCGCCGCGCTTCGAGCGTCTTTCGTTTGATCCTTTCCCGTTGTCTTAGAATGGCTTTGTCACGCCCGAAGTAGACGTCGGCGGGTGTGACGTTGTTCAGGCTCTCGTGGTAGCGCTTGTGATTGTAGTGATCGACGAAGGCTTCGATCTGGGTTTCGAGGTCTCCCGGAAGGAAGTAGTTCTCCAATAGGATGCGGTTCTTCAGGGTTTGATGCCACCTCTCGATCTTGCCCTGTGTCTGGGGATGATATGGTGCGCCCCGAGAATGCTTCATGCCTTTGTCCTGCAGCCATTCAGCCAGATCGCCAGAGACGTAACTGGACCCGTTGTCGCTGAGGAGGCGGGGTTTGTGGATGACGTGAACCTGATCGCACCCTGATGCTTGTAGCGCCAAATCCAGGGTGTCCGTCACGTCCTCTGCCCGCATGTTCGTGCAGAGTTTCCACGAGATGATGTAGCGGCTGTAGTCGTCCAGGATTGTGCTGAGATAGAACCAGCCCCAGCCAAGCACTTTGAGATAGGTGAAGTCGGTTTGCCAAAGCTGGTTGATCGCAGTGGTCTTGTCTTTGAACTCGTTTGCCGCCTTGAGCACGATAAAGGCCGGGCTGGTGATCAGATCGTGGGCCTTCAGGGCCCGATAGACTGAAGATTCCGAGACGAAGTAGCGCTCCCGATCCGTGAACGTCACTGCCAGTTCGCGCGGCGACAGCTCCGTCTCCTGCAGCGCCAGCTTGACGACCTTGCGCCGGACTTCGTCGGGGATGCGGTTCCAGACATGTCTGGGCTTAGGCGCTTGATCCACAAGGCCAGCGTCGCCGCGCTGCCGATACCGATCATACCAACGGTAAAATGTGGTGCGGGGGATGCCCAGCTTTGCCAATGTTCGACGAGCAGACAAATGCGACCCCTCAACAAGCCGGATGATCTCCAACTTCTCAGATGCAGCATACCTCATTCTTGGTCGCCCCCACCGCCGGTCATGCTTTTTTTGAGAAGACGCAGTTCCAGTGTTTGCTCGGCAACGACCTCCTTCAGGTCTCGGGCTTCGCGGCGCAGGTCCTTGACTTCGTCGGTCGTAGCCGCACGCGCCGTATCTCCAGCAAGCCGCCGTTTGCCAGCTTCCATGAAGTCCTTGGACCATTTGTAGTAGATACCTTGAGATATTCCCTCACGACGGCACAACTCAGCAATGCTGTCTTCGCCACGCAAGCCATCCAGCACGATCCGGATCTTCTCTTCTGACGAATACTGTTTGCGCGTCGCGCGCTTGATCTCTTTGACGATCTGCTCGCCGGGGCTCCTGCGAGTTCCAGTTGTCTGTCTCATGTCCCACTCCTCAGTGGTTACGATGAGCCAACAACTCTCTCTTATCAAATTAACCTAATTGGACCCATAGGCGCTGACTTCAGACACCTCAATCTCATGATGCCCATGGGCAAAGGACAGCAAGCGACCAGTCTGCCCTATCAATCCGGCTGATATGTCGTGGTCTTTCAACATACTTTCAGGTGCCTCTAGCAATGCTTCGGCTGTGGCAGCCAGCCAATCGGCTCCGTCCAGAAGCTGGCGGTGAATTTTCATAAAAAACTGCGCTTTACCGGCAAACCTAGGATGCGCCGACCAATCCGATTGCGTCTCTTCCAGCAGCGTAGGACGGATCGCCGATGGCAACCCGTCCCGCATCGCCACATGCGTGTCGATGGCTTGAGGATCAAAGTCCATCAGGCAGCCAATTCAACTTTGGGGCTGGTGCCTTGCGCTTCGTGCACAGATTGCACCGCCGGGTCCGCAGCAAGCTGACGGATCACACGGTCAATGTTTGGATAGGCCGAAGTTGGCTTGTCGAAACCATAGGCCCAATTCGCCATTGGATATAGAAACGCATCGACAACCGACTTCTGATCGCCCAGCATCCAGCGTTTGCCTTCAAGATTGGCTTCGATGACGTCCAGCGCAGATGCAACCCGGATCTGTGAAGCAACCTTAACTCCAGGCGCCTGCTCCGCGTCCGCGTGATAACGGCTCGGCATGAAGTATGGAAAGAAGAATGGATGCAAAGTAGCGGACAGGAAAGCAAGCCAGCGGTAAAGCTGATTGCGTCCGGCCGTGCCAGCCGCCGGGCCGATGTTGGCTTCGGGATTTTCGTCAACCAGCTTCAGGAGGATAGCCAACCCTTCGGAAAGCGGGCCGTCTTCATCCACAATCGTCGGAACAACGCCCGCCGGGTTAAGCTTGAGATAGTCTGGTGATTTCATGCCAGCAAAGTCCAAGTGCTCGACTTCAAATGGTTTGCCGATCCATTCCAGAACGATGTGCATTGCGGTCCCACAGGTGCCGGGTGCAGAGTAGAGTTTCATATCGAATTCCTTTCGGTGAGATAAGAGCGGCGCTTTATAACGCCGCTCGTTTGATCAATTGGCCCAAGTTGCGTTTGGATCGACCCGGAAAAGGTGCTCCATGAAAACGGGCATCAACAAGGGCAACTTTTCGGTCCGTGCGTGATCACGCGACAACTCGGCAGGCACGACATTCCAGGTGATCGCTTCGACACCAGCCGCCAGCATCCGCTCCATGCCATTCTCGTGGCTTAGTTCAGAGAAACTGCCGACCACATCTTCAGGCACATAGACATCGTAACCTTCGCGTTCTGCCTCGATCGCTGGGTAAGCAAGACATACATCTGTCCAAAGTCCTCCCATGATCAGCTTTTGACGCCCCGTCGCCTCAACTGCCGCAACAAACTCAGGCTCTTCCCAGGCGTTTACATTGGTGCGGTCAACGAAGACGGCGTCGGGCGCCAGCTCTTTCAATTCTTCAATGAACGGATCGTAACCACCGTATCCAACCGAGACATGGCTGAAGATTATCGGGATGTCGTAGATGACGGCGGTCTTGATCAGACCCGTTGTGTTGTTGATCAGCTCTTCATGGGAGATCGTGTTCACACCCATCAAAATAGGCGGCTGATAGTCAATCAGGATCAGCGCCGAGTTTGTCGGCGACAGAAACGGGTCTTCGTGGGCCGGGCGCTCTGGCGTGCCCTGATAGTTTTCCGGGAATTGGCCAAGCCCATCTACAGTTTCAATCGGCGTATAGCTTTCAAATCGATCCAGCCGCTGCGCACGCAACGTGTCTGAGGACGCCACTTCGGCGATAGCTGCACCTGCGGTCAGCACAATGGCAGAAGCAAGCAGAGTTGTTTTTATCCGAGTATTCATAACAAGGTCCTTACTTTATTAATGGGTCTAATTTTTCAGCTCTTGAACGTGTTTTTTGATAAGGGTCGCTGCCGACGGGCCGGGGCCGATAAGTTCAAAAACATTGCGGTCCGGATCACGAATGAAAATCGTCTGCGTGCCTTCAAAATCGCGACGGCCCGTGATGGCGATGCCATTTTCAGTAACGAACCGCTCAGTTGCAGCGGCGTCCTTCACCTTCACGGCCATATGGGTGATGCCTGGATACTTAGGCTTTTCATCCATCAGAATGTTCTCACCCGGCTTGGCCGTTGCAGGCCCAAGCAGATTGATGTTGATTCCCGAGGGATGAAGCATGACCAGCGGATGGCCATGGTCATAACCGCCGTCGGCGATCATCTCGAAGCCGAGCAATTCGTAGAATGCTATCGACTTTTCGCGGTCGCTGATGCGGATGCCGATGTGGTCGAAGTTGGTAATATCGAGCATTGATTTTGCCTTTCCTTGCGGTTGGCTAAGAGATACGCTTGCTACATGAGCACCACTAGATCAGAAAAAACCACAAGACCTGCTCATTCAGATCACGTGCCAAGCGTTGATCGGATGCGCGAATTTATGAACGTCATGCAGGCTGGCAGCATCTCGGAAGCCGCAAGGATCATGGGATTGCCGCGCGCGACCCTCAGCCGTCGCATGGCCAGGCTTGAGGCTGATCTGGGTGTTCGTCTGATCCTGCGTCGCACCACAAAACTCGCGTTGACCCATGCGGGAGAGGAGCTGTTGCGCCGCGCGAAGCGCGTTGTGGCGGACGCAGATGAAGCCTGGGATGCGGTGCGCCGCCTAGATGACACACCACGCGGGCTCTTGCGCGTATCCATGGCCGGTTCGCACTTCCTGACGCTTTTCACCGACTTTCTCTGCAATTTCCCGGAAGTGAGGCTCGAGGTTCAATCCACAACCCGACACGTCGACCTGTTGGCCGAAAGTGTCGATGTCGCAATGCGTATTGGTCCCGTTAAAGATCAAGACCTGATTGCCCGCAGGCTTCATACGGATCGGCTGATTGTCGTTGCCGCGCCGGAATACCTCAATCGAATGGGAACACCCCAGAAAGCCACCGACCTGACAAAGCACATCTGCATCGTGGGCTTCGCGGGTGAATGGACGCCCAACAACATCTGGCCGCTTTGGAAGGGCGGGACCATTTCTGTGGGCGGTCGCCTATCTGCCAACGAAATCGGCCTGATCCGCGAGGCCGCAATTGAAGGCTCGGATGCGCTCTCATCGCTTCTGCGGTCGTGGCGGAAGACGTCCGCGCAGGTCGTCTGGTCCCAGTATTACTCGACCAGGTTGGAGCCGAACTTCCCATCAGCCTCGTCTACGCAGATCGAGAATTTATCGACCCAAAGGTGCGCGAGTTTGTGGACCGTGCTGTTGAGGTGATTGAAAAGCAAATGCCGAAACCCTTGGGGATCGATTGACGACCGAAATCACACGAAAAAACATCGGCATCCGGCAAACTTAATCAAATTTGCCCACGTTGAAGATCGGCTACGATAAATTCGGCCAATGCAACATCCTGCGCGTCGGCAACAAAGTTTAAACCGAATATGTCCATGTACCAACTATCCGCCGCCTGAACACACTTCCCGCTGCCAGCGGCTGTGATCAACACGAGCGGCGAAAAACCCAATTCTGCCTGGATGCATAATGGATGTGCGGAGCGAACTGCTAACATCCATTCGGCCCGGTCTTCGTTCTCATCTCGCATCCCTCCAAGGATGACGATGAGCGATAGACACTCCTTTAGCAAAACAATGCTGTCTGTCTCAAAGCCGTTACGGGTTACAGGAAGTGTTGACGAAAACTGAAAGTTTCATGAAACCGGAATGTACTGATTAAGCAGAGCATCAACTAATCACTCCGTCCCCGACCCGCGGAGTTGACGAATAATTCCCCCCAAACCGTCAATCCGTTTTGAAGTTGCGCTTAATGACCAATTCTTCGTCACTAGTTTTGGGCTCAACAAGATACATGCCGATTATGATAATTGCGAAGGCAATCCACGCCAACGGCGAAAGCTCTTCGTTCAACAACAACATCCCCCAGATGACACCTGCGATCGTCATGGCATAGGCGCTTTGGCTATAAAACACTGCCCCAGCGGTTGCGATCAAATGGAACGCCAACAGCAAGGATGAAGCCCCTACGACGCCCATCAAAACCACAAGGATTTCCAGCCTTCCGACCGATGGGCCAAGCGTCATAAGGTCGCCACTGAAATACGCCCACGGGCCAAGTAGAGCCGTGGACAGGGCCATCATCAGCCCAACTGAGGCGAAGATGTCCACATGTTCCGGGCGCTTACCCGCCAAAACCAGAGCCTCGACGGCGAAAAGAAGCGGAAGAGCCATTGCAAATAACAGCCATGCGTTCTGTGCCCCGTTCGACATGTCGAAACGCGTGAGCAGAACCAACGACACGCCAATCAACCCCACCAGCAGCCCAAACAACCGACGAGGGGAGGCTTGCTCCATTCTGGAAATTGCGGCAAAGCCAAAAACCATAAACCCTTGAAGCGTAACAATTAACGAGAGCATGGCCGCTTCGACATGCTCGGTGACCACAAAAGTCGTCATACGTTGAAGAATACCGGCGATAATTGCCCAGTAAACGAAAAACATGAACTCGGACCGATTAAGCCGTGGCAATTTGCGGCGATAGGCGGCAATGCCCAAGCAAATGATCGCAGCGATACCGTTAACCCAGATCGCGAGTCCAAGCGGGTTTGATCCCAGTCCAGACGCCATACGTGATAGAGCCGGTGTGAGACCCCAAACAAGTCCAACGGCCAGTACCAGAAACGAGCCCTGAAGGGTTAAGATCATCTTTTTGAGCTTCAGTTCGCGCTCATAGATTTCTCCGGCCATGCCACGAAATACAGCAGCGAGACGACCAAGCGGATCGTCTTTGTTAGCTAGTTCATCCAGCTCCAGGCTTTCCGGGTTAAAACGGCCGCTTTCCAGCACCTCAGCAGCTTCGGTTAACCGTTCGATCCGGCCGAAATATTCGCGTTCCTGATCGCGAAAGCGCTTTTTTGATAGAGATGCACCAAGGCGTGCGCGAAGCAAAACGGGGTCAAAGCTTTTGGGTAGAAAATCCTCGGCACCAAGCTCGATCGCCTTAACAACGCTTTCGGTTTCGTCGTCCAAAGCCGAGATCACGATCACAGGCACATCGCGCATGGTCTCGTATTTTTGCTGTCTGAAGTCAGCGCCTATGGGTCCAAATAGCGTTATTTGATAAGAGAGAGTTGTTGGCTCATCGTAACCACTGAGGAGTGGATGATGAGACAGACAACTGGAACTCGCAGGAGCCCCGGCGAGAAGATCGTCAAAGAGATCAAGCGCGCGACGCGCAAACAGTATTCGTCAGAAGAGAAGATCCGGATCGTGCTGGATGGCTTGCGTGGCGAAGACAGCATTGCTGAGTTGTGCCGTCGTGAGGGAATATCTCAAGGTATCTACTACAAATGGTCCAAGGACTTCATGGAAGCTGGCAAACGGCGGCTTGCTGGAGATACGGCGCGTGCGGCTACGACCGACGAAGTCAAGGACCTGCGCCGCGAAGCCCGAGACCTGAAGGAGGTCGTTGCCGAGCAAACACTGGAACTGCGTCTTCTCAAAAAAAGCATGACCGGCGGTGGGGGCGACCAAGAATGAGGTATGCTGCATCTGAGAAGTTGGAGATCATCCGGCTTGTTGAGGGGTCGCATTTGTCTGCTCGTCGAACATTGGCAAAGCTGGGCATCCCCCGCACCACATTTTACCGTTGGTATGATCGGTATCGGCAGCGCGGCGACGCTGGCCTTGTGGATCAAGCGCCTAAGCCCAGACATGTCTGGAACCGCATCCCCGACGAAGTCCGGCGCAAGGTCGTCAAGCTGGCGCTGCAGGAGACGGAGCTGTCGCCGCGCGAACTGGCAGTGACGTTCACGGATCGGGAGCGCTACTTCGTCTCGGAATCTTCAGTCTATCGGGCCCTGAAGGCCCACGATCTGATCACCAGCCCGGCCTTTATCGTGCTCAAGGCGGCAAACGAGTTCAAAGACAAGACCACTGCGATCAACCAGCTTTGGCAAACCGACTTCACCTATCTCAAAGTGCTTGGCTGGGGCTGGTTCTATCTCAGCACAATCCTGGACGACTACAGCCGCTACATCATCTCGTGGAAACTCTGCACGAACATGCGGGCAGAGGACGTGACGGACACCCTGGATTTGGCGCTACAAGCATCAGGGTGCGATCAGGTTCACGTCATCCACAAACCCCGCCTCCTCAGCGACAACGGGTCCAGTTACGTCTCTGGCGATCTGGCTGAATGGCTGCAGGACAAAGGCATGAAGCATTCTCGGGGCGCACCATATCATCCCCAGACACAGGGCAAGATCGAGAGGTGGCATCAAACCCTGAAGAACCGCATCCTATTGGAGAACTACTTCCTTCCGGGAGACCTCGAAACCCAGATCGAAGCCTTCGTCGATCACTACAATCACAAGCGCTACCACGAGAGCCTGAACAACGTCACACCCGCCGACGTCTACTTCGGGCGTGACAAAGCCATTCTAAGACAACGGGAAAGGATCAAACGAAAGACGCTCGAAGCGCGGCGCTTGCATCACAGACAGCGCGCCGCATAATAACATCAACCAGACGAGCCAAACTCTTTACTTGTTTAAGCAACTCTTGGTTCCCAAAACCCTGACGACGGACAACAATGTCGAAATTATCGCTTTGGCAGGTCTCAATGGCCTCTTCGCCCGAGCTGACTACGACAGGGTCATAACCCAGGCGTTTAAGTATCTTACTGCCGACTTTTTGGTTGATTGAATTGTCATCCACCAACAAGACGCGCAAATCATGGCTGGGGCCCAAATCGGCTTCCGGACTACTTTCGGTCTGCAAGACTTCTGGAACCAAATCCGGAGCCAGCGTCTTGACCAGTGCATTCAAAAGTTGCCCCGATTTTGCAGGCTTTGTCAGAGAGGCGGCATAATCCATCTTTGCCACACCATCGCGGAAATGGGTTTCCAGCGGAGAAATCGAACTGAACAAGATCATCGGCGGACACGCCCTGCCCAGATGATTTCGAACGGCGGCTGTGAATTCGAACCCGTTCATATTTGGCATCTTGTAGTCGACGATGATGGCGTCAAAATGTTCGCCGCCCTTGATGATCTCCAACGCGCCTTCCGGGCTTTCGCTTGCGCGCGGCAACAATTCCCAAGCACGAAATTTCTCACTCAAGATCAAGCGATTGGTGCGGTTATCATCAACGATCAGGATGCGCTTGCCGGCGATAGCTTTCAATTGTGCATCGCGGCTCGTTCGATCTGGAATGCGTGCCACTTCGCCTGGCAGAGTGAACGAAAAGATAGTGCCTTCCCCCGCCGTGCTTTCCACGGTGATTTCTCCACCCATCAACTCGACCAACCGTTTGGTGATCACCAATCCCAAACCTGTGCCGCCATAACGACGGGTCGTCGACGCATCGACTTGGCTGAAAGACTTGAACAGCCGGTCCATGCGATCGGCAGGAATTCCAATACCGGTGTCGCGAACCGAAAACGTCAGAAGCGTTGTTTCGCCTGGCTTGTCGGACGCATCGGGCATCATTGTCGATACCGTCAGAACGACTTCGCCAATTTCAGTGAACTTCACCGCATTATTCAGAAGGTTCATCAGGATCTGTTTCAGCCTTACCGGATCTCCGAAAAGCGCCGTAGGGACATCAGGATTAATGCGGCAAGCAAGTTCGATGCCCTTTTCCCCCGACTTGGAGGCTACCAGCTCTACCGAAGATTCAATTGTCTCAACCAGATCCATCGGCGTGCGTTCAAGCTCCAACGCTCCTGCCTCGACTTTCGAAAAATCCAGAATGTCGCTGATTATGGTCAGCAGGGTGTCAGCCGCCGTTGCGATAGTTTCACTAAAGTCGCGCTGTTCTTCATTGAGTTCGGTGCCGTCTAACAGTGTGCTCATCCCGATGATGCCGTTCAGTGGCGTCCGGATTTCATGGCTCATCGTAGCCAGGAATGCGCTTTTTGCTTCAATGGCCGCCTCTGCCGCGTCCTTGGCGGTCTTAAGTTCATCTGAGATGCGTTTGATCTCGGTTATATTCGACAGGACGGCAACTGTTCCGCCCTGATCGGTTCGACGATTGCTGACCTGCTGCCATTGATTGCCAGACAGTTCCTGGATGTAGGGAGTTCCAGCGGAAGGGAGTTCCAGCGGACCGGTGGCGTCCGATCTGGCGCTCAATCCATTCTTCGCGGTTTGCGGTCGCGTTTGGAAACCTTTCGGTCCCGGCTGCGTGTTTGAGAACGTCCTCAAACGGCGTTCCACTGGGCAGTTCAGTCTCGCCGTCGTCCCACATGATTTCACGGTAGCGTTGGTTGGCTACAACAAGTTTGTCGCTTTTGTCATAAAGCGCAAAACCTTCCGATATACTGGCGATCGCATCGGTCAAAAGGCCACGCGCTTCAGTCGCTGTCACCTCGGCCAGGACCAGCTCTGCGGTTCTCTCTTCTACGCGTTGCTCAAGTTCGTCATTGGATGAGCGAAGTTGATGTTCATAGGCATTCTGACGTTCCTGCATTTCATTGAATGCCGATACCACACGCCCGATTTCGTCATCGCTGGTCCAGTTCACCGGCTTGCGCGGTGCATCCGAGCGCTGCTGATTGATGGTGTCCATCATCAGTCCCAAGGGACGCCCGATAATGCGTCTGTTGGCGGTCAATGTCGCTGCGATTACCGCGGCCAACAAAATACTGGCAAGCAGAACCACCAAGCTAAGTCGTTCTCGTGCAAGAGCGCCAAGCCTTGTCTCATTCAGCGCGATGCGCAGGGCCCCAATTTTTACTTCCTGATCGCCCGCGTCATAGAGAATATCTTCCAGCGCAACAAAACGCGTTTCGCCAAATGTCGATGTTTCGCCCGCTTCAGCAACCAGTCTGTCGCGCTCGTCATAAACAGCCGCACCCAAAACATCAGAGTCAGTAAGCAGCGCAGTCAAAATCAGCTTGATTTGACCATCCGCCACATTCCAAAGAGACTCGGCAACAACTGCACTTTGAATTTCGACTAATTTTTCGAGTTTTTCCTGCAGTTGCGCCTCGGCCGAGCGTCGGGCGTTCAATTCGAAAAGTCCAAAGACTATAAATGTCGACGCCAATACCAGCGGCACAACGTACAGCAGAAACTTGGTTTGAACTGATCGGCCGAAACTTCCTCGTTGGTAGTTCCTGGACGTCGCCGTCCCGGCCTCATCTGATCCGTCCGCAGAATCTGTCATTAGAATTCGTTTTCGAAGTAACTTTCGACAACGGCGTTTGCGTCAATACTTGCAAGCCCCGAGTTGAATTTGTCGCGGAGAGCTTCACCATTTTCGCTGACGCTAAAACAAACATACAAAGTTTTGTCTTCAAGGGGGCGCTCGTTGAACTCGAATTCCTCGGCAACGTCTTTTAAAGTCGGCTCGGTTGCCAGCAGGTAAGAGAGAACGAGTTTATCAATTACGGCAACATCAATCCGCTGACGGGCCAGTTTGCGAAGGTTGGTCAAATCGTCCGGAGCGGTAATCGCTCGGATCCACCCAGTCCCGGCTTTCTCGTCAAACTCATCTGTGTTGGAGTAACCAAGAACCGTTCCGACCTTTAGTTTCTGCTCGCCAATGTCGTCGATGCTATTCCAGACGACCGGCGCACTGGTATTCTGAGCAAATCCAAGCGGCCCGTTTCCAATTGGATCTGATGCGACAAACCCCTCAACATGCCGGCAGTGATAACCCGGGAAATAGGCAACAACTTCCTCGTCATCCCGCGCAGTCGATATCGCGCGCTTCCAGGGAAGGATGGCAACGTCAATATCTGCGTCGACCGCCGCAAAAGCCTGCCGGACAACTTCGGTTGTGGCGCCTCCCTTCGGCAGTATTTCCGATGTATAGGGCGGCCATTCGAGAGTTGCGACCGTCAGATTTTCGGCGTTTGCGGGTATGCTGACCATAACGCCAAGGGCACATGCCAGCCCTTGCAATACTGCTTTTTTCACCCGCTATTCTCCCCAGTCATAACCTGGCGGACAGCTTAGCGTGACAATTCTTTGGCAATCAACCCTAAACAAAACAAGAAGCAAATTGTAAGTGAGCCAAATTGCTACAAAATACTCTTTTCGCACAATGGAATCGGGAGCCATATACTTCGAATTAGGATAGTGTTTGAAGTCGTGTCGATACAGTTGATCCCTCGTCAAGAATTAGAAGATCTTCACCCACCCAGCCAGGTAAGCACGCGACCAGATACCAACCATGTCAGTAGAACCCGCTCTTATCACCATACGTTGTAAATTAGGGTAACAGCTAAATGGAGAACAACAGTTCTGCGCCACTTAGTGCGTCAGGATTCCGAATGGGCGACTTCACCACTTGTGATCTTGTGGAGCGGGAGGCTTCTCGCTTGACGCCGAAACACCCATGAAATAGGCACTAATTCGCAGAGCGGGCGTTGTGTAGTGGTAAGACCTCAGCCTTCCAAGCTGATGACGCGGGTTCGATTCCCGCCGCCCGCTCCAAAGGCCTCCATTCTATTGATCACAGCAAATCTACGTCGCGTTATTGCAGGGCGTCGCGGAATTTCGAAGCAACTTTGGACGACGTTTCTTCGTCAAAACGCGAACCGGAAATAAGGCAAAACGTAAGCATCGAAAGGCTGTTCGAAAGTCTCAATTCCCTCTCTCGGGAATTGCGCATCATCGAAACCGGCAACAACGACTGGCAAAATCCAGAGACAACAGCATCCTTCAATGCAGCTACCGTCGCAGCCTCTAGTACTATTTGGTGTGCCTTTGCACCGTCGCGAAGACTTCCAAGCGCGTGATCCCGCAACACGCAATCTGTCAAAAGGACCCCCGCACGAAGGCTATCCTTATCGGCCAATGGCGATCCAAACCAAGCGATTTCCTCGGACCACAGGTCGATACCTTCGTTCGTATCCGGCTCACGGGCTACAATCGCCATGTCCAGTTGTCCCATCTGAACTTTTCGACGCACGGCTCGGCTAGGTTCAAGGGTGATGCTTGGCGAAACTTTGGGAAACTCACGCGCAAAGATTGGCAATAACGTCTGCAACAATGTGGGCGCATAATCCGCCGGCGCTCCAAATTTTAGCCCGCCAGCCAGCTCATTCTCGCGAAGATCACCCAAAAGCTCATAGTTAAGCGACAGCATCTTCTCGCCTTTGATTTTCAGGATCTGACCCGCCGCCGTCAGGGAAATTCCCTGATTGCTCCGCTCGAGAACTTTCTTACCAAGCAGGTCTTCCAGCCTTTTGATCTTCTGACTGATTGCAGCGGGCGTTCTGTGAAGTTGTTCTGCCGCAGGCTTGAATCCCTTTCTGTCCACAACGGTTAGAAAAGTTTTGATTAGATCAAGATCGATTGTTGGCGGCATGGTTAACGTTTCTTTACGCACTGATTAATATTGTTTTGTTTGATTTAAGTATAAGTTGCAAGCACTCTTGGGCAGAGAACCTAGAGAGTCGTACATGCATAACAAAAAGCCTGCAGCTTTGGATGTTTCCTCAAAGGAAAGCCCTGATCAGGCGTTGGTCACGGCGATCAATCAGGGCGAACCAGGCTTGCAAGTGACCTATGCAGTTGATTGGTGTTTGTGGAACAAGTCACTCGCTACCACTGCAAGAGCGTTGTTCGAAGATGGAGTTGTCGATCTGGTGCAGCGCAAGGTGCCTGGTCCGCGCATGGCCAAATTCGAATACATTGCGATCAAGCGGTCCTCGGTGGGGGGGCAGATCTGAGCAATTGCCGCGTCAGTGTCTGACATGCACCATGCTACTTCGGTACCTGTCAAATACCGTTGTTATTGCAATTCTCCTTGAGACATCTTCAAAAATTGATCTCATTTCGCGAGGCTATTAATGCTGGAACTGCCACAGACCATCGACGAAAAGCGTGTCCGCGCCTATCGCCTTAATCGCACCCGCGAACTGCTAACCCAATTTAAGATGGACGCGGCGGTGCTATTTGATCCGCTGAATCTGCGCTATGCCACCGGCTGCCGCAACATGCAGGTTTGGACGTCGCACCATCTTTCGCGGTATGTCTTTGTTCCGGTCGACGGCCCGGTGGTGTTGTTTGACTATGGCGGTGCGTTGCATCTCTCTGATCATCTGGAAACCATTGCCGAAGCCCGCCCAGCGAAGAGCTGGGATTACTTTGGGTCGGGCGATCGTTCAGAAGAACATGCTAACAAATGGGCCGACGAAATCGTTGACTTGTTGCACACCCATTGCGGTAAGGGCGCTACTCTTGGCATTGACCGGGCAGACCTGCTTCCGATGATGGCGTTGCAACATCGCGGTATCAAAATGAAAGACGCCAAAGGCCCGATGGAGATGGCGCGATCAATCAAGTCGATGGACGAGGTTGCAATAATCAAGAACTCCATGGCTGTTTGCACCGATGCCATTGCCTACATGCGCCAGTTTGCCGAACCGGGTGTGACCGAGAATTACCTCCTGGCGAAGATGAACGAATACAACATGCGCCACGGTGGCGAGTATCAGGAAACGCGGCTTCTTTCGTCTGGCCATCATACTAACCCGTGGTTCACCGAAACTACTGACAAAAAGATCGAAAACGGTGAGATGTTGGTGTTTGACAGCGATCTGATCGGCCCTGACGGCGTTTTTGCCGACCAGACGCGCGCCTTTGTCATCGGTGACAAGAAGCCAACGGACGAGCAACGCGTGCTGTATGCCCACGCCTTTGAGCAGATGGAGCACAATATGGCGCTCCTACGTCCAGGCATGACCTTCGAAGAGTTCGGCGAGCTTAGCTGGAAGATGCACGATATCTACGTGCCCAACCGCTACGCCGAAATGATCCACGGCATCGGTTTCGGTGTTGAATTTCCAGTTATCTACTATCCCGAAGATCACGAGACATGGCAGTACTCCGGCACTTTTATGGAAGGTATGACCGTCTGCGTCGAAAGCTATATTGGCCCGGTTGGTGGCGACGAAGGCGTGAAGCTGGAACAACCCGTTCTCATCACCAAAGATGGCCCTGTCCCCTTGACCGACTGCCCATTCGAGGACGATTACCTGTGACCAACTCCTATGACTACGTGATCGTTGGCGCCGGAACGGCGGGGTGTGTGCTTGCACATCGCCTCAGCGAAGGTGGGCAGTATTCGGTTCTGCTGCTTGAACACGGTGGCGATGATCGCAACTGGATCATCCAGATGCCAGCGGGTCTGCGCTCGGCATTCAAACCGACCAGCAAGTTTAACTATTGGTTCAAAACGACTCCTCAGAAGCATCTGAATAATCGCCTGATTGATCAGCCGCGCGGCAAGGCGCTTGGTGGCTCGTCATCGATCAACGGCATGACGTTCCTGCGCGGAAATCCCCGCGACTATGATGACTGGGCCGATTTGGAAGGTTGCGCCGGTTGGTCTTACGCGGATTGCCTGCCTTACTTCAAATTGTTCGAGCGTCGTGATGGCCCGGCAAATGAATATCGCAACGACGCCGGAATGGTTGGCGTCAAGGCTCAGGACGAGTTGAACCCCCTGAACGCGGCCTTCCTCGAAGCAGGTCAACAAGCAGGCCATGACTTGACCGAAGACGTCAACGGGTTCAGCCAAGAAGGTGTGAGCCGTTTTGAGATGTCGGTCGAGGGCGGCTATCGCAGCACCTCTGCGCGCGCTTACCTGCATTCTCAGCCGAAGCGCAAAAATCTGACCGTCATGACCGGCGTCAAAGTTCTGCGTGTTCTTCTTGAAGGCGATCGCGCGATAGGTGTGGAATATGCCAAAGGGCGCGCAACCCGCAAAGTCAAATCCAACCGAGAAGTTATTCTCTCTGCCGGAGCCTTCGGTACACCCCAATTGCTAATGCTCTCGGGCATCGGACCAGAGGCGCATTTGAAACAACATGCACTCCCGGTGTTGTTCAATGCGCCGATGGTTGGCGAAAATCTGCATGACCACCTCGAAGCGCATGTGCAGGTCGAAACCGATCACCCCGTTTACCTCAATAAATACCTCAAGCCTCATCTGATGGTCTGGGCTGGCATGCAATGGTTTGGCTGGAAGGGCGGCGTCGCGGCCGTCAATCAATGCCATGTTGGTGCGTTCCTTCGGTCGACGCCGGAAACAACGCATCCGGACATACAGTTCCACTTCTTTCCGATCCTGTTCGGCCCCAACTGGATTCCTGATCCGGCCAAAAACGGCTATCGCCTTGGCGCAGGCCCAATGCGGCCGGAAAGCCGGGGTACTGTTCGGCTGGCTTCGTCCGATCCTAATGACGCGCCCATTATCGATCCAAACTATCTGGCAACTGACAACGACCGGTTTGTGATGCGGGAAGGGTTGAAGCTGGGGCGTGACCTGTTGGCCCAGGAGGCTTTTAAAAAGTATCACCGGCGTGAAGACTTGCCCGGCGAACACGTCAAAACCGACGCAGACTGGGATGAATTTATCCGCGAAGACGCCTCGTCGGCCTATCACCCCTGCAGCACGGCGCGGATGGGTCCCGACGGGGACGAACGCGCGGTGGTTGATCTGGACCTGAAATTCCGCGGCGTCGACGGGCTGCGCGTCGTGGATGCGTCGGTGATCCCTGCGGTCCTAAGTGCAAACATCAACGCCTGCGTCTTCATGATTGCCGAAAAAGCCGCTGACAAAATTCTGGGGAATGATCCCCTGTCGCGCGACGTGGTGCCATACCACCGTGCCGTCTGAAAGGACCATATGACATGAGACTCACCGATCGTCTTTTGGACGCAGAACAGTTCAAACGCCGCAAGGCCACCGAGGATACGAAGCGCAAGATTGCGGGCTGGGAGATCTGGGAATGTGCGGATCCGACCTTCAGCCACAACTACGACCGCACGGTTACGATGTATGTGCACGAGGGCGCTGCAGACTTGAAGTTCTCGGATGGCACGACTGTTGATCTTCAAAGCGGCGACACGCTGACTGTCCAGGCAGGCGCCAGCGCCGACTGGACAATCTCCAAACCCATCAAAAACAGTTACGCCTATCACGACACCTTCAACTCCGCCGCTAATCGGGCCGCGCAAGTCAGATGGGACGAAAAATAAGATTCAAAGCTACTTTTTGCATTCAAAAGGGACGACCTCAGACCTAGGCGCACAAACCTATTGTTTGACAGCAGGGCTCAGTGTGCGATTGAATTTGGAGAAAGCACGTCAGACCTAATTGACACAAAAGATTGGTAAAAATGTTCGATCAGACAGCAACCACGAATGACTTCATTCATCGTTTGACGCCCGCAGACGTACCTGATGATGTTATGCATATGGCCCGCCGCTGTCTGCTTGATACATTAGGCGTCTGGATTTCTGGTCTCTCTTCGAAACCCAGCAAGATCGCCAGAAACCACGTGGCGCGCAGATACCCTGGCGAAATTCCTATGCCGCTGGACGGGCGCAAGGTGAATCCCGTTGGCTTGGCCTTTGCTGGGGCCGTCACCATTGATGCAATTGATGGACACGATGGACACCAACTTTGCAAAGGTCACGCGTCGGTCGCGCTCGTGCCGGCCTTGTTCGCCGAACTTGGCAATGCCGCTGACGGCCCGCTCGAGGCTTTGCTGACTCATTTGATTGTCGGCGAGGAAATCGCAATCCGCGCGGGCCTTTCTTTGCATTCCAGTGTGCCCGACTATCATTTCTCAGGGGCATGGAACTCTTTAGGATGTGCGGCAATCGCGGCGCGACTTCGTGGATTCTCCGCATATCAGACCAGACAAGCTATTGGTATTGCAGAGTATTTCGGACCGCGCGCACAAATGATGCGCTGTATCGAATTTCCGACCATGGTCAAGGACAGCAGCAGTTGGGGGGCCATGACGGGCATTTCCGCAGCTGACTTGGCCGAGGACGGATTTACTGGTGCGCCTGCAATTACATGCGAATCCGCAGACGTTGAGTCCTTTTGGACGGATCTCGGCCAATCCTGGCGCATTCTTGAAACCAACTTCAAAGCCTACCCGGTCTGTCGTTGGGCGCATCCAGCTATTGAAGGCATTGGTGCGTTGATGTCCGGCAGCGATGTCCCGGTCGACCAGATCGAAGAAATCATTATCACGACGTTCCGTGAGGCCACAAAACTGGATACCCGCCGTCCAACAGATGGCGACTCGGCTCAATATAGTTTGCCATTGACCGTTGCTTTGGCGGCATTGCATGGAACTGTCCTGCCCGAGCATGTCTTGCCAGAAGTTTTTGACAAGCCTGAAGTCTGGCAACTCGTCGACAAAGTGCGATTTGCCGAATCCGAAGAATACAACGCTGTATTCCCGGGTGAACGCTTCGCCGATGTTTCAGTGGTCCTCAGCGATGGCCAAAAGAAAAGGTCGCGCCGGTTTGCAGCTCGTGGAAACCACGATGCTCCGCTCTCAGACAACGAATTGATGGATAAGTTCTGTCACTTCACTGACCGGATCGTATCGAAGAGTGCGCAGGAAAAATTTGTTAAGATATTGTCAGACCCTGCCAATGCCCCATCGGCCGCGGAAGTCGTTGCACTGATGCGAACGTGACCCTGTGCCTACTGAATTGAAGGATTCCATGGAACGCTTTGATCTGGATAAACTCGTGAACGACCTGCGTGGCGCCGCAACAGGCGCTAACGCGAATGGAGCTATCAAGGATATTCTCAAAAAAACCGTCTCTGAACCCGAGCAACTCTCAAAAATGATGCCCGATTTCGAAGAAAACGATGTCATACTCTTCGAGGACGAGACGATTTCCATCTGGCACTGCCGCTTCATGCCCGGTCATACCGTACCGGCACATGATCATCAGATGCTGGCAACCATTGGTGTCTATCGCGGAGCGGAACGGAACGAATTTTACGAAACAGATGATACCGGTGCGATGCATAAAGTCAGCGAGGTGCAGCTTACCGCGGGAAATGTTTTGCAGATCGGTCCTGATGCCATTCATGCCGTCGGTTGCGATAGCCCTGAACCTTGCTGCGGCATTCACGTATATTTGGGCGAGTTGACCACAGTCGATCGGTCAATATTTGATATCAAAAGCGGTGAAGAGCTAAAATTCACCGATGACAACTACAACAAGTTGACCAGTCGCGACATCGACTAAGGTACGATTTAGAAACTTTCTGACGTCAGCGATTATGGGTCCATCACCACTCGGCATATGGGCAGCGAAATGAAAATCAGACCTGCAATCCTGGACGACGCCGAGTTTTTCATTTGGGGTTCGAGGTGACCAGCCAGTTGGAGGCATTCGCACTTGCGCCATTGGTACTGCGCCCGAGTTTATTCCAGACGATTGCGATCCGATCATCTTGCCGCTGTTCGAGCTGGGAAATCAGGGGCTCAACGCACAATACGTGAACGTTTTTGCGGTAATTCCCGAATCCGAGGGCAGGGGTATTGGCTCTGCCAACAATTCAGAGCAAGAGCGCTCGTCGTTCTCAAGTCATGAGTAAACTTCAACCGATGTAAGAGAATTCGGGCAGCGACACTTGCGCGATTGCAAGTCCTTTTTATCTTTCAGGCTGGACGTCTTGGTTAAGTATCCTCAACCAGAACCACACCGGGCAAAGACTTTAGCGCCCCTTTGATTTTCGGCGATACTGGCCAGTTGTCGCCTATTGGCACAGGTACATCCTGTGGCGTGTCGCCCAAAAGAATATCCAGAGCGGTAATGCAGATTTCACCTTTGGTCTTAACTGACCCATCATCACGGAACCGGTGCAACACGGACTGGATCAACGGCACGGCCTCATCGGTGTCAATCATCACATTCAACCCGGCAGCCACTGTCCCGACCACACCATCAATCGGTGTCACACCTCGCGCAATCGGATCAAACTGCCCTTCATTAAACCGTGCCTCCAGTGTCATGACGACCTGTGTCGTCTGATCAAACACATTGCGCACGGTATCGAAGTCATCCGGGAACAGCGCCATCCCCGAAACCTGGCCGGTCGGGTCCGAAATATTCATACGGAAAAACCGCGTGCCTCGCCCCGATTTCCGTTCCTGCAGCGCCGAGACAATCACCCCAACACGCGCCACTGCGCCACCTTCAGCCTCGGCCTTGGTCTGCAATTCCGCCAGTGTCAGACAGTTCTTCTTTTTCAATGCGTTGGCATAATCATCCAGCGGATGCCCCGACAGATAGAACCCAATCGCGATCTGCTCTTCCGCCAGCCGCTCGTTCGGCATCCAATCATCGACCGGAGATAGCCTCGGCTCTGGCAAATCATCTCCCGCCTCGCCAAACAGTGACACCTGAGCGCTTTCCCGTTGTTCGTGGATCGCGGCCGAATAAGCCGCAAGCGCATCCAGAGATTGGAACATCCGGCGACGGTTCGGGTCCAGCTGATCAAAGGCCCCAGCGCGCGCGAGCATTTCCAGCGGCCTCTTCCCGATCCGCTTCAGATCGCACCGACGTGCAATGTCGAAGACATTGACGAAGGGTTTGTCCTCGCGCGCCTCGACGATCAACCGCATTGCTTCCACGCCGACGTTCTTTAGCGCCCCCAAAGCATAAACCAGCTTGCCGTCAATCACCGAGAACCGCGCACTCGACCGATTCACACAGGGCGGCACAATCTCCAGCCCAAGCCCTCCGCGTTCTTCCGGCAAACGCACCTCGGCGGCATAGGTCGCCAGCTTATCAGTTAAGTGCAGATCGCAATTCATGACGCCAGCCATAAACTCGACTGGATAATTCGCTTTCAGCCACCCGGTTTGATAGCTGACCACCGCGTAAGCCGCCGCGTGGGATTTGTTGAAACCGTAGTTGGCGAACTTATCCAGAAGGTTCCAAACCTCCAACGCTTTCTTCTTGTCGACATCATTCTTAGCAGCGCCCTCCAGAAACTTTGGACGCTCGGCGTCCATCGCCTCTTGGATTTTCTTACCCATCGCACGCCGCAGCAAATCCGCACCGCCAAGACTATACCCGGCCATCTCTTGGGCGATCTGCATCACCTGTTCCTGATAGACGATAATGCCCTGCGTTTCGTCCAGAATGTGATCGATGGTGGGATGCAGCCGCTCACGTTCAGCCCGACCGTTCTTAACATCGCAATACTGCGGAATGTTCTCCATAGGGCCGGGGCGATAAAGCGCCACCAGTGCCACGATGTCTTCGATACATGTCGGTTTCATGCGCCGAAGCGCGTCCATCATGCCCGAGCTTTCCACCTGGAACACCGCCACCGTGCGCGCCTTGGCGTACAGCTCGTAAGTTTTCTCGTCATCCAGCGGGATCGCCCCGATGTCGATCTCGACATCACGTTCGGCCAGCAAATCCAGCGCGTTCTGAATCACCGTCAGCGTCTTCAGCCCTAGAAAATCGAACTTCACCAAACCGGCCTGCTCGACCCACTTCATGTTGAACTGCGTCGCCGCCATGTCAGAGCGCGGGTCGCGGTAAAGCGGCACCAACTTGTCCAGCGACCGGTCGCCAATCACAACACCAGCCGCGTGGGTCGAGGCATTCCGCAACAGCCCCTCCACCTGTTGACCATAGTTCAATAGCCGCTCAACAACCTCCTCGGCCTTCGCCTCTTCGCGAAGCCGGGGCTCGTCCGCCAATGCCTTTTCAATGCTGACAGGCTTCACACCCTCAACCGGGATCAACTTTGAAAGCCGATCGACTTGCCCGTAGGGCATCTGCAACACGCGGCCTACATCGCGCACAGCCGCCTTCGACAGCAAAGCGCCAAAGGTGATGATTTGGCCCACGCGATCACGCCCGTACTTTTCCTGCACATAGCGGATAACCTCTTCCCGGCGATCCATGCAAAAGTCGATATCGAAGTCAGGCATCGACACGCGTTCCGGGTTCAGGAACCGCTCAAACAGCAGTGAATAGCGCAGCGGATCAAGGTCCGTGATTGTCAGCGCATAGGCCACCAGCGATCCTGCGCCCGAGCCTCGACCAGGCCCCACAGGAATGTCGTTGGTCTTGGCCCATTTGATAAAGTCCGCAACGATCAGGAAGTATCCGGAAAACCCCATCCCCTCGATAATCCCCAGCTCGAACTCCAGTCGTTTGTCGTATTCCTCGCGCGGTGCTGCCGGTTCAATCGCTGCCAAGCGTTCGTCCAGACCCAACTTGGATTGGCGCCGCAATTCTTCGATCTCATCATCGGCAAACTTCGGCAAAATCGGGTCGTGCCTTTCGGCCCCAAATGCGCATCGCCTTGCGATCTCAACCGTGTTTTCCAACGCCTCGGGCAAATCCGCAAAAAGCGTTGCCATCTCGGCGGGTGTCTTGAAATAGTGCTGAGGCGTCAGCCGCCGCCGGGGCGCCTGTTGATCGACATATGCCCCTTCCGCGATGCAGATTAACGCGTCATGGGCTTCATACATTTCGGTTTTCGGGAAATAGACATCGTTGGTCGCGACTAGCGGCAGATCAAGCTCATAAGCCATTGCGACTTGCGGTGCTTCGCTCAACCGCTCAGCCTCAGGCGATTCACCGTTTTCGGTCGGGTGGCGTTGCAGCTCGACATACAGCCGGTTCTCGAAGATCTCCGCCAATCGCGAAATCAATAATTTGGCTTTGCCGTCATGCCCGGCACGTAATGTCCGCCCAATCGGCCCGTCCGGCCCGCCCGTTAAACAGATAATCCCCTCGGAATTCGCGGCCAACTCTTCCATGGTCACATGCGGCCAATCCGCCTCGCGCATATATAGCGCCGAATTCAATCGCATCAGCCCCTCATAGCCGGAACGATTCTGCGCCAGCAACACCAACGGCGCAGGTGGCACTGCTTTCTCGCCGGGTCCAGCAACTTCATAAGCCAGGTCAACCTGGCAGCCGACAATGGGCTGCACGCCGGCATCTAACGCAGACACCGAAAACTCCAAAGCGGCGAACATGTTGTTGGTATCGGTCACCGCAACTGCCGGCATTTCCATCTTCTGACAAATCGCGGGCAATTTTTTCAGACGCACAGCGCCTTCCAAAAGCGAATACTCGGTGTGGACGCGCAGGTGAATGAATCGGGGGTCATTGTTCATACCCAAACTCTATTGTCGCTGGCCAAGCTGCGAAAGCGCAATCAATCCTGTCGACGACAATTCGCCGAAGGCAAATGCCATATGATGGAAAATCAAAAGAAAAGTCCCCATTATCAAAAATTTCCGCAGACAGCTTCGGGCGCACAGCTAACTTTAAGTCTTGCCAAACCACGGCCCGAGCGGCTTCAATCCTGAGCAGACCAAAGGAGCGCGCTCTCTACGCCGCATCGACGGCGCGCAACGGCCTTTTGATCTTCGGGTAACGCGGCAGGACTTCACATGGACATTACGTTTTCTCTGAATGGAGAAACTGTGCACGTCGATAGTGCGCCGACCGTGACCTTGCTTGATTGGCTGCGCGAAACGCAAAGCCTGACTGGCACCAAAGAGGGCTGCAACGAAGGCGACTGCGGGGCCTGCACGGTTATGGTGACTGACGAAGGCGGCGCGCGCGCGTTGAACGCCTGCATCCTGTTTCTGCCTCAGCTCCATGGAAAATCAGTGCGCACCGTCGAAGGGATATCTGGCCCAGACGGAGCATTGCATCCGGTTCAATCAGCGATGGTTGAAAAGCACGGGTCCCAATGCGGTTTCTGCACGCCGGGTTTCATCGTTTCCATGGGTGTTGGCCATCTGAATGGTCGCCAGGATCATGACGATGTCTTGGCCGGCAATCTGTGCCGCTGCACAGGCTACGCCCCTATTGTCCGGGCCGCAGAATCAGCATCAGATGCACCAGTTCCCGTATGGATGCGGGATAAGTTGCCAACAGTTCAATCTCAGGCCTTCGCGCCGGAAACGTCTGATGAACTGGCCAGCTGGTACGAGGCAAACCCAAATGGCACTCTCATCGCTGGAGCAACCGATGTGGGTCTGTGGGTCACCAAGTCCCTGCGAGATCTCGACAACGTCGCTTTTCTGAACCGTTGCCGTGATCTGCAAAACATCGAAGACAATGGTGAAACCGTGCGCATCGGTGCCGGGGTGACCATGGCAACGCTGTTGCCTCACTTACGTGACTGGCACCCATCCTATGCCGAAATGGTCCGTCGGTATGGGTCCGAGCAAGTTCGCCAGGCCGCCACCATCGGTGGCAACGTCGCCAATGGCTCGCCCATAGGCGACAACCCTCCAGCCCTAATTGCGCTGGGCGCGACCTTGCATCTTCGCAAAGGTGACAAGCGCCGCGAAATGCCAATAGAAGATTTCTTCGTCGAATACGGCAAACAAGACCGCGCACCCGGTGAGTTCGTCGAAGCCATAACCATTGCCAAATCGGCTCCTGCCTTGCGGTGCTACAAAATCTCCAAACGATTTGATCAGGACATCTCGGCGGTCTGCGGTTGCTTCGATGTTACCGTAGTCAATGGCACTGTCACCGACGCGCGGATCGCATTCGGTGGTATGGCAGGCACGCCTATGCGCGCTGCAAATGTCGAGGCGGCGCTCGTCGGCCAACCGTGGTCAGCAGAAACAGCCGAAAGAGCGGCACAGAAAATGCGCGATGACTTCACGCCGCTCACGGATATGCGTGCCAGTGCCGACTATCGTCTGGCCTCTGCCGAAAACCTGATGCTGCGCTATTTCCACGACTTATCCGGAACGACGACCAGTGTGCTGGAGGTCTCACCATGAGCGTTACCAAACCGTTACCACACGACGCCGCCCCGCTGCACGTCACCGGTCAGGCGCGTTATATCGACGATATCCCTCTGCCACGCGGCTCTTTGCATCTGGCATTTGGCCTTTCCGAAGTCGCTCATGGCAACATCACCGAGCTGAACTTGGACGCAGTGCGCGCCGCGCCGGGCGTAGTTGCGGTTCTGACTGCAAGCGATCTGCCACACGAAAACGACGTCTCCCCGTCGCCCAGCCCGGAACCGCTCTTAAGCGAAGGCACGGTTGAGTTTCTGGGCCAACCCATTTTCGTGGTCGCAGCCACATCGCATCTGCTGGCGCGCAAAGCGGTCCGCCAAGCCGAGATATCTTACGAAGAACTTCCAGCACTTCTCAGCCTGGACGATGCGCTGGCTGCTGATAGCCGGTTCGAAGACGGCCCGCGCATTTACGAAAAAGGCAACGCCGCCGCCGCAGTTTCAGCTGCCGCTGTTGTCACCGAAGGCTCCATGGAAATAGGCGGGCAGGAACACTTCTATCTTGAGGGGCAGGCGGCAGCCGCGGTCCCGCAAGAGGGCGGGGACATGATCGTCTATTCCTCGACCCAACACCCGACCGAGATCCAGCACAAAGTTGCCGAAGCTCTGGGTCGACCGATGAACGCTGTCCGTTGCGAGGTTCGCCGGATGGGTGGCGGATTTGGCGGCAAGGAAAGCCAGGGCAATCACTTGGCTGTTTCCTGCGCTGTTATCGCCAGCCTGACCGGTCGATCATGTTCAATGCGCTATGACCGTGATGACGACATGATGGTCACCGGGAAACGTCACGACTTCCGTATCAACTATCGCGTCGGGCACGACGAACAGGGTCGCATCTCTGGTATCGAGTTTTTGCAGCTTTGCCGCTGTGGCTGGTCCATGGATTTGTCGCTGCCAGTCGCAGATCGCGCCATGTTGCATGCCGATAACGCCTATCTGATCGACAACATGCGGATCGAATCTCATCGCCTGAAAACAAACACGCAGTCCGGAACAGCCTTCCGTGGCTTTGGTGGCCCGCAGGGAATGGTCGGCATCGAGCGGGTGTTGGACCACGTCGCCCACGCTGTCGGGCGTGACCCGTTGGATGTGCGCCGCCTGAATTACTACCAGCCTGCGGCTGGGGCCTCCGGCGGGGATACTTCTGGGCCGATAATGTCAGATGACACTGCCCAGCAGACGACGCCCTATCACATGCCGGTCGAAGACTTCATCCTTCATGAGCTGACCGATCAACTGGTGGAAACGTCTGATTACAACGCAAGGCGGGCAGCGATTGCCAACTGGAACGCCACCAATCCCATTTTGAAAAAAGGGCTGGCCCTGACGCCAGTCAAGTTCGGGATCAGCTTCACACTGACTCACCTCAATCAAGCGGGTGCCTTGGTGCACGTCTATCAAGACGGCTCGATACACATGAACCATGGCGGCACTGAAATGGGCCAAGGCCTGTTCCAGAAGGTCGCCCAGGTGGCAGCGGCGCGTTTTGGCGTGGATGTCGGCAAAGTTAAAATCACCGCGACAGACACGGCCAAAGTGCCCAACACCAGCGCAACTGCAGCATCCTCGGGCACGGATCTGAACGGCATGGCCGTCCGCGCAGCCTGCGATACCATCCGCGATCGTCTGGCGACTTTTGTGGCCGAGCGCGCGCAAACCGATCCTTCCAGTGTGCGTTTCGAAGGCGGCATGATCCATGTCGGCGACGAGGCATTGACGTTCGATAACGTTGTTGCAGATGCTTATATGGCGCGCGTCAGCCTGTCAGCGACCGGATTCTACAAAACCCCAAAGATCGTTTGGGATCGCATCAAGGGCACCGGGCGGCCGTTCTATTATTTCGCTTATGGCGCTGCGGTTACCGAAGTGGTCATCGATACTCTGACTGGCGAAAACCGCATCCTTCGCGCAGATATCCTGCATGATGCTGGGGCATCTCTGAACCCGGCTCTGGATATCGGACAGGTCGAAGGCGGTTATGTTCAGGGCGCGGGCTGGCTGACGACTGAAGAACTTATTTGGGATGACAAAGGCCGCCTGCGCACCCACGCGCCCTCAACCTACAAAATTCCCGCCTGTTCTGACCGGCCCGACATTTTCAACGTCGATCTTTGGGATGGCGAAAACCGCGAGGACACGATCTATCGCAGCAAGGCTGTGGGCGAGCCGCCGCTGATGCTGGGTATCTCGGCCCTGATGGCCTTGAACGACGCCGTCGCGCATTGCGGACCCGACTATCCATCGCTGGATGCTCCCGCCACTGCCGAGGCAGTACTGATGGCCGTCAAACGGGTGCAGTCATGACTTTCGCAGTGGATGACATTCGTCGTCTTGCTCCCGTCGCACGCGTGGTGGTGGCCGACACCAAAGGATCGGTTCCTCGCGAAATTGGTGCCGCCATGTTGGTCACTGCGACCGACCTGGAAGGGACAATCGGCGGCGGAACCCTTGAATTCGAGGCCATTCGACTGGCCAGACTGGCATTGGCCACAGGCCACGACCAAATCGACAAACAGCCGCTTGGGCCCGCCTTGGGTCAATGTTGTGGGGGCTCTGTGACTGTCCTGACCGAAATCTGGACCCAAGAGCGTCTGAACACCATCAAAGGTGATATAGTCCCGCGGCCGTTACCAGGTCAAACAATGGATATGCCACTGTCCGTTCGACGCGTCTCGAATGATGCGCGCAGAAGCGGGGTGCTGCCCCAACCCGGTATTCGGGACGGTTGGATGATCGAGCCGGTTGAGCGCGCGACGCGTGAAGTCTGGGTTTGGGGGGCAGGCCACGTTGGTCGCGCTGTCGTCCATGCTTTGCAACCACTTCCGGGGATACAGATTTGTTGGGCAGATACCGATCGCAATCGGTTTCCCGCCGATATCCCGGCAAAAGTCGAACCACTGATCGCCGAAAACCCGGCTAATCTGGTGTCACTTGCCCCCTCCCACGCGGAACATCTGATCCTGACGTATAGTCACGCACTGGATCTGGAATTGTGCCATCGCATTCTGTCGCGGTCCTTCGGGGCGCTTGGTTTGATCGGTTCGGCAACAAAACGGGCGCGGTTTCGCAATCGGCTGGCAGCCCTGGGGCATGGGCCGGAGCAGATTGAACGTATGCAATGCCCGATCGGTGATCCGGGCCTTGGTAAGCATCCGCAGGCTATCGCACTGGGCGTCGCCGCAGAATTTTTGAAGACCGCAAAAGGGGGCACGGCCATGAACGTGAAACGGGCATGAGCGATACACCACTTCTTAGAATCGAAGGCCTCCGCAAGGCCTATCCGGGTGTTGTCGCCAACAACAACGTTAGCTTCGACATCGGCAAAGGCGAAGTGCACGCGCTCTTGGGTGAAAACGGTGCCGGGAAATCCACCCTGGTGAAGATGGTTTATGGGTTGGTTAAGCCCGATGTTGGCAAGATGAGCTTTCAGGGGTCAACTTATGCCCCGACCAGCCCGCACGAAGCCCGCTCAACTGGTATCGCGATGGTGTTTCAGCACTTCTCGTTGTTCGAAGCCTTGGACGTGGCTGAAAACGTCGCGCTGGGCATGGAAGACCCTCCCCCAATGCGTCAATTATCTGGGCGCATTCGCGAGGTGAGCGAGACCTATGGCCTGCCACTTGATCCGACCCGTCTGGTCGGTGATCTGTCCGCAGGTGAACGTCAGCGCGTCGAAATTATCCGGTGTCTGCTGCAAGATCCTAAGCTGTTGATTATGGATGAGCCGACCAGTGTTCTGACACCTCAAGAAGTCGATATCCTTTTCGAAACTTTGAAGAAATTACAGTCTGAAGGTACGTCGATACTCTATATCTCGCACAAGCTGGAGGAAATCCGCACGCTTTGTGAAGGCGCGACAATCCTGCGGCTGGGCGAGGTTGTGGGCTCGTGCAATCCACGCGAGAAGTCGGCGCGCGAACTGGCAGAGATGATGGTGGGCACCGAGTTGACGACTCCGACACCGACCAGCCATGAGTTGGGGGACGTCGCACTTGAATTGAAGGATCTGTCCGTCAATTCCGCCAACCCGTTTGGCGCGTCCCTTAAAAACATATCGCTGGAAGTGCGCGCAGGCGAAGTTCTGGGCATCGGCGGCGTTGCCGGCAATGGCCAGGACGAATTGCTTGGGGCGCTGTCCGGTGAATTGCTGGCCAAAAACGACTCGGTTTTGATGCATGGCCAGCCAATTGGACAATTGGGGCCGAATGAACGACGCAAACTGGGCCTGTTGGCAGCGCCAGAAGAGCGTCTGGGTCACGCAGCAGCGCCTGACATGAGCCTTGTTGAAAACGCCGCTCTGACAGGGTGGGTGCGCAAGAATATGGTGTCCAACGGCTTCATCAACTGGGCCAAAGCCCGCAGTTTCGCAGAAGAAGTCATTCGGGAATTTGATGTGCGCACGCCCGGCTCGGGCAATGCGGCCAGAGCGTTGTCGGGTGGCAACTTACAGAAATTCGTCATCGGGCGAGAGATTTTGCAAGACCCCGAAATTCTGGTGGTTAACCAGCCGACATGGGGCGTTGATGCCAGTGCCGCTGCCGATATCCGTCAGGCCATCTTGGACCTTGCATCCAAGGGTGCTGCGGTCGTGGTTATCAGCCAGGATCTGGATGAACTGATGGAAGTCGCGGGTCGGTTCGCTGCCCTGAACGAGGGACGCCTAAGTGATCCACAACCCACCAAGGGTCTGACGATTGATGAGATTGGCCTGATGATGGGCGGTGCCCATGGCATGGAGGTCGCACATGTCTAAATCGTTCAACAAAACTTCTTGCCTCCGGCGGGAGTATTTCACCCAGAAAGAAGGGGCTTATCATGGTTCGGCTTGAGAAACGTCCCACGCCGTCGCAAACGTGGAGTTATCTGACACCCGTGGTCGCCGTTATCGCCACGATGATTGCGGGCGGGTTCCTGTTTGCCTTTTTGGGCAAGGATCCGGTGGTCGCGATCCGCACAATCTTCTGGGATCCGATCTTTGGCGAATTCGCGTTCTACTATCGTGGTCAATTGCTGGTTAAGGCCGGTCCATTGATCTTGATCGCTGTTGGTCTCAGTCTTGGCTTCAAAGCCGGAGTCTGGAACATCGGTGCTGAAGGTCAGTATATCATGGGGGCCATCTTTGGTGCCGCTGTGGGCCTGGCGTTTTACCCGATGGAAGCGCGCTGGCTGATCTTTCCGTTGATGATCATAGCAGGGGCATTCGGTGGATTTCTCTGGGCGATGATCCCCGGCATCCTGAAAACACGCTTTAACACCAACGAAATTCTGGTTTCGCTTCTGCTGGTCTATGTTGCCGAGCAAATCCTGGCTTCTATGGCCCTTGGGTTGCTGCGCAACCCAGAAGGTGCAGGCTTCCCCGGTTCCAGAAACCTTAGGCAGTATGTCAGTTCGTCCAATGATGAGTTGATAGCTGGATGGGGTATGCACTGGGGCGTTGTGGCAGCCTTCATCGCTGTGATCTTTGCTTACGTTCTGCTCAGTCGGCATCTGATGGGCTTTAATATCCGCCTGACCGGCGATAGCCCGCGCGCGGCAAAGTTTGCAGGCGTCAGTCCAAATCGCCTGATCCTGTTCTGCCTCGGTATATCCGGCGCTTTGGCAGGCTTGGCAGGCATGTTCGAAGTTGCCGGCCCCGCCGGACAAATCAGCATCGATTTCAATGTCGGCTACGGTTTCACAGCAATCATCGTGGCCTTCCTGGGGCGTCTTCACCCGATCGGCATTCTGCTTGCTGGCTTGTTAATGGCTCTCACCTATATCGGCGGCGAAGCGGCGCAGGCCTCGTTAGGACTGCCCGCAGCAGCAATCCAAGCCTTCCAGGGCATGCTCCTGTTCTTCTTGCTGGGTTTTGACGTCTTGACGAATTTCCGGGTGCGGTTCGGACGCGAGGCAACAGCATGACCCAACCAAGCATTGATCAACGACACACACACCACGATCTGACGAAGGAGTTGGCGTAATGGATTTTGGCTCTATCAATCCGGTTCTGTTGATTTCAGCTCTCATGGTGGCATCAACGCCCATCCTTCTGGCGGCGATTGGCGAAATGGTCGCTGAAAAGTCCGGTGTCCTTAATCTGGGCGTTGAAGGTATGATGATAATCGGCGCAATCTGTGGGTTCATCACTGCAGTTGAGTCCGGTTCACCCATGCTCGGATTTATTGTCGCCGCCGTCGGAGCGGCCGTGTTTTCCTTGCTTTTTGGAATTCTCACGCAGATCTTTCTGACCAACCAGGTTGCGACCGGCCTTGCGCTCACTTTGTTCGGGCTGGGGCTGTCCAGCTTGATGGGTCAAAGCTATGTCGGTGTTCTGCCGCCATCGACCGAAAAACTGGATATATTCCTTTTAGGAGACGTTCCTTTCCTTGGCTTGGCGATCTTTAGTCACGACTGGATGGTCTACTTTTCACTGGTCCTTGTTGCCGCGGTTTGGGCCTTTCTGAAATACACTCGTCTGGGACTGATCCTGCGTGCCGTTGGCGAAGGCCACGATGCAGCCCATGCGTTGGGGTATAACGTAATCCTGGTGCGCTTGTCGGCCATCGCGTTTGGTGGCGCTTGTGCCGGTCTGGGCGGTGCCTATCTCAGCCTGGTGCGCGTTCCACAGTGGACCGAGGGTATGACAGCCGGATCAGGCTGGATTGCTCTGGCGATCGTGGTTTTTGCCAGTTGGCGCGCAGGTCGCGTTCTTCTGGGCGCATACCTTTTCGGCGGCATTACGGTTTTGCAACTTAATTTACAGGCGGCAGGCGTGGCAATACCTGTCGAACTCTTGTCCATGTCACCATACCTGATAACCATCCTGGTGCTGGTTATCATCTCATCCGACCGGAACCGCGCGGCAATGAATGCGCCTGCGGCTCTTGGACGGTCATTTCATGCCTCAAGCTGAGGCGCACGATAACACCAATGGGGAGAACAAAATGAAGAAACGCACATTCTTGGCCGCGGTCGCTGCGGCGGCTATGGCCACCGGAGCGATGGCAGGAAGCCATGGTGACGGACCAGTCAAGGTAGGCTTTATCTACGTGGGCCCAACCAATGATGGCGGCTGGAACGAAGCACATTATCATTCGGTCGAGCAGATGCTCGAGCACTTTGGCGATAAAGTTGAGTATATTGCTCAGGAAAGCGTGCCCGAGGGTGCCGATGCCGAACGTGCAATGACCCAGATGGCTCTTCAGGGAACCGATATCATCTTCGCGACGTCCTTCGGATTCATGGATCCGACTATCAACGTCGCGGCGAAATTCCCGAATGTTAAGTTTGAGCATGCCACCGGCTTCAAGCGGGCGGACAACGTGTCCACATACTCTGCACGCTTCTACGAAGGGCGCGCAATCCAGGGACATATTGCTGGACGGATGACGAAGTCCAACAAAATTGGATACATCGCGTCTTTCCCAATTCCCGAAGTTGTGCGTGGCATCAACTCTTCGTTCTTGCATGCCAAGAAGGTGAACCCGGACGTCGAGATGTCTGTTATCTGGGTTTCCACCTGGTATGATCCGGGCAAAGAGGCAGACGCTGCCAAAGCGCTCATCGATAACGGCGTTGATGTTGTTCTTCAGCATACCGACTCCACTGCACCGCATGCTGCTGCCAAAGAAGCCGGAAACGTTATCACGTTCGGGCAAGCCTCTGACATGCTGGAATTTGCACCGTTCCCACGCGTATCCTCGATCATTGATGATTGGGCACCGTATTACATTGCGCGGGTTCAGGCCGTGATGGATGGCACCTGGGAAAGCAAAGATACCTGGGACGGTATTGGCCCGGGCATGGTTGGCATTGGCGAGATTACGGACGCGGTGCCGGCAGATGTCAAAGCCGAAGCAGAAGCCTTGCGGGATGCGATGGCGGCGGGTGAGTATCACCCCTTCACCGGTCCCATTAAGACCCAAAGCGGGGCTGCTTGGTTGGCAGATGGCGAAGTAGCTGATGACGGAACGCTTGCTGGCATGTCCTTCTACATTGAAGGTCTGGTTGGCGACATTCCAAACTAAACAATTCGACCTCCGTCGGATCAACAATCCAAGGGCCTGAAGAATACGGATCTGTCGCCTGTTCTCAAGCTACTTCCTGAACTCACCGGTGCCATTCGGGCGATGAGTTGACCCGCGTTGCGATAGTTGGGGGCGGTATTGCTGGCGTATCCGCAGCGGCAAAACTTGCCCCGTATTTCGACGTTACCGTATTCGAAGCCGAAAACACGGTTGGCTACCACGCCAGCGGCCGCTCGGCGGCGATGTTCGATGAATCCTATGGCAATATAACCGTTCGCACTTTGAACACGGCCTCAAAACTGGCGCTCGAGGCCGCCGAGGTATTGTCTCCGCGCAAAATATTGTTGGTTGCGCTTCCGGGTGATGAGGCAGCTTTTGCCGCAAGCCTGGAGCAGATAGATATGACGGAAATAAGCCCGAACCGGGCGCGGGGTCTTGTCCCGATCATTTCACCCGATGTCACCTATGCGGCGATTTATGAAAGGTCTTATGACATCGACACGGATCAACTCCTCCAATCATATGCGAAGCAGACCCGCGCCAATGGCGCAAACATTCGAACGGCGGCCCCTATCCAACAGATCACAAAAGCCGGATGCTGGACGCTGATTTCGGGCACTGAACGCTTTCAGGCTGACATAATTGTCAACGCTGCCGGAGCTTGGGCAGACAACATTGCCGACTTGGCCGGCGTCTCGCCGCTCGGATTGCAACCCTATCGACGCTCTATGGCCCGTATGGCCGCGCCCGGAGGTCACGATGCGCACCATTGGCCAATGCTCTTTGGTGCAGGCGAAAGCTGGTATGCCAAGCCCGACGCTGGTGGCTGGATTATCTCGCCCGCCGAAGAGGACCCGATGCAACCAATGGATGCTTGGGCAGACGACATGGTTCTCGCCGAAGGCATCGCCCGTTATCAGCCCCACGTCACCGAACCCGTCACACGGATCACCGCTAATTGGGCCGGATTGCGCACATTTGCGCCAGATCGATCGCTGGTCATCGGCCAAGATCCAACGATACCGGGGTTCTATTGGTGTGCAGCGCAAGGCGGTTATGGGTTCCAAACCGCCCCGGCAGCTTCGGACCTTTTGGCGGCCACAATCACAGGCAGCACACCGGCCATCCCAATGGATGCGGTGCGCGCATTGTCTCCTGCAAGGTTCAGATAAGGATTAGGCGAAGTCCGGGTTGTATGACACACGTTCGCGCATCTTATAGCGCGGTGCCGGATAGTCCGAGAACTTTGGCGCAAATTTCGGGAAAGTCTCCCGCAAGGCCTGCCGCGCGGTCTTCGGTGCTTTTTTCATAGAATCCAAATTCGGTGCAAAGCTTTCAACCGGCAGACCATTGGCACAGATCACAAGATGTTCGTCAAAGACCACGTTGTAATACGTGACCTCTTCCGCAGCGCGATCAATAAATGAACTGTCGTTCAACCCAGCAATGTCGCGCGCTGGAACCAGACAATTCTCACCGTCCTCTTCGTCCAACAAGCGCCACCCCGGAATAAGCAATCTATGCGCAGCACCCACCGACAACCCTTTCTGGGGCATCATCGGGCCAATGGCACGTGGACGCAAAGCAATCGGTGCCAACGAGGGATCGGCAGCAATCTCGGTCGCTGTGACGGTGCGGGTCCAGATCATGCGAATGGGTTGAAGTCCCTCATCCCGTGTCACGACCAAATCGCCAACACGCATGAATTCAACACGGCGTTCGCAGGTTGGCACCTGCGCATAATCCCGTTGCACCAGCTTTGCTGACATCATCTTGTTTGGCGATCTTTGCAGCCATGGTCATCCGCGCATCCCTTTCGCACGCTAGGCTTCCCAACTAGTCACCACTGTGATTTTAATTGTGACGTAAATAGGGACAGGTCGTGGTGAATCCGGGGTCCACGGGCATATAACCCAATTAATTGTCTGCAATTAGTAAACAAACACCGTTCCATGGGCTGATTGTTGGAAGTTGTCGTCAACAGTGGCCGCTCGATACTCGGAACTGTCTTAAACGGCTCTATTGGGGTGCGATGCCTGTGGTGACTGCATTTCGGCAATAATGGATCGCGCCGCCGCTCTTGGATCCATTGCGCGATGGATCGGCCTGCCAACCACAACATGGTCCGCACCCTCGGCGATGGCCTCTGCTGGGGTCAACACGCGTTTCTGATCACCAAGGTCTGATCCGGCTGGACGCACGCCCGGCGTCACGATCAAACGCCCCTCAGATTCCGGCAACGCCCGTATCCGTCGCGCTTCCTGCGGCGAAGCGATGACTCCATGTGCCCCGGCCTCAAACGCGCGACCCGCGCGTTCTTCCACCAGGTCAGGAATGGCACCATCTTTGATCTGCGCCGCGTCAAGGTCCGCCCGCTCTAACGAAGTAAGAACCGTAACTGCCAGTATCTTCATGTCGCTCGCACCCGCGCCTTCTCGTGCCGCGCGCACCACATGCGGATCACCATGCACAGTCAGAAAGTCCAAATCGAACTGCGACAGGCCCCGAACCGCCGCCTCAACGGTCGCGCCAATATCAAATAGCTTAAGGTCCATGAATATCCGCTTGCCGTGTTCTTCCTTCAGCTCATTCGCCAGGGCCATGCCACCGCCGGTCAACATCCCCAGCCCGATCTTATAGAAAGACACCGCGTCGCCCAGCCGCTCCGCAAGTGCCATGCCCTCCATCGCATTGGGAACATCCAGCGCAACAATCAGACGATCATCAGACATGGGTGGCGGTCCTTTCGGCTTTAACTCGGATGCTGGCGCGGTCATGATCGCCTCACTTTCCGCTGTCAAGGAGGCGCGCCCGTGATCACCCTCGAAGTTTGTGTCGACAGCCCCGAAGGATTGGCCGCAGCTATCGAAGGCGGTGCCGATCGGGTCGAACTCTGCTCTGCGCTTGATCTGGGTGGTCTTTCCCCAACACCGGGTCTTATCGCCCAGGCTGCCAAAGCACCTGTTCCCGTGATGGCCATGATCCGCCCGCGTGCGGGTGATTTCCAATTTTCCGAAGCCGAGCTTCAGGCCGCCGTCTCTGACATTCGAGTTGCCCGAGCCAGCGGTCTTCACGGTGTGGTCATCGGCGTCAGCAATGCGGACAATACACTCAACACTCAACACTCATGCGCTCGAACGCCTGATCGCCGCCGCCGATGGTATGGAAACAACCTTGCACCGGTGCATAGACCTCGCGCCGGACCTAACAGCAGCCGTTGATCAAGCCGCCGACCTTTACATCGACCGTATTCTGTCCTCCGGCAGCACGGTTTCCGCGCTGGACGGTATCGACCACTTGCGCCGCATGATGAAAACCGCTGACGGTCGGTTGATCATCATGCCTGGTGCAGGGCTTACCCCGGAAACGGTCCACCAAATCACAGATGCTCTGCCGGTGCGCGAAGTTCACGCCGCCTGCGCAACGCCCGTTGCCCCCGATGAGCGTCACTTGGCCTTTGGATTTATCGGCAGCGCACCAATCGCTACCAGCGCATCCGAAGTTCGTGCCATGAAAACTGCACTCGAAAAAGCCGGATAATTATCCAGCCAGATCTTGCGCAAAACATCTTCCGCGCCCATTTCTTGGACAAGGCCCAACAAAGTGCATGCCGCCAAGCGGGTGCAAGCTATCCGGGCGCTTATTAGAAGGAGATACCGATGGACTTAGAAAAGTTCACCGAGCGATCGCGCGGCTTTTTGCAGGCCGCTCAGACGATCGCCATGCGGGAAAGCCACCAAAGGGTCGCACCCGAACACCTGTTAAAAGCCCTTTTGGACGATGATCAGGGCCTCAGCGCCAATCTGATCAAAGCGGCGGGCGGTTCCCCCGAACGTGTCATTCAGGCCGTTGAACAGGCCGTCAACAAACACGCCAAAGTCACGGGCGATGCGGGCCAGACATTCATGGACCAGCAAACCGCCAAAGTGATGGTCGAAGCTGAAAAAATCGCCAAAAAGGCTGGCGACAGCTTTGTGCCTGTCGAACGTTTGCTAACCGCGTTGGCCGTGGTGAAGTCCAAAGCGAAAGAGGCGCTGGATGCGGGGTCAGTGACCGCCCAAGCTCTGAACAGCGCCATCAATGACGTGAGGAAAGGCCGCACCGCCGACACCGCGTCTGCTGAAGAAGGCTATGATGCGCTGAAAAATATGCGCGCGATCTGACCGAAGCCGCGCGCGACGGCAAAATCGATCCGATCATTGGCCGCGATGAAGAAATTCGCCGCGCCATGCAGGTTCTCAGCCGCCGCACCAAAAACAACCCTGTCCTGATCGGTGAACCCGGCGTCGGTAAGACCGCCATCGCCGAAGGTCTTGCCATGCGGATCATCGACGGCGATGTGCCGGAATCTCTGCGCAATAAACAACTTATGGCGTTGGACATGGGCGCGCTGATTGCAGGTGCTAAATACCGTGGCGAATTTGAAGAACGCCTGAAGGCAGTTCTGTCCGAAGTCACGACCGCAGCGGGTGAGATCATCCTGTTTATCGACGAAATGCACACGCTGGTCGGCGCAGGTAAAGCCGACGGCGCTATGGATGCCTCGAACCTCCTGAAACCAGCTTTGGCCCGTGGTGAACTTCACTGCGTCGGCGCAACCACACTGGATGAATACCGCAAACACGTCGAAAAAGACGCGGCCCTTGCCCGTCGGTTCCAGCCGCTTGTGATCGAAGAACCCACCGTGGAAGACACGATTTCAATCCTGCGTGGCATCAAAGAGAAATACGAACTCCACCACGGCGTTCGCATCTCGGACTCCGCCCTAGTCGCGGCTTCCACGCTGTCGCACCGCTATATCACCGACCGCTTCCTGCCTGACAAAGCCATCGACCTGATGGACGAAGCCGCGTCGCGTCTGCGGATGGAAGTAGATTCAAAACCCGAAGAACTCGACGCCCTAGACCGGCAAATCCTGCAAATGCAGATCGAAGCCGAGGCGTTGAAGAAAGAAGATGACAAAGCTTCGAAAGACCGTCTGAAGAAGCTGGAAAAAGAGCTTTCCGATCTTCAGGAAAAGTCGTCCGAGATGACGGCCCAGTGGCAAGCCGAACGTGACAAACTGGAAAGCGCGCGTGATCTGAAGGAACAACTCGATCGCGCTCGCGCCGAATTGGAACAAGTCAAGCGCGACGGTAACCTGCAACGCGCCGGCGAACTCAGCTATGGCGTGATCCCCGGTCTGGAAAAACAGCTCGAAACTGCTGAAGAACAAGACAGCGATGTCATGGTCGAAGAGGCCGTGCGCCCCGAACAGATCGCCGAAGTTGTCGAACGCTGGACCGGTATCCCGACCACACGGATGCTGGAAGGCGAGCGTGAAAAGCTGTTGCGCATGGAAGACGAACTTGGCTGTCGTGTGATTGGCCAAAGGGATGCCGTGCGCGCCGTTTCCAACGCCGTCCGCCGCGCCCGCGCCGGTCTGAACGACGAAAACCGCCCGCTTGGTTCCTTCCTCTTTCTCGGCCCAACCGGTGTTGGTAAGACCGAGCTGACCAAGGCCGTCGCCGAATTCCTATTCGACGACGAAAGCGCCATGGTTCGCGTGGATATGTCCGAGTTCATGGAAAAGCACGCCGTTTCCCGTCTGATCGGCGCGCCTCCGGGTTATGTCGGCTATGACGAAGGCGGTGTCCTGACTGAAGCCGTGCGGCGTAGACCCTATCAGGTCGTGTTGTTTGACGAGGTCGAAAAGGCGCACCCCGACGTGTTCAACGTCCTGCTGCAAGTCCTTGACGACGGTGTCCTGACCGATGGCCAGGGCCGCACCGTGGATTTCAAACAGACGTTGATCGTGCTGACGTCCAACCTCGGCTCTCAGGCGCTCAGCCAGATGCCGGAAGGCTCCGACGCCAGCCAGGCGCGCCGCGATGTCATGGATGCCGTGCGTGCCCACTTCCGGCCTGAGTTCCTGAACCGTCTCGACGAAACCATCATCTTCGACCGTCTGACGCGCGAAGATATGGACGGCATCGTTGACATCCAGCTTGGTCGCCTGCGCAAACGCCTGGCACTCCAGAATATCTCACTGGAAATGGACGACCCTGCGAAGAAATGGCTGGCCGATGAGGGGTATGACCCCGTCTTCGGTGCCCGTCCCCTGAAACGCGTCATCCAACGCGCGCTGCAGGATCAACTGGCCGAGATGTTGTTGGCCGGGGACGTCGGTGAAGGCGCGAAAATCGCCGTCAGCGCCGGAACTGATGGTCTGATCGTCGGCGACCGCGTCGCTTCTTCGAACCGACAGCCGCCCGACGACGCCGTCGTGCACTGACCCAACAAAAAGCCCCGCCAACACGCGGGGCTTTTTCGACGGCAGCATTGAGCCAAAGTCGGACGCTTTTATCTGGGGCTGCGGCGGCTAAGAAGCACGAGAATTGACCTACTCTTCTGCTCCTTCACTCGAGGCGCGCTTTAATGGGGCAACTGTGCACCATTCGCCGTCAAAGTTTTCCCACGTCACAGTGCCAGTGTTTGCGGCAATCATGATTTGATCGGAGCTGGGGTTAACAATCTCTTTGGGCAGCAGGGTAATGAACAGAAGAAGGGCTTGCGTCGAAAGGCACATTGTTTTCTCCAGATGGTTGTGGCCTTACCACCGCGTTCATCGCTGACCCCTGTCGAAAGGAAATTGCTCCGAAATTGGTGCGACAAGCCGAGATGGCATATGGTGGCATTCGACGCCACATTGGGCCGAACAGACCAACGAAAACCGGTGAAGATTTACGAATTCAAAGATCTTGGAATTATCTTGAATGGATCAGATGGGTCCTTGTCCTCTCTCTCGGGAGATCCAATCGAGATTCGACCTCAGTCCCGAGAAGTTTTGCAATTACTAGCAAATGCCGCCGACAGGATCGTTTCGAAAGAAGAATTTACAGACGTCGTCTGGAACGGGCGAATGGTCAGCGAAGACAGCCTTGTTCAGTGCATTGCTGAAATCCGCTCTGCCATTGGCGACGGTGACCGGAAGATCATTCAAACCGTCCCGCGTAAAGGCTACAGATTTGTGCCTCCAGCAAATACAACGCCGAAACCCAGGGCGGCCCGCACCAAGTCAGCGATCTTGCTCACTGCCTCTCTCTGTTTGCTGGCAGGGTTGGCCTACCAATTCCTCCTAAGCGATGCCGCAGAAGATCACCCGCCTGTGGTGGCGGTGTTGCCACTAGACGACCTCAGTTCTCAACTTCACCAAGGATATCTCAGCGACGCGCTCAGCGAAGGGATAATCACCGAACTTGCTCGGTTTCCTCAATTCAGTGTTGTTGCGCGAAACTCGAGCTTTCAGTTCCGCGACGATCCTGAAGATGTTCGCGAAATCGGAAACGTCTTGGGCGCTGGCTACGTTGTAGAGGGGAGTCAGCAATTCGATGGCCAAAGCATAAAGGTTACTGTTCAGCTCGTAGACACAGAGAACGGTGTGCACCTGTTCGCCGACACCTACGAGCGCGATCTTGATGACTTGTTTGTTGTGCAAAACCAGATCGTTTCTCAGGTAGCATCTGTTGTGGGCCAAGCCGTCCTCTCAGACATGCCAGAAAGGGTGCAGGCTCGGGACGTAGACTCTCGTCTGCGTGGTCTGCAGGCCCGAAGTATCATGACCCAACTCAATCGCGAGAATTGGGAGAAGGCAATCGCACTAGAAGAGACATCAATTCGAGAAGAGCCGGATTCCGCTTGGGGCTACATAGGGAAATCACTGATGCTTGTGCCCGCGGCAATACTCGGCTGGATGGAGCCTCGGGACGAGATACTCGAACATTCGGTCGGGCTGGCAAGAACTGCCCTCCGCCTTGATCCAGAGAACTACATGTCGCATTACGCACTTGCGCGCGTGCTCTCAAGACGAGGCGAGCACGCGGAGTCGATATTGCACTTTGAGCGCGCCGCGAAGTTGAACCCCTCAGACTCAATCGTCTGGATTGGCATGTCGGTTCCGTTTTTGTACTCGGGAAGATCAAAAGACGCGCTCAAAGCACTTCATAGGGCGAAGGAAGTTGACCCACTGCATGGCGATTGGCTCCGATGGCAACTTGGCCTCGCTTACTGGCAGATCGACGAGTGTGAGCGCGGACTTGAAGAGATGCAAAGCATGGCTTCGCCTCCGTCTGCGTCAGCAAAGGCAAAGGTCGCGCTGCTGGTTTGTCTGGGTCGAATATCAGACGCAAAAGAGGCCATGGCAGCGTATCTGAAAGTCAGACAGGGCTTCACAATTGAAATCGAGGAAGCGTCCACTCCTAAAGATTGGGCTCCCGAAGGTACTCAGCGGCGCTGGTTGGATGCTATGCTGCAAGCGGGGATGCCTGAAACTTAGATTACGAGTGAGTGTGTCGTTCTGAGGTTGATTGGCGATTTCAACAGACCTTACATTGCGCGATGTTGTTGTTGCAGTGAACGCTGGCGATACCGGCTACAAACGAAACATCTCGATGCTGTGCCTAATGTGGACGATGGGATTGGATGCCTTAGTCGGAATAGATTCGCGAAATGTCAGCGCTGTCTGTGGTGCGGATGTTGAGTTGGTGAGCAGCAGACGTCCCGCATCTTTGCCGATTGGTCAGATCACCGGGCTCACGACTGTAAACTGAGATTTATTTCTGGCGCTGGTTCTATCGAAGATTGCCCGCAAGACTGGCTCTCCAAATGATTAACGAAACCTGACGCCCCCGTTCGGGTCCACCGACGTAATACCGACGCGATACAGACAGCCGATTTTGACTTTTGCACATCCTAAAAAACCGCCCCGCCAGTCTGGCAGGACAGTCCGAATTTCGAAGGTTGGAGCGATTAGGCTGTCTGGTCGTCCAGCTTGGCGTCCGGTGCATTCTTCGCAACAGAAGCCACACCGTTTTCGCGCGACGATGTGCTTTCATAGCTCTCCGACGTGCCAATCACCTGACCGTTAGTGGCTTTCAGATTGAACATCGACTTGCCCGCTTTGGTCTCTTTGCGCTCAAACCGATTGTCGTCGCCCGAATTTTTGCGAACAGATTCAATGCCGTTAAGCGCACTGGCCTTCCGCTTATACCCTTCGCTGGCCAGAATGATCTGTCCGTTGCCAGCCTTCAGGCGGAACCGAAATTCGCCCTTCTTGTCGGTATAAAGCTCAAACTTCCCTGCCATATTCTTTGGTCCTTACGTTTGCTTGTTGAATCCCATTGTCCTTAGCAAAGAGTTTTGCCGCAGAAGAACGCTTCCGGCAAGAGTGCTGTCCGTAACGTCAATTATTTCAGGAAAGTGACCCTCAAGACTCGGTTTTCCACCATTGAGCACTTCCAGCCCACTTCGAAGACTCACAATCGCAAACGATGCGACTTCCCAACCGTGGTTATCTAACTCAGCAACAATGCTCAGTTACCCAAGACATTGTTTCACCATAAGAATCGCAAATCGGCGACTCCTTGCCCGATCGCTAAAATTCGACCGATCCACCACACCTTTGCCGCAATCTGGGCGCAATCCAAATCCAAATCTGAACCCACAAATAAAAATACGCATTTCAAAAAGCGTCGAGGTTAAGCAGATGGCAAAAGTACACAAAATTGCAGGACTGCGAATTTCAAGGGTTGCTCCAACCCACGAGGCAGAAGATCCGTTGCAGGATTTCTGGACTCCTAAGGACGCCCTTCCAGAGTTGGAGCCAGCCGAAGATCGATTGCGTCGTCTTAAGCGTCAAATCTTTGAAAGCGATAGGATTACTCTGTCTCATAGTTCGGCGATGGATGATCTGCTCGATCCTTCACTGCGCTCAGAAACCGGCAGCCTTACAGCCCGCGCAACCGTCTACGTACTGAACATGATTGTTATGGTCATGGCCCTTCCAGTTGGATTGGCCTTACTGTTCTTTAATATCGTGATGGGTGAAAACTTGCGTACAACTGCCCATGTTGTGGCACTGACCGGAATGGCTCTGGCTCTTGCGCAGATGGATGGAGGCCCCGAATTGCTGCAACTGCTATGATTGTTCGAGCTTTCCCATTTGCTGTAGTTTGAGCTGCCTGTCTTCCGATAACTCACTGATTGGTATCAAATAAGTGTGGATCGCAAAAGCAATGGCCTTGCAATTCGGAAGACGAAACAGCGTTTGTCGTTCTGATCGCAGGTAGGCACCATGTACTGAGAAACCGCGATCTGCAGATGCCTCTGGCCGCGGCGCAAAAAGCTCAGCCTCTTTGGCAATCAACGCGTTGGCCCGCCAGATCGGCCGGTCGATCTTCAGTCCATCAAACATTCTTTGAACACGACGCCCCAGAACGTCATCGTAACTGGCGACAGGGCGATGAATGCGAAGCAATGGTCTTCCGATTTTCTCACTCAGCGTCCACCCCGCAGGAAAACAAAGTGCCGCGCCAGTCAGCACATGCTCTTCGGCTGTTTTTTGAAGCAAACAGAAATCCTCCTGGATAAGCCTGCCGATCGTCAGCAAAGGCGCATCCCAATCTATCGCAACAATTTCTCCGTCCGGGCGCGCAACCTGTTTGTGTGACACATGGAATTCTGCCTTGCTTCGCACTTGCACAAGTACGAACTCCAAAGCCTCCTGGACAGCTGACAGCGCTTCAGGAGAGGTTTGAAGAACCGAATTCGGGCACTCTGAAATAAGATAATCGCGAACCTTCATTTGCTGCGCATAGATCTCATCGATCCGCAACAGGTCGCTCTGAGAAACGGGTGAGACGCCGGGGAGTTCGCGCGTTGTGGCGGCATCCCAAACATCTGCCGGAATAGATCTGTGAAATACGGTCATCATCCCTGAGCATCTAGCGCCCGTTAAGCCGACCCGCCAGCCTATGTCGTTTTGTTGCTTGGCAAATGTCGGATTTCTGACGGACGCAGGCCCGAAGGCTTGACACGATGTCGACAGGAGGCCCGACATATGAACCAGCACTACAGCGACGCACGCAAGATTGATCCAAGCCGCGGATCACTGCTTGGCGATAACACTCCGAACGACGCAGATCGCATCGAAATCGGGCCAACTCAGCTTGCTTTCGGTGAATGGCAGGCGGCCGGACTTGATTTGCCCGATCTACAATCCATGCGCCGGCATCGGTGGGAGCGCCTGACAAATCACGTTGTCGAACGCGACTTTGGCGGTCTCCTCATGTTCGACCCCATGAACATTCGTTACGCTACAGATTCGACCAACATGCAGCTTTGGAATACACACAACCCGTTCCGAGCGCTTCTTCTGTGCCCGGACGGCTATATGGTGATCTGGGATTACAAGAATTCGCCATTCCTCACAGATTTCAATCCGTTAGTACGCGAGGCCCGCTCAGGGGCAGATTTTTTCTACTTTGACCGTGGTGACAAAGCCTATCAGGCAGCCGAACTGTTCTCTGCACAGGTTAAGGATCTGGTTGTTGAACACGGCGGCGGCAATATGAGATTGGCCGTCGACAAGGCCATGATGCACGCTTTTCGCGCACTCCAGTCCGTCGGGTTCGAGATCATGGAAGGCGAGGAACTCACGGAAAAGGCCCGTGCAGTCAAAGGCCCGGACGAAATCAAGGCGATGCGCTGTTCGCATCACGCCTGCGAAGTCGCTGTGGCAGAAATGGAAGCCTTTACGCGGGAGTTTGTACCCGCAGGAAACGTCAGCGAAGATGATATCTGGGCCATTCTCCACAAGGAGAACATCCGGCGTGGTGGCGAATGGATCGAGACCCGCCTTCTTGCATCCGGTCCTCGTACCAATCCATGGTTTCAGGAATGTGGCCCCCGCATAGTTCAGAACAACGAAATTGTGGCTTTCGACACAGATCTCGTTGGAAGCTACGGCATTTGCACGGATATTTCCCGCACTTGGTGGGTAGGAGAGAAACAGCCTCGCAAAGACATGATTGACGCCATGCAGCATGCTCACGAACACATCATGCGCAACATGGAGATGATCGCTCCGGGCGTGCGGATCGAAGACATGAGCCGAGATGGTCACAAACTTCACGAAAAGTATCAGGATCTGAAATACGGCTGCATGATGCACGGTGTCGGTCTTTGCGACGAGTGGCCATTGGTCTCTTATCCGGACCGGTTGGTGCCCGGCGCCTTCGACTACGAACTTCAACCCGGCATGGTGCTATGTGTCGAAGCTCTGATAGGTGAAGTCGGGGGTGATTTTTCGATTAAATTAGAAGATCAGGTTCTGGTCACAGAAGATGGGTTTGAAAATCTAACCAAATATCCGTTTGACCCAGTTCTGATGGGTGTCGGCTGACAGCAGTTAGAATTGAACTTTCGGTAACAGAGGTATCATTCGAAGTTTCGGATCATTCAGCCTTTGGTCATCATATTGTTCGACCAGAAATGCCTTGGTCATCAGGTCAGCATTTATGTCAATGAAATCTTCGGCGCTACGATAGTCAGCCATTTCCATGCGTTCAGCGATCAGACTGACGCTCGCCATTGTGACAGTTGCGTTATATTTGGTCGGTGCGTTCGCCTTGCTCGCAATTTCTTTAATGCCACGCGCCATGATGCTCATCGCTTCAAATGGTCCAAAACGTTCGATCGCGATAAAGTCGACACCAATATGATCAAGATGGCCGAAATCGTCCGGCGCAAGAGTGCCCGACTGCATCGCATCAAGTTTGTGCACATATTTCACGAGCTTTCCTCCTGGTTTCGTTCTTGCAAAACGTGAGAATCTGCCGCCGATAAATCGAGGTCATAAACAGATTTCAGCTGCTCTATTTTGTCTCGGGTCGGTTTTGAAAACGGAACTCTTCCTTCAAATGAATGCAGCGCCATCCCCTCGATCACTTCGGCAACTGACATATCAAGATGTTCAGCCAGACCCTTCAGGACTTTGAGCAAACGCTTCTCAATTCGAAAACCCGTCTGAACCCGTTCGATTCTCTTACTCATGCAGCATTAATAACACCAAGGTACCAATATAACAACATTACATTCCTTCTGATGCAAATGCACAATCCAGCGTGGGTAAGGCCCCAGCGCGTCATCATTCGAAAAAGTCGAATGGATCTCATCGAAAACGAAGAGGGCGAGCCTAATAATTCAGTACTAGCCGTGATCTTTCAACAAGCGTTGCTTCTGACGACTCCAATCGCGCTTGGCCTGGGTGTCCCGCTTGTCCGGTGCCGACTTACCCTTTGCGATTCCAATCTTCACCTTTGCCCGCCCACGATGGTTGAAATACAGCACCAAAGGCACAAGAGTCATTCCTTTGCGCTGGGTAGCATTCCAAAGATTGGAAAGTTCATTCTTTGAAACCAAAAGCTTACGGCGACGTCGATCTTCGTGCCCGAACATAGCTTGCTCATAGGGCGCAATATAGCTGTTGACCAACCACAACTCGCCACCTTCCACGGCGGCATAGCTTTCAGCGATATTTGATTGCCCGGTCCGCAAGGACTTCACCTCGGACCCCATCAGTTCAATCCCGCATTCGATATCGTCCGATATGGCATAGTCATACCGCGCACGCCGGTTCTCGGCGACGATCTTGTAGTTGGGATTGTCTTTCACTTTAGCCATAGCCGACCCGATTTAGGCGCTCGGCCGCATCAAGTCCAGTGCGGCATGATCATTGCCTGCTCCGCGCCAAGATATACAAACCTGACGCTACGATGATGGCGCTGCCCAAAAGCATCTGAGGCTCCAGGCTTTCGCCAAAAATCAACACACCCAACGCAATGCCGAAAATCAGGCGCGTATATCGAAATGGCGTAACTGAAGAGACATCGCCAGTTCGCATCGCCATAGTCAGAGAAGAATAGGCGCAAACACCAACCACGGATGACATCGCCAGATTGAAGGCTGCAAAGCCGGTCGGCACCACAAAAGGTGCAGTCTCATATGACCAGAACCCCAAGCCTGCGATGATTATCATCAGAAAGCCATAAACCCCCAAGATCCTTCCGCTAAGTGACTTGGGCGCGGCTCTCGTTGCCAAATCGCGGCCAGCAAAGCCGATCATTCCAATCACAGCCAGGATTGATAACGTCGTGAAACTGTCGGTGCCTGGCTGAAGAATAACCAAGACACCCAGCAACCCGACTAGAATAGCAGTCCAACGCCGCCAACCTACCGTCTCGCCAAACAAGAGTGCAGCGCCGGCGACCACGACGATTGGCGTGGCCTGTAAAATCGCAGTTGCCGACGACAGCGGGGTCAAAACAATGGCCAGCGTGAAAAACAAACGCCCGGCAATTTCGAATACGTCGCGCACCAACATGGTCGGTTCGATCACTTCGTGCGGAAACAACGGGTCTCCGGCACGTTGCGCAAGGATGGCGAAGATCACGCAGCCGCCCAGACCGAACCAAAACATTGCCTGCCCAATGGGAATGGTTGCGGCTGCAGCTTTCAGGAACATGTCTTCCACAGCGAACGCAGCCATGGCGGCAACCATCCATAGGCTACCGATAAGGTTTTCGCGGCGTCCGGTGTCGGTCAGTTGATCAACCCAGCATGAACCATAGCATCGCGAATGGCCGTTTTTGTGCCATCGCTTATTTCCACCAATGGCAGCCGCACATCTTCCGCGCAGCGCCCTAAAAGCGAAAGTCCATATTTCGCACCAGTCAGACCAGGCTCCATGAAGATGGCTGTGTGCAGCGGCATCAGGCGATCCTGATATTCCAAGGCTTTGGTGTAATCTCCGTCCAGAGTCGCTGTCTGGAATTCTGCGCAGAGTTTTGGTGCGACATTTGCAGTTACGCTGACGCAGCCAACTCCACCATGCGCGTTGAACCCCAAAGCAGAGGCGTCTTCACCTGAAAGCTGGATGAAATCAGCACCGCAGGTTTCGCGTTGCTTGGAAACTCGGACAACATCCCCAACCGCATCTTTGACACCAACAATCCGAGGGAGCTTCGCCAACTCGCCCATTGTCTCTGGGGTCATGTCCACAACAGACCGGCCGGGAATATTGTAGATAACTATTGGGATGTCAGCGGCATCGTGCATGGCCTTGAAATGTGCATAGAGACCGCCCTGGGTGGGCTTGTTATAATAGGGTGTCACAACCAGCGCCGCATCTGCACCAACGCGGGCAGCAAATTCAATAAGACGAACACCCTCAGACGTATTGTTTGAACCTGCGCCTGCAACAACTGGAACACGCCCTGCTGTGCAATCAACGACGGCTTTAACAACGGCTTCGTGCTCTTTGTGGGTCAGTGTCGGACTTTCGCCTGTCGTGCCGACCGGAACCAAGCCTTTCGTTCCCTGCTCTATTTGCCACTCAACCAGCGATTTGAGCGTATCGAAATCCACTTCGTTGTTGCGAAACGGGGTGACAAGTGCGGTCAATGACCCTCTAAGCATAATACGCCTCCTCTAAGTTGATGATTTTGCAAAATTGCAGCGCGCGGACCCTATAGGGCAGCGCGGGAATTGCCAAGTCACCGTTTTCATGGTTTTATGGCCGCCGCTGAGGGGCCAAAATTGAACGGACCGGCATCTATGATCAAGGCCCTCGCCACGGCGCTTTTCCTGACTTGTCTGGCATCTCCGTTGTCTGCGCAAACCGCGCGCGACGTCGAGATATTTGACGGTTCTATGGTTGCGTTACGCGACGGCGATTGGCGTGCCGCACTACAAACCGCTGAGGGCGTCAGTCCAGTAGCCAGAGACATTATTGAATGGCATCGGCTCCGCGCCGGGCAGGGTGATTTTGATTCGGTTCAACGGTTTCTCGACCGTCGGTCAGATTGGCCGGGGCTGAAGCTGTTGCGACGCCGAAGTGAGCCAAATCTGCCACTGGGATCGCGCGCTGACGATGTTCTCGAGTTTTTTGCACCTCAGGTGCCCCAAACCGGTGCTGGGGCAATGTCGCTAGTCGCGGCTTATCGGGCAAAGGGATTTGAAGCAGACGCAGAGGCCGAAGCTGTTCACGCTTGGTTAACTCACGAAATATCTGCCGCCGATGAAAACCGATTGCTTGATTGGTATGGCAAAGCGCTCAAGCCACATCACGAAAATCGACTTGATATGCTGCTATGGCGTAATGCTCGCAAAGGCGCGGAGCGCATGTTTAAGCGCGTCGACAAAGCGCATGTCGCCCTTGCGAAAGCGCGCATTGCACTTCGCGGCAACAAAAATGGGGTCGATAAGCTCGTTTCGGCGGTTCCAAAGGCGCTGTCATCCGACCCAGGTTTGATGTTCGAGCGGATGCAGTGGCGCGCCCAAAAAGGCCGCAATGCTCCGGCGATCGACCTGATGTTGGCGCAAAGCCCCGATAACCTTGGGGAAGCAGCCCGGTGGGGTGGTTGGCGGCGGGCATTCGCCCGGGCTGAAATGCGGCAGGGCCGAATAGAGAATGCTTATGATCTGGCATCCCAACACGGGTTGACCAGCGGCTCCCACTTCGCCGATCTCGAGTGGATTTCCGGGTATTTGGCGCTCACCTACAGGAACGATCCGCAGGCCGCGCTGGGGCATTTCCTCAAGTTTCGCGGCGCGGTGGATTCGCCAATTTCACTTGGTCGCGCCGGATATTGGGAAGGCCGCACCCACGAAGAACTGGGTGACGCCGAGTCCGCAAGGCTTTCCTATCTATTCGGCGCAGAATACCAGACCAGTTTTTATGGACAGCTGGCCGCCGAGAAGGCTGGCGTCGACATGAAGCCTTCGATGCACGCGCCCATCCCTGCGAACGATTGGAAACAGTCGGGATTTGCCGATAGCTCCGTTTTTGAGGCGGGTCGTCTGTTGATGGCTTCTGGCGAGTTATATCTGGCAATGCGTTTCATGACTCACTTGTCAGAGTCACTAAGCGCCACGGACGTTGCCCGCTTGGGCGCATTCGTGTTGGAAGAGGACCAGCCGCATATTGCAGTGATGATCGGAAAACGTGTGGCGCCGACTGGAACGGTCGTGCCATTCCTCTATTATCCCGTCGCGGATTTGGGCGTTTCCGACATGCCGGTGCCCGCGGAACTTGCTCTATCAATTGCGCGACGTGAAAGCGAATTCAACCCCGGCGTCACCAGCGGAGTCGGCGCGCGTGGATTGATGCAAGTTATGCCGGCAACAGCCCGCGAAGTCGCAGGGTATCTGGAAATTCCCTATAGCAAAGATCGATTGCTCAACGACGCAGCCTACAACGCCCGCATTGGCATTGCATACTTGGATGAGCTGATGACCGTCTTTGACGGCAATGTCGTAATGGTTTCGGCAGGTTATAACGCTGGCCCCAGCCGTCCCATGCGATGGATGGAGAATCGCGGCGATCCCAGACGCGGTCGGAGCGATGTCATCGATTGGATTGAGCACATCCCGTTTGACGAAACCCGGAATTACGTCATGCGGGTTGCGGAAAGTATGGCCGTGTATCGCGCGCGACTTACTGGTCAACCTCAACCCATGACGCTTTCAAAAGAACTTGTATCGCGAAACCAACATCAGCGCGCCGCGCTGAAGGGAGCATTGCTTCGACCTGCGCCGCGGCCCGCTCCTCTCACCGACTAAGTCTAGCGCAAGGCACGCCCTTTAACGATTGCGTCGGACCCAAATCGCGCGCGAATCTTGTCTGATGCTCGCTCTGCACTTGCTCTGGTACCAGCGCCCGGATCCAATAGATCGCCTCCGGTATCTGCCATATCGGCAGCGGTGATGTGGGAAATGCCGACGCCGATTAGCCGGAATGGACCCTGATCCGACACCTGATCAAAAAGAGACCGTGCTGTCCTGTAAACCCGATCTGCAATTTGCGTTGGATCGCTCAATGTTGTGCGTTTGGTAATCAACGAGTGGTCCGAGCGTTTCAGCTTTAGTGTTACGACACTACCGGCGCGATCCTTCGCTTTTGCACGGTCCGAAACATTCTCGGCCAACCGCCAAATGTGCCCGTCCAGCACTTCTGCATCAGAGGTGTCTTCTCCAAAGGTAGTTTCGTTGGAGATGGATTTAACAGGGGCATTTGCGGAAACACGTCGTCGATCTTCACCACGCGCTAGGTGCCACAGTCGTTCGCCCATTGATCCAAATCGCGCAACCAGATCTATTTTTTCCCACCGATGCAAATCGTCGAAAGTGCGAATGCCAGCCTTTTCGAGTGACGACTTTGTTTGGGCACCAACGCCCCAAATCAAGCCCACAGGTTTGTCGCTTAGAAACGCATGTGTCTCGGCTTGCCCAATAATCGAAAACCCTCGCGGCTTGTCCAAATCCGAGGCGACTTTTGCCAGAAATTTATTGTGGCTTAGGCCGATCGAACCGGTAAGCCCCAACTCGTCTTCCATTCTCTTGACCAGTTTGGCCAACATTACGGCGGGCGGGTATCCGTGCAGACGCTTGGTTCCCGTCAGATCCAGAAAAGCCTCGTCTAGCGACAAGGGTTCGACCACAGGTGTAAGCTCGTCCATCATTGCTCTGATCTCGCGCGATGCTTCCACGTAGGCGCTCATCCGACCTTTCACCACCACGGCATCAGGGCAAAGTTTTAGAGCTTGAAACATCGGCATGGCAGAGCGAACTCCGCGAATACGCGCAATATAGCAGGCCGTTGAAACGACACCGCGTCGCCCTCCGCCAATAATCACCGGCTTGTCCTGCAGCGAAGGGTTATCCCGCTTTTCGACGCTGGCATAAAAGGCATCGCAATCCATGTGCGCAATGGACAGGGTCAAAAGCTCCGGGTGTTCCATGATGCGTGGTCTGCCGCAGGCCGGGCATCTGCGTTCGACGTCAAATGTGGTAAGGCAATCGCGACAAAGGGCAGGCATCAAATGTCGATCCGGGTTAAGTTGATGATAGAATAGCGAAGGACCAGCAACGGTGACAGAGGCGTTTATCGGGGCAAAACTCGCCATACTGGTTGGCGACAAGATTGTTACCATCCTGCGCGATGATTTCCCGACTATCCCGTATCCCGACCACTGGGATTTGCCTGGCGGTGGTCGAGAGGGAAATGAGACACCCCAAGAGTGCGTATTGCGGGAAACCTTCGAAGAACTAGGGCTTCAATTTGCCCATGATGACCTTCTGTGGGCGTACAATCCGCCCGAAAGTTGGTTTTTTGTAACAGAGAAACCAAACATCGATCTCGAAAGCATCCGGTTTGGCGACGAAGGTCAATGTTGGCGGTTGGCTGACATTTCATGGTTCCTTGAATCCGCCAGGACTGTGCCAAACCAGCCAGACCGATTGCGAAAATATCTTGCTGTCCGGAAACGGTATCAGCGATGAACAAACTAAAAACCGAATGCCGAACCCCTAATGGGCAATGCACAACCAATATCCCGATTTGGAAGTTCAAAGCCTCCGAAAGGCAATATTGGGCGTTCTGGACGAAAAGGGGCTCGATGGCATCGCTTTTGCTGATCTTTCCAATGCCATACAACGCAAACTATCTGACCGAGACCTCTCTAATCTGGGATCACTCGGTTGGCACGTCACAACCATAAAGCTCGAGCCGGAAGTCAACGGTGAAATCGCAAAAATCAGTGGTGTATCTCCGCAACGGCTTTGCCTTGCCATACCGCATAAGTCATTGAAATAACGCAATCCAAGGGCCATATTTGCTTCGAAGGGACAGGCAGGTCATGGATTTAATGGAAATGATTCTATCATCACTAAGCGGCGGCGAGTGGGCAACAATTCTGTTCGCCGCATTCGTTATTATCTGTATTTACAAGGGCGTACGGATCGTCTCGCAATCCGAAAAACACGTTGTCGAGCGTTTTGGCCGCCTGCGCACCGTCATGGGACCAGGAATCAACTTTATAGTGCCATTTTTGGATCGCGTAGCGCATGAAATATCGATTTTGGAGCGTCAGCTTCCCAACGCAAGTCAAGACGCAATCACCGCTGACAACGTCCTGGTTCAGGTAGAGACAAGCGTGTTTTACCGGATTACTGAGCCTGAAAAGACGGTTTACCGCATTCGCGACGTAGACGCGGCCATTGCGACAACAGTTGCCGGTATCGTTCGTGCTGAGATCGGTAAGATGGAGTTGGACGAAGTTCAGTCAAACAGGGCAACATTAATTGCGACAATCAAAGGGTTTGTGGAAGACGCTGTGGATGACTGGGGCATTGAGGTGACACGGGCTGAGATCCTTGACGTTAACCTCGACCAGGCCACCCGCGACGCCATGCTCCAACAGCTTAATGCCGAACGTGAACGGCGTGCCGCAGTTACTCGTGCCGAAGGCGAAAGGCGTGCTGTGGAGCTAAACGCCGACGCTGAACTTTACGCAGCCGAGCAGGCTGCAAAGGCGCGTCGCGTCCAGGCTGATGCCGAGGCCTATGCGACGGGCGTGGTAGCACGGGCCATTCAGGAAAATGGTCTCGAGGCTGCGCAATATCAGGTGGCACTAAAGCAAGTGGAATCTCTGAATGCATTGGGCGCAAGCCCATCCAGCAACACCATTGTTGTGCCCGCCAATGCTCTGGAAGCCTTCGGCGATGCGTTCAAGATGCTGCGCGGTAAAGCCTGATGTGGGGCTTGTGGTGGATATGGATTGTCGGTGCGATCGCCTTAGCCACGCTCGAAGTTATCGCGCCCGCGCAGATTTTCCTGGGCTTCGCCATCGGTGCGGCGGGCGTTGGATTGGCATTGCTGGCTGGCGTGCCAGGAATTTCGACTTCGCTTCCTCTCACACTTCTGGTCTTTGCGGCATTGTCTTTGGTTGCTTGGATCGGCATCCGTCGATTGGTTGGTGTGCGGGAAGGTCAGGTCAAAGTCTGGGATCGCGATATCAACGACGATTAACCGGCATTGTTACTGCAAGTCACCGAAGGCGGTCTCGAGTCGTTCGATCGCTGTGATCAGAGTTGCTCTGGGTAAGGCGACGTTGAATCGCATATGCCCTACGCCACCGGACCCGAATTGCGTGCCGGGACTAGCGGCAATCTTGGCGTCGTGCAAAATGCGCCGTTTGATCTCACTATCCTCCATTCCGGTTCCTGTGAAATCAACCCAGGTCAGATAGGTCGATTGCATGTCCATAACCGAAATTCCGGGAAGTTGGTTCATGCGCTCGGCGAAAATCCGAAAGTTTTCTGCGATATACTCTTGAGCGGCATCTATCCAACCTTGGCCTTCTGAGAATGCGGCTTCCAACATCACCATACCAAACCGATTGGGCGAGGCTTCGCGGTCCACCAGGACCTGATCGAAAATCTTGCGTCTGGCGTCATCAGGAAGAATTGCAATGCCAGTCTCACCTCCGGCAATATTGAAACCCTTTTGTGTAGCCGTAAGAACTGCCAGTCGGTCGAAGCAATCCGGAGCAGCGACCGCTGTTGGAATGAATTTCGCGCCAGGAAATGTAAGATCCATATGAATCTCATCTGAAATTAGAAACAGATCGTGCGCTTTGCAAAAGGCGGAAACACGGGCCAGTTCTTCCGCAGTCCAGATCCTACCGCCCGGATTGTGCGGCGTGCAAAGAGTCAGAATTTTCTCATGGCCTTTCAGAGCCGCAGCCAACCCTTCTAGGTCCATCTCGAATTTGCCATCAACTACCGATAGCGGACTTTCGACAATCTCGCGGCCCATCGCCTTGGCCTGACGATAAAAGGCGTGATAAACTGGTGAAAACACAATCACGCCATCACCAACTTCCGAGAACGCCGCCAGAACGTCTGCGAAACCGTTTACAACTCCGTGCGTGTAACGAACCCAATTGGGATCGATGTTCCACCCGTGACGCGACTGCATCCAAGCGGCGACAGCAGCATTCATGGGTGCAGGATTGGAAAAGTATCCGAAATAGCCTCGGTCGATCTCTTTTTGTAATGCTTCGCGAATGACCGGGGCCGCTGCAAAGTCCATATCCGCAACCCACATAGGAATAATATCGGGATCATCGACACCGAATGACTTCGCTATGCCGTCATATTTAGAAGTGTGCGCTCCTCGAAGAGGCAACGGAGTGTCGAAGTCGAATTCCATGGCGATGTCCGTGAATTTGGGTCGTCGTGACCCTACTATTTCCTGACAAACCTGCAAGGGCAGGATCTTGCCGGGGAAAGCTGCATCGCTTAGATGAGCGTCATGGCACTTAGAACGATCCTTTTGCATCCTGATCCGCGGCTAAAATCCAAGGCCGCACCCGTCGTTGGTATTGATGACGGGTTGCGCCGTTTGGCCGACGACATGTTGGAGACAATGTACGATGCTCCAGGCATTGGATTGGCGGCTCCACAGCTTGGGATTGGGAAGCGACTGCTTGTTATGGACTGTGTGAAAGAAGAAAACGAAGCACCACGACCGATGGTTCTAATTAATCCGGAAGTTACTTGGTCGTCCGACGACATCGCTTCGTACGAAGAGGGGTGCCTGTCGATCCCCGAGCAATACGCTGAAGTTGTTCGCCCAGCTGAGGTCGAAGTAAGCTGGACGGATCTTGAGGGCGCGTCGCAATCCGAAAAATTCGATGGTTTGTGGGCCACCTGTGTGCAGCATGAAATCGACCACCTGAACGGGAAACTATTTATTGACTATCTGAGGCCCCTCAAACGCCAAATGATCACTCGCAAGATGGTGAAGCTGAAGCGGGAGAAGGCGCGAGCATGATCCATCCAATTACACTTTGGCCAGACGACGTTCTTAAGAAGGATTGCAAAAAGATCGACGAGATCAACGAAGACATCCTTTCGCTTGCTCACGACCTGTTGGACACCATGTATGACTCGGGCGGGCGCGGCCTGGCTGCACCCCAGATCGGTAAACCTTTGCGGATGTTTGTTATGGATTGCGGGTGGAAGCTGTCTGGAAACCGCAACGCCACAGTTATGATCAATCCCGAGATCATCGGCCGGTCAGATGACGTCGCAACGGGTACGGAAGCGTGTCTGAGTATTCCAGGTATCGAGGCCGAAGTTGAGCGCTCAAAAGAAGTTACAATGCGTTGGACCGTGCCAGATGCCAGTATCACCATTCAACGACTGACCGGAGCAGAGGCTGTTTGCGCACAACATGAATGCGATCACCTTGAAGGGCGCGTCATATTTGATCTTCTTTCAGACGACGCACGCGCCAAACTTGAACAGACTTACCATTCATGAAGCCAAGGCCAATTCTTCAATGGCCTGACAAAAGACTGCGAACGCCTGCATCGCCGGTTGAATCGGTCACAGACGAAATCCGACTGATCTGGAAAGAGATGGTCCATATCATGAATGCGATGCCGGGCTATGGGCTTGCCGCGCCCCAAATCGGTGTAATGCAACGACTCGCGGTGGTAGACTGTTCCGACGAGCGTGGTCGATCGATTTTGCTGGCGAACCCCGAGATCATCGAGCGGTCTGAAACAGAACATGTATGGCCGGAAGCATCGCCAAATCTACCGGGTGTCTCTGCTGTCGTCCACAGACCGGATAATGTTCTGGTCTCCTTCACCAACCATGAAGGGTTACGGGTTACAGAACGGTTCCAAGATCTGTGGGCGACTTCAGTTCAACATCAGATTGACCATCTGAACGGGCAGATGTTTTTTGACAGGCTCAGCCGAACCAAACGTCAGATGCTCTTGAAGAAGGCAGGAAAGCCAAGTCGATGAGATTGATATTTATGGGAACCCCGGCCTTTTCAGTGCCCGCGCTTGATGCGTTGGTGGAAGCTGGTCACGAAGTTGCCGCTGTTTATACCCAGCCACCTCGCCCAGCAGGTCGCGGTAAAAAGGAACGGCGCTCGCCAGTTCATAATCGCGCAGATCAGTTAGGGTTAGAAGTTCGGTGTCCTGCTTCTTTAAAGGAGCCCAAAGAAGAGGGCGCCATCGCGGACCTTAATGCCGACGCGGCTGTTGTGGTCGCATATGGGCTGATCCTTCCTGCTCCCGTGCTTGCCGCCCCCAAATTCGGTTGCCTGAATATTCACGCGTCCCTCTTACCGCGCTGGCGCGGCGCGGCACCAATTCACCGTGCCGTCATGGCTGGCGATCAAAAGACGGGTATTTCGATTATGCATATGGATATTGGTCTCGATACTGGCCCGGTGCTTCTGACCGAGGAAACCAACATAGGTGAAACCGAGACGACCGGTGACCTGCATGATCGATTGGCGGAAATGGGCGCGGGTTTGGTTGCTAAAGCGCTTGAAGGTATTGAAAATATTAAAGCTGTTGATCAATCAGAAGATGCTGTGACTTACGCTGTCAAGATCGACAAGTCTGAGGCGCGCATTGATTGGTCACGTGCGGCGGCAGTTATTGATCGGCAAATTCGCGCACTCAGTCCGTTTCCCGGCGCTTGGTGTACGATCGCCGATGAACGTGTAAAATTGCTCCGCTCGCGCACCGTTAGAGGCAGTGGTGAACCGGGCGCGCACATGGGGAACTTTCAAATCGCTTGCGGCGAGGGTGCGATTGAAGTGCTTGAAGCCCAGCGGTCGGGTAAGCGCCCGATGGAAGCCCAAGAATTGCTGCGCGGCATCACACTTCCTGATATTCTGGAATAGCGCTTTGCCCATTACTTCATTCTGGTGACAATACTCCGGGGTCCGGGGCAGCGCCCCGGATTGATTATGTTGGAAGGAAATGGCGATGTTTTTTGCGTTCTGGGGGTCCCTGGTTGTAGGAGGGCTAACGGCCTACCTTGCCGAAAAATGGGACCTCACTCACCACGGCTATCTGCAGGCCATCATCATCGCGCTTGGCGGAGTCATTTTGTTTTTTATGGTGCGCGTTATGTTTGGTCTTTCGTTCGGCAGCCATGGTTTGAATGCTATCGTTGGGGCAGCTGGGGCACTGATACTCATTCCAACAGAGGCGATGGCACGAAAGCGTCGCAATCGAAAGTGACGCCCAAAATTCGACCCGAATTTTGTAACGAAGTCTCATATTGAGACTTCGACCTGCCTCACCGGGGCGGGCGTGAGCGATAGACCGGCAACTTCCACCCGAATATCAATGATCCTGCTCGCAATGAAAACGTCACAACCGCGGCAACAAGCGCCGCTAACAACGCGTCACCAAATGTTCCAGCAAACCAGCCCGCAACTGCGCCCAGAAATGCAGCTGTCACATAAAGCTCACCGCGCCTTAAAACCATTGGCACTTCGTTGGCGACGACGTCGCGCATTAACCCACCCAATGTGCCGGTTAACACTCCCATAATCGGGGCAATGATGCCCGTTTGACCACTCGCAACTGCCGCTGCCAATCCGGCCGGAACCGCGATTGATAATGCGACAGCATCTAACCAGGTTAGCCAATTCGCTCGGCTTTCGACCAAATGCGCTGTGAAGAAAACGCTTACAGCGGCAATTGCTGCAATCCCCAGAACCTGGGGCTGGTCCATCCAAAATACAGGGTGCCGATCCAAAAGAAGATCCCTAACCGTACCGCCTCCGACTGCTGTTAGGGCGGCAAAGAATAAAAAACCCACGATGTCCAGCTGTGCGCGTGATGCGGCCAGGGCGCCGGTCAGGGCGAATATGAAGACTGATGCGGCATCAAGAAACACTCCCGCAGTCATTTTTGAGAATCCGGTTTAAACGGCTCCATCCCTGCGCGCGCCAATTCGTCAGCTTTTTCGTTTTCCGGGTGGCCAGCATGTCCCTTAACCCATTCCCACGTTACATCGTGCCGCAATTGAGCTTTATCCAATCGCTTCCATAGATCATCGTTCTTCACAGGTTTCTTCGCCGAAGTGCGCCAGCCATTCTTTTTCCAGCTGTGAATCCAAGTGGTCACGCCATTTTTGACATAGGTGGAATCAGTGACAACTGTAATTTCGCTGTCGCGCTCCAGCGCTTCTAATGCATTGATGGCGGCCAACAGTTCCATGCGGTTGTTGGTTGTCATGACTTCGCCGCCACTTAACCCGCGCTCTTTGAGAACTGTGTCGTTTGATCGTGCCTGAAGCACCACGCCCCAACCACCGGAACCGGGGTTGCCCGAGCATGCGCCATCGGTGAACGCAAACAGCTTGGTCACGAAGGAAGCTCGTTTAGAGCAACATAACCATTCAAGCTTGAAATTCTCTCCAGCCAGCTTCGAATGGCTTCAAACTGTTCCATGTCAAATCCGCCATGTTCGTGTGCTGTATGCGTGTAGGCGTATAGCGAGATGTCCGCAATCGAGATGCGTTCACCGGCGAGATAGTCGTGAGTTTTTAGGCGATCATCCATGATTTGCAGAACCGAATGACCTGCTTCCAGCAATTCTGCCATTCTTTCGGTTGTCGCCAAATGTGCGCGGCTCCTATATTTTCGGAGCGCCGCTCTTACGGCAATCACGGTTTCGTGGCGATTTTGCTCAAAGAACATCCAACCCAGCATCTCTGCGCGCGCAACTGGGTCTTCTGGAATCCAGGCGGAACCTTCAGCCAGATACCACAAAATCGCATTGGACTCGGAGATCTTGTTGCCGTCTGGTAGTTCAAGAACAGGCATTTTCCCTAACGGCAATACCCGGTTTCTGTGGGCGGCCTCGATTTCTGGCGTCTCATACTCCAGCCCGATGTGCCGAAATGTCTTGCCCATCAATGAAAGTAGAAGCCGAACTTTATAACTGTTGCCCGAGGATGGCATGGAATAAAGTGTCAAAGTCATTTTGAACTCCTCAAAAGCGGTAGAACAGCTAACGCTTGTTACTCTCTCTCACACCGCTTCCCGAAGAACCCGTGGAACTTTGAACTCAACCCGTTCTACGGCTGTTTCCACCAATTCGATTGTAACTTCAAATTCTCGGCTGATCGCCGCAATGACCTCGTCCACTAGTATTTCCGGAGCACTTGCACCCGCTGTCAATCCAATGGATTTCGCGCCTCGCAACGCACGCCAATCAATTTCGGTGGCGCGCTGAACCAATTGCGCATAGCCGCAACCAGCAGCCCGACCGACTTCGACCAGCCGCTTTGAGTTTGACGAATTCGGCGCTCCGATCACCAAAAGGGCGTCAATCTTCGGGGCGACAGCTTTTACAGCTTCCTGGCGGTTGGTTGTTGCGTAACAAATGTCTTCTTTGTGAGGGCCGACGATGTTTGGGAACCGCCTCTTAAGGGCTTCCACAACCTCGGCGGTGTCGTCAACACTCAGCGTTGTTTGCGTGATAAAGGCTAACTGGTCGGGATTGCGCGGTTCAAGTTTGGCAACATCCGCGACCGTTTCAACCAGCAAGACTTCACCTTTCGGCAATTGCCCCATCGTTCCCATGGTTTCTGGATGGCCAGCGTGACCAATCATGACCATTTGTAAACCGTTGCTATGGTGACGTTCAGCCTCGATATGCACCTTTGAAACCAGAGGACATGTGGCATCTACGTAGACCATCTCGCGGCGCTCTGCTTCTGCTGGTACTGCCTTAGGGACGCCATGCGCGGAAAAAATCACCGGTCTATCGCCGGGGCACTCGTCCAACTCCTCAACAAAAACTGCCCCTTTTGAACGAAGCTCATCCACCACGAATTTGTTGTGCACAATCTCGTGGCGGACAAAAACTGGCGCACCGCATTTATCCAACGCCAGCTCAACGATTTTGATGGCGCGATCAACGCCTGCGCAAAACCCGCGCGGCGCAGCAAGATAAAGTGTCAACTTGGGTTTCGTCATGCGCTGTCTCCGGGCATAGACCTAGTGGCTGAACGCAACATCGTCCAGCATCAGAGCCAATGGCACCGATGAAAACTCGAGATCAACCCCATTGCATGTGGCGAAACTGACTTAGTCTTCGTTTACGGGTTCACGCATGGGACGGCCGACGACATCTTTCAACTCGTCCAATTCAATGAAGTTGTCCGCTTGGCGCCGCAATTCGTCGGCGATCATTGGTGGCTGGCTGCGGATCGTAGAAACGACGGATACCCGAACACCCTTTCGCTGAAGACTTGCGACCAACGGGCGAAAATCGCCGTCGCCGGAAAACAGGACCATGTGATCAACGTGAGGAGCAAGCTCCATCGCGTCCACCGCTAATTCAATGTCCATGTTGCCTTTGACTTTGCGGCGACCCTGACTGTCCGTAAACTCTTTGGCCGGTTTTGTGACCATCGAGAATCCATTGTAGTGAAGCCAATCAACTAACGGTCGGATAGGTGAGTACTCGTCATTCTCTAAAAGCGCGGTGTAATAAAAAGCCCGCAGCATTTTTCCGCGACGCATAAATTCTTGCCGCAGCAGCTTATAGTCGATGTCAAATCCGAGCGCCTTTGCAGCCGCGTACAGATTCGCACCGTCAATGAACAGCGCAAGCCGTTCGTCCCTGTAGAACATTAAGTGTCCTTCCCGAATTTTCTTGGGTCTGCGGCCGTCCGTGAGTGTGAGTGGAAATAAGCGCGCCTAACCAGTGCATGGATATAAGTATCAAAATACATTCAAATGCAACTATCTATTTGGCCAGTCGGTTGTCGGGGTTCGTTGGCATAAAATGTTCCTAACAACGCATACGTGCTGTTTTGCAGACAGATGGCAAAATAGTCTTAACGAAGCCGAATTCCATGTGACCTTAGGTCAATCCAACTAAAAATTGTGCTTCAGCGCACGGATTGGGCGTAGATTCAACTTGTGTTTTTAATTGGCAGGTCCTAGATAACCGGCCTGTTCCCATGACCTACGGAGACCACCATGGCCCGCGTGACGGTTGAAGACTGTGTTGACAAAGTTCAGAACCGCTTCGAGCTTGTGATGCTTGCGTCGCATCGTGCGCGGGAGATCTCTGAAGGTGCGCCGCTGACAGTTGAGCGTGACAATGACAAGAATCCTGTCGTGAGCCTGCGCGAAATTGCCGACGAAGCGCAAAGCGCCGATGAACTGCGCGAGCGTATGATCGAGTCACATCAGACTCAGATTGAAGTCGACGAACCCGAAGAAGACGCGATGGCGCTGCTTATGGGTGCAGAATCCGACAAACCTGTCGAAGACGACATGAGCGAAGAAAAACTTCTGCGCGCCCTGATGGAAGCCCAGCGGCAGCCGTAACGACCCAGGCGCGGTCCGGGGGTGGGCCGAATGATAGATGCCGACGACCTGATCGCGCTGGTCCAGAACTATAATCCAAAAGCAAATGCTGATCTGATTACGCGTGCCTATGACTATGGCAACGTAATGCATGAAGGCCAGCTGAGGCATTCCGGCGAACCATACTTTTCCCACCCGGTCGCCGTTGCCGCAATCCTCACTGAACAGCAGCTGGATGACGCAACAATCATCACTGCTCTGTTGCATGACACAATCGAAGATACGCGCTCGACTTATTCCGAGATTGATACCCAATTTGGACGTGAGATCGCCGAACTAGTTGATGGCGTAACCAAATTGACCAATCTGCAGCTTAGTTCCACCGAAACCAAACAGGCAGAGAACTTCCGCAAATTGTTCATGGCCATGTCCAAGGACCTGCGCGTCATTCTCGTCAAATTATCAGACCGACTGCACAACATGCGCACGATTCGGTCCATGCGTGTCGACAAGCAAGGACAAAAAGCGCGCGAGACAATGGATATTTTTGCGCCCCTTGCGGGCCGTATGGGCATGCAGTGGATGCGCGAAGAATTGGAAGATCTTGCGTTCCGTGTTTTGAATCCAGAAGCGCGAAACTCAATCATTCGCCGTTTTATTACGTTGCAGCGTGAAACCGGTGATGTGATTCAAAAGATTACTGCCGACATAGAGTTGGAACTTGAAAAAGAGGGAATATCCGCCGAAGTACTTGGTCGCGCTAAGAAACCTTATTCAATCTGGCGCAAGATGCAGGAAAAAGAAATCGGGTTTTCCCGACTATCCGACATCTATGGATTCCGAATAATAGTTGGGAACGAAGCTGACTGTTACTCCGCTCTGGGCGCTGTCCATCAGCGCTGGCGAGCGGTGCCGGGTCGGTTCAAGGATTATATTTCGCAACCAAAATCTAACGGCTATCGCTCGATTCATACGACGGTATCGGGTCGCGACGGAAAGCGAGTTGAGGTGCAAATCCGTACCCGAGAAATGCACGAAGTTGCAGAGGCCGGTGTGGCGGCCCACTGGGCATACCGCGACGGGGTGCGGGCCGAAAACCGCTTCGCCGTCGATCCAGCCAAGTGGATATCGTCTCTGACAGAGCGATTTGACGAAGAAGATCACGACGAGTTCCTCGAACACGTCAAACTCGAAATGTACGCCGACCAGGTCTTTTGCTTCACGCCCAAAGGAGATGTCGTGAAGCTGCCGCGCGGCGCAACGCCGCTGGACTTTGCCTATGCTATCCATACCAGGATTGGCGACAGCTGTGTCGGCGCCAAGGTCGACGCAATTCGCGTTCCCCTTTGGACTCGACTGAAGAACGGGCAATCAGTTGAGATCATGACGGCCGAGGGTCAGCGCCCGCAAACCACTTGGATCGACATCGTCGCTACGGGGCGTGCCAAAGCTGCCATTCGGCGCAGTTTGCGTGAAGAGGATCGCGAACGTTTCATTAAACTTGGCCGCGAACTCGCTCGGGTGGCTTTTGAGCAGATCGGCAAGCGCGCAACAGAAAAAGCCCTGACAACTGCAGCACGCCAACTGCGCCTGGATGACAGTAGTACGCTGTTGGCACGTATCGGCTCTGCTGAGGTTACAGCCCGACAAGTCATAGAAACTCTTTACCCTGACCTGGCCCAGAAATCAGGTGATGAGATTGATGCGGCACGTGCTGTTGTTGGTTTGAAGCCCAGCCAAACGTTTCGGCGGGCTCTTTGTTGTCAGCCTGTTCCCGGAGAGCGTATTGTGGGAATCAGCTATCGTGGCAAAGGGGTCATGATCCACGCAATAGATTGTCAGGCTCTCGCGGAATTCGAAGACGAATCAGATCGTTGGGGCGACTTACATTGGCAAGAGGGGCGTCATCCCGCGGCGCATTCAGTTAGCTTGGAACTAACAATTACGAATGACAGTGGCGTGTTGGGGCGAATCTGCACCTTGATTGGCGAGCAGAAGGCAAATATCTCGGATTTGGTGTTCATTGACCGAAAACCGGACTTTTATCGCCTCATTGTCGACGTTGAGTTACGCGATATTGAACACTTACATGCTGTAATGTTGGCCTTGGAAGCAGACAGCGATGTCGCAGCACTGGGTCGGCATCGCGATTTGGGGCGCAAGCCCTAGGAACGAAACCAAAACTGGAACCGGACACGCCAAGTGGTCTTTAAACGCAGAACACCACGAACTTATCTCCGGGCCGTGATCGAAGCTGTCTACCCCAAAGGCGGCTGGCGTCGGGCCATGCAGTATGTTGTGCACCGTGTTCGCCGCCTTCCAGATCCCGCGAATAAGATTAGTCGTGGGATCGCCGCCGGTGTTTTCACTTGTTTCACACCGTTTTTTGGCCTGCATTTTGTATTCGCTGCGCTTTTTGCTTGGGCAATACGCGGAAACATCATGGCAGCGGTCCTGGCGACATTTTTTGGAAATCCATTCACTTTCCCAATCATTGCCGCTGTTTGCATGGAGCTCGGCGCGATTTTGCTCGGCCGTCCACCACTGCCGCTTCCAGAGGTGGCGACAGCATTTTCCGACGCGGCGCTTGAACTTTGGCGAAACATGATCGCTGTATTTTCCGCCGCACCAACGGCTTGGGGCAGCCTGTCGGGCTTTTTCGACCGCTTCTTTCTTCCCTATCTAATTGGCGGTTTTTTTCCGGGCCTTGCTACGGCGATCGCATTTTATTTTCTAACCAATCCCGTTTTGAACGCCTATCAGAAGGCGCGCTTGTCACGCATGAAAAGACGTTTTGCCAAAAAGCGTGAAAAGATCGAGGCGATGCGCGCAGAAGGTGAAACGAACAACAGCGGAAGAACCCGCAGCAGACCCGCTGCTGAATAGCTTCAAATACTTGCCTAAACCTCGCCCTCGTGCGACTTGAAGTTCATGGTCAAGAAAACCACGAGCAGAAAAAACCTGCCAAGAAGGCGGTGAAGAAAACACAGCGCCGTATTCAACCATTCCGTTGGTCGATGCGCGCCGGATTAGCTTTTTTCGGCGCAATAGTCCTGACCGTCGCGGCCTTTGCCGTGCTGCCGCCTCCAACAACACCCTATGTTCTCAGCGAGGGTATGCGTCTTGGGGGCATACAGAGAAGCTGGGTTCCAATCGAGCGCGTCGCGCCTGTTGTTGTCCGTTCAGTGGTCGCTGCCGAGGATGCGGATTTCTGCCTTCACTGGGGTTTCGACATGACCCAATTGCGCGCCGCAATCGCAGAAGGTTCAAATCGTGGCGCCTCGACACTAACCCAGCAGACCGTAAAAAACGTATGGCTTTGGCAGGGGCGCAGCTGGCCACGCAAAGCATTGGAAGCACTGATCACACCAATCGTCGAGGCGATTTGGACAAAACGTCGGATCGTCGAAGTATATTTGAATGTCGCTGAGTTCGACGGCGGTGTTTTTGGCATCGAGGCGGCGGCTCAACACCATTTCGGCGTCTCAGCGGCCAAACTTTCGGCGCGGCAGGCATCGCTTTTGGCTGCGGTCCTGGCAAATCCTAAAGAGCGGCAAGCCCTAAATCCTTCGTCGTTTGTGGATCGCCGGGCTCGTGCAATTGCTGACGGGGCGGCGACGATCCGCGCCGATGGCCGCTCTAAGTGTTTCGAGGATTGATCAACCCATGTGTTTCAGGGCATTCAGACGGAAATCAGGGGCCAATACATGATCCGTCTCTACCACGTTCCGCTATCGCCTTTTTGCCGAAAGGTCCGCCTAAGTCTTGCTGAAAAGCGGCTGGAAGTTGAACTTGTTGAAGAACGCTATTGGGAGCGGGACCCTGATTTCATTGGCAGAAACCCGGCGGGCAAAGTGCCGATACTAAAAATGGACGGGCTAACCCTGTCTGAAAGCGCAGCGATCTGTGAATACATTGAAGAAAGACATCCTGATCCTTCACTCTTGCCCAAAGATCCTGTCGCACGTCACGAAGTGCGTCGGTTGGTTGGATGGTTTGACGACAAATTTCATTCTGAGGTGACTTCGAAACTCTTGTACGAGCGCGTGAACAAGAAGATCACCCAAGAGGGCTACCCAGACAGCAAGAACGTGAAAGCCGGCGCACGTGCGATCAAAATGCACCTTGAATACATGTGCTGGCTTCTGGACCAGAGGCGCTGGCTGGCCGGTAATGAACTGTCACTGGCTGATTTCGCAGCGGCAGGTCACTTATCGGCGCTTGATTATATTTCGGATGTGGATTGGAATTCCTACGCAGCTGTGCGTGATTGGTACGCCTGGATAAAGTCGCGCCCTGCTTTTCGCAGCCTTCTTGCCGATGCCGTGCCCGGATTTCCTCCACCTGCACATTATGCTGATCTTGATTTCTAATTGGGGGCTCTACTTCCGTCGCGATTTTTGCGACTCCCCCGGAATACTTCGGACCAAAAGAAGTGTCTAAAACGCTGAAATCACGTTTAATCGAGGTCGCCCAAAGCGAAGGATTTTCACTAGCACGTGTTTGTCGACCGGACGCTGTCCCGGGAGTTGCAGCGAAGTTAACAGAGTTTCTGGACGCCGGGTATCATGGGCAGATGACCTGGATGGCCGAGCGCGCGCATTGGCGCGGCAACCCGGGCGCGCTTTGGCCAGACGCAAAGTCCATCCTAATGCTGGCCGAATCCTACACGCCAGATCATGATCCGATTGAAGACCTCTCTCACAGAGATCGCGGCATGATTTCAGTCTATGCCCGTAACAAAGACTACCACGACATTTTGAAAAAGCGATTGAAGCGAGTGGCCCGATGGTTGGTGTCCGAAGCTGCCTGTGAAGTAAAAGTTTTTGTGGATACCGCGCCGGTGCCCGAAAAGCCATTGGGGCAGGCCGCCGGGTTGGGATGGCAGGGAAAGCATACTAATCTCGTCAGCCGAGATCTCGGCAATTGGTTCTTTCTTGGGGCCATCTTTATGACCGAGGAGTTGGACCCTGATCACGCGGAAGTAGATCATTGCGGTTCTTGTCGGCGATGCTTGGATATTTGCCCAACAGACGCATTCCCGGCACCATACAAATTGGATGCTAGAAGGTGCATTTCCTACCTTACTATTGAGCACAAAGGCCCAGTGGCTCGCGAGTTGCGGCCCGCATTGGGTAACAGAATTTACGGTTGTGATGACTGTCTTGCAGTTTGTCCATGGAACAAATTCGCCAGCACTGCCAACGAGATACGTTATGCTGGCCGCCCGGATCTGACTCTTCCTCTACTTGCCGAGTTGGTCCGGCTGTCTGATACAGAATTTCGTGCCAAATTTTCCGGGTCACCTATAAAACGCATCGGACGCGACCGATTTGTTCGCAATGTTCTTTATGCCATCGGTAATTCCGGCGATTTGAGCTTGGTGACTGAAGCGCATGTCCTTTTGGATGACCCTGATCCGGCTGTTTCAGATGCCGCCAAGTGGGCCATTGAAACGCTGACAGCCTAAGTTCCAGGCTCTTCTCTACTGGCCTGTGTGAGACACCCTTGATAGGGAACACGCATGAGTATTGCCCCTGAAAATCCTTATCATGCCATTACCCTAAAACTCGCGGCTGTTTTCCTGTTCGTCGTAATGGCGACGCTCATCAAATATGCCTCAGCAGAAGTTCCGCCCGGTCAGGCCGTTTTCTTCCGCTCGTTCTTTGCTCTGCCTGTAATCGTCCTTTGGCTGATGCTGCAAGGCAACGTTGTGACTGGTCTTAAAACCACGAACCCATTGGGCCATCTTTGGCGTGGGTTGCTTGGAAGCACCGCCATGGGCTTGAGCTTTGCAGGACTCGCGATCCTTCCGCTCTCTGAAGTTAAGGCCATTCAATATGCGGTTCCGCTATTTGTGGTAATTTTGGCGGCAATCTTCTTGGGCGAAAAAATCCGAAAGGTCCGATCGACGGCGGTGGGTCTGGGCATGGTGGGCGTACTGATCATTCTTTGGCCGCGACTTACGGCATTCACTGATGGTTCCGCAGACTCCAGATTGGCGACCGGTGCTTTGATTGTGCTGACTGGTTCATTGTGCGCGGCCATGGCGCAGGTCTTTGTTCGTCGGCTGGTCGAAAAAGAAACAACTTCGTCAATCGTTTTCTGGTTCTCGGTTACCGCCAGTTTGCTTGCGCTTGGGACAGCGCCCTTCGGGTGGCAGACGCCCAGTGTAGCTGTTGTTATCGCTTTGATCTCGGCAGGTATTATCGGCGGAATCGGTCAGATCTTTCTGACCAGCGCCTATCGGTACGCAGACGCGTCAATCGTGGCACCTTTCGATTACGCCTCCATTCTGTTTGCCATCGCAATTGGATATTTCACATTTGGCGAGGTCCCGACGCTAACAATGCTAGGTGGCGCAGCTTTGGTCATTAGCGCCGGTGTTCTGATCATCCTGCGCGAACGCCAGCTGAAAATTCAGCGCGGGAAAGGCCGAAAGCACGTGACAAAATTCGGATAAAGTCGCTTGGCATAATCCCGCCGGTTTCATCAAACATTTAGAAAACAAAGTGTTTCCGGCCCTATTTGAGGGGTGATTTTTTACGTCCCAACATCTAGATTGAGTGCGGGGGCGTCGATGGATTTAACATGTCAGCGCTTGACCTGACTTTCGCAGCTCTTTGGTATATCGCCGCAATTAATGCGGTGACGTTGGTGTTGTCCTTTTGGGACAAGCTGGCAGCGATGAATTTTTGGCGTCGTGTGCCCGAGCAACTGCTTCTTATTCTGTCAATTCTCGGCGGGGTGTTGGGCACCAAGCTCGCGCAGATTGCTTCCGGGCACAAAGGGCTCCGTCAGGACTATACGTTGAACCTCAATCTCATTGCTGTCTTCCATCTGACACTTGGAGTTGCCGTTTGGTCAGCGAATGCAACGTTCATCGAACACTTGGACCTGAGCGCGGTCGAAGACACTGCTGTGTCTGAGCCGGCTCCCAAGCCGAAACCAATCAAGCCAAGGCGATTTGGTCCTGGCACCTGACGTGTAGACTGAAAAAGTGGGATTGGGCACTGTATGCCCGTTGGGAAAAATCAGATTCAGAGTTAGCGATGGGATACGACGTTCATATTACGCGAAAATCCGATTGGGCGGATGAAGATGGTGCGATAATCGCGCGCAGTGAATGGATGGACTATGTAACCGGCGACAAATCTATGCGGCTTGATCAAGAGGCCGTTGTCGAAAATAACATTGGCGAACAATTCAGTATACGAGATGAAACACTTGCTGTTTGGACAGAGTGGGGCGAACGCTCCGAGAGTCGAAATGAAGCCTGGATGTGGCACTCTGCCGGGAATGTTGTGGCAAAAAATCCCGACAAGGCCATCCTGAGAAAGATGTTTTTGATTGCCGACGCATTGGGGGCAAAACTTCAGGGGGACAAAGGCGAAGTTTATAACTCAACCGGTGATCTGGAGAGTTATAGTCGCGCGGCGGCGCTTTGGTGGAAGTTTTGGTAGACGCGTCGGCCCTCGCGTTTTCCAAATTGCAGGACACCATTCAACCCGGACACGGATGTCCGGGTCTGTGGGCATCCATAAGTCTTAGCTTCGAACCAGTTTTTCGTAGCCTTCCGACATGTCACGCGCCAATGCGCCGACTTCGAAATTATAATCACCGATCTTGCCAACGGGAGTAACTTCCGCGGCTGTTCCGGTTAGCCAGCATTGTTCGAACCCTTCCAACTCGCCGGGCTCGATGTGGCGTTCATGCACTTTGATCTGGCGCTGTTTGAGCATTCCCACCACGGTCTGCCGGGTAATGCCATTCAGAAAGCAATCCGGCTTGGGCGTATGAACTTCGCCATCTTTTACGAAGAATATATTGGCCCCGGTCGCTTCCGCTACATACCCGCGATAATCAAACATCATGGCATCTGAACACCCTTTGGCTTCGGCTGCATGCTTGGAGAGCGTGCAGATCATATAAAGACCAGCGGCTTTTGCGTGACTTGGAATGGTTTCTGGCGACGGGCGTTTCCACTTCGCAATGTCCAGTTTGGCACCCTTCATTTTGGCGTCGCCGTAGTATGCGCCCCATTTCCATGCTGCAATTGCCAGGCGAACCGGGTTGCGTGCCGAAGCAACTCCCATGTCTTCGCCGACGCCACGCCATGCAATGGCGCGGACATAAGCATCAGTATGCCCGTTTGCTGTCAGCACTTCTTGCTTGGCCGCTTCCATTTCATCGACTGTCCAGGGAATCTGGAAATCCAATTCGCCAGCCGAGTAATGCAGGCGTTCCGAGTGTTTGCGGCTTTCAAAAATGTTCCCGTTGTAGGCACGCTCACCTTCGAACACGGCTGAGGCATAGTGCATTGCATGAGTCAGAATATGCACGTTGGCATCACGCCACGGTTGCATTTTACCATCCATCCAGATCAGTCCGTCCCGATCATCATATGCGCCAGCCATGGGATCATCCTTTCCAAATATTGCGCAAGTAGGTCCGCATCGGTCACAAAGTTGCGGAAAATTCGAGAATCGCTACCAGTGGAGGCTTGGAATGTCAACAAGACTGACATAAACTTGGCTGAAAGCGAATGAGGGCATCATGGCAGAAGGTGGTGGACACCCGGGCGGCGAAAGCTTGCTCTTTCTAACTGACGAGCAGCTGCGCAAAGGCATCGAAGCCATGTTTTTTGCGTATCGCGGCTTTACCGCTGATCCTGACCGCATCTTAGCTGAGAAAGGATATGGCCGTGCACATCACCGTGCTGTTCATTTCATCAACCGTTCGCCCGGAACGACAGTAAACAACCTTCTCTCAATATTGGGCGTGACCAAACAATCTCTAAATCGTGTATTGCGGACGCTTATCGAAGACGGTCTGGTTGAAAGTCGAATTGGTGCGCGTGACAAACGCGAGCGTCACCTCTTTCTGACCGAAACGGGGATGGCATTGGAAAGCGAACTGTCTACCGCACAACGAGATAGGATGCGGCATGCGTTTCGGCACGCTGGCCCGGATGCCGTCACAGGGTTTCGAACGGTACTCGAGGCAATGATGGACGGCGACATGCGACGTCACTACAAACGGCTCAAGGAGAATGGGTCATGAGTCAGTCAGACGCACATCTGTTGATCGTCGATGATGACGAGCGCATACGCAGCCTGCTGCAAAAATTTCTGATCCGTCATGGGTTTCTTGTGTCTGCTGCTCGCGACGCTGCGCATGCTGACCGCATTCTAAGCGGCCTGGATTTCGATATGCTGGTTCTGGATGTCATGATGCCAGGCGAAGACGGTGTGAGCTTTTGTCGGCGACTTCGCGAAACCCGGGATATGCCGGTTTTGCTGCTGACGGCGAAGGCAGAAACCGATGACCGTATTGCTGGACTGGAAGCCGGGGCGGACGATTATTTGGCCAAGCCGTTTGAGCCAAAGGAACTTCTGCTGCGCATTAATTCCATCCTGCGCCGCGCACCGCCAAGCGAACCTGTAAACGTCGCTCCAAAAGTCCTTGGGTTGGGCACGTTTAGGTATGACGTGGAAAAAGGTGCGATGTGGAACGGCGAGACACCTGTGCGACTAACTGCGACAGAAAGCCAGTTGATGCGGATATTCGCCACCAGCCCCGGAGAGGCCGTTAGCCGTGCTCACCTGGTGGAAGAATTGGGTCGCAGCAGCGGTCAAGCGCAAGAGCGCGCTGTTGATGTGCAGATCACACGCTTGCGCCGAAAGATCGAGGCCGATCCGAAACAACCGCGCTACATTCAGACAGTTCGCGGAGCCGGATATATGCTGGCACCAGATTAACTTTGTAAAAGGCGCTGAAGAAACATTCTTGATCCAGCGCGATGGCACTGGCCTTCCGCAAGGGTATTTGGAACCATAAGAAGACCATGACGACAGCACTTTATTGGCATGACGCCGCTCTAGGACATGTGACGCCTGATGGGCACCCTGAACGGGTAGCACGGGTCGAGGCTGTACAAGAAAGATTGGGTGCGCCGGAATTTGATGAACTGGAAAGACGCGTTGCGCAAATCGCTGACAGAGGCGAAGTGTTGCGGTGCCATCCCGAGGATTATCTAGCACGTATAGAGGCCGCAATTCCCCAAAGCGGATGGGTTTCGCTGGATGCTGACACCCATCTTTCGCCGGATTCACTGGAAGCAGCGCTACGCGGACTAGGCGCTTGTTGTTCGGCCGTTGATGCAGTGCTGGCAGGCGAGGTGTCCAACGCTTTTGTCGCCATGCGCCCACCCGGACACCATGCCGAGACAGCGACATCCATGGGATTTTGCCTATTTGGGAATGCGGCAATCGCCGCCAAGCGGGCATTGGATCACCACGGCTTGTCTCGCGTGGCCGTTCTTGACTTCGATGTACATCATGGAAACGGCACACAAGACCTTTTGTGGGAAGAGACGCGCACTTTGTTCGCCTCCAGCCACCAGATGCCACTGTATCCTGGAACAGGCGCTGCGCATGAAACCGGAGCCGATAACAATGTTATCAATGTGCCCATACCCCCAATGTCTGGTGGAAAGGAAATGCGGCGCGCTTGGGGAGACCTGATCTTGCCCGCCGTCACCGATTTTGCACCTGAACTTATCGTTGTTTCTGCCGGGTTCGACGCTCACCAAAACGATCCATTGGCAAATCTGAACTGGTCGACTGACGATTTTGCATGGGTAACATCGGCTATCTGTGACGTCGCCGAAGAAGTCTGCGAGGGCCGCGTGGTCTCGACACTGGAAGGCGGGTATGATCTGACGGCGTTGGCCGCAAGCGTCGCGGCACATGTGAGCATTTTGATGGAGCGGGGCGCATGACTGAACAACCAATCACCGAAATGACATTCGAAGATGCTATGCGCGCACTGGAAGATGTGGTGAACCGCCTTGAAGCTGGTGATGTGCCACTTGAAGATTCCATCAAGCTTTATGAGCGGGGCGCTGAACTAAAGGCGCATTGCCAGACGAAACTGGCGGAAGCGGAAGAAAAAGTCGCTTCAATCACCCTTGACGGAGACGGTAAGCCAGTTGGGACGACGCCGGTCGATCCCGCGTGAACATTGAATATCGGCTAAAGGCCGTCGCGGCAGAAATTGATGCGACGCTAGAATCCCATTTTTGGAACCAACCAAACATCGTTGAACAGGCGATGCGTTATGCCGTACTCGGCGGCAAAAAAATGCGAGGATACCTTGTCATCGAGACCTGCGCTTTGCACGACGTTCCCTATGAGCAGGCTCTGAAAGTCGCGGCTGCGATTGAATGTATCCATGCGTATTCCCTGGTGCATGACGACTTACCTTGCATGGATGACGACGATCTTCGTCGCGGAAAGCCAACAGTCCACAAAGCATGGGATGAAGCAACCGCAGTTCTGGCAGGGGATGCGCTTCAAACACTTGCTTTTGAGATACTGGCCTGTTTGGAACTGCCGTCGGATCGGAAAATCGACCTGATCACACGACTTGCGACATCATCTGGCAAAGACGGAATGGTTTTGGGTCAGGCGTTAGACATTGCGGCAGAATCCGCGACTTCGCCGTTGGATGTTGAAGCGATAATCGGACTTCAAGCGCACAAGACTGGCGAGCTGATCCGCTGGTCGGCGACGGCGGGTCCCGTTTTGGCGGACCAAGACGAAACGAAACTTGCTGCCTATGCAAATGCTCTGGGGCTCGCGTTTCAAATCGCTGATGACATCCTGGATGAAACCGGGGACGAGTCCAAAACCGGCAAACGCCTTCAAAAAGACGCGGTTGCTGGCAAAGCAACATTTGTTTCACTTCTGGGCCTTAAAGAAGCCCAAGCGATGGCGCGCGGCTTGGTCGCACAGGCAATTGACGCACTTTGCACATATGATGCACGTGCAGATGGTTTGCGTGCAGCTGCGCATTTCGCTATCTCGCGCGAGCACTGACTGCGCCGGAGGATTGATGTCAGAAAAGCCTCATACACCCGTCTTGGACACGGTGAACGCACCTGCGGATCTTAAACGCCTAAGCGACGAAGAACTTCGTCAGCTTGCGGATGAGTTGCGGGCCGACACAATCCACGCCGTCAGCCAGACCGGTGGGCACCTGGGTGCGGGGCTTGGTGTTGTTGAGCTGACCGTTGCGTTGCATGCGGTATTCGACACGCCCAAAGACAAATTGATCTGGGATGTCAGCCATCAATGCTATCCGCACAAGATCCTGACCGGTCGCCGGGACAGAATGACAACCCTTCGTCAGCAGGACGGGCTGAGCGGATTTACCAAGCGCAGCGAAAGCCCCTACGATCCATTTGGCGCGGCACATAGTTCGACGTCTATTTCTGCGGCGCTTGGATTTGCCGTTGCCCGCGATTTGGGCGGGACAACGCCCGAAGGCTTGGGCGACGCAATCGCGGTCATTGGTGATGGCGCCATTAGCGCCGGAATGGCCTATGAAGCGATGAACAACGCCGGGCACTTGGGCCGCAGATTAATAGTCATTCTGAACGACAATGAAATGTCGATTGCGCCGCCAGTTGGCGCGATGTCCTCGTATCTGTCACGCCTTTATGCTGGTGATCCGTTTCAGGAACTCAAAAGTGCGGCCAAAGGGGCTGTAAGCCTTTTGCCGGAGCCATTCCGCGAAGGGGCCAAACGTGCCAAGGATATTTTAAAGCATAGTGTTGTTGGCGGAACGCTGTTCGAAGAGCTGGGGTTCAGCTACCTCGGCCCGATCGATGGCCACGATCTTGACCAGCTTCTTCCAGTTTTGCGAACCGTTAAAGATCGCGCAACTGGCCCCATACTGATCCATGCTATCACTAAGAAGGGCAAGGGCTACGGTCCCGCAGAGATTGCGCGCGACAAGGGCCATGGTGTTTCGAAATTCGATGTCATCACTGGTGAGCAAAAAAAGACACCCGGCAATGCCCCATCTTACACCAAGGTATTTGCCAATGCTTTGATGCAAGAGGCCGCTCAGGACGACAAAGTCGTCGCCGTGACTGCCGCAATGCCAGATGGCACAGGGCTGAACCTCTTTGCAGAGCGTTACCCCAGTCGCTGTTTTGACGTTGGCATCGCCGAACAACACGGGGTGACGTTTTCCGCCGGTCTTGCAGCCGGTGGAATGAAACCTTTTTTCACGATCTATTCGACGTTCTTGCAACGCGGATATGACCAGGTTGTTCATGACGTAGCGCTTCAGCGTCTGCCAGTTCGCTTCGCCATTGATCGTGCAGGTCTGGTGGGGGCCGACGGAGCAACACACGCGGGTGCCTACGATATTGCATTTTTGGCAAATTTGCCCGGCATGATTGTGATGGCAGCGGCAGACGAAGCTGAGCTTGTGCATATGGTCGCGACGGCTGTGAACTACGACGACGGACCCATTGCATTTCGCTACCCACGTGGCGAAGGCGTTGGTGTCGATTTGCCAGAGAAAGGCATTCCCGTAGAGATCGGTAAAGGACGTATCGTTCGAGAGGGCGCGCAGGTCGCACTACTGTCGTTCGGCACCCGGCTTGGTGAGGTCGAGAAAGCCGCGGAGGCGTTGGCAGCGCGAGGTATCTCGCCAACAATTGCAGATGCACGCTTTGCCAAGCCCCTGGACCGCGATTTGATATTGAAGCTGGCGAACAGCCATGAGGCGCTCATCACTATCGAGGAGGGTGCGATCGGCGGGTTTGGAAGTCATGTTGCTGAACTGCTTGCCAACGCCGCGGTGTTTGACACTGGTTTGAAGTTCCGCTCGATGACATTGCCGGACATCTTTATAGATCAGGCCAGCCCGAAAGCGATGTACGACGTCGCTGCGATGAACGCCGAGCATATTGAGACCAAAGTTCTTGAAACTCTCAGTGTCATCGACATTTCCAAGCGCGCTTAAGATCCCTTCAGTCAATGCAGTATTTTATTTGCGCCGCGCGTCGCGGTGCCTCCGGCGGGAGTATTTTGACCAAAAAGAAGACGTTGATGCCTTAATATCTGGACAATTTTCTCGGGGGCCTAGGACATAGCCTTGGGGTCTTCAAGCTAGAGTCAAAGTTGAACTACGGATCTTGCTCGACTTCGGATTGCAACATTTGAGTCAAAGTGGACTTGTAGTCCGGATATTGCAGCGTGACCCCAAGTTCAACTTTGATACGTGTGTTCCGCACCCTTTTGGAATCCGCGTAAAAACTGCGCGCCATTGGACTGAGGTTGGCGGTTTCAAATGGTACGGCCTCCGGGATTTCGGCACCCAGAAGTTTAGCCGCATAGGCAATAACGTCCTGCGGTGGAGCCGGATCATCGTCACAAACATTATAAACCGCTCCGGGATTCGGTCGGGCAATGGAGGCGGCCAGTACGGCGCCGATGTCATCAACATGGATGCGGCTAAAGACCTGATTTTCCTTGATGATACGCCGCGCGGCACCGGATCTGATTTTGGCAAATGGGCCACGCCCAGGCCCGTATATTCCAGCAAGCCGAAAAATATGTACTGGCAGGCCAAGGTCTTGCCAGGCCGCCTCCGCTGCCACTCTGGCCTTTCCGCGCTTGGTATTGGGGAAAAGCGGCGTGTCCTCGTCCACCCAATCTCCGCCGTGATCGCCATAGACACCCGTAGTTGACAGATATCCCACCCATTCAAGATGTTTGGCCCGAGCTAGTGCCTTTCCTTCCGAGTTTAGAAACGGATCACCACCATCGCCCGGAGCAACAGAACTCAAAACATGGCTTGCGTCGCGAAATGGCAAATCTTGTCCCGGCCAAATTATCGCTTCTATGCCTTCTTTTTGTAGCTGCGCCGCCTTTTCCTCTGAACGTGTCGTCCCGATTACGCGCCATCCATCGGCGAGCAATCGATGGCCCAGCGCGCGCGCCGAAAATCCGTGACCGATTGAAAGCAGTGTTTTATTCATTGTTCCAAGCAAACCGATTGAAGTGCGCCCTGCAAGTGCATCCTTCCAGACTGTCAGGGCTTGCAGAAATGATCATTTCAGTGTCATTTCCCCCCGATGGAAAAAGAATTCAATAATATAAACCATCATCCAGGCGAAAGGATCGCAATATGAGCAGTCTGAAGAGCCTTCCCGTCAGCACGCCAGAGCTTACCGAACACCAAGTTTTCAGGGATCCCGACGCAGCAGTTGCGCGTCTGATCGAGCTTTACGACGGCGCTACAAAATTTCTGTGTAAACACTTTGCCGATATGATCGGCAAAGGTCAGCCAGCCGTCCGGTATCGCGCTTTTTATCCCGAAATTCGCCTGACTACGACAAGTTTTGCACCAATTGACAATCGTCTGAGCTTTGGACACGTCTCCGAACCTGGTCGCTATTCCACGACAGTCACGCGACCCGATCTTTTTGCGCATTATCTGCGCCAGCAAATTGCGCTGTTGATAGAGAACCACGGCGTCGCTGTCGAAGTTGGCGTATCAATGACTCCCATGCCGGTGCATTTTGCGGTCGCCAACGACGCAACGATCTCGGTCCCGCAAGAAGGCGCGATGGAATTCACTCTGCGCGACGCTTTTGACGTTCCGGACCTTTCCACAACCCACGACGACATCGTCAATGGTTATGAATTCACGCATCCAGATGGCTCTAGCCCACTGGCACCATTTACGGCACAGCGTATTGATTATTCGTTGGCCCGATTGTCGCATTACACGGCGACGACGCCGGATCATTTCCAGAACCACGTCTTGTTCACCAACTATCAGTTCTACGTTGACGAATTCGAAGATATGGCGCGTACCGCCATCGCAGTTCCCAACAGCCCCTACACATCATTTGTGGGACCGGGGAATATCGAAATCACCGATGCCCAGTCGAAAATGCCGAAGCCGGAAAAACTGCCGCAGATGCCAACCTATCATCTGAAGCGGCCAGGTGGGGCTGGCATCACTCTGGTCAATATCGGTGTTGGACCGTCCAACGCCAAAACTGCAACGGACCATATCGCGGTTCTCAGGCCCCACGCCTGGTTAATGCTTGGCCATTGCGCCGGACTTAGAAACAGCCAGCGTTTGGGCGATTTCGTCTTAGCCCATGCCTATTTGCGTGAAGATCACGTTTTGGATGATGACTTGCCGGTCTGGGTTCCGATCCCGGCCCTGGCCGAAATCCAGATCGCTTTGGAAACCGCTGTGGCAGACGTCACTGAATTGGAGGGTTACGAGCTAAAACGCATCATGCGCACTGGAACCGTTGCAACTATCGACAACCGTAACTGGGAGCTTCGTGACCAGTCCGGCCCGGTTCAGCGCCTCAGTCAAAGTCGCGCGGTTGCCTTGGATATGGAAAGTGCAACAATCGCGGCCAACGGCTTTCGTTTTCGGGTGCCTTACGGGACACTTTTGTGCGTCTCCGATAAACCGCTCCACGGCGAGCTTAAATTGCCCGGTATGGCCAGCGAGTTTTATAGAACACAGGTGTCTCGTCATTTGAAGATCGGTATCCGATCTCTTGAAATGCTCAGCGAAATGCCATTGGAACGCATCCATTCCCGGAAACTTCGCAGCTTCGAAGAGACCGCATTCCTCTAAATCGGCTGAAAACCGCGTTTTTCTTCCACAAAATGCGCGATATCGCTTGTGCTGCCTCCACAATTCATTGTGTTATACCGCCATATCCAGTTAAATAAGGGGAATGAGCCCCTAGAACGGGCCAGATCGAGGAGATTCAACATGGCAAAACCAATGACAAAGACCCAACTTGTTGCGGCGCTCGCCGACAAAATGGGAACCGATAAGAAATCTGCTGCAAGTGCGCTTGATGCTGTTACTGGCATCATTACTGATGAAGTGTCCGCAGGTGGCGCTGTAACGCTTCCGGGCGTTGGCAAAATTTATTGCCGCGAGCGTCCCGAGCGCATGGTTCGCAACCCAGCCACTGGTGAGCAAATTCACAAAGATGCTGACAAAGTGGTCAAGATGACCATCGCAAAGGCGCTTAAAGACAGCGTAAACGGCTGAATATAGTTACATACTTTTGATCTGGGCCGCCATTATGGCGGCCTTTTTCTTTCGAGGAAGCCGAAAAGAAATGGAGCAGGTTTGCGTAAAGACAATGCGCCGAATGTAAAAAGATTGTTTCCAAATAAAGTTCAATCTAATTTGCGATCCTAACCGAACAAACAGCATCGAAACGATAATCCAATCGGAGGCTGTTATGCTCAAAATCACATCTATCGCCATCATCGGTGCGCTCGCATTCGCACCAGCCGCATTCGCCGGGGCACATACGTCAAAAGACCGGGCCCAATCTATGGCTGGCGCGTTAAAAGCAAACAAAGGGTTTGCAAGCGTTGCTAGCACGCTGGGAAAATCTGGAACCTATAAAGATCTTCCAAAAGGCGGATGGGGCAATATTGGCAGTATCTTAACGACAGCCAATGGCGCGCCTGTTGCCAAGCCGGATCCAAAAGGTGTCGGACCAGCCGAGTAATCACAGTATCGGTTCGGCACTCCGAAATCGGGTGCCGGACTCGCCAATAATTCACACCTATGGAACAAATCATAAAGACCTGTTACGCGCCAACTAACCAATACAAACTGGCCAATTTCATGGACTTCCGCGCCATCATAGCAGGTCTTGCGTTCGCATTGATGTGGTCATCGGCATTCACGTCGGCCCGGATAATAGTGACCAATGCACCTCCATTGATGGTGTCGTCAGTCCGGTTCTTGATTGCAGGATTGGTCACGCTCGCCATTGCCAGGGCCCTGGGTCAAAGTTTTCGCCTAACACCGCAGCAATGGCGCTTAACAATCGTTTTCGGGGTCTGTCAGAATGCTCTCTACCTCGGACTAAATTTTGTAGCGATGCAAACCGTTGAAGCTTCGGTTGCCGTCATCATTGCATCGTCTCTTCCACTTTGGGTTGCTCTGGCGGGCTGGGTGATTTGGCGAGAGACTATGCGACCACTTGCCATCATTGGTCTGATTGGCGGATTCGTCGGCATGGGCGTGATCATGGGGACACGCCTCGGCGCTGGTCTCGATCCATTTGGCGTTTTCCTTTGTGTTCTTGGAGTGTTGGCGCTGACTTTCGCAACCTTATCAGTCCGCGGCGCATCGGCTGGCGGCAACGTGTTGACGGTCGTCGGGTTTCAAATGTTAGTCGGTGCAATTGCGCTGGCCTTGCCCGCCAGCTTTGAAACCTGGACCGTAAACTGGTCGCCAACTCTTGTCATAGCCATACTCTACACCATCTTCGTGCCAGGTGTGATCGCCACCATCACCTGGTTCTGGCTGGTCAATCGCATTGGTACCGTGCGTGCCGCGACATTTCATTTCCTCAATCCATTTCTCGGCGTAGCCGTCGCCGCAGCCCTTCTGGGCGAGGCGTTGGCACCGCTCGACATTGCGGGTGTTGTCATTATCGCACTGTCAATTCTTGCGGTTCAGGTGTCCAGGACCCGCAGCACCTGACGCGGAATTGATCTGTTGTCACAGAGTTTTGGATGACTTTTGAGGGTTTTCAGCCCAATTAATGGCCAAATGGAACTGATCCTTGCATATGCGGCTGGCCTTCTGACGCTGATAAACCCCTGCGTGTTGCCGGTACTGCCAATTGTATTGGCGACCGCGCTTCAAGCAGGTAGGGCAGGGCCCGCAGTCCTCGCTTTGGGCATGAGTCTGTCATTTGTTTCGCTTGGCATGCTGGTTGCAGTTGCAGGTCGCAATCTTGGCATAACCGAAGAAACCATATCCAACGCGGGTGCGGTGCTGATGATCGGGTTCGGATCGGTGTTACTGGTGCCGCGCTTTTCAGAAAGTTTCGCGACTGCAACCGCTGGCGTATCAGCTCGCGCCGATAGCGGTATTGAGCAGGTCAGTAATGACAAACTTACTGGTCAGTTTGTCGGGGGCGTGCTCCTTGGAGCGGTTTGGAGCCCTTGCATCGGCCCAACCCTCGGCGGCGCGATCTCTTTGGCCAGCCAGGGCGAAAGCCTGCTTCGCGCGACCACTATCATGGCTTCCTTCGCCTTGGGCGTTTCAACAATCATCATCGTACTTGCTTACGGCGCACAGTCAGTCATCCGCAAACGCCAGGACATGATGCGTCGCGTCGCTATCGCTTCCCGACCCCTAATGGGCGCGATCTTCATCGCAGTCGGCGTTGGCATTCTTTTCAAGGTCCATCACATGCTGGATTTCTGGGCGCTGGAATACCTGCCCACCTGGTTCACCGAACTATCTGTATCGATTTGACGAATAGGAGTCATACAATGCACCGTAGAACTTTCCTTGCCAGCGCCGCTGCGCTTGCTGCCGCTGGTCCTGCCCTTGCCGGGGCAGGGGCAGGGGCCGAATACACACCCGGTCTGGTCGAAAAAGAGCTGGCCGCAGGAAAAACTGTCTTCATCGATTTCTATACTGGTTGGTGTTCGACTTGCCGCTCGCAAGAACGCACAATTACTTCATTTTTGTCTAAAAACCCCGCCTACGAGCAAAATATCAGTTTCATTGCTGTGGATTGGGATGTGCATTCAAAGTCCAAACTGGCCCGCAAACACAATATCCCGCGCCGATCGACATTGCTGGCCCTGAAAGGTGATCAAGAAATAGGCCGTATCGTCGCCAGTACACGTAAGAACGATATCAAAGCGCTGATGGACAAAGCCCTGGGTGTTGCCACCGCCTAATCAGGCTTTGCGGTCACCATTTTGACCAAGACCAGAGTGATCAGGAACGGAGGGATGCTCAGCGCAAATGCCAGACGCATTCCTTCCGTTTCAGCGACCCAACCCATCAGGGCAGGGGCGACCATCATCACCAGCGCAGTTGCAAATATTACCGCCGCCACACTTTCCGCTGCCTGGCGTGCAGATGATCTGGCTGCCGCCGTGATCATCAAAGGAAACTGAACAGCTGTCCCGATCCCGATAAATGCAAATCCGGCAAGAGCCACCCACAACGTTGGCGCGGCGACGACGGCCACCGATCCGGCAAGACCCAAAAATGTTAGCACAAAAGACACACGTGATGCTCCAAACCGCGTGATCCATCCATCCGCAAACATCCGACCAAGTGTCATCGCAATCAAAAATGCCGGCAACGTCAACGTGTCCACCCAGTCCGGCGCGCCAAACGAGTCTCGCATATAGATAACTGACCAGTTCTGTGTACTGCTCTGAGCAAAGCTGGCGGAAAGCCCGAATAGCATCAGCAACAGCGTCCGCCGCGATGGTAAAGCCACGCCTCGTGAATCGCTCTTGTCATCCGCAGCGCGCGGGGCCGCAACCATTGGCCAAAGCAGGATCAGAACGAGCACAGTGATCACCGGAAATACCAACCCCAGATGCAGACCCGGCGACACCGGTAGCGCCCGCGCTCCGACGCCAACAAGCGCTGCCAGCAACATGCCCGCGCTCCACATCCCATGGCAGCGATTCATGATCCGCTTGCCGTCCGTGGATTCCACCCGGTCCGCTTCCACATTCATGGCCACGTTCGTCACCGAAAAAGAGATCCCAGCCAGTAGCAACAGCGGAAACAACAAGAAAATACTCGTATTAAAGCCCAACGCAGCCTGCGTGGCGGCCAGAATGGGCACCCCAATCAGCAAAATTTGCCGTGTTCCCAAAGAAGCAACCAACCGTCCGGCGAAAACGATGCTGATCAAACCGCCCAAGGCACCAAAAGTCAGCGCAACGCCAAGCATGTATTCGCTCAAATTAAGTCGCAATTGAATGTCCGGTATGCGTGCAAAAACACCACCGCCTGCAAATGCCTGAAGGAAAAAGATGATCATGATGGCGCCGCCGCGTGTCATCTTGCTCAATACCGTTGTTCGATCAATTTCAACGCCAAGCCCGCCTCATTCTCCAGGGCCTGCAAGTCCTTCGATGTGAAGATGACACCCTCATCGACCCGCGCACTGACGAACCAATGTGCAAACCCTTGTGCGCCGCGATACTCAAGCTCGGTCAAACGATGCGACGCACCACAACAGGGCATTTCATGGCGATGCAGATGAAATCCGTGCTCTTCATCCCAATCCCCATCCATTCGCTGGCCCCACCATACTAAAGGCACCTCAGCCTCACAAGACGGACACAGCGTCCGCTCGTAATTCTCACCGCAATCGATGAATTGCAGACGCTCGCCAAAATCCTTCACCCGGCTTTCACTGCTTTCAAACCGTGCCGCCAAGGCAATACGCAGCGCCTCCATAGTATCGGATGCAGGCCGCGCCTTCGGATCAGACGGGATCAGAGCAATAAAGCGATCAGGCATTAAGCCGGGCCAATCGGCCCACGAACGCCCCCGGTCTGTGCGCGATCCAATAACAGATGATCCAGCACAACCGCCGCCGCCATCGCTTCGGCCACCGGCACCGCACGAATGCCGACGCAAGGATCATGCCGCCCCTTGGTGACAATTTCGGTTTCCTCACCGGCCTTGGTAATTGTCTTTCGTGGTGTCAAAATCGACGATGTTGGCTTCACCGCAAACCGCACAATAACATCCTGCCCGGTTGAGATGCCGCCCAAAATGCCGCCTGCATGGTTCGAGCTAAACTCTGGCCCATTCGGCCCCATCGAAATCTCATCGGCATTGGCCTCACCGCGCAATCGCGCCGCCCCCATGCCCTCACCAATCTCAACACCTTTAACGGCGTTGATGCTCATCATTGCCGCAGCCAAATCCGTGTCCAACTTGCCATAAACCGGCGCCCCCAACCCCGCTGGGCAGCCGCGCACGCAAACTTCGATCATCGCCCCAACCGAGGAACCATCCTTGCGCAGCCCATCCAGATACCCGGCCCATTCCTCAGCCGCATTAGCATCCGGCACCCAAAACGGATTGCGCGCAATCTCGTCCCAGTCAAACCGCGCCCGGTCGATATCCTTCTCGCCCATGCCAACCATATAACCGACGATCTGAACCTCAGGTGCCAGTTTGGCCAAAGCCGCCCGCGCAACGCCAGCCGCCGCAACACGAGAAGCCGTTTCGCGCGCCGAAGACCGCCCGCCGCCGCGATAGTCCCGGATCCCGTATTTCTGCCAATAGGTGATGTCCGCGTGACCGGGCCGGAATTTCTCAACGATATCGCCATAGTCCTTTGATCGCTGATCGGTATTGCGGATCATCAACTGGATTGGCGTGCCGGTGGTAACACCCTCAAACACCCCCGACAGGATCTCGACCTCATCGGCCTCGCGCCGCTGCGTCGTATACTTGTTCTGTCCGGGCTTGCGCTTATCTAGCCAAACCTGCAAATCCTCAGCACTCACAGGCACTCCCGGCGGACACCCGTCCACAGTCGCGCCCAGGGCAGGCCCGTGGCTTTCTCCCCAGGTCGTCACCCGAAAAACATGTCCGTAACTGTTCAGGCTCATTGGCGTATCTCCTTACCCAACCCTCTAATCCGATCTTGAACCGGATGGAAGAAGCCTCCGCACTCAAGATGGACGGACGACACGCATCTGCATCATCCATACAATTTGACTAAAATTGTCCTTCTTCTGATCAAAAATACTCCGGGGGGTGAGGGCCGTCTCGGAGTTCGTCCAATGGACGAACTCAGGCCCGAAAGGGGCAGAGCCCCTTTTAGCAAGAAATCGCGTCCCAGCCATCAAACCACAATCACCTTGCCACCAACTCCATCTCCCCCTATTCACATCCCCACCTCGGGGGGCCTTCCCAAAGGCTGAGATGCTGACATCAGCGGACCCGTAGAACCTGAACCGGTTAACACCGGCGGAGGGAAGGTAAGGTCATCCTCACCCGATCCTTCGTCCGGCCACAAAGGAGTGAGAGATGCGTTTTACAATCCTTGCGGCAGGGCTTTTGGCAGCATTTCCGGCGTTCGCGCAGGATAAGCCAGTTCTGACCGTCTATACCTACGACAGTTTTGTCGCTGACTGGGGCCCAGGCCCCGCAATCGAGACCGCTTTCGAAGAAACCTGTGCCTGCGACCTGCAATTCGTCGCCGCAGGTGACGGCGCAGCCCTTCTCGCCCGCGTCCGCCTGGAAGGCACACGCAGCGACGCCGATATCGTCCTAGGCCTCGACACAAACTTGACAGCAGCGGCCAGGAAAACCGGTCTCTTCAGCGCTCACAGCGTCGCAGAAACCAACCTGTCGCTCCCCATCACATGGGATGACGAAACGTTCCTCCCCTACGACTGGGGCTACTTCGCCTTCGTCCATAACGCCGACATGGGCAGTGTCCCAACCGACTTCCGCACCCTTTCAACCAGCGACAAATCCATCGTCATCCAGGACCCGCGTTCTTCGACCCCCGGCCTCGGCTTGATGATGTGGGTTAAAGCGGCTTACGGCAACGAAGCCCCCGCAATCTGGGAAGCCCTCGCCGATAACATCGTCACCGTCACCCCCGGTTGGTCCGAGGCTTACGGCCTGTTCCTCGAAGGCGAAGCCGACATGGTGCTCAGCTACACGACTTCCCCCGCATATCACTTAATCGCGGAAGAGGATGCCTCAAAAACTGCCGCCAGCTTCACCGAAGGCCACTACATGCAGATCGAAGTCGCCGGTAAACTCGCCGCCACAGATCAACCAGAACTGGCCGATGCCTTCCTCAGCTTTATGCTGACGGATGCCTTCCAGACTGTCATTCCGACCACCAACTGGATGTATCCCGCTGCCACACCGGCAGATGGCTTGCCAGATGGCTTTGAAACTCTGGTGCAACCCGCAAAGGCACTGATTTTCAGCGCCGAGGATGCCGCCGCAACTCGCGACGCGGCTTTGGACGAATGGCTGACCGCGCTCAGCAAATAACTTTTCGCCATTGGATCGGGATCGGTGCAGCCGCATCGATCCCGCTTCTGATCGGCGTCACGGCCCTTGCTGTTGTGATGTCTGCCGAAGGCGGTCGGGGCTTATCCCCCGCCGATTGGGCCGCCATCCGCTTCACACTCTGGCAAGCCGTCGCCTCCGCAGCCATCAGCGTTGTCCTCGCCATCCCCGTCGCCCGCGCCCTCGCACGCCGCCGCTTCCCCGGTCGCAATGCACTGATCACCCTCCTCGGAGCACCCTTCCTCCTGCCAGTCATCGTCGCCATCTTCGGGCTTCTCGCAATTTTCGGACGTGGTGGCCTTTTGAACGCGGCCCTAACCAGCTTCGGCGCCGATCCCATCAGCATCTACGGCTACCACGGCGTTATCCTCGCCCACGTCTTCTTCAACCTGCCACTGGCCACCCGCCTGATCCTGCAAGGCTGGCAACCCATCCCATCCGAGCGGTTCCGCCTCGCGTCCTCCCTCAACCTCACTCCCGCCGCCGTCACCCGCCATCTCGAACTACCAATGCTGGCCCGTGTCATTCCCGGCGCGGCCCTGATCATCTTCGTCATCTGCACCACAAGTTTCGCCGTGGCCCTGACCCTTGGCGGCGGCCCCCGCGCAACAACCGTCGAACTGGCGATTTATCAGGCGCTCCGATTTGAATTCGACCTCTCCCGCGCCGCGCTTTTGTCAGTTATTCAACTGGCGATAACCGGCACCGCTGCCTTTGTTGCTCTGAAATACGTCGGCAATCCCGGCTTTGGCGCTGGGCTGGACCGCGAAATGCCACGCCAGACCGCCCCTTCAACCCTACGCTTGCTGGCCGATGCCACAGCGATCACCCTTGCCACGCTTTTCCTGATCACCCCACTTGGCGCAGTGATCTTCAGCGGCCTGCCATTCGTCACCGACCTGCCAACACCAGTCTGGACATCAGCCCTCCACTCGCTAACCGTTGCCCTGATATCCACCGCCATCGTTATCGGCCTGTCACTTGCCATGGCCACAACTGCCACCCGTCTCGGCACCAAAGGCCGCTGGATCGAAGTCGCTGGCCTCACCGCAATCGCCGCCTCACCGCTGGTCCTCGGCACTGGCCTCTTTGTGCTGATCTTCCCCTTCGCCGACCCGTCAGTGATGGCCCTGCCGATCACAGCACTGGTCAATGCCATCGTCACGCTGCCGTTCGCCCTGCGCGTACTGATCCCCGCATTGCAAGCGATAGAAGACGACTTCGGTCGCCTCGCCGACAGCCTGCGCCTTACCGGATGGACCCGATTACGCTTGCTGATCTTGCCACGCCTTCGACGCCCTTTGGGCTTCGCCGCAGGCATCGCCGCCGCCCTTTCAATGGGAGACCTCGGTGTGATCGCCTTGTTCGCCGACCCGGAAACCGCAACTCTGCCATTGCAAATATTCCGCCTTATGGGGGCCTACCGTATGGACACCGCTGCCGGGGCGACCGTCTTGCTTCTCGTCCTCAGTTTCGGCCTGTTCTGGGCATTCGATGCAGGAGGGCGTGGCCGTGCTGATAGTTGAAAATCTGAATCTGACGCGGGAAGCCTTCGCTCTGACCGCCGCCTTCACGCTGCCCCAGGCCACCCGCGCCGCCATCATCGGACCCTCAGGCGGTGGAAAATCGACATTGCTCTCCCTGATCGCAGGCTTCGACACCCCCAACACTGGTCGCATCCTGTGGAACGACACCGACCTGACAACGCAAATTCCCGGCCAACGCCCCGTCGCGATGATTTTCCAGGACAATAACCTGTTCCCACATCTCGACCTCTTGACCAACGTCGCTCTAGGGGCCAGCCCCCAAGCCCGCCCCAGCGCCGAAGCCCGCGCCGCCGCCGCAACCGCGCTGTCCCGTGTTGGCCTCTCCGGCATGGAGACCCGAAAACCCAACGCACTCTCGGGCGGCCAACAAAGCCGCGCCGCACTGGCCCGCCTAATTCTAACCGCGCGACCCGTGGTTCTGATGGACGAACCGTTCTCCGCCCTTGGTCCCGCCATGCGCGCAGAAATGCTCGATCTGGTGGCTGAACTATTGCCCGAAGCAACGATCCTGATGGTCACCCACGATCCCGAAGACGCCCGCAGATTTGCCGACAAGACAATATTCGTAGACGCGGGAGTTGTCGCAGCGCCGCAAGACACAGACGTGCTCTTCGCCAGCCCCGGCACGGCGCTTGCCGCTTACCTCAGATAAGAACCTGAGAGTTCCGGATCACTCGTCGATCTGACCCCTAAGAGCCTTGACCTCGCCGCGTCGCTTCTTCGCATCAACACGTTTGCGTTTCTGATTGAGCGACACCCGCGTCTTGATCCGCTTCTTCGGCTTCTCTGTTGCCCGACGTATCAAATCGGTTAACCGTGTCCGGGCAATCTCGCGGTTACGCGCCTGACTGCGCTCTTCGCTGACTTGAATGATCAGCGCACCATCTTTCGTCCACCGACGCCCCGCCAGCCGTTGCAACCGCCGTTTCACCGGTTCGGGTAAATTGGGCGACCGCGCGGCTTCAAACCGAAGCTCGACTGCCGATGACACTTTGTTAACGTTCTGCCCACCAGGGCCACTGGCGCGCACGAACGTCTCGGTGATCTCCCAGTCGGCGATCTCTATGTCGGGCGTTATCTGCATGGGCCAATCTGAAATGCTGCGGTGCAATACCGACGTCATACCGACGTCATACCGACACGATACCGATGGGTCAAAAATGAAAGAAGGGTCGCCGATGTGGCGACCCTTCCGAGGTTCATGGAGATGGGCCAGTTAGGGTGTCGGCGTGCCGACAGGCCCAATCGGAATAGTTTTTGCCTTCTGGAATGCCGTCAGGCAACGGTCCTCCCGACTGTTGTGACACCTCTCTCCAATATCGCTCTAGACACTGGACCACCTCCTTTCGTTTGTTACCGATGACAGAAGGTTGGCACAGATATTGTGTCTGTCAATATATTTTACGCAACTGGTGCGGTCATTCGCCGAACAATTATGCGAAATGGCACCAATGCGACCAAGGCCAGGGCAAGTTTCACACCCCAATCCGCCACTGCCAGCGACACCCAAAGCGGCACGTCCGGTCCCATGCCCAACATCGGCAACACGTCACTTGCCCAACCAACGTCGTTTGCAGGCTCGACGAACGTCAACATCGCCGAAAACGCGATGGTAAAGAACAGCGCAGTATCGACCGCTGACCCCACCAACGTCGATACCAAAGGTGCCCGCCACCAGTCACCGCCTCGCAGTCGATCAAAGATCGCCACATCCAGTAACTGCGCGGAAAGAAAGGCGATTCCAGACCCGATGGCAATCCGCCAGGTCACTAATGGCCCAAATTCACCCACGATCTGAGTGCCAATCAAGGAGCAAACAACGCCCGTCACAAAACCCGCAAACACAACCTTTCGTGCTGTCGAGGCCCCGTAAACGCGGTTCATCACATCCGTGACTAGAAACGCCAGCGGATAGGTGAATGCACCCCAGGTCAGCCACTGGCCGAACAGGAATTGCACCAGAATATTCGAGGCCACAACGACGGCGGCCATGGCAAGGATGCCAGGAAGTAAACGAGTCATATGGGTTTCCGTTTTGACAAGGTGGTCGGAGACTTGGCCCCTTCCGGGGACGGGGGCAAATAGCCCTGCGATCTCACTCAGTCAAGCGAAACTCGACTATCTGGGTTTCCTGCACAGATTGATGATTGTCGTCCGAAATCATTGTAATTCGGGTTGAGCCGACTTTGTCCTGCCAAACCGAGATGCCTTCAAGGTTGTCAAACGCGCGCATTGGCGGCTGCCAGATGGCGTCGCCCAATGCATCTGGCGTCTTAAGGTCAAAAACCCGAATTCGGCTTTGAAACCCAATCAAACGGAATGCTCGCTCCAGTAAAAACAACTGTCCGTCCGGGCCGATATCCGCTCCGACAGGTCGAAACCCCTGTGTCCGTCGGATATGAAACAACGTGCTCCATTTCTCACCCTCCAGCCTCCAAACCGGGATGCCCGATGCACCTTTCGGGGCAGTCTCGGGGATGGCAATCAAACGCCCTTCCAGATCAACAGCTAAAGCCTCAACGCCTTGGTTCTTGGGAAGTCTTTGCGCGTCGATGATATCCGGCATACGAACAAATGCGGTGTCCCCGTCATAAACAAAGATACGGTCGTTTCTCTCAAACGATACCGCGTAATTGCCGTCAGAAAGCAAGGCCATACCCTCGCTGTCGGCAATTTTCTTTTCGTTAGTCGCGGGTTTTCGAAAAAATGCGATGCCATCAAGATCCTGTAACGCTCCCACAGGCCTGCGCGGTACTCCGACGATCACATCGCCGTCTCTCTCTAGCGTCCCCCGATACGACTGAGCGTTATCCCCAATGGCCAGAAACACGTCGCCACCATCCAGAACTTCAATGGCGGACCATCCCCCAAAGTAATCTTCGGGTCGATCCCAAACAAATGTTCCGATGTGCTCAAGTTTGGGTTCGGCAACTGCGGGCATCGCCCACAGGATCAGCGCGACAAGACTTGCGCGCATTGCTGGGGTAAATCGGCCAGAACCAACTCTTTCCTAGGTTTCGGTGGCGGAGCATTCGGATCAGGTGGCGGCGGGTTCAAAATGCGATCAACCCATTGTTCGGCCCCCTCACAACCATCACCAGCAGGTGGCGGCGCCTGATCAACACATCCCGACGCACCGCGCGGGCAATGCAATCGAACATGAAAATGATAGTGATGTCCCCACCATGGTCGGATCTTGCGCAGCCACGACCTATCCCCTTTCGCGTCTTTGCACATCTGAACTTTCGCGCCCGGAAACACAAAAATTCGCGCAACTGACTTATCCTGCGCGGCCCGTTTCAATATCAGATGATGTTCGCGCGACCAGTTATCATTGACATATGCACCCTTGGCCCGCCGGGTTGAAATCGACGAAAGTTCTTCCCGCGCTTTCCGGCTCAACTTCAGGTCTTTCGGCGGCAACATCCATATATCGATGTCCAATCCCAGCTGATGACTGCGATGCCCGGTCAGCATAGGTCCACCGCGCGGCTGCGAAATATCTCCGATATATAGACCTTTCCACCCAGGCCGTTTCGCGGCGTACGCGCTCAGGCGTTCCACAAATTTGATCGCCGTAGGGTGTCCCCAATTCCGATTGCGCGAAAGGCGCATCGCCTGCCAAGTTGATCCGGTTTCTGCCAATTGGGTTCCACCGGCCAAACAACCCTTAGCATACCCACCATGCGGGGCGGATTGCTGGCCCGACGCGCGTCGCTCCGCACCAAACAATTCTTTAGCCAGCGTCTCTGCTGAGATTGGCCCTGCCGCCAGAATAAATGCCGTCAGTACGGCTGCGATCCGTCTTCCCATATGTCTGCTCGATCTCCGTCGGGTTTGACCCATGCTAGCAAAATCAACCCAATAAGGAACAAAAAGATCAACGGAGCCACCCCTAGACGTGCACTTTCAGTAGCAGCCGTTACAATCCCGATCAGAGCAGGGGCCAGAAACGCGGTCGCGCGCCCCGAAAGCCCATAAAGTCCAAAGCTTTCCGTCGCAGTCGCCGGGTCCGTGTGTCGCACCATCAATGAGCGACTGGCCGCCTGCAAAACGCCGCCCAGCCCACCGATCAACACACCGCAGCCAAAAAACACTGCATCAGGCAGACCAGAGCCTTTCGCCAAACCAATCCCAAAGAAACTCTCGCGGCTCATGTTCACAATCGTGAAACACACAACCATCAACCCCAGAATCGTCGCGACAATCACGGGCTTCGGACCCAGCCGCTTGTCCAATCCGCCGCCTAACCACGAGAACACACCGGCAGAAACGACACTGACAATCCCAAAGATGCCGACCTGCGTGATCTCCCAGTTCAACACCAGCAACGCATAGGTGCCACCAAAGCCATAGAGCCCGTTCAGCGCATCCCGATACATCATTGAAGATCCCAGATATGCGCCAAGCGACGGTCGTTTAACCAATCCTTTGATAGAAGTGCCCAAATTCGCCAGAGCAGCAGATAAGGACAGTCGGTTATTCACAACACGCACTTCGCGAACCCATAGAAAATAGGGGATCATAAAGACCAGAAACCAAAGGGCGGCGAAGGGGCCAGCGAACCGTGTCCCTTCTTTGGTTTCAGGATCAAGTCCGAACGCCGGTTCCAACCCTACAATCGTTTTCCCGCTTCCCTGTTCTACAAAGAACACCAGCAAAATCACCAGTGCCAGCAATCCGCCCACATAGCCAAACGCAAACCCCGAACCCGAGATTTTCCCGATCTCTTCCCTCGTCCCCAACCCCGGCAACTGGGCATTCGTGAAGATCAGTGCATATTCCGTGCCAATAAATCCGATCCCGAAAAAAACTAGCGCCAATATCAGGTTTGATCCGTCAGGATTTGTCCACCAAAGTGCGCTGGCGCCCAGCACATACAATGCCGAAAACCCGACAATCCACGGCATCCGCCGCCCCGAAGTGTCCGCCAAGGCACCCATCACCGGACCGCCAAAGGCGATGATCAGGCCGGTGATCGTCAAACAAGCAGACCACATCGCCTGCGCGCGTGCATCAGCCGCGTCTTCCCCCAATCCAAGCCCCATGAAATGGGCTGCAGCGATCGAGGCAAAAAACGGCCCGAAAACGAAAGTCAAAAGCGCGGTGTGATACGGCTGACTGGCCCAATCGAAAAAGAACCAACCCCAGATGCGTTTCTTCAGGCCCGGCTCACTCATCGACATACCCCTTTAGTTTCCGCCATTTAGATAGACAGGCAAGGCGATGGCAAGTTCAGTTCTCGAAAATTGGCCCGCTTTCCGGCGGCCAGGGTCGCGTTGCGTCGGCATCAACCCAATTCTTCACCCACTCGGGCATTTCCGGCGGTAAGCTATCCATCCCAAGACTTTCCATAAAGTCAGCAGGGCGTAGTGAGCCATTCTTATCTTTCAGGCCGGCTCGCAGCAGAAGCTGGTTCATGCAAGTTTCTCCCTGCCACATCGACTGCTCGGCATAAAAGAACCGCTCGTCAAACGTCACAAACCGCGTCTGCATCCGATAATTCTGAAACACCGGCACCCGTCGGCGATACCGCAACGAAACCCCAGCCACCGGAAACATCACGCCCTTCTTAAGAACCGTACTCAATACACCCATCCGGACCAAGGTATGCCATCGCCCCAACTCGAACAGGGTCAGGATGCGCCCATTGTTCAACTCGCCGAAGATGTCCGTGTCCAGCGGCCAGGCCCGATGATACGTTACATGCGTGTCAAACGGCCCCATCGGCGGCAGCGACCGCGCCCGCCACAATCCCCAAACAGCCCGAACATATGGATACATCGCATCATCCTCCAGGTGATCGCATGACGTCAACGTTTAAGCCGGTCAAGCGCTACGCAACGGCATGCTGCACTTGCCAGACGCCCCACGGGCGCTTACGTGGGACACCACCGAAGAAACCGACCAAAAGAACGGAACAACCAAATGCAATCGCTCCTGCAAATCCTGCTCCTGATCCTCGACGTGGCGTGGTTCATTATGATCGCGCATATCATCATGAGCTGGCTGATTAGTTTTCAGGTGCTGAACCTCTATCAACCGTTCGTCCGTCAGCTTTGGGATGGCCTCAATCGCCTGCTCGAGCCCATTTACGGTCCGATCCGTCGCTTTATGCCAAACACCGGCGGCCTCGATCTCGCTCCGCTGGTTGCATTGATCGGCGTGTATGCAATCCGCATCATATTGATAAATAATGCGAGTATTTTCCTTTAGCGCGAAGCAAGGCGATCACTGAGTGCCCGGCAGACCAACAAATGCCTTCGCCTTGAATGGGCCTGCGTTTTGGAAAAGAGGACTTTTCGGCGAGCCCTAAAGTCACCCTTCTCGATCAAACCGAGCAATCATCAAGGTAAATCCGACCCCGCACTTCTTCTGTCCCAAAATACTTCGGGGGAGGGTCCGCGAATGCGGAGCCGGGGGCAGAGCCCCATAATCACGCTGGGGTCACGCCTTCGCTCTTGTTCACTGAACGTTCACATGCGACTGTGTAAGTAATAAGAGCAGTTAAAACAAATCCAAGGCAAATAGATGGACGGGTCCAATCCCACCGCCCATTCCCTTCTGGCAGAAGTGTTCGGCTTCGACGGGTTTCGCCCGATGCAGGCCGATATCGTCGATGCGGTTACCCGTGGCGACGATGTGCTGGCAATCCTGCCAACGGGTGGCGGCAAGTCCCTTTGCTTCCAACTGCCTGCGCTCTTGCGGCCCGGTCTCACCGTAGTCATTTCACCACTTATCGCTCTCATGCGCGATCAGGTCCGCGCACTGAAAGAAGCAGGCGTTGCGGCTGCGGCCTTGACCTCGGCCAGCACCGAGGACGAAAACACCGCTACTTTCCAGGCCCTTCATTACGGTACGCTCAAACTCCTCTACATGGCGCCAGAGCGTCTGGCTTCGGGTGGTACCGACCGCATGCTGGCGCAAGCCGGGGTTACGCTCCTGGCCGTCGACGAAGCCCATTGCGTCAGCCAATGGGGCCATGACTTCCGCCCGGACTATCTGCGCATTGGGGCGCTGCGTCGCGCCCTCGACGTACCTCTCGCTGCTTTCACTGCCACTGCTGACGCCGAAACCCGCGCCGAGATTGTCACCCGCCTCTTTGGCGACACGGATCCAACTCAGTTCCTTGGCGGCTTCGACCGTCCCAACATACACTTGGCGTTCGCCGCAAAAGACAAACCACGCCAGCAAATCCTGAACTTTGCGGCCGCCCGCAAAGACCAATCCGGTATTGTTTACTGTGGCACCCGCGCAAAAACCGAAACTCTGGCCCAGGCCCTGCGCGAGGCCGGGCAGAAAGCCTGCGCCTATCATGCTGGGCTGGATCCGGACACGCGCCGCGACGTCGAACGCCGTTTTCAAACCGAAGACGGTCTGATCGTCGTGGCAACGGTCGCCTTTGGGATGGGCATCGACAAACCCGATATTCGGTGGGTCGCCCATGCCGACCTGCCAAAATCGATCGAGTCCTACTACCAGGAAATCGGTCGCGCTGGTCGCGACGGTGCACCGGCAGAAACCCTGACGCTTTTTGGCAGCGACGACATCCGCTTTCGGCGCATGCAGATCGATGAAGGCCTTGCCCCACCTGAACGCCGCATGGCTGATCATGGTCGCCTGAACGCCCTTCTTGGCTTGGCCGAGGCACAGGCCTGTCGCCGCCAATCGCTGTTGACCTATTTCGGCGAACCTCGCGAACCGTGCAAAAATTGCGACCTCTGCGATACGCCGCCCCAAGTTTTCGACGGCACCCAAGAGGTGCGAAAGGCGCTGTCTGCCATCCTGCGCACGGGCGAAAGTTTCGGAGCCGGACATCTGACGGATATCCTGACCGGCACACTTACCGACAAAGTGCGCCAGCGCGCCCATGACCAATTGCCAACCTTCGGCGTTGGCCAAGATATCGACCGCCGCACTTGGACAGCCATCTTTCGCCAGATGATGGGTCACGACCTTGTGCGCCCGGACCCCGAACGCCACGGTGCCTTGCGCATGACCGATGCCGCCCGTCCCATACTTCGCGACAAGGCGACGATTACTCTCAGAAAAGACACGTTGAAATCCACCCGGCGACCGGTCGCCAAATCCATGGTGTCCGAAGAAGACGCCCCGCTGCTTTCGGCATTGAAAGCCAAGCGTCGCGCGCGCGCCGAAACGTCGCGTGTTCCGGCATATGTGATTTTCCCCGACCGAACATTGATCGAGATGGCCGAAACGCGCCCGCAGTCACTGGACGACATGGCGAATGTCTCAGGTGTCGGTGCCAAAAAACTCGAACGTTACGGGCGAGCATTTCTTGACATCATCACTGGCGAAGCATCGGCCCCAACCCACCCGGCGCGCCGCAAACTGGCCGGACGGGCCAGCGGCGATGTCTATGATCGCCTCCTGGCCGCGCAGGCCGATCTGGTCCGCGGCGAAGACGGCACCGGCAAGCCCATGAGCTGCTCGGCATCTCTGCTGGCAAAGATCGCGGCCCTGAGCGCAGATCGGATCGATCAGATCGATCAGCTTCTCGGCGAAAAACTCGCCCAGCGGTTTGGCCCAACTTTTGCTGGTATTCTTCAGAACGTCTGACAATGATTTTTGCGTCAAAAATCAACTTCCGCTCCACCCTCGGTCTTTGCATTTCAAGCACGATGAACTAGCTCTGAACAAAGCCACTCGGAGACCGCCATGCTGACCGTGATTTCCCCCGCCAAACGCCTCGACTGGTCACCATGCCAGGCAAAAATGACCACTCCGATATTTGACAGCGAAGCAAGCCGCCTCGCCGGACACGCACGCCAACTTTCGCTCGGCAAGCTAAAGTCGCTGATGGATATTTCCGACGATCTTGCCAGACTGAACCGCGAGCGTTTCAAGTCTTACGAGTCTGAGCCCGCCGAAGAAGCCACCCGCCCTGCCATTTTCGCCTTTGCCGGCGACACCTACATCGGGCTCGATGCTAACTCACTGGACGAACAAGCCCTTGAGCGCGCACAGTCGCACCTGCGCATCTTGTCCGGCCTCTACGGTGTGCTGCGACCCCTTGATGCCATTCAACCCTATCGTCTGGAAATGGGCAGCCGATTGAAAACTCGTCGGGGCAAGTCGCTCTACGAATTCTGGGGCAAGGACATTTCCAAGGCCCTGAATGCCCAAGCCGAAGCGATAGGCACGACATTTCTGGTTAATTGTGCCAGCCAGGAGTACTTCGGTGCTGTCGATCCAAAAGCACTGAAGCCTCAGATCATCACGCCGCATTTTTTCGAAGTCAAAAACAACTCACCGAAGAATGTCAGCTTTTTCGCCAAAAAGGCCCGCGGTGCCATGGCAAGGTTCATCGTCGAAAACCGGGTCACAACGGTGGATGGACTGGCCGACTTTGATGCTGGAGGCTACAAATTCCAACCTGATCTGAGTGGCGATGGTCAATTGATTTTTCATCGTGATGCACAGCCCGCAATTGCCGGTCAGGCCGCCTGACCATTCATTCCGCCGCCGTGGCACTCGCCTTTTCTTCCATCCGCGAGCCGTCGTCTTCCTGCGGCATTGGCAACGCAGGTTCGGCTTCCAGGGGTTGCGCTGTCAGAATGTGGTCTATTAACTGCTTTTTTTCAAGGGTTTGGTCAAATAATGATCGACGCCGGACGCAAGAATGTCCTCGGCGTCTCCGTCCATTGCATGGGCGGTGATCGCAATGATCGGGCAGGGTTCTGACCCGCGTTCGGCTTCAATAAAGCGGATGCGGCGGGTCGCTTCCTTCCCGTCCATTTTCGGCATCGAAATATCAGTAAATACGATGTCTGGTGCCCAATTTTCGAACAATTCAACCGCCTCGACACCGTTCACCGCGAAAACCAGATCGATGTTCAGATCCTTCAACATTTTCTCAATAACAAAGCGATTGGTGCGATTGTCCTCTGCCGCCAAGACCCGCATCGGCCTAGGGATCTGCGGCGCGGGCGGTTCTGCCTCGGCCTTGCCGACTCCCGGCATCCACACCTTGTCAACGGCTGGGTCAGAAACAGGTACAGGTGCATCGGGTTTGGAATGTGCTGGCGCATGGAACTCAAAGTGATCTGACCCTGTCCGAGATTGGTTGACAGGTTTGTTGCTTTGGACTGTCGGGGGGTGATCTACTCTGTCGCCCAACAATGTCAGTTTTTCCGATGTAGGCGCATCAAGGTCTCGCTCGGATGTCGTATCCGCTGAAGCGGAGGAATTCCTCGCGACTTCCGGAACCTCAGTGGGATCTGGCGCTTCCGCCGCACCTGCTTGCGGTCCTATCTCTTCAATCGACCAGGTTGCCTCCGCTTCAACCGGTGTTGTTCTCGTCACAGCACTGAATTCGTCTTCGCGCACGACATCCGATTGATCTACATCAGCACGGATAGGCGCGTTCGAAGGCTCCTCAACCTTTTCCTGCAAAGCAGGTTCCTCCAGCGACAGTAAACAATCCATCATCGCAGCCCGCAAAACCGGTCGCTGTAACAGCCGGTCAAAAGCCATTCCGCCCTCAGGAACCCGTGTCGGGCCACTGACCAACAAAAACATCCCGGCAACAGGAAACTGGCCGCGCAGTTTTTCTGCCATTCGAAACTCATTTTCTTCACCGACGCCGTGCCCCAGAAAAACAATGTCTTTTTCGTGGGGCTGCGCCTCGACAATTGCATTCACCGAGTCCGCCATGACCGTCTTCAGGCCGATCAACCCCAGCTGCTTTTGTAAAACGGTCCGGTTCATGCCCGGCGCATCCAACACTATTGCGCGCTCCATCCATTTAGGGGCGGATATGTCATCCGGTTCAACATCTTCGATCGCAACCATCGGCAAGAAAAATCCAAAGCCGGATCCAACATTCTCACGAGAATCCACCCAAACCTCGCCGCCCATGGCCGTGACCAGCCGCTGTGTTATGGCCAGACCCAGCCCAGTTCCATCGTGGGTTCGGTCACGTTCGTTTTCGACCTGTTGAAATTCTCTGAAGACCGTTTCCAGCTTATCTGCCGGGATGCCAATACCGGTATCTTCCACTGTTATGTGAACGCGATAGTCCCGGTCGCCTTCCCCTGGCAATCCAACAACGCGAATAACAATGTGCCCTTCCTCGGTGAACTTGATCGCATTCCCAACGAGGTTGGTCAGAATTTGGCGAATGCGTCCGGCGTCGCCCGTATAAGACGTCGGCATGAAAAGATCGTAATCCACCGCAATCTGCAAACCTTTGTCCAAAGCGCCCGGCTGCAAAAGGGTCACAACCTCGTGGATGCACTTCTCCAGATCAAACGGCTGTGACTTAAAACTGATCTGGTCGGCCTCGATTTTCGAGTAATCAAGAACGTCATTGATGATCACCAATAATGCTTCGCCAGACGATCGTATGGTTTCGACGTAGGCGCGCTGCTCCTCATCCATTGCCGTTTCGGTCATCAAGTCCGCCATCGCGACGACCCCGTTCATTGGTGTACGAATCTCATGGCTCATATTGGCAAGAAACGCTGACTTGGCTCTGTTTGCCGCTTCAGCTTTCTCGCGAGCTTCCCTTAGCTGCTCTTCGCGTTTGGTTTGCTCAGTGATGTTCAGCGCCAATGTAACAAGGTCACCGTGACCCGTTCTTCTATCGATCAATCGGATATACTGGCCGTTCCACAGCTTTAAAATAGACTGCTCGATCCTGGGTTGGTCAAGGCGGCGCAGCATTCCCGCTTGCCAGGCTCTTGACGAAAGCCCGCCAGTATCAACGATGCCCTCATCCGCCAAAAGCTCAACCAGCTCCGACATTGGGATGCCCGGCTGGACCATCTCTAACCCTTCAAAAATCGCCAGATACGCCCGGTTTGCAACAATCATATTGTTATCGGGACCAAACACTGCAAACCCATCTCGAATGGTCTCAAGCGAATCCCAAAGTCTGCGTTCTGCAATCACCATTGCACTTTCAGCGCGCACCAAATCTTCACGCACGTGCGTGACCTCTGATTTAAGTGTTTCAGCTTCGGTCTTGACCCGTCCGATCTCTTCTCGACTACTGACAATTTCGGTGCTCAGCGATTGCGCGTGACGCGATAGGGCGCGGTTGGCATCGCTTAACTCTGTTTTCATTTGCGCCATCAAACGTTCCGCCGCCAGCCGCGTCCGGCGTTCAGACGCGAATTGATCTGCCAACTCCATGAACACTCTCCGTCCCGTCCAGATTTCGGGTTGTCGGAAACTTTATGCCGGTATTCCGGTAAACAACTTCTTAACTTGCCGCGACGCCCGCAGAACGCATTCACCCGTCGTCATGCGCCTTTCTCGGTTTGAAAACGGAAATAATTCAATGGATTACAGCAGGCCCACCATCTAACTCAGTGAAAACACAGCCGCCCTCGCTACACCCGGCATTGACACCGCAGACATCCCCGGGTGAATGTCGCGCCCCATGACCAAGCCGGAAATCCAGTCTCGAATTGCCACCCGTCTGAAAGTGATGCGCACCGAAAAGGGCCTGTCTCTGGACGCACTCGCGCAGCTTTCGGGCGTCTCGCGTTCGATGGTCAGCCAGATCGAACGCGGTGAAAGCTCGCCAACCGTCGCCACACTCTGGAACATCACTCAGGCGCTGGGCATCGATATTGGCGGCCTCTTGGATGATCGCGAAGCGCCCGCAATTGCCGTCATTCGCGCCGACGCCGCCCCTCTTATCGAAGGCTTGGGCAAAGACTGCACCATCCGCATTCTCAGCCCCCCAGAAGAAGTGGGTCGCCACGAAGTATACGAACTCACATTTGCAGCCGGAGGTGTTCTGGACAGCGATCCACATAGCCCAGGCACCCGCGAGCATCTGACAGTGATCAAGGGGCAAATAGCCCTTGGTGCCGCTGACAGCACCGATCTTCTTGGGCAAGGCGACAGCGCGCGCTATCCCGCCGACGGACCCCATACTTTGGCGGCCCATAACGGAGATGCAAAAGCTCTTCTCATCGTGCAGTTCACATAAGATTAATATCCTATATATTGCCGAAGTATCCGTTATAGTGTATTCACGCCGGAAACGGAGACCACTCATGTCTGATTTCGCGGCGCACCTCGAGACAACCCTGGCAACTATCGACGCCGATGGGCTGACGAAACGCGAACGCGCCATCACAACGCCTCAGTCGACGAACATCCGCGTCGCAGGCAAACCTCTCCTGAACCTTTGCGCCAATAATTACCTTGGGCTTGCAGATAATCCGCGCCTGATCGATGCCGCACACAAGACGCTCGACACACATGGCTACGGCATGGCGTCTGTCCGCTTCATTTGTGGAACCCAGGACCTGCACCAATCGCTGGAAGCAGAACTGGCCGCTTTCTTGAACATGGATGACGCGATCCTGTTCGCCGCCTGTTTTGATGCCAATGCCGCCGTGTTCGAACCTCTCTTGGGTCCAGAAGATGCGATCATTTCGGATTCTCTGAACCATGCCTCCATCATCGACGGCATTCGTCTGTGCAAGGCACGCCGCTATCGCTACGCCAACTCCGATATGAATGACCTCGAGGCGAACCTGAAAGAGGCTCGCACCGCTGGTGCCCGCTTTGTCATGATCATTACTGATGGTGTCTTTTCCATGGACGGCACTCTCGCAAACCTCCCCGAAATTCGTGTGCTGGCCGACAAATACGATGCCCTCATCATGGTGGACGATTGTCACGCCACAGCGAAGCCTCGATAACCTGGCTGAACGACGCGCTGCCACATCTGACCAAAACCTGCGAAACCGCTGGCAGCTTCGACTTCGCCAATATCAACGCCGTCTGGCACCACCTCTCGGATCATGACCGTGACATTGGGTTCGCAAGTCTTGCAAAGGTCCTACGCCGCGATGCGACCCTTATCATGTCATTGCGCCACGGGCCTGCACCCGCCGACCGACCCGCCCATCCCGTCTCGGCCGAAAGGACAATTGCACAAGCGCAAACCCACGGTTTCCAGAACACCCTGAACAAACCGGCCGCGTCCAGCCAGGCCTGCAATCAGCGCTCTGGCGTCACTTGGACATGGCTGGCTTTCACATACGCACCAGAAGTTTCAAAATGATCTGGATGCATTATCGGCCCAAAAATATCCCGGGGGAGGTGCCGCAGGCACCGGGGGCAGAGCCCCGAAAGGCGCGAATATGACCAATCAGATGAAAGCTCTCGCCAAAACCAAACCGGCTCCGGGTCTGGACATGATAGAGGCACCGGTTCCCGAGGTTGGCCCCGATGACATCCTCATCCGCATCAACATGACCGGCATCTGTGGTACCGATATTCACATCTGGGATTGGGACGACTGGGCCCAGCGCACGGTTCCCGTCCCCCTGATCACCGGGCACGAGTTTGCCGGTGAAATTGTCGAACTTGGTCGAAACGTCACCGATCTGGCATTGGGACAGCGGGTATCCGGTGAAGGCCATCTGATCGGCAAACACTCCCGACAATCGCGCGCAGGTAAATTCCACCTTGACCCAGAAACGCGCGGTATCGGCGTAAATGAACAGGGCGCCTTTGCCGAATACCTGAAACTCCCGGCCTTCAACGCAGTACCTCTTCCCGACATGATTGACGACGAGATCGGCGCGATCCTGGACCCTTTGGGAAATGCGGTGCACACCGCGCTCAGTTTTGATTTGATCGGTGAAGATGTGCTGGTGACCGGGGCCGGACCCATTGGCATCATGGCCGCTGCGGTGGCGCGTCACGTCGGAGCGCGTCATGTGGTTATTACCGATATCAACGCAGACCGGCTGGCCTTGGCGGAAAAAGTTGCAGACGTTGTGCCTGTAAATGTCGCCAAGGAAGATCTTCAGGATGTCATCGCCGGCCTGAAAATGAAGGAAGGTTTCGACATCGGCCTCGAGATATCTGGCAACCAAAAGGCTATGGATCAGATGATCGAAGCCTTGGTCATGGGCGGGCGCATAGCGTTGCTGGGTATCCCGCCCGGCAAGTCGCCAGTCGACTGGTCCCGGATTGTATTCAAAGCCATCACCATAAAAGGCGTCTATGGACGCGAAATCTTTGAGACGTGGTACAAGATGATTGCCATGTTGGAAAACGGACTGGATGTACGAAATGTCATCACCCATCGTATGCCGGTCGACGACTTCCGGTCCGGGTTCGAGATCATGAAATCCGGCCAATCCGGCAAGATCGTTCTGGATTGGACATAATTCAGGCGCGGCCCGCATCTCTTCGTAGTATTTTGCAGCTCTAAAACTGTTGACAGCAGCGCTTCAAATGGCACGGTGCACCCCATGGGCGACGTCATATTTTGGATTATCATTACCGTCGGAATGATCGTTGGTTTCCGTTGGTGGCAAAAACGCAAATAGGTTTTGCGCCGTGCCTGACGGCACGTCGCGACGCGCCAATTGACATGAATGTCAATTGGCGCTGTTTTCTACATTAAGTATTTTTAGACAGAAGAAGATCACTTGCTTTGCCGCATTGCTAAGCCATGGGCTGGCGCGATCACGGAGGTGTTTTGGTGACTCCATACATAACAATGGCCCTCAATAACGCCTGGGCAAATGCCACGCTGTATAAGGCTATGCAGGAGATATCTGACATGGCCTTCCAGGCAGATCGACCTGGGTTTTTCCCGTCGATTGCGGATACACTGAACCATATCCTGTCGGTAGATCTCTACTATATCGACGCGCTGGAAAGCGCTGGTCAAGGCAGGTCCGTCTTTAACCGCGCCGATATCGAAACCGCTTCGGATCTCGCCAGACAACAAGCCGAGGCCGATATGCGCCTTGCGACCTTTTGCGACGCTTTGTCACCGGAAGTTCTGACCGAAACATGTATCACCGATCGTTCAAGCGGCCCGGTTGAAGAAAGCGTATCAGCCGTTCTGCTGCATCTGTTCCAACACCAGACACACCACCGCGGCCAAGCTCATGTGCAAATGTCCCACGCAGGTATCGCGCCGCCTCAACTGGACGAATTCCACCTGATCTACGACCGCGCACCATCTGCCGAAATGTATTGGAGCTAATCAGCCCTGACCGCCCGGCGACACCACAGGTGTCCGCCCGCCGTCCTCCAGGGCGAAACACGCGCCATCTTGAAAGACCACCGGCACCAGAGGATGCCCATAGGCGGCCCCGACATCCAGATTAACCCGGTTGCCGTAATGCGTCGGCGCATCGACAGGTGTATGACCATGCACGATCAGCGCCTCGTGATCTTCCAGCCGCCACAGAAATTCGTCGCGTATCCACAAAAGGTCATCTTCGTCCTGCGCTTCAATCGGAAAGCCAGGACGAATACCGGCATGCACAAAAATCATGCCACCAACCCGATGCCACAGCGGCAAACCCTCGATGAACTCAACATGCGCTATGGGCACTTTCTTCGCGGCGCGCGCGTGAAACTTGTCCGCGCCTTCCAACCGCCGTTTCTCGGCCCCATAGGATCTTAATGTCTCTGCGCCACCCATTCCCGGGCTGAGCCACGTCAAACCCGCCCTTAGTCGCCCGTCGGTCGTTTCGCCAGTGCGAACATAGTTGGCCAGAAACCGGTCGTGATTGCCTTTGACGATTACCCAGTTCTCGCCACGTGCCATGCCATCCATCAGATACTCGATAACACCGCGGCTATTTGGGCCCCGATCCACCAGATCGCCAACATGAACAACCTGCGCCGGGCCTCCGCTGGCCTGGGCATCCCGTGCAATCCTGCGGTGTGCCGACTTCAGCTCGTCAAGCTGGCCGTGCACATCACCAATCGCGTATATTCTTTGGTCATCCATAAAATAGCCCTAGGCGTCTGGCGGCCCCATCACAAGATAGTTCAACTGCGCACCGGGTTCAAAATCCATTTGGCAAGATAAACAGCAATGATAGCGCCAATAATTTCAGCACCAATGAATCCGGGCACATCCATAGGTCGTATGCCGGAAAATGTATCTGTAAACGCGCGCCCTATGGCAACGGCTGGATTGGCAAAACTCGTCGATGCCGTGGACCAATAGGCAGCCGTGATATATAAACCAACCAACCAGGCAACGGCCTCAGGTTTGTGACGGATGCCGCCCAGTATCACGAAGACCAGCCCAAATGTTGCAACAACTTCGGCCAACCATTGCGATCCGCCGGTTCGCATCGTGTCTGATGCCTGAAACAACGGCAGCTCGAACATCCCATGCGCGATCAACGTTCCGACAACTGCGCCCCCGATCTGCGCGCAGCCGTAGAAAACGGCGCGTGACATCTCAATGTCTCCACGTAGCCAAAACGCCAACGTCACGGCCGGGTTGAAGTGCGCGCCGGAAATCGGACCCAGAATGGTGATCAGCACGACAAGTATCGCACCGGTCGGCAGGGTATTCCCCAAAAGCGCCAGCGCCACATCTTCAGTTAACCGATCCGCCATTATGCCGGAACCAACAACGGTTGCGACTAGCATGCCTGTTCCCAGGGCTTCGGCACTTAACCTTTGAAACGAAGTCGCACTCATGCTGCTGCAATTCCGGACATTTCAATTGGCCGCTAGAAACCATCTGCTGTGTGTCTTGTCAAAAAGCATTCGCGCGGTGGTCTTCAGGCCGCCGCGCGGATCGACCCACGCAAGTGGGACGAAAGAAATTTAGGCGGCGTCGAACCGCAAAGGTGCCACCTGGCTGAATAAGCCGGTCGCTTCCAGCTTGTCGACAACGACGGCAGGGGCGGGATCATCCAGATATAAAAGCGCAATTGCATCCTGACCTTTTTCTGCCCGGCCAAGTGTAAAGTTCGCAATATTGACGCCATTTTCGCCCATGGTCTGACCCAGTGCACCGATGATCCCTGGAACATCGTTGTTTGTGGTGTAAATCATGTGTTCACCAACTTCGGCGTCAATATTGATGCCTTTGATCTGAATGAACCGCGGTTTGCCGTCGTTAAAGACAGTGCCCGCAATCGAACGCTCGCGTTTGTCAGTCACCACGGTCAGCTTGATGTAGCTGTCGAAGGCACCTGACTTTTCTTGTGTGGTTGTCGAGATCTCAATGCCGCGATCTTTCGCAATAACTGGGGCCGACACCATGTTCACGTCGGGGTTCGTCGCTTTCATGATCCCGGCAACGGCGCTGGCGTTTAGCGCTGCGGTGTTCATTTCGGCAACCTGACCGTTATAAAGGATATTGATCGCGCGGATCGGCTCGTCCGTCAGCTGGCCCGTAAACGCACCCAAATGTCCGGCCAGTTTCACCCATGGCCCCATGACTTTGGCTTCCTCGGCGGTCACCGACGGCATGTTCAACGCGTTGGTCACAGCACCCGTCAGCAAATAATCCGACATCTGCTCGGCCACCTGCAACGCAACATTTTCCTGCGCTTCCGTCGTCGAGGCACCCAGGTGCGGGGTCACCACCACGTTCGGCAGATTGAACAGCGGGCTTTCTGTCGCTGGCTCCACGGCAAAGACGTCAAACGCAGCACCTGCAACCCGCCCGTCTTTCAAAGCCGCTGCCAATGCTTCCTCATCAACCAAACCACCCCGGGCACAGTTGATGATCCGAACACCCGGCTTCAGGCGTTCAATGGCATCCGCCGACAGGATATTCTTGGTCTTGTCCGTCAACGGCACGTGCATGGTTATAAAGTCAGAACGCCCCAGCAACTCGTGCAGCTCAACTTTGGTCACACCCATTTTGTCTGCACGTTCTTCAGTCAGGAATGGATCGTAGGCGATGACCTTCATCCGCAATCCTAACGCGCGCTCGCAAACGATCCCACCGATGTTGCCCGCGCCAATCACGCCCAACGTCTTGTTGGTCAGTTCAACACCCATGAACCGTGACTTTTCCCACTTGCCCTGATGGGTCGATGCACTTGCCTCGGGAATTTGCCGCGCAACGGCAAACATCATTGCCACCGCGTGTTCCGCAGTTGTGATCGAGTTTCCAAAAGGCGTGTTCATGACGATCACGCCCTTTTTCGACGCGGCCGGGATTTCAACGTTGTCCACGCCAATCCCTGCGCGGGCGACGACTTTCAAATTGGTCGCGGCTTCCAACAGTTTGGCCGTTACCTTGGTGGCCGAGCGGATTGCCAAACCGTCATATTGCCCGATCACTTCCAGCAAGCGCTCTTTGTCTTTGCCAAGACCGGGCTCAAAGGTCACATCAATCCCGCGATCGCGAAAGATTTGCACAGCAGTTTCGCTCAGCTTGTCGCTGACCAGCACTTTTGGTTTCGTTTCCATATTCATAATCCATCGTTCGGAGGCACCGACGTAATACCGACGTCATACCGACAGGCCATTTCAGGGGTCAGGCAGCTGCTTCCAGCGCCGCAATTTCAGTGGCAAATGCCCAATCCAGCCAGGGCATCAGCGCCTCAAGATCCGAGGTTTCCACCGTCGCACCGCACCAGATCCGCAGACCAGCGGGCGCGTCGCGATATGCCCCAACATCAAAGGCAACACCTTGATTTTCAAGCTGTTTTGCAATGGTCTTGGCAAATGCTGCACCGTCGACAATGCGCGTATCAGTGAACTTCAGGCAAACACTGGTGTTCGACCATGTCGCCGGATCATCCGCCAGATTTGCAATCCAGTCCCGCGCCGCACAGAAATTGTGCAGCACTTTGGCATTGGCATCCGCCCGGGCGACTAACCCATTGAGTCCACCCACTTTTTCGGCCCAATCAAGCGCATTCAGATAGTCCTCAACGCACAGCATCGATGGTGTGTTGATCGTCGCACCTTCAAAGATGCCACCAATAACCTTACTGCCTTTCGTAAGGCGAAAAATCTTCGGCAAAGGCCAGGAAGGTGTATAATTTTCAAGACGTTGCACGGCGCGCGGACTCAGGATCAACATCCCATGCGCAGCTTCGCCGCCCAGCACTTTCTGCCAGGAATACGTCACAACATCCAACCGGTCCCAAGGCAGGTCCTGCGCAAACGCCGCCGAGGTCGCATCACAAATCGCCAACCCATCCCGGTCGGCAGGAATATCAAAATGCGCCGGAACCCGCACGCCGCTTGTCGTGCCGTTCCAGGTAAACACAACGTCTTTGTCCCAATCGACTCCGGCCAGATCGACGATCTGTCCATATTCCGCTGTCTTTACAACGGCATCCAGTTTCAGTTGCTTGACCACGTCCGTGACCCACCCGGCCCCGAAACTCTCCCAGGCCAGCATCTCAACTGGACGCTCACCCAGCAAATTCCACATCGCCATTTCCATAGCGCCGGTATCCGAGGCAGGCACAATCCCGATCAAATAGTCGTCTGGAACGCCCAAAATCTCGCGGGTTTTGTCGATGGCCAACTTAAGCTTCGCCTTGCCAACGGCAGCACGGTGCGACCGCCCTAGTGGGGCATCGTTAAGACTTTCCAATGTAAAAGTAGGGGGCTTGGCACAAGGGCCAGACGAAAAACGCGGATTTGCCGGCCGCGTCGCCGGGGTATTCATATCCATCACTGAATATCCTTCCAGATATATGCCCCTCGTTGGGGAGGGGTGTCCCACTGACCGCAATACGGATGCAAAAAGGGTTTCGCAAGCACGGAATTGACGCTAGAGGCGGGGAAAGGGTCGCTTTTTGACCCGTGAATTCACTATCGGAAACACACGTGTCAGAGCCTCAGATTATCTCGCTTATCGCTCAGCCCGGAAAGTTGGATCCGGCTTTGGTGTCATCCTTGCAGTCGGCCTGGGGTGGCGGAGACGCGCATTGGCTGGCTCCCGACGAGGCTGCAGAATTTCCGGCCATAACAACGCCTTCCAACATTTCGGAAGTAAGAAGCGACATTGCTGGCATGGGTGTCGATGTCAACGTTCTGCCGTCTGGGAATCGTCGCAAAAAGCTACTGATTGCCGACATGGACAGCACCATGATCAATCAGGAATGCATCGACGAGTTGGCCGCCGAAGCCGGTGTCGGTGACCGCGTTTCTCAAATCACGGCACGAGCGATGAACGGTGAATTGGATTTCGACGCGGCAATCGATGAACGCGTGGGATTATTGAAAGGTTTGGGAACAGACGTCATCGAGAAAGTTCTGCAAGATCGCATTACCCTTGCCGCAGGGGGCCAAACTCTCGTGGCAACTATGAAGGGCAATGGCGTCTATGCCGCACTGGTATCAGGCGGATTTGTTCAGTTCACATCCGCAATTTCCCGGCTCCTGGGATTTGACGAAAATCGTGCAAACACTCTGATCGAAGACGGCGACATACTATCAGGAACGGTTCAACGTCCCATTTTGGGGCAAGAAGCAAAGGTCGAAGCTCTCGAAGAAATCACTGCTCGGCTTGGTGTTTCGCCGGATGATGCCATCGCAGTTGGTGATGGAGCCAACGATCTTGCGATGATCCACCGCGCCGGACTTGGGGTTGCTCTCCACGCGAAACCGGCGGTTGCAGCAGCAGCTCCAATCAAAGTAAATCACGGCGATCTTACGGCTCTGCTATTCCTGCAAGGCTATGAAATCAATGAATTTATCACTAACTAGCCACTTAAGAACTTCAAGCCAATAAACCCTCAGCAGGCCGAACCGACCCAACCGCAAGCCCAGCCCAGTTGGTGAGCGTCTGCGCAAGAATGCCCGAGACAACGGGATGATTGATATCCAAAACCCCAAGCCGCACCAACAATGCGGCGATTGCCACTTCCGAACCGCGTGAAGCGCCATCGGAAACTTTCAGAGCAATTCCCAACTTCTGCCCCGGAATGATCGCAACATAGAATCCTTCGGCGCCCGACTTGATCGCAACTGGTTCGCGCGCCACTCGCATCAACTCTGTATCAACACGCCCTTCACCGCCCACCATTTCAGGATGAGCGATCATTGCTCGGCATAGCTCACTGGCAGCTTTGCCTCGCACATCCGCTCGATCTTCTGCGGCAGCAATCACTGCCATCGCCCGCGCCATGGCAGACAAGTTGGTTGCAAAGTTTGGGGCCGAGCAGCCGTCAAATCCAAAACCCGGACTATCCATTCCAGTCATATCTTCAAAGGCTTCACGCACCGCCAGCTGAACCGGATGATCAATATTCACATAGTCGAGCTCGGCTCCCAAGTGTTTAGACAGCGTCAAAAATCCCGAGTGCTTGCCAGAACACCAATTAAATGCCCGCGTCACTGGCTCGCCGGTCTTGATCATTTCTTCGGCCAGTGCCTCATCCCGTGACGCCTGGGGACCGCAACAAAGGGCGTGTTCGTCAAGGCCAAGATCGCCTAGCCAGTCCGAAATCATCTCCACATGGCGACGTTCGGCCGAATGACTTGCGCAAGCCAGTGCCAACCGCTCTGTTGAAAGGCTGGTACCTGCGCCACTTTCGACCAATGGCAGAGCCTGCAAAATCTTCGCCGCTGACCGAGCAAATACCAGTTCCGTGGGGTTCCCCCAACTTTCGACGATCGATCCATCCGCGCGCGAGATTACTGCGTGGCCGAAGTGTCGCGATTCCACGAAAGGCCCCCGCGTCGTTTCGGCCAAAAGCACAGGATCAGACATTGAATGACCTCGCGAATTTGTCACGGCAATTTTCCGCCGCAGGGGGTTCCATATTGCGCATGAGATACGCTATCCATGCCCTGTTGGTAAGAGCATTTTCGGCCCGGAGCACCCTATGAAATCAGGGGCCCGGCCGCGCAGGCAAAGGCGAAAATCATGGCAAGACGGGCATTTGCAACTCTGATCGCGGCGGCCAGCGTGCTGTGCGCAGCACCGATTTCAGCGCAAGAAGTAACAAATCGCGTTGCTGCTGATACAGACTGGGCGGTTTTCGAAGGCTCGGATCCAAAAGAATGCTGGGCAGTAACGGCCCCAAAAGAAACCACAAATACTCGTGACGGCCGTCAGGTTTCAGTGCGCCGTGGCGACATTTTGCTGTTCGTTACTTACAGACCCCAGCAGGATGTTGTTGCGGAAGTCAGCTTTACAGGCGGCTACCCGTTCGCCGAAGGATCAACGGTCACGATGGATGTCGGTGGCACGACTTTTGAGTTGTTCACCGAAGGCGAATACGCTTGGCCTGCAACGCCAGCGGACGATCAAAAAATTGTCACGGCCATGAAGCGGGGCGCAAATGCCGTTTTGACGGCCCGGTCCTCCCGCGGAACGCAGACCAAGGACACGTTCTCTCTTCTTGGGGCAACCGCAATGATCCAGGACGCCGATAACCGCTGTTCCAGTTGACAGATGAGGCTTCGCGGTCGCTATTCATACGTCGCATTTACGTGAGTTGCGGTCGTAGGGTGCACTGCCAACATTGGCCTTTGCCCAAGTTCCTCGAAGTTTAAGTCAACAAAAGAAGTTCCGAATCTCTTTGGCAAACGACGGTGCATCGCATATATGCCGCCTCTGAGCCAAGGATGAGCGCTATGCCTGCCGAAACACCGATCACCCAGGACGTCTTGACGATCCCAAGGAAATTGCCCGATGGGCCCACCAACTTAGTTGGTTTGACCCGTGATGCATTGCGCGCGGCCTTGATCGAAGCTGGCACGCCAGAAAAGCAATCCAAGATGCGCGCCAACCAGATTTGGCAATGGATCTACCACTGGGGCGTCCGCGATTTTTCGGAGATGACCAATCTGGCCAAGGATTATCGTGCCCTTCTTGCCAGCAAATTCGTGATCGAACTGCCCGAAGTGGTGACACGTGATGTAAGCGCTGACGGCACACGCAAATATCTGGTGCGCATTGCAGGCGGACATGAAGTAGAGACGGTTTACATTCCCGAAACCGATCGCGGAACATTATGCATCTCCAGCCAGGTCGGCTGCACGCTAACCTGTTCGTTCTGCCATACAGGCACCCAGAAACTGGTTCGCAATCTCACCCCGGGCGAGATCGTCGGTCAGATCATGCTGGCCTGTGATGACCTTGGCGAATGGCCTGAACCAGGTCTGGGCACCGGTGACAACGGCCCGCGCCTTTTATCGAACGTCGTTCTGATGGGTATGGGCGAGCCGCTGTACAACTTCGAAGCGGTGCGCGACGCAATGATCATAGCGATGGATCGAGAGGGCATCAGCCTATCGCGACGGCGCATCACGCTGTCTACCAGTGGCGTTGTCCCAGAAATTGCCCGAACCGCCGACGAAATCGGTTGCATGTTGGCGGTATCGTTTCATGCGACGACCGATGAAACGCGCAACAAACTGGTTCCGATCAACCGTCGTTGGCCAATCGCCGAGTTACTGGATGCCTTGCGCGAGTATCCAAAAGTGTCGAATTCCGAGCGGATTACATTTGAATACGTGATGTTGAAAGACGTGAACGACAGCGATGACGATGCCCGCCGGTTGGTTGATCTCATCAAAGGCATTCCCGCCAAAATCAATCTGATACCGTTTAACGAATGGCCTGGCGCGCCCTATGAGCGGTCGGATTGGGAGCGGATCGAGGCATTTGCTGAAATTGTTTATAAAGCTGGTTATGCCTCGCCCATTCGGACACCGCGCGGTGAAGACATTATGGCGGCTTGCGGCCAGTTAAAATCGGCTACTGAACGCGCCCGCAAATCACGCAAGGAAATCGCTGCCGAGGCGGGGCTTTAAGACGTTAGGGTTACGCCTTTAACTTTCCGACACCCCAAAGCAGAATGACAGCGCCAACAGTGGCGACGATCAATTCGCCAATGATCCCTGTGGCCGAAAGCCCGACGGCTCCGGCAAGAAATCCACCGAGATAAGCTCCGATGATCCCGATCAAAAGGTTCATCCAAAGGCCTTGGCTTTTGTTCATAAATCGCGCGGCCAGCCAGCCTGCGCAGCCGCCGATGATCAAAAACACAATGAATTTCATGGCCGATCCCTTTGCGCACTTTTCTCAAGTAACCTTGCCGGAGCGCGACGCCGGTTCAAGTCTGACAAGCTAACGCCCGGGAATTCCGTCTCGTTTCGTTGCTGGAAGGTGCCATTCGTCGATACAAGACATTGCTTCGTCTGCGGTCTCGACAATGCGAAATAGGTCCAGATCATCGTCTGAAATCGTGCCGGCATCCGCCAGAGCTTCCCAGTTGATAATTTTCTCCCAAAATTCGCGCCCAAACAGCAGGAATGGCACGCGCTGCATGCGCCCGGTCTGAATAAGTGTCAGCGTCTCGAACAGCTCGTCCATGGTTCCGAAGCCACCCGGGAAAACTGCGATAGCGTTAGCCCGCATCAAAAAGTGCATTTTCCGGATGGCGAAGTAGTGGAAGTTGAACGCCAGTTCTGGCGTGACAAAAAGGTTCGGAGCTTGTTCGTGAGGCAACACAATATTAAGCCCAATTGACACTCCACCAGCATCTTGTGCCCCTCTGTTACCGGCCTCCATCACGCCGGGTCCTCCACCGGTTACGATAACGTTCTCGCCGCCGCCGTCTTTCAAGGATCTTTCTGTCACCAGATGAGCGAATTTACGGGCCTCGTCGTAGAACCGTGAAAGGTCAGCCAACGTTTTCGTTCGCGCACTATCTTTCTTGGCAGGCTCCGGAATGCGTGCACCGCCAAACAGCACCACCGTTGATTTGATGCCGTATTCCGTCATCAACATCTCAGGCTTCAGCAATTCCAGTTGCAAACGGACAGGCCGCAATTCGTCACGACACAAAAAGTCCGCATCCGCGAATGCCAGATTGTAAGAAGGCGACCGTGTTTGCGGCGTGTCAGGTATGCCTTTTACGCTTTCGCGATCCTGGTGCGCATCGCGAAACAGATGGCGACGGTCCTCGTTCATAATCGGCTCCTTGTAACTCGAACCACCTGCATGGCAGGAAGGGCAGACCTTGTCCAATAGCAGAGTTGCGATCAGATGCTTCCACCGACTTCCGATGAAATTGCCGCTGCCGGAGATCGCATTCAGGGACACGTCCATCGAACACCTGTGCTGGAATCGCACGGGTTGATCGAGGGCCGCATGATCGAGCTGAAACTGAAAAATGCTCAACCGACCGGCAGTTTCAAGGTCAGGGGCGCGTTTAATACGCTTCTGAACAGCAAAGTGCCCGAAGCAGGCGTTGTCGCGGCTTCGGGCGGTAATCACGGTGCGGCAGTAGCCTACGCAGCTCGAAAATTGGGTCATCGGGCAACGGTATTTGTGCCCGAACTCGCCGGACCGTCGAAAATCGCTTTGATCCGGAATACGGGGGCAGACTTGCATGTGGTGTCGGGCCATTACGCAGAGGCTTTAGCCCAAGCACGGGCATTCGAGGCTGAAAACGGGGCAATGCAAATACATGCCTATGATGCGCCGAAAACACTGGCCGGACAGGGCACTGTCGTGCGCGAATGGGAGGCTCAGCATCTAGCCTCTTCCACTGTATTGATAGCCGTCGGCGGCGGCGGGCTTATTGGCGGAGCACTTTCGTGGCTGGAGGGACGTCGGAATGTTGTAGCGGTTGAGCCGGAACGCGCACCGACGCTCCATGCCGCCATTGAAGCCGGAAAGCCTGTCGACGTTGAGGTTGGCGGGATTGCCGCCAACGCACTTGGCGCTAAGCGTATCGGAGAACTTTGCTTTGGTCTGGCGCAGGAACACGACATCCAGTCTGTGTTGGTAACAGATGAAGCAATCGCTGACGCCCAGAAACTTTTATGGAATGTCTGTCGTCAGTGGGTCGAACCTGCGGGGGCAACGGCGCTAGCTGCTTTGACTTCAGGAGTCTATCGGCCAGTCACTTCTGGGTCGGTTGCGGTTTTGGTGTGTGGTGCAAATCCAGCGCCTGGTCCTTTCGACTGATTGCTCTTGATCCAATCTGCCGGTATCAGCCGCACAAACGCATGCCAAGGGAATCACCTATGTCAAACGCTCAACTTGAAGCTGCTATTGAGACCGCCTGGGAAACACGGGAGACTGTCTCTCCCGCCACAACCGGCGAGACCCGAGAAGCCATTGAAGACACTCTGAATGCTCTAGACAGCGGGTCCCTTCGTGTCGCCGAAAAGAAAGACGATGGCAGTTGGCATGTGAACCAATGGGCCAAAAAGGCCGTCTTGCTGTCGTTTCGCCTGAATGACATGGAGCAGATTCCCGGTGGGAATGGCAATTCGAGCTGGTGGGACAAAGTGCCTTCGAAGTTTGCGGGTTGGGGTGATAATCAATGGCGCGACGCAGGTTTCCGCGCGGTGCCTGGTTCGATCGTTCGCCGATCTGCCTACGTTGCTCCTGGTGTCGTGCTTATGCCGTCCTTCGTGAACATTGGCGCATATGTTGATGAAGGGTCCATGGTCGACGGTTGGGCGACTGTTGGGTCTTGCGCTCAGATCGGTAAACACGTTCACCTATCCGGCGGCGTTGGCATTGGCGGTGTGTTGGAACCCATGCAAGCGGGGCCCACCATCATTGAAGACAACTGCTTTATCGGAGCCCGCTCTGAAGTTGTTGAAGGCTGCATCGTGCGCGAAGGTTCGGTTTTGGGAATGGGCGTTTTCATCGGCCAGTCCACGAAGATCGTCGATCGCGAAACTGGCGAAGTGATGTACGGTGAAGTTCCGCCCTATTCAGTGGTTGTCGCAGGTTCGATGCCAACCAAGAACAACATCAATCTATATTGCGCCGTGATCGTAAAGCGCGTGGACGAGCGCACCCGCTCGAAGACCGGCATTAATGAACTGCTGCGCGACTGAATATTGTCTAGTTAAGTTGACCGAACCGCCGCGCTATGAGGTGCGGCGGCCTTAAGCTACTATTAATAATGTAGTCGATAATGCGCCGGGTTCAGGGCAGTCGCGCCCTGTATTCTCCCCGCAATGGTCGCCAGAACGTCGCGATGCCGCCACCCCCCAGATTTATGAATGCTGCATGAAAATCAGTGCGGCGGAAGTGTTCCGAACCCGACAGGTCATTGCTGATCTAAAGGCTTTTGTTAGGAATACGCCTGAAAAGACGATGGAACGGTTGGCAATTGGCCTTCCCGGGTTCAGCCCGGGCGTCCCGGATCGGGGCGACCTGTATCGCCTTGTCTACAAGCAGGACTGCCAGTTCCGGCATTCAGCCGAAGCCGACACATACGCGGCGGTGTTGCTGGCAGCAGCTTTTCCGGAAGAAGATTTTCCAGTGTTCATTTTGGCGACGGCGATTTTGTTGGCCGATTTGTTGCAGGCAACTTCCACACCCGACAATCTTTTTTGGAATTGGGAAACCTATCGCGACCATTATGCTATTGCAGATCCCGATGCGCGCGCCGTGATCCACAACGGTTTCCGGACAGGCCACAGGATTGGGGTCGTGAAACTTGATCCCGAACCAAAAGAGAGCCTGTGTCTTCGAAGCAAAAGGACTGAAGTGCTAAGCGGCTTGGAAGGAACCGGCCAGACCGGACTTGCCAGGGCATTGGACGCTGACGCGGATTCTGCAGGCGGCCTTTGGGCTCTTGCCAGCCAACAGTCTTTGTCCGCACCAACCGCAATGGCTTTCCGTTATCTTATCGAGCGTAATGCCGGGATGGCACCGCCCGAACCTGAAACAGCCGCGCTCATCCCATGGCTAAGTTGAGTTGCTTGCACGTATCGGACCGCTCTGTCAGATGACATCAGATGAGCGACGCCAAAAAACCTAGCAAACAAAAAGTTTACACTCTTCTCGTCCAGATTGGTCGGAAAGAAGGGGACGGACTTCCTCCAGACGCAACTGGCGGCGCACTCTTGATCTATGCAACCGGCGTCGACGAAGGGGAAGCAGTGCGTGAGACCGTTGCAATCTTGAAACAGGCTGACGTGGCTCCGCTGGATGTCACCGGATACGGCACCTTGGAAGAACGTCTGACTGAAGGCCACGATATTGACCAAGATGAACGCGCGCTAATGGACCGGACACTCGCCGAGAACGCCGTCATAGTTGCGCAGGTGACCCCATTTTTTGGAGATGAAAATTGACCGCGGTTTTTCTGGATCTAGACGGCACATTGATGGACAGCAAGCGCGGCATTGAGTCGTCGCTAAGATATGCATTTAGCGAGACCGGTCAAAGCCATCATGCCGAAGGCGATCTGACTTGGATGATTGGGCCGCCATTTGTCGATAGTTTTTCCAAACTAGGCATAGAAAACGCTGATCCGATTCTGGATGCCTATAGGGTGCACTACCAAAAGGTCGGTATGTTTGATGCCACGGTATACGAAGGCGTAATGAAATCACTGGCGACGATGCGGGACAACGGCCACCGGCTGTATCTGATGCCGGCTAAACCTCATCACTATGCCCGAAAGATAACTGCGCATTTCGGCATTGCACCATTCTTGAAAGAAGAGTTCGGCCCTGAATTGGACGGCACGCGGAATTGGAAGGGCGAGCTTTTGGCCTATGCGCTGGACCTGACCGGCGAGACTGCAGACGCGTCCGTTATGGTCGGCGACCGACATCATGATATGGCGGCTGCGGCCGAGGTTGGAATGGCCGCGATTGCTGCCAAATGGGGGTATGGCTCATCCGAAGATTGGCAGGGCGCTCAACATTTTCTGGAACGTGCCCATGATTTACCACAAGCCGTCAATGTCATTCGGCCCATAAAAAGCTGAGGTTACGTAGATAATGCAGTTCGGCGTATCGGTTTACGCAACCAGCAGTTTCGCTTCGAACTGACGCAAAGTTGGACGAGCCGCTTTCCCGTAACCTTCACCTGTTTTCGGATCGAGTTCAGGAAATATTTCGCAAATCTCGTTGATTGCATCTTCTTCGAAGCACTCTGTAGTTTGTGATCCGGGCAGAAAGCTCTCGGTTTCCAGACCCTCTGACCAAATCACTTGATGATGGTCGAATAGAAGGTGCACGTAGCTAACGAGGCCGCCATCGATCTGACTTACCATCCGCCCATCAATTAGATCGCGTGCCGCAATCAAAACTTCGCTGGACCCGAATAACAGATCGGCATGAACATTTCTGATGAGAATGCGATGAAGCGGCGACACCATCAGGGATTTGTGATCGCCAAAGGTGTTCTTTTCGATCCTGACGGGGGCCATTCGACCCTGGGCAGGCAACGTCCGTTGCCCGATCCAGCGTATAGGTTGCAAACCGGCATCGCGTGTTTCGATCAATTGCCCGATTTCCAGCCTTTCGACAGGAACGTCGCCGCTATCTGTCCGGATCATAGTTCCAGCAACGAAGCAGGGCACCGTATTTATCGTAACGGTAGTAGAGTCGGAACTTTGGGCGTTTCCGCTTCCAAATGCAGCCGTATATGTGAACGACGTGGAGAACTCGATGTCCGCGCCGACAATCGTGACCGTTCCGTCTTCGTTCAACGTAACAGAGACACCGTCTGTAAGAGTGATCGTGTCACCCGGTTCAACCGCGGTACCATTGATCTCTGTAATGAAAATCGTGCTTTGTCCCGGGCCAAGTGTCTGACGTCAGCGCCTATGGGTCCAATTAGGTTAATTTGATAAGAGAGAGTTGTTGGCTCATCGTAACCACTGAGGAGTGGGACATGAGACAGACAACTGGAACTCGCAGGAGCCCCGGCGAGAAGATCGTCAAAGAGATCAAACGGGCGACGCGCAAACAGTATTCGTCAGAAGAGAAGATCCGGATCGTGCTGGATGGCTTGCGTGGCGAAGACAGCATTGCTGAGTTGTGCCGTCGTGAGGGAATATCTCAAGGTATCTACTACAAATGGTCCAAGGACTTCATGGAAGCTGGCAAACGGCGGCTTGCTGGAGATACGGCGCGTGCGGCTACGACCGACGAAGTCAAGGACCTGCGCCGCGAAGCCCGAGACCTGAAGGAGGTCGTTGCCGAGCAAACACTGGAACTGCGTCTTCTCAAAAAAAGCATGACCGGCGGTGGGGGCGACCAAGAATGAGGTATGCTGCATCTGAGAAGTTGGAGATCATCCGGCTTGTTGAGGGGTCGCATTTGTCTGCTCGTCGAACATTGGCAAAGCTGGGCATCCCCCGCACCACATTTTACCGTTGGTATGATCGGTATCGGCAGCGCGGCGACGCTGGCCTTGTGGATCAAGCGCCTAAGCCCAGACATGTCTGGAACCGCATCCCCGACGAAGTCCGGCGCAAGGTCGTCAAGCTGGCGCTGCAGGAGACGGAGCTGTCGCCGCGCGAACTGGCAGTGACGTTCACGGATCGGGAGCGCTACTTCGTCTCGGAATCTTCAGTCTATCGGGCCCTGAAGGCCCACGATCTGATCACCAGCCCGGCCTTTATCGTGCTCAAGGCGGCAAACGAGTTCAAAGACAAGACCACTGCGATCAACCAGCTTTGGCAAACCGACTTCACCTATCTCAAAGTGCTTGGCTGGGGCTGGTTCTATCTCAGCACAATCCTGGACGACTACAGCCGCTACATCATCTCGTGGAAACTCTGCACGAACATGCGGGCAGAGGACGTGACGGACACCCTGGATTTGGCGCTACAAGCATCAGGGTGCGATCAGGTTCACGTCATCCACAAACCCCGCCTCCTCAGCGACAACGGGTCCAGTTACGTCTCTGGCGATCTGGCTGAATGGCTGCAGGACAAAGGCATGAAGCATTCTCGGGGCGCACCATATCATCCCCAGACACAGGGCAAGATCGAGAGGTGGCATCAAACCCTGAAGAACCGCATCCTATTGGAGAACTACTTCCTTCCGGGAGACCTCGAAACCCAGATCGAAGCCTTCGTCGATCACTACAATCACAAGCGCTACCACGAGAGCCTGAACAACGTCACACCCGCCGACGTCTACTTCGGGCGTGACAAAGCCATTCTAAGACAACGGGAAAGGATCAAACGAAAGACGCTCGAAGCGCGGCGCTTGCATCACAGACAGCGCGCCGCATAATAACATCAACCAGACGAGCCAAACTCTTTACTTGTTTAAGCAACTCTTGGTTCCCAAAACCCTGACGACGGACAATGGCGCGCGCCATCTGTAGGGCATCAATGCCCTTGTCGTCGGGTGATTGCGGCACTGCCTCAGCCTCACACCTTGCATGAGGCCGGACACGCCACCGGGATATCCTGGTGACGTTGCCTGTCATTTGTGGTCAGCCGAAGTTTTCTTCGTGCTGTCCGCTGCCCTGCCTCGGGTTAATTTTGAGGAATCATGCCTGAATTCAACCTATCCGTGAAGTCCTAATCACGCCCGCCGCAAAAAAGGGTGATGACCTTGCCACAGGCTTACCGTTGAAGACATTCGCGCAGCACGGTAGCAGGGGGCATGAGTATCGACGCCGCTGATTTGACCGCCCGCCTGATCCGTTGTCCTTCGGTAACCCCGGAAGACGGAGGCGCAATTCCGTTATTGCAGGAAATACTGTCTGACGCCGGGTTTGAATGCTTTCGGGCAGACCGCAAGGGTATCGCAAATTTGGTCGCGCGCTGGGGCGGTAAATCACACCCAAAGACCTTTGGGTTCAATGGCCATACAGACGTGGTTCCCATAGGAGATGTTAACGACTGGACCTACGACCCCTTTGCGGCCGAAGTGGTTGACGGCAAGATGTTCGGTCGTGGCAGCACAGACATGAAGTCTGGCGTTGCAGCGTTTGTTGCCGCTGCGGTCGACCGGGTCCGCGATAATCCACCCGAAGGCGCTATCCTGATCGCGATCACAGGTGATGAAGAGGCTGACGCTGTTGATGGCACTGCTGCGATACTTGATTGGATGGTCGAAAGCGGCGAGGCCATGGATGTCTGTTTGGTTGGCGAGCCCACTTGTCCTGAACGTCTGGGAGATATGATAAAAATCGGCCGCCGAGGCTCAATGAGCGCATTTTTTACAGCGACCGGAATTCAAGGGCACGCCGCATATCCGCACCGCGCTCGAAATCCTGTTCCGGCACTGGCGCAGCTGGTCAGTTCTTTGGCACAGCATAAATTCAACGATCAAACAGAGCATTTCGACGCGACGACATTGGCTGTCACGACATTCGACACCGGAAATCCCGCAACAAATGTTATCCCTGCTACCTGCAAAGCCACGGTGAATATCCGTTTCAACGACAGTAAATCATCAAAAATGTTAACGGAATGGTTGCGGTCGACTATGTTAAGAATTGCCGCGGAGAGCGGAATCGAAATCGGAATGGATTTGGCGGTTTCAGGGGAAAGTTTTATGACTCCGCCTGGACAGTTGTCAGATCTGGTCGCGAATGCGGCGCGAGCCGAAACCGGGATTGACCCTGAGCTTTCAACAACAGGGGGCACGTCGGATGCCCGGTTTGTGCGCGCACATTGCCCAGTCGTCGAGTTCGGGCTGGTCGGTCAAACAATGCATCAGGTAGATGAACGCGTTGACGTCGATGATATTCACCGCCTCAAGAAAATCTATCGACGGATTCTTGACGATTACTTCGCTGGCTGACCGATGCTCAAGATAAAACTCTCAGATGATATGACTGCCTGCCTTGGCATACGACACGAAGTATTTGTCGTTGAGCAATGCATTGCGAAAGAAGATGAAGTAGATGGAATGGATCCAGCCGCCACACATTTGTTGGCAGAACAGGATGGGTTGGCCGTTGGGACCGCGCGGATGCTGATTGATGGTCCGACTGGCAAAATCGGGCGCGTGGCAGTTCTTAAATCCCACCGTGGTCAGGGAATTGGGAAGGCACTGATTGAGGCCGCTGTGGCGTATCTTGAGACAATTCCAACACTGAAGCACGCAAAACTGGGTGCGCAGACATCTGCTTTGAATTTCTACTGCGATTTGGGGTTCAAGCCGGTTGGCGACATTTTCGATGACGTCGGGATTCCGCATCAGGAAATGGCGCGTCGCCTGTGAGGCAAAAAACGCTTATTGTGATGGTCAAAGAGCCGCGCCCAGGGCGTGTTAAAACACGACTTGGACGAGAAACTGGCATGACCACTGCGGCCTGGTGGTTTCGGCATCAATCCAAGCAATTGATCAGAAGATTGCAGGACCCTCGTTGGTCGCTGATCTTGTCGGTTTCGCCAGACTATGAGGGTCTTCAAAGTCGCGTTTGGCCGACTCACATCCATCGAATTCCGCAGGGGCGCGGGGATCTGGGTGACCGAATGGCGCGTAGTCTGCGGTTCACTTCCGGGCCGTCGGTTTTGATCGGTGCGGATATTCCCGGGGTCACTCGCAAGCATATTGCCGAAGCATTCAAATACCTTGGCAGCGCACCATCGGTGTTGGGACCGGCACATGATGGCGGGTTTTGGCTGGTGGGACTTCGCCATCCTTCCATCGCGCCAAAGGATATATTTCAGAACGTTCGGTGGTCTTCGCAATATGCAATGATTGATACCGAAAGAACCCTGCCTAGACCGGTTGCCAAGACAGCGATGCTACATGACGTCGATACGGTCGAGGATCTGCAGTTTCACCTCAAGTCAGGGGCATGCAGGTAAAATTGAGGGCAATGACCAACTTGCCGCGCTCAGATCCCGCGTGACGTTGTAATTGGCGCGTGTTAGCGGAAGAACCATGGCACGCATTCCCTCAAAAGACGAAATTCTGGGTTGGATATCTGAGAATCCCACCAAGTCATCCAAGCGTGATATCGCCAGAGCTTTTAGTATCAAAGGCGCTGACAGGATTGACTTGAAACGCGTGCTGAAAGAGTTGGCGGCAGACGGACATCTTGAAAAACGCCGAAAAACATATCGCGATCCTGAACGGTTGCCTCCGGTTTCTGTTCTTGAGGTTCTCGAGCCAAATGGCGATGGCGATCTTTTTGCGCGACCACTTGAATGGCAGGGCGAAGGACTAGAACCCATTGTTCTTTTTGTGCCACGCGCCTCCGATCCTGCGTTGGGTGCCGGGGATCGTATATTGGCTCGCCTTACGTTGGTACAAGACGAAGATCACGCGTACGAAGCCCGTCTTATCCGCCGAATTGGAGCGAACCCCAAGAAAATCCTCGGCGTATTCCGCAAATCTGCCGAGGGCGGCCGCGTATTGCCAATAGACAAAGGCAGTGACCGGGAATGGCGGGTGCCAAGTGACGCTTTGCAAGGGGCGAAGGACGGAGAGTTGGTTGAGGCCGAACAATCCGGACCTAAGGATCGTCTTGGGTTGCCAAAGGCGCGAATTGTGGCGCGGTTGGGCGATCCTACAGCACCCAAGGCCGTCTCCCTGATTGCAATTCATCAGCACGGGATACCTGACGAATTCCCAGACGCCGTTATTGCTGAAGCGGATGAGATGAAACTTGCGGGCCTTTCCGACGGTCGCAACGATCTGCGCGACGTGCCGTTGATTACAATTGATCCGGCTGACGCGCGCGATCACGACGATGCCTGTTGGGCCCAGGCAGATGATGACCCAAAGAACCAAGGGGGCCATATTCTGTGGGTGGCAATTGCGGATGTCGCGCACCACGTCCGCCCCGGCACTGCGTTGGATCGCGAAGCGCGCAAGCGTGGCAATTCCAGCTATTTTCCGGATCGTGTTGTGCCCATGTTGCCGGATCGGCTTTCGGGTGATTTGTGCTCTCTTCACGAGGGTGTGCCGCGCGCTTGCCTTGCGGTGCGCATGCAAATCTCTGCCAGCGGAGAAAAGATCAGTCATTCGTTTGTGCGTGGACTGATGCAGTCGGCGGCCTCTTTGACCTATGAACAGGCGCAGTCGGCGGTCGATGGTCAACCAGACGAACAGTGCGAACCGTTATTGGACCATGTTTTACGGCCATTGTTTGCGGCCTATGATGCGTTGAAAAAAGCGCGGGCGGCACGACAACCTTTGGAATTGGATCTGCCGGAGCGGCAGATTGAATTGGGGGAAGATGGTCAGGTGCAGTCTGTTGCGTTCAAAGAGCGGTTGGACGCCCATAAACTGATCGAAGAATTTATGGTGCTGGCGAACGTTGCTGCCGCCGAGACGTTGATCGCAAAAAAACAACCACTGCTATTTCGAGTCCACGAAGAGCCTGCACCCGAAAAACTCGATGCATTGCGCGAAACTGCCCAATCAGCTGGGTTGACCTTGGCAAAGGGACAGGTGTTGAAAACGGCTCATTTGAACCGATTGTTAGTGGCGGCGCAGGACACCGATGCTAATGAGTTGATCAACATTGCGACGCTGCGCTCGATGACCCAAGCCTACTACTCACAGCAGAATTTTGGGCATTTCGGTCTAGCTTTAAAGTCCTATGCACATTTCACCTCGCCCATTCGAAGATATGCGGATCTGGTGGTGCATCGCGCTTTGGTTGCGGCGCATGGGTGGGGTGATGATGGGTTGGCGTCTTCCGAGATCGAAGGATTGGATGAAACCGCCAAGCACATCTCCGATACTGAACGGCGCTCGATGGTCGCCGAGCGGGATACGACAGACCGGTACCTTGCCGCCTATCTGAGCGAGCGATTGGGCACCGAACTGACCGGGCGTATTTCAGGCATTCAACGGTTCGGGGCATTCGTGAAACTGGACGAAACCGGTGCTGACGGGCTTATTCCGGTACGTTCGATCGGCAACGAGTTTTTTCATTTTGATGCCGACAGTCAGACTTTGCAGGGCAGCGATACAGGTCTGACACTTGAACTGGGTCAACGGGTTACGACACGCCTAACCGAGGCGGTTCCGGTGACCGGGGGGTTAATGCTGGAGTTGCTGGATATTGATGGCAAGAAAGTCGCACGTGCCCCGGGTGGAAATCGAGGTCGGGGCGGTCCAAGGCGCAAACTTGGGCGATCCTCAAAAGGATCAAGCAAGGCAAAACGAAAAGTCGCCCGGCGCAGAAAGTAATCCGGCCTAGTTGTTCCCCAAAAGGTTGTTCAGGGCATCCCGCGCAGAATTCGCCAAATCCACATAGGTGATCAATGCGCTTTCCGTCCCGGGCACGGTTGAGGCGATTGCAGGCGCCCAAGCGTAGAGGACAACCATTATTGTTGCCAATCCGGCAGTTACAAGAAACCCGCGTCGAAATCCGGTGCGATGTTTCGCCAGTTCTTCTGGTGATTTGACCGCAGTAACGGTTGTCGCAGCGGGTCGAAGCGTAGAATTGATTTCTTCGATATCGGGCAGCAGATCACGACGTGGCGCGGCATAATCTTCTTCGGGGGTTTCCTGTTCGGTTTCGTCTTCACCGCGCAATCGCACCATCCGAGCGCGCAGCGCGCGCGATGGAGTCTCAACCTCGGCAGGTTCCTGCAATCCGAATTCGGGCTGCGATTCCATCGTGGACGGCGTTTCAGACCGGCGCTGCGAAATCTCCAGCTCAGCCTCTTCGCGCAGCATATCCAGTGCCGCAACGTCGGCAGGACGTCGACCTTCGCGGGTGGGGCTTTCGCTGGGTGGGTCTTCGCTTTCAGCTACTGGAGACTCAAGTCGCGTTTCCGGCCAATCCCAGCTTTCATCATCATCGTCCGTTTCATCGAGCGCTATTTCAGGCTGCTCTTCGGCCTCTGCTTCGGGTTCAATTTCTGGTCCCAGGATTGGATCCTCGTCCAGCTCGTCGAAAGCTTCAGCGGCCAGATCCGGCTCGGAATCGGGTTCTGGGTCTGGAAGGGGTACATCCTCTGCGGCAACCTCAGCTGCCTCGCTGGCGTCTGCAAGAACATCAGGTGAAGCGGATATGGGCGGCGGCAACTCGAACCACGTGTTACCGCAATTCGAACATTGAACGTCGCGGCCCTCATCGGGAATCAGACCGTCGTCAACTTCGTACTGTGCACTGCAATTTGGACAAACCAGTCGCATTAAATTGCCCTCACCATTCGAAACCTCATTGCCTGCGCTTGCCCAATCTAGCGGCGGCGCAGATCACTTTGAACGGTGTCTATCACTTTCCATAGCTTTCTAAAAGCGCTGGCGTTGCGCATGGGCATTTCATGAGGCAAAAGCATTGCGAAATGAGCTTAGCACCCGCCATAAAATTATCGCGCGTTGCCATAAACTATGGCGGGCGGACGCTATTTCGGGATGTTTCGCTTAATTTGCCTCCTGGGAGTTTCCATTTCCTTACCGGTCCGTCCGGCGCTGGCAAAACTACACTGATCAAACTTTGTTACGGGGAATTGATTCCAACCGACGGCAGGGTTGCCGTATTTGGCGATGACACGGCTCACATGGATCGAAATCAGATTGCCCGGATGCGGCGGCGGGTCGGTGTGGTTCACCAAGACTGCCGGTTTATCGACCATTTGAGTGTGTCTGAGAATATTGTGCTTCCTGTGACGGTAACTGGTGCTACCGCGACAGAAGTTGCCGATAACTTAGCCGAACTAACTGGTTGGGTCGGATTGAGCGAATTGATCGACCATTTGCCGGCTGAACTTTCCGGAGGTGAGCGGCAAAGAGCGGCCTTGGCACGCGCGGTTATCCTTTCACCGGATGTTGTCTTGGCGGATGAACCGACGGGAAACGTTGATTGGGAAATGTCGCTAAAGATCCTGAACCTGCTGATTGAATTGAATCGGCTGGGCAAGACTGTGCTTTGCGCGACGCACGACATGTCATTGATCCGGCAAGCCAAGGCGCGCGTTTCGGCGCGGGTTTTGCGGCTAAAGGACGGATCGGTCGAGTTGGCCGGAGCGGACCTATGACAATGCTCGATCTTATACGCGGGGACAAAGTCGCCGAACGAGTCGTGCCGCCAACAGGGTTTACCGCGCTATTGTCGATCATCAGTGCCGCTGCGATGGCCTTTATTGCCGTCTTTGTTCTTGCGCTTGCAACTTCGGCGGGACGGCAAGCGGTGGCTTGGGAAAGCACTCTGGACGACACCGCTACAGTTCGAATTTCGGCACCTGCCGAAACGCTCGAAGCGCAGGCTGAAGCTGTTGAGGTCGTGCTGAGCCAGACGCCTGGTGTTGGTGCCACGCGACGCATTGATGCGGATGAACAGGCGCGTTTGCTGGCCCCATGGTTCGGCTCGGAATTGCCATTGGATAAATTGCGGTTGCCGATCCTGATTGAAGTCAGCATTGATGGCACTGGACCGGACGTGGCCGGTTTGAAACAGCGTTTTTCTGCCGAAGCACCGGGAGCGATCTATGATGATCATGCGCGGTGGCGCGCGCCATTGGTCGACGCGGCGCGAAGTTTGCGGAATGTCTCTGTTCTGGCTTTGGTTTTGGTGGCGGGAGTAACCGCCGTCACGATCGCTCTTGCCGCGTCGGCTGCATTGGCTGCGAACGGTCAAGTTATTGATGTTTTGCGACTTGTTGGTGTCGAAGACAGCTATATCACCCGCGCTTTTGTGCGCCGTTTTACCATTCGCGCGTTCATTGGTGCATTGGTCGGAGCTTTGGCCGGATTGATTGCGGTCGCTATCCTTCCCGGGGTCGCTGGAGGCGGAACGATGTCTGACGTCGGGTTTCGCGGGGCAGGATGGGTATTGCCTTTGACAGTTCCGGTGATTGCTGCGGTCTTGGCGTTTGTTGCAACCCATCTTGCGGCGCGTCGTCGATTGGGTGAGGTTTCGTAATGCAAATGATCCGCTCGCTTGTCTTCAATGTGTCAATCTATGTGGCCATGATTGTGCTTGCGATCATCTACACTCCGGCTGCGGTCTACAGCCGAGCTGGGGCGGTTCGGGCGTGCCATACCTGGTGCCGATTTGTGATCTGGGCTGCGCGCGTGATGATTGGTCTGGAGGTAGAAGTTCGCGGAACGCCGCCGACCGATGAGGTTATGGTTGCCGCTAAACACCAGTCATTCTTTGATATTATTGTCATCTATTCTTCGATGCCGCGCCCTAAGTTCGTGATGAAACGCGAACTTCTATACGCGCCTTTGTTGGGGCAGTTTGCGCTTCGTATCGGTTGTATTCCTGTGGATCGCGGCAAGGGTGGCAAAGCAATTTCGCAGATGAAACAAGATGTCGAAAAGGGAAGGGCAGACTCCGGGCAAATTGTGATTTATCCGCAGGGCACTCGTGTCGCGCCGGAGGACAAGAAGCCATACAAAGTAGGTACGGGTGTGCTGTACACCCAGCTTGGGCAGGTCTGCGTGCCGGTTGCAATGAACATTGGATACTTCTGGCCGAAACGCGGCTTCTTAAGAAAGCCGGGTACTTGCGTGGTTGAGTTTTTGGAGCCAATTTCCCCTGGGACTGGGGTTAAGCCCTTCATGAGACAGCTTGAAAAACAGATCGAGGACGCATCGGATCGATTGCTGGACGAGGCGCGGAGTGCGGAATGATTGAGACGGTTGCTGAACTGGAAAACCTGTACGGAACGCCGAAAGCGCCGGCTGTTCGCAAGGTCGCGGACCGAATGGTTCCGGTTTATCGTCAATGGGTTATGGCTTCGCGGTTTTGTGTGTTGACCACGGTTGGCCCAGAAGGCTCGGATGGCAGTCCGCGCGGCGATGATGGGCCGGTTGTTATTGAAATCGATGAGAAAACTCTGGCGATGCCGGATTGGTTCGGGAACAACCGGATCGACAGTTTGCGCAATATTGTTCGCGATCCAAGGGTATCTTTGATGTTTATGGTGCCGGGGTCAACGAACGTTGTTCGGATCAATGGGCGCGGCAAGGTGTCAGCGGACGAAGGGATGCTGGAGCGGTTTGAGCGTGATGGAAAGCGACCGCGCAGCGTTATTCTGATTTCGATTGAAGAGATATATTTCCAATGTTCCCGAGCGCTTATGCGATCCCGGCTTTGGACATCGGGGGATGAGAGTTCGGGCTTGCCAAGTCCCGGGGATATGCTGAAGGCGGTAACTTCGGGTGAAGTCGGTGGTGCAGATTACGATGCTGCCTGGCCGGAGCGTGCAAAGTCCACAATGTGGTAGGTCGCGCGGACTTGCGCGCCAAATACCGTTGCAAAAAATGCGGATCTCCGACCGGTTAACGCAGTGTATTTGGTGCGTGCGGTGCCACCGGCGGTTTGCAACAGCATTTTTGCGAAACGCTTTAATTTCATGGGAATCCCGGCGAAATCGCGCGTCGGTATCACGTCGGTATTACGTCGGTATCGCGTCGGTGGAATTGCTATGGGCGGCAGCGTTCGGTGGTTTCCGTCGGGTTAATGCGGCGTGCGTTGGGTTGCATTAATTCGCGAATATGTTAATTAATGAAAAAGTGAAATACGAATCGGTGACACATGCTTTCGACAACCTTTGCAGCTCTTGGAGATCCAACGCGACTGGCCATTGTGGAAACGCTATTGGCGGATGGTGAGAAATCGGCAGGCGAGTTGGTCGAACAGTCCAGCGTCTCTGCGCCAGCGGTGTCGCGGCATCTGAAGGTTCTGACCGAGGCGGGGTTGATCAACCGGCGCACCGAACAGCAGCGGCGGATCTATTCGGTCAATCGCGACGGCATGGGTCAGATCAGCGATTGGCTGCAACTTCACATCACGTTCTGGGAAGGCAGCATCGACCGGCTTCAGGCTGCAGTGGAAAAGGAAGACTTCACATGAATGACCTTGTTATCACCCGCGTGTTCCGCGCCGGGATCGACCACGTTTATTCCTACATCTCGGAGCCTGCCCACATTCTGGAATGGTGGGGCCCTGAGGGCATGACAGTGCCGGCCCATGACATCAATCTGGGCAAGCCGGGCCCGTGGATGTCGACCATGCAAGCATCCGATGGCCGCAAGTTCACGGTGTCCGGGGATGTCACGGAAGTCGATCCGCCAAGGTCAGTCGGCTTTACCTGGGCCTGGCATGACGAGAACGGTGATCGTGGGCCCGAGAGCCGGGTAAGTATCGAATTGGAAACGGTCGGCGAGGCGACGCGGTTCACCCTGACCCACTCGGGTCTGGCGGATCAGGCGGCGGCGGAGTCGCACATGCAGGGATGGACGTCATCGCTTGCGAAATTGGAACGTAAGATTCTCGCTGAACGGGTTAACTGAGGAGGATTTCAAATGCCCAAGTTTATTTTTGCATATCACGGTGGAAAAGCACCGGAGAGCCCTGAAGAAGGTCAGAAAGTAATGGCCGAGTGGAACGCCTGGTATGAGAGTATGGGGTCTGCTGTTGTTGATGGCGGTGGTCCGGCTGGTCCATCGACGACGGTTTCTGCAAGTGGGGTGGCCAATGACGGCGGCGCGAACCCTGTATCGGGTCTGAGCCAGGTTGAGGCAACGGATATGGACGCAGCTGTGGCCATGGCCAAAAGCTGTCCGATCTTATCCAGCGATGGATCGGTGGAGATCTGCGAGATAATGCAGATGTGAGGATCCGCAACCAAGCGTGCGGTTTGCGAACAAAAAGCCCCGCTCCATGGGACCATGGGGCGGGGCTTTTGTGTTTTGGGGTCAGGCGGTGGCTGACTGCGCAGGAGTTTGGGCGCGATGCTTGTCGCCCGCTTTTGAACGAGGTCCGATAAAGACCAACCACAATGCGAAGCTGAGTTCAGCAAGTGTCACGACGGCCAGGAAGCCGATGCGGATTGTTCCCAGAAGCGCGGCGTCTGGGAATGCAAAGGCATAGATGCTGTCCATGAAGTAGCCCATTCCACCAACGGCCAGCGCGACGCCCAGGAGTGTTGGGTAATGGTCTGAGCGAACGATCAGGATGCCCAAAAGCAGGAGGTGGATGGTGAAGAAGACCTGCCAGATCCAGACGCCGGAATCGTGCATGTGGATGAGCAGGTTTGCCACATCGTTTTGTTGTGCCGGTGTGAAGGAACTCAGGGCAATTGCCCCATCCGATACAGCCATTGCCGCCCCGTAAAAAAACAGCATTGCTGCCATGACAGTCACCATCGAAAAGCGCGCAAGGGCGGCGGCGGCAGAGAGTGTCGGCTGGACTGATTTGAACATGTTGAAGAGCATGACGGTGACGAGGAGTTCGGCGGCCATCATGATCAGATCGCCGAGGATGCCCGACAGGAACAATCCTCGGTTCGCTTGCAAGAGGTGGAGTGTGTCGTCGGGGTTGGCCGCGCCGAAGATTTGGCTGGGCACATAGGCGATGGAGTAACCGCCAGCGACTGCGATGGCTAGGTACCCGAGTCCGGCGGTCCGGGCATAGGAGCGGCTTTCAGAGAGTGTGGTTGTGGTCATGGGGTTGTCTTTCTGGTCGGGCCTCGGGCGGGGTTGGTGCCCCGTGCGAGGATTAAATTTTTAATTCTGTGGATGATTTAGATCGGGTTGATGTATAAATAAATTGTCGAAATATCGTGTTCTGGCATGCGTTTATGCATGGGTATTGAGCCGATCATGCGCGCCAGTATTCTGAGTTATATATTTCTTTACATATGTTTAGGTGTCAGGCGACGTATCCAGCGGCGGATGCCCCGGTGTCAGCTTGTGACGCAGAAAAGCCATGGGATGCGCTCGCAGGGTCAGTCGCATCGAGACGTAATCCTCGACGACCTCTTCGCCCAAAGACATCTTTGGCAGATTGGCCAGTGGCTCAACAATGCCTTCACCATCCATATCGCCGCCGAACAGGGGCAGGGGCTTTTCCGACATGATCGCGGCGGCGGCCCAAAGCGCCTCGCGACGGGACATATCCAGCGAGGCAAAGGCGTCGGCTTCGGCCAAGGCGCGTAACTGGCGCGGTGAGACACCGGCGCGTCGCCAGACATCTTCGACCGAGAGATAGCCATTGCCGCGCGCGGCGGCGATCCAAATCGCCTCGTCCTCGCGAACGGATTTGATCTGCCGGAACCCCAGGCGCACGGCCAGCCCGCCGCGCCCATCGGATTCCATGGCGTTGTCCCAGGTCGAGGCGTTGATATCTACGGGGCGCACCTCGACCCCGTGTTCGCGGGCGTCGCGCACGATCTGTGCAGGCGCGTAGAACCCCATGGGTTGGGCATTCAGAAGAGCGCAGCAGAAGATGCCGGGGTGATGGCATTTCAGCCAGCTTGAGGCATAGACCAGCAGTGCGAAACTGGCGGCATGGCTTTCGGGGAAGCCATAGCTGCCGAAGCCTTCGATCTGGGAAAAGCACCGCTCGGCAAAATCATCATCATAGCCGTTTTCGCGCATGCCTTTGATGAAGCGGGTGCGGAAATCGCTGACCGATCCGTGCTTTTTGAACGTCGCCAGCGAGCGCCTGAGGCGGTCGGCCTCTTCGGGGGTGAACCCGGCACCGACAATGGCGATCTGCATGGCCTGTTCCTGAAACAGGGGCACGCCGAGGGTCTTGCCCAAGACTTCGCCCAGGGCGTCCGAGGGGAAGGTGACCGTTTCCTCGCCATTGCGGCGGCGCAAATAGGGATGGACCATGTCACCCTGTATCGGCCCCGGTCGGATAATCGCGGTTTCGATCACCAGATCGTAGAAACAGCGTGGTTTCATCCGCGGCAGAAAGTTCATCTGCGCGCGGCTTTCCACCTGAAATACCCCCAGGCTGTCGGCCTTGCAGAGCATGTCGTAAACCGCCGGGTCTTCGGGCGGCAGGGTGGCCAGCGAATAGTCGATATGGTGGTGCGTCTCGATCAGTTCGAACGCCTTGCGGATGCAGCTGAGCATCCCTAACGCCAGAACGTCGACCTTGAGGATGCCCAAGGAATCAATGTCATCCTTGTCCCAGCAAATGACGGTGCGGTCTTCCATGGTGGCGTTTTCAATCGGCACCAACTCGTCCAGACGGCCCTCGGTCATGATAAAGCCGCCAACATGCTGGGACAGGTGACGTGGAAAGCCCTGTATTTCAAAGATCAGATCCAGGGTCTGTTTCAGCCGCCGGTCGGTGGGATCAAGCCCGATTTCCTTCAACTGCTGCGCGGCCATGCCCGAGGTGTCGAAGAACCCCCAAAGCTGGGACGAGATCGCACCGATGGTATCTTCGCTGAGCCCCATGACCTTACCCACTTCGCGGATGGCGCGCTTGCCGCGATAATGCACAACGGTGGCACAGAGACCGGCCCGATGACGGCCATAACGCTCGTAGATGTGCTGGATCACTTCTTCGCGGCGCTCGTGTTCGAAATCGACGTCGATATCCGGGGGCTCGTCGCGGGCCTCGCTGACAAAACGTTCGAAAACCATGGTGCCGATCTCGGGCGACACGGATGTGACACCCAGACAATAACAGACCACCGAATTGGCGGCCGAGCCGCGCCCCTGGCAAAGGATGCCGCGACTGCGCGCAAAGGCGACCACGTCACGCACGGTCAGGAAATAAGGTTCGTAATTCAGCTTGGCGATCAGGGTCAGCTCGTGCTGCAACAGAGTGCGCACATGACCGGGTGCACCCGCAGGGTAACGCCATCTCAACCCCTCATAGGCCAATCGGCTTAACCGCTCGGCAGCCGTTTCGCCCTGGGCCACCTCGGAAGGATATTCATACCGAAGCACATCCAGTGAGAATGTCAGGCTGTCCGCCAAAGCCGCAGCACGGTCGACCGCCGCGCTGTGGGGACCAAAGAGGTGACGCATGTCACCCTCGGAGCGCAGGCGCTGTTCGGCATTCGCCTGGGCCGAGCGCCCCAGATCGTCAACCTTGCAGCCGGTGCGGATGGCGGTCAGCACATCGGCCAGCTTTCTGCGCGATCCACGGTGCATCAAAGGGCTGGCGCTGGCCACAGCGGGCAGGTTCAGATCATCGGCAAGGCGCGCCAGACGGTTAAACCGCTCCGGATCCTGGCCATCATAGCGAGGTGACATCAGCAGATGACAATCTTTGCCAAAGCGGCGCGTCAGCCGTTCCGCCTCCTGATACCATCCGCCCGCGCCGCGGTTCGCCGTCTCAACCCCTGGCGGATGGATGACCAGTGCCAGATCGGCGCCGAAGGCAACCAGATCGTCGATGTGAAGCACACAGGACCCCTTTTCGGCGCGCAGCCGCCCGCGTGACAACAACCGGCAAAGCCGCCCCCAGCCATCGCGGTTCTTTGGCAATGTGGTGACCGTGAACCCCGTCTGAAGCACGATCCGGGCGGCGGGGATCAGACGCGGCACATTCAAAATGGCAGCCGAAGCGTCCAGGGGCGGCGGAGAAACGCGTGTTTCAAATGCCGCGACGGGACCATTCAGAGGGTCCTCCAGCTCGGCGGGGGACAAGGTCCCTTCGCGTTTGCGCTGGGCCGTGCCGGGGTAGCTCTCGAAAACCTGACGATTGCCCGCCCACCCCGCAACCGGGGCCGGTGGCCCGATAAGCTCACCTTCCTGCAGCTCTTTCACCTGCCGCGCAATCTCGCGGACACGGGTATGAGCACGCACGACCCCCGCAACCGAATTCTCATCGGCAACAGCTATCGCCGACAACCCCAGCAATGCCGCGCGATCTACATACTCCTCGCCATGAGACGCCCCGGTCAGGAACGTGAAATTCGAGGTGATATTCAACTCGGCAAAGCTCATCCTGCTCCTTCTTCTGTCTGAAAATACTTCGGGGGTGTGGGGGCAGAGCCCCCACGACCTCGACGCGCGAAGGCGCGGCGAAACCTTATCGACTCACTGGGATCGCTATGATATTCACCTTTTGTTCTCATTTCCAGTCCTTCTCAGACTGCTAATGTCGATCGCAAAGGGAACCAAAATGCGCAGTTTTGACGAAATATATCAGATTGCCGCCGACCGCCATGGCGGGTCGCACGCCTTGGCTGAAAAGCTGTCACCTCCGCCCCCACCCGCAGAGATTGCCACGCGACCAGAAGATCGCTGGCTTTCGATGATGACGCGGGGCGTGTTTCAGGCGGGCTTCAGCTGGAAAGTCATTGAAGCGAAATGGGAGGGTTTCGAAGAAGCATTTCATCAATTCAACCCCGACAAATGCGCGATGATGGACGATGTCTGGTTTGATCAATTGCTGCAGGACACACGGATCGTGCGCAATGGCACCAAAATTCAAACCGTGCGGGACAACGCGGTTTTCGTGACCGAACTGCGCAGCGAGGGTGGAGTAGGCGCGGTTCTGAGCGGTTGGCCGCCCGAGGATTACATCGGCCTGCTGGACATGCTGAAAAAGCGGGGCAGCCGATTGGGCGGATCAACTGCGCAGTATTTCCTGCGATTTTCCGGGGTTGATAGCTTTATCTTGTCGGCGGATGTGACCGCGCGGCTGATTGCCGAAAGTATCATCGACAAGCCTGCGACGTCGAAGGCCGCACGGAAGGCGGTGCAGACGGCATTCAATGAATGGCGCGAACAATCCGGGCGTTCTCTGACCGAGATCAGCCGGGTTCTGGCGATGTCTGTCTAAAACTCAGGAGCCACACAGGTGCCGGTGCGATGGCATTCCAGCAATCGTTCCTCACTCTCTTTAGACCAAGGCACATTGTAGCTGCCGCAGGGGTCTGCATCCAAAATATGTAAATCGCCTTCTATCCGGATCGCAAAGATGCGTTCGCCCCCTATGCCTTCTGCACTGCCGCACCAGGGTCCCAGACAGGTCGCCAGAACCAATACTCTTTCGTCGAAAACGACGCCAAAAGTCTCAGAGGTTAAGGCACCTCCATCTAGGTTTGCGGGATTGAAGGTTGGGAGTGGATTGTCAGGATCCGGTGTTTTTGCGGGCCGACTTAAGTCGAGGCGTCCGCGCACAATCAAATACGAATGCTCGCTGTCTCGCGCTTGCTCGTAGAGCCGCACAGCATCGGGGCGCAGGCATGACAGGGCAATCGCCGGTGAGAGGCTGGTCATAAGGACCAGAAATGCGGCGAAATACAAACGTATCATTCGACGCCCTCCATAGCGTGGCGGAAAGTGGCGATCACTTGATCGTAGACGTCTTGCTTGAAGGGAACGATATCACGCAGAACTTCATCGGGCGTAGACCACCGCCAACGGGCGAATTCCTTGTCGTGTTTGGCGATATCGATATCGCCATCCTGCCCGGTGAACCGCAGCAGGAACCACTTTTGCTTCTGTCCACGATAGCGACCTTTCCAGAGCTTGCCGACGAGATGGTCTGGCAAGTCGTAGATTACCCATTCTGGATGCTCGCTTTCGACCTTCACTAAGTTGGCGGGCAGCCCGGTTTCTTCCTCGAGTTCGCGTAGAGCGGCCTCGGTCGGATCTTCACCCTTGTCGATCCCGCCCTGGGGCATTTGCCAGGCACCGGGGGTGTCGATGCGCTCGCCCGTGAAGATCAGGCCATCGGCGTTGGCCAGCACGACGCCGACGCAAGGGCGGTATGGAAGATCTTTGTTCATGTGTTGGTCGTGTCTGATTGCGGTCTGATATGCAATATCTGAAGCGATGGGGGCGATTGATTGGCCACATCACATATTATCATCACGCCAAAGCCCATTGCCCCTTTCGCAAGCGTTGTGTGCGCGTTATATGCCGCCCGTCCCAAGACATAGGAGGTCAAAGTGGGCTATCGCGTCGTCGTCGTTGGAGCCACAGGTAATGTGGGCCGCGAAATGCTGAACATTCTGGCAGAGCGCCAGTTCCCTGCAGATGAAGTTGCTGTGCTTGCGTCGCGCAAGTCACTGGGCACGCAAGTTACGTTTGGCGACACGACACTGACCACCAAAGACCTGGATACCTTTGATTTTACCGGCTGGGATATGGCGCTGTTCGCCATCGGCTCGGACGCGACGAAGAAATATGCGCCACGGGCGGCCAAGTCGGGTTGTGTGGTCATCGATAATTCGTCGCTGTATCGCTATGAGCCGGATATTCCGCTGATCGTGCCTGAGGTGAACCCTGAAGCAATCGAGGGTTACAAGAACCGCAACATTATCGCGAACCCGAATTGCTCGACCGCGCAGATGGTCGTGGCGCTGAAGCCATTGCATGATCGCGCGAAGATCAAGCGGGTTGTGGTGTCGACGTATCAGTCGGTTTCGGGTGCAGGGAAAAAAGGCATCGACGAGTTGTGGCTTCAGACCAAGGGTATCTACGTGCCCGGTCAAGAGGTTGAGCCGGACACTTTCCAGCGCCAGATGGCTTTTAACGTCATTCCGCAGATCGATGACTTCATGGAAGACGGATCGACCAAGGAAGAATGGAAGATGGTCGCCGAGACCAAGAAGATCGTCGACAAGTCGATCAAGGTCACCGCGACCTGCGTGCGGGTGCCAGTCTTTGTTGGCCATTCGCAAGCGGTGAATATCGAGACTGAGGACTTTCTGGACGAAGACGAAGCGCGGGATATTCTGCGCGAGTCGCCTGGGATCATGGTCGTCGATAAGCGCGAGAGCGGCGGTTACACGACCCCGATTGAATGCGTTGGCGACTACGCTACCTTTATTAGCCGTATCCGTCAGGACGGCACGGTTGAGAATGGTCTGAACTTCTGGTGTGTGTCGGACAACCTGCGCAAGGGCGCGGCGTTGAATGCGGTGCAGATTGCGGAATTGCTGGGGAATCGGGTCCTGAAAAAGGGCTGATTCCCGAAAACTATTGAATACAGAGCGTAGGGCGGGGTCACGCCCTACGGCCTCGCGCTGAATTTTTGATAAATCCGAAGCGCATGCCCGCTAACTGCATTATTAAAATGACGTGGACGTAAAGCTGAGGTTTTGTAACAGCCTTCCGCAGTAATTCTGTAAGCTGTTGGGAAGTAACACGAAACATTCTTCGGCAATGCCTTCTGTTTTTCTGCCAAAAAATGACAGCGCGCCGTCTGCCACATTTGTGCCTTTTTTTGAAAACAATCCCGTCATATTTCAAAAGGACCTTAGAGTTACGACACGCACCATGGGGACTGACCACATGAAACCTATAACCGAAGACCAGATCGTATCGCTGATGAAGGGTCTGGAAACCCGCGAACAGATGGAATTGCGCCGGCGCGCTCGTCGTTCGGGACGCGCCGCCTTTCTGATCGACTTGTGACAGCGGTTTATGGATTGGGACTTGCTGTTCCGTACAGGGCGTCAGCGCAAAGGTAACAGTATCCGATTTTGTCACTAAACCTCGAGCAGTGACAAATGCGCGCCGGGCGACATCAGAAGCGTTCGGCGCGCAGAACAGCAGCATCGGTAACGGAAACCACGCCGATGTGACGTTCGACGACCGAAAACGCAGCTTCCAAGAGAGTGTCCAGACGGTCGGGATGGATCAGGCAAATGACCGCCCGCATACCCGATGCTCGGCTGACCTGACCTTCGCGCGTCCAGCGCCCTGAGCTGCCGGACCCACCAAAGACGGGCAAGACAGTATATCCGGTCACACCAGCCTCGATCAAAGCATCGGTGAGTCGCCGCTCAAGCGGAGCTTCGATGATGATTTCAACTCGTTTGGCTTGATGGGTTTCCATGGATCAGCCTCCTGCGAATTGGGTTGCCACTGCGGTGTAAAGCGGAATGCCCACCGTCAGGTTAAAGGGGAAAGTCACACCAAGCGAGAGCGTTAGGTAAATCGAGGGTCGTGCCTCGGGCAAGGCCACACGCATTGCGGCAGGAACGGCAATATAGGATGCCGAAGCTGCGAGCGTCATCATCAGTGCCGCGCCGCCGGGTGACAGGCCAATCAAAAGTGCCGCCGCAAGACCGATCATGCTTCCAAGAGGTGGCATGATAAGACCAAAAAGAACCGCTCCACCGCCAAGGTCGCCCCGCGCTTGCCGCAACCCACGCCCGGCCACCAGCCCCATGTCGAGAAGGAATAGACACAGAACGCCCTGAAATGGTGCGACGATAAAGGGAGCGATTTTTGCCATCCCCTCTTCGCCGGTCGCCATGCCGATGAAGAATGTACCGACGAGAAGCACGATTGAACCATTCAGCAGAATTTCGCGATAAAGGCCCTTTGTGGGTTCTGCCGAAGCGTCAGATCGGCTGACCAGCCATAGCGCTGACAGAATGGCCGGGGCTTCCATAACAGCGGCAGCTGCCACCATGTAACCTTCGGAGGCGATACCCTGACCTTCCAAGACCGAGGTCGCGGCGACGAAGGTGACGATAGAGATCGATCCATAGTGTGCTGCGACAGCCGCGCGGTCGATAACGCCAAGCGGTGTCAGAACCTTGAGTAAGTAGAAGGCCAGAAATGGCAACATGAACGAAAGCACAAGCCCGGCGAGCAGGGTCAACACAAGCGTGCTGTCGATGCCATGATCTGCCACACCAGCCCCGCCTTTGAAGCCGATCGCGAACAATAAATAGATCGACATGCCCTTTGCGACCGCCTCCGGAATTGTCAGATCGGATCGAGCCAATGCGGCAACGACACCGAGAACGAAAGACAGGATTATGGGCGAGATTAGGTTATTGGCGGCAAGCGTCAGAATCTCGGACATTCAGTTTTTCTCTTTCGGAAAGTTCGATCAGACTTGGACAAACCGGCTGGTTGTCGCGTCCAACTGCATAAACCCGCCTTCACCGATGTCGGTCCAAAGACCGTGCAGTGTCAGCGATTCCGCCTCGATCGCGTCGCTTACAAAGGGAAATGTCATCAGGTTTTCCAGGCTGATCACGATGGATTCAAGTTCGAGGGCGCGAACTTCGTCGTCGCTTTTGCCTTTAATTCGCTCATATCCCGGACGCAGGATGTCCATCCATCGGCCAACAAAACTGGATTTTTCTTCCAGCTCTGGTGCCTGCCCAGAACACATGGCATGGCATCCGGCTACGCCACCACAGTTCGAATGGCCGATGACCACGATATGTGCGACGTTTAGGGCCGTAACGGCATACTCAATGGCAGCGGATGTGCCGTGCCGGTCACCATCGGGTTTATAGGGCGGCACCAGATTGGCGATGTTGCGGTGAATAAAGAACTCGCCGGAATCTGCCCCGAAGATTGATGTCACATGCACTCGGCTGTCGCAGCAGGAAATGATCATCGCGCGAGGATGCTGACCTTGGGTAGCAAGGTGACGGAACCAGGCATGGTTCTCGGCAAAACTTGTGGCTTTCCAACCGCGATAGCGTTTGACGAGATAACCAGGCAAAGGGCGCGCATGTTTCATAATCGTGGTCCCCGATCAGACGTCGGCATTCAAATCAAATGCACCATATTTACATGCCCTGTATCAATCAATTCTTTGCCGAGCGCAATTACGCATGGCGACGGGTGAGGGCGTGATTTAGGTGGAAGATGCAAGACGTTATTCACATGAATCCGGTTGAGTTGATCTTTCTGGATGCGGCGCATCTGGCAGAACTTGCACGGGATCGCGGAATCGTACGCGCCGAGCACATAGCCAACACAGCGATTGAAGAAATCGCGGACAGGATGACGGCTGTTGAAGCCGCTTGGGCAGCGGGCGAGTTTGCGCGTTTGCTACGTGTTGGGCAGGCTTCGCTGAATGCAGCCTGGGATATAGGCCATTTGCGGTTGTGACCTTGCCGCGTGCGGCAAAGCAAGTAGGGTAACGGCGATCTAACCAAGGAGTTAAGTGCCGTTGTCCGCAATGAAATTCGCAAAGGATGCGGCAGGGTCGCGCCCGCTGCATTTGATCACCAAAGAGACTTTTGAAGACTGGCTATCATCGCTTGAGGAGCGCGAGCGTACCTGGTTGAACGGGGTCGGTTTCAATGCCTCGCCGGGTCAAGTTGCATTAGTTCCGAACGCGGATGGCGGAGTTGCCTGGGCAGCTGCCGGGCTGGGCAATCAGGCCGCACGCGACCGCAAACGATTTTTGTCGGCCCGAGTGCGGAACGCTTTGCCGGAGGGCACCTGGCATCTGGCCACGAAGCTGGATGATCCGACCTTGAATGAGGCCGCGCTTGGCTGGCTTTTCGAGGGCTACCGGTTTGATAGGTATGCAAAAAACGACCCTCCTAAAGCGAAACTTTTGCCGCCTGATGGTGTTGATGTTTCACGTTTGGAGCGCATTGCCGAAAGCGAGGCTTTGACGCGCGATCTGGTCAATATCCCTGCCGCAGACATGGGTCCCAGCGCGCTAGAGCAAGCCTTTCTTTCATTGGCGGATACTTTTGGAGCCAAGGCTGAGGTCACACGCGACAACGAACTGTTGGATGCCAATTTTCCGATGATCCACGCTGTTGGGCGTGCGGCAGCGGACGCGCCAAGGTTACTGGACTTTAAGTGGGGAACATCCGGTCCCAAGCTGACTTTGGTTGGCAAGGGCGTGTGTTTTGATACCGGTGGATTGAATTTGAAACCGGGTGCGTCGATGGGTCAGATGAAGAAGGACATGGGTGGCGCAGCCAATGTTCTGGGGCTGGCCCGGATGCTGATGTCCGGAGATACGCCGCTGCAACTGCGGGTTCTTATCCCGGCTGTTGAGAATTCAGTGGCGGGCAATGCGTTTCGTCCGGGCGATATTCTGACATCGCGCAAGGGCCTAACTGTTGAGATCAACAACACTGATGCCGAAGGGCGGCTTGTTCTGGCCGATGCACTGGCGCTGGCCGACGAGGAAGAGCCGGAGTTGATTTTGTCCATGGCGACGCTGACCGGCGCCGCACGGGTTGCAGTTGGCCCTGATCTGGCGCCGTTTTATGCGACCAGTGACGAGGATGCGCGCGCTGGAGATTGGCGCTGCGGAGGTTCGGGACCCTGTTTGGCGGATGCCATTTTGGACGCCCTATGAGGGTATGATCGAACCCGGCATCGCTGACCTGGACAATGCGCCAAAGGGTGGATTTGCAGGCTCCATCACGGCGGCGTTGTTCCTGAGAAGATTCGTAACAGAAACGCCGAGATACATGCATTTCGATATTTTCGGCTGGAGCCCTGCCAATGAGCCAGGTCGACCGAAGGGTGGGGTCGGGCAAGGTATTCGTGCGCTTTACCAATCCCTGCCGGGAATGCTGGACATATGAGTGATCGGCGTTTTCTTTCGGCAGATGATATGTCCGGTGGACAGGCGCATCGGCTGTTGGCGAACGCCTGGTTGCGCCCAAAGCCAAACGCGACCCCTGATCGTCAGTGTCTTTGGGGCGATGCCTTCCAGGTTCTGAAATCGCACGGAGAGGACGCGTTCGGATATCGCAAGAAGGATGGCTATGCCGGGTGGGTGCGGCAGAGCGACCTAGGCCCCAATTTTGAACCGACCCACTTTGTCAGTGTTCGAACAACCTGGGCTTGGTCCGCGCCAGATTTCAAAACCGAACCGCTTTTCGATTTGCATCTTAACGCCAGTGTCAAAGTCACATCAAAAAACGAAATCTGGTTTGAAATCCAAAACGGGACCTCGACAGCCTATTTATCAGCCGCACATTGTGCAGATGTTAACGAACCGTTCGCCGATCCGATCGCTGCGGCGCGTCTGTATCTTGGCACGCCCTATGTTTGGGCTGGGAATAGCGGATTTGGTATCGACTGTTCGGGACTGGTGCAGGAGGCCTTTCAGGCAGCAGGTCGCCATTGCGCTGCTGATAGTGACCTACAGGAAGCAATGCCGGGTCAGCCGATTGATACGGCGGGCCCATTCCAGCCAGGCGACCTGATCTTTTGGCGGCGGCATGTGGGGCTGGTTACCGACGCAAACCAGATGATTCATGCAAACGCACACCACATGGCAGTCGTCGAAGAGCCAATCGAAAAAGCGATGGAACGCATTGCTGCGACGGAAACTGGCCGCGCGAGTTCCGCGCTCAGGCCGATCTGACTTCTATAGTTCAGAGAATACTCCAAGGGAGCACGGCTTTGCGCCCGGCGGCGAAGCCCCAACCTTTCCTAAATTTATTCGACTGCGCGGATCAGCTTTCGCTCCAATACTCGCAGAACCGTCTTTAGATCGTGACCGCGTTTCAGAATTTGGCCGTCCATCCCGATCACCGAATACATGCCTTGGCGATTCCTGAGTTTTGGGCTTTTTTCGATTCGATAAATCGGATGCTCTGCGGTGCGACGAAATACCGAAAATACTGCGACATCTTTCAGAAAAGACATCCCATAATCGCGCCACTCACCAGCAGCCACCATTCGGCCGTAAACACCTAATATTACGGCTAATTCCTTGCGGTTAAATGCGATTTGCTCGGTGCTGCTGCCACTATTGCCGCCAAAAGACGTCGTTGTTTGCATGTTCATACATTGAATCCTGCCCGCATCCGCGCCGCAAATCAACCCTCGCCCAAACTTCGCCACAATATTACCCCGGCCCGGTCCCGAACCCCCCCTGTTCTTGCCCAAGTTGAGCTTCATTGAGGAATCGTAGCGAAAAGACGCTATCCCCGGTGTCGCGGATTAACAGCCCCCACCCAGCCTGCGGCGCCGGGGACTCTAAAAAGTAAGCCCCTGCTTGTGCAAGCGGGGGTTTTCTTTTGTGTAGAAATGACTTTCTGTGCAGTGTGCAAAGCTGCGGGGACGCGCGTGGAAACAATCACACTTGAAATTTTTCTCGTTCTTTCAGCGGCAGGAGTGCTGGCGGGGGCAGTGAACGCCATTGCGGGTGGCGGCACGTTTTTTTCGTTTCCTGTGCTGGTCTGGGCTGGATTGCCGCCACTCGTGGCCAACACAACAAATATGGTGGCATTGATGCCGGCCTATGGTGCCGCGCTGCCGCCATTGCGCAACGAGCTGAAAAGCCTGGGGCGAGTGATGATCGTGCCAGTTATCGCCGGGACAATCGGCGGTTTAGTCGGAGCGCTTTTGCTTTTGTACTTTGGCGATGCGGTTTTTGAATCTGCTGTTCCATATCTCATCGGTTTCGCAACGCTTTTGTTTGCCCTTGCGCCGACGATGCGGAGTTGGGTCACCAGATGGGGTTCGAATTCGGGTGGCGAAAGTCAGGTTTGGACCGCGACCTTGATATTCGGATTCTCCATCTACGGCGGCTATTTCGGAGCCGGTATCGGGCAGATTTTGTTGGCGGCGTTGATACTTGTTGGCTTTGATAATCTTAGGGCAGCAAACGCTTTGAAGAACGTTATTTCATTTGCGATCAGCGTCATTTCGGTTCTGGTCTTTGCTTTGTCCGGCACGGTGGCCTGGAAATTCGCCTTCATCCTGATGATCAGCGCGACAATTGGTGGATACCTTGGCGGGATGTTGTCAGCGCGTGCACCATTGGCGGCTATGCGGACGGGGATCATCATTTTTGGCTGTTGTCTGACTGCTTATTACTTTTACGCGAGCTTTTGATCTGTCGGCTTGATCATCGCTGATTGGTCGCTAAGTTTTCGGTTCATTCAGGGAGAACGGCATGAGCGGAACCACAACCATGATCGGTGTCATTGGTGGCAGCGGGATTTATGACATTGATGGGTTGGAAGGTGCCGCGTGGGTGAGTGTAGAGAGCCCGTGGGGAGCGCCATCGGATCAGGTTTTGACCGGCTCTTTAGGCGGTGTTCAGATGGCATTTTTGCCGCGACATGGGCGCGGCCATGCGCATTCACCAACGACGGTTCCGTATCGTGCGAATATTGATGCGCTGAAGCGGTTGGGGGTCACGGATGTGATCAGTGTTTCAGCCTGCGGATCGTTCCGCGAGGAAATGGCACCGGGCGATTTTGTGATTGTAGATCAGTTCATTGATCGCACGTTCGCGCGCGAGAAATCGTTCTTTGGCACGGGCTGTGTGGCACATGTGAGTGTGGCGCATCCGACCTGTCCGCGTCTTGGCGACGCTTGCGAGGTAGCGGCTAATGCGTCGGGTATCAATGTGCATCGGGGCGGCACATATCTGGCGATGGAGGGGCCGCAGTTTTCAACGCTGGCAGAGTCTAGGATGTATCGCGAGGTTTGGGGCTGTGATGTGATCGGGATGACCAATATGCCCGAGGCGAAACTGGCGCGTGAGGCCGAGCTTTGCTACGCGAGTGTCGCGATGATTACGGATTATGACTCGTGGCATCCTGACCATGGCGAGGTTGATGTTACGCAGATAATTCAGACCCTGATGGGCAACGCAGAAAAGGCACGCGGGCTGGTCGCCAGCCTGCCGGAATTGCTGACAAGTAAGCGTGCTCCGTGCCCCCATAGGTGCGACCGGGCATTGGAATTTGCCATCATGACCGCACCCGAAAAACGTGACGCAGAACTGGTTGCAAAACTGGATGCTGTGGCGGGGCGAATGCTTTAGCAGCGAGCGGGTGTCTCGCGTTCCATTTCAATCAGAGTATCCAGATCGCGGTCGCTAATTTCGCCCATGACCAACGTGCGGCCAACGACAATTGCTGGCGTGCCAAATATGCCAAGCGTGCGTGCGGCGGCGCGGCTGCGTGACAGGCGGCCGGTTACGATCTGGCCATCCATATCGAGGATGAGTTTGCCTGCTTGTAGACCGGCTGAGGATGCAGAATCTGTAAGATAACGGGCGGTTGGTCGGAAAGTGCCGCCCATGAGCCGAGCCTGAAATTCGGCGTATCCGCCCTGTAAATCAGCGGCAATGGCAGCCTTGGCCGCAACGATCGAGGACGGGCCAAGAAGCGGTAACTCGTGCCAGGATATAGAGATGTCCGAGGCGGGATCACTGGCACGCTCGGCCAGACGACCGGTCAGAACGCGGCAATAGGGACAGAAGAAATCGGAGAATGCGGCGACCGGAACTTTGCCAGGTATGTCGTGTTCAAATAGTGTTCGGCACAGGCGGTTTGCTGGCAGAGGATCGGTCTGGTCCGCAGAGCTATCAAGTCCGGCGAAGGCGACGCCGGACAGGCCGCTGCGAGAGACGGACATCCCGTCGAGGACAGTTTGCCGCCATCCGGGAAGGCCGTCGATATCGGTAAACTCCAGTGCCCGCGGGCGGCGGATCCAAGCCTGCCAGCCGCCGCCGACCAGAGCAAATGTTCCAAGCCCCAGTAGGAGGTTGCGTCGGGATGGGCGTTGTTTTTCACTCATATTTACTTGCCATTTCGATGCTCACCGGTTTCGATGATTGGGTTGGGATCAGACAGGGCCGATCATGAATAACCGCAAGAAAACCGTCAAAGACTACATCCGCACAATTGTGGATTTCCCCCATGAAGGCATCATGTTCCGCGATGTCACTACACTTTTTGCTGATCCGCGCGGGTTTCGGATTTGTGTGGACCAACTGCTGCATCCTTATGCGGGCGAACAGATTGATAAAGTTGTAGGATTAGAGGCGCGGGGGTTCATTATTGGCGGCGCGATTGCGCATCAATTGTCGGTGGGATTTGTGCCGATCCGTAAGAAGGGCAAGTTGCCCGGCAAGACTTTGAGCCAGGATTACAAGCTGGAATACGGCGAGGCGATTATGGAAGTGCACCATGACGCCATTCAGGCGGGTGAGAAGGTTTTGGTGGTGGATGATCTGCTGGCGACCGGCGGCACGGCAGAAGCCGGGATCAAGCTGATCGAGCAGATGGGCGGTGACATTATCGGCTGTGCCTTCATTGTGGATTTGCCGGAACTGGGCGGGCGCAAGAAGATCGAGGCGCTGGGCATGGATGTGCATGTGCTGTGCGAATTTGAGGGCGCTTGAGAGTATTATCGAGGTCTTAATGCTGCGTGCTTTTGAGTCTGGGTGTTGCGGCGCAACACCTGAAGCGTTAATCGCGTGAAATAAGCGGAAATCGTGAGAAATGGCCTTTCGGTATCGCGTCGGTAATACGTCGGTATCACGTCGGTGCCTGTATCACCGAACGGTGACGAACCCACAAAATCTGGTGCGCGCGCAACGAAGGTTACTGCGGCGTTAACTGTTTTCTCAGGGGCGGATTTCGACGCGAATTTAGGGGACGTGAGGTGGTGAGGTGGTGGAAGGTTTGGCGCGGTGGTGTTTTGGGGCGAGGCATTTGAGTGGGTTCGATGAATGACCGCTTGGAGCCCAATGCAGACCTTTGGCGCGTTGGAAATGCCAGCATGACCGGCTGAAAACATCAGGTCATGCCTTTGATCCTAAAGCGGTGCGAGATGACCGGAACCGGATGTTCAGTCCCATTCCAAGACGAACGCAATCTCTCCAGCACCCAAATGCCGTCAGAACCAATTCCTTATCGATTCAATCACTATGGTATAAGTATTTGCCGGTTGAGCTCCCGGAGGTTCTTCCTCAACCGCAACCTGAACCTTGGTCCCGGTAAGGTCGGCGTTGAAAAAATCTACAGGTTTCGGCTCCTCCTGATTCAAATCGCTTACATTAACGTCTACATTGGTGCGCGTTGTACTTGTTCCGGTCGTGAAGCCGCTTGGGTTTGACCCGTCACCTATCGTGAGTATGGGCTTTTCTTCAACGGGCTCTCTTGAAGGCGCTTTTAAAGGCGCGTCGAAATTCGGACTGTAATTCTCGTCGCAGCCAGCTAAAGCGACGGCAATACCAATCAATCCAACTGAGCGGAAAATAACCAACCTTGATCGTTTGAACGTCTTCATAGCATTCCCTCAAAATGAGCGTTTCAGCGCAAATCCAAGCGCATTAGCTTCGTGGTTTCCAGTAACATCAGTACTCGCTTCGATCATGACGCGATAAGGAGAATCCTTCGCGCCCAAAGGCGTTTCGAACCCTACTGATACCGAAACTACGTGGTCCTCTTCCGACAGCGTAAGCGCATCGTTCGCGACAAGTCCTAGCAGACCCAAACGGGCCACACTTGCTTCTCCAACCCGCCGAACATAGTTGATCCCCAAGTGCCCCATCGTCAAATCTCCAGGGTCCACAGCAGAATCATCACTGCGCCAGACTTGCCGGACACCGCCGGAAATATGCACTCCACTCACATCATCGAGCGGTATCGCCTGGCCCAATGCCGCGAAGACACCGAAGCTTTCTCCGTCCAGTTCAAATGTGTCGGCTGTCGCGCCCAAGGTGCCGTATGAAGCACCGATCCAGTAACTCAAACCGCGAGAATTGATTGGCCCGGAACGCGCGTACTGAAAGCCGGCAGCGTTGTTTTCAAAATCAGGCAAAGGCGGGTTCCCGCCGTTCATTTCCGAATAGGACAGCGTGTAATGATTTGCGACGCCATCTGATCCTTTTGCGGAGTACGTGACGGACATGCGAACATTATCGAACGATGACGTGCCCAAACTCGACTCCGAGAATCTCAGATCAGTCTTCAAAGTCCTTTTTGCAGCGTCTTGCGCAACCAACGGCGAAACGCCGAATAAAAATGCAGTCGCAGAAAGCGCGGCCCAAATAGGTATTATTTTCAAGTTTCTAACCCCCACTGTCCACCGTACGATAGCGAGCCCTCGGCAAACGGCAAGTTTTTTTGAGAGATTCGAAGGTATTTAGTTTCGGCTGCGAGATTCAATTCAGTCTGGTCAGTCTGTAGCTTGGACTTTGCGCACTCCTGCTGAGTAGCGGTTGCTTCTCCTGGAACCCAAATTACCTTCGGCGCCTGCTTGAAATCTAGCGCAGCTGAACCGCTCAGCGCCTCGCTCGGTGAAAGTCAGAAGAGTCCGCATAGCGAAAGTTGATGCGCGTTGCGGTAAATGTCCGCTTTGCGGACGAAGCTGCCGTTCGCGAAAGATTTCCAAGGTCCGGTTTAGTCGCGATTCCCGCCTTTGAGGTTATTTCCGAAATGTGTCAAGAATAGACATGCAGGGTGCACCAAACAGCCCGCCGAGGTCGATCGAAACGGAACCTTAAAACCTTATCGGGAGCGAGGCCCCCAGAATAACGTCGGGGCTGTCGTCGGTGATGCCGACCCCCGCAGAAAGGTTGAGGAAGATGTCCCGCGTCAGGACAAAGTCAGCGCCCAGTTCGAATAGCCCGAACGTGGTGGCCGTGCCGTCGATCTTGGAGCCGTTCAGTTCGATTTCATCCTCGAAGGCAAAGTCGAAACCCGCGCTCAGAGAGATGTCAGGCGTCACTGCCAGGTTTGCGCCGAAGCCGAACCCGATCACGCCGCTGCGATCCACATCGACACCGGAGATCGTTTCGCCGAGGAAATGGGTGTAGGAGACATCTCCGAAGAACGCGATCGGGTCGATCGTCTTGACCGCCGAGAGCCGCCCGGTGACCCGGTGAAAGCCGGACCCTAGTGGCACGTCATCCTCAGAGAAGTCCTCACCGGTCGGGGCGCCGTAGCGGATGCTGCCGACCAGCGACGGCCAGGTGCCGTCCTGCGGCCAGAAGGATTTCCAGGCCGTCACCGAGATGTCGCCGAGCCCGGTGTTGTCGCCGGTCCCGTCAATGTCGCGGTGGAGCAGGGGCACGCTGGCACCAAGCATCCACCCCCCGGGCAATCCAACCCGGGCATCAAGGCCAGCCGCATAGGTGTCGCGGGTCGAGCTCAGCGCATCACGGCCCGAATGGCTCCACGACAGGCTCGGCGTCACCTCGACCGTGTAAGGCGACAGAACGGCATTGCCACGCCGCACCAGGGCCCGCTCCAGCGCCCGGTCGCCCTCCGGGTCTTCGGCGCCGATCTCGGGCGCGGGCGCCTCGGCCCTTGGCGGCGGTGCGATCTCGCGGCCCACCAGTTCGGCCTCCAGCGTCTCGACGCGCTGTTTCAAGAGTTCATTGATCAGCTTCTGGGCCGCGAGTTGGGCCTTCAACTCCTCGACCGTCTGCGACGAGGCAGGCCAAGCGGGCAGCAACAGTAGCGCGAGTACGAACACATATCTCATTTCTTTCCCCTCAACATCACGAAGGCGATGCCTTCGATCCAGGCGTTTTCAAACCGCTCGCGGCTGAGATTGCGGTTGCCATAGGCCGGGTCGGCCACATGGACTTTCCCGTCGGGTGTCAGCCCCTTGTAGACCACGTAGTGGTTGTAGCCGTGGATCTGCACCGGCACGATTGGGGCATCCAGGTAGCGGATATCCTCGAAGCGCATCCCCTTGAAGCCAATGGCGCGGTAGCCGCGCTCTGCTGCGTAGCGCTTCATGTCGAGGAGCGAGAATCCGCCCCGGTGGCGCACCTTCAGGGGTTCGGTCTGACGCAACAGCCCGTTGACCACCTCACGCTCGGAAACCGGATCGTTGAAGGTATAGGTAAAGACGGTCGCCATGGCAGCGGCCCCGCAGCTCGTGTCCCACTTCTGGATGATGACGCCCGCCTCGCGGATTTCCTTCAGCGAGAGCGTGCCAGCGCTGACTTGAAGCGAGTGCAGGCCCGTTGCTGCCGCGAGGATAAGACCTGCTGATAGAACTTTCACCGAACGCAAATCAGGTCCCTAACCCTTTCGCCGCTGACTCTCAGTTCCACGTTGCAACGGCAAGCACCGGGGCAACGATAGGTCGGCATTGTGGTAATTCGGACTCTCACGAGGGCGCGTGCGGCCCGGCTTTATGAGCAGGACCGGAAGGAGCCGTCAGACCCCTCCCGGTTGGGTATGTATGTTCGGCGTTGGGTCGGATGGGTCAACGGCGTGGACGGTCATCCGACATTCTTCGCACGATGCTCGCCAACCCCCCGTAGTGGTTAGCCAGCCATGCCCAATTAAGATTGAGGGCACGGCAAGTATCAGCGAAAAACAAAAAACATCACTAGAATACCGCCGCGTTAATGATATGCGGGCAGGTCGACATAGTTGGGACATACGAAAAAATGAATGACTAATTGTCGACGGCGGTCGGGATTCCAATGTGAAACGGTGCAGGGGAACTTGCAGTCCCTTGGTTATAAAAATTCCCGATTTCGTTATCAGCTAAGCTCGACCAAGTGTCATGTATAACATCGGGGATATCTGACACGGTCGTCGACGGCACCCCGAGCGAGTCGCCGGCAACTACAAGATCCATCTCAGAATCCGAAAGAACGACCGGTCCGCCCAGTGTGGGCTGGGCTGCCTGTTCGCCGGCGAAACCAGAACCTGAACCGACGATCAAAGCCATGGCGGAGGCAGTTAAGAAAGTTGAGATACGCATTTTATTCTCCCAGAGATACAGCCTGCGAGCCGAGTCCAAAGCAAAGCACCGCAAGGCACCACAACACATTGCACACACTAAATCGTATGCACGACGAGTGAGGTGCCTGAGCAGTAAACGATAAAAAGCCAGTAAAATCAATCTGGTTGCAATCTTCTACTGATCAGTCAGTTCTCGGCGCCGACATGCCCAGGCCGCGAACGGGCACAACGCGACCAATTCTGTGATGCGCAATGGGTTGGTAGAGGTCATTCTGCACGTGCTTCGAATGGTGTTTTTCGGACGAGCCGTGAATAGGGCGTGTTTCTTAATTGGGTCACGAAAGCTGCCGTTCGAATGCAGCGCAGCATCGGTCGAAATGGGCTGATTTTGTTGAAAAACTCATGCTTGATCGTGGAATGAACTGCTGATTCAATTCATCGTACGGATAGGGAGGGTTTTGCGATGATGGGACCTAAGCAGGAAGCACAGGCGGCGTTGTTCTATGAGTTCTCGTTGGAGGATCATGTCCCTCAAGACCACCTTCTTCGGTTGATTGACCGGTTCGTTGACCTGAGCAGTATCCGGGCGCATCTGTCGGATTTCTATAGTCACACAGGCCGTCCATCCATTGATCCGGAACTGCTCATTCGGATGCTGTTGGTGGGGTATTGCTTTGGTATTCGGTCAGAACGCCGGCTCTGCGAAGAGGTTCATCTGAACCTCGCCTACCGCTGGTTTTGCCGGCTGAATTTGACCGACCAAGTTCCAGACCACTCGACCTTCTCGAAGAACCGCCATGGTCGGTTCCGTGAGAGCGATCTGCTGCGCCATGTGTTCGAGACCACGGTTGCACGCAGCATGGAAGAAGGACTGGTGGGCGGTCAGGGTTTTGCTGTTGATGCCAGTTTGATCAGTGCGGATGTTCAGAAGCAAAACTCCAGCAATCCCGAAGACTGGGCCGCCCGTGACATTGATCCCAATAACGCGCCGCGCGCAGTGCGCGAGTATCTCGACACCTTGGACGACGAGGCCTTTGGTGCAGCCTCCACGGTCAAGCCCAAGTTCATGGCCCATGCCGACCCCGCCAGCCAATGGACGGCTGCACGTAAAGGCCCGGCTTTCTTTGCGTATTCTACTAATTATCTGATCGATACCGATCACAGTATCATCATGGACGTAGATGCCAGTCGGTCCAACAAGACCGCTGAAATAAGTGCCATGCGCAAAATGCTCGATCGCACCGAAGAACGTTTTGGTGTGAAGTCCGATTGGATCGCTGCGGACACCGCATATGGATCAGAAGACAATCTTGTCTGGCTCGCATTGAAGCGCCAAATCCTTCCCTTCATTCCTGTCTTCGACAAAGGTGAGCGCACGGACGGAACGTTCTCACGATCCGACTTCACGTGGGACGATGAGAACGACCGCTATATCTGTCCGGGCGGCAAAGAGATGCGGCACACTTGGCGGACCTATTCTGACCCGGCTCGAAACGCGCCAAGCTGGAAAGCTCGCAAGTATCGAGCGCTGAAGTCCGATTGCACAGGATGCGAGCTGAAGGAAAAATGCTGCCCCAACGCCGAGGCCCGCGCCGTCCATCGCGAGAAATACGAAATCGTCCGGGACTTCGCCCGCCGATGCATGGCGTCAGAGTTCAATGTCACCGCACAGAAACGACGAAAGAAGGTCGAGATGCTCTTTGCACACCTCAAACGCATCCTTGGCCTCGGGCGGCTCCGATTACGTGGACCCTGCGGCGTCCAAGACGAGTTTACTCTCGCAGCAGCAGCCCAAAACCTCCGGAAACTAGCCAAACTCACGCCGATGGTGCCAGCCGCAGGATGACGCGGCGGTACCGCCTCAGACTGCCCAATAAAATATACGCCGTAACCATCCCCAAAGCACAAAACCAAACGACTTTTTCAACAAAATCGGCTCGAAGCGGTCATTGCCAGCATTGGTCGCAGAGAAATCGAACGTCTGCTTTGAAAAGTTGAGATGTGTCTTGCATTTAGGTTCATAGGAAATTTTCAAGCCTTCACCGCGGGAAATGTTTTTTCCTGAATCTCGATAAGTGCACGCAAGTGCACGAATGTTCGGATGAGATATTGGGGCCGGTGCACCTGACACGACCAACAAAGGCATCCGCCGGTAACCAGAACATCTTTTGGCATGTTGATACTCATGGGTCGCAGGCTGGAGGGTGCCCTGTTTCATAGCAGTGGTGGACTGCGGGACCAAATTTCAGGGCACTAAACCCACAGGTTGCGGTCGGTAACCAGCCGCGGGGAATAGCTGTCCAAATCGCACTGTCAGCAATCTGCCGCCCTAGAACTCGCGCCACTCCCCTGGCGAAAGCCCGTCCAACCCCCAGATCCCAACGTGCATTCGCACCAACCGCAGTGTCGGCAACCCAACTGCCGCCGTCATTCGGCGCACTTGTCGATTGCGTCCCTCAGAGATAGTGACCTCGATCCACCTATCAGGCACCGATTTTCGGAACCGCACGGGTGGATCGCGGGGCCAGAGGTCAGGTGGCTCGATAAGCGAGACTTTCGCCGGGCGGGTTGGGCCGTCTTTAAGAGTGACTCCGCTGCGCAGGGGCGCAAGGTCGGCGTCGGCGGGGTCGCCCTCGATCTGCACCAGATAGGTCTTTTCCGTCTGCGTGCGTGGGCTGGCGATGCGGGCTTGCAGGCGGCCATCGTCTGTTAGCACCAGCAAGCCCTCGCTGTCGCGATCCAGACGACCTGCGGCATAGACCTCTTTTGGCAGGCCAAACCCCGACAAGGTGGGGCGCTCGGTTGGGGATTTCGCGTCGGTGAACTGCGACAGCACACCGAAGGGTTTGTTGAACAGGATGACGCGGGGCATCTGCGGATCAGACCTTGCGGAAGGTCACGATGAGCCCGCGATCATCGCCGTGACCGTCGGGTGCCATGGTCGGGTCACGGTATACGTTCACCTCGGCAATCTCAGGCCCGGTGATCAGCCCTTTGCCAACCAAGACATCGAACGCCGGGCCAAAGGCGTGGCTTTCCCAAACCTCGGGCTTTATGCTGATCACCGCCAAGGCGTCGGAACGCAGGATGCGGGTGAGTTCGTCGAAGGCTTCAGGGCCGACGTGGCCGTGGGTGAAGGTGCCGGAAGAGATCAGGCCCGCATATTCACCATCATCGAATGGCAATTGCTCTTTCAGGTTGGCTTCCACGAGGTTTCGATAACGGCCTTTTGTCGCCGCGACCGCCAGCATGTCGGACGACAGGTCGACCCCATCCACCACTGCGCCAAACGCCAGATGTTCGCCCAAGGCCCCTGTGCCGCAACCCGCATCAAGACAGGGCCATTCACCGGCAAGTTGCAGGTATGTTGCCGCAACCATGTCCGGCAATTGGTATGATGTTTCGGCGACGAATACCTCGTCATAGGACGCGGCCCAGTCTCGATAGAATTGCCGATTGTCGTCTGCAGCATTCAACGCATAGGCGCTATCGAGGTCAGGTTTGTCAGCCATGGCCAAGTCTAGGGCGCATCAGCCGCGTTTCACAACCACCTCGTGGCCCTTCTCTTCGGGTTCATCGTCCAGCATTTCGGACGGGAAACCGGGGGCTGTGATGTCCAGACCCGTCGCCTCTTCCAACCTTTTGATGATGTCGTCGGATTGGGCGCGATCCCCGTAACGAGACTGCCCGTCCCGCATGATGTCGATCATCAGCGGTGAAATTTCCAGGGGAACACCGGCGTTCTCGGCGATCTTCTGGAACAGGCCAATGTCTTTCAGCACCAGGTCCATTGTGAAGTTGATGTCGCGGGAGCCGTTCAGGATGACCTGGCTTTCGGTTTCATGCACGAAGGATGTGCCAGAGGAGATGCGGATCGCCTCGTAAGTAGTTGCCAGATCAAGCCCTGCGGCCTTCATGGTCACCATCGCCTCGCAACAGGTCAGAAGGTTCGCGGTGGCCAGATAGTTGGTCATGACTTTCAGAACTGAAGCAGACCCAATGTCACCTGTGTGCAAAACCCGCCGACCGAGCGTCGTCAAAACCGGCAACGCGCGCTCAAAGGTCTCGCGATCACAGCCTGCAAAGATCGAGATATTGCCCGTCGCGGCACGGTGGCATCCCCCCGAAACAGGGCAATCGATGGCACTTGCGCCCTTGGCTGTCACCAGTTCGGCCATGCGACGCACCTCGTCGGCATCGGTGGTCGACATCTCTGCCCAGATGGTGCCGGGGGTGATCCCAGCCAGAATTCCGTCTGCACCTTCCATGACCGCAGCGCAGGCGGCGGGCGAGGGCAGGCAGGTTATCAAATAGTCGACATTCGCGGCCATTTCGGCCGGGCTTTCGGCCCAATGGGCACCCTGATCCAGAAAGGGTTGCGCCAAGCCGCGGTCCAGATCACGCACGGTCAGATCAAATCCATTGCGCAGGATCGATCCTGCCAGTTTGCCGCCAACATTGCCCAGCCCGATAAACCCAATCTTCATGAATACCCTCCGCCTATTTCGCCCAGATTTGCGAGGCATCTGCCGAAGCGCACGTCTGTTTGCGGCACGGATGTCGGTGGTGCGACGCCGTTATTGAGGGATTGTCACATTGACGTGAGGGTCTATATCTACGCTATGCTCAAAGAAATTTCGATCTAGGTTCATTATTGTTGGACTGTGAATGAGAGCGGTGACCGCAGTTTCAAAAAAGCGTCGCCGGAATACTCGGACTGAATAATGCACACGGCGTTTAACAACGAGGTCAAAACCTATGGTGACCCGGCTTTACTGAACCGGATCGCGTGGGACGCCCGGTGGGCATGTCGGGAAAAAAGCATATCTTATGCATCTGCAGCCCTGAAACTGGCGTCCGAGGGGGACAGCACGCGCGCCCGGTGCCATCGCGGGTTGGCGCTTTTGACATTGTCCTGGCAATCCAAGTGGCGCGGTCATTTTGATGACGCAATGGAGCAGGCCCTGAAGGTCGAAGAGTTGCTGTCGGAAAAGGACCATCCCCGGGAGCGGGCGCAGACGTATTCTATCCTGGCGGTTGTCCATTACAGTCGCAACCGGTTGGACCTTGCTCGCTGTTCTGCCGAGCGCGGGATCGAATTGGTCGATCAAAAATCCGGCGGAAATGCCTATGTCGATTTGCTGACAACCCTGGCTTCGATCGAGCGCTACAAAGGTGACCGGTCCAGTGCCGGGTTGTTGCTGGGGCGTGCAGGAGAGACCGCGAAGGGCGCTGAACTGGCACGGGTCGAACAAAATGTGGCGCGTTGGATGCTGGCCGACAATTCGCCAATCGGAGGTCTGGAGCACGCCGAAACCGCCCTAAAACTGGCGATCCGACACAAGAACCGCGTAGTCAATCCATACGTCCACGAAATCGCCGGTGCCTGTCTGGTTGCGCTGAAAGATTTCGGTGCGGCCGAGAAGCATTTCGCCAAAGGGATGAAGCTGGCGGATACGGATTGCGATGATCGCGCCCGCTGTCAAATCACACAGCATCAGGCGCGCATGGAAAGAACACGAGGCAATCTGGAAAAAGCCCGTGATTTGTTCCTGAAAGGCGCGAAGCTGTCCAAAGAACTGGACTATTCTTTATGGGATCAATTCTATGCCCGTGCATTGGCGGATGTGTTTGAAACCCTGGGCGATCTGGACCAGGCGCTGAAGTATCACAAACGCGCCTGGACGCTGAGCGAGGCGCGCCGCACCTGAGCTCGGCCAATTTCAGGGAGATATCTTTGTTGCTTTCGATGGTTTCGCCCCTGGCGGGGCGATCCGCCGGGGGTTTCACCCCCGGTCCCCCGAGAGTATTTTTGCCAAAAAGAAGGGCATTGACGCGTGCGCCTTTGATCTGAGGTCTTGGGCGCAGGTGATTATTTCCTTTGCACATCCGCTGAAACTCAATATTGCAGCGCTGATCGGCGATCAGACGGTCGATTAATTCATGCCCCGGAGTTTGCGCCAGTTGTTCTGCGCCTGTATTAATCTTGTTGGCACAGCTTCCGACCCAATTTTTGGGGCCGGTATGGCATGAGCGATATCTGGGACGGATTGGCGGCGGCCATTTTGTTGATCGTGACACTGGATCGCGATCTGGTCGAGATCACATTGCGGTCCCTGCAGGTGACATTGACCGCCGTTGCCATTGGTGCAGGCATCGGCATACCGCTTGGTGCGGTTTTGACCGTCAGCCGATTTCGGTTCCGCCGTGGCACGATTGCCATCTTGAATGCGTTGATGGGTCTGCCGCCGGTCGTGGTGGGGCTGATCGTTTACCTGCTGTTGTCACGGTCGGGCCCGTTTGGGGTGTTTGGGTTGTTGTTCACGCCCACGGCCATGATCATTGCACAGGTGATCATCGTCACCCCGCTAATCGCGTCGATCTCGCATCAGGCGTTGCGGGATCTCTGGGCAGACTACCACGATTTGCTGATCTCGCTGAACACCACCAAAGCACAGCGCATGCGCACGCTGATCTGGGATGCGCGCCGGTCGTTACTGACCGCGACCCTGGCCGGGTTCGGGCGTGCGATTGGCGAAATTGGCGCGATCATGATCGTTGGCGGCAACATTGATCATGTTACGCGAGTATTGACGACGGCCATTGCTTTAGAGACGTCGAAGGGCAACTTTGCGCTGGCGCTGGGCCTTGGTTTCATCCTGATTGCGCTGGCGATAGCGGTAAATCTGATGATGCATTGGATATCGCGGACGGAACGGGAGGGGCGGTGGTGAGCATTCTTCCTCTGACCCTGACCAGTGCCACAGTGCACCGCCATGGCCGTGATATTCTTGGGCCGGTGGACTTGTCGATTGACGCGGGGGGCGCGTTGGTTGTTCTGGGGCCAAATGGCGCGGGCAAGACCACGCTATTGAAAAGCTGTCACGGGATCATGCGGCTGTCGGATGGTCATGCCGAATGGGCGGTGCCGCGCGCGCAGGCCGATTTGGCGCAGGCCTATGTTTTTCAGACGCCAATTCTGTTGCGGCGCAGTGCCTTTGAAAATGTCATCTATCCGCTGGCCTTGCGCAAAGTTTCAAAAGCCGAGGCCCGGACGCGGGCCGAAGCGGTGCTGGGCGACGTTGGTTTGCTCGACCTAGCGGACCAGCCCGCGGGCGCGATGTCCGGTGGCGAGCGACAGAAACTGGCCATAGCGCGGGCGCTGGTGACCAAGCCCGAGGTCTTGTTCTTGGACGAACCCACCGCCAGCCTGGATGGCCGTGCAACGCGCGAGATCGAGGCGATCCTGAGCCGCGCCATGGCCGCTGGCACCAAGCTGATCATGTCGACTCATAATCTGGGACAGGCACGCCGCATCGCGTCGGACGTTGTATTTGTGCTGAACGGGCGCATTCATGAGGCTGGTCCCGCTCTTGCGTTTTTCGCGGGGCCGCAAACATCAGAGGCCGCCGCCTTTTTGGAAGGGGATATTGTCGAATGATAATCCGGGCCGCTGTCCTGACTTTTGGGCTAATGCTGGCAGCCGTTCCCGCTTTGGCCGAAGAGTTGAAAGTGGCCGTCACCACGTCGTTTTACAATTCCGGTTTGAGCGATGTTCTGCTACCTGAAATCAAGGCCGATACCGGGTTGGATGTGCAACTGATCATTGTAGGAACAGGGCAGGCGATCCGTCTGGGCAAGGCGGGGGATGTGGATGCAATTCTGGTGCATTCGCGCGCGGCTGAAGAGGCTTTTGTGGCCGAAGGTCATGGCACCCATCGTCGCGAGATCATGTATAACGATTTCGTCCTGATTGGCCCGGCGGACGATCCAGCGGGGGTGGCTGCAGTTTCCAACGTTGTCGAAGCGCTTGCCGCTATCGCCGACGCTAAGGCCCCATTTGCAAGTCGTGGCGACGACAGCGGAACCCACAAGCGCGAGGTTTCTCTTTGGGCGCAGGCTGACGTAGTGCCGATTGGCGGTTGGTTTCGCGAGCTAGGAGCTGGGATGGGAGCGGCGCTGAACACGGCCGCTAGTATGAACGCCTATATCCTTGCCGACCGGGCGAGCTGGCTGAATTTTGGCAACCGGGGCGATCTGGCGCTGCTGTTTGAAGGTGATCCGGCGCTGTTCAATCAATATGCGTTTCTGCCTGCGGATCCGGACATGCACAGCCACGTGAACATCGAAGCCGCCATCAAACTGGAAGAATGGCTGGTTTCGGCAAAGGGGCAGGCCCTGATCGGCAGCTATGAGATTGACGGGGAAACATTGTTCACACCAAATGCAAAAGGCGATGGAGGGTAACCCATATGGTCGACTATCTTGGCTTGATCATTCTTGTGCTTTTGGCGGTGAATGTCTGGGTGTTCATGGCTGTCGTGGCATCGAGTGCGACCCTCTGGAAAAAGGCGCTTTGGGCCTTAATTTTGCTGATGCCAGTGCTGGGATTCTTTGTCTGGTATCTTCTCGGGCCACGTCGTTCCGGCGGCTGAACAGGGCAAATTCCCTGAAAACACTGCGTTTAGGCCAGATTGACGTCGTATTTACTTGACTTTCTGCGAATGGTTCTCATTTATAACTGAGATTGCGAATAACTCGCATATGCGAAAGTCGAAGGATTACGCTGGAATGGTTTTGAACCGCCGCAATATGATAGCCGGACTGGGGGGTAGCTTGTTGGTTGCCACTGCTGCTCCGCGCGCGATTGCCCAGGGTGCGGCCATGAAAGTGGTCGCCACGACCGGCATGATTGCCGATGCCGCACGGCGTGTTGGCGGTGATCTGGTTGAGGTTCAAGCGTTGATGGGGCCGGGCGTGGATCCCCATGCATACCGCCAAACCCGCACCGATATTCTGGCTATGGCGCGTGCTGATCTGGTGCTGTGGAACGGCATCTATCTTGAGGCTCAGATGCAGGATTTCCTGACCGATCTGGGGCGCAAAACCTCGGTCGTGCCTGTGGGCGAAGCTGTGCCAGCAGATGAACGCGTCTTGCACGATACATATGCCGATCAATTCGACCCACACGTCTGGATGGACCCGACATTGTGGAAGCACGTGACCTTGGCAATCCGCGACGCAATGAGCATCTCGGCCCCGGACAACGTTGACGTCTTTGCCGCCAATGCCTCGGCATATCTGAAAGAAATCGATGCACTGGCGGTCTATGCTGAAGGCATTCTTTCCAGCGTGCCTGAAAGCGCACGGGTGCTGATCACGGCCCACGACGCCTTCAACTATTTCGGCCGTGCTTATGGGTTCGAAGTTGTCGGTATTCAGGGCATCTCTACCGAAAGCGAGGCGGGTGTGAACCGCATTTCAACGTTGGTAGACACGATTGTCGACCGCCAGATCAGCGCGGTTTTCGTGGAAAGCTCGGTATCGGATCGCTCGATCCGCGCATTGGCCGAAGGGGCGGCTGCCAAAGGTCACGACCTGAAAATCGGCGGCGAGTTGTTCTCGGACGCCATGGGCCAACCGGGCACATACGAAGGCACCTATGTCGGCATGATCGACCACAACGCAACAATCATCGCTTCGGCGCTGGGCGGTGACGCCCCGGTGCGGGGCATGAACGGACGCCTCAGCGCCGGGAGTTGATGAGATGAACGCAGAAATCCGCATAGCAGGGGCCGAAGCGGTCGAAGCCGAAGCAGGCCAGGTCGCGGCCAGCCCATTGGCCATTCGCGGCCTGACGGTGTCGTACGATCAAAAACCCGCAGTATTCTCAGTAGACGCCACCTTCCGTGCAGGTCGGATGACGGCGATTATCGGCCCCAACGGTGCCGGCAAATCCACGCTGTTAAAGGCCGCCTTGGGTCTGATTGCGCCACTGTCGGGACAAGTGACCGTCTTTGGTCAGCCGATGGCAGATGCCATGCACCGCATCGCCTATGTGCCGCAGCGCGCCAGCGTTGACTGGGATTTCCCGGTGCGAGTGATGGATGTCGTTCTGATGGGACTGTTCCGTCAAGTTGGACTGCTTGGCCGGATGTCCGGCGCGCATCGCAAGGCGGCTATGGCCTGTCTCGATCGCGTCGGCATGGCTGATTTTGCGGATCGCCAGATTGGTCAATTGTCCGGTGGTCAGCAGCAACGGGTTTTCCTGGCACGCGCTTTGGCGCAGGATGCGGACCTTTATCTTCTGGACGAACCCTTCGCCGGGGTCGATGCCGCGACCGAGCGTGCAATCATTGGTGTTCTGAAATCCCTGCGTGACGAGGGCAAAACCGTCGTCGCCGTCCACCATGATCTGTCCACCGTGCCAGACTACTTCGACGATGTGCTGATGCTGAACGTGCGCAAGATCAGCGAAGGCACTGTCGCTGAAGCCTTCACCGACTCAGCCCTCGAGATCGCCTATGGCGGTCGCCTTGCTGCGGCCCGGATGGATGGCATGGCGGCAACCGGCTGATAACTCATGTTAACCGAGGCTCTGTTTTTTCAGCTTGGCTATAACGCCACGCTGGTGACGCTTGGCGCGACCCTGCTAGGGATCGCCGCCGGGGTCACGGGCACTTTCCTGTTGTTTCGCAAACGCGCGCTGGTCAGTGATGCCATCAGCCATGCAACTCTGCCGGGCGTCGCGCTGGCATTCATCGTCATGGTTAGTTTCGGCATGGACGGGCGCAACCTGCCAGGGTTGCTGGTCGGCTCGGCAGTGACCGCCGCGCTTGGCTTGTTCGCCGTCCAGTGGCTTTCGACCCGTACCCGTCTGACCGAAGATGCCGCCATCGGCGCAGTCCTGTCGGTGTTCTTCGGTTTCGGCATCGTTTTGCTGACCGTCATCCAGACCATGAACTCAGGCCGCCAGGCCGGACTAGAGAGTTTCCTTTTAGGCTCAACCGCCGGAATGCTATACGCCGATGCCCTGCTGATCGCCGTGGGCGGCGCGGTGTCGCTAATACTGGTCGCCATCTTCCGCCGCCCCATGACAATCGCGGCCTTCGACCCCGAGTTTGCCCGCGCCACTGGTATCAATCTGGATCGCACCGATCTTATCATGATGGGCCTGGTGATGGGCGTGACAGTGATCGGGTTGAAGATGGTCGGGTTGATCCTGATTGTTGCCCTTCTGATCATCCCCCCGGTCGCTGCCCGATTCTGGAGCGACCGCGCCGACCGTGTCGTTCTGATCGCAGGCGCTTTGGGCGGCATCTCGGGTTGGTTCGGGGCCGGGGCATCGGCCGTTGCACCCAATTTGCCGACCGGGCCGATTATCGTGCTTACCGCGTTCGGCCTGTTTGCAGCGTCCATGTTGCTGGCACCGGGCAGGGGCCTGATCGTAGCGCTGATCAATCACCGGCGGTTCCAGAAGGGCGTGCACATCCGTCAGGGTCTTGTAGCATTGGCACAGGGCCACCCGATCTACGAGCCCCTGACGATCCGCCTGTTGCAGCGTGCCGGTTTGGCACGCGCCGACGGTGTGCCGACGGAAGATGGCAAAGCCCGCGCCGCCAAAGTTCTGCGCGACGAAAAGCGGTGGGAGATTGCCCGCGCCGATCCCGCACTTGAGATGGCAGCGGCCCGCTATGATGGTCTGACACGTATCGAAGAAGTGCTGACCGGCGACCAGATCACCGAGATCGACCGCCGCATCGGCCCACCCGCCGGGGTCACATCATGAACGCCGAAGAATTCGTCGCCCTCAGCCTGACACCGCTTCTGATTGGCTGCCTTGCCGCCGTCGCCTGCGCACTTCCCGGCAACTTTCTGGTCCTGCGCCGCCAAGCCCTGATCGGCGACGCCATCAGCCATGTTGTGCTGCCGGGGATCGTCGCCGCTTTCTTGATCGCCGGGTCCATCTCGACCGTGCCGATGCTTCTAGGCGCGGCAGGGGCGGCCGTTCTGGCGGTGGCGATGATCGAAGGCATCCAACGTTTTGGGCGCATCGAGCCGGGGGCCGCCATGGGCGTAACTTTCACCACACTGTTTGCTGCCGGGGTCTTGCTGCTGGAAATGACGGACACATCGGGCGTTCATCTGGACGTCGAACACGCGCTCTACGGCAGTCTGGAAAGCCTGATCTGGCTGGATGCCACTGGTTGGGGATCATTGCTGGACAGCGCGGCTCTGGCCGGATTGCCGCCCGAGTTGTTCCGCATTTCGATTGTTCTGGTCGGCATCCTGGCGCTGCTTGCCATCTTCTGGCGACCCCTCGCAATTTCCACGTTCGACGAAAGCTTCGCGGCAACGCTGGGCCTGCCGGTCACGGCAATCTCTCTGGGTCTGGTCATCGTCTCCGCCTTGGCAGCGGTCGCGGCGTTCGATGCCGTTGGATCAATCATCGTGATCGCTATGTTCATCTGCCCACCGGCAGCTGCGCGGCTGATGACCAATCGGCTTGGTGCGCAGGTCTGGTGGTCTGTGGCCTTCGCCTTGATCTCGGCCATTGCGGGCTATGTGCTGGCGGGCTTCGGGCCGCTTTGGATTGGCGGCGAAAACGCTGTCAGCGCGGCAGGAATGATCGCGACCGTTTCGGGCGTCATCCTGGCTATTGCGGCGCTGACTGGTCCCGAACGTCGGGCCGCTAACTAACCTAACCCGATTTCGTATCTGGTTCTTCAGGTGCATCGCCGTCGGCATCGGATTCTGTTGCCGCAGCCTCACTTGCGTCCGTTGCTTCGGTGACTCCGGCATCATCTTCTGGAACCCGAATTGTCACCGGAGCAATATCTATTTCGTCCAAATGCGAAACCAGTGCGGTTTCCAGTTCAGCGTTCAGTTCTTTCGCCCGTTCGACATAGGCCGGGTTTTCGCTGACCGGGATGGCGGGGTCCCACATCTCGGCCAGTTCGCGCAGCCCTTCGCGGTCTTTGCGATAGAAGAAATGTTCGATCCGCGAGGATTCGATGTCTGTTAGGCCCATGTTTTCAAGCGCATAGCGGCCCGCACGCAATGACGAGTCAAACATCTCGCGCACAATGTCATTCGCGCCTGCGGCATACAGTTGATAAGTGTGCACCCGGTCATGCGCCCGCGCCACAATGTGCAGGTCTGGGCGCTGTGCCCGCGCGTAGGTGACCAGGTTGATGGCTGCCTGCTTGTCGTCAACAGCCACAACCAGAACTCGCGCGTCTTTCAGTCCAGCAGCATGAAGAAGCTCTGGGCGGGTCGGATCACCAAAGAAACCCTTGATCCCAAATCGCCGCATGGTCTGGATCGCTTCCAGATTGTGGTCCAGCACCACAGCGCGGAAACCTGCCAGCATCAACAGCCGGTTCACGACCTGACCAAACCGGCCAATGCCTGCGATAATGATCGGCTGGGTTTCATCAATTTCATCGGCTTCCGGCTTTTCTTTCACGTCGCCGGACATGCGGTGTTGCAATCGTTCATATGCGATGAAAGCCAGGGGCGTCAAAAGCATGGACAGGGCAACAATCAGCAGCAATCTCTCGGCCAACGCCGGGCCCAGCACCGATTGCTGTAACGAGAACGAAATCAATACAAAACCGAATTCACCGGCCTGCGCCAATCCGAGAGTGAATAACCATTTATCTCTGCCCTTTAGGCGAAACGAAACCGCCAGAAGATACAGGATCGCACCTTTGCCGAACATAATCAGCAGGGTGAAGCCAATGATGATGAACGGATCGGCAAACAGGATCTCGAAATTGATGCCCGCGCCAACGGTGATGAAAAACAGCCCAAGCAAAAGCCCCTTGAAGGGCGCAATGTCGCTTTCAAGTTCGTGCCGGAACTCTGAGTTGGCCAGAACCACGCCCGCCAAAAAGGTGCCAAGCGCGGGAGACAGGCCGACAAGTGTCATCAAAAAGGCAATGCCGATGACGATCAGCAGGGCAAAGGCTGTGTAAAGCTCGCGCAGTTTTGCGAAATGAACGAAGCGGAACAGGGGTCCGGTGGCAAAGACACCAAACAGGATAATGGCCACGATCGCGCCGACAGTTACCAGCGTCACACCCCAGGCGGGCAACGACTCGATAAAGGCCTGGGCGGCTTCAGTGCCAGCGGCACCATGTCCGTCGCTGGCACCATGGCTGCCAGCGGTTTCGGTGCCGTTGCTGGACGGGTCGTGTTCGGTGAAAAAACGGCGGACGTTCGAGACGGCCAAGAGCGGTAGAAAAGCCAGCATCGGGATGACGGCGATGTCCTGTGTCAGCAATATCGAGAAACTGGCGCGCCCGCCGCCAGTTTGCATCAAACGTTTTTTTGTCAGTGTTTGCAGAACGATAGCGGTCGAAGATAATGCGAAAATCATCGAAACGGCCAGCGCCGTCTGCCAGGCCAGCCCGAAGGCATAGATGCACACGGTGGCCACCGCCAGCATCGTAACAGTCACCTGCAATCCGCCAAGCCCAAGCAGGCGATGACGCATGTCCCAAAGCGCGCGCGGCGACAGCTCCAACCCGATCAGGAACAACATCAACACCACGCCAAACTCGGCGAAATGTTGCAGATAGGTGGTGTCGGCCACCAACCCCAGGATCGGCCCGATCATGATGCCGGCAAGCAAATACCCAAGCACAGACCCCACGCCCAATCGCACCGCAAGTGGCACTGCTATGACGGCGGCCAGAAGGTAAATTACAGCTTGGAACAGAAAGCCTTCCATACGTCTCCTTTCAGATCGGCAGAGGCGCGTCGGCCTTCAGCTGATCCATGACAATCTGGCTCTGCACGCGCGCAACCGCGGGGTGGGGGAGCAGAACTTCGTGAATTAATGTGTTCAATCTAGAGAGGTCTTCGCAATAAACTCGTAACAGATAATCGGCCTCGCCGGTCAAAGTCCACGCCGAAGTGACCTCGGGGCGCAGTTTCAGAATGCGGGTGAAGGTTTTGACCTTTTCCGGCGTATGAGTGGCCATCTGAACCGAGATAAACGCCTGCACCGACAGCCCCAGTTTCGGCGCATTCAGCCGGGCGCGATAGCCTTCGATCAACCCTTCGACCTCTAACCGCTGACGGCGGCGGCCAACCTGGCTGGAAGACAGACCCAGATGCGAACTGAGCGCCTCGGCGCTCATATGGGCGTCTTGTTGCAGTGCAGTGAGAAGTTTGAGATCCGTATCGTCCAGAGTGGCCATGCGGGGATTATGCGCGATTTTGACATACTTCGCAATAATTCCGCACATATTATTCGAGGCTTGCCAAGAATGCGCGAAAAATGCGCGCATCAGGGGATATATAGAGCGTATCACCAGACTCCAGGAGTACCATGATGGGTCCGTTCCCGCACAACGCGCCGAAATCCGAAATCACACCTGAGAACCCGGCTGGCACCGATGGGTTTGAATTCGTCGAATTCGCGCACCCCGACCCGGACCATCTGCGCCAGCTTTTTGATCGCATGGGCTATACCCACACGGCCACCCATAAGACCAAAGCCATCGAGCTTTGGCAGCAGGGCGACATAACTTACGTGATTAACGCTGAACCCGGAAGCCATGCGGCCGATTTCATCGAACTGCACGGGCCTTGTGCGCCTTCAATGGCCTGGCGTGTGGTGGACGCAGGCAATGCCCTGCGCCACGCGGTTGAAATGGGCGCGGAAGAATTTACCGGGCCTGGAAAGACCCTGGATGTGCCTGCCATTGTGGGGATCGGTGGCAGTCTGATCTATTTCATCGATCAGTATTACGAAACCTCACCCTATAACGATGAATTCAACTGGGTTGCCAAAGCGCATCCCCAGGGCGTTGGTTTCCACTATCTGGATCACCTCACCCACAACGTGTTCAAGGGCAACATGGATGTCTGGTTCCGGTTTTATGGCGACCTGTTCGGGTTCGAAGAAATCCGCTTCTTTGACATTGAGGGCAAGTTTACCGGCCTTCTCAGCCGGGCGCTAACCTCGCCCTGCGGCAAGATCCGTATCCCGATCAACGAAGATCGTGGCGAGACCGGGCAGATTGTGAACTATCTGAAGAAGTATAACGGCGAGGGCATCCAACACATCGCCGTCGGCGCGCGTGATATTTACGAGGCAACGGATAAGATTTCTGAACGCGGTGTGACCTTCATGCCGGGACCGCCGTCGTCTTATTATGACCTGAGTTTCGAACGGGTCGAAGGGCATGACGAACCGGTTGACCGGATGAAAAAGCAAGGCATCCTGATCGACGGTGAAGGTGTCGTAGACGGTGGCGAAACCAAAATCCTGCTTCAGATATTCTCGAAAACCTGCATCGGTCCGATTTTCTTTGAGTTCATTCAAAGGAAAGGCGACGACGGGTTTGGCGAAGGGAATTTCAAGGCGCTGTTTGAAAGCATTGAAGCCGAAGAGAACGCGAAAGGCGATTATGGGGATGTCGCCGCCCGGTAAGGTTTCGCCGCAGGGCTTCGCCGCTGCGCCGACCGACTGGGGGCTCTGCCCCCAGACCCCCGGGATATTTGTGGGCCAATAATGAGCTGAAGCGGTGCTTGCCTCATGGGGGGAAGCGCTGTATCTGCGGGACCCATGACACGTTTTTTCGATATGGATGATCGCGCGCGCCTGCCCTGGCGGTTTTTTGGTGCGTCCATGGCTGTGCTGACCCGTCTGACCTGACGGTCTTTTTCACGTCGCGCAGCCGCGCATTTTTCATATCAGCCAGGGATATCTTACATGACCAATCCGACTACGCTTTACGACAAGATCTGGGCCGATCACGTTGCCCATGAAGCCGAAGATGGCACCTGCCGTCTTTATATCGACCGTCACCTTGTGCATGAAGTCACCAGCCCTCAGGCCTTTGAAGGTCTGCGGATGGCGGGACGTTCGGTTCGTGCGCCAGACAAGACTGTCGCGGTGCCTGACCACAATGTGCCGACAACAGCGGGGCGCAACAACCCCGATCAAATGCCCGAAGACAGCCGCATTCAGGTGGCCGCGCTGGACAAAAATGCCAAGGATTTTGGAATTCACTATTACCCGGTGTCGGATATCCGCCAGGGGATTGTGCATATTGTTGGCCCCGAGCAGGGCTGGACCCTGCCCGGCATGACCGTCGTTTGTGGTGATAGCCACACAGCGACCCACGGTGCTTTTGGAGCGCTGGCTCACGGGATCGGCACATCCGAAGTCGAGCATGTTCTGGCGACACAAACGCTGATCCAGAAGAAATCGAAGAACATGAAGGTCGAGATCACCGGCAAACTGCGCCCGGGCGTTACGGCCAAGGACATCACCTTGTCGGTGATTGGTGAAACCGGGACTGCCGGAGGCACCGGCTATGTCATCGAGTATTGCGGTGAAGCGATCCGCGATCTGTCCATGGAAGGACGGATGACAGTTTGCAATATGGCGATTGAAGGTGGCGCACGCGCTGGTCTGATCGCGCCGGATGAGAAAACCTATGAATACGTTAAGGGCCGTCCCCATGCGCCGAAAGGTGCGGCGTGGGAAGCGGCATTGGCCTATTGGAAAACGCTTTCGACGGATGAGGGCGCCCATTGGGACAAAGTGGTGACAATCAAAGGCGAAGACATCGCGCCTGTTGTGACCTGGGGAACGTCGCCCGAGGATGTGCTGCCTATTACGGCAACCGTGCCCGCTGCCAGCGATTTTGAAGGAGGCAAAGTGGGCGCTGCGGAACGTGCGCTGGAGTATATGGCGCTGAAGCCCGGAACCCCGTTGAACCAGATCGAGATCGATACGGTCTTTATCGGGTCTTGCACCAATGGCCGGATTGAAGACCTGCGGGCTGCGGCTGACATTCTGCGTGGCAAGAAGATCAAAGATGGTTTGCGCGCGATGGTGGTGCCGGGATCGGGTCTGGTGCGTCTTCAGGCCGAAGAAGAGGGTCTTGCGGATGTGTTCAAAGAGGCAGGATTTGAATGGCGGCTTGCGGGCTGTTCCATGTGCCTGGCGATGAACCCGGATCAATTGGCCCCGGGTGAACGCTGCGCGGCAACCTCGAACCGGAATTTCGAGGGCCGGCAGGGTCGTGGTGGCAGAACGCACTTGATGTCGCCAGCCATGGCTGCGGCGGCAGCTTTGACCGGGCACCTGACGGATGTGCGCGAATTGATGTGAGTTGGTGCCCGAAAGGCGGCGCACAGATCTTACCAAGGTCTGAAAGCACCGTTCGGGTCCACCGACGTGATACCGACGCGATACAGACAATGGTTTTCGCTCGGGTCTGGAGACTGAAATGGAAAAATTTACGACGCTGACGGGAACGGCTGCACCGATGCCTTTGGTCAATATCGACACCGATATGATCATCCCCAAACAGTTCCTGAAAACGATCAAACGCACCGGTCTTGGTGCAAACCTGTTTGACGAGATGCGCTTTGACACTGATGGCAACGAAATCGAGGATTTCGTGCTGAACCAGCCAGCCTATCGAGGTGCCAAGATCCTGGTTGCAGGGGATAACTTTGGCTGTGGGTCCAGCCGTGAACACGCCCCCTGGGCGTTGTTGGATTTCGGAATTCGCTGCGTGATTTCAACGGCTTTCGCGGATATTTTTTACAACAACTGCTTCAAGAACGGCATTCTTCCGGTTGTGGTTTCGCCGGAAGATCATGCCAAGCTGATGGATGATGCCAACCGCGGCGCGAATGCGACGATCTCGGTTGATCTGGAAAGCCAGACCATCACCGGACCCGACGGTGGCGAAGTCGCCTTCGAAGTTGATGCCTTCAAAAAGCATTGCCTTTTGAACGGCTTGGACGACATCGGCCTGACGATGGAAAGCGCAGCATCTTCGATTGACGCTTTTGAAGCCAAGGCAAAAGTGGCGCGCCCTTGGGTCTAAGCGCCAGCTACCTACCAAATATTGGGTCGCTCTAACCGAGCGGCCCTTTTTTATGGGCAAATTGATGCAAAGTCGCACCATTCCCACCACGAAAATGCCCAGATGTCTCAGCAGAGTTAACGAGAGGTTGCTGTAGATTCCGAAAGAAGGCAAAAATTGGGCCAAATTGAGGCAAACCGCCATAATTGGCGGAAAAACAACGAAAAACGGTTGATGCGCAACGACGTAATCGGCTGGGTAAAGGGGCAGTACCGGTGATTTCCCGCATGACTGGGGCACTCGTCCGTGCATTTTTGGTGGTGTTGCTGATAGCAACGCCGTCTTTGTTGTTGCCAGGTATGACGTCGGATACCGCTCAGATCGTGACGCTTGTTGCGATATTCGGTGCAGCGCTGATCTTTTTTGAATACGCCTCCTCCTATCCTGGTCTGGTCGAATTTCGCGATGCGCCGCCCTTTAATCGCATCCGATTTTTCTCGTTGTTTCTGACAGTTGTCATGCTTGCGCTGCTGACCCGCGGCCAAATGGTGCCGTCCGAGCTGTCGGAAACAGTTTGGGCCATTGGAGCGACTGTTGGCAGTGCCATCGACTTCCCGTATTCGCCTGTGCGCCTGGTGGTTCTGATGTTGCCCGAAGACACATCTGTCGCTCACATTGAATTGGTGCGGAATTCAGCCGGCATCAGCTATCTGATTTCATTGGTTACTTTGGCCATATTCATCATCCTGCAACGGGTTCAAAGATGGCCGTTACGCAATGGCGCGTTCAACGTCTGGATCAACCTGCCGACTTATGACCCCACCGCCGGTGGCGATGTTGTTGAACGTTTAGAACGGGATGCACGATTTAACATTGCATTAGGGTTTTTGCTGCCATTATTGACGCCAGCGGTGATCAAGTCAGCGACATCGCTGTTTGGTGCGGTTTCACTTGAGAACCCGCATACACTGATCTGGACGGTGGCAGCATGGGCATTTCTTCCCGCTTCGCTCTTTATGCGCGGTATTGCCATGGGGCGGATCGCGGGCATGATTGCGCAAAAGCGGAACGACGGAACCGGCGACGACGAGCACAGCGAAGGCTTGCTGCCAGTCTGATATCAAGTCTGTTTCTGGTTTCGGTTGCCACGGCTGAACCCATTCGCGTTGCCCTTTACCACACAGAACTTGAGCGCAAGGGCCCCGGACTTTTGCTGCGCGATATCCTGAAAGGCGGTGACCCGCAGGTATTGGCATCGATCCAGGTTTTAAAAGCGGCGGATGCGGATGTTGTTGTTTTAGGTGGCTTCGACTTCGATCTGAACCTCATGGCGCTTAGAGCATTTGCAAAGCGCGTCGGTGGTTATCCTCATCAATTTGCATTGCCATCTAATCGTGGTCTGCTGACCGGCCAGGATTTGAACGCGGATGGCAAAGTTTCTTTGCCCGACGATGCAGTTGGATATGCTGCATTTGCCGGGCAGGGCGGACTTGCGATCTTGTCCCGCTGGCCAATTGACCTGGGTGCCGTGCAGGATCTGAGCAATACACGATGGTTGGATCTTGCTGGCAATATTGCGCCCGAAGGCACTGATCCAGAACAGCTTTTGTCGACAACCGCGCATTGGATCGTGCCGATGTCGACGCCCAGTTGGCCGACGGTCCAAATCATGGTTTGGCACGCGACCCCACCCGTCTTTGATGGACCCGAAGACAGAAACGGACGGCGCAATCATGACGAGGCGTTCGTCTGGCAGGGGATTTTGGACGGTCGGATTTCAGGTCCCTTTATCCTTACAGGCTTGGCCAACCTTGACCCCGCTGATGGTGATGGACGCCCCGAAGCGTTGAACGCCCTGCTGACTGATCCACGCATCACCGATCCGAAGCCAAAGAGTGAAATGGGCGTTGTGACGTCTAGCCGCGATGGGGGGAAAAACCTGTTCCAAAACGGAGATCCCGCGCTCGATACCGCAGATTGGTCCGATGACGGACGCGGCCCCGGAAACTTGCGTGTCAGCTATCTGTTACCAAGCGTTGATCTGACAGTGGTGGGATCGGGCGTGCTATGGCCCGATCCCGAAACGTCACTCGGCCGCGATGTCGCCAAGGCCTCGCGGCATCGTTTGATCTGGGTGGACCTTGGGTGCGATGGCTGTGGCGATGGCCGTTAAAGGGTCAGTGTCGCGGAACTTGGGCAACAGTTCCTTAAACCGGGTGTCATCCAGACGGTGGGGCATATTCCACAGATAGCGCATCTCAATCAGGTGCTTGGCCATACCCCAGAATGGTATCGCCAGTTTTAGCGCCCACCACGGCATCCCACGCACTTTCTGTGGTGTTCCGGAAGCCTGCTCAACCAAATCTTTCATCTGCGTCAGCCTCAGTGTGTAGCCGGGAAAAGGCACGTCTTCGAATGCAGCCAAGGTGGCGCGTCGCTCGGCCAGTAAAACAGCGGCCCGCGCAACATCGGGCAAATACCCCCAGGCGTGTTCGACGTCGCGTGCGCCGGGTGCCAAAAAGATACCTTTGGCAGTCTTCTTGGTGATGACGTCATCGAACCAATTGCCCGAAGCCTCGGTGTCGATATAGTCACCCGCCCTGAGCACAATCGTCTGAACGCCTGCCGCGCGATAGGCCGCTTCCATTTCGATGCGGATGCGTCCCAAAGGGTTGGTCGCTCGTTGTGTTGTCGTTTCGGTAAGGATTTGCGGTGCATCCTGCCCAAAGACATAAACGTTGCCCGGTAGGATGACGGTTGCATTGTTGACCTTCGCCGCCTCGATCACTTCGGCAGTCAGGCGGGGGACATCTTTGGCCCAATCGGTATAGGGCGGGTTCCAGCCGTTGACGATCACGTCCGCATCGCTCGCAGCCTCTGCCAGGGTGTCGGTTTTGCGATTGAAGGGCCGGACGTGCCAACCTCTGTTCCAAAAAGCATCTGTCGCATGGCGGCCAAATCGACCATTTGCGCCAAGGATCAAAACTGTACCAGACATATCAATTCTCCTGTTGTTGGGAGCAACTTGAGCAATTCCGTTGTGAATTGAAATTGCCAAAATTCGTTGATCTGCTATTCACATTTGAATGGATATCGCACTCGAATCCCCGGACTGGTCTTTGTTGCAATCGTTTCTTGCAGTTGCGGAAACCGGGTCACTATCTGCCGCCGCACGTCGGCTTGGCACATCGCAACCGACGATTGGCCGACATATTCAGGCGCTGGAATCCCAACTTGGCGCATCGCTGTTCAATCGCCAACCGAAGGGAATGGCGCTAAGCGATGCCGGGGTTCGTTTGCTTGGCCCGGCGCGTGAAATGCACGATGCCGCCAACCGACTCAGCCTGTCTGCGGTCGGTGAAGGCGAGGGGATGCAGGGCACTGTGCGTGTCACCGCGAGCGTCTTTGTAGCCCACCATCACCTGCCTGGGATTCTTGCCAAAGTAAGCAAGCAACATCCTGAAATCGCTTTGGAAATTGTCGCATCCGACACTTCTGAAAACCTGCTTTTCCGTGAAGCTGACATCGCCGTGCGCATGTATCGGCCGCAGCAGTTGGATATGGTGTCAAAACATATTGGCGATATCGCGTTGGGGATATTCGCAAGCCCTGATTACCTCAGTCGTCGCGGAACGCCCACGAATTTCGAGGATTATATGGGTCACGAATTGATCGGCTATGACCGAAACGATGATATGATCCGCGGTATGCGGGCACTGGGCCTCGATGTGTCTCGTGACGCGTTTCCGGTGCGCTGCGATCATCATGCCGTGCTTTGGGAACTGGTGGCCGCAGGCATGGGGCTGGGGATCGCGCAACGCAGCGTTGGGGACAATGATCTACGGGTTGTGTCGGTTATGGATGACGCCCCTTTGCCCGGATTGCCGGTCTGGCTGACAACCCATCCGGCGATCCGTCGGGTTCCACGCGTTGACCTTGTTTGGAACGCTTTGGCTGAAGGACTGACCCCGATTTTGGCGCCGCCGGGCAGCCTTCTGTCTCCGGATGAATTCATCGCGTCCAAATAGCTCGCTTGACGGCCCGGAAGGGGCGCGGTAGGCCGCCTTCGATACCGCAAACGGAGGCCTAAATGTCCAATCCATCGCTGCTTATTCTTGCCGGAGACGGCATCGGCCCTGAAGTCATGACCGAGGTCAAAAAGGTCATCAACTGGTATGGAGAAAATCGTGACATCGCCTTTGATGTCAGCGAAGATCTGGTTGGCGGTGCCGCCTACGATGTGCACGGCGCGCCTCTGGCAGACGAAACAATGGCCAAAGCGCAGGAAGTGGACGCAGTTCTGCTGGGTGCCGTCGGTGGTCCACAGTATGACGATCTGGATTTCAGCCTGAAACCGGAACGTGGTCTTTTGCGCCTGCGCAAGGAAATGGACCTGTTCTCGAACCTGCGCCCGGCGCAATGCTTTGATGCGCTTGCAGATTTCTCGTCCCTGAAGCCTGAAGTGGTTAGTGGTCTGGACGTCATGATCGTGCGCGAGCTGACGTCGGGTGTTTACTTCGGCGAGCCTCGCGGCATTCACACCGAAGGCAACGAACGTGTCGGCGTTAACACGCAGCGCTACACCGAAAGCGAGATTGCACGGGTTGCGCGCTCGGCTTTCGAACTTGCGCGTCGCCGGTCGAACAGAGTTTGCTCGATGGAAAAAGCCAACGTCATGGAAAGCGGTGTTCTGTGGCGTCAGGTGGTCAGCGAAATTCACGCGGCTGAATATTCCGACGTTGAACTCAGCCATATGTATGCAGACGCGGGCGCAATGCAGCTTTGTCGCTGGCCCAAGCAGTTTGACGTGATTGTCACCGACAACCTGTTTGGTGATATCCTGTCGGACACTGCCGCAATGCTGACCGGCTCGCTGGGCATGCTTCCTTCGGCGTCACTGGGTGCGCCAATGGAAAATGGTCGCCCCAAGGCACTCTATGAACCGGTTCACGGCTCGGCTCCTGACATTGCCGGGCAGGGCAAAGCAAACCCCATCGCCTGTATCCTCAGCTTTGCCATGGCACTGCGCTATAGCTTTGATAAGGGCGACGAGGCGACCCGTCTGGAACAGGCCGTTGAAGCGGTTCTGGCCGATGGATTGCGCACAGCTGATCTGATGGCACCGGACGACGGAACACCAGTTTCAACAAGCGAAATGGGCGCCGCAGTAATTGCCAAGCTCAGCGAAAGCCTTTGATCTGATCGCATCATGACATTTGAATGGGGTTGACTGTCTGGTCGCCCCTTTCTTACTTCACACAATGACCGAGCCCCGACGCAACATTCTTCCAGGCATTGCATATGCCTTGCTGGCCTATGGCCTGTTCTCGTCTCACGACGTGATCGTAAAGTCACTTGGCGCAACTTATCAGACCTTTCAGATAATCTTTTTCAGCGTGCTTTTGTCGATGCCGCTGTTGCTGTTCATGCTTATGCGGGATGAAACCAAAGGCACGCTGATCCCCAATCACCCCTGGTGGAGCGCTGCGCGAACTATGGCAGCCGTCGTATCAGGCTCGTCAGCTTTTTATGCGTTTTCGGTTCTTCCGCTTGCCCAAGCTTATGCCATTATATTCGCCGCTCCGCTGATAATTACGGTTCTATCAATCCCGATTTTGGGTGAGAAAGTCGGCCTTCACCGCTGGGCGGCCGTTGTCGTTGGATTGATCGGCGTCATCATAGTTTTAAGACCGGGCTCGACTGTCCTGACCCTTGGGCATGTTGCGGCTATCACTTGTGCCGTCGGTGGCGCCACAGCCTCGATCATTGTGCGCAAGATCGGCCGGGACGAGAGAAGTGCGGTGTTGCTGCTGTATCCGATGATGGCGAATTTCGTGGTGATGGCGATTGCTTTGCCATTTGTTTATGAACCCATGCCTATCCAACATTTGGGACTGATTGCTGCAATGGCGATTTTGGCGTTTGTCGCCGGCCTGTGCCTGATTGCCGCTTATACACGGACCGACGCCGCGATCGTCGCGCCGATGCAATATAGCCAGATCATTTGGGCACCGCTATTCGGCGCGTTCTTTTTTGCAGAAATGGCGGACCGGCAGACCTGGATAGGTGCTTCGATTGTCATAGCCAGCGGCCTGTACATCGTCTTGCGAGAGGCACTGGGTGGCCGATCTTTGTTCAGCCCGGTTCTGGCGTCCCGCAACCGACCAGAAACTGGCACTTCACCGCGCACTGGAGCTTTGTGGTGGAGACGGCAGACACCCGACGCACCGTCATTACCCAACACCGACCCAGAAAATTCGACAGACAAGGACTAATTCGCGACGTTCAGTCAGACTGTAGCGGAACCCGGTAGAACACTGATGTCCGCGGTAGAACGGCATCAAGTACCCAAGGGTATTAGTTCGATTGTTGCTATTTCGATCCAGGACCGAACTGTTGAGGTTCAAATGTCTTTGGAATCGGGCAATTCTTAAGAGTTTTCAATCGGCTTGCTGCGAAGCACTCCTACCGTTTCCCGTTCAGCTCTTCGGCAGGAAACGGGGGGCAGGCCACGGGCGATCAGTGACAGGTCTTCCAGCACCAATGCACCAATCTGTTCCAACGTGTCAGATAATGCGCCTGCGCGATGGGCCGAAAACAGCATGCCCGGTACTCTACGGATTGGGTCATCTAAAGTTGGCGGTTCTTGCGGGAAGACGTCTGTGGCGACGCGTAATCGGCCTCTGGCAGCCTCTTCCGCGAGTGCATCGAAATCCGCAAGTGCGGCGCGACTCAGCAAGATGAGCATCGCGCCGTCCTGCATAGTCGCCAACGTTTGACGATTGAACAAATGCGTGTTCTCGGTCGTCACAGAGGCGACGACAAAAACCACTCTGCTTTCTGTAAGGACCTCGGCCAAAGGAGCCGGGGAAACCCCTTGTCTGGAAAGATAATCGTCGGGCAGCCAGGGATCGTAGACTCGAATTTTGGCTGAAAACGGTAACAAGAGTTTATTCAGTGCGCGCCCTAGATCTCCGAACCCAACAAAACCAATGTGGCTGTGGCTGAGCAGCTCGGCTTGGCTGTTGCCGTCGAGTCCGTATTTTTCTTGCCCGGCAATGAAATCTGCGCACCCGCCATGGATGTTTCGTGCCAATGACAGCGCCATGCCCAGTCCCATTTCGGCGACTGGAACCGCAAATACCGATGCCGGTGTTAAGACGTGGATGCCGCGCTGAAAGCAGATGTCGTAGTCTATGTTCGGAAGGAAATTTGTCTCGACATTGAAAATCGCGCGAAGATTTGGAGCCGCGGCAAGTCGATCACCATCCATTGGCTGTTGGCTGATAAGGACATCGCATTGGGGCAGGAGCCGGGCATATTCGCTGTCTCGTTTCGCCGGGTCGATTTCAACGACCGTGTGTTCTGCAAATAGTTGGTCGCGATGCTTTTTTGAAAAGATTTCGCCGGTCGTGCGGGGGGAGGGGTCGTAGAGAATATGCATTACGGCTCCGAAAAACGATTTACAACATAAAACGTTTTTTCTACTGTGATGGCAAGAGGAAGCCATGCCTGCCGAACTTCAGACTGCCACCACACCTTCGAGACCTTCTATCAGAGACGTTGCGCGTCGCGCTGGCGTGTCGCCGGGGTGCGTGTCGAACGTCATAAATGGACGGAGGCGGCAGGATGACCCGATTGGGCGGGCTGTATTGCAGGCTGTCAAAGAGCTTGGGTACCGGCGCAATACGATGGCCTCGAATCTACGGCGCACCGAAAGCCGGATTGTGGGCTTGGTAATCCCCGATTTCGAGAACCCATTCTTTGCCGAGCTGGTGGCCGAGCTGGATCACTGTGCCAAAAGCACAAGTTACCGAATAGTCACGACATCCAGCCGGGAAGATCCGGAAACCGAGGCTCATGAGATCGACGAACTGCAAGGTTGGAGAGTTGCCGGTGTTCTGTTGATCCCTTCGCTTGGATCGCGCGCCGAAAGCCTGGTTGGTGAAAGTGAAACACCATTTGTGCTGATTGATCGGGTGCGATCTGACACCAAACTCGATGCTGTCAGTGTGGACAATGCCGAAGCCAGTGCGGGGGTAGTTCGAGAGTTGGTAGGCCTTGGACACCGTCGGATACTGATCGCCTATCTTGGTGATGGGATCGACAATGTCGCAGAGCGGCTTGCAGGAGTTCGACTTGCCGTCGCCGAAGCCGGTGACAGTATTGCAGCCGACTATGTACCAACTGGTGGAAGCGTCGAAAGTGCCCGAAGCGCGCTGAATGACTATCTGGACAACAACCCGGACCCGGATGCAATTTTTTGCCTGTTTAACACCGCCACACTGGCGGCATATGGGTTGATGCAGGAACGCGGTCTTGGCCTTGGAACACAGACCTCATTGGTTGGATTTGATGACAGCGCCTGGATGGCACATGTTCATCCACCGGTCGCAGCGATTGTTCAGCCTGTAAAAGAGCTGGCTCAACAGGCATGGGGTCGGCTTTTGTCCCGTATCGAAGACAAAGACAAACCGCGCGGTGTTGTTCGAGTGCCCTGTATGCTGGAAGCGCGCGGTTCGCTTTTAAGTGAAAATGATTTTGTGGGATCGAGAAGTGGTGTTGCGGCGCAAAGCGCTGCTTCCTGAAGATTGAGGCGCCGCAAGAAGCGCTTGAGAATACGTCGAAAATTAACCTGGAGGAGAAACTATGTTAAGAAAATTGACAGCAACTGCGATTGTCGCCGTTATGGCGATGCCAGCGCAGGCAGAAACCTATGGTGTGCTCATGAAAACGCTGTCGAACCCTTTCTGGGGGGCGATGGAGCTGGGAGTCCGCGAGGGTGCCGAGGCGGCAGGTGTGGATTACTATTTGCAAGCCGTTGAAAGCGATCAAGCGGCAGAGCCGCAACTTAACGTCTGCAATACCATGCTGGAGCGCCAGCCAGATGCGATGATCACGGCTGCCATCAATTCGACGATTTTGCTGCCGTGCTTAAAGCGTGCAAATGACATGGGTATTCCCGTTGTTGATTTGGACGGTAACCTTGATCACCAGATTGCAGCTGACGCTGGTGTCGACATTGCCTTTTCTATCGGTTCGGACAACGTTGCCGCGGGGGCGCAGGGCGCAGAATGGCTGGTTGGCCAGCTTGGTGCCGATGCCACCGGTCCGGTGCTGATAATCGAGGGATTGTCAGGGAATATCACGGGCCAGAAACGCGCGAGCGGCTTTGGCGATAAACTCGGCGAATTGGCACCGGGTTTGGAAGTTGTTGCTTCGCTGCCAGGCGATTGGGATCGCGGCAAAGCCGCTAACATTACGAATGACATCCTGACGGCTCATCCGGGTCTGGTTGCTATTTTCGCCGCCAACGACGGCATGGCGCTTGGTTCTGTCGAGACGGTTTTTGCCGCTGGCAAGCAGGATCAGGTGATTGTTATTGGAGTGGACGGCAACTCTGACGCGGTCAAATCGATCAAGTCCGGTCGTCTAAACGCGTCAGTTGCGCAATTGCCTTATCTCGTTGGCAAGCAGGCGGTTGAAATGGTCAAGGCCGGTGGCGACCACCCGGATTGGATCTTTGTTCCAACGATGGTGCTGACCAAAAACATACTGGATGCCGGTAGCGATCCGATGCTGGAATTCGTGAAGTAAAAAATCTCGGGTCGGCCTGTGAAGGGCCGGCCCGTGCTAACTATTGGGCGGGTCGAATGCTGAAATTCTTGGAAAGAACACACGTTCGTGTGGAGTCCTTGTTGGTCCTTATCGGCCTGGCAGTCGTTATGACGATCCTGTCACCTGTGACGGGCAGTGGAGTTCGGGTTTTTCTGACCGCAAACAATTTCTTCAACATCATTCTGGCCAGCGCGACATTTGGAGTGTTGGCGATTGGCGCGACTTTTGTGATCAGTGCTGCGGGCATTGATCTATCTTTGGGATCTGTCCTGGGACTAGCTTCGGTAAGCGGTGCGGCTCTGGTGGTGACACTGGGCTGGCCCTGGTATTTTGCGATATTCGGATGCCTTGCTGCGGGCGCTGCGGCTGGGGCGGTTAATGGATTTATTATTACACGGGGACATGTTCCGGCGTTTATCGTGACACTTGGGATGCTCGGGATCGCGCGGGGACTGGCCCTTATCATTTCAAGTGGACGAGGAATTTACGGGCTTCCCGAAGAGATTTTGTTTCTGGGCCAGGCGCGGCCGTGGGGCATTCCCACACCGGTCTTTATCCTTTTGATGGTCGCAATGGTCTCTCACTATATATTAGCCCACACGCCCTTTGGGCATCACACTCTGGCGTTGGGCGATAACGAGAATTCTGCAAGAGCCACCGGGATCAATGTGCGGCGTCAGCGCATGATGCTTTACACAATCGCCGGATTGATGGCCGGTATAGGCGGCTTGATTTTTACCGCGCGGGTCAACACTGGGGATCCTACCGCAGGTCTGAATTACGAACTATTGGCAATTACCGCGGCCATTATTGGTGGAACGAACCTTTTTGGCGGGCGTGGTTCAATATTGGGAACCATGATCGGTGCGTTGATAATGGGGGTATTGCAGAACGGGCTGAACCTTATGGCGGTGCAAGCCTATTATCAGCAGATGGCGATTGGAGCAGTGCTGATCGCGGCCGTCTGGCTTGACCAAATCCGCACTCGTGGAAGGTCGTTGCAATGAATATTCTCGAACTTTCCGGCATCGAGAAAAGTTTTGGTGCCGTCAAAGTGCTGCAAGGCGTTGATCTTACTGTGGCGCCCGGCGAAGTGGTTGGCCTTGTTGGGGACAACGGAGCGGGTAAATCCACGCTCATGAAGTCGATAACCGGAGTCTACAGCACAGACAGTGGCACTGTGACTTTCAATGGAAATGATGTGACACATCTTGACCCCGGCCAACGCCGCGAGATGGGTATCGAGATGATCTATCAAGATCTGGCATTGGCACCTCAACAGGATGTCGCGAACAATATCTTTCTCGGGCGGGAGCCGACCAAACGCTTCGCCGGGATTATTCCCGGATTTGTCGATAAATCCCGGATCGATGCCGAGGCACAGAAAATGATTGATCGCCTTGGGGTTCACGTGCCCTCAATCCACATCCCGGTCGGGATGCTTTCCGGTGGACAGCAGCAGACAATTGCCATTGCGCGAGCACTGACGTTCAAACCCAAGCTGGTCATAATGGACGAACCGACGGCGGCTCTGGCTGTAAGAGAAGTTGAGAGTGTTCTGAAACTCATTGAGCAGATGCGTAGCGAGGGTATCTCGACCATTCTGATTAGCCACCGATTGAATGACGTTTTTGAAGCCTGTGGGCGAATATTGGTTTTGAGGCGCGGCAATGTGATTGCGGAACTCAAACGCGACGAAACGGATATGGCCGAAGTGGTGTCATACATCGTTGGCGCGCACGGATAAGAAGGAGACGCAGATGCCTCGACTTGGACTGCACGCGCTGGCGTTCACACCTTTGTGGAACCCCGATGAAGCCGACGCGTATCTGCCGCGGATAAAAGAGCATGGTGTGCGGGTTATTGAAACACCGCTGTTGGACCCCCAAAATTTCGATAGTGCTGGGACACGCAAAGTTGCAGAAAAATACGATGTCGAAATTGTTTGTTCATTGGGACTTCCCGAAGAACTTAACGTCATGACCCGCATAGACGATGTGGCGGATTATCTTGCCCATGCTCTGCAGGTTGCACGAGAAGCAGGAGCGCAGGCGCTGTCGGGTGTCACATATGGAACGATCGGGAAGCGCTCGGGAGCTCCACCGACGGCGTCCGAAATTGATTCCATCTGTCGTCTTATCGAGAAAGCTTCAAAGTCTGCAAAAGAGTTGAACATGCGGATCGGCATCGAGCCATGTAACCGTTATGAGACACACCTGTTGAACACTGCGAAACAGAGTGCAGATTTCGTTGATCGGGTGGGTGCGGACAATGTTTTCATCCATCTTGATACCTATCACATGAACATCGAAGAAGTGAGCATGGCTCAGGGGTTTGCAGATGCTCGCGAGCACCTTGGCTACGTGCATTTGTCCGAGTCCAATCGCGGCGTGCCTGGGCGTGGAACTTTGGATTGGCAAGGTTGCTTTGAAGGACTGAGTGCCATTGGCTATGACGGCATCCTGACGCTGGAGAGCTTTGTGTATCTGGCTCCCGAAATCGCATCCGGTCTGGCTGTATGGCGACCCGTGGCCGAGAACCCGCAGGATGTCATAGATGTTGGTTTGCCGTTTCTCACCGATAAGGCGAAGGCGGCGGGGATGGTGTGGCAGTAGGTATGTCCAGTCGAAGCATTGAAGAGAAAGAACTTTTGCGAGAAATCCAAATTCGTGGCCAGCACCGCCGTTCGTTGACTGCAATTGCAGGCGCGCCAGGATCGGGGAAATCAACAATCGCCGAAAAATTGGCAGCCGAACTCAATGATGAAGAAGCTGGCAGTGCATCGGTCTTTCCGATGGATGGGTATCACTACGACGATCTGATCCTGAACGCGCGCGGTTGGCGGCCGCGAAAAGGCGCTCCGCATACCTTCGATGTTGCAGGATTTGGGCAGATGCTATTGCGTTTGCGGACGAACAATGAGGAACAAGTTGCGGTTCCGGTGTTTGACCGTGATATTGAGATTTCACGCAACAGCGCCAGGTTAATTGATCGTAACGTGAGACACGTGATTGTCGAAGGAAATTACTTGCTTCTGGACGAGGCACCTTGGCGGGATCTGGCGGAACACTTCGATACGACGGTATTTTTAGACGTTCCGATAAAAGTTCTTGAAACGCGGTTAGCACAACGTTGGCAGCATCTTGAAACCACGGAGCGGACCGCGAAACTGGAAAAGAATGATCTGCCAAATGCCAGACAAGTTAACTCCCGAAGCCGTCCATCTGAATTCGTTCTGAATTAACCCGCAGAGGATGAAGTCAGGCTGATTTGGGTGGGCGGCGTAGGGACTTGGGCAATCCTAGGCATCATTCATTCGCCGCATCAGGTAGATATCCATGATCCAGCCATGCTGTTCGCGAGCGCGTGTTCGGGTCTCGTTGATTTCTGCTGATACGTTTTTCAGAACACCAGACTTCAAGATTTCATTCGGCATGCCAAGATAAGCGCCCCACCAAATTTCGACATCTTGATCAGCGAAATTTCGGAATGCGCGATCACCGTCCAACATTACTGCCACGCAATCGGTGTCTTCTGGCCATCCGTTTTCGGTCAGCTGTCGCCCGGTCGTGATCATCACTGGCTTGCCAAGGTCGTTCAGTGGAATTGCGTGTACTGCCGTCAGCAATTGCAGGGACGTCAGCCCTGGAACAACTTCAATTTCCGGGGCAGGCGATATGCGTGATGCAATTCTAAGTGTGCTATCATAAAGCGAGGGATCGCCCCAAACCAACAACGCGACGTGATTAACGCCCTCGTGGTCAGCAATTTTTCCAGCCCAGATATTGGCAATTTCATCATGCCAAAGATCAACTGCTTCCAGGTAAGGTATGCCGTCCCGACGTTTGGGCATGTTGAAAAGCGCGACAACATCTTCGCCAGGTCTGAGAGCATCCACTATTTGCAGGCGCAGATCGGCCAAGTCTGATTTTTGGGGCCCTTTGCTTGGGACCAAAATCAGTTCAGCGTCTTGAATTGCGCGCCGCGCTTGTCCGGTCAGGTGATCCGGATTTCCAGAAGCGATACCTATGAGAGAGAGTTTTGCCATGGGCAGAGAGTGCGGCGGTTACCGCCGCACTCAATATATTTGATCAGGCTGCGCTGAACAGACGCTGAGTAAACAGACCGGCGCCCTTTGCGCCGCGAATGCTCTTGGCTGTCGCCAGGACAGCCAGGTCCGCTACAGGCTCGATCATGATGACCAGCATGTATGCTGCGCCAAAGGCCGCGATGGAAGCCATGTTTTCGGCTCCGAAGCCCTGACCCCAGACTGCCCAGAAAGCTACCCAGGCTACGATGCCGCCCTGATAGATGCCGGACATCTTCAGAACTTGTGCATAACTCAGATCAACATAGGCCGTTGATTGAGAGACAACCCGTTTCGCAAGCGCATGAACTCCAAACAGCGGGAACAGAAGCGTTGACAGATTTACAAAATACATCGGCAGATCGCTTGGTGCGAAGAACGTACCTTGAATGGCCAGTCCAGCCGCCAAACCCATTGCAGCGGCAGGGGCCCCAAGCAACAGAAACAGCGTTGTGCCAAGAATGAAGTGAACTTCAGAGATGCCAACCGGGAAATGTGGAAGGATTTCGAAGAATACAAAAACTCCAACGGTTGCGATCATTGCGCGGGCCACAAACGACGCGTGCGAATGTGTTTTCAGGTCCTCAGCTGCCAGTTTCAGGGTATATCCTGCGGCAGTTGCGGCCGTGCCATATGCTAGCGCCATTTTAGCGCCATCTACGACGCCGGGTTCGATGTGCATTTCTCGTTCTCCTTACCGCCCGCCCGGCGGCTCTTTGTAGTCGGCTTCCCGACGGTTGCATCCTGATGGCAGGTCTCCTGACTTATGGTATTTGGTGGTTCTGAGCCTTCCCAGCATTTCGCCAGTGGCTAACTTCAGACCACATACCATTCACAGTTGCGGGGGCAGTCCGGGTTTTGAACCCGATTCCCTTTTCAGGCTGAACAAACAGCCACCATCTCGGTCACCATTACAGTATTTGCAAAGCGCAACAAGTACGTTCGCGACTTCTATTCGTTCACCAGCGGCCCATAGAGAATTAGGGCAGGTTGATTGCCGACATGGGAGGACAAACTGGTCGCCAAATTGGCTACCGAATCGCGACTGATCTTTTGTTCTGGCGTGCTGACGCCTTCTGCCATTAGTGCAGGCGTGTCCGGCGGTAACCCATGGTCAATCAACAGCTTTGCCAGCTTCGGAAATGTCCGCTTGCCCATGAACACCACCGTCGTTGCTTGGTTGTCCGCCAGTGCGGCAAAGTTCAGATCTTCGGGCAGGGCACCGGCTACATCGTGCCCAGTAACAAATTGAACTCGACGCGAGGTTAGTCGACGGGTCAGTGGAATGCCTGCTGCTGCCGCCGCTGCGCAGGCCGAAGGGATGCCGGGAATTATCTCATAGTCGATTGCGGCCTCACGAAGCGCAATAATTTCTTCTTCAAGACGACCAAACATGCCTCCGTCGCCAGACTTCAACCGTACAACGCGAGCATTTTCTTGAGCATATTCAACCAGTAACTGGCTGACATGGTTTTGTTTGGGCGAGGGGCGCCCAGCGCGTTTCCCGACTCCGACCAGATCGACACCTTGTCGGACATGTGACAGTATCGGACCAGCAGAAAGATCATCGAACAAAACCGCGTCGGCCTGTTTTAACCTGTTGATCGCCTTGACGGTCAACAATTCCGGGTCGCCGGGACCCGATCCGACAAAGCTAACGAAACCGCTCATGAGCGATCCTTGGTGATGAGATGGAAGAACGTGCCGGTGGCATTTCCCCGTTTTGAACCGGTTTCCGGAACCGGATTTCCATCGGCGTCAAAGACGTTGGCCAACGGAGTGTCTGGCTGTTCCAAAATGGTGGAATAGTGAAATTCGTGTCCGCGTAGGGCTGCGCCTTGCACAAATCCCGGCATGTCGTTTTGTAGCACTGCGCGTCGGTATCCCAGGTGAAACTTTCGTTTCTCAAAGCTGGTCACCAAACCAAGCAATCCCGCCATCTTGTGGCGTTCACCTGACTTGTCGATTAGTGCTTCGCCCAACGCCATATAGCCTCCGCATTCGCCGTGAACGGGCTTGGCTTCAGCGTGCTTTCTCAATCCCGTCAAAAACACTTTCGAGGCGGCCAGCTTACCCGCATGCAGCTCGGGGTATCCACCTGGTAACCAAGCAAGATCGGCTTGCGGATCCGGTGCCTCGTTGGCCAAGGGAGAGAAAGGCAGGATAGATGCACCTGCGTCTCGCCAACCCTTCAGGATGTGGGGGTAGGTGAATGAAAAGGCCGCATCCTTGGCCAGTGCAATGGTCTGCGCTGGCGGCGGTGGCAAAGCACCTGTGGCACCGCCGGTTATTGTTGCGCTTCGGGCTGCTGCCTTGATGGCTTCGAGATCCACGTTTTCCCGCAAGAAATCGGCATATCCTGAAATGGCGGCTTCAAGATCGGGATGCTCTACCGCCTGAATTAGCCCCAGATGTCGCTCCGGAAGCTTCAGATCGCCTCGTCTAGGAAGCGATCCCAGAACATTCACACCCGCCCGTTCCATGCCAAGTCTTGTAAGCCGTTCGTGTCGCGGGCTGGCAACGCGGTTAAGGATTACGCCAGCAAAGGGCAAGTCTGGGTTATATTTTGCAAAGCCAAGCGCTGTTGCCGCAGCTGACTGCGCCTGTCCACTGACATCGACGACCAGAATTACCGGCCATCCCATTCTGGCAGCGGTTTCGGCACTGGTGCCAAAGCCTGACTGACCCTTGGTTGCCACCCCATCATAAAGTCCCATGGAACCTTCGGCGACTGTGATGTCAGCGCCGATGCGTTCCTGCGATATAGCCGAGAGCAATTCTTCGTCCATCGCCCAGGTGTCGATATTGAACGAAGATCGCCCGGCTGCGGCCAAATGAAAGGCCGGGTCAATGTAGTCGGGGCCGCTTTTGAACGGCTGAACATTCAAGCCATCGTCGCGAAAGGCACGAAGTAACCCCAACATGACCGTTGTCTTACCAGTGCCCGATGATGGGGCGGATATCATCAATCCGGGGGGATTAGTCATCACCATGGCTCCAACTTGCCCAAGGGCTCTCCGCTGATTGAGGGCGGTATCGTCTGTCGTAATCCGCTGAATACAAGCAGCTTTCAGCGAAGCCATCCGCAGCTAGGGCGTGCCCAACCAGAATTAGTGCCGTGCGTGTTATGTCGTCGGGGATGGAGTGTGACAGCTCAGCCAGCGTTGTTCTAACGATGCGCTCATCTGGCCAACTTGCGCGGAACACAACCGCGACAGGGCAGTCATTTCCATAGACCGGGGACAGATCTTCGGCGACCTTTTCTACATTACCGATGGACAGATGAATGGCCAGCGTCGCGCCTGTTTGCGCAAAGTTTGCCAGTGTTTCGCCATCGGGCATAGTCGAAGCGCGGCCGGGAGTGCGAGTGAGGACAATTGATTGAGCAACGCCGGGCAATGTCAGTTCTGCGCCCAACGATGCAGCTGCGGCGGCAAAGGATGGCACGCCCGGCGTGACCGTGAATTCAAGTCCTTCTGCCTTTAGTCTGCGAATTTGCTCGCCCATGGCACTCCAGACTGACAAATCGCCCGAATGCAGTCGGGCGACGTCCAAGTCTTGTTCGCTTGCGGTCCGGCACTCGGCAATAATTGCTTCGAGGTCCATGGAAGCGGTATTCAGGATCCGCGCTTTATCCGGGCAATGCGACAGAATGGCTTCGGGCACCAACGATCCGGCATAAAGGCAGACCGGGCAGGCCGCGATCAGGTCACGACCACGAAGTGTGAGCAAATCAGGTGCGCCAGGCCCCGCGCCTATGAAGTGGACAGTCATTGAACTTCCCCTTTGGCAAGTGCACATGTGGCCATGCGATCTTGCGATATTACCCGTGGCGCCAGCAACTTGGCCGTCGCGCCGACCCCGGCCAGAGCCGAAGCTTCGGCCATGCTGCCGACTGAACGCGAAGCCATCGAAGCATCAGACGCGGTTTTGGTCTCTTGCCGCTCGATCTTTGCTGCCGCAATTCGCAATAGCGGAACATCAAGTTTCGCGGCCAATGGCGCCAATTGGTCCGCTTTATCTTCGATCGTTGCTATCGCATCTGGGAGAAGATTACTCGATGTACGTGACAGGGCATCTTGAAGGCTCTCGATGGATGCCCCGGCGCGAAACCCAAACCCAGCGACGATCATAGCTGAACGCTCCACTGAACTATGGGGTAGTTTGCCTGCCAACCACGTTTGCTGCCCAAAGGTTTGGCGTTGGATATCTCAATACGCACCAACGAGCCGCCCAATTTGGCGTGCCAAAGACTTAGCAGCGCTTCCGCCTCAAGTGTGACGCCATTGGCAACAAGGCGTGCACCCGAGGCTTGGTTCACGATCCAGCTTAACATCGGTTCTGAAATTCCTCCGCCAATGAAAATCGCATCGGGTTTTGGAAGGTTGGCAAGGGCATCAGGTGCCGATCCCTTTATGATATGCAGTCGGTCAACGCCCAAATTCGCAGCATTGCTTTTTATCCGTTCGGCGCGTTCTGCGTTTTGTTCAATGCAAACCGCTTGAGTGGTTGGTTCCGACAAAAGCCATTCAATGCCTATCGAGCCCGAACCGCCGCCGATATCCCAAAGCGTCTCTCGCGGTTTCGGCGCAAGCGCGGATAGGGTCATTGCACGCACGGGCTGTTTGGTGATCTGCCCGTCAGACTGGAACCAATCGTCTGCAATGCCGGATGTCTTGGGCATCACTCTTCCGTTTCCAAGAACACTTACCGCTGCGCACACCGGATGTTGGAAGTCCCGGTTCGGAAGGGATTCGGCAGTGGCAACGGTTTGGCGTTCATTCGGGCCCGCCACAGCTTCGAACACGTGCACCATGCTTTCGCCAAATCCAATCTCGCAAAGGTAATCTGTAAATTCAGGCACCGATTGACCGTCACGCAACAGGACAATGAGCTTTGTCTGTGGGCTAAGATGTGGCCTCAACCGGGCCAGCGGTGCGGCGTGTAAACCGTGGCAATTGGTTTTTTCGATTGCCCACCCCAAGCGGGCGGCGACAAGTGAGAAAATTGATGGACCGGGGATGGCGATCCATTCGTCGGCCTCAAAGTTTCGGGCGATGACACTGCCTGCGCCGAACCAAAACGGGTTTCCAGATGCAAGAACTACAACTTTTTGACCCCTGAACGACTGAAGCACCTCTAGTCCATCCAGGAAAGGAACTGGCCATTCTACTTTTCTGGCCGCGATTTCTGGTAAAAGTTCCAGGTGTCGTGGCGGCCCCATGACAATACCGGCTACATCAAGGGCGGCTTGACTTGCAGGTGTCAAGCCGTCAGGTCCATCCTCGCTCAGACCAATTATTGTTAACCAGGCCGCATCAGACATGAAGCCAAACCTTTTGATATTGGGTGGCACCACCGAAGCTTCGGCGCTTTGCAAGGCCGTGCATCTGGAAGGGCTTCAAGCTACCTTGTCGCTGGCTGGCCGCGTAGAGCGACCAATTCAGACGCCGATACCAATGCGCATTGGCGGATTTGGCGGTGCCGAAGGTCTGGTTGATTACGTCAATAGCCAGAGCATTACGCACATTGTTGATGCAACGCACCCATTTGCGGCCCAAATGAGCGCAAACGCCTGCCGGGCTAGTGCAGAAACCGGCGTGCCGCTTGTTGCTATGTCCCGCCCGCCTTGGGACGAACAAAGCGGAGACAACTGGCATCGTGTGCCTGACATTGCGGCCGCGAATGATTGGCTGAATGGAGCGACCCGGCGAGTCATGCTGGCCGTCGGTCGCATGCATCTGGATGCCTTTTTGCCAAATGCGCAGAACTTCTATCTTTTGCGGCTGGTTGATCCACCAAAGGAGCCGCTTAAGTTCCCGCAGCACCACATCATCGTCTCGCGCGGACCGTTTCTTGCCAAAGATGACTGCAAACTGATGCAAGAATTTGAGATCGAGTTGGTCGTTTCGAAAAACTCTGGCGGCACAGGAGCTTATTCCAAGATCGAAGCTGCCCGTAAGTTGGGATTGCCCGTGTTGATAATTGATCGTCCTAGCTTGCACTACAGGGAAGAAGTTAGAACTGTCGCCGAGGTTTTGTCTTGGATTCATGACGTCACCGAACGTGGCGTGTAAACCAAAGGGTCACCAGAGCGCGGGATGATCCGAGTTTGAGAAGACCCGACAATGACCATCGTCCGCATGTCCGCCATCTCTGGACGGGCTTGATCCAGCGGGACAATCTGGATTGTTTCTTCAGGCGTTGAAACAGCTCTTCCGAATATGACAGGACGGGAATCGTTGCAGGCCTCTTGCAGGATTCCGAGCGCCTTTTCAAAGCCTTCCGGACGCGACTTTGAGCGTGGGTTATAAAATGCCATGGCGAAGTCTGCCTCGGCGGCCAAACGCAACCGCATTTCGATCAGCGACCAAGGTTTCAAATTGTCGGACAAGTTTATGGTGCAAAAATCGTGGCCCAAAGGAGCGCCAACTCGTGCAGCTGTGGCCAGCATCGCAGTTATGCCGGGCAATACGCGGATATCAGTATCACGCCAATTCGGCTCGCCATGCTCAACCGCCTCCAAAACAGCGGCTGCCATAGCAAAGACACCTGGGTCGCCCGAAGAAACAACGACAACCCGCGCGCCATCGCTGGCCATCTCTAACGCGTGGCGTGATCGGTCGATTTCGACGCGGTTATCGCTTGCGTGCAAAGTCAATCCTGGGCGCGGCTCAATTCGAGCGACGTAGGGAATGTATCCTACAATGTCAGTCGCCTCGGCAATTGCCTTGCTGACCTCGGGAGTGACCAAGTCATCGGAACCCGGGCCCAACCCGACGATGGAAACCCAACCGTTCATGGTCGTCGCCCTTGCCCATGCACAACGATTATCGAAAAATACGGAGTGACCTTTTCAGTCAGCTCACGCAGCGGAACGACATTCTGATTTGGCATCGAAGCATATTGAACCAACCACGCGTCGTTATACCTTTTCGCGGCTTTCAACGCGCTGCGGACCTTGGGCAAGTTACGGCCGATTTTCATAATCACCAGTGCATCCGCTTGCGCCATATGCGTCGCCAATTCCGCTTCTGGCAGGGTCCCCATCAAAACACTCAGAACATCGTCGCCCCAGGTTACCGGATGGCCGGTTGCCGTCCATGCACCAGACATACCTGTAATTGCTGGAACGACTTCGACGGGCAGGTTATCTTTAAGGCGCGTGTATAAATGCATGAAAGAACCGTAAAAAAACGGATCGCCTTCGCACAAGACAACCACATCCTCGCCAGCTTCGGCGATGGATTTAAGGTGGTTAGTGCAACTTGTGTAAAACTTAGACAGACATGAGTTGTAAGCCGGATCGTGAAAAGGGATCTCTGTCGTGACGGGACATTCCATCGGAAACTCGACGGCATCTGCGCTCAGCATGCCATTCACAATCTGCCTTGCCTGACCTGCGCGGCCAGATTTGCGGAAAAAGGCGATGTGTTTTCCGTTGCGGATCAACCGGTCAGCTTTGACGCTTATCAGGTCGGGATCGCCGGGTCCAAGCCCGACGCCGTATATGGTGCCCGGTTTCATTCGGCGCGACTTGCGATTGCGTTAACGGCGGCGACCGTGATTGCGCTGCCGCCGAGCCTGCCTTGAACTATACATGATGGAACTGGCTGCGCGGCCCAAAGTGCATCTTTGCTCTCCACTGCGCCAACAAATCCAACTGGGCAACCGATGATGGCCGCGGGACGTGGGCAATCGGGGTCTTCTAGCATGTTTAGCAGGTGGAACAATGCCGTGGGGGCGTTGCCAATCGCGACAATGGCCCCCGCCAGATGCGGCCGCCATAACTCTAGCGCTGCCGCTGAACGCGTGTTTGACATCTTGGCCGCCAGTTCGCGAACGCCGTCGGCATGCAAAGTGCAGATAACTTCGTTTTCAGCGGGCAGCCGAGTGCGGGTCACCCCTTCGCTGACCATGCGGGCGTCGCAAAGAATTGGCGCTCCATTTTCCAATGCTTCGCGCGCCACATCGACGAAGCCGGGGGAAAAGCGAATGTGGTCTTCAAGTCCCACCAACCCTGCTGCGTGGATCATGCGGACGGCAACCTGCTCTTCAGATTGGGCAAACGACTCAAGATTTGCTTCCGACCGGATCATCGCAAAGGACTGTTTGTAAATGGCCGCGCCGTCGGTTTCATAAGTGTGTGGCATCAGGAATTAAATCTCGTTCAGTAACTGTTGAGGGCTTAGGCCCTTGATTTTTGGGGTGGATTGCACCGTGCCATTTTCAATCAGATCAATCAGCCCATCGCGACCGACTATTGTAGTATTTGCCGCTGACTTTCGCGCGCAGCCTTTTTCGCACCCCGAAACATGAAGAGTGCCTGACACCTTCGTTGCTATCTGGCGCGCAACTGTGCGGGTTTGGATAGAGGCGCTGATGCAGTGCGGCATACCGGGGCAGGCGTCGACCCGCAGCAATGGGTCATCTTTTTGAGTTATTGCGTCGTCATGGCCAAACCCACTAATGCCTTCCAGCAGGAGCATGCGGTTGTGCGTAAGGCGAACGCCAAGGCATTTGAGAGTAATCTCCGAGATGAGTTTCGTCGCCAGACGGCCAAAAGGTAGCCCGACAATTTGACCATGCTCGGTCAATTCTGGCTGCGGTTCTGATTGTTCGTGCGTTGGCGTCAATTCCTGCCAAGTGCCTTCTGGCTGCTGAGATTGAAGAACCAACGCCATCCTTCTGAATTGTTTGTCCCTTCGAGCAGAAAACCAACGGGCGAGATCCATGACGCGATCAATGGCTTCATCTTCTGCAACCAGACGACCGGCATCCAAACCATCAGCCCGAACTATCAGGCGACCATCGGCGGCCCGTTCAAGCCTGATATCCGCCGACGCTGCGGAAAGGTGCCGGACAGGCCCAACATCTATTGAGAACCCGAATTTGGCAGGCAAGTCAGGGAGTTCTTCCAACCGACGGACCAGTTCATCCGCTAGGCGGCAGGTCAGGTCACCTTCTTGCCAAATCGGAGAAATCAAAACATTGCGCCGACTTTCCAAGACTGAATTGGCGTCAAGCAGATTGGCTTGGGCCAATGCGTCAAGAACCGCCCCGTGATCCTTGGTGTGTATGCCACGAACTTGGACATTGGCACGGTTGGTGACGTCAATCTGCCCATTGCCGTATTGGTCTGAGATCGCTGCGATCGCATCAAGCTGTGCCGATGACAAACGCCCCATCCACGGGCGCACGCGCACTATCAACCCGTCGCCGGACATCATCGGGCGGTAAGCTCCGGGACACCATCCTTTTGGTTGAGCGTTCATTCCGCCGCTTCCATTGCCGCACGGATGGAATTGCTTCGACTTTGCCAAAGATCGGCGGCCTCAAGGGCTTCGAACCGCTCTTTCATGGCTGCATATGCGCCAGCATTCTCCTGCTTTAGGAATGCGGAAACACCCGAGTCTCCTAAGGTGGTTTCGAAATACAAATCGAATAAGTGGGATGGCACTACATTGGCTAGATGGGCGAAAGCTGCCATGTGATCCAGGGTCGCAGCAATTTCTGCCGCGCCGCGAAAACCGTGGCGCATCATGCCCGAAATCCAATCCGGATTTGTTGCTCTTGCGCGCACAACCCGCGCGATTTCCTCAGGAAGGGCGCGTGCGCGCGGTGCGTCAGGGTCGGTATTGTCCAGATGATACAGCGCTGCTTGCCCGCCGATTTGTTCCTTTGCAGCCGCAAAACCGGCTTCATGCGCGGCATAGTCACTTGCCAATAGAATATCAGTTTCCGGCAAATCCTGAAGATGAACAAAACTGTCAGCAGATGCGATCCGCTGCCGAATGCCGTCGGTGTCTCTAATCGACGTTTCACCGTCGATTGCCCAGGAACTTGCCGACAGCCATGCCTCGCCGGCATTTGCGCGGCCTGCATCCGAGTAGTCCTCGATGCTAATGTTCATGCCAAGTCCGTATTTGCCCGGTTCTGGGCCGTAGACGCGTCGCAGTTTTTGACCAACATATGGGTTCCAGTCGGCGGTCTCGTCCCGGTTTTCAAGCAGTCCCACTGCTTGCCCGAACAATGTTGAAAGCGTCGGAAATACATCGCGGAACAGACCCGACACGCGCAGGGTTACGTCAATGCGTGGGCGTTCAAGTTCCGCAATGGGAAGAACTTCAATTCCGGACACCCGTTCAGAGCCCTCATCCCAAACTGGCCGGGTGCCAAGCAAGTGCAGAGCCATGGCGAATTCTTCGCCAGCGGTCCGCATTGTGGCCGACCCCCAAAGATCGACGATCAATCCTTTTGGCCAGTCGCCGTGATCCTGAAGATGACGGCGCACCAACTCGTCAGCCAATTTTACTCCTTGCGCATAAGCGCTTCGGGTTGGAACCGAACGGGGATCAGTGGTGTACAGATTGCGACCTGTTGGAAGCACATCTTGGCGGCCCCTGTAGGGCGAACCCGACGGCCCGGCATCGATACGCTTGCCACGAAGTGCGTTTAACAAAGATGTTTGCTCAGCCTTGGCTGATGTCTCGGTATCAAAGCACGCATTCCCGGTCGGTGTGCGTCCCCAGACATGCAGGCCATCCCCAAATTTGCTTTCCTTAATATCGCAAACAAACCGATCAATTCGCGTTATGGCCTCCTCCGAGCAAATCTCATCCGTGACACCAAGGTCGTTCTCGACGCCTTGCAACCGGGCTTCATCGCGAATGTTATCTTGCAAACGGTCCCGCCGTTTTGGGTCCAGCCCGTCAGCGTTTGAAAACTCGTCCAGTAATGCCTCAAGCCTGATCAGCCGGTCTGGCGTACTGCTTTCGACTTGAGGCGGCGGGATGTGACCCAGCGTTACCGCCCCAATTCTTCGTTTTGCCTGTGCAGCTTCGCCGGGGTCATTGACGATAAATGGATAGATTACAGGTGTCGCGCCGATCAACGCTTCGGGCCAACACCCCCCGGAAAGCGCAACTGACTTCCCCGGTAACCATTCCAACGTGCCGTGAGCGCCAATGTGAACCAGCGCATCGCATTGGTTTTTCAGCCAAAGATAAAAGGCGACGTATCCATGTCGTGGGGTCCGCGAAAGGTCGTGGTATTCGTCATGGCGCAAGGCCGGATTTCCCCGCTCTGGTTGCAATGCAACTACCGCGTCGCCGCGATATGTGACTGAAAGCCGAAGTGCCCCATCGAAATGATCAGGGTCGTTTTCTGGTTTGCCCCAAACGGCAAATAGATCGTCTCGCAAATTTTGCGGCAGTTTTGCCACTTCAGACGCATAAGACGACAATGGCCAGTCGACATGGCCTGACGTCAAATCGTTTTGCAAATTCGAATCTGTGGTCACTGAATGACCACTGGCTGCCAAGTCACCCAGTATCGCCTCGGCAGAAGCCAATGCATCCAGGCCAACGGCGTGCGCCATGTTCCAGTCTTTGCCCGGATAAGTCGACAATACCAAAGCAGGACGCCGCTGCTGAGCGGGCAGAGCAGCCAAGTTTGTCCAGGCTTTCACTTTGTCAGTGATCGCAGAAATGCGCTCGGGCTCCGGGCTATGTGCGTATCGAGAGAACTGAAGCGCCTTGTCGCGGGTTTGACTTTCCTTGAACGACGCCACTCCGGCGAACAGTCGCCCATCCAGTTCTGGCATCACCACATGCATCGCAAGATCGGAGGGAGAAAGCCCGCGTTCTGCGGTCGCCCAGGCATCCTTGTCGGATGTTGCTAACGCGATTTGAAAGACAGGAACATCTGCCACATCGAGGGGCGAGGAATTGTCGTCACCTTTACCACTGAAACTCGTCGCATTCACAATCGCGGCGGGCTTCAGATAGTCCAACTGTCGTCGCAGCCAGCGCGCGGCGTCCGGTGCTTTCAGGGATGGCGCGAAAAGTCCGAGAACGTCACATCCGCGAAGCCGTAGCGCGTCAAACAATGCCTCAATTGGGTCAAGGTCCGAGGCACTGAGAAAAGCCCGATAGAAAGTAACAATAACGAGCGGTTTGTCAGATTCCGGAAGGATTAGCGGGCAAGCCAGACCATGCTCCGGCGTCCATGCGCCCACCATTGGCAAGGCTTTTGAGCCTCTGACAGGTCCTGCATATAGGCCGGCTGCGAGTGATAACTGTGCCAGTGCAGCGTGTGCGGCAGTGGAGCCGCCAGTATCACAATGGTGCGATAACCGTCGAAGCGTCGAAACCGGTAGCGTCGATACCTCGTCAAGCTGGGGATCAGCACGCCCGTCTGCCGGTAGCACAGCAAGAGCAATACCACGCTCTTGCGCCAGTGCCTGAACCTGTTGAAGTCCATAGGACCAATAGGGCATTCCGCCGATCAATCGGATCAAAATACCTTTCGCGCCGGACAATGTCTGCTCAACATAAGTGTCAACGGAAAGGGGGTGTCTGAGCGCAGCCAAATTGGCCAATCGAAGCGTGGGCAGCTTGTTTTTCCCGCGATGCCAAGCCGCCGCAAAGGACCCAAGATCGCTATCAGAAAAGGAAAGAACCACCAGATCTGCTGGCGTCTGCCCCAGATCTGTTGGTGTTTCCGTTTCTTCCAGCCCTTGGCTTTCCCGGAATACGACATGCATCTTGCGGGCTTCCCTTGCCTATTCCGCTGCGACAGTCTCGGATAACGCTGCGCGGATTGCGTTGCCGTTCACGTCGTCATGCTCGGCGATAACGACCAACCGGCCCTGACGCGGCTCGTCGGGTTGCCACATTCTGTCGTATTGAGACCGGACCCGCGCACCAACAGCCTGAACCAAAAGGCGGGACGGTTTACCAGTAACCGCTGCATACCCTTTGACGCGCAGGATGTTCTGATCCTCGGCCATTGCCTTGATCCGACGAACCAAATCTTCGGGTGTGGCAACCTCGTCGATGTTTACAACGATGCTTTCAAAATCGTCATGCTCATGGTCGTCAAACCCGTCGTGGTGACTTGGACGCGCGTCCATGTCGTCTTCGGCCGCAGCCTCCAGGCCAAGAACGATCCTTGGGTCGACATTGCCTTCGGCGACCTCAACAATTGGCAATGGGCGCGGTGCTTCGCTTGCGACGATGGCTTTCGCTTTGGCAAGTCCTTCGGCGCCAGCAAGGTCCGGCTTAGTTAAAAGTACAATGTCGGCGCAAGAAATCTGGTCCTCAAAAACTTCCGACAGCGGCGTTTCGTGATCAATGCTTTCATCGGCCAAGCGCTGAGCGTCGACCGCCTCGACATTGGAGGCGAACCGTCCGGCAGCAACGGCTTCAGCGTCTGCCAGAGCAATGACACCGTCAACTGTTATGCGCGACCGGATATCTGGCCAGTCGAATGCCTTTAGTAGTGGTTTCGGAAGGGCCAGCCCGGAGGTTTCGATGATGATGTGCTCCGGGCGAGGGTCCAAAGCCATCAGTGCCTCGATTGTCGGGATGAAATCGTCCGCAACGGTGCAGCAAATGCAGCCGTTCGCAAGTTCCAAGATGTTCTCTGCCGGGCATTCTGGGATGGCGCAGCTTTTCAGAATTTCGCCGTCTACGCCCACGTCACCAAATTCATTGACGATCACAGCAAGGCGCTTGCCTTGGGGGTTTGTCATCAGGTGGCGAACCAGGGTCGTCTTACCGGAACCCAGAAAGCCGGTGATAATTGTGACGGGAATTTTAGTGAGATCAGTCATTTCAGGACTCCAATGGCGGAATGCGGGCAATGCAATTCTTGCGGAAGTGTTCGGGTCGTTCGCGCCACGGAACCAATCCGTCGGCGGTCGATTGATATCGCGCAGATCCGTCAAGAACGACGCTGGCGCTGTTAGGGTCAAGATTTCCGTAGACGTAACTCCAGCGGCCTTCGCCGCGCAAAGCAATCGAACAACCACGTGTGCAATTTGAAAGGCACTCGACGCCTTTCACGGTTATGTTTGCAGAAATGTCCGAGCTGTTCAATGCTTCAAGCAACAAAGTTCCAGGCCGCACATCGTCGTCGGGAGCCTCGCCAGCGCGTCGGCATTTTACGCAAACAAGTAGTTCTGCGGGTGGTTTGGCCACTTCGCTCATGTCTTAGTCCCAATTCTCATGGGGCTAAGGGCAGATGACGGGTGCGAAACAGGGCCTCCCGACACCCGGAACACCCCGCCCGGTTACGTCTCAGTCTTGCTGGCAGGTCTCCCGGCTTGCGGATATCAGGACATCAATCCTGGCGGCTCTCCTGCCTTCCCGATGACGAAACATCAGTGGCATTGGTTGGCCTTATCCGGTCACGGTCGCGGGGGCGGCTGTACTAGGCAAATTCGCTTTACCTGCACATTCCCTTTTCACCTACAAAAGCAGGCACCAGCAAAGAACTCATGCAGCCCGATGGCGGTCTGAGTCAATGATCGTTTTGCAATGAGAGACCGAATTCACAATGGAATCGAACCTGTTCCAGCATACGCAACGCTCACCGGAACTGACGGGTGCAACAAAGTGTTTTGATCAAAGCCGCGATAGCTTGTGTGAAACGCTATGTGCTGCCTGCTGGACCAGTTTTCCAATTCGCTCCGGGCCGTCGTCGGTCATGTTGATATCCGGCAGAGAAATGCCCAGTGCAGCAATGGCGTTTCCATCAGGCAAGACGATGGCCGCGCCGAAACTAAGAATACGGTCCCGGAATTCGCCGGTATCAAAGGCGTAGCCCCGTTCCCTTGTCGTTGTCATGTCATCATCCAGATCACCGAGCGTGGTGATCGTGTTTTCAGTGAACTGTTCAAAAGTCTTGGGCAGGATTTCACGCATCCGATCATAATTGGCGGACAAGATCGCTTTACCAGTGCCGACACAATGGATAGGGGCGCTGCCGCCAATCGGGTTCCAAGACCTAATGGCCTTCTGGCTTTCCACTTTATAGATGTAAATCACCGACATTCCTTCAGGTACTGCAAGATAAATAGTTTCACCGGTTTCGCGACTAAGGATCGACATTTCCGGCGCGGCAAACTCTCTCAGATTCAGATTTTCCACCAAATGACGACCCACCTGCCAGGTTTTTAGCGTGGCTGAGTATGATTTGTCTGCGCCATGCTTCACATACCCAAGTGTCGTAAGTGTTTGCAAAAGCCGAAATGTATTTGATTTCGTAAGTTCCAGTTCTCTTGAAAGCTGCGTGACACCCTTACCGTTTTTGGCTCTCGCTAAGTTTTCAAGTATTAACAATCCCTTAGAGAGCGTAGAATCAACGCGGGGCTCGGTTTTTGCTGCAGGCATCTGGCCTCGTCCGTTCGGGTTGCGGTCTCGCAACCCCTGTTGAGTCTGAGACCTGCGATTTACTTGCGAACCATTTCAGATTGCGCAATTTGTAAGCTAATTGGCCTGAAAGCATCCAAGCACAAACTGGCTTTGTTTCGATATGAGAGAAACTAATGCCAAATATCAACACAATGCAATGGTCCGCCAAAAACTCGGCAGCCTATTGCCACTTCCGATAATTCAATTTCACTTAAGCTGTGAAATTGACGGAATGGATCTTTCCATCACTCGAATGCTGTGTCAAAATACAATATAATTGTTTCTTATATCAGCACAAGGCGAGTCATAGACGTGAGCGCTGGTCGTATCACTGCCAATCACTGGGGCGCAGGCGTTGCCACTGTAAAAGATGGCAGGCTTGTCAACGTTGGGCCGCATCCCGAGGATCCGGACCCATCGAGAATTAATGAAAATATTGCGAGCAGCCTGAACGGTGAAGCGCGCGTGCGACGGCCTGCGATTCGACAAAGCTGGCTTGAGCATGGTGCAACAGCCAATGCGGGTGAACGTGGAAAGGATCCTTTCGTCGAAGTTAGCTGGGACCGAGCGCTGGATCTGGTTGCAGGCGAGCTCAAAAGAGTGATTGCCGACCATGGCAATGACTCAATATTTGCCGGCTCTTATGGTTGGTCGAGCGCCGGCCGCTTCCATCATGCCCAAAGTCAGCTGAAGCGTTTCCTCAATTCATTTGGCGGCTTTGTCCGGACCGAGGGGAATTATAGCTATAACGCCGCTCTGCAATTGATGCCGTATATCCTTCAGAATTACCGTCTGATGGTGCAGAACGCCACGCGATGGCCCGTGATTGCCGACAACAGCGATCTTGTTGTGATGTTTGGCGGTGTGCCATTGCGGAGCACGCAGGTGTCAGACGGCGGCCTTGGTTTTCATAAGGTTCCCAACGATATAGAACGCTGCGTTAACGCGGGTGTTTCATTTGTGAACTTGAGCCCTCTAAGATCGGACGCAGGGGATCAGTTAAAGGCCGATTGGGTGCCAGTTAAACCTGGGACTGACACAGCAATCATGATGGGCCTCGCCCATACACTGCTCACAGAAGAACTTCACGATCAGGTATTTCTCGACCGCTATACGGTCGGTTTCGATCAGGTGCGGTCGTATTTGATGGGCGAGCAGGACGGCGTTGCGAAAGACGCTGACTGGGCTGCAGCTCTTTCCGACATGCCAGCCAATAATATACGCAGCCTCGCGCGTAAGATGGCTGACGGACGAACGATGATCACAACCACAGCCGGTATCCAACGGGCCGATTTTGGTGAGCAGCCCTTGTGGATGACGGTGACGCTCGCGGCAATGTTGGGTCAGATCGGCCTGCCAGGCGGTGGATTCGGAATCGGATATGGCGTGAACGGTAGTTTTGGGTCGACTGGTCGTCCCTATCGTAGTGGAACAATGCCCCAGCATTTCAATCCGGTGGAAAACTTCGTTCCGGTCGCAATGTTTGCCGATGCGATGCTGAACCCAGGTCAGCCCTATGACTACAGTGGGCGGAACATGGTATTTCCCCAGACCCGCATGGTTTGGTGGGCGGGCGGAAACCCGTTCCATCACTGCCAGGATCTAAATCGACTGCGTAAGGCGTTCCAACAGCCCGATACAATTATCGTGAACGAGATCAACTGGACCAGTACCGCGCGACACGCGGACATCGTCTTGCCAGTCGCCGCACCAGAGGAGCGCGCGGACTTTGCTGCAGGAAAATGGGACAACGCGTTGATTCCAATGCCACGGCTGGCTCAACCAGCGCATGAGGCACGCGAAGAGTATGACATTTATTGCGCGCTCGAAGAGCGAATGACAAACGAAAAGCCGTTCAGCCTTGGACGAACGTCCGACGAATGGCTTGAGAGTCTTTGGCAGGAAACCCGCGAAACAGCGCGCGCCTATGGCGATGATTTGCCGACGTGGCCGGAGTTCTTAGATGGAGACATCATCCGTTTAGAGGACCCTGAGCCACGGCGTTCTCTGCTCAGCGAATATCGCAACGACCCAAATGAGAATCGCCTGAAGACGCCAAGCGGAAAGATCGAACTATATTCCGACGTGATTGCCAGCTTTGACTATGATGATTGTCCGGGCCAAGCGGTTTGGATGCCACCGCGTGCGCATACAAATGGCCAGCTCGATGCATATCCTTTGCATATGATCTCCGGACAGCCGGAAACCAGACTGCACAGCCAAATGGATAACGGTTCCTTCAGCAAAAGCCGCAAAATTCAGGATCGCGAGCCGGTACTTATCAATTCGGAAGATGCCGCGTTGCGGGGAATTAATGATGGTGATGTCGTTGAACTATTTAATGGTTATGGCCGCTGCCTGGCCGGTGCGATAGTAACTGACGATATACGACCGGGCGTTATTTTCCTGTGGACGGGGGCTTGGTATGATCCCGATTTCGACGCGCCACAAGATCGGGACCGGCACGGCAACCCTAACGTTTTGACCCATGACTTGAAAACGTCGCGATTATCGCAAGGTCCGGCATCGCATTCTGCATTTGTGGACGTCCGGCCGTTTGAAGACCCGGTGCCCGAGATCACTGTGCATCGGCAACCAGCGTTTGCGACCGAAAACGAATAGGTAAGGGTGCTTAGATACAGCGCCCGCCGTCAACTTCCATGCACACCCCCGTCACCATGCTCGCTTCGTCCGAGCACAGATAACAAGCGGCGTTTCCCATGTCCTCGGGCGTCGAAAACCGCCCCAGCGGGATCGTAGACAGAAACTTGGCCCGAATTTCAGGGGTGTATTCGCCCATGAAGGTTTTCAGCAACGGTGTTTCACCGGCCACAGGATTAATGGCGTTAACCCGTACGCCTGACGGTGCCAACTCAACCGCCATCGCCTTTGTCGCGGTAGTCATCCAGCCTTTTGATGCGTTGTACCAACTCAATCGCGGGCGTGGGCTGACAGCGGCCGTCGAAGCCACGTTTAATATCGCCCCGGACCCTGCCGCCTTCATCAAGGGCACAATTGTTTTGGCAGTTAGAAATACAGACTTAATGTTCACTGACACGACCCTGTCGAATTCATCCTCGCTGATGTCTTCCAGTGCAGCTGGCTGATGAGTTACGCCAGCGTTGTTGACCAAGATGTCAATTTTCCCAAAGGCCGACATTGCTTCATCGCCTAAAGCTTTGACCTCATCTGCCTTCGAAACGTCGGTTCTGAGAAAATGCGCGCTATGGCCCATTTCTGCCGCGAAAGTGGTCCCAAGTTCTTCGTTTAGATCAGCAATTACGACCCGGCATCCCTCAGCGATGAACTTTCGCACGATACCCGCGCCAAATCCCGAAGCACCGCCCGTAACAATCGCTGTTTTATAGCTCAGCCTCATACCCAATCCTATCCGTGCAACGCCGCGACGGTCTTTAGTGTTGAAAATCCTAGAAGGGCCTCAAAGCCTTTTTCGCGGCCATGCCCCGAAAATCCCGTTCCTCCAAATGGCAATTCTACACCGCCGCCTGCACCATAGTTGTTGACGAAAACCTGCCCGGCACGGAGTTTTTTGGCCATTCGCATTTGTCGGGCTCCATCACGTGTCCAGACAGATGCCACCAGACCGTAGTCTGTGCCATTCGCAATTGCGACAGCGTGGTCCTCATCTTCAAACGGGATCAAGACCTGAACAGGTCCAAAAATCTCGTCTTGAGCCAAGCCGTGCGCAGGATCGACTCCCTCGAACAAGGTTGGCAACACATAGGCACCGTTTGAAGGAGCGGAACTGTCCAGCACACCCTGCGCCGCGATGCTCAAATCCGATCCTTTTGCCAAGAAGTCTTCCACGATGGACTTTTGCCGGGTCGAAATCAGTGGGCCGATGTCAAAATCATCCAATGCGGCACCAACACGAAGGTCCTTGTAGCGCTCTGCCATGCTGTCGCGCACGCTTTCATAGACACCTTTTTGCACCAGAATGCGTGAAGAAGCCGAGCAGGTTTGTCCGGCATTTTGAATGCCGGCATTCACCAGAAACGGGAGCGCAGCTTCGATGTCGGCGTCATTAAAAACGACTTGGGGGGACTTGCCACCCAATTCCAATGTCACGGGAACCAGGTTTTGCGCAGCCGCTGTCTGGATTATTCGCCCGACACCGACCGATCCGGTGAAAGAAATGTGCCGCACAGACGGATGCGCCGCCAAGGCCGCGCCAGCTTCGCTTCCCAGTCCGGGCACCACATTCAATGCGCCCTCGGGTAGCCCAGCAAGACGCGCAAGTTCAGCAAAGGCGAGGGCAGTTAGACAGGCTTCTTCGGCAGGCTTCAGAACTGCGGCGTTGCCCATGGCCAATGCCGCGCCAACCGACCGCCCAATGATCTGCATCGGATAGTTCCAGGGCACGATATGTTCTGTCACCCCATGCGGTTCACGCAGGGTATAAACTGTGTATCCGTCCAGATAGGGAATGGTGGCCCCGTGAACTTTGTCCGCTGCGCCCCCGTAAAACTCCATGTACCGCGCCAGTGCCAGGACATCTGCGCGGGCTTGCTTTAGGGGCTTGCCCACGTCCACCGCTTCCAGCTTGGCCAGCTCATCAATGTTATCCAGCACCAGCATACCGATATTGGCCAAGCAGCGACCGCGCTCTGCCGCTGTATGTCGGCCCCAGTCTCCAGACAGGGAATTTTCGGCAGCCAGAACAGCCCGGTCGATATCATCGGCACCGCCTCGGGCGATTTCACACAAGACCGAACCGTCGGACGGGTTGTGTAGGTCAAGCGTCTCGCCGGCAACAGTAGGAACCCAGTTCCCTCCGATGAAGCACTGATCGGCATCGACACCCAGCGGATGAACCGTCATTTCGCACCTCCTTCAGGCATTGGCAGTCGAGATCTCCGGCAGCTTCGGGGCGGCGGCCAGTAATGACTTTGTATAGTTGTGTTGCGGATCATGAAATACGTCGCTGGTCAAACCTTGCTCGACTATCTTTCCTGCCTTCATGACCATCACCCGATCCGAGATCGATTGAACGACTGACAAGTCATGAGAAATAAACAGATACGTAAGCCCGTGGCTTGCGGCCAATTCGGCCAACAGATCCAAAATTTGGGCACGGATTGAGACATCCAGCGCCGAGACAACCTCGTCCAACAGGATGAGATCAGGCCGTATGATCAACGCCCGCGCGATGGCTAGGCGCTGTCTTTGCCCCCCCGAAAACTCGTGGATGTATTTGAACTGATCGTCGGCCCTAAGACCAACTTCCTTCAAGGTTTCGGCGATTTTGTCGGTTCGTTCTTCCGGCGATGGTTGCTCATCAAGCAAGTGAAAAGGTTCGGTAATCAAGCGATCGACGCGATGGCGAGGATTGAAAGAACCATAAGGATCCTGGAACACCACTTGCATGCGGCGACGCAAAGCGCGATCCGGTTTTGATCCCGCAAAGACCGACTTGCCGCCCAACAATATTTCCCCGCCCTGCAACGGCTCCAAACCTAAAATCGCACGGGTCAAAGTGGACTTTCCACATCCGCTTTCCCCAACCAGCCCAAGGCATTCATTTCGGCGGACATCAAAGCTGACGTTGTCTACGGCGCGGAAGTGTTCAATCGAACCGAACAGCGACTTTCGAGGCAACCGATAATTCCGAACCACGTTCCGAACCGACAAGATCGGCGTCTCATCAGGAGAGGCGCTCTTGTCCGGCTGATGTTTCGAGGCGAAATACAATGCCTTAGTGTAGGGATGCCGCATCGTCTCGAACAAGGTGTCGGCGGCACCTGTTTCGACAACTTCGCCATCTTTCATAATGGCAATGTGGTCAGCAACATCCGCGACAACCGCCAGGTCATGGCTGATCAACATCAACCCCATATCATCTTCATCCACCAGACGTTTCAGCAGGCGCAAGATCTCGGCCTGGGTCGTCACATCAAGCGCCGTCGTCGGCTCGTCTGCGATAAGCAGTTTGGGTTGAAGGGCGATTGCCTGAGCGATCACGACACGCTGTCTTTGACCGCCTGACAATTCATGTGGATACGATGACAAGGGAAACCGTTCGGCAGGTAGCTCGCAGCGATCCAATACTATGCGAGCGCGCTCGATAGCTTCGGATTTTCCAACGTCGCGGCGGTGAATAAGAATGGCTTCGGAAACTTGATCTCCAATTGTTTTCAACGGATTAAGCGCAGTCATAGGTTCTTGAAATACGATGGAAACGTCGTCACCCCGGATCGCACAAAGTTCGCTTTCGCTGGCGCTCAGCATGTCGAAGCCGTTCAGCTCAACACTACCCGACGACGCAGCCCCGCGTGGAAGCAGCTGCAGGATCGAAAACGCGGTCATGGACTTGCCGGAACCACTTTCACCAATGACACCAAGCGTTTGCCCAGACTCCAGCGACAGCGATACATCCTGCAAAATCGATGTGCCGTAGATTGAAAGCGAAAGTCCTTTGATATCCAGCAGACTCATCCCAGATCCCTCCTGATCCGGGGGTCCAGAATGTCCCGCAAACCGTCACCCAACAGGTTCAATCCCAACACCATGAAGACAATCGCCAATCCCGGGAACATGGCCAGGTGTGGTGCAAGACTGATCATTGTTTGGCTGTCGGCTAACATACGCCCCCAACTTGGAATCGGCGGCTGCGCCCCAAGTCCGACATAAGACAGCGAAGCCTCGGCCAGAATGCCTAGCGAGAACAGGATGGTCCCCTGTACGATCAGCAAGTTTAGAATATTGGGCAGGATATGCTCGACCGAGATGCGTGCCGCACCTTTTCCCGAAACCCGTGCCGCCAAAATAAAGTCCCGCTTCCAAAGGCTAAGGGCTGATCCACGGGTTAATCGGGCGAAAACTGGAACGTTGTAAATACCAATCGCGATAACGGCATTAACCGCACTTGGTCCAAAGCTCGCGGTAATCAGAATTGCAATCAACAGGGACGGGAACGCGAATATCAGGTCATTCCCGCGCCCAACCACTTCGTCCAGCAGACTGCCGCGATTTGCGGCTGCCGCAAGCCCCATTGGCACCCCAAACCCCATGCCCACGCCAACTGCCACCAAAGCTACTGCGATTGAAGTCCGAGCGCCCACCATGATCATCGACAGTATATCTCGTCCAAAGTGATCCGTGCCCAGCACGTGGTCGGGTGACGGTGTCTTCATCCGTTCCGCAATATTCAGAACTTCAATGTCATAAGGGATCCAAAGAAAGGACAGGAGCGCCGCTCCAGCGAATATCGCGGTCAGTATGCCTCCGATGACCAGATTTCGCGACGCCATCATCCCGCCCGCCTTAATCGCGGATCAACCGCAGCATATGCGATATCCACTGCGAAATTGACCAGGATGACCGCAAAAACCAGCAACATGACCGTGCTTTCAACGACGATCAAATCTCGCTGTGCGATGCTTTGAAAAATTAACCGCCCAAGCCCCGGCAAGAAGAATACGTTTTCGATGATGATGGCGCCTGCCAATAAGAACGAAAACTGAAGTCCAATGATTGTTAGCACCGGTATCAAAGCGTTTCGCAATGCGTGACGCCACAGCGCTTGTCTTTGGGTTAGCCCCTTTGCTCGCGCCGTTCGAATGAAGTCTTCGCCAAGAGTGTCCAACAAAGCAGACCGCATAACCCGCGCCAATATCGATGCCTGTGGTAGCGCCAGCGAGACTGCTGGAAGTGTCAGCGCCTTCATGCCCGCGAATAAACCTTCGTCCCATCCTGGAAAACCGCCGGCTGAAAACCAACGCAAGTTGATGGAAAAAAACAGAACCAACAACATCGCGAACCAAAAACTAGGCACCGCAATCCCTAGCTGCGTTAGCCCCATAACTGTTGTATCCGCGGCTGAGCCGCGCCGTGTTGCCGCCAAAATGCCAACCGGAAATGCAATCAACGTTGACAGGGTCAGGGCAAACAACGCCAACGGCAATGAAATCCAGAGACGTTCGCCGATCATTTCGGTCACAGGAGTTCTATAGGTGTAAGACGTGCCAAAATCACCCATCAGCATGCCCGAAACCCAATTGACGTATCTCTGCGCCATGGACACATCCAACCCCAGCTGCTCGCGTAATGCTGCGACGGTGTCAGGTTGTGCGTTGATACCCAGCATAAATGCCGCTGGGTCTCCGGGGATGACTTCAATAGCTGTAAAGACGACAACACTCGCCACCACCAAACTGACGGCCAGCGATAGCAATCGCGTCAGTATATAGCGCGCCATGGCGAGTGCCTCTCAAGCGCCTCGGCGAACGAAATCGCCGAGGCTTACAGGTCGATTTAGTCGGACCAGCTTACGCCCGTCAGATCAACGGCTTGCGTGGGCGCATCTTCCCAAAGTCCATTCACTTTGGCGTTCGTAACCGTCGGAACAGCCAGTTGGAACAGATAGCCGTTCACATAGTCTTCTGAGATGATGGTCTGTGCCTTGTGAATCAATTCTGTCCGCGCCGCCGGATCGGTTTCACCGGTCAAATCGACGATCAACTGCTGATAGTCAGGATTGTCATACTGAAAGTAGTATTCAGGACGCGCATAGATCCCAATGTCAAACGGTTCGGTGTGACTGACAATCGTTAGGCCAAAATCATAACCGCGGAAAACTTGTTCAAGCCACTGCGCCCATTCCAGGTTCGAGATCTCGGTATTAATACCAACCGCGCGTAACTGCGCCGCAATGATCTCGCCTCCACGGCGGGCATAAGACGGCGGAGGAAGTTTCAATGTGGTCGTAAAGCCGTCTGCATACCCGGCTTCTGCCAGCAATGCTCGGGCTTTGTCTGGGTCGTAATTCGAATTGCCGGTCAGATCGATGTAATCAGGATTATGCGGCGCGAAATGCGTTCCAATTGGCGTACCAAGCCCGAACATCGCACCATCAATGATAGCCTGACGGTCAATTGCATGGGCAACTGCCTGACGCACGCGCACATCGTCGAAAGGCGGCATCTTGTTGTTGGTGGAAAGAATGGTTTCGCCTTCGGTCGATCCAAACAAAACCTTGAACCTTGCATCCGCCTCAAATTGCGGCAGGTTCTCCGGGGCAGGGTAGTTGTAAAAGACATCTACATCCTCTGCCATCACAGATGCAAAGGCTGCTGTCGGATCGCTTATGAATTTAAATGTTGCGGTCTCTAAAGCTGCCGCATCACCCCAGTAACTGTCATTGCGCACCAGCTCAATCTCGTCACCCTGGACCCAGTTCGAAAACTTGAACGCACCTGTGCCAACTGGATTGGTTTTGATGGTTTCAATGCTTTCCGGCGCGACAATTACGGCATCGCCCCAGGCCATGTTGAAGAGGAAGCTGCCATTTGCGGCCGAAAGCGTCACCTTGACGGTGTTGGCGTCGACGGCTTCGACGCTTTCGATCCCGCCAAACAGGGCCTTTTGAGCGTTCACACTTTCTTCCCCGCGTGCGCGGTCCAATGAAAACACCACGTCATCTGCGTCCATCGTTGTGCCATCGTGAAACGCGACACCGCTTCGCAGATTGAAGGTATAGGTCAATCCATCGTCAGAGATTTCCCAGCTTTCCGCCAGCCCGGGATTTACTGACCCATCCGGGCCAAACCGTGTCAGCCCCTCGAAAACGTTGGAATACACAACCTGATCGATTGCACCCGCAGCAGCGCTGGTTGGGTCAAGATGGGGCGGTTCCAATTGCAGCCCAACCGTCAATCCGGTCTCAGCCGAATAGGCCGCCGAAGCTCCCACAAGTGCCAGGGCGGCGACGCCCATCAGATACGTGTTTTTCATGTTTTCTCTCCCTTTGTGCCGCTGTCTGTCAGCAGATCGACAAGGCAGCGCCCCATCACATTAGCCGAGTCCAGCATATCGTCTACCTCGATGTATTCATCCGGTTTATGCGCAAGTTCCAACAATCCGGGCCCATAGGCGATGCAATTCTTTAGTCGCCCAATTCTATCTATGTGTTTTTGATCGTAAGTTCCCGGAGATACAACATATTCTGCTTCGCGACCTACAACCTCGTGAATGGCTTTCGCCACGCTTTCAACCACGGGTGACGTTTTATCCGTCATCGTTGGAACTACATGATGCATCTCACGAACGTCATACGAGAACGTTTCGCGCTCTGATTTCACTTTTTCAAGAACGTCGATAATTTCGTTTTGCACGTCTTCAAGGCGTTCTTCGATCAAAAAACGACGGTCGACTATCATCCGGGCGCTGTCTGGCACGCACGCGGATGGAAACCCCATAAAATCGGCGGGCAGCTCATCCTGTCCACCGTGGAACGAATTAATATTCATTGTCGATTGGCGCGCACCTTCAGGCACCACTGGCATTTCAGTTTTGCGGGCCGCCAGGGCGGGGTAAAGCGATTGCTCCATCTCGTGCAGCACGGCCCCCATATGCCGAACCGCACAGTCGCCCAGAAATGGCATAGACCCATGGGCAATTTCGCCGTGAGTTTCGATCTCTGCCCACCAAACACCGCGATGCCCAAGGCAAATGCGATCCTTGTGAAGAGGTTCAGGAATGATCACATGCTGTACGCGCTCGGGCGAGAAATAGCCCTGATCAGCCAGATAAGCGACGCCGCCATATCCGCCCGTTTCTTCGTCTGCTGTGCCAGATATCTCGATAGCGCCCGCGAAATTGGGAACGCATTCCAGAAATGCTTCGACAGCTATTATCGAAGCCGCAAGTCCGCCTTTCATGTCGCAGCTACCACGCCCGTAAATGCGCCCATCCACCAGCGCTCCACCAAATGGGTCTTGCGTCCATCCTTGGCCGACTTCCACAACATCCGTGTGAGAATTGAAGTGAACGCATTCGCCGGAAATTGCACCTACCCGTCGCGCGACGACATTCCACCGGGGATACTTTTCACTATCGCCCGGACTACCTTCGGCACGCACCAATTCGATGGAAAAACCGACATTTGCCAGGCGGGTTTTAAGATACTCGCAAATCTCGCGATAATTCTCGCCCGGTGGATTGAGTGTTGGAATTCGGATCAAATCCTGGGTGAGCGCAATCAGATCTTCGCGTCGCGCAGTGATAGCGCGGCTCAAATTATCATCGGGGTCCAATGGCATACTTGGTTCGCTCCCACTCAGCTCTGGAAACCTGCACTAGCAGGAAGCAGGTATCAATAGCTGGTGGCTCGGCCAAATCTCAACGGCCAGTAACACCGAAGAGCAATTTCGAACTGCAATCGGGTCAATCGACGGCAAGTGCGGCCAGTTCATCGGCAGCTTCGCGAAGGCGCTTCAGATACTGAACGAGGCTACTGATGTCATGTCGTTGAATAGGTGCGTGAATTGAAAGCGTCGACAAAAGCCGATTTTGATCGTCTAGGATTGGAACCGCAATTGCTGCCATCCCGTCCATGAACTCTTCATTATCGGTTGCGTAACTCCGTTCGCTCGTATTTTGCAACTCCTCGGACAGGTCTTTCACTCGCACCAACGAGCGTTTCGTGTGTCGCGTTAACGGTAAAGCTTTCAGCGTTCGATCCAACTTGTCTCGCCGCAGGGCGGACAAATACATCTTCCCACTTGCCGTGCAGTGGAAAGGCACCTGTGTGCCGATTGGTAATTGAATGCGCAATGGCCAGTGGGTTTCCACACGCTCAAGATAGATCATCCCCTCGCGGTTTGGTACGGCGATATTACAGGTTTCTCCCACATCTGACGCAACCGCGCGCAGAATTGCCATCCGATCTGTACGCATTCGTTCTGAAGACAGCGTATTGGTGGCGATGCGCCGAAGTCTCCGTCCGGGTCCGAAACTTTTGCCGTCAATATGCCGTTGCAACAACTCCTCTGCCTCGGCAGTATTCAACAGCCGGTGCATTGTTGGCTTTGGTAGACCCAAGGCATCACTTAGTGCCGCTGGCGACATCGGCACCCCGGACTGGGCCACCACTTCCACAAGACGAACCAGTCTCAGGTTAGTGGGGATTTGCCCAATCTCGTGATGCACGTTGTCGTCCGGCATAGACCCTCGTTTATCTGTTCGGCAGCAAAGCCAGTGCCATTTCGGGGGTCAGGGCCACAAAGATCCAAACCGCAAGTAGCGACACAAGATAGATCGTCGAATACCGCAACAGACGGAAATAAGGCACCCCGGTTACGCCAGATGCGACATAAAGGTTCAATCCATAGGGTGGCGTGATGAAACCAATCGATGCTCCGACCAGGAATATGACCGAGAAGTGGACCGGATCAACACCAACACTCACTGCAATCGGCGCAAGAATTGGGGCCAGAATGATTGTTACCGGTAGTGATTCCAAAATCATGCCGGCGACAAAAACCATAGCCATGGCAGTAAACAGAACAGGATAGTACCCACCCATTCCCGTTACAAAGCTGCCGATCACTTCCTGTGCACCCAGCAAAGATAAGATTTGCTGCATCACGACCGATACCGCAATCAACGGCGCCAGAATGCCCGAAATTTGCGCGGACCGAACAACAATCGAAGGGATTTCGGTCAGCTTGAAACCTTCAACTACAACCATCGAAGACAGTGATTTTTCTTCAATTGGAGTATCGGCGCTCGTGCCCATAATCTTGTTGGCGGGATAGCTCAGCATTCCAACGATAATACAGAAGCCAACCGTCACACCTGCCGCCTCGGTCGGAGAGAATTTACCAGTGTAAATTCCCCATAGAACCAACCCGATGGCAAAGAAACCAAGCCAGGCACCGACGCCAGTCTTAATAACGCGGCTCAGCGATAGTTTGATGATGTAGCCCCAGCCGTTAATCGAACATACGACGAAGCAGGCGATCATCATGGCCAAGACCATCAGTGTGCCAGGTATGATGCCCGCAATGAACAAGTCCGAAATCGGCAGATTCATCAAGAAGCCATAGACGATGAAGATAATCGACGGTGGAATGATGATCCCAACCGTGCCGCCAGCGGCAGCGGTTGCCGCCGAAAAGCGCTCGTCATAGCCGCCTTTGACCATTTCAGGGTGCAACATTGACCCAATCGTTGCAGTGGTTGCCGAGTTGGACCCCGAGATCGCTGCAAACAATCCGCAAGCGCCAATTGCCGCCATCGCAAGACCGCCCCGTATCCAGCCCAAACAGGCATAGGCAAAATCAGATAATCGTTTCGCGATGCCCGACTTATTGATCAGGTCGCCGGTCAGAATAAACAACGGCATCGCCATCAGGGCAAAGCCATCTTTAAAGACGTTCAAAAGCTCAGAGCCAGTGTTGTCCAGCGTCAGATCCAGCACAAAGCTGCACCCTACAACCCAGTAAAAGATGATCAGCAAAACTGGCGTGCCCATCATGAACAAGACGGTAACGGCCAAAGAGATAAGTGTAATCCAGGTTCCGTCGGTCATTATACATCCCCCCCGATTACAGCCTGTTTGATCATCGGGCCGCCATTTCGATAATTTGCGATGTCTTCGATGGCGTTCCCAACCACGCGACCTGCCAACATGATGAAACAGATCGGCATGGTAACCATGAACCACCACCGCATAACATTGTCGGTTCCAAGGACGATGGCGAAGTTGTCGTAGGTATTCACAGTGGCACGCGCTGTTGTCGTGACCACAATGATGGCAAAAACCATCCAAAGCACATTGTCGACCATCAGACAGGCTAGCTGCCCGCGGTGGCTCATCTTTGTGCGAAATTCGGCAAAGCTCAGATGGGTGCGCAACTTCACGTTAAACGAACAACCATACCAGGCCATAATCATGAACAAGAGCGGCGGAATCGTCGTTGACCATGGAACCTGAGCTGAGAAAACAAATCTCTGGATCACGCCGACAAAGATGATGCCTGCCATAATCACATAGGTATAAACGACGATCGACTTCTCCAGATTGCGATCGATCCAAGGTACTGCCTTGTAGATATAGTGAACAAGAAACGCGCCAATGATAGTCAGCGGTCCTAAGACGAACCACGCCCCGTCCGACCGATAGGCCTTCACGACACTGAAATTGATATCACCACTCAGCGTTGCCGTAACAATCGTCTGCATGTCTGCCCATATCGACATCTGGCGGCCCTCCCTTTGGATCCGATAGAAAAAAACTCTAAAATTAGTCTACCGTTAAAAAAAGGCCGGCCCTAACTTTCGGGCCGGCCAGTCTGCCTAGTTGTCGATTACGCTTTCCACCAACGACGTGGTTCAACGTTCTCCGGCAATGTGTCCGCAGGGATGGTGCGAACTTCGTCATAGATTTCCTGATAGGTGTCTGCGCCACCCTGCCAGCCATTGATCCGCTCACGCCACTGTTCCCAAAGCTGTGGTTGGAACTCTGGCGAGCACATCTCTTCCGCTTTCTTGATCTCGGCGTCAGACAAGAACGCGTTGCGTACATTGTTCTTGGCAAAGATCGTGTTTGGAAGTTGTGGATCGGAAAGACCAACTGTCTTGACCAGTGCGGCTTCGTTAGCAGCTTGCACGTGGGTTTGAGCCCAGTAAGAGGATTCCATAACGGCATCCTGCAAGTCACCACCAAGTTCATCAAATACCGAAGCCGACATTGCTGTGTGCTCGGTGCCGCAGAAGAAGTTCAGATGAACCGACTGTGAAACCACTGGCGACATGTTGGCATAAGCCACAGCCGAGGCCCAAGTCTCAGCTCCATCAATCAGACCTTGCTTCAGACCATCAAGTGTTTCTTCCCAGGCAACTGGAACTGGGTTCAGGTTCAACGCAGTCATCGCGATACGGCCAAGTTGGGTGCCTGTTACGCGGTTCTTGGTGCCAAACAACTGCTCAATGGATGTCACCGTTGGCTTGTCTTCCCAGGACAGACCTAACTGGATGCCGCGAAGTTCAGCGTGGCTGAACAAGAACTTCAAGCCGTGACGACGCTCGTAAGGCTCACGAAGAAGCGCTTGTGACTTTGGCGAATACAGGAAGTGATACTGGTCTGCCCGGTTACGGAACATGTAGGCATAGTCCAGAACGTTCAGATATGGTGCACCACCGGCAGAGTTCTGAGTCGATGCAGCATAGATATCAACGATGCCTTGCTGTGTTTTCTCAACGCAGGACACCTGGCCACAGATTTGGTTGTTGCCGATAAAGTCGACGCGGATTTCGCCATCGGTGCGGCTTTCGAGGTCACGCGCAAATTCCAATGCACCCGCACGCTCGATCAACAGGTTTTGTGGGTTAAATCCAGCAGCGCCAAACTTCAGTGTGTGCTTTGCCTCTTTAGCGAATCGCTTTTCGTAGGTTGATTCGGCTGCTCGTGCCAAATTGCCCACTGTCATGGCCCCGCCGAACGTGCCAGCTGCCAAAAGCGTCGAACTTAGACCGTAAGTCCCTGCTACTCTAAAGAAATCCCGGCGCGATACACCGCCAATCCGATCAGATATTCCCATGTTTTCCTCCCTTAATGTCAAAAAATGAGACGTTTCGTTTCAAAAAACACTAGAACGGTATGATCTTTCTGCATAGAGTTTTTTTATTGCCGGAAGGGAAAAGTGGGTTGGAAGCTGATTTCATAGTCATTGGTGCGGGTTCTGCAGGGTGTGTTTTGGCCAATCGCCTCAGCGCCGACCCGACGAACAAAGTGATCCTTCTTGAGGCAGGGGGGCGTGACTGGAACCCATGGATTCACATCCCCGTCGGGTATTTCAAAACCATCCACAATCCGTCCGTCGATTGGTGCTATGTCACCGAACCGGATCCTGGTTTGAATGGGCGGTCCATCGAATGGCCGCGCGGCAAAGTCCTGGGCGGATCGTCGTCCCTGAATGGCCTTCTTTATGTAAGGGGTCAGCCACAGGACTATGATCGCTGGCGCCAGATGGGAAATACCGGATGGGGCTGGGATGAAGTGCTCCCCCTTTTCAAACGTGCCGAGCGCAACGAGCGGGGTGCAGATGACTACCACGGCGATCAGGGGCCGTTGTCCGTCTCAAACATGCGTATCCAGCGACCTATAACTGACGCCTGGGTCGCAGCTGCGCAGTCTGCCGGCTATAAGTTCAATCCAGATTACAACGGCGCCGACCAGGAAGGTGTCGGGTTTTTCCAACTGACGGCGCGCAATGGTCGCCGGTGCAGTTCAGCGGTCGCCTACCTCAATCCAGTGCGCGGGCGCGAGAACCTGCAAATCGTCACCCACGCGCAAGTCGACAAAATTGAAATTGAAAATGGACGCGCAACGGGCGTCACCTACAAAGACCGCAGTGGAAAACTTCAAACGATATCGGCCAACCGTGAGATCATACTTTCGGGCGGGGCCATCAATTCGCCTCAGCTTCTTATGGTTTCTGGCATAGGCGATGGTGCCGAACTTGGAGAACACGGAATAGAAGTTAAGAAAGAGCTCTCCGGCGTCGGAAAAAACATGCAGGACCACCTGCAAGCCCGTTTGGTTTACAAATGCAACGAGCCGACGTTGAACGACGAAGTCAGCAGCCTGTTCGGTCAGGCCCGCATCGCTTTGAAGTATGCAATGTTCCGTTCTGGGCCCATGACCATGGCCGCAAGCCTCGCAACCGGCTTTCTGAAGACGCGCGAAGATATGGAAACGCCCGACATCCAGTTTCATGTCCAACCCCTGTCTGCCGAAAATCCCGGCAAAGGGGCCGACAAATTCTCGGCCTTCACAATGTCAGTGTGCCAATTGCGCCCGGAAAGCCGCGGCGAAATCAAGTTGGACTCAGCTGACCCGCGGCAGTATCCAAAAATCGTTCCAAACTACCTGTCCACCGAGACCGATTGCCGAACCGTTGTTGAAGGCATCAATATTGCGCGCCGCATCGCGCAGCACGCGCCACTTACGTCAAAGATTTCTGAAGAATTTCGACCCCACGCAAATCTGGACATAAACGACTACGAGGCAACATTGGACTGGGCGCGCAATAATACCGCCTCAATTTACCACCCGACCGGTACGTGTAAGATGGGCACCGGCGATGACGCGGTTGTTGATCCGCGACTTAGGGTGCATGGCATCAAAGGTTTAAGAGTGGCGGATTGTTCGATCATGCCAGAAATAGTGTCTGGCAATACAAATGCTCCGGCCATCATGATCGGCGAAAAGGCTTCTGATCTGGTGCTGGGTAAGTCCTGAACTACCACCTGCCGAAGACAGATCGCGGACCAAGACGGCAGTTTCGTGTTCTGAGATAATCCCAGGTATATCGCCGGGGTTCGTTCTCACTCCGGAAAAGATGAAACAGTTCGCGCTATTTGGCGCAAAAAACGCGACAATGGTTGCGTGTTCATGAACAATGATAATTGTTTAAAAACCTACACTTGCGTGACGTCCGGCGAATTTCTGCCAACGCGCGCCGTCGCTTAAGCGAATGTGCCCAAACTTTGGCATTTCCAACATTTTCTTGCCGCATTTCTTGTCACGGATCGTCAGTAACTTAGTCAGTTAGCTGGCGTGTGGCTGATGCCCAACGTCCTTTTCAGTGCCCCAAACAACAACAAAAAGATCCGCGCCCACTACGGCCGTGGCGATGGGAAAGGTTACGCATGAATACCACCGCTTATTTTGACCCGGCAGAAGAAGATACTCCAGCTGGGATGGAGCCTGCACTGGCCTACACCGATATTTCAGACGTGCCCAGCGAAGGGACCGGGCTCGCAGGTGCGGCCTATGTTCCAGGCACAAAAATTTGGAACATCGACATGGCGCGTGTGGCCGCTGACGGTGATGCCGACGCTGAATTTGTATCCACTGAGTTAGGCTATGCCGCGAAATACTCCGACACTACGATTTCTGAGTTCTTAGGCGCTGACGCGGATAGCCTTGACAGAAACGGCGACCTCGAAATGGGGCCGTCGGCCCTGAGTTTTACAGGGTTCATCTATATCCCGCCCGGAGTTCACGAGATCACAGTCGTGTCCGATGACGGTTTCGATTTGAACATTGGGGGAGTAGACTTCAGCGAATATGCCACAGGGCGCTCGACAGATGAAACACCGCGTGTGGCTGACTTTGAAGGCGGTCTTTACCAGGTCGAATTGCTTTACTTTGACAGCGGCGGCGGCATGTCTCTTTCGCTGCAAATCGATGGTCTGCCAGTTGACCAAAGTGCGTTCTACCAATCAGAAAATGACTTTACAGATCAATTGTCGGCCGTGCCCACTGTTCTTGTTGATGACTATCACCCGTCGTTCTTTTTGGGCGAAGGTTCCCTTGAAACACCCGTCAACACCACAACGACCGACGGTCGCGATGTCGTGTAAGGAAACGGCGCCGACGACACCATCGACGGGATGGGTGGCGATGACGAACTCTATGGGGGGTATGGTGACGACCATCTGATCGGTGGCGAAGGTGATGACGTTCTCGATGGCGGTCGCGGTTCGGATCTGTTGGAAGGCGGCGCAGGCAATGATCTGCTAATTGCGCGTTCCGACGCAGGGGTTCAGAAGATCGGTCAACTGGCTATCGACATGCCAACGCGTGATGACCCTGATGGTGAAGTCGATCCCGTCACCCAAAAACTCGCCATTTACAACGATCAGCCCATTGTGGGTGACGACATCCTGATCGGGGGCGAAGGCGAAGACACATTCCTGATTTCCCCGCAAATCAACGCCAAGCTCGACATTATTCAACAGCACGTCAAACCGGACGGAACCATCAATTGGGCGGGGGTCGCAGGAGAAAACAACGAACTGCACGATCATTGGGTCGATAGCTTTGGCATTGATATCATTGCAGATTACAACGCCGACGAAGACAACATCGCCGTCATCGGTCACACTGCAAATATCTACGTCGAACACAAAGACGTCATGGGCGACGACGCTCTGGAAAGCATTATCACCGTCATTTCAAACCAGTATGGCGGCGGTGGTGCGCACGATATGGATCTGATTGGTCAGGTCATTGTCCATGGCGATCTCGTCGAAAAAGAAGACATCCAGATAGACACCAACGTCACTTACGGCATCGTCGACAATTACGCCGATGTGGCCGAAGCCCTGTTCCCGAATGGCCAGGAAAAGATCACTAGCGTCGATGGCGTGGACTACAAGGGTTACGATACGCGCACCCCGTCAGAGGGCGCAACCAAGGCCACGAACAATGGCATGGGAACTGAAAACACCGGCGCGGTGACTGGCGATCCGGCGGGTGCTTTCCAAAACAGCTATTTCGACGAAAGCATGTTGGCATCGGGGGCAGGTGACACCGAAGAGTTTCTGGAAACGCGCGCACCCTTCGAGCAATTGGGCACAGCAGAAGCCGACGATTACACCATCACCGGAACCAGCCGGGCAGACGACATCAGCCAGCCTATTCCGGATGCGCCCGAGGGGCTTCCGGGCGCTTTGGGGTATTGGAGTTTCGGGTCTTCCAATGAAGGTACCTACGCGGATGACCGCGGAGAAACCGGCAACGTCAAAGCCTATTCACTTCATGAAAACCAGGCACTTCTGCGCACTGACGGGGATGCTCAGGGTCCGGGCGGTGCCGGCGACAGCGCACTTTATTTCGACGGCGAGAATGATTTTGCCTATCTGGATCACGACCCTTCGATGTCAGTAACCCAAGGCACCATCGCCATGTGGGTGCGCCCCGATGACCTGGGCGACTGCGGGATGTTCGTGACCAAAGACCATCGCGGTCCGGAAGATGGTGGGCATTTCCGTTTGGGCTATGATCATGAAGGCGGTCTGTTCCTGCGCATGGCGGAAGGCGGCGGCGGCTCGAACCACGAGTGGAAATCCAGCAGTGTCCTGACCGAGGGTGAATGGAGCCATCTGGCCGTTTCGTTCACACAAGACGGTGTTACGGTCTTTGTGGATGGTGAAGCACTTGCAGATAATGCCTGGACCGCCTCCAGCGGCGACGTTGCTACGCCGGGTGCCTTTACCGAGGCGTATTTGCTTCAAAACGAAGAACCATGGGTATTTGGTGCGGACCAGTATAAGGCTGACGTAAACGACACCGCCCAGGAATTCGCAACCGACGCTGAAGACCTGCGCAATCCATTCGAGGGTGCCATTTCCGACTTCGGTGTCTGGGGAGGGTTCACACCAGAAGATGCCCTGAACGCCACAGAAGTTTCCGACCTATATGAAAACGGTCCCGGCGCAGCACTGACCAACCCGTCTGGTGTGGCTCCAATGCTGGCCGGTGATGATCACGTAATGGGCGAAGGCGGGAACGACACCATCGACGGTGGCCGTGGCAACGACCTGTTGGAGGGCGGATCGGGTGATGACACTTTGATCAGCCGCGCAGATACCGGCGAACAAAGGGCTGGTCAGTTGGTGCTCGACGATCCTTCGCGCCCTGAAGGGGACTCGATCCATCCTGAATATTTGAAACTCTATGATTGGATTGATCAGGACATTTCAGGCGACGACGTGCTTGTTGGTGGCGGCGGCGCTGACCACTTCCAGTTCGAAACGCTGATCAACGCAAAAAAAGATATCCTTGTTGAACACACAATGGACAACCGCATGATCCATTGGCACGGCGTTGCCGGTGAAAATACCTATATTCATGACCATTGGGTTGATGGTCTTGGCATCGACGTCGTCGCTGATTTCGACAAATCCGAAGGCGATACCATCTCGGTTATTGGCCATACAACAAACGTCGAGGTTGATTATCGGATGATCGATACCGACGGCGACGGTGTGGATGACGATGCCGTTTCTGTCATCACGGTCTACTCGCAACAAGGCAAAGGTGGCGGTGCCCACGACGAAGATTATCTGGGCTACATCGTTGTCCATGGCGATCGTGTCGAAGAGGACGACATCACCACAGACGCGGGCTCTCACATGGGTATTGTCGATACGATTGACGATATTCAGGAAGCGGTTGCGCCTACTGGTGAAACCAAGTGGATCGAACTTGAAGATGGCACTATGCACCTGGGCTATGACACCCGCGATATAGAAGGTGATCCGGTTAGCACCAGCCCTTGGGACTACTCCTCGAACAGCTGGTATCAGGACGGCGAGGTTGATCTGAAATCCGCGGTACCGGGCGGCTTAGAACAGCCGAACATATTGCTGGATCACCCCGGCGGTATCTTCGGCGGCACGAATGATCCCATCGAGATCCCGCATGACGATGTACACGCCGCCGACGACGGCACCTGGGCGTTTAGCTTCATCGCCAACAACCCCGGAAATGACCAGAAACAAGCACTTTTATCTAAAGATCACAGTGGCTTCGGAGAAGGAGGTCATATGACAACCTACATCACCAGCGGTGGTGTTTTGAAGGTGCGTTTTCAGGGCGAAGACGGCGAAAAATATCTGGTCGACTGGGGCACAAAAATCGAGGCTGGTCAGGAATACCACGTCGCCTTCACCTTCGACCAAGACGAGATTGCGCTGTATCTTGATGGTCAATTGATTGATGCCGACACAGGCTTCCCCGGTGGCATGTCCGGTAACTCTGAAGACCTGGTTCTGGGGGCTTCTACCCGGTCGCGTATTGACGAGAACGATAACCTAAACTGGCACTTCGATGGTTCCATCGACAATGTGCTGCTGCTGGATCGCCCACTGTCCGAGATCGAACTTCTGTTTCTGACCGAAGCTGGCGGTGATCCCGGCGCGTTAGACGTACTTCATGGCCGTCCGGTCGAAGAAGAGCCAGAAGATGGCGAAGAAGATGTGCCAGAAGATCCTCGTGGGGATCCACCCAACGAACCCGTCGCCGGTGAAAGCGGTGGAGTTGGCTCGATCTTCTCCAAAATCATGGACATTCTTCTGTCGATCTTCGGATTGGGCGGCGGCAGTAGCGACGCTCTTCCCCCGATCCCGACTGGTCCCGAAGAAGAGATCGAAATCCTTCTGACCGAGCTTGTGCCATCGACCGGCGACACGGATGCTGACGAGGAACTTCCTGAAGCCGACCCTCAAGAAGAGCTTGAAGTCATCCTCTGAAGCAGGTGCGCCCGGACTCCCGGCGTTCGGGCGCGCCGTTTAGGCCAAGCCACCAAATCGCACGCCTGACAAATCCGCCATTTCGCGCTTCCAGGTTGTCAGATCATCGGCGTTGAACTTTGACAGATGATCGTGCCCGCAGGCGCGCGCCATGACCTGCATTAGCTCTACGCTCGCCTCAAAGAAATTCGCCAACTGCCGCGCGGATTTCTCAACCACCAACCGGTTGACCAGATGCGGCTTTTGCGTCGCAATGCCGACGGGACAGTTATTGGTGTGACATGCCCGCATGGCGATGCATCCTACGGCCTGCATCGCGGCATTGGACACCGCCACGGCGTCTGCTCCCAATGCCATAGCCTTTACAAAATCGACCGGCTTTCGAAGCCCACCCGTAATCACAAGCGAGATATCACCACGCCCCAGAGTATCCAGATGCCGTCGCGCCCGCGCCAATGCCGGAATTGTTGGTACACTGATGTTATCGCGGAATAAAATCGGCGCAGCCCCGGTGCCGCCGCCGCGACCATCAAGGATGATGTAGTCCACACCAACGGCCAAAGCGGCATCGATATCCTTCTCGATATGTTGTGCGGACAGTTTGTAGCCAATGGGAATGCCGCCGGTACGATCACGTACCTCGTCGGCAAAATCCTTGATCTGCATCGGATCGGTCCATTCAGGGAAACGCGGCGGCGAAATGGCGTCTTGGCCCGGTTCCAGACCGCGAACTTCAGCGATTTTACCTTTCACCTTCTTGCCCGGCAGGTGGCCCCCCGTGCCGGTCTTGGCCCCTTGGCCGCCTTTGAAATGAAACGCCTGAACGCGGTCCAGCTTGTCCCACGAAAATCCGAACCTTGAACTTGCCAACTCATAGAAATACCGGCTGTTAGCCTCTTGTTCCTCGGGCAGCATCCCGCCTTCACCCGAGCAAATCCCGGTTCCAGCCAGTTCCGCACCCCGTGCCAGCGCCACCTTGGCGGGTTCCGACAATGCGCCGAAAGACATATCCGAAACGAACAGCGGTATCTTCAGCCGAAGCGGCTTCTGCGCATTCGGGCCGATGACAACTTCGGTTCCCACGTCGTCTTCGTCCAGCAACGGCGCTTTGTGCAATTGCGCTGTCAGCATCTGGATGTCGTCCCAATCCGGCAGCTCGGCGCGCGGCACACCCATGGCTTCCACCTTGCCGTGATGACCAACCTTTTTCAGACCATCACGCGCATATTGCTGGATCAGCCCGGTGTAAGGTTCTTCCTCTGTCCCGTGCGAAGTGTCGGCATAAAGCCCAAGATAAGCGTCGCGGTTGAACGGTTGCGGATTGTCCAGCGCCCAGGCCGCAATCTCATCCTGATCGACCAGCAGATCATCGCCCTCGGCCCAGGACTTGAATTTTGGCAATGCCTCGTCGTTGGCATATTCGCTAACGCCGCTGTCCAACCGGTAGTCCCAATAGTGCACACCACACATCAGGTTCTTGCCGCTAACAAATCCATCCGACATCAGCGCCCCGCGATGCAGGCATCTCCCATAAAAAACAGAGATTTCGTCGTCGAATTTCACCACCACCAAATCAACCTCGCCGACAAGGGCGTATTGTGGTTTGCGGTCAGGAAGTTGGGAAATTTTAGCAACAGAAACAGGAGTCATCGGGGGCGTCCTTAGCTGGTCAGGTCTCAACCCTACGCACGCCAATATTGTTCCGTCCAGCAAATTACCCAGACGCACAGAAGTCTATGCGTCTGGGGTTTTCTGTTCACGCAGCAGCCTTGGCTGTGTCCAATTCGGGCTTCGCTACCGGCTCCAGCCCGTGCATGATGCGACCGGTCAGTTCCTGCTGCTTCTTTTCAGGAAGCGGGTGGAACTGGCTGCCCTGAATGTCGCGGAACATGCGCTCAAGCCCATACTTGCGATAGAAACTCGACCCTCCGGCAACTTCCATGGCTTTAGCGACCGTATCGCGCAGCGCATTGGCGCAAATGGTTTTGCGCACCAATCCCGCACGGGCCAGTTCCGGGGACGGAGCAAAGTCGAAGTCGTTGCAAAGCCGGATCATATCGGCGACGGCCAGATCAGCAGTCGTCTTCAAGTTCTGCATCTCACCGGCCTGAATGTGGGCCAAAGCGTCGGTTCCTTTTGCCCGCTCCATTGCGATTTCAACGGCTGCGTCAGCGACACCAGAATAAGCCGACATGATTAGCGGCATCGCCACGGTCACAATGACACTGAACGCCGGGTGATATGGTCCGCGTGGCCGTTTAACCGCAATTGCAGCATCGGGCACGAAGGCATTTTCGATCTTGATCGTTTCCGAGCCGGTCCCGCGCATCCCCATGGTTTGCCAGTCGCCCATTGTGCTAACGCCTTCGGCCTTCAGCGACAGTGGGAAGTGAAGAACCATCGGGCCTTCTGCGGGGTCGTCATAAGCAATCGAGGTCACCATCACATCGCCCTTGGGCGAGCCGCTGGCAAAGGGTTTCATCCCGCTGACCAGGTAACCACCGTCCACTTTACGTGCGGACCCATTTGACGAAAGCCAATCATTTGCCCCCGTCGACACCAGGATCCAGTTGTTTGCCACTACCTTTTCCAACAATGGACGGCCGGGACGGCCCGCGCGGTCGTTGGCAACAGCAGCAGATACAAGATGCGAATGCATGGCCAGTGTCAGACCCGTCGCCGGGCAGGCTTTCGCGACGCCGCGCACAAACGCACACATCTCGCTGTGGGTCGCACCGCCGCCACCAAGATCGGTAGGGATAAGTGCCGTCAGAATGCCGCGCTCGCGCAGGATGTCATAATTGTCACCCATGAAGCCGTCAGTGGCGTCCATCCAGGCGGCGTTCTTCGCAAATGCGGGCGCGATATCGTCCAGTATTGCGGCCAGATCAATTTTCGTTGTCATGTCAGTAATCCTTTGAAGGGGCAGGGGCTAAACCCCTGCCGTTATTTGCGTTTTAAGAGTTGCCGCCGGGAACTGTGAAGATCGTGAACTGCACCAAACGGCACTGGTTCGGACCGGCTTCGCCTTGTGCACGCGCTGTAGCGGGCATCGGAGCAGGGATGCTTTCATCGGTGCAGCCGTCGCGATAGCTGTTCAACATCTCGAATTCACGTCCTGGCAAGACAGGGCCGTGGTCGTTGATGGCAAGATGCACTTCGGTGGTTTCACTGGACCGCAGGCCATTGCCGAACCAACCGCCAGACAGCGGGCCTTCTGCCTGGTACCAGTTGAACGAAGCCGTGCCGTCTTCGGCGACAATCACACCGCCGCCAAACCCGGCGTCTGCAGACACAATCTCACTGCGCTTCAGGACGTCCTTGCTGGTGCATTTGCCGTCGTTTTCGCAAAGGGATGGGTCATTCATCGTGACAAACCACATTGTATGAACGTGACCAGGTGTCAGCCCGACTGTGTTGAACGTGGCGAAAATGCCGTCTTCAACGCGACTGATCATGGAGGATGCGTTTTCAACGACCGTCACATCGCCCTGGCTTGGGTGGGTCATGACGGCGGAAGTTTGTGTCTCGCCTGCGAAAGCTGCGGTGGATGTCAGGGCCAAAGCGGCGGCAGTTGTAAGAGTAAAGCGTGTCATGTCGGTGTTCCTTTGTGTGTTTTCGGGTGCCCGTTATTGGGCGACACCGACTGCATAGCGGTCTCTGAATTGCCGGACTTGAGGACAATCTGTGGATTTCATGGTAAAATCTGAGGAAGCGAATTAATCTGCCGAAATGATACTGGCATTCGGTGATATCGAGGTGGACCCCGCGAAAGGGGAAGTGCGTAAAGACGGCACGCCGATCCACGTTGCGGCGCGGGCAATGAGCCTGCTCTATCTTCTAGCCAACAACGCATCCCGGATCGTGACCAAGGACGAGATTATCGAACGCATCTGGGATGGTCGCGCTATTACAGATGCCGCAATCTCGACGGTTGTGAAAGAAGCGCGCAAAGCTATTGGCGACGATGGCGCGCGTCAGGAAGTCATAAAAACCATTCATGGTCAGGGGTTTAGATGCGTTGCCGATGTGCGCATTTTGGGTCAGGCCCTGATCGCCGCAAGTGAAATGCCGGTCGAACCGCAAGGCACCATTTCTGAACTGGGGCGACAGGGGAAACCATCAATCGCCGTTCTGCCCTTTGGGGCCTTCGGTGCCACGGACTTTCGCGATCAGATGGGTGACGCTATTGCGGCCGACCTGATTGCCGCCCTTTCGCGCCTTAGGTGGGTCACGGTCACAGCGCGCGGATCGTCCTTTCGATTTCGTCAGGCTGATCCCGATTTTGCCTCGATCCAATCCCTTCTTGGGGTGCGGTATGTCTTGTCGGGGCTGATAGACCGCGCGGATCCTCATATTGGTGTGACAGTCGAACTTGCGCGCACGCACGACGGCACAGTGATCTGGAGCGACACATTCTCCGGCACGGTTGATCAGGTACATCAAATCCGTTCGGACATCATTGGGGCAGCGATTGCCGCAATGGAACTGCATGTTCCCCTAAGCGAGGCGGAAGCAGCCCGCATCGCCTCTCCGGAAAATCTGGATGCATGGGCTGAGTATCACATCGGCCTTCAGCACCTTTATCGCTTTAACCGCCGTGACAACGACATCGCGCAAGAAAGATTCAAACGCGCGATCCTGCAAGAGCCGGGGTTTGCCCGCGCGCACGCCGGACTTTCCTTCAGCGCGTTTCAATCGGCTTTCATGAGCTATTCTGACGATTTTGACATCAAGAAAATTATCGAAAGTGCGACGGCCAGCGCGGAAAAAAGTCTTGAGTTAGATATGCTTGACCCATTTGGAAATTATTGCATGGGACGTTCGCGTTGGATAGCCGGTGACGTGGAAGGCATGCAATCTTGGATGGGGCGAAGCCTTGAGATTTCGCCGAACTTTGCCCAGGGGCATTATGGACATGCGTTGTCGACAATGCTGCTAAGCGAAGGGGATCAGGCTATCGCCAAGAACCAAAAGGCCATGATGCTCAGTCCGCTGGATCCATTGCACTATGCGATGCTAGGTGTCGAATGCATGTCGCACATTGCAGAAGGGCGCCACGAAGAAGCGGCTGTATGGGGTGACCGCGGAGCCCGTGCACCGGGTGCACATTATTACATGTCGATGATCGCCGCGGTCTCTAACGACCTGAATGGAAACGCGGACGCAGCGAAAAAATGGGCCAGGGATGCTAAACGTCGCAGACCAGACGCCAATACCCAGCAGTTCTTTCAAGCGTTCCCGTTTGCTACACCTGATCAACGCGGCAAGTTCGAGCAATCTCTGAAGTCACTGGGGTTTTAGAACCGCTCGGCCTTTTTGAGTTCTGAATTTTCTTCTGTCAGCTTTGATAGAATCATTGCATGATGCCCCATGGCACGTCGCCCAACCATCTCAGATGTCGCGCGCTCGGCCGGGGTCAGTGTGGCCACGGTGGACCGGGTGTTGAATGCCCGCGCACCTGTCCGCGAAGAAACCCAGCGCAAGGTTTTTGCCGCTGCGCAACAGATCGGATTTCACGCCGTCGGGCTGATTGAACAGCGTGTCGAATGGGAAAAACCCGAGCTGGTTCTTGGATTGGTCCTGAATAAGGAACGTCAGGCTTTTTACAAATCCCTGCGCGCTGCCGCGATAACCGCTGCCGCCGCCGAAGACGGCATTCGCATTCGCCCGCATATCGTGTTTTCGGCCAGTCAGGCGCCCGCTGATATGGCTGCGCATTTCGAGGCGATGATAGGCACAGCCGATGTCGTTGCGTCGACCGCGATCAACCATGTTGCGGTGACCGATGCAGTCAGCCGCCTGAAGGATGAAGGCATCCCATGCTTTGCCCTAATGAACGATTTCGCACAGGGCGTGCGCCAAAGCTATATCGGCCTTAACAACTTAAAATAGGGCGAATTGCAGCACATATGGTCTCAACTGCGGCCCAGCGACCCGGCAAGATCGCGATCTTTGTCGGCGGTCACCGCTGGCACGGTCACGAGCTGCGCGAGACTGGTTTCAGAAGTTATTTTCGCGAGCACCGACCTGATGCCACGGTGCTGGACACATTGGTCAATCTCGAAACCCGGCAGTTAACTTATGAGGCGACGCTGGATCTGTTATCGCGTCACCCGGATCTTTGTGGGTTTTACTGTGCTGGTGGCGGCATGGAGGGGGCAATCGCCGCCCTTCGCGAAACCCGTGCGCCCGGCGAAGTTGCACTGGTCGTCAATGAATTGACCCCCGAAAGTCGGATCGCATTGGCCGAGCGTTATGTGACGATGGTCATCGGGACTCCGGTTGACACACTTTGTCGGGCGTTGGTGCGACTGGCGGCCCAAACATTGAAGCAAGACGCTGCGCCGTTACCCGGACAGCTATTTCTTGATCCCGCGCTTTACCTGCCTGAGTCGGTTTAGTGTGATAGAATTCTATCATTTCTCAACCTCAAGCGATTGCACCAATGATGGATTCTCGCGGTGCCGGAATTGACGGACCGGCGTTGCCTCGCCAGAGTCCGCGCGAACGCTGGCAAATGGATGTCAGTTAGAAATTTACTGGGTGCAGGTTGCCAACGACCTGAACTCTCGCCTGAAAAGATGAAGGAAACGTTATGAGCACGATCCGTCTTACCGCCGCACAGGCTCTCGTCCGGTATCTGACCGCGCAACTAACCGAAGATGGTGTCCCCTACATTGCGGGCGTCTGGGGCATTTTCGGCCATGGCAACGTCGCCGGAATTGGCGAAGCGCTATATGCCTCTCGCGAGGCATTGCCCACTTATCGCGGACACAACGAACAGTCGATGGCTCATACAGCAATTGCCTATGGCAAACAGATGCGCCGCACGCGAGCGATGGCCGTCACTTCGTCCATTGGTCCGGGCGCAACCAACATGGTAACCGCTGCGGCCCTGGCCCACGCCAACCGCCTGCCGGTTCTTTTGATCCCCGGCGACGTCTTCTCAACCCGTGGTCCCGACCCGGTCCTTCAGCAAATTGAGAACTGGGCAGACGGAACAGTCTCTGCCAACGATTGCTTCCGTCCGGTCAGTCGGTACTTCGACCGCATCTCGCGGCCTGAGCATATATTGACAGCTCTGCCACGCGCCATCGCCACAATGATGGACCCTGCCACATGCGGTCCGGTAACCGTCGCGTTCTGCCAGGATACCCAGTCGGAAGCCTATGATTACCCCGAAGAGTTCTTTAAGCCCCGGGTCTGGAAAATGCGCCGCATTCGCCCGGATGCCAACGAATTGGCCGACGTGACCGATGCCATTCGCGCAGCCAAAAACCCGGTGATTGTCGCTGGCGGCGGCGTGCTTTACTCTGGTGCGACCGAGGCGCTGAAGGCATTTGCCGAAGCGCACAATATCCCCGTGACCGAAACGCAGGCCGGTAAATCGTCGATGCCATGGGATCACCCGTTGAACCTGGGGCCCATCGGTGTCACCGGCGGTGACCCGGCAAACGATGCCTGTGGCCGCGCCGATCTGGTGTTGGGCGTGGGATCGCGCCTTCAGGACTTCACAACCGGGTCTTGGTCAATCTTCAAGGCACCCGAACGCACACTCGCCTGTTTGAACGTTCAGGCCTATGACGCCGTAAAACATGGCGCATTGCCGCTGAACGCAGATGCGCGTGTTGGTTTGCAAGAACTGTCGACGGGATTGGGCAGTTACAAGGCCGAAGCACCTGACGCAGCGGAAAAGACCACATGGTTCAACAACGTTGATCCGCTGACCGATGCGCCCAAAGATGGCAACGCCTTGCCAACTGACATGCAGGTCGTCGGCGCTGTTCAACGGTCCAGCACCGAAAAAACCATCGTTATGGGAGCCGCGGGCACCATGCCGGGCGAGCTGCATAAACTTTGGAAAGCCGGGGATGTGGGCAGCTATCACATGGAATACGGCTTTTCCTGTATGGGCTACGAGATCGCTGGTGCCCTCGGCGTCAAAATGGCCGACCCGGATCGCGATGTGATCTGCATGGTTGGCGATGGCAGCTATTTGATGGCCAACTCCGAAATGGCGACAGCCGCCATGATGGGCATCAAGTTCACTGTTGTGATCACAGACAACCGGGGATTTGGCTGCATCAATCGGTTGCAAAGCGCGACCGGTGGGGCAGAATTCAATAACCTGCTGGATCACTCCTATCATGTTAACCCGTCGATGATCGACTTTGCAGCACATGCCGCCAGTATGGGGGCCGAAGCCGTGCACGTGGGCTCGATCGCCGAACTGGAAGAGGCATTGGAGCGGGCAAAAGAAGCCGCTGGCCCATTCGTCGCTGTCATTGATACTGACCCATATCCATCGACCGAATTTGGCGGCAGCTGGTGGGAAGTTGCCGTGCCAGAGGTAAGCGAACGCGAAGAAGTTCAGGCAGCTCGGGTCAAATACGAAGCTGGCCTGAAGGCCCGTAACGAAACCTGAACAAGGCGCAGTCGAAATGAGTCATTTGCTTTGCAAACCCAACGGCACTGCCGGGAAAGTGCATGATATCACTCCCGAAAGTGCTGGCTGGGGCTATGTGGGCTTTGGGCTCTATCGGTTGACGGCTGGAGAACAGATTGCCGAAGCTACCGGAGGTCGCGAGGCTATTCTGGTGCTGGTCGAAGGCAAGGCGCGGCTGACCGCCAGTGGTCAGGATTTTGGCGAAATGGGCGAGCGGATGAACGTGTTTGAACGCACGCCGCCCCATTGCCTTTACGTGCCAAACGACGCCGACTGGACGGCACTGGCGACCACGGATTGCACTTTGGCCGTCTGTACGGCGCCGGGATCGGGCGGGCACGAGGCGGCCGTAATTGGCCCTGACGGTATCGCCACCGAGCCGCGCGGCAAGGGCACAAATACGCGCTATATCAACAATATAGCCATGGAAGGTCGCGACGTGGCCGATAGTTTGCTGGTGACCGAGGTGTTCACACCTTCGGGGCATTGGTCGTCCTATCCGCCGCATCGGCATGACGAAGACGACTTTCCAAACATGACCTTCCTGGAAGAGACCTATTATCATCGTCTGAACCCGGCTCAGGGCTTTGGAATTCAACGTGTCTGGACGGAAGATGAAACGTTGGACGAGACAATTTCTGTTTCAGATCATGATGTTGTCTTGGTGCCAAAGGGACATCACCCCTGCGGGGCACCCTATGGGTATGAGATGTATTATCTCAACGTGATGGCCGGGCCATTGCGCAAATGGCGATTCAAGAACCACCCGGATCACAACTGGATCGCTGAAAAAGACGCCTGATGTAGCGGGTTAACAAAATCTTATCGCAACGGTCGATGCCGAATTTTGTGCAGAGATCGCTTAATCTAAAAATTCTAATTATTTCAGCTTCGTAGCGCGAAAACCTCTGTCTGTATCGCGTCGGTAATGCGTCGTTATAGCGTCGGTGGCTGCGTGCGGAGTCTGTTAGATTTTGCGCTTATCAGCCATTTTGCGACCCAAGAGTTAACCTTTGATGAATGCCAGTCTGACAGGAATGGACACCATATATCTGAACGCGGGTGTCTCGGCTTATCGAACAAAGAAAAAGGCGGCATGCGCGAAGCGTGCCGCCCAAAATTGCTAATGCAACAGCCCAAGGGTAATTAGGCCGCTTTCTTGCGCCGGCGCATCGCTGCCAACCCGCCAAGACCACCAAAATCACCCATGTCGATCGTAAAAAGTACGAAATATTGCCGCCATTAGCGACCAGGGCAGTCACCAGCGGGTCATCATCGCCCAAAGTATGGGACCAAGAGCCCGAGTCCGTAGTTTCTTCGTCGTATTCAAATGAAAATTCGTCGCCAGCGACAAATGGAAAAATCGAATTACTGTCCTCTTTTCCTTCTTCAACACTGTTTTTGTAAACTATTGGCGATTTTCGTTTGGCACTTGTCAAAGCCTTGGCCGAACAATCCTGAACAATCATTGTCGCCAGAATACACGGTCGCTGTGCTCGCAGCTTCGGTTGCCATTCCTATAACTGTCGCAACAGCTAAGGTTTCTAAGAGTTACACAGGTTCCCACCCAGTATAAGCCGCACCCAACATTTGGGCGCTATACGCTGCTGGAAGTGTTTATTCATTATTCTTTCGAGAGGGAAAAATGTCATAGATTATCGTAAGTATTTGTTTTTCAACAATTTACCTTATCATTCGCCACCTCCAACCTGTTGCCGATCAAGGTTGAACTGGGGGCATAACTTTTAAAAATCGCCCTTTCGGGTCTTCTTCTCAAACAAGCAACGAGGAGGAGTTCGTGCGTGACTTGGCTAAAAAAACGGCCACTCAGTACGAATCACAGCTACTAAAAATCTCGGCAGGTCGAGTTATCTAATGACTTCAGGTTTTGGGCTAACTTTCGATTATCGCGACAATGGCATTGAGTTCAGTTTTATTGTTTCTTTTAATAAAACAACGCTCGCGGTATGCGTGTTAAACACTGATGGCAGTGCATAATTTGAGCAGTATTTCGCCACTTTTTCGCCGCATTTCTTGGTCGATGAGCAAAAACCGGTTAACGTCATCGTGTAATTGCTGCGCGCCCTATTAATTTTGCGCACGTACCTTTGGTGGGGGACACTATGAATATTACAAGAACGCTATTATTGGCGGCCTCGTTGTCAGTTGCAGGTGCAGCGGCAGATGCGGCCATTTTGGGATTTGATTTCGAAGACGCTAACAACGGCTGGAAAATCTACGAAAAGGATGGGTACATGTTTGACCCGTCCAACTTGAACAGTTCGACCAGATGTGCAGACGATGGGCCAAATCCAAAGCACTGCTTCCTGGAGACGACACAAGGTGATCCGACAGTTTTGTCGCCTGACTTGATCGATGATGCGACTGAAGATGCCGAAAGGTATCACGACGGTGAGTTCACAGAAGATGAAGAATTCGATCTGTTGGCGTTCTACATCAACTTCCAGGGCACAGGTGCTAACGACGACAACACCATGTGGCTATATGATCAGGACATCGCCTTTGACGATGAACTTGAGACCTGGTCAGGCACCGGAGAAATTCTTGCCTTCACACTGGACGCAGCCGCAGACAGCTTTGAAGGGCTAGACATCTATCTTGCAGGTGATGTCGGAAGTGGACCACTAGGAGCGGATCATCTACTGAGCGATCAGATCGGCTATATCGTTGTCATCCAGGAAGGTTACTTTGAGGGCATCAACACCTTCACATGGAATGCGTCCAATGGAGCCAACAACCGCGTTGACTGCGTATACATCGGAACAAATCCAGAGGATAAGGCGAACTTCAACGTCGGCAGTCTATTTGCAGAAGGCTGCGGAGCACCGACCATTATCCCTGTCCCGCCAAGCCTGCCTCTGATGGCTGCCGGACTTGGTATCCTGGGTGTTCTTGGCAGACGTAAGATGAAGAAAGCGGCCTAAGTCAGGGCGCACTGCCAAATCGAAATTGAAAAGGGGCTGCCGATTGGCCGCCCCTTTTTCTTTGTCTGAACTTCGTTTTGGTCCGTTGGTTAGATATCCCGGCCCACGGTCAAACGCTCCAACCGCTCTATTGTCTCTTGCAGCCCCTCGCGATTTGGGTTGATCCTGGCAACCTCTCGCCAGGCAGCCAATGCACCCTCGGGTTTGCCAATCTCTTCAAATATCAACGCAAGCCCGCTCATCGCGCCGAAATGGCGTGGGTTCAACGACAGGGTTTTCTGGATATCCTCCAATGACATGCCGAACTGACCGGTCTGATAATAGGCCGTGGCCCGCGCGTTATAACCTTCGGCAAAATCCGGCGCGTGGTCTATCAGGGCCGAGAAATGCTCGATTGCCAGTTTGAAATCGCTTTCGCTCATCGCCTGTCGCCCGCGCGATAAAAGCAAATCCATGGACGGAGAACCGGATTGCGACCAGATCACCTGAATGCGGCCTTCAATCTGGGCCGAAGCTGCGGTGTCGGCGGTTTTCAGCCCCTCAAACAGCGTGTCCAGTTCCGCATCCTGCGCATTGGCAGAGGGCAGGAAAACCAGACTTGCGAAAACTGCCGTTACGGCACATTTGAGGTATGAAGCATTCTTGGGCATGTCATTTTTAAATCTAACGCAATCCGGGGAAATTACGAGACCCGGGAAAGTCACAAATAAAGGAAACCGTTTTGAGCGAGACTATCGACAAAGCCGTGCAGGCGCTGAACGCCAAGCTGGACGGTGCAGGATTTGACGGTTCGGCCAAGTTTGCCATCGAAGGCGAAGGCAGCATCGTGTTGGATCAGGACGGCGTGCGGGCCAGTGATGATGACACCGAAGTGACACTGACTGCTGATGTCGAGACCTTTCAGGATTTGCTCTCCGGCAATTTGAATGCCACATCGGCGTTCATGACGGGGCGTTTGAAACTGGACGGCGACATGGGCGTGGCCATGCGCCTTGGTTCGGTGCTGTCCTGACCGATATGCCACCCTTCCACGCCGCTCTGGCCGAAGGCCCTGAGCAGGTTCAGCTCAGGTGGGTCGCCACCGAGGATGGCGTGCGGCTGCGGCTGGGTCTGTGGACAGCCGCCGACGCCCGGGCAACGGTTCTGCTGTTTCCCGGCCGCACTGAATATCTTGAGAAATACGGTCGCGTGGCGATGGACCTGATCAAGGCGGGTTTCAACGTTGCCGCGATCGACTGGCGCGGGCAGGGGTATTCTGACCGCCTGATTGCAGACACACGGCTGGGGCACGTCCAGAACTTCGCCGACTACCAAAAGGATGTGCGGGCCTTCGTTGCTGCCGTGGATGCCTTCAAGCTGTCTGGCCCGAGGGTACTTCTGGCTCATTCCATGGGCGGATGCATTGGCCTACGCGCGCTGATAGATGGATTGGCCGTCGAGCGCGCGGTTTTTTCCGCTCCGATGTGGGGTATCCATGTGATGCCGGCGTTGCGTCCGGCGGCCAAAGTCCTGCCCACGCTCGCGCGGCTGGCAGGGTCTCATCTGAAGGTCATGCCGGGCACGTCACCTGAAAGCTATGTGCTGGAAACAAATCTGGCCGACAGTCTTCTGACCAGCGACGTTGATCATTATGGCTATCTCCGGCGGCAGGCCGAGGCGTCAACTGAACTGGCATTGGCTGGCCCGACCATCCACTGGTTCGAGGTCGCCCACGAGGAAATGTCAGCGCTTTATGACGCAGCGCGCCCGGAAATTCCGGTTCTCACACTGGTTGGGACTAACGAGGAAGTTGTTGAACTGGACGCAATCAAGTCAGCCCACGACCTCTGGCCATCTGCAACACTGGAAATTGTCCCCGGCGCAAAACACGAAATGATGATGGAAGTGCCCGGCATTCGCAGCCACTTTATGAAGCGCGCCATCGACTTTCTGTCGGCGTCCTAAACGTCGATACCAGTAAACGCGGTTTTCAGGGCTTCGGACCAAGCGCCGCTCATGGCGCGAAAGGTCGCGTCCTGATCTTCGATGCGCCGTTGTTCGGTGATCCGGCATTCGTTAGCCGAGATTACGGCCAGATCAAGCGGCATTCCGACGCTCAGATTTGACCGCAATGTCGAATCCATACTCAAAAACACGGCCTTTTTTGCATCCGCCAATGACGTCTCGGTCGTGACAACACGGTCCAATATGGGTTTGCTATACTTATGCTCGCCAATCTGCAAGTAGGGCGTATCAGCAGTGGCTTCGATGAAATTGCCCTCGGGATAGATCAGGAACAGGCGCATATCCCCTCCCAGACGCTGACAGGCGACGATCATCGATGCCGAAGCGCTGGCCGCTGTTTCGCCCATACGGCTGCCAACTTCCTGACTGGTGTCATTCAGCGCCCGGCCAATCATTTCGGCCACTTTCAACATGGTCGGTGCCAGCAGAATTGAAGTTTCCGGCGTCGCCTCGGTGTCCGTGGTTGCTTCGTCCAGCCGCGCAATCGTCGTTTGAGTTACCGACAGGCTGCCAGCCGTCATGATCACGATTACCCGCTCACCCGGCACTTCGAACGTGAACATCTTTCGATATGTCGAAATGTTGTCCAACCCCGCGTTGGTACGCGTATCGCTCAGGCAGACGATGCCGTCATTCAGTTTCAGGCCGACACAGTAGGTCATGGACAAGTTCTTTGAATAAGTGCTTCTGCGCGCACTACTAATGGCAGGTGATGACGGCGGCAAGAGCGTCAGTACGGCGCATCCCCAATGACAATCATCTACAAAATTTCCGGGTATTTTAATTAAAATGGGGCGTGATCCCCACCCGGATCACGCCCCAGCCCCACCCAGACGACGTGCTGCAACCGGGACGGGTTACGCGCATCGCCGTGAGCAACTGGTTGTTAGCAGTTTATACTTCGTCACCGCCGTTGTTTTTGCCGCCGGATTTGCCGGGATCACCATCTTCGTCACCATTGCCGCGACCCGAATTTGGATTCTTGCCACCGTCATCGTCCGGTGTCGGTTCGGGATCAGGCGTTGGCTCTGGGTCCGGCGTCGGCTCAGGATCTGGCGTTGGCTCAGGATCAGGTGTTGGTTCGGGATCCGGCGTCGGAGCTGGGTCCTCGATAACAACCGTGACCGGCACAATTGTTCCGTCGGGACCTTCAACGCCTGCAACAGGCTGTTGCAGGATCAGCGCGAAAACCTCGGTCACAACGCGACGGTTCGCGCGCTCCCGGACTTCGGTTTCAATAGCTGGTGCATCTTCACCGAAGGACACCATGGCTTCCAAACGGTTCGCATCAATACCTTGTTCGACCAGGTAATCGACAACGCTTTGAGCGCGACGAAGTCCCAGGTCTTCGTTGTATTCCTGGCTGCCAACACGGTCGGCATGGCCATATACGCGGAATTTTACGTTTTCGTGTTCAAGAATCCACTCTGCCTGATCGCTGAGAAGCGCTTCGGCTTCTGCGTCCAGGAAATCCTCGTCGAAACCAAAGTGAACAACGTTAGGAGTCTCGGCCTGGAATTGCCGAGCCAATGCCGACAATGTTGCCGCCTGCGGAACTTGCAGAACGGTCGCAGAACGCGAGATTTCAGAAGTTGCTGCACAGCCGGTGAGAGCGGCAGTGCCTAGCAAGATGGATAATACTTTAAGGGACGAAACACACATCGTCGGACCTCACACTCGTTACAAACACAAACCGCAGGAACACATGCGGTATGACGGCAGTTCTAGGGCGCAATTGTGGCAAAATTAGGGCGACTAATGCAAAATAAGACAAAATTGTCGTAATTAATGTCGGAATAATTGCACTGATTAGCCATGGCGCAGAAACGACCAGCGTATATTCCCGTATTACGAGGTTAATTTCGTTGATTCAGCCGACGAAGCCCGCCGCTGGGCCCAACTTAAGAATCACGCCCGCGTGGCTCTGGCGTGAAAGCATCCTTCGCGGGCGTTGTGTATGTGGATATAGTTCACGTCGGTATTCTCGAACATGTTGATCAACCCTGGCGCCGCTGCATGGCCTTCTGTGACTTCGGCCGTCAATAACATGTCGTCAGAACTGAACCCCCGCAAAGACAACAGCCGTCCGTCCAGAACGTCCGGGATCACTCCTGGTGCCAATCGCGCCTGCGTCGCAGTTTCTCGCACGTAGACTGCGTGCGAAGACCGATAGGGTGAATTGGCCGCCTGGTGCTGGTAATTAGCCAGAATAAGGAGTTCTCCGCTCCGGGCCTCTTTTAGACTGACACGGCACGGGAATCCGACATCACTATGAGCAGTGACTTTGATCGCACCACGGCGCGCCAATTCTTCCGGCGACAGCTTAAAGAGTGGTTGAAAAGGGGTGGGGGACAGGGCGTGGATTTGAAACGACATGAGGTCCTCGTTGTAAGTGTCGAGGGCAGATTAGTCGCTTGTATGCGGCGTCCAATCCGTTTCATGCGCATTGAAGATGCGGGCCGCCCGTTGGGGCGACCCGTGGCAGATGTTACCCTGCGTCTTTATAGCTGACCTGTTTCACGTCGGCGTCCGGGTCTGACTTTTCCCGCCGTACCAACAGCCGGTTCAGCGCGTTGACATAAGCCTTGGCGCTGGCAACCACGGTGTCGGTATCTGCCGACTGACCGGTGGCAATGCGGCCATTCTCTTCCATCCGCACGCTCACTGTCGCCTGAGCATCTGTGCCTTCGGTCACCGCGTGCACCTGATAGAGTTGCAAGTTTGCCTCGTGCGGGAACAACGCTGAAACCGCGTTGAAAGTCGCATCAACCGGTCCATCGCCCTGCGCCGTTGTCTGCTTGTCTTCGCCATCAATTGTCAGGGTCAGGTCAGCCGATTGCGGTGCTTCGGTGCCGCAGATCACGCGCAGGAACTTTACCTGAATGTGGTCGTGGGCATCGCCGGATTCCTGATCGCGCATCAGCGCCAACAGGTCATCTTCGAACACTTCCTTCTTGCGATCCGCCAGCGCTTTGAACCTCACGAAGACATCGTTCAACTGATTATCGGCCAGATCGAAACCCAAGTCCTTCAGTTTCGAACGCAGAGCAGCCCGGCCCGAATGTTTGCCCATGACGATATTTGTCTCGGACAGGCCGACGTCTTCAGGGCGCATGATTTCGAACGTTTCGGCGTTCTTCAACATGCCGTCCTGATGGATGCCGCTTTCGTGGGCAAAGGCGTTTTTGCCGACGATGGCTTTGTTGTATTGCACCGCAAAGCCCGAGACGGTCGCGACTCGGCGCGAGATATGCATCAGTTTAGTGGAATCGATGCCGGTGGAAAATGGCATGATGTCTTTGCGAACCCGCATCGCCATCACGACCTCTTCCAGCGCGGTGTTGCCCGCGCGTTCGCCCAGACCGTTGATTGTGCATTCGATCTGGCGCGCGCCACCTTCTACAGCTGCCAGCGAGTTCGCCGTCGCCATGCCCAGATCGTTGTGACAATGGGTGGCGAAGATCACCTCATCCGCGCCGGGAACCGTCTCGATCAGCTTTCGGATCAGATCGGCGCTTTCGCGCGGTGCTGTATAACCGACGGTATCGGGGATGTTGATCGTGGTTGCCCCGGCCTTGATCGCAATCTCGACTGTGCGGCACAGATAATCCCATTCGGTGCGTGTGGCATCCATCGGGGACCACTGCACATTGTCGCACAGATTGCGCGCATGGGTGACCGTGTCGTGGATGCGATCGGCCATCTCGTCTTTCGTCAGATTCGGAATGGCGCGGTGCAGCGGCGAAGTGCCGATAAAGGTGTGTATCCGCGGCTGCGCAGCGTGCTGAACAGCCTCCCAACAGCGGTCGATATCTTTGAAGTTGGCCCGCGACAGCCCGCAGATTACGGAATTCTTCGAGCGGCGCGAAATCTCGCTGACTGCCTCAAAGTCACCTTCCGAAGCAATTGGAAACCCGGCCTCAATGATATCAACGCCCATGTCGTCCAGAAGTCCGGCAATCTCCAGCTTTTCAGAATGGCTCATGGTCGCGCCAGGAGATTGCTCGCCGTCGCGCAAGGTCGTGTCGAAAATCAACACATGGTCTTTGTTGGACATGATCTTATCCTCAGATACGTGGTTTCGGCGCAGGCACACGGTCTGCATCGCCGGAATTGGGTTCGCCTTTTGGCTCGATCAGAAGCACTTTGACTTCTTCCTCGGCACGGGGGCGGTGAATGGCACCTTTGGGCACGACGATCATCTCGCCAGCACCCACACAGACCGGGCTGTCGCCATCGCTGTCCATGAACATCTCGCCCTCAAGGACAAGGAAGAAGTCGTCTGTGGTGTCATGTTTGTGAAACGGAAACTCGCCTTTGAATTTCACCACCATTACATCGTTGTCGTTGTAATCGGCAACCACATGCGGGTTCCAATGGGTGGTGAAATGCGAAAGTTTATCCGCCAGATTTATCGCTTTCATGATGTTGTCTCCTAAGCCTTTGTGAAATGGCGCGTCGTCCCCTCTGAGCGGTCGCGCCAAAAGGCACGCTCAGAGGCGGCTAAGGAGTAGAAGCAGGCCAGCGTGCGAAAACGCACGGGAAATGGATATGTCTGGCAAGTTGCTCATGGGCACAGACGTTATGGGGCCGGATCGGCCTTGTAAAGTCCGCAATTCACAATGATCGGGCTCAGTTGCCGTCTGTGGTTTCGTCGGCCAGGGCACCATTTTCCCAGGTGCCCGAACGCTCCTCGCCGTTGGCATAACGGATTGTGCCGTTGCCCTGACGTTTGCCACGCACGAACGTGCCTTCGTAAACGTCGCCGTTGGCATAGGTTGCCGTGCCTTCGCCGTCGATTTCACCACCGGTCCATGCACCGGTGTAGGTAAAGCCATCCGGCATGTTGATCGTGCCTTGGCCCTGGCGTTGCCCAGATACGAAAGCACCTTCATAGATTGTGCCATCGGAATAAGTTGCAGTGCCCACGCCTTCGCGCTGACCGTTCGCCCATTGGCCTTCGTAGACATAGCCGTCGGCAAAAGTCATTTTGCCTTGCCCGTCCATCTTGGCATCCTTGAATTCACCCTCATAGACCAGCCCATTGGCATAAGTTGCCACGCCGCTGCCTTCGATGACGCCCGCGAGCCACTGGCCTTCATAGGTGTTTCCGTCCGGGTAGGTGATCAGGCCCGAGCCATCGGCAACATCATCTTTGAATGTGCCTTCATAGACCGAACCGTCGGGATAAGTGACTTTGCCCGATCCTTCGATGCGGCCGTCGCTCCAGCCGCCTGCGTATATATAGCCGTCAGTTCCGGTAAATGTGCCCTGTCCCTGTCGGCGATCACTATCAAAGTCGCCTTCGTAAACGTCGCCGTTGGAATAGGTGACCTTTCCGGCGCCCTGACGTTTGCCGTCAACCAGATTGCCCTCGTAGATATCACCATTGGACTGTGTCAGCACACCAGTGCCGTTGATCTGACCATTGGCCCAGGACCCGACATATGTCAGCCCGTCAGGCATAGTCAGTGTGCCCTGGCCCTCGCGCACGCCGCGCACCAGTTCGCCCTCGTAGATTGCGCCATCCGGATATTGGATGCGGCCAGAGCCTTCTTTGATCCCGCTGGCCCAGGCCCCTTCGTAGACATAGCCATTCGGGCTTTCCATCTTGCCCTGACCGTCGTGCAGCGCATCTGTAAAGCCGCCTTCATAGCGAACACCATTGGCATATTGTGCCACCCCGGTGCCGTTAATTTTTCCGTCTTTCCATTCGCCCGAGTATGTGCCGCCATCGGCAAAGGTGATCTCGCCGCGCCCTTCCGGCTTACCGGCAACGAACTCGCCGGTGTAAACCGAGCCATTCGGAAACTCGGCACGACCTTGACCGCGAATCTCGCCATCAGCCCACTCGCCGGAATAAACATAGCCGTTCGGCAGCCGGTAGGTGCCGGTTCCGTGCTGTTTGCCGTCCTTGAACGTGCCCTCGTAAACCCCGCCATCATCGTATTGCTTTGTTGTTACCCGGCCATCCTGAGCGTCTGCCGCTCCGGCCAGTGCCACACTCAACGCCAATACACTTGCGCCAATTTTCAGCTTCATCTTGGTCATCACGGTCGGTTTCATCCCACGCTTATGGTCATCGTATCTGATCGCCTGCGCGCTAAATCTAGTCGACGCCCGAAGCCCCCGCAACGCTTTTCCCCGTGAACGGTCTTTCCCTTAGGCACATCTCTGCTAAGACAACCTTCGGGCAAAGGAGCAAACGATGGCAAAACGCTTCCGTATTACGCTTGCACAGATGAACCCGACAGTCGGGGATTTGGCGGGAAATGCCGCCTTGGCGCGCCGCGCCTGGGAGGCGGGCAAAGCCGCTGGCGCCGACTTTGTGGCGCTGCCCGAGATGTTCGTTACCGGGTACAACACCCAGGATCTGGTGATGAAACCGGCCTTCGCCCGCGATGCCATGACACATATTGACCAATTGATGGCGGATTGCGCAGACGGTCCTGCACTGGGCATTGGTGGCCCGCTTTTGCAGGGCAACAAGCTTTATAATGCTTACCATGTGCTGAAAGACGGGAGGCTGGTGCGGCAGGTGCTAAAACACAACCTGCCCAATGAAACTGTCTTTGACGAAGTTCGCCTCTACGAACAGGGACCATTGGCTGGCCCTTATGACCTTGGCATTGTACGTGTTGGCACGCCAATTTGCGAAGACGCCTGGCACGAAGATGTGCCCGAAGCATTGGAAGAATCCGGGGCCGAGATCATACTGGTGCCCAATGGATCACCTTATTATCGCAACAAATATGATGTCCGTCTGAACGAAATGGTGGCCCGCGTTGTGGAAACCGGCCTGCCGCTGGTTTATCTCAACATGATTGGCGGACAGGACGATCAGGTCTTTGACGGCGGCACCTTCGTCTTGAACCCCGGTGGTGAGTTGGCTGTGCGCATGCCGGTCTTCGATGAAGCGATCACCCATGTAGATTTCGAAGAAACCGACGAAGGATGGCGCGCGATCCCCGGCGAGATTGCCCAATTCCCTGACGAATGGGAGCAGGATTACCGCGTTATGGTCGAATCCCTGCGCGACTACTTCCGCAAGACCGGCTTCAAAAAGGCGATGCTGGGCCTGTCAGGCGGCATCGATTCCGCAATTGTTGCCGCTATTGCCGCCGACGCGCTGGGTCCCGAAAACGTCCGCTGTGTGATGTTGCCGTCGAAATACACCTCAGAGGATTCGCTGGAAGACGCGGGCGAAGTGGCGCGCAATCTGGGCACCCGTCTGGATACTGTATCGATCAAGGACCCGGTAACAGCCGTGAACGGCACCTTGGCCGAAGTCTTTTCTGGCACGGAACCCGGCCTGACCGAAGAAAACATCCAATCCCGTCTGCGCGGCGTTCTTCTGATGGCGATCTCGAACAAACACGGCGAGATGCTGCTGACGACCGGAAATAAATCTGAGGTCGCGGTCGGCTATGCCACAATCTATGGCGATATGGCGGGCGGATATAACCCGATCAAAGACCTTTATAAAATGCGGGTGTTCGAAACCTGCCGCTGGCGCAATGCCAATCACCGCGACTGGATGATGGGCCCGGCGGGTGAGGTTATTCCACCTCGCGTGATCGACAAGCCACCGACGGCCGAATTGCGCGAAGACCAGAAAGACAGCGATAGCCTGCCACCTTACGAGGTGCTTGATGTGATCCTTGAGCAATTGGTCGACAAGGACGCCTCGGTCGCCGATGTGGTTGCCATGGGATATGACCGCGACATGGTGAAGAAGGTCGAGCACCTGATTTACATCGCCGAATACAAACGGTTCCAATCGGCACCGGGCGCGCGTCTCACACCCGGTGCTTTCTGGCTGGATCGCCGCTATCCCATTGTGAACCGGTGGCGCGATAAATCGTAAGTCATACGGCCAACGAAAGTCCTTCCGCCAGTGGAGCCTTAAACGAACATCATGACGTTAGATGCGATCATTTTGGGTGCGGGCGGAGCTGGATTGTTGGCGGCGGCTACGGCCGGGCAGGCAGGTGCAAAGGTATTGCTTTTGGATCACGCCGACAAAGCCGGAAAAAAGATCCTGATATCCGGTGGCGGGCGCTGCAACTTTACTAACACCGGGGCAGAGGCAGACTGTTACCTGTCCGAAAATCCCCATTTCGCCAAATCCGCCCTCAGCCGTTACACCCAGTGGGATTTTCTGGCCCTGATCGAACGGCACAAAATAGCTTGGCATGAAAAAACTCTGGGGCAGCTATTCTGCGATGGCTCTGCACGGCAGGTTGTCGCGATGTTATTGGACGAATGCGCGAAGGGGCAGGTTGAAGTGCAACTGTCGGCGTAAGTTGGAAAGGTTGTCCACCGCGACGGGCTATTTCATGTTTTGGGCAGAAGCGCGCCAAACCTGGTCCTTGCGACCGGCGGTCCATCAATTCCGAAGATGGGGGCAACCGGTTTGGCCTATGACCTTGCCCGCCAGTTTGGGTTGTCGATTGTTGAACCTCGTCCCGCGCTCGTTCCGTTTACCTTGGGTGATGGGGATCAAGCCTATAAATCCATTTCAGGCGTCGCGGTGCCCGCCATCGCGCGGGTCGCAGACAAATCGTTTGAGGAAGCGGCACTTTTCACCCATCGCGGCTTGTCCGGACCGTCGATCCTGCAAATCTCGTCCTATTGGTCGCCAGGTCAACCGATCTGGCTGAACATATTTCCCAACGCACATACTGCACTGAAGCAGGCCAAGCGACAGATGCCGCGCTCTGGCATGAAGGCCGCCTTGGCCGAGCATTTACCCAAGCGATTGGCGGACGTTTTGCATGATACGTTGGGCGTGACCAAAGAACTGGCAAATGTGCCCGACAGTGTACTGATGGACGTGGCAGACAAGTTGACGAATTTTCAGTTCTGGCCCACCGGCACCGAAGGGTATGCCAAAGCCGAAGTGACGGCTGGCGGCATCGATACCGCTGACCTTTCCTCAAAAACCATGGAGGCCAAGAAAGTTCCCGGTCTGTTTGCAATTGGAGAGGCCGTTGACGTCACGGGCTGGCTTGGCGGGTATAATTTTCAGTGGGCTTGGTCGTCGGGGGTGGCCGCTGGTCAGGAAATCGGTGAGCGTGCGGCGCGCGGTCGAGTTTAATGCCGTAGATGATCGCCGGGTTCTATTTCGGTCGTACGGCTCAAAGTCTGACACGCTACGACCATGCCTAACGCCCTCTTAACGCACCGCTCGGGTCCACCGACGCAATACCGACGTGATACCGACGCGATACAGACAGCGGAAATTCGGGTTCCGGGCGGGTTACAGCCGGCGCAAAGTACAGTCGTTCAACAGCCGCTCGGTATGCTCTTTGTCACAGAGCTGGGTCGCCTCAGTGGTGACCGCCGCACTGGCCGCAGCAACGCCCCAACGCAAGCATTCCTCGACCGGTTCGTTGCCTGCCAGTGCCAATGTGAACGCCCCAACAAAGCTGTCGCCCGCACCTACTTTCGAGATCACCGGAACGTCTGCACCCACCGAATGCCAGCTTCCATTTTCACTTGCCAGAACCGAACCGTCCGCGCCCCGCGCCACGATAATAATCCGCGCAACACCAGCTTGTACAAGCGACTGGGCAAACTCAGCGGTGTCTTCGGGTGTGGGCAGCGGACGGCCTGCAAGCTCCTCGCCTTCCGGACCATCCATGCGCAGGACATGCAAGGCGTCGCGAGGTTCTTCAGCCAGATGGAACAGGGCAGGACCGCTCGTGTCGACGATCAGGCGGGCCTCGCGACCTTTGACGTGGCTGGCCAGGATTGACGGGAAATCTTTAGCAACACCAGGGGGTTGGCTGCCTGATAGAACAACCAACGTGTCCTCGCCCGTGGATTGATCGACCGAATTTAGGGCGCGCGGCACATCGTCTTCGCGCCAGACCGGGCCGGGCATGACAAAACGAAATTGCTCGCCATCAGACTGGTCGATAACCGACATGGACTGCCGGGTTTCACCGGGGCCCTGAAAGGCGACCGTGGGGACACCTTCCAGCGCCAGAAGCTGCAATAAATGCGCCCCTGTCGCCCCACCGATAGCAACCAGCGCCGTCGCCTGACCGCCAAGCAATTTGATCGCGCGTGCTACATTGATGCCGCCTCCACCGGGGTCGATATGTGGCTCGGTGCAGCGCAGTTTTGGCCCGGCCGTGATTTCGGGCGAGGTCGTGCAGAAATCCACCGTGGGATTAAGCGTTATCGTGAGAATATGCGACTTCATGGGCCTGTCCGTCCGACTCGGGGGTGTAGCCGGAGAAGGATGCCGTGTTAGCGCCACCATCGCAAGTGGATAAGGGCCCGGCACCTAGGCAGATGCCGGATCGCTGAGGCGGCCTTAAAGATGCAGTTGATAACTGGCGGAAACGTAGTTGAACCGGTTATCCGCAAGCCGTTCGATATACCCGATACCCGGAAACGGCATGTGGTATCCGACCAGCGGAATGCGATCTGCGGCCGCCATTCCAAGTATCTTTTTGCGGGTCACGGCAGCCGCCGCCTTGTCTATGTCAAAGCGCACCTCCCAATCGGGATACCCAACAGACCAGATGTAGTGGTTGGCTGTGTCCGCCATTAAGAGCAGCCGCGAACCACTTGATTCCAAATGATAAGCCATATGGCCGGGCGTATGACCAAAGGCGGCGACCGAGGTGATGCCAGACGCCACTGAATGCCCATCACCGACAAATTCGATCCGGTCAGCAAAGGGTCGCACTTTGCCCTCGAACCGCTCGTTTCCGGTGCCAGCCCAATGGTCATATTCCACCTGGCCGGCAACGAAGCGCGCGTTGGCAAATGTCAGATTGCCATCGCTGTCCGTCATGCCCCCGATGTGATCGCCGTGCATGTGGGTAATCACCACCACATCAACGTCCTCGGGTGCAATTCCCGCAGCGGCAAGGGCCGCGCCGGTTCCCGCTGCCGAAAGTCCGGTATCAAACAAGACGATCTCGGTGCCGGTGTTAACAACGGTCGGTGTAAAGAACCCCCGCATCCGGTCGGCAGGGATAAAAGCTGCTTCACTGGCGGCTACGAACTCTTCCTTCGAAACGTTTATTCCGAAAGCACCTTGCGGATCCCGGTCAAAAACACTGGAGCCGACCAAAAGCGTTGCACATTCGAAGTCACCCAAACTGAACCGGTGATGGATGCTGTTTGGTGAGGCTGCATGCCCGCCAGCGCGAGCCTGGGTTGAAGTCAATGCGCTCATCAGCGGCAAAGCGGCGGCGCCTGCCAGGGCAGCGCGACGGGATAGTGTGGGTATAGTCATGTTTGTTCCTCCTGCTAGAGAAATAGCTAGGGCGGCCAAGGTCTTGATCCACATGCGCACAGGCAACGTGCGTCAGGTCCACCACTTGTCGATTGTGGCAATGTCGTCGTCAGACCAGCCAAAGTGATGCGCCAACTCATGCACATAGACATGCGCAACCAGCGCCGCCAAAGGGATGTTCACTCGTGCCACCCATTCGTCAAGAATTGCGCGCCGGTATAACCGGATTGTGTCCGGCTGTGTTGGCTGGTCCATCACGGATTTTTCGATCAGCGGGACCCCATCATAAAGCCCGGTCAGCGTGAATGGGTCTTCGATTTCAAGATCTTGCAAGGTTTCGTTCGTCGCGAATTCTTCGACGATCAGCGCAACCTTCATTGCTTCGCCGCGAAAGACTTCTGGCAGAGCTGCACGGGCAGCGACAGCCATGCCCTCAATCTGGGCGGCATCTGGGGCGGTTGCGTCTGTCCAATCCATGCCTTCCATATGGACAAAATGTCCAGTCTATGAAAGAGCCTCGGCCCGATCAGGAGAGACTTATGACCACGACCCGCTTTGCCCCATCACCGACCGGATATCTGCACGTTGGCAACCTGCGTGCCGCGCTGTTCAACTGGCTGATTGCGCGTAAAGCCGGTGGCACTTTCATTCTGCGGTTGGATGACACCGACCCTGAACGCTCGAAGCAGGAATATGTTGATGCCATCTATGAAGACCTAGAGTGGCTGGGTCTGACATGGGACCGGGTCGAACGCCAGTCAGACCGGTTGGGTTTATATACCGGCGCTGCCGACAAACTGCGCGAAATGGGCCGGTTCTACGAAGCGTGGGAAACGCCAACCGAGCTGGACCTGAAGCGCAAGAAACTGCTGAATATGGGTCGACCGCCGGTCTATGATCGGGCAGCGCTGGCGTTGTCGGATGACGAGAAAACGGCCCTTCGGGCCGAGCGTGGAGAAGGCGTTTGGCGGTTCAAGCTGGACCAAAACAGGATCGAATGGACCGATGGCATTTTGGGCGATGTGTCGATTGATGCGGCGTCTGTCAGCGATCCGGTCCTGATCCGGCAGGATGGCCAGTTCCTGTATACTTTGGCGTCAGTCGTGGATGACACCGAAATGGGTGTGACCCATGTGGTTCGGGGCTCTGATCACGTAACCAACACTGCAACCCAGATCCAAATGATCAGGGCGCTGGCCGGTAAAGTGCCCGAGTTTGCCCATCATTCACTGTTGACTGGCCCCGGTGGCGAGGCGTTGTCAAAGCGGCTGGGAACACTTGCCTTGCGCGATTTGCGGGCCGAAGGGATCGAACCAATGGCGGTTCTGTCGTTGATGGCGCGGATTGGGTCATCTGATCCCGTTGAATTGCGCACAAGTCATGACGAGTTGATCGACGGATTTGATATTGCGCGCTTCGGTTCGGCCCCAACCAAGTTTGATGTCGAGGATTTAAAGCCACTTACGCATCGGTATGTTTCGGCATTGCCTGTCGAAGATGTGGCTGCAGAAATAAACGCCGCCGGGATTCCGGACGCCGTGGCCGGGGATTTTTGGGCAGCCGTCAAAGGCAACGTCAATACGCGCGCCGACATTGCGCCGTGGTGGACGCTATTTTCAGAAGGCGCTACGCCGATTGTCGGCGACGAAGATCGCGCGTTCGTGGCAACTGCGTTCGAAATGCTGGGCGATCCGCCCTATTCGGCAGAGACCTGGAGCAGTTGGACCAGCGCCGTAAAAGAAGCGACCGGGCGCAAAGGTAAAGGTTTGTTCATGCCATTGCGGTTAGCTGTGACCGGTCAACAACGCGGTCCCGAAATGGCGCAGGTGATGCCGCTTTTGCAAAAAAAGCCGACGCTGGGTTAAGGACGGCGAAAAATCTTATCGTAAGAATTTTGCCAAATTTCTGGAAGGCAGTCTATTCAAGCACATCACAGTGATGTCTTTGACGGCTTCCGTAGGTCTTATGGCGGTTTTCGTCGTCGATTTCGTCGACATGATCTTTATCTCGATGCTGGGCAAAGCCGAGTTGGCGGCGGCAATTGGATACGCTGGCGCGATACTTTTCTTCACCTCTTCATTCGGAATCGGCATGGCCATCGCGGCCGGAGCCTTGGTGGCCCGCGCGTTGGGTGCTGGCGACGAAGAACTGGCAAAAAGCCGCGCGACGAATGTTCTTATTTTCGGCGTGCTGTTCGGGGCAATTTTTTCCGGCCTTGTCTGGATGAATCTAGAGACGTTGGCCAGCCTGATGGGGGCCAAAGGCGAAACGCTGGAGCTTGCCGTCAGTTACTTGGCAATCATCATACCGACATTGCCTTTCCTTTTGATGGGCATGGTGGGTGGCGCGATTTTGCGCGCCCATGGTGATGCGCGACGCGCAATGATGGCGACAGTCTGGGGCGGGCTGGTGAATGCCGTTCTGGACCCGATTTTGATCTTTGGACTGGACCTTGAGTTGACCGGCGCCGCGCTGGCAAGCGTCGCAGCGCGGTTTGCGATCGCCTTTTTCGGTGTGTTGCCTATTATTCGATTTTATGGAGGTTTTACAAGGCCTTCTATCCCAAATCTTATGTCGGATTTGCCGCCGGTATTGACCATTGCGGCACCGGCAATTTTGACGCAGCTGGCAACGCCCATTGGGCAGGCTTACGTCACACGGTCCATGGCCGAATACGGCGAAGGGGCCGTTGCCGGTATGGCGATTGTCGGGCGGATGACGCCTATTGCGTTTGGCGTGTTGTTCGCGCTTTCCGGGGCAGTTGGTCCTATTATCGGGCAGAACTTCGGGGCTGGTCAGCAGGACCGGGTAAAGCAGGCCTTCCGCGAGGCACTGATATTTACCGGGCTTGTTGTCGTCTTTGTATCCATCGTCCTGTTCTTCCTGCGTGGGCCGATTGTCGCGTTGTTTGAAGCGGATGGATTGGCAAAGGATCTGATCTTCCTATTCTGCGGGCCTCTGGCGCTGGCCTTCTTTTTCAACGGCGCAATCTTTGTCGGCAACGCGGCGTTCAATAACCTCGGCCACCCGTTTTATTCGACCTGGATCAATTGGGGTCGCCATACCATTGGAACCATTCCATTTGTTATCATCGGAGCCGCCTGGTGGGGCGCGCCGGGTGTATTAATCGGTCAAGCGGTTGGTGGCGCAATTTTCGCGGCAATAACGCTTATTTTGGCGCGCAAAGTTCTGAACGTTAACCCCGATGAAGTTGAAAAACCCGAACCTTTCGCGCGTCAGGGTCGCTTGCACGGATTGCTGCACCTGCGACGCTAAGCACGAAACGCGGCGTCAGCTCCGTAGACGATCTGAACCCCCAATTTTTGCATATGATGGTCGGACAGGGCCGTCTCATCACGCGTCAGAATTTGGTGCCGCGGATAAATTGGATCATCTCTGTCATTCAGGATTGGTGCATCCCAGCCGTCCGTAGTCTCGAAGAAATTGGTTACACCTTGGTCACCAAACTCGCGCAGATATCCTTGGACCACAACGTCGATGTAGCTCAGCAATATGGGACGATGATTGCTGGCATTCACATGGCGTTCGGGCGGCGCATGATAGATTTGAATGTCGGGGTTGCCGATCAGGTCGTGTTGAACTGATGGCGCGCCGATCCGATCATAAGAATGCTCGCGCGCATCCAGATCGGCCCAAGCGCCGCCCGGCACTTCGGCCAGTAAACCGTCAATTTGAGACTCCGAATCTGGCACCGCTGTCAGGAAGGCAACGCGGCGCCCTTCAACATGCCGCCAGGCACGCCGCCAACCGGCGATCCGCGCCGGATGAGCCTGCACATAGTCGTGAGTAGCCCGATTCACCAGCGAGCCGTATCCAAAAAAGTAAGGTGTCATCAGCGGTTATCCTGCTTTGGTCGACGACGGTATGCAAGGGGTTGCCAGAATCTGAATTTGCCCTTATCGCTTGCATACATTCGACGGGAGAATCCGGGTCCGACCCGGTGCCGAAGGAGCAACCGCCCCGGTAAACTCTCAGGCGCTAGGACCGTCGATGTGAAGAACACTCTGGAGAGTGGTCCGTAAATGGACCCGCCGAAGGGATAACGATCTCAGGCGAAAGGACAGAGGGGGCACCAACGGGCAAGGTTTTTGCCTGAAAGGTGTCCGGTGCGCAGCCGGCAATTCGATGGAGACGATGATGTCCGAGCTGAGCCGTACGCCGCTTTACGATCTGCATCTGTCCGAGGGCGCCAAAATGGTGCCGTTCGCGGGCTACGACATGCCTGTTCAATACTCCGCCGGAGTGATGAAAGAGCATCTGCATACGCGAACGGCCGCCGGTTTGTTCGATGTCAGCCATATGGGGCAGGTGATCCTGCGGCCAAAGTCAGGGGTATTGGCGGATGCGCAAGCGGCCTTGGAAACTCTGGTGCCGGTCAGCATTCTGGCTTTGGCAGAAGGGCGGCAACGGTATGCATTGTTCACCAATGATGCGGGCGGCATCATGGATGATCTAATGGTTGCGAACCGCGGCGATCATTTGCTTTTGGTGGTGAATGCCGCTTGCAAGGAAAATGACATCGCCCATCTTCAGGAGAATTTGAGCGGGGCGTGCGAAATTCAACCAATCACGGATCGGTCGCTGGTTGCCTTGCAAGGGCCTTCTGCAGAGGCTGCTCTTGAAAGTCTTGTTCCCGGTGCGGCTGCCATGAAATTCATGGATTCCAGTATTTTAGACTGGAGCGGGGTCGAGGTTTGGGTGTCGCGCTCGGGCTATACTGGCGAAGATGGTTATGAAATTTCAGTGCCGAATACGGATGCAGAAAAGTTCGCAAGATCGCTTTTGGATATTGAGGCGGTTGCGCCGATTGGTCTTGGTGCAAGGGACTCATTGCGGCTTGAAGCCGGTCTTTGCCTTTACGGATCAGACCTGGATACCACCACGTCACCGGTTGAGGCGGCGTTGGAATGGGCCGTGCAAAAGGTTCGTCGCAACGGTGGTGATCGGGCAGGGGGCTTTCCTGGTGCGGACCGGATCATAGCGGAATTTGAAAAAGGCGCGGGACGTCGCCGTGTCGGCCTGTTGCCCGAAGGTCGGGCACCAATGCGCGCAGGCACTGAGATTTTCTCGGGTGATCGCAAAGTCGGTGTGGTGACCTCGGGCGCATATGGACCGTCGATCGAACGGGCGATGTCCATGGGATATGTCACGACAGATGTTGCGGAAACCGGCACGACACTGGAAGGTGAAGTGCGTGGCAAACGCATGGCCGTTACGGTGGCAGATATGCCGTTCAGACCGTCAACTTATAAACGCTGAATTACAGGGAGAGCGAAAAAATGAAATACACTGAAGATCACGAATGGCTAAAGGTTGATGGAGACCTGGTTGTTGTTGGTATCACCGAGCATGCATCGACCCAACTGGGCGATGTCGTTTTTGTTGAACTACCAGAGACCGAAACTCAGGTTTCTACTGGCGACGAAATTTGCGTCATTGAAAGTGTCAAAGCTGCTTCGGACATCGTTGCCCCGGTTGATGGTGAGATCGTCGCGGTGAACGACGCGCTGGACGACAATCCTGGCCTCGTGAACGAAGACCCGACCGGTGAAGCCTGGTTCTTCAAAATGAAGGTTGAAGACATGAGCCAGTTAGACGCGCTGATGGACGAAGAAGCCTATAACGAGATGATTGCCTGACAAGGCACTGACGAAATTGTGTGAACCGGAAGTCGGAAAGCGACTTCTGGGCTGAGCCGGAGTTTGCCATGACTTTTACCCCGACCGATTATCTGCCTTATGATTTTGCAAACCGCCGCCATATCGGGCCGTCTCCGGCTGAAATGGAAGAGATGCTTAAAGTCTTGGGCGTTTCCTCTCTGGATGAACTGATTGATCAGACAGTTCCGGAATCGATCCGTCAGGCCGAGCCGCTTGAGTTTGAAAAGCCCATGTCAGAGCGTGAACTGTTGTGGCACATGCGCAAAATTGCTCAGAAAAACAAAGTCTTCACGACCATGATCGGGCAGGGGTATTACGGCACTGTCACGCCCCCGGCGATCCAGCGGAAAATACTGGAAAACCCGGCTTGGTATACGGCTTACACGCCTTATCAGCCGGAGATTAGCCAGGGCCGGCTGGAAGCGTTGTTGAATTATCAGACGATGATTTCGGACCTAACGGGTTTGGAGATCGCTAACGCTTCGCTTCTGGACGAGGCGACAGCGGCGGCCGAGGCGATGACCATGACGCAGAGATTGGCAAAGTCGAAGGCAACCGCGTTCTTTGTCGACGAAAACTGCCATCCACAGAACATCGCAGTGATGCAAACCCGCGCCGCGCCTTTAGGTATCGAAGTGATCGTCGGAGCACCGGACGACATGGACGCATCGGCCGTATTCGGGGCTGTTTTCCAATACCCGGGCACCTTTGGACACGTCCGCGATTTCACTGGTCAGATGGCTGCGCTGCATGAAGCCAAGGCCTTGGGCATCGTGATTGCAGATCCCCTGGCATTGACCTTGTTAAAAGAGCCGGGCGCAATGGGAGCGGATATTGCCGTAGGCTCGACCCAGCGGTTTGGGGTGCCAATGGGATATGGCGGCCCCCATGCGGCCTATATGGCCTGTGGTGATAAGCTAAAGCGGGCTATGCCGGGGCGGCTGGTCGGTGTGTCAATTGATGCGCGCGGCAACAAGGCATATCGCCTTTCGCTGCAAACCCGGGAGCAGCATATTCGCCGCGAAAAGGCGACATCAAATGTCTGCACGGCGCAGGCTTTGTTGGCGGTTATGGCCTCGTTCTATGCGGTATTCCACGGTCCTGAGGGTCTCAAAGCCATTGCACAACGGATTCACCGTAAGACTGAGCGACTGGTGATGGGTTTGGAGGCTGGGGGCTATACTGTTGAACCACAACAGTTTTTCGATACGTTCACAGTTGAAGTCGGGTCATTGCAAGGCGTGATCATCGCTGCGGCCAAGCGGGAGAAAATCAATTTCCGCAAGGTAGGCGAAACCAAGATCGGGATTGCAGTGGACGAGACAGTGCGTCCGGCCACGTTGGAAGCGGTGTGGCGTGCATTTGGTCTGAACCTTAGTCGCGATGATTTTGAAGCAGGCTATACGCGTCTTCCGGTCGAGTATCACCGGACAAGTGATTATCTGACCCATCCTGTGTTCCATATGAACCGGGCTGAAACCGAGATGATGCGGTATATGCGACGTCTGGGTGACCGTGATTTAGCATTGGACCGGGCGATGATACCGCTCGGGTCCTGCACAATGAAGTTGAACTCGGCCGCCGAGATGATGCCCGTTACCTGGCCTGACTTTTCGAATATTCATCCTTTTGCACCGGGCGATCAGGTCGAGGGGTATACCGAAATGGTCGAAGACTTGTCAGCCAAGCTTTGTACCATGACGGGCTATGACGCGATGTCGATGCAGCCGAATTCTGGTGCGCAGGGAGAATACGCCGGCCTGTTGACGATTGCAGCCTATCATCGGGCGCGCGGAGACGATCAGCGCGAGGTTTGTTTGATCCCGGTGTCCGCCCATGGCACCAACCCGGCCAGCGCACAGATGTGCGGGATGAAGGTTGTGGTCGTGGCCTCTGCTGCCAATGGCGATATTGATCTGGAGGATTTTCGCGCCAAGGCAGAAGACGCTGGCGATCGTTTGGCGGCCTGTATGATCACTTATCCGTCGACCCATGGCGTGTTTGAGGAAACGGTGCGGGAAGTTTGCGAGATTACCCATGAATATGGGGGGCAGGTCTATCTGGATGGGGCGAACCTGAATGCAATGGTGGGACTGGCCAAGCCCGGTGAGATTGGTTCGGACGTGAGCCATTTGAACCTGCACAAAACTTTCTGCATTCCCCATGGTGGAGGCGGGCCCGGTATGGGGCCGATTGGGGTGAAGGCGCATTTGGCGCCGTTCCTGCCAGGGCATCCTGAAACCGGCGGTCGTGAAGGGCCGGTGAGCGCGGCGCCATATGGCTCGCCGGGCATTCTGATGATCCCTTGGGCCTATATTCTGATGATGGGCGGTGCGGGACTGACCCAAGCCACGAAGGTTGCCATTTTGAATGGCAACTACATCGCCAAGCGGCTTGAGGGCGCTTACGACGTTTTGTTCAAAGGTGTAAATGGGCGGGTGGCGCATGAGTGTATTCTGGACACGCGACCCTTCGATGAAAGCGCCCATATCACCGTCGACGATATTGCCAAGAGATTGATTGATAACGGTTTTCATGCGCCGACGATGAGCTGGCCAGTGGCGGGCACTTTGATGGTCGAGCCGACAGAGTCGGAAAACAAAGCCGAACTGGACCGGTTCTGTGACGCGATGTTAGCGATACGCGAAGAGATCCGGGCGGTGGAAACCGGCGAGGCGGATACCGAGAATAACCCGCTGAAACGTGCGCCGCACACGGTTGAGGATTTGGTCGGTGAGTGGAACCGGCCCTATTCGCGTGAACTGGGATGCTATCCGCCGGGTGCTTTCAGGGTCGACAAATATTGGCCACCAGTGAACCGGGTCGACAATGTTTATGGCGACCGGCATCTGGTGTGCACATGCCCGCCGCTGGAAGATTATCTGGAAGCGGCTGAATGAGCGGAATGCGCTGGCCTGCTTATTCGATATTGCGCCGCCCCTAACGGGGCGTCGCGGTGCCTCCGGCGGGAGTATTTTCGCCAGAAAGAATGGGCCTTTCAGGCATTCTTCCAGCGATTTAGTTTTGGGATGCCACGGGTGAAGGCCCAGGCCATGATGCGCGGCATGCCTTTTTGGGCAAGTGCATCAACGCAATGTTTCTGGAATACTTCCACGGTGACATCGGGGTGGCGAAAAGCCCCATCAGTGTAACAAATGGAGCAGTATCTTGTGCTGAGTGACCCGTCCGTTTCGGAACCGCCGCCTTTTGGGTCTTTGTTCAGCGGCATGCCGCAGCTTTCACATCGTGTACCCATTTGGGAGTCCCCGGGGTTGAATTTCGAGTCTGAATCAATAAAGTTAAAACCATGGTCCATTGTCAACGGTTATTATCATGCGAATAGGTGAACTTGCGCGGCGGGCAGGTGTCAGCCGCGACGCCATTCGCTTTTACGAGCGGCAGGGGTTGATCGAGGCCCGGTCGGGAGCCGCGTCATCGAACAACTATAAAGACTATCCCGAAGAGGCAGTTTTTACGTTGGAGGTGGTCAGAGATGCCCAGTCGGCGGGAATGAGTATTGCAGATTTATCAATTTTGCTTGGTCAGCTTTACGCCGATGACGGAGACGACTTTGATGGCGATCAGTTTTTGGCGGACAAGATTGCCGAAGTGGAAGAACGTTTAGCTGCATCCGAAAGATTTCTTCAAACTTTGAAAGAGACCCGGACGGCACTGAGGATCGCACCGTTATCAGAGTAAGACGTCAGTAGCAGAACAGTCCTAAAATTGTCCTAATCTGAACACAGATTTTTGAGAGGTTGGGCGACGATCTTAGGAAAGAGTGAATGAAAACTGTTGTTCTGAACGCCGGGGAAATTCGGCATTTGATGATGCCGGTCAACGGGGAAGGCGGTTGGCAGGATTTGCTGACGGCGCTTCAGGCTGCGTATGATCCGAGCAATGGCACGATTGAGCTTTCCGATGATATGTTTGAGAAAATCCCAAGATACGCATTCGAATATGGAAATGGCGGGTGGGAAGAACGACTGGTAGGCATCTTTGGCCGCCATTTGGGGCCGGGACTGGGCCGCTAACGGCGTTCCAAGAGAACTATGCGATTGGTATTGGTGCCTTTGGTGCCGTTTGAAACGCCCCAGAGGTTTGCCGTTTTGGTGAAATTCTGAGAATTGATCATGACCCCCAAACGGTTGAACGGAAGGTCACTGGCGGCTTTCCAGACCAGTTGTTCTAATAAAACTCTGCCATTGCGCACCTCGCCAACTTCGAATGCGATGATGCCACCTGGGCGGAGCACACGGGCCTGATCCTTTAAAACGCGGGTGACCATGGCAGTCCAGTCGGCAATGTTGCGGTGGTGATCGATCGCGACCGCATTTGGATCAATGCCAGCGAACCAACAGCGAAGCCAATTGTCGCCAGCATAATCGACGATGTCCAGGAATGGCGGTGATGTGACCGTCAGATCTACTGAAACGTCAGGTTGTGAGATGCGCCAGGCAGGGCCCGTCTGAATGTTTGCGATGGCAGGATCGGTGAGTGTGCCGTTACGCAACAGTGACTTTGATTTCTTAAGAATAATGGCTGCCACATCGCGAATGGGCGGCGTTAAGCCCAGACGGTCATTGATTTTTTGCTGGGATTTTAGCGACACGGCCTGATTGGGCGGCATAGACCGACCGGAAAAAAAGCCGGATGAATGTCCTGACAGTCGGCCGAGGGCAATCATACGGATCCAGTCTGCAGTTGGATCTGGGGAATGGTTTTCAAGTGGGGCGCGGCGTTCAAGCCATAGGCGCAAAGCTTCAATTTGACGGAGAGTTTCGGGATGAAAAAAGGGATCGAGGTCATGGCGCGTGGGTGTGCCATTGGACCAGTCGATGTCTGCGAGTGCTGTTTTGATAGTGTTCAGATCCACCGGGCACAGACGTGGCCTTGTCAACAGCGTTGAAAGTGGATTGATGTCGTTGCCCACAACATTGCGACCGGCGAGCGCGGCCTCGATCAGCGTTGTTCCGCGCCCCATGAAGGGGTCCATGACTGTGTTTCCGGCGCTTGTGAGCCGGTCGATAAAGAAACGCGGTAACTGAGCCTTAAAGCACGCCCGATACGAGACTTCGTGCAAGGCATGGGATTTGCGTTGGGCCGAAGTCCAGAATTCATTCGCGTAATAAGGAATGCCTTCGACGGTTTCCTGTCGGGTCGGCCTGCCGAAATCTTTGAATGAAAGGATATCATCGATCAGTCGGTGTGCCGATGTTGAGGGGGTGGGAAGCTCTAGAGACATAGGGGCAGCCTAGCCGCCCCTATGGATATTGTACAGGGACTAGGCCTGCAATTCGGCGAGAATTTCCGCGATGATGTCCATGCCGGCAGCCCAGCCGCGATCGAGGTTGGCCAAGGCCTGATCGAAGGCGTCGATCTCTTGTTGTGAGGCATCGTGGGGCACCCAGGTGAGGCGCATGTGGGTCTTGTCGCCCGCGTCGGCGAAGGTGACGGTTGTCAGTAGGACCTGAGGCCAGTTGGGCATCATCGGATTATCCACAGGTGCCCAATTTTCGTCGGTAACGGACTGGAGCCAAACCAGTTTTTCGGGTTCGACGACTTCGGTGTAGTCGACGCGTTGATAATTTTGGTTTTCGCCCCAACGCATTTCACATAGCCATTCACCGCCTGCGGCAACCTTGAGTTTGTGAATGATCGTTTCGACGCCGGGGCCATACCAGCGGGCCAGAAGCTCGGGGTCTGTCCAGGCGCGCCAGACGAGGGCACGGGGAGCATCGAAGGTGCGTTCAAGGACATAAGTTGGCAGGTCGGTCATGTCAGTGCCTTTCGTCGGCGTTTGATTTCAGGTCTTCAAGAAGGTCGTCCAGCCGGTCGAGGCGGACATCCCAGTGTTTTCGGAATTCTTCCAGCCACCCTATAGCGGCTTTCATTGGGGCGGCGTTTAGAGTGGCAGGTCGTCTTTGTTTGTCGATGTCGCGGTGGATGAGGCCGGCGCGCTCCAAGGATTTCAGGTGTTTGGATACGGCGGGCTGGCTGATGTCGAAGGGTTCGGCCAGTTCACCGACGGATGCCGGACCATCGCTGAGGCGTGCCAGTATCTGGCGACGGGTGGGATCAGCGAGCGCGGAAAAGACCGCGTTCAGCGTTTCGGGTGGTGGATTATAACCAATTTATTCCATAACTATATGGTTATTGAAAAGACGATAGATGTCAACGGGAGTCGACGTCCAGTCTATTGGATCTTTAACTTATTGGTATTATTGAATTATTCGAAAGGTTGCTCAGTTTTCGCGTAAGAGCGCCAGTGATAGGGCGGCCAAAACGGTGGTCAAAACCGCGAATCCCATAATCGAATAGGCACCCAAAGTTTCGGTTGCTGAAAAACCATGAATCATTTTGAGCCAAAGGGCCCCGACGAATGCCACGGGAAAGCTGAAAATTACTGCGCCGATTGCCATTTTATCATCCGGTCGTTGCCGGCCCCAACAGTTTACCTGCTTGTTACATAGCACCCGGAAGTGAATCCGAAGTCAATATCTGGTTACAGTTAGATTAACGTGGGCCATCCTTTGTGGGTGCAAAATCGCCGATTGGGTGATCTGCGACGGTTTGCAACAGATCGACAAAGCCCTTGATCTGGTGCTTGCAGGTGCGTTCGCCTTTTTCGGCGGTCGCCAGATGCGCCTCGCCGACGGTTCCTGCCGGGTTCAGATCGGACGCAACCCAGCCATAGGACAAGGGGCCGATAGGTGGGATGGTGGCGGCTTCGGCGGTTGAAGCGAAATCGATGGCTTTGGACATATCAACCGTGTCGGGGCGAAAGTGAAGCATCAGCGAGGTTTCCCGGTCGCCGCCGTGGATGCCGTATGCGTTTTCACGATCAGAGTAGATGCCTTTGGGCGCGCCGAAACCAAACCATTGGGATTTGACGGCGAGCATGCCCGCCTGGACACGCAACTCGCGCGAAAGGATTGAAATCAAATCCAGATTTCCGCCGTGGCTGTTGACGATGACCAGTTTGCGGACACCGGCGCGGGCGACAGAGAGACCGATCTCGCGCCAAGCCGTGAGGGCAGTTTCTGCGGTGAGAGTCAGGGTGCCGGGGGCGTGGAGATGTTCGTTGGATTTGCCAACCGCTTGGATGGGCAGGATGCGAATGTCGAGATTGTCGGGGCACTGGCGACACAGTTCGTCAATCATACCCTGGGCGATCATCGTGTCGGTGCCAGTGGGTAAATGTGGGCCGTGCTGTTCAATGGCAGCTGTGGGCAGGATGGCGATGGTTTTCTCGGGATCAAGGCCTTCGAACTCGGTGGTTCGATAGTCGGCCCAAAAGAAACGTTTGGTCATGCGGCCACCTTTGATTTTCGGTTGTTTTTCAGAAGTTTATTCATCTTGGAGTCAACAGCTTCCAGATGGCGTTTGCGGCTCTCGTCAGTGGATGTGTCCATGAGGAAATGGGCGGCAAAGACCTTGTTCAAGGGTTGTGAACAGAGGAAACCGACGCCGCGCAGAAGTGTGCGCTTGCCCGGTGCGCCAACAAGGGTTGTGAGCCACCAACTGGCGCCGCAGGTCGTGAAGACGCCAAGATTTTTGATGTGCTTCAGGCCGGGTCGGATGGTTTTGTTGTCTTCGTCGGGCATCAAAAATGCGACGTCTGGCAGCAAAACGCGATCAAGCCAGCCTTTTAGGATCGCGGGAAGACCATACCACCAAGTTGGATAAACAAAGATTAACGTATCGCACCATCGAATGTCGTCGACGTCCTGTTGAACGGGGGTACAATTGTCTGGGCAGGTCTCGTAGCCTTCGTGTTCTTTGGCCGTGAGGATCGGGTCGAAGTCACGGGCGTAAAGATCGGTCAGGCGAACCTCGACCCCGGAACTTTGCAGTTTTTCCATGACCCTATCGCAGACGGCAGCGGTGAAGCTGGTGTTGCGCGGGTGACAGTATATGACCAGGGCGCGCATCAGAGGGTTTGCATTTCTTGTTGGACTTTATTGAGGAAATTCGCGCGTTTTTCTTCGGTAACGCGGTTCATGTCGTAGAGCGCGAGGTAGCGGAGTTTTTCAGGTTTGGTGACGAACCAAAGGTGACGTTTCACCAATTTGCGCGGGGGATCCCCGGCGATGGCTGTGCGAGCACGGGTGCCGCCGTAGGTGGTGATGGCGGCGAGTTTTTTAATGTGGGTGAGGTTGCTGGCGACCTGTCCATTTTCAAGACGAAACGAAACGCCGGGGAGAAAAACGCGGTCAAAAAAACCTTTGAGAATAGCGGGGTAACCGAAGTTCCAGACAGGGAAGCAGAGGACCAAGGCCTCGGCTTTCATCAGCCGGTCGACATACGATTGGACGGGTTTGGTGTTGCTTGCTTCGTCGTGATAACCGCGGCGTTCTTCAGGGGAGAGCACGGGATTGAAGCCTTCCTGGTAAAGGTCGCAGTCGTCGACATCCCAACCGCGTTTGGTCAGGGTTTCAACGGTTTTCGTGTGCAAAGCGGCGGCAAAACTCTCGCCGCAGGGGTGCGCAAATAGGACCAGAGCGCGGGTCATCTGGACCCCGAATTAGTCGTTCGGTATCGCGTCGGTATTACGTCGGTATTACGTCGGTGCCTGCGCACGGGTCATTCAGCCTTCATTAACTTGGGGTGGGCGTACATGCGGTCGTATTTCCAGTCGGGATCATTCCAGGCGATCATCTTGCCGGGGTTCAGAAGGCCCTTTGGGTCAGCCTCGCGTTTAAACCGCAATTGTCGGTCATCGACGGTTTGGCGTCCGCCTTCTTCCAGGGTGTAGCGGTGCGGGTTGAAGATCATCGCGCCAGCGTCTTCGTGCAATTGGATGATCTCGTCGAGCCGTTCTTCGGTAGTGAACTTCACAAGGCTGAGGCCCGCGAACATGACTTTGCCGCTTTCGCGCATGACTTCGAGGTGCTGGAGCACTTCGGGGGTGAAATCAGTGCGGAGTTTTTCGATCAGGGCGACATGATCCGGGTGGCCGTAGCGGACCTGGAGATAGGTGATCGAGGGGTCAACTTTCAGGGCGCGGAGCGTGGTGTGGTTCCAGCCGTATTCATAGACGGGGCCGGGGTTGCGGGCCCAGTCATGATCGTCATTGCGGTAGATGAGACGTGCCTCAGGGCGGCGGGCGAGGAAGGTGAGGAAGCCGTCCATCGAGTGCGGCGCGACCATGAGGCCGATGAGGTTGGTGTTGTCTTCGACGTAAGGGGCGACACGCTGGAAGTAAGATTTGGCGGTGGGGGCTTCGTAAACGCTGACGAGTTTGATCAGGATACCGTCTTGGTTGGCGAGATCGTCGGAATAGCGCACGGCATCCATGAAATCGTCGGTGGCCACAAACATTTCGACCCAATCGTAGGCCGGGGCCAGGGGCATTTCGATTTCCGTGATGATGCCGTTGGTGCCGTAGGCGTGGGAGACGCGGGCGAGTTCTTCGCCGGTGAATTCCAAGGTGCGGGGTTCGGCTTCCATAGTGATGACGCGCAGGCGGATGATGTTGCCGAGGTCCCGGAGCGCCCCCCAGGTGCAGGAGCCGACGCCGCCGGAACCACCCGCGATGAAGCCGCCGATGGTTGCAGTGGCCCAGGTGGACGAGAACATGCGGATCTCTTGCCCCGAGTGGTCCTTGCAGGCCGCATCCAGGTCTTTCAGGAGGACGCCGGGTTCTGAGATGACACGGCCGGGGTGGATTTCTTTGACTTTGTCGAAGTGGCGCAGGTGGAGAACGCAGCCGCCTTCCAGCGGCATGGCTTGGCCGTAGTTACCGGTGCCCGCGCCGCGCGTGGTGACGGGGACGTCGTGTTCGTAGCAGGCTTTCAGGACCTCGATGATCTCGGCCTCGGAGCGGGGGCGGACCACGAAATCGGCGGTGACGTGATCGAGCCGGTCTTTCAGGACCGGGGAATACCAGAAGAAGTCGCGGCTGGCGGCTTTGATGGCGATGTCCTTTTCCTCGAGATCGAGGTGCGCGAGGGCGGCTTTGGCGGCGGCGATGTTGGCAGTCATGTCTGTGCTTTCGTGATGTTTGCGCCGCGCATTCTGCGCGTCGCGGTGGGGGCTCTGCCCCCAAACCCCCGGGATATTTTTGGGCCAATAATGATGTGGTTCATTTTGGTGGGTCCATGAGGTGGTCGAGGTCGGCGTAGTCGGGTGGGGTGGTGTCGATTTCTTTGCCTTTGCGCAGGACGATGCGGTCGGATTGGGGGCGGGCGAAAAGCTCGGTCCAGTCGCGGGCGCGGGTGATGACGAGGTCGGCGGGGTCGCCGATGGCGAGGGACTGGGGTGTGAAGCCGCAGGCTCGGGTTGGGTTGGTGGTGAAGGCGTGGGGCCAGTCGGTTCCGGTGTGGTCGAGATGGCCGATGCGGGTGGCCTGGCGCATAACCTCGATCATATCGAGGTCGCCGTAGGCGTAAAAAGGATCGCGGGTGTTGTCGCTGGCGAAGCTGAGGTTGATGCCGCGGGCTTTTATTTCGTGCACGAGGGTGATGCCGCGACCGCGTGGGGTGCGGTGGGCGTGACGATCTTGCAGGTAGAGGTTGCACATGGGCAGGCTGACGACGTGGATGTTGGCCTTTGCGACCAGATCGATGGTGTTGAGGGCGCGGGCCTCGTCCTGGGTCGAGAGGGAGCAGAGGTGTCCGACGATGATTGGGTTGGTGAAGCCGATTTCGAGGGCGGTTTCGGCGATCATGCGCAGGGTTTCGACGCTTAGGTCCATGGTCTCGTCGGTGTGGAAATCGACGTTGAGATTGCGGTCTCCGGCGAGGGTGAAGAAATCGAGGAGGCGTTGGCGAAGGTCGGGCAAGGGGTAGGTTACCATGCCGAGGGTTCCGCCGGTTTGGGCGACCAGATCGGCGGTATGGGCGTAGTCCTGGGCGACGTTTTCGAAGGTGTCGCAGCCAACGAGGCTGGCGGCCTGAAGGGTGATACGGTCGGCCCATTCATCGCGCAGTTCAGCGAAGACGGGCCAGGAAATGTCGTCTTGCGGGGCAATGCTGTCGAGGTGGGTGCGGATGGCGCGGGTACCGTGGGCGTAGGCGCATTTCAGTGAGAACTCCATGCGGGTCTTCACGTCTTTGGCAGACCAGTTTGCGGCGCGGTCATCGCCCACGGTTGTCAGCGCGCCCATGAAAGTGCCGTCGGGATTGGCGGCGCGGGGCCAGATGTGGCCCTTGTCGAGATGGGTGTGCATGTCGGTGAAGCACGGGAACACCATGGCGCGGGCCATGTCGATGCGGGGGCTGGTGGGGGTGGCGATCTTGCCATCCGCGATGCCGATGTCGGTGGTGATGAGGTCGCCGGGCTGCCCCATGAGGCAGGCCGGAACCGTGACGTTTGCAAGTGTGAATGTGCCGCTGGGCAGGGCGCTGAACCCCATCACACCTCCCTTTTTATTGCACTTTCGTGCCATTTTCTTAAGAGCATGTGGCTGAGCAGGTTCGTCGCCAGATAGATCGCGATGCCGGTGAGGATGATCAGCAGGAGGGCGGCGAACATCTTGGGGATTTGGAGGCGATAGCTGGCCTCGAGTATTCGGAAGGCGAGGCCGGAGCCGATGCCTCCTGACCCGGCGACGAATTCCGCGACGACCGCTCCGATCAGGGAGAGGCCGCCTGCAATGCGGAGGCCACCGAGGAAGTAGGGGAGCGCGGCCGGGGCTTGGAGGTAGCGCAGGCGTTGCCAGCGGGTGGCACCGTAGACCTGGAAGAGGTCGCGCAGGTTATGGTCGGCAGAGTTGAGGCCGAGGATGGTGTTGGACAGGATCGGGAAGAAGGCGACGATCCAGGCGCAGATCAGGAGGCCGACGATTTTGCTGTCGACATAGATGAAGATCAGCGGGGCGACGGCGATAATCGGGGTGACCTGCAGGACGACCGCGTAGGGGAAGAACGACATCTCGACCCATTTCGAGAGGTTGAACAGGACCGCGATGCCCACGCCGACGGTGACAGCCAGCGTCAGGGCCATGGCGGTGATGGCCATGGTCACATACCAGCTTTGGACTAGCGAACCCCAGTTTTCGAACAGGGCGGTGGCGACGTCGCCGGGGCTGGGCAGGATGTAGTGGGGAATTTCATTGACGGTGACGATGGTATGCCAACTGCCAATGGCGATCACGAGGACTGTGATTGGCAGAACCCAGCGGGCGATGGCGGCGATACGGCGCGCTTTGGCGCGGGCAGCCTCTTCTTCGTCGATGAGGGGAATGGCGGTTGTCTGGTCGCTCATGCGTGCTCTCCCATGGCGGCTTTCAGCGCGTCAGAGGCGGCGCGGCAATGGGCTGCGTAGTCGGCGGATGTGCGGAAATGTTCGCTGCGGGGGTAGGGTTCATCGACCTGCAGTTCGCGGATGACGCGGCCCGGACGGGCGGCCATGATGACGATGCGGTCGGATAAGAACACGCTTTCGAAGACCGAGTGGGTGACGAAGACGACGGTGCTGCCGGTTTTTTCTTTCAGCAAAAGAAGGTCGTTGTTCAGTTTGAAACGGGTGATTTCGTCGAGAGCGGCGAAGGGTTCGTCCATCAGGATCAGGCGCGGGTGCGTGACCAGCGCGCGGGCGATGGAGACGCGCATTTTCATGCCGCCTGAAAGCTCGCGGGGGTAGGAATCGTGGAACTTTTCGAGGCCGACGAGGGCAAGGGCTTCGTTAATGTCATTTTGGGCAGCGGATTTGGATTTGCCCTGCAGGCGCAGGGGCAGCCAGACGTTATCTTCGACGGTGGCCCAAGGCATCAGCGAAGGTTCCTGGAAGACGACGGATAGCGCGCCGGGGGCTTTGTCGACATGCCATTTGATTGATCCGGCGGTGGGGTGGATCAGGTCTGCGATCAGGCGCAAGGCCGTGGATTTGCCGCAGCCGGAAGGGCCGAGCAGGGAGACGAAATCGCCTTCGCGTATTTGCAACTCCATGCCTTTCAACGCGACGACATCGCGTCCGAAGACCTTGTCGACGTTTTTCAGCGATAGAATGGGCGCGCGTGCAGACATGGTGTCCGTGCCCGCATCAGCGGGCACGGCGGTGGTTTCGTTATTCATTATTGTGCCATCGAGGCCTTTTCTTTGGCAGCAAGGCCTGCGCCGGTGTTGGCGAATTCCAGCGAGTAGATGCTTTCGATATCGAGGCCAGCTTCGGTGACGCCGACGGCGACCATCTTGTCATAAAAGCCCTGGATGGTTTCGGCCTTCATGGCTCCGATGCCAAGTTCCAACGCGTCACCGGAATCGACGATGCCGTATTCTTTCATCTTATCGATGGAGAAAGCGATCTGAGCATCTGACATATCCGCGTTGTCGGCCTTGATCAGAGCGTTGGCAGCCGATGGGTCACCGTAGAGGTAGTTGGCCCAGCCAACGGCGGACCCTTCAACGAAGCAGCGAACGGCGTCCGGGTTGGAATCGATTGTGGCCTGCATGGTTTCGACAGTGGTGGCGTAGGTGGTGAAGCCTGAGTCGGCCAGAAGCCAGATGTCGGGTGCAAATCCGCCTTCGTTTTCAATCGCGAAAGGTTCGGAAGTGATGTAGCCCTGCTGCGCGCTGTTTTCGTTGGCAAGGAACGGCGCGGGGTTGAACGTATAGGGCACCCGGTTTTCGGCAGAGAAGCCATAGTCGGCCATCATCCACTGGTAGAAGCTTTGGAAGCCGTTGTCGCCGATGATCAGCGTTTCGAGGTTTTTCAGGTCTTCGAAGCTGGACACTTTGCCGGGGTGAGACAGAAGCACCTGTGGTTCTTTCTGGAAGTGCGCCGCGACGACTTTCATCGGGATGCCTTCTTTGGCGGCCGAGAAGGCTTGCAACAGGTTGCCGCCCATGTGGAACTCGATCTTGCCCGCCAGCATCTGGGCGCGGTTGTTCACTTGTGGGCCGCCGGGAACGACGGTGACGGAAAGGCCGCAAGCCTCATAAGTGCCATCGGCAACGGCCTGGTAGTAGCCGCCGTGTTCGGCCTGGGCGATCCAGTTGGTGCCGAAGCTGACCTCGGTCAGGTGGCCACCGGCGAACGCGGTTGAGCCGACGAGAGTTGCGATGCTGGTCGCAAGCAGGTTTGATTTGAGTGACATTTGTTCCTCCAGGTTTTGTTCAACGCCATTTGTGGGTGAGTTGGCCGATTTGGCCATGTGCAACACGTTGGTTGCTGGTCCCACCCGAGGGTCTTGTCCAATGATTAGCCAGATCCCATCGATTCGCACGTTGAATCAGCAGAACTTAGTCAGGTAATTTGCTTGCCGAAGCTGATTTTGGGCGTCAGCTTTGAGTGATTGAAGGAGTTTCTGATGCGTGAGTTAACACCTAAGACCATCGCGCCACCGTTTGCGCGGTATGCGCATGGGGTTTCGGTGCCTGCCGGACATGAGTTGATATTTACGTCCGGGCAGTTGGGGTTGGCACTGGATGGCAATGTGCCGGAGGATGAGGGAGCGCAGGCGGATATCTGTTTTGCCAATATCGACGCCATTTTGGCGGAATGCGGTGCGGGGCGAGGGGACGTTGTGCGGATCAACGCATTTGTGACGGATCGCGCGTTTATGGCCGGATACATGGCCGCGCGGGATCGGTGGTTGGCAGATGTTGGGCGGTTGCCCGCGTCGACGTTAATGATTGTTACGGGGTTCACGCGGCCTGAGTTTCGTGTGGAGGTTGAGGTTGTTGCTGCTGTGAAAGTCGGAGTCTGAGATGCCGGGGCGTTTCTTTTTGGAGACGCCAGTGGGGCAGGTTGCCAAGTGGATGGACGCTGAAGTCGGTGGGCTGAACGAACCCGCACGCCGGAATGTATCGCCGGGTGAAGAGATCGTTGTCTGTGGCGCCGATCGCGTTCTGTCGAGGATGCGTTGGGGGATCATTCCCGTTGGGCGCGTGAACGCGCGGGGGCGACCGGTCTTGGAGACCATCATCAACGCCCGCAGCGAGACGGTTTTTGACAAAAGCGCCTATGCCGGCGTTGGGCGGGCCATTGTGCCTTGTGATGGCTGGTATGAATGGACGGGAGAGAAGCGGCGAAAAACGGCATGGCGCATTCGGCCTAAGTCGAGTGACTTGATGGCTTTTGCTGTGATTACGGACAGATGGGCGGCACCGGGTGGGCGGGTGGTCGACCAGGTGGCGACAGTGACATGCGAGCCAAGCGGGGATGTGCGCGACATTCACCATCGCATGGGGGTCATCCTGGACCCCGGAGACTTTGAAACTTGGTTGAACGGGTCGATCGAACAAGCAGCGGCCTTGATGCGTCCTTACCCGGATGGTTCTTTGCTGGTGGAAGAGGCGGGGGATGTGGATTGGACGGCTGGCTAGGGTTCAGTGTCAATTGACAACCCCGGCGGCGCGCGTCAGTGGTGTGCTATGTCATTGAGAATATGGACATATGATTTGATGCCCGGAGCATTTGGCAATGGCTGAGGGGTTTCCGGTTGCGCGGCCCGGTCGGGTGATTGGACTGTTGGGTGGCTCGTTTGATCCGGCCCACGAGGGGCATCGCCATATCTCGTTAGAGGCGTTGAAACGCTTCGGTCTGGACGAAGTTTGGTGGTTGGTGAGCCCGGGAAATCCTTTGAAGGCGCGGGGCCCGGCACCATTGGAAGAACGTTTAGCACGGGCGCGAGACGTCATGCAGCATCCGCGTATTCTGGTGACAGCCTTAGAAGAGCGGATGGGAACCCGATATACCGCCGCGACGTTGCAGGCTTTGCAGGCGCAGTATCCGGGGGTGACGTTTGTCTGGTTGATGGGGGCCGATAATCTGGCGCAGTTCCATCTGTGGGATAGCTGGCGGGACATATTCGCTATGGTGCCGATTGGCATTCTGGCGCGTCCGGGCGAGCGCATATCAGCGCGGATGTCACCCGCAGCACGCTATTTTCGGTCAGATCGATTGCGGGCGCGAGAGGCTTTGAAGCTGGCTCATGTCGGGGCACCGGCATGGTGTTTCGTGAATGTGCCAATGAGCGCTGAGAGTTCGACAGCTATTCGAGCGCGTTTTGGACGACGTTAACGGGTTGAGTCCTGCTGGTCACAATTTCGTCACGGCAGGCAGACATAGGATTGTCTGTTAAGCAAAGCCGCTGGATAAACGCACCGATGACAACGACTTGCTCAAGACGCGCCTTGTTGGCTGGACTGGCTGCCGGGATCGGTAGTGCGGCCTTTGCCGAAGCTCCGGTGATCGGTGTTCGCCCGAAAGCGCGCAACGGGGCTTTGAGCGCTGAACCCGTGAAAGCTGTGGGTGACGCGGTTGTTGCCCGCGCCGGGCTGAAAGGGCGGGTGGCTTATGCGATTGCCGACGCCGAGACCGGACAGATATTGGACGCGCGTCTTTCAGAGCAGCCAATGCCGCCTGCCAGCACGTTAAAGGCGGTGACCGCGCTTTATGCGTTGGATCGCCTTGGCGATGATTACTGTTTTAAAACAGACATCTATGTGAATGGCGAGGTCGTTGAGGGGCGTTTGGAAGGCGATCTGGTCCTGGCAGGGCGAGGCGACCCGACACTGGACACGGATCGTCTGGCAGAACTGACAATAGCCTTAAAAGAAGCAGGTATCACGACGGTTGCCGGACGCTTTCTGGTTTGGTCAGATGCCCTGCCACGCGGGGATCGCATTGCCCACGATCAACCTGAACATGTGGCCTATAATCCGGCATTCTGTGGATTGAACCTGAATTTCAACCGCGTGCATTTTGAATGGTTGCCAAAAGGCAAAGAATTCGAGCTGACGATGCAGGCTCCGGGGTTGAAATTTCGCCCCGATACCAAAATCGCCCGGATGACGATCGTTGATCGAGGCGCGCCGGTTTATGATTATCAACGAGGGTACAATAAGGATTTGTGGTCAGTAGCCCGCGGTTCTTTGGGAAAGAAGAAAGGCGCGCGGTGGCTGCCAGTGCGGTTCCCGGCACTGTATGCGGGCGATGTTTTCCGCCTGCTGAACTAACAGATCAAGCGCCTAAGGGAGCGCCATTTGCGCAGACCACAAGCGCTCCGATGAAAGAGCTTTTGAGGCGGATGTTGAAGTTTTCGACCAATTTGACGGCCGAAGCGGCTGGGCTGACCGCGACGGCGGCGAAAGGTGTGTCGACACCGAGTTTAATTGCATCGGGTTCGCGGATGGCGGGCTGGGCACGGACGAAGTTCGGAGCGAATGGGGTGCGGTTTCTGGATCATTCCGGGCTTGGATATGACTCGTCCATATCGCCGCAGGACATGGTAGAAATATTGCGTGGCGACACTCGAGTTGGTGAATTGATGAAGTCGATGTCCTTGCCAAACCCGAGGGTGAAGGGAGCAACGCTGACCAAAGTGGCGGTTTCTGCCAAAACCGGGACGTTGAATTTTGTCAGTTCACTGGCTGGGTATGTGACGACAGAAAGCAACCGGACATTGGTTTTCGCGATATTCACGGCTGACACGGAACGCCGGGACGCAATCCCGCCGGAAATGCGCGAGCGTCCCCGAGGCGCACGGCGCTGGGCGAACCAATCCCGAAATCTGCAAAAGCAGCTTTTGGCGAATTGGGCGGTTTCTTTCGATCAAGCCTAGGCTGGACTAAACGGTTAGGTGACGTGCCCGTGCGCCACGTTCGATGGCGGCTGCATGAAGGCGGTCGATATCCAGTTGATAGCGCATATCTTCGAGGAACCTGAGTTCGCCTTCGCGCGCACTGCCATCGGCAGCGGCGACGTCGCAGGCAACTGCATAGGCGGTTTCGAACAGGCGCTCGGGCAGGGTGGCGCGCACAGCGTCCCAGAGGATGTCGAGGCCGTCTTCGTCTGCGAAGAGATCAAAAACGACGTTTGAAATGTCTTTCATCCGGGCCGGGTCGAAGGCTGCAAAAGCAGGCAGGTGGTTCACGATGCGTTCGATCGAGACCAGTTCGGCGGTGCGAATGGTTTCGTCGGCAGCGGAAACTGCGATCATGATCGCAACCAGTGTATCTTCGGGCGAGAAGTCGTTTGGGTTCAGTGTCACTGGTCTAGGTTCCTTATGGCTTTTGCTCTTTCGTATTTATTGACGCCAAAGGCTGCCCGCAATAGGTAGCGGGCCTTGCGCACCAATGGCGCGCTATTGACCCAATTAGGATGACCGTGATGACCGCATTCAGAGATGCAGCAATGACCTCGAAGGCCTGGCCTTTTGAAGAGGCGCGCCGTCTGTTGAAACGGTATGAAAAGGCGCCGTCCGATAAGGGCTATGTGTTGTTTGAAACGGGGTATGGCCCATCGGGTTTGCCGCATATCGGGACGTTCGGCGAGGTGCTGCGCACGACGATGATCCGCCGGGCGTTTGAGGTGATCAGCGACATTCCAACGAAGCTGATCTGTTTCTCGGACGATCTGGACGGGATGCGCAAAGTGCCGGGGAACGTGCCACAGCAGGAAATGCTGGCGGAACACATGCATCGGCCCCTGACGTCGGTTCCTGATCCCTTTGGTACGCATGAGAGTTTTGGACACCACAACAATGCGATGTTGCGCCGGTTTCTGGACACCTTTGGGTTTGAGTACGAGTTTTACTCGGCTCGGGAATTTTATCAGTCCGGCCAGTTTGATGACGTGTTGCGCCGGGCAGCGGAGCGGTATGACGATGTGATGGCGGTGATGCTGAAATCCTTGCGGGATGAACGGGCGGCGACTTATTCGATCTTTCTGCCGATCCATCCTGAGACGGGACGGGTTCTGTATGTGCCGATGAAGCATGTGGACGGCGTGAACCATACGGTCACGTTTGATGACGAAGACGGCAAGGAATGGACGTTGCCGGTGACGGGCGGGAACGTGAAGTTGCAGTGGAAGCCGGACTTTGGCGCGCGCTGGGCGGCGTTGGACGTTGATTTCGAGATGTATGGCAAGGAACACGCGACCAATACCGCGATTTACGACCGGATTTGCGAGATCCTGGGCGGCAAGAAGCCGGAGCATTTTTCGTATGAGTTGTTCCTGGATGAAAACGGTCAGAAGATTTCGAAATCGTCGGGCAATGGCATCTCGATTGACGAGTGGCTGACCTATGCCTCGACCGAAAGCCTGTCGTATTTCATGTATGCCAAGCCGAAGACGGCGAAACGGATGCATTTTGATGTGATCCCGAAGGCGGTGGATGAATTTCACCAGCAGCTCAGGGCCTATGCGGGGCAGGATGACAAGGCGCGACTGGCCAATCCGGTGTTCCATATCCACGGGGGCAATGTGCCTGCGTCGAATATGGTGGTGCCATTTGCAATGTTGCTGAACCTGGCGTCGGTTTCTGGAGCTGAGGACAAAGAGACTTTGTGGGGCTTTATCCAGCGCTATGCGCCGGAGGCTTCGGCGGAGACTCATCCTGATCTGGATGCGGCGGCCGGGTTTGCGGTGCGGTATTTCAACGACTTTGTCCGTCCGCAAAGGGTGTTTCGCGCGCCGGATGAGAAGGAACAAGCAGCGTTGGTCGATCTGAAATTGCGGCTGGAAAGCTGGGATGGGGCTGTGGATGCGGAAGAATTGCAGTCGATGGTTTTTGCCGTGGGTAAAGAGCATGAGTTCGAACCTTTACGCGACTGGTTCAAGGCGCTTTACGAGGTGCTGTTGGGCGCGTCGCAGGGGCCACGGTTCGGCGGTTTCATTGCGCTTTATGGCGTGAGCGAGAGCGTAGCGCTGATGGATAAGGCGCTGGCGGGCGATCTTTCCTGACGGTTCTTTTGTCTTAAAAACAAATGTTTGTGGTTTGCGGGTCGGGTTTTTTGAAACCTGAACGGCGTTTCGTGCGTATCTTTCTTAAAAGGAAAGATGGGGAGTGCGTTCGACATGCGGATCTTGGCGGTGCTAGCGGTTTTGTGTTTCGGATGGGCGGCAACAGCGCAGGAAGCGCGGGTATTGCCCGGCGAGCCTTCGCTTGAGGCCACCATTCAGGGTCAGATTGATGCGTTTCTGGTGGATGATTTCGGGGCGGCGTTTGATTTCGCCTCGCCGATGATCCAGCAGCTTTTCGGCAGTTCAGAGAACTTTGGCTCGATGGTGCGCAATGGGTATCCGATGGTCTGGCGTCCGTCCAAACTGACGTTTCTGGATTTGCGCGAACGTGGCGGGTTGCTTTGGCAGCAGGTTCTGATCCTGGACGGAGCGGGGCAGAGCCATGTGTTGGAGTATCAGATGATTCCGACGCAGGACGGCTGGCGGATCAATGGGGTCAGCATTTTGCAGGCACCGGGGGTGGGGGCCTGACGAGGCACCGCTCGCATGGTTAGCCGTCGGTTAACGGAACTTTCCTAGACATTTTGTCCGACGCCGGGATTGGCCGGTGATTTCACGAAAGCGAGATTTTCGGGTGCTGTTTTGCGCCTTTGTGCCCCCGTGGGGGCGCGGCTTTCGGTGCATGGAAAGGGCGCGAGATGAACAAGGCAATCACCGACGGTCTGGTATTGATGCCCCCGGCTTTTGAGGCCGGGTTGAACGTTTGGTCGAGCGAGGACGGAACACCCGGATCTTTGACCTATGACGGAAGCACAAGTGCGGCGATTGTCACCGGCGACACAGACTTTGGCGATTGTCTGGAACTGCAAAAAACCGATGCGGTACAAAAGCTGCGCTATACCGGTGAGACTCAGATTTTGCCAGGGTGCTATCTGCGGGTGAAAGTGCGCGTGAAAGCCATTTCGGGTGCGTTTCCCTCGGTTCGGATTTCTGGGTGGGCTGGGCAGGCGGGCGGTGCGACCGTTGCCGGGCTGGTGACCTCTGCCGGGTCGGTAACGTTGGACGCGTATGGTGATGTCGTTGAAGTTACTGCGATTATTGGATCGGGCGCGCGCACCGGTGTTGATATGCATTGGGGCACGCCGGTCATTTACGGGCACCTGGGGTTGGATCTGACGGGGCCAAATGGCGGTATCGTTCGGATTGAGAATATCGAGGTCGAAGATGTGACTTCGGTTTTCCATCGGGTGATGATGGATTGGGTCAATGTGCGAGATTTCGGAGCGGTTGGCGATGGTCTGGCGGATGACACAGCGGCATTTCTGGCGGCGAATACGGCGGCGGCGGGACGTGAGATTGTGGTGCCTGATGGGACGTATTTACTGAGCGACAATGTGACGTTTGAGTTTCCGGTGCGCTTTGTCGGCACCGTGACGATGCCGGAAGATAAGCGGTTGATCCTGCGCCGGAATTTCGACCCGCCGACTTACGCAGCCGCATTTGGGGACGAGGTTCTGGCGCTGAAGAAGGGTCTTCAGGCGCTGGTGAACTTTGCCGATCATGAAAACTTTGATCTGGGTGGGCGCCGTATCGAGGTAACCGAGCCGATTGATTTGGCGGCAGCGGCCGGGACGGCGACATACGAAATCCGTCGGGTAATTCGCAACGGGCAGTTGAACGTGGTGCCGGGGGCAGCTTGGGATACTGAGGTGCTGTCCAGTCTTGCGGGTTATGATGTGACACTGCCTGTGACGCTGACGGCGGTGGCAAATGTGGCGAATATCGCCGTCGGGTCGTTGGTTGAGGGCGCGGGCGTTGGTCGTGAGGTCTATGTGGCGGCAAAGAACGTCGGGGCTGGAACCATTTCTCTGTCGCAGCCTTTGCACGCGGCGCCGTCTTCGCAGGTGTATACGTTCCGGCGGTTTCGGTATGTGTTTGATTTCTCGGGCTTTACCAAGCTGTCCAAGTTTACTTTGTCGGATGTGGAGATCCATTGTCAGGGTGCGGCGAGCGGCGTTTTGCTGGCCCCTGCAGGTGAGACATTCCATTTGAAGGATTGCTTCATCACGAAGCCCAAGGACCGAGGCGTGACGAGCCATGGGATCGGGTGTCAGGATCTGCAGATTGATCGCTGTCACTTCGTCTCGGACGAACAGGCGGTGGCGGCGACTGCGCGGGTTTCGCTTGGGTTCAATGTTAACGCCAATGACGCAAAGATCAGGGACAATAGGTTCCAGCGGTTTGGCACGACAATGGTCTTGCACGGGAACGGGCACCTGATTGTCGGGAACCACTGGTTTCAGGGCGATAACGTGCCGGATGGCCCGCGTGTGGCCGGGTTGGTTCTGACTGAGCCGAATGTTAAATCGGTGATCACTGGGAACTACATTGATAACTCGTTCATCGAGTGGACGAACGAACATGACGAGGCCCCGGATTTTGCGGCGGAGTATTCCTTTGGCGGGCTGACTGTGACGGGGAACATCTTCACGGTAAACGACGCGGCGAGTTACTTCTCGTGGATTGTGATCAAGCCTTATGGCGCAGGGCATTTCCTGCAAGGGCTGTCGGTTACGGGCAATACATTCAAGTCGCTGAACGGAACCACGGATCGGATTGAACGGCTGGATGACTCGGTTGCTACGCTGGACTTCGGGGCGACGCGGAATGTGGAGTTTTCAGGCAATACGTTTAACGGGATCGGGCAGAATACGATCAATCCGGTGACGTTGCAGTTTGATCAGCTGACCGAGTCGGCAAGTTGGATGCTGGACGTGTCGGGGTATTTGCCGTTTGGCGGGCGTGCGCGTGAGGTGACGTCGATCGTGCCGGAAGGGGCGATTCAGAATGTAGCGAATGGGGGTGTTTTCGCCTTGCCCTATGTGACCACCGAGGTGGGAGTGTCCAAGAACCAAGTGTCTTTGAACTGGCCGGAACCTGTGCGGGGGCGCGTGCATGTCACGACTCGCGTGGATCGGCCGATTTGAGGACTTAGCGCGTCGGTTGCGAAGGGCGGGTGACTTAATTTTGCCCGTCCTCTAGCCATGCGTTGATCGCGTCGATGATGGGTTTGCGTGGTGTGCTGGAGTAGCCGAATTCCAATGGATACGGGTCCGCGTTGTGCATCAAGAGCGCGACACGTTCTAGTCGATCGCCGTCGGACCAACTGCCCTGATTGGCAGCCTGTTTTATGTCGGCGATCTGAGTTTCTTTGATTTTGGCACCAGTGATGCGCGCGATGCGGCGTGCAAGAACGCCAGACTTTCTGTCGAATGTGAACCGCTGAAATGGGAAGAAATGCCAGGCCAAGACACAGCCGCCTACGCCGAGGAATGTTACCAGCACGGTTTCGCCCAAACCGTCGGTCGTTCCGCGCAGGACTGCCAGAACAGCGGCCGCGCTCAGAAACCATACTAAGCCACCAATAAAAATGGGCCGGTCTTCGATCACGAGTTTGTCGTGGGTGTTCTGAATAATATTCATTTAGCCAAGGCTTAGGGTCTGCGCGCGATACAGTCGATTTCGACAAGCGCGCCCACAGCAAGGGCGGTGACGCCTATCGTCGTGCGCGCCGGGCGCCGGTTGGGATCAAAGAAACTTTGGTAGGTTTCATTGAACTCAGAATAGTCCTGTTCAAATTCAGTGAGATAGCATCTGCATTGGACGACATGGGTAAGGTCCAGATTCAACTCGCCCAGGATAAGTTCAAGGTTCTGCATGACGCGACGGGTTTGGGCCTGAATGCCGTCGGGCAGGGGTGCATCCGGTGCGTTTGGATCCGTGGGCATCTGGCCGGTTAGGATGACCCAACCATCGGTTTCAACGGCGTGGCTGAACGGTGCTACAGGGCGTGGGCCTTTGGCGAAGAGGTGGAACTCGGGTTGCACGGCTTGGATCCATGTTTAGGGACGGTTTGGAGAGATAATGCATTGCAGGGTGCTGGCTGTCGACGATCAAACGCCAAGAGCAGTGGAGCAGTTTCGAAATTGCTCGACGGCGGATTTAGCACCTGTCGTGGAAAACGTCGTCGACTGATCGCCTAGAAATGCGGTTGCGGTATGCCCGAATGCAATACCGTCTAATACATTGCCAAAACCCCTATCCTGCACAGAGACCGTGCTGGTGTCCGGGCTTAGTTGATGCCGGTCTGTCGAAATTGTCAGGCTGCGGGGGCCGTCGAAACGCAGAGCAAAGACAGGCGATTGGGTCCATGTGTCTGTTTGCCGGGTGATTTGAATGGCGTAGGGCAGATCCAGTCGGGGATCATGGGTTACCCTGACCGAGGTTTCGCCATCGTCGTTCGACAGGGTGCACACCGGCTTCGGGGAAAAGTCCCAGGCCGTCGCCGGGGTGGCGAGTAGACAGACAAGGGCCGCCAGCCTAGGCGTCATGTTCAGACACGTCGAAATCGATGTGGATATGGTTGCCATCGGGGTCAGCGATGTTGACCTGGACGATAGGCAAGCCGGGAACCTTTGCATACATAGGCTCGATCCCACGTTCAGCGAGTTTTGCTTTGAAGGCGTCCATGCCAGTGGCGCGAAGGGCGAAATGTTCCAGGGTAACATCGCCGCCTGCGATTGGATCGCCTTCCACCCCTACAAGATGGATGATGGGCTGTTCGCCGAGATAGAGCCATGCGCCAGGCATGTCGAATTCGGGACGCGGGCCTGGATTCAGATCGAGAATATCGCCATACCAATCGACCATTTCCTGAAGACGGGAGGTGCGGACATTAACGTGATCAAATGCGGTAACTTGCATGAGCTTTGAGCCTTTGGCTTGGGTTTGGCTGAAGGTTGCGCGTATGGTTGGGGATGGCAAGGGGGCAGCAATGACACGTGAAGAGTTCAATGCATTTTGTGAAGAGCTGGCGGCGACCAGCCATGTTGTTCAGTGGGGGAATGCCGATGTCTGGAAGGTGGGCGGCAAGGTCTTTGCAATCTGTGGCTGGGCGGATGGCAAGGATGCGTTCACGTTCAAAGTTGGCGAGATCGCCTTTGAGGTTTTGGGGTCTGAACCGGGGATACGACCGGCGCCTTACCTGGCGTCGCGTGGCATGAAGTGGCTGCAGGTTTACGAGGCGCGGGGTATGACGGATGCCTTGCTTCGTGAGCATATTCTGGTGTCTTACGATCTTGTGGCGGCGGGCCTGAGCAAGAAGCGGCGTGTTGAATTGGGAATTGTGCCGCTTAGCCCCTCAGCGGCTTAGGTGGCTGCGCCCGCGTCAGAAATTGCCATTTGGAAGATGCGGTGACGGGTCGGTGCCGTCCCGTTACCGGGTGATGTGCACCGCGCATTTGGCATAGCGCACGACCCGGGCTGCGGTGGAGCCGAGCAGATAGTCGGAAAAGCCGGGCTGGTGCGAGGCGATGATGATGCAGTCGATCTTGTTTTCGTTTGCGAATTGCAGGATTTCATGGGCGGCGCGGCCATGCAGGAGGCGAGTTTTGACCTCGGACGTCATGCCAACGAAATTGCGCAGCTTGCCAAGGGCAATCTCGCCCGCCTTGGTTTTCATGTCTTCGGGGATATCGATCTTGGGGAGGTAGTTGGGCATGGGTTCGATCACCGAGACAGCCGTGATTTCGGAATTGGCGTCCTTGGCGAGTTGGGTTGCCAGCTCGATTGCGTCTTTGTGCTTGGGTTCGTGTGTAGGGTCGATGGCGACGAGGATGTTGGAATACATGGTTGTCCCTCTGGTTGGTTCGAGGGGAGTAGAGCATGGAGGTGGGGTGGGGCGCTTTGATTTGGGTCAAGGAGGGGATTGCAATTTTAGTCGGGTGGGAAGATGGGAATTCGTCGGTATAATGGAAGGTAAAAATTGAGCATTCAATGAGCCGTCAATGCTGTGTAATGTCTTACCCTTTGAGATGTCGAAATCCATTGATTTGAATGGTGCCAGTAATTAACTCAACTGGTACAAACACTCCTTTGTTGAATGCTGGAAATGCCGAATGGATTGAGTACCGCAGGCTTGGAATATTACCGAGTTCGAGCGAACCAGCTTAGCACTCGTATGAACAATAGTGGCGGAAAGCTAGCGGGCTATCTTCGATGGCAACTTAGTTACTGTCAAAAACCATTCCTATTTTTTGACACACATGAAGAAGCCAAACGCCGATTTCACGACGCTGCATTGTCTGTTAATTTCCTCGGATCGGAGGGCAAGATCGAAATTCGCGCCCCGGATGATCGTTTCTGGCACAAGGTTTGGAATGCATTTGTCGAGGCGACTGTTGAGCTAGACAGGCGCCATATCGATCTTAAGAAAATCCAAGCAGAGCTTGGCCCAATTGCACCTTACTTCGGCAAGGGACAGCCTATTGGCGTCCGAATTCTTAACGGCATCAAGTTTGAGCCTTTTCAGTGCTTAGTTAAATTTTCGCGGAGAGAGTTTGTGGACGATATGATGAGGTATGGTCGTTTCAGGATCGCCCCGGCATCTTCTTACAATTCATCGGCGTTTAATCGCGCAACCAAGGACCTGGAGATAGAGCGAAAGTTTCGAGTGCCACTCATCTCTGAGTATATGGCTGGCGATGAAACGGTATCAGTCAACGGTCAAGAAGTGCCGACTTCACAAGGCTATGTACCTGTCAGTTTTACTCTGCCGGACTATTATCCTTTCTCGACCTGTGCGGCGGCTGAGCGACGCCTAGCAACTGATTTTGACGCCGACGCAGCCTTGATAGTTCGAGATACCAAGGCTTTCATTGCACGGATGAAAAATGCTCTCAATTACGCGTTTCCACTATGGGAGTGCATTGCTCGACCGGTAACGTACTACGATCCCTACAAAGATGCCCCATCAGATCCAGATCAAGAATTCTACAAACATTTTTCGTATGCATATCAAGTCGAACATAGAATAATCCTGCGACCCCGAGGGGTTATGCACTTTTCAAATCTGGAACCGTTTTTTGTCGAGCTGGGCAACCTCGACGGGATTGCCGAAGCACTGCTTCCGTAATCTACCGCCCCCGCCGCTTCACATTCCCGCCTCTCTGACCAGCGCGACCTGCCGTTGAGCGACCGCTCGACTTCCGCACGCCCTCGACCGCTGCGTCCACCGCTGACTGCCTTGCCAATGGATCATCCGAGACCACCATATCAACGGTTTCCAGGCGTTTGACTTCATCCCGCAACCTTGCGGCCTCCTCGAACTCCAGGTTTTCGGCGGCTTTGCGCATGTCGTTTCGCAGGGCGTCCAGGTGGGCTTGGAGGTTGGCTCCGACCAGGGGGGCGTCGACTTTGGCCGTGACGCGGCTCATGTCGGTGTCGCCTTTGTAGAGGCCGGCCAGCACATCCTCGACGTTTTTCTTAACCGTGGCGGGGGTGATGCCGTGTTCTTCGTTGTAGGCGATCTGTTTGGCGCGGCGGCGGTCGGTTTCGCCCAAGGCGCGCTCCATCGAGCCGGTGATCCGGTCGGCATACATGATGACGCGGCCGTCGGCGTTGCGCGCGGCGCGGCCGATGGTCTGAACGAGGGAGGTTTCTGAGCGCAGGAAGCCCTCTTTATCCGCGTCGAGGATCGCGACCAGACCGCATTCGGGGATGTCGAGGCCTTCGCGCAGGAGGTTGATGCCGATCAGGACGTCGAAAGCGCCAAGGCGCAGGTCGCGCAGAATTTCGATGCGTTCCAGCGTGTCGATGTCGGAATGCATGTAGCGGACCTTGATGCCCTGTTCGTGCATGTATTCGGTCAGATCCTCGGCCATGCGTTTGGTCAGGGTGGTTACAAGGGTGCGCATGCCGTCTTTGGTGACTTTGCGGACTTCATCCAGAAGGTCATCGACTTGCATTTCAACGGGGCGGATCTCGACCATGGGGTCCAGAAGGCCGGTGGGGCGGATGACCTGTTCGGTGAAGACGCCGCCGGATTGTTCCAGCTCCCAGGATTGCGGGGTGGCCGAGACGAAGACCGATTGCGGGCGCATGGCGTCCCATTCTTCGAACTTCAGGGGGCGGTTATCCATGCAGGACGGCAGGCGGAAGCCGTGTTCGGCCAGGGTGAATTTACGCCGGTAGTCGCCCTTATACATACCGCCGATTTGGGGGACGCTGACGTGGCTTTCGTCGGCGAAGACAATGGCATTGTCGGGGATGAATTCGAACAGGGTCGGGGGTGGTTCGCCGGGGGCGCGGCCGGTGAGATAGCGGGAGTAGTTTTCGATGCCGTTGCAGTGGCCGGTCGCCTCTAACATCTCGACGTCGAAGTTGGTGCGCTGTTCGAGGCGCTGGGCTTCGAGCAGTTTGCCTTCGTCGACGAGTTGGTTCAGGCGCTGTTTCAGCTCGGTCTTGATGCTTTCGATGGCTTGTTTAAGGGTCGGTTTCGGCGTGACGTAGTGCGAGTTGGCGTAGATGCGGACCTTTTCCATGGTGCCGGTTTTCTCGCCGGTCAGAGAGTCAAATTCGACAATGCGTTCAAGTTCTTCGCCGAAGAAGCTAAGACGCCAACCGCGACTATCGAGGTGGGCGGGCCAGATTTCTAGCGAGTCGCCGCGGACGCGGAAGGTGCCACGCTGGAAGGCCTGATCGTTGCGGCGGTATTGTTGGGCGATGAGGTCTGCCATGACCTTGCGTTGGTCGTAATTGCGGCCCGCGTGGAGGTCTTGGGTCATCGCGCCGTAGGTTTCGACCGAGCCGATGCCGTAGATGCAGGAGACCGAGGCGACGATGATCACGTCGTCGCGTTCCAGTAGCGCACGGGTGGCCGAGTGGCGCATCCGGTCGATCTGGTCGTTAATCTGGCTTTCTTTTTCGATGTAGGTGTCTGAGCGGGCGACGTAGGCCTCAGGCTGGTAGTAATCATAGAAGCTGACGAAATATTCGACGGCGTTTTCAGGGAAGAAGCCCTTGAATTCGCCGTAAAGCTGGGCAGCGAGGGTTTTGTTGGGGGCCAGGATGATGGCGGGGCGTTGGGTTTCTTCGATGACCTTGGCCATTGTATAGGTTTTGCCGGTGCCTGTTGCGCCGAGCAGGACTTGATTTTGCTCGCCGTCCTGCACCCCTTGGGTCAGTTCGACAATAGCGGTGGGTTGGTCACCGGCTGGCTGAAACTCTGTATGCATGACCAGTGCGTGGCCGCCTTCCAGCTTTTCGCGCGTGTGCACGTCGGGGGCAGGGCTGTTCAGAAGGGGCATCTGGTCGGACATGGGGCGAAATACCTGGCAGGGAGTGGTCTGTGTCTAATGTGCGCTGTATGGCACGGGTTGCAACCCCACTGGAGCATAGGCTCCTGACATCGTCATGTCAGGAGATGTCAGTCTTCGGATGATTGGAGAAGTTCAGTCAATCCAGCTACATAGCTGTCCCAACCGGCGTCGTGCATATCGCGCGATGTGTCCTTTTGGAAACCTATGTGTGTCAGGATGATCCTGGTGCCGATGTCGGTTTTGCCAAAGTCGACCGTGATTTCGGTTTCTTCGCCGTCGTTGTTCCACTCCCACGTGTAGCGAAGTCGTTCATTGGTGACGAATTCCAGAAAGTTGCCATTGGTGGAATCTGTGCCGCCGGGATGGTCGACAAAGACCCGCATTTTGCCACCGGGGCGAGGATCAACTTCTATGCGGGTTGCAGGAGAGATAACAGACCGCGGCGAGACCCACGCAGCAAAAACGACTGAAGCGGCAAAGGGAAGATCATAGGTTTTCGAAATATCCATGGGTCGAGTTTAGGTGTGGTTGCGCCCGGTGTCATGTCCGACGGCGCCGGGATCGCGCTGAATACAACTATAGAGAGAATATTTATTGATTTAGTCTCGCATTAGTGTATCGTTAACGAACTAAGCAGCAGAACTGGTTGTCGACCGTCTGTACGACCCACCCACCCCTTGCTCCCTGTGCACCGGGCGACAACCACGCTGATGTTTTGTCATCTTTCCCTTGCAAAAAATGGTCAGTTTGGTGATAGATCGATCAACAAACTTGGGAAATTCCAATGAACGCACGCATTTTTCGCCCGGCGAAATCCGCCATGTCTTCTGGTCAGGCCAAAACCCGCGAATGGGTGTTGGAATATGCGAATGAAACCGGTCGGGATGTGGATCCTTTGATGGGATGGACATCGTCAAGTGACACGCAGACTCAGGTGCGCATGAAGTTCCCGACTAAGGAAGCAGCCTTGGAATATGCCAGCGAGCACGGGATCGAAGCGGTCGTGACCGAGCCGAAAGAACGCAAAACCAATGTCCGCCAACGCGGATACGGCGAAAACTTTGCGACGGATCGCCGGGGCGCGTGGACTCACTGACTTCCAATGTTGTCGAAATCCCGGCGGATGATCCGGCTGTATTGCCATTGATCACTGCTCATCTTGAGTTGATGCGCGCGTCGTCTCCGGCATGCAGTGTGCATGCTATGGAACCGGGGGCAATGGTTGAGCACGGTGTTCGGTTTTTTGCCGTTCTTGAGGGCAAAGAGGCGATTGCAATTGGTGCTTTAAAGTCGCTGGGTGATGACGCGGGCGAGATCAAGTCCATGCATGTTCGCCGAGACTATCGTGGAAGCGGTCTGGCTGAGAAAATGCTGATGCGGATTGTCGATGCGGCTCGTGAAGCCGGTTTCAGGCAGCTAAGTTTAGAGACGGGCAGTCAGGATGCTTTTGCTCCGGCGCGGGCATTCTACAAACGCCACGGGTTTCAGCTGTGCGCGCCGTTTGCAGAATACACCGATGATCCAGCCAGCGCGTATTTCACCCGTCAGCTCTAGGTCCCGAAGCTGCGTTTCTAAGAATGAATTCAATCATGCCGGAGAGACGATCTTGCGGCACGCCAGAGATACGGTTCTCAAGCCCCAGTAGGACAATGCCGTGGATCGAGGAAAACAAAGCTCGGGTCATGAGATCCAGGCTTTCGGCGTCGGCAGTGGGATTCAGAGTGGCAAGCGGTTTGGCAATGATGCCAAACAGGCGAGATAGTTCGTCCAAATACCACTCGGGGACTTTTGCAAGCGTCGACATTTCGACGTCAAACAAGGCGCGCCAAAGCATTGGATTTTGATGGGCGAAATCCAAATAGCCGGTGGCCATGGCAATAAGCTGTTCCGTTGGGTCGTCTTTGGCGGCCGCAACCCGATCCGTTACAAAGGAACCCAGTGCTCTGAAGGTGCGTCCGTTCACGGCCAGGATAAGACCGGTCATATCTTCGAAGACATTATAGATCGCGCCTACCGCGCATTCAGCTTCGGCTGCTAAAGCTCTTGCCCGTAACGAAGCGATTCCATCCTCGCGTACATGCCTTTCGGCAATGTCGATGAGCCGGACCCGGAGCAGGTCGCGTTTTTCTTTGGTTGCTTTTGCCATTATCTCGAAGCCTGAACGGTGTTCAATTCGTTATCGAATTGGCAAACTGTGCGCAACAGGCTTGCCAAGGTCTTTCAGGCGCGCCAATAACCGCTTGAGCGGTCCCGTAGCTCAACTGGATAGAGCAGCTGACTTCTAATCAGCAGGTTCGGGGTTCGAGTCCTCGCGGGATCGCCAGTTTAATCGTTTCGCCATGAGCTGTCGGCGCGAACTGTATTCATACAAAGAATTGCGACGGTTGGCTTTGCCTTTGAAATGATTTGTAAACTGCGATTTAATCAAAGCGGGCCTAATTTCGAAAAGTGCGGTGCATTGCTTGGTTGATGCAAGATTATTGACGGAGGCATTGATTGAAGCTGTTGTTTTTGCACCAAAATTGCCCCGGACAGTTTAAGCATCTGGCTGCCAACGCGGTTGCGCGGGGCGATGAGGTGACGTTTATCACCCAGAAAGGCAAGCCGTCTGTCCCGGGTGCCCGTAAGATCGAGTATGCGGCGCATCGCAAGGTGACAGACAAAATACATCCCTATCTCGCTAGTTCGGAGGCCGCTGTTCTAAATGGACAGGCCGTTGCGCGCGTTGGGTTTGCGCTGAGGGACAAAGGTTATCGGCCTGACGTCATCATTGGGAATCCCGGATGGGGTGAGACGCTTTACATGAAAGATGTGTGGCCGGATGTGCCACTGGTGCTGATGGTTGAGTTTTACTATCGCGGGCATGGCTCGGACGTTGGATTTGATCCTGAATTCGATACTGGCCCAGACGCACAGCTGCGAGCGCGCACACGCGCAGGCGTTCATCTACTGGCCATTGAAGCGGCAGATTTCGCCTATGCTCCCACTGAGTGGCAAAAGGCACAGTTTCCTGCTGCCGTTCGCGACAAAATTCGTGTGATACATGATGGTATCGACTGCGAAAAATTGGAACCAAACTCGGACGCTGTTTTCTAGGTTCCAGATGGGCCCGAACTGAAAGCCACCGACGAGATTTTGACCTTTGTCGCACGTAACCTGGAACCCTACCGTGGGTTTCATTCCTTTATGCGGGCATTGCCGAAGGTGCTTGATGCGCGGCATGACGCACAAGTGGTGATCGTTGGCGGCGATGATGTGAGTTATGGCGGAAGACCGAAAGACGGCGGTAACTGGCGCAGGGTTTTGCTTGATGAGATTGGCGGGTTGCCTGAGCGAGTGCATTTCACTGGCCGCGTCTCTTACGGCGACTTTGTCAGACTGGCCCAGGTATCGTCAGTGCATGCCTATCTGACCTATCCCTTTGTTCTGAGTTGGTCGATGTTGGAGGTCATGGCATGCGGCGGATTTGTTGTCGGATCAGAGACTGCGCCGGTTCAGGAAGTGATTGAAGATGGAAAAAACGGCTGGCTTGTTGATTTTTTCGATCACGGTCAGATTGCTGCCAGGTTGATCGAGGCTTTGAGGCAATCCAATGATGTCGAACACTTACGAGAAGCGGCGCGGCAGACCGTGTTGGATCGATACAATTTGAAAGACTGCCTATCTGCACAATTTGAATTGATCGACGGCCTGGTGTCAGTGGGCGAGTAATCGCAGTTTAACCTATCTCGGGGATGATCCGGCTAGGGAATCATCGAGGTGGCGGCGTGAGTAACGACACGATTTTTGGCGGTTTAGGCGATGACATTATTTTTGGTGGCATCGGTGATGACGTGATTGCCGGGGGTCTGGGTGCCGATACGATGTATGGTGGCACCGGCATCGATTTGTTGTCTTATTCCGACGCCACAACCCGGGTTGTTGTCGATATGTTATCTGGATCGACTCTGGGCGAATTTGCTGTAGGCGATATTTTCAGCGAGTTTGAAAATCTGGGGGGCGGTCAAGCCAATGATCTGTTGCTGGGTGATGCCGATGGAAATTTCATCTTCGGCCGCGCTGGTGATGACGAGCTACAGGGCAGATTTGGAAACGATACGCTAGAAGGGGGCGCAGGCGCTGACACGTTGGACGGCAGCGGCAATGTCGACACGGCGGTATATACGCTAAGTGGTTCTGCCGTAACGGTATTTTTATTCAATGGTACAGCGACAGGGGGCGATGCGGCTGGCGATGTTTTCCTGAAGATCGATAATCTTATCGGCTCGGCTTTTGCGGATAATCTGACCGGAACGTTTACGCAAAACGTCATCGAAGGCGGTGCTGGGGCGGACACGATGAATGGCGGTGCCGGTGTTGATACACTGAGCTATGCGCGGGATCAGGCAGGTGTTGCGGTGTCGTTGGAAACTGGAGTTGCTACTGGCGGCGATGCTGCTGGAGACAGTTTCAGCAATTTCGAAAACCTCGAAGGTGGAGGTGGTGCGGACATGCTGGCCGGTGACAACGGCGGCAATTGGCTGTGGGGCAACGGCGGTGCCGACACGCTTACCGGGCAAGATGGCGATGACACCTTAGAGGGCGGATCAGGTGGCGACGACTTGCAAGGCGGTCTTGGATCGGATTGGGCGGCATACACGCGCGCGGACATGGGCGTGACCGTGAACTTGGCCACGGGAATTCACAGTGGATCGGACGGAACCGGAGATACGCTGGCATCGATAGAGAACTTACTCGGGTCCGACTGGGACGATGTTCTGACCGGTGACAGCTTTGGCAATGTGATCGAAGGGGGCGATGGTGCCGATACGTTGGAGGGCGGAGGAGGTATCGACACGCTCAGTTACGCGGGATCGAACACACGAGTCGTCGTCGATCTGCTAAATGGCAATGTGTTTTTGGGACATGCCGAGGGCGACGTTATCTCAGGTTTTGAAAATCTTACGGGGTCGCGGCTGCCTGATTATTTATTGGGATCTCACGACGACAACATACTGAGCGGTGGCGCGGGCATTGATAGGCTTGAAGCGCGCAATGGCAATGACACTCTGATCGGCGGCTCCCAAGACGACAATCTGAAGGGTGGTCTTGGTGCGGATGTCTTTGTTCTGCGGGTTGGGGATGCGCAGGATACGATTGCCGACTGGCAGGATGGCGTCGACATAATCGACGTTTCTGATTTCGGGCTGTCGTTCGGGCAAGTTTATTCAGTCGCAACGGATATTGCAGGAGGGACATTGCTGATCGATTTCGGAGGGGGCGATAGTGTGCGGGTTTTGAACTTTGCCTTATCGGATTTTGATGCGGGCGATGTATTCGTCTGATGTTTGAGGTTGGGGCCAGATGCAGTCAAAAGAAAAATTAGAACAAAACGTAAACAAATTATCGAATATGAAACCAAATGCAGATAATCCGGTTTTCTTTATGCACATCGCCAAAACCGCTGGTTCGTTCCTGAACGAGCGGTTTGTAGCAGCGTTGGGCGAAAGCCTTACCAGTCTTCACGTCGAGCATTGGTTAAGCGATTTCGGGGGCTTGCAGCGCAAATTGGATGCTGGAATGGCCTTTTTTTCCGGACATGTCATGCTTGGGCGTTGGGATATGATCACTCGGCACCAATCGCGGCAATTTCGGATGGTGACAATAGTTCGCGAACCAGTTGAACATCTGGCTTCGCACATCCTTTGGCTGGATCACTACAACGATCCCGAAAACCGAGTACACTATGACCGCCTGGATGAAGCGCATCGGCGTGTGGTGGACCGCATCGGGGCATTGAATATCTGCGACACCGGGCAATTGGATGCCTATCTAACGTCTCTTAGCGGCATTGAAATGCGGCTTTTCGATAACTGTCAGGCGCGATATTTTCTGACAACAGGTCAACGCGATCACGCTTCGATACGGCCCCTTACATTGGATGATCGGATTGCACTTGGAGTCGCGCTGCGTCGGTTCGACGTTGTTGCGCGGCAAAATCATCTTGAAACTGATTTGCCGCGTATGGGGCAAGTGCTTGGAATTTCCCTGGAGCATCAGGACGTCCGTGTAAACTCCGGCAGATCATTGCGACGCATCAATACGGACGATCCATTTGTCCGTAAAACGCTGGAGAAAAGAACCCTGTTGGATCAGTGGTTGTGGCGCACCGCCAACGCGACTTTGTCCAAGGAGAACGTCCTTGCCTGAAAGTGGTTCGCGTCAATTTCGCCCCGTAACGATTGTTATGGCTGTATTTTCTCCTGACCATGGGCATTTGGAAAAACAAATTGCGTCGTTGGCGGCCCAGGAACACCCTATATCGATGGCGGTCGCTGTCATTGCAGATAAACGGTCTGGCCCACTGGTTTCGTTGTTGTTTGAGAAATACAGACTGCCACTGGACATCGTCGTTCCCGATAGTGCGACTGCCAGTTACAAAAGCTTCGAAACCGGGCTTGAACGCGCGCTTTCGATGTCGCCTGCAGATGCAGTGTTCGCATTGTGCGATCAGGACGATGTCTGGCACCCCGACAAAATTTCACGTTCGGTTAAGTTTCTTCAGGAGACGGGGGCTTCATTGGTGCATAGCGATGCCCGTGTCGTAGATTGCGACGGGGATCTGCGCCGCAAAAGCCTTCATCAGCTGGAGCGGCGAATGGTTGAACCGAACCTTCGTGAATTGTTGTTGCGAAATACGGTCACGGGAATGACTGTGCTGACCACACGAAAAGTGGTGGAAACCTCGCTGCCATTTCCGCCCCAATCGGCGCTTTTTTTTCATCATGACCTGTGGCTGGCTTTGGTTGCGCAGTCATTGAACGGCATTGTTTGCATAACACGCCAACTGGTCGATTACCGCCAACACGGCGGCAATCTCGTCGGAGCCATAGAAAAAGACGCCGCCCGGCCGAAAATCGCCACTACCGCATGGTATCGCCACTGGGCAGGCACCTATGCTGTTGCTGCATATTTGGCAAAGTCGCTTTATATCAGGATGGGCGAAGTTGCGGCATTGGACAGTCGGCTTCCAGACCGCGCGCAATTATCATCTCTGGAGCCCTATTTGACCCGGCGCACGATCGGCGGACGTTTCTTAATGGATGCTGCGGCCATGGTGTTGAAAGGTCGTTTTGATCTGGCCGCACAGTGCGTCTTGTTCGCTGGCATTCAGTCCGGTCGCCTGGCATGGGCAGTGCGATCAACGCTGAGTGATGGTTTGCTGTCGTCGCTTTCTACATTCGACAAGTTGGCATTTTCCATGGCTCCGGGCGCACAGCCGGGATCAGTTCAATTCGAAGACTTCGCCGATGCGGACACCTGGACACCGAAACGGTTTGTGGACAAACGAAAAACGGCATCCTTTCGGGCCAGATTCAAGGAAGGAACCCAGCAGTTTGTTATTCTGGTGCCAACTGTGAACCCGGCTGAAGTTTTTGCGGGCGTCGCAACCGCCATTGATATTGGCGCCGGTTTGGCAAAGCGCGGTCACGACGTGCACTTCGTTGCCACCGATATGCCGATCGCCAGTCGGGAGCGATCGTTGAAATTCGTCTGCCAACGGCAAAGCGGAAATCAGAAACGAGTCGGCAGACGCATCAGATTCTCCTGTGGGGTCACCGAGAGTGCGATCAGTTTCTCGCGGCAAGACAAGTTTCTTGCGACAGCCTGGTGGACAGCTCACATTGCCAAGGATTTGCTAAACGACGGTGGGCTGTCTCAAGCCGGATTTTATTATCTCATCCAGGACTATGAACCGGGCTTTTATCCCTGGGGGACTGAGTATGCAGATGCCCGCGCCAGCTATGATCTGAATTTTACGCCGATATTCAATTCGCGAACGCTCGCAGACTTTTTTCGCACTCAGAGAGTTTGCAATGTGGATCACAACCCGTTGATATTCCACCCGTCTATCGATGTAAGCAAATATCGGCGATTGAAACGCATTCGAAATCTGAAACCCAGAATCGCTGTCTATGGGCGGCCGAAAGTACCACGGAACCTTTTCCCGCTGGCCATCGAAGGGCTGGAGAAATTCTTGTTGGCCGAGGGGATTGACCGGGATGACGTGGAACTTGTCAGCGTTGGGATGGTGCATCCCCATGTGAAATTGGCGAACGGACATACTTTGCGATGCCTGGGTAAAATTCCATGGGACGACTATCCTGGGTTTCTTGCGGGCGTAGATGTTGGGCTGTCGCTGATGTTGTCGCCACATCCCAGCCATCCACCGATTGAAATGGCAGCGGCGGGCGCGCGTGTGATCACGAATTCATTTGCTGGCAAGGATTTGTCCGAACTGACGCCTTCTCTGGTCTCGGTGGAGCCAACACCGAATTCAGTAGCCGAAGCGCTGACCAAGGCGTGGATAGCCGGCCCTGCCGAGGCCGAGCATCGCCAGTTTGATCTGGCTGCTCTGGGGTTGCCGCTTGACAAGGTTGTCGATGAACTTTCGTCCACTCTTGGCACTCATCAACTGCATTACGCAAAGGCGGGTTAACGCTCAAATGCTCGATCAATCTGGAATGTTGAAGCAGGCAAGGATGGGCGCGCGAATTCCGGAGCGCCGCTATGGCGTTGTCGGTATTGCGGTAAATGGCGCTCGCAGTTCCGGTATCACAAAGTTTGTGAGGAGATATGGCATAATCGACCGGCTGGCGGCAATTTTACTGTTGCCTATCATCTTGGTTTTGTTGATCTCCATATATCCGGTCGCACTGATGCTACAGGGTCGTCCGTTTCTTTTTAGGTCAGAAAGGATGATGACTCCTAAGCGGTCTTTTTACTTGTTGAAAATCCGAACCATGCACGCGTGTTCCACTTCCAACTGTGCGGTTGTTGGCGGCGACCAGCTGCACCGAGTCACAAAGTTCGGCCACATCTTGCGTCGTAGCCGGTTGGATGAATTACCACAGATTTTCAATGTTTTATTGGGGCATATCGGTTTCATCGGACCGCGCCCCCCACAACGAAAGTATGTTGAAGCATTTCCGGAGATTTACAGCAAAGTATTACGCGCTCGGCCGGGTATAACGGGATTGGCGACGGTTATTTTTCATCGTCATGAGACGCAAATGCTGCGCCGCTGCCTTTCGGTGGAAGAAACAGATGAAGTTTATCGACGACGTTGCATTCCCATGAAGGCCAAGTTGGACTCCCTCTATCTGGAAAGGCGATCGATTGGCTTGAACATGTTCATATTGGCGAGAACAGGCTGGCATGTATTCCATTCTTTGTGGCCGGATTTACAATTTGGCGGCGGGGTCATGACACATTTAGGACTGCGCGGGAGCCGATCGGGCGGATGATTGATCGGCCCGAAAGACTTCGATTGTGATGGTCAGTGGTTCTGTTGGGACAGGGTCTGGTTACATCTTGTTCCCAAGCAGCCCCTGGGTGTTTGGCGCAGCCGACCTTACGAGATAACGCAAAGGACTAAGTAAACGAGAATGGTTTCGATGAAGCGTTGCCGCCGCACTTTTGCGCGCTTCAACGCAAGATATCTTTTGCGAGAGCCTGTTTTCGGAGCACTCATCAAGGTTTCCATTTGCCTTTGGTTCTGCGCGGTGAAGTCGATTTTCGTTGACTGCATTGCGTTCAGTTGCCGGTCCATCCATGTAGCAAGATCGCCGCGAAGAAGTCCCTTGAAACGGGCTAACTTGGATCGGACTCCAAGGTTTGCCCCAATCACATTTCTATCGTGTTGACGGTATATCAGTTGAGGCTTTGCATCACTTATGATCCGACCGCCAACTCCTGCAATTATCTGATAACACCACCAATCATGGGCAACGATTGCTGCGGCTGCGCTGGAGGCCGGCTGTAGAATATCCAACGCCTTTCGATTGATGACCATGGTGTTGCCGGGAATGACATTCTGCACAAGCGCATTTCCGAAACTCGGCGCGCGTTTAGATCGGGCAGAGCGACGGTGCGGTAATAACCCGCTGTCGGCGATGATTGTACGGCTGCCGTAAATTGCGGCGTCTGGATTTCCCGACAACGTCTGCAGGGCCCTCTGGATTTTGTTGGGGTGCCAGACATCGTCCTGATCGCAAAAGGCCACGAAAGATGATTGTCCCGCAACTCGCAGGAGTGACAGAAAGTTCTGAGCCGATCCCATGCCAGGACCGCGAAGCAGAAGAACCCGGTTCGTTGTCTGCGTTTGGCCGAATTCCCTTACGATTTGGCAGTTGCCATCGACTGAACCATCATCCGACACGATGAGCGACCAGTTTCGATGCGTTTGTCGGGCGATGCTGGCCAATTGGTCGGGCAGGAATCGTGCACCGTTGTAAGTCGCCATGAGGATGGTAACCCTGTTTTTGGAGGATGCGTCGCAGTCGCCAATGGATTTACGCGCCAAGAGCCCGGACAGCTCGCTCATTTGTGGATCAATTCGTCATGAAATCGATCCAGAAGCATAAGACCGAGCAGAAATAGTCCAGTGGACAACCCAAAGACATAGGTAAGACTGACATATTCGGGGTGATATGAGAGAAAGAATGCCTGCCGCATGGCGCCGGTCACATGAAACAGGGGGTTAAGACCAAGATATAATTGGAGATTTTCGGGCACATCCTCAAATAAGAAAATAACCCCGGAGATAATGAACAAAGGCCGCATAACAATGGCCCAGAGCCGTTCCCAAGCCGGGAAAGCGGTGAACAGATAGCAATTCAAAGTGCCAACACCCAACGCCAAAACCGCCACAGACAAAAGAGTTACGCCGATGAAGTCATAGTCGGGCTGCGCTCCGCCACTGTCATAGATGAGCAACCCAAACATGACCAAAGAGAAGACAAGAAACTGGGTCAGGCAGTTCAAAATGACACGAGCAATGATCGCATCCAGATAGGTCACTGCGCCAAAACTCATCAATGACTTCGAGAACCGCAGACTTGTTGCAATCTTTTGGCTGACATCGGCAAAAAATATGTAGGGCAGATAACCTGTCGCGTAAAAAAGCGCGAAGTTGTCGCCCAAGGGCGGTGCTGCAAAGGCCAACGAAAAGGCAAAGGCCAAAAGTGCGATGGCAGCAATTGGTTCGACAATTGCCCAAAGCCATCCACCGGGGCTTTTACCGTAAGTTGTCGCCATTTCGCGCAGTATGAGGGCGCCGATGGCACGGGTCGCGGCCGTACTGTTTCTGGTTGCAGGGCGCAGTGGAGAGGGTGGTGCAATGTTACGGGGAATTTCGGTGTCGGTTTTCATTCTGGCGACACAGATATTCGTCCTTCCTTTACGTCCATTTAATTACCATCGGGAATACTGCGGAAAACCAGCAACCGAGTTCGGGGCGCATGACGGATCTCGCGACGACTCAAATGCCGATCACGGCCACCATCGCACCGCTTCGCCACCGGTTGATCTTAACGTCGTTTCTGATGTTGGTGATCGTGCCGGCGATTGCAGGTGGTCTGTATCTATACTGGCGCGCAGCTGATCAGTTTGCCTCTACCGTTGCTTTTTCTGTAAGGACCGAGGAATTTGCCTCGCCGGTTGAACTTTTTGGCGGTATCGCTGATTTTTCTTCTTCTGGGTCAAGTGATGCGGATGTCCTGTATAGCTTCATCAAGAGCCAGGAAATCGTTAGGGCATTGGATACGCAATTTGGGCTGGCCGATCTTTATGCCAAGGCAGGTAACGACATGGTCTTTGGCTATGATCGAAGCGGATCAATTGAGGATTTGCATGCCTACTGGGACCGGATGGTGCGGGTTAATTATGACCGCGGCACTGGCTTGATTGAAGTGAGAACCCTGGCGTTCTCGCCCGAAGATGCCCGTCGTGTTGCGACTGGAATCTATGCGGAGAGCGTCGCGCTAGTCGAACAGCTTTCCAAGGTTGCACAGGCTGATACGACGGCGTTTGCGCGTGATGAACTGGCCCGGTCAGTTGCAAGGCTGAAATCTGCCCGTGAGCAATTGACGGCCTTCCGCTCGCGCACGCAAATTGTTGATCCAACGGCAGATTTACAGGGTCAGATGGGGCGATTGTCGTCGTTGGAGCAACTCTTGACCACAGCCTTAATCGATGCCGACTTACTGCGCGAAAGCACCCGATCCGCTGACCCACGCTTGAAGCAGGCCGACCGCCGTATTGCAGTTATAGAGGCCCGCATTGCCAATGAAAGGCGAAAGCTCGGAGTTGGTGGTGGTGACGGAAGTGGTGAAGATTATGCAACGCTTCTGGCAGAGTTCGAACGTTTGTCAGTGGATCGCGAGTTTGCCGAACAAACTTATACAGCGGCGCTGGCCGCATTCGATCAAGCCCAGGCCGAAGCGCGTCGCAAAAGCCGCTATTTGGCAGCGCATATCAATCCAACGCTGGCGGAAACTCCGCAATATCCGAAACGCGCAGAGCTTTTGGCGATCTTGTCGTTCTTCCTCCTGGCGATCTGGTCCATCGGAGTGTTGGTATTCTACAGTTTGCGTGACCGCCGATGATCCGCCTGGATAACCTAACCAAGATATATTTCTCGGGTGGCGTAACGAAGACAGTGACGCGCGAAATTACCATCTCGTTTCCCACCAATGGCGCGACTGCACTGATCGGCCGAAATGGGGCCGGCAAATCCAGTTTGCTGAAGATCATCGCCGGAACGATGCGGCCTACATCAGGACGCGTTCGTGTCGCCGGAAGTGTGTCTTGGCCGGTTGGGTTCGCCGGATGCTTCCATGGCGATCTAAGTGGGCTTCAGAACACGCGGTTCGTTGCGCGGGTTTATGGCGTTCGGACGGATCAACTGGTGGAACATGTTAGCCAAACGGCGGAGTTGGGTGCGCATTTTCACATGCCCTTTCGGATGTATTCGTCCGGCATGAAAGCACGCTTGGCGTTTGCTGTATCTATGGGCATAGATTTTGACACTTACCTGATCGACGAAGTGACGAGCGTGGGCGATGCCAGTTTCCGCGAAAAGAGCGAGGCTATGCTGATGTCGCGGCTGCAAAACAAGGCGGCGATTGTGGTGTCTCACAACCTTCCACTGCTGTCGCGGCTTTGCAAAAGCGCATTGGTGTTAGAAAACGGCACGGGCGTTTGGTTCAACGATGTTGACGACGCTATTGCGGCGCATGAAGCCAATTTGGCTCAGTGATCGGGTGTAGTTATCAGTCGTCGGAGTTGCCCACGGGTGCACCACCTTCAAACAGATTTTGTCCAACATAATCAATGGGTTCATCCTGCATTTGGAGGTGCAGACCTTTGCCGGTGTATGGGTTGGCACGCGCCAAGTCTTCGTCAACCTCGATTCCCAGGCCGGGACCATCAGGCGGGATGATGAAGCCGTTTTCAATACGAATGCCATCTTTGATAAGTTGCCGGTGAAACTGAGTTTCGATGGTTTCGGCGATCAGGATGTTGGGAATTGAGGTTGCAAGATGTACGTTGGCAGCCCACTCGACAGGGCCCGCATAAAGATGCGGTGCCATTTGCGCGTTGTAGGCCTCAGCCAGCGCTGCGATTTTGCGCGTTTCCCACAATCCACCAGAGCGACCCAGCGCCGGTTGCAGGATATTCGCGGCACCCGCTTTCAAAACAGCCCCAAACTCGGCCTTAGTTGTCAGACGTTCGCCAGTGGCAACAGGAATAGAGGTGCCTTGGGCGACGGCGGCCATCGATTGAACGTTGTCAGGCGGAACAGGCTCTTCAAACCAAAGGGGCGAATAGGGTTCGATTGCTTTCGCGATGCGCAGGGCACCACCCGTCGAGAATTGCCCGTGGGTGCCAAACAACAGGTCCGCTTTGCGGCCAACCGCCTGGCGAATGCTTTTGCAGAACGCGACCGAGGTTTCGATGTCATTCATCGCCGGTTGGTGGCCACCACGAATTGTATAGGGACCAGCGGGGTCGAATTTCACCGCCGTATACCCGGCTTCCACTAATTCAATTGCGGCCTCTGCGGCCATGTCGGCGTTGCCCCAGAATTCGGGCAGCGGGTGGTGTTTGAGCGGATATAAATAGGTGTAAGCGCGGATGCGTTCGTTCATCCGTCCGCCCATCAAGGCCCAGACCGGGCGATCGCGATCCTTGCCAAGGATGTCCCAACAGGCAATTTCAAGGCCCGAAAATGCCCCCATAACCGTAAGGTCAGGGCGTTGAGTAAAGCCCGATGAAAATGCACGCCGGAACATAAGTTCAATGTTTTCAGGGTTTTCATCCGCCATATGGCGGGCAAACACATCCTGGATCACCGCGGTCATCGCGTCCGGTCCAACCGATGATGCATAGCATTCGCCCCAACCAGTGATACCAGTATCGGTTGTGACTTTCACCAATATCCAGTATCGGCCACCCCAACCGGGGGCTGGTGGCGCCGTGACAATTACGTCCAGATCAGCGAGTTTCATGACAGTCCCATCCAAGTATTGAAGTTGCGCGATGTCCTTGAACACAATCACTATTCGAAACCTGGGTCCAGAGGACACCCATGTTCTGGAGCGCGTGCGAACCGGCACATTTGACAACGAGATCGATCCAGCGCGCGCTTGGGCATTTCTGGCGACCCGTGTGAACGAGATCGTCGTTGCACTGGATATGGGCGAGGTTGTCGGCTTTGCCAGTGGCACAGTGTTGATGCACCCCGACAAACCGACGTCGTTCTTTGTGAACGAGGTTGGTGTGCACAAAGACTATCGCCGCCAGGGTATTGCGACACGTCTGGTCAATCGATTGACGGATCTTGCGCGAGATCGCGGTTGCGAGGGCATTTGGTTGGCGACCGAGCAACACAATGTTGCTGCCAAGGCGCTTTATAAGTCGCTGGAGGCGCGGGAAACGCCCAATATCGTAGTGTACGACTGGGACAGCGGAGACATTTAAGCTATTTGAAAACAATGACATTCCGGCGGGCTTGTCCGGATTTTGTATCCGCAATGGCTTTGTTGATTTCATCCAGCGACCAGCAATTAGATATAAGTTCATCCAGCTTCAGGCGACCTTGAAGGTAAAGATCTGAGAGCCAGGGAATATCGCGCGCTAGCACCGTGTCGCCCATCTTGGATCCAACCAAGCCTTGACCGGCCGAGGCGAAATCGCAGGGAACGTAAGATGAGGTGGCGCCGTCTGCTGGCATGCCCACCATGACAACACGTCCACCAGGGGCCAGATACTTTGGCGCATCGTTGTAAGCCGGGATGGCTCCGACGGTGACAAAAACCGCATCGGCGCCTTTGCCGATTGCTGCTTTGACGCGTTCCCAGGGGGCAGGGTCCGAGGCTAGGATGCCGTCTGTTGCTCCGAAATCCATCGCGTCGTCCAGCTTTTCCGGCGTCAGATCCACAGCAACTATGCGACGTGCCCCCGCAATGCGTGCGCCTTGGATGGCATTCAGCCCAACACCACCCGCGTCGATAACAACCGCATCCTCGCCGGGACGCAGGTTTGCGGCATTGATGACCGCGCCGACACCCGTAGTCACTCCGCAGCTAAGAAGGGATGCTGCTTCGGATGATATTCCATCTGGAATGATCGCAATCTGACTTTGATCCACGACGACTTTTTCGGCGAAGGCTCCGCAGTTCATCGACTGTAAGAGGGGGCTGCCATCGGTTTGACTAAGAGGAGCGGGGCCGCCTGGAGTTTCGCAAGTTGCCTGATGCCCGGTCGTGCAGGGGCGGCAATTCCCACAAGATCGTATCAGGGTAACGATGACCCGATCATTTATGCTGTAGCGTGAAACACTTTCGCCAATTGCTGTGATCCGTCCGGCGGCTTCATGCCCATAAACAGCCGGAAGCGTTCCGCCCCAAATTCCGTCGATGTAGGAGATGTCAGAATGACAAATAGCGACTGCTTTCAACGTTACTTCGACGGATCGACCTTTGGGCGCATCCAGCGAAACGGTTTCGATCGCGAGAGGTTTTCCAAACTCATGGCATACGGCAGCGCGAATTGTTTGCATGATGTGCTGTCTCCGGTGTTGTTAGTAAAAACCTGTGTTTGGTTGTTTGGCAGTTCTTGTCAGAATGCGACCAGTAAAGGCGGATATAGCTGACTTGTCGTCTGTTGCATCCCGACATTGCAGATTTTCGATGATTGGTTGTTGTCCTAAGACTGATTGTCCGCCAATTCACTGGCGGCCTTGGCAAATGCACGCGCCTCGGCAGGTGCCTGACCAAGTTGTGCTGCGGCACTAAAGATTGCTGAATGGTCGAGTTCCGGGTGCTGTTCGGCGGTAAGATCAGACAACTGTCGATTCTGATGTTTTGAAAGCGAAATCAAATCTTTGACCGCATTTTGCGCGTCGGATCGTGGTATGTGTTGGGCTAGCGCAAAAGTCAGGGCTTCGGCAAACGCCGTGCCAAAAGTGTCAGCAATATTTGATGTCATTTTTTTCGCACTGGGCTGCATATCCGAACAAACGGCCAGACTTGTTTTCAGGGATCGGGCGGCGATGCAAATCATCTGTGGCAGTGTCAGCCACTCGACAAGCCACGCGCCAGCGTCGCGTTGCGCACTGTGCACGAGACTGTTTTGCATTGCGTTGTTCAGACCAGCATTCACGGTTGAAAGCGCGACCATGACGGATGGTCCGACGGGATTGGATTTCTGTGGCATGGTCGAGGACGCACCGCCGGAGGTGATTTTGATTTCTTCAATGCCGGTGCCGTTGAGTAATACTAAATCCTGCCCAGTTTTTCCAAGCGATCCGGTCAAACCGGTCAACCATGCGGCCAGAACCGCCTGGCAATCGCGCGCGCTGTGGCGACTGCCATCTGGATCACCCAATCCCAACGCCCTGGCGAGCGCCGCCCGCGTTTCAATGGCTTTTGGCATTGCCGATAGTGTTCCGGCTGCGCCTGCCAGACTGACAAACTGACAATCGGGCTTTACGGCGTTCAGCCGCGCGCAATGACGTAGCAACGGCTTTCCCCAGGACGCCAGCACTGCGCCAAATGATGTCGGAACAGCGGCCTGACCATAGGTTCGAGCCAACATTGCCAGTTCCGCGTGCTGTTCTGCTTGATTGCCTAATACCTGGATGAGTGACCGTAGCCGGTCGTCCAATATGCTCAATGCCTGACGAACACGAAGGGCCAGGGCGGTGTCAATTATGTCCTGACTCGTCGCGCCCCAATGCACGTATTGAGCGTGCTCAGGTGCATTCATTTCCTTGCGAAAAGCTGCGATTAAAGCAGGAACTGGAACGCAGTTTTCGCCGGTTGCCGTTGCCAGGGACGATGGGTCAATTTGAATTTCCATCGACGCCCGATGGATTGCCGCTGCACTTTCATTGGGTATTACACCCAGCTCGCCTTGAACCTTGGCCAACGCGCCCTCGACCAACATCATCGCGCGTATTTCGGCTGTGTCGGTAAACATTTGTCCAACGTCGACGTCACCGAAAAGGTCACGATACAGGGCAGAGTCCAGTGGAGTGGTCGGCATGTCAGAAGTGCCCAATATCTTTCAGGAAACCGACCAAAGTTTCGACGTATTCATCTGGTTTTTCGATGCAAGGCAGATGCCCTGCGCCACGGACGAGTTTGAAGTTCGCGCCCTTAATCAGCGCTGCTGTTTCCCGCACCAAGTCAGGCGGCGTTGCGCCGTCTTCGCTTCCTGCAATGGCTAGTGTCGGCAGGGTCAGATTGGCGGTCGTCGTGTAGAAATCAGTGTTTGAGATGGCGGCACAACAACCGATGTAACCTGCGGCTGGCTGCCGGGTCAGCATATTGCGCCACCCTTGAAGCTCAGTCTTTGTGCGAAAGCCAGACGAGAACCATCGTTGCATGATGGCATCTGCCATGACCTCTAGCCCGTCTTCCTGAACCGCCGCGATCCGATCTTCCCAGGTGTCCTTGGTTCCAATCTTGGCAGCCGTGTTGGACAGGACGAGCGCACGGATTTGATCAAGACGTTTGATCGCCAGACCTTGAGCAATCATTCCGCCAATGGAAAGTCCGACAAATACAGCGTCGCGCACATGCAGATGATCGAGCAGGGCTTCGGCATCGGAAATAAGTGCGCCCATGGAGTACGGCGCTGGCGGACATTCCGACAATCCGTGCCCACGTTTGTCATAACGGATCAGGCGCAGGCCTTCGGGCATGCGGTCGACTACTTTGTCCCACATGCGCAGATCGGTGCCCAGCGAGTTGGCAAAAACAACCGGAGCGCCCCGAAGGTCACCATCATCGCGGTAGTGCACTTTTAAGCCATCGAGGTCTGCAATGAGCATATTTGCCTCCGTCAACCGAACTTTGTCAGCGCCATTTGAAACGTCGTCGCATCGACGTTTCCGCCCGACGCGACAGCGATAACGTCGTTGTCATCATCTCTGTGATAAAGCGCCGCCGCAAGAGCAACAGCACCTCCCGGCTCCAACACGATCTTTAACCGTGTGAATGCCACCACCATCGCGCGTAAGGCGTCATCGTCGCTCACAACGACTCCGGGGCCGCAGTTTGAAGCCATGATTGGAAAAGTAATCTTGCCCGGAGAACTGGTCACGATGGCATCGCAAATGGACCCGCTCGGGCGCGCGTTTGACAGAATTTCACCGGCTTCAAGACTGCGAACAGCATCGTCGAAACCTTCGGGTTCGACCGGCCGGGCGCGCAGTTCCGGCGCTGTATCTGATAATGCAACGGAGATACCGGACGTTAAGCCGCCCCCGCCGCAACACACCAAAACGTCTGCGCGTTCGACCCCAAATCGAGACGCCTGACGAGCAATCTCAAGCCCAGTCGTGCCTTGACCCGCTATCACCCGCTTGTCGTCGAAGGGCCTGATCAGATGCAAGCCACGAGACGCTGCTAGTGCATCTCCGATCTCGTCACGGTCTTCTGTATCGCGATCATAGAGTACAACTTCTGCACCTAACGCTTTGGTATTATTGATTTTCAATGCCGGAGCGTCTTGGGGCATAATAATAACTGCCGTTGTACCCATCTCTCTGGCGGCTAGAGCAACGCCCTGCGCGTGGTTGCCCGACGAAAAAGCAATGACCCCTTGAGAGCGTTCAGCGTCACTAAGGGATGCCACCGCATTTCGTGCGCCACGGTATTTGAACGATCCTGTCTTTTGCAGGCACTCGGCCTTAACAAACATTCGTCGCCCGGCTTCTGCGTCCAGGAGCGGCGCGTTTAGCAAAGGGGTTTCCACTGCATTCCCGCGCAGCCGCTCTGCGGCCATGTAAATATCATCGATCATGTCATACTTTCCAACCAAGCTTTCAACACAACAAGGGATTCTGGTTCGTCCAAATAGGGTACGTGGGCTCTGTCTGGGACTAGTGCGAATATCATATCCGGGCGGTGCTTAGCCATTTTCAGCGCAGTTTCTTGACTTAGAAGATCCGAATGTTCGCCGCGAACTAAAGCCAGTGGCAAGCCATCCAGCGCCTTGAAAAGTGGCCATAAATCGGGGATTGGTCCGGAATTGGCCGCAAGAACAGCGTCGCGAAGAGCCGGATCATAGTTTATTTCAAGCCCGTCTTTAGTTTGTCGGTAAAACCGCTGCATGTCCTCCAACCATCGCCCATGGGGCAGGTTCCGAACCATGGGAAAACTGGCGCTGCGCACCATCGCGGCGTCTTCGAACGTCTTCTCAACCGGGTTTTTGCCAATGTAATCCACAATTGCATCCAGGCCGGTGGGAGACAGTTCGGGGCCTATGTCGTTCAGAAATACTCCCGACAGACGTTTCTTGGCCATCGCAGCAAGTGCCATGGCAATCAATCCGCCGCGAGATGTTCCAAGTATTGCGACCTTGTCGAGACCCAGGTGATCCAGCAATGCAATTGCGTCGGCAGCTTCGTTCGGGATTGTATAGGTTTCCGCACCGGTCCATTCAGATTTTCCACGTCCCCGGTAATCAAGCCTGATCATCCGGCAATCTTGCAAATGGGGCGCGACATAGTCGAAATCCCGACCGCTTCTCGTCAGGCCAGCAAGCGCCAGCACGGGCAGACCCTCGCCAGCATCTTCAAAGTACAACTGAGCGCCGCCAGGCGCTTCAAATGTTGGCATTGCTGGTGCCCGTGTGATTACTAAAGATCGAAATGTGAGACATGCTGCAGTTTCCTTACCGATCAAAGTTGCCATGCCTTTTCGAAAGGGGAAAGACCTTAACGTATGAAATGCTTGGCTTTACAGCCAGTTGGATACATGGTCGGCATTGCTGAGGTGTGCATCAGATTTCACCTGGTCAAAAACAAGTAGAGAAAGAGCAGATATGCCAAACGCGAATTCGGGCGATACCGTGCGCATACATTATACCGGGACGTTGTCTGACGGTTCGGTATTCGACAGTTCGCGCGAGCGTGACCCATTGGAGTTTAAACTAGGCAGCGGCCAGGTCATCGTCGGCTTCGACGACGCGGTTGCCGGCATGGAAATTGGCGACAGAAAGTCGGTAGAGATCCCAAGCGAACGAGCTTATGGAGAACTCAATCCCAATGCTCGTCAGAACTTTCCACGCGATAAGTTCCCAGATGATTTGTCATTGGATATTGGCACCCGATTGCAATTGCAGTCAGCAGACGGTCGCCCGGTCATGGTGACAATCGCCGAAGTAAATGAAGATCATGTGGTGCTGGACGGAAACCACCCACTGGCGGGTAAGGATTTGACCTTCGATATCGAGTTGGTCGAAATTGTAGGAGATTGACCACCCTGGAGGAATGGATTGCCAGCTCTTGATTTCATTTGTTTTCCTGTCACCAGGACAGCAAGCTGATGCAGGCATCAACCGCCAGAAATCTGACGTTATATCCGTGGTTTAAGTTGTTTCAGAACTTGTTGTTCTGGCAGGCGATCTGGTTCCTGTTTTTCCAGCAGACCCTGTCGGCAGCGGACGCAATATTGCTCTATGCAGTGTATGATTTGTCTACAACGGCGCTTGAGGTGCCATCCGGTTTCATGTCGGACCGGTTGGGTCGCAAGATTACCTTGGTAGCCAGCGCCATAATGGCATTTGTGGGAACGCTATTCTTCGTTTTTGGCGCGTCATTTCCTTCCTTCGTTCTTGGGCAGATCCTGTTGGGGGCAAGTTCAGCTTTCGTGTCGGGAACCGACAGTTCAATTTTGTATGAATCCCTGGCGGCAGAAGAACGTAGCAGCGAGGTCGAGGCGCATGAGTTGCGGGCCTGGCGATTTAACTTTTCCGGTCTGGCAATTTCGGCAGTAACTGGCGGCGTATTCGCGCTCTGGTCGTTCGTCTTGCCATTTGCCGTCAGCGCCGTTGCTATGGCCATTGCAATATTAGTTGCGTTTCAGTTTGCAGAGCCACCACGAGCAATCAGGGACGGCGGCCTCAAAAAGGGCATTACAATACTTGCCTCGCTCCGAGCGGCGTTTGTGCAGCCGGTTTTGGTCTGGCTCTTCATCTTGAGTGTATTGATGTACACATTCAGCCACATACCGTTTGTCTTCGGACAGCCTTTCATTCTTGAGGCTATGGACAGGTTTGGACTAGCCGCCGAAGCGCCATTGTTCAGCGGCGTAGTCACTTCGATAATGATGGTTGTTTCGGTTGCCGTTTCCTTGATCGCACCACGGCTTAGAACCTTGCTGGGTTTGCCATTGTTGTTGTTGATTGCATTTGGTCTTCAAATCGCAATTGCCGCAGTTTTGGCGATGACGAACGCCACGGCTGCAATTGCGATCCTGTTTTTGCGGATGGTGCCGAGTTCATTGTCTGGCCCATTCATACTGGCACGTATTCAACCCCTACTGCGGAACGAAACCCGCGCCTCATATCTTTCATTCCAGAGTCTGTGCGGGCGGTTGGCTTTTGCTTCAAGTCTTTGGGTAGCATCATCGACGGCATCCGAAATTGGCAATTTGGTTCACGCAGACATTAGCCGGATATTAGGATGGTATGTTGTCGCGGGGTTGATCTGTCTTTTGGCATTGTCGGTCGGACTGATGTTTGCGACCATTGAACAGAAGGGGACAGGGGAAATCCCAAAGCAATGACCGACAATGAAGATGAAACCGCGCCAAGCGCCGAGGTCACTCTGTTGCTCGGGCCGCAAACACGTCTTGCGCTTTGCCTGAACGATCTTGTACGGCGTCGCCGCAAGGAATTTTCCGCTCATGGTTTTTCCGGATTTCAGAACCGCCTTGCGTCGCGGACTTTGCGCGCCGCAGCGGCCGACGCAAGCACACCGTTAGAAGTCAAAAGAAACCAGTTGGCTGGCGCTTTCGGGTTTTCAGCCAACTCAAAGACTGTCCTTTCAGCGATCAACTTGTTGGGCACACCTTCTTCCGTCGTGCAGAATGGCATGCTTTATCCCGGATCTGACGTAAAACTCGCTCAGGTGGCGCCACTTTTTGAAGATGTCCGGTTGCGTTTGGTGTTGTCCATCGAACCGCTGGACGAGCTGTTGTATTTCCTTCCGGCAGATGCATGGAGTTCGCGTGTTTCGCAGACACCCTGGGAAGTTCTGTACGAACTCAGCTGGGCGGATCTGATCTCTGATATACAAGACGCCTTTCCAGACCGGGAAATTCTGGTGATGTCGCCTGAAGCAGCGGTATTGGGCACCAACGAGGTCTTACACACGCTTTTCCCCGACATGGATTTGAAAGACGAAGTGCCAGGGTTGCGCTTGCCCTATCTGACGGAGCGGGGGCAGGAGGTTTTGAGGAATGATTTGGCGACGGCTGAAGCGATTGACGCGGTATTCGAGGCGCACAGATTGCGGCCGACCTCGTTGGAACTAAAGACAAAAACTAATATTGATGATTTAACGTCAACCTTGCTCAGACAGCGATTTCTCGATGATCTGGCGGGGATCGAGAAGCTGTCTAACGTTACGTTGATTTAGGCGGAACGCTTTCGGCCAAGACCGCACTACTTATGGGTCCAGCTCACTCCGGCAGGCGGGTTTGTTGTGCCATTGTACTCCACCGGTGTGCTGGAATAGTTGAAGGCAAAGATTTGATTTTCTGTTTCCCGCAGGCGCAATCCGGTTGGGAGTCCAACGGTCTCCAAATCAACTGTTTTTGCCGCCGAGGCCACAACTCGGTCCCAGCCGGGGCGATCTGGCCAACCGGCCAGATACCAATATGTGCCGCAGTCGATAAGCGCAGGATCGCCATTGTCTGTTGACAGAATTGCGTTGGCATTCGTCTCGACGTGTTCCTGCCAGTGATGAATATGCCCGCCGCCCAGTAGATGTTCCTTGGTGCCCGGCGGGAGACTTTCTACAAACGCAATGGTCAAGTCGCTGTTGGGCATGGCAGGAGGAAGTGGAACAGGTATGGCACCGTCGACTGTCTTGGCCCCTGATCTTGGCCCAATAACGACTGCGCCTTCGTGATTGGACAGCCGCTCTTTCAATGCGTCATCCATGATTGCCAATCCCGGTACAAAGACCATTTTGTATCCGTCTAGCGGGGCGTCGGTTGGAAGAATGTCAATAGACAAGCCCTGACGGCGCAGCGCGCGATAGGTATCGAGCATCAAGCGGGAGTAACCGAAGTCCGCGCCTTGCGGTTGGATGTCAAATACCCAGTCCGCTTCGTAATCAAATAGCAGGGCAACGGGCGCTTTCGCGGCTTTGACCGGACCGAAATCCTGGATTTCTTGCGCGACTTTTGCGGCATCCCGCAAAGCCGGTGCGGGCGCGCTGTCTGGGCGCAAAAGACCTGCGTGGTTTTGCTCTTGGGCGAATGGGGCCTGACGCCAACGGAAGTAACACACCGTTTCAGCTCCGTGGGCAAAAGCCTCCCATGCCCAGAGACGGGGCATACCCGGAAGGGGAGCGGGATTCCACGGTGCCCAGTTTACCGGCCCAGGTTGTTGTTCCATGACCCACCAGCGCCCGCGTCCAACGGCACGATATAGGTCATGGTGAAACGCCTGATTGTCGGGGTCGCCTTGCCTTAGATATGCGGCCTTGTCAGAATCGTCCGCTTCAAGTCGATCTGACAAGAAGCCAAGGGGGTAGCTGTCCCAACTGGCGATATCCAGATCGGCACCGATGTTAAAATGATCGAATGACGTTTCGCGCCCCATGTAGTTGTGGATCAGAGGCGTGTCGGTGCGTTGATGCAGCACATCTACCTGAACCTTGTTGAAGGCAATAACCTGATCGGAAGAGTATCGGCGAAAATCCAATGAATGCGAAGGGTTCGGCTCGGTCGTTGTTTGATTTGGCAAGTCGATTTCGCTAAATTCGCCATATTTCATCGACCAAAAGACGTTTCCCCAGGCGCGGTTTAAAGCCTCTGGGCTTTGATACTTTTGCTGCAGCCAGCTGCGAAAGCCTGTCTCGGCGGATGGCGAATAACTGAGTGTGGTGTCGTGACAGCCATATTCGTTGTCGATTTGCCAGGCCTGAACATGCGGGTTCCTGCCGTAACGATCGCCAAGAATTGTGACGATGCGTTTGCATTCCTGGCGGTATCCTTCGTGGCTAAAGCAATAGTGTCGGCGAGAACCAAATTTTGCGGATGACCCATCTGCACGGATTTGCAACATGTCGGGGTGACGGTCAATCATCCAACGCGGTGGTGTGGCTGTAGGAATGCCCATTACAACTTTTAGTCCCGCGGCACCCAATGTCTCGACGGCGCGATCCAGCCACTCCAGTTCCAACTTGCCGGGCGAGGGCTCCATGCGAGACCATGCAAATTCGCCAATTCTTACCCAAGTCAGGCCGGTTTCAGCCATGCGCCGCGCATCTTCCGCCCAATCTTCTTCCGGCCAATGTTCAGGATAGTAGCAAACGCCAAGTGTCGGTGTCATAAGAGTACCCAATGATATTTGGTTATGGTGCTAGAGCAAAACGCGATGTTCGGCTTGCCCAATTCCAGCATTTTCCTGAATGAATGTCATGCCATTGCTTTCAGAGGCTTGAAGTTCCGCTTCGCCAAGTCCTTCAGCTGCAGTGGTGCAGAACAATGTGCTGAGGTCTTTCCCGCCGAAGGCTGGGCAAGACGATTGTTTGCCAGCAACCGGAACCGTGTGCAGTAACGTGCCATCAGGACTGTAACACGCGATGCGCGCCGCCCCCCATTGTGCGTTCCAAAAGTTGCCGTCAGCGTCCATCACTGCGCCGTCAACACCGAAACCTTCGCCAGACAAATCCATCCATACAAAAGGTTCGCTCACTGGCCAGCCTTCCTGATCCAACGCGACCCGCATGACTTGGTTTTTGGCAGAGTCACAAAATACAGCTTCCGTCCCGTCGGGCGTGAAGCAACATGCATTGGGGATCGAAAGCCCTTCAAACAATGTCGAAATCTGTCCCTTGTAGTACCGGTAGAACGCTCCAATTGGCTTGTCTCCGGACTTTGGCATTGTTCCAATCCAGAAGCCGCCATAGGGGTCGGCGCGTCCGTCGTTCGAGCGCGTCTCTTTCTTGTCTGCCTCAAGAGGCAAAACATCTTCGCTGGTTCCTGTTTCAAGGTTGAAGCGAAAGAGGCGTGTCTCAGAAGCTATCAGAAGATGATTGTCGTCAACCCATCCCGCCGCCGAAACATTTTCGTCAAATGTCCACCTACGGTGCTGGCCGCTTTCGACCGTGTTGAGGGTGCAAGACAGAATATCAAACCAGTAAAGCTGTGCTCGAGTAGGGTGCCAAAGCGGGCCTTCACCCAGGCGGCACACCGTTTTGTCATAGGGGATCATTCCGAGGCTTCATCCCATGCGGCAACCGTTTCTTTGGCCTTTGATGTGATGTCGGCGACCGAGTCGCCGGGTTTGTACAGAGATGATCCCAAGCCAAACCCGCTCGCTCCGGCCTTTAACCAGTCGCCAAAGTTTTCCGGGCCGACGCCGCCGACCATAAAGACCTGAATCTCAACTGGAAGAACAGCACGAAGCGCCTTCAATCCATCCATGCCCATTTGAAATGCGGGAAAAACCTTAAGCCCGTCAGCACCCCACCGCACAGCGTTGAAGCATTCAGTTGGAGTAAGGACGCCAGGAAAAGATTGCATATCCATGGTCTTGGCAGCCTCGATGACGGATTGGTCGCAATTTGGCGACACAATCAGACGGCCACCCGCGCGATAGACCTGGCCAGCCTGCTGAGCAGTCAGAACTGTGCCTGCGCCGATCAGGGCTTCTTCACCGAAGGCTTCGGCCATACGGGAAATGCTTTCCAACGGATCGGGCGAGTTCAGTGGCACTTCGATGCGGTCGATACCGGCATCTATCAAGGCTTCGGCAACTTCGACAGCTTCGCGGCGGTCAATACCGCGCAGAATCGCGACCAGGGGGCGGCTCATGTGGTGGTTTCCTTTATCAGGTCACGGGCGGCGGCGAGGCCAGCCAAAGTTGTGGCCGTAGCGTCGGCCATTGTTGCGGTAGCCCCCTGTGTTTCAAGGGCCTCGAGGTAGTGGGCGGAAAGTTTCGCGTCGCCGATCAATACGATGTTTTGGCCCAGCCAATAGGCGCGGGCGGCGGCAAGTTCAGCCCCAATGAGCAAGCCGGAAAGACGGGCGCGGGCAATTTCGGACGAGGTTGCGTGAAGAAGGTCATCTGCACGCAAAGTAAACAGGCGTGACGCCATGGCTTCGGGGCGAGCGATTGCGTCGTTCACCGAGGTGGCGAAAGTTTCAGCGTCCCAACCTTTAGAAATTGAATGACGAAGAACGGATTTTTTGGAAATTAGACCAAAAAGTTCCCCCGTCATGAATGTGCGAAAACTTACGACCTCACCGGCGGAAATATGAACCCATTTGGTGTGGGTTCCTGGCAGGCATAAAACGCCGTCAAAATTGGGTGCAGCACGCAAAAGACCGGCGATTTGAGTTTCTTCACCGCGCATTACATCGGCCGGGCTATTTTGCTTGATGCCTGGGATGACGGAAACGGAAAGTCGGCTGTCGGAGACGCTTGGACGGGCCAGGTTTGCGTGCAAGGGAGGGCAGGGAACGGCGGCATATGGCGCTTCGACCCACCCCTGTCTGGAGCCTACCATTCCGCATGCAATAACCTCGGTTTTGCCAGCGCCCAGCCATGGTTCGATGAGGTCCAAAAGAGCCGCCTCGAACTGCGATTTCTCCAGCGATCCCATGCCTTTATCGGACTGTGCCGTGGCGATTGCTTCATCGCCGCGCATGGCCCAGGCCCGGAGGTTTGACGTGCCCCAATCGACAGCGATCCAGTCGGCGTATTTGGTGTTGCCTGACATCAGCCGGTGACGACGACGCCGCCGTCGACGACCATAGCTTGGCCGGTCATGGCGTTGGAGATGTTTGAGGCGAGGAAAAGAACCGGGCCGACGATGTCGTCAGGCTTGAGATGTTCCTTCAGGCACATCTTTTCCATGTGCGCGTCGAGGCCCTCGGGGGTCGCCCATTTGTCCATCTGTTTGTCGGTCAGAACCCAGCCCGGCGCCAATGCGTTCACACGAATTTTGTCGGGACCAAATTCGCGCGCAAGCGAGCGGGTCATGCCGTTGATGCCGGAGTTCGAAGCGGTGTAGATCGGGTAGCCCGCGCCGCCCATCATATAGCTGATGGAGGTGAAATTGATGATCGACCCACCGCCGACCTTCTGCATTCCGGGAATGACCGATTGGCAGGAAAAGAAGTATGATTTCAAGTTGATAGACTGACTCCAGTCATAAAACTCTTCATCTACTTTCAGGGTTTCGTGGCGCTGATCATTGGCGGCGTTGTTGACCAGAACAGTGACAGGGCCGTGGGCCTCGGAGGCTTCGGCGACGCAAGCCTTAAGCCGCTCCGTATCGGTGACATCGCACTGCAAATAGAGCGGGCGATTGCCGGTTTTCTCTTCCATTGCCTCAACGAAAGCCGAGGAGTCCGAGCGCTGCACAAAAGCGACTTTTGACCCCTGTCTGAGGAAGCCTTCGGTGAGGTTTGCGCCGATACCAGCGCCGCCGCCGGTGATGAAAACGGAGGCCCCTTTGAGGTCGGGAAACTGGGCGTCAGACATCGAAAAACCCCTTTCGGTATCGCGTCGGTATTACGTCGGTATTACGTCGGTGCACGCGCACGGTGCTAGAACGTTTTGTTAACACATGGGGGGCGGATATCGACCCGAAATCCGGGCGCGACGGGCTGGCCCGTCGCGGGCCTGCGGCGCGAGTATTTTGGCCAGAAAGAACGACCGGCTGCATCATAGCTTCTGTCCTTCGACCACCCACATGGTTTCCGGAAAGCTCCAGGGTAGGGTGAGGCCTTGCGACATCAGATATTGCCCGGAGAGTTCCAGCGGGCCGTCTTTCAGAGCCGTTGGCCCGCGCGACAGTCGCGAGGCGTCCTCGCGATTTGCCAATGACACCCGATATGTTGCGGCTGGATCCAGGCGGGTGAGGCGCAAGGGCCTGGGCGCAATCTGGCGCGACGTGCGGGCTGTGCCGGCAAAGACCGCGAAGCGACTGCCGTCGCGGGCTTGTTGCTGTTCGGCGATGATGGCTTCGTCGGCACTGTCCAAACGCAAAATGTCGGCGGCGATCATCCAGTCGCGGTTGTCTTTCCACCAATGGGTTACCTGGCGCAGCACCTTGGCTTCGTCGTCGGTAAGCTCGCGCGGATCCATCTCGAAGCCCATGTGCCGTTGGGCGGCGACCCAAGCGCGGAACCGAATGTCGAGGTGGCGGCCTGACGTGTGACAAATCCGGGGGCCAACGTGGCTGCCGGTGATGGCAGCGGGCAGAAAGAGCGCTGCGTTGTGCTGCATCGGCAGGCGTTCAAGGGCGTCATTGCTGTCGCTGAGCCAGACACGGTGGGTGCGTTGCAGGATGCCAAAATCGATACGGGCACCGCCCGAGGCACAGCTTTCGATTTCCACATGCGGGAAATCGGTACGAAGGCGATCAATGAGCGTGTACGAGCCGCGGGTCTGGGCTGCATCGGGCATCGGTAGCACGCGGTTGTGGTCCCATTTGATATAATCAATCGGGTATTCAGTCAGTATCGCGGCCATCCGGTCATAGATGAAATCCCGGACATCGGCGCGGCCCATATCCAGGGCCATTTGCTGGCGGCCAAGAATCTGGTCTTCGCTGCCAGCGGCCCAGTCCGGGTGGGCGCGAAAGAGGTTTGAATCCGGGTTAATCATTTCGGGTTCGAACCAGATGCCGAAAGACATTTCCAATGAATGGATGTGATCGATCAGGGGGTGCAGGCCCTCAGGGTATTTGCGTTGGTCGACTTCCCAGTCGCTGAGGGATTGGGTGTCGTCGTCGCGTTGGCCGAACCAGCCGTCATCCAGCACGAAGCGTTCGGCCCCAAGATCGGCGGCGCGGTTGGCGATGTCTTTCAAGACATCGAGTTTGTGGTCGAAATAGACCGCTTCCCAGCAGTTGTAATGCACGGGGCGCGGACGATCCGGTTTGGGCCAGGTGACGATGCGGTCGCGCAGGTGGCGTTGGAAGCTGACAGCAATGCCGTTCAGTCCGTCCGAGGAATAAACCGCGTAAAGGGGCGCTGATTTGAACCGGGTCGAGGCTGCGGTTTCCATGAGGGCGGCGTGGCCGAACTGGATCTGGCGACGACCGTCGGGAAGCTCTTCGGCCGCCATGCGGTGACCGCCGGACCAGCCATAGTGCATACCCCAGGCCTCGCCCTGGGCGTTGGTTGCGCCGCGACCGGGAACGATGATGGCGGGGAAATGTTCGTGGCCGGTGCGCCCGGTGCGGTTTTCGCGATAGCGGATACCGGGGGTCCACGGGATGCGGTTCAATTGAAACTCGCCGCACCAGCGGCCAGAGACGTCGATCATCTCGTCGGAGTGTTGTGGGGCGGGCAGGACCGGGGCTGAAAGCCAGTGGAGGTGGACCGGCGTGTCTGATGTGACTTCGGATGTCAGGGTGAAGACGTGGGTATCGGGATCAAGTGCGATGACGGCGCGATACCGAAGCGCGTTTGCCTCGTCCTTATAGTCGAGCGTGAGTTTGTCTTCGCGGACCTCTTCGCCTGCGAAGCAGAACTTCGGTAAAAGGGGCGTGCCGTCATGGGCGCGCAGGATCAGGCCGGGCTGGCCGGGGAAGGTGCGTACCGCTTCGGGGCAGATCGAAAGATCGGGGTTTTCATCCAGCATGCCGCCGGTCACATCCAAGCGATGTGCCGCGGCAACGGTGGCCGGGTTATCCTCTTTCGGGAGAGGGGCGCCCCAGTACACAACTTCGGGCAATCGTTCACGTTGGGCCGCCAGCACGAGTGTCTGGCGGCCGTCATCCAGCCGCCAGGTTTGCATTATTTAACGGCACCCAATGTCAGGCCTGCGATGAAGTGCTTCTGCATCAGGAAGAACATCAGCACGGGCGGCAGGGCGGCGACGATCGAACCGGCGCTCATTAAGTGATAGGCGGCGCGGAACTGGGCGTTAAAGCTGGTGATACCGGCTGTCACGGGCTGACTTTCGGGACCTTGCGTCAAAACGACGGCCCAAAAGTAATCGTTCCAGATGAACGTGAAGATCAGCACAGCAAGGGCTGCCAATGCGGGCTTCATCAAGGGCAGGACGACATACCAGAAGATGCGCCATTCTGCGATGCCTTCAACCCGAGCCGCTTCGATCAACGCAAAAGGCAGTTGCCGGATGAAGTTGCGCATGAAGAGGGTGCAGAAGCCGGTTTGGAACGCGATGTGGAACAGGACGAGTCCGGTCTTCGTGTTGTAGAGGCCCATGTCGAGGGTCAGGTCGCGGACCGGCACCATAAGGATTTGGAAGGGCACGAAGTTACCCGCGACGAACAGGAAGAAGATCCAAATGTTCGACTTGAACTTGTAGATGCCCAAGGCAAAGCCTGCCATGGCTGAAAGCGCGACCGCGCCTAGCATGGTTGGCACGGTGATCAGCACCGAGTTCAGCATGTAGCGTGGCATGTCGGAGTTGAAGAAGACCTGGCCATAGTTGGCGGCGGCTTCGAACGAGCCCGGCAAGCCCCAGTAGTTGCCTTGGGTGAAGTCAGTGTCCGGTTTGATCGAGAACATGGCCACCGCGATCAGCGGCAGAAGCCAGACGATCAAGGCGATGGGCAGGACGACTTTATAGGCGATCTGCGTGGACTGCGGGCGCTTTTCAATTGGGGTAGGAAACATCTTAGCGACCCTTCTCTTCGGACCACATCGACCACAGGAAGTAGGCGATGAAGACAAGCATGATAAGGAACAGGACAACGGCGATTGCGGCGCCATAGCCCATGCGGAAGCCGTATTCGGACAGCGCCTTTTCGAACATGTAGAACGACAGGACGCGGGTTTGACCGAAAGGGCCACCGTTGGTCATGATCGAGATCAGGTCGAACGAACGCAGCGCGCCGATGATCGTCACAACGAAGGCAATGAATGTGGCGGGTTTCAGTTGTGGCACGATCACATACCACAGCATCTTCCAGCCCTTCGCGCCATCAAGGCGGGCGGCTTCAACCTGTTCGGGGTCAACGGCGTTGAGACCCGTGAGATAGAGGATCATACAGTAGGCTGTCTGCGGCCAGAGGCCCGCGGCGATGATGCCGTAGGTTGCCCAAGTCGGATCACCCAGAACGTTGACCGGGCCTAGCCCGATTAATCCGAGCATGCTTGAGAACAGGCCTTCGTTCGGCAGGTAAAACCAGCTGAACACCAGACCAACAACGACCTGTGACAGAACGAAGGGAAAGAAGAACAGCGATTTGTAGATTCGGATACCCGGCACCGTCTGGTTCAGGAATAGAGCGATGAACAGACCTGCCGGGATCGCGAGCAGATAGAACAAGAGCCATTTGAGGTTATTCCAAAGGGAAACCTCGAATGCGCTGTCATCGGCAAGCTCGACATAGTTCGCAAGCCCGACCCAACGGGCTTCGCCCAAACCATCCCAGTCATAAAAGCTGATACTGATCGACTGGAAGATCGGGATAATAACGTAAACCATGAAAAACAGGATCGCCGGGGCCAAAAACAGCCAAGGCGTGATCGCAATTTCATTGCGCTTATACCAACCGCGTTCAGCGGTAATCTCGGTGGTTGGTGTTGCCATTGCAACGCTCCCCTCATGTTTCGCGGCACATGCGAAAGCCCGAAATCATGGGCTTACGGATGGGTCGGGAAGTGGATCGGGCCGCCCGAAGGCAGCCCGAACCGAAATCAATTACTGGTAGACGCGAGCGCGGACTTTTTCGAGGCGCGCAAGGATGTCGTCCAGATTGTCTGGGAACACCATGAATTCCTGGAAACCCTGCATAGCTTCTGCAGCCATTTCAGCCGGGAAGTCGCGGTCGAAGAACTGCGCGACACCGCCGGGCGAGTTCGAAGACAGCATTTCAAAGCCTTCGTTCAGGAACTTGTCGTCATCCACTGCCGATCCAGCGTTAACGGGCAGCTGACCAAGGTTCGCACCATTGTTGATGGTGGTTTGAACATTTGCCGAAACCATAAAGCGCAGGAATTCACGTGCTGCTTCTTTGTTCGACGCATTGGCCGGAATGTGGAACGTGTCGGTAGGCGCATCTTCCGCCAGTGCAACACCTTCGTTGATCGCTGGGAACTGGTAGAAGTCCAGCTGATCGTCCGTCAGGCCTGCTTCGCGCAAAGGAGCCACAGCGAAGTTACCCATCAGGTAACCAGCGGATTCGCCGTTAACCATGAAGGGCAGGGCTTCCTGCCACGAGTAGTTCTGGTGGTTTTCGACAAAGGCACCCATGTCGATCAGCTCTTTCCAGTTCGCGAATGTCTGACGAACGCCGTCGTCTGTCCATGCAACGTTACCGGCAGCCATATCCATGTGATAGTCAAAGCCGTTGGTGCGCAGATTCAGATAGTCGAACCAACCACCAGCAGTCCAAAGGAACTTCGAACCGATTGTGAAGCACGAGCGACCAGAATCGACGATTGCCTGACAGTTCGACTTGAACTCGTCCCAGTTGGACGGTTCAGCCAGACCCAGCTCTTCGTAGATGTCTTTGCGATAGTAAACGCCCCACTGATAGTAAGTGTAGGGAACGCCCCATTGCTTGCCGTCGATAGTCATCGCACCCTTGGTCGAGGCCAGGTTGTTTGCGATGTCTTCTTCGGCCCAGAGGTCCGACACATCTTCAAACAGACCAGCTTCCACGTAAGGACGCATCCGGTTCGCCGCATACCAGGTCGCAACGTCAGGCGCGTCGGCAGTCAGGAAGTTCCGGATCTGCGTTTTATATGCTTCGCGGTCGATCACCGTTGTCTCGATGTTGAGATCAGGGTGCATCTTCTGGAATTCGGCAATCTGAGCTTCCATCGTGGCACGAGGTGCCGGGTTCGATGTATCCAAGAAGATTTTCAGATCGCCGGTTAGTGCATGGCTACCTGCCATTGCCCCGCCTGCCGTGATGGCAGCAAGGCCGAGCGCCGCAACGGACGCTTTGAACATGGAACGCATGGTGTCCTCCCTATAGTTCCACTATATTTTGAGTTCCAAATAATGAAACTCGGTTTTGCATATTGAAATCCTAACGCGGAATCGGTAAGGCTTGTCAACAGCCGCATCAGGATAATCATAATCTAGAACCGCGGCAGGGAGGATCAAATGGCGCGCACCAGAAGTGGTGACGGAACCGTTGGGAAAGCACTGGAAGTGCTTGATCGCGTTGCTGCGTTCGGTCGTCCCGTGCGGTTTGCCGAGCTGCTGGAAGACTCGCCATACCCCAAAGCCACGCTCTATCGTTTCGTCCAGACGCTGACGAATCAGGGCATGCTGCGCTTTGACCCGGAACGAAATGCCTATGCCTTGGGTGTGCGTCTTGTGCGCCTTGCTCATGCCGCCTGGGAGCAGTCTTCTTTGGCGCCGATCGCGCGCCCCTATGTGGACGCTTTGGCTCAGGACGTGGATGAAACGGTGCATTTGGCGCAATTGGATCATGCGCAGGTGCTTTATGTCGACAAGCGCAATGCAGATAATCCTATTGAGATGTATTCGTCAGCTGGCAAGGTCGGTCCCGCATATTGCACCGGGGTTGGCAAAGCGATGATGGCTTTTCTGAGTGAAGACGACCTTCAGCCGATCCTGGATCAGCAAAGTTATCACAAGTTTACCGACACAACGCTGACATCGCCTAAGGCGCTGCGCACAGAATTAAATGCCATTCATGAAAGTGGCCATGGATTTGACCGTGAAGAGCATGAACCGGGCATTATTTGCGTGGCGCTGCCTATCCTTTCAGCAGCCGGGCGACCCCTGGGGGCAATTTCGGTGACGTCATCGACGGACCGCCAATCTTATGCCAGTCTCGAGCGGTTGGTTCCGCGGATCAAACAAGCGACGACAGCTATAGCCACCGAAGCGCAGCATTGGCGCTTTCCAGATCAACAACACACACAAATTGAACAAGCGGGGACAGATTAATGTCAGGAGTGACCCTTAACAAAGTGATCAAGCGCTACGGCGATGTTCAGGTGATCCACGGAGTCGACCTTGAAATCAAGGACGGCGAATTCTGCGTCTTCGTTGGCCCGTCGGGCTGCGGTAAGTCGACGCTTTTGCGCATGGTTGCCGGTCTGGAAGAGACCACCGAAGGCCAGATGAACATTGGCACCCGGGACGTTACACGGATGGATCCATCCGAACGTGGCGTGGCGATGGTGTTCCAGACCTATGCGCTTTATCCGCATATGACGGTTGAAGATAACATGGGATTTGGTCTGAAGATGAACGGCCATCCCGTTACCGAGATTAAAGAAAAAGTCTCGGGCGCATCGAAGATTTTGAAGCTGGACGAGTATCTGAAGCGCAAACCGGCGGCTTTGTCGGGTGGCCAGCGCCAGCGGGTGGCCATTGGCCGCGCGATTGTTCGTGGCCCGGAAGTGTTCCTGTTTGATGAGCCGCTGTCCAACCTTGATGCCGAATTGCGGGTTGAGATGCGGGTCGAAATTGCGCGTCTGCACAAGGAAATCGGCGCGACGATGATCTATGTGACCCACGATCAGGTCGAAGCCATGACTTTGGCGGACAAGATCGTGGTGCTGCGCGCCGGTATTATCGAACAAGTTGGTGCGCCTTTGCATCTGTATCGTGATCCCGACAACAAGTTTGTGGCCGGGTTTATTGGTTCACCTGCGATGAACTTCCTGGATGGGACAGTGAAAGGTGGTGCTGTTGAGGTGCCGTCGTTGAAGGGCAGCGTTTCGCCCGAGGTGACTTTGCCTTCGGATGGCACTGATGTGATCATTGGTCTGCGTCCTGAACATGTGGAAATTGATCCGAGCGGCGACACGCACCGGGTTGAACTGACCGAAGCGCTGGGCGGTGTCAGCTTTGCCTATCTGACGTCTGGAACGGGCGAAAAGATGATTGTCGAAGAGCGCGGCGATACCCGCAGCAGCATCGGCGATACCGTCGGTTTGTCCTATGAACCACGTCGTTTGTATGCGTTCAACAAAGCGACGGAAGCACGCATTCGCTAAGAGTCTTTTGCCTTCGGCGAAAGTATTTTTAGACAGAAGAAGTGATGAGAGGGCTGCCCGCTGGGGTGGCCCTTTTTCTTTTAGGAGCAGGGAAGGAACAATTTAATTTAAATTTTTGCTTCTCTTGTCAGGAAAAACTTCGGGGGGCGCCGAAGGCGGGGGGCTGGCCCCCCTGCGCGATCTCTGCAAAGAGGAAGCATGAGTGTAGATGTCATCATCGAAGATATGCGTTGGGAAAAGACAGGTCTTGAAGGTCTGGCAGCTCGGGCGACGGCCGCAACCTTGCTGCATCTGGAATTGGCTCCCACGGACTGGGACATCGCGTTACTTGCCTGTGATGATACCCAAATTGCCACATTGAATGCTGAATTTCGCGAAAAGCCTGCAGCCACCAATGTCTTGTCCTGGCCAAGTGCCGAACGGGGTGCAGTACGCCCCGGCGATGTCCCTTTGCGGCCCGGTGGCGACTCGGAATTGGGGGATATTGCAATATCTTACGACACATGCGCCCGCGAGGCGGATGCAGCGGGAAAGCCATTTGACGACCACGTTCTACATTTGATTGTTCATGGGGTGTTGCATCTTTTGGGCTACGATCACATTTCTGATGCAGACGGTGACTTGATGGAAGCCACAGAAACCGCAATACTTGGCAAGCTTGGTGTGCCGGACCCGTATTAACGGCGTGGCGCAAAGGGCTTGTTGTTGATGGAAAGGATGAATGGGCGACAATAGCGAAGGATCCTCTATCGCGGCGCAGAGCGCGCGAGATGAGGACGATGAGAGTTCGAAGGGCTTTTTTGGACGCCTCTTTGATACTCTGAGTGGCAATGAAGACGAGGACGAAATTTTGTCCGGTCTTTCGGTTGCCAGTGGGTCCCCCATAGGTGAAATGGCCAACCTGACGCGGATGCGCGTCGAGGACGTCATGCTTCCCAAAGTAGAGATTGTGGCAGTGCCCTCTGACATCGCGATGTCAGAGCTGCTTGAGGTGTTTCGCGATAGCGGTCTGACCCGGCTTCCGGTCTATGAGGGCACATTGGACAGCCCCATGGGTATGGTGCACCTGAAAGACTTTGCCCTGAAGCATGGTTTCAATGGCAGCGATGCCTCTTTCCAACTGACCGAGATGCTGCGACCGCTTTTGTATGCGCCGCCGTCGATGCCAATTGGCGTTCTGCTGCAAAAGATGCAGAGCGACCGGATGCATATGGTATTGGTTATCGATGAATATGGCGGCGTTGATGGTCTGGTGACCATCGAGGATCTGATAGAGCAGGTCATCGGTGAGATTGAAGACGAACATGACATTGCTGAGGGCCACTTTTGGATTGTGGAAGCACCGGGTTGTTATCTGGCCGAGTCGCGCACACCGATTGAAGATTTCGAGGCCGAAGTTGGTTACCGCCTTTTGAGCGAAGAAGATGAGGAAGAGATCGACACCCTGGGCGGCCTGGTCTTCATGCTGGCAGGGCGGGTGCCGTCACGGGGCGAAATGGTGAAGCACCCGTTGGGTCCGGTCTTTGAAGTTGTCGATGCCGACCCGCGCCGCGTGAAACGGCTTCGGATTCGGATCAACGCAGCCAAGGCGGCCGAGTGACAAAGTGACCCCTCGCAAAATCATGGCGGTTGCCCTTTTGGGCGGTGCCTTTGCGGCCCTTGGCCATGCTCCTTTCGGATATTGGCCGGTCGCCGTAATCGGGTTTTTTCTGATTGTCTGGACGGTGACGAATTCCGATGTGGGTTTTCGCGCCGCGCGCGCTGCTTGGTACGCGGGACTGGGGTATTTCGCCGTCACATTGCATTGGATCGTCGAGCCTTTTCTGGTCGATGTGGCCCGTCACGGATGGATGGCACCTTTTGCTTTGGTCCTGATGGCGGGCGGGTTGGCGCTGTTTTGGGGCGCAGCAGGCTGGCTTGCTTCACGCGTCGGTGGTCAGCAGCGTGCTTTGGCTTTCGCGATTTCGTTATCGGCTGCAGAGTTTTTGCGTGGTGTGGTGTTCACGGGGTTTCCCTGGGCATTGCCGGCATACATTTGGGCCGATACGCCTGCTCTGGGATTGGCGGCTTTTTTTGGGCCTTATGGCGTGACTCTTATCATGCTGGTTCTGGTCGCCCTGCCGTTGACCTTTGCCAATAAACGACTTGGCTCAGGTCTGGCGTTTTCCGGACTGGCGGCTATGGCATTGCCGTCCTTGTTGGTTGGTCCGGATACAAGCATTCTTGGCAATGTGCGTTTGGTGCAACCAAATGCCCCGCAACATGAAAAGTGGCATCCCGAAAAGGCGCACATCTTTGTTGAGCGCCAGATAGGTTTTACGGCTGAACCAAAGGGCAATGTCGACATGATCGTCTGGCCTGAGACGGCTATTCCATATCGTTTGGACCGTGCAGCACCTGTTTTTGCGCAGATTTCAGCGGCGGCCCAGGGGGTGCCGGTGATCACCGGGATCAATCGGACAGAAAACGGGCGCAATCATAATGCCCTGATTACTTTGGAGTCGGACGGCCAGCCAGGTGATGTTTATGACAAGGTTCATTTGGTGCCCTTTGGCGAATACATTCCTTTTGGCCAACTGGCCCAGGCCATTGGGTTGCGATCCTTTGCGGCGCGGGATGGTTATGGGTTCAATCCAGGTGCCGGTGTTCGTCTGATCGACACTCCTTTGGGCCGCGCTTTGCCATTAATTTGCTATGAAGCGATTTTTCCCGCCCATGGGCGCGGTCTGGAACGGCCGGACTATCTTTTGCAGATTACCAACGACGCCTGGTTCGGTAAATTCTCTGGGCCATTTCAGCATCTGGATCAGGCGCGGTTTCGCGCGGTTGAGCAGGGTTTGCCGTTGATTCGGGTTGCCAACACCGGTGTATCCGGGGTGATTGATGCTTATGGGCGCGTGACCACCAGCCTGGATCTGGGCGAAACCGGATTTCTGGATGCGACAGTGCCTGTGGCACGGGCCGAGACAATTTATGCGCGGACAGGCGACATTCCGGTTATCTTAATCCTTTTGGCGTCACTGGGCGCACTAATCGTTGCTCAAAGGCGCAACGCCATTGCAAAGGGCGCGTGAACGCAGTACCGCACTCTGACTGCCACAACGGCTTCCTGACGTGGCGGGATTACATGAATGGAGCAGTCTCATGAACAGGCAGAATTATACTTTCACGTCGGAAAGCGTTTCCGAGGGGCATCCCGATAAGGTGTGTGACCGGATTTCGGATGCGGTTTTGGATGCATTCCTAACAGAAGAGCCGGAAGCGCGGGTGGCCGCCGAAACCTTTGCAACAACCAACCGGGTTGTCATCGGAGGCGAAGTGGGGCTTTCGAGCCCTGAGAAGCTTGATGATTTCATGGGACGTGTGGATGGCATCGCGCGCGCGTGTATTCGCGACATTGGCTATGAGCAGGACGAGTTTCATCACGCGACCTGTGAGGTGACGAATTTGTTGCACCGCCAGTCCGCGCATATTGCGCAAGGGGTGGATGCGTCCGGCAATAAGGACGAGGGCGCGGGCGATCAGGGGATCATGTTCGGGTATGCTGTTGGCGAGACGCCTGAATTGATGCCTGCTCCGATCCATTATGCGCATGCGATCCTGAAGCGGTTGGCGGAAGTGCGGAAATCCGGGGCTGAGCCTTTGTTGCGCCCGGATGCGAAAAGCCAGATTTCTCTGCGCTACGAGGATGGGAAACCGGTTGAAGTGACCTCGATTGTCTTGTCGACCCAACATGCCAGTGAGGATCAGTCGAGCGATGATATTCGCGGGATTGTTGAGCCCTATATTCGTGAAGTTCTGCCCGACGGTTGGGTCAGCGAGGCGACTGAATGGTGGGTGAACCCGACGGGAACCTTTGTGATTGGCGGGCCAGATGGCGATGCCGGGCTGACGGGGCGGAAGATTATTGTCGATACTTACGGGGGCGCGGCGCCGCATGGGGGTGGTGCATTCTCCGGTAAGGATCCGACCAAGGTTGACCGCTCGGCTGCTTATGCGGCGCGGTATCTGGCGAAGAATATTGTGGCAGCGGGCATGGCGGAGAAATGTCTGATCCAGCTGTCTTATGCCATTGGGGTCTCGAAGCCTTTGTCGGTCTATGCGGACACCTATGGCACCGGGCAGGTTTCGCCGGATGAGATTGAAAAGGCCGTGCAAGCCACCATGGATTTGAGCCCGCGTGGTATTCGCGAGCATCTGCAGATGAATAAGCCGATCTATGCGCGCACGGCGGCCTATGGGCACTTTGGGCGTGCGGCCGAAGCCGATGGTGGGTTTTCCTGGGAGAAAACTGATCTCGTAGACGCTTTGAAGCGCGCTGTTTGAGGTTTCGCCGCGCATCGCGCGTCGATCAATAGGGGGGACGCTGTCCCCCCTCGCTTTGCTCACCCCCCTGGAGTATTTGTGACCAGAAAGAAGGGGTGAGTGGTTTTGAAATTTACTGTTGCGATTGATGGGCCGGCAGCTGCCGGGAAGGGCACAATCAGCAAGGCTGTAGCCGCCCGGTTTGGGTTTTCTCATCTGGATACCGGGTTGTTGTATAGGGCCACAGGTCGCAAGGTTCTGGAAACGGGGTTTGCACCGGAAGAGGCTGCGCGGGCGATTGCGGCTGAGGATCTGGGGCGCGACGGGTTGCGAACGCAGGCGGTGGCGGAATTGGCCAGCCGGGTTGCGGCGATCCCTGAGGTGCGGGCCGCGCTGGTCGAATTTCAGCGCGTATTTGCGCGTCGTGACGGCGGTGTCGTTTTGGATGGACGCGATATTGGGACAGTGATTTGCCCGGGCGCCGAGGTGAAGTTGTATGTAACCGCCAGTGCCGAGGCACGCGCCGGGCGCAGGTTTGCTGAGTTGCAAGCCTCGGGGCAGGATGCGAGTTTCGAGGGCGTTCTGGATGAAGTCAAAAAACGCGATGCGCGGGATATGGGGCGGGCGGATGCTCCGCTTAAGCCTGCTGCGGATGCGATTGAGATAGATACTACGGAAATGGATGTTGATGCGGCAGTCGCGGTAGCGGTTGCGCATGTGGAAGCAGGATTGGGACGGGTGCGATGAAAACGATAATTCTGGGCAAGGGCGGCCCGCGCATGTCTCAGTTTGGGCTGGGCGCAATGTCATTTGCCGGGATTTACGGCAGCGCGAGCGAGGCTGACAGTCATGAGGTTCTGGATGCGATGCAGGCCGCTGGCGTGTCCCATATTGATACGGCGAATGTTTATGGCGGCGGACGTTCAGAAGAGATTGTCGGCAGTTGGTTGGCCGCAAGGCCGGGCGTGCGTGACAATCTGGTGATCGCGACCAAGGCGGGTATTACGACCTCTGGGGACAAGCGGTTTGATAACTCGGCGGCGTATCTGGAAGCTGAGTTGGATGGCAGCCTGAAGCGGCTCGGCGTCGATTTCGTTGATCTGTTCTATGTGCATCGTCGGGAGGCAGAGCTTCCGATTGAGGAGGTGGCCGGATCGCTGGGGCGCTTGGTGGAGAAGGGCAAAATCGGCGCGATAGGGTTTTCCGAGATTGCACCGACGTCTTTGCGGCGCGCCCATGCGGTGCATCCGGTGGCGGCTGTGCAGTCTGAGTATTCGCTGTCGGTGCGCTTTCCCGAGCTTGGGTTGGTGCAGGCTTGCGCAGATCTAGGCACAGTATTGGTGGCGTTTTCGCCGGTGGGACGGTCATTGCTGACGGATGCTCCGTTCACGGCCCGTCAAGTCGCAGACATCGCGTTCCTGGCGACGAACCCGCGCTTTGTGTCGCCGAATTTCGAGGCGAACCTAGCGGCGGTTCAACCGTTTCTGGATCTGGCAAGAGACATGGGCGAACCCGCTGCGGCTTTGGCAATTGCGTGGTTGATGGCGCAGGGCGACCATGTTGTGCCAATTCCGGGGACGAAATCATTGAACCACCTGGCAGAATTGGTGCGCGGGACAGCGTTGACTTTGTCGGAGGGCGATCTGATTGCCATTGAGGCGGCGTTGCCACTGGGTTGGGCGCATGGAGATCGCTATACGGTGCGTCAGTGGGACGGACCTGAGAAGTATTGTTGATCCGGCGGCCCGCCAAATACGACGGGCCGGGATGTGTTCAGGGCCAGCGCGATGGCCAAAAGAGAATGGCAGGAATGGTGCGATAGCCGAGCATCAGCGCGATGAATTTGTCGTCGTGTTGTGGGCGCATTGGCTTAATCCTGGATGAAGTAGCAGAGTTGTTCGACAAAGCCGCCGTCGCGCATGGCGGCGTCGCCTTCGGGGGTGCGGGTTGCGGCGCGCATGCCTTCAAGGTCTTTAACATCCAAAACCACCGCGACCTGGTTGGGGTCCTCGGCGTGGGGGAGAATGGCTTCGACGCTGGCGTCGGCTCCAAATAATGCGCGATTGGTCTCCTCCCAATTGTCGCTCATTTTGGTGCGGTCGATGCGTGCGATGGAGATCATCTGGGTCATTGTCTTGGTGTCCTGTTGTTGCAAATTGTCGGTGATTACACCTTGGCAGGTGAAGGGTGGGGCGAATATCCGGGACAATTCGACATTATTGTTCTATGAAATCGAACAATGTTAGATCATCTGCACAGAATGGCGGTTTTTCAGGCGGTGATGGATGCCGGATCGTTTCGCGGGGCGGCGAAAGCGCTTGGGTTGTCGCCCTCGGTGGTCAGTCACCATGTCAGCCAGTTGGAAGATCAGTTGGGGTTTGCTCTGATTTATCGGTCGACACGGCGGATATCGCTGACGGACGCCGGGGCGGAACTGTTGGAGAGCACGCGGCGGATGACGCGGGCGGCTGAGGATGGGTTGAGCGCGATGTCGCGTCGTCAGAGCAATCCGACGGGGCGTTTGAAAGTGGCTTCGCCATCGGGTGGCAGCCATGCGCCGTCAATTGGCATCATGGAAGAGTTCGTCAAACTTTATCCGGGGATCCATCTGACAATCGACTATGGTGACAGTTTTGTGGACCTCGAGGGCTCTGGTTATGACGTTGCGCTGCGGGGCGGGTTCACGCAGTTGAAAGACTCCAGTTATAAGTCGCGACGGGTTTTTAGCGATGAAGTTTGGTTGACTGCCAGTGCTGCTAAAGTTGCTGAAATGGGGATGCCCCAAACGCTGTATGATCTGGAAGGATGGGATTGGATCGAATATCCTAAAACGGCGCTTATATCGGCATTTTTGTCTGACGCACCCGATGACCTTCCCAGCATGAATACCCGCGTGACATTGGATAGTTTCGGGGCCGCGCTTTCGATGAACTTAGCCGGTGTGGGAATCGTTGCGACCATACGGAGCGCTGTCATTAGAGATGTAAACGCAGGACGGCTTGTGCGCTTGCTGCCTGATGTGGAGTTGATCCCGATTGAGGTCTATGCGGTTTGGCCGGCAAATGTTGGCCGTGATAGTCTGGTGCACTTGTTGGTAGATCATGTGGCCGCGCGAATGCAGGCCGCGATCGAGGATGTTTGATAAAAGCCGAGTTCTTTTAAAACCAGCGACGGGTCTTTTGGCGATATTCGGCGTAACCTTCGCCAAAGACATCCGAAAGATATCGTTCTTCTGGTCCTATCATCCAGCGGTCAAGTATCAAAACAGTCAGGGTCGCCGTCGCAACTAACCATAGACTGTCGATTGCTATGGCCCCTCCGAAAACGGCGATGGCCGCGCCAAGGTAGTTCGGATTGCGGGAATATCGAAACGGTCCCGAAGTGACGAGCATCGTTGTTGGTTCGGCGGGCAGGGATGGCTGATCTGATGCGTCCAGCACCTTTTTTGACCAATGGATCAGTCCGAAACCACCAACCGCAATCAACAATCCGCTGGTGATACCCAATGACCGTGGGATGCCGAGAGCGGTTGGCGCAAGCCATTCGATGGCAAGCCCGATTAGAAGAAGCGGAAAAATGACGACGTCGCTGATTTTCCAGGGATGCGAATGTGCGGCACGAGTATTGTTCATGACGTGGGCTTACCCCCAAGTTTCATTGGCCACAACACGCTTGCCAGCTTGGCAATTCTGGCCTATAGCACCCCCGTCAAAGCGGCGATTACAGCTGTGGACGCGAGATATGGGCAGGGTCGGTTACCACCGGCCCTTCTTATTTGCGTTCACGAAGGATCGTCAGAGACCAACCCTGAAAGACCGGCGGAGACAACCGCGCGGCCAGTTAAATCGAAGATAGGAAACGATAAACGCATGTGCGCTAAAGCAACGATGGAGGAATTCGAAGCCCTCCTTTCAGAAAGCTTCGAAATGGACACGCCCGACGAAGGGTCTGTTGTCAAAGGCAAAGTCATCGCTATTGAAGCTGGACAAGCCATCATCGACGTCGGCTACAAAATGGAAGGCCGTGTCGAACTTAAAGAATTCGCAAATCCGGGCGAAGCGCCCGAGATTGCTGTGGGCGACGAGGTTGAGGTGTTCCTTGATCGTGTTGAAAATGCTCGTGGCGAAGCTTCTATCAGCCGTGACAAGGCCCGCCGCGAGGCTGCCTGGGACAAGCTGGAGAAGGCATACGCAGACGAGAACCGCGTCGAAGGCGCGATCTTTGGTCGTGTCAAAGGTGGTTTCACTGTCGATCTGGGTGGCGCGGTTGCGTTCCTTCCGGGGTCGCAAGTGGACGTTCGCCCGGTTCGCGACGCTGGCCCTCTGATGGGTCTGAAACAGCCGTTCCAGATTTTGAAAATGGACCGTCGCCGTGGCAACATCGTTGTTTCGCGCCGCGCCATTCTGGAAGAGAGCCGCGCCGAACAGCGTGCTGAAGTTATCTCGAAAATCCAGGAAGGCGATGCCGTTGACGGTGTCGTTAAGAACATCACCGAATACGGTGCGTTCGTTGACCTGGGTGGCGTAGACGGTCTGTTGCACGTCACTGATATGGCATGGCGCCGTGTGAACCATCCTTCGGAAATCGTTGGCATTGGGGAAACGGTCAAAGTTCAGATCATCAAGATCAACAAAGAGACCCACCGCATCAGCCTTGGCATGAAGCAGCTTCAGGAAGATCCATGGGATGCTGTTGAAAACGCCTATCCTCTGGGCTCGGTCCATCAGGGTCGCGTGACCAACATCACTGACTACGGCGCATTCGTTGAGCTGGAAGCCGGTGTTGAAGGTCTGGTTCACGTTTCGGAAATGTCCTGGACAAAGAAGAACGTTCATCCGGGCAAGATCGTTTCGACCTCTCAGGAAGTCGACGTCATGGTTCTGGAGATCGACAGCGCGAAACGTCGCGTGTCGCTTGGCCTGAAACAAACACAGCGCAACCCATGGGAGGTCTTCGCAGAAGCCAACCCTGTGAAAACGCAAGTCGCAGGCGAAGTGAAGAACATCACCGAGTTTGGTTTGTTCATCGGTCTGGAAAACGACATCGACGGTATGGTTCACTTGTCCGATCTCAGCTGGGATCAGCGCGGCGAGGAAGCCATCCAAGATTATCGCAAAGGCGACACGGTGCATGCCGTTGTCACCGAAGTGGACGTCGAGAAAGAACGTATCTCGCTTTCTGTGAAAGCCATGGACGACAGCTTTACCGAAGTTGTTGACGGCGTTAAGCGCGGCTCGATCATCACGGTTGTTGTGACCGCGATTGAAGACGGTGGCGTTGAGGTGGAATACGAAGGCATGAAATCCTTCATCCGCCGTTCGGATCTGGCCCGTGACCGCGGCGACCAGCGCCCGGATCGTTTCAGCGTTGGCAACAAAGTCGACGTTCGCGTGACCAACGTTGATCCAAAGACCCGCCGTTTGGGTCTGTCGATCAAAGCGCGCGAGATTGCAGAAGAGAAAGAAGCCGTCGAACAATATGGCAGCTCGGACTCGGGCGCATCGCTTGGCGACATTCTGGGCGCGGCCCTGAAGGGCGACGAATAAGTCATTCGTCCTTTCGAGAATTTGAAACCCCGTGGCGAAAGCTGCGGGGTTTTTTCGTTTTCAACACTGCGAATCGCGCACCAAGCCGCAGTGCAGCAATTGGGTCGGTTCAAAATGTGGAACCTCAATTCGGGGTAAGACCCGGCGTTTATCCACCGATTTCAGCACAATAGGCGAAAGATTCCGCCATTTTCGGTCGCCAAATCAGTTTTGCCCAAGCCGCTTTCCGCATATAGTCCTTGAACAGAGGGTGGCCGAAAGAGCCGCTTCACATAGAAACTAACCCCGGGGGGACACATGATCAGATCTGAACTGGTCCAGAAAATCGCAGACGAAAATCCCCACCTGTATCAACGAGATGTCGAGCGGATTGTTCACACAATCTTCGAAGAGGTTATCGAAGCGATGTCACGTGGTGATCGGGTCGAACTTCGGGGCTTCGGGGCCTTTTCAGTTAAGCAGCGCGATGCCCGTGTTGGACGGAACCCGCGCACCGGTGAAAGCGTTCAGGTGGAAGAAAAGCATGTGCCGTTCTTTAAGACGGGCAAGCTACTGCGGGACCGGCTGAACGGTAAGTAGGACAGGCGTCCATGCGTTACATTCGGTATGCCGTTCTGGCATTTTTAGCGATCGTCATGGTGACGGTCGCTGTCGCCAATCGTGGGCCTTTGACCCTGCGATTGCTGCCCGAGGAATTGTCGGGCCTTTTCGGGTATTCTTGGGAAATCACTTTGCCCGTGTTCGTTGTGCTGCTGTTGGCGGTGCTGTTCGGCGTGGTGCTTGGATTTGTCTGGGAGTGGATCCGAGAACATCGTCATCGCGCTGAGGCTGTGACCGAACGGCGCGCGCGCGAAAAGCTGGAAAAAGAGCTGGGACCAAAGCGGTCGCCCGAGGCTGGGGGCGATGATGTTCTGGCGCTTCTGGAATCGCGGTGACGGCTGGGGCCGGGCTTCGGGATGATTCAATCTAATCGGGTAAAGATTTGCGGGCTGAAAACGCCTGAAAGCGTTGCTGTCGCCGTTGACGCTGGGGCGGCCTATGTCGGTTTCAACTTCTTTGCCAAATCGCCGCGATACGTGTCATTTGAATTGGCGCGCGAGTTGGCGCTGGATGTGCCGGTGGGCGTGGCCAAGGTGTCTTTGACGGTGAACGAGGACGACACTTTTCTGGACGCATTGGTGGATGCGGTTCCAATCGATATCCTGCAATTGCATGGAAAAGAGACGCCTCAACGGGTTGCCGAAGTGCGTGCGCGGTATGGATTGCCGGTCATGAAGGCGCTGGGCGTGGCTGATGCCGGTGATCTGGCGGTGATTGACGACTTTGCGCGGGTTGCTGACATGTTGCTTGTGGATGCCAAGCCACCTCGGGATGCAGAATTGCCGGGTGGCAACGGGCTGACGTTTGACTGGCGGTTGATCGCCGGGCGGCGTTGGAGCGTTCCATGGATGTTGGCGGGTGGTTTGACGCCGGACAATGTGGCCGAGGCCATTGAGCTAACAGGAGCCACGCAGGTGGATGTGTCGTCGGGAGTAGAGTCCGGGCCGGGTGTTAAGGACGCCAGCAGAATTGAAGCGTTCATAGAGGCTGCGGGATGACCGTGCAGTTTCGCCAGGGACGGCGCGAGGATGTGCCAGCCGCAGTTGCCATGCTGCGCGATGACGCATTGGGGGCCGGTCGCGAGATCAGTGATCTTGAGCCATATCTGACTGCGTTTGATGCTATGGTCGAAACGACCGGCAACATGCTGATCGTGGGCGAATTGGCGGGAGACGTTGTGGCGATCTATCAACTAACACTTATCGACGGGCTATCTTTGCGGGCAGCGCGGCGCGCTCAGATCGAGGGTGTGCGCGTTGCCGCTAATTTGCGCGGGCAAGGAATTGGCGGACTTTTGATGCAGGACGCTGAACAACGGGCGCGGGCAGGGGGTGCAAACCTGTTGCAATTCACATCGAACTCCACCCGCACCGAAGCCCACGCATTTTATGCACGACATGGGTATGAAGCGTCGCATACTGGGTTCAAGAAAATGCTCTGACCCGAGGAGGCCGGTTTGTTCAAGGCGAAGAACCTGTTGATCATCATGTCCGACGAACACCGCCGCGACGCGATGGGGTGCATGGGTCATCCGATAGTTCAGACACCCAACCTTGATCGGCTGGCGACACGGGGCACTGTCTTTGAAAACGCCTATACACCATCGCCCATGTGTGTGCCGACCCGCGCCGCAGTTGCCTGTGGCGACTATGTGCATCGTATCCGCCATTGGGATAGCGCGACGCCTTATGATGGTCAGCGGCCAAGTTGGATGCGACGGGTCAGGGACGCCGGGCAAGATGTTGTATCTATAGGTAAATTGCATTTTCGATCTTCGGACGACGACAACGGATTTAGGAAAGAAATTTTGCCGATGCATGTTGTGGGCGGTGTCGGTTGGGCCATTGGATTACTGCGGGAAAACCCGCCAACCTATGATGCTGCCGCCGAGCTGGCGGGGGATGTGGGCGCGGGACCGAGCACTTACACCGACTACGATCTGGCGATTACTGAGGCTGCTGAAAACTGGTTGAACCAGGTGGATGATCAGCCTTGGACCGCGTTCGTTTCGCTGGTCAGCCCGCACTATCCGTTGACCACTCCCAAAGAATATTTGGACCTTTATGATCCGGCGGACATGGATATGCCGATTGGCTATGATGCAAAGGGCGGGCCAGATCATGCCGAGGTGGCCCATGTGGCCGGATTCTTCGATTATGACCGCTACTTTGACGAGCAACGTATGCGCGAAGCGAAGGCGGCGTATTACGGGTTGATCACTTTCATGGATGACTGTGTTGGCCGGGTCCTCGCGGCCTTGGAGGCCAGCGGGCAGGCTGATGAAACCGCGATACTGTATGTGTCGGATCATGGCGATATGATGGGCGATCATCGTCTGTGGACCAAACAGGTGATGTATGAAGGCTCGGCCGGGGTGCCGATGATCCTGGCAGGACCGGGTGTGCCCAAGGGGCGGCGGGTGATCACGGGCACCAGCCTTTTGGATATCGCGGCCACGGTCTATGACCTTGCTGGTGTTGAAAAGGTCGGTCCGGGGGCATCGTTGTTTGATATCGCCTGGGCCGGGGATGATCCTAACCGCACGGTTTTCAGCGAGTATCATGACGGCGGATCCAAGACGGGCACCTTTATGGTGCGCTGGGGTGACTGGAAATATGTGCATTACGTTGGTGAAGCGCCGCAACTGTTCAATTTTGCCGATGATCCGCAAGAATTGCGCGATTTAGCGGGATCGACCGCGCGTTCAGACATGGCGGCGTTGGCCGAGGGGCAGCGGCGGTTATTAGAGATCTGTGATCCCGATGCGGTGAACGCGCAATGCTTTGCGGATCAGGCCAAGCGCATCGCAGAACTGGGTGGTGAACAGGCATGCCGTGAAGCGTTTGTGTTCAATCACACACCAGCGCCAAGTTAAGCTATTGAATTAAAGCGGTAACCTGTTGATCAACGGTTGCCGAAAATCTCACCCAAGACGTCCAGAATGACACGTTCAACTGTATTGCCACCGGAACGGCGCTGCGTTTGCTGGCCGCGTGGGCGGCCATCGACGGCGACATCTCGGGGGCCATCGGGGATCAAAATCGGCAATGGACGCACAGGCATGCCTTCATGCACACGGGTCATGGTCTCGCGCCAAATCTCGGCAGGAAGCCCGCCGCCAGTGACACCTGTCAGCGGTGTGTTGTCATCGTAGCCCATCCAGATCCCGGCGACGTAATCCGCTGTGAAGCCAATAAACCATGCATCGCGCGCCGCCTGTGTGGTGCCGGTTTTTCCGGCGGCAGGGCGACCTTGCAGACGCGCGCGGGTGCCGGTTCCGACCTGGACGACTTCGCTCATCATATAGACTAGTTGGCGGGCTGCGGCGTCGGTGATGACCCGTTCGCCAATGCCGCCTTCCTGTTCCAACAGAGCGTCCTTGTCGCCTTTCAGCTTTAGCTCGACCAGGCCATAGGGCGTTACAGAGGACCCCCCGTTCAGGATGCCCGCATAGGCACCGGTCATTTCCATGAGCGTGGATTCTGAAGTGCCAAGTGCCAGAGCCGGGCCAACGGCCAGATCGCTTTCAATGCCGAAGTCGGCGGCGATGTTGGCAACTGCTTCGCGGCCCACACGTTCGAAAACTTTGACGGTCGGGATGTTCAGCGACTGGGCAAGGGCCTGGGTCAGCGTGACAATACCGCGATGCTTGCGGTCGTAGTTGGAGGGGCACCATTGGCCAGAGCCGGGCACATCCAGACAGATGGGTTCATCAAGGACCGTATCCACAGGTGAATAGCCGAGATCCAGCGCCGCGCCGTAGACAAAGGGTTTGAAAGCCGAACCCGTCTGGCGCTTGGCCTGAATGGCGCGGTTGAACTGACCGGCGACGCCGCGCAGTTTGCGCCCGCCGACCATGCCACGGACCGCGCCATCCGCACTCATCACGACAATGGCGGCCTGGGCTTTGGAGCCTTCGCGTACCTTATTCTCGAACACCCATTTCAGGGCGTCTTCGGCGGCGGTTTGGATGCGTTGATCAAACGTCGTGCGGATCACAACGTCTTCGGTCGTCTCATCGGTCAAAAAGCCGGGGCCCTGATCCATGACCCAATCGGCGAAATAGCCCCCGGCGCGGGCTTCGGCAGCCTCGGACAACTGCGCGGGGTTGGCGCGGGCGTTGGCAGCTTCATCTCTGGTCAAATAGCCCTGGGCTTCCATCAGGCCGATGATCAGGTTCGCGCGGTCGCGGGATCGTTGCAGGTTGGCCGTTGGAGCATAGCGTGTAGGAGCAACCAGAAGGCCAGCCAGCATGGCAGCTTCGGATGGCAGAACTTCATTGGCGGACCGGCCAAAATAGCGTTGTGCCGCAGCCTCGAACCCACGGGAACCTGCGCCCAGGTAGGCACGGTTCAGATAGATGGTCAGGATGTCGTCTTTGGAATACCGCACTTCCATGGCCATGGAATAGAGCGCTTCTTTGATCTTGCGAGTGAGGGTGGTGCGGCGGCAGTCGGCTTCGTATTCAGCTTCGCTCATTCCCGAGCCAATATCGTATTCAACACCAAGGCAGAGCAGCTTGGCGGTTTGTTGGGTGATGGTTGAGCCGCCATGGCCCTGAAGCGGTCCGCGACCCTCGCGCAGGTTAATGCGCACGGCGCTGGCGATGCCACGCGGCGACAGGCCGAAGTGACCGTAAAAGCGTTTGTCCTCGGTCGCGATGACTGCGTCCTTGAGAAAGGGCGAGACGGTGTCGGCGGTGATCTGACCGCCAAATTGCTCGCCGCGCCAGGCGAAGACTGCGCCGTTGCGATCTAACAAGGTGACGGACCCACGGGCGCGACCATCAAGCTGAGCCGTAACCGGGGGTAGGGTGGCAGCATAGAACATGACCGCGCCGCCGATCAGAATCGCCATGATGGTCGTGACGCGCCATCCGATGCCCCAGATCAAGCGAAAGAGGAACCTAAAAAGCCACACCAAAGGATTGCGTGAACGCGCAGCGCGCGCAGGCTTTTTCGCCTTTGCCTTTGATTTCCGTGGCTTGGCCGCCTTTTTCTTAGTCGTCGTGCGTTTTTCTGCGACGAGCGGCGGTCGCCCTTTGCCAGACGTACTCATTTACTCGATGTCCAATTCTGCCTCTGGGCGACCTTACTGGTAAATGCGGCAGATGTGGAGCGACATTCCGCTGCCGGACAAATGCTGCACTGCGTCATTTAGCGCCCAATATTTAATCATTGATCATAAATTGTGCAAAAATAATAAATAAGTCAGTGCTTTTACCCTTTTTTCACCCCCCGGTTTTCTTGAGCTTTGCTGATCGTCCGCTCTTTCTAACGGCGTGAACGCGCCGCCCGTCAAAGCGGCAGCAGATAAAGCCTCAAAGGGGATGAGACGTGAAACTGATCATTGCAGCGATCAAGCCGTTCAAATTGGAAGAGGTGCGCGAAGCGCTGACCTCGGCCGGAGTGCGCGGGATGATGGTAACGGAAATCAAGGGCTTCGGATCCCAGTCGGGTCACACCGAGATCTATCGCGGCGCAGAATACGCCGTGAACTTCGTGCCGAAAGTCAAACTGGAAATCGTCGTGGCCGACAACATGGCCGAACAGGTGGTCCAAACCATCGCGACGACCGCCAAAACCGACAAGATCGGCGACGGCAAAATCTTCGTACTGGATGTGGATAGCGCGCTTCGGGTGCGCACCGGTGAAACCGGCGACAACGCGATTTAAACGCTTAAGGGGACTAAAGACATGAACTTCAAGACACTCCTACCTTTGTCGGTTCTGGCCGTGGCCGCACCGACTTTCGCCCTGGCGCAAGATGCTGCGCCGGACATTCAACCTTATATCCTGACGACTTTGCTGTTTCTTGTGGGTGGTTTTCTGGTGTTCTGGATGGCGGCTGGATTTGCCATGCTGGAGGCCGGTTTGGTGCGTTCCAAGAACGTCACTATGCAGCTGACCAAGAACATCGCTTTGTTTTCAATTGCCGCAATCACCTATTGGGCGATTGGGTTCAACCTGATGTATCCAGGCGATGGCTGGTGGGTCGGCGGCTGGATGGGCCCCTGGTTTAGCGTGACATCGTTGGAGCCTGTTGGGTTGGATGCGGCTGATGCGGCACTGGATTATGCCTCGGCTGGTTCCGACTTTTTCTTTCAGTTGATGTTTGTCGCCGCGACAGCTTCGATTGTGTCAGGTGCTTTGGCCGAGCGTATCAAGCTCTGGCCGTTCCTGGTGTTCGTCGTTGTCCTGACGGGTGTTATGTATCCAATCAGCGGGTCCTGGCAGTGGGGCGGCGGTTGGCTGTCCGAGCGCGGTTTCTCGGATTTTGCTGGTTCGACCATTGTTCACTCGGTCGGTGGCTGGGCAGCTTTGGCCGGTGCCATCGTGCTTGGTCCGCGTCTGGGCAAATATAAAGACGGTCGCGTCAATCCAATGCCGGGTTCGAATCTTGCGCTGGCGACATTGGGCACATTTATTCTGTGGTTGGGATGGTTTGGATTTAACGGTGGTTCGCAGCTGGCTGCTGGCACAGTCGGCGACATCACGGACGTTTCGCGCATCTTTGCCAACACCAACATGGCGGCAGCCGCGGGTGCCATCACCGCGCTGATCCTGACGCAGATCATGTTCAAGAAGGTTGACCTGACAATGGTTCTGAACGGTGCATTGGCTGGTTTGGTTTCGATCACTGCTGAGCCTTTGGCCCCTTCGCTATTCGGGTCGCTTCTGATTGGCGGCGTAGGCGGTGTCATTGTGGTCTTCACGGTGCCATTGCTCGACAAGTTTAAGATCGACGATGTGGTTGGCGCTATTCCGGTTCACCTGTTCGCAGGCATCTGGGGCACTATCGCTGTGGCTTTCTCTGGTTCGGCGACAATCGGCGCACAAATCACTGGCATCCTGGCATACGGCATCTTCACATTCGTCGCCTCCTACATTGTTTGGATGGTCCTGAAAGGTGTGATGGGCATTCGCGTCAGCGAAGAGGCCGAGATCAACGGATTGGATACTACCGAACTTGGCATGGAAGCCTATCCCGACTTCTCGAAAGGCTGATCTCCTTCCTTATCAGTCCAAAACCACTGACCCGGGCGGAAACGCCCGGGTATTTGTATGTAAGGTCGTTGACCTTATTTAGATGTTCGCATTATGTTCACGTTCCTTAATCAACTTCTGCGAGGCCCATATGAAACCCAGAATTAGCATGATTGCCTTGGGAGTCAGCGACTTGGCCGCCTCGGTTAAGTTTTATGAAGCCTGGTTTGGAGTTACGAAAGAAGAGTCTCCACCGACGGTAGCTTTCTTGGCGCTGAACGGAAGCTGGCTGGGTTTGACCAATCGCGACGCGCTTGCCGGGGATGCGGGCCTGTCACCAGAGGGCACAGGATTTGCGGGCATCAATATGGCGCATAATGTCGCCTCGGAAGCCGAAGTTGATGCGGTTGTTGCAGATGCCGAGGCTGCGGGCGGCACAGTCGTTAAGGCGCCGGTGAAGGCCGATTGGGGCGGGTATCACGCCTATGTCGCCGACCCCGACGGGCATCTGTGGGATATCGCCTATAACCCGTTCGTCTGGATTGGTCCGAAGGACGAATAGTTTCAGGCGCGGTGCGCGCCATCGGCCAGCGATTTGACGAAGGCAAGAACTTCTGCCGGGGTTTCGCCTTTGCCAATGCGCTCAACGATAGCTGAACCGACGACCGCGCCGTCCGCGACTTTGGCAATGTTTTCAGAGTCTTCGGGGGTTTTGATGCCAAAGCCGACAATGACGGGCAGGTCGGTGGACCGCTTGATGCGATCAACCTCGGGACCAACGTCGGTGGCGACAGCGTTTGCAGCTCCTGTGATGCCAGTGATCGAGACGTAATAGACGAAGCCGGAGGTGTTTTGCAGCACCTTGGGCAGGCGTTTGTCGTCGGTTGTCGGGGTGGCCAGACGAATGAAGTTCAGACCGGCGTTTTGGGCCGGGATGCACAACTCGTCATCTTCCTCGGGCGGGAGGTCGACGATGATAAGACCATCGATGCCCGCTGCCTTGGCATCTGTTAGAAAATTGTCGACGCCGCGGGAGTAGATGGGGTTGTAATACCCCATCAGCACGATGGGCGTTGTGTCGTCGGTTTCGCGGAAAGCTCGGGCCAAATCCAATGTCTTTTGAAGGGTTTGCCCGGCTCCAAGTGCGCGTTGTCCGGCAAGCTGGATGGTGGGGCCATCGGCCATGGGATCAGTGAACGGCAGGCCAAGTTCGATGATGTCGACCCCCGCAGCAGGCAGACCTTTGACGATCTCAAGGGAAGTGTCGTAATTCGGATCACCGGCCATGACATAGGCAACGAATGCTTTGCGGTCTTCGCCCTTGAGGGCGGCGAATTTGGCGTCGATGCGGGTCATGGACATCCCTTTGTTCTCTTGCTCTGACGTGTCGCGCAATGTCGGCGTCGATGCAAGGGGGAAGGGGCGGTTTCGCCTGACGGCGATCCGCTGGGGCTCTGCCCCAGACCCCGGAGTATTTTTGCCAAAAAGAAGGGAAGGTTGCATGGCGGCGAGCGCGGTTGTAGAGGCGGGCAACGAGTTGATCATCAGGAGCCTGACATGGGGTTTAAGACGGGTATTGTTGGATTGCCGAATGTCGGAAAGTCCACCCTTTTCAACGCGTTGACGCGCACTGCTGCGGCGCAGGCGGCAAACTTCCCGTTTTGCACTATTGAACCCAACGTCGGTGAAGGGGCGGTTCCGGATGGGCGGATCGGGAAATTGGCGGCAATTGCTTCGTCAAAGCAGGTGATCCCGGCGCGGATGACGTTTGTGGATATTGCCGGGTTGGTGAAGGGCGCGTCGAAGGGCGAAGGGCTGGGCAATCAGTTTTTGGCCAATATCCGCGAGGTGGATGCGATTGCTCATGTTCTGCGGTGTTTCGAGGATGGGGATGTGACCCATGTTGAAGGTCGTGTGGACCCGATTGAGGACGCGGAAACTATCGAAACCGAGTTGATGCTGGCGGATCTGGAGTCTGTGGAAAAGCGGCTTCAGAATATCGTGCGAAAGGTGCGCGGTGGTGACAAGGAAGCGGTGCTTCAGGAGCGGCTTTTGAACGCGGCGAAGGCGGCGTTGGAAGAAGGCAAACCGGCGCGCACGATCGAGATCGATGACGAAGATCTGAAAGCCTGGAATATGCTGCAACTCCTTACATCTAAACCCGTTTTGTATGTTTGCAATGTGGGCGAGGACGAGGCTGGCGAGGGCAATGAACACTCGGCGCGGGTGGCGGAAATGGCCGCGGCAGAGGGGGCGGGGTCGGTGGTGATTTCGGCCCAGATCGAGGAAGAAATCAGCCAGTTGGAACCCGAGGAGGCAGAGATGTTTCTGGCGGAACTGGGGCTGGAAGAGGCGGGTTTGGACCGGCTTATTCGCGCCGGGTATGACCTATTGGAACTGCAGACGTATTTCACGGTTGGACCCAAAGAAGCGCGGGCCTGGACGATTAAAGAGGGAACATTGGCCCCGAAAGCTGCCGGAGTCATTCACGGCGACTTTGAACGCGGGTTTATTCGTGCGGAAACAATCGCTTATGACGACTATATCACGTTGAATGGCGAGGCTGGCGCGAAGGACGCGGGCAAAATGCGGGTTGAGGGCAAAGGGTATTTGGTGAAGGACGGCGACGTTCTGCGCTTCCTTTTCAACGCGTGATTTCGGGCCCCATTGGGGCGGTTTTTTGGCTGTCTGTATCACGTCGGTATTGCGTCGGTGGACCCGAACGCAGTGGTCAGAGGGTGTTAACCTTTGGTGGCGGCTATTTTGGCGAGAAAGTCGTCGCAGCGGGCTGTGTGGTGGTCGGCCCCAAATTAATCGGCCTCAAGGCAACTGCGCAGGCCATCATCATTCTGTTCGCGGGACTGTGTCTTTTGGCGGCCATGGGGCTGCCGGCGCGGTGGTTCGCGGTTTTTTCGGCGGTGCTGTGTCTGACGCTGGCGTTTGTGGTATGAGTGGCGCGCGGCGAGATTTCGGACTTGCCGCGCTTGATCACCTTCGTTAGACCGGCCAGCGGAGACGTGGCCGAGTGGTCGAAGGCGCTCCCCTGCTAAGGGAGTAGGCCCGGAAGGGTCTCGAGGGTTCGAATCCCTTCGTCTCCGCCACTACCCATTGAAATATAACGATTAACTAGGAAAAATTGATATCTACCCGCCAAAATGCCCGCCATAAACACGTCCGCTAAGTTTTGTGCCAAATTTCCTGCCCGCGAACTTTGAAGTCCACGACTTTGTAACACAAGCGATCTTCGGAAAAAGCGATGGCCATGTCTCCGGTGTAGTTGATTCCAACCTTCTTGAACTTTCTCTCTATCGCGGAGGATTCTGAGTTCGGGAGGCTGCCAATTTCGACGAAACGTAAATTAATGAACTCGGCCTCAAATGCCAAATCGGGGAAATATTGATTCGATACACATTCGCCTTTTTCATCCACAACAGTCTGCGTATCTAAGATCCTGAATTTTCCGGGGATCGATGCCGAAATTTCAGGGCTCTTCATAGCTATCCCAAACGCTTCGATTTCGGATTTGAAATCTTGTTCAGCAAATTTCCGATCGCGCTCGCTACTGTAAATTTTTCGAATGAGCCCGGCGGCACGATCACGAAAAATTATTCCTTCACTTCCAAAGTTGTGGAAATTGAATTCGGTTCCTACAACTCTGTGGTTTTCATAACGACAGGTCACCTTGCTAGCCCTCTTCAAACTAATGATTTCTTCGTTAATCGCGCAGGCGAAGTGAGTTTTCGTCGATACCTTTCTCGGCAAGCAGTGACATAATGGGAGCCTTCTGTTCAGAAGGTATCTGGAAAATCAGCCAGCCCGGCCGCAGCCTGCAATCGATTCCCCGATTCCATACGAACAGTCCTTTTTGCGCGTGGCTTCGAGCATTCTCCACCGGTGGTCTCATTAGATTAATAGTGTCATCGTTGGGGCAATACGGCAGCCCATCGTTTCCGTCGATACGGAAAACATCGAGAAATGTATCGCCTTGTTCTGCAACTCGACCAGCAGTTCCCAAATCGTTGAATCCGTCCTTGAATGCAAAGACAAACCCCGGCCGTCTGCTGTTTTTCATAACAGCAAAGTAAAGCGCAACAAGCGGCTCGACTGTTATGTCAATTAGGCGCGTTGGGTAGATTTGGTCAGAGTTGTAGTGCTGTGCCAAGGACAACCAATTTAGCAAATCAACTGAACTGAGATCAATTGGCGCCGCGACTTCGTGCATTTGGTCCGTGAATGACTCATCTTCAAGTCTGCCAGCAACAACGTCTGACTGACATCTTTTGACTGCCTCCAATTCTCCAACTGTGAAACCCGTATTTGGGGCTACTTCGGTTCTATTGGTAAAATCATGCCCCGACCTCCAAATCCCGGCAAGAAAGGGAATATCATATTCATCAGGCTCGCCTCGGAAATACCAATTATTCAATGGGATGTCCCTAGTGATAAGCCCTTCAAAGTGCTCGAGTCCTTCAACAATAATTGTGCCGCCCGTCGATTTGTGGTTTCCATTCGACCAACCCATGGATTTGCTCCTCAAACGTCAGCCAATTGTGCTGCTAAGACAAAGGATTTATGACGAAAATCTAACCGACTGACGCGGTGCCGAACTTCTTATACAAACTAGGTAAATCCTTGTGGGAAACACGAAACTGACAACGTTTCTTTGTCTCTTTAACGGTGACTTTGGCCGCTGGGTCTAGATAGACTTTACCTTCGGAAATTGACCCCAAAAATTTTGAGTAGTCCGCGCCTTCGCCCAGTTCCACAACCGGACCAAAATGATATTATTTGGGTGAGCCTGCGGCGTAGACCGGTGTCTGAAGTCAGCGCCTATGGGTCCAATTAGGTTAATTTGATAAGAGAGTTTTGTTGGCTCATCGTAACCACTGAGGAGTGGGACATGAGACAGACAACTGGAACTCGCAGGAGCCCCGGCGAGAAGATCGTCAAAGAGATCAAGCGCGCGACGCGCAAACAGTATTCGTCAGAAGAGAAGATCCGGATCGTGCTGGATGGCTTGCGTGGCGAAGACAGCATTGCTGAGTTGTGCCGTCGTGAGGGAATATCTCAAGGTATCTACTACAAATGGTCCAAGGACTTCATGGAAGCTGGCAAACGGCGGCTTGCTGGAGATACGGCGCGTGCGGCTACGACCGACGAAGTCAAGGACCTGCGCCGCGAAGCCCGAGACCTGAAGGAGGTCGTTGCCGAGCAAACACTGGAACTGCGTCTTCTCAAAAAAAGCATGACCGGCGGTGGGGGCGACCAAGAATGAGGTATGCTGCATCTGAGAAGTTGGAGATCATCCGGCTTGTTGAGGGGTCGCATTTGTCTGCTCGTCGAACATTGGCAAAGCTGGGCATCCCCCGCACCACATTTTACCGTTGGTATGATCGGTATCGGCAGCGCGGCGACGCTGGCCTTGTGGATCAAGCGCCTAAGCCCAGACATGTCTGGAACCGCATCCCCGACGAAGTCCGGCGCAAGGTCGTCAAGCTGGCGCTGCAGGAGACGGAGCTGTCGCCGCGCGAACTGGCAGTGACGTTCACGGATCGGGAGCGCTACTTCGTCTCGGAATCTTCAGTCTATCGGGCCCTGAAGGCCCACGATCTGATCACCAGCCCGGCCTTTATCGTGCTCAAGGCGGCAAACGAGTTCAAAGACAAGACCACTGCGATCAACCAGCTTTGGCAAACCGACTTCACCTATCTCAAAGTGCTTGGCTGGGGCTGGTTCTATCTCAGCACAATCCTGGACGACTACAGCCGCTACATCATCTCGTGGAAACTCTGCACGAACATGCGGGCAGAGGACGTGACGGACACCCTGGATTTGGCGCTACAAGCATCAGGGTGCGATCAGGTTCACGTCATCCACAAACCCCGCCTCCTCAGCGACAACGGGTCCAGTTACGTCTCTGGCGATCTGGCTGAATGGCTGCAGGACAAAGGCATGAAGCATTCTCGGGGCGCACCATATCATCCCCAGACACAGGGCAAGATCGAGAGGTGGCATCAAACCCTGAAGAACCGCATCCTATTGGAGAACTACTTCCTTCCGGGAGACCTCGAAACCCAGATCGAAGCCTTCGTCGATCACTACAATCACAAGCGCTACCACGAGAGCCTGAACAACGTCACACCCGCCGACGTCTACTTCGGGCGTGACAAAGCCATTCTAAGACAACGGGAAAGGATCAAACGAAAGACGCTCGAAGCGCGGCGCTTGCATCACAGACAGCGCGCCGCATAATAACATCAACCAGACGAGCCAAACTCTTTACTTGTTTAAGCAACTCTTGGTTCCCAAAACCCTGACGACGGACATCATGAAGTCGAAATATGGAACATTCCCTGAATACCACACATCCCTCGATGATTTGAATTTTGTCACACCGAAGGGATTAGCTGAAAGCATATCGATCTACCGTCATATTATTGAGCTTCTGGAAGGCGCGCACCGACCACGCGCGAAAATACTTGGCGAACCTCAATTAGGTCGGCGCGGCCTTTATGAAACTCTTTCCCGTAAAGGGTCCGCCAGTGGCTCAATGCTTATACGCAATATATTAGCCTACGCGAACGGCACGCGCGATCTATTTGAGTTAAGTGAAAAACTAGATGCCGCTATTGAACAGGTCGAAATTGCAGTCGATCTTTTACTGGAACACGAACTTATCGAGTAACTGGCTGTTTAGCTGTCATTCGCCAAGGCTATTCGCCGCAGTTCTACAAATTCGCCCTCGGTCCGCGCCTCAAATCCAAGACCCTCAAACAAGGCAATACTGGGTAAATTCTCTTTTCGCGCTACGGCTTTCAAGTCGTGATTTTGTAATTCTGCATAAGAAACTGCATGCTTCAGTATCGACTTCGCCAAGCCAGTTCCACGAACTGCTGGATCCAGCAAGATGCTTACCGTTGTCAATGTTTGTGCTTCAGCGCAATCAAATCGCACCATGCCCACTCTAATTATACCATTATGAAAAATAAGGATAATCCGATCCGGATTACTCAAGCTTTTTCGTAGCCAAGTCGAATGAGTAGCTAATGATATCTCTTCACCCTCAACCGAAGCGCTGCGCACTTCGGGAGCGTTCCGCCACTCCAAAAGCTGTTTCACGTCCTCAAAGGTTGCCGGTCGACACGATAGACGTCTGTCGCCAGGTCGCTTTAAGGCCCGAACATCCAAAGTGCCATTGTAGAACGGATGAGCCGACTTTAGCCTGCCTCTAATTGCATCGAAATCGCCAGATGCAATGCCATCGAAGGTATCGCGGAAAACGCCCAACGACTGGTTCTCATTGGCTTTTTGTTTTGGTGTGGGCGATTGTCCTGTTCCCAAAACATCCAGCACGACATCAGCACCCAGCACGAACCGAAAAATTCGTTCCGCACGTTTTTGGTGAAACGTGCTGGTCACAACCGTCACTTTTTCCGCACGCACTGCTTCTGCAAAGAAAACGGCGTCTCCAACGGTGTCTTTACTTTTGGCCAGGCAATGAATGCGTTTCTGGTCCAACTCAAGATCCCGCACAGCAGAACGCTTCATTGAAGCTGCCAACGAAAGGTCAATGTCTTTACGATAAGCCCATCCCGAAGTGACCAATATCGAGCGAGGATCGGAGCGAACAATATCTGACGCCAACAAAAGGCGACTGCGCCCGATCAAGTCAGGTTCCCCTTCATGGTTCATTTCGTGACCAAGTACGATCACCGCATGATCCACCACAAATCGTTCATTACGGGCTTTTGTCATGTGCCAGATGCTATCGTTCGGTTGGATTGGAAGCCAGAACCGCGTCAATAACGTCGATAGTGCGCTCAGTCGCTCCAACATGTCGCTCTGCAAATGACTGCGCCTTTGCTGTGAACTCCGAATAATTCTGATGGTTTGTGATTAATCTCGTCATATGTTCAGTCAGGTCATTGACGTTTTTTGCAATAACGACTGCACCTTCTTCGGATGCGGCAATTGCCGGGAATTCAATCCCATAAATCGAAGGGCCAATAAGAACCGGACGTCCTAGAGCCAAGGGTTCGGATATGTTGTGACCTCCATTGTCAGAAAGCGTCGCGCCGACAAAGACCAGGTCAGCCATCTGATACCAGACATTCATCTCACCAATGGAGTCGCCAACGAGAACATCCACGCTTCTGGGCATATTGCCAGTCAACTGCTCATCCAGAATCTTAGAGCGCCTGACGTAACTTACGCCTTTCAATTCAAGGGCTTCGGAAACTGCATTAAACCTTTGCGGGCTTCTGGGTGCCCAAATTATTCGGGGCGGATGATCCAATTTGAGAAGCTGGGCAATCATGTCCAATAGTTCGGCTTCTTCGCCCAAGACCGAGCTGGCGATAAGAATAACCATTCTGTCGTCAGTCCAGGCGCTGCGAAGCTCGTCACCAATCGCAAGTTGCTGCGGTTCAACCCACTGGTCAAACTTCAGTTCGCCCACCATTAGAATTCTATCGTCAGCCACACCCGCCTTCAAATACCGCCCTTTGTGCCCCTGGCTTTTGGTGAGGATTCCGTGAAATCTGGTCAGGATTTCCATTCGAATGCTGCCAAATCGTTTTGCGCGTTCTATCGAATGCTCATGAAGGTTGCCGTTGATGTGCAACATCGGCACTCTCAGCCAATTGGCCATCTGCAGATGACCGGGCCAAAACTCGCCTTCGACAACCAAGCCAATCGATGGACGAAGTCGCAGCATGAAAAGTCCGATACACCAAAACAAATCGAAGGGAACATAGCGATGCGTCACACGGACATCGTCAAACAGCCGCATGCCTTCGGTTAGGCCCGCCGGGGAAGAATGTGCAAGACAAACATCGTGACCGTTCTTTAACAAGTCGCGCACCAAGGGACTAACGGCGCGGGTCTCACCCAGAGAAGTCGCAAACACCCAGACTGACCCTTTTTTTCTGACTTTGCCAAAACCCAGGCGTTCGCCCCATCTCTTGCGGTAAAGCGGCTCACGTCTTGAACGCACCAGAAAGAAGAGCAATGCAAAGGGCAAAGCCAAATGCACAAAGATTTGCCAGAGCGGAAAAAACAACCGTAGGCGACAGCTCGCCGGGGGCAGCGCTTTCGTAACCGAGCCCAGCTCCGTCACCGGTCAAGATCATCATATGTTATTGGATTTCCTGCAGGCACCGCCCGCGTAAGCGTAGTGCCCATCAACGTCGCCCTATCTGTCGGCGGAATGCCTGCGCTGGGTCGGATAAATCGAAAATCAGCTTCCCTGATGACATGCCCCTCAGGCAAATCCTTGACCGCAAATGCAGAACGACGCCCAATTTTCTTTTGCGGCTCTTCGGCATCCGTTAGCTTCTTTGTAGATTGCCCTTTCAACTCAAATATATCTGCTACGCCCTTGGCTATATCTGCCATGACGTCCGGTGTTGCCGAAAACCGGTGATCGGGTCCATTGCGTGACGGATCATTCGTAAAGTGCTTTTCGATAGCCACGGCTCCCATCGCTGCGGCTGTCAATGGGCCAACAGACCCAATTGTATGATCTGAAAACCCAACTTGTCTTCCGAACGTCTGACCGATTGTTGTCATGGCATTCAGGTTGATTTGATCCAAAGGCGCCGGGTAACTCGAGCAACAGTGAAGAAGGATCACTTCACCAGAACCAGCACCGTCCAAGATCTCCAATGCATGGGCGATCTCATCCATCGTTGCCATTCCCGTTGACAGGATAATCGGTTTTTTTGTGCCTGCCACTTCTACAAGCAGGTCGTCGAACGTCATTTCGAACGAGGCGATCTTGTAGATCGGACAATCCAATGCTTCTACAAATTCCATGTCACGCGGATCATATACCGAGGTGAATGGCACCATCCCGCGCTCGCGCGCCTTCGCGAATAATGGTTCGTGAAACTCCATGGGCATCGCAGCCCATTCGTATAGGTCGTATAGATTGGTGGTGCCCCATACCTTATCGATTGTCATGGAAGGGTGGGTTGACCGAACTGTCAAAGAATCCGGTGTGTACGTCTGCAGCTTCAAACAGTCCCATCCGGCATCTGCTGCAATATCAACCAGTGCCAAAGCCTGATCCAGGTCCCGGTCGTGGTTGGCGCTCAGTTCGGCAATCAGCATTGTGCGAACATCGGGGCCAATTTCAGCGGATTCAATTTTGAGTGTCATTTCGATGCCCGGCAGTTCATTTTCTAGCTGTGTCGCCCTTTGGGCGAGGCAGGTCAATCTGCCCGTTGCTTGATATCCTCAGCGATCAGCCGCGCAAGAATTTCGGCCCGAGCCCAATCTTCTTCTGTATCAATGTCCTGTACGCGCCACGCAGGCAGCGGGATGGCCGCTGTATCTGGTCCGAATAGCAAGCTGTCACTCAACCAAGCTGATGTGTGACCCCAGTAAAACTGACCCGCATCATGCCATGCCTCTGGCAAGTCTTGTGACCGGGTTTTGTAAAGTTCAGGATTGAACATTCGCAAATGACCGTCGCCATCAATTTCGACGGCGCGTTGAATGGGGAAGCGGAATTTGGTAACCGGCATCGCGAAACGAGCGGTATCGAGCTTTTCTTGACCCGTTTGAATATCTTCGGCCCGCGCGAATGGTGCCGTTGCATAAAGACAGCAAAGTCTTTCCGGCATGCCACCGTTGGCATCCAACCAACCAAGCGCATGTTCCACAACATCCTTGGTCGTCGCATGGTCGTCCGAGATTTCAGCGGGGCGTTCAAAAGGAACTTCAGCGCCCAAATCACGTGCGACTTCGGCAATTTCAACATCATCCGTTGATACGATCACGCGATCAAAGACCTGAGCGGCTTTCGCCACATCGATCGACCAGCCAATCATTGGTTTGCCCATGAACAGTTTGATGTTCTTTCGCGGAATGCGTTTTGAACCGCCGCGGGCAGGGATCAAACAAACGCTCATGCCAGCGCATTGCCGAGTTTTGTCACAACTTCATCCTGCTGAGCTTCGGTCATTGCAGGATACAGCGGCAGGCTGATCGCTTCCGAGTAATACTGCTCGGCGGCAGGGAAGGGACCATGAACCGAAGAGCGGTCGCGCCAGTATGGCTGGGTATGAACTGGAATGTAATGAACGTTCACGCCCACGCCATTGGCTCGCAAGTCGTCGAATACAGCCCGCCGTTTTTCCGCTCCAACCCGAACAACATACAAATGAAACGCCGAATAAGCCCCCGGCAGCCGTCCCGGACGCTTCAGAGGCAAGTCGGCCAGCAATTCGTCATACCGCTCTGCATGCTCATTTCGTCTGTTAACAAATGCATCCAAACGCTTCAGTTGCCCGATACCCAAGGCCGCCTGAAGTTCGGTCATCCGATAGTTCAGCCCAAGCTCAAGCTGCTGGTAGTACCATGCCCCATGGCTTTCGCCCTGCATCAATGATGCGTCACGCGTAACGCCGTGGCTGGCAGCACGGCGCATTTTGTCCGCAAGTTCTGCGCTTTGCGTCGTCGCCAAACCGCCTTCAGCGGTCGTAATTACTTTCACCGGATGAAAGCTGAAAACAGCGATGTCCGAATGAGCGCAACTCCCCACGGTCTGATTGTGGAAACGACCCCCTACGGCGTGGCTGGCATCCTCAATTACCGCAATGCCATAACGCCTTGCCAGTGTACCAATCTCCTGCATGTCACAGGACTGGCCGCACATATGAACGGGTATGATGATTTTCGGCAGGCAATTGTTTTGCTCAGCCCATTCCAACTTCCGGGCAAGCGCTTTGGGACACATATTGAACGTGTCCGGGTCAATATCGACGAAATCAACATCTGCGCCACACCAATGGCCGACATTTGCGGAAGCGACAAAAGTAATAGGCGAGGTCCACAATATGTCGCCTTCGCCCAGTTCCAATGCCATGCAAGCAACATGCAATGCCGAAGTTGCCGAGTTCACGGCCACACCGTACTTTGCGTTTACAGTCTCGCAAAATGCCGCTTCAAACGCTGGAACCCTTGGTCCCTGCGTCAGAAAATCTGACGTCAGCGCGGCAACGACTTCTGCGACGTCTTCTTCGGAAATGTCTTGCCGGCCGTATGGGATCACGGCCGCAATGCCTCGACCATTGCAAGAAATTCTTCGCCGCTCAGCCACACTGTATTGTTGCCCGAGTTGTATTCAAATCCTTGCTCCACGGTGGAAGCCTTTTCGCCAAGTTTGTTCACCGCAAAATCGACCGCCGTCGCGAATGAGATCGTCGGTTTGATCACATAGTGATCGTCAAAAGCCAATGTCAGGTGGCTGTCATCGGCAGGGCACATGATCTCGTGCAGCTTCTCTCCTGGGCGAATTCCGATGATCTTTTGGGGCAACTCTGGTGCCATGGCACGTGCCAGATCGACCATTCTCATCGACGGAATCTTGGGCACAAATATCTCACCACCATGCATTCTCTGCAGGCTTTTCATCACGAAATCAACACCTTGCTCCAGGGTGATCATGAATCGCGTCATATCTGAGTGAGTGATCGGCAACTCGGTCGCACCATTTGCGAGTAGGTCTTTGAAAAACGGAACGACAGACCCTCTCGACCCCAAAACGTTTCCGTATCTCACAACAGCAAATCGAGTCTGTCGCCCGCCAGCCATGTTATTGGCAGCTACAAACAGCTTGTCGCTTGCCAGTTTCGTAGCCCCATACAGATTGACCGGGTTCGCTGCCTTATCGGTGGATAAGGCAATCACCCGTTCAACATTTTCGGCCAACGCGGCCTGAATTACATTTTGTCCACCAAGAATATTGGTCTTCACCGCTTCGAACGGATTGTACTCTGCTGCGGGAACTTGCTTCAAAGCCGCCGCATGGATCACGAAATCCACACCGTCCATGGCCTCGCGCACCCGCTCTCCGTCGCGCACGTCACCAATGAAATATCGCATCTGTGGCGCATTCCATCGTTGACTCATTTCGAACTGCTTTAACTCGTCTCTGCTGAATACAATCACTTTCTTTGGTGTGTATTCAGCAAGGATGTGATCAATGAACCGCTTGCCGAAACTGCCTGTGCCGCCGGTGATCATTATTGATTTATCGTTGAACATCTTCAGCGTTGCTCCTTCGCAGAATTGAGCAAGACTTACTTCAGCCCGTGTGGTTTTGAAATATGGATTTTTCGGTGCTACGTTCTGCCCGCGTTTTCATGCCGAAGCCTAATTACTTTTTTACCGGGCCAAGTGATCCGCGATGTATGATATTTGTTTCAAGTTGCACGCTGTCGCGCGGAACGTCGCCGTTCAACATCCCTGCAAGAATATGCGCCGCCCTGCCGCCCATTTCGCGATGGGGAACGTGCACTGTGGTAATTTGCGGTTCGGTAATGCGCGCTAGTTCGATGTCATCAAATCCGGTGATGCTGACATCACCCGGCACCGACAACCCAATCTGGCGCGCCATAGCCAAGGCACCCACCGCTAATACGTCGTTGCCGCACATGACAGCAGTGGGCGGGTGCTCCAATGCCATGAGATCCTGAAATGCTTTCCCACCGGATTCGATTGAAAAGACGGTTTCGATAATCGGCGCTGCGTCTGCATCCAGTCCACGGTTCTCCATGGCTTGCAGAATTCCTTCTGCTCGCTCGCGTGCTCGGTCGTTAAATTTCCGGTCCGCCGAGATGACGCCGATCCGGTGGTGTCCCAAATCAATGACCTGCTCAGCTAAAAGTCGCATCGAGTCGCGGTTCTTAAAACCAATGGACAATGCGCCATAGTCTTCGTTGAACGCCCAGGCGATTAGATAGGGTACACGACGGCGTTCTAGATAATCATAAACCTCAGGCGCTCGATCGTGACCGATTAAAAGTAACGCGTCGGCTCCGCGAGCGGTCAACGTGCGAATTTGCTCTTCTTCCAGATCCGGCTGATAGGACGAACTTGCGACCAGCAGTGTAATACCGTGCTTGCCCAACTCTTCCTGAAACGCCTGTATGCCGCGCGCAAAGATCGCATTTTCCATGGTCGGAATAATGGCGCCAATTGTGTTGGTGCGTTTGGCCGCCAGAATGCGAGCGCCGAAGTTGGGCGAATACCCCAACTCGTCCACTGCGTTTTTGACACGTATCCGCGTGGCCTCGATTACCCGTTCAGGCGAATTCAAGCACCGCGATACCGTTGCCGTCGAAACCCCAGCCAATTTGGCGACATCTTCCAATGTCGGCAGGGCCTTGTCAGGTTTTCGAAATGAATCCGATGGCATTTAGGTGTCTTCTTCCAGGTCCAGAGCTTCTTTGCCCTATTCTTGAGCAACTTACTGTATTTTTGCCAAAACAGTAATGCCCTGTCTCTTCCAAAATGTAAGCGCTTGCATAGAATCATATAAGCGCTTACATTCGGCAAGAATCACCGAAGGAAAACGGTGGATAGGGGAGACGACATGGCCTTGATCATCGCCGCACTACTCGTCATCGCATTTACAGCAAACGTCGCAATTGGCTCGATCAACGGAACGCCAGTTGTCGGCAATGTTGCTGAAATGATTATGCTTTTTCTCGCTTCAATTGCATTTGTAGTTGCAGTTTTGAAGCGTGAAGCGGCGGAAAAAGAACTCAGCGAAAACGACCACTAAAAAAATCCAAGGGAGGAATACAAATGGACAAGACGGAAAAGGAGCTGGCATCTGCCTCGCGCCGTAATTTCCTGAAACTCGCCGGAACCGGCAGCTTTACGGCTGCTATGGTTGTTGGCGCTGCTGGCATGCTTTGGTCTGAAAAAGCAGTTGCTCAAAGTGCGTCGGAAGAACGCGAGCGCGAGTCTGCCGCTGACCACACCATGACATTGGCCACGGCTTATGTTCTTGGCGCATCGCGCAGCTATCCGATCATGCAGCTCGACCTGAAAGAGAATATTCAGAACGCCACAAACGGTAAGGTCTACGTGAAACTCGCACCAGGTGGTCAGCTTGGTGCCGGTGGTGCATTGGCTCAGGCTGTACAGGGCGGCACTATCCAGTGTGCGCAACACTCCTTGTCAAACTTCGCACCGTTTGCGTCGACTGTTGACCTGATCAACATGCCTTACTTCTGCGGTTCCAATCAGCGTTTCACCAACTTGGTAACGTCCGATACATGGAAATCCGAAGTGCACCCCAAAATCGAAGCCTCAGGCTTCAAGGCGCTCTTTTACATCAATATCGACCCACGCGTTGTCGCGGTTCGTAAAGGCGGCGCTGGTGCCGTTATTACACCGGGCGACCTTTCAGGCGTAAAGTTCCGCGTTCCTGGCTCGGCAATGCTTCAGCAATATTACCGGATGGTTGGTGCCAACCCGACACCGGTCGCATGGGGTGAAACCCCTTCGGCGATCAAACAGGGCGTCGCTGACGCGCTTGATCCATCTGTGGGCGCGCTGTTTGTCTTTGGCTTCAAGGACATCCTCAGCCACGTGACCTTCACGCAAGCCGTTCCAGACAGCCAAGTCTATTCGATGAACCTTGAATGGTTCAACGGCCTGCCAGCAGACGTTCAGGAAGGTATCGAGTTTGCGGGCGAAATGACCGCGCACCAGAACCTTGCCAAGGTGCCATCGGCACGGGCCTATGCCATGGCCGAACTGCGCAAAGCTGGCGTTGAATTCCACTCGCTCAGCCAGGACCAGTTGGGTGAATGGCAGGATGCGGGCGGCTATCAGCGTAGCGAATGGGACAGCTTCAAAGTTGAGCTGGCCGGGTCCATGGACACATTTGCATCGCTGGAAGAAGCAGCCGGCACGCAAGGCCGTTACTACGTCCACGACGCCTAAGAACAACTGAAGCGGCGCTTGTTCAAAGCGCCGCTTCTACACCTTTTCGAACGTTTTCGATGGAACCTAAGGAAAGACCTACGTGGCGCAGCATTGTCGGCGTCCGGTCGGGAGGATTCTATGCCAGGATTATTTAAGACCTTAGACAAGAACCTGGAGCGCTGGGCGCTTCTTGTGTTCTATGTGATGTTGGTCGCGACGATGTTTATCGAAGTCGTCCGGCGGGAAGTATTCTCGTATTCGTCCATCTGGGGCGAAGAGATCGTTCGCTACTCGTTCATATATTTGGCTTGGATCGGTGCCGCTGCGGCGGTGAAGGAACGTGGTCACATTCGAATAGATGTGATCATGGAATACATCAGCCCGCGAGCAAAAGCGCTTCTCTACATCTTCGGTGACATCGTTATGGCCGCCGTTGCGGTGGTCGCGCTCTACTGGTCCTACGAGGCGGTTCACGTCTCTTGGAAGTTCGGTTCGGTGACGCACGGTTTGCGCGTCTCTCAGGTCTGGTTCTTGTCGGCTGTGCCCATAGGATTTGCCTTGGTAATGATCCGCCTTGTCCAGTCATTCATCCGTGACATCAACGATCTTCGTGCCGGTCGCCCGGTCTACGAAGGCGACAAACTCTTCGACTGAGGGGCCGAGACATGCTTTGGAATACACTTGATCAAACGGTCGAGCTTGGCTGGGATTTCTACGGTCCGGTTCTTCTCTTCGTCCTCCTTATCGCCTTGGCCGTTCCGGTCTGGGCCGCTATCGGCGCCTCTGCCATATTAATGTTGATGTGGTCAGGCGCGTTGCCCCTGTCTTTGATGGGCGAAAGCCTGTTTCACGGCATTGACCACTTCGCACTAACCGCCGTTCCGCTATTCATCCTGACGGGTGACGTGCTGGTGCGAACCGGGCTCAGTCGAAAATTTCTTGATGTCGCGGAGGCATTGACGCAATTCGCCAAAGGCGGATTTGGGTCGGCCACCGTCCTGGTCTGTGGCATGTTCGCCGCCATCTCGGGTTCCGATGCAGCAGGCGCTGCCGCCGTTGGCCGGATGACCATCGACCGGCTGGTGGAAAGCGGCTATCCGCGTCCCTACGCTTGTGCCCTCGTTGCAGCCGGTGCGTGTACCGGCATTCTGATCCCGCCATCTATCGCCTACATCATCATCGGCCTGGTTCTGGGTATCTCAGCCTCGACACTGTTTCTTGCGGCAGTCATCCCCGGTCTTGCGATCCTTGTCTCAATCCTCGTGACAAATATCGTCATGAACCGCCTGAATGGTTGGGAAGGCGGCGGCAACATCTCGATGGGCGAATACTTCTCCCGCCTCGGCGTTGCACTGAAGTCCGGCTGGTATGCCTTCATCGTTCCCGGCATCATATTCTACGGCATCTTCTCAGGTCGGCTAACTCCAACCGAAGCCGGTGCAACCGCAGTTGTCGTCACGATCATCATGGGCTTCATCCTGAAGACACTGAGGCTCTCAGATTTTCCGGCCATGCTGGTCAGCTCGGCCAAGGTGAATGGTGTGATCCTTCCGATCATCGCATTCTCACTGCCGCTGGCACAGGCCCTTGCCATCATGGGCGTTCCACAGGGCTTTGTCGCCGCTGCAACGTCTGTCAGCAACGAACCTTGGGTTCTGATCCTGATGATGGTCGGCATTTTGATTGCGGCCGGCTGCGTCATGGAGACGACGCCAAACATCGTGATCCTCGCACCGATCCTGAAGCCATTGGCCGACAACATCGGCATGAACGAAATTCAGTTCTGCATCATGATGATCACAGCGCTGGGCGTCGGGTTTATTACGCCGCCGTTGGGGCTGAACCTGTTCGTGGTTTCAGGAATAACCGGGGAATCGATACTAAAGATAGCGTATCGCGCAATTCCCTTCGTTCTCTTCATGCTGATCGTAACGTTGATGATCGCCTATATACCGGCTATTTCGACAACATTGCTTCCAGACATCTATAAATAGGACTGTGTGATGCCGCGTGAGTATCTAAAAAAAGCGACGCTGACTTCAAAAAGCGATGCGTCGAAAACCACCGAGATTGTTCAGGACATCCTGGACGATATCGAGGCTGGCGGTGACGCAGCAGCACTGAAATATGCCGCGAAATTCGACAACTACTCAGGCAATGTGCTGCTAACGGACGAAGAAGTCGCCGCAGCCGCTGCTTTGGTGCCAGAGCGTCTAAAGCAGGATATAAAGTTTGCCCACGCCAACGTGAAGAAGTTCGCCGAGGCGCAAAAGCAAACGCTGAAGGATATCGAGGTCGAGGTCATACCGGGCTTGATCGCCGGTCAGAAAAGCATCCCCGTCAAAGCGGCGGGCTGCTATATCCCCGGCGGTCGATACAGCCACATAGCCAGCGCCATCATGACGGTGACGACAGCGAAAGTGGCTGGATGCGAAAGCATCGTCGCCTGCTCGCCTCCACGCCCAGAAGTTGGTATCGCGCCGGCCATCGTCTACGCGGCCCACATTTGCGGCGCCGACAAAATCTTGGCCATGGGCGGGGTGCAAGGCGTTGCCGCGATGACCTTCGGCCTCTTTGGATTGCCCAAGGCCAATATCCTGGTTGGCCCCGGTAACCAGTTTGTCGCCGAGGCAAAGCGCATCCTGTTTGGCCGCGTGGGCATCGACATGATCGCCGGTCCTACCGATAGTCTTATCCTGGGCGATGAAACAGCAGATCCCATGGTGGTCGCTGTCGATTTGGTGGGGCAGGCCGAGCACGGCTATAATTCCCCCGTCTGGTTGGTGACGGATCATCGTCCTCTGGCCGAGGAAGTCATGCAAATCGTGCCAAAACTGATCGCCGATCTTCCAGAAACCAACCGCCAGAACGCCGAAGCCGCATGGCGCGACTACGCCGAAGTTATCCTGTGCGACAACCGCGAAGAAATGGCGGCGACATCTGACGAATACGCGCCCGAACACCTGACTGTGCAGGCCCTTGATCTAGACTGGTGGCGTGATCGACTAGCCTGTTATGGTTCGCTGTTCCTCGGCGAAGAAACAACCGTTGCGTTTGGCGACAAAGCCGCTGGCACAAATCACGTTCTGCCAACATCCGGCGCGGCGTCCTACACCGGCGGACTTTCCGTCCACAAATACATGAAGATCGTCACTTGGCAGCGCTCCACAAAAGATGCAGCGAAACCGGTCGCCGAAGCAACCGCACGCATTTCCCGCCTTGAAGGCATGGAAGGCCATGCACGCTCTGCCGATATTCGTCTGCACAAGTATTTCCCGGACGAGACTTTTGATCTGACGGCAGATGGCTAACCCCGGCGATCTCTTTGACTTGACGGGCAAAGTGGCCTGCGTAACCGGCGCAAGCTCCGGCCTTGGCCGTCGTGCGGCCAGTATGCTGGTGGCCGCTGGCGCGCGCGTTGTTGGTGTTGCGCGTCGTGCAGAAAACTTGGCCGTATGGCAATCCGAAATGGGCGAGGGCGCAGCCACTGTCGCGGCGGATGTCGCGAACCGTGACGCTATTGAACAAACCGTTCAGGAAATAGCCGCGCCCTTTGGACCCCCAGATATTATCGTCCACGCCGCAGGTCTGAACACCAGAGAACCCGCCAGCGACGTAACCTCCGAAGGTTGGGACGCAACGCTGGCGATAAATCTATCCGCCCCGTTCTTTCTTTCTCAAGCGCTCGTGAAGGCAATGAAAGCAAAGGGTTGGGGTCGGATCGTAAACTTTGCATCACTTCAGACCACACGCGCTTTTCCGGGCGGCATCGCGTATGGTGCCAGCAAAGGCGGTATCGCCCAACTTACCCGCGCCATGGCCGAGGCGTGGTCCCGTGACGGCATCACAGCCAACGCCATAGGTCCCGGTTTTTTCCCGACTGAACTTACCGAAGCGGTCTTCGAAGATCCCCAGCGCGCTGAACGAAACGCCCAGCAAACCTGCATCGGACGCAATGGCCGATTGGAAGACCTCGACGGACCACTCCTCTTTCTTTGTTCGGACGCATCGGCTTATGTGACGGGACAGGTACTGATGGTCGATGGGGGGTTCACCGCAAAATGAAGGCACTTGTTTATACCGGTCCGGAACAGCTTGAAATCCGCGACGTTGATCAACCGCAGCCCGGAGAAGGCGAACATCTCGTCCGCATTGAAGCCGTCGGCATTTGCGGCTCAGACATGCACGCCTTTCTCGGTCACGATGACCGTCGCCCGGCACCTCTGACGCTGGGCCACGAGGCGGCGGGCACCATAACCGGCGGCCCCCGGGACGGCGAGCGCGTCACCATCAACCCGCTTGTGTCCTGTGGCACTTGCGAGGCCTGCCAACTTGGTCATGACAACATTTGCGCTAACCGCCAGATCATCTCGATGCCGCCTCGACAGGGGGCATTCGCGCAATTCGTCGCCATGCCCGCCAGCAACCTGGTGACAGTCCCCGACGATATCAGTTTTGACCGCGCATCGCTTGCCGAACCCATTGCGTGCGGCTGGCATGCTGTCCGCTTGGGACTTGAGCGCCTTGGCCGATCTCCGGGCAATATGCGCGCCCTGGTTCTGGGCGGCGGAGCCATTGGCCTTGGTGGCGCTCTCAGCATGACTGCCCAGGGCGTCGGCAATGTCACTATTTCAGAACCCAATGACACCCGCCGCGCTTTCCTCAATGATCATTGCGGTCAGAATGCCATCGCACCAAACGACCTGTCCGACGTCGACCAGTTCGACATCGTCCTCGATGGCGTCGGTTTCGCGCTTACCCGCGCAACGGCATCGAAACACGTCAAACCCGGCGGCGTGATCGTCCACATTGGTCTCGGTGAAGATACAGGCGGTCTCGATATCCGCCGCATGACGCTGCAAGAAATCACCTTCATCGGCACCTACACCTATACCGCACAAGATTTTCGCGACACCGCACAGGCCATCTTTGACGGTCGTCTCGGCGCCCTGGACTGGATTGACCAAAGAGCCTTGGAAGATGGCGCCGAAGCCTTTCTAGACATCCGCGCGGGTCGCACCGCCGCTCCCAAAATCGTGCTTTTGCCTTGGGGCAACAAGCAATCCTAAGAAATTGAAATTAAAGAAAATCAGAGGAGCCACACGACCGTGGACATAGATAAAAAGATAACCGACGACCTCGTTGCCAATGGCATCAAGTTCGTCACCACAGTTCCCTGCAAGCAGTTGGCAGGCGTCATTGACGAGATCGAAGCGCGCGACGAGATATTCCATATTCCCGCGAACAAAGAAGACGAAGGCATGGGCCTTTGCGCCGGTGCCTTCATGGGCGGCAAGCGCCCGGCCATCATCATGCAGAACACAGCAATCGGCGTTACAATCAACACGCTGGCAACGCTGACCCAGTTCTACCGAATGCCGCTGCCAATGCTCATTTCTTACCGTGGTGAACTGCGCGAACCTGTCGCTTGTCAGGTCGAAATGGCGGTTCACACCAAAGCGCTTCTGGCTCAGCTCAACATCCCGACCTACCATTTCCATTGGCAAAAGGATGTCGAGGAACTCGATAACATCCTGAAATACACCTTCATGTCCAACAAGCCGGTCGCCATTCTGACTGATGCAAACTTCTGGGGAGGCTACGGCGACCAATGATCCGTTCTGAAATCCTGAAAGAAATCGCCCCGATCCTTCGCGACCAACTGGTCGTCTGCAACATTGGCCTTCCAAGCCAGGAACTGCACATGATCGATGACCAGCCCACCAACTTCTATATGTTGGGCACCATGGGTCTGTCGTCTTCCATCGGCCTTGGCCTCGCACTGGCGCAGGACAAAACCGTCATCTCAATCGACGGCGACGGCTCTGTTCTGACCAACCTCGGCACTCTGCCCACCATCGCCAATAACGTTGCTGACAACTATATACTCCTGATCATCGACAACGGCTCCTACGGGTCGACAGGCGACCAGCCCACTTATGCCGGCAAGAAAACCAAACTGGAAAAAGTGGCCGAGGCTTGCGGGTGTGAAAACGTCGTTGTTTGTCAGGATGTTGACACTGGAAAGGTTCTCCAGGCCGCCATCGACAGCAAACAGATGACCATCATCGTGTCCAAATGCGATAGCGGCAATATCAAGCTGCCTGTCATCACCATGGACCCAGTTGTTATCCGCCATCGCTTCATGGAAGCGGTAAAAGCCTGATCAACTATGGGACGCGCATCGTCGATACATTCCAGCGCCGATGCGCGTCGTCTGGCCCGCCGAAAACTGCCGTGGATGGTCTTTGACTATATCGACGGCGCGGCGGGCAACGAAACCGGGGCAGGGCGCGACCGTGCTGCTCTGGATGCCCTGACATTCCGCACCCGCATTCTGCAAAACGTCAGCAATCGCGAACTCTCGGTTTCGCTGTTCGGCACCAACCCTGCGCGCCCGTTCGGCATCGCACCTATGGGCATGTGCAACCTTTCTGCACCTGGCGCGGACCTCATGCTGGCCCGACTTGCGGCCAAATACAAAGTTCCGCTTGGTGTCTCGACTGTCGCTTCCACACCGATGGAGCAAATGATCGAAACCGCAGAAGGTATCGCCTGGTTCCAACTCTACTTCAGCGGCGACGGAACTGGCACATTCGCATTGGTCGAGCGCGCAAAGGCAGCCGGATACAAAACCATCGTCTTAACTGTCGACGTTCCCGAAGTCGGCCGCCGTCCGCGTGAATTACGCCATGGTTTCACCATGCCGTTTCGCATCGGTGTCCCGCAATTCATTGATTTTGCACTACATCCTGAATGGTCGCTGTCGACCCTGTTCAAAGGCAAGCCCGAAATGGGCAACTTCCAAATGGACGGATTTGACTTTGACCGAACCGAAAGTCGCGCCGCCGCCGACTTTGAAACTCTGCAACGTCTGCGCGATATGTGGGACGGCAACTTGATCGTCAAAGGCGTGCTAGATTCCGAAGACGCAGTTCTTTTGCGCGACGCCGGGGTTAACGGCATTAAGGTCTCAAACCACGGCGCACGGCAACTGGAAAGTGCAGTTTCACCAATCGTTGCCTTGCCCCAGATCCGCGCCGCAGTCGGTCCTGATTTTCCGGTTTTCTACGACAGTGGTCTCAGATCCGGCGAGGACGTGTTAAAGGCCTATGCCGCGGGCGCAGATTTCACATTTTTTGGACGCACCCTGCAATTCGCCATCGCCGCCGCTGGTGAAGAGGGGCTTCACCGACTTTGGCAAGTACTCACGGATGAGACCAGCATTGCTCTTGCACAAATCGGGCACACGTCAATTTCTCACACCACGCTGAAAGATGCCCTGGCGTAAAAATTTCAATTAAACGAAGCGGTTAACGATATTCTCCAGCCGTTCCTGCTGACCCGAGCGCGGTTCCGGCTGAATGCCATCCCCTCGGACCCGTGCTTCACAATCTTCCAGCGTCGCGCCGTTCAACAAGCCCTGACCGTTCTCACTGTCCCATCCAGAGTAACGCTGATAACGAAGTCCTTCCAAAGCGCCATCTTCCAACATCGCTGCCGCCGCTTTCAAGCCACGGGCACAAACATCCATGCCGCCGACATGCGCCAATATCAGGTCTTCCGGATCCAATGACTGCCGGCGCAGTCTGGCGTCGAAATTAGTCCCGCCCGACGTGAAGCCACCCGATTTAAGAATCTCATAGTATGCCAATCCTACCTCCGGACCATTATTCGGAAACTGGTCGGTATCCCAACCCGATTGGTAGTCATTCCGGTTCATATCAATCGACCCCAGAATCCCCAGAGACGCCGCCAAAGCAATCTCGTGCTCAAACGAATGCCCCGCCAAAATGGCATGACCCTGCTCGATATTCACCTTCACTTCGTTCTCAAGACCGAAGTCCTTCAAGAAGCCATAAACCGTCGCCACATCGTAATCATACTGATGCTTCGAAGGTTCTTGCGGTTTCGGCTCAATCATTATTTGTCCTTTGAAACCAATGCGATGTGCATATTCCACGACCATTGTCAGGAACCGCCCCGCCTGCTGGCGTTCACGTGCCAGATCGGTGTTCAAAAGCGTCTCATAGCCCTCTCGCCCGCCCCACAGGACATAGTTTTCGCCGCCCAGTTTCAGCGTTGCATCCATACAGGTCTTCACGGTTGCCGCAGCATAGGCAAAGACATCCGGGTCAGGGTTTGTTGCCGCGCCCGACATGTAACGACGATGGGTGAACAAATTAGCCGTTCCCCAAAGCAGCTTAGTCTTCGAGCCATCCATTTTCTCGCCAAGATAATCGACTATCGCCTCTAAATTACGTGTCGACTCAGCAAAATCAGCACCCTCAGGGCGCACGTCTGCGTCGTGGAAACAGAAATACGGCTGCCCGAGAATTTCAAACATATCAAAGGCCACATCTGCCTTCAGTTTGGCCAGTTCCAAAGTGTCGCCGAACCACGGGCGTTCGAACGTTTGCCCCCCAAAAGGGTCGCCGCCGGGCCAAGCAAAGCTGTGCCAGTATGCCACCGCAAATCGTAGGTGATTTTCCAGCCGTTTGCCCATCACAATCTCATCCGGATTGTAATGCCGGAAAGCAAATTCGTTTGAAGAATCAAGGCCTTCGTATTTGATCGGAGCGATGTTGTTGAAAAAGTCGGTCATGAGAACCCCTTTAGAAACTGTGCAGCGGATTTGTATCGTTCGTGGCCTTCGGCGAAGGCGTCAGTCAGTGGTGTGTCGGGTGCGATCACGGTTTTTACCGGTGGTGGTGTTGCAATGCTGGTGTCACCGGTCGCGGCCATCATGCCTAGCCTCGCGGCCCCAAACGCCCCGCCGAAATCACCGGCTCCAGGCACCGAAATCGGCAGATTTAACGCGGTTGCAATGGCCCTCAACCAATACACTGATTGGCTGCCGCCTCCGATTGCGAAACATGTCTCAATCTCGGTTCCGGTTGCAGCAAGCGCATCGCGGCAGTCTGCCAAAGCGAATGTCACGCCCTCCAATACTGCTCGCGTCGCCGCAGCTCTGTCGGTGGCATGGTCCAATCCAACGAACCCCCCGCGCACTGACCCCGAATTCAACGGTGTCCGTTCGCCACCTAGATAGGGCAGGAATACCGTTCTACCGGGTGCCCGAAGCTCACTCATGTTCGCCGTCAAATCAGCAGCATCGCTGCCAACCAATCCGGCAAACCAATTCAGCGCATCCGTCGCGGCCAGAATGACACCCATCTGATGCCAAGTGCCGGGCAGGGCATGACAGAATGTGTGCACCGCCGTCTCAGGATCAGGCTGATACCCGTCATTGGCTGCGAACAAGACGCCTGAAGTCCCAAGCGTGTCCGTCGTCAGGGTTTTGGGAACCAAGAGTTGCTTAAACAAGTAAAGAGTTTGGCTCGTCTGGTTGATGTTATTATGCGGCGCGCTGTCTGTGATGCAAGCGCCGCGCTTCGAGCGTCTTTCGTTTGATCCTTTCCCGTTGTCTTAGAATGGCTTTGTCACGCCCGAAGTAGACGTCGGCGGGTGTGACGTTGTTCAGGCTCTCGTGGTAGCGCTTGTGATTGTAGTGATCGACGAAGGCTTCGATCTGGGTTTCGAGGTCTCCCGGAAGGAAGTAGTTCTCCAATAGGATGCGGTTCTTCAGGGTTTGATGCCACCTCTCGATCTTGCCCTGTGTCTGGGGATGATATGGTGCGCCCCGAGAATGCTTCATGCCTTTGTCCTGCAGCCATTCAGCCAGATCGCCAGAGACGTAACTGGACCCGTTGTCGCTGAGGAGGCGGGGTTTGTGGATGACGTGAACCTGATCGCACCCTGATGCTTGTAGCGCCAAATCCAGGGTGTCCGTCACGTCCTCTGCCCGCATGTTCGTGCAGAGTTTCCACGAGATGATGTAGCGGCTGTAGTCGTCCAGGATTGTGCTGAGATAGAACCAGCCCCAGCCAAGCACTTTGAGATAGGTGAAGTCGGTTTGCCAAAGCTGGTTGATCGCAGTGGTCTTGTCTTTGAACTCGTTTGCCGCCTTGAGCACGATAAAGGCCGGGCTGGTGATCAGATCGTGGGCCTTCAGGGCCCGATAGACTGAAGATTCCGAGACGAAGTAGCGCTCCCGATCCGTGAACGTCACTGCCAGTTCGCGCGGCGACAGCTCCGTCTCCTGCAGCGCCAGCTTGACGACCTTGCGCCGGACTTCGTCGGGGATGCGGTTCCAGACATGTCTGGGCTTAGGCGCTTGATCCACAAGGCCAGCGTCGCCGCGCTGCCGATACCGATCATACCAACGGTAAAATGTGGTGCGGGGGATGCCCAGCTTTGCCAATGTTCGACGAGCAGACAAATGCGACCCCTCAACAAGCCGGATGATCTCCAACTTCTCAGATGCAGCATACCTCATTCTTGGTCGCCCCCACCGCCGGTCATGCTTTTTTTGAGAAGACGCAGTTCCAGTGTTTGCTCGGCAACGACCTCCTTCAGGTCTCGGGCTTCGCGGCGCAGGTCCTTGACTTCGTCGGTCGTAGCCGCACGCGCCGTATCTCCAGCAAGCCGCCGTTTGCCAGCTTCCATGAAGTCCTTGGACCATTTGTAGTAGATACCTTGAGATATTCCCTCACGACGGCACAACTCAGCAATGCTGTCTTCGCCACGCAAGCCATCCAGCACGATCCGGATCTTCTCTTCTGACGAATACTGTTTGCGCGTCGCCCGTTTGATGTCTTTGACGATCTGCTCGCCAGGGCTCCTGCGAGTTCCAGTTGTCTGTCTCATCATCCACTCCTCAGTGGTTACGATGAGCCAACAACTCTCTCTTATCAAATAACGCTATTTGGACCCATAGGCGCTGACTTCAGACAGCCCGGCTGCATTTGACCCACGGAAGAACCGGTTAAAAGCTTGCATCTTTTCAGAGTCTGACAGGCCGGTGCCATTGTCCTCAACACTCAGCACCAACGACTCATCTTCGTCTCGCAGCGCCACGGAAATTTCGTCGCCGCCATACCGCTTGGCATTATGCAAAACCGCCAACAGGCACTGGCGCATGCGCATCGAATCTACGGTTGCGCGCGAATCCTCTACATCAAAATTGAACTCGACCGAGTTCGGGAAAGTCGAAAGTGCGTCCCGAATGACATTGACGATATCTGTTTCGCGAACATCCAATCGCAACTTGCCAGCTTCCTGCCGGGCGATCAGCAAAAGGTCCTGAACGATCCGGTTGGTGTGCCGCGCAGCGTCGCGTATTCGCGAAAAACTATCCGCAGTCTGAGATTTCTGATCCTCGGTTTCTCGTAAGCTGACTTCGGCTTCGCCCTGGATAATTGCCAGGGGCGTGCGCAGTTCGTGGCTGATATCTGCCATCAACTGGCGGCGGTTATCCTCAGAAGTTTCGAACTTTTGCAACAGCGCCTGTAGCTCAGATGTGCGCTCCTTAACGTTCTTTTCCAATACTTGCTGTTGTTCAGCTCGGCTGCGTTCCCGCTTGCCAAGACCCCCTGCCATTTCCTCCAGTAGTTGACCCAGCTGTGCGAATTCCGCGCCACCTTTGATGTCAGCCTGATAGCTAAAGTTGCCGTCGCTGTAAGCATCTACAGCAACCATCAGACGCTCAAGCGGCAGTCTAACCATGCGGCGGAAGCTGAACACGAACCAGATTAAAACCAGCGAAGCGGCCCCGATCGTGACAATGATCACATTTCGGATATGCAGCCGCATTGCCGCGGACTCCTCAATCGTTTCGCGAACCTCCTCCTGCTCTTCTTCCAACGCATCATCGATCATTTCCGACAGTTCCACGTCGATTTGGCGATCCAAAACATCCACCAACCAAGCGCGCCGGCTCGCTTCGTCGATTAAACCGCTCTCGGTCGTCGCTGCAGTCAAGCTGCGTGTCAGGCGATTGATGGTGTTTTCCAATTCGGCCAACAGAGCCAGTTCTTCGAACTCCTCTTCGCCGACAAGTTCGATCTCTTTCGCGATAACGGTCCTAATGTGCTGGATATCTGCGTCTATCCGTTGGCGCAGTTCACGCTCCATCGCGCCGTCGTCGCGGTCGCCGATTATCAGGGCGTCACCATGCTGTTTCAACAGCTGATAAATGTTCGACTGCAATGCCAAATGGCGGTGATAGGAATCCTCTGCCAGTTGAATGCGCTGAGCCGAAGTCTGCGCCTGTTGACCACTCCACAGGGTAATGCTCGAAACAGCGAGCACGGTTGCCATGAAAACAAAACCGTAAATTGAGAATAACGCGGATACGCGCATGCGTCCCTCCTGGTTCTCTACACCCCTTGCGGGATGATCACTCTTTGATATGTGGCGTTATCTGGAGTTACGTCCAGCGCACCTTCAATGGGTGCGTCGCCACGGTTGGCAATTAATATAGTTGCGTTCAGCCGCCGATGCAGGTTAGCGACAAGTCCTTTCGATCGTGTGTTTGCAGATAGGCGTGGGCTGTCGACAACAACGACATCCGGTTGCGTCAAAGCGGTCCGCGCAAGTTCCAACCTGTTAAGCTCACCGATACGAAGATTGCGCCCGCTCTCTTCGATGCGTCCATCCAAACCACCGATCCTCTCCATCAATGGACCAAGCCCGAAGGCGTGAGCAGCCGCATCAATGGTTGCATCGTCTGGGCGCTTCGTTGTTCCCAAAGCCAGATTTCGGCGCAAACTTCCCCGCAAAACAACAGGCTCGACGCCAATGTATCCTATGCGGGGCAGGGCGGTCGAGCGATCTTGAAACTGCACATCCAGATCGGGTTCGTCATCCAGCCCCGCAATGACCGCCAATAGCCTTGAGGTATCTAATCCGTTGCCAGCCGTGACTGCTGCAATCCCGCCCGCAGGCACGGAAATGTCCAATTTGTGCCCGTCAAATGCGCCACATATCCGAATACTGGCCGCATATCCCAGACCGCTGATCTTCCGGGTCTGCTGGGGCAGGTCGAAAATACGGTTCAGTTTTTCCCGTGCAATCCGCCATGCACAATATTTATCCCAGGCGTCGGCCAGGTCGGTTAGCGGGATCATCAGAATAGCGATCATCGAAAGACCTGCGGCCGCAAAACCCGGCGCGATGGCATTCACAGCCGTCGTCCATAGGATCAACAGTGCCGCCAGCGCAGCGCCCGCCTGTAACGTCAACCGCACAAGGCCAACTCTTGCTGCACGCGCAACCGCGTTCTCCAGCAGTAGTCGACCATTCTTCTTCATCGACCGACGCTCTTTGCGGGTCCGCCCCATCAGATCAAGCTCCGGCGACATCGCCAGCCGCTCAATTGCATCAATTGCGATACGCGCACGTCGACCACGCAAGTTTCGGTGATGTGTCTCCAGTCGGAAAATCAGCGCGATGGATACAAGTATCGAAAGACCGATCGGAGCAACGACAGGTAGCAAAAATTGTGGTTCCAGCAGCCAAAAAACAAAGCCTGCAGAAGGCAGAACAATCACCGCGGAAACGATCCGCGGCAATCCGCGTCCGAACCAGTTGCGTGCGGCGGACAGGTCGCCAACAAAACGCAAAGCCAATCCTCCCAGGCGCTTCTTGGTAATGGAACTTCGCGGTAGCCGGGACAAATGCATATAAAGCCGGTTGCGCAGGCTTATCGCATAGCTCTGCCCTAGGGCTTCGGCGCGAATTCGGCTCACCGCCTCTAACCCAGCAGCAAGAATGCCAGCGCATCCGAGCACAACAAAACTGAGGTTCTGAGGCGCTGCGTCGGAATGTAGTGAAACGAATATGTCGCGCGTCGCGAATACGGCAATGCCAAGCGCAACCGCTTGCAACACCCCGCAAATTGGAATGAGGAGCGCGTCAAAGACGCGCTCCTCGGCGGCAAAGGTGGAAATGTGGGTCATGCCGCCGTTAGTTGCCCGGAATAGCGCATCAAAGGTGCGGTTAGTCCGGACAACAACCCTGGGTCCCAAAGTTGCTGTTGAGTTAGGATTGGCAGACCCGTGACCTCTGCGGCCTCTCGGGTTGCCAGTGGTGAACAGCTCACCATTCCGGAAATCGCAAATGGCGTCACACCAAAGCGCTCCAGCATCGATACACCGCCATAGGCGCCAAGGGCGTCCGGGGCGGCAAACAAAACACCGTCCAGACGATGCTTAATCCGTGATCCACGCAGGATTTCCCGAGTCTCTGGCTGAAAAACGCCATCCGCAAATTCAACCACGACGATTTCCGCGCCACCTTTGGCAGCGGTGCCGATCAAAGTGTCAAATCCGGCTTCAATGTCTTCCATCGGCATTCTGTAAGTGGTGGCCATGCCGACATCGGTGAAATCCATGGCTGGGGCTCCAGCGTCCTCGAACATGTTGAAATCGCCGAATGCGCCAGTGCCGGTGGCCTTCACAGCAGCGACCGAATAGCCGCCGCGCACAAATCCATGAGCCAGGCCTGCCGTGGCAGTCGTTTTGCCCGAATTCATAGAAGCTCCAAACACACCAAACACGGTGATGTCGTCATTGCCGGGCTGGGGGGCAAGGGCATAGTCTTTGACGTTCAGAGTTTTTCCGCTTGCATCGGTCAATAGTCCGATAGGCGACAGTGACGTTGGGCGCGACATTGCATCGTGTGCCGCCTCGACCTCACCGGCGATGCCTCCGCCAGCGGCCAGATGAAGCACCGGTCCGGTAATACGTGCAGCTGCCAGAAACTGGTCCGGCGCATAGCGATCGCCCAAAACCAGAACAACCATATCTCCGGGGTAACTAAGGGATAATCTTCGATTGGCCAGTTGGATCTTTTTGTGCTGGCCGATTGATCTGATCTCGCAAAGCAACACATCGCCCGCCTTTGCATTGCTGAAATCAATGCTCAGGCCGGCAGCGTCATCACGGCATACTCGCCTTGTCGTGAATGCCCACTTCGCGGATGCGATGAGTGTGCGGTCAAGCTGGGTGGCAGGGTTCATAGCTTTTATCCATCATCTGGTTTCGATGGGACCTGTTTTGCAGATTCGATTAACGCAATTTGCCATAGTTCGATTAACACCATGCTGCCGTTTAAATGAACGCCAGTTAAATCTGATGAAACAGCTTTAAGACACTGAAATTAAAGGATTGTTATTGCTCAGCTATTGAGGCCGGTCAGCTTTTGCATGGGTTTTGCACCCGGTTCGGCAATCGCTTGAATCAAAGCCCGCGCAATAAAGGACCCGGCTTCAGAAACATCTTCGTGCACTACAAGCATTTCCTTGCGAAACGCTGACAGAAAGGGAATGGCCTCTTTAGCCACCAAATCGAAGTCCTCGCCAAGTGAATAACCGGCAATTTCTGCCGCCATCGTCGCCCCAATAGCCGCTGAAGGCGAAGAGGCGATTAAACCATCCAATCCGCTGTCATTTTCAAGCGCGCGACCAACAGTCGCCGCGACTTCGTTCGAGTCCATGTCGCTTGTGCCATCTTCCAGCAAAATGACATCAATTCCCGCTTCCTTCGCGGCGTCGCGCGCGCCTGCAATTGTATGGTGCGCGTAACTTTGGTCCAGCTGAGGGGCCACCAATAGAATGCGTTTGCGTCCTCGCTCAACAAGTTTGCGGATAGCAGCCCGCCCAAACTCAGAATTGTCAAAATCGAAATAAGCGTGGGTATGACAATCCAAAGTCCGCCCATGGGTCACAAACGGCAAGTTGTGCTCTTTGAGATAAGCAACGCGTTCATCCTCGGGCTGAATTCTGTTCAGAATCACACCGTCGGCTGATCCGGTTTCAACAATATAGCGAACCGGATCCAATAATGCCTGATCGTCGAAGTAAGGAATCACCACTAGATGATAGGCTGTCTCGCGCAACTCCAAAGCAATCGAGCCAATCAGCTGTGCAGTGTGGTTCATGACATCTTTATTCGCACCAAGTACCAGGGCAATGACGTTTGTCTTGCCGGTACGCAAACGCAGTCCGGCCCGGTTGCGTCGATAGCCGATGTCGCGCGCAATCTTACGTACCTTCTCTTTGGTTTTTACACCAATATCAGGGGCATCGCTCAGCGCGCGCGATACAGTAGGCACCGCCAAACCCGACAGGCGGGCAATTGTTTTCAACGTCGGGCGTTCGCCGTCGCTCAAACCCGTATCCTGTCCGGTTTTTGTGTCGTCTACCATCGCTTCATTTCCTGCGAATCGCATTCATAGCTCAGAATGTCATGCGCTAACATTTTTCGGTGTGTCGCTTACAATTGCTCTATCTCTATCAAGAAAACAAAGAGAAAATCTAGCTTGATTTTAAAATCTAAATCGATTTAACTCTTTCTGAAACGATTTAGTAAAGGGAGGACTACTGAATGAAACTAACAAAAACATTGCTGGCCACAACGGCCATTTGCGCGGCAGGTGCCGCGTCCGCAGCAGACCTGGAGGTCACCCATTGGTGGACATCAGGCGGCGAAGCTGCAGCCGTTGCCGAGTTCGCAAAAGTGTTCGATGAAGGCACAGATCACAACTGGGTTGACGGCGCGATTGCTGGCTCCGGCGGCACCGCTCGTCCGATCATTATCAGCCGTATCATCGGTGGCGAGCCTATGGGTGCTACCCAGCTGAACCACGGTCGTCAGGCAGAAGAGCTTGTCGAAGCTGGTCTGATGCTTGACCTCACAGACATCGCCGAAGCTGAAGGCTGGGCAGATGTGGTGAACCCTATTCGTCTTCTGAATGCTTGCACACTCGACGGCCGCGTTTACTGCGTGCCTGTTAACATCCATTCGCCACAGTGGCTGTGGCTCAGCCACGACGCCTTTGCAGAAGCTGGCGTAGACGTTCCAAGCGATTGGTTCGAGTTCGTTGCCGCTGCACCTGCTCTCGAGGCCGCCGGCAAAGTGCCGCTGGCAATGGGACAGCAGTCCTGGCAGACCGAGCTGGCGTTCAATGCGATCATGGTCGCAATTGGCGGAACGGACCTTTATCTTGACGTGCTGACCAACAAAAACTCAGACGCCGCCGCTGGCGAAGCAATGACCAAAGTCTTCGAAGCCTATGACGGCGCGCGTAAGCTGTCAGTTGGTTCGAACGTCAATGACTGGAACCAGGCAACCAACCTTGTGATCACCGGCAAAGCTGGCGGTCAGATCCACGGTGACTGGGCACAGGGCGAATTCCAGGTGGCCAATCAGGTTGCTGGTGAAGACTATACCTGCCTTCCAGGTCTGGGCGTGAATGAAATCATCGCAACTGGCGGTGACGCATTCTACTTCCCACTGAACGACGATCCGGAAATCACAGCTGCCCAGAAAGAACTGGCATCGCTGCTGATCTCGAAAGAAGTTCAGGTGGCCTTCAACCTCAAGAAAGGCTCGCTGCCAATTCGTGGCGACGTCGATCTTTCGGCTGCAAACGATTGCATGAAGAAGGGTCTGAAGATCCTTGCTGACGGCAACGTTCTGCCAGATGGCGTGAATGCATTCTCTGCAGACACTCAGAACCAAATTCAGTCGTTGATGACCGAATTTTGGAACGACCACTCTATGACGGTCGAAGCTGTTCAGGCGTCTTACGTCAAGCTGATCGAGACTGCTGACTAATCCATAGTCGCACCGCCGTCGGCCTTCGGGCCGACGGCTCTTTTTCCTTCCGGAAAGTCTGGAGTCTCCAATGCGGATACTAGCCGAGCGTGGTTTCGTATGGTGCCTTTCGTTAGCTTTTGTTGCCTTTGTTTTGGCAACGGTTGGCTTCGATTTTGGTCTGTTTACATGGTTGCCCTGGGTGCTTCTGGTAGGTGCTGCAATTAGCGTCGGGTTTCTGTTCTCCGTCGCTGGTGGCATCACATTCAATGGCAATCGATTTCGCAAACACTCGATGGGCTGGGTTACTGGCGCGGTGATTGTGATGGTTCTGTGGTCATTCGCGCAGAAAAATCTGCAAGATATGTTTCCCGCCCTGAAGGAAAGTCGGCGTCTATGGAACGTCTTTGAACCCTTCGCACTATTTGGTGCTGCCGTGTTCGTCCTGATCGGCCTGGTTCTGTTGATAACCGGCAAGATGGACCCAAAAGTCTCGCGCCCAGGTCGGATCGAAGGCATTTTCTCGGTTAACCTGTCGGCCAAGATCGCAGCCGTGCCCATGGCTTTTACCGCCGTTGGCGTCTTCGTCATCGCGACGTTCTGGACGATCTACCACTCATTCACAAACTCCAGACTTTTGCCCAACAGTGAATTCATTGGCCTCGCTCAATACGAGCGCCTCTGGGACACCAACCGCTGGCTCGTCTCCATCGAGAACCTGGCAATCTTCGGCTTCTGTTCTCTGGTTTTCTCGCTTGTTGTGGGGTTCATCCTCGCTGCACTTCTCGATCAGAAAATCCGCTTCGAAAATACGCTTCGAACAATCTTTCTCTATCCCTTCGCCCTTAGCTTCATTGTGACGGGTCTCGTCTGGCAATGGCTTCTGACCCCAGAATTCGGTGTTCAGAAAATCGTGCGCGACCTCGGGTTCGAAAGCTTCACGTTTGACCCGCTTTTCAACGCCGACATCGTTATCTTCGGCGTTCTCTTCGCTGCCCTCTGGCAGGGCACCGGATTTATCATGGTGCTGATGCTGGCCGGTCTACGTGGCATCGATCAGGAGGTTTGGAAAGCCTCGCGCGTTGACGGCATCCCAATGTGGAAAACCTACATCTTCATTGTCATTCCAATGATGAAGCCGGTCTTTGTCACCACGCTGGTCATCATCGCTGCCGGAATCATCAAGGTCTACGATCTTGTCGTGGCGCAAACCTCAGGCGGTCCCGGCATCGCCTCCGAGGTGCCCGCAAAATACGTCTATGACTCAATGTTTGGCGGCCAGAACCTGGCGCAAGGCTTCGCAGGATCAACGATGATGTTGGTCAGCGTGTTGGTGGTGCTCATCCCGTGGGCCTACCTGGAATTCGGAGGTCGCAAACGTGACTGATGCAGCTGTAAATACCATGGACGCCGGGCCACGCGGCCCCAAGCCCAAGAACCCGATTTCCCGCCGGAACATCTTCCTATACGGAACCCTGTTCGTCGTGGCCGTCTACTATCTGATCCCGCTCTGGGTGATGATCATGACCTCGCTGAAAGGCATGCCGGAAATCCGCCTTGGCAACATCTTTGCTCCACCGGTCGAAATCACATTCGAACCCTGGGTTAAAGCCTGGTCCGAAGCCTGCACCGGCCTGAACTGTGATGGCCTCTCGCGTGGCTTCTGGAATTCTGTCCAGATCACTGTGCCGTCCGTCGTCGTCTCGATCGCGATTGCCTCAGTAAACGGCTACGCTCTGGCGAACTGGAAGTTCAAAGGCTCGAACGTCTTTTTCACCATCCTGATCTTTGGTGCCTTCATCCCTTATCAGGTGATGATCTATCCGCTGGTGATCATGCTGCGCGAAATGGGCCTCTATACCAAACTCTCGGGTCTGGTCATCGTCCACTCGATCTTCGGCATGCCGATCCTGACACTGCTGTTCCGCAATTATTTTACCTCGTTACCGGAAGAGTTGTTCAAAGCAGCACGGGTCGACGGGGCAGGGTTCTGGGGTATCTACTTCCGCATTATGCTGCCGATGTCGTTACCGATCTTTGTGGTTGCGATGATCTTGCAAGTGACTGGTATCTGGAACGATTTCCTCTTCGGTGTGATCTACACCAAACCCGATAATTATCCGATGACGGTGCAATTAAATAACATCGTCAACTCGGTTCAGGGTGTCAAAGAATACAACGTCAACATGGCCGCTACGCTGCTGACAGGGCTTGTTCCGCTAACGATCTACTTCATCTCGGGTCGCCTGTTTGTGCGCGGTATCGCCGCCGGCGCGGTCAAAGGATAAATATCATGGATGCCTCAAACATCTCCGTCTCAGTTCGCGATCTTGATCTGCGTTTCGGCTCACTCAGGGTTCTGAAGGACCTGAACCTCGACATTCACGAAGGCGAGTTCCTCGTCCTCTTGGGATCATCGGGTTGCGGTAAGTCAACGCTGTTGAACTGCATCGCAGGCTTGTTGGAAATCACCGATGGCCAGATCTTCATCAAAGGCAAAAACGTCACCTGGGCCGAACCCAGCGAACGTGGCATCGGCATGGTGTTCCAATCTTATGCACTCTATCCGCAGATGACCGTGGAAGGGAACATGTCGTTCGGTTTGAAGAATGCCAAATTGGCAAAGGACGAGATCAAAAAGCGCATCGATTACGCTGCCGGTGTTTTGCAGATCGAACCGCTCATGAAGCGCAAACCGGCCGCTCTGTCTGGCGGTCAGCGTCAGCGTGTTGCTATCGGTCGCGCCCTCGTGCGGGACGTGGATGTGTTCCTCTTTGACGAACCTTTGTCCAACCTCGACGCGAAATTGCGTGCCGACCTTCGGGTTGAACTGAAACAGCTCCATCAACGCATCAAGAACACGATGATCTATGTGACGCACGACCAGGTCGAGGCCATGACACTGGCCGACCGCATCGCGATCATGAAAGATGGTCTGATCCAGCAGCTGGCATCGCCGGAAGAGATCTACAACCGCCCATCCAACCTTTATGTCGCTGATTTCATTGGCTCTCCAGCCATGAACCTCTTCAAGGGCGAAGTTGCCGATGGGGTGTTTGCGGCGGGCGATCTTTCGGTTTCCGTCGGCGGTTATGACTTTGCCAAACCCCATAGCGGGCCAGCATGGTTCGGTATCCGACCTGAGCATGTTTCCATTGGCGGAGCCGCTTCAAGCTCGGATGCGACTGTCGAAATTACCGCCGAAGTTGTTGACCCTCTCGGCTCCGATACGCTGGTGCTGACCACCGTCGCAGAAAACCGCTTCTGGCTGCGGATCAGTGGACAGTCCGACGTTAAAATCGGGGATAAGATGACCATCGGATTTTCTTCGGCCGACGCATCCCTGTTCGATGTTGCGGACGAAGCCCGGCTTTAATTTCACCCAGACGCCGGCACAAAAAGAACCACCCCGTGCGGCCACCGCACGTTGCCGGGTCGTGTTAACAAGGATCAGATCTCGTGACGAAACTTTCGTATCAACTCTATTCTTCTCGTAACTTCCCGCCTCTTGACGACACTCTGAAACTTGTCGCGGAAACGGGATACGCTCAGGCAGAATGCTATAGCGGCCTCTTCCAAAGTTTCGACGATATCGGTGCGCTCAAGGCAAAACTGGACGCCGCTGGCCTGGACATGCCAACAACCCATGTTGGCCTGGATATGATCGAAGATGACCCACAGGGTTTCCTGAAGATCGCTGGACAGCTTGGAATTACGCACGCTTTCGTGCCTCACCTGGCCGAAGATCTGCGCCCGGATTCTGCGGATGGCTGGCGTGCCTTCGGTGCCCAGCTCGAAGAAGCGGGTAAACCGCTCGAAGACGCAGGTGTCCGGTTCGGCTGGCACAACCACGACTTCGAATACATCGCTGGCGCCAGCCGGCATCCAATCGACGACATCCTTGCAGGTGGCCCGAACCTGGCTTTTGAATTTGACGTTGCGTGGGCAGTCCGCGCCGGTGCTGACCCGATGGAAACCATCGCCCGCTATGGCGATCGTATCCTCGCCGCCCACGTCAAAGACATCGCGCCAGCAGGCGAATGCCTTGACGAAGACGGCTGGGCTGATGTGGGTCACGGCAGCATGGATTGGGCGGGCCTCATGACCGCACTCAAAGGCACCAACTGCAAGTATTTCGTCATGGAACACGATAACCCGAACGACGACAAACGCTTCGCACGCCGTTCGTTCGAATTCATCAATTCTCTCTGAAGGAAACCCATATGTCTGATCTGGGTATTGGCATCATTGGCTGCGGTAATATCTCAGCTGCCTATCTAAGTCTCGCTCCGCTGTTCAAAGGCATCGAAATGCGGGCCGTGGCCGACCTCAACATGGACGCTGCAAATGCGCGCGCCGCCGAATTTGGGGTGCGCGCCCATACCGTCGAAGATCTGCTGACTGCCAACGACATCGACATCATCGTCAACTTGACGATCCCGGCTGCCCACTTCGAAGTTTCAATGCGCTGCCTCAATGCAGGCAAGCACGTCTATTCTGAAAAGCCGTTTGTCCTCTCGCTCGAAGAGGGTGCAGAGATCAAAAAACTGGCCGATGCCAAAGGTTTACGCGTCGGTTCTGCGCCCGACACTTTCCTCGGCGGCTCGCACCAGCAAGCCCGCCAGATGATCGACAACGGCGACCTTGGCACCATCACCAGCGGCATTGCCTTCGTGATGAGTCATGGGATGGAACACTGGCACCCCAACCCCGACTTTTTCTTCCAACCTGGCGCTGGTCCGGTTCTGGATGTCGGCCCATACTATGTGACCAATCTCATCCAATTAATTGGACCCGTTGCGCGTGTCGCCGCCGTCACAACCACCCCAATGCTCAAGCGCACCATCCAAAGCGAGCCGCGCAAAGGCGAGGAAATCCCGGTCGAGACCCCGTCCACAATTCACGCAATTCTGCAATTTGTGTCTGGCGCGACGATCACCATGTGCACCAGTTGGGACGTCTGGGGCGGCCACAGCCACACCCCAATGGAGCTCTACGGCAGCAAGGGCAGCCTCTATCTGCCCGACCCGAACTTCTTTGCCGGTGAATTGAAACTGGGTCGCCAAAACCAAGACGCCGCTACGGTCACGCCGTGGTCGCACCCCTTCAACGTGTTAAATCATGGCGAAGGCGACGATGCACAGGCCAACTACCGCGCCTCTGGCCTTTCTGACATGGCAATTGCAATCAAAGAAGGCCGACCACACCGCTGCTCTCTGGAACTCGCATTGCATGCGGTGGAAGTGATGTCCGGCATCCTCAAGTCGGGCGAGACGGGTGCGTTCGTCGATATGACCACGACGTGCGAACGCCCGGCACCGCTTGATGCCCAAGGTGCCGCCGATCTTTTGGCGAAAGTCGCAGAACCAGCATAAGGCCGCTTGATGATTAAGAACCCAATCCTCCCGGGTTTTCACCCCGATCCGTCCATCTGGCGGGTCGGGGATACGTATTACATCGCCACCTCGACGTTTGAATGGTATCCTGGCGTCCGCATCCATAAATCAACCGACCTGGTGAATTGGGAGTTTGCCTCGGCCCCATTGGACCGCGCCGAACTTCTGGACATGCGCGGCAATCCGGACTCCGGTGGCGTCTGGGCCCCGTGCCTGTTTTACGCGGACGGAAAGTTCTGGTTGGTCTATACTGACATGAAGCGACTGGACGGAGCATTCAAAGACTCGCCCAACTACATCACTTGCTGCGAAACCATCGACGGCACTTGGTCTGATCCTTGGTATGTGAACTCGTCGGGCTTTGATCCGTCCCTGTTTCACGAAGATGATGGCCGCAAGTGGTTTGTGAATATGCAATGGAACCACCGCGGCGACGGCACCGGCGGAAATCCGGCCCACAACAGCTTTGATGGCATCCTTTTACAGGAATGGGACCCCGAGCAGGGTCTCATCGGCAAGGTCACAAATATCTTCGAAGGAACCGACCGGGGCGTGACTGAAGCCCCCCATATATTCAAACGAAACGGTTGGTATTACCTGACAACGGCGGAAGGTGGCACCGGATATGGCCATGCCGTGACAATGGCCCGGTCTCGGAACATCGACGGGCCCTACGAGGTGCATCCGAACAAATTTCTGATGTCCGCCAGGGACGCACCCGACCATCCGATCCAACGCACCGGTCACGGCCAGATTGTCGAAACTCCCGACGGCGAGGTCTGGCATACATTCCTCATGGGCCGTCCGATACCGGGACCAGATGGAACCGGCCGTTTCAGCCCAATGGGCCGCGAAACCGGGATCGAGAAATGCGTCTGGAAAGACGACGATTGGCTCTATCTGGAACACGGCGGATTGCTGGCGCGCGAAAACGTGCCTCATACCTTGCACGGTCCAGCACCTGAGGCCAGTCACTACGATTTTTCTGGCGACAAATTACACCATGATTTCCAGTGGTTGCGCACACCAGAGCCTGACCGACTTTTCCGTCAGAGGGACGGTAAACTGACGCTGACAGGCCGCGAAAGCATCGGCAGCTGGTTCGAGCAATCTCTGGTCGCACGTCGCCAGCAGCACTTCCAGTATCGCGCCGAAACCACGCTCGAAACTGATCCGATCACCTACCAGCACGCCTCGGGCCTTACGACCTACTACAATCGCTCCAAGTTTCACGCCCTTCTGGTCACCAACGAGCCGGGTATTGGCAAGGCGCTCACCATTCAAAGCTGCCCCGGCGACTGGCCGAACGGTGCCCTGTCGCATCCCCTTGATGCACCAGTTCCAGTGCCCGACGGACCCGTGCGCCTGGCCGTCGAAGTCGACCATGCAACCCAGCAATTCTATTACGCCATCGGCGATGGCGACTGGACTCCTGTCGGCCCGATATTAGATGCCAGCGTCATCTCCGACGAGGGCGGGCGCGGCGAACATGCTTCGTTCACTGGGGCCTATGTTGGCATGGTGGCCTATGACACCTCGGGCGGCGCGGGCGAAGCGCACTTCAGCCAGTTCTCCTATAGTCCGACGGATGCGGCGTGATCAGCGAATTGATGATTTGCAACATTTCGGACGGATCGGTGCAGCCGGTCCTTGAAGTGGATCACATCATCAAAGCCCCTAACTGGTCGCCTGACGGATCACACCAGATCGTCAACGGCAATGGCCAGCTTTTCCGCGTGGATCTGGCGAACCCGGCCCTGGAACACATCGATACCGGCAATCTCGACCAATTGAACAACGATCACGGCGTTTCCCCTGACGGCAGCCAGATCGTCATTTAGGACCGCAGCGAAACCGGCGAAAGTCGGATATATCTCTTGCCCTCCCAGGGCGGCGCGCCCCGACTTCTGACGCCAAATGGGCCATCCTATTGGCATGGGTGGTCCCCGGACGGCGGCCGCATCGCCTATGCCGCCAAGCGGGAAGATAGTTTTCAGGTCTATTCCACTGCCATCACCGGCGGCGAAGAAAAACAACTGACCCAAGATTTCGATCATTGCGACGGACCGGATTACACTCCCGATGGCCATTGGATTTGGTTCAACGGCGAACGTGACGGCACAGTCGATTTGTGGCGCATTACCGTGGACGGCGGCACACCCGTACGAATGACCCACGACACCCGGGTGAACTGGTTTCCCCATCCGTCACCTGACGGCGAACACGTTGTCTACTTGGCCTATCCCCCCGGCACCAAAGGTCATCCCGCAAACAAACAGGTCGAACTGCGCTTGATGCCCCAAACCGGCGGCGCCTCGCGCCGGATCACAACATTGCTTGGCGGGCAAGGCACGATTAACGTGCCATCGTGGTCACCTGACAGCCAACACTTTGCATTTGTGCGCTATCGATGCCCTGAATAGGAGAACAGACATGAAAACCATCAAAGGCCCCGCGCTATTTCTGGCGCAATTTTCCGGTGACGATGCGCCGTTCAACTCATGGGACACCATGACCAAATGGGCGGCCGATGCGGGCTACATTGGTGTGCAGGTTCCAAGCTGGGATGGCAATCTGTTCGATCTGGACAAGGCCGCAGCGTCAAAAGATTACTGCGATGAATTCAAAGGTCAGGCCGCAGCGAACGGCATCACCGTGACCGAACTGTCGACTCACCTGCAAGGGCAACTGGTCGCCGTGCATCCGGCCTATGATCAGGCGTTTGACGGATTTGCCGCCGAAGCTGTGCGCGGCAACCCAGGCGCGCGTCAGGAATGGGCTGTGGATCAGGTCAAGAAGGCGTTGACCGCCAGCCGCAATCTGGGACTTTCCGCGCACGCGACGTTTTCGGGCGCGCTGGCATGGCCATATGTATACCCATGGCCACAGCGTCCGGCGGGTCTGGTCGAAGCGGCCTTTGATGAACTGGCCGCGCGCTGGCGTCCGATCCTGGACCACGCCGACGAAATGGGCGTCAACGTTTGCTACGAAATCCACCCCGGCGAAGATCTGCACGACGGTATTTCTTACGAGATGTTCCTGGAGCGTGTTGGCAATCATGATCGGGCGATGATGCTCTACGATCCGTCACACTATGTTTTGCAACACCTTGATTATCTGGCGAATATTGACATTTATCACGAACGCATCGGCATGTTCCATGTTAAGGACGCCGAGTTAAATCCAACCGGTAAACAAGGTGTCTACGGCGGGTTCCAGTCCTGGGTAGATCGTGCTGGACGCTTCCGCTCGCTGGGCGATGGTCAGGTCGACTTCCGTGCGGTGTTTTCGAAACTCACACAATATGATTTTGACGGATGGGCGGTTGTCGAATGGGAATGCGCAATGAAGCACCCCGAAGACGGCGCGCGCGAAGGGGCGGCCTTTGTAAAGGATCATATCATTCGCGTCACAGAACGGGCCTTTGATGATTTCGCCGATGGCGGCACAGATGACGAAGGCAATCGTAGAATGTTGGGATTGGATTAAGGTTTTGTGAGTGGGCCCCGCCCACCCACCCCGGCCGGGGGCGCTGCCCCCGTCGCCTTTGGCGACTCCCCCGGAGTATTTTTGACCAAAAAGAAGATGATGAGGATCACATGGAACGGCGCAACACAGATCGGATCAGGCTTGGTATGGTTGGCGGAGGGCGGGATGCCTTCATTGGCGGGGTGCATCGCATTGCAGCCCGAATAGACGACCGGTTCGAGCTTGTGGCCGGGGCTTTTTCGTCGACGGCTGAGAAAAGCCTGGCCTCGGCGCAGGATTTCGGAATTGATCCCGCCCGTGCCTATGGCAATTTTGCCGAAATGGCCAAGCGCGAGGCGCGCCTGAAGTCGGGCATCGAGGCGGTGGCCATCGTGACGCCGAACCACATGCACGCCCCAGTTGCCAAAGAGTTTCTGAAACGTGGCATCCATGTCATCTGCGACAAGCCCCTGACCGCGACCTTGCCCGAGGCCAAAGCTCTGGCCAAGGCAGCGGCCAAATCTGACGCGCTGTTTGTGCTGACCCATAATTACACCGGCTATCCGATGATCCGTCAGGCCCGCGCCATGGTCGCCGCAGGCGACATTGGCACGGTGCGTGTGGTTCAGGCCGAATACCCGCAGGATTGGCTGAGTGACAAACTGGAAGACAGCGGGTTGAAACAGGCCGAATGGCGCACGGATCCCAAATAAAGCGGGGCCGGGGGGTGCATCGGCGATATTGGCACCCATGCTTTCAACCTCGCTTCTTTTGTGACCGGGTTGGAACTGGCGGAATTGTCTGCTGATCTGGCAACCTTTGTTGACGGCCGCCAGTTGGACGACAACGCCCATGTCATGATGCGGTTCACTGGTGGGGCCAAGGGCATGCTCTGGGCGAGCCAGGTGTCGCCGGGCAATGAAAACGCCCTGAAGCTTCGCGTCTATGGCGACAAGGGCGGGCTGGAATGGAGCCAGGAAGACCCGAACTATCTGTGGTTCACGCCTTTTGGCGAACCAAAGCGCCTTTTGACACGGGGTGGTGCCGGGGCAGGCGATGCCGCCAATCGCGTCACGCGAATTCCGCCCGGCCATCCCGAAGGCTATCTGGAAGGCTTTGCCACGATCTACGCAGAAGCGGCGGAAGCCATCAATGCCCGCCGGGCGGGCGTGCCAGTGTCTGGCGATGTAGCGTTCCCCGATATCAATGACGGTGTCATCGGGGTTGCCTTCGTCGATGCCTGCGTGCGGTCTTCCAACCGCAACGGCGCCTGGGTTGGACTGAAACTCTAAGAGTTAACGCAAGGTATCAGCACCGTTCGGGTCCACCGACGTAATACCGACATGATACCGACGCGATACAGACAGGGTGTTTCGAGCCGATCAAAGATCGATTTCGATCACCCCGTCCGGGTCCGCAGCGCGGGATTGGCAAAGGATCATCTTGGTCTGCCGCTCGCGGTTTGACAGAACGAAATCACGGTGTTCGACCTCGCCCGAGACGATCCCGCAACTGCAAACCCCACAGATACCATCTGAGCATTTTACCGGCACCTGAATGCCCGCGTCGGCCAATGCATCGGTTCCGGATTTATCAGCCGGAACAATTACTTCCCGGCCAGACTTCATCAACTTCAGGGTAAAGTCGTGGTTCTCATATTCCGGCACATCCGGGGTCGAAAAATACTCGATATGGCAATTATCTTCTGGCACGCCCGCGCCCTGCGCAGCATCAACTACGGCTGACATAAAGGCGTCGGGACCACAGGCATAGACATGGGTATCTTTGCCGGGTTCGGTGAATATGTTGGCCAAATCGGCGCGCGTGTCTTCATCCGAGATGTGCAGGCGTAGATTTTCAGACCATTCAAAGCCTTGAATATCCTCAAGAAATCCCGCTGCCGCTCGGGTCGGCACCGAATAGTGCAACTGAAAATCAGCGCCAAGCCCGTGCAGTTCATGGGCCATCGCCACCATCGGGGTAATCCCAATACCACCGCCCATCAGAAAGGTTTTGCTGGCAGTTTCATCCAGTGGAAAATGGTTGATCGGCTGTGAAACGAAGACCTTGCGTCCTTCTGAGAATATCCGGTGCATCAGCGCCGATCCCCCTCGGCCCTCGTCTTCACGCAAGACAGCAATCTGATAACGTTTTCGATCAATCGGATGACCGGACATCGAGTATTGTCTAAGGAATTCAGGGGCTACAACCACATCCAGATGCGCGCCCGCCGACCATTCCGGCAAATCGCTTTCGTCCAGAGCGGTGAATTCATATTTTGTTATGTCTGCCGTGAGATTTTCAACCTTGCTGACGTTGACCCGCACAACCGGACTTGTGCCATCACCTGAATACTTGTGAACATGGGCAGTCTCACCAGCTTCGGATTTGGCGCGGTGGTCTTTGGCGCTGATCAGGTTTTCATAGGCCGAAATTCCGGCCTCGCGGTCCATAGGGAAAGGATAGGGCCAAGGATGGGGCGCAAGATTTGCCGGGTAAACCGCCAAAGTCTGGTCCTCGTATTTCAGATCCAAATCGCGTTGCAAATCCCGCGCATTGGCCGGAACCTTGGCCGCGTGATAACCACCACTTTCGTCTAACTCTATGTCCCACCACCATTTTTTCACCGGGTTCAAACCGCCACGCCCGGCAACATCGTCCAGTTTCGCAAGTGCGGGTGCTGCACTTGGCATATTCATCGCGGCCCAACGGAAAGGTTTTTCTGCAAACAACCCCTCTAAATTCCAAGGGCAGGTTTTCATGCACCTCCCGCACATCGCCCCACCTTCAGTGGTGATCCGGTAGGTTGCGCATTTCTGGCTGTCGGATTTCCAAATCTCATAGCCGTTGAACATCAGCTTTGGACCGGCGGTAATCGCGCCCGAAGGGCACTCGCGGGCGCATTTGTTGCAGGACTCGCAAAACTTTTGCAGTCCAAAGTCAATCGGCCGGTCATGGGCCAAGGGCAAGTCAGTTGTCACCACGCCGGATTTCAGCCGTGGTCCCAGAAACGGGTTCAGGATCACTTCGCCAATCCGGCTGACCTCTCCCAGCCCCGACAATAGTAACAGCGGTGGCTGCAACACTTCGCCGTCCAAAACCGTATGCGCCTTTGCCTTATACCCTAACCGTCTGATTTGTTTAGAGATTATGCCTCCCAAAAGAGAAAAGCGCAGATAGGCCCGCATAGATTGAGCGACCGAAATCCAGTCGTCGCCGCTGGCACCTTCCATCGTTTCATATCCCTGATCAACGATCATCGAGATTGCCTGATCATGGGGTGGATCCAATGGTGCCCCGGTAGCGTCGTGGGAATACCAGCTCCATTCCGGGCACCGGCTTAGACCGGCGGCATCGACACCCAGAAAATAGGTTGCGGCCTTAATTTTTTTGCAATATCAACGGTGTCCACTTGAACTTGCGTGTCGGTTTCGACTGGCCCGTCCTGCAGAAAGACAAACGCACCCAACATGCGCCTTTGCGCCATCGAAGGTGCCGCCTTGCGCGCATAGTATCCGCCTTTGGCACCGTTTTGCAGTTTTGGCCCCATATCACCGAACTGCGCGCGCGCGAACATGTCGGTACGCTTGGGAACCCGTGCAACGTTTGGTTCGTCAATATAGGTCGTCGGGTCGTCCACTCGTTTCAGGGTCTCAAACGGATGCGGCCCGTCGGCAAAATTTCGTTTTCTGTAAGGGTCTGATGTCAAAGCGCTTTTGCGGAAACCCGCCCCCACCCACCAGGCCGGTCCTTCGGTGCGGAACTTGGGCTGCTCACGTCGTTGCAAGAGCGGAGCATCAACATCCAATGGCATATCAGTCGTAATTGCCGCCAGTCCAAAACCGTTCGTAAGGTAGGGAACCCACAGCGCGCCATCTTCCACAGTCGCTAATCCAGTCGCAACCGCAACATGGTTCAGGTCGATCTCTGACGAGGTTGCAGTATGCGCCTTTGCGCGCCACCCAAGCAGGCGAATATAGTTCGCCAAAACGACCGCCGTTTCGGTTGCTCGCAAATGAGCGACATGTCCCGCGGCACCTTCCAGCCACTCAGTTCCGGGTTCATTCGGACGCGGCGCGCGAGGGGCCTGGTTGATCACCACCATCACATGGTCATGGCCATCAATGCCGCTGGGTTTGGCCTGCATCGATTCTTTCAGATCGGCCATGATCATATCGATGCCCGAAGCCAAAGTTTTGGTCTGCCTGGTCCTCAGGGCTTCAGCCAAAGCAGCGATATCCGGGTTGCCATAAGGCGTTTCCAGCACAGCCCCCCTCGGCATCCGTCCAATGCCAGCCGTATCCGCGTCGCTAAAATACGCGAATGATTTCAAATGGTTTGCCCGCTCAACCGGATCATCCGTCACAGTCGCACGGCTCTTGTTCACAAACCCATCTCGAATGGTATCCATCATTGCCTGATGGTCAGTCATTGCGTTGATTATGGACTGCCTTGCTTCAGTGCGATGATACGAAAACTGTTCGAACCGGGGTAGTCCGTCGACACTAAATTTTGTGCCGCGTGACAATCGCTCCAAGGGATATGGACCCAAATGAACAGGCCGGTTCTTGTCGGAAAATATCCTCATGAGTTGGAAGCTAAGATGATTTCCCAACGGGGTCGATAGCTCGCTGCGCATTTCCATAGCCAAATGCGAATATGATTGGGAATTGCTCCGCGCGACGGGCAGGCGTATAGCGATTCTCATGTCGACCGCCGAAACTCAAAACCGGCCAGTTCCCACGCTGGCCAATCAGTCGCGTGCACTGATCGCACTCGGGCTTCCGCTCGTGGGCAGTCAGCTTGCGCAAGTGGCCATTCAAGTCACTGATACGCTGATGCTGGGCTGGTACGACGTTTCTGCCCTTGCCGCCGTTTCGCTTGCAGGTCCGGCATTTTTTACTGTTTTCATCGTCGCCTCGGGCTTCGCTATCGCCGTCATGCCCATGGTGGCCAGTGCAGCAGGTACCGACGATGACCGACAGGTCCGCCGCGTTACTCGCATGGGTCTTTGGCTGACCATTCTGTTTGGCGCAGTTCTGACCGTGCCACTTCTGTTTTTTGAAGAGTTTTTCCTGGCCATCGGTCAAGAGCCGCTTATCAGTGAACTTGCGGGAAAATATATGGATATCATAGCGTTCGGCCTAATGCCGGCGCTTCTCGTCATGGTCTTTCGAAGCTATCTTTCGGCGTTGGAACTCACCCGCATCGTTCTCTACGCGACTTTGGCGACGACGGTTCTTAACGTTGCGTTGAACTACGCTTTGATTTTTGGAAATTGGGGCTTCCCCGAGCTTGGCGTCGAAGGCGCCGCAATAGCGTCGGTCATCGGCCATATCCTTGGTGCGCTTTTCCTTTGTGCCTATGCGCTGATCCGCACACCCAAATACACGCTTTTCCAGAACTTCCACCGCCCTGATTGGGATGCACTTTTCAGCGTATTTAAGCTCGGCTGGCCGATTAGTCTGACTCTTCTGTCCGAGGTCGGTCTCTTCGCCGTAGCCTCGATCATGATGGGTTGGGTTGGAACGATCTCGCTGGCCGCCCACGGCATTGCTCTGCAAATCGCGTCGGCAACCTTCATGATCCACCTTGGGCTGTCGCAGGCCATCACCGTGCGGGCAGGGCGCGCATGGGGGCGTGGCGATCACCAGACGCTCCGGTTAGCGTCTCAATCGGCGCTGCTGGTGTCAGGCGGGGCAGTGGTGGTTACGATCTTCGTATTCCTGATGTTCCCGAACCTGTTGATCGGAGCTTTCATCGATCCAACAGACCCGGACCGGGCAGAAATACTTGCCATCGGGGCCATTCTGCTTGGAGTAGCAGCGCTTTTCCAGCTGGTAGACGCCGCTCAGGTTATGGCGCTTGGAATGCTCCGGGGCGTGCAAGATACGATGGTGCCGATGATCATGGCAGCCATTGGCTATTGGGTTGTTGGTGTACCCACAAGTTACTTGCTGGGCTTCGTGTTTGGGCTTGATGGCGCAGGAATATGGCTGGGGTTGTCCCTTGGATTGGCGATCACTGCCGTTCTGCTTCAAAGCCGGTTCTGGATGCGCCACGCAAAGCCCAGCCAGACTTCCTAATCGGTCTGCGTTCTGAGCCACTCCATGACATTGCCGCGCACGGACTGATGGCCATCGTTACGTGACTTGGCGATCACTTCTCTCGCTTCTTCCAGATTTACCCGTCTTAACAGGTGTTTGACCGGCCCGATCGACGCTGGGCGCATGGAAAGCATCCGCAATCCAATGGCCGACAAACAAAGGGCCTCGATAGGTCGCCCCGCATCTTCGCCACAAAAACTTAATGGAGTTTTCGTGCTGTTACACCGTCCAACAATCTGCTGAATGAAGGTCAAATAGCTGACGTTCAACGTATCATAGCGGCGGCGAACACGTTCATTCTCGCGATCAGCTGCAAAGAAGAACTGCTTCAGGTCGTTGCCGCCGATGGAAATGAAATCGGCCATTTCAAAAAACTGGCGCGGAGCAAAGGCCAGGCTTGGCGTTTCCAGCATGGCCCCGATTTCCACCTTTTCCGGCAAAGTATGGCCAAGTTTTCGCTCTCGCTCGACTTCGTTCAGCACTTGCTGACGCGCTGCCTTGAACTCTTCAAATTGGGCAACAAAGGGGAACATAACGGTCAACGGTCGACCATTTGCGGCCCGGATCAATGCTTGCAACTGCATGCGCATGACCCCGGGTTTGTCTAGGCCCACTCGAATAGCCCGCCAGCCAAGCGCTGGATTTGGTTCGTCTTCGCGCTTCATATAGGGCAGCACCTTGTCTGACCCGATATCCAGCGTTCGAAAGATCACGCGTTTCCCATTGGCCGAATCCAGCACACGCGAATAGATGGCTGACAATTCACCGCGCCGCGGAACCTTGTTGCGGGCCAAAAACTGCAGCTCGGTACGGAATAGACCGACGCCCTCGGCACCGGAACCTTCCAGAGACGGCAAATCGGCCAACAATCCGGCGTTCATATGCAGTGAAATCGTCGCTCCACATTTGGCTTGTGCCGGCAGTCCGCGCAAATCAGCGTAGCGTTCCTGCGCCTTGGCCTGCATCGCGATCTTGTCGCGAAATGCACTTGCTACATTGTCGTCCGGGCGCAAATGAACAATGCCCTGTTCGGCGTCGACCATCACATGGTCACCGTTCAAAGCCTCGCCAGTGACGTCCTTGGCGTTGATAATCAGCGGAATAGCCCAGGCGCGTGCCACGATGGCCGCGTGACTTCCAACCGAACCCTGTTCCAGAATGATGCCGCGCAAACACTTGCGTCCATACTCCAGCAGTTCTGCAGGGCCGATGTTGCGGGCCACCAATACCGCGTGTTCTGGCATCTCCGCGCCGGTGTCTTTGCCCTGTCCGGTCAGTATCCGCAGCAACCGGTTGGAAAGGTCGTCCAGATCGTGAAGCCGCTCGCGCAAATAGGCATCGGGCACCTGGCTCATACGGCTTCGCGCTGCCGATTGTTCTTTTTCCACGGCGGCCTCAGCTGACAATCCAGCAGCGATGTCTTCCTCCATCCGACGCAGCCAGGACCGCGAATTCGCGAACATGCGATAGGCTTCCATGACCTGACGCTGATCGGAATCCGCACCATCCGAGGCCACCGTCTTTAGCATATCGTCGACCGACATCCGCAGATCGTTTACCGCCGCCCGCAACCGATCCGATTCAGCGTCCGGATCATCCGCAACCGGGTTCGAAACCACCACGCGCGGTTCGTGTAGCCAGACATTGCCTTCGGCCAAACCTTCCTGTCCGATCCCACCGCGATACATGGCCGGTAGCGTATGTCGCGCTCGCAGTGCTTCGCCTTCGCCGACGAAGGCACCCAACTCCGTCATTTCGGCCAGTACCATGGCCACAACTTCCAGTGCATAAACCTCGTCATCTGAAAAAGCCCGGGCTTCTTTGGATTGAACGACCAGAACCCCCAGTTTCTCGCCCAGCCTCTGAATAGGCACACCGCAGAATGACGAAAAAATTTCTTCCCCTGTTTCCGGCATGAACCGAAAACCCTTAGCGGAAGGGGCGTCGGCTTCGTTCACAATGCGCCCACTGCGCGCCACACGGCCGACCAGCCCCTCGCCCAACCGCATACGCGTCTGATGAACTGCGTCTGGGTTCAATCCCTCCGTCGCACATAATTCAAGAGTTTCGGCATCGCGGAACAGATAGATCGAGCAAACCTCGGTCATCATAGAATTGCCGATCAGATGCGTAATCCGATCCAATCGGGCTTGCCCGGCGCTGTCTTCCGCCAGCGTCTCACGAAGCCTGACAAGTAGCTTGCGGCTTTCGCTTTCCGAAGGATTCGCCATTATTTCAGAACCGCCCCGAGCCTCCCGCGGTTTCTCCGCAGTTGACCTAAATAGACCACACCACGATCCTAAACGAAATGCTTAATCGCAGCCGGGGGACCAAGCCAATCCCAGTGCAGGTCTGATGCCTGTAAATCGGTGCCTTTGATGGAATGAGCCCTTGCCAAAAGACGATAGAGTGCCAGTTATTTATACAGCAACAAATGTTTAGCAGGCTCGGATGATCGATCTTTACACATGGACAACTCCCAACGGGCGCAAAGTGTCTATTTTGTTGGAAGAACTTGGCATCGAATACAAATCCATCGGAATTGATCTGAGCAAGGGCGCACAACATCAACCCGAATTCATCGCGGTCTCTCCAAACGGCAAAATCCCGGCGGTACACGATTACGCTTCGGGTCAGTCAATTATGGAGTCAGGCGCGATTATGCTTTGGATTGCCGAGCGTGAAGGCAGATTTCTGGGCGCACCAGAAGATCGCCCACATGTTTTGGAATGGTTGATGTGGCAGATGTCGGCACAGGGTCCAGCGCTTGGCCGCATTCATCAATTCGCCAAATACGGAAATCCATTGGGCGAGCCTGCGGAAACTAACTTTCGCAAGGAAGGGGCCCGACTTTATCAAGTCCTGGATGATCGGCTGCAAGACCGCGACTACGTCGTCGGGGCAGGGCGGGGCACCTACACGATTGTCGACATGGCTATTTGGCCTTGGGTTTCGCGGTTTGAGTGGCATCAAACCGATCTGTCAAAATATCCATCTGTAAGCCGCTGGTATAAAAGCCTTGCCAAACGACCCGCCGTTCAGCGTGGTTACGATCAGCCCCATTTCGTAAATGAGATTCCCTTGCCTTAAAGCCTCTGGTTTTGGGGCACGCAAAATCGTCATTTTTTTGATTGACGAGTCAATCAAAAATAAATTACCAGATTTGGGCTGAACTAGGTGAGAAATCATGCCCAAAATTGGAATGGAACCATTGCGCCGCGCCGCGCTGATCGACGCAACCATTACCGAGATTGGTCTGGCCGGGTCGCTGGACATAACAGTAAGTCAGATCGCACGCCGCGCTGGTGTTTCCAGCGGCCTCGCTCATCACTATTTCGGTGGCAAAGACCAGATTCTACTGGCAGCCATGCGCCGTATCATGGCCGACTACGCCGCCGAGGTTCGTGCTGGTTTGAAAAGGTCCAGAACGCCACGCGACCGTTTGGAAGCCATCGTCAGTGCTGGATTTTCTGCCCCGAACTTCAAGCCCGACACTGTCAGTGCCTGGCTGAACTTTTATGTCCACGCCCTGTCTTCGGCTGAAGCTGGCCGACTTCACAGGGCTTACACCAAAAGACATCGCTCAAATTTACGGCACGCTTTAAGACCGATCGCCGGGTCCCAGGCTGATGAACTGGCCAATCTCGCAGCCGCCCTGATTGATGGGCTCTATCTGCAATATGGTTTGGCAAAATCGTTGCCCGCAGGTGCCGAGGCCACGGCAATTGTCATGTCCGCCATCGAAAAAAACATCTCTCACAACTGAGCGCATAGGGAAGTACAACAATGGAAGCAGATTTCGTCATAATTGGCGCAGGCTCCGCTGGATGCGCGATAGCTTACAGATTGAGCGAAGCAGGGCATTCAGTACTCTTGATCGAGTTTGGCGGCACGGACATGGGCCCTTTCATCCAAATGCCCGCAGCGCTCAGCTATCCAATGAATATGTCCCATTATGACTGGGGATACTCTTCAGAGCCTGAACCCCACCTTGGTGGACGGTCACTTCACACGCCACGCGGCAAAGTCATTGGCGGTTCATCCTCTATCAACGGCATGGTCTACGTACGCGGCCATGCTCGGGATTACGACACATGGGCACAAATGGGCGCAAGCGGCTGGGCGTTTAGCGATGTCCTTCCATATTTCAAACGCATGGAATCCTGGCATGATGGTGGTCATGGAGGCGATCCAGAGTGGCGTGGCAAGACCGGTCCGCTGCATGTGACGCGCGGAAAACGCGCAAATCCACTGTATCATGCCTTCGTGGATGCCGGCCGACAGGCGGGCTACCAAACGACCGATGACTACAACGGAGAAAAGCAGGAAGGCTTTGGCCCGATGGAACAGACCGTATGGCGCGGTCGCCGCTGGTCCACAGCCAATGCTTATCTGCGTCCGGCGCTAAAACGTAAAAACTGCTCAATTGTCCGCGGGTTGGCGCACCGGATCGTGATCGAGGACGGTCGCGCAACAGGCGTTGAAATTCAGCAAGGCACAGAAGTCAAAACAGTCAAAGCCCGTCGCGAAGTCATTATTTCGGCTTCGTCAATAAATTCCCCCAAGTTGCTGATGCTGTCGGGTATTGGCCCTGTCGCGCATCTCGCCGAACACAACATCGACGTTGTTGCGGATCGCGCGGGTGTTGGCCAAAATCTTCAGGATCACCTCGAAGTCTATTTTCAGATGGCCGCCAGCCAGCCGATCACGCTCTTCAAATACTGGAACCTGATTGGAAAGGGGCTCCTGGGCGCGCAATGGTTGTTCACAAAGACCGGACTCGGAGCTTCGAATAACTTTGAAAGCGCCGGGTTCGTTCGTTCGCGTGCTGGGGTCGAGTATCCGGATATTCAATACCACTTCCTGCCGCTCGCAGTGCGATACGACGGCAAAGTTGCCGCCGAAGGTCATGGTTTTCAGGCACACGTCGGCCCAATGCGCAGCCCGTCCCGTGGGGCTATTACTCTCAGATCGTCTGATCCAGTCGAAAAGCCGGTTATCCGGTTCAACTATATGTCCACCGATCAAGATTGGGTCGATTTCCGTAAGGCCATCCGACTGACGCGAGAGATTTTCGAACAAGAGGCTTTCGCGCCGTATGTGTCTCACGAGATCCAGCCCGGCGCGGAAGCAACAAGCGATGAAGCCATTGATAGCTTCATCCGCGATACTGCGGAAAGCGCTTATCACCCTTGCGGAACCTGTAAAATGGGTGCAGCCAGCGATCCTATGGCTGTGGTCGACCCTGAATGTCGCGTGATCGGCGTTGATCGATTGCGGGTGGCCGACAGCTCGATCTTTTCCCAGATCACCAATGGCAATCTCAACGGTCCATCCATTCTGGTGGGTGAAAAAGCCAGTGCCCATATACTGGGAACTCCCCTACCACCAGACGACGCCCGTGTCTGGATTCATCCAGATTGGCAGTCCAGCCAGCGTTGATGTTGATAGAAAGATTAGATTTTCAACGGTGTGCATTTTTCAGTGTTGTGACATGAGTATTTTAACCAGAAAGAAAGTAAATTTAAGTCAAATTGTATCTGCGGTACAGACGGGAGCGCCGATGACCGCCCAGAGAGAAGGCTATCTCTAGAAGGTGCCTCACAGCGGGGCACCTTCGCCCTGAGCATTCTTTCTGGTCAAAATACTCCGGGGGACGAGCGTAAGCGAGGGGGGCAGAGCCCCCTGCGGGTCGCCGCCGAAGGCGGGGAAATCAAGATTATTCGTCGGGCTTAGGCTTTTTCCAACTCAAAAGCGTCATGAAGCGCCTGCACGGCCAGTTCCATGTATTTGCGGTCGATCAGAACTGAAATTTTGATCTCGGATGTCGTGATGACTTTGATGTTGATGCCTTCGTCACGCAGTGAATTGAACATCTTTGACGCTACACCCGCATGGCTGCGAATCCCAATCCCAACAACCGAGATTTTTGCGACATCAGCATCCGTCACCAGTTCGGCAAAATTGATCTCGCCGCTTTCCTTTGCGGATGCCATGGCCCGTTCCGCCAGGTCAATTTGATTGACAGGCAGTGACCAGGTCATATCCGTGCGCCCATCTTCCGAGATGTTTTGCACGATCATGTCCACGTTGACGCCAGCATCTGCCAGCGGGCCAAAGATCGCGGCCGCAATGCCCGGACGGTCAGCGACAGATAACAACGTCATCTTCGCCTCATCGCGGCTAAAGGCCACCCCTGCTACGGCATTGAATTCCATGATGTCCTCCTCGTCGCAGACCAACGTGCCTGCAGTGTCGTCATTGTCTTCGAAACTCGATAGCACCCGCAGACGCACCTTAAATCGCATCGCCAGTTCGACCGATCGCGTCTGCAGAACCTTTGCCCCAAGCGACGCCAGTTCCAGCATCTCTTCAAACGCGATCTTGTCCAGCTTGCGCGCCTTCGACGTGATCCGCGGGTCTGTCGTGTAAACGCCGTCAACATCGGTATAGATATCGCACCTTTCGGCCCCGAATGCGGCGGCAAAGGCCACGGCGGTCGTGTCTGATCCACCGCGACCCAGCGTCGCAATCCGACCTTCAGGGCTTATCCCCTGGAACCCGGCGACCACAGCCACCTTCATGCCTTCGTCGAACTTCGCGTTGATATTGTCGGTCGGAATTTCCTCGATCCGGGCCGAGGCATGGGCCGAATTGGTCATCAATGGCACCTGCCATCCTTGCCAGGACCGCGCAGGCACATCCATTTCCTGCAGTGTCAGTGCCATCAACCCGGCAGTCACCTGCTCGCCCGACGACACGACGGCATCATACTCGCGCGCATCGAAAAATTTCGATGTCTCTTCAACCCAGCCCACCAACTCGTTGGTTTTGCCCGACATCGCTGAAACGATGACGATCACGTCATAACCATTGGCTACTTCGCGCCCCACGCGCTTGGCAGCGCGGCGGATGCGATCCAGGGTGGCAACCGAGGTTCCACCGAATTTCATGACCAACAGGGGCATAAAGGGCAGGTCCGTTTAACTTACGAAGTGCTGTTAAAAGATCGCCCACCACAGGGCAAGAGCGCATTGGCCGCAACTACATCGGGTGATCACGTCCGTCCCAGGTCTGAAAGCAACCGGTCATCTCAATATCGAGGAATTCAAGACGGTCCGCCAACCCTTTGGCGGCTTCCAACGCGGTGATCTCAGCTGCCCCACCACCCATATCTGTTTGCACCCAGCCCGGATGATAAATTCCAACGGCTATTCCCTCGGACCGCAGATCATTTGCCAGGTTGCGACCAAAATTCAAAGCAGCGGCCTTGGACGCGCGATAAATGTAAGATCCACCCGGTGCCCGAACGTCAGAAGCCATCTGACTGGACATGATCGCTATCCGGGGCTCGGTGCCGCGGCGCAAAGCTGGCAGGCACGCCTGAACGGTCAAGAAAACGCCCGTGACATTTGCAGCAAACGTTTCTGCCCAAAGGTCCGGCGCATATCCTGTATCAATCGACTGGCCTTTTTCAAGGTAAACGCCTGCGTTGCACACAAGACAGTCCAACGAACGGTTGTCATAGAAACCCTTGAGGGTTTCAAAGTCGTCCGGCTTCGTAACGTCCAGATGCAGCCAACCATCAGAGGTGTCGCCGCGATGGGTTCCGGTCACCGCATGATTGCGCGACATCATCTCTTCACGCAATGCCGCTCCGACGCCGCGATTAGCACCGGTAATCAACGTATCCATTGGCTCAGTTCGTTTTCTGCTTAGGAATAAACGGCAAGGGCAGGGCAGGCACACCGTCCTCGGCCAGTTTCTTGGCGTCTTCAGGCTTTACTTCACCATAGATCGAACGCTGCGGGGTATCGCCCAGGTGCATCGAGGTCGCTTCATCCGCAAACTTCGTGCCCACATATTCCGAGTTTGCCTCAACGTGCGTGCGCAATTTCGACAACGCATCCTGCAACTTCGGGTCGGGACCGGTTGCCATGGCCTGGGTCGGCAGGGTCGGCGCATCCTGTCCTTTCGGCGGCGTCGAAACGCGCGGTGCCATCAAGGATTTCTTGATAGCAGACGACCCACACATCGGACAGTCGACCATCTTTGCACTGTGCAACTTGTCGAACGCATCGCCCGACTGAAACCAGCTTTCAAACTGGTGGTCGTTTTCACATTTTAGCGCGAAACGGATCATCGGTGCAATTTTCCAATGCAGTCAGGGTGCGCAAGACCTATGCAACTTTCCCTAATATTTCAATTCCAAAGGTGTCGCAGGTTTACCCGGCTTCTACCGCCGCAACATCATCCCGGTTTCCCGCGCCACGAATATTCAGCGCCAGCAAACCCAGTACCGCCGCCGCACCAATTGCATTGATCAGATGGCTGCCCGGCCACAGACAGGCGATCCCGGCCACAGCAACCACTATGCGCAAGATAATCCCTATGGGTGCCTCCATGCATCCTTGGATGGCCGCAGCCAATCCATAGATGCCGACAACGGCAAACGCGAAAATCGTCAACATCACGCCCCAGTCCCCGGACAGAAACGGCGTATAGGCCATGATCACCGGCACGATATAAAGCCCCTTTGCCAACTTCCAGCTTGCCACACCCGTGGCCATGGTGGGGGCCTTTGCGATCGCCGCCGCGGTAAAGGACGCCAACGCCACAGGAGGCGTCACGTTACTGTCCTGACTTAGCCAGAAGATGATCATATGGGCCGACAGAATGGCTGCAATCGAGGCTTCGGTCGGCACTGTCAGGTCCCGCAACGGGGCCGCTACTTCCAATGGCAAAGCCTTAATGATCTCTGCTGCTTGTTCATAAGACATTGGCCCCGCCAACAGCGCCATATGCTCTGGCGCACCCAGCATCAGCACTGCCTTCGCACCATCATTCAATGCGCCTGCCGCCAGCAAATCAATCACCACCCGGTCCGCAATCATGCCTGCGATGGCAGGGGCGGAAAGCGTTGCCAGCACGATATAGGCTGCCGTCACCGGCAACCCCATGCCCAACACCAGACTTGCGATGGCGACCAGCAGCAAGGCGATCAACAGATTGCCACCGGCCCAGTCGGCGATCATCAAACTGAAGGTATTCCCGATCCCGGCTGTCGAAATCACATTCACCACCAAGCCAACCGAGCACAGCAACACAGCCGTCATGATCATGCCCTTGGTGCCCATCACCAGGGCTTCAAACACCGCCTTCGGACCCATGCGGTTCTCGGTCAGCCAGCTTGAAGCGACAACCGCAATAATTCCGAACACCGCCGCATAGGCGGGCGTGAACCCCATCACCAGCAACGTGATCAAACTGCCAATAGGAATGACGAAACTCGCGCCGCCCTTGCGGAACGCCGACCCCAAAGTCTCGCCGTCATTATCTATCGGCTTCAGGTTCAGACGCTTCGCCTCAATGCGCACGAAAAACGCAACCGACAGGAAATACAGCAAGGCGGGCAGGGCGGCCACGGCCACGATCTTTTCGTATGAAATCTGCGTAAAACTCGCCATCACAAAGGCCCCAGCCCCCATAATCGGCGGCATCAATTGCCCACCGGTTGAGGCCGCAGCCTCAACCCCACCGGCGAACTTCGCCTGAAACCCGGCACGCTTCATCATCGGGATGGTGATCACACCTGTCGAAGCTGTGTTGGCAACAGCAGACCCCGAAATCGTCCCGGTTAATCCACTGGCAATAACGGCCACAATGCCGGGTCCGCCAGTCAAACGACCCGCCGCAGCCCGCGCCAAGTTGATCACAAACTCACCCGCCCCAGACCGCAACAAAAACGCCCCGAAGATGATGAAAAGAAACACGAAGGTTGAAGATATCCGGGCAATCGTGCCGAACATCGTGTCGTCGCCAAACATGGACCGAAACGCAATGGTCTCCCAGCTCAGACCGGCGAAGGAAAACACGCCAGTAATATGATTGCCCCAGAACCCGACATAGGTCAGCGCAGTAATGATCAGGATGGGAATAACCACCCCCGTCAACCGCCGCGTCAACTCGATCCCGCCAAGAATACAAAGCCCGATCGCGATCCAATCCAGCGTGACCAGCTTAACGCCCCGGTCGTAGATACCATTCTCGGCCGATGGGATATAAATCGCCGCCGCCGCAACAGCCGAACCGAAAATCAAATCGCCAATCAGCATCCCCCGGCTACGCGTTTTGCCTTTGATAATCGGGTTATAAACCGCCGCTAGAAACGCAAAACCCGCAAAGTGATAGGCGTTGCGATGAAATTCCGAGATCAGCGGATCAAAGGCCAGATAGATGTGTCCGACCGCAATCAGAAAACAAAGCCCATGCAGGGCGAATTGGGGCAATCCTTCGAACTCGCGCAACGATGGTGCCGAGACGACTTCTTCGTCAGACATGTGATTGGCTCCCCCCAATGCGATCCGGCCAGGGTTTCCCGGCCGGATCAGTCTTTTTTAGCGTTTTCGCTTACTTCGCCATCAGGCGGTCAGGGATTTCGATACCTTGTTCCATGTAGAACTTGGCAGCCCCCGCGTGCAGCGGCACAGGCAGACCAGCAATGGCCTTTTCCAACGCCATGGCCTTGGTGGCCGGGTGGATCGCCTGAAGGAAAGGAAGGTTTTCATAGATCGTCTTGGTGATCATATAAACATTCTCTTCCGGCAGATCGGCACTGGTTGCCAGGAAGTTTGGCTGGGCAATCGTGTTCCAGTCATTGGCCTGATTTGGATAGGTGCCTGCCGGAATAACAAAGCGCGTCCAAAGGTTGCGCCCGCCATCCATCTTCATCATTTCGTCGTCGGTAATGTCCAACGGCATAACGCTGTCGCCAGCGGCGGCCATCAATTGCGACACAGCACCAGTTGGCACACCAGCAGGCGTGCCGATGCCCTTGACCTGCCCGTTCTGCAGCGCCTCGGCTGATGGACCATAGCCTGCGAACACCAGCTCATAGTCGTTGTCCATGTCGATGCCGAGACCGCTCAGAAGCGTGCGGTTAGATCCAATGGTGCCCGAGTTCTGACGACCCAGCGCCATGCCCTCACCCTTCAGCGCAACCATATCCATGGCCGTGCCGCTTGAAGCTGCATCCTTCGAGATGACAAACTGCTCGACGTTCTGCCACAGCATGGTCACCGAACGCAGGTTCTCTTGCGGCCCACTTTCGCTGATCGGGCCAGTGCCGGTCGCGGCATAGCTGCCGAATAGGCCTTGCATAATCGCGAACTGAGCTTCGTTTTCGCGCAACAAGCGCACGTTCTCGCCCGAACCGGCCGAGCTGATGGCTGACATGCCAATTTTTTGCTTTGGCTCCAGCTTCACTTTCACCAGCGTCGAAAGCGCGACGCCAACCGGATAATACGTGCCACCGGTTGAAGCGGTTGCCAGAATATACTTGGCCTCTTCGCCGTATGAAGCGGTACCAAGCGAAACAGATGCAGCGGCTGCGAATGCAACCGTCTTTACGTTGATCATGTGATCCTCCCAGAATCTGGCCTTTACGGCCGAATGTGTGAATAATTCAAAGATAGCGCAGGACGGGCCATGAGCAAATCCGCCAATGTCCCTGCAAAGGTCTGCGGATATCCGCAAAGCTGTCTCAGTCGAGGAATTCTGACTTATCCAGACCCAGTTTCGCGATCTTCTCGTTCAGCGTCCGCCGCCCGATCCCCAAAGCCTCGGCCACCGCATCCATCCGCCCCTGATTGGCCCGGATGGCATTACCGATGAGTGATCTCTCGAACGTCGCCACCGCCTCGCGCAAGGTCGCGGGCACAGCGTCAGCACTCTCGGAGGGTCGCAAAGCCTCGGCCACCGACCCAACCCCGCGCCGATGTGCCAAAGCCCGGCGTTCAGCAATATGGCGCAACTCGCGCACGTTTCCGGGCCAACCATGGGCCATCAGCGCAGCGGTATCGTCCGCCGTCATGGCAGGCGGCGATATCTCATAGGTCTCGGCCATCTGGCGCAGAAAATGCTCATACAGCAGCAACACATCCTCGCCCCGATCCGCCAGACGGGGCAGGGCAAGAATAAACGCGCTCAGACGGTAAAACAGGTCGCTTCGAAACCGCCCCGCCGCGACCAGGTCTTCCAGGTTTTCATTGCTGGCCGCAATGACCCGCACATCCACCGTCTCAACTTGATCCGCCCCGATGGGCAGAACCTCCCCGGTCTCGATCACCCGCAGCAGCTTCGCCTGAACATCATCCGGGCAGGCCGAAACCTCGTCCAGAAACAGCGTCCCGCTCTGCGCGGACCGGATCAACCCACGTCCGCCATCGACCGCGCCAAAGATCATCGCATCAAACCGCTCCGGCGCAATCGTCGCGCAATTCACCGCAACAAACGGATGATCCCGCGCAGGACCCAGATTATGCAACGCCCGCGCCACGACCTCTTTCCCGGTGCCCGTCTCACCACTGATCAAAACACTGCCGTCCGCCGCCGCAATATCCAGTATCTCTTGGCGCAAGCCTGTAATCGCAGGCGCATCGCCAACTAACACCCGGTCCAACCCAGAAAGCGCCGTCAAGTCGCGCGCCATCCTTTGCGTCGCCGCCAATAACCGCTGGTTTTCCGCCGCATGGGTCAGGATTGAGATTAAGCGTCTGGGATCATACGGCTTTTCAAGAAACGAATACGCTCCGTCCTGCATTGCCTTCACAGCCGTCGGAATGTCGCCATGGGCGGAAATCAACACCAAAGGCGGCGCGTGATCCAACTCGCCCAACTCACCCAACAACTCCAAACCCGTCATTCGCGGCATCCGCACATCCGACAACACCACGTCTGGGCCATGATCCAATTCGCGCAACGCCAGGGTCGCATCCGAATAGGGCCGCACCCGGAACCCGGACTGCTGCAACAAATGCACCAACGATTGCCGCATCTCCCGGTCATCGTCGATCACAAAAACAAGGAACGGGTTGCTCGTCATGCGCTCACCGCCCGAAACGCTGGCAACACCAGAGTGAACACCGCGCCACCTTCGGTCCGGTCCTTCGCCCGCAAATGTCCGCCATGATCCTTCACAATCTGCGCCGATATCGCCAGACCCAGCCCCATGCCTTCCCCTGATGACTTCGTCGTCACGAAGGGTTCGGTCATGTCACCAATGTCTTGCCCGCCAAGGCCCGACCCATTGTCCTGCACCGTCAAAAACACGTCCCCACCGGTCACATTCAACGTAATCTCAATAGCAGCATCCGCTTGCCCCGATGTGGCATGAAGCGCATTGCGCAACAGGTTCACCACCACCTGTTCAAGACGATGCTGAACGCCCGAGACGATGCCAAGACACTCCGAAACATCCACTCGCACCTCGCACTCCGCACTTTCGAAATCATGCGCCAGCAGCCGGTTTGCACCCGCAACCACCTGCGCCAGATCCACCGGTTGCAAGGGCTGGCGCGTCGGCGTTGCAAAGAACCGCAATTGATTGGTGATGTTCTGCATCCGCGCCACCAGACTACCCAAATCACTGTTCAATCCACCCGGTTCCGCCCCCTTGGCAATTTCCTCAGCCGCAAGATAGTTTTTCATCGCCGAGATCGGTTGCCCAAGCTCGTGCGTGATCGACGCCGACAATTGCCCCAACGCTGCCAATCGCGACGACCGCTGCAACTCGGCCTGCGCCTTCTGCAACGTCTCTTCCACCCGCAAGCGTTCATCGACTTCCTCGCTCAATCGCGCCCGATCAGCATTCGACGCGGCCAAAGCCCTGTCCAGCCGGATCGAGCGAAATACGGTCGCCACAACCGCGACAACCAACACCAAACCGACAACCAACGCCAAGTACAACGCGGCCCTTATCCGCAGTTCCGCCACCGACGACAGCAAATGCACTGTCCAGCTTTCGCTGGGAATGATCGCGGTCGTCCGCAAATAGCTGACACCATCAAGCGTTATCCTACCGTCTCCGCCATTTCGCCAATCCAACGGCAACAGCGGGGCACCATCGAACTGCCGATCCTCCGACAAAACTGACCGCTGTTCGACCGTCAGCGGCGCTATTGTGCGAAACAAATGATCCCGCGTCGTCGCCGCCAGCACAATTCCTTCGGCGTTGGACACCAAAACCTGGCCGCCGCTGTCGGCCCAACCCTCTGTCAGCGCGGCGACCCCGATTTTCACTACAGCCACACCGACAATCTGATCGCCCGCAGTCCTCACCGGATGCGACACGAAATACCCCGGTCGCCCCGTGGTCACGCCAACCGCAAAGAAGCGTCCTGTCTGCCCCGCCATCGCGTCGCGAAAATAGGGTCGAAATGTATAGGATTGCCCAACAAAGGTATCCGGCGTCGCATGGTTCGATGCCGCCACCGTTAAACCGGTTTCGTCCATCAGATAGACAACTTCCGCATTCGACCGCGCCGCCACCTCTTCAAGATGCCCGTTAATAACCGCCCCGTCACCGCTTTCGATGGCTGCGATCGCCCGCGTATCGCCTGCCAGAATGAATGGCAGGTGGTCCAGCCGCGTCAAAGCATCATCTATTGTGCGCGCCAAAAACGCGGCCCGATCCGGGGTTGTCTCCTGCGCCTGGCGGAAAAACACGCTGGAAAGCGTCAGATAGACCAAAACCCCGACCAAAATCGAGATCGGCAAAAACAGCCAAAGCCGCGTGCGCGATAGAGAAGGGGCAACGCTTTCCATAGGCAGCGATAAGGCCGTCTCTGGTCAGAAGCGTCAAGACCAAGCAAAGGTCACAGGCTCACGACCTAGAAAAGCTTCGGATTGAAATACTTCAGAATGGCTGACAGTTCAGGTTCCTGCACTAATCCCGAAGCTACTTTCAGCGAAAACCATTTGCGCTTGCGCTGATCCATCTCGGGCCATTTGCTGGCAAGTGATTTCACTTTAACAGGGAACAACGCCACAATGCACGGTAGATTAGCATCGTCATTCAAGTCTTTGGTATAGCTAAATATCCCAAGGCAAATTGGCTTAACTTTGCCCTTAACCCCGGCCTCTTCCCAAGCCTCGGTCATCGCCGCTTCAGCAGGGGTAGCACCGTCCACCGGCCAGCCTTTCGGCACAATCCAACGCTTCGATCGCCGCGACGTTACAAGCAATACCTGTACTTCACTGCGATGCTTTCGCCAACACAGCGCACCAAATTGCGTTCTGACGTCCCGCTTTTCATGTTCGGAAAGTCTAAGCGCTTGTTGTTTGATCTTCGCCAAACTCATCGGAGCCACGAGGCCTGCCGTCCTCAATTAATTGTCTTCTTTTGCAGTCACGCTAACACTTTAAGTATTTGTGTCAAAGTGATCTTAATCGAATACACCACAATATGTTGATAAATTGTTGAAGTTCCAAGCCCCTAGACCCCAGATGATCTCTTCCGAGATCTATCGCGCATCGAGCTATAGCAGCACGCACCCACGGGCAATCCCCAGGGTGTCGACCGTTATGGATCTCTCGATAGCAATGGGGTGGCTGGCCCCGGATGAATGGATCCGCAGCCCGCGCGCACGTCCAAAGGCATTGGCTGCCTAGCATGATCCCGATTACATTGCCGCCGTCATCCGCGCCGAAGAAGAAGGCAAAGTCAGTTCTGAAATCCGTGAACGACACAATATTGGCAGTCACGCCAACCCAGTGTTTCCTGAAATGTATCGGCGTCCGGCAACGGCCGCCGGCGCTTCGATATTGGCGGGTGAGATGCTCAAAGCCAGCGGAGTTATCTTTTCGCCCGCCGGTGGCACGCATCACGGAATGCCGGACCATGCCAATGGATTCTGCTATTTTAACGACCCTGTGCTTGCAATCCTCTCAATGCGCGCAAACGGTATTCAACGGATTGCTTACATCGATATCGACGCCCACCACTGTGATGGCGTAGAGTTTGCTTTTCGCGATGACCCGGATGTTCTCCAATTTTCCATCCACGAGGAAAATCGGTGGCCATTTACCGGGGCACTCAATGATCAGGGGGCAGGGCAGCTTTTCAATATTCCAGTGTCTCGCAGGTTCAATGACAGTGAATTCGCGTTGATCCGCGACCTTTTGATTTTACCCTGCCTACAGCACTTCCGCCCCGAAGCGATCATCCTGCAATGCGGGGCCGATGCCGTCACGGAAGACCCACTGTCGCGACTGGAACTGTCAAATAATGCGCATTGGTCAGTAGTAAAAGCCTTGCGGGATGCAGCGCCACGCATGCTCGTACTTGGTGGCGGTGGCTATAACCCGTGGAGCGTCGGCCGCCTTTGGACCGGTGTCTGGGCCACTCTCAACAACTATGAAATTCCAGAACGCCTTCCGCCAGAGGCTGAAGAGGTGCTACGCAATCTCAATTGGCCGGGGCGTCGAGCGGGGCGCAATCCGCCAGATCATTGGTTTACCACCCTGCGCGATCCCGCAAGACCGGGGCCGATACGCGAAAACGTCCGTCACGCCATCAAGCACCTCAGCCAAAGAATATCAAACTCGTCTTGAGGCCTTCTGTTATGCCGTCTCCATGCCACGGGGGTCGACCAGGACTGCTGCAATCCACCCGGCCAAAAAGCCGCCCAGATGCGCCTCCCAGGCCAACAAGCGGTTCATTGCGAAATACAGAACAATGTTCAACGCGACCAACATCACGACAGTCCGCAGAACGGGCGTCAGCTTTTCACGCAAGGTAAACCGGTCGATATATTCCCACGCCAGGATTGCCCCAGCCAAACCAAAAAGCGCGCCGGACGCGCCAACCATGGGTCGGAAAGTGTCACTCAACAACGCAAAGCCAATCGCACCTCCGAAGATCGAAACGATGTAAACAATCAAGAACTTCCACGATCCCACGCGTTCGATGACATAAGGGCCAAGTGACCCCAAAGTGATCATGTTCACGACCAAATGCGCAATTCCACTATGAAGAAAGCCATAGGTCAGGAACATCATCCATGACTGAAAGGGGTAGTTAGCCTTCCACTCACCCAGGATTCCGGGCCAGAAACCGCCAAATTCGTAGGCCAGCGATCGAAATCGCGCCACACCGAAAACGCCAAATCCACCAAGTACAAGCAGCAATTCAATAGTTGCATAAAGCCCGATCAACCAAAGGATGACCGGGCTATTATGTATTGCCGAAAAATAGGACCTGAGACTATTCACAGTTATCCGCCGTCCGCGACCTCTTCGCAAAGATCACTGTTTTAGAACCCAAATGAGAAGTCCCGGCCAACGCTGAAGAATACCGAATTTTCGGACCTGTCAGGCGAGCCGGATTGATCAACCCGAATGGTTTCTAATCCTGTGCGGAAGTCCCAGTCATCATTTAACTGACGCGTATACCCAAGCGAAGCACTGGTAAGTGCATCGCCACTGGAATCACCGAATACAGCTGAACTTCCATAGGATAATCCGGCATCCCACGAAGAAATCGCATTGATTTCCTTGCGATAGTTCAGTTGCAGGGAAGTGTTCAACAGACCCGCGCCGTCTCTCGTACTGGCTTTCTGCGTAAAGTTCGCACTCAGCCGGCTATCACTCAACTGGCGCACATAGCCAATCTCGGCAGTGAAATCGAGGTCTTCGCTCTCTTGTTCGACGACACCTAACGACAACGAAAGTTGACCGTCAGTCAGGTCATATTTTCGGGTAACATCTGCGGTGGTACGCCGTCCGCTTTCATCAACCCGACTAGACATCCCAACACCGATAGAGCCATCCGGGCGTCCTTGCGTCACATCAAGTTCCACGCCAACACCGTCCTCGCTAGAGGTAAGCGCGCCCAGTTCATATGTCTCACTGTCGTCGATTGTAATCTGGCCGGAATACGCCAACCCATTGGCCATTTCGCCTCTCACGCCCAGACCAAAATACTGGTTTCGGCGAGAAGTTTCTGTCGCGTCCTCTTCGTCACGGCGGTTCGTGCCGGCGGTTGCACGAACGGTCATAGCCGGATCAATGCGGAAATTGGCAGCCGCATCAAAGGATGTTCTGTCACTGCTCACCAGATCCGGATCTGTCGTATTTTCAAATTCATCTTTGGTACTGCGCGCGGTGAACTCGGCACCAAACGGCCCCTCCATTCCGAACTCATACCCAAAGCTGTAATTTGTGATCTTGCGGCGGCCGCCATCTATGACAAGCGCGTCCGGATCAAATTGACCGTCTATAAAAAAGCCGAAAACTTCATCGTCAAAGTCGAAATTACGATACCGGCCACTCAGGGTCAATTCGGAATTTGCACCCTGTCGCGCATAATTGACGCCAATATCGTGGTTTCGAATATCGAAATCATCGTCAGACGTGGTCGACGATCCGAACGCCCCCCTTAAGTCTGCGCCAACATTGAACCTGAACTGTTCGCTGCGTGTTTCACTGCTCAGCCCAAATCCAAGTGATGTACGGCTGGTATATTCGGTGTCGCTTGCTGGCGATGTCAGTCCAGGGTTGTCGCTGATTTCCAGACTTTGATCGAATGACAACGTCGCGCGAATGCCCGTCTGATCCTGAGAAAAGACGGGCGAAACGCTTAACGTGGCAAGCGAAAGGGTCGTTACTGCTAGACGTCCCGGTCGCGATTTTTTCATATTTACTACTCGAAGAGGCGGCGTTCGGGTACGATTATAACATCTCCGTCAGCTAAGACCACATCTTGTCCAACAGACCCTGCCGCGATTGCTTTATAGTTGATGCGCGATACGGATTGTTCCCCGGTGCGCGAGTTGGTGCGGCGCAACAAAATACGCTTGTTGGTTGCCGCAAATTTGGTAAATCCACCTGTAGTCGCCAAGGCTTGCAGCACCGTGGTGCCGCGGCCCAGCGATTTCTCTCCAGGCGATCTAATTTCACCCAAGATATAGACATCGATGGAGCGTCCACCGCCGGTCGCGCCACCTGTGGCCTGACGGCGCAGCGACTGAACTGTCACAAAGACGGTTGGTTGCGAAGCAAAGTTCGACGAAATTGCAGACGCAATCGAAGATTGAACTCCCGTTGCTGTCTGGCCACCGGCCTGAAGGCTTCCGGCGAATGGGAAGTTGATTGAACCGTCTGGCAAAACCAGAACTGAACGGTTCAATGACGGATCTTCCAGAACTTCGACCTGTAACGTGTCGCCGGACCGGATTTGATATTGGCTTTGTGCAAAAGCAAGTGTCGCAGTCAGCATCGCGACGACAGCAAAAACCAGAGTTTTCATTGTATTACCCCCAAAACTTATATTCATTAACTATGATCGCACAATTTCCGCAAGGAAAGTAGCAATCTGCCATGATCATTTTCTGTAACCCAATGTGGTCGCCGAGAGACAGAAAATTCATGCCCTATTGCTCAGACGAAGACAATCTCTCCAATTCGGATCGTGCTGTTTCTATTTGTGGTCGCGTATCAGTGTCTTCCGACATTTCAATCACCCTTTGGAATTGGGCTTTCGCATCCTCATTCCGACCCAGCGCCACATAAACCGCCGCCAAATGGTACTGAACAATGGCATCGCCTGACAGCGCTTGCGCCGCTGGCTCCAGATAAGTCAAAGCATCCTGGTATTCACCACGACGATACTGAAGCCATCCATAAGTATCCTGAAATGGAGGAACTTCGGTGCCGCGCAGACGACGTCCTATGGCAAAGGCCCGCTCAATACTCTCCTCGTCATCGCGATAGGTTGCGAGAAGGCTGGCCAAATTGTTTGCGACGACCAGGTTTCCAGAGTTACGGGCGTAAAGTTGCTCATAAATGTCAATGGCACTGTCGATATCGTTCGATCGCTCCAGATAACTGGCCTTTGCCCACAGCAGCCTCACCGAATCAGGGTTTGCTTCCAAGCCCCGATCAATCGCAGCCCGCGCTTCCTCTGGTTGCTCATTCGCATTCAACGCCTGCGTCAATTGAAGCCAGGCACGATCAGCCTGAGGTTCCCGCGCCAAATACTCCTGCATAGTGGCAACAGCGCTGTCATAGTCCCGAAGTGCAAACTGTGTTGTGCCAAGAACTGACAAGGGCCAATCTGCATCAGGGTTGTTCGTAACCAGTGTGTTTGCAATTTCCAGGGCAGCTTCGGCGTCGCCTTCCGCGACTTTCGCACGAATAAGCAAAACCTGAGGTCCGGCGTCTTCCTGATTTTCCCGCGCGATTTGCTCAAGCAGTTCAACTGCCTGCTTGCTTCCTTCGCGGCGGGCTAGAATCTGAAGGCGCAAGTTCGTCGCAGCCTGTTCAGCCTCCAGATCAGAATTTCGGCGCATCGTCGCTTCAACTTGCGCTGCGCGTGGCCAATCTTCGGTTTGTAAATAAATTTTGCCCAGTGCAATCAACACCCGAAGATCATTTGGCGACTCGCGTAATGCGTTCACCAACACATCTTCCGCCGGGCGAAAGCTATCTTCAGAAACTAATAAACGCGCAAATCTCAGACTTTCTTCTGGTGAATAATTAGATGCCTCAACTGCAAGCGCCAAAAGGTCTTGCGCAAGTTCGCCTTCACCAGCGCGCTCATGCGCTCGCGCAAGCATGGTCATAGCCTCGACATCCTGCGGTGCCTGATCCAGCACCGAACGCAGATCGGCGATTGCGCCATCTGTATCGTCTGCGTCGGTTTTCCATTTAGCAGACATTTTAAGCGCATCAATTTGTGTGGGGTCACTGGTCAAGACTTCCCCGACCAGTTGGCGAGCCCCAATCTCGTTGTCGTCACGATTCAACATTTTAGCCAAGACGATTTTGAAACGGCTGGTTTGATCCGACTCAGCGTCCGTATCCACAATCGCCTGCATTTCAGCTATGGCCTGCTTGCGATTGCCAGTGTCGAACAGAATGCCAGCCCTCAAGGCACGCAATGTGCTTGGGCTCTCATGCTTCTCAATTGCTATGTCAATCTCGGCCAAAGCCGCTTCGTCGCCGCGCAACTCGCGAATAAACCCGATAAGGCTTACGCGAGGTCCAAGATCATCTGGCGAACTCTCCGCCTCTGCCCGCAAAAACTCTTCGGCTCTTTCGATTTGACCTGTACCGGCCAGAATTCTCACCAACATGGCCTTGATTTCGCTGTCGCCAGGGAAGCGGGCATTCATGGCTCTTAAGTGATCTTCCAGCCCTGCAACGTCCTGTATGCGGGCAAGAAGCGACCCCTTCATGGTATAATAGGACCGGTTTTCAGGCTCGAGAGTAATCGCCTTTTCGATTGTTTCCAAAGCAAGTGAGTTCTCGTTTTGCCGGGTGTAAGATTCGATAAGCACCCTCAAAAGCGTAACGCTGGATGGATTTTCCAATGCCAACTTTTCGGCCTCGGCCGTCAGTGCGGGCAGCTGACCTTCTCGGTCTTCTACAATCGCCTCGCGGAAACGCATGACGAAATCGACAATCTCTGTGCCTTCAAGCTCGACGTTCGCCTGCTTAAGCGCATCCGAATGCCGCACGGCTTCGGACCAGTTCTGCGCCGCAATCGCCATTTCGCTCAATGCCAGACGCGACTCCATATCTGCCGGGTCTTCTTCTGCGATCCGCAAATACTGAGCATAGGCTTCCGCCAGGTTTCCGCGTTCTCGTGCGACACGTGCGTAAGTGGTCCGCGCCTCGCGATGAAATTCGTTCAACGACAGAACATTGCGAAGTTCGACTAGAGCACGATCTGTATCGCCCTGGCTAATCAGCTCGATTGCACTGGCATAATGCGTTTCCGCCCGCTCTTCGGCACTGTCACATGCAGCCAGCGCAAATAGGGCAGTTGAAAAAATCGTTGCCTTGAAAACAGGACTAAACACCATACTCAAACTCCTGGAAATCTTTCGGAGAAACACTAGCAAACGAGCGGCCTTGCGGCCAGCCATAACAACATCAGACCTGTGTGATCTTTCTAGTAGCCAGTTCCGCGCACGACGACCGCGACCGTTTGGAACAGGATCTTGATGTCCGTCCAAATTGACAGAGTCATGTCGTAACGGTCATCGTATTCAGCCCGCTCCGAAAACTCCGACTCGTTTCGTTTCGAAACTTGCCAGCTGCCCGTAAGCCCCGGACGCAGGTTGTAATAGGACCTGCCGGGGTACAGCGACTGTTGCGAGGGCATCATCGGACGAGGGCCAACCAAAGACATGTCGCCCGTCAACACATTCAGCAATTGCGGAAGTTCATCGAGCGAGATGCGGCGAATGATCCGCCCCATGCGCGTGCATCGCGGATCGGATGCAAGCTTTTGCTTCGAGTCCCACTCGGCGCGATCTGTTGGATTTTGTTCCAGGTGGTCTTCCAAAAGCATCTCTGCATCTGGAACCATGGTACGAAACTTCCACATTGTGAAACGGCGACTATCTTTGCCAACTCGCTCCTGACGAAATAGCGGCGAATGGCCATCTGTGGCGATAAGCAACGACACCAACAGCATAAACGGCACCACAAATGGCGCCGTAATTAAAATAAGGCTAATATCGAGAACGCGTTTAAAGCCCATTCGATACAAACCGAAGCGCTTTACGTGCGATCTTACCGGGATCGAATCGACGTTAGCAGCAGTCGGATCGACAACATTCGTTACATGAACAGTCATACTTTTTACCGAAGCACGTTCGGCCCCCTAGAACACACCAACCCCGAAAAAACCATATTTGAGCTGCAGCAGCCAAATGATCGGGCTTGGAGGATTATTAACATTTGCCACACATCAATGAAAGTTTTTCGTGCATTATCAGCGACATTACGTGAAGTACTTCGGTAACATTTCTGACATTGAAGCTGCGCATGTCTGAATTTCTGCACTAATTCGCCACGATGTTGCTGTATTTCGTATGGTAACCATGCGGAAGAGACCAAACCTATGAATTTCCAGTTCGTGAACGATTGCTCCAATTCTGCACAAACTGTCCACAAATGATTGACGATCAATTAACTCAGATGGAGACAAATTGAGTTGTGATTCGGGATGCCCCTTGCACCTTGGCGCAAGATTACAGAAATGCCCTATATCAGACATTTTGTGGCCGTTAAGTCGGGCTTTACGATAACGGCGATTCCATCGCATTGAACATCGGACGGAAACAACGGAACTGTCTGAAGTCAGCGCCTATGGGTCCAATTAGGTTAATTTGATAAGAGAGTTTTGTTGGCTCATCGTAACCACTGAGGAGTGGGACATGAGACAGACAACTGGAACTCGCAGGAGCCCCGGCGAGCAGATCGTCAAAGAGATCAAGCGCGCGACGCGCAAACAGTATTCGTCAGAAGAGAAGATCCGGATCGTGCTGGATGGCTTGCGTGGCGAAGACAGCATTGCTGAGTTGTGCCGTCGTGAGGGAATATCTCAAGGTATCTACTACAAATGGTCCAAGGACTTCATGGAAGCTGGCAAACGGCGGCTTGCTGGAGATACGGCGCGTGCGGCTACGACCGACGAAGTCAAGGACCTGCGCCGCGAAGCCCGAGACCTGAAGGAGGTCGTTGCCGAGCAAACACTGGAACTGCGTCTTCTCAAAAAAAGCATGACCGGCGGTGGGGGCGACCAAGAATGAGGTATGCTGCATCTGAGAAGTTGGAGATCATCCGGCTTGTTGAGGGGTCGCATTTGTCTGCTCGTCGAACATTGGCAAAGCTGGGCATCCCCCGCACCACATTTTACCGTTGGTATGATCGGTATCGGCAGCGCGGCGACGCTGGCCTTGTGGATCAAGCGCCTAAGCCCAGACATGTCTGGAACCGCATCCCCGACGAAGTCCGGCGCAAGGTCGTCAAGCTGGCGCTGCAGGAGACGGAGCTGTCGCCGCGCGAACTGGCAGTGACGTTCACGGATCGGGAGCGCTACTTCGTCTCGGAATCTTCAGTCTATCGGGCCCTGAAGGCCCACGATCTGATCACCAGCCCGGCCTTTATCGTGCTCAAGGCGGCAAACGAGTTCAAAGACAAGACCACTGCGATCAACCAGCTTTGGCAAACCGACTTCACCTATCTCAAAGTGCTTGGCTGGGGCTGGTTCTATCTCAGCACAATCCTGGACGACTACAGCCGCTACATCATCTCGTGGAAACTCTGCACGAACATGCGGGCAGAGGACGTGACGGACACCCTGGATTTGGCGCTACAAGCATCAGGGTGCGATCAGGTTCACGTCATCCACAAACCCCGCCTCCTCAGCGACAACGGGTCCAGTTACGTCTCTGGCGATCTGGCTGAATGGCTGCAGGACAAAGGCATGAAGCATTCTCGGGGCGCACCATATCATCCCCAGACACAGGGCAAGATCGAGAGGTGGCATCAAACCCTGAAGAACCGCATCCTATTGGAGAACTACTTCCTTCCGGGAGACCTCGAAACCCAGATCGAAGCCTTCGTCGATCACTACAATCACAAGCGCTACCACGAGAGCCTGAACAACGTCACACCCGCCGACGTCTACTTCGGGCGTGACAAAGCCATTCTAAGACAACGGGAAAGGATCAAACGAAAGACGCTCGAAGCGCGGCGCTTGCATCACAGACAGCGCGCCGCATAATAACATCAACCAGACGAGCCAAACTCTTTACTTGTTTAAGCAACTCTTGGTTCCCAAAACCCTGACGACGGACAACCGCCATAACCGGGGCCGGCATGCAGGAATTTGTTACCGATCCGCCCGTCCAGGCCCATGCCTTTTGAGACCTCACGCACGTCTGCGCCAGTTTTTTCGCACAAGGCCGCAACCTCGTTGATAAAGGTGATCTTGGTCGCCAGAAACGCGTTCGCGGCGTATTTGATCATCTCCGCGCTCTCAAGGTCAGTCGTGACAATAGGGAAATCACGCAGAAACAGTGGGCGATAAATCTCGGCCATCATTGTCGCCGCCCTGTCATTTTCCACCCCGACAACAACCCGGTCAGGACGCATGAAATCGTCGATTGCTGCACCTTCGCGCAAAAACTCAGGGTTTGAGGCCACGTCAAACGTCATATCAGGGTTCGTCCGGGCCAGAACTTCGGCGACTTTACGGTTCGTTCCGACCGGTACGGTCGATTTTGTGACGACAACCATATAGTCTTTCGCCGTTTTGGCGATTTCTTCCGCAGCTGCAAAGACATAGCTCAGATCGGCATGGCCATCGCCACGCCGGGCCGGAGTTCCCACGGCAATGAAAACCGCGTCGGCGCCATCCAAGGCAGCAGTTAGATCCATTGTGAAATTCAACCGACCGGCGGCAACATTCTTTTCCAAAAGAACATCCAGCCCCGGCTCGTAGATCGGAATTTCACCAGCTTCCAGGCGCTCGATCTTTGACGGATCTTTGTCCACGCAAATCACATCGTGACCAAAATCCGAGAAACAAACTCCCGAAACCAGGCCGACATATCCTGTGCCGATCATCGCAATACGCATCTTAAACCTCTGAACCCACGTCCCTTTACGAGGGTCTTAGACCCCGAAATATTGACGATACCAAGACACAAATTGGGGAATTCCGTCTGATATAGACGTTTCGGGCACATAATCGGTCAACGCTTTCAACAGCGACGTGTCCGCCCAGGTCGCGGGCACATCGCCAGCCTGCATGTCCATCATGTTCAATTTGGCAGTCACACCCAACGCCGCTTCGATTTCGTGGATATATTTCATCAAAGGTTCAGGCGCAGCACGGCCAATATTCAAAACCCGATAGGGCGCGACACTGCTAAGACTGTCCGCCGCCCCAACCGAATTGCCAACCTGCAAATCGCAATACGACAAACGCCAGATCGCTTCGACAAGGTCATCAATAAAGGTGAAATCGCGCTTCATTTCGCCGTGGTTGTAAACGTCGATGGCGTCACCATTCAGCATGGCTTTAACGAATTTGAATGCCGCCATATCCGGGCGCCCCCAGGGACCATAGACCGTAAAAAATCGGAACATGATCGTCGGCAACCCATACAGATGGGCATAAGAATGCGCCATCGCCTCGGTTGCTTTCTTAGTTGCCGCATAGAATGACATCTGCATGTCAGCCTTGTCAGTCTCGCGATAGGGCATCTCGGTGTTTGCCCCATAAACAGATGACGTCGAGGCCAGCAAAAGCCGGGCACCTGGATGCGCCCGCGACGCTTCCAACAATTCGAAAGTGCCTTGCAGATTTGCCTCAACATAGCTGCGCGGAGCGTCAATCGAATACCGAACCCCGGCCTGTGCTGCTAGATGCACCACCACATCGGGCCTATGTTCCGCAAACAACCCTTCCAAAAGTCCGGGCCTTTCGATCCGGTCTTCGACAAAGATGAAATTCGGCGATTTTTCCAGAATGGCCAATCGGTCGCGCTTCAATTGGGTGTCATAATAGTCAGTCACCGCATCAACGCCGACAACCCGCCACCCCTCATCCAGCCAACGTCGCGCTGCATGAAAACCGATAAAACCGGCAGCACCAGTAATCAGAACAACTTTCAAGTTTCAGACTCCGCCAATTGCTTCAAATACCGGCCATATTCGTTTTTGCCCAAAGGTTCAGCCGCCGCCATCAGGTCGTCGCGGGTAATCCACCCTTGCTCAAAGGCGATCTCCTCTGGCGACCCGGTTTGCAACCCTTGGCGTTCCTCCAAAGTGCGCACAAAATTCCCGGCATCTAACAAAGATGCATGAGTAACGGTATCCAACCAGGCAAAGCCACGGCCCATTTTTTCGACTGTCAAAGTCCCATCATCCAGATAGGTCTCTAAAACCGATGCAATTTCCAACTCGCCACGTTCCGAAGGCTGAACCTCTGCCGCCCGCTTGGGTGCACTGCCGTCCAGAAAGTAAAGCCCGGTCACAGCATAGTTCGAAGGCGGCCGTTCAGGTTTCTCGATGATCCCGCGCACAGTATCCCCGTCAAAATCCAGAACACCATATCGTTCGGGGTCAGCGACGCGATATCCAAACGCCGTTCCGCCTGCGTCGCGCGCATCGGCGCGCGCAAGTATGTCGGGCAGGGCATGACCAAAGAAGATGTTGTCGCCCAGCACCATCGCCGATGGCGCGCCATCCAGAAAATCCTCTGCCAGCAAATAAGCCTGCGCCAACCCGTCCGGCGAAGGTTGCTCAATCCAGGTCAGCGACAAACCCCAGCGCGAGCCGTCTCCCATAAGTCTTTGAAACTGTGATTGATCTTCAGGAGTCGTTATCACCGCGATCTCGCGAATACCTGCCAGCATCAAGACGCTCAAAGGGTAGTAAACCATTGGCTTGTCGTAGGTCGGCAAAAGCTGCTTCGATACACCCATCGTGATCGGATACAACCGCGTGCCCGAGCCGCCTGCCAGTATGATGCCTTTACGCTGTGTCATGTCGCCTGAAGCTCCTTCAAGACTTTTCCCAACCCCTCACGCCAGTCTGGCCGTTCAATTCCAAAATCCTGCCGCAGGCTTTCGCAGTCCAGCCGCGAATTCAAGGGCCGACGGGCAGGGGTCGGGTAATCGGCCGTCGCGATGTCCTGCACCGTTGTAGCAGTTCCCGACTTTGCGATAATCTCGCGGGCGAAATCGGCCCAACTAACATCGGGCGCGCCGGCAAAGTGATATGTGCCGCCATTGGAACCCGAATGAAGACCCCCGGCGCACGCATAGATGGCGTCCGCGATGGCAAAAGCCGGAGTAGGTCCACCAATTTGGTCACTGACGATCGACAGGCTGTCCCGCTTCTTTGCCAATCGCAGCATCGTCTTCACGAAATTGGCCCCATGCGCACTGAATACCCAGGACGTTCGAAGGATCACATGCTTTACCTTGGCCGACCTTACAGCCTCTTCGCCCAACAATTTGCTCTTCCCATAAGCCCCGATCGGCCCGGTCTGATCATCTGGTTTGCGGGGCTCATTTCCTGACCCGTCAAACACGTAATCAGACGAAACATGAATTAACGGTATGCCCTTGGAACGACAGGCTTCAGCCAAGGCCCCGACGGCATGGCCATTAACCCGGTTGGCAACGGCCTTTTCGTCTTCTGCCTTGTCAACCGCCGTATAGGCAACGGCGTTGACCACAACATCGGCGTCCATATCCCCGACCAGCTTCTTAAGCTGACCGCCCTGGGTAAAGTCCGCCACATCACGCCCGATATGTGCGGCCTGAACGCCCTGGGGCTTTCGTCGGCGCATCTCAATACCCAGCTGGCCGGTCGTCCCAAATACCGCAACCTTCACGGCGAAGTTCCCAACCGTCCGCTAACATCATGGTCTTCCAACAATGGCCGCCACCAATCTTCGTTTTGAAGATACCAATCAACCGTCCGCGCCAATCCTTCTTCCAGCGTTACCGAAGGCCGCCAGCCAAGCTCATCGCGAATACGTGTTGGATCAATCGCATAGCGTCGGTCATGACCGGGACGGTCGTCAACAAACGTGATTAATTCGCGATAAAGTGTCTCCTTTGGGCGAGTCTTGTCCAGCAGCGCACATATCAGCTCGACCATATCAATGTTGCGTGCTTCAGCTTCGCCACCAATGTTATAGCTGCGGCCAACCGCCCCCTTGGTCAGCACCGTCAGCAAAGCGTCGGCATGATCTTCGACGAAAAGCCAGTCGCGCACATTACCACCATCGCCGTAAACTGGAATATCCTTGCCCGCCAACGCGTTCAGAATAACCACCGGAACCAGTTTTTCAGGGAAATGAAACGGTCCGTAATTGTTTGAGCAATTCGACAGAACAATTGGCAATCCATATGTCTCGTGCCAGGCGCGCACCAAATGGTCCGAAGCCGCCTTTGACGCAGAATAGGGGCTGCGCGGATCATAAGGGGTGGTTTCCGTGAACTGTCCACCGGCCCCCAACGACCCAAACACCTCGTCCGTCGAAACATGGTGAAACCGAAAGAATTCGGGACGGTTCATTTGGTCCCAATAACTGCGGGTGGCCTCCAGTAATGCATAGGTGCCGACGATATTCGTTTCGATAAAGGCTGCCGGGCCATCAATGGATCGATCCACATGACTTTCGGCTGCCAGATGCATCACCGCATCGGGTTTATGGCGGTCAAATACAGCGGCCAGGGCAGGGCGGTCGGCAATGCTGACCTGTTCAAAGGCGTATCCCGGGGCATTGGTCACCGAGGCGACGTTTTGCAGATTGGCGGCATACGTCAGGCAATCGACATTGACGACTTCATGCCCGTCGCGAATTGCTTTCCGCACAACAGCAGAGCCAATAAATCCTGCGCCCCCGGTTATCAGAATTTTCATGTCGCCACCCATTCAAATGGGCTGTCAAAGTCTTCTAGCGTGGGCGCAGCAGAGTCCTTTTCAGACAACAGGGGTTCTACGTCCAATTGCCAGTCAATTCCGCAACTGTTCCACCGTACCGCTCCGTCGGCTTCCGGCGAATAGAAGTCGCTGCATTTGTAAACGATCTCGGTCATCGGTTCGCGCGTGACAAATCCGTGCAAAAACCCTGCGGGTATCCAAAGCTGCCGGCCATTGTCAAAACTCAGCTCTTCAGCGACCCAACGCCCATAAGTCGGCGAGCCCTTACGGATATCCACGGCAACATCCAGCAGCCGCCCGCGACCGCACCGCACAAGTTTGGCCTGCGCGTGGGGTGGTGCCTGAAAGTGAAGGCCACGAAGGGTTCCGACATCCTCGGACATCGAGTGGTTGTCTTGCACAAAATCAACATTCAGCCCCGCATCTGCCATTCTTTTGGCGTTCCAGGTTTCACAAAAGAAACCGCGAGCGTCCTGAAATCGCCTTGGCTCAAGGATCAAAACCCCCGGCAGCGACGTCTCAATAATGTTCACTGGTCATCACCCATTCTAGGTCGAATAACCGATTATCAGGACAGGTCTTAACCGTCACCTAAGATTGAAATAAAATGCAATCTTGTGTCCAAAGGGCTTCGCTCGAACGAAGCTGGTTTTCAAAGCCGATACCCGCGCCCGCGGATCGTTTTTATCACTTCACCATCATCAATTGCAGACAATTTGCTGCGCAGTCGTCTGATATAGACATCGACCACATTTGTCAGTGGATCTTCGTGCGCACCCCAGACGTTCTGTAATATCCGTGCCCGGCTGACGACTTTGCCGCTTTCTGTCATCAGAAATTCCAACAAAGCATACTCCAGCGAAGTCAGTTCAATTGATTGCCCGTAATAAGTAACGTCTAAGGCATCTGTGTCGAACTCCAACTCGCCGACACGCAACCGGTATCCCGGTAAGGACGATGAGCCGCCCGACTCACGGCCCATGACTGTCAATCGGGCTACAAGTTCGTCAAATGCGAACGGTTTGGTCAGGTAATCGTCAGCCCCCATCCGCAATCCCTGAACCACGTCCGCGGTTGTTTCCAAGGCCGTCAGCATCAGGATTTTCGTTTTTATTCCGTCATACCGAAGTTTCTGACAGACTTCCCGACCGTCCATCCCGGGCATCATCAGGTCCAGAACAATGGCGTCGTAATCGCCATCCGTGGCTTTTCTATAACCCGTGCTACCATCCCGTGCGACGTCCAGCAGGCAGCCTTCGGCCGTTAAGCCGCGCACCAGAAATTCGACGATGCGCTCGTCATCTTCGACCAGCAGAAGCTTCATTCAAACTCCTGGTCGTCCGCAATCGGAAAACTGACCAATATCGCTGTGCCTCCCCACCGGCTGTCGCGAATTTCGATGTCGCCACCATGCGCCAGGGCAAGCGATTTGGCGATAGGCAATCCCAATCCTGTTCCAGGAACGTTTTCTGTCGCACTTTGGGGCGCGCGAACGAACCTTTCGAAAACCGCATTTCTGTCATTCAGAGCAATGCCGGGACCATTGTCTTCGATTGAAACAACCGCCCGATCCGATGCGATGCAAGTCCAGATCAAAATCTCCACGCCTTCCTGTGAATGGTGAATTGCATTGGTCACCAAAACCCGAACAAGCTGCGAAATCCGGTTGCGGTCGCCTTCGATAAAGATATCACCACCATGCAGCGACATGCGCAACTTCGCCTTCGCTTTTTTGGCAATTCCCTGCATTTGTTCGACGTTCGCCGCGATTTGCGCGTTAAGTTCAATCTCTTCTGTGCGCAAATCAAGCACGCCGGCCTGTTCTCGCGCTATCAGAAATAGATCATTGACCACAGTGGTAAGCTGCTCTGAAAGCTCAACAATCTTCTCCAAGGCCAAGTGTTGAGTGTCGGTCACCTGGGTCTTTGCACGCAACGCCACTTCGGCCTCGCCCCGGATGGCTGTCACCGGTGTGCGCAACTCGTGCCCGATGTCAGCGAAAAAACGACGCCGCAGATTTTCGCGAGATTTCAATTCTTCGTTCAACTCAGAAAGTTCAAGCGTGCGCAATTTGACCCGGCTCTCCAGTTCATCCTTGGATTCCTGCAGATCATGTCGTTTGCGCAGAAGTTGCCCGGCCATCACATTGAATCGTCCCGCCAGTTGGGAAAACTCGTCTCCCCCGTCCAATTGGAAACGAAAGGCCAGATTATCCTCGGCAAATTCGTTGGCACCATGCTCCAGTTTCAGCAGGCCATTGTTCATACGTCGCAACACAGTAAAGGCCACAAGCAGCACCAATAAGACCGATGACGCTCCCATGCCCCAGGCCAATGCACTCAGTTGGGCACCAAATTGGGATATGTTCTGGCGGACGTCCTCCAACTGATTGCGCTCCAGCAAAATGGCATTCTCGATCAAATCGGATACCGCGCCGTCAATCCGCGTTTCAAGAGTCTCGGTTGCCAGAACCCGACCGCGCTCGATCTGCCCGCCTTGTATGGACAATTCAGCCAGCCGGATCTCGTCGAATGCCGTCAGTATCTCGTTGCTCAATGTGGCCAGGTCTGACGCCAGCGGCAAATCCCCGCTCGGGCTAAGACTATGTTCACGGCTGCTTGAAATCTCGATTTCTTTCAGCGTATCCCGAATGTCCTTTTCAGCTTCCAGTATGTCAAAGGCAAAGCCGTCAGTGCCGGACAGCAAGTCCCGTCGCGCCTGTTTGAACGTTCGAAACAACCGACCTGAAAGTTGCAGGTATCCTGACAAAGTTTGATTGGCCAACATCGCGCGCTCTTGATTGTCGCTGTGTCTTTGATTGGCCAAAACCAACATCGCAGAACAGACCAAAGCCATGGCCCCAACCGCTATGAATGCCACGGTCAGCTGGGTTCTAATCAACATGCATATTGTCCATTTCCGATCCCACGGTCAGTCGTTCAGAGTGTTTTCTATCAGCAACTTTGACAAAAGATGGATTTCCAATTGCAATCGGTCTCGGCAATTGCGCGATGCACAATTAGCAACCTTCCCGCTCACCGGTACAATTGAGATTGATCTTTTTGTCTCACGCACGCGTCGCCACGTGTCCCACGCCGAATTATTTTCACCTTCGATTCCCGATGTCAGTGTCGCAAAGGTCCGATGGACGCCGCCGATTCTTAACCGACGTCTCATTTGTTGTTCATATTCAATTCATTATTTGGCATTTTGGTCCCGGTTTGTGCTGACATACGGGACTTTCGCAAGACACTGCCGCAAATCTAGGCAGAATTCACCAGTGCCATGAGCCTCTCAAAGCGTCCATGCGCACAAAACCACAGTCAGACTTGCAGGCAAATGCCCGCGCGTCTGCGAATATTCACGCTATCGGTGAGGACCCATTTGGAGCGGGCGATGAGATTCGAACTCACGACCCTAACCTTGGCAAGGTTATGCTCTACCCCTGAGCTACGCCCGCATCCTATGGATGAGGCGTCAATTATAAACTCCGCCCCCGTCCTGCAAGCGAAAAATACCCTTGTCGGCAAAAATCCTGCTCGTCATGGTCAGGCAAAGGAGACGCGACATGAAAATTCTCGTAATGGGCGCAGGCGCGCTGGGCGGCTATTTTGGGGCTCGGTTGGCGTTTGCCGGTCATGACGTCACATTCGTAGCCCGTGGCGCACATCTTGAGGCAATGCAGAAACAGGGCCTGCGCATCGAGAGCCGTTGTGGCGATATCCGATTGTCTAAGGTGAAAGCGGTCGAGGATGTTTCCAAAGTCGAAACGCCCGATGTCGTCATGCTGATGGTCAAGACATACGATGTAGAAGCCGCAGCCATCCAACTTAAGCCTGTTCTTGGTCCTGAAACCTTGATCGTTTCTTGCCAGAACGGCGTTAGCGCTCCTGACCGTATCGCAAGTGTGGTCGGGGCAGGTCGCGTCACGCCTTGCGTCGTTTATATGCCCGCGTCGATCAAGGAACCCGGCGTCATATTCCACCCTGCTGAATTTCACCGTATCGGCGTTGGCGAACTGGACGGAAGTGAAAGCAAACGCATCAGGGCGTTCGCCGACGCCGTAAATGCATCTGGCCCCGATTGCACCATCAGCGCGGACATTCGCGCAACTTTTTGGGAAAAGTTGATCCCGCTGGCCAGCTTGTCGGCCATAACATGCCTCACCCGGCTCGATATCGGCCCAGTACGGGACACACCCTCAACCCGGCGCCTGCTACTGGACGCAATCGATGAAGCTCATGCGGTCGCGCGCGCAGTATGCCCAACTGTCTCAGCACAGGCCGGCGCAAAAGCGCGCGCAATACTTTTGGAAGAATTGGGTCGCGATACCCATGCGTCAATGCAGGATGATCTGATGCGCGGAAAAAGACTGGAACTCAATGACCTGTCCGGCGAGATCGTGCGCTTCGGGGCGCGTCACAACGTACCAACACCGTTCCACAGCTTCGCTACTGCCGCGCTCCAGCCATTTGTCGACGGAACGCCGTCCTAGCCTTGCGCGTTACCAGGTGGCCGGCGTTGGTGTCAGCGAAAGCGTCGCACGCAACTGTGCGGCTGCCCCCGAGCTCATTCCAGCCAGCAAAGCGCGTGTCGTATAATTTCCGTACATCCGGCCATTGCGCCCGATGAAATACCAATCCTGAACCTGATCTTGTTCAAAGGCCACAACGTCGCCTTCGCCGACTACTGAAAGGCCCTCGGGTGCGTCCGCGACGCGTCCCATGACCCGACCTTCGGCGGTATCGATTGGCGTAACCCAAATAGAGACAGTGCCGCCGTCACCTGCTTCCAATGCAACTTTCATACCGACACCGGACCGCAATGCCTGATTGTCGTTCAGCGAATAGTCCAGAAATTGGGTGAGATGTATCCGGGCAAGGTCTCCGGGTGCGGCATCAATAGAGGCTGCATGTATTACCGGTTCACCAGAGCCAGCTCGCGCTGGTCCTGCGCTATAGCCTATATTCGCTGAAACAAATGAAACTGTTAACAACGTCAGCCCTGCCAGCCGACCGCGTGTTTTCCAATTCATGCCCGCCTCCATCACGTCAGGCTTTCACCTTCCGGCGCGAATTTGGCAGCATGGTTACGAGACTAAGGCGAAAACGAGGTAAAGCACGCTTCATTCGACCGATCCGCAAATCCTGCGGCTGGCCGTGTTGTTTCAGACTCAGTTTAGGAAATGGTTAATGCGGGGCCGGGCAGGGTGAATTTGGTCCCGGCATGACCGCTTGGACCGCCTATATCAACTTTTCGACCACTGAACGAACCGGCGTTAGTTCAATGGTTAAAGTGCCGTTCATCTTAGTTACCGTACGTCGCCTGATCTCTGCGCCCAATCCGCAATATCGATCCCGACACCGACGTAATACCGACGCGATACCGACGTGGCCGATTTGGCCGATACCGCTTGTTTTTATGGGTTAACGGGCAATTGCTGCTGCACGCAACGCCCAACCATCGAACGGTGCCTTAACGATTACAGGCTCACGCCGTCTGATCAGTGCCCGAACGATCGCTTTTGGCGAACTGGATCAAGTCCCAACGATTGCCCCAGGGATCAACCCAAACCGCAACGCGGCCATAAGGTTCATCTCGCACAGCACCCTCGAACTGCCCGCCCGCAGCCGTTATCTTGGCGTGGTCTTCTTCAAATTCCAAAGTCTCGAGAAACAGCCAAACCCGACCACCGCCTTGAGAACCAACGGTTACTTCCTGCGCTTCACCCACCGCCCGAGCCAGCAACATTTCCGTCTCGGCCCCCGGCGGCGCAATCCGAACCCACCGCTTACCATTGCCAAGATCCGTATCCTCGCGAAGCTCGAACCCGATCGCGGTAAAGAACGCAATGGCAGGGTCATAGTCGGGAACCAGGAGTGAAAAGAGAGCGATACGATTGGGCATGACATCAGGTGTAGCGGCGAACTGCCGAGGAAGAAATATCGGTTTTCAGCTCATTGCGGACATTATCCATTTGGCGTGTTACGGTATGAAGATTGTCGTCGGACTGCACGAAAGAGCATACCTTGAACTGGATCAATGGGGCGGCATCCGTCCGCGTTTGTGTCCTTGATTTCATAGGAGATCAGTTATGCAAAGTAAGTTTATGGAACTCGCTACATCCGCAAATGCGCTGATAGCCATCGGACTTGCGTTGAAAGTAAAGCTGCAAGCCGAGCCAGACGACCCAGCATTGATGGATCAAGTGGCGCAAGTCGTTGATGCACTTGGCCTGACCAAGTCGATGGAAGCTCTAACCAAACCGCAGGCCGCGACGATGCTGGCGAATATTCGAGGCGATCTTCTTCTCGGTGTGCGGGTTCTCTGTGATGACAAGACGACCTCGGAATGGGAACATGATCAAGCCGAGCTTTTGCAAACATTCGGAGAAGTTTCGGCGGGATTCCCAAAAGTTCTGAAATCTAAGATCGGGCCTGAGCTGTATGGGCTTCTGGAGCGTTTAGAGAAGCCTGGTGCGCGGTTTCTTGATATTGGGACAGGTGTCGCTGAGTTATCGATTGCAATGGTCAGGCAGTGGCCCAGCCTGGAGGTTCTTGGAATCGAACCGTGGGAGCCTTCACTCGCTATTGGTTTTCGGAACGTAACCGAAGCAGGTCTCGAGGAGAAGATCGAACTCAGAAAGTCCCGTGCGGAAGCGCTTACAGAGTTTGACGCCTTCGACCTAGCTTGGGTGCCGAGCGCATTCATTCCAAGTCACTCGTTACCCAGCGTCCTCGAAAGAGTCAGCAATGCGCTAAAAGCTGGCGGATGGTTATTACTTGCGAGACCGCACCATGACAGTGAGCCATTGGCACGTGCCACCGCGCACTTTCGGACTGTATTATGGGGCGGCGGACCTTTGTCATGCGAAGATGCCGAGGAACATCTTAACAAAGCCGGTCTACATGATGTGCGCAGCGTGTCGATGCCGCCAGGCGCGCCGATCGCCGTTACCATCGGTCGCTGCAAGTGAGGGATATCGCGGTTGCAAGGTCAGTATGAACGACTGGTTTGTCCCACGCTCCAAACATTCTGCAATTCACAACGCCCCCCAAAAACAATTCAGCGGCAGATGCTATCATCTGCCGCTGAGATTTTTTTCATTTCATTTTTTCGTCCGATGCCCAAACACTAAGGCGTAGATAAAATCACGACAGATCAAGTATATCAGCATTGGAAGTACCATCAAAAATAATGCGGCACTCAATAAATGATCTCTGCGTCGTGTCCCCATCGCAGGCGGTTGCAGGGTATGCCTTCTAATCGTTGGATTTCCGGTGTGTTTCTTCTTCCGGTTTCTAAACCCCTGCGGGGGGTCATGCTGGGACATTTCCGAACGAATGAGCGATCGCAATCAGTGCCATCTCAGTCGTCCTTCCGAAAATTATCTTTTAAATTCAATGTTTAATATGCTTCATTCTATATTTTTTTCGCGCGATTGTCCATAGCGCGGCGCTGCCGATTGGGCAGTATCCAGCGAATTTAATGGCTGAAAAGGCAAACTTTTTCCGTACGAACAGGATGCAAACGCTTGCAACAAGTTCGGCAATTTCCGTTTCGAATCGGATTGATCGGCATTTCACACTAGTCGTGCCTGTATGCGCTGATCTGGAGATTTACGAGATTAAGCTACGGCCACCCGGATGGTCCGTTCGAAACGCCAGTCGACGCGACCGGCAATTCAAATCCCATTTCCCAAATCTATTCCAACTCCACCAGCAAATCTTTAGCGTCAATCTGACTGCCTGGCGTGACGTGCACGGCCTTCACAACCGCGTCGCGCTCAGCGTGAATACCGGTCTCCATCTTCATGGCTTCGATGGTCAGCATCAGATCGCCCTCCTTGACCTCGCCGCCGGCCTGCACTGCAACCGAGGCCACAACCCCAGGCATTGGTGCACCGACGTGACCGGCATTTCCGGCATCTGCCTTCGGTCGTACTGCCTGTGCGCCCTTAGACGAATAATCAGTAACGCGGATCGTGCGCGGCTGACCGTTCAGCTCGAAAAAGACTTTAGCCTCACCTTCGGCGTTCGTTTCGGCAATTGCCTGACAGCGGATTTCCAGCGTTTTGCCGGGATCGATCTCAACTGAAATTTCGTCGCCGGGCTTCATGCCGTAAAAGAAGTTCTTTGTCGGCAAGGTCCGAACCGGCCCGTATTTTTCGTGACGGCCCATGTAGTCCATGTAGACCTTCGGATACATCAGATAGCCGTTCAGATCCTCGTCATCTACTTCAAACCCATCCAGATCTTTGGACAACTTGGCGCGCGTTTCTTCCAGATTGACCGCAGCCACGTTTTTGCCCGGACGATCAACAGAGGCCTTTTCGCCCTTCAAGATCTTCTTCTGAATGGCCTTTGGCCACCCGCCAGGAGGCTGACCCAGATTGCCGCGCATCATGTCGATTACGCTGTCCGGGAAAGCCACGTCTTTCTTCGGATCCTCGACTTCAGCGCGCGTCATGTTCTGGCTGACCATCATCAACGCCATGTCGCCAACGACCTTGGACGATGGCGTCACCTTCACGATGTCGCCAAACATCTGGTTCACGTCCGAATACATCTCGGCCACTTCGTGCCAGCGTTCTTCAAGACCCAGCGAACGGGCCTGTGCTTTAAGGTTCGTGAACTGACCGCCGGGCATTTCGTGCAGATAAACTTCAGATGCAGGGGCCTGAAGTCCGCTTTCGAACGCCGCATATTGCCCGCGAACTGCCTCCCAATAGTTCGAGATCTCGCGGACCGCTTCGATGTCCAGCCCAGTATCCCGGTCCGCACCCTTTAGCGCTTCGACAATCGTGCCCAGCGTCGCCTGAGAGGTGTTACCCGAAAGCGCGTCCATTGCGCAGTCAACAGCATCTACACCAGCCTCAGCGGCCGCCAAAATGGTGGCACTAGCAATCCCGGCAGTGTCGTGAGTGTGGAAGTGGATCGGCAATCCAACTTCTTCCTTCAGTGCCTTAACCAGAATGCGCGCGGCAGCAGGTTTTAGCAGACCGGCCATATCTTTCAGGCCCAGAACATGGGCGCCAGCGCCTTTCAGCTCCTTACCCATATCAACGTAATACTGCAGATCGTATTTCGCGCGATCCGGGTTCTGGATGTCGCCTGTGTAACAAATGGTGCCTTCGCAAACCTTGTTGTTCTCAACCACGGCGTCCATCGCAACGCGCATGTTTTCAACCCAGTTCAGCGAGTCAAACACGCGGAAAACATCTACCCCGGTCTCAGCGGCTTGCTTCACAAAGAACTGCACCACATTGTCGGGATAATTGGTGTATCCGACTCCATTCGCGCCACGCAAAAGCATCTGCGTCATCAGGTTTGGCATCTTGGCGCGCAGATCACGCAACCGCTGCCATGGGCATTCCTGCAAGAACCGGTAAGCCACATCGAACGTCGCGCCTCCCCAGCATTCAACGCTGAAAAGCTGTGGCAGATTGGCGGCGTAAACAGGAGCCGCATTGACCATATCAATTGACCGCATTCGGGTCGCCAAAAGCGACTGATGCCCGTCACGCATGGTCGTGTCTGTGATCAACAGCTGCTTTTGATCACGCATCCAGTCCGCCAGCGCCTCGGGGCCAAACTCATCCAGAATGTTTTTCGTGCCCGGGGTTGGTGCATCAGCGCGCAAAGCGGGCGGGACGGGTTCGCGCGCATCTGCGGCTGGCATCGGACGACCTGCTGTCTCGGGATGTCCATTGATGGTGATATCGCCAAGATAGGTCAGGATTTTTGTTGCCCGGTCGCGGCGCGGTTTGAAGTCAAACAATCCGGGCGTCTCGTCGATAAACTTCGTGTGGTATTGGTTGTTCAGAAAGGTCTCGTGTTTCAACAGGTTCTCAACAAAGGCGATATTGGTTGAAACCCCGCGAATACGAAACTCTCTGAGTGCCCGGTCAATTCGCGCAATCGCAGCTTCCGGTGTCGGTGCCCATGCCGTCACTTTCTCCAACAGCGAGTCATAATACCGGGTGATTACAGCCCCGGAATAGGCCGTTCCTCCATCCAGGCGGATACCCATGCCTGTCGCCCCGCGATATGCGGTGATGCGACCATAGTCCGGGATGAAGTTGTTGGTCGGGTCTTCGGTCGTCACCCGGCATTGGATCGCATGGCCATTCAGGGCGACGTCATACTGGCTGGCCGTGCCCGTCGCCTCGATCAGTGACTTCCCTTCGGCAATCTTGATCTGTGCCTGCACAATGTCGATGCCGGTGACTTCTTCCGTCACAGTATGCTCGACCTGGACCCGCGGGTTCACCTCGATAAAGTAGAATTCACCAGACTCCATATCCATCAGAAACTCTATGGTGCCTGCGCATTCATAATCCACTTGCTCGGCAATCTTCTTGCCAAGACCGCAAATCCGCTCGCGCTGGGCGCTGGACAGATACGGGGCAGGGGCACGTTCGACTACCTTCTGATTCCGGCGCTGAACTGAACAATCCCGCTCCCACAGATGATAGATGTTGCCCTGACTGTCGCCGAGGATCTGAACCTCGACGTGACGGGCACGCATAATCATCTTTTCCAGATAGCCTTCGCCATTACCGAAAGCGGCCTCGGCTTCGCGCCGACCTTCCAGAACTTTCTCTTCCAGCTCGTCCGCCGAATAGATCGGGCGCATCCCACGCCCGCCACCGCCCCACGAGGCCTTCAGCATGATTGGATAGCCAACGTCGTCAGCCTGCTTGCGAGTCAACTCCATGTCGTCGCCCAAAACGTCCGACGCCGGAATAACCGGCACACCTGCTTTGATGGCTACCTGCCGTGCGCTGGCCTTGTCGCCAAGGGCGCGCATTGTGTCGGCTTTCGGGCCGATAAAGGTAATGCCATTGGCGGCACAGGCGTCGACGAAATCGGGGTTCTCAGACAACAAACCATAACCAGGATGGATGGCGTCGGCCCCGCAGGCTTTGGCAACGCGGATGACTTCTTCGATCGACAAATAGGCTGCAACAGGCCCCAGGCCTTTGCCGATCTGATAAGCCTCATCTGCTTTGAAACGGTGAAGGTTAAGTTTGTCTTCTTCGGCGTAAACGGCCACCGTGCGCTTGCCCAACTCGTTGGCCGCGCGCATGACGCGAATAGCGATTTCTCCCCTGTTTGCGATCAGGATTTTCTTGAAATCGGCCATTAGCAGCATTCCTTATTTTGCAGTTGCAGCATTCTTTAACCAGCGAAGAGCCATCGGGCAAGTTTCACACAGGCTTTCGCGCGATTTACGGCAATTTGTCCCACCTATTACAAGTGGCGATCATGCAAAATTCATGCGCACGACAATTTCTCGCGGTGACGCGACATCTCAGGGGGTCTTGACCAGCTTTCCGGGCAATTCAGCCAGCGAATGCGCCCCCATATTGCCCATCGCCAATACTAAGTCATCGCGCAACATGTCGATCAAATGGGCCGGTCCCTTGTCGGCCAATGCACCAACTGCATAATGAAAAGCACGTCCTAACATGACAAAGTCGGCTCCCAATGCCAGAGCGCGCAGGATGTCCAGACCTCCGGTCACTCCTGAATCAAAGATGATCGGCGCATCTGGCAAGGCGGCCCGGATAGGGAGCAGGGCGTGGACTGAGGCTGGACCGCCATCAAACTGACGCCCCGTGTGGTTCGAAATCCAAAGCGCATCCACGCCTGCCGCCATCAACCGCTCGGCATCCTTCACTTTCTGAACACCCTTGACGATGAATGGTCCGTCCCACTCGGTGCGCAGCTCATCAATATCAGACCACCCCGGCTGACCCCTCAATATATGCCCGGCGTGCGAGACCGAGTTAAACCCGCCGCGTTCGCTCACATAGCTTTCCAGAAACTTCAGGCTCGGGATGCCTTCACGCAATGTGCCAATGGTCCATGCCGGATGGCAGATCATTGACCAAAGCATCTTGGCATCGATCTGTGGCGGCAACGTCAGGTTCGCACGCCGCTGTCGCTCCCGGCGGCTGTCCACCGGCACATCAACTGTCAGGATTAACGTATGAAATCCAGCCTCGCGCGCCCTACGCAGCTGATCACTGCGGATGTCCTTGTCGGTGGGCATATACATCTGAAACCAGCCCTGATCGCCGATAAACGGCACCAGATCTTCCGGCACGACCGTTGCCACTGAACTCATCCCATAGGGCAATCCAGCTTCGGCACAGGCCGCGGAAATGATCTTCTCAGCCCTGGGCCACATCACGCCTGACATGCCGACCGGCGCGCATCCAAAGGGCAGGGGATAGGATCGGCCCAGAAATTCAGTCGTGACATCCGGCACAAACGGCCCTTCAAGGATCGAGGGCATAAACTCGATGTCCCGCAGAGCCGCCATGTTGCGGTGATGCTGGTCTTCAACGCCGGTTGCCGAATCCAGATACTCGAAAATAAAATGCGGCACCCGTCGCCGTGACAGTTCCCTTAAATCCGAAATCGCCGGGTATTTGTTCTCAAGCTCCATGACGTCACATAAGCCCAAGTCAAAGCGAAGGAAAACCTCCCCAGTCTTCTTTCTGGCAAAAATACTCATTCTTTAAGGCGCTTCCGTCAGGATGCGCCCACCACGCCGCGAACAAAGTTCGCGGCTCAACTCATCAATTCCAACCTCGATGGCCAAGGATTATCGGACAGAACAGAGCGCGAACACCCTCTTTCCCTTACTTCATTAACCCGGTAAGCTCTCGCCCCATGAGCAGCTTCGCCGACGACAGTGATTTCCCCGACCGCATGCCCCTTTCGGCGCAAGCCGTCGCCGCCCGTCCCGCCCCCTATCTGGACGAATTGAACCCCGCCCAACGCGAAGCCGTCGAGGCATTGGACGGCCCCGTCCTGATGCTCGCTGGCGCTGGAACCGGCAAAACCAAGGCCCTGACCACCCGCATCGCGCATCTTCTGGTCACCGGCAAAGCCCGGCCCAACGAAATCCTTGCCGTGACATTCACCAATAAAGCCGCACGCGAGATGAAAAACCGCGTAGCAGGGCATTTGGGTCAGACCATAGAACGCATGCCCTGGCTCGGCACCTTCCACGCCATCTGTGTCAAACTTCTCAGACGCCACGCCGAACTCATTGGCACAGAAACTATTAGCGGATTGAAACCAGACGGCGGGGTCGAGAATGATGCTGTCTTGCTGGACGAAAGCGAAGGCGGGCAAGGCGCATATGATTTGGGCCCAACGCCTCGGCCAGGCGTTCAAGCCACAACTCAAGCCAACGACCGCTCCCATCTGAAATCCAATTTCACAATACTGGACACCGACGATCAGGTCCGCTTGATGAAGCAACTGATCGTCGCGGAAGGCATCGATGAGAAACGCTGGCCCGCCCGCCAACTGGCCCACATCATCGATGGTTGGAAGAACAGAGCTTTGACCCCCGACAAAGTTCCCGCAGCCGACCACGGAGCCTTCAATCACCGCGGTGTTGAACTATACGCCGCATATCAACAACGGCTGCTCACCCTAAACGCAGTCGATTTCGGTGACCTGCTGCTCCACGTTGTCTGGATCTTCCAGAACCACAATGACGTGCTGGAGCAATACCAACGCTGGTTCAAATACATCCTCGTCGACGAATACCAGGACACCAACGTCGCCCAATACCTCTGGCTGCGACTTCTGGCCCAAAGCCACAAGAACATCTGCTGCGTCGGCGACGACGACCAGTCCATCTACGGCTGGCGCGGTGCCGAAGTAGGCAACATTCTGAAGTTCGAGAAAGATTTCCCCGGCGCCAAAGTCATCCGGCTGGAACAAAACTACCGCTCCACTCCCCACATCCTTGCCGCCGCGTCCGGTGTCATAACCGCCAACCAGGGCCGGTTAGGAAAGACTTTGTTCACTGAAGCTGAGGAGGGTTGGAAAGTTAAATTGATCGGCCACTGGGACGGAGACGAAGAGGCCCGTTGGATCGGCGAGAAGATCGAGAGTCTTGCCGATGGAAGTGCGAGTGAAGCCATTTACCGGCAAAATCCACGCTCAAAAACTAATTCACAGGAAGCCGAGCGGTTGTCGAAGGGTGGGATAGTTTCCCAAAACTCTGATGGTGACATTCATCAAGTAAATCTGAGCCGTGCGAATAGCCTTTCTCCTAACGGTGTAGGGAACAATCCTGTGCCGCGAAAATTCGAGTTAGATGAAATCGCCATCCTCGTGCGCGCCAGCCACCAAATGCGCGCGTTCGAAGACCGTTTCCTGACTATTGGCCTTCCCTACCGCGTGATCGGCGGCCCTCGTTTCTATGAGCGTATGGAAATCCGCGATGCCATGGCCTATTTCCGCCTGTCGGTCAGCCCTGACGATGACCTCGCGTTTGAACGCATCGTAAATACTCCCAAGCGAGGCCTAGGCGACGTCGCCCAGAAGAAAATCCAGACCGCCGCCCGCACCAATGGAGTGTCCCTGGTCGAAGGCGCACGCCTTCTCCTCGCGGCCAAAGGTCTCGGTGGCAAGGGTGCCAAGGAACTCGCCAAACTTGTCGAAGGTCTTAGCCGCTGGCACTCGATTGTGCGCGCAGGCCAGAACCACCTCGAACTGGCCGAACAAATTCTGGACGAAAGCGGCTACACCGAGATGTGGCAAAACGACAAAACCCCCGAAGGCCCCGGACGTTTGGAAAACCTGAAGGAACTCGTCAAAGCGCTGGAAAGTTTCGAGAACCTGCAAGGCTTCCTGGAACACGTTTCGCTGATCATGGACAACGAAAGCGAAGACGGCGAAGCCAAAGTCTCGATCATGACACTGCATGCGGCCAAAGGTCTGGAATTCCCCGCCGTCTTCCTGCCCGGCTGGGAAGATGGGTTGTTTCCGTCCCAACGCAGCATGGACGAAAGCGGCCTGAAGGGCTTGGAAGAAGAACGAAGGCTGGCCTACGTCGGCATCACCCGCGCCGAAGAAATTGCAACGATCAGCTTTGCCGGCAACCGTCGGGTATACGGCCAGTGGCAAAGCCAGATGCCCTCGCGCTTCATTGATGAACTGCCCGCAGATCACGTCGAGGTCCTGACCCCGCCCGGCCTTTATGGTGGAGCCTTCGGTGCCGCCGCAGCCCCTGACATGGCCGGTGCTCCCAAAAGCGACTTGCACGATCAAGCCGCTCAGGCCGATGGGTACAACTCGCCTGGATGGAAACGCCTTCAAAACCGCAGCCAGCATCGCGGCATGTCGCAGCCGTCTGAAGCCAAGAACATGGTCATCGATCTGAACGCAACCTCGTCTCACACCATCGGCGACCGGGTGTTTCACCAAAAATTCGGATACGGCCACATCACCGGGATCGAAGGCGATAAGCTGGATATCGCATTCAACAAAGCCGGTGATAAAAAGGTCGTTGCGAAGTTCGTCACAGCGGCGGCCACCGCCGGGGACGACGTTCCGTTCTAACAGGTGTCGCCGCGGGCTGCGCCCGCGTCGATCCGCCTCTCGCTGACGCTCGGGGCTGGACAGGGGCTTTGCCCCTCAACCCTTCGGGTCTCACCCCAGGATATTTTCGGGCCAATAATAGCGCTTTGTTTACTCTGTTCGGTGAGGCTGAGGGCGCGGCACAGGCGGGGACGCCGATGGCCGCGGCCGGTAATTACCGGGCGGCCCGTTTCTTAAGAGGCGGGCCGTGTCTATTATTGGCCCATAAATATCCTCAGGGGGACTGGGGGATGAAATCCCCCAGTCTGTCGACGACGTCAGTCGGCGAAACCCTCAGTTCGCCCAGTTGCCACCCCGGAACACAGGCACACGCTCGCCATTGGTCGTAACGCCATCAATTTCGGTCTCGGCGCTGCCGATCATCCAATCCACATGGATCAGGCTTGAATTTCCACCACGCGCCGCCAGATCAGTATCCGAAATGTCATCAGACTCCAGCAGGCAATCCTTATAACACTGGCCCAAAGCGATATGGCAGGCGGCGTTTTCGTCATAAAGCGTGTTGTAAAAAAGAAGCCCGCTTTCGGAGATTGGCGATGCATGAGGCACCAAAGCAACCTCGCCGATCCGGGACGCGCCCTCATCCGTTTCCAGCAGCTTCTTGAACACATCCTCGCCGCGCGATGCACTTGCTTCCACGATCTTGCCGCCTTCGAAGCGCACCTCAATGTCTTCGATCAAGGTGCCTTGATGGCTAAGGGGTTTCGAAGCCCGCGCCACCCCGTTCACATTGGCCAAATGCGGCGTCGTAAAGACCTCTTCGGTGGGCATGTTCGGGTTGCAGATAATGCCGTTCTTGGCCTCACTTGCGCCGCCCTGCCATAGATGACCATCAGCCAGCCCGACGGTCAGATCGGTGCCCGACCCCTGGAAGTGCAAGGCTGCAAATCGCTGGTCGTTCAGCCAATCCCGCCGCCGCGCCAACTCGCTGTTGTGCGCATCCCAGGCCGCAACCGGATCATCGCGATCTACGCGCGAGGCGGCGAAAATCGCCTCGGCCAGCCGCGCCTGCGCCGCGTCACCGTCCAGATCAGGGAACATCAATTGTGCCCAGGCACGTCCCGGATAAGAGACGATGGACCAGTTGATGGCGAAGCTCGCGATCTTTTCCAATGCGGGTTTATAGGCGATGGATTGCGCCTTAGACGCACGCCCGACCTTTTCAGGGTCCATATCCGACAGCGCCATGGGATTGTCCGATGATACATGCAAGCGTGCAGCGTTCGCTCCATATGCCTCGCCCATGCCTTTGAACAACCAGTCAGGGGCGTCGTCGAAACTGTCGTCTGCGCCATGCAGATACCGCGCCCGCATGATCGCTTCGTCACTCAAAATAGGCGTGACGACCGATGCGCCCGCTTTATAGGCGGCGACCGCTATCCGGCGCACCAAAGGCAGCGCTTCTACCGATCCAGTCAAAACCAACTGCTGCCGCGGTTGCAGGTTCAAACCGGTGCTGACCGCGACGTCGGCCAGACGATCCAGTTTTGAGACGTCAAAGGGCAGGGTGGCGTCGGTCATGATAGGTCTCCTTGGGTTACCCTCGACGTAAGCTGCGTTCCCATTGCCGTAAAGCCGCTTTGCGCAAATATTTTGTCGTGTTTCCTGTGGAAAGTCCGGGACAAACGGGTCTTTGATGAACCGGCGCTATTTCATCGGAGCCCCCAATGGTCACCTCTCACATTCAAGAGAAACAGCCTGACAGCACCCTGCTGGCCATCGCCGCGATAATTATTGCAATGCTGTCGCTGTCCTTCGGGGACGCGCTGGTGAAACTCTACAGCGCGGATTTCGTCATCTGGCAAATATTCATCCTGCGCTCGGTTATCGCCGTCGCGGTTTTGATGGTCGCCTGGTGGCTTTGGGTGCCCCGTGACCGAAAGCGCCCCGGCCACATCGGCTGGACGTCCTTGCGCAGCCTACTGATGGTGATCATGTGGATTTTCTACTATCTGGCGCTGCCCAATGTTCAACTGTCACTGGCGGCTGCGGCAATGTATGTCGCGCCGCTTTTCATTACGCTTTTCTCGGCAGTATTTCTGGGCGAGCGTATTCGTCCCGTCGGCTGGATCGCTGCCACGATCGGTTTTGTCGGTGTTCTGGTGATCTTGCGCCCGCGCGCGGGAGACATCAATTTCTACGCGTTTTTGCCAATCATCGCGGCGATGTTCTATGGTTTTGCCGTCATCCTGACGCGCAGCAAATGCCGGAACGAGCATCCCGTTACGCTGTCCATCGCGTTGAACGCAGCTTTTCTTGTGGTTGGGGCAATTGGAACAGCGATCGTCCCGTTCCTGACCGACAAGCGCGAGGGGTTCTTTCTGGGACTATGGCCTGACATGGGTGGGGCGGAATGGGTGACGATGCTGATCCTGGTTGCCGTCATCCTGATCACAGGCTTTTTCGTCATCATCGCCTATCAGAATGGCCGGCCACAGATCGTCTCGACCTTTGATTTTTCGTATGTCGGCTTTGCCGTTCTCTGGGGTGCCCTGATGTTCGGGGACCTGCCAGACACCATCTCGTTCGTCGGCATCCTGATGATCGTTGGCGGTGGAATGCTGAGCCTTAGAAACTAAAAAACGCGCTCCGTTTCCGGGGCGCGTTTTTTAAACCAGTCAGGCGGGTGGGCTTTATGCCGCTTGCGCTTGCTCGGCGGCGTGACGCCGCTCGCTTTCTTCACGGCTGAGCGCGACGGATGTCCGCACACCTTTGCCGACGAATTCCATCAGGCCCTTCACAACCCGTTCGTTCGGGTCGATACCCGCACAGGTCAGAACCTCACGACCATCGCGCGACCGCGCCCAACGCGCAATCTGCTCAGGACCGTTCCCATATTTCTTGTCATCAGCAATGGCATCATCGAGCGCCGCCAGCACAACTGCAGCGAAAAGTTTCTTCGCGCGATTGCCTTGCTCGTGGTTAAATGCCGTGCCGTCCACAAAGTCAGCCATTCTTATTCCTTTATTCTTGCTCTTGCGCCTTTAAGCGTGACGTCCCTTATGACGGGTTCGACACCACTTTTGTCATTCTTTTTTGGAATGGCTCCTATGCGTGGTAAGCATAGCCAGCAAATTTCCAATCCCTGATTTCGCAGCCTTGTCAGCAGCTTGTGCCTAGAATATAGGGTTTTGAAACGTTTTATCAACAAAATGATGTGGTTGACCGCGATGCCAAAAATCAATGGAAACGAGATTCGAGTCGGAAATGTCCTTGAACATAACGGCGGATTGTGGGTTGCGGTGAAAACCGACCACGTAAAGCCCGGCAAGGGCGGCGCTTTTGCCTAGGTCGAGATGAAAAACCTCCGCAATGGTTCGAAACTGAACGAGCGTTTTCGTTCGGCTGACAAAGTGGAACGCGTCCGTCTCGAACAAAAAGATCAGCAGTTCCTCTACGAATCCGACGGTATGCTGGTCTTCATGGACAACGAAACCTTCGAGCAGATCGAATTGCCCTCTGACATCCTCGGCGACCGCCGCCCGTTCCTGCAAGACGGCATGTCCATCAAAATCGAATATCACGAAGCCGAGGCCCTAAGCGCTTCCCTGCCGCAGAAGGTCACATGCATGGTTGTCGAGACCGAGCCGGTCGTCAAAGGCCAAACCGCCGCCAACAGCTTCAAACCTGCGATTCTGGATAACGGCGTCAAAGTCATGGTCCCGCCCTTCGTCGGTCAGGACGAAGCGATCATCGTGAACACCGAAACGATGGAATACGCCGAACGGGCCTAGCGCTTAATCACGCACCTCAACAACGGCGTCACCGGCTCTTAGTGTTCCGGTGGCGCGATCTTTGCGCAAATATGCGATGCCGCGCCCGTCAGCCTGACTGAATAACGTGCCCGCAACTTTCCCGGCTTCGTTGACTATTTCGGTGCCTACGGGTGCCACTCCGTCAACTGCGACAGACATCAAACCCTTTTTCAGTTCCGTTTTATGCTTCATGCGGGCGGTCACTTCCTGACCTACATAGCACCCCTTCTTGAAATCAACGCCATTCAGACGTTCGAAACCGACTTCCAGCGGGTAGCTCTCGTTCGGTAGCAACTCAATGCCGGTTTCCGGCACCAAAGCCGCAACGCGCAATGCGGTCCAATTGCCATCGTCACCTGAACGCCCATCATAGGCCCGCCATCCCAACGACGCATGCCGAGGGTCTGCAAACGCGCCTTCCGCGCCATCTCCCAACCCGCGCGAAGGTACAATGTCGGTCTCTTCAATGGTCACATCAGCCCGCAGCTTATACATCGACAACCGCTGAACCAGCGCCGGGGCCAGCGCGGCGCCCACATCCAGCAAAATGCTGTCGCCTTCAGCCAAAAGAAAGAAATCGGCCAGATACTTCCCTTGCGGCGTCAGTAGCGCCGTCCAGACCAGACCCCGATCCACCCGCGCCACATCATTGGTCACAAGGTTTTGCAAGAAGTCCCGCACATCCCCGCCGCTGATCTTTAAGACTTTCCGCTCGCCCATGCTGGCCTCCTGCCGCGTCTCGCGCCTATATAGGGCGAACATTGGCAAACTGCATCCCATGGCCGCACAGCTTTCTATCATTATTCCTACGCTAAACGCCGCAACTCAATTGCCCGAAACGGCAAATGCGTTGCTGGAAGGTATTTCGACGGGCTTGATAAAAGAACTGATCATCTCTGACGGTGGTTCTTCTGACGAAACTGAAATGATCGCCAAAGAGCTTGGGGCTATATTCATATCCGGCAAAAAGAGCAGGGGCGGGCAGATCGCCCGCGGCGTCGCTGCTGCAAAAGGTGACTGGCTCCTGATCCTCCATGCTGACACACATTTGTCTCCTGACTGGATGGGCGCTGCGCAGGTGCATATGACCCATCACGGCCAAGACGCCGGTTGGTTCCGTCTCAGATTTCGCGCCGAAGGTATCATGGCGAAACTGGTGGCCGGCGGGGCAAACATTCGTTCAAAGCGGCTTGGCCTGCCATATGGCGATCAGGGTCTTTTGGTCGCGCGCGCTGTCTTGGAGCGTGTTGGCAGTGTTCCGGAGTTGCCTTTGATGGAGGACGTCGAACTGGCTTGCCGCCTCAAGGGCCGTCTTCGCCGGTTAGAGGCATACGCAGATACCTCAGCCGAAAAATATTTTTCCGAAGGTTGGATTAGGCGCGTCGCGCGAAATCTTTGCACGCTGGCTAAATACGCGCGCGGCCGCGACCCAGAGCAACTGGCGGCGGGATACGACAACAATTCAAAGTCTTAGCGCCGTGGTAATCTTTATGACCGAACGGTCGTCGTTAACGCAGCGTGCTTTGGAAAATACCGACGTAATACCGACGCGATACAGACAGCCGCTTTTCCATGAAAATAAGGCGTTTACCCTTGCAGACGTCGCGCGCAACGTTTTTGGGCGTGCGCCGCGTTAACTTTCTTTGAACTGCAGATCGTGAAGCCGGGCATATAGCCCACCGCGCGCCAGCAATTCTTCGTGGCGGCCTTCGTCCACAACCTGGCCTTTGTCCATCACGATGATCTTGTCTGCATTGCGGATCGTTGACAGCCGATGCGCGATGACAAGCGTCGTTCGATCCTTTGCCAGATGATTCAATGCCGCTTGCACTTTGGTCTCAGACTCGGTGTCCAGTGCCGACGTGGCCTCGTCCAAAAGCAAGATAGGCGCATTCCTGAGCAATGCGCGTGCAATCGCCACCCTTTGACGTTGTCCGCCAGACAGGGCTGACCCACGCGGCCCCGCTTCGCTCTCAAGTCCGCGCTCCAACTGACTGACAACATTCGTTAAATATGCAGCTTCTACTGCCGCATCCAACTGGTCTTCCGTTACATCCGGCGTGTTCAGAACAATATTGTCCCTCAGACTTTCATCAAACATCGGCGCGTCTTGTGTGACCACGGAAAACAGGCTGCGCAACTCCCTTAGATCGGCCAGATCAATTGCCGTCTCCCCGATCTTGACAGCCCCTGATGAAGGGTCGACAAGCCGTGTCAGCACATTGAAGATGGTCGATTTGCCGGCACCTGACGCGCCCACCAATGCCGTTGTTTCGCCAACCTTTGCCGTGAACGTCGCGCCATTCAGCGCCACTTCAGACCCAAAGCTGACGGCAACATTGTCAAACGTAATATCGGCATTCTCGGCGGTCACAGTTGCTGCCTCAGCAGGTGAATTAATCGTCGCCTGATGCTCGAACAACTCATACACACGCTCAAGGCTTGCCCGTGCCGTCTGCCAAGCCCCCGAAACGTTGGCAATCCGTCTAAGGGGTTCAAAAATCAGACCCATTGCTGTGAAGAACGACATGAATTCACCAACAGTCTTGTCGCCATCAATGATCTGGTTGCCGCCGTAGACAATGACCCCAAAAAACCCAATAGCAGCGACCAGGTCGGTCATGACCGGTATCCCTGCCATGCCAAATCTGACCCGCATTTCCTGTTTCAGTAAACCATTTGCCGTCGCACGAAATCGTGTGTCTTCACGGGGCTCGCTGGTGTTCAGCTTAATGGTGTTCACACCATGAAAAATCTCATCCAACCGCGTTGACATTCGTGCAGCTGCGGCCCTGGCGGCATGGCTTCGTTTGCGCACAAATCGCTGAAGAGCAACCACTGGAACCAATAAAACCGGCGCGGCTGCGACAGCGATTAAAGTCCAAAGCCAATCCACTGAAATTGCGACGGAAAACAACGCGATCAAACTTATCAAATCGCGCCCAAAAGCGGATAAAACAGTTGCCCAGATGGCTTGCGCCGCCGTGGTATCCCCGCGCACCCTCTCAATCAAAGTACCCGGTGGATTGCCCTGAAAGAACTGGCTGTCCAGTTTCATCAGATGCGCGACAAGATCGGCTTGCATCGCCGTCACGATCCGCAATCCGGCGCCTTGCATGATGGTGCGATGGGCAAATGCCGCAAAGGCCCGGATTACAAAGATGCCACCAATTGCCCCAGCTACAAACCAAACTGCCCCGCGGTCACCGGCAATAAAGACCTGATCGAACATCGGCTGAACCATATAGCTCAGCGCACCCAACATAGACCCTTCTATGGCCATGAAAATAAACGCAATAAAAATCCAAAGTCGTTCAGATCTCAGATAATTCTGCCAAAGCCAACGGGGAACAGGCGCTTGCGCGCCGTCTCTTGGAGGTAATGGGGGCGTGGGTCTTGGCTCGATCACGGACATTATTTTCTCATCGTTGTCTTTCCCTAGCGCCCACAGCCGGTGCAGACAAGCGATGCAGTGATTGACCTTGCCGGACATGACTCATACCCCTTCTGCATGACAGCTTCAGGAGTGAAAATTTGACGCTTTCGAATGGACGGGAATATTTAGCGATTCCGGGACCTTCTGTGATCCCCGACCGTGTTTTGCGGGCGATGCATCGAGGGTCTCCCAATATTTACGAGGGTGAGCTGGTGGAAATGGTGCCGGGCATCCTGCGCGACCTGAAGTCTGTGGCGCGCACCCGGAACAATGTCGCGATTTATATCACCAATGGTCACGGCACCTGGGAAGCAGCACTGACAAATATAGTCTCAAGGGGCGATAAAGTCTTGATTCCCGCGACCGGAAATTTCGCTCTTGAGTGGGCAGAGATCTGCCGCGGATTGGGCTTGAATGTAGAACTCATGGACTTTGGCAAGCGCGCCGCGATTGATCCCGAAGCTGTCGGCGAAAGTTTGGCGCAGGATCAAGACGGCCTGATCAAAGCAGTTCTGGCAGTGCACGTGGACACTGCAACCAGTATTCGAAGCGATATCAAAGCCCTGAGCGACGCCATGTCTAAAACCGGACATCCCGCATTGTTGGTAGCCGACTGTGTTGCATCGCTGGGATGCGATGTGTTCGAAATGGATGCTTGGGGCGTTGATGTAATGATAACGGCGTCCCAAAAGGGGTTGATGACGCCGCCCGGTGTCGGTTTTGTCTTCTTCAATGAAAAGGCCGACAAGGCCCGTGACATCGCGGATTGCGTGACACCTTATTGGGACTGGCGACCGCGCACAGCGCCTGACATTTTCTATCAATATTTCTGTGGAACTGCGCCAACGGTGCATCTTTTTGGGTTGAGGGTCGCGCTGGACATGATCGCGCAGGAAGGCCTGGAAAACGTATGGGCGCGCCACCACACGTTGGCACAGGCAATCTGGGCGGCGTTTGAACACTGGGGACAAGGTGGTTCTTTGGAGCTGAATGTCGCAAATGCCAGCTTGCGATCACATGCGGTCACCAGCATTCGGGCGGGCTCCAACAAAGCCACAGGGCTTCGGCAATGGTGCCAGACAAAGGCAGGTTTAACGTTGGGCATCGGACTTGGAATGGCACCGCCAAATTCGCGAGAATGGCACCATTTTTTCCGCCTGGGTCACATGGGGCACGTGAACGCACAAATGATCCTGGGTGCACTCGCGACCATCGAATCGGGAATGAAGGCTGTTGGTATTGAACATGCTTCCGGCGGTATAGAAGCCGCAGCAAAGTCGATTGCTGAAAATGCCTAGTTTACGTCTGGGTTTTGGCTTTGGCGCTTGGGGATCAGTCGATTTGCAATTGCGCTAATGATACTAGCAACAATAAAGCCCCAGATTGCCCAGATGATACAAAGCACCATGAAGATCACGACTCCGAACGAGACCAAAAAAGGCGTCGTATAATTTTCGACGGTTCCAGAATGTTGTTGGCGATCTGAGTTCATAGCGCCAGTTTAACCTAGAAATCGAATTTTTGGAGCCGCTTTGGCATCAACTTGCTGAGACCGGCAATTCTTAGCCGTCTCGCACCGATTTAAGAGCTTTTGGAAGGGCCGCTTCGAACAGGTCAAGATCAGCGTCCTTGCCACAGCTAATGCGAATACAGCGATTGCCCGGATGAGCGAAGGGCATGCGTACAAAAATTCCATCATCTACCAAGGCGGCCAACGCCGCCTTTGCAAAAGCGGCGTCCCGTCCACAATCAATGGTGACAAAATTCGTTGCCGAGGGCAGGGTCATCAGACCATTGTCGCGCGCGATGTCCGCAATCCGTGAGCGCGCCCGGTTAACCATTTCTTTGACCTCAGCGAGATATGTCTGATCCTCCAAAGCCGCCAAGGCACCAACTTGGGCGGAACGGTTCATTCCAAAGTGGTTGCGCACTTTCTCAAACGCGCGGATCACATCGCGATGCCCAATAGCATAGCCGACACGGGCGCCGGCCATTCCATAGGCCTTGGAAAATGTACGCATGCGAATGACCTTTGGGTTCGACGTATCGATTGTCGGCGCGGTCCCCTCGGGCGCAAACTCGATGTAGGCTTCGTCGAGTATTAACAAAGTGTTACCGGGCAGGTCGGCGATCATGGTATTTATGGTCGCTGCGTCGTGGTGACTTCCCATCGGGTTGTCGGGGTTTGCGATGTAGATCATCTTGGCGTCGACTTCGCGCGCCTTATTCAAAAGCAATGCGGGGTCTTCCTTGTCGTCGACAAAGGGAACAGCGTGAATTTTTCCGCCATAGCCTACAACGTGGTAGTTGAACGTCGGATAGGCGCCATCGGATGTGACAACGGCGTCGCCCTGATCGACAAACAGGCGAACCGCGTAGCCCAGTAGCGTATCGACGCCTTCGCCGACAACGACTTCATCGGGTTTGATGCCACAATGGGCGGCAAGGGCTTGGCGAAGATCATAACTTTCAGGATCGGCATACTTCCAGATATCCGCGGCGGACGTTTTCATTGCGGCGATTGCATTTGGTGAAGGTCCAAACACGTTTTCATTCGCACCAATGCGTGCGCGAAAAGCCTTGTTCATCTGACGTTCTGCCGCCTCGGGGCCCACGAAGGGCACTGTTGCGGGCAAGCCTTCAGCCAGAGGTGTCAGGCGTGGCTTTGTCATCTTGTTTCCCCTCCTACGGAGGCGATCCGCCGGGGGCGCTGCCCCCGGACCCCCGGAGTATTTTTGATCAGAAGAAGAGGATCAGTCCACTTCTGCAAGTCGGTCGAGCGCGGTCTTAAGTCGGGCTTCTTCTTGTACCCGGGCGGCGAGATTTTCGCGGGTTTCGGTGATGACGTCTTCCGGCGCGCTTGCCACGAAATTCGGATTGTTCAACCGGCCGCGCAGACCGCCGAGTTCTTTGGCGAGTTTCTGTAAGCTTTTGTCGAGGCGCGCTTTTTCCGCCGTGACGTCGATGAGGCCAGCCAGTGGCAGGGCGAATGTGCCGCCATCGACTGCGATAGTTGCTGCACCCTTCGGGGTAGTTTCTGCGGCCGTCAGCCCCTCGATTCCGGCTTCGCGGTCGCGCAGAATGATGACTTCATTTCGTGCCCATGCAGCCTTTCCAGCGTCGTCACACGCCAGTTGCAAAAGAGGCGCCTTCAGCGATTTCGGCACGTTCATTTCGCCCCGGATGCGGCGCACCTTTTCGATCAGATCGCGGACCCAGCGCATTTCAGTCACGGCGGCATCGTCAACCAACTCGGCATCATATGTGGGCCAATCGGCATGGATCAGCATCTTGTCGCGGGTCGCGGACAGGCCCCAAAGTTCTTCGGTCACAAATGGCATGATGGGGTGCAAAAGGATCAGCAACTGATCCAGTGCCCAGGCCATGACCCCCCGAGTTTCCTCGGCGGCTTCGGTATCGAACAGCGGTTTCGAGAACTCAAGATACCAGTCGCAATAGGTGTAGGTGAACGCATAAAGCGTGTTGGCGGCGTCGTTAAAGCGGAACGCATTCAGCGCCTCGTCAACCGCCTCGCGGGTCTTGGCAACTTCGCCGACGATCCACTTGTTGGCGGTGGCATTCAACGGCTGACCGGGCTGCCATCGGGCATGGCCAAAGACACCATTCATTTCGGCAAAACGTGAGGCATTCCAAAGCTTTGTACCAAAATTGCGATAACCCTGGATGCGTTGGGTCGACAGCTTCAGATCCCGCCCCATAGCGGCCATCGACGTCAGAGTGAAGCGCACGGCATCAGCGCCGAACTCGTCAATCAGCTCCAGCGGATCCAATACATTGCCGAGGGACTTTGACATCTTCTTGCCCTTCTCGTCGCGGACTAGGGCGTGGACATAGACTGTGTCAAAGGGGCGGTCGTTTACGGTGGCGTATTGCATCATCATCATGCGGGCGACCCAGAAAAAGATGATGTCAAAGCCGGTGATGAGGACGGAGGTGGGGAAGTACTTTTGGAGTTCCTCGGTGTCTTCGGGCCAGCCGAGGGTGCCGATGGGCCAGAGGCCGGAGGAGAACCATGTGTCGAGGACATCGGGATCTCGGTAGATCGGGTAAATGTGTGTGGTTTCTTTTCCCTTGGCGACCGCGTCCGCTCTATCGGCTATTGCTTCGATCGCAGCCTCCTTGTCTGCGACGAGGACGTACTCCATACCCGCCAAAACTTCTTTGTGCGCGATGCTTTTTTCGAGCACGAGATCTACGATATACCTAAGAACGGCATCATTGGGTCTGAAGCGCTCACCAATAATCTTTGATCCGAAAGTGTCGAAGTCTGTAACGGACTGTGGACAGAATGCCTTATCGAAATTTAGCGTGTCAGCGGCGTAAGGGTTAGCAAACGCCTTAAGTGTTTCTGGATTGTCCAGGTTCGGCCCATACCAAACCGGGATCTGATGTCCCCACCAGAGTTGGCGCGAGATGCACCAGGGTTCGATGTTTTCCAGCCAGTTGAAGTAGACCTTCTTGTGCTGCTCGGGCAGGATCTCGGTTGTGCCGTTGCGAACCGCTTCCAGCGCGGGGCCGACGATTTTCGCTGTATCTACAAACCATTGGTCAGTCAGCATCGGCTCGATCACAACTTTCGAGCGGTCGCCGAACGGCTGCATGATCTTCTTGCTTTCAACCATCGGGACAAGAGCGTCGGCACCTTCAGCATCGGCTTTCAACGCAGTCTTCCCAAGCACGGAGTTGTCGGCGCGGGTCATGACAGCAAGGCCCTCAGAGGTGATCTGTTCAATCACCTTCTCGCGCGCTTCGAACCGGTCCAGCCCGCGCAATTCGTCGGGAACTAGGTTAACGGTGTCGGCCTCAGCCTCGGTCAACGTTTTCTCGCCCTTGGCAACACTCATCGCCGTCGCGGCCATCTCGGCATAAGGCGCGCCATTGTCGCGCATGGACCCTTTGGTATCCATCAACCGATACATTGGGATGCCGCCCCGCTTGGCGACCTGATAGTCATTGAAGTCATGCGCGCCGGTGATCTTCACCGCGCCCGAGCCGAAATCGGGGTCCGGATACTCATCCGTTACGATCGGAACTAGACGCCGATGTTCCTTCGGGCCAACCGGAATTTCACACAGCTTTCCAACGATTGAGGCATAACGCTCATCCGACGGATGCACCGCGACCGCGCCATCGCCCAGCATGGTCTCGGGGCGCGTGGTGGCGATAGAAATGTAATCGCGGGTCTCGCTTAGGGTGACGTTTCCGTCCTCGTCCTTCTCGACATATTCGTAAGTCGCACCGCCCGCCAGCGGGTATTTGAAGTGCCACATGTGGCCGTCGACATCAATGTTTTCGACCTCGAGATCCGATATGGCGGTTTCAAAATGCGGATCCCAATTGACCAATCGTTTGCCGCGATAGATCAACCCGTCCTCATACATCTTAACAAAGACTTTGATGACGGCGTCGTGGAAATTCCCCTCTTCGCCTTCGGGCGCATCAGGCGCACCAGACATGGTAAAAGCGTTGCGGGACCAATCGCAGGACGACCCAAGCCGCTTTAATTGTTCAATAATCGTGCCGCCGGATTGCTGCTTCCATTCCCAAACTTTCGCGGTGAAGGCTTCACGCCCCATTTCGCGGCGGGAGGGTTGTTGGGCCTCGGCCAGATTGCGCTCCACAACCATCTGGGTCGCGATCCCTGCGTGGTCTTGCCCCGGCTGCCACAGCGTGTCGTGGCCGCGCATCCGGTGCCAACGGATCAGGATGTCCTGTAGCGTGTTATTGAAGGCATGGCCCATGTGCAGAACACCGGTCACGTTCGGCGGTGGGATCATGATCGAAAAGGTCTCGGCCCCCTCGGCGGCATTGGCACCTGCCTTGAAAGCCCCGGCCTTTTCCCAGGCCTCGTAAATCCGCGCTTCTGCGTCACTTGCGTTGAAAGTCTTGTCCATCAATCCATGCCTTTTCGGGTCGCGTCCCATTTAGCTGCCTTCGCCGCAAAGGAAAAGCGCCGGTTTGCTGTTCTTTCTGGGGAAAATACTCCGGGGAGGTCTGGAGGGGCTGGCCCCTCCAGCGGGTCGCTGCGCCAAAGGAGCAGCGAAACTGAGTATCAGCGTACTCGCCGATCTATTCTCGTTGACAGATGGATTAACGATTCAGAAGATCTAACACCGGCCACTTCGCCAATCGCATCAAGGGCCTTGTCCAGTGCATCTGTCGTGGATGCTGATAGCGAAACCACCAGATCAAACCGGCCGCTCGCCGTATGGGCTGATCGAACTTCGGGCAACCTTTTCAGTTTGGATAATACCGCTGGTAGGGTCATAGGCTCAATCTGCAACAGGGCTGTGGCACGAATGCGTCCGGCGCGGGCGGCTTCGCCAAGTCGCACTGTATAGCCGGCAATGAATTTCTGCCGTTCCAGGCGATCAAGGCGTGTCTGAACTGTCGAGCGTGCAAGGCTCAGCTTACTTGCCAAAGTGGCAACCGGCGTTCGTGCATCTTCGCCGAGAAGTTTCAGGATTTCTTCGTCAATTTCGTCCATTTGTGGCGTTTCCTCGGCGATTTGTATGAAATTGCACCAATAATAGACGAATTGATACTCGATTTCGGCGGCAAGAGGGGAGATTTTTGTGCAAGCGAAATAGGAAAACGTTCATGTCATTGGTCTCAGCGCTCTATCGTGCCCCGAAAACCCACTTGTTAACGCAATCACCGGATCACCCGGTTCTCTATTTTGCGCCCTCAATTTTGCAGGCCACAGCCCGGAGATTTCAAAAAGAGTTTCCCGGTCTGGTAACTTACGCTGTTAAGGCAAATGATGCAGAAGAGGTGCTCGAGAACCTGATGGCGGCCGGGCTCGACAGTTTTGATGTGGCTTCGCCGTTCGAGATGAAACTGGTGCGCCGGCTGATGCCGAGCGCGAACTTGCACTACAATAATCCAATTAGATCTGCCGCCGAAATATCCACGGCAGTAGAACTGGGCGTCGCGTCTTTTTCGATCGACTCGCTGTTTGAATTGAAAAAACTGGAAGCTGGTGGAATTCCATTGGGGACTGAAATTTCCGTTCGAATCCGCTTGCCGATCTCCGGGGCGGCTTATGATTTTGGCGCAAAGTTCGGCGCTGACCCAGACACGGCCGTTGCCCTGCTGAAGTCGGTGGTTGCCATCGGTTATGCGCCATCGATGACGTTTCATCCTGGCACCCAATGTGCTGATCCTTCAGCCTGGCGGGCTTACATCAAGATGTGTGCTGATATCGCACAAAAAGCTGGTGTTACCCTGCGACGACTGAATGTTGGAGGTGGATTTGCAGCACACCGAACCGGACCAGCCCCAGATCTTGGTGCCATATTCAAAGGCATCCAGGCAGCAGTTGTTCAAGCATTCGGTCAGGAAATGCCTGCGCTTGTTTGCGAACCTGGGCGGGCAATGGTGGCCGATGCCTTCAGTCTGGCTGCGCGAGTAAAAGGTATTCGTGACGATGGTGACACATTCTTGAATGACGGGATCTACGGTGGCCTGGCTGAGGCTCCGGTTTTGGGCAATGTGGATCGCTTCGAAATTGTCTCGACAATGCCACGAATTGGCGCGTGCACCGCGCGTATGGTATACGGTCCAACCTGTGATAGTCTGGACCGGCTTCCCGACACACTGTCCTTGCCGGATGATCTGGAAGAAGGCGATTGGGTTTTGTTTCACGGTTTGGGCGCCTATTCGACGGCAACCGTCACTCGGTTTAATGGGTATGGTGCCATCGAAGTCGTCACGGTAGACCGGCTGGCGTAAAAGACCACAGCCCTTTCTCGCAACAAAAATCACGCCGAATTTCATGGAAAGACTCTGCTGTCGGCCTTACCTCTTGGGTATGAAGCAATCTGGCATGAATACGCGGGACTTCAATGGCTCTGCGTGACCGAATACGTGGTCTTTGGGGGCTGTTTCGGCGAACCGAACGAGAAACCGTTCGTCGATCTCGCGGGCAAGTCAATCATGTGATCTTGCTCGATGGTATGATGTCAGAGCTCGAGACGGGTTTCGAAACCAATGTTGGGTTGATTTACAAAGCGTTGGATTCAGTCGCAGAAGAGCGGGACACATCAATCTATTACGAAGCGGGCGTTCAGTGGACAGACTGGAGCGCCACACTGGATGTGATTGAGGGACGGGGCATTAACCGACAAATCAGAAGGGCCTACGGATGGCTTGCAAGCCACTATCGTCCTGGCGACCAAATTTTCTTAATCGGCTATTCGCGGGGCGCCTATGCCGTGCGATCCTTGGGCGGGGTGATAGACCGCATCGGGCTTTTGAAACGCGAACAGGCCAGTGAGCGCATGATCCGCGAGGTTTACCGGCACTATCAATACGATACCGACCCCGCGACATGTGCTGCGTTCAGGCAGGCACATTGCCATGACAAAACGCCAATCGAAGCTGTGGCCGTCTTTGACACGGTGAAAGCGCTAGGCTTTCGTGCCCCGTTTGTTTGGAAATGGGAAGATGTAAAACATGCCTTCCACAATCATCGTCTGGGCCCTTCCATCTTGAATGGGTATCATGCGCTGGCTTTGGATGAGACTCGCGCGGCGTTTAAGCCGGTGCTCTGGAACACGACCGACAGGTCCGAAGGCGAAGTTCACCAAGTTTGGTTTCGAGGCGGGCACGGAGATATTGGTGGGCAGTTGGGTGGCTACCATCCAGCGCGCCATCTCTCAAATATTCCTTTGGTCTGGATGCTGGACCAGCTTGAAACCTGTGGGTTGCCGCTTCCAGATAATTGGCGCTCAGAAATCCAAACTGACCCCGATGCAAAGGCTGTAGGGACTTGGCGTGGATGGTCGAAATACTTTTTGGCACGAAAACCCAGGAGCATTTTGCTCGATCCCAGCGAACGCATTCATGCCACGGCGGTTGGTCGAACACCGCGCGCGAATGAGTTGGATACAGAAATCATCGCAGACAACTGATTATTTGCCGCCCAAGCATTTCTTGCCGTTCAGGCGACTTTCTCCAGCGCAATTTTCGGTGCCAACCCTAATGCGTGAACCACGTCCCGTGTAAGGGTCGGTTTATTCAAAGTGTAAAAGTGAAGATGGTTTACGCCATCGTCCAAAAGATCGGTGCAAAGCTCGGTGCAAACCGCTGTCGCCAGCAAGTCGGTGCGACCGTCGCGTTCTGCTGTTTCGAACATTTGAACTGTTTCAGTCGGTATTTTTGCGCCACAGCGCTTGGCGAATTTTTGCACACCCTGCCAATTTTCAATCGGCAGAATACCAGGGATAATCGGCGCAAAAATTCCAGCATCTGCACAGCGATCTCGGAACCGTTGATAAGTTTCAATGTCGAAAAAGAACTGGGTAATTGCTCCGGACGCGCCCGCATCGATTTTGCGTTTCAGCCATTCTACGTCGGCATTGTCGTCCTGTGCTTCTGGATGGCGGTCGGGATAAGCACCGACGATGATGTCGAAGTTGCCGCTATCTGTCAAAGCGGACACCAGTTCTGTCGTGTCGCTAAATCCGTCTGGATGTGGCCGGAATTGTCCTTGTCCCTTTGGTGGGTCGCCCCGTAATGCAACAATACGTTTGACGCCAACCGCTGCGTAGCTTTCCGCAATTTCCAAAGTTTCCTTTTTCGATGCGTCAACGCATGTCAAATGTGCCGCAACGTCCAGTCCTGCTTGTTGGTGCAACGCACATACTGCTTCATGGGTTAGTTTTCGCGTAGTTCCACCAGCACCGTAGGTGACGGATACAAATGATGGATCCAGATACGACAACGCCTGGACAGTGTCCCAAAGCCGAAACGACGCCTCCAATGATTGTGGCGGAAAGAACTCGAAAGAAATGCTTGGCGCGGACATGTGCGATGGTCTCCGTTGTTTCGCTGCTTGTGTCACATCGCCGATTGTGAGACAAATTCATAATATTCACTTACATTATGAGTTGCGCTCACAATTATGCATATCGAATTCCGCCATCTGCGAACCATTCGGGCAATTCACAAGGCTGGTGGCTTGGCACGAGCTGCCGATGTCCTGAACATTACGCAGTCAGCACTAAGCCATCAGGTAAAGGGTCTGGAGGATCAGGCGGGTGTCGAACTGTTCTTACGCCGCTCAAAACCGCTGAAGCTATCATCCGCCGGGCAGCGCTTGTTGAGACTGGCTGAAAAGGTACTGCCCGAGATCGAGCTACTGGAAGAAGATTTCCGTAATCTCAGGTCTGGAAAATCTGGTCGCCTGCATATCGCAATCGAATGTCATGCCTGTTTCGAATGGCTGTTTCCGGTGCTGGAAGAGTTTCGAAAGGCCTGGCCCGAAGTCGATGTCGATATCCGTCCCGGTCTGGCCTTTGATGCGCTACCGGCACTTTTGCGTGAAGAAGTTGACCTCGTGGTTTCGTCGGACCCGGAAGACCTTGTGGGGGTCAATTTCAAACCGTTGTTCGATTACGAACCGGTATTTGTCGCATCAGCCCAGCATCCTTTGGCGCAGAATGAGTTTGTTGTCGCTGAAGATTTTCGCGACGAACTGTTAATCACTTACCCTGTTGATCGCTCTAGATTGGACGTCTTTACTGAATTACTGACTCCGGCCAAGGTCGAGCCGCGAGCAGTTCGGCAAGTTGAATTGACAGCGGTAATTTTATTGCTGGTTGCGTCCAATCGAGGCGTCGCAGTTCTGCCTGATTGGGTTGTCCGCGAGGTGCGGTACCATTCGGACTATGTCACGCGAAAAGTCGGGCGCGATGGGGTCACAAAAAGACTGTTTGCGGCAACGCGTGACGATGACACGACCAAAGCGTTTATGGCTCATCTGCTGAAACTTGCTCGCAAAATCCCGGTTCAGATGCAGCGCGATAAATAGGATTTAACTTGGTTTCCAATCAGGAAACCGTCTGTTTCCAATGGCTTGCTACCTTTACGCGAAAGAGGCATCCGCTTACCTTTGGTCCATAGTTTCGGGGTGGGTGCGGTCTATGGTTCAGAAGACATCGGATAAATCCAATGAAATACTGGATGCTGCGCGGGCGATTGTTCGAAAAGATGGACCCGACCGGCTGACATTTGACGCCGTGGCCGAGAGTGTCGGAATTTCCAAACAGGCCGTCATCTACTGGTTTCCGAACAAGGCACGGTTGGTCGAGGCATTGGTCCGACCGGCACTGGAAGCCGAAGCTGCGGCCGGAAAAGCAGCGCTGACGCGCAATATTGGCGCTGACACAGCAATTCGCCGTTTGATTGAAGCCTTGGCCGTATTTCACACCTCTGACTTGGATCGATTTCGATTGATGTATGTTACTCCGCAGATCGGTCAGCGTGTCAGCCGTCGCGGAGCGATGTTGAGCACACTTGGCCGAATTCACCCGGCGACAACAGAAATGTATGACGCGCTGGCAGAAAAACTGGTCGCCGGTGGGCGCTACAATCGGGTTATGGATGCTCGACGCGCTGCGGCTGCTGTGCACACTTCGTTGCTGGGCTTATTGTTGCGGATGGCGATGGCGGACACGTTGAACGCTCCATTGCGTCATCGTGATGATGCTTTGATCGAAGCCCTCCTGGAAGTCATTGCACCCCAAGCAGCCTGATTGCTCTTGCACCCAGATGACCAACCCGTAGCTTGGCGGAAAGGTCTGGAGGGAAAAATGGCAAGAATCGGCGTGACCGGAATGGGAACCATGGGCGCGGCGATTGCGCTAAACATGGCCGAAAAAGGGTTTGATGTTGCGGTTCACAACCGAACAGCGTCGGTCATGCATGGTGTCGTCGCCAGTGCGGGTCCTCTTGCCGAAAGACTTACCCCAGCTGATGATCTTGAAGAATTTGTTGCCGCACTAGATGCTCCGAGGACAGTGCTAATAATGGTTCCTGCTGGCGCGGCCGTGGATGGCGTCATCGCAGCGTTGGAGCCACTTCTTGATCCTGGTGACCTTATTATCGACGCCGGAAACGCGGACTTCAACGAAACTCGCCGCCGTACTGCCGACCTCGAACGCAATGGGTTTAATTTCCTCGGCATAGGGGTTTCCGGGGGCGAAGAAGGTGCGCGTCATGGACCATCGATCATGGTCGGTGGTTCAAAGGATTCCTATGCGCTTGTGGCAGATATCGTTGCTGCGATTTCGGCCAAGTTTCAGGGCGATGCCTGTGCCGATTGGTTGGGGCCTGACGGAGCCGGTCATTTCGTAAAAACGGTTCATAACGGCATTGAGTATGCCGACATGCAATTGATTGCCGAAAGCTATGGTTTGCTGCGCGCCTCTGGTCGCAGTGTTCAGGACATGTCAGCGCTTTTTGCACAATGGAATGCCGGCCGCTTGCAATCCTACCTTATTGAAATCACCGCAGAAGTTCTGGGAGCTATTGACGTTGATTCCGGGAAACCCTTGGTGGATGTCATCGTCGATCAGGCGGGCCAAAAAGGCACGGGCCGATGGACTGTCATCGAAGCTTTAAAGCTGGGTCAGTCGGCGTCGACCATTGAGGCTGCAGTCGGCGCACGATCTTGGTCAGCTCTTCGGGATACGCGCAAAGCTGCTGAAACGACCTTTCCACCCAATGATGCCTCTTCGGGAATCTCTGATGATGAACTAGAGGCTGCGCTATTAGCTGCGCGGATCATAACTTATGGGCAGGGCATAGCCCTGTTGTCCGAAGCATCGGAAGCCTTCGAATGGTCCTTGGACCTGGCGCGTGTGGCCGAAATCTGGAGGGCAGGCTGCATTATTCGTTCTGCCATGCTGGACGACATTTCAGCTTCAGTGCGCGCGGGTCTGCCACACGGTCAGATCATTTTGGCACCCGCTTTTGCTGAAGTCGTTCGGGCGACAATTCCGGCATTGCGCAAAGTCGTCGGGGCGGCAATTGCTGCCGAGCAGCCGGTTCCTGCCATGGCGGCGGCCTTATCCTACTTCGATTCCATCAGGCGCGCGCGCGGCACCACCGATCTGATCCAGGGGCAACGGGACTACTTTGGACGTCACGGATTCAAGCGATTGGATCGCGAAGGCGACGGGCACCACGGGCCATGGGCAGACTAGGCCCATGACCCATTTGGTTGTTTAACCACGCATGCGTTTTACGACCATGCCGACGACCACCTGAACCACAAGGCCAGCCACACCGCCACCGACTAGGCTTCCAGCCATGGCGCCAATGTCCATGCCGCCGGCCGCTGCTGCACCGGACCCCATGAGGCCGCCCAGCAATTGGCCGCCGCCTACACCGCCGACAGCACCTGCAATGAGATTGCCGATGTTGCCCATATCGCTGCCTTTGGCGACTTTGCCGCCGCCAATACTGCCTGCGGTACCGCCGATAAGTTGTGCTATTATCTGTTCCATAATGATTTTCCCTTCGTTTTCCCTGGCATTGATGCAGGATTCATAAAAAAGGATGCAGAGCTACGGCAGGGGAAAATCCCGGCACACGCGTCATTTTGCGCGCGGTGGTGTGCGTGAGCCACGGCAGATAACGGGAAATTACGGCGATAGTCTCTTGGTTTTCTTGAAAAAGAACGCGCAAACTGTGCCCCAACTTTGTGCCGACTTTCAGCTTGCCGGGAAATGGTTTCTTCCGTAAACGACCCTGTCACTAAAGGGGCCCGAGTATGCAAGGCAGCGCAAATCTTACCGTCATGACCGCCGCCGCGCGCAAGGCCGGACGTAGTCTTTTGAAAGATTTTCGCGAGATTGAGAATCTTCAGGTCTCCAGCAAAGGGCCCGGCGATTTTGTCAGTCGCGCGGATGTTGCAGCTGAAACCATCATCCGAGAAGATTTGATGCATGCCCGACCGAATTATGGCTGGCTGGGCGAGGAAAGCAGCCCGCAAGAAGGTAAAGATCCGACACGTCGCTGGATCGTTGATCCGCTGGACGGAACGACCAATTACCTTCACGGCTTGCCACATTTCGCCGTATCCATCGCGCTTGAACACAAGGGCGAAGTCGTATCCGCAGTCATCTATGATCCGTCAAAGGACGAATTGTTCTTTGCCGAAAAGGGACAGGGCGCGTGGCTGAATGAAAGCCGTCTTCGTGTATCCGGTCGCACTAAAATGATCGAAAGCATCTTTTCTACCGGATTGCCGTTTGCAGGGCGGAAAGAGCTGCCGGAATCCTTACAGGATTTGGCGCGTATATTGCCAGTGTCTGCAGGTGTGAGGCGGTTTGGTGCGGCATCGCTTGATTTGGCCTATGTGGCAGCTGGGCGGTACGATGGTTATTGGGAGCGGGGCCTGCACGCTTGGGATATTGCCGCTGGACTGCTGATCGTGCGAGAGGCAGGCGGATTGGTCGATGGAATGGACAGAGGCAGCGATCCTCTCGAAACAGGAAGCCTCATCTGCGCCGCCGAGCCGATTTTTGACAGTTTTTCGAAAGTAATTCGTGGCGCTTAACATTTGTGCCATTTTTTGGCCGCAATTCTTCTCGAATAGTGAAGAATGCTGCCAAACCCTGAAGACGAAGCTGGGGGGCTTCCAATCTGGACAATTGCTGTCCTGATTGTCTTTGTCCTATCGGTCATGATGTTCCGACCCCGCGACATTCAACATACGACGTTGGAAGATGGCCTTGGCCCTGTAGTTGCCACCCAAAGTCTGCCTATCTGACAAGATAATGCTGCTGTGCGGCATTTTTTGCTTGCTATTTCGCATCGGCAGGGTAATAAAATTACTCGAAGGCGCGACTTTATGTCATTAAATTGCGGAAGGGATTGGGATGTTGGATAACCAACCCCGTGGAACAATCGTTATTGAAGATTTGGAAGTGGGCATGATACGCACGCTGACCAAGGAGATTACGGATCTGGATATCGAGATGTTTGCACAGGTCTCCACCGATCGTAATCCCGTGCATTTGGACGATGACTACGCCCGCGATACAATATTCGAAGGCCGCATCGCTCATGGTATGCTGACGGCCGGTCTGGTGTCAGCAGTCATAGGAGAGCAACTGCCCGGTCACGGCACTGTCTATCTTGGTCAAAGCCTTAAATTTATGGCACCGGTTCGCCCGGGAGATATCGTGACTGCCGAAGTTGAAGTGCTGGAAATTGACTACGGGAAACGGCGCGTAAAGCTGGACACGCGGTGTTTGGTCAAAGGAAAGCCAGTGTTGAAGGGCGAGGCCACGGTCCTTGCTCCATCGGCAAAATTCGACTGAGGGTTGCGGGCCGCGCGCTTGAGCGCTACGGCAAGTCTCATGCGTATTCATCGCGACACGACCTATCTCGATCCAGACGATCGCGGCGCAACTGCCGCGATTGGCAATTTCGATGGTGTACACTTGGGACATCAAGCAATTCTGGAGCAGACTGCCCAAGCCGCCGACGCACCCTTGGGCGTAGTCACATTCGAGCCGCATCCTCGCGAATACTTCCAACCGGAAGGCCCGCCCTTTCGCTTAATGAGCGCCGAAGCCAAGGCCAACCGACTGGAGAAACTCGGCGTCGCGCATTTGTATGAACTCGGCTTTGGGGCATCGATTTCTGAACTGACGCCAGAGGAATTCGCGTCAAAGATCATTGTTGATCGATTGGGCCTGAAGCATGTCACTGTCGGGCGTGATTTTTGTTTCGGAAAGGGGCGCACTGGGGACACCCAGATACTTCAGGAACTTGGCGTAAGTAAGGGATTTAGCGTTACAATTGCCGAACTTGTCGAAACCGGCGGGATGGACATTTCGTCGACCCGGATTCGCGACGCACTTAGCGACGGACGACCTCAGGATGCTGCAGAAATGCTTGGCCATCTTCATCGAATAGAAGGCCAGGTAATTCGCGGTGAACAGCGCGGTCGCGACCTTGGGTACCCAACGGCCAATATGTCGATCGATGGGCTGCATCCGCCGAAGTTCGGGGTTTATGCCGTTGCAGTGAATGTTCTCACGGGTGCAAACGCGGGCTCCTACGACGGAGTTGCTTCTTTGGGTGTTGGGCCAATGTTTGGAGAAAACATCGCAAACCTAGAAACACATGTTTTCGATTTTCGCGGCGATCTTTACGGAGCGGATTTGTCAGTCGCGCTGGTTGAATATTTGAGACCTGAAGCAACATTCGAAAGTCTGGAAGCGCTGATCACTCAAATGGACGCAGACTCGGAAAGCGCTCGCCTGATACTGGCAAAAAGCGAGCAGCGCGCATGATCGGCGCCTACGCAAGCATGGCTGTCTGATGCCGACAGTGAAAGATCCGATTGACCGTGTGGGCCTCCGCGAGGATTTCTGGGAAAGAGTTCCGCTCAAGAACCTGACGTCGAAAGAATGGGAGGCACTATGCGATGGTTGTGGAAAGTGCTGCCTAAACAAACTTGAAGATCCGGAAACCAATGAAATCGCGTTCACACGCGTTGCCTGCAGGTTGCTGGATGGCGATTCATGTCGCTGTGCGCAATACGATATTCGCAAGCAATTTGTGCCTGATTGCGTTGTGCTTACGCCTCAAAATATCTCAAAGATCGCATATTGGATGCCCTCGACATGCGCCTATCGCTTAGTCTTCGAAGGCAAACCTTTGAATGACTGGCATCCCCTGGTTTCGGGCAATCCAGAATCGGTTCATGACGCGGGCATATCCGTCAAAGGTTGGACTGTGCCAGAGTTCGAAGTGCCCGAGGAAGATTGGGAAGATCACATCGTTGAGGATTTGTGATGTTTTTTGCATCTGACAATACAGGACCAGTACACCCGAAAGTTTTGGAGGCCATTGCCGCAGCCAATAAGGGATACACCTTGCCTTATGGTAATGATCCCATAACTCAAACCGCGCGGGACAACGTGCGCGAAGTCTTTGACGCGCCCGAGGCCGAAGTGTTCTTTGTCACCACTGGTGCAGCTGCAAACAGCTTGATCCTTGCCAGTTGGGCAAACCCCTGGAGTGCGATTTTTTGCGGCCGCTACGCTCATATACATGATGGCGAGGGCAACAGTCCTGAAGCTTTTTCTGACGGCGCAAAGCTGACATTGGTTGGCGCTGCCGAGGACAAGTTCACAGCGGCCGAGTTGGACACTTCAATGTCGGCATGGGATCCGGGTCATCTGAACAATGCCGAGCCGGGGCCAGTGTCCATAACCCAGGTGGCAGAGTGGGGGACTATTTACACGCTCGATGAAATTCGTGCGATCGCAGATGTCACCCACGGGCACGGTCAGAAACTTCATATGGACGGCGCAAGGTTTGCGAATGCTGTGGTCGCACTTGGGGTTTCAGCCGCGGAAATGAGTTGGAGGGCCGGCGTCGATGCCGTGACTTTTGGCGGCACTAAAAATGGCCTGATGGGCGTGGAAACTGCTGTTTTCTTCGATCCCGAAAAGTCCTGGGAGTTTCAAAGACGTCGTAAGCGCGCTGCTCACTTGCTTTCGAAATCAAGGTATTTGGCAGCACAGGTTAGTACTTATCTGGAAAACGATCTCTGGCTGGAACTTGCGACAAAGGCAAATTCGTCAGCCGCGAGACTATGCCAAGGCATCGCGGCGTTTTCTGACGCCACAATTGCTTTCCCTTGCCAGGCGAATTTAGTCTTTGCATGGATGCCACGGCGTGTTCATCGTGGGATGATCGATGCCGGCGTTCAGTATTATATTGAACGAGGGCAACTTCAGGGCGAAGATCCGGAAGAGTTGTTGTTGGCGCGGTTTGTGTGCGGCTGCACCACAAGCATCGAAGACGTCGATCAATTTCTCGATGTCCTAAACAATTAGGCGGACAGAATGGACGATCCATATGCCCATCACCCAGGATTACGCGGCAAGATCGTTGATCCAGAGTCCTCTCTGTTTCGCAAAATGACTCAAGGTGACTTGGTTGAAAATCTGCAGGCCGAGGGCATTCGGACAGACTGGTTTTATACCGATGAAAAACGCGAAGCATTGCGCCGCGATGTGCTGAAAGATCGGCACAATTCGGATTTGTGGGTGTTCGGATACGGGTCACTAATGTGGAACCCGGCTCTGCGATTTCAGGAAGTTCGCCGCGCCCATGTGCCAGACCACGCCCGGCGTTTCATTCTGAAAGATATCTACGGGGGCAGGGGCACCGTCGAGGTTCCTGGCCTGATGGCCGCACTCGACCTTGGTGCTGGTTGCCATGGTCTGACCTTCCGTATTCAAGCGGACGACGTTGAAAAAGAGACAGAAATCCTCTGGCGTCGTGAAAGTGTTGGGCCAGCTTATCATGCACGTTTCGTAAAGGCGCAGTTGTCGGATCAGACAGTCGATGCTCTGACATTTGTCGCTGACTATGCGGCAGAAGCGATCGAGCCTGATATGACCCGCGATCAACAGTTGGAGTATCTCGTCACCGGAACAGGTGCCTTCGGAAGCAGCATGGACTACATCGAAGGCATTGCAGAGCACTTCGAGATTCTTGGCATTGACGATCCCGACGTGACATCACTGCTCCAAGAAGCCCAAGCCAGGGTGGCCGCAAAAGGCAGCTAAACAAATCCGGATTTTTTGGCGCCGTCACGCTGGATGACGTTATTTATAGCGATCAAATTATGCTCGCGTCGGGTCTTTCCGTCTTGTTCCAGGCTGATGCCAACGGCTTCGCCGGTTGCGCAAATATTGTCGTCCGCGACGACTGCATACTCCATAAAGAAACTGGACGGTTTCACCACTGTTGTACGGGCCGCGACAATGTAATCTTGGTTTTGGTGCATTGGTGCCAGAAAGTCCGCGGTAACCCGGCGCACAACCAACTGTGGATCGTCTTCGCCATAAGAGGAAAATCCATAGTCTTGGACGTAGGTGACTCTGATGGTTTCGAACCACTTCAGAAAGACGACATTATTGACGTGGTTCAATGCGTCCAGTTCGTAAAAACGGACGCGATCACGATACCCATAGGTCCATCCGTCAAGGCCCACATCGCTTAAGTTATGATGATCGAGAGGGGCCAGGAAGCGGGTCATAGTGAGATCCAAATTTTGGAGCGGGTGAAGGGAATCGAACCCTCGTATTCAGCTTGGGAAGCTGCTGCTCTACCATTGAGCTACACCCGCGCGCAGAGATAAGTGGTGCTTTACAGTTTCTGGGCGGTCAAGATCGCGCCCGGCGCCGGCGATGTCCACCACCTGCTTCCCCGCCGTCTCCACCTTGGTTAAAGTTTACATTAGGTAAATCGACCAGCGTATTCAGAATAGTGAATGGCTCGACCGCGTTGGGGATAGCCGAGGCATTGACGAAATGTTCCTGAAAGCGCGGTTCGATGGCAGTTTCAATCTTCTGGATGTTGCGGACCACCGTTTCGATCTCGTCTCGTGCATCGGTGTTCAAGAGCGCGATGCGCGCCCCTGTTCCAGCCGCGTTACCCGCCGAAGTTACTTTTTCCAGTGGGCAGTCAGGTATCATGCCCAAAATCATGGCGTGCTTGGGCGAAATGTGGGCGCCGAATGCGCCTGCCAAAACCACGCGATCTACGTTGTCCACTTCGCGCTTGTCCATCAACAGACGTGCGCCTGAATAAAGCGCTGCCTTGGCCATCTGAATTTCACGGATGTCGCGGTTGGTGACAGTGATGACCGGACCATCATTGGCCGAACCATCCCACACCAAATAGGACCAGGTGCGGCCGTCCGCGACACACAGTTCCGATCCAGTTTGCGTTGGGCTTCCGATTAGGCCGCTTGCGTCGACTAATCCGGCAATCCGCATCTCTGCGACCATTTCGATGATCCCCGAGCCGCAAATACCGGTGACTCCAGTCGTCGCTATGGCATCGGAAAAACCTTCTTCAGTTGACCACAAGTCGCTGCCAATGACTTTGAATCGGGGCTGTTTGGTAATCGGATCAATTTCGACGCGCTCAATTGCGCCGGGCGCGGCGCGCTGTCCCGAGCTGATTTGCGCGCCTTCGAAGGCAGGACCGGTAGGAGATGAACAGGCGAGAACGCCATTCTTATCGCCAAGCTGAATTTCGGCGTTAGTGCCGACATCGACGACCAGAACGAGATCTTCGGATTTGTCCGGCGCTTCTGACAACGCAACTGCTGCTGCGTCAGCCCCAACATGGCCGGCGATGCACGGCAGCAAATAGAGACGGGCAGCGTTATGCCATTCAAAGTCAAGCTCGCGCGCCCAAAGATGCATAGCGTCAGATGTGGCCAATGCAAACGGGGCCTGTCCCAATTCAAACGGATCAATACCCAATAGTAAGTGGTGCATGACCGGATTGCAGACGATAACACCTTCCATGATCAAATCGGCCGTAATATTCGCATCCGCAACAATGTCTTGTGTCAGGCTATTGATGCCCTCGCGCACGGCCGCAGTCATTTCATCGGCACCGCTGTCGTTCATCATCGAATAGCTGACGCGGCTCATCAGGTCCTCGCCAAAGCGAATTTGCGGATTCATAAGTCCCGCCGAGCCAACAACTTCACCGGTGCGCAGATCACATAGATGACCAGCTATCGTGGTCGACCCCAAATCGATCGCAAGGCCATAGACCGATCCTTCGTAGAAACCCGGCCAAATTTGCATCACACGCGGGGCGTAAAAGTCGTCGCCCATGTGAATGGCGCAAGTGACTTTCCAGGCACCCTTGCGCAACAGCGGCTGCATCTTTTGGATGACGCCCAGATCCGCATGGACCCCCTTGATCTGCCATTGCTCTTCCAGAGCCTTTGACAGACGCTCAAGGTCACCAGTGGGGTCGTGCATGTCAGGTTCTTCGACCTCAACATAAACCAGCCGAACAGCCGGATTCATGGTAATATCGCGCGCTTCCGCTCGCTTGCGTACAACCTGCTTGTGTACCTGGCTTTCCGGCGGCACATCGATAACCAGATCGCCCTGAATTTGCGCCTGACACCCAAGGCGACGACCGTCGATCAATCCACGTTTTTGCTTGTAGCGTTCCTCGACCGCATTCCATTGAGAAACCGCGTCTTCTGCCACAGTCACACCGTGCTTTGGGAAATTTCCGAATCCCGGTGTGACCTGGCACTTCGAGCAAATTCCTCGCCCTCCGCAAACAGAGTCTAAATCTACGCCCAATTGTCGCGCAGCCGTCAACACTGGTGTGCCGAGCTCGAAATGGCCGCGTTTGCCCGAAGGGGTGAAGATCACCAACGCTTTGTCAGTCATGGATTTTCCGCCTGTTCTTGGGCATAAGATAGCCCTCTTTACAGCCGTTGAAAGGGCCAGTCACGCCAGAAAATATGCCCGAAACGGCATGGATTTCTTGAATTTAGGCAATCTGGTGATACCCTGAAGATTGTAACAAGTTTTGGGAAAGGTAATCCCCATGGAGCCTATGGTTTTGGCATCCGTCGCACTGATCTATGTTTTGCTTCAGGCCGCGACAATTTTTAGCTTCACAGGTCTATGGCTGCTTGCGGCAATTTTGCCCGTGCCGGCGCTGTGCATATAGATGATCGGTTCGGTGACGGCCGGCCTGTTCGGAGTTCCAGGATCAGAACTTTTGGGCACTTTGGCTGTGCCGCTGGGATTGGCTTATCTGATCTTTTTGATCCTGTTGTCTCAGGTCTTCAGAATTGTTCAGCCAGACATCAATTAGAGACTGAGTTCATCAGGAAATTCGCACCCCCGATCCACACGGCAAGCGGGACCGGCAAAACGGCCAATGCAATTACGGCGACCGACGTAGGTGTGTGGAACAGGCGGCTGAATCCGGCGATGAAAGAAATCCCACCGCCGCCGCCGATCACCGAGTTTCCGGGAATGTTCAATAAAGCCGCCAACAGGATGTAACGCCCGGATCGAAGCAGGGGATGCATCCATTTCGGTGCTCTTTGGACCAGATGTTCCAGTCTTTCCGTCCGGCTCATTGGGGCAAGTCGCTCGACAAGATCGCAGGCGCGTCGCAAATGTAGGTCGGCCAGCACGCGATGTAGCCATGCGTAAGGCGTGAACCTGCCAGCAATAAGAGCGATAGTCAGGCCAATGACAGTTGCCAGATAGACCATGGGGGCGACTTCGGCACCCTTGAGTAGCAATAGAGAAATACCAATCTCGATACCTGGAACAAACGGAATGGCGATAAGTAACGCGTAGGCGACCAGGACAGTCGCCAACAGTCCCCACATTAGCTTTTCGTTTCCGACAATCTCAGCACGCTCTGTGGCCCATTCCATAGCGAAATGAATGATCATAACGGCCAGCACAACAAAGACGACCTTAGAGGCAATACGCAGAAGGCCTGATTTTATCGGCGGGAACTGATCCTTGTCGGACATAAGTCGCCTTGTTGTGTTTTGCCGCGCACAGGCCGCAGTGGACAAGTTCAATTCATCCAAATCGCACATCGGGATTAGACGCGACGCTAACACCTGTCGGCTTAGACGAACAGTCGCCTCCGTTTGCGATAGGGTGTTCCATCGCATTCGTTGCCATTTGCGCGCATTGATTGCTGGCGCGACCCAATTGGCGACTGGCAGGTTATCTTACTGATATAGGTAGGGCCGAACCGTCCAGCGTTCACATTCGCTCACGATTTCTAAAGTCGCTTGCGATGACACCAAAGAAACAGACCGCAGCCTTCAGATAAAAAAGGCCGAGGGATTTCCCCCCGACCTTAAACTTACTAATAAGATTGGCTTCAGCTCCGGCGACGCCGACGACCTTCGCGTGCGCCACGACCTCCGCCACCGCCAGGTGCTGCAACAGGTTTATTCATTCTGATCCAGTTGCCGCCCGACGGGTCCTGATCCACCAGGAAGTCCGCTGCGCGAATAGAAAGAACTTCTTCTGATGCGACGCCGGACAGCTTGCCCAGTCCCAGAAGAGGTCCCAGTTTCCTTGGATCAATTCCTTCCGGAACGGTTACTCCGATATCCGCCAGACGGGCAATGCGTTCAGCAATCAGGTCGTCGGAAGTGGTCAACCCCAGCAATGGCCCGACGGCGCCAAGATCCACGTCATCAACGGCGGTTACTCCCAGAGCCTTTAATGCATCCAGGCGCTCGCCGATGACTTTGCGGGTCGGGGGCATGGCGACGGGATTCATGATGGCAGAAGTCATCCCCGCGGCCGAAGCCATCGCAAGAAACGCGTTGTTTATGCCGTGACGATTGGGCAGCCCGAATGAAATGTTTGATGCACCGCAGGTCGTGTTGACGCCAAGCTCTTCGCGCAAACGCCGAACTAGAGAAAAGACCTGAAGGCCAGCGGTCGCCATCGCGCCAATTGGCATCACCAGCGGGTCAACGACAATGTCATGGGCTGGAATTCCGAAATCGGCGGCACGTTCAACAATCTTCTTTGCGACGTCAAAACGTACATCCGGGTCTTCCGAGATGCCGGTATCGTCGTTGGAAATCGCCACGACCGGAACATTGTATTTCTTAACCAGTGGCAACACCAACTCCAGACGATCTTCCTCGCCGGTGACCGAGTTTAGCAAAGGACGGCCATTTGCGGCGGCCAGACCGGCTTCCAGCGCGCCGGGAACGGACGAGTCGATGCATAGTGGGATGTCGACAAGCGCCTGAACTGTGTCGACAACCTTGGTCATCAGGGGCGGTTCGGTCTCATTCGGATTTGGGTTCGAGTTGTAGACAACGCCAGCGTTGATGTCCAAAACCTGCGCGCCACAAGCGACTTGCTCGATTGCGTCCTTTTCAACGGTCGAAAAGTCGCCAGCTTCCAATTCGGCGGCCAGTTTCTTGCGTCCCGTAGGGTTGATGCGCTCGCCAATAACGCAAAACGGTTCTTCAAAGCCGATGACGACTGTCTTGGATTTGGACTCGAGTACGGTGCGGGTCATTGAATTCTTTCTGTGTAAAGATCAGGCGGTCGCTGCGGCGGGACGCCCCGAGACACCCCCGCGGGAAATGGCCCAGTTTGCATTTGTTTTTATGCCGCCAAGTGGGAAGAAGTGTACGTGGCTGATGGCAAAGTCCGGGTTGGCCGCTTTGTGTTGTGCCAAAGCGTTGACGATGTCGTCGGGTTCGTAAGGCAAAACCAGTTTGGTAACGTCCATCGCGCGCTTCTGTAGAACCTTCAAAGACGGGCCAACGCCACAGGCAATTGCGAATTTGATCAGTGTCTGCAGCTTGGCGGGTCCGGCGATGCCAATGTGGATTGGCAGATTAATGCCCGAAGACTGGACAGCGTTCGCCCATTCTATAATGGGTCCGGCTTCAAATGCGAACTGGGTAACAAGTGCCATCTCGGCATCTGTGCGGTTGTTGAAGTCGTTCTTCCAGCGCATGGCAGAATCAACGTTGAGCGTGCTGCCGTCAGGATCGATGTCGCGATTGCCTTCCGGGTGACCGGCGACGTGCAAACGTTTGAAGCCTGCCTTGTCGAACAGACCGGTCTCCAAAAGTTGCATTGAGCTATCAAAGTCTCCGACGGGGTTGGTGACACCACCCGCCAGCATTAGCGCCTGTTCAACGCCTGCTTCACCCTGATAGCGGGCGATCCAGTCGCCCAATGTGGCTTCGTCTTTGATGATACGAGCCGGGAAATGTGGCATGACCTGATAGCCGTCTGCCGCTACGCGCTTGGCTGTCGCGACCATATCTTCGATTGGCGTGCCTTCGATGTGCGCGATATAAACCCGTGTTCCTTCTGGAAGAAGGGCCCGGAAATCTTCGACCTTCTCGGCCGTGCGAGGCATTATTTCGATCGAGTAATTTTTGAGAAACGTCTCGGTTTCCGGCAACACCGGAGTGGTTTCCTTATCGCTTTTCCGTTTGAACTGAAGCAGGGCCATCAGCGCATTCCTTATGTCAGTGGGCGTCATGCCCATCCGTCGTTGGCAATCAGGGTTTTGACTCTGTCTTGATCGTATTCTGCGTCTAGACGTGCGGCTTCGGCTTTTGCGACCTCATCTGGCTCACCTTCGACCGTGTACGGCTCGGCTTTGCGCCACTCAGCAAGATAGGCGTCGCTGTCTTTAGCATTTATCTTCATGGCGGCACGATCGATAGCTTGCTCAAATCGTTCCGGCAGCGGGGCCTTCGAGCCGCGACGGCCTTTGCCTACGATGACCTGTGCAGGAATATCGCGCCAATAAACGATCGTGACATCAGGCATAACTGATCCTCTCTTCTATCGGCCCCATCTACGCGCGAGTGAATTTTTTGCAACAATGAAATTCGACATTTTGTAGCGCCTTCGCGACGCGTGCAGAGTTTAGCGTTTCAAAGCGGAACATGGCAGGGGTTTTGCCGTGAATTCCATTCATGATCATCGTGAGGCTTGCAAGATCGCCCGCGCCACGCATAGGGTGGACCTAACCAAGTATCGGAGGGCGATATGGCGCCCAGGCGTTCACGTGGCGCCGGACGGTTCCCTGCAAAGGTCGAGCCGTCCGGCTCTGCGCAAGCCGATCCAGCCGAGCTCTATGCGGCGCTGGATCTCGGCACAAATTCGTGTCGGATGCTGATTGCCCAACCCAAGGGTAATCAGTTTCACGTCGTGGATAGTTTCTCTAAGTCAGTTCAGCTTGGACTTGGTCTCGAACGGACCGGACGCCTTAGCCGCGCGTCGATGAGCCGGACCCTTCAGGCGCTGAAAATTTGTCGCTCGAAATTGGACAAGCATGGCGTTCGCCGATTGCGTCTGGTGGCAACCGAAGCATGTCGGCGCGCCCGCAACGGTGAAGATTTCCTCAAGAACATACGTCGTGAAACTGGGCTAAATCTGGACATCATCAAACCAGAGGAAGAAGCGCGACTTGCTGTAATTTCATGCGCCCCACTTGTGTCGACCAAAACTGAGCAACTGCTGGTGGTCGACATTGGAGGCGGATCGACCGAACTGGTCTGGATTGACTTGTCTCGTGTCCCAAAGTTTGACCGTCCGCGAGCGATCATGCGACTACATGCCGGTTTCAAGCCTGATGACAACACACCATTTCCAGCCGCTCGCGTTGTAGATTGGATTTCGGTTCCTCTTGGCGTGGCAACATTGCGCGATCAGTTCAACGATGTCGAAGACGACGCCGCGCGGTTCGCGTTGATGAGCTGGTTTTTCGAAGAAAACCTCTCCGCCTTTTCGCCCTACGATGACGAGCAAGCCCGTGAAGGGTTTCAGATTATCGGAACCTCCGGCACTGTGACCACAGTTGCGGCCAGCCATCTTGGGTTGCGGCGCTATGACCGCAACAAAGTCGATGGGCTTCGAATGACCTCGGACCAAATTGATAAGGTCATTCGCACGTACCTCGATCTTGGCCCGGAAGGGCGCCGTGCCGATCCGCGAATTGGTCGCGACCGCCATGCGCTCATTATGTCGGGGGCTGCGATTTTGCAGGCTTTGCTACGGTTATGGCCCACAGATCGGCTGTCTGTAGCTGACCGTGGTCTCCGCGAGGGCCTACTTTATGCTCAGATGACCGCGGACGGCGTGCTGGATGACGGCCCTTACTGACCTCGATTGTGGGTCTTGGCATACATCTCTGCAATCATGCCGCTCGCCGTTTTCTCAAACAGACACGGAATGACGGCATGCACCAAAGCGGCAAGGCCCGCGCCAAACAGTTTCATCAAGAACCCAAACGCAAATCGGGCGTGTTCACCGTAAGTTTCGTCAACGCTTGCAGGGTGGTTCATGAATATGCGCGCGATCATTGCCGTCTCCTGTATTATTTTAGGAATATCGACATGTTTTGCGCGGGATGTATTCCCAAAATTTGCGAAATATGGCATAATATTGGGATAAACATACCACGAGATACACAATGAATGAGAATTTCGACAATTTAGATCGGCGAATCCTGTCAGTTCTGCAAAAGGACGCAAGCATTGGACTCGATGCGCTGGGCGAAGCGGTAGGTCTCAGTCGCAACGCCACATGGCGGCGAGTTCGGTCTTTGGAGTCTTCCGGGGTCATCCGCAAGCGGGTCGCGGTTCTTGATGCCGAGAGGCTGGGCCTTGGTTTGTCTGTGTTCATCCAGATCCGCACCAACCGCCACGATCCAAACTGGCTAAAAGAGTTCTCTAAGGCGACAGACGATATGGACGAAATCGTCGCTGCATATCGGATGACTGGCGATCTGGATTATCTGGTGCATGCCCGGGTTAAAGACATGGGCGCCTACGATCTGTTGTATCAACAGTTAATCCGACGGGTTGAAATGTCGGACGTTTCGGCGTCATTCGTCATGGAAGAGTTGAAAGAAACTACAGCGTTGCCGTTGTCATAAAGGGGCCTCAAAATGCCGGTGCATTACATTTATCTTTTTCTGGCTGTTTTGGCCGAGACCATCGGGACAACGGCTTTGCAGGCAAGTTATCAATTCTCGCGACCTGGCCCGTCAGTTATCGTGGTCATATCCTATGCATTGGCATTCTATCTACTGTCGCTGACACTGACGATTATGCCGGTTGGCTTAGTATATGCCATTTGGTCCGGTTTAGGCATCGCATTTATCGCAATCATAGGATTTGCAGTGTTTGGCCAAAAACTTGACGCTCCAGCGATCCTCGGTCTGGCAATGATCCTTGGCGGCATATTGGTGATTCACCTATTTTCCAACTCGACTACCCACTCGTGAAGCGACTTAACGGCGTACCCGAGGTATCCCTGAACGGACGTATTGATACTTAGCTTCAGGGTGGGGCGGTAAACCATTGGTTTGGTCCCAGAACCGTGTTGCACCTCGTCTGAGCCAAACCGGAAAAATCAAAACCAACCCAGCAACAAACCCGCCAGCATGCGCCCAATAGGCCACTCCTCCGCCGGCGCTGGAAACAACACTGCCTTGCAATAGTTGAATTCCAAACCAGCCGCTTAGAACGAGCCACGCAGGTACAGGAATGACACGGATTATGATGACGATGAAAATCAAAACGTCTACCCGGGCACGAGGATATAACAATAAGTGGCCACCCATCACACCAGCGATGGCTCCTGACGCACCGACCATTGGCACCATGCTGCCAGGATCGGCTGCAAACTGCGCGCCCGCCGCTGCTAACCCGCTTGCCAGATAGAAAAGCGCAAATCGGAAATGGCCAAGCGCATCCTCCAGATTGTCGCCGAACACCCAGAGAAACAGCATATTGCCCGCCAAATGCATGACCCCACCATGTAGGAACATTGATGTGACGAAAGTCTCGGGTCGCGCGGCTGCAGGCACCAACCCCCATTCCAGAAAATAGAACCACAATGCCCGTTCGTCGCTGAATAGCGGCCAGTAGCTTGTGAAGATCACAATGTTAACTGCAATCAGCGACCACGTTACAAATGGCGTGCGTAAGGATGGGTTGTGGTCGCGAAACGGGAACATTGGCCTAGCCGATCCCGTTCCGCTAGTAACGTCAAGCCTTTCCGACCTAGGCCAGCAAGGCGGCATTGCCGCCGGATGCCGTGGTGTCTACGCAAAGGTGGCGTTCGTGCAGGACTTCGAACGCACGCGGCTTTCCTGTAATTAGAGGCAGTATCGCCCCGTCTCGGTCAGCCATGGCCTCGGCCAGTTTGCGGGCGTCGCTTTCGTCCCCCCACCACAAAGCACCCCCAATATCGCCAAAGGAACGAAGCTCGTCCGGAGTGATGCCTTCCGCATTCTGGCCAATACCACCCGCGGCCCGAACTGCCGCCAGCTGTTGGGATACAACATCGTCTCCCGGTCCCAAACACAGAAACGGCGGGCGTGTGTGAAGTGTCAGTTGATTGGTTTCGCCAGTAGGGCCCGGCATCTCCCGCTGCCGCGTGCGGTCAGTGACCGCGTTGGTCTGGAAACGGGCTGCATAAAACGGCCCGCCAGCTTTCGGTCCTGTGCCGGATAATCCTTCGCCGCCAAAAGGCTGGGTCCCGACAACTGCGCCAATCTGGTTGCGGTTAACATATGTGTTTCCGGTTTCAATTTTCTCGACAACTTCCTGCACTCGGCTGTCAATTCGAGTGTGTAGGCCAAAGGTCAGCCCATATCCCGTTGAATTAATGTCAGTAATCACCTGATCAAGTTCATCAGAGGAAAAAGTCGCGATGTGCAGTACCGGCCCGAATACCTCCTGTGGGATCGATAATATGCCTTCAACTTCCACAACTGCGGGCGCACAAAAGTAGCCTTTTATCGGCGTTCTCAATTGCTTGGCAAAGCCGTGATCCGTCAGATATTGCGCAATGTCGTCGTTGGCTTCCGCATCAATCAGGGGGCCGACATCCGTGTCCAGATTCCAGGGGTCGCCGACTTTCAGCTCATCCATCGCGCCAAAAAGCATTTCGCAAAACGCCTCGGCGATATCTTCTTGCACATAAAGACAACGTAATGCGCTGCAGCGTTGCCCGGCCGATTGGAATGCCGAGGCTACGACGTCTCGTACTGCCTGCTCCAGCAGAGCGGTCGAATCGACAATCATGGCATTGATACCGCCGGTCTCAGCAACCAGCGGTGCGCCGGGATCCATATTCGCAGCCATGGCTTTGCGGATCAATTTGGCCGTTTCCGTCGAGCCAGTGAACGCAACGCCACCAACCCGCGGATCTGAAGTTAGCGCGCGACCCACAGTAGCCCCATCGCCCGGCAAATACTGCAGGACCTCGAGCGGCACGCCCGCTTCGTGCAAAAGTTGAACAGCGCGGTATGCGACAAGCGGTGTCTGTTCGGCCGGTTTCGCTAAAACACTACAGCCAGCAGACAACGCCCCGGCGATTTGCCCGGTGAAGATGGCCAGAGGAAAGTTCCAGGGTGAAATGCAGGCAACGATGCCAATTGGCAGGCCACCCAGCTCCGCACCCATTGCCGCATAGTAACGTAAAAAATCTACGGCCTCACGCAACTCTGCGACGGCGTCCATATGCGTCTTGCCGGCTTCGCGTGCCAAAAGTGCAAATAACTCGCCAGCATTCGCTTCATACAATTCGGCTGCTCGGTTCAATACGACAACACGTTCCGCTCCGCTGGCATCCCAGGGCAGGGCATTGGTCAATGCTATGCTCGCATCCGCAGCAGATGCAAGACTGACTTGTCCAACAATATCATCGGGTTTCGCTGGGTTCCTGATCTCAATAGGTTCAGTTGAAGTTGTCTCTCCAGCTACCAATGGAACTGCTTTGAACAAGTTAGTCAAAAACGGCGCACGCGCGGCATCGATCTCTGCCAAAGTTGCGCCGTCAGTCAAATCCCACCCGCGCGAATTGATCCGCTGCGGTTGATAGAGATCGCGACTGGCAGGAATGCCTGATGGCGCCCCCAAAGCATCAAACGGATCAGCTGTAACGATATGCGGCGGAATATCCTCGTCGACAACCTGGTTCACAAAACTCGAATTCGCGCCGTTCTCCAGCAAGCGTCGGACCAAATAGGCCAACAAGTCACGATGTGCCCCGACAGGGGCGTAAATACGACAGCGCGTATTGTTCTGGTTCTTGACCAACTCGTGCAGCTGCTCGCCCATGCCATGCAACCTTTGAAATTCAAAAGTCGATGGGTCACGCGCCATATCCAGAACTGCGGCGACGGTATGTGCGTTGTGGGTTGCGAATTGCGGGTAAATTCGGTCGGTCATCGCCAGCAACTTGCGGGCACAAGCCAGATAAGAAACGTCCGTTGCCGGCTTAGTTGTGAAGACAGGAAAACGTTGCAGCCCCTCAACTTGTGCCAGTTTAATTTCGGTGTCCCAGTAGGCACCCTTGACCAGTCGAACCATAATCCGGCGGTCCAGATTTTTCGCCAGCTCAAATAGGTGATCGATGACCGGCGCGGCGCGCAAACCATAGGCTTGAACAACGATACCAAACCCGTCCCAACCTGCGAGCTTTTCGTCCGCCAGAACCGCGCCGATAATGTCCAGAGAGATCTCCAGTCGGTCAGCTTCTTCCGCGTCGATATTCAGCCCGATATTGCGCTTTGCCGCCATCCTGGCAAGGTCGCGCAAGCGTGGGACCAGTTCTTCGATGACGCGCTTGTGCTTGGCCACTTCATATCTCGGATGAAGCGCCGATAGTTTCACCGAAACGCCCGGGCGATCAGCGACCGATTTGCCAACTTGCACGCCGCCGGCAATTTTGATCGCATTCGCATAGGACGCGAAGTAGCGCGCGGCGTCGTCTTCCGTCATCGCGGCTTCGCCCAGCATGTCGTAGGAATATGTGTAACCGTCCTCTTCCAGCTTGGTTGCGCGGGATGTTGCTGCCTGCATGGTTTCGCCCAGAACGAACTGCTGCCCCATCTCGCGCATCGCTTTTTTGGCCGCCACGCGGATCACTGGCTCGCCAAGGCGCTTAACCGCCAGGCGCAATGCACCTGCCAAACCGGGTCCGGTGTCGTCCAGCACCCGTCCGGTCAGCAAGAGCGCCCAAGTCGACGCATTTACCAGTGAAGAGGAAGAATGACCCAGATGCTTGCCCCAATCCGACGGCGCAATTTTGTCCTCGATCAATGCGTCAATGGTCTCGGCATCTGGCACGCGCAACAAAGCTTCAGCAAGGCACATCAGTGCGATACCTTCCTCGGTGGAAAAACCATATTCCGCAAGAAAAACCTCCATCATTCCCGGGTTGCCTGCGTTTCGAATGCCGTCAACCAACGCTGCAGCATTGTCAGAAATGCGTGCACGATCATGGGCGCTCAGCGCTGCCGTCTTGGTTAGGTTTGCAACAATCTCGGTCTCGGCCGGGAATTTGTGAAATCGGGATGGGCTAATCTGTGTCATACAGATTGTTTAGCACAGGTTTAGTTTGCGAAAGTTCTTAAATATGGGCATACCATGGGTAATAACACCATAATATGGAGTAAGTTATGCCCAATTCGTCTATAGAAATGGACAAATTAGATCGAAAGATACTCCAGATTGTATCCGGAGACGCCCGCATATCGATCACCGAACTATCGCGGCGTGTCAGCTTGTCAAAAACACCTGTGCAGGCACGTCTTAAGAGATTGGAATCATTGGGTGTTATTCGGGGATATCGGGCAATTGTAGATCCGGTAATGCTTGGTCTTGATCATGTGGCCTTCGTCGAAGTCAAGCTGAGCGACACTCGTGAGAAAGCTCTCGGAGAGTTCAACAAAGCCGCAGTCGCCATCCCCGAAGTAGAGGAATGTCACATGATTGCAGGTGCATTTGATTATCTTCTCAAAGTTCGCACCCAGGACATGACACGCTACCGACATGTCCTGGGTGAAAAGGTGTCGAGCCTGCCTCATGTTGCCCAGACAGCAACCCATGTGGCTATGCAAGCAATCAAGGATGGCGGCATCGTGACTTGACCAATGAAAGTTCCGGCGCACTTAATGGTCATGCGAAACTTGCTGACCCTCTGTCTTTTCTCATTTGCGTTGCCTTCGCACGCCGCTTGCCCGAACGCACCTGACATAACAGCAGCAGTTGACGTTTTGCTTGAGCAAGTGCAGTCCGCACCGAACGAGCGCGCCGCGCGGCAAATTTCCAATCAGTTTTGGGTTCTTTGGACAAAGGCCCCGGATGAAAAGGCGCAGGATCTTTTGGATCGTGGCATGCAGGCGCGAGAGGTTTTTGCTTTCGACACTGCTGCGAAAGCATTTGATGAACTGGTTGAATATTGCCCAAACTATGCTGAAGGTTACAACCAGCGTGCATTCGTCAATTTTTTGCAACAGAACTACCAAGTTGCCTTGGTCGATCTGGATCTGGCAATTGCCCGATCTCCACGTCACGTCGCGGCGATCGCCGGTAAGGCGCTTACACTGATGGGGTTGGAAGATGATGAGGCTGCACAGGTTGTCCTGCGCGAAGCCCTTGCACTGAACCCGTGGCTCTCTGAGCGGCGGTTTTTGAAAGAACCCGACGGTGAAGAACTCTGATTGTATCTCGGGACTTGCCCAAGAGGCGCGCGCGTTCTAGGACGTCTCCAAGCGGGCGTGATGGAATGGTAGACATATCGGACTTAAAATCCGAAGGCCGTATGGCTGTGTGGGTTCGAGTCCCACCGCCCGCACCATCAAAATTCAAATAATTCATTAATAATAATATTATATATAATTTTTAGATACATGTATCCACCCAGAAATCCACCCTAGCAATTGGCGGATGTTGTCGTCATCTTGGATTTGGCTTGTCTCCAGCTCACATGTTCGGATGGCAAATGACGTCGGAATTAGAGCCTTACGAGTATATTCTTTACATTGACGAAGCCGGTGATGACGGATTGGCGAAGAATTCGCCCTAGTGACGAGAATTAAGCAAGTGAGTGGCTTTGTATTGGTGGTTTGCTGACTAGGTCAAACCACGAAGCGGATGTGGTCGATTGGGTTCGGGACATTCGCAATACAATCGATGCTAGGCAAGGGGCCGCTCTTCACTATCGAAATCTTAGCCCTTCCAAGAAAGACTCCGCGTGCCGAGCTTTGTCAAATCTGCCCGTGAGAGCTTTTGCGGTATGTTCACACAAACTTAATATGAAGGGTCACAACAACAACCGGGCTGCTAAACGCGGCGGAAAGCAATGGTTTTACAATTACTGTGTTCGGATACTTATGGAGAGAGCAACCACACTATGCGCAAACGATTGCCTGCGAAATCATTCTGAGTTTCGATGAAGTATCAATGCGCAAAACGGGCACCGATAGGTAATGGGACGCTTCATTCGAAACGACCGGCAGCGCATCATCGACGAATATCTCGCTGAGACGGGACGGAACATGTTCCACGCAGGCGAGTTCGTGGACTAGTTGAGCGATCAGGAAGAGCACGAAGCCTATCCATGGTTCTTTGGCAAAACTGACGAGGAAGCAGCCCGGGAATTTAGGGTTTCACTGGCAAGACAAATGGCCAGCGGATTACGGATCACGGCACGCATCTCTGAAGCACCAGACAAAGGCACGGTGGTTAGCGTGGAGGCGCGGGAGTTCCCTGCCTTCATATCGCCACAGAGCGGTCGAAGCACAGGCGGTGGATATGAAGCGTTTGACCCACACGACCCGAATAGTGTGATGGAATTGCAGCGTCAGGGCATCGTTGCTTTGCGTGCGTGGCTTTCGCGCTATCAGGGAGCCTTCGAAGGGCAGGGGACTTCGTTGAAGCCCATAGAGGGCATATTGTCCGAAGCAGGATGGCGGTTGGCGCGCTCCGCATAATCAGCGCGTTTGGTCAAGGCAAGATAGGGCGGTTTTGGTACGGCGTGGTCCGGTGAAGTATGGCGGGTTGAGGCATGTTCGGGCAAGGCGGTTACGGAGTGTCACGGTTCGGTATGGCGTGTCGCGGTAAGGTGCGGCGTGGCAAGTTTTGGCGGTCAAGGTGCATCAAGTATAGGTAAGTTATGGCTCGGCGAGATCAGGCGAGGTGGTTATGAAACGGCGAGGCGTGGTATGTCGGGCTTCGGCGGTCATGGAGCGGTGCGGAGAGGCAGCGCGCGGCGTGGCGCGGCACGTTTAGGCGAGGCAAGGTTGGGCGAGGCGGTCACGGCGCTGGCCAGCAAATGCCAGCAAGCCAATTCAAACTGATTACAGCAATGAAACTTGGCGGCCATTGAGAGGTGGCTGCCTTAGACTGGCTGGCATCCATCAATTGTGGTGCCGAATTTTAGGAGAAATGAAAATGGCAACCATCGTTGCAACAGACACCCGCGCTGGCGGAGTGATCACAGTTACAGAAACCACATTGGATGGTTCCAGCGACACATTTACTTATGACTCTGGTCTCGACCTGGTTCTTGTGCTGCGCAATCCTACGGGGGGAGCCATTTCACCAGTTATCGATGGGGACGGCGGAACGACTGTGCAGGCCACAGGGGCCGGTCCAGTCGATATTTCTGGTGGCCTAGCTGTTGGGTCAATCGCAACGGGTGCGACTGTGGTTCTGCCATTGCGTAGCTGGTCGGCTTACATGCAGGGATCGATTGATATCACCTCCGGCACCGGGCTGGTTGCGGTGTTGTTGGAGGGGTGTCTGAAGTCAGCGCCTATGGGTCCAAATAGCGTTATTTGATAAGAGAGAGTTGTTGGCTCATCGTAACCACTGAGGAGTGGGACATGAGACAGACAACTGGAACTCGCAGGAGCCCCGGCGAGAAGATCGTCAAAGAGATCAAGCGCGCGACGCGCAAACAGTATTCGTCAGAAGAGAAGATCCGGATCGTGCTGGATGGCTTGCGTGGCGAAGACAGCATTGCTGAGTTGTGCCGTCGTGAGGGAATATCTCAAGGTATCTACTACAAATGGTCCAAGGACTTCATGGAAGCTGGCAAACGGCGGCTTGCTGGAGATACGGCGCGTGCGGCTACGACCGACGAAGTCAAGGACCTGCGCCGCGAAGCCCGAGACCTGAAGGAGGTCGTTGCCGAGCAAACACTGGAACTGCGTCTTCTCAAAAAAAGCATGACCGGCGGTGGGGGCGACCAAGAATGAGGTATGCTGCATCTGAGAAGTTGGAGATCATCCGGCTTGTTGAGGGGTCGCATTTGTCTGCTCGTCGAACATTGGCAAAGCTGGGCATCCCCCGCACCACATTTTACCGTTGGTATGATCGGTATCGGCAGCGCGGCGACGCTGGCCTTGTGGATCAAGCGCCTAAGCCCAGACATGTCTGGAACCGCATCCCCGACGAAGTCCGGCGCAAGGTCGTCAAGCTGGCGCTGCAGGAGACGGAGCTGTCGCCGCGCGAACTGGCAGTGACGTTCACGGATCGGGAGCGCTACTTCGTCTCGGAATCTTCAGTCTATCGGGCCCTGAAGGCCCACGATCTGATCCCCAGCCCGGCCTTTATCGTGCTCAAGGCGGCAAACGAGTTCAAAGACAAGACCACTGCGATCAACCAGCTTTGGCAAACCGACTTCACCTATCTCAAAGTGCTTGGCTGGGGCTGGTTCTATCTCAGCACAATCCTGGACGACTACAGCCGCTACATCATCTCGTGGAAACTCTGCACGAACATGCGGGCAGAGGACGTGACGGACACCCTGGATTTGGCGCTACAAGCATCAGGGTGCGATCAGGTTCACGTCATCCACAAACCCCGCCTCCTCAGCGACAACGGGTCCAGTTACGTCTCTGGCGATCTGGCTGAATGGCTGCAGGACAAAGGCATGAAGCATTCTCGGGGCGCACCATATCATCCCCAGACACAGGGCAAGATCGAGAGGTGGCATCAAACCCTGAAGAACCGCATCCTATTGGAGAACTACTTCCTTCCGGGAGACCTCGAAACCCAGATCGAAGCCTTCGTCGATCACTACAATCACAAGCGCTACCACGAGAGCCTGAACAACGTCACACCCGCCGACGTCTACTTCGGGCGTGACAAAGCCATTCTAAGACAACGGGAAAGGATCAAACGAAAGACGCTCGAAGCGCGGCGCTTGCATCACAGACAGCGCGCCGCATAATAACATCAACCAGACGAGCCAAACTCTTTACTTGTTTAAGCAACTCTTGGTTCCCAAAACCCTGACGACGGACATATGATCCAAACGGCGGCGGTCGCGCCGCGGCACAGGCGGACATGGAATGGTATTCCTCCGCCGGTCAGCTCGACGGCGACGCCAGCACGCTGAACATCGAAGACTTCTGGTATCTCGCTCCGCTTGACGCCGCAATGAACTAAGCCAATGGCCGCCGCGCTCGACTGGGCGCGGCGGCCATTATCGGGACGCAACACGCGATGAACCGTGCAACCACTCTAAAGATTGTAAGCGCCCTGATCCTGTTCGGCGCGTGGGAGATTGCGGGACGTGTCCCGGTTAGTTTTGCCTTTCCTACATTCATTGAATCCATGGCCGCGCTTTGGAGGATGGCCGTTGATGGCACCCTGGTCTCGGCTTATGCCGAAACCTTGCAGCCACTGGTCGTCGGCGTTGCGATTTCCGCGTTCCTTGGCATCGGTATCGGCCTTTGGGTCGGCCTCAACAATTTTTTTGAATGGCTGTTTTCCCCGATTTTCATCGTTATGCAGGCCGCACCGCTGGCCGCACTGATCCCCTTGTTGGTTCTCGCCTACGGCATCGGGCTGACATCCAAGGTTTTGGTTGTGTGTATCATGGCAATGCCAGTCATCGTGTTGAACACTGCCAGCGCGGTGCGCAATACACCCGAAAACCTAAAGGAAATGGGCAAGGCATACCTCGCCTCCGACCCGGCAATCTTGTTGCGGATCGTTATACCCGCCGCTTCACCCGTAATATTCGCCGGTCTGCGCCTTGGTGTGTCGGCCGGTTTCATCGGCGCGATTCTGGCGGAATTAAAAATCACACCTACCGGTGTCGGCGATATCATCACATTCAGCCGGTCCATTGCCGATTATCCCAGCATGTATGCTGCAATCTTCTCGATCATCGTTCTTGCGGTTCTGTTCCTGAACCTTTTGGAAAAGATCGAATCCGTTCTCTTCAAAGGAAACCAACGTGGCTATGTCTCAGACTGAACCTACGCCCGCTGATGTCGGGGACGTGCCGGAAAGCGCCGTCTCGACCCGCAATATCACTAAGTTTTACGGCGAGGTGGAGGCGCTGCGCGATCTGTCATTGGAATTTACGCGCGGTCAGTTGACCTCGCTGCTCGGACCGTCGGGGTGCGGGAAAACCACGTTGTTGAAGATCATCGCGGGGTTGTTGGAACCTACATCGGGCGAGGTCGAGGTGAACGGCAAGACCGTCACTGGCCCCGGCCCCGACCGGGCCTTTGTGTTTCAGGACTTTGCGCTGCTGCCATGGGCAACAGTCTTGCGCAACGTGGCCTTCGGGCTGGAAATGCGCGGTGTCGCCAAATCCGAACGCGACGCCAAGGCGGAACGTTATATCAAAGAGGTCGGCCTCGGAGGCTTTGAAAACGCTTACCCGCACGAGCTGTCCGGTGGCATGCGCCAACGTGTTGGCCTTGCGCGCGCACTGGCCGTGGACAGCCAAGTGTTGTTGATGGATGAACCATTTTCAGCCGTCGACGAACAGACCCGGCGCAAGTTCCAGGAAGACCTGTTGAACCTGGTTCAGAATGAGAACAAGACCTTCATCTTTGTCACACATTCCATCGAAGAGGCGGTCTATGTCTCTGACCAGATCGCGATCCTTCTGCCGCGCCCCAGCCGGGTTTCCGAAATCATCCGCCCCAGCAGTTTCCGCTATAAGGGCGTCGACAACATCCGCCGCGATCCGGAATACCTCGACATTGTCGACGAAATCTGGGCCTCGCTGCGGTCCTATGTGGAGTAGGTCATGACACTTTTCGGCTATCGCCTGCCGGGCATGTCTTCGCTGATCCTCTGGGGTCTTCTCTGGGAAATTGTCGGTCAGACAGGCGCGACGTTCTTTGTTCCGCCGTTATCCGAAGTCTTCGTCACACTTTTCGAGGTCATTCAAACTTCCGCCTTCCAAAAAGCCTTATTCGAAACCGCTTATGCCTTCTGCGCAGGCGTTTTCTTCGCCATCGTGATTGGTATCCCCGTTGGGATTCTGATGGGCAAGAACCGCTTGCTTGACGAGTTGCTGTTGCCCTGGGTGAACGTCTTTCTTAGTGCACCACTGACTGCCTTGGTTCCTGTGCTGATGGTCCTGTTCGGCTTTGGTATGAAGTCGATCATTATCACGACGACGCTTTTTGCGATATGGATCATCATTCTGAATTCGCGCGCCGGTGTGAAACAGATCAACCGGTCACTGGTTGAAATGGCGCATTGTTTCGGTGCGTCACCTATCGATGCGTTCTTCAAAATTTACTTCTGGGCAGCTCTTCCTGAAATTCTGGGAGGCGTTCGCATCGGCATCATACGGGCTGTAAAAGGCGTGATCATCGGACAGCTTCTGATCTCGATCGTTGGCTTCGGAGCCTTGTTTGAACTCTATTCAGCTAATTTTCTGATGGGGCATTTCTGGGCAGTTCTGATCGTCTTGTTCGCACTGGCCTTCACCATCTCTGAGTTTCTGGCCTATCTGGAACGGCGCGTATCCTATTACGCGGCCAAGAGATAAAGATATTCCGATCGCCATCCTGAGTGGACGGTTTTGTCGCACCGTATGCGACGGTATACTGTCGACGCCTAGGTAAGTGTCAGGTATGAGGCCCCTACTTCAGCCAATGGGAGCAATTCATGTCCGACATCATTTACACAAAAGTGGACGAAGCACCGGAACTGGCCTCTGCGTCGTTGCTGCCGATCATCCAGAAGTATGCAGCCGCCGCTGGCGTAACCGTGGGGACAAAGGACATTAGCATGGCTGGGCGTATTTAGCCTCCTTCCCAGAGCATCTCAGCGAAGATCAGCGCCAGTCCGATGACCTTGCAGAACTGGGCTGCTTGGTGAAAACGGCTGAGGCGAACGTGATCAAGCTGCCGAATATCTCGGCCTCAGTTCCGCAATTGGTGGCCGCCATCAATGAACTGCAGTCCCAGGGATTTAACCTGCCAGACTACCCCGATGCGCCGGAAACGGACGCTGAAAAATCGGTGCGCGCCAAGTATGACGCTGCCAAGGGTTCAGCCGTGAATCCGGTTCTTCGCGAAGGCAACTCGGACAGACGCGCCGCAAAAGCCGTGAAGAGCTTTGCCCAAAAAAACCCACATCGCATGGGCGACTGGACGGCGGACAGCAAAACACAAGTATCGTCCATGCCCGGCAATGACTTTTGTTCCAACGAAGTCTCCAGCACCCTAAGAAAAGACGCTGTCGCCAAGATTGTGCTTGAAACTTCAACCGGCGAAACAACCCTGAAGGAGAGTATCGAGTATCCCGCTGGGACTGTCGTTGATGCCACGTTCATGAGCGCGGCTGCGCTTAAGGACTTCTTGGCAGCCGAAATCGAAAAGACGAAGTCGCAGGGCACCCTATTCTCGCTGCACTTGAAATCAACAATGATGAAGGTCTCCGATCCCATCATCTTCGGCCATGGCGTCAAGGCTTACCTCGCTCCGGTTTTTGAAGCGCATGGCGATGCATTGGCTGATCTCGGCGTTAACCCGAATTCCGGTCTTGGTGATTTGCTTGCGCGGGTGAAGGACGATGCCGCCATCGTGGCAGATATCGACGCCTGCATGGCTGACCGCCCACCCATGTATATGGTAGATTCCGACAAAGGTCTGACAAACCTGCATATATCCTCCGACGTGATCATTGACGCCTCGATGCCAGCGTTGATCCGGGCGGGTGGCAAAGGCTGGGGGCCTGACGGCAAGGAGGAAGACACCAATTGCATCATTCCCGACAACTCCTATGCCCCAATCTATGACGAGACGATCAAATTCTTCAAAGAGAACGGCAAGCTGAACCCTGCCACGGCTGGCACCGTTCAAAACATCGGCCTGATGGCGCAAAAGGCGGAAGAATACGGCTCGCACCCCACCACGTTCGAGATCCCTGAGGCGGGCACCGTCAAAATGATCCTCGATGACGGTACGGTTCTGCATCAACACGCGGTGGAACCGGGCGACATCTGGCGCGCGGCCTCCACCCGCAAAGCTCCGATCGAAGACTGGGTGAACCTTGCCATTGCACGCCAAAAGGTGGAGGGCTGCCGCGCGATCTTCTGGTTGGACGAAAACCGCGCGCATGACGCCGAACTCATCGCCTACTTGAAACCGATCTTGGTAGCGCGGGATGTGGCCGACAAGTTCGAAATCCTAGCTCCGCGCGAAGCGACGCGCGCTTCGTTTGAAACAATCACCAAGGGTGACAACGCCATCGCGGTTACTGGCAACGTCCTTCGTGACTATCTGACGGATCTGTTCCCTATTTTGGAATTGGCAACTTCAGCAAAGATGCTGTCGATTGTGAAACTCATGAATGGCGGTGGACTGTTTGAAACAGGCGCAGGCGGCTCTGCTCCGAAGCACGTGCAGCAACTGACCGAGGAAAACCACCTGCGGTGGGACAGTCTTGGTGAATTTTGCGCATTAGGGGAAAGCCTGACCTTCCTTGCCGACACCAAAGGCAACGAGAAGGCGCGCGTCTTGGGCAAAGCTGTCGAAGACGCTACGCAGGGCATCCTCGACAACGGTCGCTCGCCATCTCGCAAGTTGGGTGAGCCTGACAATCGCGACAGTCACTATTGGTTCGCCCGGTATTGGGCCGAGGCCTTGGCCGCGCAGTCAGATGATGCAGCCCTTGCGGCGCATTTCGCCCCGATCGCCGAGGCACTGTCGGCCAATGAAGAGAAAATCCTCGCTGATTTTGCTGCAGCACAAGGCCCCGCTATTAATCTGGGTGGATATTACCGCACCGATATAGCCAAGACTTCGGCAGTGATGCGCCCGTCTCAGACCCTGAACAGCATCATTGGCTGAGCCAACTGATCCCATGGCATCGCATCGTTTTGTGGTGCGCAGCTGCCGACAAATGGGAATTCCACTTGCCCAAGGTAGCCTGCCATTTTGTCGCTGACAGCAGCAAGCGGCCCCGGAATGCCGGAGCGAAGCGAATATAATAGGCACCCATCCCGCACCAGACAAGGGCAGTTTCTGGACGGGCATTGCCAAGCCGATCGCACATGTGTTCCCAAAGCGTATGGACAAATATCGCGCCTGCCTGAGCATTCATGTCCTCCGGCTCCTGGAACGCTGTTGCGCCGAAACCTGTGCCGATATCCGGATCGCATGAAACTTCGGCACAGCTAATTTCGCTACTCGCTGCGATACAGGCATAGACGTTGTCACCTCGGTTTAACGCCACGGAAAAATCAACGACATGGTTCAGAAATTTTTTGGGGGGGACGATGTGGAGAATTTTGATATTTAAGCCTCCGGGAACTCTATCCAACACCTCAAAAACTCTCTGATGATCACTAGGAGTGTGTCAAGGTTATGCAGTCTCATCGATGGGAGATTTTCCCGCGTAGCTGCTATTGGGTCAGATGATGGACGACTGACTGCTTTGTCCGCAGAGCTGACGTTGTTCGGTTCTTGGCAGTGAAAATCCAATTGATGGGGCTGGACCCAGATCTGAGAGGTCGAAATCAGCCTTCTGGCTCGGTTCCGAATGCAGAGTGGGCGGGTTTGCGCCTTTTGATGTGAGCATTTGGTGCGCGCGTCATAAGCGGCAACCGCGGCGAACAGCTTTTAGATCATTGTGCTTTCTCGACATGCTACGGCGACAAATGCCGTTGTCAGCCTTCAGGGAGCACTGCGCCGGGGTTCATGATGCCGTTGGGGTCTAGCGTGGCTTTGATCTGGCGCATCAGGGCGATTTTGGTGGGGTCGCCGTAGCGTTTCAACTCGTCGGGTTTCAGGCGGCCCAGCCCGTGTTCGGCGCTGACGCTGCCGCCGCGTTCGTCGGTGAGGTCGTGGACGATGCGGGTGATCTGGGGCGAGAGGTTGCGATAGTCGTCGCGGCTGCGGCCCTTGGGCGGGAAGATGTTGTAGTGGAGGTTGCCGTCGCCGAGGTGGCCGAAGGCGTTGATGCGGAAGGTGCCGAGCTTGTTGATCGCTGTGTCGGCCGCGTCGATGAAGCCGGGGAGTTCTGACAGGGGAACCGAGATGTCGTGGGACGCAATCGAGCCAATGGCCTTGTTGGCGGCGGGCATGGTTTCGCGCGCCGTCCAGAAGGCGTCGCGTTGTTGGCCGCTGGAAGCGATGATGCCATCGCCGGTGAGGCCTTTTTCATGAGCGAGCATGTAGAGGGTTTCGAGGATTTCCGTGGCGTCGGTGCTGGCGCCGGTGCCTATTTCGACCAAGACGGACCATTCCGGCGGGGTGTCGAAGGGTTGGCGGGTGTCGGGGTAAGTTTCGGCCAGCATGTCAAGGCCGGTGCCGGCGATGAGTTCGAAGGCTGAGACAACCTCGCCCGCCTGATCCCAGAGCATCGCTAAAAGGTCGAGGGCGGCGGCAGGGCTTGAGACTTGCAGGAAGGCGGTGGCGATGTTTTGCGGTTGCGGGCTGAGTTTCAGGGCGGCGGCGGTGATGATGCCAAGCGTCCCTTCGGCCCCGATTATGAGGTGGCGCAGATCGTAGCCGGTGTTGTCTTTTCTGAGGCGTTTCAACCCGTGGAGGATGGAGCCGTCGGGCAGGACAGCCTCGATCCCCAGGCAGGTGTCGCGGGCCATGCCGTAGCGCAACACATTGAGGCCACCGGAGTTGACCGAGAGGCCCGCGCCGATCTGGGCGGTGCCTTTGCTGGCGTAGCTGAGGGGGAAGAGGCGGTTTGCCTCGGCGGCGGCGTTCTGGATGGCCTCGATGGTGACCCCTGCTTCGGCAGTGAGGCTGTATTCGGTCGGGCGGATGTCGCGGATCGCCGTCATGTTTTCCATCGACAGGATCAGAGGCGTGGGACCGGATAGGGTGATCTGGCCCGCGACGAGACCGGTGCCGCCGCCGTAGGGTTGGATCGGGCATTTGTGCGTGTTTGCAAAAGCAAGGATGCGGGCGGTGTCTTCGCTGGTGCGCGGGGCGGCGACGAAGCCGGGGAGGCCTTCAAACTTGCCGCGCGGGTCTTCGAGGTAGCGCGGCGCGGCTTGTTTCAGGGGCACATCGGGGGCGTGGGTGGCCAATTGATTGGCGAGGTCGTCTGTGAAGGCGGTCAGCATGGCGCGAAGGTGCGGACCCGGGCCCGAAGTGTCAATCGTCGAACGCCGGAAGAAGGCGCGGTTCCAGGACGATGACGGTGGGGCGACGCGGCAGAGTTCTGAGTGAAACCTCGAGTGAGCTGTTTCCGGGACGCTGAATATCAAACTCGTCGCGCACGCCAGCTAGGAAACTGTCGAGCGAAAAGCGTGAGAACCAATGCATGGGCAGGACGATCGAGGATTTAAGGCGCTTTATGATGCGGACCATGGTGGGTGTGTCGACCGTCAGGCCGCCGTCGACTGCTGCCATGACGATATCGAGGCGGCCAAGCGCGGCGTATTGTTCGTTGCTGGGTTCATGGTGGAGGTGGCCGAGATGGCCGATGCAAAGCCCCGCGACTTCAAAGACAAAAATTGAGTTGTTGTTTTTGATGCGAGTGGTTCCATCGAACCTACTGCGGATGTCGGTGGTGACATTGCGCACAAGCATCTCGTCAAGGTCGAGGTGGTGGTCGGCGGGTTCACTGTTTTGCCACCAACCGGGGAGGACATGGGGAATTTCGGGGTGAGGAAAGGCGGTCCAGTGGCTGTCGTGGGCGTTGTTCATAGTGACGACATTGGGGATCAGGTCGCCCTCGCCGATATAGCCGGTGTAGTCAGTGACGGCGGCGAGACCGCCATGGGTTTGCAACAGATACATTGAGTGGTCGAGGTAGGTGAGACGGACCGTGAATTCTGTTGGCAGCGGATCGGAAAAGCTGGCCTTGTGCAGGTATTTGAGCCCCGGAGCGGCATCGGCGATGGCGATGCAGTGGCTGGGGCGACGGTCTTGCGAGTGAGCGGGTGTCGTCGTCGCGAGGATCGTCAAGGCGAGGAAGAGGGCACGCGGCATGTGTTGGTCCTTTCAGGCATGAACCTAGCGCGGGATTGAGAACTGGCAAAGGGACGTTGAAAGGAGCGCCTCTGGCGCATTCGATGTTTTGCGCCGCGCCTTCGGCGCGTCGCGGTGCCTCCCCTTTCGGCAATTGAAAACAATTGCCTGCCGGGTCAGCGTTGCAGGCAACGCTTGAGGCGGGAGTATTTCTGATCAGAAGAAGATCAAGGGGTGAGGATTTTGCAGCCTGTTTCGCGGCAGGCAGATTGGACGGTGTCGGGGGGCTGGGCGTCGGTGACGAAGGTATTGAAGTCGGCGATCTGGGCGATGCAGACCGGGGCGGAGCGGGTGAATTTGGAGGAGTCGGCCATGAGGATCGACTGGTGGGCGCGTTTTTTGACGGCCTGCGCAACGCGGACTTCGCGGAAGTCGAAATCAAGGGCGTCACCGTCTGCGCTGAGGGCCGATGCGCCGAGGAGGGCGTAGTCGGGGCGGAATTGTTGGACGAATTCGGCGGTGACTTCGCCTACGAGGCCGCCGTCGGCAGGGCGCAAAAGGCCGCCGGTCAGGATGACGTCGATGCCCGGTGCGTAAGCGAGGATGTTACCGACGTGGAGGTTGTTGGTGATGACCATGAGGTTCTGGTGGTTTCTGAGCGCTTCAGCGACGGATTCTAGCGTGGTGCCGATGTCGAGGAAGACGGAGGCTCCGTTCGGGATACGGGCGGCAATGAGTTGGGCCATGGCGGTTTTGGCTTCGGCGTGGAGGGTCTGGCGGTCGTGGTGGCCGATGTTGCGGGTGCCCGATGGCAGGACCGCGCCGCCATAGACGCGGGTGAGTTGGCCGGTGTCGCAGAGGGCGGCAAGGTCGCGGCGGGCGGTTTGAACCGTCACATCGAAGGTTTGGGCGAGCGAATCAGTGGTGACCTTGCCGTCGCGGCGGACGAGGTCGAGGATTTGGCCGAGGCGGATGTTTTCGGGCATGATGTGGGTGTCGTGTTCGGGTTGGTTTCTAGGCGAATATAACGAACATTTTAGGGCTGTCTATTGGGTTGGGTGTTCGCCACTTGCGCTGATTGCCGCAGTAATTGAGTGGTTTTTTGCAATTGTATGGATAGGTTGGATTTGAGAGAATGTGAGCGAAAAGAAAATACCGATCTTCAAACGAACTTTCTATATTAGGACCTAGGCGATGACCGAACAGGTGAGCGACCTTTTTATCATTGGTGGCGGGATCAATGGCACCGGGATTGCGCGGGATGCTCAAGGCCGTGGCTTGCAGGTAACCTTGGCCGAGATGAACGATCTGGCGTCTGCGACGTCTTCTGCCTCGACCAAACTGTTTCATGGCGGCCTGCGGTATCTAGAGTATTTTGAGATTGATCTGGTCCGCAAAGCGCTGAAAGAGCGCGAGACATTGCTAACGGCGATGCCCCATATCTCGTGGCCGATGCGGTTTGTACTGCCCTATCACAAGGACATGCGGTTTGAGACCACGACTCCGGCGGCGAAACTATTGCAGACGGTGATGCCCTGGATGAAGGGGCGGCGGCCGGGGTGGATGATCCGGCTGGGGCTGTTCCTGTATGACAATCTGGGCGGGCGGAAGATTTTGCCGGGAACGAAGACGTTGAACCTGGCTATCGACCCGGCGGGAGAGCCAATCGAGGATCGGTTTCAGTATGCATATGAGTATTCGGATTGCTGGGTCGAGGATGCCCGGCTGGTTGTGTTGAACGCACGCGACGCCGAGGAACATGGCGCGACGATATTGGTGCGCACCAAGGTCGTTTCAGCCGAACGTGACGGGGACTTGTGGAAGATCACGACCGAAACGGAAGGCGGCGCGCAAGCCATTCATATGGCGCGGGCGATTGTGAACGCGGGCGGGCCTTGGGTTGAGGACGTGGTGAAGGGGATTGCGCGGCTGAATTCATCTGAAGGTATTCGGTTGGTTCAGGGAAGCCACATTGTCACGAAAAGCCTGTTCGACCATGGGAAGTGCTATTTCTTTCAGGGCGAAGATGGGCGGATCATTTTTGCGATTCCTTATGAGACGGATTTCACGCTGATCGGGACGACGGATAAGGAGTATCACGGGAACCCTTCGGATGCGGCCTGCACCGATGAAGAGCGGGACTATTTGTTGGCCTTTGCAAACCAGTATTTCAAACAGGATATCGGCACAGAAGATGTGGTCTGGACCTATTCCGGGGTGCGGCCCTTGTATGATGATGGTGCGAAATCGGCGACAGCGGCGACGCGGGATTATGTGTTGTCGGTGGATGACAACGGTGCGCCGATGCTCAGCGTGTTTGGCGGTAAGATCACCACCTATCGCAAGCTGGCAGAAGGTGCATTGAAGAAGCTGGCGGTGCATTTCGATGAGATGGGTGATGAGTGGACGGCCGGGGTGGCTTTGCCTGGCGGGGACTTTCTGGTGGATGGGTTTGAGGCCTTGGTGGCTGATTTGGTGGCTGCCCACCCGTTTCTGGGCGACCGTTGGGCCCGCCGTTTAGTGCGGGCCTATGGCAGCGAGGCAAGCGAATTGATGGGGGCGGCTGAGACCCCGGAAGATTTAGGCCGGAACTTTGGCGCGACTTTAACCGAAGCCGAAGTAATCTGGCTTATGGAGAAGGAATATGCGCGTCGGGCCGAGGATGTGGTCTGGCGGCGGTCAAAGCTGGGATTGCGGATGGATGAGGCCGAGATTGAGGCGCTGGATGCGTGGATGACTGGCCGACAGGTGGAAGCGGCGTCTTAGGCGCGCTAGAACAAAAGAAAAGACATCAGGGAGAAGCCCCATGCGTTACGTCATGGCGATTGATCAGGGCACGACGTCAAGCCGTGCCATTTTGTTTGACGATGCAATGAAGATCGTCGGAATGGCGCAGGAAGAGTTTCCGCAGCATTACCCGGCCAGTGGTTGGGTTGAGCATGACCCTTCGGATCTGTGGTCGACGGTGGCGGCAACATGTCGGGCTGTGATCGAAAAGACCGGGATTTCGGCGGACGACATTGCGGCCATTGGGATTACCAACCAGCGGGAAACGACGTTGGTGTGGGACAAGGTGACGGGCGAGCCGTTGCACAACGCGATTGTCTGGCAGGATCGGCGCACGGCGGAGTATTGCGCCGAGATGGTTGCCGCGGGGCATGAAGAGACGATCACGGCGAAGACCGGGCTGCTGTTTGATCCTTATTTCAGTTCGACCAAGCTGAAGTGGATATTGGACCAGAATCCGGGATCGCGCGAACGGGCGGCAAAGGGTGAATTGCTGTTCGGGACGGTGGATACTTACATCATTTGGCGGCTGACCGGCGGCGCGGCCCATGTGACGGATGCCACAAACGCCTGCCGGACGATGCTGTACGACATACGAAAAGGCGGATGGTCCAGCACGATTTGCGAGCTTTTGGGCGTGCCGATGGAGATGTTGCCGGAAGTAAATGACTCGGCGGCTGATTTCGGGATGGCGCGGGCCGATCTGTTCGGGCGCGAGATCCCAATTTTGGGCGTTGCGGGCGATCAGCAGGCGGCGACCGTAGGGCAGGCGTGTTTTGAGCCTGGGATGATGAAATCGACCTATGGCACTGGCTGTTTTGCGCTATTGAATACGGGCGATACGCCGATCCGGTCGCAGAACCGATTGCTGACGACGGTGGCCTATCAGCTGGACGGGAAGCCGACCTATGCGCTGGAGGGTTCGATCTTTATTGCGGGCGCGGTTGTCCAGTGGTTGCGGGATGGGTTGAAGATCATTCGCGAAGCACCGGAGACGCAGCCTTTGGCAGAAAAGGCAGATCCAGCGCAATCGGTGGTGTTGGTGCCAGCGTTTACGGGATTGGGCGCACCTTATTGGAGCCCGGAGAGCCGGGGTGCGGTGTTTGGTTTGACGCGAAACTCAGGCCCGGAGGAGCTAGCGCGGGCGGCACTGGAAAGCGTTGGTTATCAGACGCGGGATTTGCTGGAAGCGATGACGGCAGACGCGCCAGGTGAGTTGAAGGGGACATTGCGGGTTGATGGCGGCATGTCGGCCAGCGATTGGACCATGCAGTTTTTGAGCGACATCATCGGTGCGCCGGTGGATCGACCCGAAGTGCAGGAGACGACGGCCTTGGGTGCGGCCTGGTTGGCCGGAATGCGAGCGGGTATTTACCCCGATCAACAAGGGTTCGCCAAAAACTGGGCGCTTGAGACAAGGTTCGAGCCTGCAATGGATGAGGCGGATCGCGCGGCCAAATACGATCTGTGGAAAAAGGCCGTGGCTGCGACTATGAGTGTCTAGCGGACGCTGAAGGCCGCTGATTGGGCGGCCCAATGCGCAGTAACCATCTTTGGCTATTCATCATGGAGGTTTTCGCGGGTTTGTCGCGCGGATCCTATCTGGTGTGCATAGGCTGGACGACGTTAGTTGTGACCGGCGAAGTAGCCGTGGTGGGGCAGGTTTTCATTCTTGCAATGCTGGCCAATATGCTGGGCGGCCCTCTGCTCGGGACTATTGTTGACCGTAAGGATCGCCGGGTAATCGCAGCGTTAGCACATTTAGGGGTTGCGGGCGTTATGCTGGGCGGTGGAGCAGCGTTGGCCTTTGGTTGGACAACCCCGCTTTTGTTCTTTGCGGTGGCCTTTGGGGCGCAGTTATTGCGCCTTTTGTATCAGCTGGCGCATGACGCGTTGATCCGTGCGAATGCGGAGGACGCCGAGGTTATGGTGCTGTTGGCCCGGCTGCGCACCACGCATCTATTGGCGACGACAGTTGGGACGATAGCGGCGGGTTGGGTCATCCATGCTTTTGGTGCATTCGCTGGTTTTGCCGGATCTGCATTGACGTCGTTCGGTGTAATATTTGCGGCGCGATACCTGGCCGTAGCGATCAAATCGGCGGGCGGCCCGAAGCCATTGACCTATCTGGCGGAATTGTCAGTGGGTTTTCGGACTTTTCGAACGAACCCGGAGATTCGGGTCGCTGCGCTGTTGGCGCTGGTAGTTTTGCCGGTTGGGCAGCTTTCGAATGCGGTGCTGTCCGGCCTTATCCGCAATGACCTTGGACACGGAAGCGATGTGTTCGGATTGGTGGATGCGGCATGGCCGGTTGGAGGGATGGTGGCCGCCGGAGTGATGAGCCTTGGATTGGCGATTTTGCAACGCAACTGGTTTCTGTTCGTGACATCGGGGTTTGCGGGATTGGCGACTGCGGTGTTGGGCGTAGCAACAACCGTTCCGGTGTTAGTTTTGCTGCATGGTTTGATGGGGTTCTTTGTCTGGCTGACTCATATCTCGGTCGATGCCTGTGTGTTGCGCGCCAGCACCGAACAGACGGCGGGACGCATGAAGTCCTACATCGTTTTGCTGCTGAGTGCGGGGGCCATCGTGATGTGTTTGTCGCCCGGTGTAGTGCCGGTGCCCGAAGTTGGACGTTATTTCCAGTTCTGGGGCTGTGTCGCAGCGTCAGTTTCGGGCTTTCTGCTGTTATGGCACGTCGTTAAGAGAATGCGTCTATAGACTCAGGTGGTTGTTGCATTTACTGCCGCAAGTTCGATACATGAAAAGTTAACGCTAACGGCGGTGGGTTGTCCGCCGATTGTAAGGTTTGACGATGTCACGCGACGCTTTGAAGGCCGATATTCTGGGCCACCTGAAATATGCCATTGGCAAAGATGCGGAACATGCGACGATCTATGATTGGCGTGTGGCCCTGTCATTGGCCGTGCGTGACCGGATTGTGGATCCGTGGTTTGACTCGACGCGCGCGACGTATCGCGCGGGCGCTAAGCGTGTTTACTACCTTTCCATGGAGTTTTTGATCGGGCGTCTGTTGGAAGACGCGATGGTCAACACCGGCGTTCTGGACGAGGCGAAGGCGGTTTTTGATGACCTTGGCTTGCCGTTTGATCAGGTCGTGCATGATGAGCCGGATGCGGCGCTGGGCAATGGCGGGTTGGGCCGGTTGGCGGCGTGTTTTCTGGAAAGCCTGTCGACGCTGGGTATCCCGGCCTATGGCTATGGCATTCGCTATGAACACGGGTTGTTCCGGCAGCGGTTCGAAGATGGTCGGCAGGTGGAAGAGCCTGAAGACTGGCTGAATCAAGAGCATGTCTGGGAATTTGAGCGCCCTGAGGCGGCCTATGAGGTTGGTTTCGGCGGCGAAGTGCGCCACGAGGGCGGCCGTTTTGTCTGGCGTCCGCACGAGGCGGTGATCGCGCAAGGTTTCGACACGCCGGTGATCGGCTGGCAGGGGAACTGGGGCAATACACTGCGACTTTGGGGGGCATTGCCGAAGAAGTTGTTGGACTTGGAGCGGTTCAACCGTGGCGACTATGCAGGGGCGGCAGAGCCTGAGGCGCTGGCACGGACAATCAGCCGGGTTTTGTATCCCGATGACACGACGGACGGCGGTAAGACGCTGCGCCTGAAGCAGGAATATTTCTTCACGGCAGCCTCGCTGCGCGATATTTTGCGACGGTTTGAATCTGAGCATTCGGATCTGCGTGATCTGCCGAAGAAAGTCGCGATCCAGTTGAACGACACCCATCCGGCGATTGCGGGCCCCGAATTGGTCCGACTGCTGCATGACGAGCGTAAGATGCCGCTGGCAGATGCGATTGAGACGGCGCGCGGGTGTCTGAACTACACGAACCACACGTTGCTGCCTGAAGCGTTAGAGCGTTGGTCGGACGGGTTAATGGGGTATCTTTTGCCGCGTCACCTTGGGCTGATTGACGACATTGATAAGGCGCACAAGGCGCAATATCCCGGCGTGTCGATCCGTGAACACGGCCAGGTCAAGATGGGCGAATTGAGCTTTATCATGGCGTCGAAAGTGAACGGTGTTTCGGCGCTGCATACGGAATTGATGAAGAAAACCGTCTTCCGCGATCTGCATCAGGTGCACCCGGAACGGATTGTGAACCGCACAAACGGGGTTACGCCGCGACGATGGCTAAAAACCTGTAACCCACGCTTGTCTGGCTTGATTTCCGAGACGATCGGCGACGGTTGGATCGGGAATGCCGAGGAACTTCAACAGCTTGAACCACATGTGGATGACGCCGGGTTCCTGGATCGTTTTGGCGCGGCCAAGCGGGGAAACAAGGCTGAGCTGTCGAATTGGATCGCGTCTGAGATGGGTGTTCAGGTTGATCCTGAGGCCATGTTCGATGTGCAGATCAAGCGTATTCACGAATACAAGCGTCAGCATCTGAACATTCTGGAAGCCATCGCGCTGTGGCAGGAGATGCGCGACAATCCGAATGGGAACTGGACACCACGGGTCAAGATCTTCGGCGGCAAAGCGGCGCCCGGGTATGGGTTTGCCAAGGACATCATCTATCTGATCAATTCGGTTGCCCGGGTAGTGAATGATGATCCGGTGACGTCGAAATGGCTGAAGGTGGTGTACCCCGCAAACTATAACGTGACGCTGGCCGAGCGGTTGATCCCGGCAGCGGATTTGTCTGAACAGATTTCGACGGCGGGCAAAGAGGCCTCGGGCACCGGCAATATGAAATTTGCGATGAATGGCGCGCTAACGATTGGCACGCTGGATGGTGCGAACGTGGAAATCCGCGAGCATGTGGGCGAGGACAACTTCTTTCTGTTTGGGCTTAGGTCTGAAGAAGTGGATGGACGTCGTGCGGTCGATGGCCATGCCAGCAAAGCGATTGCGGCTGATCCGCGATTGGCGCGGGCGCTGGATGCGTTGCGCAACGGCACTTTTGCTGATGGCGATCATGACCGGTTCCGGGGCATTGCGGATAACATCGCAGGACCGGATTACTTTTTGGTGGCGTCAGATTTCAGCGACTATTGGCGCGCTTCCCGTGATGCCGACGGTGCATTCCGTGACCCGGCCCGCTGGGCGCGGATGGCGGCGCTGAATACAGCGCGGTCAGGTTGGTTCTCGTCAGACCGGACCATTCGTGGTTATGCTGCTGAGATATGGGACGCGCTTCCGTCAAAGCCATTGCGGGATATCGCGGCTGAATAATGAACTGCCCGACTAAATGGGCAGAGTGACAGGGATTGGGATGCCTCAGACGCCGGACGGTGCCGAAACAGCCATTTCCATCGACGATGCCCGGCGCATCGTTGTCGGTCAGCACGACGATCCGTTTTCTGTCCTTGGTCCGCATAAATTTGGGCGCTCGCGGTTTGTGACGGCGTTTGATCCGGGCGCGGTGCGCCTGTTCGCTGTGGTTGCTGGGAAACGTCATGCACTGGCGGCGGTGCCGGATGTGAGAGGTGTTTTCAGCGGCAAGGTGCCTGGGACAAAGCCTTACTTACTAGTGGGTGAAGATGATGCCGGCGGGTCGTGGGAGATGGAAGATGCCTTCCGTTTCGGTCCTGTCATGGGCGAGATGGACGAATACTTGCTGGCCGAGGGTACGCATGAGCGTATCTGGAAAGTGCTGGGCGCCCATGTGATCGACCACGAGGGCGCGCGGGGAACGCATTTCGCGGTTTGGGCACCGAATGCGCAGCGGGTTTCGGTTGTTGGAGATTTCAATGTCTGGGACGGGCGGCGGCATCCGATGCGATCGCGCGGGTCTACCGGGGTTTGGGAGACGTTCGTGCCGGGCCTTGGCGAAGGCACGGGGTATAAATATGAGATCGTCGGAATTGATGGCGTGACCCAGCCGTTGAAGGCCGATCCCGTGGGATTTGGCAGTCAGCATCCACCCGAGAATGCCAGCGTTGTGCGCGATATTGCCGGGTACGGTTGGGGCGACGGTGATTGGATGGCGGCGCGTGGGGCGTCGAATGCCCGAACTGCGCCGATCAGCGTTTACGAAGTGCATCTGGGGTCGTGGCGCCGCAAGGTTGACGATGGTGGGCGACCGCTTAGTTACAAGGAAATGGCGGAAGAACTGGTCGATTACGCGGTTGAGATGGGGTTCACCCATCTGGAACTGCTGCCGGTCAGCGAGTTTCCGTTTGACGGGTCTTGGGGATACCAGCCGGTGGGGATGTTCGCACCGACTGTGCGATTTGGCCCGCCGCACGAGTTTCGAGATCTGGTGGATGCGGCGCATCAGAAGGGGCTGGGGGTGCTTCTGGATTGGGTGCCGGGGCATTTTCCGACTGATGCCCATGGGTTGGGTCGGTTTGATGGCACTGCTTTGTATGAACACGCCGATCCGCGCGAGGGGTTCCATCAGGATTGGAATACGCTCATTTACAACTATGGGCGGCGGGAAGTTTCCAACTATTTGATCTCAAACGCGCTTTACTGGCTGGAAGAGTATCATGTGGATGGGCTGCGTGTGGATGCGGTGGCCTCGATGTTATACCGCGACTACAGCCGTAAAGATGGCGAGTGGGTGCCGAACAAGGATGGTGGCCGTGAGAACTTCGAAGCTATCGAGGTTTTGCAACGGATGAATTCGGTGACCTATGGCAAGGTCGACGGGATCATGACGGTTGCCGAGGAATCGACCAGTTTTCCTGGCGTGTCGCGCCCTGTTGACGCGGGCGGTCTGGGGTTCGGCTATAAGTGGAGTATGGGGTGGATGAACGACACGTTGGAATACGTGAAGAAGGATCCCGTCCACCGGAAATACCACCACGATCAGATGACTTTTGGTCTGCATTACGCTTTTAGCGAGAACTTTGTTTTGCCAATCAGCCATGACGAAGTTGTGCATGGCAAAGGCAGTATGCTGGGCAAGATGCCGGGGGATCGGTGGGAAAAGTTTGCCAATCTGCGCGCTTATTACGGGTTCATGTGGGGCCATCCCGGCAAGAAGCTGTTGTTCATGGGACAGGAGTTTGCACAGTCTGCGGAGTGGAACCACGATGCGGAATTGGACTGGGCTTGTTTGGGCGATGATCAGCACGGCGGGATGCAGCGATTGGTGCGCGATCTGAACACGCTTTATCGCGGGGAACCTGCGCTGCACTTGAAGGATTGTGAGCCGGACGGGTTTGACTGGATCGAGGCCGGGGCGGCGGAAGACAGCACGTTTGTCTGGGTGCGACGTGGGGGTGCGGATGATGCGCCGGTAGCGGTGATCTGCAATTTCACGCCAATCGAGCGGGTCGATTGGCAGTGTGGTTTACCGGAAGCCGGTCGATGGAGCGAAGTGTTGAATACGGATGCGGCCATTTACGGAGGCGGCAATCGCGGAAATTACGGGGAAGTCGTGACAGACACCGAAGGTTGGCATGGACAACCGGTGTCGGCGAAAGTCACCATTCCCCCGTTGAGTGTGATTTTCCTTCGGTACGAGGGTGAATAACAAAAGGGGAGGATACGAATGTCAGCGACACAGAACCGCCTAGCCCACAGAACAATGGCCTTTGTGCTGGCCGGGGGGCGCGGATCCCGGTTGAAAGAATTGACGAACAATCGGGTTAAACCGGCCGTTTTCTTCGGCGGCAAGACGCGGATCATCGACTTTGCGCTCTCCAATGCGCTGAATTCGGGTATTCGGAAAATGTCGGTGGCGACCCAGTATAAGGCGCACTCGCTTATTCGACACTGCCAGCGTGGCTGGAATTTTTTCCGGGCTGAGCGGAACGAGTATCTGGACATACTGCCTGCCTCGCAGCGTGTGGACGAGAACAAATGGTATGTGGGCACGGCGGATGCGGTGACCCAGAATATTGATATCGTCGATAGCTATGACATTGATTACATTCTGATTTTGGCCGGCGATCACATCTATAAGATGGATTACGAACTGATGATCCGTCAGCATGTAGACACGAATGCGGATGTGACGGTTGGATGTTTGACGGTGCCGCGGATGGAGGCGACTGCCTTTGGTGTGATGCATGTCGATGACACCGACCGCATCACTCAGTTTCTGGAAAAGCCTGCCGATCCCCCTGCAATTCCCGGCGATCCTGATCATGCTTTGGCGTCGATGGGTATCTATGTCTTCAAGTGGAGTTTCTTGCGCGAGTTGTTGTTGGCGGATGCGACCAATCCTGACTCGACCCACGACTTCGGCGGCGATCTGATCCCGGATATCGTGAAGAACGGCAAAGCGCAGGCGCATCGATTTACTGACAGTTGCGTGCGCCATCGCAGTGACGCCCCGGCTTATTGGCGCGATGTGGGGACGGTGGATGCGTTCTGGCAGGCAAATATCAACCTGACCGATTTCGACCCTGATCTGGACCTTTGGGACAAGGAATGGCCGATCTGGACATACTCGGAAAGTGTGCCACCTGCGAAGTTTATCCATGATCAGGAAGAACGGCGCGGTTCGGCTGTGTCTTCGTTGGTGTCGGGGGGATGTGTGATTTCGGGAACTGAAATTCGCAATTCGCTGCTGTTCACGCAAGTGCATACAAACAGTTACGCGGTTTTGGATCACGTGGTGGCGCTGCCGTATGTTAACGTTTCCCGGTCTGCTCGATTGACGAATTGCGTTGTCGATAGAGGTGTGCAGATTCCGGAAGGTCTGGTAGTGGGTGAAGATCCGGTGGCGGATGCTGATTTCTTCCGGGTTTCGGAAGGCGGTGTGACTTTGATTACGCAAGAAATGGTGGATGCAAAGGTCGCTTCTGAATGACCAAAGTGCTGTCCGTGGCGTCTGAATGTGCTCCGCTGGTGAAGACCGGTGGGTTGGCGGATGTTGTGGGCGCACTGCCGGGGGCTTTGGCGCCATTCGGGGTCCAGATGCGGGTGTTGTTGCCGGGGTATCCTGGTGTTCTGGCGGGTTTGAGTAAGAGCAAAGTCGTTCTAAAAGACGCTGATTTGTTTGGCGGCACGGCTAAGGTGCTGGCGTCAAATGTCTCTGGTTTGGATTTGTTGGTTCTCGACGCGCCGCATTTGTTTGACCGTGGTGGTTCGCCTTATTTGGACGACGCTGGCAGGGACTTTGCTGACAATCCTGAACGCTTTGCGGCTCTTTCCTGGGTTGCGATGGTGATTGCGCGGGATGGAGTCGGCGGATGGCAACCTGATGTGGTGCATTGCCATGACTGGCAGGCTGGTTTGGCGCCCTACTATTTGCGACAGCAGGGAGTTGATGTTCCTTCGGTTCTGACCATTCACAACATTGCGTTTCATGGGATTGCCGGGGCTGAAAAGTTGATTGGGCTGCGCCTTGACCCTGCGGATTTCGGCGAAGCGGGTTTTGAGTTCTGGGGAAATATCTCGGCTTTGAAAGCCGGTTTGCAGTTTGCGACCAAGCTGACCACGGTTAGTCCGACCTATGCGCGGGAATTGACAACGGAAGAGTTTGGCATGGGCTTGGACGGGGTGCTGCGCAATCGCGAGGGCGACTTGCAGGGTATTCTGAACGGCATCGATCTGGATGTTTGGAACCCGGCCACCGATGAAAACATCGCCACTTACAAGACTGCCAGGCGCAAGGGGCGTGCCAAGGCCGCTCTGTTGCAAGAGTTAGGACTACCGGCGGCGGATGGACCGTTGTGCGTTGTTGTTTCGCGGTTGAGCCACCAGAAGGGTCTTGATGTGCTGTTAGAGGCCCTGCCTGCGCTTGTGGATCACGGCGGGCAATTGGCTTTGTTGGGGTCGGGTGACAAAACGTTGGAAACGGCATTTCTGCGGGCAACCGAGCATCAGAATGTTGCGGTTAAGATCGGATATGACGAGGCTCTTTCGCACCGGATGATGGCGGGTGCGGATGCGATTTTGGTGCCATCGCGGTTTGAGCCATGCGGTCTGACGCAGCTTTACGGATTGCGGTATGGCACGATCCCGGTGGTGGCCACGACGGGTGGATTGGCGGACACGGTGATTGACGCCAGTCCGATGGCGATGCGATCGGGTGTGGCGACGGGCGTGCAGTTTGCGCCGGTGACGGCCCATGCTTTGGCGGGGGCTTTGACGCGGGTTCGAGGATTATACTCCGACCAAACCGCCTGGGCACAATTGCAGAAAAACGCGATGAAACAGGACGCCGGTTGGGCGGCCTCGGCTGGTGAGTACGCGGCGCTGTATGATGGGTTGATCGACGGCGCATGAATTATCAGGTCACGGCAGGACATTGCGCCGAGATGGGCGCTTTAGTCGAGAGCGACGGCGTAAATTTTGCCGTCTTCTCGGAGAATGCAACCCAGATTTACGTTTGTTTATTTGATGATAGCGGAGTTGAGACTCGGATTGCCTTGCCTGAATTTGATGGCGGTATCTGGCATGGGCATATCGCTGGGATTGGCGCGGGTCAGTTGTATGGGTTGCGTGCGGACGGGCCGTATCGCCCGGACGACGGGCACCGGTTCAATGTGCATAAGCTGCTTTTGGACCCCTATGCGCGGCAGATCACCGGTCACCCAGAGTATGACGATGCGATCTATGGGTATGATCGTGGGGCCGAAGCGCGGGATTTAAGTTTTGATACGCGAGATAGCGTGAATTTCATGCCACGATGTGTTGTGACCGATTATGCGCCGGAGGCGGCTGTGCATCCTGATACCCCTGACGACGAAACGGTGATTTACGAAGCACACGTAAGCGGGCTGACCCAACGTTTACCGGGGGTTGAGGGCGCAGGGACGTTTGCCGGTGTGGCCTCGGACCCGGTGCTGGCGCATCTGAAACGGCTTGGAGTGACGGCGATTGAGATGTTGCCGGTGCAGGCGTTTTTGAATGACCGGTTTCTGGTCGACAAAGGGTTGGTGAACTATTGGGGCTATCAGACAGTCGGTTTTTTCGCGCCGGATCATCGGTATTTAGGGCCGGACGGGATTGCCGGGTTTCGGGCGATGGTGGATCGGTTCCACGAGGCCGGGATAGAAGTGATACTGGACGTTGTTTACAATCACTCGGGTGAAGGGGACGAGCTTGGGCCGACCTTGAGCTTCCGGGGGTTGGACAACGCGAGTTATTATAGACTGCATGACGACCAGCGGTATTACATCAACGATACCGGGACCGGGAACACTCTGAACGTTGATCGTCCGATGGTGTTGCGGATGGTGATGGATAGTCTTCGCTATTGGGTTGAGGTGATGGGCGTTGACGGCTTTCGCTTTGATCTGGCGGCGGTTCTGGGGCGGACGGCAGAGGGGTTTGATCAGGGGGCCGGGTTCTTTGATGCGATCCGGCAGGACCCGGCTTTGGCGACCACCAAACTGATTGCTGAACCTTGGGATATTGGTCCCGGGGGGTATCAGTTGGGGGCATTCCCGCCGCCATTTCAGGAATGGAACGACAAGTTTCGCGATGGTGTGCGCCGGTTTTGGCGGGGTGATGTAGGACTTGCTCCGGATTTGGCAGCGCGGTTGACGGGTTCGGCTGGGGAGTTTGATCACTCGGGCCGGATGGCGTCGGCCTCGGTCAATTTTCTGACGGCCCATGACGGGTTCACGCTAGAGGATTTGGTTTGCTATTCGCGGCGGCACAATGAGGCGAATGGCGAGAACGGGCGCGATGGGCATTCAGAGAACCTGTCGGACAACTTCGGAGTCGAGGGTTTTAGTGACGATCCTGAGGTTCTTGCGGCGCGCGGGCGGCGGAAGCGGGCGATGTTGGCGACTATGTTTCTGGCGCAAGGCACGCCTATGTTGTTGGCGGGGGACGAGTTTGGAAACTCGCAGAGCGGCAACAACAACGCCTATAATCAGGATAACGAGACGGCCTGGGTCGATTGGCCTGGGGCAGATGGTGAGCTGACAGATTTTGTAGCTGGGTTAATTGCCTTTCGGGCGGCGCATCCGATTCTGCGCCAGAAGCTGTTTTTGCATTCTCGCGAACGGGCTGTGGATGGGTTGGAAGACCTGTTTTGGTGGCGTGAAGACGGCGCGGCGATGGAAGCGAGTGACTGGCATGATCCGGCGCGCAAGATCGTGGCGGTAGAAAAGCGGATGGCGGCCGGAACGCCCGCCTATGCGGCGATGGAAGCGGCGATTTTCATGGTGTTCAATGCGGGCGGAGCGACTGAAGTTGCGATGCCTGACGCGCCGGACGGGCAACGCTGGTGTCAGAAGGTCGACACGTCCAATCTGGATCATGTCGCGTTTCCGGTTTTGGATGATAGGCTGGAGATTGCGGAGCAAAGCGTAGCGGCCTTCGTGCTGATCGCGGACGAGACATAACTGGGGGACTTCATGGAACGCATTCGAGTCGAGACATCACCGATCAAGGGGCAGAAGCCGGGAACCTCTGGTTTGCGCAAGAAAACGCGCGTTTTCATGGAGCATCACTTTCTGGAGAATTTCGTTCAGGCGATCTGGAATGGGATTGGCGGGGCCGAAGGTAAAACTTTTGTTCTGGGAGGTGACGGACGATATTTCAACGACCGGGCGGCGCAGGTGATCTTGCGGATGGCGGCGGCTTCGGGCGCAAAGAAGGTAATCATTGGCACCGGGGCGATCCTGTCGACCCCGGCGGCATCTAACCTGATCCGCAAGCGGAAGACGGACGGCGGGATCATCATGTCGGCGAGCCATAATCCCGGCGGACCGGATGAAGATTTTGGTGTGAAGTTCAACACACCGAACGGCGGACCCGCGCCGGAAGATGTGACCAACCGGATATTCGAGGCGACGACGGCGCTGACGCATTACGACATGCTTGAGGCTCATGATGTCGACCTTTCGGTGCCGGGGATCGTCGATCTAAGGGGTATGGAGGTCGAGGTTGTTGATCCGGTTGCAGACTATGTCGAGCTGATGGAAAGCCTGTTTGATTTCGGGAAAATCCGGGCTTTGTTTGCCGGTGGGTTCACCATGCGGTTTGACGCAATGCATGCGGTAACGGGACCTTATGCCACTGAAATCATTGAGAACCATCTGGGCGCGCCTGCGGGGACAGTGATGAACGGCGTGCCCTTGCCGGATTTTGGCGGTGGGCATCCTGACCCCAATCCGATCTGGGCGAAGCCCTTGGTCGATCTGGTGATGGGGCCGGACGCGCCAGATTTCGCCGCCGCCTCGGACGGGGACGGAGACCGGAATATGATCCTGGGGCGCGGGGTCTATGTGACGCCTTCTGACAGTCTGGCGGTTTTGGCAGCAAATGCCCATTTGGCACCGGGGTACAGTGGTGGATTGGCTGGCGTGGCGCGGTCAATGCCGACGTCTGGCGCGGTGGATCTGGTGGCGAAGGCCAAGGGGATCGAGTGTTTTGAGACCCCAACCGGGTGGAAGTTTTTTGGCAATCTATTGGATGCTGGGAGAGCAACGCTGTGTGGCGAGGAGAGTGCTGGGACGGGCAGCGATCATGTACGCGAGAAGGATGGCGTTTGGGCAGTCTTGTTGTGGCTGAATATTTTGGCTGAGACCGGGTTGTCGGTGAAGGACACGTTGGCGGCGCACTGGGCGGAGTATGGGCGGAACTACTATTCGCGCCATGACTACGAAGCGATTGATGCGGGCGTGGCGAATGCGATGTTCGATGATTTGCGTAGGAAGTTGGGCACGTTAGCAGGACAGAGTTTTGCGGCGGGTGTGGTCGCGACGGCCGATGAGTTTGCTTACAACGATCCGGTTGATGGGTCGCGGTCAGAAGGGCAGGGCATTCGAGTGGTGTTCGAAAGCGGCAGCCGGATTGTCTATCGGCTGTCTGGCACCGGAACGGTTGGGGCGACGGTGCGGGTTTATCTTGAGAGCTATGAGCCGGGACCGGAGAATTTGGAGATGGATGCGGAAAGTGCATTGGCAGGCGTAATTGCTTCGGCAGATGCGATAGCAGGCATTCGGGAGCAGACCGGGCGAGATGCGCCGGATGTGAAGACTTGAGGTCTGTTTGGGTCCACGCCTGACGGCGCGGATCCGCCGGGGGTTTCACCCCCGGACCCCCAGAGTATTTCTAATCAGAAGAAGGTTTGGTCGACCGGTTAGTCCCGGTGGTAGGGTGCGCCTGCGAGGATCGAGGCGGCGCGATAGAGTTGTTCTGCCAGCATCACGCGGACCAGCAAGTGGGGCCAGACCATTTTGCCGAAGCTGAGGCTGTAGTCGGCTTTGGCGCGCAAAGCGGGATCGATGCCATCTGCGCCGCCGATGACGAAGGCAGCCTCGGCGCGGCCTTGATCGCGCCAGTTGGCGATGAGGTCGGCGAAATCGCGGGAAGATATGAGTTTGCCGCGTTCGTCGAGGGTGCAGATCGGAGTGGCGTTGCCGATGGATTTTTCGAGAAGGGTGGCTTCGGCGGGCATGCCGCCTTTTTTGGCTTCAACCTCGGCCACGGTAACGGGGCCAAGGCCCAGGGCGCGGCCCGTGCGATCAAATCGGTTGAGGTAATCGGCGGTCAGATCGGCTTCGGGACCAGCACGCATGCGTCCGACGGCGGCGATTTTGAGTTTCATCGCCGCGCCGTGCTTATGATTTGGACGTGGTTGCTGCTGTTGGGGTCAGCCACATCTTTTCGATCTGGTAAAACTCGCGCACTTCAGGGCGGAAGACGTGGACGATGATATCGCCCGTGTCGATCAGAACCCAGTCGCCGGCATCTTTGCCTTCGAGTTTAGATAGCCGCCCGTGTTCCTGCTTCAGCGAGCCGACCAGGTGATCCGAAATGGCGGCGACCTGACGTGTGGAGCGGCCCGAGGCGACGACCATATAGTCGGCCATCTCGGATTTGCCACGCAGGTCGATCTGAACCACGTCTTCGGCTTTGTCTTCTTCCAGCGATGTCAAAATGTGGGCAAGCAATTGCTCGCTTGTCAGGGGGGCAGTGTCATCGGTCATTGTGCGACCTTTGCTGCCAGCAGCCGATGCGTTGGCTGCGATGTGGACGTTTGACAGGACATTGTCCTCCTTTGCTACACGCCTTGTCTGGGCCCGGCGTCGGACCACGGTATCAATGTAACACCGGCATGTGGAATTTCCAAGAATCGCGTCAATAGTCCTGCTCGTAGAAAATGCCAATGCTGGTTTCGCCGGTATTTGTCGCAGAACCCTTGAGTGTGACCGAATTGGAGACATCCAGATTGAGGTTCAGCTCAGTTTCGCCTTCGGCGTTGACCGTGACATCGGTGTAAAGATTGTCGCCAAGGTAAGCGCCTGCGCGGACAGCGGTATTGCCAGCCTCGTCTGTGGTGACGTCGAAATCAGCCAGACCTGCGCCGCGTCGGATGTTGCCGACCACGCCTTCGCCGCCTTGTCCCGCCAGGGTGCGCACCGCAAGGGCGAGGCGTGCGGCCTGTAAGGGGGACAGGGTTTCGATGCCGCGCCCGAAGATCAGGCGGGCGAGAACCTCTTCTTCCGGGAGGTCGGGATCGAACGTGAAGGCGATGTCTGGGTTGGTGGCGGGGCCTTCGATGACGATGTTGACTGTGGCGTCGTCGGTGCGGGTGCTGGCAAGAAGGCTGATCACGGGGACGAAGGAGCCCTGCATTGTGATGTTGGCATCCTCGATTTCGAGCCTTTGGCCAAGGATGTCGAGGCGACCCCGGATCAGGTTGAAGGCGCCGATGGGGATGACGTCGTTGCTGGTTCCGGTGATCTGCAGGCCGCCGCCGAATTCACTGTCGAGACCCCGACCACGCACAAAGACGCGATTGGGGGCGTTGACTTGAATGTTAAGCGGAAATCCGGGGCCGCTGCCGCCTGCCCCCGCATCGGCGGTTTCCAGAAGCCCGGCGCGCTGGCGGGTACCCCGCACTGGGGGTGGTTCATTGATGTGGATGACTTCCGGGATGTCTCCTGCGCCGCCAAGGCCGGTGGAGGGGATCTGAATGTTGGTTTCGCCAAGGTTCAGCGTGCCAGCGATGGAGGCTCCGCCTGCGAGGGGGCCCGAGGCGGTGATTGTGCCGGTGACGGTGGTTTCGAACAGGCGCGGGTCGATGAGGCCGACTTGGTTCAGAGTGATGTTCAGGTCGGAACTGAATGGCGCTTGCAGGCCCACGGGGCCGGTAATGGCCAGTGTTCCACCGGTGTTGACAGTTGAGCGCAGGTTGATGTTGGCACGGGCATTGGCAAGGCCGACACTGAGTTCAGCGTTTTCCAGTGTCATGCCAATGGCAGGTGCCACAAAGCGCGCGCCGCTGCTTTGCATTTGGCCGGAAACGCTCGCGAGTGTCGGCGGGCCATTGACTGCAAGATCGAAATTGAGCGTGCCGGCCAGGGACCGCGGTTGAATAAAGCGATTGGCAAGGCCGAGCGGAGCCTGTCCGTCGAAATTAAGGTTTACAGTTGAGAAATCATCGGCAGCGGTGCCGGAAATACGTGCGGATGTTCCACCGGGTCCTGTTGCGTTGACGTTGATATCCAGACTGTTGCCGCTAGCCTGTGCGATTGTCCCATTGATCGTTGCTGGACCGGCGATGCCAGAGACAAAAGGTGCGACGTCATTCAGGCGCGCATTTAGATCAATCTGGCTGCCGACGGTGCCAAGGGTGCCATTGGCAGTCGCAGTAATTGTGCGGGTTGATATGTCAAAGGTCGTGAATTCAGCCGCAGCCCCATCGCGGTGGGCATCGAGGGTCAGCGCAATGTCGCCGGAAAGGAGGTTGTCGGCTTCGGCGTTGCCGGTTCGAATGCCGCTGGCGTTGACCGTCGCTTCGACATCGAAGTGGTTCAGATCAATCGAGAGATCACCCTTGGCATTGGCGCTGACCTGTCCCGCCAGTGGGCGATCGGCGAGACCTGCAAAGACGGAGAGGTCCGGCAAATCGGCCACAAGGACGCCCGAGAGGGATGGGCTGTCGCCCAGTGGATCAAAGGCCGTGCCGGTAGCGTTTACCGTTGCGGCAGGTCCGCTCAATGCCGTGTCAAATGTCCAGTCGCTGTCTTGGCGCGCAGCTTCGGTACGAAATGCAACAGGCCCTTCGGGGGCGGTTTCGGCAAGAGATCGGGCGTCTGTGATGGCCCCGGACAGAGTGAACTGACCAGTGCTGTCGGTAATGAAACCGTTGGCGAGCGCAGTGATCTCTTGCCCGTCCAACTTGGCATTCTTCAAAGTATATGTGCCGTTCTCCAGGTTGGCATCAATCAGAAGCGAAACGGGGCCTGTAAGCAGAGCATCAGCCTGGGGCTGGCCGGTTGTGATGTCGGTATAGGTACCATCGAGTTCGATGGATGCGCGGCTTAGATCGGAGGTGCCTGCAAGCGCAAAATCGGTGTCGACGCGGCCTGATATTGGCCGTTGGGCCAGTGCTGCAAAGTCCGCGATATCGGCCGCCTGTAACCGCCCGTCGGCCGTGATGAATGGAACCTCAAAAATATCTCGTGCGGTGCCGTCGGCCGTGAGTGTCGTGCGGCCAAGATTGGTATTCGTTCGCCAGGCCCAAATCCCGTCGATTGCTTCGGCACTGGCTGTAAGGCTTACCGGGCCGGAGAGTTCAGGTATCACAAGTGATGCGTCTGCAAGACTGGCTGTTACTTCGGTTGTCGCACTTCCGGTTTCCAACGCGATACGGCCAGTGATCTGGGCATTTGGTGACTGAAGCTGGTTTAGCTCGATAATTGTGCCTTCGGTGCTGCGTGCCGCGCGGATGGCCAATTGCGCTTGACCAGCGAGAATGCGGTCAGCCTGGGGTTGGCTGACGATCAAATCCTGGCTGCTTCCGGTCGCAGAGATGTCAAAAACACCGGCAAGCGGTGCCACGGTAAAGGCGGTGTCTATGTCGACCGCACCCGCAAGTTGTCGCTGGGCCAGGCCAGAAAATGCATCCAGCCGCGCGGCGCGAGCTTGCGCTGTACCAGTTGCCAGCGGACCTTCTTCGGAAAAGACCAGTTCGGCCGCCCCGTTCAATGTGTAGCTTTCCCCCTGAACATCGAATTTGGTGATGCGTAATGGCGCGTTCTGCTGCCAGTCGAGCGTGAGTTGCCCTATCACTTTTTCCCCAAGGGCGTCTTCGACGTTCGGGTCGCCAAGGTCCAGGGCCAAGACGTCGAAATCAAACGTTGCTTCAACCGCGCGCGAGGGCTGGCTTTGGATATTTCCCTGTCCGGCAAGCGTGAGTTCGTCGGCCGCGAACCCGGGGCGATCCAATCCGTTGATTTTAAATTCACCCGCCCAGGCTTCGCCACGGGCGGCGTCAAAGCCGATGCCAAGATTGACCGAGTCCACTCGAGTTTCTGGGCCGGGAATTGGCAACAGAACCGGCGATCCGTCAGGCGAAGCGATTCCGCCGCTGATGTCGATGGTTTGAGGCAGACCGGTGCTGGCCAGTGCGATATTGCCCTGCAACTTGACGGCCTGAGCCTCTAACGCGATGTCCGAAATATCCAGGCGGCCATCGGAAAACTGTGTGACCCGGGTTCTCAAAGCGACGTCGGGGCCAAAAAACGGCTGGTACTCTGGCAAAAACACCGGGGCCAGATCGCCGCCTAAGTCTGCGGTTATTTCCAGCGTTGCATCGGGAGTGTCGTCCGGTGTTCTGGTCAAAATGGTGCCTCCGAAACGTTCCTGACCGTCGGTTGCCAATGTTATGTCGGCGGTAAAGGCGTTCAGCGGCGCGTCGCCTTTGATGGTGAAGTCGAGCGCGGGCTTGCCGGGAAGCCCCGCCAGGTTAGCGACCAGGCCATCGGGGCCCTCGGTCACACTTAGATCAAGAGTTAGCCGGGTCGATGCGTTGCTGTAGCTGGCGTCAAAAACGAATTGACCGTCGCGATCCTGTCGCTGGATGTCGAGACCCGCTGCCCCTTCACCGCTGATAAGTGACAGGTTGCCGGTGATGCTGGCGGCAATGTCTTCGCCAAGGACTGGACGTCCGATATTAACCAGGGCGGCATCGATTTTGTCGATCTCAACCGAGACGGGAAGTTCGGGTAGGCTGAAACCGCCTGCTTCGGGCGCCGGTGTCTGAGCTTCGGCTGGAAGGGGCAGGCGCGGCAGATCGATGGTTTCTGCAGAAAGTTCGGTCACGTCGATCCGGCCTCTGAGAAGCGCCGCGCGGGACCAGTCGAGCGTTACGTCGGTCAGCGTTAGCCAGGTGCCGTTGGTGTCGGAGATACGCAAAGTTTCCAAAGTGGCCTTGCCGCTAATTGCGCCTGCGAAACCGGTGATTTCAACGTTGCGTCCTTCGCCGGACAGGTTGTCTTCGATCAGGCGCTCCAGAAAGCCGCCGGGGTCTTCTTCGGCATCGGTTTCGGACGTGGAACTGAAAATGCGATCCAGCCAACCGGGTTCGTCCTGTGCCAAGGCGACCCCGACAGAGACGGTCAGAATTGTAGCTGCTGTCAGAATGCGGCGCATCAGAAGGCCTGCCCGATGCCGACGTAAAGATAATAGCTGGAAGAGCCGGACTTGTTGCTGACCGGTGTCGCGACATCCAGCCGGATGGGTCCGATGCCAGTGTTGTAGCGTAAGCCAAGTCCTGCGCCAGAGTGGCTGTCGCCGCTACCATCAGGGAAACTTTCGCTGCCGACGTATCCCCAGTCGTAAAACCCAACGAGGGAAAAATCCCCTTGAATAGGCACGCGAGCTTCTGCGGACAGACCGGCAAAAGAGCGACCGCCGCTGCGATTGCCGCCAAGGTCAACGGCAAGTGACTGATAGTCCTGCCCGCGCACTGTGCCGCCACCGCCCGAATAGAAGCGGTAAAATGGTGGGCTGTCTGCAAGATTTGGCCCAACGATCGAGCCGAATTGCAGGCGCAGCGCTGCTGTTATTGGGTTGCCAAGATCAAAGGTTTTGTAGCCACGTGCGTCCAGTTTTACTTGGGAGCCGCTGGCACTTTCATCAAGACCAAAGAACGGGGTCGCCTCAAGGTCGACGAAGACACCTTTTGAGGGGTTCAATGGTTCGTCGCGGCGTTCCAGGGTTGCCCCAAGTGGCATGGTCAATAGCGAATAGATTTCGCTGCCAGTCGCGTCGTCAACCTCGGAATAAAGGTAACCAAAGCCACCGTTTACGACCAGTTCGTCGGTGGCATAACGGGTGAGGCCCAGATTGAACTCGCTGGAGTAAGATATGAAGTCCGGTTCATCGAGTTTTTCGATGCCGAAAGTGGCAAACAGGTCTACGTCGGCGCGCGGCGTTGCCGGGCGTTCATAGCGCACACCTATCGAGTAATCGACGCCGCCAGTTTCCCCTGTAATGCCGGAAACCTCGCCATCGACACGGAAACGCTCGGCCCCACCAAGGAAATTGCGGTGCAGCCAGAAACCAGAGAGTCGGACCCCTTCGACGGTACTGTATTCTGCGCCAAAACCGAAACGGCGAGGTGTTGCCTCAACCACTGTAATGTTCATCGGAAGGCTGTTGTTGGGCCCAATATCGGCAGCCTCTTCCACGACAACCGAGCTGAAACTGCCGGTTCGGCGCAGACGGCGTTCGGCGCGGGCGACTTCTTTGGGATCAAACTCGCGCCCTTCTTCGAGGCCGGCAATGATGCCCACGCGGCGGGTACTGACATCTTTGTTGCCGTCAATGGATACGGTGCCGAAGTTCAGTTTTGGGCCCGGATCAATGCGGATAGTCGCGTCGATTTGGTTTTCGTTGTGGCGGGCGATGATCCGTTGATCCGAGACACCGGCCTTTGCATGGGCCTGCTCACGCCAACCATCAATAGTGGCCGCCGTGGCATCACGCATAGCACCGGTAGTGGCGGCGGCGCCCGGAATGAATGTCTGTGGCAATTCGGTGAGCCCGGTGCGCGGGCCAATGGCTATATCGGAAAAACGATAAAGCGGGCCCGGATTCACGACAACACGAATGGTGTCGATGGTCTCGGGGACGTTTAGAGGCTGGATCGACGCGGCCTCGCGTCCGTTCACTGTGATCAAAATGACACCGCCATAGTGCCCTCGACCGTATAAAACGCCCAGGAGTCTGGCATAATCCGCGCGAGCAGCAGCGAACAATTCTTGAGGATCTTCAACACTTTCGCGCCGGGCTTGCAGCACCAGCGAGGCGTTGCCTATGGCATCGCGCATGTCTTTGTTGCCAGCGGTTACGCCAACAACGATGGCGGTTTCAGCAGAGACAGCAATAGTTGAGGCAAGGAACAAAGATGCCGCAAGTCTCCCTGTTTTCCACCAACTCACCTGAAGACGCTCCAATACCGAAACCACAATTCCGATTATATCGACCGGCGCGCAAAAAACAGGGCAATTATTTGTGTGTGGGCGCATCTGGCGCATCTGGTTGGTCCAGCATACGAACTTCGCGCTGTGGGAACGGAATGGATATGCCGTTTTCCTGAAATTTATCCCACAAAGCCAAGTAAACGTTCCCGCGGATGTTGGTCAGCCCTCCCGTTGGGTCGAGTATCCAGAACCGTAAGATGTAGTCTACTGAGCTGTCACCAAAGCCGACGATGTGGCACACCGGTGCGCGATCACTGAGAACGCGATCGACACTTGCAGCGGCTTCGCGTGCGAGCTTTCGCACTAAATGCGGATCATCGCCGTAAGCTGTGCCGAAATAGATATCCAGGCGAACAAAATCGTTGGAGTGAGACCAGTTGACGACCTGACCAGTGATTAGATCTTCGTTGGGAATAAGATACTCACGGCCGTCGCGGGTTGTGATCGAGACGTAGCGAGCGCCTAAGGCGTTGATCCAACCGAAAGTGTCCCCGATAGAGATGACGTCGCCCGGTTTGATGGACTTGTCCAAAAGGATGATGACGCCCGATACCAGGTTCGAGACGACTTTCTGTAGGCCAAATCCAAGGCCGATGCCGATAGCGCCGGAAAGGACGGCAAGCCCTGTCAGGTCAAATCCAACTGCCTTGAGGCCGATGAAAAAGGCCGCACCAAACAGCAAAACTTGCAGGAATTTCACCGCCAGCACTTGCATTGACGGTGAAATGTCTTTGTTGGACTGGATGCGATCAGTTGCTGTATTTGCGGTGAAACGCGCCAGTGTAAACAACACGCCGATGACAACGAGACCCTGCAGTACTGTCAGTGAGGAAAGGTGAAAATCTCCGATAGAGAGAGCAAGGCTATCCAGGAATTGCGCGATCTCGTCGGTGATCCCCAGGTAATAGAGTGTCACATAAATCCAGAGACACCACGTGACGACCTTGCGTAGAAAAGGGTTTTTGACAAGCCGTGTCGCGATGCCGACAATTAGGATAGCGACGGTGATTGTGCCGACAAGCTCAAGCAGGAAACGGCTCGAACGCCAGGGCGTTATGAGTTCCATGCCCTTGGCAGACGCCCAGACCAGTACGGTAAATGTGATCAATCCCAAACGATTGTTGAGTGTTAGCAGTCCGCGAAGTTGCCATTTTGGTCGTCCGGACAGAGTGTGCATCCATGCGCGCATGTGCGGGCGTAACCGCTGGGTAAGAAGCCAGGCCAATGCGATGCACAATGCCAGGATGCCAACCTGATACTGCCGCGAAGGTAGCATCAGCAATGACGCCTGGTTAACGGCTTGATCCAGAAGCGGTGTAAGGTGCTCTAGCAAAGGGTAATTATGCTCTGTGGCTTCACAAACATAAGATTGGACGGATGACTTCGCGCCTGACGGTTCTGATCACGATGCGGGTGACAAAGCCGCCGGTGAGAAGAGGACGCCAAACTGCTCGCACCAAATAACCACAGACTGAACCGTCGAAATATCCGTGCCAGCCGGAACGGAATAGGCTTGGTCGCCTACATTTCCTTTTAGTTGCCCAAGTGCGATCCAAGCATTCCCTGAGACATCTGATGACTTCTCGGGGTCAGGATGGGCGGATAACCAAACTTCCAGATCGGGGCCATTTGTAACCTGGAATTCAGTCAGTTGAATTTCGTGACCACCGCCGGGCAATGCAACCAAGGTGGCCATTCCCGAACCCTTGTGTGCCCGGTCAGCGTCGCGAAAAGAGCCGGTTGAGACGACCTGCGCCTCGGTTAGATTTTCAGCCACGACCTCATCGAACAACAAGGGCGAAAATGCATACCAAAGGAACGCCCCCGCAGGCATGCCGAACATGCCGCCGACAACAAAAGCGATAATTAAGTTTCTCATCATTAACCCCCATGATTTGACCTTCACTCTAAGCGGCAAGTCGCATCTGGTCGAGGGCGTCGTATTTTGACGCAAATTGTCGGATGGACCTGACGTGGCGTGTGCAAGTAGGCTTATATCGCGCCAGGTTAGCGGGAGGAATCGGCTCATGAAAACGCATGTCAAAGCTTTGGTCGTCGGCGGCGGTGCTGTTGGAACATCAATCGCCTATCACCTGGCAAAGGCCGGTTGGGATGACGTCATGCTTTTGGAGCGCGACGAGCTGACCTCGGGGTCAACCTGGCATGCGGCGGGCTTGCTGCCCTTGTTCAACATGTCTTATGCGACGACCCACATCCACAAGTATTCGGTAGATTTCTACAAGCAGCTTGAAGCGGAAACTGGCCTGAATGCCGGGTTCTCGGTAGTTGGCAACCTGCGTATGGCGCAGACCAAAGACCGCATGGACGAATTCATGCTGTATGCCTCGACCGCCGAAACCTGCGACGTGCCGTATGAGTGGCTGACTGCCAAGGATATTTCGGATCGCTGGCCGCTGATCCGCACCGATGACCTTCAGGGCGCGCTGTATCACCCGACCGATGGCTATATTAACCCCGCCGACGTCACCATGGCGATGGCCAAAGGCGCCCGCCAACGCGGAGTGATGATTGAGCGCAAGTGGCAGGTTGACGGCTACAAGTGGACCGGCACCCATTGGGACGTGACCTGCACTAAAATGGGCGAGAAGGGCGGCAATCTGGTTGCCACCGACGAGCAGATTGTCATTCACGCCGAGCACGTCGTGACCGCCACGGGCAACCATGCTCAACGCACTGCCGGATTGTTGGGCATTAAGATCCCAGCGATTCCAGTAGAACACACGTTTATCGTGATGGACACAGACCCGGCACTGGTGGAATGGCGCAAGACCAACCCAGAACACCCTGTGATCCGCGACGCCGATGCACAGTCCTATGCCCGCGAAGAACGCGGTGGCTGGATTTTGGGCGTTTACGAGGAAGGCGCGCCTGCGCGGTTCGAACATGGGGTGCCGGATAGCTTCCGCGCCGATCTGTTCCAACTGGATCTGGACCGGATTGCGGGCCAGTACGAGGCGATGACCGAACGGGTTCCAAGCTGTATCGAATGCGGCCTGAAGGACGATTTCAACGGCCCGATTTGTTATACGCCGGACGGAAACCCGCTTGTTGGCCCCGCCCCGGGTCTGCGCAACATGTGGTTGGCCGAGGGTTTTTCCTTCGGGATCACGGCTGCGGGTGGAACGGGTGAATATCTGGCGCAGATGATGGTCGAAGGCGAAGCCGAAATCGACATGGCCAGCCTTGATCCCAAGCGCTACGGCAGTTGGATGACCACGGAATATGCCTCGCGCAAGAACGAGGAATGCTATTCCCACGTCTATGTTGTTCATCACCTCGATGAAGAGCGTGGCGTTGCCCGCCCCTTGCGGACTGCCCCGGCCTATGACCGGCAAAAAGCAGCGGGCGCACAGTTTGGTCAGGTGAATGGATGGGAACGTCCCAACTACTACGGACCTTTGGACGCTACTGACAGCTTTGATCATGATTCGCGGTCTTTCCGCCGCGGTGCTTGGTGGGAGCACGCCAAAGAAGAAGCCGAAGCTATCCGTAACGGCGTTGGCCTGATTGATGCGACCGCCTTTACCAAACATCTGGTAAGAGGGCCCGGAGCGACGGCGTTCCTGGATCACTTCACCTGTAACCGTCTGCCCAAGGTTGGCCGTATCAATCTGACATACGCCCTAACCGGGCACGGCACGACGCGCACGGAATACACCATCGTGCGCTTGGCCGACCACGAATACTATTGTGTGTCCGCTGGTGCCTGGACGGCCTATGATGCCGACTTCCTGATAAAGTCAGCCGAAGATTTCATGGCTGACGGCGGCGGTTGGGTGGATATCCACGATGTCACCACCCAGTGGGGTGTGCTGGCGATCGCCGGACCGAAATCCCGTGATGTGTTGAAAGAGATCGTGGTCGATGCGGACCCTGAAACCACTCTTAGCAACAAACGCTTTCCCTGGTTGTCATGCCGCGACATCGAGTTGGGTATGTGCCCGGTCCGCGCGATCCGCGTGGCCTATACCGGTGAACTGGGCTGGGAACTGCACCACCCGATCGAAATGCAGGCCTATCTTTGGGATCAACTGACGGCTGCGGGCGAAAAGCACGACATGAAACTGGTCGGTGCGCGGGCGCAAAACTGGCTACGTCAGGAAAAAAGCTATCGCGCGTTTGGCACCGAACTTGGTCGCGACGCAACGCCGCTTGAGGCCGGATTGCCGCGCTTTGTCGACCTCGACAAAGATTTCTACGGCAAGGACAAACTGGTCGAGACTGGAACTCGCTTTATGTGTGTTACGGTCCTGATCGATGGTCCAGCCGATGCTGATCCCTGGGGCCGCGAAGCACTTTACAGCGGCGACAATCGCGTCGGGCGCCTGACTTCGGGGGGCTATTCGGTTGCCTTCGGAAAATCCATCGGCATGGGCTATGTCCCGGTTGATCTGGCAACGCCGGGCACCAAGCTGAAAGTGCGGGTGCAGACCAAACTCTGGGACGCGGTTGTGACCGAAGACAGCCCCTATGACTCAAAGAACGAGACCATCCGCAAAGACGGTTAATCCTTCTTTCTGGTTGAAATACTCCGGGAGTGCGGGGGCTACGCCCCCGCCTACAGCGACGCGTAAAGCGCGGCGCAATCTCACTTCGGCATTGGATTTGATGCGCTGTTGTAGGCGCGCCAATCTTTGATCTCGGGATAAAACGTCCTGCGCCATTCCCGCACTCGTGGGTTCATGCGTCGCAGCCACAACGGCGGGATGAGCGCCATTGTGGTCATGATCGCATACCCTTGAGGCAAAAACGGCGCCTCATCTTCCAAAGGGTTTTGCAGCAACGGAAAGGGTCGGTCCGGACGGGCATGATGATCCGAGTGACGGGTGACATTGATTAACAAGGCACTTGTCGCCGCATGCCCTGAGTTCCAGCTATGATGCGCCTTTGCCGGTTCGTATTTGCCGTCGCCCAGATGTTTGCGGGTCAACCCATAGTGCTCGATGTAGTTGACAAGTTCTAACTGGAAAACTGCGAAACCGGCAGCGATGGCAAACAGCAGAACACCTGACCAGCCACCAATCATTGCCGCCAAAGCGATGAATGCTACGTCCAGACCGATGTAGCGCCAGAACGAATTTGAACGGTGCCACATCGGACGTTTTCTGCGCACCAACATGGCTTTCTCGGCATTCCATGACGACACCAAACTTTGCCACAGCACGCGCGGAAAGAACCGCCAGAAGTGCTCGTTATAGCGCGCGGTTGCCGGATCGCGTGGGGTTCCGACATAACTGTGATGCACCAGCAAATGCTCAGATCTGTAATGACCGTAAAGCGCCATGGCCATCAGGGCATCACCCAGAAATCTTTCCCAACGTGAGGATTTGTGCATCAATTCATGAGCATAGACGATTCCGATTGTGCCATTCACAATGCCGACGCCTAGAAATAATGCGATTTTTTCAACCGAGCCGAGGTGATCTGTTGTCGTTGCAAATGCCAACAGGGCAAAGGTGTTCACGATCTGGACGGGCGGCCAGGCCCAGGTCACTGCGCGATGCCAGAAAAGAGCGTCGTTCGGTGTTTCGATGTCTGGGTTTCTGGGGTCTGTGCCGAAAACGTAATCCATAACCGAAAATGCAACCCAAGCGTACATTGGGATCAGGCCCAGCCCGATCCCGCCAACTGTCGCAGCAACCCAGGTGACCGGAACGATCGTCAGTGAAGCCCAGAATGGCAGCGCGTCAGGCACGCGATTAGGATAGGATTTGCTGGTCATCAAAGGTCGGGTCGCGCGAATGGGTTGATTGTAGCCAGTATAACCGCCCCTGATCGCGGCTCAATCCGCATGAGACACGGTTGACGCTATGTCGAATGCTTTGCGCATCACGGTCGGCAAGTCAGTCGGGCGAAAGTTCTTTTGATCGATGAAGCTCCCAGTCTCAGAAACGGCATCCAAGGGCAAATCTGCCTTGAATACCTTCAGCCTCAGGTGAAAATGTGTGAACGTGTGAAGCACTTCGCCGCCTGTGTCTTGCCAATTTGCCTCGCAGGGCGGGGCGGTCGCAGGCAAGTTTTCAGTCCATTCTGACCCTGGCCAACCGAGCATACCGCCTAACAATCCCCTCGGCGGCCTGGTTTCCAGCAGCCAAGCACCGTCGCCGCGTCGGCCCAGATACACCGTGCCGTGTCTTGTCGGTTTGGCTTTTTTGGGCACCTTTCGCGGCAACTCGGCGGCGGTCCCGGCCGTGCGGGCGGAACAGGCACCCTTCAGCGGGCAAATCCCGCAGGCCGGGTTTCGAGGCGTGCAGATGGTTGCGCCTAGATCCATAACGGCTTGTGCATAGTCGCCTGGCCTTGTGGACGGTGTGAGTTCGCCTGCAAGGGCCGTCAATTCCGGCTTGGCTGTCGGCAGTGGTGTATCCACCGAATAGAGCCGTGCCATGACGCGCTCGACATTGCCATCGACAACTGTCGCAGCCTCGTCAAAGGCAATCGCGGCGATGGCGGACGCAGTATAGGGTCCGATACCGGGCAGGGTAAGAAGCTCGGCTTTGGTGTTCGGAAATTCGCCGTTGTGTTTTGCCGTGATCGTGCGCGCGCATTTCAGCAGATTGCGCGCCCGGGCATAGTATCCAAGACCGGCCCATTCACCCATGACGTCTGCATCGTCGGCCGATGCCAGATCCGCGACAGTGGGCCAAAGCTGGGTGAACCGCAGATAATACTTGGTGACGGCGGCAACTGTGGTTTGCTGCAACATGACTTCACTCAGCCAGACGCGATAAGGGTCCGGACGGATGCCGTTGGCCCGCTGAGCCGGACCGACACGCCAGGGCATTTCGCGGGCGTGAATGTCATACCAGGCCAGAAGATCGGCAGAGCTTGGCCGGTCACGCAATGTTTATTCCCCCGTGTTCGCCTTTAGAGTGGCACAATCAGCATTCCAGACTAAAATGAACGCACAATGGCTGATGGTAAGCAAAAGCGCGATATACGCAAGAAACGTGGGTTTCAACGGGCATCCAGCCTGTTGGGAGACCGTATTCGCAGTGCTTCAGAGACACGGGGATTCGCTGTGTCACGGCTTTTAACCCATTGGGATGACATTGTCGGGCCTGATCTGGCTGGACAGGCGCGTCCCGTGGAAGTTAATTATGGGCGCGGATTTGGCGCGACACTGACTCTTTTGACCAGTGGTGCAGTTGCGCCCATGGTGGAAATGCAGAAAGAAAATATCCGGGAGCGGGTGAACGCTTGTTACGGGTATGCGGCCATTCAGCGGATCAGGCTGACACAGACATCTGCTGCCGGTTTCGCCGAGCCTTCTGCCTCATTCACGCCGCAAAAAAAATCTACGTCCAGTGACGTAACTGAAGAGTTGAAAAATTTGGCAGAGCAAACAGCAGCTCCGATACATGACGAGGGATTAAGAACAGCCCTTGAAAACCTGGGCGGAAACGTCTTAACCCACTCTCGTAAAACATAAGGTTTGACGATTATGACCCGACCAATAACGGCTCTGGCCGGAATTTTCTTCGCAATGGTGACGGCACTTTTTCTGTCGACGCAGTTTGCAATGGCTCAAGATGCGTCTGATATCGATACGTCCGACATCCCTGAAATGTCCATCGGAAACCCGGATGCGGCAGTAACTATTGTCGAATACGCCTCGTTCACCTGTCCGCATTGCGCGTCTTTCCATGCCGGTGCGTATAAGCAGTTGAAAGAAGACTTCATTGACACAGGTAAAATCAATTTCGTTTATCGCGAAGTCTATTTTGATCGGTTCGGTCTTTGGGCCGCCATCGTCGCACGCTGTGGTGATGGTGCCGAGAATCGGTACTTCGGCATCGCCGATATGCTCTATGCCGAACAACGGGACTGGGCACGGCAAAATGAACCATCTGAGATTGTTCTACGGCTTCGCCGTATCGGAAAAACTGCCGGGCTTTCTGATGCGCAGTTGGATTCCTGTTTCTCGGATGGCGATAATGCTCAAAAGCTCTACGCACGTTATCTGCAGCAGGCCGAGGCTGACGGTGTGAGATCGACACCCACCTTTATCATCAACGGTGTGCAGCATTCCAACATGCCCTATGACGAGATGAAGGCCATCATCGAGGAAGGTCTGGGCAGCTAATGGCGACGCCTCTGGCGGGCCTAAAAGTTGTTGAGTTAGCACGTATTTTGGCCGGCCCTTGGGCCGGTCAAACACTTTCAGACCTCGGTGCGGAAGTCATCAAAGTCGAAAGTCCAGAGGGCGATGACACTCGCCGTTGGGGGCCGCCATTTATAGAGCGCGACGGAGATCGCTCGGCGGCGTATTTTCATGCTTGTAATCGCGGCAAGCAATCGGTGGTAGCGGATTTCAGAACTGAGAAGGGCAAGGCTCTGGTGCGTCAGCTTGTGGCCGACGCCGATGTGCTGATTGAGAATTTCAAACTTGGCGGGTTGGAGAAATACGGGTTGGACTATGGCAACTTGTCCAAGCTCAACCCCCGCCTGGTTTATTGTTCCATCACCGGCTTCGGTCAAACCGGGCCTTATGCGCATCGCGCAGGGTATGACTATATAATTCAAGGAATGTCCGGGCTGATGTCCGTGACAGGCGAGCCGGACGGTTAGCCGATGAAGACCGGCGTCGCCATTACAGACATCTTCACCGGACTTTACTCAGTCATCGCAATTCAGGCGGCTTTGGCGCATCGCGAACAGACCGGGCGTGGACAGCACATCGACATGGCTTTGCTGGACTCAGCGGTATCAGTCACGGCCAATCAGGCGCTGAATTACCTTGCCACCGGCGCATCTCCTGGTCGTCTGGGCAATGCGCATCCTAACCTAGTGCCCTACCAAGTGTTTGAATGCCGTGACGGCTGGATCATCATCGCCACTGGAAATGACGGGCAATTTCAACGGCTTTGCGCTGTGCTAAGCCTTTCGGTGTTGGCCGAGACGCCGTCTTTTGTGACCAATGCCGACCGGGTTGAAAATAGAAGCGTGCTAACCGGTCTGTTGTCAGCAAAAACCATTGAATGGGCGAAAGCCGATTTGCTGGCGGCCTGCGAGGCACAAGGAATTCCAGCCGGGCCGATCAATGAGATGGCGGATGTTTTCGCTGACTCCCAGGTTCAGGCCCGTCAGATGAAAATCGGGGAGGACGGGGTTCCGGGCGTGCGCGCGCCATTCGTTTTCTCGGACGCAGAACTGTCTGAACCGAAGGCAGCGCCAAAACTGGATGCCGATGGCGAAAAGATCAGGTCAGGTCTAGGCGATTGAGTTGGATATCCAACTCGGACCGTTGAGTGAATTTTAGACGAACCGGCAGCGCAAGGACATTGCGGCGATAGCCCGTGGGTAGACGAACTGCATCCTTTTCGGTCGTAACCAGCTGCGCAGACAAAGCGGTTGCGTCGGCTTGCAGCCGATTGAGTAACGTGTCGGACAATGGCTGGTGGTCGTCTAATGGAACCGATTTCACAATGTTTGCCCCAAGCGAGCGAAGTGTTTGAAAGAACTTTTCTGGCTGTCCAATCCCGGCGAATGCCAGAACTCGCTGACCTTGCCAGTCCATGCCAGTTTGAAGCGGCTTGGTTTCGGCGCGCACCCTTGGGACCGTAATTTGATGTCCCCATAGTTGATCGAATTTTTCTTGCTCTTCCAAATTGCCGATAGATAGCAGCAGGTCGGCGCGCGAAAGCCCTGCGTGGATTGTTTCACGTAAGGGTCCAGCCGGAATAACCTTGCCGTTGCCAAACCCACGCGCGGCGTCAACGACGACAAGATTTAGCGACTTGGCCACGTCTGGATTCTGAAACCCATCGTCCAAAAGGATAACCTCGGCACCGGCATTTTGTGCGGCACGGACGCCTGCAGCGCGGTCCTTGGATACGCATGTCGTTGAAAAGGCGGCCAAAAGAAGGGGTTCGTCGCCCACTTCATCTGCCGTGTGGTTCTTTTCATTCACGTGTAGAGGGCCAACCTCACTGCCGCCATATCCGCGTGTGACGACATGAACATTTCGATTGGACAAAAGTTCGATTAGAGCAATCACAGTGGGCGTTTTGCCGGTGCCGCCTATGTTCAGGTTACCGATGCAAATGACAGGAACGTCAGGCTTGATTGCGGGTGCCCGCTGAACGCGGTACGCTGTTGCGGATGCGTAAATAAAAGCCAACGGTGACAGAATCGCGGCGATAAACCCTGGCCGATCAGGTTTATTTTGCCAGAAATCGGGAGGTCGCATCAACTGGCACCGAGCTCGTCGAGCGAGATGTCAATCAGCTCGGCAAGTTGCTCGACGACATGGGCGCTTTCTGACGTTACGGCCCAACCGGCGTGTGCCAACATCGCGGCTTTGTCGGGGGACAAGAGTTGAAAAACAGCATCGCCGAGTTCGTCAGGAAAAGCGATTTCCGATGTTGCATCGGCCTCGATAAGTCTTTGATAACGCTCAAATGAAGGGAGATACTCTGGGCCGTGTATAAGCGCAGATCCCAGTGCAGCTGGGTCAAAGGGATCTGTGGGCTCGGCAACCGAGTCCAAAGTTCCACCCAGAAAGGCGACGGGTGCAAGCCGATACCAAAGACCCATCTCGTCGGGGTCGTCGGCTACGAAGACCTGTACGGCTTCGTCTGGCATTTCCCCCCGTGATCGAAGCGCTGTGCGCCACCCCTTTTCGTCAAGTTTTGCGGTGATGGAGGGGCCATCGGTGGGATTTCGGGGCACGATGATAAGAAGCAGTCGGTGGGCGCCTCGGATGGTGCGGCGCTGGGCTTTTTCTACCGCATCAAATTCGGAGTTGGTGATCTGTGCTGCCAGCCAAACAGGGCGACCGCCGTGCAATTGGCTGTAGTGTTCCAATGCGTCGCTGTCACAGGCAAGTGCAAGGACCGTGTCGCTGAGCGGACCCGATACAATGACCTTTTCGCTGGGAACATCGAGGAACTGAAATGCCTGTGCTTCTGCTGCTGATGGTACCAGAAAGGCTTGAAAATGCTGCATAATCGCGACCGACGTTTGGGGCAGCTTGCCGCCTGGTGCCATCTGACCGCGCTCGGGGGCAGCCAGGAATAGTGGGATGTTTCGAGCGTCGGTTGCAGTGACAAGATTGGGACGGTTAGGGGTGCCGAGGATGACAGCTGCGTCGGGGTGCCAGTGATCAAGGAAGCGGCTGACTGACCCGGCTGTTTCGCTTGGGGCCAATTGGTGGATTGCCATGGACGCGAATGTCGGGGGCGAAGTTGAAATTTCTGTTGAAGTTACAAGACCATAGACAGGTTCACCGCGCAATCGGGACAGTTCTTGAGAAAGTGCCGCAATGGCCCCTGAATCGGCGGCGCTTTCGGAGTGAAACCAGATCAGGCAGCCATCCGGTCGCGGTGTTTCCGTTTGCCCAAGTCGCTGATTTGGATCGATATTTTCGCCCGCCGGATCGCGCGCAAGGGCGATATCCCGCAGGCGATTGGCGGCCGAAACAAGCCGCGAGACCAGCCTGGGGCGGGACTCGGTCAGGTGCCCAGCTCCTCGGTTGCTGAGGCCGGGGCGTTTTCATCGCGGAGGCGATGTAAATGCGCGATGAAATAGCGCATGTGAGCGTTGTCGACGGTGCGCTGTGCTTCGGACTTCCAGGCGTTGTAAGCCGTTGCATAGTCTGGGAAAATTCCGACGATATGGATGTCTTCGACATCGCGGAAGACGTTCTGGGAGGGGTCGGTCAACTCGCCTCCGAATACCAGGTGCAGACGTTGTGTCATGGGGGCCTCTTGTTGATTTTCCGCCAAGCTAAAGGGTCATGGGCTGGGGTCAAGGCGTGGTGAGTGAGCCGGTCGGTATCGCGTCGGTATCGCGTCGGTATTACGTCGGTGGACCCGAACGGCGGGTTTTGGCTTTGTTAATGATTGGAGAACGGATTTCGACACGAAATCCGGGACGCGGGCCTGGCCCGCGTGCGCGTCGCGCGAAAGTATTTTTGGACAGAAGAAGTTTGATGCGACAACTTTGAAACGCGGTGCTGGCAGGTGGTGGAAGCATGGCAGTCATCAATGCCGCAAGGTGCGGGATGATTTCACCGAACTAGGGGCCGTCCGCCCGTAGAATCCCATTTGTTCTTTTGGGGTGAAGACCACGCCGGGGCGTTCGTAGAATGTGAAGATCGTGACCAGGCGTTCGTTTGGACCTTTGACCGGGACGACGCGGTGGATGGTGTTCACGCCGCGAAAGACGTTCAGGGTTCCGGGGGCCAGTTTGATGCGCGCGACTTCGGGGTCTTCGCCGTGCAGAACTGCTGCGACGCCGTCATAGTTTGGATCCTCGGGCGTGCGCAGGTTGGAGCGGTACTCAAGTTCGCCGCCTTCGTCGGCGGCTTGAAGCAGCATGGTTGTGGTGAACTCGGACCGGTCGAAGTGCCAGTTGAGCCCTTCGCCGTCATAGGTGGCCTGGATATTCACGCGGCTAAGGGGATCATCCATTGGATAGAGTTTTGGTTTACCCATCGTTGCAGCCAGGAACGTGGCGAAGGGTTCCCATTCGTAAAGCGTGATGACCGGGTTGTCTTCGAACTGGTCGGCGCAGAGCGTGTGGTTGACGGTCTCTACCTTCTGGAGCGCGGGGTGGTCGGCGGGCAGGCCGTCGACGGTATCCTTGAAGTAGACGTTGTGGGTGCGGGCGTGGCGGAAGGCGCTGGTGGCCATGGCAGGTTTTACGGCTTCGGCGGCGGCTTTGACGGTGTGATCATGGAAGAAGCCGGACAGGTCGAACATGCCGTTTGCATCGAGCTGCTTTTTGCAGCGCTGAACGAGGGTGGTGTATTTTTCGCTGTTCGGCTGGTGCAGCGGGTAGCGGTCAAGATCGATCAGGTCTTCCATTTTAGGCAGTCTCCGTCTGGGTGGGGGCAGTTTGGGTCGTTTTGCTTTTGTTGCAACTATAAAAATTGTAGGCTTTCATAAGAATAATTGGGGGTAAGGAATGCGCGATCTTCCATCACTGACCGGATTGCGGGCGTTTGAGGCAGCGGCGCAGTGTGGAAGCTTTGTGCAGGCGGGCGAGGAGCTTGGGGTTAGCTCGGCTGCGGTCAGTCTTCAGGTGCGGCATCTGGAGGAGCATCTGGGAAAGAAGTTGTTTCAGCGGCAGGGCAATCGGATCCATTTGACGGATGCGGGGTCAGAGTTGTTTCCGAGGTTGGCGGGTGCCTTTGACGAGATGGCGGAGGCTGTTCAGGGGTTGCGGCAAAACCGAAGCCCGCGACAGCTGGTTGTCAGTGTGATCCCTTCCTTGGCAAATTGCTGGCTGATGCCACGGGTGGCCGGGTTCAGCGATGCGGCGGGGGCGGTTCTGGATATCCGTGTGCAGGAGGACCCCATCGACTTTGTGCGCGATGGGGTGGACGTTCGGCTGACGTATCAATCGACTTACTATTCGGCGATGCAAGAGCGGGAGTTGTTCAAGGATGTGGCGGTTCCCGTTTGCTCTCCGGCGTTCTGGCAGGAGTTTGGGGATGCCGACGGGTTGTTGGTGAATATTCCGGCTAGAAAGCTGATCGAGACCAATTGGGGAGCGTCTTATAGCAGCGGCCCAAGTTGGCGGGATTGGTTTCGTGAAGCGGGGCGGGCGGTCGACGGTTTGGGGGCTTCGAGTGTGGTTGTCAGTGATTTGTCGGTGGCGATCACGGCGGCGCTGCATGGGGCAGGTGTAGCTTTGGTGCCGAGGAGCTTTGTCGAAGGGCATATCGGAAGTGGGGCGCTTGTCCGGCCTTCGAGCGTATCGATTGCGATGGCGAAGCCGTATGTTTGTGTGTTTCCGAAGGTGAGGGCGGAGTATTCGGTTTTGAGGGCTTTTTTTGAAGGCTTTGTCCGACGTCGATTGAGATCTGGGCCTAGGCGAGGCGTTTGATCAGGGATCGATGGGTCTGGTGCCCTGCTGCGACGACGCCTGCGGTTTGGCGCGCGGGGCTGTTGAAGGTCATCGGTGCGCCGCGTCGGTCCGTGGCTTTGGCTCCGGCCTCGGAAACGATGAGGGCACCGGCGGCGATGTCCCATTCCCACGAAGGTCTGAGGGTCAGCATTCCGTCGTAGCGGCCTTCGCCGACAAGCGCGAGGCGGTAAGCGATAGAGGGGCGAAAGTGCCGGTCGAACGTTGGGACCGCGCCGGACCAGAAGCGATCTTGCAGCGTGACGCGGGGGGTCAGAAGGGTTGTGCCGGGACTGAGTGCGGTTTCGGTGGCGCGAATGGGAGTGCCGTTCAGAGTGGCACCTTCGCCCAGGCCGGCGAGATACATTTTCTCGAGGACGGGCAGGTAAACGGCGGCGGCGGTGATCTGGCCGTTGCGGGCAATGGCCAGCGAGTGGGACCAGGTCTTTTCGCCAGCGACGAAGGCCCGGGTGCCGTCGATGGGGTCGACGATGAAGACGCTTTCGGCGGATAGGCGGGCGGGATCATCCTCGGTCTCTTCGCTGACCCAGCCGTAATCGGGGCGCGCGGTCAGAAGGCGGGATTTCAGGTGGGTGTCGACGGCGAAGTCGGCCTCGGATACCGGGTCATCGCCGCCTTTGTCCCAGACCTGCGGGTCATCGCGCCAGAAACGGCAGGCAATCTCGCCGCTTTCGCGGGCGGCTGCTTCGAGAAGGGCGAGATCACTCGCCGGCAATGGTCAGGCTTTCCACCAGAAGCGATGGCACAACGCGGCTGAGGTGTTGGCGGGCGTCTTTGGCGGGGATGATCGAGGCCAGCATCTGGTGGAGGTTGCCCGCGATGGTGCATTCGTTGACCGGGTACGTGATCTCGCCGTTTTCGACCCAGAATCCGCTGGCACCACGGGAGTAGTCGCCGGTCGTGGGGTTGATGGAACTTCCGATCAGGGATGTGACCAGAAGGCCGGTGCCCATGTCGCGGATAAGGTCATCGCGGGATTGGGTGCCTTGAGTGAGGGCGATGTTTGACAGGCTGGGCGAGGGTGGCCCGCCGGTGCCACGGGCGGCGCTGGCGGTGCTGGTGAGGCCAAGTTTGCGGGCAGTGGCGAGATCGAGGGTCCAGCCTTGCAGGATGCCATTTGCGACGATGTCGCGGGGTTTGGTGGCGAGGCCTTCGGCGTCGAAAGGGCGCGAGGCACTGGTGCGGGCGCGATGCGGGTTTTCGGTGATAGAGAGGTGGGCGGGCAGGACCTGTTCGCCCATCTTGTCGCGCAGCCAGCTTGAGCCGCGGGCGATGGCAGCGCCGTTGACCGCTTGCAGCAGGTGGCCGATCAGGCCGGAGGCCACCCGTTCGTCATAGAGGACGGGGAAACTGCCGGTGGGGGGTTTGCGTGCTCCGGCGCGGGCCAAGGTGCGAGTGGCTGCGATATTGCCTATGGTTTCTGGATCATCGAGATCGCCGCGGTAGATGCGACCGTCGCCGTAGTAGTCACGCTCCATGTCTGTGCCGGTGCCGGTAAAGGCAACGCAGGAGGTCCAGTGCGAGCTGCGGTTGTAGCCGCCGGAAAAACCGTTGGTGGCGGCGAGGTGGATGGCGGAATGGGAAAAGCCTGCCGAGACGCTGTCGGCCTGGGTGATGCCTTCGTGGGCAAGGGCCGCGGCTTCGGCGCGAGTGGCGAGGTCTTGCAGGTGCGCAGGGTCAGGCTCTGGCGCGTCTTCAGCCAGATCAAGCGCTGCGACATCCCAATCGGCGGCCAGTTGATCTGGGTCTGCGAGGCCAATGTGCGGGTCTTCGGGTGCAAGTTTGGCCATGGCAACGGCGCGTTCCGCGACGGTGCGGATGGTATCGGGATTGATGTCAGAAGCGGACACGCAGGACTGACGTTTGCCGACCATGACGCGCAGTCCGATGTCGATGCCTTCCGAGCGTTCGGCGTGTTCCAGTTTGCCGCCGAGGACGTCGATGGACAGTGCGGTGCCATTGGTCGCCAGCGCGTCAGCGGCATCTGCCCCTTCGGCTTTGGCGGCAGTCAGAAGGGCGTCTGTAAGCTGGGCGAGGTCGGTCATGGGGTCTCCGGCAGGGGTGGTGTCATGGAGGTAGTCCGCTGGGGCCGGACCTGCAAGGCCGCGACGCGAAAAGGCGCGCCCGGATAGGGACGCGCCTTTGAGTGAGTTCGCCAGTGAAGCGGGTTATTTGATGCGCTGACCGTTGGCCAGGATCGAACCGTCTTCGTTGACTTCGATGGTCGAAACCAGCGTGTCTTCGCCATTGCCCGGACGGGCAAAGAGACCCAGCATCATGCGGGCTCCCATGGCTTGCTCTTCCGGCAGAAGACCCATCGAGACCAGTTTGTCCATGAGACCGTTTGCACCGACCAGCATCATATTTGCAGTGCCGGATGGCATCGGAATGCCCATGTCGTTGTTGAAGACAAAAGCGCCGTCGCCGGTCAAGTCAGCACCAGCGAAAGACAGGCGCACGGAGTTGATATTTAGTTCTTCCAGTGTACCTGGAGGACCCATTTCCATGTTTTCCATGGCCTCGGCGAATTCCGGATCGGTGACATCCTGAGTGACGATGGCCTTGCCGCTGAGGTCGATTTCGATTGTTGCTGGATCGCGCGGCAGAACGCCCGCAGGGTCAAACATACCCCAGAGCATGTCGTCGATGGCAAAATCGGTTAGGCGGAATTCCAGGCTAAAGTCCTGGGGGTCTTCGCCTGGCACGATCGGCAGTGAAAACTGCCCGCCGGTTTCTGCGATCTTCAGCGTCACGGGTGGGATTGGCATCATGTTCGACGCAACAAAGATTGTGACGTCTTGAGATGCACCGCCATAAGAAATGCCATTCTCGCCGAAGTTCAATTCAAGAGTGCCGGAAGCCGCCGAGGTGGCCATCTCAAAACCGCCATCAGGGCCATTGAAGCCAATTTCGTAGGTGGTTGGGCCGTACGACCCGGTACCATTCTGGCGATACCCGCTGCCGATCATCTCTGAAAGTCCCATGTCGAGCTCAATGTCGCCCATGGCACCAGTGGCCGATGAAACTAAATCAGACATTGAGAATGAGAAAGAGAACTCGCCCTCATCGCCTTCGGGATCAGCAAAACTGAAATCCATTCCGAACACGGCAATATCGGTATCGGTGCTATAGGATCGAACGTCGTCATCGGCCAATTCGACAAAGCCGGTCATTCCCATCAAGCTGAGATCCATGACCAAAGGAAAATCTTCGGGCATTTCCGGGGCGTCAATCGTGAAGTCACCCACCCGAAGTTCCGGATAATCATAGTTGTAGCGAACTTTAGATGTGTCGCCAGAGGCAATCATACTTGCGGCAGGCAGGAAGATTGTGAACCCAACTGTACCGCCACCATCATTATCTGGAATGGCGAAGGAAATGGGCATTTCGTCAGCCATCGCGACCGAAACTGTCCCGTCGCTGCGTTCAATGAATGCAATGTTGCCCAGGCTAACCGCGATATCGCCATCCGGTATTTCGAACGATGCCGTGATGCCAGTGATGCTGAGCGTGCCGTCAGATGCGGATTGGCCTTCGGTGGTAATCTCAAGGCCATTGCGTGCGAACAGGTCCTGCCAGTCGCTCCAGACATCATTGGCTGTCAAATCGGCCATAGCGGGACCAGCAACCAGCGCTAATGCTGAAGTTGCGGTCAACAATCGAAAATAAGTCATAAGGTGTATCCGGTACAAAATTGGGGGTGGCCACAACATTGGTTTGCAGCGCATGAAGGTCAAGAACCGCCGAGGGTTCGGTGGAAGGCGATTTTAACCGTGACCAGCATATCACGCAGTAAGGCAAAAAGGGGGCAGAAATGGCAGTTAATGGCAAAACCGTGATGATTACGGGGGCCAGTCGGGGGATCGGCGAGGCCGCAGCACGGCTGTTTGCTGCCGAAGGCGCGAATGTCGCGCTGGTGGCGCGCGGCGGAGATGCCATTGGGCAGATTGCGGGCGATATCGGCGCCAAGGCAATGGCAATTCCGTGCGATGTCGGGCGATATGAAGACTTGGCAGAGGCAGTGGCAAAAGCGGAATCTGCCTTCAGCTCGGTGGACATTCTGATCAACAACGCGGCGATCCTTGGCTCGATCGCGCATCTGGCCGATTCGGACATTGAAGAGTTCGGAGCGGCGATTGATATCAACCTGAAAGGTGTCTTTTACGGCACCAAGTTGGTGTTGCCGGGCATGGTCGCGAAGGGTGCGGGCACAATCCTGAATATATCATCCGGCGCGGCGCATAACCCTGTCGAGGGATGGTCGGCCTATTGTTCGTCGAAAGCCGGGGCGCATATGCTAACGCGGATGACGCCCCGCGAATATGCAGACCGTGGCATTCGCGCTTTGGGTCTGGTTCGTGATTGAGGTTTCAACCTCTGACGGGCTGTGCACCATTGCCCTGAACCGGCCGGAAAAGGCCAACGCCCTGACAGGTGAGATGTTGGGCCAGATCGCCGATGCTGTTGAGGCGGCGTCGGTGGATTTGTCTGTAAGGGCATTGGTGTTGACCGGGCGGGGCAAGGTTTTCAGTGCTGGTGCTGATCTGGAGGCTGCGCGCGCTGGCTTGGCGGTAGATCCTGTGTGGGAACGTATGTCAGGCGCGATTGCGGCCTGTCCGGTTCTGACGATCGCGGCCCTGAACGGCACGGCGGCTGGTGGGTCACTGGGGATGGTTCTGGCGGCAGACCTGCGCGTGGCGGTGCCGGGGGCGAGCCTGTTTTATCCCGTTGCCAAGTTGGGGTTCTTGCCGCAGCCATCAGATGTGGTGCGGTTGACGGCGCTGGTTGGGCCTGCTCGCGCGAAAATGCTATTGGTGGCAGGAGAGCGGATCGGTGCCGAAGATGCTTGGCAGATGGGTCTGGTAGACCGGGTGGCGGTCGACGCCGTGGCCGAGGCGCGTGCACTGGCAGCGGTTGTGCTGGACGCGGACCGGGAGCATGTGGCTGCGATCAAGGCTATGATTTAATGCGGGAAATCACCAGACTTGATGAGTTATCGGCATGTCGGTGAACGCAGGCGACGAACGTCTTCCCGCATTGGTCATCGGCGGTGGCCCCGCAGGATTGATGGCGGCAGAGGTGCTGGCGGATGGGGGCGTCGTGCCAGTTGTCGTCGACGCTATGCCGTCGTTGGGGCGCAAGTTCCTGATGGCCGGGAAATCCGGTTTGAACCTGACCAAAGACGAGGCACCCGATCAGTTTCTGGGGCGGATCACCGGGGATGACAGCCTGATCGACACCGTGCGCCGCTTTGGACCAGAAGAGGTGCAGAACTGGGCGCGCGCGTTGGGAGAGCCGCTGTTCACAGGCTCTACAAAACGTGTGTTCCCGAAGTCGATGAAAGCCTCGCCGCTGCTGCGTAAATGGTTGGGGCGTTTGGACGGCGCCGGGGTTCAGTTTCGCACGCGCTGGCGCTGGGTCGGCTGGGAAGGCGATTGCTGGCGTTTCGAAACGGCTGAAGGACCGCGTCGGGTGCGGGCCGACATAGTCGTGATGGCGCTGGGCGGGTCCAGTTGGGCGCGGCTGGGGTCAAACGGGGTCTGGGCCGATGAATTCGCGAAGGCCGGCATCAAGCTGGCACCCTTCAAGCCCGCCAATGTGGGATTTTCTGTCGACTGGAGCGCCCATATGGCAAGGCATTTCGGCACGCCGATGAAGGGCACAAGGCTGGCTTCGGGAAGCGTCAAAAGCCGGGGCGAATGGGTGGTCTCGGCCAAGGGCATCGAAGGCGGCGGTGTATATGAAGTCTCTGCGGCTGCGCGCGAGGGCGCGGCGCTGACTTTAGACTTGTTGCCGGATTTGAGCGTCGACGAAGTTGCTCGAAAACTGTCAAAGCCGCGGGCAAAAATGAGCCTTTCCAATCATTTACGCAAATCTCTGGGCCTGTCGTCGGTTCAGCGTGCGCTGCTTCAGGAATGGGGTCGCCCTCTGCCGGAGGGATCTGACTTTGCCATGCGCATCAAGTCCCTGACCGTGCCTGTCATTGATCCGCTGCCTATGGATCAGGCCATATCGACTGCCGGTGGAGTTGCCGCCGAAACACTGGACGGCCTGATGCTGCGGCCACGTCCCGGCACCTTCATCGCCGGCGAGATGCTGGATTGGGAAGCGCCAACCGGTGGCTATCTTCTGACCACCTGTTTTGCCACTGGCCGGGCGGCAGCAAGACAAGCTCTCGACTTTCTGAGCAAATCCAAGTGACTTTCTTTCTGGCTTAAATACTCAAAACCGCCCGCGTTGAAAACGTGGGCGCGGATCGCCTGCCAAAGGCAGGGGAAACCAGATATCAGAGCGACCAGTCAATCACCGGGCCTGCCGGGACAATCCCAAGTGGATTTCGCAACTCGGACGGCGAGAAATATCCGCCTTTATAAACTTCGAACCGCACCGTTTCAGCAATACCCGGCAGCGCATAAAACCGGCGCGCATAGGCCCAGATCGCCGGATAATCGACGATGCGGCGGATGTTGCATTTGAAGGCATAGTGATAGGCGACATCAAAGCGCGCCAGAGTTGGGAACAGGCGAATGTCAGCCTCGGTCAGCGCATTGCCTGCAAGCCATTCGGTATTCTGCAATTGGGCCTCAATCGCATCGAGCGTGTCGAAGACTTCGTGCACGGCTTTGTCATAAGCCTCTTGCGTGCGGGCGAATCCGGCCCGGTAAACACCGTTGTTCAGGGTTGCGTAGATGCGGTCATTCCAGGCGTCGATATCGGCACGCAGGGGCGCGGGATAGATATCCGGTCCGCGTCCGAACAGCGGCAGCATCCGCAGAAGCTCGGCACTTTCGTTCGAAACGATGGTTTCCGTCTCGCGGTCCCACAAGACGGGAACCGTCAGGCGGCCGGTATAGGCCGGGTGCCGGCGCGCAAAAACTTCGTGCAAAGCGCGGACACCCAGTTCCGGGTCGGAAAATTCACCGCTCGCGTCGTAGACCCAGCCTTCTTCTGTGCGGCGGGGGCGGGCGTAAGACACTGATATCACGTCCTGAAGCCCCAAAATTTCGCGTGCGATCAGCATGCGGTGAGCCCAGGGGCAATTCCATGCGGCGTAAAGGTGATAACGGCCATCATCTGGCGTGAAAGGGCCATCTTTGGTGATCCAGTCGCGGATCACTGATTCAGCACGTCGAAACTCGCCGCCTTTCACCGTGTCGGCTGGGGGCGCATCAATTTCGAGTAGTCCGTTGATCATCACTGCCATGGAGCGAAGCCTAATCGTTGTCGATTGAGATTTCCACGCGCAGGGCCTGTGCGTCAGGCGTCAGGTTCCTTGCGCGAAGAAGTCCATGCCGGGCGCGACTTCATGCGGTTCAGGTAATCTTCCGAAGCCTGGTTCAGCTTCCAGAAGTCGCTGGCCCAATACAGGCAATGGGTCGCGATGATGTCGACGATTGTGAAGTCGTCTCCGGCAAAGAATTCGGCGTCTCCGCGCAGTTTGTGAAATTTGGACTGGGCAAGTTTGAAATCGGTTTCCAGAGGCGGGATCACTTCTGAACGGCGCATATCTTCGGGCAGCACATAGGTGTGTCGCGAGCGCATCCACATCGGCACTTCAAGTTTGGTCAGAAGGAACGCGATGCGGGCATCCATGGTGGCGCGGGCGTGGGTGCCGGGATTGTGGGTGAGGCGGCTTTCGCGGTCTGACAGGAAATAGAGGATCGCGGTGGAATCGGTTAGCACGGTGTCGCCGTCGATCAGGACGGGCACCTGTTTTAGCGGGTTGAGGGCGTTGATTTCGGGCGAATGGGGGCGGGCGATCTGGCGCTTGAACGGCAGGCCGAGTTCTTCGAGGCACCACAGCACGCGCGAGGTTCTGGTGGCGGTCGGACCAACGACGGTGAAGGTCATCTGCGGTTCATCCATGCGAGTTTTAACAGGGTGCGTTCCATCACGGCCATTTCGGGCACGCGGGCGGTGGAGCGCAGGGTCAGGTCGGTGTCCAGAAGCATAGCGAGCGCGCGTTCCAGTTTGTGCATGCCCCAGCTTGAGGCCTGTCGCTGGATACGGTCGCGGCGGGGGCCGAAGACGGGCGGGCGGAGTTTGCCGATGCCCGCGCCAGCGCCGCCGGGGTCCGAGGCAACGGCGTGAAGCGTGCGAAAGTGGCGGGTTGCGCCTATGCACAGCCCGACCGCGCCAACGCCCTGTGCCTCGAGGCGTTTCAGGACCGGGCCGATGCGGTGGGCTTCGCCATCGGCGGCGATGTTCAGCACATCGTCGATGCCGGCTTCGATGGATTGGGGGGCGGAAAGGTCGACCTCTTCTGCGGTCAAGGGCGATTGGTCTTTCAGTTTGTAGAGCGCAATCTTTTCAAGGGTTTGGCGGAAATCCCCAGGATCAATTGCACGGGAAAGGCCAGTGAGGGCTGCCATGGCGTCGGTTGAGATGTCGGTCAGGCCAGCGGATTTCAGGGCGGTTTCGATCTCGGCGCGCGAGGGTGGATCGTCATAGATGCCGGTGGCGTAGGCGTTTGGATGATCTTCGAAGGCTTTGCGCAGCTTGGAGCGGGCCGCGAGTTGGCCAGCGGTGACGATGATCTGCGCATCGCCGTCCTGCCAGTCGGAGAGCGAGGATTTTATGATGTCGGTCAGCCCGTCGGCGGCACCTTCGACAAAGGCCACGCGGGGGCCGGGGAAGAAACCTTGCGCCTTTATCGCGTCGTTCAGCATTGCTTTGTCTTTGCGCAGGTCCGCAGCCGGGATGCGGGTCAGGCGCATTTCGTCTTCGTCTTCTGGCCCGATCAGGGCTTTGATCACTTCCTGGCGGCGAAGGGCGACGCGCATGGCGTCTGATCCGTAGATCAAAAGCCCGGTCTTGCTGGCGTCGGGTTTGGCGAAATAGCCGGGGGCGTCGCGGGTCGACAACTTCATAGGGTGTCGGCGGCGGTCAGGATGTCTGCGACGATGCCATCGGCCAGGATCACGGCCAGTCGGCGGCGGGCATCCCGTTGGGCGACGATTGTGGCGACCGTGGTGGACGTGGCCGAATAGCTGGTGAACAAGCGGCCATCGCCCGCGAGGGCTTGGCCTGCATTGCCGGTCAGGGTCCAGTTCACGCGGCCGAGCACGTTGTAGCGGCTGATTGTGCCGTCTGAGAGGAAACCGACGGCTTCTTCGGTGACAAAGAGTTCGGCGTAGAGGTCGAGGTCGGCGTTTGCGGGTTGACCGAGGCGGTCTTCCAGCCGCGCGACCAACTCGAAACCTTCTTCATCGGCAGGATCTGCGAAGTTGATGCGACCACGAAGGCCGTTTGCATCGCCGCCGGGGCCATAGACCGGTTGGAAGCCGCAGCCGGTGAGGGCGGCGAGGGCGGTTAGGCAGAATGCTCTTCTATTATACGACGACATTGACGATGCGGCCCGGAACGACGATCAGCTTTTTCGGCTGACCACCGGCCAGCGCTTTGATGACAGCGTCCTGCGAAAGCGCGAGTTTTTCAACCTCATCTTTCGGCATGTCCTTGGGCACGCTGATTTCCGCGCGTCGTTTGCCGTTGATCTGGATCGGCATGGTGACGGTGTCTTCGACCAAAAGGCTTTCGTCGGCGACGGGCCATGGGGCGTTGGCGATGAGGCCGTCGCCGCCGTGCATTTGCCAGATCTCTTCGGCGAGGTGTGGGGTCATGGGCGACATGAGTTGTGCCAAAACCTTGATGGCTTCGCGCTTGATTTCTGACGAGGCCTTGGATTTCTGCAAGACGTTGGTGAAGGCGTAAAGCTTTGCAATTGCTGCGTTAAATCCAAAGGATTCAACGCCCATGGTCACGTCATGGATGGTTTTATGCATGGCGCGGCGGAGATCCTGGTCGGCGTCGGGGTTGCCAGAACCGCCGTGGCCCGAGTTTGCAATGTCAGAAGCGATGCGGTGGACGCGGCCCAGATGTTTGAACGCGGCTTCGGCCCCGGATGCGGTCCATTCGACGTCACGCTCGGGCGGAGAGTCGCTGAGAACGAACCAACGGGCGGTATCAGCGCCGTATTGATCGATGATGGCGACCGGGTCGACGACGTTGTTTTTTGATTTCGACATTTTGGCGGAGGGGATGATTTTTGCTTCTTCGCCAGTTTCCTTGACGAAAGCTTTTCCATCACGGTGTTCGATTTCTTCCGGGTAATGAAACTTGGTAACTCCGACTCCTTCACCTCGCGGATCGCCAACTTCAGTGCGAGCAATTGTCGAGTAGATCGCGTGGGTCACCATGCCTTGGGTGAACAGGGCGTCGAAGGGTTCAATGGCGCTGACAGGCAAGTGGCCGCAGATGTGCATCGCACGAGCGAAGAAGCGGGAATACAAGAGGTGCAGAATCGCGTGTTCGATGCCGCCGATGTATTGATCGACGTTCATCCAGTATTCGGCGTCGGCCATGTTGGTGGGCGTTTCGGCGCGGGGGGCCGTGAAGCGGGCGAAATACCAGCTTGAGTCCACAAACGTGTCCATCGTGTCGGTTTCGCGTTTGGCGGGTTTGCCGCAGGATGGGCAGGGGGTGTCGCGCCATGTTGGATGGCGGTCGAGCGGGTTGCCGGGAACGTCGAAATTGACGTCTTCGGGCAGCTCAACAGGCAGGTTCTCTTTCTTCTCGGGCACGACGCCACAATCATCGCAATGGACGACGGGGATCGGGCAGCCCCAATAGCGTTGGCGGCTGAGGCCCCAATCGCGCAAACGGTAGTTTGTGACGCCTTTGCCCCAGCCGTTCTGTTCGGCGTAGTCGATGGTGGCGTCTACGGCGTCTTCGCCCGTTGCCTGGTCCAGACCGGCGAAATGGTCGACCCATTTCACGGTGTCGGTTTTTGGCGGCACGTATGCTTCGTTTTCGACCGGTGATGGGTTCTCAAGCGCGAAGAAGGTGTCGATCACCGGCAAGTCGTATTTGCGGCAGAAATCGAGGTCGCGCTGATCGTGGGCCGGGCAGGCGAAGATTGCGCCGGTGCCGTAGTCCATCAAAATAAAGTTGGCGATCCAGACGGGAAGCTCCCATTCTGGATTCAGCGGGTGTTTTACTTTGATGCCGGTGTCGATGCCCAGCTTTTCGGCCTTTTCCAGCGCCTCTTCGGTGGTGCCACCTTTGGCGACTTCGGCGCGGAAGGCGGCGACGTTGGGGTTGGTTTCGGCCAGTTCCTTGGCAATCGGGTGGTCCGGAGAAATGCCGATGAAGGACGCACCCATCAGTGTATCGGGACGGGTGGTGTAGACCTCGATTGGTTCTTCGCCATCGGTGCGGTCGAACGCAAATTGCAAGCCGCGCGATTTGCCGATCCAGTTCGACTGCATCAGTTTCACTTTGGCGGGCCAGTGGTCGAGTGTGTCGATGGCGTCCAACAATTCTTCCGAGAAGTCGCTGATTTTAAAAAACCATTGGGTCAACTCGCGGCGTTCAACATCCGCGCCCGAGCGCCAGCCTTTACCGTCAATCACCTGTTCGTTAGCTAAAACCGTCATATCGACCGGATCCCAATTGACGGTCGCATTTCGGCGATAAACCAGTCCTTTTTCCATGAAATCGATGAACATGCTTTGCTGCTGGCCGTAGTATTCCGGGTCGCAGGTGGCGAACATGCGGGACCAATCCAGGCCGAAGCCCAGCGGTTTCATCTGTTCGACCATTGTGTCGATGTTGTCGTAGGTCCAGGTTTTGGGGTGGCCGCCGATGGCCATGGCCGCGTTTTCAGCCGGCATTCCGAAGGCGTCGAAGCCCATGGGGTGCAGCACATTGTGACCGGTGGACATCTTATAGCGCGCGATCACGTCGCCCATGGTGTAGTTGCGGACATGACCGATGTGGATGCGACCCGACGGATAGGGGAACATCTCCAGCACGTAGTATTTTGGTTTGTCATCGGTCCGGGACGCGGTGAAGGTTTCGGCCTGATCCCAGGCCTGTTGCCATTTCGGTTCGATGACTTTGGTATCGTAGGCGGACATGGGATCACACTTCTTTACATGCGAGTATATGGAAACGTTGACGGCCGGGCGCACTGCCCGGCTGTTTCTTAATCGGGCCAGATGGCAAGGTCTATAGGTTCAGGTCCGCGATACGCAATTGACGTGCGCGTGTCAGTATAGCGTCCTCGACCGCGCGCACAGTTTCTGTGGATGCCGGGCCAGAACGCGTTGCGAGTGCCAGGTTCAGCGAGCGAGCCTCCAGAGCCGGATCGCGGATGAAGATCGTGGCGCGATAGGCGGTGCGACCGCCGGGCGGCGTGCCGTAGCCGGTGACAATGACGCCAGAGAATGGATCAGCCGTTTGGATTGGCAGAAAGTTCAGAATGTCGAAGGAGGCATTCCAGAGGTATTTATTCACTTCCAGCGTGGTGTTGGGATCGTCGCTGGCATTAAACAAATCCCAGATCGTGTCGCGCTGATCTTCTGGTTCGGCAAGCGCTTCGGTTGTGGCTGTATTATCGCCGTCAAAAAAACCGCTGAAGCTGCCACAACCGGCTAGAACCAGAGAAATGCCAAAGGCGATTCCCCATTTCTGTGTGCATTTACGTGCCAAAGCCAACATTGGCAGTCCTTTCCTAGCCTCTGAAAGCATCCCTAACGGAGCCAATTGGCGGCCTCAAGAGCATTTCAAGGGCTTTATCCACAGGGGGAACGGCAACACTGTGGCAAAGCTGCACCATCGGATATGGAGTCTCGGGGCGGTTTTGCCCCCTCGCTTGCAATATCGGGTCACTAGAGAGAAACACATTGGCAATCAGTTCGGTGTGTCCGAATTGAGACGCACCTTTTACACACGAGGGAAAACAAGATGAAAAAGGTTCTTCTTACATCGACCGCTCTGGTCATGGTCGGCGGCGCTGCATTTGCAGACGGTCACGCTGGCGTATCTGTTTCCGGTTCTGCTGAATTCGCTGTTGGCGATTCCGGCGCAACTGGTAGCGAAATCACATTTGCTCCGAACATCGCAATCTCGTTCGCTGGTTCGGGCGAAACTGACGGTGGCCTGGGCTTCGGCTTTGACTACACGACCTCTGACGCAACAGGTGCGCACGATCACGACGGTTTCTTCAGCACGACTTCCGCAGATGGCGGCGGCGCTTCTGGCGTTGACAACTGGGAAGTTTACCTGTCCGGCGCGTTCGGTAAGGTTGTAATCGGCGATCCTGACAACGCTCTGCAGTCTGTTGCAGGTCTTGGCGACATCGGCTTCAACGGCCTGGGTGTTGACAACCGCGCAGAAATCGCACGTGGCGGCGGTTCTAACAGCGGTCTGCTGTATTCGAACTCTTTCGGTCCAGCTTCGATCTATCTGTCTTCGACAATGACACCTGGTGCAACTGGCGCAAAAACTGCTGCTGGTGTTAAATTCTCCGCTGGTGACATCACTGTTGGTATCGGCATGGAAGAAGATGCAGCTGGTGACAATATGGCTGTTGACGTATCCGGTTCGCTGGGTGGTATCGGCTTCGACGTTTACTACGAAGATGACGACACATTTGGCTCCAACTACGGCACAATCCTGAGCTGGTCGGCTGGTGACACAACCATCAACCTCGGCTATGCAGACGGTGAATCTGCAGCTGTTGGTGTTGGCTTCTCCATGGGCCTCGGCGGCGGTGCTTCGCTGGGCGGTGGTGTAGCTGACAACGGCTCCGCGACTGCATGGGACCTGGGCGTTTCGATGTCCTTCTAATCCTACCAGGATTAGTTCCAATAGAGAGAGCGGGCCTTGCGCCCGCTCTTTTCTTTTTGGCACAAGGGTGCAAGCCATTTAGGACGAACCCATGAGCCTTTCAGACATTCAGACCCGCATGGCCGATGCCGCCAGCAAGCATGGGCGTGACCCGGGTGGCATCACTGTGATTGCTGTCAGTAAAGTGCAGCCGCCGGAACGCGTGAAGGCCGCACTGCAAGCGGGTTATCGCATCTTCGGTGAAAACCGGGTGCAAGAAGCCCAGGGCAAATGGCCCGATTTCCGGGCAGAGTTTGACGGAGTTCAACTCCATCTGATCGGCCCCCTGCAAACAAACAAAGTGCGCGCGGCTATGGAGTTGTTCGATGCCATCCACACGGTGGACCGCCCCAAGCTGGCGCGTGCTATTGCCCGCATCGCCGAAGAAACCGGCCGCTGCCCTGATATCTTTGTTCAGGTAAACACCGGCGACGAAGATCAGAAAGCAGGCGTTTCCGTCGACGAAGTGGATGCGTTGGTTCAAGAATGTCGCGACCTGAAACTACCGCTGAAGGGTCTGATGTGCATCCCTCCGGTTCACGAAACGCCAACGCTGCATTTTGCGCTTTTGGCCAAGATCGCCAAACGCAACGACCTGACCGGTTTGTCGATGGGTATGAGCGGTGACTTTGAAGAGGCAATAGCACAGGGCGCAACCCATGTGCGTGTGGGTTCGGCGATCTTCGGCGCCAGAAACTACGGCTGAGGACGTACTATCACCCTGGTGTTCGGTTTCAGGTCGCGGGCGATTTTTTGCAGATCATGACGATCCAAACCAATGCACCCAGCAGTCGGATGCCCGGGGCGTCGCCATTGGTGAATGAATATGGCTGATCCCTTGCCTGAAACCGCCTTCGGCCAATTCCAGTTTGTGACCAGAACCAGATCATATTGCGGATCTGCCCGCCGCAAAACTTCGTGTGATGCAAAAAAAGGTCTGCGAACCAATTGGTTGTACATTGCGTGGGACGGCGCGTCGCACCACAGGTCGTTCGGCAGGATCGGCAATGCCCAGGACGAGGGCGCGGCAATGCGGTCGGGTCGGTAAAACATGCCCACCACCCTGTGAACCCCCACCGGTGTTGCACCGTCGCCTTCGCATTTGTTGGCCGCAATACCACCGCGCCCCAGGACGAAAGGGTAATACGCGCCCCGGTACCGCAGCCCCCTGGGCGTAACAATCAGATCACCTGGCGCCAAAATCAGCCCTTCTTTCTGGATGAAATACTCTGGGGTCTGGGGCAGAGCCCCAGCGGATCGACGCCGTAAGGCGGCGAAACTCAATCACAGAATATGTCCGGATTTCTTTGCCTTCACATCCAGATACTTTTCATTCAATGGGTTCAGCCCCACTTTCAGCGGCACACGTTCTACAACATCAATGCCCTGGGCCCGCAGCATATCGACCTTTGCCGGATTGTTGGTCAAAAGCCGGGCCGAGGAAAATCCAAGGCGTTTCAGCAGGTCTGCACCAGTGCGGAAATCGCGCTCGTCATCCTCGAACCCCAAACGATGGTTGGCCTCAACGGTGTCAAAACCCTGATCCTGCAAAGCATAGGCGCGCATCTTGTTGGCCAGACCAATGCCGCGGCCCTCCTGATTGAGATAGAGCAGGACACCAGCACCTTCGCCGCCCATCTGCTTCAGCGCCGAATGAAGTTGTGGACCGCAGTCGCACTTTAGCGAGCCCAGCACATCGCCGGTGAAGCAGGCAGAATGAAGCCTGACCAGAACCGGGCGATCGCGTGCGGGTCGACCGATCTCGCAGGCAACATGTTCCTCGCCGCCATTTGAAGGGCGAAAAACATGTACGCGTCCGGCCTCGGACACTTGCAAGGGCACCCGACCGGTGACGATATTTTGGTGTGACACATCGCTTTCCAGCGTTGCAGATGTGGCCGTTGCCTCCAGATGCGTCAATTCCGGGTTAGTCAAATTTTTGACGGGAACCACCAGTGCTGCTGGCAATAGCCAGGCCGATTTTACCAATCTGACGGCAAGGCGGTGCAAAGTTGCGTCGCCGTCGCGAAGTGCTTGGTAGGGCCCTTTCAGAGGTGTTGAAAGATCGTCTTTGGGATCCGTGGCCGCAGCGACCCATTTGGTCGTTGCATCCGATGGAACAGATAAGCGGGCAATGTCACCGTCGTAGGTGCGCGCGCGCAAGGTTTCGGCCCGCCGTGCAGTGATGGCCAGTTCCAAAGGACCAAGTGCTCGGGCCGCGGTCAGGCGCTCAGGCGTGAGCCCCTCGGCGGCGAAGATCAGCGCTGTCTGGTGATTGGATTGCAACACAACAGGAAGCCCAAGGCGCAGATCGGTGCGCGCTCGGGCGATCTTCTCCGTCAGTGTTGGCAGCAATGACATTTAATAGGGTCTCCAACCTTTCATGTAGCGGGCTATTACAGAATTTGAAACATTTCGACCGTCTTCGACACATGCCCGTGAGATTGTGCAGCATTTCTTGCCGTTCAGCATCGGACTGCGCATGTCTTCTATCAACGGCGCATGGAGGACCTGATGGCGCAGAATGTGAAGAAAATACTTTTGGTTGATGACGATGACGACTTGCGCGAGGCGTTGGGCGAACAATTGATCATGACCGAGGACTTCGATGTGTTCGAAGCCGGCAACGGCAGCGAAGCCATGGAGAAGGCCAAACAGGCTATTTATGACCTGGTTATTCTGGATGTTGGACTGCCGGATACCGATGGGCGCGAGCTTTGTCGGGTATTGCGCAAGCATGGGGTGAAATGCCCGGTTTTGATGCTGACTGGCCATGATAGCGACGCAGATACAATTCTGGGTCTGGACGCGGGTGCCAATGATTACGTCACCAAGCCGTTCAAGTTTCCGGTTTTACTGGCCCGTATCCGTGCGCAACTGCGCCAGCATGAACAGTCGGAAGACGCGGTGTTTCAGTTGGGGCCCTATACGTTTCAGCCCGCTCAGAAGTTGTTGGTGACCGAGGAAGAAAAGAAAATCCGTCTGACCGAGAAAGAGACGAATATCTTGAAGTTTCTTTATCGCGCCAGCGAGGGTGTGGTTGCCCGTGATGTTCTGTTGCACGAAGTCTGGGGCTATAATGCCGGTGTGACGACGCATACTTTGGAGACCCATATCTATCGCCTGCGGCAGAAGATCGAGCCGGATCCGTCCAACGCGCGGTTGTTGGTGACGGAATCGGGTGGCTATCGGTTGGTGGCCTGAGCCAGAAAGTTCCCGGTGTCGTGTCCGGGTTATGACGCGAAACCTCCCTGTTGGACTTGCCGGGCCTTTGGCCCGGCTTTTTTTCGCCCCGGCTTTGCCGGGTCGATCCGAGCGAAACTGGCGTTTCGCGTTTGGGGCGCTGCCCCCGCCGCGAAATCGCGGCTCCCCCGGAGTATTTTCACCAGAAAGAAGCGGAATGGGAGTTATTCGACGATGACGTCGATTTCGGGGATGTCGCGGGCCAGGATGGATTTTATCATGTCAGTCAAGTGAACGAGGCTTTCTTCGCGTACGGACCCTTTGCGCCAGACTGCCCCGATCATGCGCGAAGGTGCGTCCGGCCCTTTGAAAGGGCGGGCAGTTACGAGGGTTTCGCGGGCGACTTCGGAGCGCACATAAAGCGAGGGCATCAAAGAGATACCTAATTCCATGGCCACCATCTGACGAATGGTATCCAGGCTGGTGCCTTCGTAGTCATGGCTGAGGTTTGCCTTGGCACTGTCGGCCAGGGTGCGCACCTGCTCATAGAGCCGATGGCCGGGTTCCAGCGTCAGAAGCGTTTCACCTTTGAGATCGCGTCGGTTGACCGATGTGAGGCGGGCCATCGGGTGCGAGTGCGGCACGACGACTTGCAGCGGCTCGATGAATAATGGCTTTGTGGCGAGACCGCGCCGCGTGGCAGGCAGGGGAAACAGAAGCAAATCCAGATCGCCGTTTTCAAGCTGATCGAATAGCCGATTTGGCAATCCTTCGCGTATGTAAAGTCGCAGGTCCGGCTGTTGTTTGTGGAGGTCCGGAACGATGAGCGGCATCAGGTAAGATCCCAGGGAGTGAACGATGCCAAGCCGGATCGTGCCGCTGAACGGGTCACTCGCGCGTCGTGCAATGGCGCGGATATCTTCGACTTCTGCAAGGACGCGGCGGGCGCGTGTGGCGATCTCTTGTCCTTCGGAGGTCAGGATCACCGGGTTTCGGTTGCGTTCGATCAAAGGTGCGCCAAGGCGAAGTTCCAGCTCGCGCAACTGGCCGGAAAGTGTGGGTTGCGTCACATGGCAGACTTCGGCGGCGCGGCGAAAGTGGCGCTCGTTTGACAGAGCCAGGAGATAGCGCAGTTGCTGGAGTGTCGGCATGGAGATTTTGATAGAGAAAATCTATCAAACTGTCGATCATTTTCGATTTTACCAATGATGATGCCCCCCTCATATAGAGTGTATGAGTGGTGGCCAAATCCCCCTCCGGCCTATCATTCCCCTTTCATAGCCGTCACGTCCTTGGCGTGGCGGCTACCTTTTTTCGGCAGTATGCAAGCCATTGCATTGCCGCGAATCCGATCCGCCGAACAAGTGCGTTGAAGTGTCCGCCGGGAGAGACGCGTGCGTCTGTTACCAGGTTTCGGATGTCAGTTTTGCTCTAAAATGCCCGGTTTTCTGAAAGTTTTTTTCAGACGCCGAGCGCAGTCAATTAAGGGCCATGATCGGGTTTTTGCAGATTGCGGAGCGAGAAATAGCAGAAACTCCTTGCCGAAACCGGTTTCGGAGACAATCTTGTGAGTCGGGGAGGAAATTCGTGACTCAATCCGCATCACAGATTCCGTTGAGACAGCGCAAGGCGCGGGTGACGATCAGTCATCTGGCAGATGCGTTGGGTTTGACAAAAGGGACGGTGTCGCGGGCCATGAACGGCTATCCTGATATCTCGGCAACCACGCAGAATAGGGTGCGGCGTCAGGCTGAGATCATGGGGTATCGCCCGCTGGCGCAGGCGCAGGCGATCCGCACAGGTCGCACCAGAGCGTTGGGGCTGGTTCTTCAGACTGATGTTCCAGATGCACAACGACCATTTCTTTCCGACTTCCTTGCAGGGCTGACGCGCGCGGCCAGTGACGAGAACTGGACGCTTACCGTCGCCACGTCGGGCGGCGGAGAGGAAATGCTGTCGACTTTGAGCCGTCTTGTTGATGAGCGAAAGGCGGATGGGTTTATTCTGCCACGCTCGTTCTATGATGATCCTCGCGCGAAATTGCTTCGGGCTCTTGAAGTTCCGTTCGTTCTTTATGGTCGGGTTGCCGACACCACCGGGTGCGCTTGGTTTGACGTACTGGGTGAAGAGGCGATGCGTGAAGCCGTGCAGCGATTGGCCGATCACGGGCATCGCCGGATTGCATTTGTGAATGGCGGATTGGAGTACAACTTCAGCCATTTGCGTGCGGCTGGCTTTCGTGACGGGATGGCGGACGTTGGGCTTGAGGTTGACGAAGCCCTTGTCATGGACGGCGCAATGACAACCGAGGCCGGACAAGCCGCCGCGATGCGCTTGTTGCAAATGGACAATCCGCCGACTGCGATTGTCTTTGCGGTCGATGTCGTTGCGCTAGGTGCTTACCAGGCGGCAGCGCGATTGGGATTGGAGATCGGGCGTGACCTTTCGATCATTTCCTATGATGGCTCGCCTGAAGGGGCATGGGCCCGACCGCCTTTGACGACTTTTCACGTGGACAGCCGCGAGGCTGGGTCGCGTTTGGCCAATTTACTGATCCGTTGCATCCGCGGCGCTGATCCTGAGACCCTGCGCGAAACGGCGCGGGCAACACTTCAGCTTGGCGGTTCGGATGGACCGCCACAGATGACGAGTGAAACGATTGCCCGCCGTGTCCAAACGGCGGTCACATCACACTGAAGACCAAAAATACAAAGCCAATGGGAGGACATTACATGGCTTATCGAAACACTGGAAAATATGCGCGTCTTATGGCGACGGCGTCTGTCGGGCTTGCCCTGACGGCGATGTCAGCTTCGGCGGACATCCGGTTCTGGACTACTGAAAACCAGCCGGAACGTCTGGCGAAGCAGGAAGAGATGGCGGCTGCCTTTACTGCGGAAAGCGGTATTGGCGTTGAGATCATTCCGGTCGAGGAAAGCGATATCGGCACGCGGGCCACGGCTGCGTTTGCTGCTGGCGATTTGCCTGACGTGATTTATCACCCGCTGAGCTATGCATTGCCTTGGACGGAAGCTGGCATTCTGGACAGTGAAGCGGCAACTGAGGTTGTCGATGCACTGGGCAAGGGCACTTTTGCTTCGGGTGCTTTGGACATGGCCGCGACACCCGACGGCTATGCATCTGTGCCGGTTGATGGCTGGACGCAGATGGTCGTTTACCGCAAGGATCTGTTCGATGCGAACGGTCTGGAAGCACCGACGACTTATGCTAACGTCTTGGCAGCAATCGAGAAATTGCACAATCCGCCTGAGATGTTCGGCTTTGTTGCCCCGACCAAAGTTGACGAAGGTTTCATGAGCCAGGTGCTTGAGCATCTTCTGTTGGCTAACGGTGCGACCCCGGTTGATGGCAGCGGTTTTGCAGGTTTTGACGCCAAGAAGACGGCCGAGACGCTGGAATTCTACAAGGCTATCGCGGAAGCGTCACCTCCGGGGGAATTGTATTGGGATCAGGCGCGGACCGTCTACTTTGCGGGTCAGACTGCGATGATCGTATGGTCGCCATTCATCTTGGACGAACTGGCTGGTTTGCGTGACAGCGCCCCGCCAACGATCAACGATGACTCGACCACACATGATCTTGCAGCTGCGACAGGCATCGTGACCAACTTTGCGGGTCCGTCGAATGCTGATGGCGCAGCTTGGGGCGACGTTCGCTACTTTGGTATCACGGCTGATGCTGATATCGATGAGGCGCAGGCCTTTGTCGAATATTCGATGAACGAGGGCTATACTCAGACGCTTTCGATTGCGCCTGAGGGTAAGTTCCCTGTGCGTCGCGGCACGGCTGATAACCCAACCGAATTCGTCGAAGCATGGTCGAAACTGGACGTTGGTGTTGATCGCCGCGCGCCATTGTCCGAGCTTTATGAAGCCTCGATGATCGATGAGATCGTTGGCGGATTGGACGTTGCTCAGCGATGGGGTGTTCAGGAAGGTCAGCTTGCGCTGGCGTCCAAGATCATCAACAGCCAGGCAATCAATCGCGTATTCCGCGCCTACTTTGATGGCGAAATGGATGCAGATGCGGCGGTTGCCAAGTTGAACGAAGAACTGGCCGCTGTTCAGTAAGCGCGCCTGACTATCGGGCGGCGGATGAGCCGCCGCCCGCCACCCGACATTCGTTCGGAGATATGTCATGACCACGGCAACCCCTCCCACCGGGACGGGGCCATTGGCTAAACGCGAGGCGCGTTTAGCCTGGGGGCTTCTTTTCCCAACCATTGCCATCGTTTCAGCAGTCGTTGTGCTGCCGTTGTTGGCGATTTTCTGGATTAGTTTCAAGCCGATAGGCCTGGCCGATCTGCGTCCACCTGCACCTGTTGTTCGCGAGTCTTTGCGTGGTTCGGGTGATGAGCTGAGGCTAGAGTATCGTCTGCGGAACTCGTCGCAGGCGGAGCCGATTTTCAACGTTACCATGCAGGATGTGATCCCGTCTGGTGTGAATATTGTCTCGATCGACGAGCGTTGTTTGATTGCCGGAGACGAGTTCGCTTGTGATTTGGGTGACCTTGAAGGTGGCGCGCGCGAGCGCATTTCAGTTTTTGTCACTATCGACGGTGACGAAGACGCGGCTGAAGAAGCCGCCGAAGGCACCGAGCCGAACTTGACCGGATCTGGCAAGAACATCCTGACCAATCTGGAATTCACCGGCGAGAATTTCGCCAGAGTGTTTGATGGGGATGAGTTCTGGGGCGTACTTTATGTGACGTTGTTTTATACAATCGTCGGCACTATTGGGGCGCTGGTCTTTGGGCTTTTCGCTGCGATGCTGCTAAACAAGGAATTCAAGGGGCAGGGCATCCTGCGGGGGCTATACCTGTTCCCCTATGTCGCCCCGGTTATCGCTGTGGCCTTCGCCTGGATCATTCTGTTTGATCCGTTCTCGGGATCGGCTAACGCGTTGTTGATCCAGATGGGTGTGACGGACGAGGCCATCAACTTTTTCGGCGACCGGCCATTGGCGTTGATCATGGTGACGGTGTTCGAGATTTGGCGATACTTCCCGTTGTCGTTCCTGTTCATCCTTGCGCGGATGCAATCCATCGACACGGATATGTATGAGGCCGCAGATATGGATGGCGCGTCGCCGTTCCAGAAGTTCTGGTTCCTTAGCCTGCCGCAGCTTTTAGGCATCCTTTCGGTGCTGTTCCTGCTGCGCTTTATTTGGACCTTCAACAAGTTCGACGACATCTTCCTGCTGACGGGCGGTAACGCCGGAACGCGGACGTTGACGGTGAACGTTTACGAGCAGGCCTTTGCCGTCTCGAATATCGGGGCGGGTGCTGCCGTGGCAGTGGTCATCTTCTGCTGCTTGCTGTTGTTCTCGGTCTTCTTCTTCAAATACGTCAGCCGGGAGGAAGGTCTATGAAACCGTTCTGGTATGGATACGTCGCGGGCCCTATTATTGGCGCTCTGTGGACGTTCACAATGTCTGTCGTGGCCTGCATCATGGTCAGTTTCGCGACGGGTGAAGGACTTGCACCTTCTCTTATCGGATCGCTGGTCTTTGGCGCCTGGTTGGGTTTCGTCTGGTTGCCGGATGGTGAGCGCACTCGCAATCAGCGCATCACCTGGAGCGTTGGCCTAGCTTTGGCCCCCGCGTTAGTTTTCGTCTTCCTCAAACCCGCAATTGTGGGTGCTGAGGGCACCAGCTTTTCGACCATCGTTATTGCCTGGGTGATCTTCGCGGTATCGGCGGTTTGGCCGCTGCAAAAGATCCTTGATGATCTTCCGTTCGGGCCAACCACGCGGCACGAATTCGAAGCCTCGGCCATTCGGTTCCTGACGGGGTTCGGCTATATCTTTTTCACCGGTATCGTCGCCATCCCGTTCTATGTGATGGTGATGACCAGCCTGAAGAACCAGGCCGAGCTTTTGCAGAACCCCTTGGATTTCACGATTGATATCAGCAAGGGTCTGGACCTTTTCCGCAGCTATAATGAGCTGTTTACCGAGTTCAGCTTTGGCTCTTACCTTTGGACGTCGTTCTACATTTCGGTGATTACCGTTCTGCTGACGTTGGCGTTCAGCATTCCGGGCGCCTACGCGGTCGCGCGGTTGCGGTTCAAAGGGCGGGCTGCGTTCTCAAGGTCGATCCTGTTGATCTATATGGTGCCGATGATCGTTCTGGCGCTGCCAATTTATATCGCCTTTTCGATGGTGGGTTTAAGGAACTCTGTTTTCGGAATCGTGCTTATATATCCGGTCACAACAATCCCCGTGGCCCTATACATGTTGCAGGGTTATTTCCGGGGGCTTCCGGCAGAGATTGAAGAAGCCGGGTTGATGGATGGTTTGGGCCGTCTGGCGGTGATCTGGAAGATCACTTTGCCGCTGAGTTTGCCGGCGTTGGCGTCGGTCAGCCTTTATGTCTTCATGATCGCCTGGAACGAGTTCCTGTTGGCCTTCATGTTGCTGGATGATCCGTCGAAGTTCACGTTGACCCGAGGGATCGCATCGTTGAACTCGTCCGAGATACCACGACAACACCTGATGGCGGGCGCGGTGATCGCAACGGTGCCGATCATGGTGATTTTCCTGGGCCTTGAGCGGTTCATGACCAAAGGCCTGACGGCTGGATCGGTCAAGGGATGAGCGCCATGGATCACATAGCATTGGACGAACAAGCGCGTTCGATCCTGCGCGGCAATGACCGGAGTGGGTATACCGTGCCCACAGCGGGGCTTTATCCCTACCAATGGAACTGGGACAGCGCCTTTGCCGCTTGGGGGTTTGCAACCTTTGATGTGGATCGTGCCTGGGAAGAGGTGGAAACCTTGTTTTCCGGGCAGTGGGATAACGGAATGGTGCCCCACATCCTGTTTCACGCCGAAGACCCTGGATACTACCCCGGGCCGGACGTTTGGAGCACCTATGGCAAGGGGCCGATCGCGTCTTCGGGCATTACCCAACCCGCGGTTGCAGCCACGTTTATTCGTGCGATCTGGGAGCAGGATAAAGCGGTTGGCGATGCACGCCTGCGTGCGCTGCTTCCGAGAATCAAAGCCTGGCACAAATGGTATATGAACTGGCGTACGACCGAGGATGACGCCATTATCGTGACCCATCCTTGGGAAGCAGGGCGTGACAATTGTGCGGACTGGGATAGCGCGATGGCGCTGATCGAGCCTGAAGGTGTTGGCGAATACACCCGCCGCGATACCAGCCATGTCGACCCGGCGATGCGCCCGACAAAAGCGGATTATGACCGGTATATCTGGCTGGTTCAGCGGGGTGTCCGGCTGGGATGGGATGATGCGGCGATGGCTGAAGATCGGCCATTTGCGGTGGCAGACCCGACGCTGACGTTCATATTGCTACGCGCGAACCGCGATCTTGCACGTATGTCGCAGGACCTAGGCGAAGATCGCAGCGAGATTGATGGTTGGAGCAAGCGGCTGGAACATGGGGCCGCGACTTTGCGCAACCCGGATACCGGCGTTTTTGACGCGATCAACATGCGGACCGGAGAACATACCGGGCATGTCACCAGCGCTTCGTTCCTGTGCTGGTATGCCCGGCTGGACGATCCGCGCATGGGCGACGAGTTGGCGGAAAGTTTCACATCCTGCCGTTATCCGATCCCAAGCCTTGAAGTGACCGCACCAGATTTCGATGGAATGCGGTATTGGCGCGGGCCGACATGGGCAATCATGAATGCGCTGATCGCCATCGGGCTGGCTGACATGGGTAAGACCGATGAGGCCGAAACGGTCCGAAGAGCGACCCGCGATCTGATCGCTGAACACGGCTTTGCCGAATACTTTCATCCCCAGTCCGGCGATCCTGCTGGCGGGGGCACGTTTACCTGGACAGCAGCTGTTTGGCTGGCCTGGGCCTCACCATCCGCAGGAGAAAACTGATGGGCTCGATTAACCTTCAAAAAGTCGAAAAATGGTTTGGTGAACTTCAGGTCATCAAAGGCATCGACCTTGATATCAAAGACGGCGAGTTCGTCGTATTCGTTGGCCCGTCGGGCTGCGGAAAGTCAACATTGCTTCGCATGATTGGTGGTCTGGAAGAGATCTCGCGCGGGTCGATGTTGATTGATGGAGACGACAAGACGGCTGATCCGCCTTCAAAGCGTGGTCTGTCGATGGTGTTCCAGTCTTACGCGCTTTATCCGCATATGTCGGTTGGCGACAATATGGGCTTTTCGCTGAAAGTTGCGGGCGCTCCGAAAGATGAGATTGACGAAAAGGTCAACGAAGCCGCGCGCGTGCTGAAGTTGGAGCCGTTCCTGGAGCGCCGCCCGAAGGCTCTGTCGGGTGGTCAGCGGCAGCGGGTTGCAATTGGGCGTTCGATTGTGCGCGATCCGACAGCGTTTTTGTTTGATGAGCCATTGTCGAACCTTGATGCGGCTTTGCGAGTTGAGATGCGCTATGAAATATCGAAACTGCACCAAAGCCTGAAGCGCACGATGATCTATGTGACGCATGATCAGGTCGAAGCGATGACACTGGCGGACCGGATTGTAGTTCTTGAGTATGGTGTAATTGCGCAGGTGGGTTCCCCGCGCGAGCTTTACGAAAACCCTGCGAACCTGTTCGTGGCGCAGTTCATAGGCTCGCCCAAGATGAATATTGTCGACTGTAAGACCGACGGCAATTCATTCACGCTGGAAGGTGGTCGTGGTGGCCCGTTCAAAGGGTCCACTCCGGCAACCAAGGTGGGCTTCCGCCCTGAACACCTGGAAATTGGTGCCGAGGGCGAGGGGATGTGTGACGTAACCGTGGACGTTCTGGAATATCTTGGCGCAGATACCTTCCTTGTTGTTGATGGCGGGCCGCTGGGTCAGTTGACGGTTCGAACAGATGGCGACACCGACGTGAAACCCGGTCAGCGGATCGGCTTGATCGCCCCGGAAGAACGGCTGCGTTTCTTCGATGCGGACGGCAAAGCGGTATAACCTCCTGTTGCCGCTTGCCTAATTTTCGGGCCGGAGAGGTTCTCCGGCCCGTTTTATTTGTCAGGCAGCTGAGGTTTCGGTTCCACGTAGGGACGTCAGTTGATCGCGATAGAGCCAAAGGATAACAGCCGACAAGGTTCCAAGCACCAGAGCGGGCACGGCCGACGGGCCAAGGATGACCAGATGCGCCAGGACAGCGCCGACCATGGTTGCGGTCAGAAGTGCAGCGCCGATGGCTTCGCGACCACGGACCCAAAGAAGGGCGGCGGCACCAACTTCGATTGCACCGGTAACATAGCGGAACCACTGGCCGACGCCGACGGCATCGAAGGTTGCGACCATCATTTCGGCCCCGGCGAGTTTTGCAGTGCCCACAGCGACGAAGGCCAGCGTGAGAAGAACTTTGATAGCGAGTGTAACGTAAGACAAGGGATGCCCTTTCAATCAGGCTGCCAGTGGCAGTGTGGCGATGGCCGCGTGAGCCGATTTCAAAGTTGTCTCGGGTTCGATCGCCATTTTGTCTGCGGAAACGAACAGGACATCAGTGATGCCGATGAAGCTCAGGACGTGGCGCAGATAGCCGGTGGCGAAATCCCAGTCTGAGCCAGTTTCGGTGCCGCCGGATGCGACGCTAACGATGGCGCGTTTGCCTTCCAGTAAGCCTTTGGGACCATTTTCTGTGTATTGAAAGGTGACGCCAGCGCGGGCGACCAGGTCGATCCAGGCCTTCAGCGCGGCGGGCATGCCAAAGTTGTAGATTGGCAGGCCGATCAACACGATGTCGGCAGATTTCAACTCTTCAATCAATCCATCTGACTGCGAGAGAACTTCGTGTTGCCCGGGGTTGCGGTCATCGGCAGGTGTGAAGTTGGCGCCGATCCATGTTTCGGTGACTTGCGGCAAGGCCTCGGTCAGGTCTCGCGTCGTGACGGCTGCGTCGCCGTTGGCTCTAAATCGTTCGATGATATGGTCGTTCAATTCACGGGTTACAGAACCTTCGCGCCGGGCGGATGCGTCAATCCGAAGTATTTTAGTAGGCATGTCAGCCTCCTTTTCGTTTTCGATTGAGGAAGAGATAGGAGGCCATTCGGCGGCTTAAAATTACCGTTAATCGAACCGTTTTTGTGCGATTTTGCGAGAATGTGCGAATTTCGGCATTGGATATTCTATTTTCGCACGATAAACGAGTTGGGCTGGCCAATTTCGGGCTGTGCTAACTAGCCATAGGACATGTCATGTCGATCAGTACTTGGGACGAGATCCGTACCGCTTACCATGTTGCCAGGATGGGAACCGTCAGCGGGGCAGCTGATGCTTTGGGTGTGCATCATGCAACTGTCATCCGCCACATTGACGCTCTGGAATCACGACTTGGCGTGAAACTGTTTCAGCGTCATGCGCGGGGATATACCGCAACGGAAGCCGGTCAGGATCTGTTGCAAGTGGCGCAAGCGACAGATGATCAATTCACACAGTTGGTTGGTCGGATCAAAGGACGCGGGGACGAAGTATCAGGCGAGTTGGTGGTGACATCTCTAGCCTCAACCTCGCCTCGGCTTACGCCGACATTAGCGCGTTTTCAGACACTGTACCCGGATTTGATCATCCGCTATTTGACCGGCGAAGAGGTTTTACGGCTTGAGTATGGCGAAGCGCATGTGGCTGTCCGTGCGGGGCGCGCGCCAGACAACCCGGACAATGTGGTTCAGCCGTTCGTCAAACAACAGATCGGGCTTTATGCGTCGCAGGACTACATTGATCGTAAGGGTCGATTGGCCTCGTTGGATGAACTGAGTGGTCATGACTTTGTGGCGCATGACAATCTTGAGTCCCGTGTGCCGGTTTTCAAGTGGCTGAGCGAGCGTGTTGGCCCCGAGCAAATAGTGTTCCGGGGAGTTGATGCGCGTGTGATGCGTGATGCCGTGATCGCGGGCGTGGGCATCGGATTTATTTCTTGTTGGGAAGCCGAGCAGTTCGGAGGCTTGGTAAATTTGATTGAACCCCAAGAAGAGTGGGCGGCGCCATTGTGGCTTGTGACCCATGTTGATCTGCACCGGACAACCAAGGTTCAGGCGTTCTTGAAGTTTTTGAAACAAGACGCGAAATCGTGGTGAACGGACAGCCGGTTGCCAGACGCGAAGAGTTAAAGGGGCATCTGGCCCTTTTGACATTTTCGGCTCTGGTTGCTGGTTCGTTTTCCTTTGGGGGACGCATAGCGAATGACATCGACCCACAGGCTTTAACTGCGGTTCGGTTTTTGGTGGCATCAGTTTTGGTCGTAGTGGTCGCCGGAGTTACCGGACAAATAAATCGCGCAGCTGCGCGTGCGCCGTGGCGCTATTTAGTTTTGGGTGGGCTGTTTGGTATGTATTTCGTGCTGATGTTCGTTGGCCTGAAAACTGCCCATCCGGTTTCGATTGCCGCTGTTTTCACACTAACGCCCCTGATGGCGGCTGGGTTTGGCTGGTGGATCATGCGACAGACCACGAATGCGTCGATGGCTATGGCATTAAGCGTTGGTGCTGCGGGTGCACTGTGGGTGATTTTTCGCGGTGATCTTGATGCATTCCTGCAATTTCGCATCGGCGTGGGTGAATTCATCTTTTTCTTCGGGTGTATGGCCCATGCATTATACATCCCGCTGGTGCCACGCCTGAACCGGGGGGAGCCGGTTCTAATCTTTACCTTGGGCGTTTTGATCGCCGGGTTTGTAGTCGTTGGCGCAACAGGCGTTACCAGCATCTTGGCCACAGATTGGAGTGCCCTGTCTTTGAGGGTCTGGGCGACTTTGGGCTACCTGGTTGTTTTTGCCACGGTTGCTTCGATCATATTAGTTCAGTTTGCGTCGTTTCGGCTTAAGGCTGCCAAAGTGATGGCCTACACTTACCTGATCCCTAGCTGGGTCATTCTGTGGGAGATCGTTTTGGATGGTGACGTTCCGCCAGCGGTCATGTTGCCAGGCGTCGGATTGACGGTTGTTGCTTTGCTGCTGTTGCTGCGTGAGGGGGTTGCAGATCAGGCTTCGTCGGTCTCATCCAATTCCTGAGACAGGAACGCTTCGAAAGCATCCAAGTCCACTGCCTCGAATTGACCAAACCCTTGCATCCAGACACTTGCGGCACGCAGGGCGTCAGGGTCGAGTTTGCACCATTTAACGCGCCCGCGCTTCTCCTGAAGAATAAGTCCGGCGCGTGTGAGGATTGTCAGGTGTTTCGAGATGGCAGCCAAAGACATCTCGAACGGTTCGGCAACATCGGTGACGGCCATATCGTCTTCCAACAACATCTCAAGGATGCGTCGCCGGGTCGGGTCGGCAAGGGCCGAGAAGACCGTATCGAGAGGTTTGCTATTGGTCACCTAATGGCCGTAGCTGGCCCGCGCCACAAAGGTCAAGCCATCAGGTCAGTGATCGTGATGCGTTTAATCATAAATCGGAATGACACCTGGATTTAAATTAGCGATAGAGTGCCGCGATTCAGTTGGGAAATGACATGCCTTACCGGTATTGGGTGCTGATATTTATACTTGGAATGGGTTGGGGAGCTTCGTTCTTCTTCAACGAAATTCTGCTGCGAGAATTGGGGCCGTTTACGACGTCGCTTGGACGCATTTCCTTTGGCGCACTGGGGTGTTGGGTTTGGTTGGCTGTTCGGGGTGAGAAGGTTTTGATCTCGTGGAATATGGCCGGAATGCTGGCCATATTCGGGCTGTTTCAATATACTCTACCGCTGTCGATCTATCCCTACGCACAGCAATTTATCACTTCGAGCGCAGCTGGTATCGTTAATGCCATGACACCCATTCTGGTGGTGCTTATCAGCCAGGTTTGGCCAGGCGGAGAGCGGGCAACCTGGGCGAAATCTGCCGGTGTGACTATGGGATTTCTGGGGATGGTTGTTGTTCTGTGGCCCGAGTTTGACGGGCGGGGTGAATCCAATCCTATCGCAATGATTGCAACGATATCCGCACCGGCGTGTTATGGTATCGCTTTGAATTTAATACGTTATCTGAATGATGTCAGTCGAACCACGATGACCGCGTGGTCGCTGCTATTTGGGACATTATTGCTTGCGCCCTTGGCCTTGGGGCTGGAAGGCATGCCGGTCATCAAGCGCGTGGAAACATGGGCAAGCCTGGCGGCAATCGGATTTGTTCTGACGTCGGCAGCGTTCATTGTCCTGTTCTGGCTGATCCCGCGCGTTGGTGGGACCACAGCCTCGACAATAACTCTGATAGCGCCGATTTCGTCGATCTGGTTGGGCGTTGTCTTTTTGTCAGAAGAGCTATTGCCGGTGCAGCTGATAGGCATGGGGATTCTCTTTGTCGGGCTGTTGTGCATTGACGGACGTGTCTTTCGAATTGGCCGAAAGCGTCGGAACGTCGCTTAGAAGGCGGCGACGGCTAGGTTGCGAACAACGAAGTGCCAATTCCATTTGATCTGCCTCAACGACGAAGCATCCTGGTGCCGGTAAAATACCAGCGAAAAGGAGGGCGACATGTTCAAAAACGTAATGGTCCCTGTGGACCTCAATCACCTGGAGCAACTGGGAAAAGCCATCGAACTTGCAGCTATGCACACAAAACATGGTGGCGGTTCCCTTCACCTTGTACATGTGGGTGCCGCAGAACCCGGACAGTACGGGAAAATTTCCGCCGATCGGCTTCAGCAACTGGAGAACTTTAGCGCCGAGGTCGCGACCAGGTTTCACGTACCGGTCAATCCTCAAGCGCTTGCCTCGGACGAACAGGCAACGGATTTGGATGAGCTCTTGTTGATTGCGGTCGATCTAACCAAAGCCGATCTTGTGGTTGTCGCGTCTCATGTACCCACCTTTGGCGACTTTCTGACGGGATCACATGGCGCACATCTTGCCGAACATTCTCAGGTTTCCGTATTCGTTGTGCGGGAAGGTAAACCAATCGGTTGAATAAGGTGTAACCTGCGGCAATATGAACGTGTCGTTTTAATTAATATTTATCAGACGCTTAGATGGACTTGGCCCAAGTTGACTCTTGGGCCATAAATCCGTAATTCCAACGCAACTTCTCATGGGGACGTTAGCCATGGCCGACAAAGATCAAGATGATCGAATGGCACGGCTTGAGGCACTGGAAAGCAAACTTGCTGAAAAGCGAGTTGTGGAACAGCCACCGGCCCATTTGGACGACCACTATACGCAAGTGCAACATGCCTGGCGGATGGTGATCGAACTTGTTGCAGGGCTGGGGATCGGCTTTGGCATGGGATTTGGGCTGGATGCGCTTTTCGGAACTCAACCGTTCCTGATGATCGTGTTCACGCTATTAGGATTTGCGGCGGGCATTCGGACGATGATGCGAACTGCGAAAGAGATGCAGAAAGAGGCCGAAGCCAACGCGGCGACGGCTGAGACGGAAAGGGACTAAAGTGGCGGACGAAGCACACGGCGAAGAAGGCGGTCTTGTTTTCCACCCGATGGATCAGTTCATCGTGAAGCCATTGTTCGGTGATGGTGCCATCAGTTGGTATACCCCCACGAACGTGACGCTTTGGATGGGTCTTTCGGTTCTGGCTATTTTCGCACTGATGGTTCTGGGCACACGCGGTCGCGCCATCGTGCCAAGCAGAATGCAGTCGGTCGCTGAGCTGGCCTATGGCTTTATTTATAAGATGGTTGAAGACGTCGCCGGAAAAGACGGCGTGCGGTATTTCCCATATATCATGACGCTGTTCCTGTTCATCGTCTTCGCCAACTTCCTTGGCCTACTGCCGATGAGCTTTACCACCACCAGCCACATCGCTGTCACAGCGGTTATGGCCATGGCGGTGTTCCTGACGGTGACCTTGCTGGGCTTTTACAAACATGGCCTTGGGTTCCTGAGCGTCTTCTGGATTAGCTCGGCCCCGTTGGTGCTGCGGCCTATTCTGGCGCTGATCGAAGTGATTTCCTACTTCGTGCGCCCGGTCAGCCATTCCATTCGTCTTGCCGGTAACATGATGGCAGGCCACGCGGTGATCAAAGTGTTCGCGGCATTCGCTGCACTGATCGCCATCGCGCCGCTGTCAATCGCTGCCATCACAGCAATCTACGCATTGGAGGTTCTGGTGTCATTTATCCAGGCCTACGTTTTCGCAATTCTGACGTGTGTGTATCTGAAGGATGCGCTGCATCCACACCACTAAGATCAATCTAACACCTAATTCCAACGTAAGGAGAATTCGCTATGGAAGGTGACGTCGTACAAATGGGTGCTTACATCGGTGCCGGTCTTGCATGTACTGGTATGGGCGGCGCAGCCGTCGGTGTGGGCCACGTTGTTGGCAACTTCCTGTCGGGTGCATTGCGCAACCCATCCGCCGCTGGCGGTCAGACAGCGACTATGTTCATCGGTATCGCGTTCTCGGAAGCGCTGGGGATCTTCTCGTTCCTCGTTGCGCTTCTGCTGATGTTCGCCGTTTAAGACCTTCAACGTTCCTTACGTGCCTTGGTCGCCTGGGATATCCCGGCGACCGGGGTAGTCCGATCAAGGTTTGAGGAGGTCGCTATGGCGACAGAAACAACAGACGCCGCACACGGAGCCGCTGCAGAAGCCCCTGGCATGCCGCAGTTGGACTTTTCCACGTTTCCGAACCAGATATTCTGGCTTCTGGTGACGTTGGTTGCCATCTATTTCGTGCTGTCGCGCATCGCGCTGCCACGGATTGCATCGGTTCTGGCGGAACGCCAGGGCACGATCACCAATGATATCGCTGCTGCTGAAGAGCTGAAGCAAAAGGCTGCTGAGGCCGAAGCCGCTTACGAAAAAGCGCTGGCCGATGCCCGTGCCGAAGCAAGCCGCATTGCTGGTGAAGCGAAAGCCGAGGTTCAGGCCGAGGTTGAAGTTGCGATGCAAAAGGCAGACGCCGAGATTGCCGCGCGCACTTCCGAAAGCGAATCGCGTATCGCAGAAATCCGCGATGGTGCTGCGCAAGCTGTGCGTGACGTCGCCAAAGACACTGCCGAAGCTGTGGTGTCGGCGATGGGTGTTGATGTGGATGCATCCACAATTGCCGCCGCAGTTGACACACGGACAAAGGGGTAAGTGCCATGACACGTATTTTCACACTTATCGCCCTGGTCGCAGCCACGCCTGCCATGGCCGCTGGCGACGTGTTCTTCTCGCTGGCGAACACGGACTTTGTCGTCACCATCGCGTTCCTGTTGTTCGTTGGTGTCTTGTTCTACTACAAAGTGCCCGGCCTGCTGGGTGGCTTGCTGGACAAGCGCGCCGAGGGCATTCAGGCGGAACTGGACGAAGCCCGCGCGCTGCGCGAAGAAGCCCAGACTTTGCTGGCTAGTTTCGAACGCAAGCAGTTGGAAGTTCAGGAGCAGGCTGATCGCATCGTTGCGGCTGCCAAGCAAGGCGCTGCGGATGCCGCTGAGCAAGCGAAAGCTGATCTGGTCAAGTCGATTGAGCGGCGCGTCCAAGCTGCCGCCGATCAAATTGGGTCGGCAGAAGCTGCAGCGGTTCGTCAGGTTCGCGACGAAGCGATCCGGATTGCTGTTGCTTCGGCTAGCGAAGTAATTGCCAAAGACATGAAAGACGATCGCGCCAACGCTCTGATCGACGAGGCGATTGAAACGGTAAAGACCAAACTTCACTAAGTTTCGGTTCGTTTGAAACAGTCAAAACCCGGCCGTAACTGGCCGGGTTTTTTTGTGAATTGGTCTGCATATTCTGGTTAATTGCAAGGTTGATCAGGCCCGACGAGATCACCAGAAATAAGTATTTTTGACAATATAGTTGTCATATTAATCTTTGGAGGCGCCGAGTATCGTTCGGAGAAACTTACAGATTTCGCTTTCTTTTTCGCACCTGCGGCGTAAGCTGCACTGCAGCGCAGACCACCGAGGAGGATGACATGGCTGGGGAACCGCTTCTGATCAAGCGATATGCGAGTCGCCGTCTGTATAATACAGAGACGTCTGACTATGTGACGCTGGACGATATAGCAGGGTTCATTCGCGACGGCCGTGAAGTGCAGATTGTCGATCTAAAATCCGGCGATGATTTAACACGCCAGTATTTGCTGCAAATCATTGCCGAGCACGAAAGCCGGGGCGAGAATGTTCTGCCAACCGACGTGCTGACGGATCTTGTGCGATCATACACGACGCAGGCGCAATCTGTTGTTCCGCAATTCCTTGCGATGAGCTTTGAGATGCTTCGCGACGGTCAATCAAAAGTCATGGAAAATGTTTCAGGTCCGATGACCGGGATGCCAGGGTTCGACGCAATGAAAGCCCAGCAAGAGGCGTTTATGAAGGCAATGACCGGCGGCTTTGGCGCGCCTTGGGCCGGTGGCGCACCTGAAAAGGACGAGGAAGGCGACGACAAAGAGAGTAGTGGCATCGATCTTGACGACATCCGCGCCCAGCTGGCAGCAATGCAGGCCCAGCTTATGAAAATGGGAAAACCTCCGAAGTAGGGCCTGCTCAGCTTATTGGAAAATTGACCGGACTGAATCAGCGAGCAACTGGATAACCAGTGCTTCGTTCAGGAAGCCTGTTTCTGGTCGGTTGCGCGCGGCCTGATACCGACGAATGGCACGCCGGGTATCGTCGTCAAACGTGCCGTCAACGCGGCCAGGTTTCAGATTGAGCCTGTCCAAACGACCTTCACTGACCCGCCGGGTGGTTGTGTTAAGGTTCAAAGCCTGTTCTTCACGCGCCGCCTGAGAATTGGCGTCCGCCTCGCGCGCCGCTTTTTCCAGTGCGTTTATGCGTTCGACCGCAACTTCGCGAAAGGCACCATTAGGGGCAATATCCAGGTAATCGCGATAGGACTCGATCGTGTTTTGTGCGCTTGCCTCATCCCAAAGTTGGCGATCTCTTGCGTCGGTTTCCGCGCGTTTCTGCCGTTCGATCTCGTCCAGTCTGGCGCGGGCGACCTCGGCAAATTCGCCGTCTGGGAACCGTTCAAGATAAAGCCGGTAACCAGCCTCGTCCCCTACTGCCCCGGTTTCGGACCAAAATGCGCTGTCGCGCGCCAATTGCTCTTCGCGTCGCCGCTCGGCTTCGGCTTCAAGTTCGGCTGCGCGCCGCTCGGCCTGAGCATCAAGTCGGGTGATCTGATCGCCACTTAGAAAACCACTGGCTTCGAAACCATTGGCTTCCTGCCAGCTTTTGACGGCGGCGCGGGTGCCGCGCCCGAAGATGCCGTCGATGCCACGGGTGTTGTAGTCAAGCAGGGACAAGTCCCGCTGTATTTCGCGTCGTTGATCGCGATCAAGGTCAAGAGCCTGCTCGGTGCGCTCGGCGCGCAATTCAGGTGTGTCGGTCAGGGCTTGAAGGCGGTTTTCGGCCATCCGCACAAACTCTCCATTTGGGAATTCGTCGATGTAGGTCTGATAGGCCCCTGGCGTGTTGGCAGAATCGGCGCTGCGCCAGGCTCGCAAATCCTGTATTCGCTGATCCGTCGGAACGGCTGGCGCTTCTGCGACGGCCTGCTCGGGCGGCGGCATGTCCAAAAAGCTCTGATCAGAAGCAAGATAGCCAGAAACGCTGATCCGTGCGCTGGCTGCAGCCTCTGCGATGTTTGCCCCTGGTTCGGCCAATGTGCCCCTGATGAACCTTGCCAGATTTCGTGGAGCGCCTCGCAGCATCGTTACACCTTGTGGCAAATCGATCTGTCCCGTACCGAAAGTAAGATGCGGTCCAAATGCGCCGTCTTCATCGTCGGTCGCTATGGCCAGGATCGAATGGCCTTGCGTCGAAGCCAGATATGCCAGGATCACTGACAGAGGCAGTGCACTACTGGAAACTGTGGCCAGAGGTTGCGCCTCAAAGTCTGCGGGCAGGAAATAGGTCTCGGTCTGGGAATGCACAAAGCGACCGGAGAGAACGACCAACTGACGTTCCGCAGTGTTGGCCATCTGACCAAAGCTGGACATGGCCTGTTGAATTTCCTCGGCCGAGGCATCCGAAAGAGCGATGGTTTGCAAACCAGCCTCGTTCAAAACCCGCACGGCAGATGTCACCTCGTCAGCGCGCCTTACATCGCTGATGTTGGCGTAATCCTCGTTACCGATGATCAAGCTGATGTCCTGCGCCCAAGCGGTTGGCGACACGGTTAATGTGACAATGGCCATTACAGATACGATACGCAACACTAGTCCTCCTGTTTGGCAGGTAGCCTAGTGCGAGTCGCCATTGTCGCAAAGCCTGACGCACGGGCAATTGCGTGCTCTGCCCTTGCACCTGCTGTCTGGGCGGCCATTATGCGGCAAAACATTTCCATCTGGAGCGTCCTTAAATGAACACCGAATTGCTGAAACGTCTTTGCGAGACACCCGGCGTACCAGGACATGAAGAGCGCGTGCGCGATCTGATTTTGTCCGAGGTTGAGGGGCTGTTTGACGAAGTGCGTCAAGACCCGATGGGGTCGCTGCATTGCGTGCGCAAAGGCAAAGGCAAGGACCCGCAGCGGATCATGTTGTTGTGCCACATGGACGAAATCGGCTTTATGGTCAGCCACATCACCGAGAAAGGCTTTCTTTATGTTCAGCCGGTGGGTGGTTTTGATCCACGCAATCTGTTCTCGCGTCGAGTGATGGTTTGCACTGAAGAAGGCGATTTGAAGGGGGTCATGAACCCGGCCGGGCGCCCCGTGCATATTGCATCCGCCGAAGATCGTAAGCGCATCCCGCAGCCGCACGAGTTCATCGTCGATTTGGGTCTTGGCGATGCTGCCAAAGATCATGTGAATATCGGCGACATGGTCGTTATGGACGAGCCGTTTCTGGAAATGGGCGACAAGTTTGTGTCCAAAGCGTTGGACAACCGGGTCGCGTGCTGGCTGGGGATCGAAACGGCGCGGGGATTGGGCAAGGCCAAAACCAACGCCGAGGTTCACATCGTGTTCACTTCGCAGGAAGAAGTCGGCCTTCGCGGGGCTCGAACGGCCTCGTATTCAGTGAAACCGGATATCGGTATTGGCGTCGACACCACGCTAAGTTGCGATACACCAGGTGTTCCCGAACAGGATCGGACGACGGTTCAGGGCAAAGGCTTTGGGCTGCACATTCGCGACGGCTCTTACATCGCCGACAAGGGGTTGGTGGCGGATATTGCAGCTTTGGCCGAGAAGAAGAAGATCCCCTATCAGCGCACGATGTTACGGGCGGGAGGTCAAGACGGTGCCGCTGCTCAGCAGGCTGCAGCAGGGTCGCGCGCTATCGGGATAGTGGTCGGAACACGGTATATCCACACGGTGACCGAAATGATCGACCAGACCGACCTGAAAGCGGCACGAGACATTCTGGTGGCCTATCTGAAATCTCAGTAAACGGCGTTACCCGGGCTTCAGTTCGCGGATAACCTTGGCCGGAACCCCCGCCGCCAACACTCGAGATGGAAGTGATTTGGTCACGACTGACCCGGCAGCAACGGTGGTGCCGTCGCCGATGGTGACGCCCGGCAAAATAGTTGCACCGGCACCAATCCAGCAACCTGTTCCAATGGTGATCGGCGTATTGATGCCATAGCCGCCTGTCGCATTCCCTGTTTCGGGGTCAATCGTCATGCGGTCTTCGTACTCCAGCGGATGGCTGGCGGTGATCAGGCTGCAGTTGGGGGCGATCAAAGTATGATTGCCTGTGCGTATGTCCGCACCATCCATGAAAAGGCAGTTGGTGTTGATCAGACAGGTGTCGCCAATGAATATGTGCTTACCGTATTCCCATCGCACAGGCGGGTTCAGGAAACTCCTGCCAAATGATCCCAGTGACTCCCGCAGGAGACGGTCTCTTTCCGATCGATCCGCAGCGCCCTCGGTTCTGTTGACAGCCAGATATTGCTGGGTCGCCTCGGACTGGAGTGCAAATATCTCGGCGTCGGGATTGTGATAGGGCAATCCGGCGCGCATCTTTTGAAACTCGGTCATTTCATTCTGCATTGTACCCTCTTTTGCGTGGCTACGGCATCAACTGCCCACCGTTCACTTCGATCGTTTGGCCGATGATATAGGCGGACATTTCGTCAGAGGCGAGGAACAGAAATGCTCCGCCGCAATCTTCCACTATGCCAAGTCGCCCTTGAGGGATTGTAGCCTGCATTGCGGCCAATTGCTCTTTTGTCGAGTAACGTTCGTGAAATGGCGAGGTTATGACACCTAGAGCAACTGCATTATTGATTAGCCCGTCTAACCCACCAAGCGCATCTGCTGCGTTTTCTACCGCCTCGACGAGGGCTTTGGTGTCACATGCGTCAGCCTGGATGAGGACCACAGTGCCGCCAGCCGCGCGTATTTCGTCGGCCAATGCTTCGGCTTGTTCTTTGCTGGAATTATAGTGCAATCCGACCTTCGCGCCTTGGGCGGCGAAGGCGCGCGCAAGTTCAGCGCCAATCCCGGTCGAGGCGCCGGTTATCAAGATGGCTTTGTCTTTAAATTCTGGGAAATCATAGCTTGTGCTGACCATATTGGCGTCTATCGTCTTGGATTGCGCTGACCGCATCTCACCCAGACTAGACCTTTGCCACACCAATCAACAACGAAAAACGCCGCCCCAAAGGGACGGCGTTTTGAATCGTATTGGGCAGAAGGTTTAGAAACCCAGACCTTCGTATTTCTTTTTGAACTTGGAAACACGACCGCCGGTGTCCATCAAACGCGCGCCGCCGCCAGTCCAGGCAGGGTGCACAGTTGGGTCGATGTCCAACGAAAGCGTGTCGCCTTCTTTGCCCCAGGTCGAGCGCATCTGAACGATATCGCCATTCGTCATTTTGACGTCGATGAGGTGATAGTCGGGATGAGTGTCTTTTTTCATGGTTCCACTCCTTACGCGTTTGATCTGGGCTTATAGTGTGAATCTTCGGCGATACGTGCGGACTTACCGCGACGCGAACGAAGATAGTACAGCTTGGCGCGGCGCACACGGCCACGACGCACAACTGTGATGGAATCGATGTTGGTCGAATGCAGCGGGAATACCCGCTCAACGCCTTCACCGAAAGAAATCTTACGGACAGTGAACGAACCCGCGATGCCAGCGCCGTTCTTGCGCGCAATGCAGACACCTTCGTAGTTCTGAACACGGCTGCGCGTGCCTTCTGTCACTTTGTAACCGACACGAATTGTGTCACCCGCTTTGAAATCCGGAATTGTATTACCAAGCGCAGCGACCTGCTCGGCTTCCAGTTCAGCGATCAGATCCATCTGACGCACTCCTATGTTCGCCTCGGGTTTAGTCCCGAGAGTTTGATATGCGCCTCAGAGCTCTGCGTCTTCGCCGGGTCCACCAAATGCGCCCGCCAGAGGGTTCAGGTCGTCGTTCCTTTTATGCCGGGCGAGGCCGCGTTGACGTCGTGAAGAAAACGACTTTGGCCACACACTCCGGATCCGTCGACTGTTTCGAGTCGCGAACTCGCGCCGTATAGGCCCAAGAAGCCTGTCGATCAAGGGAAAAGGCGTGTTCCGAAGCTGCTAGGAGGCGTCGCGCCAAACAGGGCCGGGATAGACCAGGAATAACCCGGAGTCCGGTGCAAAACCATAGGGTGCTTTGTAACCTTCGGGCAAAGGATCGGGTGGAGCCGAATTCGGGGGGATTAAGCCGACCGGCTTAGGGATCTTTGGCAGACCAGTGGAATTGGTGACCTTGCTGGCAATGCGTCCCATTTCTTTCAGCCCCAGATCAGGCGGTTGATCAGTTGCTTGCCCCGTCGTCAGGCTGTGACGTTTGTAAAAGCCTTGGTTGTAGCGATTGATCACATCATAAAAACTTTCGATATGCCGCCAGTCGTCCGTGCGCGCAGCCTTCTGGGCCAAGCGTTCCAATAGGTTGAAAGACAGCACCCCTCGGATGAAGTCGGACGCAGTTGCCCGGTCACACTCAGGGTGTCGCAGAATCCAGAATGCAGCCGCAAGACGGTCGCGATCGCCGATGCCGCGAAACTCGGTTGCGATCGAATGCCAAAGTTCGGGGTCGTTGCCTGGCAGACTTTCCAGAAAGCGCACCCATCCGTTCAAAAGCATTTGATTGGCAGTCAGGTCTCCGCCGACATGTGCCAACCAAGCGTTAAAATCATCCTTGGTTGGTATTGCCTTGGTTTGACGCCAGGTTTCGCAAAGCTCGCGCAGGCGGTTGAATGGCTCGATTTGCCGAACGTTCCTTAGGTATTGCTCGGGCTGCCGCGACTGGGGGCGGGTTCCCGGATCAGCATACATGTAAAGCTGATAGAGCGACCGGATTTCATCATCCGACAGCGGGCCACCGTGTTCGGCTTCCCATTTCGCAGCAATCTCTTGCAGTTCACTGGTCACGCGGTTCACCGGATGATCGGGGTCGGTGTTGTTGCGCTCGATGGCATTGTTGCGTTGCAAGGTCATGCCGATGAACCGCTCGCGTTCACCCTCGGACAATGGGGCGCGTGGGGTGGTGTTCAGAAATCCGTGGCGGCCAATGACCCTGGGGTGCGGTTTTCGAAGCAACAGGAAAAGTGCGACCAAGGCAAAAAGCGGAGCAAGTGCAGCGCGGGCGAAGTGCATGAAGCCGCTGTCGTTTGGCACCGAAAATATCAGGGCGATACCGGCGAAAATCAGGACAAATATCAGACTTGTGTCGACAAACTTGCGCATTTCCATGCTCTGGTCAGCAAAATCGACGTTAGATTTGCAAAAGATCACGGCAACAAAATGGCAGTGTTAGCGTTGATTTATTTGTCTTTTTCAGAAGATTGGCCGAATTTCGCCCATAAATCCGGGCGTTGCTGGCGCGTTGTTCTTTCCGACTGGGTGCGGCGCCAACGATCAACGGCACCATGATCACCCGATGTAAGAACCTCGGGGATCGTCAATCCCTCCCATTCGGCGGGCCGGGTGTATTGCGGGTGTTCAAGCAGACCATCCGAAAAACTTTCTTTTTCGGCCGATGCATCGTTCCCCAGAACACCCGGCATCAGGCGCACGGTCGCGTCGATCATGGCCTGGGCCGCAATTTCGCCGCCTGTCATGACGAAGTCACCTAAGGAAACCTCTTCAACATCAAAGTGTTCGATGACCCGCTCATCCAGACCTTCAAATCGTCCACAAATCATTGTTAGTCCGTCTGCGGCGGCAAAACGTTGCGCTGTGGCTTGCGTAAACGGCTTGCCGCGCGGCGACAGATAGACCAGTGGCCACTTTGCGCGTTTGGTCGGTGTGCCGTTCTGCGCATAGCGAATGGCGCGGCCCATGACGTCTGGGCGCAGAACCATGCCAGCGCCGCCACCGGAGGGAGTGTCATCTACATTGCGGTGTTTACCCTGACCAAAAAGGCGCAGATCAATCGGGTCAAGTTGCCAAAGCCCTTCCTGCAGAGCCTTTCCGGTGACCGAAAGACCCAGAGTGCCCGGAAATGCATCGGGAAAAAGCGTGATGATCCGTGCCGTCCACGCCCCGGCGATGTCGGGACGATCAGTCATCAACTCGCGCGGTCGTTCCGTCGCACTGATTGCCAACCGACCGTGGGATATCGAAGGACCGTCGCTCATTCAAACAACCCCTCTGGTGGGTCGGCGATGATACGACCAACCTTCACATCAACGGTCGGGACGACGGCTAACGAGAAAGGCAACAGGACTGGCTCCTTCAAGCCTTTCCCTGAAATTTCAAGCAGATCGCCTGCGCCATGATTGAGAACGGCTTTCACACGACCAAGTTCATTCCCACCGGTATCGAGCACGGTCATACCGATCAGATCGGTGTGATAATACTCGTCATCCGGCAAATCAGGCAGCACATCACGGGGCGCATAAAGTCGCGCGCCTTTCAGGGCGTCGGCGGCCTCTTTGCTGTTAACGCCTGATAGTCTGGCGGCGAAACCGTTCTTGACCGAACGAGTAATGCGCACGTCGAACGAGGCCGCTTCGTCTTCTGACGAGAGCGGCCCATAGGTGTCGATGGCATCAGGCTCGGCGCAGAAACTTTTCAGTCTGACCTCGCCTTTAACCCCGAAAGCGCCTGCGATGGCGCCCACACAAACCCTGTCCGACATGGCGTTAAGCTGTTGAAAAGGGGCGGATTATTCCGCCGCCTCTTCTGCAACTTCTTCGGCTGGGGCTGCTGCTTTGGCGGCTTTCTCTTCTGCGCGCTCTTCAGCTTTCTTGCCCGGCTTGGCTTTGTTCGGGTTGTTGCGGGTCTTGCCTTCAAGAACGCCGGCAGCTTCCAGGAAACGTGCAACGCGGTCAGTCGGCTGAGCGCCTTGATCCAGCCAATGCTTCACACGATCGGCGTCCATTTTGATGCGCTCTTCGCTGTCTTTTGGCAAAAGCGGATTGTAGGTGCCGAGCTTTTCGATGAAGCGGCCATCGCGAGGCATACGGCTGTCAGCCGCAACGATCCGGTAAAACGGACGCTTCTTGGAACCACCGCGGGCGAGACGGATTTTCATAGCCATGGTATTGATCCTTTTAGTTTATTTCTGATGTTGTTCGTGATGCTGGATGACTTCCTGAATGATGAAATTCAGAAATTTCTTGGCGAATTCGGGATCCAAATCCGCTTCTTTCGAGAGCCATTCAAGGCGTTCGATCTGGTTGGCCTCGCGCGCAGGATCACTGGGCGGAAGGTCATGTTCTGCTTTCAGACGCCCCACAGCCTGGGTCTGCTTGAACCGTTCGGCAAGCGTGTAAACCAGGATCGCGTCAAGGCGGTCGATGCTGTCGCGGTGGCCTGCCAAAAGGTCGGCGGCGCGGGTTACGGCGTCATTCATGAACGATCTCCTAACGGGGCGAACGCAACGTCGGTATTACGTCGGTATTGCATCGGTATCGCGTCGGTGCGCGAAAAATGAGCGATTACCTGTTTCATGAGCGCGCGCCTTTCGGCAAATGGCGGAACACGCAAGTGTCGGCTTCGTGGAATTCTGGGGGCGTGTCGTCAAACCCACCCAACCGCTGGGCCAGTGCAACCGACCGCACATTGCTCTCGTCGACATAGCTGACCAGCGTCGAGAATTTCAGAACGTCCCACGCGAAATCGCGGGCCAGTTCGGCGGCCTCAAAAGCAAAGCCGCGGCCTTCGGCCCATGCGCGGAACAAAAAGCCAAGTTCGACTTCTTCGTCGCCGGGTTCTAGCCCAAGCATGACGAAACCAGCGAGCTTGCCGGTCGCAATCTCTTCCACCGCCCAGCCGCCGTGTCCATAGATCATCCAGCACGACATCAACCCGTGAAACTCGCCCCAAGCCTGTTCGCGCGAGTAGGGGCCATCGATGAAGGCGCTGCGGTCTGAACAGAAGATCTCGGCGAAACCTTCAAAGTCGGAAAGCTGCGGCGCGCGGAGGCGCACATGTTCCGATGTCAGCACGGGGATATTGGCAGCGAACTTTCCGGCCAGTTCGATGGCGGGACCAAGCGTCGGCATTTCGTGTCGGGGGGCGTTCATGACGTTTGCCCCCGTGGATGACGGTAAATGTGGAATGGGCCGTGACCAATGTCGCGGGTATCTTCAAGCGTTGCGCCCAACTTTTTGGCAAGTGCGACCGAGCGGTCGTTGTCAGTGGCGATGTAGCTGCACGGTTGGCTTATGCCGAAATTTGTTTCGCCGTAGGCACGGGCTGCGCGAACGGCCTCATCCGCCAGACCTTTGCCTTCAAAGGGTGCAAGTAAAACCCAACCAAGTTCGGTTTCGCTGTAATGATCGGGTTCGTAAAATCCGACATACCCGGCAGTATCACCGCTGGCTTTGTCCTGGACAATCCACATGCCGTAGCCGCGCAGGTGCCATTGTCCGCAGTCTCCGGCAAAGGCTTTCCACGCGTCGCGTCTGTTTAGCGGTCCACCTGTGTGTTTCGTTCGGTCGCTTTGCCAGTGGGCGGCGATCGGGTCGAAATCCGACCGGCGATACTCCCGTAGGATTAGGCGAGTGGTTTCGATAATCGGGACGATCATAGGGCTGACAGCGTTCATGACTGCCACCGTTCGACACTGTGCCGATAGACGTTAATGGGTGGCCAGTCTTTGTCTGGTTTTGGGGCATCAGGATCCACGATCGCGCCAAGGCGGGCGGCCAGTGCTTCAGAGCGCTGGTTGCCATCGTCGATATAGCTGACGGCGGTATCCCATTTTAGGATTTGGAACGTATACTCGCACACCGCGCGCGCGGCTTCGAAAGCAAAGCCTTTGCCTTCGACCTTGGATGACCAGATGCACCAACCGATTTCGCGTTCTGGCCAGCCTTCTGGTTGCCAGTGCCCGAGATGACCGACGGGATCGCCGCCGCCTTTGGGTTCCAGAACGAACATGCCAAAGCCACGGATGGCCCAATGTCCGATGACGCCCGCCCAGGCGCGGAACGCCATATCTTGCGTGTACGGCCCACCAATGAATTTGGACCGGTCTGACACGGCGAGTTCCGTCCAGTGGGGCAGATCATCGCCATGGGGCGCGCGCAGGATCAAGCGCTCGGTTTCCAGAACTGGAGTATCGGTGAGTTGTGGGGTCATGTGCGCGACTCCGGTGTGACGTGCCGGTAGATCAACATTTCGCCGATTTTTGGATGTTCGTACTTGCCATCAAGCGTTGCGCCCAGACGCTTGGCAAGTGCAATCGAGGGTTCGTTTCCCGGTATAATTGCGCTGATAACGGTATCCCATCCCAGCCGATCATAAGCAAAGTCTCGAACGGCGCGGGCCGCCTCGGTTGCAACTCCTTTTCCGGCGGCGCTTTCAAATACGGCCCAACTGATCTCGCGGTCTGCCCAATACTCAGGATGATAAAGGCCGGTGTACCCGAGCGGTTCGTCGGTGGATTTATCTGCGACCACCCACAGCCCATAGCCGCGCATGGCCCATTGACCTAACCCGTAGCAAAGGTCGGAAAAAGCCTCGTCCCGGTCGTTCGGGCCGCCCATGAATCGCACACGTTCGGACGCCCGAAATGCAGCATAGGCTTCTAGATCCGACAGTTTGGCGCCGCGTAACCTAAGCCGCTGGGTCTCGACCGTCGGAACGGCAAAACTCATATGATTTTCGGCAGACGTCACTTCTTCTTCCCGAAGCCTGAGAGACCCGGAGGCAAGGCTGCGCCGCCACCCATGCCGGGGAAGCCGCCGGGCATTTTGCCCATTTGCGCCTGTGCTGTGTCCATTTCGGCCTGACTAGGCATGCCGCCGGGTGGCAATCCGCCTTTGCCGCCAAGCATGCTGCCCATTTGGCGCATCATGCCTTTTTTGCCCATTTTCCCGACCTTTTTCATCATGTCGGACATCTGGCGGTGCATTTTGATGAGCTTGTTGAGGTCGGAAACTTCCATGCCCGCGCCGCGCGCGATCCGCTTTTTGCGGCTGGCCTGCAAGACGCCGGGATTGGCGCGTTCGCGTTTGGTCATGGACTGGATCAGGGCGATCTGCTGGCGGAAGATTTTGTCGTCAAAGCCAGATTTCTCCATCTGGGACTTCATTTTGCCCATGCCGGGCATCATTCCCATGATGCCTTCCATGCCGCCCATTTTCATCATCTGCTCAAGCTGGCCCTTCATGTCGTTCATATTGAACTGACCCTTTTGGAACCGCTTCATCATGCGTTCGGCCTGTTCGGCCTCGATGGTTTCCTGCGCCTTTTCGACAAGCGCCACGATGTCGCCCATGCCGAGGATGCGACCGGCGATGCGATCGGGCTCGAACGTCTCGATCGCGTCCATCTTTTCGCCAAGGCCGACAAAGCGGATCGGCTTGCCGGTGACGGCGCGCATGGACAGGGCCGCGCCGCCGCGACCGTCGCCGTCCATACGGGTCAGGACAACGCCGGAGACGCCGATTTTGTCGTCGAATTCTGTTGCGACGTTGACGGCGTCCTGGCCGGTGAGTCCATCGACGACCAGCAGCGTTTCGCGTGGATTGGCGACGTCGCGGACAGCGGCCGCTTGGGCAATCAGTTCCTGATCGATGTGCAGACGGCCCGCAGTGTCGAGCATATAGACGTCGTAGCCGCCAAGGTTCGCCTGGGTCTTGGCGCGTTTGGCGATGGCGACCGGGTCTTCGCCTTTGACAATCGGCAGGGTGTCGACGCCGATCTGGTTGCCCAGGATGGCAAGTTGTTCCATCGCTGCCGGACGATTAGTGTCGAGCGAGGCCATCAACACGCGCTTGCCTTCGCGGTCTTTCAATCGCTTGGCGAGTTTGGCGGTGGTTGTGGTCTTACCCGAGCCTTGCAGACCGACCATCAGGATCGAGGCAGGTGGGTTGTCGATTTTCAGGGTGCCGGGATCTTCGTCGCCCTTAAGGACGTGGATCAGCTCGTCATGGACGATTTTGACCACTTGCTGACCGGGGGTGACCGATTTGGTGACCGATTGACCGGTGGCCTTGTCCTGGATGGCTTTGACGAAATCGCGGGCGACGGGCAGTGAGACATCAGCTTCGAGCAGGGCCACGCGAACCTCGCGCAGGGCGGTCTTGACGTCGTCTTCGGACAACGCGCCTTGCTTGGTCAGCCGGTCGAAGACACCAGAGAGGCGTTCTGACAGGTTCTCGAACATTTCTCAGGCTCCTTGTTGCCCAGTTGATCCTTGATCGGAAGATAAGCACCGACCCGCTAAACGCCAAATGCCCCCATGGGCGCGACGCGCTGATGGGGGGCGATCCCTGTGGTCAGGGACCGGGAGAATTCAAAGCTCCCGGAGGTTGAGGCGGGCAATAGGATGATGGGCCGAAGAAGTCAACCGCCGAAGCATTGGTTTCGGCAGATGTTGGATGGGCTGAATGGCCAAATACCTATCGGATTGAGACAGGCCGCTTTTAGTTGTCGACTGACCAATGTTGTCCGCAAAAACCAAACGTAGTCGGTTAGTCTGACAGCCAGGTTTTGGAAACGGACTCTTGTCCATCGCTGGGGCCGCTGGCCAAGAAAAACACCAGCCCAGTCAGAACAGCTAGAATGATTAACATCAGGATACGCATCTTCCCACCTGCGATGCTTTGTTCAAATCCAAATAGTAACAGGCATTATATCATCGGGTGGTTGCGTTGATCTAGTGAGAACACAAACCAAGACCGTCAATATTCTTCGAAATGGGATAAAAGGGAGCGACTCTAGGTTGTTGGGAAGTTTTTAATTTACCCTTTGTTAACAACACCATAACGGTCATTTACTTCAATGGCTTGGCGCACATTTGTTTCGCCTGTGAAACATTATCCGGCTCAAGCGACCATGGCTTCTGCGCGCTTCAGATCAACGGAAACCAGCTGGCTGACGCCTTGTTCGGACATCGTGACCCCAAACAGGCGGTCCATGCGAGCCATGGTTACTGCGTGGTGGGTGATGATCAGGAAGCGGGTGTCGGTGCGGCGGCACATTTCGTCGAGAAGATCACAGAACCGGGTGACGTTGGCGTCGTCCAGGGGTGCATCGACCTCGTCCAGCACACAGATCGGGGCCGGGTTGGCGAGGAAGACTGCGAATATCAGAGCCAGTGCGGTCAGGGTTTGCTCGCCGCCGGAGAGGAGCGAGAGGGTCGAGAGCTTTTTTCCGGGGGGCTGGCACATAATTTCGAGGCCAGCATCCAGCGGATCGTCGCTTTCGACCAGCAGCAGTTTGGCTTCGCCGCCGCCGAAAAGATGGGTGAACAGCAAAGAGAAGTTGGAATTGACCTGTTCGAATGCGGTCAACAGACGTTCGCGGCCTTCTTTGTTGAGGCTGGCGATGCCGTTTCTGAGGGCGCGGATCGCCTCTTCCAGATCGGTCTTTTCGGTGACCAGCGTGTCGTGCTCTTCACTGACTTCCTTGGCATCTTCCTCGGCGCGCAAGTTAACTGCACCCAGGGCGTCCCTGCCACGGCGCAGGCGCATGACCTCGGCGTCGATTCTCTCGGCTGACGGGAGCTTTTCCGGGTCGGCTTCCAGAGTTTCCAGCAGCTTTTCGGGTGTGGTTTCCTGTTCTTCTGCGATCCGATCGGCGGCTTGGGTAACGGTTTCGCGCGCGGCTTCGGTGCGGGCCTGGGCGGCTGCGCGATGTTCGCGGGCGTCCGAGGCGCTGCGTTCTGTGTCACGCTCGGCCACCTTGGCGTCACGCTCTGCCGTTTCGGCGATGGCTAGCGCGTCGGATGCTTTGCGGCGGCGATCTTCGGCGTCGGCCAGGGTGTCGGCAAGGGTTTCGCGGCTGGCGGCGATGCGGGCGGGGGCGGATTTGGCCTCTTCAAGTTCGGCTTCGGCTTCGGTGCGGCGGCTGGCCAGTTCGGCGATGCGGGTGCCAGCGTTTTCCAGCCGCTTTGACCAGGTTTCGCTTTCGCGTTCGATGGCGGCCTGGCGTTTGGTGCGGGCTTCGCCTTCGCGTTTCAGCTTATCATGGGCCGAGCGGCGGGCCATCATGGTCATGCGCGCGGCTTCGACCGTGACTTTCAGGTCTTCGGCAGTGGCGCGCAGGGTGTCGAGGTCATCCAGACCAGCCAGCGCGGCTTCGGCTTCGCCAAGGCGTTGTCGGGCGGAGGTGGCTTCGTCGCCGTGGCGGCTGACGGCCAATTCGGCAGCTTCGCGTTTCCCGGCTGCGATATTGCGATCAGCCTCGGCGCGGCTGAGAGCGCGGTTGGCTTCGGCAAGACCGTGATCGGCAGCGCGGCGGGCATCGCGGGCTTCAGTAACGCTGGTGGCGAGGCTTTCCAGTTCGGTTTTCAGGTGGTCATGGGCGCGGGCGGCACCGTCGGATCGGGCGGTGGAGCCTTCCAGATCGTGCTTTAGGGTTTCGAGGCGGTTCAGTTGTTCGAGGCGGAGGGCCGCGGCAGAGGGAGCATCGCCTGACCCGGCGCGGAACCCGTCCCAGCGCCAGAGGTCGCCTTCGGCAGAGACGAGGCGTTGGCCGGGCAGAAGATCGGATTGCAGGGTGGGGCCGTCTTTTTTGTCGACGAGGCCGACTTGAGAGAGGCGGCGGGCGAGGACTTGGGGGACGGTCACGTAATTGGTGAGCGCGGCGACTTTGCCAGGAAGCGCCTGGGGTTTCGAATAGCCCGGAAGCGAGGCCCAGCCGGATGCGCCGTCATCTTCGATGGCGGGCGCGCGCAAGTCGTCAGCGAGAGCTGCGCCAAGGGCTTTTTCGTAGCCGGACTTTACACTTAGCAGGTCCATAACCTGACCGCCTTCGGCAGTATCGCGGCCAACCAGGCGGGGAAGTGCGGCGACTTCCGCTTGAAGGGCGGCGACTTCGCCTTCGGCAGAGGAGCGTTCGGCGCAGGCTTCGGCCTCGCGCACTTGGGCGGCTTCGCGGGCGTCATCGACAGTGACAAGCGCGGCTTCAGCGGCGGTTGCGGCTTCGGTTGCGGTGGCCAGCGCGGTTTCGGACGTGGCGAAAGCGGCGGCGCTGGTGGTCAGGTCGTGTTCGAAGGCGGCGGCTTCGGTGCGGGCCTTTTCCTCGGCGGCTTCGCTGCGCGTCAGGGTGGTCTGAGCGTCGTCCAACAGGCGCTGGGCCGATTGGTGGCGGGCGGCGAGGCGGGCGACGTCTTCGGTCAGGGTCGAGAGATCGTTCTCGCGGTTTTGCAGAACTTTAGCAGCGTCGCGGGCGGCTTCGGAGGCCTCTTCGAGGGCGGCTTCGAACCCTTCGGAAGCGGCTTCGAGTTCGGCAGCCTCCTCTTTCAGGCGTTTGAGTGTATCGCCTGCGTCTGCATTCAACGCGCCTTCACGATCGGCATCGGCGGTCAGTTGGGCGATGCGGGCTTCAAGGGTTTCGATGGCGCGGGTGGCGCGGGTCTCGTCTTCGTCCAACTGGGCGATTTGCACCTGGATGCGGTTCAAAAGGGCTGCGGCAATCGCCTCTTCTTCGCGTAGGGGCGGCAGGGCCTCTTCCGCTTTGGTGCGATTACCAGTTGCTGCGCGGGCGAGGCGTTCGGCTTCGGCAGTGGCGCGGGTTTTTTCGGCGAGATCTGCTTCTGCAGATGTGCGGGCGGTCTCGGCTTCACGCCATTTCAGATAGAGGAGAAGGCCCTCGGCGTGGCGAAGTTGCGTGCCAATCTCGCGATAGCGTTTGGCCTGACGAGCCTGCCGCGCGAGCGAGGCCAATTGGCTGGCGAGTTGTTCGATCACGTCATCGACGCGGGCGAGGTTGGTTTCAGCGCCTTTCAGCTTCAATTCGGCTTCGTGGCGACGTTGGTAGAGGCCGGAAATGCCTGCGGCTTCTTCCAGAATGCGACGTCGGGCCTTGGGTTTGGCGTTGATCAGCTCGGAAATCTGGCCCTGACGCACAAGGGCCGGGGAATGCGCGCCGGTTGACGCATCCGCGAACAACATTTGCACATCGCGGGCGCGGACGTCCTTGGTGTTGACCTTGTAGGCCGAGCCAGCGTCGCGGGTGATACGTCGGATAATCTCAAGCGCGTCGTTGTCGTTGAAACCTGTTGGTGCAAGACGGTCGGAATTGTCGATCATCAGCCCGACTTCGGCGAAATTACGGGCCGGACGGGTCGCTGCACCAGCGAAAATCACGTCTTCCATGCCGCCGCCCCGCATGGCGGTGGGCCGGTTTTCGCCCATGACCCAGCGTAACGCCTCGAGCAAATTGGATTTGCCGCAGCCATTGGGGCCGACAACGCCGGTCAGACCATCCGCGATGATCAGATCCGTCGGATCGACGAAGCTTTTGAAGCCATTCAGTTTAAGGCGCGAAAATTGCAAGGGCGCTGGGTCCAACGGTCACTGATTCCGAGTGCCGAGTTTCGACGGCGTTGCGGGCGGAGTCAATGTCAGACGCAATGGGGAGTGGGCCAATAGGCAGTTATCCACAAGATATTGCGACCTGGGCAGTATCACAGGCTCTGTGCATGGGCGTAGGTTGTTCGGCGCAGCAGGCGTGATAGGTCAGTTCTGAAACGTCCAATGCGTAGGGATTTGTTATGATTTTAGGGATTTCCGGTTCACTGCGGCAGGGAGCGACGAATACTCTGTTGGGCCGCGAAGCTGGGCGCGTCTTTGGCGGAGAATACGTTGAAGCGGATTTGCGGTTTCCGCTTTTTGACGGCGATTTGCAGGACGCGGAGGGCATACCGGGGCCGGTGCAGGTGTTGGCCGATCAAATTGTCGATGCCGAAGCGGTCGTAATCTCGACGCCGGAGTATAATCAATCGCTGTCGGGAGTGTTGAAGAACGCGTTGGACTGGGTGTCGCGTGTGGAGGGGAAACCCTGGGCCGGGAAGCCCGTCGCTTTGATGTCTGCAGCCTCGGGCCGGTCCGGTGGAGCGCGGGCGAATTATGCGCTGCGGCTGGCGATGACATCGTTTCGTGCGCGACTGTTGAGCATGGAAGTGCTTGTCGCTTCGGCGCGCAATCAGTTTGACGAGGACGGGCGGTTGATTCCTGAGCGGATACAGACGCAGGTTGAGACATTGATGGACGCTCTGCGAGAAGAAGCGGCGCGCCGCTGATGCTCGGTTGCCGAATCGTGGTGCGACTTCTAGCGTCGCGCCGATGAATGGCGGCGATACCACACACCGATTGACGGACAAGATTGACCCCGCGCGCGCGGACGCGCTGCGGGCTGCTTTGGGCGTGGATTGCGCGGTTGGCGTTGGGGCTGTCTTGCCGCCGTTGGCGCATCTTGCATATTTTTGGGACCCCGCCGCCGAAGATGGATTGGGTCGCGACGGGCACGAGAGGCTTGGCGGTCTTATCCCGGACCTTGGGTTGCCTGTGCGTATGTGGGCGGGCGACTGAAATTTCATGCGCCGTTTCGGGCAGGTGTTGCTGGAGAACGGGTGTCGCGCTTGGTGAATGTTACGCGCAAAGAGGGGCGCAGCGGAAAGCTGGGTTTCGTCACTTTGCGCCATGACATCAAGCAACGCGGTGCGCTTGTTGTCAGTGAAGATCAGGACATTGTTTATCGCGAAGCGGGCGCGGGTGCGGTGGAGCCGCCGGTTGAAACTGCCGAGGCAGACGAGCGTCGTGCATTGAAGTTGAGTGCCGTGTCACTGTTTCGGTATTCGGCACTGACGTTCAATGCGCATCGCATTCACTACGACGCCGACTACTGCCGGGAAGAAGGATATGGCGGGGTGGTGGTTCATGGACCCTTGTTGGCAACGCATCTGGCGCTTTTTGCCGAGAGTGTGCTTGGCGGTTTGGCGAGCTTTTCATTTCGGGCGACGGCGCCCCTGCTTGTGGGAGATGTCGCCTGGTTGTGTCGATCAGGCACGCGGTATTGGGTAGAGGGACCGCGGAGGCGCATTTGTATGGAGGCGGTTGCGGGCTGATCTGTTGTTATGCGGCGCGCAAGCGATTCCTTGGTTTGGGGCGCTGCCCCCGGGGTCTGCGACCCCTTCCCCCGAAGTATTTCTAAACAGAAGAAGCCAGTGTGCTGGTGTGGAAGCTGGCTGGTATTTGGTCTTTGCCTTCGAGGATCAGGTCGCACATGGTCTCGGCAACTTTTGGGGCGATGCCAAAGCCAATTTTAAAGCCGCCGTTGGCGATAAAGTGGTCTTTGTCTGTGGGGTGGGGACCAAGAAGCGGTGCGCGCGACGTGGCGCGTGGGCGCACGCCGGCCCAACGCGCCAGCACGCGCGCGCCTTTTAGGGCCGGGATCATTTCGGTGGCGCGCGTTATCAAATCGTCGACCTGCTGGTCAGTTTCGGTGGGATTGGTGAACTCTCGTTCTGAGGTGGAGCCGATGGCCGTGGTTCCATCTGTATGCCCAATGATGTGGAGGCCGTCGGCGAAAAGCTGCGGTTGGTTGGAGGCGTCGTGTTTTAAGAGTGCGGCCTGGCCTTTGACGCCGTTGCCGACGGGCTGGTTCAGTTGCCGGGAGAGGTCCATCAGCCCTTCCCAACCTGTGGCCCAGACAGTCGCGCCGGTTTTGTCCGGTGCACCGGGGTCAATGTCTACGCCGCGCGCCCTGAGAGCTGCGGCCAGGCTTTGAACAGCTTGGCGGGGGTTCAGTATCGCGGACAGATCGTCTGAAATGTACAGATTTGTGGGCGATGGCGGAAACCAACCCTTGATCCCATTCTGGTCAATCACCTGCCAATTGGCGTTGTGCTGCCAGTTTTGCTCCGCGTCCCCGGTCCGTGCGCGGGCGAGAGCAATGCCGCGTTCGGTCTGGATGGGTTGCAGGCGGCCGCACCGTCTATACCCGGTGGGAATGCCGGAAGTAGCTTGAATTCCTTGCCAATAACTTTGCGACACGAGCAGGCTATCCAATTGAAATTGTTTCTTTTCATTCCATTGGTCCGGTGTGTGTGGTTGCAGTGCGCCTACGATTCCACCTGAGGCACCGCTGCCCGCACCATTGGGGTCGACGACACGCACAGTTGCGCCACGCTGAAGGGCAACCCAGGCGACGGACAGGCCAAAAACGCCTGCGCCGCAGACGGTCAGATCGGGCATTGCCAAACCGATAGCTCCTTGTCAGGTTTCGCCGGATGTTGAGCAAACACTTAGACCAATCCCCTTCAGGCAGCCAGCGTGCTGAGATCAGTTGGCGCGAGGATGTGCCCGTGTCGGATCGGTTTGATGATCCGTATTACTCGATCCATGACGGGTTGGCTGAGACCCGGCATGTGTATTTGTCTGGCAACGATTTACCGGAACGGTCTGCCGACGGGTTCCATGTTGCGGAGTTGGGATTTGGCACCGGGCTGAATTGTCTGGCAACGCTTTTGGCATGGCGAAGAAGTGGCATAAGAGGGGTGTTACACTACACAGCATTCGAACTTTATCCAATGAAGGCGAGTGATCGCGCCCGCGCGTTGCATCAGTTTGACGAGGTGCGTGAGGTTGTGCCGGAATTGGAAGATGTGGCTGTCACTGGCGATTTGAAGCTGACCATAGTTGAGGGGGATGCGCGGGTTCTGTTGCCTGCCTGGCAAGGCCGCGCTGATGCTTGGTATCTGGATGGTTTTGCACCCACCCGAAATCCTGAATTGTGGGAGGCGGGCCTTATGGCCGAGGTTGCGCGCCACACGAAGCCAGGCGGAACTTTTGCGACTTATACCGCTGCGGGCGCGGTGCGGCGCGCTTTAAGTAATGCGGGATTCACGGTTTCTCGGGTTCCGGGATTTGGTCGCAAACGACACATGACGACGGGCAAGCTGGATTAGCGTTTTTTGGCTTCTCTTGTTCACAAATACTTCGGGGTGAGGTCCAGGATGGGCCGAGGGGCAGCGCCCCTTGATAAAGCATATCTTGCCCGCCGACAGGCGCGCTTTATTAACCAGCCTTTGCTAGGACTTTGATCAATGCGTCCAGATCGCCGCGTTGCTTATCCAGCATGGCACCGATTTCGGCGCGTTCTGATTTCAGCAGGCTGATCCCTTCGATCAGTAGATCAAAGAACAGGTCCTTGCCGGATCTGTCATAGACCATGAAACTGACGTCGAACGGTGACTGGCCGCGCAGTTGAGCGACAGCTTTGACTTCCTGGAAACTTTTTACGGCCCGTGCGCCAGTGACGCGAATTTCGCTGCCTTCAAATTCGCGGAAGCGTTTGCCATATTTGCGCGACAAGTAGCCCACGAATGCTTCTGAAAACTTTGACATCTGGCTTTTGGAGGCACTGCGGGCTGGCGGACCCAAAGCTGAACGCGCAATATTCGGCACATCGGCGTAACGCCGGAATATTCCCTCGAAATCCCTGAGAATGGCGCTTTCGGACTTGCCTGAGTTGATGACGGAATTGATCTCTGTCACGGCCTTGTCGATCAGTTTGCGGGCTTCATCCTCGGAGAGGGCGAGCGCCGCGCCTGGACGAAATGCCGTCAAGGAAAGCGTGGAAAGGCCACCAATAATTACATGGCGGCGCGCGAGGTTACTCTTGAAGGAAGTCATCATAAAGGTCCTCATAAGGGTCGATGGCGATTTCTTCACCATCGGTGCCCACCGCGAAGCGGCGGGAATCCAAATAGAAAATGCGAAGTTGTGAATAACTATCGGCGCTGTCGTAGAGAATGCTGTCGATCGTGCCTGCAAATTCGTACCGATAATTCAGTGTTTCGGTCACGAAAAGGCCGGTATCGGCATCCTCGACATCTGGGCCGAACATGACACCAATTGGATTGGTGATTATGTCCACGACAAGTCCGGCCGTGTCGCGTTCGGTTGATGGTCCGATCAAGGGCAGGACCTGGTAGGCCCCTTCCTCGGCACCCCAAACGGACAGAGTTTCGCCGAAATTGGAGTCACGAGCTTCCAGACCGAAATCCTGTGCCGGATCGAAGAGGCCGAACACGCCTAGCGTCGTATTCACCATGAAGCGCGCGACATTGTGGACGGCATCTTCAAGCTTGCCTTGCAACGCCTTGTTTAAAGCAGAGGCGGGCAGACCCAGGTTTCCGGCGGCATTATCCAAAGAACTGCGAACGGGATTCGGCACAACATGACCGTACACCTGACTGGCCGGGCGCAATATGACGCGATCCGCGGCTGTATTGAAGTTATGTGTCACGCGATTGACCGATTCGTATGGGTCGTGCACGTCTGTAGGTTCATTCGGGACCGAACATCCCGACAAAACCAAAAGCCCAACAAATAGGGGCGTAATCCATCTATTTACTACTAAGGCAGCCACAGCAAAATACCTGTTTCGTCACTTCTATAACGCGTCAAGTTCGTCCTACATAGGCTGTTTGGCAGTGAAGAACAGACTAACTTTGCGCAATTTTGTTGAATTGCACGTTAGGTGTTGCCTGTCATCCGCGTCTGGGCGAAATCATGCGCATAACGATTCCAATTGCGATAATATGAGCGCACCCTGCCACCAATGAGGACCCTTTAATGACCACTGAATTTGACCAAAATCTTGCAAATCTGGGCCTAAGCCTGCCTGACGCGCCCGCGCCAGGAGCAAACTATGTTCCTTTTGTGATCACAGGCAATGCTTTGTATGTGTCTGGCCAAGTTTCCATGGATGAAAACGGTTTCGTCAAAGGCAAATTGGGCGCGGACATGAGCGTTGAAGACGGTGTGAAATGTGCCGAGCTTTGCGCGCTTTCTTTGTTGGCACAGGCAAAATCTGCTTGTGGCGGCGATATCTCGCGTTTGAAGCGCGTGGTGAAGTTGGTCGGGTTCGTAAATTCGACGCAGGATTTCACCGATCAACCAGCTGTTATCAATGGCGCTTCTAACCTGATGGTTGCCGTTTTGGGGGATGCGGGTCGTCACGCTCGCTCGGCTGTCAGTGCAGCGTCACTTCCATTTGGCGTGGCTGTTGAGATCGAAGGCATCTTCGAAATCGCATGACCAATGCCTTGCCAGCGAGTTTTCTGGACCGCCCCATCGCGCATCGTGGTCTTCACGACATCAGCGAAGGCCGGCCTGAAAATTCGTTCGAGGCGGCACGCGCGGCCATCCAGGGCGGATTTGGCATTGAGTTGGATGTTCAGGTTTCATCGGATGGTCGGGCGATGGTCTTTCACGACTATGAACTTGATCGCGTGACCGATGAAACCGGGGCGTTTCATGCTCGTTCGGCATCAGAACTATCAGGTATCCGCCTGAAGGGCGGGAAAGAGGGTATCCCAACACTGGAAGAGTTCTTGCGGCGCGTGAACGGGCAGGTTCCGGTTCTGGTCGAGATCAAAGATCAGGACTTTGCACTTGGCCCAAATGTCGGCCCTCTTGAAGCGGATGTTGCGCGTGTTTTGGCTGCGTATCGGGGCGATGTCGCAGTCATGTCTTTCAATCCCCATTCTGCAGCCGAATTTCAAAAGACGCTTCCACATGTCCCAAGGGGGTTGGTGACCGAGAGTTTCCCGGAAGATGGCTGGCCTGTTCCGGCGCCGGTTCTTGCCCGTTTGCGCGAGATTCCGGACTACGAGCGGGTTGGGGCCTGTTTCATCAGCCACAGTGTGCATGATCTGGACCGACCGCGCGTTGGTGAATTGAAATCCAAAGGCGCGGATATTCTTTGCTGGACTGTGCGGTCACAGGATCAAGCCGACGAAGCACTGCTTTTTGCAGATAACATAACCTTTGAGGGATACTTGCCCTGAAGAAGCGCTTGAAATGCCCGTGTTTCATGCCACGTTACGCTTGAACTCCCGGGCACATGGCGATGACCACAGACGACATCGAGATATCCGTTCTCGGCACCCTTGCCGATATCGCGCCCGAAATTTGGGACGCTTGCGCCAGCCCAGAAACTGGGGATGGCGGACGACCTATTGATCCCTTTACAACACATCGGTTTCTGAAGGCCCTGGAAGACAGCGGATCCGTGGGTCACGGAACAGGTTGGCAGCCACAGTATCTGGTGGCACGGCAGGCGGGCGAGGTGATCGCCGTTGCCCCGCTTTATGCCAAGGGTCATAGTCAGGGCGAATACATCTTTGACCACAACTGGGCCCATGCATGGGAACGTGCAGGTGGGCGCTACTATCCCAAACTACAGCTGGCGGTACCATTCACTCCGGCAACGGGACGCCGTTTTCTGACGCGACCGGGGTTTGAAGATCGGGGGCTTCAGGCGCTCGTCCACGGCGCTTTGCACATCGAAATGGAAAACCAGTTGAGTTCGCTGCACGCCACGTTCTGTACTGAAGAAGAGGCAGGCCGCGGGGCCGAAATGGGCTTGTTGCATCGGGTGACCCAACAATACCATTGGGCAAATGGCGGTTATTCGGCATTCGATGCTTTCCTGGGCCAGCTTTCATCACGCAAGCGCAAGACAATTCGCAAAGAGCGGCACACGGCGCAGTGCTTTGGTGGCGACATCATCCAATTGACCGGGGACGCGATTGAGCCCGAACATTGGGATGCCTTCTGGCATTTTTATCAGGACACAGGTGCACGAAAATGGGGAACCCCTTACCTGACGCGCGCATTTTTCGATATCGCACAGGCGGAGCTGCGTGATGAAATACTGCTGGTTCTGGCCTTGCGAGATGACCAGCCGGTTGCGGGCGCATTGAACTTTATTGGTCGGGACACGCTCTTTGGTCGTTACTGGGGTGCCATTGAACACCACCCCTGCCTGCATTTCGAGCTGTGCTATTATCAGGCAATTGACTATGCGATTGCCAAAGGTATGACCTCGGTCGAGGCGGGCGCGCAGGGTGAACACAAACTGGCGCGGGGCTATTTGCCCGTGGAATGTCATTCCTTGCATTGGATCGCGGACGATGGGTTTTCGAATGCCGTTTCGGAGTATCTTGAGGCAGAGCGGAAGGCCGTGGAAGATGATATCGAAGTGCTGACCAGTTACGGACCGTTTCGAAAAATAACCGAGGAACCGGAATGACAGACAAATTAGGTGAGTCTGAGCGCAGCGAGACCCTTTCGCGACTTGCGGAAACGGGTTGGGTGTTGATCGATGGTCGAGACGCGGTCCAAAAAACGTTCAAGTTCCGAAATTTCGCGCAGGCATTTGGGTGGATGACCCGTATGGCGATTGAAGCAGAGAAGATGAATCACCATCCTGAATGGTTCAATGTCTACAACCGCGTCGAAGTCACCTTGACGACCCATGATGTGAATGGTTTGTCGGCGCTCGATGTGAAGCTGGCGGACAAGATGGATAAGGCGGTCTGATGGATATTCTCTCGTCAATTCTGAACTTTGAGATTGGCGGCACCACAATCGGTGCATACCTTTCTGTCGAATTCATTTTGAATGCTGTTGGAAATGTCGTTTTGGCGGCGGTAATTCTGATCGTCGGTTCGTTTCTGGCTGGGTTTCTGAAACGCCGTATTGTCAGAATTTCCGAGAAATCCGAGCATTTCGACAATACCATGGGCCGTTTTCTGGGCAATATTGCCCGCTATGGCGTCCTGGCGCTTACGATCATATTTGTTCTTCAGAATTTCGGGTTTCAGACAACGTCTCTGGTGGCCCTTTTGGGTGCTGCTGGCCTGGCCATTGGTCTGGCTTTGCAGGGGGTTCTTGGCGGTGTTGCGTCGGGCGTCATGATTGTGGTGTTTCGCCCGATCAAACTGGGCGATTTCATTGAAGTGAACGGCACCATGGGCACGGTCAAAGACATTTCGATCTTTACGACCGAGTTGGCGACGTTGGACAACGTGAAAATCATCATGCCAAACACCGAGATCTGGTCCAACACGATCACCAATTACTCTGTTTATGACACGCGGCGCGCGGAATGGATTTTCGGTGTTGGATATGGCGCAGATTTGGCGAAAGCCGAGGCCATCATACGTGACGTTGTCTTCAACGACCCGCGGTCGCTGAATGACCCTGAACCGTTCTTGCAAGTAAACAATCTTGGTGACTTCTCGGTAGATTTTCTGGTGCGGTGCTGGGTATCATCGGCTGATTTTTTCCAGTATCAGGCCGATATGAAGCGCAAGGTCAAAGAAGCGTTTGACGCTGGAGGAATAGACATCCCATTCCCAACCCAAACCGTTCTGCGACACGACGTCTGAGACATTCTTTCTGGTTAAAATACTCTCGGGGGAGCGCGAGGGGGCGAAGCACCCCTCGCATACTAGGCGCCGTGTCGGGCCAAAGGCCCGGCCGTTGGATCAAACCATTTCCAACAGCGTTTCGCCTGCAGTCATGATGCATTCGCCGCGGGACTCCTCAATCTGAAGCACCTCGACAACACCGTCGTTAATCACCATCGCCGAACGCACGATTCGCTGGATGTAACCCACTGCCGGTGCATCGAACGTCAATCCGATGGCCTGACCAAAGGCGCTGTTCCAGTCCGCAAACATGGTAATGCCCTTGGTCTTTGCCCCAGTGCTTTCGCCCCAATGGTCGGAGACGAAAACATCGTTCACGCTGACGCAGATTATCTCGTCGATGCCCTTTTCGCGAAAAGCATCAAAAGTGCGTATGAAACTAGGCATGTGCGCGTTGGTGCAGGTCGAGGTATAAGCGCCTGGCAATGCGAAGATCACAACTTTCTTGCCAGCAATGTGATCGGCCACATCGATGCTTTCAGGACCGTTTGAGCCCATTTGAAGTACGTGGGCAGATGGAATTCTGTCTCCGACAGCGATTGTCATTGCATGGCCTCGATGCTTGGGGTCAATGTTAATGTATATGGATATAACGCGCCGAGGCGCGAGGGCCAGAGGAAGACGGGATGAGTGGAGTAGTAATTGTCGGCGGCGGACAGGCTGGGTCTTCGATGGCAGCGAAATTGCGCAACCTCGGCTATGAGGGTGCTGTGACTCTGATCTGCGGGGAACCTGTTCCACCCTATCAGCGACCACCTTTATCGAAGGCTTACCTTTTGGGTGAGATGGCGGAAGAGCGCCTGTATTTGAGGCCCGAGAGTTTTTACGCCGATCAGAATATTACGCTCAGATTGGGTAAGGTTGTGTCTGAGATTGATACGGCATCGCAGTCTCTGGTGGTCGATGGTGAGACGCTGACCTACGACCATCTCGCATTGACCACGGGGTCTGTGCCGAACCAATTGCCTGCGGCTGTCGGGGGTGATCTTGACGGAGTTTATACTGTTCGATCCCTGGCAGACGTGGACCGGATGGAACCTGAATTTCGCGAAGGTGCACGGGCCTTGGTGATTGGCGGCGGCTATATCGGACTGGAAGCTGCGGCAGTTGCGACGAAATTGGGCGTGGCTGTCACCGTTGTTGAAATGGCCGAGCGCATTCTGGGGCGTGTCGCTTCGCCTGAGACGGCGGATGCCGTTCGGGCGGTGCATCTGGAACATGGTGTGACCATCCGTGAAGGTGTTGGGTTGAAAGAGCTGGTTGGCCATGACGGGCGCATCACGGGTGCGGTTCTGAGTGATGGGACAGAGATTGAGGTCGATTTCGCTATTGTGGGTACGGGTATTCGCCCGGACGTGGCTTTGGCCGAAGCGGCTGGGATTACCTGCGACAACGGGATTGCGGTAGATGAGTTTGGCCAGACATCAACTCCGACTGTCTGGGCCGCTGGCGATTGCGCCTGTTTTCCGTTCCGAGGCGTGCGGATGCGATTGGAATCTGTCCAAAACGCCATTGATCAGGCTGAAGCGGTGGCCGCCAATATGTTGGGGGCAAATACAGCTTACGATCCCAAGCCCTGGTTTTGGTCGGATCAGTATGATCTGAAATTGCAGATCGCGGGCCTGAATACGGGCTATGATCATGTCGTGACCCGGACCGGCGAGGGCTCACGAAGCTTCTGGTATTATCAAGGCGACAAGTTGCTGGCAGTGGATGCATTGAATGCGCCGCGCGACTATATGGTTGGCAAGCGTTTGATCGAGGCTGGTAGAAGCCCGGATGCTGGTGCCATCTCTAATCCTGATACGGATTTGAAAGCACTGTTGAAGGCGTGAGGATCATCGGCGGACGGATGCGGGGTCTTGGGTTGGCATCAGTTGGCAAAGGAGATTCTGGCGCGCATCTGAGACCCACCACCGACCGGGTGCGGGAGTCGATTTTCAACTTACTGGTCAATGGGGGTTATGGGGATCCGATTGCCGACGCTTGCGTTTTGGATCTGTTTGCCGGGACCGGGGCGTTGGGGCTTGAGGCCCTGAGCCGGGGGGCTGAGTTCGTGACATTCGTGGACAACGGGCGAGTGTCTTCGCGGTTGTTGGCGAACAATATTGGGCGGGCGAAAGCGCAAGATTTTGTGCGCGTCATTCGACAGGACGCGGTTCGGCTGGGCGCGGCAGACAGGTCTGCTTCTTTGGTGTTTCTTGACCCGCCTTATGGCAAGGACCTGGGCATCAAGGCGCTGGAGGCGGCTGTTGCCGGTGGATGGATTGCCACCGACGCGCTTGTTGTCTGGGAAAAGGCGTCACCGCAGGACGCCCCGGACGGGTTTTCGGTTCAGGATAGTCGTAAATACGGCGATACATTTGTGACGTTGATGACATTTGAAGGGTAAAGTCGCCGCGCCTTTGGCGCGTCGATCCGCGCGCCGACTGCGTCGGCGCAGGTGCGTATTTTTGACAAGTTGAAGTGGGTGGTCTGGTCTTGTTGCAAATGTGATTAGGTGTGGCGGCCCTGGCGATGTAGTTTGGACCTATGAGTGATTTTACCGCAGATTTTCCGCTTTCGCTGGAGCTGGACGCAGCGAAAGCGCCCCGAAAGCCTTCGAAGGTCAGCTGGCCTTTGATGGGTGATGTGGTGACCGTGCGGGCCGGGGTGCCGGAGCATCTTATTCAATGGAACCGAGCTGCGGGTGAGGATGATCCCGAGCCGCAGCTTTGATGCGTATCCCTACGTTGCGATGTGACCGACCGGGATTATTTCCGGCGAATTTTGCGTAAAAGGCCCGCCCTGCCAGTCGCCAAGCCATTGCTGCACGCTTAGTCCTGCGTCTTTCATCAGATCGCTTATCTCGGACAAAGATGAATACCGAATTCGAGCTTCGGCGGCGTGGGTATTGCCCGTTTTGAGAATTCGATAACCGTTGGTGTAGGTCAGAATGCCGCTCTCTTCGTCATATTTGGAGGAATTCCACTTTTCGAATGCGCCCAGTTCCGGGTGGTGTCCGGTAGAGAGGGTTTGAGATTTTGAGCGCTCTTTAGACCCTGGATACTCGGGATTTCGAGTGTCGAATATGAACGTGCCGTTTTCGGACAGGTGAGCACGGATTGTGTGCAGGCAATTCAATTGTTGGTCGCGTGTGAGGAATACCTGAAACGTGTGTCCGGTCAGGACGATCAGGTCGAATGTTTCGTCCAGTCGCATGGTCTCGGCGCTGCCTTGGTGCCACGTGACTTTGTCTGCGCTTGGTCTTTGGCGCGCGATGTCCAGCATTCCGGAGGCAGGCTCCACACCGACGACGCGACGCGTGTCCGCGATTGAGCATGCGAATGCACCTGTGCCGCATCCGAGATCGAGGACGGATCGGGCGTTTGATGCGAGGTCCCGGCAATAGTCGAAGTCGTGGCGCGAAGTCTGCGCGCTGTCATAGAATGCGGCCAGATTGGGATCTGCAAAGAGTGGGCTGACTGTTGGGTCGTCCATGGGTGAGTCCAATACTGGTGACTGAACTATTCAGCCGCGATCTGGTCTTTCGCTTTCTCGATTCTGACAGCTGCGAATTTGAATTCGGGGATTTTGCCGTAGGGGTCAATCGCCGGGTTCGTCAGGATATTGGCGGCGGCTTCGACATAGGTGAAGGGCACGAAGACCATATCCGGCGCAATCGCCCGGTCGGCGCGCGCCATGAGTTGGATCGAGCCGCGACGGGTTGTGAGTTCGACCATTTCGCCGGGCTCGACGCCAAGCTGGCGCAGTGTGCCGGGGTGGAGCGAGCAGTTGGCTTCGGGTTCGACCGCGTCCAGAACTTTTGAGCGGCGCGTCATCGAGCCGGTGTGCCAGTGTTCGAGCTGACGGCCTGTGGTCAGGATCATCGGATATTCGGCGTCAGGCGTTTCATCCGGGGCAATGACGCTGGCGGGTGTGAACTTGGCGCGGCCTTCGGGGCGCGGGAAACCATCGCCGAAAACGATGGGCTGTCCTGGGTCCGTAGGGGACAGTGACGGATAGGTCACCGCGCCTTCGTTTGCGAGGCGGTCCCAGGTGATGTTGCTGAGCGAGTTCATGTTCAGCTTCATTTCGGCGAATACTTCCGAGGGATGGTCGTAGGACCAATCGAGGCCGCAGCGCTGGGCCAGCTCAACAGTGATGGCCCAATCTTCGCGCGCTTCGCCGGGTGGTGACACGGCGGGGCGGCCCATCTGGACCTGGCGATTGGTATTGGTGACGGTGCCGGCTTTCTCGTAGAACGCCGAGGCGGGCAGGATGACGTCGGCATAGTTGGCGGTTTCGGTCAGGAAGATGTCCTGCACCACCAAGTGATCGAGTTTCGCCAGCGCGTCGCGGGCGTGGTCGACATCGGGGTCTGACATGGCCGGGTTCTCGCCAAGGACATACATCGCCTTGATCTTGTCTTCATGGACGGCGTCCATAATCTCGGTCACGGTCAGGCCCTTTTCGCTGGACCAATCGCCGGAGTTCCAGACCTGTGAGAAGGCTGAACGCACGCCGTCGTCGGTGACGGACTGATAATCGGGCAGGAACATCGGGACGAGGCCCGCGTCGGATGCGCCCTGGACGTTGTTTTGGCCACGAAGCGGATGAAGACCGGTGCCGGGGCGACCGACGTGGCCGCACATCAGGGCAAGGCTGATCAGGCAGCGGGAATTATCCGTGCCGTGGATGTGTTGGCTGACACCCATGCCCCAGAAGATCATGCCCGCTTTTGCGCCGGCGAATTCACGGGCGACGGCGCGCAATTGTTCCGCCGGGATGCCGCAGATGCCTTCCATCTTTTCGGGTGTGAAGTCCTTCAGGTGGGCTTTTTCGGCTTCCCAGTTTTCGGTGAAGGCTTCGATGTATTGCTGATCGTAGAGGCCTTCCTCCACGATGGTCGACATAATTGCGTTCAGCATGGACACGTCCGCGCCGGGGCGGAATTGCAGCATGTGGGTTGCGAAGCGGCGCAGGCCGACGCCGCGCGGGTCCATCACGATCAGTTTGCCGCCGCGTTTGGTGAATTGTTTGAAGAAAGTCGCCGCGACGGGGTGGTTTTCAATCGGGTTGGCACCGATGACGATAGCGACATCGGCGTTTTCGATTTGGTTGAAAGTGGCAGTCACAGCGCCGGAGCCGACGTTTTCAATCAGCGCGGTCACGGATGAGGCGTGGCAGAGGCGTGTGCAGTGGTCGACGTTGTTGTGGCCAAAGCCCTGACGGATGAATTTCTGGAAGAGGTAGGCTTCTTCATTTGTGCATTTGGCGCTGCCGAACCCTGCGACTTCGCGACCGCGGCCTTTCAGGCCCGTGGCGGCGAATTCCATTGCTTCGTCCCAAGACGCTTCGCGGAAGTGGGTGCCGACATCGCCGGGATCGACGTTCAGGCCTTTGGCAGGCGCATCTTCGCGGCGGATCAGAGGTTTTGTCAGGCGGTGCGGGTGGTGGATGTAGTCGAAACCGAAGCGGCCCTTGACGCAGAGGCGTCCTTCGTTGGCGGGGCCGTTGATGCCTTCGACGTATTTAACCTGACCGTCTTTGACCTTCAGCGAAACCTGACAGCCGACGCCGCAGAAGGGGCAGATGCTGTCGACTTCGCTGTCGTAGTCTTTGCTGTCGCCGATGCCTGCGCCTTCGGTGACCGTGGCGGGCATGAGTGCGCCAGTTGGGCAGGCTTGAACGCATTCGCCGCAAGCGACGCAGGATGAAGCGCCCATGGGGTCGTCGAAATCGAAGACCGGATAGGAGTCGTGACCCCGCCCGGCCATGCCGATGACGTCGTTAACCTGCACTTCGCGGCAGGCGCGGACGCAGAGATTGCACTGGATGCAGGCGTCCAGGTTGACGGACATGGCGACATGGCTGTCGTCCAAAAGAGGGATGTGGCCTTCGTCCATTTTGGGAAAGCGGCTGTCTTCGACACCTTGCGCCTCGGCCATGTCCCAGAAGTGGCTGGATTTGTCGTGGGCGTTTTCGCGCGCTGGCTGGTCGGCAGCCAGCATTTCGATGACCATTTTGCGGGCCGTTTTCTCGCGCGCGCCGTCGGAAGTAACCACCATGCCTTCGGTCGGTGTGCGGATGCAGGAGGCGGCCAGATTGCGCTCGCCGTCGATGGACACCATGCAGGCGCGGCAGTTGCCGTCAGAGCGATAGCCGGGCGCGTCTTTGTGGCAAAGGTGCGGGATCAGTGTTCCTTCGCGCTTGGCGACTTCCCAGATGGATTCTTCTGCATTTGCCTCGACCTTGCGGCCATCCAGCGAGAATTGGATTTTGTCGGACATTAAACGCGGCTCCCTTTGGAACGATCTTAGACCATGACGTTGCGGGCGGAAACGCTCCAAAGACGACGCGACTTTGATTATTTGCGCCGAATCCAAATCAGCTGGCGCGGATCGGAAACCTTCGGGTGCCACAGCGTTCTGGCGTTGGCATTCGCCTGTAGCTTCTTTATTCCCTGAAGCTCAAGGAGCGAACATGGGCGAAATAATTCTGGTTCGGCACGGGCAGGCCAATTCTGAAGCAAAAACTGAGGCTGACTATGATCGCTTAAGTGACAGAGGGCATCAGCAGGCTGCAATGTTGGGCGATTGGATGCGGGAGCATTCCTACAAATTCGACCATGTATGGTCGGGCACCCTTAGGCGGCATCGAGAGACGGTGTCTGGCATGGGCTGGGATGCTGACGAAGACGCGCGGTTGAACGAGATCGACTATTATACGTTATCGCAACAGATGCATGATGTGAAAGGTGAACCGCTGCCGGGTCCGGATGACTTCGCGGATCACATGCCGAAAGTTTTCGCAGCCTGGAAACAGGCCGAGATAGAAGGGCAGGAAACCTACAACGCATTTGAGTCGCGTGTGAGAGACTTGCTGATCGAGGCTTCTGTTCCCGGTCGTCAGTTGCTTTGCGTGACTTCTGGCGGTGTGATCGGCATGGTTCTTCGCCATATTCTGGATCTTGATCTGATGAAAATGTCACGGATCATGCTGCCCATATGGAATACGTCCATTCATCGGCTGACAGTTAGGGGTGATGAAGCCTTTCTGGCGGGTTTCAATGCTATTCCACACTTGGACCGTCCTGAACGCACCGAGTTTCGCACACATTACTAAAGAGGTCTTTCCATGTTGAAACTCTATTGGGCTGCAAACACGATCTCGACCGCCTCGGTCATTGCGTTGGAAGAAGGCGGTGTTCACTGGGAGTCTTTCCCGGTTGACTTTGGTAACGCCGAGCAGACCAGACCGCAGTATCTTGCTCTGAACCCGAAGGGCCGAGTTCCTGCTTTGGCCACGCCTGAGGGGATTGTCACCGAAACAGGTGCAATTCTTGAATATCTTGCCGCTACAGTTGTACCTGGATTAGTGCCCGTCGACCCACTGCAAGCAGCAAGGATGCGTGAAGTGATGTACTACATTGCGTCTACCATGCATGTGAATCACGCGCATCGGATGCGCGGGCCTCGTTGGGCCATTGAGGAGAGTTCGTTTGCGGACATGAAGGCGAAGGTCACTGAAAATATGGCCGCGTCGTGTGCATATTTGGAGCCGCAGATTGAAAAGCCCTTTTTGTTCGGGCCGGATCTGACTCTTGCGGACTGTTGGCTTTATCCTGCCGTGCAATTCCTGAAAGGAGATGGCGTGGATGTGGAAGATTATCCGCGTTTGGCGGCCTGGAAAGCGGCGATGGATGCGCGCCCATCGGTCATTACCGCCCGGCAAAAGGGGCTGCTTGGATGACTTTTTCGTTCATTCGCGCCAATCCAGCCGATCCTAGTAGCTAGGGCGGCAACACCCCCTAGATATGGTCTCCCATTGGTTAACAATTCCAAAAATGCCGCAGGATTGAATACCTAATGGCCCAGTCACGCCACAATATGGGCAAATTCTGTCGATAGCTCTGATCGGGTCGTAACGGCACAGGTGACTGTTTTGTAGCTTCATATCAGAAGCAAAGGACACGTCGGGAAGCCTGGCAAGAGTGCGACGCCAACTTGGGTGTATGATGGACGCAGGGCAGCAAAATTACGATCCGGGGCTCTCTGAGAGCTTCGCGGATGCGTTAAAGCCCGGCACGGAGTTGCTGCACGGCCAGTTCAGGATTGAAAAGTTCCTGAATGCTGGCGGTTTCGGCATGACCTATCTGGCCCGCGACAGTCTGGACCGGATTGTTGTTATCAAAGAATGTTTCCCGTCTTCGATGTGCTGCCGTAACGACGGCAACGTTATGGCGCGGTCGCGCCAGCACCAGCCGGAATTCGATGCGGTCGTGAAGCACTTCGGTGCTGAAGCGCGCCGCCTTTCAAAATTGCAGCACCCGCATATCGTGGGTATCCACCAGGTTTTCGAGGACAACCAGACCGCTTACATGGCGCTGGATTTTGTTCGCGGTCGTGATCTGCTCGACACGATTGAAGACCCCCGGATGAAGTTGCACCCGCGGGATGTGAAAGACATCCTGCTCAAGGTGCTGGAAGCTATTCACTATATCCATACGAATGACGTCCTTCACCGTGATATTTCGCCCGACAACATCCTGATTGATGGTAAGGGCAACCCGGTTCTGATCGACTTTGGTGCTGCCAAGGAAGAGGCAACACGGGCATCGCGCGCATTGTCGGCGTTGCATGTTGTTAAGGACGGATACAGCCCGCACGAGTTTTATATCGCCGGTTCTACCCAGGATGCGTCTTCGGATCTCTACTCGCTTGGCGAGACTTTCTATCATGTTCTGACCGGTGAAGCACCGCCGGACAGCCAGGCGCGGGTTTCGGCCATTGCGGCAGATCGCCCTGATCCTTATCGCCCTGTCACTGGCAAATTTTCTCAGTTCGAGGATGCGTTCCTGCACGCCGTGGATAAAGCGCTGAGCGTTTTCCCACCGGACCGAATTCAATCTGCAAAAGAGTGGATTGAACTGGTTGATACGGAACGTCGGCGTTCGGCAGCCATGCAGCAGGCCGAGATGGATCGGCAGATTGAGCTGTCGATTTCGCGACTGGTTCAGGAAACTAACAAAGCCGTTGAAGAAGATATCAAAGAACACGAAGCCAAATCGAAAATTGAGAAAAAAGAAGCCCAGCGGCTTCAGAAACTAGCAGAGGAGCTGGCACGTCAGCGCAAGAAAACGCTGGATGAGCTGGCCATGCTGGATGACCTGTCCTTCCAAGAGGAACAGGCCCGTAACGCTGAAAGCGCTGCACAGCGCTCGGCAGCCAAAATTAACCAGGACGAGATATCAGGACCAAAACGCCGTCGGTCATTGTTAAGTCGTCTACTTCCCTTCGGTCTACTTCGCGGAACGTTCCGCGGAAACGGGCCGTCGGATTATCTCTGAAGGGTCATAGACATGAAACTTTTCTCCAAAATCATGACACAGAAACCTGATCCGGAAGAGACGATGGGCAAGATTGACCTTGATATGGACGTGGAACCTTTGCGTCGCAGGGATGATCCCGTGGCTGATGACAGCGGCAAGCCAAATCCAAGCTCGCGCTTTGCCGACGAAAACGATGAGCCGTTGTTCGCGGACAAAACGCAACCCGTGCACGCACGCTCGGAAGAGCCGGAAGAAGCCGAAGGTGCCGGATGGGGTGACGGTGGTTGGGAAGATAACGACGACTGGGACGAAGATGACGACGACTGGGGTGATGACGAGTTTGACGAGGCAGAGGCCGCAGCCGAAGCCGCGGCCCAGGAGGAGAAAGCCCACCTTGTTGGTGAAATTCGGGATGCCGTCGGCGCTGTAAGCCACATTAAACCTGAAGATGAACGCCGAATTTCGGCACCGCGTAAGATTTCCGAGCCGCAATCTTGGGAAGATGACGAGGAATTTGGTCGCAAAGCGTTGGCACGCAACCATCTTGGTGGCGGTCAGAACATGGCAGAAGATCGCTTGCTCCAAGAAACCAATTCGCAGTTTGGCGATAGTGAAAGCAGCCGTCGCCGTTCGGCAATGGCGCATCTTAAGGCTGCGGCCGCTGCTACCAAGGCAGACCGCGTGCTGAAGCATGTAGTAGGACGCGACCCAACCGCGGATCCCGACGAGCAAAGCCCGTATCGTGATGATCTGGCAAAAGTTGTGCGACCCCGGTCGACCAGCCGTCCAATTTCACGACCTGTAAGCCGCCCTCGCAGTCAACCTGCTGAATGGGATCAGGGAACAAGCGACGATGATGCTGCGATGTTTGCGGCCGCCAGTGAAGAATCTCTCGAAGAGAATGTGACTTCTGAGGCCCTTGATGCCGACGCTGCTGAGAATGCGGAACGCCTGGCCAATGCGCCAGAAGACATGAGCGCTGATGATTTTGCCGATGACAACTTTTTCGGCGACGGATTTTCTTCGGACTACGATGATGACGGCGTTGAAGATGACATAGAATACCACAGTTTTGACGGCGACGATGCCGACGAAACGATCAGTGACGCCGCCGATGTCGAGGAAGATAAGATTGAAGCCAACGGTGCGGAGTCCGACGCAGGTGTCGAGGATGAGGCAGATTGGAGCAATCGCTTCGCTGAGGATGACGATGAAATCCTGAGCGAGGAAAATTTCGCACCAGCTGGTGCGGTTGACGAGCGCGATGATTTCGATGCTGGCATTGAAGAGCCAGTGCAGTCGGCTGAATTGGAAGGCCCCGAGGATCTGAGTGATGACCTGTCGCAAGACGACGATTTTGATGGTCCTGTCCCAAGTTCAGTAGTTTCGGAGGCCGTGGCTTTTGCCAATGCGCCGCTGGAAGATGAAACGCCGGATGAAGACGAGATTGTGCGTCGCAAAATTGCTGAAATGTCAGGCGGAAATGCGCCAGCTCCAGAGGCGAGCCATGATACAAGCGATGATCAGCCGATTGTAAATGTTGCAGCAGCCGTTACCGGGCGGGCAGGTGGCGGCAGAACCGGCGGGCGCGTGAAGACACGCCTATTGGGCTTCCAAACACCTGATGATGAAACTTCTGATGTGTTTGAGGCTGCAAAGACCGCTTCCGCAGCCAATCAGACGCAATTTCCCGTCGGGTGGATTGTTGTTATCGAAGGTCCGGGTCGAGGCTCGTGCTTCACAATATTCAATGGTGTCAGCCAGATAGGGCGTGGTGAAGATCAGCCGGTGCGTTTGAACTTTGGCGACAATTCCATTTCGCGCAATAATCATGCCGCCATCGCTTATGATGATGAACAAGGAAAGTTTTTCCTTGGGCATGGAGGAAAATCGAACCTGGTCCGGCTGAACGGAACACCCGTGCTGTCGACCGAAGAAATGACGACTGGCGACCAGATTCGGATTGGCGAAACCTCTCTGAAATTCGTGTCGCTATGTGGTGAAGACTTCACCTGGAAGTCGACCGAAACCGAAGGACATGAAGCTGGGTAATGGGCAAGTCGCCGAACATAAAGTTTGACGTTGCGTCTGTACTAAATCGCGGTTGCCGCGATTATCAGGAAGATGCAATTGCGACCGATTTCCCGATGGGTGCGGAGTTCGGCTATGCCGTATTGTCGGATGGCATGGGCGGGCACGCAGCCGGGGATGTGGCGTCGAAGATTGTCGTCACGGAAGTGTTCAGCGAGCTGAAATTCCAATCATCCAATGTTGCGGATTTTGCCGAAAACGTTGCAGGCGTTTTGAAAAGTGCGGCTGTCTCTGCCAACGCTTGCATGGCGGCCCATACATCGACCAATCCTGACACAGCGGGTATGGGCGCGACTCTGGTTGCACCAGTTTTTGTTCGCGACAAACTTTTCTGGATTTCGATCGGTGACAGCCCGCTTTACTTGTATCGCGGTGGTGAACTGCGGCAGTTGAACGAAGACCACTCGTTGGGTCCACACATCGATTACATGGTGCGTTCTGGCATGATGTCCGAGGATGTTGGGCGCAATCACCCTGATAGAAATGCACTGACATCCGTATTGATCGGTGAATCGATCGAGCGCATAGATTGCCCGGATACGCCATTCCAAATGCACGATGGAGACATCCTGATTGTTGCGTCGGACGGGCTGCAATTTCTATCGAACCGGCATATTCGGAACGTTCTGCGTGACAATACCAAGGCAAGCTCGTCGCAGATTGCCGAAGTCCTGCTGCGTGAACTTCGCACGTTAGATGACCCCGAACAGGACAATATCTGTTTTTCGGTTATCAAGTTCCGTAGTCGGCTGCCAGCCGAGACGAACGCCAATATCTTCACGCATGAGTTTGAGCAAAGATCGCCCAAGCCGCGTCAGGTGCGCACGCGCCCAATTAAGCCACAAGCTCCTGAAAGCGGGGAAGAAATACCCGCTGCAAACGCCAAGGTCGAGGTTGAGCAACCTCAAAGTCCGCCACCTCGTGAGAAAGCGCCGATATTTCTGAGGCGGCGCTGGCTTGCAACGGATGGTGGAGCATGAAGGATAGTGCTCAGGACCTGACTGTCATAGAGCGTCTACGTCACGCACTTGCCACCAATAGTGTGCCGACTGCCGCGCGTGATCATGCGGCGCATCTTCTGAAACGATTGTCGTCACCCGTGCGGGTTACTTTGCTGGGTCGTCCCGGAAGCGGGAAATCGGAACTGGTGAATATGTTCGTGCGCAGCCGTATTCTGCCGCGTGACATGAAGTTGCCGACATTGGAATTAGGATACGGTCCCAGCGAGCGCATTACTGTCATCAGCTCAGATGGTACGAAATCGGTCATTGATGGATTGAATTTTGGCGCTGCATGCCAAGGATCACCGGCATTTTTGAAGGTTGAAGCACCATTGCCGTTGTTGCAGCGCGTCAGTCTGCTTGAAGTGGTAACGGATGGATCAGTATCGGGATTCCAATCTGCCATAGATTGGGCGGTCCGGCGTACTGATATTGCATTGTGGTGCACGCAAGACTTCGATCTGGAGGAGCGCGCCCATTGGGCCCGCGTTCCAGACAGCTTGAAAGACCATGGTTTTATGGTGCTAACCAAGGCGGACAAACTGTCGGCTGACAAGGTTCTTTCTTCACGAATTGCAGAACTTGAAACGGTGGTTTCCGAAGAATTCCATTCACTGTTCGCCGTTGCGACTCTTCAGGCGATTAAAGCCTATAGGCCGAACGGTCAGGTAGATGAGTCCATATATCACGCTTCGGGCGGTGGCGCCCTAAGTGCTCAGATCCTTCGGCACGCGGAACGAGGCCGGCGCGCGGATTTCGACAGCGCGCATTTGTTCCTGGCCGGATATCAGATCGCAAATGTTCCGGCAAAACCCAGCGCAAACGAAGCTGAAAAGGCCGAAAAACCGATCTCGCGACCCATCACCGTGCCGGTTACGAGCGCGAAGCCCGAAGAGCCTTCAAAAGTTGAAAATGTTGCGCTGTTTTCCGATGCCGTCAGGTTCCTGCGGCGTCGTGGCGATGGCTTGGCGACAACGGTTTCGACGCTTGAGCCTGGCTCGGCAGGGGTTGTTGTTGAGCAATGTGTAGATGCCGTTGAACATCTGGTCGATTTGTTCAGCCAGGATGACAGTGGATGCCCGGCGGCAGATGCATTTATCGACGATCTCATGGAAGCAACCGACTTGATGGTGCTGATGCAAGTGGAAACGGGCGATGCTCCCGCTGCGGATGCAGCAACCCTGCTTTTGCAGCTTCGGCACGAAATTGAGATGAAATTGGCAGCATAAGGGGGGCATACGCACTCGGTTAACCCGAAATCCGTCACAAAAAGGCCATTTTGGCCATGAATTCTATGCCGGTGTGGAAACGATCCCATTGGTCGAGAGTCGAATGTAGTGGCCGTTAGGGATCCCCAGGTGGGTTTGAAGAGTACGAATTATGAAGGTTGAAACGACGATAATGGAACAGGGAGCTGCACCAGCTGCCGGTAATGCGCATCTCCTCAGCCGTGGGTTTGAGGGGCTAAAGCCGTTCCTGAACAAATCCCGAGATCTTCGTCAGGCATTGGTGCGTCTGGGCAAGATTGGCGACAAGGCGACAAACCGCTCTGCGCGGCGAATGCATCACCAATTGAAGCACGCTGAACCATCGATCACGATGATCGGTCAGGTGAAGGCGGGCAAGACGTCGTTGGTGAACGCAATGGTGGGATCACCAGATTTGCTGCCAGCCGATGTGAACCCCTGGACCAGTGTTGTTACGTCGCTTCACCTGAACCCGCATGTGGCCCCAGAAGATAACCGCGCCAGCTTTCGCTTCTTTGATATGGAAGAGTGGAGTCGATTGCTGGACCGAGGCGGTCGCATCGGCGAGCTGGCCGCGCGAGCCGGGGCTGAGGACGAACTGGAAAAGGTCCGCGCTCAGGTTATTGAGATGCGTGAAAAGTCACGTCAGCGGCTAGGAGACAAGTTCGAGCTTCTGTTGGGTCAGCAACACGACTACGGTTATTTCGACGAAGAACTAATCGAACGCTACGTCTGTTTGGGCGACGATTTTGAAGACGACTTCGAAACCAGTCAGGCGATGGGTCGGTTTGCAGACATCACCAAGTCGGCCGAGTTGTTCATGCACCGCCCGGAGCTGCCAATGCCGTTGTGCATCCGGGACACGCCAGGTGTGAACGATACATTTATGATCCGTGAGCAGATTACCATTCGAGCAATTCGGGAAAGCCGGATTTGCGTCGTGGTGTTGGCAGCCCATCAGGCGCTGAGTTCGGTTGATATGGCCCTGATCCGTTTGATCGCGAATGTTAAGTCGCGAGAAGTGATAATTGCCGTAAACCGTTGTGATGAATTGAGCGATCCGGTCAATCAGATACCGGAAATTCACGATAGCATTCGCAAGACATTGACTGAACACGACGGGCCGAAAGACGCGCAGATCATCTTTTCGTCTGCATTCTGTGCGACAGCTGCATTGACCGGCAATGTTGATGCTGTGGATCAAGACACGCTGACCGCCATGACAGAATGGGCCAAGTCCGAGGGACGCGTCACCGATCCGGAAGCGCTGAGCCCGGAAGAGTTGCTCTGGGATCTGTCCGGTTTGCCTGCGATTTATGCAGCGCTAAGCGATAGGATTGCGGAGGGCACAGGTCAGGACATGCTTGATTGAGTGGCAAAGTCTGCAATGAACCTTGCGAACGGGTTGAATGCTACGCACCAGGTTGTTTCGCGTCGCGAATCCGATGCTGGCTTGCCGCCTTTGGAAAAGGGCCAGCTTGAAGGCGAGTTGACTCGCATTGAAGCAGAGGCATTGGCGGCCATGGAGTCCGCATTCGAAGAAGCGATTAAGGGATTCCACAATCGCTTGGAGCGTTCGCACAGAAGCTTTCTGGAACGTGCGACAGGTTCGCTTTTGCAGCATTTGGAAGAACATGGCGAAAGTGATGTCTGGCAGTATGACCCAGGTGGTTTGCGTATTCTAATGCTTACGGCCTATCAGGTATTTGGTCGTTCGGCACAGTCGGCTGCAAAGACAGTTTTGGTTAGCACGGCGGAATCTTACGCCAGCGTGTATCACAGGCTGTTTGATGTCGCCGAGCAAGAATTCGGTATTGAGGCGCCTACGCCGCCACGCATTCCATCGCCGGTTCTTCTGGGACAGACGATTGCGCTGGATTTGAAGGGCACCTGGTGGTCGCGTTGGTGGCACAAGCGCCGGGGTTTCCGGTCATTCGCTACTGATTTCGCGGAAATGATCCGGGCCGAGACCGATCCAATTGTAGAAGGTCTGCGTGGTGCGCATGCAGAAAGCATTCGTGATGCAGCAATCAAGGCCCTGAAAGAGTTCACTGACGAGCAAAGAGCCATTCTGACCCGTTTGGCAGAACAAGCGGACACGGCGGATGGCAATGCGGCGGCAGTACTGGATGCCGGCGGCGCGGCAGAAAAGCGCGCCCAACTGAAGCAGACAATGGCAACTCTGACCGAGATCGCGGCCTAAAGGGGAAATGATGGATAGTATGGAAGACAATGAGATGTTCCCGGAGCAAAATGACACGGTCGTCGAGTCGATGGCCGAGGAATCGACAGTTTCGAATGAACCGGAGTTTGAAGTCATTGGGACAGTTGAGCCTCAATCACAGCCTGAATTGGCGACGATAGGCGAAGAAGAGCCTGTTGTTGCCGCACCGAAGTCAAAGAAGAAAAAGCCGGTTATTTGCCTGATGGGCGAATTCAGTGCTGGCAAAAGCACTTTGTCGAACCTGCTAATTCAGACCGAAGCTTTGCCGGTCAATGTGACCGCAACCCAGCTTCCGCCGGTTTGGATTTCCAAGGGTGACGATATTCCTTACCGCGTTGCGCTGGACGGCGGCGAATATGATATCGACCTGGCCAATCTTGAAGATGTTTCGGTCGAGGACACTAATCACATTCGAATTTTCCATGATGCCGACCTTCTGGATAAAATTGACCTGATCGATATGCTAGGAATTTCAGACCCCAACATGGATGCCGAAGTTTGGCAGCGTGTTATCGGGAACGCTGATGCCGTCATCTGGTGCAGCCATGCGACACAAGCCTGGCGTCAATCGGAAGCTGCCGTTTGGTCGATGATGCCACCGGAGCTGCACGAAAAAAGTTTCCTTCTGTTGACCAGGATGGACAAGATTTTGAGCGAACGTGATCGAGGTCGTGTGGTAAAACGCGTCGCTCGGGAGACTGTTGGTCTGTTTTACGACTTGTTCCCGATCTCGTTAACTCAGGCATTGGCGGCGAAAGAGGATGCGGAGAAATGGGAGTCCAGCGGCGCTGCGGGTTTCATGGAGGCGCTTGAAGAGCTTATCCAGGAAATCGCCGGTGAAGTGACTGAAGAACACCATGCTGAAGTCCGTGACGAGTCGGATATTCCGATGCGTCCGGTACTGCCGACACGTGTTCAGCCACGAAAATTGCAGGCACGTCCGACGCGGCAACGGCCCGCCCAAGATGGCCTGGGCGACCCTCTATCTGGCTTTTAGTCCAAAGAAATGCTGCGACCCTGCTGAAACGGGTCTGTATATCATTCATACCAGGACTTGCGTCTGCAGCGCTTGCCGCTCAGAAAGGGCATAGGGTTTGCCGAATGTATTCGGCCGACCGCCCGAGGGCCGCAAAATGGATGTAACAGAAATATTGAACGAGATGCGTATCGAAGCCTCTGGCTGCGATTTGGTTGCGTTCGCCGATCTGTCGTCGCGGATGATGCTATGTGTCAGCCCTGCAGGGCAACGTCCGCAAGAAGAGCTGGATGTTCTGACCGAAGTTGCCGCTGCATCGCTTTCCGGGCCACTGGCTGAAAGTGCTGCGCCATTACTGGACGCACGCGCACCAGTTGAGGCGATTGCTTTGACGAGTATAGACGCCCGGATTTTTTTGAAACCAGACGCGGATGCAAGCGAAGCGTTGATTTGCATTTGTGCGCCGGATGCGAATATCGAGAAAATCCTGAGTTGCGGTCGGGATGCGCTGGGCCGTATTGTGGCAAATGGCTGAGGAAATGCTGGCTTGAACGACTTTTCGCGGCTTGAACAGAAACTTGCAAAGCTGCGCCAGCGCGAACGCGCGCCGGGCGACAAGCGCGTTATTCGAGAAGCGCCCGAAAAGTTGTTGTCGGCAATTCTTGTCGAAATCGACGAAACAATATTGCCGCGCCGCCTGACTTTCGCATCAAGCGATAATGTCTCTATTCATCTGGCCGTGGCAAACCGACGACTACAGGCTCTGGTCGCTCCTGCACCGGCCACCGAAGGCGCCGCAGTATTGGCTGGAGTTGCGCTTGCTGATGTTGAAGATGAAAACACCCTAAAGCTAAAAGATGTGATCTTGCGATCATTGCAAGATGTTGACTTTGTTGATGTTTCAAGCAGGAAACAAGACATTGGCGGATTTCCATCGGATATTGGAGTGCCATGTGGGCAACTGCGGCGGGCATGGAATATTGATGAAGCTGGAGCAAAGGTGCCTGCTGAACAACTTGCCAAGTTTCTAGAGGCCTTTGGTGGAAAAGCGAACGCCTGGATCAGAATAGAGGGCGAGGATGTCGTTGCTCAAGCTGGTGGTCAGTCAGAGCTTGCTGGATTGAGTGAGCATGCGGCCGTTTTCCTGGACGGCTATTTTGCAAGTCGCGATGTGCTATATCAAGGCGAGGACGGTCCAAAGGCCCTGTTGGTTTCGGGAGGTGCCGGGCAAGTTGCCACGGTGTTCCTGGATTCTAAGGATGCCATGGCTTTGTTGTCTTCATCCACTGAAACTGCCGTTGAGATAGTTGGCAATTGGCAGGACAAATTCTCAGACTGAAGCGGCAGAATCTCGTCTGGAAACCAAGGTTGGATTAGAATATCGTTTGACCAAAGATAACGAGATTCGTGCACTTCGCGCAGACTTGGTTGCCAAAAGCTCGTGTCAGGAAATTCGGCGTCGCGAATTGTTCCCTAATCGGTCACAATGATGCCTGTATTTAGGTTTTGATAGAGAATCGTAGTTAATGCCGTAGGGTGAAGGCGGCAGAATTGTGCCTGTATCGAGCTACTCTGACTGGCGGAGAGATCGGGGCAGGCCTATAAGACAAAGGCCCGCGCACAGGCACCTTATCGCGGGCCAGCAACAAAGAGATTGGGGCAGCAAGAATGGCCTTCGGCGGATTGTTTTCGACGGATATGGCGATCGACCTCGGAACGGCGAACACCCTTGTTTATGTTAAAGGCAAGGGCATTATCCTGAACGAACCATCGGTGGTCGCGTATCACGTGAAAGACGGGCAGAAAAAGGTTCTGGCCGTAGGTGAGGACGCGAAACTTATGCTTGGGCGGACTCCCGGAAGCATCGAGGCGATTCGTCCTATGCGCGAGGGCGTGATCGCGGATTTCGATGTGGCCGAGGCCATGATCAAAGAGTTCATCCGCAAAGTTCACAAGCGCACAACTTTTTCAAAACCGAAGGTGATTGTTTGCGTGCCGCACGGGGCGACGCCTGTCGAAAAGCGAGCGATTAGAGAATCTGTACTTTCTGCCGGTGCACGGCGGGCAGGGCTAATTGCAGAACCCATTGCAGCGGCCATTGGTGCAGGAATGCCTATAACCGATCCAACCGGGAATATGGTTGTCGATATCGGGGGCGGAACAACTGAAGTCGCTGTGCTGTCGCTGGGTGACATCGTCTACGCGCGTTCAGTACGTGTGGGTGGTGACCGGATGGATGAAGGGATCATCAGCTATCTACGCCGCCAGCATAACTTGCTGATTGGCGAACAGACTGCCGAGCGCATCAAGACGTCCATAGGAACAGCGCGTATGCCTGATGATGGGCGCGGCCAGTCTATGCAAATTCGCGGCCGAGACCTGCTGAACGGTGTGCCGAAGGAAACCGAGATAAATCAGGCGCAGGTTGCCGAAGCGCTGGCCGAACCGGTTCAGCAAATTTGCGAAGCAGTGATGACCGCACTAGAGGCGACACCGCCAGATCTGGCGGCGGACATTGTGGACCGCGGTGTGATGCTGACAGGTGGCGGCGCGCTGTTGGGTGAACTTGATTTGGCTCTTCGCGAACAAACCGGACTGGCTATCAGCGTCGCAGACGAGTCGTTGAACTGTGTGGCGATGGGCACAGGCAGAGCGCTGGAGTATGAAAAGCAACTTCGGCATGTGATCGATTACGACAGTTAAATCACTCGGGGTTCCGAGTTTTCCACAAGACGTGGTAATCTGGCCCCGGGGCGGACCGACGAAGGACCGACGTGGCAAGACAGAGCGGTCAGAACGAAGAATACACGCGCCCGATCCGGAGGTTTCTGGTCGGCGGCGTTGTTCTTTTGATGTTCGCAGTTTTTGTTCTTTGGCGCATTGATGGGCCTCGTGCAGAACGGTTTCGTGCAGCCCTTGTCGACGCAGTTGTTCCCGGGATGGATTGGGCTCTGGTTCCAGTAACCAAGACGGCCGAAATGGTCGAAGGGCTTCAATCCTATGCGCGTCTTCAACAGCAAAACCAGGACCTGCGGCGCGAGTTGCAACAAATGAAGGCTTGGAAAGAGGCGGCCCTTCAGCTTGAGCAGGAAAATGCGAAACTGCTAGATCTTAATCGTGTCAGGCTTGATCCGGCACTAACAGTCGTTACCGGGCAAGTTTTGGCTGATAGTGGTTCGCCATTTCGGCAATCATTGTTGTTGAATGTTGGTTCGGCGCGGGACGGCATCAAGGATGGGTGGGCGGTAACCGATGGATTGGGGTTGGTCGGTCGGATTTCTGGTGTTGGCCGAAACTCCAGCCGGGTACTTTTGCTGACCGATAGTGCCAGCCGGGTTCCGGTAACAATTCAACCGTCTGGTCAAAAATCAATGCTGTCTGGTGACAACTCGTCGCTACCGTATTTGGACTTTATCGAAGTGCCAGAAGAAGTGCGGCCAGGAGACAGGGTTGTGTCTTCAGGCGACGGGGGCGTTTTTCCGGCGGGTCTTCTGGTTGGGAGCGTGGTGCAGACACGTGACGCAAGGTTGCGGCTAAGACTATCTGCTGACTACGAGCGATTAGAGTTCTTGCGTGTTTTGCGTAGCCCTTCTGCCGAGGATATTAGTGGCCCTGCCGAATTGATTGGCCCGCTTTTGCCGCTGCCGGAAGAGACGGCGGCAGTGGAGGCGACCGATGGTTGAGGCTCCAAATGCCAACCGTTGGACCTATCACGGGCTATTTCTGGGTCTGGCAGCGTTGATTATTTTTGCCAAGCTTCTGCCATTGCATCCCGGTCCAGGACGAGTGCCCGGACCTGATGTCCTGCTGCTGGTTACATTTGCCTGGCTCATGCGGCGTCCAGATTTTGTGCCGCTTGTCCTGCCGCTAGTGGTGTTCTTCTGGGCTGATACCTTGTTTGTACGCCCACTTGGGCTTTGGACTGCATTGGTTCTAGTTGCAGTAGAGTTTTTGCGCGCTCGTGAGGCGTCAATGCGCGAACAGAGTTTCTTGCTTGAATGGCTTAGCGTTTCCACTGTGATCACGGCGATGTTTCTGGCAAACGCAATGATCCTGGCGATATTTGTTGTCGAACAGCCAAGCCTCGGATCGACACTTATCCGGTTGTTGGCGACGGTATTGATGTATCCGATAGTCGTTGCGCTTGCCGCGCGTGCGTTTGGAATTCGGAAAATCAGCCCTGGCGAAGTTGATCACAAGGGTCGCAGGCGATGAAACGAACCCCGAAAGATGCAGAGGAAGGATCGGCTCTGGTGACGCGCCGGGGGCTGGTTCTAGGCGGTCTTCAACTTGGTTTCATGGGCATTCTCGGCCTTCGCATGCGCCAGATGCAGGTTGAGGAGGCTGAGAATTACCGTCTTCTGGCCGAGGAAAACCGCATCAACATGCGTTTGATCCCGCCATCTCGCGGCATCATTTTTGATCGGAACGGTGTTCCAATCGCTTCTAACACGCCGAACTATCGGATCGTCATCGTGCGTGAAGATGTTCCAGACGTAGAAGAAACCATCGCTCAATTGAAGCGGCTCATTGATCTGGATCCCAATGAGCTGGAAAAGTCGATGCGCGAGATGTATCGGCGCAGCCCGTTTGTGCCCGTGACGCTGGCTGACCGGCTTGAGTGGGAGGAAGTGGCGGAGGTCGCGGTAAACGCCCCGGCTCTTCCGGGTGTGACACCGGATGTTGGGTTGTCGCGCGAGTACCCATTGGGAGAAGATTTCGCACATATTGTCGGTTACGTTGGACCTGTAAGTGACTACGATTTGTCGAAGATTGAGGATCCAGATCCGCTTTTACAAATTCCCAAGTTTCAAATCGGCAAAATTGGTGTTGAGACCAAGTTGGAGGGCCAGCTAAGGGGTCGCGCTGGAACAAAGCAGATCGAAGTGAATGCTGCTGGACGTGTCATGCGCGAGCTGGGGCGGGAAGAATTCACGCCAGGAACAGACTTGCAGCTTACTGTTGACCACGGCCTTCAAAACTATGCGCAGGCGCGTTTGGCCAACGAAAGTGCTGGTTCTGTAGTTATTGACGTCGAATCTGGTGACCTTTTGGCGCTGGCATCGGCCCCTTCGTTTGATCCGGATCTTTTCGTTCGCGGCATCTCGTCGAAAGACTACCGGTCATTGACAGAAAACAGATATAAACCGCTCTTCAACAAAACAGTTCAAGGCCTGTATCCACCCGGATCCACATTCAAGATGATGACAGGCCTTGCAGCCCTAAAAGCTGGCGTCATAGGTCCACGTGAGACTGTTTGGTGTCCAGGGCATATGAGCTTTGGTGGCCGGCGGTTCCATTGCTGGAAAAGGGGCGGGCACGGGTGGGTAGACCTGGATAAGGCTATCACCCAATCGTGCGACGTTTATTTCTACGAGGCGGCAAATCGCACAGGAATAGACCCACTTGCAGATCTTTGTCACGAGTTCGGACTTGGGCAGCGCCATGACTTACCCTTGTCTGCCGTTCGAGAGGGTATTGTTCCGTCGACGAAATGGAAGGCTCAGGCGCGTGGCGAGCGTTGGTTCCCTGGCGAAACCCTGAATACAGCAATTGGTCAGGGCGATGTCCTAACGTCACCGCTTCAATTGGCGATTATGGCGGCACGGATTGCCAGTGGACGTGCAGTTGTTCCGCGGTTGGTTAAATCGATCAACGGACTCGAGCAGCCGACAGAGCAACCGGCGGCGCTGGACGTTAGTCGTGCGCATCTTCAGATGATCCGGCAAGCGATGTACAATGTTTCAAATGGTCGACGCGGAACTGCGCGACGGTCACGTATCGTCGCGGACGGTATGCAGATGGCCGGAAAAACCGGCACCAGTCAGGTGCGCAATATTACCGCGGCGGAACGTGCACGTGGCGTATTCCGCAATGATCAGCTGCCGTGGGAGCGACGGGATCACGGGTTGTTCGTGGCCTATGCGCCCTTCGACAAACCCAAATACGCCATTGCGACAGTCGTTGAGCATGGCGGCGGAGGCTCAAGCGCCGCCGCACCGCCATCGAGAGATATTTTGCTCTATGCTTTGTATGGCGATGTGCCGCCAATTGAGGCTTATCCTTCGGATCAACGCGAACGCATTCGCGCAATGCAGGAAGAACTGGTGTTGCGTCCCCGACAAGAGCCGCCCAAGTCGCCGAGCCGCGCATGAGTTATCTCGAATATAAAGTTCAGACAGTTCCGACAGGCGCGCGCAAAATACTGCATGCAAACTGGGCACTGGTTTTACTTTTGACGGCTGTCGCTTGTGTCGGGTTTTTGATGCTTACTTCTGTCGCTGGCGGCGACGCGAGCCGCTGGGCCGAGCCTCAGATGAAACGTTTCGCGCTGGGCGTGGTGGTCATGATGATCATAGGCATGGTGCCGATCTGGTTTTGGCGAAACATGGCCGGTCTGGCGTATTTGGGTGCCTTGGGATTACTTTTGCTCGTCGAGTTTTTCGGCGTTGTTGGTATGGGCGCGCAGCGCTGGATTGATCTTGGATTCATGCGATTGCAGCCGTCTGAGGTGATGAAAATCTCGTTGGTAATGATATTGGCCGCCTATTACGACTGGCTGCCGCTTTCGAAAGTGTCACGACCGTTTTGGGTTGTTCTTCCGGTTATCTTAATCTTGATTCCAACGGCGTTGGTTTTGAAACAACCGGATCTCGGAACCGCTATATTGCTTGTCGCTGGCGGTGGCATCGTAATGTTTTGTGCCGGAGTGTCCTGGTGGTATTTCAGCGCGGTAATCGGTGCTGTCGGGGTACTTGTTTATACTGTCTTCTCATCGCGCGGGACAGAATGGCAATTGCTAAAGGACTATCAGTTTCGGCGCATTGATACGTTTCTTGATCCGGCAACGGATCCGCTGGGGGCTGGTTATCATATTACACAATCAAAGATCGCTCTGGGGTCAGGAGGCTGGACCGGCAAAGGCTTTATGCAAGGCACGCAGTCTAGGTTGAATTTTTTACCCGAAAAGCACACCGATTTCATCTTCACCACGCTTGCGGAAGAGTTTGGGTTTATTGGGGGTATGTCTCTCTTGGTACTATATGGATTGATAATTTTGTTTTGCGTCGTGTCCGCCGTTCAAAACAAAGACAGGTTTGGAGCCCTGCTGACTCTTGGAATTGCAGGGACACTGTTCCTATTCTTCGCTGTTAATATGTCTATGGTTATGGGGCTGGCACCTGTGGTGGGCGTGCCTTTGCCTTTGGTTAGCTACGGTGGGTCGGCCATGTTAGTTCTTCTGGCCGCATTTGGGTTGGTTCAATCGGCCCACATCCACAGAATGCGAAGTCGATGACTGTAGTTATGTTTGCCGCCTCTCAATCAGACTGGGTGATGTATCAACCGCATTTGATGAAAGCCTTCCTTGAAGTTGGGGTTGATGCCGAACTGACGCAAAGTGCTGATCCAAGCAGCGTGGAGTACATCATTTATGCGCCCGACAGCAAATTGCAGGATTTTTCGCCCTACAGAAGACTTAAGGCAGTCCTAAATCTGTGGGCCGGTGTGGAAGGTGTAGTTGGCAACGAAACGCTGAACGTTCCACTGGCACGGATGGTCGATGGTGGGTTGACTGAAGGCATGGTCGAGTGGTGCGTAGGGCACGTTATGCGGCATCATCTGGACACCGACCGAGATGTATTGCGGAGCGATCAGCAGTGGCAGCCGCATGTCCCACCATTGGCACGGGATCGGCAGATTGGCATTCTTGGACTGGGTGAGCTTGGCACTGCGGTCGCGCAGACATTGATGGAGCTAAATTTTCAGGTTTGTGGCTGGAGCCGATCACAAAAGCGCATAAGGGACCTAGAGTGCAGAAGCAGTGATGACGGGCTAATTGAAATCCTTTCCAGTGCGGAAATATTGGTTCTGTTACTGCCACTAACAGCAGGAACGCGAGACATTCTTAACAAGGATCGACTCGCGCTGATGCCGAAAGGAGCTGTTGTCATAAATCCAGGCCGGGGGCCGCTTATTGATGACGCTGCTTTACTTGCGGCCCTAGACAGCGGCCATCTGGGTCACGCGACGTTGGATGTGTTTCGAGAAGAACCCTTGCCGCGGGAACATCCGTTTTGGATAAATCCGAGAGTTACCGTGACGCCCCATGTTGCTGCGGCGACAAGAGTAGAAAGTGCCGCGCGCGTTGTTGCTGAAAACGTTCGCCGTGGCGAAGCAGGTGAGCCTTTTGTGCATTTGGTAGACCGACATGCAGGGTACTGAGCAAAAATTCAGCGCAATCGGGGCGGTTTAGCAGGGTCTGTCCCGGGGGCTGAGGGTAACTCTGGTTTGGCGATTGTTGGCAGGTCAAATCGAAGTCCGACTTTTGCAAGTTTCGCGGCTATTGGGTCGGTGGTTTGAAAAAAAGCGACATCCAACTGGCCCGCTTCGATACCGGAAAAGACCAAAGTGTCACTTATTGCCTGAGCAAGATCACTCTCGGCGCCAGGAATGGGATCGATCATTGCTAGCAAATGTCCACGCTGACCGCTTTGATATTTGACCGCTACGAGGTAGGCGAGTTTTGCGAGTCCGGCGGCAAGTGCCAATTTAGTGTCGAGACCTGACACCAGTTGTCCGGGCAGTCCGAATGGCGCTGAAACTTCGCTGATGTCACCATTTTCTTCGGTTGGACGTGTGCCAAGGGTTTCTACAAGCCAATGTACGGCATCCGCAGGAATGAGCATCGATGACGGGGCGACGCCAAGATTTAAGCCTAATCCAATAGACCTGTCTTTGATCATGGATGCGATGGCCCGCCCGGTTAGCGCCGCGTAAGGCGAGCTTTGTCCGGTAAATTCGGTCAGCCGGTATTCACGGTCAAACACAAGCGCGAATGTGCCATCAGATGTCTCGAATATCTGAGGCTCAATGTTATCCCCGTCGGGATCAGATTTGAGAAGGAGGAACAATTCGTTCACCGCAAGACACTCATAGAAAGCCATGCGCGGCTGGGTATCCTCAGGCGCCTCTGTCATTAGTTGGTGTGTGAGGTCGAGTGCGGTGCTGTTCATTTCAGAATGCTTTTTAACCGGGATCGTAGGACCGGCAATAGCTCGATTTCAAACCAGGGGTTCTTTTTAATCCAACCGGTATTTCTCCAGGAAGGATGGGGAAGTGGAATAACGCCCGGCTTTATCTCTCTCCAATTCTTAACGGTATCTGTTACGCTCAGATTTGTTTTCAAATGCCATCGCTGCGCATAGCCTCCAACCAAGAGAGTGAGTTCGACATTGTAGAGGTTTTCCAGAATATCTGCGCGCCAAGTGTCGGCGCATACTTTTGGCGGAGGCAAGTCGGAACCGGCTGCATTATAGCCGGGAAAACAGAACGCCATGGGTAATATCGCGATTTTTGATCTGTCGTAAAACGTCTCTTTATCGAGTCCCATCCAATCGCGTAGGCGATCACCTGATGGATCCCAAAAGGGGCGCCCATCTTCATGAACACGCATGCCTGGTGCCTGACCCGCGATTAGAATTCGTGCGTTCGAGCTGAACCAAATAATCGGGCGAGGCGAATGTTGGGTTTTGGTCGCGGCGAACTTGCTTGCGCATATTGTGCAAGCGGCCAGTTTGGATTGGATTGGCGATAGTTTGTCAGTCATGTGAGCGAGTTATCGGCTTTGTAAGACGCTGTTCGCAAGGGGGTTGACATCATTTCGATAATTCTAGAAATATAGAAATATGATAAATGCACCCGACCACTCCCTTGATCTTGTTCGTGCCGCGTCGACTTTTTCGGCACTTGGTTCTGAACAACGGCTTGCGGTTTTGCGTTGCCTTGTGCGCGCTGGGCCGGACGGCCTGCCGATCGGCGAACTTGGCAAACGCACGGGAGTAACTGGTTCGACGCTGACGCATCATATGAAGCTGTTGTCGGCTGCCGGTCTGGTGCGCCAACAACGTGAAGGCAGGCGCATCATCTGCATAGGTGCTGCATATGACCAGATGCGGGCCTTATCGGACTATCTGTTGAATGAATGCTGTGCAGACAGTGAAGTGCCGCATGAGGGATACCACCATGGTTGATATGTCAATCGTCCAAAAGGTATGGCCCCGGATTGATCGGGCATGGCTGGCGGTATTTCTGCTTCCGTTGATTGTTGGCGCCTTTAGCCCGTCACAAGCGGTGGAAACCGTGCGGTTTGCTGGCAAAACAATGGTCACGACTGGCGCATTCATCGCATTTGCGGTCCCTGCTGTCGGCTATCTGAAAGCAACGGGAGCTGAGGCGTTGCTGGCCAAAGCGTTCGAAGGGCGCGAAGTTCGCATGATCTTCATGGCGGCCTTGTTGGGTGGCATCTCACCCTTTTGTTCATGCGAGGTCATTCCGTTTATTGCAGCATTGCTTGCCGTCGGTGCACCACTTTCCGCTGTAATGGCATTCTGGCTGTCATCGCCACTGATGGACCCCGCGATGTTCTTGATCACCGCGGGCACTTTGGGGCTTCCTTTTGCTCTGGCCAAGACTGTCGCAGCTGTTGGTTTAGGCTTAATGGGTGGCGCGACCGTGTATTTGTTTGCAAAGAGCCGGGTGTTTGAAGACCCATTGCGCCCCCAACCCAACGCGAAATCTTGTGGTTGTGGCCCTTCTCCCTTCAGTGGACAGACGGCATGGCGGTTTTGGAACGAGGCTTCGCGCCGCAGAATTTTCGGTGAAACGGTGCTGGAGAACGCGTTGTTCTTGGGCAAGTGGTTGCTTCTGGCCTACATGATTGAATCTCTTATGCTGGCTTACGTGCCGGCTGAGTTTATTGCCAAAGCACTTGGCGGCGACGGCATGTGGCCAATATTCATGGGAGCTTTGGTTGGCGCACCTGCATATTTGAATGGTTACGCTGCAGTGCCGCTAGTGGATGCCCTGCTGGCGCAGGGAATGGCGCCCGGCGCTGCGATGTCCTTTGTGCTGGCCGGGGGTGTAAGTTGCATCCCTGCAGCTCTGGCAGTTTGGGCGCTGGTGAAGCCCCGGGTCTTTGCCGCATATTTGGGAATTGCCATTACTGGTGCTCTCATTGCTGGTGTTATTTGGTCATTCTTAGCGGTGTAGGCCCCACTTAGTGATTGGCAACAAAGTGTTCGCAGTAATGCCGGAAGTCTTTCGATTTCCCGCTGTCATGTGAAAATAATTAATCTTTTAATGGTTTAAGCGGAATGCCGCTTTCGTTGTGCTCACTGTCAGCGTCAAATTGCGGCCAGGCAGCTTTTGATTGCCTATTGCCTGGTCCTTCCGTCATAATGTCGCCCAAAGGCCATGAAAGGCCTGAAGTGTCGGACTGGTTAATGACCGGCAAAACATGAGGCTCTGCGAGCGATCGCATGATAGAATTCAGGAACGTCAGCAAGTCCTTTTGGACCGGTGAACGGCGCAAGGTTATCCTTGATAACGCCTCTTTCCGTGTTGAGCTGGGCAATTCCGTAGGAATCCTTGCGCCAAACGGCGCCGGGAAGACGACGCTGGTCAACATGATGTCGGGGCTAGAGAAGCCCGACGAAGGCAAGATCATTCGCCGCTCGCGGATTTCGTTTCCGTTGGGTTTCATGGGCGGCGTTGCGAACAAATTATCCGCGATGGAAAATGCTCGATTCATAGCACGGCTCTACGGTAAGGATCCCGACTATCTGGAGGCATTCTGTCGTTGGGTTTGTGGGCTGGAAGAATACTTTGATATGCCAGTCGGGACTTACAGTTTGGGCATGCGCGCAAGGTTCAGTTTTGCACTGTTGTTGGCGTTGGACTTCGATATTTATCTGATTGACGGGGGCATGCCAGGCACAACGGATGCCGAGTTCAACCGTAAGGCGGGAACCATTCTGCGTGAAAGGTTGAAAACGGCAACAGTTGTTATTGTTAGTCATCAGGCCAGCACACTTGAAAAATTCTGTCGCAGCGCCGCTGTCCTGAAAGATGGGCAGCTCGTGATGTTTGACACACTCGAAGAGGCGAAAGAACTTTATGACTACGAACCCGAAAGCGCGTAAATTCCGCATTCGACGCAGTGCGACCCCCAAGGTGGAAAGTGCGCGCAAGGCGGCTTCAAAGCTACCTAATGATGACGGTTTTGGCGATGCGCCGTTTCCGGGTTCTGCGGCAGCAGAGCGTGAGACTGCCGCTGTTGATCAGGGCATATCGGAAATACGGCGCGAAGGTTTGACTGGCCGTCAACTGCGAGTGGCACGCCGACTGGCTCAGAAAAATGGATTGGATCCGGCCTCAGATTTTGATGCCGTACGCCTTTTGCGCGCAAACGGAATTGACCCATTCGATCGCGCAAATCTGTTAGAGTTGGTTTCCGCGCGGGAATCTTCGAAACCCGGCAACACAAGAGGGCCAACGCGGCAAACCAGCAAGCCTGGTGCAGCAGTTCAAAAGTCGCCAAACCCCAAAAACCTGCCGCAAACAGTCGAACCAAAGAAGACAAATCTGCCAGGTCCTGTGGTCCCTCCGGGTTCCGGATTTGACAGCAGCGAGATGGAACGTATTCAACGCGACATCGTACGAAGACGCAGGCAAAGCTTGATTTTCCTGGGCCTGCGACTGACTGCGTTCATATTCCTGCCAACTTTTCTTGCGTGGGTCTATTTCGCCTATGTAGCGTCTCCTGGGTACGCCACAAAATCTGAGTTTATTGTTCAGCAGGCCGAATCCTCTGGCACAGCCCCCGGTTTGCTGGGGAATACATCCCTGGCAACATCCCAGGACTCGATCATGGTTCAGGATTTCTTGATGTCGCGTGAAGCGATGCTGCGTCTTGACGAAGAGCACGGTTACCGGGCCCATTTCAGTGGTCCGGAAGTCGACGCACTGCAACGCATTCCGGACAATCCTTCTAACGAAGCTGTTTATAGCCATTACAAAAACAATGTGACGGTTGGGTATAATCCGACCGAAGGTGTTATCCGTATGGAGGTTTCGGCGCTGACACCGGCGATGTCGGGCACTTTTTCGGAAGCTCTCATAAGTTATGCTGAAGCCTGTGTGGACAAGGTTACCGAACGCAAGCGCGCCGATCAAATGCAGGGATCGCGCGAGAGTTTTGATGAAGCCGAGGCCAAAATGATCGGGGCGCAGCAACGCGTACTGGAGCTACAAGAAAGTCTGGGCGTTGTTGATCCGGTTAGCGAAACCAGCTCGCTGATGTCTCAGATCAGCAGTTTCGAAGTTCAAGTCGCCGAAAAACGACTGCAGCTTCAGCAACTCTTGGACAATACCCGCCCCAATGAGGCCCGTGTCGCGGGCGTTCAGGGAGATATTCGCCGTATGGAGGATTTGATCACAGACCTTCGGCTACAGTTAACGTCGCAATCTCAATCCCAAGGCTCACTGGCATCAATGTCCGCGCGGTTGCGCATGGCCGAGGTGGACTTGGAAACGCGGACAATGATCATGCAGGAATCCCTTCAGCAAATGGAAGCGGCGCGTATCGAAGCCATGCGTCAGGTGCGCTTCCTTTCGCTTGGTGTTGCTCCGATTCCACCAGACGAACCTACTTATCCCAGGGTGTTCGAGAACACGTTGATAACGCTGCTGATTTTCACCGGCATTTATCTTGTGATCTCGCTGACGGTGGCTGTTTTACGCGAGCAGGTTTCCAACTGATCGCCAAAGCCAGCCGGTGTTGAACTTTTTCCACTTTCAGGGTCTTGCGCCATGCCGACACTCTGAGTAAGTAACGCCAGCCTGTTGGGGTGTAGCCAAGTGGTAAGGCAACGCTTTTTGGTAGCGTGTATCGTAGGTTCGAATCCTACCACCCCAGCCAGGCAGTCCAGCAAATTCATCCTCCACAAACTTCCCCTTATATTCTCCCGCGTTTGCGGGGGCTTGGCAGGGTTTCTGTCATGGAGAGACGCCTGTGGGAGCGATTATTAGCTCTGATATGCGCGCAAGTCTCTCATTGCGATTCCGGCGGTACGAGTTTGGGTGTTGAGGGAATTGCTGTGATCAAAGCGCGGCGAAGACGTCCCGCTGCTTTGTCCAGTCCGATGGAATGTCGTTCTTGATGAGATAGTCTGAAGTGAGACCACAAGGTTGTTCACCTGTTGCGATGGCATCAAGCATGACCGGAGCAGGAAACCTTCACGCTGGATATGGCCTACGACACGATCCACAACATCGCGTCCAAGGACCAGCAGCACCTGCGCGTCCAGCCCTCGGGCACGACGGTCACCCAGAAGAAAACCAGCTATGACTGGACCTACAGCTATGGTTCTGCGCAGCCCCACGCGCCCAGCCTGATCGGCGATCACGCCTATTCCTACGACCTGAACGGCAACCAGCTTGGCTGGGATCACACCTCAAACGGCACCCGCCGGACGATCCTCTGGGACGAAGAAAACCGCATCCAGGAGGTTGCCGATAACGGCCACGCCAAGACCTACAAATACGACGACGCCGGTGAACGGGTGATCAAACGCGGACCGCAAGGCGAAACCGCTTACGTCAACCAGTTCTACACCATCCGCAATCGCGAGGTCGGCACCAAGCACGTCTTTGCAGGCGGCACGCGGCTGGTCTCCAAGCTCTTGTTCCAGCCGAAAGACAGCGACGGCGACGGTGTTGCTGACCCATTCCCCGGCTGCGAGAACGCGCCCTGGGGCTGGCTTCCGGCGTTCCATATTCACCCAAATACCCGCACTGCAATTCGCGTTCGAGCGTCAGCGAGAGGCAGCGAATTGTGGTTCAATACCAATTTGGAACGCCCACCAACAACAACGGCAACGGCAATGGCCAGGGTCCGTGCTCGAACAATGGTCAGGGCAGCGGCAGTGGCGGCAGCGGGCCGGAAGTCTTTGAAAAGGATCAGTATTACTACCATCCCGATCACCTCGGCTCATGGTCCTACGTGACCGACCTGGACGGCGACGTCTTCCAGCACCTGGAGTATTTCCCCTTCGGCGAAACCTGGGTCGAGGAGCATTCCAACACCCAACGCACCCCATGGCTGTTCACCGGCAAAGAGCTGGATGAAGAGACCGGCCTCTACTACTTCGGCGCGCGGTATTACGATCCGAGGACGAGTGTGTGGCAATCGCCGGATCCGATTTTGGCGGGCCGCCTCCTTGGTGAAGGCGCTTGGAGAGGTGTATTCGTCAATCGAAATTCACTTTCCGAAGTTTTTCCCCAACAGTGCGTTGTTCTTTTCAAGTATTTTGATGATCCGCTTGCAGCATTCCTCGCTCATACTGCCCCCAGGATTGCCCGTTGCTGGTGGCTGACGCACTGCGCCTTGGACATACTTGGCGCGCACTACTTCTCGTTTCACAGGTTCACCATCACGGGAATATCCTGTCGCGCGGAATTTGAAGGTATAGCTCCCCGCCTGCGCGGTTGGTGTAAACACGCCTGCGTATTCACCGTCCGGTACGGCACCATCGCTAAGAGTGATGCCGGTCCATTCCTGCCCATTTGGCGCGCGAACATCTACCGTAACTGTGCATCCCAATACAGGTAGCCCCGCTTCGGTTGGAACCGCGGTCATTGTGATCGGATCCCCAACGTTGACGCTTCCCGCTGACAGATATGCCTGTAGCCGGAAGTTCGATCCGACGCCGATAGCAAAGCCGTAGTCGACAGGTTTTTTCGAGTCTCCGCACTTTTCGGGAAGAAATCCCATTCTTTGCGTCTCGCGCGCATCGGGAGTGCCACGGCAGACTCTTCCGTCATGTTGGACAATCAATTTCCAACGCCCGGCGTATCTTTTGGGTTCCTTAGCAGGAAGTTGGAATTCGACAAACCGTGATGCCTCGGTTGCGCCGGCTCGCAGCGCGAAGTCAGCCGGTATTGTGGACGGATCGACAATTTCACCGAGGGGTGTTTCAAGCCAGAATGGCACGCGTAGACCGTCAAGATCGTAGACGACCACCATGCCGCTTACGTCCCCGCGCAGGACATCAAATTCATAAGCATGTTTTTCTCCAGCTTGGATCGTCGTCTTGGGGTCTTCAATTGTCGATGTGTCCACGAGATCCATATAGATCTGCGTGTAGAATTTCATGAGCTGGAACAGCGTGTCCGGCGACGTTGGATCAACGGTGCCATAGTAGCCACCTGCAGCACTTGAAATCGAAGCCAGTTGCATCGTGTCAATATTTTCGCCCGTGCCGAGTCCAATCCCGTAAATGTCTACATCGCCCGGTGGGGCATAAGGTTCGGTATCAATGAAATTGCTTGTGTTTGCAGGGTCGCGGGCTTGACCGCCCAAAATTGAGTAATGGCGGTTGTCGTCTGGGTTCAAGTAAGCGGTATTGTCCAGGCCATCGGTAAGCACAATCATCGCCTTAACCAGTTCTGCGGGCATCGCCCCGGCGCGCGGAACCGCAAACTCCTTTTCGCCAACCATCATGCCTGCCGCTATTGCAGTCCAGCCATCTGGAACCAACTCCGGTTCGCCAGCATTAATTGCATTGACCTTGGCGCCCTGATTGCCAGCAGTGATTTCGTCAATTCCAAGAAAAGTATTGGCGTTCGTCGAATAGGACGTGGCCGCGACGCGGTTCTCGATATCTGGAGGCATTAGATTGACCAAAAGCCGACCGGCATGAATTGCCGCCTGCATCTTGGTCCCTCCGCCAGGGATGGCGTCATCCATGCTGCCAGATCGGTCAAGCACAGCAACAGCGTCCACAACATTGCCCGCGATAATGTCACCTGAGAGGGTGTAATCAAAGCTTGCCGCTGCGGATGCATCGTTGTGGTTATTGATCGTGAGTAGCGCGTTTGCAGTCGCAGGAGGTGCGCCGTCAGCATAAAAGACGACCGGAACAATAACCTCTCCGTCACCGATGGGGCCAGATCCGCAAGACTGAGTGGGATCAACGGAAAATGTGCGCGATGCGACAACATCAGTAATAGATGTGGTGCTTTGCAAAATACCAAAAAGTGCGGCGTCGGCACCCGAGATCGAAGCAGTAAATACGAGCGTATCATCGCCTGTGTTCTCGACCTTGATGAACTTCACCATTCGGTATCCTCGGCGCACCTCACCAAATGCCGGGAAAGGTGCCGGAGGTGCCTGAATGACCGCGTTTGGAATGCAGCCTTCACCGTTCAAAACAACCGTTTTGTTGCTCCCAGGATTGACCCCAACCGAAATGTTGGCCGACACTGGGCCCTCGGCGGTCGGTGAAAACGCGACAGGTACCGTTACACTTTGGCCGCAAGTCAAATTCGCGTTCGTCCCGGACCACTGAAACACGGCTCCCGGTGGCGCACCCGCAATCGTGACAGAAATCGGAACATCTCCGGAGTTGGTAACCGTGAAGCCTGCGTTTTCAATTGTGCCTACGGGCGTATGCCCGAAATTTACTGCACCCGGGCTCACCGAACAATCGGCCTCGGCCTGTTCGCCGCGACCATCACACTCCAGTTCCGAATCGCCGCCGCTATTGTTCACCGTCGCAACAGGCAGTGTCACGTTGTTGTAAATTCCGGTAACCGCCGGATCAAATAGCACCGTCGCTGTCATAGACTCACCAGGTTCCAGTTCGGCAGGCATTCCCGTGCTGGTAGAAATAACTGAGTAGGGTGCCACATCTTGGATGCCGTTGATCGTCAAGCAATCTGTTCCCGAATTCTGCAACGTAAACTGCTCTGTCGCTGCAGGTTGCGCACAGCCGCCCAGTTTGACGGTTCCGAAGTTCCGGCTGGACGGAGTCACGTTGAGCTGTCCGGAAGGATTCGGGCAGGGGCCAGCGATAACTGTCCCGCCGTGTTTGATCTGTGTGGCCCCTGCGATGGCCTCACCGGAAATTTCTAGCGTGGGAATGAACGGCACTACACCGCCGCAGAGTAGGTCGCCGGTGTCACTTCGGAAGATACCGCCGATCGCTGTATTGATAGTTCCAGGTGCCCCGATCAAGCATGCGCTGCCCGTGCCTTGGCTAAATTGTAGCCAAGGAATTTGGTTTTGCGGAACCGATGTCATCAAAGCAATTTTGGTTGTAATCGAGCTCGCAACAAAATCGACGATTACAACTGTTGCGGTCTGCGGCCCAATACCTGTGCCAAGAAAAAGCACAGCAAGGTAATTATTTGAGCCAAAGAACTTGTGGCGAACAACCTGAGAACCACCCGCTGTGAATGGCATGCTCCCGTTGGGGCCAGAGACAACCAATGTGCCCCCCGTATAATCACAAGACCTGTCGCCGTGGGCTTCGTCGGTCGATGCCCAGATGCCTTGAACATTGTCGATAAACAGCCCGAATGATGGGGCAGGAAAAGGATTACATGCCATAGCAATGCTCCATTGAAAATGTGTTTTCGCGCAAAATCGCGCTAGAATATAGAAGGCGCAAAACTGATGCGCTCGAGTGTAGTTGAATGATTTGACCTTAGAGCAAAATTCACAATTTGCAAAATGACCAGACAAGCTGAATTTTGCCGTGCAATTTTTCGGTCATTGATTTTTTGAGGTGCTATAGCGGAACTACAACCCGCTGGAGGTAATTATCAAAGTCCGAGAACGCGCATTCCTCGGTGTCCAGACACTAATTGTCGCCGGTATCACGACCCATTGGGCCGTAGAGGGAACCGTTAGGGTTGCCGCTGATCGTGGGTTCGATTGTATTATACTCACAGATTGCGTTGCATCCGCCAACATTTCTGTACACGAAGAGGCGCTCGAACGCATGGATTCAATAAGTCGACTTGCTACATCCTCCGATGTGATAATTAGCCTGTAAACTATCTGAACATCTTTCCTGACGAAACTTGCCGGCCACGATTTGCGTGGATTTTGATGGCGCACAGCTCCCGTCATCTAAACGACTGTATCCGACGGCTGCTCCGTCCCGCAAAGCGGACCAACTATGCTCTAGGCCGCAGACCCGCCCACGGTCAGCCCACCGATCAACAAGGTCGGCTGGCCCACACCGACCGGCACCCATTGGCCGTTCTTGCCGCAGTTGCCGACGCCGGGGTCGAGTTTCATGTCGTTGCCGATGGCGCGGATTTGTTTCAGGGCGGTGGCTCCGTCGCCAATGAGCGTCGCGCCTTTGACTGGCGCTCCGACTTTGCCGTTTTGCACCCGGTAAGCCTCGGTGCAGGAGAAGACGAATTTGCCGTTGGTGATATCGACCTGACCGCCGCCAAAGCCGACGGCGTAGATGCCGTCTTTCAGATCGGACACGATGCTGGCGGGATCGGTGTCGCCCGACAGCATGTAGGTGTTGGTCATGCGGGGCATGGGCGCATGGGCGAAGCTTTGGCGGCGACCGTTGCCTGTGGGTTTCACGCCCATCAGGCGGGCGTTCTGGCGATCTTGCATATAGCCGACCAACACGCCGTCTTCGATCAGGGTGTTTTTCGCCGAGGGCGTGCCTTCGTCATCGACGGTGATTGAGCCGCGGCGATCGGGGATCGTGCCGTCATCCAGAACCGTCACGCCTTTGGCGGCGATCTGTTGGCCCATGAGTCCGGCGAAGGCAGAAGATTTCTTGCGATTGAAGTCGCCTTCCAAACCGTGACCGATGGCCTCGTGCAACAGAATGCCGGGCCAGCCGGGGCTAAGCGCGACGTCCATGACGCCAGCCGGGGCAGGCACCGCATCCAGGTTCAAAAGCGCGATACGCAGGGCTTCGCGGGTGGCAGATTGCCAGTGTTCGGGGTCGATCAGGCCGGTCAGGGCCTGGCGTCCGCCGCCGCCGGCATTGCCGCTTTCGCGGCGTCCGTTGTGTTCGACGATCACGCTGACGTTCAGGCGGGTCATCGGGCGCGCGTCGGTGACGCTGTGGCCTTCGGGGCGCAGAATGACGACCTCTTGCAGAGAGGCGGCCAGGGTCGCGGACACCTGGATGACCCGGGAGTCCAGATCACGGGCGAAGGTGTCTATATCGCGCAATGTCTCGATTTTCACTGGAAACTCAGCGTCTTCCATCGGGTTTTCGTCGGAGTAGAGTCGTTGATTGGTGTGCTGTGGCGCATCTGCCAATGTGCCTCCGCCTTCGCCCACGGCCAGCCGCGCGGTAGCCACGGCGCGCTTTAGCGAGGCTTCGCTAACTTCGGTGGAGTGGGCATACCCGGCGGTTTCGCCATTGACCGCGCGTAGCCCGAACCCTTCGGATGCATCGTAGCTGGCGGTGCGCACGCGACCGTCGTCATAAGACAGCACTTCCGAGCGGCGGCGTTCAAGAAAAAGCTCGCCATCATCGGCGCCCGCAACCGCTTCGCGCAGAAGCTTCAAAGCGGTGCCTTCGTCTAGCAGGGTTTCAAACGGGCGGAATGGGGCGGCGTCAGACATGCAAAATCCTCGTTAAGGTGGGGCGAAAGCGGCTGAATGCCGCAATGCTTAGCCTTGTTCCTGAACCTCTAATATGATTTCAACTGGCCGAAGAACAACAGGCACGCGCGAATTCGAATCTGCGCGTCGTAAACGCCAACAGAAACAGGACCGTCTCAGCATGCGTCTTTCTACCCTATTTACCGGACTGGCTGCCGCCTTTGGCGCAGCAACCACTGCCACCGCGCAGGACCTGCCCGTCATTGGTGCCCCCGTTCCGTCGGGCACAGGATTTCAGCCTGCTGTCACCGAGGTAGCTCGCGATCTGCAATGGCTGGATGGCATGCTTTTGGTTATCTGCACTTTGATCACATTGTTTGTCGTGGGCCTGCTGGCGATTGTGATTTTCAAATACAACCGGAAAGCCAACCCAGAGCCGGCGACATTCACCCATAACACTTCGATTGAGGTGACCTGGACTGTTGTGCCGATTGTGATCCTGGTCTTTATCGGGGCGTTTTCGCTGCTGGTTCTGTTCAAGCAGCAGGAAATTCCCGAAGGCGAAGTGATCGTCAAAGCAACCGGTTTCCAGTGGTATTGGGGTTATGAGTATCCCGACGAGGGGATCGAGTTTGAAAGCTTTATGGTCGATGGCGCTTACAAGATCGACGATGAAGCCGCAGGCTGGGGCGGCGATCAGGCGATGAGCCCGCCGCAGGTTCTGGATGATGTTGCCGTCGCGAAGCTGGAGTATTTTGGGTATTCCCGTGATGAGTTCCTGTTGGCAACCGATACGGCGGTAGTGATCCCAACGGGGAAGATCGTTGTAGTTCAGGTGACCGGCGCGGACGTGATCCACGCATGGACCATTCCGGCCTTTGGCGTGAAGCAGGATGCGGTTCCGGGACGTCTGGCCGAGATGTGGTTTGAAGTCGAGGAAGGGCAGGAAGGCATTTACTTCGGTCAGTGTTCCGAGCTTTGCGGACTTGCCCACGCTTACATGCCGATCACAGTGAAAGCTGTGACCTGGGAAGATTATCAGGCCTGGCTTGCCGAGACCAAGATCGCGCAAGGCATTGTCGACGACCCCATTCAGGTTGCGGCCGCGGAGTAAATCGAAAGCATGGCCGAGCTGACTGCCAGCGAAACACGCGAGTATGAACCGACATTCGGGGATTACGTCGCGCTGTTGAAACCACGGGTGATGTCGCTCGTGGTCTTCACCGCTATGGTGGGTTTGCTGGTGGCACCGGTGTCTTTGCATCCGATTGAAGGCTTTGCCGCGATCCTGTTCATCGCGCTGGGCGCGGGTGCCTCGGGCGCTTTGAACATGTGGTATGACGCCGACATTGATTCGGTGATGCGCCGGACAGCGAAGCGCCCGATTCCAAGTGGACGGGTGGCCCCGGGCGAGGCTTTGGCCATTGGCATTGGGCTTTCGGGCATTTCCATTGTGATGCTGGCGCTTGCAACCAATCTGGTAGCTGCGGGTTTGCTGGCCTTTACGATCTTCTTTTACGCCGTTGTTTACACGATGTGGTTGAAGCGCTGGACGCCGCAGAACATTGTGATTGGCGGCGCTGCCGGGGCGTTCCCGCCGATGATCGGCTGGGTCGCAGCGACAGGTTCCGTTTCGCTGGAAGCAATTTTGATGTTCGCCATCATCTTCATGTGGACGCCACCGCATTTCTGGGCGTTGGCGCTGTTCATGCGCTCGGATTATGACGATGCGGGCGTGCCAATGCTGACAGTGACCCATGGGCGACCCGCGACACGGCGGCATATTCTGATTTACACGGCGCTGCTGGCGCCGGTTGCGCTTTGGTTGGCGCTGACGCCCATCGCAGGGCCTGTGACATTGATCGTCACGATTGTGATGAACGTCTGGTTCCTGAAAGGGGCCTATGACATCTGGCGGCGTGACGAGGTAATGGCCGAAGCCGATGACTATAAGGTCGAGAAATCCTTCTTCTGGTTTTCGCTGATCTATCTGTTCGCGCATTTCAGTGGCTTGCTGATTGATGCCGGTCTGCGGATGGGGGGCGTTCTTTAAATGGAGATCAAAGCCACCCACGAACTTCACAAGCGCCGGTTGTCGCGAAACGTAGGTGTTGGGCTGACCTTGGCCGGCTTAATCGCCGTGGTTTTTGGACTGACGGTGGTGAAAGTCACCAACGGTGGACTGTTTCAGGGTTACGACCATGTAGTACGCCCGGAAGTTACAGTCGAGGACGCATCGTGAGCGATAGTCCAAACTTTAAAACCCCAATGGAGCCAAAGCAGAAGACGGCGTTGCAGCTGGTTGGCGTTGTTGTGTTCATGGCCTCGCTGGCCTGGGCTTCGGTGCCGCTGTATGACTGGTTCTGTAAGGTGACCGGTTGGGGCGGCGAGACGAACGTGGCCTCGGCCGCGCCGGAACAGGCGTTGGAACAGACCATTAAGATCCGCTTTGATGCTTCGACCGAGTCCGGGATGGCCTGGGAATTCAAACAGGTTGAAACCCAGATGGAAATTCGCATCGGCGAAGAGGGTCTGGCGTTTTACGAGGCATACAACCCGACCGACCGGGTGATTGCAGGAACGGCCAGTTTCAACGTGGCACCTTTTGCGGCGGGCCTCTATTTTTCGAAAATCCAGTGTTTCTGCTTTGAAATGCAGGTGCTTCAGCCCGGTGAACGGGTGATGATGCCGGTCAGCTTCTTTGTTGACCCCGAAATTCTGGAAGACGCGGACGCCAAACACGTGCCGGTGATTACGCTGAGCTATACTTTCCACGAAACTGACCTGCCCGAGGACTATCAGTCTTTGGAAGCAGCCGTTACAATCAATGACAACGATAATGCCCGAGGGAACCTCTGACATGGCGCATGAGAAAAACCACGACTACCACATTCTGAACCCCTCTGTTTGGCCCTTTGTCGGAGCCGTGTCCGGGTTCGCCATGCTATTTGGCGCCGTGCTCTGGATGCACGATGTAACGCCGTTTCTGTTCTTCATCGGCTTTGCGGGCGTGCTTTACGTGATGTTCGCCTGGTGGTCCGAAGTTGTGAACGAAAGCGGTATTGGCGATCACACGCCAGTTGTGCGTCTGGGTCTGCGCTATGGGTTCATCCTGTTCATCATGTCCGAGATCATGTTCTTTTCGGCCTGGTTCTGGAGCTTTTTCAAGCACGCGATTTATCCGATGCACCCAGACGGGATCAGCCCTGCGGTGGATGGTATCTGGCCGCCGGTTGGTATTGAGACCTTCGATCCCTGGCATCTGCCGTTGATTAACACGTTGATCCTGTTGTGTTCGGGTGCAGCGGCGACATGGGCGCACCATGCGCTGGCGCATGAGAATAACCGCAAGGACGTCGCCAGTGGCCTGATCATTGCGGTATTGCTGGGTGTGCTGTTCACGGTCTTTCAGGCCTATGAATATAGCCACGCGGCCTTTGGGTTCTCGGGCAATATTTATGGCGCGAACTTCTTCATGGCGACAGGTTTCCACGGGTTCCACGTGGTTGTCGGCACGATCTTCCTGTTCGTTTGCTATATGCGTTTGCGGGCCGGTCACTTTACACCTGAAAAGCACATCGGGTTTGAGGCCGCCGCATGGTATTGGCACTTTGTCGATGTGGTCTGGCTGTTCCTGTTTGCCGCGATCTACATCTGGGGCGCGTAAAACAGGAATTTCTCGCCTCCGGCGGGAGTATTTCTAATCAGAAGAAGGCGCGGGTTTAGTCTCGCGCCTTTTCGGTTAAAAGGCTGTCATGCGGCGTCTTATCCTTCCCTTGATATTTGGCATCGTTGGCACTTTGGTGCTGGCGTCTTTTGGCGTTTGGCAGGTGCAGCGGCTGGCTTGGAAAGAGGCGGTTCTGGCTGAGATCGATGCGCGCATTGTGGCGGCTCCGGTGGCGGTGCCGGATGCGCCAAATCCGGTTGCAGATAAATACCTGCCGGTGGTGGTGTCGGGGCGCACGACGGGCGAGGCTTTGGAAGTCTTGGTGTCGGTTAAGCAGGTCGGGGCTGGCTATAGGGTGATCTCGGTCTTTGAGACGGTTGCCGGGCGGCGGTTGTTGCTGGATGAGGGGTTTGTTCCGGTTGCGGCGCGTGCTGCGTTGCCGGTGGTTGAGATGGAAGTTGTCGGCAATCTGCATTGGCCCGATGAAGTGGATAGTTTTACCCCCGAGCCTGATTTGTCTGACAATCTGATATTCGCGCGGGATGTGCCGTTCATGGCCGAGGTTTTGAAGACCGAACCGGTGCTGGTGATTGCACGGTCAGTGTCGGGAACAGACCGGGCCGTGACGCCATTGCCGGTGACCAGCGAGGGCATTCCCAACAACCATCTTGGCTATGCTGTTCAGTGGTTCGGGCTGGCGATTGTCTGGGCGGGGATGACGGCGTTTTTTCTTTGGCGTATGAGGAGGTCAGACCGCGAGGATATCAAATGAGATATGTGTCGACCCGGGGCGCAGCCCCGGCGCTGAATTTTGAAGAGACGATGCTGACCGGGCTGGCGCGCGATGGCGGGCTTTATGTGCCGGAGAGCATCCCGACGTTGAGCGCAGATGAGATCGCGGCGATGGCGGGGATGTCTTACGAGGAACAGGCGTTTCGGTTCATGCGGCCTTTCATCGGCGACACGTTCACGGACGGCGAGTTTCGCGGGATCATTGAGCGCGCTTATGCGGGCTTCGGTCATGATGCACGCGCGCCTCTGGTGCAGTTGGGGCCGAACCACTTTCTTTTGGAACTGTTCCACGGACCGACACTAGCGTTCAAAGATTTCGCCATGCAGTTGATCGGCCAGATGTTTCAGGCAGCATTGGCGCGGCGGGGCGAGAAGGTCACGATTGTCGGGGCCACCAGTGGCGACACGGGGTCTGCCGCGATCGAGGCGTTTCGGGGGCTGGATAACGTTGATGTCTTCATCATGTATCCCCACGGCCGGGTGTCCGAGGTTCAACGGCGGCAGATGACCACGCCGGTTGAGGCGAATGTCCATGCTTTGGCGGTGGACGGTGATTTTGATGATTGTCAGGCGGCAGTGAAAGACATGTTCGCCGATTTTGCGTTTCGCGACGAGGTGCGTCTTGCGGCGGTGAATTCGATCAACTGGGGCCGGGTTCTGGCGCAGGTGGTTTACTACTTTTCGTCGGCGATGTCTTTGGGCGCGCCGGGGCGGGCGGTATCGTTCACGGTGCCGACGGGGAATTTTGGCGACATTTTCGCGGGCTATATTGCCAAGCGGATGGGGTTGCCGATTGAACGGTTGGTTGTGGCGACGAACCAGAACGACATTCTGCATCGCACAATCCAGACCGGCGCCTATACCAAAGAGGGCGTGACGCCCTCGATCAGCCCGTCGATGGATATTCAGGTGTCTTCGAATTTCGAGCGCGCCTTGTTCGATGCTTATGGGCGCGATGGCGGGGCTGTGGCGCAATTGATGGACGAGTTGAAGACCGGTAAAGGCTTTCCGGTCAGCCAGGGTGCGATTGGCGTCTTGCGGGAGCATTACGAGTCCGGACGTGCTTCGGAACAGGAAACCAGTGCCACGATCACCGCAATGCGGGATCGCACCGGTGAAGTCTTGTGCCCTCATACCGCTGTGGCTGTGAAGGTGTCGGAAGAACAGAGCGCATCAGCCACGCCTATGGTCACTTTGGCGACAGCGCATCCGGCGAAATTCCCGGATGCTGTTGAGGCGGCGACGGGCGTGCGCCCACCCCTTCCCAAGCGGATGGGAGACCTTTATCAACGGTCGGAACGAGTGACGCGGGTGGCCAATGACTTGGGCGACATAACCGCGCTGATACGGGAGAGACGCGCTAAGTGACTGTTGAATTGCATCGCATGGCCAATGGCGTGCGCGTCGTAACCGAACATATGCCGGGGATCCATTCTGCCTCGCTTGGTGTCTGGGTGAATGCCGGGGGCCGCCACGAGCGGATCGAACAAAACGGCGTGGCCCATTTTCTGGAACATATGGCGTTCAAAGGCACGACCACTAGGTCGGCGTTTCAGATTGCCGAGGCGATTGAGAACGTGGGCGGCTATATCAACGCCTATACCAGCCGCGAAATGACGGCATTTTACGCACGCGTGCTGGAAGATGACGTGGCGCTGGCGTTGGATGTGATTTCAGACATCGTGCTGAACCCGGTGTTTGACCCGCGCGAGATCGAGGTTGAGCGCCATGTGATCCTGCAAGAGATCGGGCAATCCCATGATACGCCGGACGATGTGATTTTCGACTGGCTGCAGGAAACGGCCTTCCCGGATCAACCATTGGGGCGCACGATCTTGGGGCCTGCTGAACGTGTTGAGGCGTTCGGGGCGAAAGACCTCTCGGATTTTGTGGCCGAGCGGTATGCGCCTGGCAACATAATCGTGGCCGCTGCGGGTGCTGTGGATCACGACGATATAGTGCGGGCGACCGAAGCTGCCTTTGGCCACCTACCGGCCCATGACGTGGTTCAGGCCGATGCGGCGCTGTTTGCCCGTGGTGAGCGCCGCGTAGAGAAGGATCTGGAGCAGGCGCATTTCGCAATGGCGTTTGAAATTCCGGGCTATCGCGATCCGTCGATATACACGGCGCAGATATTCTCGACCGCTTTGGGTGGCGGCATGTCATCGCGGCTGTTCCAGGAAGCGCGCGAGAAGCGCGGGCTGTGTTACTCGATCTTTGCGCAGGCCGGAGCCTATGCTGACAGCGGGTTGATGACGATCTATGCCGGGACCGGTGCGGACGATCTGGGCGGTTTGGTGAACCTGACAGTGGATGAGTTGAAGCGCGCGGCCGAGGATATGACACCGGAAGAGATTGCGCGATCACGTGCGCAGATGAAGGCCGGCTTGCTGATGGGGCTGGAAAGCCCGTCCAGCCGGGCCGAACGTTTGGCGCGGTTGCTGGCAATTTGGGACCGGGTCCCGTCCCTGGAAGAAACCATTCGGCAGATTGATGCGGTGACCACCGGGGACGTTCGGGAGTTTGCCACAGGCATCGTCGCAGGCGGTGCTGCGTTGGCACTGTATGGGCCGGTCGCGGGCGCACCCGATTATGCCAATTTGTCGGGTCGGCTGGCGGCCTGATGCTGAACTTTGGGCGCAAGGTCCGCATAGATACGGATCGATTGATTCTGCGCCCGCCAGTGCATGGTGATTTCCGCAACTGGACCGCGTTGAGGCAGCAAAGCATTGAATTTCTGACACCTTGGGAACCGAAATGGTCACCGGATCATCTGTCGCGCAAGGCATTTGTGAATAGGGTGTATTGGGCCAATCGGTCCGTGGCGCAGGGGAACGCGTTGCCGTTGTTCCTAAACCGTCGCGAAGATGGTCGGCTGTTGGGGGCGATTACTCTGGACCATATTCGCCGTGGACCGGCACAAGCGGGAACCATCGGATATTGGATCGGTGAAGCCTATTCCCGCGAGGGGTACATGCGCGAGGCTTTGACGGCTTTGGTGCATCATGCGTTCAGCGTGCTGGACCTGTCTCGGATTGAAAGCGCGTGTTTGCCAGAGAACGCGGCCTCGCGCGGGTTGTTGGAGAAATGCGGCTATAAATACGAGGGTGTTGCCCAGTCGTATTTGCAGATTAATGGGCGTTGGCGCAATCATGTGCTTTACGCCAACCTGCGCGGGGACCGGCGCGGGAAAGTCGGCGACTGATAGGGATTGCGCCGCGCTTTGCGCGTCGCGGTGGGCGAATTTTGAAGTCAAAATTCGGTTGGGGCGCTGCCCCTTGGCCTTTGGCCAATTCCCCCGGAGTATTTTCGATCAGAAGAAGGTGGTGTTTGGGGGTGATCCCCATCTTTCGATGGATTTACGGGCAGTGTGGGCAGGGATTAGGTTTTGGACCTATGACAGGCCTTTGCGACCTCTCCTCTGCGCTTTGCGCCCAGCCGTTGCAGAATGGCGTGGACGTGGTCTTTGACTGTGGCAAGGCTGAGGCTGAATTTCTGGGCGATTTGGGCGTTGGAAAGACCGTCGGCGATGGCCAATGCGATTTGGCCCTGTCGGCGTGTCAGTCCTTTGGGCGCGCGGACGGTATCCTTCAGGATGACAACAGGCGTGCCGATTTTGCGGCTGGCCTCGACGTCGATGGTCAGATGGTGGCCGTCTGCATCCAGACGCGCCAGCGCCGGCAGGGCTTGCCATCCACCATCACCAAGGGCGGCGACCGCCGTGCGAATATCCATGGCCGTTTCATCATTCATAGCGAGGTTTCCTGACCCATGAGCACCATTTCTGTTGAGATCAGCAATTTCTTTCTGGCAATGCAAGCCGGTCGTCCCGGCGCCGAGGCCTTGCGGGGGATGTTTGCCGAAGATGCTACTTACGAGGAACCCTTTACCGGCGAGGTTCGTCGCCATGAAGGACGTGATGCGATCATTGCTGCGATGGCTTTGGGGTGGGAGATGCCGATGGAGGACACGCGGATCGAGGTGCGCCATGCCGACACGAAAGGCGGCGAGGTGCAGATCGGCTGGACCTGTTATTCGCCCTCGATCCCCGGTGGGCAGGGGCAGGGGCTCAATCGGTTTCAGTTCCGCGATGGGTTGATTGCCTCGCTGATTACGACGCTGGATGATGCGTAATCATGCGGCGGAATGCGGACGTGGATGCTTGGCTGGAGGCCTACGACAACCCGATGAAGCCGGTGGTAGCAACATTACGCGAGCGGGTGTTGGAGGCATTGCCCGAGGTGGACGAGGCGATCAAATGGCAGGCGCCGACGTTCATCTACAAGGGAAACATCGCCAGCTTTTTTCCGAAATCGAAAAAGCACGCCAGTTTGATGTTTCATAAGGGGGCAGAGATACCGGGGACATTTCTGCATCTGTTGGGAGACGGGAAAGAGGCGCGGACGATCAAAATTGGCACTTTGGAAGAGCTGGATGCGCTGGAAGGCGAGTTGCTGTCGATCTTTCGCGCCTGGATCGCGATGAAGGACGTTTAGTGGCGGCGTTGAGTTGGATAAAAGTCGCTAAGGCGTTTGCCGCGCTCATGGCGGAAGGGGCCTTCGGGGGAGGTGTCGCCCATGCGATCAACGCGGAACATGCGGAAATCATTGCGCAATTCGCACCAGGCGACCAATGTCCAGACTTTGCCCCAGAACCACAGGCCAAGGGGGCGAATGATGCGTGACGACTGTGTTCCGTCTTCGGTTTCGTAAGTTACCGCAAGGCGGGTTCGGGCCTCGACAGCTTGTTCCAGAACGTCCAAACGCGCGCGCGTGGCGTCGTCCAGTATTGGCATCTGGAAGGCGTGGACCTGAACCGCGGCGGCCTGATTGCGTTCGTCCTCGGGCAGAACGGCGCGGATTTTGACCAGGGCTTCTTCGGCCGCTTCGGCCATGGCCGCACCGCCCCAGGCGCGGATCAACCGGGCACCGGCCACAAGGGCGACAATTTCAGATCTGGTGAACATCAGGGGCGGCAGGTCATAGCCTTCACGCATCAGATACCCCACGCCAGCCTCGCCTTCGATTGGCACGCCCGAACCGATCAGATCGGCAATATCGCGATAAATCGTGCGTTCGGACACTTCCAGCCGTTCAGCCAGAGAGGCAGCCGTGGTGAGCCGACCGTCGCGCAGATACTGAACGATCTGAAACAGACGGTCGGCCCTGCGCATCAGGCGGCGTTCGCTTCATAAAGCCCGATGGAGTTACCATCAGGGTCCAGCGCGTATTGAAAGCGGCCCGAGGGCAATGGGATCGGATCGCCATTGATGGTGCCGCCCGCTTTCCAGCAACGATCTGCAGCTGCTTCCAGAGAGTCGGGCACAACCATGTGGATGGTCGGGCCATTGCCCGAGGCCGCCGGTTCACCGGGGTAAAGGTGGCCGGACACGCCGTTCATGTCATCTTTGAACATTGCCATCGGGTTTGGGCCTGTATCGTCGCGGGTGAGTGAAAACTCGAACACGGACTTATAAAACGCGATACCGCGATCAATGTCACGTACAGGGATTTCGGTCCAGACGACGGGATTGGCAGGAGTATGGGTCATAACAAGCGTTCCTTTATTGCGTTAATGCGCCCTTGTTGCACACCCCTCCTGACAGCCTTGTGTCAGGAACTTTCCCGATGCCGGAAAAGACTTGGCGGTGGATTGCGGGGCGCGGTCCATTCCTGTCACGACGTGGTTGGACAGGGGCAATGGTATCTCATACTCATGGGCCACCAATTGCACCTGCGGCGGATTTGACGGGCGACGTGATGAAGAATGTCTTTATTAACTTGTTGTGGCTGGCGGCATCATTGGGCGTGTTCATCGTTATCGCTCTGATTTTAGTGGAACCTTTGGAGCGACCCGGTTGGATGCCGTTCGACTATCGCGCTGGTCCCTGGCTGGCGATGTTTCTGAAATTGTTTGGCGTCGTCATTCTGATGCCACCCTTCGCTGCAACACTGGCTGCCCTATTTGCTCTGGGGCGTGATCAATCGCGGTGGTCGCTATGGGCCGACGCCAACGACTCTCAATGGAAACTCAAACTGTCTGCCGGGACTAGGTGGACAATGGTTGGTCTATCACTCGGGTTGTTGGGTGCTCTTTTGCTTGTGCTTTGGTATCAAGAGGAACCCTTCGGAATTTGGGTGTTCGCATCGCCATTGCTGTTTTTTAGTCTATACGCCGCAATGGTTTTTTCATTGATCGAAGTTGAATTCGACGATCAGCATGTCATCGCAATGACGCCGTTGTTACGCTGGCAAATCCATGCCTGGAAGGATCTTGTGAAGATCGAGACGGTGCAAAGCTGGGCAGAGTTGCGACTGCACTTTACAGATGGGCGTATTGCGCGTGTCTCTTTGTATTTCAATGGCCTGGAAGACTTCTACAGCTTTGCGCGGGCAAAATTGCAGGAAAACGCAATCCGGGACGGCGGCGTCGTTGACGAGATCGGATAGGTAGCGCTCCGAATGTTGGTGTGCTGGACTTGTGGGAGCAGGGGCAGCACAAATGCCAAAACGGTCTGTTTGATTGGTGTTCTAATGCTCGCGCGCCTTTTTAGTTTTCTCGCGAATAGCGTTTTTGCCGCTGTGGTAGCGGGTTTTTTTATTCCGGGCACGCACCGTGTAGTCCTGCCGCAGGCCTTTGGTTTGACCGAAATTTCGCCGCATGTCTGGACCGATGCGCCGGGGCTCGCTGATAGCTTGGTCCAGTTGGTCAGCAGGTCCAGGGCGAGCGTGGCAGAATTCTTTCAGGATACGCCCACCAACCCGGCTCTCATTCTTTGCGCATCGCGATCTTGTGCGGAGGCGTTTGGGATTGGCGGGAATGGTCTGTCGATTGCCGATCAGGTGGTTATGGTCAGCCCCGGTGGTTTGACTATCGGAACCCTGACACACGAACTTACCCATTCGCGCCTGCATCGTTCGATGGGGCTGCGGAACCTGGTCCGGCAGCCTTATCCGACATGGTTTGACGAAGGGCTGGCCACGCATGTTGCCAATCATCCGCTTGCAGCAAACGGCGTATCAAATTCAGCGCGTGCCCGCGTGAGGCAAGTCGAGCGTTTCTGGCAGTGGGATGATGCCTTTCGGGATCTGGGAGTTGGCGACACTTATGCTGCGGCTCGGGCCGAAGTTGCACAGATCGAGCATCATGCAGGGCGGAAAGGGTTGTTGGAACTGATCCGGCGCGTGGAAGTAGGCGAGGATTTCGACGCAGTTCTGCGCGAGGTCACCGAGAGATAGTTCAGCGCTGATGGTCGGCCATGTCTTACCAAAGTGTTTAGCGCGCTTTGTTTACGTTTGAAGAAGTGCGCCGTTCGCTGGATTGGGCACCGACGTGATACCGACGCGATACAGACAGGGCCAATCACAGCAGTTTGCCCAATGAGCGTTGATGATTAACGCCGCCAAGGTGCAAGCGGCGCCGTCTGGTCCGTGCGCAGGATTATGGAGTTGATAACCGCATCGCCCGGTAGACCAGAGACCTGCCTCAAAAAGCAACAAGGCGCGGCACCATATGGGCCGCGCCTTGTTCATTGGCGTTGTTCAGGTTCGTCGGGCGTCTAGCGCTCGGACACCTTCATACGCGCTTTCAGATACTCGCCATATTGACCCAACGAGAAGATGAACAGCCAGTAGATGCCACCTACAAAGGCATAGACCTCTAGGTAATAGGGGGCCCATTGCGCCGTCCCGAAGGCTGCGTTTGCCGATGCCAGGATATCGAAGAAACCGATGATGATCACGATCGCGGTTTCCTTGAATGTCACAACAACCATGTTGATTGTTGCTGGCAGCGCGTGGCGGAAAACCTGTGGCAAAACAATGCGGAACAGGATTTGCCAATAGCTCATGCCCAGCGCTTTACCGGCTTCGAACTGACCCTTTGGAATGGCCTGAAAACCACCCCGGAAGACCTCGGCCTGATAGCACGCAAAGAACAAAGCAAAGGCAATGATCACCCGCCAAATCTTGTCACCCTGCAACCAACCAGGCAGCAGGATCGGCACCACAACAGCCGCTGTGAACAGGGTTGTCAGCAATGGCAGCGACCGGATGAAGTCGATGACCAGCGATGCAAAGATGCGTAGTACTGGCATCTCGGAGCGGCGCATCAGCGCAAGCCCCAACCCCATCGGCATGCCCAGAAGGACAACCGAAGCAAACAGGAACAACGTCAGCGATAGTCCGCCCCACTGGTCCGTGGTCACTTGCTCAAGACCCAGAAGGCTGCCTTCCATCAACAGATAGTAGGCCGCAAAACCAACAATCCACAGGGTCGTCAGACGCTTCATGGTCCAGGTCCATGGGAAGCAGGAGGCAATCACCGTGCCGATGATCGCAACGCAAGCCAGCGTAGATCTCCAATGTTCCTCAAAGGGATAGAGGCCAAACAAGATCAACCGGTGCCGCGCATCGATGACCGACCAGCAGGCGCCCATACCATGACCGCATTGATCGGCATCTTCCGCGCTCCAGACCGCCCGGAAGACCGCCCAGTCCAGCATCAGATAGGCCATATAACCTAGCAATCCGAACACCAGAATGGACAACACCGTGTCACGGCGGTTGCCAAAGGCACGCCGCTTTAACATGGTCGTGAACTTTTCAATAAAGCCCGCATTCATAGGATTTGTGTCGACTACAGCCATATCAGTGCGCCTTCAGTTGAAGCCGCGCGTTCAGCCAGTTGATGAACTGCGCGAGCGAGAAGTTGACCAGAAGGAATGCGCCCATAAGGATCGCAATCAATTCAAGCGTTTGGCCGGACTGGGTGATCGATGTGGACACGATGTAGAACAGGTCCGAAAAACCGATCGCAACGCCGATGGTGGTAGCCTTCATGATAAAGATCCACTGGTTGCCCAATGGCGGGATGATCGTGCGAAGTGCCATCGGCAACTTCACCCGCGACCAGATGGCAGCGGGCGACATGCCCAGTGCCTGGCCAGCTTCCACCAGCCCTACTGGAACCTCTTTCAAGCCACCGCGCACCACTTCGGCCACATAGGCCGATCCGTAAAGCACGATAGAAACGATCATGGCGACCAGCTCGATCGAGATCGTCAGTCCGCCGACAAAGCGCAAACCCTTAAGTTCAGGGTAAGAGATCGCCGGAAGATCGGTTGGAACAAAGGCAATTGCAGCGATGATTAAAAGCAGAACTGTGCCACCGGCCCAGATACCCAGCGCCTTCAGCGGTGGCACCTTGCGCACGATCAACACGATCAACAACGCCAAAACAATCGCCATTAGAACAAAGGCCGACCCCAACGAGATATTCAGCAAGGGCGTCATCAGACCGCGGTTCGACAAGAAGACGGCATCACCAGCTGACATGGCCTGCCTTGGACCGGGTAGGTGGATCATGATCGCATACCAGAACACCAACTGAAGGATCAGAGGAATGTTCCGGAATATCTGCACGAATATGCCTGCGGCGGACGACAATGCCAGGTTCTTCATATCCCGGGCCGTTCCGATCAGGAAGCCAAGGATTGTTGACAGTATAATAGAAATAAAACCAACAAAAATTGTGTTCAGGAAGCCGATGGTCAACGTCCGCGCGTAGCTGTCGTTGATGTCACGATCGATGAGCGAGAAGGAATAACTCCAACCCGTTGTGCGTTCTAAAAATCCGTATCCACTGGTAATGCCAAGTGCCGCAAGGTTTGTTTGCGCGCTTGATACTGCTGACCAGATGGCAATGACCGATATCAGGACAATCGCGACCTGAATGATCATTTGCCGGCGTTTCGCCTTGGCCTTTAATTCTGCAGGGGTCATGCAAGCCTCCGTCGAAGAAATTGGGCCGCCCGTTCTGGGCGGCCCATCAAATAGCCAGGTAAGGCTTAGTCGAGGATCGGAGCGTAGAGAACGCCGCCGTGGCTCCACAGATTGTTCAATCCGCGGTCCAGTTTGTATGGGCTCTCGTCACCTAGGTTGCGGTGATAGATTTCGCTCATGTTGCCAACTGCGGCAATCATTTCAGCGGCCCAAGAATCGCGCAGACCAAGACGCTCGCCCATGCCAGGATCGACGCCCAACAGACGTGCGGCCCGTGGTTTTGCAGGGTTTGCAGTCATCTCTGCAACGTTGGCGCTTGTGATGCCTTCTTCTTCAGCAATCATAAGAGCTGCCAGCATCCAGTTCACAACGTCAACGAAATCTTCATCACCTTGACGCATAGCTGCTGCGATTGGTTCTGAAGACAGTTTGTCGTCCAGAATGATGTGCGCATCTGGGTTATCAATTTCCGTCGCACGCAGAACGGCCAGGTTTGGACCCCAGCCAACAAATGCGTCACAGCGGTTTGCCAGATAAGCGGCGCGCAACTCGGATGCTTTTTCGTAGCTGACCATGTTTACGCTAGTGCCGATTGTTTGCAGGTAGTTGGCTGCAAGGCGCTCCAGCGTGGTGCCGGCTTCAACGCACATTGTGCCGCCTTCAAGATCCTTGGCTTGGGTGATGCCCAGATCGCCGTGGGCCATGAACTGGGTCCCACCGAAGAAGTAAGGGACCGAGAACTGAAGACCCAGCTCGGTGTCGCGACCCATCGTCCAGCCAGTGGCCTTAATGATAACGTCAACGTCGCCGGACTGAAGGGCTGGGAAACGCTGTGCCCAGCTCAATGGAACGATCTGCGCTTTGTCAGGATCGCCCAGGATGGCAGTTGTCAGCGCGCGGCAAAGGTCGATGTCCAGACCTTTCCACTCGTTTTTGTCGTTCACTTCGATGAAGCCGAAGTAAGAGCCGTTGTGGCCCGAACACAGCATTGTGCCGCGTTCTACGATCTTTGCGACTGTGGCGCTTTCTGCTGACGCAGTGGTCGGCAGGGCGCCCAGCATCGCCACCGCGACGCCAGTTGTTAATAGTTTCTTAAATATGTTTCCTCCATCTATTGTTCTGTATATTGGCACGTTTATTCCGGTATTAAGAATGCCGCATGGTTATTTATGAGTCAATAAGTACTATTGCCGGTGCGCGGTATTCCTAGATTCAAAGCGCTTTTGCTCCGCGTTTGCCTCGAAAAAACCGGCATTGTTGAAGATGCGAGCAATCAACGGCGGACGAATTTTCAAGGTATCTACAATTTATTGACGTTTGAACATTAGACCTGCACTCGATCGGCGCCGTCGGCAGCAATTACGTCGGCAAAATGATTTGGAGCCTATTCCTGTGATCTTTGGATGCCCAATTTTGACATTGGTTAGCGAAAATTTGCAGGAAATTGGTTTGAACTAGGGATTTGGGATTGAGCAATTTACGCGGTCTGATGGGATCGGTGCTCGTATTCAGCATATTCACCAACTTGCTGATGCTCACTGGTCCTTTGTTCATGTTGCAGGTCTATGATCGTGTGCTGGCATCGAGGTCCGAGGAAACTCTGGTTGCCTTGTTCGCATTAGTTGCGTTGCTCTATTTCTTCTACTGGCTTCTGGAATATGCTCGCGGTCGGGTCTTGGCGCGCGCGGGTGCGCGGTTTCAGTCACAGAATAACAACGCTGTTTTTCGCGCTGTGCTGGAGCGGGCGGCGCATAGGCGCAGTTCCAAAGGCACGTTGCAGGATATCGAGACGGTTCGCGCATTTTTTACTTCGCCGGTGGCGCTTGCGGTGTTCGACATTCCGTGGACTCCGGTTTTTCTGGCGGCAATATTTCTGTTTCATCCGCTGTTGGGTTGGCTTGCCGCTGTGGGCGGGGGCATCTTGATTGCCATCGCCATCCTGAATCAAATACTGACCCGCAAAGAAACAGCGGACAGCGCGCAGTTGACTGCGATGTCAATTCGCCTGTCACGGCAAGCCGAGGATGCAGGCGAATTGGTTTGGGCGCAAAGCATGGTTCGAACCATGTCGGATCGCTGGATTGCGACGCAGGACAAAGCGGTTAAAGCATCGCTTAGCGCGGCCGATTGGACCGGCTCGTTCGGGGCCTTCACCAAAGCCTTCCGCCTGTTTTTGCAATCGGCAGTATTAGCGCTGGGTGCTTGGCTGGTGCTACAGGGCGACATCACGGCCGGCGCCATGATCGCCGCCTCAATCTTGCTGGGGCGTGCCCTGGCCCCGGTCGAACTCGGGGTGTCCCAATGGCAGGCCGTCCAGCGCGCTCGTGCGGCGGGAAGAGCGTTGCGGGATCTTCTGGAAGAGTTCCCGGAAAGGGATGTGCCCACTAAATTGCCGGTTCCTGCCGCGCATCTTATAATTCGAGGTGTTACGGATGTTGTCCGTCGGGGCGACAAGCCGGTTCTTCATTCCGTCAGCTTTGACATTGAACCCGGTCAGGCAGTTGGCATCATCGGGCGCAGCGGTGCGGGCAAGTCGTCGCTTGCCAAAGTTATTGTAGGATTGCGGCGACCGGCGTCAGGCGAGGTGAGACTGGATAATGCGACGCTGGAGCAATACGGGCCTGATAGCCTTGGCAACTATATTGGCTATCTGCCGCAGGACGTTCTGTTGTTTGACGGAACAATTGCCGAAAACATTGCCCAGATGCAAATGTCACCAGATCCGGACAAAGTGGTTCGGGCGGCGCAGAAAGCACGCGTTCACGACATCATCCTGAAACTTCCCGAAGGGTATGACACTCCTATTGGCAGTAGCAGTGCGCATCTATCTGGTGGCCAAAAGCAGCGTCTGGCTTTGGCGCGCGCGATCTTCAATGATCCAGTTCTGCTGGTTTTGGATGAACCCAACTCGGCTCTGGACAATGAAGGTTCTGAAGCACTGAACGCGGTCGTCGCTCAGATGAAGGCGGAAAAAAAGGCGGTCTTGATCATGACGCACCGGCCAAACGCGATCTCAACTTGTGACAACCTGCTTGTACTAGACGGAGGTCGCGTCGCAGCATTCGGCCCACGCGACGAGATTATCAATTCGATGATGAAGAATGCCGGCGAAGTTCAGCGTGCCGTTGGCGGGGCAGGTGACGTATGAATGCTCCCGAAAAATGGAGTGCCAAAAGGCCGACTTTAATTGGGTTTGCTGCCATTGTGCTATTGATGGGAGGGCTTGGCTACTGGAGCTTTGGCACACAAATTGCAGGCGCCATCGTTGCAACCGGCGTTGTCCAACTGGAATCCGATCGGCAGGTCGTCCAGCACCCTGACGGGGGCGTTGTGGGTAAAATCTTGGCGCGGGATGGCGACATTGTCCGCGCGGGAGATGTCTTAATCCGATTGGATGGCACGTTTCTACGCTCGGAACTGACAATCGTTGAGGGTCAACTGGCCGAAATCTTTGCCCGCGAAACACGACTGACCGCTGAGCGAGATGATCGCCCGTTTCCAGTCGCGGATTTGCCGAACTTTGTGGCCATTGGGCCGGATATCATTCAGGGGCAAGTCGACGGTCAGCGTAATTTGTTCCAAGCACGACAAACTTCATTGCGTCAGGAGCAAGAGTCGCTGGTCGAGCAAAAGGCGCAGATTGCCCAGCAAATTTTAGGAGTTAAGGCCCAGCTTCAGGCGCTGGAGCGTCAATTGTCTTTGATAGAACAAGAACTGAAAGATGTTCAAAGCCTGTTTGACCGTGGTTTGGTTCCGGCCACGCGCTTGCTGGAGCTGCAACGCGTCGAAGCGCAATTACAGGGTGAAATCGGTCAGCTTGTTTCGACCGTCGCCGAGGCGAGGACGCGCACGGCTGCACTGGACATAGAAGTGCTGAAACTTTTTGATCGCAGGCGCGAAGAAGCGATTTCGCGTCTGCGAGACATCCAATACTCGAAAATTGAGTTGCACCAACGGCGCATAAGTCTAACCGAGCGATTATCTCGGCTGGATGTGCGCGCGCCCTTAGCGGGTACGGTTTTTGACTCGCGGGTATTGGCTGTGCAGGGCGTGGTTCAGCCAGCAGAGCCAATGATGTATCTGGTGCCGGGGTATCAACCCTTGCAAGTATCGGCTCGCATTGATCCAATTGACGTTGACCAGGTCTTTCCTGGTCAAGACGTCGCCCTGATGTTCACCACATTCAACAGTAGTACAACCCCTGAAGTTTCCGGCATTGTGTTGCGTGTTTCGCCCGATGCCCAAACAGACGATGCTACCGGGCTGACATATTATGAAGCGGTGGTGGAACCGTCTGCGGATGAATTGGCGGTTTTGCACGACCTGTCGCTGTTGCCGGGCATGCCCGTGGAGACGTTTGTTAAAACAGATGATCATACGCCAATCTCGTATTTGATACGACCGCTAACTGTCTATTTTGGTCGCGCTTTTCGCGAAGAATAGTTAGGGTCCTGGCGCGAGGGCCGAGCGAACGATGCCATGGTGCGGGCGGTCAATCCGGACTAAGCATCATGCCATCCAGGGTTATGCCTTGCACCCGCTGACCTGTTCGTTAGACATCATTGAAGATCAAGAAAATGTGCCCGCATTCACATGCGGCAGGACAACTTGAGGAGCCGGGCGTTGGTGCCCCGGCGCCCCAGACAAGAAGTTGTCGACACAAAAACGGGAGCAATCGCGCCATGAGTAACGGCAGACTCAACGGAAAACGTGTTCTGGTCACCGCTGCAGGACAAGGAATTGGCCGCGCCAGCGCTCTGGCGTTGGCAAATGAAGGCGCAACGGTTCTGGCGACCGATGTGAATGATGCAGCGTTTGCGGATTACCCTGCGCCGGAGAGCGGATCTATCGAGACCTACAAGTTGGATGTTCGTGACAATGACAGTGTGAAGGCCGGTGTCGCTCGGGCAGCGCCTGATGTTTTGTTCAACTGCGCGGGCTTCGTGCACAACGGAACGATCCTGGATGTGACGGATGACGAGTGGGACTTTGCGTTCGATCTGAATGTGCGTGGCATGTATCGTACAATTGTCGCGTCTTTGCCCGGCATGATTGAACGTGGCGGCGGCTCGATCATCAACATGGCATCGGTTCTGTCGTCTATTATTGGAGCGCCCAATCGGTTTATCTATGGCACTTCGAAAGCTGCTGTTATCGGTATGACCAAATCTGTCGCTGTAGATTACATCACCCAGGGCATTCGCTGTAATTGCATTTGCCCGGGCACGGTCCAAAGTCCTTCGTTGGAAGATCGCCTGCATGCGCAGGGCGAAAAGGTTGGTGGTTACGAAGCTGCCCGAGCACAGTTTGTGGCCCGCCAACCTATGGGACGGATCGCAACGGCGGAAGAAATAGCTGCATTGGTTGTTTATCTGGCCAGTGACGAAAGCGCGTTTACGACCGGTCAACCGCATATCATTGATGGTGGATGGTCGGGCTGAAAAGCGACTGATAACAAATATTTAGAGAAGGAACGCTCACAGATGAAGCTTATTCGATACGGCGCACGAGGCGCTGAGAAACCCGGTGTATTGGATGGCGATACGCTGCGTGATCTAAGCGATCACATTGCCGACGTGACTGGCGATACGCTGTCCGATGAGTCGCTAGATCGCCTTCGTGGCCTTGATATGTCGACACTTCCGGAGGTCACTGACAACCCTCGTATCGGACCCTGCGTCGGTGGGATTGGCAAATTTTTGTGTATCGGTCTGAACTACTCCGACCACGCAGCGGAAACAGGCGCAAGTATTCCTGATCATCCGATATTGTTTTTCAAGGCGAACTCGGCCGTCGTGGGGCCCAATGATGATGTGATCATTCCGCGCGGCTCGACACATACCGACTGGGAAGTTGAACTTGGGGTCGTGATTGGTAAAGAGGCCAAATACGTGTCGACCGAGGATGCACTGAGTCATGTCGCTGGCTATTGCATTGTCAACGATGTGTCCGAGCGGCACTTCCAACTGCATCTGTCTGGACAGTGGACCAAAGGCAAAAGCTGCGACACCTTTGGGCCTACTGGTCCGTGGCTGGTAACACGCGATGAGGTCGGCGATCCGCAAAATCTTGCGATGTCTCTGGTTGTGAATGGCGAACGTCGACAGTCTGGAAGCACCTCGACGATGATCTTCACGGTTGCCGAGTGCATTTCGCACCTCAGTCAGTTGTTTACCCTGCATCCGGGCGACGTCATTTCCACCGGAACGCCACCGGGCGTGGGAATGGGAATGAAACCGCCTGTTTACTTGAAAGCGGGCGACGTGATGGAACTGAACATCGAAGGCTTGGGGCATCAGCGTCAGGCCGTTGGCCAGGATGCATGATCTCCTACTGATCGGCGGCGCAACTCCTGAGGTTCTGGAAAGAACATCGGCAGCATTTCGGGTGCATCAATGGCAGGATATTTCTGACCACAATGCATGGCTGACTGAGAACGGCGAGAGCATTTCATATGTCATGACCAATGGACATGACGGCATCAGCAGCGATTTGATGAAGAAACTGCCGAACCTGCGCCTCATTTCCTGCAACGGCGTTGGATATGACAACATCAACGTCGAGGCCGCAAATCAACTGGGGGTAGTTGTCACTCACACACCCGATGTCCTAAGCGCCGAAGTGGCGACAGTGGCAGTTTTGCTTATGTTGGCTTGTTACAGGGAATTGCTGCGCGATGATGCCTTTGTGCGCTCCGGTGAATGGGAGGCTGGCGGCAATACGCCGTTGACGCGCTCTGCTGACGGTCAGGCCATCGGCATATTGGGTATGGGTCGGATCGGGCAGGTGATTGCGGAGAAACTTGCACCGTGGTCTCCGACGATATTGTATCACTCCAGAAATCCGAAAGACGTTCCTTATCAGTATTTTAGATCGCTCGTTGATATGGCGCAGCAATCGGATGTTCTGATCTGCATAACGCCAGGCGGCGACAGCACCAGACATCTGGTTAATGCTGATGTGTTGAAAGCTTTGGGACCCCAGGGCACCTTGATTAACGTTGGGCGCGGCAGCGCTGTGGACGAAGGCGCGCTGATTGCGGCCTTGCAAAGCAGACAGCTAGGATGGGCGGGTTTGGATGTATTCGAGGATGAACCGCGCGTGCCAAAAGAGTTGCGTGCAATGGATAATGTCATCCTGTTGCCGCACGTTGGCAGTGCTACGGTTGAAACGCGCGCCGCAATGGGGGATTTGGTCGTGAACAACCTGTTGCAGCATCTGAAGGACGGCACGGCGCTGACCCCGGTCCCGGAATGCAGCATTTGACCTATGTAACAGGCATGTTGCAATTCGGAGAAACCTTGCGCCAAATGGCACTATGACAAAACCCTGCATCATCTGTGTTGCCATCACCGGATCGGTGGCACGCAAAGAAAACAATCCGGCTGTTCCAATCACGATCAGCGAACAAATTGAATCCACGCAAGAGGCGTTCGAGGCTGGAGCGACTATAGCGCATTGCCATGTGCGCAACGCAGATCAGACCACAACTTCCGACCCAGAGAAGTTTCGCCTTCTGAAAGATGGGATCGAAAAGCATTGTCCGGGCATGATTGTTCAACTTTCGACCGGTGGCCGTTCTGGTGCTGGGCAGGAAAGAGGCGGCATGCTTCCGTTATCTCCTGACATGGCCTCGCTGACGGTCGGGTCGAACAACTTTCCGACTCGGGTTTATGAGAATCCACCGGATCTGGTCGATTGGCTGGCTGGCGAGATGCTGACCAATGATGTCAAACCCGAGATCGAGGCATTCGATCTGTCGCACATCTTTCAAGCCGCCAGGATGGCCGAGGACGGACGCCTGAAGGGACCGCTTTATGTTCAGTTTGTCATGGGCGTCAAAAACGCCATGCCAACGGACAAACCGTCCTTTGATTTCTTCCGCGAAACGCTTTTGCGTCTGGCACCGGATGCTGAATGGTGTGCGGCTGGGATTGGCGCAAACCAGATTGTTGTGAATGAATGGAGCGTTGCAGCAGGTGGGCATTGCCGCACCGGTTTGGAAGACAATGTTCGCATTGATCGCCAGACGCTGGCACCATCAAATGCCGCGCTGGTTCGGCGTGTTGTCGACTTATGCGAAAAATACGAACGTCCCGTTGCAACGGTCGGCGAGGCTCGCGCAATTTTGGGGCTGCGCGCTGCTTAAAGACTGCCCAGCTTCACGGCGATATTCTTGGTCTGGACGTAATTCCAAAGCGCCTCGCGGCCCTTTTCGCGACCGTACCCCGATTTGCCAACGCCACCGAACGGTGTCTCGATGCCGCCGGCATACCATTCGTTGATAAACACCTGACCGGCGCGCAACCTCCCGGCTGCGTGGGTTGCACGATCCAGGTCTTTGGTGAAAACGCCGCTTACCAGTCCAAATTCGGTCGAGTTGGCAATGCTGATTGCTTCATCGTCGTCGCTAAACGACATAACTGACAACACAGGCCCAAAAACCTCTTCCTGTGCTATCGACATGTCGCTGGTGACCCCGTCAAGGACGGTCGGCTGCAAAAACGCCCCAGGATCATTCAAGGCTCGACCACCAGTGGCAACCCGTGCGCCTTGTTGTTCCGCAGTGCTGACCATGCCGACTGCCCGGTCACGTTGTCCGAGGCTAACCATGGACCCCATGTTCGCGCCGGACTCTTTTCGCTCGATCCCCGGACCGACCGACAGGGATTGCGCAACGTTTACAGCACGTTCCACCAGTTCATCTTGACGACTTTCATGAACGATGACGCGCGACATGGCCGAGCAAACCTGCCCGGCGTTGAAGTAAATGCCCCACCGAATGTCGTTCTCAAATGCTTCCAGATCTGCATCCTCGTGAACGATGGCTGCGGATTTACCGCCAAGCTCCAATACACAAGGAACGATGTTCTTGGCAGCAGCCGTAGCAATGGCAACGCCGGTTGCAACTGATCCGGTAAAGACGATCTGGCGTGCATTGGGATGACCCGCCAATGCGGCCCCAGCATCCTGACCGAGTCCGCAAAGGATGTTGACAGTACCGGCCGGAAATCCGACGGCTTCGGCAGCCTTGGCGAAATAGATATTTGTGAGCGGCGTCATTTCTGGCGACTTTACGACGACCGCATTTCCAGTGGCCAACGCCGCAGACATCGAACGCGCTGTCATTTCGACTGGATAGTTCCAGGGAATTATCTGTGAAGACACTCCGAATGGCTCGTTTTCAGTCCAATCGAAATAGCCTTTACCCAATGGAATAGAGCGTCCTTCGACTGTGCTGGCTTGATTGCCGTAGTATTCAAAATACAGGGCGGCCCCTTCAACTTCGGTCATGGCTTCCCAAAGCGGCTTGCCTTGCTCAAGTGTCAAAGTGGTAGCGATTTCGTCATTATGGGTAAGCAGCCATTGTCCCATGGCCCGAACCATGCGTCCGCGCTCGATGGGGCGCATCTGGGTTAAAGCGCGGCTTTCGTGGACTCTATTTGCTGCTTGCACGGCGCGATCAACATCAATTGCGTCCGCCAAGGCTTGTTCAGCAAGCTTCTCGCCCGTTGCCGGATTGGTGACATCAATCCGACCAGCACCACCGTCGACAAATGCGCCGTCGATATAGTTTTGCCAAAACGATTGCATGTCATATCTCCATCTATGCGCAAAACCACATGAATATTCTGCTTGATTAAGCGATGCGCGGGCAATCGGCCGTTCGCAACCGCAAAACGACAGATTTCCGTCGGTCAGCGGCAGTATTCGACGATTGTTGTTGGAATGATAATGACCGCACTGGTGGAAAACGACGCAGAACGTCGCTTTTGATAATTTGCCCGCTGGCATCTGTGTCTCAGAGTTCCACTACGAATTAGGTCACGCATCGGAGCCAAGAATATGACTATCCCAAATACGATGAATGCTATGGTGCTGACTGGGCACGGCGATCTTGATAAATACGAATTTCACACAGACTGGCCTGTCCCCGAACCAGGTCCTGATGACGTGCTTATCCAAGTCGCCGCTTGCGGGCTGAACAACACAGACGTCAATACGCGCACCGGCTGGTACTCCAAGGCAGTAAGCGAGGCAACGACGGGCGGAGCTTATGCAGAACTGAAGGAAGACGACCCAGCCTGGGGTGGTTCGCCAGTTCTGTTCCCACGCATTCAGGGCGCCGACGTCTGCGGGCGTGTGGTGGTCGTTGGAGCGAACGCAGATCCGGAGCTCGTCGGCAAAAGGGTCATTGCTGACTGTTGGTTGCGTAACTGGAATGACCTGAGCGACCTTGAAAACGTTGGCTATTTTGGGTCAGAGCGCAACGGCGGATTTGCGCAGTTCACGACTGCGGACCACCGCAATGTCGGTGTTGTAAATTCTGAGATGACAGACGCCGAGCTGGCGACGTTTTCGTGCAGCTATACGACCGCCGAAGGCATGCTGTCACGGGCCAACGTCGTGGCCGGTGACCGCGTATTGATAACAGGTGCATCTGGAGGCGTGGGGTCTGCTCTAATTCAACTCGCCAAAAGGCGCGGCGCAACGACGATTGCGATGGCTTCTGAAGCCAAACACGCTGACCTTGCCCAACTTCAACCGGATGTATTGTTGCCACGTTCGCCTGATGATCTGAAGGCTTCTCTAGTCGCTGCCACCGGGCAAGACACCGTCACGGTTGTTGCTGATGTTGTTGGCGGTCCGATGTTCCCTGAATTGATCGACGTATTGGCGCGGGGCGGACGTTATACCTGCTCGGGCGCAATTGCTGGGCCCATAGTCGAGCTGGATCTCAGAACGCTATACCTGCGGGATCTTACCTTTACCGGCTCTACAGTTGTTCCCACTCACATTTTCACTGATCTGGTGAGCTATATAGAGCGCGGTGAAATCAAGCCGATTGTTGCGGCATCTTATCCGTTGGACCAATTAGCGACCGCTCAGCAGGCGTTCATCGATAAGGCGCACATTGGCAACATAGTTGTCACAACGGAATAGCCGTCGGCGCGGATAACAACGCCTAACTTAACCAAGCCACCCAATTTGATCCTCAGCAGAAAGAATTGCCGAGGTCCCGACAGTCGTGCATCATGGATGTCACCGGCAGTTGAAGGAAAGGGCGGCTTGGAATGGTTCACACGACCCGGACACAAGTTGCCATCATCGGGGCCGGACCTGCTGGTCTGACGCTTTCTCTGCTCTTGGCCAATGCCGGGATAGACAATGTTCTCATAGATCGTCGCGACCAAGACTATATCGAAGGCCGAATTCGTGCCGGAGTTCTGGAATGGGGAAGTGTGCAAACGCTTCGAGACGCTGGCGTTGGCGACCGGATGATGGCCGAAGGGCTACCGCACGACGGGTTTGAGCTTGGGTTTTCTGGCGACCGTTTTCGTGTCGATTTGAAAGGCCTGACCGGAAAGCCGGTAATGGTTTATGGGCAAACCGAAATTACGCGCGATCTTTTTGCGCACCGGCTGGCTGAAGGTGCCCAGATCATCTTCTCAGCCGAAAACGTGCAACCCTTTGATATCGAGTCTGATCAGCCTCGCATCCAATACCAGATCAATGGCGAACTGCACGAAATTCACTGTGAATACATCGCGGGCTGCGACGGGTTCCATGGGGTTTCGCGACGCTGCATTCCGGGCAACGTTCTGAAAACATTCGAACGGGTCTACAATTTCGGCTGGCTCGGTGTTCTGGTCGACAAGCCTCCGGTGTCGCATGAGTTAATCTACGCCAATCACGAACGCGGCTTCGCCCTGTGTTCGCAACGCTCTATGACGCGAAGTCGCTACTATGTTCAGTGCGATCTAGAAGACAGTGTCGAGGACTGGCCCGATGACCGTTTCTGGGAAGAGTTGAAGGCGCGGATTGGGTCGGCGGGCGATGCGGTTCAGACCGGCCCGAGTATCGAAAAGTCTATTGCGCCGCTCCGATCCTTTGTTGCTGAGCCAATGCGCCACGGGCGATTGTTTTAGGCCGGGGATGCGGCGCACATCGTACCCCCGACAGGGGCCAAGGGCCTGAATCTGGCCATTGCCGACGTAACGCTGTTATCGCGCGCGCTGATTGAGATGCTGGTGTCCAACAATGATGCATATATCAACAGATACTCAGCCGATTGTTTGCGGCGCGTCTGGAAAGTGGAACGTTTTTCATGGTTTATGTCGACAATGATGCACCAGTTCCCCGAGATGTCAGGGTTCGAAAAGAAGATGCAGCGCGCCGAGTTTGACCATATCGTAGGCTCAGAAACTGCCGCACGATCCCTGGCCGAAAACTATGTTGGCCTGCCGTTGGAGTAACGAAAATGAGCGAACGACACGATCAGGGAATGAAAACGCGGCGCGCGGTTCTGGGCGATGCTCATGTCGATCGTGCCGAAGCGGCAAAAACCGAATTGGACCAGCCCTTTCAAAACTTGATTACCGAGGCAGCATGGGGCCACGTCTGGTCAGGCACGCATTGGAGTAAACGCGAACGATCGATGGTGACCATCGCGCTTTTGGCTGCACTTGGGCACGAAGAAGAACTCGCAATGCACATTCGCGCAACAGCGACGACCGGTGCGACACGCGACGATATTCGCGAAGCTCTTATGCATGTCGCAATTTACGCAGGTGTCCCGGCCGCGAATACGGCATTCCGAATTGCCAAACCCATTCTGGCCGATCTGGATGTGCAATCAGATGCGTAATGAACCACCGCTGAAGAGACGCGACCACGACTGGCATCCAAAGGCTGATTTTCCTGACTATCGCTCGACAACGCTGCGACATCCAAAGCAGAGCCTTATCGCAATACCTCAGGCACTACAGGACACGACCGGGCCTGCGTTTGGGCATGACATTCTGGGCGCGAACGATGACAATTTGACAATCAACAGCGCTCAGCCGGGGGCATCGGCAATTGGCGAGCGATTATTGGTCCATGGTCGCGTGTTGGATGAAGCGGGGCGCGTCGTGCCAAATGTGCTTTTAGAAGTTTGGCAAGCCAATGCTGGCGGTCGGTATCGTCATAAGAACGATGGATATCTGGCCCCGCTGGACCCGAATTTTGCCGGTTGCGGACGCTGCCTCAGTGATAGCGACGGCAATTACGCCTTTCGAACTATCAAGCCGGGTCCTTATCCCTGGCCCAATGGTGGGAATGATTGGCGACCGGCGCATATTCACTTTTCAGTCTTTGGCACGGCTTTTTCGCAGCGTCTGATCACCCAGATGTATTTCGAAGGTGATCCGCACATCCAAATTTGCCCGATTGTTCAGTCGATTGCCGATCCACGTGCCGTTTCTCAACTGACGGCGCGCCTGGATATGTCCCGAACCATACACATGGATATGCGCGCCTATCGTTTTGATATTGTCCTGCGGGGGCCGGACGCGACCTATTTCGAAAACCGGACCGAGGGTGCCTGATGCCCTTTGACCCTTCTCTCAGAACCAAGCCGGCCACGTCGAACGCCACAGAGCCGCTAAAGGAAAGTCCGTCGCAAACGGCTGGTCCTTATGTTCACATTGGTTGCGTCCCGCAGGCCATCGGTTTGGACAACGCACCGAAACAGCTCGCGTCGAACGCTGACGTACCGCCAGGTGAAAGCATCGTCATTCAGGGCAGAGTGCTGGATGGTGAAGGCGCGTTGGCCAAGGACGTGATGATTGAAAGTTGGCAGATCGACGGCCAATGGCACCGCGCGATCTGCGATCTTGAAACCGGGCAGTTTCGGCTTGAAACATCGCGCCCACAGGCGACAGCACCGGCTACGCCCAGTGTCCAAATTTGGATTGTCGCGCGCGGGATTAATATTGGGCTATCGACCCGCATCTATTTCGATGACGAAGAAAACAGCGAAGACCCCATCCTTGCGCTGGTGCCAGACGATCGACGCAATACTTTGATTGCTAAGGGTAATAACGGCGAATACCAGATCGATATCCGCCTTCAGGGTGATGACGAGACTGTCTTCTTCGACGCCTGATCGATAACCTAGCTTGCGGTCATGTCGCGAAGAACTTTCCGCGCGGCAGTCTCAATCGGAGTCTCAACTTCGCTCAATATTGCAACGCGATCAAACCGGTCAGCGTCAGAATTCACGGCCTCACGCAATGCCTGGCCAAAAGCCATGCGCAGCTCGGTTCCGATGTTGAATTTGCAAATTTTCGATCCGCGTGCCAATCGTGTGCGCTGTTCGACCGGAACCCCCGATCCGCCGTGAATCACCAGCGGCACCTGGGTCACGGCTTCGATCTGGCGAATGCGGGTTTCGTCTAATCTGCCTTCTTTGTTCTGCTGCAAATGGACATTGCCAACAGAGATTGCCATCGCATCCACCGCCGTTTCACGGGCAAATCGCGCGGCTTCCTCGGGGTCCGTTCCCAAAGAACCTTCACCCGCAGCATAGCCCACAAATCCGATCTCTCCCTCGCAAGAAACGCCAGCGGCATGGGCCATCGCGGCAATTTTGGCGGTCTCTTCGATATTCTCATCCAGCGGCTTTCGCGAACCGTCGAACATGATCGAGGTAAAGCCGCTCTCTAATGCCTCGCGACATTCGTCGAACGTGTAGCCATGGTCCAGATGGGCGACGACAGGCACATCGACACTTTCGGCCAATGTGCGGAACATCTTACCCAAAACTGGAAGCGGGGTGTGTTTGCGGCACGAGGGGCCTGCCTGAAGGATTACCGGCAATCCTTCCGCTGCGGCAGCCGTGGTGTAGGCGCGCATATCTTCCCACCCAAGGCAGACAAGACCACCAACCGCATATCCGCCACTCAGGGCGGGCTGCAGGACATCGAAAAGCGTGGCGAGTGTCATCAGGTCGGTCCCGGATGAGATGTTAAAAAGGCTTCAAGATCAGCATCATAAGGCATTGCAGGCGCGCAACCCGGTTTGCCGACGACGATTGCTGCGCAGGCCGAACCACGCAACACTGCCTCTTGCAGGCTTTGCCCGACGGCAATTCCAGACAACAACCCGGCCATAAAGCTGTCACCTGCGCCGGTGGGTTTCAAAGCCTCGACGCGATATATCCCGGTGCGAACTTCTTCGTCGCCCGAGATTGTGATCGCCCCTTCTGGACCCATTTTGTAGACCACTACCTTTGCAGTGGTGCGCGCCAGCTCGCGTGCCTTGTCCAACCCTTTGGCCATGTCACCGGCCATAAAACCGAACTCTTCGTCGTTGCCCACGATCATGTCACTCATGGCACCCGCGCGGGATAGAACATCGGCGGCGACTTCGGGTGAAGGCCACGAATAAGGGCGATAGTCTACGTCGAAGATAACCGGCAGGCCCTGGGCTTTGGCGGCTTCGAAGGCATGAAATGCAGCACTGCGCGACGGCTCGGCGGCAAATACTGTTCCGGCGGTGACAAAGGCACCAAACCGCGACAGGTCCACCTGATCTACGTCTTCCCGAGTAACCTGGAAATCGACGGCTCCGTTTCGGTAGAGTACGGTTTCATGTCCGACCAACACACTTTCATATACGGCAAGCGATGTCCGAAATTCGCCGTCCAGCACGCGGATATGGCTAGTGTCGACGCCGTAGTCTTTCAGACCCTTAATGCAGAAATCGCCGATTGCGTCTTTGGATACAGACGTAATCAAAGCTGACTTGGCTCCGAACTTGCTTAAACCGATTGCGATATTGGCGGATGAACCACCGATCCCAGCTTGAAGGTTCGTAGCATCTCGCGTTTTGGTTCCTGGCGGTGAAGGTGATAAATCCATTCCGACCCGGCCAAAAACGGCAAAGTTATTCGATTTTATCCCCTCAAACAGATCGGCCATAAATCTCCTGCTTTCTTTTAGTCAACGTGTCTTGTGATCGTTTTTTGCAACCGGTTGCAGTCGCATTACCCCCGCAACGTCCCGCGCTCAACAATGTGGCACGGGAAAATACGGGCTTCCGGATATCGGTTCGGATCGTCCAGCATGGACACCACCAATTCGATCGAGCTTTCGATGATCTGGCGTACCGGCTGGTGAATTGTCGTCAAGTTGATGTTGTCCCAGCGTGCAATCTCCATATCATTCAAACCAATCAACCCAATCTCGTCGGGCACTGTAAGGCCCGCAGCCTGGATCGCACTCAGCGCACCAATTGACAAAATATCGTCACCGCAAAAGTAAGCCTCTGCCGGTTCCTGCCAAAGAAGTTTTGCCATCTCGGCACGACCGGCCTCAAAGGTATAGTCGCTGGCGTAGCTGTGCGTGAATTGGACGTTCGTATGGGCGTTGGCAGCCTGGGAAAACCCCGAAAAGCGGTCTTGTGTCGACGTTGCCGAGCTTGGGCCGCCCATGAACCCGATTTTCTGGTAACCCTTTGCGATTAAGGCATCTGCGGCCATTCGACCGCACGCAACGTTATCAATTCCAACAACATGCACGCTTGGCGCACTCGTTTGGCGGCCAAATGAATGTACGACCGGGATATTGGCAGAAACAAACGCACGCGCGTATTCCAGCGGCAATGTCGACGATGCCAGGATGACGCCATCCACTGAATACTGCCGCAACATGCTGACGGCTGTTTCAGGTGTGTCGTCGTCGCTCAGGTTGACCAACAGTGGTCGCAGACCCCGGCTTTGCAGCCCTTTGGTAAACAGATCGAAGACTTCCAGAAACAAAGGGTTGTGAAAGTTGTTCGAAATAAGCCCAATTAACTTGGTCCGACCAGTCGTCAGGCTAGAGGCCAATGCATTTGGATAGTATCCAAGAGTCGTCGCCGCGCGTTCAACCTTGCGCCGGGTCTTGTCCGACACCGATGCACCCTCAGTATACGTACGCGATACCGCCGAACGTGAAACGCCCGCAAGTTCCGCTACATCTTTCAGAGTGACATTCATGGCAATGACCTTTGCCGCTAGGTATCAGACTTGAGGCATTTTGCAACCGGTTGCATTGGCGTTGCAAGCACAAAAAACGCGGCACCGATTGAATGCCGCGTTTTGTATGTTCGGTATTCGAAAGGACGCTTACTCTTCCGCGCCGCCTTCTTCGCCTTCGGTTGCTTCGGCTTCTTCGCCCTCAACACCCTCTTCGACGTCACCTTCTTCTTCATCGTCCTGGCTTGCCAGACCCGATGGTGCCTGGATGTTGGCAATAACAAAGTCACGATCAATCGTCGCTTTCGCGCCGCTGGGCAGATCAACGCCCGAGATTGTGGCCGTGTCACCGATTTCCATACCGGTCAGGTCAACTGACACGCTTTCCGGAATGTCGCCGGCGGTAACCACCAGCTCAACTTCCGGACGCACCGCATTCAACACGCCACCTTGGCGCAGACCTGGGCAGTCGTCGTGGCCAACAAATTCGACCGGGATGAACAATGCGATCTTCGAGTTGCGCTTCAGGCGCATCAGATCGAGGTGTGTCGGAAGGTCTTTCACAACATCACGCTGAACGTTCCGGCAGATGACGCGCACGTCTTCCTGACCTTCGACTTTCAGATTGAACAATGTTGCCAGAAAGCGGCCCGCTTTCAGCTTCTTGAACAGTACGTTGTAAGGGACATTAATCGCCAGAGGGTCGGCACCGCCGCCATATACGATGCCAGGTACGAGCCCGTCTCTACGAGCTTGACGAGCGGCCCCCTTGCCTGTCCCCGTCCGTACCGTGACGTTAAGATCAGGGATCTCACCAGCCATGGTTATTCTCCATTATGTAAAGGGCAGCCTCCAAGGGTGTCCGCCCACGAATGGCGGCATATAGCTGGGGATTCTGTTTTTGAAAAGAAGAATCTTCCTGTCGTAGGGCGCAGTACCTCGACCCACCGAAAATCATTCGTGATATCTCACATCAAGACATCTGATTGGCCTTAGCTTTGGCGCCTTTCTATGGTCGCGGCCAGTTAATGAAGGCCCGAATTTTGAAACGTTCTGATATCGCGCTGGCTGTTTTGGTGTCTTTCCTTTGGGGGCTGAACTTTGTTGTTATCGAGGTCGGCCTGGAAAGCTTTCCGCCGCTTTTGTTTTCGGCCTTCAGGTTTTCACTTGCCGCCATTCCTTTGGTTTTCTTCGTTCAGAAACCGGATACAAGCTGGGGCGTGATCCTGGACGTTGGGTTCGTTCTTGGTGTCGTCAAGTTCAGTTTGCTTTTCGTTGGAATGAGTATCGGCGCATCTGCGGGATTGGCATCGCTTGTGTTGCAGGTTCAGGCGATCTTTACAGTTCTGTTGGCCGCATTTCTTTTGGGTGAGCACTCAAGCAAGCGACAAGTAGCAGGAATTGCCATCGGTTTTTCGGGTATCGCCCTTGTCGGTTTGACGCTTCAACAATCTGCGACGCAGTGGGGCATCGCAATGATCGTTCTGGCGGGGATGGCATGGGCGGTATCCAACTTGATCATACGACACGCGGGGCAAGCAAAGATGCTGAACCTTGTCGTCTGGTCTTCACTTATCCCGCCCATCCCGCTTTTGACCTTATCCCTATTGATTGAAGGTCCTGAAGTTGGGGTGGAAGCCCTTCAAAGCATGACGCTTACGGGGGTTGCTGCACTTTTTTACATCGCATTCGTATCCACGATAATTGGGTTTGCCATTTGGGGCCATCTCATTCAGCGCTATGGGGCAGGGCAGGTCGCACCGTTCTCGCATTTGGTTCCAATCTTTGGCATGGGGTCATCGGCGCTCATCCTTGGCGAAGCCTTCGGCCCTTGGCGCATCTTGGCAGCCGCCCTGATCATCTTCGGATTGGTTCTGATTGTTTGGAAGTCGACGCGCGCCGCGCCGCTACGACAAACTCAGCTTTCGGGCTGAAATACCGTGAAATTCGGATCAATCTCGCCATATGCGCAATTGGCATCCAACAGCGCCATCTGCGCTTCGGCAGGGGTGGCGTCCGTCAGAACAGCAAGGTCGACGTAGGTTGCAACAACATGATCAAGCGTTGGGGTTTTCGGATCGGTGAGATCCCATGTGACGTAGCCGCAAACCAAATTCCGGTTGCCATCGTAGGTTCCCATAAAATCGACGGCACCCAGCAACCTGTCAACAGGATACCAGTTGATCCTGTAACCCGTCAGATGCTGCACAGGCCCACGATTAAGCGGGAAAACGTTGCTCATCTGAATATCGGTTTCGAAGCTGGCTGGAATTGCCAATGGGTTGCCCAACACCGGCGTGCTGGCCGGCGGTGGGGCTGTTGCTTCCACGGCTTCGAAAAGCGCCACGGTGGCGTCGAGCATGGCGGCAGTTTCCGCAGGAAACTCTATTTCGACGTGGTCGGGGTCACCAGCCGCAAAAACAGGTCCGGCAAATACGCTTGCCAGAATCGCGACTGCCCCCGCGTGAATAGACTCTTTAAACCACTGACTTGTCATGCAGGCTAAAATAGGCCCCAAGCTGAAGTGCGGCAAGAAGATGGCTAAAAACTGACGAATTTAGGTTTCTGAGCGCGGCACTGACGCATCATTCCACGCTAATCTCAGAGTTTCTCAAATATTGTCGTCAATCGGGAAACAAAAGCGCCTCAGGCCCAATCGCCGGAAAATCCCTTTGGAACCAGCAAAATATCGCGATCAACATCGGTGACCAGACGTTTTCCACTTAGCGCCATAGAAGTATCCAACTCTTTTTGCATCACTTCCAACGTCTTTGTTACACCCGCTTCGCCCATAGCCCCCAAGCCATAAACCCAGGCTCGACCGATCATCGTGCTTTTTGCCCCAAGCGCCAAAGCCTTCAATATGTCCTGTCCGCTGCGAATCCCGGAATCAAACCAAACCTCGGTTTGGTCGCCAACCGCCTTCACGATCTCTTCCAACACCTTGATTGATGACAGCGCACCATCCTGCTGTCGTCCTCCGTGGTTCGACACCACAATTGCGTCTGCTCCCAATGTGGCCGCTTTCCTGGCATCCTCGACATCCAAGATACCTTTCAGAATGACTTTACCGCCCCACATATCCATCAGCTCTTTGACGCGATCCCAGTTCAATGACGGATCAAAAGCCTCGCCAATCCAACTGGACAACGACGATGGATCAGAAACCCCGCTGGCGTGGCCTACTATATTTCCAAAAAACCGCCGTTTGGTGCCCAGCATGCCCAGCCCCCAGTGCACCTTGGTAATCATATTCGCAATCGATGCGGGCGTTAGCTTTGGTGGGGCGCTCAGCCCGTTTTTCAGGTCTTTGTGTCGCTGACCCAGAACCTGCAAATCAACGGTAATAACAATCGCAGAACATCCTGCTTCGCGCGCGCGTTCAAAAAGGCGGCGCATAAAGTCATCGTCTTTCAGGGTGTAGACTTGGAACCAAAACGGATTATTCGTGTGCTGGGCGACATCCTCGATGGAGCAGATTGACATTGTCGACAAACAGAACGGCACGCCAAAGTTCTCGGCAGCGCGGGCCGCTTTGATCTCACCATCGGCGCATTGCATACCCGTCAATCCAACCGGTGCAAGTGACGTTGGCATTGCAACCTCTTCGCCTAGCATTTCAGTTGCGGTCGAGCGGTTCGACATGTCGACCGCGATCCTCTGGCGCAGTTTCAGCTGAGCAAAATCCGTAGTGTTTTCGCGAAAAGTCTGCTCGGAATAGCTTCCGCTTTCGGCATAATCGTAAAACATCTTCGGAACGCGCCTGCGATACAGGCGTTTCAGGTCGGCGACTTCGGTTATGACGGGCATATCGACCTCAAATCTCAATATTGGTAAGTTTCTTTTACCACTTTGAGGTATTCGAGTGCAACGCAAAAAAGGCCGGGCAATGCGCCCGGCCTTCCAAATTCAAATATGAACGGCTTTTAACTGTGGATTGGTCCGTCGCCGCACGCCAACGCAGCCTCGCGCACCGCTTCCGAATAAGTCGGATGCGCATGACACGTCCTTGCCAAATCTTCGGCAGCGGCGCCAAATTCCATAGCAACGCAAACTTCGTGGATCAGATCACCAGCCATTGGGCCAATAATATGGGCTCCAAGAATGCGATCTGTTTCCTTATCCGCCAGGATTTTCACGAAACCATCCGCAGCGAAATTCGCTTTCGCACGGCCATTGCCCATGAAGCTGAACTTCCCGACCTTATAGGCGCGACCGGCGTCTTTTAGCTGTTCCTCGGTTTGCCCAACGTTTGCAACTTCGGGATGGGTGTAAATCACCCCAGGGATCACATCATAGTTCACATGCCCAGCTTGACCGGCAATAGTTTCTGCAACGGCCATGCCTTCGTCTTCGGCCTTGTGCGCCAACATTGGGCCGGTGATCGCATCGCCAATGGCATAGATGCCTTTAACATTGGTTGCCCAATGCGCGTCGGTCTGCACCTGGCCGCGATCCGACACAGCTACGCCAGCGGCTTCCAATCCAAGACCATCGGTAAACGGTCGCCTCCCGGTAGCCACCAGAACGGTTTCGGCCTCGATGGTTTCTTCCTTGTCGTTCTTCTTCAGTTTGTAGGTGACTTTGGCTTTGGTCTTGGTCGCGGCCACTTTCTGAACAGCGGCCCCCATGACAAACTTCATGCCCTGTTTCTTCAGCGTCCGCTGGAACACTTTTTGGATTTCGCCATCCATGCCCGGTGTCACAGCGTCCAGGAATTCGACAACGGTCACCTCTGCGCCAAGACGCTTATAGACCGATCCAAGTTCCAACCCGATCACACCCGCGCCGATAACGACCATCGACTTTGGAATTTTGCCAAGTTCAAGTGCACCGGTCGATGTCACGACAACTTTTTCATCCACCTCAACACCAGGTAGGCTCGAGGCTTCGGACCCGGTTGCAATGACAATATTCTTAGCGTTGTGAACTTCGTCCCCGACCTTGACTTTGCCCGCTTCGGGGATTGAACCCCATCCCTTCAGCCAATCAATCTTGTTCTTCTTGAACAGAAACTCGATGCCCATGGTGTTTGCGTTGATGGTATCCTGCTTGTAGCCAAGCATGGCCTTCCAATCGACTTTCGGCTTGGGAACACCCAAACCCATTTTCGAGAAATTGGTTTCGGCTTCGTGCAACATCTCGGTGGCGTGCAGCAGTGCTTTGGATGGGATGCATCCGACGTTCAAGCAGGTGCCGCCCAACGTCTCTCGCCCTTCGACGCAGGCCGTCTTCAACCCCAACTGTGCGCATCTGATTGCGCACACATAACCGCCCGGGCCGCCGCCAATTACTATTACGTCATAATCTGCCATGAAAAATCTCCGGTTCGGATATGCTTGTTGACCACAGGATGATGCCCCCGCGTTCTGTCTGCAAGCTGGTTATTGGGTTAAGAAAGCGGATTTCCGGCAGCATTCACGTTTCGAAAACGACAGCTTAGGCGTAAGGGTCGGCATATTGTCGGGGAAAACCCCGAATCCAACTGCCGACCGCTGTTTCAGATTGCCAAAATATACAGATAAGCCGTTGCAATCGCGCCGACACCCCAGACCCCGGTGCGCAGCCAGGGAATGCCAGCCAAATAGATGCCCACATACAGGACGCGCGCGATCAGAAATATCTGCGCCATCAGCAACGTCGTGTCGCTGAAAGCGCCTTTGGCTTGCAATATCAGGATCGCCGGGGCGAACAGCGCCATGGCAATTACCGAATTGTTCAGACATCTCAGCGCACGCCCCGCCACACCGTCCAACTCGCGCGGTTCGTCGCGTGGCGTCGCCAGATACGGCAAACCCATCTTCGGGATTGCCAGAGTCACCTGAACAACAATGATTACGACCGTCAAAAGACCATACAAAGCCAGAATGGATAATTCACTCGACATGTCTTGCTCCCTTCCATTGGATGCACGGTCGAAGATTACCACAAATGTGGAATGAGCGAAAAAATCGCGGGATCTGGATAGAAAGTTGCCCAGGCAAAGAGCACGAACGCAAAGTTACATCGGATCGGTCATCCAACGTCCCGATAACAACATCGAGACTTCGTCAAAAGACATCGCAATTTCGGTCTTTGACAATAGGGGGCGGCCATCAGCCCCCGGTTGCTCGGGGAAGTGAATCAACTTGCACCACGGGTTCTCCGGGTCGCTTTCGTCGCCGAATTCGACCCGGATGACATGGCTCATATTGATCATGGCGTATTCGCCAGTTTTGCGAAGTTTAAGTCGCAGAAACATGGCGTTCTACAGATCCATCAGCAACCGCCGTGGATCCTCCAGTGCTTCTTTCACGCGCACCAGGAAGGTGACCGCCCCTTTGCCGTCCACAATCCGGTGGTCATAGCTCAGCGCCAGATACATCATCGGGCGGATCACGATCTCGCCGTTCACAACCACAGGCCGCTGCTGGATCTTGTGCATCCCCAGAATACCCGACTGCGGCGGGTTCAGAATGGGCGATGACATCAGCGAACCGTAAACTCCGCCGTTCGATATTGTGAACGTGCCACCCTGCATCTCGGCCATCGACAGCTTGCCGTCACGGGCGCGCAGACCAAGCTCAGAAATCTTCTTCTCGATCGCCGCAAAACCCATCTGATCAGCATCGCGCACCACCGGAACAACCAACCCGTTCGGTGTGCCAACTGCCACGCCCATATGGACGAAGTGCTTATAAACCACGTCCGTGCTATCAATCTCGGCGTTCACCTCGGGCACTTCTTTTAGCGCGTGACAGCATGCTTTGGTGAAAAACGACATAAAGCCCAGTTTGGTGCCGTGCTTCTTCTCAAACAGCTCTTTGTATTCTTTACGCAGCGCCATCGTCTCGGACATGTCCACCTCGTTGTAGGTGGTCAGCATGGCCGCATTGTTCTGTGCATCTTTCAGACGGCGGGCGATGGTCTGGCGCAAGCGGGTCATCTTCACCCGCTCTTCCCGTCCCACATCGTCCGCAGCCACTGGCGCACGCGGTGCCGCCGCTGCCGGGGCAGCCTTCGGTGCCGGATTGGCCAGCGCCTTTTGCACGTCTTCCTTCATGATCCGCCCGTCGCGGCCTGTGCCGGTGACAGCATCGGATGACAAACCCGACTCTGCCATCAACTTCTTGGCTGATGGGGCATCTTCAACGTCTTTTCCGCCACTAGCAGCCGGGGCAGGGGCTGCGGCGGCTGGAGCTGCCGCAGGCGCAGCACTTGCGCCAGCACCGGCTGCCATTACCGCCAATTTACCGCCCGCTTCCACGGTCGAACCTTCAGCTGCAAGGATTTCCGATATCACTCCCGACGCTGGGGCCGGAACCTCGACCGAAACTTTGTCCGTTTCCAGCTCACACAGCATCTCGTCCTGAGAAACTGGTTCGCCAACTTTCTTGAACCATGTCGATACAGTCGCTTCGGTCACGCTCTCGCCCAGGGTAGGCACCATCACGTCAACGGAACCGCCACCGCCAGAACCGGCGTCTGCCTTTGCAGTAGGGGCTGCGGCAGGCGCTGCTTTTGGTGCCGGGGCTGCGCCCGCACCATCGCCTTCGTTCAGTGTCGCCAGCAAGGCATCAACGCCAACCGTGTCACCCTCTGCCGCGACGATCTCGGCCAATACGCCGGCAGCAGGCGAAGGTACTTCAACCGTCACCTTGTCAGTTTCAAGCTCGCACAACATTTCATCGACGTCGACGCTGTCGCCCGGCTTTTTGAACCAGGTGGCAATCGTCGCCTCGGTTACACTTTCCCCTAAGGTGGGCACGCGAATTTCGGTTGCCATAATGGTTACCCTTCCAGTGTCAGCGCATCATTCACCAGCGCTTGTTGTTGTAATTTATGCGCCGATGCCAGGCCCGTGGCAGGCGATGCCGCCGCTGACCGTCCAGCGTATTTTGGCCGTGTATTCTTTGCCTTGATGCGGGTCAGAACCCACTCGATGTTCGGCTCCATAAAGGACCAGCCGCCCTGGTTCTTCGGCTCTTCCTGACACCAGACCCAGTCGGCATTCTTAAACCGCTTCAGTTCAGTCACCATGGACTGCGCCGGGAACGGATAGAACTGTTCGACCCGCATCAGATAGACATCATCAATGCCGCGGGCGTCCCGTTCTTCCAGCAGATCAAAGTAAACCTTGCCCGAACACATCACCACGCGCTTGATCTTGCTGTCTGCCACCAGCTTCGTATCTGAATGCCCTTTCTGGGCATCGTCCCAAAGCACCCGGTGGAAACTGGACCCGGTCACAAAATCCTCGGTATCGCTAACCGCCATCTTGTGGCGCAGCAAAGATTTCGGCGTCATCAGAACCAGCGGCTTGCGATAGTCGCGGTGCATCTGACGGCGCAGAATATGGAAATAGTTCGCCGGCGTCGTGCAGTTGGCGACGATCCAGTTGTCCTCCGCACACATCTGCAAGAACCGCTCAAGCCGCGCGGACGAGTGTTCAGGTCCCTGACCTTCGAAGCCATGCGGCAACAGCATCACCAGCCCAGACATCCGCAGCCACTTGCGTTCGCCGGATGAGATGAACTGATCGAACATGATCTGCGCGCCATTGGCGAAATCGCCAAACTGAGCTTCCCACAGAACCAATGCATTCGGCTCCGCCAGCGAATAGCCGTATTCAAAACCCAACACCGCATATTCCGACAGCATCGAGTCAATCACTTCATAATGTGACTGTCCCTCACGAATGTGGTTCAAAGGATAATAGCGTTCTTCGGTCTCCTGATTGACGATCCCGGAGTGCCGCTGGCTAAACGTGCCGCGCGTCGAATCCTGACCCGCCAGACGCACCGGATAACCCTCGGTCAGCAACGATCCAAACGCCAATGCCTCTGCTGTCGCCCAGTCGAACCCTTCGCCCGAACTGAACATCTTCCGTTTGGTTTCCAGCAACCTATCAACTGTCTTATGCATCGGGAAACCGTCCGGCACTGACGTCAGCGCTTTGCCGACTTCAGTAAAAGTCTTTTTGGCAATGGCGGTCTTACCGCGCTGATAGTTCTCACCGCCCTTGTCCAGATGCGACCAACGACCATCAAGCCAATCCGCTTTGTTCGGCTTGTAAACTTTCCCGGCCTCGAACTCTTCGTTCAGCAGGGCCTGGAAGCTGGCCTTCATATCCTCGATCTCGCCCTCGGGGATCAGACCATCCTTCACCAGACGATCTGTATAAAGTGACAGCGTTGTTTTCTGCTTTTTGATCTTCTTATACATGATCGGGTTGGTGAACATGGGCTCGTCGCCCTCATTGTGACCAAACCGACGGTAGCAGAAGATATCAAGCACGACGTCCTTGCCGAACTTCTGGCGGAACTCGGTCGCCACCTTCGCGGCATGTGTAACCGCCTCAGGGTCGTCACCGTTCACGTGGAAAATCGGCGCTTCCACCATCAAAGAAATGTCGGTCGGGTATGGCGATGACCGGCTAAAGTGCGGTGCCGTCGTGAATCCGATCTGATTGTTCACTACGATATGGATCGTGCCGCCAGTTTTGTGCCCTTTCAGCCCAGACAGGCCAAAACACTCGGCGATGATGCCCTGACCTGCAAATGCCGCATCTCCGTGCAGCAGGATCGACAAAGCCGTCGTGCGCGTATCGTCCTTCTTCTGGTCATGTTTGGCCCGCACCTTGCCCAGAACAACCGGGTTCACCGCCTCAAGGTGCGATGGGTTTGCGGTCAGGCTCAAATGCACCGAATTGCCGTCGAATTCGCGGTCTGACGAAGCCCCAAGGTGATACTTAACGTCCCCCGAACCATCGACATCCTCAGGCTTAAAACTGCCGCCCTGAAACTCGTTGAAAATCGCCTTGTAGGGCTTTTGCATCACGTTCGCCAAAACGCTCAACCGGCCCCTGTGCGGCATCCCGATGATCACGTCCTTCACACCCAACGCACCACCGCGCTTGATGATCTGTTCCATCGCCGGGATCAGGCTTTCGCCCCCATCCAATCCAAAACGTTTCGTGCCCATGTATTTGACATGCAAGAATTTTTCGAAACCCTCGGCCTCGACCATTTTGCGCAATATTGCCTTGCGACCTTCCTTGGTAAAGGTCACTTCCTTGCCGTAACCCTCGATGCGCTCTTTCAACCACGATGCTTCAGCAGGGTTTGAGATATGCATGTATTGCAGCGCAAAGGTCCCGCAATAGGTCCGTTTAACAATCGCCAGGATTTCCCGCATCGAGGCCATCTGAAGCCCCAATACGTTATCAATAAAGATCGGCCGATCCATGTCGGCTTCAGTGAACCCGTAAGACTTCGGGTCAAGTTCAGGATGTGGCGTCTGATCGCGCATTCCCAGCGGATCCAGATCGGCCACCAGATGGCCCCGGATACGATAGGCTCGAATGATCATCAGCGCCCGGATTGAGTCCAATACAGCCCGCTTAATTGCATCTTCGCTGACCTGAGCCCCGGCCTCAGCCGCTTTCGCCTTGATTTTGCCTGCAGCCCCAGCCGCTTCCTTGGCTCCCAGCGATCCCCACTGCCCATCCAGCGCTGCCGTTAACTCATCAGATGGCTGAGGCGGCCAATCATCACGCGCCCAGCTTGGCCCGGCGGCTTCCGCCTGAGCCTCAACCCCAGCGTCCCCCAGTTCCTGAAAGAACGCCTGCCATGCCTCATCCACCGCATTCGGATCATTGGCATATCGCGCGTAAAGCTGCTCGATATACTCGGCATTGTGGCCTTGGAGGAATGACGAGGCCTTGAAGATATCGTTTGGAGATTGGTCGGTCATGATGAATCCTCACTTCTATTAGAAGTAGTATTTCTAAGGTCTTCAATTACGGCTTTAACAAGCCAAGCTGCTGCCAGCAGTGCTGCGGCAACAAAAGCCAATAATGGCCAGTTTACGATAGTTTCGAAAAAATCAGTCGGTGAGTTAGAAGAGAACAATCCTTCGGATTCACTGCCGATGTCTGTGCGAAAGTAATTTGTTTGAATGATTGGGCCAAAGGCTGCGATGCCAACGGCGGTCGAAACCGCAAGCCCAACCAAAAAGATAATTAGTCTTCGCAGCGTCATTAGTGGTCTACCCAATCGCCTCCAGCACCGCCTCACCAAGACCCGCCGGGCTCTCGGAAACAACAATCCCGGCCGAGCGCATGGCCTCGATCTTGTCGTCCGCGCCGCCCTTGCCGCCAGCAACAATCGCGCCAGCGTGGCCCATACGACGACCCGGAGGTGCCGTGCGACCGGCAATAAATCCAGCGACTGGCTTCCAGCGGCCCTTCTTCTTCTCATCGGCCAGGAACTGCGCCGCTTCTTCCTCAGCAGAGCCACCGATTTCACCGATCATGATGATCGACTGCGTCTCGTCATCCGCCAGGAACCACTCCAGCACATCTATATGCTCGGTCCCTTTGATCGGATCGCCGCCAATACCCACACATGTCGACTGTCCCAGCCCCACATCCGTGGTCTGCTTCACCGCCTCATAAGTCAGGGTGCCCGAGCGTGAGACAACCCCGCACGACCCGCGCTGGTGGATGTGTCCCGGCATAATCCCGATCTTGCAGGCGTCCGGCGTAATCACACCCGGACAGTTCGGCCCGACCAAGATCGTGTCGGATGTCTCCAGCGCCCGCTTCACACGCATCATGTCCAGCACCGGAATGCCTTCAGTGATCGCAACCACCAATGGAATTTCGGCATCAATCGCTTCCAAAATTGAGTCAGCCGCAAACGGCGGCGGCACGTAAATCACGGATGCATTCGCCCCGGTCTTTGCCACCGCTTCGTGGCAGGAGTTGAACACCGGAAGCTCCAGGTGTGTTTGTCCGCCTTTGCCGGGCGTCACACCACCAACCATCTGCGTGCCATAGGCAATCGCCTGTTCGGAATGGAACGTGCCCTGGCTGCCGGTGAATCCCTGACAGATGACTTTCGTGTTTTCGTCTACGAGGACTGCCATATCAGGCTCCTTGGTTGCGCGGCTGGGGCCGCTTCGTGTTCATATTCAATTCAATTCCAAACCAGCCTGATGCACGATCCTGCCGATTGTCTATGCCGCTTGAAGTGGGCTTTGTGATCAAGACTTGCATCATCCCGCCGCCGCCGTTTCCATGTTGAAACGCGCAACTACTTTACGCACCTGCTCAAGCGACCAGATTGCCATCCAACGCTCACCGCCTGGTGCATCCACGGGAACCAGATCGCCCGCATCGTTGCGCGTTGCTGTTTCTACAACGGCCTCGACAGGTTCAGGGAAATCAAACGGCGATTTGGTCGGGTTGAACGCCTGAAAGCGCCCATTATCCCGCACATTCCGGTTGGCCTCGACTGCATGCATCGTTGTCAAAAGATACCGCGACCCCGAGGCGACAAAGCGCTGGAAAAACTCCCAGCGCAGCCAGTATTTCAAATGAAACAAGCAGTCGCGGCACATGAACAAATCGGCCTTGGGTAATGGGTCAGAGGTGACATCCGCCACCGCAAAAGAGACGCCGTCGCGTGCATAGGCGGCCTGGTTCGCGGCAATCAGACTTTCCGAGATATCCAGACCGACATAATCGACGCCTTGCAGATCAACCTCCTGCATCCAACTCCAGTCGCCACAGGGCGCGTCAACAAAGGATTGGACTTCGTAGCGGTCAAACAAACCCGGCAATGCCTCACGAATGCGCGCGGTCAGAGCAAGACTGGATCCAACGCCCGAACGCGGGTGCTTGCCACCCTCGGACCAGTCCTTGTCTTCAAACACACGCTTCAAATTTTGACGCAAATCCGGGAACCCCCTGGTGGTCTAAACCGCTGGAATATTCGGCCAACCGTTACCCCTTAACCGCAGCAACGATCTTCTCGGCACCGTCCTTCAGGTTGTCCGCCGCAATGACGTCCAGCCCAGAAGTATTGATGATCTCTTTGCCCTTCTCGACGTTTGTACCTTCCAGCCGAACCACAAGCGGCACTTTCAGGCCGACCTCTTTCACAGCCGAAACCACGCCCTCGGCAATCACGTCACAGCGCATGATGCCGCCGAAAATGTTCACAAGAATGCCCTTCACCTGCGGGTCAGACGTGATGATCTTGAAGGCTTCGGTCACCTTCTCCTTGGTCGCTCCACCGCCAACGTCCAGAAAATTCGCTGGCTCCGAGCCATAAAGCTTGATGATGTCCATCGTCGCCATGGCCAGGCCCGCACCGTTCACCATGCAGCCAATCTCACCATCCAAAGCAATATAATTCAGATCGTATTTCGAGGCTTGCAGCTCTTTGGCATCCTCCTCGGTTTCATCCCGCAGCGCGGCGATGTCCGGGTGACGATAAATGGCATTGCTGTCGAACCCCATTTTTGCATCCAGACACTTCAGATCGCCTTTGTCGGTGACGATCAGCGGATTGATTTCCAGCATCTCCATGTCTTTCTCAACGAACATGGAATAAAGCGTGCCCATCAGCTTGACGCATTGCTTGATCTGCTGGCCTTCCAGCTTCAGCGCAAAGGCGATCCGGCGGCCATGAAACGGCTGGTACCCGGTGGCAGGATCAACGCTGAACGACAGGATTTTATCCGGTGTTTTCTCGGCCACCTCTTCAATATCCATGCCGCCTTCGGTCGAGGCGACAAAGCTCACTCGGCTACTGCCGCGGTCCACCAGCAATGCCAGATACATCTCTGTCTGAATGCCTGCGCCATCTTCAATGTAGATGCGGTTGACCTGCTTGCCCGCCGGACCGGTTTGCTTGGTCACCAACGTGCGACCCAACATGCGTTTGGCTTCTTCAGCAGCTTGCTCAACCGACTTGGCTAAACGAACACCACCCTGATCACCGGCATCGGCTTCTTTGAACGTGCCCTTGCCGCGGCCACCTGCGTGAATCTGCGCTTTGACCACCCACAGCGGGCCGTCCATTTCACCGGCTGCACTTTTGGCTTCTTCGGACCGCAATACCGCGCGACCGTCCGAAACAGGGGCCCCGTAACTGCGCAGCAATGCTTTTGCCTGATACTCATGGATATTCATTTGGGGTCTCCTTGACGGCTTTTCATTGGAATTGTTGGCACGCGATGTCCGGGTTGTGAAACGAAAATGTCCTTGCTGGCATGGATTTGCGAATATTTCCGAATTTTGTGATCACACCATTATATCGTGTGATCACAAAGCCGCCGCAAAATGGAATTATTCGCGAATCCCTGATTTTTGCCAGCTGGCCTGGCGTGAAAGCGAATGCCGATATCCGGAACACGACAACTTAATTGCCGCGTTGAAAAGCATTCTCCATCATCGCCGTTAGGACTTCAAATTCTGCCAGGATACTGCCCCAAGATTAGCCAACGCGGCTTCCAATCCCGGAGCCAGCAGCGATGGGTTTAAACAAAGCGTATCTTTGCTCAGACGAAACCCAACATAATTAGCCGCTTCAAGCTGGTCGCGAATACGGCGGTCAGTCGCGTCGTCCAAATGAACATTCTCATATAGGATGAACTCGGGACTAAACTGGTCAAAGCGTGCTCCGGCAAAAACATCTGCCTCATGGCCCTCGACATCCACAATCAACCCGTCTGCATCCAAGGCATGTTGTTCAACCAAAATGTCATCCAGCCGCCGCAAATCGATCTTTTCTTCAACGATGTCGTTCGGGTCGGCATTGTCGCGCCGCATCGACATCAACCGAAAAAAAGTGTCGCGATCCAGCGATGCCGCACCGGGAACCCATTTTGGATATCGATCGCGTGCTTGAGGGTCCAAAGTATGAAGAGTTAAAGTTCCAGATTTAGAAGATGCACCGACATTCAAACATTTCACCCATGGGCGGTCTTTGTGCAGAGTTTGCAATCTGGCAAAAGGTTCAGTCGCAGGTTCCAACAACAACGCGTCCCAGGTCCCGCGGACTACATGACTATACATCATGTCATCGAGAAACCCGTCATGGGCGCCAACCTGAACATACTTTGGACGACGGCCCGCAGCGCGTGCTTTTGACTCCACCAGATCAAAAACCAAACCCGGCAAACTGTCCTGAGACGCCTGCAGTAACCTGCGATGCGCGCGTTTAAAATGTCGGGCGTCTGCGGCCAATGTTGATCCTACTCAGGCTTTTCGAATTCCAGGCCGACACTCTGCAATGCCTGACCAATGAAAGACTCGGAGTGCGGAGGATTCGACTTGTGGTGCGCCCGCATCAAACTGCTCCACAAGTGAACAGTACACGTTTTTTCTGTCATCCAGAACTCCATGCTGGGCTTGGAGTTAAATGGAAGATCGGCCAGGGTCCAATAAACAGGCGAAAACACCTCTTGTTGTGCGCAATGTTCGAACTCACCGGAATCCAACAACCCATGAGTTATGGCCATCGGTCCCAGAATTATTCTTCGTTCCTTATACATCCCGACCAACTTATTCTCGGGCGGAATATCAGAGACGCGGTTCTGTCCACGCGGACGAAGCCAAGGCGGAACAAACTCGGGGTCCGTGACGGCTTGATGCAACAGCGCAAGAGTGGCCGAACCATGGGGTAGCCGCATTACCGCATTGTTGACTTGGTTCCTCTCGCCGGTTCGGCCGGCGATGAAGCGGTGTTCGGGCCAGGTAATAGGCTTCACACAAATTAAATCAGTGTCGCACCAGACCTCATCGGTCTTTGACATCAAAAAGATGCGAAAGATATCCGCGATATATGCAGGAGCTGTCTGGTCGAACAGCTCCTGGCTTGGTTCGAATATTTCGTTGGCGTCGGCCGTCTCAATGTCTTCAGGTATATTCTCTACCGGTGCATAGGAATACAGCTTTACCCGATGCCCCTGAGCACGAAATGACGCCAATCCAAGCCGATCATACCAGCGCAGCCGATTTCCAACCCAAAGACTTGAAATCGTAGGCAGATCAGGATCAATGGGCGTCAGTGACACCGACTTAGCTGAGGTTTCCGTCGATGCCTTTACACGCCTCGACAAGCCCCTTCACGGCGTCAACCGATTTATCGAACATGGCTTGCTCGTCTTTGGACATCTTAATGTCGATGACCCGCTCAATACCGCCTGCGCCGATCACGGTCGGCACACCGACATACATGCCCTTCAGGCCCAATGCGCCGTCGACATAAGCCGCACATGGCAGAACCCGTTTTTGGTCTTTCAGATAAGCCTCGGCCATCTCGATTGCGCTGGTCGCAGGCGCGTAATAGGCCGATCCATTGCCCAACAGACCAACGATCTCGGCGCCACCGTCACGGGTGCGCTGAACAATCGCGTCCATTTTTTCCTGCGTCGTCCAGCCCATGTCCACCAGATCAGGCAAAGGAATGCCCCCAATTGCTGAATAGCGCACAAGCGGAACCATAGTGTCGCCATGACCACCTAGAACAAATGCAGTCACGTCTTTCATCGAAACTTCAAATTCCAGGCTCAGGAAGTGACGGAAACGCGCCGAATCCAAAACCCCGGCCATTCCGCAAACCTTTTCGCGGGGCAGCCCTGAATACTCACGCAATGCCCAAACCATGGCATCCAGCGGGTTGGTGATGCAGATGACAAAAGCGTTCGGCGCATGGGCTTTGATGCCCTCGCCAACCGATTTCATGACTTTCAGGTTGATGCCCAACAGGTCGTCGCGGCTCATGCCCGGCTTGCGTGGCACACCAGCAGTAACGATACAGACATCAGCTCCGGCGATATCGGCGTAGTTTGTCGTGCCTTTCATTGACGCGTCGAAACCTTCGGCAGGTCCAGCCTCGGCGATGTCCAACGCTTTGCCCTGAGGCGTGCCGTCGGCGATGTCGAACAATACGACGTCGCCAAGTTCTTTCATCGCTGCGAGATGGGCCAAGGTGCCGCCGATCTGGCCGGCTCCGATAAGGGCAATTTTGGGTCTGGACATGAGGGTTCTCCGATCCGAATGCGAGTTCAGGTTCGGAACCGATGCCTAGACACACTTGCCGACCCGCGCAAGGCAGAACGCCACACTGCGACACTTCTGGTGCGCGCGGGTCAAGAAACACAAGGTTCAACAGCGGCCAGCACACTCCCGGAATTGGCGAGCAGAACCCTTTTACATGTGATCCTGGTCATGGTTGCTACCGCAAATGCCAAGGGGGATTCGGCAGAAACGACCACCTCGATGACTTGGCTTAACTCTGGATACCCGCCGGTTGCAGGTCTTCGGTCAAAAGCTCAAAGGCGTCGCCCGCGCTCACCAGACAGGTCAGGCCGCTGGGCAGGGTCACCGTTATGGTCCAGCTGCCACTCTCTTCAGACGCGAACACTTCGACGACACGGCCCTGGCTGGCAATGCCGATGGCCTGTCTGCTCTCTCCATACTTCCCCGCCAATTGCTCGATCACGGCAGCACGGGGCGCGCAGTTCTGTTGGGCCGAGGCTGTGGTCGTCGCTATAACTGTTGTCGCAAATGCTGCCATCGCAATTATGGTCTTCATCAGTTGCCTTTCTGGACCCGGTTCACTTTAGGCCCGTTGCCGTGTCAGACCGTCACGCGATCTCTGACTCCAATCTCGTCAGCCAAACCCTAAAACTGATTAACAGTGCGTGCGCAGCTCCCGGGGCGCGCAACACCTGTTCCGAAGCACCCAAATGCTGCGTTGCGGCGAAAATGCTTGCAGATTGCTGCGTCAAGGTGCAGGTTCCGCGCAATAAAATTGCTCATAGGTCGAATCATGACGACAGAAACGGCGCTCTACCGTTCGGTTCTCTACATTCCAGGCTCGAATGCACGGGCGCTGGACAAGGCGCACAATTTGCCGTGCGACGCCATCATTTTCGACCTGGAAGATGCTGTTGCGCCCGATGAAAAAATCGCCGCGCGAGAGAAATTGGCCGCCGAACTGGCGAAAGGCGGCTATGGTCACAGGCAAAAACTTGTCCGCATAAATGCTCTCGATACTCTCTGGGGCCAGGACGACGCGCGCGCAGTTGCATCCATGGATTGCGACAGCGTTCTCTTGCCCAAAGTCGATGATCCCGCGCAAGTCGACGCACTGTCAGCGATCCTTCCAGATGTGCCGATCTGGTGTATGATGGAAACGCCACGCGGCGTGTTGAACGCCCTATCTATTGCTGACCATAAAATGGTTGCTGGGTTCATTCTCGGAACAAACGACCTGGCAAAAGATGTCGGTTGCGAAACCGGCGGCGACCGTCTGGCTATGATGATGGCATTGCAAACCTGTCTTTCTGCTGCCCGAGCCGCTGGGATCGCCTGTGTTGATGGTGTCTTTAACGCCTTCAAAGACGAAACCGGCCTGAATGCCGAATGCCGACAGGGCAGGGCGCTGGGCATGGACGGTAAATCTCTGATCCACCCGGCCCAGATCGCCGCCACCAATCAGGTCTTCGCTCCAACCGCCGATCAAATCGACATCTCCACCCGTCAGATCGCCGCATTTGACGAGGCGACTGCGCGCGGCGAAGGTGTCGCTGTGGTCGACGGTAAAATCGTCGAGAACCTGCATATCGAAACCGCACGCGTGCTTTTGCAAAAAGCAGACGCCATCGCGAAACGAGAGAACGCATGACCCTTCTAATTCTTGGATTGATCCTCTGGACCGCCGCCCATTTCTTCAAACGACTGTCACCCAATGCCCGGCAAAGCCTAACTGATCGCTTGGGTGACGGCTCGAAAGGGGTTGTTGCTCTAGTTCTTCTGCTTTCTGTCGTCCTAATGGTTATCGGCTATCGGGCCGCGCCCTTCGTCTCTGTCTACGAGCCGCCGTCATTCCTGCGCCACGTGAACAACCTGATGATGTTGTTCGCGGTCGCACTTATGGGCCTTGGCAGTTCAAAAAGCCGATTCAACGGCACTCTTCGGCATCCTATGTTGACAGGTGCCATCGTCTGGGGCGTTGCGCATCTTTTCGCGAATGGAGACTTGGCGTCCATTGTCCTTTTCGGTGGTATCACGGTCTGGGCTTACACGCAGATGGTCTTGATCAATCGCGCAGTCCCAGACTGGACACCACCCGAACCCGGCACTGCTCAGGGCGACATCAAGCTAGGTGTCATCACTCTGGTTCTGTTCGCGATCATCGCAGGTATCCACACCTGGCTCGGCTACTTCCCGTTCGGTAGCTGATCACATGAAAACCAATCCAGGTCGTTTCTTCGAAGACTACAGCTTGGGCGAAACGATTGCGCATGCCGTCCCACGCACAATTTCAGGTGGCGAACGCGCCCTCTATCACGCGCTTTATCCCGCCAGACATGCGCTCCACTCATCGGACGAATTCGCAAAAAATTGCGGTCTCAACCCGGCTCCGCTGGACGATCTGCTGACGTTTCATTCAGTTTTCGGCAAGACGGTCCCGGATATCTCTCTGAATGCCATGGCCAACCTCGGCTATGCCGAAGGCCGTTGGCTGAAACCGGTTTTCCCAGGTGACACGCTGACAGCAACATCCGATGTCATCGGGCTTAAAGAAAACTCCAGCGGCAAGAACGGAGTTGTCTGGGTGCTGACGACTGGTCGTAACCAAGCGGGCGAGCCGGCGCTGGAATACGTCCGCTGGGCAATGGTGCGCAAAGGTAACCTTGCAAGGCCCGCGCCCAATCCCGTTATACCAGAGTTGAAATCGGTGCTCACTGCGGACGATTTGGTCATCCCTAATGGTCTCGACTTCACCAACTACAATTTCATCCTCGCCGGGGAACCGCACCGCGCAAGCGACTACGACATTGGTGAAAAGATCGACCATGTCGATCGCGTCACCGTGGAAGAAGCCGAGCATATGCTCGCCACCCGGCTCTGGCAGAACACCGCCAAGGTCCACTTCGACGCCACAAACCGAGAAGACGGTAAACGCCTTATCTATGGCGGCCACGTCATATCTCTGGCTCGCGCGCTCAGCTTCAATGGCCTCGCCAATGCCCAAATGATCGTCGCCCTGAACGGCGGCACTCACGCGGGTCCTTGCTTTGCAGGTGACACAGTCGCCGCCTGGTCCGAAATCCTCGACAAAGCCGAAACCACCGCCCCCGGTATCACCGCAGTGCGCCTTCGCCTTGTCGCACACAAAGCCGATCTGCCGCCGTTTGAGTTAAAAGCCGACACTGGCAAATACGCACCTGGGGTCTTGCTTGACCTCGACTACTGGGTTCTGATGCCCGCATGACGCGAATTCTATCAATTGTTGCTTCGGTATTTTTGGCATCACCTGCGGCTGCCGCCATCTGCGGTGAGGACACCAGCAGCGACATCCCAATGTTCGAAACGGCGAAAACAGCTTTCAAAAGTGGTGACTACCGAACCTTCACGCGCATTGTGGGCAACTTCTTTCCGGACCTGAAAGACAACTACGACGGCTATTTCGGCAAACTCGACGAGCTTTTTCCGGAAGGCTACGACCGCTGCACAACTATCTTGCAACGAAGGGAAGACCCGGGCTTTTATCAGGACATGGTTCTGTTTTTTCCAAAAGGTTACGATGCCCCAATGGCCGTCCTTTTGATTGGTGCCAAGATCGACGGCGAAGTGCGTATGATCGAGTTCAACTACAACACCAACATTTCCGGCGTGCTGGACGAATTGAAGTAGCAACACGCGCTTTTCGTGATCACACAAATCTACCGTGTGATCACGCTTGCGGCCACTTTCTGCCCCAAACGGCCAAAAGATGCCGTCCACCGTCGTTGCGGGGCGTGACTCCCCCGTAGTTTTTGTTATCCATGACAAAAGCGTTTCGCATGAAGGAGCCACCAATGGCCGACGTGAACCGAGGCAATCGCCCTCTGTCACCGCATCTGACGATTTACCGTCCGCAACTTACTTCGATGACATCTATCCTGACACGCATCACCGGCAACGCTTTGCTGGTCGGCGCGCTGCTAGTTGTCTGGTGGTTTCTGGCTGCGGCGACATCGCCGGAGTATTTCGCAATCGCAGACGGCATCATCACCTCGTGGTTCGGTGATCTGGTCATGACGCTTTCGCTCTGGGCGCTCTGGTATCACTTGCTGGCCGGACTTAGGCACCTCTATTGGGACACCGGTCGCGGCCTTGAAGTTGAAACCGCCGAAAATCTTGGCATCGCCATTATCATCGGCTCGGTCGTCCTGACCGTCGTCACCATTCTGTTCGTGTGAGGGGGCGCTGACATGGCTTATATGACCGATCTGAAACGCGCCGTTGGCATGGGTTCCGCCCGCGAAGGCACCCACCACCACTGGTCCATGACCAAATCTTCGGTGGCGCTTCTCATCCTCGTGCCGCTTTTCATCTTCACATTCGGTCCCATGACTGGCCAATCGCACGAGGCCGTCACCGAATACTTCGCCCGACCATTCCCGGCGATCGTAGCAGCCCTGACCCTTGTGGTCGGCTTCATGCACTTCAAAAACGGTGTGCAGGCATTGCTCGAAGACTACGTCCACGGGTTGGCCCGCAAGATCATCATCATCCTCACGATTTGCCTTTCCTACGGCGCGGCCGCCACCGGCCTCTTCGCTATCGCAAAAATCGCGCTTTAAGGACTTCTCAATGGCTGCTTACGACTACGAAACGCACGAATACGATTGCATTGTCATTGGGGCAGGGGGCGCTGGTTTGCGCGCAACGCTGGGCATGGCCGAACAGGGCCTGCGCACCGCGTGCATTACCAAAGTCTTCCCGACCCGGTCCCACACCGTAGCGGCCCAAGGCGGCATCGCTGCCAGCCTTGGCAATATGGGTCCCGACAGCTGGCAGTGGCACATGTATGACACCGTCAAAGGCTCCGACTGGCTGGGCGATACCGACGCGATGGAATACCTCGCCCGCGAAGCCCCGAAAGCGGTCTATGAACTGGAACACTACGGCGTTCCCTTCTCGCGCACAGAAGAAGGCAAGATTTACCAACGCCCCTTTGGCGGCCATACAACCGAATACGGCGAAGGCCCCCCGGTCCAGCGTACCTGTGCCGCAGCCGACCGCACCGGCCACGCCATCCTGCACACGCTTTACGGCCAAAGCCTGAAGAACAACGCTGAATTCTACATCGAATATTTCGCCGTCGACCTGATCATGGCGGAAGACGGCACCTGTCAGGGTGTCCTCGCCTGGTGTCTGGAAGATGGCACCATGCACATCTTCAACGCCAAGATGACCGTGCTGGCCACCGGCGGCTATGGCCGCGCCTATTTTAGCGCCACTTCGGCCCATACCTGCACCGGCGACGGCGGCGGCATGGTCGCGCGTCAAGGCCTGCCGCTTCAGGATATGGAGTTTGTCCAATTCCACCCAACAGGCATCTACGGTGCAGGCGTCCTCATCACCGAAGGCGCACGCGGCGAGGGCGGATACCTTACGAACTCCGAAGGCGAACGCTTTATGGAGCGTTACGCCCCCACCTACAAAGACCTCGCCAGCCGCGATGTCGTCAGCCGTTGCATGACAATGGAAATTCGCGAAGGTCGTGGCGTGGGCGGCGAAAATGACCACATCCACTTGCACCTGAATCACCTGCCGGCCGAAACACTGGCCCTGCGCCTGCCGGGCATCACCGAAAGCGCGAAGATCTTCGCGGGCGTCGATCTGACCAAAGAACCGATCCCGGTCATTCCGACGGTGCACTACAATATGGGCGGCGTGCCCACGAACTATTGGGGCGAGGTGCTGAACCCGACCGCTGATGACCCTGACCGTATCCTTCCGGGCCTCATGGCCGTTGGTGAAGCCGGTTGTGCCAGCGTCCACGGTGCAAACCGCCTTGGCTCAAACTCACTCATCGACCTTGTGGTCTTTGGCCGCGCCGCTGGTATCAAAGCGGCAGAGGTCGTCGATCCGGAAAACGCGAACCCAACGCTGAACCAAGCCAGCATCGACAAGGCGTTCGACCGCTTCGACGCCCTGCGCCACGCTTCAGGTTCGGTGCCGACGGCTGATCTGCGCCTCGAAATGCAGAAAACCATGCAGGAAGACGCAGCCGTCTTCCGCACAGACAAGACTTTGGCCGAGGGCGTCGACAAGATGTACGATGTCGCTGCCAAACTTGATGACATCAAGGTCACCGACCGCTCGCTGGTCTGGAACTCGGACCTGATGGAAACGCTTGAGCTGACGAACCTCATGCCCAACGCGCTTGCCACCATCGTCGGCGCAGAAGCCCGCAAGGAAAGCCGCGGTGCCCACGCCCACGAAGACTACCCAGATCGCAACGACAAAGAATGGCGCAAACACACGATTGCCCACATCGGCGACAAGGTCACGCTGGACTACCGCCCAGTCCATCTCGATCCGCTTTCCAAACACGAAGACGGCGGCATTGATCTGAAGAAAATCGCACCGAAAGCGCGGGTCTACTAATGCGCAACGCCGCGAGTCCCGTGGTATTTGCATTGGTTGGTGGCCTAACGCTTGCCGCCTGCGGTCCGGTGTCGCCTGAACTTGCTGCCGATCAATGCGAAGAACGCGCTCGCGCCACAGCGGGACCAACTGGCGAAGTCGGCGTAGGCATTGGCAGCGGGGGCGAGGTCTCCAGCAAGATCTCGATCGGCATCTCTTCCGATTTCCTGCGCGGTGCGGATCCGCACCAAGTCTACGAAAGCTGCGTGCGCGAAAAGACCGGAGAGGGGCCAATTCGGCCTTTGGAGCTCTGATGCCAGCACCAGCAGGGTATTCCGGCACTCCGCTTGCCAAAAAGCTCGGTCTGAAAGACGGGCATTCAGCTGCGTTTGCAGGCTTGCCACCGTCGCTGGACTGGCTGCCCGACGAGCGCGCCCTCATGGGTCTTCAGAAAACCAACGACTGGACGGAAATCGACGGTAATGACCTCGACTATATCCACCTCTTCACGGACAGCGCCGCTACCGTCGATGCGGCAACCCCGAAACTCCGCGACCAGATCAAACCTGACGGCATGATCTGGATGAGCTGGCCCAAGAAAGCCTCGAAGGTCCCTACCGACGTCACCGAAGACACCATCCGCAACCGCGCCCTTCAGGACATCCTTGTCGATGTGAAGGTCTGCGCGGTCGACGACATCTGGTCTGGCCTGAAACTGGTCATCCGCAAGGAGCATCGCCCATGAAACGCCTCGCCCTGATCACCGCAATGGCCATCGCAGCCTGCACGCCCCAACAACAAGACGCGCTGGCCCAAGACGCCGCCAAACAGGCCGTCCGCCCGGTGCTGGAAGAACGTTTCCCCGGTGTGCCGCTGGAACCTGCCACCGATTGCGTCATCGAAAACGCCACAGCCAGCGAGATCCTCTCGCTCGCCGCTGATGCCGTCACCGGACCCACCGCTTCAACGGTCGAGATAGTTGCAAACATCCTCGCTCGCCCCGATACTCTCACCTGTCTCGCGTCCGAAGGGCTTCCCGTCCTTCTCAGCCGCCTATGATCTGAAAGAGCACGAAAATGGTTCAACTGACCCTTCCCAAGAACTCCACAATCCGCACCGGCAAAACCTGGCCGCGCCCGGACGGGGCCACCAACGTGCGCAAATTCCAGATCTATCGTTGGAACCCCGATGACGGCCAAAACCCCCAGGTCGACACCTACTTCGTCGATATGGACACCTGCGGCCCCATGATCTTGGACGCCCTCATCAAGATCAAAAACGAGATCGACCCGACCCTGACTTTCCGTCGATCGTGCCGCGAAGGCATCTGCGGATCTTGTGCGATGAACATTGATGGCATCAACACTTTGGCCTGCATCTACGGCATGGAAGACGTCAAAGGTGACACCGTCAAAATCTATCCATTGCCCCACATGCCCGTGGTCAAAGACCTGATCCCCGACCTCACCCACTTCTACGCTCAACACGCTTCGATCATGCCGTGGCTGGAAACCAAAACAAACCGCCCGCAAAAAGAATGGCGCCAATCCATCGATGATCGTAAAAAACTCGATGGCCTTTACGAATGCGTCATGTGCGCATCCTGCTCTACATCCTGCCCAAGCTACTGGTGGAACGGCGACCGCTATCTCGGCCCAGCCGCACTGCTCCATGCCTACCGCTGGATCATCGACAGCCGGGACGAAGCCACGGGCGAACGCCTGGACGAGCTTGAAGACCCCTTCAAACTCTACCGCTGCCACACCATCATGAACTGCACCAAGACCTGCCCCAAGGGCCTGAACCCGGCCAAGGCGATTGCTGAAATTAAGAAAATGATGGTCGAGCGGGTCGTCTAGCGACCAGAAGCACATTCACATTTGCCGCCGCCGAAACTGTCCTTGATGCGGTCAGTCTTTGTGACGCGATGCTATTTTACGCTAGCCCGACGAGCATCCGTATTGCCAGAACACTGGCGCTCCAGATGCCATTTCAATTGAACCAGCAATAAAGACAATCTGCCAATTTTCGCCAAATTTGTTTCACATTTGGCAGATACCACTTTGAGAAGAATCAATTTCAAGGGAATATTATTATGAAGAATCAAATGATTGCCGCTGTATCGCTGTTAGCCTTATCCGCCTGTGGCGGTGGAGGCGGAAGTAACTTTGGCGCAGCAGACTACGCAGCCTTTGCAAGTGACCCGAATCTTGGGGCGCTTACACCGGATGCAACCGTCGATGCTCTAAACTCATCGCCGACATACAACGGCTATTCCAGCCTTATCGTCGGGTCAGGCCTGGATGCGGTCTTTTATTATGGAACCCTGAACGTATCTGCCAACTTCAGTTCGAACACTTTGACCGGTTCGACAGGCAATTTCACCCGATACTATTCTGCCATCGCGTCCCCCTCCAACGGGCAATCTGCATCTGGCTCGATTGCCCTCAACGGCACGATCACACCGCTCGACAATACGACCTTTGACGGATCCATCGGCGGAACAGCCATTGGTTCAATTGACGGCACGACCGTCAACGGTGACCTGACCGGCAGATTTACGGGCTTGAATGCCGAAGGCGTATCTGTCACGATTGATGACAGTGTAAACGACGTGTTTGGCGGCGGTTTGGCGCTTCAGTAGTCCCTGAATTCATCAAAAGAATCCCAGCGCCATCTCTTTCTAGCAAGAGGTGGCGTTGCGCGAAGTCATCGTCATTTGCTTGCATTCTTTGCGGACAGGAAATTGGTTTTTTCGCAGATCTTTGACGAGCCGTGGCAGTGATCGGGCGCCATTGAAACAACTGCGGACTTTTGAATGGAACCCGGAGCGTTGATTAAAACCGATGTACTCCTACGCTGTCACCCGCGGCACCCCAGCCGCGGCTGACAGCGGGAACCACTTCGAAAAACTCCGCACCAGATCCTTGGCACCCACCAGTTCCAACCGCCCCGCATCCATTGCCCCGCGCAATGGCTGGTCCCCCATCCAAACCTCAATCAAATCCCGTGCATTCGCCGTCAGATACAGATCAACATCCTTGCCCGGATCCGTGTGGCACAAATCCACCGTGCCCCCCGCATCCCCGTCAATCACCATCCACCATCGATCAAACTGCGCCAGATCTCCCACGTTGAAACACAGAACAGTCTGGCCGTCCGGCAAAGCTTTAGTCACCAGATTGCGCTGAATGTCGAACATCAGAAACGTAACATCCATCTCTGCGTCGTCCATTTGCGACCGCGCCCATCGCATCCCCCAAATCGTCAGCCCCTCCACCACAGGCCCCAATTCCCGACCCGCCGGCGTCAGCCGATACTCATGACCGCGCTGCCCTTGAAGCCGTCGCTTCACGATCAGCCCATTGGCCTCTAACTCCTTCAGACGGGTGTTCAAAACAGTGGGTGAAATCTTCGGCATCCCCTTCTGAAATGTGCTGAAACGTGTGCTGCCCAAAAGCATCTCGCGAATGATCAACAACGACCACGGATTTCCCAGCATCTCCGTGGACTTCGCCACCGGGCAGAACTGTCCGTATTTTGTCATATCCCCGTCTCCCCTTCGGCAAAAACTATCGCCGCACGACTAACTACGCAATCCGTAGTTCATTGCTTGCTTTCGCGCAGTATTGCCGCCGCCCGCGGGCACCTAAACCCACCACATCACCTATTTTCAAAGGAAACAAACAATGACCCGACCAAACCTGATCGTCAGTATTCTGCACCTCCTGGGCATCGTCACCCTCAGGTTCAAACCTGTGCCGCGCATCTGGGCCACCTGGTTAATGGCGGTCAATCTCGCGGCAGTGGCTTTCCTCGGGCGCATCGAAGGCCAGGTGGCGTTCACCGTCGCAGGGGTGGCTGTCCTCGCCATGGCCCTGATTTACCAACGCAACCGCTTCACGCGGGTCCTTGGCATCTGCCATATCCTCTGGGTGCCAATGATTGCGTGGTTAGTGTGGCGATGGGACAGTATTCAAACTGATCCAACCCTCGCGACATGGATCACTCTCATGATCGCCTCAAACGTCGTCTCGCTGGTCATAGATGTGACGGACGTCACACGCTTTCTGAAAGGCGAACGCAAACCATTCTATGCCTGGTAACACACCAGCAACGCGTCCAATCAAAGCGGTTGGGCGCGTCCCGAGTTCATTATCGGCCCTAAAATATCCTCGCCGAAGGCCGCGGGCATCCGCCCGCGTTCCAGATTTCGTCTCGAAATCTGGTTAACCAGATCTTTTCCATGCGTGCGCAGGCACCGACGTAATACCGACGCGATACAGACAGCCGATTTTTGGCACAAAAATCGATCCGAAAATCTCATAGGATTTTCGCCGCCCCGGCAACCACCTGCACAAATTCTCCAAACATGACGCGCGAGGCCTGCGCATTCCAACCGCTACCTCTCGGCGAAGACACTCTATTTGAAAGGTTTTTCCTATGTTCCAATCTCCGGGCCTGCGCTTCATCGCCGTCGGCATCCTCACACTATTGATGTTCATCCCCCTCAATATGGTTTCCAGCGTCATTAACGACCGCGCAAATTACTCGGGCCAAACCATCAATGATCTCAGTCACGAGTGGGGCGGTGCCCAACGTCTGAGTGGCCCGCAAATCATTGTCCCTGTCACCGAAGATGTCACCTACGACCGTCGCCGCGAAGCCGTAGATGCTCTTACTGGCCTCACGCTGCGCGATGACAAAGGCAACCCGATTTTCGAGCATTATCAAGAAACTATCACTGAAGCGCGCCCGCCCGTTTACCTCTACCCCGAGGACCTCGATATCCAACTCACCAGCCGCAGCCAGACCCGGTCGCGCGGCATTTTCAACGTGCCGGTCTACACGACGGACGCGCTGTTGAACTTCACTTTCAACACCGATCTGATCGAACCCAGCTCGACAGCAGAAGAGGTCATTCACTGGGACGAGACGCGCCTCAACATTTACCTGTCCTCAAATCGCGCACTCCGAGGCGAGGCGCAGCTAACCTCGGCAGGGCGCCCCCTGACATTAGAGCCGATCTCGCAAAGCGCTAAAAAACAAACCGGAATCACGACATTGCTTGGCGATCCGCGTGAAACTGGCCCCTTCGTTCTGTCCCTCACAATGAACGGCGCGCAACATCTGGCCGCAACAGCCACCGGACGCACAACTACAGTCAGCATCAACAGCGACTGGCCCGACCCCAGTTTTTTTGGAAACTTCCTGCCGGACGCCCGGGAAATAACGGAAAATGGCTTTACGGCCGAATGGATCGTTCCCCATCTTGCCCGGTCGCTGCCACAAGTGGCACGCGAAAACTTCGACCCGACGGCCCGGAAATCAGCCTCCATGGGCGTGCGGTTCATCACGCCAAACGACTTTTACCAGAAAGCCTACCGTTCGGCGCGTTATGGAATTCTTTTCATCGCTCTTACATTCTTGACCATTCTTCTTCTGGATCGCGCCGGAAAAAAACCTGCGCACCCCGTGCAATATCTGATGGTCGGCCTCGCACAGTCGGTTTTTGTATTGTTAATGGTGGCTTACGCCGAGCAAATCGGCTTCGGAGCGGCCTACTTGCTTGCAGCGGGCGCAACGATCGGTCTGTTAACCATTTTCGGGGCGACAGCGTTGAAATTGGGTCGTCGCGCCATGGTGCTCGCCGCGATGCTGATCACCGTATACGCCGTGCTCTACCTGATCTTACGCAGCGCTGATTTCGCGCTTCTGGCGGGCTCAACTCTCGCCTTCGTCGCCCTTGCAGGCACCATGATCCTGACCCGCAACGAAGACTGGCACGGACCTCAGCGTGAACCGCGACAGTGGTTCCGACGCAAGACGCCCCCTCCCGCACCTACGACTTAACTGCGCCTTGCGAACGACCGAGGCCCGCCACCCTATATCTCGGGTGGCGGGCCTCAACTAAGATTAACTATCTGACATAGATTAAGAAAAGGCCGCTTCCATCTCGACGCCTAAGATCCCATGCCGCTGCATCTGTTCATTCAGATCGGGTCGTTCGTCATAGAAAACATCCGACGAATATATCCCGCCAACATGCACCCCAACGTCCCGGCCTTCCGCCGCAGCCACCGCTCCGCGCAGCAAACTCCAATCCGCACAGGGCGCAAAATTAACTTCTTTGAAAATCCCCCGCGAAGGTGTCGAAAGCGAAGTTGCCGTCATCGCGACAATCACATCGCGCACCTTCACCTTTTCCTGCATCCCGCCGCAAGATCCGATACGGATCAACGTCTTAGCACCATAATCCTTGATCAACTCGTTGGCATAGATCGAGATCGAGGGCATCCCCATGCCCGATCCATGGATCGTCACCGGATTGCCCTTATACGTCCCCGTAAACCCCAGCATCCCCCTGACTTCGTTGATCAAACGTGGGTTCTCAAGATAGGTTTCCGCTGCCCATTTGGCCCGATAAGGATCCCCCGGCAGCAGAACGGTTTCAGCGATGTCACCTTCTTTGGCACCAATGTGGACGGTCATGGCAAACTCCAATTGCTAGATATTCCATCGACCCTAAACCGCTTTCACGCCCTGCAAAAGCCCGGTTGCTGGACACAAGCCCGCCACCATTGAATTTGGGCGTTGCACCTGTTTGAAAGACAAGGTTCACAATTGAGGAAACCACCCGAAATGCGCTGCCTCATGCTTTTTGCTATCATGCTGCCAGCTGCAGCCTGTGCCCAGGAAACGGGCGAGCGTGAGTTAGTGCAACAAGTCTTCACAAACCTCCAACCCATCTCGATTGCCAACAACCGCGAGTATTGCGGATACATCGGTTACACCGCCCAAGGCCTCCTGGTCGCGTCAAGCCCAGCACGCGGAGACGAAGACTCATGCGAACCCGAAGACCCTGCAAATATTGATGTAATCATAGCCTCCTACCATACCCATGGCAGCTTCTCGCATGAATATTCAAACGAAGTTCCCTCCGGCGAAGACTTGGAGGCGGACGAGGCAGAAGGCATCGACGGCTGGGTCGCAACTCCCGGCGGTCGCCTATGGTACGTCGACATCGACGAAATTGTAACAAGCCAAATCTGTGGTCTCGGCTGCTTGCCGTTTGATCCAAACTTCATCGAAGGCGACATGGGGCATGTCGCGCTCAGTTACACCTATGAAGAGCTGGTCGAAAAACTGGAAGAAGACAGCTAAGTCAGCGCCTTACTCTGCCGCGACTTTTGCAGGGTCCACCAGTGCCACGATGTCGAACATGATCCGGTTCAGCTCGAAGTCCTTAGGGGTATAGACTCGCGCAACTCCCATCGCCTGAAGTCGTTTCGCGTCGTCCTCGGGGATAATTCCGCCAACAACGACGGGCACTTCCCCAAGTCCTGCATCCCGCATCTCAACCAGCAATTCCTCAATCAACGGCATATGGCTGCCCGACAAAATCGACAGCCCCACAACATGCGCACCCTGATCCAACGCCGCCGCAACAATCTCGGACGGCGTCAGGCGAATACCCTCATACGTGATATCCATTCCCACATCCCGCGCCCGGCTCGCGATCTGCTCGGCCCCGTTTGAATGCCCGTCAAGTCCCGGTTTTCCAACAAGAAACTTCAACCGTTCGCCCAACCGGCCCGAAACCGCGTCCACAGCGTCCCGCAATTCATCCAAACCGTCTGTTCTGTTCGAAGGCGCGCGTGCAACTCCGGTCGGCGCGCGATACTGACCGAATACACCCCGCACAACATCGCCCCACTCACCCGTCGTTGCCCCAGCTTTGGCCGCAGCAATCGAAGCCGGCATAATGTTCGCATCGCCCTTGGCAGCAACCCGCAACTCCGCCAACGCCGCCTGAACCGCGCCTTCATCCCGCTCCGCGCGCCAGGCCTCCAACCGCCCGATCTGATCCGCTTCGGCATCTGCATCTGCGACCATGATCGCGTCAGGCCCGCTGGTCAGGGGGGACGGCTCACCCGTCTCAAACCGGTTCACGCCTACGACCGTAGTTTCACCGGCTTCAATCCGCGCAATCCGATCCGCGTTGGCTTCGACCAAGCGCATCTTCATATGTTCAATCGCTTCAACCGCACCGCCCATCGCATCAATATGCGCCAGTTCCGCGCGCGCGCCGTCCTTCAGTGCGTCGACCTTCGCGGCTACAACCGGGTTGCCGTCAAACAAATCCCCGAACTCCAGCAGATCAGTCTCAAACGCTAAAATCTGCTGCATTCTCAACGACCATTGCTGATCCCAGGGGCGCGGCAACCCCAACGCTTCGTTCCACGCAGGCAACTGAACTGCGCGCGCCCGCGCGTTCTTCGACAGCGTAACCGCCAGCGTTTCCAACAGGATACGATAAACGTTGTTCTCTGGTTGCTGCTCGGTCAGGCCAAGGCTGTTCACCTGCACACCATACCTGAACCGCCGAAACTTCGGATCCTCAACACCGTAACGTTCAAGACAGATCTCATCCCACAGCTCAGTGAAGGCCCGCATCTTGCACAGCTCGGTTACAAACCGAATGCCCGCATTCACAAAGAAACTGATCCGGCCAACCATCGCCGGAAAATGCTCGTCGGCGACTTTGCCCTTCAGATCATCCAGCACCGCTACAGCGGTCGCCAAAGCATATGCTAACTCCTGCTCTGGCGTCGCACCGGCCTCTTGCAGGTGATAGGAACAGACGTTCATCGGATTCCATTTCGGCAAATGCCCCCGTGTCCAGGCCGCAACATCGGTGATCATCCGCAAAGAAGGGCGGGGCGGACAGACATACGTCCCCCTTGATAGGTATTCCTTAATGATATCGTTCTGTACTGTGCCCTGAAGTTTCGCGATATCAGCACCCTGTTCTTCCGCCGCCGCAACATACAACGCCAACAACCAGGGCGCCGTCGCATTGATCGTCATCGAGGTATTCATTTGCTCCAGCGGAATATCCCTAAACAACGCGCGCATGTCGCCAAGGTGCGAAACAGGTACCCCGACTTTGCCAACCTCGCCGCGGGCAAGGCGGTGGTCGCTGTCATATCCTGTCTGGGTCGGCAGATCGAAGGCAACAGAAAGGCCGGTTTGACCCTTCGCAAGATTGCCCCGGTATAGCTCGTTCGAGGCTGTCGCCGTCGAATGACCCGCATAAGTGCGGAACAACCAGGGTCTGTCTTTCTGCGGTTGCGACATGATCGCGGCCCCCGATTCGAGTGAGTAATTAAATTACGTCAAGTGACTGACTAACGAAAAGAAATGTCACTGTCAATTCGCTGCAACGCGGCATTTGATGGAATTCTTCCGCTTGCCCCGGCGACATTCTCCCGCCAGACTGAAAGAAAATCGGAGGGAATAATGGATACTGTCACCGACCTGATTATGGCACTGCATTTTATCGGCCTTGCCATGGGGGGCGTCGCAACTTTCGGCTTACCAGTCATCGGCGCAATGATCGATAAAGCGCCACCCGAGCACCGGCCTTCGATTGGCGCAATTGTGCTTCCGATTAAGAACATTGTAAAAGCCGGAATGGCGATGCTCATTGTGACCGGCATTATTCTTGTTTTCACCTCTGGCGTGACAGACGCTGCGCCTGGAACGTTCTGGCTAAAATTGCTTCTTGTCGCAGCTCTGGTGGCCAGCATTGTCGTCGCAGATAAAACCGGACCCAAAGCCATGACGGGCGATGCCGCCGCAAAGGAAAAGATCAAAAAGCTGGGAATACTCAACAAAGCGCTTTTGGTTTTGATCGTTCTTCTGGCGGTGATCTCGTTTCATTGAAAAGCAGTTTCGCATAGACGCAGAAGGGGTTTTCTGACAGTTTTGCGCGAATGCTTGGCACCGTGGAACTCCCGATATGGCTGCTTGCCCTGATCCTCGTCTTTGCGACGGTGACGGCAACAACGCATCTGTTGTTCCCTTCGGTTCGCTGGTTCTTCCGACGCCGGGCCGAACGTTTAGTCGCCGAACTGAACAAACGCCTCGACCGACCTATTCAGCCCTTCAAGCTGCTCCGTCGTCAGGACATGATCCAGCGCGTCATTTACGATCCCGATGTTGTGCGGGCAGTGGGCTCATACGCCGAACACGAAGGCGTCCGCGAAGACGTCGCGTTTGAAAAGGCCCAGGATTACGCCCGCGAGATTGTGCCATCCTTCAGCGCAACGGTTTACTTCGGGGTTGCCATTCGTCTTGCTCGTTGGCTGGCCAACAAGTTGTTCAACGTCCGTCTGCACTATGTTGATGAACAAGCAATTTCAGACATCAACAAAGATTCGACGGTCGTTTATGTCATCAATCACCGTTCAAATTTCGATTACGTCCTGGTCACCTATCTGTCTGCCCGCCAATCAGCGATCAGCTATGCTGCGGGCGAATGGGCAAGAGTCTGGCCCTTGTCCTGGCTGGTCCGATCCGCCGGGGCCTACTTCATTCGCCGCCGCTATCGTGGGGCGCTATATCGCAAAGTCTTGGCCTCCTACGTCCAGAAAGCAACCGAGGCCGGTGTCTCCCAGGCAGTCTTTCCTGAAGGCGGGTTGTCGCGGTCCGGCGTAGTTGGCGAGCCTAAACTGGGCATCCTCAGCTACATTGTCGATGGCTGGCGTCACGGCGGCAGGGAAGTGGTCTTTGTGCCGGTCAGCCTGAACTACGACCGTGTTGTAGAAGACCGCATTCTGGTCTCGGCCGGTCGATCCGGTCAACGTCGTTTTCGTGCAACGGCACCCGAAGCAATCGGATTTACACTACGCTATATCCGCCGACGGATCACCGGAAAGGTTGGCAGATTTGGCATAGCCGCTGTTACATTCGGTAAGCCGCGCATCTTATCGGAACTGGCCGCTGAATATCCGGAAAAGACCGTAGATAAACTGGCCAGAATACTGCGCGATGACATTCGTGGCAGCGTTCCAATCGTTACAACGCCTTTGTTGCTTGCCGCGATCTTCCAGATAGAAAATGGAACTGCACAAGAGGTTGCAGACGAACTGGTAAAATTGCGCGCCGATCTTCCGGACGATACTGCGGATTTTGCAGTCGATGAAAGCCAGATCGAAGACGTTAAGCAAGCGCTCGAAATTCTCGTTCTACGCCAGCTCTTAAAATCCGACGGTCAAACCTACAGCATCGCTGAACCCGATGTTGCAGCATACTACGCAAACTCTCTCAGACACCACTTTGCTGCAGATGCAGCCTTGTCGATCCCAAGCGCGACCCCTCCCGGAAAGCCCATAAAGACATAAAGTTACAAAAATGAGCAATTTCTATTTGCAAAATTGCGCAGCCGATTCTACTTCCTTGGGGTAGACGGCGTTGATTCTGCGTTGCAGCGCCAAATTTATCGGGGAGGCTGACCATGGCGTTGGACACAAGGATTGAAACGATGAGTTACGATGCACCCATCAAGGATCTCTATGATGTTGGTGAGATGCCCCCGCTGGGTCATGTGCCCGAAAATATGCACGCCTGGGCCATTCGGCGCGAGCGCCACGGCGAGCCGGACAAATCGTTCCTGCAGGAAGTTGTGCCCGTAAAGAAACCCGACAGCCACGAAGTCGTCGTTCTCGTGATGGCGGCGGGCGTGAACTACAATGGCGTTTGGGCCGGTCTCGGAATTCCGCTCAGCCCGTTCGACGTCCACAAGGCCGATTATCATATCGCGGGCTCTGATGCGTCTGGCATCATCTGGGCCGTAGGTGAAAAGGTGACGCGCTGGAAAGTGGGCGATGAAGTCGTCATTCACTGCAACCAGGACGACGGCGACGACGAAGAATGTAACGGCGGCGATCCGATGTTTTCGTCTAGCCAGCGTATTTGGGGCTATGAAACTCCTGACGGATCATTTGCGCAGTTCACAACAGTCCAGTCCCAGCAGGTTATGCCGCGCCCCAAGCATCTGAGTTGGGAAGAGAGCGCTTGCTATACACTGACACTAGCAACGGCTTATCGTATGCTCTTTGGCCACCACCCACATGAACTGAAGCCAGGTCAGAACGTTCTGGTCTGGGGTGCGTCAGGTGGCCTTGGGTCCTATGCGATCCAGTTGGCCAATACGGCAGGTGCCAACGCCATCGGCGTCATCTCAGATGAAGATAAACGCGAATTCGTGATGAGCCTTGGCGCAAAAGGCGTATTGAACCGTCGCGATTTCAATTGCTGGGGCCAACTGCCCACTGTGAACACGCCAGAGTATAAGGAATGGTTCGGCGAGGTCCGCAAGTTCGGCAAGGCAATCTGGGAAATCACTGGCAAAGGTGTGAACGTCGACATGGTCTTCGAACATCCGGGTGAGGCGACGTTCCCGGTTTCGACCTTCGTTGTGAAGAAGGGCGGCATGGTCGTCATCTGCGCCGGAACCACCGGTTATAATCTGACCATGGACGCACGGTATGTCTGGATGCATCAGAAACGCATTCAGGGCAGCCACTTCGCTCACTTGAAACAGGCCGCTTCGGCAAACAAGCTTATGGTAGACCGCCGGCTTGACCCCTGCATGTCCGAAGTTTTCCCTTGGGCCGAGATTCCAGACGCTCACGTCAAGATGCGCGCCAACGAGCACAAGCCAGGCAACATGGCCGTTCTGGTGCAAGCGCCGCGCACCGGATTGCGAACATTCGAAGACACGTTAGAGGCTAGTGTTTCTTAGTTCGGAAATAGCTCGTATCCACAGCTACGATTCGCGCCGGGCAACGACCCGGCGCATGTCTTTTTGGACAGTCAAAATAATCCAATCTTTTTAAATCAATAGCTTGTATTTGCGACACATCCCTATTTCTGGGGAGTTGAAATTAGTGAATACTTCAAAAATTTTATACATGCTAAGGTTGTATTAATGTTTCGTTAACCTTTGAAAAAGAGAGTCCCATATGACGAACGAATGGATACTTGATGTTCTGGTGGACCTAAGAACTTTTGCGGTTAAGAACGGTCTTTCCGGTTTGGAAAAGCAACTCGATCAAGCGGTCGCGGTTGCCGACAAAGAACTGGCCTCAGAACAGGCAAACGCGCCCGAAGCGGCGCAGCGGGGCTTGAAACGTGCTGGAATCATTCATCGAGCGGTTGCGGAATGTTGATTCACTCGAAAAACTGAATGATCAGGTTGTCGCTCTGCGCGATGTCCTTGATGTCGAACATATCGTCTATCACTCGGTCAATTCCACCGGCGAACAATACGCCGCCTTGACGTATTCGCCGGAATGGGTCGATCAGTATCTTCGAGAAGATTATGCACGTATCGATCCTGTTGTGCTGGCCTGTTACCAGCGGTTTCACCCCGTTGATTGGAAACGCCTCGACTGGTCATCAAAGGCCGCGCGCAATTTTCTTGGCGAAGCCAGTTCAAGTGGTGTCGGCAAGCAAGGATTCTCGGTTCCGGTGCGGGGCCCGTCAGGGCAGTTCGCACTTTTCACAGTGTCGGACAATTGCAGTGACGACAAATGGCTGCGCTACACCGAGGAAAACACGCGCGACTTGATCCTGGTCTCGCATTACATCAACCAAAAAGCGCTCGAGCTTGAGCGCGGAACGGACCAAACGCAGGTTGTTACGCTCAGTCCAAGGGAAACAGATGCTCTAACACTTCTGGCAATGGGATACAGCCGCGCTCAATCTGCCGAGAGCCTGAAAATCTCGGAACACACATTGCGCGTCTATATTGAAAGTGCCCGTTTCAAACTTTCGGCAATGAACACAACCCATGCCGTAGCCACTGCTCTCAGTATGGGTTTGTTAATAATCTGACACCCTACGCGCACGCTCCCTTCCGAAAGCGTTAACACCACCGGCCTAGCACGTCTTCTGTATTCAATGACGGAGGAACCCGATGCTACGCTATCTTTACGCCGACGAACTCACCCGCTTTCCCCGCCTTGCCAAATCCATGTTCACCGACCGTGCGAACCAATTCCATACGCGACTTGCCTGGGATGTCACTGTCGCTGACGATGGAACCGAACGGGATAATTATGATGAACTGAACCCGCTCTATGTTATCTGGGAACGCCCCGATGGGCTACACGGTGGGTCGCTTCGTTTCTTGCCCACCACTGGTCGGACAATGATCAACGATCACTTTCTGAACCTGACCGACAACGTCGAAATCCGCAGCCCTTTCATCTGGGAATGCACCCGTTTTTGCCTTGCTCCTGACGCCGAAGCTCGGGTTTCTGCCGCTCTTATGCTTGGCGGTCTCGAAGTAGGTCTGGCCAGTCATCTGTCACATGCAGTTGGCGTCTTCGATGCCCGAATGGTGCGCATCTACAGCCGCCTTGGCTGGGGCCCGACGATCCTTGGCACAACCGGCGAAGGTCGCGACGCTATCAGCGTCGGGCTCTGGGCATTCGAACGTGACGTCAAAGCCCGGCTGCTGCCACGCGCCGGTGTTTCTGCCGAACTCAGTCGCCACTGGTACGACCGCGCTTTCGGCACTCCGCGTCCCGCAAACATCGCGATTTCCGCCTGATCTGACTGGCGCTAACTTGGGCGGGCCGATAGGGTCCGCCCATGTCGGTGCCATTGACGCAATTCTCAGAAGATCAGGCCGAAGCCTTTGATACGATTGCCGAAGTGCTGCGCAGCGCTGGTGTTGATATTGAAGAAAGCATCACGACACCCCGCGCCGAAGGCGGCACCAACACCTTGGCTGTGATCGGCAAGGCCGGGTCCGGCAAAACTATGCTGCTGGCCCGCATCGCCGAAGCCTTGTCCGATGCCAATGTCGATACGATCTCTGGCGATTACGAAAGCCGGCGCCGCAAAGACCGTCGCACCCTGGCCATCCTTGCTCCAACGAACAAAGCTGCCAGTGTCCTGCGCACCCGGGGTGTCGCCGCAACCACGATCCACCGCATTCTCTACACCCCGCTCTATGATCCCGAATACGAGAAAATCGCCGAATGGCTGGTCGGAAATGCCGACCGCCCTGATGTCGAAGACCTGTCCGATTCCGCCCTCGATCGCGCCCAAGGCTTTTACCGACACACCAAATCCATCCCCGGCGCGCTGGCCGCGGCTGGTCTAAAAGGTTCCGACTTCATCATCGGCTGGAAGCGCCGCGAAGACCCGTTGGATATCGGCTTTGTCGATGAAGCCTCGATGCTCGACAAACGTCAATTCGCGGACCTGCAGGAGATTTTCCCAACCCTCGTCCTGTTCGGTGACCCGGCACAACTTGCGCCTGTGAACCAATCCGGTTCCATGGTCTTCGAAGACCTGCCGGAGCCACGTAAACTCACCCTCAGCCGGATCCACCGCCAGGAACTCGACAATCCCATACTCGATCTGGCCCATGCCCTTGGCGATCCAGATCTGACCTTCGAGGCGTTCGAACGCCAGATCGAAGACGCTGCCCGCACGGACGACCGGGTCGTCGTCGCCGAACGCGTGAATGCCGACATGATGGCTCGCTCGCCAACCCTGGTCTGGCGCAACGCCACCCGCATTCGCCTGATCACCGCCTTTCGCGGTGCATTCGACGTTCCCGATGGCGGCCTTCTGCCCGGCGAACCTCTGATTTGCGATGGTATCGAGCTGCCGTTGAAACACCGCAAGAAGCGCCTTGATCTCGAAGCGCGTGGGCTGATCAAAGGCGCACAAGTCATCTACCTCGGCCCGGGAAAACGCGCCGGTTTCTCGCGGCTCCACGTCATCGGCGCGTCCGACCCCCAAGTTTCGGCCGCCTCCATCGTCAAAATCGAAATTCCGGGCGAAGATGAACCCGCAATCCCTTTTGCCGCCAACATGGGCGCGGCCTTCCTTCACGGTTCGGCCGTCACCATCCACAAGGCGCAAGGTTCGCAATGGCCCGAGGTTCAAGTCTTCGCGCCTGATCTATACGCCGCCAGCAGCGCAGGCCGGATCGAGGCCGGCATCCCCTTATGGAAACGCCTTGCGTATGTGGCCATAACCCGCGCAGAAACCCGGCTTCACTGGGTCACCCGATACCGGTTGGCGCGCCCCGAATTTCCCCTGATCACAAGCGATCTGGCAACGCCGACCCCGGATTTCAAACTCACAGCAGAGGACCCAAAATGACAAAATCAATAATCGTTACCGGTGCCTCTTCCGGGATCGGCAACGCAACCGCCCGCCTGTTTCTGGATCACGGCTGGACGGTTGGCCTCGTCGCCCGCAGCGCCGACCCCCTCGAAGCACTTGCCGATCAATACGATACCGCCGTTGCGCTCCCGGCAGATGTCACCAACGAAAGTCATATAGACGCCGCCTTTGATGCCTTCGTCGACCAGACCGGGCACCTGGACGCGCTCTTTAACAACGCTGGCATTATCGGCCCCCAAACCACCATCGACGAGATTTCGCTAGACGACTTTCAACAAGTGCAAAACGTCAATGTAACCGGTATGTTCCTGGCCGCCCGCGCCGCCTTCCGCCATATGCGCCACCAATCTCCGCAGGGCGGGCGCATCATCAACAATGGTTCCATATCCGCTTACATGCCGCGCCCGGGCTCGACTTGTTACACGACTTCTAAACACGCCATAACGGGGCTCACACGCACACTCAGCCTTGATGGCCGGCCCATGAATATAGCCTGTGGCCAGATCGACATCGGCAACGCCGAAACTGATATGATCACCGAACTCAATACGCGTCTTGCCGCTGCTGGCGAAGACCCGGTGCCGACCATCGATGTACTGGATGCCGCCAAAAGCGTGCTTCACATGGCCAACCTGCCGCTCAACGCCAATGTGCTTTTCATGACCGTCATGGCCAATCAAATGCCCTATGTGGGACGGGGCTGAGACTGGTCATTCTTTCTGGCTAAAATACTCCGGGGAGTCGCCCAAAGGGCGATGGGGCAGCGCCCCTTCAAAAAAACGTGTGGTTTTTTTTATTCCCTTAGAACCGGATCCACCGGAAAAACGCAGACGCCATCCAACCCGCCGAAATAGCAATGGCCAAAGACATAAGCCCGTAAATCAACGGCTGCTGACGTGACAGGTTGAACAAGAACTGCTCCAAGCCGACTTTGCGAACATCCAGATACGTCTCGTGGGTATCCAGAACTTCGCCTCCCCGAGTTAGCAAAAAGCGGGTCTTATACTCGCCTTCCGTCAGGTTCGCGGGCAGGGAAATAGATGTCTTGAACAACGTCTCCTCATCCACCTCAACGGCCCCAAACTGATTGAAATAGGCGCCCTGATCGTTCTTGATCCGAATAAGCGCCTCGACGAACTCAGCCGAGTCGTCCCGTTCCAACCCAACTGCCCGGATAGCGCGATCGATCGACACGTCATGGCGCAGGTCTTCAACGTCCGAGATGACATCCGCCCAAGGACCCGACGTCGCAACCGCATAAAACGACGGAGCCTCGTCAACTTCCACCGAAGCATTGTTCACCCAAATCCCAAACCGCTTGTCTTTGCGACGGATGGTGACCGGCCCCTTCGGACCTTCAACTGTCACAATGACCTGAAGCGGTTCGCCGTCGGGCAAAGGTGCATCACGCTTCACTGCCCCAAAGATCAAAATTTCCGAACCATCGAAATTGGTGGTGATCTTAACAGTATCCTGGCTCAGGCCCGCAACAACTTCCTCGGCATGAACCGGCAATGCCATCAGCATCAACAGGGCAAAATGACGAAACATCAGTGTCCCCCCGCCGCGCCGATGGAAAACAATTCAGATGGCATGAACAACAGTTCCGTCGCCAGCTTTCCGCAAACCAGCAAAACCAACCCGGCCAGCAGAATCCTCAATTGCTCAGCTTTCAGTCGCGCCCCCAGCTTGGTGCCAACCTGCGCCCCGATCACACCGCCAACCAACAGCAGAACCGCCAGAACGACGTCTACCGTAAAGTTCGTCGTCGCGTGTAACAGCGTCGTAAACCCGGTCACGAAAATGATCTGGAATAGCGAGGTACCAACAACAACCTTGGTTGGCATTCCCAGCAAATAGATCATCGCCGGAACCATAATAAATCCACCACCGACACCCATGATCGCGGCCAAAACACCGACGAAAACGCCAACAATAACTGGCGGAATGACCGAGATATAAAGACCCGATGTGCGGAACTTCATCTTGAATGGCAGATTGTGAACCCAATTGTGACGCTTGCGCTTTGGAGCAACACCCTTGGCCGTATTGCGAATTGCATTCAGGCTTTCGATGAACATCAGCCCACCGATAATGCCCAAGAAAACAACGTAACAAAGCCGCACCAACAGGTCGACCTGTCCCATAGCTTTCAGGGCGTTGAACAATTGCACACCCAATGCTGCGCCAATCAAGCCGCCGATCAGCAGCACGGTGCCCATTCGAAGGTCCACCGTCTTCCGTCTGAAGTGCGCCAACACGCCCGAGAATGACGATGCGACGATCTGGTTCGCTTCGGTCGCAACTGCGACGGCGGGGGGATGCCTATGAAAAACAAAAGCGGAGTCATCAAGAAACCGCCGCCAACACCAAACATTCCGGACAGCACGCCAACCATGCCGCCAAGACCCAGCAAAAGAAACGCGTTAACCGATACTTCGGCGATGGGAAGGTAAATCTGCATGAGCATCCCATACGCCCGTGCCTTGGGAATGTTCAACGGCCAATTGAACATTCCCCATAAAGCCAAGTGCGACAAATCGGAGCGTCACAAGGACGCCTGCGATTACCGCTCTTTTACGTAGGGTTCGCCCCCGGCACGCGGCGGAATGGCTTTGCCGACAAATCCGGCCAGAATGACGACCGTCAGGATATAGGGCAGGGCATCCAATAGCTGCCCCGGAATGTCGGCTTGCACAACCTGTTCAACAACGTCCGGGCGCAGCGACAGCGCCTGCAGGAACCCGAACAACAAACAGGCCCAAAGCGCATACCACGGTCGCCACTTGGCAAATATAAGTGCCGCCAAGGCAATAAACCCGCGACCAGATGACATGTCTTTGACAAAGCCCGCCTGCAAACCCGTTGCCAGATAGGCCCCCGCCAATCCGCACAGGATCCCACAGATGCCAACCGCAACATACCGCAGTGCCACGACCGATACGCCGGCGGTGTCTACTGCCGCCGGGTTTTCCCCGACCGCCCGCAGCCGCAGTCCAAAACGGGTGCGGAACAAGATATACCAAGTCAGTGGGACGGTCAGGAACCCGATGTAAACCAAGATCGAGTGTCCAGAGATCAGCTCCGAATAAATCATGCCCATCGGACCGGTATCGGCCAATTGGTCTGCATAAGGCAGGGTGATCCCATTGAATCGCGCGTTCGGCCCGAACTCAGACAAAGACGGTGTTCGCCCGCCCTGGCTGAACCAGTCCTGCGCAATCAACACAGTCATACCGGCCGCAAGAAAGTTTATCGCAACACCGGAAATCAGCTGATTGCCACGGAATGTGATCGACGCCAGTCCGTGGATGATACTCAGCGCCAAAGATGCCCCGATACCTGCCAAAAGACCGATCCACACATTTGCGGTGATCGCGGCAATTGCGGCCGAGAAAAACGCGGCCGCCAACATCTTGCCCTCAAGGCCAATATCGAAAATACCGGCACGTTCGCTGAACAATCCGGCAAGACAAGCAAACAATAACGGAATTGCAAACCGAATGGCCGTGTCAGAGATTTGGAGGAAAGTCACAAATTCCATGTCCCTTACCCCTCCGCCTTGGCCGAAGGTGCATCGGCAGGTTCCTTACGGCGGAACATTAAGAACAGCCGTTCCAACGGCATCCGAACCATGTTGTCCAAGGCACCCGTGAACAAAATGACCAATGCCTGAATGACGATGATCAATTCGCGTGGGATATTGGTCCAAAGGCTAAGCTCGGCGCCGCCCTGAAACAAAAATCCGAACAAGAGAGCCGCCAACAGAACTCCAAACGGATGGGATCGTCCCATCAGCGCAACCGCAATACCGATAAACCCGGCCCCCTCGACCGAGTTCAGAACTAACCTCTCGGCTTCGCCCATAGTGGTATTGATGGCCATCATCCCGGCCAAAGCGCCAGAGATAAGCATGGCGATCATGATTATCTTTGTTGGTGAAATACCGGCATAAAGTGCCGCCGGTTCACTTTGCCCAAAGGCGCGGATCTCATATCCCAGTCGCGTGCGCCAGATCAAAAGCCAAACCGCCACACATGCCAGCAAGGCCAGGAAGAACGTAACGTTTACCGGAGCCCCCCGGAACAATGGTGTTTCAGCAGTCGAGAACATTTCCTGGAACGTCGGCAAATGTGCCCCTTCCGGGAAGTTGGCCGATGCGGGGTCCATTGAGCCTGCGGGCTTCAGGACTTCAACCAGCATATAAGTCAGCAAGGCCGCGGCGATGAAGTTGAACATGATCGTCGTAATAACGATGTGGCTGCCGCGTCTCGCTTGCAAATAGGCCGGAATAGCCCCCCATATTGCGCCAAACACCGCACCACCAATCATCGCCGCAGGAAGTGCAATCAACCAATGTGGCCAATCCACCGCCAGGCACACAAGGGCCACGCCCAAACCGCCCAAGATCGCCTGACCTTCACCGCCGATGTTGAACAAACGTGCATGAAATGCCACGGCAACCGCCAGCCCGGTGAAGATAAAGTTGGTCGTGTAATAAAGCGTGAACCCCCAACCGTTCGACGACCCCAACGCGCCGGTTACCATGGTTTCCAACGCCATCCGTGGGTCTTCGCCAATTGCAACGATCACTCCGGCCGAGATTATTCCAGCAATAATGACCGAAATCAGCGGAACTAAAATGGCGTCTGCCCACTTAGGAATAATGTCCATCAGTTATGCCCCCTGTCCCGGATTTCCGACGCGCATCGCACCACTTGACCCCTTGGCCAGGGCCGACGGCTCTGTGTCGGTAATGCCTGCCATCAACAAACCAAGCTCGCGCTCGTCTGTTTGGCCCGCGATCCGCTCACCCATGATCTGGCCGTCGAACATGACAATGATCCTGTCGGCCAGCGACATGATCTCGTCCAGCTCTACTGACACCAGCAAAATCGCCTTGCCCCGATCGCGCAGCGCTACCAATTGCTGATGAATGAATTCAATCGCCCCAATGTCCACACCGCGGGTCGGCTGACCGACCAGCAGTAACTCGGGGTTACGCTCAATCTCGCGCGCCAACACGATCTTCTGCTGGTTCCCGCCCGAGAAATTCTTGGCGTTCAGTGACGGAATAGGAGGCCGCACATCAAAGCGCTCCATCTTCTCCGCGGTGATCTTCTTGATCGCCTTGTTATCCATGAAATACTTCGATTTCTGATAAACATCGTCGTGGTGATACCCGAACGCGATGTTTTCCCAGGCATGGAAATCTAGAATAAGCCCTTCCCGGTGCCTGTCTTCGGGCACATGGGCAATCCCGCGTTGCCGGCGGGTCTGCCCGTTGGCCTTGCGTCCGGTCAGATCGATCTGGTCGCCATTGACACTGACTTTGCCCTTGGCCCTTCGATACCCGCCAAGAACCTCCATAAGTTCGGACTGACCGTTTCCGGACACACCTGCGATACCAACGATCTCGCCGCCGCGCACATCCAGGTTGATACCCTTCACCCGCTCAACACCGGCATCATCCTTGACCCGCAGGTTTTCGACTTCCAGAACTTTCGCATAAGGCGTCGCGGGCTTTTTATCGACCCGAAGCAATACTTTACGCCCAACCATCAACTCAGCCAGTTCTTCCGGCGACGTGTCACGCGTCTTTACTGTCGCGGTCATCTGCCCGCGTCGCATTACACTGACCGTGTCGGTGACGTCCATAATCTCGCGCAGCTTGTGCGTAATCAGGATGATGGTTTTACCTTCATCCTTAAGACCGTTCAAAATGCGGAAAAGGTGGTCAGCTTCTGCCGGGGTCAGAACACCGGTTGGTTCGTCCAAGATCACATTGTCGGCTTTGCGATACAGCGCTTTCAAAATCTCGACACGCTGCTGCAAACCCACGCTCAGCTTCTCAATCTTCTCATCCGGGTTGACGCTCAATTCATAATCATCGGCCAACTGCGTCAGCAACTTACGTGCACTGCGCAATGACGGCTTCAGACGCGGTCCATCTTCGGCACCCAAAACTACATTCTCGAGAACTGAAAAATTCTCGACCAGCTTGAAATGCTGGAAAACCATACCGATGCCCGCAGCAATGGCCGCCTGGCTGTCCGGTATCTGAGTTTCTTTTCCATTGATAAATATCTGGCCCTTATCAGCTTTGTAAAAGCCGTAAAGAATTGACATCAAAGTGGATTTTCCAGCGCCATTTTCGCCGATAATGCCATGGATCGTCCCAGGCATAACCTTGATCGAAATGTCTTTGTTGGCCTGGACCGGCCCAAAGGCCTTGGAGATCCCTTTGAGTTCGATCGCTGCAGCGTCGCTCACGTCACCCACCTCCGCCGTCTTTTTAAAAGAAGGCCGCGCCGGTTGCTCGGCGCGGCCGATTTTCTTAATCTAAGCAGGTCTTAGAATTCGTGAACCGGGCAGCTGTCGTTCGTGTAATAAGCCGCAACCTCAAGCTCGCCAGAAATGATCTTGGCTTTCGCTTCTTCTACGGCTGCGATCATGTCAGCTGTAACAAGCGATTCGTTGAATTCGTCAACAGCGTAACCAACCCCATCGTTGTCCAGGCCCATCACGGAAACACCGGACTCGAAGCCGTCAACGCCGTTTTCGAACACGTCATAGACAGCGTTATCAACGCGCTTCAGCATCGATGTCAGAACCGAACCTGGGTGCAGGTGGTTCTGGTTCGAGTCAACGCCGATCGACAGAATGCCTTCGTCTGCTGCCGTCTGAAGCACACCAACGCCGGTGCCGCCAGCGGCAGCGTATACAACGTCAGCACCCTGGCTGATTTGCGCCTTGGTCAACTCGCCACCTTTCACCGGGTCATTCCATGCAGCAGGCGTTGTGCCTGTCATGTTGGAAACCACAGTGATGTCCGGGTTCACAGCTTTTGCGCCTTGGGCATAACCGCAGCCAAAGTGACGGATCAAGGGAACGTCCATACCACCGATAAAGCCAACCGTGCCGGTTTCGGACTTCATCGCAGCCAGCATGCCAACCAGATAGCTGCCCTGATGCTCAGCAAAGCTGATCTGACGCAGGTTGCCGATGTCCAGCCAGTTCACGTCGATGATAGCGAACTTAGTGTCGGGATAGTTGGGTGCAACTTCTTCGACGGTCGAAGCGTTCTGAAAGCCCAGAACAACAATCGGATTGAATCCGGCTTCGGCTAGACGCGTCGCGAACTGCACGCGCTGCGCTTCCGAAGTCACTTCGATCTCGCGGTATGAATTGCCTGTGTCTTCAGCCCAGCGTTTCGCACCGTTGTAGGCGGCTTCGTTGAAGGACTTGTCGAACTTTCCGCCCAAGTCATACATCAAAGCAGGCTCGGCCATCGCTGCACCGGCGCTCATCGCCATTGCCGCTGTCGCGCCCAAAATTTTCTGCATAAGGGTCATTTGGTTTCTCCCAGGTTACTCTTTTTTCGTAAGCGCCTAGGGCGGATTTCACCCACGGCACCCGTTTTTTGTCCGATTAACGTCGGATCACCCCCGATTAAGGACTTGGCGCAGAAGGGGGTCAATAGGATTCTTGGGGTTGACGGGCAGACTCTGCCCGGTTTCGCGGCAAACGACGTAAAGTCAGGCGATCACAATGGTTTTTTGCATCAGGACCGCATCAACCGGGGTGTGTGCATCTGAAGCGTAGTATCCTGTGCGCCGCCCACTTTCGATATAACCAAAGCGGTCATAAAGTCCGCGCGCAGGCGCGTTTGTCGCTGCAACCTCTAAAAGGGCCCGCTTCGCACCAAACATTTGTGCCTGTTCTTCAAAATCCCGCAAACAACCTGCGCCAATGCCACGACGTTGCTGGTGCGGTTCCACAGCCAGTGTCAGCAACTCAACTTCGTCCAGAACTACCCGACCCAAAGCAAACCCGGCTTCTCGGTCAACTGAAAACATGCCCGGCATCATCAGCATGTCCGCGAACTCGTCCGTGGTCCAGGCCCGGGGCATCACCATTGCCCGGCTGTGGATTGTCGCCATCGCTTCTGGCGTCACGGCAAAATCACCGGCGGCGGATCGGACGGCGGTGCTGCATCTGCCGGTCGAATATAAAGTGGGGCAGGGCGCGGTATTTCATCTCCGCTTGCCAACCGTTCTGTCGCAATTGCGGCCAAAACTTCAGGCGCGCGCTTCCAGTCCACATCTGCATCCGACCAGGGATACAAATCCGTGGCACCGCGCCCATAGGCAAGCATCAGGTATTCGGCATAAGGCCCCAGAAGCTCGGTTCCGACCGGCGGTGTGGGCAGTTCGCTTTCCAACCAATGTGGGCTGTCGCGCTCTAACACAATCGGTTCGGATGCCGCCTGCGCGCTTTCGAAATGCTGCATGTAAATCGAGTTTCTGGGACCGGGCAGCGTCACGATCTGTCTTCCGGGTCCGCCCGCCGCTACCGGCCCCCGCGCAATCTCAAACGACGAAACGCCAATGGCCGGAATGCCAAGCGACAACGCCAAACCCCGCGCCGCGCTTACCGCAATCCGAATGCCAGTAAAATTACCTGGCCCAATCCCGACAGCAATCGCATCCAGCTCTTCCCAGACCGCGCCCTCATCTGCCAAAACAGCTTCAAGCAGGGGAAATAGAGCTTCCGCCTGCCCCCGCGCCATCTCCTCATAGCGTGACGAAACACTCACACCGTCAATAACGAACGCAACACTCAAATGCAGTCCGCTGGTGTCAAACGCCAAAATCCGGCTCATCCCCGGCCTCGTTGCAAAACGGCCCGCGCGGTCCCGGCAATTCTTTCAGCGTTGTCTTCAATGTGAAGCCAACCTAGCGCCTCATCTACATGGCAATGCGTTTCAGGGGCGAGTGCACCCGCCTGATCCAACAATCCCAGCGAGACATAGATCTGTCCGGGCAAATATGCGTAACGACCCAAAACAGGCGATCCACAATCCCCGCAAAATGACCGCTCGACACCGTCGCTTACCGATACCGATGTCAGTTTTGCACCAGAAATCTGCACATCGCCTTCGGAAAACGCCGCGAACGCCGCCACGGGCGCGCCCGTCACCCGCCGACAGTCAACACAATGGCAATAGGCGACTGATTGAGGCGGCGTTGACGCCTCAAGATGAACAGCTCCGCAATAGCAGCGCCCGGTAATTGGAAATATCAGTTCGCCCACGTCATCAGGCTGCGACTGGGCGCACCTCAAGCACTTCGGGGATATAGTGGCGAAGCAGGTTCTCGATCCCCATCTTCAGCGTCAAAGTCGAAGACGGACACCCGGCACAGGCCCCCTGCATATGCAAATAGACCACGCCACGATCAAAGCCGTGAAACACGATATCGCCACCGTCCTGCGCCACCGCCGGCCGCACGCGCGTATCCAGCAACTCTTTGATCTGATCGACAATTTCGCCGTCTGGCCCATCATGGTCGGCATGTCCCGTCTGACCGCCGCCTTCACCGTCGATCACCGGTTGACCGGATTGGAAATGCTCCATGATAGCGCCCAGAATGGCCGGTTTCACATGGTCCCAATCGGTTTCTTCCGACTTGGTCACCGTCACAAAGTCCGTCCCGAAGAACACACCGGTCACCCCGGAAATCGTGAACACACGCCGCGCCAATGGTGATTTCTCGGCCGCCTCAACGGTCGGAAAATCTGCCGTTCCCATCTCCAGAACAGCCTGCCCCGGCAGGAATTTCAGCGTCGCCGGGTTCGGCGTCGATTCCGTTTGAATGAACATCGCATCGGTCCTTTCGAATGAACTTCAGATATGCGAGCCGCGGCCCCAAGTGTCAAGAACTTGGAACCATTCTAAATCGACCCCAATTCTTCTTCTGATCTCTAAATACTCCGGGGTGAGGGTGCGAAAGCACCCGAGGGGCAGCGCCCCTAACCCTGGCCTAAGTAATCGCTTCCAACTTCTCTTTGGAAAGTTCACCCGGCACAATCGTCACCGGCACCGGCAAATCCCCGAACCGCCGTGCCAGATCCGAAATAATCGGTCCCGGTCCGCGCGTATCTGACGAGGCACCCAATACCAGAACCCCAACTTCGCCGTCTTCTGCGATTTGCGACATGATCTCCGGCACAACCTCGCCTTCTCGAATGATTAACTCCGGGTCTACGCCTTGCTTGTCACGCATCCACTTCGCAAACACTTCGAAATGGGCGTGAATCCTTTCGCGGGCCTCTTCGCGCATGATATTGCCGACACCGATCCAGTGATTGAACTCGTCCGGCGGGATCACAGACAGAACCTCAACGCCACCGCCCGTGTGCGCTGCCCGCATCGCCGCAAAACGCATGGCGTTCAGACACTCACGACTGTCGTCCAGAATAACTAGGAATTTACGCATGTTTGCCCCTTCCTCATCCGATCATGCGGTTTCCCGCAAAGCCTGTCTACGCCTGTCACCCAATTCGTTGCCCGGCACCAGCTTTTTCCGCCACCTTCAATGCCAGGGCGGCTGCGGCATAGTCGCCCAAGGCGAGCCCTCTAAAGATAAATGCGTTTGGCCGATCTTGAGGCACTGAAAATTCAGAATTCACCACAATTCCCGTCAGATCATCTTTGATCAGGTCAGCAGAAACCATTGGCTTTTCAGCCGCTCTTTCCTGCTCCAGATCATCGACAACAATCCCGCCAAAGGCAGTCGCCGAGGTGTCTTTCCACGGAATAAACAGATCAGTAACCGCAGCAAACGCCCCTGGTTTCAGCAAATTTGCATCCAAAAAAGGCTTGATCGAATAATCCAGCGTAATCGACGTCACAATCAAATCCGCCAAGGGCAATGCTACATCCGGCGTCGTCTGCTCTGCTGTCAATCCCATGTCCCGCGCTTCGCCACAAAGCCGATCAACATTCGCACCACCGCGCCCAATCACATAAATTTTCTCCAGCGGAAACATTGCATTGAATGCCGCCAGATGGCTCGATGCCTGCACGCCACAGCCAACAAAGGCCGCGCTCTTGGCTTTGGGATCGGCCATTCTTCGTGCTGCAACCACTGACAAAGCCGCCGTTCGAACCGCAGTTACCCAATTGGCGTCCATAACGGCGCGCAAGCGCCCGGTTTCGGCATCCAGCACCATGATTGCCCCGGTGATTGCGGGAAGATCGCGCCCGGCATTTTCCGGATAGACGCCTACCGCCTTCAACACCGTCAATCCGTCATCCCCAACGGCCAGAGTCGACATCATATATCGCCCATCTCCCGGCATGATCGACGATTTCGGTGTGGTGTGCAGGCGACCTTCTGACTTGGCGATCAGTGCAGCTTCAACCGCATTCGCGACTTCGGGTGGTTCAATTCCAAGTCCCGTAACATCTTCATCTGAAAGAAATATATGTCCCAATGTTAATTCCCTCAGCCCTTGTCCGACAACGCCCAGTCCCAATAAAGCTCGCGCAATCGACGTGCCACTGGTCCAACTTGATAGTTTACTCCGTCAAATTCGGTTACCGGCGTAATCTTCGACATATTGCCGGAAACGAACACTTCGTCCGCGCCATCGAAATCTTCGAAAGACAGCGTTGATTCATGAACCTTTATGCCTTCATCGGCCAGATTGGCGATGTGACGCGCGCGCGTGATCCCCGCAAGAAAAGTGCCGTTGGCAACCGGAGTGAATATTTCACCGTCCTTTACCATAAATACATTGGCTGTCGCCGTTTCGGCCACATTGCCCTCGGCATCTGCTGCCAACGCATTTGCGTATTCCTTGGTCTTCGCTTCTGCCAGCATTCGCGCATTGTTCGGATATAAACATCCCGCCTTGGCATTCACGACAGAGCTTTCCATCACTGGCCGACAGAACCGGGTTCGCGTCAACGTCGTGGTTGCATCCGCCGGTGGCATTGCCGCGACTTCCAGACAGAGGGCAAACTCTGTGCTGCCGTCAGTTTCCACAACGCTTCCCAATGCACCAACGCCCCAGTACATGGGTCGTATGTACACAGCCGCATCCGGGGGCAGGGTGGCCAAACCTTCGCGTGTGATGTCCACCATTTCGGGTGCCGAGATGGTTGGTTCCAGCATCAAAGCTCGTGCCGAATTGTTCACACGCTCGCAATGGGCCAACAAATCAGGCGACACGCCCTCAAATTGCCGCGCGCCATCAAACACAGTTGTTCCTAACCATGATCCGTGATCAGCGGCACGCATAATAGCAACATCGCCGTCATGCCATGTGCCTTGAAAATAGGTCTGCGTGTTGCTGCCAAATGCCATAAGCGGCCCTCCCGAAAGACGAACCCTAGGCACATGCCATTGGACCGTCCAGAGCAGAATGACCTGATGTTGCGCTAGGGTTAGCTCTCCAGACCGTCAGCCATCAATGCCTCGACATCTAACGGCTGGTTGATCAACTTCACGACCCCTGCATCGTCCCTTTCCCAAAACTCTTGTGCCCGATCCCAGTAAAGCTCGATCCCGTTGCCGTCAGGATCGTCGAAATAAACTGCTTCGCTCACGCCATGATCCGCCGCGCCATAAATATTGACGCCCGCTTTTTTCACCTCGGCTACCGCTCGTCCCAATGCCGGACGATCTGGATAGACAAAGGCCACATGATACATACCTGATTGACCTTCTTTCGGCACGGGCGCGCCGTCCAGCGAATGCCATGTATTCAGACCTATATGGTGATGATAGCTACCAGCGGCCATGAATGCGGCATGCTCGCCATATCTGAGTTTTAATTCGAACCCCAGAACGTCCTGATAAAACGCAATCGAACGCTCCAGATCGCTAACTTTCAGATGAATATGTCCAACACGGGTTTCGTCAGGGGCTTTGTATGTCATCGGAGTCTCCTACATTTCCCTAATTAGGGCGCGTCGGTTGGTGAGTAATTCCATAAAAGCCAACCATGCCTGTGCAGGAAAAGAAAGCCCCCGGGCTTCGGGGGGCCCAGGGGCAAGAAGAGGACAATGAACCGCTCCCCGTCATGTAAGAGCGCATATGTGACCGCTGCCAGGGACGTTCAGCATGGTCAGCTGAGGGAACAGTCAGCAAAGTCGTGTCCTCACCTGATGCCTTCTAGGTCGATTCCACTACGCTTTTGTGACAGCCAGCCCCAAAGCTCAGTAATGCGGCGGCCGCTCGTCCCCGAACACAACCCCGCCACCACCATCAGCTTCCCGCGCCGCTTCGCGCTCCATCAACATCGCCACCCGGCGCACCAGCAGATCAACCTCATCGGCCTGTTTCGCCACCACACCGCTCAACTCATCCACAATGCGCTCCAGATGCGCCACGCGCTCTTCGATTTCCACACTCATCTTCGTCCTCCTTGCTCCCCCGAAGGCCACGGGCTAAACCGCCCGCGACTGTGAAAGGGATGGCCATGGCCAAAACCAAAAAGACCCCGCGTCCCAAGGCACAAACGCCAAAGGGCTTTCGTGACTACTTCGGCGCTGACGTCGCCGAACGCAAGGCGATGCTGGATGCAATCGCCGGGGTCTATCATGCACATGGCTTTGATGCGCTGGAAAGCTCCGCCGTTGAAACGGTCGAGGCGCTGGGCAAATTCCTCCCCGACGTTGACCGCCCCAACGAAGGCGTCTTCGCCTGGCAAGAGGACGATGACGAGAACTGGCTGGCGCTCCGCTATGACCTGACCGCGCCCCTGGCGCGCGTCTACGCCGAACACAGAAACGATCTGCCAACCCCCTACCGCCGTTACGCAATGGGCCCGGTCTGGCGCAACGAAAAACCCGGCCCCGGCCGCTTCCGCCAGTTCTACCAATGCGACGCGGACACCGTGGGCACGGCTTCAGTGGCCGCCGACGCCGAGATCTGCATGATGCTGGCTGACGCTCTTGAGGCTGTCGGGATTGAGCGTGGCGACTACGTCATCCGCATCAACAACCGCAAAGTCCTGAACGGAGTCCTAGAAGTCGCAGGCATCGCCGAAGACGACGAGCGAACTCGTGGCATTGTCCTGCGCGCAGTTGATAAACTGGATCGTTTGGGTCTCGACGGAGTAAGCGCGTTGCTCGGCGAAGGCCGCAAAGACCCAAGTGGCGACTTCACAACCGGTGCGGGACTGAGTGAAGCAGCTGCAAGTCATATTATTGCGTTTCTAAAATTCGGGCTCCAGATGCGATTTGGCCCAGACTGGGAAAAGGCGCAACGGGGCGAAGAATTCGTCAAGCCACTAACCGGCCAACCGGGAACTCTTGGTGACGGGACATTCGTGCTCGGTAATAAAGGCTCAATTGGATTTGGTCGAAGTATCGTAGAAGAATCCGAGATCGGACGAGTTGGGTTCGATGAACTCGAACAAATCGCTGACCTCATGGCCGCCGCAGGCTACGGCCCCGACCGCATTGTCATCGACCCTTCAGTCGTCCGTGGCCTCGGCTATTACACCGGCCCCGTCTTCGAGGCCGAACTCACGTTCGAGATCAAAGACGAAAAAGGCCGCCCTCGCCAATTCGGTTCCGTCGCAGGCGGCGGGCGCTATGACGACCTCGTCAAACGCTTCACCGGCCAAGCCGTCCCGGCCACCGGCATCTCCATCGGCGTCGACCGCCTGCTGGCCGCACTCCGCGCTAAAGGAAAATCCACCTCCGACACCACCGGCCCCGTCGTCGTTACCGTCATGGACCGTGACCGCATGGCCGACTACCAGAAAATGGCCGCTGATTTGCGCGCCGCAGGCATCCGCGCCGAAGTCTACCTCGGCAACCCGAAAAACTTCGGCAACCAGTTGAAATATGCTGACAAACGCCAATCCCCCGTCGCCATCATTCAAGGCTCCGACGAAGCCGAACGCGGCGTGGTCCAGATCAAAGACCTCATCCTCGGGGCCAAAATCGCCGAAACCGCCACCCATGAGGAATGGAAAGACCAGCCCGCCCAATTCGAATGTGCGCTGGACGATATGCCCGCCAAAGTGGCTGAAATCCTCGCCCGGCAATGACCCTGAAATCCGACATCCGGGCCGAAGCCGACCGTCTGCGCGCCACCTTCCAGGCGCGCGGTGCCGAGGTCTTTGAACCCGAAATCCTGCAACCCGCGGGCACGCTTCTGGGTCTTTACGGTGAAGACATCCGCGCCCGCGCTTTTGTCACCCAGGACCCGATCCGAGGCGAAATGATGCTGCGCCCGGATTTCACTGTCCCACTGGTGCAATCCCACATCGAAGCGGACCGCACCTCCGCCAGCTACACCTATTCGGGCGAGATTTTCCGTCGTCAGGAAGACGACGATACCCGCCCCACCGAATACATGCAGGTCGGCTACGAGATTTTCGCGGGCGAAGACGAAGCCACCACCGACGCCGAAGTTCTCGCCGCCGTGTCCAACGCGCTGGCCGACCTTCCACTTGCCACCACCATCGGCGACTTCGCCATCCTCCGCGCCGCCATCAACAGCCTCGACACGCCCGACCGTCGCAAGGCTGCGCTCCTGCGCCACCTTTGGCGTCCGGCCCGGTTCCGCGCGCTCCTGCAACGCTTCTCGCGCCCGGCGCCACCGCCGCCACCGGCCCCGGACCCAAACACCCCCCACGTCGGCCTGCGCAGCCTCGAAGACATCGAGGTCCGCCGCGCCCTTCTGGCACAAGAGGCCAAAACCCCACCAATCACGGACGCCGAAGTCACCCGCCTCAACGCCATCCTATCGGTGCGCGACAAGGCCCCTGCGGCCCTCGCGACGCTTATGTCACTCGCAAATGGCGACAGTGATCTCGCCAATGCCGTCACGCGCCTGCAATCCCGCCTGGACGCGCTCGCCGATAAAGGCATCGCCCCGGACACTCTCGATTTCGAAGCCAGCTATGGCCGTACCTCAATGGAATACTACGGCGGTTTCGTCTTCGGTCTCTCTGCCCCCGACAAACTCGACTGGCCCGTTATCGCCACCGGCGGGCGCTACGACTTACTTACTGAAACCCTTGGCCAGCCCATCCCCGCCGTCGGCGGCGTCATTCGCCCCGACGCGGTTCTGGCTCTCAGGGGGTCCACGCAATGACCCTCAAACTCGGCATCCCCTCCAAAGGCCGCCTGATGGACGACACTTTCGACTGGTTCGCGCAACGAGGCGTCACTTTGGAACGCACCGGAACCGACCGCGAATACGCCGGCGCCGTCAGCGGCGTTGATGGTATCGACCTCGTGCTTCTCTCCGCCGGCGAAATCCCTCGCGAACTCGCGTCAGGCCGCATCACCCTCGGCGTCACCGGCTCCGACGTCGTGCAGGAAAAGATCGCCCGCTGGGACAGCAAAATCACACCCCTGGCCAAACTCGGCTTCGGTCAGGCGGATCTCATCATGGCCGTTCCGAAAACCTGGACCGATGTGCGCGATCTCGATGATCTCGATGCCGCTGCCGAAGCCTTCCGCCGCCAACACGGCTTTCGCCTGCGCATTGCCACAAAATACCACCGCCTCGTGCGCGCCCACCTGAAATCCGCCGGTGTCGCGGGCTATCAACTGGTCGACAGTCAGGGGGCAACCGAGGGCACAGTCGCCAACCTCACCGCCGAAGCCATCGCCGACATCACCTCGACCGGGGCGACACTCGACGCCAATCACCTGAAGATCATCGGCGATGTCATCCACGCCAGCCAGGCGACATTATTCCAGTCGACGACGGCTACGTTGACGCCAGAGGACCAGAGCAATCTTACCGTGCTTCTGAAAAAGCTCGACATCTGATCCACGGGGCCAAACCCCGTCCATTATCGGCCCATAAATATCCCCGCCGGAGGCATGCGGGCATCCGCCCGCACCCCGGATTTCGTGTCGAAATCCGTTGCTAAGTCGTTAACGAAACCAAAACCCGCAGTTCGGGGGCACCGACGTAATACCGACGCGATATAGACCGGCATTTCGCGCCTCAGCGCACCCCGATCTCGGCCAGTTCAGCCGCCAGTTTCGGCGGTAAATCTTCGCTGGTGCGGCCCAGTTTCAGATCGCGCGGTGCATCTAATCCTTGCAAATATCGCCACCCCTGAAAGGGTCGTCTCTGAACAGCTTCGGTGCGATAAACCTTTGGATTCAAGACTATAGCACAGCGCCGGATGCCGTCATCGCCGATGACCTCATCCAGCCGGACAATCCCCTGACGCGCCTGAACAACCCCCTTGATCACCCAATAAAGCGACCCGCCATCAACCAATTCAGCCTCGCGCTTCGGCCACATCCGCGTCACATGCCTCGGCAACCCATCCGCCCCCCAAGCCCGCTCTTGCTTCTGCCAATCCGTCAGATCCTCAAACGTCTCCGCGCCGACACATAGCTTGATAAGATGCAGCTTTTTATCCACAGAATCTTCCCCAGGTCACACTTCCCATCGTAGCGCATTGATGCGGGGCTTCAATATGTAGTAGTTTCGTTCTCCTAGCAGAGGATTCGCCATGACCCGCTTCGCAGCCCCGATCGCCGAGCAAATCTGGGATATGAAATACCGCCTTAAAGAGACGGATGGCACGCCAATTGACGCCTCGGTCGAAGACACTTGGCGCCGCATCGCCCGATCCTTGGCCGAACAAGAAAGCGACCCCGGGCATTGGGAAGATGTATTCTATAACGCCCTGGAAGATTTCAAGTATCTCCCGGCAGGCCGCATCACCGCCGGGGCAGGGACTGCGCGGTCGGTGACGCTGTTCAATTGCTTCGTGATGGGCACCATCCCCGACAGCATGGGCGGCATTTTCGAGATGCTGAAAGAGGCCGCGTTAACCATGCAGCAGGGCGGTGGCATCGGCTACGATTTCTCAACGATCCGTCCCAAAGGCGCTGACGTTAAAGGTGTAGCTGCAGACGCTTCAGGACCGCTGAGTTTCATGGATGTCTGGGACGCCATGTGCCGCACAATCATGTCTGCTGGATCACGCCGCGGTGCGATGATGGCAACCATGCGCTGCGATCATCCTGATATTGAAGACTTTATTTCCGCCAAAGCGGACCCGGCCCGTTTGCGGAATTTCAACGTTTCCGTTCTGGTTACTGATGCTTTCATGTCGGCGGTCAAATCCGATGCCGCGTGGGAGCTGAGCTTCGGGGGCCAGGTCTACAAGACGGTTCAAGCCGCCGATCTCTGGAACAAAATCATGCGCGCGACTTTCGATTACGCTGAACCCGGCGTGATCTTCATCGACCGCATTAACCAAATGAACAACCTCGCCTATTGCGAGACGATCAGCGCGACCAACCCTTGCGGCGAGCAACCACTGCCGCCCTACGGAGCGTGCCTTTTAGGATCCATTAACCTTGCTCGGCTAGTGAAAGACCCGTTCGGCGAAAGCGCGGTTTTGGACGAAAAAGAACTGGATGATCTCGTCGCGATCGCCGTGCGGATGATGGACAATGTTGTTGATGCTTCGAAGTTCCCGTTAGAGGCACAGGCGGAAGAGGCGCACAACAAGCGTCGCATCGGATTGGGTGTCACCGGTCTTGCCGATGCGCTTTTGATGGTAGGCCAGCGCTATGGCTCAGAAGAGGCGGCGCGTCAGACTGGTCACTGGCTGAAACGTATCGCCCGCGCCGCGTATCTGGCGTCATCGGCACTCGCAAAGGAGAAAGGCGCGTTCCCGTTGTTCGAAGCGGAAAAATTCCTGTCCAGCGGCGCGATGCAACCGATGGACGACGATGTGAAAGACGCCATTCGTAAGAACGGCCTTCGTAACGCTTTGTTAACGTCTATCGCGCCCACCGGGACGATAAGCCTCTATGCCGGCAACGTTTCTTCCGGGATCGAACCGGTGTTCGCTTATGCCTACACGCGCAAGGTCCTCCAAAAAGATGGCTCGCGCACCGAAGAGGAAGTGGTCGACTACGCTGTTCAGATGTGGCGCGACTTGTTTGGAGACAAGGCGCTTCCCGACCACTTTGTAAATGCCCAAACCCTTGCTCCGGCAGATCACGTGCGCATGCAGGCGGCGGCTCAGGAATGGATCGACAGTTCGATCTCGAAGACCATCAATTGCCCCGAAGACATCAGTTTCGAGGCCTTCAAAGACGTTTACATGCAGGCCTTTGAAACCGGTTGCAAAGGCTGCACCACCTATCGTCCCAACGCCGTCACCGGCTCCGTTCTGAGCGTCGCTGAAGACACGAAGGTGCCAGAGGTTATTGCCAAAACCGATGCCGAGCCGCCAACGCCCCATGGGGACGTCATCTATATTTCCGAGCCGTTGGATCGCCCGCAAAGCCTGGAAGGGTCTACATACAAGCTTAAGTGGCCCGACAGTGAGCACGCAATTTACATCACCATCAATGACATTGTGGTCGGCAGACGTCGTCAACCCTTTGAGGTGTTCATAAACTCGAAGAATATGGAGCATTTCGCCTGGACAGTTGCCCTAACGCGGATGATCTCGGCGGTGTTCCGTCGCGGGGGTGACGTGTCGTTTGTGGTGGAAGAACTCAAGGCGGTGTTCGACCCACGTGGCGGTGCGTGGATGCAAGGCAAATATGTGCCCTCAATCTTGGCCGCAATTGGTGGCGTGATCGAGCGCCATTTGGTTGCGATCGGATTTATCGAGGCCGAGGGCATGGGATTGAAAAGCGACCCCAGATCCGAAGTTGTAAACTTGGGTGAAAATCGCGGTCCCTCCTGCCCGAGTTGCGGTCAGTTTGGTATGCAGATGATCGAAGGATGTATGACATGTCCCAATTGCGGGCATTCCAAATGTGGATGAAATGGTCAGAGGGGCTTTGCCTCTTAGACTTTTGGCCATCATCTGGTAATATCCTAAAACAAAAGAGTTTTATTGCTTTCGGCTTGCTTCTTCTAGGTGCCGTCAGCGCCGAAGCGGAAGAGCGGAAAACCCTTGGTTGGTCTCTGGCAATTTCGAATGACTCGATGGGCGATTGGCATGATCGTTGGCAAAGCTCGTCAATTCAGAACGGGATCTTGCGCGGGCAAGACTGGACGGGGTCCGCTCCTTCAGGCTTTGGCCAACTGATGGAGTATCGCTTTCGCACAGATATTCTGACACCAGCTTCCTTGTCGTCACCGGTCGCCAGTGATCGCCGCCATGCGGGTGTTCTGGCGTTCGGTGTACACACCTACGCAGCACGTTCCGGATATGATTTGCGAGTCGGGGGCGATCTTGTGGTCGTTGGTCCGCAAACCGGAATGCTGGATTTTCAGACCGAGCTTCACGAACTTCTAGGGTTTACTATTCCGGACCTTGATAATTTTCAGATCCCCGATCAGATGCATATTGATCTGAGCGGGGAAGTGTCCCGTGTTTGGCGTCTTGGCGATGTTGATGTACGTCCGTTCGGCGAGGTCCAGATTGGTAGCGAAGACTTGCTTCGAGTTGGTGTCGACCTGACGCTTGGTGAATGGGGGCGTGGGGATTTGATGACCCGCGCAAATGTCAGTGGTCATCGGGTATCGTTTGGGCTGACCGAAACCAAGGGATTGAGCCTGGTAGCCGGTGCCGACATCGCGCGGGTTTTCGACAGCATTTATTTACCCGAGAGTTTTGGCCATGAACTGACGCCTGTTCGAACGCGTGTTCGCGGCGGCGTCCATTATGGCGGCAAGCGGGTCGATTTCTTCTATGGGCTGACCTGGCTGGGCAAAGAGTTCGAAGCCCAACCAGAAGGGCAATTTGCCGGAACTGCTCAGATTAGGTTTCGCTTCTAAGGCCAGCGGCATAGCAAGTGCGTTGCCGCAAAGACTCACTTTCCCCCAAGCTCACAAAAATTCACTTTTCGCTGGAATCAAAGGCGGTTAGCCTTCCGCAAAAGATATAAAAATATCGAGGCGGGTAGTAATGAATGTGATGACGGGCCAAAACGGCACGTATGTCATTTCGTGGTCGCAAACCGAAATTGACGGGTTTACCGGGTCGCCGCTGGCGGCACTGGCCAAAGGAAGCTCCTGGCAGTGGTCGGGTAAAACCGTGCGTGTTGACGGGGCGACAGGATTTGGCGCGGTCAATGATACAAGCAGCGAAAAGTTGCGGCGCAACGCGGCAGCGAGCGCGCGAAAGTTGGTCGGACGGGCCTTAGTTCAGGAAGGCGTGCGCACACCATTTTTGGAAGAAGACGTCGCGCTAGACCAGTCGTTTACCATTACTGATGGATCGCAAAGCTGGGTGGCAACGTTGATCGACATGCCAGAGATCGCGCGACCCTTACTAATGTTTGTTGGTGCCATGCCGCCCAAAGGTCAGCCGCTTTTGGTTTCTCGGGAAATAGAAGCGCCAGCGCGACTTTCCTACCTGCGTCAGGATCAAGAAGGGGTTGTCTGCTTCACGCCAGGCACACGTATGGAAACTCCGGACGGCCCGCAGTTGGTCGAAGAACTAGTGGCTGGAGATCGTGTCGTCACCAAAGATAACGGGGTTGAAGAAATCCTCTGGGTCGGTGATCGCCACGTGTCCGGTGCAAGGTTACATGCGATGCCGGATTTGCGACCTGTGCGTATCCGTGAAGGCGCAATTGATGAAGGACGCCCGAACGGAGATCTGATTGTGTCGCCAGACCATCGAATGCTCATTCGAGGGGCTGCGGCAATGGCCCTGTGGGGCGAGCACGAAGTTTTGGTTGCTGCCAGAGATCTGATTGACGACGCACGTGTTACACGGGACCTCTCGGCGAAGTCGGTCACCTATATTCACTTGATGTTGCCAAGTCATAATATACTGATTGCAAATGGTTTAGAGACCGAAAGTTTTCACCCGGATGCGGTGCATCTGGAAAGTGTGGACGAACAACAGTTGCTGCGCATGTTTGATGTGATGCCGTTTTTGCGCGACGATACCTCGGCATACGGGCCCATGTCGCGCCGTGTTCTGCGGCAAGCCGAGGCGGCGCTGATCACGCGGTCGCGGTAGATTCTTCGCGCAATGATTGACAGTGTTGCCCGGTCTGCGTATAGGCCGGGCTTCATTGGTGTTGGTGGACCCCGCGAGGGGATCCCTGTCAGGTTAAAGTGCTTTGCAAAGGGCACCCTAAACCAGAGGACAACGCCCTTCATAGCCGCTACCTGGCGGCGTTCTGAGAAGGAGATCAGCCGTGACCAAACGCACGTCTGCCAAATACAAAATTGACCGCCGGATGGGCGAAAACATCTGGGGACGTCCGAAATCCCCAGTTAACCGTCGTGAATATGGCCCCGGCCAGCATGGACAGCGCCGCAAAGGCAAGTTGTCCGACTTCGGTCTTCAGCTGCGCGCTAAGCAAAAACTCAAAGGCTACTACGGTGACCTGACTGAAAAACAGTTCAAACGCATCTTCGCGGAGGCTGCTCGGGTTAAGGGCGACACCGGCGAAAACCTTATCGGCTTGCTCGAACGCCGTTTGGACGCGGTAGTCTATCGCGCTAAGTTTGTTCCAACTATCTTTGCGGCACGTCAATTCGTGAACCACGGCCACGTCAAAGTGAACGGCCAGAAGGTTAACATCCCTTCTTATCGCGTCAAAGAGGGCGACGTGATCGAAGTCCGCGATCGCTCCAAACAGATGGCTCTGGTTCTTGAAGCTGCTCAATTGGCAGAACGCGATGTGCCGGACTATCTGGATGTCGATCACTCGAAAATGAGCGCCAGCTTTGTGCGCACACCGGGATTGGGCGATGTGCCGTATCCGGTGATGATGGAACCAAATCTGGTCATCGAATACTACGCACAGAACTAATCTTTGCGTTTTCAGGAAATTGAAGGCCGCCCGTTTGGGCGGCTTGTTTCATTTCTGGCCTCCCGTTGACGGGAAATTGTCCCCTGTGGAAGAATACTTGAACGAAAAAGCTAGTTGCTCACAGGCTAGGCAGCGGTCGGCGTTTTCGAATGTTCACTGTAGAAGGTCGTTCCTGACTTGGCCATATTCAAGAGGGCTTGGGGCGGTGCAAATCTGGAACCGTGTTCAGTTTCAAGCCTTTGGCAGATTTCCACTGCCTTAGCCGCCCCAATTCTGTCGAGCCAAGAGAATGGGCCTCCGGTCCAGGGCGCAAAGCCCCATCCCAGAATGGCACCGACGTCGCCTTCACGGACGTCTGTGAGAACGCCATTTTCGAAAGCCCGGACCGCTTCAAGCGCCTGGATCATCATCAAGCGGTTTTGCACTTCTTGAACGCTGGGCTGTATATCGCTCAAAGGAAAACTGTTCGTTAGACCGGCCCAAAGTCCAATGCGTTTTCCGGACTTGTCATAGTCGTAAAACCCGCCGCCCGTCTTGCGACCAAGGCGGCCTTTGTCTTCTAACAAAAACAGAACTTCGTCAGATGGTTGATCGGGATAACCATCCCCCATTACCTCCCTGCTGGCGCGTGCAATAGTGGCGTTCAGCGAGATTGAAGTTTCGTCAATCAATTGCAACGGCCCAACCGGAAATCCAAGAAGGCTGGCAGCATTCTCAACCAATGCCGGTTTGATCCCCTCATTGATCATGCGCAGGCCTTCCTTACCAAAGGCTAGAATGCACCGGTTGGCATAAAAGAACCGCGCATCGCCCACAATTATTGGGGTCTTGCGCAGCTGGCGTACGAAATCCAGAGCTTTGGCAACTGCAAGATCGCCAGTGTCAGTGCCCTTGATGACTTCGACCAATGACATCCTGTGAACTGGCGAAAAAAAGTGTATTCCGATAAACCGCTGGGGCTCGTCAATGGCCTGAGAAAGATCGCTTATCGGCAAGGTTGATGTATTCGTTGCGACCACGCAGTCGTGCCCAACAACCGAACCGATCTTTTGAATTGCGTCTGCCTTTACTGCCGGGTCTTCAAAAACTGCTTCAACAACAAGATCGCATCCTTTGAGATGATGGTAATTTGCCGTGGTCTCAATGCGTTTCAGGACCTCAGCTTTTTCTTCTTGTGTGATAAATTTTCGGCCAACGGACTTCTCGATAATCCCATCAATGTGAGTCTTGCCGTCATTGGCGGCGTCTTCCGTGCGATCCACCAAAACAACTTCGACCCCGGCAAGTGCCGCAACATGAGCGATACCTGCCCCCATCATGCCCGCCCCAACCACGCCAAGTCGCCGGACTGATTGATCTGTAACATCCGGGCGATTTGCGCCTTTTTCCAGCACTTCTTTGTTGATGAATAGAGAACGCACCATGTTTGATGAAACAGGATCAAGGAGTACCGAAGTGAACCAGCGGGCCTCGATCCGAAGGGCGGTGTCAAAGGGCACCATTGCCCCTTCATAAATGGCAGACAGCATGGCCTTTGCTGCAGGATAAACGCCCTTGGTTCTTGCATTTACCATCGCGTTTGCACCGACGAAGGTCATAAACCCTTGGGGGTGGTAGGGCGCGCCACCGGGCATTCTCCACCCTTTTCTGTCCCAGGGCTTTACAAGATCGTCGTCGATTGCGCTCATTATCCAATTGCGGGCGCTGTCCAAAAGAGCTTCGGGTTCGACAACATTATCAATGAGTTGTGCCATTTTTGCCTTGCTCGGAGACAGCATTTTGCCCTCGAGTAGTACAGGAGCCGCAGCAAGAGTTCCGACCAGTCGACTGTAACGCGTGGTTCCGCCAGCTCCTGGGAATAAACCCACCCGAATTTCAGGCAGGCCAATCTTGGCGGACTTAGTGTCAGACATGATCCGATGGTGGCAGGCCAATGCGATTTCGGTACCAATTCCGGCGCAAAGGCCGGGAATTGCGCATACTACCGGTTTGCCGCCCTTGTTCTTATCGTCCATCCCCGCGCGTTCTAGTTTGCGCAGGACCCTGTGGACGTTCATCAAGAAAGCCAAAACCCCCGGTGCGGGGTCTTTGCCCGCGCTTCGGACGATGTCCGAGAGCATGTTCAGATCTATACCGCCGGCGAACGAGTCTTTTCCTGATGTAATTATGATTCCACGAACACTGTCGTTATCTAAGGCATCGTCGATTAGCTGATCGAAGTCGGTGAACGCTGGCTTGGTAAGAATGTTCATGGATCGGTCCCGCACGTCCCATGTGATGACCGCAATGCCGTCCCTTTCGATAAAGAGGCGAAAGTCAGACATGATTGAACCCCCATGTGGGCTTACGTGAATTCCAACAAATGGCGGTGGCTGAGCTAAGGATGCGCCTCAGGTTTTTAGGCGAACTGATTGGTTGTCGGCGTCGTTGTGGAATTTTTTGAGCATTGCAATGCCGTTCACCAGAAACTCCACGCTTTCGATGATGAAGTCGTTTGATTCTGTTCTTCGACACAAAAACCGAATTCGATCCTGAGCAATTGCCCGTCCCGTTTCGGCGACAAAATTCCAGTGGACATGCACGTCCAGATTTAGGCTCTTTACGACTTTGATGTCGACGATCTGAGATCTGATAATCGAGGCACCGAATGTTATGGCATCCCTTCGGCGTTTTGCCAAAGTCGTAAGCAGCGCCGCCGAAGAATGCTCTATTCTGATGGTCGAACCGGCAAAGATTGAAAGCGGGTAAGTGTAGGCAGCGGCGAGCCATACCTCGTCGCCTCCCAGAAACGAATCTGCCAGCCGTTGAAAAAACGACTCTAGTTCTTCGGCCATTCTCGTCCACCTTAGCGTCCTGTCGGGCCGCAGTGGTTCCCACGGTATTCGACCCTGTTTGACGTAAGGTCAACTTACACGAATGCGGACAGTTTTCAAATACGAGAACCATTCGTCATACCCGCTCGATAATGATGGCAGCGCCCATACCAGAAGCGACACATAGCGTCGCAAGGCCTATCTCTTTGTTTTGTCGCTCTAATTCGTCCAAAAGAGTGCCAACAATAATTGCGCCGGACGCGCCCAATGGGTGGCCCATTGCGATCGCCCCACCGCACACGTTTAAGTAATCATGTTCAACATCGAACGCCTGCATAAACCTTAGAACAACCGACGAAAACGCCTCGTTAACTTCGAACAGATCAATGTCTTTGATATTCATTCCTGTGTCAGCAAGAATTTTCTCGGTGACAGGAACTGGCCCTGTCAACATGATGGTTGGATCGGTTCCAATCTTGGCGGTTGCCAGTATGCGCGCACGAGGTTTCAGGTCGGCAATTTCGCCAAATGTTGCCGACCCAATGAGTGTTGCCGCGGCACCATCGACAATACCGGAGGAATTGCCTGCGTGATGGATGTGCTCGATCTTTTCCAGATGGGGATACTTTAAGAGCGCAACTGCATCGAAACCGGGCATCACTTCTCCCTGTTCCTTGAAACTTGGTCTCAATGCGCCTAGCGTCTGCATGTCCGTTTCGGGACGCATGTATTCGTCGTGATCCAGAATTGTGATGCCGTTTTGATCTTTGATGGGAACAATGGAACGCGTAAACCGCTGTTCTTTCCACGCCATGGCCGCGCGTCGTTGACTTTCGACAGCGAAAACATCGGCGTCGTTGCGGCCGATCCCGTATTGGGTCGCTATAATGTCGGCAGAGATGCCTTGAGGAACAAAATAAGTATTCATTGCCACCGAAGGGTCCACGGCGATGGCCGCTCCGTCGGAAATCATGGGCACACGGCTCATGCATTCAACCCCACCAGCAATGTAGGCGTCGCCAGCACTGCCCTTTATCTGGTTCGCCGCCAAGTTTATAGCTTCCAAGCCACTTGCGCAAAATCGGTTGATCGATAACCCAGGAATGCTTTCGTCCAAGGACGAGGCCAGAACGGCAGTGCGGGCAAGGCATCCGCCTTGTTCTTTGACCTGAGTAGCGTTGCCCCAGATCACATCCTCAACAGCATGTCCTTTTAACCCGTTTCGTACTTTCAGCGCGTTCAGCATATCGGCAGACAGCTTTACAGGCGTGATTTCGTGCAGGCTGCCGTCTGGCCGACCTTTCCCTCTTGGGGACCGGATCGCGTCATAGATGAATGCGTCATGCATTGTCGTCTCCGATCTACTCCGGTTCCGCCGTCGGTACTGTTTTTAGAGAACCGACTTCTTGGGATGCTTGTTGCTTAAGAATTAACCGCGGTAAGGAACTTGTGAACCGGTGACGTTACGGCCAAATTTGACTTACCTGCCGTAAGGTATGTGCTACCGCGCAATATCTGCGCGTGCTTAGTTATTGAAACTTAACATCAACTCCAATGAATCACGCTTTTGGAACCGAAATTGACGTTCAGAAAATCGGCTATCGTTTTCGCGCGTCCAACTCTGCGTTGAACAACCTTAGCCGGGCAGCCAATTTTTCTTCGTCCATTACAGAATTGAAATTTTCAAACAAGAAACTCAGAGCTTCGCCTTCATCCAGACCAGCTTCGTTTGCAAACTTGCGTAGTCTTCGGAAACCATCTTCGGTCATGGCAACCGGAAAACGTCGTGTCAGGCGTAGGCGTTTGGGCATGTTTGAACTCTTCAGTAGGTCATCGAACAGCAGCCTAGAAGCTTGATGCCTTCAGCGCCATCACTGGATTCGCACCGGTCTTGATGCGTGCCAAATGTAACTTCGTCGCTGGAAGATGCCGCGCCATGTAATACCGGCCAGATTCTAACTTTGCTTGATAGAAACTCTGTTCCTGTGTTCCACTGCTTAAGGCCGTTTGCGACACCTTGGCCATGCGGGCCCACATCAACCCCAATGCGACGTGACCGAACAAATGCATGAAATCGTAACTTCCGGCCAGAGCAGAGTTAGGAGATTTTTGCGCATGGTTCATGAAATACATTGCCGCCGACTGAAGGTCCTTGGATGCTGACTTCAGTGGGTCCAAGAAGTCTGTCCGCAAAGATTCTTCTGTCTCATTCTCTTTGATAAAGCTCTTAACAATATCAAAGAATGCTAAGATCGATTTACCGCCGTCCATGGGCAACTTTCGTCCAACCAGATCAAGCGACTGAACCCCATTTGTACCCTCGTAAATCATGGTTATTCTGGCATCGCGGACAAACTGCTCGATACCCGCATCCCTAGTGAAACCAGTGCCACCAAAAGTTTGCTGCGCGTTCACGCAACTTTCGAACCCTTTGTCGGTCAAAAAACCTTTCATTACAGGAATTAAGAGCGAAACCAGAGATTGCGCGTGCTCATCGCCAAGTTGCTGTGATCTGTCGATGAGCAATGCCCCCCCAAAAGCAAGTGCCCTGGCGGCTTCGATAAAGGCTTTTTGGTCCAGCAAATTCCGACGAACATCAGGATGGACGATGATAGGGTCCGCTGGTTCATCCGGGTTTTGGGGTCCGGTTACATCGCGACCCTGAAGACGGTCGCGCGCAAATCCAATAGCGTTCTGATACGCAACTTCGCTTTGCGCATACCCCTGCACAGCCACCGAATGACGCGCTTCGTTCATCATTGTGAACATTGCGCGCATGCCTTTGTGTTTTTTGCCGATTAGCCAGCCCGTTGCGCCCTCGTAGTTCATTATGCAGGTCGCGTTGCCATGGATGCCCATTTTGGATTCCAGACCACCACATGTGACAGAGTTTCGTTCGCCGAGATTTCTGTCCGGATCAGGTAGAAATTTCGGAACCACGAACATCGAGATGCCCTTCACGCCATTCGGCGATTCGGGCAGGCGGGCAAGAACAAGATGAACAATGTTTTCGCAAAGGTCGTGCTCTCCAGAGGAAATCCAAATCTTCTGTCCGGTGATCTGATAGCTGCCGTCATTTTGCGGCTGAGCACGGGTTTTGATGAGACTTAAATCCGTGCCGCATTGTGGCTCGGTCAGGTTCATTGTTCCTGTCCATTGCCCTGAGTTAAGACGATGAAGATATGTCTCTTTTTGCTCGTCAGTTCCGTGGGCGGCGATGGCTGACGCGGCGCCGTGTGACAGCCCAAGATACATTTGAAACGCCATGTTCGCTGCTGAAAATAGTTCGCCCACGGCCGTTTGCATTAGATAGGGCATGCCCTGGCCACCGAAGGCTGGGTCGCCATCTAGGCCAGTCCAGCCCCCGTTGCAGATTTGCGTGTAGGCGTCGTTGAAACCTGTCGGTGCTCTAACCACACCATCTTCGAAGGTGCATCCTTCGAAATCACCGACTGCATTCAGTGGTTGCAAGACTTCCGATGCGATCTTTCCAGCTCCGCTCAGAACCGCGTTTGTTAATGCTTGATCAAGATCCTGATAGCCGGGAATACCCGCTTCTGACACGCGCAAAAGCTCGTGCAGAACAAACTGCATATCCCGCAATGGCGGCGCAAAAGTTGGCATCTAGATCTCTTTATCGGTTGTGACCGCAAAAAGAGTTTATTCGGCGGCTGCGGCCGAAGGGTTCTGAAGCGAAGCGATCAGGTTTTCGCCCCAGGACAACTGTGCTTTCAGCTCGGTAATGGCGACGTTCAATTCGTCGCGCTGACGTTCCATGTCTTCCAGACGCTCTTGTCCCAATTCGAATGCACGGGTCATCTGGGTCAGGTTCTGGCTGTCAGTATTGTAAAGGTCGAGAAGCTGGCGGATGTCTTCAAGACTGAACCCGAACCGCTTTCCTCGCAGGATTAGTTTCAACCTCGCCTGGTCGCGTCTTGTAAAAAGCCTTTTTGTGCCTTTTCGAACTGGGAAGAGTAGTTCTTTGGCTTCGTAAAACCGTAAAGTACGAGGTGTTACCTCAAATACTTCACACATTTCGCGGATCGATAAAAATGGCTCAGACATGGACCTATACGCTGTTGTTATCGTTTTGACTTGAGTATCCGAATAGGACGGGACAAGTGGCGTTGACGTTTACGTAAAGAATACGTCGCGTCATAGTCATATTCTGGCGATTTTGCGCTATTGTGACGTAGCGTCACAATCAGGTTGCGAGACTAGCTGTCAGATCGATCAACTTCTGCGCGAATTTTTTCCAGATCTTCGATGGTGGCATCCAGCTTTTCGCGCTCGGATTTTAAGACCGTCAACTGTCGATCAGCGTGGAACACGAACTCGCGAAGTTGTGCCTCGGTGCCTTTTTGTTCATAGATTTCCAACCACTGGCGGATTTCTTCCAAACTGAACCCCCACCGGCGACCACGCAGGATCAGCGTCATTCTGGCAATTTCACGCGGGCCATAGAACCGCGAACGTCCCTCCTTTTCGGGTGAAAGAAGCTCGATATACTCATAGTAACGCAGGGTTCTGGGGGTGGCCTCGAACCTTGCGCACATCTCTTTGAAATTCAGACGTTCAGCCGCCATAAGCGCCCTCCGTAACACCAGACTAATCGCACATTGCCAATCGATCAATCGTCGCGGAATCGTGAGCCTTGCGAACTCTGCTTGTGCCTGATTGAAAGTGCTTAACTGCTTTGGAGAGAATGGTGTCTGAAGACCAGAAGCGTGCCTTGGTGCGCCAATTTATCGAAAGTATCCCACATTCCGCTGTGTTGGGGCTGTCGTTCGTTGAAATTGGCTCAGGCGAGGTGGAAATGACGATGCCCTACGACAAGAAACTTGTCGGCGACCCCGCGACCGGTGTGATCCATGGTGGTGCCGTTTCGACGTTGATGGACACAAGCTGCGGGGCGGCCGTTGTGTGCCACCCGGAAAGCGCCGGGGTAACGGCTACTTTAGATTTGCGGATTGATTATATGCGTGCAGCGACGCCGGGGCAGGCGATTTCGGCGCGGGCGACTGTGTATCATGTGGGACGAACGGTGGCCTTTGTTCGGGCGGTGGCGATGGACGCAGACCGGGATAATCCAGTGGCGACGGCTACGGGGGCGTTTACGATTGAAAATCGGAGTGCCGCGTCATGAAACGTGAAAAGCCCGAGCCGGTTCAAAAGGTGAAGGAGCGCCGCGACAAAGCGTTGGCCGCTATCGCAGGCGGCATTCCCTACGTTCAGTTTTTGGGAATTCGGTTTGAAAGACGCGGGGATGAACTGACCGGGGTCTTGGGATTTGATGATAAGTTGATCGGAAACCCAATGCTGCCAGCGTTGCACGGTGGAGTGACGGCTGCGTTTTTAGAGACAACCGCATTGATCGAATTGGGTTGGCAAAGCCTGTGGGCTGAAATTGAGAGTGGTCGGATCGACGCCGAGTCTCTGGATGCGGACACGATGCCGAGAATGCCGAAAACGATCGATTTTACAGTGGATTATCTGCGCACAGGGCTGCCACGGGATGCCTATGCGCGCGCGACGATCAACCGGTCAGGGCGGCGCTATGCCAGTGTGCATGTCGAAGCATGGCAAGACAATCGGTCACGGCTTTATGCCCAGGCGACGGGACATTTTCTAATGCCGTCTTTGGATGAGGCGACAAAGTGAGCACCGATGCTGCGCGACCGGACGCGCCAAAGATTACGAACCGCCGGGTTTTGGCGATTGCTCTGCCGATTGTGGTGTCGAACGCGACAGTGCCGATCCTTGGGGTCGTGGATACAGGCGTAGTCGGGCAATTGGGAGATCCGGTGCCCATTGGCGCGGTGGGGATCGGGGCGATCATCATCAGCGCGGTTTACTGGATTTTCGGCTTCCTGCGGATGGGGACCGTGGGGCTGACAAGTCAGGCATTGGGGGCCAACGATAGGGCCGAGGCGGACGCTTTGCTGATGCGGGCACTGATGGTTGGCATTGGTGGTGGCGTCGTTCTGATCCTGTTGCAACAGCTTGTTTTTGCTGGCGCTTTTTGGCTGTCCCCGGCGTCGCCCGAAGTTGAGACTTTGGCGCGAGAGTATATGCAGATCCGTATCTGGTCTGCGCCTGCGGCGATTGCTTTGTTCGGGATCACGGGTTGGTTGATCGCGGCTGAGAGGACGCGGGCGGTGCTGGTTATTCAGGTTTGGATGAACGGGCTGAACATCATTCTGGATTTCGTTTTTGTGCTGGGGCTGGGTTGGGGCGTTGGTGGCGTGGCGACGGCAACGTTTATTGCCGAATGGTCTGGGCTGGCGGTGGGGCTTTGGTTCTGCCGGGATGCGTTTGGGCGACCGCATTGGAACGAGTGGGGCAGGGTATTGGATAAGGCCCGGATTATGACGATGGCGGCGGTCAATCGGGATATTTTGATCCGGTCATTGTTGTTAGAGGCGATCTTTGTGTCGTTCCTTTTCTTCGGGGCTGACTTTGGGGATGTGCAGCTGGCTGCAAACCAGATATTGCTGCAATTCCTGCATGTTACGGCCTATGCACTGGATGGATTTGCCTTTGCTGCCGAAGCGATTGTGGGTCAGGCAATGGGGGCAAAAGCGCGGGCGCGACTTAGGCGCGGGGCCTTGCTGACCTCGGCTTGGGGAAGTGGGATCATGGTGGTTTTCGCGGTTTGCGTCGCGTTGTTTGGCGCGTTTGTCATTGATTTGATGACAACATCCGAAGAAGTGCGCGCGGTGGCGCGGGTCTATTTGCCATGGATGATTGCGGCACCGGTATTGGGGATCGCGGCTTGGATGTTAGACGGCATATTCATCGGCGCGACACGAACTGCAGATATGCGAAATATGATGGTGATCTCGGCGGCGGTGTATTTCGCGGCAATCTGGGTGTTGGTGCCCGCTTATGGAAACCACGGTCTTTGGGCTGCGCTTTTGTTGTCGTTCGTGGCGCGTGGCGTCACGTTGGGGTTGCGCTATCCGGCGTTAGAGCGTGCGGCGGCATAACCTTCCAGTAACCCCAAAACCGCCTCGGGCGGTCTGCCGATCGCGGCTTTTCCATTCGCGAGCACAATAGGGCGTTCGATAAGGATGGGGTTTTCCGCCATGACGCGGATCAGGTTGCCTTCGTCCGCATCTTTTGTCAGCCCAAGTTCACGAAATAGTTTTTCGCCGGTGCGCATCAGGTTGATCGCGGGAATTTTCAGTTTCTCCAGAACGTCCCTGATTTCATCTTCATTAGGGGCATCCTGGAGGTAATTCCTTACAATTGGTGAAACGGACCGTTCGGTGATCAGCGCCAGCGTTTGACGAGACTTCGAACAGCGTGGATTGTGCCAGATTGTGACGTTCATTCCCATTCCTTTGCGGCGATGCCGGTGGCCTGACTGACGTGTGTGAACCCATCATGGGCCAGCATTTCGTCGAGGCCATGCACGATGCGGTCGATCAGGGAGACGCCCCAATAGACCATGGCGGTGTAGAGTTGGACGGCAGAGGCTCCGGCACGAATTTTGGCGTAAGCGTCTGCGGCGCTTTCGATGCCACCAACGCCGATCAGGGGGATTTCGCCGCCGGTTTCGCGATAGAGCCGCGCAAGGACGCGGGTTGAAGGGCCGAAAAGCGGACGACCGGAAAGGCCGCCGGCCTGATCTTTGTGGCGACTAGTGAGACCGTCGCGCGACAGGGTTGTATTGGTGGCAATGATGGCGGCGACTTTGGCCTCGGCTGCGACCTGGGCGATCTGGGCAATCTCGCCATCGTCGAGGTCTGGGGCGATTTTGAGGAAAACGGGGGTTTCGCCGCGCACTTCCATCACGCCAGACAGAAGGGCGCTGAGCGCCTCGGCACCTTGCAGATCGCGGAGCTTTTCGGTGTTTGGCGACGAGACGTTGACGGTGGCAAAATCGACATGGGGTGCGGCAATGCGCATGACTTCGGCAAAGTCGCGTGCCTTGTCGGCGCTGTCTTTGTTTGCACCGATGTTAAGGCCAACCGGGATGTCATGGGCGCGGTCAGCGAGGCGGGCGGCTATGGCTTCGATGCCGTCGTTGTTGAACCCGAAACGGTTAATGGCGGCGCGGTCTTGGGTCAGACGGAATAGGCGCGGTTTGGCGTTGCCGGGTTGTGGGCGTGGTGTGGCGGCGCCGACTTCCAGGAAGCCGAAGCCTGTGCGCATCAGCGGGGCGATGGCGGTGGCGTTTTTGTCGAAGCCGGCGGCGAGGCCGATGGGGTTGGGGAGTTTCAGGCCCGCGATCTCGGTTGCCAGCGTCGGCGAGGTCGGGGTTTTGTGGTTGGGGGCGAAGGGTGTTTGCAGCGCTTTCAGGGCCAGCCCATGGGCGGTTTCCGGGTCTAACCGGTGCAGTGCTGCAAGACCTATGCGTTCAGCAAGGCTCATTCGACGCCATCGGGCAGGATGTGGCCGTGGTCGCCCAGAGGCATGTCACGCGCCCATGTGATGTCAGCGAGGCGTAAGGTGCGGTAGAGGTGAGGGAACTGGTCGTCGTTGCGCGAGACTTCCCATTTCAACGTATCGCCAAGGGGTTCAGACTCGACCGCCAGCAAGATCAGATCGTCCGCCCCGGCAAAGTGTTTTGCGGCAGTTTCCGCAGTCTGGGCGGCGGTTGAGAAGTGGATGAAACCATCAGATAGATCGATGGGTGCGCCTTTGGTTTCGCCTGCAACGCAGAGTGAGGTCCATTGCGGGCGGGTGAGTATCTTGAAAATCAACATGGGCGATCTCTGGCGTGGGTGTGGGCCGGGGTCAAGCAAGATGACGCGAGGTTTCCTGTCACAGGCTTTTGACAACCTGTCGCTATCACGCCAGTGTCTGATTCATAAAATCAAAAAACCCGGGGAGTCCTAAAATGATCACCAAAATTGCGATGGGTGGTGCTGTGCTGGCCTTAAGCGCAGGCGCTGCGATGGCTGATTTCAGCATCACAATTCTACACACCAATGATTTTCACGCACGTTTCGAGCCGATCAGCCGATTTGATTCGGGTTGTGGCGAAGACAGTAACCTAGAAGGCAAATGCTTTGGCGGTTCGGCGCGGATGATGACGGCGGTTGAGACTGCCAAGGCGCGCACCGACAACTGGTTGCTAGTGGATGGCGGCGACCAATTCCAGGGATCGCTGTTTTACACCTATTATAAGGGCGCTGCGGCTGCCGAGATGATGAACAAAATGGGTTACGACGCGATGACCGTGGGCAACCACGAGTTTGACGACGGCCCGGAAGTTCTGCGCGAGTTTGTGAACAACACCAAGTTCCCGATCCTGATGTCGAACGCGGATATCTCCGGCGAGCCATTGCTGGCGGGCGCCATTCAGAAGTCGACTATTATTGCCAAGGGTGGCCAGCGGATCGGCCTGATTGGCCTGACGCCACAGGACACCGACGAGTTGGCGAGCCCAGGCAAGAACGTGATCTTCAGCGATCCGGTTCAGGCAGTTCAGGGTGAAGTTGATCGTCTGACTGAGATGGGCGTGAACAAGATTGTTGTTCTGAGCCACTCTGAATTTAATGTGGATGTTGCTGTCGCTGAAGGCACTACGGGTGTTGATGTGATTGTTGGCGGTCATTCGAACACATTGTTGTCGAATGTGAACAGCCGCGCTGCAGGCGCATATCCCACGATGGTTGGCGATACGGCTGTAGTGCAAGCCTATGCTTACGGCAAATATCTGGGCGAACTGAAAGTGGTGTTTGACGACGAGGGCGTGATTTCCTCGGCTACCGGCGAACCGATTTTGTTGGACCGCTTTGTCACTGAAGACGCCGCGACCAAGGCTCGCGTTGGCGAATTGGGTGCGCCTCTGGATGAGATCCGCAACAAGGTTGTGGCGGAAGCCGCTGCGCCAATCGAGGGTGATCGTTCGGTCTGTCGTATCGAAGAATGTCCTATGGGCAATCTGATTGCCGACGCCATGCTGGATCGTGTTGCCGATCAGGGCATTTAGATCGCCATTGCGAACTCGGGCGGAATTCGTGCCTCGATGGATGGTGGTGAAGTGACCATGGGCGAAGTGATGACGGTGCTGCCGTTCCAGAACACTTTGTCGACGTTCACGGCATCTGGTCAGACGATCATTGATGCGTTGGAAAATGGTGTGAGCCAGGTTGAAGACGTGAAGGGTCGGTTCCCGCAGGTAGCAGGGATGACGTTCACCTGGGACAGCTCGGTTGCGCCGAACGAAGGGCGTATTGTTGAGGTGATGGTTGGCGGTGCGCCGATTGATCCGGCCGCGAACTATGGCGTTGTGACCAACAACTATGTGCGTGGTGGCGGGGACGGATACAAGATGTTCTCGACGGCGGCGGACGCCTACGACTTTGGCCCCGATCTGGCAGACGTGCTGGCCGAATTCATGGCTGCCAACGGTCCTGCAAATCCGCAGGTCGAAGGCCGGATCATGAAGAAGTAAGAAGTTGCGCGGCACCTATGTGCCACGCGACGGGCGGGGGACGCTGTCCCCCGCACCCCCTGGGATATTTCTGGGCCGATAATCGACATGTGTGGGCGCTTTGCGATTACTTTGCCGGATGATGCCATGGCGGCGTTGTTTGAGGCGACGCCGCCGAATGACTTGCCGGATGTTCCGAACTTCAATGTTTGCCCGACGGTTCAGATACATACCGTGACGTCGGATGGAGGGGCGCGTCGGTTGCGGCCGATGCGATGGGGGTTTTTGCCCCATTGGTATAAAACGCCGAGTGGGGGGCCTTTGTTGATCAACGCGCGAGCGGAGACGATTGCCGAGAAGCCTGCATTTCGGTCGGCGTGCCGGGAGCGTCGTTGTTTGATCCCGGCCACCGGATTTTACGAATGGACCAAGGATGGTGAGGGCAAACGATTGCCCTGGTATATTCATGGCCGCGATCAGGAGGTGCTTGCATTTGCTGGGGTTTGGCAGATTTGGGACAAGAGTGAGGAACCGTTGACCACATGTGCGATTGTGACGACCGGGGCGAATGAAACGATGTCGAGCATTCATCACCGGATGCCAGTAATATTAGGCGCAGACGATTGGGCAAAATGGCTGGGGGAAGACGGCAAGGGGGCTGCAACGTTGATGAAGGCTGGGCCAGAGAATGCCTTGAATTTTTATCGCGTTGATCCGGCCGTGAACTCCAATCGGGCGCGGGGAGCCGAGCTTGTCGACCCGGTCTGAATGGCGTGACCGGACATGCGTCGTGTTCAGCCTGTTCTTTTGGGGCGTTGTTGCCGGTTCTGCCGCAGCAAAGGATCGGATGGTTGAGCCAATGCCTGGTGCATTGAGCGCGGTGTTGAACTCAGGTTCAGTGTCTGGTGGCGATCGCTTGATCCTTGAGGGCGGACGGCACGGTGCCGTGATCTTGTCAGGGGTGCGGTTTGTGGACCCGGTGACGATTGTTGCGCAATCAGGCTCAGAAGTGTTTTTTGACCGTATCCTGCTGAAAAATACTAGTGGATTGGTTTTCTCCGGGGTGACCGTCATGCCGACGGTTGGATCGGGTGAGACCAGTGCTTTAATCGAGACCAAACGAAGCCATGATATCGTTTTTGAACGCATGGAGGTTGCTTCGGCACGTAGCGCAAAGGGTTGGAGCCCCGAGGATTGGGTGTTGCGGGCGCGCACTGGATTCCGCCTATTTGGTCAGGATATTACCGTTCGCAACAGTGTCATTCGCATTGTTGACCACGGCGTTTCATCGGCAGCGGACGGGGCCATCATTGAAGGCAATGAAATCACTTATTTTCGGGGAGATGGCATTCGCGCGTTAGGGGATAATTCGCGCTATGTGGGCAATCTGATTGAGACCTGTGTCGGTGTCGATTCCAACCATGATGATGGGATTCAGTCCTGGTCAGTTGATGCGGCAGGAAAGCCAGGGCGCGGCGTTGTGAAGAACGTCTTGGTGGCAAAGAATGTCATTCGAAATGGGGTGTTGGGTGGGGAACTTGCCTGTTCCTTGCAGGGGATTGGCCTGTTTGATGGCATGTTCGAAGACTGGATAATTCGGGACAATGTCGTGATTGTGGATCACTGGCACGGGATAACTGTCATGGGCGGCAATCGGGTTCGCGTGGAGAACAATGTGGTTGTGGATTCGCGCGATGGCAGTCCGGGACCGCCCTGGATTACTGTTACAAGTCATAGGGATGGCCGGATTTCACGGCAGAGTCTGATTGCTGGGAATGTGACACAACCGAGGGCCGGCGGTGGTGATCCGGTGTTTTGGCAACCTCAACCAGGGGTGGTATCGCGCGGAAATAAGGTGGTGCAAAGGGCAGGTGACGCATTTCGGTAGCAGTTCACGGATGCTGCGCTGGGCCGATGGGCTTGAACCCTCTGGTAAACAAGGGGTTGGCGCAACGGTCGGTGGTGGAGCGTTGTGCAGAGGCATCAAAATTCTTAACGTCATAAAATACAGGGGTTTGGGTAATTTTGCCCTGTCTGTATCGCGTCGGTATTACGTCGGTATCACGTCGGCGCCCCTAGCGGGTGTTGCGCGTTCGCACCCAAGATTTGGTGCGTGCGTTAGGAAGTGTTACGGGAAGTTTAAGACCGGGCGGCGGGATGTTGCGGCGGCGGTTCGGGCGGCTTAACACGGCAATGTAACAAAGCGAGGCGACAACATGATCCTGCACTGTGTATTCTGCAATTTTCGCGATGAAGCGCCGATGTTGGAGCGGATTGCCGTGCTACAGGAACTGGCCGAGTTCAGCCGGACGCTGGACGGTGTTGTGGCATTTGAATTTGGTCCGAACCTGGATTTCGAATTGAAGTCGCCGGAGTATTCGGACGGGTTCGTGATCCGGTTTGCCGACATCACCGCCGCCGAAACCTATGCCGGGCATCCGACACATCAGGCGCTGGGCATGCGGCTGGTTGGTCTGTGCAAAGGTGGGGCTGACGGGATAATGGTCTACGACCTGAACGTTTGAATGCAGGTCGGTCAGCCGTAGCGGTTGAACGCCTCTTTTTCCATTGCGAGACGCATCTGGAGGTCCGAGAGCTTTTTCATCTGAGCTTTGCGCTGGTCTTCGTCGGTGAGGGTTTTCAGGTGGGATTGCGCGGCCTTGATCTCTTCTGCCAATGCGACCAGCGGTGGTTTGACGTTGGCCGTGGTCATCATTCGGTTCAGGACGGCATCGGCGGGGTTGTCCAGCAGCTTTAGCGGCTTGCCCGCACCGGGCAGGTTGTCGAACGAGCCGTCTTTTGCGGCCTTCATAAGCGCATCGTCGATGATGGAGTCCAGCGGGTGTTTCATGGCAAACCCCAGTAACGGATAATCAGGTGCGGCGGAGGCGGATAACCACGTCGACCTTTGCAATCTCGGCACCTTTTGGGGCTTCGGGAATGCGGCGGATTTCGAGTTGTTCAGCAGGGGCATCCGTCAGGCGCGAGTCATCTTCCCAGAAGAAATGCGGGTGATCATCGGTGCGGGTGTCGAAGTAGCTTTTGGAGCCGTCGACCATGACTTCTTGAATTAGACCAGCGTCACAGAATGCGCGAAGGGTGTTGTAGACGGTCGCAAGCGAAACGGTGTCGGGTGAAGATTGCGACGCGGCGTGCAGGCTTTCTGCGGTGACATGGCGATCTTTGCCATCGCCGACCAAAAGCTCGGCCAGTGCCAGGCGCTGACGCGTGGGGCGCAGATCGGCTGTGGCCAGCCAGTCTGTGACTCGTTTTTGAACCTGAGCTTCCATGATTGCCCAATCACCTTTGTTTTTTGGAATATAGGGGTCGATATGGTGCAGTTTCAATTGAAAAACATCGATTTTGTCGGAATGTCACATCGACACGGCCCCTTGCGTGCCAATCCACCCCTTTGATAAGGCGAATATAGAGAACCAAAAAGACCACCAACGGGAGCAGGGGCGCATGAGCGAATATCCGAATTCTTTTGACCGCGAGGGGCTTTTGGCCTGCGCACGAGGCGAGTTGTTTGGGCCAGGCAATGCGCAATTGCCCGAGCCGCCGATGCTGATGATGGACCGGATTACCGACATCAGTGGCGATGGTGGCGAGCATGGCAAAGGCCATGTGGTGGCCGAGTTCGATATTAAGCCTGACCTTTGGTTCTTTGACTGTCATTTCCCGGGCAATCCGATCATGCCGGGGTGTCTTGGGCTGGACGGCTTGTGGCAGCTGACCGGGTTCAACCTTGGCTGGCGCGGCTGGCAGGGCCGTGGTTATGCGCTGGGTGTGGGCGAGGTGAAGCTGACCGGCATGGTGCGCCCTGAGCGCAAGATGCTGACGTATTACGTGGATTTCACGAAGGCCATTCAGACGCGGCGTTTGACGATGGGCGTGGCTGACGGACGTGTGGAAGCGGATGGCGAGACGATTTATCTGGTGAAGGATATGAAGGTGGCGCTTAGCGAGAGTTGAGGGGGAACATTGGCGGCTATGTGTGCAGTACCGGAGAAGCGTCAACGTCGGCTTTGCGGGACGAAGCAGCCTTTTGCATTCCAAACACCAATGTCTGCTTTCGAGAAGCCAGGATCGAATGCCGTATTGGCAGAGGCCAAAATCCAATACTCCATGTTGCCGTATGTACAGGCAATAAAAGTTCGGTCCTACTGCGACTTCCAAATCTGCGCGTAGTGCTGCAATCTGTTACAACGATCTTGGGTCAGATATATTTGATCGCTCTTGGCCGGTTCGGGCAGGTCAATTTTTCTTGCCAATAATGCAGCACCTTGGCTTGTTCCGGTAACTTGCTGACTTGCAATTATCTCGGCCTCTGTTTCTGCGGCGAGCATCTCAAGAAAACATGTATTTTTTGCAAATGGTCCTTCTACGATAACTGCGCCGTCATGCCCGATAAGTTCAAGACAATGGGCCGCGACAAGTGCGAGATAAAAATCCACAGCCGCTGTTCTGGTGCCTTGGCCGATCTGCGGTTCTTCGCCGACCCAGCTAGGGGAAAAGCCTTTGAACGGGCCGGTTTCTGGCGCCAGACTGGGAAGCAACATGATCTGATTTTCCAGAACATTCCTTATGTCTGCCGGAATTGGTGTCTTGCGCTTACCTTTAAGGGCCAAATCGTGTTCGCGACCGCCCATAAAACGTGCCGACGGAACGGCTTGCCCATGGGCATTTACATTTATCAAGGTATCAAGCGATGGATCCAACCTAACGGGTTCGCCCCCCACAGACATCGCCACCACCCAAGTGCCGGTCGACAGAACGCTAAACGGCGCCTTGTGTCGAAGAAGATGCGGAAGAAGAGAGGCATTGGAATCGTGAATGCCGCAATAAACTGGTGTGCTGGCGGGCAAACCTATTTTGTTAGCGAGCTTTGGCTGCAAGGTGCCCAGAATAGAATTTGAAGGTTTTGAGGTGGCAATCTTCCCTTGCAGTCCAAGTTTAGCAACAAGAGCGGAAAACTTGCCTTCATATGGATTCCACAAATCAGTATGGCATCCAAGGGAGGTAAGATCAGTCGCTGTATTGCCCGTCAGCCGATGCCCCCAATACTGTGGATAGGTTACTAGTTTTTCAACCCGATCGCGCAATCCAGGGTCAGACGTGAACTGCCAAAAAAGTTGCGCGCCAATATTCAGCCCAGCCGCTAATTGAGGCGACCCGGTTTCGCTGAAAGGCGGGCGAAAATCGCGGTATTCTTCCCACAAAGCATCTGGACCATCAAATTCATAGTCCAATATGGGCGCTGCCAGTTCGCCGTTTTCGTCCAGCAAGGCGGCCGCGGCGCCATGGGTGGTGATTGAAATTCCATCCACTCCGTGCGGGTCATTGAATTTGCCCAAACCATCCAACAAAAACGCCCAATGCCCTTCAACGTTGAAATGCGGGTATGGCGGGCCGGGCAGTGTTTTGTTAGGGCGTGTGATGACCTCAACCTCGTTCAGCGAGGCAAGATCGACCAAAGCAAGCTTTGCATTTGTTTTGCCAATGTCGATGACCGCGATGTGCTGCCTTTGGGTCATGGCAAGTGGAACACCGGGGTCAAGGGGGTGGCGATTGGCTCATTATTGGGATGTGTTTCCATGATATCCGCCATATGCGCCCACCATTTTTGCATGATGTCATGGGTCGGCAAATGGTCCATTTTGTGATCAGCGGTGCGCCACAAAACGCCAAACAGAATATTGGTGTCCATATCCAAGTGGATCGAATAATCCGACATCCCCGCATCACGCAAAAGCTGTTCTAGGTCTGGCCAAAGTTCATCATGGCGCCTTTTGTATTCAGCCTCGCACCCAGGGTTTAGCTGCATTTTAAACGCGTATTTTTCCATCACCGGTCCCTCCACATCGCCCAAAGACGTGGCAGCGCAATGACGCTGATAAGTAGCGCACCGATGAAAATCGACATCACAATGCCGGGTACATTGAGAAGGCCCAAACCAAAGGTCACAAGCCCCATCACAAACGCGGCGATCACCACGCCTGGGATTGAGCCCGATCCACCCAAAATATTAACGCCACCCAGAACCACCATGGTTACTATCTCCAACTCCCACCCTGTTGCGATCGATGGTCGGGTCGAACCAAGACGCGACGTTAAACAGACAGCCGCGATGCCGGACATTAGGCCTGTTAAAAGGAATAAAATGAATTTCACCCGATTCACCCGGATACCTGAAAACAACGCGCCCGTTGGGTTGTTGCCGATGGCGTAAACAGCGCGGCCAAAATTTGTTTTGTGCAAGACGACGGCGTAGATCAGCGCAATGATTGCGAACAAAACAAATTCAAACGATATGACCCACCAAACATACCCCTGCCCAAAATAGGCAAATTCACTGGGGTATCCGCCATAGGCTTGATCGCCCAGGACGATAAAACTGATGCCGCGAAAAAGGCTCAACGTGCCAATGGTCACAACGATTGAAGGCAAACCCAATCCGGTTACCAGCGCACCATTGAACGCGCCGCATAGAAGGCCAACAATCAATCCAACACCGACGATTTCCGGCGTTCCAGCCTCCATTTGCACAGCGGCGCCCATTGCCGTTGATGCAAGCGCAATGATCGAGGCCACAGAAAGATCAATCTCACCCGCTACGATCAAAAGCGCCATGGCAAAGGCGATCATCGCTTTTTCAGTAAAGTTGAATGTTGCATCGCTTAGATTCCAAGCGTTCAAAAAATAGGGCGACGCAAGCGAGTTGGCGATAAAGATACAAATCGCGACCAGCAAAAGCAGGCTTTCCCAGCTTTTCAGCCTCCGCTCCATCGGCGATTTCAAGCGATCTGGCACGGAACGCGCGGTTACGTCCATGATTTTTGCTCCGCTTGCTTTAAGATGATCCTGCCTTTAACGCGGCTTGATCGTGCGTTTAGGGCAACGGCAATGATGATGGCGCTGCCAGATATCGCCAATTGCCAAAAGGGCGATACGTTGATGACAGGCAATGCATTTTTGATCACCCCCAGAAACAACGCCCCCAGCACCGCGCCAGCAATTGTGCCAACACCGCCTGCAATGGAAATGCCGCCAATCACGCAAGCCGCAACCACGTCCAATTCAAATCCACCCGCAATATCGACATAGGCCACCGCAAAGCGGGATACCCAAAGGTATCCTGTAAGCCCCGCCAAAGCGCCTGAGATGGTGAAAGCCCAGAATTGGGTCTTGCCGACATTGATGCCCGCATAAGTCGCCGCGTGTGGATTGCCGCCGACGGCATAAAACGAACGGCCCAATGTGGTGCGCGACATAATCATGGCGAATGCAATGACCACAATAATTGCAATCCAACTTAGCATGGGCAGGCCAATGACTTCAGTGCGCGGGATCGCTTTAAAAGACGCGCTCATTTCATGGCTGTTCACCCATTTTCCTTGGGACAGCAGAAATATGAATCCGCGAAAAATGGTTAATGTTCCAAGCGTCACAACTATTGGTGGAATGTCTAACTTCCACACCAAAATGCCATTGAACATACCCATCAAGGCACCGAGAGCGATGGCAATTACCAAGATCACGACAATCGGCAAATCCGGCGCTGCAACGTTGATCATTGCAACGACCATTCCGGTCAGGGCCAGGTTTGCAGCAACCGACAGATCAATGCATTTTGTCAAAATAACAATCATCTGACCCACCACCAACAGAATCAACGGTGATGTATCGTTCAAGACATTTGCCAAATTGGAAGGTGCGATAAAGCCGGGAAACCGCATTGCGATCAGGCCAAGCAGCAACAAAATCGCGCCGAGCAACAATATCTCACGGGAAGAGGACAAGCGTTTAATCATGATGCGATTTCCTCAATGCCGGCTGCATGGCGCACCAGCGTTTCTGGTGTCATGTCATCTTTTGAAAGTTCAGCCACCATAAGACCCTCGCGCATGACGATTATGCGATCAGACATGCCCAGAACCTCGGGGATTTCTGAACTAACCATGATGACCGCCAAACCTTGGGCCGCCAACTCAGCCATAAATTCATGCACGGCTGCTTTAGATCCGATATCAATACCTTTTGTCGGTTCATCCAATATGATGACTTTCGGTTTCGTCGCCAGCCACTTGGCGATGACTACCTTTTGCTGGTTGCCGCCTGACAAACTACCGACATTGGTATCCAGTGACGCCGCGCGCAAATCCAACCTCTCGGTAAATTCGCGTGCCAGTTTAAATTCTTCGGCCAGCCGCAAGAATCCATTCTTCGAGGTACGTCTAAGCGACGGCAGTGTCACATTCTGAAAAATTGGCAAATCCGTGATCGCGCCCTGCTTGCCGCGATCTTCGGGAACATAAACAATGCCATTGTCCACTGCATCTGCCGCAGATCGGATACGCACCGTGTTTCCTTCGATTTCCAGCGTGCCCTGACTGGGCGCGGTAATTCCGAACAAAGCCTGCATAAGCTCTGACCGACCCGCGCCAACCAAGCCGTAAAAGCCCAAAATCTCACCGCCATTCAACGTAAAGCTGATATCGTCAAATTCGGTTGGGTGGGCATAGGCCCTTACGCGCAATACTTCGTCAGTGATCTTTGCTTTGCGTTCAGGAAAAATCTGGGTCACCTCGCGGCCAACCATCATTTTCACCAACTCGTCATTGTTAACGTCGGCAATATCACCGGCCGCCACAAATTGCCCATCGCGAAACACCGTATAGTGGTCAGCGATGCGGAAAATCTCATCAAACTTATGGCTGATAAACAAGATCGCTTTGCCTTGTGCCTTCAGTTTTTCCACCAGCTCATACAGCTCTTCAATTTCTTTGTGCGACAAGGCGGCGGTGGGCTCATCCATAATCACAACTTGCGCATCGATCGACAATGCACGGGCAATGGCCACAAGGTGTTTGCTCGCGATGCCAAGGTCTTTCAGCAGCGCGTTGGGGTCAAGTTCTGCACCGATTTCTCGCAGGATTGATTGGGTCTTGGCGACTGACGCTGCGGTGTCTATTAGACCGAACTTGTTTTTGGGCGCGTGGCCTAGGAACACGTTTTCCGCAACTGACAGCTCATCAAACAATACTGTTTCCTGATGAATGGCCGTAACGCCCGCACTTGAGGCGTGCTGCGGTGTTGGAAATTTGGTCGCCGAGCCTTCGACCAAAACATCACCATCGTCGGGCTGATAAATCCCGGTCAAAACCTTGACGACGGTAGACTTGCCCGCCCCGTTTTCACCAACAAGCGCGGTTACTTTTCCTGGGAACAACTCCAGTGAAACATCGTCCAGCGCTTTCACGCCAGGAAATACTTTCGTTATTCCTTGCAAGGCAAGGATAGGCGCTTCAGCGGTCATGATGTCAGCTTGATTCTTGGTGGGCGTCATAGCGCCCAGCGTAAAACCCGCGGCGCAACAAAGAAAGCATTGCGCCGCAGGCTGGGAGAACTCTTAGAAGATCGACTTGAACTGGTCGATGTTAGAGCTGTCGTAGGTGAACGGATCCGACATTGCCGCCGAATTTGTATCGTCCAGTGTAACCGAACCCATGCGACCCATCGGGATTTCCGCACCGGGTGCAGCTTCCGCACCGGTTGCAATAGCGTGGGCAAGCATTGTTGCTGAATATCCCAGATCGATTGGGTTCCAGATTGCAAAGCTTTTTGTCGCGCCGGATTCTACGCAGCCAGCCATCTCAGACGGTAGGCCAAGACCCGTTACGTTGATTTCGCCGATCTTGCCTGCATCGGTGACCGCTTGGCAGGCTGCAAGAATGCCCACAGTCGTTGGCGCAGTAATCGCCTTCAGATTTGGATAGGTCGCCATCAGGCCTTGGGCTTCACGGTATGATTTGTCTGAAAGATCATCGCCATAGACGGTCGCAGCCAAATTCACACCAGGATATCCAGGCAGCGCCTCTTTCGCAGCTTCGATCCAAGCGTTTTGGTTCGTCGCTGTTGCCGTTGCAGACAGGATGGCTACATCGCCACCGTCAGGCATATGGTCTGCCGCAAGTTTAATGATCGTATTGCCTATCAGCGCGGTGGACGATGGGTTCAGGTGCATCTGGCGCCCCTCTTGGGTAACGCCTGAATCCCATGAAACAACGGTAATACCACGGCTCATGGCCTTTTTCAGTGCTGGCACAAGCGCATCAGGGTCGTTTGCTGAGATTGCGATCGCGTCAACGCCTTGGGCGATCAGCGAGTTGATCACCTCGATCTGGCCTTCTGCAGTGGTATCTGTTGGGCCAGTATAGATGATTTCAACGCCACCAAGCTCGGCAGCAGCTTCTTGTGCGCCTTCAGCAGCGGCCTCGAAAAAGCCGATGCCCAATGCTTTGACGACCACGGCAATGCGCATATCGTCGGCCATTGCGGCTGAGCCCATTAGTGATGCAGCCAGGCTAAGGCCTGCTGTCATTGAAGTAAAAGTACGACGTTTCATTTGCTTCCTCCCAAATTGTACGTTCTGATTTAAGGCAGTTCACGAGGCCGCCCCTTCCTCTTGAGCGGCGCCAGTTTCGGCGACGATCAGTTTCACATCGGCAGCTTCAAGCATTGAAGCCGCGCTGTCTGAAATTCTTTCATCGGTGATGACTGTTGTGATTTTGTTCAATGGACAAAGCACCAGGCTTGAGCGTTGCTCAAATTTGGAACTGTCCACCAAAACCACCAACTCGTCAGCCTGGCCAATTAGCTTTTGCTCTGCCTGAATCAACAAAGGGTCAGCCTCCATCAAACCGAGCGGGCCAAGGCCCTGAGCCCCCATAAACATGCGCTTGGCATAGAAATTTCGCGTCACATCATTGTCGAAGGGGGAAAGTATGATGTTCTGTTCGCGATAGATCGTGCCGCCTGACAGCATCACCGTATTTTTGCTGTGCTTCAGCAGATGTTCGGCAATCGGGAAAGAGTTTGTGAAGACCTGCATCCGTCGTGTCGCCAATGGATGCACCATCTGAAACGTTGTGGTGCCGCCGTTGATGATGATGGACTCTCCATCGTCGCACAGGTCAGCCGCAGCCTTTGCGATTGCGAATTTTTCACTGGAATGCATCGCCTCATTCACTGCGAATGTTCTGCCAGCAAGACCGACAAACTGGGGTGGCGTAATTGCTTCAGCGCCACCGCGAACCCGCCGCAACTTTTGCTGAACATGCAGGTTGGCGATGTCACGACGAACGGTGGCTTCGGACACACCTGTCAGATTGCAGAGGTCCACAACGGTCACAACGGGCCGCTCTTCAACAGCTGATAAAATGATCCGGTGCCGCTCTTTTTCGTGCATCTTTTCCTCCGCTTTGGAATGAAGGTGCGCAGATTCGCCGCATGTGTCAATCATTTTTAATCATTTTCAATCATTAGCGCGCATAAATTGAAAATACTTGATTGAAAATGATTGACATTCTGACGTGGCATGCTCAGCCTGTAGCCAAGTTAGAAGGCTGTACAAGTTACGGCAGGCCTAGGGAAAATGACGCATGACCAATAAGTTAACGCTGCTTGAGAACCGCTGGAGCGACGAGGCAGCACGTGGCATGAGCGAATCTGACAAGCTGCTTTATCGATCAAACATTCTTGGTTCCGACAAACGCGTAACCAACTACGGCGGCGGCAATACCTCTGCCAAAGTCATGGAAGCTGATCCGCTTTCAGGTGAACAAACTGAGGTACTTTGGGTCAAGGGTTCTGGCGGCGACATAGGCTCAATGAAGCTGGATGGCTTTTCAACGCTGTATATGGACAAATTGAACGCGCTGAAAAACCTGTACCGCGGGGTAGAATTTGAAGACGAGATGGTCGGTTACTTGCCCCATTGTACCTTCAATCTAAATCCACGCGCAGCCTCAATCGACACGCCACTACACGCCTATGTGCCGCGTAAACATGTCGATCATGTCCACGCAGACGCTATCATCGCCATTGCGGCCTCAAAGAACTCAAAAGAACTGACGAAGGAAATATTCGGAGACAAAATCGGTTGGTTGCCCTGGAAAAAGCCAGGCTATGAATTGGGACGATGGCTAGAGAAATTCTGTCTGGAAAACCCCGATGCCGATGGGGTTGTTTTGGCAAGCCACGGTCTGTTCACCTGGGCCGATGATGCCAAAGATTGCTATGACATGACAATTGACGTCATAAATATTGCCACACAATGGCTGGGCGAAAAGATGGACGGCATCGCTGCTTTTGGTGGTAAGGTTCATGAAAGCCTCGACACAGTTGGTCGTCACACTGTAGCCGCACGCCTGATGCCTGAAATTCGCGGCATGGTTTCCGGCAAACAGCACATGGTGGGCCACTTCAACGACTGTGAAGCGGTTCTTGAGTTTGTGAATTCGAAAAACATGCCACCCTTGGCCGCCTTGGGCACCTCCTGCCCAGACCATTTCCTGCGCACCAAAATTTGCCCGCTGGTTGTCAATTTTGATCCTGCAAAGAAAAATATTGAAGCTGTATTGGAAGGCTTACCCAACCAAGTCGCTGAATATCGCGATGGCTATGCCGCCTATTATGATCGCTGCAAAAGGGATGATTCACCAGCCATTCGCGACCCAAACGCAGTGGTGTATCTGATCCCAGGTGTGGGCATGCTTACCTTCGCAATAGATAAGGCAACTGCACGTATATCGGGCGAATTCTATGTCAACGCGATCAATGTTATGCGCGGCGCGTCCGCGGTTAGCGAATATGTCGGCCTGCCTGAACAGGAAGCTTTTGATATTGAATACTGGCTGTTGGAAGAAGCCAAACTGCAACGGATGCCACAGCCAAAATCATTGGCTGGCCGCATTGCTTTGGTCACTGGCGGTGCCGGTGGTATCGGTGCTGCAACTGCTGATCGCTATTTGGCAGAAGGCGCCTGCGTTATGCTGGCGGATATTGATGCAGATAATCTGTTGTCGGCTGCCGCCTCATTGACTGCGCGTTATGGCAATGATGTTGTCAGCACAGTTGTTATGGATGTCACCGACGAAGATGCGATCGCAGCCGCCTATGCGAATATCGCCACAGAGTTTGGCGGCCTCGACATTTTGGTGTCGAACGCAGGCATCGCATCTTCTGCACCCATCGAAGAAACCTCATTGGCGCTGTGGAATAAGAATATGGACATTCTATCTACAGGATATTTTCTGGTTTCGCGCGAAGCGTTCAAGATGATGCGTACGCAGGATATGGGCGGTTCAATTGTATTTGTTGCGTCTAAAAATGGTCTGGCCGCCAGCCCCAATGCCTCGGCCTATTGTACTGCGAAAGCCTCAGAGATTCACTTGGCACGCTGCCTTGCCCTGGAAGGCGCAGAAGCCGGAATTCGAGTGAACGTTGTTAACCCAGACGCCGTTCTGCGCGGCTCCAAGATCTGGGAAGGCGAATGGTTGGATCAGCGCGCTGATACCTATGGTACTGACAAAGATGGGCTGGAAGAAATGTATCGCAAGCGATCAATGTTGAAACGGTCAGTTCTGCCCGAAGACATTGCAGAAGCCGCTTATTTTCTGGCCGCCGACACGTCGTCAAAATCCACAGGAAATATCATCAATGTGGATGCAGGAAACGTTCAGGCATTCACGCGCTAGAGGAAATTACCATGGGCAATTTTGATATTGCAAAAGACCAATTTGCCGAATGGGGCGTCGATGTTGAAAACGCGCTGTCCTGTCTGGCCACGGTCCCAATTTCGATGCACTGCTGGCAGGGAGACGATGTTGTCGGGTTTGAAACGAAATCCGGCACTTCGGGCGGAGGTATCCAGGCCACCGGAAACCACCCTGGTCGCGCGCGAAATCCAGATGAACTGCGGGCGGATTTGGAATTTGCCTATTCGAACATCCCCGGCAACCATCGACTGAACCTGCACGCGATGTATCTGGACAGCGATGAAACACCCGACCGCGACGAAATTGAATACAAACACTTCGAGCCTTGGGTCGATTGGGCGCGCGAACAAAAGCTTGAGCTGGATTTCAATCCAACCTTCTTCGCTCACGAAAAAGCAGACGACAATCTGACACTTTCACACCCTGATCAAGGCATTCGTGATTTCTGGATTGAGCATGGCAAACGCACCCGTGAAATTGCAGCACGCATGGGTCAAGAACTGGGGAGCGCTGCGGTAAATAATATCTGGGTCCCTGACGGGTATAAAGATACGCCAATAAATCGATATGCCGCCCGCCAGCGATTGGAGCAGTCGCTGGACCAGATGCTGGCAGATAAACATGACAAAGCGCATCTTCTGGACGCCGTTGAAAGCAAGCTTTTCGGCATTGGCGTTGAGGCCTGCACCGTTGGTAGCCATGAATTCTATCTGGGCTATGCCATCCGTAAGGGCACCCTATTATGCTTGGATATGGGGCACTTTCATCCAACAGAAAACGTCGCGGATAAACTTAGCTCGGTTGCCTTGTCAGTGGATGAAATCTTGTTGCATGTGTCTCGACCAATGCGTTGGGACAGCGACCATGTGATCTTGCTCAATGATGACATTCTGGCAATGGCGCAAGAACTGGTTGCCGCCGATTTGTTGAAACGCACCCATATCGGACTGGATTTCTTCGACGCAACGATAAGCCGAACCGCGGCTTGGGTCATTGGAACGCGCAACATGCAAAAAGCACTGTTACGTGCTTTGCTGTTGCCACTCGATCGCCTGAATTGTGCAGAGGAAAATCTGGATCACTCCACTAGATTTGTGATTACTGAAGAGCTGAAGGACCTTCCATATGGAGTGATTTGGCGTGAGTTCTGCAGCCGATTTGAGGTGACAAATGGGTTGGATTTAATCGCGAACCTAGATCGCTATCAAATTGCAGCATCACATCGTTGAGAGCCCTGCTTTACCGCGAGCTGTCATATTTTGGCATATAGTGCGGGCCAAGGGCAAATAAGCAAAGCGGACATCAAAGTCTGGCGCAGCATTTGGTACTATGGGCTCACAGCCGTCATTCGCCGCGCATTACTCAAAGGTCCGCTTTGAATCTGGGCGGTCGTAAGTCTGTCAAACGACATTCCTTGGCATCCCATCAGCTCGTCTTCAATTCCACTGGACTTCGCGGTTAACCTGAGCGGTACTGTCCAGGCAAACGACTCTCCTTCCTCCTTTGGCCCGGACTTCCGGGCTCTGCGCAGTACCGGCGGCACGCCTGCCGGTGGACACACGCAAAGGAGATGAACATGCCAAAACTCAATAAAGCCAAAACAGCCGGTGTACCCGTTCGGCCGGTGGCTAAACCCCACCGCAAATGCAGGACAAGAGAGGCGGTGACCAAACGGGATCAATTGATCCGGATGTTGGGTGCCAAGAATGGGGCAGGGGCGGACGCCATATGCCAGAAGTTGGGCTGGCTGCCCCATACGACACGCGCGGCGATATCAGGACTGCGCAAATCCGGATTTGAAGTCAGCAGTGAAAGGCCCAGCCCGAGCAAGCCGAGACGATATCGTATTATAGCCAATCCTGCTGCCGAGGCCGCCAGAAATGCAGGGTGATCAAGCGTTGCTCGAAGAAGGATCGCTCGTTAATCAATCGACGCCCGGCCCATCAAACCTCCGCCGCCGCATCGAAGCTTTGGTCGATCTCGACAACGTCGCTCTGCGAACAGCTTGGCAAAACGCCTGGGGCAGTGCCGCCCCAAAGGGCGCGCGGAAACGGTTCCTGATGTTGGGGATTGCCTGGAAATGGCAGGCAGAAGTGTTTGGCGGATTTAACCGAGAGCTGGCGCGGCGCTTGTCGGCTTTGGAGGCGCCGAAACTTGTCGCATCGATCAACGATAGAAAGCCTGCGATCAAAGCCACAATTTCTTCTCGCCCCTTACCGGGCACGAGGATCCTGCGGGACTGGCAGGGCGCACGGCATGAAGTTCATGTGACCGAGAAAGGATATCTGTGGCGCGGAAGGACATACGGCTCGCTGTCTGCAGTCGCCAAAGCCATCACCGGTGTCAGTCGTAACGGCCCGAAGTTCTTTGGGTTGCGCGACGAACAGATGTCGGGTTGATGGCAAAGAAACTGCGCTGCGCAATCTATACACGTAAATCAACCGAGGAAGGTTTGGATCAGGCGTTTAACTCGCTTGATGCGCAGCGCGAAGCTTGTTCCGCCTACATTACCAGCCAAAAGCATGAAGGCTGGCAGGAACTGCCAGCTCTTTATGATGACGGTGGCTTCTCTGGCGTGTCTGAAGTCAGCGCCTATGGGTCCAATTAGGTTAATTTGATAAGAGAGTTTTGTTGGCTCATCGTAACCACTGAGGAGTGGGACATGAGACAGACAACTGGAACTCGCAGGAGCCCCGGCGAGAAGATCGTCAAAGAGATCAAGCGCGCGACGCGCAAACAGTATTCGTCAGAAGAGAAGATCCGGATCGTGCTGGATGGCTTGCGTGGCGAAGACAGCATTGCTGAGTTGTGCCGTCGTGAGGGAATATCTCAAGGTATCTACTACAAATGGTCCAAGGACTTCATGGAAGCTGGCAAACGGCGGCTTGCTGGAGATACGGCGCGTGCGGCTACGACCGACGAAGTCAAGGACCTGCGCCGCGAAGCCCGAGACCTGAAGGAGGTCGTTGCCGAGCAAACACTGGAACTGCGTCTTCTCAAAAAAAGCATGACCGGCGGTGGGGGCGACCAAGAATGAGGTATGCTGCATCTGAGAAGTTGGAGATCATCCGGCTTGTTGAGGGGTCGCATTTGTCTGCTCGTCGAACATTGGCAAAGCTGGGCATCCCCCGCACCACATTTTACCGTTGGTATGATCGGTATCGGCAGCGCGGCGACGCTGGCCTTGTGGATCAAGCGCCTAAGCCCAGACATGTCTGGAACCGCATCCCCGACGAAGTCCGGCGCAAGGTCGTCAAGCTGGCGCTGCAGGAGACGGAGCTGTCGCCGCGCGAACTGGCAGTGACGTTCACGGATCGGGAGCGCTACTTCGTCTCGGAATCTTCAGTCTATCGGGCCCTGAAGGCCCACGATCTGATCACCAGCCCGGCCTTTATCGTGCTCAAGGCGGCAAACGAGTTCAAAGACAAGACCACTGCGATCAACCAGCTTTGGCAAACCGACTTCACCTATCTCAAAGTGCTTGGCTGGGGCTGGTTCTATCTCAGCACAATCCTGGACGACTACAGCCGCTACATCATCTCGTGGAAACTCTGCACGAACATGCGGGCAGAGGACGTGACGGACACCCTGGATTTGGCGCTACAAGCATCAGGGTGCGATCAGGTTCACGTCATCCACAAACCCCGCCTCCTCAGCGGCAACGGGTCCAGTTACGTCTCTGGCGATCTGGCTGAATGGCTGCAGGACAAAGGCATGAAGCATTCTCGGGGCGCACCATATCATCCCCAGACACAGGGCAAGATCGAGAGGTGGCATCAAACCCTGAAGAACCGCATCCTATTGGAGAACTACTTCCTTCCGGGAGACCTCGAAACCCAGATCGAAGCCTTCGTCGATCACTACAATCACAAGCGCTACCACGAGAGCCTGAACAACGTCACACCCGCCGACGTCTACTTCGGGCGTGACAAAGCCATTCTAAGACAACGGGAAAGGATCAAACGAAAGACGCTCGAAGCGCGGCGCTTGCATCACAGACAGCGCGCCGCATAATAACATCAACCAGACGAGCCAAACTCTTTACTTGTTTAAGCAACTCTTGGTTCCCAAAACCCTGACGACGGACAGTTTGATCCTGCAAGGAACAGAATGCGCCCTGTGCACACCACCAAATCGGGTCGTAGGTATCGCTACTACGTCAGCCCTGACTTGATTGAGGGTAGCGTCGAAACTGGGGCAAAGGGCTGGCGGATCGCTGCTGAGGAGCTTGAGTCCATTCTATCAAAAGCCATCGTCGGGCATCTTCACAAGCCGGAAAGCCGCCAATCATTCTTAGACGGGATATACGATCCAAACAGGATGGAACTTCTACTCAGCGCCATTGATGATTTGCTTATGACTCTTCAATCCTCTGGGTCGGGGCAAAGCAAAACATTGTTGAAGAAGATCGTGCAACGTATCGACTTTGCGGAGGAAAAGTTTACGGCGCGGATCGAGCTAGGGCAGGCGTTCAAACACTCTGAGAGCCAAAGCTGTATCGATCTTCTGACACTTGAAATTACCGCCCCAATCCAACTGGCCCGTCGGAGCGGCGAACTCAAACTCATCCTGAAGGGTGCGGCGGGAGATACTACCAATCCAGATCCCAATCTCATCAAAACCCTTCTTAATGCGCGCCGCCGGTATCGATCTTACACGGGCGAGAGTGAAACGACACTGTCGCAGATCGCGATCAGCGACGACACAGACATCGCTGAAGTCTCCCGATCTCTGCAGCTTGCGTTCCTGGCCCCGGACCTCGTTTCCAACATTCTTGACGGTCGCCAGCCGCCAGAACTGACTGCGACCAAGCTGAAACGCCTGGAAAAGTTGCCGCTTCTTTGGGAAGATCAGCGCGCGCTTTTTGGTTGAGTCCCGACTTCTCAACACAAAAACCTTCAAATGATGCACTGACAATTTAGTTTGGACGCTCGCTGAGACGTTTGTGGCTTGCCGCGGGATTCCACCCGGATCTGAGCGTCTCAGTGCCAAACCAATGGCAGAGATGCCAGAGCATGCTTTCTAACTCTCTGAAAACACGCGATAATACTGAGTGCATGGAAAGGCGGATAACAGCACAGGACTGTCTGGTAGGCCCGGTAGGACTCGAACCTACGACCAAAGCGTTATGAGCGCTCTGCTCTAACCAACTGAGCTACAGGCCCGACCTGACGCGGGGATAGCAGATAGGATGCGTTGGTCAAGGCGTGGTGGCCAGGAAATGGCACGCTGTATCGCGTCGGTATCGCGTCGGTGTGCATCTCATTGACAGGGATTATTTTGCGTGGCTTCATTTGTCCAAATGACGGGGGACGATATGACGTATTTAAAAGCAATTGGTGTGGTTGGATCATAGCGGGGCTTTCGGCCTGCAGTTCGCCCACATTCGGTCCGGTAAGCACAAATCACGGATCTGACCTAAGCGGGCTCACGATTACCGACAATGGTGATGGGACATTCACATTTTCAGATGGTGGAACGCCGATTTCAACTGTGGTTAGCTATAACAGCAACGTAGGCGGGTTTGTTATTGGTGTTGCTCCCACCGGCGGGGATCTGATTCACAGCGCCCAAACGCCAAGTAACGCTGGGTCAATGTTATTGTTCGTAAGTCAGAGTTTTGACGTCGATGGCGTGCGTTTGGAACGCGTGGGGGAAACGGTATTACCTGGCGGTTCCGCAACTTTTACCGGGCATTTTGCCTTACAAAATTACCTTACTGCGAATAGAGCCCCTACGGGCGCTGTTGAGGGTGACATAACCTTGGTGGTCGACTTTGGTGCGGGTACCGTCGCCGGCGGAATGAGCAACGCAACTGGTTTTGCAACGGACACAGACTATAGTCATTTTGAGGTAAGTTTCGAAGAGACATCCATCGTCAACGGCGGGTTTTCAGGGGCAACCGTCGCAAATGGAGACAACCAGGCCGGAACATATGATGGTTTGTTCGTTGGGGCCAACGGCGAAGAGGCAATCGGCCATTTTACTTATTTGCGCAGCTCCGGCACTGACCGACGACGCGGGATCTTTTGGGCGGAATCGCCGTAAGTTTGATCCAACCCTGCGGCATGTGCAACGGTGGACAGTTGCGGTTCGTAAAGGTAACGGGTGGCAAGCAAACTGGGGGCTGCCATGACCGACGGAAAAAACGGGCTGACATACGCGGATGCGGGTGTTGATATCGATGCGGGAAATGAGCTTGTTGAGCGGATCAAGCCGGCAGCCAAACGCACCAATCGTCCGGGCACGATGTCGGGCCTTGGTGGTTTTGGGGCGATGTTTGATCTGAAGGCGGCAGGGTATGAAGACCCGATCTTGGTGGCGGCGACAGATGGGGTTGGCACAAAGTTGAAGATTGCGATCGAGACTGGCGTTGTTGGCGATGTTGGCGTTGATCTGGTGGCGATGTGTGTGAACGATCTGATTTGTCAGGGCGCGGAGCCACTGTTTTTCTTGGATTATTTCGCAACTGGTAAGTTGGATCTGGATCATGCTACCGAAGTCATAAATGGCATCGCTCTCGGATGTGAGATGTCAGGCTGTGCTTTGATTGGCGGTGAAACCGCCGAAATGCCGGGTATGTATACTGGCGCTGATTTTGATCTTGCGGGTTTTGCGGTTGGAGCCATGGAGCGTGGACGGCATCTGCCGAGCGGGGTCGAAGATGGAGATATACTTATCGGCCTGGCTTCGGACGGATTGCATTCCAATGGGTATTCTTTGGTAAGAAAAGTCGTCGAAAACGAAGGTCTGGACTGGTCACAAAAAGCGCCATTCTCGGATGAGACACTTGGGCGCGAGCTCCTGAAGCCAACGCGGCTATATGTGAAGCCACTTTTGCGATGTTTAAGACTGAATGATGTTCGCGCTCTTGCGCATATCACCGGCGGCGGCTTGACCGAAAATTTGCCACGGATACTGCCGGACGGTCTGGGAGCAGAAGTAGATCTGAAGTCGTGGACGTTGCCGCCGGTATTTTCCTGGCTGGCCGCCTCTGGCGGACTGGAAGAGCGCGAGATGCTCAAGACATTTAATTCTGGGATCGGCATGGTGGTCGTGGCCAGTGCAGATGGGGCCCAAAATGTCATCGATGAACTGATTGCAGCTGGTGAGACAGCAGTCAGGATTGGCACAGTTGTTCCTGGCGAGGGCGTGATTTACTCCGGTCACCTGTCGTGACAAATGTGGCCATTTTGATTTCGGGCGGCGGATCCAACATGGTTTCGCTCCTTAGAGATATGAATGGCCAGCATCCTGCAAATCCTGTCATTGTACTTTCAAACGTCCCGAACGCTGGCGGCATTGATCTTGCACGAGAACTCGGCGTTCACACTGCAATCGTTGACCATCGAAAATATGGTAATGATCGGACTGAATTTGAAGCTGATATAATGCGCGAGCTCAAAGCGGTTAACGTTGATCTAGTTTGCTTGGCCGGGTTCATGCGAATCCTGACATCAAATTTTGTGCAGGCCTGGCAAAAAAGAATGCTGAACATCCACCCTTCGCTTTTGCCGAAGTATCCCGCTTTGCATACGCATGATCGCGCGCTTGAAGCTGGCGACCAGCGAGCAGGTTGCACAGTTCATCTGGTCACGCCAGAGTTGGACGCAGGGCCGATTTTGGGGCAGGCCGAGGTAGCAATAACAGAGGGCGAAACTCCAGAATCTCTGGCGGCAAAAGTGCTGAAGCAAGAGCATAAACTGTATCCACAAGTACTTCGGAAATATGTGTCCGGAGATGAGACACCAGTTTTCTTGCCCATCTAGCCTCGGCGGCTTATGAAGGCAGGACGCTCGTGCAAACAGGCAGAAAATACCACAGATGATCACCATAACAACGACAGATGGCCTTCAAGCATTTTGCGAGATGGCAGCTCAACATGCCTATGTCACAGTCGACACCGAGTTTCTTAGAGAACGAACCTATTACTCGAAGCTCTGTCTGGTTCAACTTGCCGTTCCCGCCAAGGGTGAAGACTCCGCAGTTCTTGTTGATCCGCTTTCCAAGGGTATTTCTTTAGAACCATTGTATGAGCTCTTCAGGGATGAGAGCGTTGTCAAAGTCTTCCATGCTGCAAGGCAAGACTTGGAGATCTTCTTTGTCGATGCTGGTGTCCTCCCGGTGCCTTTGTTTGACACGCAGGTTGCCGCTATGGTTGCGGGTTTTGGCGAACAAGTTGGCTACGAAAAACTGGTTCGAAAAATCGCAAATGCGCCGCTGGATAAATCTTCAAGATTTACCGACTGGTCACGACGCCCTTTAACCGATGCACAGAAAACATATGCTTTGGCCGACGTTACGCACCTTCGGGACATCTACGAGCATCTTAGGGACGATTTAGAGCGTACCGGGCGTAAATCTTGGTTGGAAGAAGAACTGACCACGCTCACGGATACTGGAAATTACATTGTTGATCCAGAATTTGCCTGGAAGCGCTTAAAGACGCGGACGAATTCGGGAAAATTTCTTGCGATTGTCCGGGAGTTGGCAAAATTTCGTGAAACTTTTGCCCAAGAACGAAATATTCCTCGCGGGCGCGTTGTAAAAGACGATGCATTGATGGAGTTGGCGTCGACCAAGCCGAAAACCGTTGAGGGTCTGGGCCGATCGCGGCTTTTGCTTCGCGAGGCGCGAAAAGGTGATATCGCTGAGGGGCTACTGGCTGCTATTCGTGTGGGCCTTGCGACTAAGCCGGAAGACTTTCCAAACCCAGATCGATCCCGCGAAAAGCTTCAGGTTAACCCAGCTTTGGCAGACTTGTTGCGTGTGCTCCTTAAGGCGAAATCTGAGAATCTTGGCGTTGCTCAAAAGTTGATCGCGACTTCCGCTGATTTGGATGAAATCGCTGCTGGAAAAAGGGACGTTTCTGCTCTTTCGGGCTGGCGAGCAGAAGCCTTTGGAAACGATGCGGTTCAACTTTGTGAAGGCAAGCTGGCCCTGCGCGCAAACGGCTCGTCAATTGAAGTGATCCAGATTTAGCTTTTGGACAAGAGTCTAAATGCCAGGGGCGCGGCGACAATGACCAGAATGATCCGAAATATGTGAATTGTCACGACGAAGGCAACGTCGGCCCCAATCGCAAGTGACAACAAACTCATTTCAGGCAATCCGCCCGGCGAAAAAGCCAGAAGCGTTTCAAAAATATCAATGTCCGTCAGCCAGGTCACACAAACCGATGCGATTATCGTGGCCAGCAACATGGAGCATGTTGCTCCTACTGCCAATCTAATTTCGCGTGCAACAATGATTATCGGCACGCCCAAGAAGCGTGTGCCGACTACTGTGCCCATGACGAGTTGTGCGGCATTAACAGCCATTGTTGGTGGCGGAGCATCAGTTATTCCGGTGAGGTGAACGATGGCTGAGAGTATCATAGGCCCCAGAAGTTGCGGTGCTGGAAGCCCTAGGTAGGGGCCAGCCAAGGAGCCCACGACTGCGCACGCCATTAATATGCTCAGATCCATCATTGGCACCGATGAAAACGTAATGTAATTACGCTGGGTAGCGTCGGTACTTACGTCAAGTATTGCTCCAAAGAAAAGGCTGATTAGGCAGACAACAATCAAGATTCTACTGGCATGGGCCAATGCGATGCGCCGCTCATCCCCTCCGGCTGCACCGCCTAGGATCATCATGTCGTTTAGTCCCCCGGGAGCAGACGAGAAATACGCCGTCACCAGATCAAATTTACCCAGATTGCGATAGAAAACGAATGCACCAGAAAATGCTGCCATGACGAAGAATGGCATAATCAAAAGAGTGGTCGTCCATTGTGCGATCTTCTCGAACGTATCGGCGTGAAATCCTGCGCCCAACATTATGCCGAGAATCGGGAGAAGCAGACTACGAAGCGTGACAGGCGGCAGCAATGGGGCCGAAGCCAGCGAAGCTAGGGTTACCAAAATCATGGAACCAAGCATCCACGGAAGCGGCAAACCAACCAGCGTTCCGACGATGGCACCAATCAATCCAATGAATACTGCAAGTGTTTGTCGGCCCACCTTATTGAACGACACTGTAGCCATTATCGTCGAATTGAGCGGACATTGGTTGCACCCATGTGTCCGTCGTCAGGGTTTTGGGAACCAAGAGTTGCTTAAACAAGTAAAGAGTTTGGCTCGTCTGGTTGATGTTATTATGCGGCGCGCTGTCTGTGATGCAAGCGCCGCGCTTCGAGCGTCTTTCGTTTGATCCTTTCCCGTTGTCTTAGAATGGCTTTGTCACGCCCGAAGTAGACGTCGGCGGGTGTGACGTTGTTCAGGCTCTCGTGGTAGCGCTTGTGATTGTAGTGATCGACGAAGGCTTCGATCTGGGTTTCGAGGTCTCCCGGAAGGAAGTAGTTCTCCAATAGGATGCGGTTCTTCAGGGTTTGATGCCACCTCTCGATCTTGCCCTGTGTCTGGGGATGATATGGTGCGCCCCGAGAATGCTTCATGCCTTTGTCCTGCAGCCATTCAGCCAGATCGCCAGAGACGTAACTGGACCCGTTGTCGCTGAGGAGGCGGGGTTTGTGGATGACGTGAACCTGATCGCACCCTGATGCTTGTAGCGCCAAATCCAGGGTGTCCGTCACGTCCTCTGCCCGCATGTTCGTGCAGAGTTTCCACGAGATGATGTAGCGGCTGTAGTCGTCCAGGATTGTGCTGAGATAGAACCAGCCCCAGCCAAGCACTTTGAGATAGGTGAAGTCGGTTTGCCAAAGCTGGTTGATCGCAGTGGTCTTGTCTTTGAACTCGTTTGCCGCCTTGAGCACGATAAAGGCCGGGCTGGTGATCAGATCGTGGGCCTTCAGGGCCCGATAGACTGAAGATTCCGAGACGAAGTAGCGCTCCCGATCCGTGAACGTCACTGCCAGTTCGCGCGGCGACAGCTCCGTCTCCTGCAGCGCCAGCTTGACGACCTTGCGCCGGACTTCGTCGGGGATGCGGTTCCAGACATGTCTGGGCTTAGGCGCTTGATCCACAAGGCCAGCGTCGCCGCGCTGCCGATACCGATCATACCAACGGTAAAATGTGGTGCGGGGGATGCCCAGCTTTGCCAATGTTCGACGAGCAGACAAATGCGACCCCTCAACAAGCCGGATGATCTCCAACTTCTCAGATGCAGCATACCTCATTCTTGGTCGCCCCCACCGCCGGTCATGCTTTTTTTGAGAAGACGCAGTTCCAGTGTTTGCTCGGCAACGACCTCCTTCAGGTCTCGGGCTTCGCGGCGCAGGTCCTTGACTTCGTCGGTCGTAGCCGCACGCGCCGTATCTCCAGCAAGCCGCCGTTTGCCAGCTTCCATGAAGTCCTTGGACCATTTGTAGTAGATACCTTGAGATATTCCCTCACGACGGCACAACTCAGCAATGCTGTCTTCGCCACGCAAGCCATCCAGCACGATCCGGATCTTCTCTTCTGACGAATACTGTTTGCGCGTCGCGCGCTTGATCTCTTTGACGATCTTCTCGCCGGGGCTCCTGCGAGTTCCAGTTGTCTGTCTCATGTCCCACTCCTCAGTGGTTACGATGAGCCAACAAAACTCTCTTATCAAATTAACCTAATTGGACCCATAGGCGCTGACTTCAGACACACCCATGATGCGAATTTCACGCACCCCAAGCAATGCGATATCGGACAAATACTTTGCAACGACTAGTTCGCGAGATTGCTGAGTTGAAACGCGTGTGGAAAATTCCGGAGGCACGCCGCGGAACGTGAAAGTCAACACACCGTCTAAAGGTAACCCGTCATTTGCGGCTACCAGCTCAGTTGCATACCATCCTTGAACATCTGGAAGTCCAGTGGCCCGAACAATAATCCCACCTGGCACTTCATCCACCGATACATTGGCGACTGTATTTACCAAGGGACGCGGATCTTGGTTGTTGTCGATGTCTACGTTTTCGACCGTTTCAACGTCGGGACTACTTTGAAACCACGAGAAAGGGTTCAATCCGCTGTCACCACCGCAATTGGACAAAAACAATGTTGCTAATAGTAATACACCAATATGCCGCAACATCTTGCTTCCAGTACACCTTGTTGGTCTTGAGGCCTTGCTAAACCAAAGGATCGTCAAGGAAAAGGTTACGTTGTCTAGACGACATGGCCGACAAAATGTAGTGGGGGGCAAAAGGTGACAGGCTATGGCAACCGAACAATTTGAAGACATTGTTGAAACTTTTGAGTTTCTGGATGATTGGGAAGATCGATACCGGCACGTAATCGATCTTGGGCGCGCAATGCCAGATTTAGAGGATGCGTTCAGAGTTCCGGCAACAAAAGTAAATGGGTGCGCAAGTCAAGTTTGGATTTTACCAGAAATCCAAGGCACCGGACCTGATGCGATATTCCAGTTTCGCGGTGACAGCGACGCAATGATTGTTCGTGGGCTAATCGCTATTCTTGCAAATCTCTACAATGGTTTGACGATTCGAGAAGTAATTTCCGTGAACGCGGCTGAGGAACTAAGACGATTGGGTCTTGATGATCACCTATCGGCACAAAGATCGAACGGTTTGCGCGCTATGATTGAGCGCGTCGCGGACTTAGCCGCCAAAGCCAACGCGGCCTAGTAAGTTCTGCAAGTGCCGATTTCTTTGCGAGAATGTATCGAAGAGTACAAGCCATAACGACATGCAAAAGCCCCAACTGCAACGTGATTTGAAGTGCACTCGGCTGTTCTTGTGGTGAGGCAAAACTCAGAATTGGTGCCATTAACAGATCATGTAAACTTGAAAACATTGCTTTTGAGGTTGCTTGATCCGCCGACCCCTCAACATAGTCAGCTGTATCCAAAATCGAATGGTTCGAAGCACCAATCGCTTGGAACGTTGAAGAAAGTAAGAGCATGCAAACGACAAAAGGAAAGCAGTTCAATATTCGTTCCTGAAAGTTTTATTACCTTCAGTCGAATTTTTGGGAATTTGGTTAAGAATTTATGGATTGGCGTCAGAAATGTCGCCGAGTTCGATGATCCGCTTGCCCAGATCCCCATAACCAGTGAAACGACGCTCGAATTCAAGCCCAAGTCGGTCAGCTTGTTCCTTTGCCGCCTCTGTCAATTTGGGATCGTCAATTTGGGCTTGATAGATCAGCTTTTCATAATGTCCAAAATACATGTCTCTTAACTCGGGGTGCCGATCCAGTCCAAGGGGCCGCCAGACAAACGCATCAAATTGCCGAACAAGAAAGTCGGTCAGATAGAACGAGGTGAATTCGTCCTCTGAACGTTTCACAAATTCCTCTGTGTCCTCAAAAAACGCGTAACAGTGCGGGCCGGCCATCATGTGAACGCCCAAGCGCTCAGCCGCGGCCTGAAGTTGGCCGCCGGTTCCACAATCTGCATAAGCAACAAAGATCGTTTCGTAGTTTTCCGAGACTTCGGCGACAGTCTTTTCGATTGCTGGGACAATTTTTTCAGGGTGATTGTGATAAATTGCAGGGAGGCACTGCAGATCGATATGTGTAAGATTGTTGGCGCGCAAAACAGCAATAATCTCTCGGGCAAGGGCACCACAGGCAAGTATCAGAATGCGGCCCGCGCCTTTCGGTGCAAGGCCGTCCTGAGTCAAAATTCGATCATCCGGCGGTGTCTGGAAAGAGTCCATGACTTGCACTGCCTCCGCATCTGGGCTCGCTGCCGAACCTGTCAGTCGATTGCCGTCTTAAGGTCGCGGCTCTGACTTATCCCGCTGCAAGCTGATTATGTTTGCGGGACATGAATTCCTTGGCCGTATCCACAGCAACGGCTGCATCACGACAATAGGCATCTGCGCCGATAGCTTTGCCGAACTCTTCGTTTAACGGTGCGCCGCCTACGAGAATGACATAGTCGTCACGGATGCCCTGAGCGATCATAGTGTCAATTACGACTTTCATATAGGGCATCGTCGTTGTCAAAAGTGCTGACATTCCGAGAATGTCAGGTTCTTCAGAGTCCAATGCTTCAAGATAAGCCTCAACAGCATTGTTGATACCCAAATCAACAACTTCAAAACCAGCGCCCTCCATCATCATGCTGACGAGGTTTTTGCCAATGTCGTGGATATCGCCTTTGACGGTTCCGATAACCATTTTGCCCATGCGAGGAGCACCTGTTTCCGCAAGAAGCGGTTTCAAAATCGCCATTCCGCCCTTCATAGCGTTGGCTGCCAAAAGCACTTCAGGCACAAACAGAATGCCATCCCGAAAGTCTTTGCCGACGATTGTCATGCCGCCGACCAGAGCTTCAGTGAGGACGCGGTAAGGCTCCCAGCCACGTCCAAGAAGAATATCGACACCTTCCTCGATCTCTTCTCTTAACCCGTCGTAGAGGTCATCGTGCATTTGAAGTACGAGATCGTCGTCTTCGAGTTCGCTGAGGATGATGTCTTCTTCTTCGGCCATTTGGTTTTAAACTCCAGCGCTTTTCACCCGAATATTGAATTCTCTATTGCGTGACAATGGGTTTAGCGACTGTCCGAAATGCGACAGACAGTGTGTCAATGCCGACTTTGACCATACAACTGCCTCCTGTTCAGACATCTTGGTGCCTTTAGGTAGATTAATTCTGGATTTTGTTCTATTTTTGTTCCAAAATGGTGCGTGACCAAAAACAATACGCATTTGAAACTTCCTAACGCGCGTGGTCGAGCCTCTCGCTCAAACAGATCGGGGCGGTTCGAGGTATTGGACTATGAGGCATTTGACGACGGCTGGGACCTTGAAGAGGTGCTGGCGCCAGCTCGTACCGAAGTATCAATGGAGTTACCTCGTTCAGTCATTACAAAAAATACGTCGCCGGATTTGTCGTTTGATCGCTCAATTAATCCATATCGCGGATGCGAACATGGATGTATTTACTGCTTCGCCCGACCGACGCATGCATATCTAGGTCTGTCGCCTGGACTGGATTTCGAGACGAAACTAATAGCGCGGCCCGAAGCCCCGAAAATACTGCAGAAAGAATTGGCGTCAAAACGCTATGTGCCGCGGCCAATAGCATTAGGTACAAACACTGATCCCTATCAGCCTATTGAGCGTCGGTATTCGATTATGCGCGGGATTCTCGAGGTTTTGCATGCGCACAATCATCCGGTCACAGTGGTTACCAAGGGCACGTTGATCGAACGTGATTTGGATATTCTTGGAGAAATGGGTCGGTCCGGACTGGCAAGTGTCGGGATTTCAGTAACTTCTATGGATGCTAAGGTGTCACGAGCGATGGAACCTCGTGTGCCATCCCCAACGAGGAGATTACAGACTATCAGGGCGTTGACCGACGCCGGGTGCCCAGTTCGTGTCATGGTAGCTCCCGTTGTGCCTGGACTTACTGATCATGAGTTGGAGAGTATTCTCACATTGGCGGCAGAAGCCGGGGCCAAAGCAGCAAGCTGGATCATGTTGCGCCTACCTCTGGAAGTGGCTCCACTATTTGAAGAGTGGTTGTACGCAAATTTTCCGCTGCGAGCGGAGCGAGTCCTTAAATTAGTGCGAGAAGTTAGAGGTGGCAAAGTCAACGATGCCGCATTCGGTCAACGGATGACTGGGCAAGGTGTGTATGCGGAGTTGATACGTGACCGATTCGAGAAACAAAGGAGTCGCCTGAGACTTGATGGCAGTACGTCAAAGCTGCGCACGGATCTGTTTCAGGTTCCTCCAAAAGTCGGGGATCAGCTATCGCTGTTTTAACCTTTGCCTCAGGCTTGCCGCATTTCGACGCTATTCGGTAGCTTCAGGAGATTGTTCATGAGCTTATCGCTGATAGCCGGGTGCGTCTGGGTGTTCTGCGCGACCGTGGTTGCTGCGTTTCCGATGCGCCGTCAGTTTGCGCCCGGTTTCGTGCTTTTGCTGGCCGCGCCGGTGTTGTTGGGTTGGATGGCCTGGGAACACGGGGTTTGGATAATGGCCCTTGGGATCTTCGCATTCGTGTCGATGTTCCGCCATCCCCTGCGATATATACTGCGCCGAGTTTGTGGCGACAGACCGGAGATACCGTCATGAACGTATCGTTGATTTTGGCCTGCATCTGGGCGTTGTCCGCCAATGTGATTGCGATGTTTCCGTCGAAGCACAAGCATTGGCCATCTGCCTATGTCCTGATGACATTTGGCATTCCTTTGCTGGGATTCGTTTACTGGGAAAACGGGTTTTGGATCGGCACGGTGGTTTTCATCGCAGCGGCATCGATCCTGCGGTGGCCGGTGCGGTTCTTTTTGCGTTGGATCGCCAATGTGACGAAGCGGCCTGCAGAAAGCTAGGCTTCGTCTTTTCATCGTCGATGGCGGATGGTAGCCGCTGGGGATGGGCACTTTATATGATATCGAGACGCGCGGACGGGTGACCGAGGGGTATGATCTGTCAGGCCTTACGTGGTTGCGGGTCGGAGGACCGGCCGATTTTCTATATCTGCCTGCAGATGTTGATGACTTAGGTGCGACGCTCGCGGCATTGCCCGAATACGTGCCGATTTTTCCGATGGGCGTTGGATCGAACCTGATTGTTCGGGATGGCGGATTACGGGCGGTTGTGGTGCGGTTGGGCCGGCCTTTTGCCGAGATTTCGATTGCGGGCGGTGTCGTTACGGCGGGTGCGGCTGCGCTGGATGCCCATGTTGCGCGGAAATCTGCTGAGGCAGGATTGGACCTGACGTTTTTGCGAACCATCCCGGGGTCTGTTGGTGGTGCAGTGCGGATGAATGGCGGGTGCTATGGGACCTATACAGCGGACTATTTCGTTTCGGCAGAAGTTGTGTTGCGGGATGGATCACTGGTGACCATGACGGCAGATCAGTTGAATTTTCGCTATCGTCAGACGGATTTGCCAGATGCAGCGGTGATCGTTTCAGCCAAGTTTAAACCGCCCATCGGCGAGCCTGAGGCTTTGAAACAGCGAATGGACGATCAATTGGCTAAGCGAGATGCGACGCAGCCGACCAAGGCGTTGACGGCGGGTTCCACGTTTCGAAACCCGGCTGGATTTAGTTCAACCGGGCAGGCGGACGACGTGCATGATCTAAAAGCCTGGAAGGTAATTGATGACGCCGGGATGCGAGGCGCGCGTCGGGGCGGAGCCGAGATGTCGCCTATGCATTCGAATTTTTTGGTGAACAAACAGGGTGCTTCGGCGGCTGATTTGGAGGGACTTGGCGAAGAGGTGATTCAACGGGTGTTCGAGACCTCGGGAATCAGATTAGAATGGGAAATCATGAGGGTCGGCGAACCGACCCCAGAGGCAGACAAGCAGTCCTAATTCAGGACGATCATTAAACGAGGTCCAAAAGGGCCCGATAAAGGTAGTTGCGGGAATGTCGAGCAGGACGTCCCCGAAAGTTGCGGTACTCATGGGCGGACCCTCAGCAGAGCGTGAGGTGTCTTTGTCCACTGGGAAAGAATGTGCGGCCGCGCTGCGGGAAGTAGATTTCAACGTTGTTGAGCTGGGCGCTGGGCCAGATGTGGCGGCGCGCCTAATTGCGACAGCGCCGGACGTTGTGTTCAACGCACTTCACGGGCGCTGGGGTGAAGACGGCTGCGTTCAGGGCATTCTCGAGTGGTTGCGTATTCCGTACACGCATTCGGGCGTATTGGCGTCGGCTTTGGCGATGGATAAGGCGAAGACGAAGTCGCTTTATGCTCGACACGGCATCCCGGTTGCTGAGAGTGATTTGTTTTCACGCGATGAGGTTGTCGCACGCCATGTGATGGCCCCGCCCTATGTGATCAAGCCAAACAATGAAGGGTCGTCGGTTGGCATATATATCGTGCCGGAAGGTGCCAACGGCCCCCCGATGATCGCAGATACGATGCCAGAGACGCTGATGGTTGAAGCCTATGTGCAGGGGCGTGAATTGACTGTGTCGGTGATGCATGACCGGGCGTTTTGCGTGACGGAGATCGTGACCGATGGGTGGTATGACTATCACGCCAAGTATGCGCCGGGCGGGTCGCGACATGTTTTGCCCGCAGAGGTTCCGTCGGAAATCTCTGAGGCCTGTCTCTCCTTGAGTGTAAAGGCACATCAGGCGTTGGGGTGTCGGGGTGTAAGTCGGACGGATTTCCGCTGGGACGATACGCGCGGGATTAATGGGCTGATTGCATTGGAGACGAATACCCAGCCGGGGATGACCCCAACGTCACTGGTGCCGGAGCAAGGGGCTTTCATAGGTATTTCGTTCCCGGATCTATGTGCGCAACTTGTCGAGGATGCTTCATGCGACCGATGAGAGATCCTGCACCATCCCGTCTGGCTTATCGCATGAACCGGTTGATGCTGACGCCCCGGTTTCGGGTGTTCTTGCGGTTTGGTCTACCGGTGCTACTGGTAAGTGCCGGCGTTGCTTATTGGGCTTCGGACGATACGCGAGTAGCGGGTGCTGGCGACCGTTTCGCCGAAGTGAAGCGCCAGATTGAACAACGGCCCGAGTTTCTGGTGCATATGATGGCTGTCGAGGATGCTTCGGACGAAATTGCAAACGATATACGCGCTGTGTTGCCGCTGGATTTTCCGGTGTCCTCGTTTGATCTGGATCTCGATGACATTCAAACCGAAGTTGAAAAGTTGAATGCGGTCGCCGCAGTGGCGGTTCACATTCGTTCCGGCGGCGTTTTGAGCATTGAAGTACAGGAGCGGATCCCGGCAATTGTCTGGCGAGGGCCGGATGGATTGGAGCTTTTGGATGCAGACGGACACAGCGTTAAGACAATTTCCTCACGAGCGGATCGTAGCGACCTGCCTTTGATCGTGGGGAAGGGGGCCAACGAAAATGTGCGCGAAGGGCTACAATTGATGTCTATAGTTCAGGGTGCAGACGGGCGTTTGCGCGGTTTGGTACGCGTGGGGGAGCGGCGGTGGGACGTGGTCCTAGACCGTGATCAGAAGATCATGCTGCCGGAAACAGATGCCGAGGCTGCTTTGCGCAAAGTGATGGCTTTGAATGCCTCGCAAGACTTGCTGGCGCGCGACATCGCCGCGATTGACTTTCGAAATCCAAGGCGTCCTGTGCTGAAGCTGACGGCGGGCGCAGTCGAATCCATGATTGAAATCCAGATGACCGAGACCAAGGACACACTTAGATGACCGATCTCTATGACAACCAACGCGCCATGCGCGCAATGCGGCGTGCGGCCATTCAGCGGGGCGTCGTCGCCTTGTTGGATGTGGGAACTTCGAAGATTGCCTGTCTGATACTGCGCTTCGATGGCGATGGTGGCGTCATTGAGGGCGAGGGTATTGGCGCGATGGCGGGCCAAAGCCAGTTTCGCGTCATCGGCGCGGCGACTACGCGGTCGCGTGGCGTGGAGTTGGGTGAAAGCTGCGCAATTCAAGAGACCGAGCGTGCCATTCGGACGGCAGTTCAGGCAGCACAGAAAATGGCGAATGTGCGAGTTGATCATGTGATTGCCTGTCTGTCTGGGGGGCAGCCCCGGTCATATGGTTTGGCAGGCAACGCATTGGTCGAAGGCGATGTGGTTGGCGAAGGAGATGTGGCCCGCGCGTTGGCTTCTTGTGATGTTCCAGACTACGGCGTTGATCGTGAGATACTGCACGCTCAGCCGGTGAATTTTGCGTTGGATCATCGGTCTGGGTTGATTGATCCGCGCGGGCAGATCGGGCAACGGCTGGCCTGTGACATGCATATGCTAACAGTGGATACGCCCGCTTTGCAGAACCTGATTTACTGTTTGAAGCGGTGCGATCTTGAGTTGGCCGGGCTGGCCTCGTCGGCCTATGTTTCCGGCCTTTCAGCGCTGGTAGAAGACGAGCAGGAGCTTGGCGCGGCCTGCATTGATATGGGCGGTGGAACGACCAGCATTTCGATCTTCATAAAGAAGCACATGATTTATGGCGATTGTGTTCGCTTGGGTGGCGAGCACGTTACGCAGGACATTTCCAAGGGTCTGCAAGTTTCGTCATCGGTGGCCGAACGGATCAAAACCTTCAGCGGTGGTGTTGTTGTCACCGGCATGGATGACCGCGAGTTGATCGAGGTGGGCGGAGAGACCGGGGATTGGGACCACGATCGTCGTTCTGTCAGCCGAGCCGAGTTGATCGGGATTATGCGCCCACGGGTCGAAGAGATACTTGAAGAATTACGCGAGCGTCTAGATGCGGCAGGGTTCGAGCATCTGCCATCGCAGCAGATTGTCCTGACCGGCGGTGCCAGTCAAATACCTGGATTGGACCGCCTGGCACCGAAAATCTTGGGACAGAGCATTCGCATCGGACGGCCCTTGCGCGTTCATGGTTTGCCACAAGCGGCGACGGGGGCGGGTTTTTCTTCCGTTGTTGGCCTCAGCTTGTTCGCAGCGCATCCGCAGGACGAATGGTGGGACTTTGAAATTCCGACGGACAAGTATTCATCACGGTCGCTAAAGCGCGCAGTGAAATGGTTTCGGGAGAATTGGTAGGCAATGGGCCGCCAACCGACGGAATTTGGGCGACGCGGGTCTGCGAATCTGTTAAGTTATCCACAAGGTTCGGAAAGGACCGCAAGAGAGGCGGAGCAGGCCCCTTTAAGTTGAAGAATGCCCCAGGGAAACGCGTGTTTTCCGACGTCTCACGCTCAATTCGCGTGAGGTTTTTGGGCTAGGCCGTTGACCTTCCACAATATCTTGCGTCTTGATCGATATGGCGAGTGTGGCGGACAAAAAATTGCCATATTTGGTGGTGTTTGGTCGCGAATCGGGGTGACCTTAGGTCCCTCTCGCGGTATTGTCCGTCCAATCGACAGTGGCCCGTAGGGCTTAAAAGACGGTGTCCCGGCCCGGGGGCGCGATAACAACAGGTGGATAGAGTGATGACTTTAAATTTGACCATGCCAACGCATGAAGAGCTGAAACCGAAGATCACTGTATTTGGTGTTGGCGGTGCGGGCGGCAATGCCGTCAACAACATGATCGAGAAAGAACTCGACGGTGTGGAATTTGTTGTCGCCAACACAGACGCGCAAGCTTTGCAGCAGTCGGTCGCGACGACGAAGGTTCAAATGGGTGTTCGGGTTACCGAAGGTTTGGGCGCGGGCGCGCGACCATCTGTCGGTGCAGCCGCGGCTGAAGAGACGATCGAAGAGATTGTCGATCATCTGGCTGGCGCACACATGTGCTTCATCACAGCTGGTATGGGCGGCGGCACAGGAACCGGTGCTGCACCGATTATTGCTCAGGCAGCGCGGGAACTAGGTGTTCTGACGGTTGGGGTTGTGACCAAACCTTTCCAGTTTGAGGGCGCAAAGCGGATGCGTCAGGCGGAAGAGGGTGTTGATGCGCTGCAGAAGATGGTCGATACGTTGATCATCATTCCGAACCAGAACCTGTTCCGGTTGGCGAACGAGAAGACAACTTTCACCGAAGCATTCTCTATGGCTGATGATGTTCTGTATCAGGGCGTTAAAGGCGTGACCGATCTGATGGTTCGCCCTGGTCTTATCAACCTCGACTTCGCTGACGTTCGCGCGGTGATGGATGAGATGGGCAAAGCGATGATGGGCACTGGCGAAGCGGGTGGCGAAGATCGCGCGGTTCAGGCCGCCGAGAAGGCCATTGCAAATCCACTGTTGGACGAAATCAGCCTGAAAGGTGCCAAGGGCGTTCTGATCAACATCACCGGCGGTCACGATCTGACGTTGTTCGAACTGGACGAAGCCGCGAACCGCATTCGCGAAGAAGTCGATGCAGACGCGAATATTATTGTTGGCTCCACTTTGGACACTGGCATGGAAGGCGAAATGCGCGTTAGCGTTGTCGCTACCGGCATCGATGCAAATGCTTCCGTCGTGGATACGCCGGTCCAGCGTCGAAGCCTCGCAGAGCCTCTCAGCCCGCAGCAGTTCCAGCCTGCACCGCCACAACAACCGACTCTACAGCCCGCAGCGCCAGCAGAAGTGGTGGCAACCGAAGTTGAGCCGACGTTTTTCGGCGATATGACGGCAGAGCCCCAAATTGCAGCACAGGGTGAAGATGGATTGCCAATGCCAGCTTACCAACCCGCTCCCGAACAAGTGCCGGCGGAGGCAGTTCAGTCAGAGCCAACACCAACATTTGTGCACGCTGATTCAAGCCGTCCAGCCGCGGGAACGCCAACGCCGGAGGCACTTGCGCGTCTTGAACGCGTCACTGGGCGCGCTCCTGGTTCCATGAGCGGGCATGTAGCGGCACAAGCAAATACGCGTCCTGCACTGGCTCCGGGGGCAGTCGCGGAGAAACCTCGATTTGGTATTAATACTCTAATCAATCGCATGGCAGGTTCGGCCGACGAACGCCTTCAACCTGTTCGTCAACAGCCTCCTGTAGGTCGCAATGAGCCGGAGATGGAAGTGTCACCTGAACAGGAACGGATTGAAATTCCAGCTTTTCTGCGACGCCAAGCAAATTAAGAGCGGATTACTAATCACTCCAACTGGGTCGGCCTCTGCCGGCCCTTTTCTATATTTTATTGATGTTTTTGGCTGTGCGCACAAAGGTTTGGCGGCAAATTGCCGAATTGTAACAAGCATGTTTCAGACTGTTGCAATGATTGTATTGAGTGGTGGTCGCCGTAACCCTAGCTAGAACTTGCTGGAACGGGACAACCGGCGCAGGCAGGATAAAAAACGTGCAGACCACTCTTAAAGCCCCAGTGACTTTCACAGGCAAAGGCCTTCATTCTGGTCGACCTGTACGTATGACTCTGCTTCCAGCGTCGGCGCAGTATGGGATCTGGTTTCGTAGAACTGACATTGATGTAGGTGACGCTTTTATCCCCGCAAAATGGGATGCTGTAAGTGACATGAGACTCTGCTCAAAGATATCCAATGCAAGCGGCGCAACTGTCTCGACCGTCGAGCACATCATGGCGGCACTTGCCGGATGTGGTGTTCACAATACGTTGATCGAAATCGATGGTCCGGAAGTACCCATCCTCGATGGTTCTTCTGCGCAGTTTGTTTCCTCAATCCTTGAAAGAGGACTTGTCGAACTAAATTCTACGGTTCACGCAATTAAGGTTTTGAAACCGGTAAAAGTCCAAATCGGCGATAGCTGGGCGCGACTTTCGCCCGCTGAGAACCTGACAATCGATTTCCACATCGATTTTGTGGATGCAGCAATTGGTCGTCAGGAAAAGTCGCTAAACATGGCGAATGGAGCATTCGTCCGCGAATTGTGCGATAGCCGCACTTTCTGCCGTATGGCGGATGTTGAAGCCATGCGCGAGCAGGGGCTAATTGTTGGCGGAGATTTGGCTTCAGCGGTCGTCGTGGACGAAGATAAGGTGGTTACGCCTGGTGGAATGCGCCATGCTGATGAGCCTGTACGCCACAAGATGCTCGATGCACTTGGGGACCTTTATTTGGCTGGTGCGCCTATCCTTGGCAAATACGAAGGTCATCGTGCTGGACATGCGATCACGAACAAGTTGTTGAGGGCGTTATTTGCCGATCCGACAACGTACAAGCTGGAAGAATGTGATCAATTGAAGGTCGCATTGTTGCCTGGCTCTGGCATTCAACATGATGATCACATCTTGGTTGCCTCCTGATCTGTCTCGAACGTCAGTAAAACCATTTTGCCTTGAAATTTTCTGTGCTACGAACCACTTCGAGGTTGTGAGGCAAGTGGGAACGCATGTTAATTGTCCGGCACTATAGTCGCTTAGTGATGGCAGTTGTTATCGCAGTTGGCGTGTCCTCCTGCGGTGGCGCTGAGGACGAAGGGCGACCCCTAGAAAGTTTCAGTGCCGAAGAACTTTATCAGCGCGCCGAGTTCGAACTTGAAAGTAATGGCAACGCGGAAGAAGCAGCGCGTTTTTTTGGTGAAGTGGAAAGATTATACCCTTATTCGGAATGGGCCAGCCGGGCCTTGATCATGCAGGCCTTTTCTTATCATCGAGACCGAGACTTCGAGTCCAGCCGAGGATCTGCCCAAAGATTTCTGAATACCTATCCAGCCGATGAAGACGCCGCCTATGCCCAGTACCTTCTTGCGTTGTCTTATTATGATCAAATCGATGATGTGGGGCGAGATCAGGGCCTAACTTTCCAGGCGCTTCAGTCACTCCGCGACGTCATCGAGCAATACCCTGATAGTGATTACGCACGTTCGGCGATATTGAAGTTTGATCTGGCTTTTGATCACCTTGCCGCGAAAGAGATGGAAATCGGGCGATACTATCTAAAACGAGGTAACTTTCTAGCTGCGATCAATCGTTTCCGTGTTGTCGTTGAAGATTTCCAGACGACAACCCAGACACCCGAAGCCTTACATCGCTTGGTTGAAGCCTATCTGTCGCTCGGTTTGAATGACGAAGCCCAAACCGCGGGCGCGATATTGGGTTTCAACTTCCAATCGACGGTCTGGTACGAAGATAGTTTCGCACTGTTGACCGGGCAGGGGCTTCGGCCTGAAGCACAGGGCGATGGTTGGCTTCGCCAAGTTTATCGTCAGGTTGTCCGTGGCGAATGGTTGTAAAGCGATAGTCCTATGCTGAAGAGTCTCGAAATCCGGGACATGTTGATCATTGATCACCTGCAACTTGAGTTGAAACCGGGCTTGAATGTGTTGACCGGAGAGACCGGCGCGGGAAAATCAATTCTGTTGGACGCCCTGGGATTCGTGCTGGGTTGGCGCGGGCGCGCCGAATTGGTGCGAGCAGGTGCCGAACGGGGAGAGGTAATCGCCGAGTTTGCAATACCGGAGTCTCATCCGGCTGTCTTCATTCTGAAAGACGCGGGCCTTCCTTTCGATAATGAGCTGATAATGCGCCGAATTAATACACTCGACGGGCGCAAAACGGCGTGGGTGAATGATCGACGGGTGTCTGGAGAGATATTACGCGCCTTATCAGATGTATTGGTAGAACTTCATGGTCAGCACGACGATCGCGGGCTCCTCAACCAAAAAGGTCATCGCGCGCTTTTGGATGAATATGGTGATCTGGCCGACATGGTATCCCGAGTCCGCGGCGCTTGGAGAGACTTAGCTGGCGCTCGAGAATCGCTTCGTGAAGCACGGGACAGATTGAAGGAACTCGGCAAAGAAGAGGAATTCCTGCGTCACGCGGTGGAAGAAATCGAAGTATTGGCGCCCGTCGTAGGTGAAGATCAGGAGCTGGATTCACAGCGTCGGGTTATGCAGGCTGCTGACAAAATTCGAGCAGACGTTCAAAAAGCTCATCGAGCTCTTAGCGGAGACGGTGCTGAACAATTACTTTTGGATGCCGCCCGCTGGTTGGAAGGAGCTGCACCTCATGCGGAGGGCGCGTTGGATAATTCAATTGATGCTCTTGGCCGTGCCATTGGCGAAGTCGGTGAGGCTGAGGCGTCTGTCGCCAACGCGCTTTCGGCAATTGATGTAAACCCGCAAGATCTGGAACGCGCCGAGGAAAGGCTCTTTGCCATCCGAGCATTGGCACGAAAGCACGATGTCCTTCCCGACTCCTTGCCGGCACTTAGCGTATCTTTGCGTGAAAAGCTGGATCTTTTGGATCAGGGCAATGACGATTTGGCCGCCCTGGAAAGGGAAGTTGCAGAAGCCGAAGAGCGTTATGAAGAACAATCTGACGCGTTGGGCAGTGCCAGGTCTGAAGCTGCCGAGTCATTAGATCATGCGATGGCCGGCGAGCTTGCGCCACTTAAAATGGAGCGCGCCACTTTTGCGACGGAAATTCAGGAATGTCAGGCGGGACCGGACGGCAAGGATACTGTGTCCTTTACAGTGGCAACGAACCCTGGCGAACCCGGAGGCCCTCTGAACAAGATTGCATCTGGCGGAGAACTTAGCCGCTTCCTGCTTGCCTTGAAGGTTTGTCTAACGTCCGAGGCTGACGGGATTACCATGATATTTGATGAGATTGATCGCGGTGTTGGTGGTGCGACCGCAGACGCCGTTGGAAGAAGGCTTGCTCAACTTGCCGAGGGGGCTCAAGTTCTGGCGGTAACGCATTCACCGCAAGTCGCCGCTCGTGGCGCGCACCACTGGCGTGTCGAAAAATCAGTTGAAGGTGAAACGACGACCTCTAATGTTGTTCCTATGGACGAGAAGTCTCGCGTGGACGAATTGGCACGCATGCTATCCGGCGACACGGTTACCAAAGAAGCCCGCGCCGCCGCTAGATCGCTGCTGGATGGCTGACTAGCCGCGTCGGCGCCTTCGTGTTCTCGCAGGGGCTTCAACATTCCCAGTTCCGTCGCTATCAGATGAAAAAGCGCCCAAAGCCGCACTGATGGTGTCCAGACTCGGCGTTTCGCCAGCTGTGTGAGCTTCAAGTGCAGAGCGCATGCTGCGAAGGTGTTCCGGCGTCGTACCACAACAACCACCAACAATTTTGGCGCCGCTATCGACCGCAAGTTTTGCGTATTCCGCCATGAGTGTGGGGGTGCCGTCATAGTGAATGTGACCATCAACGTATTTCGGAATTCCTGCGTTACCTTTGGCAATAATTGCCCGGTTGGGTTTTGTCTCTGCAATCCCAAGGACTGTGCGCAATAGATCCGAAGCGCCGACGCCGCAATTCGCACCGAAGGCGAGCGGAGGGTATGCTAAATTTTCAACAAGTTCTGCCAAGCCACTGCTCGTCAAGCCCATCATAGTCCTGCCGGCTGTGTCGAAACTCATGGTTCCACACCAGGGCATGTTCGCAAGCTGTGCCGCTTCGGCAGCAGCAGCATATTCTTCCACTGCACCGATGGTCTCTACCCAAAGAACGTCTGCACCGCCTTCTTTTAGGCCTTCGGCCTGCTCGTGAAACATCTCAACCGCGTCAAGATGGCTGAGCGTTCCGATTGGTTCAAAAATCTCTCCGGTCGGGCCCATCGAGCCGGCGACTATGATATCCCTATCGGCGATGTCAGCGACTTCACGACCAAGCTCTGCTCCGGCTCGGTTCAGTGCACGCACTCGATTCTCGCAGTTGTGCAATTTCAGCCTCGACGCATTGCCGCCGAATGTATTTGTAAGGAATATATCCGAACCAGCATCGACCGAGTCTTGATAAAGTTTCCGAATTTTCTCCGGGTGATCCACGTTCCATAATTCTGGGGCGTCACCTGCACTTAAACCCATGTTGAACAGGTTTGTACCGGTTGCTCCGTCAGCTAGTAACCATTGCCTGGTGGCCAACAGGTCTTGGAGTCGATTTGACATTGGATTTGCGCTTTCGTCTTTGTGCCAGACGCATCGCATGAGCAGAGCCAACCAGCAATTCAATAAAATTCATAAACTTCATGAGGTGTCTATGTGTTCGGCTAGGAAACATGAGGTCGGGCGCCGTTTGAGACGAATAGCGCTACAACTTCTCGAATTCGCTCCTGAAGAAGGTCTTCAGACCCCGCTGCTTCAATATTCAAACGCAACAGATTTTCGGTCGAAGACGATCGAACGTTTAACCGCCACGACTTAAAATCTAAACTTAGCCCATCAACCCAGGATCGTCCTGCGTCAGAAAAGGATTTGTCTTCATTGAGTTTGTCGATCAATGATTTAGAATCGGCGCACTGATAATTGAGCTCGCCAGACGATCGAAAACCCAGAGACACTTCGTCAACGAGCTCTGACAGCGGCTTGCCTGTTTCGATGAGCATCCTAAGCACAACTAACCATGGTATCATTCCGCTATCGCAGCACATGAATTCACGAAAGTAGTGGTGTCCGGATAATTCTCCTCCATAGATGGCATCTGCCTCGCGCATCGTTCGCTTTTGGTGAACATGTCCAACCTTGGCAATCACGCCTCGGCCATTTGCCTTCTTAATACTGTTTTCAATACAGAGCACGGCGCGCGGATCATATACGGCAGTAGCACCCTTGTGATGTGAAAGTAATCGGCGCGCCAAAAGTGCGACCGCTAACTCTCCCGACACAAATTTTCCGGTCTCATCAAAAAAGAAACAACGATCAAAATCTGCGTCCCAAGCTACACCGAAATCCGCACCCGCAGACTTCACTGCATTTGCCGTGATTTCTTGGTTTGATTTTAACAGAGGATTAGGTACGCCAAATGGGAAAGTTCCGTCGGGTTCCCATGCCATCTTGATTATCTCGGGTGTGCAACCTCGATTGGCGAGTTCTGCGATTATCGCGTCGGCTGCAGGACCTACAACACCGTTGCCCGCATTTACCACAACTTTTTTAGACGTTGTTCTCGCGAAACCAGTGATGGCCAATACTCGGTCGACGTATTCACGGCGGGTAGAAATCTCCAAAGTTGCGCCCAATTTAGGCAAATGATTTTTGAAGAATGTTCCCGAGGCCAATACCTTGAGCCTGGTGAATTCTTCAGCGCTCAATGGCCTTGCCTGCGGTCCAATAACTTTGAACCCATTCTGGTCAGCAGGATTGTGGGACGCAGTGATCTGAACACCACCATCTGCAGCAAGTGCGTCAGTGGCGAAATAAACCTCTTCAGTTCCAGAAAGTCCCAAGTGGGCAACATCGCATCCTTGCGCACAAATTCCGTTGCACAATGCTTCTGAGAGATCAGGGCTGGATAGGCGGCAATCAAAGCCGACAACAATCTTGCGTGCTTCAAGTGTTTGAGCAAGAGCTCGGCCGATGTCATAGGCAACGATCGTGGTTAGATTTTCACCGAAAACTCCCCGGATGTCGTATTTTTTGAAGCACCGGTTTGTTGGATTAGACGTCATGCTGGAACGAACTCGATCGAAATATGGTTAACAACTAGTGACTACTTGCTGATGCAGCTGCAAAAAATATTACGCCAAAACTCAATAAGGGCTTAATTCACACTATTTTCTTCGCAAATCACGGTGCTTTCACACTCACTCATCGCTTTGACAGACGTTCGACTAACACCGCTCCTCGATGTTGTGCTCATACGAAATGAGATCATCACAAAGGAGTAAAGACATGTCGTATCTTGTAAACAGCACTTGGGGCACCGATCAGATCGAGAAAGCAACAGTTCCGTTCATCATTGCAAATGCTGCAGCAAACCGGGGAAAGGCGCGGATGTTTCTGACGTGCGAAGCCTTGCATCTCGTCACCAAAGGAGGTGCCGATGGCCATGTCGCGCTAGGTTACGCGCCAGTAAAAGACCTTATCGAAGAATTTACCGGCAAAGGCGGCGGCATTTGGGTCTGCAAAGTCTGTGCGGCTGTCATGGGCATCACTCAGGAGGACTTGATTGATGGTGCCGAAATCGGTGGGGCGCCCAATACCATGGATTTCATCGAGGAAGGCGCTCGGGTGCTGATGTAATTGTATGGCCGGAGTCGAAATACAGACTTCGGCCGTGCCAACCATCCTAGGAGAAACGAACATGGCTCGGGTAGGGATTCTACTTGCGTGTCAACACTATCCCAATGTCACAGGCACTTGGGAAAAAACGGATCTGCAATTGAGGACCTGGCTTGCGTCACTTGGTCATGAATTCACCAGCGCGAATATCTATGACTGCTCGGTCGGGCATTTCCCAAGTGAATGCGGTGCAGAATCGTCCTGGATTGTCGGTGGTGGCGCGCTTTTGCCTGTCCGTCGTCAGGGTTTTGGGAACCAAGGGCGGCCTAGACTAAGAGAGAGTTTGGCTGATCTGGTTGGTTTGATTATGCGGCGTGCAGGCGGTGATGCAAGCGCCGTGCTTCGAGTGTCTTTCGTTTGATCCTTTCCCTTTGCTTTAGAATGGCTTTGTCACGCCCGAAGTAGACGTCGGCAGGTGTGACGTTGTTGATGCTCTCGTGGTGGCGTTGATGATTGTAGTGATCGACGAAGGCTTCGATCTGGGTTTCGAGGTCTCCCGGAAGGAAGTAGTTCTCCAATAGGATGCGGTTCTTCAGGGTTTGATGCCACCTCTCGATCTTGCCCTGTGTCTGGGGATGATATGGTGCGCCCCGAGAATGCTTCATGCCTTTGTCCTGCAGCCATTCAGCCAGATCGCCAGAGACGTAACTGGACCCGTTGTCGCTGAGGAGGCGGGGTTTGTGGATGACGTGAACCTGATCGCACCCTGATGCTTGTAGCGCCAAATCCAGGGTGTCCGTCACGTCCTCTGCCCGCATGTTCGTGCAGAGTTTCCACGAGATGATGTAGCGGCTGTAGTCGTCCAGGATTGTGCTGAGATAGAACCAGCCCCAGCCAAGCACTTTGAGATAGGTGAAGTCGGTTTGCCAAAGCTGGTTGATCGCAGTGGTCTTGTCTTTGAACTCGTTTGCCGCCTTGAGCACGATAAAGGCCGGGCTGGTGATCAGATCGTGGGCCTTCAGGGCCCGATAGACTGAAGATTCCGAGACGAAGTAGCGCTCCCGATCCGTGAACGTCACTGCCAGTTCGCGCGGCGACAGCTCCGTCTCCTGCAGCGCCAGCTTGACGACCTTGCGCCGGACTTCGTCGGGGATGCGGTTCCAGACATGTCTGGGCTTAGGCGCTTGATCCACAAGGCCAGCGTCGCCGCGCTGCCGATACCGATCATACCAACGGTAAAATGTGGTGCGGGGGATGCCCAGCTTTGCCAATGTTCGACGAGCAGACAAATGCGACCCCTCAACAAGCCGGATGATCTCCAACTTCTCAGATGCAGCATACCTCATTCTTGGTCGCCCCCACCGCCGGTCATGCTTTTTTTGAGAAGACGCAGTTCCAGTGTTTGCTCGGCAACGACCTCCTTCAGGTCTCGGGCTTCGCGGCGCAGGTCCTTGACTTCGTCGGTCGTAGCCGCACGCGCCGTATCTCCAGCAAGCCGCCGTTTGCCAGCTTCCATGAAGTCCTTGGACCATTTGTAGTAGATACCTTGAGATATTCCCTCACGACGGCACAACTCAGCAATGCTGTCTTCGCCACGCAAGCCATCCAGCACGATCCGGATCTTCTCTTCTGACGAATACTGTTTGCGCGTCGCGCGCTTGATCTCTTTGACGATCTTCTCGCCGGGGCTCCTGCGAGTTCCAGTTGTCTGTCTCATGTCCCACTCCTCAGTGGTTACGATGAGCCAACAAAACTCTCTTATCAAATTAACCTAATTGGACCCATAGGCGCTGACTTCAGACAAATAAGCCCTGGCTTTTGGCTCCGGTCACTTGAACGATATTCCCGCTCTCGTCGGTGACAGAAAACTTTCCAAACAAGTTAATTGAAATCATTGAGGCTCCCCACGGTTTACTCGTTAGCACGTCTCAGAAAATGGGTGCAACAGGATCGCTGTCAGTAAAAAAGCCAGTCTTTTCGCAACATTCACGAAGATTCATCTGCAAATCACGGAGCCCGACACGTCGCCTTCACGGTGGTTAGCGCGTGTGCATGAATAACGGTGCCATCTCGAAGCATACACAAAGGACCAAAATCATGAGCATCCAAACAATTCAAAACTCCAGTCCCGTCAATGTCGTCGGACCTTACTCGGAATGGCCTCGCAAAAATAAATTCTCATTTAGAAAAAAGATCGCGTTGGCTGGCTCCGCAAGCCTGGCAGGCATTTTCGTCCACTGCGTGGTGCCGATGATCGCTTGACGTTTTCTGCAAAGGAGCATGACAATGACTTACTTAAATAAGCACAAAAGATTTTTGGATGCTGTCGATCGGGATTGCAGCCAAGGAAGCGAGACGCAAATGTTGGCTGGACTAAAGAATTCAATACTTGAAACCGTTGGCAATACGCCAATTGTTCGTGTGAACAACGTTGGACCAAAGAATGTTGAGTTGTTTGTAAAACTCGAAGCGTTCAATCCTCTTGGTTCAGTTAAGGATCGGTTTGCGCTTGCTTCGATAGAAGCGGGTGAAGCCAGCGGCGAACTCGTGCCGGGCCAAACAGTGATTGAAGCGACAAGCGGAAACACCGGAATTGGTCTGGCCATGGTGTGCGCCCAAAAGGGCTATCCTCTTGTTGTTACGATGGCCGAAAATTTCAGCGTTGAACGCCGCAAACTCATGCGGTTCCTTGGCGCAAAAGTAGTACTGACGCCGGCGGCCGAGAAGGGGTCGGGCATGATTGCAAAGGCTGAGGAACTTGCTGCCGAACATGGATGGTTCTTGCCACGGCAGTTTGAGAATGAAGCCAATGCCGATATGCATTCGCGCACGACAGCACAGGAAATTTTGAGAGATTTTTCTGAAGTGGGTTTGGATTACTGGGTGTCGGGTTTTGGAACCGGAGGCACTCTGAAAGGAGTGTCGCGCGTTTTGCGCGAGCACAGTCCAGATACGACAATTGTAATTACTGAACCGGACAATGTTCCAATCCTTTCAAATGGCATTCCCCAGGTTAGGGGCGATGATGGCCGACCATCTGTAAGTCACCCGATGTTCCGCCCGCATTTGATGCAAGGATGGTCCCCTGACTTTATTCCGAAGTTGGCTGAAGATGCGTTAGACGCCAAAGTCATCGATAGTTTTCAGCCCATTTCGGGTGATGCGGCACTAAACGCCGCTCGGGATCTGGCTGTTAAGGAAGGGATTTTCTGCGGAATTAGTGGGGGTGCAACGTTCGCCGCAGCATTAAAAGTCGCAGAAACGGCACCCGAAGGTTCCAGAATTCTCGCAATGATTCCAGACACTGGCGAACGGTATATCTCAACTGTACTTTTCGACGGTGTCGCAGAAACCATGACCGATGAAGAATTGGATATCTCGCGATCGACTTCGGGGTATCGCTTCGATGTGTCTTCAGGTGGCGGTGTTGCCGCAGCATCCGAGACAGTACCCACGAAACCGGAAGTTGAAGCGTTCGTTGACAAAACTCTCGGCGAAAACTCGGTTGTGATGTTTGCTTTGGAGTGGTGTGAGTTTTGCTGGTCTGTTCGAAAACTATTTGCCGAAGCCGGTATTGAGTACAAATCTGTAGACCTAGATTCTGTTGAATATCAAAAAGATAATCTGGGTGGGGAAATTCGAACTGTATTGCGAAACAGAACCGGAGTTCCTACGATTCCGCAGATCTTTGTAAGTGGTCAGCATGTTGGAGGAGCAACCGAGTTCTTTGACGCCTTTAACGACGGCTCAATTAAAGATCAGTTCCAGGCCGACAGCATTGGCTTCGATCCAAGTATGACACGGGATGCCTACAGTTTTCTGCCAACATGGCTACATCCGCGCTAAGGGACTGCACCCAGCGCTGCCCAAGCTGATGGCGCTTGGGCAGCGCAGTTTTTGCGCGTTAGTTCAAATATGTGAAGTGAAATCTACAAACCTTTAGCCGGAGATCATACGTGCCAACGTATCCACCCCATAAACCCAGACAATCCAAGCTCCGGCTGCAGAACCAATAGCCAAAGATGATGCCCAAGCTCCGGTGGACCCTGGCCCATGATCCACGACTTTAGAGTAAAAACGGTGCAGGACACTCGCTATAACGCCGAGGGCTAGTGCCGCTGCCATACCCTCAACTCCCAACAGAGCGCCCATTGGCGGCAGAAGCGTGGCAGCCTGCAAAAATCGTGCCTTTGGATCTGATGCCCCAGACCAAGCCACGGAGGCCACCAGCAGACCAAGCGCAAATCCAAGCAAATGAACTTCAATATCGTCCGTAAGCCCGGCCCAGGACAAGGTCAGCCCAAACAGGGCAAGTATCATTCCTATGGTCGTCGCGGTGCGTGATGCAGGTACAGCCAAAAGAGCAATTGCCTGCAACATCCATGCAATAACCAAGGACGGTAACAGCAATGGCGGATCAACGGCCAGTACCGCCCAAATTGCCAATCCAAGGCTTGTCAATTCGGGCGTCATCAACGTCCAAGGCAAAGGCTGACGGCAGCATCGGCTTTTGCCGCCTGCAACTATCCAGGACAAAATGGGAAACAGATCGCGGGCACCAAGCGTTTTGCCGCAAGCTATCGCAAAATGACCGGCCATCTAAAACGCTTTTCCCGACGGAAGAACGATCGGCCCAACACTTGAGAAACGAACCGGTCATGGGCGATACAAGAACCAAAACAACGGTTGCAGATAGAACAAAGGACTCAATAGGTGTCACGTTGTCGACTTACCCGATTTGTTGGCCCCCGCAGACACAATCTTCTTGCAGCGTCCCGTTTCGTCAAGTCAACGTTGTTCATCTTGCGTGGGTTCAGAACCAGCGTTGCGCAATTGCCGTGAGTGATCACGCATTTAGGCGGTTTGAATGGCCGCTCGAATTGCTCTGATGTTATCGCCATAAGGAGCCGGGTCGTCGACCGATCCACCTTTGAATACAGCAGAGCCTGCTACCAAAACGTCCGCACCGGCCTTGGCGACTCTCGGCGCGGTTTTTGGATCAACTCCGCCGTCGATCTCAATGTGAATTGGGCGGTCGCCAATCATATCCCGCAATTCGGAAACCTTGGAAACCTGACTTTCGATAAATTTCTGCCCACCAAATCCGGGATTCACCGTCATAACGCAAACAAGGTCGAAGTCATCTAGCAAGTTTTTCAACACGCTCGCAGGAGTGCCAGGGTTTAGGGCGATACCCGCCTTCATTCCCGCCCCGCGAATTGCCTGTAGCGTTCGATGCAAGTGCGGACCAGCCTCAACATGCGCAGTCAGTATATCCGCTCCAGCTTTGGCAAATGCCTCGATGTAGGGGTCAACTGGCGCGATCATAAGGTGCACGTCCATTACACCCTTGATATGGCGGCGCAACGCGGCACAGGTCGCCGGGCCAAAAGTTATATTCGGAACAAAATGTCCATCCATTACGTCAACATGGATCCAATCGGCACCTTCGGCCTCGACAGCGCGGCATTCAGCACCGAAATTGGCAAAGTCTGCTGCCAGGATGGATGGGGCAATTTTGATGGATCGATCAAATGACATCAGTGTCTCCAGTTTTCTTGGTGCCGATGTAGCGCGACATCATATCTGGGGTCCAGCAGTGAAACGCGCTTATTTGCCTTCTCGAAAAAATGGCATGGATGCAAATCATGAATGAAGGTTTGAATGTGCGTGATGGACTACCCGACGCACTTCGTGTGCTATTAAATGACTATCCACGTGAACTTTGGGAAATACATCCAAATTTCAGCCAGTTAATTCTGTTTTGGCTGGACAGACATCAAATGTTCCGGCGTCTGATTGGCAAACTCTCCGAAGAAACGGAAAATGCTCTTTCCCAAAATGTTGATCCAAGGGTCTTCAATGCGCGTCTGTCAAAATATGCTGGATTCTTTGTTCGTGAACTCCATGGGCATCACACAATCGAAGACCAGCATTACTTTCCTCTTTTGAAACAATTGGAAACTGGCCTTGAAAGTGGTTTTGATATTCTAGATCGGGATCATCATTCAATTGACGCTCAGTTGGACACATTTATCGTCAAGGCCAATCAGGTTATCCAATTCGAGGGATCTGCAACTAATTGGCGCGATGAAGTCGGGCCTTTCAGTTCCCAATTGAAGCTCGCAAGCCACAACTTGAACCGACATTTAGTGGACGAAGAAGAATTGGTCGTGCCTATCCTCTTAAAACATCAGCCGGAAAGTTTGGCTTAGATCGACACCGTCGCGCTAGTTCCATGAAATATATTAATATTGTGTCAATGTTTTGCCACTTTTTCTCGTCAATGTCAGGTCCGGGCATTCTGCGTGCCCGAACTCTAACGACGGGAGGTCCTGATGGACTTGTTGCAACTCGTCCCGATCACATTGCTGGTCGTCGTTTCTGTCTGGTTCTGGGGACCAACGCTCGTCGATCCGGCTCGAAAGCGCCCTAACTCCAGCGGTCATAGACTTGTTGAGGATGCTGATGATCTGGCTGATGAAATTTTTGGGCATTGGGCAGGGACCGAACCTACAGTTGATCCCAACAGGGCAGCTTAAGACAAACTAATCTTTCGATATTTCGGCTCTTGAGCAAAGCTCCTGGAAATTGGCTCCCAAGACTCCATTCCAGCCGGCGTCATACCCCTGCCTGATTTCGTTTGCAGTTTCTTTCAAAGCATCAAAACCAGAGTGAACAAGTTTTAGTCTCGTCCCGTTTTTATCGGCCTCAAAAGTAATCTCGATCAGCGTAGCTTCAGTTTCTGGACGCCCAACATACCATTTAATGTTCAGCCGTTCTCCAGGATGCCAGTCCGTTATGGTTCCCCAAGGACGGATTTCACCATCGAAACACACTTCTAGAATTTCCCCTCCTTCCCGAGGCTCGGCATAAACGTTCTTAGGAAGACTTTTATTTAGGGACGCGCTGAGAGAATGGGTTTCGACAGGCCACCAACGTCCAATTTGATTGATAAAAAGATTGAATGCCTGTCTAGGCGGAAGCGGTACAAGTTGATGTTTGATTACAGGTTTGGTCATGGATCTTCCTCATTCGCGACCCTCTGCGCCTCGCCCGCAAAGGCTTCCAATGCGTCGTCTCAAAGTTTGTCGCACCAGTCCCGAAGCGCAGCGATAGCCGCTGGTTCAAGTCGATAGACCCGCTGTGTCCCAACTGGTTCGAAAGTCACAATTCCCGAGTTCAATAAGACCTTTAAATGCTGAGAGACCGCTGGACGCGTGACCGGCAACCTGTCGGCGATGTGTCTTACATTGCTCGGCGACTTACCCAGGCATTCGACAATTGAGCGACGAGTTGGATCACCTAATGCCGCCATCAAGATTGAAGTTTCATAATGGTAAGCCATAACTTACCGTAAGACTTTGCTTACTAAATGTCTATTCTGATTGAAATGATTTCTCTTTCCCTCCCTTGCAGGTGGCCATACGCGCTACTAAGACTCTGGAAACATCCACGCGTTAAAACGCAGCGAACAAAAAGGCAGGGCAAATGCGCGACCCTATCGAGACTTATATGAACCTTGTGCCGATGGTGGTCGAACAGACCAGCCGCGGTGAAAGGGCATACGACATCTTTTCCCGCTTGCTGAAAGAACGGATCATCTTTGTAAATGGTCCCGTGCATGACGGGATGAGTCAGCTTATCGTGGCCCAACTCCTTCATCTTGAAGCAGAAAATCCGTCCAAAGAAATATCAATGTATATAAATAGCCCTGGTGGTGTCGTCACCGCAGGACTGTCGATCTACGATACCATGCAATATATTCGTCCGAAGATCGCAACGCTCGTTGTCGGTCAGGCGGCGTCAATGGGGTCGTTGCTTTTGACCGCTGGTGACAAAGGCATGCGCATGTCGCTACCCAATAGCTCAATAATGGTTCATCAGCCGTCCGGTGGGTTTCAAGGGCAGGCGACCGACATCATTATCCACGCCCGGCACACTGAACGGCTAAAGCGTCGTTTGAATGATATTTATGTTCATCACACCGGACAATCGCTCGACAAAGTTGAAGATGCTCTGGAAAGGGATAACTTTATGACGCCAGAAGAGGCCAAAGATTGGGGCTTGATCGATGAGATTGTGGCGTCCCGTGCCCCACCAGAGGGCGATCAGGACTAACGAAGAGAAGGGCGATCACAGTAAAATTCAATGTGTCGATCAAACAAATTTGCGTTGTGCCCCTAGGTTGGGTGCCTTAGGTTTGGGACGTGGAGACGATTGAGAGATTTCTGCGGCCATAATCGAGTGGTAGCAGAGAGTGGCGATGGGCCGAGAAGGTTAAGTAATGGCGAATAACTCCAGTGACAGCAAGAATACGCTCTACTGCTCTTTTTGCGGCAAAAGCCAGCACGAAGTTCGTAAGCTGATTGCCGGTCCAACGGTCTTTATCTGTGATGAGTGTGTCGAGCTTTGCATGGACATCATTCGCGAAGAGACAAAGACTGCGGGCTTAAAGTCTTCGGACGGCGTGCCGACACCGCTTGAGATTTGCGAAGTTCTTGACGACTACGTTATCGGGCAGGCACATGCCAAACGCGTTTTGTCTGTGGCCGTCCACAATCATTACAAGCGCCTTAATCAGGCCGGAAAATCCGACATTGAGTTGGCTAAATCCAACATTCTATTAATTGGGCCAACTGGTTGCGGAAAAACGTTGCTGGCACAGACTTTAGCGCGCATTCTTGATGTGCCGTTTACTATGGCCGATGCAACCACGCTGACTGAAGCCGGCTATGTTGGCGAAGATGTCGAAAATATTATTCTGAAATTGCTGCAAGCGAGTGAATACAATGTTGAACGCGCTCAGCGCGGCATTGTCTATATCGACGAAGTCGACAAGATCACGCGCAAATCGGACAACCCGTCAATCACGCGCGACGTCAGCGGTGAAGGTGTTCAGCAAGCGTTGTTGAAAATCATGGAAGGCACGGTTGCAAGTGTGCCTCCACAAGGCGGACGCAAGCATCCTCAACAGGAATTTTTGCAGGTAGATACTACAAACATTTTGTTCATATGCGGCGGTGCCTTTGCTGGTCTCGACAAGATCATTGCCCAGCGGGGCAAAGGATCGGCAATGGGATTTGGCGCGGATGTGCGCGACCCGGATTCGAAATCGGTCGGTGAGTATTTCAAAGACCTCGAACCAGAGGATCTCTTGAAATTTGGCCTGATCCCCGAATTTGTCGGTCGTCTTCCGGTGATTGCAACCTTGGAAGATCTGGACGAGGACGCTCTGGTTACGATCCTCACTCAGCCAAAAAACGCGCTGGTGAAACAATATCAGCGTCTTTTCGAACTCGAAGATGCTCAATTGTCGTTCACCGAGGATGCGCTCAGTGCCATCGCAAAACGTGCCATTGAACGTAAGACAGGAGCACGGGGTCTGCGGTCGATCATGGAAGATATTTTGCTCGATACCATGTTTGAGCTGCCGGGATTGGACAGTGTCGAAGAAGTCGTTGTGAACGAGGAATCAGTTAATGCTTCGGCTGCTCCGCTAATGATTCATGCTGATTCAAAGCAGGAACCCGCCAGCGCAGGTTAAGATTACTGAATTGGTAATACTTTAAAGCATCGCGGTCAGCGGCGTATCCATGCCGATGCTCGCATAATCTCTGCCGAGAGCGGGTTGATCTCTGGACTGTAGAACGCCCATGCGGCATACCGGCTATAGTGGTCTTTGAAAGGTCCAAGATGGGCATCCTGAATACACTTCTTCGTGCTGTAACATGGTGGAATAGCCAGACTTTGGGCACCCAGTTCTATACTTGGAGGCATGGCCAAAAAGTTGGCGAAGATGAACAGGGAAATGTCTTTTATCAGAATAAGGACGGCAAGCGGCGCTGGGTTATCTTCAATGGTGAGGCCGAAGCCAGCAGAGTGGACCCGGATTGGCATGGATGGCTCCATCACACTTGGAATGAACCACCAAATGAAGCTCCCTTGAAAAAGAAAACGTGGGAAAAACCGCATCAAGAAAACCTGACTGGCACGGATGCGGCCTATGCCCCAGCGGGTTCCATCCGCCGTGCAGATCCGATTGTGCGGCGAGATTACGAGGCCTGGCAGCCGGAGTAACAACATGGCAGAAAATGTCGGTGAAGTTCTGACTGGTAGCGCCGTCTTGGCCGTAGCAGCGGGCTTTTTGATTTACACATCTCAATTTGGCGGATTCGGTGGTGCCGGTGGTGACACTACCTACTCTGCGTCATTCAGATCGGCCGAAGGGGTGACCGTCGGAACGGATGTCCGGTTGGCTGGAGTTAAGGTTGGCAGTGTTCGTTCCCTGGAACTCGATCCCCAAACATTCCGTGCGAGTGCGGTGTTCTCGGTTGAGGATGAAGTCGGTTTGCCCGACGACACCGCAGTGGTTATCGCCTCGGAAGGGTTGCTCGGCGGTAGTTTTGTTGAAATTTTACCGGGTGGCTCTTTGGTTAACCTCGAACCAGGCGCCGAGATTGAAGACACTCAAAGTTCAGTTAGCATTGTGCAGTTGCTCCTAAAGTTTGTTTCCGGAGGAGACGAATGAACTGGAAAGCACTGGCAACGGTGTTTCTGGTGACGAGTAATTCTGCAGTGGCACAAGACGTCGTGATCACGTCACCGATCGATGGATCGCAAGTTTTTTTGGAGCAACCGGATGTCGCAGCCAATTCCGTTCACATCGCTCGCGCAACTGGGGCAACAGTACGTGGCCTCGACAAAGTGTCTGGCGAAGTTGTGGATATGGAGCTGGCAGTGGGCCAATCAAAAGATCTTGGCCGGATCGACATAAAACTCGGTGAATGTCGGTATCCTGAAGATAATCTGGCGGGCGAGGCATTCGCGTGGATCGAGGTTTCTGACTCGCTGAGGTCAGTAACAGTATTTGAAGGCTGGATGATCGCGTCCAGCCCGGCGCTTAACGCCCTTGATCATGCGCGTTATGACGTATGGATCATTCGCTGCACCAACGCTTGACGTCCGGTTTCAAGTTTTTTGGCGTGGATGCTTGTCTCCACAGAAATCGCTTCTGAAAGTTGCCTTCGATAATCGGCTCTTGAAATCTCGACTGCGCCAAGACTTTCCAAATGTGGCGTTATAAACTGCGCATCAAACAGTCGAAATTCACAGCGGCGTAGGTGATCGATCAACCAAGCCAGTGCAATTTTCGATCCGTCAGTGGCCCGAGAAAACATACTTTCACCGAAAAATGCGCCGCCAATCGATACTCCATAGACTCCACCCACAAGGTGTCCATCGCGGCGAATTTCTAGCGAATGAACGTGCCCAAGTTTGTGCAGCGAAAGCATTAATTCGCGGATCGTTCCGTTGATCCAAGTTTCTTCGCGATCAGCACAGGCATCCAAAACTGCTGCGAGGTCATGATTCAAGGCGACGCTGTAATCGGGTCGCCTCAGCCGCCGAGCAAGGGATTTAGAAATGTGAAAGCCGTCAAGTGGCAAAACCCCTCGACGCCTCGGATCAACCCAGAAAAGCTCCGGATCGTCCTGGCTTTCCGCCATCGGGAATATTCCCGAAGAATAGGCCATCAATAGTTGCTCAGACGAAATCGACATACGGGGTACTTCCGACGATTTCAGATGTAGGTGGTCGAACTACTCAAACGCGTCTTCCAGCCACTTTTCTAACCAGTGAATATTATAGTCGCCTGTTTGAATTGCCTCTTCCTGAAGCAACGCGGCAAAAAGCGGAACCGAAGTATCAATTCCATCAATAATCAACTCGGACAATGCGCGAGATAGACGCGCCAGTGCTTCCGGACGATCACGGCCTTGAACGATCAGTTTTCCAATCAGGCTGTCATAATATGGTGGGATCGAATAGCCGGCATACAGCGCCGAATCCATCCTAACGCCCAAGCCACCAGGTGCGTGGTACTGTGTTACTTTGCCGGGAGAAGGCGAGAAGTTTGGAAGCTTCTCTGCGTTAATCCGAATTTCGATGGCATGGCCTTCTACTTGCAGATCTTCCTGCTTGAACTCCATTGGTAGACCTGCAGCGACACGGATTTGCTCGCGAACAAGGTCCACATCGAAGATTCCCTCGGTCACGGGATGCTCAACCTGAAGTCGGGTGTTCATTTCGATGAAATAGAACTCATCATTTTTGTATAGAAATTCGATAGTTCCAGCACCGATGTAGTTGATATTCGCAACGGCCTCGGCGCAGACTTTGCCGATACGTGCGCGAGTTGCGGCGTCGATGGCGGGGCCTGGGGCTTCCTCGAATACCTTTTGGTGACGTCTCTGCAACGAGCAATCACGTTCGCCCAGGTGAACGGCATTTCCCTTCCCATCGCCAAACACTTGAATTTCGATGTGACGCGGGGTGCTGAGATACTTCTCAATATAAACTTCGTCGTTGCCGAAAGCTGATTTGCCTTCTGATCGAGCCGTTCGGAATGCGGTTTCCATTTCTTCGGCGTTCTTTGCCAATTTCATACCGCGCCCGCCGCCGCCAGCGGTGGCTTTGATAATAACTGGATATCCGATGTCTTCGCCAACTTTGTAAGCATCTTCCAACGTCGGAACGCCGCCATCAGAACCGGGCACGCAAGGAACACCCAGTTTCTTCATCGTGTCTTTGGCTGTAATTTTATCACCCATAACGCGGATATGTTCCGCCGACGGGCCAATAAACGTGATTTCGTGATCTTTGACGATCTGCACGAAGTTCGCATTTTCACTCAGAAACCCGTATCCAGGGTGTATCGCTTGCGCGCCGGTGATCTCGCATGCCGAAATGATCGCTGGCACAGACAAATAGCTATGCATACTGGATGGGGGACCGATGCAAACACTTTCGTCGGCCATCCGCACGTGCATAGCGTCAGCGTCAGCGGTCGAATGAACTGCAACAGACTTGATGCCCATTTCGCGGCAGGCACGGATCACGCGCAGCGCTATTTCGCCCCGGTTGGCGATTAGGATTTTGTCGAACATCGGCTGCCCTTACTCGACGATCATCAGAGGAGCGCCAAATTCAACGGGCGCGCCGTCTTCGACCAACACCCGTTTGACTGTGCCTGATTTAGGTGCAGGAATTTGGTTCATAGTTTTCATGGCTTCGATAATCAGCAAAGTCTGACCTTCGCTGACTTTGTCGCCGACTTTCACAAATGCATCGGTTCCAGGTTCGGCGGCCAAATAAACAGTACCAACCATTGGCGAGGAAACTGCTCCAGGATGTGCTGCCGGATCTTCGGGCGCGTCTGACGCTGGTGCGGCATGCGCAGCCGCCGGGATCGCGGCGGGCGCTGCTGAGGCAACTGGAGCGACAGGCGCTGCCGGAACTGCGACAGCTGCAACCGAGGAAATTCGACTGACACGCACATTTAAACTACCGTCTTCAGGATATTCGCGTTTGACCTGCAATTCGCTCAGATCGTTTTCGCGCAGCATTTCGGCCAGTGCTTTAATAAAGTCGACGTCAGCGTCGTGTGATTTCTTGGTCATTCTCGTCCTCTGCGCTTCGCGGCTTTCCGGCCGACGTATTGTTTCCATGCTTATACGCAAGGGTATTGGCAAGGGGAAGTAATTGGTTTCAGTGATTTTGAATTTCAAAAATTTACCAGTTGATAAAAAATTGAGATGTGGCAGTGTTAGAGCAACGACGAACAGGGAGAGCGCGATGTCAAATTCGCCACGTACCTCGGGTGTTGAACCGGGACGGTTGTCAAACGAGAAACTTGCCGAGAACTTCGGCGACCTTCATGCGCCGTATGACCCGCATGAGGCTATGGTGGCGGCGGACCGCTGTTACTTTTGCTACGACGCGCCCTGTGTGACGGCTTGTCCAACGACGATCGATATCCCGCTGTTCATTCGTCAGATCCAGGCAGACAACTCGGATGGCGCGGCAAAGACGATCTTTGACCAAAATATTTTGGGTGGAATGTGCGCGCGTGTTTGTCCAACCGAGACCCTTTGCGAAGAGGCGTGCGTGCGGGAAGCTGCCGAAGGCAAACCAGTTGAAATTGGTCGTCTTCAAAGATTTGCCACTGACGGGCTCATGGCCAAAGGTGATCACCCATATCAACGGGGTGTCGCGACGGGTAAAAAAGTGGCGGTTGCGGGGGCGGGTCCAGCGGGGTTGGCTTGCGCGCATCGGTTGGCGACCAAAGGTCATGAAGTGGTGTTGTTTGACGCTCGTCATAAACCGGGTGGTCTGAATGAATATGGCATTGCGAGCTATAAAACAGTCGGTGGATTTGCACAGGCCGAAGTGGATTGGCTTCTAAAAGTCGGTGGCATCTCCATTGAGTATGGACGGCGACTTGGAGAGGGCGGGCTGGCTCTGGATAGTCTTGCAGATGACTTTGACGCGGTTTTTCTTGGCATAGGTTTGGCCGGAGTGAATGCTTTGCGGGCCGATGGTGAAGATAAGCAAAATGTCAGTGATGCCGTTGATTTTATTTCTGATTTGCGCCAAGCGACCGATCTTTCCTCCCTGCCGGTCGGGCGCAATGTTGTGGTGATCGGCGGCGGTATGACCGCCGTCGACGCTGCTGTTCAGTCGAAGTTGCTTGGGGCGGAGTCGGTGACCATTGCTTACAGACGCGATCAGTCGCGTATGTCTGCCAGCCGGTTCGAGCAAGATCTGGCGACGTCGAAGGGGGTGCGGTTGTTGTTCAATGCGCAACCTTTAGCGGTGCACGGCAATGGTGCAGTTCAGGAAATCGAGTTTGCATATACTGAAGACGACGGAAACGGTTTAAAGACAACGGACGAAACTTTCCGACTTGCTGCCGATCAAGTATTCAAGGCCATCGGTCAACAGTTAGAAGGCGTGCCAGATGGACTTTCCATTGAGGCAGGTAAAGTAGCAGTCAGTGAACAAGGCCGCACCAGTCGCGATGGTGTTTGGGCAGGGGGTGACTGTGCTTCTGGCGGTGACGATTTAACGGTGACAGCGGTGGCCGAAGGACGCGACGCGGCTGAAGACATTCACATGTATCTTATGGAGACGATGGGCCGATACCAGCCTGACGGAGGACACATAAATGGCTGATCTTTCAACGAATTTCGTAGGCATCAAAAGCCCGAACCCGTTTTGGCTGGCGTCGGCGCCACCCACTGACAAAGAATACAACGTGCGCCGCGCGTTTGAGGCCGGTTGGGGCGGCGTGGTCTGGAAAACACTGGGGCTGGATCCGCACATCGTGAATGTGAATGGTCCCCGGTATGGCGTGATTTATGGCGCAGATCGCCGGGTTTTGGGTATCAACAATATCGAGTTGATTACGGATAGACCGCTGGAAACCAATCTTCGCGAGATCAAACAGGTGAAGCGTGACTATCCGGATCGCGCGGTTGTGGTCAGCTTGATGGTTCCGTGCGAGGAATGGGCGTGGAAAGAGATCCTGCCAAAGGTTGAAGACACTGACGCCGATGGCATTGAGCTGAACTTCGGATGCCCGCATGGCATGAGTGAACGCGGTATGGGGGCGGCTGTCGGTCAGGTGCCCGAATATATCGAGATGGTGACGCGATGGTGCAAAGCCAACACGCGGATGCCGGTTTTGGTGAAGTTGACGCCGAACATTACGGATGTTCGCTATCCGGCGCGGGCCGCGAATGCGGGTGGGGCGGATGGCGTCAGCCTGATCAATACGATCTCGTCAATCACCTCGGTGAACCTGGATACGATGTCACCGGAGCCGTCGATCGACGGTAAGGGAAGTCATGGCGGCTATTGCGGCGCGGCGGTGAAGCCGATTGCCCTAAACATGGTTGCCGAGATTGCGCGGGATGCTGAGACAGCGAAATTGCCGATCAGCGGGATCGGTGGCGTTACCACCTGGCGGGACGCGGCGGAGTTTCTTGCGCTGGGGGCTGGTAATGTGCAGGTCTGCACGGCGGCTATGGTCTATGGATTTGAGATCATTAAGGAATTGAACGCTGGCTTGAGTGGTTGGATGGATGAAAAAGGATATACATCGGTCGATCAGGTCTCGCGTCGTGCGGTGCCGAATGTGACGGATTGGCAGTATCTGAACCTGAATTATGTGACAAAAGCTCGGATTGACCCGGAGGCTTGTATCAAGTGTGGCCGTTGTTTTGCGGCCTGCGAAGATACCTCGCATCAGGCGATTGTCATGAAGCCGGGTCGCGTGTTCGAAGTGATAGACGAAGAATGTGTGGCCTGTAACCTATGTGTCGATGTTTGCCCGGTCGAGGATTGCATAACGATGGAGGAATTGCAGCCCGGCGATCTGGACAAGCGGACCGGTAAGGTGGTTGAGGCAGATTATGCCAATTGGACAACGCATCCAAACAACCCGTCTGCCAAGGCAGCCGAGTAACTATCCACGTTTGTCGACGCTTGCGGGTTCCGCAGGCTCGGATATTGACTTGGCCGTGGCAAACGTTGTTGCGGCCATTTCTATGATCGCTTGTCGTTGCCGGTTGACCTCCGGTTCGAGTTCGGATGGTTTCGTTTCTGGCGGAGCGTCCGAGAGGCTTTCTTCTTTCTCATGGACTGAAATATCACGGTCGTCGCTACCGGACGATTGCATTTCCTTGGGCTCCATCGCGACGCGCGCTTGCCGCTCCAATATGCTTTCCTCAAAAGCTGGGTGTGGTCCGGCGGTTAGCTGTTCACGCGGCACGCGGCGGGAGCGTTCAGCCGTTTCCTGATCCCGCATCCTTGGGGCGACGTTGGATTGTTCTGCGGCGTCAATGGCGCGCGCAGTCTCGGTCTTTACATTGGCCACACTTACTTCGCCCGAACTAGAGCGTGGCGCCCCAACCATTGCGGGCTGGGCAGCTTTGGCGGCGGTTTGAACAGTTACAGATGGTTGTAGTGTAACTGTCGGCGTTTGAATGGCTGGCAGCATCTTCACGATCCTTACCGAGGCCCCCAATGGTTCATCACTCTAGAGCAAACGTGTGAAGGACCCCTTAACGCTCCGTCGGCGTGAGCGCGCGCGTAAACATCGCGGTCAAAAACGCATCCGCATCGCCAAAATGCGAGCCACCATCCGGGGCGAGAATACCCTGTACCTGTACATCGAAATCAGCATAGTGCTGGGTCGTGGACCAGATCGAGAAAATCAGATGGTGGGGGTCGAGGTCGGCAAGTTGTCCGGCGTCGATCCAGGCCTGTATCAATGCCGCTTTCTCGTCGACCAATGTCTTCAATGGCCCTTCGATCTGGTCGAGAATGCGCGGGGCACCTTGCACAATTTCATTGGCAAAAAGGCGGCTTTCTCGGGGAAACTGACGACTCATCTGAAGTTTGCGCCGCATATACCCAACGATCTCAGCGATGGGTTCGCCATCGCTTTTCAGCGCGCGCAGGGGATCCAACCAGGTGTCGAGTAGTGTCGATAAGAGTTCGGTGTAGATCGCTTCTTTTGACGTGAAATAGTAGAGCACGTTCGGTTTTGAAAGACCCGCAACGCCGGCGATCTTGTCCAGCGTTGCGCCGCGAAAGCCCTCGGCAGAGAAGACTTCTAGCGCGGCTTCTAGAATCGCCTGACGGTTTTTCTTTTGTATCCTGGTCTGTGGTCTTTCGACGTTCAAACGAAGCTCCGATTCTTTTCGCACCAAGGTCCTATTTCGCCTATACTTTGGACAAACGCAAAAGGGCAAAGGGGCGCTTGACTGGTTCCCTTGCTCTGCTAGCGTGTTCCTGACCAAATGGTCAAACATTTTGAGCGCCTGCGCAAGATAGGTGTCAAAGGGGCCGCAAATCCGGTCCTAACAATGGGAGAGATTGTATGGCCGCACCAGCAGCGAACATGAAGATCGATGGTGACAGGCTGTGGGACAGCCTGATGGAGATGGCCAAGATTGGGCCTGGTATTGCGGGTGGCAACAATCGGCAAACGGTGACGGATGAAGACGCCGAAGGGCGCGCTCTGTTTCAGAAATGGTGCGAGGATGCGGGCTGCACGATGGGTGTGGACCAGATGGGCACGATGTTCATGCGGCGTGAGGGGACGGACCCAGAAGCGCTGCCGGTTTATGTGGGCTCTCACCTGGACACGCAGCCGACGGGCGGCAAATACGACGGGGTATTGGGCGTATTGGGCGGGTTGGAGATTGTCCGCACGTTGAACGATCTGGACATCAAGACCAAGCACCCGATTGTGGTGACAAACTGGACGAATGAAGAGGGCACACGATATGCGCCGGCGATGCTGGCCTCGGGTGTGTTTGCGGGCAAGCACACGCTGGACTGGGCCTATGATCGCACCGATGCGCAAGGCACCAAGTTTGGCGATGAATTGAAGCGGATTGGCTGGCAAGGCGATGAGCCGGTTGGCAGCCGCGATATGCATGCGTTCTTTGAGCTGCACATTGAGCAAGGGCCGATCCTGGAGGCCGAGGGCAAGGACATCGGCGTTGTGACCCATGGTCAGGGGCTGCGCTGGATTGAATGCACGGTGACGGGCAAGGAGAGCCATACCGGGTCGACCCCGATGCATATGCGTAGGAACGCCGGGCGTGGATTGGCCTTGGTGACCGGGCTGGTGCACGAGATTGCGATGAAGAACCAACCCAACGCCGTGGGGGCGATTGGGCATGTGGATGTCTATCCGAACTCGCGCAATATCATCCCCGGTAAGGTGGTGTTCACGGTGGATATGCGGACGCATATACTGGACAAGCTGAACAGTATGGTGGACGAGCTGATGGAGCGCGCGCCAAAACTGTGTGAAGAAATTGAAGTTGGCTTCGAGGCTGAAATCGTTGGGCAATTCGACCCGCCTGCGTTTGATGTTGGCTGCGTGGCTGCGGTGCGGAATGCGGCCGAGCGGTTGGGCTATTCCCACATGGATATCGTTTCAGGTGCTGGGCATGATGCCTGCTGGGTTAACGATGTGGCGCCGACGGCGATGGTCATGTGTCCGTGCGTGGACGGGCTGTCGCATAATGAGGCCGAGGATATCTCGAAGGAGTGGGCGACGGCGGGGACGGACGTTCTGTTCCATGCGGTGGTTGAGACGGCGGAGATTGTAGAGTGAACGCACACGACGTTATCGACGAAACGCAAATACGCATCGACCTTGCGGCAGCGCTTCGGTTGGCCTGTCGGGCTGACTGGCACGAGGGGGTGGCGAACCATTTTTCGGCTGCGGTGTCTTCGGATGGGCGGAAGTTTTTGGTGAACCCGCGGTGGGTGCATTGGAGTCGGGTCAGGGCGTCTGATCTGGTTCTGTGTGACGCGGATGATCCTGCGACGATGGAACGCCCGGATGCGCCGGATCCGTCGGCGTGGTCGATCCATTCCGCACTGCACCGGAACTTGCCGCAGGCGCGGGTGGCGCTGCATATTCATCCACCATATGCCACGGCCCTGTGCGGGTTGAAGGATCCGACAATCAAGCCGATTGATCAGGTAACTGCACGGTTTTACAAGCGTTTAGCTTATGATCTGAGTTTTGGTGGTATTGCAACCGGCGAAGAAGAAGGCGGGCGGATTGCGGGTGCGATCGGCGACCAAAATGCCGTTATGATGGGTAACCACGGGGTGACGACCTTGGGGGCCTCGGTGGCTGAAGCCTTTGATGCAATGTATCATCTGGAGCGGGCCTGCCGCACGATGGTTCTGGCTTATTCCACAGGGCAAGAGTTGAATGTGATGGGTGACAATCTGGCAGAAGAGACGGCCGCTGAGTGGGAAACATACGCGGATGCGGAGTTGGCTCATTTTTCAGAGATGAAGCGGATACTCTATATCGAGGCACCGGATTACAAAGATTGAAATACCCGGGGCTCTGCCCCGGACCCCGGGATATTTCCGGGCCAATAATGAGAATAGGGGAGCGTTATGAGCACGGTTATCAAGAACGGCACGGTTGTGACGGCGGATTTGTCTTATGAGGCGGATGTTCTGGTTGAAGGTGGCCGGATTGTTGAGATTGGTCAGGGGCTTAGAGGCGACGAGGAGCTGGATGCGGCTGGGTGTTATGTGATGCCGGGCGGGATTGATCCCCATACACATCTGGAGATGCCGTTCATGGGGACGTATTCCACGGACGACTTTGAAAGCGGGACGCGGGCGGCTTTGGCGGGGGGCACGACGATGGTTGTGGACTTTGCGTTGCCGTCGCCGGGGCAGGGTCTGCACGACGCTTTGGCGATGTGGCACAACAAATCGACGCGGGCCAATTGTGACTATTCCTACCACATGGCGGTGACCTGGTGGGGGGAGCAGGTGTTCAACGAGATGGCATCGGTTATCGAGAAGGAGGGCATCACAACCTTCAAGCATTTCATGGCCTATAAGGGCGCTTTGATGGTGAATGATGACGAAATGTATGCTTCATTTCAACGGCTTGCGGAGCTTGGCGGCATTGCCATGGTGCATGCTGAGAACGGGGATGTTGTGGCTGAGCTGAGTGCGAAGCTGCTGGCAGAGGGGAACACCGGTCCGGAGGCGCATGCCTATTCGCGGCCCGCTCAAGTGGAAGGCGAGGCAACAAACCGGGCGATCATGATCGCGGATATGGCCGGTGTGCCGCTTTATGTTGTGCATACGTCCTGCGAGGACGCGCACGAGGCCATTCGCCGTGCCCGGATGCAGGGCAAGCGCGTTTGGGGTGAGCCGCTGATCCAGCATCTGACGCTGGATGAGAGCGAATATTTCAACAAGGACTGGGACCATGCCGCACGCCGCGTGATGTCGCCCCCGTTCAGGAACAAAAAACATCAGGACAGTCTGTGGGCCGGGCTTCAATCCGGGTCTTTGTCTGTGGTTGCCACCGATCATTGTGCCTTTACCACCGATCAAAAACGGACCGGGGTTGGCGATTTCACCAAAATTCCCAACGGCACTGGCGGTCTGGAAGACCGGATGCCGATGCTTTGGACCAATGGAGTTAACACGGGGCGGTTAACACCAAATGAATTTGTCGCGGTCACCAGCACAAATATCGCCAAGATCCTGAATTGTTATCCAAAAAAGGGCGCTATTCTGATTGGGGCGGATGCGGATATTGTGGTTTGGGATCCTGAGAAAGAAAAGACGATCACTGCGTCATCTCAGGAATCGGCTATTGATTACAACGTGTTCGAGGGCAAAGCTGTGAAAGGTTTGCCGCGGTTCACGCTAACGCGGGGCCATGTTGCGGTTCATGACGGTGAGGTTCGCACCCAGGAAGGCCACGGGAAGTTTGTGCGGCGCGAGCCGAACACGCCTGTAAATAAGGCACTGTCGAGTTGGAAAGAACTGACCTCTCCAAGACCTGTTGAGCGCACAGGTATTCCGGCGACGGGGGTTTGATGGACGGCGCCTTGGCGACAGATGGAGTTGTGAAGAACGTGGCAGATACCCCTGTAATTGCAGCGAAAAACCTGTCTTTGACTTTCCAGACCGGAGACGGGCCGGTGCATGCGTTGAAGGACGTGGACCTTGAGATCAGCAAGGGTGAATTCGTTTCTTTTATTGGGCCTTCGGGGTGTGGGAAGACGACATTGCTGAGGGCGATTGCGGCTTTGGAGCATCCGACGGGCGGGGATCTGAGTGTCAATGGAATGAGCCCGGATGAGGCGCGGCAGGCGCGGGCTTATGGGTATGTGTTTCAGGCGGCGGGGTTGTATCCGTGGCGGACGATAGAAGGAAATATCCGATTACCTCTTGAAATCATGGGGTTTTCCAAGACTGAGATGAATGAGCGTATTGTTCGCGTTTTGGAATTGGTGGAGCTTTCCGGGTTTGGCAAGAAATATCCCTGGCAATTGTCGGGCGGGATGCAGCAGCGCGCCTCAATTGCGCGGGCTTTGGCGTTTGATGCCGACATTCTGTTGATGGACGAACCTTTCGGGGCGCTGGATGAGATCGTGCGGGATCGACTTAATGAAGAGCTTTTAAGTCTTTGGATGCGAACAGAAAAAACGATTGGCTTTGTGACTCATTCGATCCCTGAAGCGGTCTATTTGTCGACTAAAATCGTGGTGATGAGCCCGCGTCCGGGACGCATTACGGATGTGATTGAAAGCCCGCTTCCGCGGGAGCGAACACTGGATATTCGCGATACGCCGGAGTTCATCGAGATCGCACATCGGGTGCGTGATGGGCTGCGCGCCGGGCATGGAGATGAGCTGTGAAGGGCTGTCTGTATCGCGTCGGTATCACGTCGGTATTACGTCGGTGGACCCGCACGCATGGTTCAGACTTCGGTAAGGGGTCGCGATGAGCGAAGTGGCCACGCAAACAGTTGGCGACCTGTCCCATCGGGCGGGGAACCGTGTTGTCGAATGGCTTCGCCAAACGGCAATGCCTGTATTGGCGGTGGTCGGGGTCATTCTGGCGGTTTGGTATCTGGCCGTGGTGCCGATGAATATTAAAGAAGTTTTGACGGCGCAGGAACGGGCAGGGGCTGAAGTGGTTCCCCCGACGGCTAAGGAACGTCGTGACGCCGGGCGGTTTGGTTTGGTGTTCAACAACTTTGATCTGATCGGGTCGAGTTGGTCGATGGATCGGTCGCGACTTCCCGCACCGCATCAGGTTGCGGGCGAGCTTTGGAAATCGACCTGGGTAGAGGAAACGACGGGGCGGCGTGGGATCGTGCGCTCGGGGTCATTTTCGAACCGGTCTTTGGTTTATCATGGTGGCGTGACGTTACTGGCGACGGTGCTGGGGTTTGTGATCGGGTCGGGTTTGGGTGTGCTGTTGGCAGTAGGCATCGTCTACAACCGTGCGATGGATATGAGCGTGATGCCCTGGGCGATTATTTCCCAGACCATTCCGATCGTCGCGCTGGCGCCGATGATTATCGTGGTTCTTTACTCGGTCGGGTTGTCAGGGTTGGTCGCCAAGGCTGTGATCAGCGCCTATCTGTCGTTCTTCCCGGTGGTTGTGGGCATGGTGAAGGGTTTGCGGTCGCCGGATGCGATGCAGATGGATCTGCTCAGGACTTATAGTGCCAATGCGAACCAATCGTTCTGGAAGCTGCGGTTACCGGCCTCGGTGCCATATCTGTTTGCGTCGCTGAAGATTGGGATTGCAGCGTCTTTGGTGGGTGCCATTGTCGGCGAATTGCCGGTGCAACGCGGCGGATTGGGCGCGCGGATGCTGGGCGGGTCGTATTATGGGCAAACGGAGCAGATCTGGGCGGCGTTGTTGGTGGCGGCAGTTATGGCGGCGGGCCTGGTCTGGTTGATCGGATGGCTTGAAAGGCGGACTTTGCGGGCGATGGGGGTTCAGGCGTGACCTTGATCGTTCTGGCATTTGTAGTTTGGGGAGCCGCGTGGTTTTTGAACGTGCGGTTGGCACACGGGCCGATGGCTGGAAGCCAAGTTGTGCGGACAGGCGTGCCGCTCATCTTCGGGGCAACAATTCTGATCGCATGGGAACTGCTGGTGCGGGGGCTTGAGATTGATTTGGTGATCCTGCCGCCACCGTCTTTGGTTATACAAACTTTTCTGGCGAACCTGCCGACACTCTGGTCGGACTTTGTGCAGACGATATTGAAAGGCGCATTGTCGGGATATGTTTTTGGCATTCTGGCCGCGCTTGGGGTCGCCATTCTGGTGGATCGTTATGATTATCTGCGCCGCGGTTTGTTACCGGTGGGGAACTTCATGGCCGCACTACCGATTGTCGGCACCGCGCCCATTCTGGTGATGTGGTTTGGCTTTGACTGGCAGTCGAAGGCGGCTGTGGTCGTGGTGATGGTGTTTTTCCCAATGCTGGTGAACACGGTTGCCGGGCTGGCGGATACCAGTTCGATGCAGCGCGATCTGATGCGGACTTATTCGGCAAGTTATTGGCAGACCCTGTTTGCCTTGAGGTTCCCGGCGGCCTTGCCATTCATCTTTAATGGGCTGAAAATTTCTGCAACGCTGGCGCTTATCGGCGCTATTGTGGCCGAATTCTTTGGATCGCCCACTGTGGGGCTTGGCTTTCGCATCAATGCTTCGCTTGGGCAATTATCGCTGGATATGGTCTGGTCGGTGATCATCGTGGCAGCGATCTCGGGATCGCTGCTGTATGGACTTTTGACTTTACTGGAGCGGCGGCTGACCTTTTGGCATCCGTCGCAACGCAAATAAAAACTGAACCAACTAAGGGGAGATACAATATGAAACATATTCTGACAGGCGCGATGGCGCTGGGTCTGACGGCAGGATCGGCATTTGCGGCCGACGAAGTTCGCCTTCAGTTGCAGTGGGTCACGCAAGCGCAGTTTGCGGGGTATTACGTGGCGCTGGACAACGGGTATTACGAAGAAGAGGACCTTGACGTCACCATTCTGCCGGGTGCGCCTGATATTGCTCCGCCCCAGGTTCTTGCCGGCGGCGGCGCGGATGTGATGCTGAACTGGATGCCGTCTGCCTTGGCCGCGCGCGAAAAGGGTTTGCCAGTTGTGAACATCGCGCAGCCGTTTAAGTCTTCCGGCCTGATGCTGACCTGCTGGAAAGACACTGGCATCACCGGTCCGCAGGATTTTAAAGGCAGGACCATTGGTGTCTGGTTCTTTGGTAACGAATATCCGTTCCTGAGCTGGATGAGCCAGGAAGGTATCTCGACTGCTGGCGGCGACGATGGTGTGACAGTCTTGAAGCAAGGCTTTAACGTAGATCCGCTGCTGCAGCGTCAAGCTGATTGTGTTTCGACGATGACTTACAACGAATACGGTCAAGTGTTGGATGCGGGCGTTGGCGAAGACGAGCTTGTGACTTTCAAATATGAGGACATGGGCGTTTCGACGTTGGAAGATGGCATCTATGTGCTGGAAGAAAACCTTGCTGATCCGGCCTTCAAAGACAAGATGGTGCGGTTTGTGCGCGCCTCGATGAAGGGTTGGAAGTGGGCAGAAGCGAACCCGGGCGAGGCGGCATCTATCGTCTTGGACAACGACGAGACCGGGGCCCAGACAGAAGCGCATCAGGTGCGGATGATGGGCGAGATCGCCAAACTGACCGCAGGCTCGGACGGATCGCTTGATCCGGCGGACTTTGATCGCACGGTGGCGACTTTGTTGGCAGGAGGCTCTGATCCGGTGATCACGGCAGCACCTGTTGGTGCCTGGACCCATGACATCACGGATGCTGCGCTGAAGTGAGTCAATTAGAGTGAGCGAAGCGGCGGCCCTTTTCAGGGTCGCCGTTTCTGTTTCTGGGTCACTGATGGTTCGATCATGTTCTCGGCTGAGGAGAAGAACCTTTGGGCCGAAGATGAGTATGGTGCGGATTTGCGGTTGCAAATGGATGTGGCGCTGGACTCGCTAGCGATGCCAGCCAATACCGACCCTGAGTGTCAGGGCAATGCCTGCGACGGGATTGGCCTGATCTACGATTATCTGTTTTTTCAGACTGGTCGAGAGTCGATCATGACTTTGACAGGCCTTGGCGATCTTGTCGGTCTTATTGGCGGTATGTCGATATATCCGACTGATCTTTCGCAGCCGCCGCAGCTTGGATTGGGTGGGAGCTGGTTTAATCACCCGGATAATCTGAACAGCGATGGTTTCGCGACCTGGATCGAATGGTGGCTTAGCCCGATCATCCTGGATTGTGACGAGGCTTGTTTTCAGGTTGCGGATACTAAAATTCCAAGTCTTGGTGGCTCGGGCGACATTAACTGGTTGCTTGGCGATCCGGTAACCCGGGTACCGCTGCCTGCGGCTGGTTGGGTGTTGTTGGCTGGGACCGGCGGCTTGACAGCAATGCGTCGCAGAAGAGCTAAGATCGTCGGAGTATCTGAAGATTAACGCGCGTTTTCGGTTGAAGGCGCGCGTTTCTTATTTGCAGGTTTGTGCCTATTGCGCGCCGCCTGGAGCAAAAATTCGCTGTGCGCAAAATTTGCTATTGGTTGTAATAATTCTGTAGCTTATCTGGGCTATTGAGCGTGGGACAAACCTGCGCCGAGGCAGGCAGATGAGTTTAGAAAAATGGCAGAAGTATTGCGACTGGCCCTTAAGGGGCCTCAGCATCGACGTCGGGCGATAGAAGCTTGGCGGAAATGGTGGCGTCGGGCGTTGTAGCGTCTGAATATAGAATATTGATTGGCGAGCCCTTTGCTCGTGGATCTGTGGCGCGCGCTGTCAGCCTGGCTGGCATGCGGCTGGCCAAATCATTGACGATTGCGAACGACAGAACCGCCAGGCCCCATATAGATCACTGATTGCCAAGAGGTGCTGGCGATTGCGCAATTCGTTTCCTTTAGATCTCGGTTTACCTGTTTGTGACGTTGATCTTTAGAAGAGGAGCGTTCTGCGGGCGTTCGACTGATCCAAAATCTCTTGAACAATGTGCTTAACATGCGTTTGCCTTTTGCCTGACTGTTCTCAATGAGACGTTAGGCAATGAATTCGCGTGACCGTGAGGGCCAGAAATGCCAAAAAGGGGGCAGATTCACCATTTTGGGGAGGTGGAAGGGGCATGCCCGTATCTGTTGGTCTTGTTGCCACACCTGAAGCCAGTGCATCGAGTTTGTTTGGACTGTTCGACACGCTAATGGCGGCGGGCCGGGATTGGGAATTTCTAGTCAGCGGTGCTACAGCAGATCCAGTTTTCGACGTGAAAGTGGTTGGGCCGAGCCTGGAGCCTTTTCAGTGTGGCAGCGGAATGCGCATTGCCCCGGACGTTACGTTTGGCGCTGAACCTCATTTTGAAATCGTCATTGTTCCGGGTCTGACCTTGTCGCCGCATGAGCGAATTAGCCCCGACAACCATCCGGGACTGGCTTGGATCAAGTCACTGGATCCCGCGAAGACACGCACAACATCTGCCTGCACGGGTGCGGTCTATCTGGCCGAGGCTGGATTGCTGAATGGTGTCGAGGCGACGACCCATTGGGCATGGGAAGATCTGTTCGTCCGAGAATACCCCGGCGTCAGATTACGAACGGATCGCGGGTTGTGCTTTGCGGATGCCGACAAGGGGGCTGTGACATCGGGAGGGACGACCGGCTGGCAAGAGTTGGCGCTGTTTCTGATCGCCCATTATGGCGACACCCAGCGTGCGGCCCGTGCGGCCAAAATCTGGTTGATGGCAGATCGGGGCGAGCTTCAGGCCCCCTATACGTCGATGATCCGTTCGATGCCTCATGATGACACCGCTATTCAGGTCGCGCAGGGCTGGATTGCTGACAACTATGGGATGGAAAATCCGGTCAAGGCGATGGTCCAGCAAGCAGGATTGCCGCCAACGACATTTGCGCGGCGGTTTAAGAGAGCCACTGGGAAGTCGCCGCAGGACTATGTTCTGGCGGTTCGGATCGAAGAGGCGCGGCAATTACTTGAAACCACAACCGCGCCGGTTGCAGAAATTGGCGAAGAAGTTGGGTATGTTGATACGCCGTCATTTCGACGTGTCTTTAAGCGAAAGACCGGTATCTCGCCTGCAGAGCATCGCAAAATGTTCGGTCAGGCCCGATTCCAGCGGTATTCTTGAGGCGGGCTTAGCGTCTGTGAAACTGTTTCTGGGACGGAGTCGATGGTCGGCGACTGAGCACGAGGTGCGAACAATGAAAGTCGCACAATGGTAAGGCTGATCATTTGCTGGCAAGCTGAGTAGTTGGTATATCTTTTTCCGACGTTTCCTTGAAGCTCAGTGTGTTGGACGTTGCCATCGCTAGACAAGTTATCGTCAGCATGAACACCAGAAATAGGGCGGGAACGATTGGGCGATGTTGAGGTTCGGTTTGCTGTGTCATGTTTTGGCTTCGAATTGTTCATAGGGTTGAACGTTTCGGTGCCAGAGTTCCGTCGACGGTCAGTGGGTTTTTGTGTCGCTGCAAGAAAAAGGCCCGCGATTGGCGGGCCTCTTTGTCAGCAATATGGTTTGACTATGCCCGGTTCATCCGGTTTTCGATCAGGTCATCCACCACTTCGGGTTCGGCCAGCGTCGAGGTGTCGCCGAGCGAGCCGAAATCATCTTCGGCGATTTTGCGTAAGATACGGCGCATGATCTTTCCCGAGCGGGTTTTTGGCAGGCCGGGGGCGAATTGCAGCAAGTCGGGTTTGGCAATTGGGCCGATTTCTGTGCGGACCCAGGTTTCAAGCTCTTTGCGCAACTCTTCCGAGGCTGTTTCGCCGCCCATCAGTGTCACATAGGCGTAGATGCCCTGTCCCTTGATGTCGTGGGGATAGCCGACCACCGCGCTTTCGGCGACCTTTGGATGCGCGACCAGAGCGCTTTCAACCTCGGCGGTGCCCATGCGGTGACCTGAGACGTTGATCACGTCATCGACGCGGCCGGTGATCCAGTAGTACCCGTCATCGTCCCGCCGACAACCGTCGCCGGTGAAGTAGTAATTCTTGTAATCTGCGAAATAGGTTTTCTCGAACCGTTCATGATCTCCCCAGACGGTGCGCATCTGGCTTGGCCAGCTGTCCTTGATGCAAAGAACACCTTCGGCGGCGGTACTGGATATTTCCTCACCGGATTGCGGCTCGAGGATCACTGGTTGGATGCCGAAGAACGGGAACGTGCAGGAACCTGGTTTGGTGGCAGTGGCACCGGGCAGGGGTGTCATCAGGTGACCGCCGGTTTCAGTTTGCCACCAGGTGTCGACGATAGGAACGTTCCCCTTGCCGACAACCTCGTGATACCAGTTCCAGGCTTCGGGATTAATGGGTTCGCCAACGGTGCCGAGGACTTTCAGGTCGGACAGGTCGTAAGGTTCGACAAACTCGGAGCCTTTGCCCATGAGTGCTCGGATCGCGGTCGGAGCGGTGTAGAACTGGTTGACTTTGTGCTTTTCGCAGACGGCCCAGAAGCGCCCGGCGTCAGGGTAGGTGGGCACGCCTTCGAACATCAGTGTCGTCGCGCCATTGGCCAATGGTCCGTAGACGATGTAGCTGTGGCCGGTCACCCATCCGACATCTGCTGTGCACCAGTAGATATCGCCGTCGTGGTAATCGAAGGTGTATTCGTGGGTCATCGCGGCATAGACGATGTAACCGCCTGTGGTGTGGACGACGCCTTTAGGCATGCCGGTAGAGCCCGACGTATAGAGGATGAACAGCGGGTCTTCTGCGTTCATCTCTTCGGGGGGGCAATCGCCGCTGACTTCGGCCTGACGTTCGTGCAGCCAGTGGTCGCGACCTACGGTCATGTCAACATTGCCGCCAGTGCGCTGAACGACCAGCATTTGAGTGTCCGAAGTGATCTTCGCGAACGCTTTGTCTGCGTTTGTTTTCAGCGGCGTGTTGCGCCCGCCGCGCGGAGCTTCGTCCGCGGTGATAACAACTTTTGCCTGACAGCCATCCACGCGCGCCGCCAATGCGTCGGGTGAAAAGCCAGCGAATACGATCGAATGGATGGCCCCGATCCGGGCTGAAGCCAGCATCGCGTATGCTGCTTCGGGGATCATCGGCATATAGAGAACCACGCGGTCGCCTTTGCCGACGCCCAGCTCTTTCAGAACATTAGCGAACTTGCAGACGTTTTGGTGCAGGTCGTTGTACGTGATGTGCTGGGCATCAACGTTGGGATCATCGGGTTCCCAGATGATTGCTGTTTGATCGCCGCGTTTGGCCAGATGCCGGTCAATACAATTGGCAGATACGTTTAGGGTTCCGTCATCGAACCAACGGATGTCGATATTGCCGGGGGCAAAGCTGGTGTTTTTGACCTTGGAGTAGGGTTTGATCCAATCGATGCGCCGGCCGTGCTCACCCCAGAATGCCTCGGGATCACTGACGGAGGCGGCGTACATTTCTTCATACTTTGCACTGTCGGCATGTGCGTTGGACGCAATTTCGTCCGTGGGTAAATACGTGCCGTTTTTGATTTCCAGCATCGGTCCCTCCAGGGTCGTTCTATTTTTTGGTTCACTGACGTCAGTTAAGTCTGACGAGCGCGATCATATGGCCAGATATTGGGCGCGCAACTTCTCGTCTTCCAGCACTTTTTGCGCGGAATCGTCATAAACGACCCGCCCGGTGTCCAGAATTACCGCTCGATCCGCCAGTTTCAGGGCGGCGACGGCGTTTTGTTCGACGATGATCGTGGTAATGCCCTGATCGCGGATGATGCCCAAAGTCTTGGCAATCTCCTGCACGATAACAGGGGCAAGGCCTTCGTATGGCTCGTCCAGAAGCAAGACTTTGATGTCGCGGGCCAAACACGCGCGATGGCGAGCATCTGCTGTTCGCCGCCTGACAGTGTCACACCGTCCTGTTTGCGGCGTTCTTTCAGGCGTGGGAACAGATCGTAAATCCGTTCCAGTGACCACCCAAGTGGCGGTGCTATCTGAGCGAGTTGCAAATTCTCCTCGACAGTCAGGCCCGAGATGATGCGGCGATCTTCAGGCACCAGTTGAATACCGTTCTGAGCAGCTTCGTGGCTGGCCATTTTGTGCAGAGGCTTGTGGTCAAGCCAGATTTCGCCATGGCGCAATTCAGGATTGCTCATGCGGGCTAGGGTGCGCAATGTCGTCGTTTTGCCGGCGCCATTACGGCCCAGAAGTGCAAGAATTTCGCCTTCGTGCACGTTAAAGCTGACATCTTGAACAATATAGCTTTCGCCGTAGAAACTTTCGATGTTCCAGACGCTCAGATAGGCCGGTTTGGTAGCGGCGTTGTTGTTGTGTTTGTTAAAGGGTTTGTCGTCCAGCATGTCGTTGTCCCCCATCCTTAATGTGCCGCTTCGCCCAAGTAGGCTTCCTGCACTTTAAGATTGCCTTTGATGTTGTCCGGCGTGTCTTCGACCAGTGGTGTGCCCTGAGCCAGAACCGTAATTCTTTCGGCCAGGCTGAAAACAACGTGCATGTCATGCTCGATGATCGCCATTGTGATATCGCGCTTCTGGTTAATCTCTTTCAGAAGATCGATTGTATTGTTGGTGTCGGCGCGGGCCATGCCCGCGGTTGGTTCATCCAGCAACAACAGGCGCGGTTCCTGGACAAGGCACATGGCCATTTCCAGACGTCGCTTGTCACCACGCGACATCGCGGCGGCCGACATGCCGCGCTTGTCGGCCATATTGACGTCTTCCAGGGTGTGCTCGGCCTTTTCGATCAGTTGCTTTTCGTTTCCGACGCCTTCGAAGGCGTGCATCCGAAAAGCGCCGTCGCGCTTGGCAAAGCAAGGGATAAGGATGTTTTCAAGCACGGTCAGATCGCCGAAGATTTCCGGCGTCTGGAACACGCGTGAAATGCCCATCTGGTTGATCTCGTGTGGTTTGCGGCCCAGCACAGACTGGCCGTCGAATGTGACCGATCCGGTGTCGGGTTTCAGTTTGCCTACCAGACAATTCAACAGAGTGGACTTGCCGGCACCATTTGGGCCGATGATTGCGTGGACCGAATTCTCGGCCACTGACAGATTGACATCACCGAGTGCCTGCAAGCCGCCGAAACGCTTGTTGACACCTTTGACTTCGAGAATACCCATGAGTTTCTCTCCTTATTCCGCAGGTGTCTTGGCGGCCGCAGCGGCCTTTTCTTCTTCGGCTCGCTTTTTGCGACCGAACAACTTTGCGATCCGTTGACCGCCTTCGACCAGACCGCCAGGCAGGAAGATGACGACTGCCATGAACACAAGGCCAAGAGTCAGGTGCCAGCCTTTGCCGATGAAGGGATGGATCAGATAGACCACAGCATCTTCAAGTCCGTCCGGCATCCAGGCGAACCATTGGTGCAGGATGTTGTCATTAATCTTGGAAATGATGTTTTCCATGTATTTGATCATGCCAGCGCCAAGGATAGGGCCGATCAGGGTGCCAACGCCGCCGAGGATGGACATCAACACAACCTCGCCGGACGCAGTCCAGAACATGCGTTCGGGGCCAACTTGCGTATCCATCGCAACCAGAAGACCGCCCGCAAGACCGGCATACATGCCGGAGATCACGAAAGCCGCAAGAGTATAGGGCTTTGAGTTCAGGCCGGTGTAGTTCATTCGCTGCTGGTTGGATTTGACGGCCCGCAGCATCATGCCGAAAGGCGAGCGGAAGATACGGATCGACAAGTAAAAGGCGAGGATGAGTGTAACTGCGGCGATGTAGTAGCCCGCGTTAAAGGTCCAGAGCCAGTCGCCCGCGGCCAGTTCGTAACTTGCCCGCATATCAATGCCAAAGAGGTTGGCGCGTCCGATCTCGCCGTCGGCCAGATTGCTGAGAAGTGGGTTGTCGGTGGCCTTTAGCTGAAGTCCGGTTTCACCGCCGGTGATGGGTGTCAGAACCGAGTAGGCCAAGGCGTAGGACATCTGAGCAAATGCGAGTGTCAGGATCGAGAAGTAGATGCCCGAGCGACGCAGCGACACGAAGCCAACAACAAGGCTGAAGAGGCCGGCAAAGACGATTGCCATGATAATGGCTGGGATGACGTTTAGAGACAGAAGTTTCATCATCCAGATCGCCGCATAAGACCCGACGCCCAGGAAGGCGGCGTGACCGAAGCTGAGGTAGCCGGTCAGGCCGAAGAGGATGTTGAAGCCGATTGCGAAGATGCCGAAGATGGCAAACCGTTGCATCAAGTCGGGGTATCCGGCGTTGAACTGTGCCAGTTCGGACGACTCGGGGAACGGGTTCAGGATGAATGGCGCCAAGATGGTTGCCACGATGACGATCAGAAAGAGCGTGGAGTCTTTTTTGTTTAGTCCGAGCATGGCTTAATCCTCCATCACGCCTTTGCGACCCATGAGGCCTCGGGGGCGGGTCAGCAAAACAACGATGGCTACAAGATAGATAATGATCTGATTGATGCCGGGGATGATGTCGATCACCTGCGCCATCGAGGCGAAACTTTCCAGGATGCCCAGCAGGAACCCTGCCAGCACCGCGCCCGGTAACGAACCCATGCCGCCGACGACGACCACCACGAAGCTCAAGACCAGAAAGTCCATTCCCATGTGATAGTTCGGCGAGTTTATGGGCGTATACATGACCCCCGCCAGTCCGGCGACGCAGGCTGCGATGGCGAACATGATGGTAAACCGCTTGTCGATGTTGATGCCCAGAAGGCCGACGGTTTCGCGATCTGCCATCCCAGCACGGACCACCATGCCGAATGTTGTGAACTGTAGGAATGCGAATACAGAGGCAATCGAGATCATGGCGAAGGCGAAATAGATCAGGCGCCAGTAGGGGTAGATGATTGAACCGACGTCAAAACCGATGAGTGCACCAAAGTCGAAAGAACCGGTGAAGGCAGGTGGCGCGGGTGTGGGAATTGGGTTTGCGCCGTAGAATGCCTTGATTATTTCCTGAAGGACGATGGCAAGACCGAAAGTTACAAGAATCTGATCTGCATGGGGACGTTTGTAGAAGTGCTTGATCAGCCCGCGTTCCATTGCAAATCCGACGGCGACCATGATCGGGATTGAAAAAAATATCGCCAATGGAACAGACCAGTCGATGATAGATTGCCCGGTTTCCGGCCCAAGCCATTCATGGATGTAGGGAACGTCCACTTTCAATGGATTACCAAGGAAATCCTTGCGCGTATTGTCAACGATCTGATGACTTATGCTAAGCAGACGCTGCAATGTCACGGCGCAGAACGCACCGATCATGAACAATGCACCATGCGCGAAATTCACCACGCCAAGCGTGCCAAAAATGAGCGTCAGACCAAGGGCAATCAGCGCATATGCTGAGCCTTTGTCGAGCCCGTTCAATACTTGAAGGATAATGGCTTCCATTGGTCCCCACCTCAATTTATTGCAGGAATTCAGATCTTTGCTGATCTGCTGTTCCAGAGGATCGCAGGACGAAGGTCCGCCCTGCGATCTGATCTTGGATTAAGCGCCTGGGTTACAGGAACCCAATGTTGCTTCTGCGCCACCCATTTGTGCGTGGTCAGGGGCGTAAGTGACCTGATCAACCGGTGTCACTTCGACGATTTCGAGAAGGTCGAATTCCGAAGTCGGATTTTCTTTACCCTTCACGACCAGAACGTCTTTGAAGCACTGGTGATCGGCACCGCGATACAGCGTCTTGCCGTTGCCCAGACCGTCGAACTCGAAATCTTCGAGAGCTTCGGCGACTGCGCATGGATTGAAGCTGCCTGCACGGTTTACGGCATCTGCATAAAGCAGCGTCTGGCAGTAAACTGTGTGCGCGGCCTGAGATGGCGGGAAGCCATACTTTGTGCCGAACGAACGTGTAAACGCCATTGAGCCTGTATCTGGCAACGACCAGTGCCAGTTTGTCGAACCAAAGATGCCTTTGACGTTGGCACCTGCACCACGTGCCATCAGGCGTGAATAAAGCGGAACGACGATTTCGAAGTTCTTACCGTTTGCCTGACGATCGCGAAGACCGAACTGAACGGCGTTGGTCAGCGAGTTCACCATGTTGCCGCCGTAGTGGTTCAGAACCAGCACGTCAGCATCAGACTGTAGAACAGGTGCGATGTAGGACGAGAAGTCGGTTTGTGTCAGCGGTGTTTTCACAGCGTTGACAGTTTCCCAACCCATGCCTTCCGTCGCCTGAACAACGGCTTCTTCTGTGGTGTAACCCCAGTTGTAGTCTGCCGTCAGGTGATAGGCCTTGCGGTCTTTACCGTAGTTTGCGGCAAGCACGGGTGCGAGTGCTGCACCGGACATGTAGGAGTTGAAGAAGTGACGGAAGCCGTTTGCTTTGCGGTCTTTACCCGTCGTGTCGTTCGAGTGTGTGAGGCCGGCCATAAAGATAACGCCAGCTTCCTGACACAGAGCCTGAACAGCAACAGCCACGCCCGAGGACGAACCGCCGGTGATCATAATGGCGCCGTCTTTTTCGATCATCGACTTTGCCGATGCGCGCGCTGCGTCAGATTTGGTCTGCGTGTCGCCTGTTACATATTCGACCTTCTTGCCCAGGATGCCGTTACCTTGCAGCGTCTTGGACGTGAAGGTCGGGATCATCCCGCCGTCGCCACCGCCATTCAGGTGCTCGACCGCAAGTTCGTATGCGCGAAGTTCGTCGGCACCCTCGTCAGCGTATGGGCCGGATTGTGGCACGTTGAAGCCCAGTGTTACCGTCCCGCCTTGTGGTGCGTTGGTGAAGCCGGTGTGACTGCCCGCCCAGGATGCACCCGTAAATAGCGTCGGCGTGGTAAGTGCTGCACCTGCTGCCGCGCCAGTTCTGAGTATTCCGCGGCGCGTGAAGTTTGACTTGGTCATGAAGTCCTCCCTTTTGAGACCTCCGGCCTTTGTGGTCAAACACCACTGTCCCTCCTGAGGCGGCCGGGCTTTTTTACAAAGCACCGTGATTATCCATAGAGTTTAGAAAAAATGCTATTAAGTGCTTTATTAAGAAGTGAAATTTTGTAAAAATATGCACTATGCGAGAGAATTATTGTAAATCAATTTTCTCGCAGTCGCAGAATAGCGTTGATATTGCGGAGAAACTGATGCCCAGAACTGCCATTGCGGGGACCCGTATTCGCCGGCTGAGGATTGACCGACAGATGCGTCAGACAGATCTGGCTGCGGCCTGCGATATTTCACCCAGCTATCTGAACTTGATCGAGCACAACCATCGCAGAATTGGTGGTGCATTGATGAACCGTGTTGCGGCAGCGCTGAAAGTTGAAGCGGCGGTTCTGAGTGGAGGAGCGGATTCCAGCCTTGTGATGTTGCTTCAGTCGGTTGCAGACCGTCAGGGTTTGGATGGCGACGATGCAAAGGCGGTTGATGATTTCGCAGGACGCTTTCCTGACTGGGCCCGCGTGGTGGAGTCACAGGATCGTCGGCTGCGCGAGTTGGAACAAGTTGTTGAAGCTTTAAATGACCGCCTGGCGTTTGACCCTTACCTGTCGGCGTCGATGCATACGGTTCTGTCTTCCGTTACGGCCATACGCTCGGCAAGTGGAATCTTGTCCTCTGGTGAAAGAGTGGAGCCCGAGTGGCAAGCAAGATTTCACCGAAATCTATTTGAGGATAGCCAGCGGCTGACGGATGCCGTCGAGCGGTTGGTTACCTATTTGGATTCAGAGGCCGAAGAGGAAATAGCCAGCGTTCTGCCGCAGGACGAGTTGCAGGTTTGGATAGAGAGCAATGGCTGGCACGTAGATAACACGGACGCCGTTGATCAAACGGATACTCTGACGTCGGAGGCGGCGCGGGAACTTGCCCGTCAGTATGTTGAGCGGTGCATCAGCGATGGCGCAAAGCTGCAAACTGATCAATTGGTTCAGTCGGTATCAGGTTTGGGCTGCGATCCAATTGCCATTGCCAGCCGCCTTTCGGCTGATCTTGGTTTGGTTATCCGTCGAATAGCAACGTTGCCGGATAGTGTTTTTCCAAATGGCGTGGCACCTGGGTTGGTCATTTGTGATGGATCCGGCGCTTTGTTCTTTCGCAAACCGCTTCGCGGCTTCGAGCCGCCGAAGTTCGGGGCCGCTTGTGCCGCATGGCCACTTTACGAGGCGTTGCAGCGACCTGGCGCGCCGGTCAGCGCAAATGTATTGGTGCGCGGGCGCGATGACATGCCTTTCAGGGCTTATGCTTATGCCAGCGTGATGTATCCGGCAGGGTACGAGCGTGCTCCAGTGACAGAGGCACTGATGCTCATGGTTCCGGAAATGTCCGGCGACGCGATCACCGAACAGCGCCGGATCGTTGGTTCTTCCTGCCGGGTTTGTCCCGAACGAACCTGTCCAGCTCGTCGCGAACCAACCATACTGGGCGCACCCGGGGATGATTTGGTCGGTGAAGTGACGTTTTGACAGGATGCACTCCATAAGCAATATTCGGGCCGGCGGCGTAAAGCCTGACTTTGGGAGGGGTCAGTCATGAGTGGTCATGTTCTACTGATTGAAGATGAGCCGAATATCATTGAAGCGATGAGATTTATCTTGTCGCGCGATGGTTGGCATGTGGACATCCATTCTGACGGGGCTACGGCTATTGATGCTGTTAAGACCAGAAACCCAGATCTGATCGTTCTGGACGTCATGCTTCCGAACCGATCCGGTTATGATATTCTGAATGATCTGAGAGCCGCCTCCGAAACGAAAAACCTGCCGGTATTGATGTTGACGGCGCGCGGCCAGAAGAAAGACAGAGAGTTGGCTGAAAAACTGGGTGCAAGTCGCTTCATGACCAAGCCATTTTCCAATGTCGAATTCCTTGACGCTGTCAGAGAGCTTGCAGGGCTTTGAGTCGTCCGCCGGAACCGATATTTCTGGAGCGCCGGACATACTGGCGGCGTCGGCTTGGTGACGCTGCAAAACTGGTACCGGCTCTTGGGATTGTTTTGTTGTTATTGCCCATTGTTTGGGCCGATGGCGCGCATACAAGCAGCGGATTGATATACATCTTTTTGGTTTGGGGGGTGTTGATTGTCTTGATCGGTCTTCTGTCCCGTAGGTTGATGTCCAGCGAGCATGAGGCGGGGCAACAGACCGGGATCTCTGACGATGAAAATGGGAGGGACTAGGACGTGTTGTCCTTTAACGGTCTCGTCGTCATTTCCATTCTGTATGTGGCGGTCTTGTTTGCGGTCGCGTTTTGGGCTGAAAAGCGGGCGGCTCAGGGTAAGGCCGGTTGGTTGCGCTCGCCCCTGGTCTATACCTTGTCGCTGTCGATCTATTGCACCGCATGGACGTTTTACGGGGCGGTAGGATATGCCGCCCGGTCTGGTCTCGAGTTTGTCACCATATATCTTGGCCCAACACTTGTCATGGTTGGGTGGTGGGTGCTGCTTCGTCGCCTGGTGCGAATTGGAAGAACGCAGCGCATTACGTCAATCGCCGATCTAATTTCGTCGCGTTACGGCAAGTCCAACCTGTTGGGTGTTCTGGTAACTATGCTGGCCGTCGTCGGGACAACGCCTTATATCGCACTTCAACTTCAGTCTGTAACTCTCAGTTTTGTAGCGTTTCTTCCGGACAGCGGCGGTCAGGGTGGTGCCAGTTTACAGTCAATCGCATTTTGGGTCGCGATTGGGTTGACGGCTTTTACAATCATTTTCGGCACCCGAAACTTGGATGTCGATGAACGGCACCACGGCATTGTTATGGCGATTGCATTAGAAGCAATCGTCAAATTGGTGGCGTTGGTGGCCGTGGGCATTTTTGTTGTGTTTTCGGTTGCCGGGGGACCGGCAGCCATGATGGCGCGCATTGAATCCTCGCCCATTGATGTCTGGGACATTCAGCCGGATCGATGGGTCACGCTCATTTTCCTTGCGGCGGCTGCGTTTATTTGTTTGCCCCGGATGTTTCAGGTCCTGGTGGTGGAAAATTCGGACGAGCGGCATCTCGCTACGGCAAGCTGGGCGTTTCCGGCATATCTGTTCCTGATCAGCCTGTTTGTCGTGCCAATCGCGGTGACGGGTCTTGCGGTTATGCCGGAGGGGTCGAACCCCGACTTGTTTGTCCTGACGTTGCCTTTGGCGTTTGATCAGGATGCCCTTGCGATGCTGGCGTTTCTTGGTGGGTTTTCTTCGGCGACCTCGATGGTGATCGTGGCCTCGATTGCTTTGGCGACGATGGTGTCGAACCATATCGTCATGCCGATATGGCTGAGTTCGCACATGGAAGGGGCCGCGCTGTCGGGCGATGTGCGCAAATTGGTTATCACCTCGCGTCGGCTGTCAATCGTCGGAATCCTGGTTCTTGGATACCTTTATTATGTTCTGTCGGGCGGTGGTTCGGCACTGGCGGCAATTGGGCTTGTGGCCTTTGTGGGGGTCAGTCAGGTTCTGCCGGCTTTGATCGGCGGGATTTTCTGGCGGGGTGCGACACGCGTCGGTGCTGCGGCCGGAGTTGCCACGGGATTTGTTGTTTGGTTGTGGACGTCCTTCTTGCCCAGTTTCGGTGAGGGCGGGCTGTTACCGGCATCAGTGTTCATAGATGGCCCGGCGGGTATCGCTTTCTTACGGCCGCAAGCGTTGTTTTACATCGATGGAATTGACCCGCTAGTTCATTCGGTTCTGTGGTCAATATTGTTGAATACTTGTGTTTTTTGCATTGGTTCGCTTTTGAGTTTCCCCAATCCGTTGGAACGTGTTCAGGGCGCGACGTTTGTAAACATTTTCCGATACTCGGAAAGTGCGCGAGGCTGGAAAGGCGGCGCGGCGCAGGCAGAAGACCTGTTGGTTATGGCGCAGCGCATAATTGGTTCGCTTGAAGCGCAGGCAATGTTTGAATCCGAGGCAAATAAACAAGGCAAGCAAGGGTATTTGCCAGACGTTACACCAGCTTTCCTTGAGCGTTTGGAGCGCGAATTGGCCGGCTCGGTGGGTGCGGCTACGGCGCACGCAATGCTGACGCAGATTACCGGTGGAGCATCTGTGTCAGTTGTTGATCTGATGGCTGTTGCGGATGAAGCGCAGCAAATTATGGAGTATTCCAGCGAGCTGGAAATCAAGTCCGAAGAGCAAGAGCGCACCGCGCGCGCTTTGGGCGAGGCAAACGAGAAACTGTTGGCATTGTCAGTGCAAAAGGATGGATTTCTTAGCCAGATCAGTCACGAATTGAGAACACCTATGACCTCGATCAGGTCGTTCAGCGAAATCCTGATGGGTGGCAGTGCGATGTCGGCCGAAGATCGCCTGAAATACAGCCAGATCATCCATGCTGAAACCATTCGGCTGACCAGGCTATTGGACGACCTGTTGGATTTGTCTGTTCTGGAAAACGGGCAAGTGACGTTGAACAAGCAAGAGGTTTTGCTATCAGAAGTTCTGGATCGGGCCGTTGCAGCGACCGACCTGCATGGCGAAGGCGCGCGGTTGAGAATTGTGCGTGATACCGGCAATGAGTCTGTTCGTGTCAACACCGATGGCGATCGATTGGCGCAGGTATTCATAAACTTGCTGGCCAACGCGCAGAAATACTGTGTGGTGGAAGATCCGGTTCTGACGATTTCTGTGCGCGACGTATCCGGGCGCACCTGTGTTGACTTTGTAGACAACGGCAGTGGTATTCCTGGTGACGCACAGAAGTTGATTTTCGAGAAATTCGCACGAGCCTCGGACAGTCACGCGGCAGGAGGTGCCGGGTTGGGTTTGGCTATTTGCCGCGAGGTGATGTCGCGACTGGGTGGTTCGATTGTTTATTTGCCGGGACAGGGCGGTGCGGCATTTCGGGTGATTATGCCCGAGGCTCGCAATTTGGCGGCCTGACTTCTGCGGTGCTGGAAACGGAACGGTAACCAAAACCGGGCAAAATGCGGAAATGACGGAATTTGCACGGGTTTTTTGAATGGCGGATGGCAAACGCAATGCCCCATTGCGCGGTCGGGTGGTTTCTGCGCGCCCTGTGCGATTGGCAGGCGATGGTGACATCGAAAAGATGTTGCGCGTGGAATTCCCGCGCATCGCAGATCAGCTATTGGCGTTGGAGGCTGACATTCAGGCGGTGGCGTTTGAAGCAACCGACAAAGCAGGTTTGGTTTCGCGATTGAGTGAAACGGATTTGGTCTGTTTGATTGATCGTCAGGACGCAGATACCGGATTGATGGTGGTGGACTGTGCGATGCTGGCTGGGTTGATCGAGGTGCAAACGCTTGGTCAGATTTCCAACGCTCCACCAAAAGAACGTGTGCCGACGCGCACCGACGCGGTAATTGTCAGCGAAATTCTGGATCAATGGCTGCTGGCGGCCAGCAAGATTGCACGAGAACAGGATGTGGCTGAAAGTTTGATCATCCTGGATTACGAACGTCAGCCGGGAGCGCTCGGCCTGCGTGCGGTCGAACTAACGCTGGACCCTGGTGACTATCGAAGTCTGCGAGTTACGTTTGCGTTGGGCGGTGGTGCCAAAATCGGCGCGCTGACCTATTTTGTGCCCAAGTCGGGGGATGGCGCACGCATTGGCGATCAGCAGAGTCTGGGCGATCAGCTGCAGCCGCATTTGCTGACGGCTCCGGTAGAGTTGGACGTGACTCTGACGCGGTTGGTGCGTCCGTTGGACAAGGTGATGCAGTTTGAAGTTGGGCAGGTCCTTCCCATCCTGCCCGAAGATCTGACGCGCGTTCAGGTCGAGGCATTTGGACAGGATAATCCCATTGCGACAGGGCGTTTGGGTCAAGTGAACGGGTTCAGGGCGGTTCGGCTGACCCAGAAAGAGGGCGAAGAGTTCGTCGGCCAGACTGTGGTTCAGGCGGGCGCAGGTTTGGGCGTGCCCATATCACCGAAGGGTGGACACAACATTGATGCGACACCCAACGGTTTGTCAGTCGATGAAGCTGCTGGTTCTGTAGAGGGGGCGCCTGACCTCCCGGACTTGCCGGGAGGTCTGGATTTGTCACCTCCGGGGATTGAACCGGAAGGGCTGCCGGACTTGCCAGAACTTCCCGATTTGCCGGACCTGCCTGATCTTCCTAACTTGCCAGTAGGCTGACCGCACTTAAGTCGCAGCAACCATGAGTCGTGAGTGAATGGTTGGGGTCGCGAGCATACCTGCAAGCATTGCCAGCAAAAAGATCAGACCGCTGGAGCCGCCCCATGTCAGAGATGCCATAGCAGGCCCCGGACACAGACCGACCATGCCCCATCCGGCCCCGAAAAGAAGCGAACCGACAATGATGTTGCGTCCGACTTTCGGTTCGGGATTGGCGGGAAAACTGCCGCCGAGCACCGGTGCCTGGCGCCGCTTTGCGATCTGCCAGGCGACCGCCATGGGCAGAATTGCCCCACCCAGCACAAAGGCCAGTGTGGGATCCCATTCGCCAAAGAAATCAAGCCAGCCAATGACTTTCTGCGTGTTAGTCATGCCCGAGACATAAAGACCAACACCGAATAGCCCACCGGCCATGAGAGCATATAAATTTCGCATCATATCCACCCCATGATGTGGCGCAGGAACACGACTGTTATCGCGCCCGCCAACAAATAGAAGACGGTGGCCACGATGCCACGCAGGCTGAAGCGAGAGATGCCACATACGCCATGGCCTGAGGTGCAACCATTTGCCAGTCGCGTGCCGACGCCAACAAAGAGACCCGCCAGAACCAGCAACACGATGTTATCCGTAGCAAAAGTTTCGGAACCGCCCCGAAGTGCAACCAGAATGGCAGGCACAAGAACCAAACCGGCCAGGAACGACGATCGCTCGGCGCGTGATTCTCGACCGCTTCGGTCGACAAGCCCGCCAACGATGCCCGAGGCGCCCATGATACGCCCATTTAAAAGGAGATACAGGGCAGCCGCCGAGCCAATCATTAGGCCCCCGGCAAGTCCCCAAGCCCAATCTAAGTGCATAGGAAAACTCCGTTAAAAATCCCGTCTAATTCTTTGTTCAACCGGGTGTGTGGACCGGTCGCCGCAGGGCGATGCCGCGTCAATTCAGAATATTTGTTGCTGTGGGTCATGGTGTTAAGGGAACTCGTTTCAAAATTATATTGTTGTTCATTCACTGCTAAGTTGAGCCGTTGTGATCAACCTGTCGGCATAGTAACATAGGGTATAACTTAGATATTCCAAGTTTGATATATATTATGAACCAATTAATGGACGAAATCGCAATGAAAGACGTTGCTGGCATCTCACACGAGGCGATGGCCGACGCTGCAAGCGAGGCGGCTGTTCACATGCGTGCACTTTCGAATCCGTCGCGTTTGTTGTTGCTTTGCCAGCTTGTCGAAGGCGAAGAGAGTGTTGGCGAACTGGAACTGGCTCTTAATCTTGGCCAGGCTTATGTCTCGCAACAGCTTGCTCGCCTACGCTCTGAAGGGTTGGTATCTGCCGAAAGGGACGGTCGAACCGTGCGCTATTCTCTGGCCGATTCGCGTGTCGTTCCGGTCTTGATGGTGCTCTATGAACAATTTTGTAGCCCCTCATAGTTCATCAAAACGCATAGATTCGTCACAAAATTTAAGCGAATCGTAAATACATTCGGAACTTAACCGAGGTGGCCACGAAATTTCGTGGCGAATAAATGATCGACGACAAAAATCTCTTCGGGGGGCAAGGGGCCGAAGCCTTTAGGGAGGACATCATGAAGACTGTAATTGTGCGACCGACGAACTGGACTGACGAAGTTGGCGAACTGGTTGATTCACTATTGGCGGATCCGTCCAAGGCGGATCACGTTAAGGCGCGATTGCGCCGGAAAATGGGGCAGCCGGAGACAAACCGCGAGCATGAATCCCATTCAGTTCGGAATACGGCTGACGCCACTGCTGTCGATGACGACGAAATGTGGGATAATGTGCCTGTCTGAATTTGCAGGTTTTACTTTGTCGGCAGCCATTGCTCTGATCAATGTAATGGGCAACACTTTGTGAAATCGCGCCGCCGAATTCTTGTGTTTTCTACGGTTTGGCGTAGAGGTTTAAAGAGCTCGGGCAGGCGGGAAAGATATGAAAGAACTGGCGGATAACGCCGACTCCACGCCGGACAAGGTCACGGTCGTTACCATCTCGAACCCGCCAACGAGGGCGCTGGTTCCACGTGTTCGTTCTGCATTGAAGCAGAAGCTGCGGACCGCTTTGGACGACGGTGATTGTCGTGCGATCGTTATTGCCGGCGAAGCTGGGACTTTTGCCATTGGAACGGGTCTGGATGCAATTGCCGACAGTGAGGACGGCGCGCCAGATCTAGGAGACCTTTGCGATTTTATCGAAGACATGGACAAGCCCGTTGTTGCTGCAATTACAGGGCCGGCTTTGGGCAATGGATTGGAATTGGCGCTTGCTGCACATTCACGGGTTGGCGGTGCGGATGTAAAGCTGGGCGCGCCTGAGATAACAATTGGATTGGTTCCAGGTGCCGGTGGCACGCAGCGGCTGCCGAAAGTGATCGGTGGATTGGCTGCCTTGCGCTTGCTTCTAAGTGGACGCGCCGTAAATGGGAAATCTGCCGCGAAAATAGGGCTGCTTGATGCATTGGCTGAAGGCAACGTTATCGAAGCGGCAAAGGTTCAAGCATTGAAATTGGCCGAATCCGGCTTTGCATCACTGCGAAGCTCGAAGCGGCGGGACAGATTGGGTGACGGTGGCGCATTTTTAGAGGCTGTTGCCGAGCACCGGCGCGTTGCTGAAGCGTCAGCTTTGGATGCGCCGCTGCGGATGATCGAATGCGTCGAGGCGGCATTGCTTCTGCCTTATGATGTTGGCCGTGGCCTGGAGATGTCGGCTTTTGAGGATTTGGTTGTTTCCGATCACTCGCAGGCGCTGCGGCACGTCTTTGGTGCCGAACGGCGTTTGATTGCAGCTTCGCGCAGCGAAGGGCGCGTGCCATCGCGTCCTTTGAATGTAGTTGGATTGGTCGGTGCGCGAGGGATTGGCAGCGAGATTGCCGTGGCCTGTCTGGATGCGGGTTTTTCCGTGACGGTCGCCGAGCGAAGCGACGAAGCACTTGAGTCCGGCGTGACCCGGATTATTGAACATTACGATGCCATGCTGGCCGCTGGTAAGATGAGGGAAGATCAGGTCGAGTCCACGCTGGACCGTTTGAACGCGGTTTGCGGATTTCGTACTTTGGCGAACGTCGATGTGGTGATTGACCCCGGACCGACGATTTCGAAATCGCTGGTGTCGGAACTGGATGGGGTGATGAAAGCCGGGGCCGTTTTTGCCACTGGCACCGAAGCTGTCGATGTGGCCACGCTGGCGGCGGTCACCCGACGCCCGTCGGACGTGGTTGGGTTTCGCATGTATTCCGGGTTCCGCCAGAACCGCCTGGCCGAAATTATTCCTGGCGAAGCCACAGGGACACGCGCGCTTGCCACTGCGCGGGCGCTGGCCCGAAAACTTGACCGGATGGTGGTCACAACGGGACCGGGGCCAGCTGGAATTGGACAGCGTATTGCCGAGGCATTGCACGCGGCGGCCGATATCTGTGTGGAAGAGGGTGCCCGTATCGCGCAAGTTGATGCTGCACTTCAGGACTGGGGGCTGCCGCTGGGTTCGTTTGCCTGGCGCGATAGTGTGGGTCTGGTGCGCAGTCGTCGACGCACGGACGACGCCGATCTGGCTGCGTTACTGGCTGAAACCGGACGTATGGGCCGGGTGAATGGCAAGGGCTTTTATCTTTATCGGCAACGCGGGCGCAAAGGTGTCGAAGATCCGGATGTTGAAGCGTTGATGGACGCCGAGCGGCGGCGCAAGGGCGTGAATGCGCGGCAGGTCTCGGATGGGGACATTCGCATGCGGTGTGTTTCAGCCATGGCCGGGGCCGGTGCGCATATGCTGGCTGATGGCACGGCGTCGACACCCAGCGACATTGATTTGGTTGCCATTCATGGTCTGGGGTTTGCCCGTCGAACCGGCGGCGTCATGTTCGCTGCCGACTTAATGGGGCTGGTATCTGTGCGGGATATGTTGATGGCTTTGTCTCGCGATAATGCACGGCTGTCACCGCCATCGCCGATATTCCAGGATTTGATCCGTGCTGAAAAGGGGTTTGCGGCGCTTGGTGGCTAGGACAGGAAAATGCCCAGAACCACGCACATTAATCCAATCGCCGAGATGCCCAGAGCGGCCATGTTCAATGCCACGACCTTTTGCAGTCTGGTCTGGAGCGCAGCTCCCTCCAGGCCTTCTTTTTTTGCCTTGAGCGCAATGAGCACACAGTAAACCAGACCGGCAACACCCAGCAGCGCCAATGCAGTCCCTACCCAGATCAAGATTTCCACGAGCGTTCAGTCCTTTGATCGAAAATCCCACGGGGTCTCGCCTAAACCGCACAACCAAGCGCTGCAAGCCCTTGCAGCCGCAAGAGGGGGCAGTTAGTCGTCGCCGGTGTGTTTCGCAATTGAGGGCCTTAGAACATGAACGACAGCGTCATCGACAATTCTTACCGTGTGACAGCAGACGAATTGCGCCAGTTTATCGAGCGGTTTGAGCGTCTTGAGGCGGAAAAGCGTGACATCGCGGACCAACAGAAAGAAGTCATGGCTGAAGCCAAGGGGCGCGGCTATGATACCAAGGTCATGCGCAAGGTGATTGCGCTTAGAAAACGCGACAAGGATGATATCGCCGAAGAAGAGGCGGTCTTGGATATGTATAAAGAGGCTTTGGGGATGTAAGAGGGGCTTTGCCCCCGGCGCTTTCGCACCTCCCCCAAAGTATTTTTAGACAGAAGAAGCCTGGAAGGCGGTTCAGGGTTCGATGAATGTCACCCGGGGAAGAGCGGCAATGCGCGTGACATCTTCGTCATAATAGGCGGTGAGGTCGGTGCAGAGTTTGTCCGACCAATCCAGCAGAGGAGTATCCGGTGTTGTGTCCTCGGCTTTTTCGCGGACATGGGCTTCAAGGAAGGCCGCGATGGCCTTTCTTCGTCGGGACTCGGTCAGGTCGCTATGCCCTTCGACAAAAGATTTCAGCCGGTCGACACCAACTGGTGTCATCATCGCCTCCGCCATGTCATAGGCGCCTTCAAGGGTTGTGTAGGGATCGTGTGCCGTCAATTCGCGCAGAATTTCGCTCCAGATATAAGGGGCATCTTCGTGGCACCACACTGTGAGACGAGTGTCTGGATTGGCTTCCAGAATATCGGCAACGACGTCTGACCAGCGAAGTGTAAAGGGCGAAAGCTCGGTCAGTGTTTCTTGCTGTTCGACGTCGTTTAGCCCGGCAAGAATATCGGGAACCAGGAGGGCCGGGTTGCGGATGGCAATGGCAAATTCGACATCGTGGTTTGGAAAGCAATTTCGCAGCCATGCTGACTTGGCTGCCTTGGGATAAAGTCCGTCCGCGCCCAGTGCGACTTTGGATCGGCACAGGAAGTTCTCGCTGGATAAGATAATGCGATCGGCGCTGTCGTCGTCGCAGACCACTTCCATCAACATCGCTTCGGTGTCTTCGCTGGCAGGTTCGCCGCGCAAGGTTGTAGAAGCGTCGCCGAGCAATTCGCGATAGCGTCCGGGACCCGGGACCAAAATGCCTTCGCTGGAAAGCGGTCCGCGGTTGCGCAATATAGATTTGATCAATAGCCCGTCGTCGGTGCAGTGCGCGCCGAGATGGAATAGGTTCTGCATGGGTCTCAGCTGCTCCGCCGCTCACATCTTTTGCCGCAGCCTAGCGCTGGTCGCTGGACAGGGAAAGACGTTTCGCGCTAGGGCGGGGTGTGATGACCGACGAAAAGACTCAAGTAACGCCTAAGCACTGGTCCGCGCCCTCGATCTGGTCCTGGGGGACAGCGGTCATTGCTGCTTTGGTTCTAATGCCGATTGTGTCTGTTCTTTGGATTGCCGCGCATCCCAGCGAAAATATCTGGCCGCACCTGCTGGCAACGACGTTACCGCGCTATTTGGGCAATACATTGGTGGTGATGCTATCGGTGGCCTGTCTGTCGGCCGTGATCGGGTCTGTCAGCGCCTGGCTGGTGGTGATGTATCGTTTTCCCGGAGTGCGGTGGTTAGAGTGGCTGCTTTTGATGCCGTTGGCCGTGCCGGGGTATCTGGGCGCTTATGCTCTGGTGGATTTCCTTGAGTTTTCCGGCCCGGTTCAGACGGCGATGCGAAGTTTATTTGGCTGGGAAAGTGCCCGCGACTATCTGTTTCCGGACATTCGATCCCGGGGCGGGGCGATCTTTGTTTTGACGGCATCGCTGTATCCATATGTCTATCTTTTGGCGCGCGCCGGTTTTCGCGAACAATCGGGCAGTGCCCACGAGGTAGCGCGCGCTCTTGGGGCCGGGGGCCTGCGGCAGTTCCTGCGCGTTGGTGTGCCCCTGGCGCGACCAACCATTGTTGCCGGAGTTGCCATCGTCATGATGGAAACGGTCAATGACTTTGGCACCGTCGATTTCTTTGGTGTCCAGACCCTGACCACCGGCATATTTTCGGTTTGGCTGGATGGCGGAAACGCGGGCGGCGCCGCACAGATTGCCAGCCTGATCCTGACGATCATTCTGGTTTTGGTTGCGTTTGAACGAATTGGCCGCCGTAAGGCACGTTTCTATCGTGCGATACGGGTTGATCGAGTGCCTGTGCGCCAGACTCTGAACGGAGCTGGGGCCTGGGCTGCGACAGTGCTGTGTTTGGTGCCGGTGTTGGCAGGGTTTGCATTGCCAATTCTGGTCTTAGGATACCACACGTTAAGCCGCCCGGAACGTTGGTTTGCGCCGGGCCTTGTCGATGCTTTGATCAATACCGTATTTGTCGGCGGCGCGGCGGCTTTATTGACCGTCGTTGCGGCTGTTTTCCTGGTCTATGGGGCGCGTCTGTCGGGGCGACGATTGCCGTCGCAACTGCTTCCGGTCACCACCATTGGATATGCTGCGCCTGGCGCGGTCTTGGCGCTGGGCTTGCTGATCCCACTGGCGGCGTTCGATAACCAGGTTGCTGATGCGGTTTTGGGCATGACAGGCTGGGACCCCGGGTTGTTTTTGACGGGCGGGACCATCGTGCTGATCTATGCCTATGGGGTGCGGTTTTTCGCCGTCGCGCAAGGCACTGTGGACGCGGCAATGGGACGTGTGGCGCCGGGGCTGCCACTTGCGGCGCGCACACTGGGGCAGACGGCGCGCGGAACCTTGTGGAGGGTCTATTTACCCCTGATGCGCGGCTCGCTGGCGACGGCTTTGCTGTTGGTTTTTGTTGATTGTGTCAAAGAATTGCCGGCAACTCTTTTGCTGCGGCCCTTTAATTTCAACACCCTTGCAACGCGCGCATATGAGCAGGCCAGCCTTGAGAAAATCGCCGATGCCGCGCCGCCGGCATTCATGGTTATCCTGGTCAGCTTGGTGGCTGTTGCGCTGGTTGCCAGATCAATGTTGCGCCGGGTTTAATCAAGGGACTTGCGTTGATGCGCGGAAGGTCTTAGAGGAACCCGCGTGCCCCTATAGCTCAGCTGGTAGAGCAACTGATTTGTAATCAGTAGGTCCGCGGTTCGAGTCCGTGTGGGGGCACCACTAATTATTAAAAAATTGTACTAATTCAATTATTTAACTGATATTGATCTACAAGGATCCACCTGTACACCCACCCCTTATCTATTATCTCCTAGTGGAAGTCTGGTTGTTCTGCGTGTTCGGTGAACCTTGTATTGATCGGGTTGGGCGGAAAGCGGACATTGAACGCCGGACAAGATTGCGGCGACACGGCCAGTCAAAGGAGACTTTCGCTGCGCTGGCGAAGACCGGCACTTGATGGATGACGCAGTGTGGAACAAATCAGCCGTTTTTCAAATGAATAGCTAATCTTCGATTTCAGTTCATCTCGTCTCAAAAAATGAAGCACCGGGACAAATCTCGGTGCTTCTTCAACTTTTTAGTATTTTGCCAAGAGGTCAGTATCGCAGTTAATGCGATGCAATTGGCTACGCGCCTTGCAAATCAACCACGAAGAGACAGTCGAACATCATCTTCTCGCCACCAGCTCGGATCATACCGGACAGGCGCGCCTTGCCAGACATGTCAGAGAAGTCACCAGTAGTGGCAATAACATTATCAACTGTGGGGAATCCGCCGGTGATATGTGAGCGCGCTCCATCCCCTGATCCCCAGCCATCGATGAAGGAGGGCAGACTGGTTGCGCCCATGGAAACGATTGTTCCTCCGGGAAGCATGAAAATCGAAACGCCGGTTAGTGTCAGTCCGCCATTTTCATCCGGCGTGATGTCGGCCAAACAGTCAATTCCCCGACCTAGTTTGAGTTTGGTTGTCGGGTCGATGACATCCATTTCGTGACATGCGAAATCCGTCAGCGCAAACCCAACATCTTGCGCGCTTAGCGAGATGCCGACACGGGCGGAAACATCCGCCAGGTTTCCAACCTGTTCGCCTTCTCCGTACATCTGCAATACCAAGGACGTGTTGGATGAAGCTGTTGATATTGTTGGTGAAAGTACAATTCCGAGACCAACAGCGACTGTGGTGAAAAGTTTTGCAAGTTTCATAGTATCTTACTCCGTAGTTTTGTTAATTCATCTCAGATGCGTGCATCAGCTCAGCATCGAAACCACTTCATCCGTTGTCCAAAGCGCGTTGGCGATGTAGCGGAAGTTGGTTAGTGCAGCGAGGTAGCCGTCGCCTTCCGGAAGCATCGCAGCTGCCGTTCCGTCTTTGACAACTGCCACTTCGAAACCCTGCTCCAGTAATTCGCGAAGATGGCTTTCGGTACACAGGTTTGCCGACATTCCAGCCAGGATCACCTGATCAATACCGTTCTTGCGCAGCTGCAGAGCAAGGTCGTTGTGCTCTGGGCCGTAGAGTTTGTGGGGTGAGGAAACGATCGTTTTACCGTCATGGATATAGGGTTTGTATTGCTCCAGGAAATCGGCGCCTGAACCTTCGAACCCTTCAAGGCTTAACGGATCTGCGCGATCGAACATGCCAATCTTGTGCATCAGTTTTTCGAGAGCGCCTTCAAATTTCCAGCCCTTGTCAGTCGGATAGTAGTAGTGGGGCGAGACTGCGACAGTAATGTCCGCCGCCTTAGCCGCCTTGAAAAGGCTTTCGATATTGGCAACGGTATTGTTACTTTCGACACTGGCGCCAACAACACCCCAAGTTACGCCTTCCGGACTGAGAAAATCGTTCTGCGGATCGGTGATTACAAGCGCAACCCGCGATTTATCTATTACCATATCGCTCGCGGGCAGCGCGGGATTGGCCGGATCTGCATAGGGATTATCCTGTGCCTGCGCGGCCGAGCCAGCGATGGTTGCAGCGGCTGTTGCACCAACTGCGGCGGTCCCTGCAATGGCCTGCCGTCGGGTGAATTTCGGGTTGTCGTCAGGACTGTGGTTATTACACATATCTTCCCTCCTTTGGTTAAGTGGTCACCAAGGTTAGACATGGGTCTTGTGCCTTTTCGTCCTGAAGATGTAACATTTACTGCGCTCACGGTTTTGTGATGCACCCAAACATCCAAACGTGCCAGATTGCGAACATGCTGAAACCTCACAATCACGTTTTGAGTGAACTGGATATCCAGGCAGAACCATTTGCGGTCTGTTCGCTGGAAGGTGCCTGCGATCTGAACTTGGGAAAACGACCCGAGGCCGTATGGCATTACGTCCTGGCTGGAACCGGAAAGCTGAAGATCCACGCCATGGCCGATGTCGCGCTGCGTTCGGGACGGGTTGTCTTAGTGCCCGCCGGGAGCCGGCACAGCTTGGTGAATGATGGCCTATCTGATGCCAGCGCAAGAATCGATGTCACGTCTGACTTGGAGCTGGAGCGCTTGGTTGCCAAAGGCGAAGGCAACGGAAAAATGATTGTACTGTGCGGCGCAGTTACCTTAGGTATTCGCAATATCAACGGTCTGGTCAATTTGTTGCGTTCACCACTTTTTTTAGACGTCGAAAAGTCCTCGATAGCGGAGCGGGCAGTGCTGGGCATCATTGATGAAGTCACAGGACGTCGCACCGGAAGCCAAGCTATGGTGCGTCTTATGCTTTTGCAGTGCGTTTTCGAGATATTGCGCAAACGCCTCGAGGCCGGAGACCCTGCACTTATCTGGTTGACCGGATTGGCCGATCCAAATCTGTGGCAGGCTTTGCGGGCAATGTTGGATGATCCCGGGAGAAAGCATTCACTTGAAAGGTTAGCTGAATTCGCGGGTATGAGCCGGTCGCGTTTCGCGGAACAGTTCAGCAACGCCTATGGTCAGGCGCCAATGTCATTTCTGCGAGAACTGCGTATGGCGCGAGCCAGTCAAATGTTGCTCGACGGGAATGAACCAGTCAAAAAGATTGCTCAAAGACTTGGGTTTCAAAGCCGAAGCGCCTTTACGAGGGCATTCACCGAATTCTGTGGACAATCACCCCGCGCCTTTCGTTCGCCTGATAGCTAACACCGTGATGGTCGCAATTATCTCGGTTTATCGCTACATGACGAGAGACAACTTTGAGCACATCGCTGTCCTGTCTTGTCGCACTGTTCAGGCTAATGTACGCGATGAGCCGATGTTTCGAACAGGCCTTAGCTGCCGTTCGACTGAACTTGCAGTTTCTGCGGCGCGGCGCTTCAAGTCGGATGAAATAAAGTCGCCGAAAATAATCCATATTATGGGATCGAAATAGTATACGGGACTAGTCAGCTAAACACAGCGCCCGAAATTCAATCTCAAGTACTTTGGAATCCCACGCTCAAAAAGTGACTATGGGTTCCCAACAAAGTTGACAGTTAGCTTGGCCGCAATCGAGCGCGCTGCGTTGACGGTCAGCCTCCCAATTTCACTTTCTGTTAAATTTGAGAACTGTTTGGCAGGCGTAGAAACACCTATTGCCGCAATTGAGTTGCCTTGCCTATCCGTGATGGCGGCAGCGACGCTTAGGGTTTGCTCTCTGAATTCGCAACGGTCGCGCGCATACCCGCGTTTTTGAGTGCCAAAGACATCGCGTTCGAGCTCGGCCAAAGTGGTCAGTGTTTGTGTTGTATATCTAGGGAGGGGTTCGACTATCATACCACGGATGTTATCGAAATCTGCTGCAAGCAGCGCTTTTCCCACTGCAACGCAGTGGATAGGTGCAATACCTCCAACTGAATTCCACGATGGAACCGGAATTCGGCCTTCAAGCTTATCTATGTAAACCACATTAATGCCTTCGCGCACCGCCAAATAGACTGACGCGTCAGTACTGCGAGAAAGCAATAGCATATCGCTTGCAGCCTGCGAGCGAACGTCGAGACTATCGGCCCACCGGCAACCAATTTGCCAGAACCGGGCCGTCGCTGAATACAGCCTGCTTTGATCGTGTTTCACATACCCCATATCTACAAGCGTCTGTAAAATGCGGAACGTGTTTGACTTTGACAGCTTTAGGTTCCTGGCAATCTCGGTCACGCCTTTGGGCGCTCCAACGTCCACGAGATACTCCGCGATCATGATCCCTTTCGTGAGCGTCTTGTCGCGATTGATAGTGGACGTTGGTGTCATGAAAGCGGCCCCTCTGTGGTTTCAGGGCCTAGTCCAATTAAACACACACTGTGCACCTCACGGTTGAGAACTCTGGCAGCTAGCGTTGATCTGACCGGGCGAGCCGAGCTTCTAGACTGGCGCCATAGCGCGAGAGACTTAGCGAGAACACGAAGAATATGATGCCAATGAATATATAGACTTCTTCGGCTGCGATACCCCACTCGGCGGTCCCAAAAGCGGCAGCGCCAGAGGCCAATACTTCGAAAAACCCGATTATGACGATAAGCGGCGTTTCAAGGAAAATTATGACGATTTGATTGATTGTCGATGGCAGAGTTACCTTGAATGCCTGTGGCAGAATAATGCGGCTCATCCTTTGGATAAAGTTCAATCCAAGGGCCTTGGCAGCTTCGTCTTGCCCTGCAGGAAGACTCATAATCCCGCCCCGGATAATCTCAGCCTGATAGCAACTGACGTAGAACGTGAAGCCAGCGATGTGTCTGAAGTCAGCGCCTATGGGTCCAATTAGGTTAATTTGATAAGAGAGTTTTGTTGGCTCATCGTAACCACTGAGGAGTGGGACATGAGACAGACAACTGGAATTCGCAGGAGCCCCGGCGAGAAGATCGTCAAAGAGATCAAGCGCGTGACGCGCAAACAGTATTCGTCAGAAGAGAAGATCCGGATCGTGCTGGATGGCTTGCGTGGCGAAGACAGCATTGCTGAGTTGTGCCGTCGTGAGGGAATATCTCAAGGTATCTACTACAAATGGTCCAAGGACTTCATGGAAGCTGGCAAACGGCGGCTTGCTGGAGATACGGCGCGTGCGGCTACGACCGACGAAGTCAAGGACCTGCGCCGCGAAGCCCGAGACCTGAAGGAGGTCGTTGCCGAGCAAACACTGGAACTGCGTCTTCTCAAAAAAAGCATGACCGGCGGTGGGGGCGACCAAGAATGAGGTATGCTGCATCTGAGAAGTTGGAGATCATCCGGCTTGTTGAGGGGTCGCATTTGTCTGCTCGTCGAACATTGGCAAAGCTGGGCATCCCCCGCACCACATTTTACCGTTGGTATGATCGGTATCGGCAGCGCGGCGACGCTGGCCTTGTGGATCAAGCGCCTAAGCCCAGACATGTCTGGAACCGCATCCCCGACGAAGTCCGGCGCAAGGTCGTCAAGCTGGCGCTGCAGGAGACGGAGCTGTCGCCGCGCGAACTGGCAGTGACGTTCACGGATCGGGAGCGCTACTTCGTCTCGGAATCTTCAGTCTATCGGGCCCTGAAGGCCCACGATCTGATCACCAGCCCGGCCTTTATCGTGCTCAAGGCGGCAAACGAGTTCAAAGACAAGACCACTGCGATCAACCAGCTTTGGCAAACCGACTTCACCTATCTCAAAGTGCTTGGCTGGGGCTGGTTCTATCTCAGCACAATCCTGGACGACTACAGCCGCTACATCATCTCGTGGAAACTCTGCACGAACATGCGGGCAGAGGACGTGACGGACACCCTGGATTTGGCGCTACAAGCATCAGGGTGCGATCAGGTTCACGTCATCCACAAACCCCGCCTCCTCAGCGACAACGGGTCCAGTTACGTCTCTGGCGATCTGGCTGAATGGCTGCAGGACAAAGGCATGAAGCATTCTCGGGGCGCACCATATCATCCCCAGACACAGGGCAAGATCGAGAGGTGGCATCAAACCCTGAAGAACCGCATCCTATTGGAGAACTACTTCCTTCCGGGAGACCTCGAAACTCAGATCGAAGCCTTCGTCGATCACTACAATCACAAGCGCTACCACGAGAGCCTGAACAACGTCACACCCGCCGACGTCTACTTCGGGCGTGACAAAGCCATTCTAAGACAACGGGAAAGGATCAAACGAAAGACGCTCGAAGCGCGGCGCTTGCATCACAGACAGCGCGCCGCATAATAACATCAACCAGACGAGCCAAACTCTTTACTTGTTTAAGCAACTCTTGGTTCCCAAAACCCTGACGACGGACAGTGTTCCGCTGGGGTACGATGTGATCGACAAAGAGCTTGTGGTGAATGTGGATGAAGCTGCTGCCATCCGGACCATCTTTGCTGAATACCTGTCCTCGGGATCGGTACGCCAATTGTCCGCGCGGCTGGATGCGTTGGGGAACGTCAGCAAACAACGAACCAATCGGCTTGGAAAGGTTAGTGGCGGTACATTCTTCTCGCGCAGTGCGCTCTACAACATTCTGCGCAACCCAATTTAAATCGGCAAGGTTCGTCACAAGGAGGAGATGCACGAAGGGTTGCATGAGGCAGTCATCGATGAGGCCACTTGGAAGTTGGTTCAAACCCAATTGGCGGATCATGGCGGCAAGACAATCAATGCGGTTCGACGGCCAGCGAAGCGTCTTCTGGTTGGGGTTCTGTTTGATGCCAAAGGTCGAGCGATGCGAACGACTTACGCCAGTAAGTCAATCCTCACTGATGGCGCAGTCCGGACGAAGCGATACTGGTATTACACAACCACAGCGTCCGGTTCGGAAGACAAAACAGAGATTGAGCGCTTGTCTGCGAAGGAGATCGAGCGAGTTGTGATGAATGCGCTGAAAGAGCGGCTGGCCGATAAGCGCTGGTTGTCTAATCAAGTCAGCAGCCACGAGAGCGAAGGAAGTTTGGCCGAAATCTTACAGGCAATTAAAAGGCTTCGATTGGCATCGGATGCAACAGAGGGCGATGTTCTGGCGCAAAACTTCCTGAGCATTATGGATCGGATCGACGCGCAACGAGATCGGTTAATCGTCTCGCTGAACCTCGCGGCGCTCGCAGAACCTGATGCTGCTCATACTCCAATACCCGCAACCTTCGAGATCCCGTTCCAAAAACGTCAGAGTGGCTGCGCCAAGCCGATCATCATTGCAGCCGAAAATTCCCCGCAGCAAGATCAGGATCTCATTGGACTTGTCGCCGATGCAAAACGATGGGCCCGAGAACTCTTGGAGGGAAGGGCGTCGTCGATTCAGCAGATCACGGAATGCGAGGGTCTGCGCAGTGGTTCTGTCAGCCGCATTCTACCGCTGGCCTGACTAGCGCCAGACATCTCAACCGCTATTCTGGAAGGTCGCCAGCGATCCACTCTCAACGCGAAAACACCACGCGCACTCCCCGATCTGCCTTTGGATTGGGCTGAGCAGCGTCGCGTCCTTGGATTTGCGCAACTTTGAGTTCGTATTGACCAATTCAAGACCTAACGCGTAAATGGCTCGCTGAGACATTCCCTAAAACAACGCCGAAAGCGCTGATATCAGAGATGATTCATGAGGTTTCAGGCGCCCCACACCCCGCTAACTCACGGAAATATAATCACTATTTCGCACGTGCGCAATATCGTCAGTTTTACAGAGATTAAATGGTGGGCGACCCTGGAATCGAACCAGGCGTGCGTCTCCGCGAGGGAGTTACAGTCCCCTGCCACACCTTGCGGCCTGTCGCCCACTGCGGACCAGACGTCTGGTCCGCGCGGTCAGATATCCCTGTGCCAGCGGTTGGTCAACATAAAAAACGCGTAGCCATAACGGTGCAATCCTGTCGCTCTAGCGGCGCTTCAGGCTTGTTTTCCGGGGCCTGCCGCTTCAAGACTGCTCAGAAGTTCAGGAGCAGTCGCTATGAAGAAGCCACCGTGGGTCATCGAAAAGGAAAAAGCGCGCCGCGTGGCAGCGTCCGAGACTATTTGGTTGTTCGGTCTTCACGCGGTTCGCGATGCACTTCTGAACCCTGCGCGGGAAAAGGTTCGTCTGGTTGTGACCCGCAATGCCGCAGACCGACTAGGAGATGCGATCGTTGCGGGTGGGTTGGAGCCTGAGGTGGCTGACCCTCGAAAGTTTCCGGTGAAGTTCGAAGCGGGAACTGTGCATCAGGGCGCGGCGTTGGAAGTTAAGACACTGAACTGGGGAAATGAAATCGATCTTCTGGCCGACGTTGGGCCGAGCGGCATTGTTTTGTGTCTGGATCGGGTGACGGATCCCCATAATGTCGGTGCCATCTTACGCTCAGCTGAAGTCTTTGGTGCTAGGGCCGTGATTGCGACGGCACGTCACGCTGCGCCGGAAACCGGAGCTCTGGCCAAAACCGCGTCGGGGGCGCTTGAGCGGCAGCCCTACCTTCGAGTGCGTAATCTGGCGTCAACCATGGTTGCGCTTGGTCAGGCCGGGTTTGTGCTTGTGGGCTTGGACGGTGAAGCAGAGCAAACTCTGGACGCTGCATTGTCCTCCGCAGGAGGCCGGCCACTTGCGCTAGTGTTGGGAGCAGAAGGGCCTGGTCTGCGCGACAAAACCAAAGAGACTTGCGATATTTTGGCCAGAATCCCGTTTGCCGGTCAGTTTGGGTCGCTGAACGTTTCAAATGCTGCTGCGGTCTCCTTGTATGCTGCACAGCGCCGCTAAAGGGAATTCATGCCAGCTCCGACTAAAATTGCGACTTGTTGTTACTGTGGGACGCGTGCTGCGCTGGTACTGACGGGCAAAACGCGTCATGAACTGGCATGCTCAAACTGTGGAGCACCATTGCATGAGCTAAAAATGCTAAGAGTAGAAACGCGCGGAGATCGTGAATTAGTGCCTCCGTCGCGTATCCGCAAGAAAAGCCGAAAAACCAAGGGACACAGGGCCCCAAAAAAACAAAAGCGACGTCAAAGTGGCCTTGGAGATTATTTCATGTCGCGTGCGGCAGAGGCTGCAGATGACATTTTGGACGATATTCTGGATATATTCGATTAGATTTTGTAACAATTATCACGGGCTGAAGGGCGCAGGATCACATGGGCGCGAAGGCACTTTCACAACAACCATCACCGCGCCATCTTCCTTGCAGACAGATAGAACCAAGGATTTGACCTGATGTTGACACGCCGCTCTTTCATACTTGCCACGGCCGCCGCCATTCCTGCCGTTACATTACTGCCAACGACCGCCTTTGCCGCCAAGCCACCCGTTTTTGCCACCAGTGGAGTCGCAATAAATGGGTATGACCCTGTGGCATATTTCACCATGGAAGAACCCGTAAAAGGCGATGCCGCATTTTCGTCAGAGTGGAATGGAGCAACCGTTCAGTTTGCTTCAGCAGAGAACAAGAGCATGTTTGATGCCAACCCAGATAAATATGCACCGCTGTATGGCGGATATTGTGCCTATGCGGTTTCAAAGGGCTATACAGCGACCACAGACCCGGCGGCCTGGTCGGTATTTGAGGACAAGTTGTATTTGAATTTCTCGAAATCCGTGCGTGCATTGTGGAGCGTCAGGAAGCGCAGCCATATCTCCGCGGCCAATGCCAATTGGCCATCAGTTTTGCAGGCGTAGCTGCACACCAATTAAAGGGGTGTTCACATGTTTGCGACATTCTCTTTTCAGCGGGATCTTCAATGCCCATCTGAATAAGGTGACGCGAGTTCGGAACACTCGGGTCGCAATTCACTGTCCCTCGTTCCGTTACTGGCGCCCGGACTTCTGTCTCGGGCGTCTTTTTCCATTTACAGATCGCTGGCCGAATGGAGATCTCGTGGCCGAAAATTGTAGGAAGTTCGAGAGGCGCGTCAGGTGTCTCGGGAAGCCTTTTCAGCAATCCCCGATTGGCCCTCACGGCCTTCCAGTTCTGCAATGATATCTTCCAGGGTCAAGTCGCGCGTCGCCAGCATGACCAATAAATGGTAGACGACGTCGGCAGCTTCGGACGTAAGGCGCGCCCGGTCACCTTTGATGGCCTCGATGATCGCCTCGACGGCTTCTTCTCCAAACTTCCCGGCAGCGATTTCCGGGCCGGCCGACAAAAGTTTTGCGGTCCACGATGTGTCAGGTGACGCAGATTTTCGAGCCTGTATGGTCTGTGACAGGCGTTCGAGTGAATTCATGACAGCCTCACGTTTATTCCGGCATTCGCCATATGTGTCTTAGCCTGACCAATGGTGTAATCGCCAAAATGGAAAATAGATGCAGCAAGAACGGCGCTTGCTCCACCCTCGGTTACCCCTTCGACGAGGTGGTCCAGTGTCCCCACACCCCCACTTGCGATGACAGGAACGGAAACCGCATCAGAAACGGCACGGGTCAGCGGCAGGTTGAAACCGGCACGGGTTCCGTCGCGATCCATGGACGTCAGCAGTATCTCTCCGGCGCCCATGGCCACAACGGTGTTTGCGAATTCGATTGCATCAATTCCGGTAGCGCGGCGACCGCCGTGGGTGAAAATCTCCCATCGTCCAGGTTCTACGGTCTTCGCATCAATAGCCACGACAATGCATTGGCTGCCAAATCTTTCGGCAGCCTGTGAAACGACTTCCGGATTTGCGACAGCAGCCGAATTGAAGCTAACTTTATCAGCACCGGCCAGAAGCAACTTCCGGACATCATCAACGGTGCGAACTCCGCCGCCGATCGTTAGGGGCATAAAGCATTGTTCAGCCGTACGCGTAGCCAGCTCATACATTGTTCCACGATTCTCGTGGGTTGCCTTGATGTCGAGGAAGCACAATTCGTCTGCCCCGGCAGCATTATAGGCAATGGCGGCCTCGACCGGATCGCCCGCATCGATCAGATCGACGAAATTGACGCCTTTGACAACGCGCCCGTCGGCGACATCGAGGCAGGGGATGATGCGGGTCTTCAACATGGGCCGTCTTTAGCGCGGTTGGGGACGGTTATCCAGCGGAACACTGACGCGGGCGAAAACTGGGATCTGGGTTCAGGGGTGTTCAGTATACACTAGGAAAGGGTGCGTTGCGGATATTTGGCGAAGTAAGGATTTTCGATTGAATATCAATGGTGTCGCGGCAATGCGATCAGCGATCCAGGAAGGCAAGCGCCTCGGCCAGGTCAATCGCGCCATCGTATAAGGCGCGGCCCGAGATGGCGCCGGAGATGACGTTGGTTTCTTTCAACTGCGAAAGATCGGTCATTGAGGACACGCCGCCGGAAGCGATGACCGGGATATCAACCGCGCGAGCCAGCCCTTCGGTCGCCGTGATATTCGGACCCGCCATAGCACCATCGCGATTGATGTCAGTATAGATAATGGCGGCGATACCTGCGTCTTCAAAAGAGCGTGCAAGGTCAGTGACTTGCACTTCGGTATCTTCGGCCCAGCCGCGGGTTGCGACATAGCCGTTGCGGGCGTCGAGGCCTATGGCGACTTGGCCCGGGAAGGCCTTGGCGGCTTCGTGGACGAGGGTTGGGTCTTCGACGGCGACGGTCCCGAGGATGACGCGGGCGAGGCCTTTGGACAGCCACATCTCGATTGTGGCCATGTCACGGATACCGCCGCCAAGCTGGGCCGGTACTGTGAGGGTGTCCAGAATGCTTTCAACCGCGTCGCCGTTTACCGGTTTGCCCGCAAAAGCGCCGTTCAGATCGACCAGGTGAACCCATTTTGCACCAGCAGTTTCAAAGGCTTGAGCCTGAGCTGCGGGATTGTCACTGAACACGGTCGCAGCGTCCATTTCACCCTTCAAAAGCCGAACGCACTGGCCGTCTTTGAGGTCAATTGCAGGGTAAAGGATCATCGGTTCTTCCCGTTTTAAGGTGCGGGCACCTTCTGCCTTTGGCGGATGCAAAGGGCAAGGGCGATGTTGAGAAATGGGATTTTCCCGGCATCGGTATCGCGTCGGTATGACGTCGGTATTACGTCGGTGCGCATCGAACGGTCGGTTAGGGCGGTGTTAACGCCTTAGATGGCGTTCCGGGGTCGGACGCCACTGATCCGTTAGCGATCTAGGATCAGTGTATACCGTTCCATTGCCCAGCCGTCAGTATTGGTGCTGGCTTCGATGAAGACCTGGGCCATATCAGCGGGGATCTCGATGCCGGACTGCGACCGGGTGAAGGGTTGTTCGTTGACGTGAGGGTGAAAAAGTGTGCGGGTGCCCAAAATCGTGCCATCCTCGGTAACAACGCGCCAACCGTCGGCGTAATCGTCCCAGCCGGCGTCGCCATGGCGAAGGGTGACCGAGACAGTCCATGCGTTGCCGCTGGCTGTGGCAGTTGCGTTCTCGATCTTGGCAGGATCGGCGATGGCAGGTGTCGCAGCGAGGGTTGCGATCAGGGCGAGTTTAATCCGGGTCATTGGCCATTTCACTTTCCAGAAGGGCGCGGCGGGCGCCGGACATGAACTCGCGTTCCAGCATGAAGGCGACGGTGAGGAGGGTGGTAATAAAGAGCGGGACAGGGCCGAGAAGCCAGGCAATAGTGCCAAGGGCGAAATAGATAGAGCGCAGGCCGCGGTTGAAGTTGAGGGTTGAGCGTTTGTTAAGTTCGCCTGCTTGCCGCGAACGCAAACTGGCGTTGGGGTCGTTGGGAATTGCCGCCAGCATGACCGAGGCGTAGGCATACATGCGGTTTGACCACGCGAATCGCAGGAAGGCGTGGGTCAGGAACAGGACGACCACGATCAGCTTCATTTGCCACACGATGATGGGGACTTCCTGTGCGGTCAGTTCTTGCGCGACGCCTTGCAGCGGATCGGTGTTGCCGATGAGGGCGAGGACGGCGCCAAGTGCGAACAGTGACGTTGTGGCGAAAAAGGCGGTGCCCTGACGCAAGCTGGCGATGATCTGGGCATCAAAGATGCGCACATCACGGTTCAGAGCCTCGACCATCCATTCCTTGCGATACTGGTCCATCAAGACGCTGGTCGAGGGCCGCGCGGCGGGCGGGTTTTCGATAACCCAGCCGATGATCAGCCAGCAAGCGCCGAGAAAGAGCGCGGCGGCGATATCGAGGGAAGTAAAAAGGGCGAGGCGGTCAAATATCGTCATGGGCGCAGACTATGCTGCGGTGTCATCTTGCGTTAGTCAATAATTGGTTATATATTATTACCAATTTGCCGTTCAGGAGATTCTCGCGATGGAAATGCCAAAGCCCGATCCGCGCATTTTGGCGCTGAAGCCGAAGCTGATTGCCCGGCTGAAAGAGGTTCTGCCCATTGATGCGGTGATCTCGGACGAGATGGAGACGCGGGCTTACGAGTGCGATGCGCTGACGGCTTACCGTTGCCCGCCGCTTTGTGCGGTTTTGCCTGCGACCACCGAAGAGGTCTCGGCGATTTTGAAGATTTGCCATGAGGAAGGGGTGCCGGTGGTGCCGCGTGGGTCGGGCACGTCTTTGGCTGGCGGGGCGTTGCCGACAGCGGATTGTGTGATCCTGGGCGTAGCCAACAAGCTGAGCGATGTTCTGGAGACCGACTACGACAACCGTTTTATTCGCGTGCAATCGGGGCGCACGAATTTGTCGGTGACCGGCGCGGTGGAAAGCGATGGGTTCTTCTATGCGCCGGATCCTTCGTCACAGCTTGCTTGTGCGATCGCCGGGAACGTGGCGATGAATTCGGGCGGGGCGCATTGCCTGAAATACGGCGTGACAACAAACAACCTTCTGGGCGTCACCATGGTGATGATGGACGGCACGGTGGTCGAGATCGGCGGCGCGCATATGGATGCGGGTGGCTATGATTGGCTGGGGCTGATCTGTGGATCGGAAGGGCAATTGGGTGTGGTGACCGAGGCGACATTGCGCATATTACCAAAGCCCGAGGGCGCGCGGCCCGTTTTGATCGGCTATTCCAGTGCTGAGATTGCCGGGGCCTGTGTCAGCGACATAATCAAAGCGGGTGTTCTGCCAGTGGCGATTGAATACATGGACAAAAAGGTGATCGAAGCGGTCGATCGCCACGCCGAGGCCGGATATCCCGATTGCGAAGCTTTGCTGATCGTCGAAGTTGAAGGGTCCGAGGCCGAGATTGACGAGCAGCTTGGGTTGATCAAGCAGATTGCCGCCAAGCATGATCCCGTGGAAATGCGCGAGGCCAGGGACGCCGATGAAGCTGCGCGCATCTGGCTGGGCCGGAAGTCGGCCTTTGGCGCTATGGGGCAAATCAACGATTACATGTGTCTGGATGGGACGATCCCGGTGTCATCGCTGCCAATGGTGCTGCGGCGGATCGGGGAGATGTCGGAAGAATACGGGCTGGACGTGGGCAATGTATTTCATGCCGGGGATGGCAATATGCATCCGCTGATTCTGTTTGATGCCAATAAGCCGGGCGATCTGGAGACCTGCGAGGCGATGGGGGCTGAGATCCTGAAGCTGTGTGTCGAGGTCGGCGGGTGTCTGACCGGCGAGCATGGGGTTGGCATTGAAAAGCGCGACCTGATGAATGTGCAGTTTGCGCCGGGTGATTTGGAAAGCCAGATGCGGGTGAAAGATGTGTTTGATCCCGCTTGGCTTTTGAATCCCTCGAAGGTGTTTCCGCTGGCCGCCAGTGAGGCAAGGCGAGCAGGGGTGCCGGACGCGGCGTGACAATGGGGCTTTGCCCCCCCGACCTTTGGTCGTCTCCCCCAGAGTATTTTACCCAGAAAGAAAGACGGATGGTTTTATCGCCGAGAGATGAAAGTGAACTGGCTGAGGTGGTTGCCGGTGCCAAGGGGCCGTTGGCCATTCGGGGCGGCGGCACGCGGGGATTTTCGGTTGATGTTGAGGGGGACGTGTTGTCGACCGCAGGGCTGTCCGGGATATCGCTGTATGAGCCGGGCGCGTTGACGATTGTGGCCAGTGCCGGAACGCCGGTGGCCGAGGTTGAGGCAGCGTTGGCGGCTGAAGGGCAGGTGTTGCCTTTTGAGCCAATGGATCATCGGGTGTTGCTGGGCAGCGAAGGCGAGCCAACGATTGGCGGGGTTGTGGCGGCAAATGTCTCGGGGCCGCGTCGATTGCAGGCTGGGGCGTGCCGGGACTCGCTTATTGGTGTTCGATTTGTCGACGGGCGCGGGGACGTTCTGAAAAACGGTGGCCGGGTGATGAAGAACGTCACTGGCTATGATCTGGTGAAGCTGATGGCGGGGTCTTACGGGACGTTGGGTGTGTTGAGCGAAGTTAGTTTCAAGGTGTTGCCGAAGCCGGATGCGACGGCTGTATTGTTGTTGAACGGCTTGTCAGTGGCCGATGCGGTGGCGGCGATGTCGGCGGCTTTGGCATCCCCTTTCGAAGTGTCGGGCGCGGCACATGTGCCGGTTGGACTGGATGGTGCGCCGGTGACGATGATCCGGGTCGAGGGATTTGAGAATTCCGTGGTGTATCGGGCCGGGCGGTTGAAGGACTTGCTGGCAAGATATGGTGTTGGTGAGATTGAGCGGCGTTCGGGTGGCGACGGCGAGCATGGTGTTCAGGCTGGATGGGCCTGGGTGCGCGATGTTGAGGCGTTTAAGGACAAGGCTTGTGTTTGGCGCGTGTCGCTGAAAGCCAGCGACGCGCCCGCGATGCTGGATGGTTTGGCAGTGGCAGGGATGGCGTTTGATGCGTTGCTGGATTGGGGCGGCGGATTGGTTTGGGTTGCTTCTGACGAGGCGCGGGCCGAGGCGTTGCATAAGGCGCTACAGGGCTATGCCGCGGGCGTTGGTGGTCATGCGACTTTGGTGAAAGAGCCGGAGGGATTACGCGCCTCGGTGCCGGTTTTCCAACCAGAGATTGCACCTTTGGCGAAACTGGCTGATGGGCTGCGGGCGCGGTTTGATCCGCGTGGGATATTGAACCCGGGAGTGATGGGCTGATGGATGGTGTGACCTTTGCATTCGTGTTGTTGCCGTGCCTTGGGGCGGTGACTGCTGGTTATCTGAACAGTGACTGGCGGTTGGCTGGTGCTTTAGCGGCTGGGGGATTTGCGTTGTTGTTGGTGGTGCCGGGGTCCGGTGGGCCGCTGGGGACCTATGTGTTGCCCGGGGTGGCGGGCGCTGCTGTGGCTGGGTTGGTGTTGCTTCCGTATCTGAGATGGCAGCAGGACACGACGATTTGGGGGCGGATGATGGTCTCTCTGGTTGCGGTCGTGACAGTGGCCTTTGTCAATCTATTCATTTTTACCGGGTTGGGCTGAGAATGCAGACGAATTTCACTGAAGAGCGGTTGAAGGTTCCCGCGATTGAGCGGTCGAACGAGATATTGCGGTCTTGCGTGCATTGCGGGTTCTGCACGGCTACCTGCCCGACTTATCAGGTGTTTGGCGACGAGTTGGACAGCCCTAGGGGGCGGATTTATCTGATCAAGGATATGCTGGAGAATGACCGGCCGGCGGATGCGAAGACGGTGAAGCATATTGATCGGTGTCTGTCGTGCTTGGCGTGCATGACGACGTGCCCGTCTGGCGTGCATTACATGCATCTGGTGGATCATGCGCGGGCGCATATTGAGAAGACCTACAAGCGGCCCTTGTTCGAGCGCATTTTGCGGTGGACTTTGGCGCAGATTTTACCTTACCCGACACGGTTTCGGCTGGCGTTGCTGGCAGCGAAAATCGGGCGGCCGTTTGCGTTCTTGGTGCCGGATGATCGGCTGAAGGCGATGTTGGAAATGGCACCGAAGGTGGTGCCCCCGATCAGCCGTAATGACGATCCGCAAACCTTCGAACCCAATGGGCAAAAGCGGATGCGGGTGGCCTTGATGACCGGCTGTGCGCAAAAGGCGCTGAACACCGATATCAACGATGCGACGATCCGGCTGTTGCAGCGATTTGGGTGCGAGATTGTGGTGGCCGAGGGTATGGGGTGTTGTGGCGCGCTGGTGCATCACATGGGCAAAGAAGACGAGAGCCATGCGGCAGCGGCCAATAACATTCACGCATGGATGGCCGAGGGTCGCAAAGGCGGGCTGGATGCGATTGTGATCAACACGTCGGGTTGCGGCACGACGGTGAAGGATTACGGGCATATGTTCCGCAATGACCCGCTTGCTGCGGATGCGGCGCGGGTGAGTGAACTGGCGATGGATGTCAGCGAGGTGTTGATGAAGCTGGATTTGCCGGAAAATGTGGCCGAAGAGATGCGGGTGGCGTATCACGCGGCTTGTTCATTGCAGCACGGGCAACAGATCAAGACCTACCCCAAGGACTTGTTGAAGCGGGTCGGTTATGAGGTGGTTGAGCCAGCTGATGCGCATTTGTGCTGTGGTTCGGCGGGAACTTATAACTTGACGCAACCGAAGATCTCGAAAGAACTGAAAGCGCGTAAAATCAATACTTTGGAAGCGAAAGTTCCTGAAGTAATTGCGGCAGGAAACATTGGTTGTATGATGCAGATCGGGTCCGGGACCGAGGTGCCGATTGTTCATACCGTTGAACTGCTGGACTGGGCCACGGGTGGGCCGAAACCGTCTGCGATGCAGGGCAACTACAGTCCCGAAATAGCGGCAATTCCCAACATTCGATGATCAAAACGACGTCATAATCTTGTCCAATCTTCGTTTTAGCCTGATTATTGGTGGCGAAGGGGACGTAATGAAACGATTGTTTGCAGCACTTTGTGCGGCTTTAGCGATAAACTCGCCTGTGTTGGCGGAGAGCAAACCAGCAACCGAGCTTACGGCCCTGATGACCAGTTATGAGGCGCGGGGTTGGGAGGCCGTCGGACGGCTGAATATCGGCTATGGCGGTATGTGCACCGGCGCTTTGATTTCTTCTCGACTGGTATTGACGGCAGCCCACTGTCTTTATGATCAGGGTTCAGCCGAGCAGGTGCCAGCCAGTGAGATTACGTTTCTAGCCGGGTGGCGCAATGGAAAGGCATTGGCCTATCGAAAAGTCCGGCGCGCAATTACCCATCCCGAGTATGAATACACTGGACCTTCGGGAGAGATGCGTATTTCGAATGATCTGGCGCTGCTGGAGTTGGAAAGCGAAATTCGATTATCGCAAGTTCAGCCTTTCAAAATAGCCTCAAGGCCGCGTAAGGGCGCGAATGTGGGCGTTGTCTCTTACGCCCACGACCGCTCGAACACTCTTTCGCTGCAAGAAGTATGCCATGTATTGGCGCGCCAACGAGGCGCGTTGATTGTGTCGTGTGATGTCGATTTTGGATCATCTGGAGCGCCGATATTTGCAGAAGTTGACGGCGAGGCCCGGATTGTATCCGTCGTGTCCGCCAAGGCTACGGTTCAAGGGCGTCGTGTTGCCTTGGGAACGAACCTGGAAAAACCATTGCAGGAGCTGAAGGATTTAATGGGGCAGGCCGACGGTGTTTTTGTGCGTGCCGCGCCGGGCACTCTAATGCCCAACCGCAATACCGGCGGTGCCAAATTTCTGAAGCCATAGGGACTTGACCTGTGTGGGCGCGTCGGGAACCTTTGGTTTATGACGTTGCGAATTCTGACAGTTACCCTGGGCTTTGCATTTTTTTGCTTTCCGATCGTTCTTTTGGCCGAGGCTGATCCTATGGCGGCGGCGGGTCGGATCGAGTTGGTCATCGAAAACGGAGAAACCAAGACGTGTTCAGCTTCATTGATTGAGCCGGACGTGGTTTTGACGGCAGCCCACTGCGTGGCTTTTTCAGCGAGAAATGCGGGCGATGGGCCCGTGGGTTGGGTATTTCGTCCTGGTGATGGTGTGCGCGGACGTGAGTACGGTGTCGATGCAATTGCGGTGCACCCGCTCTATGAACTTTCAGGCGGGTTTTCGAATTATCGGTTGAGGTTCGACATGGCGGCACTGAAATTGAAAGCCCCGATACCCAACGATGTAGCAGTGCCCTTCAGCCAGGGCTTGGGCGCCGAATTAGGCGAGCGGTTGTTTCTGGCTAGTTGGCGTCCGGACGCAAGTTTCAAACCTCGACAGCGGATTTGCGAGGTCATCACTGGATTACGCGGTTTGGTGACATTGGGCTGTCCGGTTCGGGGGGGCGAAAGCGGCGCACCGATCTTGCGGAAGTTGAACGACCGCGTAGAGCTTGTCGCCGTTTTGTCCAGCCGATCGCGCGTTAGGGTTCAACCTGTTGGGCAGGGCGCGAATGTTGAACTTCGATTGGTGCCTTTGCTGGACCAGTTCAAGTAGCTCAATGCTGGGGGCTTGAAGCCCAAAAATCTGTTCATATGTGATTGGGGCAGAGGCCTATCGCGGCTCTGCTTTTATTTTGCCTTGCCGGTTGACCGGGGGGCGCCCACGGGATCGCTTATAAAAAGGATGACCCACATGAGAGCTTATGATTTTGCACCGCTTTACCGCGCCAGCGTCGGATTTGACCAGATCGCGGATTTAATGGACCGGGTGTCGACAGATACGTCAAGCGCACCGTCCTATCCCCCTTATAACATTGAGAAAACGTCGGAAGATGGTTGGCGGATTTCGATTGCCGTTGCCGGGTTTGGCGACGAAGACCTTGGCGTTGAAGTGAAGGAAAACGCGCTGATCGTGACCGCCCGCAAGGCCAGTGACGAGGCAGAGCGGACATTCCTGCATCGCGGGATTGCCACACGCGCGTTCGAGCGCCGTTTTACCCTGGCCGATCACGTGCGGGTATCAGGTGCCAGCCATGTGAACGGGATGCTGAATATTGATCTGACGCGCGAGGTGCCTGAGGCGCTGAAACCACGTCGGATCGAGATTGCCAGTGGCGATACGATTGAGACCAAGGCCGTTGAGGCGAAAGAGCTGAACTAAGGTCTTTCTGATCGCGAGATGATAAGCACTCTCGGCGCGGATTGCGTCGGGGGTGTTTTTTGTTTGCGCCGCCTGTCGGCGTCAGATTTCCATCATTTGCGCCGCCTTACGGCGTCGCGGGGGGAAGGGGCGCTGCCCCTCGGGCCTTTGGCCCTCACCCCGGAGTATTTTTGATCAAAAGAAGACTGGATTACTCGCCGTAGGGCACCCAGATGGTTTTGACCTCGGTTGCGGCGGCGAGGAATGAGCTGGCATTGGCGTTGGACCAATCGTGAGCTTTGCCGTTGGTGACCCAGGTGCGTTTGAGGTTATGGGCGCTTTCCCGTTCGATTTCTGCTGACAGGTTCGCGGACGAGAAGCTCCAGACTGCATCAATATCCATGTGGCCCGCGACCTGTGGGGCAAGTTCCGCGTGGCTGCCGGTCAGGATGTTGACCACGCCACCGGGGACGTCGGAGCTTTCCAGCACCTGATAAAGATCGGTGGCTGCGAGGGGGTAGGGTTCGCTTGCCAAGAGGGTGATCCGGTTGCCCATGGCAAGTGCGGGGCCGATGAGACTGGTGAGGCCGAGAAGGGGGTGATCGTCGGGGGCGAAGGCGGCGATTTTGCCGACGGGTTCGTTCATCGCTAGGGCAATGCCCCGGAGCGGCACGCCCTTGGCGCGGCCGTCATATTTGTCAGCCCAAGCGGCCCAAGTGAAGAGGCGGTCGATGCTGTCGGCGACTTCGGTCGCGCCTGTGCGTTTGCCGGTCATCTGGTTGATGCGGCTGGCAAATTCATCTGCGCGGGCAGAGAGGTTTTCGCCGAGGTAGTAGAGGATTTGCGCGCGCAGGTGACCGGTAGTTTTTGACCAGCCCTTGGCGGCATTCATTGCCTCGACAGCGTTCCTGAGGTCCTTGCGGTTGGCCAGCGGCGCGTGACTGAGGAGCTTGCCTTTTGGCGACCAGATGGCGCGGGAATAGCCGCCGTCAGGGCGCGCCTGTTTGCCGCCGATGTAAAGTTTTGCGGTCCGGTCCATGTCATCGGTCGCGGCTTTGGCGGGGGCGGCTGCAGGTGTGATGGCGGTGAGGGATTTAGCAGTGCCTTTGGCTTTGGTGTAGGCTAGGAGGCCCTCCCAGCCGCCTTCACGGCCAAAGCCGCTTTCGCGCACGCCGCCGAAACCGGCGGCAGCATCAAAGAGATTGGTGGCGTTAACCCAGACGACCCCGGCGACGAGTTTAGGGGCGATATCGAGGGCGAGGTTTACGTTTTCCGTCCAAAGGGTCGCGGCAAGGCCGTAGCGTGTGTTGTTGGCCAGCTCTACCGCTTCTTCGGGCGTGCGGAAGGTTGTGGCGACAAGCACGGGGCCGAAAATCTCTTCCTGCATCAACTTATCGGCCGTGGACAGGCCGGTGATCAGAGTTGGCGGATAAAAACAGCCCTTGTCGGGGATTGGCGTGGAGGCGTGGTATATATCGCCGCCGCTGGAGCCGACAAGGTTTTTGATGGTCTTAAGCTGGGTCGGATCGACCACGGCGCCGACGTCGATGCATTTATCCAGCGGGTCGCCCAGACGGAGGGTGTCCATGCGGGTTTTCAGGCGCGCATAGAAATCGTCTGCGATGCCTTCCTGAATGAGAAGGCGCGAACCGGCGCAGCAAACCTGGCCCTGATTGAACCAAATGGCGTCAACGAGGCCTTCGATAGCTGAATCAATGTCGGCGTCGTCGAAGACGATGTAGGGAGACTTCCCGCCGAGTTCCAACGTGAGCTTCTTGCCGGAACCCGCTGTTGCTTCTCGTATTTTTCGCCCAACGGAAGTGGAGCCAGTGAAGGCGATCTTGTCGATGTCTTTGTGATTGACGATCATCTCGCCCGCAGCGCCATCACCGGTGATGATGTTCAGAACGCCGGGCGGAACGCCAGCCTCTCGTGCCAGATCTGCAAAAAGAAGTGCGGTCAGCGAGGTGAATTCCGCCGGTTTCAGCACCACGGTGTTGCCCATGGCCAGCGCTGGCGCTATTTTCCAGGACAGCATCAGAAGCGGGAAATTCCATGGGATGATCTGGCCGCAGACGCCCAATGCTTGCCGGTCTGGCAGTTCATCGTCCATCAATTGCGCCATGCCCGCGTGATAATAGAAGTGGCGGGCGACGAGGGGGATGTCGATATCGCGGCTTTCGCGGATGGGCTTGCCGTTGTCGAGGGTCTCTAGAGTGGCAAAGAGGCGGGACTGCTTTTGCACGAGACGGGCCAGCGCGTAGAGGACGCGGGCGCGTTTCTTGGCGTCTTTGGCCCATGCCGGTTGCGCTTTGCGGGCGGCGGCGACGGCGGCGTTGATGTCTTTCGGCTTGGCTTGGCTTATTTTGGCCAGAGCTTTGCCGGTGGCGGGGTTCTTGGAGGCAAAGGTCTGGGCTGGTTTCGTCCACTGACCATTGATCATGTGGCCGAATTTCTTGTCGTGGCTGGCGAGCCATTTCAGCGCTTCCGAGGCATCCTCGGGGGCGGGGCCGTATTCCATGGTGTCGAAGATTTCGCGGACGTTCATGCGTCACATCCTTCAGGTTTGGAAACGCGTTTGGTCGAGGCCGGGTATTTGACCAGCATGGCTTCGGGGCGAATTGGTCGTGATGTGAAGCTGCCGCCGCAGTTGGGGCAGGTGCCGTCTAGCCGGGTTTCAACACAGGTTCGGCAAAATGTGCATTCAAAAGTGCAGATCATCGCCTGATCATTGTCAGGCGCGAGGTCTGTATTGCAGCATTCGCAATTGGGTCTGAGATCCAGCATCTGTTTATCCGACCGGATGACGGTAGCCCGCCGAATAGCGGCCCGTCAGGTGGTGTTCGAGCTGGCGTTCGATGTCGCCCAGAAGGGACGATGCCCCAAAGCGGAACAGGTCGGGCCGCAGCCAGCGGTCGCCCAATTCGTCTTTGATCATAGTAAGATAGGTAACGGAGTCTTTGGCTTTGGAAATGCCGCCTGCGGGTTTGTATCCGACTCGGTAGCCAGTGGCCTGATGATAGGCGCGGATCGCGCGGATCATAGTAAGGGTGACAGGTAGCGTGGCGTTGACGGGTTCTTTGCCGGTTGAAGTTTTGATGAAATCGGCCCCGGCCATCATGCAGACCCAGCTGGCGCGGGCGACGTTCCTGAGCGTGCCAAGTTCGCCGGTGGCCAAGATGGCTTTGACGTGGGCGTCGCCGCAGGCCGCACGAAAGGCGCGCATTTCGTCGTAAAGCGCCTGCCAGTTTTGTGTAAGCGCGTGACGGCGCGAAATGACGATGTCGATTTCCTTGGCCCCGGCTTTGACGCTTTCTTCAATCTCGGCGATGCGCAGATGCAGGGGTGAGAGGCCCGCAGGAAAGCCGGTTGAGACGGCGGCGACCGGGATGCCAGTGCCTTCGAGGGCTTTGACGGCGGTGGGGATCATGTCGTGGTAGACACAGACGGCACCAGTTGTGATCGGGTCCATGCCAAGTTGGTCGAGGAGTTCGGCGCGGATGGGGTTCGCAGCCTTGGCGCAAAGGCGGCGAACGCGGCCTTCGGTGTCGTCGCCCGACAGCGTGGTTAGGTCGATCATAGTGACGGCGCGCAGGTGCCAGGCGGCCTGGAAGTCTTTCTTTACCGAGCGGCGACCGGGCAGGGTGGCGGCGCGGCGTTCAATGGCGCTGGTGTTGGCCTGAAGGCTAGTGATGCGATCCAGATCCAGCACGGTGCCGGGATTGCGCGGCTCGATCGCCTGCGGCAGATGGGCGAGCGTTGCGGTAGTTTTGGTGGCGGTTGTGGCGGGCATGGCAGCAGCCTTTGGAAAGGATGTTTTCAGCGTGGCATGGGGCGGGGGAATAATCAACATTGACCATTTGGTCAAATTTTTTGTGATAGGGGCTGGCAAGCCTGCCTAATTGTCGCGTGAAATTTCTGGCTTGTTTGGGGCTCTGCCCCGATCGGAGTATTTTCCTATCGGCGATGGATGGCAATCGCCTGTCGGCAGTGCATTGCATCTGCAATGCACGAGAGATCAGAAGAAGCGGTTTTGGAACGCGAGTAATTCGGGAAAGGGGCGTTAACCTTAATGGGTGTTAAGGTTAACGCTTTGAAGGGCGAAGGTGTGCAAGGGCTTTAGCCGGTTTTCAGAACGGTTTCGACTTTGGCCCCAAGTTCCAGCGTCTTGTGGACCGGGCATTTGTCGGCGATCTCCAGAAGGCGGGCGCGTTGGTCTTCATCGAGATCACCTTCCAGATGGATCTCGCGGCGAAAGCCGTCGATCTTGGCACTATCGGTAGTTCCGGCGTCCTGAGCGTGCAGCTTGTCGTGGCTGACGTCGACGAAGACATGAGTCAGCGGCCACTTTTTGCGCCGGGCATACATGCGGATCGTCATTGATGTGCAGGCACCAAGACCCGCCGACAGGAAGCCATAGGGCGTCATGCCCCGGTTGGAGCCGCCGTAGGCTTCGGGCTCGTCCGCCAGTGTGTGGTGGGCAGGGCCTGCGTTGACGTCCTGGAGGAAACCTTTGGAATCGGCCTCGGCCACACGCACGATGCCTTCTGGTGCGCCGGGGGGCGGGGCTGGGGCTTTTAGGTCGAGGTAGCGTCCGGCCCAGGCGGCAATGACCTCGGCTGTGTATTCGGCGTCTGCCGGACGCGAGACCAAATGGTCGGCGTTATCAAGGGTGACGAAGCTTTTCGGGTGTTTGGCTGCCATGAAGATGTTGGTCGCGTTTTCAATGCCGACGGTTTCATCCAATGGCGCGTGCATGACCAGCAGTGCTTTGCCGAGGTGGGCAATAGAGGGGGTCAGGGCAGCACCTGCGACGTCATCGACGAAGTCTTTGCCGATGGTGAAGGGGCGGCCAGCCAGCGAAACCTCGGCCTTGCCATCGCTAGAAATTTTGTCCAGTGCGTCGCCGAAATTATGGGTGACATGGCCGGGATCGAAGGGCGCGCCGATGGTGACGACAGCCTTGATCGATGGGATATCCGTGGCGGCTTTCAAGACAGCAGCGCCACCGAGAGAATGGCCGATGATCAGAGTGGGCGCGTGCCCGCGATCTGTCAGCGCGGCGGCGGCGCGAACCAGATCCTGAGCGTTGGACGTGAAAGTTGTATTCGCAAACTCACCTTCGGAATGACCGAGGCCGGTGAAATCGAACCTGAGGACGGCAATGCCCATTGAACTGAGGCGCGTCGCAATGCGGCGGGCGGCGGTGATGTCTTTGCCGCAGGTGAAGCAATGGGCGAACAGGGCGGTCGCAAGATGTGGGCCATCGGGCATATCGAGACGGGCGGCAAGCGCGTCGCCTGCGTGGCCGTCAAAGGTGAAGCGTTCCATACTCATGGGCGAGGTCTCCTAAATGCTTTGATGCCGAAGGTGTGCGCCATTCGACGGTGGCGCAAGGGGTCTGTCATCATCGTCACGGGATGGTGAGAGGTGCGGCCATACCCCCATGTTCACGGCGTAATCCCATCACAGTTGGTAACATATGGAAGCGCAACGTGAATTCGGGGTTTCGTGGATGCAAGCGCTGGCCTAACACGGGTGTTACCCGCCGCAAGTAGGCGATGCGGGTCGAAGCCGGGCGCGCGGACCACCCAGAGCTTTGAGTTGTTAGAAAAGCTCCGCGCGGGATCCCGACGATGGACGCCCCCCGCAAAACGATGATCGGCAGTCAACTTGAGGAGGTCTTGTCCGCCTGCAAGTCCGGTTGGCGCGTCATCCGACACCGAGGGCCGAACCGGATCCAGTTCTGGTTTATCGCGTTGTTTATCGGGATTGCGTCAGGGTTTGCGGCCATCTTATTTCGGGCCGGGGTCAACTGGTTGCAGGAAACGCTGTATGGCACCGACAATGTCCGGCTGATCCATTCATTTGCGGAAACCCTTCCCTGGTATCTGATTTTAATTATCCCGATATTCGGGGGCTTGATTGTTGGGTTGATCCTGAACCGGTTTACGCCGGATGGGCGCGTTCGGTCGGTTGCCGATGTGATTGAAGGCGCGGCGATGCATGACGGGCGGGTTGAAAAGCGCGCAGGGCTGGCTTCGGCACTGGCCTCAATGGTGACGCTGGGTACCGGAGGATCGACTGGACGGGAAGGGCCGGTGGTGCACCTGGCTGCGGTGATATCTGCCTGGGTGTCAACGCGGCTGAATGCCGACGAAATAACCGGGCGTGATCTTTTGGGCTGCGCAGTGGCGGCAGCGGTTTCAGCGTCGTTCAACGCGCCGATTGCCGGGGCCTTGTTCGCGCTGGAGGTGGTATTGCGCCACTTTGCGGTGCATGCATTCGCGCCGATTGTAATAGCCAGTGTTGCGGGCACTGTGATCAACCGTTTGGCATTTGGTGATGTGACAGAGTTCAGCCTGCTGGCGGAAGGCGGGTTGGCGTTTTATGTCGAATTGCCTGCTTTTCTGATCCTTGGAATGGTGTCGGGTCTGGCGGCCGTTATTATGATGCGGGCGATCTTTCTGGCGGATACATTTGCCAGCTTCGTGCGGCGACGGTCGGGTATGCCGCGGTATTTACGACCCGCTGTTGCGGGCGCGATGCTGGGTGGATTGGCGATTTTCTTTCCTCATATCATCGGCGTTGGATACGAGACGACCTCGGCAGCTTTGACGGGGTCCTTGCTGCTGCATGAGGCGATTGTCTTTTGTGTTCTGAAGGTTGCGGCGGTGGCAATCACTATGGGTGGGCGCATGGGTGGTGGGGTCTTTTCGCCATCTTTGATGGTGGGTGCGCTGTTGGGCTTGGCATTCGGATTGATCGCCACCAGCGTATTCCCCAACGTGTCCGGGTCCGAGACACTGTATGCGTTGGCCGGCATGGGCGCGGTTGCGGCGGCGGTTCTGGGCGCGCCAATATCCACGACTTTGATCGTGTTTGAGCTGACCGGGGATTGGCAGACAGGGCTGGCGGTGATGGTGGCGGTGTCAATGTCGACGGCAATTGCCTCGCGACTGGTGGACCGTTCATTCTTCTTAACGCAGCTAGAGCGTCGCAACATTCATCTGGCGGCCGGGCCGCAGGCCTATCTGTTGTCGATGTACCGGGTGGCCAACGTGATGCGACCTATGGACGACCCGCGCGCCGCGCCAGAAGATGCCGTTTGGGAGGCGATTGAAGCGGGACATTGGGTGAGGCGGAACGCAACGCTTGAGACGGCATTGCCCTTGTTTGAAACGACTGGGCGGCAGTTTTTGCCAGTGGTGACCGTTGGGGAGGAAGGCGAGGCACCGCAAATACATGGGGCGCTTTTCCATGTGGACGCCCTGCGTGCCTACAACCGAGCGTTGGCCGCTACAGCGGCGGAAGAACACAGTTAACGAAGGTTAATTTTCGAGGTCAGATCTGTTCGATGGTGATGCGCTCGTCATCAGCGAAGGACAGGTGGCCCACAATTTCGGAGACGCTCTCAATCGGAGTTTCATAACTCCACGCAGCATCCTTGATCGTGGTGCTTTTGGTCACAATCGAAAAGTAATTTGCATCGCCCTTGTAGGGGCAGACGGTCTTGGTGTCGCTGTCATCCAGAAAGGCCATGGCGATGTCGTCGCGTGGGAAATAGATGCGCGTAGGGTAGCCGTTTTCCTTCAATTCAAGCGCATTTGTGCTTTCGCCAAGAATCGCGCCGCCTGCGCGAATAGTCCAGGTGCCGGCGGCAGGGCTGATTGTGATGCGGTCGGCCATAAAAGGGACCCCCTATGATTGGTTTCGCATAGTAACAAAGGGCTGTTCGAATGTCTTTCAGCCCTAGATAGGTCTGGTTGCGTCAATTAACCAGAGACGGGCTTCAGCCGATACTCTGGTTTCGAGTTTTTGGCGGACTTTGTGGTGGTACGAATTCAACCAGCTTTGTTCGCCAGGACCCAAAAGTTCGGGGTCGACAAGTCGCAAATCAATCGGTGCATAGGTCAATGTTTCAAAGTCAAAGTGATCACGATTATCGCCCAGTTTTGGAGCCTCTTGAACGACGATCAGGTTCTCGATTCGAATGCCGAACGCACCGGCTTTGTAATAACCCGGCTCATTCGACAGGATCATGCCTGGTTCAAGCGGAACCTCGGAGATGCGCGACAAACGCTGTGGCCCCTCGTGAACATTCAAAAAGACACCAACACCATGACCGGTGCCATGGTCATAGTCTTGCCCAGCCATCCAGAGCGGCGCGCGCGCCAGGGCATCCAAGTCTCGTCCTGCAAGACCTCGCGGAAACCGCGCTCGGCTGATGGCGATCATGCCTTGTAACACACGAGTGAACGCTGCGCGGTGTTCTGCGCTCGGCTCGCCAACCACCAGTGTTCTGGTGATATCTGTCGTGCCATCGATGTATTGCCCACCAGAATCAACAAGATACAACTCGCCCGTTCTGATCGGTCGATTGGTGTCTTCAGTGACGCGGTAATGCACGATTGCGCCATTTGGACCGGCGCCTGAGATGGTATCAAATGAGATTTCTTGTAGCGCGTTGGTCGCGCGCCGGAAGCCTTCAAGTGATTTGGCAGCGTCGATTTCAGTCAAATCGCCCTTTGGGGCCTCGCTGTCAAACCACGCTAAAAATTCGACCATTGCTGCGCCATCGCGCAAGTGCGCTTCGCGCGTTGCAGTGATCTCGGCCTCGGTCTTTCGGGCCTTTGGCATGACACAGGGATCGGGGCCATCAACTGGCTCGGGCGCGCCGGGTGCGAGCTGATTTTGCCCCGACAGATGTGCTTCGACCTTAAGTGGCGCAGATTTGGGATCAATTCTGATCTTTCCAGTCAGAGTTTCAAAAAATTCCAGCAGCCTATCGTATGCATGTCTGGTCACGCGCGCGCCAAGGTGGCTAACTACGGCCTCGTCTGCCGGAGCGTCCGAAAACAAATCCACACTTCCAGTGTCGTGAACTACGGCAAAGCAATGGACCAATGGGTTATGGGCCATATCACTGCCGCGGATGTTCAATAGCCAGCATATGGAATCCGGCAGCGTAATCACGCAGGCCTTGTGCCCGGCTGCCTTCAGATCTTCGGCTACCGCATCGCATTTTTCGGCAGCGGTTTTTCCGGCAATGCTGTCTGGAAAAACGCGCATCGGCGCGGTCGGGCGAGCCGGGCGATCTTCCCAAACTTCGTCGACCATATTGTCCCAATAGGTGATTTCGATGCCTTTTGGTTCGAGCAATTTGGTCAACTGGCGGATCTCATCCACGGTATGCAGCCATGGATCGAAAGCCAGGCAATCGCCGTCCGACAATCGCGCCATAGCCCAGTCCGCAAGGCGGGTTGCGGGCCAGTTAACGGGTGTAAAGTGCTCGGTGTCGACCTGATCGCGCACTTGTGCCGTATAACGTCCGTCGATAAAAATACCGGCGTCATCTTTTAGAACGACGGCAAAACCGGCGGAACCGGTGAAACCGGTTAGCCAGGCAAGGCGCTCATCGGCTGGGGCTACGTATTCGCCTTGGTGGGCGTCCGCGCGCGGCACAATAAACCCATCCAATTCAGTGGCTTCCAGGACGGCACGCAGCGCTTTCAATCGTGGTGGTCCCTGATCCGGCGAGGAACTGGCCTCGAAGTTCTGAAACATCAGATGGCCCGTTTTTGCCGCAACTGGCGGGCACGGGCGCGGGGATTGCTTTCGAACAAAGCGGCTAATTGTTCTGTCATTGCACCGGCCAGTTGTTCGACGTCAGTGATAGTGACAGCTCTTTCATAGTACCGGGTGACATCATGGCCAATGCCGATCGCTAAAAGTTCGACAGCTTTGCGTTTCTCGACCAAATTTATGACGTCGCGCAGATGCTTCTCAAGGAAATTTGCCGGGTTGATGGACAATGTTGAATCATCAACTGGTGCCCCGTCCGAGATTACCATTAGGATTTTTCGCTGTTCACGGCGCGCCATCAGTCTACGATATGCCCATTCCAGAGCTTCGCCATCAATGTTTTCCTTGAGCAGGCCCTCTTTCATCATGAGCCCCAGATTGTCGCGCGAGCGTCTCCACGGTGCATCAGCGCTTTTGTATATGATGTGGCGCAAATCATTGAGGCGGCCCGGCAATTGTGGCCGACCATCCTGAAGCCAGACTTCGCGGGCCTGACCACCTTTCCACGCACGGGTCGTGAATCCCAGGATTTCGACCTTGACGTTGCAGCGTTCCAGCGTGCGGGCCAGAATATCGGCACTGATTGCGGCGATGGAAATTGGCCGGCCTCGCATCGAGCCCGAGTTGTCTAAAAGCAGCGTCACAACTGTATCGCGAAATTCAGTGTCAGATTCTTGCTTATAGGCCAGTGGAATCGTCGGATTTGCGATAATGCGCGCCAAACGCGCGGCGTCCAGAATACCCTCGTCCAAATCGAATTGCCATGACCGGTTTTGCTGGGCCATAAGGCGACGCTGTAATTTATTGGCCAAACGGCTGACGGCACCTTTCAACGGGTCAAGCTGTTGGTCCAGATAAGCACGCAGGCGTTCCAGTTCCGCTGGCTCGGCCAGATCCTCGGCTTTGATTTCTTCGTCATACTCTGTTGAATAAACAGAATAATTCGGATCAGCGTCGCTTATTGGCGCAGGCGGAGGTGGTTCCATCTCACTTTCGGCGTCGGGCATTTCGGCCTCGTCGCCCATCTCCATATCGGACATATCGTCCATAGATAGCTGTGCCTTACTTTGATCGTCCTGAGCTTCTTGGCTTTGGTCGGCGCTGGCTTCTGAAGCGTCTTCGCTCTCGCCGTCTTCATTGCCCTGGCTGTCCGGATTTTCCTGCTCTTCGGCGCTTTCGTCGGCCTGATCGTCTTGTTCGGGATCGTCCAAATCCGGATCGTCGCCCAACTGGTCACCATAGCCTAGATCAGTGATGACCTGGCGCGCAAAGCGCGCAAATTCGGCTTGGTCTGTTAAGACGCTATTTAGATCGTCTAATGTCCCGCCGGCCTGTTCTTCGATGAATCCACGCCACAAATTCATGATGTTGTCGGCGCCCTCGGGCAGCTGTCTGCCTGTGGCAAGGTGTCGAACAAGATATCCCGCAGCGACAGCCAGCGGGGCTTCGCTGGATTCGCGAATTTGCCCGTATCCTCGTCGTACGGCTTCGTGCGCGATGCGGGCGTCGATGTTTCCAGCGGTGCCCGGCATGTCGATCGCGCCGACGGCCTCGCAGCGCGCCACTTCCATGGCTTCATAGATGTCGCGGGCCATGTCGCCGTCAGGGGTATAACGGTTAAAGGTTTTGTCGTTGTGATACCTGTGACGCAATGCGTAGCCATCAGCAGTGCCGCGGGCCAAAAGGACCTCGTCCTTTGTCATCCGCCGAGTGACTTGCGGAAGTCGGACCATTTCCTGCGATTTTCCGGGTGGATCAACCGAAAAACTCACCCCAAGCTCTGGGTCATTGGCCAAGACTTTGGTGGCCTCTGCCAAGGCTTTTTTGAACGGGTCGGCCGGGTTATCTTTTTTTGAACTCATCGTGCTCGCTCCGTTGCGGCCGAATTTTCAGTGAAAATTCGGATAAGATTTTTTTGTAAAAAATCTTGGCGCGGGGACATCAGAATGCGACGCTTGCTGCGCTTTCGGGAAGCTCTTCGTCAAAGCAGCGCTGATAGAATTCTGCAACGGTTTGGCGTTCAAGTTCGTCGCACTTGTTCAGGAATGTTAGGCGGAACGCATATCCGACTGACCGCAGGGTTTCGGCATTTTGCGCCCAGGCGATCACTGTCCGGGGGCTCATAACTGTCGACAGATCGCCGTTCATAAAGGCGGTTCGTGTCAGATCCGCGACGGTCACCATCTGCGCAATGATCTTGCGGCCGCGCTCGGTGTTGTAATGAGGTGCTTTTGACAGAACAATTGCAGATTCTGCTGCATGACTGAGGTAGTTCAGTGTCGCGACCAAGGTCCATCTGTCCATTTGCGCTTGGTTGATTTGCTGTGTTCCGTGATACAGCCCGGTTGTATCCCCCAAACCCACGGTGTTAGCGGTTGCAAACAAACGAAAATATGGGTGGGGGTCGATGACCTCGTTTTGGTCGAGCAGGGTAAGCTTGCCGTCAACTTCCAGAACACGCTGGATGACGAACATCACATCGGCGCGGCCGGCATCGTATTCGTCAAAAACGATTGCCGCCGGATTGCGCAAAGCCCAGGGTAAAATCCCTTCCTGGAATTCGGTATATTGGATGCCCTTGTCGATCTTGATCTGGTCTTTGCCGATGAGGTCGATCCGGCTGATGTGGCTGTCGAGGTTTACCCTTACGCAGGGCCAGTTCAGGCGCGCAGCCACCTGTTCAACGTGGGTCGATTTACCTGTTCCGTGATAACCCTGGATCAGGACACGACGGTTAAACTGAAATCCCGCTAAGATGGCCAGCGTTGTATCGGGGTCAAACTTATAGGTTGGGTCAACCTCTGGGACCCGCTCGTTTGACTCGTAAAACGCGCGCACCTTCATGTCGGTATCAATGCCAAATGTCTCGCGGACATCAACTTCCTCGGAAGGCTTGGTGTCTGGGTCTATCCGCGTGTAATCCATCACAAATTCCTAGCATAAATATGGTCTGTTTACCGGTGATTACCGAGGTGCCTCATAATTTCGGTTGGTGCAAGAGGAAGCGGCTGGGAAGTAATCGAATTCCTTCGAGTGTGGTTTACCGAATTTTTGTGTTGAGATGCGAAAATGGCATTGCTGTTGCGAAACAGCGGCATTTTCAGTGGTGTTGTTTTAGTGAGTGTCGCACCTCGCCTGATGGCGGGGTGCGGAAGCTCGAATTATCGTGCAAATTCTGTGATCGATCCGGTCGGAGGAGCTCATAACAAGTGCGGGCTACCGGCATCCCGCGACAAGTTTCAAATTTTCGAAATATGTGTATCCAAAATGTAGTATGCCCCGCTGATGATCTTTCAAAGGGGAATATTACTGTTTATTTACATCAACTTAGGCCGCAACTGATTGCGTCTGTTGATTGCCGCCTTCGTTTTCCGTTTTGAAACGGTTGACCTGCGCGCGCATCACTTCCATTTTTTCAGCCAGTTGACGGGCTTCCATTCGGCTGTCTTCAGCCAGTTTGGCATTTTTCTGTGTAATTCCATCCATTTGCGAGACTGTATCCGATACACGACTCACGCTTGTTGCCTGCTCTTGCGCCGAAGCGGTAAGGCTGTCCATGGTTTCGGCCATATCTCGGACGCGCGTCACGACGTCAGTCAGTGTGTCACCGGTTTTTTCAACGAGTTCGACACCGCGAACAACCTGTGTTGCCGACTCGTCGATAAGTGACTTGATGTCTTTTGATGCTTCGCCCGACCTTTGAGCCAATGCGCGCACTTCGGTGGCTACAACGGCAAAACCTTTCCCTGCCGAACCTGCCCGTGCCGCCTCAACTGATGCGTTCAATGCCAGAAGATTGGTTTGAAACGCGATGCCATCCATCACCGTCACAATCTCGTTGATCTTATCTGATGCCGTCTGAATATCCGTCATGGCAGATATGGCTGAACTGACGACTGCACCGGCTTCGTCAACACGCTGGGTCGCGGCTTGGGCGATCCCGGCTGATTGGCGGGCGGCTTCGGCACTTGTTTGAACCGACGCAGACATTTCTGCCATGGCGCCGGACGTTTCCTCCAGCGCCGAGGATTGATGCTCGGCGCGTTTCGCCAATTCTCCGGCTTGGTCTCTCATGTGACTTGAACTTGCGCCGATCTCTTCGCATTGGGTTCTGATTTCGGTCACGAGATTGCCAAGTGTGATCGTCGTATCGGTCAAGCCATTCTCAAGGTCGTTGAATATGCCTTCGAACTGGCCGTTCATTCTTTCGCAGAGATCACCTTCGGCAAGGCGCGCAAGAACCCGTGCGGTTTCGCCGATACTTACGGAAACGTTTGCAACCAGCTCGTTTACCGCAGCAGCGATCTTGTCGAGTTCTTCGTTGCCAAATTCCTTGTCAATGCGCTTGGAGAAGTCGCCGCGCGCTGCAGCGTCAAGAACTGTTCCGAGGCCTTGTGACAGATCTTGAATAATGGCCGAGCGTTCTTTTTCCATGGCGGCACGCTGCGCTTCTTCTGTGACCTGGTCGCGCTTGGTTTGTTCTTCGCGCGCTTTAGCTTCATCAGCCTCATTTTCGCGGATTTTTTCCTGCATTTTTTGGGTTTCAATGCTGTTACTGCGGAAGACTTCCAGGGCGCGCGCAATCTCCCCCAGTTCATTTTCGCGCTCGGTATTGGTGATTTCGATTGCCAGATCGCCATCTGCTAAAGATGCCATTTCGGTAACACTTGTATTGATACCAGCCGAAATACCCGCTGCAGTTCGACGCGCGGCGACGGCCAGTCCGATGCCGGACAAAAGTGCGGCGCATATTAAAAATGCGATGATGATCCGCCCACGGTCGCGACCGCTGATTTCCAAGGCATTCTGACTGGAAACAACACGCTCGGTCACGCTCTGAAGACCGCTTTTAAGGTCCGGACCCAACTGATCAAGTTCAGATGACAATCCAACATCGATGTCGTTTGCGCGATGCACCTCGTGACTTGCCGAAATGAAAGAATTCAACAGGGCCCGGGTTTCTGCCACCGGAGCCAAATATCGATCGGGGACGCTTGGATCATTGATAAGGTCAAGTTCGGTTAGTGCATCGGTCAGAGATTCTTCTGTCCGCTGGAAGTCAGCTGGATCACCGCTGCGAATAAAGCGCTCAATGGCGATCTTTCCTGTTTTCATGTTGCGCTGCGCCAGCGCTGAATGGAAGGCGGCATCCTTGTGCCCTTCGTTGAAAAGCTGATCCATCAAGACATCTAGTTTGATTTTGGCGGTGTCCCCGGCCGCGGTCATCTCTTTGATTGACTGTGATCGCTCCGCTCGAATGTCGGCCAAATTGGCAAACGTTTCGCGATAAGTGCCGATTTTCGCGAAAAGTTCATTGTGGATGGCGAACAGATCAGAGGATGCGTCCATGTTGGTGACGATCTGGCGCTCGGACTCGTAGGCGTTGAGAAAGCTGTCGTTCACAGCTTCGACAAACGCGGCATCGTCCAATACCCGGTATTTCAGTGCGGCCAGCCGGCCTTCATACACATGCGAGCCGATTTCCTGAACAGCCAGGGTACGGTCGGCCGAAGCAGAGAAATGACTGATGATCTGAGTCAAAAGCAAAGTCGCAATGACACCAGCCAGTGAAGCGACTGTCAAAATTCCAAGCGCAATTCCATTAAGTGCACCGATCTGCTTAGAAATACGCCAGTTGCCCATACAAAGACTCCACAAGAGTGCCGAATATCCGGCGCACTCTTATGAGGAACTATTTACAGATCTCTAAGTCGAAAAATTGCGGCTAACTTTAATCTGATCCCAGGCCCAGACGACTTCGGACAGTTGCTCTTCGTGGCTTCTGTCGCCGCCATTCATGTCAGGATGTAGCACTTTGATCAGTGACTTATACGATTTTCGGATCTCGGCTTTGGTCCAATGATCGCGGGCTTCCAGAATGTCGAGCGCACGGCGTTCGGTGGGCGGGAGTTTGCGCGAACCCGATATGCCTTTGCCAGGGTTACGAGTCGCATTTTGCCCAAGGATCTGATGCGGATCGTCTATGCCCAGCCGGGCCCATGCTTTTTGTTCGTCGCCAGGTTTGCCAAAGGGCTTGGTTTCACGCTCCCAGACCCGATCTTTGTCGGCTTGAGCGGCGACACCATCTTCGTTTGATCCGTGGAAGAAATTCCATTTCAGATTGTATTCGCGGACGTGATCTTTGCAGAACCACAGAAAGTCATCCAAATCATCCGGGGACTTCGGCGCACGATACTGACCGACTTCCTGGCAACCGGCGTGGTCGCACGCGCGGGTGGATGTCTCGAAAGCCCCGGACATGCCGCGCCGGGTACGAGAGCGTTTCTTCTTGTCGGTTGACACACTTAGGTCAAAACCGAACGGGTCTTCACTCATCTGACATTTCCCTTTCCGACTCGGACGCACGAGTTTACTGTTCTCAGCCGGAGATTGAAGGGGGGGCAGCTAAAAAAATGTCGATTTCGGATGAAATGCGCGCACGGTTGTTGGCTGAGTTTGCCCCATCGGGCTTGGAGATCCTTGACGAAAGTGAAGCTCATCGCGGTCACGCAGGATTCCAGGAGGGCGGCGAAAGTCATTGGAAAATAACGATGAATTCCGCACGCTTTGGCGGGATGAGCCGCCTGCAACGTCACCGCGCCGTGCATGCGGCGCTTGGCGACGACATACTTGGGCGCATTCATGCGCTGGCCCTTCACCTTTCGGAGTAGGCGCTGCTTTTGAGAAATTATTCTGTCTGCGGCGGGCGTGGCACCGAAACGGGGCGCTCGGCACGCAGGATTTCCGAAGGCGTTCGATCGGATTCGCCCAGGGTCAGTGGTGGCAGAGCGGGTTCGGGGGCGGGTTCGACTGCTTTTTCAGCCACGGCGTCCACTGCCACAGCTGGCGTCGTTGCCTGAGCTGCCCCGTGAATTTCCCGTTTAAATATCAACAGGTTCTGAAAGGATTTCTGAGTGCCTTTCAAACCTTTGCGTTCTTCGCAGGGAAGGGTTTCGGCGCGCAGAAACTCCCAGCCATCGGCGGCCATTTCGTTCAGCACATCGCTAATCGTGCGGGCAAAGCGGTCGTCAACGGATTTAACTCCCTTGATTTTAATCGCCTGCACAGGTGCCGGTACGGCCTGGTATTCAAAGCTGCTCATGCATGCCTCGTCTCGTTGTCGAAGCTCATGTTTATCACCAGTGGACAGCCTGTGAAAGAGCCAGTGGCGGCGTCAAAACCGACAGTCTGTATAGCGTCGGTATCACGTCGGTATTGCGTCGGTGGACCCGAGCGGTGCCGAAACGGCTTGTTAATGAACTTGGGGTGGTCAGAAAGGGTCGTTAGAAAAGGCAAAGGGCGCCGTCACACATACGGCGCCCTTTCAACTCACAACACTCACTACTTACTTACACACACAGTTGGCAGGTCACATACACATTAACTCTTCACTTGCCATGGTCTTAATCTACGTAGCTAATAGGGTATTAGTATGACTAATGTAGCCCCTTTTTACCTCCAATTGTGGCAGGATCAGGCGGGATTCGAGAACGATCTTGTCGTCTACCTGGGTAGTGTCTTGGGATCGGAAACAAAATTGGGGTGATCGCTAAGGGCTCAATGAAGAGCTGCCCAGAATGATGATGAACATTTCATGAAGGGCGAATCGCTGATTTCAGGTAAACACCAGAGCCTGCGACGTGAGGCGATATCGAGGACTGGAATGATCATTTTGGGAAAGGAACGGATTTCGCCCCGCAATCCGGGGTGCGAAGTGCCTTCGCATGCCTTCGGCGAGGATATTTATTGGGCCGATAATGGGGTGGGGCTGAATTAAGCAGAGCGGGTCGAAAGAACACGTCCGGTCATGACCGGACGGCCCCGGTTATCGAAGACAGTGAGCAATGCCATTTCAGCCTAAGAGATTGCTGCGCTGTCGATTTACTAGCTAGAGACTGCAGAGATGCCAAAGAAGATGATGGATGACAGAAGGGCGGCGGCGGGGACGGTGATCAGCCAGGCCGCAATAATTGTCATGAAGTGAGAGCGGCGCACCAGTTTGCGGCGGCGGCGTTCCTCGGGGGCGAGTTTTGGGCGATCTGGCACGGCCATGCGGGCGGCGCGCAGGCGACGCTCGGCGTCCCATTCGCGGAAGAAGCCGACGCCGAACACGCCGCCAACCGCGATATGTGTGGAGCTGACGGGCAGACCCAGCCAGCTTGCCACGATAACCGTGATGGCGGCCGAGAGTGCCACGCAGTAGGCCCGCATCGGGTTCAGTTTGGTGATCTGATTGCCGACCATGCGGATCAGTTTCGGGCCGAACAGGAAGAGACCGAACGAGATCCCGAGCGCGCCGATCACCATGACCCAAAGCGGGATCGAAACAGCGTCGGTGAAGCTGCCGCTGGAGGAGGTTTGCACGATGGCGGCGAGGGGGCCAACGGCATTCGCCACGTCATTGGCACCGTGTGCGAAGCTGAGGAGCGCCGCCGAGACGATAAGCGGGATGCCGAACAGCACCTTCAGCGAGCGGTTGCGGTTTTCCAGGCCTTCGGATTGTTTTTTGATCACCGGGATCATGGCGAGCCAGATCAGAATGCCGATGGCGAGGCCGATCATGAGGGCCGATGACATGTCGATCTTTATGATCTTTTTCAGGCCCTTCAGCGCGAGGTAGGCGGCAAATGCTCCGGCCATGATCCCCACCAGAACCGGCACCCATATGCGCGCGGCGGCGATTTTGTCGGCCTGATAGATGATGCGGGCTTTGATGAACCACAGGAAACCAGCGGCAATCAGGCCACCCAGGACCGGGGAGATGACCCAGCTTGCGGCGATCGCGCCCATGGTGCCCCAACTGACGGCGGCAAACCCGGCGGCCGCGATGCCAGCGCCAAGCACGCCGCCAACGACCGAATGTGTGGTCGAGACGGGTGCGCCAACCCAGGTCGCGAGATTGACCCAAACCGCTGCGGACAAAAGTGCTGCCATCATCGCCCAGATAAAGGTCGCTGAGTTTTGCATACTTTCCGGGGCTATGATGCCTTTGGCGATGGTCGAGACCACGTCGCCGCCTGCCAAAAGCGCGCCTGCGCTTTCAAAAATCGCGGCGATTGCAATGGCCCCGCCCATGGTCAGCGCGTTCGCCCCGACCGCTGGACCCATGTTGTTGGCAACGTCATTGGCACCGATGTTCAGGGCCATGTAAGCGCCAAAGACGGCGGCGATGACGACGATATAACTATTGCTGGTCTGGCCGAAGAGAATTGCAGCCGCCAATCCGGCAAGTATTATGAAAACCAGCGCAATGCCGGAACCGACAACCGGGCGGCCCGCATAGCTGGTTGCCCGTTCAAGGTTTGAATATCGACCGAGATCCCGATCCAGCGTTTCGCGGTGGCGCGCTTCTAAGTCCCGATCTGCCATGGCTTCCCCCAAAGTCACTTGGACGACTGCCTAGGGGGGATTTCTGATCAGTTCAACATCAGAATTTCGGTGTCGGGATAAGTGTCACAAATTCCGCAGGATCGACTTCAGTTCTGGCTCGTTCACCAGATTTGCAGCCTCTTCGGGATCAACCCATTTCCGTTTACGCTCGTGTGCTTCGGGAAAATCGTCGGCCAATGTGTCGACGGCGACCGGGTAGACCAGTGTTTCCACCGGCAAGGGCCAGCCTGTGGATTGGATTTTGTCGTAGCTGTAAGAGCCGATGGTGTCGCCGTGTTCCGGTTCGGCGACAACGCCTGCTTCTTCCCATGCCTCTTTTATGGCGGCCTCGCGAGTTGTAAGCCCTTGTTCTGGCCAGCCTTTCGGGATGATCCAGCGGCCGGTGTCGCGGCTGGTGATGAGGAGGACCTGGGTTTTGTTGTCGCTGACTTTGTAGCAAAGCGCTGCGACTTGCAGGTGTTTGGGTCGTTGGAGCATGGGGTGGAGGTAATCCTGCCATGCGGTTTTAAGCTGATGTATCACTGCGAAGCCCGCCGGAATTTTATTATTATATGAGTCAATAGGTTGCAGGGTTTTGTTCAATCCGCAAGGTGGGGCACGGGAATGTGAGCCGGGGTGTGGTTTCTGGGTTTGCCGGTGGTGGGATTTGGGGTGGTCTTGTCGGGGCGATTTGGGCGTTGGGTGGGCAAAATGGGCCTGTCTGTATCGCGTCGGTATGACGTCGGTATTACGTCGGTGGACCCGACCGCATGGGTAGGGGGGTGTTAAGGAGTTGGAGAGGGTTGCGCGGTGGTGGTCGGGGTGCGGAGTGCCTCCGCATGCCTTCGGCGAGGATATTTCCTGGGCCGATAATGGGGCGGGGGGGTGCGTTAGTTTAGGGCGTCGAGTGCGGATTGGATGAGGTCGCGGAGGCGGGTGGCTTTGGCGTGGTTGAAGCTCATGTGTTCGGGGTCATAGACGGTCAGGGCTGCGACAACGTGGTCGAGGGCGGCGTTCAGGTGAGGTGTTGGGTCTTCGGTGGCGTCCTGGTCGGCCAGTGAGAGTTCGGCCAGCGCCAAATTAAATTGAGTCATGGCCCAATCCACCGGATGGTCGTCGCGGGTACGGACCTCTAGCGCAGCGCGATAGGCGTTGACGGCTTGGGCGAGGAGGCGGGTGCTGTCTTCGCCTTCGGTGCGGGTGGCCTGATTTTTGAGGGCGACGGCGAGGTTGTTTTGGGTCATGGCCCAGTCCACCGGATGATCGTCGCGGGTGTAGACTTTTAGGGCGGCGCGGTAAGCACTATGTGACATTTCAGAGTGAAAGGACGACTTCGCACCAGTGCAGGTCTGACTCCTCTCATTGTGTGCCAAACCAAGCCAGTTTTTCGCGTCGGCCCAAGCCTTCGGTGTACTAGTACGTAATTCATCCGTAACGACAGGCTCGACGATTTGCAGTGCGCAACGAAACCCCGCGCCTCCGTATCTCGACGCGCGGTCAAACAGCATTTTTGAGTATTTATAGATCCGGAGATGTTGTTGAGCGCTTCGATCTATGATTGCAAAGCTATCGGCGGCGGCACAAAGAAGGTCATAAGCATGTCTGACTTTTCCTCTTAGAAGTGCCGCGGCAGCTTGCGCCTCCATAAGTTGGGCGTTGATTTCCAATGGTTCGCGGAGTTGCTCGGTAACGATCTCCCGGGCGTTGCTGAGCAATTCTTCGGCTTCCTCGATTTCGAAATTGTCCAGCGCAGCCATTGCGGCACCGTGCAAGTTGTCGAGGCGCTTTGACAGGCCCTTTAGATCATTGATCTCTTTTCGAAGCGCGCGGAAGTCTTCGGCGCATTTCGTGAGCATATCTCGCAGATCGCGATCTGATAGTGCGTGTGGGTTTTCAATCTCAAACCGGCTTGAAAGCAATTCAAGCTGATCGCGGTCCAGCGCGGTGAGGTTTGAGAGTTGTTCACTGGGGGAGAGCTGAACGCGGCGATGGAGCGCTTCGAGGTCGTCTTCGGTAATGCCGAGTGCATCGGACAGGCGTTTGATGGTTTGCGTGATTGGGTTCGGGACTTTTCCGTTTTCCAGTTTTGAGATGTCGCCTTTGCGTTTTTCGGCCTCTTCGGGCGGCAGATTCGGGTAGAGAGCGCAAGCAAGCTGGGCCTGGGTCATGCGCATTTCGGCGCGTTTTCTTTTGATCAGCCGCCCGAAGGCCGCCCCGAATGTGTCTTGCACTCTAACTCTCTCTAACTTTCTTAAAACTCATCCTAACTTTGGCTCTAACTTCTGGCGGGCTGAAAATTGTTTTCAAACAGATAGTTATGAACTGCGCTTCGAGGAAGCGTAACAGAGCGCTCTGTTCAAACTCAAGTGGAGAAATTCCGATGTTTGAACAGCTGAATGAGAAGATGAAGGTGATTTGTAAGGGTATGTGGTGCCACCGGTTTGCCTATGCCGGGTTGGCGGCGGCCTATGGGGCCGGGTGTCTGGGTGTGATCGACAAAGAGACGGTCGCGCAGATTGTGACCGGGCTTTATGTGGCGATGGTCGCGCAGGGGCATTGAGGGGGTGCGTGTGGGGCGGGGTGACTCCCGCCCTACGGGGGTGTGATGGTGGTTTGGCGTCAGGCATCTAGGGGGTGCGCACGCGATTGCGCTTTGCGCATTCGCTGCCGCGCACTGAGCCCAAAAGCCTACGAAGATAGTTTCTTTGAAACTATTTCGTTGACGGCCTTTGGATTGGCTTTACCGCCCGTCGCCTTCATCACCTGACCCACGAACCAGCCCGCCAGTTTGGGGTTCTGTTTGGCCTTTTCGACCTGGGCCGGGTTGTCGGCGATGATCTGGTCTACGGCGGCCTCAATCGCGTCGGTATCCGTCACCTGCTTCATGCCGCGGGCCTCGACGATTTCTGCCGGGTCGCCGCCTGTCGTCCAGACGATTTCGAACAGGTCTTTGGCGATCTTGCCCGAGATGTCGCCCTTGGTGATCAGTTCGACAATGCCGCCCAGTTGCGTGGCCGAGACGGGGCTTTCGGTGATCGCCTGATCCTCTTTCTTCAGGCGGCCGAACAACTCGTTGATCACCCAGTTGGCGGCGAGTTTGCCGTCGCGGCCTTTGGCCACTTCTTCGAAGTAGGCGGCGTTTTCGACCTCGGCGGTCAGGACGGAGGCGTCGTAGTCGGTCATGCCGTAGTCCGCCACGAAACGCGCTTTCTTGGCGTCAGGCAGTTCGGGCAGACCAGCTTCGTTGTCGTCGACCCAACCCTGTTCGATCTCAAGCGGCATCAGGTCGGGGCAGGGGAAATAGCGGTAGTCGTGCGCTTCTTCCTTGGAGCGCATCGAGCGGGTTTCGCCTTTGTCGGGGTCGTAGAGGCGGGTTTCCTGCGTGACCTCTTTGCCGTCTTCAAGCAGGGCGATCTGGCGGCGGGCTTCGACGTCGATGGCTTGCTGGATGAAGCGCATGGAGTTCATGTTCTTGATCTCGCAACGGGTGCCGAGGTGGGCGAAATCCTGGGAAGCCTGATAGCGTTCGTAATCGCCGGGGCGACAGACCGACACGTTGACGTCGGCGCGCATATTGCCGTTTTGCATGTTGCCGTCACAGGTGCCCAGGTATTGCAGGATTTGGCGCAGTTTGGCGACGTAGGCGGCGGCTTCTTCCGGGCCGCGGATATCGGGGCGGCTGACGATCTCCATCAGGGCGACGCCGGTGCGGTTCAGATCGACGAAGGACATATGTGGATCCATGTCGTGGATGGATTTGCCAGCGTCCTGTTCCAGATGGATGCGTTCGACGCGCACAAGGCGGGCGACGCCTGCTTCGAGTTCCACCAGCACTTCGCCTTCGCCGACGATGGGATGGTAAAGCTGGCTGATCTGATAGCCTTGGGGCAAGTCGGGGTAAAAGTAGTTTTTGCGGTCGAAGGCAGAGCGCAGGTTGATCTCGGCCTTCAGGCCAAGACCGGTGCGCACGGCCTGTTCGACGCAGTATTCGTTGATGACGGGCAACATGCCGGGCATGGCGGCGTCAACGAAGGCGACGTTGGAGTTTGGTTCGGCCCCGAAGGTGGTGGATGCGCCAGAGAACAGCTTGGCTTTCGAGGCGACCTGAGCGTGAACTTCCAGCCCGATCACAAGTTCCCAATCCCCGGTTGCCCCGGCGATGACTTTTGGCTTTGGCGTTTCGTATGTCAGGTCCAGCATTTGGCGCGCCTCTTCGGTATCCAACCCGTCTCATAAGGTGGGTGTGGGCAGGGGGCAAGACGGGCGCGCGTTCAAAGGTGATATCCGGGGGCAATCCTTCTTGATTTCAAGTGCCTTGCATTGATCACGGCAAAAACGCAGGAATTCTGGAAGACGATTGGACAAATTCATTGGAGGCTTCTTTTATGGTGGAGCTACGACTGACGGCCGTGCTGCTTGCAATATCGGCGCCTGCTTTTGCCGAGACATACGAGGTCAATTCAGTTGCCTTTGGCGTGGCGTCGAATTTCTTTGATCCGTTATCAGAGAACCTGATCGTTTTCAGAACCGAGACGAAATACGACCGCTTCGAAGTTGCGGACGCGGGGCGGCTTGAGATGGAAGCCATCCATTGTTTCGGAAGCTTTGTGATTGTGCGCGGCAAGACATCCGGCGGCGGGAATTGCACGATCACTGACGTGAATGGAGATCGGGTGCTGCAACGCTGGAGCATTGATGATGTGGCGCTGGGCAAGGGGTTTGGCACTTGGAGCTATATTGGCGGCACTGGCGCGCATGAAGGCATCTCGGGGCGCGGGTATTACGTGAACGAAGAAATCGCGCGCACGGGTGAAGTGAAAAACACGATCCATGGCACGGTCACCTGGCCAGAGTAGGCCCGACTTTGCCGCGATACAGGTCCGCCAACGTCAGACTTTGAAAATCTGTTTGATCTCGTCCAGAGCTTCGATCTGTTTTTTGCTTGGCTCTGTGCCCGATTGTTTGGCGATGTGGGAAATGACCCCCATGGCCGAAACCAACCCTTCCGGGCCAGCCAGCCGGTGTAATTTGCGCGACAGTCGCGAAATGGCGGGATCAGGGCCCTGACATTCCTGCACGAACCAATTGCCGAGAACAGAAAGTTCTTCAGCTTCTTTCATCGACACGTCTAACTCTGATTGCAGCCCGACGATCAGACCCTGCCGTGCCTCTTCAGTTGGGAATTCATCGAGACCAAGATAGGCCGATGCCAGGCCTGCGACGGCAAGGGGAGGTTCTTCGATACATTCGACCGGGTGCTTATTGGCCTGACGGCGAAACCCGAAGCGGCGTGCGGCACCAAGGGCGGTTTGCGCCATATCCGCCATTTCGCCCGCAATGTAGACGGTATTCTGGGCGCGAACGAAGAAATAATAGATGCCGACCAAAAGGCCGATGAGGCCGATGAGGCCGATAATAATGTGCATAATCAATGACTCCACTTTGAATGAGGGTGGCATAGCGGGGAATTCTGGCGATTTTATGGGGCGGCACGGGCGATATCGGTTCAAATCGAACGGAATGGGAAACTTTTACAGTTTCCGAATTGATTGAGCTGAAAGAAATCGGGTGGTTTGGGTGGCGAGGGTGGTTTGTATGTATTCGGCTGCTTTGCGGGACGAAGCGGACTCTCGCCTTTTGAGTGTGAATGACTGCTTTTCGCTTGGTGAACCAAATGGTCGAATTTAGTGATTTTGTGACGCAAGGCTCTCGGGCGCATTCCAAATCTTTTCTTTCAGCCAAGACCGAAAAACTCGGGCCGGTCGGTGTTGCTCTGTTGCATAGAGGAAGTACATTTCTCGCTGCAATGGCGGTACCCCAGGCATTTTTTGCAGTTCGCCGTTTTCGAGATAGGTGTCCACCAGCGGGTGACCGGCCAATGCAATACCCTGACCTTCGATCGCAGCTTGCAACATGTTAATGTATGTATTCACATGCACGCCGGATCGTTCTTCCGGTGCGGGAAGACCCTGCGACTCGAACCAAAACTCCCATCGCGCCTCGCGACGGTACCGCCCCGATAGATATAGCAGTCTTTCGTTAAGCAACGCTTCTGCGTTTCTCAGGTCAGTCTGGGCATTGTAGTTAGGACTAAAGACCGGAAAAATTGCTTCTTGCATGATCGGTTCCCACCCAGGACCTTGCGGGACCGTCGGGCCATACCGTATTGCAACGTCGATACCCTCGGTGCCAATGTCCAAATACCTGTCGGAGGCCACCAGATTGATCTCGATGTCTGGATGTTGGGCACCAAAATCGATCAAACGGGGCATCAACCAATAGGTTGCGAAGGCTGAAGTCACTGTGATCGTTAGCCGTGTGTCCGATTTGTTCGCACGCTGTTGTTCCATGGCCTCTTCAATGGTTTGCATCGCTGGGTTCACCATTTCTGCAAAGGCGCTCCCGCTGCGCGTCAGCGCGACTTTCCGGTGATTGCGTGAAAATAAGCGTGTGTTAAGCGCCTGTTCAAGCTCTGCAATTTGGCGGCTGACGGCCACGCGAGAAATTCCCAGCTCAACTGCTGCCTTCGTAAAGTTTTCTGAAACAGAAGCCGCACGAAATGTTACGATGTTCCTTAGTAAATGAACATCTTTGCGCAGGTTATCCATAACGATCTGGTTATCACTGTGATACGGAATTTGCAACTATACGGAGACGACGCTCTGCGTATTCTATCGTTAAAAACACATTATCAAATCTCAGGGAGTCTAGACATGAATCGATTGATAGCCACATCAGCCCTTGCCGCACTGGCGTTGACTACGTCCGTTTCCGCTCAGGAAATGCCTGGCAAAGGCATTGAAATAAACCCGATCAAGGGCTCGCCTGCGAATGCTTGGTTCCAGCACATGGTGGTTCAACTTGGCCTCGAAGCGCTTGGCTACGAAGTTGAAGAAACCCGCGAAGCGGATTTCCCAGCCTTGCATCTTGCGGTGTCTTCGAGGGATGCGGACTATACGGTCAATCATTGGCGGCCACTTCACAACGATTTCTTTGATAAGTCCGGTGGCGATGGCACGATGGTCCGCAGCCACGCTGTGATCACGGGTGCTGGTCAAGGTTACTACATCGACAAGAAGACCGCTGACGCGAATGGAATTACCAACCTAGGACAACTGGCTGACCCCGCCGTTGCTGCGCTGTTTGACGGCGACGATGATGGCCTAGCCAACCTCTCAGGCTGTAACCCTGGTTGGGGATGCGAATTGAAGATCGAAGAGCATCTTGACGCTTATGAACTGCGCGATGTGGTTGAGCATGATCAAGGTAGCTATTTTGCGATCATGGCCGACACGATCACGCGCTACAATGAAGGCGGATCAATCCTGTACTACACTTGGACTCCTAACTGGATCAGTGACGTATTGGTCCCCGCCACAGATGTCGTGCAGATTGGCGTACCCTCTAACGGGGATGCTATGGATCCGGGATTTGCAGTGAACGATGTCTATGTCGTCGCGAACAAGGACTTCATGGAAGATAACCCAGCTGCTGCAAAATTCCTCAGCACAGTGGAAATTCCAATCTCGGCAGTGAATGCGGCGCAGGTCAAGCTTCGTGATGGCGAAGACACCGTTGAGGATTTCCGCCGTCATGCTGAAGACTGGGTTGCCGCAAATCAAAGCCAGTTTGATGCACGGGTCGCCGAAGCGGCGGCCGCTAACTAAACTCCCTGTGGACAGGGGCACCCAACTTTGGTGCCCCTTTTTTCGAATCGAGGGTGCAATGAGCGACGTTCAAATCGAATGCCGTAATCTGTGGAAGATCTACGGCGCACGCGCGGATGAGGCTTTGAAGGCCGTACAGTCCGAAGGCCTGAGCAAAGATGATGTTCGCGACAAGTATGGTTGCGTATTGGGTGTAAGAGACGCAAGCTTCAGCGTTGGCAAAGGAAAAATCTTCTGCATCATGGGTCTGTCAGGTTCGGGCAAATCCACTTTGGTGCGCCATATCAACCGCCTGATTGAACCGACTGCGGGCGAAATTCATGTTGCCGGCCAACGTGTCGACACAATGAATGAACCGTCGTTGCTAAAACTGCGTTCTGAGACGATTGGAATGGTCTTTCAGCACATGGCCCTATGGCCGCATCGAACGTTGTCGGAAAACGTGGCTTTTGGCTTGGAAGTGCGCAACGTTCCCCAGGCAAAGTGCCGCGAAGCAGCTGAAATTGCATTGTCTTCTATGGACCTGACCGGCTGGGAAGATCACTATCCAGACCAACTGTCTGGAGGGATGCAGCAACGCGTCGGCCTTGCAAGGGCGCTGGCGGCAGATCCGGATATTTTGCTTATGGATGAACCGTTTTCAGCGCTTGATCCTTTAATCCGGCGCCAGTTGCAAGATCAGTTCCTCGCGCTTTCCGAGAAAGTTCAAAAAACAACCGTGTTCATCACGCATGACCTTGATGAAGCGATCCGCATGGGCGACCAGATTGCGATCATGAATGATGGGGTTATCGTGCAGATCGGAACGCCTGAAGAAATAGTTACCAACCCCAAGGACGACTATGTTGCTGAGTTTGTCAAAGGCATCAGCCGGGTCAATCTGGTGCGGGCCGAGACAATTATGTCCGCGATGGACGGGCGCGACGTCACATCAAAGACAGTGCCCTTGGGCAGCGAATTGGGCGAAATCATGGATCAGTTCATGGAAGACCAGTCTCCCGTGACTGTCGTGAATCCCGAAGGCGACGCTGTCGGCCACATCACTATAACGGACGCATTGCGCGGATAGGAGGCGATCATGGATCTGTAGAATATCTTTGACAAGGAATGGGTGCCCGTTGGAGCATGGGTAGAGATGTTGCTGCAATGGGTCGTCGAAAACTTTCGGTTTGTTTTTCAGGCAATAAAAGTGCCCTTCGACATCGTTCTGTCCGGGCTGGAGGACGCACTGACCGGGACGCCTGATCTAGTAATGCTGGCCATCATCGTACTGATAGCCTGGCAAGCAGGTGGGCGACGACTTGCTGCGGTGTCTGCCGCATCCATGCTGGCCATCGGTTTGATGGGCGCGTGGGAAGAAAGCATGGTGACCCTTTCAATCGTCCTGACATGTGTCATCTTCTGTTCCATGATCGGCATCCCGTTGGGGATTATGGCGGCGCGCAACGATAGGTTCTGGACCATCCTGCAGCCACTTCTCGATCTGATGCAAACGATCCCGTCATTCGTTTACCTTGTGCCAATTGTGATGCTTTTTTCCATTGGTAATGTGTCCGGCGTGATCGTGACCTTTATCTACGCATTGCCACCAGTTGTGCGTCTCAGCAATCTTGGCATCCGACAGGTGCGTGGAGATATGGTTGAAGCCGCGCGGGCCTTTGGTGCCAGCAAACGGCAAACGCTGATTAAGGTTGAACTGCCGCTGGCGATGCCAACCATTATGGCAGGTGTAAACCAGACTATCATGATGGCGCTGTCGATGGTTGTTGTCGCGTCAATGATCTCAGTTACCGGGCTTGGCCAGATGGTGTTGCGCGGCATTGGACGCCTTGACATGGGGCTTGCAACTGTGGGCGGTCTAGGCATTGTGTTCCTCGCGATCGTTATCGACCGGGTCAGCCAAAGCTTCGGCACATCCGCACGCGATCGGGGCCACAAAAAATGGTACGAAACAGGACCGGTTGGAGCGGTACGCACGTTGATGGGCAAGGTGTAAGCGATGGAGTCACAGCCCAACATCCTTTTCATTCAGGTCGATCAGTTAACGGCGTCGTCATTGAGCAGCTACGGCAGTGAAGTCTGCCATGCGCCGAACCTTGATCGCCTTGCCAATACGGGCACGGTTTTCGAGACCGCCTATTGCAATTTCCCGCTATGCGCACCATCGCGATTTTCCATGGCAGCGGGCCAGTTGTGTTCAACCATTGGTGCCTATGACAACGCAGCAGAGATGCCGGCTTCAGTTCCGACTTACGCGCACTACCTTCGCGCTGCCGGATATCAAACGGCCCTTTCCGGCAAGATGCATTTCATCGGTCCTGACCAGTACCACGGCTTTGAAAAACGGCTGACAGCCGATCTTTACCCGGCGGACTTCAGTTGGGTCCCAAATTGGGGGGATGAAGGCAAGCGCGACACAAACGATGACCGCAGTGTGTTGGTTTCTGGCGTCTGTGAGCGCTCTGTTCAGATCGATTTCGACGAGATGGTAACCGCAAACGCGATCCAGCACCTCTATGATCTGGCTCGGTCAAACGACGAACGCCCCTTCTTTTTGCAGGTCTCCTATACACATCCACATGAACCCTATCTATGCCGCAAGGAATACTGGGACCTCTACGAAGATGTTGACATCCCTTTGCCCAGCGTTCCGGCTATGTCTTCAAATGAACACGACGTTCATTCGCAGCGGCTTTTGAGCGACTTTGCGATGCTGGATAAACGCTTCTCGGATGAAGACATCGCCCGCGCGCGGCGTGCGTACTACGGCTCAATCAGCTATATCGATGCGATGGTAGGGCGTGTTCTGGATGTGCTGGCCGCAACTGGTAAAGCCGACAAGACAGCGATTGTTTTCACATCCGATCATGGCGAAATGCTGGGCGAGCGGGGTATGTGGTTCAAAAAACACTTCTTCGAACCAGCACTGCGCATCCCACTGATTATGAAGGTGCCGGGCCAGGCTGCAAAACGGGTCGGAACGCCTGTATCGCTTGTCGATTTATTGCCGACCTTTATGGGGCTGGCACAAGGCAGCGGTTGGGAAAGCGGAGTTGAACAGTTGGAAGGCGATGACCTGACCGCACTTGCCACAGAAGCTGACGACCTGGCCAGACCAGTTTTCGCGGAATACCTTGCTGAAGCGACCCCTTCTCCGATCCTTATGATCCGGAAAGGGGATTACAAGTTCATTTGGTCAAAGGATGATCCGAGCCTTATGTTCGACCTGAGGACCGACCCGAATGAGTGCCACAACATTACCCAAGACCCCAAAAATGCAGACCAAGTATCTGACTTCATGCAGATGATTTCTGACAAATGGAACTATAATGATCTGAAAGACAAGATTGTCGAAAGCCAAAAACGCCGTCGATTGATCGTCGACGGATATGCAGATGGGCCTCGCCCTCGGTGGAACCACAGTGAGTCTGCGTCAGATAGAGTAATCTGGTACCGAGGCGAAGGTGGTTACAATGAGTGGGCGTTCTCCTTTTTGCCTGTGCAAATCAAAGATACCACTAGCTGCGATGCAGCGAACCGGTCGAAATGGGCTGATTTTGTTGAAAAACTCATGCTTGATCGTGGAATGAACTGCTGATTCAATTCATCGTACGGATAGGGAGGGTTTTGCGATGATGGGACCTAAGCAGGAAGCACAGGCGGCGTTGTTCTATGAGTTCTCGTTGGAGGATCATGTCCCTCAAGACCACCTTCTTCGGTTGATTGACCGGTTCGTTGACCTGAGCAGTATCCGGGCGCATCTGTCGGATTTCTATAGTCACACAGGCCGTCCATCCATTGATCCGGAACTGCTCATTCGGATGCTGTTGGTGGGGTATTGCTTTGGTATTCGGTCAGAACGCCGGCTCTGCGAAGAGGTTCATCTGAACCTCGCCTACCGCTGGTTTTGCCGGCTGAATTTGACCGACCAAGTTCCAGACCACTCGACCTTCTCGAAGAACCGCCATGGTCGGTTCCGTGAGAGCGATCTGCTGCGCCATGTGTTCGAGACCACGGTTGCACGCAGCATGGAAGAAGGACTGGTGGGCGGTCAGGGTTTTGCTGTTGATGCCAGTTTGATCAGTGCGGATGTTCAGAAGCAAAACTCCAGCAATCCCGAAGACTGGGCCGCCCGTGACATTGATCCCAATAACGCGCCGCGCGCAGTGCGCGAGTATCTCGACACCTTGGACGACGAGGCCTTTGGTGCAGCCTCCACGGTCAAGCCCAAGTTCATGGCCCATGCCGACCCCGCCAGCCAATGGACGGCTGCACGTAAAGGCCCGGCTTTCTTTGCGTATTCTACTAATTATCTGATCGATACCGATCACAGTATCATCATGGACGTAGATGCCAGTCGGTCCAACAAGACCGCTGAAATAAGTGCCATGCGCAAAATGCTCGATCGCACCGAAGAACGTTTTGGTGTGAAGTCCGATTGGATCGCTGCGGACACCGCATATGGATCAGAAGACAATCTTGTCTGGCTCGCATTGAAGCGCCAAATCCTTCCCTTCATTCCTGTCTTCGACAAAGGTGAGCGCACGGACGGAACGTTCTCACGATCCGACTTCACGTGGGACGATGAGAACGACCGCTATATCTGTCCGGGCGGCAAAGAGATGCGGCACACTTGGCGGACCTATTCTGACCCGGCTCGAAACGCGCCAAGCTGGAAAGCTCGCAAGTATCGAGCGCTGAAGTCCGATTGCACAGGATGCGAGCTGAAGGAAAAATGCTGCCCCAACGCCGAGGCCCGCGCCGTCCATCGCGAGAAATACGAAATCGTCCGGGACTTCGCCCGCCGATGCATGGCGTCAGAGTTCAATGTCACCGCACAGAAACGACGAAAGAAGGTCGAGATGCTCTTTGCACACCTCAAACGCATCCTTGGCCTCGGGCGGCTCCGATTACGTGGACCCTGCGGCGTCCAAGACGAGTTTACTCTCGCAGCAGCAGCCCAAAACCTCCGGAAACTAGCCAAACTCACGCCGATGGTGCCAGCCGCAGGATGACGCGGCGGTACCGCCTCAGACTGCCCAATAAAATATACGCCGTAACCATCCCCAAAGCACAAAACCAAACGACTTTTTCAACAAAATCGGCTCACTCCTGACCTTAGCTGCACATGGATTGAACGACAGGTACGGAAGTTTGCCGACATTCGCTGTGCGATGCACCAACTGGTAAATTGCGGGACGAAGCGGTCTTCTATGCATTTCAAATCAACGGCCGCTTCGCTTCTATTGACATGATCCCGAAAAAATATTCCGGGTCGTAAATTTCACCCAGTCCTCGTCAAAATTTGCCGACAAAAATCTATTTAGCAACGATCACTGCATGATCATCCCGCCGTCGATCATCACAAGTTGCCCCGTCATGTAATCGCTTTCGTCGGAACAAAGGAACGCGGCGGTTCCCTTTACGTCGTCGGGGTATGAATAGCGCTTCATCGTAATCATGGTTTCGGCGAGGTGGTCCATGGATTGGCCTTCCTCTTCGAACATTCCAATTTCGACCAAATCTTTGTCCAGCTGCTCCCACAGCTCGGTACGCACAACACCGGGGCCATAGCCATTGACTGTGATCTTGTGCGGCCAAAGCGCTTTTGCGCCGCCGATGATCATCGCAAGAGCGGCGTATTTCGAGCAGGAATAGGGGATCACATCCAGGAAAGCTGTACGCGATACGATCGAACCGACGTTGATAATTTTATATGGGTGATCTTCCATCGGGCCTTGGGCGATCATTTGGCGTGCGGCCTCTTGCATGCCAAACAGCATGCCTTTGGCGTTGATGTTCATGATCATGTCCCAGTTTTCTTCGTCAATATCCATGAACATGCGTGGTTTGTTGATGCCTGCGTTCATCAAGGCCACGTTGATTGAGCCGAATTCCTCGACCGTCGCCTGGACAGCGTCTGCATTGTCTTTGCGTTTGGTCACATCCATGGCCAAGGAAATGGCTTTGCCGCCGCCAGCGGCATTGATGCGCGCTGCAACTTCGTTGACGCCGTCCAAATTGACGTCGCCCAGGCAGACATTCGCCCCCTGCGCAGCGAAATATTCCGCATTGGTTGCGCCCATGCCCTGCGCCGCCCCTGTTATCATGATATTCTTGCCAGCCAGACGTTTCGGGTCCATGGGTTCCTCCGAGGATAAATTCTTACAGTCCTCAAAATCGTGCCGGGCGTGTCGACAGTATGGTATCGACAAAATGTCCAGATTGAATCCTGATTGTCCAAGATGGACGAAATCGATCTCTGAATCGTGGGCGCACTTTGAAACACAGAGGTGACGTTGAACAAGAAATGCGTCTTAGGGAGGATTCAATGATAAGATTTGGAAATGTACTTCGCGGTTTGGTGGCAGGCGCGCTTGCGCTCGGATTGACCGTTACGTCTGCGGTTGCTCAAGACAAAGGCTCGATCATTTCGTTCAACGGCCCTGCCGGGGAAGCCTATATCGGTAAGTTTATCAAAGGCATCAAGGCCACGGCGGAGTTGAAGGGCTTTGACATCAAAGTCTTCGAAAACCAGTTCAATCAAGCTGAACAGGACCAGCAGGTGCAACAGGTTTTGGCCGCGGGCCAACTGCCTGATGTGTTCATCTGGTGGCCTTCCGATGCTGTTGCGGGCCTTGGTTCACTTCGTGCGCTGGCAAAAACCGGCGTTCCGGTTCTGAAGATCAACCAACTGCCGAACGAACAGGATAAGCAATATATTTTCGGCTACGCGGGCCCAGATGATCGTCTGCGTGCACGGAACGCTGGCTATATGATGCGTGAAGCAGCGGCGGCCAAGAAGGCTGCAGGCGGCGAAGGCTTTAATGTTTTGGTTCTATCCTATCCTCACAGCTATGGCGGATATGGCCTGTCAATCAATGCGTTCAATGAAGCGATTGCAGGGTCTGATCTGACCATCATCGGAGACGTCGACGAAGGCTTCGGCCAGGCCAATGGTTATAAAGGTGCGGCAAAGATGATTGCGGCCCTTCAAGGTCAAAGCATCGATTTCGTCTATGGAATGGATGATGCCATCCTCACCGGAGGTATCAATGCCTTGGAAGAGGCCGGGCTGAAGATGGGCGAAGATGTGATCGCTGTTGGAACCGTTTGCAACGGAGACAAGCAATTGATCGAAGAAGGCAAGCAGTTTGGCACGACGTTGCAGTCACCGCTGCATGAAGGTCAGTTGGCGATCAAGCTGGTCGAGGAATACCTGGAAACAGGTGCATTGGCGCAATACATCAACTTTACGCCAAACCCATCCGTGACCAAAGACACCATCGAAACCACCGCCCTTCGCGGCTTTGATGGCAAACTTTACGGCATCGAAGAGCTGTGTTCTGGCGCCTGGTAAGGCGCGGAAACCGAGCGATGCAAATCGCCCCGTAAGCAAACACGCAGGGCGAGTTCGTCAGGAACTCGCCCTGTATGCTACACTGACACCAGCCCGTCGGGAAATTTCATGCAGCCGCTTCTGAAACTTTCGAACATCAACCGAAGCTATGGTGCAATCCAGGCCCTGAGTGGTGCAAGTTTTGAAATCGCATCCGGCGAAGTTATGGGGCTGGTTGGCGAAAATGGCGCCGGCAAGTCGACGATGGTGAAAATCATCGGCGGTTTCGATAACGGCTTCACTGGCGACTACCAAATGAACGGCGAAGCATTGCGTTTCACCACACCAACACAAGCCGAAAAAGCGGGCATCGCCATCGCCCAGCAAGAACTTAGCCTGATCCCGACGATGAGCATCGCCGAGAATATATTTCTGGCCGGTGAAGGCGTGCCAGTGATTTCGACACGCCGCGCTTTGGCCAGGAAGGCACTGCCCTTTCTGGAAGAAGTGGGGCTTGAACATATTGACCCATTGCGCGCCACAAATAGATTGTCTGTAGGCGAACAGCATTTGGTCGAGGTCGCCCGGCTTTTGGCGCATGATCCACAGGTTCTGATTTTGGACGAACCAACAGCGGCCTTAGGCGAAACCGATTCAATCCGCATTCTTGATATGGTCGCGCGTCTTCGCGAGCGCGGGAAATCGATCATTTACGTCAGTCATCGCATGGATGAGATTTTCAAGATTTGTGATCGGATCACCGTCTTGCGCGATGGCGAAAGTCAGGAGCCGCGCGCGGCAAAAGACCTGAATGTTGAAAAACTGGTAGAGCTGATGCTGGGCCGCGAGTTGGGCAATATGTTTCCGGAACGCGCGACGAAGCCCAAGGCCGAGCCCTTGATGCAAGTTCGCGATCTTTGGCCCGATGGTGTCTTGGAGCCGGTGAATTTTGACGTTTATCCCGGTGAGATCTTGGGGCTTGCAGGCCAGCTTGGCGCAGGAACCGCAGAGATACTGGCAGCAATGGCGGGTGCTGCAAATACGCGCGGCGGCAAGTTGATTTTTGAGGGTCGCGAGTTTCTGCCAAAACGTCCGCGCGAGGCAATCATGGCGGGGATCGGTTACTGCTCGGAAGACCGAAAACATGACGGGCTTTTCCTGGGGCGACCGATTATGGAAAATTTGACTGCGCCCGCATTAAAGCGTGTCTCAAACGCGGGCTTCTTGTCGTCTGCACAGGAACTTGATCTGGCAGCAGATACGGCCACGAAGTTTACGGTCGATCCCGACCGGCTTCCCCAAGAAGCGGGTGTCTTAAGCGGCGGCAATCAACAAAAAGTTGCGCTTGGGAAATGGCTTTCCATTGAACCAAAGATCATCTTGGTGAACGAACCGACGCGTGGTGTGGACGTTGGTGCCCGCGCTGAGATTTACCAAAAACTGCGGGGCTTGGCCGACCAAGGGGCGGCAATCGTCGTGGCTTCGACCGACTTCTATGAAATCACCAACCTGCCCGACCGAATTGTCAGTTTCTATCGCGGCATTCAGGTGGGTGAAATTGCGCTGGAAGATATGAGTTCGGCCAGAATCCTTGAACAGATCACCGATCCGTTCAACGAAACCGGGCTTCATGGAAAGGACGTGGCATGAGCGCGGATGCAAATGTGCCCGGTCTGGGAATTATCGGGCGCTTAAGCCGGGATTATTCCCCGTTGGTCATTGGGCTGGTTGCTGCGTTTCTTGCGATCCTGATTTTCGGGGCCATAACGGCTCCGAACTTTCTGACGCTGTTTAACTTCAAAACCATCATCCGCGATGCGGCTTTGGTTGGCATCATGGCAATCGGGCTGACCTTTGTCACATTGTCCGGAAATTTCTTCCTGCTCTCGATGAAAGAAACCGCCGCCTTGGCAATCATCGCTTTTGCGACCGGCATGTCCGCAGGATACGGCTTTGAAATTTCGTTTCTGGTCACAATGGTCATCGCCGTTGCGGCGGGCGCATTGCAGGGGTTTTTGATTGGCCTTGGCGGCAACCCGATTGTGGTGACGCTTGGCGCGGCTGGCCTGTTTTTCGGGATCGGCAGTTGGTGGTCGGACAACCTGGTCGTGTCTTTCCGCAGACCCCACGGGGCCGAATGGCTTGGCACCGGCTCATTTCTTGGCCTGCCAAATATCACCATCGCTTTCATCCTCATCGCAATCACCGCCGAGATTGTTCTGCGAAAAACAGCCTTTGGGCGTCAGGTATATTTGGTCGGTGCGAACCGTGCGGCGGGCAAGGCAACGGGCCATGAAAACTTCGGCATGGCAATCAAAGTGTGTTCAATCGCCTCGGTTTGCGCCGCCTTCGTGGCCATCGCCTTTTCAGCCCAGGTTTCCAGCGCCCACGTCAATTATTTCTCGTCCGAGTTCGGGTCGTCAGGCGATATGACGATCATGGTCATCGCCACCGTAATGGTGGGCGGTAATTCGATTATGGGCGGATATGGATCGACTTTGCGATCTTCCCTTGGTGCTATCTTCATTTCAACAATCGACAACATGATGGTGCTTCACGGTTTCAATTCGGGTCCACGCGTGCTGGCTGTTGGATTGATGATCGTATTCTCAATCATCGTTTTCGCGCTTGTCCGGCGCGGTAGCCGGGCAGTGGAATAGGAGCGCGCGAATGGCTGCCAAGCTAAAAAATTGGGTCATTGAAAACCCTGACCTTGCATTTGCAATCCTGCTCGCGATTTGTGTGTATGGGTATTTCGCGGCGACGAATGAATTCTTCGCCACCCATCGCACCACTTTCGCGATCATGGAACGGTTTGCGGTTCTGGGGCTTGTTGGTCTGGCTTTGACACTTTGCATCATCGCGGGCGAGATTGACCTTTCCATCGGTTCAAACGCAGCACTATCTGCGGTCATCACCGTAAGGTTCACTGACAGTCTGGGTGCCGTAAACGCCCTGCTTATCGCTCTGGCCGTCTCAACGACCATTGGCATTATCCAAGGCTATTTCATCGCCTATCTCAGGGTTCGCGCCATCGTGCTGACCGTTGGTACGTTGATGCTTTTGCGCGGCGTGGCGCTTTTTGCGGCCGAAGAAAAAACCGTGATGCTGACGGATTTCCGCGTGCCAGATTTCATCTCGACGAAGATGTTCGTCTACTTTTCGCCGGCAAGCCTATTGGTCATTGCAATGTTCATTGTCGTGGGTCTGTTCATGAGCTTTACCCGCTATGGCCGCGAAATATATGCCATCGGCGGCGCGCGGAAAGAAGCGCTGGCATCGGGTATCGACCTGAAACGCCCAATGATTATTGTTTTCGCGATTTCTGGGTTCTGCGCAGGCCTGGGTGGCGTCATCATCGGCTTACGCTCGGGAACGGCGCAAGCGCTTGGGCTGCAATACCTTTTGCTGGCCGGAACAGTGGCGGCCTTCATCGGGGGTGTCAGCATTCTTGGAGGAAAGGGCGGCGTCATCGGCGCGGCAATCGGCACGCTGACCGTCAATTTTCTGAACACCGGTTTGGTTTTCAACGTAACGCCCGCATTCATGGTGCAGCTTTATCTGGGTATTCTGTTGATCATCGTCATCATGTTCCAAACGGGCAGCCGGATATTCAACGACAAACAACGACGACGACAATTGTTAAGCGATGTTGATGGACGAAGGCGAAGTCTGGAAACCCGTCGTGCCGGGGTGAGCCCGGCTGCAAACGAATAATTCAGGCGCGCTGGCTTTACCCAGCGCGCTTTGCTAGCTTCATGATTTAGCGTTCAGGCGGAGGAAATGAACCAGCGTCAGCCCGTTCACAAACGACCAGAAGGTCCGTTCGAAACAGCGGACCGCCGCAGACAGTTTGGCATTTCCAGCGAAGAGATGTCGCGCTTTCTGGATTTTGTTGAACAACTTGATCAAGAGGCGCGTCAATCGCTCAGCATTAAATCCGGGTATGATGAAACACAAATACTGGTCACGCTTCTGCGCAATCATTTGACTGGGAAACTGACGACGTCCACATCATTGGCTCAAAGCTCGGGCATGTCTTATGGCACCGCAATCCGCTCCATGGCCTCGATCGAGGACCGAGGGTTGCTGCTTCGCCGACCGCGGACCTCCAGCGGCAAAAGCTACTCGCTTCACCCGTCTGACAAACTTATCCAGGAATGGCAGGAATATGCGCGCCGTGTTCATGCGCTTGTTGGAACAACGATTGGTCTAAATGATACCGGTGTCGGCCAATCCGATTATTTCTTTGGTGCCTCTTACAATCAAGGCAGCATCATCTCTCCCCTTGGCGTATTAGCGTCAAAACTGCCGCTTCGACGGGACCTTCGCATTCTGGTCCATGCTGATCCGACTTTCATGGCGATGCATGTTCTCAAGAAACAATTCGAAACGATCTTTGGCGTCAACATCCAAAGCCGCGCTTTGTCCATTGATCGGCTGCGCGAGGAAATTCTGACCAACGCACAGAAAGAAACCTCTGACTATGACCTGATCGCTTGCGACCTGCCCTGGTTTGGAGAGATGGCTGAGGCGGGTCATTTCATGCCGGTCGGTAAACTGATGGAACAAACCGCCTTCGACACCACCGACTTCCATAGCGAAGCCCTGGCAAGTGCGCGCTACAAAGGCGTTCAATACGGAATTCCTGTTCAGACGACGCCCGAACTTCTTGTCTGTCGGTCGGATCTGCTTGCAGATCATGGGCTTAACGCCCCGCGCACAATCGACGAAACCCTGACTGCGGCGAAAACGCTTCATTCGCGTGGTCGCAGCCTTTCTGGAATTGCTTGGAACGCGGCCCGGGGAACGCCGCTTGGTCACAGTTTTCTGTTCATGATGGGGGCATTTGGCCAACCCGCCCTAAATCTGCGTCCGATCGAGGGCGGATTTGACGGCGAAACGGTTGAAGGTGAGAACTTTCGCCCGATGTTTGACAGTGATGCGGCGCGCAATACAGCGGATTATATGCAGGAATTGCTAAGCTATTCGCCCAGCGGCATTCTCAGCATGTCATGGTATGAACGCGCGCGCGCCTATGCTGACGGCCAGGTGGCAATGGCCTATTGCGCGACACTTTTGGCACCAATGTTTGAGCTTGATGAGAATTCGCCCGCCTATGGCGTAACTGATTACCTGCCGCACCCCTGTGGTCCCACGGCGCGACCGATTGCACCTGTTGGTGGCTATGCGCTTGCGATCCCGTCGAATGTTGAAACCGGAAGAATTCGTCCAATTTGGACAGCTTTGGCATCGCTCACGTCAGCGAATGCGATCAAGCTTTATATCGAGAACGGGAGCCTTGTGAGCCCACGGTTCAGCGTCAGTATGGACCCGGAAGTGAAAAAGATTTCGCCACTGATATCCATCGTGGACGAAATGGCACGTTTCGGTGTTTTGCAGATGTGGCCACGCCCGCCGGTACCCGAGATCACAGATATTATCGCCATCGCCGGCGAAGAAATGCACGACATGCTCTTGGGGGCAAAATCTGTAAAGGCGGCGCTGGCGGGTGCTCAAAATCGGGCGGATGCGCTGATGCGGGCACACGGGCACTATTAATCGCCTCCGGTCGTTCCGGGGGCCTGGGAGGCACCTGATGACGACAAGAACCGCGTTAACCCCGAACGTTTTGACACCACAAGATCTAGAACCCCATTGGAAATGGGAAGGCCGCTTGCCAGCCTGGGGTCATACCTCGGTCGATTTTGAGACCCGTGTCGATCATGACCGCTTGCGCCGCTATCGCCTAAGCCGAACACGCGAGGCCTTGAAGGCAAGCGATTGCGGCACGCTGCTTTTGTTTGATGTGAATAATATCCGCTATGTCTCAGCCACAAAAATCGGCGAATGGGAGCGGGACAAGATGTGCCGCTTCTGTCTGCTGACGGGTGATGACGCGCCCTATGTGTGGGACTTCGGATCAGCCGCTGTGCACCACAAAAAATACGCCGACTGGCTGGTCCCAGATCACTGTCGCGCCGGTGTTGTGGGGATGCGGGGAACGATCCCGCCTTCATTCGGTTTGATGAAGCTTTACGCGGAAGAGATCGCCGGATTGATCGAAGACGCGGGCATGAAGGGCATGCCAGTGGGCGTCGATTACGCCGAAACCGCAATGTTTCACGCCTTGCAGGACGCCGGTCTGAACGTGGTTGATGGCCAACAAATCATGTTGTCCGCGCGTGAGATCAAGAACTGGGACGAAATCCAGCTTCTGACCCAGGCCGCCAGTATGGTCGATGGCGTCTATCACATGATCTATGAAGAGCTGAAACCGGGTGTGCGCGAAAACGACATCGTGGCGCTGTCGAACAAGCTTTTGTACGAAATGGGCTCGGATGATGTTGAGGCGATCAACGCCATTTCCGGCGAACGCTGCAACCCGCATCCGCATAACTTCACCGATCGATTGTTCCGCCCCGGTGACCAGGCATTTTTTGATATTCTTCAATCCTATCAGGGCTATCGCACCTGTTACTACCGCACCTTCAACATTGGCCGGGCAACGCCCGTTCAAAACGATGCCTATGTAAAGGCGCGGGAATGGCTTGATGCGGCAATTCAGGCGATCAAACCGGGTGTGACAACCGATCAGGTGGCCAAGCTTTGGCCGACAGCACAATCCTTGGGTTTTCCGGATGAGCTTTCTGCTTTTGGTCTGCAATTCGGTCATGGGCTTGGTCTTGCGCTGCATGAACGCCCCATCATCAGCCGCGCTGTTTCCCTGGACAACCCAATGGAGATCAAGACCGGCATGGTCTTCGCACTTGAAACCTATTGCCCTGCGGATGACGGCTTCTCGGCAGCCCGGATCGAAGAAGAAGTCGTGGTCACCGACACCGGTTGCGAGGTGATCAGCCTTTTCCCAGCCGAAGAGCTGCCAATCGCCAATCGTTACTAACTCTCCCTGGCCGGCCCGTCTCGTATCTCCCTGCGGGGCGGGCGCATATTGAAAGCACAAAATGAGTGCAAAGAAACCAAAAACAAATACCGAAGATTTTCTTCGGATGTACCGGCAGATGGTGCGCATAAGAGCGTTCGAAGATCAGGCCAATCAACTTTACCTATCTGCCAAGATGCCGGGCCTGACCCATATGTATTCTGGCGAAGAGGCAGTGGCTGTCGGGATTTGCGAAGCCCTTCGTGTCACCGACAAAATCACCTCAACTCACCGGGGCCATGGACACTGCGTGGCCAAAGGGGCCGAGTTCAAACAGATGTTTTGCGAACTTTTGGGCAAAGAAGAAGGCTATTGCCGGGGCAAAGGTGGGTCCATGCACATCGCTGACCAATCAAACGGCAACCTTGGCGCAAATGCCATCGTCGGTGGCTCCATGGGAATTGCGACCGGTGCGGCGTTCAGTGCGAAGATGCAAGGCACCGATGATGTGGCAGTCTGCTTTTTCGGCGATGGCGCCACGGCGCAGGGGCTGATGTATGAGGTCATGAACATGGCCGCGCTTTGGAAACTGCCAGTGATTTATGCCTGTGAAAACAACGGCTACAGCGAATACACGCGCACCGAGGAAATCGCAGCAGGTTCCATTCCGGCACGTGCGGAGGCCTTTGGTATCGAAGCCCACAAGGTCAATGGACAAGACGTTTTGGCCGTCAACGACCTGACGCAAAAATTGGTTGAGCGCGCACGCAAAGGCGAAGGCCCGTTCTTCATCGAACTCGAAACATACCGCTATCACGGGCACCACGTCGGCGACATCAATCGCGATTATTATCGGACCAAGGAAGAAGAGGCAAATTGGAAAGCAAATCGCGACCCAATCACGATATTGGGCGATTACCTGTCGGCGGAAGGCATCGTATCTGACGAAGAACTGACTTCCTTGCGCGAAGAAGTGCATGCTGAGGCCAAAGCAGCGGTCGAATACGCCATCACCGCCCCTTATCCTGATGGTCTGGAAGTGGACATGCACATCTTCACCGACATAACCCATGCGGTCGCGTAAGATGGGCAACATGCGCGACATCACATTATCTCAGGCCGTCAACGAAGCGTTCGCAGAAGAAATGCGGCGTGATCCGTCGGTGTTCATCATCGGTGAAGACGTGGCCGAAGCAGGCACACCGTTCAAAATCTTGTCCGGTCTGGTGGAAGAGTTTGGCACCGATCGCGTTGTGGACACACCCATTGCCGAACCCGGTTTCATGGGCATCGCAGTTGGGGCGGCCATGACGGGTATGCGCCCGGTCGTCGATCTGATGTTCGGCGATTTCCTGTTTCTGGTCATGGACCAGCTTTGCAATCAGGCGGCCAAGACGCATTACATGTCCGGTGGAAAGCTGAATGTACCATTGGTTCTGCGCACCAATCTTGGCGCGACAAGACGGTCGGCGGCACAGCATAGTCAATCTTTGCACGCTTTGGTTGCCCATATTCCGGGGCTTAAAGTTGCGCTTCCATCATCAGCATATGAAGCGAAAGGATTGCTTAAGACCGCGATCCGCGACGACAACCCAGTGGTCATCTTTGAAGACAAGCTGATGTATCAGGACAAAGCGCCTGTGCCGGCGGAGGAATTTCTGATCCCCTTTGGCCAAGCCAATGTTCTGCGCGAGGGGCGTGATATTACGCTTATCGGCACGTCTTCGATGGTGCAGGTGTGCCAGAAAGCAGCTGAATTGCTGGCAGATGTCGGCATCAGTGCCGAAGTGATCGACCCCCGCACAATTGTCCCATTGGACGAAGAAACCATTTTGAACTCGGTCCGAAAAACCAGCCGCGCGATGGTGGTGGATGAAGGGCATCAAAACTTCGGAGTTACGGCCGAAATTGCGGCCCGGATCAGTGAAAAGGCGTTCTATCACCTTGATGCCCCGGTCCAAAGGTTCGGCGCAATGGACGTACCGATCCCGTTTTCATCCGCATTGGAAGACCTGACTGTGCCAACACCGGAAGCCGTCTTTACCCGCGCAAAAGCCTCAGTCGAAGGAGGGATCTAACGTGGCGCATGAGGTCATCATGCCAATGCTGGGGATGGCCCAAGACACAGGCAAACTGCTGAGCTGGTGCAAATCAGCAGGCGAAGCTGTGGCGGTGGGCGATGTTCTGTTCGAGGTCGAGACCGATAAATCCGTATCCGAGGTCGAAGCGCAGGCAGATGGGTTTCTTGCGGGTGTAAGCGCCGAAGAAGGCGCCGATATTCCGGTCGGTCAGGTGATCGCAATGATCACGGCGGACCCCGATGAGGCGATTGCACCCGCGCCAGAAATATCGGAGCCGGTTGCTGAAACGCCCTCAGACCCACAGCCGCAAGTACAGGAAAGCCCGGTTGCCGCGCCGCCACTTCAAACCGGGGGTGATCGTATCTTAGCGTCCCCAAAAGCCAGGCGACTGGCCAAAGAAGCGGGCCTGACCCTCTCACAGTTCAGCGAAGCGGGCGTGCCTCAACCTATTCGCGCAGCAGATGTCGAACGGCTGGCAACTCAGCCAATTGCGCAAGCCGCGCCGCATGCGGGCGCCAAATTGCATATCGCGGCGCAGGTGCCTGCCGTTGGTTGCAATGCGCTGATCATCAAAATGAACGACGATGCGGGCGTTCAATTGTCGCTTGCAAATCTGGCCGTTGCCTTTGCTGCTGTCGCTCTGCGGGTCGTCAGCGATGCCCAAAACCTGACGCTGACGTTAAAACAACATGGCAATCCAAGCGTGACCTTCCATGATCCCGACAAAATGCGGCTCTCGCAGATGACAGGCGAAGAAGGCGATGCACCCGCGGACTTGGAACTGATCGACCTGGGCGAAACATATCTGACCACCACCGCAATAGATGCCGGTGCTACGCCAACGCTTACAATCGCGCTTACGGGGGGCAACATTCATTTGTCGCTTTCCTATAGCTCATCAAATCTCACGACGGATCAAGCAATTGCGCTGATGTCCGATCTAAGCGCGCGCATGGCCGAACCATTGCTGGCGCTGGTCTAGGATCGGGAAGGGAAACCAACATGGAACACACTGATCTTTACATCAACGGCGCGTGGCTTCCCGGGTCTGATGGAACACGTTTTGACGTCATGGACCCCGCCGATGAAACTGTTTTGGCAAGCGTGGCCTCTGCCTCTTTGGACGATGCTAAAGCCGCCCTGGACGCTGCAGAAGCCGCCTTTGCAGATTGGGCCGCGCGCACCCCGCGTGACAGGTCCATCGTGCTGCGCCGCGCGTGGGAGTTGATGGTGGAGCGGCAGGAGGAATTTGCCCGGCTCATCACCTTGGAAAACGGTAAAGCCCGCACTGATGCCATGGGCGAAGCCGCTTATGCCGCCGAATTCTTCCGCTGGTTTTCGGAAGAGGCTGTTCGCGTTGACGGCCTGATCTCTCACGCACCCGCGTCAGGGGCACGGATTATCGTTCAACACAAACCTGCGGGAATTGCTGTGCTGGTCACGCCCTGGAATTACCCGGCCGCCATGGGGACCCGCAAAATCGCCCCAGCCCTCGCGGCAGGCTGCCCGGTGATCATCAAACCGGCGTCTGAAACGCCCCTGACCATGTTGGCCCTAATGCCATTGCTGGAAGAAGCGGGCGTGCCCAAAGGCGTCGTCAACGTCCTGCCCTCGCGCCGAACCGGAGAGATGGTCGACATGCTGCTGCACGATCCGCGCGTGCGCGTTGTAAGCTTTACCGGATCAACCGAAGTGGGCCGCAAGCTTTTGCATTCCGCCGCCGATCAGGTGTTGAAACCTGCGATGGAGCTGGGTGGCAACGCGCCTTTGATCGTCTTTGAGGACGCCGACATTGATGTGGCCGTCGAAGGCACAATGCTGGCCAAGATGCGCAACTTGGGCGAAGCCTGTACGGCGGCAAACCGAATTTACTTACATGAAAAGGTTCAGGACGCATTTGTGGAAAGGCTGAGTGCGGCCATGGCGGCGCTGAAAGTGGGTGACGGGCTGGACCCATCGGTGGATGTTGGCCCTTTGGTCAATGCAGATACGCGCGACAAGGTCGCAGAATTCGTTGAAGACGCTGTTGCCAAGGGGGCAACCCTTCACTGCGGCGGTCAGAAACCAGATGGCAAAGGGTTTTTCTATCCCCCGACCGTTTTGTCCAACGTGCCCGCTAACGCCAACTGCATCCACGATGAGATATTTGGACCGGTTGCGGCCATTCAAATTTTCACTGACCCGGAAGATGTCATCAAACGGGCCAATGACACGGAATACGGATTGGTCGCCTATGTGTTCACCGAGGACATGAAGCGCGGGCTGCAAGTCTGTGAACGGCTTGATTACGGAATGGTCGGGTTGAACCGTGGGCTGGTTTCAGACCCGGCAGCACCTTTCGGCGGCACCAAACAATCGGGCCTGGGTCGCGAAGGCGGGCATGAAGGCATGCATGAATTCATGGAAACCCAATACATTTCGGCAAGCTGGTAAAATGCGCATCGGTTTCGCCGGACTTGGCCGCATGGGGCGCTTGATGGCGATGAATTGCGCAAAAGCCTTTCCAGTAACTGTGTGGAACCGTTCGCCTGAAATCGCTGCTGATTTCGCAAGGCTGAATAACTGCGCTCATGCGACATCGCCCGCAGAGCTTGCCGCAAACACCGACATAATTCTTTCGATGCTCGCAGACGACAAGGCTGCACGAGACGTTTATCTGGGAAAGGATGGTTTGCTTGCCGCAGAGGGTGCCGATCTTCTGGTTGAGATGGGCACCATGAGCTCTGATTTGATCGGAGAGCTTCACGCGAAAGCAAAGGCGCGCGGCAAAACCTTCACGGATGCCCCGGTTTCAGGCGCGACGCAGGCGGCGGAAGAGGCAACGTTGATGATCATGGCTGGCGCATCCGCAGAAATGGCCGCGCGCCTGCAGCCGGTGTTCGACCAAATGGCGCGCAAAACCATCTGGTTGGGCAAGCCTGGGTTGGGCGCGGTCATGAAACTTTCGGTCAACACCCTGATCCATGGGCTGAACCAGAACTTGTCCGAGGCCCTGACATTGGCCGAAGCTGCGGGTATTGAGGCATCTGCCGCTTTCGATGTGATCGAAAACTCTGCAGCGGCGGCACCAATGCTGAAGTACCGACGTTCAATCTATCTGGACGAACAAGCCCAGGATGTTTCCTTCACGGTCGCGCTGGCGCGCAAAGATGTGAGGCTGGCTCTCGATCAGGCCCAATCCACTGGCACTGCCATGCCGCAGACCCAAACCACGTTTGACATGCTGAAGGCCGCCGGAGAGGCGCGTTTCGACAACCGCGATATGGCGGCAATCTTGAATTTCATGCGGGAGGGCAACGAATGAAGGCAGCATTATTCGTGGGCGGCTGGGAAGGCCATGCCCCAGGCGATTTTGGCGATTGGTGCGCCGCCCTATTGCGCGACAACGGGTTTGAAGTTCAGGCGTTCGACACGCTTGAACCACTCGCAACGCCGGAAAAACTCGCCGATATAAACCTGATTGTGCCGATCTGGTCGTCCGCGCGCAGCGCGCATCGGCCTGAGTTTGGCAATATGACGAAACCGCAGGAAGATGGGTTGTTGAAACTGATCGGCGACGGGTGTGGCATTGCCGGATGGCACGGCCATATGGGCGACGCTTTCCGCGACCGCCCCACCTATCACTTCCTGATCGGCGGCCAGTTCGTGGCCCATCCCCCGGGCTGGCCCGACAACCCACAACCCACTGATGATTATGTCAATTATGATGTCACAATCTGTCGGCCCGATGACCCGATTGTGCGGGGCATCAAATCCTTTCATATGCGGTCAGAGCAATACTACATGCTTGTCGATCCATCGAATGAGGTTTTGGCGACCACAACGTTTTCAGGCGATCACTTGTGGTGGATCGAAGGCACGGTCATCCCGGTTATCTGGAAACGTCGGTGGGATAGGGGACGTGTTTTCTATTGCTCCATCGGTCACGAATTGGACAACCTGAAACGCAGCGAGGTCACCGAAATCCTGCGAAGAGGCATGATCTGGGCGGCACAAAGCGAATAATGACCGATGCGCAAGGAAGTGCCTGAGTGTTTATGAGTTTGGATCTTCAGCAAATGAGGGCACCGTCTGAGCAATCACAATCGGACTTGGCAAAAGTTTCTCAATTAAGCAAAGCCGACATTGGTGCATCGCACAGCATTTGACACATTGGGCTCGAAGCGGACATCCGACGCTTTCAGTCGGGCTCGGAGCCACTATCGACGCCCTTAAGGTCGGCTTTGCGGGACGAAGGAGACTTTCACTGTAGTTGTACACAACTCTTCAACGAAAACCGCAGAAGCAATTTTACAAACCGACCCGTACCGTCAGAATTCATGAGAATCTGAAAACGTTGAGCTGTCGAGACACAGGTCAATGTGCGCCTCATTGTAGTCGATCTGCTATGTCCAAACCAAGGAACAAAAGCTCGGCTTCTACTTTGGCCGAAAAATCGAAGTAGGGCTCACATGGGCGAAAACCAAACTTGCCGTAAAGAACGATAGCTTCGTGCAATATTGAGATTGTATTAAGTTCAATGCGTTCGTAGCCGTCTTCGGTCGCTTGATCTATCAACGCAGCAATTAAGGACTTGCCTAGCCCCAGACCTCTCGCATCTGCCGAAAGAAACACCCGTTGGATCTCGCAGGTGTTTTGATTGATTGGATTTGTCATTCCGCATCCAACCGCGACCTCTCCGTTGTGGACCATGAGAATTGATCCGGTGGGGCGTGCGTGGGTTGCTGCCAAGTCCCGCAGCATTTTTGCAAATGGTTCGTCGCCGTATTTCTGGTCGACTACCGGATGATCAAAAGGCGGTGCGCGTTCATACGTCAGCTCACGGTAGCCGTGCATAAGTGCGATCAGATCGTCTTGGTCGCGGTCTGGGTCGTAATGGGAAATCGTGCCCATGGAATTGCCTCCTCAAGCACAGGACTGTCTGCACCGAACTTATGAACTTCCAACTTACCTATTGCCATTTCAGGACCTGCCGGATCAAGCAAGTCGAACTGTACTTCGAGGAATTGGTTCAGGTAAGTTTGGGCTCTAAGCGGTCATTCGTCCAAGTGCACACAAACGCAAAAACGGCGCAAGAGTTACTCTCGCGCCGTTTTTTGATTTCGAAACTGGTGTCCGACTTAGCGGCGCAGGCCTAGGCGTTTGATCAGGCCCTTATAGCGGTCCTCGTCTTTGCCTTTGACATAGTCCAGCAATTTCCGGCGGGTCGCGACCATTTTCAACAGGCCACGGCGGCCGTGGTTGTCTTTTTTGTGGGTCTTGAAGTGCTCGGTCAGTGTGGCGATGCGGCTGGAAAGAATGGCTACCTGAACTTCGGGCGAACCGGTGTCGCCGTCTTTGGTGCCGTATTCTTTCATCACTTTTGCTTTTGCTTCAGCAGTAATCGACATCGGGGTCTCCTTTAGGTTTGAGAAATGGCGCAAGCCGGGATGTCGTCCAGCAGGGCCCGTGGAGGCTCCGTCCGAAGTATTTCGGTGCGGATGCGGGCGTATAGGAGAGATTCGGGGGTTTGGAAAGAGAATTCTGAGTTGTCCGGTTGGCGCTTTGAGGTCGGAGAATTTCGGGTATTGTTTGGCAAAACATAAAAAAGACAGGCAACTCGACGGAATTCATTCTGGCAATCCTTGCGGTGGGATTGGTGGCGGGCCTCGCTGGCGGCAGCGGTGGGGATCCTCGCTTGGCGATGGTCCAGACCCGACTGAGTAGGGCACAGGCGATGACGGCCTCTTGGTAGGCACTGCTTTTGATGACGTTATCTACGGGCGGGGTGGCAACGACACGATCAACGGCGACATCGGTAACGACTTTTTGCGGGGCGGTGCCGGCGAAGATGAGTTGCGCGGTGATGCGGACAACGACGTGCTGGAAGGGGCGCTGAACTCGGACTTTCTGGAAGGTGGCGGTTGCAATGATACGCTGCGCAGCGGTCCGGGGTTGGATTATCTGGTCGGCAATCTGGGGGCCGACGAGTTGGAAGGCGGTCCGGGCGATGACACATTGATTGGTCTGGCTGGTGATTTTACTTCCGCACCTTCAACGGATGCTGATGACGCCGGTTATTTAAAGCCTGCGGTAAGATTGACTAAAATTCTGGAATCTGGCCCGCCGCCGGGAAACCTTGTGTAAATATTTTCAGTTCATCCTGCTCTTCAATGCCAGATTGCCAATTTCGGCAGCGGTCCCGGCAGAAGAGGTTTCATGGGCTGGACGGTTGAAGACTTTATAATTGCGGCATTTCTGGCAGCGTGTCTGACTCCGGTCGTATCGTGGTTTTGGGGGTTGTTCACGACCAAAACGGGCATGGGACCTGGTGACGAAGTCGATGAGGCGTCGGGCAAAGTGGCACCGGTCAAGCGGTCCTCTCGGAGATCACAGGTTTCGCGCCAACCTTTTTCGCAAGAAATAAACCAACAAGTCCATAGAGGAGTGCGCCATGTGGTGCCACAGGACGTAAAGGAATTTGTTGTACCGAATTTTCGCCCAACGGTGGACACCTGTGATGTAGTTTTGCACGCGAATGTGGTGGGCCATGTCCGTTGGAGGCCTGACAATGGAGTGATCCTGACCCTAAGCGACGATATGGGCACGTTGGAGATTTGTTTTCTGGGGCTGGATGACTTGCCGGCGGATGACATCCTGATCCGGCTTAAAACTTCGGCGGTACCTGGCGTCGCGCATCCATTGAGCGCCTTGGTCCCTGTCAGCGAGATCAGACACAGTGACGAAGCCAATCTGGATCGCGCGTGGGCAGCTTCGGACGCAAAAGAACAGGTTGCAAAGATGAAAGGCCCGGTGACCTGGGACCAGAACCATGTCGCCGTGTTCGAGGAGTTTGACGCCTCGACTGAAACGGTCGAGATTTTGGTTCCGCGCAAGGATACTGACGGCAAGAATTTGGAAGTTCACCCAACGCCGGATGGCCGTCACGGGCTGGTGATCGTTGCAGGTCGCACGGTGGCGGTATTGGGAAATGCTCCGGATGCTACGGCAGAAAATGTGCACATCATCGTCCAGAACGTGGAAGTTGCGGCATGAGGAGTTCCGTCATTGCCTTGGTGGGTATGTTTGTGAGTAAGGTGTTGAATATATTAATGAAGATCGCCCTTTCCCGCGAGAAAGGCGTTTCATCCTGCAGGACCTGAGTGCGGCCTATTGCGACTGCGGTTCGCTTGGTGACCACGGTGCCAAGGCGGTGGCGTAGCCGACATAAAGCGGGTGGCGCGGGTGGCTCCCTTTGGTGACGCCAAGCGAAAAGAGTGGTTTGCCACTGGCCACAAGCATGCGGCCGACTTTTGGGCCCTGATTCAAATGCGCACCGTGCACGCCCCAGGCGCAGAGAACGTGATCAGCCCAATTGGCGGCTTCGATAAGGACCGCCTCGTTTGCAGGACCAATGGGCGATTTGGCCCGCTTTAATCTTGCCGGATCGGTTTCGCGCCAGGCAAAGATGTTGCAGACTCGCATGGCCCCGTATCCAAGCCGGCGTGCGCGACGTTCACAGCGTTCTACGGTGGGATCGTTGGCAAGTTCAGTTGCCTTGGATGGGTTCAGCATCACATATGTGATGCGCTGTTCAGTGGTGTTCCAGATGCGGGTCAGCGCATACCGGTAATTGTCGCAAGGAGAATAGACGGCAGAGCTTTCGCGGCCCTGTTCGCTGTGTGTCCGGGTGACCAGGTTCAAAGGCGGAAAACGCGCGACGGGTGCAACTCACCCGCTTTGTAGATCCCGACCGCGACCGGTTGGCCCTGATGCGAGGCCCAGGCGAGGTCGCCATATTCAGCATCGGATGCGATGACGAGGCCGGGATTGCCATTGCTGAGTTTGGCTGCGCTTTCGGCGGTTGTTGGCAGTTCGGGCAGATCGGCGAGGCCGATTTCCAGCGGCTGGAGGTGGTCGTCGAGGTCTGGCGTGCGGGCCAAGGCTTCGATTTGGTCCATCGTGACGGCTTGGTCCAGATCGAACGGGCCGGACCAGATGCGGCGCAACGAGGTGACATGGGCGTGGCAGCCGAGGACTTCGCCAAGGTCGCGGGCGATGGAGCGGACGTAGCCGCCTTTGCCGCAGACCATTTCCAATGTGGCATGATCGGCATCGGGTCTTTCGGTCAGGGACAGGCTTTCAACAAAGAGCGGGCGGGGTTCCAGAGTGACGTCTTCTCCTGCGCGGGCCATGGCATAGGCGCGCTGGCCGTCGATTTTGACGGCAGAGAACTTGGGCGGCACCTGCTGGATGTTGCCGGTGAGGGCGGTGAGGGCGGCTTCGATGTCTGCATCGCTGGGGCGGGCATCGGAGGTGGCGATGACCTCGCCTTCTGCGTCGTCGGTATTGGTCGCGATGCCAAAGCGGATGGTGAAATCGTACGCTTTGGTGGCGTCGGTGACGTAAGGCACGGTCTTGGTGGCCTCGCCCAGAGCTACGGCCAGAAGCCCGGTTGCGTCGGGGTCCAAAGTGCCTGCGTGGCCTGCTTTTTTGGCCTCGAAGGCCCAACGCACTTTGTTAACAACGGCAGTCGAGGTGGGGCCGGCGGGTTTGTCGATGATAACCCAGCCTGAAATGTCCCGTCCTTTGCGCCGTCGTGCCACGTTTTGCCCTTTGTCCGTTGTTTGTGTGATCAGGCCGGTCTGCTAACGGCTGGAGGGGGCCGGGTCAATTGGTGGGATTGGTGACAACCAGCATTGGGCCAAGGGGGAAGCCGATGTCAGCACGGTCCAAACTGGGGGCCAACAGGCGTGAGACGTTACCGTCGAGGAACAGCGCATTCGGCGTTCCAAGCCGGTCGCGGAAAAGGCGGGCTAAATGGTGGAAATTCACGCGTGAATTCGAAATGGCGGCGATCAGATATCCATCTGGCGTAACGCCGACACCATTGCGGATGAAGCGCGAACTGGAGTCAGGCAGAAAACTCGGGTGCAGATTGCCGTCGATGACCAGCATGGGACCGGATTGGGTTGCATGAGCGCAATCTGGCGGAATGGCGGCGAAGGCGCGGCTTTCGTGGATAGATGCAGTCCCGTCCCCCAAACACAGCACACCGTTGGGCAGCAGGGCGAAATTGCCAGGGCCGTCGCGCGTAACGATACGGGCGATCTCTTTACCGTTTTCGATATAAAGACCAACGGGCCTGCGGTCGGGGTGATACATCCCGCCATTGGTGGCAAAGGCTATCTGGGCGCTGTCACCGATTGTGCTACGCAGCCGTTCGAAGGTGCCGATCTTGGTGCCGTCGGGCGCATCCAGCATGAGGCGGATGGTGTCGGTTTGGGGGTCGGCCTCGCAGACAGTGAATTCGGCGTCGTCAAAGGTGACGACCTTGCATTCGGCAGCCACCGCGCTGGTGGCGGCCAGCAGCGCCAGACTAATCGCTATCGAGATCGCGGCGAACATTGTCAGACGAGAATAGACGGCGGCTGTCATCAAGCCGGTCGAAGGTTTCATCGATGGCAAAGCGCAGTTCTGGCGAAAATTTCAGCGCGAGGCCTTTGTTCACGACCCGGCGGATTTCGTGGCGGTTGCGACGCAACCCGTCCAGGGCTTCTTCGCGGTTGTCGCCACCAAGAGGCAGGACATAGGCAGTTGCCACTTTCAGATCGGGGGAACAGCGCACTTCGCCCACGGTAATGGACATGCGGTTCAGATCCGGGTCATGAATATCGCCCTGGTTAAGGACGTCGGACAAACGCCGACGGATCAGCTCGGCGACGCGAAGCTGGCGTTGGGTGGGTCCGGGACCGTCATTGAATCGCGATTTGGCCATTTGCCGGATGTAGTCGTTTGCCGGTTGGCGTTCAAGCGGTGCTTTGCAAGCCCGTTCGGTCGTCGTATGGAGAGCCAAGTTGGAGGAAAGACCATGACGGAATTGCCGGGTGTCGTAATCACGGGTGCATCGGGACGGATGGGCCAGATGCTGATTGAAAGTGTGCGCGCGTCCAATGCGTTGCGTCTGATCGGAGCGTTGGAACGACCCGGTCACGACTGGATCGGTCAGGATCTGGGCGAAGTCATGGGCGGCGCGGCGATGGGCGTTCTTGTCGGCGATGATCCGCTGGAGGCTTTTGCGAATGCGCAGGCTGTTATTGATTTCACTTCACCGGCTGCGACCGTCGCCCACGCGGCCATCGCAGCCCAAGCGCGTCTGGTGCATGTGATCGGGACCACGGGTTTGGCTGCGGACGACATTGAAAAAATTGATGCAGCTGCGCGTCACGCAACGATTGTGCGGGCGGGCAACATGAGCCTTGGCGTGAATTTGCTGGTGCAACTGACCCGGCAAGTGGCGGCGGCGTTGGACGAGGATTTCGATATCGAGATTGTCGAAGCTCACCATCGCCACAAAGTTGATGCGCCGTCAGGCACGGCGTTGATGATGGGCGAAGCGGCGGCTAGGGGGCGCGGCGTTTCGCTGGGGGATGTGTCGGATCGCGGGCGCGATGGGATCACGGGTGCGCGTAAGGGCGGCGATATCGGCTTCACCGCCATTCGTGGCGGCGATGTGGTTGGCGAGCATGATGTGATCTTTGCCGCTGAAGGCGAACGGATCGTGCTGCGCCATCTGGCCACCGATCGGAATATTTTCGCGCGCGGTGCGCTGAAAGCCGCCGTTTGGGGGCAGGGTCGTGGTCCCGGACACTTCGATATGCTGGATGTTTTGGGGATGAAGTGATCCGGCTAAGGAATTGATGCGTATTCTTTCCAAAAGGTGGAGAGATTGCCCATGCCCCGGATCATTGCCCTGACCCTGATCGCCTTTATGGCCGCTGGACCTGTGCTTGCGGACGGCTTTTCGCGGGTTAATGACAAAGGCGATTTTCTGCAATTGGTGAAAGACCGCGATCTGAAGCGGTTCGGCATTCGGTTGATTGTGAGAGATAGCGGGCAGATCACTGGCCGGGCCTTCGGTCAGAAAGTGACGGGAGCCTGGAAATGGCAGGACGGATACTTTTGCCGTGACCTTTATGTTGGCAAGGATGATCTGGGTGCGAATTGTCAGATGGTCGAAGTGAAAGGACGCACAATGCGATTCACCTCGGATCGGGGCGAGGGCATTTATGCGGATCTGCGGCTTAAGTAATCAATTGGGCGACGGTTAAAAATCGACCGTGATGCCCTTCTTCTCCCAATCGCCGTAGCGCACAGGCTCGGGGCCGTCGCGGCCACCAAGTTCGGTTGGAAGCGATTTGTCACCGGTCTTTTTTCGACGCTCTTCCGCCTCGGCCAGCGCGCGCTGGGCTTCGGGGGGCAGGTCGTTTTCCGTGTCGGCCATGGGCGCGATGCTTCCTTGTTTGCTTGGTGCCTTTGATATACGTCGGCGCGATGTCAGAGCAAGGGGCACACATTGGCTGAGCCGGGACTGGAACCAAGACGACGCGCGGCCGCGATGATGACGGCTGTGACCAAAGACAAACTGCCGCTGCACACGCTTGAGGGCGAGTTAAAGGGGCTGGAACCTTCAGACCGCGCCCGCGCGATGCGGCTGGCCAGCGAAGCGCTGCGCTGGGCTCCGCGCTCGGACAAGGTGCTGGGACCGTTTTTGCGCAACAAGCCCTATGACAACGTGCTGAACCTGTTCCGGCTTGCGCTGTACGAAATCAACGTTGACGGTGTGCCGCCTCATGCGGCGGTTCATGCCGCTGTGGCTTTGGCCCCAAAGCAGACAAAGGGCTTGATAAATGCGGTTCTACGCAACGTGCAGCGCAGCGAGACGGATTGGAACAGCCTTCCGGCTCCGGCATTGCCGAAGTGGCTGCGGAAACGGTTGAACAAGGCTTGGGGCAAAGAGGCTTTGGCGGTGATGGAGGTGGCGCATGTGATGCCAGCGCCGCTGGATTTGAGCTGCGCCAAGGATGCAAAGCGCTGGGCAGGTGAGCTTGGGGACGAGGTCCTGCCTACAGGTAGTGTAAGGCTGGCAAAGACTGGTCAGGTTTCGGCAATGGGTGGGTTCGACGAGGGGGCCTGGTGGGTTCAGGACGCTGCTGCGGCCTTGCCTGCGAATTTGCTGGACGTGAAGCCCGGCGAGCAGGTGCTGGACCTTTGCGCTGCGCCCGGTGGCAAGACGATGCAACTGGCAGCCGCGGGTGCGGACGTGACGGCGCTGGACGATTCTGAGGATCGTTTGGAGCGGTTGCACGAGAATTTGAAGCGCACCGGGCGGTCGGCCAAAGTTGTGGTTGCGGATGCGTTGCAATGGGAGCCGAGCCAGAAATTTGACGCCATACTGATTGATGCGCCTTGTTCCGCGACAGGCACTCTGCGGCGGCATCCCGATCTGGCCTATGCCAAGGACGGAACCGAGCTAGAGACCTTGCTGCCACTTCAGGCGGCGATGCTGGACCGCGCGCTTGGCTGGCTGAAACCGGACGGGCGGTTGGTCTATTGCACTTGTTCGCTGCTGCCGGATGAGGGCGAAATGCAGCTTGAAGCCGCGCTAACACGCCATCCGGGTCTGATTGTTGAAGATCTGTTGCCCGAAGGCATCGACAAGTCGTTTAGGGCAAGCGGAGGTGGGCTTCGCACGCGTCCGGACGCCTGGTCTGAACGCGGTGGAATGGACGGATTTTTCATGGTTCGGCTGGCGAAACCCGGCTGATCCGTAAAACGGTCATGACAGGTTAACATCCTTTGGTTATTCTGCCGTTGGAAACGGCCCGAATGAATGGGCGGTCTGAGGCAGGACGGAGATTTTGTTCGTGGACGACAGTTGGTCTGCGCGCAAAACGCGCTGGATGAATCGTCTTCACGCCCGAGGGGCGTCGTTGTCGCGACCTGCGACGGCTTTTTCGACGATGCCTGAACCCAAGACAATTGGCTCCTTTGCACGCGGCCGCCAAATTACTGGTGGTAACTTCCTGTTCGCCGGATTTCTGGTGGAAGCGCCCGAAACGATGATCTGGGATCTTCCAATGCCCGAAGACAGTTTCGAGGGCGAGTTGCACGGGTTCACCTGGCTGGATGATTTGGCAGCTGTCGGGGATCCGCATTCGACAAAACGGGCGCAGGAATGGACCCATGAATGGGTGCGCCGGTTTGGGCGCGGCAAAGGGCCGGGGTGGACGCCTGATCTGACAGGTCGAAGACTTATCCGCTGGATCAACCACGCAATATTACTTTTGAACGGGGTCGAGCGTGCTGGAAGCGAAGCCTATTTCCGCTCGCTGGCAGCGCAGACCATATTCCTGTCGCGCCGATATCGGGCGGCGTCACCGGGTTTGCCACGGTTCGAGGCGCTGACCGGGCTGATCTATGCAGGGCTGGCCTTGGATGGCATGGACAGGCATGTCGGGCACGCCATTCGCGCGATGGCACAGGAATGCGCACGCGAAATTGACGAACAAGGCGGATTATCAACGCGCAACCCCGAAGAGTTGCTGGAAGTCTTTACATTACTGAACTGGTCAGCAGTCGCATTGCAGGACGCAGGATTGTCGCCTGGTGCCGCGCATTTAAGCGCAATTGAAGCAGTCGCACCGGTGTTGCGGGCCTTGCGTCATTCGGACGGTAGCCTGTCACGCTTCCACGGCGGTGGGCGCGGAGTTGAAGGGCGGTTGGATCGCTCGTTGGCCTCATCAGGTGTTCGGGCAATTTCCCAGGCCGGGCTTTCAATGGGATATGCGCGTGTAAGCCATGGGCGTACAAGTGTCATCGTCGATGCGGCGTCGCCCCCACGGGCGGAAGCTTCCCGCAATGGCCACGCCTCGACCTTGGCGTTTGAGCTGACGTCAGGCCGGCGGCCTGTCATTGTGAACTGTGGATCTGGCGCAACCTTTGGCAAAAGCTGGCGGCGGGCAGGGCGCGCGACGCCAAGCCATTCAACGTTGGGGTTAGAAGGGTATTCATCTTCCCGGCTGGGCGTTGCCGGGCGTGTTTCGGGGCGTGCAGCCGATCTCTTGATCGATATTCCGCAGGACGTGCGATTTGAGCGCGCCGAAGTGGAAGGTGGAACGCGACTGGTTGTTGGCCACGATGGCTATCTTGCCAGCCACGGGCTGACCCATATCCGAACCTTGCATCTTGGGTATGATGGACGTTCCTTCAAAGGTGAGGATTCTCTGGTTGCTTTGGACAAGGCCAGCCGCCGCCGCATGGACATTGCCTTTGACAAATCAAAGTTGCAGGGCATCCCGTTCAACGTTCGTTTTCACCTGCACCCTGATGTGGATGCGACGCTTGATATGAATGGCACAGCGGTATCGATGGCCTTGAAAAGTGGTGAGATCTGGATTTTCCGCCAGCAGGGTGAAGCTTCTTTGACATTGGAATCAAGCGTTTACTTGGAAAAATCGCGGTTAACGCCGCGTGCGACCAAACAAGTCGTTCTAACTGGCACTGCAATGGAGTATTCTACCCGCGTCAGCTGGTCCCTGGCAAAAGCTCAGGAGACCCCGTCTGCCGTTCGCGACTATGCGATGGAAGACGTAATGGCGGTGGATTGAGGAAACAGGAAAAGCAGATCACATGACAGGTATTCAGCCGGTACGCCGCGCCCTTCTTTCGGTGTCGGACAAAACGGGGCTTGAGGACTTCGCGAAGGCGTTGGCCAATTTGGGGGTCGAACTTGTGTCGACCGGCGGAACGGCAAAGGCGCTGCGGGCGGCAGGTTTGGACGTGAAAGACGTTGCGGACCTTACTGGCTTTCCCGAAATGATGGACGGTCGTGTGAAGACGCTGCATCCGGTGGTTCATGGCGGTTTGCTGGCGCTGCGGGATGACGAAGATCATGTGACCTCGATGGAGGCGCATGGGATCGGTGCGATCGATCTGCTGGTGGTGAACCTATATCCATTTGAGGCAACCGTGGCCGCGGGTGCTGACTACGACACTGCGATTGAGAACATCGATATCGGTGGACCGGCAATGATCCGGGCGGCGGCGAAGAACCACAAGTTCGTGTTCGTTGTTGTGGATGTTGAAGACTATAACAGCGTTGTCAGTGCGTTGCGCGACGGCGGCGGCACCGATTTGGCGTTTCGCCAGAAGTTGGCCCAGACCGCTTATGCCCGCACCGGAGCTTATGATGCGGCGGTATCGACATGGATGGCGGGTGCAATTGGCGCGGAAACGCCACGCCGCCGGGTGTTTGCCGGGCAATTGGCGCAAGGTTTGCGTTATGGCGAGAACCCGCATCAGACTGCTGCGTTCTATACCGATGGTTCGGCGGTGCCGGGGGTTGCAACGGCGGTTCAGCATCAGGGCAAAGAACTGTCTTACAATAATATCAACGATACAGATGCCGCTTTTGCATTGGCGGCGGAATTTGGCGCTGGCGATGGCCCGGCGTGCGCCATTATCAAGCACGCGAACCCTTGCGGTGTGGCGCGCGGCGCGACGTTTGCCGAAGCGTTCGGACGCGCGTTTGACTGCGACCGCACCTCGGCGTTTGGCGGTATCATTGCGCTGAACGGAACTTTGGATGGCGACACGGCGCGGGCTATCTCGGGGATTTTCACCGAGGTTGTGATTGCTTCGGACGCGACGGACGAAGCGAAAGAGGTCTTTGCTGCCAAAAAGAACCTACGTTTGCTGACCACTGGCGGCATGCCTGACCCGATGGCGGCCCGCCTGGCTGCACGGCAGGTATCTGGTGGCTGGCTGGTGCAGGATGATGATTCCGGTCATGTCACGCTGGACGATCTGAAAGTTGTGACCAGGCTAGCCCCGACCGAGAACCAACTGGCCGATATGCTTTTTGCCTGGACCGTTGCCAAGCATGTGAAATCGAACGCAATCGTCTATGCCAAGGATGGTCAAACTGTCGGAGTTGGTGCTGGTCAGATGAGCCGTTTGGACAGTTCCACCATTGCGGCTCTGAAAGCGGGTCGTATGGGGGTCGAGGTCGGGCTAAGTGAAAGCCCGGCGATTGGATCGGTCGTCGCGTCCGATGCATTTTTTCCTTTTGCAGACGGCCTGTTAGCCGCGGCCGAGGCCGGAGCGAAGGCGATCATCCAACCAGGTGGTTCGATGCGTGACGATGAAGTGATTGCAGCGGCGGACGACGCCGGGTTAGCAATGGTCTTCACTGGCATGAGGCACTTCCGACACTGATGAAAAACCTGTCTGCAATGAACTGGACCACTGCTGTGGTGCTGATCCTGGATCAGATCAGCAAGTATATTGTGGTGCAGGCGATGGATCTGAAATCACGCGGTGTTATCGAGGTTCTTGATCCTTACCTGATGTTGAAGATGGCCTGGAATCGTGGCGTGAATTTCGGGCTTTTCGCCAATCATGGCGACGCGACCCGGTGGGGTTTGATAATCATCGCGTTGGCAATATCGGCCTGGATCATTTGGTGGATGCGTCGGGATCGCCCAGGTTTTTGGGTGCAGGTATCCGCCGGTTTGGTGCTGGGTGGTGCGGTCGGAAACGTCATTGATCGGGTGATCTATGGTGCGGTTGCGGACTTTATCAACATGTCCTGTTGCGGGTTCGTCAGCCCGTGGTCATTCAACGTCGCCGATATCGCGATCTTTGTTGGTGCGGTTGGATTAGTCTTGCTGTCGGGGGATGGATCAAAGGACAGTGACGCCACCGATAAACCGGGTTAAGACACTATCGACGTGTAAAAGGGGCACATGGTGCGGACTGCAATTCTCATTACGGCGTTGATTGTGCTGACTGCTTGCGGTGGCGGAAAGGAAGAGGCGCCCGACCTTTTGAACATTCGTCAAGGTAGTGGTGACGGTCCTGACGAATTTGCGATTCTGCCCACAAAGCCATTGGTATTGCCGTCCGACATGACCGCTTTGCCGACCCCGACGCCAGGCGGGTCGAACCGCACAGATCCCCAACCAGAGATCGAGGTTGCAAGAGCGCTGGGCGGAAATGCAGGAGTTTTGGACGGTGGTTTGACGGATCGCGCGTTGTTCACACATGTTTCGCGTTTTGGCGTTCAGGAAAATATTCGCGCTACGTTGGCAGCCCTCGATTTGGAGTTTCGCCGGGCCAACGACGGGAAGTTTTTGGAACGGTTGTTTAATGTGAATGTTTATTTCAGCAGTTACTCAGCGATGGAGTTGGACCAATACGCCGAGTTGGAGCGATTGCGTCGTGCAGGCATTCGAACATCGGCTGTACCGCCAGACCCGACACTAGAGCGTTAACCCGCGCCTGCTCACATCCTTGTAAGCTGCGCTTGAAGAACAGTGCCTTTCGGACCACCTTCACCTGAAGCGAAACGATTAAGAGGACGTGCGATGCGCCGAATTTTTGCGGCTTTCATTCCCCTGCTGATGTTGACGCCCCAAAGTGTGGGCGCCGCCGAGGTTACGACATTCTCGCTGGATAACGGCATGGATGTTGTGGTTCTGGAGGACCATCGCGCCCCCGCGGTTGTGCATATGGTGTGGTATCGCGTGGGTTCGGCTGACGAGCCGCCTGGAAAATCCGGCATCGCACACTTTCTGGAGCATCTGATGTTCAAGGCCACAGATGAGCTGGCTGCCGGCGAACTTTCAGACACGGTTGCGCGCAATGGTGGCTCGGACAACGCTTTCACGTCCTATGACTACACCGGATATTTTCAGCGGGTTGCTGCAGACCGGCTTGAACTGATGATGTCGATGGAGGCCAGCCGGATGGATGGTCTGCGCCTGGTACCCGAAGATATCGCGACCGAACGCGACGTTGTTATCGAAGAACGCAATCAGCGGACCGAGAATGATGCCGGTGCTTTGTTCAATGAACAGGCGCGTGCAGCTCAATATATGAACCATCCTTATGGTATCCCGATTATTGGCTGGAAGCACGAGGCGCATACGCTGACTCTGGAAGATGCCGAAGCGTTTTACGCAGAGCATTATGGGCCAAACAATGCGATTTTGATTGTCGCCGGTGATGTTGAGCCGGAAGAAGTGCTCGCGTTGGCTGAGCAATATTACGGGGTCATCCCACCTAATCCGGCTGTGCAACCTCGGGCACGGGTGACCGAACCTCCACAGTTGGCAGAGCGTCGGATTCGGTTCGAGGATGCGCGGGTTGGCCAACCTTATGTGATCCGGACTTATCTTGCCCCGGAACGCGATGAAGGTGCGCAGGAACAGGCGGCGGCGTTGCGGCTGTTGTCCGAGTTGTTGGGTGGATCAGGGACGACATCTTACTTTGCCGAAAAGTTGCAGTTTGACACTCAGACGGCGATCTACACCTCGGCCTTTTATGGCGGTCTAAGCCTGGATGACACGACGTTTGGTGTCGTAATTGTGCCTAGCGAGGGTGTGACGCTGGCTGAAGCCGAAGCGGCGATGGACAGCGCGATTGAGCAGTTCATCGAAGATGGAGTTGACCTAGTGGCGCTGGAGCGGATCAAAATGCAAATCCGGGCGTCAGAGATTTTTGCACAGGACAATATCGGCAGCATCGCACGCCGGTTTGGGGCTGGGCTGACATCCGGACTGACAGTCGCGGATATCGAGGATTGGCCAAATGTTTTGGCCGCGGTCAACGAAGGCGACATCATGGCGGCGGCTGAAATGATCTTTGACCGCAAAAAGTCCGTGACCGGATGGGTAATGCCCGAAGACTTTGAGGAGGTGATGCAATGATCCGCTTGGCTTTGGCGTTTGCCCTGACCCTTGTAGCGGCTGGCCCTTTGCGGGCAGCGGTTGAAATTCAAGAGATCACGTCACCCGGTGGGATCAATGCCTGGCTGGTCGAGGAGCATTCGATTCCGTTTGTATCGCTGGACATCCGGTTCAAAGGCGGCGCATCGCTAGATCCGGCGGGCAAGCGTGGCGTGTCCAATCTGATGACGGGCTTGATTGAAGAGGGTGCAGGCGAGCTGGATGCACGGGGGTTTGCCGAAGCGCGAGATGCTCTTGCGGCCAGTTATGATTTCGACGTTTGGGACGATTCCATGCGCGTCTCGGCCAAGTTTCTGACCGAGAACCGCGATGAGGCCGTCGATCTGTTACGCCAGGCACTGATCAATCCGCGATTTGACGAAGACGCTGTCGAACGTGTGCGGGCACAGGTTCTGTCGATCATCCGTTCGGATGCTACCGACCCGAACACCATTGCCGGTCAATCGTTTGACGCAATGGCTTATGGTGACCACCCATATGGGTCCTCCCGAGATGGCACATTGGAAAGTGTGGCCGCTTTGACCCGTGATGACATTGTCGCGGCAAACCGCGCCTTGCTGGTGCGTGATCGCGTTTACGTGGGTGCCTCAGGGGACATCACGGCCGAAGAACTGGGCCTTTTGCTGGATAAGCTTTTGGGTGATCTGCCAGAAAGCAACCTGCCCCTGACCGGACCAGTAGACCCGGACGTTCATGCCGGCATTACGGTTGTGCCTTTCGAGACACCGCAGTCTGTTGTTCTGTTCGGGCACACTGGAATTTCACGTGATGATCCAGAATTCTTTGCCGCTTTCGTGGCAAATGAGGTTTTCGGCGGCAACGGGCGGCAATCGCGTCTGTCCAATGAAGTTCGGGAAAAACGCGGTCTTACTTATGGCGTCGGCACGTATCTGGTGAACTTTGATCAGGCCGACATGCTGTTCGGGCAGATGGCGTCGGCAAATGATCGGGTTGCTGAAGCCATCGAAGTGGTCAAGTCGGAGTGGCAGAACATCGCCAGCAAAGGTGTGACCGAGACCGAATTGGAAGAGATCAAGACCTATCTGACTGGCGCTTACCCGTTGCGGTTCGATGGCAATAGCCGGATTGCGCGTATTTTAGTTGGGATGCAGGTCACAGGTCTGACGCCGGACTACATAACCACGCGCAATGAACAGTTGAACGCGGTCACACTGGATGATGTTCTGCGGGTTGCCGAGCGGCTCTATCAGCCTGGAAACCTGCACTTTGTGGTGGTTGGACAGCCAGAAGGTGTGAGCAGCACCGGTCAATAAGCGATTCACAAAAAAAATGGCCGCGCAAGCGCGGCCGTCCAGTCAGGGAGGAACTTATGTGGCGTGCCAAGTAGGACACAGCCCGAAATCTAAACTAACAATTTGCGCAACGCGCGAAACTTAATGAATTAACTCTACACCAAATCCCAAAAATTGGGTGGCTGTTCATAACACTCTGGCTTTGTCATGTGGTATATTTGCGGCAAGTGAACGCTCATTTCATGATAATTTCGACGACAACTGACCCTGCGTCATCCTGTGACCGGCCGCTTAGAGAATTGAAAACTCACAACGAAAACTAACATGCGATAAGCTGCATGAATCGGTTTTGGAACATTTTGTCGCGGCAGGGTTTCGGAGCTAAATTCTCGACGAAATCGGCAGTCTTGGCCCTTAGGAAGCCAAAATATATCGACCTTTCTATTGTGCAGCCTCGATCACACTAACATCCACCGACAATGCTTCGGCGGCAAAGCCCTGGGTAACACCGCGAATCGGAGCGGCATCCTCGCTGTCAAAGCCAGACCCAAGCCGAATATAACGGGCGTCAGGGCACATGTTGTTTGACGCATCAAAGCCAACCCATCCCAGGTTTTCGACAAAGAGCTCGGCCCAAGCGTGACTTGCTGAAGCAATATCTCCAGATGCATGCAAGTAACCCGTGACATATCTTGCGGGAATGTCCACCGAGATTGCCGCTGCAATCAGAGCATGCGCATGGTCCTGGCAAACGCCTTTGCCCGCTCTAACGGCCTCGGTTGCTGTCGTGCCCTGGTCTGTTTCATTGGGTATGTATTCGATAGCCTCTGTGATGACATGGCTGAGTGAGTGCGCCCGCCCCAACGGATCGTTTTCAGAGGCTATCGCATCATTTGCCAATGCCCGAATGTCTGCGTTCGACGCGGTAAATTCGGTTGTTCGCAAATAGACCAACGGCGATATGCGTTCACGGTGACCGCGCAAGACTCCGGACAAGTCGGCTGTTTCAACAGTGCCCGAAACTTCGACAACAACCTTATCAACCGGACCGCGCATAGTGGCGGTTTCGATCCAGTCGCCCGCACCATCGCGAAATCCAGCGCCGCGCACTGCGCCGTCGATGGCGACATCCCACTTCGTGACCGATTGGCCTTCGAACCGTGAAGGCCACAGTCGCAAAGATTGAGCGACGCCACGTGCTGGCGGGTCAAACGCATAGCTGGTTTTGTGATTGACTGCCAAACGCATTACTGGCCCTCGCCGGTTAGATAGACTTCGCCAACAATGGATGACAACGCGGCAATCTCGCCGATCATACGAGTCAAAAACTCGTGCAATCCTTCATCAAAGATGTCGTCCACTTCGATCTGGGACAGTTCAGATACAAGTGCGCGGGCGCGCTGTTGTGCTTCGGTCGGGCGTCCATATGCCTTTTCCAGATGCTCTATGTGCTGACAGGCCTCTTCCGCGCAGGTGATCAGAGATCTTGGGGCATCGCGGTTGAGAATAAGGAAGTCTGCCATTTTGGCGGCAGTCACTTGCCCGCCATACGCCCAGTTGAACGCCCGGTGTGCGCTGAGCGCACGCAATATTGTCCGCCACTGATAGTTGTCCAGACCCGAGCCCACATAGTCTACCTGAGGCAAGAGCACGAAATACTTCACGTCCATAAGGCGCGCGGTACTGTCCGCACGCTCTAGGTAGGCCCCGATATTTAAAAAATCGTAGCTGTCCTTGCGCAATTGCGTGTCTTCAATGGTGCCACGGATCAAAGCGTTCGTGCGCAAGGTCCAGTCGATCAGATCATTCGCGGGAAGTTTGGAGCGCTCGGTGCGCTTCATATTGCGCATCTCCTGGTGGGCAGTATTCAAAGCATCCCATGTCTGGCTACTGAGTGCCGTGCGTACAATGCGCGCGTTTTCACGTGCTCTATCAAAGTTCGAAGCAACCGATGACGAGTTGTCATCGTCAAAGAACAGATAGCTTTCGATATTCCGTTGAACCAGATCGCCATACTTGGCGTCAAAACCGGGCTTGGTGCCGCTGGCTTGCAGGATCGGTTCCCATTCGTTGCGATATCCGCCCGACGTGTTGGGGATAAGCGCGTTGCGGGTGCCGACCTCTAAAAGGCGGGCAACAGTTCCGGCGCGTTCGACGTAGCGACCAATCCAAAAAAGATTATCAGCGTGGCGGGCAAGAAGAGTCATTCGGCCATCACCCAGGTGTCTTTGACGCCACCTCCCTGGCTGGAGTTGACCACCAGAGAACCATCGGTCAGTGCAACTCGCGTCAGACCACCGGGCACCAGTTCGATGCGTTCGCCAACAAGGCAGTAGGGTCGCAGGTCAACGTGACGCGGCGCGATGCCTTCCTCCACAAATGTGGGGCAGGTCGACAGGGCCAGCGTTGGTTGGGCAATGTAGTTGTCCGGGTCTTCTTCGATTTTTAGTCGGAAGGTTTCGATCTGGTCTTTGGTTGAGCGCGGCCCCACTAGCATGCCGTATCCGCCCGATCCGTGGACTTCTTTCACCACCAGATCGCCAAGGTTTTCCAGGACGTATTTCAACTCGTCCGGTTTGGCGCATTGCCACGTCGGCACATTGTTCAGGATCGGCTCTTCGCCAAGGTAGAACCGCACCATGTCGGGCACGAAGGTATAGATGGCTTTATCGTCGGCGACACCGGCACCAGGGGCCGAGGCGATTGAGACACCACCCGAACGATAGGCATTCATCAATCCGGGTATGCCCAGCATGGAGTCGGGGCGGAAACAAAGAGGATCGATAAAGGCGTCATCCATGCGCCGATAGAGCACGTCGACTTTCTTTGGGCCTTCTGTGGTGCGCATCCAGCAGAAATCGCCTTCGACGAACAGGTCCTGACCTTCGACCAATTCGACACCCATCATATCTGCCAGAAAGCTGTGTTCGTAGTAGGCCGAATTGAAATGCCCCGGTGTCAGGATCGCGACCGTTGGGTCGCCTTCGCATTTCTCGGGCGCGACGCTGGCCAAAGTGTGTTTCAAAAGGGATGGATAGCTTTCAACCGGTGCAATCCGGTTTTCGCGGAACAGTTGCGGGAACATCCGCATCATGATCTCGCGGTTTTCAAGCATATAAGAAACGCCCGAGGGCGTGCGGCAATTGTCTTCCAATACGAAAAACTCGCCGGCGCCGGTGCGCACAAGGTCGATGCCGACAATGTGGCTGTAGACGCCGCGCGGCGGCTTAAAGCCCACGACAGCCTTTTCGTATGCTTCGTTCTGATAGACGAGGCGTGCGGGGATTATTCCAGCACGGACAATTTCGCCCCTGCCGTATACATCCATCAAAAAAGCGTTCAAAGCGCGGGCTCGTTGCTTGATACCGCGATCCAGCTTGCGCCATTCTGCGGCGTCAAAGACGCGGGGGAACATGTCAAAGGGGATCAGGCGATCCGGGTCGCCACCTTCACCATATACGGCAAATGTAATGCCTATGCGTCGAAACAGAGCCTCGGCTTCGGATTGTTTGATGCTGCGAAACTCGTCGGGCATCTGCGCCGCCCAGGAATCCAATGCGGCATAGGGTGGGCGCACGGTGTCACCCTCGAACATCTCATTGAAATAGGCTGTCTTTTCCGACATGCGCCCCCGCTGGTTTTGAAGTCCACTATGGCGGGCTGGTCCGAAAAGAAAAGGCCGCAAGCTAAGAAAGTTTCGCGTCAGGGGGTTTGTTGCGCAATTTTTGGGCAATGCGTTTCGGCAGCTTGTGGATTAGGTTGGGCAAATGGCGTGTGATCCGGTTCTGACATTCACCAAAAGCGGTATTTATTGTCCGGCAGGTGATTTCTTTATTGATCCGACCCGGCGCGTTGACCGGGCGCTGATAACCCATGGTCATGCGGATCATGGACGGCGCGGGATGGGGCGCTATCTGATGACCGGAGCGGCTGCGCCAGTGATGCGGCATCGATTGGGTGACGTACCAATTGAGACGGTGGCATTTGGCGAACCCCGCCAAATCGGCGGCGCTAGGGTTAGTTTTCATCCTGCTGGTCACGTTCCGGGATCAGCCCAGATACGGGTGGAAGTTGCGGGCGAGGTGTGGGTGGTCTCGGGGGATTACAAAGTTGTGGACGATGGCGTGAGCGAGGCGTTTCAGCCCGTCGGATGTCATACGTTCATCACCGAGTGCACGTTTGGGTTGCCGGTCTTCCACTGGGATCCGCCAGCGCAAGTGACTCGAGAAATCAACGATTGGTGGTCGGGCAACGCGCGAGCCGGGCGGTTTTCAATCTGTGGTGCATATTCGTTGGGAAAGGCGCAACGAATTTTGGCCGGGTTAGATTTGGGAATTGGTCCCGTTTTGGTACATGGCGCGATCGAGGACACGAATGAGGTCTTACGGGCTCAGGGAGTTTCTTTGCCACGTGTTGTGCGAATGACCGAAGATTTGGACCCGCGCGCCTATCCCGGCGCCTTCGTTTTGGCACCGCCGGGCAGTATGACAGGGCAATGGGCCGCGCGGTTTCACCCGAGTGAGACCGCTTTTGCAAGTGGTTGGATGGCGATGCGCAAAATGCGTGGGCGTGGTGATGCCCAGCGTGGGTTCGTCATGTCGGATCACGCGGATTGGGCTGGATTGAATAGGGCTATTGCCGAAACAGGTGCCGAGCGCGTTTTCGTGATGCATGGCTATACCGGGCCATTCAGGAGGTGGCTTGAAGAGCAGGGGTATGACGCTGGCGACGTCGCAGACGGTAATTGACAGGGGATCGCAAGTTGCCGTGAATTGCGCCGCGCCTTCGCGCGTCGCGGTGGGGCAAAGCGCCTGACGGCGCGTTGCCCGGTTGGGGGCCAGCCCCCACCGATGTTCCATCGGCCCCCCCCGGAGTATTTGCACCAGAAAGAAAATATCTGCAGTGGTTTTCTATTCTGGTGGAGCGCGGTAGAAGGCAGCAGCAGAATTGAGGCACTTTATGACCACCAAAAAACCGGTTGTTCTTTGTATTCTCGATGGATGGGGATTGCGCGACGATCCTACAGCAAATGCTCCGGTTTTGGCGGACACCCCGACCTTTGACCGGATCATGGCGACGTGCCCGCATGCAACACTGATAACCCATGGACCGGATGTCGGATTGCCAACTGGACAGATGGGCAATTCGGAGGTTGGGCATACCAATATCGGGGCAGGGCGCACAGTTGCGATGGATCTGGGGCAGATTGATCTGGCGATCGAGGATGGCTCGTTTCACGACAATCCTGTGATCGGCGCTTTCGCCAGGGACGTCCTGGCGGCAGAAGGCACAGCGCATCTGATGGGGCTAGTGTCGGATGGCGGCGTGCATGGGCATATCGACCATATTGTCGCTTCGGTTCAGGCAATGGTTGATCGCGGTGTGCCGGTGGTTGTCCATGCGCTGACAGACGGGCGCGACGTGGCCCCGACCTCGGCGGCGGAATTCATTGGTCAGCTGGAGGCACGATTGCCGGAAGGCGCAATGATCGGGACGGTGACAGGCCGTTACTATGCGATGGATCGGGATAACCGGTGGGAGCGCGTGTCCCAGGCCTATGCGGCGATGGTTAACGGGCAGGGTCATCAAGCGGGTTCAGCCGGATCGGCGGTGGAGGCCGCGACCGCCCGGGGCGAAACCGATGAATTCATTCAGGCGAGTGTCATCGGCGATTATGCCGGGGTTAAGGATGGCGACGGGTTATGGTGTCTGAATTTTCGGGCCGATCGGGCCCGCGAGATCTTGCGGGCCATTGGCGAGTCGGGATTTGCGGATTTCGACACAGGCGCGCGGCCAGAACTGTCGGCGCTTCTCGGGATGGTGGAATACTTCGACGGTCACAACGATTATATGCAGACCGTCTTTCCCAAGCGGAAGATCGTGAACACTCTGGGGTCCTGGATGGCGCAACATGGCCGGACCCAGTTTCGGCTGGCCGAGACAGAGAAATATCCCCATGTGACATTCTTCTTGAACGGCGGGAAAGAAACGCCCGAGGCCGGCGAGGATCGGTTTATGCCTTCATCGCCCAAAGTGGCGACCTATGATCTGCAACCTGAAATGTCAGCGGGTGAAGTAACCGAAAAGTTCGTTGAGGTGATCGAGGCGGGATATGATCTGATTGTGACGAATTACGCCAACCCTGACATGGTTGGGCACACCGGTGATCTGGCGGCGGCTATGAAAGCCTGCGAGGCGGTAGATGCCGGGTTGTCCCGGGTTGTTGCGGCACTGGAAAAGGCCGGGGGGGCGATGGTTCTGACCGCTGATCACGGCAATTGTGAAACCATGGTTAATCCCGTGACTGGCGCACCGCACACGGCGCATACCACCAATCTTGTGCCGGTTGCGGTGGTGGGCGGGCCGGAAGGGTGCAGTCTGTCAGATGGACGCTTGGCTGATTTGGCACCCACACTGTTGGATCTGATGGGGTTGGAAAAGCCAGCCGAGATGACCGGCGAAAGTCTGATCCAAAGATGAGGCTACCCGGACTTGCTCTGACAGCATGGCTGGGCACTTTGGGGTCGGTAGCCGCAGAGACGCCCGCCGAACTGGCGCAAGTTGCTTCGGATTATATGGCCCAGGCTGCAGTTGCTTTGGCAGAGGCAGACGGAGCCCAGGACCGCATTCAAGCGCTGACAGCGACAGTGCAGGCCTATGAGAAGGGTCTTGCTGCCCTGCGCGAGGGGCTGCGTGGTGCAGCACTGCAAGAACGAGTTTTGTCGGCGCGCCTTCAGGGGCACGACGAAGAACTGACAGAGCTGTTGGGTGTTTTACAGTTGATCGAGCGTGAAGGCCCGGCCGCCGGGCTTTTGCACCCCGAAGGCCCGCTTCCGGCGATACGGGCTGGTATGCTGGCCAGTGATCTGGTTCCGGCCCTGAATGCGCGCGCTGCAATCCTGGTTGTGGAATTGGAAGACTTGCGGGCCGTGATCGCGCTGCAGACGGCAGGACAGACGCAGCTGCAATCAGGATTGCGGGACATTCGCGCCGCCCGTCTGATGTTATCCGAGGCAATATCCAACCGGACAGATCTTCCACCGGCCACGGCGACCGATGACGCCACTATGCAGGCCTTGATCAACAGCACCGAAACTTTGACCGCATTCGCTGACGCATTTGCCACCGATAGCCCGTGGAGCGGTACGTTGAAGGAAACCTGGGATTTGCCAGTTCTGGGACGTGTCCTGCGACGTTTCAACGAAAAGGATGCCGCCGGGGTTGCCCGACCGGGCTGGGTGGTGGCCGCAGAAAACAGCGCGGTCGTTACAGCGCCGACTCCGGGAACGGTTCGGTTTGCAGGGGCATTGCGGGATTATGGCGGAGTGGTAATTTTAGAGCCGCGCGCAGGCGAATTATTGATTTTGGGCGGGCTGGGGCAAGTTTATGTACGGCGCAATCAGATCGTTGAAACGGGTGCGCCACTGGCCCTGATGGGGGGCGTTGAAAGCGCAACACAAGAGAAATTGATCGAAAATTCGGTTGGCGGTGGTCAAGTTCGGCGCGAAACGCTTTATATTGAGATCAGACAAGGACGCGATGCCATTGATCCGGCGGCGCGATTTGAACCGGATGCTTAGTAAGGATAACCAATGAAACGATTCTTTTTGGCCTCGCTCACGGGCGTGATGCTGGGCGCTGTGGCGACAACACAGGTCGCCAGGCCGCTCTTGGCGCAGGAAGCAGACCGCAAGGCCTCGGTTTATGAACAATTGGACTTGTTCGGCGATATTTTTGAGCGAATTCGCGCGCAATATGTTGAAGAAGTCGATGAAGGCGATCTGATCGAAGCGGCCATTAATGGCATGCTGACCTCGCTTGACCCTCATTCATCTTTCCTGTCGCCCGATGATGCAGCCGATATGCGCGTTCAGACGCGCGGCGAGTTTGGTGGCCTTGGCATTGAAGTGACCCAGGAAGAGGGTTTCGTCAAAGTGGTTTCGCCGATTGATGGCACTCCGGCAGACAAGGCCGGCGTCGAAGCCGGTGACTTTATTACCCATGTCGATGGGGACAGCGTTCTGGGTCTGGCTCTGGATCAGGCCGTTGATCTGATGCGTGGCCCCATTGGCAGCGAGATTATCATCACGGTTGTCCGCGAAGGCGAATCTGAACCCTTCGATGTTTCGATCATCCGCGACACAATCAAGCTGACTGCAGTGCGTTCGCGCAACGTTGGCGACACAGTCATTGTGCGTATCAGCACTTTCAGCGACCAAACGTATCCTTCGATGCGCGATCAGTTGAATGAACAGGTCGAAGAGCTGGGCGGCATGGAAAGTGTAAACGGCTTCGTTATCGATCTGCGTAACAATCCGGGCGGTCTGCTTAATCAGGCCGTGCTGGTGTCTGACGCATTCCTTGATGCGGGCGAGATTGTATCGACCCGTGGCCGTGATCCGCAGGATGGCGACCGTTTCAACGCCGAAATTGGTGATTTGGCCGAGGGTAAACCGGTTGTGGTTTTGATCAACGGCGGATCTGCTTCGGCATCCGAGATTGTGGCCGGGGCCCTGCAGGATCATCGCCGGGCAATCGTCGTGGGTACCAAGAGTTTTGGCAAAGGTTCGGTTCAAACTGTGATGCCGCTTCGGGGCGAAGGTGCCATGCGCCTGACCACGGCCCGGTATTACACGCCATCGGGGCGCTCGATCCAGGCGCTGGGCGTTTCACCCGACATTATCGTAGCACAGCCACCGCGTGTAGAAGAGGCGGCCGAAGATGACAGTCCGCGCCGCAACCGGACGGAAGCTGATCTGCGCGGTAGCCTGAACAACGACAGTTTGACCGAAGACGAACGTCGGCAGATTGAAGCTGATCGCGCCAAGGCAGAAGCAGCCGCCGATCTGCGGAAGGAAGATTATCAATTGGCCTACGCCATTGATATTCTGAAAGGAATTTCCGCACTTGGACCAGAATATGCGGCAGCTCTTGCTGCGGCCCAAGCCAACTAAGCTGACAAGATCTTACTCGCGCCGGCGGCCTAGGGCCGCCGGCGCGTTGATTCTTAAGTCTGCTGTACTGCCGAATATGGCGAGTTGCCTGATCACACCTGCATGATCCATGTGCAAATTTGATGGTTTTCCCTTTTCGCTAAGATCCTTAAGTTCCGCCGAAAGGAGATCCGTGAAATGTCTGCGATTGTGGAAGTAAGGGATTTGGAAAAAACCTTTGAAGGTGGCTTCCAAGCTCTAAAGAATGTGTCCCTGAACATCGAACAGGGCGAGATCCTGGCGCTTCTCGGTCCGAACGGAGCGGGCAAGACCACGCTTATTTCGACGATCTGTGGTCTGACGCAACCTACAGCGGGCAGCATCTCGGTCGGTGGACATGACGTGGTTGCGGACTACCGCGAGGCCCGCAGACTTATTGGTTTGGTGCCACAGGAAATTTTTCTGGAGCCGTTCGAATTTGTCGGCAACACCGTTCGCCTGACGCGAGGTCTGTTCGGCAAAGCCAGGAATGATGCGCTTATTGAGACTTTGCTGAAAAAACTGACGCTTTGGGAAAAACGCGATAACCGCACTGTTGAACTTTCAGGCGGCATGCGTCGTCGGGTGTTGATCGCCAAGGCGCTCAGCCACGAACCAAGGGTCCTCTTTCTGGACGAGCCGACTGCGGGTGTCGATGTAGAGCTGCGCAAAGACATGTGGGAACTGGTGGAAGAGCTTCGCGCCGACGGCGTTACGATCATTCTGACCACGCATTACATCGAAGAGGCCGAGGCTATCGCCGACCGGATTGCGGTGATCAACAACGGTGAGATCCTGCTGGTCGAAGATAAAAAAGCTCTGATGTCCCGAATGGGCCAGAAAGAAATGAAGATAGAGTTGAACGAGGCGGCAACGGTCCTGCCGGACAGCCTGTCGTCTTATGATTTGGCGATTGCCGACGAAGGGCGCGCGCTAGTTTATACCTATGACACGACTGGTGAACGCACTGGTATTACGTCTCTTTTGAAAGGTTTGCAGGCGGCAGGATACGGTTTGAAGGATATTCAGACCTCTCAGAGCACCCTGGAAGATATTTTCGTCGGACTGGTAAAGGAAACATCATGAACTGGTATGGAGTCCAGGCAATCTGGCGATTTGAGATGGCGCGGTTCTTCCGCTCGATCGTTCAGTCGATCGTGTCGCCTGTTTTGTCGACATCGCTTTATTTCGTGGTGTTCGGGGCGGCAATAGGCAGTCGCATCCAGGAAGTTGAGGGTGTGAGCTATGGCGCCTTCATCGTGCCGGGGCTGATCATGTTGTCAGTTTTGACGCAATCGCTGCAAAACGCCGCTTTCGGCATCTATTTCCCCAAGTTCATCGGGACGATTTACGAAGTGCTGTCAGCGCCGATTTCGTCTTTGGAGATTGTGATCGGCTATGTTGGCGCGGCGGCGGTTAAGTCGTTGATACTTGGCGTCATTATCCTGATCACGGCGTTCTTCTTTGTTGATATTTCAATTGCGCATCCATTCTGGATGGTGGCCTTTCTGGTCATGACCTGCGTGTCATTTTCCCTGTTGGGATTCATCATCGGAATTTGGGCAAAGAGTTTTGAGCAGTTGAACCTAGTGCCGCTTCTGGTGGTAACGCCCCTGGTGTTTCTGGGTGGGTCATTTTACTCGATCACCATGCTTCCGCCGATCTGGCAAACGATTTCACTGTTCAACCCTGTGCTTTATCTGGTGTCAGGGTTCCGGTGGTCATTCTTTGGCATGGCAGATGTGCCGGTCGTGGCAAGCCTGATCGCGATCACCGGGTTTACGGCTTTGTGTTTCGGGATTGTCTGGTGGATCTTTAAGACCGGATATCGTCTGAAATCTTGAAGCCTTCGAAATGAGCGCGTTTCACGCGCGCACGATACTTTGCCCCGCGATCCCGCGGGGCGGTACGCCTTCGGCGAAAGTATTTGAAGACAGAAGAAGCTGAACCGGATTTTGGCCGGGTCCCAAGCCCGAACAATTTGATTAAATCTTTGCTTCTTTCTGGTGAAAATACTCCGGGGGAGACGTCGCCGTTCAGGCGAGGTCGGGGGCAGCGCCCCGGTATTCCACTCTGGTGTTGCCGGCCAGTTATGCAACATTCCGGTCATGTCACGCGGGTTTGCCTTGTTGCGCGACTGTGCACGCCCTAAATGGGCCTGTATGGTTCGCTATATCCCCTTCATCAAAAAACCGCCTCTGGTGTCTGTCGTTCGGCTACAGGGTGTGATTGCTGCGCAAGCGCGCGGCGGCGCATTGAACGATGCAGGTCTTGCAGACATGCTTCAAAAGGCATTCACCAAAGGCAAACCTGTCGCCGTTGCGCTGGCTATTAATTCGCCCGGTGGAAGTCCGTCGCAATCGTCGCTGATCGCCGCCCGAATTCGCCGTCTGGCAAATGAGAAGGACGTCAAAGTCTATGCGTTTGTCGAAGATGTTGCGGCATCCGGAGGCTATTACATTGCGACTGCTGCTGACGAGATTTGGGTTGATCGCCATTCCATTGTTGGGTCCATCGGCGTCATCTCGGCAGGCTTCGGGTTTGACGAGCTGATCGAACGACATGGGATTGCCCGGCGTGTTTACACCGCCGGCAATACCAAATCCATGCTGGATCCCTTTAGACCGGAAAACCCGGATGATGTCGCGCGCTTGAAGGCGTTGCAGGAGCATATTCACGGTGAATTCATAGATCACGTCCAAACAAGGCGGGGCGACCGTCTGGACGCCGAAGCCGATCTGTTCAATGGTGATATCTGGGTTGGAAACCAGGCGATCGTGCCGGGACTGGTCGATGGAGTCGGACACTTGGTGCCGAAAATGAAGGAAATATTCGGCGACAAGGTTGTGCTACGTCCATATTCAAGGCGCCGCCCATTGCTCAGCCGGTTTGGTGTCGGGTTGACCGGTGATATTTTGGCCGACGTTGAAGACCGTGCGGCATTCGCTCGGTTTGGGCTCTGACGCAGCGTGCTGGTCAAAATCGCCTCTCTTTTTTTGGTGTTCATTGCCGTGTTGGCGATGTTTGGAAAGCTCCGCCTGTTGCTGCCGCGTCGAATGCGTTTGGCGACAGAAAAGTGCCCGTCCTGCGGCCGTCATCGTATAGGCAAGGGCACTTGCCCTTGTGGGAAGGCCTGACGGAATGGAATTTCTCCTCGCCGGGCTTGGGCTTATCATTTTGCTGTTGGCGGGGGATTTGTTGGTTCGTGGCGCGGTCAATTCCTCGCTGCGTCTTGGGGTGCCGGCTCTGATCGTCAGCCTGACGATTGTGGCATTAGGCACATCTGCCCCAGAACTTTTGATCGCCATATCAGCTATAGACGATCATGCGCCGGGACTGGCGATGGGTAATGTCGTTGGATCAAACACCGCGAACATCCTGCTGGTGCTTGGCGTGCCAGCGTTATTCGCCGGGCTTGATACGTCCCAATGCAATACCCGCAAAAGTTATATTTCAATGATTGCCGCAACGGTTTTATTCATTCTTGCAGCTTTCCTTGGCCCGATAACCTGGGTGCATGGGATTGTACTCTTGCTTGTATTGGCCTGGATACTTGGCGGTCAGGCCCGGGCGGCCATGGCGCATCGACGTGCACGAGTGGTCGAAGAAGACCTCGAAGGTGTTGATCCCAATATGCCTTGGTGGAAAATCGGGGCGTTCTTGCTACTCGGCCTCGTTGGTTTGCCTTTGGGAGCAGACATCCTTGTGGATGCGTCACTGATCATTGCCCGAGATTTGGGCGTCTCCGACAGCGTAATCGGATTGACGCTGGTGGCTATTGGGACATCGCTTCCAGAGCTGGCAACAACCACGATGGCAGCCTACCGACGGCAAGCCGATGTGGCGCTGGGCAATGTTATCGGGTCGAATATGTTCAATCTACTGGGCATCATTGGGGTGGCATCTTTCTTTGGACATATCCCGGTTGCACCGCAGTTTCTGACGTTTGATTTGTGGGTCATGTTGGGCGCTTCGCTTTTGATCGCGCCATTCGTCTTTTCTAAAACGTGGGTCATGACCTGTCGATGGGGGGCAGCTCTGACGGTGCTTTACGTTCTCTACGTCACCATAGTGGTTTTGGCATGAGCGGCGCAGCACTGGTTACAGGCGCGAGCAAGCGCATTGGCAAGGCGATTGCGCTGTGGCTGGCTGGCCGTGGGCTGGACGTTGTTGTGCACTACCATACGTCGGCAGACGAAGCAGAGAGTGTTGCAGAAAGCATCCGGGCCATGGGCGCTAGCGCTGTGACCCTCAAAGCTGATCTGACAGACGAAGCTGAGACGCAGAAGCTGGTGGCGAATGCTGTTGATGCTCTCGCACAGCCTTTGACTGTGTTGGTCAATTCGGCCTCAATATTCGAGTATGACAATTTGCAGTCCGCGACCCGTGAAAGTTGGGATCGGCATCTGGAAAGCAACTTGCGGGCCCCGTTCGTGTTGACGCAACGCTTTGCGGAGCAGGTGCCCGAGCCAATCTATGGCGGCGAACGGAATGAGCCGACTGCGCAGGCGCTGATTGTGAATATGGTTGATCAAAGGGTGCAAAAGCTGACGCCTGAGTTCATGAGCTACACCATTGCAAAGATGGGGCTTTGGGCGCTGACAAGAACCTCGGCGCAGGCTTTAGGACCCAAGGTGCGCGTAAACGCAATCGGACCAGGACCGACCGTTCAGGGCATTCGCCAGTCGGATGGCCATTTCGCGGCGCAGCGGGCCTCGACCATTCTCAAGCGCGGATCGGACACCGATGGTGTCTGTCGCGCCTTGGGCTTTTTCCTTGATGCACCTGATGTTACCGGCCAACTAATTTGCGTCGATGGGGGTCAACATTTGGCCTGGCAAACTCCGGATGTGCTTGGTTTGGAATAGCTTTAGTATGCGAATGGACACCGAAGTTGTGCACCGCAGGCCGAAACATCACAGTTTTGTAATGAAATGTTAATGTTATCAGTCATTTGCCGATTTCTCAAAATAATATCCAATGAAATCAATACCCTTAAATAGTGCCTATTTTTTAGGCATATCCACGAATAGGCTAAAAACTAACGAAAAAATCGTTAAGGTAAAAACTTGTCCATGGGGTTATCCACAGAAGAAGTGGACTCCTTTTCTCTTGCTCGGGTTGGCACGGCAGTGCAGCCAACCCGAGAATCAGGCTAAGTGGCGCAGATGAGCGAGCAGACAACACATTCCACCCCCGCGGGCCAGGCTGTGATCCAGACCTATCTAAAGACGCTGGACTCCAGTCCGGGTGTTTACCGCATGCTCGATCAAAAGGGCGCGGTTCTTTACGTGGGCAAGGCGCGAAATTTGAAGGCACGTGTTTCGTCCTATGCACGCCCTACGGGACACAGCCCCCGGATCGAGCGGATGATCCGCGAAACCGCAACGATGATGTTCCTGACCACACGCACCGAGACCGAGGCGCTGCTTCTCGAACAGAACCTGATTAAGCAGCTTAGGCCGCGCTACAACGTGCTTTTGCGAGACGACAAATCGTTCCCCAATATTCTGGTCGCCAAAGCACACGGATTTCCGCAGATCAAAAAGCATCGTGGCGCGAAGAAAGAGAAGGGCGATTATTACGGCCCGTTCGCAAGTGCGGGTGCGGTCAACCGGACGCTCAATCAGCTCCAGAAGGTCTTCCTTCTGCGCAATTGTTCAGACGCAACATTCGAAAGCCGCACCCGTCCGTGTTTGCTTTATCAAATCAAGCGATGCGCCGGGCCATGCGTCGGCCTTGTCTCGGACACCGAATATGGGGGGTTGGTCCGCGACGCCGAGCGCTTCTTACAAGGCCGCACGACCAAGGTGCAGGAGCCACTGGCCGCTGAAATGCAAACCGCCTCTGACGCGATGGAGTTCGAACGCGCCGCTGCGCTGCGCGACCGGTTGCGCGCGCTGACATTTGTTCAGGGCAATCAGGCGGTGAACCCGGCTGGCGTGGCCGAGGCGGATGTGATAGCCCTTCATATGGATGGCGGGCAAGCATGTGTGCAGGTCTTTTTCATCCGCGCCAACCAAAACTGGGGCAATCGCGACTATTACCCCCGCACTGGATCAGGCGCGGGCGTCGCTGAAGTTATGCAGGCCTTTGTCGGCCAATTCTATGACAACAAAGAGCCGCCTCGTCTGATCCTGTTGTCCGATGCAATTGAAGACGTTGAACTGATGGGCGAGGCGCTGGCTGAAAAGGCCGGCCGCAAGGTCGAGATTGCGGTGCCTCTGCGCGGCGAGAAAAAAGAATTGATGGCGGGCGCTTTACGCAATGCCCGCGAAAGCCTTGCCCGCAAGATGTCTGAAACCGCGACCCAGACGAGGTTGTTGTCGGGATTGTCCGATGCCTTTGATCTGGATGGTCCGCCGCAAAGGATCGAAGTTTATGACAACAGCCACATTCAGGGTGCCCATGCCGTCGGTGCGATGATCGTTGCTGGCCCTGAAGGCTTCATCAAAAGCCAGTATCGCAAGTTCAACATCAAAGGCGATGATCTGACCCCCGGCGATGACTTCGGCATGATGAAAGAGGTGCTGACCCGCCGCTTCAAACGTTTGCTGAAGGAAGACCCGGATCGCCAAAATGGAACGTGGCCGGATCTGTTGTTGATTGATGGTGGCGCGGGGCAAGTCAGTGCTGTGCGCGAGATCATGGCCGAACTCGGCGTTGAAGATGTCGCAATGGTCGGGGTCGCCAAAGGTGTCGACCGCGATCACGGCAAAGAAGAGTTTTATCGCACTGGCCAACGCCCTTTCGCGCTGCGTCGGGGGGACCCTGTGCTTTATTTCATCCAGCGCATGCGAGACGAAGCCCACCGCTTTGCCATCGGGGCCCACCGCAACAAACGCTCGAAAGCTGTCGGGGCAACACCCTTGGATGATGTGCCGGGTGTGGGGGCCACGCGCAAACGCGCGCTTTTGCAGCATTTCGGCTCGGCCAAGGCTGCAAGTCGCGCGGATCTGGCGGATCTGAAAGCAGTCGACGGAATATCTGACGCGCTGGCGGAAACGATTTACGATTACTTCCACGGCAGCTAGGCTTTCCCCATTACGAGGGGAAGATGATGGCATCATTGAAGGCAAAACTCGCTGACCCAAATCGGCGGTTCACAACACATCTTTGCACCATTCCATCGGCGACGGTGACGCAGCTGATGGTGGCGGCGGGCGCAGATTCGGTCATTATCGATTTGGAGCATGGCGCAGTGGACTATGGCAGCGCCCACGCCATGATCGCTGCCACCGCGCGCAGCGACTGTGCCCCTTTGGTCCGAATCGCCGCCAACGAAGACTGGCAGGTGAAGCGTGCGCTGGATCTTGGCGCGGAAGGCATCATGTTTCCCTTGATCAAAACGGTCGAAGACGCTGAAAAGGCGGTTGCTGCGATGCGCTACCCGCCGAACGGAACCCGCGGCTTCGGACCCTTCCTGGCACACAGTTATGAAGGCACCAGCATCGCCGAGTATCGCGAGATGGTGGACCACGACCGTGTATGCACCCCCCTCATCGAGACGATCGAGGCGGTTGAGAACATCGAAGCCATCTGTGCTGTGCCAGGTATCGATATCATCGTGCCCGCCATGTTCGATCTCTCGACGGCCTACGGGGTTTCGGGTCAGTTCGATCATCCTGAAGTGGTCGCCGCACGCGATCGGATCGAAGCTGCTGCCAAGGCTAACGGCATACCGCTTTGCAGCAATGCATTGAGTAAAGAGGCCGCCGACGCCCTGTTCGCGAGGGGCTATCGCGGCATCGCCGGGTTTGACGTGCTACTTTTGCGAGGTTCAATTTCCCAGATGCAAAGCTGGACGCAGGATTAAGTGATGGACACCTCCGGTTTTGAGCAAATGGAGAGAACTGGCTGGGGCCAAGCCTCGATTGCCAAAGGCTACGCCAATGGGTTCGGCTATGCAGTTGAGAAAGTCGCGGGCGTATTGACGCAAGCAGTCGCGGTTTTGCCAGGCGAAGAGGTTCTGGACCTTTGCTGTGGTCACGGCGTTGTGTCGCATCAGTTGGTCAAAATCGCGGCCAACGTGACAGGCCTCGATTTCTCCCCCGCTATGATCGATCTCTCTCGCGAGTCAGTTCCGGAAGGTCGATTTGTCGAGGGCGACGCCATGTCGATGCCGTTCGACAACAATAGCTTTGACGCCGTGACCATCGGATTTGGTATCCCGCATTTGCCAGACCCTGAAGCTGCGCTGGATGAGGTGGCTCGCGTTCTGCGCCCCGGTGGACGGTTGGCGTTATCTGTGTGGCAGGGCAAGGGATCCGGCGGAGCTTTTGGATGGCTATTCGATGCCGTCGGCGCCCACGGCAACGTCGATGTCACGCTCCCTGCCGGTCCGGACGCCCATGCCTATGCGGACACCCGAATAGCTTTTCCCGCCCTGGAGAAAGCTGGTTTCGTCGAACCCGACCTGAAACATGTCGCAAGCCAGTTCCTGCTTAACGCCCCGGAAGATCTTTTTGATGTATTTGCCGAAGGCGCCGTCCGCGCGGCTGCATTGCTAAAGGCTCAACCGCACGGCAGGGGCGCTGATATTCGCGCCGCAATGGCGAAGCGTGTGCGGGCCGAAGGCATTCACGGCACCGATGGCTGGCTGGTGCCAATGCCGTCCGTGGTCGTTTCCGCGTTGCGTCCTTAATAATTTACGTGCGCATCTGCCGCTTTTCGCCTCACTTGTTCGTTGACGCCTTTCCCTTTTGCCCAACCGCCATTAAATCGGTTCCATGACATGGACGATCCCAAATATTCTGACGTTGCTGCGACTGGTTGCGGCCCCGGGACTGGTGATCCTGTTTCTCTACTTCGCACGCCCCTGGGCCGATTGGTTTGCGCTGATCCTGTTCGTGGTTGCCGCCGCGACCGATTGGTTTGACGGCTATCTTGCCCGGACCTGGAAGCAGGAAACCAAACTGGGCGCGATGCTGGATCCGATCGCTGACAAGGCGATGGTGGTGATCGCATTGTTGGTGATCACCGGCTATGCGGGCATGGACCCCTGGATCCTGTTGCCCGCGACGGTGATCATGTTCCGCGAGGTCTTCGTGTCCGGCTTGCGCGAATTTTTGGGCGACACGGCGGGGACATTGAAGGTCACAAAGCTGGCCAAGTGGAAAACCACAGCGCAGATGGTGGCCATTGCGGTGCTGTTTGCCACCGGCATCTTCCAGCATATGTGGATCGAGCGCACTGTCGGTATGGATCGGGCGATTATCGCCGACATCATGGGTGGCGGCGATGATCCGATCAATATCCGGCTGATCCGGGACGCCTATTGGTGGACCTGGTGGATTGGCGTTGGCCTGTTGTGGATCGCGGCGACACTGACGCTGATCACAGGGGCCGACTACCTGAAAAAGTCGTTGCCGCATTTGAAGGATTAGCCATGATTGATGTGCTTTACTTTGCTTGGCTGCGCGAACGCATTGGCGAACCGAAAGAGCAGATCGAGACCCAGGCCGCGACCGTGGCTGACCTTGTGGAAGAGTTGAAAGCCCGCAGCGACGCTCACGCATTGGCGTTTTCTGATATGGCCTCGGTCCGGGTGGCCGTGGATCAGGAATTGACCGAAATGTCGGCTTCTATCGCCAATGCGCGAGAGGTGGCTTTCTTTCCCCCGATGACCGGCGGATGAGCGTCCGGGTTCAAGCCGAACCGTTTGATGCTGGCGAAGAACTGCGCCTGTTTTCGGAAGCTGCTAATGGGGCAGGCGCGGTTGTGACCTTCTCAGGCCTCGTGCGCGACGAAGGCGGCACGCTCGGCGGCATGGAGATCGAGCATTATCCCGGCATGACAGAAAAAGCGCTGGAGGCGATCCGCGCCGAGGCGATGGACCGCTGGTCATTGCAGGATGCGTTGGTCATTCACCGGTTCGGGCCGTTGAAACCCGGCGAGCAGATCATGATGGTAGCCACCGCCGCCCGACATCGCGCGGATGCGTTTCAGGCCGCGGAGTTTTTGATGGATTTCCTGAAGTCGCGCGCCCCGTTCTGGAAGAAAGAGCTGTCCGGTGATGGTACCACCTGGGTTGATGCCAAAACCGATGATGAAGACGCCCTGAAACGCTGGTAGTTTCGCCCCGACTTCGTCGGGTCGACCGGTGCGAAACTACGTTTCGCATGACATTTCCAGTTGGGGCTCTGCCCCAAACCCCGGAGTGTTTTTGATCAGAAAAAGATCAGGGTTTTCTGGGTTTGGCGCGTAATGTTGCCTGAGCCTCGGTCGGGTCTTCGGGCCACGGGTGTTTCGGGTAACGTCCCCGCATGTCTTTTCGAACATCTGCATAAGATGTGGCCCAAAAGCCGGGGATATCCATTGTGGTCTGCACTGGCCGTCCGGCGGGAGACAGGAGCGTCACGCGTAACGCGCGACCCGCAACGTTTGGGTGGCGGGTTGTTCCGAACATCTCTTGCAGGCGAAGCGCGATCGCGGGGTCTTCGCCTTCATAATCGATGGGGATCTTGCGGCCCAGTGGAGTGACCCAGTTGGGTGGGGTTTCGCGATCCAGCGTTTGGGTCTGTTCCCAGGTCAGGCGGGCGCGCAGGGCGGGCAGGATATCGAATGATTTCCAGTCGGCAGCGCTGCGTACTTTGGTCAGATGCGGCAGAAGCCAGTCTTCGAGGCCTTCCAGGAGTGTTGCGTCGTCCATCGCTGGCAGATCATGACCCGCCGCCCGGACAAGCGCCACGCGGGCGCGAAAACGGTTGGCCGCCGCCGCAGGGAACAGGCCAAGTTGGCGAATACCGGTCAGCATGCCTTGGGCGATCTGATCATCTGGCGCGTCTTTCCAGGCTTTGGACGACAGGGCGATGGCGCCAAGCCGTTCCTCGGTGCGGGCAATCAAGCGTCCCTCGCGTCGGGACCATTCGACTGATTCCTTGGTCAGGATTTGATCCCTAAACACATCGCGCAAAGCCGCCTCGTTGACAGGCAAAGCGGTGCGTATTGTCGCCTCGCGCGCATGACCGTCCGTGTCGGTGACCACCAGCAGACGCGCGCCTGCTAGATCATCCTCATTCGACATTTTTGCGCCCTTGCCCCCCGACAATAGCCACCTGGGATCATCTCCGGGACGGCGCAGGCCGATGCGGTCGGGGTATGCCAATGCAGCTTGTTCGCCGGGGTCGATAATTTTCGCAGGCGGCGCGCGTTTTTCCAACCGCTTGGCCTCGGCCCGAATGCGGTCCAGCTGGCCTTCGCGGCGGCTACTTTTCAAAGCTGCCAGCCGCTTGCCAAGATAGGCACCACCCCCCCGCAAGGGATCGCGATCCGCCAGAAGCGCAGCCAATAGCGCGGAAGATTTCCCCGCAGTTTCAAGCATATGCGCCAGTCTTGGGTGCAGCGGCATAGAAGCCAGTTTTTTGCCGTGGCTCGTAATTGCGCCGTTTTCAAACGCTCCCAGGGCCGTCAGCAGGTCCTGCGCCTCGGCCAAAGCGCCCTCGGGCGGCGGCGTCAGGAAGGGCAAATCAGTTGTTCCCCACTCGGCCAGTTCCAGCGCCAGCCCTGCAAGATCGGCGGCTTCAATCTCCGCCGGCGGAAACGCCGCCAACGCGCCGTCCTCGCCTTTCGTCCACATGCGAAAACATACCCCAGCCGAAACCCGACCAGCGCGGCCGCGTCTTTGGTCAGCTTCGGTGCAGGTCACGCGTTCGGTCACCAGCCGCGACATGCCCGAGCCTGGATCAAATCGCGCCCGTCGCGCGCGCCCGCCGTCGACCACAACCGTAATGTCGGGAATGGTCAGCGAGGTTTCGGCAATCGCGGTTGCCAGGATGATCCGACGCCCTGTGCCGGGGCGTATCGCCTTTTGCTGTTGTGGAAATGGCAGTGCGCCATAGAGCGGCAGAACGGCGATATCAGGCAGCCGGTCGGTCAGGCGCTGCATGACGCGCCGTATCTCGCCTTCGCCGGGTAAGAACGCCAGAATGCTGCCTTCTGTTTCATTGGCAGCCCGCACAACCTGATCGGCCATGGCAACGTCGAACCAGACATCGCGCGGGATCGGGCGGTCAAGCCAGTGGGTTTCCACGTCAAAGCTGGTGCCCGCCGAGGTGATCAGCGGTGCATCCCCCATCAGGCGCGCAACGGGGGCGGCGTCTAATGTCGCTGACATCGCCAGAAGTATCAGATCGGGGCGTAAGGCTTCGCGCACTTCCAGCGCCAGCGCCAATCCTAAATCAGCGTTCAGGGATCGTTCGTGGAATTCGTCAAAGATAACTGCGCCGATGCCGTCCAGACTTGGGTCCGACTGAATCATCCGGGTCAGAATGCCTTCTGTCACCACTTCGATCCGGGTCTCACGTGAAACTTTTGCGTCTCCGCGAATGCGGTATCCCACTTTACCGCCAACCTTTTCACCAATCATCTCGGCCATGCGCGTTGCAGCGGCTCGCGCAGCAAGGCGTCGGGGTTCCAGCATAACAATGCGCATGTCGGTCAATCCGGCCTCAAGCATTGCCAATGGCACACAGGTTGTCTTGCCCGCCCCGGGTGGTGCCTGCAAAACCCCGCGGCCTTCCGACGACAGCGCGGTCACTAAATCCGGCAAGGCGGCGTCTATGGGTGGATTGAAAGTCACCCTTTTGATGTATCCAAGCCCGTCGGGATATTCGATGAAAATCGACCTCTGGACAGGGAAAGACGCACGCGCCATGGTCCGCCTAAGATGGCTGACGAGATTGAAACCCTTGCCAAATTCCTGCGTTCCGGTGACCGCCGGGCGCTGGCGCGCGCCATAACACTTGTGGAAAGCGGGCGCGAAGATCATCGCGCGCGGGCGGATCGATTGCTGGAATCCGTGATCGATAGCGACAGGCAGGCATTGCGCATCGGGCTGTCTGGCACGCCAGGCGTTGGAAAATCGACGTTTATTGAATCCTTTGGTTGCATGCTGACGACGCAAGGTATGCGAGTTGCGGTTCTGGCGGTCGATCCGTCGTCCACGCGCTCGGGTGGTTCGATCCTTGGTGACAAGACCCGGATGGAGCGGCTTTCGCGCGAACCCCTGGCCTATATTCGCCCATCACCCAGCCAGACGCATCTTGGCGGGGTTGCGCGGCGCACCCGCGATGCTGTGGCGCTGTGCGAAGCGGCTGGGTTTGACATCATCCTTATCGAAACCGTTGGGGTGGGTCAGTCAGAAACTATTGTTGCCGACATGTCCGATTTGTTCGTGCTCTTGCTGGCCCCGGCGGGCGGGGACGAACTTCAGGGCGTCAAACGCGGGATTATGGAAATCGCCGATCTTGTGGTGGTGAACAAAGCCGACGGCGACCTGAAGTCGACGGCAACTCGCACGGCGGCTGACTATGCCGGAGCCTTGCGTCTGATGCGAAAACGCGACGGCGATGCGCCGGGGTTTCCGAAGGCCATGATGGTCTCGGCTACCGAAGAAACCGGACTGGCCGAAGTCTGGGAACAAATCACTGAACTGGCAGATTTTTGGCACAAAACCGGCTTTTGGTCAGACAGACGCAGCGATCAGGCGCGCCGGTGGTTTGCAGATGAGGTGCGCAAAGGTCTGCTGCGTCAACTGGAAGCCAACTCCGACGCTGATGCGGCCATGACCGATCTTGCCGAAGCCGTTGCGTCGGGCCATCGCGCGCCGGGTGCTGCTGCTGCCGAAGTTCTTGCCCGTCTTGCGGCCTCAACCGCAACTCCAAACGCCGACAAGGCTTGACGCCCGCTCGAAATCGACCTATCCCGCGCGAACGGATTCTTGGGCAGGGCCGATGGCGCTGCCCTCTTGCATTGACGGGGCCTGCCCGGACCTGTTGAACTGAGACGATATAGCCGAGGATGTATTCATGTCGCGCCGTTGCGAATTGACTGGAAAAGGCCCGATGACTGGCAACAATGTCAGCCATGCCAAAAACAGAACCCGCCGTCGGTTCTTGCCGAACCTGACCGAAACCGCGCTGATGTCCGAATCATTGGGCCGCACGGTTCGCCTTCGCGTTTCCGCCGCTGCTTTGCGCACGGTTGATCACCGTGGTGGTCTGGACGCGTTCTTGGCGAAAGCCAAAGACGTTGACCTGTCGGAAAACGCTCTGAAAATCAAAAAGCAGATTGCAAAGGCTCAGGCCGCAGCCTGATCTCAATTGCTATGACTGTTAAAGTGGCCCGCGCCTTTGCGGGCCGTTTTCGTTTGGGGCTTGGTGCCCCGCATTCGTTAATGTTCCTTGCAAAGCGCCCTCGTGGTAATCTAGCGAAACCAGAAACAGGAGAACGCCCATGCGCACCCCGTGGCATCTTTGGGTCATTGGCATCGGGACCCTTCTTTGGAACGCAGTTGGTGCAGTTGATTAAGTCATGACGAAAATCAACTACGAACCCTACATGTCCCAGTTTACGCCCGAGCAGATGGCGTTCTTCAACAGCTTCCCTGTTTGGGTGGTTGCCGCCTGGGCTATTGCCGTTTGGTCATCGGTCGCTGGCTCGGCCCTGTTGCTGCTGAAGTCCCGGTTTGCTGGCAGCGCCTTTGGGATATCTCTGATCGCAATGGCAGTGACATTTGTTCACAACTACCTTCTGTCAGACGTCACAATGAGCGACATTGCAGGCCCCGAAGCTCTTTGGTTCTCTGTCGCCATCGTCGTGACGGCAGTTATGGTCTGGCTCTATGCACGCCATATGCGCCGCATCGGTGTGTTGCAGTGACCCGTGTCCTGTTCGTTTGCCTTGGAAACATCTGCCGATCGCCAACGGCCGAGGGAGTTCTGCGCAAGATGGCACCTGAATTGCGCATCGACAGCGCCGGAATCGGGGATTGGCACATCGGCGATCCACCCTATGGCCCGGCAATCGAAGCCGCGGCTCTTCGCGGTTATGACCTGACCCCCCTGCGGGCGCGACAAGTCACGCCGAACGATTTCTACGTCTTCGATCTGATCCTGGCGATGGATGCCAGTAACATCGCCAATCTTGAAAGCATCCAGCCCTCGGACAGCACCGCAGACCTAAGCCTGTTTCTGGAATTTGCACCCGAAACCCGCGAAATCGCCGTTCCTGACCCATATTATACCCGAGACTTCGACGGCGCATTGGACCTGATCGAAATGGCGTCAAAAGGATTGATCAGCTATTTGTCTGATCACCCCCGGCAAAACACCTCGGCGGTTTCGCCAAAACTTTGATAACGCTCCCAAAACCGCTCGTGAGTGCGACGGCCGGATTGCCGTATCTGCTGGGCGCGGTGGGGGTCAGAAAAGAAAGTCGCCGCCAACCGCTGGTCCTTGGCTGAAAGGGTCATATTGGCGGCATCCTGAATGCAGCCGCATAACGCGCGATTCCCGGCACCACGGTCCGACAACAGACAGGCCTTCTCAATCTGCGCAGAAAATGCCGGCAGCGACAGAAACGCTGTCACCACTATGACTCCAACCAATCCGAACGATACCTGTCGCCGCATGTCGTGCCTGTTGCTCTTGCCCAATTGGCGCGTATTCCGCGCTCTCAATACAGACGATCATGCCACAAAATCTGACATCACGCCAGAACAGGATACATCGATAGGATCAGCAAAAAGGCCATGAACCGATTGAACCAGACCAACCGGGTCTGATTGGTCAGCAATCGGCGCATCTGCAATCCCAGCACACACCACAGACTGACGCTGGGCAGATTGATCGACCCAAAGATTAATACCACTGCCAGCACGTCCAGCACCGCGTCGCCCGGCGCATAGATCGTCACTGCCGACAGTGCCATGGCGATCGCCTTTGGATTGACCCATTGAAAGGCCACTGCTTGCAGAAACGTCATTGGCGTGCCGGTTGCGGCGGTTTTTTCAGGCGGGGCTGCATTGGCAATCCTCCAAGCCAACCACAGCATGTAGATCAGGCAGACAACCGTGAAGACGTTGTGCAACCATGGAAAGGCCTCGAATACTTTCGCCAGGCCAATGCCCGTCATAAAGGCCAGAAAGATGAAGCCGAAGCCGACCCCCAACATATGCGGCACCGTCCGACGAAATCCAAAATTCGCCCCCGAGGCCATCAGCATCAGGTTGTTGGGGCCGGGAGTGATCGACATCACGAAAGCGAACCCGGCCAGGGGAAGGACGAACGACTGCAACATGACGCAACAATTATCGGGAATTGTGCCGATTGAAATTGCGAAGTTGTGTGTTTAGTGTCCAATATAGCAACTAATGGCGAAAAATGACGAGATAAACCGCAAAATATTGCAAGAGCTCGGTCGCAATGCGCGACTTAGTAATTTGGAACTGGCCGACCGTGTGGGGCTATCACCTTCGGCCTGCCTGCGCAGGGTGCAGGAACTTGAACGCAGCGGCGTCATCACGGGCTATCGGGTCGTCACCGACCCCGTTAAACTTGGCGTCGGCTTCGTCGCTATGGTCACCGTGGGGTTGAACAGCCACACTAAATCCGCGCAAGAGAGTTTTGAACGCGCCATGGACCGCTCGCCCGAGGTGGTAGAGTGCCACAACGTCACTGGACCGGTTGAATATATATTGCGTGTCGAAGTAGCCGACCTTCCCGCCTACAAAGTATTTCACACTGATACTCTAGGATCGCTTCCGCAGGTCAACGCAATTGCGACATACGTTGTTCTGGACTCTTCAAAGGACGCAAGGGTCTGAGGCTTTACCGAAACACTTGCGGGCAAACCCGTTAACCATTGCTCTTTTCGTGCGCATTCCCTTCATTTCCGGCTAATCTTTCGCGCAAAGGCGGCATTGATCGCCAAAAAGAGCAGAGGCAGATTATGGGACTTTCACGCATTTTGGTCAGTGGCCTGATGGCGCTTGTTTTGACGGGTTGCGCAGGCAATTGGGAAGTGGACTATGGCGACGGCCTTCCGGCAGATGTCACCAAGAACTGGCGACTTGCTGACGTTGTGGCCGTTGTGCCGGAAAGCCTGTCGGTTTCAAACGCTAATACATTCGCGCCAAACGCCGATATCGTCTGGCATGGCGATCCCTTCGGTGACCGCAAGGCGCAAGTGGCCGCAATCGTGGATAGAGGCATCACACAGGGCGCATCTGAATTGTCAGGAACGCGACCGGTTACGATTACTGCACTGGTTGAAGAATTTCACGGCGTAACCCCCATGGCCGTCGCCCGCGCACCGGCAGCAGTGCACAACATCACTTACCTCATTCAGGTGATTGACGCGTCAACTGGACAGCCACTGACCCAACAAGAACGCATTCAAGCCGATCTTGAAGCCTTCGTTGGCAATGCAGCTGTGGCATCGGCGATTAACGGCAAAACCCAAAAAGTGCGCATTACAAACCATCTGGCTGCGGTTACGCGCGGCTGGTTGGGTTTCGGGCCGGATCAGCGGCGTGAATTCAGCGGATTTGGCCGTTAAGCCCCTTGTTTTAAGGCAATCGACACACATCTAGTCAGCCAGACACCTGGCTGATTTCGAGGACATTGTGACCGACCGTTTGAACGCACTTCTGGCCCACAGGGCGTTTGAACCCACGATCATGGTTTTGATTGTGATAAACGCCATTGTTCTGGCGTTGGAAACCTTTCCGGGTGCTATGGCAGTAGCGGGCAGTGTGATCGTCGTCATCGACAAAGCCATCCTGGCGATCTTCGTCATCGAGATCATCGCGCGCTTGCTCGCTGATTTTCGCGGCTTTTGGCGCGACCCATGGCGCATTTTCGATTTTATTATTGTCGGCATTGCGCTGGTCCCGACAACTGGCGCGCTCTCCGCGCTGCGGGCATTCCGCATCCTGCGGGTATTGCGGCTGGTTTCGACCATTCCGCAAATGCGTCGGGTGGTTTCGGGGCTTTTGGCCGCGCTGCCGGGCATGGGATCTATTGTTGCCCTTCTGGGCCTGATCTTTTTCGTCTTCTCTGTAATATCCACCAAACTGTTTGCCGCAGCATTCCCGGAATGGTTCGGAACACTTGGTGCGTCGGCCTACACACTCTTTCAGGTCATGACATTGGAAAGCTGGTCCATGGGCATCGTGCGCCCGGTGATGGAGGTGTTTCCTTGGTCATGGGCACTGTTTGTGCCGTTCATCATCCTAACTGCCTTCGCCGTCCTGAACCTGTTTATCGGTGTAATCGTGGATGCCATGCAGACAGAGCATGCCGACGCCGCACAAGACCAGCGGGATGCGTTGCACCATGACACCGCCGCGATACTGGAAGAGGTGCGCGCACTACGGGCAGAGCTTGCAGCGATGAAACCCGATAGATAGGGTCGCGGCCATTATGAAACTCTTTGTCGGCCTTGGAAATCCCGGCGGTAAATACGCCAACAATCGCCATAACGTCGGGTTCATGGCGGTTGACAGTATTGCCTCCGATCACGGGTTCGGCCCATGGCGTGGCAAGTTTCAGGGGCAAGTCTCCGAAGGTCGGATGGGCAGCGACAAAGTTGTTCTTTTAAAGCCAGAAACTTTCATGAATCTGTCCGGGCAATCCGTCGGCGAGGCGATGCGATTTTATAAACTCGATGCGGCTGATGTGATTGTTTTTCATGATGAAATCGATTTGGCACCAGCGAAATTGAAGGTGAAGTTTGGTGGCGGACACGCCGGTCACAATGGGTTGCGGTCGCTGCATCAGCATATCGGAGACGCCTATGGTCGCGTCCGCATTGGTGTCGGTCACCCCGGCCACAAAGACGCGGTTCCGCATTATGTGCTGAAGGATTTCTCCAAAGCAGATCAGGACTGGCTGGACGACACATTGCGCGGCATTGCCGATGGCGCACCGCACCTGGCTGGTGGTGACACTGGCCGTTTTCAAAATGCTGTCGCTTTGCGCGTCAACCCACCGCGCTCGTCCACAACAAAACCAAAACCCAAAGCTGATCCCAAAGCCCCAGCGACATCGCCAACGCCGGAAGTCGATTTGGACGACCGCTCAGCTTTGCAAAAACTGGTCGACCGTTTCCGGTGATCGTGCCTGGCGCCTTTCACGCGCAATCTGTCCACTGCGCTAACATGGGATCCCCCTTCATGGCGCGCCTCATGAGGCTTTTCGCCGAACGCCTCGGCCCGGACGATCCCCTTGGCGAATACTTGTTGAGTTGGCCCGGAGATCCGGCCCCAGTCGCTGACGGCCTGCCGCTTCGCCTTGCTGGTGCGCTCCACGCGCTCTGCCAAAGGGGAATAGCTCTCGTCGATGTCTATCCGCCCTCACACGCCAGCGACGACATTCTGTGGTCGGCGGTAACCGATACCATGGCCGCACACTCCCAGCATATCCGAACCTGGCTGCGTAGCTCGCCTCAAACGAATGAAGTGCGCCGTTCGGCCATAATCCTGCCCGCGCTGGCGATGTTGCGTGAACAGTTTGATCGTCCTGTCGCCCTTTATGAACTTGGCGCCAGCGCCGGTTTAAACCTGCGGGCCGACCAGTTTTACCTTAAGACGGACGCAGGCACCCTTGGTCCCAGTTCGTCACCTGTTTTACTGACACCCGATTGGCAGGGCACCGTTCCGGAAGGCGAGCTGCCAAAGGTCGTATCCCGCCAAGGCGTTGATCTGAACCCTCTCAACCCGGCCACCAAGAACGATCAAGACCGTCTGTTGGCGTATCTTTGGGCCGACCAGCCCGACCGAATTGATTGCACCAAATCCGCGATTGAACTTGCCGCGCGGTTTCCGGCTTCTGTTGATCAAGGTGATGCAGGCGCGTGGCTGGCTGAAAAACTACCAATCTCGCCGCCCAAAACCCTTCGGTTGATTTTCCACACCATCGCCTGGCAATATTTTCCGAAATCCACTGTAGATCTGGCCAACAGTGCCATCGCCAAGGCAGCTGAAGATGCCAGCTCAGATCATCCGCTCGCCCATCTCGCCATGGAAAGCGACGGGGGCGAGGGCGCTGCCGTCACATTGGCCGCGTGGCCCGGTGGCAAAAAGCAACTGGTCGCACGCGTCGATTTTCACGGCCGTTGGGTCAATTGGCTGGTATAGGGTATCAAACCACCCAACACGCGCTGCATTGAAACGTCACCCCCTCACGCTACATGCCACTCAGCCCCAGGAGTCACCTTGCAAAAAGACCCCGCCATCAATGTTCTCGGTGAAAAATTAGAACCGTGTTCAACCGATCCGGTGACCGGATATTTTCGCGACGGCCATTGCAACACCTGTTACGAAGATGAAGGCAGCCATACTGTTTGCGTAGTCCTGACAGCCGAATTTCTGGCGTTCTCGAAATACCTTGGCAATGACCTGTCAACACCGCGCCCTGAGTTTCAGTTTCCCGGACTTAACGCAGGTGACTGCTGGTGTCTCTGCGCCAGCCGCTTTCTGCAAGCTGCCGACGAGGGTGCAGCCCCACGTATCCGTTTGGCTTCCACACATCGCAATGCACTGGAAATTGTTCCCCTTGATATCCTTATGGAGCACGCCAGCGAAGGCAATTAGCCTTCCTCGTTTTCAACCAATTCGTCGATAAACAGGCTTAGCAATTGCGGACGACCGGAAACACCGGCTTTTCGATAAATGGCGGCAGTCTGAGCTTTGATCGTGCCCTCAGAGACGCCGCGCAGATCTGCCATATCCTGGGTCGAGAACCCCTTGATTGCAAATAGCGCCACGTCCCTCTCTGCTGGGGTCAGCTCCCAGGCTAAAAATCGTTCTTCCAACACGTCCCGAAATGCGCTTTGCGCAACCCGCAGGGCTTCCTCGGCCTTAGCGGCCTGCGCCCGCGATGACCGCAACGCCAGCGCGCCAATGACAACACCCGTCACCAGTCCAAAAGCTGCCCCGATCTCGATGAATTCGTGAACTTGCCAACTGAAAGGTGCAATCGGCAACCCAAGAACCGAGATCAAAATCTCGGAAATGAAAAAGACTGCTGAAAGGACCTGAACCACAAACACCGCGCTCAGAATGTATTTGTTCGTCAAGCAGAGGCCCCCGGCTCACATCAAAAAAGTCTTCAAACCTTAGTCGTCGGTTTCGTCATCGTCGCGGCTATCGTCGTCATCGTCATCACTATCATCACTATCGTCATCATCACCATCATCGTCGCCCCCGCCGCCACTTTCGTTGCCTGAGCCAGACCCGCCAGTGCCCGAACCGCTACCCGATCCGCCCGAGGACCCACTCGCCCCCAGAATTCTCAGATAGTCGCGAAGGATCAGCCCGGTTGACGGATTGACCACGATTTCGCGGCGCGCGTCTTCACTTGTTGCCACGAAACGTAAACGTCCCAACAAGGTTCGGGAAATTCGAATCTCGGTAAATCCGTCAGCTTGCAATTCTGCAACGATCCGATCGCGAACATCCGCGGCATCTGCCATCGCTGGCGGCGCGGCAAGGAATAGACATCCGATTACAATCAGTTTCTTAAGCATAAGTCACCATGGGCGGGCCGTTGACATCATCAATGGCCCGCCTCCCTCACAAAATCAATTGCGCATCGCGCGTTTAGTCGTCATCGCTGTCGTCGTCTGAATCGTCCTGATCATCGTCGTCGTCGTCATCATCGTCGTTATCATCTTCGTCGTCATCATCCAGATCGTCATCTTCGTCTTCAAACTCTTCTTCAAAGTCGATGACCGCGCCCAGGCCTTCTTCGGACAATGCGAATACATACTCGATTTCCAGCGCCTGGCCTTCACCTTCGACGACCACTTCATTGGATCGAATGCGAATGGTCAGTTTCGAAAAGTCGACGTCCTGATAAATCGTTGCCAGTTCGGCCTGAACGGCTGCAACAATTTCGTCCTGCGAAGCGTTGGTCCCGGCCAAAGCGGTGCTCGACATGAGCGACGCGGCGGCGGTCAGTGTCAGTAATTTTTTCATAGTCAGTCTCCGGTAATTTTGGCCGATCAGTGGTTGATCGCGCCCTGCACAGAACAAACAGCACAGCTCGCCGCACCTCGGATATTGGACTTGGGATTAGGTCCAGCACCATAAACCGCCGGGGAAACACCCTAAACTTCAGTTTACGAATGAAGATTCATCAACGAAATGGGAATAAGGGATGGCCTGGGAAACAAAACGTTCTGGGCAGGTAGGCTGTCGTTGGAAATGCCATCCAGACCAGTGAAGTTGCGAGTTTCTGCCATAATTGGGGCCAATGTGCCCAGAATCACCCCCCGGTTTGCCCATCGCTCTCTCAATCCCAAAGATGCCCCATCACCGGATAAACATGATCTTAGCAAACAGTCGTCTGGATCATGAGTGTCCTGGCTTGTCATTATTGGCCCAAAAATATCCCCGCCGGAGGCCCCGCGCGGACACCGCGCGTCCCGGATTTCGTGTGGAAATCCGTTTCCCAATCCTTAACGATATCCTGCGTCACCGTTCGCAGGCACCGACGTAATACCGACACGATACAGACAGCCGATTTTTGGGATAAAACACCCCTAGTCGCTGCCTTCCATGGTCACACCCAGTGCTTTGGCAACGGTGAAAATATCCTTATCGCCACGCCCACACATGTTCATGCAGATGATGTGATCACTCGGTAATTCAGGGGCGATCTTCATGACATGTGCCAAGGCGTGGGACGGCTCCAAAGCCGGGATGATCCCTTCCAGTTCGCAGCACAGCTTGAAGGCTTCCAATGCCTCTTTATCCGTGATCGACACATATTCGGCGCGACCGATCTCATGCAACCAACTGTGTTCGGGCCCGATGCCAGGATAATCCAAACCTGCAGAAATGCTAAATCCTTCAAGGATTTGGCCGTCATGGTCCTGCAAAAGATACGTCCGGTTACCGTGAAGAACGCCGGGCCGACCACCGGTCAAAGATGCGCAATGCTCCATCTTCGCATTCACGCCCTTACCACCTGCCTCGACACCAATAATATGCACGTCCTTGTCGTCCAGAAACGGAAAGAACAGCCCCATAGCATTCGATCCACCACCAATGGCGGCAATGATCGTATCGGGCAAACGCCCTTCGGCTTCTTGCATCTGCGCCTTGGCTTCATTGCCGATAATCGACTGAAAATCCCGCACCATGGCCGGATAAGGATGCGGCCCGGCCACCGTGCCAATGCAATAAAAAGTATCCCGCACATTCGTCACCCAATCGCGCAACGCATCGTTCATCGCGTCCTTCAAGGTCCCACGCCCTGACGTCACCGGCACAACTTCAGCGCCCAGCAATTTCATCCGAAATACGTTCGGGGCCTGACGCTCAACATCATGCGCGCCCATATAAACAATGCACTTCAGGCCAAATTTCGCACAAACGGTCGCGGTTGCGACGCCATGCTGACCTGCACCGGTTTCAGCGATTATCCGGGTTTTCCCCATGCGCCGCGCCAGAATGATCTGACCCAGAACGTTGTTGATCTTATGGGCACCCGTGTGGTTCAGCTCGTCGCGTTTCAGATAAACCTTGGCGCCACCCAGATGATCGGTCAGCCGTTCAGCATGATAAAGCGGCGAGGGGCGGCCGACGTAATGCTTCCATAGGAAATCCATCTCGTCCCAGAAGCTCCGATCAGTTTTCGCCTTTTCATACTCGGCTTCCAACTCAAGGATCAGGGGCATCAGCGTCTCAGACACGAACCTCCCGCCAAAATCCCCGAACCGGCCGTTTTCATCCGGGCCGGTCATGAAGCTGTTGAATAGATCGTTGGCCATCGTGCGCTCCTGAAACAGACTGGCAATATCTATCTGGCAGAATAGGGGTGGTAAAGCCGATGTCGCCCGGATTCTTGCGACCCAAATCCAGCTCAGAAAAGTGAAATTCCGACCGAGCTTCCGGAAATCCAAAAAATTCGCCTTGATTAATTCGTTCGAACGATTTAATTAATGACGAAACAGGAGACCTCATGGCCCGCGTAACCGCCGAAAAAGCCGCTGAAACAAAAAGGCATCTGGTCGAAGCCGCCCGGCAGGTTCTGACCGAACGTGGCTACGCTGGTTTGTCTACGCGCCAGGTCGCCGAAGTTGCCGGGACACAAATGAGTCAAATCCAATATCACTTTGGATCAAAGCAGGGGTTGGTGCTTGCCGTCTTCGAAGACATGAATGCCGAGCTTCTCACCCGTCAGCGGGTCACCTTTGACGATCCGGACACATCGCTGGCCAAGCAATGGGATGTGGCCTGTGACTTTCTGGAAGACGACCTTGAAAGTGGATACGTTCGTATCCTTCAGGAACTCATTGCCGCTGGCTGGTCCGACCCGGTCATTCGTGAAAACGTCGTCAATGGCCTGCGGGGCTGGCACGAGCTACTGCTTGATTTGTCGGGAAAAATCGCCAGCCGGCAAGGGGACGACGCAACCTTGGGCAAGCACCAGATCGCTGCTCTGATATCATCTGTCTACCTGGGTGCAGAAGCGCAAATCCTGCTTGGCTTTGACGAGTCCGAACGCCCGATACGATCGGCTTTCCGCCAAATAGGTACCCTTATTCAAATGCTCGAAACCGCCTAAAAAAGAACGAGGCCAGAAAATGCGCGCCAAACTTCCTCATACCTCCGGCAAAGTCGACCGCGACGGAACCGGCATTCACTATGACATCTACGGCGAAGGGGATGTGACAATCGTGTTTGTCCCCACCTGGGCGATTATCCACTCCCGTGTCTGGAAAGCCCAAGTTCCTTATTTCAGCGACCGCTTTCGAGTCATAACTTATGATCCCCGCGGCAATGGCAAAAGCGACCGTCCCTATACACCGGAAGGTTACTCTCTGGAGGCGATTGTCGATGATGTCGTGGCAGTGTTGGACGCAACGGGCACTGAAAAGGCCGTGCTGGTTGGCCTTTCCTTTAGCAGCGCAGTTTCATTTGCAGCGGCGGCCCGCTATCCGGATCGCGTGCAAGCTGTAGTTTCAACCGGAGCTTGGACTCCTTTGGCGCCGCCCCTGAACGACCGTGTCGACGCCACTGCAGAGCACTCTGACCCGCAGGGCTGGGAAAAAGACACGTTCAGCTACTGGCGCCGCGACTACGCTGATTACACGGACTTTTTCTTGGGACAGGTCAACAACGAACCTCATTCAACCAAGCAACACGAAGATGCTGTGCGTTGGGCGACCGAGGGCGATGCCGAAATGCTGATCATGACCCAGTCGGGTCGCCAGGCGGATTTGGCCGTTTCCGAAGACACTTATCGTCAGGTCCAATGTCCCAGTCTTGTGGTCCACGCCGAGAATGATGCAATTACTTCGGTCGTGGGTTCGCAAATGATTGCCGATATTACCGGCGGCGAGCTTCATATAGTTCCACGCGGCGGGCATGCCGTTCACGCCCGTTTTCCGGCATGGTTCAACATCACAATGCGTGATTTTCTTGCCAAGCACCTGGGCACTCATAGACCCGTCCGCCGCAAGGTTCGCCCTGCAAAGCGCGCTCTCTACCTGTCCTCACCAATCGGCCTTGGGCATGCGCGCCGGGACCTCGCCGTTACGAAAGAGCTGCGCAATCTGCACCCCGATCTAAAAGTGGATTGGCTGGCCCAAGACCCGGTGACGCGCTTCCTCGATGCCAATCAGGAAAGCATCCATCCTGCCAACAAATTGCTCGCAAACGAAAGCGAGCATATAGAAGATGAATGTGGCGAACACGACCTTCATGCCTTCCAAGCCATCCGCAGTATGGATGAGATTCTGATGAAGAATTTCATGGTCTTTCAAGAGGTTCTGGAAGAAGAAAAATACGACCTTGTGATCGCAGACGAGGCTTGGGACGTAGATCATTACTGGCACGAACATCCCGAAATGAAAAAAGCGCAGATTGCTTGGCTGACGGACTTTGTTGGCTGGGTGCCGTTCGCCGAGAATGGCGCGCACGAGGCGTTTCTGACCACTGATTACAACGCCGAGATGATTGAACACATCGAAAGTCAGCCCGGCGTACGGGATCGCGCAATATTTGTCGGCACGCCAGAGGACATCGTCAACAGGGGTTTTGGCAAAGACCTGCCGCAGATGCGCGATTGGATTCCAAACCACTACGAATTTTCGGATTACATCATCGGGCAACACCCGTCAGAATTTGGCAGCCGCGAAGACCTGCAGGCAGAATTTGGATACAACGATGGCCGAAAAACCTGCATCGTCTCCGTAGGTGGCTCTGGCGTCGGGGCAACTCTGATCCGGCGCATTCTTGCGGCCTACCCGGCGGCCAAATCGCGTATTCCTGAATTACGCATGATCGTCGTGGCCGGACCGCGCCTTGATCCAGCGATGTTTGACGTCCCTGAAGGTGTCGAGATGCGCGCATTTGTTCCCAATCTTGACCGGCATCTCGCGGCTTGCGACCTAGCATTGGTCCAAGGAGGATTGACCACCTGTATGGAGCTTACCGCCGCCGGAACTCCGTTTCTGTATTTCCCTCTGCGCAATCACTTCGAGCAAAACTTCCACGTTGCCAGCAGGCTTGAGCGTTACAATGCCGGCAGGAAAATGATTTATGCTGAAAGCGATCCCGACAGGATTGCGACAGCGATGGTTGAAGAGCTAAAGGCCCCTCGCATCCCTCTACCTGTCGCATCCGGAGGCGCACGTTCTGCGGCCGAAATGCTTTCGGAACTTCTCTGAACGAAAAGGAGCAACGTCGATGACCACTGAACATGACGAAATCCATGCTGTTGCCTTGGATTACATCGAGGGCTGGTTTGAAGGTAATGCCTCCCGTATGCGACGTGCGCTCAGTCCTGATCTTCGCAAGTGTTCGATAAGTACCGATCCTAAGTCGGGAAAGGTGATGGTATGCCAACCCAACAACAATGCATTTCGGATGGTCCGTCTAACAGAGTTGGGCATCATGAAAGAAAATAATGTTAAAGTGGATGTCGAAGTTCTTTATGTTTTCAGAGATATAGCGGCGGCTCGAACAACATGCCCTTATTTCGAGGATCTCCTGCACCTTGCAAACTTCGGAGACTACGGCTGGCGCATCGTAAACGCCATATGGCAAGTTACCGAAGGTGAATGGTCACCTTCAGCCGAAGAAGAGCTTGAGCAACTGATGGCATAGCTCTCAGTCCTGTGGAAGGCGTCCGTTGGATGTCATGTCGGGCTTATCAATGGCAAACGGCCCGGATGCGAAGTGCTCAATTCAAGCTGCCACTTCAAACTGCGGCGGAAGATCACCCATGGCCATTGCTTGGCTGATCAATGAATCAATATCTTCATCAATGGCGGATACCAGTTCGTCGAAACCTTCAATTGCAAAGTAAACGGGTTGCAGGATGTCTATGCGATAAGGCGTGCGAAAGATCGTTAGCAGATCAAACGGAAGCACGTTCGCGTCCCTTCCAGCAGCATGAGCCGCTTCTGATGGCGATGACATGATGCCAGCGCCAAACGCCTTGCGTTCGCCGTCTTCATGAATCATTCCGAATTCCACTGTAAACCACCACAAGCGATAGAGATGCTTGATCTGGTTCTTTGGAAGGCTCAGGGCCAGCGCACCAAACCGTTCCATAAATGTGCAAAAATCAGCGTTTGTAAGCATCGGGCAGTGCCCGAAGACCTCGTGAAAAATGTCAGGCTCTTCGATATAGTCGATGTCTTCACGACGCCGGATGAAAGTGGCGACGGGAAAGCGGCGGTTCTTCAAAAGGTTTGAAAACTCTGATTGCGAGATAAGGGCTGCAACCGGTTTAACTCCCGCGCCGGTGAGTGAGTTGAGTTTCATGTCCAGGTCACGAACCTGTGGAATTTGATCTGGTGCGAAAGCAAGTTTGGATTGCCCTTCCAAGTAGCTGCGACAGGCAAACCCTTCTAGCGTCTGCATCTGGCGGTCGAACATTTCGCCCCAAATTGCTGTTTCGCCAGCGTCATAGTGAAACAGCCCATCTGGACCGGGTTCTTTCGACGTGTAGTTGGTGGATTTCATCACAAATACCTCTCTTACATGAGAGTTTGGCCCGATACTCAGGGAATTCTTGCTGAATTGGCTGTTCTTGAATAGATTAATGGCAGTAAATCCCAACTTGGCGCTGAAAATGAAAATTTCCACTCAAGACAGAGCTATTTTGCGGGAAATCCAGCGAGATGCCACTCATTCGCTCTCTGCGCTTGCCGACAAACTTTCCATGGCGCAATCTACGCTTTGGCGCAAAATGAATGATCTTGAGGCCGCGGGCGTCATACGCGGCAGGGTTACTCTGGTGGATCCCGCGAAAGTCGACGTCAAGTTATGCGTCTTTGCCAATGTCACACTGGAAGATCACTCGGAAGAAGCCGTCGACGCGTTCGCCCGACTGGTCGGAACGCACAGCGAAATTCTGGAGTGTCACAAGATCTCAGGCGCATCAGACTATGTATTGAAAATTCGGGCGGCCGACGTCGAAGCCTATGAAAACTTTCAGACAAGGTTCTTGCTTAGAAGCCCTTGGGTGCGATCAGTACAATCAAGTTTTGTTTTGAAAGAGGTCAAAGCAACAACAGAATTGCCGCTTTGATCCAATTTATCTGCGTGACGAGATCATTCCGACGATTTCGTATGTCTTGTCCAATATTGGGGCCGCAATAGCATTTGCGCGCTCAGCACCCCGTCCCAAGATGCGGTCAATTTCTGCCGGATCTGCCAATAACCGGGTCATCTCACCAGAAATCGGCGAAAGCTTTTCGACGGCCAAATCTGCAAGCAAAGGCTTGAACTTGCCCCACTGCATTCCTTGGACTTCAGACATCACGTCGTCTGTCGTGCGTTCGGAAATCGCCGCAAAAATGTCGATCAGATTTCGCGCTTCCGGACGGTCCTTTAGGCCTTCGTAGTTTTCAGGCAACGGCTCTGGGTCCGTGCGCGCTTTGCGGAGTTTCTGTGCAATCGCGTCTGCATCGTCGCTCATATTAATGCGACTCATATCCGATGGATCAGACTTTGACATCTTCTTCGTGCCATCACGCAGGCTCATGACTCGTGTTGCAGGCCCTTCGATGACAGGTTCCGCAATCGGAAAGAAGTCTTCGCCAAAATCGTGGTTGAACTTGGCGGCGATATCGCGCGTCAGTTCCAAATGCTGTTTCTGGTCGTCGCCAACAGGCACATGGGTGGCGTGATACAAAAGAATGTCAGCCGCCATCAGTGCGGGATAGCCAAACAGTCCCAGGGACGCGTTCTCGGTGTTCTTGCCGGCTTTGTCCTTCCACTGGGTCATCCGACCCATCCAACCCATGCGTGCTACACAGCTGAAAACCCACCCAAGCTGTGCGTGTCCAGGAACCTGACTTTGGTTGAACAGAATCGACCGCTCCGGGTCTATGCCGCAAGCGATGAAAAACGCGGCCAATTCGCGTGTGTTGTCTCTTAGTTTTGCGGGATCCTGCCAAACGGTAATCGCATGCTGATCGACCAGACAGTAGATGCAGTCGTTGTATTTGCCAGAGTCCTGCATATCGACGAATTTTTTCAGGGCGCCAAGGTAATTCCCGAGCGTCAATCCGCCCGACGGCTGGATCCCAGAGAAGACACGCGGGGTGAACGCCGCATTCGTCATTGTATATCCCTTTCGAAAAGGTGGATTTTTGCGCCCACGCGGCTTACCGAGTGCATTGAAGCCCGTCAAGAAAGGCAAGGCAATGTCCGACAATAACCCGCAGATGCAACCGGTATTCAATACGCTTCCATCCTCGGTTGTGGTTTTAGCGCTGGCGATCTTCGCGGTCGAAGTTCTGTTTTCTTTGGGGACGCGCGGCATTGTTGGCGGTCCGGGGGCCGTCGGGTGGCGGCTCGAGGCATGGACCGAGTTCGGATTCTTCGCACCCCTTTTGGAGCAGATGGTCGATCGTCAGGAATGGTTCACATCAGAATTGAAGCGCTTTGTCACCTATCCCTTTGTCCATCTCAGCTTCACTCACACGGTGTTTGTCGCCGTATTTCTTTTGGCCCTGGGGAAGTTGGTCGGAGAAGTCATGGGCAATATCACCGTCTTGGTGGTGTTCTTCGCGTCTTCGATATTCGGCGCTTTGATCTATGCAGGTCTAACTGGGGACAGTCGCCCATTAGTTGGGGGATATCCCGGCGTTTACGGGCTTATTGGCGCCTATTCATTCATTCTTTGGGTGACCCTTGGAACACGAGGTCAAAGCCAGTGGCAGGCATTCTCGCTAATCGGCATTTTGATGTCCATTCAGTTGCTGTTCGGCCTACTTTTCGGTGCCGGGAATGATTGGGTCGCAGAGTTTTCCGGATTTCTTATGGGGTTCGCAATATCGCCTATTCTGGTTCCGGGCGGCTTCAGTCGGTTGCTGAACAAGATGCGTCAGCGTTGACGCCGCAAAGCCGATTTCAACTCATCCAGCTGGAAAGCTCCGATTAACAGGCCAGAGGCCGCGTAGACAGCCATGCCCGAAATAACCAGACCAAAGAGAGCCGCAATTTCCAACCCGCCGGTCGCGGCAAAGGGATGTAGAAACAGGTCTGCTCCCCATAGAAACACACCCATAGCGACCGAAGCGAGAATGATCCGCCAAATCCGGTTGCGACAGCGATCATCAAGCACCGCTGCCTGACCCATGCTCCTACTGCCCCACCAAAGCAGCGCCAACATAGTCCATCCTGCGACGGTCACAGCGACAGCTGCGGCGATGTATTCTAACCATGTTGCCAGTCCAATCGCCAACCCCGCATTCACCACCATCGCAACAAGGGCGAACCTGAAAGGTCGGTGCGTATCTTCGCGGGCGAAATAAAGCGGTTGAATGACTTTCTGAAGAATGAAGGCCGGTAAACCGAGCGCATAGATTGCTGTCGCAAGTGCTGTAGCTTGGGTGTCTTCGGGACCAAATGCGCCCCGCTCGAAAAGAGCGCCAATGATTGTTGCAGGGATGACAATCAGCGCCACGGTTGCCGGGACCGAAAACGCCAGCGAAATTTCCGTTGCGCGACTCAGGGCATCCTGTCCGCCTTCTGTATCTTCTGCTTGCAGTCGACGGGACAGGTCCGGCAACAAGACGATGCCGATGGCGATGCCGACCACACCAAGCGGCAGTTGATACAGACGGTCTGCATAGGAAAGCCAGGCAATGGCTCCGTCATAAAAACTGGCAACCTGTCGACCAACCAACAAGTTTATCTGAACGACACCACCGGCCAGTGCAGCCGGTGCGGCAATGATGGCCAGTCTTTTCATATCCGGCGTCAGAACGGGCCTTGTCGGCATCAAATTGAAACCAGCTGTCCGGGCTGCGATCCATACCAGCGCCAGCTGCCCGATCCCCGCAATGACGACCCCAAAAGCAAGGAATGTGCCGTGGACACCTTCACCGCCAGGCGCGTTGATTATGCTAACCGGCAATAGGCCGCTTTCAGCGAACAGCAGCGCACCTATCAGTATGACGTTAAGAAGTACAGGCGCGGCTGCCGCAGCTTTGAAGCGACCGCTTGCGTTCAAGACCCCTGACACCAATGCTGCAAGCGAAATGAACAGAATGTAGACAAAGATTACCCGTCCCAGTGTGACAGCCATATCCAGCCGCGCATCGCCCAAAAATCCACTTGCCATCGCCAGCACAAGCCACGGCATGAAAATGGTGGCAAGAATGGTCAATCCGATCAGAACAAGGGCTAACCAGGCAAAGGCGTTGCGTGCAAAGTCTTCGGCCTCATCTCCCGCTTCCAGCTTCTTCGAAAAAAGCGGAACGAAGGCCATGTTAAATGCGCCTTCGGCGAAAAATCTTCGAAACATGTTCGGCAAAGAAAATGCGATCAGAAAGGCCTCAGCGACAGGTCCGGTTCCAAGCCAAGCAGCAATCAGAATATCGCGGACAAACCCCAGAACTCGGCTGGCCAATGTCCAAACGCCGACGGTCAAGGCTTCACTTATCAGCCGTACCGGCTTCACTTTTGGGCACCCGATTTTTGACCCAAAAATCGACCCCAATCTATCTGTGAAAAATTGGTCACCGTCATGCGTCTCGCGCCCGTTTTGCTCCAGCCGTGATGGCATCCCGTAGTTTGGCTTCCAAGGTCTTTTGCTTACTCGCAGCGTGGAATTTCAGGCCGAACATATCTTTAACATAGAACGTATCCACGACCTGCTCACCATATGTCGCGATGACGGCACTGGCGATGTAGACGTTCGCTTCCGCCAGCGTGCGCGTAAGGTCATACAAAAGGCCCGGACGATCACGCGTATCAACTTCGATGATCGTGTAGATATCCGATCCTTCGTTGTCGAAGGTTATAGAGGTCGGGACCTTAAACGCTTTCTCGCGCTTCTTCATCTTGTCACGGTCGACAAGAGATTTCCTAGGTAGGACAGTTCCGTGAAGCGTCTTTTCGATCATCGTCCTCAGGCGCGGCAGACGCGCGGACTCATAAGGATGACCTTCGGCGTCCTGAACCCAGAAAACAGCCGTCGCATAGCCGTCAGACGACGTATAGGTTCGTGCATCCACGACGTTTGCGCCGACTAATGCCAGTGCACCTGCCAGCCGCGAAAATATTCCAGGATGGTCCGACAAGGCAAAACAAACGCGCGTCGCATCTCGATCTTCGTCGGGGGTCAGATTGGTGAGGATCTCATCATCCGCAATGTCGCGCAACATGTCTGCAAAGACGACATGGGTGTCGTTTGGCAAACCCTGCCAATAGGGGCCATAGTGCCGACTGGTCTCGCGGCGAAGCTGTTTTGTGTCCCAAGAGACCAGCGCAATCCGGAGAGCCTTCTTTGCTTCTTTCTCTGCCGCTTCGCGATTGACAGCCTCTAGCCCGTGTTCCAGAGCTGCTGCTGTTTGTCGGTGTAGGCCGCGCAATAATTGTGCTTTCCAATTGTTCCAGACGCCCGGCCCAACGCCACGAATGTCACAGACAGTCAAGACAGTCATCAGATCCAGGCGCTTTTTGGTCTTCACCGCCTTTGCGTAGTCGCGGACCGTTCGCGGGTCGGAAATGTCGCGTTTCTGCGCCATATCGGACATCAAAAGATGATAGCGCACCAGCCACTCGACAGTTTCAGCTTCGTCTGACTTCAATCCAAGCCGTGGAGCGACCTTGCGAGCGATTTTTGCTCCAAGAATGGAGTGATCTTCGGGTCGACCCTTGCCAATGTCATGCAGCAACAAGGCCGCATACAAAACTTTTCGATTCACCCCGTCCTTTAGGACCTGACTTGCGATGGGTAGTTCTTCCACCAACTCGCCACGCTCGATTTGTGCAAGAATGGAAAGGCACTGGATGGTATGCTCATCAACGGTATAGCTGTGGTACATGTTGAACTGCATCATCACGACAACTGGTGCGAATTCGGGGATGAAGGCAGCCAGGACCCCCAATTCATTCATGCGGCGCAGAGCCCTTTCCGGATTGCCGCGCTTAATCAGTAAATCCATGAATATTCGGTTGGCTTCGGGCGAGTTTCGCATGTCCTCGTCGATCAGATGCAAATTGGCCGAAACCAAACGCATTGCATCGGGGTGGATCAGATAACCGGTTCTCAGGGCTTCATCAAAGATACGCAACAAGTTCAATTTGTCAGACAAAAAGGATTTCTGACGCGTTACTGCAATTCGATTGTGCTTGATCGTATACTCTGAAGCAACTTTACGGCGTCTCCTAAAAAATGTCGCTAGGGACGGTGCATTTTTCACATGCGCTGCTTCAAGTGCAGTCAGGAAAATGCGTGTTAGTTCGCCAACCTGCGTAGCGTGGCGAAAATAGTCCTGCATGAAGTGTTCAACAGCACGACGCCCTCCGCGATCAGAATATTTCATGCGTTGGGCAACTTCGACCTGCATGTCGAATGTCAATTGATCCATGGCGCGATTGGCGACCAAATGCATATGGGTCCTGACTGCCATAAGGAAGCTTTCGGCCGCTACAAAGCCGTCGTATTCATCCTGTCGAAACAGCCCCAGACCAACCAGGTCACTAACGTCTTGGACTCCGTGGATGTATTTGCCGATCCAGAACAAAGTCTGAAGATCGCGCAAGCCGCCTTTGCCCTCTTTGACATTCGGCTCGACCATATACCTCTGCCCGCCCTGTTTGCGGTGCCGCTCTGCGCGTTCGACTAGTTTGGCTTCAATGAATTCCGCAGCGCTGCCTTTGAACAACTCGGTCTTAAGTCGGTTGTGTAGTTCTTCGGCAAGAGACTCATCTCCAGCCAGAAATCTATGCTCCAGCAAGGCAGTGCGAATTGTGTAATCATCACGACCCAGCCGAAGGCAGTCTTGCACAGTTCGACTGGAATGCCCGACCTTCAAATGCAGATCCCAAAACATATACAACATGCTTTCGATCAGACTCTCGGCCCACGGCGTGACTTTCCAGGGCATCAGAAACAGTAAGTCGACATCGGAATGCGGTGCCATTTCCCCGCGGCCATACCCACCGACCGCGATCACTGCTAATCGCTCGCCTTCGGTTGGGTTTGGATTTGGATGCAATCGTGTCTGCGCGATCTGTAAGACCGTTTTCACCACGCCATCAGTAAGCAAAGAATAAGCCCGCACTACGGGTCGCGCTGCCAATGGATCGTTATCAAAACCTGCTGCAATTCGTTCGCGACCAGACTCCAGCGCGGACTTTAGCACTTCGACAGTCGCATTACGAATAGAGCGGCCATCTGTGCAATCACCAAGAGCTGCAACAATCTCGGCCATAACCGCGTCGTGGTCGAAAATCTCGGCATCTGGAGCAATCAGACTCAAGTTGTTCGATCCCCCAGATGCGTCAGGTTCAGAAACCCGGGCCGGCAAAGCTTCTTGGAGCGGTATCAATGACAGTTACCTGATTGTTCTGGATTTGTGCCACGGCAAGACCGCGCTCGTTCGTGCCGTTCTGGAAGAAGCGAAACGGCCCATAAACACCTGCAAACCCCTGACCTTGAATCAGGCTTTCGCGGCTGAGTGCATTAGAATTTCCCTGTGCGATCAAAGCGCCCACGGCAGCGACAGCATCATAAGCCAGACCAGTTACCGGGCTTGGAGTTCGACCAAAGGCAGCCTGATAACGGGCATCGAAGCGAGCGCTTAGATCCGGGTCAGGCGCCGCGAACCATGCTCCTTGAAGACCCTTCAATGACAACGCGCTGGCTGGAACGTCCAACCTTTGGATGCCGACGAATTGCGCAACTTCGGGATCAATCCCGTTCTCCGGAAGCAGTTCAGACAAAAACGGTAATGTCCCGCGATCTGAAGCATTTGCCGTTGCAATTAGTACAGTAGCACCAGATGCACGAAACTCGCGTGCGATATTTGGAACGGCTTCGATGACTCCGGTCTGCGACTTCGGATAGCTCATCGCGCCGGCCAAAACGCCGCCGTTTGCAGCTAGTGCGCGTTCTATCGACACGCGCGCCAATTCATCGGCAGCCGTTTCTTCGTGAACAATGAAAAAGCGGTTTTTGCCCTGCGAAACAGAATAGCGAACAAGCCGATCAGCGGCGGTCTGGAACGTGTTGCCCATGACAAAAACGTTGCCGCCCGCCACGCCCGGATTATTCGAGAACGACAGGACGTTAACACCACGCGGCGCGGCCACTTGACCGGCTGCTCGTGCAGCCTCACCAAATAGGGGGCCAACAATTATCCGCGCTCCTTCGCTAAGCGCATCTGAAGCTGCGATTGTAGCGCCTTCCGGGGTGCCTTCGGTGTCATAGACTCGCAAATCTATGGCCGCCCCCTGAAGGTCGCCAACGGCCATTCGCGCCGCGTTTTCCAATGACAACGCTAGTTCTGCGCTTGTCGATGAGCTTGCCGGTACCAAAAGCGCGACAGGTACAGACCTTTGAGTATTGATCAGCGGACCATTTCCAAGCGATACGTCGCAAGCAGCCAGAACACCCGAGGCCAAAACAGCCACCAAACCCGAGACAACCTTGCGGCGGACTGACAAAAACGCGACCATCTGAAAACCTTTTGTTGTGGCGGATACATACCTTGCGCGAACCTAGGCTTAATCAACGATCAAGTAAATCGCAGACCCCGCGATGACGGCAGAGAATGACCGACAAACACTGCCGGCCGGTTTGCACTTTGTTGCGACACCAATCGGCCACGCCCGTGACGTAACGTTGCGCGCATTGGACATTCTTCGAGATGCGGATGTGCTGGTCGCAGAAGACACAAGATCGCTGCGCAGGTTGATGGAGATACACGGCGTTCCATTGTCAGGACGACAAGTGCTTTCGTATCACGATCACAGCGGCTCAGGAGTAAGAGAAAAGCTAATCTCGTTGATACAGAGTGGGAAGTCGCTGGCATATGCCTCGGAAGCTGGCACTCCGCTTGTTTCGGACCCGGGTTTTGCACTTGGCCGAGACGCAGCTTCTGCCGGAGTGAATGTCACATCTGCTCCCGGAGCTTCCGCTGCCCTCGCTGCACTAACGGTGTCGGGGTTGCCAAGCGACTGCTTTGTGTTCGTCGGTTTTCCACCAACGACCAAGTCAGCTCGCGAGAAATTTCTAAAGAAATTTAAGGATATTCCCGGAACTTTGATCTTGTATGAGAGCCCGAAACGGCTGGGTCTGTTGTTGGAATCTGCAAGTGACGTGCTTGGGGCAGACCGTGACGCCGCAATCTGCCGAGAGCTGACAAAGAAGTTCGAAGAAGTTCGACGCGGCACTTTGAGCGAGTTGGTAGAGTCGCTTTCAAGCATGACGCAGAGGGGCGAAATCGTCGTCTGCATAGGCAAGGGCAGCGTGACCATAACGGACGAACAGGTTGCCGAAGAACTAAATCAAGCGCTTGAAACCATGAAACTTAAGCAGGCGGCTACCGAAGTTGCAGAGCGTCTGGGCGTGTCCAAACGGGACGTTTATCAGCTTGGGCTAGAGTTAAAGTCCGGAGCTTAATCGGTTCTTCGTGTAATTGGGTTATGCCTAGACCTTACAACGGAGCAGGCATGACCAGACAATTGCGCGGTTTGACGAACTACCATGATGGGCTGGCAGCTGAATCGGGCGTCGAGCGCGAGTATTGTGAACGTGGCGGCGAAATTGCCGCGCGCCGCTGGCGTGGCAAGTCTGGCGAAATAGACCTTGTCGTCCGTAAAGGTTCCGAGATCGTCTTCGTTGAAGTAAAGAAATCGCGCGATTTTGCCAAAGCTGCCGAACGCATCACCGCAGGTCAAATATTGCGCATTACACGCGCAGGCGAAGAATTTCTTGCAACGCAACCAATGGGGCAACTTACTAATACGCGGGTCGATGTCGCCCTGGTGAACGGGCAGGGCGAAACCCAGATAATCGAAAATGTAACACTCTGATCTGCCTTCGCGCACATTGCGTTGCGGGAATGGATGGGTCAGAACGCCCCTGAGCAAGAATGTCATGAGGTGTAGATATGCGTGTAGCAATCCAAATGGATCCTATCGAGAGTATCGACATCAATGCTGATTCATCTTTCAGAATCGCTGAAGAGGCGCAGTCACGCGGATCTGAGCTGTTTTACTATACTCCGGATCGACTATCCTGGGACGAGGGCAAGATCACCGCACGTGGTTGGCCGTTGACGGTTCGCCGTGAAGTCGGCAATCACTTCGATCTTGGCGCGGAAACGACGGTCGATCTGGCCGATTTTGATGTTGTCTGGCTGCGTCAGGATCCACCTTTTGACATGGGCTATATTACGACAACGCATCTACTGGATCAGCTTGCCGGATCGGCCCTGGTCGTCAACGATCCATTCTGGGTGCGAAATTATCCAGAGAAATTGCTGGTGTTTCAGTTTCCTGAATTGACACCTCCGACAACCATAGCCCGTGATCTGGATACCCTTCGGGCATTTCGCGAACGTCACGGCGATATTATCGTGAAGCCGCTTTATGGAAACGGCGGAGCAGGTGTTTTTCGCCTGACCCCGGATGATCGAAATTTTGCCAGTTTGCACGAGCTATTCACGGGCATTAATCGCGAGCCCTTAATTGCGCAAAAATTCGTGCCGGACGTCAGTAACGGTGACAAGCGAATTATACTTGTCGATGGGGACCCAATCGGTGCCATCAATCGTGTGCCCAAAGAAGGCGAAACAAGATCAAACATGCACGTTGGCGGACGTGCCGAGAAAATCGGATTGACCGAGCGCGACCTGGAAATATGTGCAGCGATTGGACCGCTGCTGAAAGAAAAGGGTCAGGTATTTGTCGGCATCGACGTTATCGGGAATTACCTGACAGAGATAAATGTTACCTCGCCAACGGGCATCCAGGAACTGGAGCGGTTTGACGGAACGAATGTTGCCGGTGCCATTTGGGATGCAATCGAGGCAAGATCAGCCAGCGCGGTCTGACAATATCCTATAACTCAAAGCCTCTGCAACGTGCTGGCGTGTGACATCGGTGTCGCCCGCCAGATCTGCGATGGTGCGGGAAACTTTTAAGACCCGGTGATATCCACGCGCCGAAAGCCCGATCTTTTCGGCTGCTTTCAACAATAGTGCACGCCCTTCATCATCTGGGCGGGCCACATCGTTCAGCAACTCACCAGAGATATCTGCGTTGACGCGAACTCCTTCCAGGTCAGCATATCGGTCTGCCTGTCGTTCCCGTGCTGATTGCACCCGCGCGGCTATTGTGGCTGAGGATTCGCTCGGATCTTGTGGCAGATCAAGATCGCTGAACGAAACCGGCGGCACTTCTATCCGGATGTCGAAGCGATCCATCAATGGGCCGGAAATTCGCCCCAGATAATCATCGCCACAGCCCGGCACTCGTGGGCAAGCGCGCGCCGGGTCAAACAAGTAGCCACATTTGCAGGGGTTGGCGGCGGCGATCAGAAGGAATCGACAGGGGTAGCGCACATGCGCATTTGCACGCGCCACCGTAACGTCACCGGTCTCAATCGGTTGGCGCAATGTTTCCAGGACGCCACGCGGGAACTCGGGAAATTCGTCCATAAACAGCACTCCATTGTGCGCCAGGCTGATTTCTCCGGGAAGTGCGCCTTTTCCACCGCCAACGATTGCAGCCATGGATGCTGTATGATGCGGAGCGCGAAATGGTCGGCGGCGCGAAATGCCGCCGGCATCAATCATTCCCGCGCGCGATTGTACCATGGAAGTTTCCAATGCCTCGCCGGGGCTGAGTGCCGGCAAGATGCCGGGTAAACGTGCCGCAAGCATGGATTTACCAGATCCCGGGGTGCCAACTAGCAACACGTGGTGTCGGCCAGCAGCAGCAATTTCCAAAGCGCGTTTGGCACGCTCTTGTCCACGAACATCGCGCATATCAGGAGTGTCCCAATTGGCGATGGCTTCGCCGGGAAGTGACAATGAGACAGGACAACTACCAGTGAGATGCGCGACCGCAGCCGCCAACGAGTTTGGCGCAACGACAGCTGTTTCGCTGACCCATGCTGCTTCAGCTCCGGATTGTGTTGGGCACATTAGCGTCCTTTGCGCCTCGGCTGCGGCCAGTGCGGCAGGTAATGCACCGGCAACAGGGACCAAACCACCATCCAAAGATAATTCCCCAAGTGCGACCAGTGTCTCAACCGAGTCTGCTGGCAGTATCCCAATGGCCGCCAAAAGCGATAGGGCGATTGGCAGATCAAGGTGCGAACCTTCTTTGGGAATGTCCGCTGGTGACAGGTTTACGGTAATTCGCTTGGACGGCAGCGCGATGGACATAGCACAAAGTGCCGCCCGAATCCGTTCACGCGCTTCCGAGACGGCCTTGTCCGGCAATCCCACAATAGAAAAGCTGGGAATGCCCGGTGAAAGCGCGCATTGCACTTCGACTAAACGGGCGTCGATGCCTTCAAAAGCAACTGTGTAGCTGCGTGCAACCATGATGGAGCCTTGTGTTTGCACCAATAGACCGTGGCAGCATTAACCGACGGTTAACTGCAAATCGAAAGTCCGGTTGGTGGGGCATTGTCGTTAATTTCAGTCAATTTTGATCTGAAATGGCGCGGCCACAGTATAAAATTATGAAGGCAAAGAAGTGCCCAACAAAATATGGGCAACAGGGAGATTCTGCATGGCGCTGGATGGTAACTTTAATCAACAACTTTCACGGGTTGCGATGAAGGCCGAATTATTGGACGCCGACACAGAGTTGCAACTGGCCTACGCTTGGCGCGATTGTCGCGACGAGGAGGCGCTTCACCGGCTGATTACGGCCTATATGCGGCTTGCAATCTCAATGGCATCAAAGTTCCGTCGCTATGGCGCGCCCATGAACGACCTTATTCAAGAAGCTGGTTTGGGCCTGATGAAAGCAGCGGAAAAATTCGATCCTGATCGCGGGGTCCGTTTCTCGACCTACGCTGTTTGGTGGATCAAAGCCTCGATCCAGGATCATGTCATGCGGAACTGGTCGATGGTGCGCACGGGCTCCACTTCTTCACAGAAATCGCTGTTCTTCAATCTGCGGCGCGTTCAGGCTCGTTTGGAACGGGAAGCTGCTGCGGCAGGCGAAGTTTTGAATCGTGAAGAGATGCGCCAGAAAATCGCAGCCGAGATTGGAGTTCCTTTACACGATGTAGAGATGATGGAAGGGCGGCTTTCCGGATCCGATTTCTCTTTGAACGCACTGCAATCCTCAGACGAAGACGGGCGCGAGTGGATTGACACACTCGAGGACGAAACGGCGCAGCAATCAGCCGAGGTTGAGCATCAAAAGGACCTTGAAACCATTCGTGAATGGTTGATCGGGGCCATGTCCTCGTTGAGTGATCGCGAGCAACTGATCGTTCGAGAGCGCAAGTTGCGTGACGTTCCCCGCACTCTTGAGTGTCTTGGAAATGAGCTTGGTTTATCAAAGGAACGCGTGCGCCAACTAGAAGCATCGTCATTTGCCAAAATGCGAAAGTCGTTGGAAAAAAGGTCCTCCGAAGTTACCGAGTTTCTAAACTAAACGATTCATATGTGGTTACTTGCCCTTACAAGCGCATCTCACGCGCTTGCCCCTTGCGCCTATGCCCCGTAACACTTGGAGCAACGCGCAAAAGGAAAAATCATGCTTGCAGGAAAGCGCATTCTACTTGTCATTGGTGGTGGTATTGCCGCCTTCAAATCGCTGGAACTCATTCGCCTGATCCGAAAATCCGGTGGTAGCGTTACCCCTGTATTGACTCGGGCTGCCCAGGAGTTTGTCACTCCGCTGTCAGCCTCGGCACTTGCAGCAGATAAGGTGTATGTTGATCTATTTGATCTCACTGATGAAGCAGAGATGGGACACATCGAATTGTCTCGTTCGGCCGATCTGGTCGTTGTTGCCCCCGCGACCTCAGACCTGATGGCGAAAATGGCCGGTGGACATGCAGACGATCTAGCTTCGACCATTCTTTTGGCAACTGACACTCCGGTATTAGTAGCTCCTGCAATGAATGTCAGAATGTGGCTGCATCCCGCTAATCAACGAAATGTCGCGACGCTCGAAGCCGACGGTATCCGCCGCATTGGACCAGATGAAGGGGACATGGCGTGTGGCGAATTCGGTCCGGGACGTATGGCCGAACCACAAGCAATTTACGACGCAATCGTAGATGCGCTGGCTGACGGCCCGCTTAAAGGCAGGCATGTATTGGTAACTTCCGGTCCAACTCACGAGGCAATTGACCCGGTGCGCTACATTGCCAACCGATCATCCGGCGCACAGGGCACGGCCATTGCATCGGCGCTATCGGCGCTTGGCGCGCGCGTTACGTTTGTAACCGGGCCTGCGGACACGCCTCCGCCCTCGGGCGTCACGGTAATGGCAGTCCAAAGTGCTCGCCAGATGCTGGACGCTGTGAACGCAAACCTGCCTGCCGACGCAGCGGTTTTTACCGCCGCTGTCGCTGACTGGCATGTGGCAATCGAGTCTGATGGCAAAATAAAAAAGGATAAAAGCGGGAACCCCCCGACGTTCGAGTTGATCGAGAACCCCGATATCTTGGCCAGCGTAAGTCAATTGGCTGAAGGCCGACCCAACCTTGTGATCGGTTTTGCGGCTGAAACGGACGACGTGTTGCAGAACGCTACAGCCAAGCGGCAACGCAAGGGGTGCGATTGGATTGTTGCAAACGACGTCTCTCCTGAAACCGGTATCATGGGCGGAACGCAAAATGCAGTTACAATTATCGACGCAGACGGCGCAGAGACTTGGCCAATGATGCCAAAAGACCAAGTTGCCCGAAAGCTGGCCGCGCGCATTGCCGAAGTTCTCACCTGAGATGACACCCGTCGTTCGTATACTGCGTTTACCGCAATCAGACCCGACGATTGCCCTGCCGAAATATGAAACTGCCGGTGCCGCCGGAGCAGATATCCGAGCGAATTTCTCGCAGGAGCAGCGGTCAGGCATGACTCTGTCACCAATGGAGCGCGCTCTTGTTCCTACGGGCGTGTCGGTTGAAATTCCCGCTGGATTCGAGGTTCAGATACGACCGCGTTCTGGTTTGGCTTTGAAAAAAGGCCTCGGGTTGGTCAATTCTCCGGGAACCATCGACAGCGACTACCGCGGCCCGTTGGGTGTAATTGTCATCAACTTAGGTGAGGAACCCGTTGAGATTGCTCACGGCGACAGGATTGCGCAACTTGTCGTCGCGCCAGTTGTGCAGGCGGACTTTGAAGAAAGCGAAACTCTCAATGCGACCGGACGAGGGGCCGAGGGTTTTGGTTCGACGGGGCTGAGCTGATGATCTTGGTTTTGGCATTAGCTGCAATTATTTGGGGTGTTGGGCATCTGTTGAAAGCTCCAACTGCAGTCCGAGTATTGATGCTGGCCTTACTTTACTTGGCAGTTCTGGCTGCACAACTATTGTTCCCAGATGGTCATTCCATACGCGTGGCGACAGGCGGTTCCCCGGGCGAATGGTTGATCGTAGGTGTACTTGCGTTGCTGGTGTGGGGCTATGTGCGCGGACTGCGGTATTTGAAAACTCAGGTCCGACCCGAGAACCTTGAAGGCAATTCTATGCAATCCAATGCCTCGACAAGTGAGCTGGAGCGTAACGCCCGCCACATTGTCTTGCGCGAGATTGGTGGACCCGGGCAACAAAAGTTAAAAAAGGCTCGTGTGCTTGTCGTCGGGGCCGGTGGACTGGGAGCACCTGCTCTTCAGTATCTGGCTGCGGCAGGAGTCGGAACGATTGGGGTTATCGACGACGACAAAGTCGAGAATTCAAACCTTCAACGTCAGGTTATCCATAACGACGACCGCATTGGTATGCCCAAGGTGTTTTCAGCTGAAATCGCCATGCGTGCGCAGAACCCGTTCATTGAAGTCAGACCGTTCAATCGCCGCATCAATTCGGACGTCGCCGATCAGATCATCGGTGACTTTGATCTGGTCCTGGATGGAACCGATGATGCGGATACTCGTTATCTGGTCAATGACGTGTGCACGCGGCTGAAGATTCCATTGATTTCGGCAGCGATCAGTCAGTGGGAAGGTCAGATCAGCGTCTTTGACCCATCGCGGCGCGCGCCGTGTTATCGATGCGTTTTTCCCGAGCAACCTGCTCAAGGTCTTGCTCCCAGTTGCGCAGAGGGTGGAGTTCTTGGTCCGCTTCCGGGTGTCGTTGGGTCGATGATGGCCGTTGAAGCAATAAAGTTTCTGGCGGGCGCCGGAGAGACCCTTTTGGGCCGCCTGATGATCTACGACGCACTATATGCGGATGTTCGGACGATCCGCATATCCCCTCGTCAGGACTGCGCGACCTGCGGCAGCGACGCGGTAGCAACTGGAAGCGGATAGGTCGCGACCATAGGTAACATCTGAATAGCAAATTGTATTGAGGCACCGATGAATAACCCCATCCTGGCTGATTGGACGACACCTTTTGGCCTTCCGCCATTTGATTTGATAACTGACGACGATTTTTCGCCCGCTTTGGATCAGGCTTTGGCCGATGCGCGCGCGGCGATCGGTGCAATTGCCGAAAACAGTGAATTACCGACTTTTGAAAACACGATCGAAGCGCTGGAGTTAGCAGACGAAACTCTGGGCAAAGTTCTGTCGGTATTTTTTAATCTTGCCGGAACGGATTCAAACTCGGTTCGCGAAGAGCTTCAGCGCGCATTCTCACCTAAGATATCTGAATTCTCGTCAGAAGTTTCCATGAATACGCGACTGTTTCAACGCATCGAAAGCCTTTGGGAGCAACGTGACAGCTTGACTCTGACGGCCGAGCAGTCACGCGTTTTGATGCTGACGCGCCGCGGATTTTTGCGCGCAGGAGCGAAACTTGAAGGAGGCGACAAAGATAGACTTAGTCAGATCAAGGCACGACTCGCAATTCTAGGAACGGACTTTACCCAAAATCTGCTGGCCGAAGAAAGATCGTGGTACCTGGATCTCGCCAGTGAAGACTTGGAAGGGCTGCCGGATTTTCTGATCTCTGCCGCAAAGGCCGCCGGTCAGGAGAAAGACAGGTCCGGCCCGGTAATTACCCTTTCCAGATCCTTGATTGTGCCGTTCCTGCAATTCTCCAGTCGTAGAGACCTCCGCGAAAAAACGTGGCGGGCATGGACTTCGCGCGGCGCTAACGGTGGTGAAACCGACAATCGCGCGATCACTGCCGAAATATTGGCCTTGCGTCACGAGCGGGCGGCTCTTTTGGGGTATGCCGATTTTGCAAAATACAAACTTGAAACCGAAATGGCCGGTGCGCCCAGTGCTGTTGAAGACTTGCTGATGCAAGTTTGGGAACCAGCTCGTGCAACGGCTTTGCAAGACGCCGAGGTTTTGGGTGAAATGATGCGTGCCGATGGCGACGACAGTGTTTTCGAACCTTGGGATTGGCGGTACTACAGCGAACGTCGCCGCGTCGCCGAACACGATCTGGATGAGGCCGAACTAAAGTCGTATCTGCAGTTGGACCGTATGATCGAGGCTGCATTTGACTGTGCCGGGCGTCTATTTGGAATTACCGCCGAACCGATTGACGTCCCATTAAATCACCCAGATGCCCGCGCTTGGGAAATTTCGCGCGACGGTAAACACTTGGCTGTTTTCATAGGCGATTACTTCAATCGTGGTTCCAAGCGTTCAGGCGCTTGGTGTTCTGCGCTTCGATCACAGCGCAAGCTAGGCGGCGACGTTCGACCGATTGTCATAAACGTCTGTAATTTCGCCAAACCTCCAGAAGGCCAGCCAGCATTGCTCAGCTTTGACGACGCGCGCACCTTGTTTCACGAGTTCGGCCACGCGCTGCACCAAATGCTGAGCGACGTCACATATGAAAGTATTTCAGGTACCAGCGTCGCACGTGATTTTGTCGAATTGCCCAGCCAGCTTTTTGAGCACTGGCTCGAAGTCCCAGAAGTGCTTGCGAAATATGCGACGCATGCCGAGACAGGCGCACCCATGCCCGAGCATCTTCTGAAAAATCTTCTGAACGCCGCAACCTATGACATGGGATTTCAAACGGTCGAGTATGTCGCGTCAGCTCTGGTTGATTTGGATTTCCATCGGGGTGACCCCCCTTCTGATCCGATGCAGCGACAGGCAGAGGTTCTTGATCGCATAGGCATGCCCCACGCCATTCCAATGCGCCACGCAACGCCGCATTTTGCACATGTGTTTTCCGGTGACGGATATTCCAGCGGATATTACAGCTACATGTGGTCGGAAGTCATGGATGCTGATGCATTTCAGGCCTTTGAAGAAGTCGGAGATCCCTTTGATCCGGCAACGGCGGCGAAACTGGAGCACCAGGTTCTTTCTAGCGGTGGCAGCAAGGACGCCGCTGAACTTTATACTGCTTTCCGGGGCCGAATGCCTGGTCCGGATGCGATGTTGAAAGGGCGGGGATTGTCTGAGTGAACATCAACGCATCCACTGAGGCACGACTTGTCGCACTGGTGCGTCAGGTTGCGACTAAAGAGATTTTGCCGCGATTTATGGCGCTCGCCCCTAACGAAATCGAAACGAAGACCCACGCCGATGATCTGGTGACCGTTGCCGACCGCGAAGCGGAGCGATGCCTAACCCAAGGTATTCAGGACATTATTCCCCACGCAGTCGTCATTGGCGAAGAAGCCGTGTCTGCGGGTGCGGCTTTGCTTTCTGACGTTGCCGATGCGGAAGTTTGTGTGTTGGTCGACCCAGTCGATGGCACCTGGAATTTTGCCAATGGATTGCCATTGTTCGGGGTCATGCTGGCGGTTGTTGCTCAAGGGCATACGTTGTGGGGACTGATCTACGACCCGATGTCGGATGACTATGTCGTTGCTCAGCGCAATGAAGGTGCGCGACACGTTTCCAAGAATGGGGTGGAGACACAGCTTAATTTCGGCAAGAGCCGCATAGTTGCATCCAAGGCAACCGGGTATGTGCACGCGACAAGTTTCACCGGCTCTGAACGCTCGAAGGTTTTCGATTGCATTCCCACATTTGCGAAGGCTGACTCCCTGCGGTGTTCGGCACACGAGTATCGTTTGCTCGCACGAAACGTGGTCGACTTTGTGGTTTCACCAATATTGACGCCATGGGATCACGCTGCTGGCTGTTTGGTCGCCCAGGAATGCGGTGGCATTGCGCGTTTTACCTCCGGCATCAACTACACGCCCACACAGCATGAAGGACGGCTCATCGTTGCCAAATCTGAGAATGACTGGCACCAGATATCGGATATTTTTGATCTGCGATGATAGCCGCGCCCGCGGGCCCATCTGATTACTCTAAAGGCCCGCCTTTACTTAGCCGGCAACCAATCCCAGTTGCTCAAGTTTCAGCAGAACTTGATGCGCACAGTGATCGACCTCGACATTCTCGGTGTCCAGACGCACCTCAGGAGAATCTGGGATGTCATAAGGGTCAGAAATGCCAGTGAATTCTGCGATTTTCCCTTCGCGAGCCAGCTTATAAAGACCTTTGCGATCGCGACGTTCACATTCTTCCAGAGAAGTCGCGACGTGTATCTCCAAAAATGCGCCAAACTGTTCGATGTCTTCGCGGACGGCACGACGCGTTGTTGCGTAAGGCGCAATTGGTGCGCAGATTGCGATACCGCCGTTCTTGGTGATTTCGCTGGCGACGTAACCAATACGCCGAATGTTCAGGTCGCGGTGCTCTTTCGAGAAGCCCAACTCGGATGACAGGTTTTTTCGCACGATGTCGCCATCCAATAGTGTGACGGGTCGGCCTCCCATTTCCATGAGCTTGACCAAAAGAGCATTGGCTATTGTAGATTTTCCAGATCCGGACAAACCGGTGAAAAAGACAGTGAACCCCTGTTTCGAGCGGGGCGGATACCGGCGTCGCAATTCGTTTACGACTTCGCCGAACGAAAACCACTCGGGAATTTCCAGGCCCTCGCGCAGTCTGCGACGCAATTCGGTTCCGGAAATATTCAGGACTGTCGCGTTCTTTTCAACTTCGTCAGCCGGTTCATATTGTGCGCGGTCCTGCACAAAGACCATGTGTTTGAAATCAACCATTTCGATGCCGATTTCGTCCTGATGTTTGCGGAATAGTTCTTGCGCGTCGTAAGGGCCGTAAAAATCTTCACCAGCCGAATTCATTCCGGGACCGGCGTGATCGCGTCCTATGATCATGTGGGTACAGCCATGATTTTTGCGGATCAGGCCATGCCAAACCGCTTCACGGGGACCTGCCATACGCATCGCCAGATTCAAAAGGCTCATGGTCGTTGTCGCGGCTGGGTATTTATCCAACACTGCCTCGTAGCAGCGGACCCGCGTGAAATGGTCAACGTCACCAGGTTTTGTCATGCCGACAACAGGATGGATAAGCAGGTTGGCCTGAGCCTCTTTCGCCGCCCGGAACGTCAGTTCCTGATGAGCGCGATGAAGAGGATTGCGGGTTTGAAATGCCACAACGCGCCGCCAACCCAATTTGCGAAAATATGCGCGCAACTCATTCGGGGTGTCGCGGCGCATCTTGAAATCATAATGCACCGGCTGCTGAATACCTGTGACCGGACCGCCCAGATAAACTGGACCCGCCTGATTGTGTAGATAATTTACAGCTGGATGCGCAGAGTCGTCCGCGCCAAACACTTTCTCAGCTTCAGCGGATTTGTCAGGCGACCATTGATCCGTGACAGACATAATCGCCAGGATCACACCTTCCTGATCGCGTAGGGCAATGTCCTGGCCCGGATTTACGGTCTCAGCGAAATTTTGCGATACATCCAGCGTGATAGGCATTGGCCAAAGCGTGCCATCCGCAAGGCGCATGTTGTCGAGGACACCGTTATAGTCAGCCTCGTTTAGAAATCCCTTCAGCGGGTTGAACCCGCCATTCATCAATAGTTCCAGATCGCAAATTTGACGAGGCGTCAGGTCCCACGACGGCAACTCGCCGGCATCGACTTTTAGTTTTTGCGCACTTTCGTAGGAAACGAAAAGTTCAGGGATTGGGGCGTGAGTTGGGTGCAGCATGGCCTGTTTCTTAAGCTGAAATGATTTGGTGGACGTAAATAACCAAGCGCGCGGCGACGCAAGCCCAGAATTTGGTCAAATTTTCCTATTGGGAAATGCGTAGTTACAGCGATTGGCGAAACTGAAAATGATGACGCCAAGAGCTGAAAGTGAAAGGATACGCGCGCTAAAACTTTAATTTACTGACGGGAAGAGTGCTCAGAAACCAATGAGGCGCAGCCCGCAAACTGCGCCTCAATGACATGATTAATAATAGAAGATTACTTTTTCATCATCTCGCCGTCATCCATCATGGCGTCTTTGTCCATCATGGCCTCATCTTTCATCATTGCTTCGTCGTCGTGCGTTTCGCAGGCCGCCAAAGTTCCAAGTAAGGACAAAACAATAACTGACTTCGCAATAGTGCTCATGGGTTCTCCCTCATTTCGTTAGTTGGGTAAGTCCAACATGCCGAAAGGAGCACAGCCCGCTGTGCAATCCTACCTAGGGTCACGCACTGGTGACCCTGCGTGAAGTGACTGAAATATTGAGGTTATTCTGCGGCACTGACCGCTACGGTTGGGGTCTGTTCGGCTTCTTCTTCTTGTTCCGCAAGAAAGCGTTCAGCCTCAAGCGCCGCCATGCATCCCATGCCTGCAGACGTCACCGCCTGACGATAAACGTGGTCGGTAATGTCGCCGGCAGCAAAGACACCGGGAATGGAAGTCGCCGTTGAGTCTGGTGCTGTCACAACATAGCCGCCATTGTGAAGCTCCAGTTGGTCCTTGACCAATTCGGAAGCCGGTGCATGGCCAATAGCCACAAAAAACCCTTTGCAGGGGATCTCTGTGATCTCACCAGTTGATACATGCTTGGCACGGACGCCTTCCACCCCGCGAGGATTGTTCCCGCCAATCACCTCATCAACACTGTGGTCCCAGAGAACTTCGATCTTCTCGTTCTTGAATAGACGGTTTTGCAGAATTTTTTCCGCGCGAAGCGAATCACGACGGTGAATCAGTGTAACCTTCGATGCAAATTTAGTAAGAAACAGAGCTTCCTCAACAGCCGTGTTTCCGCCGCCAATGACCACAACTTCCTGACCTCGATAAAAGAACCCGTCGCAGGTCGCGCAAGCGGATACGCCAAAGCCTTTGAAGTGTTCCTCGGATGGCAATCCAAGCCATTTTGCTTGCGCGCCAGTCGCCAGAATTAGGGCGTCGGTCGTGTAGGTGGTGCCGCCGTCGCCTTGTGCCGTGAATGGTCGCGCCGACAAGTCAACCGACTGAATATGATCGGAAATGATTTCGGTTTCGACGCTGCGAGCATGAGCTTCCATGCGTTGCATAAGGTCTGGACCTTGCACCTCTATGTCGCCAGGCCAGTTCTCGACTTCTGTTGTGATCGTCAATTGCCCGCCCGGCTGAATGCCCTGAACAAGAACCGGTTTTAGCATGGCGCGACTGGCGTAGACGGCCGCTGTATACCCTGCAGGGCCAGAGCCAATTATCAGAACTCGGCTATGCTTTGTCTCGCCCATGGTGATCCCCTTTTTGTCGGCAGCCAGACTGATATAGACGCAGTAAAAAGCGACTAAAAGGGGCGTCGCGCAGAGTTGACCCTTCATTGGGCATCTCTTAAGAATATTGCGCAGAATTGAAATATTATTGCGCGGCCAACGATGCCCGCATACACTTCCGAAAAATCTGGGAGGATTCATGCCAGGCAATAAGCTGGACCCAATCGATCGAATGATCCTTGCCGAACTTCAGGCAGATGGGCGCATGACCAATGTCGAACTGGCTTCGCGGGTAGGAATCTCTGCGCCACCATGTTTGCGCCGAGTGCGGACATTGGAAGATCAGGGATACATTCGCGGTTATCATGCCGCCGTTGACGCCAGATCTTTAGGATTTGAAGTGCAGGTCTTCGCTATGGTTGGCCTTCAAAGTCAGGCCGAAGTGGATCTTGTGGCATTTGAAAACCTTTGTCGGTCAATGCCGTTGGTACGTGAATGTCATATGCTGAACGGTGAAGTCGACTTCATTTTGAAATGCGTCGCGCCCGATCTGTCGACTTTCCAAAGGTTCTTGACCGAGGAACTGACCGCCGCGCCAAATGTCGCAAGCGTTAAGACATCATTGGTCATTCGCGACGCAAAGGACGAACCCGGTGTTCCTTTTGACGTTTTGGAAGATCGTTTGAACCAAACGGCCTGAGATTACATCAGACCGTCAAGTTCCTCGACGGTGATACGGGGCGCAGCAAGGCGCCCGAAGCCAGAGATTCCTGAAAGGTAAGGAAAGAACTTCAAATAGTAGCGCATCATTTCGTCTGAAAGTGATAGCGCAACGTCCGGACCCGGATGATATGTCTCAACCTCCAATCCGGCAGCCAAGATCGTTTCGTGGTTTTCGCAAGCCAAATGATAGACTTTGGTCGGGGCAACTGGTGTCACTTCAATAACCGACATTCCATCTGCACCGGTCGACAGCGGAACCAACGCGGCTTCTGCGCCCAACGCCGCCCGCACCTTGGGATCACGATTGAATCTGCGGGCGTGAGGTCCAAATGTTTGGTCTTGAACGGGGCGACCCAGGCCGAACGCATCAGACATCACGCGATAGAGATGGTCGGGTTCATCGTTCATTGATGGTGCGCCCGGAACTAAGGTGATCGCACCTTTCCAGATCAACTCGGCTGTACGACCATTTGCACATTCCAGCATGGTGCCTGGCATCAAGTCTTCGACTGCAACCGGACCTTCGGTGGTCTGAACCAGGATGCCATGCGCAAATGCTCCGAATGCCTGCTCAAAACGGGCAGAGCGGGCGCTACGCGCGTGGCGTCATGAATTTGTCCGTCTTCGATCCATTCCGTCTCAAAGCGCCGGGTCAGTTTGGAATTAACCGGAACCGAAACCGGGCGGCTATAGCGCCGCACGCTCCAGCGGGGTTGCGAACGCGGACGGTCCTTTATCTTTTCCGGAAAGGGCGGCAGCGTAGGTGGATTGAAACTCATGACATCAACCTTTCAGCGGTTGTTATTGGATCGGCTCGCCACATTTTTGGCGCATTGCTCTTAAGCTCGGGCATCTTCGGCGGGCCTCGGTTTTAACCGTTTGAGCTTCTCGGGTCTTTGATAAGGCAGTGGTGGCAAGCCTTCCCCAGTCGTTGAAATGAGGCGTTTCATCCAGCGAGGCTTGGCGTTCATCACAGTCTCCGTCATAGAAATGGCAGCGGCAGTTGCCGTTGATCTGTCACCAACTTGCACATGAAAATGGGCAATGGCGTGACGGTTTCAGGGTGGTTTGTAGAGAGTTTCTAAAGGCGAATTGCTGAAATCAATCGACCGTAGTCCGCTTCTTTCTGATGAACAGAACGGCGATAGGAATAGAACTTAGCCGGATCGGAATAAGTGCAATGCCGCGTCCATTCGGCATGTTCGATGCCGGCAACACGTAATCGATGCAAGCCATAGGATGGCAAATCGAATTGGTAGCGATCGCCATTCCCATTCGCAAAAAAGCGTGAATTTCCGGCATCGTCGTCTAAAAATGTCTCTAGGAATTCTGGCCCAACTTCATAAGCTTTTTGGCTAATCGACGGGCCAATAACCGCGCGGATGGCTTCGCGTGTTGCTCCCAGTTTTTCCATCGACTCTATGGTCGCCTCCAGAACGCCTGACATCGCGCCTTTCCATCCCGCGTGAGCGGCCCCGATAACTCTGGATTGTGGATCGGCGAAAAGGACGGGCTGGCAGTCAGCAGTCAAAACTGCCAATGCAATGCCGAATTGGTCGGTGACCATTGCGTCTGCCTTTGCCACGTCGGGTTGCCCGTCGGTTCCGACAGTCGCAACGATTGCGGAGTGCACTTGATGAACCCCCGTTAAACGTTCGGAACCAACGTCCATCGCATTGGCCACCCGCTGGCGGTTGATGACAACGATTTCCTGTTGATCCGAGGACCCCATTCCACAATTTAATCCCTCAAAAATACCGGACGACGCGCCACCTTTGCGGGTGAAAAACCCATGCCTTTGGTCGCTCAGTAAATCGGAAGTCAGGATTTCAAGCGTCACATCGAAACTCCGGGCGGTATTGGGGTGTCAGGCGCGAACAGCGCAATCACTTTGAAGAGCGTTCCCATTTCTGCCGCGTGGGTCAAGCGGCGATGTGCTGCAATATGCGTGTCTAATGGCTGGCCTTCCAGGTTCGCGGCCAGTGCTCTTGCACGCTCGGTAATACCAAGGCGCTCCAAAAACATGCCCTGTGGCGTGGAAGCCGACGTGGCGGCGGGATGAGACGCCAGCGCCAGTGCACCAAAATCAACATGGGCAGTCAAATCAGCCATTCCAGGTGTTTCAAGCGGGTCGATCTTTTTGTGGGCTTTCAGCGCTTGAAACGTATCGCCCAAAGAAATTTCACTTCCATAATCAAAGATGTAAGCGACGCCACCTTCGTCAAAAATTCGTTGCCCAATTGATCGAACGGTTGCTGTTGTTGAAGTAGAGGTCTCAACAAGATCGCCATTCTTCGTGTCGGCAAGTCTTGCGTTCAGCAACTCCGGTTTCATGGGGTCGGACAGACCAAAAGCCAAAACCTCATCGACTATTCCGATGACCCTTTCACGCCATCCATCGCCGTCACGCAAAAACTGACGAATTGGAAGTGCGTCAAAGAATTCGTTCGCAATCAGGAATACCGGTCCCGCCGGAACGCTTTCGAACGAATCGTGGTGGGTCAATGGGTGCTTTATCGCGCCCTTTTGGGCTGCTTTGAGATTTAGGGAGCCTTCGATCAAATGCAGCTGTGCGCCTTCGTGAAAACCTTGGACGTGCTTTGTTGCGCGCATAATATCAGCCATCAGGGTTCCCCGACCCGGCCCCAGCTCAACCAGGTTGAAAGGGGTAGGAGCACCGCGATCCATCCATGACTGCGCCAATGCAAGCCCAACCAACTCTCCGAACATCTGACTGATGTCAGGGGCGGTTATGAAATCGCCCTTTGCTCCAAAGGGATCGCGTGTCGTGTAGTAGCCGTCTTCGGGATGCATCAGGCAGGTAGTCATGTATTCTGCCACGGTCATGGGCCCGGCCGCGCGAATACGCGAAATTAACAGATCTTTGAGCCTGCTCATGCCCGCCTGCGGGCCAGAACGACAAATGCAAGACCGATAAGGATCATAGGTGTCGACAAAAGTTGCCCCATCGAAAAGCCGAAATCACTGATGAACAACACCCGACCCAGCGGGTTTTCAGGTGTCATGAATTGCGCGTCCGCGACCCGAAAGAACTCGACGAAAAATCGCGCTGCACCGTAACCTGCAAGGAATAACCCGCAAATTGCGCCCGGCGTGCGCAACCATCCACGCGCAAAGGCAAGCCAAAGTAGGAACAGGCCCAGTACAAGACCTTCAAGCCCTGCCTCGTAAAGCTGGGAAGGGTGCCGCGCACAAAGACCTTCGACACCGGGGCAATCCTGCGCCGCGACACCGGGGAATATGACACCCCATGCGACGTCGGTTGGACGGCCCCATAGCTCGGCGTTGATAAAATTGGAAATTCGACCAAGCATCAACCCGGCGGGAGCTGCCAGTGCAAGTGCATCGGCCAATTTAGGAATTGGGATGCCATTGCGGCGCGCAAATAGCACACCTGCAACAACCACACCCAAAAACCCACCATGAAACGCCATCCCGCCCTGCCAAACTTTCGGAATATCGCCAGGATTCGAAAGAAAGTGAGCCGGGTCATAAAACAACACGTAACCCAGGCGACCACCCAGGATGATGCCGATGATCATCCAGGTCACCAAATCATCCAGCGCAGGCCGACCCATCGGCGCTTGTTTGTCTGGCCAAAGTCCGGGCCGTTTCAGCGCCTGAGCGATGATCTGAAACCCGATGATGACGCCGGCGATATAGGCCAGCGCGTACCAGCGGATAGCAAGTGTGATCGGACCGAGTGGGATCTCAATTAACGTCGGCGAGATTTCGGGAAATGGGATCGAAAGCAACATGATGAACGTGAAGTGGCAGGGCCAAAGGGCGCCGTCAACCTTGTGAAGCGCTGACGAGTTCCCATATACGTGATGTGAAAGTATTCGGAGGCGTTATGCAGACCCGCAACAAGATTTTTGACGACATCTCGCAGCTTATGACCAATGCCATGGGCGTGGCCCAGGGAGCAAAGGATGAAGCCGAGACAGCAATGACCGGTATGATTGAACGTTGGCTGGCGGATCGGGATTTCGTGACGCGCGAGGAATTTGACGCGGTTCGGGCCATGGCGCAAAAAGCCCGTGAGGAAAACGAAGCCCTAAAAGCGCGCATGGATGTGCTTGAGGCGGAGGCCAAAACCGACGCCTGATCATTGCTAATTAATGTGTTGCAAAGCCCGCAGGCTGCTGCGGGCTTTTGTGTTTGTGGTCCTACACAAATTGGATGCGTCCAATAGTCGATTCTGGAAATTAGTCCTTTACAGAATCCCGCTTCTCCCCCACCATATCTCGTAAGGTTCGGAGGTGAATCTACCGAACCTAGAGCAGGCACCAAGCTGTGGTGGCCAATGACGCTGCCCAGCAAAACAAAAAATGAGGCCGGTATGTCGCTTTCCGAGCAGTATTTCTCGACTGATGAACTTCACCCAATTGATATAGTTGAACATCTTGCCGAGCATCACGAGTGGGATTTTGACCGCGTGGCGGACGATCAGATTGCAATGGCCGTTGAAGGGCAATGGCGGACCTATTCGATCACATTGGCCTGGTCAGCACAGGACGAGACTTTGCGTTTGATCTGCACATTTGAAATGGATCCTCCCAAGGAAAAACTGCCCGCGCTATTTGAAACGCTGAATGCCACCAACGACATGTGCTGGGCTGGGGCGTTTGCTTACTGGTCGGCGCAAAAACTGATGGTTTGGCGGTATGGTCTGGTTCTGGCTGGCGGACAAATCGCCGGACCAGAGCAGATTGATACAATGATCCGTGCAGCGGTTATGTCAGCCGAGCGTTTTTACCCCGCATTCCAATTGGTGGCTTGGGGCGAAGAGTCACCGGAAGATGCGATGCGCGTTGCTATTGCAGAAGCCTACGGCACCGCTTAACTTTGGGTTATGCTTCGCTGGTTTGCGTGTATGTGACCTTTCCCCCTGGTCTGCAGACTGGCAAAATCGACCGGGTCGCCAGTGCGGCCCGGTCATTTCGTTTTGGGGTCAGGCTGCGGAGCTGCGAAGGCGCGCAAAATGTTCGTCCCAGCCCTTGTCCAGCGCTGCAAACAACGGCGCGGCATTCCCTGTAACAGCTTCGGCGATACCATCGTGCGTGACGGTCACCATTGTAGAGTCGCCTATAGGCGTCAGGTCCCAGGTCACGGTGCTCTCACGCCCCTCGAAGGGTCCGATGACGAACGTGCAGACCAATCGGATTGGACGTTTCATTTCCAGAACACGGCCCCAAACCTGAGGCTTTGGACTGTCCGGATTATCACCACCTATCAGGCTGTAATCTGCGCCTTCGGTCAAATCTGCCTGGGCCGGATGATACCAGGTGCCTAGCTTTTCCCTGTCGGTCAGATAGGACCAGACTTTGTCTGGGTTTGAATTGATCACAATGGTTTTTACGAGCGAGTTCGAATCTGGCATTTCATTTTTCCTGTTTATTTTGGTCGTCTGCCTCGACGGCGTCTTTCAGTGCCGAAAGACGGTCATTCCAGAAGTGGTCAAAGTGATTGAGCCAATCGGCGACAGATTTTAGTGCCAATGGCTGCAATTGATTGATGCGATCGCGCCCGCTTTGGTGTGTTGCTATGACACCGCCGTCTTCCAGAACGATCAGGTGCTTTTTGACTGCCGCGCGGGTCATGTCGAAATGACCTGCAACCTCTGCTATGGTCATATCTTCCTGCGCCAAAAGAGAGATTATGCCGCGTCGGGTTGGATCGGCCAGTGCGCGGAATGCGGGTTGGATTGCCGCCTCGGATGCGGGGCTCACAGGGATGACCGATGAAGCGATGGATGGTTGGTTGGCATGGTGGACTCCTATATGATACTAAATGGTATTACTTCACTTATGATACCAAAAGGTATTATGTCAACCCGTCTATCGATAAATTCCCGGGGCGCTTTCGGTTTCCTTCTGCTCGCGATTGAGTAAAAAGGCCGAAAGACGGAGGCGAAACATGAATTTTGAAGACATCAGCACGCGCGGACTTGTTTTGCTGGGTTGCGGAAAAATGGGCAGCGCGATGCTGGAAGGCTGGCTGAAAGGCGGATTAGTTCCCGATGCTGTGCATGTTTTGGACCCATATCCTTCAGAATGGCTTAACGCACAGGGCGTTCGTGTGAACGATGGCCTGCCTGCAAGACCGGCTGTTGTGATCGTTGCGGTCAAGCCGCAGATGATGGGCGAAGCATTGCCATCGATCCAGGCTTTCGGAAATGGTGACACGATCTTTGTTTCCATCGCAGCAGGAACCACGATCTCTACTTTTGAAGATGCCATGGGCGTGCAGACGCCTATTGTTCGCGCGATGCCAAATACTCCGGCAGCGATTGGCCGTGGAATTACCGCCTTGATTGGTAACAGCCAAGCCGACGAGGCGGCGATTGAGCTGGCCGAAAAATTGCTTGCAGCGGTCGGTAAGACAGTTCGGCTTAGCGCCGAAGCGGAAATGGACGCTGTTACGGCAGTCTCGGGGTCGGGACCGGCCTATGTGTTCCACCTAATCGAAACTATGGCGGCGGCAGGTGTTGCGCAGGGATTGCCAAAAGAATTGGCGATGAAACTGGCACTTACAACCGTGTCCGGTGCCGGTGCCTTGGCCGAGGCATCAGATGATAGTCCAACGCAGTTGCGCATCAATGTAACCAGCCCAAATGGAACAACGCAGGCCGCCTTGGAAGTATTGATGGACCCGTCCACTGGTTTTCCTGATGTCGTCTCGCGCGGGATTGCGGCGGCAGCAGAACGCAGCAAGGAACTTGGCTGATGGCGCTGTCGTTTGATGATTTTTTGAAAGTGGATATTCGCGTGGGAATTATCCGGCGCGCCGAACCCTTCCCCGAGGCACGCAAGCCCGCTTATAAGCTGTGGGTCGATCTAGGACCTGAAATTGGCGAAAAGAAGAGCTCGGCCCAGATCACGCGACACTATGAACCCGAGACTTTGATCGGCAAAAAGGTCGTGGCCGTGGTGAATTTTCCGCCGCGTCAGATTGGGAAATTCATGTCGGAGATTTTGGTGCTGGGTGTTCCGGATGCGGATGACGATGTGGTCTTGCTGACCCCTGACAAAGATGTCCCTATCGGTGGGCGGATGTACTAATGGCGCGAATTTTGGTGACGCGGCCACTGCCGGACCAGGTCATTTCGGTGTTGGATCAGGGGTTTGACGTGTCTGTCCGCAAAGTGACAGTGCCGCTGACCGAGGCAGAGATGATTCAGGCGTTGGGCGAATTCGATGCGATTTTGCCGACCCTGGGTGATCCGCTTTCGGGGGCGGTCCTGGCGAAAGCCGGGGCAGTTAAGACCAAGCTGCTGGCGAATTTCGGCGTTGGATATAATCATATCGATGTCGCGGCAGCACGTCGTCTGGGAATGGCTGTGACTAATACGCCGGGAGCAGTGACTGACGCCACCGCAGACATTGCCTTGACCCTGATGCTGATGGCGTGCCGACGCGCGGGCGAAGGCGAACGTGCTGTTCGCTCTGGGTCGTGGGAAGGGTGGCATCCAACGCAATTCCTGGGAATGCACATGACCGGCAAGACCCTGGGCGTGATCGGAATGGGGCGGATAGGCAAAGCGATAGCGCGGCGCGCGGCGCTTGGGTTTGGAATGAAAGTGGTCTTTGCAAACCGGTCTGTCGTGGCGGATCCGGGGGTTGAGGCAAGGCAGTTGGACGGCGCGATGGACGTGGCGCGCAGCGCCGACATCATTGTCGTCGCTGTTTCTGCCATGCCCGAGACGCATCATTTGATCGATGCAGAGTTTCTGGCGGCAATGCAGCCTCATGCACTGCTGATCAATATCGCACGCGGTGACATTGTGGACGAGGCGGCGCTTATTTCCGCCCTAGCAAACGGTCAGATTGCCGGGGCTGGTTTGGATGTCTACGAGTTTGAACCTCGGGTGCCTGATGAATTGAAAGCCATGGAGAATGTGACGTTGCTTCCGCATCTGGGCACAGCCGCGCTGGAAGTTCGGGTCGCGATGGGAGTGATGGCGGTGGCGAATGCGAATGCCTGGCTGGCCGGTGAGGAATTGCTAAACCCGGTTTAGTCGCCCACCGCTTCCCGCCAATGGCGGCGGCATAGCGAAACATAGGTTTCATTGCCGCCGATCTGCACCTGGTCTCCGTCCTTCATGGCCACGCCGTTTTCGTCCTGCCGCACGACCATGGTCGCCTTTTTCCCACAAAAACAAATGGTTCGCGCCTCGCGCATTTCATCTGCCAGGGCCAGAAGAGCAGCCGAGCCAGGAAACAGTTCGCCGCGAAAATCGACGCGCAGGCCGTAGCACATAACTGGCAGGCCAAGATCGTCAACTGCACGGGCCAGTTGCCAGACTTGGTCCTTGGTCAGAAATTGTGCTTCGTCGAGGAAAACACAGGCGACGGGTCCGGCCTTTTTGCGGCGTTCCAATATGGCATAGAGATCGCTTTGGACGTCATAAGTATCTGCCTTGGCGTCGATGCCAATTCGGCTGCCGATCTGACCGGTTCCAGCGCGCCCGTCGACGGCGGCGGTTAACAGATAGGTCTGCATCCCACGTTCGCGATAATTATAGGACGCCTGCAACAGCAAGGTCGATTTGCCTGCGTTCATTGTGGAGTAGTGGAAGTAGAGCTTTGCCATGTGTTGGGCCTATCGTGGGATTTGTTTGGCGGCAAGATGAAGGTTAACGGAGCGCGCGGAGATATTGAGCCTTTCGCAATGGTTTCTTCGTTAACGCGTTGAAATTGAGAGAATATCGCCAGGCTGTATCGCGTCGGTATTACGTCGGTATCGCGTCGGTATGATATCGGTATTTACTGCCTTCGAGCGTAAGTTCGTTCATCAAGATTAATGGCCCGTTAAGACTTGGATATCGCCCAGGGGGCGCTGCCCCCGAGTGCGCCATGGGCGCACTCTCCCCCGGAGTATTTTGTGATCAGAAGAAGGTGTTAGAGTGGGCGCCAGGAGGTGTCGGCCAAGCAGTAAGATGCAGAGGCACCGGGTGCCTATCTGGAAATGTTGGATGAGGATTGGCGCAAAGAGCGGTTGTTGGAAGTGCGTGCGATGTATTTTGAGACATTGCCAGAATTAGTGGAGGGGATGATGCAGTATCGCCTGGATGGCGAGATTTTTGCGCATCTGAATGCACAGAAGGCCTATGTTGGCGTTTACCTGGGGGAATTAGAGCGCATTGATCCGGGCGTGGTTCTGCGCGGAAAGATGAATTGCGGGAAATCATGCCTTCGATTGCGTAAGTGGGATGATCCAGAAGTGGTACGCGCTTTGGTATCGGCGAAAGCTGTGATCCGCCGGAACGACTAGAGTTGGCCGCAAATCATGTGGTCGATGGTCGGAAATCTCGCTACAATTTGACAGACGGCAAAAAAATCGACATTTTAATCTCACTGCTGTCTAAATCGACACAAATAAATCTTGGGGGGCGACATGAAGCTGTCGAAAATCGCGTCATCTGCTGTAGCGCTGGCATTTCTGTGTATGGGGACTCAGGTCTCTGTCGGAACTTGCGTGGAAGTCACACTAACAGGAACCCAGGGCGGACCACCTGTATTTCGAGGCCAAGCTGGATCGGGCACTTTGGTGACCTATGGGACCGAAGAGAATAACTGCCGGGACATGTTCTTGCAGTTCGATACCGGCCGCGGCACCACCCAACAGCTTTCGAAGATAGGCGTTCCTGCTGGTCGAATTACTGCGGTGTTCTTCACCCATATCCATTCAGACCACTCTGAAGGTCTGTCGGATTTGATGCAGCTTCGCTGGCACTTCAATTCGGGCGGCCCAAAGGTTGATATGGTGTGCCACGAAGATGCCAAATCTTTTGCGGGCCATACGATGAGTTGTGAGAATTTTGCAGCCCATATCGGCGATGCTCTTATCCAGTCGGGAGAAATGGCCCAGCGCCTGGCTGAGAACGCCAAACGCTTGCCAGGAGGGCCTGCCGAACTATTGAACGTTTCCACGTTTGGACCGTCACAGGTGCCGCAGGTGGTATGGGAGAAGGACGGGATTACCGTGTCTGCCATTTCCAGCCGACACGTTGCCGGGCATGCATCCTTTCGCGTTGATACGCCTGCAGGAAGTGTTGTCGTAGGTGGGGACGCTGGCAATGATGCGCCAGCGCCGCCGCGTGAAACTTCGACATCAGCGCAGGTTGAACTGTTGGCTGAGGGCGCTGACATTCTGGTGCATTCCGTCATTCATCCGGTCATGGGACCAGACGGCACAACCGGGTTTCCGCCGCCAATCTTTTTCCGCCAGTCAACTGCCACGGATTTGGGATCGCTTGCGGCGCGCGCTGGGGTCGACAATCTGATGTATACCCACCTCATTCCGCCCATGGGCGCGCCGCGACAGGGGCCATATCCCTTGCCCGCTCCACTGACCGAAGAAGATTATGTGGGTTCGGCGCGCGAGGGTGGCTTTGAAGGCAACGTGGTTGTTGGCACCGATCTGGCTAAAATGCGGCTGACGGCGAACTGACCCAATTGCAGGCCAACTTTGGCCCGCACCTTAACCAGCAATGCGGGCGGCGATGACTTTGGCGTCATTGCCGACCCCATGCAGGATGCTCGATTGTCGGGTTCTAAGGAAGTGAATCCCGATAAAGTGCAGCCCGTTGACCACTGTGCTTGATCCGTCGTCGTGAATTGGGAAGCCACCGTCGTCAAAGGCATCTTCCCAAGGCAGCCACGAGGTGAAATCTGGTCGAAATCCGCCGGTATGAAAAACGGTCCCGAAGCTGGACAGGTCAACTTCGGTGGGAACCGCGTCGGTAAACGGCAAGGGATCCGGCATGTCCGGATTAGAAAGCCCGAGTTTTTCAGCTGTTGCCGTCACAACATCACGCAGTTGCAGATAGCGGTCGTTGCCCCATGAAATGGATTGAGCAAGATCATCTGCAAAGTGTGCAGTATTGCCTTCGGCATTCAGAAACCGCCCGACCAATGTGACACCCATATTGTGCAGGATCGGCAAGCTAAGATCGTGGCCGCCATGGTGGCCGGTTGCCAGAATATTGGCAAACAATCGCGCTTCTTTCGGGAGTTCGACCGTTTTTGCCTCTAGGAACCCCGATTGCACCAGCCACCAGACGATATCCTTGCCGCCGATACGGCGCTGGATCCATGGCGCGCGGCCGCAGGCCAGGGTGACATTGCGTCCGGCCTCGACCAGTTCCTCGGCGATTTGGCAGCCGGATTGCCCGCTGCCGATGATCAGAATGTCACCGTCTGGCAAGGTGTCGGCGCTGGTGTAATCCTCCAGCCCGATCTGTTTCAGGTGATCGGGAAGCGAAGCAGCCCCGACCGGTCGGTTTGGCTTTTGGAAGGCACCAGTGGCGAGAACTAGATTTTGCGCGGCATAATCGCCGTGATCGGTGGACACGGTAAAGGAATTTCCGCCGCCCTCGATTTTCTGGATCGACGTGCCGGATTTAATCGGAGCCGCAAAATGCGCGGCGTAGCGTTCAAGGTAGGCCACAATCTGGTCGCGGGGCATGAAGCCATCGGGATCGTCGCCATCATAGGGATAGCCGGGCAGTTGAACGGACCAGTTCGGGGTGACCAGACAGAAACTATCCCAACGGTCGCGCCAGCTTTGGCCGATCTGGCCGCGTTCCAAGATCACATGATCGACATTGTGCTGCGTGAGTTCATGACTGATCGCAAGGCCGGCTTGACCTGCGCCCACAATGACTGTGTGCGTGTTTTGCATTCCATCCCCCGTTGGCGAATTCGCCTTGTCGCCGGAAGACTATCAGGTTGCATTCCAAAAGCCAGATACTTGGCAGAGACGTCAGGCCCCCTGCAACGACCTAACCACGATCTCGCCTTCCTTTCGCGCAACCATCGCCAAAGCGGCAGCGTGTGCAGCGGCGGCAGTTGTGAAGTAGGGGATTTTGTCCATCAGGGCGACGTTGCGCATGGACCGGGAGTCTTCGACGGCCTGCGCGCCTTCGGTGGTGTTCATGACCAACGAGATTTCGCCATCCTTCATGACATCGACAATTGTGCGGCCGCCTTCATAAGCCTTGTTCACAATATCGGATGCGATGCCATTTTCGGTCAGGAATTTGGCGGTGCCGCGGGTCGCAAGGATAGTCAGGCCCAGTTCGTGCAGCATTTCGGCGGTTTCGACCAATTCGTCGGTTTTGTCGGCGTCTTTGATCGAAAAGAAGACGGTGCCGTCGGTCGGCAATTCAGTGCCGGCGCCCATTTGCGCCTTCAGGAATGCGCGGGCAAAGCTGCGGTCCCAGCCCATGACTTCGCCGGTTGACCGCATTTCGGGACCAAGCAGGGTGTCGACACCCGGGAAACGGGCGAAGGGCAGGACAGCCTCTTTGACGCTGAACCAAGGGGTGCGGAAAACGGCCAGAGCCATTGGATCGCCAGTTGGGATGACAACATCGTCGGAAACCGGTGCATGGGGTGGCTTAAGCGGGAATGTATCCAGTTTCTCGCCTGCCATCAGGCGGGCCGCGATGGATGCGATGGCCGAGTCGGTGGCTTTGGCTACGAAAGGCACGGTACGCGACGCGCGGGGGTTCACTTCGATCAGGTAGATCTCGCCGTCTTTCACGGCGAACTGGATGTTCATCAGACCGACGACGCCAAGTTCCTTGGCCAAAGCCTCGGATTGTTCAATGAGCTGGGCGATGATGTCGTCGGGCAGAGTGTGAGGTGGAAGCGAGCAGGCGCTGTCACCGGAATGCACTCCGGCTTCTTCAATGTGCTGCATGATGCCTGCGACGTGGACGTTTTCGCCGTCGGACAGGGCGTCGACGTCAACTTCGACGGCCCCGGAAAGGTAGCTGTCCAATAGGACCGGGCTGTCACCTGAGACGACCACGGCATCGCGGATGTAGCGTTCCAGCGAAGGCGTGTCGCGAACGATCTCCATGGCGCGGCCACCCAGAACATAGGAAGGGCGGATCACCAGCGGATAGCCGATCTCAACGGCGGCTCTCATCGCTTCTTCGTCGGTGCTGGCGATGGCATTCTTGGGTTGCTTCAGGCCAAGGCGATTGACCAGATCCTGGAAGCGTTCGCGGTCTTCGGCCAGGTCGATGGCGTCAGGTGTGGTGCCGAGGATCGGGATGCCGTTGTCATGGAGCGCGTTGGCCAGCTTCAGCGGCGTTTGACCGCCAAACTGGACGATGACGCCATGCAAGGTGCCGTTATCCAGTTCGACACGTAGGATTTCCATGACGTGTTCGAAGGTCAGCGGTTCGAAATACAGCCGGTCTGATGTGTCATAGTCTGTCGAGACGGTTTCGGGATTGCAGTTGATCATGATGGTTTCATAACCTGCGTCCGAAAGCGCAAAACAGGCGTGGCAGCAACAATAGTCGAACTCAATCCCCTGACCAATCCGGTTGGGTCCGCCGCCAAGAATGACAACTTTATTCTTGTCCGAGGGGCGCGCTTCGCATTCCACGTCGCCCATCATCGGTTCTTCATATGTGGAATACATGTAAGGCGTTTGCGCCTCGAACTCGGCGGCGCAGGTGTCGATGCGTTTGAAAACGGCGGTGACGCCAAGGTTCTGTCTTGCGCGCCTGATGTTGTCTTCGTCGCGGCCAGTCAGCATGGCAAGACTGGCATCGGAGAAACCCATCATCTTCAAGCGGCGCAGTCCGTCTTCGGTGACGGGCAAGCCGCTTGCGCGCACACCGGCTTCGGCATCTATAATCTCGCGAATACGGGCCAGGAACCATGGATCAAAGGCGGTAACAGCTTGGATGTCGTCGTCAGACAGGCCGTGGCGCATAGCTTGCGCAATGACTCGCAGGCGGTCGGGGGTTTGCTTGGACAGTGCCGCAGTGATCGCCGCCGGGTCAGGTGCGCCTGGGATTTCGATTTCGTCAAAGCCAGTCAGGCCGGTTTCCATCGATGCCAGGGCTTTTTGCATGGACTCGTGGAAAGTTCGGCCAATGGCCATGGCTTCGCCGACAGACTTCATTGCCGTCGTCAGATGGGGTTCGGAGCCGGGGAATTTTTCGAAGGCGAACCGCGGGATTTTGGTGACGACGTAGTCAATCGTTGGCTCGAATGACGCCGGGGTGACTTTGGTGATGTCGTTGTCGAGTTCGTCCAAGGTATAGCCGACGGCCAGTTTTGCGGCGATCTTGGCAATCGGAAATCCGGTCGCCTTCGAGGCCAACGCTGATGAACGTGACACCCGTGGGTTCATCTCGATGACGACCATCCGGCCATCGGCCGGATTTACTGCCCATTGCACGTTCGATCCGCCAGTTTCGACGCCAATCTCGCGCAGGACTGCGATCGAGGCCGAGCGCATCATCTGGTATTCTTTGTCGGTCAGCGTCAGAGCAGGCGCAACGGTGATTGAATCGCCGGTATGCACGCCCATCGGGTCAACGTTTTCGATGGAACAGACGATAATGGCGTTGTCGGCTTTGTCGCGCACGACTTCCATTTCGTATTCTTTCCAACCGAGCAGGCTTTCGTCGATCAGGATCTGTGCCACCGGCGAGGCTTCAAGCCCACGACGGCAAATTTCAAAATACTCATCGCGGTTGTAGGCAACCCCGCCGCCAGTGCCGCCCAATGTGAAGGCTGGGCGAATGATCGCGGGCAGGCCCACATCATCCAGCGCGTGCATTGCATCTTCCAGACCTTTGGGGATGTCAAAGCGACCACTGTCGTCCTTTGGTGCGGCGACAATTGTTGCAATCGGGTTTTCAAGCCCGATGCGATCCATGGCTTCGCGGAAGAGTTTGCGGTCTTCAGCCATTTCAATGGCGTCGCGTTTGGCACCGATCATCTCGACACCGAATTTATCCAGGACACCCATTTCTTCAAGCGCCAGCGACGTGTTCAGACCGGTTTGACCGCCCATGGTGGGCAAGAGGGCGTCGGGGCGCTCTTTCTCGATGATTTTCGCGACAGCTTCGGGGGTGATGGGTTCGATGTAGGTGGCGTCAGCAAGGCCCGGATCAGTCATGATCGTCGCAGGGTTCGAATTCACCAGAATTACCCGGTAGCCTTCTTCGCGAAGCGCCTTACAGGCCTGTGCGCCGGAATAATCGAACTCGCAGGCCTGTCCAATAACGATGGGCCCGGCCCCGATAATCATGATCGACTGAATATCGGTTCTTTTTGGCATCAGGCATCCCCTAGGTCACGCGAAACACGTATGCGATTCCAGCATACGCAAATTGTCGTGGGTTATAGGGGTTGGTGCCCGTGGCGCAAGGCGATTTATGGGGATTCTGACGCCGGTTTTTGATTGGGGTCCGAGCGCTGTTCCTGAAGCGCCTGATACAGCACCGCCAGATAGGTCAAAACCATCACCGGGACACCCGCCATGAATTGCCACATGACCCGGTAACCCGGTTCGACCAGCGCAGACATTGAATAGACGTTCAGCACAAGAACAAAGGCAGCAAAGGCGGTGATTTGCAGGGCTTGGCGGGTGTTCAGGAACACTGGCAACATCATTGCCACGATCAGATAGTAATGGACCCAACCAAGCGGTGCCATAAGCGGCACCAAAACTGCCAAAGCGAACAGTTGAAAAGCGATGCGTCTTTGTTTGGGTAACTTGCGCGTAGCGATCCAGGTCCAAACAAGTCCGGCGACAAAGCCACCCTTTACCGCCAGCTCGATCCACAGAGGTTTGGGAACCGAGTGTTCCTTGTCCAGATAAAGGGGCGCGGTGCCTTTCAGGATCTCAACGATTTGATACAGGAACCCTTCGGCGGATATGCCGACATTGGCCATGAAGACCGTGGCGTTCAAACGCGCCATCAGATCGAAGTATTGTGCGTGCAGCGGCCAGCCGATCAGGGCAATGCTTGTTGCAGCAAAACCCAGACAAGCGGCTAAGAAAGCCGCCAGGGCTTTCCAATTGCGGTTCCACAGGAAGATGATTGCGAAAGCTGCGGGTGTGATTTTCAGGCATGCCGCCAGTGCCAAGGCAAGACCGGCTTGGGATTCTTTCCCGGCTTGAAGGCGATCAAACGCCAGCAAGACCGCCGCATAGACCAGAATTTGCACTTGCCCCAGATAAAGCGCGATGACCGAAGTGGCGAGCGTGATCAGCATCAGAACACTGGCGGCCATCCATATGGCCAGGGGCATCTTGCCTCGGCCGATGATGCGCCATGCCAAGAAACTTGAACCGAGCAATAAAAGCCCGTTGACCAACAGAACCGCGTTCATCGCGGCCAAGGGCGAAACCGTATTGGCGACCGGTGCCATCAAGGCGGCGACCCATGGCAGATAGATGTAGGGGTATGCACCAGCCTTGGGGTGCCCGCTGCTAGCAACGGCCTGTTGCCATTCGAGGGGCATTTCCGGGCCGATGATGTCGGGTGGGCCCGCATAGATCATGTCGTGCTGACCCGTGCCATAGAAATGCCCGGCGTAGTAATAGGCGCTGAAGTCTACAGCCCAACCGTCCCAAAGCGGTAGAATGGCCGAGACCCAGAAGAAAATCGCCATCAACAGACAAACGGAAATATCAAAGGGCGAGACGCCCCAAACCGCATAAGACTCGCGCGACATTGGCGCCGATAGATACCAGCGAACACCGGGTGTTTTGTTGCCCGGATCATATGAAACACTGACTTCGGTCATTTGGCGTTGATCTGTGTGGCCCCGCGTCGGTTTTGACGTTGCGTGCAATATCCATGGGTTTAGGGGCCTATTCTGGGGCTGAAATGCGGAGATTTTGGGTCAATACAGGCGAAAACCGCCGGATCGGGCTGAAATTCAAGGATCCAGCCGGGCTGGTTCGTATCAAAGGCGCATTTGCTTGACTTCCGCCGCCCTACAAGGTGTATCAGCGCGAGTTTGAAAAAGCCGCCCCTGAAGGGACATCTTATGCACGCCTATCGCAGCCAAACCTGCGCCGAATTGAACGCCTCGAACGTAGGCGACACCGTTCGTCTGTCTGGTTGGGTGCATCGCATCCGCGACCATGGTGGCATCCTGTTCATTGATTTGCGCGACCACTATGGCATCACGCAGGTTCTGTGCGATCCCGACAGCCCGGTTTTCAACGACATGGAAAAGGTGCGGTCCGAGTGGTGCATTCGCATTGATGGCACCGTCAAGGCGCGGGATGCCGATCTGATTAATTCAAAGATTCCGACCGGCGAGATCGAGGTTTTTGTCCGCGATCTTGAGGTGTTGGGTTCAGCAGAAGAGCTGCCGTTGATTGTCTTTGGCGATCAGGAATACCCCGAAGAAACCCGGCTGAAGTATCGGTTCCTCGATTTGCGCCGCGAGGCGATGCAGAAGAACATGACGCTGCGTTCGGACGTTGTGACGTCGATCCGCAAGCGCATGTGGGATGACAATTTCCGCGAATACCAAACGCCGATCATCACAGCCTCGTCGCCCGAAGGCGCGCGGGATTTCCTGGTGCCGTCCCGCCTGCATCCCGGCAAATTTTACGCGCTTCCGCAGGCACCGCAGCAGTTCAAGCAGTTGCTGATGGTCTCGGGCTTCGACAAGTATTTCCAGATTGCGCCGTGTTTCCGGGATGAAGATCCGCGCGCCGACCGGTCACCGACCGATTTCTACCAGCTTGACCTGGAGATGTCGTTTGTCACCCAGCAGGACGTGTTTGACACGATCCAGCCGGTCTTGCAGGGCGTGTTTGAGGAATTTGGTGGCGGACGCAAGGTGGATGCCAACTGGCCGCAGATTTCCTATCGCGATGCGGCGAAATGGTATGGCACCGACAAACCGGACCTTCGCAACCCGATCAAAATGCAGGATGTTTCCGAACACTTCCGCGGTTCGGGCTTTGCGATCTTTGCCAAGATTCTGGAGCAGGACGGCACCGAAATACGCGCCATTCCGGCCCCCACCGGCGGCAGTCGCAAATTCTGCGACCGCATGAACGCGTTCGCCCAGAAAGAGGGACTGCCCGGGATGGGGTATATCTTCTGGCGAAAGAAAGGCGATTTTGATCCGGATAAGTACCGCGAAGTTAAGAACATAATGACTGGCGAATTGGTCAAAGTGAGAGAGGGATTGATAGAGTATTCTCTTCGAGTTGGTGGAGAAGAAGACGCGGCGGAGCAGATCGCGGAGGCGCTAAAGACTGGCAACCGCGCGCGAGCGGAATTCTTGATGGAAGCATACTTCGGTGAACACGAAGCCGCTGGCCCGCTGGCCAAAAACATCGGGCCAGAGCGCACCGAGGCTATTCGCCAGCAACTGGACCTTGGTGTGGGCGACGCAGCGTTCTTCCTGGGCGGCAAGGCGAAGGTTTTTGAAACTGTCGCGGGTAAGGCGCGAGTCGAGATTGGGAACGAGCTTGGCCTGACCGATCAGGACCGGTTCGCCTTTGCCTGGATCGTCGATTTCCCGATTTACGAGCGGGATGAAGAAACCGGCAAGGTCGATTTCGAACACAACCCGTTTTCGATGCCCCAAGGTGGGATGGAAGCGCTGAACGGTGATCCGCTGGATGTGCTGGGCTATCAGTATGACCTTGCGTGCAACGGCTATGAACTGGTGTCGGGCGCAATCCGAAATCACCGTCCCGAGATTATGTTCAAGGCCTTCGAGATCGCTGGCTATGGCGAAGACGAGGTGAAGAAACGCTTTGGCGGCATGGTCAATGCATTCCGCTATGGCGCGCCGCCCCACGGCGGATGTGCTGCCGGGATCGACCGGATTGTGATGCTGCTGGCCGACGAACAGAACATCCGCCAGGTGATCCTGTTCCCGATGAACCAGCGGGCCGAAGATCTGATGATGGACGCGCCCAGCGAGCCGACGAACGAACAACTTCGCGAGTTGCGCCTTCGGGTCTTGCCGCCGGAGGATTGATGTCTCTATCTGATTGGCATCCGCCGTCTCCGCCGCCGCGCACGGTCTACCGGGGCCGTTACGCACGGCTGGAGCCCTTGTCGCGCGATCATATCCATGGCCTGCGCGAAGCACACGCCGAAGATGATGGCACTATGTGGGCCTATTTGTTGGATGGGCCGTTTGACGATACAGGCTATTCGGCCTGGGTCGACAGGGCGCGCGGACTTCATGACCCAATGCACTTTGCGGTTCGCATGGAAGACGGGCGTTTGGGCGGCACGCTCAGTCTGATGCGGATCAATCCCGGCGCAGGCAGTATCGAAGTCGGTTACATCAGCTTTGCACCCTGTATTCAGCGCACGCGTTCGGCGACTGACGCGGTTTACCAGACGATGAAATGGGCGTTTGAGAACGGCTATCGTCGGTTCGAATGGAAATGCCACGGCGAGAACTTGCGATCGCGCCGCGCCGCTGAACGGTTTGGTATTAGCTTCGAAGGTGTTTTTCGGCAGGCAGCAGTGGCTAAGGGTCGGAACCGGGATACGGCTTGGTTTGCAGCGATTGACAGCGAATGGCCCGCGCTGGAAACGGCGTTTGAGACCTGGCTTGATCCGGCGAATTTCGACGCTGAAGGTCAACAACGGCAACGATTGGCTGACTTGACGGCACCGATTTTGGTGGCGCGAGACCTGGCGCTTTTATCGCCGTAGACGGGTGGCGGGTGCGGCCTTAGGTTGACACGTGAGGGAGCATTAAATTTGCTGCAAGTGCTGAAAGATGCCGGTTACGACGTCATGGTCCGAAACCACGCCGAGGCGATTTTGGCGGTGGATTTCGAACAAGAAACCGCGCGTTTGATCGAGCATCTGACCGCATATCGCATTTCAATGTCCGAGCTGATCTCGGGCGGAGGTGGCGAAAGCGGGCAGACCCAGCGGTTGCGCCATGCCCTGAGCGACATTGGTTGGAAGAAGCACAATTTCGCGGTGCAGGTGGTGGTTGACGGGCAGATGCGTGATGGCGTCAGTCATGAGGTGGACCATGTGCTGAAAGCGGATGCGGGGACGCTGGCCCTTGAGATCGAATGGAATAACAAAGATCCGTTTTTTGACCGAGATCTTGAGAATTTCCAGAGATTACATGCACTTTCAGCAATCTCATTGGGGGTGATCATCACGCGCGGAAGCTCGATGCAGGATCAGATGCTTGGGCGGGTGCAGGGGTGGATGGATGCGGCTGGCCTCCATTCGGAAGAAGATCTGGACCGACTAGACCTTGGTGGGCGGACCGAAGCACAGCGACGGACCGTTGCCGGGCAAGTTGGGCGCGGTGTCCCGTTTGCCGAGGCTTTTTCGCGCAAGTTCGTGTCGGACAAATTCGGGCCGGCCTCGACCCATTGGGCGAAACTGGAAGACAGGGTTGCCCGGGGAGTCGGCAATCCGTGCCCGCTACTGTTGATAGGATTGCCAGCATCGATCCTGACGGATAGCGACGTGCCGGACGGCGAGCCGGACTTATTCGGCGGCGACACCTGAATTGTGGCTGTAGGTTTTCCAGTCGGGTTTGTAATCGGCATCGGCCTGATTGCCCCAGACGGTCCAATTCTCGCGCACACCGCGCCCGAATAATTCCAGATAAGGGCCCCAGGAACAGCTTTCGATCAGATCGTATTGTTCGTCAGGTTTGCGCGAATGTTCGCGTTTGCGGGTCTGGATCATGTTGACCTGACGACGGCCCGGCGCTTCGGTCCGTACGTTTTTCCCGCGCGTGCCGAACAACAGAATTTCGGTGACATTGCGGAAATAAAAGCCGACGCCGCGTCCGTCTGATCCGCCGTCTTTGCGAATTTTGTGCCAGATAATGTTGGATTTGTATTGGAACCCCCAGGCATCCAACACCCGCAATCCTTCCGGCAGCAACGCGTTTGGCACCCACATATAGCAATGGGCGCGGTCGGCCATGTGCTCGGCCACTGGCAGGGCGCAGATGTCGTCCAGTTCCATTGTGGGATAGCGCGCAAGGCGCTTATGTTCCGGTGCGACTTTGCCGGTGCGGTTCACAAAGCGCCACGGCGGATCGGCCATCACTGTGCCGAACCGGTCGTCACCCAAAAACTTGGCAAGGTCTTGTGCGGCTGTCGTCCCCATATCCAACATGATGGTCTGTCCTTGGCGTGCTGGCCAGAGGAACAATATGTGAACATTCGACCTTTATCAACTGCTCTTGGGCGCGTGTCGATCAAACCGCGATTTCGTGTTCCAGGCGCAACTCGATCACGTGGCGCAAGTCGGCCAATGCTTCGGGAATGCGGAGGTTGACCTGACGTGTGGTTTCGAAGTTATGCAGGGCATCGGACAGAGGGTCATCCCCGGCGCTTTTCGCAAGACCGATTAGGAAATTTATCGCGTAATCAACGGTTTCCTCATCAGGCGTGCCAGTAAGAAGATCTGCGGCCAATGCCAGATCATCGCGCAAGGCGATCCGGTCCGGTACAACTTCGTCCGAAGCGACCGCGCGCAATCCAAGGGGCTGGGCATACTTCGGAAGTTCGGCCAGAACCATTTGCTGAAAGGCTGAGATCGAAGTGATTGGTTTGGGCATGAATACATTCGCGCCGGCTGCAACGGTGGCGTCGGCCAAAGTGTCATCCCCCGACATGGCGATAATGACGCCGATGGGCGGGTCAGATTTGGCAAGTGTTTCGATCAGGCCCAGACCAGAACCGTCTGGCAGGCCGACATCAATTAACACAATGCCCGGTCGATAGGTTCTGAGATGCCGGTTCGCGTTTTTCAGCGTATCAGCGCGACGGATGCGTGCGCCCGACCGCTGGCAGATCATCCGCAAAGCCTCGCAAGCAAAGCGGCTGTCTTCGACCATCAACACCGTCTGGCCCAGAAGCGGACGCTCCGCTGTAGGCGGGCGAGCCATTAGGAAGTCTTCCAAAGTCTCCGGCACGGGCCGTTCTCCTTATCTAAGTCGGCACAAAACACCTTCATCATCACCGCGCGAAACTAAGGATTGGTTAAGCATGATTAGGATGCGTCGAGCTGTCCCTTGTGAAGCCAAAAGAGCTTGCCCATAAGCTCGGACCCAGATGCAGGAGAATTTCGCCATGATCGGACGTCTCAACCACGTTGCCATCGCCGTTCCCGACCTTGAAGCGGCCTCGGCGCAGTACCGCGATACGCTGGGGGCCAATGTTGGCACGCCGCAGGACGAACCGGACCACGGCGTGACAGTGGTGTTTATCGAACTGCCGAACACTAAGATCGAGCTGTTGTATCCTTTGGGCGAAGGCTCGCCCATTGCGGGATTTCTGCAAAAGAACCCTTCGGGTGGCATTCATCACATCTGTTACGAGGTCGATGATATCCGCGCCTCGGCAACGCAACTTATTGAAAAGGGCGCGCGAGTACTGGGCGGCGGCGAGCCAAAGATCGGTGCCCATGGTAAACCGGTGTTATTCCTGCATCCCAAGGATTTCAACGGCACGTTGATCGAGTTGGAGCAGGTCTGATGAACGTCGTCTCGGCCATCGTTCTGTTTGCAGTGATCTGGTTTCTGGTGATGTTCATTGTGTTGCCAATTCGCATGGAAACGCAGGGCGACGACGGCAAGAAGATAAGAGGAACACCTGCCGGTGCCCCCTCGTCAAACTTCAGCATGAAGCGCAAAATGCGCACGACCACCTACGTCTCGATTGTGCTCTGGTCGGTGATCAGTGCGATTATCATCTGGGGTGGGATCGGGATAAGAGATTTCGATCTCTTCCACCTGTTCAACAGCTAGGCTCAGCCGCGTTCCAAATGGTGGTAGATATGGGTGAAAGTGGCAGCGGCCACCACCGGCACCAGTAGATTGACCAACGGAATCGTCAGCGGGAAGGCCATCAGCGCGCCTGCGATCCAGATCGTCGGCAGGTTGTGACGAAAGGCGGCTGTGGCACCTTCACGTCCAAGGCGGCGGACTGCTATCATGCGATAATATTCCCGGCCCAGAAGAAACCCGTTCAAACCATAGAAGATAAGCGGCGCGAGCGGGGCCAGGATTATGTAAACCAGAAGTGCGGCAAGGTTCGCCGCAACTAAAACGCCGAGAAATCGTAGAGATTCGCGCAGCCCTTCCCAGATCCCAACGCGTCGGGCTGGCGGAAAGCTCGGATAATGCTCCGCCTCGACCGCGTCGGCGACATCATCCAGGAAAAGGCCCGTGAATGCCGAGGCAACGGGCACCATCAAGAGGGGCGACAGGAAGAATAACAATATAACCGAACCCCAGGACAGAAGGTCGTCCAGAAAGGTGATCTCGCCGATGAAAGGCAGGGTGATTTGGTCGGGCAGCATCCATTGGACGCCCCAGAAAAGCACCAGATAGGCGCTGATCAACAGACCGAACGTCAGGGCCAGTCCTTTCAGCAAGACGGACCGGAAGCGCGGATCGCTGAGTTGTCCGGCGGCAGTGGTGAAGCTGGTGAAAATCACGCGGTGATCCATTCGGTTATCTTGTCAAGGTCGGGACGGGGCCGTTCGGGCGGTGTGGTCTTTGGCGTGCCGATATGGATGAACCCGGCCAACCATTCGTGGGGCATCAGCCCCAGATTGGTTTCGCGCCAGGTGCGGTCGTGGCTGGCCCAGCCGCTAAGCCAGTTTGCGCCCCAACCGGCGGCAAGGCTTGCGTTCAAAAGCTGCATGGCCACAGCCCCTGCTGACAAGGTTTGCTCGACCTTAGGGATCTTTTCCGGGGGTCGGGGACTGGCAACTATTGCAACAGCCAGGTCGGCCATGTCGAATTGGTTGCGCATTTTCTCGATCTTCTCGGGCGCAATTGTGAGTGCAGCGCCACGCGCGTCTATAGTTCCAGCCAGCCGCAGCAAGGCGGTGCGTTCCAGCACGATGAAGCGCCAGGGTTCCAGCTTGCCATGATCAGGCGCGCGGGCAGCAATTGTCAGAAGCCGAGTGATCTCTTCGCGGTCGGGTACGGGGGTGGTCAGGATTTTCGCGGGTCGCGAGCGACGAGTGGCGAGGAAATCCAGAACGGGTTGGTTGGCGTCGGGCATGAGTGATCCTTGTTGTCGCGGCTTAAGTATTTATCCAATGGCGCCTTTTCCAGCCCCGTGATCTTGTTTCGCCGCGCCTTTTGGCGCGTCGATCCGCGCACGGGCTGACGCCCGCGCGGATATTCTTGCCTCCGGCGGGAGTATTTCTTGCCAGAAAGAATGCAAATTGGTCAGGAAAGGGCTTTGGCCATATCGTCAAGTTGCGTAGCAATCCACGCTTTGAACGCTGGGTTGGGTTGCCGTTTTTCCAGAGTGGTAGCGTAAGGATCGGGGGCGTGGATTTTGGAGCCTGCGAGGGATTGCAGCACGTTGTGGCCACAGAAAGGGACGTAAGTTTCCGAATAGCCGCCTTCGTGCACCATGACGAGCTTGCCGCCGCAGATGTCGTTAGCGAGGTCCATCGTGGCGCTGGTCATGTCAGCGAAGGTTTCAGCAGTGCAGAGCATACGGCCCAAGGGGTCAAAGGCGGCGGCGTCAAAGCCGCAAGCGACGATGATGGCATCGGGTTGGAATGCCTTTATGGCCGGTAGAGCGAGTTGATTGAGTGCCTGTTTCCAGCTGTTGTGGCCTGCACCTGGGGGGATCGGGATGTTTAGGTTGTGCCCCTCTCCAGCCCCGTTGCCCCGGTCGGCGACTGCGCCGGTGTCCATTGGATAATTGCGATCCTGATGCATTGAAATGGTCAGCACATCGGCGCGGTCGTAGAAGATCGCCTCGGTCCCGTTGCCGTGGTGCACGTCCCAATCGAGGACCGCGATCCGCTTGGCGCGGTCGCTGGCAAGGGCGGCCTCGATTGCGATGGCGATATTGGCCAGAAGGCAGAAACCGTTTTGCCAGTCGGGCAGGCAGTGGTGCCCCGGTGGACGCGAAAGCGCGTAGGCATTGGTGAGTTTGCCGTCCAGCACATCGAAAAGCGCGGCTTTGGCCAGGCCGGCGGACAGACAGGCGATGTCATAGCCATCGGGGCCGTAGGGCGCGCGCATTCCGGTTTCACCGCCACCCGCTTCGGCAGTGGATTTGAAGGTTGCGAGGAAATCAGCGGGGTGGACGCGAACGAGATCCTCCATCGTGACCGGGGCAGCGGATTGGACGTTGAGTTCGCCAAGAAGGCCCGTGACCTCAGCCAGGTTTTTCAGGCGGCGCTTGGTCTCCGGGTTTTCCGGCAGACCGCCCGTGGCTGTGGGCTGCATCATACCGCCAACCGGGGACATGAATGCGTAGTTGCCGCCCGAGTGCCAGAAACAGCGTTCGTCGGTAAAAAGGCCGGTGGTCTTTGTCATCTAAGCCTCGTCTTCCGTGCGCTGACGATAAACACCCTCGGGCAGATTGAGCGCTGACGTGAGATCAGCGAGTTGCGCCAGCGACAGGGTGATTTTCTGAACAGATTTGGTGCGTTCATCGAATTGCTCGATCGTGATGCAATCTTCGAAAGCGTTGATGGTGATATCTTCCTGACGATGCTGTGCAGCGTCGTCGATCAGGGTGACGACAGTGGCGTCAAATTCGTGTTCGATAGTAAACATGTGGGTGAGGTTGGCGCGATTGGCGGAAGGTCGCAAGCGTTTCATGGGCGTGATTGCCTTTGGCCCGGGTTATGCGGCATCAATAGCTTGAGATGTGTGTCAAATGAGGTTTTGTCCTTTGCGTATTCCACTGATTGCCGTTGTTTTGATCGGCCTAGCCGCCTGCGAAGTTTCCACTGTAAATGTGCCGTCCGGCCCCACCGCACCGCTTCCGACCGCGACGCGAAGTGGTTCACCGCAATCCGCAGCCGATTTTCGCGCCGTTGTGCGCCGGGTTGAGCCGATTGCCGAGCGGTCCTGTCGTCAGATGCGGCCCGGACTGAATTGTGATTTCGCGATCATCATCGACCCTGACGATTCTCTGCCGCCGAACGCCTACCAGACATTGGACAAACAGGGCCGTCCAGTCATTGGCTTCACGCGCGCGCTATTTGCCGAGATGCGAAACCGTGATGAACTGGCCTTTGCCCTAAGCCACGAAGCAGCCCACCATATTGAGGGGCATATTCCGCAAACGCAGACGTCTGCGACAACCGGGGCGTTGCTAGGTGCCGTTCTGGGGTCCCTTGCCGGTTTTGATGCAAGTGGTGTGGAAGCGGCCCAGAACATCGGTGGCACCATTGGAGCAAGACGATTCTCGAAGAACTTCGAACTGGAAGCAGACTCGCTGGGTGCCCGCATAGCCATGCAGGCTGGATATGACCCCCTGCGCGGTGTGCTTTATTTCCAGCGTTCACGCGATCCCGGGGACCAGTTTCTGGGCACGCATCCGCCCAATGGCGACCGGATTCGGATTGTTCAACGCACAGTCGCGGCCGCGCAGTAATTTGACATAGATCAGGGAAATCTCGTTTTGGATGGCGCAGGCTTGGGTCAGAAGGAGGCCTGAGATGAGTTTTATTTCCCGAATAGTGCGGCACGAGCGCCTGATGTCGCGGATGGCAGATCGCAGTGGCGCTGATCTTGAACTGGCTCTGCAAAGCGGGCTGATTGCGCCCGACGAAATGCATGACGCTGTTCTTGCCTGCTCGGGTTGTGCAAACCCTGGTGCCTGCGAAGAATATATGGACAATGATGCGGTCGGTATCCCTGCGTTTTGCCGCAACGGTGAAATGATCGAGCGTGTTGCCAGGCTGATGTCATCGGCTGATTGACCTTTTGCCTGTTGCCCGGCAACAGTTGGGTATGAAAACGGTCTCTGATTTTGTCGAGCGCACGCGGTCGCGCATTCTTTGGAGCTGGGCCGGAATAACCGATGCCTGGGTCGAGCAACCATCGTTTCGCTCGTGGGTCTGGGTCAACGTCGGCTCGATAGCGCTGGCACTTTATTTGCCACTGGCGACAGGCGAGCGCGCGTTGATTCTGGTCTTGGGTGTGCTTTTGCTGGCAGCCGAGATTTTCAACACAGCGATTGAGTATACGGTCGACTATATCTCGACCGAGCGGCATCCATTGGCTGGCAAAGCCAAGGATGCGGCAAGTGCGGGCGTGTTTTTGACCGCGATAGCCGGCGGTGTCGCCTAGGTGGTGATATTGCTGGGCTTATGGAACGGCTGACATACCTGGCGATGTTGAGCTAAACTACTCCTCATAGTCACAACGACTTTTGGAGGGGATGTGATGGAAGACATCGTTCGCGATGCGCGTCCGGAAGATGCTTTGCGGGTGCATGAGATTATGGTGGCGGATCACACCATGACCGGCACCATGCGCGTGCCGCATCAACCATTGGAATATACCCAGAACCGAATGGCGTCAGATCCGGCGGTGTTCAAGTTGGTCGCGATGCGAGACGGCAAGGTGGCAGGCTATGCGGAATTGGTGACTGCGCCCGATGCCGCCAGGCACAGCCATGTCGGCGAGATCAACATGATCTGTGTGCATCCTGACAGTTTGCGCAAAGGCGTCGCACGGCAGTTGATGGCAGAGATGATCCGGATGTCGGACGACTGGCTGCGGCTGAAGCGTTTGGGATTGTATGTCTGGACCGACAATTCGGGTGCGATTTCGCTTTATCAGGAATTCGGCTTTGAAGTTGAGGGCACGCTATGGGCCTACGTTTGGCGCAAGGGTGAGTTTCTGGATGCCCATGTAATGGGTCGCATTGTCTGATCTGATTTCGCCTTGCCCTGCGGCCAAGGCGATCCGCGCCGACCTGATGGTCGGCGAGGGTGCGTATTTAAAAAAATTTAGATGTTTGACGACGAGAATGCGGGGGTCAGGAACCTTTCAGGCGACCCCAGAGATCGTAGTCCGAGGCTTCGTCGATTTCGACTGTGACGATATCACCGGGGTTCAGACTGTCTTGGCCGTCGTCGATGAAAAGGTTGCCGTCAATCTCGGGCGCATCGGCTTTTGTCCGGCAAGTGGCGGCGTCATCGTCGACCTCGTCAACGATGACTTCGATTGTCTGACCGATCTTGGCGTTGAGTTTGGCCTCTGAGATGGCTTGGGATTTGGCCATGAAGCGGTGCCAGCGATCTTCCTTATCGTCATCTGATACATGGTCTGGCAGGGCATTTGACCGTGCGCCGTCGACATTCTCGTATTTGAAGCAACCTACGCGATCCAGTTGCGCCTCATCCAGCCAATCGAGCAGGGTTTGAAACTCGTCTTCGGTTTCGCCGGGGTATCCGACGATGAAGGTCGAGCGCAGGGTGATGTCGGGGCAAGTTGCGCGCCATGCGGCAATCTCGTCCAGAGTGCGGGCGGCGGCGGCGGGTCGGGCCATGCGCTTCAGCGTATCGGGATGGGCGTGTTGAAACGGGATGTCGAGGTAGGGCAGAACGCCGCCCTCCGCCATCAACGGGATCAACTCGCGCACATGGGGGTAGGGGTAGACATAATGCATTCGCACCCAGGCGCCGAGGCTGCCAAGATCACGGGCGAGGTCAATGATTGGGGCCTTGGATGGGCGCTCTTTCCAATCGGTGCCATAAGCTGAGGTGTCCTGGCTGATCACCAGCAATTCGCGCACGCCGCTTTCGACCAGCTTTTCCACCTCGCGCAGCACGGCGCGGGCCGGGCGCGACGTCAGACGGCCACGCATGTCGGGGATGATGCAGAACTTGCACTTGTGGTTACAGCCCTCGGATATCTTCAGATAGCTGTAGTGGCGCGGGGTCAGTTTAACCCCGGCGCTGGGCATCAGATCGACGAAGGGATCGGGCGAGGGCGGAACAGCGACATGGACCGCATCCAGCACCTGTTCGTATTGTTGCGGGCCGGTCACCGCCAGAACTTTGGGGTGGGCACCGGTGATGTATTCGGGCTCGGCCCCAAGGCAGCCCGTCACAATCACCCGCCCGTTTTCTGTCAGCGCCTCGCCAATTGCATCAAGACTTTCCGCCTTGGCGCTATCCAGAAACCCGCAGGTGTTCACAATGACTGCATCCGCACCGCCATAGTCGGGGCTGATGGCATAACCCTCGGCGCGCAGACGTGTCAGGATGCGTTCGCTGTCGACCAGAGCCTTGGGGCAGCCAAGGCTGACCATGCCGATTGTCGGCTGGCCGGGGCGGGCGGCATCCGGAACGCGGGCATTCGCCAGGTCGGGGCGCAGAGTGGGTGGGTTCTGGGTCATGGGTGGGGCTGATAACCGGTTCCGCGCCAAGGGGAAAGACGTTGAAAGCTATGCTTCAAATTGCCGGTCAGCGAATGAAATCGGTCCCACCCGGACACTTAACGTTCACTATCTTCCGAATCGAACCAATATAAAAAGCCAACACCGGCAGGTGGACGTTCAGGTCCCATTCTTTTCAGACTGATAATTCGGCATAACGCGCCGTGGCAGGATAATGACCCTTGAACATCCCCGCATTGACGATGTGGTGGTCTGGCTGGCGAACCGTGCTGGAGGCCAGCGTTCGGTCCTGTAAACCCACCTTGAACCATCGGCCTCTCTATACTCAATCCATTTCGTGGTCACATCATGCGGACTGAACCGTCTCACGAAGTTTACTTTTTGCACGGATCAACTTGCTTAGCGATCTTCAAGAATCCAGTCTCGCACGTTTTTCGCCGCAGAACTCAATGGGCGGGTCTTTGACCAAACCAAATAAAACCCCAAACCTGTCTTCCATGTCCATTCTGGCTTGGCCGCCATGACGCCATCCCGGACCAGCGGATCAGTCAGATGCTTCCATCCAAATGCAAAACCTTCGCCAGCCATACAGGCCTGCAAAACCAGCGCATAATCATTCAGCCGCAAACCGCCCTCGACCGTCGCGTTTTTTATGTCAAAATGGGCGAACCACTGGCGCCAGGTTGGACGGTCACGGATAGGTTCTTCAAGGTGGATCAGCCGCTGGTGCAGTAGATTTGCCAACCCTTTCAAATTAACAGCGGTGGCCATTACCCGAGGTGATGCGACAGGGTAGATTTCTTCGATGGCGATCAGCGCAGACTCGCAACCCGGCCAGCTTCCATCACCACGGCGAACTGCCAGGCTGATGTTTTCCGAGTCGATATCCGGTTCGCGATCGCTGGCCTGTAGGCGCAGGTCAATGCCCGGATGGCGCTCATGCAATTGGGTCAGGTGAGGCATCATCCAATAGTAGCTGAACGCCGACGAAGCGTTCAAAGTCACATAATCCTCACGTGACAGATGGCGGACGGCGCGCGCGGAAACCAAAAGGTCTTCAAAGCTGCGGTTGACGTCCGAATAGAGCCGTAAACCTGCCGCTGTCAGGGAAATCTGGCGATGTTCTCGCACGAACAGCGCCAGGCCCAGCGTTTCTTCCAGTTGTTTGATCGTGGCACTTACGGCCGGCTGCTGCACGTTCAATTCGTCTGCCGCAAGAGTGAACGAGCCATGCCGCGCCGCGGCCTCAAAGACCATGATGTGACGGGGAGAGGAAAGAAGGTGCCAAAGCTCTTGCATAACTACAGATTATCCAACGCATACATTTTTTCAAGCGTCACAATGCAATTTCCATAGGTTAGATTTATTCAAAGATTCGGAATGAGGGAAATCTAAATGGCACGACGCGCACGCGCGGCTCGCAATCGCGAGTCGTCTCAGTCCGGAGTTCCGGCGTCTCCGTATATCCAGCGGGTGCTGCCTTTCTTCGAAGCGTTGGATGAAGAGCAGATTGAGCGGCTTGAAGCTCAGGTTGACTGGATTTTACAGGATGTCGGCATCGCGTTTCGCGATGATCCCGAATCCCTTGAGCTTTGGAAGCGCGAAGGCGCAAAGGTTGATGGTGATATCGTTCGCGCACCGGCGGACTGGATCCGCAACCTTTGTTCAAAAGCGCCAAGCGAATTCACCCAATTGGCCCGCAATCCCGATCGGTCGGTAAAAATTGGCGGCGTAAATCAGGTCTTTGCCCCGATATACGGTGCGCCATTCGTGCGTGACCTTGAGGGCGGGCGGCGCTACGGCGATTTGGCGGCATTTAATGATTTGGTGCGTCTGACCTATATGCACCCCAACCTGCATCATGGTGGTTTTGTTACATGTGAACCCTGCGATGTTCCGGTCAGCAAACGTCACTTGGACATGCTCTATGCCCATATGACAATGAGCGACAAGCCGCACCTCGGAGCCATCACCGAGATGAGCCGCGCCCAAGACAGCGTCGACATGGCCGAGATCGTATTTGGCGCAGATGTGATGGAGCAAAACTGCGTCATCATGGGCAACGTAAACACCAACTCACCGCTTCTGGTGGACAAGGTTGTTGCCGAAGCAGCGCGTGTCTATTCCTCGCGCGGTCAGGGCATGATTGTTGTGCCCTTTATCTTGACGGGCGCCATGGGGCCGGTTTCGACCGCCGCCAGCGTGGCGCAAGCAATGGCAGAAGCAATGATGGTTTGTGCATATGTGCAGCTGTTGCGACCTGGCGCGCCATTTGTTCTGGGGAACTTCCTTTCGTCGATGTCGCTAAAATCCGGTGCGCCAACGTTTGGCATGCCTGAGCCCGTTGTGTCGAACTATGCTATTGGCCAATTGGCGCGTCGAGTTGGGCTGCCGCTTAGATGCGGTGGTTCCCTGACCGCGTCCAAACTCGAAGACGCTCAAGCGGCATATGAAAGTGCTGATTCAATGCATTCCACCATGCTTGCCGGAGCAAATTTTGTTCTGCATTCGGCTGGCTGGCTGGAAGGTGGGCTTTGTGTCGGTTTTGAAAAGCTCATCATGGATGCAGATCGCTTGGGGTCATATCAAAAAGTGCTCAGCCAAGGGCTAGACGTGTCAGATGAAGCCTTTGCACGCGATGCATATGATGAAGTTGATGCAGGCGGCCACTTCCTTGGATGCGGCCACACGATGCGCAATTATCAAACAGCCTTTTATGAACCAAAGCTGAGCGACAGCGAGAATGTCGAAAGCTGGGAAGAGGCCGGTTCGAAAGATATGCGCCACCGCGCCTACGAGCGTTGGACGGGCATGTTGAAAGACTATCAGGCGCCGCCAATTGATCCGTCAACCCGCGAAGCTCTGCAAGCCTACATTGCCAAACGCAAGGAAGAACTGCCGGATGCCTGGTACTAGGGCATCCGCCAATCAATCCATCCGATAAACAAAATACGCCCGGCCGGTTCTGCCGCCTGCACTTGAACCAAGGAGAAACCCATGCCCGACATTCAAAAAGAAGAAGTTGGCGGCAAAAAGCTTCCGTCTCATGCCAAAGTCGTTGTCATCGGCGGAGGCGTCGTTGGGTGTTCGATCTTGTTTCACCTTGCCAAATTTGGCTGGAAAGACGCCGTTCTGCTTGAGCGTGACGAGTTGACATCAGGCTCAAGTTGGCATGCAGCAGGTCAAATCCACACCATCTCTTCTGACCCTAACATCAGCCGCCTTCAGAGCTATACAATTGATTTGTATAAGGAAATAGAAGAAACCTCTGGGCACTCTGTTGGCCTTCATATCACAGGCGGTTTCTACGCCGCCTCAACCAAAGAATGGTATGACTATCTGAAACGCGAGCGTTCAAAAGCGCGTTACATGGGGCTGGATCAAGAATTTATTTCGCCAAAAGAGCTGGCCGAGCGCCACCCGCTGATAGATCCCAAGCACTATCACGCAGCCCTTTGGGACGAGCAAGATGGCGACCTTGATCCCTCGGGCGCGACCTATGCGTTCGCCAAGTCGGCCCGCGTGCACGGCGCTCAATACTTCACGCACTGCGGTGTAACCGCGATGAGCCAGCGCCCGGATGGCAGCTGGGATCTGACAACTCCAAAAGGTAAGATCAATGCCGAGCATGTCGTTAATTGCGGGGGCCTCTGGGCGCGCGAAGTCGGCCATATGTCGGGGATTCACCTGCCAGTGCAGCCGATGGAGCACCATTATCTGATCACCGAAAAAATCCCGATGATCGCCGAGCGGATGGAAAGCATGGGCGAAGCCGGGCGTTTGCCTGCCGGGATCGACTATGAAGCCAATATCTACTTCCGTCAGGAACGTCAGGGCATGCTCCTGGGCACATACGAGCCCAAGTCAACACCGTGGAAAGTTGATGGCACTCCATGGGACTTCGGCCATGAACTGCTGCAACCTGACCTGGACCGCATCGCGGACCGGCTCGAGATGTCGTTCGAACGCATCCCGACTATTGGCGAAGTGGGCATCAAAGACATGATCAACGGCCCGTTCACTTTCGGACCTGACGGCAACCCGATGATCGGTCCGGTTCCGGGCATGAAAAACTACTGGTGCGCCGTCGGCGTCATGGCCGGTTTCTGCCAGGGTGGCGGCGTTGGTCTTACCATGGCCGAATGGATGATCGATGGCGAACCCTCGATCGATGTTTGGGCCATGGACGTTGCACGCTTCGGCGAATTTGCGACGCCGGACTGGGGCACAATCAAATCGTCGGAAAACTACGAACGACGGTTTGTAATGACCTTCCCGAACGAAACATTGCCAAAAGGCCGGATGCAGAAAACCACAGCGCTTTATGACCGCCTTGTCTCAAAGGGCGCGATGATGGGGCAGGGCTTTGGTCTGGAAAATGCGCTTTGGTTTGCCGACAATGCCGAAGATGCACACGAAGTGCCGACCTTCGAACGCAACCGCAGCCACGACTATGTCGCACGTGAAATCAAGGCTGTTCAGGAAAACGTTGGCGGGATCGAAATCGCCAACTTCGCCAAGCACGAGTTCAAAGGCCCCGGCGCACGCGAATACTTGAACCGCACTCTGGCCGGATACGTTCCCAAACCGAGCCGTTTGACCCTGACGCCAATGCTGACACCAAAAGGCAAACTCTACGGCGATCTGACCGTCGCTTGTTTGGGTGACGAGCACTTCATGCTCTTCGGGTCGGGCGCGATGCAAGATGCGCACAGCCGTTGGTTCCAGAAAGACCTACCAGATGACGTGACTTATCAGAACGTGTCGGACGACTGGCATGGTGTTGCATTGTCCGGGCCAAAGTCGCGCGATCTTCTCGCCCGCCTATGCCGTGAAAACGTCGGCGCCGAAGCCTTCAAATTCCGCGATCTGCGGCAGACCTTTGTTGGTGGGGTGCCGGTCATTCTGAACCGGATTAGCTTCTCTGGCGAATTGGGCTACGAAATCTACTGCAAGCCACAATACTTGCTCCGACTTGCTGAAGCGCTTGAAGCTGCTGGCGCAGATCTGGGCTACCGTTGGTATGGTGCACGGGCACTAATGTCGATGCGCCTTGAAAAAGGCTGGGGCGTCTGGACGCTTGAATTCCGCCCGGACTTTGACGCGGTTGAATCCGGCATGGATGTCTTCATCAACTGGAAAAAAGACTTCGTTGGTAAAGAAGCGACTTTGGCTGCCAAAGAAAGTGGACCCAAACAGAAGCTGGTAACGATGACCATCGACGTCGATGGCATTGACGTCAGTAACGACGAGGCGATCCTGAAAGACGGCGCCGCCGTCGGCTACGTGTCGTCTGGGGGCTATGCGCACCGTGTCGGTCGTTCGATGGCCATGGGGTATGTCGCCTCTGAACATGCCGTGCCGGGCTCCACGCTTCAGGTCGAAATTCTGGGCGAGATGTTCGACGCCGAAGTTCTCGGCGCGCCGATCTATGACGCCAATGGCGCCAATATGCGCGCGTAGTCGGGGGTTATGGTGGGCGCGATGCCGAAGTCAGCCAATAAGGCGATTGAAGAGCAATCTTCAACAATCCCGGACTCGGCCGCCCGCCGTTGCGTGTTTCTTTTGTTGCCGCGTTATGCTCCCATCGATGTTTCCAGCGCGGTAGCCGTGCTTCACGCCGCGAACCAGCACGCCGATAAGGCACTGTTTTCATGGGAGATTGTTACCGAGAATGGTAAACCTCAGGAATCGCAGAACGGCCTAAGTCTCGCGGTAGACGGCGCGCTGGGCGACGTCGGGCATAGCGATCTTATTTTCGTTTGCGGGGGCGACCACAGTTCGGCAGACAATACTTTAAAGACTGTCGGCTGGCTTCGCAAAGCGCGCCGGATCGGGGCAATGATCGTGTCGCTCGGCGGTGGCACAGTTGCGCTCGCACAAGCGGGAATGCTCAAAGACCGCTCGGCATCTGTTCACTGGCTGCAACGCGCGGCCGTTGCCGAGGCCAATCCCGAAGTCGAAGTGCGCACTTCGATCTTCAGTATGGATATGAACATTGTCACCTGTGCTGGTGGTGCGTCGACTGTTGACATGATGCTGCATTTGGTTGCGCGACTATGCGACACTGAGATCGCGACAGGCGTTGCCGACAGACTGGCGTGCTCAACGGCGCGGACCGAGCGTCACGACCAAGTGTTGTCCGATAATTGTCGCTCGGGCGTGCGCAATCAAAAGCTCGCCGATGCCCTGGCCATAATGCGCATTGAACTGGAAGAGCCTTGGCGTCCCAGCGAAATTGCGACCCATGTCGGTATGTCTACGCGCCAGCTTGAACGATTGTTCTCAAAGCACTTGGGGAAAAGCCCGAAATCCTACTACCTGAAACTAAGGCTAGAGCATGCGCGGTCACTGATCCAGCAGACAAACATGCGCCTCATCGATGTGGCCATGGCCAGCGGTTTCAGCAACCAATCCTATTTCTCTCGCGTTTATCGCAAGCAGTTTGGAACTTCTCCGCATTTGGAGAGAGGATTGACCTCTTCTGGTGCCAAAGGAAGTTCCTTGGCACCCAAATCCAAATAGGAACTATTCCGACGGCTCAGATTACGCGATCTTTCGGGTCTCTCCCTGCGAAGAAATCTTCAAGATTGTCTAGCACGCGAAAGCCCATCGCTTCGCGGGCTTCGCGCGTCGCTGACCCCAGATGTGGCAACATGACAAGGTTGTCACACTCCATCAGCTCTGGCGCAATTTTCGGCTCTCCGTCAAAAACATCCAGCGCGGCACCACCGATGGTCTCAAACTTCAGTGCCTGAATAAGCGCGTGTTCATTGATAACTTCGCCCCGAGCTGTGTTGATCAGGAACGCATCGGGCTTCATGAGATCAAGCCTTGCGCTGTTGATCAGGTGGCGGTTTGCTGTACCACCCGGACAGTGCAGCGAGACGAAATCGCACAATGGTAGAAGGTCTTCGATGCTTTCGACCTGCCGAGCATTGAACTGTTGCAATTTATCGTCGGCCACCTTTGAGCGGTTCTGAACAACAATTTCCATTCCAAATCCGAAATGCGCACGTTTGGCCATTTCCTGGCCAATGCGCCCAAATCCGACGATTCCAAGGGTTTTGCCACTGACCTTTGTGCCGACCAGATGAGTTGGCCGCCATCCGCTCCACCCCCCAGCCCGCAACTCCCGCTCGCCTTCGCCCGCGCGCCGTGCTGCCATCAACATCAAAGTCATCGCGATGTCGGCCGTACACTCCGACAATACGTCTGGCGTGTTGGTGACTGTCAAATTCAACGATTTGGCCGAGTCCGCGCAGATATGCGAATAGCCGACACCATAGTTGCCAAGTATTTTGGCCTTTGGCGCGCGAACGTCAAAAACATCTGGTCCCAGTTTGTCGGTGACCGTCGTTAGTATGGCGTCATAGTGCGCCATCGCCCCCCGCAAGTCGCTGCCGCCTAGAGGGCGGTCCGAGGTATTGAAAGTTGCATCGTAACGCTCGGCCAGTTGGGCTTCGACGGCTTTCGGCCAGCGACGCGTTACGAGGACCGATGGTTTTGCCATTCTAAGCGACCTTCTGCATGACGGAGGCAATGGTCTCGCCAATCACCGCCGGGTTTTCAGCAACCGTCACTCCGGCGGCCGAAAGGATCTCGACCTTTTCCGATGCGCTTTCACCAAAGGCCGAGATGATCGCGCCCGCGTGCCCCATGGTGCGCCCTTTCGGTGCGGTCAAACCAGCGACATATGCGATAACCGGCTTAGTGACGTTCTCTTTGATGAAGGCCGCCGCCTCAGCTTCCTGCGGTCCACCAATTTCCCCAATCATTGCAATGATATGAGTGTCTCTGTCTTCCTCAAAACGCTGCAACATGTCCTTGAATGACGACCCATTTATCGGATCGCCACCAATACCAATGGATGTCGACACACCAATTCCACGCTCTTTAAACTGAGCAGCCGCCTCGTATCCCAAAGTCCCGGAACGACCAATAATCCCGACGTTGCCTTTCAGATAGATGTGACCAGGCATGATGCCTAACAGCGCCTTGCCAGGGCTGATTGTGCCCGCACAGTTTGGGCCAGTAAGAACCATGCGGCGATCACGCGGATAGCGCATCATATAACGTTTGACGGCAATCATATCCTGGGCCGGAATGTCGTCAGTGATGCAAACGCAGTACCGGATGCCACCGTCTGCGGCCTCCATAATGCTGTCGGCAGCAAAGGGCGGAGGAACAAAGACCAGACTTGCCTCTGCGCCCGTTGCCTCAACCGCTTGCTTTACTGTGTCAAAGACCGGAACACCTTCGACGACTTCGCCACCCTTGCCAGGAACCACACCACCAACAACTTTGGTTCCATAGCTCACCATGTCTTTGGTGTGGAAACGGGCCATCTTACCGGTGATCCCTTGCACGATGACCTTGGTGTTTTCGTCCAGAAGTATGCTCATGACACAGCCCTTACTCTGACACCTTGCGAGATGTCGCTTTTCCATGCGCCGACCGAACGCTCGGCGGCCTCCATCAATGTGGTTGCGCGAATGATCGGCAGACCAGATTTGGCAAGGATCTTTTGACCCTCTTCAACATTGGTTCCGGCAAGACGGACAATCACGGGCACGTCCACCTCGACCTCTTTCAGCGCCTGAACCACACCTTCGGCGACCCAATCGCAGCGATTGATCCCGGCAAAGATGTTAACCAGAACGGCCTGAACATTCTTGTCTGACATCACCAACCGGAAGGCTTTCGCCACACGGTCAGGTGTCGCCCCGCCGCCAATATCCAAAAAGTTCGCAGGCTCACCGCCAGCCAGTTTGATGGTGTCCATGGTGGCCATGGCCAAACCGGCGCCGTTCACGATGCAACCAATGTTGCCGTCCAAACCGACATAAGACAGGCCGCGATCAGCCGCGCGGCTTTCGCGCGGATCTTCCTGTGACTTGTCACGCAGTTCGGATATCTGCGGATGACGGAACAGGGCGTTATCATCGAAAGTCATTTTCGCATCCAGCGCCAAGATGCGGTCGTCGCTGGTAATCACCAACGGGTTGATCTCAACCATCGTGGCATCCAACTCGGTAAATGCGCGGTAGCAACCCAGAAGGGTGCGCACCATCTGTTGCGTCTGAGCTGGCTTGATGCCCAATGCAAAGGCAATCTCGCGGGCTTGGAACTCGCGCAGACCCACGGCCGGTTCAACGGTCGAACGCACGATGGAATCGGGCTTGTCAGCCGAGATGTCCTCGATCTCCATGCCGCCTTCACCCGACGCCACGATCATGACGCGTTGGCTGGACCGGTCCAGAACGAACCCCAGATAAATTTCGCGATCGATCTGCACGCCAGCTTCCACATAGACCCGGTAAATCCCCTGACCTTCAGGTCCCGTTTGATGGGTCACCAGCTTTTTGCCGAACATCTCTTCGCAGGCTTCTTGAATTTCGCTTTCGCTGTCGCAGACTTTGACGCCACCAGCCTTACCACGGCCCCCGGCGTGGATCTGTGCTTTCACAACCCACTTCGCGCCACCCATTTCGCGGGCGCGATAGGCTGCCTGCTCGGGCGAATAGGCCAATGCACCGGGTGGCACATCCACCCCAAAACCGGCCAGGACTTCTTTTGCCTGATATTCGTGAATGTTCATGATGGGCTTCCTTATTCGGCTGCCATGACGGCGTTGTAGTGGATGCCAAGGCACTGATCGATCGTCGCTTGATCGACCTCGATGCCCAACTTGCGCAAAGCGTCAGCAAAAAGATTGACGATCTGGGTGACGTGCGCGGCGGACAAAAGATTGAGAATGCCAATGCGCACCTGCACAGGTGCCGAAAGGGTTGGCCAGATGCCAAAGCCTTCCGCGCGGCAGTTCTCCACCAATTCCATTTCGCGCCCCGCCAGCGGAGCGGGCAGATTGAATACCACCAATGACGTCATGTTCGACGTGACATCACATCCCATGGCGGTCAAAGCGCCTCGCAGGGCGGCCTCGTGGTGCACATATTTTTCGGCGCGCTTGGCCACGGTGTCCTGCAAGGTGATGCGCAGTGCCTCGTGGAACGCCGCCACTGCATACGCTGAATGGGTGCGGTGATAGGTGCCCTTTTCGACGTCCATACCGTCGATAATGCCCCAATGACGCGCTTCCAAAATTGGGTGATGAACAAAGCTGCGCGTGCCAGTGCCATTCAGCGTTTCGATATAGCGATCTGTGAAGGAAACGGGCGCATATGTTAGCGGCAAGCAACAGATGCCCTTTTGCGGACAGGATGCCCAGCCATGGACGCCGGGGTAGTCGTCGATGCAGAAATCTTCGACGCCAAGAGAAGATACAGCATCGACAAGACCCATAACGTCGTGACGTTCGCAGGCATCTGAAAAACCTTGAATGTCATTGATCCGGCCGGACCCGGTTTCCCAATGCGCCATCGCGGCCCACTTGGGTTTGTGCAAAGCCAGCGCTTCTTCGACAACGTCTGCCGCAACCGACTGACCGTGCGGAACTGTCACGATAATCACGCTTTCAGGCTGCGGGTCCATCGGATTTGCTGCCAGTTCGACCTCGGTCGCAGCTTTCATCCGGACCGTCAGCCCGTCGATGCCGGAAAAGGTGCCATTGACGAACATGACCACTTTGTCGCCAGGTTGCACGGCATTGAACATGACGTCCAAACCACTCCAGCCGGTGCCGGCTACGCCGTAGGTGTAAGTATTCTTTGTGCCCATGACGGTGCGGAGCATCTCTTTGCATTCGACCATGCCACGCAGAACATCGGCCTGCATGTGATCAGCTAAACCGGCACGAGAGAAGGCCTGCATGACGCGGGCGTCCGTGTTGCCCGGACCAGGGCCAGCAGCGATGGTCTGAGGAATTTCCAGCTGCGGGTAAACATCCATGGTCATAAGCGATCTCCGTCGAAAATTGCGCCGCCGTCTGGTGCGGTGCGGACCATTTCGGCGGGATTGCGAAATTCCACAACACGCGTTATTCCTGCTTTTGGGTATCAAATTGGGTGGGCAAAATACTACCCATAAGTGTAAGTATTCGACAGTATACCGAAAAAAGCACTACCTAAATGGGTAGATTATTGGAATTCACTGATTGTAATCAGAGGGTTAAATGAAAGATAGGCCGATTGACATCATGCTTGCAGACAGCAATCCGCTAGTGCTGTCGGCCATGTCTGAGATCTTTGAACGGGATCCGCGATTCTCTGTTCTGGCCACCACGTCTACCGCCGAAGGGTTCCTCTCGACCTGTTTGCGGGTGCCGGTCGAGGTTGGTGTGATCGACTGGAACCTGCCAGTCATTGGCGGCGCCCGTCTGATCGAGATTCTGCGCGAACAACAACCGGCCCCCAAACTTGTGGTCTACGGCGATGATCGAAGCGACCTTCCCCGATTGGCAATGTCGGCGGGGGCCGCGGGCTTTGCGCCGCGTTCGGGCGAAGTCGAGGGCCTGACGTCGACTTGCATCGATGTGTCCAGCGGCAAGATGGTTTTCCCATTCATCGATATCCGCGACCTGCAGGCAGATTCAATCCAATCCCTGTCCCGCAAAGAGCGGGTAATGCTGGAAGCACTTTCAAAAGGACTGACAAATCGCGAGCTGTCAAAAGAGCTTGAAATCACCACCAACACGGTGAAATTTCACCTCTCAAACCTCTATGAGAAACTGGCTGTCAGAAACCGCGCTCAAGCCATCGCATTTTACTACTCGTCCCGGCTTCCCGGCGAGCAGGGCAGCACCACGAAACAGCGGTAATTTCCAGCCGTCAGTATGCTTCTGTATGCACTAAAATTTCTTGACTTCTGCACAAATCAATCTCCTTGCTCCGCTCAATGCCAACCTTGGCAGGGCAAAATTACGGCTAGAACAGGAGCATTCTGCCATGAGCTTTCACCCCATCGAACAGGCCCCCGCCCGCCTTAACAGAAGCGAGTTGGCTGTCCCCGGATCACAACCGCAAATGTTTGAAAAGGCGGCGCAATCCGACGTTGACGTGATCTTTCTTGATCTCGAAGATGCTGTCGCGCCAGATGAGAAACCGCAGGCGCGGAAGAACATCATCAAGGCCCTGAACGAGATCGACTGGAACACCAAGACAATGTCGATTCGTATCAACGGACTGGACACGCACTATATGTATCGCGATGTCGTCGACATCATCGAGCAGGCCGGCGAGCGTTTGGATTTGATCATGATTCCCAAGGTCGGAACAGCCGCGGATGTCTACGCTGTGGACATGCTTGTGACCCAGGTGGAAGACGCCATGGGCCTGACCAAACGCATCGGTTTTGAACACATAATCGAGACTGCGTTGGGCATGCAAAATGTGTCGGCGATTGCGGGCGCTTCCAAGCGCAACGAAAGCCTGCATTTCGGGGTTGCTGACTATGCCGCCTCTATGCGCGCGCGCACCACAGTCATCGGCGGCGTGAACCAGCATTATTCGGTGCTGACAGATCCTGCCGACGATGGATCCCGCGCCGTTCATTGGGGCGACATGTGGCATTCGGCCATCGCGAATATGGTCGTTGCCGCGCGCGCTAACGGCCTGCGTCCTGTTGACGGTCCGTTCGGGGATTTCTCCGATCCCGAGGGCTACAAAGCGGCTGCGTATCGCGCTGCCGTTCTGGGATGCGAAGGCAAATGGGCCATCCACCCAAGCCAGATCGCCCTGGCGAACGAGGTGATGAGCCCCTCCGAGGACGAGGTCAAAAAAGCACACCGCATTCTTGCGGCCATGGCCGACGCCGAAGCCGCGGGTAAGGGGGCAGTTTCGTTAGATGGCCGTCTGATCGACTATGCGTCAATCCGCCAGGCAGAAGTTCTGGTCGAAAAGGCCCGCCAGATCGCTGCATAGCGGCTGGAACAACAACCAATCATTCGGGCATGCTGGATAAACCAGTGTGCCCGAAAGTTTGTAATCCGACTGGTTCTTCCGCTCTCGTTGCTAACTGCGCCATCCCGATAAAGACGGCTCATCGATCATCACGCCACTTCCCCCGGCCTCGGCGGGCACATCAGAAAACTTCGGAAGGCCGTCGTTAAAATCCACAACGCGCTCGTCATAGAATGTGTGCATCGCTGGATTGTAGCTGAAATCCGAGCCTGACAGAGTAAGCGGATACACGATTTTCCAACCCATGCCGGGCTTGGTTGTCAAAACATTCCCCCCACACCTGGCGCAGGACGTTCTTTGAGACTCGTCATTCTTGTCTGAGACGGTGGTGGTTCCATGAACTTTGACGGAGTCTTCGGGCCATGCTGCCAAGGCAGTCATTGGCGCAGAATGCCATTTCCGACATGACTCACAATGGCAGTAGGCGGCAAAAACCGGATCGCCTTCGACCTCGACATGAACCTTGCCGCAATAACATTGTCCGGCATGTAGGTTGGAATGTTCAGACATTTTTCCCTCGTAAGTTTGTTCCTTCCCATCGATATTTGGATGACAGACAATCCTAAATACGAAATACTGCGCCACAATGGATAGAAAACGCACCAAAGACACGATCTCCTACGACGACGACATCGACGATTCTTGGAGAAACGTTGGTTGGGCAGAGCTTCCATTTTTTCTTGCAGCGGCCCGGACTGGCACGTTCCGCGCTGCGGCCGAACGGCTGAAGGTCAATCACGCAACGGTGGATCGCCATATCAAGGCGCTGGAGGCGGCCTATGATGTTCGACTTTTTGACCGAAAATCGCGAGGCGTCACGTTAACGGCGGCAGGCCTAAACCTTCTGGAAAAAGCCAAAATCGCCGAAGGCGCGGTGATTGATGCCAAACGGATGGTCAGTGGTTTGGACTCCCGATTGGCGGGGCCGGTTCATCTCAATATGTCGTCTTGGGTGGCGAATTATGTGTTGCCGCCGGAAATGGGACGCTTCCGCAGCCTATATCCCGACATAGAATTAAAGGTCTCGGTATCAGATCGGGTTGAAGACCTGGCAAAATCGCCCGCCGACGTCAGCTATCGTGCGGCGTGGAGCGTCGAAGACGATGTGGTTGGTCGCAAACTCTATTCCTACAACGCCGCTGTCCTTGCCAGCAAAGACTATGTCACGCGGCATTGGGAAAACCGCGGTCCAGATGGGGAAGGGCTGCACTGGATCGGGAAATCGACGCTGTGGCCGAACCCGGAACTGGATAAGCTGGATCTATTTCCAAAGGCCAGGCGTGACATGGATGTGCGGGACCCCATCCTGATTAACCAACTTCTCAGACAGGGACATGGCATGGCCATTGTGCCATTTGGGACGCTTGCGCACTTCCCTGAACTGACGGTCGTTCCGACAACTCCGGTTGTGTCTGACCGTTCGATCTGGATTCTGCTGCAAACAGATCTAAGACACACGGCGCGGGTGCGCGCCGTGGTCGAGTTTCTGACAGACGTAGGGAAACGCGCAATCGCCATGGAAGACGCGCTTATCGAGCAGGACTATTCCTGATTGCCCATTCGTACTGATTTGCGCACTGAACCAAGGGTAGCGTTTCCCAAGGCTAAAGCCAGAATTGCAGAAGTCTTAGCGGCGACGGTCCCGACGGCTCGACATTGGCTGGAACGCAACGCCGACATGGGCCTCGCAATACGGCTTGCCCTGCTGAACACCCAGACCACAGAACCAGAAATCATCCGTCGCCGGATCGCCAATCGGCCATTTACAGGTCCGCTCGGTCAGTTCCATCAGGCTGATCCTCTTGGCAGTCTTTTCAACTTCACGCACCGTGGCCAGCGCTTCGGGGCTGATCTCGTTGGCGGAAGGTTGCGGTGGCAGGGGCTGGCCCGCGGGCACAATCGGTTTTCTCGGAGTAACCGTGACCTCAATAACCTTATCCTGCGGTGCGACCTTCGTTGCGGCCTTGGCTGCCGGAGCTGCCTTCTCCTTGGCCGCCTTCTTTTCGGGTGCGGCTGGTGTACCACCAGAACGATTCGACAGGCCCAAACGATGCACCTTGCCAATCACAGCATTGCGGGTGACGCCGCCAAGCTCTTTGGCGATCTGGCTGGCCGATTGGCCTTCTCCCCACATTTTCTTCAAAAGATCGACGCGATCATCGGTCCAGGACATAGCTTTTCCTGCCTTTTTGGATTGAAGCCTCATACTAATCACCCCAACCACCGCCCACAAGACCACCTTCCCGCAATTGCCAGCGCAATTTGCCAGAAAATTGCCGATCTCTGCGCGCGTGCAACATTTTTGCCCGTCAAAGTGGCGGGTTTCGGCCAAATAAGCACTGGTCATGTCAAATCAGTTCCGCTAAAGACCCGCCCATGACGAAGATGGCCCTGATATCGCTCCGACGCCGACGCTGATTTTAAGCGATCCCGTCCGCGTGCCTGCACGTCCTTTCCTCCTTTACAATTGTTGACAGCCGCCTGTGCCACTGGCACCTCTCTGGCTTCTGAATAAGGTCTATGCCGATGATACCGTCGATTCTGCCCACCTATAACCGTGCCCCCATGACCTTCGTCAAAGGCGAAGGCGCCTGGCTGATGGAAGAAGATGGCACCCGATACCTCGACCTTGGGTCCGGAATTGCGGTGGCATCCCTTGGACATGCAAATCCCACATTGGTGCAGGCTCTGACCGAGCAGGCCAGCAAACTCTGGCACACCTCGAACCTCTATGGCATCGACGGTCAACAGGAACTGGCCGACCGTCTGGTAAACGCCACTTTCGCCGACACGGTGTTTTTCACAAACTCAGGAACCGAAGCCTGCGAACTGGCCGTGAAGATGGCGCGCAAATACTGGTTCGACAAAGGCGAAGACCGCTCGGAAATCATCGCCTTCACCGGGTCGTTCCATGGCAGGTCTGCTGCCGGTATCGCTGCCGCCGGATCCGAGAAGATGACTAAAGGCTTTGGCCCGCTGCTTCCAGGCTTCAAGCATATAGACTTCAGCGATCACGAGGCACTGACCGCCGCCATCAGCGATAAAACGGCCGCAATCATCATTGAACCCGTCCAGGGCGAAGGCGGCATTATTCCAGTTCCCGATCAATGCCTTAAAGGTCTGCGCGACGCCTGCGACGAAGTCTTTGCACTTCTGATCTTTGACGAAGTCCAATGCGGGATGGGCCGCACCGGCAAGCTCTTCGCCCACGAATGGGCGGGCATCACACCAGACATCATGATGGTCGCTAAAGGCATCGGCGGCGGCTTCCCACTTGGTGCATTGCTGGCCACCGAAAAGGCCGCCGAATGCATGACAGCAGGAACCCACGGATCGACCTACGGCGGCAACCCGCTGGCCATGGCCATCGGCAATGCTGTGATGAAAGTGATCGACGACGAGGCTTTCCTTGCCGAGGTGAACCGCAAAGCCAGCAAATTTCGCCAAGGTCTCGAAGGTCTGGTCGCCGCGCACCCCGATATCTTTGAAAGCGTGCGCGGCACCGGCCTGATGCTGGGTCTTAAGTGTAAAGCCGTAAACGCGGATGTCCTTAATGCCGGCTATGACCAAAATCTGCTCACGGTCCCGGCTGCCGACAATGCCCTGCGACTGCTTCCGGCCCTCACCATCACCGACGATGAACTTACAGAAGCCGTCGCCCGACTGGATCGCGCTGCCACCGCACTGGAATCCGCCGCCAATAGCTGATCTTCTTTTTGACCGAAATACTCCGGGGGTCCGGGGGCTGGCCCCCGGCACTGCCAAGGAAAGCAAAACAACATGACGCATTTTCTCGACATCCACAAAACCGATCCAAATGAATTGCGCGCCATCATCGACAGTGCCGCCCGGATGAAATCCGCCCGGGCCGGGCGCCCCAAAGGCGCGCTGGATGATGATCGCCCGCTGGACGGTCGCATGGTCGCACTCATCTTTGAAAAACCTTCGACCCGAACCCGAGTGTCGTTTGATGTCGGCGTGCGGCAGATGGGCGGGCAAACGCTGGTTCTCTCAGGCAAGGAAATGCAGCTAGGCCACGGCGAAACCATCGCCGACACCGCCCGCGTGCTCAGCCGCTATGTCGATTTGATCATGATCCGGACGTTCGAAGAAGAAGCCCTGCTCGAGCTTGCCGAACACGCCACCGTGCCGGTGATCAACGGGCTGACCAATCGCACCCACCCCTGCCAGATCATGGCCGATATCCAGACGTTCGAAGAACACCGCGGACCGATCAAGGGCAAGAACGTAGTCTGGTCAGGTGACGGCAACAACGTGTGCGCGTCATTTCTGCACGCAGCCGGACAGTTCGGCTTCAACCTGACGTTCACCGGCCCGCCGACGCTGGACCCGGAAAAAGAATTCGTCGACCTTGCCCGCACAAAAGGCGTTGCCGTCACCATTGAACGCGACCCGGCAAAAGCTGTTCAGGATGCGGATCTGGTCGTCACCGATACCTGGGTATCCATGCACGACAGCCAGACCACGAAAGAGCGGCGTCACAACCAGCTGCGCGGCTATCAGGTGAATGACGCGCTGATGGCGCATGCCAAAGACGACAGCCTGTTCATGCATTGCCTGCCAGCCCACCGAGAAGAAGAGGCCACCAGCGCCGTCATGGACGGCCCGCACTCGGTCATCTTCGATGAAGCTGAAAACCGGCTGCATGCGCAAAAGGCCATCATGCGTTGGTGCCTCGGGGTGTGAGGGGCACGAAAATCCTGAACGATTTTCGATCCGAAGTCCGTCGCGGACTTCGCCGGCACATCAATGCAACCTAGCGTGCACCAGATAGGCTTCGATTGTCTCTTCACCCAAGGCCCTCAGGGCTTCCAGACGATGATAGCCCTCGATCAAAACAAAACGCTCGCCGTCTGCGCGCACCCTAATCGGCACCTGTTGACCGTTCTCCAGAATGTCATGGGCAAGTGCCTCAACTTTGTCCGGTTCAAGCGTTTTAGCACGCTTTACCGGCACGTGAATTGCGTCGATTGGAATGGCTTTTTTCTGCAACATGGGCAGAGCCTAGCACAGCTGTGCGGCTACCGCACCGCCTGACTGCGCCGGTGTCGAAACCTTGCATCGGCTTCCGGGCTGCCATCGTGAAAACTGCCGAACCACTTGTCCAGCGGCACTGCCGACTCCCCAAAATTTACCGTGTGATAGCGATGATGCAGATAATGCATCAGCTTTTCTTTCCGTACTGAAATCCTGCTCCCGAAGACCAGTTCATCAAAGCCAGAGTGACTGACGCCGGGTCCCAACGCTGTAGCAATACCGTTGAACATCATGTGCAGAGGATGCGAAGGCACCACCAGATGGATCAGCATGCAACTGAAATAAAGGACCTGTTCAACCGGATGCATTGCCATCCCCGACCAGGGTCCGACATTGACGTTCTTATGATGCAGATAATGCACCGTGCGATAGAGCGGCGGCCAATGGATCAACCGATGGATCCAATAGAAATGAAAGTTTCGCCAGAACGGCATCAGCAACATCCAGACGACGAACCAAACCGGGTTGTCACTGTATGGCAGAACCCCATTTGCATAGCCCCACCATAGCCCAATCTCGAACGTCGACCAAACGACAACACCAATTAAGCTCCAGAAAACATTATCATAAACCTGATCATTGAATAGAAAGCGCCGGTCATTCTTCGCCATCCAATGGCCGCTGTACTTTGTCTTTCGCCCCTGGCCACGCAGGCGATACAGCCAAATGTGTAAGGCGCCGGTGAACAGAAAAACCAGAGCCAGATTGCGTGCGAAAATCTCGAATGCCCATCCCGGTGCCAGCCGCTCCATCCGCGCCAGTTCGGGCGTGAAATAGAAAAACGCAATCAGCGTCAAACCCAGATACACCCCATACCACGGCACCAGAAATCCCGGCACTCCGAAGAACCATTTGACAATCGTCGACGGCTTCACCGGCCAGTCCAATAGCGGCATGAATCGCACCGGTTCAGCTGGTCGCCATTCGCCACGTCGGTCGCGGACTTGACCGTGTTCATCTGTCGTGTCGTCGGTTTGGCTCATCCCGTGGCATCTCCCTGAGGGGTGCCTCATACAGCCAAATCCAGCGACAAGAGGCAAGGCGCAGCTATTTGCGCCCGGTCTTGTCGCCGGGTCTGGTCGATCCTGCTTCAAATGACTATATTAACAGCGAAAATTCTGACAGCAGCGAGGACCGTCATGGCAGGGCCGGACGAAGAGAAATTTGAAGGCCGCATGCACGGCGAACAGGTCGAACCCGATTCCGGCGAGAATATTTTCATGCGGCTGATCTATATGATCCTGATCGCCATCATGATTTCAATTGCGCAGACTGTCCTGGGCGCAATTACTGTGGTTCAGTTCATCGTCATGTTGATCAACAACAAACAGCCGAACGAACGGATCGCTGAATTTGGCACTGACCTTGGGATATGGATCGCCAAGGCTGCCCGGTTCCAGACCGCAGCTAGCGAAGTCAAACCCTGGCCGTGGTCGGATCTGGATTGATAGCTTTGATCCCAAAGCTGACCAAAGCCTTACTGGCTTTTGCCGTTCTGGTCTTGCCGACCCAAATCCTGGCCGAACCAAGCGCGGATCTGATATTCTTTACCGAAGACGGGACAGAAACAGGCGCACCTCTGGTTCCGGGATTTCCCCTAAATTCGATTTGGTCAGGCATGGGCCAATCCAGCGACGGAACCACCTTCATTGCCGTCTCCAACCACGACGAAGTCAATGGAAACGTCGCCATATTCGCACTTGACCCAGGCGCGGATCGAATGCGGTTTGTCAACGACCTGAAATCGGTCTCGACTGCCGCTGGAAATTGGCACGATGGTGAGACTCAGTTCAAAGTCCACACCTTCCTGCAGCAGCATGCTGATGGCCTGATCTACTTCGCCACCATGACATCCAACGACCCCAAAGTTGACCGCGGGGCGCATGTCTACACGCTTGATCCCCAGACCGAAGTCATTACCGATCTCAGCGCTCAGGCAAGATATACGGTCGCGCGCGACGGCAAAATCCTGAATGGAACGGGCGTTGCTCTCGAGAAACTCGGGATCAAGGGGATGGGCCTCAACCCAAAAGTGCCGGGCCTCGTCTATTTCATGGCCTACGACAATGGGGCGCTTGTACAGTATAATCTGACGACCCAAACCTTTGCCGTTGTCGGACTGTCAGCACGTATATCTTACGTTTTCCACGTCGATGACGAAGGAGATGTGTATTATCTCGGCGGCGCACCTGGTCAAACCCAGTCGCTTTTGCGCTTCTCGCCCGCAACCGGGGAAACGACTCCGCTGGTCACTGGCTTCGATCCCAAAGACGAGATCGGAATGATCGCGCCAACAGCCAACCCTGATATTGTGCTTGTTCTGATGGCCCGTTCCAAAGAGGTTTTTCCGCTGCATACCAAAAACGAAAAACGTCTGCGCGGCGGCACCTCTTGCGGCAAGAATTGGTGGCACCTCTATAACATGACAGTCTCGCCCGACGGAAAACACGTCTACTTCGTGTCCAACAACAACAAACACAGCATGATCTGGCGTGCACCCGTAGGGGGCGGCAACTGTCAGCAGGTTCTGGACGTCAACATCCTGCTTGGCTCACGTGATCTGGGCTTTGGCGGGCAGAACATCTGGGACGGTAACAGCTTCCTGACGCCTGTCTGGACGCACAATGGCGACAATGACTTGGCGATACTCAGGGTGACCATAGAATAGGGCGCGCCGTTCGGCGCGATCGCCCTACGTCAAGTGAAAGGAAGATAAGGTGAGCACCGAACAGGCTCTCAAGATCATTCGCGAAAAATTATGCAATCCGACGCCTCAGATCGGGTTCATTCTGGGCTCTGGTCTGGGCCATCTCGCGGAACTGGTTGATGGCGCCGCCATTGATTACAGCGATCTGCCGGGGTTCCCGCATGCAGGCGTGTCAGGCCACAACCCCAAACTGGTGATTGGCAGGCTGGAAGGGGTCGATGTCGCGATCCTTGGCGGTCGCGAGCACTATTACGAAAACGGTCGCGCCGACGCGATGCGCATACCGCTCGAGGTGCTGTGCGAACTCGGGGTCAGCACCCTTTTCGCAACCAATGCCTGCGGGTCTTTCCGCCCGGATATCCCCCCCGGCAACCTGATGCTGATCAACGACCATATCAACTATTCCGGAAAAAGCCCCCTTATCGGAGAACCTACAGACAGGCGCTTCGTCAACCTGACCGATGCCTACGACGCAGATATCCGAAGCCAGTTATTGGCCATCGCCAAAACGGCTGACATCCCGCTGATCGAAGGCGTCTATTCCTGGTATTCCGGCCCCAATTTCGAAACCCCTGCCGAAATCAGGATGCTGAAAATCCTGGGCGCAGATGCGGTTGGCATGTCGACGGTTCCCGAAGTCATTCTGGGCCGGTTTCTGGGCATGAAATGCGCAGCGGTTTCCGTGGTTACAAACATGGCCGCCGGACTCGGCAACGAGCACATCAGCCATGAACACACCAAATCCAGTGCGCCTGTAGGTGCTGCGAAATTAGAGGTCATTATCCGGGCGTTTCTGGCAAAGATGTCGGGTTAGGTTGACCATCCATGAATTGAGTTGTTTCGATCATTCGTCCCAACTGAGCTTCGCTCACCGACTGGTCAGCGAGTTTATTTCATCGTGAGACGTGGGCGTGCGCAGATGGCCGTGCCGGGAACACACAATCTCGCCGTCGGTGGGCAGAGCAACACAATTCCCATGAATTTATTGGCCAAGAACACGGCGAATGTCCGCTTTGAGCCGATTTTGTTGAAAAACTCTTTCTTGATCGAAGTTGCAATCGTTGATTCAATCTCTGTATTGAACGGGAGATTTGGCGATGATGGGACCGAGGCAAGAAGCAGAGGCGGCCCTGTTTTATGAGTTCTCGCTGGATGACCATGTTCCACAAGACCATCTGCTGCGGTCAATAGATCGGCATCTCGATCTGAGCAGTATCCGGGGATATCTGGCTGATTTCTACAGTCACACGGGCCGACCATCGGTTGATCCCGAACTGATGATCCGCATGCTTTTGGTCGGCTACTGTTTCGGCATCCGATCAGAGCGACGGCTTTGTGAAGAGGTGCATCTGAACCTGGCATACCGCTGGTTTTGCCGCCTTGATCTGACGGACCGTATCCCGGATCACTCGACCTTTTCCAAGAACCGTCATGGTCGGTTCCGAGAAAGCGATCTGCTGCGCCACGTGTTCGAGATGACGGTCGAGCGCGGCATGGAAGAGGGTCTGGTTGGTGGCCAGGGCTTCGCAGTCGACGCCAGTTTAATCAGCGCCGATGTTCAGAAGCAGAACTCGAGCAATCCCGAGGACTGAGCGGCCCGCGAGATTGATCCGAATGATGCACCCCGCGCAGTGCGAGAGTATCTCGACACGCTGGACGACGAAGCTTTCGGTGCGGCAACCACGGCAAAGCCCAAGTTCACCGCACATGCTGATCCAGCCAGCCAATGGACTGCGGCGCGCAAAGGCCCTGCGTTCTTTGCTTATTCTGACAACTACCTGATCGACACGGACCACGGGATTATTGTCGATGTGGACGCCAGCCGGTCGAACAAGACCGCCGAGGTTGGTGCGATGCGAAAGATGCTCGACCGCACCGAAGACCGGTTTGGCGTGAAGCCTGATTGGATTGCTGCGGATACGGCATATGGATCGTCCGACAATCTGGTCTGGCTTGCCCTAAAGCGCCAAATCCTTCCCTTCATCCCAGTCTTCGACAAAGGTGAACGGACCGACGGAACGTTCTCGCGATCCGACTTCACATGGGATGATGAGAACGACGGCTACATCTGTCCGGGCGGCAAGGAAATGCGGCACACCTGGTGAACCTATTCCGACCCCGCCCGGAATGCACCGAGCTGGAAGGCTCGCAAGTATCGGGCGCTGAAGTCTGATTGCACAGGCTGCGAGCTGAAGGAAAAGTGCTGTCCCAACTCCGAGGCCCGCGCGGTCCATCGCGAGAAATACGAGATCGTCAGAGACTTCGCCCGGCAATGCACGGCCTCAGAGTTCAATCCCAAGGCTCAGGCGCGAAGGAAGAAAGTTGAGATGCTCTTCGCCCACCTCAAACGCATTCTCGGCCTTGGACGACTCCGATTACGCGGCCCATGCGGCGTTCAAGACGAGTTCACCCTCGCAGCAACCGCCCAAAACCTCCGGAAGCTGGCCAAGCTCAGGCCGCTAACGCCAGCCGCAGGGTGAAAGACGGCACCGCATCAAATCGCCCAACAAAGTAAGGGACACATTTGACATCAAAGCATGAAACCGAACGGCTTTTTCAACAAAATCAGCCCAAAGTGACATATTTCCGCAATGTAGCGAAGGTCAGCTATGAACAACTTGAATGACGTCCGATCCCGCAGCGATGGCTGCCGACACACTTTCAGCAGAATCTTCAAAGACCAAGGTTTTGGCCGGAGGAACCCCTAATCTTTGTGTCGCATAAGCAAAGATGTTGGGCGCGGGTTTTGCCGGAAGACCATGTGAGATTGAGGCGATTGTGGCGAAGTAATCTAACAAATTCACAGCCTGTAGTGAGGCAGTTGTGACTTCGATTTCAGCGTTGGTTCCGACTGCTAGTGGATAGGTGCCTGCCAAGGTGCGAACAAGACTAACTGTTTCGGCGATGGGCGATACTGCAGTCGTCCCTCGGATAAACACGTCAATGCTCCGTCTCGATGCCAAAGCGACGTCAAACGCGCCGGTACAGCTTGATGCGAAGTTAGCCAGTAGAGATTGACGATCAAGGCCTGTCCGCTGGGCATACCAATCGCGATCCAAATCATACCCTTGCTCGCGTACCGCTGCCCTAAAGGACTGGAAATGCGCCTCACTGCTATCGACCAGCGTGCCATCGCAGTCGAAAATCGCCGCACCGTATTCGCCTGCGATGATTTCGAAATACCAGTCTTGAGATGCGAGATGTCGCTTTGTGCCAGCCGAAAACAAGATGCTATCCATAGCGATGATCTGCCCCGGTCTATGCTGCTACGAGACGCGCAAGACCCGTGTCAAATTGAATTGCCACAGTATCGCCTTGGACAAAGGGCTTGTCCGTGACGCCACTGATCACAAAAAGCGACCCGATCGCGCTTTCTACCGTGTATTGGATTTCTTTACCCAAGTAGGCCGCATAGCTGACCTCGCCCTTAATCCCCGGCTGGTCGGGCGTTGCAAGGTGCAGGTTATGCGGGCGAAGCACCATTTTGGCATGACCTTTTTGCAACCCACCGTCGCGGACTACGTATTCTAGATCATCTAAAACCACTATGGCTTCGCCGTTCGTCACACTGACGATATCGCAGTCTGCAAGATTGGCGTCCCCGATGAAATCCGCGATGAATGCCGATTTTGGGGCCTCGTAAAGATCGCTGGGCGATCCCTTTTGCGCAATCTCTGCGTTTTTCATCACGATGATGCGGTCCGAGACGGCCATCGCCTCTTCTTGGTCGTGGGTCACGTAAACCGCCGTAAGGCCAAGGCGCTGTTGGATCTGGCGAATTTCCTCGCGCACATGTCGGCGCAGTTTCGCATCTAGGTTTGATAGCGGCTCATCTAACAGCAGTACTTCGGGTTCCAGCACGATAGCCCGTGCCACCGCGACGCGCTGTTGCTGGCCCCCTGACAGCTCACTCGGCAATCGATCTCCAAAGCTCGCGAGACCGACCAGTTCCAACCCATGATCTGCTTTTTCGGCGGCTTCCGCTTTGGGCATGGATTTGACCGTAAGGCCGTATGCAACATTCTGACGGACGGTCATATGTGGGAATAAGGCGTAGGATTGGAACACCATCGACACTTTGCGGTAGGTTGCTGTCAGGTGTGTGACGTCGATCCCGCCGATGTGGATTTTGCCGGCGCTGGCCATCTCAAGGCCCGCGATCAGACGCAGTGTTGTGGTCTTGCCGCATCCCGATGGACCAAGCAGAGTTACCAGCTTGCCGGGATCAATTGTCAGATCAAGGCATTTGAGGGCGGTGACGTCGCCGAATTTCTTGACGACGCTCTCAAAGCGGACGGAGCCAGGGGTGGATTGTGTCATAAGTTTCTCCGGGGTTTGGCCTGGTTTCAAGCCGCTGTTTGGACGCGTTCGGTGCGGCGCAGACGGCGCGAACCAACAAGAAGTTGAAGCAGTAGGATCACCGCCAGCATGGTGACAATCAGGACTGCGGAATAAGCAATCGCGAGACCAAATTCACCGTTCTCGACCCGTCCTACGATGAAGGATGTCGCCATGTTGTGCTTGGCGCTGACCAAGAAGATTACAGCGCTGACTGACGTGATCGCGCGCACAAAACTGTAGGTGAGTGCGGCAAGAATAGCAGGCCCCATCAAAGGCAGGATCACGCGCCGCACGGTTGTAAAGCTGTTTGCGCCCAGCGTGATCGAGGCTTCATCAAGGCTTTTGTCCAATTGCGACATGGCCGCAATACCGCCGCGCACGCCAACGGGCATATTGCGGAATACAAACACGATAATCAGGATGATGCCTGTGCCTGTCAGCTCAATTGGCGGGAAGTTAAACGCCATGATGTAGCTGACGCCAATAACTGTGCCGGGAATGGCAAAACTTAGCATGGTCGAGAACTCAAACACATCTTTGCCGGCAAATTTTTGACGTACCAGAAGATAGGCTGTCGATAGTCCAACAAGAGCCGTCAAAGGGGCCGCGATCGACGAGATTGTCAGCGTCGTGAAATAGCTGTCCCACGCCACTCCGGACAAGCGCCCGGTTGTGAAGTCGATCCCAAACGCACGGATGTAATGATCGAAGGTAAAGCTATGATCGTAGCCCCACAGTTTCACAAAGCTGCCAAATACAATCATCGAGTAGACAATGGCCGTGAGGGCCGCCCACGGCAAAGCGGTGGCATAGCAAAGACGTTTCACCATTGGGCTAAGCGAGGCATTCTGGCCAGAATCTGCCTTACCCGTAATCGTCGCATAGGATTTTTGCCCCAACCACATGCGTTGCAACAAGAACGCAGACAGTGTCAGCGTGAGCAAAGCAATCGCAAGGACTGCCGCCTTGGCGGGATCAGCCACAGAGCCGACGATGGCAAAGAAGATGTCAGTCGACAGCACCGAATAGCCGCTGCCCAAGACAAGAGGATTTCCAAAGTCGGCAAGGCTTTCAATGAACCCAAGCAAGAACGCATTTGCCAGACCAGGGCGCATCAGCGGCAGCGACACATAGCGGAATGTTTGCCAGCGGTCTGCATCAAGCGTCTGGGACGCTTCCTCCATTGACGGGCTGACGCCTTGCACGACGCCGATCAAAACCAGGAATGCAATCGGCGTGAAGGACAAAAGCTGCGCAATGTAGACGCCCCAAAATCCATAAAGCCAGCGTGTTTTCTCGATACCGAACAGGTCGGCTGCAAAAGCCGTGACCGAGCCGTTCCTCCCGAACAGAAGGATCAGAGCTAGGCCAATGACGAAGGGCGGCGTGATGATGGGAATGACCGTGAGGACGCGAAGCAACGTCTTGGCGCGAAAATCCGTGCGCGTGAAGATCAGTGCGAAAAACAGGCCAAGCAACGTCGTGCCAAGGCCCGTAAGGGTCGCAAGAAACACCGAATTCATTGCAACACCGCACGAGCGATCAGAGATAAAGCACTGCAACCCCCAGATATCACTGCTGAAAAAGCGCGGGAAAAAACTGGTCAGGCTGTAACCCCCATCCACTTCAAACGCGCGGACCAGAATGTGCATGACAGGGAAGAACACAAAGACCCCGACAAGCGCGATGATCAGACCGATCATGCTGACCACAAAGGCGTCGCCGCGTCCTTTGCCGGTTTGCGACATGGAGACCGTCAGCGCGAACAAAAGGCTCGCGATGCAAACTACCGCGCCAACCCCCATTCCGGGTTGGCCTGTGGTGATGGTTTCACCGGTCAGAAGGCCCTCGAACAGACGCGGACCTGCGCGCACAATAGTGAGACCCTGTAGGGCCGTCCAAAGGAGACCAAACGCAGCCAGCCCTACCGTCGTTTTGGCGCGTTGTACCGGACTTTTGATCGCGAAAACGACGGCAATAGCGGCAATAAACACCATCACGATCGGTGCCAGCCACCAATTGCCCGACATCACAAGCCAAAGCCCGCTTAAAGACGCCCCACTTGTCATCCAGTCATAGGAGAAAAAGCCAGCGTCCGTCATATGCCAAGGCAGCACAGCAAAGCCGACGAGCCCGATGACGAGCCAGAACAAAACCGTTCGTTTCATATCCAAATCCAGTGAAGTGAGAGAGAGGGTGCCCCTTAACTTGGGGCACCCAATGGCCGACGTTACGTATGATTAGTACGCCGACCGAGAGGCTTATTGCTGCGGGTTGGGATCACCCACATCAGAATCCCAGCGTGCCAGCAACCGCGCCCGTGTCTCGCTCGATCCATACGTCGCGAAGTCGTAATCGATCAGTTTGATCGACGCGAGATCAGGCGATTCTGGTGCAACTTCTGCATTGGAGTTTGATGGGACTTGGAACGATCCAGTTTCTGGAGCGCGCGACTGAATGTCTGCGCGAAGCGCAAATTCCACCCATGCCTTGGCACCGTCAAAGTTGCGCGCACCCTCGATGACGCTGACCGCGCCAACCTCATAGCCTGTGCCTTCACAGGGCGCGACAGCAACGAGTGGGAAGCCCTGAGCAGCGAGATTGACCATGTCATGCATAAATCCAATTGAGACCCCTGTTTCACCGCGCGCTGCTGCTTTGGAAGGGGCTGACCCTGACTTGGTATACGAATTCACGTTCTTGCCGATCGCGGCAAGCTTTGTGTATGCCTCGTCTTCGCCAAACAACTGCACAAATGTCGCAAGCTCTGTATAGGCCGTGCCGGAACTGTTTGGGTTCGCGACCTGAATTTCACCCGCAAATCGTGGGTCTTCTAGATCGGCCCAACACGCTGGCGGTGCGATGTCTTTTTCAGCCAAAATCTCGGAATTGTAAGCCATGGCCAAAGCACCGGCATAAATACCAATTGCCTTTCCTTGCGAAATTGTCGCCATGTTCTGCGCCCAACCAAGCAACTCTGACGTATCGACACCCGACGCTTGAGTCAGCCCCTCTTCGGCGGCAATCAAGTGTGGATCGCCCGTGCCACCCCACCAAACGTCAATCTTTGGATTGCCCGCTTCGGCGCGGATCTGCGCCAATGTCTCGCCTGTGGACTTGCGCACCATCAGGACGTCGGTGTCGGGGTTTTCTGCCTCAAAAGCGGCGACCATCAAGTCACACCAGTCTTGTTCCGCGCTACAGACAACGCTAATTTCGTCCGCTGATGCGGCCGTTGCACCTGCAATCATCAAGACGGCTGATGAGACCAAACCAAATTTTCTCATGTCTTCCTCCCAGAAGTGTTTCTTGCCGTCACGGATGTGTCTCCGTTCGGCTTGGACAGCTTATGAGGCAATCGCAACAACGCAGACCTAGCGTGCATTAACAATGCTACAGGGCCGCGGGTTTCTGGTTAACAGAATTACAGAACGCCGCAGTTTTGTAATATTTGAAACCAATAAATCTGAGACGGACGAATAGATTGCCAGTAGGTTTAAAATCAGACCGAAAGAAAGCAGGCGAATGCATCGTGCGAAAATTGGGATAGTGGACGACGAAGCCGGGATGCGCGACGCGCTCGTCGCTTTGCTGACCGAAAACCAATTTGATCCGATCCCCATGGAAAGCAGCGCGGATTTTTTGGTGCTCCGCGAGACTGTCGACTTTGATCTGGTCTTGATCGATTTGCAGCTCAAAGGCGAAAGCGGTCTCGCCTTGGCGATGGATATTCGACACAAGGGCGATCTGCCCATCGTGATGCTCACTGGCCGAGGCGATGAGACTGACAAGATTGTTGGACTGGAGGTCGGCGCGGATGACTATTTGCTGAAACCCTTCAATCCGCGCGAATTGATTGCGCGCATTCGTGCTGTGCTGCGCAGGTATGGAAAAGGGGTTGGTGCTTCGATGGCGCCAGAAAGAGACGACAAGAACATCGCCCTAGGCAATCTGGCCGTTGATCGCACCAACAAGATTGTCACTGCGCAGGATGGTAGCGAAGTGCCTTTGACCAATGCCGAATATCGGTTGCTTGATTTCTTTCTTGACCGGCCCAACAAAATCATTCCGCGTGTTGATCTGCTTGCTGAAATTGGCAGCGATCTAAACCGCTATATGGACCGCACGATTGACGTTTTGATTCTGCGGCTGCGTCGCAAGATCGAAGAAAACCCCTCCAAACCGGTTCACCTTCAGACGCGCCGAGGTCAGGGTTATATCTTTGTCACTGAGCATTCGGGGCAAAATCAATGAGTTTTTTCAGACTGCGGACCGTGCGCGGCAGGCTGTGGGCGGCGCTTGCGCTTTTGTCGGTCGCGGTGCTGTCCGCAAGTGCTGTGACGTGGGTTGCATTGCAGCGGGTTGATGCGCGCTTGCAGGATTTGCACCAGGAAACGCTTAGTCAGGTGGCCCAAGCGATCGATCTGTCAAAGCGATCCTCTGATCTTGCGACGTCCGCCCCGTATCTCTTGAACCAACGTTCAAATTTCCTGATCGAACAAGAGGGCGCGAAACTTCTGACCGTCCTGGATCGTGTCCGCACCGACTGGCCAGAGACCCGTTTTGACAACGCTCCAGAGCCTCAACAGCCGGTTTCGGATATTCTGGATAGTATGACGGCAGGCGTGTCCGACCTTGTGGCCGCGTCACGCAATCTTGACGCGCTACAGGCACAATTGCGCGAGCAGACAGCAGTCCTTGGCGTTCTGCGGAACATCGCAACAACGGCAACCGCATCGCCGGCAGGCGATGATGCTACACGCCTGATCTGGTGGTCGCTTCAAAGCATGAACGCGGATGCATTGAATGCAGCCTACGCTGGAAACCTGATCGGCGTTGGTGAAGAACAACGTCATTATCTGCGACAGCGTGAGACGCTCGATGGGGTCATACTTAACGCGCGTCACGAAGTCTTTCTTCAGCGTCTCGAAGGCACGGTCTGGGGTGTGACGGGCATTTTCGAACTGAGACGCTTTGAGCTTTCGAGCAACCTAGCCGCTCAAAATGCGCTGTTCCGCATTCGCCACGATGCGAACCGCATTAACGAACTTGCAGGCGAATACGCAGATCAGGCCGAAGCCTTTCTGGCAGGTGAGCGGGCCGCCTCGTCACGTACAATCTGGGGCGCACGCATGTCCGTTGCCGTCATTAGCGCGGTCAGTCTTGCCCTGGCCATGACCGCGGCCATCTATGTATCGCAATATGTCACGTTCAACATCACGCGGGTCTCGGCCGCGATGGTTCGGCTTGCAAAAGGAGATCGCGCCAGCGCTTTACCGCGCCGTCTTGATGGTAAGGACGAGATCGGAGATCTCTTTCGGTCCTTTCGCAGTTTTCGGGCAAACGCCTTGCGATTGGATCGATCTAACCGGCAATTGGATCAGCGCAACGCGCTTTTTGAAAAAGTATTCACGAATATCTCGGACGGCATCGCCATTGCGGATGCGGGAGGGCGTGTGACAGCGCGCAACCCTGCGTTCCTCAAAATCCTGCGGCTGCCAGATGAATCACCCGAGGCCGTTTCGCTCGTCGACTGGCTGCACCAAGGGCGTTTTGCCACAGCTGCACAGGAGGTTGGCCTTAAGCACGATCATCGCGGCCATTGTGAATTGGTATCGTCAGATGGGCAGGTGTTGGACATTCGTGCCAGCAAGTTGCCCGACGATGGTCGTGTCTGGCTTTTGGCCGACGTGACAGAACGGCGTAAGATGTCTGATCGGCTGCAACAAATCGACCGTATCGAAACGCTTGGCAAAGTCGCAGGCGACACCGCCCATGATTTCGCCAACATCCTGTCAACCATCCGAACCCAAGCGCACCTGGCTGAAACCCGCGGCCACGACGCAAGCGAGAGCCTTGATGCCATTGGAAATGCCGTTGATTTTGGAGCGTCTCTCACGGATCGCCTTTTGGCATTTGCTCGCAAACAAAGCCTTACGCCTGAGGTTGTAGATCTTAATGCCTTGGTAGAAGGAATGGCTGATCTGGTCGAGATTAGTCTCAAGCCAAATGTACAATTGGACATCGCGTTACATACGACGCCACTGCATGTACGCGTTGATCCGGGCCAACTGGAATCGGCGCTGTTGAACCTGCTGCTAAACGCCAACAACGCCGTCGCAGATGTTGGGAAGATCAAGGTCACCCTCGATCAAAATAGGACCGACCAAGCCCGCATTTTTATCGAAGATGACGGACATGGCATGCCCGTAGAGGTTCTTGATCGCGCGATTGAGCCCTTCTTCACAACACGAGAAGGCGAAGGCGGAACCGGCCTTGGCCTCTCCATTGTCTACGGCTTCATTCGGCAAACTGGCGGGCAGCTACATATCGAAAGCGAAGCCGGACATGGGACGCAAATTGAAGTGCTATTGCCACTTGCGACGGTTGATCAGACGGAAGAACAGCTTCCTTCTGCAAATGCATGCTTGCTTGTAGAGGACGATCCAAAAACGCGCGCGTCTGTCAGGACGCTTCTTGTTGAATTTGGATATGATGTGACAACAAGCGACACGGGCCCCGAGGCGATGAGCCTGCTTCAACAAAACCGATTTGATCTGCTGATTAGCGACCTTGATCTTGGCGGGGCTGTTGATGGTCTTGATTTTGTCAAAACAGCTTGGCATGGGCCGCACGAAGTGAAGACGATTATCATGTCGGGCAATTCGTCCGCGCAAAAGGTCGTGCCTGATCATACAGCGTTCATGGAAAAGCCAGTTACAGGCGACAAGCTTGCAGAAGTTCTTTGACGGAAAGTGAATGCCTGAACTTGCCAAATAGCAGACTTTGGTCCAACCGCAGAGTGTCTGAAGTCAGCGCCTATGGGTCCAATTAGGTTAATTTGATAAGAGAGTTTTGTTGGCTCATCGTAACCACTGAGGAGTGGGACATGAGACAGACAACTGGAACTCGCAGGAGCCCCGGCGAGAAGATCGTCAAAGAGATCAAGCGCGCGACGCGCAAACAGTATTCGTCAGAAGAGAAGATCCGGATCGTGCTGGATGGCTTGCGTGGCGAAGACAGCATTGCTGAGTTGTGCCGTCGTGAGGGAATATCTCAAGGTATCTACTACAAATGGTCCAAGGACTTCATGGAAGCTGGCAAACGGCGGCTTGCTGGAGATACGGCGCGTGCGGCTACGACCGACGAAGTCAAGGACCTGCGCCGCGAAGCCCGAGACCTGAAGGAGGTCGTTGCCGAGCAAACACTGGAACTGCGTCTTCTCAAAAAAAGCATGACCGGCGGTGGGGGCGACCAAGAATGAGGTATGCTGCATCTGAGAAGTTGGAGATCATCCGGCTTGTTGAGGGGTCGCATTTGTCTGCTCGTCGAACATTGGCAAAGCTGGGCATCCCCCGCACCACATTTTACCGTTGGTATGATCGGTATCGGCAGCGCGGCGACGCTGGCCTTGTGGATCAAGCGCCTAAGCCCAGACATGTCTGGAACCGCATCCCCGACGAAGTCCGGCGCAAGGTCGTCAAGCTGGCGCTGCAGGAGACGGAGCTGTCGCCGCGCGAACTGGCAGTGACGTTCACGGATCGGGAGCGCTACTTCGTCTCGGAATCTTCAGTCTATCGGGCCCTGAAGGCCCACGATCTGATCACCAGCCCGGCCTTTATCGTGCTCAAGGCGGCAAACGAGTTCAAAGACAAGACCACTGCGATCAACCAGCTTTGGCAAACCGACTTCACCTATCTCAAAGTGCTTGGCTGGGGCTGGTTCTATCTCAGCACAATCCTGGACGACTACAGCCGCTACATCATCTCGTGGAAACTCTGCACGAACATGCGGGCAGAGGACGTGACGGACACCCTGGATTTGGCGCTACAAGCATCAGGGTGCGATCAGGTTCACGTCATCCACAAACCCCGCCTCCTCAGCGACAACGGGTCCAGTTACGTCTCTGGCGATCTGGCTGAATGGCTGCAGGACAAAGGCATGAAGCATTCTCGGGGCGCACCATATCATCCCCAGACACAGGGCAAGATCGAGAGGTGGCATCAAACCCTGAAGAACCGCATCCTATTGGAGAACTACTTCCTTCCGGGAGACCTCGAAACCCAGATCGAAGCCTTCGTCGATCACTACAATCACAAGCGCTACCACGAGAGCCTGAACAACGTCACACCCGCCGACGTCTACTTCGGGCGTGACAAAGCCATTCTAAGACAACGGGAAAGGATCAAACGAAAGACGCTCGAAGCGCGGCGCTTGCATCACAGACAGCGCGCCGCATAATAACATCAACCAGACGAGCCAAACTCTTTACTTGTTTAAGCAACTCTTGGTTCCCAAAACCCTGACGACGGACAGACTTTCTAGCCCTCTATGCAAAGAAGTCCAATAATCTGCATTTAACTAATCAGTTCCGGGTTGCTTTCAACTTCGCAATACCTCCAAAATAATTCCAGAGTAGGATCGGAATCGTACAGATGATTATGGTTGGCCATAACAAGCCCCCAATCTCAACTATTTGCGAAGATCATTCACGATGGCGAACGGCAGGATAATTGCTGCCAAGACACCTGGGAAAAACATACGGTTGTCGGAAACCTCTTTGAACTGAAAAATCAGAGCGAGCAAAGTCATGATCCATACAACGAATGCTATGACTAGGTACGACTTAACCTTGATCTTCGAAATTATTTTTCCAACTGATCTTCTCCAAAAAGATCTTCATCCCATTTTTACCCCACTAACAGTTCCGTCACTCACTCGTCCGGAAACGCTCGTTCGACGCACGGTGTCAATGGCTGTGTCCGAGCACCCTATCTAGCCTCTAAGTTCTGGGCCATTTCTGGTCGGAGTATTAGGTGCCGGTGGCCGGATATTAAGCGCGCAGCGTCAGTCAATTTGGGCGCTAAGTGGATCTTTATCTGACAATAGATATCTCATGCCCTACCGGCCAAGCATTCGTAGAACCAGCCTACGGACGATCCGGCAACCCCACACCCATTCAACGCTCCGCCGAACCACCAAACCCGCAACATACCCCCGCATAAATCGCCGGTACCCGGCTTCAGTCACCGCCAGATGCTCCGCGGTCAATTCATGCAGTTCCGGCAGCTTGTAAAACGGCACCTGCGGATAGGCGTGATGCTCGGCGTGATAGGGCATATTCCATGCCAGAAACCACGCCGCACCAATATTCGACGCAGGGACAAGTGTATAACGCCAACCGTCCATTCGGTTACCGACCTTTGGATTAAGAGTCAGCCGATACGTCACGTATTCCTCAAGCGCTTCGCGCAGCGTCGGCAGTTCCTCCGTTTCTGGCTCTGGCTTTGGTGGCTGTTCGATCTCATGCGCCTTTGTCAGCGCTGCATCCCAAGCCATCGGAAGCGTGAAGTTGGGGGCGTGACGGCCTAGTTTGTGTTGTTCTGTAGTCTCTGTATTTGGGTTCCATTTCACGACGTAGAACGTCTTCGCCGTCTTCGATATGCAAAGGCGCAGACCGGGGTACCGGTTGTGCCCCGTCTTCGGTGCTCCGTCTGTGAACCAAGTCTGACGGTCACCGAGCTTTGCGCGAGCAATCTCAGAGTTAGTAATGTTCATCTTTGGCATCGTCGTCGCTCCAGCATGCAAGAATTATGCAAGGTCACATTACGGCGAACACCATATGGACACCAACCGGATATTTAGGTAAGTATCTGTTTTCATTGATAATTATGGATCTTCGTATGATCCTGATCTAACTAAAACATTGTTCGTATTGATGGGGTCGGAGGTTCGAGTCCTTTCAGCGGCACCACTTTCCAATAGATATTTGACCAGTCAGAACCGCCGCGGAACCAGTCCGCTTTGGAACCAACTTATAAAACTTAGCATTGAATAGACTGGAAGCCCGGTGGCAGTACGTATGTCGGCGGCGTAGGGAATCATGTTTGTGCATTCCAGCACGATCGCACCGACCTCGGGGTTATTGCGCACCAGTTTCAACGCTGCGTCGACGTTATCTTGGCGAGCTAGTTCGATATCTAGTTCGGCCTCGTCATTCAGGATCACACGGGTGAATTCGTCGCCGCCTTCGGTTGATGTGATGGGGGTAGATGAGGGTACGTTTGCGGCTTTCAAATGATCTGAAGTCAATGTGCTTCCCGAGATGGTGAGGATACCGACTTGGCGATTTTCGGGTAGCATTGCGTTGACGAGGGGAATTTGCATCAGCGATGACGTGGCGACAGGGACATCGACGCTTTCGGCGATTTCGGCCTGAAACAGAGACAGAAATCCGCAGTTTGTGGTGATACCATCGACGCCGTCTTTGACCAGTTCGCTTGCGGCATCGAGAAAGGGTTGTAGCAAGCCTTTGGCGGAATGCCGAACGACCTTGTCCGGAGATGCGCCGCGCACAACTTTGTAGTGAACAGGGAAATCCCAGGTTGTTGCATTGCCCATGTCGCCGGGAATGCGGGGGAACTGTGCTTCCAGCATGAGAATCCCAACGGACGCACCATAGATCGATTTTCCACCCGTGACTTTCAATTCGAGGACTCCCTTGCAATTAGGTGCATTATTGACGTTGCTGGGCGAGATTTCCAAGATGCCTTGCACCGGGGGTGATAAAATGGCTGGCCGAAACTATCTGACAGGCGCGGAAGCGATGGTGCAGATGCTGGAGCGAAATGGCGTGCGCCATATGTTCGGGCTTTGTGGAGACACAACGCTGCCGTTCTACGATGCACTTTCGCGAATGGATCATGGGATCACCCATTTTCTGACGCGGGATGAGCGGCACGCCGGTTACATGGCGGATGCCTACGCGCGTGTGACCGGAAAGCCGGGCGTTTGCGAAGGTCCATCCGGTGGCGGTGCGACGTATATTTTACCGGGCGTCGTTGAGGCGAACGAAAGTTCAGTGCCGATATTGGCGATTACTTCGGACGTTGCGACAACGTCCGCCGGGAAGTATCCGCTCACTGAGCTGGATCAGGAGGCGTTGTTCCGTCCGCTGACCAAGTGGAATGCGTCGCTGGATAACGCCAGTCGGTTACCCGCTATGATGCGACGGGCATTTCGTGAAATGACAACCGGGCGACCTGGTTCAGTCCATCTGGCATTGCCGTTTGACACGCAGAAAAACGAAGTCGACGAGGCCGAGATCTGGATTGATCCGAACCATCAGAGATTTCCGGCAACACCTTCAGGACCTGACATGGCGGAGATCAGGGCGGCAGCGGAAGCGTTGCGAAATGCGTCAGCGGCCGTTGTCGTTTGCGGTGGGGGTCCGGTAATTGCCGGAGCTTTTGATGCGCTGCAAGAACTTGCCGAACTTCTGGATTTACCGATTGCGACGACGGTTTCGGGGCAGGGTGCTATTGCCGAAACGCATCCACAGGCCATTGGAGTTGTGGGATCAAATGGCGGTGTGGCTTCGACACGTTCAGTCGTCGATAGCGCCGATCTGGTTATGTATGTCGGATGCCGAGCAGGGTCCGTTACGACCGAGCGGTGGCGCAGCCCACCGACGGGAACAACGATTGTTCATATCGATAGCGATCCCGGCGTGATTGGCGCGAATTATCCAACTGATGTTTCTGTCGTGGCCGATGCGCGGCTTGCGTTAGAGGCGCTGGTTACGGAATTGAAATCTGATCCCGGCACCGGTCATGACGGAGCTGCGAAAGCTGCAAGTGCCTGGGAAGGCAAGTTGCGGGATTTTGCCCCCCTGGCCGACAGTGCAGAACGACCCATTCGGCCTGAAGCAGTGATGGCAGCGATGATGGACACGTTAGGTGATGATGCCACGATTGTTGCAGACCCCGGAACGCCTTGCCCGTATTTTTCAGCTCATTACCGGTGGCGAAAACCCGGCCGGCATTTCATTACAAACCGGGCGCATGGGGCGCTGGGCTTTTCATTGGCGGCTTCGATGGGCGCGCATATTGGACGTCCGGAAGCGAAAACCGTCGCCGTGATGGGCGATGGATCGTTTGGGTTCAGCTGCGGCGAGTTCGAGACGTTTGCGCGCTACAATATCCCTGTCACTGCGATTGTGTTTTCGAATGCAACGTATGGATGGATAAAAGCCGGGCAGGATTCCGGCTTTGGCAAGCGATATTACAATGTTGATTTCAATCGAACAGATCATGCCGCGGTTGCGCGGGCGTTTGGCGTGAAGTCGTGGACGGTAGAGGACCCGGCGCAACTGCGTTCCGTGATGCGTGAGGCTTTTGCGCACGATGGGCCGACGCTGATTGATATCATATCGCAACCACTGCACGAAGCGGCAGCACCAGTTTCAGAGTGGGTTGCCTGACGTGCGGGACAGAGGCGCTGCCATCGACTGCATGCGCGGAACAATCTGATCAAGAAATTGTTGGCCGATCGTTGAGATCGGGCGGTCTTTGGCGGTTACCACGGACATATCGATGAGTATCGCCGGCGCAAAGCGGCGCACGATGTAGCCTTTTCCATCGTCAGCGGCGAGAGTGAATGGATCGATCAGCGCTGCGCCAAGTCCCTGTTTCACAAGACTTAGGGCGTTTCTGAACAAATCTGTGTGGCTGCGCACCCTAAAGTTGGTGCCGGTGGAATGGAACGCCTCGCGGGTGCGGCGGCTGACCATATGGTCGGGGCCCATCACGATAAAAGGCGTGTCGTCCAGAAGTTCTGGTGTGATTACGTCATGTTCAGAAAGGGGACTGTCATTTGGCAGCGTTAGCAAGGTTTCGAAATAGAGCTCTTTGCGGTTCAGACCGTCGTTGCGAATCGGGCGTTCGCAGATGCCGATTTCGAACAAGCCGGCAGTGACCCATTCCTGGATTTTCGCGGAGTACTGTGAAGTGAACGCGATGGTGAGGTTGGGACGGTCTTTTACGAAAGTCGCGATTTCCTGAGGCATAAAGCCGAACGCGAGTGCGTGGGTTGAAGCGACCTGAAGCTGGCCCGCCTTTTGGTTTTGTAAATCCACCACCGCCTGATTGACGTGGTCGAGGCCCCGTACGACGGTATCAATTTCGTCAAACAGAACACTGGCTTCGGGTGTGGGGACCAGGCGACCACGGGTGCGTTCGAAGAGGTGCAGTTTGGTTTTGCGCTCGAGCTGGGACAGAAGATTTGAGATCGCGGGCTGCGAAATTCCAAGATGCTCAGCGGCGGCGGTAACCGTGCCTTTTTCGATGATGGCGTGGAAGGCCTGGAACTGGCGGAAGGGTGTGGACATGCATAGAACATATCACAAAATCTTATCGCTTGGCAAAATCATTGTATTGGAAATGATGAGGCAGGACGGGCAATCTGTCGGAAGGTTGGGCCGAGGGGGATATGGGCGCGCTGGATCAGAATATTGTTGGATACGACCTTTGGCATCTCTCGGTGCCAGTGGTCTCTGTTCGCGATCACGGCATCGGCAAAGTTGGTGGTGCCTGTGAGATAGTCGTGCTGCGGCTGACTTCTGAGGGTGGCGAAGAGGGGTTTGGCGAAGCGTCTCCATGGTCGGTTTTCACCGGGTCTCCGGAAGCGGCATATGCGGCGCTGGATCGCTATATTCGTCCATTTGTTGTTGGTCGGTCAGTTGCGGACAGCGCGGCAATTATGGCTGATGCGGCTCGCGCGGTTGCGTTTTGCACAGATGCGAAAGCAGCGTTGGAGTCGGCGCTGTTAGATTTGGCTGGTCGGATATCTGGCGTTCCGGTTCACGCCCTTTTGGGAGGACGTTGCCGGCGCGAGATACCTTTGTCAGTGTCGTTGGCAAATCCGGACTGGGCGGCGGATCGAGAATTGTTGGCGCGTCTGGTTGATGACGGTGTGGGCATTGTGAAGCTGAAAACCGGTTTCAAAGACCACGCTTTTGATTTGCTGAGGTTGGAGGAACTCGCTCAGGATTTTCCGACGATGCGGGTTCGGGTCGATTTTAATCAGGGTTTGGAACCGGACGGTGCGACACGCCGGGTTCAGGATATTGCTGCGTTCGAGCCTGAGTTCATCGAACAACCTGTGCTGCATCATCATTATGATTTGATGGCGGAAATCCGGGCCTCGATTGATGTGCCGCTTTTGGCGGATGAAAGCGTTTTTGGTCCAGAAGACATGACCCGTGCGGTTCGCGAAGGGATTTGTGATGGCGTGTCGGTCAAGACCATGAAAGCCGGTGGGTTGGTTCGGGCGCAGACCGTAGCGAGGATGGCGGCGACGGCAGGAATGACTGCGTACGGCGGAGACATGTTCGAGACTGGATTGGCGCATTTGGCGGGTGTGCACATGATCGCGGCGACACCTGAGATTGGGTTGGGCTGCGAGTTTTACCAAGCGAAATACTATTTGGAGACGGATATTCTGGAGGAATCATTCCCGTGTGAGGGTGGTTCTGTGCAGGTGCCAAGTGGGCCGGGTTTGGGGATCAGGCCAGATATCGAAAAACTAGGGCATTTCCGAGTATGAGCGGGCGTAAGACCATAGCGATTATTGGCGCGGGGATCGTCGGTGTGTCGACAGCAATATGGCTGCAACGCGATGGTCATGATGTGATCCTGATCGACAAGGAGGGCCCGGCTGCTGGCACTAGCTATGGAAACGGTGGTGTTCTTGCGTCGTGTTCAATGGTGCCGGTTACAGGTCCGGGGCTGATCAGCAAAGCACCTCGGATGCTTTTTGATCCGAACCAACCGTTGTTCCTGAAATGGGGTTATCTACCCAAACTTGCACCTTGGTTGATGCGGTATCTGGGTAATGCGAACGCCGCAGACACTCGGCGGATTGCTTCGGCTGTGGCGGGAATTGTCGGGGATAGCGTGGCGGAGCACCAAGCATTGGCGGCTGGCACAGGTGCCGAGAAGTGGATCGTGCCATCGGATTATCTGTATATCTACAATGATCGCGCTCATTTCGAGGGCGATGCATTTGCCTGGGGTTTGCGGCGCGAAAACGGTGTTGTGTGGGACGAGTTGGAAGGAGCCGATTTCAAGGCATATGACCCGGTGTTTTCGGATGAGCTGGGCTTTGCAGTTCGTTTAGAAAATCACGGCCGGATTTCGGATCCGGGACAATATGTCAAAGACCTTGCTGCTGCGGTGGAGCGTAGTCGCGGACGGATCGTAATTGGAACCGTGAGCGAGGTGGTTCGAGAAAACGGCACTGTTAAAGGCATTCGTGTCGATGGTGAGGCGATTTCGTGTGATGCTGTAGTTCTGGCTACGGGCGCCTGGTCCGGTCCGTTGGCCAAGAATCTGGGTCTGAAAGTGCCCTTGGAAAGCGAACGGGGCTACCATCTGGAGCTTTGGGAGCCGTCGAGTATGCCGAAGTCGCCTGTCATGGTGGCCAGTGGGAAATTTGTTGCGACGCCGATGGGTGGGCGGCTCAGGCTGGCAGGTGTTGTCGAATTTGGTGGGCTGGATGCGCCACCATCGAAAGGGCCAATTGGACTGCTGAGAAAGAATGCAAAGGCTGCTTTCCCGGGGATCACTTGGAAGCACGAGACGGAATGGATGGGGCACCGACCTGCGCCAGCAGATTCCATTCCCATTATCGGAGAAGTTCCCGGTGTGGCAGGAGCCTATACCGGATTTGGGCATCACCACATTGGATTAACCGGCGGACCGGTAACGGGCCGTCTTTTGGCGCAACTGATTTCGGGCAAGACACCAAACCTTGACCTGAGCGCCTATTCGCCCGCACGCTTCGCAGCGTGAGGATAACAAAAAGAGAAATAACCTTACTTAACTTGGGAGAACTAAAATGAAGAAACTGACAAGCCTTATGACAGCGACTGCGTTGACCGCAGCTGTGGCGATGCCTGCAGCGGCAGAAGTTTGGGATATGCCGATGGCCTATTCCGGTTCGAACTTTCATTCGGTAACGGGTGCAGAGTTTGGCGATTGTGTAACAACCGGCACCGGCGGTGAAATCGAGATCGTGACCCACCCTTCCGGTTCGCTTTTTAAAGGCGGCGATATCAAACGCGCGATTCAGACCGGTCAGGTGAACATTGGTGAGCGCCTGTTGTCCGGCCACCAAAACGAAAGCGCGCTTTTTGGCTTTGATTCGATACCGTTCCTTGCAACGTCGTTTGACGATGCTGACAATCTTTGGAAAGCCGCCAAACCATCACTTGAGAAGCTGTTGGCAGAACAAAATCTAACTTTGCTTTATGCAGTTCCGTGGCCACCACAGGGGCTTTACTTCCGCGACGAGGTTAATTCGGTTGCCGATATGGCTGGGATCAAGTTCCGCAGCTACAACAATGCAACGAGCCGCCTCGCGGAGTTGACAGGTATGTTGCCGGTTACAATCGAAGCCGCAGAGATCAGTCAAGCTTTTGCAACGGGCGTTGCTGACTCAATGGTCTCATCCGGCGCGACTGGATACGATCGAAAGGTTTGGGAAAGTTTGAACTACTTCTACGAGGTAGATGCTTGGTTGCCGCGCAACTACGTTATGGTGAACTCAGATTCCTGGAATGGGGTTTCTGAAGCAAACCAAAATGTCATGCGTGGATGTGCGACTTTGGCTGAGTACGCCGGAACTTGGCGTGCCAAGGAATACACCGGTTTCACGCTGCAAGGTCTTCGTGATGGTGGGATGACTGTTGCGCCCGCAAATGATGGGCTTCAGGGTGAGTTAAAGGCGATTGGTGAAACTATGACGTCTGAGTGGCTGGAAGCGGCTGGTGCAGACGGTCAGGCGATCGTCGATGCATTTAAGGGGATGCAGTAAGTAACAATCGGGGCGGCCTTCGGGTCGCCCCTTTTTTACCAACGAACGGAGGGACCCATGCGTGCGGTAAGAACCGGATTGGATTTCCTATATAACTTAACTGGCGTGGCGGCAGCGCTGTGCCTGATCGCGATCCTAGCGTTAATTGTTATCCAAATGCTTGCCCGCTGGACGGGTGAAGTGTTTCCCGGAGCGCCTGACTATGCAGGCTATGCCATGGCCGCGGCCAGCTTTCTTGCCTTCGCGAATGCTTTGAACAAAGGCGCGCATATCAGGGTTTCAATTGTTGTAAATGCGGTTGGTCCCACGCTGCGGCGGTTCATTAATATCTGGTGCTTTGGCATCGGTGCATTGGTCGCTTGGTATTTCGTCTATTACGCGTATCGGTTTGTTTATTTTTCTTGGAAATTCAATGATATCAGCCAAGGTCAGGACCGAACTGCCCTTTGGATTCCGCAGTCTGTCATGCTGTTCGGGGCCGCCGTCCTGGCAATTGCCTTAACCGACCATTTGCTGAGTCTGATCTTCAAAGGAGATCATCGGATCCAGCGCGAAGGCGTCGAAGAAAGCCACGGGGAATAGATCATGGAAGACCTGAATATCATCATTCTGTTCCTGTTTGTTTTGTTCCTGCTGTTGGGCTCGGGTGTCTGGGTAGGATTGGCCCTGATGGGTGTTGCCTGGGTGGGCATGGAGCTGTTCACGACCCGACCCGTTGGCGACGTCATGCTGACGACGATCTGGTCGGCCTCTTCTTCGTGGACGTTGACGGCCTTGCCGCTGTTCATTTGGATGGGCGAGATCCTTTATCGAACGCGATTATCAGAGGACATGTTTCGTGGCCTCGCGCCTTGGATGTCTGGATTGCCGGGGTCGTTGGTGCATACCAACATTGTCGGGTGCACGGTGTTTGCCGCCGTTTCGGGCTCGTCTGCGGCGACATTGACGACAGTTGGCAAGATGTCGATCCCGGAGCTTCGCAAGCGCGAGTATCCTGAGAATATGATCATCGGAACATTGGCCGGTGCGGCGACGCTGGGGTTGATGATCCCGCCGTCGCTTACGCTGATCGTCTATGGCGTGACCATTAACGAGTCGATCTCGAAACTGTTCTTTGCCGGCATTCTTCCGGGTTTGTTTTTGGCATCAATGTTTATGGCCTACGTGGCTGTCATGTCGAAGGTGTCTTCAAAGTGGAATCCTAAACCCGAGGCGGACATGACATTCGGGCAGCGGATTGCGAATTCTCGATTCCTGATCCCTGTAATTTGTCTGATCATGGTCGTGATCGGGTCGATGTATCTTGGCTATGCGACGGCAACTGAGGCGGCTGCGTTTGGTGTCATTGGGTCGTTGCTGCTGGCTGCAAGTCAGGGGTCGCTGACGTGGAAGAGCTTTACGGCAAGTTTGATGGGAGCGACGCGAACAAGCGCGATGATTGCGCTGATCCTAGCAGGAGCTGCGTTTTTATCTCTGTCGATGGGTTTTACAGGACTGCCGCGCGGATTGGCCGACCTGATTGCGACTTGGGAATTGAGCCGCTTTGAGCTTCTGATGGTGCTTTTGGTCTTTTACATCATTTTGGGGATGTTCCTGGATGGCATCTCGTCTGTTGTGCTGACAATGGCAGTGGTTGAACCGATGGTTCGGCAGGCCGGGATTGATCTGATCTGGTTTGGCATATTCATCGTCGTCGTCGTTGAGATGGCGCAGATCACGCCGCCGATTGGGTTCAATCTGTTTGTGCTGCAAGGCATGACTGATCACGAGATGGGGTTCATAGCGAAGGCTGCATTCCCAATGTTCCTGATCATGGTGGTGATGGTTTTCGTTCTGATCCTTTTCCCAGAATTGGCGACATGGCTGCCGGATAACATTCGAAAAGGGCCGGGAGGCTGACGTGACGTGATCTTATCCGCGCTGGAATTTGCTGCGCGGCACGGGCGTTGGTGTCTGATGTTGGGGCTGTTGGCCGGGCTGACTTTGCCCGGTTTGACGCTTGTGCTGCGCCCTTGGCTTCCGCCATTGATCGCTGGTTTGCTGTTTATTGCCGCGCTTCGAATTGGGCCAAGGGCGGCCGTTGGCGGATTGAGCGATGTCGGACGCACCTTGAGGATGGCCCTGATCTACCAATTGGCTGCCCCGATCTTGGCGTTGCTTGTCTTATTGGCTTTGGGGTTAAGTGCAGCGCCCTGGGCGGTGGCGCTTGTATTGGTGCTTTCTGCGCCACCGGTAACTGGCAGTCCGAATTTTACGATCCTGATGAACCGAGACCCGGCTATTGCCATGCGTCTCTTGCTGGTTGGTACAGCCATTTTCCCGATAGCAGCAATGCCGATACTTTGGCTTTCTCCAGTAGTTGAGACGCTTAACGGAGTGTTGATAGGTGCTTTCTGGTTGATGAGCGTCATATTTGGAGCCGTCGGTTTGGCTTTTTCTGTGCGACGCTGGGTTTGGCCGGAGGTCAGCGATCGTCACAAGTCAGCATTGGACGGCGCTTCGGCGATACTGCTGGGAGTTGTTGTTGTCGGACTCATGTCGGCCATTGGACCGGCATTGAAGAACAGCCCGACGGACTTCGCACTTTGGTTGGCATTTGCCTTTGCGTTGAACTTTAGCGCGCAAGCCATTGCGGCGCGATTTATGCCATTAGCCGACAGGTCAAAGGAGCAGACTGGCGCAGCCTTGGTTGCTGGCAATCGCAATATTGCGCTTTTCCTTGTAGCCCTACCCGAAGCCACGATGGAACCGGTGCTTCTGTTCATTGGTTGCTATCAGCTACCAATGTATTTGACGCCGATATTGATGCGCCGAGTTTTGACGAAAGGCACCTGAGACTGTCCTCAGGTGCTGTAATCAATGATTGTCCCTTGGTGTGCCCTTTTTGAGCGCGATATCCTGGTATTCAGTCGCGCCGCGAAGCACCATTCCTTCAGAGAACGGTTGAACACGCTCGCGGAACATTTCCTGCCATGGTGACTGGCTGTCGGGAGCGAATGGGCGTTCAGCCAACTTGGCGCGACGTGCATCAAGTTCGCTGTCTTCGATCAGCATGTCAGCGGTGCAATTGCTTAAATCGATGCGCACCATGTCACCGGTCTGCACCAATGCAAGGCCACCGCCGGCGGCGGCTTCGGGAGATGCGTTCAGTATCGAAGGAGATCCAGAAGTGCCGGATTGCCGACCATCGCCGACGCATGGCAACGACTGAATGCCCTTTTTTAAGAGGTATGACGGTGCGCGCATGTTCACGACTTCTGCGCCGCCGGGATATCCGATTGGTCCAGCGCCGCGCATGATAAGGACGCAATGCTCGTCAATCGCTTCGCTCTCATCGTCGATCCGCTTGTGATAATCTTCGGGGCCGTCGAACACGACCGCGCGACCTTCAAAGGCGTTGGGGGACTCCGGGTTGCTCAGATAGCGATTGCGGAATTCTTCCGATATTACGCTGGTCTTCATGATGGCGCTGTCGAACAGATTGCCTTTCAGGTTAATGAACCCAGCATCTTGCAGCATCGGATCTGCGACGGATTTGATAACGTCGTTGTTTGCGCTCCGCTTGTCAGTGCAGTTGTCACTCATCGATTTGCCGTTGGCCGTAAGCGCATTTGGATGTGGTAGCAAACCTGCTTCCAGTAACTCGGCGACAACGGCGGGTACTCCGCCTGCGTGGTGGTAGTCTTCGCCCAAATACTCACCGGCGGGCTGCAAATTGACCAGTAGTGGAACTTTGTGTCCCAGTTGCTGCCAATCGTCGTTGTCAAGCTGAATGCCCAGGTGGCGTGCGACCGCATTCAGATGGATCGGTGCATTGGTGGATCCACCGATAGCAGAGTTGATGACGATGGCATTCTCAAACGCTTCGCGGGTCATGATGTCTGAGGGCCGACGATCATTGTTTACCATCTCAACGATTTGCTGACCGGTGTGATAGCTGATTTGACCGCGTTCACGGTAAGGGGCTGGAATGGCTGCGGATCCCGGAAGCTGCATACCCAGCGCTTCAGCTAGCGAATTCATCGTGGTCGCTGTTCCCATGGTATTGCAGTAGCCAACCGATGGCGTGGAAGAAGCGACAAGCTCCATAAAGCCGTCGTCGTCGATCTCGCCGGCAGCGTGAAGCTCACGGGCTTTCCAGACAATGGTGCCGGAACCTGTGCGTTTGCCTTTGAACCATCCATTCAGCATAGGCCCGACAGAAAGCGCGATCGCGGGAATGTTCACCGTAGCAGCCGCCATCAGAAGGGCGGGAGTTGTTTTATCGCAGCCGATGTTCAGGACGACACCGTCGAGCGGATATCCGTAGAGCGTTTCGACCAACGAAAGGTAGGCCAGGTTGCGATCAAGCATTGCCGTTGGCCGCTTGCCGGTTTCCTGAATTGGATGAACCGGAACTTCTATGACAGTGCCGCCGGCCGCGATGACACCGTCGCGCACTCGTTTCGAAAGTTCGATGTGGTGCCGATTGCAGGGTGAAAGGTCGCTTCCGGTCTGGGCAATTCCGATGATGGGCTTTCCAGACTGAAGTTCTTCGCGTGTCAGGCCGTAGTTCAGATAACGCTCGAGGTACAGCGCCGTCATTTCTTGGTTATCGGGATTGTTGAACCATTCTTGTGAGCGAAGTTTAGGTTTTGTCACGGTACGATCCTGAAATTGGAATAATTGAGCTTTGGATTGCCCTATTCCAATCTAGAAGAGTTTTCCAGACCATCCAAATTCAGTTGTTTCTCGAAAAAGCACTGTATGGACCCGTTTGGCTGTTTTAACCGCATATTCAGACCTGAATACTAGCACGCTCCTGGGGCAGGAAGGTGTCGAGGGATGAGCGCTGGTGCAAATGCGCCCATTATCATCAAGCGAAAGAAGGTAATTGAAGGTGGCCATCATGGCGGCGCCTGGAAAGTTGCCTATGCGGATTTCGTGACGGCGATGATGGCATTCTTCCTGTTGATGTGGTTGCTCGGAGCAACAAACGAGAAGCAGCGAAAAGGTATCGCAGATTACTTTAACCCGACCATCCCGGTTAACAAAGTTTCGGGTGGCGGGGACGGAGCATTCGGCGGCGACAGTATCTTTTCAGAGTCGTCGTTGGCCAATCAGGGAACCGGCGCCTCCATGCTGCGCGCAACCGATCGGGATTCCGCAAGCGGCAGTTCGCGCGTCGACGAAGGCGAAGACGTGGATGCCGAGGCTGAGGAAGCGGCAAAACTGGATGAAGTTGCAGCAGCGCTTATGGGAGTCGGCGGCGAAAGCCTTGTCAGTGAATTGTTGGCTCGGCACATAATCACGCGCCTAAGTGATGAAGGCTTAATCGTTGAAATCTTTGATCTTCCCGAGGACCCGTTGTTTACCAGTGATGCAGATGCAACGGATACGTTGGAAACGCTGATCCGATCCGTCAACGAAGTTTTCAGACGGGCGAAAAATAGCGTCGCTATTCACGCGCATACAGCATCGGTTCCGGTTGTCAGCCTTGAGAACACAGTTTGGGAACGTTCGGCGGGGCGCACAAATACAGTGCGCAAGTTGCTACTTGAGACTGGACTAGAGTTGTCGCGGATTGCCCGGATTACCGGATATGGGGACAGCCAACCTGTTACCCGAGATCCGCTTGCGGTTCGTAACAACAGGATCGAGATCATCCTGTTGCGCAGTAAACTTTAAAGCACATCCAATTTTATACGTTAGGTCGCCGTTAAGTCGTGTGCGTTAGATCGGCTGTTGACCGGGGGTCGATGCAGCAGAAAGGCGCAACTCTATGACCATATCCTCCTCGCTAAATGCCGGTGTTGCCGGACTTGCGGCAAACGCAAGCCGCTTGGCAACCATCGCAGACAACATCGCAAACTCCGCCACATATGGCTACAAGCGCGCGGAAGCCGATTTTTCTTCTCTCGTCATCGAAAGCGGCCAAGGTAGTTACTCTGCTGGCGGTGTTCGTGTCACCACACAAAGGTTAATTGACCAGCCAGGCGCGTTGGCGACGACGAATAATCCGACTGACCTTGCTGTGCGAGGTCGGGGATTTTTGCCAGTTACGACAGAAAGCTCGCTTTTGAACACAACTGGTGATTTTCCGTTGTTTTTAGCAACCACGGGGTCTTTTCGTACTGACGAAGATGGCTTTCTTCGCACGAGTTCTGGCGTAACGTTGATGGGTTGGCCGGCCGATCCGGATGGAACAATTCCAACGTTTCCTCGTGATACTGGCGATGGACTTGTTCCTGTGCAGATTAATGTGAACCAATTTACATCTGAGCCGACCACTCGGATCGCCTTAGGTGTGAACTTGCCGGCAACCGAGACCGAATTTGGTGCCTCGGGTGACCAATTGGAATTGTCTGTTGAGTACTTTGACAATCTCGGCACATCGCAGAGCATCAATGTTGAGTTCACGCCAACAATCCCTGGCATTCCCGGCGCATCGAACACTTGGACCATGGTACTGAGCGATTCCGCGACCGCCGGGGCAGTCGTCGGGGAGTACACGGTTGTCTTTGATGACACCCGCGGATCAGGGGGAACGATCGCGTCTGTCACGACAGTGTCGGGCGGTGCCTATGATCCTGCAACAGGTGAATTTGCCGTGACCGTGGCTGGTGGCCCGATTGATCTTAACATTGGCGCTGTGGAGGTGGAACAGGGCTTACTCAGCTTTCCGATAGTTTTGCGCCAACATCTATTTCCAAGGATGGCTCGCCAGTTGGTAACTTGATTTCGGTTGAAGTTGACGCAAATGGATTTGTTCGCGCCAACTTTGACATTGGGATTACGCGCACGATCTACCAAATACCGCTGATCGATCTACCGAACCCGAATGGACTGATCGCTGAAGACAACCAAATCTACAGAACCTCTAACGAGAGCGGGACATTTTTCCTTTGGGATGCCGCCGATGGCCCGACTGGCGATATCGTTGGCTATGCCCTTGAAGAAAGTGCAACCGACGTAGCGGGCGAGTTGACCCAGTTGATTCAGACACAAAGGGCATACTCGTCGAACGCAAAAGTCATCCAAACTGTTGAGTTGTCTTTTGCCGTGCTGATTTTTTTACCGGTCGAGATTTGGTTTTGTGTATCAACAAGGTTTTGGTTGATGGTGCGCAAGTTCTGTAATGCAACCATTGCACTGGTGTTTGTTAGAATACTGGCCATTTGGCAGCCTCCTTTTCATGGCGATTTCGCCGAGGTTTCGGACCGTCTTTCAGACGTTTTCAAAGCCATTCTGACCTATGCGCTGGGCGCCCCCGGCATTCGCGCGCCATCAATGAAGATGCCGAGACAGCCTCGGGGGATTGTATTAAGAGTGTCTCAACATCCACACGGGGACATGCTGAGAGCGCATCTGTTTCTGTTTAAATGTTTACAGGTTTTGCTTAAGAGTCGCTGTTCTACGCGCAAGGGCTTGTCTCTGACCGTCGTGGGCGTAGGTCGTGTGGTCTCTCAGCGACTTCGCATCTTCGACTTGTCGAATCGCAGACTTCAACCCGCGCCCGGCGGCTTCCAGTAATGCAGTGTTCCTTTGACCTACAGCGGCTAAATTTTCCAGCTGGCTGACGGAAACAGACTTAGACGACATAATGTGACCGATGAGCTTGTTCTTCGTATCCAGGATGCGCTCAAGATCAAGTAGTTCGCCCGACAGAATTATATTCCTCTCAACTTCCAATAAGTCGAGCATTTCGTTGATCACGCTCACTTCATCTCTCCATCTCGTTTCATGAGTGACTGATAGATGGACTCTGCGAGGCCAATCCCACCTTGACCGACGATCAACTTGGCTTGCTCATCTATCAAAAATCCTGCGAATTGGTCTTCCCCAGACCCGCCGCCAAACATGCTGGGAGTCTTCGCCAACCCGGCAGTTTTTAACATTTCTGCTATGAACCCAGCTTCCAAGTCTCTGGCCGCTTGCCACATCGCTTCGTGCCGATCTGTCACAGCTAGTTGGGCTGACTGCCCGGCAATAACGTGCTCAATCATCCACTTTCCAACTATTACAAATTTTCTGTACTATCTCTGAGGGAAGTAAACATCTGGTAACCGGCGTTGTTTAGAGAAAGCGCCAGTGAACTTGGGTCAGAAGGTCCGTTGATGTTTCTTGGTGTTGTTGGCAGCGATGTAACCCCAAAGGGTGATAAAGAAGCAAAGATCACTCTGGCTGGGACTTTGGGGGTGCAAAAATCGCATCCCGCTCATCATTCAGAAACTGGATTTGCCGAATATTTGAATCTGGCGCCTGGGGTCGTCGGTGAAGATATTCAGTCGGCAAGTACGGAACAACTGCAAGAACTGTCGCTCAGTCGAGCAAACCAACCGGAAATCGAAAATGCTTATGCCCCACGAAAACAATCGGTGCCTGACGGTGAGGTCAAAAATGTCCTTGGCGAACAGAATGGTCCACATATCGTAGTGCCGCAGGCACGCCGGCAACGAGTTGATTCCTTTCTGTTGGAAACACCCAGAGTCGCCCACTCTGGTCGTCATTTGGAAACTGCGAGATTCTTTGGTGCACAGAAAAATCCGGTATCGTCGACAGTTGCTGCGGCGGCTCTCAGCCAATCAGTCACAAACGCCAACCATTACAAATCTGGTCAAAGTCCAGCCGCTGTTCGGGACAAATTGACAGCGCCAAGAAGTGGTGGCGGGCAAGAATCAATTGAGATGATCCCGAAGCCCATTTCGAATGCTGGATCAATGGTTGTGGCAATTGATGCAGGAGTTTTATCGGATTCAGCGAGGCACCAGGTCCCGAGCCGCACCATGGCGTTTCAGGAACCGATTAAAAGTATTCCTGTATCTGCGCTTTTGAAGTCATCGGGATCACCTCTGGAAACTGAACGCGCACATAAAACCGCGATTAGCATCACTTCGAACCAGCCGCCGCGCACACTCACCGAGATGCCTGGTCAATCTTCACCTCAGCCCCCCGCGGGCACATCATTGGACGTCGCAGTTCGTCCTGCTGAAGCAAAACCTGATAATTTTGCGCTTCCGATCCGATCTGAAAGCCGACGAGGGCAGCCGCGCGACGCGCCCATCAAATTACTCCGGACCGCAACTATCAAGTGCAGAAAGAGTCGCAGAACCCGGACGCCAGAATGCTTTGGTTCCAGACAGCGACACGCCGCCCGCAAACCAACGTATTCCGCTGGCTGCGGAGCGTCTATCAATGCCAGTCAGCGATGCTCAGCACATTGGCGATAGCTTTAGGCCGGGGAACGACCGATCCAAAGAACATGTTCCAATCTCTCGGTCCACGAAAAACTCCTCAACTTTCCCGGATTTCGCCGTCCGATCGCGACCAATACACGCGCGCGGCCCAGAGGTTGCAAACCTTCCCACCATTGTTGCAACACGGTCGACCCCGTTTGGCCCCGATCCGATTGTTGTTCTAGGTCGCCATCACTTCGAACCGGCAAATTTTGGGAGTACGCAACAATCAAAAAATCACGGGGCATATGTAAATACTATTCCGACCGGCTCTCAAACAGCCGTCAGCCTGTCTTCATTTATTAGTGTTGAGAAAGGCGTTTCCAACGAAACTGCAGCACCACTGGCTGTTGACGCGGAAACAACTGAGTTCGTTCTGCAATCTACAAAAACTGAGTCAACGCATCGTGCCACGGATGTGCCGCGCCAGACCCCTTTTTCAGTATCACCTCGGGAATTGACCGGACAAGTTGCCGAGGCGATAAAAATCGTCGGCGACAAAGTCATTGACGTTCAACTTTCTCCGAAGGAACTCGGCCATATAAGGTTGTTGATGAGTCACGCCGAAGCCGGTTTGATGATTGCTATTCATGCCGAACGACCGGAGACGATGGAGTTGATCCGCCGACATATTGATTTGCTGACGCAGGATTTACGAATTCAGGGCCATCAAAATATTAACTACTCCTTTGCTGATGAAAAGACGGGCGACCAGAACCGTCCGTCACCTCGGGAAAACCAATCGTTAGAGCAGGGCGTCTATAGCGAGAAGATGAACCCCGTGCAAAATTCTCATCGCACAACGCATCAATCGGAAGGGTTGGATCTCCGACTTTAGGAAAAGAGTGTGAAATGGAAATACAAAATCAAGTAACGCAATCAACGCCAATTGGGGCGCCTCAGCGGCCTGAAACTGCAAGCAATGCGCTCAGTTCAGATTTCGAAACCTTTCTGAAGATGCTGACCACCCAAATGGAAAATCAGGACCCCCTCAACCCAATGGAATCCTCTGACTTTGCCGTTCAATTGGCAACATTCTCGGGCGTAGAACAACAGATCCAAACCAACGGTCTGCTGCGGGACATGGTCGCTGGCGCGGGGGCATCCGGATTGGCGCAACTGGCGGGTTGGGTTGGAATGGAAGCGAAAGTTGCCGGACCAGTGCAATTCGACGGGACACCATTGTCGCTGACACCTGAAACCGATCCGGCGTCCGATGCAGCCTACCTGATCGTCACCGACGAGTCGGGTCGCGTTGTTTCTCGCGAAGGTCTGCCGGTAAATTCCGGAGAAGTGCTTTGGGCAGGCGTAGGCGACGATGGGTCGCCGCTCCCGCCGGGCCAATATAATTTTGAAGTTGAAAGTGTGAACCAAAACACCATCACATCGACTCGCCCGGTCGAGCATTACGCTTTGGTTCGTGAGGCACGGCTGGGTGAGGCGGGCGTTGATATTATCCTAACGGGCGGTCACCGGGTTCCATCTGCGGACATCACAGCGCTGCGTGCACCTTCAGGTAATTTCGAGATCTAGAACAGAATAGAGCCTGCAAAATACACCAAAGCCGAAAGAACTGCTCCGGCTGAAAGCCAGATAATGCGACTCAGATTGCCGGACTTTTCCGGCTCAGGTTTTGCGCTGCTTTGCGAAATCAAAGCCGCCTCCACTAATTGCGGCAGCCTTGGGCCGAAACGACCGATGACTTGAATGGTGCGGCTCAGGTCCCGGAGCAGCGCCTTTGGCCCCACATTGTCAGATATGTATCCCTCAACGACTGGATGGGCTACCGTCCAGATATTGATGTGCGGATCAAGTGATCTTGCAACGCCTTCAACGACAACCATAGTTCGTTGAAGTAAAATTAGCTCAGTGCGCGTTTCCATTCCGAACCGTTCGGTCACCTCGAAAAGGTAACTGAGCAGGCGGCCCATCGAAATCTGACTGGCTTCCATCCCAAATATTGGTTCGCCCACAGCGCGCAGCGCTCGCGCAAACTCATCGACATCCCGATCCGCAGGCACATAACCAGCTTCAAAGTGAACCTCCGCGACCCGCTTATAATCACGACGAATGAAGCCAAACAAAATCTCTGCATAGACACGACGAGTATACTCGTCGATCCGCCCCATGATGCCAAAATCCAAAGCAATGAGCGTTCCGTCATCAGCGACTTTTAAATTTCCCTGATGCATGTCGGCATGGAAATACCCATCTCGCAGCGCCTGACTTAGGAATACCGTCAAAAGTCGCTTAGCGAGCGCTTCAAGATCATGCCCCGCAGCTTCTAATGCCGGAACATCGCCCAACGGCGTGCCTTCTGCCCAGCCTAATGTCATCACATTCCGGGACGACAGATGCCACATGGAATTGGGAACCCAAAACCCGGCATCTTCCGAGGTGTTGGCGGCGTATTCCGAAGCCGATGCCGTTTCCAGACGCAGATCCAACTCGCCCATGACCACGCCTTCGAAATGGGCGATCACGTCCATAGGGCGCAAGCGGCGAGCAGAAGGGGCGAGTATCTCGATGAAACGCGCCGCAAAATAGAAAGCATCGATATCTCTGCGGAACGCCTTTTCTATATTGGGCCGCAGGACTTTGACTGCCACGTCTTCGCCCGTGGCGATCAATTTGGCTTTGTGTACTTGTGCGATTGAAGCGGCAGCTACGGGTTCAGAAAAACCGGCAAACACATCCTCGATACGGATCGCAAGTTCGTCGGCCACAACCTGCTTTGCGACAGCAGTTGAAAATGGCGGCAACCGATCTTGCAAAACACGCAACTGCAACGCCAGTTCTTCACCAACAAAGTCCGGACGTGTTGAAAGAATTTGTCCGAACTTGATGTAGGCCGGTCCTAGCGCTGTCAGAGCCCTGGTTACTGGCGGCAACTCGGTATCGCCGCTGTAGCCCAACCACTTAAAGGGCCACCCCAACACACGCGCGGCTACGCGCAAAGAGCGCGGCGCATTCATTGCCTCCAACACAACCGACATTGCACCAGTTCGTTCGAATGTGGCGCCTGTGCGAACTAACCGCAGTATGTTGTGAGGACCGCGCATTCAGAGTTTCCAGCCAGAATGCAGTGCCGCTATACCCATCGAAAGGTTGCGATACTTAACGGCTTCAAATCCGGCTGTCTCAATCATCTTCGCAAAAGTTGACTGATCCGGAAAGTTTCGGATGGACTCGACCAGATACTGATAGCTGTCGGGATCGTTCGCAATCAGCTGGCCCATGGGTGGTATCACGTTAAATGAATAGACGTCGTAGAGCTTTTGCAAACCGGCGTCGGGCAATTGTGAGAACTCAAGGACCATAAGCCGTCCACCGGGCTTCAATACCCGAAACGCCTCGGTAAGAGCATCAGGTATTCGCGTCACGTTCCGTATGCCGAACGAGATCGTATACACGTCGAACGAATTGTTCTCGAATGGAAGCTGCATTGCATCGCCGGTTACCCAGTCCAGACGGTCGGCCAGCGCTTCTGCGTCGGCACGCTTACGTCCCTCCACGAGCATCGACTCGGTCATATCAAGGACCACGGCATTGGCATCGGGCGCGCGGCGTAAGAACCGGAATGCGATGTCGCCGGTGCCGCCTGCAACATCCAAAAGGCGTTGACCGGATCTTGGTGCCAGCCAATCCATCATGGCGTCTTTCCACAGACGGTGAATGCCCAATGACATGACGTCATTCATAACGTCGTAGTTCGAAGCGACGTTGGTAAAAACACCGTGGACCAAACCGGCCTTATCCTGTTCGGGAACATCACGTGCCCCGAAATGAGTCATCTTGTCTTTCAATTGGTCGCTCATCGAGTCGCCATTCAGTTTGATCCCATGTCGATATAGCCTGATCTTCGCAGACACAAACGCGTTGAATAGACGCGTGTGTTGAAATTGTTGAGTTTTGTCGATCTGTGGTTTCATCCAATTGGGGTTCGCCCTAAAACTTGCTTGGTCGCCGCAATGTGGATCAATGACCGGACTAGCCAAGGTAGTTGAATGCCAGAACTTCCCGAAGTTGAAACTGTCCGCCAGGGTTTGGTGCCCGTTGTGGAAGGATCAGTTATTTCCGCCGCAGAGATCCGGCGCCCTGATTTAAGATGGCCGTTTCCAATTGACATGAAAGAGCGTCTGGAAGGCCAGACGATCCAAAAACTGCGTCGCCGTGCAAAATATATTCTTGCCGACATGTCCGGCGGTGAGACGATGATTATTCACTTAGGTATGTCGGGACGGATATTGATCTCGGGTGTTATGGAAGGGGATTTTCATTATGAACCCTCGATGCCTCAAAAGCATGATCACTTCATACTGGACTTCGAAAACGGTGCCCGAATTGTTTTCAATGACCCTCGCCGCTTTGGTGCAATTGATCTTGTCGAAACCGAATACGCCGCTCAGCACAAATTACTGATCAATCTTGGACCCGAACCTTTGGGAAACAAATTTGATGACGTCCACCTTCAAGCGAAGTTCAAGAATAGAAAGATGCCGGTGAAATCAGCTTTGCTGGACCAAAAAATCGTTGCCGGATTGGGCAACATTTACGTTTGCGAAGCATTGCACCGATCCGGCATTTCACCACTTCGCAAAGCGGGGTCGATTTCTTCGGAAAGGATCGGAAAACTAGTTCCGGTAATCCGTAATGTATTGACTGATGCCATCGCGGCTGGCGGTTCCAGCCTGAAAGATTATAGGAAAGCGGATGGAGAACTTGGGTATTTCCAACACGCATTCACGGTCTATGACCGCGAAGGAAATGCTTGCCAAACCGCTGGGTGCAAAGGAAAAATTGCCAGAATTGTTCAATCTGGCCGTTCAACTTTCTATTGCCCGCAATGCCAAAGATAGCTTGATTGCCTGCGATTAGGTGCTAAGCATCTTTTCCACTTTGGGTCTAAGGGGCGGTATAGATGGCATACAATACTATCATTGTGAATGTTGAAGACCGCGTGGCGACGATTCGCCTAAATCGGCCGGATGCGCACAACGCCTTAAATTCTGAAATGCTGTCCGAGTTGAGCGGGGCCATTACCGGCTTTGACAGAGACGACAAAGTAAGATGCATCGTCCTTACAGGAAACGAAAAGGCATTCGCGGCAGGTGCTGACATTTCAGAGATGGCGGGCTTCTCTTTTGTCGATGTCTATACAAATGGGTATTTGGCCAAAGATGCGGAAGCGATACAAAGTTGCCGCAAACCGATCATTGCCGCCGTGGCGGGCTATGCATTGGGCGGTGGCTGCGAACTGGCAATGATGTGCGATTTCATCATTGCGGCGGATAATGCGAAATTTGGGCAGCCTGAAATTAATCTTGGTGTCATTGCGGGACTGGGTGGGTCGCAGCGGCTAACGCGTTTTGTAGGCAAGTCAAAGTCTATGGAGATGCATCTCACAGGTAGGTTTATGGATGCTGAAGAGGCCGAGCGCTCGGGTCTGGTCAGCCGGGTTGTTCCTGCAAAAACTCTGATGGACGACGCAACAGCAACGGCTGCCAAGATCGCCGAGAAATCTCTGATGGCGACAATTGCAGTCAAGTCGGCGGTGAATCAAAGCTATGAGACATCGCTGAAAGAGGGTCTGAACGTTGAGCGGCAATTGTTCTATTCCCTGTTTGCGACCGAAGATCAAAGCGAAGGCATGGCTGCGTTTCTGGAAAAACGCGAACCACAGTTTCGCGACAAATAGTGCCCAGTCACTTTTCCCCTTTCATTTACTGAGAGAATCTCGTAATCCCCGCGCTGAAATGCGTGAGAGGCCCGCTTTGGCCAGAATCGACCGGTTCTGAACCCGGTGTCGGGCTGTTGCGCTTTTGAAGATATGTAATGACCTGACCAAGGGAAAAAGATCATGGCGAATTCGCCTCAAGCAAAAAAACGCGCCCGCCAGAACGAAAAACGTTTTGCCATAAACAAGGCACGTCGCTCGCGTATCCGTACACAACTTCGCAAAGTCGAAGAAGCGATTGCATCCGGTGACAAAGATGCCGCTGCTGCTGCACTGCAGGCTGCCCAGCCTGAACTGATGCGTGGTGTTACAAAAGGCGTTTTCCACAAGAATACGGCGTCCAGAAAAATGTCGCGCCTGTCTTCGCGTGTAAAAGCACTCGGCTAATTCCGTCGAAAAAAGACCAAGGACGCGCCTCATTCGGGGCGCGTTTTTTTGTGCTTATGCTTGTGCCGATAATCGAAACAAGAGGGTAGCAATTTGGCGATTTTGCACAGCGTTTGGGATTCGTTTTCAACAAAGCCCGAGTCAAGCGCAAAGGTCTGTTGCGCCAAGCCGATGCAAGGGGCTAGCGTGAGGGTGCGATTCACATCGTCCTTGGGGGGACATGGTCAATGAGCACGGGTTCAGACCCGCGCATCGGGGAAGTAAATCCCGATGAAGCGTGGGAGCTGTTGGGGCGGAAGTCCGTCCGTATTATTGACGTCAGGACGCAAGCCGAATGGGGATATGTCGGTGTTCCTGATTTGATGGAGGTTGGCCACGACCTGTTGTTTGTCGAATGGGCCAGTTTTCCAAACATGTCCAGAAACCCGCGTTTTGTGCAGGAGGTGATGGAAGCGCTTGGGAATGAAGTTCCTGAGACGCTTATGTTCATCTGCCGCTCGGGCGTTCGGTCTCTTTGGGCTGCCAGTGCCTTCGCCGACCACCTCGATGAGATTGGGGTGACGGCTAAGTGTCTGAATGTAGCCGAAGGTTTCGAAGGCGACTTGGATCCACAGGGACACCGGGGAAACCTCAATGGCTGGAAAACCCGGGGGCTGGCATGGCGTCAGTCTTAAATAATAACATCGAGCGAAGCGGGTCGAAGGCACATGGACGAACTCAAATGGGGCACAATTAGAGAAGAGCTTCAAAAGACAGTTGGTAAGAACAACTACGTCAATTGGATCGAACCTTTAGAATTTTCCAGACAGGAATCCGGCGTTGTCACGTTTCTGGTTCCGACCCAGTTTATGGGAAACTGGGTGTCGAGAAACTTTGGTGACGAAATCCTGCATCAGATAAAGAACGCAGGTTCCAGAGTTAGTCGGATCGAATTTTCGGTGCCGAAGATCGGCTCGGGAAGGCCGAAGAAAGTCAAGAAATCGGTCTCTGAAAAGCCATCGAAGGCTGCGAGTTTGGGTGACATGCCTGGCGCGCCTTTGGACAAGAAATTCACCTTCGACACCTTCGTTGTTGGCAAGCCGAACGAATTGGCCCATGCCGCCGCGCGTCGTGTTGCGGAAGGGGGTCCGGTCACTTTCAACCCGTTGTTTTTGTATGGCGGTGTTGGGCTTGGTAAGACACACCTGATGCACGCCATTGCGCTGGAATTGCAAAAGCGCGATCCCGACTTGCGCGTGGTCTATTTGTCGGCCGAACAGTTCATGTATCGCTTCGTTCAGGCGCTGCGGGACAAGGACATGATTGCATTCAAGCAGTTGTTCCGCTCCGTAGACGTGTTGATGATTGACGACGTTCAGTTCATTGCGGGCAAAGACGCCACGCAAGAAGAATTCTTCCACACGTTCAATGCGCTGGTCGATCAAGGCAAACAGATAATCGTGTCATCTGACCGCGCCCCAACCGAAATCTCGGGCATCGAAGACCGCATTGTCAGCCGACTGCAGTCCGGTCTGGTGGTTGATCTGCACCCAACAAACTACGAGCTTCGTCTTGGCATTCTTCAGCAGAAGGTTGACCAATATTCCGAGCAATTTCCGAACCTTGAGATCGTTGATGGGGTGTTGGAATTTCTGGCGCATCGTATCTCGACTAACGTGCGGGTTCTTGAAGGTGCGATGATGCGGTTGTTTGCTTTTGGGGCGCTGGTGGGTCGCGAAGTGACGCTGGAACTGGCGCAAGATTGTCTGGCTGACATCCTTCGGGCGTCGGATCGCAAGATCACCGTCGAAGAGATCCAGCGGAAGGTTTCCGACCATTTCAACATTCGTCTGAGCGACATGATCGGTCCCAAAAGGGTGCGGACCTTTGCCCGGCCAAGACAGATCGCGATGTATCTGTCCAAGCAGCTAACCTCGCGCAGTTTGCCCGAGATTGGACGGCGGTTTGGCGGTCGGGACCACACCACGGTGATGCACGGTGTGCGCAAGATCGAAGAGCTGAAACAGAAGGACAGTCAGATCGCCGACGATCTGGAGCTTTTGCGGCGGTCTTTGGAAGCGTAAACGAAATCTTAAGGACGGGAACGGGCCGGAAAACTGTTTGGGCAGATTTCGGCTCTTTTTGCCAATAAAACAAGGCGAAATGCCTGTCTGTATCGCGTCGGTATTACGTCGGTGCCTCCGAACGGGCGCAAAATCATTGCTTAACCAATTGTCATCGGCTCTTTTGCGCCCTTGACGCCCAATAAAACAAAACCGAAAGTCCGCAAAACTATTGCGTGTCCGGTGGAAAACGATAGATTTCTCCCCCCGGCACCTGCCGCCGTTACAATGGGGAGCGTGGCTATGAAATTCTCGATCGAGCGCAGCGAATTGCTGAAGGCCGTTGGTCAGGCGCAATCGGTTGTCGAGCGTCGTAATACGATCCCGATCCTGGCCAATGTGCTGGTCGAGGCCGAAGGCGATCAGGTCAGTTTTCGGGCGACCGATCTGGACATCGAAGTTGTTGACCAGGCCCCGGCCAAGGTTGAGCGCGCAGGCGCGACGACGGTCAGCGCGGTGACGCTTCATGAGATTGTGCGCAAGCTGCCGGATGGCGCGCTGGTGACGCTGGTCGATGATGGCGCATCAGGCCGATTGTCGGTTGAGGCGGGGCGCTCGAATTTTTCTTTGGCGACTTTACCGCGCGAAGATTTCCCGGTGATGGCGTCTTCGGAATACGAGGCGAACTTTGTCGCCCCGGCCCCAGTGTTGCGCAGGTTGTTCGACAAATCGAAGTTCGCGATCTCGACGGAAGAGACGCGGTATTATCTGAACGGCGTCTATATGCATGTGGCGGATGCCAATGGCGGACAGGTTCTGCGGTGTGTGGCGACCGATGGTCACCGGTTGGCGCGGATCGATGCGGATTTACCCGACGGCGCAGGCGCGTTGCCGGGTGTGATTGTGCCACGCAAGACCGTGGGTGAGTTGCGCAAACTTCTGGATGATGACGAGACAGAGATCGCGGTGTCGGTGAGCGAGACCAAGATACGCTTCGCGGCCCCTGGCATCACGCTGACCTCGAAGGTTATCGACGGGACATTCCCCGACTACACCCGGGTCATTCCAAGCGGGAACACCAAACGGCTAGAAGTGGATGCCGCTGAGTTCGCGCAAGCCGTGGACCGTGTGGCGACGGTGTCATCCGAAAGGTCGCGCGCGGTGAAACTGTCGCTGGATGAAGACCGGCTGGTGCTGAGTGTGAATGCGCCGGATAGTGGCGCGGCGGAAGAAGAACTGGCCGTGGCCTATGGCGATGAGGCGTTGGATATTGGCTTTAATGCCAAATACTTGCTGGAGATCGCCAGCCAGGTGGATCGTGAAAACGCGGTGTTCCTGTTCAACTCGTCCGGAGATCCGACATTGATGCGCGAAGGCAATGACGAAACGGCGGTCTACGTCGTGATGCCGATGCGTGTTTAAAGCCGTCTGCCTCCGGCGGGAGTATTTTTGATCAGAAGAAGGGCAGGGCATGCCCGGCTGTTCCGTTACATCTTTGACGTTATCGCATTTCCGGTCACATCGGGTGACCCGGCTGTCTTTGGATGGCCGGCCGGTGGCGATGTTCGGCGCAAACGGCGCTGGAAAGACTAACGTTTTGGAGGCGGTTTCTTTGCTGTCGCCGGGGCGAGGGCTGCGTCGCGCTGGCATGGACGAGTTGATCCGGCGACCCGAGGCCTTGGGATGGAAGGTTTCCGCTTTGGTGCAAGCGGGCGGGCAGGTGCGCGAGGTTGAGACCAGCGCCGAGCCGGGGCAATCGCGAGGTGTTCGCATCGATGGCAAGGCACAGCCGCAGATTGCCCTGGGGCGGTTGGCGCGGGTGGTCTGGCTAGTGCCAGCGATGGATCGGTTGTGGATCGAAGGGGCCGAAGGACGGCGGCGGTCTCTGGACCGGATCGCGATGAGTTTTGAGCCAAAACACGGTGAGGCAGTTCTGGCTTATGAAAAAGCGATGCGCGAGCGGAACCGGTTGTTGAAAGACATGGTGCGCGATGGGCATTGGTATACCGCGTTGGAACGCCAGATGGCGGAAGCGGGTGCGGATGTGATGCGAAACCGGCGGGCAGCATTGGCGCGGTTGGCCGAGGCGCAGGACGGGGCCGAGACGGCGTTTCCGGCGGCGGATTTGGCGTTGAAGCATCCTGACGGGGATTTGCCGGAGGGGTCTGAGGAACTGGCGACGATGCTGGAAACGAACCGGGGCGGCGATTTGCGGGCTGGGCGGACTTTGGCGGGCGCGCATCGGGTGGATATGAGTGCGATCTATGCGGCCAAGGGTGTCGCGGCGGGGCAATGCTCGACCGGGGAGCAAAAGGCGCTTTTGATTTCGTTGGTGTTGAGCAATGCGCGGGCCTTGGCGGAAGATACCGGGGCGGCGCCTTTGATCCTGTTGGACGAGGTGGCGGCGCATCTGGACGGGGACCGGCGTGCGGCGCTGTATGATGAGATTTGCGCGTTGGGGGCGCAGGCCTGGATGACGGGGACCGGGGCGGAGTTGTTTGAGGATTTGGGCGAGCGGGCGCAGCGGTTCCGTGTCGTCGAAGTCGGCGGAGCTTCGGAGATTGAAGCGTGAGTGATCTGCGGGTTGCGTTATTGCGTGGGATCAACGTGGGCGGTCATGGGCGGTTGCCGATGACGGAGTTGCGGTCGCTGTTAGAAGGATTGGGCGCGCGGGATGTGCGGACCTATATCCAGAGCGGGAATGTGGTGTTCGAGGGCGATTTTGGGGCGGAGGCTTTGGCGCGGGCAATTGAAACGTCTTACGGGTTTCTGCCTAAGATATTGGTTTTGAAGGCTGATCAATTCATGGACGTGAGGGCAGGTAACCCGTTTCCATTAGCTGTGGGCGAACCAAAGACCCTGCATGTGTTCTTTCTGACCGAGGCTTCGGAGGCGTCTGAGGAAGACTTGCAGACGGCTGCAGCAGAAGATGAACGGGTGCATCTGACGGATGCGGCGCTCTATCTTTTTACGCCAAGTGGGTTGTCGAAGTCCAAATTGGCGGAGAGGGCGGAACGTCTGTTGGGTGTATCCGCCACGGCCCGGAATTGGCGGACGGTTGAGGCGATTGCCGGGATGATTGAGGCGGGCAAGTGACGATTACGATAACGCAGATGGCGCTGTATGCGGGCGCGCTGATGATCCTGTTTCTGACGCCGGGGCCGGTTTGGGTGGCGTTGATTGCACGCACTTTGGCGGGCGGGTTCCATGCGGCGTGGCCTCTGGCGGCGGGCGTGGCGATCGGGGATGTGCTTTGGCCACTGTTGGCGATCTTGGGGGTGACTTGGATCGTCTCGGTCTTCGACGGGTTCATGGAGGTTTTGCGCTGGGTCGCCTGCCTGATGTTCCTGACGATGGGGTATCTGCTGATCAAACACGCGGGCAAGACGATCGACAGTGACAGTCGGTTAACGCGGCCCGGCATGTGGGCGGGGTTTATCGCCGGATTGATTGTGATCCTGGGCAACCCGAAAGCGATTTTGTTCTACATGGGCGTGCTGCCGGGGTTCTTCGATGTCTCGGCGTTGACTTGGCCGGACATTGCGATGATCTGCCTGTTATCGCTGATCGTGCCGTTGATCGGGAACCTGATCCTGGCTTTGTTCGTGGGGCGGGTGCGGGCGTTTCTGAAATCGCCCGAGGCGTTGCGGCGCACGAACGTTGTGGCGGGGTGGTTGCTGATCGGGGTTGGGTTGATCATTCCGCTGACCTGACGGACAAATGCGCCATGGATCACAAGGAATTTCTGTCCAGCCTGTCGCAAGAGGCCAAAGCCGAGTTGACCGAGCGGTCGGATGCGCCGGGACTTTGGCATCTGGCTGGGCATGTCGGCGCGATTATTTTGGTTGGCGCGCTGATCGCTGTTGGTGTGCCGGGGTGGCAGGTGTTGTTGCCGGTGCAGGGCGTGTTGCTGGTTTTTTTGTTCACATTGGAGCATGAGGCAACCCATAAGACGCCCTTTGCGTCCGAGGCGTTGAACGAATGGGTGGGACGGCTGTGCGGCGTGGTCATCTTCCTGCCGTTTGAATGGTTCCGATACTTCCATCTGGCGCATCACCGCTGGACCAACATTCCGGGTAAAGACCCCGAATTGCATGACGGCGGTGAACCGGACGGTTGGTGGTCCTACATCAGCTATGTCTCGGGCCTGCCGTATTGGTTCAGCATGATCGCGCAGGTTTTTCGTGGTGCGCTGGGCCGGGCGGCGGCGAGTTACCTGCCATCGAAAGCCTTGCCGCGCATCGTGCGCGAGGGGCGGTCGATGCTGGTGACCTATGCCGTTGCTTTGGCTAGCCTTCTTGTGACGGATGTCTTGCTTTGGGTCTGGTTGGTGCCGCTGTTGCTGGGTCAGCCGTTCCTGCGGCTGTATCTGTTGGCCGAGCATGGCCGGTGCCCGAATGTGGTGAATATGTTTGAGAATACACGGACAACATTCACGACGGCTCTGGTGCGGTTTCTGGCGTGGAATATGCCGTATCACGCTGAACATCATGCATATCCTCAGGTGCCGTTTTATAAGCTGCCAGAATTGCATGAACGGACGGCGGAGCATCTGGCGGTGACGGAAGCCGGGTATGGGCGGTTTACGAGGGGGTATGTTGCGGGTTTGGGTGGTGCGGCGGAGAGTTACCTGTACAGGGGTTGATCGAGTCCATCGCAGGGCTGGGTCTGTGAGCGTTTCGCCGGGGACAACGTGAGATACCTGTCGTCAGATTAATGTCCGCTTCGAGCCCAAAGTGCTCAATACCGCAGCTTGCATGAATGTCAGCTTTCGGCGATCTGCACGCCGAAAGTAGGAGAAGTTTCTACGCTGTGGAGTTATTGGAGTGTAGGACAGAATGCTTCCGCAAAGTCACGATATCCATCTCGATTTCACCGTCTGTTCGTCGTCGGATCAAGCACATCGCGCAGCCAGTCGCCTACTATGCTCATCGAAAGCGTGGTCAGGAAAATCGTCATTCCAGGAATCCCGGCGATCCACCATGCGTTCAGTAAATAATCACGGCCATAGCTCAAGAGGTTACCAAGCGATGTGTTGGGGGGCTGGATACCGACACCGAGGAAGCTCATAGAAGTCTCCAGGATAACCGTCTCCGGGAAATTTATGGACACTTGGACGATTAATGCGGCCAAGATATTGGGCAGGATGTGCAGCAGATAGACGCGCATTGTGCCGCCGCCCAGCAATCGCACTGAGGCTGCGTAGCCATGGTTCACCGCCGACAATGTTAAGCCGCGGCTGATCCTTGCGTAGCGCTCCCAGCCCTGAAAGCCGACCAGCAGGACGAACAACAACAGGTTTCCGGTTCCCGTAACGGCAATGACGGACAGAGCGATGATCACGAAGGGCATCGAGGCCTGAAAATCAACGAGCACCATTATGATGTCGTCGACCCATCCGCGAAAACGTGCCGCGACAAATCCAATCGAGCTGCCGACGACGGCACCAAACAGCGTGCCGAAGACTGCAACGGACATCGTGAGTTGGATTGAGGAAAACAGTCGGCTGAGGACGTCGCGGCCAAGGTGGTCGGTGCCAAACATGTGGAAGTTTCCGTTGGTCGCTGTCGCTCCGGGAGGCAACAAGCGCGACAACAACGACGTAGCCTGAAAGTCATAGGGCATTATCCAACGCGCGAATGTAGCGATGAAAATAATCAGTGCCAGCCAGGACAGGGCGAGTTTGACCAGTCGAGGCGAAGCCGCAATTGTCGCCATTGTAGTTTTCAATTTGGAATGTGGCTCGAACTGTTCAGCAGTTTCAGTTTGCGACATGGTCATTCCCCCGATCCGCTACCAAAGCGTTGGCGCGGGTCTATGATTAGATACAGAATGTCGACTGTTAGATTTGCCACGACCATCGAAGCGGCGGTCATCATGACGATTGTCTGCACCACCGCCAGTTCACGCGACGACACTGAGTCGATCAGCAACCGACCGATGCCGGGCCAAGCAAAAACCGTCTCAGTCACGATTGATCCGCTGATCAAGGCGCCGACCATAAAACCAATAACGGTAATTGCCGGGATGGCTGCGTTCGGCAAGGCAACGCCCCAGATGATTTCTCGCTCTGTCATGCCACGGGCTCGGGCGGCCCTGATGTAGGGCGCGTTCAGCACTTCCAACATCGACGACCGGACATAGCGTGCGATGACCGCTCCGCCTGCAGTGCCCAAAGTGATGACTGGCATGATGAGATTGTACCAATGATCGTTGCCATATGCGGGCAGCCACCTGAGGTTTACTGACAAGAGCAAGATCAGCAGAATACCGAGGAAAAAGTTAGGAAGACTGAAACCAGTTACCGAAATCGTCATAATGGCGCGGTCAATGCTAGTTCCACGATTGACCGCCGCGAGAATTCCCAGTGGGAAGCCCGTCAATAGAATAAACGCAAATCCGGTCAGCGCTAATTTTAGCGTTGCCGGAATACGCTCCATCACGATGTCGATAGCCGGGCGTCCGTCGCGGTAAGCGCTACCAAAATCACCCTGGGCGATGTTGCGCCAATATTCGACGTATTGCACGTGCAGGGGTCTGTTGAGGCCCCATTGCTCGCGCAGTTGTTCCATGATCGCCGGATCGGTGTCATCGGGCATCATAGCGGACACTGGGTCACCGGTGATACGCAGTACAAAGAACACGAATGTAACGACGAGAAACAGAGTGAGCGCCGCGCGTAGAAATTTGCGGATAACTATGCGGGTCATTGGTCTGACAACTTTCGTTCGGGATTGTCCGGGAAGACATCAGGGATCGAGGCCAGAAGTTCCCGGGTGTAGGGATGGTTTGGAGCGGCAAACAGCGAATTTGTCTGGTTCAACTCAACGAGTTCGCCCGATCGCATAACCGCCACACGATTACAGAGAGACCGAACTAGACGCAGGTCATGGGTAATAAAGACCATCGTGAGATTGAGTTGCCGCTGCAAATCGCGCAGCAACTCGATAATCCGCGCCTGCACGGAGACATCCAGGGACGCAGTCGCTTCGTCACAGATCAGCAACTTCGGGTTTAAGCCAAGCGCCCGTGCAATCACCGCACGTTGGCACTGACCGCCGCTAATCTCATGCGGGTATCGGTCAGCATGAAGACGGGTCAGGCCGACCGCCTCCAGCAGTTCATTGCGCTTGACCTGGCGTTCCTGAGCCGTGCCGACCCCGTGGATTACCAGCGGTTCTTCGATCTGTTTGCCAATTTGCGCGCGCGGGTCGAGCGAAAGATACGGGTTTTGGGGAACTAGCTGAACCGAACGGGCAAAAGCTTTGTGAGTGTGTGTTCCCAAGAGAGGCACCGGGCGTCCGTCAAATATCGCCTCGCCTTCGGCGGTCGGTTCGACGCCTAGCATTAACTTGCCGACCGTCGACTTGCCGCTGCCGCTTTCTCCTATCACTGCAAGGCTTTCGCCTTCGTTCAATGCCAACGACACATCGGCCACAGCGCGGAAAACGCCATTTCGTGTCTTGTAATCGCAAGCAGCAGATTTCAGCGCCAGCAATTGATCGCCACTAATTTCATTGCTAGGGGCCGTAACGATGCCAGCCAAATCGGCTTGGGCCTTCGAGCTGAATTGGTCAATCGGATTAAAGCAGCTGACAGAATGGCCGTCGCTGCCAATGGCTTCGCCGGGCCGGTCTTGACTGCAACTTGCAACAGCCCTGGAACATCTGGGCGCAAATGCGCAGCCCATTGGCCGAGTGTCTGGCGAAGGCACCTGTCCGGCGATCCCGTTGGGAATGTGCCCGCCAAGCGTCGGCATCGAATCGATCAGACCTTCGGTATAGGGATGGCGCGGCGCATTCATGATCTGGGCAACTGTGCCAGTTTCGACGATGCGGCCCGAGTACATTACGGCGACACGGTCGCAGATCTCGCTGACAACCCCCAAATCGTGGGTAACAAAAACAACGCCCATACCAGTGTCATTGCGCAGTTTACGGATCAGGTCGAGGATCTGAGATTGCACTGTCACGTCAAGCGCGGTTGTCGGTTCGTCGGCGAATAGCAACGATGGTTGACCGGCGAGCGCCAAGGCAATCATGACACGCTGGTTTTGACCGCCGGACAGCTGGAACGGATAGGAATGGAACCGCACCTCTGGCTCGGGCAACTCAACTTTGTGCAGTAATTCTACCGCGATTGTCCGTGCTTCAGATCGCGAAACGTCACGCAACCGGGCAACTGTGGATGTAAGCTGCTTTCCTATTGTCTGGATTGGATTGAGGGAGGCGTTGGCATCCTGAAAAATCATTGCCGCTTCGCGCCCGCGTAACTCTTTTAGTGATTTGGGCTCTGTATCGCGCCCGATCTTTGTCGATCCAATCTGGATATCGCCCTTTAGCGACCAACCGGATCCCAATAAGCCCATGGATGCAAGGCAAGTAACCGACTTTCCACTGCCGCTTTCGCCGACAAGCCCGACAATCTCACCAATTTCAACTGTCAGCGAAATATTGTCGATCACGTGAACTGCATCAGCGCCGGGTCCCAACAAGACCGACAGTTCGTTGACTTCAAGTGGCGGAGCGTTTGAACGCACTGGATTTGTGATGGAACTTGTCATGTGCTCTCACATCAATAGGATCGGCAACCTGCTGGCGCCGAGGAATCGTTCTGCCGGATGGCTCGATTAGTTAATGCCGCACCTCCTCGTCGCGGGCGTCGAACCTACAGTTGTCATCCGTCGATCGGACATGAGCTTTCGCCTTTCACCAATGTCGGGTCGTCAAGAATCAGGCCCGCAGGCTCACTCGGATTGGCAAGCCGCCAATTAACAATGTCGACAATTCCGTTCGCAACATGGTCGGCCCGCCTCCCGACAGTGGTCAAGCTTGGGCCCTTACCAGACCGGGCGTCATGGTTTCGCAGATGAACGATGCTAACATCATTCGGAATCGCCAATCCCGCTGCGGAAAATCCGGCGCGGATTTCCTCGGCTTCGAACCTACCGGACACAATGTATGCACTGGGATTGTTGGCACGGTCGGCTAATTCTTCCCTAACTACTGCCTCGATTTCTTCGGCGTCTGAGTTTTTGCCAGAGTTGCCGTTTACTCGTAAAATTAGCGGTTCAGTCTGATTGAGTAGTGATGCGAGTGATTGCGCATAGAGGTTCTCGATCTCTCCATATCCAGCTGCGGCGTCGAGCTGCTCGGTCACGAGGCCAATGCGATCATGTCCAAGCTCTCGCAGGTGCCGGAGCGCCATAGCGACGCTTTTTGCTCGGTTGCGAACAATCACGTCGACGTCCAGCAACTCCAGCTGACGCCCCTCGACGATCATCTGGCGCGCCTTGGACTTTAGCAATGCCAATACTTCGACAGGAAGGATCGAACGGCGCGGTTGCAGAACGCAAACATCAAATCCGCCCTTGCCAAGTAGATCGTGCAAATCGGAGACGTAAGTGTAGCTTACACAGATTGGCTTGTGCCCGGCATCGAGCAGGGCGGCCTCCAGATGCGATGTGATATCGGTGCCTCGCGCACTTGGCGTCGAGTGACTAACGATCAACACGCGCGCGCCCTTAGTTGTCCCATTGGCTTCGTGCGATTGATCACCACCGGCGATGAATGAACCACGCCCTACGAAGCTTTGGATCAACCCGGCTTCCTTCAGTGCCTCAAATGCGCGCTGCACAGAAAACTGACTGACCGAGTACCGCGCGGCAACATCGCGAATGGTTGGCACCCGCGAGCCGGCAGGTAGTCCTGAGAACTCCGCGCGCAGGGTATCGATGAAGTTCGTTCCGTTCGAGCGATCCGCCATCTTCGTCCTCCCATTGGTTGATATTTACCTAACAATGTGATTGTTTGTCAAACAAATTGTATTGCAGGAAGTCTTGTATGGCACCCTTTGTAATGGACGAATTGTCTCGTCACTACACAAATGTTGAATATGTCCCCGTGGACATTTCGAAGTATGCCGACGGCAATTGCGGACCGTCATTTGTCTGGAGCTTCGACAGCGGTCGGTCCGGACCACACGCCATGATATGTGGGATAATGCACGGCAATGAGATTGCCGGAGCAGCTATCCTTGACAGGTTGATCGAAGGCAATGTGCGCCCAACGCGTGGCAAGTTGACTTACTGCTTCGGCAACCCGACCGCGTACGGTCAGTTTGACAGCTCCGCTCCATACAATAATCGCTCTGTGGATGCGGATATGAATCGGGTTTGGGGGGCGGAGATCGACGATGACAGTAACCAACTTGCGGAAGTGCGTCGCGTACGAGCGTTGCGCCCGATCGTGGATACGGTCGACTACCTGTTGGACATTCATACAATGCAGGGGCGCGGCCGTCCTGTAGCACTTTTGCAGGGCAAACCGGCGGCACTCGACTTTGCCAAAAGCATTACCGGCATCCCGCTTGTCCTGACCGGTACGATGCATCAGGCCGAACGACTGCGGTTGCGCGACTATGCTCAATTCGGAGATCCCAAGAGCAAATCCGTCGCGATACAACTCGAAGCAGGACAGCACTGGCAGGCCTCAGCAATTGATGAGGGCGAACAAGTAGCGCTGGAATTCCTTGAGTGTGCTGGCGTTCTCCCCAAACGGCCAAGAATCCAGGAGTCGGACCAAAAACGCTTGAAGGTCGTTGAGATTATTTTGCCTGAGGGCGGTATCTTCGAATACGCAAAGGACTTCGAGAACGGCGCATACTTTCCACAGCACGGTACGTTGCTTGGTTTCGCAGGCCCTGATCGTAGGGAAGTGCGCACTCCGGTTGACGAATGCTACTTCATAATGCCCGTACATTTCCGGCTGGACGGTGGCAGCTGTGGCCGGTTTGCAAAAGAAATAGTCGATTAAGTCAGAGCAAATTTGTTAGTTGTACATACAATTTGCGAACGCCCCCAACATTCAAACAATCAGCTAGGCAAAGGAAAAGGGCCGGTGACGCGCCGACCCTGAACTAGTTGTACTTGTAGGCCGTTCAAACGTTGGCCGGGCCGAAGTCTAGATACGGCAAAGCATACGGCTGCCAATCCAGATCCTTTTTCTTTCCATAGAGCCAAGTTTCCTGGAACAGAATGATACCCATGGGATCGTTGGTTTCCCATTCGTGCATCATGGTCTGGAAGGCCGCTTGCCGTGCTGCTGGGTCGGGGTCAGTCTCCAGCACCCTGCCGCCTGCATTGAACGCCTCGTTAACCCAGCCCCAGCCGCGGCCTTTCATCACCTTTGGCCTGAATAGTCGCCAAAGGATAGTGGCCGGGTCCTGCCACACCATCGTTGCCGACATGTTGCGGATCGAATGATGCGCCTTGGTTATCTGCTTCCAGTTCTCGCGTATCTGCAGCTCGACGTTGATCCCGGCGCCGCGCCACATCTCGGCCAGAACTTCGGCGACAGCGACCTCGGTGTCGATTACGTTTGGAAGAAGCGGATAGTCGATGACTTCGCCATTGTAGCCAGACAATGCCAGCTCTTCTTTGGCGCGTTCGATGTCGTAGACTGGCTTGGGATAGTTCGCATCATAGATGTCCCCGAAACTGGGTAGCTGCAGTCCGTTTGGTACTGACGCGCGCCCCGCGAACAGCGCGTCTGCGATAAGCTGACGATCCACCGATAGACTGAGCGCGCGGCGGAAATGCACGTTTTTCATCATCGGATGCGCAAAGTCACCCTGATTAAAAATCAGAATGCGCATCTTAGCGCCGGGCCCGCCAACAACTTCGATGTCGTCGTAATTTTCGACGGTACTAATCTGATCGGCCGGAAGCACTGTGAACATGTCGAAGTCCCCAGATGCTAGCCCGGCAATTCGCCCGGCAACTTCGGGAACCTCGACAAACTTGAGCGACGCCAAATTCGGCTGACCGCGCCAGTGATCATCGAAGGCTTCGAGATTGAAAGCATCGGTGTTTAGGCTCGAGACTTTGAAGGGCCCGGTGCCGACGGGATTCAACGCCCAGGCAGTGTAACTCGCTGCCGCCTGATATGCCCGCTTGTTGACAACCTCTCCGCTCCACATTGCAAAGCGTTGCTCAAGGATAGGGTCGACACCATCCATTACGATCCGTAAGGTCAACGGATCGACCACATGAACTTCCGCGATATTGGAGAAGAATTGCGAAAGCCGTACGGGTCCATCGCTTTCGCGCCTCTCTTTCGAATAGGTGAAGGCCACGTCTTCGGCGGTCATTGTGTCGCCATTGTGGAACTTCACACCTTCACGAAGATGAAACGTAATTTCCTTGTGATCTTTGATCTCCCAGGATGTGGCCAGACCTGGCCCCGGGTCCATCTGGTTTTGGAAGTCCAGTTCAATCAGTTTATCGAACACATTGTATGAAATCGGCACGGTAAAGTCCGAGGTGTCGCGGCCTGGACTGATGTTCTCGGGCAACCTTTGCACGCCAACAACAACATTGCGCCTGTCTTGCGCGTATGCAAATTGCGGGACAATCGCGGCTCCGGCTGCAACGCCAAGCCCCTGCATGAATCCCCGCCTAGCAAGTGTGATCATTTCTCTCTCCCTGATTTCTCGAATCGGTGCAGGCACCGCAAGCGAATGCGATGATTGTGTCATATCATACATTACAAATCAATATGAATTGAATGTATGTTTGTTTGGCGGCGGGGATCGCCTCGTGAATGAGCCCAACTACGGCACAGATTTGGAAGCAGTCGTTTGAAAAAACTTTGGCTTTGTCGGTTTCGTCCGCGTTGCCGCCATCCGCCCGGGCCAAAATGCTGCACCTTGCACCAACGGCCGCTTACGGGAAGGCGATTGATCCAGACTTCCGGAAGTCGAATGTCGGCTTAGGGCCGTCAGTGCCTGAACGGGCTTTGCCGAAACGCGGATGCTGCGCCGCCTCCGAGGTCGGCTCCGAGCCGTTAGTGTCACTTGCTGTATAGGAAACGAATGTTCGACAGGCGCGATGAGCGGACATAGGCAGCTGGACTGCTGGTCCAAACTAGCCATTCGAGATGGGATTGAACGCCCCATTGCAGTAAACGCGTTTCCGCCCGTCATTCAGTCATAGAGACGTTTTCGTCGGCATTGGCCGGGTCTCGGGAAAAACCGAGCGTTGTCTGGTGGCAGAAAGGCGAGCTGAACTTGCGGACGATTATTCCGCCGCCAAAGCCTTCTGTCGGCAGTAACACGACGCCTTGATTGGCACCTCGGCCCTGGCCACGGCCTTGTCCAGCTGCAGCTTGATGTGAGCTGCTTCGACCTTTTCGCCGCGCCGGGTGAGGCATTCGTGCAGACCGTGCAGGCTCCATACGTTGCCCGGGTGCTGGCACGCCCGGCTGAGTGTAGCGTCCAGGCCAAGATCCGCACGGTAGACCGCTTCCGCTTCCTCCATCTCCCCCTGTTCAAGCAGCAGGGCTCCCAGCGCGTGGCGCGTGGGTTGCATCCAGCCCCAGGGTTCGTCGTAGGGAAGGTTGTCATCGATCTCGACAGATCTGCGCAAATGATTGAATGCGACCTCGTGCTCCCCTTTATGATACGCGAGTTCGCCAAGCATCATTTGTTCAGCGACTCTCAGTATGTCACGGCAGGTGTTGTTGAACAGCATGCGGCTTTCGGGAACACTCGCCAAGGCATCATAGAACTCGGCTTTTTCATTTTCTGCGTCCGTGATCCTGTGCAAGTTGGCCAAGGCGACTGTTCGGGCGTACCTCATCATGGCGATGGTTACGCTGTATAGGTCTTCATCGGCGGGCAGAACCTGATCGAGAATATCCTGCCATCGCCCAAACCTGATCAGGACATGCTGTTTCATCGGGATGAACCCTTCAAACCAGTCCGCCATGGGCTGAAGAGTGTCCGAAGGCAAAGTGGCCATCAATTCTTCTGCTGCTTCCAGCGCAGCGGTGGGCTGCCCCAGGAACATCGCGCCGTAGATTTTGAAGTGATAGTTGTGACAACGATAGACGGAATAGAAGTTGTCCGGTCCCTCGCGCTCAAGGAACTTCCGGTCCGCCACGATGGCCGAATGGTTGCGCAGCACAACATTCATGTAGTCCCCGCACAAAACGTCGATATGGGTCGGCATATGAAGTAGGTGCCCAGCCTCAGGCACCAATGCGCTGAGGACATCGCCGTGGCGGAGCGCCCGCTCGGGATGCGGCGACATTTCCATCAGGTGGATGTACATGTGCAAAAGCCCCGCGTGCTGCCACGCTCCGGGAAGAGATTCGAATGCCTTGTCGAGTACGGCGATGGCTTCAAGCGTGTCGGCCCCATCCGCAGGCTTACCGGTTGGAAGGTCCCAGAGCTGCCAAGGGGTCCGGTTCATGATCGACTCGGCGAAAACAGCGCACACGTCCAGATCCTGACTGAAGTCAGCATGCACCTTGCGCATCGCTTCGGCGAATGCATCGTTCCAGGGGCTGAAATCCTCGATATCCGATGAGGCCGGATAACGCGCCGGGATTGCTTCAATAAGGGCACGCTCAACGGGTGTCAGTTCGCTCAGCAGTGCGGTCGCCGCCTCGATTGAAGATTTCGCCAAGGCAATACAATCGGGCTTTTCTTCCTCTTCGAATGTCTCCCAAGGTTTGTTGTAGTTCGGCCCGATGCAGTAGGCGATGCCCCAGTGTGCCATTGCGCAGGCGGGATCGGCTGTCACGGCTTTTTGAAAGCAAACGATCGCTTCTTCGTGGTTGTAGGCATAGGTCCAGGCCAATCCCCGATCGAACCAAAGCTGGGCCTCATCGGACGATGTTGACACCTTCCAAGTGTAATTCCCGAGATCGTAGTATTCCATCGCCGCATCCCCCCTCTGCTTGCCTGAAGGCTACAACACGGGAACCCATGTCGAAAGGGGATTTGTGCCGAAGTTGCTATCTGCAACTACCAGTCGTTCAATCGCAGCGGCCGGACGGCAGCTGCGTCCGCATAGCCGACTCAGAAACTAGAAAAACGGAATCTTAATCTAGCGATGGCCTGAACTGTGTCTATCAAAAAGACAGTGTAAAATGCCTCTGTCCGAAGCCAACCAACCCTTGCAAGACGACCACGGTCGTGGGGCAGACCGACCCCCTCGACAAACGTCAATTCCTGCACCATATCCCACCCTCATGACCGACCTCGACCATATCCGCAATTTCTCCATCGTCGCCCATATCGACCACGGGAAATCCACGCTTGCTGACCGGCTGATCCAGCTGACCGGCACCGTTGCTCAACGCGACATGAAAGAGCAGATCCTGGATTCGATGGACATCGAACGCGAACGCGGGATTACTATCAAAGCCAACACCGTGCGGATCGAATACCCGGCAAAAGATGGCGAGACCTATATCCTCAACCTGATCGACACACCGGGCCACGTTGACTTCGCCTACGAAGTCAGCCGCTCGATGCAGGCCGTCGAAGGCTCGCTTCTGGTCGTGGACGCCAGCCAAGGCGTCGAGGCACAAACCCTCGCCAACGTCTATCAGGCCATCGAAGCCGATCACGAGATTGTTCCGGTCCTGAACAAGATCGACCTTCCGGCGGCCGACATCGACCGTGTTGCGGAACAGATCGAAGATGTCATCGGCATCGACGCCACAGACGCCGTGCAGATCAGCGCCAAAACCGGCATCGGCATCCCCGAGGTGCTGGAAGCCATCGTTACACGCTTGCCATCCCCCAAAGGCGACCGCGACGCGCCCTTAAAGGCGATGCTGGTCGACAGTTGGTATGACCCCTACCTCGGCGTCGTCGTCATGATCCGCGTCATCGACGGCACGGTCAAAAAGGGCGACCAGATCAAGATGATGCAGACCGGTGCCAAATACGGCATCGACAAGCTTTCGGTCCTGAAACCCGAGATGGTCGACATCAAAGAGCTTGGCCCCGGCGAAATCGGCGTCCTGACCGCATCCATCAAACAGGTCCGCGACACCCGCGTCGGAGACACCATCACGCACGAGAAAAAGGGCACGCCCAACGCGCTCCCGGGCTTTAAACCCGCACAACCCGTCGTCTTCTGCGGCCTCTTCCCCGTCGACAACGCCGAGTTCGAAGACCTGCGCGACGCCATCGAAAAACTCGCCCTGAACGACGCCAGCTTCACCAACGAAATGGAAACCTCTGCCGCCCTCGGCTTCGGCTTCCGCTGCGGTTTCCTCGGCCTGCTCCACCTCGAAGTCATCCGCGACCGCATCGAACGTGAATACGGCATCGACCTGATCACCACCGCGCCCAGCGTGATCTACCACGTCTACATGCGCGACGGCACCATGACCGAACTGCACAACCCCGCCGACATGCCCGACATGACCCTGGTCGACCACCTGGAAGAACCCCGCATCAAGGCCACTATCCTTGTGCCCGACGAATACCTGGGCGACGTCCTGAAACTCTGCCAGGACCGCCGCGGCATCCAACAAGACCTGACCTATGCCGGATCGCGCGCCATGGTCGTCTATGACCTGCCATTGAACGAGGTCGTCTTCGACTTCTACGACCGCCTGAAATCCGTCACCAAAGGCTATGCCAGCTTTGACTATCAGATGACCGGCTACCGGACCGACAACCTGGTGAAAATGTCGATCCTGGTGAATGACGAGCCTGTGGACGCCCTGTCCATGATGGTCCACCGCGACCGCGCCGAGATGCGGGGCCGCGCCATGGTCGAAAAACTAAAAGACCTGATCCCCCGCCACATGTTCAAAATCCCGATCCAGGCGGCGATTGGCGGCAAAGTGATCGCGCGCGAGACCTTGTCGGCATTGAGGAAAGACGTGACCGCGAAGTGTTATGGTGGGGATGCCACGCGTAAGCGGAAGCTGCTGGATAAGCAGAAGGCCGGGAAGAAGAAGATGCGGCAGTTTGGGAAAGTGGAGATTCCGCAGGAGGCGTTTATAAACGCACTTAAAATGGACAGCTGAAAGCTGACCATTTTTTGTGCGGGTGGCCGGCAGCTATTCACGCAGTGAATCGCGTGGCCACACCCGGAAGTTGGGGTGCGTCAACTGTTCGACTACAGCTAGGGGAATAGGTCTTGCTGTTTTGTGCTCTTAACTGGAAATATGCCCAGTAGTTGCCAAGTCTTAGGACGCTTCTTCATGTTACCAATCGCGAAGTATAAGCCGCTTTCTACATAATCATGACAATAGGTTTTTTCTAAATGCCTTAATGTCGCCTCTTCGCCGTACTTCCGACGATGATTGAAAAATGTCGCGGACGTCTCCCAGTCTGAACAAGTCTTTCTGTGTGGTCCGTCCTCATCAAAATAGTGCATTGTAAACTCGTAAGGACAAGGTTCGTATGCGGCGATTTCCTCTTCGATTAGAGAGAGCTGCGCTGATTGCGCCGCAAATCGTTCGCGCATCTTATTGAGTTCAACATCGGTGCGCTTTTTTGATGCAAATCTAACGTTTTTTGGTCGGATTAAGGCCAGAGACATATCTTCGGCCGAGGCGTATTTCTCTGACGGAGTCAGTGCCCTGGCGACCAAAGAAGCCTTTTCAGCGGACTTCTTTGTCCTTCCGACAATATGAATCGACTCCTCGTGCACGCGGCAACTTTCTGGTCTGTGGTCACTGGCGTGTTTGCGGTAATCGAATTCGACGATATCCCAACGCTTGAAGGATTGGTCGCCTTGCAGTCGACGAAATCGAATTGGGAAAAGGCGTTTCCAGTTTCCGTCTGCTGTCAATCCGGCGCAGCACACGGTTTCAGCGTATGTCTTACTCGGCTGCGGTGAGGCCTTTACGAGAATTGTAACGCGGGATTGAGATACCATCTTCCAAATACTGCTCAGGGTGATCCGCAACCAAATTTAATACTTCAAATCCACGCTCAACAGCCTCGTCTGCAATATACGATCTGTGGCAGATGGATGCGCATCGTTCGAAACATAGCATGCAGGTTTTACGCCCAACTGCAACTGAAAGTAGATTTGTTAACGCTTCTTGCGCGCTAGGGGAGGCAAGATGATTAAGAAAAACACGCTCAAACTCTAGAATATTCCCAGATTTCGCCGCGTCACGGCCCGGCTTTGGATCACCGAGTTCTTTAAAGTGTAAATACTCAATGCCTTCTCTTGCCAATCGATCGCGTAAGGAGTTCTTTGATAGCCCTTTTTTCCGAGACAACGGGAGTTCTCGAACATCGGCGAGAACCTGAACGCCGATGTTCTTTAGCGTCGCAACCAAGCGATCAATATCGCTGCCCTCGTAGCCAATTGTATAGAGTGGTGTCATCGTCGCCTCCTTTTCTGCTTAGAGTTCAGTTGAACAATCTAATCAAGAAATCACTAACCGATTGGAGTCTGGGGTGGGTTTTTTGCCACTCGCCAATAGATTGTTGAGAATTTTTTGGCAAACCGTTGCTTGTTTTGACGCCGGATTCTCCAATAACCGACCACAACCCAACCACCTGCCGCCGCAAAACCCCGGCCCGCGCACCCGATCCAACGTCTCCCCGGCGCTCCGCGCGTTCAATCCCCGAAACGTCCACTGGACGTTTCGCCCTTCGGGTTTGGGATTGAACCCCCCGCCCGATTTACGTCCAAATCACCCAATTCCCACTACACCTTCATCATAATCCGGGGCTAAAAACCCCCATCTATTGACGAAGGAAGAGATGAAAACATGGAATTTTTGTCGAATATCTTTGGTGGCAGCCCGGCAATTGGCATCGCCGCAGTTCTCTGCGGTATCGCTCTTTTGTATCTTGTTGTCGCCCGCACGATGAAGAAACGTAGCGACGAGCAATAGTCGATAGGCGCGTGGCGGGTTTTCCCTGTCACGCGCCAATTATCCCGTAGGCCGGGGTTTCACCCCGGCACCACCTAACCAGTATCAGAACAGATCGGTGCCCCGGCTTTCAGCGGCAGAATCCACCGCCACAGCGCCAACTGCACCAACCGCCACCGGCACACATCCGGAAATGGCGCTCACGCCAAAAACCATCACCGCAATCAAAGCAAATTTCGAAGACATCAGAGTTCCTCCTGTTGGCGCGATTTATGCCGCGCTTTCGTCACTGCCCACAAGCCACCGGCGCGGAAACGGTCAATTCCGGGCATTCGTGTTACACCTTGCGCACATCCGGGGCCAAACCCGGGGGTAAAGAAGGGACAGAACTCGACACCAGAACTACGCGTTGAAATGTTGATCGGTTGCACCTCGCACTACACGAGCATTATGCGGACCACGTTATTTACCATGCTTGGCATTGCGGCCGTTCTTGAACTTGGTGGGGGTGGATATTCGTCGGATCTGATCATGCTGACGATTGCCATCACTGCCTATGGTGTTCTGGCGGGCGGTGCTGCTTTGGATGACATTACCGCGCTGCGCGTTGATATGGACGATGCCACGGCGGCCAGGAACTATGGCAAGCTGATCCAGGCCCGCAATATTCCCGCGTTGAAGATGACCTCTTCCGTGCTGTTGGGATTGGTTGGGCTTGCGCTTCTGATCTCGGCCCTTACCTGAGCGAACTCTTAAACGGGGCGTAAACGCCCCGTTCGGGTCCACCGACGTAATACCGACGCGATACAGACAGTGATTTCCTGGGGCCGATTCGCTCTGATTCGCCCTATGTGACGCAGGATTCGGGCCGAAACCACGCAACGCACGCCTTTGCAGGCGCAGAAAACGGTCTTTTTCCGGTATTTCAACAAATTTTTAGTTATCCCGTGACAGGTTGTTCAGAAGGTTCAGATTTCCAAAACTGTCCACAGAAATACCCCCCGGATACCAACAGGTTATCCCCATCTAATTTTTATGCTGCACTGCTATTGTCTTGCCCGAAGCCTCGGGATTTGTGACTTTGTTTCTACCGCAACGGAGCTTCGGCAAAAGGGCGGGCCGCGAGACCTCTCAAGGTGGAAGCGATACGGAACGGCACATCAGTACCGGGAAGGATCGGGGAAAGTTTGAGGGAAGCCGGAAAAGAACGGACGACCTTCGGGTTGAAAGGGAAAGTCAGGTGGATCAAGGGTTTAGCGGGTTATGGAGGATCGCAAGATCAGACATAACAGCGGAGGGTCTTCGGATCCAATGCACGGGCCAATCGCCCCTTGGGGGGAAAGGTTCATTGAAGGCGTCAGGGTGTGTTGGCAACAGCACGATGCGAAGACCGCGTCTGAGCACCTGGCGCCTTCATCTATTAAAAACCCCGGAAATTTTAATGACTTCTCAACGAAAAACGGGATCCGACCGCTTCCGCTATCGAACCCCGCCCTGCGTCAGTGATGCAGTACCGCGTCTACGCACCTGTAAGGTGACCGATACACGCGTGACTCGCACAAATCAACCAGATGTCGCGTTTTTGTTGAGCGGATCCACAACATTCTCTTATGCGACCCAGATATAGTGTTATCTGGGCTAACCCGCAGCTTTCTCTTGCACCTCATCGACTTCGTAAGGTGCGACTCGCTTCCAAGGCTCTAAGTTGGTAATCTGCCTTTGTTATTTAGTGTTGGGGGTACTATGGGACGATTGTTTATTATCGCCGTCGCGGTGGGTGCTGCGTCATTTGCATACTATGAATACACCGGTCACAGCATTCTTAAAGGTGTTCAATCAATCTCGTTCGGTGGCAGCGGCCCGGCGGTAGGCGCCGGAGCTTTTGCTGGTGGTTACGGCATGGCTGCAGGGTCAAGCCGGTCTACGGGAGGGTCCATGCGATCCATGGGCAGCGGAATTGGCGCTAGCTTCGGGGCGGCCAAGTAGAACTTTTGAATCGCAAGAACTGATCCAACTGGCGCACCACGGTTCGCCGGAACTAAAGTTTATTCGGCGTAATACGATGAAAATAACCAAAAAATAGAATACTCTGACGTCCACGAATTGCCACATTCAATCACTAATTTAGCAGACAACCGTTAACCGGAGGTAAAATTGGGTCGCCTGCTGTTGATATTCGCCATTGCGCTTGGAGCTTACCACTTGCTGTCGGGGCCGGGTGGAATTCGCGTAAGCACTGGCAACGGAGGAGGCGCAATTGGCGGCTACAGCAGTTCTTCGTCAAGTGCCATTCAAGGCGTCAAAAATGCGGCCGGTGGTATCGTCAACTAAGATAATCTGACCTCTCTGATCCCGCCTCAAATACACCCCAGATTATCCCGGATTCGGAAACGAACTGTTTTTGTGTTACGCTTCTGGCATTTAGATCAAGTTCTTGGGGGTTGAGTTATGAATCTTCGTTTGATGACTGCTGCTGTTGTTCTGCTTGCCGGCTATCTTGCATTTGGCGATGCGCTGCACGCCAGCATGATTAGTACACCGGAATCATTTGCGTCGGATGTCGGCCATAGTATCGGTTCCGTGATGTCCGGAATTGTCACAAGTGTGAGCGGCTTGCTCGGAAGTTAAAGCGGTATCAAGTTCGGAACACCTTAAGCACTTAAGAAGGCGTCAACCGCTGCCTCAAACGCGCGCGGGCGGTCGGCATGAAGCCAGTGTCCTGCCCCAGGAATTTTTGCGAACTTTGCCTTTGGAAAAAGGTTGCGGATGGTTTCGCGGTGTTCAGAGAGGACATAATCGCTCTCCGCCCCTGATAGAAAAAGAGATGGCCCTTCAAATTGACCCGAAATCTCGGGAAAACCAATGATACTATCCATTTCCGCCGCGAGCACATCTAAGTTCAGGCGCCATTTTTTGGCTTTTACGTCCAGCGATTGAAGCAAAAATGCCCTCACTCCAGGGGCGTCAACGTGGTCCCGCAATTGGCGATCAGCATCACCCCTTGTTTGAATAGCGCTTAGGTCGATTGAGCGCATCGCGTCGATCATGTGCATCTGCGTATGCCGATAAGTCACAGGAGAAATATCTGCGACAATCAGTTTGCGAACTTTACCGGGATACTTTAGCGCAAGCGCCATCGCTGCCTTACCGCCCATCGAGTGGCCCAGTGCATCGGTGCCTGCGGAAATTTCATTTGCTAAATCAGTTGCCAGGTCCTGATATGTATGTGTTTCAAACCAAGGACTTGCACCGTGGTTTCTCATATCAACAGCCGACACATGTCGCCCTGCGGAAAGGCGCTTGGCAACCACCCCCCAGTTGCGCGCCGAGCCGAACAGGCCATGCGCGATCAGCAACGGTGTGGCGTCTGAATTGCTTTCATGGACAAGTTTATTCAACATGACTTCTCTTAGCGCGACAGTCGCGGTATCGCCAGTGATATGGAAACCGCTGACCGTATCCAAATCATGGCCGACAGAATTGCGACCCAGCTGCGCGTAAAATCTGGCGGCATGCAGGATGTCGTCGAAAGGGCAGGACGAAAGTTGCCCAATCGGTTGTCAAATGAACTGCAAACTTTACTAGAGGCAGAAGTTATTTCATCCAATCCAAAACTTCATTGGCAGATTGATGAGAAAAAGCTGAAACGTGCCGAACGTCGGGTGAACGCATTCTTGGATACTCAAAATCCAATGCTTGCGCGCTGGGGAGACGTTCTTGATTTCGTCGCCAAGGTTGCATTCGTCTTTGTTTTGGTTGTTCTGTCAGTATTCTTTTACTTGCTGAACACCGGTTACTTTGATTAGGGCCGGGCAACGGCAGATGATGACCTTGTCACCATCTGTCGAGAACCAAATGTCTTAAAGGTTTGGATAAAGTGGGAACTTCTTACAAAGTTCGATGACTTCATTGCGCACGCGTGCTTCTACATCGCCGTTTCCGTCCTCGCCATTCTCTGCAAGCCCGTCCACAACCTCAACAATCCAACGTGCAATCTGGCGAAACTCCTCTTCGCCAAATCCACGGGTGGTGCCGGCTGGCGTACCCACGCGGATACCTGAGGTAACGAACGGTTTCTCGGGGTCGAATGGCACGCCGTTTTTATTGCATGTGATGTTGGCGCGTCCCAGGGCAGCTTCGGTTGCTTTGCCGGTTACGCCTTTGGGCCGCAAGTCAGCAAGCATCAGGTGATTGTCGGTGCCACCAGACACGATATCAATGCCGCCTTTCATCAGTTCGTCGGCAGTTGCTCGGGCATTGGATACCACTTGTGCGGTGTAGGATTTAAACTCAGGACGCAACGCCTCGCCAAAAGCCACAGCTTTTGCCGCGATTACGTGCATCAACGGACCACCTTGCAATCCCGGGAAGACTGCAGAATTCACTTTCTTTGCAATAGCTTCATCATTGGTCAAGATCAGGCCGCCGCGAGGACCGCGCAGAGATTTATGCGTAGTCGAAGTGACAACATGGGCATGTGGCAATGGCGAAGGATGTTGACCGCCTGCCACTAGTCCGGCGATGTGTGCCATATCCACCATGAGGACCGCGCCGATTTCGTCGGCGATCTCGCGGAATGCAGCCCAGTCCCAGGTGCGCGAATAGGCGGTTCCACCTGCAAGGATCAGTTTTGGTTTGTGCTCGCGTGCTTTTTCACGAACTTCCTCCATATCCAAGCGCTCGTCCTGGGGACGCACACCATAGGACACTACGTTAAACCATTTGCCGGACATGTTGACAGGCGAGCCATGTGTTAGGTGCCCGCCAGAGTTCAGGTCCAATCCCATAAACGTGTCGCCAGGTTTCAGGAGTGCGAGAAACACAGCCTGGTTCATTTGGCTGCCTGAGTTTGGTTGGACGTTCGCGTAAAGCGCGCCAAAGAGTTCTTTGGCGCGTTCTATTGCCAATGTTTCGGCAACGTCGACATATTGACAGCCGCCGTAGTATCGCCGCCCGGGATAGCCCTCGGCATACTTGTTGGTCATGACTGACCCTTGCGCTTCCATTACAGCGGCGCTGACGATGTTTTCGGAAGCGATCAACTCGATTTCTTCGCGCTGACGGCCAAGTTCGGATCTAATTGAGCCAAAAATTTCGGGGTCGCGGGTTTCTAGGGCTTCGGTGAAAAAACCGCTGTCGCGGACAGTGTCGTACATATCGGGCCTCCCAGAAGGGCACGGTTGGATTTGGCGCGTGCATAAACGGAAATTGAAGCAGGGCAAAGCGGCGATTCCGGCACTTTGCCGTGCAATCTCGTCACAGTGTTTCGTCAGCAGGACTTGTGTTTCTGATCGGCACGCGCAATCGTTCCAGACAAACCTAGACGGCGAGGGCCAAATGGGCACCAAAATTTCGTTCCGAGCAAGCGAGGTGCCCGTCGCGCAAGAGGCGCTTTTGACACTGATAGATCGCTACGGACAACACGACGCCGAAAATGCGGATGTGATTGTTGCACTTGGCGGTGATGGCTTCATGCTTCAGACGCTGAACGAGGTTCGACCACTGGCCAAGCCAGTATATGGGATGAACCGCGGGACTGTCGGCTTTCTCATGAACACATACAGCGAGGATGACTTGCCAGAACGTCTGTCAGAGGCGGAGGAGGCAGCTATCAACCCATTGGCCATGCGGGCTGAAAACGAAGATGGAGAGATCACAGAAGCTCTTGCAATTAATGAGGTTTCATTGCTGCGCGCGGGGCCGCAAGCAGCGCGGTTGAAGATTTCGGTCGATGGCCGTCCGAGAATGGAAGAGCTTGTCTGCGATGGTGCTCTGGTCGCGACGCCAGCAGGTTCCACGGCCTACAATTATTCAGCACATGGACCTATTTTGCCGATTGGCGCCGAAGTTTTGGCGCTGACGGCGGTGGCCGCATTTCGTCCCCGACGATGGCGCGGGGCTTTGCTGCCTAAATCGGCAACTGTGCGGTTTGACGTCCTGAACCCGTCGAAAAGGCCGGTGATGGCGGATGCTGACAGTCGGCCGGTGCGCAATGTGTTGTGGGTTGAAGTGCGGAGCGACAGCACTCAGAGCCACCGATTGCTGTTTGATCCAGGCCACGGATTGGATGAACGCCTGATCCGAGAGCAATTTTTCTGACGGAACCAAAGGGGACACTATGCCTTTGAAAACAACGTGTATTGGCGCCTACCCAAAGCCCAACTACGTCCCGGTTACAGACTGGTTTCAGGTTGGGCACGATACAACGGACTACAACGATCGAGTTCTTAGGGTCTGGGAAGAGGCGCAAACGCCTGAAGCGCAGGAACTTATGGATCTGGCAACCGCAGAAGTGGTTCGTGATCAGATTGAGTGCGGCGTTGACGTACCAACCGATGGCGAAGTTCGGCGCGAAAACTATGTTCATTATCAGTGCCGTCACTTTGATGGGTTCGATTTCCAATCCCTGACCAAGCGGGTATTGCGGAATGGAGCATATGTTTCGGAATTGCCGACTATACGCGGGCCGGTGCGGGCGCGTGGGGAAAGCGTGTTGGTACGCGATTGGCAAATTGCCCAAGCCGCTTCGGACCGACCGGTAAAGATCACACTACCGGGGCCGATGACGATCTCGGATACGACGGCTGATGTTTTCTATAACGATGCCGAGCGGCAGGCAGAAGATCTTGCGGCCGCTCTGAATACAGAGGTGCGGGCGCTTGTGGAGGCCGGTTGCAAGAATATTCAGATCGACGAACCGATATTCGCGCGAAAGCCGGAGCAGGCGCTGGAATATGGTATGCGAACGTTAACAAAATGCTTTGAAGGCGTTCCCAGTGATGTGACGCGAGTTGTTCACATGTGCTGCGGTTATCCTAACAGACTGGATGACATGGATTACCCCAAAGCCGAGCAAGACAGCTATGTCCGTATTGCCGAAGCGGTTGACGGGTTGGTGGATCAAATCAGCATCGAAGACGCGCATCGGCATAACCCGGCAGAGCTGTTCCCGCTTTTCGAAGTCTCCACGCTGATTGTGGGATTTGTAACCGTCGCTTCAAGCCGGGTTGAGGCCGTCGACGAGATTCGGGCGCGTATGGAGGAGGTTTTGCAGCATATGCCGGCGGATCGCGTGATGGCCGCGCCTGATTGTGGATTGGGGTTTCTGGGCCGTGATCTGGCAATGACAAAACTCAGAAACCTGTCCGAGGCCGCCAAGTCTTTCTGAAACCGTTGCGTCTGCGCCGCGCCTGATATTGCTTGGATACTCGGCTATTGAGCCGCAGTTCTTCTGGTGGCAATCTGACCAGAACAAAAACAGGTGTGGCAACGATCCACATCAGGGGCAACGAGCGAGGCCTATCCATGAATGAAGCAGCGGTTTTGGCCGATGATTTGCGTGCGCGTATTCTGAACGAACCTGACGTGATCCTAAGCGATCCAGACGTGATGCGAGCTTTGATCGCAGCCAATGAGCGTGCCATGGGTGGAAATATCGTGGATTTGCGAGGTGTTGCGATGGAGCGGTTGGAAGATCGTTTATCGCGGCTTGAGGACACTCATAAATCGGTCATCGCAGCGGCCTACGAGAATTTGGCCGGAACAAACCAAATTCACCGCGCGATTTTAGCTTTTCTTGAGCCGCATGAATTTGACGAATTCCTTCGCCGTCTGGGCGACGACGTTGCTGATATCCTGCGGGTAGGGCGAGCACGATTGATCTTGGAAAGTCATGAAAATGCAATGGACCCAGCTTTGGCCAGTGTAAGCGACGTTTTGTCAATTGCGGCACCAGGCTTTTGCGAAGACTACATCGGTCGCGGAAAGGCCGCGCGCCAGGTAACATTGCGATCTGTGGAGCCCGGGCAGGGAACAATCTACGGCAAGAACAACGACTGGGTAAAATCGGAAGCCTGTCTGCATTTGGATTTTGGCGAAAACAGATTGCACGGTATGTTGGCTTTTGGCTCGGATGACCCGCACCAGTTCACACAACATCAGGGAACGGATTTGCTGAGTTTCATGGGCGGTGTCTTCGAACGCGCGATGCGCCGCTGGTTGGGGTGATCAGTGCTGGTCTGAGCGATGCGGTAGACCGCTGGCTGGCCGAGATGGGTGCGATTGGTGATCGTTCACCCAATACGATTACAGCTTATCAGGCTGACGTTCATGGGTTCCTAAGTTTTGTGCAAAGTCACCATGGCGAGAGAGCCGGAGCCGCGAAACTTGGAAACTTGTCGACCCGCGATATGCGATCATGGATGGCCCACGAAAGAGCGCGCGGTGTTGGGGCGCGATCATTGGCGCGGGCGCTTTCGGCGGTCAAAAACTTTGTTGGGTGGATGGCGGAACGCGAGGGATTTGATCCGTCTGCGGTCTTGATGACGCGATCGCCCAGGTTTCAGAAAAAACTGCCAAGGCCACTGGAGATCGATGCTGCGAAGGCTGTTATCGACGCGGTTGAATTTCAATCGGTGGAAGATTGGGTTGCGTTGCGTGATGCGGCGGTGCTGACTCTTCTTTACGGTTGTGGATTGCGGATTTCTGAAGCTCTGGCCTTGCGCGGAAAGGATGTGCCGTTGGGCAAGGCACTTCGCATTATTGGTAAGGGACAAAAAGAACGTATTGTGCCAGTTATTCCCGCAGCGGAAGCAGCCCTGGACGCCTATTTTGGAGTTTGCCCGTTTGAAATTGAGTCTGATGCGCCGTTGTTTCGCGGTGTTCGTGGCGGGGCGTTAAGCGCGCGGATTGTCCAAAAGGCAATGGCTGGTGCACGGGCGCAGCTGGGTTTGCCGGCAACTGCGACGCCGCACGCCATGCGGCACAGCTTTGCCACCCACTTGTTGAATGCAGGTGGTGATTTGCGGTCAATACAAGAGTTGTTGGGGCATGCCTCGTTATCAACTACTCAGGCCTATACGGCGGTGGATACTGCGCGTTTGATGGAAGTTTATGATGCGACGCATCCTCGGGCGCGGTGAGATGTTCAACATCTGCTGGCGCTTACATGCAAATTCCGGCATGAGGTTGGGATGAATATCAAGACCCAAGCCTATCTGGTCCATCTCTTCACGGCGACAGGTGCCGTTTTGGCAATGCTCGCTATGTTGGAGGCCGTCGATGGCGATTGGTCGATGATGTTCTTTTGGCTAATCGTTGCTTTTGCAGTTGATGGTGTTGACGGGCCTTTGGCGCGAAAAACTAACGTCAAAATCAACGCTCCACGCATAGATGGCAACCTGTTGGATATGATCATTGACTATCTGACGTATATTTTCATTCCGGCGTTTGCCTTGTTTGCTTCGGGTCTATTGCCCGGATGGACGGGATGGTTTGCGATCATTGTGATTACGTTTGCTTCCGCCTTGTATCTGGCTGACACGCGAATGAAGACCAGAGATTACAGCTTTTCGGGGTTTCCGGGGTGTTGGAATATGGTGGTGATCGTGTTGTTTGCGGTTGAACCCAATTTTTGGATCAGCCTGCTTATCGTGACGGTTCTGGCGGTTGCGATGTTCCTGCCGATCAAATTTGTGCACCCGGTCAGGACGGAACGCTGGCGGTCTATTACGTTACCTGTGGCCCTGGCGTGGACGTTCTTTGCGGGCTGGGCGGCCTGGGCGAATTTTCATCCCGATAGCTGGGCGTATTGGGGGCTGATCGTGACCTCGCTATGGTTGATCGGGGCCGGAGCCGCGCAACAATATTTCTATAAAGAACAACTTTAAAGGCGCGTCGCGGCAACGCCTGCCACGATTAGAGCTGCGGCAGCAATCTTCACACGATCCATTGGTTCTTTGAAAACCAGCCAGCCGATGAGAACAGCAAATAAGATTGAGGTTTCTCGAAGTGCGGCGACAAGAGCGATCGGTGCAACGGTCATCGCCCAAATTGCAATTGTGTAGGCACCGAAAGAAGCAGTGGCTGCGATGCTTCCTAGTGCCCAAGCCCTCGGCGGTGCCTTGACAATTCCCGGCCCTCGCAGCGCGATCATCACAGGTGTTAGCAACACTGCATCGACAACAAATAGCCAGGCAACAAACTGGATCGGATCCCCGGCAACGCGCGCGCCCATACCGTCAACAATTGTGTAACCAGCGGTGGCCATTGCCGAGAACAATGCAAAAGGAACCAATTTGCGGGTTTCGCCCGAAAGGAAAGCTCCCCGCCCCATCAAGCCAATGCCAAATCCCAGGATCAAGATGCCGACCACTTCTGGCAAGCGTATGATATCGTTTAAGAACAGTCCGCTGACTAGCAGCACCATAAGTGGAGCAGCTCCGCGCGCTATTGGATAGACGCGACTAAGGTCACCTTGTTCATAGGCGTAGGTAAGGAAAACTTTGTAGGCAGCATGAAAAACGCCAGATACTGCCAGCCATGCCCAGACTTCCAGAGTGGGCCAGTCGCGAGTCATCGCAAGAACCAACCCGGCAACCCCTTGAACAAAGGTCAGGATCATCATGATCGCAACCTTTGACTGCACGAGCCTGATCAACGCGTTCCAGGACGCATGCAGCAGGGCGGCACCAAGCACCGCGAAGAAAACCGTTGCCGACATAGTGGGACCCGCCTCTTGTCTTAGGGCATAGGCTCCGAGAGGATTATCGGCAAGGGGTCGGAGTTTTAGCTGCGTCGGGTGGCCGGATGGCGTGCCCTTGCGAGAATGTGGTCTGAGGCATGAACGACGTGACTTGCTTCGCCGACGATCTTCGAATCCGGGGCTCTGGCGATTGCGAGATCTTTGTCCGGGTAATCAAACAAGGAAAGGAAATGAAGCATGCAGTTCAGCCGCGCGCGTTTTTTGTCGTCGGATTTCACAACGGTCCAAGGCGCGTCAGCGGTGTCGGTGTAAAAGAACATGGCTTCTTTCGCCTCGGTGTATTCGTCCCACTTGTCCAGACTTGCGCGGTCGACCGGCGACAGTTTCCAACGCTTCAGAGGGTCAGTCTCGCGGGCCTTGAAGCGACTGTGTTGTTCGCCCTGGGTAACCGAGAACCAGTATTTTATCAGCTTGATGCCGCTGCGTGTCAGCATCCGTTCCAACTCGGGTGTTTCGCGCATGAATTCAAGATATTAGCCCGGTTGGCAAAAACCCATTACACGCTCTACGCCGGCGCGATTATACCAGGATCGGTCGAATAGGACGATTTCGCCGGAAGTCGGTAAGTGGTTGATATAACGCTGGTAAAACCATTGGCCACGCTCTTTGTCGGTTGGCTTGTTCAGGGCGACAACACGTGCGGTTCGTGGGTTCAAATGCTCGGTAAAGCGCTTGATTGTGCCGCCTTTTCCAGCAGCATCTCGACCCTCAAAAAGCATGACGACCTTCTGCCCGGTGTCTTGAAGCCAGAGTTGAACTTTCAGAAGCTCTGATTGAAGCGCAGCTTTCTCGGCCTCGTATTCTTTGCGACTTAAGCGCTCGGCATAGGGGTAGGCCCCGGCTTCGAATGCCAAGATAGCGTTTTTCTGTGAGCTATCCTTTTTGGTTTCGGTCGCGGTGTCATTCTTTTTGGTCATCCAAGTCTCCTTCAACGTGTCGCACACGATTCTGAAGGAAAAGCCTAATGATAGCAGTGATCTGAATCAAATAGGACGCCCCAAACGGAGCGCCCTACAGGCCAAGGGCCGAGGGGACGAGCCCTAGCCTTGATCGAGCGACAATGCCACAAACCGCGGATCACCATCGCGACGAACGAGCAGAAGTAACGATTTGCGTCCAGCATCTCGGGCGGCTTCGAGGCGTTCTTCTAGGTCACCGATCTCTGCGACCTTTTCCTGACCTGCCTCGATAATCAGATCTCCGGACCGTAATCCTTTTTCAAAGGCTTCGCTGTCTTCTGCCACATCGGCGACCACCAGACCTTCGGCGTCTGCGTCCAGGCCAAGTTGCTCGCGCAATTCGTCGGTCATCGTCGATACAGTCAATCCCAGAAAGTCAGTCGTAGATGGTGCTTCGTCGCGGTTGATCGAAGCAGGAACAGCCGTTTCGGCTTCTTCGCGACGCCCAAGAGTGACGCGCAATGATTGTGTTCCACCGTCGCGCCAGACGAGAACACGCACCTCTTTGCCAACTTCGGTGTTGCCGACCTGACTTACCAGGCCGCGGGTGTCGTTAACATCCACACCGTCAAAACTGAGGATTACATCGCCTGATTCCACACCTGCCTCCATGGCAGGGCCTTCGGGCACATCGGTGACAAGAGCACCGCGCGCCTCTTCCAATCCGAGACCCTCGGCTAGGTCAGCTGTTACGTCCTGGATGCGCACGCCTAACCAGCCACGCCGCGTTTCACCAAATTCCTGCAGCTGATTGATCACGTTTTCCGCAACCCGTGATGACATGGCAAATCCAATTCCGATTGAACCACCGTTGGGGCTGAGGATCGCGGTGTTTACGCCAATAACCTCTCCGTTGAGATTGAAGAGCGGTCCGCCAGAGTTGCCTCGGTTAATGGCAGCGTCGGTTTGAATAAAGTCATCATAGCTGCCTTGCAGAGCGCGACCACGGGCCGAGACGATACCAGCAGACACAGAGAATCCCTGACCAAGCGGGTTACCCATGGCCATAACCCAATCGCCAACGCGGGACTGTTCGCTATCGCCCCAGGGCACAAATGCCAGTGGCTCGTCGCTTTCGACTTTCAGAAGGGCGAGGTCGGTGTTCGGGTCAGTTCCGATGATGGTTGCTTCCAGTTCGAAGCCCTCAAAAAACTCAATCTGAATTTCGTCGGCACCTTCAATGACGTGGTTGTTGGTGACGATGAACCCGTCTTCCGAGATAACAAACCCAGAACCCAGCGCCTGCGAACGACGCGGAGAGCGGCCGTTCGGCCCGTTGCGGTCCATAAAGTCTTCGAAGAACTCTTCAAACGGAGAACCTTCGGGAACGACTGGACCAGGCTGTGTGCTGGCCGCGACGGACGTCGAAGTTGTTATGTTGACTACTGACGGGCTGACCTGTTCTGCGAGATCGGCGAATGTCGATGGCCGCGACTGGGCAGCGGCTGTCAGCGATTGTGCAATCAAAAGGGCCATTGCAAGAAGCGACAGCCATATTGCACGAAGCGGCATGTCTGTTTGGTGTATTGCGCGAACCTTTGCGGTCACCATGGGTTTTCTCCATCTGCTCAATTGGGCGTCAGGTGGGCGACGCCTTACAGTTCATTTGTGCTAGATAGGTGCGTTCCAACACAAGCCAACAGGCGGTCGCGCAAAATCACCTGCACGTGAACTCATCTTGAGCGATCATAGCACGTGCCGCGAGGGTGTTGCACAGATCGACCGCATGTCGTTCCGTATACGCAACAGGCGCTAAGTTGGATTTAATCGAGTGCCGCGGCGCTTTGGGTTAAAGGATGGACTGTCCAGTCTTTTCCCAATCCTTCAAAAAGCCTTCCAGGCCTTTATCAGTTAGCGGATGCAGTGCCATTTTGCGAATGACATCAGGCGGAGCTGTCGCCACATCTGCGCCGATTTTCGCGGCGTCGCTCATGTGGTTGGCCGAGCGAATGGAGGCAGCGAGAATTTCGGTTTCGAAGCCGTAGTTGTCATAGATTTCGCGGATATCGGCGATCAACTCCATCCCATCGAGGTTGAGGTCATCAAGTCGGCCGATGAAAGGCGAAATGAATGTTGCGCCAGCTTTTGCAGCCAAAAGTGCCTGATTCGCGGAAAAACACAGGGTGACATTCACCATCCGACCTTCTCCGGAGAGAACCTTACAGGCTTTCAGGCCGTCCCATGTCAGGGGAACCTTGACGGCGATGTTGTCGGCGGTCTTGGCCAGCTCGCGGCCTTCGGCGATCATGGTTTCGGCGTCCAGGGCGACGGTCTCGGCACTGACGGGGCCGTCGATCATATCGCAGATCTCTTTGGTGACCTCTTTGATATCACGGCCTGACTTGAAGATCAGTGATGGGTTTGTGGTCACGCCATCGACCATGCCAAGATCGTTCAGTTCACGAATGGCGTCGGTGTCGGCAGTATCTACGAAGAATTTCATGAGTGTCCCTCTGGCGCATGGGTTCGATTTCGTGGCACTGATAGCGCAAGCAGCGCCGGGGCTGAACCCCCCTTCGGTGTCTGAGGATTGCGAAAGGGTTGGTTCGGGATGAAATCGCTGCTTTGGGATAGGGGAATGGCTGTTTTTGCGGTGGTTTTACTCTGTCCGGTGGTGATGGCGTGATCGAGCATTTCAACGAAGGTGATCTGATATCGGTGCTGACAACGCAGCCGATTGATCGGGCGTTGGACTATAAGGCGCCCGAGGGCGGATGTCTGACCGGTGCATTAGTCGAAGTGCCGTTAGGACCGCGTAAAGTGATCGGGGTTGTCTGGGGGCCTGGCGAGGGTGGATATGATCTGTCCAAAGTCCGTTCGGTTATTCGGGCGTTGGATGCCGCGCCCATGCGCGAGGACATGCGGGAGTTTCTGACGCGGGCAGGTCTTTATACGCTGACGCCTTTGTCGTCGATGCTGCGACTTGGGACACGGTCACCGGGGTTGGGTGATCCGCCTTCTATGCGGACCATCTATCGGCGCGGCACCGGGGAACCGGACCGTTGGACCGACGCTCGGCGGCGCGTGATCGAGGCCTTGGATACCTACGGCGGATTGGCGTTTACGTTGAAAGAGTTGGCCGAGACGGCTGGTGTTTCTTCAAGCGTCGTCAAAGGTTTGGTGAAACAGGGTGCGGTTGCTGACGAGGCCAGCCCGAGGGATTTGCCTTATCCGAGATTGGACCCGGGAGTGAGCCCTTATGATCTGACCGAGGAACAGGCGGCGGCAGCTGAGAAGTTGACCGCCGGTGTGGCGGCGCGGAAGTATGGAACCACCTTGCTGAAAGGTGTGACCGGGTCGGGGAAGACTGAGATCTATCTTGAGGCGGTCGGGGCCTGTCTGGCTGAGGGGCGGCAGGCGCTTGTTTTGCTGCCGGAAATTGCGCTGACAGCAGAGTTCTTGACCCGAGTTGAAGCCCGGTTTGGAGCGCGGCCTGCGGAGTGGCATTCAGGCGTAACGATGACCGAGCGACGGCGGGCCTGGAAAATGGTTGGCGAGGGGGGTGCTCAGTTGATCGTGGGGGCGCGGTCGGCGTTGTTTTTACCGTTTCGCGACTTAGGATTGATCGTTGTCGATGAAGAGCATGACACGTCTTACAAACAGGAAGATGGGGTGCTGTACAACGCGCGGGACATGGCGGTTTTGCGGGCCTCGATCACGGGGGCGCAGGTGGTTCTGGCATCGGCCACGCCGTCGTTGGAAAGCTGGGCGAATGCGGAAGCCGGGAAGTATGCGCGGGTAACGCTGACCTCGCGCTTTGGCGTTGCGGTGATGCCGGAAATGCGCGCGATTGATATGCGCGACGAGATGTTGCCCGCAAATCGATGGGTGTCGCAAACGCTTGTGAATGCGGTGAAAAAACGGATTGATGCCGGCGAACAGTCGTTATTGTTCCTGAACCGGCGGGGGTTTGCTCCGGTTACTATCTGCCGGGCGTGCGGGCATCAGATTGGCTGCGATCACTGCGATGCGCGGATGGTGGAGCACCGGTTTTTGAAGCGATTAGTGTGCCATCAATGCGGTGAGTCCAAGCCAGTGCCAGAGGTTTGTCCGTCCTGTGAAGCTGAAGGGCGTTTGGCACCTGTGGGGCCGGGTGTGGAGCGTCTGGCGGAAGAGGTGGCAGAGTTATTTCCAGACGCAAAAGTTGCGGTGTTGTCGTCGGATTTGTTTGGGTCGGCTCGGGCTTTGAAGGCCGCGATTGAAGAGATCGCGGCGGGCGATGTCGACATTATTATCGGCACTCAGATTGTCGCAAAAGGGCATAATTTTCCACAGCTTACATTGGTCGGTGTGATTGATGCGGACTTAGGGTTGCAGGGGTCAGACCTGAGGGCAGCGGAGCGGACATTTCAGCTGATGCGGCAAGTTGCGGGTCGTGCGGGCCGTGCGGAAAAGGCGGGGGCGGCTTTGTTGCAGACATACCAACCGGGGCATCCTGTGATTGGGGCGATCCTTGGCGGCGATGAGGAAGAGTTCTGGAAGGCAGAAGCGGCTGAGCGTAAGGCCGCTGGCGTGCCGCCTTACGGGCGCATGGCGGGCATTGTTCTTTCCTCGCCGGATGTTCAGCAAGTCTTTGATATCGGGAAGATTTTGGCCGGCAGGACAGAGCCATTGCGTCGGATCGGGGCGCAGGTTTATGGGCCTGCTGCGGCACCGATCGCGCGGATCAGGGGACGGCATCGGGTGCGATTATTGGTCAAGGCCGAAAAAGGTGCGCCCTTGCAGGAAGCGCTGGCGGCCTGGGTGGCACAGGTGCGTATGCCCAACACTATAAGGATATCCATCGATATCGATCCGCAGTCATTTTACTGATCTTTCAAAACGTTAACGCAACGGTCGTTGGTGGGCTGTGGCGTGTTTTTCTGCCCTTTGCCGAAAACGTCGTATTTGTTGAGAAAACGAGAATTTCAAGCTGTCTGTATTACGTCGGTATCGCGTCGGTGCGGGAGATCCGGGCGGTATGTTAACCCCGCAAATCGGGGGTGTTTCTTAACAGTGTCTTAAGTGTCGCCGCGCCTGTCGGCGCGTCGATCCGCCGGGGGTTTCACCCCCGGACCCCGGAGAGTATTTTCGCCAGAAAGAAGCAGCTGATTGCTATGCAGTATGAATATTTTGAGAATTTCTTTGTTGGACGCATTCTCCAAGATTTACCGCCCGGATCGCTGATTTTGCCAATTGAATCACTCAGTGCAAAAATTGCGCCTTTCTTCAATCCATCGAGCGACATCAGAGACGATCCTGTCTTGCTTGTTTTTTTTACGGGAATCAGGGCGCGGACGCGGAAATCGAGAATGGTAGGGTTGTTGGTCTGAAGCGAAAGAATGCGGAGACGGATTGATTGGGGCGTTCGTTGACGAAGGATTTGCAGTGGTCGTTGGATGCCAAGTTTAGGTGTTGGAACGGTTTGCATTCCGCGCCGTTAGGCGTAAGGCGGTTTCATGCGGATCGTTCAACTGGAAGACGCGCGGGAGTTTCCTTTTTGGCGCAGACCAACGACGTTGCTGTTTTTGATGGCGGTGGCGATGCCGTTGGCTTTTGCGACGTGGTCGGCCCTGTTGAACAACTTTGTTATCGAAAGGGCCGGGTTCACTGGTGTTGAGATTGGTTGGCTGCACACGGTGCGTGAGATCCCAGGGTTTTTCGCAGTAGGTGTGATTGCGATCATCATCTTTATGCGGGAACAGGTGCTTGGGCTGATCTCGCTCTTGATGTTGGGTGTGGCCAGTGCGGTGACGGCCTGGTTCCCAAGTTTTGGTGGGTTGCTGGCTGTGACGATGATTTCGTCCATCGGGTTTCATTACTATGAGACGGTCAATCAGTCGTTGCAATTGCAATGGTTGCCCAAGGATCGTGCGCCGCAGATTCTGGGATGGATCGTGGCGATCGGCTCGGGGGCGTCATTGATAAGTTATGGTTTGCTGGTGGCGACCTGGGATTTCTTTAACCTGAGCTACAACACGGTTTACATGATTTCGGGCGGGGCCTGCGCCGCAATAGCGATATATTGCATGATCGCCTTCCCCCAGATTGAATCGCCTGAGCCGCAGTTGAAGAAGATGATCCTGCGGCGGCGCTATTGGCTGTATTATGCGTTGCAATTCATGGCTGGTGCACGACGCCAGGTGTTCATCGTCTTCGCCGCTTTCATGATGGTCGAACGGTTTGGATTTGAGGTGCATGAAGTAACGGCGCTGTTCCTGATCAACTTTGTCGCCAATATGATCTTTGCGCCGTTGATGGGCCGTGCGGTGGGGTATTTTGGTGAGCGGAACGCGCTGGTATTTGAATATATTGGGCTGATCTCGGTCTTTCTGGCCTATGGCGGGATATACTTTTTCGGCTGGGGCGTGGTCCTGGCGGCGGCGCTGTATGTGTTGGACCACTTGTTCTTTTCGCTGGCGTTTGCACTGAAGACCTATTTCCAGAAGATCGCCGATCCGAAGGACATTGCGCCGACGGCGGCGGTGGCCTTTACGATCAACCATATCGCGGCGGTCTTTCTGCCTGCGTTGTTGGGATATCTGTGGATTGTGTCGCCAGGGGGTGTGTTTGTGTTGGCCTCGGGCATGGCGTTTGGATCGCTGGTTTTGGCCTTGATGATCCCGCGGCATCCGGCACCGGGTAACGAGACTGTGTTTTCACGATCAGTTGCAGCGGCCGCGGAGTAGCGCAAGCGGGCGTGCGACCCTATATTGTCTTCGACGCCAAAGAGGAGGCAAGCGATGTTTTTGTTCAAGAAAAAGGCCGAGATGGTGGCAGCGGATGAGGCTGTAGCGGGGCGCGAGGGTGCGATCCCGACAGCGGAAGCTCATTTCATCAGCGGGCGTCCGTTGTCGATGGATGTGCCGGAGGGCCACGAGGTAGCGATGTTCGGCATGGGCTGTTTCTGGGGTGTTGAGCGGATGTTCTGGAAGCTGGACGGGGTTTACCTGACGATGGTGGGCTATGCTGGAGGTTTTACGCCGAATGCAACCTATCAGGAGGTGTGCACGGGTCAGACGGGGCACAACGAGGTTGTGCGCGTGGTTTATGATCCGGCGGTGATTTCCTACGACGATCTGTTGAAGGTGTTCTGGGAAGGACATGACCCGACCCAAGGGATGCGGCAGGGCAATGATGTGGGGACGCAGTATCGGTCCGGCATCTATGTTTATGGCGAGGTGCAGAAGGCGGCGGCTGAGGCGGCGAAAGTTATGTTTGCCGAGGCGCTGGGCGATGCAGGCTATGGGGCCGTGACGACCGAGATTGTGGATGCGCCGGTGTTTTACTTTGCCGAGGACTATCACCAGCAGTATCTGGCGAAGAACCCAAGCGGCTATTGCGGGATTGGCGGCACCGGGGTGACCTGCCCGATTGGCACGGGTGTGTCGGCGTGAACTGTTAAACGGGCTCGGGGCCTGATCGGCCCCGAGACGCGACTGTTTGGGTGCTTCGCCCCGTTCGGGCATTCTGCCCGACCTCCCCAGAGTATTTTCCTTTCGGCGATTGCGTGCAGTCGCCTGTCGTCAGTGCATTGCATTGGCAATGCACTAGTGATCAGAAGAAGATGCGTTGACCTTTGTGCTTGGGATGGCATAGGCGCGGCGTATGAGCACATGGACCGCATTGACCACTTTGGCCGGGAAGGCCGCCGCTGAAACCCTTGGTGAGGCGTTGGAGGCTTTGGAGCCTGCCCCCACTGGCGTTGGCGTCTTCGAGATTGAAGATGGTCAGGACCGCTGGGAAGTGGGGGGCTATTTTTTGGAAAGCCCGGATGAAGTTGCCTTGGCTTTGCTTGCGGCGGTTCATGGCGCGGCAAGTTTTGCCGTCAGCGAGGTGCCGGATCGCGATTGGGTGGCCCATGTGCGCCGCGAGTTGCAGCCCGTAGAGGCAGGGCGGTTTTTTGTCTATGGCGCGCATGACGCGGACAAGGTGCCGGGGGATCGCCACGCCCTGCTTATTGAGGCGGCGATGGCATTTGGCACGGGGCATCACGGAACAACGCTTGGGTGTTTGATGGCGCTGAACCGGCTGTTGGATCAAGGTGTGCACGCCAGGTCTGTGGTTGATGTTGGCTGCGGCACTGCCGTTTTGGCCATGGCGGCAGCATCTGTGTGGCCGGAAAAGGTTTTGGCGTCGGATATTGATCCGGTGGCTGTCGAGGTTGCCGAAACGAATTTACGGGCAAATGGGCTTGAAGATCGGGTGCGCTGCGTTGAAGCGACGGGCTTTGATCATCCGGATCTGTCTGGCGCGGGTGCATTTGATCTGATTTTTGCAAATATTCTCAAGGGGCCACTGCTTGCTATGGCCGAGGATTTGGCTGAGTCGCTGGCAGTTGGTGGTCACGCCATTCTTAGCGGAATTCTGAATGAGCAGGCGGCTGAAGTGGTGTCAGAATATGCACGATTCGGCCTCAATGCCGTCCATTCGGAAGAGATTGTTGACTGGACGACCCTGACTCTTCGCAAATCAGCGTAAATTTAAGCGAAAGCGCGTCACAGAAGCTGTTTGCGCCTTAATGAAGCCATATTCCCGTTGAATCTTGCGATAACCGGTTGGGCGCCGGTCAATTGGAGACGGACAGATGTCAGCTTATCAGTTTGAGGAATTCGAACGGCGCATGCGTCGGATCAATCGACGACACACAAAACTGAGTCAGGGCTATGTGACACAGGTAAATGGCGACGGTCTGGTGGTTGCGCGACCTAAACGGCGCACGAGCGGCTCGACCATTCGTGGTGTCGCACTGATGTTGGCTGTCATTCTTGTTTTCAAAGGGTTTCTTTACGCTCAGCTGGGCCCACAGGGCTATGCAGATCGCGTAAACGCATTGGCAGGTGGCAATACAATAGAGCAGGCTGGCGCCTGGGTGATGACCGCAGATCCGGTCACACTCTGGCTGTCAGAACAGATTATTTCCCTCGTGCGATGAAGGAGCACCGCGGCTAGCGGTTTCCGACACGGCACAAAGAAAACGGCCGCGGTTCATAATGAAACCGCGGCCGTTTTGCATGTCCTCAGGGAGGGGAGGAATGCTTAGAAAGTGCCCTTGCGGCCCAATGCGTCGACGTCGCCCGGGATCAGGCCGATATCTTCCAGCTCGTGTGCGCTGAGGCGCGACAGAGTGTTGTGGGTTTTGCGTGCGTCGTTCCAAGTGGCGAAAGACGCCATTGTGTTCGAAACTGCAGCGTGGACGCGGTGAAACGCGAACGAACGGCCTGGAACGTGGTTGAAATCAAGAGATGCCATTGCAGTCTTCCTTATAAGTTGTCGGGCCAATTGCCCGGTTGCTGTTAATGCGCAGGTAGACCTGAAAAGTGATTCCGACAAGCGCTGAAATTGCATGTCACCTATGCAATTTCTGCATGAGTCCAAGTTGGGCGTAAACTGTTGCCAGCAAAGGTAAAATTCGGATCAGAAATGCACGAAAACGACGGGGATATGGCGGTTTTAGGCGATGGTGTTGCTGGGTTGTGAACGGTGGGTTTTTGGGGGGGGGCGGAAGTTTGGGTGGTAGTTGGGTGTGGGCAGGCGGCACAAGTGGATTCGGAGCAGTAGGGGTGACTTTTGGGCAGCTTGGGGACATGATGATTGGGATTGAATTTAGGAATTGCGAATTTTTTAGTGAGCAGATTTGATGCCGCGTTTCTTCTGCAATGTCTGACCATCATTGGCGCAACGGACTTGCCACCGGTCTAACGATAGGGATCATCGGCATCCTCGCTGTTGGCGTGGTCGTTGGGCAGGTTCCAGACGGCATGCCCAGTGACGCTGCCGGTGGCGACAAAAGCGGCATCAATTCCCCAGCCGATCATCGCTGGTGGCTGATTCCCAGAGTTCTGTACATGGAGGACACGGCGGCTCAGTGGGTCATGATGATAGCGACCATTGTTGCAGCATACTTGCTGCTTAGGACACTGTGGGCCACTCAGGAAATGGCCAAAGAAGCCAAACGCATTGGCGAGGCGCAGACGCGCGCCTATGTCGATGTGATCAAAGTTGTTCTATATTTGGATCAAACAGTGCCGGATATCATAATTACGGTCAAAAATTCCGGCGTAGGACCCGCAAAATGGTTTGAATTGAGCGTTGAGACTGATGTTCAAGAAACTCTCAATGACGGCAGTCTAGCGGAAATTGTTTCTAAGTCTCCAGAAAAGATGCCGGCACGCTGGCCTGGCCTTGGTGGCGGCGAAGAAGTCACCTGCCGCGGAGGCTTCGGCGGAGATTCTGCAGCGCAGATCACTTTAGTATCTCAGTTTCCCAATGTAATTGAACACGCCCTAATTTGTCGTGGTGTTTTGCGCTACAGAACTTTCTTCAACGAGACGTTTGAATCCGAGTTCATCTTCGTTTTGCGTCCCATCCCTAAGCCAAGTTACGAGCCCGTCGTTTCGATCAACGAACCGAATGTTGCGGGTCTCGCTCGGCGCGTAGAAAACCGCATAGAAATTCCGGCAATATTCTCGAAAAGTAGAGCAAAGGTCAGGACATACGAGCGCGTGGATCGCAACGACTAGCGAAATGGCCACTCCTTTCACTCGATCGGTAGAATTTGCCCCATCCGCGCAAACTTCTTGGAAGATGTTCGCGTTTCGTGCTACTCGTGATTTCAAAGCAAAAAAGAGCAGGTCAGGTGATGCGTGTGATGGGGTTGGACCCGGGGCTACGGGCTCTTGGATGGGGTGTCATCGACGTGTCGGGGTCGAAACTTGTGCACATTGGCAATGGCGTCTGCCGCACCGGAACGGGTGATCTGGGCGGGCGGTTGGTGTCTCTGTTCGATCAATTGTCCGAGGTTTGGGAGCGTTTTTGCCCGGACGAGGCGGCGGTGGAGCAGACGTTTGTGAACAAGGATGGGGCCGGGACGCTGAAGCTGGGTCAGGCGCGCGGGATTGCGATGTTGGTGCCGGCGCGGGCCGGGATCACGGTGGGTGAATATGCGTCGAATGCGGTGAAGAAAGCTGTGGTGGGGGTTGGCCATGCCGATAAGCGGCAGGTCGAGCATATGGTGAAGATGCAGTTATCGGGCGTCGAGATTGCCGGGCCGGATGCGGCGGATGCGCTGGCGATAGCGATCTGCCACGCCCATCTGGCGCAAAGTGCGGCACGGGTCGCGAAGGCCATCGCATGATTGGCAAGATTGCAGGGCGGATCGATTATCGCGGCACGGATCATGTGATGATCGACGTGCGCGGGATCGGGTATGTGGTTTACGTGAACGAGCGGACGTTGGCGGCTTTGCCGGGAGTCGGTGAGGCGGTTGCGCTGTATACAGACCTGCTGGTGCGGGAGGATTTGCTGCAGCTGTTTGGGTTCACGTCGCTGGCTGAAAAGGAATGGCATCGGCTGCTAATGGGCGTTCAGGGGATCGGGGCCAAGGCTTCGATGGCTGTGTTGGGCACGCTTGGGCCGGACGGTGTGGCGCGAGCGATTGCGCTTGGCGACTGGGCGTCGGTTAAGGCGGCCCCCGGTGTGGGGCCGAAGATTGCGCAGCGGGTCGTGAACGAGCTGAAGGGCAAGGCGCCTGCGATGATGGCCATGGGCGGTGGGCCTGCGGCAGCGAATATAGTGGGCGAAGACGAGGTTATCGAGACGATTGCGCCTGTTGCCCCGATTGCCACCCCAAATACCTCGGCGCAGGCCGAGGCTTTGTCGGCGCTGGGCAATCTCGGTTATGGGCCGGGTGAAGCGGCAAGCGCGGTTGCGGAAGCGGCTGGGGCCAATGATGGAGCAGACGTGGCAACATTGATCCGCGAAGCGTTGAAACGTCTGGCACCGAAGGAATAAATGTGTGCAGGCCAGAAACTTCTTCTGTTCAGAAATACTCCGGGGGGAATTGGCCATGGGCCAAGGGGGGCAGCGCCCCCGGCACCGCGACGCACATAAGTGCGGCGCAAATAAAGGCTGGGCGCAATGACTGAACCTGATCCCACCTTGCGCCCCGAGTCGCGCCCCGAAGATGTGGACCGCGCGATGCGGCCACAGATGCTGGACGATTTCGTCGGGCAGGCGGATGCGCGCGCAAACTTGCGGGTGTTCATCGAAAGCGCGCGGCGTCGCGGCGAGGCGATGGATCATACGTTATTCCACGGGCCTCCGGGTTTGGGCAAAACCACGCTGGCGCAGATCGTCGCGCGCGAGTTGGGGGTGAATTTCCGCATGACCTCGGGGCCGGTGTTGGCCAAGGCGGGGGATTTGGCGGCAATCCTGACCAATCTGGAAGCGCGGGATGTGCTGTTCATCGACGAAATTCATCGGCTGAACCCGGTGGTGGAAGAAGTGCTGTATCCGGCACTAGAGGATTTCGAGCTTGATCTTGTGATTGGTGAGGGGCCTGCGGCGCGGACGGTTCGGATTGAGTTGCAGCCGTTTACACTTGTCGGGGCAACGACCCGGTTGGGGTTGTTGACGACGCCATTGCGCGACCGGTTCGGAATACCGACGCGGTTGAATTTTTACACCGAAGATGAGTTGTTTCAGATCGTCAGCCGGGGGGCCAGATTGATGAGTGTGCCCGCAGAAGAAGGTGGCATTCGCGAGATTGCGCGACGGGCGCGCGGCACACCTCGGATCGCGGGGCGCTTGTTACGGCGCGTGGTGGATTTTGCGTTGGTCGAGGGCGACGGGCGGTTGACTCAAAGTTTGGCGGACGGGGCTTTGACGCGGCTTGGTGTGGATGGATTGGGACTTGATGGCGCGGATCGGCGGTATTTGACGTTGATCGCTGAAAACTATCAGGGCGGGCCAGTTGGTGTTGAGACCTTGTCGGCGGCTTTGTCGGAAAGTCGGGACGCGATTGAGGAAGTTATCGAGCCCTACCTTTTGCAGCAGGGGTTGATCCAGAGGACGCCACGGGGACGGATGTTGGCGGCCAAGGCCTGGGCGCATTTGGGGATGGCGGCGCCAAAGAGTTCGAATCAGGGCAAGTTGATTTAAGCCTTGATCGACGCCTGACGGCGCCGATCCGTTGGGGCGCTGCCCCAGACCCCGGAGTATTTCCAATCAGAAGAAGGGGCTGGTGGTTTTTTCGCTTCGGCGGTAGCTCAGGTTTTATGGAACAAGACACAGTTGCTCAATTCTTTAAAGGTTCAGGCGGAGCCTACCGATTTGCGCGGTGGGGGCGGCCAATTGTGCCTATTGTCTTTGGTGTGGACGATGCGACCTTGGAAGTCGTGAAGGGGGCGATTGAGGCGGTTGTTGTCCTGGCTGACCACAAGATGGCGGATCATGACCCGGAGTTGGGCGCGAATTTTCTGTTGTTCTTCTTTCGGGATTGGGACGAATTGACCGAGGTTCCAAACATGGATCAGCTGGTGCCGGAGTTGGTCTCGCGGGTGGAACGCTTGAAAGCCGAGGGAACGAACCAGTATCGGTTGTTCCGGTTCGATGACGCGGGCGCGATTCAAGCAGTGTTTTCCTTTGTGCGGATGGATGAGGCCCTGGCGGACGTGCCGGCGGAGGATCTGGCGTTGGCGCAGGCGGCGCAGGCCATGCTGACGTGGTCAAATTCAGCGTTTCAGGGGGGCGGGCCTTTGGGTCGGGCTGAGGACAACGTCATTCTGCGCCCCGATGTTTCAGCCATTATTCAGGCGGCTTATGATCCGGTTATGCCTGCTGCCGCGAAAGATGCGAGTCACGCCTTGCGGTTGGCGGCGCGGATGGGAGTAGCCTCGTGAGCGTGCATAAATTCGAATTGCGGGTCTATTATGAGGACACCGATCTGGCGGGCATCGTTTACTACGCCAATTACCTGAAATTCATCGAGCGCGGGCGGACGGAGTATGTGCGCAGCATTGGGATTGATCAGGTTGAGCTGAAAGAGAGCGAGGGGATCGTGTTTGCAGTGCGCCATCTGGAGGCGGACTATCTGGCCCCGGCGATGTTTGACGATGAGCTTGTGGTCGAAACCGAGGTGGTGTCGATGTCCGGCGTTTGGCTGGTTTTGCAGCAGGATGTTGTACGCGATGGAGCGCGGCTGTTTTCAGCGCGTGTGACCCTGGTGGCCTTGGGGGAAAATGGCCAGCCCGCGCGGCTTCCGGCGGACATCCGCCGCAAAATGCACTGAACGTCACGTTCGAAGACGCCGTTCTGCGGCTTCTTGTTGGCATTTCCCCTTTGTTTCCTGTAAATCTGCTGCAAACGAGGGACCCAATAAAAACAATACGGGTCGGCAGAAAGAGCAGGACGAATGGAAACGGAAACCCTTGCGCTGGCGCAGGAGATTGATTTCTCTATGTGGGCGCTTTTTGCACGCGCGACGATCACAGTGAAACTGGTGATGGTCGTGTTGATTGTGGCCTCATTCTGGGCCTGGGCGATTATCTTCACGAAGCTTGGACAATATAGGCGCTCGTCGGCAGAGGCGCGAGTCTTTGACGAGGCATTTTGGTCGGGTGAGCCTTTGGACAAGCTGTATGATCAGATCGGGGCGTCCCCGGGGGGACGGTCCGAGCGGATTTTTGCGGCCGGTATGAGCGAGTGGCGGCGGTCGCATAAACAGGACGGGGCGTTGATTGCCGGGGCGCAATCGCGGATTGACCGGTCAATGGACGTGGCCATCCAGAAAGAAGCGGGCGATTTGCAGTCCGGTTTGACCGTGCTGGCGACGGTTGGGTCGACCGCGCCGTTTATCGGGCTGTTTGGCACCGTGTTCGGGATCATGAATGCCTTTATTGAGATCGCCGAGCAGCAGAGTACGAACCTGGCGGTGGTTGCTCCGGGGATTGCGGAGGCGTTGTTGGCCACGGGTTTGGGTCTGTTGGCAGCGATCCCGGCGGTGATCTTCTATAACAAGCTGTCGTCGGATGCTGACGGGATCATTGGCGGTTACGAGAGTTTTGCGGATGAGTTTGCGACCATTCTGTCGCGCCAGTTGGACGGGTCCTAGGCCATGGGTGCCGGGGTCGTTCAGGCCGAACCAAGTGGCACACGGCGGGGTCGTCGGCGTCGACGGGCGCGGCCGATGTCCGAGATCAATGTCACGCCGTTTGTAGACGTCATGTTGGTGTTGCTGATCATCTTTATGGTTGCGGCCCCGTTGTTGACGGTTGGTGTGCCGGTGGAATTGCCGAAGACAGCGGCGCAATCCTTGCCGACCGAGCAGGAAGAACCGTTGACGGTGACCCTGACTGCGGATGGGGTAACGGCGATCCAGACAACCGAAGTGACGGACGAGCAGATTGTGCCACGCTTGGTTGCGATCCTGTCGGAGCGCGCCACAGACAAGGTTTTCTTGCGGGCTGACGGGTCGATCCCTTATTCGCGGGTTGTCCAGGTGATGGGGGCGCTGAATGCTGCCGGGATTACGAACATCGGCTTAGTGACTGACACAGGCGGTCCTCGCCTGGACGGTCAGGACGGTTGAGGTCGCATTGGGCTGGGGTTGGTATATCTCGGGGGCGATGCACGTTGCCCTTTTACTGGCGCTGCTGTTTGGCGGGTTGTTCATGCGTGATCGGGTGGCAGAGGTGGCTGTGGCAGAGGTTTCGGTGATTTCGGAAGCGGAGTATGCGGCATTGACGCCGCCGACCACTGCGCCGGAGTTGGAGTCTGAGGCTCCGTCAGCGGTCGCCCCGCCCGAGGACAATGCGCCGGAAGCGCCAAGTGAGGATGCTGCGCCGGAACTGCCCGAGCCGGAAGAAATTGAGGAACCAGATGCGCCGGATGCCGCTGATTTGGAGGTGCCGCAGCCGGTGCCGGATGCGGTGGTTGTGGATGATGCGCCGGTGATTGAGGTGCCGGATACGGATGTGGATGGCACGTCGTTGGAACGCGATCAGGTGGCGGCACCCGCGCCACGGGTTGCGCCAACGCCGTCGATTGCGCCACCACCGGATGCAGAAGTTGCGCCGGAGCGGATTGAGGATACGGCACCTGCGCCTGAGGCCGATCCGGTTGAAGAAGTTGAGCCTGAAGAGCCAGCAGCGCCGGAAGAGGCGAGCGATCGGATCGTGACCGAGGCGGAAGAGGTGAAGGAGCTGGCCCCGGCCAGTTCGATGCGTCCGCGTGCGCGTCCTGCGCGCCCGGTGCGCCAGGCTGAGGCACCGGTAGAGCCCAAAACGGATAGCACCGCAGATGCGGCGGCGGTAGCGGAAGCGAACGAGACGCCGGTGCGATCTGCGCCCAGTGGTCCGCCGCTGACAGGTGGCGAGAAGGACGCGTTGCGGGTGGCGGTTAGCCAGTGCTGGAATGTGGGCAGTTTGTCGACCGATGCACTGGGCACCACCGTGGTTGTGTCGGTTGAGATGCAGCAATCGGGCAAGCCAATTAACGAATCAATTAAGATGGTGTCATCATCCGGGGGAAGCTCGGGCGGGGCACGACAGGCGTTTGAGGCGGCACGACGGGCAATAATCCGCTGTGGTGTGCGCGGATTTTCGTTACCGGTGGAAAAATACGATCACTGGCGCGATATCGAGTTAACATTCAACCCGGAAGGGATGCAGTTCCGATGAAGGTTTTGGCAATTCTGTCTATGGTTGCGGTGCTGGCTATGCCGGGGTTCGCGGTCGCGCAGGACCGGACGGGTCCGCTTCGGATTGAGATTACCCAAGGTGTGATCGAGCCGGTGCCCATCGCGGTCGCGCCGTTTCTGGCTGAGAATGCAGCGGCGACGGATTTTGCGCGTCAGATCACCGCGGTGGTTGCCGCTGATCTGACTGGAACCGGGTTGTTCCGGGATGTGCCGCAGTCGGCGTATATCTCTCAGGTGTCCGGGTTTGACGCGGCTGTTGCCTATCCCGACTGGAAGGCGATCAATGTTGAGGCGCTGATTGTGGGCGCAGTGACGATGACCAGTGACAACAAGCTGGTGGTGAAGTTCCGGTTGTTTGACATCTTTACTGGTGCGCCGCTGGGCGATGGCTTGCAGTTTGCCGGTGGCACCGACAGTTGGCGACGCGTGGCCCATAAAGTGGCGGATCAGGTTTATAGCCGGATAACAGGCGAGACCGGGTATTTCGACAGTCGGGTGGTCTATGTTGAAGAGACAGGGCCGAAGAACAATCGCGCCAAACGCCTTGCAATTATGGATTATGACGGCGCGAATATTCAGTATCTGACGGATAATGCGTCGATTGTTCTGGCGCCGCGGTTCTCGCCCACGGGCGACCGGGTGCTGTTCACCAGCTATGAATCGGGCTTTCCGCAGATTTATGAATTGGCTGTTGGGTCGGTTTCGAAGCGTCCCTTGGACGTGGACGCCGCGGCAATGACCTTTGCGCCGCGCTATGCGCCGAATGGGCAGACAGTTGTATATTCGCGAGCCGAGGGCGGAAACACCGACATTTACCGTCTGGATATTGGCGGTGGGCAACGGGCGCGTCTGACGAACGCCCCTTCGATTGAGACGGCACCGTCATTTTCGCCGGACGGCAACCGAATTGTGTTTGAGTCGGATCGTTCAGGGTCGCAGCAGCTTTATGTGATGTCGGCCAACGGGGGCGAAGCAACGCGGATCAGTTTCGGGCAGGGGCGTTACGGCACGCCAGTTTGGTCGCCGCGTGGTGATTTCATCGCCTTTACCAAGCAGAATGCCGGGCGTTTTCATATTGGGGTCATGCGCACGGATGGCTCGCAAGAGCGGCTATTAACTGCGTCATTCCTGGATGAAGGACCGACGTGGGCCCCGAATGGTCGGGTGCTGATGTTTACCCGCGAAAGCGCGGGTTCTGACGGGCAACCAGCACTGTTTTCCGTAGACATATCTGGGCGAAATCTGAAGCGGTTGGCGATGCCGACAGCGGCGTCGGACCCGGCGTGGTCGCCCTTGTTACCATGACGCGTTTCAAATCCTTTCGACGGGTGGTATCTTGCCGCCAACAACAAGAACAAACTTGAGCAGACAACAAAACATACAGGTGACACCATGAGTATTTCGAAGATTGCAGTGGCCTTCGTGGCTTTGACCGCCCTTGGGGCCTGCACCAGTGCGGACCGTTTCGGTGCTGGTAGCGGCGGCGCAGGTGGATTTGGCGCTGATGGAGGAGTGTTAGGTAGCGCGAGCGATCCGACCTCGCCTGCATATTTCAATGAAACGGTTGGCGATCGGGTTCTTTTTGCGGTCGATCAGTCGACACTAAGCCTTGAAGCGCAGTCTGTGCTGGATGGTCAGGCAGCATGGCTAGGCCAGAACGGTGCCTACAGCGTATTGGTCGAAGGTCACGCGGATGAGCAGGGCACGCGGGAATATAACCTGGCACTGGGTGCACGGCGCGCGAGTGCGGTTCAGAACTATCTGATTTCGCGCGGGGTGGCACCGGGCCGGATGCAGACAATCAGTTACGGTAAAGAGCGCCCGCTGGAAATTTGTTCCGACGAGACCTGTTACAGCCAGAACCGTCGGTCGGTTTCGGTGATTACGGTTGGCGCCGGTATCTAAACGAGGGTTGACCTGATGCGTGCGTTTCTACTTGCCGCTTTTTTGGTTGCCGGTCCTGTGTATGCGCAGGACCGCGATCAGACGCTTGCCGATATTCGGCAGGAGTTGACCGTGCTCTATGTTGAGATCCAAAAGTTGCGGCGGGAACTTTCGACCACGGGTGGTGTGAACACCAACCTGGCGGGGACGAATACGCTGGAGCGTGTGGACGGGTTGGAAGCGCAGGTGACCGGGCTGACGGCGCGAACCGAGGCCTTGACCAACCGCATTGATCGGATTGTGGCGGACGGAACAAACCGGATAGGCGATTTGGAGTTTCGACTTTGCGAATTGGAAAGCGGTTGCGATATTGGCCAGCTGGGCGAGACCACCACTCTGGGCGGCGGCGCAGTGCCGGTTGTTGCGCAACCGGCACCCGCTTCGACTGGCGCGGGATCGGCAACGGCGGGGGTCGAGTTGGCGGTCGCCGAACGCGAGGATTTCGATCGTGCAAAGGCCTCGTTCGATGGCGGGCAGTATGAGACTGCAGCAGAGCAGTTTCAGCGGTTTACCGAGACCTATCAGGGCGGCCCATTGACCGGGTTGGCGCATTTATTGCGCGGTGAGGCGCTGCAAAACCTTGGTCTGACATCCTCGGCCGCGCGGGCGTATCTGGAAAGTTATTCGGGCACGCCGAACGGGGCGACATCACCCACGGCGTTGCTGAAACTGGGTCTGGCGCTGGATGGGTTGGGGCAAACCTCGGAAGCGTGCATTACGCTGGGTGAGGTGACCTTGCGGTTCCCGGCCAGCGATGCGTCCATCGAAGCGCAGGCGGCGCGCGCCAATATGGGATGTGCGTGAGATTTTATTGCGCTGGCTTCGCCATCGCGGCGGGCGAAGGGGCGCTGCCCCCTCGCGCTCCCCCGGGATATTTATGGGCCAATAATGAGCTGAACCAGTGAGTCGGGGAGATCCGGGGGCGCTTTTGGATCGGTGTGGTCTGCCGTTTGTTGTGCGGCGACCGGAGCGGTTAGGCGTTGCGGTGTCCGGCGGCAGCGATTCCATGGCCTTGTTGGATCTGATGGTACGCAAGGGGGCGGAGCTTGGCTTTCCGGTATCGGCGGTTTCCGTGAACCATGGGTTGCGGGCTGAAGCGGTCGACGAAGTGGCGCATGTGGCCACATTCTGTGCGGCGCGCGGGATTGATCACAGTGTCTTGGAGTGGAGCGGCTGGGATGGGCACGGCAACTTGCAGGCAGAAGCGCGTCGTGCGCGATATCAGTTGATTGCGGACTGGGCTGATGGGTCCGGCGTGGATTGTGTGGCCTTGGGGCATACCGAGGACGATCAGGCCGAAACGGTGTTGATGAGCATTGCGCGCAAGTCGGGTGTGGATGGATTGGCCGGGATGGCATCGCGGTTTGAGCGGCATGGGGTGGAGTGGATCCGGCCCTTGTTGGAACAGCCGCGCGAGGTTTTGCGGGACTATCTGCGCAGCAAAAACATTCGCTGGTGTGATGATCCTAGCAATGAGGATGTGCGGTTTGAGCGAGTGGAAGTTCGTCGCGCGCTGAAGGTGCTTTCTAGTTTGGGAATCGATGCGAAATCGCTGGCGCGAGTGGCGAGTAACGCCGGGGTCGCGAAGTCGGCTTTGGATCATTATGCGCATTCCGAGGTGGCTGAGCACGAACTTGTGACCGAAGACCGAGGCGATCTGGTTTTTCCGGAGGGATTCACGACGCAGGAGCGTCAGGTACCCGGAGAGGTGGCGCGGCGTCTACAGCTTTTGGCGTTTCAATGGGTTTCGGGCAGTTTATATCCGCCGCGCATGAGTGCGGTTGTCGATATGAATGCCGAAATGACTGATGCGGACCGCCACACATTGGGGGGATGTGTGGTTTTGCGCCAAAAAGGTAAGGGTTGGGTAGGCAATACGATCCGAATCACCCGTGAATTCAATGCGGTAAAAGACGTGGTATCGTCCACGAATGGCGTGTGGGACGGGCGGTGGGTCTTGGCTGGGCCGCATGAGCCGGATCTGCGGGTTCGTGCCCTGGGAGAGGCCTTGAAAGACTGCCCGAATTGGCGTGAAACAGGCCTTGCGCGCCAATCTTTGCTGGCCTCTCCGGCAATCTGGAGGGGGGAGGAACTGATCGCAGCGCCGCTGGCTGGTTTCGCTAACAGTTGGACAGCATCGGCAACAGGTCGCGGTAGTTTCGCCAAATTCCTGTTATCCCGTTGAAGATCTGCCCTTAGTGGCTATTTAATGTGCCAGTCGGGCGGGTGGCCGAATCCACCCATGTAATTTCCAAAGGAGCCTCCTTTGAACAACGCGCGTAGTCTTGCCTTTTGGGCCGTACTTTTCTTGCTGGTTCTGGCGCTTTTTAACCTTATTTTCGGGGGTCAGACCAATTCTGCCAATAACACGGTCAGTTACTCTGATTTTGTCGGGCAGGTTGAAGGCGGAAATGTTTCCAGTGCGACCATCGATGGCGAACGGATCGTGTTCCGGGGCAGCGATGGCCGGGATCTGATAACCATCCAGCCGGAAGGGGCCGATACGACCAATCTATTGGTTGAGCACAGCGTCAGCTTCCGGGCCGAGCCGCAGCAGCAATCAGGTTTTGTCACCATCTTGATGACATTCCTGCCGTTTCTGCTGCTGATCGGCGTCTGGATTTACTTTATGAACCGAATGCAGGGCGGCGGCCGTGGCGGTGCGATGGGCTTTGGTAAGTCGCGCGCAAAGTTGCTGACCGAGAAGCATGGACGTGTGACGTTTGATGACGTCGCGGGCATTGATGAGGCCAAGGAAGAGCTGGAAGAGATCGTTGAGTTCTTGCGCACGCCGCAGAAATTCAGCCGATTGGGCGGCAAGATTCCGAAGGGCGCTTTGCTGGTAGGCCCTCCGGGCACAGGTAAGACGCTGCTGGCGCGCGCGATTGCGGGTGAAGCGGGTGTGCCCTTCTTCACCATTTCGGGTTCTGATTTCGTTGAGATGTTTGTCGGTGTCGGTGCGAGCCGGGTGCGTGACATGTTCGAGCAGGCCAAGAAGAATGCGCCCTGTATCGTCTTTATCGATGAGATTGATGCTGTTGGCCGTTCGCGCGGCGTTGGTTACGGCGGCGGTAACGATGAGCGTGAGCAGACTTTGAACCAGTTGCTGGTTGAGATGGATGGTTTTGAAGCCAACGAAGGCATCATTATCGTAGCGGCCACCAACCGTCCTGATGTTCTGGACCCGGCGTTGTTGCGGCCCGGTCGCTTTGATCGTCAGGTTCAGGTTCCAAACCCTGATATCAAGGGCCGTGAGAAAATTCTGGGCGTTCATGCCCGCAAGGTGCCATTGGGACCGGATGTTGATCTGCGCATTATCGCGCGCGGCACGCCGGGGTTTTCGGGTGCTGATCTGGCGAACCTAGTGAATGAGTCTGCGTTGATGGCGGCGCGCTATGGGCGCCGGTTTGTCACGATGGAAGATTTCGAGAACGCCAAGGACAAGGTCATGATGGGCGCTGAGCGTCGGTCCATGGTCATGACCGAAGACGAAAAGAAACTGACGGCTTATCACGAGGCCGGTCATGCGATTGTTGGTCTGAATGTGCCGCAGCATGATCCAATCCATAAGGCGACGATCATTCCGCGTGGGCGAGCTTTGGGGTTGGTGTTGTCCCTGCCTGAACGCGATCAACTTTCCGTTAGCTACACTAAATACACGTCGAAAATCGCTATGGCGATGGGCGGTCGTGTGGCTGAGGAACTGGTGTTCGGAAAAGAGAATGTCACTTCGGGTGCGGCTTCGGATATTCAGCAAGTCACGCGGATTGCCCGTGCAATGGTGACGCAGTTCGGGTTTGCGGAAGAGCTTGGGTATATCGATTATGCCAACGAGCAGCAGTCGCATCTGGGAACTTATGGTGCCGGGACGAACCACTCTGGCATTACTCAGAAAACCATCGATGACAAAGTGAAAGCGCTTGTTGACGAAGGGTATGAGACCGCGAAGCGGGTTCTGACGGAGAAATCGGATGATCTGGAGCGGTTGGCGCAAGGATTGCTGGAATATGAGACGCTGACGGGTGATGAGATCACACGCGTGATCGCCGGTGAACCATTGAAGCGTGGCGACGACGATGAAGACACGCCGTCGGATACCGGCGGAACCGCATCGATTACGGCCATTCCAAAGACCAAGCCAAAACCCAAATCGTCCGAAGGCGATGGCGATCTGGAACCGGAACCGACGTCCTGAATTTCGCCCCCTGTCGAGGTCGAGGTGGGGCCGCGCCAATGGCGCGGCCCTTTTTCGTCTGAATGGGGCGCTGCCCCAAACCCCGAAGTATTTCGAGACAGAAGAAGTGCAATTGAGAATCGTTGCGGGCTTGGCGGAAGCTCTTGCACGGGGTCCGCTGGCATCGAATTTGCGTCAAAGTTTCCGATTGGCGGCATACCATCGTGTGCCTAGACGCTGGCGGACGCGGAAGTGTCGAAAATTGGCTGTTTCGGTGGGAGCTGTGGGCTTATAGCAAAGCAGTCGCGAGACGCGATACGCCAACAGGAGGGTCGGCCCAGTGGAATACAAGACGGATATCGAGATCGCACGCGCGGCTAATAAGAAGCCTATTCAGGAAATTGGAGCGAAGCTTGGTATCGGGTCCGATGACCTGGTTCCGTTCGGGCATGATAAGGCGAAGGTCAACCAGGGCTTTATCAGCGGCCTGAAAGGTCGCGAAAATGGTAAGCTGATCCTTGTGACCGCGATTAACCCGACCCCTGCGGGCGAAGGCAAAACTACGACCACCGTTGGTCTGGGCGACGGTCTTAACCGCATCGGTAAGAACGCAGCGGTTTGTATCCGCGAAGCCTCTCTTGGGCCGAACTTTGGTATGAAGGGTGGCGCCGCCGGCGGTGGGTACGCGCAGATCGTGCCGATGGAAGACATGAACCTTCACTTCACCGGTGACTTTCACGCCATTACTGCCGCGCACAACCTGCTGAGCGCGATGATCGACAACCATATCTACTGGGGCAATACCCTGGAAATTGATGAGCGTCGGGTAACTTGGCGTCGGGTTCTGGATATGAACGACCGTGCGCTGCGCGACACTGTGACCTCGCTGGGTGGTGTGGCCAACGGTTTCCCACGTCAGACTGGGTTTGACATTACGGTTGCGTCTGAAGTGATGGCGATCCTTTGCCTGTCGAACGACCTGAAGGATCTGGAAAAGCGCCTTGGTGACATGATCGTGGCCTATCGCCGGGATCGCACGCCGATTTACGCGCGCGACATTCAGGCGGATGGCGCGATGACCGTTCTGTTGAAAGACGCGATGCAGCCGAACCTGGTGCAGACACTGGAAAACAACCCGGCGTTTGTGCATGGCGGACCGTTTGCGAACATCGCGCATGGCTGTAACTCGGTCATTGCGACGACAACTGCGCTGAAACTGGCGGACTTTGTTGTGACCGAGGCTGGCTTTGGGGCCGACTTGGGCGCTGAGAAGTTCATGAACATTAAGTGCCGCAAGGCGGGTCTGGCACCTGACTGTGTTGTACTGGTGGCGACGATCCGGGCGATGAAAATGAACGGCGGTGTTGCGAAGGCTGATCTTGGGCCGGAGAACGTGGCTGCGGTGAAGGAAGGCTGTGCCAACCTTGGGCGTCACATTGGCAACCTGAAGTCGTTCGGCGTGCCGGTTGTTGTGGCCGTGAACCACTTTGTAACGGACACCGACGCGGAAGTAGCGGCTGTTAAGGAATACGTTGAGACACAAGGGTCGGAAGCGATTGTATCGCGTCATTGGGAATTGGGGTCGGAAGGCTCAGAGGCTTTGGCAACCCGTGTGGCCGAGATTGCAGACAGTGGCGTCAGCCAGTTTGCGCCGCTTTACAAGGACGAGCTTTCGCTGTTTGAGAAAATGGAGACAGTGGCCAAGCGGATTTACCGCGCTGATGAAGTTCTGGCGGACAAAAAAATTCGCGATCAACTGAAAACTTGGGAAGACGCCGGTTATGGCAACTTGCCGGTCTGCATGGCGAAGACGCAGTATAGCTTCTCAACCGATCCAAGCCTGCGCGGTGCGCCAACCGGGCATTCGGTGCCTATTCGTGAAGTGCGTTTGTCGGCTGGTGCCGGGTTCGTTGTTGCGATCTGCGGTGAGATCATGACGATGCCGGGTCTGCCATCTAAACCAGCAGCCATGAACATTCGCCTGAACGACGAGGGCGAGATCGAGGGTTTGTTCTAAGCAAGATGCACTTTGCCGAAGTCATATGGTCGTGCGACGGGGATTTTGCCGAAGGGCAGTATTCCCGCGCGCACCATTGGCGGTTTGACGGGGGTGTTGAAGTTCCAGCAGCCGCGTCGCCGTCCATCGTGCCACCACCGTTAGGGATGGCCGAGGCGGTGGACCCTGAAGAGGCTTACGTGGCTTCGGTTGCTTCGTGCCATATGCTTTGGTTTTTGGACATCGCCCAAAGGGCAGGGTTCGTGGTGAAGGCTTACCGCGATCAGGCTGAAGGGGCGTTGAAGAACACCGGTGGGGTCGTTTGGATTCCGCGCATTGATCTAAATATCGACGTGACGTTCGAAGGCGAGGGGCCGGACCTGGACGCCCATCGCGCGTTACATGACAAGGCGCATCACGCCTGTTTCATTGCTAATTCGGTGAAGACCGAAATTGTTGCCAATCTAGTTTAAGGACATCGACATGAGTGCGACGATCATCGACGGTAAGGCTTTTGCAGCAACGGTTCGCGAGAAGGTGGCGGGGCATGTGACCTCGTTGAAGGCGGACCATGGCATTACGCCTGGACTGGCGGTTGTGCTGGTGGGTGAAGACCCGGCTAGTCAGGTTTATGTCCGCTCGAAGGGCAAGCAAACCGTCGAAGTTGGCATGAAATCGGTTGAGCACAAGTTGGACGTCGATACAGCCGAAGCCGACTTGCTGAAGCTGGTCAATGATCTGAACAACGCCCCCGAGATCCACGGTATTTTGGTGCAGTTGCCTCTGCCTGGACACATTAACGAGGATCTGGTGATCAACTCGATTGATCCCACGAAGGATGTGGATGGGTTCCATATCTCGAACGTGGGTCTGTTGGGGACGGGTCAGAAAAGCATGGTGCCGTGCACGCCGCTTGGCTGTCTGATGATGCTGCGCGACCATCATGGGTCGATCTCGGGGATGGATGCGGTTGTTGTTGGTCGTTCAAACATCGTTGGCAAGCCGATGGCGCAATTGCTGTTGGGCGATAGTTGCACCGTGACGATTGCCCATAGTCGCACGAAGGATTTGCCGGATGTAGTTCGGAGGGCGGATATCGTGGTGGCAGCCGTTGGTCGGCCCGAAATGGTGCCGGGTGACTGGATCAAGCCGGGTGCAACCGTGATTGACGTGGGCATCAACCGGATTGATGCGCCTGAAAAAGGCGAAGGCAAGACCCGTCTGGTCGGCGATGTTCATTTCGAGAGCGCGGCGGCGGTTGCCGGAGCGATCACTCCGGTGCCGGGTGGCGTTGGGCCGATGACCATTGCTTGCCTTTTGGCCAATACGGTTACGGCCTGTTGTCGCGCCAATGGGTTGGCCGAGCCTGAAGGGCTGACCGCCTAACACTGAAGATCTGAATGGGTCGGCGGCTGGACTAGTATTCCAGCGCGTCGAGCCTGTCATATGTTTGCGCCATGCCGTCAGCCATACCTGTAGATAGCGCGCCTTCGCGTGCATCGGCGTTTTCGTAGCGGATTGTGAGCGTCAGTTTGGTTCCGTCGCCATCGGGTTGAAACTCGGTCGTGACGTGGGTGTCGGCCATGACGTCCATGTCGACGAAGCGTTCGAGGTGGATGATCTTATTTGGCGGATCAAGGCTGACGTATTTGCCAGCGAGGGAAAAACTTTCGCCGTCGTCATTGGCCCATGTGAAGCGAATTGCGCCTTCTGGTACGGGTTCGCTTACGCATTCGGGCATTGACCATCCGTCGGGGTCAAGCATCCATTTTTGCAACAGAACCGGGTCTGTGTGGGCCGCGTAGACTCGTTCGGGCGGGGCGGCGAAACGGCGGATTACGACAAGATCGGTTTCGCCGACTTTGGTCATTTGCATTGCGGTCATTCTGGGAATTCCTTTTCTTCTAATAAATCGTCCAGGCGCGCATAGTTCGCGGCCAACATTTCACGCAATCGACCTGTCCAGACGTGGATTTCGTCCAGCTTCACCGGGTTCAGACGAACAGGGCGGCGATTTCCGACGCGGCGACGGGTAACCCAGCCAGTGCTTTCCAGAACTTTGATGTGGCGTGAAACGGCGGGCTGGCTGATGTCGAAGGGCACGGCAAGCTCTGTGGCATCAACTTCACCAGTTTCGGCAAGGCGCATCACGATGTGAAGGCGCGTTGGGTCGGCAAGGGCGGAGAATGTGGTGTCTATGTGCATAATGAATTCTCTATATAGTATGTTAGTTATATAGGCAACGGCGAATTCGGAGCGCACAAGGGCTGTTGGTCTTTTCAGGATTTGAATGCCGACCGGTGCGGGTTAGGGTCAATTATGGTCCGTATGGAGATGCGTTGTGGCAAAGACTTACACCGGAAAAGACATTGAAATCGGCTTTGAGATGAAGCGATGCATCCACGCGCGCAATTGTTTCTTGAAACTGCCGAATGTTTTCGATCCCGAGCAGAGGCCTTGGGTCAATCCCGACGCAGCGCCCGCTGAAGAGATTGCGGCGATGGTTCGGACATGTCCGTCAGGTGCGCTGACATTTCGTCGCTTGGATGCGGATGCTGCAAAAGCCGCGCCAGGGATCAACCGAATGTCGGTTTTGGAGAATGGGCCAAACGCACTTCATGGGAATCTTGTCGTTGCCGGTGAAGAGATGACGCGGGCCACGATTTGCCGCTGTGGACAGACCAAGAATCCGCCGTTTTGCGACTATTCTCACGTTGATGCCGGGTTTACCGCGACCGGAGAGCCAGCAGAAACCGGGAAAGATGCACCGGGTGAGGATGCGGGCGAAACATTGACCGTAAAGGGCTATGAGAATGGGCCTGTTGAGGTTCGGGGTGCCTTGGAGGTTACGTCTGGTACCGGAGTGCGTCTGCATCGTGGAACTCGGGCATTCCTGTGCCGCTGCGGTCAATCAAAGAAAAAACCGTTTTGTGACGGGAGCCATAAATCGTCAGGCTTTGAGGTGCCGGAAAGCTAAGCGTCAGGCAGCTGTTGGCACTGGAACGGGGAGCACTTTGCGACCAGTCAAATAGGCCGTCGCCTTGGATGCAAATAGCTGACGTAAGTCTGGTGTCGTCCAATTCAGTCCGCCGGTATAGCAACCATAGGCTGGCATCATAAGGCGGGTCTGATCGACCAGGAAACACGGGCGCGATGTGCCTTTGACGCGCGCTTTCGGGTGGTAGTGACCCGAGATTTCGCCGTGATCCGACGGCGTTTTCGCCATATGGCGGAAGGTCAGGGGACCTTGCTTGTGTTCGGCCAGGTAGGTGCCGCCGATGTCCAATGGGCCAGGGTCGTGATTGCCTTCAACCCAGAGCCAGTTGCGGCCTGCCTGCAGGATGTTCAGCGTGTCGCGATGGCTGTCGCTCAGGGCGGTTGCGGAGTGAGTGTCGTCAAAACTATCGCCGAGACAAAGGATGGTCCGTGGTTTGCAATGCTGGATGTCTTTGGCAAGCCGAGTAAGAGTTTCGGTAATTTCGTAAGGTGGCAGAAGGCTGCCGCTGCGTCGGGCAATGCGCTCGGATTTGCCAAGGTGCAGATCTGACACAGCCAAAAGATCGACGTTGGCCCATAAGAGCGCGCCGGAGGGGAGCAGCGTCAGAGTTTCACCAGCAAAGGCTATGGGTAGAGCGTTCATGCTTCGTTCTTGGCTGGTTGGAAGCATATTGGCAAGAGGTTTCGCCTTCTTCGAAGTCGAGGTAGGGCCGCGTGCTTTGCGCGCGGCCTGGTATCATATGGGGCTCTGCCCCAAGCCCCGGAGTATTTTCGCCAGAAAGATGGGATTAGGGCCCGATTTTATCGAGGCCTGATGCAGTCATAAGGCGTTCGGTTTCTTCTTCTAGTAACCGTTCGCGGCCTTCGCCACGGATTGGCACACGACCATGTTCCAAAAGGAGTGGCGCGGCCAACGGTGTGACGCGGTCAGGTTTGATATGATCGATGCGACCCTTGGTGCGGTCCAGCATTTCTTCGATGCGGCCAAAGTCGACAAGGCCTTTCAGGGCCTCGGCACGGGTGATGTCGAGCATCACGTGGCCGGGATCATATTTTACCAGCGTGTCATAAAGGATGTCAGACGAAAAACTGGCCTGACGGCCGGTGCGCCGCTGAGGGCCGAAGTTGCGTTCCAGCAAGCCGGCGACTGTCGCAGAGGCCCGGAAGGTGCGCTTCATGACAGCGTTTCCGTCGAGCCAGCTTTCGAAGTCGGCAAAGAGGGTTTCAACATCGAACAAGGCGCCCGGATCGGTGACCTCGGTCAGTCCCCAGATCAACACGGCGTAGTCAGTGGCGACGAAGCCGAGGGGTTCCAGACCGTTCGCTTCCATACGCTCGGTCAGCAAAAGCCCCAGCGTTTGCATGGCATTGCGGCCCGCAAAGCCATAGACACACATGTGATGTCGATCGTCGTGCGTGAAGGTTTCGATCATGAGACGATCGGCGGACGGCAATTTTGAGACCTCGCGCTGGAGCGACAGCCACTGGGCGGTGTGGTCTGGCAGTTCGGACCAGTCTTGATCTTGAAAGAGGTTTAGTATGCGGGCCGAAAGTTGCGTTGATGTCGCGAACTTGGTGCCTGAGAAAACCGCGATCTTTGGGGCTTTGGTGGCGTTTCGCGAGACCTCGACCGTCAGTTCGCGCAGGCTTTCATAGCGTACAACTTGTCCGCCGATCAAAAAGGTGTCACCCGGAGTCAGTGTGGCTGCGAAGGCTTCCTCGACCTCGCCGAGGGGTTTGCCCGCCATGCGGCCTTTCATGCGCACCTTCAACAGATCTGTGTCCTGAATGGTGCCAATATTCATGCGAATGTGCTGCGCCGCGCGTGGATCGCGCAACTGCCATTTGCCGTCTTCGCGACGCTTCAGCCGTTGCCAGCGGTCGTAGGCACGCAAGGCATATCCGCCGGTGGCGACCATATCGAAGCAGGCATCAAACTGTTCGCGGGTCAGGTCGGCATAGGCACCGGCTGAACTGAGAATGGTAAAAAGAGTATTCTGGTCAAAAGGGCCGCGGCAGGCGTGAATCAAAATGTGCTGGCAGAGAACGTCCAAGGGGCCGGGACCGCGAGGGTCGCCGTCTAGTTCTGCATCGCGCACGGCACCTAGGGCAGCAACACATTCCACCACCTCAAAGCGATTGGCAGGCAGGACCAGAGCCTTTGATGGTGCATTATAGGTATGGTTTGCGCGGCCAATGCGTTGGACCAACCGTTTGACGTTCTTGGGCGCACCGATCTGGATCACCAGATCAACGTCGCCCCAGTCTATTCCAAGATCCAGTGATCCGGTGGCGACAATGGCTCGCAGTTCGCCGTTCACCATCGCAGCTTCGACACGTTCGCGCTGCTCGCGCGCAAGGCTGCCGTGGTGGATGCCGATGGGTAGGCTGTCGTCATTGGCCAGCCAGAGCTGATGGAAGAATATTTCGGCCTGGGCACGGGTGTTGTGAAAGATGAGCGTCGTATTGTGTTTGCGGATCTCTTCCAAAACCCGGGGGATGGCGTATTTTCCGCCACCGCCGGACCAGGGCGGCAGTTCGCGGGTTTTCAGCATCTGGATGTCAGGTGCCGGTCCGGGGTCGGCGTGAAGGATAAGGCAAGGATCAGGGTGGCGCGCCAGATAGTGGGCGATGGCGTCCGGGTCTTCTACGGTGGCTGACAGCCCTACGCGGCGCATGTTCGGGGCAAGTAATTGAAGCTCGGCCAAGCACAGCATGAGTTGATCGCCGCGTTTGGAGTCCGCCAAGGCATGAATTTCATCAACGATCACACGCGAAAGGCCCGCGAAAACACGCGAAGCATCTTCGTAGGTTAAAAGGAGCGCCAGACTTTCTGGTGTGGTCAGCAATATATGCGGTGGATCGGCGCGCTGACGTTTTTTGGTTGTCTGAGAAGTGTCGCCGGTGCGGTCTTCAACCCGAATGGGCAGGTTCATTTCGGCGATTGGCATTTCAAGATTACGCCGGATGTCTGCAGCAAGTGCTTTCAAAGGGGAAACGTAGAGTGTGTGCAATCCATGGTGATCCTGCTCGGCCAACTCCGCCAGCGTCGGCAGGAACCCGGCGAGCGTTTTCCCGCCGCCGGTAGGTGCGATCAGTAAACGAGCGGCAGCGTCTTTTTGCGCAAACAAGTCCAACTGGTGGCTGTGCGCGCACCATCCGCGACTTTCAAGCCACGTTTCGAACTTTTCAGGCAAGGATGTCATCGCAATCCGGTCAAGTGAAACTCCAGGGCTTTTCGCATACAACGTGCGGGCTATAAAAACAGCAAGTTGGAAATTCCCGATCCCATTACTGACGAAGGTTCAAACCACGTGCGTCTGGATTCATTGATAACCCTCGTCTTCCTTGGGCTGGTAGCCGTGACTTTCTACAAATTGGTTGGCTTCATCCATGACGATGCGTTCATTACTCTGAAATACGCTCGAAATCTTGGGGAACACGGCCAACTGGCTTGGAATCTTGGCGAACCGGGGATCGAAGGGTATACCAGCCCTCTGCATGTTGTACTGAACGCTGGCCTAATTCGGATTGGTATTGATCCGATGACAGGTGCGCGGCTGATTGGGTTTATTGGCTTTGGTTTGATGTTAGTGGCCGGGGCGCTTGCGCTTCGTGGCCTTAACGCACCGGCAATTGGAAGAGTTGCGATTCTCGCAGGACTGGCTGCGCCAGCGACCATCGCCTGGGTTTGGGGTGGGCTTGAGGCCCCCTTGGTCGGCGGCCTTATTGCTCTTGGAATGGTCGGTGGAATTCTGTCGGCGCGGGGAAACGGGTCGATCAGGCATGCAGTTCTTGGGTCCATTGCCTTTGGCATTGCCTATCTGGCGCGCCCTGAAGCAGCTGTTGCCAATTTTGCTATGGGATTGGGAATATTGCTGTTTGCCGAGCTACCCATCAGGGATCGGCTGTTGCGGTTCGTTGCGTTTGGTACGATCTCATTTGCAGTTTTGTGCGGGCATTTGCTGTTTCGGTATCAGGCGTATGGAGACGTGGTTCCATTGACGTTCCACGCGAAGGTCGGCTTGGAAACCTCCGTGCGTTTGCAGAATGGAGTTAGCTATGTGTTGAATTCCTCGGCAGTGGCGCCAGTCATTATGTGTGCGACCATGGCTTGTGTGTTGATGATCATACTGCGCAAAAGACTGGGGCCGCTTTCGCGGATCATGGGAATCACGCTGTTGGTTCAGGCAATGCTGCTTATTTGGTTGGGCGGCGATCATATGCCCTGGGGGCGGATGATGTTGCCGTTATTGCCTGCGGCGAGTTTCCTGTTTCTGGCAATATTGGCGGACGTGAATGCGCGCTGGCAGCAGGTGATGGCCTATGGAATTGCGGGTATTTCCGCGTTGGCATTGCTTTCCGCACCTTATGGCAGACCGGACGCGGCGGCGCGCGTGGGAAGCTTGGTTGGAGCTTATCTGGAGCAAAATTTGCCGGAGCCGTCCACAATCGCGGTTGCAACCGCTGGCTCAACGCCGTTCTTTGCGCCCCGTCACATGTTCATAGACACGCTGGGTTTGAATGATCCACATATTGCAAAACGTGAGAATGTGCCGATCAGGACCCGTTGGCAAACCGAACCCGGGCACGGGAAGGGTGACGGCCAATATGTAATGTCGAGATCACCCGACATTATTATTATTGGTCCTGCGGAAGGGACCACATCAGACCAAGCGACACACTGGTTTCTAACGGGTTTGGAATTGTCCGAAATGCCGCAGTTTCAGCAGTGCTACGAAGAAGTGCGCGCCTCCGTTAAGCCAAGCGAGTTGACTGTATGGAGCGCACGCACGTTCTCGAAGCCTTTGGAACTGGTGTATTACCAGCGCACCTGCGACTAGAGAGTTTGCCGCGACTAGTGGACGATCTTTTCTTCCTTGACGAACATGTTCGCCCAGGCACGGTCGATCAGTTCCGGTGACATCTGATAGGGGATGCCCTCGAATTCGCAGATGGAAATCATCTGATCGACCAAGAAGATAGGCTGATAGTTCGCGTAGATGTTGTCGATCGTCGGATACTTGTGCTTGATCAGGTAGACCAGCGTGTCCTCGTCGAGCGGCATTTTGCGTTTACGGGCGACCATGGCGAAGATCTTCAGGTAATCTTCCTGATCCGGGCCATCGATTTTGATCTTGAAGAAGATACGACGAAGAGCCGCTTTATCGAAAATCTCATTTGGGTGGAAGTTGGTTGAGAAGATCACGAGAGTGTCGAAGGGCACTTCGAATTTCTCACCTGACTGAAGCGAAAGGATATCCTTGTTCTCTTCCAGCGGAACAATCCAGCGGTTAACCAGCGCCTGCGGTGGTTCTTCCTGACGGCCAAGGTCGTCCACAATAAAGACGCCACCAGATGATTTCAGCTGCAATGGCGCCTGATAGGTGCGTGCGGTTGGGTTATAAACAAGGTCCAGCATCGAAAGCGACAATTCACCACCGGTGATCACTGTGGGGCGGTCGCACAAAACATAGCGTGTGTCGAAACGGTTCGACGTCCGGCGCAAACTGTTAGGATCGTCTTCCTGCTCTTCAGCAGCCGTGTGAACAATTGGGTCATAGACTGTGATGACCTGACCCGAGTATTCGATGGCGCGCGGAATATAGATCTTGTCGCCCAGGGCGTCGCGAATACCGTTAGAAATTGACGACTTACCGTTGCCGGGCGGACCATACATCAGAATTGAGCGACCAGCAGAAACAGCAGGACCAAGATGGTCTACAAGTTCATCGGGAAGGATGAGGTGTCCCATGGCCCCAAGAAGCTGGTCACGAGTTACCTGAATGTTTCGGATCGATTGGCGTTTCACCTGCTCGGAATAAATATCAAGAGGCACTGGCATAGCGCCATAATACTCTGACTGAGCCAGAGCATCCAAAGCGCGCTGTTTGCCGCCTTCGGTCAGCTGAAACCCCATTTCACCGCCAGAGTTGGCATGCAGGGTGCCGGTCGCCTCAATCAGTCGCTGTTCGCGCGACATGTCGATCAATTCCTGAGTAACGGGGATTGGCAGGCACATGGCTTTCGACAGTTCTGTCACACCATCCAAATTCATGCGGAACATGGTCTTCAGCAGAATGTCACGCATCATCACGGTCGGAAGTTTCATGCCTGAAAGTGATCGTGGCGCTGGCGGCGCCATGACATTCGACGTTTGCATATTCATTTCGTGGTCCCCTGCCTCGTCCAGTTGCAAGCCAGACCCGGTGTTGCCCAAATTTGAACAATAAGCCGTGCCAAGCCATTTCTTGAGGCAACATGACCGGCTATTGTGGCCAAAAAATGGAAAAAGAATGAGAATGAGCAGACCGAACACCTTTGTTTTTACGGGTATTCTTGCCTTGCTGGGCGGGGTGATGGCCTTTATGGCTTTGTCCAAAGGTGTGCTTCTTATTACTGCTCACGAAGGTGATATTTACCACCTGCTGGACATTCTTTTCCGATTGGACGCTGGTCAGGTTCAGCACAAGGATTTCATGACGCCACTCGGCATTCTGGCATTTCTGCCCGCCGCAGAGTTTATGGAGCGTGGCTATGGAGTTGGATACTCGCTTTTGGCCGGTCAGGTTGTCGTTGCGGCAGTGCTGCTTCCTGTCATCATTTATGCGGCCCTGACGCGGCTGCCCTCCTTGGCGGCGTATATATTCGGCGTTTACCTTCTGGTTTTGATATTCGCGATGATCTACGGGGGTGCCGGGGTCGAAACGTCGGTATCTATGCAATATAATCGCTGGGCTTGGGCAATTGCGTTTCCCTTGGTGGTGTTGGCAGTTTTGGATCCCATCGGCCGCGACCGCCCATGGCTGGATGGCCTGATTATCGGTGCCTGCCTGTCGGCTTTGGTGCTTTTGAAGATTACCTTCTTCCTGGCCCTGTTGCCCGGCGTTGTCTTTGCTTTGGCTGCTCGGCGCGATTGGCCACGATTGATTTATATGACTGCAGCCGGGGCGGTAACGTTTTTGGCGATGTCCGCCTGGCTGGGGTATGGATTTTGGATAGGCTATCTCAGCGATTTGCTGACGGTGGCCGGGTCAACGGCACGGCCTTATCCCGGTGTGTCACTGCCCGAGCTGATCTCATCTCCGTCGCATATGGTTCCCATTCTGCTTGGCTTGTTTGCCTATATGTATCTGGGCAAGTCGGACCGACGGATTGAGGCGCTTGCGATTTTGATATTCCTGCCGGGCCTTGTTTACATAACCTACCAGAATTTCGGCAATGATCCCAAATGGTTGATGTTATTCGCTATATTGCTTTTGGCTCTTTATCAGCAATTGCGCGGGTCAAGTTCGCTTGGTTCTGAAACCGGAATTGAAATTCCGATTCTTGCCAGCGTGGCAATAGCTTTGGCCCTGCCGTCAGCGGCAACGCTGGGCTTGTCTCAACTGCGCCACTTTGCGCGATCTGATGAAATTTACGTGCCGATGCTGCCGCAGCAGATTGGGCACCAAGACATCCTTGTTCAGGCCAACCGCGCCTTTACGATGAATGCCGAGATCGAGTTGGATCGCCGGGAGCCTTATTGGCACAAATATTCGGAACTTGCCGGACGGGGCGAGCCGATTTCATTGGCGGGTACTGAATTTCCGAGATGCGAGCTGGCGGCGGCGTCACTGGCGTTTTTGGAAGGGATTAGCGCGGACCTAGAGACAGCCAATTTACCCGAGAACAGCCAGATCTTTACAACCGATATTCTGACCGTTTTCTGGCTGTTCACCTCGGATCAGCCATTAGAGGGCGGCGCGCCTTGGTATTATGGTGGGCTGTCTGGGCTTGAGAATGCGGACTTTGTGTTAGTGCCCAAGTGCAGCTTCTATGGGTTGATGCACAGCGTCATGATTGACGAGCTGAACGCTGCCCCTGTAACGCTATATCCCGTCCGGGAAAACGAACTTTATGTATTGTTCCAAGTTGGTTAGCCGCTAACTAGCGGTATCAGTAAATAGACTGCCAGCGCCGGTGCCAGTGCAAATCCCATTGGAAACTCTTTTCGTGTCCAACTTTCCCAATCTGGAAAACGTTCGCGAAGTGGGCTTGCGCGGACGGCGCGGTGCACGATGAAGGCAGCGATGATCATTCCTGCCAGCAAGAACATGAAAGTGAACCAGTCAGCCAGCGCGATAAACGGTGCCATGGCCGCCGCAAACTTTGCATCTCCGGCCCCGATAAGACGCAGAGCATTCAAGACAAACGTGATCGCCAGAACGACGGCGAAATGTGCATAGCGCCAGAGGTATTCAGTAAAAGGTAGGGCGACCAATCCGACAACGGCAAAGATAGCCAATGTCGCCAGCACGGCTTTGTTCGGGATCTTCATGAAAGCCATATCGCTCCAGGAAACCCAGATTGCGATAGGCAGGATGAAGGGGAAAAACCACGCCGCTGTGGTCCATTCGATGGCCATTATCGGTGGCTCCGCTACTTATTGACGTTGTTTTCGAGCGCTTCGAGGCTTCTCACGGCAGCTTCGAAGAATTGCGGATGCGTGTCGATGGCTTCGCGCAGCAGACTTTTCCCGGTGTTCAGGTCGCCTTGCTTGATCGCCGAAAGCGCTGCGGTATGTAGCAATTGAGCGCGTTCGACTTGGGTCATCTGGACGACGGGCATATCGTATTTTCGTTGCGCAGCGCGGGCCAGAACCAGGTTGTTTTTTGCCGTAAACAGCGATGCATCATAGACCAGTGCTTCGCCAAACAATTGCTCGGCGCTGGCGTAGTCGCCGCGTGTCATTTTGGAAAAGCCCCAGTTGTTCAGCGTGCCAGAAGGGCGGGTCGTCAAGCCAACCGCGGTTTCATAAAAGGAATCTGCTTTGGTCCATTCCTTGTTGCTATCGGCAATCATTGCCTCCAGACGATAACGCTTGAATGTTTCATGGGTGGGTGGGATTCTATCAAGCTCGCTTTCGGCCTTGTCCCACTGGTTCGACCGGATCAGCGCGTCTGCATATTCAACCCGATCTTCATTCGACGACTTAGGATCTTCCAGGACTGTAGCCCAGGCCTGTGCAGCTGCTGTTGGTTTACCGGCCCGCACGAGGGAAATGGCAAGCCCGCGCTTCAAGTCGATGCGTTCAGGGTTGGCGGCAAGGGTGCGCTGGAAATAGATCACCGCTTCATCGGGGTCTGCGACGGTCAACATGACGTCGTTTAAATTGGTTTCGTCGATGACGTTAACGTCTTTTAGCGCTTCGGCCAGTTCCTCGTCCGATTGACCGCCTTGCTCACATGCTGCCAAGGCAAATAGCCCAAGCCCTACAACTATAATCCAACCACTCTGGCGCATGGGGTCCTGTCCCTTTTACTGCTCGCGCCCGCCTATTCTTGCCCACTTTCCGGGGTCTCGGGTGTGGACAGGATCCGATAAAGTCCGGGCCCCCGCCGCACCAGGCGGAATTCACTTTGAGGCGCAGAATAAGCTGGATTTTCAAGTTTAGCGAGCGCTTTGCGCAGGTTGTCGCGGATTTCCGCGCTTTGACCGCTGTCCAGAGCAAAAGCCAGTCGGAATACGCGGCTGGCCTCACCATATCGGCCCTTTTCCATCAGTACAACGCCAAGATTGTTCCATGCTGGTGGGAAAGTCTCATCAACCTCTGTGGCGCGGCGCAATATCTGCTCGGCTTGATTGAGGCGGCCAAGTTGTAGGTTGGCAGATCCGATAGCGCTGAGGACATCTACGTTGACCCCTTGCTGGGCGGCGGCGCGCAAATAGGCCTTCAAGGCAAGCTCGTATTCGCCAGAAGCCATTAGGCGGTGACCGACGATCAGACCATCAACATATTCGACCTGTTCCGCAGCACCTGCCGGAGCAAATGGGCTGTCATCAGCCTGCTGAAGGCCGCCCACTTCGTCGCAGGCGGCCAGAGCCGCAAGGGCGGCAATACCAAAAGTCAGATGTTTCAAAGGCGTCTGGCCCCTTAGAAATTAGCCTCACTCAGCGTGACCGCAATTCCGTAAACCGACGGGCCGATCAAGATGATCAGTAGCGGTGGAACGGTCAGCATCATTGTGGCAAGGGTCATCTTTGTGGGCAAGGTGTTTGCCTTTTCTTCTGCGCGCATGACGCGTTTATCACGCATTTCAGAAGCATATACCCGCAAAGCCTCAGCGATCGAGGTGCCGAACGCCGTCGACTGGATCAACACCGTCACAAAGCTGGCGACGTCTGGAACACCGGCGCGCTCGGACATATCGCGCAGCACGCTGGTTTTGTCCTTACCGGCCTTCATCTCGTGCGACACGATTTCAAGTTCGTCAGCCAGCGCCGGGAAACCGGCCCTGATTTCTTTGCTGACGCGAATAATTGACTGGTCCAGAGATTGGCCAGCCTCGACGCAAACCAGCATCATGTCCAAAGAGTCAGGGAAGCCATTGATGATCTCTTCCTGACGCGCGGCCTGACGACGGGTCACCCAGTATTTGGGCAGCATGTATCCGGCAGCACCGGGAATAACAACTGACAGGATCAGAGACTGCGTGGTCGGTTCACCAGTTGCACTGCTGTAGATCGCGTAGGCGATGCCGAAGAGCAGGAACAGGATACCAAGGGCAAACTGCAAAAAGTGATATGTGCGAACGGCATCTTTGGAGCGATAGCCAGCCTGCAATAGTTTAAGTTGAACCGCAGAATATTCTTCTTCGTTCTGTGGCTCCAGAAAGTTGGAGTATTTTTCCAGCTTGTCGCCTTTGCCACCAGCACGGCGCAGACGTTTTTTGCCTTTGACGTCGCCCGAGTCCTGCGCGGCACTGGCACGTGCAGCTTCGCGCAACTTGTCCAGCGGATCGGAGCGGCGCTTGAGCAGGATTGGCAATGTCAGCAGCACAAGGAACATTCCCAGCACACCAACGATTAGCAAAGGTCCAAGGTCGCCGAAGTTCTCGATCAGAAAGACGTTGGCCTGTTCATAAAGGGCAAAGACTTGTTCCATGGAATTATACCTTGATGTTCACAAGGGCCTTCATCACGAAGATGTTGACCACAAGGAATGCCGCAACAACCAGACAGGCGGGAATAAAGACCGAAGTCTCTTTCACTTCGTCATAGTAGTTGGGCTGAATGACGTTGATCATGACCAGCGCCACGATCGGGAAAAGCGACAGGAACATGCCGGACCATTTAGCCTCGGCCGTGATCGCACGAACACGACGGAAGAGCTTGAAACGCGCACGGATAACTTTTGCCAATCCATCAAGGATTTCGGCCAAGTTACCGCCCGATGTTTGCTGAATGGTCACGGCAACCGCGAGGAACCGCAAATCCTGCATATCCATGCGCTCGGCCATGTGCTTCAAGGCTTCGCCAACGTCGCGCCCGTAGGCGGATTCGTCAGAGATAACGCCCATTTCCGAACCGAGTGGGTCGGGTACCTCCTTGGCAACAATCTGAAGGGCCGAAGTGAATGGATGCCCAACGCGAAGCGAGCGAACCATTAGTTCTACGGCTTCGGGCAGTTGCTCTTCGATCATGCCCATGCGCTTCTTTGCAGTGTTGTTGACCCATACGAAGACGGCGCCCACGCCCATGATGATGGCAACGACAATACGGATCGGAAAAGATGCGCTGGTTGCAAAGCTGAGGCCAACAAAGGCGACGACTGATAGAATTCCCATCACCATGACCAATTGGCTTGGCGTGAAGGCAATGTTGGCTTTCTGCGCCTTCTCCGCCAAAACAGCATAAAGCGGAATGCTCTTTGACTTCATGTGTTGGGACATTTCCTTGCAGAGCTGTTCCAGCACTTGTTCGCGGCCCGCGCCCTTTTCGAGCATTTCCAAGCGGCGATTGACGCGGTTGTTCAGGCTGATCGATTTGCCGAAAACCGTCAGGTAGATGCCCTGGACCAATGCCAGGACAGCTACGAAAATCATACCATAAATGAGCGGTTCTGCACTGATAACCATGTCTGCTTACTCCGCCGCAAAAGGTTCAAAGATGTTCGGTGGAAGATCGTAACCCCACATGCGGAATCTTTCAGAGAAGTGGCTGCGCACGCCGGTCGCTGTAAAGTGACCGATGATCTTGTTGTCGGGTGTTAGGCCAACACGCTGATATCTAAAGATTTCTTGCATCGATATCACTTCGCCTTCCATGCCGGTCACTTCGGTAATCGACACCATCCGGCGCGAACCATCCTGTAGACGGCTTGCCTGGACAATCAGGTTAACGGCTGAAGCGATCTGCGAGCGTACGGCCTTCAGAGGCATTTCGATACCTGCCATGGCGACCATGTTTTCCAGTCGGCTGACACCATCGCGCGCCGAGTTGGCGTGGATCGTTGTCATTGAACCGTCGTGGCCGGTGTTCATGGCTTGGAGCATATCGATGACCTCCTCGCCGCGTGTCTCACCGACGATAATGCGGTCAGGACGCATCCGCAGAGCGTTCCTGAGACAGTCACGTTGCGAAACCGCGCCTTTGCCCTCGACGTTTGGCGGACGGCTTTCCATCCGGCCCACGTGTGTTTGCTGAAGCTGAAGTTCCGCTGTGTCCTCGATCGTCAGAATGCGTTCGGCATCGTCGATGAACGATGAAAGCGCGTTTAGCGTTGTCGTTTTACCCGAGCCGGTTCCGCCGGAAACGATAATGTTCAATCGGGTCGCAACCGCGGCTTGAAGATAGGCGGCCATTTCTTCGGTGAAGGCACCGAAGTTGACCAGATCATCAACCGCCAGTTTTTCTTTCTTAAACTTACGAATAGAGACCAGCGAACCATCCACAGCGATTGGTGGCACCATGGCATTGAAACGGGAACCATCGGCAAGACGGGCATCGACGTAAGGGTTTGATTCATCGACGCGACGACCAACTGCGGAGACGATTTTGTCGATGATCCGCAGCAGGTGCTTTTCATCTTTGAATGTAGTGTCGGTCAGTTCCAACTTACCCGAACGTTCCACAAATACCTGCTGAGGACCGTTCACAAGAATATCGTTGATCGTGTCGTCTTTTAGAAGTGGCTCAAGCGGCCCAAGGCCAGTCACCTCGTCATAGAGATCCTGGTTCAGAAGTTGACGTTCCTCACGGTTTAGGACAACGCCCATTTCATCCAGCGCCTCGCCCGAGATCGCGACAATCTCGGCACGCAGATCGCTTTCGGTCGCGCTTTCAAGTGCGCTGAGGTTCAGGTTTTCTAGCAAGCGCTTGTGGAGTTCCAGTTTGATCTCGCCAAGGCGCTCTTTGCGTTTCTTTTCCTTATCAACCGGTGACGGTTGAGACGGAACACGGCTCATCGTACGACGTTTTGCAACGTTGTCTGGTGCCTTTTCCCTTGAAACGCTCGGTGCGTTCGTTTCGACCGGCGTCACAGCCTGGCCACCTGGGATACTTTTAAGCTCTGGCGTGCCGGGTGCCCCACCCTGGCCGCCGCTCTTTTTATATTTTGAAAACAACGGCTTGCTCCTTTGTCACTTAAGCGCCTTCGACGGCCTCAAGATTGGTCTCGTGAATTGATTCGGCGAGTTTCTGAACTTCTTTGCGAAGCGGATTCTTGGTTGCGACTTCGCTCAATGGGACGCCATGATCGTTCGCCTGAACAACCTGCTTGCCTCCATCGGGCATCATCACTTCGATTTTGATGTCCAGACTTTCAGCCATGCGCTTGACCCGGCTCTTGCCTGTCAGATCGGTGAACTTCGGCGCACGGTTCAGAACATAACGAAGTTTATTCACTGGCAGTTCCTCGCCTTTAAGCGCGCGGATCATGCGAAGTGTATTTTGCGCAGACCGCATATCCAATTCGGTCATTGCGAAGTAAACATGTGCGGCATGCAGAACGGTTTCGGTCCACATCACCACGTTGTGCGGCATGTCGATGACAACATAGTCAAAGTTTGTTCGTGCCACTTCGACGATCTTTTCAATATCTTCCTGATTGATCATGTCGAACGGAATAAGCTCGCTGGGTGCCGTCAGAACATGAAGCTGTTCATTGAAGGTCAAAAGCGCCTGCATAAAACTGTCGCTGTCCATCGAGGCTGTATCTTGGAGAAGCTCAAAAACGGCTTCGCGGCGCGGCAGGTCCAAATACGTTGAGACCGATCCAAACTGAAGATCCAGGTCCAGCAAACAAACCCGAACCGGTTCACCATCGTCCTCGATGTTTGAAAGTTCCCAGGCCAGATTTACGGCAAATGTCGTTGTGCCGGAACCGCCTGCAAGACCCTGAACCGGCAGAACCACACCGTCGCGGTCGCCCGTTGCTTTGATCTTGGTGCGCATTTCGTCCGGTACTTCTTGGGATGCCATATTGGCAGCCCGGCGCATCCGTTCGATGGCATCGTGCAATGCCCCATCCGGAAGCGGGTAGGGGACAAATTCTTCGGCGCCAAGTTTCAGTAACTGGTGCAGCGCAATCGGGCTGACCTCCTCTGCTATGACTATGGCTTTGATATTGTTCTCTTTGGCGGTTTTAACCAGATCGGCAACCAGATCGATGTTTGCTTCATCTTCCTGATCAATGGCGATCGCCACAAATTCCAGTGATGCAGCATCCGGTTGCTTCAGGAAAACTTCGGCGTCCTGAAATGACAAATCGCCCCAGCTTTCACCACACTCGGCTTCCATGTCTTCGATCAAAAGATCGAAGTTTTGGACTTCCCGACTGATGGTGCAAGCCAGGATTGGCGCTGGTTCTTCCTGAACTGCCGCGTTGCTCGTCATACCCCTACGTCCTTCTTTCCAGCCCGGGCCCGAACCACACGGTACCCACCAAACCGAACGGGAGATCGACGCACACGAATCTATGCAGAAAGGTCTCCCCTTGGATGGAACCTGAAGGTCAATCTCGGCGACATTGTGGCCAAAAAACCGTAATTATTCGGTATTAAGAGACGGTAGACGCAAAAAGGGCGGCCATTGGCCGCCCTTGGAAACGCTTATGTGGAAGCGATTAGTTGCCAGCTTGGCCGGAAATTGCCTGAAGCCCGCCGCCGCCGATCTGCTGTGGCATAGTCGCGCTGCGCACATACTCACGCCAGATAACTTGGGCGTATTTGCCGTTCAGAACCATCGGATGGCTATCAACCACACCGGAAACTTCTGTTACAGTCCGGCGGTTGCGGCGTTCGCGAGCGTCGGTATCAACGGCGGGGCGTGTTTCCCCGAACGATACCAGCGCTTTCAAACGTGAACGACTTACACCTTGGCTTGCCAGATAGTTGACCGCGGCGTTCGCCCTGCGCTTACCCAATGCCTTGTTGTAGGCATCCGATCCAACGGCATCGGTGTGACCGAAGACGCTAAACTGGATTTCCGGGAACTGGCGGATCCAATCTGCCTGTTCGCGAAGAACCGCTTTTGCGTCAGCGTCAAGAACCGACTTGTCAAACTCGAAGGTCACCATCGTCGGCACTTCTGCTGCGAAGCGCTGGTTCAGGTTGGCCAGGAAAGTTTGATCACCGTTCTGGATCTGAGTGTTATTCATCGTCGGGTTGCCGAAGCCGCCTTCGTCGATGTAAGCGCCTGCTTCTTCATTGAAGCTGTCAAAGGCAGTGCCTTCTCCGCAGGCCGTCAGAGCGAGCACGCTGGCCCCGACAAGAAATGTTTTGATCTTGTTGGTCATGTGTCTCACTCCATCACGTAGCCATAGGAGCCGCCAAAGTCCTGTTTGGCCACTTCAGCTGCAGCACCTGTCTGCGGAGATCCCGCAGGCCGGGCTGTTTGGCCGAAGAGGAACAATTCAGACTCGGTGGGGATACGAACACGATCAGTTGGAAGCGCCAGCGCCTCGCCACGGGTCGGAGTGACCAGATGCGGGGTGATGATGACAACCAGTTCCGATTGGTTGCGTTCGTAGTTTGCACTGCGGAACAGGGCACCAAGGATTGGAATGTCACCCAACCAAGGAACCTGCGCTGCCGAGTCGCGGAAGTCGTCCTGAAGAAGACCGGCGATGGCAAAGCTTTGACCGTCCAGCATTTCAACTGTGGTTTTCGTTTCGCGGCGAGTAAACGCGTTGACCGAGAAGCCCGAGTTGGTGACTGAAGTGCCAAGATCAATTGCTGATACAGCGGCGTTCAGTTCCAAGTTGATGCGGTGGCCGTCAACAACACGTGGCGTGAAGTTCAGTTGAACACCGAAAGGCTTGTAATCAATGGTAACCGCGCCGTCCTGGTCAACAACCGGGATCGGATATTCGCCACCAGCAAGGAAGCTGGCTTCCTGACCCGACAGTGCTGTCAGGTTAGGTTCAGCGAGTGTGCGAACCAGGTTCTTGGTTTCCAGAGCTTCAAGAAGGACACCAAACGCCACGCTACCAACATCAAACCCGATGCCGAACTGACCTGTTGACGTGCTGTCAACGTTCAGAACTGTTGAGCCAGGCTGACCAAGCGTTCCACCCGGAACAAGCTGGCCGGAGCCGGCCGCTGCCGAGATCGCGGCATCGCTGCCTGCCTGGATGATGTTGAGACCAGCGGAAAGGTCTTTGATGACCCGGCGCTGAACTTCTGCGAAGCGAACTTTCAACATCACCTGCTGGGTTCCGCCAACAACCATCAGGTTAGAAACCCGATCTGGTGCATAGCGATTTGCAAGGTCCAATGCGCGATCAAGTCGAGCAATGGATGAAACAACACCAGAAAGAACGATGCCGTCGTTTGCGGTCCGCACTTCGACGGGCTCGCCTGGAAGGATTTGACGCAGGCGTTCTTTGAACTCTGCGATATCCGGAGTTACTTGCACCTCAACGTTGGTGATCAAGCGACCGTCCGGTCCAAGAAGCGTCAAGGTCGTGCGACCCGGAGCTTTACCCAGCACGTAAATGGTGCGGTCCGACAATGTCGAAATATCCGCGATGCCTGGGTTTGCAATACTCAGTTCTGCAAAAGGAGCATCAGCTTCAACAACGATCGCGCGGTTCATGGGAACCTGCAATGCTGAAGAAACTTCTCCTTGCATAACCGATAATGACTGCGCCCCTGCGTGGGACACCGCCGCAGCTGACACGGCAAATCCAATTACCGCCGCCTTTAACAACCTATTAAATGTCATGTGACCTGCCTTTCCGATCACGCCTCAGTTTCCGGGTCTCTACGCCCGTATGTCGGGCACGATGATGCAAGCGTTAATTTATTGCAACAATCAGGCGGTTGAATGGAAAACCTTATGTGGATAACCCGCAACACACCACCCAATGATTGCGGCAAAAAGAAAAAGCGCCACCTCATATGGTGGCGCTTTTTCACGTTCATGACAAGTAAGGATTAGTTCGTGCACGGAATTGGTATGACAACGACCTCTTCTCCGCTACGTCGACGGATCGTACAAACACGTTCTTTTGGTGCTTCGACGACCACTTGTTCTACGACTCCTAGCAAATCACGTTGGTCAACCTCGACAGATTCTGAGACCAGAACATCGTCCGCACCGACAAGAGACAGTGACAGTCTACCCGTCGCCTGGGCTTGCGCCAACGACGCGACCTGGCGTGGATTCAATTCGACGGTAACTGTTCGGGCAACCGTCGGATGGTTGCGATCTTCATCTGCTGATTGGTCAATTGCGATCAAACGAACGCCAGCATCGATCAACTTAGTTACGCCTTCGCCGTTCGTGCCCTTGCCAGTCCAGTAGATATCAACACGGTCACCTGGACGCAGAAAGCCTGATACGCCGCTGGTCACATCGGTTCGAATCGCGAAAGCACGCATTCCGGGGCTGAGGCGCGATGAAACACCTGCATCTTCGCCTGGACCTGTAACTTTGATCGCCATGACAGCCTCGTTTGGCTCCATGGTGCGCAGGATGGACCTTGTTATTTCCAATCCTTTTGGAAACAGCCCTTCCTCAGAGACAAATGCCCCTTCTGGCACTGCCGCTACCGGCCATCTAACGGTATTGACGTCTTCGACCGTAAGTCTCTGCCCATATCGCATCTGTTTGTTGACAACGTAAACCTGGACCGTCGGAACAATCGCTTCTTTTGCTAGCTCGGCTTCAGCAAGCTGTGCCTGTTGTTGTCCAATGAAATCTCTGGCCATGTAGACCGCCCCGCCGGCTAATCCCAAGCCGATCAACAGGACAAACCCAAACACCAAACGCATGACTATTCCTCTCTGGTTTTTGGCTTGGTCGTGCGCGACGCCCCAGCCACCCGATATATTCCCCTCGGTTTATGGAGATCGATTGTGGCGAAACCGTGGATGAAAGGGGGAGATGTCGTGCAATGTTGATCTGGACGGGCGGGCCCAGATGGCATTTTAGTAGGTTGTTGTTGGAGTAACCTGGTTCAGGTGTGCACCCAAACCGTCGGAATGGTGCAAGGCACCTTTCGCCATGGAACTCATAACAGCAGCTGAAAGTCCTACCAACGCGGCAGTCAATACAACGAAATCAACGGTAATTGCACCGCTTTCGTCGCAAACAAACTTGTCAAACATTCCGCGCATTCGGTCTTACTCCAGGTTTGCCCACCGAGCCTCTCACGCAGACTTTCATCTGATTGTGGCTGTACTTGGGCGTCGGGTTAGCTAATCGAGGATGAACTGTTTCCCGAAGAAGTAGAAAAGGCCGCGCAATGCTGCGCGACCTTTGATCGTAGTATTTGGAAACCAGAACTTAGTAAGTTGTGGTAACGCTTTTGCCGGCCATGTGGCTGGAAACTTTGTCTGCCAGTGCAGTTGTGCCGTTACCGACCGAGCTCAGGACAGCGATGCCCAGGCCCACGATTGCAGCTGTCAGAACAACCCAGTCAACTGTGACCGCGCCAGATTCGTCATTAAGAAATGCGTTGAACATTTTCATCTTAGTTACTCCAGTTCCGTATTAGTAAGTCGTGGTCACGTCACGAGTGGACATGTGGCTAGAAACTTTGTCTGCCAAAGTCGTGGTGCCGTTACCGACGGAAGTCAGAACAGCGATGCCCAGACCTACGATAGCAGCAGTCAGTACAACCCAGTCGACAGTTACGGCACCGGATTCGTCGTTAAGAAAAGCGTTGAACAGGTTCATGTGTCCCTCCATTAAAGCACGCTCAGTTTCAAATCACCTTGACGACTGAGCGGACCAATCTCTCACTTTCGATCCAATGCCGTCTTGGCATGGGGGCTATATGGCAGGTCAATTAGGGCGAGAGTTTGTCGCCTCTTGTACAATTTTGGTTCGATAATGATTAATACTGATATATTTCGTAAGTAACTGAATTATATTACTTAACCTGTATTCACTCGTAATCCTGAATGGTTAAATACTCGTTATCGAGCCTGACTTTGCACATAGCGTGAACAATCTGCCCAATTGCTCTGGTCTCTCGGGCCAGACTTTGCGACATTTTCAAGTATGTGCAGAATTTCTCGCTTCATTGAGATGAGTTTTATGCGAACCGGAATTGTTATGATTCTGGTTATTTGGATGAATCCGGTGCAACTCGCAGCCCAGACCGGTCAGGAAGGTGGAGATTTCACCTTTAAACGCGTTGGCGTGCCCGGCGGTGACTCCCGACAACGGATAAAAGTGCAGATCGATCCCAACGCGGAAACTTACTGGATTACACCTGGAAGCGAGCCAAGGCGACCCGGAGACCCGCGTCCAGATGCTGCAACCCAATTACCGGCGGGGTTAATACCCCAGGCACCAACCGACTATGACTGGTATTGGGAGGCGGTTTCGCCGGCCATAGGGGTCAATGCTTCTGACAGATTTCAGGATGCAATCGTCGCTGTGCAGCGTGGGGCAACCAAAGTTGGAACTCCAAGACTGCAAACGCTACGACGAATTGCAGAGAGCCATGGCATAGATATCCTTACCGCAACCATAGGCACAGATGTATCTCCAGCTTTGGTATTGGCGGTTATTTCGGTCGAAAGTGCCGGGCGAGTAGATGCGGTCAGCCATGCCGGCGCAGAAGGTCTGATGCAGCTTATCCCAGCAACTGCAAAGCGATTTGGCGTTAGCAACAGTGGTGATCCACGGCAGAATATCCGCGGTGGCGTGGCCTACTTGGATTGGTTGCTGTAAGAATTCGACAAAGACCCCGTTTTGGCCCTCGCTGGATACAATGCCGGTGAGGGTGCTGTCGCAAAGCATAGCGGCGTGCCACCGTTCGCAGAGACTCGCGCTTATGTGCCGAAAGTGTTGGCCGCATGGAATGTTGCGCGCGGGCTTTGTATGACGCCGCCCGATTTGGTGACCGATGGATGTGTCTTTGTGGGGCCAATGGCATCAAGAAGTGGTGGGTAACAGATTGATCCGCGAACCGCTGAGCAATCAGACAGGCACTATTTGAACGGTCAGGTTGGCGCTAAAAACCTCGGAAATTCGCTGTCTATATATATAGTAGGTAAAAGTTTCAGGTTTTGGTGAGTAATTTGGGGTCGATCGGCCAACGACGCGACGCCCGAACCCGACATTACTCTCGTTAAATTGCCAACTTCTTAAAGATGCGTTCGGGGATCGATTTGATCACCGTCATTACCGGCCACCAAATGAATGGCGAATAGATCACGTTTTTCTTGCGATCAACGGCCCGGAAGATGTCTGTTACGATTTTTTCTGGCTGCGCAAGAAACGGCAGCTTGTCCATACCCCAGGTCATAGCAGTGTCGACAGTGCCGGGTTTAACCGTAATGACGTGTACACCTTCGCGCCCCATCCGATTGCGCAAACCAGAAAGATAAGCGTGAAAACCCGCCTTTGCGGATCCGTACACATAGTTGCCCAGCCGGCCTCGGTCGCCTGCGACAGAACCAACACCGACAATCGTACCGCTTTTGCGCTGTTCCATGATTGGCGCCAGAAGCGTCAGGAAATGTGCCGGACCGGTGAAACTGTCGGTCACGGTGCCTTCGATCAGCGACGGATCGGCGTCAATCTCATCTTGTGGGGGCATCGATCCGACAAAAACAGCAGCACTGATTGTGCCCTCAATATCGGCTGCCTGAGACAGAATTGGGCCAAAACTTTTCGGATTACGGGCGTCAAATGAAATGACTTCAGTAATCGGAGCACCGCGCGCTGCACAGTCACCGGCTGTTACCTGCATGTCGTCCGCATCGCGACCACACAGAAGAACGCCTTCGCCCCGGATTGCAGCCTGTCGGGCAAAAACCTTTGCCATCGTCGATGTCGCACCAAGTATGATCCATGTTTGGGGCATTATTCGGTCCTCAATTTCAAGCGGCGGACAAGATCAGTTGTGAAATGGCCTTCTGGGTCGGCGCTTTTTACGGCCTTTAACCAGTCTGCATGTTCTGGGTACATATCCCGGATAGTATCCGGACCGCCCAAGGCATCTTTGGCCAGATAAATTCGGCCACTGGCATCAACTGTTGCCGCTTCAAGTCGTCGAATAAGGTCTTCAGCGCCATTCCGATTTGGGAAATCAACGGCCAGCGTATAACCCTCCATCGGGAACGACATGAAACCCGCTCGTCCTGGCCCCATGCGCTTCAGCACCGCAAGCGGCGAGGCAAGACCTGAGCCCGCGATGCGCTCGACTATGGCGCGCAAAGCGTCCGCAGCCTCGATCGGCACAACGCATTGGAACTGATGAAACCCTGTTTTGCCGTATAGGCGGTTCCAGTCATAAATCTTGTCCAGCGGGAAGAAGAAGTCATCAATCGGTTTAACGACTGTGCGGCCTGCATCCGGCACGCGACGCCAGTAAGCAGCGTTGAATTTGCGTACCACAGTTGGCGATAGAGCGAACCCTGGCGCGTTAAAGGGTATTTTCTTGCCTCGCTTCGCAGCCGGAACCAGCCCGCCGCCGGTTTCCGCCTCTTCCAGAATACCGCGCCCCAGCGCTTCGCCCTTGGCGGTCGCATCAATCCACCCCACAGAATAAGTCGCGTCGGATGCATCAAGCAGTGACAGAAATTCGTCCCAACCATCGACCCGGCGTTCAGTGACGACCATTACGTCACCTTTTGCCTTCAGCATCTGAACCTTGGCGGACAAAATCGGCCCTGTCTGGCCCAAGCCGCCAATTGTTGCCTTGAACAGATTGGCGTTCTTTTTTTCCGTCAGGGTCTTAAGGCCCTTTGGTGTTACAAGCGTGATCTCGGTTACGTGGTTGCCAAACGAACCTGCGCCGTGGTGGTTCTTGCCATGTACATCCATGGCGATGGCACCACCGATGGTGGCAAACCCGGTGCCGGGCATGACCGGGGGCAACCAACCGCGCGGTGCGAAAACCTTCAGCAAATCGCCGATCTGGGCACCGGCTTCGACGTGAAGCTCGCCTGCGTCGGCATCAAATGCGAGCACTCGGTCCAGTCGGGTCATATCAATCGCCTGACCGCCGTCGTTAAGGCATGCGTCCCCGTAACTGCGTCGCATGCCAATAGCTGGTGCGGGCGTTTCCTTGGTCAACGCGGCCAAGGCAGAAGCCCGTTCAGGCCGGGCCAATTCGCCCGTTGCACTGTGGACCCGGCCCCAGCCGGTGTATTCAGTTGTTTTCCAGCCCATGAGATGCCTTTTGTGACTGACGTTCGGCCCAGGGGAACACCAACAGGCCAAGGCCGATGGCGAACCAAAGAGTTGTTAGACGGATAATTAGTGTTGCGGGCACAGCGATTTCCAATGGCACGCCCTGCAGAGCAAGCAGGCCAACCATTGCAGCCTCTGCACCTCCAAGGCCACCCGGAGCACCGGTTAACCCACCTGCCATAGTGGCAAAGATGAAGATGGCCAGAGCCATCCAAAGATCGATCTGGGCACCCATCCACACCAAAAGCAGATGAAACGCCCAACCTTCGGCCATCCAGCCTATGACGCCCAAAGCGCCCGCTGCCATTAGGGTTGTTGGACCCTGAAATGCCTTCAGTGACATTGCGGCACGGCGAATGCGTGCGAAAAGTTTCGGCAGGCGTTTGCCCGTAAGGCTATGACCCAGGTTGGCCGCTGTTCGCATCAACTCGGGGCGCGTTGCGATATACGCGGCAATAAGCGCAAGCATGACAACCGGCGCACCACCGGCGATACCTGTTGTTGAAAAAGCAAGCGCCAGTGCCAGCAAAATGGCCATCGCCGCAAGATCGGCCGAGCGATCAACAAGAACCAACGGCGCCGTCTTGTCGAAGGGCCAGCCGGTTTCGCGCCGTATCCAGCGCATGCGCACCAATTCGCCAACCCGACCGGGGGTTACGGACATTGCAAATCCGCCAATGAATTGGCGCACGTTTGCGACAAGTTTAGTAGGCAGCCCCAGCCTTCCCGCAAATAGATGCCAGCGGAGACCGCGAAAACCATAGTTCACAAGGCTAAGTACCAACAAAATAGAAATTTGCGCGACATTTAGATTTTTCAGGCCAGCCAGCGTCTCTTCCCACCCTGTCGCCAACGCAAGTGCCACCAGACCGGCAACCACCAGAACGATCAGCCCGACCAATAGCCCAATATCACGCCAACGCCGCGAAAGCGCCGCGCCGCCGGAAACAGATGATGGAACAGGGTTTGTGCTTATGGTCATTGGCTGTCGGTTATCGACAGATTTAGGCGAGATTATGATGTTGTTTCGAAATAATAAACAGTCTTTGGGGCGATTCTGTGCAGGCGTTGTGCAATGGGGTCAAACGCTGAACACATCGGCCCAGTCCGGATGCTTGCGCCGTTCGGCATTTATGAACGGGCAAAGCGGGACAATTTTGTAACCCGCAGCCCTGGCATCGGATACTAATGCCTCGGCCAATATACGTCCGGCTCCGGTCCGGCGCAGGGCATCGGGTACATCGGTATGATCCGCAATCACGAGGCTGGGCGAGGCGATAGAGATGGCTAGTTCGGCCAAATGGCCGTCTCGCGTCAAAACGAAACGGCCCCGGTTTCCGTCGAAGTGTTTTTCGACAATGTCAGACAATCGTGCCCTCAGTGGCGGCCCGGATGTCGTCATGGCTGACGTCGGGCGCGCATTCGAGGATGTGCAGACCTTTGTGACCAACCTCTAAAACGCCAAGGTTCGTGATGATCAGATCAACCACGGCTTTGCCGGTCAACGGCAGAGTGCATTCCTTCAACACTTTGGAATCGCCATGTTTGTTGGTGTGATCCATGACGACGATCACGCGGCCGACCCCGGCAACTAGGTCCATCGCACCACCCATGCCTTTGACCAGCTTTCCAGGGATCATCCAGTTGGCAAGATCACCTTTCTCATCCACCTCCATTGCCCCAAGGATGGCCGCTGCGATCTTGCCACCCCGGATCATTCCAAAACTTTGAGCGCTGTCAAAATAGGCCGCGCGCCGAAGTTCGGTGATGGTTTGCTTGCCAGCATTGATCAGATCCGGGTCTTCTTCGCCCTCGAACGGGAAAGGGCCCATGCCCAGCATACCGTTTTCAGATTGAAGCGTGATATCCTTGTCGCCAACATAGTTCGCCACGAGCGTCGGAATGCCGATGCCAAGATTTACATACATTCCGTCTTCAAGTTCTTGCGCGGCACGGGCGGCCATTTCATTGCGATCCCAAGGCATTATGCTTCCTCCCGCTGGCGAACAGTGCGCTGTTCAATTCGTTTTTCGTGATCGCCCTTGATGATGCGGTTCACATAGATGCCGGGCAAGTGAATGTGATCCGGGTCCAGTTCGCCCGGTTCAACGATCTCTTCCACTTCCATCACGCAAATTTTGCCGCACATTGCCGCGGGCGGATTAAAGTTGCGGGCGGTCTTGCGGAATATTGCGTTGCCGGTGGTGTCGGCTTTCCAGGCTTTCACAATCGATAGATCGGCAAAAATGCCTTCTTCCAGAATGTAGGTCTCACCGTTGAAATCCTTGTGCTCTTTGCCTTCGGCAATGACTGTGCCGACGCCGGTTTTGGTGTAGAGCCCCGGAATCCCGCAGCCACCCGACCGCATGCGCTCGGCCAATGTGCCCTGAGGATTGAATTCCAACTCCAACTCACCCGACAGATACTGGCGCATAAATTCGGCGTTTTCACCCACATAGGACGACAGCATCTTCTTGATCTGCTTGGTATCCAGAAGTTTGCCCAACCCAAATCCGTCGACGCCACAGTTGTTGGACGCAATGGTCAGGTCTTGCTTGCCGCTGTCGACAATAGCGTCAATCAGCAGTTCTGGAATGCCGCACAGGCCAAATCCGCCCGCCGCAATAAACATGCTGTCGTGCAGCAAGCCATCCAGGGCTTCTGCTGCACTTCCGTAAACCTTTTTCATGCGTCGTTTCTCCCATGATATCTTTGGGCGAACTGGTGCCGTTGACCTTGGCCAGAGTCAATCGCCGCAGCGCGGCAACGCCAGATATGCTTTCTATTTCCTGATGTCGGGATATTGTGAACAAAACCTGAAGGGGCTTCACCATGGGATACTCCTGGCTGACCATCCACCGCGTGAATTATTCCAACGCACGAAGCTATGCAGACGACGGTGCTTTGCCGGGACCGACTGCTGCGAAGGCGTGGCGCTATGGGCCACATGCACCCTTGGGCAAGGGCCCCGCACGGACCGGCATTGCAAATGAATGGGGTTTTGTCGGCTTTTATGAAAACCGATCGGATGCCGAGCAAGTGCTCGCGGAACCAGAGCGGAACCTGCCTTTTCTTTCGGATACCGCCGAGCATTGGCACGCCCTGGCAGCCGTCATCAGCCATCGGGGCAAGGTGGATTGGTCAACCAAGGATGAGCCGCACCCGGAGCCGAAACCGTTGGAAGCAGATCCCGGTGGGGTATTGGCTGTCGTGACATCTGCCGGTTATGACAAAATTGATGAAAGCCAGTTCGCTCGTATTCGAAACTTTCAGGAAAAAGTCGACCATGTGATCGATTACTTTGGAACACTGGACGCAAATATTGCGCGAAGCCTGTTCACTGCGACCGAGGCTCGTCAGGGCATGACTTTTTCGGTGTGGAGATCTGACGCAACCATGGCAACCTCGGCCTATCGAAGTGGCGTTCACGCGGAATATATCCAGCAACACAAGAAAGAATCTTTGTTCGATTACAGTTCGTTCACCCGACTGCGGTTGCTGGATAGTTGCGGGTCATGGGATGGTATCGATCCAAGAGAGGCCGCACTGTCGGAAGCCAGTTAGGCTTCCGACAAGATCATTTTCTTAAAAAGACAGCATCAGCTCGCTTTCTTGCGCCGCCCGCCTTTTTTCTTGGTTCCAGCCTTCGCTGTGATCAACTCAACCGCCATTTCCATGGTTACGGCTTCGGGGTCTGTTTCCTTGGGCAACGTCGCGTTGACTTTTTCCCATTTCACATAAGGCCCGTATTTGCCGTCCATGATGGCGACAAGACCACCACTGTCGGGATGATCCCCCAATTCGCGCAGGGGTTTGGCTGCAGCACCGCGCCCGCCGCGTGATGCGACTTTTGCGGCGATCAGCTCGACCGCGCGGTTCATGCCAACGGTCCAGACTTCCTCGATGCCTTCCAGGTTGGCGTTTACGCCGCCTCGATCCGATGTGCTTTCAGCATACTTCAGATAGGGGCCATAGCGGCCGATATTGGCCCAGATCGGCACGCCATCGTCGGGGTGCGGGCCGATTTTGCGGGGCAGGGACAAGAGCTTAAGCGCCTGTTGCAATTCGACGTCTTCTGGCGGCCAATCCTTCGGAATGGACTGACGCGGGGGTTTCTTGTTCTCTTCGGTCACTTCGCCGCGCTGCACATAAGGACCGAAGCGGCCCTTGTGCACCCAGATGTTATCGCCTTCGTCCTGGCCGAGGTTCTTGCCCTCGGGAGGAATGGCGCTTTCTGCTTCGGTGCCCGGAGGACCGAAAGCGCGGGTGTAGCGGCATTCGGGGTAGTTTGAGCAGCCAATGAAGGCGCCACCAGAGCGTGCCGTGCGCATCGACAGGCGGCCAGCGCCACAGTTCGGGCAGAGACGCGGATCGCCGCCATCTTCGGTGGGCGGGAATAGGTGGGGCTCCAGAACTTCGTTAATTTTTTCAAGAACTTCGGTGATACGAAGCTCGGATGTTTCTTCAATCGCGGCTTTGAAGTCTCGCCAGAAACGCGCCAAAACATCCTGCCATTCGCGTTCGCCTGCCGTGATGTCGTCCAGCTCGTCTTCCAACTTGGCGGTAAAATCATACCCCACATAGCGGCGGAAGTAATTCTCAAGGAACGCAATGACCAAGCGGCCTTTGTCTTCGGGGAACAGGCGGTTCTTTTCTTTGCGGACGTAGCCGCGATCCTGAATGGTCGTTACAATCGACGCGTATGTCGAAGGGCGGCCAATCCCAAGTTCTTCCATGCGTTTGACCAGCGTGGCCTCGGTATAACGCGGCGGTGGCTGGGTGAAATGTTGTTCGGGCGAGATCGAGTTCTTTTTCGTCGCTTCGCCTTGCATGATCTGAGGCAGGCGCTTGTCGTCGTCATCAACAACCTGATCGTCGCGGCCTTCTTCGTAAACGCGAATGAAGCCATCAAAAAGAACGACCTGACCGGTTGCGCGCAGTTCAACCTGCCCATCGCCGCTGGCGATGTCGACCGTTGTACGCTCCATCCGGGCGGCGGCCATCTGGCTGGCCAATGTGCGTTTCCAGACCAGCTCATAGAGCTTCCGCTGATCCGGGTCGGCCAGCTTCAGCTTTTCAGCATCCGCCGTCATTTCGGTTGGGCGGATACATTCGTGCGCTTCCTGCGCGTTCTTTGCCTTGTTCTTATACATCCGCGGGCTGTCCGGGACATATTCCGCGCCGTAACGGTCTTTGATCGCATCGCGCGCGGCCATCACAGCTTCGGGCGCCATGTCGATGCCGTCGGTCCGCATGTATGTAATGTGCCCGGCTTCATAGAGCCGCTGAGCCACTTGCATTGTCTGCCGCGCACCGAAACCAAACTTGCGGCTGGCTTCCTGTTGCAGCGTCGAAGTCATGAACGGCGGCGACGGATTTCGCGTGGCCGGTTTGGCTTCGACGGATTTGACTAGCAGATCGCGGCTTTCGATTGCCTTAACGGCCAGTTCGGCAGCTGTGTCGTTCGGGATGTCGAACTTATCCAGCTTCGAGCCGCCCAAGACTGTCAGGCGCGCTTCGAACGCTTGGCCGCGTGGTGTCTCGAGGATGGCTTTCACAGTCCAGTATTCGCGTGCGTTGAAGACCTCGATCTCCATCTCGCGTTCGACGATCAGGCGCAGACAAACCGACTGGACGCGACCAGCCGATTTCGCGCCCGGCAGCTTGCGCCACAGAACGGGGGACAGGTTGAAGCCGACAAGGTAATCCAACGCGCGGCGGGCCAGATAAGCCTCGACCAGATCCTGATCAACCTGGCGTGGGTTTTGCATCGCTTCGGTGACGGCGGATTTTGTGATTGCGTTGAAAACAACCCGGCTGACTGGGGTGTCTTTCTTGATCGCTTTGCGGTTACGAAGCGCCTCTTCCAGATGCCAGCTGATCGCCTCGCCTTCTCGGTCGGGGTCGGTGGCGAGTATCAGCTCACCATCGTCTTTCAGGGCATCGGCGATGGCCTTGATGTGCTTTTTCGAATCGCTGGCAACCTCCCATTTCATCGAAAACTCGTTCTCGGTATCGACCGATCCATCCTTCGGGGGAAGGTCACGGACGTGTCCGTAGCTGGCAAGAACTGTGTAATCGGAACCGAGATACTTGTTTATTGTCTTGGCTTTAGCAGGGGATTCAACCACGACGACGGACATGAAATACCTTTCAGGGAAACAGGGGGCCTTGGCGGCGGAACATGTGGGGTGGATTCAGCAGTTGTCAACGGCGGTTCGGCATTTGGAGGCGAAAAGGTGTGTTGACCTGTTTCTTTGCGGCCTCAGTTCGTGCGTGTCAAAAGACCACCGGCGTTGCGCTTGATCCGTCCCTCGACCTCCAGAGTGAGGATCTCGGGGGCGATCTGATTGGCAGTTCCATTGAGGTCGCGGATCACCTGATCTTCGGGAACGGGCGTGGTTCCAAGACGATCCAGTATCTGGCGGTGAAGTTCGCGGGTCTCAGCCGCTGTGCGGGATGGTTTTGGCAGAGTTTCAGATGCTTGCGCAGGAATTTCGTCAGGCGTGCTTGAAAACGTTTCGATGACGTCTGTGGCCGAGCGGATCAGGGTGGCGCCATCGCGGATCAGCATATTATTCCCTGCGGCGCGAGCGTCAAAGGGATGACCGGGCACAGCCAAAACATCGCGGCCTTGGTCCAGGGCGTTTCTGGCTGTGATCAGGCTACCGGACTTGGCCGCGGCTTCGACAATCACCACCGCCTGAGCGAGCCCCGAGATGATGCGATTGCGGCGGGGAAAGTGGCGGGCCTGCGGGCGCGTGTTAACAGGCATTTCGCTGATCAACAGACCCTTTTCCTGAATTTCCTGTGCAAGAACAGCGTTTTCCGCCGGGTAGGTCACATCGACACCACCAGCCATCACAGCAATGGTCCCGGTTTCCAACGCCGCCAGATGAGCGGCAGTATCAATGCCGCGCGCAAGGCCAGAGGCGATTACAAAACCTTCTTTGCCAAGGTCATTAGCAAGACGACGGGCCATACGGGTGCCGAGGGACGATGCGTTGCGGGCACCGACAAGGGCGATGGCTGGATTGTTTAGCAGCGAAATGTCGCCAAGGGTCCAGAGGATCGGCGGAGGATCGGGGATGTCGCGCAAGTGAGCGGGATATTCAGGCGAGCCATAGGCCACCGGTATGACACCAGCCATCTGGGCGGCGCGCCACTCGTTCAATGCAGAATCGTAGGCGTGGGTCCTGTAGTTCTCAACGCCCGCTTCGGTTGCGATTTCCGGCAATATTTCCAGTGCTTTGGCGGCACTGCCCTGGTCGTTCATCAAACGATAGAAGGTTGAAACGCCCACCCGGCGTGATCGCAAAAGACGGAGCCAGTCTAGCCACACTTCCTCTGTGAGGGGTGGGGTGAGAGGGTGGGTGGAAGGGATAAAATCCTTGGCCATCCTGTCTCCGTCCTTCGCTGAAACCTTTATGAACAACAGTGGTTAATGCCGAATTAATGATAAATTTTTCCGGCCTGCCTTTTTTCGGGGAACGGGGTCGGCGGGAAAGCTGTTTGGATGATCGGGTTAAGGTCAGAGGCTACGAAGGATAATGCGGTTAACACATTGATTAACTACGATAACCGTTTTCAGGCAAAACCCTTTGGACAAGAATTATGGGAGTTCTTTCGCCGAGAAAAATGCGCTGTTGCGGTTTACGTCTGGGCAACGTTCGCAACGTCGCGGCACAGTTTTCGCGCCCCGGTTTGCGATTCGCGTTCATTCTTTCAGGGAATCACCTGATTTTGGCTTTCGGTATCGCGTCGGTAATACGTCGGTGCCACCGCACGGTGGTCGGTGATCGTGAACAGAGCGTGTGGTCTGTTTGTTGATTGTTAAGGAAGGGGCTCTGCCCCGCCGCGCTTTGCGCGGCCCCCCGGAGTATTTTGGATCAGAAGAAGGAAGTTGGGAGATGGGTCCGGGATGGGATTTAGTTGGGCGGCAAGAATGGTGATGATACCAAGATGATACGTCATTTCGTTATTAATAGCGGTGTTGGTCTCGCACTATGTTGCTGGCAATGACCGCTTCGAGCCGATTTTGTTGAAAAAGTCGTTTGGTTTTGTGCTTTGGGGATGGTTACGGCGTATATTTTATTGGGCAGTCTGAGGCGGTACCGCCGCGTCATCCTGCGGCTGGCACCATCGGCGTGAGTTTGGCTAGTTTCCGGAGGTTTTGGGCTGCTGCTGCGAGAGTAAACTCGTCTTGGACGCCGCAGGGTCCACGTAATCGGAGCCGCCCGAGGCCAAGGATGCGTTTGAGGTGTGCAAAGAGCATCTCGACCTTCTTTCGTCGTTTCTGTGCGGTGACATTGAACTCTGACGCCATGCATCGGCGGGCGAAGTCCCGGACGATTTCGTATTTCTCGCGATGGACGGCGCGGGCCTCGGCGTTGGGGCAGCATTTTTCCTTCAGCTCGCATCCTGTGCAATCGGACTTCAGCGCTCGATACTTGCGAGCTTTCCAGCTTGGCGCGTTTCGAGCCGGGTCAGAATAGGTCCGCCAAGTGTGCCGCATCTCTTTGCCGCCCGGACAGATATAGCGGTCGTTCTCATCGTCCCACGTGAAGTCGGATCGTGAGAACGTTCCGTCCGTGCGCTCACCTTTGTCGAAGACAGGAATGAAGGGAAGGATTTGGCGCTTCAATGCGAGCCAGACAAGATTGTCTTCTGATCCATATGCGGTGTCCGCAGCGATCCAATCGGACTTCACACCAAAACGTTCTTCGGTGCGATCGAGCATTTTGCGCATGGCACTTATTTCAGCGGTCTTGTTGGACCGACTGGCATCTACGTCCATGATGATACTGTGATCGGTATCGATCAGATAATTAGTAGAATACGCAAAGAAAGCCGGGCCTTTACGTGCAGCCGTCCATTGGCTGGCGGGGTCGGCATGGGCCATGAACTTGGGCTTGACCGTGGAGGCTGCACCAAAGGCCTCGTCGTCCAAGGTGTCGAGATACTCGCGCACTGCGCGCGGCGCGTTATTGGGATCAATGTCACGGGCGGCCCAGTCTTCGGGATTGCTGGAGTTTTGCTTCTGAACATCCGCACTGATCAAACTGGCATCAACAGCAAAACCCTGACCGCCCACCAGTCCTTCTTCCATGCTGCGTGCAACCGTGGTCTCGAACACATGGCGCAGCAGATCGCTCTCACGGAACCGACCATGGCGGTTCTTCGAGAAGGTCGAGTGGTCTGGAACTTGGTCGGTCAAATTCAGCCGGCAAAACCAGCGGTAGGCGAGGTTCAGATGAACCTCTTCGCAGAGCCGGCGTTCTGACCGAATACCAAAGCAATACCCCACCAACAGCATCCGAATGAGCAGTTCCGGATCAATGGATGGACGGCCTGTGTGACTATAGAAATCCGACAGATGCGCCCGGATACTGCTCAGGTCAACGAACCGGTCAATCAACCGAAGAAGGTGGTCTTGAGGGACATGATCCTCCAACGAGAACTCATAGAACAACGCCGCCTGTGCTTCCTGCTTAGGTCCCATCATCGCAAAACCCTCCCTATCCGTACGATGAATTGAATCAGCAGTTCATTCCACGATCAAGCATGAGTTTTTCAACAAAATCAGCCCTATCCGCAAACGTTGAACGTTAGAGTAACAGCATCATGGGACTCCAAACGGTTCTGCACCAATTAGGGCGTCGGGGTTCCAAATGTCCGGCTTCATCACTTGTGATCTTGCGGAGATATTGGCATCTCGCTTGACGCCGAAACACCCATGAAATAGGCGCTAATTCGCAGAGCGGGCGTTTTGTGCTGGTACGACCTTGCCTTCCAAGCTGATGTCAAACAACTAAAGATCTCATCTGGAACGAAATGTTCAGAAACTCCAAAATACCTGCAGAATATTGGTCTGGCTTGAGTTAGTTTTGGCATAAAAGCATATATCGAAACGGGATCTCAGCAAGACGTGAAACACGTAGTGAGACTTAGTTGGTGGGCATTTTGGTGGGCATTTCGAAAAGTATAATTTTTTATTGTTAAATTTCAGATAGTTAAACAATTTAGTGGCGGAGAGACAGGGATTCGAACCCTGGGTGGGCTTGCACCCACAACGGTTTTCGAGACCGCCCCGTTTGACCACTCCGGCACCTCTCCGCGAAGGGTCAAGCCCGCGATGTAAGTGAACCTGCGCAGCGGTGCAAGCCAAATTCACCAATTCATTCCAGCGCTCTTGGTGTTTGGCCTGAGGGGAACTAAATTAAGCAAAAGAGGAAAGAGCAGATGAGATCATCATTCGCGCTTCGCGCAACGGTAACATTCTTTGCATGGAGCCTTCTATTGCTCCCGGTGAATGCCGCCAGCGAGTCCGATTTGGATGATCTTGTCGACGCGATTGGTCTGCCGGAATTAATGGAGATTTTGCGCATCGAAGGGATGAGCAAATCCGAAGAACTGCGCCAATCCATGTTCCCGAACCGGGCAGGAGGATGGGGCACCATCGCTTCGTCGATCTATGAAACCGACAGAATGCTGACGACATTCCGCGAGGCGTTTGATGCGGAGTTGACCAATGAGGACGTCGCACCGGTTCTGGGTTTCCTGCGATCTGATCTAGGAACCCGTATTATCGAATTAGAGGTCGGTGCGCGTCGAGCACTTTTGGATCCTTTGGCCGAACAGGCAGCAAAAGACAGTCTGGACAGTCTGACTGAAGTTAATCCCGAACGCGTTGCGATTGTGTTGGAGTTCGTGGAAGTCAATGATCTGTTGGAATTGAATGTGGCCGGCGGGCTGAACGCTTCGCTAGCATTCTACAAGGGTTTGGTCGCCGGCGGGTTGGAATTGACTGAAAGCGAAATGCTGGAACAGGTTTGGGCACAGGAACCTGATATTCGCGACGAAATTGAAGAGTGGATGAGCGCGTATCTGATTATGGCTTATGAGCCGCTGACAGACGAAGAGATCCGCGAGTATATTATTTTGTCCACGACTGATGTGGGAAAGGACCTTAATCGTGCACTTTTTGTGGGATTTGACGCGCTTTTTGATCAGTTGTCTTTTGCGTTGGGATTGGCCGCATCTCAGTATTCAGCCAGTGAGGATATCTAGCAGAACTGGGTTTTCTGGCCTTGACTTGAAGGTGTCTTCGGTCAATAAGCCGGGCTTCGGCGGGCCTTGCCCGCTTTTTCATGTTTGATGATCGCCCAATGGGGCGCGCAGTCCGAGGCGGCAAGATGCCAAAACGCCTGTTGATCAGGGGCCAAACGACGCGAAAAAAGGAAGGAAGACCAAATGTTTGCGGTCCTTAAGACTGGCGGCAAGCAGTATCGGGTTCAAGCGGGCGATGTGCTTCGCGTAGAAAAACTCGCTGCTGATGCTGGTGAAAAAATTCAGTTTAACGAGATTCTGATGGTGGGTTCCACTGTCGGCACGCCTATGGTTGATGGTGCGGCTGTTCAGGCTGACGTGATTGATCAGATCAAAGGCGAGAAGGTTATCCACTTCGTGAAGCGTCGCCGTAAGCACGGCTCGAAGCGCACGAAGGGACACCGTCAGCAGCTGACGTTGTTGCGCGTGACTGACATCCTGGAAAAGGGTGGCGACAAGTCGGGCGTTAAAGCTGCTATGGGTGCTGGTTCGGTTTCGGTTGCAGCCGTAGAAGCTGCGAAGCCTGCCAAGAAGGCAGCGCCGAAGAAAGCAGCAGCGCCTAAAGCGGAAGCCGCACCGAAAGCGGAAGTTAAGAAAGCGGCTCCAAAAGCCAAAGCGGCTGATGCTGGTGCGGACGATCTGAAGAAACTGTCCGGTGTTGGTCCTGCTTTGGAGAAGAAGCTGGTTGCCGCTGGCGTCACTACGTTTGCGCAGATCGCAAGCTGGGGCGAAGCAGAGATTGCCGAGTTCGACGAGAAACTGTCGTTCAAAGGCCGTATTGAGCGCGAAGGCTGGGTCGATCAGGCCAAAGCTATCGTTGCTGAAAAGGAGTAACACGAGATGGCACACAAAAAAGCAGGTGGTTCCAGCCGTAACGGCCGCGACTCAGCCGGTCGTCGCTTTGGCGTGAAGAAGTTCGGCGGCGAAGCCGTTATTCCGGGCAATATTATCGTGCGTCAGCGCGGCACCAAGTGGTGGCCGGGCGAAGGCGTTGGCATGGGCCGTGATCACACGATCTTTGCAACAGCCGATGGCGCCGTCACCTTCCACAAAGGCCTGAAGGGTCGCACGTTTATTTCCGTGCTCCCGATGCAGGAGGCAGCAGAGTAAGCCGAACCTTTTGGCAAAGTTTTCAGGGGGGATCGGCAGCAGCCGGTCCCCCCTTCATGTTTTAGGGATCGGCTTGCAGGAAGAGCGTCGAGAACCCATCTGACATTAAGCCGTGCTGTTGAGGGGCAGTTGGCATCTTACGAGGCAAAGGAGGAGCCCCGTGAAAATAGATATGATCGTCAACCAACCTGTCGTTGAAACCAAACGGCTGTTGTTGCGTCCCTTGCGCCGGTCTGACGCCGGCAATATGGAACTTTTTGTTGCGGATGAACGGGTTGCGCGTATGACGCGTTCGATCCCGCATCCGTTGCCACCCGGTGCGGTGGACAGCATCATCGGTGCGGCTTTGGCTGAGGATCGGGTGGAAGACATTTGGGTTCTGGATGGCTCGTCCACTGGTCTGGGTGAATTTCTTGGTCTGATCACGCTTGAGCAGATGGATCGCAATCAATCAGAAGTGGTTTATTGGGTGGTTCCAGCATTCTGGAATGCGGGCCTGGCGTCTGAAGCCGTTAGCGCGCTGATCGCCGAAAACCCGCATCAGGACAAAACTATCTTTGGATCGGTGTTTCAGGACAACCCGGCGTCGGCCCGTGTGCTGACCAACGTAGGGTTTGAGTATCTCGGGGACGCCGAGGCGTATTCGGTTGCGCGCGCAGCGCCGGTTCCGACCTGGACATATCTGAAGCGCCTGGAGTGAACCCATGTCACACGCGGCGCTTCCCGTTATTCGGACGCCGCGTCTGACGCTTCGTCCCTTGGAAATGACTGATGCTGATGCGCTTGTTGAAGGTGTTGGCAACTACGATGTCAGTCGTTGGCTATCGGTCGTTCCTTATCCCTATTCTCGTGAGGATGCCGTTTGGTTTCTCGAGAAAACCATTTCAGAGGGCACTCTGGTTTGGGGCATCTGTGATTCCATCGGGCTTCAGGGTGTCATTGGGTTGGAAGATGAGATCGGCTATTGGCTGGCGCGCCCTGCGTGGCGCAAGGGATACGGGTTTGAGGCAGCGAAAGCCGTTGTTGATCATTGGTTCTCTGTTTCAGATCGAACTGTCCTAACTTCAGGGTATTTTAAAGGAAATGAACGCTCCGCGGGGGTGCTGAGCGCACTTGGGTTCGAAATTGTCGGGGAGAGCTTGCGCGATGCCCGGTCTTTGAATCAGGAAGTTCTGTCCGCCGAAATGCGACTGACACGTGACCGTTGGCAGTCGCGTAAAGATCTGACGTTATTCACGCCCCGCTTGGTGCTGCGGCCTTGGAAAGAGGGCGATGCGGAAGGCTTTTGGTCACTTACGACACCTTCTGTGAACCGTGGCACGGCATCCATCCCGAACGGCTGGTCGTTGAATGACGCAAAAGACTATCTGAACCAGCGAAGTTGGCAGGGTTATCCCGGTTTCATGATTGGGATTGAGTGTCAAAGCAGGCTAATTGGAGCGGTCGGCATCGGCGGTGCGCTGTTGTCGGCGATGTATATGCTTGGCGAGGAATATTGGGGTCAGGGTTTTGCGACCGAGGCGATGTCAGCTTTCTTGCCAGAAATATTCGACCGTTTCCCGATCAACAGGCTTGCGGCAGATCATTTTGATGACAACCCGGCATCTGGTCGGGTTCTACAGAAACTGGGCTTCCAACAAACAGGCCATGGGATCGGTAAGTCAAAGGCAAGGCTTGAGCCTTCGCCCGTGATCACATACGCCATCACCCGAGACACCCTTAGGATCTGGTCATGAAATTCCTCGACCTTGCACGCGTGAATATCCGATCCGGAAGCGGCGGCGCCGGATGCGTCAGTTTTCGGCGTGAGAAATACATTGAGTACGGAGGCCCCGATGGTGGAGATGGCGGAAAGGGTGGCGATGTTTGGGCCGAAGCAGTTGAAGGGCTGAACACGCTTATTGATTTTCGATACCAACAACATTTCTTTGCCAAAAATGGCCAGCACGGCATGGGCAAGCAGCGCACCGGCAAGGGGGGTGATGACATCGTCCTTCGGGTGCCGGTTGGCACAGAAATCCTCGATCAGGACGAAGAAACCGTGATCGCGGACATGACCCAAGTGGGCGACCGGGTTCTCTTGGCTCAAGGCGGCAATGGCGGATTTGGAAATCTGCATTTCAAATCGTCCACCAACCAGGCTCCACGACGCGCAAACCCCGGACTACCTGGTGTCGAATTGGAGATCTGGTTGCGGTTGAAATTGATTGCGGATGCGGGATTGCTTGGATTGCCGAATGCCGGGAAGTCGACGTTTTTGGCAGCGACATCCAACGCGCGCCCGAAGATCGCTGATTACCCTTTCACAACGATCCACCCCAATCTGGGCGTGGTTGGCGTGGACGATGTTGAATATGTTGTCGCTGATATTCCGGGCCTTATTGAAGGCGCACATGAGGGCAAAGGTATTGGCGACAAATTTCTGGGGCATGTTGAGCGCTGCGCGGTCTTACTGCATCTGGTCGATGGCACGTCACAAGATGTGGCCGCTGATTGGCAAACAATCATTGGCGAGCTTGAAGCATATGGTGGCGAATTGGCGGCCAAGCCGCGCATAACCGCATTGAACAAAATTGACGCGTTGGATGACGAGGAGCGTGCCGAAAAAGTTGCGGAACTCGAGAAAGTTGCTGGCAAGGTACATTTGATGAGTGGGGTCAGTCGGGAAGGGTTGATTGATGTGCTACGCATGGTTCGATCAAAAATTGACTCGGATCGGTTGCGTCAGAAAGAACAAGTTGAGGAGCCAGGGCCGTGGCGTCCCTGACGGAAGCAAAACGCGTTGTCGTTAAGATCGGCTCGGCCTTATTGGTTGAGGGCGGCCGTCTTCGAAAGGCATGGCTAAAGACATTAGCAGAGGATGTTTCTGCGCTTCGTGGTCGCGGTGTTGATGTTGTTTTGGTATCCTCGGGTTCGATCGCATTAGGCCGGGCGGCACTTGATCTGGGAAGAGGAACTTTGCCACTGGAGCAGAGCCAAGCTGCTGCTGCCGTTGGACAAATCCGACTCGCGCGTGCTTATGAAGAAGCATTGGAACCTTTTGGCATTTCTACGGCGCAAGTTCTTGTGACGCTGGAAGACAGCACGGATCGGCGGAGGTACCTGAACAGTCGCGCGACGTTGGAGCAGCTGTTGTCGCTTGGGGTGGTGCCGATTGTGAACGAGAACGACACCATCGCGACGGATGAGATCCGCTACGGCGACAATGATAGGTTGGCGGCGCAGATTGCGGTGACCATTGGTGCCGACGTGTTGGTGCTTTTGTCTGATGTGGATGGGTTTTATTCAGCCAACCCAAAGACAGATGCTGAAGCCAAGCGTTACGAGGTCATTGATCGCATTACGCCCGAGATCGAGTTGATGGCTGGCGATGCTGGCACTGGACTTTCGAAGGGCGGGATGAAGACCAAGTTGATGGCCGCCAAAACCGCGACAGCTGGTGGTGCTGCAATGGCCATCACATTGGGCGCACCGGTCAATCCGCTACGGCGTCTGGAAGAGGGTGCGCCGGTTACCTGGTTCACGCCGGAAACTGATCCGCAAGTTGCCCGTAAACGCTGGATTGCGGCCATGAAGCCGCGTGGAGAGATTGCCATTGATGACGGTGCTGCGCGAGCATTGGGGCATGGAAAGTCGCTTTTGCCCGCAGGCGTGACTGATGTTTTCGGTGCCTTTGGCCGCGGCGACCCGGTGACAATCAAGGGCGCGAACGGTGAAACTTTGGGCCAGGGATTGACCCGATACACAGCCGATGAAGCCCTAGCGATCCGTGGTCAACGTTCGGGTAAAATTGAGGAAATACTAGGATATCCGGGTAGAGCGGCCCTGATACACAGGGACGACATGGCAGTTTGAGGACCGTTTTGGTAAAGTAGCGCGGTGAAAAAGATGGATGTGATGAAAGACGCTTTGGACATTCAACAAGCGATGCAGGATATCGGCGCAAAGGCAAAAGCTGCGTCGGTTCAGCTGGCTGTTGCCCCGGCGGAAGTAAAGTCAAAGGCCTTGAACCTGGCTGCAGATTCTGTGTGGGCTCGCCGCGACGAGATTATTGCTGCAAACGCCAAAGACATGGAATTTGGTCGAGAGAAAGGGCTATCGCCAGCTATGCTGGACCGTCTTTTGCTGACTGAAGATCGTATTCAGGGAATCTGCGACGGACTGCGTGCTGTTGCAGCGCAGGATGATCCTGTTGGCCAGATTACTGAAGAATGGGACCGGCCAAGTGGTTTGCACATCCAAAGAGTCCGAACCCCTCTGGGTGTCATTGGCGTAATTTATGAAAGTCGACCCAATGTGACGGCTGATGCTGGCGCGCTATGCTTAAAGGCCGGGAATGCGGTGATTTTGCGGGGCGGATCCGAGAGTTTTCATTCTTCGGGAGCGATCCACGCTTGTCTGGTTGAAGGGTTGCGCAGCGCTGGCCTACCTGAGGAAGCCATTCAACTGGTGCCGACACGAGACCGCGCCGCTGTCAGCGAAATGCTAACGATGACGGACTATATTGATGTGATTGTCCCCCGGGGCGGGAAGGGTCTGGTTGGGCTGGTTCAGCGCGAAGCGCGTGTGCCTGTTTTTGCCCATCTTGAAGGCATTGTTCACATTTACCTTGATGCCGAGGCCGATCCTGAAAAGGCGCTGAAGGTAGTGTTGAATGCAAAGACGCGCCGCACTGGAATTTGCGGCGCCGCCGAGTGTCTTTTGATCCACCGTGACGTCTTCCAGACTGTCGGCCAAGGTGTCGTCAAATCATTGTTGGACGCTGGAGTCGAAGTGATGGGCGACGTCACTGTTCAATCCATCGATGGTGTTGCGGCAGCCGGCGAGCAAGATTGGGGGCATGAATATCTTGATATGAAGATTGCCGCCAAAGTTGTTGATAACATTGACGAAGCGATCAGTCATATCCGTGAGTTTGGATCAGATCACACCGATGCCATCATCACCGAAGACGACGGCGCGGCGGCGCAGTTTTTTTCCAATCTGGATAGCGCAATATTGATGCGAAATGCCTCGACACAGTTTGCCGATGGTGGCGAGTTCGGCATGGGAGCAGAGATTGGCATTGCTACTGGCAAGATGCACGCACGCGGCCCGGTTGGGGCGGCGCAGCTGACTAGTTTCAAATATCTTGTTGTCGGCGACGGAACGATCAGAAGCTAAGGGAAATCTGCGTATCTCCTAGAAATGCCGCGATCTGACGTTCAGAGTCGCGCATGGCGATCGGGACGAGCGCAAAGTGCACTTCGGATGCTGCGACGCTGCTTTCCAATTTGCCTTTGGTGACGATATCCCAAAGTTCGGGGTCGTGTTTTAACTTTTCGGCATGTGCTTCGATACGCCATTGCCCACTTTGACGAATGACCGTGATTTCTCCGCCCCATGGCAGGGCGTTCTCGATACATTGTAGCAATAGGAAGGCGAGTTTGACTTCGTTGCGTGGCAGACCTTCGTCGATCTTCCAATTCACGCGAATGCGTGATCCGCGATACATATCCCGCAACACCGAATGAAGTTCACCGGTCGAAACCGCTGTTCCAGGCATGGCGGCGCCAAAAGCGATACGGAAAAATCTGATCTTTGCATTCGCGTTTTCAACACTTTCGGAAATCAGAGCAATTTCGGGTGCAGCGCCAAAACCGGACATGGACAGCAATTCAACGCCATTGCCAATTGCACCGATGGGGCTGATAAGGTCATGGCATATGCGCGAACCGATCAACGCATTTAACTGGTTGTCATCCATCGTTCGCGCCTTTCGTCGTCATCTTGGAAGTCGTCATATGTCTGATCTTACCTCACTTCTTGAGCCCGGAATGCTGGTTCGTCACCCCGACTGCCCGGAATGGGGAGTTGGTCAGGTGCAATCCAATATTCAGGGCCGCGTAACCGTGAATTTTCCCGAGACAGGAAAAGTGGTTATAGACGGACAAAAAATTCAACTAATTCCTGTTTACGACAGTCATAGTTAATGATGTGTAACGCAACTTAAACGTGTAATCAATGACTATTATAAACGCTATGGTGTCATAGGATTGCATTGGCGCGACACTGGTTTTAGAAGGCAGGGACCCGCTGGACCAAGGGCCTAAATGGACCGCGACAGAAGTTTCTTTTCAACGAGGATTGCGACCAGCGATCAGGATCTGCGTGCCGCCGAGCGGCTGCGCTATAAGGTTTTCATTGAAGAACTTGGGGGTGATGGGCCCCTGGTTGATCACGAAAGTCGCTTTGAGAGGGATCAATTCGATCCGCACTACGATCATTTGATTCTGGTTGATAGCCGTCGCGACGCTGAAGCATTGGATCACGTCGTCGGAGTTTATCGACTTTTGGACGGCGAGACAGCGTCCAAGTTGGGCCGGTTTTATTCTGAGGATGAGTATGACATCGCGCCTTTGCGGGCATCCGGACGACGCTTGTTGGAGTTAGGGCGGTCTTGCCTGCATGCGGATTTCCGTGGAGGCATGGCGATGTATCACCTTTGGAATGCGTTGTCAGATTATGTGAATGACCATGATATTGATGTGCTGTTCGGCGTTGCGAGCTTTCATGGAACGGACGTTGATGCCGTGGCGCCATCGCTTTCATTGTTGCATCACAAGCATCTGGCACCGCCCGAGCTGCGTGCAAAAGCGCACGCCAAAGTTTTTCAGTCGATGAATCTGATGCCGTTGGACGATATTGATAGAGTGGCGGCAATGAAGGCCGTGCCCGCGCTGATTAAGGCCTATTTGCGTCTGGGTGGGACGGTGGGCGACGGGGCTTATGTGGATCGCGAGTTCAACACCATCGACGTTTGCTTGATCCTGGATACAGAACAATTGAACGAACGGGCGGCAGACGTTTACCGGAACGCGCGCTGATGACGCGAGATCCGACCTGGGAGTCTGACGAGGCAGCATCGCGGGTGCGGATCGGGGCTCTGGGGTGGCTACTAGTGCTGCTGCGTGGATCGATATTCGTAGCGGTAACCTTTGGCGGGCTGGCGGTTTTGCTTTTTGTGCGGCTGATCGAAAGGCCCTTTTTTGGGATCCGGCGACCGTGGACGCCGTTTATTACACAATTCGTGTGCCGCACAGCGTTTCGCGTCTTTGGAATGCAGTATCAGAGCCATGGTGTGTCAATGGCGCATCCCGGCGCGGTGGTGTCTAACCATTCTTCCTGGATGGATATTTTCGTGTTGAATGCGACCGACAGGGTCTATTTTGTAGCGAAGTCCGAAGTTGCAGCTTGGCCCGGCATTGGCTGGCTAGCGCGGGCGACGGGGACGGTCTTCATCCGGCGGTCAGCGCGGGACGCCGGGGCGCAGAAGCGGGTTTTCGAAGATCGGCTTGGGGCAGGGCATCGGCTGCTGTTTTTTCCCGAAGGGACATCGACCGACGGGCGGCAAGTGTTGCCCTTTAAACCAACGCTGTTCGCGGCGTTCTTCGCTGAAAGGCTGCGGGACAATTTGTGGGTTCAGCCCGTGACCGTGCGCTATCAGGCCCCGGAAGGCGAGGAGGATCGGTTTTACGGCTGGTGGGGCGATATGGATTTTGCGCCGCATCTGCTGAAAGTGCTGGCAGCGCGGAGGCAGGGCGGTGTCGAATTGATCTGGCACAGGCCTTTGCGGATCGCTGAGTTTGCGGACCGCAAGGCGTTGGCCAAAGAGGCAGGAGAAGCCGTGAGCGGCGCGTATACGGACGACGGCACCGAAGCCTAGCTCATGGCGGCGATCAGGTCTGAAAGCGCTTGTGCGGAGCTTTCAGAGGCCCAAATCTCGTCCCCAATTGCGAAGAAGTCTGCGACAGGGGCAAGTTCAGCGATATTCTCAGCATTCAAAGCACCTTCAGCCACAACCGGCACTTCGATCACTTCGGACCACCAGGTGAATATCTCGGGGTCGACGACAGTGCCATCGCCGAGGGCTGTCGCGCCAATAGGGCCGAACGAGATATAGTCTGCCCCGCTTTCGGCTGCGGTCATACCGTCGTGTCGGGAGGTTGCGCAGAACGCGCCGACAATGGCGTCTGCGCCAAGGGTCTTGCGCACTTTGCGGACCGAACGTGCGCCGTCGGTCAAATGCACACCATCAAGGCCCAGCCGCTCGGCCAACCCGACATGGCTGTCGATGACGATGGCCACGTCGCGGGCGTGGGCCACTTCGCGTAAGGCGTCTGCCGCGCGAGACAGGCGATCTTCGTCACGGGTGGACAGGGCCAGGCGGATGCACGCGACCTCGTGCGCGTCCAGAACTTCGGCCAACTGCGTCGGGAAGGACGACAGTTCGAACTCGGGCGGTGAGATCAGGTAAATCTGGGGGCGCTCGGCGTCAGCCATTTTGTTGTTCCGTTACAAAACCTTCTGCCGCCTATAGCGCGAGGATCACTTGGGGGGAAGGGAGCGTGCGTTTTCCATGGCAAGCGCGATGATCTGGCCACGGCGGGCGTCGTCAGCCAGCAAGTCCTCGTCAATATCGACCATTCCGCCCATGGGCCGTCCAGTGAAGGACAATGGTGCGGTGCCCTCGATGGCCAGTGCTGCATCCTGCCGCGATTTGCCGATGCGGGCCATGCCGCCGCCCTTGTGGACGCCGCAGATCATATTGCCGTGCAGCAGGAAACAAAGGCCGCCGAACATTTTCTTTTCGCTGATCCCGCTAATGTCAGCCAGATCGCCGCGCATCAGCTCGGCCAGTCCTTCGTCATAGGCCATATTCCCTTGCCCTCCCTTGTGCTTTCGCCCTTCGGAACCTAAACCCACCGGCGATCCAATTGGGTGCAGCATACATGAACCAACCTGTCTTTGTCCTTGTTCGTCCGCAGATGGGCGAAAACATCGGTGCGGCGGCGCGGGCGATGTGGAATTTCGGGTTGGACCGGATGCGGATTGTGGCACCGCGCGATGGCTGGCCGAACCAGAAGGCGGTGGCCATGGCCAGTGGGGCCGGGCGGTTACTGGACGAGGCGCAACTGCATGATGATCTACCGTCGGCGATCGGGGATCGCACGTTTGTTTATGCGACGACGGCGCGTCAACGTGATCTGACGAAACCGGTGTTCACGCCTGAGGCTGCAATGGCGGATGCACGGGCGCGGATGTCGGCGGGTGAAAGCGTGGCGGTGATGTTTGGGCCTGAGCGGGCAGGGTTGGAGAACGAGGATATTTCGCGGGCGAATGCCCTGATCTCGGTTCCGGTAAACCCCGAATTTCCTTCGCTAAATCTTGCTCAATGCGTGTTGCTGACAGCCTACGAGTGGCAGCGTCAGGCCAAGGCGGTTGAAGGTGAGTATCTGGAGTTGGCAGGCACTGAAATGGCCAGTCAGATTGAGGTTGAGAAGCTTGCGGATCACTATGAGGATCGGTTGTCCGTGGCGGGGTTTTACTACCCTGAAGCCAAGGCCGAGGGCATGAAGCGGACGATGCGAAACATGTGGTCGCGGATGCCGATGACGCGGGCGGATGTGCAGCTTTTGCATGGGGTGCTGCGTCAGATGGTCCGCTGGAAAGAGCGCGGGCAGTGACTGGACGCGCATCGTGGCGGGGCCTACATTTCGCGCAATCACGAGGAGCAGGTGATGAGTGAAAAGCGCAGCATCTTTGAAGAAGTTGGCAGCAATACCAAGCCGGTCGAAGCCCCGAAAGGCGGGGTGATCGACAGTGGCAAAAAGGGTGCGCGGGGCGCGATCCGGGCCTGGCTGATGGTGCTGTTTGCGCTGGTCGTGGTGATGATCGCGGTGGGCGGATTGACCCGGCTGACCGACAGCGGTTTGTCGATCACTGAATGGAAGCCGGTGACGGGGGCGATGCCTCCGACCAGTGAGGCCGCGTGGCAGGCCGAGTTCGACAAATATCGCGAAATCCCGGAATATCGGTTGCAAAACAAGGGGATGACCCTTGCGGAATTCAAGACAATCTACTGGTGGGAATGGGGCCATCGCCAGTTGGGTCGGGTGATTGGTTTGGTCTGGGCGGTTGGATTTTTCTACTTTCTGGCACGGAGTCAGATCCCAAACGGATGGACCGGCCGGCTTGTTGGATTGGGCGCTTTGGGTGGGCTTCAGGGTGCGATTGGCTGGTGGATGGTGTCGTCAGGGTTGGAAGGTACGATGCTGGATGTGGCGTCATACCGGCTGGCAGTGCATCTGGGATTGGCGTTTGTCATCCTGGGGCTGATCGCCTGGTATGTCTTTCACTTGGGGCGGCGCGATGCTGATCTGCTTCAGGCGCGCCGGGGGGGCGAGCAGGGGCTGATGCGCCTTGGTGCGTGGCTGGCCGGGTTAACCTTTGTTCAGATTTTGCTTGGCGCACTGGTGGCCGGGATCGACGCCGGCTTGAGTTTCACTGACTGGCCTTTGATGGGTGGTCAGTTTTTCCCCGAGGGCGCGTTCTTTTTGGAACCCGCATGGCGCAATTTCTTTGAAAGCCCCGGTTTTGTTCAGTTCCTGCACCGGATGACCGCATACGGTTTAATCCTGTTTACCGGTATTGTTTGGTGGCGGTCGCGCGCGTCTGGCAATGATCAAACGCGGTTTGCGTTTAATGTGGTTTTGGCTGCGATTTGTTTTCAGTTGGTTTTGGGCGTCCTCACTTTGCTTTATTTCGTGCCTTGGCAGTTGGCTATACTACACCAGCTTGGGGCGGTGTTGCTGTTTGTGGTGACCCTGCGCGCGCGGTTCCTGGCGCAGTACCCGCTGTCGCAATCAATTCGGGGGTAAATATGTCTGCATATGAAGAGCTTATGGCGTTTCAACGTCAGACCATTGCTTTGGGCGAAGTGATGGGGCGTTTGGGTTGGGACATGGAAGCGGTCATGCCGAAGGGCGCGACTGACCAGCGGGCCGAGGAAATGGCCGCCATGGATGGCGTTTTGCACGCGCGTCGCACCGATCCACGGGTTGGTGAGTGGCTTTCAATGGCGGCTCCGGAGGGGTCTGTTCAGGCGCGGCAGATTGCATTGATCACGCGTGAATATGAACGCACGCAAAAGGTTCCAGCCGCGCTTTCGGCGGCCATGGTGAAGGCCTGTGCCAAAAGCCACATCGCCTGGATTGAGGCGCGGAAAGCGAATGATTTCAATCATTTTGCCCAGCATCTTGAAGGCGTTCTTGGACTGGCGCGGGAGAAAGCGGCGGCATTGGCAGATGGTGGTGATGCCTATGACGCCCTGTTGCAAGAATATGAGCCGGGGGCGACGGGTGCCGAGCTGGAGGCGATGTTTGCCGCGTTGCGGCCAAGGCTGGTTGACTTGCGGGACCGGGTGTTGGGAGCCGATCGGCGATTTGAACCCTTGAACCGGGAGTTCGATCTGGCCTTGCAGGTGAAGATATCGACGGCTTTGGCAGAGGTGTTTGGGTATGACTTCCAGCACGGGCGGATCGACGAGGCGGTGCATCCGTTTTCGTCGGGGTCCGGTCTGGATGTTCGGATCACGACCCGGACCGATCCGAAGAACCCATTTGATTGTTTTTATTCGACAATTCATGAGGTTGGGCACGCCTGTTACGAACAGAATATCGACCGCGACTACCTTCTGACGCCGCTAGGTCAGGGTGTGTCGATGGGGGTGCATGAGAGCCAGTCGCGCATCTATGAAAACCAGTTGGGGCGCAGTCGGGCGTTCACGGGATTTGTTTATGGCAAAATGCGGGATACGTTTGGGGATTTCGGTGTTGCATCGGAAGAGGAATTTTACGCAATAACAAATAGTTGTGATCCGGGATTCATTCGCACTGAAGCGGATGAAGTGCACTACAATTTGCATGTTTTGATGCGGTTTGATCTGGAGCGGGCGCTGGTGGCGGGAGATCTGGCAGTTGCGGATCTTCCCGAGGCTTGGGACGCGAGATTTTCAAGTGATTTCGGGATGTTAGTGGATGAGCCGGCGAATGGTGTTTTGCAGGATGTGCATTGGTCGGAGGGCTTGTTCGGGTATTTCCCGACCTATGCACTGGGCAATGTCTATGCGGGCTGTCTGCACGGTGCTTTGCGCAAGGATGTTCCGGGTTTGGATCGGGATTTCGCGAAGGGTGATACTTCGGCTGCAACCCATTGGTTACGTGAGAAAATTCAGCGCCATGGTGGGGTGTTCGAGGCGCGAGACTTGGTGACGCAGGCGATCGGTGGTGCCCCTAGTGAGGCGCCATTGCTGGACTACCTCGATGCGAAATTCGGGGAGATTTACGGGGTTTGACGGCGGCAATTGGCCTGTCTGTATCGCGTCGGTTTCACGTCGGTATTACGTCGGTGGACCCGAGCGGTGGGGTAAGGTGTCGTTAAAGAAAAGGTAACGGATTTCGACACGAAATCCGGGCGCGGAGTGCCTCCGCGTGCCTTCGGCGAGGATATTTTTGGGCCGATAATGGTGTAGGTCGCTCCTGGCTCTTGCGCTTTCAGGTTGGGGTAATGTCCCATTGGGTCGCCAGATCGTCGAGTCCCGCCCGGATCAGGTCGCGCAGAGCGGCGTCATCAACGCCGTCCAGCGATTTCAGATACCAGCAGCTTTTGCCACGTTTGTGCGGGCCGAGGCGGGCGGCGATGTCGGGGAAATCGGAATACCCGGGCAGGATGTGGAGCGAGATGTCGCGGGCGCGCATGGAAAATCCGGTGGCCAGGAATTCGCCGCTGCGGCCAGAGGCGTAGGTGTAGGCGTAGCGGCCGTAGCCGATGATTTTGCCCCAGGCACGCGGTTTCCAGCCGGTGACGTCCTGAAAAATGGCGTCGAGGGCGCGGGCTTCATGCCGTTTTTCAGGATCGGTGAGGCTTGCGAATAGGTCGGACATTGGGTCAGCCTATCGCGCTTTTTATCCCGTGAAAATATTGGCGTCTGAAGGCGTTGGTGCCCATAGCGGCCAAATTGGCAACGATTTGTTTCCCGGTGCGCGCTGGATTTGGGCCGGTTCGGTCCGCTAGAATGCCCACAGGTATTAGGCTGGGGGGCTTTTCATGCCAAGACGTTTGGTTGCATTCCTGCGCGGCAGCGAAGACGCTGTGCCAGGTGATTACATTCTGGCCATCGTGGCCGTTTTTGGCACGATGTTCGCGCTGATGGCGCGGATGCTGTACTGATTGGCGCCAGCTATTTAAGAATACATACCGTCGTAAATCGGCTCGAGTGTTTCCGGATCAAAGAGGCTGGAGACGCTTGTGCCGTGCCAGATGTTCAGGATCGCCTGGGCAAACATCGGTGCTGTTGGAACGATGCGGATGTTTTTGGCGGCCTTGGTTTCGTCGGTTGGTTCGATGCTGTCTGTGATCACCAGCGATTTCATTGCCGAGTTGGTCACGCGCTCAATGGCCGGGCCTGACAGGACGCCGTGAGTGATGTAGGAGTGAACTTCTTTCGCGCCGGCCTGCATGAGCGTGTCCGCCGCTTTGCAGAGCGTGCCGGCGGTGTCGATGATGTCATCGACGATGATGCAGGTCTGGCCGGTGACGTCGCCGATGACGGTCATCTCGGCAATTTCGCCAGCCTTTTCGCGGCGTTTGTCGACGATGGCTAGGGCGCAACCCACCCTTTGGGCCAATTCACGGGCGCGGGCCACGCCGCCGACGTCAGGTGATACGATGGTGACGCCGTCGAGCTTGCCTTTGAACTTGTGTTTGACGTCCAGCGCAAAGACTGGCGCGGCATAAAGGTTGTCGACCGGGATATCGAAGAAGCCCTGAATTTGTGCTGCGTGAAGGTCCATTGTCAGGACACGTTCGATACCGGAAGAAACCATCATGTTGGCAACAAGTTTGGCGGTAATGGGTGTGCGGGCTTTGGTGCGGCGATCCTGGCGAGCGTATCCAAAATAGGGGACCACAGCGGTGATGCGAGCCGCAGAGGAGCGGCGCAACGCGTCAGCCATAACGAGGAGTTCCATCAGGTTGTCGTTGGCCGGGTTCGAGGTGGATTGCAGGATGAACATGTCCTCGCCGCGCACATTCTCAAAGACTTCGACGAAAATTTCGCCATCGTTGAACCGTTCGACTCTTGCATCCACCAGCCCGACGCTGACGCCGTGGTGCATGGAAAGTCGTCGTGTTACGGATTTTGCGAGTGTCTGGTTGGCGTTCCCCGAGATGATCTTCGGTTCTTCGATATTAGGCATGCAGCACTGTCCTGATTGTGATCCGTGGCTATATGACGGATTCGTGACGTTGACACCGCTTAGCACGGGCCTAGGGTCACGCAAACATTCCAATGCCGGAGCGACGACGAAATGCCTCATATCGACTATTATCTCGCGACTTTTTCCACCAATTGCTACATGGCGGGCACCCGTCCGGCAGAAGTTGCACAGAAGTATGGGGCAACGATCACCTACAAGCCGCTGGATCTGATGGCATTGTTTTCGCGCACCGGAGGGTTGCCACCGGGTCAGAGGCACATTTCCCGGCAGGAGTATCGTCTGATCGAGATGGAGCGTTCGGCGGCGCATCTGGGAATGCCGATGAATTTGAAGCCTGCGCATTTTCCGACCAATGCGGCACCATCGTCTTATGCGTTGATCGCGGCGCAGGAGGCTGGCGGTGGTGATCTGGCGGCGCTGGTGTTTTCCATTGCGCGGGCCTGTTGGGCCGAAGAGAAGGACATCGCCGAGGATGCGGTGATCAAGGCCTGTCTGGAGGGCGCGGGGTTTGATCCATCGTTGGCCGATAGCGGTTTGTTGGCTGGGGCACAGGCTTATGAAGCAAATCTGGAAGAGGCAGTTAAGGCTGGCGTTTTCGGGGTACCTTTCTTTATAACGGATGACGGGGCACGGTTCTGGGGGCAGGACAGAATTGCGATGCTGGAAAGGCATCTGGCAGGAGAGCCTTAAAAATATGATCAAGCCCCTTGGTTTGATACATTGCGGATTGGGACACGGCGGCACCTAGACGGGGCTGTTGGATGCCTTGGGTTTGCCGGTGGAACCGATATCGATCGAATTGCCCGGGCATGGCGATGCCGAGGACTGGGACAGGTCGCGGGATTATTCTGATCAGGCGCTGGAAATTGCATTGGACAGGCTTCCGCGCGAGCCGGTGCCTTTGATCGGGCATTCATACGGGGCGGTTCTGGCGCTTCGGATTGCGATTGAGCGGCCGGGGCGGGTATCTTCCTTGGTGATGATCGAGCCGCCGTTTTTTGCGGCGCTGCGGGGATCGTATTCGTTTGATAAAATTCAACGCGACATGTCGCCATTTGCGCAAAAGATGGCGGATGGGCAGGCGGCTTCGGCAACAAAGCACTTCGTTGAATTGTGGGGCGATGGCACGCGGTGGAACGACATCGAGGAAAGGGCCCGGCGTGGGTTCATCAATCAGATCGATCTGATCCTGGCGTCGAATGTGTTCTTGTGGGACGACCCGGCCGGGTTGTTGTCACCGGAGCGGCTTGAAGGGTTAGAGATACCGGTGACACTGGTCGAAGGCATCGGGTCACATTCGGTGATGCCAAAGATCGTCGACGCTATAGGGCGGCGCATTCCGGATGCCGAAGGGATTACCGTGCCGGACGCGATGCATATGGTCGCGGTTACCCATCCGGCATCGGTGGCCGAAGCAATTAGGGATCGACTGGTTTGGGAGGCTGGCGGCTAGGCTTTTGGGCTTGAAAGCGCGCCGGAAAACGAAGGGCACCACCGAATTCGGGGTGCCCTTTGTCTTGGGCGAATGTTTAGCGCAGGACGTGCACAGCGCATTTGGCGTGACGTACGACGCGCGCGGCTGTGGAGCCCAGGAAGAAGTCTTCGAAACCCGGTTTGTGCGATGCGATGACGACGCAGTCCACATCATTGTCATCGGCGAACTCGAGGATCTCGCGATAGGCGTGGCCCAGAACCACAGCGGTTGAGACGTTTTCTCCGGCGTCGCTTGCCAGACGTTTCAGGTTGTCCAGAGCAGCGGAACGGTTGGCGTCTGCGGTGCCGTCGGGAAGGTATTGCTCGACGAAGCTAGGAATTTGCTCTAGCACGTGCAGGAGAGTGACTTTGCCACCTTCATTCAAGAGATGACGGGCAGCGGGAAGGGAGCCGACGGCCAGATTGTCGTGATCGAAGGCGACCGGGACAAGAACGTGATCATACATGGCGGGTCCTTTGTTTGATGATTTGCATACTATTGCATCCCGCTAACGGGCGCTTTGATGTGAATCAAATGGGCATATTGGCGCGGGGTGGGTAAAAATAGTGCTCCGCAGGGACCAATGAGCCGCTTTATCGCGCCCGGTGACCGGCGTGCTATTTCTTTAAAAGAAATCGGGTCGGAAACTCTGTGAGTTTCCGGGCGGCGGCGCGCCGTTATCAACGGGGCAGCATTTTATCTTTCGGAATCCGGTCGGCAGTTTAGATGCTTTGTCCTGTCACAAACTCAAAGGACTGCTCAACAAGTTGAAGAACAACTTCCAACTCTTCTTGAGTTTGGGGGGTGAAGATCATGACAAACCCTTCCCAGCCGGCACGTTCGTTTGCCCAAGGATGGGCAACTGCCCATCCCGCGTCGATCGCGGCGCGTGCCAATGCTGGTTCCAACGAAGCATGCAAGCTGCCGTCGGGGTGCAAATGCGCAAACTCACGCCCTCCGACGATAACTTCGGGTCGGGCAATGGGTACGCCTTGCTGTATCTGGAAGCCGACCGCACCCGGCAAGGAGACCCGTGTCGCGCCAAGTTCGACGCCGGGATAATCCTCGACCCGGCGCAGCAATGCTTCGGACAGTTCCGGCACTGCCTTAATTCCGATTTGTATATGAGGAACGCCGTCTGTGGTTTCAGGAATGGACGATTGCCGTTTCGGCAGTTCCTGTGCGACGACCGGGCTGGCCGACGCTGCTATCCACGTTATCAAGACGGCTGCGAGATTTCGGTGCAACGGATCCATTTCAGATCATCCTTCATTTTGTCCAAAAGCGCTTGAGTGCCCGCCCGGCCCGGAGGCCGGGAGGGTCTTCGGTTTTGTTTATCAGCTTTCCGGAATCCAGGGGTAGGGCCCCATCCAGATATCCAGCATGACGCGCCCGGCGTTCATTTCAAGCCATTCGTCGTAACCAGACCATTCAGCATATTGAGGTAGTTCAACTGTAGCCGGGATCTGATCGGCAGGGGTGCCATTTTGGAATTCAGCGAAAATCGCGCCTCTCAGGTCGCCGATGAACTGTTTTTCTTCCGCGACATGGGTTTTGGTGCAGCCGTTCGGAGCTTCCTCGGCGGATAATCCCGTGTGCGAACAAACCGCGACGTCAAAATCAAGCTCCAGGATTTCGCCCAGTGATCTTTCCCATTCGCCAATATTGAAATCCGGCATGATATTGAACCCAATGCGATCCGGCGTGACCAGATCGGCAATATAGGCCACTCGTTTCTCGGGAACGACGTATACTGTCATGCCAAGACCGTGATTCAAGCCCAGATAATGGTGCTCGACTGTGAGGCCACCAATTTCGATGTCATAGCGATCACCTTCCCATACGATATCTGGTGATGAGGTGTCCTGACCCGGATTTGCTTGGATATATTGCGCGGCCAGGGTGTGCATTACGGTTTCGGCCCCAGCAGCCTGAAACACCCCACCACCGCTGGCATGATCCCAATGGTTGTGTGAGTGAAGTGCAAATTTTATCGGCTGATCACTTACGTCTTTGATAGCCTCGATCATCTTTTCGCTATGTGCCGAGTTAATGGTTTCAATCGCCACTACACCTTCGTCCGTGACCAGAAACATGGAGTGGTACCCGTTTCCGCCACCAAAGCTGTAAACGCCGGGCGCAATTTCGTTTGTATAGGCCAGCGGCTCGTCTGCTTGTCCAGCCCCGGCCCCCAGCGCCAGCAACGACGTCGCCGCGAGGGTCTTCATAGTCATGGTCTTCATCTCTTGTGTCCTCCAGGAATCTCAGCCCAGTATTCCGGTCCACGATTTCTATAGAACATACTGTACTTCTATGCAACAAAATGTACTATAGAGGGACAAAGTGCTTCCAAAATAGGATTTTCAGTTTAAATACAGGATTATGGACAGATCATCAGACCCCCGGTTGGACGCAACGCGTTCACACGCGCTGCAATCCGCACTGAAGTTGCTGCAGAAAAAAGGGGTGTTGTCTGTGACTCACGCTGCAATCAGCAGTGAAACCGGCATTTCGCGCAGCACGCTTTATCGCCACTGGCCCAAACTTGAAGACTTGCGCAATTCGGCCTTTGCCCGCGCGGCCACATCTCCGAATAGTCAGCCGCGCACCAATGGCCCGCTGAGGACTGACCTGACTTGGATATTGGGCCATCTGATGGCTGCGTTGAACGAAACGCCCTGGGGCAAGGTGGCAGCACAGGTTATTGCAGTCGCGGCTACCGAGGATCAGGCACGGTCTTTAATGCGTACCTGGATCGAAGACCGAAGCCTGGACGTCAAAGCAGTTTTTGACGCAGCAATTGCCCGGGGTGAAATCAACGACGAGGCACCAATACCGCAGTTGATCGAGATGGCCATAGCAATCCCGTATTTTCGCAAACTTGTTGCTGATCGTGAGTTAGATCACGTTTGGCTGGATGAACACGTTGATCTGATTTGCAGCCTTGCAACAAAGACAGCGAAGGGATGAACGACAGAGCGCGGATGTTGAGAATGACTAAAACGGGTAAGCCCGGTTATTCATGCAATTGCGTAATTGTCGCCGATTGAGTGCACACCAATCCGGCCGGTGTCACCCGCCGGTGTGGCTCATGTGACGAGTCATCTGGCCGTCGATGGTTTGGCGCGAATAGTCAAAATCATGGCCTTTGGGTTTGCGCGAAATCGCGGCGCGGATAGCGTCAGTCAGTTGCGCATTGCTTTCGCTGGCTCGAAGTGGGGCGCGAAGATCGGCGTTGTCTTCCTGACCAAGGCACATGAACAACTCGCCTGTACAGGTCAGTCGCACACGATTGCAACTTTCGCAGAAGTTGTGGGTCAGCGGGGTAATAAAACCAATCTGCTGACCGGTTTCTTCCAGTTCCACATAGCGCGCAGGTCCGCCCGTGCGGTGGGCCAGGTCTTTCAGCGTGTATTCTTGAGCCAGTTGGCGTCGTAGGTCTTTTAGTGACCAATATTGGCCAATCCGGTCGGTTTCCTCGCCCATATCGCCCATGGGCATAACCTCGATGAAAGTCAGGTCGAGGTCGCGAGACGCGCACCATTCGGTCAGTTTGAAGAGTTCGTCTTCGTTGAAGCCTTTTAGGGCGACGGCGTTTATTTTGACCCTGAGACCGACCTTTTGCGCGGCATCGATACCTTTCAACACCTGGGGCAGGCGGCCCCAACGGGTGACGCGGGCAAATTTTTCTTCGTCCAGCGTATCGAGTGAAACATTAATGCGACGCACTCCGGCGGCATAAAGATCGTCGGCAAAGCGGGCGAGTTGCGAGCCGTTCGTTGTGAGTGTCAGCTCTTTCAAGGTGCCCGTTTCAAGGTGGCGGGACATCGACCGGAAGAAGGTCATGATCTCGCGGCGAACCAATGGTTCACCACCGGTTATGCGCAGCTTTTCGACGCCAAGATCGACGAAGGCAGTGCACATGCGGTCCAGTTCTTCCAGCGTCAGAAGCTCTTTCTTTGGCAGGAAGGTCATGTTTTCCGACATGCAATAGACACAGCGAAAGTCGCATCTGTCAGTGACCGAGACACGCAAATAGGTGATTGCGCGCTGAAACGGGTCGATGAGGGGTGCGGTTTCCATACGTGAAGGTGTATGATGGCTATGACCACAGAGCAAGAGACAGGTGATCCCATGCCATCACGTCTGTATGACGTATTGAAAACTTGCGGGCTGGGGGTTTTGGTCCTTGGCTTGGGCGGGTGCGAAGTGCTGGAACCGCTTCGATCTGTGGAAGACCGACCCAGCGAAATTGCAGTTGTGGAGGGCAGTCCTGAACCACCAGCAAACGCCCGAACAGTCGAGCAATTTGATACGACTACTGCTGCCGAGCGCGCAGCGGCGACATCTACAGGGGATGGAAATTTGCTGGGTACGGTTGTTGTTTCACTAGGGGATGTAACGCAGCCAGGATTTTGGCTTCAGACGACACTTGTCGATCGCGCAATGCCGGGGCAAGTGCGGCTTGGCTCTGCTGGTGCCGGAGTTGCGGTTGAACTGAGGCCCATCAGCGAGGGATCGGCGCGTCTGTCGCTGGCAGCGTTTCGGCTTTTGGGTGTCGGCCTGACGGATTTGCCCCGTGTTCAAATCCTCGCCAATTAAATCCCCGCAAATCAAGTCATTACCAAACGGAGCGCCCTTCGGGCGCGCACCACAACTCACTGGGGCTCTGCCCCAGACCCCGGAGTATTTTCACCAAAAAGAAGCGTTCTGATGAGTACGATCATTATTCATTATTGGCCCAAAAATATCCCGGGGAGTGTGAGGGGCAGCGCCCCTCGCCCACCGCGATGGCGAAGCCAGCGCAAACAAGAAAGCTACTCGTATCCCGGTAGAAGTCGCGCAGCTTCGCGTCTTGCGAAGGGTTTCATCTCAGCGCCATATGTCTCCAGAAACGCTTGCGTGCGCTCGGGGTCGCGTTTCGACAGATCGCGCAGCCACCAGGCGACGGCTTTCTGAATAAACCATTCGGGGTCGCCGACATAGCCTGCCGCCCAATCAAGGATACGCTCGCGCTGTTCTAACTCGTCCGGTTTCGGGTTGCGGTTTTTGGTCCATGGCAGCGTCATCACCAACGCGGCACGGCGTGTCCACATGTGGTCTGAGCTTGTCCAGGCTTCGATGTCGTCCAGACGCCTCGGATCGAAGCTCACGCGTTTTTGCCCCGCAATGCCGACGTGGTCCGCGATGGCCCAGGCGTCAAAGTCCGGCACCCAGGACTGGATCAGGGTCCATGCGGCGGCGTCATCCGGGCGGATGCGGGCTTGGGTCAGAAGCTTGGCGGCAGCAACGCGGGCTTCGTGGATGTTGGTTTGCCAAAGGTCCGACGCCAACGTGAGGCGGGCGTCCAGTTCTAAGGATTTCCGCCAGTCTTTGGTGCAGGTGTCGATCACCGGGTTGGCGACGCCCAGAAAGGGGCGGTCCACTTTGTGATAGGCCGCCATCTCGGTCGCTTTTTGCGCATTTGCCGTGACACCGAGGTCTTTCAGCGCGTCATCAACGGTCATTTGGGATCGATGTTGCGCTTGGCGATATGGGTCTCAAAGCCGTCCAGTGTGGTCTGGTTATACTTCAGCCAATGAGTGCGGATGTCTTCGTCGGATTTGCGCTCGCCCCAGTTGGTCAGCACGTCGCGTTCCTTTTCGAAAGTCATCTCGGGCACCGCATAGCCGCAGCTTTTTTGCACCATATCCACGTCCAGATCGAAGATTTGCCGGGCTGTGTGGTTGGGTTCGAACATGGCGTTCAACTCTTCCCAGTCGGGGTCGTTCAGGTGGATGCTGCGGGCGGTCGCAAAGGCCCGCAGGATCATCGGTGGGCCCGAAAACGAACACCACATTATGGTCATACGGGGCACCTCGTCGACATGGGCGGCGCTTTCATTGCCGCTGCCGGTGAGGTTGCGCCAGACGATGCGGTTGGGTCCGAGTATGCGAAGCGAATCCATGCCCTTGGGCGAGACGTTGACCTTACCCGTCGCCGCGGCGGTGCCTGTGAAAAAGATCGGCTGGGCTTTGATGAACTTCTGGAACTGGGGCTCGAGGTGATCGTGCTGGGTGCCCATGGGTTACTCCACTGTCACGGATTTCGCGAGGTTGCGGGGTTGATCGACGTCGGTGCCTTTGGCGACAGCCGTGTGATAGGCCAGAAGTTGCGCCGGGATCGCGTAAAGGATCGGGGCCAGCGCGTCGGGGGCTTTTGGCATATGGATCGTTGCCTTGGTGCCTTCGCCCGCTTCGGCTGCGCCGGGGCGGTCGGTGACCAGAATGACCTGGCCGCCGCGCGCCATGACCTCGTGCATGTTGGAAACGGTTTTCTCGAAGAGGACGTCCATGGGGGCCATGACGATGACCGGGACGGCGGGGTCGATCAGGGCGATGGGGCCATGCTTCAACTCGCCGCTGGCGTAGCCCTCGGCGTGTATATAGCTGATTTCTTTGAGTTTTAGAGCGCCTTCAAGGGCCAGGGGATACATCTGGCCGCGACCCAGGAACAGGATATCGCGCGCTTCAGACAGATCACGCGATATGTCGGCGATGGCGCTGCTGGCCTCAAGAGCCTGAGCGACGAGGCCGGGCAGGGCGCGCAGGTCTTTGATGTGATCTGCCAGTGTTGTGTCGTCCATCTGACCCCGGTCGCGAGCGGCCTTTAGGGCCAGCGCGTGGAGAACTGTTAGCTGACAGGTGAAGGCCTTGGTTGACGCCACGCCGATCTCGGCACCGGCCAGAATGGGCAGGGCGACATCGCTTTTGCGGGCGATGGTGCTTTCCGCGACGTTGACGATGGACAGGATCTGCGCGCGAGTGGCGACGTGGCGCAGGGCGGCCAGCGTGTCGGCGGTTTCGCCCGACTGGCTGACGAAGATGGCCAGAGTGTTGGGGCCGATGGGGGGCGTGCGATAGCGGAATTCGGACGCGATATCGACTTCGACAGGGATGCCCGCCATGCGTTCGATCCAGTATTTCGCCGTCATGCAGGCCAGAAAGGCGGTGCCGCAGGCGACCATCAGGATGCGGTCGACGTTTGCGAAGTCGGGCACGTTGTCTGGCAGGTTCAGGCTGTCGTTGGTGACATAATGAGCGATTGCGTCGGCTAGAACGGTGGGCTGTTCGGCGATTTCCTTGGCCATGAAGTGCTTGTGGCCGCTTTTGTCGATGCGGGTGGCGTCGATCATAACCTTGCGGATGTCGCGATTGGCGCGGTTGCCGTTGGCGTCGAAGATCGTGACACCGTCGCGGGTCAGCTCGGCGCGGTCGCCTTCTTCCAGATAGGTGATCCGGTCGGTCATCGGCGCGAGGGCAATGGCGTCGGAGCCAAGGAACATCTCTCCATCACCATGGCCAACAGCCAGAGGTGAGCCCTTGCGGGCGGCGATGATCAGGTCGTCTTCGCCTTCGAACAGGAACGCCAAAGCGAAAGCGCCTTCGAGGCGCGCGATGGTTTGTTCGGCCGCGTCGCGGGGGGCGAGGCCTTGATCCAGGAAGCTTTGCGCTAGTAGTGAGATGGTTTCCGTGTCGGTTTCGGTTTGGGCCTTGTAGCCTTTGGCGTCGAGGTCTTCGCGTAAGGTTTTGAAGTTCTCAATGATGCCGTTGTGGACGACGGCGACGGGGCCGGATTTATGCGGGTGGGCGTTGGTGACGCTGGGCGCGCCGTGGGTGGCCCAACGGGTGTGACCGATGCCGGATTTGCCGGAAAGCGGTTCGTGCACCAGAAGGTCCGAGAGGTTCACCAGCTTTCCGACGGCGCGGCGGCGGTTCAGCGCGCCATCTTCAACCGTGGCGATGCCTGCGCTGTCATACCCGCGATACTCAAGGCGTTTCAGGGCCTCGACCAAAGTCGGGGCTGCTTCGTGGTGTCCTAATATGCCGACGATGCCGCACATGGGATTATCCTTTGTTTTTCGCAGCGTTAGCTGCGCGCATCTTTTTGAACAGGCGGATGGCGAAACCCGGTTTATTGTCTTGCTTGGCCCGCGCGATGGCAAGATCGCCGGGGGGGACGTTTTTGCTTATGACCGAGCCTGTGGCGGTTATGGCGTCGTCGCCAATAGTGACGGGGGCGACCATGAGGGTGTTTGAGCCGATGAAAACTCGTTCGCCGATCTCGGTATGGTGTTTCGAGACGCCATCATAATTGCAGGTGACGGTGCCTGCGCCGATGTTTGTGGCCGCGCCAACCGAAGCGTCGCCGACATAGGAGAGATGATTCACTTTTGCGCCGTCGCCGATGTGGGCGTTCTTGATCTCGACGAAATTGCCAATCTTGGCGTCGTTGGACAGTTCCGCGCCCGGGCGCAGGCGGGTGTATGGGCCGACAATTGCGCCTTTGCCAACATGACACCCTTCGAGGTGGCTGAAGGCGCGAATGTGGGCGCCGGTTTCGATGGTGACGCCGGGGCCGAAGTAGACGTTGGGTTCGATCACCGCGTCGCGGCCGATGTGGGTGTCCATGGCAAAATGGACGGTATCGGGGGCTTGCAAGGTGACGCCGTTTTCAAGGGCCGACTGGCGGGCGCTGGCTTGGAATGCAGCCTCGGCGGCAGCCAGTTCGGTGCGGGAGTTGACGCCAAGGGCTTCGGCTTCGGGGCAGGTGACGGAGGCGACTTTCAGGCCTTCGGCGTTGGCCAGTGCGACGATATCGGTCAGGTAGAATTCCCGGGCTTCGTTATCGTTCTGAACTGATTTCGCGAGGCGGAGTAAGGTTTGGGCTTCGCCCACATAAAGGCCGGAATTACAAAGGGTTAGGGCGCGCTCATCTTCGGTTGCGTCTTTCCATTCGACAATACGCTGCAACTGATCGCCGTCGTGGACCAGGTGGCCGTAGCGGTTGGGTCGGTGGACGTGAAAGCCGAGAACGACGAGGTCGGCTCCGGCCTGGCGGGTCTCGATCATTTTCGCCAGAGTTTCGGCGGTGATCAGAGGATTGTCGCCGTTCATGATGGCGACGTTGCCGGTTGCCCCAGTAAGCGCATCAGTGGCCATGGTTGCGGCGTGGGCGGTGCCGTTGCGCTGTTCCTGTTCGACGACTTGGATGTCGGGATCCATCTCGTTGAGGGCGGCCTTAACAGCATCACCGCCATGGCCTGTGATGACGACGCGCGTGCCGACCTCCATACCGTCAGCGGTGGACAGTGTATGGGCGATCATTGGGGCACCTGCGATCTGATGCAGCACCTTGGGCTGATCGGACGCCATGCGCGTGCCTTCGCCAGCGGCGAGAACAATAAGGTGTAGGGGCATGCCTGCTCTTTCCTTTTCTTGTCCGCTGTTTTAGCCGCTAGGGGCTTTCCCGCAAGACGGGGCGGCTTCACTTGATGTTGCCAGACGTTACAGCGCGGGCAATGCTTTGCCCATGGAGGCGTGATGAAAACCGTTGTTTTCGATCTGGATGGAACCCTTGCGGACACAAGTGGCGATTTAATCGCGGCTGCGAATGCCTGTTTTCGGGGGCTTGGGCACGGGGACATGTTGGACCCTGAAGCGGACCAGTTGACCGCATTTCACGGCGGAAGAGCGATGTTGCGACTTGGCTTTTTGCGACTTTCGGGGGAATTTGGCGAGGCGGACATCGACGCGCAGTTTCCGCATCTTTTGGACTATTACGATCAAAATATAGACGTTTTTACAGTGCTTTACCCGGGGGCTATTGAGGCCGTCAAATGGTTGCGGGCCGAGAAGTTTGCCTTGGCGATTTGCACAAATAAGCCAGAATGGCTGGCGGAGAAGCTTTTGACTCGGCTGGGCGTTCGGGGTTTGTTTGATAGCCTGATTGGGGCGGACACATTGGCGACCCGTAAGCCGGATGTCGCACCTTATCGGGCCTCGGTTGAGCGGGCCGGAGGGGATGTTGGCCGATCTTTGCTGATTGGTGATACGGAAACCGATGTGAAGACCGCGCGGGCCGCAGGGGTGCCGGTGGTATTGGTGGGATTTGGGCCGGAAGGTCCGGAGGTTGCACGCCTGCAACCGGATCATCTTATTGAAAACTATGGCGAATTAAGTGGAGTGATTACCGATCTGATGCCTTAAATTACTGCGGCGCGGTGGCGGAATTTGAGACAAATTCCGGATCGATTTCCGAGTGGAAATCGGCGCGGCGCGAAATGTTTCCGGGGCAACATCCCCGCTATGGGCTGCAAATCTTGGAGCAGCGTCCCCATATAGACTCCAACGAATTGTAATCGAAGGTAATTTGTCGGGAGGCGCCGAGACATGAAGGATCAATCGGGGACTTTACCGGGCGCGACCTTAGTCGATGTTTTGGCCGAACAAGACGGATTTCGGGCGGCTCCGCCGTCTGCTTTGCCACGGGCCGTGCGATCCATCTCGCGACCAATAGGGTATTTAACTCATCGCCTGATACCAGCCGAAGTCATCGAGGCGGCGATCCGGGGCGCGGACTGGGCCGCCTCGGGTTCGATACGTAAAACGGCGATCAGCCACGATTTCTCGGATTTTGCTGCTTGTGAGGACGCGGCGATTGATGTGCGGCGCTGGGCGTTGGGATATGCCGTGACCGGAGGTGGAGCGGCAGGCGCATTCGGCGCCATTGGACTGGCATTTGATGTGCCAGCTACGGTGACGCTTGCCTTGCGGACCATTCGGCTGACCGGGCTTTGCTATGGTTTTGGCGATAATTCCGAGGCTGAACGCGTTTACATTCTGGATGTCTTGCAGTTGGCCGGGGCCAATAGCCCGGATGACAAAGCCGCAGCGATTGCGCGGCTGGCGGCGGAACGGCAGGACATTCACCCTGATGCCTGGCAAAAGATCGTGCAGCTAACGGGTCAGACATCGGGTTCGCTGGCGGCAACGCGGCGGGTTGCGGCAACATTGGGCGTCAATTTGTCGACCCGTAAAATTGCCCAGGTGGCTCCGATTGTTGGCGCAGCCGTTGGTGCGAGCGTCAATGGGGCCTTTCAGAACGATGTGGCGTCGGCCGCACGCTTTGCCTATCGCGAGCGGTGGTTGGCGGCGAATGAAGGCATTATCGACGGCGCTGCAGCGGATGTCGTCTCACCGAGCTCATAGGGTTTTGCCTCTTTTTTTGCGCTAACGATATCTTCACCCGAAGTGTCTAGGAACGTCACAGGCGACATGTGGACGTGGGGCTGATGATGAATATTTCGGGTGGCGAATTGCCGGGCGCGCGGCCGAGCGCGGCAGAAGGTGGCAAGCGCAGCATGGCAGTTGGGCAAATGGCAAAGCAGGCAGTCGCGGCGGCGCGTGCGGACAGCGCGGAATTGCCGAAGAATGCACAAGGCTTGGCGGCATCGGCGATTGCACGCGGGGCGGATCCGGCGAGTATTTTCACGGCACTGGTGGCTCCGCCAGCGGTTGAGGTGCCACCGGACTCGGAAGAACCAGTCATAGCAGGCGACACCCCGCCTGGCGCGGATGAGCCGCCGCTGGCTGATGATCCGCGCCCGGTTGTCGATGACCCGGCGCCGGTAGAGCCGGTGGATGTTGCGCCTGTCAATGATGCCGGACCACAAGTAGAGGGCGGCGGGGCAGTGGCCAATACTGACGATGTTGCGGAGGTCCCGATGGCAGAGTTATTTGACCTTGTTGTTGACGTTGACCCCACCGAACTGGGCAAGTAGGTGTGAGGAAAGCAGCGCGTTAACTGACGCTGGCCTAGTTTAATGACGGAGCGTTGAACGTGGACGATCTATTGCGGGAGTATCTGCCGATTCTGGTTTTTCTGGCTCTGGCCATTGGACTTGGGTTGGTTTTGATTTTGGCGGCGGTTCTTGTGGCCCCAAGCGATCCTGATCCCGAGAAGCTGAGCGCCTATGAGTGCGGGTTCAACGCTTTTGATGATGCGCGGATGAAATTCGATGTGCGTTTTTACCTTGTCGCGATCCTGTTCATTATCTTTGATCTTGAGATTGCCTTTTTGTTCCCCTGGGCCGTGGCCTTCGGAGGGCTAAGCGACGTCGCTTTCTGGTCTATGATGGTTTTTCTGACCGTTTTGACGGTTGGATTTGCCTATGAGTGGAAAAAAGGCGCGATGGACTGGGAGTAAGTCCAAGCCTCTGAAAATAAAGTAAAAGCACTCGTCATCTGGCGGGTGCTTTTGTGTATGGCGTCGGAAAATCTGCCATAGTGTGGTCGAAATTCGCGGGTATCCGAAATCCATTCATCTGTAATGGATTGCGAATGACCTTTGAAATTTTGATGTATCGAATATTGCGCCTGCGCCGGTTGATCGTATTTTCCAGCCTGCTGCCTTGGATTGTTGCGCTGACGTATATTGCGGATTGGGGCCCGTTTGGTGCCGGAATTGTCGCTGTAATTGCACTGCTGCCCGTCGTGCATCTGGTTTTTTATCCCAATGCGTGGATGGAGACTGTGTCGGTGTCCATCACCTCGGCGCTTGTTCTGACAGGCGGCGTTTTCATTGATCCGGCGATGTCTTCCGAGCAGATCGGGCAACGTATGTTTGGTCTGACGATTCTTGGCACCATCCTGTTTTTCATGATGACGGTTGTGGTGGGTTTTTGCACCGAGCTGGGGCCGCGTCGCACGTTTGTTTTGCGCAGCTCGGAGCGGTCGAGCCTGGACATTGAACCGTTGCGCCGAGCGATCACGTTATATCCCGGGCGTCGTGACGACAGGGTCGATTGCGGAGAGCCGAATGCCGAAGGTATCTTTCCGATTACGCTATATTTGCAGGGCATTTCCTCGTCAAATTCGGGAGACGAACAGATCACTGTCGGCGATGCCCAGACCGTGACCGAAGACGGCATTGTGCTGCCCGAGATGGACATGTCGGGATTGATTGCAAAAAGCAACGATGCGGTTCACGAGGTCAACACCTTTACCAATGACGGCCAGGATCAGGGGCTTTGTCGGCACGAGTTTTCCCGACGGGGCAATCAAACGATCGTTGAGTATCAGGAGTATGCCAGCGGGCTGACATGGGCGATCCGATTTGGGATGTATTTGCAGGATTATTTAACCGACTATCTGGTCAGCGAGATTGATGCGGCCGAAGGGCGATCACCGCGCGCCTTGCGCAGTGAACCCATTCATCAGCTTGTTGTGGATATCGCGCGCAAGTGGTTTCCGCCGGAACCGGGCCCAAACTCGACCAATCCATAGGATCTTAACACGGATTTCAGGCTTCCATTGCCTTGACCTTTTGAGGGCTGACGCATAGTCCGAAAAGGGTCTTGTCGCTGCTGCGACCGGACCAAAAGCGGAACCGGGTAGGAGAAGCCAAAGTATGAGTGTCGCAACCGGCCAGAATACTGCGGGCGCTGACAAGGAAGTCGCGACCCAGGCACTGAACAAAGAGCTTCAGGACAAGGGCTTTCTGGTGACGTCGACAGACGACATCATCAATTGGGCCCGCACCGGGTCTTTGCATTGGATGACTTTCGGATTGGCCTGCTGTGCAGTCGAAATGATGCACACCGCGATGCCACGCTATGACATGGAGCGGTTCGGGACTGCGCCGCGCGCGTCGCCACGTCAGTCTGACCTGATGATTGTTGCGGGCACTTTGACCAACAAGATGGCCCCGGCTTTGCGCAAAGTTTATGATCAGATGCCTGAGCCGCGCTATGTGCTTTCGATGGGATCCTGCGCCAACGGCGGTGGGTATTACCATTACAGTTACAGCGTTGTGCGTGGGTGTGACCGGATCGTGCCGGTGGATGTTTATGTGCCGGGCTGCCCCCCAACTGCCGAGGCCCTGCTTTACGGGTTGTTGCAGCTTCAGCGGAAAATCCGCCGGACGGGAACCATCACACGATGAATTCGGAGCTGGCCAACAAAGTTCTTTCCGGAGCGGTTTTGACTGCCATTGGGCTGTTGGGCGTTGGTTATTTTAAGCTGAACCGGGGCGTTGATGCTGCCTATGCTGCATGTAGGAGCAATAACGATGTGACAGTTTGCGCCTGTTGGCGCGAAGGATTCACGGCCAGCCGCACGATATTCACTGAGACGCCGCTGATCGGCTGGCTGACTGGACCAACGCAGGACGCCCACGCGGCGCATATGCAGGCGGTCAATGCAAGATGCGGCGTCGTTGCCGCGTCTGCGTGAGAGAACAAGGGATAGCGATATGTCAGAAGCGTTGAACGAACTGGCCACCCACATCGAGTTAAAGCGATCTGATTGCGTTGTGTCCTGGGACATCACGCATGGCGAATTGACGATGAATGTCACGCTGTCGTCGCTTGCCAATTTCGTTGAGTTCCTGAAAACCGATGCAAACTGCAAGTTCTCGACTCTGGTGGATATCACCGGTGTTGATTATCCGGACCGCGACCCGCGTTTTGACGTGGTTTATCATTTCCTGAGCATGTATCAGAACCATCGCATTCGACTGAAAGTTGGCGTGCGCGAGGATGACATTGTTCCGTCGCTGACCGAGGTGCATCCCAGCGCCAATTGGTTCGAGCGCGAAGTATTCGACATGTTCGGCATTCTGTTTTCGGGTCATCCCGATCTACGCCGCATCCTGACAGATTACGGCTTTCGCGGGTATCCGTTGCGCAAGGATTTCTCGACCACGGGTTATATTGAGGTGCGGTACAACGAAGAGCAGAAACGCGTGGTTTATGAACCGGTGAATTTGGTTCAGGAATATCGCCAGTTTGATTTTATGAGCCCCTGGGAAGGTGCAGAATACATCATGCCAGGCGATGACAAGGCCGAAGAGGCCAAGGGTTAACGCCATGATTGGTCCGTTCCCCTCTTTTATGCTGATGGTGGCGGCGGTGCTGATTATTGTGCCGTTCTGGCGGCTGTTGCCTGGGTATGGGGTGTCGAAATACTTCGCATTGTTGGCGCCGATCCCGGCGGTGGCGCTGGCCTTGTTGTGGGTTATGGCGTTTCGCGACAGCTTCAAGGGGACAGGCGGATGAGCGTTGTGTTCCTGTGTGTTGGGGCGGCGAAGGCCGGGACCACTTGGCTGCACCGGCAGCTTTCGGAACATCCCGAGTGCCATTTCCGCACGATCAAGGAATTGCATTATTTCGATGCGGTGGATGCAGGGCGGCTTGAGAAGCAACTGGACCATCATCGCGCCATGCAGGCAGAAATGAAATCGCGACTGTCTGGATGGGGGCGGCGGCCCAATCATGTGCAGGCAGCGCGTTTGCAGGATCGGGCCGATTGGATCGGGGTTCTTGCGTCGGGCCGTGAAAACACCGAAGGGTATCTGAATTACCTGAACACCGGTGCTGGGCAGGCGCGCGTTGTTGGAGAGATGACACCAGCCTATGCGCTTTTGAGCGAGGCGCGGTTGGCCAAAATGGCGCAGATCGCGTCGGACGTTCGAATTTTGTTTTTGATGCGGGACCCCGTAGAGCGGCTTTGGAGCCATGTTCGGATGATGGCCGGACGGCGTGATCCGCAGGGCAAAGTGAACCGAGGGCGCACGGGCGCGCATCTTAAAGCGCACGCTTCGCGGCGACGAAACGCAGATCGCCAAGCGTTGCGACTATGTTGATGCGATTGCCAAGTTGCAGGCAGCGATCCCGTCGGCTCAGGTTTTGTTCGAAGTGTTCGAAGATGTGATTTTGGGCCAGGGATTCGCCCGGATTTGTGCGTTTCTGGGCCTGACAGAAATTCAACCCGCGCGTTTGATGGTGCACGAAGGGCAGCCGTTGGACATGTCGGCGGACCAAAGACAGGTGGCGGCTGAGTGGCTGGCACCGCAGTATGATGCAGCGGCCAGGGTTTTAGGGCATATGCCCGACGCCTGGGGTCGGAAAGGATGATGTGATGGATGGCAATTTCGACGACGCGCTGACCGGCGAACAGAAAATCCGCAATTTCAACATTAACTTTGGCCCGCAGCACCCTGCAGCGCATGGAGTTTTGCGTCTTGTGCTGGAACTGGACGGCGAGATTGTCGACCGGTGCGATCCGCACATCGGGCTTTTGCATCGTGGCACCGAAAAGCTGATGGAAAGCCGGACGTATTTGCAGAACCTGCCGTATTTCGACCGGCTGGATTATGTGGCCCCGATGAACCAGGAACACGCTTGGTGTCTGGCGATTGAAAAGCTGACGGGCACCAAGGTGCCGCGTCGGGGGCAGTTGATCCGAGTATTATATTCCGAGATCGGACGCATTCTGAATCATCTGTTGAACGTGACGACTCAAGCCATGGATGTTGGGGCTTTGACGCCGCCGCTGTGGGGATTTGAGGAACGCGAAAAGCTGATGGAGTTCTACGAACGGGCATGTGGCGCACGTCTGCACGCGGCCTACTTCCGCCCCGGCGGAGTGCATCAGGATTTGCCGCCTGAGCTGATTGAGGACATCGATCTTTGGGCGCAGGAATTTCCTGCTGTTATGGAAGATATCGACGGGTTGTTGACCGAAAACCGCATCTTCAAGCAGCGCAACGTGGATATCTGCATCGTGTCCGAGCAAGAGGCGTTGGACTGGGGCTTTTCCGGTGTGATGGTGCGCGGCTCGGGCATGGCCTGGGATTTGCGTCGTGCGCAACCTTATGAATGTTATGACGAATTCGAGTTTCAGGTGCCGATTGGCAAGAACGGTGATTGCTATGATCGTTACTTGTGTCGGATGGCCGAGATGGTCGAAAGCCTGAGTATCATCCGTCAGGCCTGTGAAAAACTGCGCAATGAGCCGGGTGAGATCATGGCGCGGGGCAAGATGACACCGCCAACGCGGGGCGACATGAAAACCTCGATGGAAGCGCTGATCCATCACTTCAAGCTGTATACCGAAGGGTTCCACGTGCCCGAGGGCGAAGTTTATGCCGCTGTTGAGGCGCCGAAGGGCGAATTTGGCGTGTATCTGGTGGCCGATGGGTCGAACAAACCCTATCGCGCCAAGATCCGCGCGCCGGGGTATCTGCACTTGCAGGCGATGGATCATGTCGCGCGGGGTCACCAACTGGCGGACGTCGCGGCGATTATCGGGACAATGGATATCGTGTTTGGGGAAGTGGATCGCTAATGGCAGAACGTCTGGTTGAATGCTCGACACATGGGCAAACTCGACCGGCGTTTGTTTGCCAGCATTTGCTGGCGACACTGAGGGATAAAAAGGAACGCGGGGTCAATTGGCTCTGGGATGAAGAAAAACAAGTGAATGCGTGGTGCAACGACTGCGAAGATTTTCTGCAGAGCCACGGTGAAGAATGGAACGATGAAACAGAGGCTTTTGCCAAGATCACTTTGATCTGCGAAGGGTGTTTCAACCGACTAAAAGACACGAACCCGACGAGGGATTTGAACTGATGCTGCGCCGACTACACAAAGACCAACCCGATAGTTTCGCTTTTACGCCTGCCAATCAGGCGTGGGCCGAGGCTCAGATTACGAAATTCCCGGAAGGGCGTGAGGCTTCGGCGATTATTCCGTTGCTTTGGCGGGCGCAGGAGCAAGAGGGGTGGCTGTCTCGGCCAGCCATCGAGGCTGTCGCGGGGATGTTGGGGTTGGCCTATATCCGGGCGCTGGAAGTGGCGACGTTTTACTTCATGTTCCAGCTTCAGCCGGTGGGTTCGGTTGCGCATATTCAGATTTGCGGTACGACGACCTGCATGATCTGCGGCGCGGAAGATTTGATGGCGGTCTGCAAGAAAAAGATTGCAGCCAAGCCCCATGAGATATCTGCCGATGGCAAGTTTAGTTGGGAAGAGGTCGAGTGTCTGGGGGCCTGTGCGAATGCGCCGATGGCTCAGATCGGCAAGGATTACTACGAGGATCTGACGGCCACGCGGTTTGCTGAGATGATCGACGAGATGGCGGCGGGTAAGGTGCCGGTGCCGGGGCCTCAGAATGGGCGTTATGCGGCGGAACCCCTGGAGGGTTTGACCTCGTTGACTGATTTTGAGTCGGGCAAGCAGCAGTATAATGTCAGCGCGCAATTGGCTGTAGACATCGGGGATTCGATCAAACGGATCGACGGAACTGAAGTGCCGCTTTTGACGCCATGGTTGAATTCTGGTGGCGACACGGCGGTTGCGGAAAGGCTGGTTGAGGTCGCACCTGCTCCGGAACCCGAGGCAGAGACTGCGCAGATACCAGAAGCGACGCCTGAGCCTGCGCCCGTTGTCGCCAGCGACGAGGCCGAGCGGCCCGCTGGACTTGAAGGCGCGCGGGATGGGACCGCTGATGATCTGAAAAAGATCAAGGGTGTCGGTCCGAAGATGGAAAAGCTATTGAATTCTATGGGCTTTTTCCACTTTGATCAGGTTGCGGGCTGGACAGCGGCGGAAGTTGCCTGGGTTGATGACAACCTGGAAGGCTTCAAAGGTCGGGTTTCCCGGGACAATTGGGTCGAGCAGGCCAAGCTGCTGGCAGGTGGTGGCGAGACTGAGTTTTCCAAGAAAGTCGACGACGGCGACGTTTACTGACGTAGCGATTTTAAAAGGCCGGGAAACAACTTGTTAACCCGGTCGATCCAACTTGACTTGGTTATGTCACGATTCCGGTGTTTACTGCTTCGGCGAACATTGGGCGTCTGCCACGCCACCTGGGAGGATTTGCAAATAATGAACAGAACAAACTCACACGCCTATGGGTATTTGGCCGTCGTGTCATTTGGCATGTTTTTGCTTGGACTTGTCTATCAAATGTTGATCGGCGGTCGCGGTCTGTTGGGTGCCATTATCATGGGGCTGATATTTGCAGCGGTTGTTGCCGCGATTATCTATCTGTTCCTGATGACGTCGTTGGGCAAGGAGTGGTCTCAGACTGCCGCCAAAACCATCGAGGCCAAAGCTGGGGAAGCCAAGGCGAAGATTGAAGAGGTGCGCGCGACACCTGCGGAGGCTGTCGCTGAAGCGACGAAAGAGGAACCGGTTGAATCGGTTCAAGCAGCTGAAGAACCAGCGACCGCCGTTGATCCCGCATCGGCTGGAAAACCAGCGACGCTTGCCGCACCAGAAGGCGGTGCTGCGGATGATTTGAAGAAGATCAAAGGCGTCGGGCCAAAGCTGGAACAAGTTTTGAACGGCATGGGATATTATCACTATCACCAAATTGCCGCCTGGGGTGCTGACGAAGTGGCCTGGGTTGATGACAATCTTGAAGGCTTCAAGGGCCGTGTCAGCCGGGACAATTGGGTTGATCAAGCCAAAGAGCTTGCCGGATAGGCAGACAAAGCGCGAGAATTCTATTGGCGCGGGGTGTGAAAATGCCGTTGCGCCAGTGCCTTGGGCGACGATATACAGATGCGCAACGCGCGGCGCATCAATCGACGGGGGCAGATGAGCCAAAATCCCAATCCAGACAAGGCTTTTGCCCGTCAAATGCGGGTGATTTCTATTGTTATTGCGTCGACGGTCATCCTTTGGATGGTGGCGCAGTGGATTGGTTTGCGGATAGGCGTGCAGGAAAGATATTTTTTTCTGTTTGATCTTTTCGCGCTGGCGGGGTTTTTGTGGGCAATGATCGTGACCTGGCAAATCTGGCGCAAGCGCCGGAGTGACGATTGATCTGGAATTGGCTGATGGGTGCCTGGCACCTTGTTTAAGAGGTAGACATGCTGGACGACAAGGACCGCATTTTCACGAACCTTTACGGGATGCACGACCGCTCATTGGCAGGTGCCAAGGCGCGTGGTCACTGGGATGGCACGGCTGGCATCATTCAGAAGGGTCGCGACTGGGTCGTTGATCAGATGAAGGCCAGTGGTTTGCGCGGCCGTGGTGGTGCGGGTTTCCCGACTGGTCTGAAATGGTCGTTCATGCCGAAAGAAAGCGACGGGCGGCCTGCTTATCTGGTGGTGAATGCCGACGAATCTGAGCCTGGCACGTGTAAGGACCGCGAGATCATGCGCCATGATCCGCATACGCTGGTTGAAGGGTGTCTGATTGCCTCTTTCGCGATGAATGCGAACACCTGTTACATCTACCTGCGTGGCGAATACATTCGCGAGCGCGAGGCGTTGCAGATCGCAATTGACGAGGCTTATGACGCTGGTCTTTTGGGCAAGAACGCCGCTGGCTCTGGCTGGGACTTCGATCTGTTCCTTCATCATGGCGCTGGGGCGTATATCTGCGGTGAAGAAACCGCTTTGTTGGAATCGCTGGAAGGTCGCAAGGGGATGCCCCGGATGAAGCCGCCGTTTCCGGCAGGTGCGGGGCTTTATGGTTGCCCGACCACTGTGAACAATGTGGAATCGATTGCTGTTGTGCCGACCATTCTGCGTCGGGGGCCGGAATGGTTCGCCGGCTTTGGTCGCCCCAACAACACCGGGACCAAGCTGTTTGCGATTTCGGGGCATGTGAATAACCCCTGTGTCGTCGAAGAAGCGATGTCGATTTCGTTTGAAGAACTGATCGACAAGCATTGCGGTGGTATTCGCGGTGGCTGGGACAATTTGAAGGCGGTTATTCCGGGCGGTGCTTCGGTTCCGATGCTGCCGGGCAAGATCATGAAAGAAGAGTGCATCATGGATTTCGACTGGCTGCGCGAGCAGCGGTCGGGTCTGGGCACGGCGGCGGTGATCGTCATGGACCAGTCAACCGATGTGATCAAAGCGATCTGGCGGTTGTCGAAGTTCTATAAGCACGAAAGCTGTGGCCAATGCACCCCGTGCCGCGAAGGCACCGGCTGGATGATGCGCGTGATGGACCGGTTGGTGAAGGGCGAGGCAGAAGTCGAAGAGATCGACATGTTGCTGGACGTGACCAAGCAAGTCGAAGGCCACACGATCTGCGCGCTGGGCGATGCGGCGGCCTGGCCGATCCAAGGTTTGATCCGGCATTTCCGGGATGAGATTGAAGATCGTATCAAGGCGCAGCAGACCGGGCGGGCCAGCGCGGTGGCGGCGGAGTAATCTTTGCGTTTTCTGATTGTCATCTGTTCCGCATTTGCTCTTTCGGGGTGTGGCGTTGCGTCGGCTGTCAGCGGTTGGTTTGGTGGCGAAGGGTTGTCTTCGCGACCATTGCCATTCCGTGCCAGCTTAAGTCGTGGTGACGACGATCGGCGTGATTTTGTAGTGACGGTAAGTGGTGCAGCGGATGCGTCGCTGGAGGCAGTGCGCGAGTCGGCGCGTTTTCAGGCGACCCGGTATTGTCTGACCACATATGGCGGGTCTGAAGCTGGTTGGGTTGCTGACCCTGTCACGGGCGACTGGGCGTTTCGCCGGGAAGAGGACCGGATGATATTTCAAGGGCGGTGCGTGGCGCGGTAGCGAATGCGCAATCTAACGATATTTGTTTTGGGTGTTTCAGCTTTAACATGAGAAATTTGTTTGAGCGTTTCATGAATTGGCTGCAGGGTCTTGAAGTTCGCGCGCACGACGACAAAACTGGCGTCCCGGATTGGTGTCCGTTTTGTGGCGAAAAACCCTATCCAGCGGGGACTTGCCAAAACTGTGGCGCAACGCGCCCTAAGCCGCGCACATACAAGGTCTTTGCCAAAAACAGTTTGCCTGCTCTGTTGTTTGCGGTTGTTTGCCTGACTTTGGGTATGAGCTCGATAATCGCTCTATTTATCGTCAATTCTTGATCGGCGCGAGACGGAGAGGAACGATAAAAATGCACCTTGCTGAATTCAACATTGGCACACTTCGATATGACTGGGACGATCCACGCGTTGCGGATTTTCAAAGCAATCTTGATCGTGTGAACGGTATCGCCCAGCGCAGTCCTGGGTTTGTTTGGCAAATGTCGGGTGACCAAATGGGGGATGCGCAGCTTGATCCGGCAGGCCCGCTTGGCGGAAATCCACGCACCGCATCCACACTTTCGGTCTGGAAAGATGCCAAAAGTTTCGAAGCCTTTGTTTGGAACACAGTTCACAAGCAGTTTTATGATCGAAAAGCCGAGTGGTTTGGACAGCGTGATGGCGCGCGCCTGGTCATGTGGTGGGTCGTAGAAGGCCATCGCCCTACAATCGCAGAAGCCAAATCACGGCTTGATCACCTTGATATTCATGGTGACAGCGATGATGCCTTTGGGTGGGCTCATCTATCTGGTGCGCACCTATGGAAGACCAAGGTCTGCGAGGGCGCATCGGCATGACACATCATCTGGCAGAACTGAACATTGGCCGGCTTGTTGCCCCAACTGACGACCCGAAAGTTGTGGATTTCATGAGTGCGTTGGATCGGATCAACGGGCTGGGAAAGCGGATGCCGGGATTCGTCTGGATGATGGAAGGTTCGGGCGAGCCTGGGACGGGGAATACCGAGAACGCGATTGGGGATGACCCGCAGTTTGTGGCGAACCTGACTGTTTGGGAAAACGTTGAAACGTTGGAAAACTTCGTCTGGAGCACGGTGCACAAGCAGTTTTACGACCGGCGGCAGGAGTGGTTTGAAGTTCTGGGCGATATGCATTTCGTGATGTGGTGGGTGCCTGAGGGGCATCGGCCGACGTTGGAGGAGGGGTTGGAGCGGCTTGAATTATTGAAGTTCAACGGAAATTCACCGGAAGCGTTCGGCTGGGATGGGATTGAAGAGGCGACGCTGTGGCGGGATCGGTCCTGTGCCTCGGCCGCTGAATAGGCGCTTACCCTGCGTCAAACCCTCACAAAGTGTTACAAAGGTGGCGTGAACCTGCTTGGTTCGTGTTTTGCGGCTTAGAAGCCGCTTCGAAACCCCCTATATTGGTGCAACGGGCGGAATGCGGGCTGCCTGCATTGGAACTGGCAAAAGTGAAGCCTGACTATGAGACGAGTATTTGTCCCCGCTTTCGTGGCAGCGATAATTTTTTCTGCGCCTGTTTTTGCGCGCCAACCGCTGCATGAAAACCCCACTGTGATCGCCGGATTCTACGACATCGGTTTGGCCGATGAATTGCGTAAGAACTGTAATGATCTGCGGCCGCGATATTTTAGGGCGTATAACTATTTGAAAGCCTTGGAAAACTATGCGCGCGATCAAGGATATACCGATACCGAGATCGATGCATTGGTAGAAAATCGTGATGAAAAAGAACTGCTCAGACTTCGCATTCGCGCCGATCTGGCCAAGCGTGGTGCGACACCGGATTCCCCGGAAGGCTATTGCACTGTCGGCCTTGAAGAAATAGCCAAGGATAGCAAGGCAGGTCGACTGCTGCGCGCAAAATAACAGCCGCCCGGACAGAGGCGGCGGAACCCAAGGGGACCACGGCCAATGTCCGATCTGAGGAAGATCATCATCGACGATATCGAAGTCGAAGTTGATCCGGCGTTGACTCTTATTCAGGCCTGCGAACAGGTCGGGATCGAAATTCCACGTTTCTGCTATCACGAACGGCTGTCCATCGCGGGCAATTGCCGGATGTGTCTGGTGGAAGTTGTGGGTGGTCCGCCGAAGCCTGCGGCTTCCTGTGCGATGCAGGTGAAGGATTTGCGTCCCGGACCCGAAGGCCAGCCACCGGTGATCAAGACCAAGTCGCCGATGGTGAAAAAGGCGCGCGAAGGGGTGATGGAATTTCTGCTGATCAACCACCCGCTGGATTGCCCGATCTGCGATCAGGGCGGTGAGTGTGATCTTCAGGATCAGGCGATGGCCTATGGCGTCGATTTCAGCCGCTTCCGCGAACCGAAGCGCGCAGTTGATAACATGGACCTTGGGCCACTTGTCGGCACAGCCATGACGCGGTGTATTTCCTGCACCCGCTGCGTGCGGTTTATTTCCGAAGTCGCCGGTATGCCCGAGCTTGGGCAGACGGGCCGCGGTGAAGATGCCGAGATTACCAGCTATCTGGGTCAGACGCTGGACAGCGAGATGCAGGGAAACATCGTTGATCTTTGCCCGGTTGGGGCGCTGACCTCGAAGCCCTATGCGTTTACCGCCCGTCCGTGGGAGCTGACTAAGACCGAGACTATTGACGTGATGGATGCGCTGGGGTCGAACATTCGTGTGGACACCAAGGGGCGCGAAGTGATGCGGATCATGCCGCGCAACCATGACGGCGTGAATGAAGAATGGCTTTCGGATAAGTCGCGGTTTGCCTGGGACGGCCTGCGCCGCCAGCGTTTGGACCAGCCATACATCCGTGAGAATGGAAAGTTGCGTGCTGCTGGCTGGGACGAGGCGCTGGGTGCTGCTGCGGCTGCTGTCAAGGGTGCCAGCAAAGTTGCGGGTCTGGTCGGCGATCTGGCCCCAGTTGAAGCGGTTTATGCCTTGAAGGCCCTTGTCGAGGGTCAGGGCGGCGCCGTGGAATGTCGGATTGACGGTGCGAAGCTGCCTGCGGGCAATCGCTCGGCCTATGTCGGCACTGCGACGATTGAAGATATTGAAGACGCAGAGGCGATCATGCTGATCGGGACCAATCCACGGGCCGAAGCCCCGGTTTTGAACAGCCGTATCCGCAAAGCCTGGACGAAGGGTGCCAAAGTTGGGGTTGTCGGCGAAGCCGTTGATCTGACTTATGACTACTTCCATTTAGGGACGGGCCGCGACGGCCTGCGCAAGATCCTTGAGGGTCCGAAAGAAGACGCGCTGTCCAGAAATACTATTGTGATCGTTGGAATGGGTGCGTTGGCCGGAAACGGTGGCAAGGGTGCGTTGGCCGACGCAATGGCCTTTGCTGAAGCGACCGAGTCTAAGTTTCTGATTATGCATACTGCCGCCAGCCGCGTTGGTGCGCTGGATGTGGGGGCGGTTGCTAATGGCGGCGTTGACGGCGCGCTGGAGGGTGCGGACGTTGTTTTCAACCTGGGTGCGGACGAAGTGGACATTCAGGCCGGGCCGACAGTTATTTACCAAGGCAGCCATGGGGATCGAGGCGCGCATCGTGCCGACATCATCCTGCCGGGTGCCGCCTGGACCGAGGAAAACGGGTTGTTCGTAAACACCGAAGGCCGCCCGCAACTGTCTATGCGCGCCAGCTTCCCACCGGGAGAGGCCAAGGAAAACTGGGCTGTTCTGCGAGCGTTGTCAGGTGAGATGGAGGCGACGCTTCCCTATGACTCGCTGGCACAACTGCGCAGCAAACTGATCGAGGACGTGCCTCATCTGGGTGGTATCGATCAGGTTCCGGAAAACGAATGGACACCGGTCGAGGCCGGCGGCGAAGGCACTGGCGAGTTCACCAATGTCATATCGGATCATTTCCTGACCAATCCGGTCCTGCGGGCCGCCCCTTTGATGGGCGAATTGCAGGCCAATGCGCGGGATCGTAAGGCCGGGAAACTGGCCGCAGAATAGGCACTTCGGGGCTGGCACTTGGCCCCGGGATGTTGTTAACAACAGGGCGGCGACAGGTCGCTCAGAGGAACCAAAGACGTGGCGACAAATGGCTGAGTTTCTATCGACACCGCTGGGCATCTTCGTGACCATTCTGGTTCAGGTGCTTCTGGTCATTGGATTTGTGATGATCAGCCTGCTTTTCCTGGTTTATGGCGACCGTAAAATCTGGGCCGCTGTCCAGATGCGGCGTGGCCCGAACGTGGTTGGCCCCTGGGGTTTGCTGCAAACCGTGGCCGACGCGCTGAAATATGTGGTGAAGGAAATCGTCATCCCGGCGGGGTCCGACCGGGTTGTGTTCATGATGGCGCCCCTGGTGTCCTTCGTGCTGGCGATGGTGGCCTGGGCGGTTATTCCGTTTAACGACACATGGGTTCTGGCCGATATCAACGTGGCGATCCTGTATGTCTTCGCAATCTCCTCGCTGGAAGTTTACGGCGTGATTATGGGGGGATGGGCTTCGAACTCGAAGTATCCGTTCCTTGGATCGCTTCGGTCTGCCGCGCAGATGATTTCTTATGAGGTTTCAATCGGCCTGATTATTATCGGGGTGATCCTATCGACTGGTTCGATGAACTTCGGGGATATCGTGCGGGCGCAAGATGGGGCTTGGGGTATCTTTAGCTGGTATTGGTTGCCGCATTTCCCGATGGTTTTCCTGTTCTTCATCAGCGCCTTGGCGGAAACGAACCGACCACCGTTTGACTTGCCGGAAGCAGAGTCCGAGCTGGTGGCGGGGTATCAAGTTGAATACTCGTCCACACCGTTCCTGCTGTTTATGGCCGGTGAATACATCGCGATCTTCCTGATGTGCGCACTGACGTCGCTGTTGTTCTTCGGCGGCTGGCTGTCACCGGTTCCGTTCCTGCCGGACGGACCGTTGTGGATGGTCGGCAAGATGGCATTCTTCTTCTTCATCTTCGCGATGGTGAAGGCGATCGTGCCGCGTTACCGCTATGACCAGTTGATGCGTCTGGGCTGGAAATGGTTCCTGCCGTTCAGCCTGGGCTGGGTCGTTCTGGTGGCGTTCTTCGCGAAATTTGAGCTGTTCGGTGGGGCTTATGCCCGCTGGGCGATTGGAGGCTGAACATGGCTAACATCGACTGGAACCGCGCAGGGCGATATTTCCTGCTTTTGGACATCCTCGGCGGGTTCCGCCTGGGATTGAAGTATTTCTTCGGGCCGAAGGCGACGTTGAATTATCCCCACGAAAAGGGGCCGCTTAGCCCGCGGTTTCGTGGTGAACATGCGCTGCGGCGTTATCCCAACGGGGAAGAGCGCTGCATTGCTTGCAAGTTGTGCGAGGCGATCTGCCCGGCGCAGGCGATTACGATTGACGCAGAACCCCGCGATGACGGCAGTCGCCGCACGACGCGGTATGACATCGACATGACCAAGTGCATCTATTGCGGGTTCTGCCAAGAAGCCTGTCCAGTGGATGCCATCGTTGAAGGTCCGAATTTCGAATTTGCGACCGAGACGCGCGAGGAACTCTACTACGACAAAGAGAAGTTGTTGGAGAACGGCGATCGTTGGGAAGCCGAGATTGCCAGAAACCTTGAAATGGATGCGCCGTATCGCTGATGGGAACCTGGGGAGTTCATAGTTTTGACAATGACGACGCCGTGGAATGGGCGGCGGCCTATCGGAATATGGGGCTGGATGTTGCCGCGAGCACATTGAGTGTCGCCATTAACGATCATGTCTCGGACTCTTTAGACGCGGGAACGACTTACCGGGGGATTGCGGCCGTTGAGGCCGTGGCCTTTGCCCTTGGTCGCGGTTCAGCAGAGGCCAAGAAGCATTTTGAAGGAGCGCCGGACGCGAATGTTGCCGCTGCCCAGGCGTTGGTTTCGGATGCCGATCAGATGATCATGTGCGCGACAGGTGGATCTGAACTGTCTATTCTTTGGAGTGATGCCGGTGCAGGTGAAAAGGATAAGTGGGTTGCTTCCCTGACCGAGTTACGGGCGCGCGTGAACGGCAGCGCTGCAAGCTCTGCGGACGATGCTGCGCCTGTTGAAAAGGCTACTCCGGTCGAAATTGCTGCCGAAGATATGCTTGAGGGGATCCGCAAGGCCATAGGCGGCTTGGAATACGACATTCAGGTTCTGCGTCAGGAAATGAACGAAAATTTCGCACGACTTGAAAAGCGGGTTGAGGAGTTAGGCCGATGAGCGATCCTAAGAACCCATTTGATGCGATGATGAGCGCGGGTCAGGACTGGGCGAAATCGCTTAATCCGGCATTGGAGTCGTTCACGCCCAAAGGGTTCGAGGCGCTGTGGCCGACCATGCCCAAGGACATGATGGAAACTGTCATGGGCAAGACGTTCAACCCTGAAGGGTTGGATGCGAAAACCAAATTACTGCTGACGTTGGGCGCGCTGACCATTTTGGGTGCGCAGGCCGAGGCTCAGATCCGACTGACGGTGCGCCATGCACTGGAAGCCGGGGCGACGAAACAAGAAATTGCAGAAGCCATCGCGCTGGTTGGCGTCTTCGGGGGTGTCCCGGCGATGACGAAGGCGATGGAACTGGCCGGATCGGTGATGGACACCGACGGCGAGGAGGACGAATGACAGTGCATGTATTTGCTTTCTACCTATTTGCACTGGCGTGCATTACGGGCGGATTGTTCACAGTGATCTCGCGCAATCCGGTGCATTCGGTGTTGTGGTTGATCCTGTCGTTCCTGTCTGCGGCTGGGTTGTTCGTGATGCTGGGCGCCGAGTTCGTGGCAATGCTGTTGATCATTGTCTACGTCGGCGCGGTCGCCGTTCTGTTCCTGTTCGTGGTGATGATGCTGGACGTGGATTTCGCCGAATTAAAAGCGGAGATGGCGAAGTATCTGCCTTTGGGTTTGTTAATCGGTCTAGTGATCCTGATGCAGCTGGCGATGGCGCTGGGTGTTTGGTCGACTGCGGATGGTGTCACGCTGGCGGATCAGCCGGATGCGATTGCCGGGGGCGGTGCGCACAACACAGAAGCGCTTGGGCGCATCCTTTACGACAAGTATTTCCTTTTATTCCAACTGGCTGGATTGATCCTGTTGGTGGCGATGATGGGGGCGATCATGCTGACGCTGCGCCATCGCACTTACGTCAAACGTCAGGATCCATTGCAGCAGATGTTCCGCGATCCCGAAGCGACGCTGGAACTGAAAGACGTGAAACCGGGGCAGGGTCTGTAAGCGCATGGCAAAACGGCGCACAGGATTGTTTGGGGCTTTGGGAAGCCTTTGGCGTTGGACCATCTGGGGTCTGGCGGCAATTTTTGCCGTGGTCTTGTTTGTGAATTTCACTGGCGATAGCGAAGAGGTTGCAGCGGTTCAGCCCGAAGTCGTGTTGCCGGATCCTGAACCCGAAATTGTAGAGCCTGAGGCCGAACCGGAAGTAGTGGAAGCGCCGGTTGAAGAGACCGTTGAGGAAGCCGTTAAAGAAGTCGAAGACGTTTCAAAAGATGCGGTTGAAACCGTGGCCGAGGCGGTGGAAGAGGCCGTAGCTTCAGGTGATGACGACGTTGTTGCAACTGCCAAAGAAGCTGGTGCAGAAGCCATGGCCGAGGCTGGCGACAGCGTGGTTGAGGCCGCAAAGGATGCCATGGCCGACGAGTTGAAAGACGAGGCTGGCGAAGAACTGGCAGCGGTCGCTGAAAAGGCGGCAGGAGCTTTAGGTGATTTGGCTGGCGTGACCAAAGAGGCACCTGTTGAGGCTGCCACCATGATTGTGGTGCCGGGCAGCGATATTTCTTACAGCCTTGTGAATGCGTTTCGCCGTGACAATGGCTCAATCGAAGTGACGACGGAACAAACTGCGGGCGGCGAGGGGGCCACATTGTGGCTGGTAACTTGTGCGCCATTGGCGATGGGCACGATTGCAACCGGCGCAAGCGCCGGTGAACTGGGCCCGCGCTCGGAAGACCCGGAATTGACACGCATCACCCTTGGCCAGCCCGAGGCGATGATCGCCGCCACGGCTTGCGGGGTGATGAAATGACAGACGGAATGACGCGATGATCGGACTTGAACATTACCTCACCGTTGCGGCGACGCTGTTCGTCATTGGGATATTTGGCATCTTCCTGAACCGGAAGAACGTCATCATCCTGTTGATGTCCATCGAATTGATGCTGCTGGCGGTGAACATCAACCTTGTCGCGTTTTCGACCTATCTGGCCGATCTGACAGGGCAGGTGTTTACACTGTTCGTTCTGACAGTGGCCGCTGCTGAGGCGGCGATTGGTCTGGCCATTCTGGTCTGTTTCTTCCGAAATCGCGGCACGATTGACGTGGAAGACGTCAACGTGATGAAGGGGTAAGCGCAAATGGAAACCATCATCCTCTTTGCCCCGCTCATCGGTGCTTTGATCTGTGGCTTTGGCTGGCGGATCATTGGCGAGGTTGCGGCGCAGTGGGTTTCGACCGGCATGCTGTTTCTGGCCTGTTTCCTGTCGTGGATCGTGTTCCTGTCCTTTGACGGGGTGACCGAGCAAATTCAGATTTTGCGGTGGATTCAAAGCGGTTCACTGGCGACCGACTGGGCGATCCGGTTGGACCGTTTGACGGCGATCATGTTGATCGTGATCACCACGGTTTCAGCGCTGGTTCACCTTTATTCCTTTGGCTATATGGCCCATGACGACAACTTCCGCGAAGGCGAAAGCTATCGTCCACGGTTCTTTGCCTACCTGTCGTTTTTTACCTTCGCGATGTTGATGCTAGTGACAGCGGACAACCTTGTGCAGATGTTCTTTGGTTGGGAAGGCGTGGGTCTGGCGTCCTATCTTTTGATCGGATTCTATTTCCGTAAGCCGTCGGCGAATGCCGCTGCGATCAAGGCATTTGTGGTCAACCGGGTTGGCGACTTCGGCTTTGCCCTGGGCATTTTTGCGATCTTCCTGATGGTCGACAGCATCAACTTCAACGACATCTTTGCAGCCGCGCCTGAATTGGCCGAGACCGAGTTGAACTTCCTTTGGACCCAGTGGAACGCGATCGAATTGATCTGCTTCCTGCTGTTCGTCGGCGCGATGGGTAAATCGGCGCAGTTCATCCTGCACACCTGGTTGCCGGATGCGATGGAAGGCCCGACGCCTGTGTCGGCCTTGATCCACGCAGCGACCATGGTGACGGCGGGTGTTTTCCTGGTTTGTCGCATGTCGCCGCTGATGGAATTTGCACCTCATACGACAAACTTCATCATCATCATGGGCGCGGTCACAGCGTTCTTTGCAGCGACGGCTGGTTTGGTTCAAAACGACATCAAACGCGTGATCGCGTATTCGACCTGTTCGCAGCTTGGATATATGTTCGTAGCGGCTGGCGTCGGAGTTTACTCGGTCGCGATGTTCCATCTACTGACACACGCATTCTTCAAAGCGATGCTGTTCCTTGGCGCCGGTTCGGTCATCCACGGGATGCACCACGAGCAGGACATGCGGAACTACGGCGGGCTGAAGGATAAGTTGCCCTATACATTTTGGGCGATGATGATTGGCACGCTGGCCATTACGGGCGTCGGTATTCCGCTGCTTTACATCGGGTTCCCGGTTGGGTTTGCGGGCTTTGTGTCGAAAGATGCGATTATTGAAAGCGCCTTTGCGGCGACTGACCTTGCTGCGCGCTTTGCGTTCTGGTCACTTGTGGTCGCGGCGCTGTTCACAAGCTTCTATTCTTGGCGGCTAATGTTCCTGACGTTCTACGGTAAGCCGCGCGGCGATGCCCACACCCATGACCACGCCCACGAAAGCCCCATGACCATGGTTGTGCCGTTGGGCGTCCTGGCGGTGGGTGCGATCTTTGCCGGGATGGTTTGGTATAAGCCGTTCTTTGGCAGCGACGAGGCGGTCGATAAATTCTTTGGCGTCACCAAATCCGAACAACATGCACAGGTTCTGATGATCGGTGCGGCTTATGCAGCGGGCGAGGAGACGACGGACGATAGCCATGGCGATGACAGCCACGGGGATGATCATGGCGAGGCGGCGGTTCCGGGGCAGGGTGCGATTTATCGCGGTGCTGACAACCACGTCCTGCATGATGCGCATTACGTGCCGATCTGGGTGAAGCTGTCGCCGTTCTTTGCGATGCTGATCGGTTTCCTGACGGCCTATCAATTCTACATCCGGCGGCCTGATCTTCCGGGGCGCCTGGCCGCGAACCAGAAGCATCTGTATCAGTTCCTGCTGAACAAATGGTACATCGACGAGATCTATGACGCGGCAATCATCCGTCCGACAATGCTGTTGGGGCGGATCCTGTGGAAGCGGGGCGATGGAAATATCATCGACGGCTTCCTGAATGGTGTCGCCATGGGGGTTGTGCCGTTCTTTACCCGCCTGGCTGGCCGCGCGCAGTCTGGATACATATTCACCTATGCGCTGACCATGGTTCTGGGCATTGCAATCTTTGTCACCTGGATGACGTTGACCGGGGGGGCTGAGTAATGCTGGAAGGCAATATTCTTTCCATTATCACCTTCATCCCGCTGATCGCGGCGGGTATTCTGGCGCTGTTCCTGCGGGGTGAAGATGAAGCGGCGCAACTAAATGCCAAGCGATTGGCCTTGTTGGCCACGACGGTAACGTTCCTGGTGTCGTTGATCCTCTTGGCCAACTTCGAACCCTCGAACCCTGACTTCCAGTTTGTGGAAGAGGGCGAGTGGATACTCGGGCTGACCTACAAGATGGGTGTTGACGGGATCTCGGTTCTGTTTGTGATGCTGACCACCTTCCTGATGCCGCTGGTGATCTTGGCGTGTTGGGATGTGAACCATCGCGTCAAAGAGTACATGATCGCTTTCCTAGCGCTGGAAACCCTGATGCTGGGCGTTTTCTGCGCGCTGGATCTGGTGCTGTTCTATCTGTTCTTCGAGGGCGGCCTGATCCCGATGTTCCTGATTATCGGCATCTGGGGCGGAAAAGAGCGTATCTATGCTGTGTTCAAGTTCTTCCTTTACACCTTCCTTGGGTCGGTCCTGATGCTGGTCGCGATGATTGCGATGTATGTGGACGCTGGCACAACGGATATTGCGGCGCTTTTGAAGCATAACTTTAGCTCGGACATCCTGAATGTATTTGGTTTCCAGATAGTCGGCGGTTTGCAGACTCTGCTTTGGATTGCCTTCTTCGCCTCTTTTGCGGTGAAGATGCCCATGTGGCCGGTACACACCTGGTTGCCAGATGCACACGTTCAAGCACCAACTGCGGGTTCGGTGGTTCTGGCAGCGATTCTGTTGAAGATGGGCGGCTATGGCTTCCTGCGGTTTAGCTTGCCGATGTTCCCAATAGCTTCGGATTTGCTGGCAGATTTCGTTCTTTGGATGAGCGCGATTGCAATTGTCTATACCTCGCTGGTGGCGCTGGTGCAGGAAGATATGAAAAAGCTGATCGCTTATTCGTCGGTCGCCCATATGGGGTTTGTGACGGCGGGTATTTTCGCGGCGAACCAGCAGGGGCTTGATGGTGCGATCTTCCAGATGATCAGCCACGGCTCTATCTCGGGCGCGTTGTTCCTGTGTGTTGGCGTGATCTACGACCGGATGCATACCCGCGATATTGACGCTTACGGTGGATTGGTGAACCGGATGCCCGCATATGCGGCGATCTTTATGCTTTTCACCATGGCCAATGTCGGCCTTCCGGGCACGTCCGGATTTGTCGGGGAATTCCTGACGTTGATGGGCATGTTCCAGGCCAATACCTGGGTCGCAGCAGTGGCTGCGACGGGTGTGATCCTGTCGGCGGGCTATGCCTTGTGGCTGTATCGCCGGGTGGTCATGGGCGATCTGATCAAGGAAAGCCTGAAATCCATCACCGATATGACCGCGCGCGAGAAATGGATTTTTGCGCCACTGGTGATCATGACAATCTGGCTGGGTGTCTACCCCAGCCTTGTGACGGACATTATCAGCCCCTCTGTGGCGAACCTATTGGGTGAGTATCAGACGGCGGTGGCCGATTACGCGGCCCATAATCAGGTCGCGGCGAACGGAGGGGGCCACTGATGCAACCCGGTGATCTTTCAATAATCCTGCCCGAAATCATCATCTCGGTTTACGTGCTGATCGCGCTTTTGGCGGGAGCCTATGGCGGCAAGGACAAACTGGCTTCGGCAATGCTGTGGGTCACGTCCGGTTTGCTGGTTGCGGTTGGTCTTTGGATCGCGTTCCAGGGCGGTGGTCGCGGGGTTGCCTTCGGCGGCATGTTCGTGGACGACGGATTTGCGCGCTTTGCCAAGGTGACAATTCTGCTGTCGGCTGCTGCCATACTGATCATGAGCGAAGCCTATATGGAGCGGCGCGGGCTGCTCAGGTTCGAATATCCGTTGCTGGTCGCGTTGGCTGTTGTCGGCATGATGGTCATGGTGTCAGCGGGCGATCTGATCGCGCTTTATATGGGATTAGAGCTTCAGTCGTTGGCGCTATACGTGGTCGCTTCATTGCGTCGTGACAGTGTGAAATCGACGGAAGCGGGTTTGAAGTATTTCGTGCTGGGGGCCTTGTCTTCCGGTTTGTTGCTTTACGGTTCGTCGCTGGTTTACGGCTTTGCCGGAACAACAAGTTTTGCGGGGATCATTACGGCGGTCGAAGGTCAAGCCTCGGTCGGGGTGCTGATTGGCATCAGTTTTGTGGTTGCCGGACTTGCATTCAAAGTTTCTGCAGCACCGTTTCACATGTGGACGCCTGACGTTTACGAGGGCTCGCCGACGCCGATCACAGCGTTCTTTGCCACGGCTCCCAAGATGGCTGCCATGGGGCTGTTTGCGCGGGTCGTGCATGACGCCTTTGGTGGCGTTGTGGGCGACTGGCAGCAGATTGTGGCGTTCCTGTCGGTGGCCTCGATGTTCCTGGGCGCAATCGCGGCGATCGGGCAGACGAATATTAAGCGGCTGATGGCCTATTCCTCGATCGCGCATATGGGATTTGCGTTGATGGGTTTGGCCTCGGGCACAGTGTTCGGCGTTGAGGCGATGCTGGTCTATATGGCTATTTATGTGACGATGAATATCGGCACATTCGCCTTTATTCTGGCGATGGAAAAAGATGGCGCTCCGGTGACAGATATCTCGGCCTTGAGCATGTATTCTCGTCGCGATCCGATGAAAGCGCTGGCGATGCTGGTGCTGTTGTTCAGCCTTGCAGGGGTTCCACCGCTGGTCGGGTTCTTCGGCAAATACTATGTGCTTGTGGCTGCAGTAGACGCTGGCCTTGGCTGGTTGGCTGTTGCAGGTGTGATCGCCAGTGTGATCGGTGCGTTTTATTACCTGCGCATCGTCTACCTGATGTATTTCGGCGCGGACGAGAATGAGCTGGATACCGGTGGGTCGCGCATTCTCTGGGGCTTTCTGATGGCCTCGGCAGCGATCATGGTATTTGGCGTCATCAACCTGTTTGGCGTCGACGGATTTGCCGAGGCCGCAGCGGCAACGCTTGTCAATTAAACTGGTTTTGAAATTGAGGGTGCGGAAAACGCGCGTTTTCCGTTCCGATTTCTTCGAAGAAATCGGCTGTGCCCAAGGATGAGCCCGTTGCTTCCCTGGCCTGATAACACTGCCCGCATCGTATTGGACCAAGTCGACAGCACCATGGTCGAGGCTGCGCGTCGTGCGCCAACACTGGATCGTCCCACATGGATCATGGCCCGTCGTCAGACAGCGGCGCGGGGACGACGCGGGCGGTCTTGGACGGCCCCGGACGGCAATTTCGCAGCGACACATCTGATGAAGCCGGGTGGCGATCCAGCCACGGCGGCGCTGCGGTCTTTCATGGCGGCCAATGCTTTGTTCGAGGCACTTGCAATGAAGATCGACCGCACGCACCTGGCACTGAAATGGCCCAATGACGTGCTGCTGAATGGCGGCAAGGTGGCTGGTATCTTGCTGGAAAGCACAGGACGCGCAGGCGGCGTTGACTGGTTGGCCATTGGCATCGGCGTCAACTTAGTCAGCGCACCACCGCCTGACGAAGCCGCACATTTTCCCCCAGTCAGTCTGTCGGGCGAGGGTGGTGAGGCCACAGATCAGGACGAATTCCTGTCGCTGTTGGCCTCAAACCTGGCGACAGAAGAGGCGATCTTTACCACACTCGGTTTCGGCCCAATTCGCGACAAGTGGCTGCGCAATGCCGCCCGTCTGGGCGAAGTTATTACCGCGCGCACCACGCGCGACGAAATCACAGGAACATTTGAAACAATTGACGAAGCTGGACAATTGGTGCTGACAACGGCGAAAGGCCGCGTCACGATACCGGCAGCTGATGTCTATTTCTGAAAACGAAAGGAGGCCGCCCCATGCTGTTATGCATTGACTGCGGCAACACAAATACGGTCATGGCGATCTGGGACGGAAACCAGTTTCTGGGCACGTTCCGCACCTCGACCGAGACCCAGCGCACCTGGGATCAGTATTACGTCTGGCTGTCGACCCTGATGGAGCATCAGGGCATCCCGATGGACATTGACGAGGTTATCATCTCGTCCACCGTGCCGCGCGTGGTGTTCAACCTGCGTGTCCTTACGGACCGCTATCTCAACACCCGGCCTTACGTTGTCGGTAAACCGGATTGCCTTTTGCCTACAAACCCCCGTGTTGACCACGGCACCACAGTTGGCCCTGACCGGTTGGTGAACACGGCTGGCGCTTTTGATCGCCATGGCGGTGACCTGATCGTTGTCGATTATGGCACGGCCACGACGTTTGATGTGGTGGCCGAAGACGGGGCTTACGTTGGTGGGGCGATTGCGCCAGGCGTCAACACCTCGCTGGAAGCATTGCACATGGCCGCCGCCGCGCTTCCCCATGTGGACGTGACCAAGCCGCAAAAAGTCATCGGCACCAACACTATCGACTGTATGCAATCCGGCATCTTCTGGGGCTATGTCGGGCTGGTGCGTGGTGTGACCGAGCGGATCAAAGCCGAATGCGACCGACCCATGAAGGTGATCGGCACCGGGGGTCTTGCGCCCCTGTTCTATCAGGGCGATATGCTGTTTGACGTGATCGAGGATGATCTGACGATGCACGGGCTAACCGTGATCCATCGGCACAATAAGGAAAATTCATGAGTAAAGAACGCCTGATTTATCTGCCGCTGGGCGGCGCCGGCGAAATTGGAATGAACGCCTATGTTTATGGCTGGGGCAAACCGGATGAGGAACGTCTGATCGTGGTTGATCTCGGCGTGACCTTCCCGGACATGGAAGGCTCGCCCGGGGTTGATCTGATCTTTGCGGATGCCGAATGGCTGGAAGCCCGTGCAGACCGGATCGAAGGCATCTTCATCACCCATGCGCATGAAGATCACGTTGGCGCGGTTGGCCACCTTTGGCCCCGTTTGCGCGCGCCGATCTATGCGCGCAAATTTACGGCGCATCATGCAGTTCGCAAACTGAATGATCAGGGGCAGGACGACAATGCGGTCAACGTTGTGAACGCTTGGCCCGAGCAAGTGACCGTGGGGCCGTTCAAAGTTGGGCTGGCCCCCATCAGCCACTCGATCCCCGAAAGCTCGGCCATGGTCATCGACACGCCAGCGGGTCGGATCGTGCACACCGGCGATTTCAAGCTGGATGAAACACCCCTGGTGGGCGAGGCATGGGATCCCGAATTGTGGGACAGTATCGCGGCCGAGGGTGTGAAGGTGCTGGTCTGCGATTCAACGAACGTATTCTCGCCACTGCCGGGCCGATCCGAAGCCAGCGTTGGCCCTGAAATCGTCAAATTAGTCAGCAGTGCCAAAGGGATGGTCGTTGCGACCACCTTTGCGCCAAACGTCGCCCGTGTAAAAACACTGGCCGAGGCCGGGGCTGCCGCAGGGCGGTCAATCTGCCTTTTGGGCCGCGCAATGCGGCGTATGGTCGAAGCCTCGATCACGACCGGCGTGCTGACCGAGTTCCCGACAGTTGTGTCCCCGGAAGAGGCGCAGGATATCCCGCGTGAAAACCTGATGTTGCTGGTCACTGGCAGTCAGGGCGAACGCCGCGCAGCATCGGCCGGGCTGAGCCGTGGCAAGTATCTGGGGCTGCAAGTGGCCGAGGGCGATCTGTTTCTGTTCTCATCCAAGACCATTCCTGGCAATGAAAAGGGCGTGAACCGGATCATCAATGCCTACAGCGAAAAGGGCGTCGATATTGTCGACGACAGCTCCGGCCATTATCACGTTTCCGGTCATGCCAACCGGCCCGATCTGGACACGGTGCATGAGCTTATCAAGCCGAAGATGGTCATACCGATGCACGGGGAACATCGCCACTTGCGCGAACACACAAAGCTGGCAGCGGAAAACGGATTGGCCAGCATTCTGGCGACGAACGGCACCATGGTGGATATAACCGGGGATACGCCAAAAGTGGCCGAATACGTCGAAGCCGGACGCACCTATCTGGACGGCAACGTGCAGATCGGCGCGATGGATGGCGTTGTGCGCGACCGCATCCGTATGGCGATCAACGGCCATGTTTTGGTGACGCTGATTATGGAAGACCACGACGCCCTGGGCGACCCCTGGGTCGAACTTTCGGGGCTGCCGGAAACTGGTAATTCGAAGGCGCCGTTGGTGGATGTTCTGGAAGAAGACCTGAGCCAGTTTATTGGTCGTGCCAAGCGCAAAACGCTTGCCGACGACGGGGCTTTAGAGAAAGAACTGCGCCAGATCGTGCGTAAATCCTCGCAGGATGAGATAGGTAAAAAACCAGAAGTCACCGTTGTCGTTAGCCGCTTAAGTGATTGATATCGTTACTGTAATCTTCGATCTGGACGGCACGCTGATCGACAGCTTGCCGGACGTAACTAAGGCGGTGAACCTGCTTTTGGCAGACGAAGGATTGCCTATGCTTGGCACCTCTGATGTCAATAATTTCGTTGGCAGCGGCGAGCAGGTATTGATGCACCGGCTGATCGCGGCGACGGCTTTGAAGGCGGAAGATTTCGACCGGCTGATGCCGCGTTTCATAACGCACTACAAGACGGCGGCGCTTGATACGAAAGTGTTCCCCGGAGCGATGGATGCGTTGAAGACAATGCGGAACGCGGGCATACCCCTTGGCCTTTGCACCAACAAACCGCGCGCGCCGTTGGAAACAACTTTGGTTGCAGCGGGTTTAGACAATATATTTGATGTTGTGATGGCTGGGGACGATTTACCCACCCGCAAACCGGACCCGGCACCGCTGCTTGAGGCATTTCAAAGACTTGGTGCGCCGAAGGGGATTTACGTCGGAGACAGCGAAATCGACGCCGAGACTGCGGAAAGAGCGGGCGTTCCGTTTGTTTTCTATACCGAAGGCATTCGTGTCGCCGGGATCGACGAAATTCGTCACGACATTGCGTTTGACGATTTCGCCGCGCTTCCGGGTATATGCGAACAGCTGACCGCGAGTGGCAATTCGGGTGGTTAATCCGTACCGGATTTGATTTTCAAGCCGACATCGGTGGTCAGATTTTGACCACCATAGCCCCAACTTCCGCCTTGAACCTCGTGATTGCGGACGGAAACACTGTCATCCAATTTTCCGCCAGCGGCTTCGCCAAAGTCCTGCGTCACGCATTTAATGATGCGGACTTTTTCGCTTCCGTCGAATACACCTTCTAAAACTTTATATCTATCAATGACATAGGCGCAGCCTTGCTAATCACGTTACAGGCATGCTGTCCGGCATCAAGGGAAGTGTGGCGGGTTTAGCTTGCGCGACGTTCTTCAAAACTCATCGCGATAAAACTGGGCATGTGATCGCCCATGCCGACGACCTTGTTGTTGTCGCGGCGATCATTACCGCGGCGTCCCCGGCCTTGCTCTTTCTTGGCGGGCTTGGGCGCGTCGTCGTTTGCGGCTTCGACCGGCGGTTGGACGGCGACGGGCGCTTGCGCAACAACTGGTTCTGCTTCGGCTTTTTTGCGACGAGTAAGGCGCGGTTTTTCTTCTACCGGTTTGTCGTCTTTCACCGCATCTGCCTTTTTCGGCGCTGGTGTGGCACCGCCGGGCAGGTCGGCCCGCGGGATTTCTTTGCCAATCAAACGTTCAATTGCGCTTAGCAATTTCTCGTCGGCGCTGGCACAGATCATGACTGCTTTGCCATCACGACCGGCACGGCCGGTTCGACCAATCCGGTGCACGTAGTCTTCGGAATGCGATGGGACATCGTAGTTGAAAACGTGGCTGACCGAGGGAACATCCAATCCGCGCGCGGCCACATCCGAGGCCACCAGGATTTTCAGACCGCCTTCGCGGAAGCTGTCCAAAGTCTTTGTGCGTTGGGATTGGTCCAGATCGCCATGAATTGGTGCGGCATCAAAGCCGTGTTTTTTCAAAGACTTGGCGACTATGTCCACGTCAGTTTTGCGATTGCAAAAAACCATCGCGTTGGTCAGAGATTCGCCCTCGCGCGTGATCAAGTTGCGAAGAACATCCCGCTTTTCTTTTGCCAAACGGTCCCTGCGGCTGGCGCGGAACATGACAACTTCCTGAGCAATTGTCTCCGACGCAGTTGCCTGACGCGCGACTTCGATACGCTCGGGGTTTGACAGAAACGTGTTAGTGATCCGCTCGATTTCCGAGGCCATGGTGGCCGAGAAGAACAGAGTCTGGCGGGTAAACGGCGTCAGCGCGAAGATGCGTTCGATATCCGGGATGAACCCCATGTCCAACATCCGGTCGGCTTCGTCGACGACCATAATTTCGATACCGGTCAACAGCAGCTTGCCGCGTTCGAAATGGTCCAGAAGACGGCCCGGAGTCGCGATCAATACGTCAACACCGCGGTCGATCAAGACGTCTTGTTCCTTGAAACTGACACCGCCGATCAAAAGGGCTTTGGTCAGCTTGACGTGCTTTGAGTAAGTGTCGAAGTTTTCGGCCACTTGGGCGGCCAATTCGCGCGTCGGGCACAGAACCAGACTGCGGGGCATGCGCGCGCGGGCGCGGCCACGGGCCAGTTTGTGAATCATTGGCAGCGTGAAACCGGCGGTCTTACCTGTACCGGTTTGTGCGATGCCAAGAACGTCGCGGCCTTCCAATGCGGCTGGGATTGCACCTGCCTGAATAGGGGTGGGGGTTTCGTATCCGGCCTCGTCAACGGCCTTGAGGATCTTTGGCGACAGCGCCAGATCAGAGAATTTTGTCATCTCGGTCCATATGTTACGGACCAAATTCTAGGCCCGTCGTCAAAGCGGCATCGGTCCGGATGACCACTGGCTTATCCACAAGCCGCCGCAGGTGGCAGTCTACCTAGGGCAAAGACCCTATTTGGTCAACGTGTTATGGCGATTGGTGCACAATGATTTGATATGGTGTTGATTGTTTCCATAATTGGAATTCCACCCCTAATTGTCGGTTCGAGCCGCATTGCCCTTATTTCATGGGGATTCAAACATGCCAGCCTTTGAATGCCTCGAGAATGTAAGCGCTTTCTTGAATTTTATGCTTTGCTTTCAATGGCAAGACCAGAAAATCTCGATATTTTTAACTGATTTCAGGGTCAACTGTTCTAACAGCTAACGCCATCGATATTGACGCACAGACTTATCCACAGGCGTTCGTTAACTTTGGTTAATATCGTGCTGTCAAAGCGTTGAGCAATCTAAGTTGATTGTTGGCAACTGTCGCTCAAACACCAGATTCGTTCAACAAAGCTAAAAATACGCGTTTGCTCACGTCCAACACTAACAACTGATTGCCCGACTTGAGACCGAGCGTAAGTCCGGATTGTGCGAAATGCGCGACACTGCTTTTGGACATTGGAATATATCCCAGGATGGCATCGCCAGACGAGTTAGAGATACCAGTTGATTGAAAGGGAAAAGGGGTGCCCAATCCGTAAACGGCGGTGATTTCAGGAGCTGCATTTGTTTGAATTGCGTCCAGTCTGATCAACAGTTCCAGTGCGCCGTCGCGTTCAGCCATAACGCCTACGGCTTCGATCTGCCCGGCCTGCGTCTCAGAATGTGCGGTCTCGCTTGCGACGAACAGATCAACACCCGCGCGCGCAACGGGTTCAGACGGAGCAGGAGCGCAGGCCGCCAAAAGGCCCGCAAATATGATCACAACAAATCTCATGGCGGTCACGATGAGCCAGGATCATTAACATTTGGCGAAGGTGAGAATTTTACAGAACTTCGCTGAAAGTCTCACTCGGCAGATCGATTTTGTACACGCCGCGCGTGCCCATCAATTGAAGACTTAACCCTGTTTGCGCAAGTGCGCGAAAAGCCCGTTCGGTCATGGGGATATGGCCAGCTTCCTGCCAGTCGCCGGCAAAGCGGCGACGGTCGTCTTTCGTGTATGGCAGCAAGCGCTGATGGGACTAGGCGCTGGATATTCTGGGATAATTCCGGTCATTTCGGGTGACAAAGGTCTTCAAATACCATCGCGTGTCGCCGTTTTTATAAACCCGAATGGCGCTGACTTCGATACGGCTGGTGGCATCAAGAACCTTGATCACCGGGGCGGATCGCTGAACTGTAACCCCGGTGTGCCGGTTATGGTTGATTTCGCCCGTTGGCGCGCAGGAACAGACTATCGCCAAGGAAAGTTTTGCAAGTCTCAGCATGTGAGCAGTGAAACGCCTTCATGGTTAACCGCTGGTAAATGCGGTCACACCATCATCTCTTTCGTCGCACTTAACTTTAGATCGGGATAGTCTCGCTCGATCCTGTCGATGTCCCATTGCAATCGCGTCAGATAGACCAGATCGCCGTCGTTATCTTCGGCCATATGCCCCTTGTTGGCGTTGGCGAAGGCTTCAACTTTGTCTTTTGGGCCATGCACCCACCGGGCCGAAGTGAATTGCGACGGTTCAAAACGCACTGGCAGTCCGTATTCCAATTCGATCCGGCTGGCGAGCACCTCGAATTGCAATTGTCCAACCACGCCGACGATAAAACCAGACCCAAGCGTCGGCTTGAATATCTTTGCGGCACCTTCTTCGGCGAACTGCTTCAGAGCCTTGTCCAGATGTTTGGCTTTCAGCGGATCGCCCGCGCGGCAGTTCTGCAAAAGCTCTGGCGCGAAACTTGGGATGCCGGTGACTTTGATCACTTCGCCCTCGGTCAGCGTATCGCCGATGCGCAGCTGGCCGTGGTTCGGGATGCCGATGATGTCGCCCGCCCAAGCCTCTTCCGCCAATTCGCGGTCCGATGCGAGGAACAACACTGGGTTCGAGATCGCCATCGGCTTTTTCGACCGCACGTGGGTTAACTTCATACCACGTTTGAAATGCCCCGAGGCCAGACGCACGAACGCCACGCGGTCGCGGTGCTTGGGGTCCATATTGGCCTGCACCTTGAAAACAAACCCGGCGACCTTCGTCTCTTCAGGGCCAACGTGGCGTGGCTCGGCAGATTGCGGCTGTGGCACCGGGCCGAAATCACCGATGCCATCCATCAGTTCCTTGACGCCGAAAGAGTTAATAGCAGATCCAAACCAGATCGGCGTTAGCGTGCCGTCCAAAAATGCCTGCTGGTCGAAGGCGGGCAGTAATTCGCGGGCCATTTCGACTTCTTCGCGAAGCTGACCCAGCAATTCTTCCGGCACCAGTTCGGCCAGTTTCGGATCATCCAGCCCGTCGATCTGAACCGACTCTGCAACCTTGTTGCGATCTGCCCGCTCCATCAACTCCAACCGGTCGTTCAGCATGTCATAGGAGCCGATGAAATCGCGTCCGACACCGATGGGCCAGCTGGCCGGGGTCACGTCAATGGCCAGGTTTTCCTGGATCTCGTCAATGATCTCGAACGTCTCGCGGCTTTCACGGTCCATCTTGTTACAGAACGTCAGGATCGGCAGGTCGCGCAAACGGCAAACCTCGAACAGCTTCTGAGTCTGGCTTTCAACACCCTTCGCGCCATCGATCACCATCACAGCCGCATCCACAGCCGTCAGCGTGCGATAGGTATCCTCGCTGAAATCGCTGTGGCCCGGCGTGTCGACCAGATTGAAGCGGAATTCGCGAAAATCGAACGACATCGCCGAGGCGGAAACCGAAATCCCGCGGTCCTTTTCCATCTGCATGAAGTCTGAGCGCGTCCGCCGGGCTTCGCCCTTGGCGCGCACCTGGCCAGCCATCTGGATCGCGCCGCCATAGAGAAGAAACTTCTCGGTCAGCGTCGTCTTACCGGCATCGGGGTGCGAGATAATCGCAAACGTGCGCCGCCGGGCGATTTCCGGGGGCAGGGGGGCTGTGTTTGAGGCGCGGTCTGACATGGCTTGCGCTATAGCCATGGTCGCGAAGACACGCAATCGACCTTCGCCATAGGATTGACCGATTGCGCGGAATCGACCATCTTTGAGAACGTAACGTGAACAAGAAACTTAAGTGCTTTTGCATCCGCCAATAAGGAGAACTGAAAATGAGCACACAAGACATTGCCGACAAACTCTACCAACACTGCCGAAACCATACCGAGATGCAGGGTCTGGATGAGCTTTATGCTGAGGACGCCGTTTCGGTCGAACCGATGGCGCCGGAAGGGCAGAGTCCGGTGACTGAGGGGCGTGAGGGGATCAAGGGCAAGCACGAATGGTGGGCCTCGGCGTTTGAAGTTCATGATGTTGTCATGGAAGGACCGTTTGTGAACGGCGATATGTTCAGTCTGACATTTGAGATTGATGCCACTGACAAGTCGAACGGCCAGCGCTGGAAATCCAAGGAAATTGCTCTTTATGAGGTGTCGAATGGTAAGATCGTGCGTGAAACATTCATGATGCCGCCGATGGGGTGATCTTCTGGCGGAGCGCATGAGCAGTGACACAATCGCCGGTTGCGGGCCGGATTGTTGGCAAAAACCATCAAAATAGCGGGCGACCAGCGGTTATTTTAGCCGCTACAACAAGTCTTGCTTGATTTGCCTCTGCCCGATAGGTCCAATGCAACGGGTTTTATTGTTTGGGGGTCTGTTCAGATGAACATTCGTTTTGGAGTTACAGGTGCGGCTTTGTTTGCGCTGACGGCGTGCGGCGGCGGTGGTACAGGTACTTTGGTGGTTCCCTATGGGGATCTTGATACTGAGTATGATGCACTACAGCCGTTAGTTCTTGCGCTTTCTACGACGACCACGATGCCCGGAACTGGCTCGGCCGGGTATTCCGGAACAATTCTGATCGGCGACGATCTATCGACCGCGGGAACAGGTTATCTCGGGCGCGCAATCATTGGGGCTAACTTTCAGACCCAAACAATCGATGGCTCGGCAGGTAACTTCTATAATGTGAATTTGGACGGTTCGGGCGATCCGGATACGGTAATCGGCCTGGTTTCCGGTTCAATCGACATCGATTCTGTTGGTTTTTCCGGTGCTGATGGCGACGAGTTCAACTCCACGCTCACCGGAACAATCGCTGGAATGTTAATAGCTGGCGGTATTGACGGCGAATTCGTCGGCGCGACACCGCTGGGTGTCGTCGCGATCGACGATGGAACCGCGACGCTGGGCGGCACACCACAAGAAATTCTGCTTCTGGCGGACTAACCGCCCCCTTTGATCCCAGGATCAACAATGCTACCTCCCCTGTAACGCATACAGGGGAGGTTTTATTTCATGGATCTTGGCATCAAGGGTAAACGAGCGCTGGTTTGTGCGTCGTCAAAAGGTTTGGGGCGCGGGTGCGCCGAAGCATTGGCAGAGGCGGGCGTTGATCTGATCCTGAATGCGCGCGGGGCCGAGGCTTTGGAGGCAACAGCTGCCGAAATTCGCAGCGCCTACGGTGTAGAGGTCGTCACGGTCGCAGCTGATATTACCAGCGAGGACGGCCGCGCTGCGGTTTTGAAAGTCGCGGGTGACGTCGATATTCTGGTCAATAACGCAGGCGGCCCGCCACCGGGCATGTGGACCGACTGGGACCGCGATGATTTTATCCGCGCACTGGACGCCAATATGCTGACGCCGATCGCTTTGATAAAAGCACTGGTGCCAGGAATGATGGAGCGCGGCTGGGGCCGTGTGGTCAACATCACCTCGCAATCCGTGAAATCGCCCATTCCGGTGCTTGGTTTATCGAACTCGGCGCGTGCGGGGCTGACAGGTTATGTCGCTGGCACGTCTCGACAGGTGGCTGCCAGTGGCGTGAACATCAACAACTTGCTGCCGGGTATTCATGCGACAGACCGGGCTGTTTCACTGGATGGCGGGGTAGCCTCCAAAGAAGGCATCACGGTCGAGGAAGCACGGGTCAGACGCGAAGGAACAATTCCGGCGCGTCGGTATGGCACGCGCCAAGAGTTCGGCGCGACATGCGCCTTTCTATGCTCAACCCATGCGGGCTTTATTGTCGGCCAGAACATCCTGCACGACGGTGGAGGAGTAAACGCGACGTTTTAATCGCAGATTAATCTCTAAATGGAATGATCCGAGTTGGTTTTTCAGGAGCACGGAGACCTCGCTTGCGCCCACACCTCAACAATCTGTCCCCCTTGGCTATTGTATTTGTCTTGTCTGCTTGCAGTGCGGGAGATGATGGAAGTTTTCTGATCGATCCTTTAGTCACCGAAGCAATTGCCCTCGCTACGAAGTCGGACGGTCTAACCGTGTCAGCCAGTTTACCTGGTGTCGATGGTGTCGCGATGAACGGTATTATGGTTCTGTCCGATAACTTGGACACAACGGGCGAGCATTATATCGGCGACTTCACGGCAACTGCAAACTTCGCAAGCGGAAACATTAGCGGCGTATCGACCGATTTCGTTGTTGGTCTGTTCGATCCGGATGGAAATCCGACAGGGCCTCAGACTAGTGTTGGCGGGTCAATTACGACGGGTAGCATCGCACTGACACCAGGTTCAGTCCTTTTGGTGCATGCCGGGAATCTTGAAATAAATAGCCTAACAGAAATTGTCACCGGTTCAGGCACTGGCAGCTTTCTTGGTGCGGACGGCGACATGTTTTTGAGCAACGGCACCTTAACGTCGGGCACCAGCACGACCACGTTTTTATCGGCAATCATTGCGGATTGAGCGGTGGGTTTTCAATTTTGTTCACAAGGTTCAGGAGCTCGTTGGGGTAGCACAAGTTTCTGCCAGCTTTGATTGAATTTGAGTGCCAAGTCTTAACGGGTTGCAAAAAGTGTGGAGTTAGCCTCATATCTGCTGGATATACTTAAAGGGGCATTCCATGACTGAATTTCGACTTGCGATTGTTTCGTCGCTGACACTTCTTATTGGCTGCGGAGGTGGTGATCCGGAGCCGGTTCTTCCTGCTGGCCCGCCCGCCTATCTGGCATTGGCCATCGAAACATTGGACTTAAGTGATAAAACATTGGCGTTGCTAGACAGCGGCCCAATTGCAGTTCCACCACCTTCAGATGCAACCTTTGATGGCGTCATGATCGTTCTGGACGACGCGGACCCAGACTTTGGCGGATATGTCGGCGACTTTTCGGCGACCTATACCTTTGCGACCGAAACGCTGGATGGAGACGCGACAGGGTTTTTCTATGATGGCAGCACGGATCCAGCTGTTGCATCTACCGGCACTCCGGTAGCTGGAACGGTGACCGTGGATGGTTCTGGCATAGTGTCGGACGTCATCGCGGTGACACTTGGCGGAATGCTAGGTAGCGACGCGGTCACTGGCACAGGCGACGCATTGTTTCTGGGAGCCGATGGCGACATGGTTTTTGTTGAGGCCTTGGGAGTTACGATTGGCACGCGCTCAACAATGGGAGTGCTGGTATTGGCTGACTAACGCGGTTTCACAAGCACGTCATTTCAATGCATTAAAGCGCCTGGACTCTGGTCCGGGCGCTTTTTGCTTGTTAGCTGCAAAAAACACCGGTGCTTTCAGGAGCAGACAAGATGACCGCTTTTTGGACCATTCCTGTATTTGCAACAATCGTTGGCCTCAGTTTGGCAATGGCGCCGCGACGAGTTTCAGTCGAGGGGTTCTTTGGAGGCAGGGATGTCGCCGGAAAGGCACCGGGACTTTGGACTTTGGTCCTTAGCCAGGTAACCACGTGGATTTTTGCGCGATCGCTGATGAACGCCGCAATCTTGGGGTATTTCTTCGGTATTGCCGGGACGTTGGCCTATGCCGCCTATTATGGGTCATTCCTGTCTGGCGCATTTATCGTCGCCCGTATTCGCTCACAGGGCGGAATGAGCGTGCAGGACCATTTGTTCGCAAATTTTGGGCGCGCTGGCACCGGAACTTATAATATCGTTATCGCTCTCAGACTTTTATCCGAGGTCTTTTCGAATCTGCTGGTTGTCAGCCTGATCTTTTCGGCTCTGCTGCCAGAGACTGCCAGCGCTGGAACCATTGCGATTTTGGCGGTTGCTGGTTTGGGATTGGCCTATTCGGCGTGGGGCGGGCTTTCGGCAGCATTGCGGACGGATGTCGCCCAAATGACCCTGTTTCTGGTCGTGTTTGGCGTGGCTTTTGTTGCTCTGCTTTTGTCGCCGGACTTTTCATTGACGGCGGCTCTTACGGCGCCGGGGGTTTCGGGATCTACGAATGGATGGATTTTGCTGGCAGTCGCCGCACTTCAGGTTTTTAGCTATCCGGCCCACGATCCGGTTATGATGGATCGCGGATTTTTGGCCGATCCTGTCACGACGCGGCGGTCTTTCCTGCACACCTTCTGGATCTCGACATTGTCGTTCATCGCATTTGGGCTGTTCGGTATTCAGGCTTCGATCCTAGGCGCAGAATACGAAGGTCAGCTTCTGGGCACATGGGCGCTGATGTTCCCCGGTTGGGTTTGGTCGGCATTGTTGGTGTCGCTCTTGATCTCGGCACTGTCGACATTGGATAGCGCGATGGCTTCGGCGGCAGGTGCCGGTCTGGGCCTATCTGACCAGTTTTGCTGCGGCGATCTTTGGCGCCTATGCCTATTTTGCCCGCGACACCGAGATTTTGGTGATGATCCTGCCGGAAGGCCATAAATATGAACAACTTTTCTGGATCTGCGTAGTAGTTCTTGGCATCGGCTTTGCGGCGGTTCTGACTGCGACAAAGCGTGTGGCCGGGGTTGCGAGCGACGCCTGACGTTGCTATTTCGCCCTAATCCCGACCGGTTTTATCGGGATTAGAGGTGAGGCTGCGTTGAGCGACACACAATCGGGACTGATGGTTCAGGGGCTGACCCGTCGCTTTGGCGGGCGCGAAGTGGTGTCGAATGTTTCGCTGACTGTGGCACCGGGGCAGGTGATGTGCCTTTTAGGGCCTTCAGGATGCGGCAAGTCAACGACACTCAGGATGATCGCCGGGGTTGACCGGCAAGATGCCGGACAGATCAAAGCAAATGGAAAACTACTGTCTGGAGGGGCGACGCATCTGCCGCCAGAGGCACGTGGTGTCGGCCTGATGTTTCAGGATTTCGCGCTGTTTCCGCATTTATCTGTGCATGACAATATCGCGTTTGGGCTTCGGGGTCTGAAGGCTGAAAAGTCGTTGCGGGTCAGCGAGATGCTGGAGCGCGTTCACCTTGAAGACTTCGCCGACGCCTATCCACACGAACTATCAGGCGGCGAGCAACAGCGTGTGGCGCTGGCGCGCGCTATCGCTCCGCGACCGTCCATCATGCTGATGGACGAGCCGTTTTCGGGTCTGGATAATCGACTTCGCGATGGCATCCGCGATGACACGCTGGATATTCTGAAAGTGGAGAAAACCTCGGTTCTGTTGGTCACCCACGAACCGGATGAGGCCATGCGCATGGCAGATGAGATCGCGCTGATGCGCGACGGGCGCATAGTGCAGCATGGGGCGCCATACAACATCTATAATGCGCCCATCGATCGCGAGGCTGCTGCCTTTTTCAGCGATATAAATGTGATCCGGGGTGTTGTGGAAGGGGCGTTGACCGATACGCCATTCGGCGTGTTTCTGGCACCCGGTTTTGCTGATGGCACCGAGGTCGAGATTGTCATTCGCCCTCAGCACCTGCGCATTGACTTTGATCGACAAGGCCGTGGCCCGAACCCTACAGCAGAAGATGGCACACCGGCCATGGGCGAGGTTGTGCGCAGCCGCTTCATGGGCCGCGAAAGTCTTGTAGAGTTTCGAATGGAGCATGACGGCTCGGTCCTGCATGCCAATATACCGTCGGTATTCCTGCCTAAGCCGGGCACGCGGTTGTGGTTGATGATCCGGCGCGGGCGATGTTTCGTCTATCGGGCTAAGTAGGCATCAAAATCCGACACGGATTTTGAGATGGGGCTCTGCCCCGTCCCTGCCTGGCAGGGACTCCCCGAAGTATTTTAGGACAAAAGAAGCATTATTGGGTCTCGGCAATTTCCATGTAGTCGCCAAGGGTTTTACCGGGTTTTTCTTCGAATGTGTCTGATGTGATGTCGAGGGTTTGTATTCTGTCGACACGGAAGACGCGAAAATCCTCGCGGAGTTCACACCAACTGGTCAGAGTCCAGACGCGCCCCCAGTATTCCATCTGCAAAGGGCGAACGATGCGTTGGGTCTGTGTGTCATCAAGAGTTGTATAGGTGATCCGGGCTTTGCGTCGTGATCGTATGGCGGCGCGTAACGGAGCCATGTGGACGAACCCTCGCGCCGCTTCAGCAAAGGGATAGACGGCGAACCCCCAGCCCGAAGCTGGGGCGGCCCGGTCTTCGGGCAGAACGGCATCGACTTTTTTTGCCAAAGAGTCGGCGGCTGCCTGCAGTTCTTCATCGGCGGCCTTGGCAACGACTGTCAGACCCAGGTGCAGCGCCTCCAGCTCGGTCAGAGTGAGGTTAAGCGGCGGCAAGGTGATGGGGGCCGTCATCATATAGCCCAGCCCCCGTTCACCTTCGACGGGGATACCGCTGGCGATCAGCGTATCCATGTCGCGGTAAAGCGTGCGCAACGACACGCCCAGGTTTTCAGCCATATCCTTGCCACGGTGCAATCGCCCGTCGCGCAGGATCTGGATCAACTCGAAAAGGCGGTCGGTGCGACGCACTCGGTTACTCCATTCGCCACAGGATTGGTGCGTGGCTGAGGTTGACGGTTTCGGGATCGATCATCTGCATCAAAGGTTGGAAATCCGGTTCCTGCATCACTGCTTCTGCTGCGGATAACGCGGCTTCCATCGAGGTCCATTCAATCACATCCGACCATGTTCCTTCGCTGTCTTTGGTCAGAAAGCGCCGGATCAGGGCACCGCCGGCGCGCAACATTGCCTCGGTGCCACGCGCGGCTTCGATGAAATCGTCGTCTTCCGTGCCTGCGTTCAGGCGGAACTGGACCAATTCCAGCACGGGCGTGTCGTCACTGGCGGTAGATCGGGCAGCATCCGCCGGGGCCAGCGTAGGGGCAGGGGTGAAATGCAGGTGTCTCATGTTCGTCTCCGATTCGGGGTTTCAATACGACGCTTCTACGGCACCCCAACTGACAGTAACCTGTCAGTTGTGTTTCTGCACCGGGAAAATAGCGGCATTTCCACCAGTCCGGAGGATGGGTTCGTTTTTCGCGCTTTTCCTTCATGCGCCGAGACCCTACATACGCCGGGATACATTGGGAGAGAGAACCATGGGACTTGGTAATATCGGCCTTCCCGGCCTTCTGCTGATCGCCATCGTCGTTCTGGTCCTTTTTGGACGCGGCAAAATCTCGTCTTTGATGGGCGAAGTGGGCAAGGGCATCACCGCCTTCAAGAAAGGCGTCGATGACGGCAAGAAAGAGATTGAAGACGAAGCCGCTGAAGTGGCCCGCGATGTGACTCCGGAAGAAGAGGAAAAGGACAAGGTCTGAGCGACCTGTCCTGACCTGATCCATGGACATCGGCTGGAGCGAACTTCTGGTCATTGGCGTTGTGGCGTTGATCGTCATCGGGCCGAAAGACCTTCCGGGCATGTTCCGGACACTTGGCAGGTTTACTGCCAAGATCAAGCGCATGGCGCGCGAGTTTCAACGCGCGATGGAAGATGCGGCCGATGAAACCGGCGTGAAAGACGTAGCCGCGGATCTGAAGAGCGCGACTTCGCCCTCGAAGATGGGTCTGGATCGTTTGAACGAAGCCGCTGACAAGTTTGACAGTTGGGACCCGACGAAGCCCTCTGAGAAAGCCAAATCCATAGGTCCTGAAACTGCCAAGCTGGCAGAAGAGCGCGCCGAGACGGCCAAGAAAGCCCGCGCGAATGCCGAGGCAATGGCAAGCAAGTGGAAAAAACCGGAACCGGATGTGGTCGCTGATGCGCCCGCAGATGCGGACGCCCCGAAAGCTGACGCGCCCAAGCCCGGAGACACTGCATGAGCGACGCGACCGATCCTGACCCTGAAGACGGCATCGACGACAGCTCTGCGCCCCTGATCGAGCATTTGGCCGAACTGCGGACACGGTTGATCCGCTCCGTCATCGCTCTTTTGATCGGCATATCGGTGTTTTTCATCCCCATTCAGGGGGATTTCATCGCCGAACATGTGCTGCAATTCATGCTGCGTCCCATCGAAGAAACCCTGCGCGTTCTGGGCGACCCGTCGCCAACGCTGCAATATACCAGCCCGCAGGAATACCTGTTCACGCTATTCCGCATTTCGATGGTGTTCGGGTTCGCGCTCGCCTTTCCGGTGATCGGCTTTCAGATGTGGCGGTTCGTGGCACCGGGGCTCTATCGCAACGAGAAAAACGCGTTCCTGCCGTTTCTGATTGCCTCGCCGGTGATGTTCCTATTGGGCGCGTCTTTCGCGCATTTTGTCGTCACGCCGCTGGCGATGTCTTTCTTTCTGGGCTTTGCCGATGTCAGCTCGATCTTTGCCAATCTATTGTCCGGCGCGGTTGAAGATTTGCCGGAAAGTGCCGCCGTCGTTCCGGAAACGCAAAATGGTCTGCGGATCACATTCTTTGGTAAGGTCAACGAATCCTTAAGCATTTCGCTGACTTTCATCATGGCCTTTGGTCTGTGTTTTCAGCTTCCGGTTCTGCTGACACTGATGGGCAAGGCGGGTCTGGTGTCGGCGCGCGGCCTTGCCGATATGCGCAAATACGCCATGGTCGGTATTCTTGTTCTTGCCGCGCTGATCACACCGCCAGACGTGGTCACACAGGTTATTCTCTTTACGGTCGTTTACGGGCTTTATGAAATTTCGATCCAGCTAGTGAAACGGGTCGAACGCATCCGTGTCGAGACATTGCGCGAAGAAGGTGTCCTGGACGACGACGAAGACCTTTACGGCGACGACGATGAAGACGCCAGCGACGAGGATGCAAAGGCGTGATCGACGATCCGATGGACCGCATTGCCGCCGCGTTGGAACGGATGGCACCTGCGCCACTGGCGGCACCAGACTTCCACACCGCAGACGCCTTTGTCTGGCACGTGTCACCCGATCGGCTGGATCCGGTTAAAGAAGTAAACCGTATCGATGTATCGCTTCTGGTCGGGATCGACCGGGTGCGCGATATCCTCATGGAAAACACCCGGCAGTTCGCCCGAGGGCTTCCCGCCAATAACGCCCTTCTTTGGGGATCGCGGGGCATGGGGAAATCCAGCCTTGTGAAGGCGGCCCATGCAGCGGTTCTGTCCGAAGGTTTGTCATTGAAAATCGTCGAAGTGCAGCGCGAAGACCTGCCCTCGGTCGGGCGGCTTCTGGGCCATCTGCGGGGCTCGGATGCGCGGTTCCTGTTGTTCTGCGATGATCTGTCGTTCAGCCATGATGATCAACATTACAAGTCGTTGAAGGCGGTTCTGGATGGCGGGATCGAAGGACGGCCCGAGAATGTGGTGTTCTACGCCACCTCGAACCGGCGCCATCTGATGCCACGCGATATGATCGAGAATGAACGCTCCAGCGCGATCAATCCCTCGGGAGCCGTAGAGGAGAAAGTATCGCTGTCAGACCGGTTCGGACTGTGGCTGGGGTTCCATTCCTGCACCCAGGACGAATATCTGGCGATGATCCAGGGCTATTGCGACGCCTATGGAGTTTCAGTTGCTGAAGATGAATTGCGGGCCGAGGCCATCGAATGGCAGGCGACACGCGGGGCGCGGTCGGGCCGGGTGGCCTGGCAGTTTTTTGTCGATCTCGCCGGGCGCAAAGGCGTTTCGCTTTAGAACTCACCAAGTTTTGCGCCGCCTGACGGCGTCGCGATGGTCGCGGGGGCAGAAACTGGCGTTTCTGCCCCCGCGACCGTTTTGAGTATTTATACCAGAAAGAAGATGCGATTGGTTACTGAAGGAAGGGCAGCGGATCGACGCTTTCGAAACCTTCGCGCACTTCAAAATGCAGGAACGAAGGGTTTCCTTCGCGCACCGTGGCGATCAGTTGGCCGCGAATGACTTTGTCGCCCTTTTCAACCGCAATGTTGTCGACACCGGCATAGACGGTCAACAGGTTGCCTTCGTGACGCAGCACCAGGATGGGTACCTGATCAGTGTCGCGGGTGATCGCAGCCACGGTGCCTTCGTCAGCGGCACCAACCTGTGCGCCAACCGCAGCGGCAATGCTGATCCCATCGTTGGTGCCCTTTTCGAAGGGACGAATGATGCGCCCCGATACTGGCATTCTAAGACGCGATGTGTCGGAAGCGGCGGTTTGGTCGGTTGCCGGAGCCTCTGCGGCCGGTCGCGACGCTGGGGCTGCGTTTTCCGTTGGCAGTGGATCTGTTGCTGACGGCGGCAATGGCGTTGCCGAGCCGACGCCCGGGGCCTCAAGAGGTGTCGCGGCAACTGCTGTCGACGCAGGGGCCTTAATCGGGATCAGCAGGAATTGACCGTCGCGCAGCGCAAGGTCAGACCCCAGACCGTTCCATTCTGCCAGTGCCGCAACCGGCACGTCGTATTGACGTGCAATCGAGAAGGCAGTTTCGCCCGGTGCGACCCGGTGGCGGGTTGGCTGATTGCCGGCGGGAAGGCCAGGGGCGGCTTCGGCACGGTCAATGGCCGAGCCGGCAATGGTCGCCACGTCCAGCGTTCCACCGCCATTGGTGGCCCCCGTTGCATCTGCGACCCGGACAGGCAGGGCGATGACCTCGCCCCCCTGCAGCGCCAGGTTTGGCGGTAAGGCGTTGTAGCTGGCCAGTGTGCCCCCATCCAGGCCGACACGTGCCGCGATTGTGCCGACTGTATCGCCGGGGCGTGCAACGGCAACCTGATAACCGGTATCCGAGATGACGCCACGCGCATCAGGTTGGGGTGCATTTCGCACGGCATTGCGTGCCGCATCCGAAGTATCAAATTGTCCGGCCCCGCCGCGCAGGTCGAAATCCAGATCGCCCAGACCGCCACAGGCTGAAAGTGCCAGTGCCGCTGTGCCCATTGTCAAAAAGTGTAATGCTGTGCCTGTTTTTTTCATCGCTCAAAATTCCTCATACGCAAATGCCTGCCCTCTTGTTTCGGGACTATGGCAATACAAACCCGGATCATTCCTGACCCATCCCTTCGACCAAAGGCACAAACCTGACAGGTCGAAGTTCTTCATAATCATAGCCAGTTTCGGTGCGGGTGACCTTGATCAGGGTCTGCACCGCGTCTGACTGTCCCACCGGCACCACCATGATACCGCCTGTTTTCAGCTCTGCCAACAAGGGACCGGGTGGGTCCTCTGCCGCTGCTGTCACCAGAATGCGGTCAAAGGGGGCCTGTTCAGGGAACCCGCGCGAACCATCTGCGGCCAATGCAGTGATATTACTCAGATCCAGAGTATCGAAGGCGGCCTGCGCCTGTGCGACCAGCCGCTTGTGGCGATCAACTGTGTAGACGCGCCGTGCCAGATGGCTGAGAACAGCAGCCTGGTAGCCTGAGCCGGTTCCCACCTCCAACACCTTATGGCGGGGTTGAACATTCAGCGCTTTGGTCATCAGGCCGACAACCGACGGCTGGCTAATCGTCTGGCCGCAGGCAATTGGCAGTGGCATGTCTTCATAAGCCCGGTCCGAGAACAGGCCTTTGACAAAGGCGCCACGGTCCACCTTTTCCATTGCATTCAATACACGCACATCGCGCACGCCCCGTTGACGCAGGGCAAAGACGAATTGCATCTGGCGTTCGGCAAGATCTTCGGTCATTCCAGCCGATCTCTCAATGCTGCAAGTTCGTCGTGCGCCGTCAGATCGGCCCTAAGTGGTGTGACCGAAATATAACCGTCAAGGTTCACAGCTGCGTCAGTGCCGGGTTCTGTTGGATGATGCTGAGGTCCACCCTTAACCCAAAGAAACATTCGGCCCGAGGGCGCAATATGGGGTTCGGCGCCAAATTTGGTATCGCGGCGATACCCCTGCGCAGCAACCTTAATGCCCTTCACTTCTTCGCCTGGCAGTGGTGGGAAATTAACATTGTAAAAAGTGCGGTAATCGCGGTCGTGCCAATCGCCGTGGCGCAAGAGACGCCGCACAGTGTCGACACCGTGCATGGCCGCTGCCTCGAACGGATTGTCCAGGGTGTTGTTGTCGGGCCCGTAAAACTGGCTGAGCGCGATGGCGGGTAACCCTTGAAGGGCTGCCTCCATGGCGGCACCAATGGTTCCCGAATACAGCACGTTCTCCGCTGAGTTATTGCCCCGATTCACACCAGACAAGACCAAGTCAGGGCGCGCATCTTTCATGACCTGATGCAACCCGGCCAGCACGCAATCAGCTGGTGAACCTTCGGCCGCAAAACGACGCTCTTCCAACTGGATCAACATTGTCGGGTGAGTATAGCTGATTGCATGGCCGACGCCGGATTGCTCAAAGGCCGGAGCAACAACCCAAACCTCGCCATCGTCGCCCGCGATTTCGGCGGCAATTGCCTCCATGATGCGCAATCCCGGGGCGTTGATGCCGTCGTCGTTGGTAATCAGGATGCGCACTACGGTTGACCTTTTGAAATTGCCTTGTCCAAACCTGATTAGGTCAGTGTTGCGGGGCGGGCAAGGTTAGTGCGTCATCCGCAAGGGGCTGAACAGCGTTTTTCGCACCGCACAGGGTCAGATCTGTTTCAGAACCTGCAATGCGGCGACGTTCGCGGTGGTAAGGGCGTCGCGGTCCTCGCCCGGAAAGAAGCGTGCCCGCGTTGCAGTGGGCATAGGCGGCGGGGTGATAATGCGCACATTTGGGCCGGTATTTGCTGTTTCCGCCTGCCAACTGCGGGCCAACGCCATTTGGGCTGCTTTTGTGGCGCCGTACGCGCCAAAAAACTTCTCGCCAACATGAGGATCATCAAACAAAACGGCTGTTCCGTTTTCGGCGGCCTCCAGCAGAGGTGAGACCATGGTGATCAGGCTGGACGTGGCTGTTACATTGGTGGCCAGTGATTTCGCCAAATCCTTGCCGTCCACATGATTGGCAGGCGCTAGTGGCGCGGCATGAATTGCAGCATGAACCCAGACATCGACCTTGCCCCAGCGGTCATGGATGCCCCGGCATAGCTGAGCCATCGCATCCGCTTTGGTCACATCCATCGGAGCAAGGGTCGCAGCACCACCGGCGGCCTGAATACGGTCGTCCAGTTCTTCCAGCGCGCCGACCGTTTTGGCGACGGCAACGATGTGGTGATCAGCGGCAAGCGCTTCGGCCATTGCGGCACCAAGACCGCGCGAAGCACCGGTTATCAAGGCTATCTTTGTCATGGGCGCGGTTTGGCCGTGCAGGGCAGTGGCGTCAAGAGGATTGCGGCGTTGTTTACTCTGCCGCCTTCAGCACCATGCCTTTTTCGATCATGTCGCGTGGCTCAACCGGATATTGGCCCGAGAAACAGGCATCGCAATACTGTGGGCTGTTAGGATCGCGACCCTTGGCCTCGCCTACGGCACGATAAAGGCCGTCCAGCGAAATGAACTTCAGACTGTCGACACCCAGATGGCTGCGCATTTCTTCGGCAGTCATTGTTGCTGCCAGCAGCTTTTCTCGTTTCGGGGTATCGACGCCGTAAAAACACGGCCAGGCTGTCGGTGGCGATGCAATGCGGAAATGCACCTCAGCCGCGCCCGCATCCAGGATCATCTCTTTGATTTTTCGGCTGGTTGTGCCGCGCACAACGCTATCGTCGACCAGTATGACCCGTTTGCCGCGGATCAGCGCGCGATTCACGTTCAGCTTCAAACGAACACCCATGTTCCGAATTTGCTCGGTCGGCTCGATGAATGTGCGACCCACATACTGGTTGCGGATGATCCCCATTGCGTAGGGAATGCCGCTTTCCAGCGAATAGCCGATGGCCGCGGGCGTGCCGCTGTCGGGCACTGGACAGACCAGATCGGCATCGACCGGAGCCTCTTTCGCCAATTCGCGCCCGATGGACGAGCGCGTTTCGTAAACCGACCGACCGCCAAGGGACGAGTCCGGACGCGAGAAATAGACATGCTCAAAGATGCAGAACCGGGATTTCCGGGTTTCAAACGGGCGGTGGCTTGAAACTTCGCCATTTGCGATCACAACCATTTCGCCGGGATCAATCTCGCGCACAAACTCTGCGCCGATGATATCCAGCGCGCAGGTTTCAGATGCCAATGCCCAACCATCGCCAATCTTGCCAAGAACAAGTGGGCGAACTCCAATCGGGTCGCGCACGCCGATCAGCTTGGTGCGGGTCATAGCGACAATGGAAAAAGCCCCTTCGACACGACGCAATGCATCTTTCATCCGCTCTGGGATGTTTTGCTGAAGCGATCGGGCCATCAAATGGATTATGCATTCGCTGTCAGAGCTTGACTGAAAGATCGAGCCGCGCTCAATCAATTCGCGGCGCAATGCATCAGCGTTGGTGATGTTGCCATTGTGGGCGATTGCAGCCCCACCCATGGAAAACTCGCCTAAAAACGGCTGCACGTCGCGAATTTGTGTTGGCCCTTTCGACCCAGCGGTCGAATAGCGAACGTGACCGATACCAATCGGACCGGGCAGCGTGTTCATGATGCCCTGACTTGTAAAGTTATCGCGCACCAATCCGAACCGATGCGCAGACTGAAATCCGTTCTCAGGCTCGTAGGTGACAATGCCACCTGCTTCCTGGCCGCGATGTTGAAGCGCGTGCAGTCCAAGGGCCACAAAGTTGGCAGCGGAATTGACACCTATGACGCCAAAAATCCCGCATTCTTCGCGCAATTTGTCGTCGTCAAACGGGTTCGTCGTCAGGGATGATTCGGCCATGAGGGCTGGATGAAGTCCATGAAGCAGCAGATGCCGCCTTCTTAAAGGGTCGTCATCAAAGTGTCACGCTGTCTGTCGCCGAATAATGTGAAAAAAAATTGAAGGCCCGCGGCGGACAGGACGCGGGCCTTCTTCGAGCAATCTTGCACCGGATGATGACACTCGTACCTGGGCGGGAAATCTTTACACACACATCACACCAATTGCCCGAACTGGTTATGCCTTATGATCTTTCGATCAGGGCGGGGACTTGGGGAACTCTTTACGCAAGACCTGCGAACCACTGCCGTCTCGCTAACAAGAACTGTTATGCAGGGGTCCAAAGGCGTCAGTTGGGCGCAAATGCTCGGTTTCGGGGCGTCTTTGTGATTTGGGCTGCCCAAACAATTTGGCGCGAAAAGACACGAGTTCAGGTCAGGGTACCAACTCTGCCCCATATCAAAGTTGTGTGGCGACAAATGTCGGCCCAAGGCTCGGCTGTATCCGCAGCGTCGACAATTAGGGGGTATTTTGGCGTTTTCCGGCGTCGCAATTGCTGCCTCATTTCAATCTCGGCCGATATGGAAACGAACTGTTTCCATAAATGCGGTAAAATTTCAGGCGTTGAGGTCGTGCTGAAAAAGCAAAACGCGGCCTCGATTCGAAGCCGCGTTAGCAATTTCAGTAATTTGACGCTCTTAGGTTTCGGCTGCTTCCGAACACTGACCCATCAGATCTTCATAGCGCGCCATGACCCAAGTCTGCGGATCTTCTGGAATTTGATCCATGATCGTGTCCGAGACTTGATTGTAAACCGCAGCGGTGCGGCTTTCGTCGATAACAGCGATGGGATCATTCACGATCACCTGCTCGTAGATCATCATTCCAATGACGACCAGCAAAATGCCGCGCGCCGCACCGAAGAGAAAACCGAACCCCTGATCAATACCGCCAAGGGCCGAACGCTGAACAGCGCCAGCAAATAGCGGCGTAAAGACTGAGACGATGATCAACGCCACCGCAAAGACCACGGCGAATGCACCAATCATGGCCAAATCACAGGATCCTGCAATGAAATCGCGCAGGACAGGAACCTCTTTCATCAGCGGCTCGACAGTCGGTGCAAAAACAAAAGCCACAATCGCGGCCAGTATCCAACCACCTATTGCCAGCGTCTCGCGAACAAATCCGCGCGAATACGCCAGAACTGAAGAGAGAATGATTATGACGGCAACGATTCCGTCAAGAATGGTAAATGCTTCCATGTCTGCCTCGTCGTTCTTTTCCGGGGCGATCAGCCCGCACCAAATACATCACCCACAAGCGCCGTCAGATCCGGTAGTTTCCGCATACTCACACCACTCATCGCGCCAATTTTACTGCGGTCAGGGATCAAAGCATGGGTGAAACCCAGTTTTTGCGCTTCTTTCAGGCGCGACTCTGATTGTCCGACCGGACGCAGGCTTCCTGATAGGCTGATTTCGCCAAAAACGACAGTGTTCGCAGGCAGGGCCACATCTTCACGTGCGGAAAATAGCGCCGCTGCCACAGCCAGATCTGCCGCCGGTTCAGCGATCCGAAGGCCACCTGCCACGTTCAAATAGACGTCCAAACCCGCAAATGGGATGCCACAGCGCGATTCCAAAACCGCCAGGATCATTGCCAGCCGCGCGCCATCCCAGCCCACAACGGACCGTCGGGCCTGTCCTGCGGGGGCAGGGGACACCAATGCCTGAAACTCGCATAGCACCGGCCGGGTGCCCTCGATCCCGGCAAAAACCACTGATCCGGCGCTGGGCGTATCCCGTTCGCCCAGAAACAATGCCGAGGGGTTCGTAACTTCTGCCAACCCGGCCCCCGTCATCTCAAACACGCCGATCTCGTCAGCAGGTCCAAACCGGTTCTTCACAGCGCGCAAAATGCGGAACTGATGCCCGCGCTCGCCCTCGAAATAGAGAACCGTGTCGACCATATGCTCGACCACTCTGGGGCCTGCGATCTGCCCCTCCTTGGTGACATGGCCAACAAGAATCACGCTGATCCCTTTGCGTTTGGCGAATGTCGTCAATTCGTGCGCTGCTGCGCGCACCTGAGAAACCGACCCGGGAGCAGAATCCACCGTGTCCAACCACATGGTCTGAATGGAATCGATGATTGCCAGATCCGGTGCTTCCGCCTCAAGCGTTGTCATGATGTTGCGCAGGTTGGTGTCGGCGGCCAGTTTCACCGCCGCATTGCCCAATCCCAACCTTTGCGCCCGCATCCGCACCTGGGCCGAGGCCTCTTCCCCCGACACATAGATCGCCTTCAATCCCTGGCTGGTGAAGGCTGCGGCGGCCTGCAACAGAACAGTCGATTTCCCGATGCCGGGATCACCGCCCACCAGAACCGCCGAGGCCGGAACCAATCCACCGCCCAACACCCGGTCCAATTCGGCCATGCCCGACATAGTGCGTGGGGGCGGGGCCTCTTCGCTGGCCAGATCGCTCAACTCAATTGCGCGCCCGCGCGCCGCGCCCAAGCCTTTCGACTTCGGACCAGCCGACAAAGGCGTGTCTTCCGATATAGTGTTCCATGCTTTGCAATCGTCGCACTGCCCGGACCATTTGGTATGGACCGCGCCGCAGTTTGCGCATGTGAAGCTTGGGTTTTTTGCCATGTTCCCGCCGTTCTGCCTCAGGCAACAGGCGGCGTCAAACTATGAACGGCTGGGTCGCAGGAAAGGCAGATCCTTCAGATCGCTCATCGCGTCAGGTGGCGGCAGCAATGGGCGCAAACGGCGATTTTCGCTGTTTTCGCGCCCTCGCATGTCGCGAGCCACGGCCAATACACCGCGATAATCTATCGCGCTGGGCGTGTTTTGGTCATTTGCTGCGTTCGCCTTGTGACCACCATGCCGGAAAAGCAGTTTTGGCGCGTCCGGCCATTCAGGCTTCTCCAGAATCAGAGGCGGCTTTGGTGCATGCGCTGAACGGAATGACAGAACTGGTTCGTCGATTACTTCGTCGTCTTCCGCCACACGCGCATCATATTCAAATGTGCGATCCAAACCGCAGACGACAACGATGCCCAACCAAAGAACCGGGCAGATCAAGGCAAATACAATGAACAGCCAATTGAATGGCGCAAACCCGAACGCCCAAGGGGCCAATCCAGCCGTTGTAAATGCTGCAAACAACCCGGACGCCGCATAAAGCCAGCCATTGGCCGAACGCGACAACGCCAAACGTCGAAACGAAAGCCATGCCGTTGCAAACGGCACAGACAATAGAATCGTCTTCAGGACGATTTGAATAAGCAGCGTGACGGCATTCATGCGCGCCTCCAGACAGCCACCCCAAGTAGCACAAGACCGCATCATGGTTAAAAAAGGGTTGCGAGTCCCACATTGTTTCCAAAATGGAACCTAACTGTTGCGCTGTTGCAAAAGTGCTTTTTGGGGAACTGCGTCATGGTCCGCGCCCCGGGCCACAATACACATCCATTTCCACGGGTTATGCCTGCAACATCATTTACGGAATTGCGCCAAGGATGGACCTGGAAAAACTTGAAAATGCACAAATGGAACCTGCGAAGTGGCCCGCTCAGCGCACAGCTTCAATGGGTCCTTCGGCGCTGCCTGTGATGAACTGAGTGACATAAGGATCGCCGCTTTCGTCCATATCGGTGACCGGTCCTGTCCAGCGGATTTTTCCCCCGTGGAGCATGGCAACTTTATCGGCAATGGCGCGCACCGATGTCATATCGTGGGTGATAGTCATTCCCGTTGCACCCATCTCAACCACAATCTCGCGGATTAGATCGTTGATGACACCGGACATTATCGGGTCCAACCCCGTAGTCGGTTCGTCAAAGAAGATAATCTCAGGTTCCGCTGCAATCGCCCGCGCCAACCCAACGCGCTTTTGCATCCCGCCAGACAATTCCGCTGGAAACAGATCGGCCACATCCGGAGTCAGCCCCACACGGCGCAATTTCTCTATCGCAATCTCGCGCGCCTCGTCCTTCGGACGTTTCAAAGACCCGCGCAGCAACCGAAATGCAACATTCTGCCATGCAGGCAGACTGTCGAACAAAGCTCCGCCTTGAAACAGCATCCCGAACCGCGCCAGAAACGCATCGCGTTCGGATGATCCCTGCCGCAGGCGCGTTACGTCCTGACCTTCAACTGTTATTTCACCCCGATCCGCCGTGATCAGCCCCAACACGCTTTTCAACAACACCGATTTCCCCGTGCCGGACCCGCCAATGATCACCATGCTCTCACCACGCGGGATCTCCAGATCCACCCCGCGCAGAACCTCTTTCGAACCAAAAGCCTTATGAACACCGGAAAGATTTATCATGCCGCGAAAAACAACTCTGTCAGAATGAAGTTCGCCGCCAGTATCAGCACGCTCGCCGCTACAACCGCGCCCTTGGTTGCAGCACCCACGCCTTGCGCCCCGCGCCCCGACCGCATCCCGAAATAGCACCCCATCAGGGCGGCGATGAACCCGAATACTGCGCCTTTAGACAGGGACGAGATAATGTCCAATGGCTCAAGGAAATCCAGCGTGTTGGTAAGGTACGTCGCCGCGTTGAATCCAAGGCGGTTCACACCCACCAGATAGCCGCCCATGATCCCGATGATATCACCCACCGCCACCAGCACCGGCATTACCAATGTGGCCGCCAATACTCGGGGCAGGGTCAGATATTTCATCGGATTGGTCGACAGTGTCACCAACGCATCAATCTGCTCGGTCACCTTCATCGTCGCAATCTCGGCGGCAATCGAAGACGTCACCCGCGCCGCGATCATCAAACCAACCAGCACCGGCCCCAACTCGCGCACCATGCCAATGGCCACGATCTGCGGCACTACCGCTTCCGCCGAGAACCGCGCGCCGCCCGCATAGATTTGCAGGGCCAACGCGCCCCCGGTAAATATTGTCGTCAAACCAACCACGGGCAGCGAGAAATATCCGATCTGCAAGACTGAACTGGCAAATTCACGGGGATACCATGGTGGGCGCGCCAGATGTGTCACCGTTTCAAAGGCAAACTGCGCCACCCGCCCAATGGCCGCCAACATACCCAGAACGGCCGCCCCTATACTCGCCAGAAACTTCACGTGTCGCCCTCAAAATGTCGCTGATACCGATGGCCCAGCGACGTCAAAATCTCATATCCGATCGTTCCGGCCGCCTCAGCCAAATCATCTACAGACTGGTCTGGTCCCAATATATCCAATGCTTCCGGCACCGCGTCCAGATGGGTTACATCGACAGTTATTAAATCCATCGACACCCGACCCACCACAGGGCAGGCCACGCCACCGGCAAAAACCTGCGCCTGCGCTCCCATAGCGCGGATAAGACCATCAGCATACCCCGCTGCCACGGTCGCAATCGTGCGCTCGATATCAGCGGTCCAGGCATTGCCGTATCCAACCGTCTCAAAAGGTGTCACTTGCCGGGTTTGAATGACCGGCAGCGAAACTTGAACGACCGTCTTCGCGTCGCTGAACGGAAGCCCACCATACAGGCCAACGCCCGGGCGCACCAAGTCGAAATGATAATCCTCTCCCAAAAGTATCCCACCGGTCGCCGCCAAAGACCGGCGATGTGCGATACCATCGGTCATGCCCCGAAATGCTCGCAATTGCTGGGCGTTCATAGGGTGTTCGGGTTCATCGGCACAGGCCAGATGGCTCATCACCAACCGCGGACCAATGGCCATCAGTTCGTCTTTCAAATCATCCCAGTCGGCGGCTTCCATGCCCAGTCTGTTCATTCCGGTATCCAGCTGAATGCCAAAGCTGGTGCCAGGAGCATCTGCAAAATGGCGCGCGACCTGTTCAGGCGAATTCAAAAGCGGGATCAGATTCGCGGACCGGAGTACATCGGTGTCTCCCGCCATATGACCGGAAAATACATAAATATCTGCGTCTGCTCCAACAGCGCGCCGGACCGCCGCGCCTTCGCTGACCAATGCCACAAAAAATGACTGTGCACCCTCTGCGGCCAGCTTGCGCGCTACGTGTCCTGCATCCAGGCCATAGCCATTGGCCTTAACGACGGCACCGGTTTCGACATGATCACTGCTCAGAGCACCTAAAGCACGCCAATTGGCGGCCAGTGCATTCAGATCGATCTTTAAAGTCGCGGCGCTCATGGCCAAGGGTTTCCGCCAAGGGGCAAGGGGCGTCAAGGCCTGATGCACATCGCCATTAGCTAACCCAAACCAGCAGGCCGAAACCGGCCAATGCATAGACGACACCCAGAAACCATTGCCAGCCAGAGGTTCTGCCGCTGTGGATCGCGCCAGTTTTTGGGTCAAAGCTGCCGGACAACCGGTCCCCAACTTCATGAGCCGCAGACGATGCGACGATGCGCGACTGCCATTCCTTGCCCTGATGCGGTCCCCCGACCACGCGAAAAACCGGCGCAAACGTCGGCGAGTCGGCTTCATAGCCAGAACGTCCCTCAATCAAGTCGATGACATCGATTTCAACAGTGACTGATCGACGATGGTGCATCAGGCTGACAGCCAACATCCAGCCGCCCACCAGAATCAACCCAACAGCAATCGACAGGTAAACCCAGTCCAGGCTGTTCATGGAAGCTCGAACCAGCGCTGGCGTTCGCGTCGTTTCTTTTCACCGATCATGCAGTCCACTTTTGGCCGCGTATGCTCGGCGACTAAAACGACGTCTGGCGGACCGGCCAGCTCCAATACGATTTTGCGGCGAACAGCCAAAGGAAAATCCTCCCAACGATGGACCGGAATGACAAAAGCACCAGGTCCGCCAATCACACAGGCCTCATAGTAGAGGTTAAGATCGGGAATACCCCAAACTTCCTCTGGTTCCCAGGTCATCAGCGGCAATCCGTTGATAACAATCCCGGCCTCAATGGCGCGGTCGCGAGAGCGTTCAACTGGCGAGCCATCATTGTTCGGTCCATCGCCCGAGATATCGATGACACGCCGTAAGCCTTTGAAAGCATTGCCTTCAATGCCCTCGATACCGTATTTGATAGCACCGGAAATCGACGTTCGCCTCATGCCGAAGCCGCTATCCTCCCTCAATATCGCGGCAACCGCCTCGGCACTTTCGCGACCGTCGATAACGGTCCAGGGCACAATAAGACGCTGCGAGCCGTCGCCGGCCCATTCCACGTAGGTCAGAGCAATTTTCCCAGTGAATGAACTCAAAATAGCGTTAACAACTTGATCGCTGACCAGCGCCTCGGCATATCCCCGACGCTGCAAGCTCAATTCGTAAGGCGCCATCGAGCGGGACACATCCACCATCAGTGCCAACTCAACATCGACTTCTTCCGCAACTACCGACCCTGGCACAGCCAAAAGCCCGACACACAGGCCGCCCAAAGCTATCGCCATTGAGTGAAAATGGCGAAGGACCGAAACCAACCGCGGAAAGCACTGTCGCATGCCGAAATCCTGACCCTATCAGCGTCAAATTCCAACCCACACAGTCAAAGTTTTGCCAACTTTGCACGATATCGAAACAATCAACAAATTGTGGAAAGTCCAATGGAATATGGCGCTACCAGCGATCCCCGCCTTGAGTTCAAGGGGATCAAACAACAGATTGTGACCCCGTTGACGGCTGCTGTGGCTGCGCATGACGTGTTGTCAGTCGCGCTGGCTATCTACAGCGGATACCGGTTTGACCCCGGCATGGCGGGCCTCTTGGCAATGGTGCTGGGCATCCTTGTGCCTTGGTTCTTACTGGTGCTTCTGGTGCGCCGGGTTGTGCTTCTGGCCGTTCGCGACAAGTCGCAAAAACCAATTCAAGACCTGATAGGTATCCTCGTCGCCATGGCGAAAAATCGTGATCTGGTCATGGGTGGGGCTTTTCGCCTTCTGTTGATTTGCTTCTTCGTCGGCAGCTTTGGATACCAAAAAGAACTGGTCGCCGTTTTTCAGCCATTCGGATGGGATCAAGCCTTTGCTGAACTGGACAGGTTCTTGCACTTTGGCCGGGATTCTTACGTGCTTTTGCAACCAATGACCGGGTCGCCCATTGCGGTCACCGGACTGAATGCGGCCTATCATTTGTGGTTTTTCCTGATCTATTTCGCGGTCTTCGTCGCTTGCTTCGCCGCCACGCATCACCGCCAGTCTCGCAATTTCCTGGTCGCTCTGGTGCTGACATTTGCAATCGGCGGAAACCTAATGGCCATCGTCTTCTCGTCTGCTGGCCCCGTCTACTTTGAGCGGCTCGGATTTGGCACTGACTTCGCTCCGCTGATGACCCACCTGAACAACGTCGCCGAGGTCTCGCCGGTTTGGGCGCTGGGCGTGCAGGAAGATCTCTGGGCCGGTTATCAGCAAAACGGACAACTGGCCGGTATTTCAGCGATGCCCAGCATGCATGTGGCAACGTCAGTCTTGATGGCACTTTACGCCTTCACCCATACTCGCTGGTTGGGATGGACAATGGCCATTTTTGCCGGGTTGATCATGATCGGTTCGGTGCAACTTGGCTGGCACTATGCAGTTGACGGTTATGCTGGCGGCCTGATCGCTGCGGCCGCATGGTGGGGATTGCGCCGTTTCGCTTAAGTGCCGCGACCCATTTTCTTATTGTAAGAAAATGTCCAAAATTCTTTCATTCAAAGAATTTTTCTCCCGCACCAAAGAAATGTCAAAGGCTTAAAACCCGTCGTCTCTCTCGCCCTGCCAGGTCTTGGCCAGATTACCAAAGCGTGTGAACTGACCTTCAAAACTCAACTCAACGGTGCCGATGGGGCCATGGCGCTGCTTGCCGATAACAACTTCGGCGCGGCCGTGAAGACGTTCCATCTCCTCCTGCCACTTCGCCATGCCCTCCAGGTCGTGATCGCCGGGTTTCTCCCGTTCCTTGTAGTATTCCTCGCGGAACACAAACATCACGACATCGGCGTCCTGCTCGATAGAGCCCGACTCTCGTAAGTCACTCAGTTGCGGTCGTTTATCTTCCCGGTTTTCTACCTGACGCGACAACTGCGACAGGGCCACAACTGGAATATCCAACTCTTTCGCAATGGCCTTCAAGCCTTGCGTAATCTCGCTCACTTCATTGACGCGGCTGTCCTTCGCAGTAGCCGGACGCACCAACTGCAAGTAGTCCACAATCAGACAATCCAACCCATGCTCGCGCTTCAAACGTCGCGCCCGCGCCGCCAACTGACTGATCGGCAAAGCCGCCGTATCGTCGATAAACAAAGGACAGGCCTCCAATGTCTTGGCCGCCTCGACAAACCGCCGGAACTCGGTTTCCGTCATATCCCCGCGCCGGATCTGCTCAGAGGGCACCTCAGCCGCTTCCGACAAAATCCGGGCTGCCAACTGTTCCGCCGACATCTCAAGCGAGAAGAAACCGACCACGCCACCGTTCACCGCACCTTCGCTGCCGTCGTGCAGTTTTCCCTTGCGATAGGCCTTGGCCATGTTGAACGCGATGTTTGTCGCCAGTGATGTCTTGCCCATCGACGGGCGGCCAGCAAGGATCAGCAAGTCGGATTTATGCAATCCGCCCAGCTTCTTATCCATGTCGGTTAATCCGGTCGAAATCCCCGCCAACCCGCCATCACGCTGATAAGCCGCATTGGCTTGGTTTACCGCATCGGTAACTGCGCGCAGGAACGACTGGAACCCCTGGTCGGAATTTCCGGCCTCGGCCAGCTTATAAAGCGCCTGTTCTGCCTCGACGATCTGCTCTTTCGGCTCGCTCGCAACTTCAACTTTCGATGCCTTGGCAGAAATCTCGCGTCCCAAATCCATCAGCGAGCGGCGGATCGCCAGATCATAGATCATCTGCGCATAGTCTTTAGCCGCAAACGATGAAATCGCCGCACCGGCCAGCCGCACCAGATACGCAGGCCCGCCTAGTTCAGCCAATCCGGGGTCATCTTCCATGAACGCTTTCAGCGTCACGGGTGAGGCAAGTGCGTTTTTCGCGATCCGGGCCGAGGCGATCTCGTAGATTCGCGCATGGACTGGGTCGTAAAAATGCCCCTCATTTATGACGCCAGCGACCCGGTCATAAATTTCATTATTGGTCAGGATCGCACCCAGAAGCTGTTGTTCAGCCTCGATATTATGCGGCAGAGTTTCGCCCTCTGCTTCGCCCGTTTCACCTGTTCGGATCTGTGCGATCTCGTTCATTTCTGTCCTCGAATTTCACCCCTGCCGTGGGGAGCAGACATACGCTGTTGCGCAGGCCCGCGTCTATCGGGATATCTTGTGGATAGCCTGTGGATAGTTCGAAATCCACATCATCTTGTGGCAGTATATGCCAATTCATCAATATCGGCTATTGAGTAGGGAAATTAATTTTCCGCTCTAGCATCCTGCCATGCCCGCGGCGCCCGCAAGAACGCCTCAACTTCTCTCAGCGTGTCAGCGTCAAACATCTCGCCATCCCGTGCCACTTCCAGAACGTCCCACCAGGTGCACAAGTGATGCAATTGCACTCCATGGTTGGCCAATGTGTCGATCGTCTCGGGGAAAATCCCATAATAGAAAATCACTGCCGTGTGTCCGCAGGTTGCCCCGGTCTCGCGGATTGCATCCACGAACGACAGCTTCGATCCGCCATCCGTCGTCAGATCCTCAACCAGCAACACCCTCTGGCCCTCGCTCATCTCGCCCTCGATGCGCGCATTGCGCCCGTATCCCTTTGGTTTCTTGCGCACATAGGTCATAGGCAGTGCCATGCGTTCGGCAACAAGGGCTGAAAATGGAATGCCTGCCGTCTCACCGCCCGCAATATTGTCGAAGGCTTCGAAACCGGCGTCACGCATCACTGTCACGGTCATGAAATCCATCAGTGTCGAGCGGATGCGCGGATAGGAAATCAATTTGCGGCAATCGATATATGTGGGCGAGGGCAGACCCGACGCCAAAATAAATGGGTCCGTCGCATTGAAATGCACCGCCCCGATTTCCAACAGCATATTGGCCGATAGTTTGGCCATTTCTTCTTTGGTTGGAAATCCTGTCGGTATCATTTTAATGCCCCTCTCTCAGACGCAATCCGCGTCAATTTCACCCAAGCGCGGTCGAACGCGCGCCTATTTCACGACCCGCCAATGCAAAGACCGTCCCGGATCAAACACCGTCACTGGCCCGGCGCCGGTTTCAACTCTGTCCGGCAGATCGATCGCCGCGCCCTTCTCAAGCACGATCCGATCCTCATTCACGGACAGACCATAAAAGGCCGGACCATTCAGCGAGGTAAAGCCTTCAAGCCGATCCAAGGCACCAGCTTCCTCAAAAACTTCCGCCAGGCACGACAAAGCCACCGGCGCGGTAAAACACCCGGCACAGCCGCACGCATTCTCCTTTGTGTCCGTCGCGTGGGGCGCCGAATCCGTACCCAGGAAAAACCGCTTATCGCCGCCTGTCGCTGCACCCAGCAATGCCTCGCGATGGGTTCCACGTTTCAGGATGGGCAGACAATAGTAATGGGGTCGAATGCCCCCAACCAGCATGTCGTTTCGATCCAGCATCAAATGCTGCACGGTGATCGTCGCACCCAGATCGTCACCGCCGTCGCTGGCATAGGCCACAGCTTCGGCAGTGGTGATATGCTCCATCACCACACGCAATCCCGGCGTCGCCCGTCGGATCGGGTCCAGAACTTCATCGATAAACACGGCCTCGCGGTCGAAGATGTCGATCTCTCCGCGCGTTACTTCGCCATGCACGCACAGCGGCAATCCAATGTCGGCCATGCGCTCCAGAACGCCGCGCACCTTGTCGAAGTCTTTGACACCACTGGCAGAATTCGTCGTCGCCCCGGCCGGATAAAGTTTCACCGCCTTCACCAACCCACTGGCCGCTGCCAAGTCATCCGCATCCGTCGTTTCAGTCAGATACAACGTCATCAAGGGGTCAAAGGTCATGCCATCAGGCAGGGCGCGTAAAATCCGGTCGCGATAAGCCGCCGCATCATCGCCAGTCACAACCGGCGGCACCAGATTGGGCATGATGATTGCACGGGCAAAATGCTTGGCCGAAGACGGCAAAACCCCCTCCAACATGGCACCGTCGCGCAAATGCAAATGCCAGTCGTCAGGGCGGCGTATCGTCAGACGTGTCGTCATGCCCGTCCTCTAGCCCAAGCCCCGCCAAAGTGCCAGAGCCACCAGCCCTCAACGCCGGAAAATTCCTGCCCCCTTTGACACCATTGCGAATACCCGCAAAATGCCCCATCTGAATATCTGTCCAAGGGCCAACGCAGGCCCGAAAAACTTGCTTGGGAGGTTTCGTATGCTCGGCACTTTTATTCTTGGTCTTGCCGCTGGCTGGGCCGCACCTCACGCAGAGCCTCATGTTGTGGGGGCGTTGAAGAACGTATTGAAACTGGATGCTGATCCTGACCCTGTCGAAGCCCGCAGCTTCGCTCTTGCCGCGTGCTTTGTTGCTGCTGCCATCGCCTCTGTTCTGCTCGCCAAAGATGCCGCCGTCACCCTGGCAATAGGAACGCTGGTCGGCGTCGCCGTTCCCCGACTTATGCAGATGCGAAAGTCGGCAAAGACGCCGGACTACGATAGCTAAGGCGCACAATTCCAGATAGATTTCAGTGTAAGTGCCCGCACGTTAACCTATGGTTTCCAAAGGTTGACGCTTATTCCCGGGCAAGTCTCTCCCACTGGCTTTCAATTCAGCCTGTGCCATATCCAGAGCTTGCTGAAAACGCGGCAGACTATGCCGTTTCAGCACGGCCCGACAAAAGACTGCCGCAAGATAATGCCGTTTGTCGCGCATCAGACGCCCAAGAACAGATCGCAAATACTGGATGCTCTGCCTGCGCGCACGCATGACACCAGCAAATGCCGTCCGGTCCAGCTTTTCAGCCGCCGCTTGCTCACACAAAGCCGAAACCATGCCCAACTTGCGCAAGTCTGCATCAATTCCCGCCGCTCCACCGCGCCGATACCCGAATCGGTGAATATTGGCGCCGCGGAACATGGCCGCGTGCATGGCATCTTCGGTTTCACCCGGATCATATATGACAAAGGCAGCCTCGGCTGCTTCCAGCATATCCGGCGCAAATCCATAGCGGCTGGTAAAATCCATCTTCCGGGTGTGGCCAAAACGTGCGTCCCAGGTCGTCAGCCCGCGTTCCAGCGTCGCCTGCGGTGCCACCGAAATAACTGTCGCCCCCGGTGCAACTACGGAAAACGCGGCCGCCGCGTATCCGCACATTCCCGCCCCGTAAAAAAGGACACGGTCAAAGTCTTCAAAGAAGCCTTCATCAACTAATCTGTCAAAATAGCCGTAAACATGTCGGTCGCGATACCAGGTCTCGCCCAATGCCAGAACGGTCAGATGCGACCAACCCTTTTGCTCGCAAACATCGAACCCAAGCGGCAACCCGGTCTCGCTTTGCGACCGAACACCCACCATTGTCTCAAAACAAACGAATAATACTTCCTGCGAACGGTCCACAAAAACCGCCGCATGCATGTCACCCAAAGGTGAAAAATAACCCTCGGTCTCGCCGATTTCTTCCAGCTCTCGCAGCCATTGGAAATCAGAAAGGTCCTCAGGTAAAGCAGCCCCCACTACCATACCAAACATCCTCTTTACCGGCCTCGACCTTAGCGCCAATGCAGACGTAGTGGCAAGTCACTGACCTTGAACCGGGGAAAGTTTGGCAACTCCTTTATGCGTTTATCGTCTTCTTCTGTCTGAAAATACTTCGGGGGTCCCGGGGGCAGGGCCCCCGGCGGATCGCCGACGAAGTCGGGGAAATTAGAAATCTCCGGAACCTGTCCTCAAAACAAAAAAAGCCCGGCTGAACAGCCGGGCTCGTGCGCCATTAAGGATCGATAGGTCTACTTCGCAGGGCCGATCATCATCACCATCTGACGGCCTTCCATCTTGGGCATGTTTTCGACCTTGCCCAATTCCTGGATGTCATCGGCCACGCGTTCCAACAACTCACGCCCAAGGTTCTGGTGTGCCATCTCACGACCACGGAACCGCAAAGTGACTTTCACCTTGTCGCCGGCCTCCAGAAAGCGCGTCACGTTGCGCATTTTAACGTCATAATCGTGAGTGTCGGTGTTTGGCCTAAACTTCACTTCTTTAACGTCGATGGTTTTTTGTTTCTTGCGGGCTTCGCTCTCGCGCTTTTGCTGCTCATACTTGAACTTACCAAAGTCCATGATCTTGCATACTGGGGGCGAGGCATTCGGAGAAATTTCTACCAGATCAAGACCGGCGTCTTCCGCCAGTTCCATTCCGCGCTCCGGGGTCACAACCCCGACATTTTCTCCTTCGGCTCCGATGAGCCTGATTTCAGGGACACGGATTTTTTCGTTGATCCGGGGGCCTGTGTCACGCACCGGCGGTGCGTTGTGTGGTCTGCGAGCGATGATTGTCGTCCTTTTGTCGTTAATCGTCAGGTGGTTCAAAATAAGGCCATCCGCGTCAGCATTCAACAGGGATTTACGGGGAAATATGCCGATAATTGCCCCCTGATGCGCCAGTTCGTGCCCGTTATGACTCGGTCAGGCGCGAATCACTGGACTCTGGTTCAAACCAAAGGCAGATGGCGCAGATATTGTATTCAGGAGGACCCGACATGAGGGGCATGATTATTGCAGCACTGGTTGTCATTTTGGCAGCTGTCGGCTGGTTCGTATTTGGCAACCAAGACGACGCCACACCAACAAGCGCAGTCGAAGAAACACCCGCCGCCGTTGAAGAAACAGTGGAAGAGACAACAAGCACAGTAGAAGAAGCCGTAGAAACAGCCGTTGAAGAGGCCGAAGCGGTCGTCACCGAAGCTGTCGAAGAGGCGAAAGAAGAAGCCGCAGCAGCAGTGGAAGAAGTCAAAGAGGACGCCGCCGCCATGGTCGAAGACGCCAAGGACGAGGCCACGAGCCTGGTCAATGACGCCGTAGAAAACCTTGTCGGAGATGCTACAGAAAGCGTGGCAGAAGAGGCCGCAGAAAACGTCGTCGAGGAAGCCGCCGAAAGCGTGACCGAAGCCGCCACCGAGACAGCAACCGAAGCCGCGGCAGAAACGGCTACCGAAGCCGCGACAGATACGGCTGTTGAAGAAGCAGTCGAAGGTGCCAAAGACGCTGTCGAAGGTGCATTGGGCGACGCTTTGAGCACTGGAAACTGATCCAGCTTTCAGTTCCTCAGTCGAAAACCGAAAAGGCCGCGCTTATCAGGCGCGGCCTTTTTCATTCACTTCAGACGAATTCAGCCCACAAAGGCTTTCTCGACCACATAGTGTTTCGGGTCGCTATTGGCGCCTTCTTCCAGGCCGAAGCTCTCCAAAATTGCCTTGAGATCCGTGTTTAACCCAAGAGAGCCACACACCATGGCCCGGTCGGTTTCGGCGTTGATCGGCTCGATCCCCAAATCCTTAAAGAGCGCGCCGGTTGCCAACAAGGTGGTCACGCGGCCCATCTTTGGGCTCTCTTCACGAGTTGTCGTTGGATAGTAAATCAGTTTGTCCAGACCCGGACCCAGCAAATCCTGCATCATTTCATCGTTGCGGATATTCTCGATTAACTGACGTCCGTATTCCAACTCAGCAACGTCGCGACAGGTGTGTGTGATGATAACCTGCTCGTAATCCTCAAAAGTTTGCGGATCGCGCAAAAGCGACGCAAATGGCGCAAACCCTGTGCCGGTTGCGAAAAACCACAGCCGTTTACCCGGCAACAATGCGTCGTGTACCAGCGTTCCCACGGGCTTCGGGCGCAAGATCACCTGATCGCCCGGCTGAATGTGTTGCAACTTCGACGTCAATGGCCCGTCCTGAACCTTGATCGAGTAAAATTCCAACTCTTCGTCCCAGCTGGGGCTGGCAATAGAATACGCACGCAACAGCGGTTTCTGGCGCCCGGTGCTTGGATCAGGATCGCCCATCAATCCGATCATCACAAACTCACCCGAGCGAAACCGCAATGACGCCGGACGTGTCGTGCGGAAGGAAAACAACCGGTCGGTCCAGTGATGAACTTCGGTTACGGTCTGTGCGTCCGGAAGAACCACCGGTTTTGCGGCAATTTGGGTCAAGGGTCTTTGCTCTGTCATTAATTCTCAGCGGCACCATAGGGCCGCCCCTCGTCTTAAACGTTGATGTCGATCAAGGAAAGTCGGGATCAGGCGCGCAGCCGCGACTGATAATCATGGGACGCCCAATCACTGCGCGCTCGCCATTGGTTTTCAGGCTGCCGGTCCGCCAGGTCCTGAGAGATTTCAACCTCGTCAAAACCACATCGCCGCGCCATAGCATATTGATCTGTGATGACATGGCCACTGGCGCGAAGCCGACCCTGATAGCCCATCAGTCGTAGCCGCCGCGCAATGGTAAATCCGCGCCCATCGGCGAAACTGGGAAAATCCACACGGATCAAGTCGATCGAGTCCAGTCGCGTGCGCAACACCTCAGGGTCCGCGTTCGACGGCACATCCACCGCCAAAACTGGTTGGCAGTCGTTGGCCGCCAGATCGTCTAGGGCGGTATACCCATGCACCCAGTCATCGGCCTCAAAACCAGTATCCGTCACGATAACACTCATTGGTCTTTCTCCTCGGACCTGCGCACAATCTTTTCACCGTCAAAGTGGATGCCGCATTCCTGTTTTACCTGTCCGCGCCACCGACCGGCGCGTTGATCTTCACCTTCACCGACCCGCGTGGTGCAGGGCGCGCATCCAATGGATGGAAACCCCTTGGCGACAAGCGGATGACTGGGAAGACGGTTGTTCTGCATATAATCGCGTATGTCCTCAGGCATCCACTTTGCCAAAGGATTGATTTTGATGCGTTTTTCGTCTTCTTCCTCAAACAGCGAAAGCTCTGCACGCTTGCCGCCTTGAAAGCGTTTGCGCCCCGTCACCCAGGCGTCGAAATCTTCCAGTGCCCGGTTCAGCGGCTCGGTTTTGCGCAATGCGCAACACGCATCCGTATTAGTCGTGTGCAGTCGATTGTTCGGGTCTTTCAGAAACGCCTCGGTGCGATCCGGCGATGTCACCCGCACGTCCGTTAACCCAAGCCGCGCCGCAACCTCTCGCTGATAATCCAGCGTCTCGGGAAACAACATCTCGGTATCCAGAAAAATGACCGGCACAGTTCGATCGATGATCGACACCATGTGCAACAACACAACGGATTCCGCGCCAAAGGACGACACCAAAGCTGTTGGGCCGACGCTCGGATCGAACATAGCATGTTCCAGAACATCGATTGCCGAATGATGCGTATACCGCCGATTAAGATCAGCAACGCGATCTGCAATCAGATCGGGCGGTGACTCAAGCGGCATGAGACTGCTCTTTTTCCGGATACAACGCCGCCTTGAATGGCGGCAGCCCTATCCGACGGTATGTTGACAGGAACGTCTCGTCGTCACTCTCCCGCAGGTCAAGATAGGTCTCAATCAAACGCTCAACCGCAGGCACAATCTCTTCTGCTGTAAACCCAGGGCCAGCTCGTTCGCCAACGGTTGCGGTTTCAGTCCCGTCACCACCCAGCGTGATCTGATAGTTCTCAACACCAGCACGATCCAGGCCCAAAATGCCGATGTGACCCACATGGTGATGCCCGCAAGCATTGATGCAGCCCGAGATCTTGATCTTCAGCGCGCCAATCTCGTGTTCCAGCTTCAACTCGTCGAACCGCGTCGCAATCTCCTGAGCAATCGGGATCGACCGAGCCGTTGCCAACGCGCAGTAATCCATACCGGGGCACGCGATGATATCGCTGACCAACCCGATGTTTGCTGTCGCAAGTCCGTCCGCACGCAAGGCAGCGTAAACCTCGGGCAAATCCGATTTGTGAATATGGGGCATGATCACGTTCTGCTCATGGCTGATGCGTAGTTCGTCATGCCCAAACCGCTCTGCCAAGTCGGCCAAAACGCGAATTTGATCCGCCGAAGCATCCCCCGGCGTATCCCCGTGCTTTTTCAACGAGACTGATACAATTGCATAACCATCCGCTCGATGCGCGCTCAGGTTGGTATCGGTCCACGACCGGAACGCAGGATTGGCCGCACGATGCGCCTCATATCCATCTACTGAAGCATCACGGAACGCCGGCGGTGCAAACTGCGCTTCGATCCCGGCTAGCAGCTCTTGGTCAAAACCAGCAAATTCGGGCCGCAACTCAGCAAACCGCGCCTCAACCAGTTCTCGCACCTTTTCCAGACCGTTCTCGGCGACGGTGATCTTTATCCGCGCCTTATACTTGTTGTCGCGCCGACCAAGCAGGTTGTAGACGCTGACAATCGCTTCGCAATACGGCAGCAAATCGGCCTTCGGCAGAAACTCCCGAATGACTTTGCCGACCATCGGCGTGCGGCCCAATCCGCCGCCCACAATCACCTCAAACCCAGGCGCACCGGCGTCATTGCGCACCATGCGCAGACCAATGTCATGGGCCTTGGTCACCGCACGGTCATTCGGCGATCCGGTCACCGCAATCTTGAACTTCCGGGGCAGGAACTGAAACTCCGGGTGATCTGTTGACCACTGGCGCAACAACTCGGCCACCGGGCGGGGGTCTTCAATCTCATCCGCCGCAGCACCTGCAAAATGGTCCGCCGTCACATTGCGGATCGTGTTCCCGCTGGTCTGAATGGCGTGCATTCCGACGTCGGCCAATGCCTCAAGCATATCCGGCACGTCGCGCAGTTTCGGCCAGTTATACTGGATGTTCTGCCGCGTGGTGAAATGGCCATAGCCCTTGTCCCATTTGTCGGCGATATAGGCCAACTGCCGCATCTGCGCGCCGTTCAGCGTGCCATAAGGAATCGCTACCCGCAGCATGTAGGCGTGCAATTGCAGATATAGACCGTTCATCAGGCGCAGAGGCTTGAATTCGTCTTCCGTCAGCGAACCGTCAACCCGCTTTTCGACCTGTCCACGAAATTGCGCCACGCGTTCGCGCACAAAGGCTTCATCGAAGTCGTTGTAAGTATACATGCTTTATACTCCGGCCTGTTTGCCATGGTCATAGTTCGACGGCCCGCGCGTCCGAAAACTCTCGCGGAAATGCGTCGGCTCAGGGCCGCTATCTGCCGGGGCAGCATCCACCAGATACGCCCCACAGATCACATCCGGCTGAGAGATGGCGAACAACAACCGGTCCTGCGCAACCGCCTCGTCCTCAATCAGCTCGGCCTCGGCCATATCGCGGGTCCAACGATCATCGACCGTCAGCCAGACGGCATCGCCCTCCAGTAAATCATTCGCGGTCACAACCTGGGGTTTGAATGGCTTCCGGCTCATAATGCGATCTCCTGAAAATGGTTGGCCCGTAATTTGGGGGACTGAGCAAATACGCCCGCATCACGCGGAGCCAGCCCATAAAGGATCAAAGCGGGTCCATTGATATCCGCGTCTGTAATCGCGTCGGGCAGTGCAGCCAGAGTGGTGCCAATCACCTGCTGATCAGGACGCGAGGCATTGGCAATCACGCTTACCGGCGTTTCACCGCCCGCACCGTGCATCATCAAACGGCCTTGCACGAAGCGGGATGCCTTCTTGCCCATATAGATCGCCGCGACCGAGCCGTCATTGGCCAGCGTCCGCCAGTCCTGCTCCGCATAACCCTTCATGTCGTGGCCAGTGACAAAGCGAACCGAGGCATTGCGCCCCCGCTTGGTCAGGCTCTGCCCAAGCGAGGCAACAGCCGCCGAAGCCGAGGTGATCCCCGGCACAATCGAAAACTCCACACCCGCTGCTGTGCAAGCGTCCATCTCTTCATCCAACCGCCCGAAGATCGTCGGATCACCAGACTTCAGCCGCACCACGTGCGCACCGCCCAAGGTATGGGCTACGATCAACGCGTCAATGTGTTCCTGCTTCATCGACGGCCCAAAGCCTTCTTTTCCCGCGTCGACAATCAACGCCTCGCGCCGCGCCAGTTCCAATATCTCCGGCGTCACCAACCGGTCGTGGATCACCACGTCCGCTTCGTGCAATGCCCGCCGTGCCTTAAGCGTCAACAATTCCGGGTCACCCGGACCGGACCCCACAAAGCTCACACGACCCTCTTCAAGATCGCGGCTTTGGTGCGCTGCCAGGAGAGTTTGCAACGCAGGTTCCAGTCCGGCTTCCCCGTCAGCATCCAGCGCACGTGGCCCGACGCCAAAATAGTAATCGCTCCAGAATGCGCGTCGCTTGCGACCCATGGGAAGCGCTTCAACTGCCGCCCGAAAACCTTTGCCTACCCGCGCCAGAAGGCCCAAACCGCGCGGCAACCGTTCATCCAAATCGGCCTTGATGGCCCGCGCCAGAACCGGGGCCGCACCTTCTGTCCCAATCGCGACCGTCACCGGGTCCCGGTCCACAATGGCGGGCGTGATGAACTGGCTGTCCGAAAGGTTATCGACCCAGTTGACCAAAACCCCCTCGGTCCGCGCAATTGCCGCGACACGTGCATCCTCAGCGTCGTCATCGTTGGCAGCGTAAAACAGCACGGCGGCTTCAACGTCGCCTGCGATAAGGGCCCGCTCGACCAGAGCAATCCGGCCCTCCATGGCCAACCGCCGTACATCCTCAATCGGTTCTTCGGCATAGACGCAAATCGCCGCTTGCGTCTTCATCAAAAGCCGCAACTTTGCCAATGCAGCTTCGCCTCCGCCTGAAACAACAATCAGCTTGTTCTCGACTGCCAGAAAGATCGGAAAATGCTTCATACCTACGACTCCTCGTTCTTAGGCGTAGATATAGAATATTTTCCCATAATTTTGCACCACAGACTTTCAACTAAGAACATATATTCTAAAAGGACGCCCAAAGAGAACGAATACCCACAAATTGGGAAGGACTTGGAATGTCGGTGCGATTAGACGAACTGGATCGGAAAATTCTCAGGGCGCTTCAACAGGATGCCAGCCAATCTCTGGACGAAATTGCCAAAATCGTAGGCTCATCGAAAACCCCGGTTTGGAACCGGATTCGAAAGATGCGCGAGGGTGGGGTGATCGGTCAGCAGACCGTCATTCTCGATGCTGAAGCTCTCGGGTTCGAGGCGTGTTTCTTCGTCCTGATCCGCACGTCCAGCCACGAAGCAGATTGGCAAGAGAACTTCCTCAAAGCCTTGAAATCACGGCCCGAAGTTCTGGAGGCCCACCGTCTCGCAGGGGATATAGACTACATCTTGAAAGTCCGGGTGCGTAACGCCCGCGCCTATGACGAATTCTATCAAGCCCTGATTTCCGAAGTCCGCATTTACAACGTGACCGCGCTGCTTTCGATGGAAGAGATCAAGTCGACGACAGTTCTCCCGGTATGACGCATCCATCTTCCTGACACCGTACCATCAATCGTTCCAGCCCGCGGAAGTGATACAAATTCGCGACCGTCGGTTCTTCTGCCAGTTTGATACCGGGACATCGCGAGAACAAGGTGGGGAGTGCGATCTGCATCTCAAGCCGGGCCAATGGCGCGCCCACACAAAAATGAATACCCGCTCCAAAGGCGACATTCGGAACGATATCGCGGAACGGATCGAACTTGTCACCGTCCGGCCAAATGGCATCGTCATGACACGCCGATCCCAGCAAACACCCGATTTCGTCTCCGGGTTTGAATGACATTCCCATCATCTCGACCGGTTCATAGACGTGGCGCGTGAACATATGCAGCGGCGGATCAAACCGCAGACACTCTTCAACCGTGTATTCGATCCGATCAGGATGAACGGCCTCTTCACGTAAGGGATGCTTGATCAGATGGCGCACCGCATTTCCCAGCGAATGCACGGTCGCTTCATGTCCGGCGTTCAAAAGTAAAATGCAGGTGGAAATCAGCTCGTCCACCGACAGCTTTTCACCGCCAGCTTCGGCCTGGATTAATTGGCTAATCAGATCATCTCGCGGGCTTGCCCGTCGTTTTTCGACATAACCGCGCATAAATGCCGCGAATTCCCCTGCTGCATTCGACGCTTCGTTCTCAATCTCGACTGTCCGACGCGATTGATACATCGCGACCATCTTATTCGACCAATCAAGCAGTTGGTCCGACATTTCTTCCGGCACACCCAATAGGCGCGCAATGACAATAACCGGCAGTCGCCGCGCATAGGCGTCCAATAAATCAAATTCGCCTTTGGGAAACTCACTTATCAGCTGATCCGAAATCATGGATATTTCAGGCGCCATAACCAGAACTCGATTGCGCGTAAATTCCCGTAACACCAGCCGACGCAGCCGGGTATGCGCGGGGGGTTCCAGTTCAAGCATCGAACTGTCTTCGAGTTTATAAAAAGCCTCAAGACCAGCTCGAACGGGTTTGCGTTTTCCCGGTGGAATTTCCCGACCCATGGACTTGTGGCGAAGCACCGCTGAAACGGCCTCGTGTGTGACCGCCATGGGCAATCCATAGTCCTCCCAAAATACAAAATCACCGGTCGACCGGGCCTGATGATAAAACGGGTAGGGGTTCTGAACAAATCTGCCGTCAGTTGGCGATTGTTTCATTCTTTTCAAGATCATAGATATTCCACCGCCAAAGCGGATCTTTTCCTGTTCATCCCTGTCGCAAAACCTAGCGCGAACCAATATCCCGACAACATGCCCAATTAGACAGGCTGCGGGCCGTAGTGCCCGTAATCGGGTCCACGTCGTTCTGCAGCTTGTGACATCGACAGGACTGTGCGAAATCAGGGGCGTCAATGTCGAATAGGGCAGCGCGTATGAGTGGGCTACTGGCACTTTTGGATGGTGTGGCGGCAATTGCCAAAATGGCAGCCACGCAGGTTGACGACATTGCGGGGCAGGCGGCCAAGGTCGGCGCCACTGTTCTGGATGATGCCGCGAAAGCAGGCGCTAAAGCCGCCGGAGTGGTCATCGACGATGCAGCGGTCACTCCGAAATATGTTACCGGACTGCCTGCGGCGCGTGAACTGCCTATCATCTGGAAAATCGCTCGAGCGTCTTTTTTCAACAAGTTGGTCATTCTCCTGCCAGCAGCGCTGCTACTGAATGCATTCCTGCCTTGGCTCGTTACGCCTCTTTTAATGTTGGGTGGCTGTTACCTCTGTTTTGAAGGTGCCGAAAAGGTCTGGCATGTCTTGTTTCCCCATGGCCACACCAAGGCGGACGACACGCCCAATCTCGACCCCGAACACCTGGAAGAGCAACGTGTTAAAGGGGCTATCAAAACCGATTTTATCCTGTCGGCCGAAATCATGACTATTTCACTGGCCGCGATTGAGAGTGATGACTGGATTATTGCGGCGGCGGTTCTGGCCGTTGTTGCCATCGGGATCACGGCCCTGGTCTATGGAGCGGTCGCGATTTTAGTGAAAATGGACGACGCGGGGCTGAAACTAACCCAGATCGGCCGCTTGCAGGTAACCAGAAACTTCGGTCGCTGGATGGTGAAATTCATGCCGACCCTGATGACGATAATTTCAACTGTCGGCACAGCCGCAATGTTGTGGGTTGGCGGGAATATCATCGTTCACGGGTTGGAAGTGCTTGGATGGCATTGGCCTTACGACACAATACACCACATCGCCGTTTCCGTCGCTGACACTGTTGGCGTGGCAGTCGGTTTTTTGACGTGGGTGGTCACAGCAACGTTGGACGGCATCTTGGGATTGGCCCTTGGGTTTGCCCTTATCCCTGTTGTGACCCGGCTCATCTTCCCAATCTTCAGCCGGTTTTTTCCTGAGAAGTCGTCGGCGCACTAAGATAACTCGGCATTCTCGCTAAAGATCAGCGTGAAATTCTTCCATCAGTGACTTGGTGACAGCATTCATGGCCGCTCCATGATCATTTCCGTTTGCCATGGCCACTTCATAAACCGCCCGCTGACGGTCGGCGCTTGTCCCGGTCTCGATGATCCGCAGCACGCCGCGCGCCTCTTCAACACAGTCCAGAGCCTCTGCGTCTTCGCCAATCAACTCCAACAGTTCATCAACCAGTTCGGCCATTGGCACAATCTCACTGCGTCCAAAGTCGATCATCCCTTCGGCGATGCCAAACCGTTGCGCCCGCCAACGGTTCTCGCCCACCAGAAACCGGTCATAGATGCGCCAGCGTTGGTTGTTGCGCGACAATCGCCATAACATGCGCACCAGACATTGCGTCACGGCCGCCAGCGTCAGCGCATCCTCCATACGAGGCGAGACATCACAAATCCGGCTCTCAATCGTCGGATAGCGGTGCGAGGGGCGCAGGTCCCACCATATCTTCGTTGTATCTTCGATAATGTTCAGGTCCGTCAAAATACTGGCAGTGCGCTCATATTGCCCCCAGTTGTCCAGACGCGGGGGCAGACCGGTGCGCGGCAGATTGTCAAAGACCGTCAAGCGATAGGACGACAGACCTGTGTCCTGCCCCTGCCAATAGGGCGACGAGGTCGACATGGCCAAAAGATGAGGCAGGAAATAGATCATCTGGTTCATCAGATCGACCCGCATGTCCTTGTCACCAATCCCGATATGCACATGCATCCCCGAAATCAGCATCCGTCGTGCGACGCCACCTAACGTCTGTTCCAGTTCGTTGTAGCGTTCCTTGTCAGTGTGATGAGCCTCTTTCCAGTCGGCAACCGGATGGCAGGATACCGCAATCGGGGCCAGGCCATGTTCCGCTGCAATCGAAGCTACAGTCGACCGCAATCGTTTCAGATCGTCGCGCACTTCTGAAATCGTGTTGCATACATGGGTGCCGACCTCAACCTGACAGGCTTTAAATTCTGGGCTGAACTGTCCCGCCAGTTTCTCGGCGCAGGCCTCCATCATGGCTTCGGGTGCCGCCACTAATTCCCCGGTATCCGCCGCAACTAGCAGATACTCTTCCTCAACCCCCATCGAAAACGCTGGTGTGCTCGCTGCCATGCTTTAATTCCCGCCCAATGATGCTTCCACTAAAACAGGCCGCCAAATGTCCTGCAAGTCATCGATGTTTTCAAATTCCAGCCAAAATGCGCCGAACATTTCTTCTATTGTAAGGCCCCATTCCAATGCATTGCCAACAATCCTGCGCAACCACTGAACGGTGCTCAATTGCAGAAACAACCACCGCGAGAATCACCCAAGCCGCGATTCTGCTAATTTCCCGGAATGCTCTCTTTGCGACAGCCGTTCGTTTCGCAACAGGAAACAAAGCCGCGATTTTCGGGAAATTTGCTCGCAATAGGGGCACTTTCTCCTTGTTTTGAACAGATTTTCTTTGGATTCTCGCCGTATTCTTGTTGATCCCCGGACCCCATCCGTGCGACAAATCATTAAGACTTAACAAAGTGCCCGATTTGGATGGGTGCAGTATTTAAATGGTGGGGCCATGATGAACCTTACGAAAACACTCTTAGCAGCAGGTGCATTTGCACTCGTTGGCAGCACAGCTTCGGCGATGGTAGTGACCATTAATACGTGGGTTGAAGACGATCCGCTTTGCTTGACGACTGACATCATACCAAATTCTCTGGACTGTTTTGGCTTCGTCGGCGGAACAACTGACAGCGAAGACCCGGACACAGCAAGTCCTAACATGGATATGAACGTTGACTTGTTCGAGGATCGTAACGGCGTGACCACGACCGGGCTTTTCGACGAAACCACTTGGCAGTTTCTCGACAAGCTGACAACTGATGACGGTTACACGATCGATGGCAGCCTCGCCGAGTTTATCTTTGGTGATACTTCGGACTATTCGCACCTCGCTTACGTTTTCAAAGAAAGCAGCGGCGTAGCGATCTACCTCTACGAGAACGGCACGAAGATGGCCACGTATGATCTGGCCAAACTCTTCAGCGGCAGTACTCTGAGCCACTTGTCGATTTTCGGCATCCCTGGAACACCTACGACCAACGTGCCTTTGCCGGCTGCTGGTTGGCTGCTTCTTGCAGGTCTCGGTGGTCTGGCTGCAACACGGCGCCGCAAGGCATCGTAAGCCAAACGACATCTGAATTGGAAAAGGCGGCTCGTAAGAGGCCGCCTTTTTTCATGACTGAACATCAAACGCACAATATTTCGACCATCATCAGATAAGTTAATTGTTGCCCCTTTGGCCTCGATACCTTCATCGATCACGAAATGTTAAACGCTGCGTCACAATATCACGATATTTCCCCCTAGATTTTGCTACCCATCAGGATCAAGTGTATGCTGTTCTCCGTGAGGGCATGGGTGTGCCTGATCGTGTTTCCCGCGCTGTGCGGGGTGTAATGGTAGGGGCTGCCGTCATGTTTATACGAAGTATATCTCTGTCTGCCGTTTTGATCGCCGCAGCAAGTTCTGCCACGGCGGCAACTTATGCGTTTGATCTGCAGATTGGTGGCGACGACGCCAACATTACCGGCAACGTCATGACCGTCGTCCAGGAAGATCTCTCCGGTGTAGAGGGTGATCTTACCGGTACTTTTGAGGCTCGCTATTTTACCGGCGCAACTTACGTCGCTGACGAGGTCGCAACCGGAACAGATACCGATGCCCACTCCGTCCGCCGCTTCTACAACGGCATTGGTGTTTGTAATGACGGTCCTTGTTACACCAGTGATCCGCTCCATACAGTGGATGGAAGTTCCGGTGGTGGTACCATAAATGACTTCGTTGAAATGTCCTTTGCAATGGACGGCACCGAGGTCGAAGTTTCGCTCGTCAGCCTTGTTTTTGGATGGGTCGGGGACTTTGTCGAAGGTGGCGCCTCGGGGTATGGTGGGACCAACGGCTCCTATGAAGTGATCCTGGACACGCTCGAAATTGACGGCCAGATTGGTATCGGTGACGCATTGGGCGCAAGTGGTATAGCAAGCGTATTGGCAAGCCTGCCGGGCTATGGAACAGCCCAGGTCGACTTTGACGGAACACTGATCGACAGCATGTTTGGTGTCAAAGCCGGTGAAAATGGAAGCTGGAAACTCCGCACAGTCGTCGTAAACTACACGCCTACGGTCGTGCCGCTTTCGGCAGCTGGTTGGTTGTTGTTTGCAGGCATTGGCGGGCTGGCCGCTTTGCGTCGCAAATGCCGGTCGGCATAAGCCAATACTGACGATTTACAGACGTCAAACCGATGGTTTGGTCGCGGTCCTGTATCGTCGGCTGCAATCATCCGCTTTGGTCACGAATTGTTAAGGCGCGCCACCGCAAAATATCTTCAGGACCGATAGTCACCCGGCTATATTCCTGTCGCCTTGCGGCAGTAAGCCTAGAAATCACTGCGAATCCAGCACTTAACCGAAACCGAACTCATTATTGGCCCAGAAATATCCTCGCCGAAGGCACGCGGGCGTCCGCCCGCGCTCCGGATTTCGCGTGGAAATCCGTTTGCGTAATGGGTTAACAAAACCGTAAGCGCGGCTTAGACCCCACATTTCCCATGGCGTGTTGATATGCGATTCCGTCCCTTCATAGATTTGAAGGGCGTTTCTACATGGAAGTTGTGAACGAGTTTCTCGCAAGAATACCGCGGGGTTCAGATGGCAAGCGCCGTTGGCCTTTGGAGCTGAAGGCACGGATAGTCGCAGAAACGCTGATCGAGGGCGCGACTGTGAATGGGGTGGCCAAGCGATATGGCCTAATCCCCAGTAGCGTTTCAGATTGGCGGCGTATGGCGCGGGCAGGCAAGCTTGTTTTACCCAACTTAGATGGCATGGATTTTGCGCCGGTTCAGATTGAAGAGGCTAAGCCCGTTGAGGTGGTTCCAACCCCAGCTATCAATTTGACCAGTGTTGATGTGCTTAAAGGCGGCGTGACGATCCGCTTAGCCGCCGACACCCCTGCCGTGCGGATTGCCGAGATTGCGGCTGCGCTGTGATCCACCCGTCGCACGGTGTACAAATCTTTGTTGCGACCAAACCTGTGGACTTCCGGAAAGGCCACGATGGGTTGGCCGCACTGGTGCAGAGCCACTTAAAGAAGAAGCCCTTTGACGGTGCGGTCTATGTATTCCGCGCCAAACGCGCGGATCGGCTCAAGATGATCTGGTGGGACGGCACGGGCTTGGTGATGGCGTACAAACGGCTTGAACAGAACACGTTCAAATGGCCCGCCATCAAAGACGGTGTTTTACGGCTGGACGTTGCGCAATTTGAAGCCTTGTTTGCGGGCCTGGATTGGCGTCGTGTGACGGCATTAGAGACTCGCCCACCAGCTGCGGCAGAGTGACTCAGGTGGCGCTTTGCACGGGTGGATCGTCCCTGATTTTGATAGATCACAGGTATGACTTCTGCTGCTGATCTTCCCACTGATGTTGCTACTTTGCAGGCCCTTTTGATAGCCTCAGAAGAGCGCAACACGCGTAAAGAAGATCGCATCATTCGCCTTGAGAAGCTGCTCGCCGACTTCAAACGCGCGCTCTATGGCGCGAAGTCCGAGAAGGGCCACCCTGACCAATATCACCTCGCGTTGGAAGATATCGAAACGGCCATGGCCGTCGTCCATGCGGAAGATGAAGCAATTGATCCACCCAAGACATCAGGCGCGGCAAAGTCAGTCAAAGGGCGTGGTGTCCTGCCAAAGCACTTGCCGCGCATCGAAGAGATCATTGCACCGGACGTCACCTGTAGCTGTGGAAACGAACGCCACATCATCGGCGAAGATGTCAGTGAACGGCTGGACATCGTACCTGCCCAGTTCCGTGTCCTTGTAACCCGCCGTCCCAAGTATGCTTGCCGGTCTTGTGAGGCCGGGATTACCCAGGCACCCGCAAAGGCGCGCCTGATCGAAGGCGGTATGCCAACCGAAGCAACCATCGCCAGCGTGATCGTCTCGAAGTATGCTGATCACTTGCCATTGTATCGCCAAAGCCAAATCTATGCGCGTCAGGGCGTCGATATTGATCGTTCCACCTTGGCATTCTGGGTCGGCAAGGCCGCCCATGAATTGAAGCCTGTTCATGACGCGCTGCTGGACCATCTCAAAACAAGTTCAAAGCTGTTATGGATGAGACGCCCGCGCCGGTCCTCAATCCGGGAAGCGGCAAGACCAAGAAGGGATATTTCTGGGCATTGGCTCGCGATGACCGTGCATGGAATGGGCCGGAACCGCCCGGCGTGGCCTTTACCTATATGCCAGGACGTTCCGGCAAATACGCATCAGATATATTGCAGGGCTTTACTGGCATTCTGCAGGTCGACGGCTATGCCGGATACAACCGCGTGCTTGATCTGCGTGACAACCAACCAATAGGGCTGGCCTATTGCTGGGCACACGCCCGTCGCAAGTTATACGAGCTCACCCACAACAATGTCGCCCCCATCGCCGAGGAGGGTCTCAAGCAAATCGCGGCTCTCTATCGGATCGAAGCGCAGGCGCGTGGCACGTCTGCGAATGAGCGTCTGGCTTTGCGCCAAACCAAAAGCGCGCCCAAGATAACGGCATTCAAAACCTGGCTGGATCAGGCCAGATCACAGGTGTCCGCAAAGTCCCCGACCGGAGAGGCGCTCAAATACATTGCCAAATACTGGGACGGGCTGATCCTGTTCTTGAAAGATGGCCGCATCGAGATGGATAGCAACGCCGTCGAGCGCACAATCCGCCCCATCGCCCTGCAAAGAAAGAACGCGCTCTTTGCCGGTCACGACGCTGGTGCCCAAAACTGGGCCATGCTCGCGTCGCTCATTGAGACATGCAAATTGAATGGCGTTGAGCCGCACAACTACCTGACCGGCGTCCTCTCAGCCATCGTCAACGGCCATAAACAAAAGGACATTGACCAGCTGCTACCGTGGAACTTCAAAGGCTGAAGCAACGCTTACACAAAACCTGACCCCGCCGTGCGGCGGCACCGACGTAATACCGACACGATACAGACAGGCCGTGAAATGGTATTCCTTCTTTAAAATCAGACTAGTGACCATAATTCCGCCGCACCCAACAAAAAAGCCCCGCGCGGTCTGGTCAGAGTTTCTTAACCACAACGCACGGGGCCTGTCTTCAGCCAGGATCTGGCCGCGAAGTCTTAATCCATCTGCTTGAAGTGGAACTCCCCGCCTTCTTTTAGACCCGACGGCCACCGCGACGTCACCGTCTTGGTGCGGGTGTAAAACCGAAACGCGTCCGGTCCATGCTGGTTCAGATCGCCAAAGGATGACTTCTTCCAGCCGCCAAATGTATGATACGCCAGCGGAACTGGGATCGGCACATTTATACCCACCATCCCGATATTAATCCGATGGGCAAAGTCACGTGCAGTATCCCCATCCCGCGTAAAGATCGCGGTGCCGTTGCCATACTCATGATCCATGGCCAGCCCCAAAGCCTCTTCATAGGACTCTGCTCGCACTGTCGACAGCACCGGCCCGAAGATCTCTTTCTTGTAGATGTCCATGTCCTTGATCACCCGGTCAAACAGATGCGGCCCAACGAAGAACCCGTCTTCATATCCCTGCAGATTGAAGCCGCGACCATCGACCACCAGTTCGGCGCCCTGATCGATACCCGTCTCGATCAACCTTAGAATATTGGCTTTTGCAGCAGCGGTCACCACCGGCCCATAATCCACATCGTCGCCCGACGTATAGGGCCCAACCTTCAGCTTTTCGATCCGAGGCACCAGCTTTTCGATCAACCGATCGGCTGTCTCGTCACCCACAGGCACAGCTACGGAAACCGCCATGCAGCGCTCGCCAGCTGCTCCATAGCCTGAGCCGATCAAAGCATCCGCCGCCTGGTCTAGATCCGCATCCGGCATGACGATCATATGGTTCTTGGCCCCGCCAAAACATTGCACCCGCTTGCCGTTTGCGCAGCCGCGCCCATAAATGTACTCCGCAATCGGGGTCGAGCCGACAAAACCGATCCCTTCGATCGTCGGGTTATCAAGGATGGCATCGACGGCCTCTTTGTCGCCGTTCACAACCTGAAGCACACCGTCTGGAAGACCGGCTTCGGTCATCAATTCGGCCAGCATAATGCAAACCGATGGGTCTCTTTCAGAAGGCTTCAGGATAAAGGCGTTCCCGCAGGACAGGGCAGGGCCCATCTTCCACATCGGGATCATCGCCGGGAAGTTAAACGGCGTAATGCCGGCCACAACACCCACTGCCTGGCGCATGGAATACATGTCGATGCCGGGACCAGCACTGTCTGTAAACTCGCCCTTAAGCATCTGTGGGGCACCTATGCAGTACTCCATCACCTCAAGGCCTCGCTGCACGTCGCCCTTTGCATCCGGAATGGTCTTGCCATGTTCACGGCTCAAGGCTTCGGCCAGCTTCTCCATGTCTCGGTTCAACAACCGAACGAATTCCATCATCACCCGGGCGCGCCGCTGCGGGTTTGTCGCCGCCCAGGCGGGCTGTGCCGCAGCTGCTTTTTCGACGGCGTCGTTCAGTTCCTCGACCGACGCTAGCGGAACTTTCGCCTGAACCTCGCCGGTTGCAGGGTTGTATATGTCGGCAAAACGGCCGGATGTGCCGGCAACGCGGCGTCCGTTAATAAAGTGACTCAGCTCTTCCATGGAATCCTCCTTAATGTCTCCCTCACTCTACCCTTGCATTTTTGTTCGGAAAAGAGGCAGTTTCCCAAAGAGGTTTTGCAAAAATACATGGGTATCATATGACATTCGATTGGGACGACCTGCGCATTTTCCTGGCAGTGGCCCGCGCTGAAAGCCTGTCTTCCGCCGGAAAGTTCCTGCGACGCGACCCGGCAACTGTAGGTCGTCGCGTCGCCCGCCTCGAAGAGGTTGCGGGCGTTCCACTCTTTACCAAGTCACCACTTGGATATGCCTTGACCGAAAGCGGCGCGCGGCTTTTGACCCATGCCGAGCAAGTCGAACAATAGGTGACTCTTGGTCTGGACGATCTCGCAGGGCAGTCCGGCAGCCTCTCGGGGCAGGTGCGCATAGGTGCAACCGACGGCTGCGCGTCTTACGTGCTGCCACAGGTTTGCGCGCAAATATCGCGCCAACATCCTGACCTTGAACTGCAAATCGTTGCTCTTCCGCGTGTGATCAATCTCTCGAAACGCGAGGCCGATCTGGCGATTACCGTTTCACCGGCCCAGGCCGGACGAGTCAAGATCGAGAAAATTACCGACTACCATCTGCACCTCGCCGCCTCGACGGAATATCTGGCGAGCTCAAAATCAATTATCAATCGCAACGATTTGAAAAATCATACTTTTATTGGATATATTCAGGATATGATTTTCTATTCCAAGCTTGATTTCCTCGCTGAGATTGGCGTCGATCGCGTTTCTTTGGCGTCGAATCTGGTCTCGGTTCAATTGGGTTGTATGCGCCAAAATGGCGGCATTGGTGTGACCCATGACTTCGTTTTGCCCTTTGCACCCGACCTGAAAAGGGTCCTTGAAGACGACATATCGTTCACACGCAGTTTCTATCTGCTGCGCCATGCCGATGACGCTCGAGTAGAGCGTCTTAACCGCGTCGCAAGTGCTCTGATCTCAAGCATCCGGGACGAAGTGGCGCGCCTTGAGGGTATGACTTGACAGGGCAGTGTCTCGGATGGGACGCTACCCCGTAGGCCACGTGTAAAAAGGAGTGGATCATGCTTGTTCGCCAAATACTTGCCATGAAGGGCGGCGGCAACGTCGTGACCATTCCTCCTTCAACCACTGTTAGCGACGCCGTGGCAATGCTGTCGGAAAAACGCATTGGTGCGATCGTGATCTCTGAAAGCGGCTCAGATGCAGCCGGTATCTTGTCAGAGCGCGACATTGTCCGCGAACTTGGCCGCCGTGGCACAGGATGCCTCAGCGACACGGTTGGCGACATGATGACGTCGGATCTGAACAGCACCTCAGCCGACGAAACAGCCGATATGGTGATGGAAAAGATGACCGCTGGTCGGTTCCGCCACATGCCGGTCATGGACGGCGACACAATGATTGGTCTGATTTCAATCGGCGACGTCGTAAAAGCACGCCTTAGCGAGCTTTCAATGGAAAAAGACGCGCTAGAAAGTATGATCAAGGGCTTTTGATCCTTAAGCGCCTGATCTCATTTGGAATTCATGGCATTCAGGGCGATGCCTTCTTACTCACGGAGGGGCCATGCGGGTCGGTCTATACCCCGGAACTTTTGATCCGGTGACATTGGGTCACCTCGACATCATCCGTCGTGCCACAGGTCTGGTCGACAGGTTGGTGATCGGTGTGGCCATCAACCGCGACAAGGGGCCATTGTTCCCGCTTGAAGATCGTGTCGCCATGATCGAAGCCGAATGCAAATCCATTTCGGAAGACACTGGAATCCAAATAGTTGTCCATCCGTTCGAAAACCTACTGGTCAGTTGCGCCAGCGATGTCGGTGCTGGCATCATCGTTCGGGGTCTGCGAGCTGTGGCAGATTTTGAATATGAATTTCAGATGGTTGGCATGAACCGCGTTCTGGATGACAGTATAGAAACGGTGTTTCTGATGGCGGATGCCGAACATCAGGCAATCGCATCAAAGCTGGTCAAAGAGATTGCGCGCTTGGGCGGTGATGTATCGAAATTCGTATCACCGGCAGTTCGTCAGGCGCTGTTAGAGCGATTCAAGCAATAGTCTCAAGGGATACAGAGATCCAGAACGCGATCCGCGCAATACAATGTCGGGCAAGTGCTACCTGCCCGACGAAATTTCATCTGCGAAATGTCAGTCCGGATTAACGACCGTAAACTGCGTGGTGAGCAATCTCAGGGATATCTCCGCGATAGATATCCAGATCCAACCGTGTTTCCAGGGTTGTTTTGTTCAATGCGGCGACTGTAAGATTGTACATGGCGCGCTGTTTTGCAGACTGACGAATGTTCTCAAAAAGCGAAGTCATGTCCAGTTACTCCTTTGAAAGACAGGGTTACGCTTGCGCTAACATCTGGCAGATTTTTTGCCTGGAACAACTGATAAAGATGCAATGCCGCATTGCAGCACGGGCATGGCTGGATGGCGCTTTAAGTATTGACAATCGAGCAAAGAAAAAGCGCGCGATTTCAGGTCGCGCGCTTTGATTAGCTATTATTTATGAGGGGTTAAGCCTCGTCCATCAATTGAGCTTTTGCCTCTTTCATAAGCTCTTCCATCTTGGACCGAATTTCGGCTTCCGAGGCTTTGTCACCAAGATCGCCTGAGACTTTCCGATAGACGTCCTCATCACCGGCTTCTTCAAAATCTGACCGTATGACTTCCTTGGCATATTCATCGGCGGCGTCGCCATCTTTGCCCATAAGTGCGGCAGCCCAAAGGCCAAGCAACTTGTTTCGGCGGGCTTCGGCCTTGAACTGCATTTCAGCGTCGCGGGCGAACTTGTTTTCAAAGGCGTTTTCGCGGTCGTCAAAGGTGGCCATCTAGGGTCTCCGGTTAATATGCGGTTGCGTTAAACAAGATATGCCCCTCCCAGGCCCCTGCGACAAGAGGCTCATCTTGCCGCAACGTCGCAGTTGGCCTATAGCGGCGCCAAAGCGACGGACCGGTTTTGTCGCGGAAATTTGGGAACTCACACATGGCGCGGCGCAAGAAGGTCTACGAAGGCAAAGCCAAGATCCTTTATGAAGGCCCCGAACCCGGCACTCTGGTTCAGTATTTCAAAGATGATGCCACTGCATTCAACGCCCAGAAAAAAGAAGTGATCGACGGCAAGGGCGTGTTGAACAATCGTCTTTCTGAGTTCTTTATGAAGGGCTTAGCTCAGATTGGTGTGCCAACACATTTTCTGAAACGCCTAAATATGCGCGAACAGTTGATCCGTTCCGTCGAGATCATTCCGCTTGAAGTCATTGTACGAAACTACGCTGCCGGAACAATGAGCGAGCGTTTGGGCTTGGAAGAGGGCACTGCATTGCCCCGACCCATTGTCGAATTTTGCCTCAAAGACGATTCGCTCGGCGATCCCCTGGTGTCCGAAGAACACATTCTGGCGTTCGGCTGGGCCAGCCAGCAAGATCTGGATGACATGATCGCCCTTGCGTTGCGTGTGAACGATTTCATGTCTGGTTGCATGATGGCCGTCGGCATCAAATTGGTGGATTTCAAGATCGAGATAGGCCGTGTTTGGGAAGGCGAATTTCAGCGTCTGATCATCGCGGACGAAATCAGCCCAGACAGCTGCCGTCTGTGGGATATCGAAAGCGGTCAGAAGCTGGACAAAGACGTCTTCCGTCGCGACCTTGGTTCGCTGGCGGATGCTTACACCGAAGTTGCCAAGCGGCTGGGCGTTCTGCCATCCAACGTGACCCATGCAAACAAACCAACTCTCATAAACTGAAGGTCTCCCATGAAGGCGCGTGTCCACATCATGTTGAAAACCGGCGTTCTTGACCCACAGGGCGAGGCTGTGCGCCACGCTCTCGGGACATTGGGCTTTGATAGCGTCGTAGGTGTTCGCCAGGGCAAGGTCATAGAGCTTGAATTGTCTGAATCAGACAGTTCCAAAGCTGAAGCCGAAGTTGCCAGAATGTGCGAAACCTTGTTGGCCAACACCGTGATCGAACGCTACGAGGTCGAGATCCTCTGATGCGTGCTGCCGTACTCGTCTTTCCAGGTTCAAACTGCGACCGCGACCTCGCCGTTGCCTTCAAACAGGTTGGCTTCAATGTCGACATGGTTTGGCACAAGGACACCGAACTGCCCAAGGGTGTCGATATTGTCGGCGTGCCGGGAGGTTTCTCGTTTGGCGATTACCTCCGTTGCGGCGCGATTGCGGCCCAGTCCCCAATCATTGGCGCGCTCAAAAGCCACGTCGAAGCAGGTGGTTATGCTCTGGGAATTTGCAACGGTTTCCAGGTGCTTCTTGAAACAGGCCTTCTGCCCGGCGCGCTCATTCGCAATGCCGGTTTGAAGTTTATCTGCAAGCCGGTAAACCTCGATGTGGAAACCTCCGACAGTGACTTCACGGCGTCTTACACCAAGGGCCAGCGCGTCACCTATCCGGTTGCCCATCACGACGGAAACTACATCGCAACCGAAGAAACTTTGACCCGCCTGAACGGCGAAGATCGGGTTGCATTTCGCTACGCCGGGAATGTGAATGGTTCGGCCGAGAATATCGCCGGAATACTGTCAGAAAACCGCAGAGTTCTGGGTCTGATGCCGCATCCCGAACGCGCCGCTGATCCCGTTTTGGGCGGCTCGGATGGTGCCGGAATGTTTCAAACTCTTGCAAGAACAAGCGTCAACGCTTGAGCCGCGGCCACCAAGCCCCTAGATTCCCGATATGAGCGATACAGGCTCAAACACAAAAGAAGATCTCGAACGCTCGCGTTGGCCAATGCGGGCGATGATGATCCTTGTCATCTCGGTGGCAGTTTCCGTCGTTTGGATCACAAACCAACTTCTGACCGAGCGGTTTACCGAAAGCACACGTTCGCGTGCCGAAGTCCGCCTTGCCCTTTATTCCGGAAACATCTTCAGCGAGTTGCAGCGTAATCAGATTGTGCCGCAACTTCTGGCCCGCGATCCCACATTGATCGACGCCCTGAACTCCAGAAACTTCACCCAGTCTTCCGAACGTCTGGTGTCGTACCGAGACGAGATTGGCGCGGCCAGCATCATATTGCTTGAGGATGGTGGAAATGTTGTCGCGGCAACCAATACCGATCAATTCAACTCAAACCACGGCGAAGCGCCTTACTATCTTGAAGCCCTGGAAAGCTCAGCAACGGTTTTCACCACCAGCGTGACGGACTCTGGTGTTCGGCTGTTTTCATACTCTCGCAAAATGGAGTCAGAGGGCGAGATTATCGGCGTCATCGTTGTCGAACTTAATCTCGCGCAATTTGAAACTGCCTGGGCAGGCTTCACCGACGCGGTGATGGTCACGGATAGCGAAGGCACCATCTTGTTATCTACCGAAAGCCGGTGGCGTGGTCTGACCGAAGACGAAGCGCTAGAGCTTCGCTCGGCGCCTACAGCTATTCAACGTGCAATCCGGGCAACCACCGACTGGTCGGCACTGCCGATTGACGCCTACGTTAGAGGACAGGCGGTTATGCGGCAGGAGACCCGGATTGGATTTCAGGGCTGGCGCATGGCCAGTTTCACGACCTATGCCGGTGTTCGCGAGCGTGTGAACGCATTTATCGCGCTCGAGATCATGGGTTTCGCCATCATATTGGCGGTTGGATTTTATTTGGCCAGCCGCAAAGCCACGTCACGACTGGTGTTCTTTCAGCGCGAGTCGGCAGAGCTTCGCCAGTTGAACATCGCTTTGCAGCGGGAAATCGCTCAGCGTGAACAGGCCGAGAGACACCTTGAAGTGGCCGAACAAACGCTGCAGCAAAGTTCGAAACTGGCGATCCTGGGTGAGATGTCTGCGGCGGTCAGCCACGAATTGAATCAGCCCCTGGCGGCAATGAAAACATATCTGGCCGGAGCGAAACTGTTGTTGCAAAGACGTCGCCCCGATGAAGCCCTGACATCGTTCCAGCGAATTGATGACTTGATCGAACGTATGGGTGCGATCACACGCCAGCTAAAGTCCTATGCGCGCAAGGGCGGAGACGCATTTGAAGCAATAGACGTTAGGGATTCGGTTTCCAGCGCGCTGTCCATGATGGAGCCGCAGCTTCGTCAAAGGTCCATGGCAATCTCTGCTTCGCTGCCGCGCGAACCTGTGATTGTCGCCGCTGATCGCATTCGCCTTGAGCAAGTTCTGATCAACCTGCTGCGTAATGCACTGGACGCAACCAAAGGTATTCCCGAGCCCGAAGTGACGGTGATCCTTTCGGTCTCTGACGAGGTGCTTGTTACCGTTCGCGACAACGGTGTTGGCATTGACGATCTGGAGAACCTGTTCGAGCCGTTTTACACAACCAAGGCACCCGGCGACGGTGTCGGGTTGGGGCTTGCCATTTCGTCTGGTATCGTAAACGACCTCGGTGGGCGTCTGACTGCTTCGAATGGGCAGAAGGTCGGTGCGGTTTTTGAAATCAGCTTGCCATTGGCTGCATCAGCGGCAGGGCGGGCGGCAGAGTAACGCTAGAAGAGGTTCTTCATGGCTCAGGCAATGAAAATCGCCATCGTTGATGACGAACAAGACATGCGGCAATCCATCAGCCAATGGCTGGCGCTATCTGGGTTCGACACTGAAACATTTCCCAGCGCCGAAGATGCGCTAAAAAACCTGGGGTCAGATTATCCCGGTGTAGTGGTCTCGGACATCAAGATGCCAGGTATGGACGGGATGATGTTCCTGAAGCGCCTGATGAGCGTCGACAGCGCCCTTCCAGTCATCATGATCACTGGCCACGGTGATGTGCCAATGGCTGTCGAGGCAATGCGCGTTGGGGCGTTTGATTTCCTTGAAAAGCCATTCAACCCTGATCGCATGACTGAACTTGCCAAAAAGGCGACAAATGCCCGGCGGCTGACATTGGACAATCGCGCGTTACGGCGCGAGCTGTCGGACGGCTCTGGCATTATCAAGCGATTGATTGGCGCCTCGCCGGTTATGGAACGGCTTCGCGAAGACATACTTGATTTGGGCCAGGCCGATGGTCACGTATTGATCGAAGGCGAAACAGGCACGGGCAAAACGTTGGTGGCCCACGCACTTCATGCCGTTGGCGCGAAGGCCGGCAAAAAGTTCGTGCTGTTCTCCTGTGCCGCTCACGACGAGGAAACGCTGGCGAAACGCCTGTTCGGGCCAATCGAAGACGGTGACCGGTTACCACTTTTGGAACAAGCCCGCGGCGGGACATTGGTTCTGGAAGACATCGAAGCGATCCCCGAACGTTTACAAGCCAGATTGCTAACCTGGATGAACGAGCAGGGAACTCCTGCCGAGACGCGCATTGTCGCGATCTGCAACTTGCAAGAGGCCGGACGGACCTGCGAAGACGCTCTGCGCCCCGATCTGTTCTATCGATTGGCAGCGATGAAAATTACATTGCCGCCGTTGCGCCAACGCGGCGAGGATATATTGGCGCTGTTCCAAAAGTTCTCGGATCAGTTTTCGGAAGAATACGGCTGCGATACACCCGAAATAACGGCGCAGGAAGCGGCGCAATTACTGCAAGCTCCATGGCCCGGTAATGTCCGTCAGCTTCTAAACATCGCTGAACGCGCAGTGCTTCAGGCCCGTCGCGGTACCGGCACCATTGCTTCGCTGCTGATGGCCGATAACGATGAAATCGACATGAGTGTCACCACTGAGGGCAAGCCGTTAAAAGAATATGTCGAAGCCTTCGAGCGCATGTTGATCGACAACACAATGCGCCGGCACCGCGGCTCCATCGTAAATGTCATGGAAGAATTGTGCCTTCCGCGGCGGACATTGAACGAGAAAATGGCGAAATACGGTCTTCAAAGATCGGAATACTTGTAAATTTCCAACATTTTCCTCATTGCCCCAAGGGCGTTGTAAATAGGGTTCAGCGGTGTTCATTTACCGCTGGAGCTGATTTCAGACGAAATTCATCATTGTAATTTAACTGCTTCCGCACTTATGTTGTGTCGGAAGGGTTTTGTTTGGTGATTTACCCAACGACACCTTCTAAAAGTTTCGCTGTTCCAGTAGTTTAGGTCGCGATTTACGACCAACTGGTCCGGCATATGGCTGATGAAGCCAATTGATGGAATTGCCCGTGACGCGCGAGATTGCGACGCCGGGCCATGAACGGGCGCCTCGACCGCGAGGCGTCGGAGAAGAAACGCGATGACGCGCGTATTGGAAAGTTTTCAACTATCCCCGATCCGAAAGGATCGGCGCGAGACGCATGATTTGCGTCGCATCGCCTTAATCAGCCGCAACTTAATCAGCCGCAACCGAAATCGTCTTTTCGCCACCCGCGAAGGACCTGTTGTGTTGCGCGGAAAGTTAACATGTCAAAGAAAATGCTTATCGATGCCACCCACGCCGAGGAGACTCGGGTCGTGGTGGTTGACGGAAACAAGGTCGAGGAATTTGATTTTGAGTCCGAAAACAAACGGCAACTTGCCGGAAATATATATCTTGCCAAGGTAACACGGGTCGAACCGTCGCTTCAGGCGGCGTTTGTAGACTACGGCGGCAATCGCCACGGTTTCCTGGCTTTCTCGGAAATCCACCCTGATTACTACCAGATTCCCGTCGCGGATCGCGAGGCTTTGCTGGCCGAAGAAATGGCCTATGCCGAAGCCGAAGCAGCCGAGGAAGACAAACCAAAGAAGCGTCGTGGACGCGGACGCGGCAAGTCAAAAGCGGCAGAGGCGACCAAGGATGAGACGGTAACTGCCGAAGTTCCGGCAGAAGAAACACCAGCAGAAACCGAAGCCGCCGAAAGCGGCGAGGATGTTAAGCCTCAAACAGAGGCCGAAGTTGCTGCTGCTGACGATGCGGTTGTCGAGCCGGTTGCCGAAGAAGCGGGGTCGTCTGAATCTGAGGAAGCAGGGGCAAACGCTGAAAAACCGGAAGAGACGCCAGCCGAAGCCAAGTCGTCCGAGGAGTCCACGGCAGAAGAACCTGTTGCGGAAGACGCTTCAACTGAGGCGCCAGCTGATGGTGCTGATGCGAAATTAGCGGCAATTCCGGGTATGGACGTCGTCGATCTTGATGACAGCGATGACGAAGACCCCGCGTTTGAAGAAAAAGAATCTGCGTCCGATAAGGACTCGTCCATCGAGTCGGTGGCTGACGACGACACAACCGAAGAAATCCGCCCACGGCGCAAGCAACGTCCTCGCCGGTATAAGATCCAAGAAGTCGTTAAAGTTCGCCAGATCCTTTTGGTTCAGGTGGTCAAGGAAGAGCGTGGTAACAAAGGTGCTGCCCTGACGACTTACCTCAGTCTAGCCGGTCGTTATTGTGTATTGATGCCGAATACCGCCCGTGGCGGTGGTATCAGCCGCAAAATCACCAATGCATCTGACCGCAAGAAACTGAAAGAAATCGCGACCGAAATCGACGTGCCGCGCGGTGCGGGTTTGATCATTCGGACAGCTGGGGCAAAGCGCACCAAGACCGAGATTAAGCGAGACTATGAATACCTTCAGCGCATGTGGGAACAGATCCGTGAATTGACTTTGAAGTCGATTGCACCTGCGCAGATTTATGAAGAAGGCAACCTGATCAAACGCTCAATCCGTGACTTGTACAGCCGCGAGATTGAAGAAGTGCTGGTCGAGGGCGAGCTTGGATATCGCACCGCCAAAGACTTCATGAAGATGATCATGCCAAGCCACGCCAAGAACGTGAAGTTCTATGCCGAGCCAATGCCGCTTTTTGCGCGCTATCAGGTGGAAAGCTATCTGGCGGGCATGTTCAATCCGACGGTCCAGCTTAGGTCTGGTGGTTACATCGTGATTGGTGTGACCGAAGCACTGGTTGCGATTGACGTTAACTCGGGCAAGGCGACGAAGGAAAACTCGATCGAGGAAACGGCGCTGAAAACCAACCTTGAGGCTGCGGAAGAAGTGGCCCGACAGTTGCGTTTGCGCGACCTCGCTGGGTTGATTGTGATCGACTATATCGACATGGAAGAACGCCGGAACAACTCGGCGGTCGAAAAGCGATTCAAGGATCGCTTGAAGACAGATAGTGCCCGTATTCAGGTGGGCCGCATCTCTGGATTCGGCTTGATGGAGATGTCACGCCAGCGACTGCGCCCCGGCATGCTGGAGGCCACGACGCAACCTTGTCCGTCCTGCCATGGCACGGGCCTGATCCGTTCGGACGACAGTCTTGGTCTGACCATTTTGCGTCATTTGGAAGAAGAGGGCGTGCGCCGTCGTTCGCGCGAGGTTCTTGTCAAAGCGCCGGTTTCGATCATCAACTTCCTGATGAACCACAAACGCGAACATATAGCCCAGATCGAAGCGCGCTATGGTATGGCCGTGCGCCTTGAGGCCGATCCGTTCCTGGTTTCGCCAGACTTCACGGTAGAAAAGTTCAAGACCGCGACGCGTGTTATTGATACCAGTGCACCGGTTGTTTCGGTCGATGCCTCGCTGATGGCGGAGATTGAAGAAGAATTGGCCGAAGAGGCCGTAGCGGAAGCAGCTGCAACACCTGAAGCAGATGAAGGCGAAGAGCGTCCGAAGAAAAAGCGCCGTCGTCGTCGTCGTCGTCGTGGCGGCAATCGCGATGGCGAAGCGCAGGCTCAGACAGCCGAAGGGCAGGGCGAGACTGCCGATGTTGCCGCCACTGAGCAAGCCGCAGAGGCCGATGCCGAGCCAGCGGAAGCAGCCGAGGTGCCTGATGCGCCGGAAGCTGAAGAAGCTAAACCGAAGAAACGCACTCGTACCCGTCGTAAAAAACCTGCGAAGGATGCCGAAGTGGCTGCCGAAGCTACGCCTGAGGCTGCTGCCGAAGAGGCACCGTCCGAAGAGGTGAAGGCAGACACCGCTGAAGTGCAGGAAGAAGAGAAGCCAAAGAAACGAACCCGCAGCCGGGCCAAGAAAAAACCGGCCGCTGAGGAAGCTATGGCAGACGCGACACCTGTTGAATCGGCACCTGTCGAGGCCAACGGCGCCGCGGTTGTGGCCGAGGCCCCCGCGGTTGAAGCTGCGCCAGAGCCAACACCTGAACCCGCAGTCGTCGCTGAGGTGGCTGAAGCACCGGCGGAGCCTGCAAAGCCCCGTCGTCGTGGTTGGTGGTCAGTCGGTAAAGGCTAAGCGCGCGAGTTGCGACGAATGAAATAGGTCTGCACGCTGGTTTCCGTCCTTGACGATACCAGCGTGTGGCCTTGTTCATTGCAAAAATGCGGAACGTCGACGACCGCAGCCGGGTCATCGGCAATCATTTTCAGCACAGAGCCTTCGGCCATGCCCCGCAGCCGTTTCGCGGCTTTCAAGACGGGCAAAGGACACAAGAGTCCTGTAGCATCAAGTTCCTGATCAAATTCCATGCGCAAACCGCTAGACCTCATGTTACAGAATGTCCACCGAGTTGTGAGGCATCGTGTCGTGACCTTTTGCGTTGGAATGCCTAAGTCGGGACTGAAGGGGGATGCCCTATGATCGGTATCGACATTTTTGACGCCTCTCTGCTGCCCGCGATGATGGTCGCGTTGGCGGCCGGAGTATTGTCGTTCCTAAGTCCCTGCGTGCTGCCCATTGTGCCGCCATACATCGCCTATATGAGCGGAGTGACCGTTTCAGATATGGATGGAGGCGAGAGTGCACAGCGTCGCCGAACGATGGTTTCCGCCGCATTCTTTGTTCTGGGCTTGTCTACCGTGTTTATGATCCTGGGCTTTACTGCCTCGGCATTCGGACGGTTCTTTCTGACCAATCAGGATTGGTTTGTCATCGCCGCAGGGGCGGTGATCATGATTTTTGGCGCGCATTTCCTGGGCATTTACCGCATAGGGTTCATGGATTGCGAGTTGCGCGTAGATGCAGGTGATAGGGGTGGGTCTTCGTTTGGGGCTTATATTCTGGGTCTGGCCTTTGCATTTGGATGGACTCCCTGTATAGGTCCGATCTTGGGTGCCATTCTGTCCATCGCAGCCTCAGAAGCGGACGTAGCTCGTGGGACGACATTGCTGGCCGCTTATGCGGCTGGGCTTGGCATTCCATTCTTGTTGGTTGCGGCCTATTTCCCTCGCATGAAGGGTCTGATGGCGTGGATGAAACGTCATATGGAACGGATTGAGCGGATCATGGGGCTGTTGTTGTGGACCGTCGGACTGCTGATGCTGACCGGTAGCTTCACCGATTTTAGCTGGTGGTTGAACGAACAGTTTCCGGTATTGCAGACATTTGGCTGAGTCAGCACCCATTGTTTCCAACATCTGCCAAGACTCTTGATTGATCGCATTTCTGGCAGAATCGGGGTTCTCGGAAGGCATTCCTTACGATAACGTCTCGGCTATGAGGCCAATGGGGAAATCACGGGTGGGCCGACGCCGGGTTTTCTACATTCCCGGCTATGATCCCTATCCGCCCCGTCGATATCGCGAACTGTATCGGAGCGAGAGTCAGCGACAGGCTGAAATCTCAGGATACGAAATCGACCAAAAGTCTGAGCCGGGAGATACTGGCTGGCGCGTCCGGTATCGAGGGCACGGCGGTCAATCGATGGCGAAGATCGACGTCCTGGTTTAGAGCGATCTTGTACAGGGCTCGATGCGCGCGGGTATTGCTGGCACTTATGCGGCTTTGGTCAAGACCGCATGGACTTACATATCCTCGGGCACGTTGCGCCGTTTGACCTGGCTTCGAAAAGGGCCGGTAGTTGCGGCCCTCTATCCCGTAGTCATGCTAATAACGCAGATGCTCTTGAGCTTGTTGGGTGCGACCATCGTCGCGGGCGTGGCGGCTTGGGCAACCATTGGTGCGGCAGGTTCATTGGCGAGCACTCTCGGCGTGACATTGGATTCCGGCGGATGGACTGCATTGCTGGTGAGCGCCGCTGTTTTCTGGCTTTTGTTTCCGCTGCTTACCATCCATGCGCTTAGATGGTTCAAGGGCTGGGATCATAAGACGTTTGCCTACTATCTGATGCATGACTATGCCTATACAGCGTCCCGAAATGGCGCATACCCCGATGAAATTGAAGCACGTCTGCATGAGTTTCGTCACCGCATAGAAGCAGCTTTGCGTGAAGACATTGATGAGGTTCTGATCGTTGGTCACAGCTCCGGTGCTCAAATGGCTGCGTCTATCGTCGCTGACATCGTGAGGCTTAAACGCGTTGGCGAAAAAGGACCGGCCCTTTCGTTGCTTACGCTTGGACAGGTCATTCCAATGGTCAGCTTTTTGCCGAACGCCAAGCGATTGCGGCGGGATTTACGGCTTTTGTCGACATCGCAGGAAATCACATGGCTGGACGTTTCAGCACCAGGTGACGGGTGCTGTTTTGCGCTGTCTGATCCGGTTTCGGTATCGGGGGTTTCGCTAGGGCGCGAACAACAATGGCCGTTGATTATCTCCGCAGCGTTTTCAGACACACTATCCAAAGAGACATTAAAGAAGTTGAAACGCCGCTATTTCCGGCTTCATTTTCAATATCTCTGCGCGTTTGAAAAGCCTCGTGACTATGACTACTTTGCCATAACCGCTGGGCCGCTGAGCCTGGGCGCTCGGTATCGTGGGCGACGGCCATCGGCCAGCCGGATCGACGTGGTTGCGTCGCGGTTTACCTCAACTGTCTCATGATTGCGCCAAAGCCTGCCGCGCGGCCCGAAAAGATCTCTTTGTGGCGGTATTGGCGGTTGTTTCGGCGGGACATTTTGTCGGCGCAACCCGAGAAATTATATCGCGCGCGGATGGCTGAGTTTCGGACGCCGTTCTTTCGGTCTTTTCTGATCAATGAACCGGAGCTGATCCGGTTGGTGTTGCAAGAGCGACCCAAGGACTTCCCTAAGTCCAAGCGGGTGACGGCAGGGCTTCGGCCCTTGTTGGGGCAATCGGTGTTTGTGACCAATGGCGCGGTTTGGGAGCGGCAGCGTCGGATCATTGACCCGGCGTTTGAAGGTGGGCGCGTCAGGCAGAGCTTTGAAGCGATGTGGGCAGCGGGTTTGGCGGCGGCGGATCGGTTGGGCGAGGGCGACTGTGACGTCGAGGAATTGGCCAGCCATGCGAAGGCAGATGTGATCTTTCGCGCGCTGTTCTCGATTCCGATTGAGGATGCCGTTGCAGCGGAAACCTATAAGGAATTCAGGACTTTCCAACGCGCGCAACCGGTGGCCAATCTCGCGGCTCTGGTGCCGGGACTGCCGGTTATCCATCGTCGGGGTGCACGCGCGGCGGCGCGTCGGTTACGCGCGCTGATTGGCGAGATGGTGGCGCGGCGGCAGGCAGAGATTGCGGCTGGGACAGCGCCGGATGATCTGGCGACGAAGATTATGACGACGCCGGATCCAGAGACCGGTGAGGGGTTTGATGCGCAAGAAATGGTCGATCAGGTCGCTATCTTTTTTCTGGCTGGACACGAGACGAGTGCGGCGCTGTTGGGTTGGGCGATGTGGTTGTTGGCGGCTGCGCCTGATTGGGGAGAGCAGGTTCGCGGTGAGGCAATTGCGTTTGCGCAAGCGCCTGATTTCGCTGGGTTAAGCAAGATGGCGGTAACGCGGAATGTGTTGCGCGAGACGTTGCGACTGTATCCGCCGGTGCCGATGTTCGTGCGTGAGGCAACTGGTGCGGAGGAGTTTCGGGGCCGGTCGGTGAAGCGTGGATCGCAAGTGGTGATTTCGCCATGGCATCTGCATCGGCACGAGCGTCATTGGGATGAGCCGGATGCTTTTAACCCCGAGCGCTGGAATGGAACCCAGGCGAAAACAGCGGGGCGGGAAGCCTATTTGCCATTCTCCAGTGGGCCGAGGGTGTGTCCGGGGGCGGGATTTGCGATGGCGGAGGGTGCGGTTTTGCTGGCGGCGCTGATGTCGCGGTTTGAGTTTTCCATATTGGAAACACCGGTGCCGGTGGCGCATCTGACCTTACGGTCACGGGATGGAATACGGCTGGCGGTCAAACCGTTAGCGGCTGCGAAACCGGCGAAGGCAGAAGTATTTTCTGCCTAAAGCGCGTCTTGATAATGGGCCAAAACGTATAGGCGAATGGCGGAGGCGAGGCCGTATTTGGTGCCGCGCGATTCATCAATTTCGGCGGCTAATTCGTTGATTGCACGCTCTTTCTCGGAAGCAATTTTTCGAAAGGCGTCCCAGAATTCATCTTCCAGAGACACCGAGGTTCGGTGTCCGCGCAATGTGAGGGATCGCTTGACCGGACGGCTCATTCCGGGTCGCGTTTATGGTCGTCTACCTGTTTTTGGGCCTTCAATAGGGCAGCGGTGTCGGCTTGTTTCTGCGCTTTTGAACGCCCGAATTTCAGGGCGTTCGCATCGGCATTTTTACGCGAAGCCGCGCGGGTGTGTTCTTTACGTGCTTTGTTCAGATTAGCAGGAGTGCCGCTCATGATTTGGGTCCGATCATCTGTTCGGGGCGCACGACCTGATCGAAGGTGGCCTCGTCGACGAAGCCGAGGCGGATCGCCTCTTCTTTCAGGGTGGTGCCGTTCTTGTGGGCGGTCTTGGCGACCGTGGTGGCGTTGTCGTAGCCAATTGTGGGGGCCAGCGCAGTGACCAGCATCAGGGATTCACGCATTAGCTGGTCTATCCGGCTTTCATTGGCGCGAATGCCGCTGACGCAATTGTCGGTGAATGCGACGCAGGCGTCGCCGATAAGTTGCATAGATTGCAAAACGTTATAGGCCATCATGGGCTTGTAGACGTTGAGTTCGAAGTGGCCCTGGCTGCCGGCGAACCCGACGGCGGCGTCGTTGCCGATGACATGGGCGCAGACCTGGGTCATCGCCTCGCATTGGGTGGGGTTTACTTTGCCGGGCATGATGGATGAGCCGGGCTCGTTTTCCGGCAATAACAACTCATAAAGACCACAGCGCGGGCCGGAACCCAGAAGACGGATGTCGTTCGCGATCTTGAACAGGGCTGCTGCGGCTGCTTTCAGCGCGCCGGACATGGCGACCATGGCATCGTGAGCGGCCAAAGCCTCGAATTTATTCGGGGCGGTTACGAATGGCAGGTCCGTGATGCGCGCCATATTGGCGGCAACTTCTTCGCCCCAGCCAGGACGTGTGTTTAAACCGGTGCCAACAGCGGTGCCGCCTTGGGCCAATTCGTATATGTCACCGAGCGCCGCTTCGACGCGTTCGATGGATTTTGCCACTTGATGGGCGTAACCCGAAAATTCCTGTGCCAGTGTCAGCGGCGTTGCATCCATTGTGTGGGTGCGACCGATTTTGATGATACCGTCAAATTCCTTAACTTTCGCTTCCAGCACCGCGCGCAGCTTGTTTAGCCCGGGCAAAGTAACGTCGCGGGCGGTCATGGCAGCTGATATGTGCATGGCGGTCGGGAACGTGTCGTTCGACGACTGGCCCATATTGCAATGATCATTCGGATGCACCGGGTCTTTCGAGCCGATGGTGCCGCCCATGATCTCAATCGCGCGGTTGGCGATAACTTCGTTGGCGTTCATGTTTGATTGGGTGCCGGAACCGGTTTGCCAGACCACAAGCGGGAAATGATCGTCCAATTTGCCGGTCACCACTTCGTTGGCGGCTTCGATGATGGCATCGGCCTTTTCGGCGGCCAGCACACCGGCGGCTTTGTTGGCTTCGGCGCAGGCTTGCTTGATCACGCCCAGCGCGCGCACGACGGCGACCGGCTGTTTTTCCCATCCGATTGGGAAGTTGATCAGGCTGCGTTGGGTTTGCGCGCCCCAGTATTTATCACTTGGGACCTCTAGGGGGCCAAAGCTGTCTGTTTCGGTACGGGTCTGGGACATGGCAACTCTCCTCGGGGTGGACCGAAGAGAGGTGTAGGCAAGCGACCGGTTGGGTGCAACCGGTCTTGTTGACGCTAGTGATTAGGCCAGTCGGCGCGCAGTGGCGACTGATAAGCCGGGATCGCCCTGAAGCATGACGGCAAGTCCGGTTTTCATTCGCTGAAAGCTGTCACCGTAAAAGTAGAATATCGTCCGGTCGGCGCGTTGCGCCCAGCCGCGGTTGACGCAAACCCCATCAATGGCTTTCGAGCATGCACTGGCAACGACACGGCGATGATCTGCGTCAGGGGCCAGTGCGGTTGGAACGCTGAGTTCAAGGCCTTCGGTTGCGCCGAAAACCATCGGCTGGCCACCATCTGAAAGGCGGATCGAAGACCCTAGTGGCGCATGGAGATGCTCAAGGTATTCTGCGACCGTTTTCAGGCCAGCCTGACTGGCGTCGCGCAGGCCAAGATACAACGTAACACCGCATATGTCGCCGGGCGCGCTTTCATGCGCTCTGACGCTGGTTACGCCCCCAAGGCTGGTGGCAACCATTTGGCGGCTTAAGGGTTCGCCAAACACTTTTTTAGCGTCCCGGTGCCCCATGCGCACAGGCAATCGCACCTCGGCGGGTGTGACGTGCAGAGTTACATTCTTTTTGACGATCAGATCGCGGAAAAACATCAGGCTATCCCCATTAACTCGTGTCAGAGAGTCGCAAAGGAATATGTCCAGAGGCGTCGAAATTCGCGGCGGAAATGTGGCGGATTACTTGCGGAAACTGTCCAGGCTGACGACCTCGGCGTCGCCTTTGGATTTTGGCTCGTCATCCATTTCTTCTTTGGAAACAGCCACTACGGGCGAGGGCGTGGTTTCTTCTTCTTCGTCATCTTCCTGGGACTCGAAACGCAGGCCGAATTCGACAGACGGATCCACGAATGTACGAATGGCATCGTAAGGGATGTAGAGCGGTTCCGGCGAATCGCCAAAATTGAGGGTGACGGCAAAGCCGTCGTCGGTCACATCCAGGTTGTCGAACCAATGCTGCATAACCACGGTCATTTCTTCGGGGTAGCGATCAGAAAGCCAATCGGCAATCTCGACATCGGGGTGCATGGTGTCGAAGGTGATGAAGAAATGATGCTCGCCGGGCAGGCCATTTTCCGCGATGTCGTCCAACACCTTGCGGATCAGGCCACGCATGGCACCATGCATCAGTTTTCCGTAGTCGATCGTTCGGTCCATTTCGCCTCCCGGGGATTGGTCCCAGCATAGAAGAATCCCTTCCGATGGGAAGGCGATTTACGTGGAATTTTCAATGGGGTGAGATGAGGTTTTTGGAAGGGTGGCGTGCGGTGATGTTCTTATGCGGACGTCCGCTCTGAGCCCAAAATAGCAGATGCTGCGCAGTACTCGAATGTCGGCAATGCGAGAAATTCCTAGTTTAAATACACACCAGTAACAAACACTCCACGGTATTTACTGAGGGTTCAGTCCTTCAAAACAAACTCTAGCAGGTAAGATGCTTTTGATAAAACTTCTTTCATTTGGCCGTAGAACACGACGGCGGCGGGCGAGCGGTCAAATTTTCCATAGACTTGAATGACGACTTGGTTTTCCCTCTGCTCGGGGTAGTCGGAGTCCAATTAGCTATTCTCAATGTACTTGAGGTAGCAATTGACCTTCTCTTGTAGTTGCCAAAGGTGCTCATCATCAGACTTTCCGCCAACCCATTCCAGATGGTCCGTGATAATCAGGCGGGTCGTTTTTTCTGTCTGACTGACCTGAATGATATCCACGGAGTTTGGGTCCGATATACTCATAGAAAATTTCAACCTCTTTCTTTACGTGCGTGTGACTAGCGCACTCAAGACAGTCGATCAAAGGCAGACCTTTGATAGTCAATGGCGAACGGCAGCTAAATCCCGCAGAGCCGACACTGCGTTGCCTTTTCGCACAAAATCAACTTCGACACCCAAATGATGATTTTACGAGACACTTCGTGGACTTCCGTTGCCAAGTGCTCAATTTTTTTGAGATGAAAGTGCAGGCTTCTGTTGCCAGGTGCCTGCGAACCCCGCCCTAGACTGCAAAGCCTAGGGACTTAGATTTCAATAGTTCCGACTGCTTACGCTGCCATCGCCATTGGAGCTTTGTTGTCATTTGCAACTAGCTTTAACGGACCGATATCGGTGGTACCTCACCGAGACAAAGCAAACCCCTTTAGACGTCCGTCGATCCTATTTCGTCCCCATGATCCCCAAATGAAGGATGTTTGGTGGAGACGCCGGGTACCGCCCCCGGGTCCGATCCGCTTATTACGAGCGCGTTTATGTCCATAGTCCCGTTGCCGGAACGTAGTGAATATAGGGGCTGAGGCGACGGTTTGAAAGGGTGATTTGTGTCGAAGGTCGATTGTTTGGGCAGCTGTTGCTCTTGACGGCTGAGGGCTTTGAGACAAGGGTATGACCCATGATTACGCAAGAGCATTGCCACAATATGGCGCGGTATAATCGGTGGCAGAACCAAAGTTTGTTCGGGGCTGCTGATGGAATTAGTGACGAAGCCCGGAGACTGGACAGAGGGGCATTTTTTGGTTTGATCCATCGCACCCTCAATCATTTGCTATGGGCGGATGTGAGTTGGATGAGCCGGTTTGATGATTGGTCGCCGCCGGATGTCTATTTCGATGATGCGCCGAACTGGATTGGTGAGTGGACTGATATGCAGGCCCGTCGGGTTGATGTAGATGCGCGGATTTATGAATGGTCACAGCGTGTTGCGACAGATGACTTAATGCAGAAAATCCACTGGATTCATCGCGAGTCCGGCAAAGACGTCGAAGCCGTATTCGGTTATGCCGTCAACCATATGTTCAACCATCAGACCCATCATCGGGGTCAGGCGAACGCCATGGTGACGGCGGCCGGTGGTGTTCCGAGGGTGACCGATTTTTTCATGATGCCGGCGGACGCGTAGGCCCTTGAAGCAGATCGAGATCAACGGCCGGCAACTGGCTTATCGCAAGGGGGGCGACGGTGAAACGATCATCGCGCTGCACTGTTCGTCCAGCCATTCGGGCCAGTGGAAGCCGTTGATTAGCGCTTTGGAGCAAAATGCGCGCGTTATTGCGCCCGATATGCACGGATATGGGCGAAGTGAGTCATTTGTCGTGGATGGACGCCCGTGGTTTGAGCATGATGCGGAATATGTCTTAACACTGATTGAACAAAGCGACCGGCCTGTGCATCTGGTTGGGCATTCGTTGGGTGCAGCGTTGGCGTGCTTTGTCACTCGATCCCGGCCCGAAGCGGTTGCAAGCCTGACGATGATTGAGCCGGTTTTGTTTGCATTGCTGGAGGAGGCTGAAGCGCCTGAGGTGAAGGATGCCTGGTGGATTTCGTCGACTCTTCATGGGTTGTTGCGAGTTGGGCGCCAGGAAGAGGCGGCGGAAACGTTCGTGGACTTTTGGGCTGGGTCTGGCAGTTGGGACGCGACGGAAGACCACGTCAAAGCCTATGTTATACAGACAATTGGGCGCGTTGCTGACGATTGGGCCGGGATGGCGCAATTACTGGAAGGACAGGTTCGGCTGGCGGATATTGCCAGTTTGAAGATGCCGGTATTGATGATGCGGGGCACGGAAACACGGGCTTCGGCCTCGCGGATCGTGGATTTGATGTTGGAGCGGTTGCCGGATGGGCGGTTGGTCGAGTTTTCTGGTCTGGGACATATGGCGGCTGTCACGCATCCTGATATCGTGATGCCTGAAATCATTGGGTGGCTGGATGGTCATCTTAAGCAAAGTTAACGACGGGGAGACGGCGACATGCGGGCATTGCTGGTGGAAAAGGACGACGAGGGCAAAACGAGCGCCTCGGTTCAACAGATTGGCGAGGACCGTTTGCCAAAGGGCGATGTGACCGTTGCTGTGGAGTATTCGACCGTTAATTATAAGGACGGATTGTGCGTTGGACCCGGTGGCGGGCTGGTGCGGAATTACCCGCATGTGCCGGGCATTGATTTTGCGGGCACAGTCGAGGTCAGCGACGATGCGCGGTATGCCGCGGGCGATAAGGTAGTCTTAACTGGTTGGCGCGTGGGCGAGGCTTACTGGGGCGGATATGCTGAAAAGGCGCGGGTGAATGCCGACTGGCTGGTTCCGTTGCCGGATGGTTTGACGACGCGGGCGGCGATGGCGGTTGGCACGGCTGGCTTTACGGCGATGCTGGCGGTTATGGCGTTAGAAGATCATGGGATGAAGCCCGATCAGGGCGAGGTTTTGGTGACCGGCGCCGCCGGGGGCGTGGGGTCGGTGGCGACGGCGATATTGGCGAACCTCGGCTATGAGGTGGCGGCGGTGACGGGGCGGCCGGAGACGGGCGATTACCTGAGCGGGCTGGGTGCCAGCCGGATCGTGGCGCGCGAAGAACTGAACGAGACCGTGAAAAGGCCATTGGAAGCAGAGGCTTGGGCAGGCTGTGTGGATGCGGTTGGTGGTGCCATGCTGGCGCGGGTTCTCGGGCAGATGAAATATGGATCATCTGTTGCGGCTGTTGGACTAGCAGGGGGTGCGGGGCTGCCTGCGACGGTCATTCCGTTCCTGTTGCGCGGCGTTAATCTGTTGGGGATCGACAGTGTGATGCAGCCTTATGATAATCGCGTGCGGGCCTGGGAACGGGTGGCGCAAAACCTGCCGATGGATAAGCTGGAAGGCATGGTCCAGCCTGCAACGCTAGGCGATTTGCCGCGTTTGGGGGCGGAAATTTTGAAGGGGCAAGTTAAAGGGCGCGTGGTCGTCGATGTGAACGCCTAAGCGCCTTGTTTTACGGGACCAGATCGCCAAAAAAGCCGCCAACGAAGCGCGTGTTGCCGTCCAGCGGGGTGGTGAAATTGCCTTCGAATGTGCCGATTAAGTTTTCGTGACCAGCCCCATAGAGCCAGCCTTCGACATCTGTTCCGTTCAGCGGGACATTTGCGACGGGATTGATCAAGTCATCGTATGTGGCGATGAGAGTGCCGGAGACTTCGTTGCCGGTCAGCGTGCCTGCGGGGAAGACGTCGATTGTGATGGTTTCGCCAACGCCGCCGAGCATTTCGCCATGGTAGACAAAGCCGGAAAACAGGTTGTTGGCGAAATCCACTTCTAAGTTCGATGTGCCGCTTTCGACATTAACGGTACCGATGCCGTCGGTGACGATGAGTTCGCTGGTGCCTTCGAATTGGGCGAAATCAACGGTTGGTACATCGGCCGGATCGGTTTGGAAGCCATAGGCACCGATATAGACGCTGGAGTCGGAAATAATGTTAGATCCCAATGACCTGAGAGCCGGGGATAAATCGATCTGCGTCGATGAAATATCGATTCTTTCGTATTCACCTGGGGTCAAAGTTTCATTCAGAAGATAGGTGCGGCCATCGACCGAAACCTCGATTTCGGTAGCGCTAATGACTTTGATTGAACCGGTTCCACGAGTTGGATTCAGGGTGCCGCTGGCATCGACGCCAAGATAGCGGAAAGGGAATGTTTTGCCGATGTAGTCAGCAGCATTAATTGGTGCACCATCTGCCAAAACCGGGGCGACGACCGAGGTGCCGCCACCGCAAGCTGAAAGAGTGACTACTGAAAAAATTCCAGCGATTGCAGCTGGTTTGTTCCAAAATTTCATTCCCATATCCCGATACTATGCTTTGAGTTGAGTTCCATGTTTGCAGCTTGATGCTGGCGAATGCTGCGGGAAATACTGCAGGACATCTAGGCGAAACTGCAGGTGCATTGGTCCGAGCATGGGGGATATTGCCAAGAACCGTTAATGATGCGTGCGGGGTGTGGGTGTTGCGCGCAAAGGGCGAAATCGTAAATGTGTTGTTTCGTTGGGGTTTCGGTCAATTTGACCGTGTCTGTATCACGTCGGTATTACGTCGGTATCGCGTCGGTATTTTTGTCGGTGAGGCGGGGTCTTGCCGCTGATTTCGCGTCGCAGGTTAACGGTTCTTACCGCGCTGTTAAGGATTTGCCGGAGTGGGTATGGCCAGACCATTGACTTCGATTGTAAGTCCCGGTTGATCGGGAAAATCCATTTTGCCCGCAATCTGAAGATCGTCGTCGATTTGTGAAATCGCAAGCGTAGCTTTGGGGGCGTCTTCGGGGTCGGCGAACCCTCCGATACCGAGTGTGCCACTAGCAGTGAGGTCTGGAAGGGTACCGGAGATGGCGCCGGTAAATTCGATGGCCGGAAACGGGTCGAGTGCGGTTATGAGCGTGTCGCCTGATTGAGTGCCGTTGGAAGTCAGGAGCGCGAAAAAATCCAGTGTGCCGCTGGCCGCTCCACCGCGCGAGAGCGACAGTAGAAGCGACGTGTCGGCCTCTTCGGCGGTGGCGATGGTTTGGGTGGTTTCGTCAGCGATCGTCAATGTGAGCCTCTGAATTGTCCAGGATTGAGGGCTGTTCGCGGTGACTGCGCTGAGGCGCGCATTGCCTAGGGAAACGCCACCGGCGAGCGCCGCACACCATATGATTAGGGCGACCAGCGCGGGGATAACGTGGCGGCGGGCTGTTCCCGGGCCACGGGGTTTGCCTCGTGTCATGCGGGCCAGGGTGTCATCGCGGTCTATGATCGCGTGTTTCAACGCTCCGGCGATGTGCAGCAATATTGCAATTGCCAAGAGTTTGGTGGCCAGCCAATGAAAGCCACCCGAGAGTTCTGCCCAGGTGGCTGTTGTCGCGATAAAGGGCAAGGATTGCCCAAAGGGCCAAAGGATCGGGGCGAGGCCGGGAGACGCCGCGTGACTGATCCAACCAGAGAGCGGAACCGCGATGAGGGCAATCGTCAGCGTCCAATGTGTGGTTTCAGCAAGAGCGGTTTCCAGGCGGCGATCTGGGTGGATGGGAGCGGGTTTTTGTTGTGTGAGCGACCAGGGGATCCTCAGTATGCCTAATGTCAGAGCGGCGATACCAACGGTTTTATGAAGAGAAAACAGTGTGATGGCACGCGCAATCTCGGCATCGGTTGTGATGGGTGCACTGTTAGCGACCATGCCGAGGGGAAACGCTGTGAAGATCACCAATGCCGTTAGCCAATGTAAGGCACGGGTGAGGCTGCCGTAGGATTTTGCGTTGTTCGATAGGGCCATGGTGATAATCCCTTGCTGAAGGGGCGGTTTGGCTGCTTGTTCCTGCCATTGTGGTGGGTTACGACCAATAAAACAACATGAGGGAGCAGTTTATGAGCCTGGCATTTGTATTTCCCGGACAGGGTGCGCAAACGATTGGCATGGGTCGCGACTTGGCCGAAGCCTATCCGGCGGCGCAGGCGGTTTTCGACGAAGTTGACGATGCGCTGGGCGAGAAGTTGTCTGCGCTGATCTGGGAAGGCGAACAGGACGAGTTGACTCTGACCCAGAATGCACAGCCAGCATTGATGGCGACATCATTGGCGGCGATGCGGGCATTGGAGGCCGAGGGGGTTTCGGTGACGGATGCGGCCTTTGTGGCCGGGCATTCGCTGGGTGAGTATTCAGCATTGGCGGCGGCAGGCGCGTTTTCGATTGCAGATACCGCACGTTTGCTGAGGCTGCGCGGCAAGGCGATGCAAGCGGCGGTTCCTGTGGGCGTAGGTGCCATGGCAGCAGTGCTGGGCCTGGATATCGATGCCGTGCGGCAGGTTGCGGCAGATGCGGCAGAGGGTGAAGTTTGTGCGGCTGCCAACGACAATGACCCGGCGCAGGTCGTTGTGTCTGGCCATAAAGGCGCGGTTGAGCGTGCAGCGGCATTGGCCAAAGAGCGGGGAGCGCGCCGCGCGTTGATGCTGCCGGTGTCTGCACCGTTCCATTGTTCACTGATGGCACCTGCGGCAGAGGCCATGGCTGAGGCTTTGGCCAACGTAGAGATGCGCGATCCGGCGGTTCCGGTGGTGGCCAATGTTCTGGCGCGGCCTGAAAACAGTGCTGCGGCCTTGTCCGGGCTATTGGTCGAGCAGGTCACCCATTCGGTGCGTTGGCGCGAGAGTGTGGATTGGATGGCAACCGAGGGCGATGTGACCGGATTCTGGGAGATCGGGGCGGGCAAGGCTCTGACTGGAATGATCCGGCGCATCGCTAAGGAGGCTGAGACGCGGGCGGTTGGCACATCGGCAGATGTGGCTACGGCGCTTGAGGCACGGGGCTAGGGGCGCTGCCCCCGCCGCCCTGGCGGGCGGCTCCCCCGGAGTTTTTCTGATCAGAAGAAGGATAAAAGCATGTTCGATTTGACAGGCAAGGCGGCATTGGTGACGGGTGCGTCTGGCGGTATTGGGGCGGCGATTGCACGTGGGCTTCATGCGCGTGGGGCGACGGTTGGTCTGTCTGGCACACGGGTTGAGCCGTTGGAGGCTTTGGCAGCAGAGCTTGGCGAACGCGCCCACGTGTTACCTTGCAATCTGAGTGATGCCGAGGCGGTGGCGGCTTTGCCGAAGGCCGCGACCGAGGCCATGGGCAGCGTTGATATTCTGGTCAACAACGCCGGGATCACGCGGGACAACCTGTTCATGCGGATGTCGGACGAGGAATGGGCATCGGTTTTGCAGGTCAATCTGACCTCGGCCATGATTTTGTGCAAAGGCGCGATCCGGGGCATGATGAAGGCACGGTGGGGGCGGATCATCAATATCTCGTCCGTGGTGGGCGCGACCGGCAATCCAGGCCAGGCAAACTATGCCGCGTCCAAGGCCGGTTTGGTCGGAATGTCGAAATCGTTGGCCTATGAGGTGGCCAGTCGCGGGATCACCGTGAACTGTGTGGCACCGGGGTTCATTACCACCGCAATGACTGACAAGCTGACGGACGATCAGAAGGGCGGGATATTGGCGCAGGTGCCTGCGGGGCGCATGGGGGATGCTGATGAAATTGCGGCGGCCGTGATCTATCTGGCCAGTCAGGAAGCCGCCTATACGACAGGCACAACGTTGCATGTGAACGGTGGAATGGCCATGTTGTAATCGCCGGTGTGCGACGATGGATACTATTTGCTTTCGCAAAATTTATGGTATAGGCGGCGCACATCTTGACCGGAGCACGGGGTGGTCCGGTTTCGTTGTCCCTGTGGGGCAGAAAAGTTAACACACGGGACAAAACCCCGAAGAATTGTGAGGAAATGACATGAGCGACATCGAAGATCGCACACGTAAAATCGTAGTCGAGCACCTTGGCGTCGAAGGCGACAAAGTAACTGAAAACGCATCGTTCATCGATGATCTGGGCGCTGACAGCCTGGACACTGTTGAGCTGGTTATGGCGTTCGAAGAAGAATTCGGAATTGAAATTCCTGATGACGCAGCCGAAACCATCCAAAGCTTTGGCGACGCTGTGAAATTCATCAAAGAAGCTTCCTGATCTAAATCGGATCAAGGCGAGAGACGGCGTTCCTTTGGGGACGCCGTTTTGCGTATTACGCGCATGTTTCGTCGCTCATTACGATTGTGCCCGACTTTCTCTTGTTAACCCTATGGAGGCCGTATGATCATTTATCCGACTATCGAATTGCAGAATGGCAAATGTGTCAGCCTGAACCGGGGTGTGATCGAAGATCCGATGATCTGGCATGTTGATCCGGTGAAAATCGCCGGTAGCTTTGCTGATTCTGGCGCGGAATGGATGCACGTCACCGATCTTGATGCCATTGATGGCAGCGACGGTAATTCCGAGTTGGTGGCCAAGATTATTCGCACGGCGGGCATTCCGGTGCAGCTGGGCGGTGGTTTCCGGTCGCGAGATCAGGTGGAATATTGGATCGACAAGGGGGCGGGGCGCATAGTTGTTGGTTCACTGGCGACGCGCGATCCGCAACTGGTGAAGGCGCTGGCCAAGTATTACCCGGATCAGATCGTATTGTCGGTGGATGTCTGGCGCGGTCAGGTGATGATGGACGGTTGGCGGCGGGCCTCGGCGTTTACGCCTGAAAGCTTTATCCAAGCATATGCCAATACGCCGTTTGCGGCCATTGTCGTGACCGATGTGGATGCAGACGTTGATAACACAGATGGCTCGATAGGGCTGATCACCGGGATCGCAGAATCAACCCGCACGCCGATTATCGGCAGCGGGTTTGTTCGCAACGTTGACGATATCTCGCGGTTGCAACTGCTGCGCAGTGTGTCCGGCGTGCTGATCGGACGGGCCTTGTTCCGCAAGGACGTTGATCTGGTCGAGGCTTTGGCGGCGGCGACTGACCGCGTTGAGCGTCAGGCAGAGTTTATCTGACACGACCCAAGCGGGCGGGAAAATGCCCGCCCGGCCCATTTCCCAGTGATTTCGGCCCGAATTGGGCTGAAAGCCGCCATAGGCGGCCTTGCCCATGGGTTGGGGGACGGGGTATCTCTTGGGAAAATACAAATACGAAATAGGGGTGCAGACATGCGGCGAGTGGTTGTTACAGGGCTTGGCATGGTTTCTCCGCTGGCGAGCGGTGTTGAAGCTACGTGGGAGCGCATTCTGGCGGGTCAATCCGGTGCCGGACAGATCACGCGGTTTGATGCGTCCCATCTGGCGACGACCTATGCGTGTGAAGTGCCACGCGGTGATGGCTCGGACGGGACATTTAATCCTGACGACTGGATGGAGCCGAAAGATCAACGCAAGGTCGATGAGTTCATTGTTTACGGGATGGCGGCCGCTGAACAGGCGGTGCAAGACGCGGGCTGGGCCCCCACAGATACCGAGAGCCTCGAGCGCACTGGCGTAATGATAGGGTCCGGCATTGGCGGTTTGCAGTCGATTGCGGAAACAGCCATTTTGCTGAAAGAGCGCGGGCCGCGTCGGGTGTCGCCGTTCTTTATTCCGGGATCCTTGATCAATCTGGTGTCCGGGCAGGTATCGATCCGCTTTGGCTTTAAGGGGCCGAACCATGCGGTTGTGACCGCCTGTTCGACGGGTGCCCATGCCATCGGCGATGCGGCGCGGTTGATTATGCTGGATGATGCCGATGTGATGGTTGCCGGTGGCGCGGAAAGCCCGATTTGCGAGATCGGGATTGCCGGGTTCAATGCCTGTAAGGCGCTGTCGACCAAGCGCGGGAATGAGCCTGAGAAAGCCAGCCGGCCTTATGATGCGGATCGAGACGGGTTCGTGATGGGCGAGGGTGCTGGAGTCGTCGTGCTGGAGGAATACGAACACGCCAAGGCGCGCGGTGCCAAGATCTATGCGGAAATTTTGGGGTATGGTTTGTCAGGGGATGCTTATCACATCACGGCACCATCGGAGAACGGTGAGGGCGGCGAGCGCGCCATGCGCAATGCTTTGCGGTCAGCCAAGATCAGCGGTGCAGATGTGGATTACATCAACGCGCATGGCACATCGACTATGGCCGATACCATCGAATTGGGTGCGGTTGAGCGCGTGATGGGTGATGCGGCCAAGGGCGCAACCATGTCATCGACCAAATCGTCGATTGGGCACTTGTTGGGCGCGGCGGGATCGGTCGAGGCGATCTTCTGTATCTTGGCGTTGCGCGATCAAATTGCGCCGCCGACGATTAATCTGGATAACCCGGCCACCGAGCCGATGTTGGACCTGGCACCAAACGCGGCGCGTCGGCGGGAAGTTGGGATCGCACTGTCGAATTCATTTGGATTTGGCGGCACCAATGCATCGTTGGTTATGGGGCGGATTGATCGCTGATGTGGCGAAACCTGGCGTCTAATGTTCTGACTCTGTTGATTGTTGCGCTGGTTTTTGGTGCCGGAGCGCTTGGCTATGCCCAGCGGCAGTATTCCACAGACGGCCCGCTTGTCGAGGCGATTTGCTTGCAGGTTGCTCCGGGAAGCAACATGAGTCGGGTTGCGGATGATCTGGAGGCCCAGGGAGCCGTGACCAGTGCGATGTTGTATCGTTTGGGCGCGCAGTATTCTGACCGTTCGCATTTGCTGAAAGCCGGTTCGTTCCTGATCGACGAAGGCACGTCGATGCAAGAGATTGTGGCGCAGGTGACCGGCGACGGCTTGTCGACTTGTGGCACCGAGGTCATTTACCGGGTTTCGGTTAGCGGACAATCGGTGCGGGTGCGCGAGTTGAACCCTGTCAGCCAGGCGTTTGAGGAGACTGCAAACTTTAATCCACGCGATGAGGTTTTGCCGGACCCATATGTGAAGGCGCGAGACGATGTAGCAACGCGGTATCGTATCGTTGTGGCCGAAGGTGTGACCAGTTGGCAGATCGTTGATGCCTTGATGGCGTCGGATGTGTTCGAGGGTGAGGTTGCTGCTGTTCCTGCTGAAGGGACGTTGGCACCGGATGGCTATGAATTTCGTCCCGGTGCGGATCGGGCTGCGTTTTTGGCGCAGATGGAGGCGGCACAGGCCGTTCGGTTGGCCGAGGCTTGGGAAAGTCGGGGATCGGACTTGCAGATCGAAACGCCTGAAGAGGCGATGATCCTGGCGTCGATCATTGAAAAGGAAACCAGCATTGCCGAGGAACGGGAGATTGTCTCAAGCGTTCTGCACAATCGGCTGGATATCGGATGGCGGTTGCAATTTGATCCGACGATCATTTACGGGATCACGCGGGGTGTGGGCACACTGGGGCGTCCAATATCGAACGCGGACATCAGCGGGCGCACTGAAGAACGACGCCACGGTACGATCGAGTATAACACCTATCAGATCGACGGATTGCCGGCGGGGCCGATTGGGAATCCGGGCGAAGCGTCGATTATTGCGGCGCTAAATCCGGCAGAGTCACCGTTCCGGTTCTTTGTGGCCACGGGCGATGGCGGGCATGCGTTTGCCGTGACATTGGACGAGCACAACGCCAATGTTGCCCGATTGCGGGCTATTGAGGCCGAGCGGGCGAACTGAGTCGGATTTGACTGTCTGGCGGCTGGGTGATTCTGGAACATCAGTGATGTTTAGTGAGTTTTGGCGTGCCGGTTCGGCGCGGTTTGACGCCTTTGTTCAGCGGTGGTCGTTGATGTGCGTTGAGCTGTTCATTTTAGAAGCATTGTTTTGGGCCCTTGTTTGTATAGGTGTTAACGTTTTGGTAATTGGACCGAGCGGTATTATTCAATTCTATCAATAACTTAAGCCTTGACGGATCGAACGGTTTAGCCTATACCTTCAGGCAAGCTAGGACAGTTGGCAGAGCGGTCGGGACATGGTTCCCCGGCCGCTTTTGCGTTCCTGGCACTCCAAACAAGATTGGAACCTCTGCGATGACGGAAGACATTTCCAACAGAGCTGGGACCAATGGCGCGCGCGTGTTGCTGATGCATAGCGAGCAGGCATTGGAAGACGTGCTGGCGGCATTCGCGCTGCTGGCCAAGCGGATTAAGGACGGGGATCTGCCGTCAGACACCGACTTTGCACAATCGTGCAGGGTTCTGGCGAGGACGCGGATCACGTTGATTGAGGAGATTCAGAAACATGAAAAACGCGTCCTCGTTGCCAAGGGCAATGCCGCCGAAGCTCCGCTCGATTTCGATGCCATCAAAGACGAAATCGGGCGCAAACTTGATCGCCTCCGTGAGCAAAAGGGATCAGGCGGCGCTTCTAAGTGAGTTGTCGAATGATGCCATACGGGGGCTGCCGTATTTGTTCGAATTCTGGGCGCTGCCGCATCAGGTACCGCCAGAGGGCGATTGGAGAACCTGGGTGATCTTGGGCGGGCGTGGTGCCGGGAAGACGCGGGGCGGGGCTGAATGGGTGCGATCCGAAGTTGAGGGGGCCGGACCGAAGGATCCGGGACGTTCGAAGCGGGTGGCGTTGATTGGCGAGACCTTTGATCAGACGCGGGACGTGATGGTTTTTGGCGAAAGCGGCATTCTGGCCTGTTCTCCGCCGGATTGTCCGTCGTCAGGGTTTTGGGAACCAAGAGTTGCTTAAACAAGTAAAGAGTTTGGCTCGTCTGGTTGATGTTATTATGCGGCGCGCTGTCTGTGATGCAAGCGCCGCGCTTCGAGCGTCTTTCGTTTGATCCTTTCCCGTTGTCTTAGAATGGCTTTGTCACGCCCGAAGTAGACGTCGGCGGGTGTGACGTTGTTCAGGCTCTCGTGGTAGCGCTTGTGATTGTAGTGATCGACGAAGGCTTCGATCTGGGTTTCGAGGTCTCCCGGAAGGAAGTAGTTCTCCAATAGGATGCGGTTCTTCAGGGTTTGATGCCACCTCTCGATCTTGCCCTGTGTCTGGGGATGATATGGTGCGCCCCGAGAATGCTTCATGCCTTTGTCCTGCAGCCATTCAGCCAGATCGCCAGAGACGTAACTGGACCCGTTGTCGCTGAGGAGGCGGGGTTTGTGGATGACGTGAACCTGATCGCACCCTGATGCTTGTAGCGCCAAATCCAGGGTGTCCGTCACGTCCTCTGCCCGCATGTTCGTGCAGAGTTTCCACGAGATGATGTAGCGGCTGTAGTCGTCCAGGATTGTGCTGAGATAGAACCAGCCCCAGCCAAGCACTTTGAGATAGGTGAAGTCGGTTTGCCAAAGCTGGTTGATCGCAGTGGTCTTGTCTTTGAACTCGTTTGCCGCCTTGAGCACGATAAAGGCCGGGCTGGTGATCAGATCGTGGGCCTTCAGGGCCCGATAGACTGAAGATTCCGAGACGAAGTAGCGCTCCCGATCCGTGAACGTCACTGCCAGTTCGCGCGGCGACAGCTCCGTCTCCTGCAGCGCCAGCTTGACGACCTTGCGCCGGACTTCGTCGGGGATGCGGTTCCAGACATGTCTGGGCTTAGGCGCTTGATCCACAAGGCCAGCGTCGCCGCGCTGCCGATACCGATCATACCAACGGTAAAATGTGGTGCGGGGGATGCCCAGCTTTGCCAATGTTCGACGAGCAGACAAATGCGACCCCTCAACAAGCCGGATGATCTCCAACTTCTCAGATGCAGCATACCTCATTCTTGGTCGCCCCCACCGCCGGTCATGCTTTTTTTGAGAAGACGCAGTTCCAGTGTTTGCTCGGCAACGACCTCCTTCAGGTCTCGGGCTTCGCGGCGCAGGTCCTTGACTTCGTCGGTCGTAGCCGCACGCGCCGTATCTCCAGCAAGCCGCCGTTTGCCAGCTTCCATGAAGTCCTTGGACCATTTGTAGTAGATACCTTGAGATATTCCCTCACGACGGCACAACTCAGCAATGCTGTCTTCGCCACGCAAGCCATCCAGCACGATCCGGATCTTCTCTTCTGACGAATACTGTTTGCGCGTCGCGCGCTTGATCTCTTTGACGATCTGCTCGCCGGGGCTCCTGCGAGTTCCAGTTGTCTGTCTCATGTCCCACTCCTCAGTGGTTACGATGAGCCAACAAAACTCTCTTATCAAATTAACCTAATTGGACCCATAGGCGCTGACTTCAGACAGTTGCGGTGCATAACTGGAGTTCTGTTGGTGCTGCCCTTCGTCCAGCTACGGCGAGACTTGATCGCCTCATCCGTGATGCGCGCGTGACTGTATTTGATGACGATCTCGAAATTCTTATCCCTCATCATGAAGCTGTTACCTTGGATGCCAGTTTTGCAGAAGTGCTGGGTTTTCCACCGGTTGCGACGGCGTCCTGTCATCTTGATGCCCGCGGTCGCGTTGATCAGCCAGAAACAAACATTATTGCAAAATGGCGCGACAAGAACTTCAATCAGGTTCGTCCAGAGAGGCATGGCGCTTTTTTGCGATACGCTGGCCAGGACTGGAGGCTAACGCCCACAGTCTACGATCTCCTAAACGCAGTTGACGGATTTAACGCAAGCCAAGGTGACGACCCTATGACTAGGGTACAGGCTTGGGGTCCAGTTCAAGCGGCACTTAAGGTTGTTACTGGCGAAACGGTGGAGGCCGATCAATATCTTTCTAGTCTTACTATCTATCAGGCTGGCAGTTTTGCGCTCGACATTGAGCAGACCTCAGATGGATCCAATTTCGTGCCGGTACTGATGGCACGGGAAAAACGTCCGAAGGACGTCGACGAGACTGATACCCCTGAAGATGGAGAGTTTAGAGAAGACCCGGATGAGTTGCGCGACGAGGCTGCGGATGCGCTTCTCCCACCCGATTTCCAACAAGATTTCGTACGGCATCGATTTATTGCTGATCAAAGTGTCTCGCCAGCCTATGTACTGGGGCGCGGTCATTTCGTCGTCTTAGAACCATCGCTTCAAGCCGCCTTAAAAGTTGTTCAGGAAAAGCGCAAAGCGCCCGATGAAGATCGGCGCGATTTTATCAAGAACCCCCGAGTTTATCTCGCATCGGCCCTCGACGATGATTTGTCGGCAGCCAATCTTTTCGTAGAGACAACACAATACTCGGAGCGCGTAACGGGGCTGAAGCTCTGGGAACCAGTCGAATTGCCTTGGCTTGCAAAGTTCAAGACCGCCTGGTTGCCCGAGGGCGTTCCAATCGTCGTGGAGGGTGAAGAGCTGCTCCTGGCAGAGCCACCGGAAAGCCTGGCAGAGCGCGTTCAGCAGGCGAAATCCGCTTGTCAGGAAATGCTCGAAGTCAGTGGCCGAGAAATCAAGATTTCTGTACTTGAAGAGGCGCTTGAAGCCTTCAAACCTCAGGCGATGGATGAAAGAGCGGATGAGCCTGACGAACCGGCTTCTCCTGAGCCCTCAAGAGATGTTCTCGATATTGAGGACAACATCGAAGAGACAGGGTTCATCGTGGAGATGTCGCCCAGAAGCTCAAAGATCGGTGACGATATTGGCTTGAACTCCCGCGTTCTCTCATCCCCGAAAGTGCATCAAGTTGATGGCATTCAATGGCTCTTAGATGCCTGGAAGGCAGGATGGCCGGGTGTGCTTTTGGCCGACGATATGGGCCTCGGGAAGACCTACCAAACGCTAGTGTTTTTGGCATGGCGCCGCGCAGAAATTTTGGCAAAGGGTAAGTCGAATGCACCGATCCTTGTTGTTGCGCCTACGGCGCTCTTGAAAACCTGGATCGCCGAAGCGGAGGTACATCTTGCACCGAATACTCTTGGCGAATGCGTTGAGGCCTTTGGCGCCGGCCTTCGTGAGCTAAAGGCACCCAAAGGCCCGGGGTGGTCCCCGGAAACAGCACTGGACATGGTCCGCCTGAAGCAAGCCGGCTGGGTGTTAACGACCTACGAAACCCTCGCAACGTATCATCGGGCCTTTGCGCGCGTTGGGTACGACGTTGCTGTCTTTGATGAAATGCAGCGGATCAAGTCGCCGACAACGTTAAACACGCACGCTGCCAAGGCAATGAGCGCGGATTTCGTGCTCGGCCTCACGGGAACTCCCGTCGAAAACAGACTGGAGGACCTTTGGTGCATCATGGATCGAATTGCACCAGGGCTTCTCGGCGACCTTAGGCGGTTCAGTGAGAGGTACTCAGAAGCTGAAGAGCAACAATTGATCGAGCTGAAGGCCAAAATGGAAGACGCCAATTCGGCTCCCCCCGTCTTGAAACGCCGAATGAAAGTAGACATCCTCGATGGTCTTCCGGCAAAAAATATCCAGACCTATAGAGCATCGATGCCAGACAAGCAGGCGAATGCCTACGCGAAGACGGTCAGCGCTGTTCAATCCCTAGGGGCAAATAGGGCAACGATGCTCGAGGCGATCCATAAGTTTCGCGGAATTTCCATGCATCCGGAGCTTAATACGGACCTCGCCTTTGGTGATGTCTCTGCATTTGAAGCCTGGGCGCATCAATCTGCCCGGGTCAAACTTGCTTTGGATGTCCTGAACGACATTCGGGACAGAGGCGAAAAGGCCCTCCTGTTCCTTGAATACAAGGCGGCACAGCGCGTTATTGCGGCAGGGCTCGCCGCTCGTTACGGGCTCGCTTCAGAGCCAATGATTATCAATGGCGATGTAGCAGGGGCTAAGCGCCAGCCGATGGTGGCTGAGTTTCAGAGGCTGCCGCCCGGCTTTGATGTCATGATCTTGTCTCCACGCGCGGCAGGTGTCGGGCTCACGATTACAGCCGCAAACCATGTCATTCATCTCTCACGCTGGTGGAACCCGGCTGTCGAAGACCAGTGCAATGACCGAGTGTACCGGATTGGCCAAGACAAGCCCGTGACCGTGCACATACCACTTGCTATCCACCCCATGTATAAGGAGAAGTCCTTTGATCAGAAGCTAGACGAGCTACTCCAAAAAAAACGGGCTCTGTCGCACAATCTGTTGGCGCCGCCCGAAAGTAAAAGTGATGTCTCCGATATTTATTCAGGGGTTATCTCGAAATTATAGAAGCCGGTGTATTCTTAGGTGTCAAAGTTGAGGAAGAAGATTAATTTCAGCCCCCGTGGCGACTCCGTGGCGATTTAAACTACTATCGGTGATCTTGTCAGAAACAAAAAAGCCCTCAAGCCGTTGAGCTTAAGGGGTTGTTTTTGGCTCCGGCGGTAGGGATCGAACCTACGACCAATTGATTAACAGTCAACTGCTCTACCGCTGAGCTACGCCGGAACACGGCGTGCCGTATAGCAATCAGTTTTCGTCAGGTCCAGTGATAATCTGAACTATTTTTGGTCTTCAGGCAGCTGCCAATTCCAGCGAAATGTTGCTCTGGTCAAATTTTCCTCGCTGGAAATTACGTTATTTTTTTCAATAAGATAAATTAGGTGTGCCAAAACGTTTCTTTCGGCGGCCATGAAAAGTCTCGGTGACAAACTGCCGTAGATCCTGGTCGTCATTGCCGAGAGTGTTGTTTGGCCGTCTTTCAATTGACTGACAATTTCATTTTCCCGTTTCTCACGATGATGCAACAGCCAGTTCAGCCGTTCATTTGGATTGTCGATGGCCGCACCGTGACCCGGCATTAATCGTTCTAAGTTCATTCCAAGAAGCAATCGCGTTGTGGCCCTGAAATCCGCCAGATTGCCATCAGGAGGAGATATTACTGATGACGCCCAGTCAAATACGTGATCTCCGGAGAAAAGTGAGTTTTTTATTCGAAACGCAAAGTGTCCCGCAAAGTGCCCCGGTGTGTGAACTGCTGTTATTGTGCAAGAGCCGATCTCAAAGGCGTCACCACCCTCAACTATCACGTCAGGGCGTAACTCTGTGTCGATGCCTTCGCCACCGCCCAAATGATGTGCTTTGTTTGATCGCGACGCAGTGGCAACTTGCGCAGAAGCCAGAATGGGCGCGCCGGAAATCTCGGCCAACTGTATAGCCAGTTGGCAGTGATCTTTATGCGCATGGGTCACAAAAATATGGCTGATATTCTCGCTGTCTGTTGCTCTTAGTATGGCGTCAAGATGGTTTGGATCGGCGGGCCCTGGATCAATGATTGCGACTTGCCCCGTGCCAACAACATAAGTATTGGTTCCCCAATGGGTCATGGCCCCAGGGTTGGGCGCCAGTAAACATCGGACATCGCGTTGTATGGATATCGGTTGTCCGACCGGTGGTTTCTGCATGTTGGGCTTTCTCTTGCAGTTTGGTGAGACTAAGTTCTGTGTATGTCGCGCATTAACATAAAAAACCTTCTTCCGCGTTCGCTTTTTGGCAGGGCAGCGCTGATTTACTTTGTGCCTGTGTTGACGATTTTGGGTGTGGTCTCGGTGGTTTTCATCCAGCGGCTGTACGAAGATGTCACGCGCCAGATGACAATGAGCGCAATGGATGAAGTCGAACTGATCTTGTCAGAGATCAAGAGTGCGCCGAATAAATCAGCCGCAATTGAAAGATCCAGGCAGCTAGCTGGGCCTCTTGCGATTGAAGTCTCGTTTTCGGACGTTCGTGTCGACACGCGTCGAAGTTCTTTCGATCTTAGCGGCTCGAGAATATTTTCTACTGTGTTTGAACGCAGGTCAGATGTTTTGGGTATCGATCTGGTCGCGCGGGATGGCTGGGTTCGACTAAAATTTGCGTCCATCTACGGCGACTTGACCTTTGATATGCCAAGGACGCGGTTCAATGCGCGAAATCCACACCAGTTTCTTGTCTTGATGGGGTTCACAGCAATTGTCATGACATTAATCGCGCTTCTCTATTTGCGTGGTCAGGTGCGCCCCATTCGTAGACTTGCAGCGGCCGCGTCAGCGTTCGGCAAGGGGCATGTTCTGCCGTACCGACCGTCTGGGGCCCGAGAAGTAAGGGAAGCCGGTAGTGCATTCATTCAGATGCGAGATCGGATCGAAAGGCAGATCGAGCAGCGTACGATGATGTTGTCTGGGGTGAGCCATGATTTGAAGACACCGTTGACCAGGATGCGGCTGGCGCTTGGGTTGATGGACGACGATGAGACGACAAGGTCATTGAATTCCGACGTCGACGAGATGGATAGGATGCTGAATGCGTTTCTTGAGTTCGCGCGAGCTGGAAAACTTGATGATCCAGTCGAGCATTCTTTGGTAGAGACCGTGCAGCATTCCGTTGTGAAGGCTCAAAGAGCCGGATGGAACGTTTCTCTCGGACGAACAGATGAAATTGCTAATATGGTGGTGCGACCGCTTGCTTTGTCTCGAGCGTTAGACAATCTGATTGGGAACGCGTGCAGATATGCGAATTGCGCCATAGTCGAGTTGTTGGACAGGGATAACGTCGCGGTTATCAGAGTTTCCGATGACGGTCCGGGTATTCCTGTCGAAGAACGCGCGACTGCATTGAAAGCCTTCAGCAGGTTTGATGTCGCCAGAAATCAAAACGCGGGCTCCGGTGTTGGCTTGGGTCTGGCAATTGCCAATGAGATAGCACGCCAACACGGAGGACAGCTTAAATTGGGGCGCTGCGAAGACTTGGGAGGTCTGCGAGCGGAGATACTTATTCCGCGCTGACAGGACTGTAAAAACTTTGAAGGTGAAAGGCTTTGGAAAAGGTAGTCGCAGGAACTGCTTCAAACCCAAATAGTTTGTGTCTTCCAATGGTCTAATTGGCCAGCAGGTCGAACCCATTACCAAAAAAATTGGTAGTGCGTCCAGTCCTGCGCTAGACGGTCTGGGCCTGTTTCTCCTGATTTACTGGGAATTAACAGGGAGAATCGCGATAATTGCCCCAAGATCCTCGAATGTCGGTAGAGCTGGCTCTGATTGCTAACTGGATATCAAAGGCTTATGCCCAATTTCCCTGTTATTTTCGGATGAGGGAAATATCACATCCAGAACAGGGTATAATCGACTGCTATCAGGGAAAGAGGTGCGATTTAAAGGGAATGCATATTTCGTGCCTGTATTAGCGGAACTTTGGCATTCCCAGCTCTTCGAATTCGTTGTTCTCGGCCTCGCCATCATCTTGCCGTTCAACCAAGAGCAAAGTCACTGCGTGGCCGTCGCGACCGACGCGGGTCTGCTCCCACAGTTCCAAATCAGACGAGTCTGTCCAGGTCGTTGGATGGGCTTCGATGATGTCAGTGAGACCAAGGTCGCCGTTCGATATGGCCCGGAACGCACTCGTGGTTGGCGCGATGGTGCCGCCCGTTTTCGATTGATCCAGGGAAAGTCTGCCCCTTTATAATGATAGCGAACGCAGCTATTTTGTTACCAGACCGCCGCCAACGCTTCGGGGCGAAGGTCAATCATGCGCCGCACCGAGGCTTCAAGGCTAATGCCAAAAGCGTCTCGAGTGTGCTCGGCATATTCTAGGTCGGGATGGTTCGACAGCAAGGCCTCGAACTTGGGCGCCGGGGCCAATGGCTCGATGGCAAACTGATTGGCTTGAGATTCCTGTTTGAGCTCCCGGTGACCTTCCTGCGTCTCGCGCAAATCCTGCGAACGGCACCGGAAACCCGTCGCATCTGTCAATTGGTGCTTCTCCATCAGGAAATGCCCAAGTTCGTGCGCCACAGTGAACCGCGCGCGTCTTGGGCCCCGTCGCGTATTGGCGAGAATGGCACCGCTGCTGCGAACCGCATCAGTTATCCGAGATGTATCGGGCAGGGGCGAGATTGTGCTGGATGTTTTTGGTGGCTCAGGATCGACATTGATTGCTGCTGAGAGGACTGGACGGCGCGGGTATGTCTCCGAGTTGGATCCCATTTACTGCGATCGGATTATCGCGAGATGGCAGCAGTATGCGATTGATGATGCCGTGCAATTGGTTTGCGGTTGGTCGCCCGAGTTAAATCGGGTGTTGGAGGCCGCGGAAAGAGCGGGGGAAAGGTAAAACTGCCTGCCATGGGGCACAGCGCCTCTTATGATATTGGCTATGGAAAACCACCAAAGCAGACGCAGTTTGCACCAGGCAATTCAGGCAATCCCAAGGGTCGATCCAAGGGTGCGAAGAACAAACGACCGGCGTTACACGAGGAAAGTTTGAAGGAAATTGTGCTGGATGAGGCTTATCGCGACATCTCGGTCCGCGATGGAGATAACAACGTCTCCATGCCCATGGCACAGGCCATCATGCGGTCGCTCGCAGTGAACACAGCCAAAGGGCAGCATCGGGCCCAGCGTCTCTTTGCAGAAATCCTGACCACGACGGAACGACAAAACAAGCAACTCGCCGATGAATGGCTCAGCACTGCGATGGATTACAAGATCGAATGGGACGAAGAGCTCCGCCGACGAGAACGTCTCGGCATCACCGATCTGCCAGACCCACTGCCGCATCTCGATCAGGTGAAGATCGATATGAACACCGGCATGGCATGGGTTCAAGGTCCGATGACCAGGGAGGATAAGGCCAAACTTGAGGAATGGGTCAGAAAACAACACGGCTTCAGAGAGGATCTAGAATTTGTGCGTGAAGAGCTGGAGGTTGCCGAGGATAATGATTGCCGCGCGTCTCTGGAAGCTGATTTTGCCCACACGCGAAAGATGGTCGACGTGATCCAAAAGGTGTTGGACGTGCACGGATACAAGGACCCGGCGTAATTGGCCGGAATGAACCCAGGACCGGTCGTTCGGGCTTTCCGCGGCGAATGTCCGCTTTGAGCCGAGTGCCGCCAAATCCTGTCCATTCGACACAGATGCTGCGGCGCATCTGAGGTCAGATTCGAGCCGGCAGCCGATGCTGCTGTGTCTCTGAATGTCTGCTTGTTTGCATAAGTAAAGAGCGGTCAGACGGCCTACCTATCCGTTTGCGGACACCACCTATCCAATTCGCAACTTGGCCTAATGAGTGCTGTTAGCTGTTAATGTTGACATGTCGCAACGAATGTTTTGGTGTTCTGTTTCCTCCAATTCGACGAGGAGTTGGAACGTTGGGGTTCAATGGATTTTCGTTGCACTGACCGGCACCAGTGCCGCGGTTTGGATATGAGGAAGGGAAGAATTTGTCTGCATTCCTGCGAGGACTTGGCAGACCGGGAAGGACCGCATTGTTGGCGGCGCCTGGAGTGCTCTTCTTTGTCGTATTCTTCGTGGTTCCGCTCCTCTCACTTTTCCTGCTGTCGCTCGATAAACCAACGCTCGGAAACGCCAGCATTCAGTGGATGTTCGACTTTCGCAATTTTGAACGCTTCTTTGGACGCGCGATCTACTACGAGGCAGCGCTAAGATCGGCCGGCCTTGCAGCGCTTGTTTCGCTGATCGCGCTGATCTTGGGTTATCCATTGGCTTTCCTGATCGCCAAGACCACTGACGTGCGCCGCAACACCACTCTGATGATCCTTGTTCTGAGTGCGATGCAACTCGATATGGTGATCCGTCTTTTCGGTCTCATGGTGTTGATGGGGGACGTGGGGCTCATCAACGAGTTTTTCCGATGGGCCGGCCTCATTGGGGACGAGCCTTTGCCCCTGATGTACAATTTCGCGGGGGTCGTCGTTGGTCTGGTGCAGTTTTCGTTGCCGTTCATGATCCTCTCTCTGGTGGGCGTTATTCAGGGCATTAATCCAGCGCTTGAAGAGGCGGCCCGCAGTCTCGGCGCGACCCGGTCACAGACGTTCTGGAAGATTACAATTCCGATGAGCATGCCAGGTATTCTGGCAGGGCTTCTGCTCGTGTTCGCGATTTCATTCTCGTCCTACGTCGTGCCGACATTGATGGGCGGCTGGACCGTCGTGGTGTTGCCAATTCATATCTTCCAGCAGGTTGTCGAGCTGGGGAAGTGGCAGTTTGGTGCCGCAATTGCCGTGGTCATGTTCGCAATCAGTTTCATTATCATGCTGATCTATCAACGCGCCGCCGTTCGTGCTTCGGGAGGGCGTGTCTGATGGTCGAAGCACGAAAAAGAGTGCGTCGTGAGCGACCGGTTCCCCTGATTATGAGCGCACTTGCGATGGTCTCATTGGTCTTGCTGCTGGCCCCGGTGGTAGTGGTCATCCTTGCGGGCCTGAACGCTGGTGATCACCTGACCTTCCCACCCGACGGGTTGTCGCTCCGCTGGGTCGTGGCGTTCTTTCAATCCGGCGCCTTTTTGCCAGCTTATCTCTTCAGCCTAGTGCTTGCCGTTTGCACGATGTTTTTTTCCACGACGCTGGGGACGACGATTGCGTTGGTTCTTGCGCGCAACGAATTCCCGGGAAAACAGATGGCCCGGGCATTCTTCATGGCACCTCTTATGCTCCCGGGCATCGTTCTGGGTTTGGCGCTTTATCTGTTCTATCTCTCAAGTGGTCTTGGGTTAATCCGCACAATGCCCGGCCTCGTGATCGGTCATGTCCTTGTCACCTGCCCGTATGTCATCGGGACCGTGAATGCCTCGCTTGTGGGCTTCGACAAGAGTTTCGAGGAGGCTGCACGGAGCCTTGGCGCCGGTCCGATCAAAACCTTTCGCGCGATCACGCTGCCGATCATTTCGCCGGGGATCATTGCAGGTTCGGTGTTCTCGTTCATCGTTTCCTTCGGCCAGTTCGACGTATCGCTGTTTCTCACGCCACCCGACTACAATCCGCTGCCGATCGCGCTCTACTCGTCGCTTCGCTACACATTTGAGCCGACCGCCGCGGCGGCGGGCATCTTTGCGATCTTTCTTGTGGTGGTATCGATGCTGATTACAGCGCGGTTCACCAACTTGCGCAAACTTGCGAACGTAAATTTCTCATAATGTCAAAGACCCGATGAAACAGGAGAGTGAAATGACCGACACCAAAAAGTTGATCCAACAAAACAAGTCGCTGCTTGGCGTGAACCGGCGCCAATTGCTGAAGACCGGTGCCGCTGCCGGCGCAGTGAGCATGTTCAACATAAACCACGCCTGGTCGCAGGACGTCATGTGGGACGGCGAGCCGTTCGATGCAGGCGGAGCTACGATCCGCATCAACGAATGGGGCGGATTCTGGCAGGAATTCATGACGTCCAACATCATCGAAGAGTTCGAAAAGACATACAACTGCAACGTCGCCTACGATTCATCGTTCCCGTGGTTCCCGAAATATGTCGCCAGCGGACCGCAGGACCCGGCGTTCCACATGGGCAACTGGAATCTCAATGAGATCATAAAGCTCGGCAAGGCAGGAGATTACTTCCTTTCCACTGAAGAGCTGAAGGCCAACATGCCGAACGCGGCCGATTGCTGGGACTTCGCATTCGGTTCGGGCCTGGGTGTAACCTGGGGGTTCGGCCAATATGCCCACGTCTGGCGGACCGACCTGATCGATCCGGCGCCCGAAGGCTTTGCGTCGTTCTGGGAAGATCGTTTTGCCGACAAGCGGGCCACTTACATCACGTCGAACGGCCTGTTCATGACCTTCTTTATGACTGCGGCCGCCGAGTTCGGCTCGGGTCCTGACGATATGGAAGCGGGCTTTGAGGCCATGCGCGCTGCCATGCCAATGAAGATCAGTGATTTCACCGGCAACATGCAGACCCAGGTCGAGCGCGGCGAGGTCCAGATCGGTGTGCAGTGGGAGGGTGAAATCTTCCTCCAGATGGACAAGGGTATTGAAGTCGCACCGCTGACTTGGGAACAAAAGCCAATCCTGACACAGACCCATACCGTGTCGCGTTATTCGGATCCGGTGGAAAAGAAATTGGCATTGGCGCTTGTCAATGCCAAGCTCAGCCCCGAGTTCCAAACCAAGGCCGGCGAAGCATTCTATCTCAGACCGTCCAATAGCAAGGCGGCTCTGCCAGAGCGTTTGACAAACAAGGGTGTGACCAACACGGCCGATGCGCTGGAAGGACTGTGGATCCCTGATTGGGATTGGTATCTCGATAACGAGGACGAAATCGTCGAAACCGTGAACGAGATTTTCGCGGGTTGATCAATCAAACGATATCCCGGCGGGCGGGTCCGCCTGCCGGGATACGACACTGGAAGAATCTATGGCGACGGTTGTCCTTTCTAATCTGAGCAAGACCTTCGGTGACTTTACCGCCGTCGACGATATCTCTGTAGCCATCGAAGAGGGTGAATTCTTCTCGATGCTAGGACCGTCGGGCTGCGGGAAGTCGACGACCCTGCGCATGATCGCAGGGTTCGAAGAGACCAGCGTTGGGCGGATCGAGGTCGGCGGCGTCGACGTCTCTCAATCGCCGCCCGAAGAACGCGAAATCGGATTTGTTTTCCAAAACTATGCGATTTTTCCGCACATGAATGCCTACGACAACATCGCGTTCGGGCTGAAACTGCGTAAGTTGCCCAACGACCAAATTGACAAACGGGTTCGTGACGCGATGGAGCAAGTCGGGATGACCGGCTACGAAAACAGGTTCCAGACCGAGCTTTCCGGCGGTCAGCAACAACGCGTAGCCCTCGCTCGCGTCTTGGTCACGCAACCCCGGATACTACTTCTCGACGAACCGCTGTCGGCGCTGGACAAGAACCTTCGCGAAGAGATGAAGTTCTGGATCAAGGACCTGCAAAAGTCGCTTGGTATCACAACGATCTATGTCACCCACGATCAGGGTGAGGCACTTACCATGTCTGACCGCATAGCTGTCATGAAGGATGGCAAGATTTCACAGGCCGGTACACCGAAAGACATCTACGAGCGCCCTGAAAACCAGTTCGTGACCGAATTCATAGGCGAATCCAATCTACTGGCAGGCAAGGTGGTGTCTAGTCAGGGCGAGACCTGTAGTCTGTCAATCGGCACACATACGGTATCGGCGCCGGTGCGCGCGGGGACCAATTTGAACGACGAAGTAATGCTGGCAATCCGTCCTGAGCGCGTGCTGATCGCGGCGGAGGCAAAATCGGCCCCGGATAATGCGCTGCAACTACCCTTGAAATCTGTCACTTACCAGGGGGCGTTTATCCGCTTTCTGATGGACCTCGATGGGCAAGAGCTAGTGGCAGAAGTTCCGAACCGTTTCGGGACGCCCGACTTCGTCCCGGGCGCTATGATCGACGTGGGTTGGAGGACCGGCTGCGGTTGGATCATCCCCAAATAATGAGAGTGCCTTGATGCTGGATACGCTGAGGATAAACGCGCGTCTGGCTATGGCGTTCATATACGACTTTGCCAGATACCGGCGCTTCAGTTTTGTGGCCCACCAGACTTCGCGCGGGAACCGTCGTGCGATAATCCGGATTTTCACACATTATCTTGAAGGGGGAATGGCATTCCCGAATGTGCGTCTTGGCTACGGGCAAGACAAAGCGGCGTCCGTGATGACGAAGCTTCGATCATACCATGCTGATTTCGGTGTCGATGAGACTGTTTTGTGGGCACTCGCTACACTGAAGTCCTACTTCGCCTATCACGCCGAGCGGGACTTCGATTTGTCGGGATTGGCCCGTGACTTTGATGCCCTGAGCGAAAATTTTGCAGCGGTCGGGCAAGAAATTCGGGGCGGCACGGAAGAAGTGACAGCCGCAAAAATCCGTGCTGCGGGCATGATCGATTTTGAGCAGTTCATGCAGCACCGTCACAGCGTTCGGCAATACGCGCCCGGACCGGTTGATGACGAGATCATCGCGCGCGTTGTGCGCAATACCCAGCAATGCCCGTCTGTGTGCAACCGTCAGACCTGCAAGGTCTATGCGATCAACAATCTCGAAAGCGTCCAAGCAGCGTTGGCGTTTCAAGCTGGAAACGCTGGGTTTCGCCAGGATATTCAGACCGTTTTTGTTGTGACGTCGAACGTGAGTGAGATGAACCTGATCGGCGAGCGCTATCAGGGTTGGATAGATGGCGGCATTTTTGCGATGACGCTGGCTTTGGCGATACATGCCGAAGGGCTTGGGGCCTGTTTCCTGAATTGGAGTGTCGAGCCTGCTCAAGACCGCGCGATGCGTAACCATCTTGGAATTGCCGACGACGAACTGGTGATCACGATGATGTCCGCCGGCCATCTCAAGGAAGCGTTTTCGGTCCCTGTTTCGCATCGAAAACCGCTGGAAGACGTCTTGACACTGAATCCCTCCAATTCTTGACAAGCCCCTCAGTCTCTCGTCAACTTCCAATGGGCGGATGCTGCACCGCGCTACGGGGAACGCCTTTCGGGGGTCTGGGACTTGAAACCAAAGATTCTGAATCGCAATCGCTTGACGGAACGGTTTCTGTCACGCATGGACCGCCAGTTGACGTTGGTGGAGGCACCTGCCGGCTATGGCAAAACCACGTTGTTGAGATCTTGGTACCGACACCTGAAGGACATGGGTGCGGTAACAAGCTGGATTTCTGTCGATCCGTCAGTAGAAGACTTCACAGATGCCCTGGAAGCAGCCCTGGCCACGCGGGCCCGTCAAGGCTCACACTACCCGCTTGGCAATGCGGGACCGGACAACTTGTCACCCTGGGGTGCATTTCTCTTTATCGATGACTTTCAGGACACGAGTTCGTTCGCCTCCGATTGGATCGGGAGCCTTCTGCAGCGGCGCGAAGAGAACTTGCACATTGTCATAGGGACGCGACTTTCCCCGGCCATTGCGCTGGCAAAACTTCGCCTCGAGGATGCTGTGACGGACTTTGGCATGGATGACCTCAAATTCCACCGTCAGGAGGCAGAAGCGCTATTCGGTGAGGGCTTTCCGCTTGAGAAAGTACATCAATATTATGACGTTGCAGAAGGCTGGCCCGCCGCACTTCAGTTGATGGTCATGTCATCAGCCAGGGGCCATGCGCTTGATTTTGGCAAGAACAGCGCCTCGGCGCTGGATTTGGGCAGCTATCTCAATGAGCAATTCCTGAACAGTTTGAGCGACGCCCAAAACCGGTTCCTCGTGGAAACGGCCCATCTCAATCCGATCAACGGCGATTTGGCTGATTACGTGCGAAACTCAACCGACAGTTGGGACACGCTGGCGTCGATCAGCCAAGCGCATTCACTGGTTTACCAACAGACTGAGATGGATTTCGGATGGTACAGGTATCACCAGCTTCTGCAGGATTATCTGTTGCGTCGCCAACAGTCGCTGGGCGAAGAGGTGCGCAACGACCTACGGGTCAGAGCGGCGCATTGGCTCAACGATCATGGCCGCTTTTACAGTGCGTCCAAGCTTGCGATGGAAGCAAACGAAACCGAACTTGCCGAGCGCATCATCCTGGAGGCGGGAGGGATCGAAATTGGCATTCTCCATGGGGCGCAGCGGCTTGAGCCCTTGATTGATCTGCTGCCGCTCAATTGGGTGAATAGCTCGCCACGGCTGAGCCTCGCGCGCGCTTACCTGCTGTTGAAGTCTGGCAGAACCGGGGAAGCCCAACTGCTAATTCAGGATGCACGCGACAACTCAAATAGCGATGACCGAGAGTTGCAACGTGAAATCGTGCTGCTTGAAGTTCATTTGCGGCTTTATGAAGACCGCAACATCACTCGGGCGCAGGTGTCGTCACTAGAATATACTGCGCAGAACACGCCCCTGAAGGACCAGCTTCGTCGTGGGGTTCTGCATAACTTCCTGTGCCTGTTTTATATTCAACTGGGCGACTTGGAGAAGGCGCGCGCGGCCGGCGAAACGGCAATGGCGCTTTATTCGGATCTCGGCTGCCACCATCTGATCTTCTTCATGAACGTCAATCTCAGTGTCGTCGATATGGATCTTGGCGATTGTGCGAAGGCCTATAAGCGCCGCAAGATCGCCTGTCAGCTTCAGGCCGAACACTTTGGTCACGACGCTAACCTAAGTGCGATTGCGACTATCATGCTCGCCGAGTCGGCCCTCGAAGCCAATGAAGCGGTCGCGCTCGAAGCTCCGCTTATCAAAGCGCTCAACGATGCCGACAGTCGCGAGGGTTGGAGCGAGGTGTTCCTTGCAGGCTACGAGACCTGCTTGAGCATGAAGCTTCAGACCGAAGGTTTTCGTGACGCAATGAGCTTGGTGTCGCAAGGCGAGGCCATGGCGTCACGTCGCAGCCTGCAGCGCTTTAGCCGCTTGCTAAAGATCCTAGAGCTTGACGTGGCTGTTCGGTCCGGACGTGAAGCCGAGGCGCGACGCCTTTCTGGCAGTGTGAAGCTATTGTTGCGAGAGACGGGGGACGCCAAAGGGTTTCGGTGGCGCAGTAGGCTTCTTGCGCGTCTAGGACTTACACAATTCGAAAGCCGGTTTGGTGACCCTGAAACGGCATTTGACCTTTCCCTCGCACTGACGTTGGATTGCAGGAGATGGGGTCTGCGACGGTACGAATTGCGCGCACTGGTGTTAAATATGATTGCCTCTGTCGCGCGCAGCGACACCAGTGGCGCAGCAACTATCCTCCGCGACGCGCTGGCGCTCGGGCTACGCCACAACATGCAGGGCGCCTTTATCCGTGAAGGCGATCGTTTCGGCCAAGCCGCACGCACCATAGTACGCGAACGCGGCGTCGCGGGCTTCAGCCAGGACGTTTTGTCCTTTTTGTCCACACTCCTTTCCAGGGTAAAGGACACAGACGACCCCGAGAATATCTTGAGCGAGATTCTGACCAAGAAGGAATTCGCGGTTCTCTCCAGCCTCAGCGAAGGCAACGCGAACAAGGTCATTGCGCGTGCACTGGACCTGAGCGAACCGACGGTGAAGTTTCATTTGCAGAACGTCTACCGTAAGCTTGGCGTGAACTCCCGAAAGCTGGCCATCGAGCTTGCGTCGCACTACGGCCTTGGATCAGCGGAGGAGGCTCCGCAGCCTTAGCCACGTGACCTATCCATCTCGCTAGTCATCCTAGCCGTTCTGATGCTTGTTCCGGCGTATCGGCCAATCGAGACTTGCTGCAATAGGATAGAACAGAGGCAAGTGATGCATATTGGCGTTGACGTGGGCGGCACCAACACGGATGCGGTATTGCTGGATGGAAGTCGGGTCGTAGCCTCGGTCAAGTCGCCCACCACGCATGACGTGGGATCGGGCATCGTTGCTGCGATCAGCAGCATTCTGAAAAGTTCCGGCTGCGCCGTGACGGAAGTAAGCAGTGTCATGATCGGCACGACCCAGTTCACCAATGCCTTCGTCGAGGGCAAGAAGTTGGTACCCGTCGCTGTGATCCGAGCCGGCCTGCCGGCGACCCGCGGCGTCATGCCTATGACTGAATTCCCACCTCATCTGATTAACCAGATCGGACGGCAATCATACCTCGTTGAGGGGGGCTACGATTTCGATGGATCCGAGATCAACAGGCTCGACGAAAGGGCTGTTGCTAAAGCCGCTCGCGATATCAAGAAGCGTGGCATTGCGTCTGTTGTCGTTTCGGGCGTCTTCACCCCGATCAACGATGCGATGGAAACACGCATGGCAGAAATCCTGTATGAGGAGATCCCGGGAGTCGAGGTTACCCTGTCGAGTGAAATCGGTCGTATCGGGCTTATCGAACGCGAAAACGCAGCGATCATGAACGCGTCGCTTACAGACCTTTCGACGGCGGTGATCGAAGCGTTCCGTTCGGCACTGAACAAACTCGATATCCACTGTCCTTTCTTCGTAAGTCAGAACGACGGCACGCTTATGACCTCGGAATTCGCCGAGAAGTATCCGGTTCTCACCTTCGCTTCAGGCCCCACGAATTCGATGCGCGGTGCGGCGTTTCTGTCGGGCGTCGAGAACGGCATCGTGGCGGACATCGGCGGCACAACAACAGATGTTGGCGTGCTTATCGGTGGCTTCCCGCGCGAGTCTGCCATTTCAGTGGACGTGGGGTCGGTCCGGACGAACTTTCGGATGCCCGATGTCCTTGCCGTGGGCCTTGGGGGTGGCAGTATCGTGCGGCAGACAGACACCGGTGTGACGGTTGGCCCGGATTCCGTTGCCCTTGATCTTCTGAGCGAGGCGCGGGTGTTCGGCGGATCGACGCTGACGACCACTGATATCGCTGTGGCTGCGGGCTACGCCAACATCGGAACGCGGTCCGGAGTCTCCGACCTTGACCCTTCCGAAGTGGAAGCCGCCGTCGATGCCATTCACCGCCTTCTGGAAACAACGGTTGATCGGGTCAAATCCAGCCGCGGAGACGTGCCGGTCATTCTGGTCGGCGGCGGAAGCGTTCTCATTGATCGCGGCATAAAAGGGGCGAGCGAAGTCATCCGACCGGAGTTGTCCGGGGTCGCGAATGCGATCGGTGCTGGTCTTGCGCAAGTCGGTGGCGAGATCGACAGAATATACTCCTACAATGACTTAGGGCGCGAGGAATCCATCGCGCAGGCTAAGGAGGACGCCATCAATCGCGCGGTCAGCGCGGGGGCATCTGCTGCAAGCACCAGTATTGTCAGTGTAGAAGAAATGCCGCTCGCCTACCTTCCTGCGGGGGCGGTGCGGCTGAAGGTGAAAGCGATCGGCGATCTCGACAAGATGGAAGCCCTGCAATGACCCGGATCACGATGGAAAACCTTTATGATTTCATTCGCGGCACGGCGATCCTTGGAACTGGCGGCGGCGGCGACCCATACGTCGGCCGGCTGATGCTGGAACAGGAACTGGTCAAATGCGGTGGCATTGATCTGATCGACCCTGACGATGTTCCCGATGACATGTTCGCGATCAGTGTCGCTTGCATGGGCGCGCCGACAGTTTTCGTAGAGAAACTGCCGAACGCTCAGTCGACCATCACGGCGATGCGAAAGATCGAAAAAGAGCTGGGCCGGAAATTCAATGCCATCATCCCGCTTGAGGCTGGCGGCATCAACGCCACGCTTCCGCTTGTCGTTGCGGCGCAAATGGGACTGCCGGTGATCGACGGCGACGGAATGGGACGGGCTTTCCCGGAATTCCAGATGACGACCTTCAACATCTACGGTGTCAACTGTTCGCCTTTCGTGATGGCCGACGACTTTGAAAACACCATTGTACTAGAGACCGACAATGCCCTGCGCACCGAGGTCTATGGCCGCGCGGTCTGTGTGAAAATGGGTGGGATCGCACAGGTCGCGAGTTACGCGATGACCGGTGAAGAAGTGCGTCGAACCTGCGTGCCGCGCACAGTGTCGCTTGCCGTCGATATCGGGCGGACCGTCCGCGAATTGCGGGTGGCTGGCAAGGAAGACATCTGCGAGGGCCTGGCGAATTACTTCGCGACATCCGATCCACCTCGGTTCGCGCGCGTGCTTTTTGATGGCAAGGTTCAAGACGTGATCCGTGGCACCGATGAAGGCTGGACTGTTGGCAGTGTCACCATGTCGTCGGGCGACAGTGACGACGAATTGTTCGTGTCCTTCCGGAACGAATACTCGCTGGCCAAGCTCAACGGGAAAACCGTGGCCATCGTTCCTGACCTTCTTTTCATACTCGACCGCGAAACCGGCGAGGCGATCACGGCTGAGACCCTGCGATACGGCCAGCGTGTCAAGGTGATCGGAGTTGCTGCGACTGAAGAGATGCGTTCTGAGCAAGCCATTGAGGTGATTGGACCCAAGGCGTCGAAGATTCCCGATCCTTTCGTCAGGCTGGAAGACTTGGCATGGAACGGGGAGCAGTGATCGCCATTGCGCCCCGCCCGTGCCTGGCTTCGGCATTGGAAACGCCATGACGCACATTCGCATCATAACCCCGATCATCACCAAGGGCTTTAGGGACGCAGATGCGATTGACGCACTTGCACCGGATGGCGTGGTGCTCTCGCAGGTGACCCTTGAGCGCGGGCCGGCATCTGTCGAGTCGGCCGTTGATGAAGTCCTCGCTGGTCCCGGCGTCGTGGACGCCGCGTGTAGGGCCCAGGCCGATGGGGTCGATGCCGTCGTCATCGATTGTATGCTCGACCCGGCGCTGGAAGCCGCACGGGAAGCGGTGTCGTTTCCGGTAATTGGCTGCGGGGAAGCAGGTATTACAACAGCAGCAGAGTTTGGCCGCTTCTCGGTTGTGACGGTCCTGCAACGTCAGGAACACGCGTTTCAGCGTCTTGCTGCGGGCCTTGGCCTGTCGTCCAAGCTGGCCTCGGTTATTGGCATTGGCGTGAGCGTCTTGGCTTTGGAAAATTCGCGCGAGGACGCAATCGCGGCAACTGTAGAAGCCGCGCGCCTCGCACGTGACCGGGACGGGGCCGGTTCAATCGTGTTTGGGTGTACTGGCATGCTTGGCTATGCGCCCGATACGGCCGATGCGCTGGATTGGCCGGCAAATCGCGTCATAGACCCTCTGGAAAATGCCATCGCCGCCGCAGTCCAAACTGTAAGGTCCGGCCAGAAACCTGACAAAGAGCGGTTTCCCTTTCCCGAAAGAAAGCCCGTGTCTGGATTTGACGCCTGGACAGACTTGGATGAGATCATGCGCCCGATCTGAGCGCGATCGCCGGCGTTGTCAGATGGTAACGTCGATTGTTGCTCTGCGCTGTAAACGCAATCGGACAAGAGCTTCCGTTCAATTTCGGACGGTGAAAGCCCGGTTTGTCCCGGTTGTGTGAATTCGAACGTCTAAAGATTTTGCACTCGCAGCGAATGTCTACTATGGCGAGCCGCGGTGCAGCAAAATTCGCCTTCGACGGACGGCGGCTTTGGGCCGTTGATGTCTGACCATTGCATCTAGGCTGCTTTAAAAAGTCCATGTTGCATGTGGTTGGCCAATTCCGCAGCATCGCTGCTTGCACCGTGTAACAAGGTCGAACGCCGATAGCGCATATATGGCAGACCCATCACATAGAGGCCTTGGGCCACGACCCCTCCGTCGTGTAGAAGCTGTCCTTTGCGGTCAAAGTAGGGCGCACGAAGCCAACTGAAATTTGGCGTGAACCCTGTTGCCCAGAGAATCGAGGCATAGCCCTCTTGTGCGAGGTCGATGCTAAGCCTTGGGTCATCTGGCAGAAGTGTCGGCGCCGGCGGCAGCGGTGTGCCGTGGATTCCATCGTGCGTGTGTGCGCTCTCGTAGGCATCAATCGACGCAAGCAAGCGAGCCATCTTTAAGTCAGCAGATGCGCAGATATTGGCGAGGCTGCCCGAAAATTGCACGCGTCCATCTTCCAGGCCTACGCAGCGTCCGACAAGTTCAACCCCAAGCTCTTGAAGTTTGTTCAGATCCAAACTTTCGTTTGCGGTCAACGATGGCGATGGCAGACGCCTTAACCGATCGATGTCAGGCGCGTCCGAATAGAGAGTGTTTGTAACGCCGATCCGCGCCATCCACTCAAGGATATCACTGCCGCGATAGCTCCTCGGCATTCGGGTGTGATTGCCAACCGCCAACGTCACCTGCCGACCAGAACATTGTAACTCCTTTGCCAGTTGCAGTCCTGAGGCCGAGGCGCCGACAACTAGGGTCTTACCATGGGGTAAATCAGATGGGCGCTTGTAATGAAGCGGGTTCGTTTGGACGATGTCTTTTGGGAAAGCATGCGAAAATGCCGGAATCTTGGGGTGCACGTTGGCGCCCGTGGCCATAACCACGATTTTTGCCTCGATTGTGCCCTGGTCAGTTTGAACGATATACCCTGACGAGAGTGGTTTGACCGAAAGCACAGTCGTCCCCAATTGGACTGGAAAGGCCGTCTTTTTGAGGCAGGCGTCGAAACGATCGATCAATTCAGAAACGCTCATGAACCCGTCGTTGTCCGGCCCGTCATACGGTACGCCGGGAAGGTTGTTCATCCGATTTGGTGTTAACAGTCGGAGGCTGTCCCAACGCTCGTGACGCCAGGAGTTGGCGACTTCGCCACGCTCGAGGATGATGTGGTCGATGCCTCTGTTCATCAGCTCAAAGCTCATCGCGAGGCCTGATTGCCCTGCTCCGATTATGACGGCGGTTGTGCGTTTCATGGCGGATGTTTCCTTTTTTGGGGCGGCGCCGTTTTTGGGCACCGCCACCGTTTTGGTTCACGCAATCGACGTGCGAACGTTGCTGGGGTTGGTGATGACATCGTAGATCGCTGAGCGCTTTTGCGACTGTGAGACGATGCCCGCGATTTCCTCGGGCGTCGCATCGGCGTCGATGTGGAACTTTACCCGAATTGCGTTGAAGCCGTTGCGCACGTCCGGGTCGATCCCCAGAACACCGGACATGTCCATGTCGCCCTCAACTTCGACCTGCACCGAATTCAGTTGAACGCCGCGATGCTGAGCAATGGAGGCAACGCCGCCAGTCAGGCAGCTGGCCAGGGCCGCAAGGACAATCTCGAGAGGCGTTGCGGCATTGTCCGAGGCTGCAAACAGCGCCGGGTGATCGCTTTCGACGGCGAAAACCTCGTCGCGCGTTTGATCTTCTCCAAGGCCGAAAAATCCGTTGATGGTCGAGCGGCTATGCGCCCCATCAAGCCATTCACAATTCGCGCGCCAGGTGAACTGTGCGGCGGGTGGGGCTTGGGTCAGCGCTTCGCGTGCACCCAAAAGGGCTTCGACGTTGACACCATTGTTGACGGGTTTGGTCAGAGTTGTATGTTCCATGTTGTTTCTCCAGTTGGTGCGGCCTCAAATGGCCAAGTTGTTTGCCTGACTTGTCATCAAGCTCGAGCGATGGATCGCCAGGCGGGAGTGCCTGGCGAGATTCGGGATTGAGATGCTTAGGCCAAGACGGCCTCTCGCTGCGCCTGGGCGCGGTCGATATTGTCGACGAATTCGTCGGCCCGGTTGCCCCAGGGATAAGGGACATCGGGAACGTCGATTCCAAGGAACGCACATAGCGGATCCCACCCTGCGCCGACCTCCAACTCTAAGAGTTGATCGGACGGAATTGCGGCCTTGACCGCAGCATTGTGTCGCAGGAATGTCTCGATCACATTGTCGCGGTCGTCGATATCGCCGCCGAAGGTGCGAGAAATGAACATCTGGTTAGCCAGTGAGTTCGGATCGACCGCCGTCTCGCGAAGCAAAGGCAGAATTGTTTTCGCCATGCTATCATACCAACGCTCAGGTTCCCGTGTTGTCAGAATGAACTTTGCGTCGCCGTAATGCTCAGCCAGTTCGCGCCAGAAAAAAGCGCCGGGCCAATCGACGCTCGCGTGATAGCCCGCGAAAGTCTTGTCCCAATCAGGCGTCTTGCCTTGAACCAGCGAAACCCATTCATCTACGCGGTTTTGATGCGGTAGCACTTCGAACATGTGATAGCATGGGCCGCAGCCTAAAATTTCGAGCGCCTTTTTCAGTGACTCGGTTCCGGTGCGCCCGAAACCCAATCCTAATACTGACAATGTCATTTCCAATTTCCTTACATCGTTTTTCGATGCGTGGACTTTGCCGCAGTCAGATCTGAGCCGCTTGTGCTGGCCTTGAGGTTTTCATGTTTTTTTCTGATTTTTAGCTTATAAATTTGTTATCTAAGAATTTTTTATAGTTCTTGGTGCTTGATTAAGACACGAGTCAGGTTCGTAGGTGCAATTCATGAGCTGGATGCGCCGAAATACGAAAGATTCTTATTCCACCAAGCCGGCCTTCGCCAACAGATCGCACAATTCATCGCGATGCGCATCTTGCGCGTAGGGAACCGTCCGGCGAACGAACCCTACGCTGAAGTCAGGGCTAGCTCTGTTGAGCTCAGAAACTGTTTGAACAGCTTGGTCATGACGCCCAAGCTTTTCGTACCCTACAGCAAGCAGCGCTAACACATGCGCAAGTGTCGGCAACTCAACAGCAGCCCGTTGCGCATCAGCGAGGGATTCTTCGTAACGTCCTTCGACGAAATGCGCGCGTGACCGGTGCTCGAGATACATGGCTGGATAAAGCGGATTAAATTGCATCGCGCAGTCCAGTTCTTTAATGGCCTCATCGCCGCGCCCCATGTAGGGCAGCATAGCCCCCAAATGCGCGTAAAAATGAGCGTTTGATGGATTGAGGCTAATCGAACGCCTGATCACATCGTCGGCGCGATCGAAATCGGGCTTCTCATTGTTCCACCAATACGACAGGCCCAGGATATTGTACCCCCACGGTTCATTGGCATCGGCTTCAACGGCCGCTTGAGAAGAGGACAGCGCTCGCTCAAACGCTTCATCTATGTTTAAGTGCCACCCGTTTGTGGCTTGGACATGACACGCCCACGCCAAAGTGGCATGCGCACGGGCCAGATGCGGGTCCAACTGAACCGCTTTCTCTGCCTCCTGTCGGGCCAGCACCATGCCTATTTTCGAGAAGCGCCACATATGCTGCTGAGCCTTCAGGGCATGGTCATAGGCAGACGTCGATCGCTCTCCATTGCCAAGCACGCGTCGATAATGGCGCTGCTGGACCTTGCCGGCGAGAATGTTGACAATAACGGTGGCGGCCTCTTCTTGTACATCAAGAACATCTTCAACCCGCCTGTCGAACTTCTCAGCCCAAAGCGTTTCTGCAGACGATACGTCAACAAGCTGCGCAGAAATCCGCACCCTATTTGCCGATCGTCGCACGCTGCCTTCGACCAAATACGCCACGCCAAGCTCCATCGCAAAATCCAAAGCAGTGCCTGCGCGCTCATGAAAGGCAAAGGCGGACTGTCGGGCAATGACTTTAAGTTCCGAGTAACGCGACAGGTCGGTAATCACGTCTTCAGCGATGCCGTCAGAGAAATAGGATTGCTCCGGGTCGCCAGAGAGGTTTTTGAACGGAAGAACGACAATCGACGGTCGTTGACCTCCTTCATCTGTTGCCTTGGGTGCGGCAAAGCCCTGGCCTTTGCGTTTCTCTTCAACCGCCCGATCACCAAGGGGCGCATCGGGAACGAACAAAAATCCCTTCCGCGGAATAGTCTTGATTATGTCTTGGCGCGCACCGTCATCTCCTAGCGCCTTGCGAGCGGATTTTATCTTGGTCGATATCGCCGCGTCAGACACGATGCGCCCGCCCCAAATCGCGTCGATTATCTCGTCGCGATTAAGCACCCGCCCTGGATGCTGCGCAAAATAGGTGATTAAGTCGAAGACTTGCGGCTCAATTTCAATGCGCTCTCCGTTATCCCGCAGTTCCATGCGGCGGAGGTCAATTTCGAAAGAACCAAAAGCGATAATATTGGCATTTTGCTTTTGCATTGTCGCTTCATGTTCTCGCATTCGCCTCTGTTACGCAACACGCGCAACTGCTTCGCTAGCAGCGAATGGCCGCAATGCGGGCTGCGATCGCAGCATTTGAACACAATGTTCAAGGTCGGCAATGGGCCGTTCTTTCGGTGAAGTTCAAATTTCACAGATGACCCGATGGTGACCCGAGACTGCATGTAGAATGGTGACCGTATGGGAAAGAGGTAGCGAAGTACCGTCTAACCCATTCTAAGATATACTAAACATCGTTTGAAGTAATGGTGGAGCCAAGGGGAGTCGAACCCCTGACCTCTTGCATGCCATGCAAGCGCTCTCCCAACTGAGCTATGGCCCCATCTTCGCGGGCAGTCGTTGCCTGCCCGCGTGAATTACTGATTTCGCAGTTTCACTGCAAGTCAAAAATCGAAATCAGCTATCGTCGTCGCTGCTTGCAACGTCGGCAATTTCGTCCAGCGAAACATCGTCGTTGTCGTCGTCATCATCGAGAACGTCATCGCCCAGATCGACATCTGAGTCATCGTCGTCTTCCAGAACGACGTCCTCTTCGACGGCGTCCTCTTTCTTTTTGGTTTCGGCATCGGGCTTGTCGGCAACCATTGTGCGGGTTGCCTTGCCTGTGTCGATGTTCACCACTTCGCCAGTATAAGGACTGACGATCGGGTTGGCGTTCAGATCGTAAAAGCGTCGGCCGGTTGTTGGGCAAAGGCGTTTTGTGCCCCATTCTTCCTTCGGCATGGGTTTCCCTTTTTCGCAGGATTTCCGTGGAATGCCGCGCCAACTGCCATATGTGCGCGGGACTGTCAAAGGCTTTTGGGTTGTCGGTGGGATAGGTTGCTGTAACGTCGCGATCAAGAGCAGGAAAATGGTTAGGGTTGCCAAGCAGGATGTCAAATGCAGTAGCCGATATGGCTGGGCTTGAGGGGGTGGTTGTTAAACGCTCGGCACGAGCCCGGCGAATGACGCTGCGCGTGTCCCGTTTGGACGGAAAGGTGACCCTGACACTTCCACGGCAGATCCGCGACCGTGTGGCCGTGGATTTCCTGAAAGAAAAGGCCGCTTGGGTGGCCGAGGCCCAGCAGTCGGTCGCACCGACAGAGCAAGTTGGAATAGGCAGCGAATTGATGGTTGAGGGTCGTCGGGTTCAGGTGAAAGCCGGACTGAGACGGGTGGCGATGTTGTGCGACGGTATTGTTGAGGCTCCGCCCGCAAAGACTGCTGCGGCGCTGAAAACCTGCCTAGAGGCGGAGGCTCGGAAACGTTGCGAAGAACATGTGGAGCATTACGCAGCGAAAATAGGCCGGTCTGCCAACCGAATCACGATGCGCGATCCGAGGTCGCGTTGGGGGTCGTGTTCGAGTGAGGGTAATCTGATGTTTTCCTGGCGTCTGATTTTGGCACCACCAGAGGTGTTGGATTATGTCGTTGCCCATGAAGTTGCGCATCTGGACCAGATGAACCACTCGGCAACATTTTGGAATCTCGTCGCGGAGTTGGCTCCGGAGTATCGCCGATGGAAGGCGTGGCTCGGAACAGACGGCCCAGATCTACACCGATACCGGTTCGATTGACTTTGTATGAAATTCTGTGATCACACTCGGCCATGCTAAGCCGTCCAAATGATCCGCTTCCTGCCGCGCATGACCGCGTCTATCGACAGCTTCGTAGTCGCGTGATGTTGGGGGAGATTGACCCGGGAACTGCGCTGACATTGCGCGGCATCGGCAAAGAGTTTGGAGTATCAATGACTCCCGCCCGGGAAGCGATAAGACGCTTGGTTGCGGAAGGTGCGTTGTCGTTATCTTCGTCGGGGCGTGTATCGACGCCGGAACTGTCCAATGATCGGATCGAAGAATTGGCGTCTTTAAGGGCTTTGATTGAACCGGAACTGGCTTCGCGTGCGTTGCCGAGGGCGCATATGGCGCTGATTGACAGGTTGACGACGATCAATCAGGCAATTTCGGAAGCAGTGGTCAAAGGAGACGCCGTTTCTTACATGCGGCGAAATCTGGAGTTTCATCGAACGATGTATTTACGGGCGCAGGCGCCGGCGATGTTGGCGACGGCTGAAACGGTATGGCTTCAAATGGGGCCAACAATGCGCAAATTATACGGCCGATTGCAGCGTACGGACGTTTCGGCACATCACCGATTGATCCTGGCAGCGCTAAGCGCCGGTGACGAGCCGCGATTGCGCGTGGCGGTTCGCAATGATGTGGTGCAGGGATTACGCATGCTGACAGCCGAGAACGCTCAATACTGATCGGGTCTGTCGCGGAGGGTGATCAGCGCAAAGCCCGATCCAGCGCATCCAGAAATCGGGAGCGGTCGCTTTTCGTGAAGCCCTTGCCACTGCCGGAGCGGAATGGGTCAGCTGCACGCAAGTCTGTCATCAGATCGCGCGTGGCCAAGACATTGCCGATGTTTGCTTCTGTCAGAGCTTCGCCGTTGGGACGTAAAACGCGGGCCGAGGCTTCGACGCATTTTGCCGCCAATGGGATATCGTTCGTCACAACGACGTCTCCTGCGCCCACCTGATCCGCAATCCATTTGTCAGCCTCGTCTGGCCCGGCGGAAACGAACACGCTTTCAATCAGTGGGTTTGGGCTGGGTCGGATGCCGCCGTTTGACACCATGAACACCTTAACATTGCGCCGTGTCGCCACGGTTTCGATCTCGGATTTGACCGGACAGGCGTCAGCGTCAACGTAGATCACGCCCAAAGAGCCTCGGAGTGAAAATCGACGTGATCGGACATGAATGTCGATACAAAGAAATAGCTGTGGTCATAGCCTTTCTGAGGTCGCACGTTAGAGGCGACCCGTCGACGAGCCAGGGTTTCTGTAAGAGCTTCGGTTTTGAGTAAATCACCAAACTGATCGTCGGTGCCGGTATCGATCAAAAGCGGAATGTTCAGCCCCGACTGATCAATAAGGCAAGTGGCGTCATGAGCTTTGCCGGCTTCAACACTACCGAAATAGGCCTGGAACTGTTTCTTGCCCCAATCGCTTTCGGTTGGATTGCAAATTGGCGAGAAAGCGGACACCGAGCGGAAGCGGCCAGGGGACTTTGCCGCCAGGGTTAGGGCACCGTGACCACCCATCGAGTGGCCGGTGATGCTTTGGCGGGTGTCATCCAGAGCGAAGTTCTGGAAAATCAGTTCTGTGAGATCGTCTAGGATGTAGCTTTGCATCTTGAAATGCCGTGACCAGGGGCTTTCGGTGGCATCCAGATAAAACCCTGCACCCTTTCCAAGGTCGTAAGCATCATCATCTGCAACATCTTCGCCACGCGGCGAGGTGTCTGGGAAGACGACAGCCAGGCCCTGCTCGGCGGCCCAGGCCTGCGCTCCGGCCTTGGTCATGGCGTTTTTGTGTGTGCAAGTCAGACCCGAGAGAAACCACAAAACCGGAACCGGGCCGCTATTGGCGTCTTCCGGCAAGAACAGACCGAATGTCATGTCTGTGCCAGTGGCCTTGGAAGCGTGAGAGTAGACGCCTTGAGTGCCGCCAAAGCACTTGTTTTCAGCCTTCGTTTCCATAAGATTTTCGCACCTCTAGCATCGGTTAAATTCCAGTGTTCTGGTCGTCATCATTTAAATGGCGCGCGATATCAATCCTGAATTCGATTGAGCTTGATTAGATTGGATCATCTCTTACATCGTTTCTGGACCGGATCGAAGATAACGCCCTGTGATACATCGAAAAAAAAGGCCGGACTAATAAGTCCGGCCAGTTCAACAGGGAGGTAGAATGCAGCAGCATCGCCGCCGCGTTCAAGTTTTGATTTATGCCTGGTTGTGCATCCATTCAAGAATAAACGGCTAAAATAAGGGCAAAGCGGCTATGCGCTCACTGCATGGCTGTGCCTTGCGCGCGGGCCAAAGCCTCGGCTTTCATCCGCTTTCTGTGCGCGATTATTTCCTCGGTGACGAAGTCGCGGAAAGCTGCAATGCGCTGTGATTGGCGAAGCTCTTCCGGGTAGGCGAGGAAAACCGGAATTTCGCGAGATTCGACCTCTGGAAGTACGCGCTGAATTTCAGGGAAGTCCTCGATGACGTAATCTGGCAGAACGCCAATACCTAAGTCAGAACGAACGGCCTGAAGAACGCCGAAGTAGTTGTTCACTGTCAGCATGGAAGGAATGTTGTGGGTCAAAAGTTCTTTCACGAGATTTGAACCAGCACTGACCTGGGTTGTTTGGATATCCTGCGCAATGAGGCGATGATGTTTCAGGTCTTCCAGTTTCTCAGGGGTTCCGTGCTTTGCAAGGTAATAGGGCGCCGCATAAAGGCGCATATGCACCGTCATTAGTTTTCTGCGGATGAGGTCCGCCTGACTGGGTTCTTTCATTCGGATAGCGACATCGGCTTCGCGCATGGGAAGGTCGAGCACGCGTTCTTCGAGCATCAGGTCGATCTTCAGATCGGGATACTTGTCGTAAAGGTGTTGAAGTCTGGGGGCCAGCCAGAGAGAGCCGAAGCCGGTTGTCGTGGTTACGCGCAATTCCCCAAAAACTTCATCTTCGCTGTCGCGGATGCGTGCTTCGGCAGCGTCGAGACGTTTGTTCATGGCTGACGTAGCATCAAACAGCAACTCACCTTGTTCGGTGAGGATCAAACCGCGCGCGTGGCGATGAAAAAGCGTGGTATTAAGGCTTTCTTCCAGTGCGCGTATTTGACGTGAAACTGCGGATTGGCTGAGGTGAAGTGTATCACCGGCATGGGTCAGACTGCCCGCATCTGCAACCGCGTGAAATATTCTTAGTTTGTCCCAGTCCATAAAATCTCTTGTCCGTCAATGTTTGCGCTGACACTTAAGCATGCCTTACCCTTTGGGGTGACCGTAATGCAAATACACAGATGATGGATAATTCATTTTGTAGGTCAGAAGAATTGACCTATGTTATGGTCAAATGTGCCTGGAGACTTGAATGAGCCGTTCCTCTGTCACTTTGAATGACAAGTATGACCTTTCCAAAACACGCGTTTTGATGAACGGAAGTCAGGCATTGGTTCGTTTGTTGCTGATGCAGTCCGAGCGGGATCGGGCCAATGGATTGAATACTGCCGGATACGTGAGTGGGTATCGCGGTTCCCCGCTTGGTGCGTTGGACATGCAAATGCATGGGGCCAAGACATACTTGCAAGAACGCTCGATCATCTTCGAACCCGGCATCAATGAAGATATCGCAGCGACGGCGATCTGGGGCACACAGCAGGCGGAACTTCGAGGCGAGGGCAAACACGATGGTGTTTTTTCGCTTTGGTATGGGAAGGGGCCGGGTGTTGATCGCGCGGGAGATGTTCTGAGGCATGCCAATTTGGCCGGAACGTCACCGACTGGCGGTGTGCTTATGGCCATGGGCGATGACCATACCGGCGAAAGTTCGACCACCTGCCACCAAAGCGATTTCGCGGCGATGGATGCTTATATTCCGGTTCTGTCACCTGCTGGCGTTCAAGAGATATTGGACTACGGACTTTATGGCTTTGCACTTAGCCGATTTGCAGGGGTTTGGAGTGGTTTGAAGCTGATGAAAGACACGGTCGAAGTGACTTCGGTTGTGGATGCAAGTGTCAACCGGATGCAGTTTGTGACACCGGAGTTTGAGATGCCAGATGGCGGGCTGAACATCCGATTGAACGACCATTGGGTCCAGCAGGAAGTGCGGATCGCACATTATAAGCGTTTTGCGGCTGAAGCTTTTGCACGGGCAAACAAGTTTGATCGACGCTTTTGGGGGCGCAGTGGTGCGAAGATTGGCTTTACCGCTGCAGGGAAGAATTGGCTGGACCTGGAACATGCGCTTGGACTTTTGGGGATTGATGCTGTTGAGGCTGAACGGCTGGGCGTCACGACGTATAAGATCGGGCAAACGTTTCCGTTGGATGTTGCTTCGTTTCAGGAGTGGGCAGATGGGCTGGATCTAATTGTTGTCATTGAAGAAAAGCGCAAGCTGATCGAAGTGCAGGTGAAAGAGGCGATTTTTGATAACCCGCAAGGGCGGCGGGTTTATGGATGGCACAAGGGCGGTGTTGGCCTGCGCCATGGTGAAGAGTTGTTCCCAGTCAGCCAGACCCTTGATCCGAGTTTCATTGCTGAGAGGATCGGCGCGATACTTCAAGAAGAAGGGCGTGGAACTGAGGCTATGAGCGGCGCATTGCGGCGATTGGCGGAAATGCGTCTGCCAGAGTCCCAGACCGACATCGCGACGCGCCAAGCCTATTTTTGTTCGGGGTGCCCTCACAATTCTTCGACCAAAGTTCCGGAAGGTAGTCGCGCTTATGCCGGTATTGGTTGCCACATCATGGCTTTGTGGATGGATCGTGAGACGTCTGGTTACACAAATATGGGAACCGAAGGCGCAAACTGGATCGGTGAAGCCCGATATTCATCGCGTCAGCATGTTTTTCAGAACATGGGCGATGGCACCTACAATCATTCGGGTCTGATGGCAGTGCGTGCCGCAGTCTCGTCCGGGGTCAATATGACCTACAAAATCCTCTACAATGACGCGGTAGCCATGACCGGTGGACAGATCAACGACGGTGATCTTCCGCCCGAAAAGGTCGCGCACGAGATGCGGGCCATGGGCGTCAAGCGAATAGCGATCGTTTTTGATGAAAAGGAAGAACCCAGGCGCGCCGATTATCCAAGCGATGTAGATTGGCATCCGCGGAGCGAACTGGGGGAAGTGCAGGAAAGATATCGCCAGATTGAAGGCGCTTCCGGCATCATCTTCATTCAGACCTGTGCGGCTGAAAAACGGCGGCGGCGTCGCCGTGGCGAATTTCCCGATCCAGATAAACGTGTGTTTATCAACACCGACATTTGCGAAGGCTGTGGTGACTGCGGCATTCAGTCGAACTGCGTCTCGATTGTACCGGTTGAAACAGAGTTCGGGCGGAAGCGCGCAATAGATCAATCGTCTTGCAACAAGGATTTTTCGTGCCTGAGTGGGTTTTGCCCGGCCTTCGTTACCGTCGAAGGAGGGGTTCTGCAAAAAGAGCCGACCTCGGAGATCGATATTGGCGATCTGACGGATCCTAAGCTGCCGGCAATTTCCGGTAGCCATAATTTTGTCATCACAGGAATTGGAGGAACCGGGGTCATCACGATTGGCGCGATCATCTCGATGGCGGCGCATCTTGAGGGCAAGGGCGCTGGTTTGATGGAGATGGCCGGGATTGCGCAAAAGGGCGGCGCGGTCCACATCCATTGCAGGATTGGCAATAGCCCGGAAGATGTGGGCGCAATTCGTGTGTCATCAGGTGAGTGCGATACGTTGCTTGGTGGCGATTTGGTTGTTTCGGCTGGGCGCGAGACGTTGGCGTTGACGGTTAGTGATCGTACATTGGCAGTCGTGAATAACCACGAAACGATGACCGGAGATTTCACTCGCGACACGATGTTCAGAATTCCCGGCGAAGACCTTAAGTCTCGCATACGGTCGCGTTTGGACGGCAGCGCATCATTTTTGGATGCAACTGCTCTGGCCCAGAAGGCGCTTGGCGACGCGATCTATTCGAACATGATCTTGTTTGGAGCTGCTTGGCAGATGGGGCGTGTGCCACTGGAGCAGAACTCAATCGAGAATGCCATTGAACTGAATGGCAAGAGTGTCGAGGACAACAAGCGTGCATTCCACATTGGTCGTTGGGCAATTGGGAACGCACAGGCAACCGACGACTTGCTTAGGGGCGGGGGGTCGGGTCAATCTTCTTCGTCTGTGGATGCTATTTCCCATCGTGCGGCGCATCTTATCGAGTACCAGTCGCAAGGCCTGGCCAAACAATATCGAGAATTCGTTGATCAGTTCGATGATCCAACTTTTAGGCTGGCGGTGGCCAAAGGCTATCACAAAGTTTTGGCATACAAGGACGAATACGAGGTTGCACGCTTACTGAGCGGCACAAAGGCAAAAGCCAGTGATGAATTTAGCGGGAATTTGCGTCTGAAGTATCATCTTTCGCCGCCGTTTCTGTCGGGAACGGGTCCGGATGGCCGAACCAAGAAGCGAGCATTTGGAGACCGAATGGAGGTCTTGTGGCACATGTTGGCACGCTTGAAATCCGTTCGTGGAACGGCGTTTGATCCCTTTGGATATGCCAAAGAGCGCCGCATGGAGCGAGCACTTATCGATCAATATGAAAACGATATGAAATGGGTGTTAAAAGCTGGGCGGGGCGGTAACCAAGCTGCTGTCGCTTTGGCGGAACTGCCATTGCAGATTGCTGGATTTGGCCCGGTAAAAGCCGAAAACGCGAGAAAGGCAGCATTGCGCCGCGATAAGTTACTGGACGAACTTGAAGCTGCGGGCAGGGAAAGCGCCGTTGGCGAGACGCAGGAAGCAATTTGACGGGATACTCGTTGTCTGGGCCAAATTTAGGGTGCCAAGATGGACATTTCATTTTGAGAGACTTATGGCGAGGCACGAGAAATAGTTGAACGCATGCGCCGAATTTAAGATCGGCAGCAAAGGGATTTGAACCGATGGCCGTCGGGATATTTGATAGCGGGCTGGGTGGCCTGACCGTATTGAAAGCCGTCATGGAACGGTTACCGGATGTTCCGTTTGTCTATTACGGGGACAACGCACATACGCCTTATGGGACGCGTGACGTCGAGGATGTTTATAACCTGACGGTCGCTGGCACCGAGCGGTTGATGGCGGCCGGGTGCGATTTGGTCATTCTTGCTTGCAACACAGCCAGTGCTGCGGCGCTAAGGCGGATGCAGGAAAGTTGGGTGCCAGAGAACAAACGGGTTCTGGGTGTTTTTGTGCCTCTGATCGAAGCTCTGACAGAACGGGAGTGGGGCGATAACTCGCCGCCGCGCGAAGTCGACGTAAAACATGTCGCCTTGTTCGCGACGCCTGCAACAGTCAGTAGCCGGGCTTTTCAGCGGGAACTGGCGTTCCGTGCAATAGGTGTTGATGTCGAGGCGCAGGCTTGCGGTGGCGTGGTTGATGCTATTGAAGACGGGGATATGATCTTGGCGGAAGCCCTTGTCAGAAGTCATGTCGACGCCCTGAAACGCAAAATGCCGAACCCTGACGCGGCCATTCTGGGTTGTACACATTATCCGATTGTCGAGGCTGATTTTCAGGCGGCACTTGGCCCGGACGTGAAGGTTTACAGTCAGGCATCTTTAGTTGCTGAAAGTTTGGCGGATTATCTAAGGCGACGCCCCGAGATGGTCGGCCCCGGTAAGGTTTCGATGTATCTAACCACTGGTGATCCGCAGCGCGTCAGTGATCAGGCCACGCGGTTTTTGCGACGACGCATTGATTTTCACGCTGCGTGATTGCGGCGACGTCGACATCGTCATACATCTGAGAAAATCCAAGGGAGCGGCCCTATGCCCCACAAAATCGCCATTCTGGGCGCCAGCGGTTACACTGGCGCAGAACTTGTCCGGCTTATTGCCACCCATCCATCGTTCGAGATTGTGGCGCTGACGGGGGATCGCAAGGCCGGGCAAACGATGTCTTCTGTCTATCCGCATTTGCGCCACCTGGACTTGCCTGATCTTTCCAAGATTGCAGAAGTGGACTTTTCTACAGTGGATTTGGCGTTTTGTGCGTTGCCTCATGCAACGTCCCAGTCCGTTATCGCAGGGCTGCCCGCCGATCTAAAAGTTGTCGATCTGTCGGCTGATTTTCGACTGCGCGACCCCGATGACTATGAGACTTGGTACGGCCAACCGCATGGGGCAGTGGAACGTCAGCGCGAGGCGGTATACGGGCTGACAGAATTTTATCGTGACGTCATCGCAGGGGCGACCTTGGTTGCTGGCACAGGTTGTAACGCAGCGACCGGACAATTTGCGTTGCGGCCGCTGATAGAAAAGGCGGTTATCGATCTTGATGATATCGTCATGGACTTGAAGGCGGCGGCTTCTGGTGCCGGTCGGTCTTTGAAAGAGCATCTGTTATTTGCCGAGTTGTTTGAGAATGTTAAGGGCTACTCGATGGGTGGTAAACACCGGCATTTGGGCGAATTTGATCAGGAATTTTCGCTAATTGCTGGACGCCCTGTACGGGTTCAGTTTACGCCGCATTTGATCCCGGCCACGCGGGGCATCTTGTTGACGAACTATCTTAAGGGCAATGCCGAAGTCGTGCATCGGACGTTGTCTGAGGCTTACGCGGGCGAGCCGTTCATTCAAGTGTTACCGCTCGGCGAAGTGCCCCAGATGAAAGACGTACGCGCGTCGAATTACTGTCATATCGGCGTCGTGGGTGATCGGATCGACGGTCGGGCGACTGTCGTTGCGACATTAGATAACCTCACAAAAGGTTCAGCGGGTCAAGCAATACAGAACGCGAACCTTATGTTAGGGGAAGACGAAACTGCGGGGCTCTTGGCGGCTCCGGTATATCCTTGAGGGCACATGAAGGGTTTAAAGAAACAACGCCGTATTCAGATCATCGCGCTGGCCGCGATTTCCCTGGTTGCGGCATTTACGGCATTTTACATCGCAGCGCCGAATGCGCTGCAGTTTTTTCGCTCGCCAAGTGAGGTCGCCGAAACGCCGCCGCCGCCGAATGAAGTTTTCCGAATAGGCGGGCTGGTCGCCGATGGAACGCTAGTGCGCGGTCAGGGTGAAGTCATTTCCTTCAGCGTGACGGATGGTGGCGCGGTAATACCTGTCCAATACACTGGTGTTTTGCCTGATCTATTTGGTGAAGGTGAGGGCATGGTTGGCACGGGTCGCTACATCGATGGCGTCTTTCAGGCGAGCGAGATTTTGGCGCGCCACGACGAGACTTATATGCCGGCTGAGGTCATTGACGCCCTGAAAGAACAAGGCGTCTACAAAGACCCGAACGGTTAGTTACTGTTCCGTTAACAGTTATGCAGGACCTTGTGCGGCAGTTGATCCCGCACAGGTCTGAAATTATGTCGAGAGTCGAAACCATTGCCGATGCAATCATTGCGCGCGAAGGCGGGTATGTGGATGATCCGGATGATCCCGGTGGCGCCACAAATTTTGGTGTGACAATCCATACCATGCGGCGCTTGGGGCTTGATGTGACGGGCGACGGGCAGGTGACGGCTGACGACGTGAAACGCCTGACGCGCCTTGAGGCAAGACGCATATTTATCGACGAATACTATCATCGACCGCGCATTTCATGGTTGCCTATAGCAGTCCAACCAAGCGTTTTTGACATGCAAGTAAATGCGGGAAACCATGCTGTCCGCCTGCTTCAGAAGCTGTTGCTGAAGATGGATTTTAACATCGCGGTTGATGGCCATATCGGGCCAGCGACCAAAATGGCGGCAGCTTCAGCGGCAAAATCGGCAAGTATTCTTTTTGTGGACGCATACGGAATAGAACGGCGCAACTATTATTACGCGCTGGCAGATCGCCGGGCAGCCAGCCGGAAATATGCGCGTACTAAGCATGGTGGCAAGGGCGGTTGGATCAAGCGCGCTGAGACGTTCATTTCCCCAAGATTTCATCTGAGCGACACGGGACATCGCGAAAGGATCAAGGCATGGGGATGATTGGACAGATCTTAGGGGTGATCTTTGGAAGTCAGCGCAATGTCATTCGCGACACCGTCGAAGTGTTCCGTCCAAACGCTGAAGCTGAAGCCGTTCGGGATGCCGAGTTGGCAGCGTCCGTGCTCGCACAATTTGCAAGCGAATTTTCGCACCCGCGCCGTGGCGTTTTTGATCGCTTCATGGATGGATTGAACCGTTTGCCAAGGCCAATGCTCGCATTGGGAACCTTGGGGTTATTTGCCGCAGCAATGACCGACCCGGTTTGGTTTGCGCAAAGAATGCAGGGGGTCGCTTTGGTGCCTGAACCACTTTGGTGGCTAATGGGGGCGATCGTTTCGTTTTACTTCGGCGCGCGTCACCAAAGCAAATCTCAGGAGTTTCAAAAGGGAATTGCCGACGTGTTGGCGAATACGCCTCTGGTTGCCTCAAATATTGCAGCTTTGGGTCAACTAAAGGCAACGGTGTCGGGCGACGAAGACGCAAATGCAGATAATCCAGCCCTTGAGGAATGGAGGCGCAAGCATGGAAAGTGAGCAATTCATAAGGGCAGCAGCAGAGCACGGGCCTTGGGTGATGTTGGTATTCTTTCTTTTGTGGAGGGACGTGCAGAAAGAACAGGCTACACGCGCTGTTCTGGATAAAAATGCAGTGGTTTTGACCGAGATCGCGACCGAGATCCGAGAGCGTATGCCGAGGACCTAAATCATGATTGTTCGGATGAGAGATTTCGCATGGAGGATACTAATTGGCGCAAGACTGCACGGAGCAATCCAAAGGAATGAAGTTGCTGTACGTTCCCTGACTGCCGCAATTCGCGGGACTGCGCAGAAATGATGGGGCTTCATCTATTTTGGTTAACTTGTTGCTGGAGTGGGTTAACGCTTGCTTGGCTGGTTGCACTTAAATCGGACCGTTACATTCCATTGACTCCTTGCCTAGTCGCTGGATTCTGTGTGTTCGTTGGGTGGTTGATCGCCTTGGTATTGCCTATTGCCTTGTCGGCTAGGGAGTTGCCCTTCGTATTCAAACTCTTGCGATGTCGCAATTGTAGTCTTGGCCTTCTACCCTTGAGCGCTTACATCTAGCGGCAATGATTGTAGAGCTTGGACATTTCGCACTGCTGCTGGCGCTGATGGTGGCCGTTGTGCAGACAATTCTGCCTTTGGTCGGCGCGCACAAAGGGTGGCGGAGCTGGATGGCCATAGCAGAACCTGCAGCGACTGCGCAGTTCCTGCTTCTGGCGTTTTCATTTTCGGCGTTGACCTATGCTTTTGTGACCTCTGATTTCTCAGTTCGGCTGGTTACGGCCAATTCGCACACTTTAAAGCCGATGCTTTACAAAGTGTCCGGCGTTTGGGGAAATCATGAAGGCTCGATGCTGTTATGGTGCCTGATACTGGCATTCTTCGGGGCGTTGGCCGCGTGGTTTGGGAGCAATTTGCCGGATCGTTTGCGGGCGCGTGTTCTTGGTGTTCAGGCGTCCGTTGGCGTGGCGTTCCTGGTATTTCTAATCTTCACATCCAACCCATTCCTTCGGCTGGAGTTTCCACCGATGAACGGCCAGGATTTGAACCCACTTTTGCAGGACCCTGGTTTGGCATTTCATCCGCCGTTTCTTTACATCGGGTATGTCGGGCTATCGATGGCGTTTTCATTCGCTATCGCTGCATTGATTGAGGGCAGGGTGGATGCGGCGTGGGGGCGCTGGGTTCGGCCCTGGACGTTGTTGGCCTGGCTCAATCTAACCATCGGTATCGCGCTTGGGTCCTGGTGGGCATATTATGAATTGGGTTGGGGCGGATTTTGGTTTTGGGACCCGGTCGAAAATGCATCTTTCATGCCTTGGCTGATCTCGGCCGCATTGCTGCATTCGGCCATTGTCGTTGAAAAACGCGAGGCGCTGAAAAGCTGGACCATTCTGCTGGCAATCCTTGCCTTTGGTTTTTCGCTTATTGGCGCATTCATTGTGCGATCTGGTGTGCTGACGTCCGTGCATGCGTTTGCCAATGATCCTGAGCGTGGGGTCTATTTACTGGCAATCTGTGTCTTTTTCATGGGGGGCGGTTTGACGCTCTATGCTGCGCGCGCCGGTAACATGCAGGCGAAGGGCGTGTTCAGCGTTGTTAGCCGCGAAAGCGCATTGGTGGCCAACAACGTCCTATTGGCTGTTGCAACGTTTTTGGTTTTCGTTGGAACGATTTGGCCGTTGGTTGCAGAGATGCTCTGGGATCGGAAACTGAGCGTAGGACCACCATTTTTCGACATGGCGTTCACACCATTTATGATCCTTTTGGCGGTGTTGTTGCCGGTTGGTTCGATCCTGCCATGGAAGCGCGCCAAATTTGCCAATGTCATGCGCCCGTTGTGGATTGCGGCGTTGGTAGCTTTTTCGGTGGCGGCCTTGGTGTGGGTAGTGCAGACGGAACGGTCCATGCTCGCCCCAGTTGGTGCCTTGTTGGGAGCTTGGCTTGTTATGGGTGCCGCCGGTGATCTTTGGCTGCGCAGTGGGCGTGGTGGCATTGGCGACAAGCTGAGACGTGCTGTGCGGCTGCCGCGTGCAGATTTGGGCCGGGTCGTTGCACATTCGGGCTTTGGAATAACCATTATTGGCATTGCAGCGATGACCGCTTGGGAAATCGAGGATATCCGAGTGGCCAAAATTGGAGAGACTTTTCGCGTGGGTCAATTCGACGTAACGCTTGTTGATGTGATCGATGTAGATGGCCCGAATTACGTTTCGACAATGGCCGAACTGAATGTTTCGCGCGATGGCAAGTCGGTTGCGGTGATGTTCCCAGAGAAACGTATCTATCCGGTGGCGGCAATGCCAACGACCGAAGCGGCCATCGACAACGGCGTGCTGCGGGATCTGTATCTTGTTATTGGCGACCCGCAAGTGAATGGCGGTTGGGCCGTTCGCACCTATATCAAACCGTTTGCTAATTGGATTTGGGCCGGTGCAATTATTATGGCCGTAGGCGGCGGGCTGTCACTGACGGATCGACGCCATCGGGTGGGTGCCGCGGCCAGGCGCAAAGTAAAGGCGGTGCCAGCAGAATGATCCGAATTCTGGCAGCGATATGCCTGTTGGCATCAGGGCCAGCTTTTGCGGTGGAACCAGAAGAAATACTTGCTGATCCAGTGCTTGAAGAGCGGGCCAGAGATTTGTCCAAGGGGTTGCGTTGCTTGGTGTGTCGCAACGAAAGTATTGACGAATCCAACGCCGAGTTGGCGCGGGATTTGCGCTTGCTCGTGCGCGAACGACTGCTAGCGGGCGATACGGATGATGAAGCGATTGGTTTCATAGTTGCGCGATACGGCGAATATGTGTTGCTGAACCCAAGGGCGACTGGCGTCAACTTATTGCTGTGGGGAGCCGGGCCGTTAATGTTGTTATTTGCCGGTGCCGTTGCGGTGGCCTATGTCCGCAAGCGACGCACCGGAACCGAAGAAATTGAACTGAGTTCCGAAGAAAAAGAACGTCTGGCCGCACTAATAAAAGATTAACGCGCGTATTCCCCTTTTCCGAACTGTTTAGTTCACTTATGTGAAGGGGAACGATTGCGGGAAAGACCTTATGGACTATCAGACAATTCGACTGACACGGCAGAACGGGTATGCGGTCATTTCATTGGACCGGCCTGAAGTAAAAAATGCAATGAACACACAAATGCGGGCGGAGATCCTGCACGCGTTAAAAGATGCGCAGCGGACCGAGCGGGCAATTGTGATCACCGGGACCGGCGATGCTTTTTGTTCGGGTCAGGACCTGGGCGACAAGGCAACGGTGGCCAACACTGACCTCGAACGCACGTTGCGTGATGAATACTTACCGATGATCCGCGCGATTACAGATAGCCCGGTGCCCACCATTGCGGCCGTTAATGGCGCGGCGGCAGGTGCAGGGGCAAACCTTGCCTTAGCGACTGACGTTGTGGTTGCTTCTAAAAGTGCGGTTTTTCTACAGGCATTTACGCGCATTGGCTTGCTGCCTGATGCCGGTGGTACCTATTGGCTTCCGCGACAAGTTGGATTTGCTCGCGCGATGGGGGCGGCTTTGTTCGCCGACCCGGTTTCGGCAAAGCAAGCTGTTCAATGGGGTATGATCTGGGAAGCCGTCGAAGACACTGACTTTGAATCGACGTGGCGCGCTCGGGCCGAGAAACTCGCGAATGGGCCGACGGTGGCCTATGCGGGCGTGAAAGAGGCAATGCGCAGCAGTTTAGGAAATTCGCTAGACGCGCAGCTGCTGGTTGAGGCCAAATTGCAAGGCAGATGCGGCAAAACTCGTGATTTTCGTGAAGGTGTTCTGGCGTTTATGGAAAAACGGCCTGCGGAATACGAAGGACGCTAACTTCCGATTGAAATAATAAAGGCCCGCGCCATTTGAGCGCGGGCCTTTATTATTCTGTTAAAAGGCAAGACCTTACCGATCTTTCACATCCACATAGTCGCGGCCAGGATTTCCAACATACAGCTGGCGAGGGCGGCCGATTTTCATTTGTGGATCGCCGATCATCTCTTTCCACTGGCTGATCCAGCCAACGGTCCGGGCAACCGCGAAAATTGGTGTGAACATCGACGTTGGGAAACCCATCGCATCCAGAATGATGCCGGAATAGAAGTCGACGTTGGGATAGAGCTTCTTTTCCTTGAAGTATGGGTCTTCAATCGCAACTCTTTCGAGTTCTTTTGCAACCTGAAGCGTCGGATTGTTGTCGATACCAAGAAGTTCGAGAACTTCATCGGCCGACTGCTTCATTACCTTGGCGCGCGGATCGAAGTTTTTATAGACGCGGTGACCGAATCCCATCAGGCGGAACGGATCCTGTTTGTCTTTGGCACGGTCAATGAATTCAGGAATGCGATCAGGCGTGCCAATCTCGCGCAGCATCTCAAGGCAGGCTTGATTGGCTCCGCCGTGGGCAGGGCCCCAAAGGCAAGCAACACCAGCAGCAATACATGCGAATGGATTTGCGCCGGACGAGGACGCCAGGCGAACCGTTGATGTCGATGCGTTTTGCTCGTGGTCTGCGTGAAGCGTAAAGATCCGGTCCATCGCGCGGCTGAGGATTGGATTTACTTCATATTCTTCGGCCGGAACAGCGAAACACATGCGCAAGAAATTTGACGAATAGTCAAGATCGTTGCGCGGATACACGAAGGGCTGCCCGATGTGATATTTATAGGCCCAGGCTGCAATCGTCGGCATCTTGGCAATCAGACGCACCGAGGCGACTTCGCGCTGCCATGGGTCAGAAATATCGGTCGAGTCGTGGTAGAAAGCTGACATTGCGCCAACAACCCCGACCATGATCGCCATAGGATGGGCGTCGCGACGGAAACCACGGAAGAAATTCACCATCTGCTCGTGCAGCATGGTGTGGTTCGTCACGCGGACTTCGAAATCTTCGAGTTGCTCCGCGGATGGCAGTTCGCCGTAGAGTAATAGGTAGCAAACTTCGAGGAAGTGAGACTTCTCAGCCAGTTGGTCGATCGGATAGCCGCGGTGGAGCAATTCGCCCTTGTCACCATCAATAAATGTGATGGTTGAATCGCAGGATGCGGTTGAGGTGAAGCCCGGATCATAGGTGAATACGTCGCCCAGAGCATAAAGCTTGCGGATATCAATGACATCCGGACCTGCAGTGGGCGAATGAATTGGAAGCTCGACTTCTTTACCGTTGAAGCTGAGGGTCGCTGTCTTGTTTTTATCGGCCATGGTCATCCCTGTCTCTTTGCCCGCTGGGGCGGGGGTGGTGGTCGGGCGGCACGCAAAGGTGCTGCCAAGGATAACCCCATGCCTCGCTGGGACTACCCGTTCTTGTCTGCTGCGTCCGTTAACCGAAGGATGGTTTCATCCCGGCCCAGCACGAGCATCATATCGAAAACACTTGGAGATACTGATCTTCCGGCAAGGGCTGCTCTGAGTGGCCCCGCGAACTTGCCGAGCTTCATTTCATGAGCTTCCGCAAGGCTTTGCACAATCGCCTCTAGTGTGTCGCGGGTCCAGCTAACATTTTGCAGGTGCGGCGTCAATTCGATGAGGAGCGACTGCGCTGTTTCGTCCAGCACTTTCAAAGATTTTTCGTTCTGTTCAACTGGACGACCTGAAAGGACAAATGATGCCTTTTCAAGGAGTTCCGGATAGGTTTTGGCGCGGTCCTTCAGGCAGAACATGGAGTCTAGGAGCTTGGATGCCTGAACTTCAGACAAGGGGACTTTGTCGGCCGCGACCAGATAGTTCTGAATTTCTGCTACGAGTGCAGCATCGTCCATTTGTGCGATGTGCTGACCGGAAAGATTCAGTAATTTTTTGGTGTCGAAGCGGGCGGGGGCTTTTCCGATTCCTTCCATGCCAAACCATTCGATGGATTGTCTGGTAGTGAAGAATTCGTCGTCGCCGTGGCTCCAGCCTAGACGCGCGAGATAGTTGCGCATGCCGGCTGAGGGATACCCATCGGCCTGCCATTCTTCCACGCCGAGCGCTCCATGGCGTTTTGACAGCTTCTTACCGTCCTCGCCGTGAATGAGCGGGATATGGGCCCAGATGGGTATGTCCCAGCCCATAGCATTGTAGACAAGCATCTGGCGCGCGGCGTTATTGAGGTGATCATCGCCGCGGATGACGTGCGTGACGCCCATATCATGATCATCTACGACGACCGCCAGCATATAGACCGGCGTGCCGTCAGAGCGCAGGACGATCATGTCGTCCAGTTGATCGTTGCGGATTGTGACATTGCCCTGAACAGCATCGTGGATCACCGTGCTTCCATGGCGGGGCGCCTTTACGCGAATGGCAAAAGGGGCGTCAGGATGATCCCCTGGGGGAACATCACGCCACGGCGAGCGAAAAAGTGTTGATCTGCCTTCGGCGCGCGCCTTTTCGCGGAACGCAGAAATTTCGTCCTGCGTTGAAAAGCATTTATAGGCGGTGTCGTTCGCCAACATCTGACGTGCCACCTCGGCATGACGGGCGGCGCCTTCGAACTGGCTGACGGCGTCACCGTCCCAGTCAAGGCCGAGCCAGCGAAGACCCCTATAGATGGCTTCGGTTGCTTCGGGAGTATAACGAGCGCGATCCGTGTCTTCGATACGCAACAGGAATTTGCCGCCGCGTCCGCGCGCAAAAAGCCAATTAAACAAGGCGGTTCGCGCACCGCCAATGTGCAAATAGCCCGTTGGAGACGGGGCAAAGCGAGTCACGACGGGGCGATCAGACATCTTTGATTAACCTTCTGTAAACCGTGAGCGGCTTAACGTCGCCCGGGTGTAATCAACGCGCCCAAGGGAGACAAGGGTGCGTTTCAGTCCCTCACTTATCGGCATCTTAGACAGGCAACGCGGACATTTGTTTCCCTGGGCACCCGTTGCTTTGGCGTGCGGCATAGGCACGTATTTTTCCCTTCCACGTGAGCCGGAGTTTGTCGAACTGCTGGTATTGATCGCGATGGCTTTGGGTGCCTGCCTCTTTGGCTTGGTCGCGAGGGCGGAGTTACGCCCGCTTATTGCGGTGATTGCCTTGTTTTCGGCGGGCATAATCTTGGGTGTTTTGCGCGCTAACGATGTGGCTTCTGAGAAGTTGTCGTATCGGTTTTACGGGCCGATTGAAGGACGGATCGTTGCAATTGACCGATCGCAGTCAGACGCGGTTCGATTGACGTTGGATCAGGTGGTTCTTGGGCGCATACCACTTGCGAAAACTCCAGCCAAGGTGCGGATATCGCTTCATGGTGATCAGGGTTACTTTGTCCCACGCCCGGGGCAAACTATTGGAATGACGGGACATCTTTCCCCGCCGTCGGGGCCGGTTGAACCCGGAGGATACGATTTCCAGCGCCATGCATGGTTCCAGGGTATTGGTGCAGTCGGATACACCCGCACACCGGTTTTGCTGATGAAGAGCGCGACATTGGAGGGCATGGGCCTTTGGATTACCAGCTTCAGGATGCGTATTTCGAGGGCTGTGCAGCAAGCGCTTCCAGGACGGTCAGGGGCCTTTGCCGCGGCAGTGACTACTGGCGACCGGTCTGGAATGGATCAGGACGTGTTGGTAGCGCTGAGAGCATCTAACCTTGCTCATCTGCTTGCCATTTCTGGTTTGCACATGGGTTTGTTGACGGGGTTCATATTTACCGCGCTTCGATATGGACTGGCGTTGGTTCCTTCATCTGCGGCCAGATTTTCGACCAAGAAGATCGCCGCAGTCGTCGCGGTATTGTCGGGGGCGATTTATCTTGCGCTGTCAGGCGGCAATGTTGCGACAGAGCGCGCATTCATCATGGTCTCGGTGATGTTTGTCGCGGTATTGGCGGATCGCCGGGCCATAACGCTGAGGGCTGTTGCTATTGCCGCCCTTATTGTGCTGGTTTTGCGACCAGAGTCGTTGTTGAGTCCCGGATTTCAGATGTCATTCGCGGCAACGACCGCCTTGGTGACAGTGTTTGGATGGATGCGCGATGCTGAGTATTCGGATCGGCATTGGCCAAAACCACTCAGAATCTTCGCTTCGGTCGCTATCTCATCCGCGATCGCCGGATTGGCAACGGCTCCAATTGCGGCGGCGCATTTCAATCAGATGCCACACTATGGGTTGTTGGCAAACATCCTGTCAGTTCCGTTGATGGCGGCAGTTGTTATTCCCGGAGCAGTGTTGGCGGCAGTACTTTGGCCAGTTGGATTGCAAAGCATTGGGCTGCTTCTGATGAAACCCGCCATTCTATGGATATTGGCAGTTGCAGAGACCATTGCAGGGTTTCCGGGGGCATTGAGCCTTATTCCTGCTCCCAGTTCAGCGGTGGTTCCGCTGATGGCGCTGAGCGGGCTCTGGGTGGCCGTGTGGCGGGGATGGGGCAAGTCGCTTGGAGGTGTTGGTATGGCGGCTGCAATGGTGCTCTGGGCAGCAACTGAGCGGCCTCCGGTGTTGATTGGCGATTCTGGTGGGCTGGTAGGCATCCTGACAGTTGATGGCCGCGCTTTGTCAAAACCATGAGGAGACGGGTTTTCGGCGTCGGGCTGGTTGGAAAACGATGGAGATCCGGTGGCTCAACGACAAGCGGCGTCCAGAGATATGTTTGCGGAAAAGGATCGACTACGCATCGCAACCTTAAGAAATAATGTAATTATCCATGCTACAGGCAAACGCGCGGCGGCACTGGCATTGGAGGAGTGTCGGGAAGGTGACTTGGTCGTCGTCAATGTCAAAGTTGAACAACAGCCTGAATGCGACGTTATGGATGTGGTCCATCTGCGTGAAACCGGGTCGATCGCGCTGTGGATTGAAGGTGAGACGTTGCGAAGAGAAACCGCGCGCCAAAGGCAGGGCGCGCGGCTGTGGACTCAGTAACTGCGGATCAGACCGACCAGCCGGCCCTGAACCTTAACTTGATCATCTCGGTAAAGACGTGTCTCGTAGGCTGGGTTGGCAGCCTCGAGTGCGATGGTGTTTCCGGATTGGCGGAACCGTTTTAGTGTTGCTTCTTGGCCTTCGACCAATGCCACGACGATATCACCATTTTCGGCAGTTTTGGATTCCAGAATGACCACAATATCGCCGTCGTTGATGCCAACGTCGATCATGGAATCGCCTTTGACTTCAAGGGCGTAGTGATGTCCGCGTCCTGAAAGCATCTGGCCAGGAACGGCAACACGACCGCTGACTTCGCTAATGGCTTCGATGGGAACACCAGCGGCGATGCGACCCATGACGGGCAACTCCATTGCCTGAGCTTCGATGGGCATGGCCTGCGCTGGTGGAGCGCCAGACGGGCGGTCACCGTCGATCACTTTGGGAACGAAGGTGCTTCCCTTATCTAGGGCGTCGGGTAGTTTGACGATCTCGATCGCGCGGGCACGGTGGGCAAGGCGGCGAATAAAGCCGCGTTCTTCCAATGCGGTGATCAGACGGTGGATGCCAGACTTGGAGCGCAGGTCCAAAGCCTCTTTCATTTCGTCGAACGAAGGCGGAACGCCGTCGCTTTGGACACGTTTGTGGATGAATTCCAACAAATCCAACTGTTTGCGGGTCAGCATTTACGCAAACCTCCTCTGCTCATGTGGGCTGGTCCGCCCATCTGTTCAAGGAATGTTCTATGCGTGTTCTCTTTTTGTGTCAACGCTTTGTTAAAGCTGGACGACGTCGACCATGGAACCCGAAGCGCGCTCTGGATCATTGGCGGCGCGCACTATCAGTGCGTTGGAGCGCGATAAAACGCTAAGAAGGCCACTGTCCTGGCGACCGGCGGCCTGAACCTTGTTGCCGGTAAGGCTGGCGCGCATGTAGTGCTCGCGAGGGCCATTTGCCTTTAGAGGGGCGGAGAGCATGACGTGCTTGGTTGCTAATGGTTCGGCAGGCAGACCCTGCATCGCGGCCAGGGCAGGCTTGATGAAGACATGGCCGCAAACGATTGATGAAACGGGATTTCCGGGCAAGCCAATCATCGGAGTGCCGTGAATCATGCCCGCCATCAGCGGCTTGCCCGGACGCATGGCGACTTTGTAGAAAGATCGTTTCATGCCCATGCTTTCGGCGACCTTGCCCACGAGGTCGTGGTCGCCGACCGATGCGCCGCCGATGGTGACGATGAGGTCCGAGTGAAGGGCAAGTTCAAAAGCGGCGGCGAGGGCGGCGTCGGTGTCGCGGGCGATGGGCAGAATGCGAGGGATGCCGCCGGCGGCTTCAACGATGGCTGCGAGACCAAAGGCGTTGGAGGCAATGATCTGGTCGTCATTTGGCACCTCACCGGGCATGACAAGCTCATCTCCGGTGGCCAGGATTGCGACTTTGGGTTGTTTATAAACGTTAACGTTTGGGGCGTTCATCGCGGCCGCGAGCGAAAGCTCTGAGGCACCGAGCTGTCGGGGAGCCTGAAGCGCGTCATTAACTTTAAAGTCGGACCCTAACAATCTGATATACATATTTGAATCAGCGTTCGGAGATACTTCAATCATATCTTCCGTTCGGGTGACATCCTCTTGGATTAATACCCTGTTAACCGTTTCGGGCACTGGCGCGCCTGTGAAAATGCGTATGGCCTGGTCTTTTTCGACTTGGCCCGCGAACCTGTGACCCGCTGCCGCTTCGCCGATGACCCGGAAGGTCTGTCCGGGTTCAACGGTCAAGTCAGCAATTCCGTATCCATCCATGACCGAGGTGCGAAACGGCGGCTGGTTTCGCGTAGCGATGACTGGTTTTGCCAAAACCCGTCCATTGGCCTGACGAAGATTGACGTTTTCTATGCCAAGCGGCTGGACCAGCTTGAAAATTTCATCCAGCGCCTCGCGAACCGAAATCACTTTGCAGCCTCGAAACGACCGGAACGGCCACCGTCTTTCAAAAGCAGGCGAATGTCTTCTACTGCCATAGTTTTGTCGACAGCTTTTAACATATCATAAATAGTGAGGCCCGCAGTTGTGACGGCAGTCAGGGCCTCCATTTCGACACCAGTTTGGCCAGTGGTTTTTACCGTTGCTTCAATGCGGATGCCGGGGCGATGACGGTCTTCTATAAGGTCCACGGCAACTTTGGTGATGGCCAGTGGGTGGCAGAGCGGAATAAGGTCCGACGTCTTCTTGGCACCCATGATGCCAGCCAGGCGTGCGATGCCAAGAACGTCGCCTTTCTTGGCAGTGCCGTTCATAACGATTTCAAGGGTTTCCGGCAGCATCTTAACAAACCCTTCTGCCACGGCGATGCGATCGGTATCGTCTTTTGACGACACATCAACCATATGGGCCTGGCCCTGTTTGTCGAAGTGCGTGAGGCCTGACATTACGCGGCACCCCGCGCAGGAATGGGGTTGGCGAGGATGTTTTGCGTTGCTGTGGTGACATCGGATTGACGCATCAGGCTTTCGCCGATGAGGAAGCAGCGAGCGTTGTGAGCGGCGAGCCGGGCGAGGTCGGCAGGAGTGGACAGGCCGCTTTCGGCGATCAGTGTTTTGCCGTCAGGGACCATTGCGGCAAGGCGTTCGGTGGTGGCGAGGTCGGTTTCGAAGGTTTTCAGATTGCGGTTGTTTACGCCAAGAAGTGGAGAGGCGAGCGCGAGGGCACGGTCGAGTTCTTCTTGGTTATGAACTTCAACCAAAACATCCATATTCCAATCGTTTACGGCGTAATCCTCAAGTTCTTTGGCCTGTGCATCCGTGACGCTGGCCATGATGATGAGGATGCAGTCGGCACCCCAGGCGCGGGCTTCGGCGACTTGATACGTATCGTATAAGAAATCTTTTCTAAGGCACGGTAAAGACACGGAATTTCTGGCCTGCGTCAGAAATTCCGGTGCGCCTTGGAAGCTGGGCGTATCGGTGAGGACCGACAGACAGGTCGCGCCGCCGTCCTGATAGGCTTTTGCCAGTGTTGGGGGATGGAAATCGGCGCGAATGAGGCCCTTGGATGGGCTGGCTTTCTTGATCTCGGCGATAAGGCCGTAACCGTTTTTTGCGCTATTTATCAGGGCGTTGGCAAAGCCGCGCGTGGGCGAGGCATCGCGGGCCTGTGCCTGGACATCCTGAAGGGGTCGCGCAGCTTTGGCTTCGGCGATTTCCTTGAGTTTATAGGCTTTGATGCGATCGAGAGCTGTGGTCATGGGGTTCAGATACAATGGCTGGAGGAAGTTGAAAACCCGTGTCTGTATCGCGTTGGTATCACGTCGGTATTACGTCGGTGGACCCGCACGGTGGTTTAGGGCCCCGTTAACTTTCAGGTAACCGGATTTCCACACGAAATCCGCGACGCGCGCCGGGCGCGCGGGCCTTCGGCGAGGATATTTTTGGGCCGATAATAGCCGTGTTTGGTGCTTCAGGCCCAACGTATGGGCGTGTGGCCGCGGGCGGTCAGCCAGGAATTAGTTTTCGAAAATGGTTTGGAGCCGAAGAAGCCGCGGCGGGCGGACAGCGGCGAAGGATGGGCCGATTCAATGATGAGGTGATCGTCTCCTGCGATGCACTGGCGATAGGCCTGGGCTTTGGCGCCCCAAAGGATGAACGCGCGGGGGCGGTCTGAAAGCCGTGCCATGACCTGGCGCGCAAGGACGTCCCATCCGAGGCGGGCGTGACCATTGGCGTCGTGAGCAGGAACCGACAGCGCAGTGTTGAGAAGGAGCACGCCCTGATTGGCCCAATGGGTGAGATCTCCGTTGTCCGGGATCTGGCCGATGTCAGTTTCCAGTTCCTTGTAGATGTTGGTGAGAGATCTGGGCAGGCGAACATCGGAAGCAACGGAAAAGGCAAGCCCGTTGGCATGGCCGGGTGTCGGGTAGGGGTCTTGTCCAAGAATTAGAACACGAGTTGCTTCAGGCGTGACGTGTTCCAGGGCTGCGAAACGTTGTGGAGACGGCGGCAGGATTGGCTGGATATCGGTTTCGATGGCGGATTGAATGGCGGGCCATTGTTCGGAGAAAAATGGCAGCTCGGACCAGGGGCCGAGATTGGCAAGTGAATGGGACATGGAGAACCGGTAACTGGCTGGCCGGGTATCGGCAAGGGGGTGCCGGGGGGTGTGAGGCGCTTGGGTAAGCCGGGCTTTCAGATAGATAAAACTTTATTGGCTTTTACGCCTAACCATTGGTGCCTAGTGTCAGGGCACCTTTTCCCCCTTTGGGATAATCAATGATCAGCGGACCTAATCAGGAAAGATGCGTGATGAATACTTTTGACGGCATGTTGCAGCAATCGAACTTGATCGGCGGCACCTGGAGCGGCGCAGACAACGGTGGAACGCTTGCGGTTCACAACCCGGCGACCGGGGCGGTGTTGGGGCATGTGCCGGATTGCGGTGCAGAAGAGACCAACCGGGCCATCGCGGCGGCAAGTTCTGCCTTCGTGGACTGGAGCCGGAGCAATCTGAGTGAGCGCGTTGGGCTGTTGCACAAGCTATACGATGCGTTGATGGATAATCAGGAAGCGCTGGCGCAGCTTTTGACCGCTGAGCAGGGGAAACCTTTGGCGGAAGCGCGCGGTGAGATCGCCATTGGTGCGGCCTATATCCGGTGGTTCGCCGAAGAAGTGCGCCGTGCCAAGGGTGAAATTGTGCCATCGCCGACGAATGACCGCCGGTTGATGGTGACCCGCCATCCGGTCGGGGTTGTGGGTGCGATTACGCCCTGGAATTTCCCATCATCGATGCTGGCGAGAAAATTGGGGCCTGCGTTGGCAGCGGGCTGCACTGTGGTGGCCAAGCCTGCAACGGCAACGCCCTATTCGGGATTGGCCTGGGGCAAACTTTGTCAGGATGTCGGGTTTCCGGATGGTGTTGTGAATATTCTGACTGGATCGGCGCGCGCCATTGGCGGCGCCATCATGGACAGCCCCGATGTGCGCAAGGTGACGTTCACAGGCTCGACCGATGTGGGCAAAGTGCTGATCCGGCAGTCGGCGGATACCGTAAAGAAAGTGTCGATGGAATTGGGGGGCAATGCGCCGTTTATTGTCTTTGATGATGCCGATCTGGGTGCGGCGATCGAGGGCGCGATGATCGCGAAATACCGGAACATGGGGCAGACTTGTGTGTGCACCAACCGGTTTTATGTGCAGGCCGGTATCCATGATGCTTTCGTTGCGCGTCTTAAGGAGGCGAGTGAGGCGCTTGTTGTGGGGGATGGCGCAGAGGCGGGTGTTCAGCAGGGGCCGATGATCGACGAGGCCGGTGTCGAGAAGGTTGAGGCGATGATCGCGGATGCGACGTCTAAAGGCGGTGAAGTCGTGGCCGGAGGCAAGCGGCATGTGAAGGGCGGCACATTCTTTGAGCCGACCGTGGTGACCGGGGCGACGCAGGAAATGCAGTTTGCCACCGATGAAATTTTCGGACCGCTGTCGGCGGTGTTCAGGTTTGAGACTGAAGACGAGGCAATAGCGGCGGCCAATGCGACTGAATTTGGATTGGCGGCCTATGCCTATACGCGGTCCCTGGGACGGGCGTTTCGATTGAATGATCGATTGGACTATGGGTTGATTGGTATCAACTCGGGCCTGATCACCACTGTCGAGGCTCCGTTTGGGGGGCTGAAGGAAAGCGGTATGGGCAAGGAAGGCGGCAGCCAGGGATTGGAAGATTACCTTTCGGTCAAATACATGTGTGTGGCTGGGTTGGACGATTGATTATTAGGTGTTGGTTTGGATGGTTTGAGGGCCTGATCGGATAGAAGGAGTGGATCATGCGTGCTGCCGTTGTTCGTGAATTCAACGCGGATCTGTCGATTGAATCGGTGGCGGACCCGGTATGTCCTGAGAACGGTGTGGTTCTGGAGGTTGCGGCCTGTGGGGTTTGCCGGTCGGACTATCACGGATGGGTCGGAGCGCATCCGAAGGTGATCCATGGCTCGATCCTGGGGCATGAGTATTGCGGTACCGTGGTTGAGGCGGGGGCGCGGGCGAAACATCAGGTCGGGGATCGGCTGATTGCACCTTTTATTCTGGCCTGCGGGGCGTGCCCGCTGTGTCATGCAGGAACGTCGAATGCTTGTGAGAGTGCGATTGTTCCAGGATTTGGTGCGCCGGGCGCGTATGCGGAATATGTCGCCGTGCCGTTTGATCACAATCTGGTTCATTTGCCTGAGACGATGTCTCCCGCCTTGGCGGCTGGTCTGGGATGCAGGGTGACGACTGCCTGGCATGCTTTGACGGATCGTGCCGCCGTTCGGGCCGGTGAGTGGGTTGCGGTGCATGGCACGGGCGGGATCGGGTTATCGGCCATGCTGCTGGCCAAAATGCTGGGCGCGCGGGTTGTGGTTGTGGATGTTGTCGAAGAGAAACTTGTGCATGCCAAAGGGCTTGGGGCAGACGCCGGGGTGAATGCGGCGCGGGAAGATGCTGCGGCGGCCATACGCGAGATCACTGGCGGCGGAGCGCAGGTTTCGATTGAGGCGCTGGGGGCCGAGGTGACGACGAATGCCTCGGTCGAGTGTCTCGCGACGTTGGGGCGGCATGTTCATGTGGGGATGCCTGCCGGCGATGGTATGATGCAGGTCAATATGCGGGCGATCTATGGCAAGCAGCTATCGTTCTTTGGGACGCGAGGGATGCCGTCGTGGAAGTATCCAACGCTGTTGGGGCTGATTGCGCGGGGTGATGTTGATCTGAGCCCGATGCTGGACCGTGAGGTGGCGCTTTCAGGGGCGAGCGCCGAGTTGCGGGCGATGAAGGGGGCGACGCCGCCGGGAACTGCCGTGATTACGGATTTTACGCGTTAAAGGGCCGCTTATCGTCGGTTGATAGAACGGAATTTTCGAAAGTGGGGCTAACAGAAAGTGAAAGAAATATTCGCGTTCATTAAGGCGCGCTGTCGGATACACTGTTTGCAGCACGTTCGAGACCGAAAGACTGCTGAGCCATGACCGCGAAGACGCTGAAAGTGACCATCGAGCGAGACGCCGCCGCGCCGGAGGTTCAAAGGGTGTTCGATGTCCCGGTCTATGACAATCAGACAGTTCTGGATGTGATCAGTTGGGTGCAGCAGAATGCCGATCCGACGTTGAGCTATCGTTACGCCTGCCGGGTCGGGATGTGCGGGTCTTGTGCGATGATGGTGAACGGCGTGCCGCGTTGGACGTGCCGGACGCATATTTCCAAAGTTCTTGACGGCGGCGAGGTGACAGTCGGGCCGCTACGCAATCTGCCAGTGATCAAGGATCTGGCGGTGGACATGGATCCGTTCTTTGACAAATGGATCGCGGCGGAAGGCGTGCATCATGGCGCGTTAACGCGGGATGATCCGATTGAGCCGATTGATGCGGAAAACACCGCGCGGGTCGAGGCCAATGCCGGGATCGAGTGTATCAATTGCTCGGTTTGCTACGCGGCCTGTGACACGGTGGCAGGTAATGCGGAATACTTGGGGCCAGCCGCATTACAACGGGCGTGGACGCTGTTGAATGACGCCAAAGATGGCGCACGCGATCAGATACTAGACGCGGTTTCGCAGACGGGTGGATGCCATAACTGTCATTCCATCGGATCATGCACGGCCTATTGTCCAAACGAGCTTGATCCGATGTCGGCGATTGCCGGGTTGAAGCGTGAAACGGCGAAAGCCTTCTTTGGTGGGAAGCGCTAATGCTGAATTTTCGCCTGTATATGCTCCAAAGGATCACGGCGCTGGTTATGGCGCCGTTGGTGTTGGGGCACCTCGGTGTGATGATCTATGCGGTTCAGGGGGGATTGAGCGCGGGCGAGATTTTGGGGCGCACACAGGGCTCGGCCCTTTGGTTTCTGTTTTATGGCATGTTCGTTCTGGCCGTTTCGATCCACGGGGCGATTGGCCTTCGGGTGATCATTTTTGAATGCGGGGGCGTTCGGGGTCGCGCATTGGACATTCTGATGTGGGCGGTTGGATTAGGTTTGTTTGCGTTGGGGGCGCGGGCCGTTTGGGCCGTGAGTGCGGCGCGCGGGATCACATCACGGGCGCATCCGCTGTGGCTGGCTTATGTGTTGCATCGGCTGTCGGGGCTGGCCTTAGCCTTGTTTTTGCCGGTGCATTTTTGGGTGCTGGCCATGGCCGTGAGCAATCCGGCGCAATTGGACGGGTTTTTGGCATTGACCGACATGGGCGTGGTTAAGTTGGCCGAGTTCGGATTGGTGTTCCTTTTGGCGGTGCATATGTTCGGCGGTTTGCGCGTGATGGCGCTGGAATTTCTGCCGTGGTCGGCTTCACAGAAGACCTTGGCAGCGGGCGCTGCGGCGTTGTCATTTTTTGTTGCCGTCCTGTTTCTGTTGAAGGCGGTGTGAGATGCGCCTTTCAGACATCGAGCGCCATGACACTGATATTCTGATCCTTGGCACCGGCGGAGCGGGGCTGTTTGCTGCGCTTCATGCACAACAAAGTGCACCCGAAGGGACCAAGATCACCATTGCCGTCAAAGGGTTGATCGGTAAATGCGGCTGCACCCGGATGGTGCAGGGTGGCTATAACGTAGCGCTAGGGGGTGGCGACACCGTAGAGCGACATTTCATGGATACGATCCAGGGCGGAAAATGGCTGCCCGATCAGGACATGGCCTGGAGGCTGTGCGAACAGGCCGTGGTCCGTGTGCGCGAGTTGGAAAACGAGGTTGGCTGTTTTTTTGACCGCAATGCGGACGGGTCACTGCATCAAAAGGCCTTTGCGGGTCAGACGGCGGACCGGACGGTTCACAAGGGCGATCTGACCGGCATCGAGATCATCAATCGGTTGATGGAAAAGGTCTTGGCCTCGGGCGTTGAAAGGCTGCAGGAGCATCGCGCCGTTGGCCTGATCCCGACCAAGGATGGCTCGGCTTTGGCAGGTGTGCTGATGATCGATATGCGCACCGGCACGTTTCGGTTTGTGCGTGCCAAGACGGTGTTGATGGGCACCGGAGGCGGGCCAACTATGTATAAGTATCACACGCCGTCCGGGGACAAGACCATGGACGGGCTGGCCATGGCATTGCGCGCGGGTCTGAAGCTGCGGGACATGGAGATGGTGCAGTTTCACCCAACGGGGTTGCTGGCCGGTGATCACACGCGGATGACCGGCACAGTGTTGGAAGAAGGTTTGCGCGGTGCTGGCGGGCAGCTTTTGAACCATGCCGGGCAGCGGTTTATGTTTGATCATGATGCTAAGGGCGAACGCGCGACGCGCGATGTGGTCAGCCGGGGTATTTATGCGGAGATGCGCAAGAACAATAACCCGGCTCAGGAGGGCGTCTTTATCTCAATGGGTCATCTGGGGCCGGAAAATGTGCGGGCGAAGTTCAAGGGCATGGTGAAACGCTGTGAGGACAGTGGGTTTGATCTGGCTGCGGGACAGGTCGAGGTGGTGCCGACGGCGCATTACTTTATGGGCGGTGTCGTCGTTGATGTAGATACCCGAACCGCGCTTGAGGGGCTTTATGTGGCGGGCGAAGATGCCGGTGGCGCCCATGGCTCGAACCGGCTGGGTGGAAATGGTGTTGCAAACTCAACAGTTTATGGCGGTATCACCGGGGATGTGATGGGGGATGACGTGTCTGGCATGAGTCTGCGTGATCCTGATGAGGATGTGCTGGGCGCCGAACTGGAGCGGGCGATCTATCCGCTGACGCAAAAACCGGATCTGGTTTTGCCGCTGCGCAAAGAATTGCAGGACTGCATGTGGGATGAAGTGGGCGTAATGCGCACAAAGGCTGGCATGGAGCGCGGTTTGCTGGGTATCGGGGCGGTTTCAGAAGCGTTGATGGATGTCGGCGTTGAAGGGAGCAATCTGGCGTTTAACCTGACCTGGCATGACTGGCTGAATTTGCGCTCGCTCTGTGATATCTCCGACGTCATTACCAAGGCCGGGATTGCGCGGGAAAACTCGCGTGGGGCGCATTATCGCGAGGATTTTCCCGAGGCGGGTGCCATGGAGGAAAGTGCATTTACGGTGGCGCAGCTTCAAGGTGGCGAGGTTACGGTGAGCAGTGAACCGGTTCAGTTCACGATTGTTAAACCGGGCGAGACGGTCTTGCCCGACGGCGAGCCCGAAACATTGGTGGCGACATAATGATCCCGATACATTTGATCCAGCAGACCGCTGAAACCTTGACGGACAAGGCGGCCATCGAAATCCCGCAGGATTATCTTGATGGGCTGAAACTGGCGGCAAAGACCGAGGATGGTGATCTGTCGTCCTTTGTTCTGAAGGCGATGCTGGAGAATTATGAGGCGGCCAAGGAAGACCGGCGGGCCATGTGTGGTGACACGGGCGTGCCGCGGTGGTTTGTGAAACTGGGCAACGAGGCGCGGGTTGAGGGCGGTATGGTGGCGCTGGAGGCGGCGTTGCGGCGCGCGACCTCAAATGCCACCAATGGAGTGCCATTGCGTCCCAATCGTGTGCATCCTTTGTGGCGAACGGATCATGACAACAATGTCGGCATCGGCGCGCCCGAGATCGAATATGGGTTTGAGCCGGAAGGGGCCTGGGTCGATTTGATTACCGTGCACAAGGGCGGGCTGTTTGGTACCGACTATCGGATGTTGTTTCCGTCGGACGGGGTACAGGGCATCAAGCGGTTTTATCTGGATAGTCTGATGGCCTTTGGAAAGCGTGGGTTGGCCTGCCAGCCTGCGATTATCGGCATCGGGTTGGGTGGGTCGAAAGACATTTGCATGACGCTTGGCAAGCGGGCCTCGACCTTGCGCGTTGTTGGGTCGCGGAATTCGGACCCCGAGATTGCGAAGATGGAAGACGAGTTCAAGGAACTTGGGAACTCGATCGGCATGGGAGCCATGGGGTTTGTTGGCAAGAACATGGTGATCGATTGCAATATTGAGGTTGGATATTGCCATACCGGCGGCATGCCGATGTCGGTGCATGCTTTTTGTCTGTCGTCGCGGCGCGCGGTTGCACGCATTCATGCTGATGGGCGGGTCGAACACCGGACGGACCCGGATTGGTTCACGGATTATCAGCGTCGGGAAACAGTTGAATGGGAACCTGCACGGGAGGCGGCGGAGTGATGCGAAGTCTTACAAAGACTTCGGTGCGGATTTTTCGTAAAAATCCGTCGCGCCAGAGCCGGGACTGGAGCACTACATGAGTCTGCGAGAAGTTCGACTATCTACAACGCCGTCGCCCGAGGCCATTGCGGATCTGCGGCTTGGCGATGTCGTTTATCTTGATGGGCTGATGTATACGGCCCGCGAAGGCGTTTATATGCGGGCGTTGGAAGATCGGGCCAACATTCCTATGGAGTTGCCGGCAAAATCCGCTGCCAACTTTCATTGCTCGCCCGCTGCACGGATCAACGACGATGGAACCTTTGAAATGGGCGCGGTGACGGCGACCGCCTCGTTCCGGTTTACAAAGTGGCTGCCGGAGTGGATGGCCAAGACCGGAGCGAAATTGATCGTTGGCAAAGGTGGAATGACATCAAAGGATTACAAGAGTTACTTCGTGCCAAATGGCGCGGTTTACCTGTCGACTGTGGGGTATGGAACGGGTGCTCTTTTGGGGCGCGGTGTCGAGAAAGTTGAGGCGGTGTACTGGAACGAGGAACTGGGGCTGGCGCAAGCGATGTGGGTCATCAATTGCAATAAGATGGGGCCGTTCATGGTTGCTTCGGATCTGAACGGCGACTGTTTGTTTGAGCGCGAAAACGCCAAGATCGCTGAGAATGTTGCGCGAGTTTACGAGGGGACGAAACCTGCGGTGCTGAAACGCTATGGTGAAAGTGACGACCGCACGGACGAAGTGATTTAGGTCAGGGCGCTGACCATGACGCCAAGGCCCATCAACAGCGTCAGTAGGATCAAAATACGTCGAAAGGCTGTGTCGCTGAGGCGACTAAACACAAAGATGCCGATCTGCGCGGCGATCAACCCAACCGGAACAGTAACAAGTAGGGCGTGAACTGCTGTGCGATCGTAGGCCCCTTTCAAGAACAGGAGGGTAATTGTGGTGGTGAGTATGGCGACGTTGAAGGGCTGAAGGACGGCGCGGGTTTCGGTCTTGGTCCAGGGCCGAATGGAAAGCCAGATTTGTGGGAGGGCCCCTGATACGGCTACAGCGCCGCCGAGAATGCCGCCGAACAACCCGACAGTGCCATCGATACAGGGTGTGCGACCCGAGAATGCGGGTAGGTTCTTGCGAAAGCCAAAATAAAGACCGTAGAGAATCAGCATGGTGGCAATAGCGATCCTCAATGCTTCGCCGTTGATCACACTCAGGAGCGAGATACCGATGGGCACCCCGATCAGGCCGGGAACAACGAACCTGAGAAGCCGGCGCGGTTGTGCCAGGATTGCGCCACGCACGATCCAAAGGCCTTGGAGGCCCACCAAAACCGACATGAGGGCAACGATGGCAACGGCAGTTATCGGATCAAGGACAACAAGATAAAGTCCAAGCGCAAAGAGCGCGGTGCCGCTACCTGCCAACCCGTTGATAAATCCGCCCGCCATGGCACCCAATATGAGAAAGACATAGAATTCGGCGCTCATTTGGAGGTGGTCTTTATGGTTGTGGCGGCGGTTTCGATGGCATTCATCAATGCAGCAAAGAGTTCGTCCAGGGCACGTGCTTTGAGTTGGTTCTTTTGGTGAACGAGGCCCAGTGTTCTTTGTGGCGCGTCGGGGCCGAGACTGAGGCGTTTGACGGGTATGGCGTCTTTTGGTTTGACGGCCAGGTCAGGAACAATGGACACGCCAAGATTGGCATGCACCATGCTGGCGATGGCCTCGGGGCTGTCGAGTTCCATGGTTTCGGAAACCTGAATGCGGTGCGACAGGATCCAGTTGTCGATCAAAGCACCGACAACGGCGGTGCGATCAAACCGGATGAAGGGGCGGTTTTCAGCAGTTCTAGCGGATCGTCTTCGGGTTCATCCGGGGATGCGATCAGTTGCATGGGTTCGGTGGTCAGGTCGCGAAACACAACACCCAGCGGTAAACGGTCGGGTTTGGATATGATGGCGGCGTCCAGGTGGCCGCGCTCGATCTCGGACAGAAGAGTGCTGGTGAGGCCTGGACGGATATGGAGGCCAATCTGCGGATACTTAGCTTTGAGCGATGCGAGGGCCTGGGGGGTTAGCCCGGTTAGAGTGGTGCGCAGCACGCCAAGATTGATGATGCCGCTGAGGCCGCCATCGTTCAGAACCGAGGGAACCAGATTATCATAGTCGGCGATTAGTTGGCGAGCCTTGGCGACGATCTGATGGGCAACAGGGGTCAGTTCGGGGGTTCTTGTGCTGCGATTAAACAGGGCGATGCCCAGATCCGCCTCGAGCGTTTGCATTTGCTGGCTGACGGCGGCGTGGGTCACGTGAACAACTTCGGCAGCTGCGCTGAATGTCTTGGTATCGGCAATGGCCACCAGGGTACGGAGTAGACGGATGGTCATAGTCGCAGGCCATTTTGAAAGGATACCTGTCGATATCAGTCAGCAGAGCGGACTTCAATAAAGGGATGCTTTATATAGATAAGTGCATGGCCTGGTTGGCACGTCAGCAGAATTTATGACGCGCCTTGAGTGACCTTTGCCAATCCTTCGATTTTCTGACGGGCTGCGCCGCTGTCGATGGATTGAGCTGCCAGGGCGACCCCTTCGGGCAAGGTTGCGGCTTTTTCGGCGATGACCAGTGCGGCGGCCGCGTTCAGGAGAACGGCGTCGCGATAGGCCGAGTGTTCTCCATCGAGTAACGCCTGAAATGCACGCCCATTTTCTTCGGGTGTGCCGCCGACGATGGCTTCGAACGGATGAACGGGTAGTTTGGCGTCATCCGGGTGCACGTCAAATTCTGTGATCGCACCGTTTTTCAGAGCAACGACTTTGGTGGGGCCGGTGATAGTGATCTCATCTGTGCCATCTGATCCGTGGACCAGCCATGCGGCTTCGGACCCGAGCGTTTGCAGGGTTTCGGCCATGGGGCGCAGCATCGCTTCGGAGAATGCGCCAGTCAGTTGGCGTTTTGCTCCGGCGGGGTTGGTCAGGGGGCCGAGGATGTTGAAGATGGTACGGGTGCCAAGTTCGGCGCGCGTTGGCATGACGTGGGCGATGGCCGGGTGGTGCATGGGGGCCATCATGAAGGCGATGCCGACTTCTGCCAGGGCTTTTTCCACCACGTCGGGGCCGACCATGACGTCGATACCCATCTGTCCGAGGGCATCTGCCGCGCCGGATTTCGAACTTAGGTTGCGGTTGCCGTGTTTGGCGACGGTGACGCCAGCGCCTGCGACGACGAAGGCTGTCGCGGTTGAGATATTGAGGGTGCCTTTGCCATCGCCACCTGTGCCGACGATGTCCATCGCATTGGCGGGCGCGTTAACTGACTTGCATTTAGCGCGCATGACGGCTGCTGCGGCCGAATATTCTTCAACCGTCTCACCGCGCGTGCGGAGCGTCATCAGCAAGCCGCCGATCTGGCTGGGTGTCGCTTCACCATCAAAGAGGCAACGAAAGGCGGTTTCGGCTTCGTCACGGGTCAGGGGCCGGTCAACGGCGGCGGCGATGAGGGGCTTCAGAATATCGCTCATGCGGGCACCGGGACGTTGGAGAGGAAGTTTTTAAGCATGGCGTGGCCATGTTCGGATCGGATTGATTCGGGATGGAATTGCACGCCGTGGATCGGTTTCGTGCGGTGTTGCAGACCCATGATAGTGCCGTCGTCCAGCCAAGCGGTGACTTCGAGGTCGTCTGGAAGAGTATCGCGGTCGACAATCAGCGAATGATAGCGTGTGGCGGCCAGAGGCGAGGGCAGGTCTTTGAAGACGCTTTTGCCATCGTGGTGCATTTGGCCGAGTTTACCGTGAACGATGTCATCGGCGCGCACGACTTTGCCACCAAAGGCCTGTCCGATGGTTTGATGGCCAAGGCAGACGCCCAAAAGCGGAGTGTTCGTTTCGGCGGCGGCTTCGGTCAGGGCAAGGCAAATGCCTGCCTTGTCGGGGTCACATGGACCGGGGCTAAGGATGATGCCGCTGGGATTAAGGGCCATTGCCGCCTGAACATCGAGCGCATCATTGCGGTGAATCGCGCATTCGGCCCCCAGTTCGCCCAGGAAATGAACCAGGTTGAAGGTGAAGCTGTCGTAATTGTCGATCAGAAGCAGCATTTTGCTAGTCTCGCGCCGAGAAGTGCAGATATGGGGTGTCAGGCGCTGAAAGCGCCGGTATACTTGTTCAGAGGTGTCAGCATTCGTCAAGGCACCCGTGGCATTTGAGCAGAGTAAAGGAGAGGGCGTTGGGACGCGGCTTTCTCGCAGGCATATTCTGGGGCGGTCTGGTCGGGGTTGCGATCCTGTTCGTGGCCAATCAGGCAATGGATCGGCGCGAGCTGAGTTTACCTAAGCCCGAAGCGACCGAAATTGAGGTGCCAGCCGGCACTGAATTCGATCAGGCGCGACCCGAAACGGACCCAGTGGTTCCTGAAGTTGAAACGCGCCCAGAAGCGGATCCTGTGGCCGGTGTAGCAGTGCCTGATGACGCCGTCGAAGAGCCGTCGACGTTCGACACTTCGTCATTGGAAGTGCCGCAGCCAAGTATTGAAAGCCCAGGTGGCTTAGGGGAAACCCCTGAAGTTGCAGACGAAGTCGCGATTGATGTAACCGGACCCGGGGACAGTGCGGCACCGGCGGGCAGCCCGACGTTGGCGCAACCGGAGGCCCCGACGACCGCCCCTGAGACGACAACCGAGGCACCGGACTCAGCCCCGACCGAACCGGAGACTGAAGAGACAGCCGAAGTGGATGCACCGGCACCGACAGTTGAGACCGAGATTGCTATGCCGGTCGCGCCGGAAACAGTAGAGACGGCTGAAGCTCCGTTACCACAAGCCGTTGAATTGGATACCAGCGAGGCACCAAGTGTTCCCGTGGCACCAGCGCCAGCCCCAGCTGCGACTGTTGCGCCCGATATAGATGATTCTCTGAATACGATAATTCGCCCTGATGGAGGCGAGAGCGAATTCTTCCGCCCGGTCGATGATATTACCAACCGTGCCCCCAACGTAGAAACCGACCGTTTGCCACGCATTGGGGCGGCGCCAACGGTGGATGTTGCAGGTGTTCCGGCAGTGCGTCGAATTGGCGAAGAGGAAGAAGAGCCGCTGGATTTGCCAAGCGATGATGATCCGGTACCAGCCGATGGTCCGGCATTGTTGAAATGGCGCATTCCGTTTGATGGCTCGTCTGGCTTGCCGCGACTTGCCTTGGTGCTGGTGCACGACGGCAGTCAGGCCATGCCAAGTGATGTTCTGGACGGTGTGCCAGAATTTGTCGGGTTCGGTATTGATTCCGGAATGGCAGGTGCTGCGGGGATAGCTGCGGCTTATCGCGCCGCAGGGCGCGAGGTCGTGATGATCCCGTCTTTGCCGGTGGGAGCAACGCCTCAGGATGTGGAAGTTGCCTTGCGGGTGAACTTTGACACGGTTCCCGAGGCGGTTGCGGTTATGGATTCATCCGGCGATAGTTTTCAATCGGATCGGGCAGCTGTGGCGCAGGTGGTTGATGTCGTTGCAAACAGTGGGCACGGGCTAATCACTTTCCCACGCGGATTGAACACTGCCCACCAACAGGCTGGTCGCGTGGGCGTTCCGACGGCGCTGATTTTCCGTGATATTGATGGCAGTAACCAGACCATCGAGCAAATCATCCGCGCATTGGATCGCGCTGCGTTCCGGGCGCGTCCGGGGACGGCGGTCGTTCTGGTTGGGCGTAGCGGGGCTGATACCCTGGAAGCCTTGCGCGAATGGATACCGACCAATCGCGCGAGCAGCGTTGTGTTGACGCCGGTATCAGCAGCTTTGTTGGGCGAATAAGGGCTTCGGTCTTTCGTCAGGTAAACCAACTATAACTTGTGATCTTTTGCGCCGAGAGAGGCGTCACTTGGTCGGTGTCGCGGTGGCCGGTCAGATTGCTGGCATGGGCCGTGATTTCATCGGGACACAACGAGACGATGTGAGACCCGGCGCCTTTGAGTGTCGGTGTTTCGGCAAGCCAAAGGTCTGAGTCTGTTTGCGCTGCCTCAACCAGTTGGTAGCCCATACTTTCTGCGGCTTCGGTGATCGCTTCCAGCATCGCCGGGGTTGCCGCATGACGCGCCGTGACAGAGATGGTGAGGGTGCGTGACTGCCGGGTGCCGCGATGCTGGTCTTTGTAAAGCGTATTTTGAAAGTCCGTATGGTCCGGATCTGTGGCGGCATAGCCGAGCAAAGCCTGCTTTTTGACAGCGGCCAGATCAATGGTATCGCGAAACGATTGCCTGAGAACTGCGGCGTCTTCTTCGTGCATGGCAAAGTTTGTTTGCAATTCGATACTGCTGAAACCGGTGCTTGTATGAAGGTTCACACCGGGGGCACGCTCCAAAAGCGCGGTCATGGTCGGATCGATTTGATCAACGAAATCAACTTCGCCATTCGTAATAGCGGTCTGTCTGGTCAGGGCCTGGGGCATAGCGGCGATCATCAACTGGTTAAAATGACCGCGGGCAGGGTGCCAGTCGTTCTGGTTGCGCGAGAGTGTCAAAACACCGTGTTTGATGGTGTGCATTTGGTAAGCACCGGAGCCCGAGAGCAACGAGGCATCCTGTGAGACTATGATATAGGCGGCTTGTGCAAGTTGGTGCGCGAATTGAGGATCGCGCCGGTTTAGTTTGACGATCACTTGATGGGGTGAGCTTGCCCGGATCGATTTCACATTGTCCAAGCCAGCCGCGCTTTGCAGGGATGTAACAACGTGGTCGGCGCTCAGCGATCTGCTATTGTGGAATGTCACACCGCGACGCAGATCAAAGACCCATTGGATAAATGCCGGATCATGTTCGATGTTGTCAGCCAGCGCCGCCCTGACTTGCCCGTCGGGCCCAATGTCGGTCAGTGTATCGCCCAGGGAGTAGCGAAGAACAGCGTTTTGCCGCAGATCGGTCCCACCGAGACCAAGTCTGAACAATCCGCCTTTGCGCGGCACGGCGGCCTCGGCCTTTTCGGCAAGTGAGACGGCAGTAGGCATTGTGACGCCCGTGGCCAGTGCAGACATGATGAACCGGCGGCGATTAATTTGACCCCGCGATAGACGCCGCGCCTGGCGTTTCAGATATGATTCATGCCGCATGTTGTGCCGATTTCACCGATAGACGCGGAACACTAGCGGGGGGAGGCGATGTCGAACAGCGATTTTTTTTGAACTGATACAGCTGGAATTGACATGAATAGACCGGACCAGTGTCTCACGGAACACCGGCCCGGCCCTGCTGCTTACAAAATGGCTGCCTTAAAACCTGGAAACATGGCACCCACACAACTTCGAAATTCGAAGCCTCACTACCGGAATCAAAACGACGAGACCGGGCAATTCAGAACCGACACGAAACCATTGAAATCGGGAGAGAAAACATCGGGAAACTTACCAACGGGGGATGGGCGTTCAATAACGGGAGAACCGTATCAATTGCCATAATCGTTGGTTTTGTTATCTGTCCGTCGTCAGGGTTTTGGGAACCAAGAGTTGCTTAAACAAGTAAAGAGTTTGGCTCGTCTGGTTGATGTTATTATGCGGCGCGCTGTCTGTGATGCAAGCGCCGCGCTTCGAGCGTCTTTCGTTTGATCCTTTCCCGTTGTCTTAGAATGGCTTTGTCACGCCCGAAGTAGACGTCGGCGGGTGTGACGTTGTTCAGGCTCTCGTGGTAGCGCTTGTGATTGTAGTGATCGACGAAGGCTTCGATCTGGGTTTCGAGGTCTCCCGGAAGGAAGTAGTTCTCCAATAGGATGCGGTTCTTCAGGGTTTGATGCCACCTCTCGATCTTGCCCTGTGTCTGGGGATGATATGGTGCGCCCCGAGAATGCTTCATGCCTTTGTCCTGCAGCCATTCAGCCAGATCGCCAGAGACGTAACTGGACCCGTTGTCGCTGAGGAGGCGGGGTTTGTGGATGACGTGAACCTGATCGCACCCTGATGCTTGTAGCGCCAAATCCAGGGTGTCCGTCACGTCCTCTGCCCGCATGTTCGTGCAGAGTTTCCACGAGATGATGTAGCGGCTGTAGTCGTCCAGGATTGTGCTGAGATAGAACCAGCCCCAGCCAAGCACTTTGAGATAGGTGAAGTCGGTTTGCCAAAGCTGGTTGATCGCAGTGGTCTTGTCTTTGAACTCGTTTGCCGCCTTGAGCACGATAAAGGCCGGGCTGGTGATCAGATCGTGGGCCTTCAGGGCCCGATAGACTGAAGATTCCGAGACGAAGTAGCGCTCCCGATCCGTGAACGTCACTGCCAGTTCGCGCGGCGACAGCTCCGTCTCCTGCAGCGCCAGCTTGACGACCTTGCGCCGGACTTCGTCGGGGATGCGGTTCCAGACATGTCTGGGCTTAGGCGCTTGATCCACAAGGCCAGCGTCGCCGCGCTGCCGATACCGATCATACCAACGGTAAAATGTGGTGCGGGGGATGCCCAGCTTTGCCAATGTTCGACGAGCAGACAAATGCGACCCCTCAACAAGCCGGATGATCTCCAACTTCTCAGATGCAGCATACCTCATTCTTGGTCGCCCCCACCGCCGGTCATGCTTTTTTTGAGAAGACGCAGTTCCAGTGTTTGCTCGGCAACGACCTCCTTCAGGTCTCGGGCTTCGCGGCGCAGGTCCTTGACTTCGTCGGTCGTAGCCGCACGCGCCGTATCTCCAGCAAGCCGCCGTTTGCCAGCTTCCATGAAGTCCTTGGACCATTTGTAGTAGATACCTTGAGATATTCCCTCACGACGGCACAACTCAGCAATGCTGTCTTCGCCACGCAAGCCATCCAGCACGATCCGGATCTTCTCTTCTGACGAATACTGTTTGCGCGTCGCGCGCTTGATCTCTTTGACGATCTTCTCGCCGGGGCTCCTGCGAGTTCCAGTTGTCTGTCTCATGTCCCACTCCTCAGTGGTTACGATGAGCCAACAAAACTCTCTTATCAAATTAACCTAATTGGACCCATAGGCGCTGACTTCAGACAGCGAACCATACGATCATCCACGAGTGTAAGAGCCTTGAGGAAGGTTTCAGCTGTATTGGCAGCTATATCGGGAGGGGGTTTTAGCTCGTGAAGTGGAATCGACAGAATATCAGAGACAGCGTCCACACGCATGCCCAGTGTCCGGCCACTGACATCAACCACGATGACAACATTGCGTTCATCGGGCTCGCCAGCTTCAAGACCCAGCCTTAGCGCCAAATCGATCACCGGCAAAACAGTGCCACGCAGGTTGATCACACCGCGCACATATGGAGGAGAGTGCGGAAGCGACGTGGTCTTGCTCCAACCGCGAATTTCTCGCACCGACATGATATCAACCGAATATTCATGCTCGCCAACAAAGAAAGATAGCAACTCGATGGCGTTTTCATTCGCGGCGGGTTCGGTAGGCTGGGACGTTGTTTCACTGGCATCTGGCATTTAACTGGCCTCCTTCATTATGGGAGAAATGCGACTTTGGCCCCTGGCGTTGGTAATCAGATCCGCAGAATCAAGAATAAGGGCGATCTGGCCGTTACCAAGAATAGTTGCGGCGGCGATCCCGGGCACGTGACCGTAGCTGTCTTGCAGACCCTTTATGACGACCTGTCGTTGATCATCGATAGCGTCGATCACAAGGGCAGAACGCGTGCCGTCTTCCTGGGAAATGAGGAGCGCAATGGCGCCGTCGTAGGACTCTCGTGGCCGGCGGTAGTTCAGCTCAACCCCGAGATCCAATAATGGGACAAATTCGTTGCGAACGGCCAAAACGCTGGTTTCCGGCCCCAATCTTTTGATATCGTCAGTTTGGATTGTGAGTGTTTCCGCAATCGCGCTGAGCGGAACGACCAGAGTTTCGCCCTCGACACCGATAACCATGCCGTCAAGAACCGCAAGTGTTAGCGGCAGGGAAATTGAAAAGGTCGTGCCCTTGCCCTTGGTGGATGTGATGGCAATTCGTCCGCCAAGAGATGTGATGGCATTTTTGACCACATCCATTCCGACGCCGCGCCCAGAAAGATTTGAGATTTCGGTGGCAGTTGAAAAGCCCGGCAGGAACAGGAGATGATCAATCTCTGTGTCCGAAAGTTGGGCATCCTCGTGAATGAGACCCTTTTCGATAGCTAACTGACGAACTTTGGGGCGGTTAATGCCGCCGCCGTCATCAGAGATTTCGATTGCGACACGACCGGAACGATGGGCTGCGGAAAGTCGTATGCAGCCTTCGTCGGGCTTGCCGGCCGCACGACGTTCTTCTGTGGATTCCAAGCCGTGATCGACGGCGTTGCGGATCATGTGTGTCAGGGGATCCGCAAGACGTTCGATGACTGTTTTGTCAATTTCGGTCGTTTCACCTTCGGGCACCAAGCGGACTTTTTTGTCGACTGCGGCAGAGGCCTCGCGCACGATGCGCGACATGCGCTGAAAGAGTGATTTTACCGGCTGCGCGCGGATCATCATCACACTTTCCTGAATGTCGCGCGTCAGTTGCTGGAACTCATCAAGGCCAGAGGACACGGTGGAATTCGGCGGTAGGCCAGCTTCGGCGACAGATTGAGACAGCATCGCCTGATTGATCACCAACTCACCGACGAGATTCACAAGGCGTTCAATCCGGTTGAGATCGACGCGAACGGTCGCACTTGGTGTTGCTGCCTTCTTGGCCGGTGCGTTGGCAGGTTCATTGAGTGGATTGAAAGCGGCGGGTTTGGGAGGCACCGTTTGATCTGATGGCGCGAAGTCTTTGGGTTTTTCGGATGGCGGAGAGGATTCCACCACGCTGACCTGTGCGGCGGCGGTCGGATCTTCGTTGGAATCAGAGAGATCAGGTGCAGTCATCAGAATGTCGCGGTCTGGTTGCGTGAATTCAGTTTGCGCGTTTGAACCTGCGTTCTCTCGGGAGAGAGAGATCTCGGTTATTTCGAGACGGCACAGCCCATCAACAAACTCGAATATTTCTCGGACGGCGCATTCGTCTGCGTCAGTGACAAGTGTAATGGTCCACAAAAGTCCTGCAGTTGGTTCGGTTTGGTTGAATTCTTTCGATGGCGTGAAAGTTACTTCGGTCGTGCAGGGACCTAGATCGGCGAGGTTTCGGATAAGGTACAGCGGCTCGTTCGCGCTTTCATATAGCTCGGGCTCGGGGGCGAATTTGATGCAAAGCGCGCGCTGATTGTCTTTGCTTTCGGTTGTTGACTGGCTGCCTGATATTTCTTCTGCGCTCGGTTCATCTTTCGTTGAAGTGTCTGGAAGATCGAGCGCGATGTCGGGAAGACCATCGGCAAAGAAATCGTCATCCCCGGTGATTTCCCCTTCCAGATCACCAAGGTCCAACGACATCGGCTGAAAATCGGGTTCGGGCTCGTCTTTATTGCTGTCATCGGCCCCGCTGTATTCCATCAGCTCTTGCATGACAGGTTTGTAGGACTCGGCGTCGATTGCGGCACCGTCGCGCGAGGCGCACACGAGGTCTGAAAGCGTGTCGCCGCAGCGGAAAAACAATGCGATTAGTTTTCCGTCCGGGGTCAGCGTGCCGTCGCGCACCATATCCATGACGGTTTCAAAGTGGTGGGCAAAACCAACAAGATCTTCGAGGGCAAAGGCACCAGCGCCGCCTTTGATGGAATGAACAGCCCGAAATGCGACGTTTATGGTTTCATTGTCGGTGTCACCATCCGACATCTCTTGCAAGACATCAAAGAGGCTTTCCAGCAGCTCTTCAGATTCTATGAAGAATGAATTCCTGATTTCCTGCATGGGGTCTGACATTGGCGTTACCCGGCGACCATGCGGAGGGCGCGCACCAGCTTGTCTTGCGCGAAAGGTTTAACGATCCAGCCCGTCGCGCCTGCGTCGCGCGCACGCGCCTTCAGGTCATTCGAGCTTTCGGTGGTCAGAACAAGTATGGGGGTGTGACGCGAGTCTGCGCGGACCCGGATTGCATCAATGAATGCGAAACCATCCATTCGGGGCATGTTGATATCGGTAAGAATGACATCCGGCGACAACCCGTCCAGAACTTCCAGACCTTGTTGGCCATCTTCGGCCAAATGAATGTCGAAATCTTCGTCCTTTAACGCAAGGCTGATCATGTCCCGCATTGTCTGACTGTCATCCACAGCAAGAATAGAAATCGTCATGGTGTTTCCCCTGTCGCAAGTGCGTCGGGGGTCAGACCAAACCGCGTTAAACATCCAAGCATGTCCTTGCCCGGCGGGGTCATTTCAATTGAATGCCCCCTGGCGGCCCAGTGGTGGCGGGCGTTCAGCAACACTTCCAGGCAGCGCGCGCCAAGCATCTCGGTCTGCGATGTGTCCAAAGTCAGATCCTGGCCTGCGTTTTCGGACAATATGCGGTGCAGATTGCCTGCGGCGGCGGTATCCATCTTGGGTGGAAGGACAATTACGCCCTTGTCGGTCGCATTGGTTTGTTCGGGAATTTCCGTCTGCATATTGATTCTCTTCGTCGCGATAACGAAGGGCTTAACGGGCTGTCCGTTAAGGTGCGGTTACAGAAACATCGTCAGCTAGACTCAATTCTCAAGAAATGTCGCGAGACCTGTCAGCGCCGCATAGTCGTCTTCAACAACGTGCACGGCAAAGTTCTGCATGAAGCCTGCAAAGCGGCCTTTGTCGCGGAAGGCTTCAGTAAAGCCATGGGACTGAAGGTAAGGGGCCACAGCGCGCGACACACCGCCGACCAGATAAACACCGCCAAAAGGCAATTGCACCAGCGAGAGGTTTCCGCAAACAGTGCCGAGGATCCGAATAAAAACCGCGACAGATTGGCGAGCGACTTCGTCGTCACCGGCTTCGCAAGCCTTCATGATATCTGCCGCGCTGCGTTCAGCAGGCGCGCCGTTTTCGGCGCTACACCATGCGAAAACACGCTCTAATCCGCGACCGGACAGGACGTCTTCTACTGCTGGGAAGCCGTGTGCGGTTTCAACAAACCGCATGAGGCTCAGATCTTCATCGGTTCGGATGGGCAGATTTGCATGTCCGGATTCCGAAGGGGGAACGTGCAGTCCTGCGCCAGTTGCGAACACCGGTGCGGAATTGAAACCTGTTCCGACCCCAACGACCAACCGGGTGCTGTATTTGTCTCCGGCGGGGCCGTTGACAATTGAGCGCAGTTTGGATGCTTCAAGACGCCCAAGCGCGTAGCCCTGGGCCTGAAGGTCGTTTAGAACCGCGACTTGTTTCGCACCAGATGCGCGCGACAACGTTGTTTCGTCGATGGACCAATCGAGATTGGTCAGCACACCTTTGCCATCACGAACGGGACCGGCAACGGCGACTGCGGCACCGTCGATCAGTGGGGTGTTGTTCTGGTCAAGATATGCACGGAGAACGGATTCTAGCCCGGGGTATTCGGTGTTTCGAAATCGGGTGATGCTGTCGGTGTTCAATCGATCGCCCTGTGCCAATGCAACACGCGTATTCGTTCCGCCAACATCGGCGACGAGAAGAATACGGTCATTGGCTTTGGTGTTCACGACACATCTTTCATGGGCAGCACTGTGATCTGGTGGGTTTGTTATGCGGGGTTAGCGAAGATTGGCAAGAGTTTTGCTATTTTGCGGGGCGACAGGAGAGAAACTTCACCCATCCAGAACGTCGCGCCAGCTGTGTTGCGGAGCAAACCCAAGTAAGTCTTTTGCTTTCTGGTTTGAGAAGAAAGTTTCCGTTTCACCAAGCTCGCGGGTGACCGACACGTCCTGATAATAATCGCGCAGAAGATCGCCGGTAGATTCCGTCACGGAGTGTTCATCGTTGGAGACGTTGAAGACCTGATAGCCAAGCCCGTCAGTTGCCAGGCATTTATCGACCATTTGCCCGAGATCGCGGGCGTCGATGTATGAGAAAATGCTGGGGCGTCGTTGGTGCGGATTGGCAAAATATCCGGGAAAGTCCTGTTCATATTCATGGGGTTCGATGACGTTATTAATTCTAAGGCCATAGATATCGATGCCGCTGCGGCGTTGGAAGGCTCGGCCAGTTGCCTCGTTGGCGACCTTTGATAAAGCGTAGCTGTCTTCGGGTTCGGTGGAGTGGTTTTCGTCAATCGGAAGGTAATCGGGTTTGCGCTCGCCGTTTGCGAAAGCAATGCCATAGGTCGTTTCTGACGAGGCAAAGACCACCTTGGGGATACCCAGTTTCACGGCGGCATCAATGACGTTGTAGGTGCTGATGGTGTTTATCCGAAAGCATTCGTTGTCCGGAACGATCATGATGCGCGGAACCGCGGCGAAGTGAACAACGGCATCGAATTTGGGGACCCCATTTCCGGCAAACAACTCGTCGAAGTCCGCAAGGCTGGTCATGGCATCATAAACCTGACCGGCGTCTGTTAGATCAACTATGCGGTTGTCGGCACCGGGCACGTCGCACGGTTTTAGATCGACACTCATCACCCGGTGACCTTGATCAAGCAGGTATTTGACAGCGTGACGCCCGGCCTTGCCAGCGCCGCCGGTGAAGAAGATCCGCATTGTGGGTTCCCAGCTTATGTTTGCGCTAACGATATCAATTTCACTGGGAACCGTCGAGGTAAAATCCGGTGCCTGTTTGAACTCGTTGTAGTAGATCGCCATTCTTACGGGCGAACCTTGTGGAGACAATTGCACTTACGCTGTCCGTCGTCAGGGTTTTGGGAACCAAGAGTTGCTTAAACAAGTAAAGAGTTTGGCTCGTCTGGTTGATGTTATTATGCGGCGCGCTGTCTGTGATGCAAGCGCCGCGCTTCGAGCGTCTTTCGTTTGATCCTTTCCCGTTGTCTTAGAATGGCTTTGTCACGCCCGAAGTAGACGTCGGCGGGTGTGACGTTGTTCAGGCTCTCGTGGTAGCGCTTGTGATTGTAGTGATCGACGAAGGCTTCGATCTGGGTTTCGAGGTCTCCCGGAAGGAAGTAGTTCTCCAATAGGATGCGGTTCTTCAGGGTTTGATGCCACCTCTCGATCTTGCCCTGTGTCTGGGGATGATATGGTGCGCCCCGAGAATGCTTCATGCCTTTGTCCTGCAGCCATTCAGCCAGATCGCCAGAGACGTAACTGGACCCGTTGCCGCTGAGGAGGCGGGGTTTGTGGATGACGTGAACCTGATCGCACCCTGATGCTTGTAGCGCCAAATCCAGGGTGTCCGTCACGTCCTCTGCCCGCATGTTCGTGCAGAGTTTCCACGAGATGATGTAGCGGCTGTAGTCGTCCAGGGTTGTGCTGAGATAGAACCAGCCCCAGCCAAGCACTTTGAGATAGGTGAAGTCGGTTTGCCAAAGCTGGTTGATCGCAGTGGTCTTGTCTTTGAACTCGTTTGCCGCCTTGAGCACGATAAAGGCCGGGCTGGTGATCAGATCGTGGGCCTTCAGGGCCCGATAGACTGAAGATTCCGAGACGAAGTAGCGCTCCCGATCCGTGAACGTCACTGCCAGTTCGCGCGGCGACAGCTCCGTCTCCTGCAGCGCCAGCTTGACGACCTTGCGCCGGACTTCGTCGGGGATGCGGTTCCAGACATGTCTGGGCTTAGGCGCTTGATCCACAAGGCCAGCGTCGCCGCGCTGCCGATACCGATCATACCAACGGTAAAATGTGGTGCGGGGGATGCCCAGCTTTGCCAATGTTCGACGAGCAGACAAATGCGACCCCTCAACAAGCCGGATGATCTCCAACTTCTCAGATGCAGCATACCTCATTCTTGGTCGCCCCCACCGCCGGTCATGCTTTTTTTGAGAAGACGCAGTTCCAGTGTTTGCTCGGCAACGACCTCCTTCAGGTCTCGGGCTTCGCGGCGCAGGTCCTTGACTTCGTCGGTCGTAGCCGCACGCGCCGTATCTCCAGCAAGCCGCCGTTTGCCAGCTTCCATGAAGTCCTTGGACCATTTGTAGTAGATACCTTGAGATATTCCCTCACGACGGCACAACTCAGCAATGCTGTCTTCGCCACGCAAGCCATCCAGCACGATCCGGATCTTCTCTTCTGACGAATACTGTTTGCGCGTCGCGCGCTTGATCTCTTTGACGATCTTCTCGCCGGGGCTCCTGCGAGTTCCAGTTGTCTGTCTCATGTCCCACTCCTCAGTGGTTACGATGAGCCAACAAAACTCTCTTATCAAATTAACCTAATTGGACCCATAGGCGCTGACTTCAGACACACTTACGCCTTGGCTGTCAAATCCGCCAAATTGCCGCGTGAGGTCAATTTGGGCTTTCGCATCCGGCGGGACCGTGAAATAGGGAGGCGTCAAACGAACCCTCCCGAGGAGACTTTCCATGGAGATTCGCGAGGCACTGACCTTCGATGATGTTCTACTTGTTCCGGCCGCTTCAAGTGTGCTGCCGTCAACGGCTGATACGCGCACAAAAGTAACGCGCGCGATTACAATGAATATCCCACTATTAAGCTCGGCGATGGATACAGTAACCGAAGGGCGAATGGCGATCGCCATGGCTCAGGCCGGCGGCATGGGTGTTATCCATCGCAATCTGGATGTGGAGCAGCAGGCCCGCGAAGTGCGGCGCGTAAAGCGGTTTGTCAGCGGAATTGTATATAGTCCGATCACACTAACCCCGGATCAGACACTGGCGGACGCCAAAGCGTTGCAGGCGCGGTACAGCGTGACCGGGTTCCCTGTGGTTGATGACGCAGGGCGGGTTTTGGGTATCGTGACCAATCGCGATATGCGCTTTGCCGAGGATGAAAAAACGCCGGTTCGGGTCATGATGACGTCCGACAATCTGGCGGTCCTGACGGAACCGGCAGATCTGGACGAAGCAAAGTCTTTGATGAAGGCGCGTCGGATTGAGAAATTGTTGGTGACAGACGGGCAGGGGAAATTGACCGGTCTGTTGACACTGAAAGACAGTCAGCAAGCGGTGCTAAATCCGCAGGCTTGCAAGGACGAGCTGGGTCGTTTGCGGGTAGCAGCGGCGACAACGGTAGGAGACGCCGGATTTGAACGCTCGGAGGCCTTGGTTGAGGCCGGCGTGGACATCATTGTGATTGATACTGCCCATGGACATTCCGAAGGTGTGGCTCGGGCGGTCGAGCGCGCCAAGTCCTTGTCTAACGAAGTTCAGATTATTGCCGGGAATATTGCAACTTCGGATGGTGCCAAAGCGCTGATTGATGCCGGTGCGGATGCCGTAAAGGTGGGAATCGGTCCGGGATCGATTTGTACAACACGTATGGTTGCAGGTGTTGGGGTGCCACAGATGACGGCGATCATGGATGCGGCATCGGGTGCTGGTGACACGCCGGTTATCGCAGATGGTGGCATCAAGTTTTCGGGCGACTTTGCCAAGGCAATTGCTGCAGGGGCGTCTTGTGCAATGGTCGGTTCGATGATTGCGGGAACGGATGAGTCACCGGAAGAAGTTATTTTATATCAAGGACGTAGCTTCAAAAGTTACCGCGGAATGGGCAGTTTAGGAGCCATGGCGCGCGGCTCGGCTGATCGATATTTTCAGAAGGGCGCCGCAAGCGACAAATTGGTGCCAGAAGGCATTGAAGGACAAGTTCCCTACAAAGGGTCGGCTGCGGCAGTAATACATCAACTTATCGGGGGATTGCGTGCCGCGATGGGGTATACAGGTTGCGAAACAGTTGAAAATATGCGACAAAATTGTCGGTTTGTGCGGATAACTGGCGCAGGGCTTAAAGAGAGCCACGTTCATGATGTCCAGATTACGCGCGAAAGCCCGAATTACCGACTTGGGTAAATCGGGTTGTGGGGTCCTCGGGTTGTTGCCTTCGTTTTGAGGGTTTTGTGTGTTGTATGAGTGTAGCGAGGGGTCATGGCAGATAGAGCTGTCCGTTCCGAAAATGAAAAAGATGAAGTCATTGACCTGTCCAATGACGAGCGCTGGCAAGCACGGCTTGAAGAGGCGCGTACAAGGCGTGCCGAGGCCCTGAAAAAGAAGGGCCAAGAGGATGCGCCGGTGCGCCGTCCACGAAAGCCCTGGGAAGATGAGCTGGACGCCAAGGCGCCGTTGCCTGATCCGATTATTTTCGATGAAGACGATGATGACGACGGTTTTGATTTTTACGACAGACTGGATGCGCTGAAAAAGGCGACAAAGGCGGCTGAGAAGAAAGCCGCACCGGCAGCCAAGCAAACCGCGAAATTGAATGAGCAGGATGCGCCTGAGCGTCCGGACAGCAATTATCATCCTGTCATGCGCAATGCTGGCATGGTTGGGTTGCCACCCAAGAAAGCCACGAAGGCACCGGAAGAAAAGCCGAAGGCAGAGGCCTCTGTACCAGCGACACCCGCCCCGAAGGCGGAACATGCGCCCGTTGACAGTTTCTTTGAGGAGATGTCGGCGAGTGGCCGTGTTCAAAGCGACAGCGCGGACGTCGAGGAACAACCCGTTTCGATATTGCTGAACGTTGAACCGAAACGCGCGCCTGAGGCACCGAGCCGTCCATGGTTGAATGATCGTGACGATGAGGAGGAAGAGAGGGCGGCGAAACGAGTTCACCTTCAGCCTCAGACCGAAGAAGAACCGGCGAAGAAGGGGTTTCGCGGTGGTTGGTTGGTTGTCGGTTTGATGGCTTTGGCTATTGGCCCTGTAATTACACTGGGTCCAAGTTGGATCAGTGGCGCGACTTTTGATGCTGGCCCATATTTTGCGACGGAACCGGCGCTTGGTGTTCCGGCGGCGTTCGTTGAGTTTCCGGTTGAAACGGTTTCTGGCGAATGGACCCCGATGACCAAAAGAGCGCCCGGTGGCCCGCTGGCGAAGACGCCGCAGGTTCCGCCTGCGTTTGCCACAAGTGTTGCGGCGTTGGTCTTTGTACCTGCGTCTGACCTTGCACCCGATATGCCGGCATCCAAAGCGCGACCTTACGACATTGCGCCAGGTGGTCGGACAGAGCCAGTTGCGTTGCCGTACAATATTTCGATGACGGATCGTATTGGGTCGGATCCAACTGCGTTTGTTGCTCTGCCTGCTGTTTTGGCCGGTGTGCATCCAAATTCGATCTATCCATCCCAGCGACCTGAAGAGCTTCCGCTGACGCAGTAAGGCTTGCGCGTCGTTCGGCACTTTGAAATGAGGCGTCAACGAAGCGACAACAGGTTTTGCCATGACACCGGCCGCACGATTACAGGCATCTGCAGATATTCTGGATCGGATTCTGGCGGGCGAGGCGGCGGAAAAAGTCCTGACCACCTGGGCACGCAAGAACCGCTATGCCGGATCGGGCGATCGCGCGGCCATTCGAGGCATCGTATTTGACGCCTATCGCCGCAAACGCTCACTTGGCTGGTTGGGCGGTGAGGAGACTGGGCGTGGATTGATCATTGGCAAATTGCGGGATCAGGGAACCGAGGTTTCTTCGATCTTTGATGGCCAGGGGTATGGACCCGTTGCACTTTCGGAGGACGAAAAAACCGCTGGCGTTGCGTTAAAAGATGCGCCCGCTGCGGTGCGTTTGGATGTGCCGGACTGGCTTGCCGAGACACTCATCGACGACCTTGGAAGTGAAGCTGAAGTTATTCTGGGGGTCATGCGTCATCGGGCTCCGATTTTCTTAAGGGCCAATCTGGCAAAAACGGATCGTGTGGGCCTTTTGGACAGGCTTGCGACGGAAGGCATTGGTGCCGGGTCGCACGCCTTAGCTGAGACGGCTGTCGAAGTTGAGGGTGAGCCGCGAAATCTTACGCGTTTGCCGTCCTTTGAGGACGGTTTGTTCGAGTTACAGGACGCAGCGTCGCAAGCGGTGATCGAACGGTTGAAGGACCATTTGGCTGGTGCGCGAGTGTTGGACTATTGCGCAGGCGGCGGCGGGAAGTCGTTGGCCATGGCCGCATTGGGAGCGAAAGAGGTCGTGGCCCATGATGCCGAACCTGGTCGGATGCACGACTTGCCAGCAAGGGCCGCGCGAGGTGCAGTATCGATAGAAATAGCACACGACCCACGCGGTATGTTTGATGTGGTTTTGTGCGATGCGCCCTGTTCTGGCAGCGGTGCCTGGCGACGACAGGTTGACGCGAAATGGACATTGACCGAAACGCGATTAAAAGAGCTTTGCGTTATTCAGCAGGACATATTGGAAAAGGCAAAGACGCTGGTGCAACCAGGTGGGACGTTAGCCTACGTCACGTGTTCGATGTTGAAAGTAGAAAACCACGTGCAGGTTCAATCTTTTCTTGATGCCAATCCCGGTTGGGATGCCGAGCTGATTGAGCAACTGACTCCGCTACAAGGCGGAGACGGTTTTTTCGCAAGCATTTTGCGCGCGCCAAGCGCTACCTGAACAATGGTGTTAACAGCCGGTTAACAAAGTTAACGCATCCTGACGCGGATCAAACGCTAAAGGGCGCGCAGTGGCGGATATTTCAATAACTTCTGGCATGAACCCCGAGGATCCGGGCTATGTCGTGCGACCGATGCCATTGCTGGTGCTGTCTGGGATTGCCTTGGGTCTTTCGCTGATTGCACCAGCAGAGTCCTGGAATGTCAGCCTGGTCGGCGCGGGTGCAGGGCTTATGACAACGGCCTCGATGTTGTGTCTGGTGCAGCGGGCTGACCGTATTCGCCACGCGATGTTGCGACATCGACTGGGGCCGATTGTGGCCCATGACCCAATGCCGGTTCTGGTCAGCAATGCGCGCGGTCGAATTCACCTGGCCAATGCAGCCGCCGAAAGAGAGTTCGGAATGACTGGCGCACCCAGATTGCCGGGTGTCCTTGGTCAGCGGCTGGCCGCCGGACCCGAGATCGTCGATCGTATGATACGCCGGGCCAAATTGTCCGGTCAGACTTCGGAGACCTTTGCAGATGGTTGCGGAAGCTGGAGTTTATCCGTCCAATTGGTTGGCAGCGCTCTGTTCCTTTGGCGAGTGCGCGACACTGGCGACTTCCCTGTTAGCTCTGAAACAGAAGATGCAGCGTCAGAGCCGGTCGCTGCGCTGAGGGATATTGATATTCTCGAGTTACTGCCTGTCCCAATCCTTAAGATTTCCAAGGAAGGCGCGACGGTCTCCGCCAATGTCTCAGCACGCAAGTTGCTGGAATTGAACAAGGGCGGATTGCCGCCGCTATATGATTTGGTTGAAGGAATGGGGCGTCCCATCAGCGAATGGCTAAGCGATGCGGCAGACGGCATTGGATTGATGAAGCCCGAGATAGTGCGGGCTAAAATACCCGGCAAAGAGCTTTATTTGCAAATTGCGCTTGGTCGGGTCGTGGAGGACGACACACCGCATCTGATTGGGATTCTGAACGACGCCACCGAACTGAAAACACTCGAGGCGCAGTTTGTTCAAAGTCAGAAAATGCAGGCTATCGGTCAATTGGCTGGCGGCGTGGCGCATGATTTTAACAACCTGTTGACGGCTATCAGTGGTCATTGTGACCTTCTTTTGCTTCGCCATGATGAAAGTGACATGGACTATTCTGACCTTATCCAGATCGGGCAAAACGCAAATCGCGCCGCCAGTCTGGTTGGACAACTTCTGGCTTTCAGTCGAAAACAAACTTTGCGGCCGCAGGCGCTGGAGCTGGCGGATACGATGTCTGAGCTGACTCACTTATTGAACCGCCTGATCGGCGAGAAAGTGACATTGGATCTTAAGATCTCGCCCATGGATCGGATCATTCGTGCCGACCGCCGACAATTTGAGCAAGTGATCATGAATTTAGTGGTCAATGCGCGTGACGCGATGCCAGACGGAGGACAGGTTGTGATTAAAGTCGATCACCATGTTCTGAGCGGAGATTTGGTACGAGATCGCGCAACGGTACCTGCCGGTGAATATGTTGTTGTGACTGTTTCCGACCAGGGCTGCGGTATAGGGGCGGACAAGCTGCCGAAAATATTCGAGCCGTTCTTCACGACCAAAAAGACCGGGGAAGGAACGGGACTTGGATTGTCGACGGCCTATGGCATCGTAAAGCAAACAGGCGGCTTTATTTTTGCCAACAGCACACCGGGCCAAGGTACTTCCTTTGAGCTTTATTTTCCGGCCCATTTGAAAGAGACCATTGCCACCGTCCAAAACGTGCAGAAAAAACCGGAGCGCCACATTGCAAGCGGCGAAGGGGTTGTGCTGTTGGTAGAGGACGAAGCGCCGGTGCGTGCCTTCGCGTCGCGCGCTCTGCGCATGCGTGGCTATACGGTTTTAGAGGCCGAGGATGCCGAGAAAGCGCTTGATACCCTTTCCGACAAGGAATTGAGCGTGGATGTTTTCGTGACGGACGTCATTATGCCGGGGCTGGATGGACCGACCTGGGTAAAGCGGGCGCTTCGGGATCGACCCGAAACTCGTGTTGTTTTCATGTCCGGATACGCCGAGGAAAGCCTCGCCGAGAATCAGGCGCGCATTCCAAACTCGGTATTTTTGCCAAAGCCCTTCTCACTGACCCAATTGACGAATGTAGTTGAAAGCCAAATCCACTAGGAAAATAACTGTTCCTTAACCCCCATATTTCACAGTGATTGAATAAAACTATTGAAATGTTCTCTTTTTGATCTCATAACACGAAATAAGAACAAGAGGCGAACATGAGCAACATTGCCGCCAAATGGTGGCTGTGGAATAAGGAACAAGACCAATGGCAATGGCGAACATTCTGGACATGACTGACAAAAAAGCGAGCGACAAGGCAAAGGCCCTTGATTCTGCCCTGGCCCAGATCGAACGACAGTTCGGCAAGGGCTCGATAATGAAGCTGGGTGGCGACAATGCTCTGCCCGAGATTGAAGCAACATCAACCGGCTCGCTGGGCCTGGATATTGCCCTGGGCATCGGTGGTTTGCCGAAAGGGCGGATTGTCGAGATTTATGGCCCCGAGTCTTCGGGCAAGACAACCCTGACCCTGCATTGCGTTGCTGAGGAGCAAAAGAAGGGCGGAGTTTGTGCGTTTGTCGATGCAGAGCATGCGCTTGATCCTCAGTATGCCAAGAAACTGGGCGTCAATCTGGATGAGCTTCTGATTTCGCAACCAGATACCGGCGAACAGGCACTTGAGATCGTTGATACGCTGGTGCGCTCGGGCGCGGTGTCGATGGTAGTCGTCGATTCAGTTGCAGCCCTGACACCCAAAAGCGAGTTGGAAGGCGATATGGGCGACGCCAGCGTGGGCGTCCACGCCCGCCTGATGAGCCAGGCAATGCGTAAACTGACCAGTTCTATTGCCCGATCCAATTGCATGGTGGTCTTCATCAACCAGATCCGGATGAAGATCGGTGTGATGTTCGGCAGCCCCGAAACAACGACGGGCGGCAATGCATTGAAGTTCTATAGTTCGGTGCGTCTGGATATCCGTCGCATTGGGGCGATTAAGGACCGCGACGAAGTTGTCGGGAACGCGACCCGTGTGAAAGTGGTGAAGAACAAAGTTGCTCCGCCGTTCAAACAAGTCGAGTTTGACATCATGTATGGTGAAGGCATTTCCAAAATGGGCGAGTTGCTGGATCTGGGTGTGAAAGCTGGCGTGGTTGAAAAATCGGGTAGCTGGTTCAGCTATGGCGACGAGCGGATCGGCCAGGGTCGCGAGAATGCAAAGACGTTCCTGAAGGAAAATTCCGACATCGCGTGGGATATCGAAGATAAGATCCGTGCAGCACATGGGTTAGAATTTGACTCGCCTAAAGGTGACGTCGCCGATGACGATGATCTGATCGAAGCCTAATGGGATTTACGCCGCCTGTCGGCGGCCCCATTGCCTTCGGCGAAAGTATTTTTTGGACAGAAGAAGGAAGGATGGACCCCGGATGCATTGGTGGTTTTGGTCGAAAGGCTCTTTCTTTCTGGGTGAAATACTCCGGGGAGTGTGAGGGGCAGCGCCCCTCACTTACCGCGGCGCGCTTGGCGCGGCGCAAAACCTGATACTTGATCCTGTCTTTACCCTTTTTGTGGAACCGGTTATCCCGGCATCTGTTCCCACAGATTGTGTAGAAAATGACCAGCCTCAACGATATTCGAACCACATTCCTGGACTACTATCGCTCGAAAGAACACCGCGTCGTCGACAGTTCGCCGCTCGTGCCGCGCAATGATCCGACGTTGATGTTTGTCAACTCGGGCATGGTGCAATTTAAGAACCTGTTCACTGGTGTCGAGCATCGTGATTATACACGTGCCACGACTTCGCAAAGGTGTGTTCGCGCCGGCGGCAAGCACAACGATCTGGACAATGTCGGCTATACTGCCCGGCATCACACTTTCTTTGAAATGCTTGGTAATTTCTCGTTCGGCGACTACTTCAAGGAAGAAGCGATCCCGTTTGCCTGGGATTTGCTGACCCGCGAGTTCGGTATCGATAAGTCAAAGTTGCTGGTCACGGTTTATCACGACGACGAAGAAGCCGCTGATATCTGGAAGAAATATGCTGGCCTCAGTGACGACCGGATTATTCGCATCGCCACGGATGATAACTTTTGGATGATGGGCCCGACCGGGCCTTGCGGGCCGAGCTCGGAGATTTTTTACGATCACGGCGATCATATCTGGGGCGGACCGCCGGGGAGCGCAGAAGAAGACGGGGATCGTTTCATCGAGATCTGGAACCTGGTTTTCATGCAGTTTGAGCAATTCGAGGACGGGTCGCGCCGCGAACTTGCAGCCCAGTCCATTGACACTGGCATGGGGTTGGAGCGCATCGGGGCGTTGCTGCAGGGTAAGCATGATAACTATGATACGGATTTGATGCGGTCGCTCATTGAGAGTGCTGCGCACCTCACATCCAGCGATCCTGATGGTCCCGGCAAAGTGCATCAGCGGGTCATCGCAGATCACTTGAGATCAACCTCTTTCCTGATCGCCGACGGAGTCATGCCGTCCAACGAGGGTCGCGGATACGTCTTGCGCCGTATCATGCGGCGGGCCATGCGTCATGCGCATCTCTTGGGCGCAGATGATCCGGTCATGTATCGGCTGGTGCCCGCGCTGGTGCGCGAAATGGGTCAGGCATATCCCGAATTGGGACGTGCGCAGTCGCTGATTGAGGAAACTCTGAAGCACGAGGAATCGCGATTTCGCGAAACCCTTGATCGGGGTTTGCGGCTTTTGGATGATGAGTTGGGCAAAATTCCGGAAGGTGCGGATTTGCCTGGGGCGTCGGCTTTTAAGCTTTATGACACCTTTGGGTTTCCGCTTGATTTGACCCAAGATGCATTGCGCGAAAAGGGGCTTGGCGTCGACGTGGCCGGATTTGACGCCGCCATGGAGGCTCAGAAGGCCAAGGCGCGTGCTGCCTGGGCGGGATCGGGCGAATCCAAAGATGCTGCGATCTGGTTTGACATAGCCGAGGCACACGGCGCGACCGAATTCCTGGGCTATGACACCGAAGTCGCCGAGGGTCAGGTGGTTGCGATTGTCAAAGACGGCAACTCGGTCAAGGAGGCATCGAAGGGGGATGTCGTCGAGGTTGTCGTTAATCAGACGCCGTTTTATGCCGAATCCGGTGGCCAGGTCGGCGACACCGGTGTTTTGCGCATGGAAAGTGGCAGCGCAACGGTGACCAACACGTTGAAGTCAGCCGGTGTGTTTCTGCATGTTGCCGAGGTCAAGGAAGGGTCGATAACTGTTGATGAGGGCGCGGAACTGATCGTTGATCACGATCGCAGAAGGTCAATCCGGGCCAATCATTCCGGCACCCACTTGTTGCACGAGGCCTTGCGTCAAGCGCTCGGCGATCATGTAGCACAGCGCGGATCCTTAAATGCACCGGATCGATTGCGGTTTGATTTCAGCCACAACACAGCTTTGTCTGTCGATGAGCTGGGACGCGTGAATGACGAGGTGAATGCATTTATCCGTCAGAACGCGCCGGTTGAAACCCGCATAATGACCCCGGATGATGCCCGCGACATGGGTGCACAGGCACTGTTTGGGGAAAAATACGAAGATGAAGTGCGTGTGGTCTCAATGGGAGCGGCAGGCACGGGCAAGGGGTCGGATGGTCAGACGTATTCCATCGAGCTTTGTGGCGGCACCCATGTGGAACGCACCGGCGATATTGGCGTGTTTGTCATCCTTGGCGACAGTGCCTCTTCGGCAGGTGTTCGGCGTATCGAGGCTTTGACGGGCAAGGCGGCCTTTCAGCACCTGAGCGATCAGGATCAGCGGTTAAGCGGGCTTGCCACGCAGCTAAAGGCACAGCCAACTGAGGTTGCAGAGCGTGTTCGTGGGCTTCAGAATGATCGCAAGGCGATGTCTTCGGAGATTGCAGATCTGCGGCGACAGTTGGCGATGTCCGGTGGTGTCCCGGGCGAACCAGAATCCGAAGATATCGGCGGTATTCCCTTCGTTGCGCGGGTTCTCCAGGGCGTCTCGGGCAAGGACCTGCCACCTATGATTGATGAGCATAAAGAGCGCCTGGGATCGGCCGCAATTTTGCTGATCGCAGATACGGGCGCTAAAGTGGCTGTGGCTGCTGGTGTCAGCAGTGATCTGACGGACCGCGTTTCTGCGGTTGATATGGTGCGGGCAGCGGTCGCCGAACTTGGTGGCAAGGGCGGCGGCGGTCGTGCAGATATGGCGCAAGGCGGCGGGGCGGATGCCTCGAACGCCGATGGTGCCATTGCTGCGGCACGCAAAGTTTTGGAGGGATAGATGGGCGCGCTTTGGATTGCACATGTAGATGTGACGGATGAAGAGAAATACGGAACCTATATCAAGGTGGCCTCGGTGGTCATTCCTGAACATGGCGGGGTGTTTATCGCGCGCGGCGGTGAATTCACTCAGTTCGAGGGACGGGAACGCAAGCGCAACGTCGTGGCGCGTTTTCCAGATATGGAGTCTGCGGCTGCGGCCTATAATGACCCCCGCTATCAGGAAGCGGTTAAACTGGCCAAAGTGGCGTCTGAACGCGAGTTGATGATTATCGAAACGTCTGAGTAGTGGCGCTGGAAATCTCGGAACTGATGGCCCGGTATTCGAATCCGGGGCGTGTTGAGAAGATTTTCTTGCGGCCGGCACGGCTGGTTGAACCTTTGCCGGTTGAAGATGCTCACATTGCCGTAGGTGGTTTGGTTGGCGACCACGGGTCAGCAGGCAAACGGGCCGTCACGCTTATTCAAGCAGAGCATTTGCCGGTTATTGCGGCTTTGGCAGGGTGTGCTGATGTGGACCCGGCGCTTTTGAGGCGCAACATTGTTGTGTCAGGGCTGAATTTACTGGCCTGGCGTAAGTCGAGATTGAAAATTGGCGATGCGGTCATCGAGGTGATTGGTCCCTGTCCGCCGTGTTCGCGGATGGAGAATATTTTGGGCCACGGGGGATATACCGCCATGCGCGGGCATGGTGGTATTTGCGGCGAAGTTGTCGAGCCAGGGCAGATCGCCGTTGGAAGCTCTGTTGTTCCGGTGGCGAAATAATATTTTGCCTTCGGCGAGAGTATTTTCGCCAGAAAGAACGACAATTTTACATAAGTTTTAGAGGATTGAGAGCCGCAATTGGCTTGAGCCTCTAGGCTATTGCCCTTGCTGTCCGTTTGCGTTCGTGGGGATCAAGGTGACGTTTTCGCAGGCGAATGGCGTTGGGAGTGACTTCGACCAGTTCGTCGTTATCAATATAGGCGATGGCCTCTTCCAGGCTCATGCGGATCGGAGTTGTTAGCCGCACGGCTTCGTCGGTGCCGGAGGCGCGCACGTTTGTCAGCTTTTTGCCTTTGAGAGGGTTCACTTCCAGGTCGTTTTCGCGGCTGTGTTCGCCGATAACCATGCCCTGATAAATCTGTTCCTGAGCGCCGATGAACATGCGACCTCGATCTTCGAGATTAAAGAGTGCGTAGGCGACCGAAACGCCTGCTTCCATAGAGATCAGAACGCCAGCGCGACGGCCGGGAATGGCACCCTTATGTGGGGTCCAGCCGTGAAAGACGCGGTTCATAACGCCGGTGCCACGGGTGTCGGTCAGAAACTCGCCGTGGTAACCGATAAGGCCCCGGGATGGGGCCAGTGCAATAATGCGTGTCTTGCCGCTGCCTGCTGGTTTCATTTCCAAAAGCTCGCCGCGGCGTGGGCCGGTGATCTTTTCGATGACGGCGCCGGTGTATTCGTCATCAACGTCGATGGTGACTTCTTCGACCGGTTCGCTTTGAACGCCGTCCAACTCGCGCATCAGAACTTGCGGGCGAGAAATGGAAAGTTCGAAGCCTTCGCGGCGCATGTTTTCGATGAGTACGCCCATCTGCAGTTCACCGCGTCCGGCCACCTCGAAGGCGTCGCCGCCGGGTGTGTCGGTAACCCGGATGGCGACGTTGGTTTCGGCTTCGCGCATCAGGCGTTCGCGGATCACCCGAGATTGGACTTTCTTGCCATCGCGGCCCGCGAGTGGGCTGTCGTTGATGCCGAAAGTGACACTGATAGTTGGCGGATCAATGGGTTGTGCTGGCAGGGGGTCTTCTACGGCAAGTGCGCCAATGGTGTCGGCGACGGTTGCTTTGGACATGCCAGCCAACGAAACGATGTCGCCTGCGACGGCTTCGTCAATAGGCTGTTGGGCGAGGCCACGGAAGGCCAGGATTTTCGAGACCCGGAATTGTTCGATTTTCTGGCCGGTGCGCGAAATAGCTTGCACGGAAGCACCAGCTTTCAAGCGGCCGCTTTCGACCCGTCCTGTCAACAGGCGGCCGAGATATGGGTCGGCGCTGAGCGTAGTGGCCAGCATCCGAAAATCGTCACCATCTGCAGATTGTTGGCGGGGGCGCGGAACATGAGCAACGACAAGATCAAAGAGCGCTGCCAAGTCCTGACGCGGCCCATCGAGTTCGGCATCAGCCCATCCGCTGCGACCTGATGCATAGAGGTGGGGAAAATCCAACTGGTCTTCGTTGGCGTCCAGTGCCGCGAAGAGATCAAAAACTTCATCGAGGGCACGATCCGGATCGGCATCGGGCTTATCGACTTTGTTGAGGACCACAATTGGTCGCAGTCCGAGGGCGAGGGCTTTGGACGTTACAAACTTGGTTTGCGGCATGGGGCCTTCGGCGGCGTCCACCAACAGCACGACGCCATCGACCATGGACAAGATGCGCTCGACCTCGCCGCCGAAATCGGCATGGCCAGGGGTGTCGACAATGTTGATGCGCGTGGTTTTCCATTCGACAGATGTGCACTTGGCCAGAATAGTGATCCCGCGTTCCCGTTCGAGATCATTGGAGTCCATGGCGCGTTCTGCCACGTCCTGACCTTTGCGAAACGCGCCGGACTGCTTCAAGAGCTCATCCACGAGTGTGGTTTTCCCATGATCAACGTGCGCGATAATCGCGATGTTTCGGATGTCCATCTGCTCTTTCCTTTGTTCGCGCCTCCTTTAGAGGGGCCAGTTGGGAAAGACCAGCGCGAACCGGCCTGAAATATAGTCAATTCATGGGGTCAGATCTGACAGCCCTAGGCAGCCTCAGAGATTAGCACCTCATAGAGCTCGGCAAGGTCTTCGATAGAGGATGCAAGAACATCCTCCGGCACTGTCAGGGCCACGCGGATATGGCCGGCAGCGGCTTGTCCGAAACTTTCGCCAGGCATGACAGCAATATGACGGTCCGCAAGCAATCGATAGGCAAAGTCTTCGCCCGAAAGACCGGTTCGGCGGATATCAACCATCAGATACATGGTGGCAGATGAGGGCACAGTTGGCAGACCGCGTTTAGCCAATTGGTCCAGCGTCGCGGCGTGGCGGTGGCGGAACGGCTCGGCGATTTTGTGCTCCAGTGGTAATCCTTGGTTTAACGCGAAAAGTGCGGCGTCCTGAACAAAACCGGCAACGCCGTAAGTTGTGTGGGTCGCGAGAGTTGCCAGGTGATCGACGACGTTTTCCGGGCCGGCCAACCATCCGATGCGACTGCCTGTCATGGCATGGCTTTTGGACATTGAACCGACGACGATTGTGCGGTCTTTCATGCCAGGCAGAGCGCGAGGGCTGAAATGCTGTCCCTGCCAGATCATCGTTTCATATACTTCGTCCGAGATCAGCCAGATGTCACGATCACGGGTAAAATTAGCGATATTGCGCATAGTTCCGGACGTATAAACTGCGCCTGTGGGATTGTTGGGCGAGTTGATCAGCAGACTTTTTGCCGCGTCAGGCGCAACATTCAGATCATCTCGGCTTAATTGAAACCCGGTTTCTACGCGGGCCGTTATCGCAACTGCCTTCGCGCCGACGCCGCGAAGTGTTCCGGGATAGGTGGCATAGTATGGATCGATAAATAGAGCGGAGTCTCCTGCGTCACAGGTTGCGGCGTGGGCAGCAAACAGGGCTGATTGCCCGCCCGGCGTAATCAGAATGTTGCCTCGCTCGGTTGCCACCCCGGTTCTTTCTGTGATCCGCCGAGCAACTTCATCGCGAAGGGCGTCTGTGCCGGGCAGAGTCGCATAGCCGGTGTGACCGCCCAGTGCGGATTGATGCATGGCATTCAGGATGGACGGATCAGTGCGGCGGTCATGCTCGCCTATGGTCAACTCCACTATGTCATGATCAGCTGCCTTCATTGCTCGGGCTTTGTAAAAGACGTCCCATCCATCCGAGCCGCCGCCCGTCAGCCCTGTTATGCGATCCGATAGTTTCATGGTGTTGAGAGGGCCAAAATCGCCGGTTCAAGTCAATCGAATGTTCCTGATAGCTGACATCAAGGTTTTTGAGCTGCCACGAAGTTCACTTGTTTTTGGGTAACGCCAATGCCGTCCATTCGATTAAGAGTCTTGGCAAATTGAGCAACTGGTCCTATGAACGGCGTCATGAACCGGAACATTTGCATCATCTGCTGCATTATTATCGCCTGACATCACGTCGCGCGGGCCGGTCCTCTTTTATCCAAACTCTGACCTTGTTAAAGCCCGCGCGGGACACTTATGCCCGAAGGAATAGGCTATGACGGAAATCACGCTCTACAATACGGCAAACCGCCGGAAAGAGCCGTTCGCGCCCATTGATCCATTGAATGTGCGGATGTATGTCTGTGGTCCGACGGTGTACGACCGTGCGCATCTGGGCAACGCGCGACCTGTCGTGGTTTTCGATGTTCTGAATCGTTTGCTGCGGCATGTGTTTGGGGCAGAGCATGTCACCTACGCGCGCAACTTCACGGACATTGATGACAAGATCAACGCGCGGTCTCGCGAAACCGGTCGACCCATTCGCGACATCACAGATGAAACCATCGCATGGTACCTGGATGATATGGCCGCTCTTGGCGCGGACGCGCCGGATGAAATGCCGCGTGCGACCGAATGGACGTTGCAGATGGTCACGATGATCGAAGAGTTGATAGATCGTGGCCAGGCCTATGAAGCGGAAGGGCATGTTCTGTTTCGTGTCCGGTCCTACGACGAATATGGTGCGCTGTCGGGCCGCTCGGTTGACGACATGATCGCCGGAGCACGTGTGGAAGTTGCGCCATACAAAGAAGACCCGATGGACTTTGTGCTATGGAAGCCGTCGGACGATCAAACTCCGGGTTGGGAGAGCCCTTGGGGCAGGGGACGCCCTGGGTGGCATATCGAATGCTCGGCCATGGCTTATGAGTTGCTAGGCGAAACCTTTGACATTCATGGGGGCGGCAATGATTTGCAGTTTCCGCACCACGAAAACGAGATCGCTCAATCAAAGTGCATGGGCCATGGCTTTGCACGCGTCTGGATGCACAACGAGATGCTTCAGGTCGAGGGAAAGAAAATGTCCAAGTCGTTGGGCAATTTTTTTACTGTGCGCGATCTGTTGGATCAGGGCGTCGAAGGTGAAGTGATCCGCTATGTCTTCCTGTCCACGCATTATCGCAAGCCGATGGATTGGACAGCCGAAAAAGCGCGCGAGGCCAAAGCGACCTTGCGCAAGTGGTATCGGCTTGCCGGTGAAGCCACGGCAGCTGCGGAGATGCCCAGCGCTGTGGTGAATGCGCTTGCCGATGATCTGAACACGCATGCTGCGCTGTCTGAACTGCATAAACTTCATGCAAGCGGTGACGGCGCGGGTTTACGCGCTGGTTTGCAATTGGTTGGCCTGATGGATGGTGGCGTGCCTGCCTGGGTGGACGCCGGTCAGGATCGACTGGCCGAATTTGCCGAACTTTTGGTCAAGGCCCGCGAAGCGGCCATGGTCAGCAAAGATTTCTCCAAAGTGGATGCGCTGAAGACTGGATTGATGTCGGCAGGCGTTGAAGTGCGGATGAGTAAAGCGGGCGTCGAGCTATTCCCTGCGGATGGGTTTGACCCAACAAAACTGGAGACCCTGCGATGACACGCGAGCATCTATCCCTTTTCGATACAACGTTGCGCGATGGGCAGCAGACTCAAGGCGTGCAGTTTTCATCGGATGAAAAGACGCAGATTGCGCGCGCACTGGATACGTTAGGTGTGGATTACATCGAAGGCGGGTGGCCGGGGGCCAATCCGACCGACAGTGCGTTTTTCGATCACCGACCTCAGACGAGGGCCACGTTTACAGCCTTTGGAATGACCAAGCGCGCCGGACGCAGTGCTGAAAACGACGATGTTTTAGCGGCTGTGTTGAATGCCAATACCCCAGCGGTTTGTTTGGTGGGCAAAACCCATGACTTTCATGTCGACAAGGCGCTTGGCATCACTTTGGAAGAAAACCGCGAAAACATTCGCGCATCGGTGGCGCATTTGGTGGCTCAGGGACGCGAGGCATTGTTTGATGCCGAGCATTTCTTTGACGGCTACAAAGCCAATCCTGAATATGCGCTCGAGTGTCTGCACGCCGCATACGAGGCTGGTGCCAGATGGGTCGTACTCTGCGACACCAATGGTGGCGCATTGCCAAGCGAGGTTGGCGATATCACAGCCAGGGTGATCGCCTCGGGAATCTCGGGCGACCGCTTGGGCATCCATACCCATGACGATACGGGCAATGCGGTTGCTGGGACATTGGCGGCCGTCGATGCCGGTGCTCGACAGATCCAAGGCACCCTGAATGGACTTGGGGAACGTTGCGGCAACGCTAATCTGACCACGATCATTCCCACGCTTTTGTTGAAGGAACCATACAAGAGCCAGTTTGAAATCGGTGTTGGCATGGACGCGCTGGCCGAGTTGACGCACACCAGTCGCATGTTGGATGACATCCTGAACCGGGTGCCGCTTCGATCCGCGCCCTATGTCGGGGCATCGGCCTTTGCGCATAAGGCCGGGCTGCATGCCAGTGCGATTGTCAAAGACCCGACGACATACGAACACATTGAACCAAAAGCTGTTGGCAACACCCGCATTGTCCCAATGTCAAATCAGGCTGGGCAGTCGAATTTGCTACGTCGGCTGGCTGAAATGGGCATCGATGCGCAAAAAGGCGACCCTGCATTGTCGCGTATCCTGGACACCGTGAAGGCGCGTGAAACGGACGGTTATGCTTACGACAGTGCTCAGGCAAGTTTCGAGTTGCTGGCACGCCGCGAAATAGGATTGGCGCCAGAGTTTTTCGAGGTTGAGCGGTACCGCGTGATCACCGAACGCAGACGCAATGCCCGTGGCGAAATTGTCGTGGAGTCCGAAGCAGTCGTGACCACGTCTACACGCGAAGGCGCACGCACGAGCTTTTTCAAAAACGAACACTCGCAGGACATTCAGGATGACGGGCCGGTCAACGCCTTGTGGCAGGCGCTAAAGTCCGACCTAGGCCCGTATCAGGACATGGTCGAAGATATGCGTCTTACAGACTTTCGCGTGCGCATTACTCAAGGCGGAACGGAAGCGGTGACGCGGGTCATTATCGATTTTGCTGATGATCAGGGTCGTGCATGGGCCACAGTGGGCGTTTCTGCGAACATCGTGGACGCTTCATTTGAGGCACTGCTGGACGCGATCAACTGGAAACTGGCGCACGACAACAGCGCTGTTGTTGGGGCCGCCGAGTGAGCCTGCAGGCTTGCGCTGACATCGTTCGCAAGGGCGACCCCGACAGGTTTCGCGCTGCGATGGCGGTGCCAGTTGCGGCACGGGAGATCTTGTTTCCCATCTATGCATTTAATGTTGAGGTTGCGCGCGCGCCCTGGGTGACAGAAGAGCCGATGATTGCTGAGATGCGCCTGCAATGGTGGCGGGACGCCTTGGAAGAAATTGCCAGCGGCACAACGGTGCGCAAACATGAGGTCACCACGCCGTTGGCGGCAGTGCTTGATGAGACCGCGTGCGAGGTTCTGGATAAAGCTGTGCAAGCCCGCCGTTGGGATATCTACAAGGATGCTTTCGAGGATGCGGGGCATTTTTCTGAGTATCTGGGTGACACCGGTGGCGGTCTGATGTGGGTAACCGCGCGCGCTTTGGGAAGTTCATCTGAAAACGGCGTCCGCGCCGTCGGCAAGACCTCTGCCTTGGCGAATTTCTTTGCCGCAATTCCAAAGCTGGAATCGCGGGGTAGGGTGCCCTTGGTGGATGGGCGTGCGGACGCCATTCGGCAGTTGGCGCGGGATGGATTGTCGGAACTGCGCCTTGCTGAGATTGATAAGCTGGCGCGAGTCGCAGCGCTTTCAGGTTGGCGATCTCGAGCAATTCTCAATCAGGTCATTGCCGATCCCTCGCGCGTTGCGAACGGCGAATTGGATCGGGTTGAAATTAGAAAGCGTGTCAGCTTGCTTTGGCAGTCGTTGAAGCTCTGAACGCTCCCGTCAGGACGCCAGCCCGTCGCTGTTGCGCGCGCGAAGCAACAGCCAGATTAGCGCACCACCAGCCAACACCAGGAATGGACCCATCGCCAGATTAACGGCATTCCAACCCTGAACAACATCGCCGCCCGAACAATTCATCAGACCGCCGGATGACAGCGAGGCAACGGTGACGCCCCCCATTACCATCATGTCGTTCATCCCCTGAACACGCCCGCGTTCTTCCTGTGTGTGTGTGTGGGAAAGCATGGTCGTGGCCCCAATGAACGTGAAATTCCAGCCGAGGCCCAATAAGATCAGGGCGATAAAGAAGTTCATGAGTTCGGTGCCCGCCAAAGCGACGGCACCTGCGCCAAAGAGAATGATCAGACCAATCGCAATAATGCGTTCGGTGCCAAACCGGTGGATTAAATGACCGGTTACGAATGAGGGAGCGAACATCGCCAGAACGTGGCCCATGACCACATCAGCTGCGTTATGTGTCGTGTATCCGCAGCCTACGACGGCCAACGGAGTCGATGTCATGACAAGGTTCATCAAGGCATAGGCAACCATAGCGATGATGATGGCGACCGCAACTTCGGGTGTCTTCAGCAATTCCCACCGGGACCGTCCGGGGCCAGATGCTTCGGGGTTTTTGCGTGGCCTTGGCGTGTCGAGGAACAAAAACACCGACGAGCCGATGATATTCAACGCGATGACCGCCAGATAGGTCCCCAAAAACGGCACCACCATAGCTTCGGCAGTCACTTTAACAAGTTGCGGCCCAATGATTGCGCTTAAAAGCCCGGCTGCACCAATTGCGGCGCCCAAGGTTCCGCCGGTGACGCCAACGAAGAACCCGGCCTTGCGTCCAAAGCGCTGCATGACAGCCGACAATGGCGACGCCGTAAGCATTGATCCGACGATAATCAGCGAAATCGGCAGCGTTGCCAGACAGATATTTGGCGCTAGCGATTGCCCGGCCAGACCACCAACGATGAATATCATTGGCATCTGCGAGCCCAGAACGGCCTGTGCGGCGATCAAAACCATCACATTGCGCCGCGTGCGGCTATCGTTCGGAGCTTCGGTCATGGGCATTGCATATGCCTGTGCCAGAATGGCGGCAAGACACTTCACTGTGCAGAAATCGTCACGTGACTTGTGCTTTCAAATGGCGTGGCCGGGGGGTAGGTTTCAGCGACTGCACACAACGGTTCAGGGGGGACGAGTGGACAACTCTGTTGGTCGGATAATCAAAACACCTGCCTGCGTTGCCGAAGGCGCTGATTGGTTGGCGGGTCACGACCAGAGGTTTGCTCAGGCGTTGGAATTGACCGGCCCTTTGCCGTTGCGGTTGCGCAGCGACGGGTTTGCGTCGCTGTTGGATGCGATTGTCAGCCAACAGGTTTCAGTTGCGGCCGCAAATGCTATTTGGGGGCGCTTGAAGGCAGCGGGTCTGACCGGCCCGCGCAAGATCAAATGGGCCAGCGACGACGAATTGCGGGCCTGTGGACTGTCGCGTCAGAAAATTCGATATGCGCGGGCGTTGTCAGAATCCGGTATTCGTTTTCAGGGTCTCAGAACCATGCCAACTGGCGATGTGATCAAGACCTTGATCGAGGTGCCTGGGATTGGGGCCTGGACGGCCGAGATCTATGCAATGTTCTCGTTGGGCCGGGCGGATGTCTTTGCGCCGGGTGATTTGGCACTGCAGGAATCGGCGAGGGTTTTGTTCGATCTGCCAGACCGCCCAAGCGAAAAAGAGCTGCGGCGGATGTCTGAAGATTGGGCACCCTGGCGAGGAGTTGCGGCCCGGCTTTTGTGGGCCTACTACCGAGTGGATAAAAAACGCGAGGGCATCCGGTGAGCGAATTAGAATTTAAGCGGCGTGGGTCGGCATCGGGCGAAGATAGCTCTGTTGTCATGTTCCTGCACGGCTATGGGGCTGATGGAGGTGATTTACTGGGGTTGGCTGAGCCTCTGGCGCAGCATCTACCGGATACAGTTTTTGTCGCGCCGAATGCACCGGATCGTTCAATGGCCAATCCGATGGGGTTCCAGTGGTTCCCGATACCGTGGATCGACGGTTCGTCTGAAAGTGCTGCTGCGGAAGGGTTGATGCGGTCGGCCAAGGTCCTGAATGATTTTATTGACAAGGTGTTGGCAGACGAGGGCTTGTCGCCAGATCGGCTGGTGCTGTTCGGATTCTCTCAGGGCACGATGATGAGCCTACATGTCGCGCCGCGCCGGGCGGAACCTGTGGCAGGTATCGTTGGGTTTTCCGGACGCTTGATGTTCCCCGAGGCACTGCAATCAGAGACTTTGTCCAGACCGCCAGTATTGTTGGTCCACGGCGACGCCGATGATGTAGTTCCCTTTGAGGAAATGCAAAATGCCGGTGCCGCGCTGCAAGGTGCCGAGTTTCAGGTCTTTGGTCATGTCATGGAAGGGACGGCCCATGGAATTGCACCGGACGGGCTGTCAATTGCATTGGGCTTTATTCATGAGGCGTTGAACCCAAATCCCTCTGACTAAAGCGTGCCTTTCTCGAAGGGGTTTCCGCTGAATGTTCCGCATACCGTCACAAAATAGTCATTCAGTTCCGGCATATAGGCATGGACCGAGCTAGATAATGAGGCTTGCCTGATAGCGAGCGCCATATATAGTCCGATGCAAATGCCGGGACGGGCCGTCCCGTCCGGGTGCCAAAAAAGAGCAGTTTGGGCGGCATCGGAGTTTGGTATGAATACAGAATTCAGAACGAGTTTCGTGCGGGAGCCGAATTCTCTACGACACAATCCGGCACTTGTGTTGAATGCGGATTACAGACCTTTGTCGTATTACCCTTTGTCGCTATGGCCCTGGCAGGATGCGATCAAAGCGGTCTGGTTAGACCGCGTGGATATTGTTGCGGAATACGACAAGGTGGTGCGCAGTCCTTCAACCGAGATCAAGATACCATCGGTTGTGGTTCTGAAGGACTATGTGCAACCCCAGAAACGAGTGGCCTTTACGCGGTTTAATTTATTCTTGCGGGATCAGTTTTGCTGCCAGTATTGCGGCGCACGCGGTGATCTGACTTTCGATCATGTCGTGCCCCGCGCGCGTGGCGGGATCACCAGTTGGGAAAATGTGGTGGCGGCTTGTTCCAGGTGTAACCTCAAAAAAGGGTCACGGTCTTTGCGGCAGGTGGGGATGTCTTTGCAACGTCCGCCACGGCGACCGGCCGCCGAAGAATTGCGCAATACTGGTCGAAAATTTCCGCCGAACCATTTGCATGCGACCTGGGTCGATTTTCTATACTGGGACGCGGAACTGGAAGAATAGATTTCAACCCGCCTTTGTCGGCCGAGACGAGGCCGCGCCTGTTGGGCGCGGCCATTTGATTAACAGGGGTGCTGCCCTGCCGCCCTTTCGGGCGACTCCCCGGAGTATTTTGCCAGAAAGAAAGTGCTATGGATCAGGCGTAATTTCAGGCCGAGCAGCTGGCGCCGCCGAGGACACAAAATTTGGCGCAATGCGGATGATTGAGGCGCACAGGTTTTTCAGCCTCTTCCAGAGTAGTGCCAAGTTCAAATTCAGCATCGTAGGGCAGAAGGGTGCAGGCAAGGACCGCTGGCTTTTCTGCGCCTTTGCGTTTGACCACCATGCGGGACGATGAGCACATCACCGCATCAGGGGATTTACCAAGGATGCCCCAACACGCAGCAGTGATTTCAGGCACCTCGACGGTTTCATCCATTTCTGGGAATAAAACCGTCATGCCGGGGTTCTGTGCTTCGATGTCAAACCCTTCGCTTGCATAAAGACGCGCATAACCTTCGCGGGATTGGGCTTCGGTTTCGCCCCAGACGGTGCGCCCAGCGACTGCCATTCGGATGCCGGCACTTTTAAGCCATCGCATGCCGTCCAGTGTGCGATCAAAACTGCCTATGCCGCGCTCGACATCGTGATGTTTGGCGCTCCAGTGGTCGACGGATATTCGCAAGGTAAGTTTGTCGCCAAATTGATTTTGGAGATCGACCAGCCCAGCTTTTACGGCTTTGCGCATCATCGGGCGCATCGCATTCGTCAGGATAAGAACCTCGTATCCGCGTGCCAGAGATCGACGGGTGATTTCGATCATGTCAGGGTTCATGAAAGGCTCGCCGCCGGTAAAGGCAATTTCACGAACATTCCAATTGCGAAATTCCAGCTGGTCCAGATAGTCAGACACTTCATCGGCAGTAATATAGACCAACCGGTCATTGGTGGGCGACGACTGGATATAGCAGCTTGCGCATTCGATGTTGCACAGCGTGCCGGTGTTGAACCACAAGGTTTCAGGATTGGTGAGCGCCACCTCGGCGCGGTCTTCACCCTTTGCCGTCAAGAACGGGTCCTGAAATTTGTGAGCATTCGCCCGAATGTCGATTTGGTCTTTCATTTTCCGCCTCTCAGACGTCGGTTGCGACTTAGTTAGGGCTTGAAGTGTGGGTCGGAAAGATAAAGGTTTTCATTACCACGCAGTTGTGATGTGCCAAGACCAGTCTGGACTTGGTGATGAATTCCGGTTATCGGCTGCGGCAATTGAATGTTAGCGGTAATACTAACTGAGAATTTGAGGGATTGAGCAATGGTTTCGCGCGTCATTCCAGTGGATACGTTTGATCTGGTAATCTTTGGCGGCACGGGCGATTTGGCGCGCCGTAAGATCCTGCCAGGCCTGTTTCGACGTTTTCGGTCGGGTCAGATGCCGGATGACGCCCGTATTATCGGAGCAGCCCGATCTGATATGGACGACGATGGGTTTCGCGCACTTATTCAAGGCGCCTTCGAGGAATTCGTCGAACCTTCAAATCGCCCGCAGGCCGATGTGGACCGGTTCCTCGCAAGGCTGAACTATGTTTCCATCGATGCAACGGGCGAGGGTGGCTGGTCGAAGCTGAAGGAACTTGTGCGCTATGATGTTGTGCAGGCGTTCTACTTTTCGGTTGGTCCAAGTCTGTTCGGGGCCCTTGCAGAGCGCTTGCATTCCAACGGGATAGCCGGTCCATTGGCGCGGATCGTCGTTGAAAAGCCCTTTGGGCGTGATCTGGTCACTGCACAAGAGTTGAACGCGACATTGCGCGACCATTTCGACGAAAAACAGATCTATCGGATTGATCACTATCTGGGCAAAGAAACCGTTCAGAACCTTATGGCTGTTCGCTTTGGGAATGTCCTGTTCGAACCCCTTTGGAACGCCCAATACGTGGATCATGTGCAGATCACAGTGGCTGAAACAGTCGGGATTGGGGGCAGGGGCGCCTATTACGATAAATCAGGTGCTATGCGCGATATGGTTCAAAATCACCTGATGCAACTTTTGTGCCTGATCGCTATGGAACCGCCGTCGCGGTTTAACCCTGATGCCGTTCGCGACGAAAAGCTCAAAGTTATTCGTGCGTTAGAGCCCATTGAACGCGATGATATTGTGCGGGGCCAATATGTGAGCAATGTGTCGGGCGAAAGCTATCTGGACGAAGTCGGCAACCCAGACAGCATTACCGAAAGCTTCATTGCAATGAAGTTGACCGTCTCGAACTGGCGGTGGGCCGGAGTGCCATTTTATCTGCGCACGGGAAAGCGCCTAAAGGGGCGGGCTTCGGAAATCGCGATTGTCTTTAAGGATGCCCCGCATTCGATCTTTGGCCAGGATGCGGGACATCACCGAAATATTCTGTCCATTCGTTTGCAGCCCAACGAAGGTATGACGCTGGGTGTGACGATTAAGGAACCGGGTCCAGGGGGCATGCGTCTTGTGGATGTTCCGCTGGACATGACATTTGCCGAGGCACTGGGTCCGGAAGCAGACAACGTGCCGGATGCTTACGAACGCCTGATTATGGACGTGATCCGAGGCAACCAGACATTGTTTATGCGCGGCGACGAGGTCGAAGCTGCGTGGGCCTGGACGGATCCGCTCATCGAAGGATGGACCAATCGCGGTGAGAAGCCGCAAACTTATGAAGTTGACTCGACTGGTCCGGAAGATGCCGCTGTTCTGATGTATCGCGAAGGGCGGAAGTGGTTGGAAATCAAGGCATAACGACGCGATTTTAATGGGCAGCGCAATGGAACTGATTGAATACCCCGATGCTGAAATGATGATGATGGATCTGGCAAACCGAATTGCTGGCGAGTTGAACACACATCTTTTGGAACATGACACCGTATCGTTAGCCGTTCCGGGCGGAACAACGCCGGGGCCGATGTTTGATGCCCTGTCTGCAGCTGATCTGGATTGGCCACGGGTTAACGTTCTACTTACCGATGAACGCCGGGTGCCGGCGGATCATCCGCGATCCAATGAACGTCTGGTTCGTGAGCGCCTTTTGACGGGGCGGGCCGCCAAGGCGAATTTCATACGTCTGGTGCCTGAGACTGACAATGACTGGCCCGAGGTCCTGGATAAGTTGGCGAAAGACCTGCCGATCTCGATCCTGCTGCTTGGGATGGGTGCCGACATGCACACTGCATCTCTGTTCCCCGGCGCCCCAGAGTTACCAGCCGCTTTGGATGCACATGCACCGGCGATGATGGCCATCACCCCGTCTGGCGGTGACCTCGAGCCGCGTTTGTCACTGACAGCGCCGGTCCTGAAGCATGCTATGAGCACACATGTATTGATTTCTGGCGATGCAAAGCGCGAAGCGCTTGAGAAAGCCCGAAAATTGGGAGCGGAAGACGCTCCGATTTCTACCGTTCTGGGACATGCGGTCATTCATTGGGCGCCTTGAAGAGATGAGCAAGATGAACTGGACTTCGCTATCCATTGCAGCCCGTGAGGCCGCGCAAACTCCAATCCTGAAGCGATTTGATGATGCAGATAGAGCCGCCGATTTCTCTGTTTCGGCAGGCGATCTGTTATTTGATTATTCGAAGACCTCGATGGATGAGGACGGGCGGCAAGTGTTGCTGGACCTCCACCAAGAAGCTGGTGTCCCAGTTCGACGCGAGGCCATGTTCAACGGGGCAAAGATTAACGATACCGAGGGGCGCGCTGTTCTGCACACTGCACTCCGCAACCTTGATGGCAATCCTGTCTTCGTGGACGGCGAGAATGTTATGCCCGAAGTATTGGCGACACTGGGCCGGATGGAGACATTTGCAGGCGACGTTCGCGAAGGTCGTTTCACTGGATCCGGTGGCAAAATCACAGATGTAGTCAATATTGGCATCGGGGGTTCAGACCTTGGGCCAGCAATGGCGACACTGGCGATGGGGCCTTATCACGACGGTCCCAACTGCCATTATGTTTCCAACGTCGATGGGGCGCATATAGCGGATGTTCTTCGAAATCTGGACGCGACGACGACGTTGGTTGTTGTTGCCTCCAAAACATTCACAACCATCGAAACAATGACGAATGCTGCGACTGCTCGCGCTTGGATGAGCGAAACGGTCGCCAATCCCGGTGCGCAGTTTGCGGCACTGAGTTCGGCAACCGACAAAACCACCGCGTTTGGGATTGATGCATCGCGGGTTTTTGGGTTCGAAGACTGGGTCGGCGGACGCTACTCGATTTGGGGTCCAATTGGATTTCCGTTGATGATCGCAATTGGAGGCGAGGCGTTTCGGGCATTTTTGTCCGGTGGTCAGGCGATGGATCTGCACTTTCGCAGTGCTACACCCTTGGAAAACTTGCCAGTCATGCTCGCCTTGACGGGTATCTGGCACAATCAAGGACTTGGTCACACCACGCGCGCGGTTCTTCCCTATGAGCAACGCTTGTCGCGTCTTCCGGCCTATCTTCAACAGCTGGAAATGGAGAGTAACGGTAAGCGCGTTGCTATGGACGGCAGCGATCTGACCGTTGATAGCGGTCCGGTTGTATGGGGCGAACTAGGCACCAACGGCCAGCATGTATTTTACCAGTTGATCCATCAGGGGACGCGTGTTGTGCCCTGTGAATTTATGGTGGGCGCTGAAGGCTTTGAAGATGATCTGGCGCATCAGCACACGTTGTTGGTGGCAAACTGTCTGGCTCAATCAGAAGCCTTGATGCGGGGCCGTTCTCTGGATGAAGCGCGTGCGATCATGGCTGCGAAAGGTGCCACTGGCGACGAAGCTGAACGCCAAGCCCGGCACAGGGTGTTTCCGGGCAACCGGCCCTCGACTACTTTGGTGTATCCAAAGCTGACGCCGTTTGTATTGGGTCAGATCATTGCGCTTTATGAGCACCGCGTATTCGTCGAAGGCGCGATGTTGGGGATCAACAGCTATGATCAGTGGGGAGTTGAATTGGGCAAAGAACTAGCCGTTGCCTTGGAACCAGTGGTCAATGGTACCCAGGATGCTTCTGAAAAGGACGGTTCAACCGCTCAACTTGTCGCGGCAATACAAAGGCATTCGCGTTAAGTATTGATCCCTTGCCGGATTACTCTGCTGTCAGCGCGATCAATGCCTCGTAACCGGCTGTGAACCCGGAAAGTGACATTGTCAGGTCGACAGTTTGGTCCGGCGCCGCGGCCGGGACGATGCGGATCATCGCTGATGCGCCACGTCTAAAAGTATCGATATCCTCGTCCGTGAAACCCATACGCGAGATACATCCGATTTCAGTGCAGAACCTGAACGGGTAAATTTTCGCCTGACCACCATCAACCGACAATCGCACTTGTTCAATGAGCAGGGTTTCCAGTGGTGTGATGACTGTTGCGCCAGCGGCCGCCGGTCCTCCGGGCGGAACCTGAAAGATGTTCATCTCAGCCACTGAATTTCCCTGAGAATCCCTCAATAGCTGGTAAAGTTGACAGGGATCATTGCCGGTTTCTGTCAGAACACAGCGATGCTCCCAATCAGAGAAAGTTTCGCGAATATAGGTCTCGCCGACGCGGGGTTGAGCGGAGTCGGTTGCACCCAAGGCAAGATCGTTGGCAGCTGTCCCGCTGGTCCCTGTATCGCTATCTGTCGTTGCGTCCTGCGCTTGTGCAGCCATCGCGAGAACCAGAAATGCGGCAGCCGATGTCGTTATCACTTGACCAAATATATTCATTACGTTCCCCGCTGGGTGCCATTTGTTCGACATGCGCTTTAGCACGACAAAATAGGGGTGTCAGTCCGTAATCCGGACTTTGGCAAGCAGTTGCCCATAGCAATATTGTGAGCACAAAAAAAGCAGGGTCCGAACGGACCCTGCTTTCTTATCACTCCCTGCCGGACTGGCCGACTTATCATTGGCGGGACCCTAGGTGACAGAAATTCCTGCGTCAACCGGAATTTGATCACTTTTTTTTAAGTAAGATTCTAAACAGAAAAAGGCCGCGCGGGTTGCGCGCGGCCAGTCGACAGGGAGGAAGTCGTCGCCCGATCACAGAATGCAACCGGGGACAGGTTCATACTGGCATAGATCAGTTAACAAGCTATGCTCGCGCCGATGAACGGCGCATTAAATGGGGGATGCTTTGTCCGAGACGATTTTCATTGGCGGCGGCGGGCCGGAATACGGCGACAAGCAGGGGCTGCTTTTAAAGTATGCGAACCGTCATGGTTTGGTCGCTGGGGCGACCGGGACAGGTAAGACCGTCACCCTGCAAATTATGGCTGAAAGTTTTGCGGCCAATGGTGTTCCGGTGTTTTTGTCGGACGTGAAAGGTGACTTGTCAGGCCTGGCCAAAGCGGGCCGGGAAGACTTCAAACTGCATGACGCGTTCACCTCGCGCGCCAGCAAAATCGGCTTCGACGACTACACATACGAAGCCTTTCCAGTCACGTTCTGGGACCTTTACGGCGAGCAGGGCCATCCGATTCGCACGACCGTCAGCGAAATGGGGCCGCTGCTGCTGGCCCGCTTGCTGGAACTGACCGAGGCGCAGGAGGGTATTCTGAACATCGCGGTGCGGGTCGCCGACGAAGAAGGCTGGCCAATTCTGGACCTGAAAGACCTACAAGCCTTGCTGGTTTGGCTGGGGGAAAACCGCCAATCGCTGTCGCTGCGCTACGGAAATATCTCGACCGCCTCGATTGGCGCGATCCAAAGACGATTGCTGGTTATGGAAAACCAGGGCGCGACGCAGTTCTTTGGCGAGCCCGCGTTGGAACTGGCTGACATTATGCGCACCGACACCGACGGGCGCGGGCGCATCAACATCCTGGCTGCGGACAAGCTGATGGGCGCGCCAAAACTTTATGCCACCACGCTGTTGTGGCTTCTGTCCGAATTGTTTGAAGAATTGCCTGAAGTGGGTGATCCGGACAAACCCCGGTTGGTGTTCTTTTTTGACGAGGCCCATCTGTTGTTTGACGACGCACCAAAGGCGCTGGTCGACAAGGTGGAACAAGTCGCGCGGCTGATCCGATCCAAAGGTGTGGGCGTTTACTTCGTGACCCAGAACCCGGCGGACGTGCCGGAAGATATTCTGGGCCAGTTGGGCAATCGCATTCAGCACGCCCTGCGGGCTTTTACCGCCAAAGACCGGCGCGAGCTGCGACAGGCGTCCGAAACCTATCGCGACAATCCCCGGTTCTCGACCGAAGATGCGATCCGTGAGGTCGGAGTGGGTGAGGCCGTGACCTCGATGCTGGAAAGGAAAGGCGCGCCTGGCGTGGTCGAACGCACATTGATCCGCCCGCCGTCGTCGCAACTTGGGCCCATCACGGCGGCCGAACGCCAAACCGCGATGGCGGCCTCCCCGATCGCCGGCAAATATGACACCGCGAAGGATCGCGAAAGCGCTTACGAGGTGTTGATGGCGCGATCAGCGAAGGCGGCAAAGGATGCTGAAGAAGCAGAAAAGCGCGAGGAAGAAGCAGAAGCTGCAGAACGCGAGTATCGCAAGGGACGAAGATACAAAGGCGAACGCGTAGGGCGGTCTACATCGCGGAAAACGTCACGCTCCAGCGGCGCGTTCGGAGATGCGCTGGCCAAGATTGTCGTCAAAGAGTTGAAAGGCACAACCGGACGACGGATTGTGCGGGGCATATTGGGCGGGTTATTTAAGGGACGCTAGTTTCCCCTCGCTTCACGAGGCGATCCACCGGGGGACGCTGTCCCCCGAGACCCCCTGGAGTATTTATGATCAGAAGAAGGTATGAGGTTTCGAGAATGATCAGGCGATTGGTGGCGGTTTTGGCCTTTGGGCTTTTGGCGGCCTGTGGTGTGTCAGAGACGGAATTGCCGACGGGCAGCAATCTGGAGATTGCTGAGCTGGCAAAATCCATCCGCGGGCTTGGACCGGAGGTCGATGCGGCTGAGGCGGATCGTGCGGCGCGTCTGGCTTATGAATACACCGCTGTTTTAAAGGAAGAATATCAGATCACCTCAGCGCCCCTGGTCCATAATTCGCTGGTGAATATCGGGCTGAAACCGCGAGGGCTTTGCTGGCATTGGGCTGAGGATATGGAACTGCGCCTGAAGGCCGAAGGGTTTGAAACCCTTTCGATCCATCGCGCCATTGCCAATTCCGATAACCCGTTTCGGATCGAGCATTCCACAGCCATTGTCTCGCGCATTGGGGATACGATGATTGACGGTATCGTGCTGGATCCCTGGCGGTATGGTGGGTTTTTGTTCACCTCGCCTGTGCGCACAGACGGCGATTATAACTGGTTGCCGCAACAGGAAGTTTTGGCCAAGAAGCGCGCGAAGCTGCTGCGCGAACGACAATTTGGACCCGCTGTTTAGGTCCAGACAACAGACGATTTAAGGAGACGCAATATGGCGTTTGGCAAGGGCCACCACCTGCATCTGATTGACGGTTCGGCGTTTATATTCCGGGCTTATCACGCGTTGCCACCACTGACGCGGCAGTCCGACGGGTTGCCGGTGGGGGCAGTTTCGGGCTTCGTCAATATGCTGTGGAAGATGATCGAGGCAAACACGGGCGATGATGCGCCGACCCATGCCGCGGTGGTGTTCGACAAGGGCAGCCACACGTTTCGCAACGATCTCTACGATCTTTACAAGGCCAACCGGGATGAGATGCCCGAAGACTTGCGCCCTCAGATGCCGCTGACCCGCGATGCAACGCGGGCCTTCAATATCGCCTGTCTGGAACAGGAAGGTTTTGAAGCCGACGATATCATCGCGACCCTGGCCTGCCGCGCGCGCGACGCTGGTGGTCGGGCCACCATTATTTCGTCCGACAAAGATATGATGCAGTTGGTGGGCGGTGGCGTCGAGATGTACGACGCCATGAAGAATAACCGCATCGACAGTGATGGCGTGGTGGCCAAGTTTGGCGTGATGCCGGACAGGGTAATCGACGTGCAGGCGCTTGCTGGTGACAGCGTCGATAATGTGCCCGGCGCGCCCGGGATCGGGGTGAAGACCGCGGCTTTGCTAATTAATGAATACGGCGATCTGGAAACGCTGCTGGCGCGGGCCGAAGAGATCAAACAGCCCAAGCGTCGCCAGACGCTGATTGATAACGCTGACCAGATCCGTCTGTCGAAGACTTTGGTGACGCTGGATTGCGATATGGCGCTGGACTACGGGCTGGACACGCTGGAAGTGAAGGAGCCGGTCGCGGATGATCTGCTGGGGTTCCTGACCCAGATGGAGTTTCGCACGATCACCAAACGGGTTGCCGAGGCTTTGGGGGCCGAAGCACCGGTTATTGCCGAAGTTGAACCTAAAGGAGGCGGTGATGGTGCCGCGCCGGAAGATATTCCTTTCGATCACGCCAATTATCAGATGGTTGGGGATGCAGAGACGCTGCAGGCGTGGATTGATCAGGCCTACGCGCGCGGCTGGGTGGCTGTGGATACCGAAACGACGGGCCTGAACGAGATGACCGCAGATCTGGTGGGCGTTTGCCTGTCGGTCGAAGTCGGGCATGCGGCCTACGTGCCGGTAGCCCACAAAGCAGCGGCGTCAGATGATTTGTTCGGTTCGGACGATCTGGCTGAAGGACAGATGCCCATCGACGACGTGTTGAAGATGTTGAAGCCAATGCTGGAAGACCCCTCGGTTCTGAAAATCGGCCAAAACATGAAATACGACGCCAAGATCCTGGCTCGTTACGGCATAAATATTGACCCCATCGACGACACGATGCTGATGTCCTACGCAATGCACGGAGGCCTGCATAACCACGGCATGGATTTGCTGTCCGAGCGTTATCTGGGCCATCACCCGATTGAGATTAAATCGCTTCTCGGCACCGGCAAAAGCCAGATCACTTTCGACCGTGTGCCGCTGGAAGATGCCGTAAAATACGCCAGCGAAGACGCCGATATTACGCTGCGCCTCTGGCAGACCTTCAAGCCGCAATTGCACCAGAACAAGGTCACCACGGTCTATGAAACACTGGAACGCCCGCTGGTGCCGGTCCTGGCGGAAATGGAGATGTCCGGCATCAAGGTCGACCGCGATGTGCTTTCGCGCATGTCCAACGCCTTTGCCCAGAAGATGGCCGCGCTAGAGGATGAAATTCATGAACTGGCGGGCGAGAAGTTCAATGTAGGGTCCCCCGCACAGGTCGGCGAGATTCTGTTCGAGCGCATGGCACTGCCCGGCGGCAAAAAGGGCAAAACCGGCAAATACGCGACACCTGCGAACGTGCTGGAAGACCTGGCGACCGAACACGACTTTCCCGGACGCGTGCTGGACTGGCGGCAACTGCAAAAGCTGAAATCAACCTATACGGACGCTCTGCAAGACCACATCAATACCGACACGGGCCGGGTCCACACCTCCTATTCAATCGCTGGGGCCAACACCGGACGCCTCGCTTCAACTGACCCGAACCTGCAAAACATCCCTGTGCGCACAGAAGAAGGCCGCCGCATTCGCGAGGCCTTTGTCGCCACCGAGGGTCACACTCTGGTCTCGCTGGACTACAGCCAGATCGAACTCAGGATCCTCGCCCACATCGCCGGGATCGACGCGCTGAAACAGGCGTTCCGCGAAGGGCAGGACATTCACGCCGCCACAGCCTCCGAAATGTTCAATGTGCCGCTGGACGAGATGACACCGGATGTCCGCCGTCAGGCCAAGGCGATAAACTTCGGTGTGATTTATGGCATCTCTGGCTGGGGGCTTGCCCGAAACCTGCGGATCCCAAGGGACGAGGCGCAGGGCTTCATCGACCGGTATTTTGAGCGCTTCCCCGGTATACGCACCTATATGGACGATACCGTAGCTTTCGCGAAGGAACACAACTACGTCCAGACGCTGTTTGGTCGGAAGATCAACACCCCCGAGATTAACAACCGCGGGCCCCATGCAGGCTTTGCCAAACGCGCCGCCATCAACGCGCCCATTCAAGGCACCGCCGCTGATGTGATCCGTCGCGCGATGATCCGCATGCCAGACGCGATCACTGATCTGCCCGCCACGATGTTGCTTCAAGTGCATGACGAATTGCTCTTTGAAGTGCGTGACGATGCCGTTGATGACCTGATCAAGATTGCAAAGGGTGTGATGGAGGGCGCGGCGGATCCTGCTGTTCGTCTTGATGTGCCGCTGATTGTTGATGCGGGGCAGGGCGCAAACTGGGCAGAAGCGCATTAGAAATACTCATATGCAACAAGCCCTTGGCGCAACCTTGCGGCTTTTCGGTCGCAAAGGGTCAAAATGCCCACGGATTGCCTCAATTCTGCGCCAAATGCAGGGGTAGAAAGCTCCTATTACATCTAGGTGAATAATTTTGGGATTTAACTTATGAGCGAAGAGCCAACGGCCTCACGCGAACTGGCCGAGACTATCGCCAGCCTTGCGCCGGTTCTTCAGTCCGGAACTTTTGTCTTTTGCTCAATGTTCAACACGTCCGGCTCGCAGGATGCAATCTCAGTTTCCCGCGCGATATTTGTCGAGGATGAAGGGCTTTCAATGATCATGCCCCGCACGGAAGCCGTGCGTTTGGGAATGATCTTTGACACCACGTTCCGGCAGATCACCTTAATGGTTGATTCCACTTTGGACAGTGTGGGTCTGACGGCGTCGGTGACCAGTGCGTTGGCAGTGAAAGACATCTCGGCCAACGTGGTGACTGCCAGTCAACATGCGCATTTGTTTGTACCGTCGCGCGATGCAGATCGGGCTGTTGATGCTTTGCGTGAATTACAGCAACAAGCCCAGGCGGCGTTCGTCTAAGAATTTTTGAGCCGTTGCCGGCGAACCGCGACCGATTGGCCCTTTCCCCCATGCCGCTGGTCTTCTAAGAGACGCCTCAAGCAGTCATTACCGGGGGCAGCATGACCGAGCCAGCCATCACCGAAGACCTGATCGCAGCGCACGGGCTGACCCGCGACGAATACGCCGACATCATTCGGATTATTAACCGCGAACCCAGCTTCACTGAACTTGGCATCTTCTCGGCCATGTGGAACGAACATTGTTCCTACAAATCCTCCAAGAAATGGCTCCGCACCCTTCCAACCACCGGCCCGCAGGTCATCTGTGGGCCCGGCGAAAACGCTGGCGTGGTTGATATCGGTGACGGGCAGGCGGTGGTCTTTAAAATGGAAAGCCACAACCACCCCAGCTATATCGAACCCTATCAGGGTGCCGCCACCGGCGTTGGCGGTATCCTGCGCGATGTCTTCACCATGGGCGCACGTCCCATCGCCGCCATGAATTCCCTGTCGTTTGGCGAGGTCAGCCACCCTAAAACCAAACGTCTGGTCGCCGGCGTGGTCGAGGGCATTGGCGGCTACGGAAACCCCTTTGGCGTGCCAACCATCGGTGGTGAAGTCCGCTTTCACGCCGCCTACAACGGCAACTGTCTGGTAAACGCTTTCGCTGCCGGATTGGCGGATGCCGACAAGATTTTCTACTCGGCGGCCTCCGGCATCGGAATGCCTGTCGTCTACCTCGGCGCCAAAACCGGGCGTGACGGGGTAGGCGGAGCAACAATGGCTTCCGCCGAGTTTGACGACACGATCGAAGATAAACGCCCAACTGTTCAGGTCGGCGACCCCTTCACCGAAAAGCGGTTGCTGGAAGCTTGTCTGGAACTGATGGCCAGTGGGGCTGTCGTTTCGATCCAGGATATGGGCGCGGCAGGTTTGACGTGTTCGGCTGTCGAAATGGGCGACAAGGGCCATCTGGGCATCAAACTGAACCTCGATCTTGTGCCTGTGCGCGAAGAACAGATGACAGCCTATGAAATGATGCTGTCCGAAAGCCAGGAACGCATGTTGATGGTCCTGAAGCCGGAAAAAGAGGCCGAGGCGAAGGCCATTTTCGACAAATGGGACCTCGATTTCGCAGTGGTCGGCGAGACATTGGAGGAAGATCGCTTCCTGATCGTGCACGACGATGTGGTTATGGCCGACCTGCCGCTGTCAAAACTGGCCTCGACCGCCCCCGAGTATGACCGCCCGTATGAAATTCCGGCACCGACGCAATACCGACGCGATACCGACGTAATACCGACGTCACCGCTCGATGCCCTTAAAACTTTGTTGAAATCGCCAAATTACGCACGAAAACAATGGGTTTGGGAACAATACGATAGCCAAGTGATGGCCGATACGGTGCGCGCCTCTGGTCTGGGGGCAGGCATCGTCCGCGTCCACGATACCGACAAAATGCTGGCCTTCACGTCGGACGTAACCCCCCGTTATGTAAAGGCAAATCCGGTCGAAGGTGGCAAGCAAGCCGTCGCCGAAGCCTATCGCAATCTTTGTGCCGTCGGCGCTAAGCCTTTGGCAACAACGGATAATCTGAACTTCGGTAACCCCGAAAAGCCCGAGATCATGGGCCAGTTCGTCGGCGCCATCAAAGGTATCGGCGAAGCGTGCCAAGCCCTTGATATGCCTATCGTTTCCGGCAACGTCTCGCTCTATAATGAAACCGACGGGCAGGGCATACTACCCACCCCAACCATTGGTGCCGTTGGACTGATTGAAACCGCCGACAATCTGATCTCTGGCCACGCTAACGAAGGCGATTTTGCCATTCTTATCGGGGGCTTAGGCACACACCTCGACCAATCCGCCCTGATGGCCGAGGCTTTCAACGACGAAAACGGTGACGCACCCCACGTTGATCTTGAGGCTGAGCGCCGAAACGGCGAATTTGTCCGCAATAACAACACCCTAATACGCTCCGCCGCCGATCTGTCCGATGGCGGATTGGCATTGGCTGCTTTCGAAATGGCCGATGCCGCTGGTCTGGGTGTTTCCCTCGAAGCCGATGATATCACGGCGCTTTTCGGCGAGGATCAGGCCCGTTACCTGCTGGCTATCGCCCCCGGCAAAGCCGAAGATCTGCTTGCTCGCGCCAAAGCCGCTGACGTTCAGGTCGGTATCGTCGGAAAATTTGGCGGCAATACAGTCAGTTACGGCACGCATGCCGCCCGACTTGCCGAACTTTCCAACCTCTTCCGGTCCGCCTTTGCCGACGCCGTCGCCTGACACCCACCTGAAGCCCGACTGCGCCTCTTGCGCCGCACTCTGTTGCATTGCGTTGGACATCGAAAAGGGAGATCTGTTCCCAATCGACAAACCCGCCGGCGTGGCATGTCCAAACCTGAATGATCGCCACCTATGCCGCATCCATTCCAACCTTGAGAACAAGGGGTTTGGCGGATGTATCCAGTTTGATTGCCTTGGCGCAGGTCAACGGGTTGTCCAAGACCTTTTCAACGGGGTTTCCTGGCGTGATGATCCCAAAATCTTGTCGCCGATGTCCCAGGCTTTCCGCGATTTGCGCGACATCCATGAAGCGTTACAGCTTCTGTTCTCAGCCCGCGCCCTTCCTTTGTCCAAGGATCAAGCTCAGAAATTAGAGCGCTTTATCAACGCCCTAACGCCCGAACGTTGGACGATGCCTCTTATCGAAGCAGTCTTTGCGAACAAGACGCTGGGTCAAACTTCGGCATTCTTAAGGTCTCTTGCAGACACCGCAAAAAACAATCCCGGATCAACGCTTGCGGCGAACCCGCCCGCGCCCTAGATCTGTGACAAGACGAAAGGATCATCCATGCCGATGCAGGCCAACGAAATCGAAGCGCTTTTGCGTGAAACGTTCCCTGACGCGGACATCACCGTGCAGGGCGATGACGGCGTGCACATGTCCGCCATGGTCGTGGATGAAAGCTTTCGAAGCCTGAACAGGGTGCAGCAGCAACGCGCCGTTTATGCTGCCCTAAAGGGCAAAATGGATGGCTCTAATGGTGAGCTTCACGCGCTGGCACTGACAACCCGCGCGCCCGATTAAACCGATATTTACAATTTCGAAAGAGAGTCAGACATGAGCGCTGAAGATCAAATCAAGGAAACCGTGACCGCCAACGACGTCGTGTTGTTTATGAAAGGCACAAAAACGATGCCGCAATGCGGGTTTTCCAGTCGGGTGGCCGGTGTGTTGAATTTTATGGGCATCGAATATGCCGATGTGAACGTGTTGTCCGACGATGGTATTCGCCAGGGGATTAAGGAATTTTCTGATTGGCCAACCATTCCGCAGCTATACGTCAAAGGCGAGTTTGTTGGTGGTTGTGACATCATCACTGAAATGACTTTGTCCGGTGAACTTGACCAGTTATTCGAACAAAATGGCGTCGGCTACGACAAAGAAGCCGCCGAAAAGATCCGGGAACACAACGCCTAGGTCCTTCTTTTTGGTGAAAATACTCAATCAATAAAACGAAAAAGGCCGCCCAAAAGGCGGCCTTTTCATTTTGATTTCAAAGACTTCAGTCTTCGTCTTCAACTCGATCATCAGACGAGGTGTCTTCCGCAGATTCGGCTACAGGGCCATCATCGTCGCCAGACTGAAGCTCGTCCAACTCGGCAGCGCCGATGTCTTCGAACAGTTCGGCAATCTCGATTTCAGCCTGCGCTTCTTCTTCAGCGGCGCGATCAGCGATGTTAACGCCTTTCGCCTGAAGTTCAGCTTCTTCGGTCGAACGCGCAACGTTCAATTCGATAGTCGCATCGACCTCAGGGTGCAGGGTCACAGTGACCTTGTGCATGCCCAAATCTTTGATCGGTGCTGTCAAAGCTACCTGCTTACGATCAACCGAAAAACCAGCCTCGGTCGCCGCTTCAGCCGCGTCACGCGTTGTGACCGACCCATAAAGCGAACCACCATCAGAAGCAGACCGGATCACGATGAACTGTTGACCGTTCAGACGGCCAGCCAAATCTTCGGCTTCGGACTTTGTTTCAAGGTTGCGCGTTTCTAGCTGAGCTTTTTGCGCTTCAAACTGCTCGATGTTCGTCGAAGACGCCCACAAAGCTTTCTTTTGTGGCAACAGAAAGTTGCGCGCATAGCCGTCTTTAACATCGACGACGTCGCCCATCTGACCCAGCTTTGCCACACGTTCTAAAAGGATAACTTGCATGTCGTTCTCCTTATTTCACAGCGTAAGGCAACAACGCCAGGAACCGGGCGCGCTTGATCGCACGGGCCAGTTCGCGCTGCTTCTTAGCGCTGACAGCGGTGATACGGGAAGGAACGATTTTGCCGCGCTCAGAGATATAGCGTTGCAACAGTTTCGTGTCCTTATAGTCGATTGTCGGCGCGTTATCACCCGAGAAAGGGCAGACTTTGCGACGGCGGAAAAATGGTTTTGCAGCCATGACTTAGTCCTCCTTAGCGGCGCTCACGACGACCGTCACGGTCATCGGATTTGCGCATTTGAACCGAAGGGCCTTCTTCGTGGGCGTCGACCTTGATGGTCAGGACGCGCATCACGTCTTCATGAAGGCGCATCAGGCGTTCCATTTCCTGAACAGCCGGGGCAGGTGCCTCGGTTTTCAGAAAGGCATAGTGGCCTTTGCGGTTCTTGTTAATCTTGTAGGCCATCGTTTTGACGCCCCAGTATTCGCTTTCAACGACGTTTCCGCCATTGTCCGTAAGGACGGTGCCAAAATGTTCAACAAGGCCCTCGGCTTGCGTGTTGGACAAGTCCTGACGCGCAATCATAACATGCTCATAATGTGGCATGCATTTCTCCAGTTTTGCTCGGGCGCACTTCAAAGGATGGCGTTAAGTCCGCTGCTCCCATCCACGAGAGGTTGCGCCGGTCAAGTCGTCTTGCGGCGGACTGCGCGCTTATACACGTCCATAATCCTGTTGCAACCCCGTCCAAATACTGCCGTTTTTCGCCGTTATCCATGTTTCAATCGTTGACCCGTTAAGGACAACAGTGGATGAGCGCGATGCGAACAATTTATAACGCCGAAGACGAACAGCCGGCCCTGAAAATGATTGATACCCCATGGGGATTTCGATTGCGCCCTGCGGATATGCAGGAGCAAGCGGGCGAGGCGGTTACCGAGTGGGCTTTGACGTTTCTGGGTATTGTGCTGCTGCTCAGTGCATTCGGACAGTGGATTCTTCCCGGTTCGATGTATGGCGGCGATATGATTGCCATGAAACTGATGTTGACGGCAGTCCTTGGGGTCGCCGGAGGGCTTATCCTTTCAATTTCCGCACGCGGGTTCCGCCCCGAGGTCCAGGTCGACAAATCGCGCTCTGAAATCCGATTTGTATCTCGCAATCCTCGCGGTCGCGGCGAGATACTGGCGACGGTTGAACTGGAAAATATCATCGGCGTCGGAATGACCCGCTCCATTGATGGACCGGACTGCCACTGTTTGATTTATTTGCTGAACGGTAAGAAGCCGCTCCGGCTCGCAACCGGAACAGAACGCGAGATTAAACTGATCCGCGGGCGAATGGATGACTATGTCACGACACCCGCAGACCGCCTGGCAGCAAAGATGAGCGGTTCAGCTGCAATGGCGTGACACTGGGGGGCGGGAATTTTCCCAACGGTCATAGTCAATATCTGTTTTTTGGACACCAAATTCAAAATCGTCAGTTGCACCACAGAACTGTCCCCGACAAAGTGTGGCTCAACTTTTTGTGGGGACAACTGGGATGCCAATTTTGGATATTGATTTCGTTCGCTCGCAGTTTCCTGCATTTTCAGAAACCGATATCAATGCAACCGCTTTTTTTGAAAGTGCAGGGGGATCATATCCGTGTCGGCAAGTGGTCGATAGGCTCGAGCGCTTTTATCGCGAGCGCAAAGTCCAACCCTATTGGGCATTTGATCAAAGCCGTGTTGCTGGCGAAGAAATGGACGAAGCCCGCACCCGCCTTTCTGCAATTCTGGGCGTTGATGAAGATGAATTATGCTTTGGGCCCTCAACTACGCAGAACTCTTATGTATTGGCACAGGCGTTCCGCCAGTGGTTGTCTCCTGGCGATGCGATCATTGTCACCAATCAGGATCATGAAGCTAACACAGGCTTTTGGCGTCGATTGGCGGCAGAGGGTATCGAAGTTCGTGAATGGCTGATTGACCCAGAGACCGGACATCTTGATCCCAGGGATCTTCCGGGCCTTTTGGATGGAGCGAGATTGCTTTGCTTCCCGCATTGCTCGAATGTGATCGGTGAAATTAACGACGTGACATCGATAACCGGGATCGCTCGACAGGCTGGGGTTTTTACCTGTGTGGACGGCGTCAGCTATGCCCCGCACGGGTTTCCAAATGTCACCGATCTTGGCGCCGATATTTATCTGTTTTCGGCCTACAAAACCTACGGACCTCATCAAGGCGTAATGGTGGTGCGTCGTGAATTGGCAGAAAAACTTCCAAACCAGGGCCATGGATTTAACGCGGGCTATCTTAATAAAAAGTTTGTTCCCGCAGGGGATGACCACGCTCAAATTGCCGCCTGCGCGGGAATGGCTGATTATGTAGATGCGCTATATGCATCAATGGGTTTGGATCATCGCAATGCCAGTGAGCGTGCGGGCGCTGTACACGATGCAATGCGTCAAACCGAGATCGAGCTTCTTCAGCCCCTACTGGACTTTGTAGTCTCAAAAAATTCGTTAAGGCTGATCGGTCCGACGGACGCAGAGAAACGTGCGCCAACAGTATCGATTTTGTCTTCCAGGCCAGGCGAAGAGATTGCGGGCGAGTTGGCGCATCACGGTATCGCTACGGGCGGCGGCGATTTTTACTCACCAAGGCCTCTGCAGGCCATGGGCATCGATACTGACCATGGAATTCTTCGTCTCAGTTTTACTCATTATACTTCCCGTAGAGAACTTGACCGGTTGATTTCTGCGCTAGATCACGTCTTGTAACGGGCTGTGGAAACGATGGACGGAAGTTCTCCTATCATATGGTGGGTCAGAAAGGATTTGCGGCTTTCTGATAATCAGGCGCTGCAATGTTGCCTTGAAACCGGGCAACCGATCATCCCTGTTTTCATCCTTGATGAAGTGTTTGAAACCTATGGTGCCTGTCCATTATGGCGTTTTGGGCTGGGCGCGAAACACTTTGCCGAAACCCTTGGCTGTATCGGATCAAAACTGACGTTTCGTCGGGGCAATGCTCTTCAGGTTCTAAAAGACTTGGCTGCCGAAACCGGCGCAACGGGCATTTTTTGGTCACGCGCCTATGACCCCGATCAAGTTGCCCGCGATCGAAACGTCAAATCGGCATTGGAAGAAATTGGCATTCCATCAAAAAGCGTGCCGGGCCATCTTTTGTTTGAACCGTGGGACGTTAAGACCAAGGCTGACGGGTATTATCGCGTTTATTCGCCTTTTTGGCGGGCCGTGAAAGACCGGCAAATCGATGTCCCATTAAGGGTGCCGACTGGTATACCTAGCCCCGGCAACTGGCCACAATCTGATGACCAGGCGGAATGGCGTCTGCGTGACCGAATGCAACGTGGTGCCGCGATAGTCGCCAATCATGTGGCTATTGGTGAAGAGGCGGCGCAAGGTCGACTTGATCGGTTTTTAAGCACTTCTGTCGGTGCGTATCGCGAACAACGCGATATTCCTTCACAGCCTGCGACGTCGGGACTTAGTGAAAATTTGGCCTGGGGCGAAATCTCACCGCGCGTAATATGGCATTCGGGTATGCGTGCCTTAAGCGAAGGCAAACATGGGGCTGAACACTTCCTGAAAGAACTTGTATGGCGCGAGTTTGCGTATCATCTGGTCTGGCACACGCCCCACATCGTCAAAGACAATTGGCGAGATGGATGGAATTCATTTCCTTGGGGCGAAGACCCGAGAACACCCGAAGTTCGGGCATGGACGCAAGGGCGCACAGGCGAACCTTTCGTCGATGCCGCCATGCGTGAGCTCTACACCACGGGATACATGCACAACCGGGCGCGGATGATCGTTGCCTCTTATCTGACGAAACATCTTCTGACTCACTGGCGCATTGGGCAGGAATGGTTTGCTGATTGCCTGTTGGATTGGGATCCGGCGTCAAATGCAATGGGCTGGCAGTGGGCAGCAGGGTCGGGGCCGGACGCTTCGCCCTTCTTTCGGATTTTCAATCCAACAACTCAGTTGAAGAAATTTGATCCCGACAACATCTACCGCGACCGCTGGATTGCAGAACTGGCCAATCCGAAAACTCAGACTTCGCTGGACTACTTCAAAGCAGTGCCCAAATCCTGGCAGATGCAGCCGGATGACGAATACCCAATGCCAATCGTTGAACTGGCCGCTGGTCGGCACAGAGCGCTAGATGCCTACAGGTCCAGGGATTTCTGATCAGGACTGGCGGATCCTCAAAAACTGATTATTCTGCGCGCGCAAACGGTTCGCGCGAGAATGCTGCGCCGCAATAGGAGTTTTGAACTATGTCGCTCAAGGGGAAAACTGCCGTCATAACAGGATCAAATTCTGGTATTGGCTTGGGCATCGCACGCGAGTTGGCGAAAGCCGGGGCAAATGTGGTTTTGAACTCATTCACTGACCGTGATGAAGATCATGCACTTGCCGACGAGATCGCAAAGGAAACCGGCGTTAATGCGCGTTATATTAAAGCGGATATGTCTAAAGGCGATGAGTGCCGGGACCTGATCGAGCAGGCTGGCGTTTGCGATGTTCTGATCAACAATGCAGGTATCCAGCACGTCGCGCCGGTTAACGAATTCCCGACAGAAAAATGGGATGCGATCATCGCGATAAACATGTCGTCGGCATTTCATACAACAGCCGCGGCATTGCCGAAGATGCGTGCCGCGGGTTGGGGCAGGGTAGTTAATATCTCATCCGCCCATGGCCTGCGCGCAAGCCCGTTTAAATCGGCCTATGTCACTGCAAAACATGGCGTCGTCGGTATGACCAAAGTTGTTGCACTAGAGACGGCGAAAGAACCGATCACAGCGAACGCGATCTGCCCAGGTTACGTTCTGACCCCCTTGGTCGAAGCGCAAATCCCGAACACAGCCAAAGAGTACGGCATCTCAGAAGACGAGGCTATTGAGAAGGTTATCTTGCTAAAGCAACCTTCCAAGGAATTCGTAACTGTTGAACAGATTGGGGGCATTGTGAAATTCCTGTGCTCGGATGCTGCTGTACAAATCACTGGCACAACCATCTCCGCCGACGGCGGCTGGACATCTCAATAGGCGCTCGGTTTGGTAAAGAAGATCAATTTGGCCCTTCAGGGCGGCGGTGCGCATGGCGCTTTCACCTGGGGTGTCCTGGACCGTCTTTTGGAAGACAAGACAATCGAGATTGCAGGAATTTCCGGAACATCAGCCGGTGCGCTGAACGGTGCAGCTTTGAAAGCAGGTTTGGTGCAGGGAGGACGTGAGGGCGCGCGGGAGAACCTGGATTGGCTTTGGAAACGTGTTGGTGCGCTTTCAGACGGCCCCATAAGCGACTGGATCGAGGCCGTGTCGCCCAACACCGAACTGCTCAGCCGAACAATCGAAAACTCGCTACCGTTTACTTTTGTTGACGCGGCATCGCGTATCGTTTCGCCCTATCACTACGGACCGTTCTACAAGAACCCGCTTGAGAAGATCACACGCCGGCTTCATTTCGACGCGATTTGCGGCGATCAAGGTCCGGCACTCTACGTCTGTGCGACAAATGTCCGAACCGGCAAGATCAAGGTTTTTTCGGGCGATGAAATCTCTACCGACGCGCTTTTGGCATCTGCCTGCCTACCATGTTTCAGGCAGTTGAAATCGATGGTGAAGCCTATTGGGATGGCGGTTACAGTGGAAACCCGGCCTTGTTCCCGCTGTTTGACGTTGAACTGCCGGACGACATAGTCATCGTTAATATCAATCCACTGGTGCGCGACGAGATACCAAAAGAACCCCGGGACATCCTGAATCGGATCAATGAGATCAGTTTCAATTCATCCATGTTGCGTGAACTGCGGGCCATCGCCTTTGTGAAAAGGTTGATCACCGAGGGAAACGCGAACTCTTCTGGTATGAAGAATGTGCTAGTTCACATGATCGCCGATGACGAACTGATGACCGATCTTGGTGTCGCTACAAAGACGATGCCTACGCCGGCGATAATTCGGCGATTGAAAGAGGCGGGTCGTATTGCTGCGGAAGAGTTCCTGAATTCTCATAGCGACGCGATCGGCGTTAAATCCAGCGTCGATCTGTCATCAATGTACGAATAGTCCGGCGGATTACTCCAGCGGTGAATCAATCAATGTGGCCGCTAGAATGATCAGGAACAATAGCGGAAGCACAAAACCGCCCGAGCTTGAAGCGCCGGCCACAATCGACTCTGGCTCCATAACTTCGGGTTCGATGCGCGGCGCGGCAGCACCGCCCGCGTGAAGTGGCGAAGCTGACATTGCGATGGCCGCGGCAATTGCTGTTGCTGGCTTGGTATACTTCATTGTCGCATCCGATCTCATGTGGCCGCAACGCTGTGTGGCACGTAACGTGCGCTAATATACCAGAAAATCGCCCTCGGCTGCAGGATAACTTCGCGGAATATGAAAATGGTGTTCTCTCCACCACACAGACAAGACCCATTTTTCTCCTGCGCCCGGCCCAAACCCTACATGCGCGCTGTCGGGGTGTGTGATGTTCTGACCGGGTAAAGTGTTCTGCATGACCAAAACGCGACCTAGTTTAGGGCGCACGGCAACCATTAAGTTGGGAAAAGCTGTTTGGCCTTCTTCCTCGACGTCGTTTAAATAGCATAACGTTGTAAACAACCGCTGGCCGCCGCGATGAAACAGGTCGCTGGACTCGCCGTGTTCTGGCGGTATTCGAACAATTGCAGAGATGTCAGTCATCAACTGCGTCAGAACGGGATCTGACCACTGGTCCACCAGGGCTGCCTGATTGGTGTGTTTTTCGCCCACAACCCGCCCATCCTTGGTGCCATATGATGGCTGCTCCAATCGATCCTGACCGGCGGCAATGGCAGCATCCGCCACTTCCTGTCCAAAGACACCGTCAAAGACTGCAATCAACGGATTTACGTTCAGAATTCTGCTGTCCATGTTCAGACGCCTCGCCGGTATTCATTTTGCGAACGATACAGGCCGCGACCGTCAGTTCAAGAGGCGCGCGCAGGTGGCTGCCGCACTTCTCCAATGGGTGTTGGCTTGGCGCTCTTGCCGTTGGGGTAAACAAGGCCTGCGGAAATCACCAGTTTTGCTGCGTCCTCCACCGACATGTCCAATTCCACAACATCGCTCGTTGGCACAAACAACAGAAAGCCGGACGTCGGGTTTGGCGTTGTTGGTAGAAAGATCGCAGTCTTGCCTTCTTCGAGCGGGATCTTGCTCGAAATCTCACCCTTGGCATCTGTGGAAATAAAGGCAATCGCCCAGATGCCTTTGCGCGGATACTCAACCAGACAGGCCTTATCGAAAGACGTTTCGGATTGGGCAAAGACCGTTTCAGCTATTTGCTTCAAGCCATTATAAACCGATCTTACCACCGGTAGACCTTGAACCAAACTTTCAGCCCAGCCTAACATCGACCGCCCGATCAGGCCCTTTGCCAACCATCCTACAAACACGGTGAATATCAAAAAGACCAAGACGCCGATCCCGCGTATGGAAAGGCCCACGTATTGATCCGGGCGCAACCAGGCAGGAACAAACGGCAAGACCCAACTGTCGACCCAGCCCGCCATGGTCCAGATCAACCACAATGTCAGACCAATCGGTGCAATCACCACCAGTCCGGTCAGAAACGACGCTCTGAACGAACCAAACGGGCCGCGCCGTTTCTTTTGTGGTTTTTTCTCGTCGTCAAAGGGTTTGGACATTCGGGGTCTTCCGGCAGGACAATGTTAAAATAGGGGGCAAAAAAGCAGGGAACAATGCCCAGAAACAGAAATCACCGCATACCAGGCCGATTTGCCAGGCATTTGGCGATTTCCGACGCAAGGCGCGCATTATTTAATACCAACTCGATGTTGGCTTCCAGAGATGCGCCATTCGTTAGCTCAAAAATGCGCTGTAACAAAAACGGCGTTACATCTTTTCCCCCAATGCCTTGTTGATTGGCCTCGTCGTTAGCCTGCGCAATGATTGGAGCAAGAACGTCTGCGGAAATCTCGGCTACTGCCGGTATCGGGTTAACCACTAGCTGACCGCCGGACAATCCCATGTGGCGACGCATCGCAAAAGCATTGGCGATATCTGCCGGTACATCCATACGCAGTGGGGCCTGGATGCCAGATGCCCGCGACCAGAATGCTGGCACTTCATCCTGGCCAAAAGCAATCACAGGAACTCCATTCGTTTCAAGAACTTCCAGCGTTTTTGGTATGTCCAAGATGGCTTTTGCACCTGCCGCGACAACAATAACCGGTGTCTTCGACAACTCCTGCAAATCCGCCGAGATATCGAATGACCGCTCGGCTCCCTTGTGCACACCGCCGATGCCGCCGGTGGCGAATACTTCGATACCAGCCAACTGCGCGGCGATCATCGTCGCAGCAACTGTTGTCGCTCCGTTCCCTTTATCTGCGATGCAAACCGCTAAGTCCGCGCGCGAAAGTTTCGCAACATTGTCTGCCCTGGCGAGTTTATCAAGTTCGCTTTCGCCAAGACCTATCTTCAGACGCCCCCCAAGAATGGCAATTGTTGCCGGAACCGCACCGTTTTCGCGAACGCAAGACTCAACTAGTCGTGCGGTTTCTACGTTCCGGGGAAATGGCATCCCAGGAGTGATAATTGTCGATTCAAGGGCGACAATCGGCGCACCTGATTCTCGGGCCTTGGCAATTTCTGCCGAAAAATCCATTGGCACATTCACGATGGAACATCCCCAGATACATATACTGCGGCCGCATTCAGGGCCGCTTCCAATGCTTGCTGCCCATCTTGTCCGCGAGCTTCGGCTGCCATGTGCGAAGCCATGAATGTGTCGCCAGCACCGGTCACCCGGGTCACCAGAACTTCTGGCGGGGTGGCGACCAGTATTCCGTTTTTCGCCGCATGCGCCGCTGCGCGGCCGCCGTCAGTGACCAATACTTGTGCGGCGCCACGGTTTAACAACGCTTCCGCCGCTTCGGGAGCTGATGCAAACGTCGTTTTGCACAGCAAACCGGCTTCCTCAAGATTGACGTACAGAGTGGCGTAAGGACAAGCTAGCAACGGCATAAGGCGTTCTGCTTTTCCCGGCGACGCCGGAGCGACACGTAAATCAGCCTTGGCAAAAAGTGGGCTCTTTGCGATTTCCATCAAAAGGCTTTCCGTCAAGTTGTCGTCCAGGGCTATTTGCCCGGAATAGGGTGATTGAGCCGACCCCAATCGACCATTTTCCAACGGCCGTAATATTTTAGCGCCCGCCGCTTCAAGCGAATGCGCATCAGCGATGGCTGCAATTAGCCCGTTTGCGCCTTCAACGGCCATATATCTATCGGTTGGCAAATCGTCGGAACGGTAGATGAACTGGGTGTCCATTCCCAACCGGTTGGCCGCATTGACCAACTCGTCACCTTCTTCGTCCCGACCGATAGCGGTCAGCAACACAGGCTGCATCGAAAACCGGCGCAATGTCATTGCGATGTTCATCGCTACACCGCCGGGAAGCCGCGTGATCCGTCCTGGCACATCCGAACCCACACGCATCACGGCGCTGGCCCGTCCAATCACGTCCCACAACACTGACCCAATGCACAATACTTGAAGTTCTTTTGTCATGGCGTCGGTTTGGCGAAGCTAGTTGCAGATGGCAAGCCCCAGTGACGTGTAGAACGGCCTTCTACTTATCGCGTAGTTTAGCGCCTTCCGGGTCAAATGGTGCCTGTTCCAGCACACGCGCAACATGAGGCTTGCCCAGAATTGCAACATGAACTGTATCGCCGGGCTCGGCTGTTCCAGCACGTAGATAGGACAAAGCCAGAGATTTCTCGACGCTATATCCGTATGCTCCTGAACTGACCTGACCAATCGGCGTGCCATCCAACGCAAAGATCGGTTCACCACCCGAGGCATCCGCCGTCTGCACCTCGATCTCAAGCAGCCGGAGCATTTCACGGGCTGGCTGCCCGGAAATTTCCTCCCAGGCATCCTTGTTCATGAACTCTTTGTCGGCTTTGATCAGGCCAGCAAGCCCGGATTCATGTGGCCAATACTCGGGGCTGTAATCGCGTCCCCATGAACCATACCCTTTTTCCAACCGCATACTCATCAAAGCACGGCTGCCAACAGGGCCAGCGCCAAGGGCAGGGGCCTCGGCCAAGAGCGCCTCATAGAGTTTAAGCTGGTCGTCGGCGGCGCAATGCAACTCCCAACCCAGATCACCAGTGAAAGAGACGCGGATTGCGACGCAATCAACCCCCGCGACGGTAATGCGTTGCGAACGCATAAACGGGAACGCTTCATTGGAAAGATCTGCGTTCGTCAATCTAGCAAGCAAATGCCGCGATTGCGGGCCAGCAATGTTAAACCCGCAATAGCTCTCAGTTAGACTTTCGAATTTTTTGCCCTCCGGAAGTGGCAGGGCACGGAAAAATCGCAAATGGAAGCGCTCGGCCATTCCAGATCCGATGATCCAGAACGTCTCTTCATCAAGTCGAGTTACCGTGAAGTCCCCGGCAACACCGCCACGTTTCCCAATCAGCGGGGTTAAACAACTACGGCCAACACCTTTCGGCATTCGATTGGCAAATAAGGCGTTCAACCAATCTTCGGCACCGGAGCCCTGAACGCGATATTTGGCGAAGTTGGAAATATCCAGGATACCAGCATTTTCGCGCAGCATCCTGCATTCGCGCCCCACGGGTTCAAACCAGTTCTGGCGTGCAAACCCATAACTTTCCTCTTGCGGTTCACCGTCTTGAGCGAACCAAAGCGGATGCACCCAGCCATAGTTCAGTCCAAAATGCGCCCCCATGGATTTTTGCAGACCGTATGCCGGACGCACACGCGCCGGACGCCCTGCCGTGCGTTCTTCGTTCGGAAAGTGGATTTTGAAGCGGTTCGCATATTGGTCACCAACCCGTGCCTTGGTGAACTCTTTGCCAGCCCAATGCCCGTAACGGGCTATATCCCAACCAAACAAATCCAGTGTTGGTTCACCTTCGACCATCCATTCTGCCGAAAGCTTGCCCAACCCGCCGTTCTGGCTGAAACCGGGGATGATCCCGCAGCAGCAGAAATACCCGGTCAGTTCCAGTACCGGCCCAAACAGAGCCGAACTATCCGGCGACCAGATCATCGGCCCATTGATCACACGCTTGATGCCTGCTTCTCCAACAGCGGGAACCCGATCAATAGCGCGCATCATGTTGTCTTCTATGCGCTCCAGATCATCGGCAAAAAGCTCATGGCCAAAGCCTTGTGGCGTTCCGTCTTCGGCCCAGAACCTTACGTCGCGCTCATAAGCGCCCATCAAAAGACCCTGTCCTTCCTGACGAAGATAGTATTCCCCATCCCGATCAGCGACCGATGGTAAGCGACGGTCCATTCCCGCGATTTCATCTATCGTCTCAGTCACGAAATACTGATGCTCGGTTGGCAAAAGCGGCAATTCAAACCCCGCCATTGCCGCCACTTCACGAGCCCATAGACCGGCAGCATTCACAACCCAGGGTGTGCGGATATCACCCTTGTCAGTGCGAACGATCCAACTACCATCAGGTTGCTGTTCAGTTCCTGTCACCGGTGTAAATCGATGGATTTCCGCGCCTCTCTGCCGCGCTCCAACGGCGTAGGCATTCGTGACCCCGGATGGATCAACATTGCCGCCGTCGGGTTCAAACATAATGCAGCGAATGCCATCGTAGTTCACCATCGGATGCAGCCGTTCAGCCTCATCTCGGCTGACTTCATGGAAGTTCATCCCAAACCGGCGCGCTTTGGCTTCCTGCAATCGAAGTTGATGTTCGCGCTCTTCGGTCTGCGCCAGATAAAGGCTACCGGGTTGAAATACCCCGCAACTTTGCCCGGTTTCTGCCTCCAACTCGGCGTATAGGTTCATCGTATAGTGCTGCAGCCGCGAGATATTCGTGGAGTCATGCAAGCCATGGATATTGGCAGCGGCATGCCAGGTGGAACCGCTTGTCAATTCCGAGCGCTCCAACAGAACCACATCTGTCCACCCAAGTTTGGTCAGATGATAAAGGATCGAACAACCGACAACACCGCCCCCGATGACGACTGCCTGCGTGTGAGATTTCATGAGATTTTCCAAGTCATAATCATTGATGTTTTAATGCAGCTTATGATCACTACGGCGAAACGATCTGGTAAAAAAGCGCCATTTTAACCGGTCAAAATGTCGGAGAAGTAACCCGTGCTTTTCGGGAGTGATTAACCTGCCGCCGAGAACGCTGTAGGCACTTTTCTTGAGATCTTTGTCGGACTACTCTTGCGCCACCGCGCCTCAAGGGAAAGCTGCCAATGTCACTCACAAATGAAACCTTTGAATTTCTGGCTGACCTTGAAAAGAACAACACAAAGGCTTGGTTTGAAGACAACCGTGACCGATACGAGCAGCATTGGAAGTCTGCTGGTCTGGCCTTTATCGATCAGTTTGCCGCCTTGGTGGCAAAACAAGACCCGGCTTTGAAAGCCGAGGTACGGCTGAACGGCTCATTGCGTCGGATCAACCGGGACGTCAGGTTTTCCAAAGATAAGTCCCCATATAACGCCCGCCTGCATATGATCTTCTGGAGCGGTAGCCACCCGACAAGGTCACCCGGCCTCCATATCGTTTTGCAGCCTGGTGGAGTTGGCTTTGGTGCTGGGCATTTTGCCATCGACCCCAAAGCGCTCGCCGCCTACCGCGCCCGAATATTGGACGACAAAGATGCAGAAACTTTGCAGTCCGCAATAGCATCGGCCAAGGCTGTGAATTGTTCGCTTGGCCCGCCCGATCTGGCGCGGATTCCCAAGGGATTTGATGCCAATCATCCCCGTGCCGAACTTTTGCGCTACAAAGCCTTCGTTGCGCGCACATATGACAAACCCGTGTCGGCAAAGGTTCTTGGACCCGACAAAGCCGATGCCTGGATGCAGAAAACAACGGCAGCTCTGATGCCGCTGATCCGCTGGCTGTCTTAAGCCTTAGGTGCGCTGGCCGGCAAAACGGGCCTGCCACTCGTCCCGCTCTTCGTCGCTGATCTTTCGGAAAAGAACATCGGGAACAGTAAAGTCATGCTCTGCCGGAAGGGCGTTCAACGCCGCCTCAACATCCTCGGGCCATTCCATGTCCAACGTGTTCATGGCTGACAGCATGCGCGCCGAAGCGTCCGGGATAAATGGTGCCGAGATGACGGCGTAAAACCGGATCAGATTCAAAGCCATGCGGACCACAGCGGCGGCGCGATCCGGATCTTCCTTGAATGCGGCCCAAGGAGCCGCTGATTGCAGATATTCATTGCCCTGCACCCAAAGTGCGCGCAGTTCTGCGGACGCCTTGCGCACTTCCATGGCCTCCATCTGGGTTTGGTATGCGTTCAACCCTTTTTGCAATCTTTCGATCAATGCCTGTTCGTCCGGCCCCCAATCGCCAGCGCCCGGAACTGTCTCTCCAAACTTGGAACGGCAAAACTTCGTGACGCGGCTAACGAAGTTCCCCAGCACATCCGCCAGGTCTTTGTTGACCGAGACCTGGAAATTCTCCCAGGTGAATTCACTGTCCGAACTCTCCGGTGCATGGCTCAATAGCCACCAACGCCAGTAATCCGCAGTTAGGATCTCCAGCGCCTGATCCATGAAGACGCCGCGCCCCTGGCTGGTGGAAAACTGCCCGCCGTCATAATTCAGATAGTTGAATGACTTGATATAATCGACCAACTTCCAAGGCTCTCCAGAACCGATGATGGTCGCGGGGAATGACAGTGTATGAAACGGCACATTGTCCTTGCCCATGAACTGGACATATTTGACGTCATCGGCCCCTTTATCGGTGCGCCACCAACGCTCCCACTCGGCATCGGACGCGCCGCGACCGTCCGACCATTCCTTGGCGCAGGCGATGTATTCAATCGGCGCATCAAACCAAACATAGAAGACTTTGCCTTCCATGCCCGGCCAGTCTGCGTCCCCGCGCTTCACCGGCACCCCCCAATCCAAATCGCGGGTAATGCCCCGGTCCTGCAAACCATCACCGTCGTTCAGCCACTTCTTGGCAATCGACGTTGTCAGGATTGGCCAATCCTTCTTGCCATCAATCCAGGTCGACAGGTCTTCTCTTAACGTTCGCTGCTTCAGATAAAGATGCTTTGTTTCGCGCACTTCCAGGTCGGTCGATCCCGAGATCGCCGAACGCGGCTCAATAAGATCAGTTGGATCCAACTGTTTGGTACAATTCTCGCATTGATCCCCGCGGGCGCGGTCATAACCACAGTTGGGGCAGGTGCCTTCAATGTAGCGGTCTGGCAAAAAACGACCATCTGTATTGGAATAAACCTGACTTTCGACCACCTCATCTATCAGTCCGGCATCTGCCAGACGCCCGGCAAAATGCTGAGTCAGAGCGTGGTTCTGCGGCGAAGATGACCGTCCATATTTGTCAAATGACAAACGGAACCCGTCCGCCAGATCCTTTTGAACCTGCCACATCTCAGCACAATATTCGGCCACCGGCTTGCCTGCCTTCGCAGCCGCCAGTTCAGCAGGGGTGCCATGCTCATCCGTGGCGCATAGAAACAGAACCTCATTGCCGCGTGCCCGCATATAGCGCGCATATAAATCCGCAGGCAGCTGCGACCCAACCAGATTGCCCAGATGCTTGATTCCATTGATGTATGGAATTGCCGATGTAATGAGGATCCGTGCCATGAAATTCGCGTTCCCTTAAAGCGCGCGATCTCATAACGCAGGGCAGGGCGGTCGTCACGCTCATTCTTTTCTTATGCATTCTTCTTGGGTCAAATACTCCGGGGAGCGCGAGGGGCAGCGCCCCTCGCCACCGCGACCGCAAAGCGGGCGCAACAACGCCCTTGCATTCTTTGCTGAACCGGCCTAAACGGCGCGCACTTCACAGGCAGGGCTTGGGTCTTCGGGGGAGAAATCCTCGAACGATCCGCCGGTTGGGAGAAATCCCTTGATGGCTCTGCCGAGGCGCGAAACCGGAAAAGGAATATGGACATGGCGCTCCCTGATTTTTCAATGCGCCAGCTTCTCGAAGCTGGTGTGCACTTTGGTCACCAAACCCAACGTTGGAATCCCCGTATGGGCGAATTCATCTATGGCGACCGCAACGGCATTCACATTCTCGATCTGACACAGACGGTTCCCATGCTGGACGCCGCTCTGAACGTCATCCGCGAGACTGTGGCCAAGAACGGCCGCATCCTCTTTGTCGGCACCAAGCGTCAGGCCCAAAAGCCAATCGCTGACGCCGCTGAGAAATGCGCACAGTATTACATGAACCACCGCTGGCTTGGCGGCACGCTGACCAACTGGAAAACCGTTTCCCAGTCGATCAAGCGTCTGAAAGCTATCGACGAAAAAATGGCCGAGGGTGCCGAGGGCCTGACCAAGAAAGAACGTCTTGGTATGGAGCGTGAGCAAACCAAATTGCAGGCATCGCTTGGCGGTATCCGCGAAATGGGCGGCGTGCCGGACCTGATCTTTGTTATCGACGTGAACAAAGAAGACCTGGCCATCGCAGAAGCCAAAAAGCTGGGCATTTCGGTTGTTGGCATCGTTGATACAAATTGCTCGCCAGATGGTGTGGATTACATCATCCCCGGCAACGACGACGCAGCTCGTGCCATCGCGCTATACTGCGATCTGGCCAGCCGCGCCGCGCTCGACGGAATGAGCGCCCAACTGGGTGCGGCCGGTGTTGACCTTGGCGCTTTGGAAGAAGCTGCCGAAGAAGCGATTGAACCAGAGGCTGCTGCACCTGTAGAAGCACCTGTTGAAGAAGTTGCAGTCGAAGAAACGCCCGCTGCTGAAGACGCAAAAGCCGAGGAAGCAAAAGCCGAATAAGGCCGCTGCTGTCACGTTATTGAAACTGGGCGCGGCAATTGTCGCGCCCGATGAATTCCAGATATTGAGGAGAGCCAAAATGGCAATCACGGCTGCACTTGTAAAAGAGCTCCGCGACAAATCCGGCGCGGGCATGATGGACGCCAAGAAGGCGTTGACCGAAAGCAATGGCGATATGGAAGCCGCAGTAGACTGGCTGCGCACCAAGGGCCTTGCAAAAGCTGACAAAAAAGCAGGTCGTACAGCGGCAGAAGGCTTGGTTGCAGTAAAAACCGACGGCGGCAACGCTGTCGCAGTCGAAATCAACTCGGAAACAGACTTCGTCGGCAAGAACGCCGAGTTCCAGGAAATGGTCGCAGCATTTGCTGATGCCGCTCTGGGTGTTGATACGGTCGAGGCACTTGCTGGCGCCCCAGTTGGCGCTGCCGGCAAGCCAGGCAGCGAAGTTCTGACCGATGCAATCGCCAAGATTGGTGAAAACATGCAGCTGCGTCGCATGACCAAACTGTCGGGCGAAAACGTTGTATCTTACGTCCACAACGCCGCAGCGGCGGGCATGGGCAAAATCGGTGTTCTTGTTGCCTTCACAGGCAGTGACACAGGTGTTGCCAAGCAGGTCGCGATGCACATTGCGGCAGTGAACCCTGCTGCTCTGTCCGAAGCTGATATGGATCCAGCTGTTGTTGAAAAAGAAAAGCAAATTCAAATGGATATCGCCCGCGAAAGCGGCAAGCCCGAGCAGGTCATCGAAAAGATGATCATCGGTCGCATGAAAAAATTCATCGGCGAATCCACATTGCTGAACCAGTCCTTCGTTGTGAACCCTGATCTCACAGTCGGTGCAGCAGCAGCCGAGGTTGGTGTCGAAATCACTGGTTTCGCACGCATGGAAGTCGGTGAAGGCATCGAAAAGAAAGTGGAAGACTTCGCCGCTGAGGTCGCAAAAGCCGCTCAAGGCTGATTGATCCACATAGAATAAGGGCGACACCGTCGGGATACGGTGTCGCCCTATTACTGTTTACCCACTCTGCGCGCGACCAATGGGGATGAGGTAATCACGCAGACCCAACTCGTTCAGATAAGCGCCGACCTTCCAGCGTTTAATTCGCTCTCAGGCCGGCATCGGTTTCCCGATGACCCTCACTGTGACACCCGAAATTACGAGCGATGTCCGAGGGAAGTTCCTAGGCTAATGCCACCACTCACGGAACACGCCTACTATGACCCTGATATTGACGTAGGGGAAGTGTGGGAATCCCTACCGACCACAGAATTATTGCTGCTGTGGACGTCGAATTCGAATGTAAATCGATTTAGATTTCCGCAATAAATATTTGCCGTTGCAACGAAGCCTTCATAACGGCCTGAGCGGTTGTATCGGCTTCAAGTGATTCTCGCGCTTTTCGAAGGTGTTTTTCCACTGTTCCAGCGGTCAATCCAAGGATCGTCGCGGCGTCCTGCACTGTCTTTCCTTCGCTGACCCACTCAAGAACTTCTCGCTGACGCGCTGTCAGCTTCTGTAGTCGACGCGGATAGGGTAGGGAGCTGATTTTCAGGTGCGCCACTTGATTCAGAAGTAGAATTTCGTCGCCATCGCGTTCCCAAATCTGATCTGCTTCCTCTTGATCGATGCCGCAACGCGCAGTCAAACCAATCGCAGCCTTCTGCCGTATCGAACTGTCCGGAAACGAAATCGTAAATCCGGACCGCACATCGTGTTGTTGATTGAATTCGAGAACCTCCATCTGAGCCGCCGTAAAACTGGCCCGGTTTTCTTCAAGCCATCGCCAAGACATGACACCGACGTTCTCCAATGCCCATCCCACCATCGGCGCAAACGTAAACATCTTTGATTGCACGAACTTCTCAACGTAGTCGTCTGAAAAATTTGACAAAATCATCATATCGCCCGGGTCGCCGAGATTGGATTTTGTCCGAAATAATGTGAAGCCGTATATCAGCCGATCAAAGCCAAACCGCGCCATTTCGGTCGTCAAAACTGCCCAGGCTGCTTCTACAGTCTGAGCTTCAACAATTTGCTTCAGTGCTTCCTTGGTCACTTCCGGTCCGTCAAATGCTGGTCAAGCGCTTGCAGCGCCAGAACGTAGCCATGAATACCGAAACCGGAAATAATGCCTAAGGCGACTGATGTGATAAAGCTATGATGGCGGAACGTTTCGCGCGCATGGATGTTGGACACATGAACTTCGACTGTTGGCACTTCAATTGAAGCAATCGCGTCGCGAATAGCTATCGAAGTGTGAGAATATGCGCCTGCATTCAACACGATACCATCAAACTTGTCCCGCGCTCCGTGAAGTGCATCAATCAATACGCCTTCATGGTTTGACTGCAGAAACTCGACGCTATGTCCCAGGTTCGTTGCAGCCGCCAGGCAGTTCGCTTCAACATTCTTCAATGTCTCGCTGCCATAAATCTCTGGCTGCCGAGTGCCCAGCAAATTCAGATTTGGACCGTTTAAGACTAACAGCGCCGACATGTGCAGTTCCTCAAGACTTCGCGAACGTTTCCCGTGCTCATTCATTTTCCTTAACAGGCAACAGGTTACAGGTGCAATCATATCCTAGATCGCATATGTCCGGGATCGATGACATGGTTGCGGAAATGCCCATTGTTTATGGGAGTGGGATGTATGTTTGATTGTACCAGTATGTTTTAACTGAGTTTTCTTGATATCTACACGATACCAATATTTAACATAATACTGATTATGCGATGACGCTTGTGGTAACTGTAAGCTACTCAGAACGCTGCAAATGCCTACCCCAGCGCATATCCAGCGCCCCTGACCGTCCTCAGCAAGTCATCTCCACCATACTGGCCCAGGGCTTTGCGCAATCTGCCGATATGAACGTCGACAGTTCGAGTATCCACGTAAATGTCGCGGCCCCAGACACGATCCAACAATTGTTCGCGCGTCCACACACGTCCGGGCTTTTCCATAAATGTGCTCAACAGTCGAAATTCCGTTGGCCCAAGGTTGATTTCATCACCAGCCCGCATAACGCGATACGTTTCAGAATTCAGCTCTATGTCGTCAAACGTCAGCACCTCACCTACCGAGGCCGGTCTTGTCCGCCGAAGTTGCGTGCGCACACGCGCCATCAGTTCAACCACAGAATACGGCTTGATCATGTAATCATCTGCGCCGGTTTCCAGCCCACGAACCTTGTCCGCTTCTTCGCTGCGCGCACTTAACATAATAATCGGAACTTTCCGCGTGGCCGCATTGGCCTTCAATCGGCGACAGATCTCGATCCCGGAAACACCGGGTAACATCCAATCCAGAAGTATGATGTCTGGTTCAACCTCATCCACCATCAAAATGGCTTCATCACCTGTCTCGGCTTTGGCTACCCGAAAGCCCTCGGCTTCAAGGTTGTAGGTCAGCACTTCAAGTTGCGCGGACTCGTCCTCAACCACCAGAACGCTTGGCGATTTCACACTCATGATTCTAGCTCTCTTCAGTCATAAACGACGTTTTGTCATGCTTCGTGCGGGTCTCGTCCGGCATGGTACCTGTCACCAGGTAGACAACCTGTTCAGCAATAGATGTGACGTGATCGCCCATGCGTTCAATGTTCTTTGCAATAAAATGTAAGTGCATGCAGGGCGTTATGTTGCGTGGATCTTCCATCATGTGGGTCAGCAGTTCACGGAACATCGTGTTGTAAAGCTGGTCGACATCTTCATCGCGTTGGATGACTTGTTCTGCCAATTCAGCATCACGCTGAATATAGGCATCCAGGGCATCTTTAAGCATCCCCTGCACTTCTTTGGCCATCCGCCGGATTGAGGCATTGGCACCGTCGACCTGATGGATCTCGGCCAGAACCGAGGTTCGCTTGCCCAGGTTCTTGGCATAGTCGCCGCACCGCTCAAGGTTTCCGCTAATTTTGAGCACAGTCAAAACGGTTCGCAGATCGCTGGCTGTTGGAGCACGCAATGCAATCACGCGGGCGCATTCTTCGTTAATCTGCTCTTCCAAAACATCGATAGCTTTGTCATTTTTGCGCACTTGCTCAGCCAGTTCGATATCGCGCTGTTCCAGCGACTTGGCGCTGTCCAGTATGGCAGTTTCAACAAGGCCGCCCATCTTCATCAAGATTGTCTGGATGGTCTCTAAATCCCGGTCAAAAGCCGAGGCGATGTGTAATTCATTCATAGTCTCGTGCTCCTACCCGATCCGACCTGTGATGTAGCTTTCGGTGCGGGAATCTTCGGGGTTAGTGAATATCATTCCGGTGTCGCCGTATTCCACAAGGTCGCCCAGGTGGAAGAATGCGGTTTTCTGGCTAACACGCGCGGCCTGTTGCATTGAATGAGTGACAATCACGACCGAATAGTTGCGTTTCAATTCGTCGATCAGTTCTTCAACCTGTGCCGTTGCAATGGGATCCAGCGCCGAACAAGGCTCGTCCATCAGCAGGACTTCGGGTTCGGTTGCCACAGCGCGCGCAATACAAAGGCGCTGCTGTTGCCCACCAGATAGCCCCGTGCCTGGTTCGTCCAGACGGTCTTTGACTTCGTTCCAGATCGCTCCACGTCGCAAGGATTTTTCGACGATGTCGTCCAGCTCGGCCTTGTTGTTCGCCAACCCATGAATGCGAGGACCATAGGCGACGTTGTCATAGATCGATTTTGGAAATGGATTTGGTTTTTGAAACACCATTCCCACCTTGGCACGCAGCTGAACCGGGTCGACCTTCGGATCATAAATGTTCTCGCCGTCCAATAGGATATCCCCTTTGACGCGCGCCACATCGATCGTGTCATTCATTCGATTTAGGCACCGCAAGAAAGTCGATTTCCCGCAACCCGATGGTCCGATGAACGCCGTCACGGTGTTCTCCAGAATTTCGACGTTTACGTCTTTGATGGCATGCGTTTCGCCATAGTGGACGTTCACGTTCTTTGCCGAAATTTTGGTTTTTGTCATTTCTGCTGCTCGTTGCGCAATGTTCATGTCGTTCATTGTATCCACTCCCTACCAGCGCCGCTCAAAGCGTCGGCGAAGGAAAATGGCCACTGCATTCATAACCAGAAGGAAGAGCAATAGCACGATGATTGCGCCCGATGCGCGTTCTACAAAGGCCGGATCGGCGCGTTGGGTCCAATTGAAAACCTGAACTGGCAACGCTGACGCGGGATCGAAAAAGCCTTCAGGTGGACCTGCCGGATACTCCCGCACAAACGCGACCATTCCAATCAGCAGCAGTGGTGCAGTTTCACCCAATGCCTGAGCAAGGCCGATAATCGTTCCGGTCAGAATGCCGGGCGCGGCCAGGGGCAAAACATGGTGAAACACCGTCTGCATTTTCGAGGCCCCTACCCCCAATGCTGCTTCGCGTATCGATGGCGGAACAGCCTTCAACGAAGCTCGCGTAGCAATGATGATCGTTGGCAATGTCATCAAAGTAAGAACCAACCCGCCGACAATCGGAGCCGACTGTGGCAATCCCGCGAAGTTGATGAAAATCGCAAGACCCAGGATGCCGAACACAATCGATGGCACTGCCGCCAGGTTCGAGATGTTCACCTCAATAATGTCTGTCCAGCGGTTCTTTGGCGCGAATTCTTCCAGATAGATCGATGCCGCAACACCAATGGGCAGTGCCAGAACTAGGACCACCATCATCATGTAGAACGACCCAAGAATGGCCACCCCCAGCCCGGAAGCCTCCGGGCGGTTTTCCGAGGCATCAGGCCAGATCAGGAACCCGAAGTTGAATCGCGTATCCAGAAGACCGGCATCTTTCAAAGCATCCGCAAGCATAAGCTGTTGGGGTGATACGTTGGAATCTCGTTCCGCTGTCTCCATCGTCACACGACCTTTGAAATACCCGTCGATACGGCCAGCCGCCAAAAACTCGAATGTTCTGGTCTGACCAACGGTCTCGCGGTTCGCCAGAACGAAATTCCTTAGCGTCGCCGCCCCTTCTTTCGAGATCATGTCGCTTAGTTTTCCAAGCCCATCTATCTCTATCCCGTTGTCTTCAATAGCCGTTTCCATAGCAGCATTGATCAGCGGTGTGTAACCAACGGTCGACACTTTCGCCATCTCATCCCGGTTGCGGTTGCCCTTTTTGTCCAGCTTGGCTTCCAACAACTCGACTTCAAGAGTTATGAATGTCTGCCTGAAAGACGAAGCCCCATTGCCGACGATGGATACCACGAGAAAGACCAGTGCAACGACAGCGACAATAACCGCAGCCAATCCATAGTTTCTAAACCGCTTTTCTGCTGCATTCCGGCGACGTGTGCGCTCGTCAGCTTGCAGAAGCGATGTTCGCGGCTTGCCAGCCGGTGCCGGGGTTTGGGAAATATCGGTCATTCATACTGCTCCCGGTAGCGGCGCACGATCCAAAGGGCCAACACATTCAATCCCAGCGTCACAACAAACAGCGATAGGCCAAGTGCAAACGCTACAAGTGTTTCTGGCGATGCTAATTCTGTGTCGCCCGTCAATTGGCTGACAATTTTAACGGTGATGGTTGTCATGGCCTCAAAGGGGTTCAGACTTAGCTTGGCTGCCGCCCCTGCCCCCATGACCACGATCATAGTCTCGCCTATTGCGCGACTGGCAGCCAACAAAATGGCGCCGACAATTCCGGGCAATGCGGCTGGAATGATCACCTGCCGAACGGTTTCCGACTTTGTCGCGCCCATTCCATAGCTTCCGTCGCGCATGGACTGGGGAACGGCGTTGATGATGTCATCTGACAACGAGGAAACAAACGGCACCAGCATGATGCCCATCACCAATCCAGCCGTCATGACCGACGATGAGCTTTCGCCCAATCCCAAGGGCGACGCAAAATAGTCACGCAACAAAGGACCAACCGTGATCAATGCAAATAGGCCGTAAACGATCGTCGGAATACCGGCCAGGATTTCGATCATTGGCTTTGCAACCGAGCGAACTCTCTTCGAGGCATACTCCGCCATATAAATCGCGGCCAACAACCCGATGGGGACCGCGACAAGAAGCGCCACAAAGGACACGTAAAGCGTGCCCCACAACAATGGTAGAATGCCCAGATCAGAACCACCCCGGAACTGCGGGTTCCAGGTAAAACTGAACAGAAAATCCTGCCAGTTATAAAGTTTGAAGAAGTTCGCTGTTTCGAACAGCAATGAAAATACAATGCCCGCCGTCGCGAAAATCGCGACACTCGACGCCAGAATAAGCAAGGCCAGGATTGCCGTTTCGGATACGTTGCGTGCCCGGTATTCTCTGGTGATCTTGGAATACGCCAGAACCGCGCCAGCCATGCTTACCGTAAAGACCACAATCGCCATGACTACAGACAACAAGCCACTCTGACTGCGGTACTCCTTGGCGGCAGCAAAAACATCCTGCCGAACGTCTGATCCAACCGCGACGCCAACCTCACGCAGCAAGGCCCGCACGTCGGTCACATCTGCGCGCATTTCTTCAAGCGCATCTTCGCCCAGCTCATCCAGCTCGATTACCCGATCCAGACCACGGGCAATCCGACGAACATCAGCCATGGCAAGTTTCAGCGCGGCCTCGTCCTCAAGCTCGGTCTGGTCGATCATCTGTTCGACAGCATTTTCAATGTAGACGGGCTGAAACAGCACCCAGAAAATCATCAATAGAAATGCCGGAACCACAGCAAAAATCAGAACTGCCTGACCATAATAGTTGGGAAGTGAGTGAAGTGTCCTGATATTTCCTCCGGCAACGGACATGGCACGGCCACGCCCCAGGAAGAACCCAACTGCGCCAATAATCACAATGATCAAGGAAAGTATGCCGACGCCCATTTGACAGCCCGTTTCAGGAGAAAGCCGACGGCACTAGATTGGTGCCGCCGGCAAATAAGTGGTTTGTTAGTTTAGAGGAGCCATGGCTGCACCGTCGCTCACCATGTCCTGCGTGGCAGCAAGTTCCGGATCGGAAACCAGACCATATTCAGCAAGTGGTCCGTCAGGCCCTGCAATTTCGTCGGATACGAAGAAATCGATGTATTCCTGAAGGCCAGGAATGACGCCCAGGTGCGCTTTCTTCACATAGAAAAACAGCGGACGCGATACTGGGTATTCGCCGGTAGCAATGCTTTCCGTCGAAGGAACCACGTCGCCCATCGTGGCTACGCGCAGCTTGTCGGTGTTGTTTTCATAAAACGACAATCCAAAAACACCTACAGACTGAGGGTTTGCATCTAGACGGGCCAGCGTTTCGGTATAGTCGCCATCGATGTCGATTGAACGACCATCTGTGCGCAGACCTATGCAGGCTTTCTCGGCGGCTTTTTTGTCGCCACCAGCTGCCTCGAGATGCAGTTCGAATGCTCCAGTTTCTTCGCAACCGGCTTCAAGAACCTTAACGTCGAAAACTTCACGGGTGCCGTGCTTCGTGCCTGGAATAAATGCCAGAATGTCTTGTGCAGGAAGCTTTGCATCGACGTCAGCCCATGAAATGTTCGGGTTATCCACCAACTTTCCGTCGACCATCACTTTGGAAGCCAGCGCGTTGTACCAATCGGCCGGTGTGAACGCGAAACCAGGACCGTCGATGTCCGAAGCGAATACGATACCATCGTAGCCAATACGAACTTCCATGATCTCGCTAACGCCGTTCGAACCACACAGGTCAACGTCCGACTGCTTGATGCGGCTGGAAGAGTTCGCGATGTCGATTGTGTTTTCGCCAACGCCTTCGCACATTTTCTTGCGGCCAGCGCCAGAACCCCCACCTTCAACAACAGGTGTCGGGAAATCAAAGTTTTCGCCAAAAGCTTCTGCTACGATTGTTGCGTATGGCAGCACTGTCGACGATCCGGCAATCTGGACGTTGTCGCGCGCAAAAGCATGAGTGGCGGATACAGCAACGATCGCCAGAACCGAGGCGGTCATTTTCGTATACAGCATTAGATATCTCCTGAGTTTTTCAGGCCGCTTCACGCGACCGATGGCTGGCATCTAAAGGCCCGTCTTTTCGGTTTTGCGACAGTTGTGTAACAGTATGATGACACCACCATTCGGCGACTGTTTTGTCCGGACGATGGTTTAAATGTCTGGAATGATTCAGGCGTTATTTATCTGAGTATTTGGGCAAAATAGCCGAAAATTCGGATCCGGAACCCGGAGTGCTCTCAATCCGCAAACGTCCGCGATGTCGGCTCACAATATGCTTCACAATGGCCAATCCCAGGCCAGTTCCGCCCAATTGGCGCGAGCGATGACTGTCGATTCGGTAGAATCGTTCGGTGAGTCGCGGAATATTCAGTGGATCAATCCCGTCACCTGTGTCCTGAACACGCACCACAACTGCTGGCCCACGCAACATGCGGTTCTCTTCTTGGGTTTCTATTGCAACTGTCGCCGTTCGCCCGCGCCCAGAGTATTTGATCCCATTCTCAAGCAGATTGGTCAGAACCTGCGCCAATTGGTCTTGATCGCCGCGCACAAATGCAGAGTCCTCAAGATTGTTTTGCAGGACATCCACTTCGCATTCATCGGCAACAGGCGATAACGCGTTTATCACCGATCTGGAAACAGCAGCCAAATCCACCTTGTCGCTTGGACGAAGCCGCTCGACCGATTCAACACGGTTCAATGAAAGCAGATCACGAACCAGCCGGTTCATCCGGGACGCCTCGTTCTCCATGATACTGAGAAACCGCTCTTGCGCAGCCGGATCGTTCTTCGCCGCCCCTCGCAGGGTTTCAATAAATCCCAGCAATGCCGTCAGCGGAGTGCGAAGTTCATGACTTACGTTGGCAACAAAATCGCGTCGCATCTGCCCGGCTTCTGCCATATGGGTCTGATCTTCCAAAGTGACCAGAATTGATCCGCTTCCACCGATCTTGTCCACATGAGCCTGCCATGTAATCTCGCGCCCGGCTTCAGAGCTAAGATAGCGCGCATTGCCCACAACGTTCTGCGCATGAGTTTTTTCAATGGCGTCCAGCAAGGCCGGTTGGCGGATGATCGCGATATAGTGCCGTCCAACAATCCCTTCGCCCACCAACGCCCTCATACCAGAATTGGCTGCGGAAATGCGTTCATCGTCGCCGATAATAAGCGCGGGCAGCGGAATAGCATCCAATATTTCCTGCGACATTCTTGGCCTCTTTTGCGTGAGCGCGAACCTCGAATTATAAGTAAGATTTGTAAAGGGAAAGCCTCGGGAACATTTTAAGAGCGAGTGTCTAACATTAATTTCGCGTTAAAAGGGTTTCCAAGAGGCGGTCAATTACTCTAGGATGTGCTATTATAGGGCGAGCGCGCGAGCAAATTTCAACTTCGTGAATTGATTTAGAAAAGGTAACGACTGGAATGAGCCGGGAAGAAACACAGTTCTTGATAGGCGCTGCAATTCCAAGCGCAAACTCCGACGGACAGGGGATTACGATCCTTGCCGTTGGGAACTCGGATGAATGGACCAAACTAGGTCACAAGTTGCCGTCTGATGACTCAATTCATTTCGCCTCGATCGAACAGATTGATATGGATTTTTTGAAGCAGTACGAGCCAAGTGTCGTTGTCTCGCCGGCCCTGGCACTGGGTTTTGATTGCATTGATCTTGCACTGGCTTTGCACAAAGCGAAATATAAAGGTCAGTATCGCGCAGTGTCGCGAGACCTTCCAAACCCGAAGATGGTCGAAGCCGAGATTTCACACCTTTGTCCGGGCCTGGATTTTACCATATTATCAATGTAATAGAAAGAATTATGCGCCTACTGCGCTCTTTACCGCTCTTTCAAATGCAGAGGTCAGAATTTCCGGCGCCTCACAACCCACCGAGACTCGAAAAAATCCCTCAGTAATGCCAACGGCCTTTCGGTCTGCATCCGAAATTGACCGGTGCGAAGACGTGACAGGATGGCTGATGGTCGTAGCAATGTCGCCCAATGTCGGAGCAAAATTCAGACCCTCTGCCGCACTTATGAACGCATTTGCTGCCGCCCGTCCTCCGGCAATTTCAAAGCTCACCATATGGCCACCTTCGCCGCCCAAAAGTGACCCGGCAAGGTTGTGGTCGGGGTGGTCGGCGCGCGTCGGATAATAGACCCGTTGAACTCCTGGCAACTCAGCCAAAACGTCGGCCAAAACGGCTGCATTCGCAGTCGCCCGGTCATAGCGCAAATCGAATGAATACAACCCGCGTTCGGCCAGCCAACAATCAAAGGGCGATGCCGTAACGCCCAGCGTTGCGGCCAAAACGCTCATGCGTTCGGCTACAGCCTCGTCCTGAGCAGCAACATAACCCAATGTTGCATCCGAATGCCCGGCCAGCAATTTGGTCACAGAATGTATGACAATATCCGCGCCCAAACCCAAGGGCTGCAGCCCGCGTGGTGTCGCAAACGTATTGTCAACTGCAACCAGAATACCATGTGTCTTGGCAAGGCCGATAATACCCTCGATATCGGCAACGCGCAGCGTAGGATTTGAAACAGTTTCAACCAGGATCAATCGGGTTTCTGGCCGGATCGCCTTTTCCACAGACGCCAGATCCGAAGGATCTACCAAAGACGTCGACATTCCAAGGCGCGGTAATTCTTCCGACATCATGCGCAGCGAACGGCCGTAAAGTTGATCCGCGCCGATAACATGATCACCGGTCTTAAGAACCGCCAACAATGCAACTGTAATCGCCGCCATGCCAGACCCAGTGACGACGCCACTTTCGGCCCCTTCCATGACATCAATCATCTGACCCAGAACTTGCGCATTCGGATGACCTTCTCGCGCATAGGTAAATCCGATTTCCTCACCATCATATTGACGGTCCAATTCGTCAGGATCGGCCGAAGCATAGACGACTGAAGGTTGAAGCGGATTGACGACGGGGCGGCTAATGCTTGTGGGCCAGCCTGCGCGAAACGAGGCACCTGAACGTTTTGTCATGGTTGTTCTCGCGCGACCAAACCCGATTTAAATTGCCGCATCCGTTTTCTGTAGTGCGCGGCGGATGCCAGATTTGCGGCAAAGGCATCCTCGTCAAGGGTGCGGACAACTTTTCCGGGCATGCCCATGACCAGACTTCCATCTGGGATGACTTTACCTTCTGTCACCAATGCTCCCGCACCAATCAGGCAGCCCTTGCCGATGACGGCTCCATTCAAAATCGTTGCCCCCATGCCAATCAGCGTTCCATCGCCAATCTGACAGCCATGGATCATGGCCTTATGCCCAATGGTGCAATCAGCTCCTATCACCACCGGAAAGCCCGGATCCGCATGAATGACGGTATTTTCCTGAATGTTAGAACCTTCGCCAATGGTTAGCCGCTCGGTATCGCCACGTAATGTCGATCCAAACCAGATCGACACACCGGTTTCCAGCACGACATCACCAACAACGTTTGCATCCGGCGCAATCCAGAAATCGTCGCCTTCAGGAAACGTTGGCATTACCCCATCCAGTGCATAAACGGTCATGAGCCATCCTCGAACTGTTCTTGCAATTCGCGGACGTGTGGCAGCAGTCCCGGCTGCTGCGTGCGACGCAGTCGCTCAGCAGTGACAATCGTACGAAGCCGCGATTCAGTCACATCCAGATCGTCATTGACCAACACGTAATCGTAACTGTCCCAATGGCTGATCTCGTCCCAGCTTCGGGTCATACGCTTTGAAATGATCTCTGCGCTATCCTGCCCGCGAGACTCTAGCCGACGCCGCAGCTCGGTGATCGAAGGCGGCAAAAGAAAAATTGACAATACGTGTGGGGCAAGTGGTGAATTCGCGATTTGCTGGGCACCCTGCCAATCGATGTCAAACAACACATCAGCACCATTATTAACTGCTTCCTCGACTGGACCACGCGGCGAGCCATAAAAGTGACCGAAAACATGAGCATGCTCGAGCATACCATCTTCTTTCACCATGGACTTAAAGTCGGTTTCGCTGACGAAATGGTATTCCCGCCCGTCCTGCTCACCGGTTCGCGACGCACGGGTGGTGGCCGATACCGAAAAGCTAATATCAGGATCCCAGTCCCGTAACCGCCGGGCCAGAGTCGTCTTGCCTGCCCCTGATGGCGACGACAAAATTATAAGTAGCCCTCGTCGCTCCATGCCCCCTGCCCCCGTCATTCGATGTTTTGAACCTGTTCGCGCATCTGGTCGATAACCGCCTTCAGATCAAGTCCTATGGCGGTCAGGTCGTTTGATTGCGCCTTTGAGCACAGCGTGTTTGCCTCGCGATTGAACTCCTGCATCAGGAAATCCAGCTTGCGTCCGATTGCGCCTTTTTCGGCCAGCAATCCTCGCGCTGCCACTACATGAGCGTCCAGCCGATCCATCTCCTCGGTGACGTCCGTTTTGACTGCGATCAATGCCAATTCCTGTGTCAATCGGGCCTCATCTGGAACTTCCGTCGCCTCAAGAAGTCGCGCTAACCCTCGATCCAACGTGGCGCGCGCCGCCGCCGCACGCGATCCCACGGCCTTTTTTGCTGCGGCAATCAATGTTTCAATCTCGTCCAACTGGCCGCGAAACACGTCTGCCAATGCAGCACCCTCACGTGCGCGATCCGCATCAAATGCTTCGATCAATCCGGCAAAGTCATTTAAAATAGCTTTCCGCAGCCCGCTGGTATCATCCTGATCATCCGCGTCGCGTTGTTCGACAACACCCCGCATCTGCGCCACGTCCGTCGCCCGCGTTGGTGCCAATCCAACACCTCTCACCATGGCTGCTTCTTCTATGGCCGAAATCAGGGTCAGCGCCGCATCCAGCTGCGCTTCGTTCAAATGAACATCTGGTGCAGAATCATCCCGCGCCACCCGCATCGAAATCGTGACAGATCCGCGTGCCAGTCGCGCTTGCAATGCCTTGCGCAACCCTGGCTCTAAGCCCTCAATCCAATCAGGCACCCGCATCCGCATGTCCAGACCGCGCCCGTTTACGCTTCGGATGTCGCCTGAATACCGCCACGCCTCGAAACCCCCGCGAAAGCTGGCAAATCCCGTCATCGAGCGCGGCACATGGCTGCCTTCGTTAACCACTGAACCCTCGTCTGACGTCATCTGCGTTAACCCTCTGTTTCGAAAAGAGCAGAAAATTTTCTACGTTTCTGGCAGTATCTGGATGTGGGTAACAGAGAGGGTCGGGCACGACAACTGTCGGTCCGAGAGTGCGAGGAACATGGCGTATCAAGACGATGACGAGTTGAACGAACAGGTAATCCAACTGACCCGCTTTCGCGGCACCGGAGTTCGTCCGGTGATTTCCAAGATCGAGGCATATTGGGACAGCGTCCGGGGGCGGCGCTTGGTGCCCGCTAGGGCAGATGTGGATCCAAAGGGACTGCAGGGCAATCTGTCAAATGTCTTCATACTGGAACGCATTGCGTCGGGGCTGGCACGTTTCCGCATCTCTGGGTCGCATCTCACGGACCTTATGGGGCTCGAGGTTCGTGGGATGCCCCTTTCGGCAGTCTTCACACCGGATGCGCGTGAAAACCTGTCCCGCGCACTGGAAGCGGTCTTTGACGAACCTGCCGTCGTCCGCCTTGAATTGTCGTCACCTTCCGGTTTTGGACAGAAAGAAATGATTGGCGAAATGATTCTGTTGCCCTTGCGCAGTGATCTGGGCGAAGTCAGTCGTGTTCTTGGCGCAGTGTCCATGGCCGGTGACATTGGCCGCTCTCCAAGACGCTTGACCATTACCGATCAGTCTCATCGCAGTCTTACAGGATACGCTGGCGACGTCGGCGCGCCCCTGCGCGGGTTCAGCGAGCTGGACAATCGTCCGCCGTCCCAGCCTTCTAAATCGACAACCAACGTTCCGGCAAAACCTGCGGCTCTCACAAAAGACCTGCCGCCCTATCTAAAACTGGTCACCGACAATACACCCGAGCAGTTCTGATCGCTAAAACTCAATAAAAAAGCCCGCCAAAATCGGCGGGCTTTCTTTGTTTTCTATGAAGGCGTTCAGACGGCGGCTGCAGCCTGTTGCCCATTGCGACGTGCCGAAAGCTCTTCGGCAACCAGGAACGCCAGTTCTAACGATTGCGAGGCATTCAATCGCGGATCACAGGCTGTATGATAACGATCTGACAAATCCTCGTCCGTCACCGCGCGGACGCCACCGGTGCATTCTGTGACGTCCTGACCGGTCATCTCGAAATGCACACCGCCCGGAACCGTGCCCTCACCGGCATGGATCTGGAAGAACTCGCGCACTTCCCGCAGAACCGAGTCAAACGGACGCGTCTTATAACCAGTGGACGACTTGATCGTATTGCCATGCATAGGATCACAGGACCAAACCACGTTTGCGCCCTCTTCCTTCACTGCCTTGATAAGGCGTGGAAGATGATCGCCAACCGATCCAGCGCCAAAACGTGCGATCAGTGTCAAACGCCCGGCTTCATTTTCCGGGTTCAACTTGCTCATCAGAACTTTCAGATCTTCAGCCGTTGTAGACGGGCCGCATTTCAGACCTATTGGGTTCTGAACGCCGCTGGCAAATTCCACATGTGCACCGTCAGGCTGCCGTGTTCGGTCGCCGATCCAGATCATATGACCGGACCCTGCCAGCCATTTGCCCGTGGTCGTGTCAACGCGGGTCAATGCCTCTTCATACTCCAGCAACAAGGCTTCATGGCTGGTGTAGAAATCAACTGTGTTCAACTCGTGGTTCTGATCGCCGGACAAACCAGCGGCAGCCATAAAGTCCAACGTATCCTGAATACGGTTGGCCATATCGCGGTAGCGCTCGGCATCGTCACGATCCGTAAAGCCAAGCGTCCATGAATGCACCCGATGCACATCGGCAAAACCACCAGTCGAAAACGCGCGAAGCAAGTTCAGTGTTGCCGCTGCCTGTGTGTAGCCGCGCAGCATTTTCTCCGGGTTGGGAATGCGAGATCCTTCGGTGAAATCAAGCTCGTTGATGATATCGCCGCGGTAGGATGGCAATTCAACGCCATCAATCACCTCGGTTGGTGCCGAACGTGGCTTGGCAAATTGCCCTGCCATCCGGCCAACCTTAACCACTGGCACTTTCGCGCCATAGGTCAGCACCATCGCCATCTGCAACATCACCTTGAATGTGTCGCGGATGTTGTCTGCTGAAAATTCGCTGAAGCTCTCTGCGCAGTCTCCTCCCTGCAGCAAGAATGCTTCTCCACGGCTGGCTGCGCCAAGTGTAGCCTTCAGGCGCCTCGCTTCACCTGCAAATACCAACGGTGGATAGGTGGCAAGACGGGCCTCGACCGCGTTCAATGCTTCTGCATCGACGTAGTCAGGCATCTGCACCCTGGGTTTGGATCTCCACCCGGTTTTCTGCCAATCGCTCATCTTTGGTCTCCAACGTCATCAAAAGTTGCAAGGCGCGGTTATATGGCAGAGCTTTGACCTTGAAAACAGCTATTTGCGTCAATCCGACCAGAAGATTTGCGATAATTTCTGGCGCAATTGTAGATCGGATGACTTGCCCCGCCTTCGGAAATGGTGTTTCGGTATTGCTCAACGCGCGCTCGGGAAAGGGCCGATGACAGACAACTTCGTGCAGACAGTTCAAGTCGCTAACGCAGGCAGAAAGCCGCGGAAGTTCGTTTTCGTATTACTCGATCAGTTTACACTCCTGTGCTACTCCTGCGCGGTCGAAAGCCTGCGCATCACAAACAGAATGGCGGGTCAGCCACTCTATGAGTGGCGCGTGATCGGCGAAGGCGGCGACTCCATGACTTGTTCCGCCGGTACTGTCTTTAATCTCGACGGCGACCTGGGCGAGATTCATCGTGACGAAACAATCGTCGTCTGCGGCGGCATAGATGTTGCGTCGGCGACTACAAAAAAGCTGCTAAACTGGATACGGCGAGAGGCCCGTCGGGGTGTCTCAATTGGCGGTCTTTGCACCGCGGGGTATGCCTTGGCCAAAGCTGGTTTGCTTGATGGCAAGCGCGCGACAATCCACTGGGAAAACCAAGACAGTTTTATCGAAGAATTTCAGGACGTAACTCTTACCAAATCAGTATTTGTGATCGACGGTAAAAATTTTACGACGGCAGGTGGAACGGCGTCGATAGATCTGATGCTTAAATTTATCGCCGATGATTACGGCGAAGTTCTTGCCAGCGCTGTTGCGGACCAGTTGATTTACACAACAATCCGCACTGATCAGGACACACAACGGCTTTCGGTGCCAACCCGAATTGGGGTGCGCCATCCGAAACTGTCCGCCGTCATACGAATGATGGAAGCCAACATTGAAGAACCGATAAGCCCATCCGGACTTGCCAAAGATGTGGGTATGTCGACCCGACAGTTAGAACGTTTGTTTCGGCGCTATCTCGATAGGTCGCCCAAGCGCTATTACATGGAATTGCGACTACAAAAAGCGCGCAATCTTTTGATGCAAACCGATATGAGCGTTATCAACGTGGCTTTGGCCTGCGGTTTTGCCTCACCGTCGCATTTCTCGAAATGTTACCGGGCTCAATACAATACAACGCCCTACCGTGAACGTGGTGCGCAGGCTTCTCGGCTTTCGATCTGATATCACTCAAGTTTTGGGGGCGATCCGATAAAGCGCTCCGTTGTTCACGCTTAAGAACCAAATGCTGCCGTCTGGTGCCTCGCGTATGTCGCGAACACGGTTGGTTTCTTTGCTTTCTAACCGCTCAACTTCCCTCAGCGGCGATCCCTCTAGCCGCGAAATATAGTCGAATTTCAAAGAGCCAACGAAAATGTCGCCCCGCCACTTTGGCCAAAGTCTGCCGGAATAGACCATCAATCCCGATGGCGCGATAGAAGGATCCCAGTAAAAGTCGGGTTGCTCCATACCATCTTTGGCGATGCCCTCGCCAATCTTCGCGCCCGAGTAATGCCGACCATATGCGATCACGGGCCAGCCGTAATTTGCGCCGCGCCGAATACGATTGATCTCGTCACCACCACGCGCGCCGTGTTCCACCACGATCAGATTGCCGTCCAAATCCAAAGCAGCCCCCTGTGGGTTGCGATGGCCATAACTCCAAATTCCGGCCCGCGCGCCCGGTGTTGCGACAAATGGGTTGTCCTGCGGAATGCTCCCATCCCGGTTCACCCGCACGACCGAACCATTCTCGCGGCTCAAATCCTGCGCCGAGGGCTGATCACCCCTTTCTCCAACCGTCAAAAACAGCGCGCCGCTTGGTGCCTCAACGATGCGGGACCCGAAATGAAGGCCGCCACTGGATCCTGCTGCCATCTCAAAGATGGTTTCAGCATCAGCCACATTGCGATAATCCGAGCTCAGGCGAATGCGCATCAACGCTGTCCCTGCCTCGCGGCCCTGTTTCTTTGCGAAACTCAGGAAAACTTCGCGGGTGTCAGCAAAATCGCGCTGCACCAGCACATCCAACAATCCACCCTGACCGTCGGACTCAACGGGCGGGACACCGTTAATGACGTGCAACTCGCCATTTTCCAGCAACAACAAGCGCCCCGAGATTTCTGTGATCAACACGCGATCGCCCGGTAAAAACCCGATTGCCCATGGGTTATCCAAGCCAGAGGCAACTCTTTGAACCTCGACCGGCCCCGCCGAGGCATCCAGCGCTACTGTTTCAGTCGCCCAAAGCAACGCCAACGCACTCGCCAGATATCGCAACATCATTCGCTCTCCACATCCCTATTGAGGTCATCTAAGCCGCAAACCGCATGCTCCCCAACGATTTCTCCAAAATGTGACCCTGCGTCAGGCTAAACTGAACCCTTTTCTTTCTGAAACACCCGATTTAGGTTCCAAACCGGACCAAAAAATCCACTCAGGGAGAAAAAAATGAAAAAACTACTTATGGCGACGGCAGCATTGGCACTGACTTCCGGGTCTGCCTTCGCTGGCAGTCACGCCTCAGAAATTAAAATTGGCGTCATGCTGGGCTTTACAGGACCAGCTGAATCGTTGGCACCTGACATGGCTGCCGGTGCCGAAGCCGCCATCGCCGAAGTCAGCGAAAGCGGCGGATTGCTGGACGGTCTTAAAGTATCCTCGGTTCGCGGCGATTCAACGTGTATCGACGCTGCGGCCTCAGCGGCTGTCGCTGAACGGATGATCACTGGCGACAAAGTCAGCGGCATCGTCGGTGCCCTTTGTTCTGGCGCGACAGGTGCTGCATTCACCAATGTCGCGTTGCCAAATGGCATGGTCATGATTTCACCGTCGGCAACTTCGCCGTCGCTGTCGACCATCGAAGACAACGACCTGTTCTTTAGAACTGCACCATCCGATGCCCGTCAGGGTGTCGTTATGACCGAGATCCTGATGGAACTTGGCATCGATGAAGTTGCCGTCACATACACAAACAACGACTATGGCAAAGGCCTGGCAGATAGCTTCCAATCCGCGTTCGAAGCTGCCGGTGGTTCAGTAACCATCAATGCAGCCCACGAAGACGGCAAAGCTGACTACACGGCTGAAGTTGGTGCACTCTCCGCAGCTGGTGGCGAGCGTCTTGTTGTTGCTGGATACCTCGACCAAGGTGGTCCGGGCATCATCCGCGCTGCTCTGGACACTGGTGCATTTGACACCTTCCACCTGCCAGACGGCATGATTGGTGACTCTATCGTCGAACGCTTCGGCGACGAGATTGACGGCTCAACCGGCCAGGTTCCTGGCACCGACAGCCCTGGCGCTGCAGCTATGGGCACCATCGGCGAAGCTCGTGGTTACCAGGGCACTGCGCCATTTTCACCCGAAAGCTACGATGCGGCGGCTTTGATCCTTCTGGCCATGCAAGCCGCTGGGTCGACCGATCCGGGCGAATACAAATCGCACGTCATGAATGTTGCCAACGCTCCAGGTGAACAGATTTTCCCAGGAGAATTGGCAAAAGGTCTTCAGATCCTGGCTGATGGCGGCGAGATTGACTACGTCGGCGGCACAGCTGTTAAACTGATCGGACCCGGTGAAAGTGCCGGTAACTACCGTCAGATCGAAATTGACGGCGGCGAAATCAAAACCGTCCAATTCCGCTAAGATCACATAGCTAACCTAAGACGGCCCGGAAAGATTCCGGGCCGTTTCTTAACGTGGATAGGTGATGGGCGGGTATCCATGATTGTCGTAAAAGATCTGCACAAGCATTTCGGTGGGTTTCATGCCATCGATGGCTCGACTCTTGAAATCAAGACCGGTTCGATAACCGGACTGATAGGGCCAAACGGCGCTGGCAAAACAACGCTATTCAATGTCATTGCGGAACGATTGCCGCCGACCAGCGGTCAGGTCTTCATGAACGGCGAAGATATAACCGGTCTGCCGCCGCATGCCTTGTTCCAAAAGGGCTTGTTGCGAACGTTCCAGATCGCTCACGAATTTTCGTCAATGACCGTGCGCGAAAACCTGATGATGGTTCCTTCCGGTCAATCCGGTGAAACCATCTGGAATGCCTGGATCGGTCGCAGCAAGATTGCTCTGGAAGAAAGCGACTTGTTGAAGAAAGCCGATGAAGTCCTTGAATTTCTTACAATAGATCATTTGAGGGATGAAAAGGCGGGCAACTTGTCCGGCGGCCAAAAGAAGTTGCTGGAACTTGGGCACACCATGATGGTCGACGCCAAGATCGTCTTTCTGGACGAGGTCGGCGCAGGCGTGAACCGCACTCTTTTGAACACCATTGGCGATGCCATCGTGCGATTGAACAAAGAACGCGGCTATACGTTCTGCGTCATCGAACACGACATGGATTTTATCGGCCGGTTGTGTGACCCCGTTATCTGCATGGCCGAAGGCAAGGTCCTGGCCGAAGGGTCCATCAAAGAAATCAAATCGAACGAACAGGTGATCGAAGCCTATCTGGGCACCGGCCTGAAGAATAAAGTTGTTGAGGGAGCTGGTTCATGAGCACCGAAACAACCGATACCCCACGCCCGGCGCACGCCGGAGCCATGAATGCCGCTTCGGAAAATCCGTTTCTGGTCGGCGATGCCATGACCGGCGGATACGGCACCGGTGCCGATATCCTTCACAGTTGCACCATCGCCGTGGATGAAGGCGAGATTGCCGTTATCGTCGGCCCAAACGGCGCCGGCAAATCCACCGCCATGAAGGCTGTTTTCGGTATGCTGAACCTGCGCGAAGGTGGTGTTCGCCTTGACGGTGAAGACATTACCAACCTGACACCGCAAGCGCGGGTGGCCAAGGGCATGGCTTTTGTGCCGCAAACGTCAAACATCTTCACGTCGATGAGCGTCGAAGAAAACTTGGAAATGGGCGCATTTCTTCGTCAGGACGATATCTCCGAGACGATGGAACAGGTTTACACGCTGTTTCCAATCCTCCGTGATAAACGAAATCAGGCTGCAGGTGAACTTTCTGGCGGTCAGCGCCAACAAGTGGCTGTCGGTCGCGCGCTGATGACCCAACCCAAAGTCCTGATGCTGGACGAACCCACCGCAGGCGTTAGCCCCATCGTGATGGACGAGCTTTTTGATCGTATTATCGAAGTTGCCCGCACCGGTATCTCGATTCTGATGGTCGAACAAAATGCGCGCCAAGCGCTTGATATCGCGGATAAAGGATTTGTTTTGGTGCAAGGAAGAAATGCCTACACCGATACCGGCAAGGCCCTTCTGGATGATCCAGAAGTCCGCAGATCGTTCCTTGGGGGATGAAGATGCGCGGCGCTCTCTCTCTATTGGTCGTCCTGGTGCCCATGCCTGCCTTGGCAGAAGGCGATGTGCGACCATTCGATTGCACCGTGACACGAACTTGCACCGATGCGGGCAACTGTATCGTTGACGGATCCGCTCTAGAATTTGCACTTGCACCGGTCAGCATTGGTCCCGATGGCACTGGCTTATTCGAACTTCAAACCAGTATCGCCACTTACTCAGCCGATTTGAGCGCAGACCGTCGTCTTTCCTGGGCGTCCGCCGACTGGACCCAAAACGACATGATCTTTACCGGCCCCGAAACCATCGTCTGGATAAAACGAAATTTCGAACCGCCGCAAAGCGAACTCCACTTTTTGACCTGCAAGGAAGCCGCATGATCGACTTTCTGAATGCCCTCACCGCCCTGTCCAATTTTGTGCTCTTGCCGGGCGTCGTCTACGGCAGCCAACTGGCACTTGGCGCGCTGGGTGTTACGCTGATCTACGGCATCCTGAGGTTTTCGAACTTCGCCCACGGCGACACCATGGCGTTTGGCGCAATGGTCGCCGTTCTAGTGACGTTCTGGCTGCAAGGCATGGGCGTCTCACTAGGCCCCTTACCAACCGCCCTCCTCTCCCTGCCCGTCGCAATTGGTGTCACCGCCGGTCTCCTGCTCATCACCGACCGCTTCGTCTACCGTTTTTACCGCCAACAAAAAGCCGCACCTGTCATTCTGGTCATCGTCTCAATGGGTGTGATGTTCATCATGAACGGCCTCGTGCGCTTTATCATCGGCCCCAACGATCAACGCTTCGCCGACGGAGAACGTTTCATCATTTCCGCAAGGGATTTCAAAACGCTAACCGGCCTTAGCGAGGGCCTGGCAATCAAATCCACTGCCGTTCTGACGGTCGTCGTGGCCATCATCGCCGTCGCACTGCTGTTCTGGTTCCTGAATAAAACTCGCACCGGTAAATCCATGCGCGCGTTTTCAGATAACGAAGACCTGGCCCTGCTCTCTGGCATCAATCCCGAACGCGTCGTCATCATCACCTGGATCATTGTTGCCGCATTGGCAACGACCGCAGGCGTCCTCTACGGCCTCGACAAATCCTTCAAGCCTTTCACCTATTTCCAACTGCTCCTGCCGATCTTCGCCGCCGCCATCGTCGGTGGCCTTGGCAACCCGGTGGGCGCAATTGCAGGCGGCTTCGTCATCGCCTTCTCCGAAGTCACGGTGACCTACGCCTTTAAAAAGGTCGCTGGCTACCTCTTGCCGGAATCTCTAGAGCCAAGCAGCCTCGTCCAACTCATATCGACCGACTACAAATTCGCCGTTAGCTTCGCCATTCTGGTGATTGTCCTTCTGTTCCGACCGACCGGCCTGTTCGCGGGGAAATCGCTATGAATATTCCTGTTCGCAATATCACCATGTTCGCCATCGTCCTTGGCCTGATCGGACTAACGGGCATGCTGCAAAGCTGGAACATCGCCCTTGGCATCCTAAACATGGGTCTGATCTCGGCGATCATGGCGCTTGGGGTGAATATGCAATGGGGCTACGCCGGCCTCTTCAACATCGGCATCATGGGTTTTGTGGCCCTTGGCGGTCTTGGTGCCGTCATCGTATCCATGCCCCCCGTAGGCGAGGCTTGGGCCGCCGGTGGCCTGCGCGTCATCATCGCCATCCTTGTTGGCGTCGCGACAATCGTCGGCGCAATCAAACTCTGGCAACACATGGCGTCCGGGCGCAATCGGGCTCTGGCGCTTCTCGCCCTCCTCGTTATCGGCTTTTTCGTTTACCGCGCCATTCTGGATCCGGCCACCGCAGCCATCGAAAAGGTTAATCCGGCAAGCACGGGCTATCTGGGCGGCTTTGGCCTGCCTGTGATCCTGTCGTGGCCTGTGGGCGGCCTTCTGGCGGCTGGCGTGGCCTGGATCATCGGCAAAACGGCCCTTGGCCTCAGATCCGACTATCTGGCCATTGCCACGCTTGGCATCGCCGAGATCGTGATCGCCATGATCAAAAACGAAGATTGGCTTAGTCGCGGCGTGAAAAACGTCATCGGTATTCCCCGCCCGGTTCCATACGAGATTGATCTGCAGCAGTCCGAAGCCTTTGTGACGCGCATGAACAGCTGGGGCTTCGATCCCGTGACCGCGTCGTCAATCACTGTAAAACTGGCCTACTCTGGTCTCTTTCTGACGGTTCTTCTTCTGCTTTTGTGGCTTGCGCAGTCGGCGCTGAATTCTCCGTGGGGCCGCATGATGCGCGCAATCCGCGACAACGAAATTGCAGCCGAGGCCATGGGCAAAGACGTCACCGCACGCCACCTGCAGGTATTCATTCTTGGGTCGGCAATATGCGGGCTTGCAGGTGCCATGATGACCACGCTCGACGGACAACTGGTCACAACCAGCTATCAACCGCTGCGTTTCACATTCCTGGTCTGGGTGATGGTGATCGTTGGCGGGTCCGGCAACAACTTCGGTTCGGTTCTTGGTGGGTTTCTGATCTGGTTCCTTTGGATCCAGGTCGAACCCCTGGGACAGCTATTCATCGAAACCGTGACAATGGGTCTGGCTGACGGCAATGCGCTGAAAGAGCACTTGCTGGACGGCGTCGCCTACATGCGCTTGTTGACTATGGGTGTCATCCTGTTGTTGGTCCTACGCTTCAGCCCGCGCGGCCTCATTCCTGAGCGCTGATCTTTCTGGCCACCCACCACTTCAAGAGTGGAAATGATGGAAATGCGCGTGCCTTGCGGCATTCGCTTTGTTGATTGATTTGATCGAAAGAACCCCGGTTGGGGGTTTGTGGGACTTAGTATGTGCGGGGATCAATGCGGCGTCCGTGAAGCCCTCCACCAGGGCTGAAATCACACGGGGCGCATCGATCCCCGCCGCCAATACGTGGCAGCACTCGATACCCACCCTTGCAGAAACAGTTCTGCAAAGCGTGTGCGGCACCCCCATGGCCGCATCACTACCCCCCAGCGAGGTAAAATGAGGTTAACGTTCGGCGGGTTTCCGCCAAAGGAAAAAAGGCAGAAGGAAGGCGACATTCCAGCAGAATTAGGAATGATCCCGGAAATTAACATAGCTAATACCGCATATAAAAATGCTTATTGAATACAAATCGAAAACAATCGCAAAATATCGAACAGACCTCTTTTCAATCACTTGACCTACAAAGCCAAACGCACCTTGCTAAAAAACGGGTCCTGATTGTTTAGTAATTGGAATTAATGCGAAATTTTAACTAACTTTCATCTTAGATAAAGTTTGCGCTCACAATTTGCTCGGCAGCGTTTTCTAATCCGATCCAATACTCGAATTTCTCAAGGATTGATGAGCGGATTTTCGCTTACACGACCGAATCGTTCGGCTCTGGACGCGGTAAAACCCGCAGTATCGACAGCCAAAGTTCCTTGGAATCCGGCACTCGCAAGCGCGCAGGAAGGGTCATTCGTTGCCCCACCACTTCTAAAACAGCACGTCCGCCAGCGCCTTCACCGGGAAAATGTACCGCCGGAAGAACCGTAAGCGCTGATCCTTCCCCGGGGTGGTTGGAGCTCAGGTGGATACTTTCCGGTGCTAAGCCCAGTCCAACAAGCTCATCTGGCATCGCGCGCATCGGCAATACAAACCGCCCGTCCAGTTCTGCGTCTTCTGCACCCAAAAGCCGAACCTCGACGCCATTGGCCATCTCAGTCGTGACCCGCGCCAACAGGCGCATTGGCGGCGTGCGCCACCCTGTCAGATGCCCAGCCGTTATCTCTAGAACACGATCCGCCAGTGCTACAATTTCGTCGCCAGCGTGGCTGACATAAAGGGCTGGCACCCGTGCCTGTGAAACTGCGCGCGCAACATAAGGTAAAAACTCAGCTTTTCGTGCCGCGTCCAACCCGGCCATCGGCTCATCCAGAAACAGGATGGCAGGATTAGACGCCAGGGCACGCCCCAAAGCCACACGCCGGGCCTCGCCTCCCGATAATCCGTTTATGTCTCGGTCCAGAAAACCGCCTAAGTCAAGGGCCTCAACTATTGCGTCGAACGAACCAACCTTCCGCCGTTTTGCCCCATAGTTCAGATTGTTTTCGACATTTAGATGCGGAAACAGCCGAGGTTCCTGAAAGACAAATCCAACCAGACGGTCTTCTGGCGGAACGCAAACACCTGGCGCGTCCCAGTCACGACCAGCGAAGGATACGCGCCTCTCACCGCCACCTTGCAAATCCAATCCCGCCAGTGCCCGCAACAGCGTTGTCTTACCGCTACCTGACGGACCAACCAGAGCCGTAACCCCGCTCAATGGAACCGATTCCTCGGCATCCAAATGAAAGGATTGCCCCCGACGCAGCCGGATGCGGAAATCCAGTTGGCTAACCAACCCGAACCCCTCCCCGGCGATTGAACAGATAGACAAAAGTCAAAACGCCAAACGAGAACACCATCAGCCCCAGCGACAACAGATGCGCCGTCGCATAATCCAGCGTCTCAACAGCCGTGAATATCTCAATCGAGATCACCCGCGTTTCGCCGGGAATATTCCCCCCGACCATCAGAACCACGCCAAACTCGCCCACAGTATGGGCAAAGGTCAGTACCGAAGCTGTCAGAAACCCCGACCGCGCCAAAGGCAAAGCCACCGAAAAGAACGCATCCCGCGACGTCGCGCCCAATGTCCGGGCTGCATCCAGCGTTGCGATTGGAACGCTTGAAAATGCCGTCTGCATGGGCTGTACCGCAAATGGCAGCGAATAAACCAGCGACGCAATCACTAGACCCGTAAAGGAAAACGTCAACGTCTCCCCGGTCATCCGCACCCACAGCCCGCCCAAAACCGAATTCGGGCTCAGAAAGATCAACAGATAAAATCCCAAAACTGTCGGCGGCAAAACCAGTGGCAACGTTGTTGCCGCCTCGACCAATGGCCGCAACCGGTTCTGCGTCGTCGCCAACCACCACCCCAGCGGCAGCGCAATGATCATCAGGATCACCGTGGTCAACGCCGCCAGTTGGAACGTCAGCGATATGGCCGGCCAAATCGTCATTCCGGCAAGCTATATCCATTTGCAGTAATGATCGCTCGTGCTCTGTCTTGAAAAAGATACGCCCAGAATGCCTCGGCGGCTTCGTTCCCGTCTGCGCGTGCCATCAATACCGCATCCTGTCGGATCGGGGGATGCCGCCCCTCCATAGATGTTACAAATGGCGCATCAATCAATGGCAACAGCGACTGGGCCACAAAGGCCAGATCCGCATTGCCTGTCACAAACAACGTCGCCACTTGTCCGACGTTCGATACCAGCAGCGGTTGAAAGTCCGCCGTGTTCAGATCCAAACTTTCCATCGAAGATGTCGCCGCCAACCCATATGGCGCGACCATAGGGTCCGCCAATGCCACCCGCTCCCCAGCAAAAGCCTCGGCTGCCAAATCCACATCGATACGATCTCGCGACACCAAAACCAACTCGCCAATGGCATAGGTCCGGCGCGCCGAGGCAATCCCTTGCAGCCGCAACTCACGGGGCCGTTTCTGATCGGCCGCAAGAAATACATCGAACGGCGCACCCGATACTACCTGCGCAAATATCTGACCGGTCGATCCATGGGTCAGGGTCACCTGATGGCCGCTTTCTTCCTCGAAGGCCTCAACAACCGCCTCGGCCGCCGTCAGAAAGTTCGAGGCCACTGCAACCGTTACGTCCCCGGCCCAAGCCAGACGTACAGGTAAAAGCGCCAGCAAAGTTATCAAGATCAGTCGCATCATTGCCCTTTCAGGCCACGAAGCTTGTCGCTTTGCAAGGGGAACAGGCCGCAACCCTCACATCCCCAAGGCAGCATACAAGCCAATTCGAACATTTGCGGATGGTGCCCGAGGCGAGACTCGAACTCGCACGCCCGTGAAGGCGGGGGATTTTGAATCCCCTGCGTCTACCATTCCGCCACTCGGGCACTAAGCGCTCTCTTAGCGTCCTTCTGCGGCAACGAAAAGCCCCTAAAGTCGATCCGTGCCAAAGGTGTCGCAGTCTCTCAAATCACCGCTTTCAAACCCGGTGGTAAACCACCGCTGACGCTGCTCTGATGTGCCATGGGTAAAGGTATGCGGCTGCGGCACCCGCCCTGCATTCTTTTGCAAGGTATCATCTCCTATCTGGCGGGCTGCATTCATGGCTTCGGCAACATCCCCACGCTCCAAAGAACCAAATTTGGCCTGTGCCTCGCGCGCCCAGATGCCGGAAAAGCAATCTGCCTGAAGCTCAATACGAACCGAAATCTCGTTGGATTCTGCCTGACTGACTTGCGCGCGAACCTTGTTGGCCTGACTCAATACACCCAACTCATTTTGAACATGATGAGCAATTTCATGGGCAACCACATAGGCTGCCGCGAAATCACCACCCGCTCCCAGCCGTTGCTCAAGCGTGGTGAAAAAAGAGGTGTCCAGATACGCCTTCTTGTCCGCCGGGCAGTAAAACGGCCCTGTCGCCCCCGGGGCACCACCGCAGGGGCTTTGCGTCACGCCTTTGAACAGCACCAGTGTCGCCGGCCGATATGTTTCACCCACTTGTGCACGAAATATATCTGCCCAAACCTCTTCCGTGTCCGCCAATGTCACAGACACGAATTGCCCGGCACGTTCGTCTGCTGGTGTTAACTCAACTGATTGCACCGAGCCACTCGCGCCTTGACCAGTGCCTTGCAACAAAGGTGTCACATCGACGCCAAAGAAATATCCGATGCCCAGAATGACCAGAACCCCCACCAGCCCGATCTGGCCGCCCGCGCCTGCGCGACCGCGTCGGCGTCTGTCTTCAATGTTTCGGCTGCCCCGCCGTCCGCGCCATTTCATGTCACCCGTGCTCCTTACCTCGTCACAATATTCACGATAATTGCACGCCCTCGCCCTTGACGACAACGCCTCCCCTATGGCCTAGCTCGACAAAAATAACGAGCATATCGATGATCAAGCGCCTATACGACTGGACACTATCGCTGGCAGGGCATCCGCGCGCGCTTTGGGCGCTGGCTCTGGTTGCATTTGTGGAAAGCTCGTTCTTTCCAATTCCGCCGGATGTTCTGCTCATTCCGATGATCATTGCCGCCCCGTCACGGGCTTGGCTCATCGCGCTTGTGGCAACCATTGCTTCGGTGCTTGGCGGTCTGTTCGGCTATTTTATCGGTGCCGCCCTCTTTGATACCATCGGTCAGGCGATCTTCGATTTCTATGGCAAGGCTGAAGCCGTCGAAGGTTTCAATCAACGCTTCAATGACTACGGAGCCTGGGCGGTTCTGATCGCCGGGGTGACGCCTTTTCCCTATAAAGTCATCACGATCATGTCAGGCTGGACGTCTCTCAGCTTGCCAGTCTTCATAATCTCCTCAATCGTGGCCCGGGGCTTGCGCTTCTTTCTAGTGGCATGGCTCCTGTGGAAGTTCGGCGCCCCAATCCGGGATTTCATCGAGAAGTTTCTGGGGCTCCTGTTTACCCTGTTCGTCGTTCTCTTAGTCGGCGGATTTTATATGCTGAGGTATCTATGACCCGACGCAATCTCATGCTCCTGGCTGCTGGCGGTTCGCTGGCGCTTCTCACTGGTGCCTATATCTTCCAGTCCCTTGGATATGCTCCGTGCAAACTATGCCTCTATCAACGTTGGCCCCATGCAACGGCTGTCGTCATAGGCGGGTTGGTTCTGGCGACGGGCCCGTTTCTGGTCTGGGGCGTCTTGGGGCTGCTGTCAGCTTTGGCAACCGCAGGTCTGGGTGTTTATCACAGCGGCGTCGAGTTTGGCTGGTGGGAAGGCCCCTCCACCTGCACTGGCGGTGGCACCTCGCTGGATGCGCTCAGTGGCGACCAACTTCTGTCTATCGACGTTCCGGTCGATATCGTGATGTGCGACGAAGTCGCCTGGGCGTTGGCGGGCATCTCCATGGCGGGCTGGAACGCTATATTCTCGCTCCTCCTTGCCGCTCTCTGGTTCAAAGCTCTGAAATCCATCTGACCAGCATCGCATTTTGCGATCATTATTGGCCCCAAAATATCCTCGCCGAAGGCAGCGGGCGATAGCCCGCCCCCGGATTTCGTGTGGAAATCCGGTTACCCAGGCCTTAACGAAACCCTACACAGGCGTTCGGGTCCACCGACGTAATACCGACGCGATACAGACAGGTCGAAATTCGCACCGAAATCAGTTCAAATCGAACTCTCCGGTCACGTTTCGCCATTCCCCCGGCGCGATCATTTTACGGTGCACAAAGCGCACCGAATGTAGCGGACCATCCAGTTTTTCCTGCCAGAACTCTATGAATTTGAACAGCTTAGGATGATCCGGTGCCAGGTCGTACTCCTGCCAGACGAATGTATTCAGCACCGATTGAAAGTCCGGCATTCGATAGAAAAACTCTGCCGTCGTCAGCCCGTAGCCTTTCAACATCATTTCGATCTCAGAATGGCTCATTTTAACCTGCCTTTCTTGCCCCAATAAAATTGAGCCACAAAAAGGATTACTTTTCAATGAAAACAATGTGTTATCAAGGTGGCAAACTGGCTGCTAAAAAGGTGCTTCAAGCCCCATTGCACCTAGGTCTAGCGGTCTGATAGAAGGTTACTAACCAAATCTAGACGGTCTCAACTATAAGCGAGCAAATCGTGACCGATACGCCAGAACCACCTGAAATTACTGACGAAAACACACCCGAAGGCCCCCGCCATGACGGCCCGACAATCTCCATTGCAGACGAGATGCGCTCCAGCTATCTCGACTACGCCATGTCCGTCATCGTCTCCCGCGCCATCCCCGATCTGCGCGACGGCCTGAAGCCTGTTCATCGCCGAATTCTTTATTCGATGTATGAAACCAGCAACACTGCCGACAAGTCCTATCGCAAGTCCGCCCGCCCCGTGGGTGACACCATGGGGAAATACCACCCCCACGGTGATGGCGCGATCTACGACGCCCTTGTGCGTATGGCCCAACCGTTCTCGATGTCCTTGCCCTTGCTCGACGGGCAAGGAAATTTCGGTTCAATGGACGGCGATAACCCGGCCGCCATGCGTTACACCGAGGTTCGGATGCAGAAAGTCGCTGACTTTGTGCTGGCCGACATCGACAAGGATACCGTTGATTTTCAAGACAATTACGACGGCAAAGACCAGGAACCCATTGTCCTGCCGTCGCGGTTTCCGAACATGCTGGTCAATGGTGCTGGCGGCATCGCCGTCGGCATGGCCACCAATATTCCACCGCATAATCTCGGCGAAGTCATCGACGGCACGCTGGCCTTAATCGATAACCCGGATCTGTCGTCCGAAAACCTAATGGAATACATCCCGGCCCCGGATTTCCCCACGGGCGGTATCATTCTGGGTCGTTCCGGTGCCCGCAAAGCCTATCTCGAAGGCCGTGGCAGCGTCATCATGCGCGCCAAAACCCGGATCGAAGAGATCCGCAAAGACCGCTATGCCATTGTTCTGGATGAAATTCCCTATCAGGTGAACAAGTCTTCGATGATCGAAAAGATCGCCGAACTGGTTCGTGATAAACGACTTGAAGGCATCAGCGGTATTCAGGACGAAAGCGACCGTGTCGGCGTGCGTGTTGTGATCGAACTGAAACGCGATGCGACACCCGACGTCGTGCTGAACCAGCTATTCCGCTTTTCGGCCATGCAAACCTCGTTTGGTTGCAACATGCTTGCACTGAATGGTGGACGCCCGGAAACGCTGACTCTTCGCGATTTCTTGACCAATTTCATCACCTTCCGCGAAGAAGTTGTTGCGCGGCGTACAGCCTATGAGCTGCGAAAAGCCCGCGAACGCAGCCATATCCTCTGTGGTCTGGCAGTTGCGGTGTCTAACGTTGACGAGGTGGTCGCCACTATCCGGTCATCCGCCGACGCCCCCGAAGCTCGTAAACGCTTGATGGAGCGCCGCTGGCCCGCCTCAGACATTGCAGCCTATATCCGCCTGATCGACGACCCGTCCCATACGATGAACGATGACGGCACCTATTTCCTCAGCGAAACCCAGGCCCGTGCCATTTTGGAACTCCGCTTGCAACGCCTGACACAAATCGGCGTCAAGGAAGTTACGGACGAGCTGGAAGAGCTGGCTGCCAAGATCAAGGATTACCTTGATATATTGGGCTCTCGCGAACGGATCATGTCGATTATTTCGACTGAGCTGCAAGACGTGAAAGATCAGTTTGCTGTCCCTCGTCGCACAGAAATCGTCGATTGGTCTGGCGACATGGACGACGAGGACCTGATCGAACGTGAAGACATGGTCGTAACGGTGACTCAGTCGGGTTACATCAAACGAACCCCGCTGGCCGACTTCCGCGCCCAAAAGCGCGGCGGCAAGGGTCTTTCCGGTGGCACGATGAAGGACGACGATGTCGTCACCAATCTTTTTGTCGCCAACACCCACACGCAGCTGCTGTTCTTTACGACCGACGGCATGGCCTACAAGCTGAAGACTTGGCGCCTGCCCCTTGGTGGACGAACGTCCAAAGGCAAGGCTATCGTCAAAACTCTGCCAATCCCTACAGGGGTTTCCATCGCGGCCATGATGCCGGTGGACCGGGATGAAGATGAATGGGACGAACTACAGATCGTCTTTGCAACCGCGACAGGCGACGTGCGGTGCAACGCGCTCAGCGATTTCACCAACGTGAAATCCAACGGCAAAATTGCTATGAAGCTGCCCGAGGGCGTGACATTGGTGAATGCCCGTATCGCATCGGAAGAAGACGACGTGATGTTGATCACGTCTTCGGGCCGTGCCATCCGCTTCTCAACCACTGCTGTACGCGTCTTCAAAGGCCGCGATTCAACCGGCGTTCGGGGTATTAAACTTTCTGAAGGGGACACGGTCGTATCCATGTCCGTCATCCGGCATTTCGAGGCGACGCCAGAAGAACGCGCCGGATACCTGAAAATGCGCCGTGCCGCCGAAGGGGTTGCGGACGATGGCGAAGGTGGTGACGAGGAAGAAGAAATTGCGGGTGCCATCAGCCCCGAGCGATTTGAAGAGATGCGTGCAGCCGAGGATCTGATCCTGACGATTTCAGCCAAAGGCTCGGGCAAACTGTCATCCAGCCATGACTACCCCGTTCGCGGGCGCGGCGGCCAGGGTGTTCGGGCCATGGATGCGGCAATGCGCGGCGGTGGCCTGGTTGCAAGTTTCCCGGTCGAAACCAGTGATCAGATTATGTTGGCCACAACGACAGGCCAGTCAATCCGGGTGCCGGTACAAGGGATTTCGTTCCGGTCGCGAGGCGCTGGTGGGGTAAAGGTTTTCAATACCTCCGAAGGTGAAGAAGTGGTTTCCGTGGCTTGGATCGCCGAGCAAGAAGAGGATGAAGTGAACTCTGACACTCCGGAACAGCCAGAATCCGAGTAAATGCAAAAAATTGGGCGGTTGTGGCCGGAATCTTAACCGGAACCGCCCAAATCTTAACGAAGGTTAACGTATTTACCAGTTAACCATTTATTAAGATTGAACTTTTCTTTAAATTGTATCTTTGTCATAAAACTCATGGGCGGCGGCAGTTGCGCTTGGTCGGAGTGAGTTCATGTTTAAGAGTGTAGTGTTAACCTTGGCCCTTTTTGCGGCTTCCCCGGTGTTGGCTCAATCAAGTCTCGGCATACAGGGGGCAGAGCTTCGCTTCGGAGCACTACAGGACGAAGATGGGAACGCTCAATCCGACTTCCGCCTTGGATTGGATGTGGCAATCACCTCAGCACACGGTTTCCAAGGAGACGTAATCCTTTCGGACACAGATTATGGCCTCATTGGTCAGCTGGGCGCACATTTATACATGGACCCGGTTGCCAACCAGAAATACGGAGTTTTCGCGACCTTGGCTGACGTTGATGGCCGCACGATGTCTTGGGCGGCTCTAGGTGTCGAAGGAATGCTGGCACTGAATTCGTCAACCACAATCCAGATACAGACCGGCATGGGGATAAGTGATGTAAACGGGTTGGACTTTATTTTTGCAGGGATTTCAAGTGTGCACGCGATATCGTCCACAGCCGAGATCGAAGGGTCTCTTGATCTGGTTGAGTTTGACGAGGCCGGATTCCAAGCCATCGCTTACGATATCGGATTGTCTGCACGCTATAGTCCTTCAGGGGCTCCCTGGGGCATTTATGGAAACCTGACGCAAAGTGGGCTGACCGGCGCAAGTGGAGCGCCCGGAGAAACGCGTCTTGGACTCGGCATAAGCTGGTCTCTTGGTGCATCCGGCGGAGTCAGCCCAACCACACGACAGTTTCGCTCGACCGACCCTGTTGCTTCGTTGGTCCGGCGCGATCTGTGGTAGCAGCCTTAGTCCGGCCCAAGTTCCGCCTCATAACTGCCTGAATTGTAAAGCAGACCGGTTCGGGTCGCCTATCTGCTAGGCGATTTGGTAATCTGGGTGTCGAGTATTACGGGTATAGTGCGCCCGAAAAATAGGGGACATTCATCATGCGGACGGCTGCCGCGAAGATCTTTCATCAATCCATTTCCGGACATTCACTTGTACGCCTACTGATCGTCTCATACTTTATGGCGCTATCAGTTGGCTTTATTGCTGGCACCGATGTAAGCGTGCTGGCCGCTCCGATTTTTCCAGCGCCCTTTGATCACATTCTGACCAGCGCAATTGTATTTTCTTTGGCTCTAATGATCCTGATCGGTCGGCAGCGTCGACTGGCGGCGCTGGTTCTTGCAGTGATGCTTTTTTGGGCCAGCTACGTAATAATGCTCTCAAATTCTTTGGCACATGATCTTGACGCGTTCTGGCGGGACCTGGCCCTTATTGGTGCTCTCATTCTGACCTATTCAGGCAACGAAACTATTAATGAGACAAGCTCCGAAACTGATGACGCCGCTATGTTTCAACATCTAGCCAGTGCGAGCGAAACAACTGACCTTGATGGACTACAATCCAGTCACAACGAAGGGTTTGAACCGGTTGCAAATCAAACGACGGCCAGACGTAAATCAATAAAAAACCAGTTTCGCGAAGATTTCGATATGGTTCGCATCTCTTAGTCTCTTTTAAACACATCGGTTTGGGGCTACATCGCCCCACATGAGCGAAAAGAAACTTCACATCATTGGTGGCGGGTTGGCTGGCAGCGAAGCTGCCTGGCAGGCGGCCAATCGCGGCGTTTCCGTAGTATTGCACGAGATGCGCCCCAGCGTCGAAACCTTCGCTCACAAAACCGGCGATCTTGCTGAAATGGTTTGCTCAAATTCATTTCGCTCTGATGACTCCGAACAGAATGCGGTTGGTCTCTTACATTGGGAAATGCGTGCGGCTGGTGGGTTGATCATGGAGATGGGCGACCGTCATAAACTTCCCGCAGGCGGAGCGTTGGCGGTTGACCGTGAAGCTTTTGCAAAATCCGTAACCGAAAGACTTCAGGCGCATCCGAATGTCGCGATTGAGCTTGGGGAGATCAGCGAGCTTCCTAACGAGGGGCAATGGATAATTGCGACTGGACCACTGACAAGCGGATCTCTTGCTGCGTCTATTCAGAACGAAACCGGTCAGGATGCCTTGGCATTCTTCGATGCAATCGCACCTATTGTTTACGCCGACAGTATCGACATGAATCTTGCCTGGCGGCAGTCCCGCTATGACAAGGGCGACACCGAGGAAGAACGGACAGCCTACATCAATTGCCCCATGGACAAGGACCAATACGAGGCATTCATTGACGCGTTGATTGCTTCGGACAAAACTGAATTCAAAGCTGGCGAAACCGCGGGGTATTTCGACGGATGCCTTCCAATCGAGGTCATGGCTGATCGCGGCCGCGAAACTCTTAGGTTTGGACCGATGAAGCCGGTTGGGTTGACCAATCCACACGACCCCGACAACAAATCCTATGCTGTGGTTCAGCTCAGACGCGATAACGCCCTTGGTACCCTTTACAATATCGTCGGATTTCAGACGAAAATGAAATACCAAGCGCAAACCGACGTTTTCAAAATGATCCCAGGCCTTCAGGACGCTTCATTTGCCAGACTTGGCGGCATTCACCGGAATACATTCTTGAACAGTCCCAGGCTGCTTGATGCAGAAATGCGACTTAAGACCAAACCGAACATTCGGTTTGCCGGTCAGATTACAGGAGTCGAGGGCTATGTTGAAAGTGCAGCAATGGGTTTGCTGGCAGGTCAGCTTGCCGCAGCGGAATTGAGCGGAACATCGCTTCCACCCGTGCCAAACGTCACTGCAATTGGTGCTTTGATCCATCATATCACCGGTGGAGCCGACGCGAAAACATTTCAACCAATGAACGTCAACTTTGGTCTCTTCCCGGCCATCGATGCAAAAGGCGGCCGGCGTGGGCGACGCGAACGCTACAAAGCCTATACAGATCGCGCCAAGGCCGATTGGCTGGACTGGATAAAAGCATGTGGCGGCACGCCCATTGCCGCAGAGTAAAACGAAGCGCCTGTATCAATCACATAGTTCCAATCTCTTTTTTGTCGCGTCGCGAATTTCCATGACGTAACATCGAGGGATGTCAGGCAAATCACCAAGCGCCGATCTTTGGACTTCCCACTCGACTGAAGAAATCCAAGAGATCTATTCGAACTGGGCCAGCGAATACGATTCCGACGTTGCGGAATGGGGGTATGCGACCCCTGCCCGTATTGCTCTCGCTCTTCGTCAATCTGGTGCAAACGTCGAAAAGCCCGTGCTGGATTTCGGATGTGGAACCGGCCTTTCCGGTATCGCTCTGAAATCAGTTGGGTTTGATGTTATCGATGGAACCGACATTTCGGATGAAATGCTCGCTCTCGCAGAACAGAAAGGTGTTTATCGCCAAGTTTGGGTGTCTGAACCGGGTACACTCGGTCACATCAAGCGTGGTGATTATCCCATCATCACCGCGACCGGGGTCATTAGTTTAGGTGCCGCACCGCCAGAAACCCTAGACTTGCTATTAGATGTACTCGCACCAGGGGGCTTGCTTGCCTTCAGTTTTAACGACGCCACGCTGGCTGACCGTAGTTACACTGACCGATTGGATATTGCCTTGCTGGCGCCTGACACTGAACTTGTGTTTGAAGAACTAGGTCCGCATTTACCCGCCAAGAACATGCAATCCGCGGTGTATGTATTACACAAAGCGTGAGAACGCGCTTCGCCCCTTCGCCGACCGGCCCACTACACATTGGCCACGCGTTTTCGGCCCTCCTCAATTTTCAAGCCGTCCAGAATGGCTCGGGAGAATTCCTTCTACGGATAGAAGACATTGATCAGACGCGTTCACGGAAAAGCTGGGAATCGCAGATTTTCCGTGATTTGGAATGGCTCGGATTGTCTTGGACAAAACCAGTGATGCGGCAATCGGAGCGGATAGAGTGTTATCAAAACGCCTTGCAGTCGCTTTGGGCACGGGGCCTTCTTTATCCCTGCTCCTGCAAACGAAAAGACATCCTTTCGGCTGCAAGTGCCGCAAACGAAGGCACTCCGTTATCTGGACCAGACGGAACGGTTTATCCCGGCACTTGTCGATCTAAGGATCCTCATTCAACGGCCTTGCCTCAAGGCGCAGCATTGCGGTTGAATATCGAAGCGGCCTTTGAAGCAATTGCCGATCCAGCGACTTTGGCTTTCCAAGAAGAAGGAGCTGGACCCAACCAAGAGACTGGTGCTGTATCAATGGATAAAGATCAGGCCGTTACCGAAATTGGCGACATTGTCCTTGCCCGTCGAGACTTTGGAACGTCCTATCATCTCTCAGTTGTTGTGGACGATGCGGCACAAGAAATTACGAACATCATTCGCGGTCAGGACCTTTTCCAGGCGACCCATATTCACGTATTGCTACAGCGTCTCTTGTCATTGCCGACACCGATTTATCGGCACCACAGGCTGATCAGGGATGAAAACGGAAAACGCCTGGCCAAAAGAGATGATGCACGGTCCATTGATAGCTATCGTCAGAGCGGAGCATCAGCTGCCCACATCCGCGAACTGATTGGATTGTGATCGATCCTTTTAATGATTTGCGCGCTGCCTAAATGGATTGCGGTGATTGCAACTCAACTTCGTTTCCTGTCTCAACGCCGGTGTAAAAACACGAAACTCGGTTCGTGTGGCAAGCCGGGCCAACTTGGCGCACAATTGCCAATAGGCAATCCCGATCACAATCAACACGAAGCGCTTCCAGTGCCTGTGTATGACCCGACGTCTCGCCCTTGACCCAATATTGCTGTCGAGATCTTGACCAATAGGTCATCTTTCCGGTCTCCAATGTGCGTGCGACGGCGTCGGAATTCATCCATGCCATCATCAGGACCTCATTGGTCTTGGAATCCTGTGCAATAACAGGAATTAACCCGTCTGAATTATAGTCCAGAGTTCCCGGATCAAATGACATGGCCCTGTCCTTTTCAATCGACATTGAAGCCTCTATTTAAGTGCGAAGAACGTCGAAGGAAAGTGATGCCAGATACTGATCTCATAAAGCTCTATTCTGGGCGTATCCTTGAATTGGCATCGGATATTCCTTTGAGTGAACCACTTGCATCACCAATGGCAACCGTAAAACGGCGTTCACCGCTCTGCGGCTCAACTGTGACTGTCGATGTCGTGGTTACAGAAGGCAAAATCACTGAGTATGGTCAGGATGTTAAAGCGTGCGCACTGGGACAGGCTTCTGCATCCATCTTCGCGCGCCATGTCATCGGACGCACACAATCCGAAATTGTCACGGCAAGGGATCAACTCAAAGCTATGCTGGTCAATGACGGACCTGTTCCTGATCTGCCATTCAATGACTTTGAAACGCTTCTTCCAGCACGCGACTTCAAAAACCGACATGCTTCCATATTGCTGGCCCTCGAAGCAACCGTGGATGCTTTTGGCGAAATTGAATCCCGAACTTCTTACGGTTAGAACATTTCCGGTTATCTATTGATGCTCAAAAAAAAACGCCGCACATCATTTTCGATGGCGGCGTTAGTGGCGTATCTGGTGGGGAAACCGACCAACCCCCGGACAAGGGGTTTATCGACGGGACAATGTCTACGCATCAAAGTTGGGGACAGAATGCGTGGTCGGAAATCCAGATCGCAGGCAGAATGAATTCTTAACTAAATCCGGGCAAAGTCAGAACGACAACAAAGATCGAAACAAGCGCAACTGCACCAGCAAAATCCAGAACGAGAGTCCCGGAATTACGCAAAATAGTTTCTTTCAATTCGGTCATTGAAGTGTTCCTTCATTTGGGATCAGGCAGCGGGCGGGCTGCGTTGTTGCCTATTTGTTCTCAAATTCCCCACGAGATGTAAAGAACTTTTTGAGAACATATGTGAACAAAATGATCACACTCCGTCTAACCAATTGAAATCATTCGAATAGCGCGATCTTGCTCCAACAGCCAAAGAAGAACCCGGGCGGCTTTCCCGCGTTTGGATGTAAGTTCAGGGTCGCGTGATATTAGTAGTCGTGCATCTTTGTGTGCCTTTGCCATAAGCGAAGTCTGCGATTTCAAATCCCCAATCCGAAATTCCGGCAGTCCTGACTGAACAGTTCCCAGTACGTCACCAGCTCCTCTCATTGCCAAGTCTTCTTCTGCAATTCGAAATCCGTCTTCTGTTTCCCTCAACACTTCCAATCGTCGTCGCGCGGTTTCCGAAAGCGGAGACTTATACATAAGCAAGCATGTCGATTGATCTTTTCCGCGCCCGACCCTTCCACGAAGTTGATGGATCTGGGCAAGCCCAAAACTTTCTGCGTGCTCAATAACCATGATTGATGCATTCGGGACGTCGACGCCGACTTCAATGACAGTCGTCGCCACAAGAATTTTGCAATCGCCCGCTATAAACCTGTTCATCGCAAGGTCTTTTTCACCAGATGGCAATTGGCCGTGAACCAACCCAACCGTTTCTTCGCCAAAACGCGCCCGAAGCGCTGCAAACCGCTTTTCTGCAGCCGCTAAGTCAGAAACTTCACTTTCATCAACTAACGGGCAGACCCAGTAGATTTGACGTTGGTCTGCAAGCGCATGCGCCAAGTGGTCCACCACCTCGTCTATGCGTTCGGCAGAAATCAATGCGGTTTTCACGGGTGAACGACCCGGAGGCTTTTCATCCAATACCGAAACATCCAGATCGCCATATTGTGCCAGGTTTAGTGACCGCGGAATGGGAGTTGCCGTCATCACTAGGATATCAGTATGCGCACCCTTTTCACCCAACATCTTTCTCTGCGCGACACCAAAGCGATGCTGTTCGTCGATTATTGCCAACCTAAGATCCTGAAACTCAACATCTTTTTGAAATAGCGCGTGTGTGCCAAGCAGAATGTTTATTTGTCCGTTTGCAAGCGCTTTCAGCTTGGAAACACGCTCAGCGCCCTTATCCCGTCCCGTCAGAATGTCGACGCGCAATTCCGTAGAGCGGGTTAATTCACGGACGGTCGCAAGGTGTTGTCGGGCAAGTATTTCGGTTGGGGCCATCATTATCGCCTGACCGCCTGCCTCGGCTGCCGTTACAAGACTGATCGCCGCAACCAATGTCTTGCCTGAACCAACATCGCCCTGCAGCAGCCTGTTCATCCTATGCCGATCAGCCATGTCGGACTGGATTTCCGAAATCGCTCTGGATTGAGCTGCCGTGGGATCGTAGGGGATATTGGAATAGACGATGCTTTGGAGTTTCCCCGATCCAGTTGTACTGCGGCCTTCTCTGACCCGTCTGTTGCTCCGAGCCAATGCCAGCGTAAGCTGATGCGCAAAGAATTCGTCGTAAGCCAGCCGGCTGCGTGACGGTGAAGTGGGCAATAGGTCTGCCGTTTCTTCGGGCGCGTGGACTTTGGTTATGGCTTGCGACCAAGTTGGCCAGCTCTCGGCTGCCAGGACTGACGGTTCGATCCACTCACCCAAGTCTGCAATTAACTCGACCGATCCACGCACCGCCTTTGTCATGACCTTTTGTGAAATACCTTGAGTCAGTGGATACACAGGTTCAAACAGCGGAAGTTCGCTTTCCTCGCCGAGACGAATAATGTGATCCGGGTGGACCATTTGTAGAATATTATCAAAGGCTTCCAGTCTTCCCGATACAACACGATCTTCGCTTATTGGAAGCTGCCGTTGCAGCCAATCTTCACGGGCGTGAAAAAAGACCAACTGAAATGACGTTTCCGTATCTGAAACATCTACGCGATAGGGTCTGCCTTTTTGCCGCGCGGGAATATGCCGTTCGACCTTTACCGAAACAGTAACAGTTTCAGGCAGCACCGCATCAGCAACGGTTCTGCGGCGTCGGCGATCAATTCCCGATACGGGCAACGTCAGCAACAAATCTTTTGGGGTTCTGACCCTAAGATTATCAAGCAATTTCGCTGTTTTTGGCCCAACGCCGGGCAATTTCTCCAACGTTGAAAACAAGCGGAATAATATCTCCGGACGTCCTGTCATAACCCTTCAATCAATCTGAGCCATCCTTCTTCATCGATAGTCTCAATGCCCAGTTCGACGGCCTTTTTCGCCTTCGATCCGGCGCCGGGGCCGGCGACCACAAGGTCAGTGCGAGATGACACAGAGCTTGAAACTTTTGCCCCCAAAACTTCGGCACGAGATTTTGCTTCAGCCCGAGACATTTTTTCCAAAGTGCCCGTGAAAACAATTACTTTTCCCGAAACCGGGCTATCAGAGCCGATGGTTTGTTCGGCGTCTTGAACATCCAGATGTTCCAAAAGGCGATCGATAAAAGCACGTTCGGATGGTTGCTGCAACGCCGTGACAAATGACGCCGCCATAATTTGCCCAACGCCATCGACCGACAACAGCGCTTCCCAGTCTTCGCCTTCACCAATTTCTGTTTTGTCGACTGAAGATATCAAGTTTGACCAAGACCCGAAATGATTGGCCAGAAGTGCACCCGCGCTTTCCCCGACATGTCGAATTCCAAGCGCAAAGATCAGCTTTTTCAGCGGGACATTTGATTTTTCACGGATAGCAGCAAAAAGCTTGTTGGCTGACTTTTCGCCCCATCCTTCTTTGTTGCTAAGTCTATTTTCACCTGTTCCGAACTTTGCTTCCAATTGAAAAATGTCAGCCGGCTCTTTAATCCAACCATCGCCATAAAACTGCTCGACCTGTTTGGCACCAAGCCCATCAATGTCAAAGGCTGAGCGTGAAACAAAATGCCGTAGTTTCTCAACGGCTTGTGCCGGGCATATCAATCCACCCGAGCAACGCCTGACTGCGTCACCGGGCTCGCGAAATGCTTCGGATTGGCATTCCGGGCAGATGCGTGGAAACTCATACTTCTGCGAGTCGGCTGGCCGTTTCGAGAGGTCGATATCCTTCACCTTGGGAATGACATCGCCAGCACGATAGACCTGAACCCAATCGCCAATTCTAATATCGTTGCCACCTCTAATTGGCTCGCCTTTTGAGTTTTTTCCTTCGATATAGTCTTCGTTGTGTAGCGTTGCATTCGAGACCACAACGCCACCAACTGTTACTGGTTGCAGCCGAGCGACAGGACTTAGGGCGCCTGTGCGCCCAACCTGAATGTCGATTTCCAACAGTCGTGTCCAAGCCAATTCCGCCGGAAACTTATGCGCCGTTGCCCATCTTGGCGTCGTCGATCGGAACCCCAGTCTCGACTGCAATTCAAGATCATTGACCTTGTACACTACGCCATCAATGTCATAATTCAGCGATGCTCGTTGCTCTTCAATTAGAGAATAGTGTTGAATGAGGTCATCAGTGGATTGACAAATTTTTGTGAGCGGGTTGGTAGAAAACCCCAACTGGCTCAAAAAATCGAGTGCTTCTTTCTGGGTCTTGCCGAGTGGTGCACTTATACTGCCCCAAGCATAGGCAAAGAACTTCAATGGCCGCGATGCTGTGACGCTCGGATCCAGTTGTCGCAAAGAACCGGCCGCGGCATTTCGCGGATTTGCGAAAACCTTCTCATGCAGTTCCTTTTGCCGCTGATTGAGTCTGCCGAAGTCATCGTGACTCATGTAAACTTCGCCTCGAACTTCAAGTAAGTCGGGGGCGCCGCTAATGGATTTGGGAACGTCTTCGATTGATCGGGCATTGGCAGTGACATTCTCGCCGATCGATCCAACGCCGCGCGTGGCCGCGTGCTGAAGTTTGCCGCTCTCGTATCGAAGGGAAAGCGACAAACCATCGATCTTCGGTTCGGCAGTAAATGTCAGCGTGTCTACGCCACTCAGGCCCAGGAATTTCCGAATTGATACGTTAAAATCTTCTACATCTTCTTTTGAAAACGCGTTGCTTAGCGATAGCATTGGGACAGAATGGGCGATTTTCTGAAATCCCGAAGTAGGTGCAGAGCCAACAACATCGCTTGGAGAGTTTTTGGATTTCAGATCAGGAAACCGAAGTTCAATCTCGGAATTCCGCTTTTTTAGCCTGTCAAATTCGGCATCTGTAATTTCGGGATCGTCGTCTTGAAAATATTTGGCGTTGGCGTTCTCAATTTTCTTCGACAAGCGGGCCAGTTCAGAAACCGCCTGATCAACCGAAAGTTCACCGACTGGGATATCATCTGGCATTCGTAGCCTCCCCGAATTCACCTTCCATGGATAAATTCGGGGCGACCTAAGGTCCAGTGGTTCTAATGAATTCTACTTTACGCTGTAACCGCCAAAGGTTCGCGATCGGCGCTAAGCGGTTGAGGGTCGCGTAAAACATATCCCCTACCCCACACTGTCTCGATATAATTATCGCCGTCCGTTGCTTCGCTTAGTTTCTTTCGAAGTTTACAGATAAACACGTCGATGATCTTCAATTCAGGTTCGTCCATTCCACCATACAAGTGATTTAGGAACATTTCTTTAGTCAAAGTTGTTCCTTTACGCAGCGAAAGCAATTCCAACATTTGGTATTCTTTGCCCGTCAGGTGCACGGCCCTGTCCTCTGCTTCGACGGTCTTGGCGTCAAGATTGACAGAAACTTTTCCTGTTTTGATTATTGATTGGGCATGGCCCTTAGATCTTCGAATAATTGCATGAATTCGCGCAACAAGTTCCTCGCGATGAAATGGCTGGGTTAGATAGTCGTCGGCCCCGAATCCAAATCCCTTGATTTTATCTTCAGTTTCGTCCGATCCTGTAAGAATTAGAATTGGGGTCTCGACCCGAGACAATCTAAGTTTACGCAACACCTCGTGACCGTCCATATCCGGCAAATTAAGGTCCAGTAGAATCAGGTCGTAGTCATACAGCTTTGCAAGATCGACACCCTCCTCACCAAGATCGGTAGCATAAACATTTAGGTTCGCGTGGGTCAGCATCATTTCAATGCTACGCGACGTCGTCGGATCGTCTTCAACCAGTAGAATGCGCATTTAGCATCTCCGCAGTCACCCCTTCACGATTCTTAATGTGGCGTTCATTGGTTAATTGCCAGTTACCAAATCCACCAATTATCAAAACAACCTACGGTTGTCTATAGCGCTGTAAAGATGTTGCTTTTAGTGCAGCATCTCCATGCCGCTCAACCAAATATTGCCATTCGCAAAATTCATCATCCGAAATTCTATACATTTTCAGGGCGTCTTCACGTGAAATTAGGCCACCTAGAACAGCCTTAACAACCGCGGCCTTGCGACTGGCAACCCACCGTCTGGTATGCTGATCTGGCAAGTCGGCGCGTGTCATCACCGTTCCATCGGGCAAAGTAACCGCACGTGGACCATCCACCTTTTTCAGATACATGTGCTGCCCTTCCTCACTGCGCTCTTCTGGTCAATCTGAACCACCAGCCTTAATCACTTGTGAAAGTGGCTCTTGTTACTGGTTTGAATTTTCTTATATTCCGTCAGATCTTCTTAATGTTTCTTCGGACGTTCAATCATGGCGCTTGATAACGGTTCATTGCTGAACTCACTCGGCTTCCCAAAGCCCCCTGCGGAAACACGCGTTGTTGTCGCCATGTCTGGTGGTGTCGACAGTTCAGTGGTCGCTGCGATGCTGGCGTCCGAGGGATATGATGTAGTCGGTGTAACGCTTCAATTGTACGATCACGGTGCGGCACTTGCCAAAAAAGGCGCGTGCTGCGCAGGGATAGACATTCACGACGCGCGACGAGTTGCGGAAGACATGGGGTTTCCTCATTACGTGCTTGATTACGAGAATATATTTCGGGATGCAGTCATTGACGAGTTCGCTGACAGTTATCTGGCGGGCGCTACGCCGGTGCCCTGCATCCGATGTAATGAACGCGTGAAATTCAAGGATCTATTGGAAACTGCCAAAGACCTTGAAGCAGATTGCATGGCTACTGGTCACTACATTCAAAGAAAAATTGGAAGCAACGGCGCAGAGCTGCATATGGCTGCGGACTCTAAGCGCGATCAAAGCTATTTTCTTTTCTCTACGACCAATGAGCAATTAGATTTTTTGCGTTTCCCACTCGGGCATCTGGTTTCCAAAGCTGAAACGCGCGAGCTTGCAGCGCACTATGGATTGGTTGTGGCAGACAAACCTGATAGTCAGGACATCTGCTTTGTACCTGATGGCAATTATGCTGGTGTTATTGAGAAACTCCGGCCCGGTGCCGCCGAACCCGGCGACATCGTCGATGTCGAGGGCAGCGTTTTGGGCACTCACAGCGGCGTTATTCACTACACCATCGGACAACGACGTGGCCTTGGGATTGGTGGACTGGAAAACCCGCTTTATGTGGTCCGCCTGGATGTCGAGAACCATCGTGTCGTAGTTGGTCCAAAAGATTTGCTTTCGACGCGAATTGTACCAGTTCGCGAGATCAACTGGCTTGGCAATACCCCTATGAAATCTCAAGAGACGTGGTTCATTTCGGTGAAGGTCCGTTCAACCCGTCCTCCGCTGGACGCAATACTGCGGCCCATCTCAGAGACCGAAGCCGAAATTGAACTGCTTACTCCGGAAGAAGGTGTTTCGCCGGGTCAGGCCTGTGTGTTCTATGAAACCGAAGGATCACGGGTACTAGGCGGTGGTTGGATTTGGCGCGGAAGCTAGGCAAATCAGTCTAACTGTTTGAAATGTCAGCTTTGTTAGGTCCCAGTTTTCGATCCTTGTGACTGATGACGTTCCAAAAATTCCAGGACAGAACGGGCCGCGCGAACCCCCGGCGCATCGCCGTTTAGACCAATGCGAGACATGGTCGTTTCCATCGCGGAATTCTGAGCTGAACGTTTTTTTGGATCGCTCAACAGCGAAAACATCGCTTCTGAAATTGCCCGAGGATCACAGTTCGGACCGAGGAACTCCGGCACTTCGCGGGTGTCACTTACCAGATTTACCAAAGTAACCGTGTCAATTAACGCCAGCCGCGACATAACCTGCCAAGTCAGCCAACTCATGTCATAGGCGATCACCATCGGTGTTTTGCTCGCTGCAAGCTCTAACGAAACTGTTCCCGACGCAGCAAGTGCGACGTTGGCAGCTCCAAAGGCTCCCTTTTTGCGCGACATTGCATCGGGATCATTTGCCATATCGATGATAACCGGCTTTATGGCCCAGGAATTAACGGAATCACCGATTGTTGTGGCGACATGACCAACAGCAGGTATGACGACCTGAAGGCCCGGAACTGACTTACTCAAAAACTCAATAGCGGCACCAAACTTCGGCATCAGCCGTGTCACTTCGCTGGACCGTGATCCCGGCAGGACCAATGCAATAGGTGCACTTCCTAACCCTTCCCTTGACCTAAACCCATCTATTTCTTCTTCGGTCGCAATCGGCTCGGTAACAACCGGATGACCAACAAAGTCGCTAGTCATACCTGCAGCCTCCATATAAGGCGGCTCAAATGGCAAAAGACTGAGAACATGGTCGATGTGCGCGGCCATCTTTTTGGCGCGACCGGGGCGCCAGGCCCAAACCGAAGGCGCTACATAGTGAACGCAAGGAATTCTGGTTCGATTCTTTACGATCTTAGCAAGGCGAAGGGAAAAGTCCGGGCTGTCGATTGTAATCAACACGTCCGGCTGCCATGCGATGACGTCGTCAGCAGTTTGTGCCAACCGCCGTCGTAACTGTGGGTATTTTGGAAGCACTTCGGCAATACCCATGACACTCAATTCCTGCATCGGGAATAAACTGTCGACTCCGGCGTTCTGCATTAGCGGACCCGCAACGCCGCGAAATTCAATTCCCTTCGCCAGAGAATTCATGCCGTCAATTAAAGCCGCACCTAGTTTGTCACCTGATGCCTCGCCTGCAAGTAAGTAGGCCTTCATTTACTCACGCCTTTGAGAAACATCCGGTTTTCTAGATCTGTAGCAAAACCCATGTTTTTAAGATCGTTTAACCCAAAGAAAGATGTTTCGTTTGTCAGCTTCTTTGATGGCATTTGACATGTCCAGAACCATGACTCCACCTTCTTCAATCACAATACCATCCAGACCTGCATCTGCGGCCTTTGCGACAGTCTGCGAACTGATGACCGGTAGATCGCCGCGGCGATCCTGTCCGGGCTTTGGGGCTTTGAAAAATATTCCGCCGCCTGAATCGGGTCTGACTTTAAGGCTTTCCAGCATCCAATCGGTGCCAAATACCCCTTCTATCGCCAGCATCTGACCCCGATGGACCGCGCAGGATTGACCAATGTCCGCATGTCCAACCATATTGAGAACTTCCGACGCGCGACGAACCTCGTCATCAATATCTTGATCAGGCTTTCTTTTTGTCTGACATCCAACTGGGGGAAGCAAGTCAGGGATCAATTCATGGGCTGCAGTCACGTTGAAACCCGCATCTTCAAAAATCGCAAAGATTGCCCGAAGGGCGCCATCGTCGCCACCCAATAGCGCCTCGGTAAGCTTAGGTATCAGTGGTTTCGTAAGGTCGTCGATCTGCGCAGGATCAATTACGGTACGGCGAACGGCGCCCGCAAAACACACATCCCTAACGCCTGCACGGCTTAATTCGATAAGAAGGGCACCTAAATTCTCCAAACGAAAATTCAGATCGACGTCGATGTCATTGGGGGCGAACCCCTGCAAGGCTACCACCAGAGAGGGACCTTTGGTGCGGTCTTTGATGAGCTTTGGCAAATCGCCTTGGCCTGCAATTATGGCCAGCACCTCAACGCTCCGGCGTCAGAAATGAGCGATCGGACGCCGCAAGGACAAACTCGACTATTTCGCGCACATAAGCGCTGTCGGTTTCGTCACCCAATCTTCGCGTGCGATCCTGAAAAGCACCGTCACCCTGAGCCAGCATCTGAAATGCAGCCCTAAGTGCGGTTATGTCTGTTCGAGAAACACCGCGACGTTTTAATCCGACTAAATTCAGCCCATCGAGGGTACCGCGCGGACCCTGAACAAGACCAAATGGGATCACATCGTTGGTCACCATTGTGACGGCACCAATGATCGCGCCCCTTCCGATCCGCACCCATTGATGAATTCCCGAAAGCCCGCCGATTATGACGTCATCATCAATAATACAGTGACCCGCGATGGCTCCCTGGTTTGCAACAATTACCCGATTTCCGATGCGAGCATCGTGCGCCACATGCGCGCCAGTCATAAACAAACAATCATCGCCAACAACAGTTTCGCCACCGCCACCTTCTGTGCCGGTATTCATCGTAACGCCCTCACGAATTCGATTTCTGGCACCAATAGTCAACCTAGTCACCTCGCCCTTGAACTTCAGGTCTTGAGGTATCTCTCCGATTACTGCCCCTGGAAATATGACGGTTTCGTCCCCAACTGAGGTGTTCCCGGTGATCACTACGTGCGGCTTGATGTGAACGCATTTACCGAGTGTCACGTCTGAGCCAACAATAGAAAACGCATCAACTTGTGTTCCTGGCCCAATTACAGCGCCCTCTTCTACGACCGCCGATGGATGAACAATAGCACCAGGATCAATGCTCACTTGGGAACGTCCATCATTGCGGTAAAGGCACATTCGCACGCAAGCTCGCCATCAACACTTGCCAGCCCTTTAAACTTCCAGACTTTTCCACCGCCTCGCACAGTCTCGACGGCCATTCTCAAAGTATCTCCAGGCCCAACTTTCCGTCGGAATTTTACATTGTCGATGGCCATGAAATAGACACCAAAATCCTTGTCAGCCAGATTTAAGCCTACTCCAGCGATAACTGCTGCTGTTTGCGCCATAGCTTCAACCATCAATACTCCCGGAAATACGGGCATGTCCGGAAAGTGGCCCTGAAACTGAGGTTCGTTCATCGTGACGTTCTTTATTCCAACGCCAGATTTGGTTCCGTCGATATCGATTACTTTATCTACAAGCAGAAACGGATAACGATGAGGGATAATCCGCTGAATGAGATCAATATCAGCGCTTTCGAGCGGTTCAGTCATTTAATCGGTCCCGTGCTCGTTGTTTCATCTATGGCTATCAAGAGCCTGCCCAACGGGCAAGCTCATCAATTGTCGGTTTCTGCGTCAAAGGCAGAATTAATCCGATCAATTGCAAGGTCTGTGATATCGATCCTATCCGCTGACAGAAATACGTCCCGGCGATCCAACACGATAAGGGCGCCTCGTTCTCGCACTATATCCGATATTATGCCCGCAACTTGTTCAATAAAGCTATTTCGCGCGTTCTCCCGCGCCAGTGATATTGCGCGTGCTTTTTCGTCTTGTTCTGTGCGAATACGCTGAACTTCGGCGTCAAATTCGTCCGCGGCTTTCCTGAAGACCTCTGGCGTCATCGTCGGCCGTTCTTCGGTCAGGGCGCTTTCACGAGCAATAAGATCGTCTTCTATGCGTTTGTTCTCTTGCGCCAAAAAAGCCGTGCGGTCTTCAATTTCTTCGATCACGCGATCGCCAAGTCGAGTTCCGGCAAATAAACGATCCTGATCGATAGTGAGGATTGGCGATGGTATGTTTATTGCGGAGTCCTGAGCTAAACTAGCCGTCGAGAAAATAGAAAATCCGACAAGAACAATGAGAAATCGCAGACTTTGCGGCATATCAAAACTGCGTTGCAATTGTGAAATCGAAGGACCGTTGATCGTCCAGAGCGTTATATTTGATCGGGTTCGAGAAATTCATGCGAAGTGGTCCGATTGGCGTATCCCACAGTAGGCTGAAGCCGATGGATGATCTGAGTTCAGCACCGTCGTCAACAGGGTCTTGGACACCCGACGTGTTATCAAGGCCCCACAGCGTGCCGACATCGAAAAATACCCCACCTGTAATTCCATATTCTTCGGGTAATCCCAGGGGAAAATCCGCCTCAAATCGAGCGACGGCATAGTTATTGCCGCCCAAAACATCAGATCTGGTCGCATCTACATCTCGCGGACCGACCCCGCGACTTGAAAAACCACGTAGTTGCCGAGACGAGAGAAAGAACCGATCCGTAACTCGAGTAGAACCGCCACCGGTAGCTTGTATATTTCCGCCTTCAAAAATCGCGCGAACTGTAACTTCTTCATTCAAGACATCTCGTTGCGCTACTACTGACGCGGTCGATCGCAAATACTTGGTATCACCACCCACACCCGCATATTCTTGACCAAATCTAAGCCGGACCCCCCGGTTTTCGTTCAAGCCGCCATTTAATAAGTCCAAAGTATATTGATAACCGATTGAGCTTTTGGACTGTGATCCGCTTTCCAGGGCCAATATTGGCGAAGCGTCTGCTGAAATATCAGAAATTCCCTCACTGCCAATCTCATAGAAAAGCGAAAGACTTCCGTTTTCACTTACTGGAAATCCCAGTGAGGGTCTCAGTGTAGTTGACTGAGTTTGATAGGTCGCATTGCTGAAGTCCGTAGTGAAGTCACGTAGTCGAACGCCGAACGAAAGGTCCCGTCCTAAGAATGCGGGTTCGGTGAAAGATAGTGTGGTGTCACGATCCTCTGATCCAGATTGCAGGTTAACCGCAACGGACTGGCCACGTCCTAAAAAGTTCCGTTCAGTGAAGCCAACGACAAGGGCAAATCCGCTATCAGGAGAATACGTTCCACCAAACGTTAGTGTGCCAGTTGGCTGTTCTTCAACATCAACATCCACGACGACCTGATCCTGAGCGGATCCTTGTCGGGATTGCACATCAACATTAGCAAAAAAACCAAGCGCCCGAATGCGCTCAGCAGCGTTTCGAATTGCCCGAGGGTTGAAAGGATCACCTTCGACTGTATCAAACTGTCTTCGAACGACGCGATCCAACGTCGTTGTATTTCCTTCAATGTCTATGCGCTCAACGAACACGCGCGGACCGCGAACAAGAGCAAACTCGACATCCAATGTTAGGTCGCGAGCATTGCGCGTGATCTGTGGATCGACTCGAAGAAAATCCAACCCTTGCCTTAGCGCTATCCTTTCAAGTCTATCAATTTGTTCCTCGACCCTTGAGGGATTCCAAGTTTCCCCAGATTTCAAGTTCACTTCATCAAAATAAGAGTCGGAGTCCACATTGCTGAACTCAGAGGATAAAGAAACTTTCCCGACTGAATACTGCTGCCCTTCTCGAACATTGAATGTTATGAAACTTGCATCGCGTTCGCGCGAAAATTCTGACGAAACGTCCAAGACGCTAAAATCTACATATCCTCGTGAATTGTAGAAGTCTGTCAGCGCCTGTCGGTCAAAAGCAATCCTCTCAGCAAGAAACGAGTCACGTCGGATAATAGCCCGTAGAAAGCCGGCTTGCTTTGTTTCAATGGCGCGGCGGAGGCGACGATCTGTAAATGCTCTGTTTCCGACAAAACTAATACGCTCGTTTTCAACAACCCGGCCTTCGGAAACTTCGAAAACAAGATCCACCCTGTTGTCCGATCGGCGAATGATCTTTGGCGTAACATTCGCAGATAGGCGGGCACTGGCAGCATAGGCGTCGGCAATGATAGCTGCGTCTGCTTCAGCAATATCCGGCGTAAAAACACGCCGCGATTGCGACTGTAGCAATGGAAGCAAAATTTCATCGGAAAGACGGTCATTCCCCTCAATGGCAATTAAATTGACTGTGGGCCGCTCTACGACAACTACGCGCAGTCCATTCCCGCTTGGTATGATCTCTACAGACTCAAACAGACCAGACGCAACGATACGTTGCAGCGCGTTGTTAATCTGGTCGTCACTTGCAATTTGCCCTTGGTCGATTTCAGTGAGCGAAATGATTGTCGAAGCAGGAACACGCTGATTTCCGATTACCGATAAGGAATTAACCCGTGTTTGGGCCTCAGATACAGATACTGCAGCCCACGTAGCCAGAAAGGCGCACAGCACAAGCCGAGAAACAGTTCCAGCGACACTATTATTAGCCATGTTCCCTCGCCCGACTAAACAGTCTTAATGGGCTTGTGAGTAAAGGGATTCTAGGGGGGTGTCAAAAGCACGAAGCCGCCCTAAAAAGGACGGCCCGTGTGTGCGTGTAAGGAGTGAGTGTCGCCTATTGCGGCGTGCCTAAATACGCAGCCAGAAACAATGCCCCGCCAAGAGCAAGCAGTGAAATCATGCGGTCGAGGTTGAGCTCAACCAACAGTTCCAAGCCTTTGTATCCCCGTTCTAGCACTTGCATTTATGCACCTTAATCTCTGCGACATATTCTGACTATTTGAGCAATATGTCTGAATTTGGGCAGCTAAGGGGCCGGAAAGAGGCTCTTATCAGGGGCAGAAAAGATCGTTGGTTACAGCAAACACCATCAATGCAAGCATAACTGTAAGCCCGCCAGCCATCAGATACTTCAATGCTTGATCGCTCGGTGGGCGCCCTGTCACAGCTTCCCACGCATAGAAAACCAAATGGCCCCCGTCCAATACCGGAATGGGAAACAAATTCAGCATGCCGACCGCAGTCGAAAGAACTGCCATGAACCAAATGAAGGATATCCACCCCTGTGCCGCCGCCTGACCGGACGTCTCAGCAATCCCAATTGGGCCAGAGATATTGCAGGTCGATATCTTACCGGCGATCATATGATAGAGGCCCGAAATACTAGAACGCGTAATGAAGACGATTTGCTCAGCGCCATAATTGATGGCTTCAATCAGGCTTGGGTTTTCGGTTGCGGGATCAAAGAGCATGCCGCCGCCCATTCCGATAATGAAATGCGTTTCAAAACCACCGTCTTGTAGTGGCAGATCCATGCGCCGAGGTGTCATCGTAAATTTCAGAACTTCACCACCTCTCCAAACGTCCAGTTTTAGAGAATTACCGTTCGATGCGCGCACGATTTCGCGCAACTGGTCGAATTGGAAAATGGCAACATCATCGACGGCCACCACTACGTCATCTACTTGTAGCCCAGCCCCTTCAGCGGCCGAGCCAGGAGAAACCGATATGGCCACTGGCGGAAACAGCCATGGACCTAAGACAACGCGCTCGGTACCATCTCGACGAACAGTATATTCTATGACTTCCTGTGCTACCAAATTTTCGGTGAACTCAGAAAAATCCTCCAAGCTGGGCAAGTCTTTTCCATCTATAGCCAACAGAACGTCGCCAGGCTCCAACTCTTGAGTCTCAACAGGAAGCGACCGAAGCGTTTCAATTGTGATAGGGTCACTTGCTACGCCACGTGCGAATAGCAGTAATGCAAACACTATGAACGACAAGATAAAGTTGAACACAGGACCTGCCAAAACGGTCAATGTGCGCGCCCATAATGGTGCTCCATGCATCGTCGCACGCAGCTCATCTTCACTTAGACCGGACATTGCTTCAACATCTTTGGCGGACGCCGCATTTTCGTCACCGCGAAATTTTACAAATCCGCCAAAGGGTAATGCTGCAATTTGCCACCGCGTTCCGTGACGGTCTATTTTGCTATATATAACAGGGCCAAACCCAACCGAAAAAATGTCAGCCTTAATGCCAGTCCAGCGCCCAACAATATAATGGCCGTATTCATGCACAGCGACAATAATTGAAAGCGCAACCACAAAGGCGGCGATTGTCCAAGTCAGCGTTCCAAAAGAGGGGAGAAGCCCTGCCAGATCCATGAAATTCCTAACCTTGCCTTCTTGCCATGGACTCCAGAGCCCTTATGCGTGCCATTTGGTCCGTATCTTGAACTGTATCAAGTGTAATCGGGGCTAAACCGAGACATTCACCTGACATAATTTCGATAACATCTTCGACGACCGAAGCCATATCAGTGAACCGAATTTTGCCATCAATGAAACCGTCGAGCGCGGTTTCTTTTGCCGCGTTGAATGCTGCGCCAGCCAAACCACCTTCATCCATGACCCATCGCGCCAATCGAAGCGCAGGATATCTTTCCATGTCGGGGGCTTTGAAAGTCAACTGACCTATTTGTGAAAGATCAAGTCTTTCAACGGGCAATGTCTCGCGCGCGGGCCAGTTCAGAGCATAGCCAATTGCATGCCTCATGTCCGGAGTTCCCAAATGCGCCATCAGTGCCCCATCCCTATATCCAACCAACGCGTGAACCAGACTTTCGGGATGAACAAGTGTTTCGATTTTCTCGGGCGAAAATCCAAAAAACTCCTTGGCTTCAATCAGTTCTAATGCCTTGTTGAACATACTTGCGCTATCAATGGTGATGCGACGCCCCATTGACCAGTTGGGGTGAGATGATGCCTGCTCAACAGTTGCATTCGCTAGATCGGACAGAGGCCAGTCTCGAAATGCACCACCGGAAGCTGTTAAGATCACGCGCTCTACCGCTTCCAATTCTTCACCTTGAAGTGCCTGAAAAACGGCGGAATGCTCGCTGTCTACTGGTAAAATTGTTGCGCCATGCTTTCTAGCAGTGGACATCATCAAAGTCCCGGCGGTCACTAGGCTTTCCTTGTTGGCCAGGGCCAATGTAGTTCCCTGCTCCAGTGCTTTAAGACCAGGAATCAAACCTGCAGCGCCAACGATGGAAGACATAGTCCAATGAACTGACCGTTCAGCCAGCTCTGCAAGACCACTCGCTCCTGCAGCCACTTCGATTCCCGTGCCAGCCAGTGCGTGATGCAAATCTCGGTAGAGCTCCTCGTGCGCCGTGACCGCAATACCTGCTCTGGTTGAGGTCGCCTGTTTGGCAAGCAACTGAATGTTGGTGCCGCCAGACAAACCAACGACCTCATAAGCGTCGGGATCGCTCTCAATCAGGTCAATTGTGTTGCTTCCAACCGATCCAGTTGAGCCGAATATCGTGACTTTGCGCATTACACTGCCGGTGGCACAGGGGGGAAATCGATGATTTGTTCGATCAACAAAAGAAAAATAGCCGCTCCGAGCATAGCGTCGAACCTATCGAACATGCCGCCATGACCCGGCAAAATGGACGAGCTGTCTTTAACTCCCATGCGGCGCTTCAAGGCACTTTCAGCGACATCGCCAAGTTGCCCAGCGATTGCAACGGTGATTGATATGCCGACCAAGGACCAAGTCGCCTGCCCCAAGATTATATAGATTACCGCGACGAACGCCGCGCCAACCCAACCTGCAATCGTGCCTGACCAAGTTTTCTTTGGGCTAACTTTTGGCCAAAATTTTGGTCCGCCAATGAACCGACCCGCAAAGTATCCCAAAACATCGCTGACAATGACGACCAACGCCAACCAAGCAACCCATTCGAATCCGAAATCATCCCTAAGATGTACCAGCCCGAAACCGGCCACCAAAATAGCAGATGAGAAAAGAGCAAAAGTCGCGCGGTGTTTTTCAAGTTGGCTTACTCCAACCAATGCGGGCAAAAATACTAGTGGCAACAGATAGGCAGGCGGAAATGTCGTAAGTAATAACAATGATGCAGCGCTAAGCACGCCAAGTGGGACTGCAAATTTTTGGGCACCGATCATACGGCAGACTTCCCAAGTCATGATGCCGGAAATTATCGAAACTAGTATATGAAATACATGGCCACCCATCCACATTGCGGCCAATCCAACGCCAGCAGCAATGCCCCCCGAAATCAGTCGTTGGCTCAAATCATTCCACTGCCCACCCCCGGCATGGCTCATCCAGGCACAGCTCCATAACGTCTTTCGCGGCGACCATAACACGCCAAAACTTTGGAAAACTCCTGTCGCGTGAAATCAGGCCATAGTGTATCGACGAATTCATATTCCGAATACGCGGACTGCCAAAGAAGGAAATTCGAAATTCGTGCCTCACCACTGGTTCGAATCACCAAATCTGGATCGGGCAGAACGTATGTATCCAAACGTTTGGCCAAGGTTTCGGCGTCAACATCCTGAGGATCGAGTTTGCCAGCAGCGACTTCTGTGCACAGTCTCTTTGTTGCTCGTGCAACTTCATCGCGACCGCCATAATTCAGTGCGACCGTCAGATGAACAAGATCATTGTCGCAAGTGAGAAGTTCGAGTTCATCCATCAATGCAACAAGCGTTTCGTCCAAGCGAATGCGATCACCGATAAATCGAACTCGAACCCCAGATTCAACCAATTGCTTGGTTTCGCTCATCAAATATCGTTTAAAAAGTTTCATCAAACCCGAAACTTCGGATTGAGTGCGTTTCCAATTCTCGGTCGAAAACGCAAATATTGTCAGGTATTTGACACCAAGCTCAGGACAGGCTTCGACAATTTCGCGAACGCGTCTTGCTCCAGCATGGTGTCCAAATAGACGCGGCTTACCGCGAGCTTGCGCCCACCGACCGTTACCGTCCATGATTATCGCCACATGTTCAGGCGAGGGTTTTTCGTGTTTGACCAATATTAGGGTCTCCTCGATTCTTGCCTCACCCAGCGGTGTTTTACACCTGCATTATTTCTTCTTGCTTACTTTCCAGCGCGGAATCGATTTTTCCAATACCCTGATCGGTCAGTTCCTGCACTGAGCCTTCCCAGAATTTCTGGTCATCTTCCGACATGCCGTCTGATTTGGCCTTCTTGATCTGGTCCATGCCGTCACGACGAACGTTTCTGATAGCAACCCTGGCGTTCTCTGCATATTGACCGGCAACTTTGGTCAACTCTTTGCGGCGTTCTTCATTAAGTTCGGGAATCGGTAAGCGAATGATTGTTCCGTCAACAACCGGGTTGATTCCAAGCCCGCTTTCGCGAATGGCTTTCTCAACTTTACCCGTGAGCTGTTTATCCCAGACATTCACTGTAATCATACGCGGCTCGGGAACATTTACGGTACCAACCTGGTTGATTGGCGTAATTGCTCCGTAAGCGTCGACATTTATTGGCTCTAACATCGAAGCAAATGCACGCCCCGTGCGAAGTGACAAAAATTCCTGGCGCAAGGCCACCATGGCCCCGTCCATGCGCCGCTCTAGGTCATCTAGGTCAATTTCGATATCGTCCGACATGCTGATCCGTTCTGTCGCGGTGTATACAGTATCTCGGCCTCTATAACCGCCTTTTGCGTTGATTGTATAGCCCGACACAGGCCCAAGCTGGTGCAGTGGTCGTGCAGCAATGGCAGGAGCAATTTATCCTTCGTGAACTTCGGTGTAAGTCCCTTGTCCTGCCAATATCCCTTTGAAACCGCCCGGCTCATCAAGGGAAAAGACAATGATCGGCAACCTGTTGTCTCTGGCGAGCGCAATCGCCGAAGCATCCATGACACCCAAATGCTGGGCCAGCACCTCATCATAGGTGACATTTTCGTACCGTTTTGCGTCTTCGAATTTTGCCGGGTCTTTGTCGTATACCCCGTCAACCTTGGTGCCTTTGAAAATCGCCTGGCACGACATCTCAGATGCTCTCAGGGTTGCTGCAGTATCTGTGGTGAAATACGGATTGCCGGTTCCAGCAGCAAAGATGCAGACCCTTTTCTTCTCGAGATGCCTAACCGCACGACGTCGAATGTAGGGTTCTGCCACTTCGTCCATGCGGATGGCTGAAATAACACGAGTATGGATTCCGCGTTCTTCCAAAGCAGATTGCATGGCGAGTGCATTCATTACGGTCGCCAGCATCCCCATGTAATCGGCCGTTGTGCGCTCCATCCCCTGCGCGCTGCCCTGAAGGCCGCGGAAAATGTTGCCGCCGCCGATGACCATGCAAATCTCGACGCCCAGGTCATGCACCGACTGAACTTCGGCGGCGATTCGGGAAACTGTCGGTGGATGAAGACCATATCCTTGATCTCCCATCAGCGCTTCACCAGAAATCTTCAACAATACCCTGTCGTAAGCAGGTTGAGATTGGGACGTTTCGGCGGACATGCTTTCCCCTCGGATGTGTATTTTGTTGGTGGGGCTTTGCGCCCGGCGCGAAAATGTCCGAAAACAGCGGCAGTATCAACGCACAAGACCGGAAAACATGGATGCGATGGATCGAAAGTGCAGGTTCAACTCTTTCAGGCACACGTCCGATCCTGATTGCCGGACCTACGGCAAGCGGCAAATCAGCATTGGCCATGTATTTTGCCGATCGATTTGATGGTCAGATTATCAATGCCGATGCCATTCAAGTTTATTCTGATTGGAGAGTTTTGACTGCAAGGCCAAGTATTGCGGACGAGAAACAAGTTCAGCATCAGCTTTACGGGCATATTTTGGGAACCACGCCCTACTCCACCGGCCAATGGCTCCGGGAAGTCGCGCCACTGCTGACAAATAAGTTGCCAATCATTGTTGGCGGTACGGGGCTCAATTTTGCTGCTCTGACAGAGGGATTGGCAGATATTCCACCAACGCCGGAAGAAATAAGAAAAACTGCAAATGAACGGGTAAAGACCGAAGGATTTAGATCACTTCTTGCTGAACTCGATTCGCGCACTGCTCAGCAAATTGACCGAAATAATCCGATGCGCGTTCAACGAGCTTGGGAAGTTTTGGCTTTTACTGGCCGCAGCCTTTTTGAGTGGCAATCAGAAACGCCTGATCCAGTTCTAAGACCTGAAGACGCAGATAAGATTGTCGTTTGTGGATCGCGAGAGAACCTTTTGCACAGAATTGAAAGCCGATTTGACAAAATGCTCAGTATGGGTGTGCTTGAAGAAGCAAAAGCGAACGCTTCACAGTGGCAGCCAGATCAACCTTCGGCAAAAGCCATAGGGGCATCTGAACTGATCACTCACGTTAAAGGCAATCTTTCATTGGAACTGGCCAAAGAACGCATTGTGATTCAAACACGCCAATACGCAAAACGCCAAAGAAGCTGGTTTCGCGGCCGTATGGGCACGTGGACCTGGATCGACCCCGACAACCAGTAATGTTAGCGCTGTCATTTATTGACGCACACATACAAAACCAACGCTTTCCACTGGAACCTTTTGCTTGCCTTTGTCATAACGCCCGCGATGACAAACAGGATCGCACTTTTGATCGGTCTGTTCCTGCTCGCGGTGCTCGCGTTGAATTTTGCCCTTGGCCTTGAATGGCACATATTTCTTGGGCGGAAATTCCTGGACCTGATCCGTCTGATCGCCATCTGGCGATAGGTGCTCTACGCCATTTGAGGAGAAAACCTTTGGCAGTCAAAGTCGCAATTAATGGTTTCGGTCGCATCGGAAGAAATGTTCTTCGTGCCATAATAGAGTCCGGGCGCACCGATATTGAAGTCGTTGCAATCAATGATTTAGGACCGGTTGAAACGAATGCACATTTGCTGCGCTATGATTCAGTTCACGGTCGATTCCCGGCGACGGTCACAATGACCGAGGATACAATCGATGTGGGTCGGGGACCGATGGCCGTCACAGCCATTCGCAACCCGGCCGACTTGCCTTGGGCCGATGTCGACATCGTTCTGGAGTGCACAGGCATCTTCACTTCGAAGGAAAAATGCCAGGCCCATCTGGAAAACGGTTCAAGCCGGGTTCTGATTTCCGCTCCCGGTTCTGACGCCGACAAGACTATCGTGTTCGGCGTGAACGATGAGAATCTGACTGCTGACGATATTGTTGTGTCCAATGCGTCATGCACAACGAACTGTCTAAGTCCTGTCGCAAAAGTTTTGAACGATACCATTGGCATCACCAAAGGGTTCATGACCACGATCCACAGTTACACCGGTGATCAACCCACGCTCGATACAATGCACAAAGACCTTTATCGCGCACGAGCCGCCGCACTGTCGATGATCCCAACCTCCACCGGCGCCGCCAAAGCTGTCGGTCTGGTCTTGCCCGAACTAAACGGCAAGCTCGACGGCGTCGCTATTCGTGTGCCAACACCAAACGTATCGGTTGTTGACCTGACATTCGAAGCCAGCAAGCCAACAAGTGTTGAAGAGGTTAACAACGCCATCCGAGAGGCTGCAGATGGTCCTCTAAAGGGCATTTTGGGCTATACGGATGAGCCGCTGGTGTCGATCGACATCAACCACAATCCGCACTCGTCCATATTCCACATGGACCAGACTAAGGTGATGGACGGAACTATGGTACGGATCCTAACTTGGTATGACAACGAATGGGGCTTTTCCAATCGGATGTCTGATACTGCGGTTGCGATGGGTAAACTCATTTAACAAAATCCAAAAGGCTCCCGAAAATGCCTCGCCTTTCCGGCGGGGCATTTTTTATTCGATAGGATAGAGTTAATGTGGATGGACCCATTGATGCGCCGGGACTAACGTCGCGCAATGCAGGCAAGCCAACATGACAGTCAATACTCCTGGATTCGCTTAGGCGTTAGCATGTGCCTTTCCATTGTTGGAAGCATGGGCATCTGGGCGGTTGTTGCCATTATTCCCGCGGTCGAGTCCGAACTTGAAGTTGGACGAGCAGAAGCCACCCTGCCCTTCACTGCGGCAATGATTGGCTTTGCTCTCGGCAACTTAACACTTGGGCGGGCAGTTGACCGTTTCGGGATTTCAATGGTCCTGGTGGTGGCAGGTTGTGCCTTGGCGTTTGGCTATGTGAGCGCCTCGTTCGCATCAAGTATATATACCCTTACTGTCTTGACCTTTTTCCAAGGCTTTGGATCATCAGCATGTTTTGGACCGCTGATCGCTGATGTTTCTCAATGGTTCATGAAACGCCGGGGCATTGCGGTGGCTGTCACAGCAAGCGGCAATTATTTGTCTGGTGCGCTCTGGTCGCCAACGATCATTTGGTTTTCGGATGATTTCGGGTGGCGCGGAGCTTACGTTGCCCTTGGCATAATTTGCTTTCTGGTATTGCTGCCGGGCGCCTTGTTTCTCAGGCGTCAGATTGATCAATCGTCGACCGACATTGCAACCGCAGATGCGGCTAGGCACGCGGCAACGACAGGACTTTCGCATCAGACTCTGACAGTTCTGTTGGCTGCAGCCGGAATTGGTTGCTGTGTGGCGATGTCGATGCCCCAGGTACACATCATTGCCTTATGTGTGGACCGTGGGTTTGGCGCCGCCGCCGGCGCGGAAATGCTTAGCCTGATGTTGATGGGAGGAGTTGTTTCTCGGCTGGTATCCGGCGCTTTGGCCGACAGACTTGGCGGACTGCCCACACTTCTCATTGGCTCGGTCCTGCAAACCGCAGGACTTTGCCTTTATTTGATAGAAGGTGGCCTTACCTCACTTTATCTCATCTCATTGGCATTCGGACTCAGCCAGGGCGGAATTGTTCCGAGCTATGCAATCATTGTGCGGGAATATATGCCACCTCGTGAGGCCGGTCGGCGCGTTGGGTTGGTGATTTCTGCGACGATACTGGGCATGGCGCTTGGCGGCTGGCTGACCGGATGGCTGTACGACATCTACGGCAGCTACACTGTCGCCCTGTGGAATGGCATCGGCTTCAACTTGTTCAACGCGGCCATCGTTCTGACGATTCTTTACCGGATAGGAAGACATCAAAATGCAGCTGCTTGAGAATTTGGCAATTTCCAAATCCTCAAAAAAAACGCCCGCACAAGGCGGGCGCTAAGTTATTGAGGCAGGTTTCATACAGGCAAGAAACCTATCGAGCAGTAAGTCCTTTATACGCAACGATTTGCCGGTGGCCAAGCTAAAAGTTTGAAAAGGTTAGAAACGCAGCTTAGCCTGTGTGTCTAAAGAACACAGGCTATATGAGGATTGTTGCTAAAATGGGCATAAACTATTTCGCACACGTGGCGGCCGCTGTCGCGGTCGTTGCCAGTCAAGCAAGTGCAGAACCCAAACATGGCATAGCTATGTATGGGGAGCCGGCCCTGCCACCTGATTTTGTGTCTTTGCCCTATGCCAATCCAGATGCACCGATTGGCGGACGGATAGTTCAAGGCGAGACAGGAAGCTTTGATTCCCTAAACCCGCACATTCGAAAAGGCCGTGTTCCATGGCAACTTAGGTTCCTGGCACACGAAAGCCTGATGGGACGATCATACGATGAACCGTTCACACTTTATGGGGTATTGGCCGAATCAATCGAAGTGCCAGAAGACAGATCTTGGGTTGAGTTCACGCTGCGACCCGAAGCGCGATTTTCAGACGGCACACCAGTTACAGCTGAAGACGTAATCTGGTCTTATGAGACACTCGGCACTGTCGGTCATCCTCGATATCACGGCTCTTGGAAAAAGGTTGAAAGCGCAGAAATTGTTGGGGAACGGAAAGTTCGCTTTGACTTCAATACGCGCGATGATGAACTTGCCCTGATAATGGGGCTTCGACCTATCTTAAAGAAAGCTCAGTGGGACGGAGTCGATTTCGCCGAAAGTGGTGTGGATATTATTCCAATCTCATCGTCACCTTATGTCATTTCTGACTTCGAGGCCGGTCGATTTGTATCGCTGAAACGCAATCCCGACTATTGGGGCAACGACTTAAATTTCCGTCGCGGTACAAACAATCTAGCCGAGATTAGAATGGAATTCTTTGCCGACGGCACAACAATGTTTGAGGCCTTCAAAGGCGGGCTGCTGAACACGATGCGTGAAACCAATGTTCAGAAGTGGGACACGCAGTATGATTTTCCGTCCGTCCAATCCGGCGACGTGGTAAAATCGATTATCCCGCACCAGCGACCCACAGGAATGCAGGGGTTGGTCATGAACACCCGTCGCGACCAGTTCAAAGACTGGCGCGTTCGGCAAGCGATGATCACTGCGTTCAACTTTGAATTCATCAATCAAACGATCAACGGCGAAGTCCAGCCAAGAATCTCTTCGGTGTTTGCCAATTCGGTCCTTGGCATGGACAGTGGTCCAGCGACTGGTCGAGTTAGAGATCTGTTGGAAAGTGTTCAGCCTGACATTTTACCAGGTGCTTTAGAGGGGTATTCTTACCCTGTAGGAGACGGTTCTGAACGCAATCGCGCGAACTTGCGAGCGGCACTTGCAATGATGGAAGAGGCTGGTTGGGCGTTGGACAACGGCGTTCTGAAAAATGCTGCGGACGACAGTTTCAAATTTGATATTCTCCTAAGCAACGGGGCTGCGGAACCTCAGCAAATAGTGGATATCTTTGTGGCGGCGCTTGAAAGGATCGGAGTTCAGGTAACCGTAACCACGACAGACAGTGCCCAATTCAAAGAACGCACAAATGCATTCGATTTCGATATGACTTGGTATCGGCGCGGTGTTTCTCTGAGCCCCGGGAACGAACAAAATCTTTATTGGGGCGCAGAGTCGGCCGTTAATGAAGGCAGTCGCAATCTTGCGGGCATTACGACCCCGGCTGTTGAAAAGATCGTCGCCGAACTGCTGACTGCATCCAGCCAATCGGACTACCGTTCGGCGGTTAAGGCACTGGATCGGGTGCTGGTTACCGGGCGCTATTTCATCCCGGTTTGGCACCAGCCTATCGCGCGACTTGCTCATGCCAAAGAGCTTCGTTATCCCGAGCAATTGCCGATGTATGGAGACTGGATTGGATTTCAGCCTGACGTCTGGTGGTATGAGGAGTAATAAAACCATGAAACACCTAATCCTGCTTTCAGCCGTGCTGTTTGGATTAACCGCGTGCAACACAATTGACGGTATGGGCCGCGATGTTTCAGCAGGCGCCCAAGCTATGGATCGCGCCTTCTAAAGCACCAGCAACGGCTGTTACAAAACCTTCACTTGTCCATCGCGACCGGGGCGATAAACCCTTGGCACGTCACCATTGGAGGTTCGAAATGACCCGCATTGCAATCAACGGATTTGGTCGCATGGGCAAGCTGGCACTACGTGACCTGGTTGCAACCGGCGCTAGTGGCGAAATTGTGTTGTTGAATGAACCGTTTGGCGACATTGAACAACATGCGTTGCTTCTGGAATTCGACAGTGTTCACGGTAGATTTGACACCGAAATCTCAATCGATGCAGATAAAATCAATGTCGGCAGGCATTCAATCCGCCTGACGCGCGAGCGCGATCTCGCGAAATTACCGCTTTCGGAACTTGGTGTTGATTTGGTGGTGGATTGCAGCGGCAAATTCAAAAGTAGGGACGCACTTACCCCCTACTACGAAGCAGGAGTCAAAAAAGTTGTTGTTTCGGCTCCGGTAAAAGAAGACGCAGCCTTGAACTTAGTCTACGGGGTCAATCACCATCTTTACGTGCCTGAACAGCATGACCTGATTACGGCTGCCTCATGTACCACGAATTGCCTGGCCCCAGTAGTGAAAGTGATCCACGAAGAGATTGGCATTCGGCACGGCTCGATAACGACCATTCACGATGTGACAAATACGCAAACCATTGTCGATAAACCACACAAGGATAATCGACGGGCGCGTTCCGCATTAAACTCGCTAGTCCCGACTTCGACGGGTTCGGCGACGGCAATCACCCTTATTTGCCCAGAATTAGAAGGCCGACTGAATGGGCTGGCTGTCCGGGTGCCGCTGCTTAACGCTTCTCTTACAGATTGCGTATTTGGGGTTGAGCGCGAAACGTCTGCAACCGAGGTGAACGAGCTTTTCGAGAAATGGTCGAAAGGCGCACTGCAAGGCATTCTTGGTTATGAGACACGTCCGCTTGTATCGGCTGACTATCTCAATGATCGCAGGTCCTCGATCATAGATGGATTGTCCACGATGGTCATCAACGGAACTCAAGTGAAAATCTACGCCTGGTATGACAATGAATGGGGATACGCCTGTCGCCTTGCTGACATCACCCGTATGGTTGCCAGGTCACTGTCGCAATGAGCCGTCCTGACGGTATTCCTGCTTACATAGCAGTTACAGCAGCCTATTGGGCTTTTATGCTGACAGATGGTGCTCTGAGAATGTTGGTTTTGCTGCATTTTCATACGCTTGGATATTCACCGATCCAACTTGCCTACCTGTTCTTAGTTTACGAGTTCATGGGCATCGTAACAAACCTGTCGGCTGGTTGGCTGGCCGCTCGTTTTGGCATGACGTCAACTCTCTACGCGGGTTTGGCGTTGCAAATTATTGCACTTTTGGCGCTCACACAGCTTCGGGCCGATTGGAGCGCGGCTGCCTCGGTCGTGTTTGTCATGCTGGTTCAAGGTTTGTCCGGTGTCGCAAAAGAACTCGCGAAGATGTCCTCGAAAAGTGCCGTGAAAATTCTTGCGGCGGACACAGAGACGATTTTGTTTAAATGGGTAAGTCTGCTGACCGGATCAAAAAACGCCGTCAAGGGATTGGGCTTTTTGCTCGGGGCCGGAAGCCTTGGATTTGTTGGCTTCAATGCTTCGCTAATCGGTATGGCTGTGATTTTGGCGATCGTTCTGGGCGCAATTGTATATTTCATGCCGCCAGGTTTGCCAGCAGGAGTCAAAGCCACGAAATTTAGAATGGTCTTGTCTGGGAACAGAAGTATTAACCGTTTATCCTTGGCGCAACTATTTTTGTTCGGTGCGCGCGACACATGGTTCGTCGTTGGCATCCCGATATTCTTCTACGGCGTTCTCTCAGACGGCACCCCTGAAAGCGCGCGTCGCGCCTTTTTTCTAATTGGTATTTTCATGGCTTTATGGGTGATCGGGTACGGGATCGTTCAGGCCAACGCTCCTAGGATACTTGGTCCTGCAATTGCGTCCCCACAACGCATGCAGCAGGCCAAATTTTGGGTCGGAATATTAGCGCTCATTCCGATGACACTTGCAGTCATTACAGCGATTGCGAGCACGCTCACAGTGCTTGCGGTCGTCGTGGGATTGTTATTGTTTGGAGTGGTTTTTGCGCTGAACTCTGCACTCCATTCTTTCTTGATATTGTCGTTCACCAGCGCCGGAAGAGTGACGATGGACGTTGGCTTTTATTATATGGCCAACGCAGCTGGACGACTTTTGGGCACACTTCTGAGTGGATTGAGTTTTCAGTTTGGCGGCATTTCTGTTTGCTTGGCAACGGCTGCATTGATGGCATTCTTAAGCTGGCTGGTGTCCGGAAAACTGGCGCAGGAACTTGTGAACTCTGACACAAGATGACTTTAGTCGAACTTTAACTTTGTTCCGTTTCAATTGACGCCAAGTAATTGGAAAGGGGCACCATGATCGACGTCGCAATGGGCAGTTCGGATTCTAACAACATCGATAATTTATGCGCTTTGTTCCCTTCAGCAAAGCGTGCCAAGATCGTCGCCTTAACAGATTCACCTACGGCGCTTAAAAAATATCTGGCCGAGGCCAATGCTCTGACTCTTTCAGAAGTAGATGAAAACATGCTGTTGTTTTTGTTCGATAGACCAGCAATCAGACGATTGGCCGACAGCAAAGCGGCCTGAGCTAGTTAAGCGCTGTTACCCACATGATCGAAGCATCTTCCTGACTGGTCGATACAACATTGTGCCCCATCGTCGCGTCGTAGTAGGCACTGTCACCGCGCCGTAGTTCCAACGGTTCGTAGAACTCAAGATACAAGCGGATTGTCCCGGTTAAGACCAACAGAAACTCTTCACCGTCGTGACGCACCCAACCGTCGAATTCGTCCATGGACCGCGCCCGCACCCGCGTTCGGTATGGAATCATGGATTTTTTGGTGATCGCGCCGGCGAGCAACTCGTGCTCGTACGTTTGCGTCGGCAGGCTTTATCCCTCTCCCGTTTTGGTGACCGTCAAACGCCCTGTCATTTGGTCGTTCGCCGGCGGCGTGAAAAGTTGGGGAAACGTGATGTCCATGCCCGTCGCAAGTTTTTTCAAAGCATCATAGGTCGGTGACATCTGACCATTCTCAATCTTGGACATTGTTGAGCGCGCCAAATTCGAGTTTTGGGCGGCTTGCTCTAAAGTCCAGCCTCTGGCTTTGCGCAATTCCCGAACGCGTGCACCCAAGTTCAGTGGCTGCGGTTCCGCCTCGTTTTGTGCGGAACGGGCGAGCTGTATGAGAGTAGGTTCGTTTTTCTGTACCATGTACGCTCTATAAATTCCGGCGCTCCATCACGCAATGCAGCCATACCGACGCTTTGTGTGCCGCATGTTATGACAGGAACCTACAAGCCGCCTCGAACAAAAGTGATTGGTTTTCTCTTGCGCCCACGTTCCCGGACTGCAACAGCCATTGTCATGATAAAGCTTGACGTCCTATCTGACCCTATTTGTCCTTGGTGTTATATCGGCAAGGCAAATTTTGACCGTGCACTGGAAGCGCGGGCCAATCACCGGTTCACAATTGAATGGCATCCGTTTCAACTAAATCCCGACATGCCAACCGATGGGATGGATCGTCGAGAGTATCTGGAAACCAAGTTCGGCGGTAAAGAGAACGCTGTTCGTGTTTATTCGCAGATTGAAACTGCAGCAAAGACCGCCGGGCTGAATATTGATTTTGGCGGCATCAAGTGAACACCTAATACATTGAATGCCCATAGGTTAATTCATTGGTCGGGGCTTGAAGGACGCCAAACCGCGATGGTCAGCCGTCTTTTCAAAGCCTATTTCGAAGACGGCAAAGATATCGGCGACAAAAATGTGCTTTTGGAATTGGCGGAAGGTGTTGGGCTGGATCGTTCGATGACAGAACGGTTGCTGTCAGGCGATGCCGATTTGGATAAAATTCGTGAACGAGATGTGCATGCTCGCGAGCGAGGGGTGACAGGTGTTCCAACGTTTGTCATTGCAAATCAACATGTTGTTCCAGGTGCACAACCGCCCGAGTTGTGGTTGCAAGTCATCGATGAACTTGCGGGCCAATCCGAGGAAGACACTACCGCACCAGATCCAACTTAGTGCTGTGGCGGCGTCTCTCGCCGCTTAGCTGCCAAGTCGCGTGCAACCGCAAAAGCGCCCTTGATCTTATCACTAGATTTTTTCCAATCCCTGCGAATGACGATTTTGTTGTCTTTAACCTTTGCCAAGCCGCGTTGATCTTTGATGAAATCAACCAAACCAGCTGGGTTAGCAAATTTGTCATTGTGAAATTGGATGGTCGCGCCCTTCGGCCCTGTATCCAAACGCGCAATGCCAGCTTTTTTGCATTCGGCTTTTATCCGTACCACAAGAAGCAAAGTGTTCACTTCGCGCGGCAGCTTTCCAAATCGGTCAATCAGCTCGGCAGCAAATCCTTCAAGCTCGACCTTTGAAGATAGCGAAGACAGGCGTCGATACAGACCAAGCCTCACATCCAAATCAGGCACGTAATCTTCTGGGATCAGAACAGGCACACCCAAATTGATCTGCGGTGCCCATTGATCATCCGCCTCTGACAACCCTTCCATCTCGCCGGCTTTGATCTTGGCAATCGCCTCTTCCAGCATGGATTGATAAAGCTCGTAACCTACTTCGCGGATATGTCCCGATTGTTCATCACCGAGCAAATTTCCGGCACCGCGAATGTCCAAGTCCTGACTGGCAAGCGTGAAACCTGCTCCTAAACTGTCCAGTGAACCAAGAACCCTCAGTCTTTTTTCCGCCTGCGGCGTCAGGCGTTTTCGCGGTTTTGTTGTCAGATAGGCATAAGCCCGTGTCTTTGATCGCCCTACTCTACCACGTATCTGATAGAGTTGCGCCAATCCGTACATGTCCGCGCGGTGCACGATCATCGTGTTGGCGGTTGGAATGTCCAAGCCTGACTCAACAATAGTTGTGGCCAGCAAAACACCATACTTGCCGTCGTAGAACGCATTCATGCGATCATCCAGCTCGCCCGCTGCCATTTGGCCATGAGCTACCATGTAGGAAACTTCTGGCACTTGGGAGCGCAGCCAGTCTTCCATCTCTGGCAAATCGCTAATTCTGGGCACAACAAAGAAAGACTGACCACCGCGATAGTGTTCGCGCAAAAGTGCTTCGCGGATGGTGATCGCGTCAAACTCGCTGACATAAGTTCGAATGGCCAGGCGATCGACAGGAGGTGTGCCGATAATTGACAGATCCCGGACGCCGGTCAGCGACAGTTGCAAAGTGCGCGGAATTGGCGTCGCGGTCAGGGTTAAAACGTGGATATCAGACCGCATCTGTTTCAGGCGTTCTTTGTGATTAACGCCAAAGTGCTGCTCTTCGTCGATGATCAGCAGGCCAAGATTTTTAAACCGAACCGACTTTGCCAACACGGCGTGCGTTCCGATGACAATATCGACAGTCCCACGCGCAAGGGCCTCGCGAGTTGCATTCGCTTCTTTGGTTCCAACAAAGCGCGATAGCTGACGCACTTCGATGGGAAACCCGCGAAACCGCTCACGAAAACTGTTGGCGTGTTGGCGTGCCAGCAGCGTGGTTGGTGCAATGACAGCGATTTGCATCCCGGACATTGCTGCGACAAAGGCCGCGCGCATCGCAACCTCAGTTTTTCCAAAACCTACGTCGCCACAGACCAGTCGATCCATGGGTCGACCAGCCGCCAGATCGTCGAGGGTTTCGTTTATCGCACGCAACTGATCGTCAGTTTCCTGATACGGGAACCGGGCACAAAACGCGTCCCACATGCCGTCTGGAGGCGTCAATATGTTCGCCTTGCGTAGCAGGCGTTCGGCGGCAACACGGATCAGCCGTTCGGCTATCTCGCGAATGCGTTCTTTTAGCTTTGCTTTTTTCGCCTGCCAGGCACCGCCACCAAGCCGGTCGAGCAACCCTTCTTCGTGCCCATAGCGGTTGAGAAGTTCTACGTTTTCAACAGGCAGGAAAAGGCGATCACCGCCCGCATACTCCAACAGAATACATTCGTGCGGTGCGCCAAGTGCTTCGACGACTTCAAGCCCCTTATATCGTCCAACACCGTGGTCGACATGAACAACAAGATCACCGGGAGTGAGACTTTGGGTTTCGGTAAGGAAGTTATCGGCGCGACGTTTCTTTTTGGGCGCGCGCACAAGACGGTCGCCCAGAACGTCCTGCTCTGAGATGACAGTCAGACCATCTGGTCCCTCAAACCCGTGATCCAGCGCCCAAACTGATAGAAATACGCCGCCCTTGCCATCGGGAACGTCCCGCCAGTCATTGATGACTATAGCGCCAGTAATATCTTGGTCTTCCATCAGTCCGGCTAGACGTTCGCGAGCACCTTCAGAATAGGATGCAATTACGACTTGCCCGTTTGAGCGGCGCGCCCGAACATGATTTGCCAGTGCCCCGAAAAGGCTTATGGATTCCTGCTGTCGTTCCGGTGCAAAATCCCGACCGATACGACCACCAGCATCAATTACCTGATGCCCGGTCGGCTGCGGCAAGGCGACGTGGTTCAACAATCGAAGCGGTGCGGTTGCCTTTCCCCATGCCACGTCATCAAGGTAAAGAAGGCCCGGGGGCGCGGGCTTATACACGCTGTCTATCCGGCCTTTTGCTGACATCGCCTCGAGTCTGCTGTCGTATTGATCGGAAATGGTTTCCCATCTGGAAAGACGCGCAGGTGTTGATTGATCATCGAATACAAAACTGGCCGTCGGAAGGTAATCAAAAAGCGTTTCCAGCTTTTCGTGAAAAAATGGCAGCCAATGTTCAACACCAGCATGTTTTTTTCCAGCTGAAACGGCTTCATAGATGGGATCGTCTGTACCGGCGGCACCGAATTCCAGCCGGTAATTCTGTCGAAATCTGGTGATTGCGGCATCATCCAGGATGACCTCACTGACAGGGGCCAGTTCAACCATCTTAAGTGTTTCAGTCGTGCGCTGGGTCACCGGATCAAAACGCCGTGCTCCATCCAGAACGTCGCCGAAGAAGTCCAACCTGACAGGGCCGATTTCACCGGGCGGGTAGATATCAATAATCCCGCCACGGATCGCATAATCGCCAGGTTCGGTTACGGTTGGCGCCTGCACAAACCCCATACGGGTTAGAAATGCCCGCAGTTCCCTGTCATCTAAACGATCACCAACATTGGCGGAAAACGCCGCCGAAGCCAGCAACTCTTGTGCGGGAACCATTTGAGTGATCGCATTCAGAGTCGTCAGCAAGACATACTGGGATGGCATGCCGTGAACCAACCCTGCCAAAGTTGCCATGCGCGTGGCGGATATATCAGCGTTTGGACTTACCCTGTCGTAAGGCAGGCAGTCCCAACCCGGAAATGTCACTAAAGGCACGTCCGGCGCAAAAAACTGCAAGGCCTCCTGCATGGCTGCCAGACGCTTGTCATCCCGCGCCACGTGCACGACTGGTCCTTTGGAGCTATACAGCTCTTTCAGGACAAGCGTAGCATCAAACCCTTCGGGTGCGCCGCTGACAGTGATATGAGAAGACTGGTTCATTCGCGGTGAGGTAACGGCTGCAACCGCGCTGTCAACCAGATCATTCAGAACGCGATGTGGCCGACATAAAGGTTTTTGTACATCCCAAACATCGCTGTGAAAAATATCGCAACAACCCCAACAAGTTGCGTAATGAACCTATGGCGCATTAAGCGACGAATAAGAACACTGTCACTTTCTTCGCTCAGTCGAATTTGTCGCGAAGTGTGGATCGACATAAACCACAATACAACCAACGGTCCGCCGAGCAACAATATAGCCTGTGCAATTTCAATGTCATAGACGACAGCCATCAACAACAAAGCTGTCCCGGCGCAAGACCCAAACAAGGCAATCCAGATACCGGCCGTATCAGTAATGTATAAAATGCGGTTTACATTGATGCGCACAAGGTCGTTAAGATCCGTCATGGCTTCGCCCTCACCGTCGCCTTGGCGCCTCGCGCGATTGATCATGTCAAACGGCACTCCAAGCACCCAATGGCTTACGGAAGACCACAGCACTGCAAGCGCAATCCAATACCAGAGATTTGAGAAGGATCGCATATCGATCACTTCAAAGACGGAATCGTACCAGTTCACGCGCTGCCTCGGCTCAAAGTTTTGCGGACACTAGAAAAACCGATCAGTCTTGACCAGCCCACATGCGCCCGCTACCGCAAATGATAACAAAACGTGCACGAAAGACCTCAGTTCATGATCCAGCCCGATTCACAGGCCGTGCGGTTTCGGAGAACCAAGCGCACTGACGCTCTTCGGCGACTGGTGCGTCAGAGCAGATTGAGCGTGGATGATTTGATCTGGCCAATCTTTTTGCAGGATGGAAACGGTGCCCCTACGCCCGTTCCGTCGATGCCAGGTGTATCGCGTCTGACTGTCGAACAAGCTGTTGAAGCGGCCGAAAAGGCGGAAGGACTGGGGATCCCGGCAATTTGCCTTTTTCCTTACATAGAAACCAGCTTGAAATCAGAGGCTTGCGACGAAGCTTGGAACCCTGAAAATCTGTCAAACCGGGCGACACGCGCGATTAAATTGGCGGTCCCCGACATTGCAATCATGACCGACGTCGCGCTGGATCCTTACAACATCAACGGTCACGATGGTTTGGTGCGGGATGGCGTTATTTTAAACGATGAAAGTGTCGAGGCATTGGTGAAAATGGCTCTGGCTCAGGCCGATGCAGGTGCGGATATCCTTGGCCCGTCCGATATGATGGACGGGCGAATTGGCGCGATGCGCGACGCCCTTGAACGCAGTGAGCACAAAGACACTGCGATAATGAGTTACGCCGCAAAATACGCCAGCGCATTTTATGGCCCTTTTCGCGATGCCGTGGGGGCATCGGGGCTGCTGACCGGCGACAAAAAAACCTATCAGATGGATCCCGGCAATGCCGACGAGGCCCTGCGACTGGTTGAACGTGATCTAGCCGAGGGCGCAGATATGGTAATTGTAAAACCTGGCATGCCCTATCTCGACATCTGCAGAAGCGTGAAGGACCACTTTGGTGCGCCTACCTTTGCCTATCAGGTTTCAGGTGAGTTCGCGATGATTTCGGCGGCGTCTCAGAACGGTTGGATTGACCGTGACAAAGCGATCATGGAAAGTTTGCTGGCCTTCAAACGCGCCGGTTGTGATGGTATTCTCACCTACTTCGCCCCCGAAGCAGCCGCTCTTTTGAATGGCGGCTGATACTTGCCTGCACATACTATAGAGGGTGACTCTGCCCCCTCGCTCCCCTATACTTTGGGTCGAATGGCCAGATAAGGCCATCACCCGAGGCTATAACGAGCAAAGCGAGTCACCTTATGACATCTATTCCCCGCCGCACGGTTCTGACCGGCGCTGCCGCTACATTCGGGCTTGCCGCCTGTGGTAATGGTATTGGTAGCGAAGGCGCGACAAAACTTGATGCGCGCGTTGATGCAGCGCTGAATTATCTGGATATCAACTTCCCGGGCACACAGGATCTCAGGGCCAAATCTGTCGGCATGCTCATCATGCCACTGATTACCGAAGCCAGCTTTGGCTTTGGCGGCGCCTATGGGCGCGGTGCCCTGCGTGTGAACGATATTTCTGTGGATTACTACTCGGCCACCCAGGCCAGTTTTGGTCTGCAAATAGGCGCACAACAATACGCCCATGTCCTTTATTTCATGACCAAAGAGGCGCTGGCCGAGTTCAGAACATCATCTGGATGGGCTGCTGGCGCAGACGTGGAATATGCCGTGAATGATCGGGGTGCGAACCTGTCGGCCGAGACAACAACTGTGCTTTCGCCGGTGATTGCGGTTGTCTTTGGTCAAGCTGGCTTGATCGCGGGCGCTTCTGTTGAGGGCACGAAATACAACCGGATCATTCCCTGATCCCAAGAGATTCTCGTCGCGTAAAAATGCTGCCAGCGCCCCCGCAAGGGCGCTGTTTTCGCCTGTCTGTATCGTGTCGGTATTACGTCGGTGGCTGCGAACGGCCCATTGAGTCCGCGTTAACCTTTGAAGGTCAGGGCAACAGCACTCTTCTTCTGTCGAAAAATACTTCGGGGGAGCGCGCTAGCGCGCGGGGGCGGAGCCCCCACGGATCCGCGCCGTCAGGCGTGGAATAATATCATCCCATAGAGCGCAAACGTTTGAACAAACTGGACGTATCCCCCACCAAGTTTCTGCACGTCCTTGTAAAACTGATCGACAAGTGCAGTCACTGGCAAGCTGGCACCAACCTCGTCCGCCGCAGTCAGACAGATGCCAAGATCCTTGCGCATCCAGTCCACGGCAAAGCCATGTTCAAACTCATCATCCAACATTGTCTCGTAGCGATTGACCATCTGCCAGGAACCGGCAGCGCCTTGCGAAATTACGTCGACAACAGACCGTCCATCAAGCCCGGCTTTCTCGGCAAAATGCAGGGCCTCAGACAAACCCTGTACTAGACCGGCGATAGCGATTTGATTGCTCATCTTAGTCAATTGCCCGGCACCAGAGGCACCCATGCGACGACAGATTTTAGCGTAGATGTTCATGATTGGCTCGGCGCGTGTGTAGGCCGCCTCTTCGCCTCCGCACATGATCGATAATTGCCCATTTTCTGCACCGGCCTGCCCGCCTGAAATGGGCGCGTCGACAAACAGAATATCTTGTTTCGCCGCAAGTTCGGCCAGTTCTATAGTTACTGTCGCCGAAACGGTCGTGTGGTCCACAAAGACCGACCCCGGAGCCATGCCCGCGAATGCGCCGTCATCGCCCAAGCAAACACTGCGCAGATCGTCGTCATTGCCGACACAAGCCATGACAAATTCAGCCCCATTCGCCGCCTCTTTGGGCGTGCCGACAGATGTTCCGCCATGTGCCGATGCCCAATCCTGCGCCTTCTTTTCGGTTCGGTTGTAAACCGTGACTTTGTGGCCAGAAGACTGCAAATGGCCCGCCATGGGATACCCCATGACCTCCAAACCCAGGAACGTGCAATTGGCCATAAGATCCTCCTTGTAATCCGGCTTACTCGGGGCTTTACCTATTAGCTAAATGACCCTGACAACAAGGTTCAAATGCTTCGCGTCTTTCGCTGGCTTGTGCGCATCACAACTGGGCTTGTCCTGCTGACGCTGGCCGTCGGGGTCTTGCTCTATTGGTTTTTTGCCCGCTCCATCCCGGACTACAACGAAACTTTGCAAGTGGCCGGTATCAGCGCCCCGGTTGAGATCGTGCGCGACAATGCGAATGTGCCGCATATTTTCGGCGCGTCGGATGTGGATGTCTATTATGGTCTGGGACTGGCTCATGCGCAGGATCGGCTTTGGCAAATGCTTCTTATGCGTCGTGTCGCCCAAGGCCGATTGGCAGAGATGTTTGGTGCTCGGGCGGTCAAGACCGACGAACTGTTGCGTCGGTTTGATATGTATCCGCTATCGGTCAAATCCGTGGCAGTTCAGGATGACTACACGACAGCCGCACTTCAGGCCTATTCAGCGGGCGTAAATTCCTGGTTGAATGAAGTGAACGAAGGCGTGCGCGGTCGCGGAGCCCCGGAGTTCTGGTTGTTTGAGCCCTCTATCGCCCCATGGCAGCCTGCTGACAGTATTGCAGTTGGCAAGGTTATGGCGTTGCGGATGTCTGATCATTTGCAAAACGAGGTCCTGCGCGCGCAGATGTCTTTGTTGCTGTCGGACGAACGATTGGCAGATATCATGCCCAACAGTCCCGGGGCCGCGGTTGCCGAGCTTCCGGATTTCGCCAGCCTGTTTGACGCCAATCCCGACACATTTGCTCTTGCCACCGCTGGATCAATGTCGTGGTTATCACCAGCGGGTCCACGGGGGTTGAACGGCGCGTCAAATGCCTGGGCGGCCGCGCCTTCGCGGTCTGCGGCCGGGGGCACGCTTTTGGCCAATGATCCGCATCTGGCGCTGGATGCCCCGTCCATCTGGTATCTGGCACGGCTGGAACTGCAGACCGGTGGCGTCATTGGCGGAACAATTCCGGGCGCACCGATTTTATTGGTTGGGCGGTCCGACAAACTGGGTTGGGGTTTGACCAATTCCTATGTCGATGATCAGGATATTTTCATCGAAAAGATCAATCCCGACAATTCAGAAGAATATCTGACGCCGTCGGGTTGGCAAAAAGTCCGGTCGCGGCGTTCGATCATCAATGTAAAAGACGCAGACCCGGTGTCGCTGACACTTCGATGGACCGAAAACGGCCCCATTTTGCCCGGATCGCAGTATGAGCTTGGCTCAATCACACCGCCCGGACATGTTGCGGCCATTGGTTGGACGGCGCTTTCGGCGAATGACACCACCCTGTCTGCATTGACCGGTCTGATGCGGGCCGGTTCAGTGCAAGAGGCGCTGAAAGCAAGTGAGCTTTTCGTTGCGACTGCTCAGAATTTGACGGTTGTTGATCGCGAAAGCGTTGCCTTGAAAGTCATCGGTAAGCTACCGCGCCGCGATATCCGGCATCAATCGCAAGGGCGCATTCCCGCTCCGGGCTGGTTGACGGTCAACCGATGGCAGGGTGTGTTGCCCTACAGCGATAACCCGGAATACGTCGATCCGGATGGCGGCATTTTGGGCAATACCAACAACAAAACTATTGATCGGCCATTTCCACGCCATGTCAGCCACTATTGGCCAGATACGCAGCGTATTCAGAGGCTCCAGCGCCTGATGCAGACTCGGGAAGTGCACACGCGGGAGAGTTTCATCGAGGCTCAGCTGGATACTGTATCAACGACGGCGCGCACTTTGTTGCCCCTGATTGCGCGGGATCTGTGGTTCACGTCCGAGGCAGCGCCGGAAGGCACGATTGAAAGGCAGCGCAAACGCGCGTTGGATTTGCTGGCCGAGTGGAATGGTGAGATGAACGAACATCTGCCCGAGCCATTGATCTATGCTGCCTGGATCCGAGCAGTTCAGCAGCGTCTGATCCGTGATGAGCTAGGGCCACGGGCCAGCAACTTTCTCCACCCTGAACCGGTGTTCCTTGAGCGGGTTTATCGTGACATCGACGGGGCGTCGGCCTGGTGTGATGTATTGCAATCAGCGGCAATTGAAAGTTGTTCGGACATTGCGCGCCTGGCGTTAGATGACGCATTGCTTTGGATAGACGAAAACTATGGCACCACGGTGGAAAGTCTTCGTTGGGGTGACGCCCATGAGGCGGTGCATTCACATAGTGTATTGGGTGATGTGGGTTGGATTTCCTGGCTGGTGAACATTCGTCAATCCACCAGCGGCGGAGACAACACCTTACAGCGCGGGGTCACGCGGGGAACCGGACCTGGCGTGTTCGAAAACGTCAGTGCAGCCGCTTATCGCGGGGTCTATGACTTTGCAGATCCGGATAGCTCGGTTTTTATCATTTCCACGGGACAAAGTGGGCATCCGTTGTCGCGTCACTATGACGATCTGGGAGAACTTTGGCGCCGTGGGGAGTACATTCCGATGACGCTGGACCCGGATCTTGCGCGTGCGGGGGCGGTCGGGAAAACCACTTTGTTACCGGGCGGCTGAATTGATCTTTCGATTTGGACTATGTCGGGCCGAGCAGATGAATTAGGCTTCGCACGGGGGAAGTGAGAGTCTGTTATGCCAGTTTCATATTGGGCGCGTGGAGATAGTAATACCGCGAACAACGCTTCGCTGAATGCGCGTGGCATCAATCAGCAGTCGACCACATTGTTGACTTTTGAGGCAGATCCCAGTGCCCCGGGTGGTGGCGATACGACATTGGATCTGAACAATGGGTTACCCGATCCGGACACGCTGGTTTATGTCAACGGATCGACGACGGCGATATCGTTCACCGTCGAGCTATATGGCGACCTGCCAACGTCGAACAAACTTTCTAACGTCGGGTCTAACAACACTGACCTTCGCGGCGAGCAGGTCTATATCCTGACCCTGGAAACCGGTGAACGGTTGTTCGTTGTGAGTTCTCTTGGAATGACCACGACAGGATTGGATCCAACGGGGCATCCTGATTACACTGATAACTTCAACATCATGGACAACTTTCCCAACGGCGCACATCAGTTGGGAAATGTGGTGCCGTGTTACGCTGCCGGAACTTTGATACGCACAGCGGACGGCCAAAAGCTGGTCGAAGATATCGTGCCGGGCGACATACTTTGGACGGATGACGATACACTCGCCACCGTACGGTTCGTGTCGTCCCGCAAAGTAACAGCCGAAGAGATGCGCATCTTCGACAGCCTGTGTCCGCTTATTATCCCCGCTGGAAGCATTGGGCCATCGGAACCTGAGCGCGATCTTACGGTGACACCTTTGCATCGCATTCGTATTGCCGACGGAGAGGTTCATCGGCTGTTCGGATTGGACCGCGTATTTGTAAGCGCCAAAGAGTTGCCGTTCGCGCGTGTCGCTGCACTTGAGGACACAACATTCTACCACTTCCTGTGTGATCGCCATGTGGCTGTGATGGCGAATGGATGCGTCAGCGAAAGCCTTTATCCCGGCGATGTTGCCCGCATGTCATTGTCACCGGACGACCGCATCAAACTGAAAGCGGCCTTGGTGCCGGGTTCCATCCAACAAACCGCCTATCCCTGTTTGACGGCGAAAGAGGCTTCGGTTTGGCGGGATGCGGTTCAGAGGCGCGAAAAGCGCACGGCCTGAGCTGGCGTCCAGTTGACGGTCAATTCCACGCCACCCTCGGTTTCGCGCTCGTCTTTGACGATGCCCTGCTCAAAAGCCCAGGCACGTTTCCGCCCTTCGGCGTGAGTCAGTGTCAAAACTGCCGATTTGCGGTCGCGATCAAGGTGGCGACCGATGGCGTCGACCAGAACCTCCTGCCCTTCGCCGGTGACAGCGGAAAGCAAAAGCACGTCTTCGATGCGATTTGCGATGGTTTCGAGCTGGTCCCGATCTTCGGCCGGAACCAAATCGACTTTGTTCCAGATCTCTATCTGCGGAGTGTCTTCGGTGACGCCAAGTTCGGATAGAATCGCGTTCACATCCTCGGCCTGAATTTCGGTCTCGGGGTGGGAGATATCGCGTACATGCAGGATCAGGTCCGCTGCCAATACTTCTTCCAGCGTTGCACGGAACGCCGCGACAAGCTGTGTCGGCAGATCTGATATGAATCCCACCGTGTCTGACAGGATGACATCCCGACCGGAACTTAGGGTAACTGAACGCATGGTCGGGTCGAGCGTGGCAAACAGCATGTCCTTAGCCATGACGTTGGCCCCGGTCACACGGTTGAACAGGGTGGATTTGCCAGCGTTGGTATATCCGACAAGTGCAACAATCGGATAAGGAACCTTGGCACGTGCCGAGCGATGGAGGGCGCGGGTTTTCACCACTTTTTCCAACTGCCGTCGCAATCGGGTCATCTGATCGTCAATGGCACGTCTGTCTGCCTCGATCTGGGTTTCGCCGGGACCACCGACAAAGCCAAGTCCGCCGCGCTGACGCTCCAGATGGGTCCAGGCGCGAACCAAACGTGTTCGTTGATAACTGAGGGCCGCCATTTCCACCTGAAGCACACCCTCGCGGGTGGCTGCACGGTCCGAGAAGATCTCTAAAATGAGCCCGGTGCGATCCAAGAGCTTGGCTTTCCAGGCCCGTTCCAGGTTGCGCTGCTGAACTGGCGTGACTGGACCATCGATCAAGACAAGATCGATCTCTTCAGCTTTTATTCTACTGCCGAGTTCTTCGACCTTGCCCGAGCCGAACAGCATGCCGGGACTTGGCTTGGCAAGACGCACGATATCACAGCCGATGACATCAAGGCCCGGAAGAGCCGCTGCAAGCGACACAGCTTCGTCTAAAGCAAACTTCGGCTCGCGCCGCGAGGCCTCGGACGAGATATCTGGATGTAGCACAATCGCGCGGGTTGGCCGCGCGTCAGTTTCATTCACGCTTATTCTTCGCCGTCATAAAGATTGATCGGCTGCGATGGCATGATCGTTGAAATGGCATGTTTGTACACAAGCTGCGACTGGCCATCACGGCGCAGAAGTACGCAGAAGTTGTCAAACCAGGTGATAACGCCCTGCAGCTTTACGCCGTTGATCAAAAAGATGGTCACCGGAACCTTTGTCTTTCTGACGTGATTGAGAAAGGCGTCCTGCAAATTCTGTCTGTCCGAAGCCATGGGTCTTATTGCCTTTATTCTTGCCTTCTGGGTGGGAGCGGGTCGGATTGCCCCCCGAATGGTCGCTACTATGGAACGCCAATTCGGCGGTTACCAGAGCTAAATGTGCTCTGAGTTGTGCAAGAATTTCACATTAACGGCAGGATAATTTGCCGTTAGCGCCAGAAGTCGGGGTTCAGAAGCGCAATAATGGCCAGAGTTTCGAGCCGCCCGAGAACCATAGACGCACTGGCTATATACTTGGTTGCATCCGACAGCTGACCAAGAGTGATCGGCTCGGCGCCGGCCACATTCAATAGAGGGCCGGTCGTTGAAAGTGTGGAAATCGCCAATATGAGCGAGGCCTCGAAATCAAAGCCGACAAAGGCAAACAGGGCCGAAACGCCAGCGATTGAAATGGCGAAGAGCATGAAGAAGATCCACGCAATATATGCGCCATGGCGACGAAACCGTCTTTGTGTGCTTCCCGTGCGGGCAACGGACGATGGAAATGAGAGTTTATCCATTTCGCGCACCCCGTGTTTATAAAGTGCATAGACCCGCAAAAGTTTTACGCCGCCCGCTGTGGTTGCAACGCCGCCGCCCAATATAGCCAGTCCCAGCAACAGGATGCCCGGTGATTGCAGCCCTGACCATGCCCGCGCGCTTTCCCAATAGGCACTTTCAAAGCCAGTGGTCGTCAGAAACGAAGCAACCATGAAGATGCTGCCCCAGATGCTGCGTAATCCTTCGGTTATCGTGACGACGGTTTCGTCTTCCAAGATCACGATCCAATGGCGCAAAAACAACAGAATGGGCAGAGCCACGATCAGAATGAGGCCCAGACGCACCTCGGGATCATCAGCAATCGCGCGGCCGCCAATGGCCACATCTTCGCCTGAAAAGGTCGCCCGGCTGAGTGCAAAGATCAAAAACAGGAAGATCAGGAATTCACCACCGATGCCAGAAGCTGCCTGATCGGGACCAACACCAGAGGTGATGCCAGAAGTTGCCATGGTCGACATCGCATGGATTACGCCGACCAATGGTGTTTCGCCTGCCAGGATCAGGGCCACCCACAGAACCAGCGTCAGACCGGCGTAGATTGGGGCAAGGCGTACGGTGAACCGGACCAATCTGTCGGCCGGATCCGTCGACTGGGTCATCATGACCGAGTCAGCCTCAACCCGGGCGCTGTCGGCGGATATGACTTCAAAGCCGCCCAAATTCAAAGGGGCCAGAATAGCAACTGCGGTGACCCAGATGAACAACCCGCCCAGCCAGCCAACCATGGCGCGCCACAGATGTAAGGTGTCAGGCAGCCTTTCGGCATCGAACAGAGTTAACCCGGTGGTGGTGATGGATGACACCATTTCGACATAGGCGTTGATGAACCTTGTGTCCGGAACCGCCTCATAAAACGGCACCGCAAACATCACGGGCAGGATCGCGAAAAAGGCGAACATCGAAATCAGATGACTGCGCCCCTGCCTGCGGATCCGCAAATTCGATGTCGTTAACACCAGCATTGTAAATAATAGCAGAAACAAAACCGCGGAATAAAGGAAGGCCCGCGCTGAATTCAGATCGCGGGTGGAATAGGCATGAATGGCCGGGATCAACATGATTGCCGCCCCTATTCCCATCAACACCACAAACAATGGCAAAGACCGCAGACGCGCCATCAGAAGAAGTCGATCGAGACTTGGAACAACCTTTCGACTTCGGGCACATCGCTGGCCATTGCGAAGACCACGATCACATCGCCTTCTTCAATTCGAGTGCTGGCCCGGGGTTTCAGGACTTCGCCGTTTTTCAGCACCGCTCCGGCCAACACGCCTTCGGGAAATTCTATGTCGCTGATGGTTTTGCCGGCCATTGGCGAAGTTGACAGTATCTGTGCCTCAATCACTTCCGCCTCGGCGTCGCCAATCGAATACACGCCGCGCACACGGCCATGGCGAATGTGCCGCAGAATTGAACTGACAGTCGTGCCCCTCGGATTGATGTAGGCATCGATATCCAGCGGGTCCAGAAGGGGTATAAGCGTCGGATCGTTGACCAGGGCAATCGTCAGGGGACAACCGGCTTGCTTGGCTCGCACCGCCGCCAGGAGATTGGTCTTGTCATCATCGGTGACCGCCAAAATGGCATCGGCGCGATCTACGCCCGCCTCGGACAACAGCTCCATATTCAGGCCGTCACCATTCAGAACGATTGTGCGCTCCAATGCATCAGCGGCCAATTCAGCGCTTTTGCGGTTCTTTTCGATTACCCGTGCGCGCAAGCGTTCAGTACGGCTTTCAAGAGCTCGCGCAACGGCAAGTCCAACATTGCCGCCACCAATAATAAGGACCCGTTCCTGACGCGCCACTGTTTTACCGAAAATCTCAAACGTCCGGTTCACATCTTCGACGTGACACATCAAATAGATCTGGTCGCTGACGAAAAGCTGATCGCCTGAATTTGGCGTGAACAACCGACCTTTGCGCCGAACACCAACAACAATGGCTCGCAAAGTTGAAAACAGATCTGTGAGCTGACGCAGTGGCGTATTCACCACCGGGCAATCTTCATCCAGTTGGATGCCGACCAGCTGCGCTTGCTCATCCAGAAACAATTCAGTGTCAAAAGCAGCCGGCGCAGACAATCGTCGCAAAGCGGCTTCGGCCACCTCACGCTCTGGGCTAATGACCACATCGATAGGCATGTGATCGCGACGATAAAGATCGGAATAAATAGCGGTCAGATAGCTTTGGGCCCTGAGACGGGCGATCTTGCGCGGCACCGAGAATACCGAGTGCGCCACCTGACATGTCACCATGTTGACTTCGTCCGAGTAAGTTGCGGCGATAATCATATCCGCATCGCGCGCGCCAGCACGCTCCAGAACGTCCGGATAACTGGCGTGGCCAGCGATGCCGGTCACATCCAAGGTTTCTGTGATCCGGCGAACCAATTCAGGATTGTTGTCCACAACCGAGACATCGTTCCGCTCACCCGACAGATGCCGCGCAATCTGCCAACCGACCTGGCCTGCGCCACAGATAATGACCCTCATGCGTGCCTCACGCTCTGTGTCCGTCCAACGTGTCTGACATGACACCCGGTTTGGTTCAAGACCACAGAAATTCGCTTCTTCTGTTCAAAAATACTTCGGGGGAGACGACGAATGTCGTCGGGGGCAGCGCCCCCAATCCCCAATATCCTGTCTGCGCGGTGCCAACAGCGCAGTCCGCTGGATTTATGCATCCTCTTCGGCATCTTCGCCGACCGTGGCAAAACGAGTACCCGAGCGCGACGAGGTAACGACATTCAGTGACTTCAGTTTGCGGTGCAATGCCGATCTTTCCATGCCGACAAATCCGGCTGTTCGGCTGATGTTTCCACCAAATCGATTGATTTGGGTCAGCAGATACTCGCGCTCGAATATTTCACGGGCTTCGCGCAGCGGCAGTGTTGCAAGACCGCCGGACAAAACCACACGCCCGTCGTCTTCGCCTTCGTTTTCTGGGCCGCCCGGAATTTCCGAGGACTCGATTTTGCCCTTGGCGTCGCCCAGGATCAGCACCCGTTCGATAACGTTTTTCAATTGTCGAACATTTCCGGGCCAGGCGACAGTTTGCAGCATGGCGATCGCGTCGTCGGACAACTCTCGCAGTGGTAGGCCCTGGGTTCGGTTGAATTCACCGATAAAGAACTCTGCCAACTCTGGAATATCCTCGCGACGTTCGGCAAGGGATGGCACATCAATCGGCACGACGTTCAGACGATGGAATAACTCCTGGCGGAAATTTCCGTCTTCCACTTCTTGTTCAAGATGCTTCGTGGTCGATGAAATGACACGCAGATCAACCCGCACCATATCGCCGCCACCAACGCGCTGGAACTGCTGTTCGGTCAACACACGCAGGATTTTTGACTGGGTGCCCAAAGGCATATCTGCGATCTCGTCAAAGAAGATAACCCCGCCGTGGGCCTGCTCGAATAGACCCGGTTCAATGCCGCGCCCGGTGCTTTCACGCCCGAACAGCACGTCTTCCATACGATCCGGTTCGATCGAGGCCGAATTCACTGTGATAAAGGGCCCTTCAGCGCGATTTGAATTGGCGTGAATGAAGCGTGCGGCGATCTCTTTACCGCTACCTGCCGGGCCGCTCAGCATCACACGGCCATTTGATTTCGTGACCTTTTCCAAATTCGCCTTCAGCGCCCGGAATGCCTGGGACGAGCCGACCATGTCGGCAGTGGTCACATCCTTGCGCCTGAGCGCCGAGTTTTCGCGTCTGAGCCGCGAGGTTTCCATCGCCCGCGTAATCACCACCATCAGCTGATCAATGTTGAACGGTTTTTCGATGAAGTCATAAGCACCCTGCTTAATGGCTGCGACGGCAATTTCGATATTGCCGTGCCCCGAGATGATGATCACCGGCACATCTGGATTATCGCGTTTCACAGCTTTCAGGATGTCGATGCCGTCCATCTGGCTGTCTTTCAGCCAGATATCCAAAATCATCAGCGAAGGTGCTTCTTTGTTCATCTCGGCCATGGCCTGATCGGAAGTTCCCGCCAGCCGAGTGGTAAAGCCCTCGTCCTTTAATATATCCGAAATGAGTTCCCGGATGTCTCTTTCGTCGTCGACGATTAGAATATCGCCCATGTCCGCCTCCTCGATACTTACTATTCCGCGACTTTTAAGTCGCTGGTTTCACTTTGCCCCGCCAGGATTGGCAGGAGGATTTCTGCGCGCGCACCAATTTGCCCCGATGCGTCAAGGGGATCGGCGTCCACCAGATTGAGCGTGCCGCCGTGTTCTTCGATAATTTTCTTCACGATGGGCAGGCCGAGACCAGTGCCCTTTTCGCGGGTCGTCACGTAGGGTTCAAACAATCGCGAGCGATCCTCGGGCAGTCCGATGCCGTTGTCTGAGATTGAGATTTTGGCGGTGTCGCCTATTGTTTGGAGCTCGACCAGAACGCGGGCATTGTGACCATCCGGAAGACCTAACTTTTCTTTCAGACTTTCAACCGCTTCGCCTGCGTTCTTGATCAGGTTTGTCAGCGCCTGACCGATCATGGTAGAATCCAGTTCCGCCATGACGGGATGATCTGGCAATTCGCTATCCAGCGATACGCCTTCTGCCGCATCCTGCTGCAAGAGTACAGCGTCGCTGACCAGGCGCCCCAGATCATGTTGAGAGGTATCCGGCTCGGGCATACGGGCGAATTTCGAAAACTCGTCTACAATGCGCCGCAAGTCATCAGTCTGTCGAATGATAACATCGGTCATGCTGTCTAATTGCGCGACATCTTCACCAGCAGCGTCTCGGAATTTACGTTTTATGCGTTCGGCAGAGAGTTGGATTGGGGTCAGCGGGTTCTTGATCTCGTGGGCAATCCGACGGGCCACGTCGCCCCATGCGGCCATGCGCTGGGCTGTGACCAGATCGGTTACGTCGTCAAAGGCGATCACATAACCTTCGTTTTCACCATCTTCATCATCTCGCAACGCTACGCGAACAAGCAATGATTCTGCTGCACCGCGCCGGGTTAAACGCACTTCCGCCTGTTCAACTTCGCGCCGGGATGTCTGCAGTTCTTTCAAGAGCGGCGCAAACTCTGGCACGAAAACGTCCAGCGCGACCCCTAATTCACCTTTGCTGTCCATCTTCAGAATGCGTTCGGCGGATTTGTTGATAAAAGTTGTTCGACCTTCAGCATCAAGGCCAATGACCCCGGCCGTGACTGACGACAGCACGCTATCGAACAACCGACGGCGTTCTTCAGTATGCTGATGGGTTTCCAAAAGAGCATCGCGCTGGCCCTTAAGTTGCCGGGTCATTTGGTTAAATAGCCTTCCCAACATTGCGATCTCGTCTTCGCCCGGCTCATCCGGGACACGGACATCCAAATCCCCGTCACCGACGCGCTGTGCAGCACCGGCCAGACGACCGACGGGTTGGGCCAAACGCTCGGCAAACCAAAGGCCAAGCCAAATAGCGGCCAATATCAGAATAACGGCAAATCCGAGATAAAGCAGACCAAACTCGAACACGACGCGACCGCGTTCGCTTTCCAACTGGGTGTAAAGTTTCGCGGTTTCTTCGGCTTCGTCCAGCAATCCCAGGATACGGCCATCCACATCACGCGAAACATAAAGGTATCGATCTGGATAGGCAGAGAGCGGCATCAACGCCCGCATTTCATCAACGACAAGGTCTTCAATGATAACGGTTTCGCCGGACTTGGCACGCGCCAGATCAGCAGCGTCAGGTCGTTCAAAGTCAAAAAGATACGACCGCTCGCCACGGGTTCGAATTTCTGCGGCGCCGTCGATCACATAAGCTTCGCGCAGCCCGCGCTGGATTTGCCCCTGGGCTTGTCCGAGCAATTGTCTGAGTTCGCCATCACTAACAAAGAAGTTTCGTGTGCGTGCGCCATCCAGAAGCCCCGCTAGTGCTTCGGCATCGGCCCGAAGGTCATTGCGTTGATCTTGCTGGTAAGCCTCTGTCGCGGACAACGACGCGCCCACCACACTGCGCACACGCTCTGAAAACCATCCTTCCAGTCCGATGTTGATGGTAAGACCGGCGAATATGGCGACCGTGACAGTCGGGATCAGGGCGATTAATCCGAACACGCCGGTCAGACGCAAGTGTAGGCGAGAGCCCGCTGATTTTCGTCGCCGGGCAATGATCATTGAACCAACACGAGCGGCTACAAGAGCGGCGACGACCAGCACATAGACAAGATCTGCCAGCAAAACGAGTCGCAAGGAGAATGCGGTTGCGGACCGATCAAGCGGCCCCAAAATCAAGAATGTCAGGACGGCAAGTACCGGGCCCAAAAGGACCAAACCCAGCGTCGCCGCATTCTGCACGCGCCGCATCCGTCTGAGACGGTTAAGTTTTTCTAGTGTTGCCGCCCGCGCGCGCCCCGCCACCCGGACCCTCCAAATGTTGTGCCGCATGATGCGGCGACCGCTCTATATCGGTGATCGTTTGCGTAGAGTCACGCATCGGCCACTCTCTGTTGCGGTTTTACATCAATTTGCGTCGGCGTGTCACGCGGATATCGAGCTCTGTGATCTTCTTTCTGAGGGTATTTCGATTAATTCCCAAAAGATCGGCACATTTTGCCTGATTTCCACCGGTCGCATCGAGGGCAATCTCGATCAGGGGCATCTCCATTTCGCGCAAGATTCGCGAATAAAGTCCGGGCGGTGGCAATTGCCCGCCATGCAGATCAAAATAGCGACGCAGATGCTTTTCGATGGAAGCCGACAGACGCTCGCTGTCGCCCCCGCCTGTCAGCGGCTCAATGGCGGGTTGGTTTCCAAGACCCAGTTCGACCTCAGCGCGACCGATGGTTTCCTCTCCCCCAGTGATCGACATGCGGCGAATGGAGTTCTCTAGCTGTCGGACATTACCCGGCCATGAATAGGCGCGTATCAGGTCCAACGCCTCGCCGGACAATTTCCGCAGAGGCAATCCGTCCCGCTCGGCGCGGGCGAGAAAATGTTCGGCCAAAAGAGGGATGTCTTCGACACGCTCACGAAGGGCCGGCACTGCAAGACTGACGCCGCCGAGGCGATAATAAAGGTCCTGCCTGAAGGCACCGCTTTCCAGCTTGGACGTCAGATCGGCCTGACTGGTGGACAAGATGCGCGGGCCGCCGTCGGTAAAACTGTCGAGCATCCGCACGATACGGGCCTGTGCGTCTTCGGTCAGGTCGCTGACCTCGTCAAACAGAAGCGTGCCGTTGCGCGCCCGAGAAATCAGTTTGGCTGGACCTTCCATTTCTGCAAGGTCGGACGCAGTGGCGACGACAAAAGGAAGGGTGCGACGGTCGCTGAGATCATGGATGGCGCGGGCGATCAGAGATTTTCCCGTGCCGCTTTCACCGGTGATCAACACTGGAAGGTCGGCGTTCATGACCCGCGCCACCAGCCGGTAGAGATCCTGCATCGCGGGCGTGCGCCCAACCAGCGGTAAATCATCGGTCTGATCTTCGAGGTCGTCCGACTTGGGTTGCGGCGCGCGGCGTTTGATCTCTAATGCACGAGCCGCCCGCTTCATCAGGTCGGGCAGATCAAAGGGTTTTGGCAGATAGTCATAAGCGTCCGCCTCAGTGGCCTGAATGGCAGTCATGATCGTGTTCTGGGCCGAGATTACAATGACGGGAAGCCCCGGTTGCGCCGCCGAGATTTTCGGCAATTGATCCAGCCCGTTGCCATCGGGCATGACGACATCCGAGATCACCAGATCGCCTTTCCCCTCTTCAACCCAGCGCATCAGAGTGACCAGCGACGATGTGGCGTGAACCTTGCAGCCAGCACGGGTCAGGGCCTGGGTCAGCACGGTACGGATGGTGCGGTCGTCGTCAGCGACAAGAATGGTGCCGTCCATCTAAAGGGAACTCCTGTGTATTATCGCGATCATGCGGTGGCCTCTTTCGAGGCGACCGGCAGGGAGATGCGGAAAACTGTGCGGCCCGGAACACTGTCGACGCTGATCCAGCCGTCGTGGTCCGAGATGATTTTGCTGACCAGTGCCAACCCCAAGCCGGTGCCGTTCTCACGACCCGACACGAAGGGGTCAAAGACGTTGGCGATAATGTCCGGTGGCAAGCCGGGGCCATCGTCGATGATTTCGACCTGCAACGGCAAGCTGCCAACACCGTCTTTGCGGCGCAGGCGTAGGGACATGTCGTAAAAGGTTCTGAGGCGGATGGTGCCGGGATCCCCGCGTGTGGCCTCGGCCGCGTTTTTCAGAAGGTTCAGGAACACCTGAACCAATTGATCGCTGTCGACATGGGTGGCAGGAAGCGAGGGGTCATAATCCTCAACAAGAGTCATATGGGCCGCGAAACCGACGTTTGCGGATTTGCGCGCGCGATCGAGAATGTCGTGGATGTTAATCGCTTGTTTCTGCGGTGGGCGCAGGTTGCCGAATTGCTCGACTTGTTCCAGCAATTTCACGATGCGGCGGGTTTCCGCGACGATGAGGTCCGTCATTTCCTGATCTTCACCGGAAAGGTTCATAGAAAGTAGTTGTGCAGCGCCTGTAATGCCGGCCAATGGGTTTTTGATTTCATGAGCCAGCATCTCGGCCATGCCGATGGCGGACTTTGCAGCCGATTTCACCGACATGGAGCGACCAAGGCGATCGGCCAGCCCGCGCGGTTCCATCAGCACCAGGACAAATCCGGGCATCTGGGTCATTGGGGCGACCTGAATGTTGCAATTGATCGGGGCGCTATTGCCGGTGCCGACATCGACGTTGTTCATGAACAGGGAAGACTGATCGCTACGCACCCTTCGAAAGGCGTCATCCAGCGGCGCGTCAATGGCCAGCCGGTCGAACAGCGGCGCGCCACGGGTCGCGCGAGCAGACGCGTTGAGGAAACTTTCGGCGGCGGGGTTAACCTCGGATATCGCACCGCCGGGGTCGATCAGAAAGGCGGGAACGGGCAGCGAGAGCCAGAGGTTTTCCTGAAAAGTGTTCATGCCGCCACCCTGTGTTCCAGCGCGTCGGGCAAAAGGCTGCGCACGGTGTCGGGGGTACCGGTCAGGACCAGTTTGCGGATATCGGCAGGTGTTCCTGCGGTGTCCATATACCAGCCGAGGTGCTTGCGGACGACGCGGGCGCCCAGCGTTTCGCCATAAAATGACAGCGAGTGCTCGAAATGTTCGGCGACCATCTGGGTAAAGTCCCAGCCGATGGGGATATTGGGTGCCGGTCCCAAGCCAAGGGCCCATGCTGTCTCGGCCAAGCGCCACGGAGCGCCTTGAATGCCGCGTCCAATCATAACGCCGTCAGCGCCGGACGCTTTGAGGGCTTTCCGCGCCGTTTCGGGACCAGTGATGTCGCCGTTGGCGATGACCGGAATGTTGACGGCTTGCTTGACGTCCGCAATAGCGGCCCAATCGGCGTGGCCCTTGTAGAACTGACAGCGTGTGCGTCCGTGAATGGTGATCATTTGGATGCCTGCGCATTCCGCGCGCCGCGCAATGTCAGCGGCGTTCAGGCAGTCATCATCCCAGCCAAGGCGGGTTTTCAGCGTGACGGGAACATTCACCGCATTCACCACCGCCTCGATCAAAGAAAGCGCGTGGTCCGGTGTTTTCATCAAAGCCGAACCGGAGAGACCGCCGGTGACCTTTTTGGCCGGGCAACCCATGTTGATGTCAATGAGTTTGGCGCCGTTGCTTTCAACCATGCGCGCAGCTTCAGCCATCCAATAGGCGTCGCGACCCGCGATTTGCACCGAAGTCGCCGCCTGATCAAAACCAAGCTCAGCGCGTTCACGCACGCCGGGTTTGGCTTGGACCATCTCCTGACTGGCCACCATCTCGCTGACAACCAAGCCCGCGCCAAAGCTGGCGACCAACCGACGGAACGGCAGATCGGAAATTCCGGCCATCGGGGCCAGAAAGACCGGTGGGTCCAAAACAAGATTGTCGACGTGAATCGCCATGCTTTTCCTTGCGGCTTTGGCTTCGAACTAGCCCTGTGACTGTGTCACCTCAATGAATTCACGGTGCTTTTGGAGTAAAATAGCCCGAAATGTCATCATATGCACAATAATTAAGCAAAATAGACCGGAAAAGCTGAGCATTGCTCCTAAACGCGCCACGGCCTAGAGGATGTGCATGAAGGTAGGAGCCTAGAGATGAGCACAGCGGCAGTCATAGTCGCAGCCGGCCGCGGCACGCGCTTTGGTGGTGAGTTGCCCAAGCAATGGTGTGACTTGGCTGGGCAAACGGTTGCCGCCCGTACTTTGCAGGTGTTCAGCACACATCCGAAAATCGACCGATTGGTTCTGGTTTTGCACGCTGATGATATTGAGACATCTCTTTGGCCAAGTGAATTCGCTGCGGACATCGTCGTTGGTGGCGCAACGCGGGCTGCTTCGGTTCGCGCAGGCCTTGAGGTGTTAGAAGGTGATGCAGATCGTGTTTTGATCCATGACGTGGCCCGACCATTAATCAGTCATGCCGTGATTGATCGGGTGAATGATGCTCTGGATGAGTTCGAAGGGGCTGCGCCGGCGCTGGCGATTACCGACGCCCTGTGGCGGGGAGATGCCGGGCTGGTGACCGGCACCGAGGACCGGACAAATCTATATCGGGCGCAGACGCCTCAGGGGTTTGATCTGACCAAGATTCTAGATGCACATCGAAGCGCGACGGGCGCTGAGGCTGATGACGTCGAGATTGCCCGTGCCGCAGGTTTACGGGTCGGAATTGTCGATGGCGATATCGACAATCTGAAGATTACAACGCCCGAAGACCTTGTGCGGGCCGATGCGATTTTGCAGGAACGGGATGGTGGCGTGATGGATATTCGCACTGGGAACGGGTTTGACGTTCATAGGTTCGGACCAGGTGATCATGTCGTCTTGTGCGGAGTTGCGGTCCCCCATGGGCGCGGCCTTCAGGGACACTCGGATGCGGACGTGGGCATGCACGCCATTACGGATGCAATCTATGGGGCTTTGGCCGAGGGCGACATCGGACAGCATTTTCCGCCCAGTGATCCGCAATGGAAAGGCGCGGCCAGCGACATTTTCCTACGCCATGCGGTGGCGATGGCCGCTGAGCGGGGGTTTGCGATTGGCAATGTCGACTGCACATTGATTTGTGAGCAGCCGAAAATTGGACCGCATGCAGCCGCCATGCGGGAAGTGTTGTCGGAAATTATGGGCGTTGGGCTGGATCGGGTCAGCGTGAAGGCTACGACGTCTGAACGTCTTGGATTCACAGGTCGCGAGGAAGGGGAGGAAGGGATTGCGGCATCGGCGACCGCAACCTTGGTGCGCACATGAGACGGATGATCCTGAGTTTCTTTGGCGCAGGATATTTGCGCCCTGCCCCTGGCACCTGGGGATCTTTGGCTGCGCTGCCCTTTGCTTGGGTCTTACATGTACTTGGTGGCCCCGCCGCTTTGGCCGTCGGCGCTGGGCTGGCCTATGCGATTGGGTTGGCGGCGACGCGAATTGAAACCGAGGGTGCCGAGGACCACGACCCGTCGTGGATCGTGATCGACGAAGTTGTGGGGCAATGGATCGCCTTGATCCCGGTATCGGCGGGTGCGCAGGCCATGGGGGCGGATGTCCTGAGATTGTGGCCAGGAATACTGGCTGCGTTTCTGTTGTTCCGTCTTTTCGACATCACCAAACCATGGCTTGTGGGACAAGCAGATCGGCGCGGAGATGCGACCGGTGTGATGTTGGATGACGTCTGGGCGGGACTGTTTGCAGCGGTCGGCGGTCTGTTGTTGGCAGCATTGGCGCATCAGGTGCTGATGTGAGGGCTGAAGACGTCCTTGATCTGGCAAGAGCACAGAGCGTGATGATCGCCACCGCAGAAAGCTGCACGGGCGGTTTGATTGCGGGAGCTTTGACCGAAGTGCCTGGGTCATCCGATGTCGTGGATCGCGGCTTTGTCACATATTCCAACGCGGCCAAGGGTCAAATGCTTGGCGTTGACCGCGATCTGCTTGCGGACCATGGGGCTGTCAGCGAAGAAGTTGCCGGCGCCATGGCCGAGGGCGCGCTGAGGCAGTCTGAAGCACATTTGACGGTTTCGGTGACGGGGATAGCCGGTCCGGGCGGTAGCGAGAACAAGCCAGAGGGTCGGGTCTGCTTTGGAATTGCAATGGATGGCCGGGTGACGCTTAAGGAAACTGTTGAGTTCGGTTCCATAGGGCGGTCGAACGTGCGCGCGAAGACAGTTGATCACGCCTTGAAGTTGTTGACGGATGCCCTTTCACACTCTGCCTAATATTTCACCACACCGCACGAATTGAAGCCCGTTTCGCGGGCAATCATGGATCTGCCTAAGAAATAACCGCCTCGAACCCTACTTGCTGCTTTTACTTGCAGACCAGTCGCAGTTCTTAGCCCCAACCAATAATCTGGAGGGATAGTTATGGTAGGGGCAGATACCGCCTGGATCATCGTGGCGACCGCACTTGTGTTGTTCATGACATTGCCGGGACTGGCGCTGTTTTACGGCGGGCTGGTTCGGGCGCGGAACGTGCTGAGCGTTTTCATGCATTGCTATGCCATTGCCTGCGCGATGAGTGTGGCCTGGCTGGCGCTGGGCTATTCGATTGCCTTTGGCTCGGGCGGAAGCGGCATCTGGGGCGGCTTGGACAAGATGTTCCTTGCGGGTGTGACGGCTGATAGCCTGTCGGGCACCCTGCCCGAGGTTCTGTTCTTTGCCTTTCAGATGACATTCGCGATCATCACCCCAGCGCTGATCGTCGGGGCCTATGTCGAGCGGATCAATTTCGCCTTCGTCATGCTGTTTTCGACCTTGTGGATGCTGATTTGCTATGCACCTGTTGTGCATTGGATTTGGGGCGGCGGCATGCTGGCTGACGGCGGTATCTTTGGCGAGATCGGCGCGCGTGACTTTGCCGGTGGTATCGTGGTGCATGAAACCGCCGGTATTGCCGCGCTGGTCATCGCCTTCATGTTGGGTGCGCGCAAGAACAACACCACTCCGCCGCACAACCCCGGCTATGTTATGATCGGAGCAGCAATGTTGTGGGTCGGTTGGTTTGGTTTCAACGGTGGTTCGCAACTGGCGGCAGACGGCGGTGCAGCTATGGCATTGACCGTCACCCATATCTCAGCAGCCACCGCTTCACTGAGCTGGGCGTTCTGGGAGCGGATCAAATACGGGAAATCCTCACTTGTCGGCATGGTTACGGGCACAATCGCTGGCCTGGCGTCGATCACACCGGCTTCTGGCTTTGTTGGCCCGGTCGAGGCGCTGGTGATCGGTGCGGTGGCTGGCATCCTCTGTCAGGAAGCCGTCAACCTCATTCGCAACCAGCTGAAAATCGACGACACCTTGGACGTTTTCGCGGTGCACGGCGTAGGCGGCATCTTCGGCACGATCATGATTGCGGTCTTTGGTCAGGGCGCGTGGGCGGCCCAGCTTGGTAGCCTTGTGATCGTCGGTATCTTTACCGTGGTTGTGACTGTGGCATTGGTGATCATCACACGTGCAATCGTTGGAATGCGGGTCGACGAAGAGACCGAGGTTACCGGTCTGGATCTGGCTCAGCACGGCGAGCGAGCTTACGACATGTCGTCGTGAGTTGCGGCACTATCAAATAAAAAGGGCGGACCCAAGGGCCGCCCTTTGTCGTTTGCAAATGCTTTTCGGTTAGCGAATGCGATCGAGTTCCCAATCGAACCCAAGATCGTCATTGGCGACAGTAATTCGCCACATCTGTCCCGGACGAATTGCCTTCATCGGAATTTCGATGGTGTCCGTGCCTGTGTTTCCCCCAAGCCAACCGGCTTCTTCAAAGGCCAGCGCCAGGTGCAGCGGCTGGCCGGTGGGAAGTCCGACCATATTTCCCAATTTGGAAAACTCGCGGGTGCCAAGATATTCCATATTCGGCCCTTTTGGGCCGGACCAGACATCAAGGTAAACACTGCGCTTTGTCATGAAACCGCCATCAACCGACGACAGTTTCAGTTGCATGTTTGCGGGGCCTTGATCCTGAAAGTCTTTGACACCACCACAGGCGGCCAGAAATGCCGCTGCTGATAAGGCAAGAAGTGCTCTGCGTTTCATAATACGCCCCCCTTAAGGCAAGTCAGGGCAGCGAATTGCACCGCCTTTGGCCCATTGTTCAACGGCTTTGTTGATCGGGCCATTGCCAAACTTGCCGCCGTAGAACTTAAGCTCTGTTCCGCCGCTTGCAGGGTGAATATCGGCTACATAGGCAAAACCTTCTTGCTTCATGCCAAATACAGTTTGCCCATTCCCTACGCGCTTGTGCATCGCAAGCTCGGTGAAGCCGCGACGAGAGTTGACCTTAGTATTATAAGTGACTTCGGTGCGGTAATACTGTGTTGCGTTCATGTAACCAGTCGATGCATATCCTTCGTCCACGACCGTCCGGTTCATGCATTTTCTAACACCGGTCCGCACGCTCGTGACCACAGCCGAATAGTTTCGCGATATTTTCGTTGTTGTCTGCTGACTCATGAAAGCCCCGCCGTTTACGGCGCTTCTGAGTTCCGCTGCCGATTGCGGTGCCGGTGTACAGCCGGCAACTGCCAATCCGGCCAATATTCCAAAGGAAAGTTTGAGTCTCATCGTCTGCTCCGTATTCAAATTCATTTCTAAAATGCCGGGCTCCCGCCCGATCTGAGAAAACTGCTATTCATGAAATTGGGCAGGATTTTGGCCGTTATCGGCGGATTTCTAGACTGTTGTTGCCGTGCGAGGTGCAAAAGAAATGGGGTTTAGCCGCAAAGTTCCGCAGCGCGCTTTTCAAAAGCCCCAACAATGCGGTGCATGGCTTCGTTGAAAAAGACGGTTGCCGTCGCCTGAAGAATACGGTTTTTGAACTCAAAATCGACGTCAAAACTAACGTCGCATCCGTCCTCGCAGTCGACAAATGACCAATTTGAAACAAGGTATTTGAATGGCCCGTCCAGATACTCGGTTTCGATCTTCTTGGCCTCGGGCCACAACGTCACTCTGCTGCCGAATTTTTCGCGGAAAACTTTAAACGAGATCACGAGATCGGCCAACATGATCTGATGATCACCCTCTTCGGTCACAGAGCGAATGCGTGCAGCCGCTGTCCATGGCAAAAAATCGGGATAGTTCCCAACATCCGCCACCAGATCATACATCTGTTGGGCGCTGTAGGGCATGTGACGGGTTTCAGAGTGGATTGGCATTGGCTTCGGGCTGGTCAGGACTTGTCCCTTAAGTGTAGGAACGACAGGAACAGTCAAGGGGGATATGCCAGTGACGCAGCCTTACGTGATCGACGAGATGATCTCGGCCAAGACAATTGCAGCGCGGATCGAGGATCTGGCGCGCGAGATCAAAGAGACGTTCAACGGCACCGAGAAGCTGGTGGTTGTCGGATTGCTGCGCGGATCGTTCGTCTTCATCGCCGATCTGGTTCGTGAATTGGACATGAACGTCGAAGTCGATTTCCTGGAGGCTTCGTCTTATGGCGACAGTATGGAAAGCAGCCGCGAAGTTCGTATTTTGAAAGACCTTCGCGGAGAGATTGGCGGACGCGATGTTTTGCTTGTGGAGGATATCGTCGATACAGGCTTCACGCTTTCGCATGTCACGCAGTTGTTGAAAACGCGAGAACCCCGAAAGTTCGAAACGATTGCATTGCTGGATAAACCTTCGCGACGTGAAACTGACATTAAGGCCACATGGACAGGTTTCGAGATTCCTGACGAATTCGTGGTTGGCTACGGGATTGATTACGCCCAACGGAACCGCAACCTGCCATATATCGGCAAAGTGCGTTTCACATAGGCGTCTATCCGCCCAAAACTGCGTCTGCTGGGACACAGGCAAAATCGTCAACACTTTGTTGCTTTGTCGGCGCTACTCTAGAGCGATAAAGTGCGGGTTGTGAGGGCCTCGACTAAGGAACGCATCAGTGCGTCTGGCCCCGGCATTTATCCTGATTTTATCAGTAGTTCCGGCATCGGCCGAGCCGCCTCGAATCGAGGGGGCATTTCAGTTTGGGTCTGACGTTGCCAGCGACGCCAGCCAAAGCGACATCGCGACATTGACCACGTTCCAATATGGCGGGGCGTTAGTGACCGGTCGGTTAGAGTTGGGGCGCAGCCATGTTGGTGATCGCGAGGCTTCATATGCCAGTGCGGGGCTTGGACTGCCTTTTGCTTCAATTGACGTCGGACGTCCGCGTTCGATCTTCGAAGTCGGACCACTGCCGACCTTGCCGAGATACGGCTCGACAGGGTTGCGCGAAGCATTGCGCCCGATTGCTGCCGAAGCAGCTTTGAGCGAGACACTTGGAACAGGAGTGCGGGTTTCAGGCGAAGCAGGTGCCTGGCATTTGGGCACGTCGGTGCATTGGCTTGAGGACATCGACGAGTCGGTTGTTGGTGTTGCCGGTCGATTGGATGTTCCTGTTCTTGATAGCCTTGACCAGTTTATCGTCTACGGCGGCGCAGAAACGGACGGAACTGAGGATCGCTTTTTATTGGGAACTGAAGTGACCTGGGACGCCGCTACGGCTGCGATTGATTTGGTGCGCAGTGACAGCGATGCGGGCTTCCTGCTGTCACAACTTTCGGTTGGATACGAAATGCGCGACGGGCTGACTTTAGGAGTTTCCGGCTCTTACCAGACGGATGATCTTACCGACGAAGGCGAAGCCCGGTTTGGGCTTGGGGCCGCGTATTCGCTGGACACCGGCGCAGTCTGGCGCGGCGGCATCGAAGGCGCAGACAGCCAAGATTACTCGCTGGATGTCACAATCGGATTCGAGTTCTAGGGGGCAAGGATCGGCCCCAGCGCACGCAATCTTTCGGTCAGAAATGACCGGGGTCCCTTGATGCGGCCCGACCCAACCAGATCTTTATGGCAAGCGACCCAAAGCGGAACCGATGGCAGAGACTTTGGGGCCTCGAGCTTGATCAAACCCTTCCAGGTGTTGCCAACGAAAACCGGCAAGACCGCACGCCCTGCCCCTTCAGCAACCATAGCCGCCAGTGTCAGAAAGCTATCGGCAGAAACTTCCGGTGCCGCACCAGACAGCCGGTCGCGAAACCAGGCGGCGGCTTTGCTGCGTTGCAACGGCCCGGCAAACCCCAGCCAGGCATCCCGCCCCTCTGGCGAGCCGTATACGGCAAAGGCCAGCTTTCCGGCCGCCAGACCATGGAGATCGTCCGGCAATTGATCGGTCGGACGCACGGCAATATCCGCCTGAAGACGTGACACGTCCACATAGGCATTGGCCGAAATCAGCTCGATTGGTTGACCATCGTTAGCCTGAAGGTCCTGAACTATTGGCGGAAGGATGCGTGAACAAAAAGTATCTGTGGACGTGATCCGCAACCGTCCCGGTGACAACGATTTTTCCGCATCGATTAACCGGCCAACCTGTTGAAGCGATTTTCCGGCGGTTCGAATGGCCTCGATCAATTCGCGTCGATCCGCCGACAGACGGTAGCCGCGCGCAGTTTTGTCGAACAATCGCACTTTATGTTTGGTTTCGAAGGATGCGATGCGCCTAAGAACTGTCGCATGATTTACGCCAAGGTATCGCGCCGCGCCCGCGACGGATCCTTGATCTTCGACCGCAAGGACAAAGCGGAGGTCATCCCAGTCCATCTGTGCATTTTTCATGACGAGGCCCGCGTTTTTGCAGAGTTCCCTTTTTCCTAAACTAGCCTAGGCTTTTGCGACAGGACAAATTTCAGGAGCATTCAATCTTATGATCAGTTTACGTTCCCTTGCAGTCTCTGCTGCAGTAGTGGCCATGGCCGGCGCTGCAATTGCCGACAGCCATCAGACAAATCCGGCTATCAAGGCACGGCAGGCCCTGATGGAGCTATATGGCCACAACAATTATTATCTTTTGAACATGTCTCGCGGCCGCATCGACTATAATGCTGAATCAGCTCAGGCAGCAGCCGACAGTCTAAGTGCCCTCATGCAAGTCAGTCAGATGCGGATGTGGGCTCCGGGCACTGATGCCGAATCCAGCGCTGGAACCCGCGCATCACCTGATATCTGGGCCAATTTCCCAGACGTCTTTGCAAAAGCCGGGGCCGTGGTGGTCGCAGTTGGTGAGCTTCAGCAAGTTGCCGGGGACGGCGCAGACGCATTGGCACCGGCGATTGCGAAAGTTAACGGAGCTTGCAACGCCTGCCACAAAGACTATCGGCTGCCAGAAGGCTAAGCTCCGAAATCAAGCCAAGAGGCTTTGAATGCGCCGAATATTGTATGGCCTGATTGTCATCGGGCTTGTTGTTGCATTGGCCGGACTTTGGATCACGCGGCCCGAGCGCGTTGATGCTGCTGTGTTGGCGTCGCTGGACGGCGATACTGAACGTGGTGAAGTTGTCTATTGGGCCGCGGGCTGTGCATCGTGTCACACCGCGCCCGATAGCGATGACAAGTTGGCTTTGGCCGGGGGACAGAAGTTCGCCACGGATTTTGGCACGTTTCTTGCGCCAAATATCTCACCGGACCCGGCAAATGGCATTGGCAACTGGACAGTCGCGGACTTTGCATCAGCGGTGACACGCGGCACGTCCCCGGACGGTAAACATTACTACCCGGCGTTTCCCTATACCAGCTATGGCCGGATGACGGATCAGGATGTTGTCGACCTTTGGGCATTCATGAAAGCCCTTCCTGCTCAGTCGACGCCAAACAAGCCACACGAGGTTGGGTTTCCGTTCAATATCAGGCTGTCACTTGGCGGCTGGAAACTCTTGTTTTTTGACAGACAAGCAGATTTGAGCACATCGGATAATGAGCGCGGTCAGTATCTGGTCGAAGTGTTAGGTCATTGTGCCGAGTGCCACACTCCGCGCAACATTCTGGGTGGCTGGGATAGATCGCAATGGCTGGCTGGTGCGCCAAATCCATCAGGGCGTGGTCGGATACCGGGCCTGCGACCGGGTCAATTGGATTGGGCATTGGACGATCTGGAGTTTTATCTGGATACCGGTCTGACACCTGATTTTGACAGCGCGGGCGGCGAGATGGTTTCGGTCATCGAAAACCTGGCGCGGCTTTCAACCGAAGATCGGTTGGCCATTGCACAGTATATCCTAAGCTTGCCAGCGTCGAATTGAAGGTCAACTCGACCATAGGCCCTACCCCTGCTAAAGTTTCTCTCTGACAAGGTGGGAGACGACAATGGCGAGAGAGGAATTTCCTCCGAAGATACCGGGACGGCTTTACCTGACCGAAGGCGGGATCGAGACAGAAATCATGTATAAATGGGGCCACGAGTTGCCCGAATTTGCCATGTTCACATTGCTGGATAACCCGGAAGCCGTCGAGGATATGAAGGGCATCTGGCGACGGTATCTGGATGTTTGCAAACGTCAGGATATGATCCCGCTATGCGCAGGAATTGACTACCGCGCCAGTCCGGATTGGGGCGCCAAATTGGGGCTGACACCAGATGGTTTAGCCGATATGCAGCTTCGCGCCATCCGCTTTTTGCAGGATTTGATTGGAGAATATGATTTTGATCTGGCCTATGTCGTCGGTGCGGTTGGGCCACGCGGCGATGCCTACGGAACCGGTGGAACGATCACAGCTGAAGAGGCTCGCGCCTATCATCGGGTCCAGCTTAGCACCCTGAAAGAAGCCGGTGCGGATCTTGGGTGGGCGATGACTTTCAATAATATCCCCGAGGCCATTGGTGTCGCGCAGGCTGGTGCGGACGTTAGTATTCCTGTTGCCATTTCGTTGACACTGACGTCGGAACACCGGTTGAGAAGCGGACCAACTTTGCGCGAGGCGATCGAGGCCATTGACGATGATGTTGGTGATCTGGTGGCTTTTTATTCGGTGAACTGTTCGCATCCGCTGGAAATTGAACCCGCGTTTGACGGCGGCGACTGGATGCAGCGCATCCGCGCGATCCGGCCCAACGCCAGCGCTATGGAAAAAATTGCGCTTTGTAAGATCGGCCATCTGGAAGACGGAGATCCCGAAGAGTTGGGGGGTCAATTGGCAGATGTCGCGGCGCGCAACCGGGCAAAATCATCGCCCGCATGGTACGATGAGCGTGTCAGCGGTGTGGCTGAAACCATGAGGAACCCTTTGCCGAAGGCGGCCTTTTCATAGGCGGCGAATTCTTCAGGTGTAACGAAACGGTCAACATGATGGTGCTTTGGGGTTGGCTGCAGGTATTGGCCAATGGTCAGGAAATCGATGTCGGCGGCGCGCATGTCGTCCATGACGGCGTGGACGGCCTGCTTGTCTTCACCGAGGCCCACCATGATACCGGATTTGGTGAACATGGTTGGATCAAGTTCCTTCACGCGCTGCAGCAGGCGCAGGCTGTGGAAATACCGCGCACCGGGACGGACCTCGGGGTAAAGGCCGGGCACAGTTTCAAGGTTATGATTGAAAACGTCAGGCTTGGCATCTACGACAATCTCAAGGACTGAGTCATCTGCGCGGATGAAGTCCGGTGTCAGAATCTCAATGGTCGTATTTGGCGACTGACGACGGATGGCACGGATCGTCTGGGCGAAATGTTCGGCACCGCCATCTTCGACATCGTCGCGATCGACCGAGGTGACTACGACGTGGTTCAGGCCGAGCTTCTTAACAGCATCAGCGACGCGGCCCGGCTCGAACACGTCCAGGTCTTCGGGCGGCTTTCCGGTCGCGATGTTGCAGAATGTGCAGGCGCGGGTGCAAACCTCGCCCATGATCATCATGGTGGCGTGGCCCTGGCTCCAGCACTCGCCCACATTCGGGCAGCCGGCCTCTTCACAGACGGTAACCAGTTTATGCTCGCGCATGATGTTGCGAGTCTGCTTGTAGCCCTCACTTGTCGGGGCTTTGACGCGGATCCAATCGGGTTTTTTCGGTTGCGCATTGTCCGGTCGATTGGCTTTTTCCGGGTGGCGTTGTGCCGGTATTTTCAGATCGCGTGTCATTGAAGGCCCTGATTGTTTAAAAACCCATATATGCCAATGCGCGGGATTGGCAAAGGTCTGCCAGTGCAGAGCCGAATTGCGAAAAATGCAAGTGTCGCGCCCCATAGGCGTTGAATGCTGGGCCACGCAGTTTAGATTGGTTCTAAGGAATCACGATCTGCGGGGAGATCAGGCAGCAAAGTTGAAAGGTGGCAAATCGGCCCTTTTTGACATTGAACGGCATGACCCCTCGCATTTCAATGAGTAGCAATTGAATAGAAAGCACCGGAGGACCTATGGACGGCGACAGCAAATGCCCAGTAATGCACCGAGAACATGTGCGAAATGACGACTGGTGGCCAAATCAACTGAATTTGAAAATTCTGCATCAGAACTCGGATCTGACAGATCCAATGGCGGACGGGTTTGATTATGCTGAAGAGTTTAAGTCGCTTGATCTTAAGGCGCTGAAGGCTGATCTGACGGCGTTGATGACGGACAGTCAGGATTGGTGGCCGGCTGACTATGGGCACTATGGGCCGCTGTTTATCCGAATGGCCTGGCACGCTGCGGGCACCTATCGCACGGCTGATGGTCGCGGCGGCGGCACAGGTATGCAGCGGTTTGCGCCGCTGAACAGCTGGCCGGACAATGGCAACCTGGACAAGGCGCGTCGCCTGTTGTGGCCAGTTAAGCAAAAATATGGCCGTAAAATCTCCTGGGCTGACCTTTTGATCCTGACGGGCAATGTTGCGCTTGAATCCATGGGCTTTGAGACATTCGGATTTGCGGGCGGTCGCGCTGATGTCTGGGAACCCGAAGAAGACGTCTACTGGGGCAAGGAACAGATCTGGCTAGACGACGAGCGGTATTCAGGCGACCGCGATCTTGAGGCCCCTTTGGCAGCAGTTCAGATGGGTCTGATCTATGTGAACCCGGAAGGGCCAAACGGCAATCCCGACCCGGTCGCGTCAGGTCGCGATATTCGCGAAACTTTTGCGCGCATGGCAATGAACGATGAAGAAACCGTTGCACTGGTGGCCGGTGGTCATACGTTTGGCAAGGCTCATGGTGCGGGCGATCCGGGTCATGTTGGCGCCGAGCCGGAAGGTGCTGCAATCGAACATATGGGGCTTGGATGGATAAGCAGCCATGGTTCGGGCAAAGGCGTCGATACAATCACGTCGGGGGTCGAGGGCCCTTGGACTCCTACACCAACAACATGGGACATGAGCTTTTTTGATGCTCTGTTCGGCTATGAGTGGGAACTGACCAAAAGCCCGGCGGGTGCAAATATCTGGCACGCGAAGGATCTCAGCAACGATGATCACGCGCCCGAAGTCGATGGATCATCCAAAGACGTCAAACTGATGATGACCACGGCGGATATGGCGATGCGGATGGACCCGGCTTACGAGAAAATCTCGCGCCGCTTCCATGCGAACCCGAAAGAATTTGCGGATGCCTTTGCGCGTGCTTGGTTCAAGCTGACCCATCGCGATATGGGACCAAAAGCGCTGTATCTGGGCGACGAGGTGCCAGGCGAAGAACTGATCTGGCAGGATCCAATCCCAGCTGCGGATGGTCCATTGATCGATGCTGCCGATTTGGCAGCACTCAAGTCCTCGGTTATGGCCTCGGGACTGACCGTTTCTGAACTGGTTTCCGCGGCCTGGGCCTCAGCATCGACGTTCCGGGGATCAGACAAGCGCGGTGGCGCCAATGGTGCTCGTGTGCGTCTTGTCCCGCAAAAGGATTGGGAAGTGAACGATCCGGCGCAATTGGCGAAAGTGATCGCGACGCTGGAAGGCATTCAGGCAGACTTCAATGCTAGCGGCAAAACCGTTTCGCTGGCCGATCTGATTGTTCTGGCTGGTTCAGCGGCAGTCGAGGCTGCGGCCAAGGCTGGCGGACATGACGTGACAGTTCCCTTCGCACCGGGTCGCGGCGACGCATCAGCAGACCAGACCGATGTTGAAAGCTTTGAAGTTATGGAGCTGCGCGTTGACGGGTTCCGCAACTATATGGCTGCGAATCTGATGTTGTCGCATGAAGAGATGCTTGTGGATCGTGCACAGCTGCTCACACTGACAGCGCCGGAAATGACGGCGCTTGTGGGTGGGCTGCGTGTTCTGGGTGCAAATAGTGGTGGATCGGAACATGGCGTTCTGACCGACCGCGTTGGCACATTGTCGAACGATTTCTTCGCCAACATCCTGGATATGGGCACACTTTGGATTGGTCAGAATGGATCCGAGCAGGTGTTCGAGGGACGCGACAGCACAACCGGCAAGATCAAATGGACCGGCACTCGTGCGGATCTGGTTTTCGGATCAAATTCGCAATTGCGTTCCCTTGCCGAAGTTTATGGCAGCAATGATGGCGAAGCCGACTTTGTGAACGCTTTTGTTGCGGCCTGGGTCAAGGTCATGGAGCTGGATCGTTTTGATCTGATAGGTTGAAGCGCTTTAAATAATTGAAAAAGGCGCCTCGTATGGGGCGCCTTTTTTTGTTGGATCGAAAACTCGAAGTCACCCGATAAGAGGCGACCAGTTGCCTTCAGCTTCGTCATAGTGCCGCTTAAGTCTAGCCAGAGCGATCCTGAGAACAATCTTGCCAGAGCGTGCTGACCAGCCCATTCGTTTTTCGGCAGCCTCCATGCCTTCCAGAAAACAACAACACCGCAAGACCACGTCACCAAGTCCTGGCCCAAGATCGCTAAGTGCACGACTGACGCGTTCGCGGGCTGCATCGGAACCGCCACCGGTGCCAGAGTTGTAATCGCCACGGACACCGGCGGTTAAGAAACGCTCCCAATTCTGAGCCACACGTGGCCCCATTTGGGCCAATTCGAAATCTTCGCGCAGACGTTCGCCCGCGGCAACAAGATCGGCGCTCAGGAAGGGCTTTCCTGTGCCGTCCCGACGACGCGCCAAAGAAAGCAGCGGGCTTTCGGTTGCATTGTAACGCTCCCGCCGCCGTTTGCCGTCACTGTCTCGGACATTTTGCGTCTCGTGATCGGCGTGCTGGGCCGCGAATGGGCGGGCTTTTTCGGCCAATCCGGCACGGTTTGCTTCATCTTCAGCCAGAAGCCTCTTTAAAGCGTGGCGGCCTGTGGTGGTAATTCGATAGCGCGAAATGCGCCCTTCACATGATAAAGTCACCCAGTCTTTCAGCGCCATTGCCTCAGCCAAAGGGCGATCTACAACTGCTGTTCGCAATGTTTGACCATCGGTATCTTCACGCACGACAACTGCCTTTTCCATGTCTTTAGCGATGGCCAAACAGGCGCCGGGTTCGTTCAGACGACGCAATACCCGTGGGGCGTCACGAGGTAGCTCCTCTTCATCCGGCAGTTCCGGGGCGTCTTCAACTTCTGCAGCAAGTGTCATTGTATCTATGTCCTCGACATCCGGCGAAAGCCCGTCACCGACACCCCCAGAACGGCTGAGACGGCAAAGCGCCAATTCCACCAAGAGATCGTCGCGACGCGTTTCATAGCGGCGAACCTGACGCAACACAGTCGAGGCATGACACCCCGCTTCGCGCGCCAACGAACGGATCGATTGGCCATGCTCGGTGTGCGCAAGATAACGGCGAAGATCGTCCGGCGCCCAATCTGGAACGGCCAATATCCTCGGGGTGTCTTGTGCTGTGTGCATGTCGATCCTCCTTTGAACCGGATGTGTAACTTCGAAACGGCTACCCACCACTAGCAACCTTGAGTTGTATTTATTACCAGTCTCTTAACACAAACGGTCTGCAGTCAAATTGGTGTATGAATTGTAAATAAACAGAAATATGCCCGAACGCTGTTTATGGGATGTGTGCAACACACGCGTAGGTTGCATTAGTGGTGATGAACCTCAATTAAGGATATCACTTATGTCTGATGTTTTGAATGTGCTGGCGGGATTGCGTCGTCCACGATTACTAATCCGCGCTGCCCGGCTCGGAATGAGCGATTACAGCCGCGACCGCACTTTACCGCGCCTGATTAGTGCGCACGCCTCGAAGCGCCCCGAAGAAACCGTCAGATATCTACTCGAAGCAGAAGCCAAGGCCGAATGCGGCCGCCGCGACGGCAACGCCGGTTATTCACCGGCACGCCACATCGAAATATTGATCGCCTTGATGGCCGAGGCCCGCCTGATACCACGCGGGCCAACGGCCGTTTAGGCAAATGCGTCGGGAACAGACGCCTTTTTCTCGGCGACATATGCTTCAAGCCGCGCCTTGATCTCCGGATCCAATGCCGGTGTTTGATAGTCGTTCAGCAACTTTTCTACGCGCTTGCTGGCCAATTGAACCGTGTCCTGTTCGCCCTCATCGGCCCAGGTCTCAAATGGTTTGTAATCAAGAAGCTCGGTGCGCCAGAAAGCGCTCTTGAAGTTGGCCTGAGTGTGCGCGCACCCCAGATAATGGCCGCCAGGCCCAACTTCGCGGATGGCATCCATGCCTTGCCCGTTCTCGGACATATCAACGCCGGACGCGATGCCATGCAACGCACCCAGTTGGTCGGCATCCATAACGAATTTCTCGAAACTGGCCACAAGCCCGCCTTCAAGCCAGCCTGCCGAGTGCAGCATGAAATTGACACCTGCCAAAAGGCCGACGTTCAGGCTGTTCGCCGTTTCATAAGCAGCTTGGGCATCAGGCAGTTTCGATCCACAGAACGAACCGGCCGAACGATAGGGTAAACCCAGACGCCGTGCGATCTGACCCATGCCATAGGTGATCTTTGCAGCCTCCGGCGTGCCAAAGGTCGGCGCGCCCGAGTTCATATCAATCGAGGTCACGAAGGCTCCGGCAATCACTGGCGCACCGGGGCGGATCAACTGCGAATAGGCAACACCGGCCAGAACTTCCGCCATAACTTGCGTCAACGTGCCGGCCACGCTGACCGGGGCCATTGCGCCGCCCACGATAAAGGGAGAAATGATCGCGGCCTGATTGTTCTTGGCATAAACCTCCAACGCGCCCATCATCGTGGAATCAAAGGTTAGCGGTGAATTGATGTTGATCAGCGAAGTCATGACCGTGTTTTCAGCCACAAAGTCTTTGCCGAACAGGATCTCGCACATTTCAACCGAATCTGCCGCCCGTTCCGGTTCGGTCACCGACCCCATGAATGGCTTGTCTGACAGGGTCATATGGGCAAGCAGCATATCCAGATGGCGCTTGTTGACCGCAATATCGGTCGGCTCGCAAACGGTACCGCCGGAATGGTGCAGCCACTTGGACATATAGCCCAGTTTCACGAATTTCCGGAAATCTTCGATCGTGGCATAGCGGCGTCCGCCTTCTGCGTCACGTACGAAGGGTGGACCATAAACAGGGGCCAGCACCAGATTGTTGCCACCGATGACAACGCTCCGCTCTGGGTTCCTGGCATGCTGAACAAATGTCGAAGGCGCTGTTGAACACAGCTTTCTGGCCAATCCCTTTGGCAGTCGAACACGCTCGCCGACAACTTCTGCGCCAGCGGCTTTCCAACGCTCCAGAGCAGCAGGATTGTCAACGAATGCGACTCCGATCTCTTCCAATACCGTTTCAGCATTGGCTTCGATAATATCCAACGCCTCTTCGTTCAGAATTTCCAGATTGGGAATGTTGCGCTCAATGTATTTTGCCGCTTCAATTTTGACGGCTGTACGCTCGGCGCGACGGGCGGCTCCACCGCCACCCCGTGCCCGACGGCGCGATTGTGCTTCTGACATCGTTAACCCTCCAACGACATTTTAATCCGTCATACACTGCCCGGCTCAATGCCCCGTGCAGTTTGCGTCCTCTGCCTTCAAAAAGCGACATGTGCTTTCTTTCCGGTGAAAATACTCCGGGGGGCGAGCATGGCGAGCGGGGCAGAGCCCCAAAGTGCTTGCACACCCTGCCCGGTGCGCCTAATCAGCCACCATGACAAATACCTCGCATGACCGCCTTCTTATTATCGACTTTGGTTCGCAGGTGACGCAGTTGATTGCGCGCCGTTTACGGGAACTGAATGTCTATTGCGAAATCCACCCCTACCAAAGCGTGACCGACGCATTCCTAAAGGACTTTGCTCCGCGTGCCGTTGTGTTTTCAGGCGGCCCTGCCAGCGTTATTGACGAAGGCTCGCCGCGCCCCCCTGCCAGCGTATATGATCTGAATGTTCCGATATTAGGCATCTGTTACGGCCAGCAAGTCATGATGGAAATGCTGGGCGGTCGTGTCGAACGTGGCAAAGGCACCGCCGAGTTCGGACGCGCCTTTGTTGATCCGCAATCGAACAAACTGGATCTGCTGGACGGTTGGTTCGCTGGTGGCAACGAGCAGGTTTGGATGAGCCACGGCGACCATGTCGCTGAAATCGCGCCCGGTTTCGAAGTCTATGCCACCTCGACTGGTGCGCCCTTCGCCATTACAGCAGATGTTGAACGCAAATTTTTCGCGGTTCAGTTTCATCCCGAAGTGCATCATACACCGCGCGGTGCCAAACTCTACGAGAACTTTGTTCGCATGGCCGGGTTTACCGGCGACTGGACCATGGATGCATACCGCGAGGAAGCGATCCGCAAGATTCGTGATCAGGTCGGCAACAAACAGGTGATCTGTGGGCTATCCGGCGGCGTCGACAGTTCGGTTGCTGCTGTTCTCATTCACGAAGCCATCGGCGACCAACTGACGTGCGTGTTTGTTGACCACGGGTTACTGCGGCAAAACGAGGCGGATGAAGTCGTTGCCATGTTCCGCGACAACTACAACATTCCGCTGATTCACGCGGACGAAAGCGCGTTGTTCCTGGGCGAGTTGGACGGTCAGTCTGACCCCGAAACCAAGCGCAAGATCATCGGTCGATTGTTCATCGACGTCTTCCAGAAATATGCCAACCAGATTGATGGCGCCGAGTTTCTGGCCCAAGGCACGCTCTATCCGGATGTCATAGAAAGCGTCAGTTTTTCCGGAGGACCATCAGTCACCATCAAATCGCACCACAATGTCGGTGGCCTGCCCGAAAAGATGGGTTTGAAACTGGTTGAACCCTTGCGGGAACTCTTCAAGGATGAAGTTCGTGCCCTTGGCCGCGAGCTTGGTCTGCCCGACAGTTTCATTGGCCGTCACCCTTTTCCCGGTCCGGGTCTGGCCATTCGGTGTCCGGGTGGAATCACACGGGAAAAGCTGGATATCCTGCGGCAGGCGGATGCTGTTTACATCGACCAAATCCGCAAGCACGGGCTTTATGATGAGATTTGGCAGGCATTTGCCGCCATTCTGCCGGTTCGCACCGTTGGTGTTATGGGCGATGGGCGCACGTATGATTTCGCCTGTGGTTTGCGTGCTGTGACGTCTGTTGACGGCATGACGGCTGATTACTATCCGTTCACTCACGAATTTCTTGGCGAAACCGCAACTCGTATTATCAATGAAGTCAAAGACATAAACCGGGTCTTTTACGATGTAACTTCTAAACCTCCCGGAACAATTGAGATGGAATGACGTAGACATGGCAATCGAGATTCGGGATTGATTTTAGTCGGAATATTTTTCCAAAATCTGCAACAATACGTCATTTAGGCGGCAATTGTCGCCTTTTCTGCCACGCTTTCGGGCCAGTTTCTCCTGAATATGGCCCTGAACTTGGGGCAGTCTGGCGGCTGAGTTAACAATTACCCATGCACATCCTGAAGGTGCTGTATTGGGTTAAGGGATATAGGATCAGAGCATGAAACTCATCCGTTGGATATTTGCACTTGCGATCATTTCAATCTGGGGTGCCCTGATTGGCACCGGTCTTTATGTGGCAATGTAAGAACCACCGCTGGAAGTTCCAAACGGCGAAGCCATTGTTGTGGTTTCGGGCAACGCTGGCAAAACTGGCGGCCTTTTCGGTGAAACCAAAACGCGCCTGGATCGTGCTGTCGCGCTTTATACCGATGGTAAGGCGCCTCGCCTGATTGTTTCAGGCGGAACCGCGACCAACAATGAAGCGGTGGCCGAAGCCATGGCCGCTGCTGCTATCGAAGCTGGCGTGCCCGCAGATGCGATTACGATCGAAGGCAATTCTCATTCGACGCTGCAAAATGCATTGTTTGTTGGCGACATCGAAGATCTCGATAAAGCGTCACCGATTCTTCTGGTGTCCCATCGCTATCATCTGCTGCGGGCGAACGCGTCGTTCCGCTGGGCAGGATTTGAAAGCATCACCAATGTCGCCGCCGACCCCGAAGGCGGGTTCGTCATCACGCCGAACCTTCTGTGGGAAAGCGTGAAGTGGCCATTGAACCTACTCCGTGCAGGTGCCGCCAGCGCTGCTGAGGCCGGAAGCGTCCCACGTGAGAATTACATTAAGTATCTCGAATGACCGAAAGGTCGCAGCCCCTAGCGGCTGCGGCCTGGATGACTGGGGCCATCGTTTCATTCTCGTCCATGGCAATTGCCGGACGTGCGCTTTTTTCGGAACTCGATACATTCGAGATGATGATGTATCGCTCATTTATCGGGCTATTCATCGTTGTGCTGGTAGGCGGTCTGTTCGGCAAGTTGAACGAAGTGCGTTTTGACCGGCTGGGGACGCATCTGGTGCGAAACCTCTGCCACTTTACCGGACAGAACCTGTGGTTCTTTGCACTGACCTTGATTTCGCTGGCGCAGTTGTTCGCGCTTGAGTTCACCTCGCCCATTTGGGTTATGTTGCTGGCTGTCTTTCTTCTTGGGGAAAAATTGACCCGCCCGCGTGTTCTTGCCGTACTTCTGGGGTTCGCAGGGGCCATTCTTGTGGCGCGTCCCGGATCCGGAGGTGACCCTACGGGATTGCTGATCGCAGGAACCGCAGCCGTCGCCTTCGCAGGCTCAATTGTCCTGACAAAATTGCTGACCAGAACCGAAACCGTTCTTGGCATCTTGTTTTGGCTGACCGCGATGCAAGCGGTCATGGGGCTGATAGCCACCGGATATGATGGCGACATTGCCTGGCCAAGCGCGGCAGCCTGGCCATGGGTCACTATGATCGCCCTAGCCGGTCTTCTGGCGCACACTTGTCTAACAAACGCCTTGCTGGTCGCCCCGGCATCAATTGTAGTTCCGATGGACTTCTTGCGTCTGCCAGTGATCGCGATTGTAGGCATGCTGTTTTACGCCGAACCACTAAGCGCCTCGGTTTTCCTGGGTGCTGCCCTGATATTTGGCGGAAATTACCTGAACATCTGGCACGAGTCGCGCCAATCTCAGGCTCAATGACAGAACAGTTACGCTGCGGTACAATCTTAGGCGGAATGTGTAGAATTAATTGACCTATTCGCCCCGGCCTCCCTAATGTCCGCGCTACCAAAGCGACACAGTGGGGACTGGACGTTATGAAACGTATTATGACCGCGGCTTCGATTACAGCGGCTGCGACCGCAGCGCACGCGGGTGGTATTGAGCGGACCAACCAGTCTGTGAACGTCCTGTTCGAAGAAGGCCGTTATCTGGAGTTCTCACTGAGTGGCGTTTCGCCGACTGTATCAGGTGTCGGAGGACTACTCACACCGGGATTGTCATCCGGCGATATGACTGAGACCTATTTGCAATTCGGGGCTGCCTACAAAGCCGACCTGAATGATACTTGGTCCTATGCAATTTTCTACGACCAACCGTACGGCGCCGATGTGAATTACCCGGGCGCACCCGGACCAGGAAGCTATTTTGCCGCGGGTTCAACGGCCGAGTTCAATTCACAAGCCCTGACGGGCATCGTTCAGTACATTTTGCCCTCCAACGTCAGCTTTCACGCCGGACTTAGAGTCCAATCGATTGAGGCAACGGCGGTCGTCCCATTTCTCGGCGCTTACTCTGCAGATGGAGAGCGTGACTTCGCTATGGGGTATCTGGTTGGAGCAGCCTACGAAAAGCCGGAAATAGCGTTGCGGGTAGCGCTGACATACATATCTGACATCAATCACAGCCTTACAACCACCGAAAACTCAGGCCTCGGACCCGACCGTGTGTCCCCAACGCTAATAGATACGCCACAGGCTTTGAACTTAGAGTTTCAGTCGGGCGTAGCAGAAGACACCTTGGTGTTTGGCTCGATCCGTTGGGTCGAATGGAGCGAATTCTCGATAACTCCAACTGACTATGGAACGATTTCTGGTGGAGCGCCACTTGTTGGGTTTGACGACGACCGTATTACTTACAACTTGGGGGTTGGTCGTCGGCTAAACGAAACTTGGTCAGTTCTGGGGTCGGTGTCCTATGAAGAGCAAACTGGATCGCCGACCGGAAACCTCGGACCGACCGATGGTCGTTTGGGCGCGACCATTGGTGCTGTCTATACCAGAGACAACGTTCGGGTTACGGGCGGTATAAGCTACGTAGATGTTGGTGACGCCAACACCCGCGTGGGGCTTGCGGTTCCGGCAGGTGCGTTTTCTGGTAACTACGCCATCGGTGCAGGCATTCGCGTGGGCTACACGTTCTAGCACACCCCACGAAAGGGCAGCGCCGCCACGTTGCCCCTATTTTGCAACCCTCCCAATTGACCCCCCCGCAATCGCGCCCTACCCATGGCTGAAAGGTCAGGAGCCGGGCAGTTATGCTCTACAAAAACGCAGATGAGTGGCGGAATGCCCCCAACAAACGGATCATGCTGTTTGGCATGTCCGGCTTGGGCAAAACCTATATCTCGAATCTTCTGCGCGACGAAGGCGGCTGGTTCCATTACTCGGTCGATTACCGCATCGGCACGCGCTACATGGGCGAACACATCGCCGACAACTTCAAACGCGAAGCGATGCAGGTTCCCCTATTGCGGCAGCTTTTGCTGACTGACTCGGTTTTCATCCAGTCGAACATCACGTTCGAAAATCTGGCACCGCTGTCCACATACCTTGGAAAACCCGGCGACCCTTCCAAAGGCGGCTTGCCGTTCGACGAATATTGCCGCCGCCAGGATCAACACCGCGCCGCCGAAATTGCAGCGATGCAGGACACCGCGCATTTTGTGCGCCGTGCGCAAGACCTTTACGGCTATGGCAATTTCATCTGCGACACCTCCGGTTCAGTCTGCGAGGTCGTTGACCCTGACAACCCGAACGATCCCGTCCTGTCGGCCCTGAAAGACACTGTGCTTCCGGTTTGGATAGAAGGCAGCGAAGCCCACACCCAGAAATTGATCCGCCGCTTCGACCGCGCCCCAAAGCCAATGTGCTACCAGCCGGCATTCCTTGAAACCGCCTGGACCGACTATCAGACCGAAACCGGCGCCGCCCCCGACACAATTGACCCGGACGCTTTCGTTCGCTGGACCTATGCCCGTGCTCTGGCCCATCGCCGACCGCGCTATCGCGCCATCGCCGAAAAATGGGGCGTCGCAATCAGCGCTGATGCCGCGGCGTCAATCAGCTCCGAAGCTGACCTCACGGATGTAATCTCCGCCGCAATCGATCGAATGCCCTGATCCCGTTTTGGAACTCACGAAGTTGGAAAGCGCCCTGCCCGGCCCGACACCTTGAGAACTGACATCGCAAACGCTATTTCAAACCTTCACCACAAAACCCGGACCTGAAACAATGCCGATCAAACTGCCCTCGACCCTGCCTGCCTATGATGTCCTCGCGCGCGAGGGTGTTATGGTCATGCCCGAGGACGCAGCTCAGCACCAGGACATCCGGCCCATGCGCATTGGGCTTTTGAACCTGATGCCCAAGAAAATTCAGACCGAAAATCAGTTCGCCCGCCTGATCGGCGCAACTCCTTTGCAGATCGAATTGCAACTGATCCGCATGTCTGAGCACCAAACCAAGACCACCGCCGCCGAACACATGGCCGAGTTCTATCGTCCCTTCCAAGAGATCAAGGACCAGAAGTTTGACGGTCTGATCATCACCGGTGCGCCCATCGAACACCTACCGTTCGAAGACGTAACCTATTGGAGCGAGTTGGAGGAGGTCATGGAATGGACCCAGACCAACGTCCACTCCACCTTCGGCGTCTGCTGGGGTGGCATGGCGATGATTAACCATTTCCATGGGGTTCAGAAGCACATCCTTCCGGCCAAACTATTCGGCTGCTACCGGCATTCCAATAAATCGCCGCAAAGCCCGTATTTGCGCGGGTTTTCAGATGATTGCGTCATCCCGGTCAGTCGTTGGACCGAGATGAAGCAGGACGAAATTGACCATGCTGGCGGGTTGACCACATTGCTTGGATCAAACGAGGCCGGCCCCTGTCTGGTGCAAGACGAAGCGCATCGCGCGCTCTATATCTTCAACCACTTCGAATACGACAGTGGCACGCTGAAAGAAGAATACGACCGTGATATCGCCAATGGCACGCCCATCAATGTGCCGTCGAATTACTACCCGGATGACGATCCGTCCAACGATCCGCAAAACCGCTGGCGCAGCCATGCCCATCTTCTCTATGGCAACTGGATCTCCGAGATTTATCTGACGACGCCATACGACATGAGCCTGATCGGCCAAACCACGACGGATCTCAGAAAGTGACCGGTCACCAGCCACCGCAATGTTGCGCGCACCCGTGCTGAGTGCGGTGCTGGCCATTGCCGCGTTGGTGATTGCCAGCGCCCTGATCATCGACCGCGTCGCCGACATCCGCGAAGCCCGGATCGAGGCCCGATTTCCACCAACCAGCGAGATCGTTACCGTCGAAGGCCGTGAAATACATGTTACCGTGATGGGCGAAGGTCCTGATTTGGTGCTGATCCATGGTGCGGGCGGAAATAGCCGCGAGTTTATGACCGAGATCGGCGAAGAACTGGCGCAAAACTATCGACTGTTCATCGTCGATCGTCCCGGATTTGGTTGGAGCGAGCGCATCAGCCGGAACAATCGCAACCCTTTCACAACCATTGCAGCAAGCCCCGCCGATCAAGCACATATCCTGTCAGCCGCCGTCACCGCTAAAGGTGCAAGTGCTCCATTGGTGCTTGGCCATTCATTTGGGGGTGCAGTGGCGATGGCTTGGGGATTGAACGAACCTGCGACCGGGCTTGTCATTGTGTCTGGTGCGACCATGCCGTGGCCCGGCAAACTTGACGCCTATTACCGGATTCTCGGCAATTCAGTTGGCGGTGCTGTTCTGCCGCCACTTATCTCGGCTTTTGTGTCAACGAAAAGGGTAGACACAACGCTAAGCGGCGTATTTGCTCCACAACCCGTCCCAGTTGGCTATCGCGAAAGGGCCGCGACGATGTTGGCAACCCGTGCCAGAAGCCTGCGCGCCAATGGCCGTCAGGTGAACAACCTACGCCCCCATATCGTCGAAATGTCAGCGCACTACCCCGATATGGCCCTTCCAACCGAAATCCTGCACGGGGATGTCGATACCACCACGCCAATGGTCACCCATGCCATCCCGCTGTCTGAGACTCTGCCGAATGCAAATCTGACCATCATGGAAGGCATTGGCCACATGCCGCACCAGGTCGCAACCGGTGACGTAATCGCAGCAATCGACCGCGTCGCAACCCGCGCCGGATTGCGCTAAGGCGCTGGAACACCTACGTTAATAGAAAGTAAAAGGACGTTACATGACCTTGCCTTTCGACGGTGCCATCAGCCAGTTCTACAAAGCGGATGCCCCCGATGCCGTACGCGCCGCCATTCAGGATGCGGGCAAGAAAGATATCCTGTCCTCGAGCTATCCCTATTCCAAGGCGCTGGACAAAGACGACTACGAAGCTGAGATCGAACGCCTGCAATTGGAGCTGGTCCGGTTTCAGGCCGATGTGAAAGAAACCGGCAAACGCGTCGTCATCGTATTTGAAGGTCGGGACGCCGCCGGAAAAGGCGGCACAATCAAGCGCTTCCGCGAGAACCTTAATCCGCGCGTGGCGCGCACTGTTGCACTCTCCAAACCCTCAGACCGCGAAACCGGCCAATGGTATTTCCAACGCTACATAGACCACCTGCCCACCGAAGGCGAAATCGTCCTGTTCGACCGCAGCTGGTATAATCGTGGCGTTGTCGAGCACGTCTTCGGCTTCTGCAAACCCGAGCAACGGGAACATTTCTTCACCCAGGTCCCCGATTTCGAAGAAATGCTGATCGACGAAGGCATCATCCTGAAAAAGCTCTGGCTGAACGTCGGGCGCGCTGAACAACTCCGTCGTTTCCTCAGCCGAGAGAAAGACCCGTTGAAGCAGTGGAAACTCAGCTGGATCGACGTCGAAGGCCTGAAGAAATGGGACGCCTACAGCGACGCCATTTCCGAAACCTTCGCGCGTAGCCATTCCGACCATGCCCCTTGGACCATCGTGCGCTCAGACGACAAAAAGCGTGCACGCCTCAGCGCCATCAAAAGTGTGCTGGCCGATTGCGACTATGCTGGCAAAGGCAAAGACTTGGCGCCTGACGCCAAAATCTGCGGCGGACCGGACATCTGGGGTGCCTAAACGCGGCTATCATCACGGCAATCTACGCCAGGCACTCGTCGACGCCGCCCTGATCCTGATTGAGGAGAAGGGCCCGACCGGTTTCACCTTGTCCGAGGCCGCCAAGCGTGCAGGCGTTACCCCGGCTGCCGTTTATCGCCATTTCGAAGGCCGCGAGGACCTGATCGCCGAGGCTGCACGCCAGGGCTATGAAATATTCGCCGATCTGATGGAATATGCCTATGAAACCGGCCAGCCGTCCGATCTGGCCTCGTTCGAAGCCACTGGCCGCGCCTATCTGGCTTTCGCCCGCCGCCATCCGGGCCATTATATGGCGATGTTTGAAAGCGGCATATCGATTAACCGCACGCCGGAACTGGCGCTGGTTTCAGGGCGCGCTTTGGCAGTTCTGGAAAAAGCTGCCGATAAACTGTCTGAACACATCGATCCGGCCAAGCGCCCGCCGCCACAAATGGTCTCGGCTCACATATGGGCCATGAGCCACGGTGTCGTCGAATTGTTCGCACGCGGCTCTCCCGGCACAAAGTCTCCCTTTCCTCCGGAGGATCTGTTGGAAAGTGGTATTGGTATCTATCTGCGCGGGCTGGGACTGCTTGAAGCCGATGACTAAAGACATCACCACGCCGGATCTTTTCCAAATTCATTGCCGGAGAGATCAAAACCAATGACGCCCCCCCAATTTCGACGTGTGACAACGCCCCGGGAAATCGAAACGGTGGTCAACATTGCAGGGCCGATCTGGATGGAGCATTACGCCTCGATCATCGGCGCCGATCAGGTCAACTATATGTTGCGCACTCTGCACTCAAAGGCTGCTATCGCTGACGAAATCGCACACAAAAATGCCCGTCTCTACCTGATTGAGCTTGAAGGCCAAAATGTCGGTTATCTTTCAGTGCATCCCCGCGAAGAGAGCCTGTTTCTGAGCAAGGTCTATATTCAGTCATCCACACGCGGCAATGGATTGGGAAAAGCAGCACTTCAGTTTGTTAAAGACATGGCGGAACGTGACGGCCACTCAGCGATCACGCTGACTGTCAACAAGATGAACCTGAACACCATCGCGATCTATGAAAAGATTGGCTTTGAGAAAACCCAAGAAGTCACATTCGATATTGGCGAGGGCTATGTCATGGACGACTATGTGATGACCTGGCAGTTATAGCGCCAATGAAAAAGGCCGCCCAAACGAGCGGCCTTTTCGAAATGTAGTGTCGGCGGCTTAACGCTTGGAGAACTGGAAGCTCTTCCGTGCTTTGGCCTTACCGTATTTCTTCCGCTCAACCACACGGCTATCGCGTGTCAGGAAGCCAGCGGCTTTCAAAGCACCGCGCAGCGATGGTTCATAAAGCTGAAGCGCTTTCGAGATGCCGTGCTTGACCGCATCAGCTTGACCCGACAAGCCACCGCCTTTGACGGTTGCCATAACGTCGAACTGACCGTCGACGCCTGCAACCTGAAACGGCTGACGCAAGATCATCTGCAAAACAGGGCGCGCGAAGTAAACTTCCAACTCGCGACCATTGACCGATACTTTGCCAGAGCCTGGCTTGATCCAGACACGGGCTACCGCGTCCTTTCGCTTGCCAGTGGCATAAGACCGGCCCAGTTCGTCGCGAACGGGCTCAGGAAGGGCTGCAACGTCAACAACAGCTTCAACAGCAACTGCCTCGGTTGTGCCCTCGGCGACAACCTCTTTCAGGTTGTCCAACGATTTGATGTCTTCTGCCATGGGATCAGCTCCGGGTGTTCTTTTTGTTCATGGATGCAACATCCACAACAGTTGGGTCCTGCGCCTCGTGCGGATGCTCGGCACCTGCATAAACGCGAAGATTGGTCATCTGATGACGGCTCAGCTTGTTGCCAGGCAACATGCGCTTGACGGCCTGCATGACAACACGCTCGGGGTGCTTGCCTTCCAGGATCTGACCGGTGGTGCGGGATTTGATGCCGCCCGGATAGCCAGTGTGCCAGTAATTCGGCTTGTCGCGTTTCTTGCCCGTCAGCTGGATCTTGTCAGCATTGATGACGATGACGTTGTCGCCCATATCCATGTGCGGAGTGAACGAGGCCTTGTGTTTGCCGCGAAGGCGCATGGCGATGATCGACGCCAGACGGCCCAGAACAACGCCCTCAGCGTCGATCAGCACCCAGCTCTTTTCGATCTCCGCCGGAGTAGCGGTAAAGGTTTTCATGTCTCTGACCCTATTGGGGGAACTTTGATGCGCGGTGTTTAAAGCACTGGCGCGCACAGTCAAGGCGCACAAATACGATTAAATCATTCAAAATCAATGCTTTACAAATTAGGTATTATAATACCCCATAAACGCACCTGCTGATTGACCCCAATTTGGAAACGGAGAGTTCCCATATTTCCACCGCATTGGTCATATTTATACCCGGATCTCCACCTACGTTAACGACGTGTTTAGTAAGAGTTGTCGGAGTATCAGTATGACACAAGTTTTATTCCTCGTATCTGTCGCATTGGGCATGGGTCTTGGCGCTGTCGCCCTGATCTAGACCAGACTGATCTATCCGCCATTTTAAAACCGCATGATCCGGCCTGCCGGGTCATTTGCCGTGGCCGATACCCTCAGGCCAGCAACCCAGGATCCCGCCCCATATCAAGGCCGGGGAAAATCGCCGCCTCGATATGACTGGTCTGCAGCCCGAACAGCCCCCGCAACGCCCAACCGGCATAGCTGCGCACATCCGCCGTTGGCATAAGATCGCGGTCCTCGAACAATTGGCCTTCGCCCAAACCCGGCCATTGCCCAAAGACACGGCCCCCGTTTACCGCACCACCCGCAAATACTGCGGCTCCGCCAGTCCCGTGATCTGTCCCGCGTGATCCGTTTTCGCGCACTGTCCGCCCGAACTCCGTCAGACCCATCACCAATGTATTGTCCCAATCGCGACCCAGGCCCGATTTCAAAGTCTCTATCGCCACCCGCAACTCGCCCAAGGCGCGCGTCAAAGAACTGGATTGATTGGCGTGGGTGTCCCAGCCGGTCAATGAAAACGCTGCAATCCGGCTTTCTTCGCTTAACCGTTCGGCCGCAAAACCCGCCAAAGCCTCAGCCCGGCCAGCCTGTCGCGCCGACATGCCACCCATGCCCCCACCCGACAAATCCGCCAGTTCCATGGCCTGCGCAGCCGCGCGATGAAACAGCGGGTCCTGTTCGTAAACCTTGGCCAATAACAACTGCGCTTGCGGCGACATATCCAGCGTACCATCAGGTGACCAACTGGACACCGGCACATCCCCATTCAACAGCAACAACTGTTCGCGCCCCACAGCAAAGGCAGTGCGCACATTAACGCCCGGCAAATGCCCCAGCGCCCGATTCAACCAGCCATCGCGTGCATCGGTCAATGCGCCCGAACTTGCCGCGCCGCCGTTTTCCAGAAAATCCTGCCCGTCGAAATGGCTGCGCTTGTTGCGATAGGGCGTCGAGACCGCATGGGCAAAACCCAGTTCGCCTGCATTCCACATCGGCATCAACGGGTCCAAAGCGGCGTGCAGGCCGAAAAACCCATCCAGATCGCTGAACCCCTGATCCGACAATCCGGGCCGATGCCGCGCATAGTCCGCATCGCCCACCGGGCGCACCACGTCCAGCCCGTCCATCGCCCCGCGCAGCACGATCACAACCAAACGCGCGTCTCCGGGGGCAGATGCCAAAGTAACCGGCGTCAAAAATGGGCTGGCAGCCGCTGAACACCCTAATGCCAGCGAGCGTCCTAAGAATTTCCGACGAGATACAGTCATAGCCAAGCCTCCTACCGGCGATTGAACTCGGGCGAGGCTAAAGCAAGCGCCACACCTTCGGCCCGGCTTTCCGATCCGGCCACGGCGAATTTCAGAAATGGCGACGCCGCATCCGCCAATGCCCCGTCAAGAAACCCTCTGGGATCAACGTCCGTCAAGAACCGATCCGCCATTGCGCCTGACCACTGCAATCGCGCCGCCAAAGTTGCAGGCGTGATCCAAGCCTCCGGCGCTTCCGCCCAGCCATCCGGTCCATTGGGGCGAAACAGCGGCTGACCCATCGCCATCAGGGGTTCCATCAATCCCTGACGCAATTCGCGCCCTTTCAGGTCGTCCAAGACGCTTGCGGGGGCCTGCGCCGCCCGCAGAGCAGAGATCATGAAATCAAAGGGCCGTTTGACGTTGTTGAACGGCTCGGCCCAAGCGCGCGGTTCTTCCAACAGCGCCCCATATGTCGCCATAAGATCGCCACCGCTGGCCTGATAGACTTTCGCAATCGCCTCGACCCAATCCTCAGGCACCTCGCCACCGACGAAATGCACGATCAGCTTTCGCGCCAGATGACGTGCTGTGTCAGGATGCACGGCAATATCCGCCAGCACCGCACGAATATCACCCAGCGATGCTTCCCCGCCGCCATACCGCTTGCCCAGAACCACCTCGGCCCCAGGTTCGGCAATACGCGACCGAAATGTAAACCCCGATTTGTCCACCGACAGACCCGTCAAAAGCTCTGCCAACTGCCGCACATCGTCTTGAGTGTATCCAGCCCCAACACCCAGCGTATGCAGCTCCAAAACTTCGCGCGCCAGGTTCTCGTTCAGCCCCTTGCCCCGCCGCTTTCCGGCAACGGAATTCGGCCCCGCTGATTGCACTTGATTGAGATAAATCAGCATCGCTGGATGCAGCGTAACCGCTTCCAGCATATCGCCAAATCGCCCGCCCACATGGGGCCGTATCGCGTTTTCGACCAGATCGGGCACCAGCGCCGACAGAACCGGCCCATTCGCAGCCACCGTGAAATGATCAGTCCAAAACGCCACCAACCGTTCGCGAAATCCCGTGCGCGAGGCGATAGCCCGCTGAAACGTCGTCTTCACATCGTTCATGGTCTGGTTTCGCACTTTGCCGTCAGCGCGTTTTTTTGCACGCTCGCCACCGGCCTCGCCCTTTCGCGCCTTCGCAGTCGCCGCACGCCGCTCGGCAATCAGCTCGGCCCGCGTTTTGGTCGAGGCGATCCGAAACTGCGCTTGCACCGCGTCTTTACCAGCAACACCCGCCAACAAAGCGTCTGCGGTCCCAACCGTGGCTTCACCCGGCCGAAACCCATAACCGAACCGTATCGCCGCAATCGTGCTTTTCTGAACCATAGGAAGCCCGTTCCTTCCGTGTTGTCCCTTTTCTAAACGCATCGCGGTGAAATTTCCGTCGCAGAAATCCAAAACCGGCGAAGATCAGTTAAACTCACCCCATGCCCCACCAGAATCGCGTCCTCTCCACGTCCGAGATCATCCGCCACCCCGCCCGCGGCCTGTTCATGGGCAATCGCGGCATCCTGCACGATGAACACCAACAGATTGGCAAACCCCGCTGGCGTCACAAAGCCTGGATCATCTGCAATCTGACCCACAAGGATTGGCACCGCGAAATCATGCAACCCGGAAACTACACCGAGCTGTTTTTCCTGGACGAAGCCGTCGCGCTGGCCGCCGGGCACCGCCCCTGCGCTCTTTGCCGACGCTCTGCTTACAACGATTTCCTGACTGCCGCCGATCACATTGACCCGGTCCGCCACTTCGATGACCACCTGCACAATGCCCGCGCCATTCCGCGAAAATTCACCCAGCGGCGCCACACCACCAGCATCACCGACCTGCCCGACTACACAATCATCTTTGAAAATGCCCCAAAACTGATCCTTGGCAATCACCTGCGCGAAGTTCGCCCAGACGGCTACGGCCCACCAAAACCGCGCCCCAGATCAGGCTCCGTCACTGTCCTGACCCCAGAACCAACCATTAAAGCGCTCAGAAATGGCTACCGCCCAATGTTGCACCCGTCAGCTCGCGGCTGACTTTTCTTCCAACTGCAACCACTCGTCCTCAGCCGCGGCCAACTTCCCCTGTCTTTCGGCCAACGCCTTCGTCGCCTTTTCAAACTTCAAAGGCTCGCGCGAATACAGCTCTGGATCCGCCATCAACTGCTCCAATTTGGCAATCTCAGCCTCGAACCGCGCAATCACGTCCGGTAACTCGGCCAACCGGTGCTTTTCAGTAAAGCTCAAGCCGGACTTCGTCTTCGCTTCGGCCTTCGCAGCCTTCTTTGCAGCCCCTTTCGAGACAACCGAGCTTTCCACCAACTGCCGCTTGGGCGCATAATCCGACCAGCCGCCCGCGTGCACAACCAGCCGTCCGGCCCCCTCCATCGCCACGGTCGTCGTCGCCACCCGATCCAGAAAGTCCCGGTCGTGGCTGACCAGCAGAACCGTGCCGTCAAAGTCGTCCAGCAACTCCTGCAACAGATCCAGCGTCTCGATGTCCAGATCGTTGGTTGGCTCGTCCAGAACCAGCAAGTTCGACGGCTTGGCCATGATCCGCGCCAGCAAAAGCCGCGCCTTCTCGCCCCCCGACAAAGACCGCACCGGCGCGCGCGCCTGCGCTTCGTCGAACAGGAACTCCTTCAAATACCCGACCACGTGCTTTGGCACACCTCGCACCATCACCTGATCCGAGCTTCCCGACACCCGCATCGAACTATCCCCGGTCAGGCTTTCCCAAAGCGTTGCATTCGGATCCAAAGCCTCGCGCCTCTGATCAAACACGGCCATCTCTAGGTTGGTCCCGAGCACCACCTCGCCGGCGTCCGGTGCCAACTCCCCCGTCAGTATTTGGATTAGTGTGGTCTTACCGACCCCGTTCGGGCCGACAAAAGCCACCCGCTCCCCCCGCTGAACCCGCAGCGAGAAATCTTCGCAAATGACCTTGCCGTCAAAAATCCTCGAAATACCGGTCGCCTCGATCACCCGCTTGCCGGACTTCGGCCCGGCTTCCAGTGCCATGGCCGCCGTGCCTTCGCGCCGGATCTGCGCCGACCGGGTAGCGCGCAATTCCTGCAAGGCGCGAACACGCCCTTGATTGCGCTTGCGCCGCGCCGAAATACCTTCAACCGCCCAGCGTGCCTCGGCCTTTATCTTGCGATTCAACTTGTGGCGCGCGTCATCCTCATCAGCCCAGACCTTGTCGCGCCAGGCTTCAAACCCTGCAAAACCCGTGTCCTGCCGACGCACCGCGCCGCGATCAATCCACAACGTCCCCTTGGTCAGCGCGCGTAAGAACGCCCGATCGTGCGAGATCACGATGAAGGCCGAACGCGTTGATTTCAAATGCTCTTCCAGCCAGACGATCGCTTCGATATCCAAATGGTTCGTCGGCTCATCCAGCAACATCAGATCCGGCGCTTCGGCGATCAGCTTCGCCAATGCTGCCCGTCGCCGTTCCCCGCCAGACGCCGCGTCAACAGCCGTCGCAGGGTCAAACTTCAACTTTTCCGCAACCGCCTCAACCCGCCAACTTTCGCTGTCGTCCATATCGCGCAAAGCGTAATCGCCCAGCGTTGCGCAGCCCCGCATTTCGGGTTCCTGCGCCATATATCCGACGCTGTCGCCAGGACTGACCACACGGTCACCGCGATCTGCCTCAACCAACCCGGCCATGACTTTCATTAAAGTCGATTTGCCGGACCCGTTGCGCCCCACAAGCGCCAGCCGGTCGCCGGGTTGAACCGTAGTGGACAGGTTATCAAACACCGGATCCCCGCCGAAAGTCAGCGAGATGTCGGTCAGTTGAAGTAAAGGTGCGCGTGCCATCCGCGCGGGCTACGACGCGCTTTGTCGGGCGTCAACCGGCCACAGCACGCAAAGCTCGCACACGCGCCGGTGGGATCGACCCGATCTCAAGACCGGTGAAGACGTACAAAGTATTCAAATCGCGGTCCACCACCGCGTGATCGCTGACCCAACCACCCATTGTCAGATAGGACCGCAGCAATGGTGGCATGGTCTTGAACGCCTTCACCCTGTCCGGCGCGCGCCGCAACCGCCGCGCAAAGCGAAACACATCCGGCGCTTTCACCCGTGGCAACCACCGGCGCGGCGCCAGGTGCTTGTCGCGCAGCATGGCGAAGGCATCAGCATAGGCCGCCGAGTCCGTTCCTGCGAACGACGAACACCCAAACAGCATCCCCACACCTTCTTGATCGACAAACTTGGTGAGTGCCCCCCAGGCCACCCGCAATATATCCGGATCTTTCAAACCGGGCCGCACGCAGAACCGCCCCATCTCGACCATCGGCTGATCATAGCCGGTCAACCCATCCAAATCATAATACCGCGCAGAATAGCTGCGCCCGATCTCGCGCCCGTCCCGTAGTGGCAAGACCCGAAAGGTCGCCACCAGATCCCCGGTCGCGCAATCCTCGATCAAGACATGCTTGCAAATGTCGTCCAGGGCATCCGCCTCGCGCCCCCCGGGCCGCTTACCGGAAACAAATGCCTCATACCGTAAGCCTTGCGCGGCCCGAACGTCTTCAGCGCCTCTTGCAAAGCGGGCGCGGTAACGCGGATTTGACACGAATTCCATCCCCTCAGATGGTTTCGCTTTTGGCGTGCACACCTAGATATAGCCGTGCAGTACCTGCCATAAATCATATGTCAGGGCCACGAAGAAGGGGTGAACACATGGATAAAGTCGTCAAATCAGACGCCGAATGGCGCGCGCAACTGAACGATCTGGAATATAAAGTGCTGCGCAAACACGGCACTGAACGGGCGGGCAGCAACGACAACTTCCCTAAAGACGCTGGCACATACCGTTGCAAAGGCTGTGGTGCCCCCCTGTTCGATCAGGCCCACAAATTCGAAAGCGGCACCGGTTGGCCCTCATTCTATCAACCCGTTGACGATGAAATGGTTGGCGAAACCACGGACCGCAGCTTTTTCATGCGCCGCACCGAAGTGCACTGCAATCAATGCGAAGGGCACCTTGGCCACGTCTTCCCAGATGGGCCAAACCCAACGGGCCTGCGTTATTGCATCAACGGTGTGTCGCTGGATTTCGTACCTGAAGACGAGAACGCTTAGTTCTCGTTAATCAGATCGCCAACGTTCAGACGGCCAAAGTTCGAGAATAGCTGACGCAAAAAGCTGATGCCCTGTGTATTGCTGTCTGTCACCCGACGGTTCAAAGCAACGACCTGGCCATTCTCAAGACCAAATGTCTCGATATTCTGGACCACTTCGGCATCGGAAAACGTGATGACAACAACTTTGTGGTCTGTTTCAACTGGCGCGCGCCACAAGAACCGCTCGTATTCGCTGCGAACATAATACCAACCCCGCGTGTCGATCAGGCCAAGTGTGCCTGGTCGACCCACAGACTGCGCAACAGTGTCCTTGGTATCAGTGCCCACAACAATGCTATCTAGAGCCTCGACTTCGGGGACATAGCCGTGATTATTGGTCAGACGGGCGCATCCGGCTAGAACGGCCATAACCGCAACGGCCAGAACGCCGCGCCTCAATACCACTTTAACACGTGCCAAACCTGACCCACCTCTTGCCAAGCGGCGAAGCGCCGCCTAATCGGCATATCCACAGAACGACCCCGTTTCAAGGCGCTGCCCATGACCACGTCCGTATTGAAAATATCCGACATCACCAAGGCCACCCGGTTCAACCTGAAACCGGACGCTGACGAAAAACAGGCGATCGCCGAGCGCCTAAACATCCTTGGCATCCGCAAACTCACCTTTACCGGTGAAGTTGCACCGACCGGCTCACGCGACTTTGTCCTCCACGCCAGGATTGGGGCGACCGTGGTACAGGCTTGCGTCGTCACGCTTGAACCGGTCATCAGCCGGATCGACGAAGATGTCACTCGCCAATATCTGGCAGATTTGCCCGAAATCACCGATGCCGCCGAAAGCGAGATGCCCGACGACGACACCCAAGAGCCACTGCCAGAATTGCTCGACTTATCGGATGCGATGGAAGAGGCTTTGGCACTTGCTCTGCCCCCATGGCCACGCGCCGACGGCGTGGAAGCCGTGGAAATCTCGGTCGCCGCGCCTGGAGAGACGCCTCTGAGCGACGACGACGTCAAACCCTTCGCCGCCCTGAAATCACTCAAGAACAAGCTTTCGGACACAGATGAAAACTAGGCGTGATTTGCCCCTTGCGTTTGAATAGAATCTGAGTATTTTCCCGGCCTCGCTCGAACATTGGGTTGGACACGGGCCGCGCCAGCGCGTAAGACCGATCTGACCTACCGCACAACGGGGCAAGCCCCCTTAATTTATTGAGGATGTGACATGGCTGTCCCTCAGAATAAAATCACCAAATCGCGCCGCAACATGCGCCGCGCACACGACTCTCTGGTTCCCGGCAACCCGGCAGAATGCCCGAACTGCGGTGAACTGAAGCGTCCACACCACGTCTGTGGTGCCTGCGGGCACTATGCAGACCGCGAAGTTGTTGCTCAGGCCGACGAAATCGACCTCGACGACGACGCCGCGTAAGCGACGTTCGCGCCTCGGACTGGCATGGCGGCACCGACCGAACCCAGCGACAGCACCGGAAAACGGCGCATCATCATTTCTGTTGACGCAATGGGCGGCGACCTGGGGCCAAAGGCCGTGGTCGCCGGTTTAGAGCTTAGCGCAAAAAAGAACCCGGACATCGGGTTCATTTTGCATGGCCCTGCCGACAAGCTGACCCCCCTCATCGCCAAAAGCGGCCTTACGGACGTATGCGAAGTCCGCGATGTTTCCGAGGTTGTCACCATGGACGCCAAGCCCAGCTACGTCATGCGCAACGGCAAGGGCACGTCAATGTGGTCCGCCGTTGATGCCGTGAAGAATGGCGAGGCTGAGGCGGTCGTATCTTGCGGCAACACCGGGGCGCTGATGGCGGTTTCGATGCTGCGACTGCGCAAACTGCCGGGCGTTGATCGCCCTGCCATCGCCTGCCTCTGGCCCTCGCGCTCCAAGGGCGGGTTCAATGTCATGCTGGACGTTGGCGCAGACATCCGTGCAGATGAAAAAGACCTGCTGCAATATGCTCTTATGGGTGGTTCCTACGCCAGAAATGGCCTTGATATCCAACACCCCCGCATCGGCCTCCTGAACGTCGGCACCGAAGAACACAAAGGCCGCGCCGAAATCAAAGCGGCCCACGACCTGATCACCGAAGCCGCGCCTGAAGCTAACCTTGATTTCGTCGGCTTCGTCGAAGGCGGCGATATTCCGTCGGATCGTGTCGATGTCATCGTGACCGACGGCTTCACCGGAAACGTCGCCCTGAAAACCGGCGAAGGCACTGCCAGCCTCATTCGCGATTTCCTGCGCGAAGCCTTCAAAGCCACTCCACTCAGCCGGATCGCGGCCCTTATTGCTCTGACGTCGCTGACACGGCTTTCCAAACGCATCGATCCGCGCCGCGTCAACGGCGGTGTGTTCCTGGGGCTCAACGGGACGGTCGTAAAATCTCACGGTTCTGCGGACGCAACGGGTGTTTCATCCGCAATCAAACTGGCATTCCGCCTCGCCGAAAGTGGCTTTACGGACCGCTTGGCAGCACGGGTTGCATCGGCGCCCACCCCACGGCAAGATACAGCAGAACAAGAAGAAATAAAAAGCGAGCAGACCGGATGACAACACGCGCCGTAGTGGCAGGCGTCGGGCATTACCTTCCCGCGCGTGTGGTTCCAAACTCGGAACTGGAAGCAAAAGTCGAAACGTCCGATGAATGGATTCGCAGCCGGTCCGGGATCGAACGTCGCCATTTCACTGCCGAGGATGAAACGACCTCTGAAATGGCAGCAAACGCGGCCAGAAAAGCTCTGGAAATGGCCAATCTGAAACCGGACGACATCGACGCCATCATCGTCGCAACCTCGACCGCTGATCTTACATTCCCCTCTGCAGCTACGATGGTCCAAAGCAAGCTCGGTATGACAAAGGGATTCGCATTTGACGTGCAAGCCGTCTGCGCCGGGTTCGTCTTTGCTTTATCCAACGCCAACGCGCTAATCGTCTCGGGTCAGGCCAGCCGCGTTCTGGTCATCGGATCGGAAACCTTCAGCCGGATCATGGATTGGTCAGACCGCACCACTTGCGTCCTGTTCGGCGACGGCGCGGGCGCGGTGGTGCTCGAAGCCGCCGACGGCAAAGGCACCAACGAAGATCGCGGTATTCTTGCGACCGACCTCAATTCCGATGGCCGCCACAAAGACATCCTTTATGTCGACGGCGGCGTGTCCACAGGCACCTCCGGATACCTCAGAATGCAGGGCAAGGAAGTCTTCCGTCACGCCGTTGAGAAACTCGCTGCAACGGCCCACACCGCGCTCGGAAAACTTGGTCTCACTGGCGAAGATGTTGACTGGATCGTACCCCATCAGGCAAATCTGCGCATCATCAAATCGACGGCTCAAAAGATGGGCGTCGACATGGATCGCGTCGTTGTCACCGTTCAGGATCACGGCAATACATCGGCTGCATCGATTCCCCTTGCGCTGTCTGTCGGCGTCGAAAACGGGCAGATCAAACAAGGTGATCTCCTTGTCACCGAGGCAATTGGCGGCGGACTGGCCTGGGGATCGGTGGTTTTACGCTGGTAATCGTCTTTAAGCCCTTTTCTTAAGGGCTTGATATTGACTCGTATTTTCAACACGACCATGATTTATGAAACGAAATATAACGGGGGGAGAATGATGAGCGAAAAGACATTAACACGGATGGACCTAAGCGAGTCCGTATTCCGCGAAGTCGGCCTCAGCCGCAACGAGTCTGCTCAACTGGTCGAAGGCGTGCTTCAGCACATGTCCGACGCGCTGGTTGCAGGCGAACAAGTCAAAATCTCTTCTTTCGGCACCTTCTCGGTCCGCGACAAAGCTGCCCGCGTCGGTCGCAATCCGAAAACCGGGGAAGAAGTGCCAATCCACCCCCGCCGCGTGCTGACTTTCCGCCCTTCGCATCTGATGAAGGACCGCGTCGCCGCCGGGAACAAATCGTAAGACCAACCCATGAAAAAATCTCCAGACGCTTTCCGCACCATCTCGGAAGTGGCCGAGTGGCTGGATATTCCCACCCATGTACTGCGGTTCTGGGAAAGTCGGTTTAGTCAAATAAAGCCAGTGAAACGCGCAGGAGGACGGCGGTATTATCGCCCCTCCGATATGCAGTTGATCGGTGGCGTCAAAGTGCTGTTGCACGATCAGGGCACAACCATTCGTGGTGTGCAGAAAATCCTGCGTGAACAGGGCGTTAAACACGTTGTTTCATTCTCACCGCCGTTAGACGGCGAAGCCGCTGTGGCTGTTCAGGATGATGTCATCGAACACGAGCCAATGATTGCCGTCGACGTGACCGAGCCTGCGCCCGCCGCACGTCAGACCCACGACGCCGCTCCAGCCCCCGAACCAGAGCCGGAACCAGCACCAGAACCCGATCCAATTCCGGAAACCGACGCCGTTGAAGTTCTGGCCGATGAAGATGCATCTGAAGCCAATGAAAATCAGCCCGACATGTTCCCCGATCATGTCAGCGCCTTGGACGCCGAAAACACACCACCAGAGCCGGAAACGGTCCCGGAACCGGCTCCCGAGCCTACCCCATCTATCCAACTGGACCCGGATCTGCCGGTGTCCGACCCGGATGACGACGATCCCGCCTATGATGCCAATCCGGGCATTGCAGCACGTCTTGCGACGATACCAACGTCAAAACTTTCGCAGAACCGAGACGCTCTGAAAACTGCTCGTGACCGCCTTCTGGCGCTCAGCGATAGACTTGGCTGAAACGTGTTCTGTGAACGCGAATGTGCCGCCTTACCGTCATGAACTTCCCCTCTTGCCCCCGACCTGATTATCGGTCAGAATCCCATCAAGTCGGGCTATGGCGCAGCTTGGTAGCGCGTCCGTCTGGGGGACGGAAGGTCGCAGGTTCAAGTCCTGCTAGCCCGACCAACCATAAAATCGCCCGCCCCAATGGCGGGTGTTTTGCACTTAAGGCCTGCCCATGACGCCCGGCGTACAATCCGACAATCAGATCACCAGTATGATTGCCGCAGGCACCATCGCCGCCGATGTCGAAATCGTGCCCGGACAGGTGCAACCTGCTTCATTAGATTTGCGTCTGGGAACAAAGGCTTACCGTGTTCGCGCGTCGTTTCTAACCGGACGTGCGCACAAAGTCACCGACCGGTTGCAAGACCTCGAAATGCACCAGTTCGACCTGACCCAGGGTGCAGTGCTGGAAAAGGGCTGCGTCTATGTCGTGCCGCTTCTTGAACGTCTGGAGCTGGCCGCCGGAATGAGCGGGGCCGCCTCGGCCAAATCCTCCATTGGACGGCTCGATCTTTTGACCCGCATCATCACTGATCACGGGACCGAATTCGACCGTGTCCCCGACGGTTATACCGGCCCGCTTTATGTAGAGATCTGCCCGCGATCCTTCTCTGTCGTCGCGACTACCGGACAGATGTTAAACCAGATCATCTTCCGGCAGGGCGACACCATTTTAAGTGACGCCGAACTTACCGCTCTCCACGCCAACGACCCGATTGTGACAGGCGAAGCAGTCATCTCTGGCGGCCTGGGTTTTTCGGTCGATCTAAAACCGGCAAAAGGCGATCTTGTCGGTTACCGCGCCAAACCCCACACCGGCGTCGTTGATCTTGGGAAACTTGCCCACTACGAACCCGTCGACTACTGGGAAGAAGTGCGCACCACCGAAGGCCGCATCATCCTCGATCCCGGCGCGTTCTATATTTTGGTGAGCCGTGAAGCGATTGCAATACCGCCCACGCACGCCGCCGAAATGGCTCCCTATCTTGCCATGGTCGGCGAATTCCGCGTTCACTACGCTGGTTTCTTTGACCCCGGTTTCGGCTGGTCAGGTGCGGGCGGCGAAGGTTCACGCGGCGTTCTCGAAGTCCGCTGCCACGAAGCCCCCTTCGTGCTGGAACACGGCCAGGTCGTAGGCCGTCTTGTCTATGAAAAAATGTCAGAAGTGCCCGCCACGCTTTACGGGCGCGAAATCAAGTCCAACTATCAGGGCCAGGGCCTGAAACTCAGCAAACATTTCAAGTCGGTTTGATCACCAGAATAATCTAATTACGTTTCACAGACCTGAACTCAGACTGCCTCAAACGCATCCACTTCCAAGGCAAACCCCTCATACATGAGCGAATTCCTAGACTGGATCATACTAAACTCATGGGCCGCGGCTGCATTTGCAGTTGTCTTTTCTGTCGTCGGCTACGCGATCACACGACGCACAGCACTCAGAGGGGCATCTAACGACGATTCCAACCCCTGGATTGCCTTTTGTGTAAGTTTATATCCCGACACTCGGAAGCATTCCGATGACGATACCGGCACAGCGTCAGACCAAGACACTTCCGGTGCAGACGGAAGCGAATAAACCTGGGATATAGTTCGCGATGAAGCGACCCTAAAACCGCCCAACCCGGCGGCCTACTTTCATAGCCTGCTTTGCACCGTCCAACTCCGGACCATCCTTGCCACGCTGTTTTTTGGCAAAATACTTCATCCCGTATCGCATGGCATAACGCATCACTATTCGGATCAACCTGTCTGCATTCATCGCCTCAATCCTCGTCTTCGAACATATCCACTTGCTCGTCGTCTTCGCCTTCCTCTGTGGGAAGGTTCTCTGCTGGCGGTGGCCGGTTTTCCAGCAAACCCGCCGCCCGCAATTCTTTCAGTCCCGGTAGATCGCGGGCACTTTCCAGGCCGAAATGATCCAGGAAATCCTGGGTTACCACATAGGTAACAGGCCGTCCTGGCGTCATCCTGCGTCGTCCGAACTTGATCCACTCAAGCTCCAACAGTTGATCCACGGTGCCACGGCTGACACTCACACCCCGGATCTCTTCGATCTCGGCGCGAGTCACGGGCTGATGGTAGGCTATGATCGCCAACGTCTCGATCGCCGCACGGCTTAACTTGCGCGTCTCCGTTGTTTCCTTTTGCATCAGAAACCCAAGATCGGGCGCTGTGCGGATAGCCCAAGCATCGCCCACCTTCACCACCGCCACACCACGCCCGTCATAGCGTTTTTTCAGCAACTCAATTGCTTCAGCGGTTTCAGCCCCATGGGGCATCCGCGCGTTCAACTCCGCAACGGTCACCGGCTCGGCCGAAGCGAACAAAATGGCCTCAACCATCCGTTCCTGCTCGCCCAGCGGTGGCGCTTCGAACAGGCTCTCAATGCTCTCGCCCACGTCAGCCACTGGTCATCGCCTTGATCTGAATAGGCGCGAACATATCCGTCTGCCGGATCTGAATGCTCCCCGCTTTCGCCAGTTCCAAGGAAGCCGCAAAATGCGAGGCCGTGGCCGACCGTCGCCGAACCGGATCGGTTTCCCACCCCTCAGGCAGCCATGACAGCAAATCTGTCCACTCACCTGCGTAACCGATCAGACTTCGCATCCGATCCAACGCCTGTTCCAGCGTCATCACGTTGTTGCGGTCCATGGTAAAGGGGCGGAAATCGTCCTTGGTGCGAATACGGGCATAGCCCTGCATCAAATCCAGCAAGGTTGCGGTGTAAGTCACCCGCCGCACCCGCGTTACATCTTCAGGGATACCACGCACAAAGAAATCGCGCCCTTTCTGATCCCGCGCCATCAGCTTGGCAGCCGCATCGCGCATCGCTTGAAGCCGCTCCAACTGAAACGCCAGATGCGCGGCCAGTTCTTCACCGCTTGGCCCTTCATCGGATGGATCCGGCGGCAACAACAGCCGAGACTTCAGAAACGCCAACCAGGCCGCCATCACCAAATAGTCCGCCGCCAGTTCAATCCGCAGCGTCTTCGCTTGTTCGATGAATGCCAGATATTGCTCTGCTAACGCCAACACGCTGATCTTACGCAGATCAACCTTCTGCGTCCGGCTCAGGGTCAAAAGCAAGTCCAAAGGACCTTCATAGCCATCGACATCAACGATCAGGGCTTCCGCCGCAAGGCGGGCTTCGACGGCGCTTTCGCCCGTCTCGATCCCGGTGTCGCCGTCAGGCATTTTTTGCTCCCTCAATTAGGGACGTAAACTCGGCTTCCACCGCCGAAATGTCAATGTCGATTGGTGCCCGCCGCGCTGCCAGGGCCATGCCGGCGCGCGCTGTAGCTGCCTTCGTCATACGTGGCAGTTTATCAGCCAGCGTTTCCATTTCATCCAGGGCACCGTTGCAATGCAAAACCAGATCGCACCCTGCCGCCAAAGCCCCTGCCCCTCGATCAACCACGCTGCCCGACAAAGCCTCCATCGAGATATCATCGGTCATCAACAATCCGTCCAATTCCAGCGATTGACGCAAATACCGAACACCCTTGGGGGCCAGCGTCACCGGCACATCGGCATCTATTTCAGGCAAAACGATATGCGCCGTCATCACCATCGGCAAATCGCTCAAGGCCTTAAATGCCGCAAAATCAGTCGTCGACAATTCTTCTAATGAAGCCCCAATCCGGGGCAGTTCCTTGTGGCTGTCCAGCGTCGCGCGCCCATGTCCCGGCGCGTGCTTCACAACCGGCAGGCACCCCGCATCCATCAAGCCTTCTGCACAAGCCTCGGCCATTCGTGCCACGACACTCGCATTGGTCCCGTAACAGCGGTTCTTCAGAAATGGATGGGTTTCGGGCCAGGCTATGTCTGCCGATGGCGCACAATTCACATCCACCCCGTGATCCATCAACTCATGACCAATCAGAAGTCCCCGTAAATACATCGAGCGGCGCGCGGAAAATGCGTCATTTTCCGATACGATATCCGTGCGGATATCGAACAGCGCCACTTGATCCAAAGGCGGCATATACTCCCGCCAATGGGGCGCCCGCATTCGTTGAACGCGACCGCCTTCCTGATCAATCAGTATGGGCGCATACCAACCAACAGCGCTGCGCAACTCCTTCGTCAGCCGCCTAAGCTGCTCTGGCGTCTCACAATTTCGGGCAAACAAAATAAAACCCCACGGGTCAGCCTCTTTGAAAAAGGCCGCCTCGCGGGGCGAAAGATCAGGCCCCAGGGGCGCGAGAATATACGCGCCCCGGGTCACATCATTCCTGAGTGACGGGAATACAATTTGCCCCGTCAGATACCAGAACCGCACAGAACCGGCGCGCATCTGCCAATGTCTCGAACCCGGTGGCCCTCAACCGCCAGAACGTCCGTCCTCCGGTTTCTGCCTGCTGGATCACCCGTTCCTTACCAACCATATAGTCGCCGAACTGCGCCATCGCATTGGCCCAGTTGGTGCGCGCAACCTCGGGGCTGCCAAAGGCACCCAACTGCACCAGACGCGTGCCCGGCGGGATCGTTGCTGGTACAATATCGCCTGTAACATCGTTCTTTACCAAGCTCAGCGAGGCCACGCGAAATTCAGCAGGACGCCCCAACGGACGCGGCGTTGTCACCGGCACACCCGGGCCCGCGTTCACAACAAAGCTGGCCGGTATCGCCACCAGATCGACCACATCCGCCAAAGCAGCGGCCACAGCCAAATCTGTCGCCGAAGGTACCGCCTCAAGTTTGGTTTCGGCCTCCTCTACAAAGGCCGTTGTAACGGTGCTTTCCAATTCCGGCTCAATCACCGGCAATATTTCAGATGCAACCAAAGGCTGCGCTTCGGCTACAGGGGCAAGCTCCGCCATCGGCAAATCTTCGTCCTCGTTCAACGAAGTCGGCGCAGGTGCCAGAACCACGCGATCTGCCAGTGCCTCAACCCGCTCTTCCGCAATGCTGTTCACCGCAAGACCTTGATAGGCGCTTGCTTGCCCACCCGGATCATCGGGCATAACCCGCATCGGCCCTTCCAGCGCGCGCACCACCGGAACCCCGGTCACGTCGCGCACCCATAACTTCCAACCCCAGGTCGCCAGACCCGCGATCAGCAGGACCGACAGGAATGCTCCGGCCCAGTTCATCGCCGCCGCAAGTGCGCAGCCGTTGGGGGACTCCCCCATATCGCCAAAATTGATTGCCGCCATTTTCATCGCCTCACATTAGCCGCCGGTTGTTCCAGCGTGCTTCACTGCTCTCGACAAAGGCCGCGGCGCTATTTTAGGTCAGCGCATTTCTTCGACCGGTGTCACCCCAAGGATACCTAATCCTGTTGAAATAACAACGGCTACGGCGCGCGGAAGTGCAATTTTTGCCGCTGTCGCCTGAGGATCGCCCTCGTGAAGGAAGCGCAACGAGGGATTCTCGTTGCCCTTGTTCCAAAGTGCATGAAATTCCGAGGCCAGTTCATACAGATAGAAAGCGATTCTATGAGGCTCGTTATTACGGGCCGCAATCTCCACCAAGCGCGGCCATTCGGCTATCTTGCGCGCCACAGCAAACTCGGCCTCGTCTTCCAGCAATGCATTGTCGGAATAGTCCAGATGCAACGCCTCGGCCTTACGCATCACCGACCGGATCCGCGCATGTGCGTATTGCACATAAAACACCGGGTTATCTTTCGACTGCTCAACCGCCTTGTCGAAATCAAAGTCCAGCGGCGCATCGTTCTTGCGCATCAGCATCACAAACCGGGTCACATCCGCGCCCACCGTGTCGACAACATCGCGCAACGTCACAAATGTGCCCGCCCGCTTCGACATTTTGAACGGCTCGCCGTCCTTATACAGCTTTACCAACTGCGTCAGCTTCACATCCAGCGGTACACGTCCATCGCTTAACGCACTCACAGCCGCATTCATCCGCTTGACGTAACCGCCATGGTCCGCGCCGAAGATATCAATCAACTCGTCATAGCCGCGCGCGATCTTGTTCCAGTGATACGCAATGTCGGGCGCAAAATAAGTCCATGCCCCGTCAGATTTCATGATCGGGCGGTCAACATCGTCCCCGTGGGCGGTGGAGCGGAACAAAGTCTGCTCGCGCGGTTCCCAATCTTCAGGAACCTTGCCTTTCGGCGGCTCCAAAGTTCCCTTGTATATCAATCCCTTCTTCGTCAGCTCTTCGATGGCCTCTTCAATCCGCCCGGTGCCGTAAAGCGCCTTCTCGCTGAAGAACTTGTCCATCTTCACGCCCAGCCGACTCAGATCCTCCTGGATCAATTCCAGCATCTGACCGGTCGCAAATTCGCGCACTTCAGCCAACCAAACGTCTTCAGGCTGATCCAGAAACTGATCGCCAAACTTCTCTTTCAGCGCCTCACCAACGGGCACCAGATAATCGCCGGGATAAAGCCCCTCAGCGATCTCAAGCGACAGCCCATGCGCCTCGCGATACCGCTCATAGGCAGACCGCGCCAGAACATCGACCTGCGCGCCACCATCATTGATGTAATACTCGCGCGTCACGTCATAGCCCGCAAAGTCCAACAATGACGCCAACGCATCCCCAAAGACCGCGCCCCGCGTGTGCCCAACATGCAAAGGCCCCGTCGGGTTGGCCGAAACATATTCGACATTCACCTTAACGCCAGCGCCCATGCCGGAATGCCCAAATGCCGCACCAGCATCAATCGCTTCGGCCACAACATCGTGCCAAACCTCGCCCGCAAGCCGCAGGTTCAAAAACCCAGGCCCGGCCACATCCGCGACCTCGATATTCGGATCACTCAACAACCGCACAGCCAAAGCCTCGGCAATTGCGCGCGGCGCTTTACCCGCAGGTTTCGCCAACACCATTGCGGCATTGGTTGCCATATCGCCATGGGCGGCATCGCGCGGCGGTTCCACTGCGACATTTCCCCAGGAAAGATTGGGCGGAAGTTCGCCATCCGCGACCATCGCATCCAGCGTTTCCAGAATCGAAGACCGAATCTCGGCAAAGATATTCATGATGGCTCCATTGGCATTTGGCGCGGGTTTACCACCCGTCCCCGAGAGGTCAATGCGCACACTTCGCAATTATATTCGCCCCCCGCGCCCCCTTTTAGCATGCTGGCGTGTCTTCCAATCAAACGCATTCGTATTTTGGAAAGGACAGACCATGCATAAATCAGCCCTGATCATCGGTGCAGGCCGCGGTGTAGGCCGCGAAGTTGCGCTATCTCTGGCTGGCGCGGGCCACACTGTTACCGCCGTTGCCCGCACAGCAGCTGACGTCGAAACACTGGCAACCGAAAACGCCAACATCACCGCTCGACCTGCTGATCCCAGCGACGCTGAAACAGCAAATTCGCTGATCGCCGACACCTCTCCGGACATCGTCGCCATCGTCGGCGGCTTGCGCCCCCGCATGGCTTTCCTCAGCGAATACGACTGGGACAGCTTCAGTGCGGTTTGGCAAAATGATACGCGCATGACGTTCAATCTGTTGAAGGCGGCCCTCACCCGGCCCCTGAAACCCGGCAGCACCGTCCTCACTGTTTCGTCGGGTGCCGCCCTCTTTGGCTCTCCCCTTTCAGGAGGTTACGCAGGTGCCAAGCGCATGCAGCACTACGCCTCAAACTACGCGCAGATGGAATCCGACAAACGCGATCTCGGACTTACTTTTACAACACTTTACCCCAAACAATTGATCGCCGGGACCAATATCGCAGCAGATGCCTCAGCGGCTTATGGCCAGACGCGCGGCGGGACGGCTGCCGATTTCATGTCTCAATGGGATCAGCCTCTGACCCCTGAAAAAGTCGCGGCCGCCATCACCACACTTGCCACGACCCAACAATCGGGCACCTATACGGTAGATGGCAAAGGAACCGCGCCCCTTGGCTAACAATATGCCCGCCCAATTCGATCAAGCTCTGGCCGCCCACCGGCCGGAGCTTCACCGCTATCTTGCGCGAATGACCGGATCGGTGATCGACGGCGAGGATTTGGTTCAAGACACCCTCCTTGCTGCCACCCGCGCACTGGCAAAGGGCGAGGATGTCACCCACATGCGCGGATGGCTCTTTCGGATCGCACATAATACGGCGCTGAACGCTATCCGCGCCCGGAAGTCCGAGGCAGCGATGAAAGAAACCCTGTCCCACCAGCCCGACACAAATGTCACCCTGCCGCTTGAAGGTGGCACGCGCGACGCGCTTCTGCCTTATCTGGGCCTGACGGCCAAACAACGCAGCGCTGTCATTCTGCGCGACGTCTTTGGTCATACCACCGCCGAAGTCGCCGATCTCACCGGTCTCAGTCAGGACGCAACAAAATCTGCGCTAAAACGCGGCCGCGCAGCACTCGCGACAGCGGATATCGAGGCCCCGGTCGAAGTCTCAGATCAGGACAAAGCACGCCTCGCCACCTACGCCGCCCACTTCAACGCCCACGCCTTCGACGCCTTGCGCGACATGCTGGCCCGCGAAGTGCACCTTGATCTCGTCTCGGTCGAAAAACGCAACGGTCAAAAAGCCGTTGGTGGATACTTCGGAAATTACGCCCGCCAGTCAGACTGGCTGATGGCCCCCGGCCTTGTCGAAGGTCGCCCCGCTATTCTCGCCTTCAACCGCGACACGCCCGGAGATGCCCCGCAGTACTTCATCCACCTGAATTTCGACGGCGACCACATCGCCCAAATCCGTGACTTTCGCTATGCCCGCTATGCGATGGATGACGCGCATTGGGTCAGGCTGGGCAGCTAGCTTCGGCATCTACCACTTCTCTTGAAACGGCCTCAGATCAATCTCAAAGGTCCACGCCGACTTGTCCTGCCCCACCAACATCAGCGCCGTCTCTGCAATGGCTTTGGGATCCATGAAGAATTCGTCCGGCTCATTTGGCGCAAAGTGCGTACGAGTATCCGTCGTATCAATTACCCCATCAATCACCAGATAGGCCACATGAATACCCTTTGGCCCCAACTGTTTGGCCAACGATTGGGCCAGATTTCTTTGCGCCGACTTCGATGACGCAAATGCCGTCGTCCAAATGTTGCCCCGCAATGCAGCCGTCGCACCTGTTACAATGATTGCACCCGCCGCACGGCTCTCCATACGCGGTGCCAGGAATTTCGCGGTGGCAAACAAACCCAATGTTCCCACCCGCCATGTCTGCTCAAACTGATCTTCGGTGATCTCGTCCAAGGTGCCGAACTGCGCAAGGTCGGCATTGTAAATCGCAACGTCAATTGAACCCAGTTCATCCTCGACGGCCTGCAACACCGACTGCAGATTTCCCGGATCGCCTGCATCGCACCGAAAGGCCCTGACAACCGCCCCTGACCGATCAGACGAGGTCTCACCCCCTCCGGACCTGCTTAAAAGAGCAACATCATATCCCGCCTGCCCGAACACTTCGGCATAGGCGGCTCCTAATCCCGGTCCATATCCAATGATCGCACACAGCATTTGTAATACTCCTCTGGTCCCGCATCACAGTAGTCAGTTTAGCATCGCCACCCAAATGAACCAACCTGACCTAGGGCTTATGGGCGATCTGACTGACGTAGGACATGAACCCATTGAACGTGTTCGATGCCACACACGCCCGCGCCACGCGCAAGACATCCTCTGGGCCCGGAACAAGGCCGAGCAGCCTGTACACGAGCACCAGATCAAAGGTTTCATTAGCAAAATGGGCGCGCACGTTCAACCATAACCCTTGGAGGTTCAATTCCATGCGCAGTCGTCGCGCCCGCCATTGTCAGCAGATCTCGTGTGACATGAACCGTCCCCGACTCGAGCTCAACAGCAACAGCACCTGCCCCTGGTTTGATGCCGCCAAGATAGGCCTGACGTATGGAGATCTGCGCGATATCCTGACATCTGGCCTCCATGGCATCGGCAATACCTTCTTGCAGCGCAACCTCCTGAGCCCCGAGATCTCGACATAGACCAGCCATAAAGCCACTCAAATCCACTTTGCGCCCGGCGGCCCGCACCTTGCACCCACAATCATTGGCAATATGCGAAGGCCTTGGACGCGCCGCCTCAGACCAGAATAAACCGCTCATGACACTGGATCGCAAACCGATCCGTCATCCCGGCAATATAATCCGACACGATCCGCGCCAAATCTTCTTCAGAACTGATCTCTTCCACGTCCTTACGCCATTGCTTCGGCAATTGATCGGGATGCGCCATAAAGAACGGAAACAACTCTTCCACCACCAGCGTCACCCGTTGCCGCATCTCAATCACTGACGGCGCGCGATACATGCGTTCAAACAAAAACGCCCGGATCACCTTCAGATCGGCAAACACATCATCCGAAAACCGAATAATCTGAAACCCGGCGCGGCGAATATCATCCGCCGACTTCGGCCCGATCTCCAACAAAGATTGACGCGCAACCGCGATCACATCCTCAACCAGCAATCCGAAGAACCGCCTGAGCGCCTCATGCCGCCGCCGGTAGTAATTCAGGTCCGGGTAGATCGCATCCACCCGCTCAAAACACCCCTTCAACAACGGCAGTTCCGCCAACTCATCGGTTGAAAACAACTCCGCCCGAAGCCCGTCATGCAAATCATGGTGGTTATACGCAATATCGTCGGAAATCGCCGCAACCTGCGCCTCGGCACTCGCATAAGTGTCCAATTCCAGATCATGATGCGCCTGATACACCGCCAGCGCCCAGGGCAATTCGCCCGTCACCGGCCCGTTATGCTTGGCAATCCCCTCCAGCGTCTCCCAGGTCAGGTTCAACCCGTCAAACATCGCATAATGCCGCTCAAGCGAGGTCACGATGCGGATCGCCTGCGCGTTGTGATCAAACCCACCGTAGGGCGCCATCAGCGCGCCCAAAGCATCCTCGCCCGTATGCCCAAACGGCGTGTGCCCCAGATCATGGGCCAAAGCCACAGCCTCGGTCAGTTCCGCATTCAGCCCCAAAGCCCCCGAGATTGTCCGCGCCACCTGCGCGACCTCGATCGAATGCGTCAGTCGGGTGCGAAAGTAATCGCCCTCATGTTCAATAAACACCTGAGTTTTATGCTTCAGCCGCCGAAAGGCGCTGGCATGAATGATCCGGTCACGATCGCGCTGAAAACACGACCTGAACGTGCTTTCATCCTCGGCAAACAGCCGGCCCCGGCTATCGCCCGGTTCTGATGCATATGGCGCGCGCATGTCCCTGCCCGTCTTGTCCGCCTGTCCCATCGCCCATATATTGAATTTGCGAACAGGATGTAACCGCCGGAGTGATCTTGATGGATCTAAATCTGCCCCCTCGTGTCACCGAACGCGCTTTCGCCCGTCTGGCCGAGATCAATGATGGCTCCGACGCGCCAAAAGCGCTGCGGGTTGCGGTCGAAGGCGGCGGATGTTCGGGCTTTCAGTATAACATCGATCTGGACGAACCTGCGGACGATGACCTGGTGCTGGAAGGTGCCGGGCAGAAAGTTGTCGTTGACACAGTCTCGCTGCCGTTTCTTTCGGACTCGGTCATCGACTTTTCTGACGAGCTGATAGGCGCGCGCTTTGTCATCGAAAACCCCAACGCCGCGTCAAGCTGCGGCTGCGGCATCAGTTTCTCGATGTAAAAAGCACGAAACCGTCTCCGGCCCCAATAGGAGATCACTATGTTCGACCTGACCAAGGACGCGAAGGGTTTCTATCGTTTGGCCATCAGTGGCAAAATCGACGAAGACGATATGAAGAAAGGCCTGGATGCCTTCCTGGCCGTCACCGACGCTGCACCCAAAACAGACTTCCTCTATACAATCTCGGAATTCGAGCTCCCGACCTTTCAGGCCATCGCCGTTGAATTCGGCTACTTCCCCCGCCTTTTCGGTTGTCTCAACCGCATTGGCAAAGTCGCCCTGGTTGCAGATCAGACCTGGCTTCGAAAAGCGGCTGAAATCGAGGCCTTCCTGATCCCTGGCCTCAGCATCGAAACCTTTGAAGAGGATCAAGAGCCCGAAGCCATTGCCTGGCTCACGAAACCCTAGCCACAACAGACAGCGCCCGAACCCCAAGGGTGCTGTCCTCGTCCATTATCGGCCCATAAATATCCCCGCCGGAGGCCCGCGCGCCCGGCGCGCGATCCGGAATTCGCGTCGAATTCCGTTTCCTAATTCTTAACGAAACCAAAAACCACCGTTCGGGTCCACCGACGTAATACCGACGTTATACCGACGCGATACAGACAGCCCAGTTTGGCCCTTGAATGCCCTCGCTCCATGGCCCAGAAATAACCCAACCAAAGGGGCCGTTTCATGCGTATCGCAACCTTCAATATTAACGGAATAAAGGCCCGCATGGGCGCGCTGACGGACTGGCTGAACGACCAAAAACCCGACGTCGCACTCTTGCAAGAGATCAAATCCATTGACGAAAACTTCCCCCGCGCCCATTTCGAAGATTTAGGCTATACCGTTGAAACCCATGGACAAAAGGGCTTCAACGGCGTAGCCATCTTCTCGCGATTGCCGCTGGAAGACATCACCCACGGCCTGCCCGGCGACAACAGTGACGAACAGGCCCGCTGGATCGAAGCGACTGTCATTGGCGACAAAAAACCAGTCCGCGTCTGCGGTCTCTACTTGCCCAATGGCAACCCCTGTCCAGGCCCAAAATACGACTACAAGCTCGCCTGGATGAACCGCATGAAGACACGCGCCCAAGCCCTTATGAATGCAGAAGAACCCGCGATTATGTGCGGCGATTACAACGTCATACCCCAAGACGAAGACGCCGCCCGTCCCGAGGTCTGGCAAGAAGACGCGCTTGCCCGCCCCGAGACCCGCGCCGCCTTCCGAGAACTCCTCAACCTCGGCTTCACAGAAGCCTTCCGCGCCCGCACCCGAGGCCCCGAACACTACTCGTTCTGGGACTACCAGGCCGGGGCCTGGGAGCGAAATAACGGCATTCGCATCGACCACCACCTGCTGACACCGCAAGCTGCTGATTTGCTTGAAAATTGCTGGATCGAAAGCGCTGTCAGGGGTCGCGAAAAACCTTCCGATCACGTCCCCGTCTGGGTCGAACTCGACGCCTGAATCATCGCCACATTTTTGCCCGCTCTCCCTGATAACCATATGGAAACCTCGGAGTCTCAAGATGAAAAACATCGCCATTCTCACCGTCGCAGCGCTGGCCCTTCTGACAGCCCCCACCGCAACGCTGGCCGCAGGCCAAAAACATTGCCCGCCCGGCCTGGCGAAAAAATCCCCCGCCTGCGTGCCACCCGGACAGGCCAAGAAAGGCGTCACCGCCGAAGAATGGGCAAACAGATCAGATGGTTACGATGTTGGTGACCACATTGACGATCCCGAATATGTCGTCCTCGCCGAAGGCGATCGCGTCATTTTTGAGGGCCGTGAATACGTCGTGATCGACACCGACAATGGCACCATTTTGCGCCGCGACGGCGACTTCTACCGACTGCCTCGCATCGGCGATGGCTCGGATTACGTGCGCATCGGCGACTCAATCATCAAGGTTGATCGTGAAACCAAGCAAGTCATTGATTTCATTCGCCTCGCCGACCTGATCTTCAGTTGAACAATCAGCCAACTCTATCTCCTCTGACAAAGCAGTATTTGGTTGCGATCTTCGAGCCAGAACTTCGGGATGAAGCTGTCGATTATCTCATCAATGATTGTGGATACGCCCAGGATATCAGCAGCACCGAAAAAGGCATCGAACGTATTCGGTGCGCCGCTCTGAAAAAATCCCGTGGTTCTATTGAGGAACTGGTAAATGCAATTGCCCTGGCCCAACTTGATTGGCGGGATCTCCTTGTAACTGCGGGATTTTCTAATCCTGAAGATCACTTAACGTGGAAGCCGTAGTACTCACTCCGCCGCCACCCGCGTAACACCCAGCATATCCGCCAGATACCGCCCGGTATGGCTCTCTGCCTTCTTTGCCACCGCTTCCGGCGTCCCTTTGGCCACGATCTTGCCGCCGCCATCACCGCCCTCGGGACCAATATCAATCAACCAATCGGCCGTCTTGATGACATCCAGATTGTGCTCGATCACCACAACTGTATTGCCCTGCTCAACCAATTTATGAAGCACTTCCAAAAGCTTGCGCACATCCTCAAAATGCAGACCGGTCGTCGGCTCGTCCAGAATATACAGCGTCCGACCGGTCGACCGCTTCGCCAATTCCTTCGACAGCTTCACCCGCTGCGCCTCGCCCCCTGACAGGGTCGTCGCAGGCTGACCAACCTTGATATACCCAAGACCAACCCGCATCAGCGCATCCATCTTTTCGCGGATCGACGGCACCGCCTTGAAAAAATCCTGTGCGTCCTCAACAGTCATATCCAGAACATCGGCAATCGACTTGCCCTTGAACTTGATCTCCAACGTCTCGCGATTGTAACGCGCACCCTTACAGGTCTCGCACATCACATAGACATCGGGCAGAAAGTGCATCTCGATCTTGATCAGACCGTCGCCCTGACACGCCTCGCATCGCCCACCCTTCACGTTGAAACTGAACCGACCTGGCTTGTATCCACGCGTCTTTGACTCCGGCAATCCCGCGAACCAATCGCGAATAGGCGTGAACGCCCCGGTATATGTCGCCGGGTTTGAACGCGGCGTCCGCCCAATGGGCCTCTGGTCAATATCGATCACTTTATCCAAGTGTTCCAAACCCTTAATGGTCTCACAAGGCGCCGGCGTCTGCCGCGCCCCGTTCAACCGCATCGAGGCTGTCTTGAACAAAGTCTCAACCGTCAGGGTCGACTTCCCGCCTCCAGACACCCCGGTCACGCAGACAAATCTGCCCAACGGGAATTCCGCCGTCACATTCTGCAAGTTATTACCCGTTGCCTTCACGACCTTCACCGATTTGCCGTTGCCCTTGCGCCGCTCTCCCGGCACCGCAATCTCGCGCGCACCCGACAGATATTGCCCGGTGACCGAGGCTTTGTTGGCCATAATCTCGGCTGGAACACCTTTGGCAACAATCTCGCCACCATGCACCCCGGCCCCCGGCCCGATATCAAAGACGTAATCGGCCTCGCGGATCGCCTCTTCGTCATGCTCAACTACAATCACCGTATTGCCTTGATCCCGCAGGTTTTTCAGCGTCAGCAGCAGCCGGTCATTGTCGCGTTGGTGCAGCCCAATCGAGGGTTCATCCAAAACATACAGCACACCGGTCAATCCGGACCCAATCTGACTGGCAAGGCGGATCCGCTGCGACTCACCCCCCGACAACGTCCCGGCATTCCGCGACAACGTCAGATACTCCAACCCGACATTGTTCAAAAACCCAAGCCGCTCGCGGATTTCCTTCAGGATCGCCCGCGCAATCTCGTTCTTCTGCTTGCTCAACTGGTTCGGCGCATCCTCGATCCAGGCCAGCGCTTCGCGGATCGACATCTGAACCACCTGGCCCACATGCAGCCCACCGATTTTCACTGCCAGCGCCTCGGGCCGCAACCGATACCCCTCACAAACGCCACAGGGACGGTTATTCTGATACCGCTCAAATTCTTCGCGAATCCAATTCGAATCCGTCTCGCGATAACGGCGCTCCATATTCGGAATCACCCCCTCGAAAGGCCGCGAAACCTGATACACACGCCCGCCCTCGTCATAGCGAAACTGGATCTCTTCCTCACCAGATCCATACAGAAACACCTGCTTTACAAACTCTGGCAGGTCTTTCCATTTGGCGTTCTTGTCGAACTCATAATGCTTGGCAATCGCTTCAATTGTTTGAAGAAAATAAGGGGATTTCCCCTTCCGCCACGGTGCCAGGGCCCCATCATAAACCTTCAAATTCTGGTCTGGCACAACAAGCCGTTCATCAAAGAACAGCTCAACCCCCAGCCCGTCACAGGTCGGACAAGCCCCAAACGGCGCATTGAACGAAAACAATCGCGGCTCGATCTCGGGGATGGTGAAACCGCTAACCGGACAGGCAAAATTCTCGGAAAACGTGATGCGCTCCGGTTCTTCATCCGTCACCGCCGTTTCCAGAATGGCGATTCCGTCGGCCAGATCCAGCGCGGTGCGAAACGAATCCGCAAGCCGTGTTTCCAACCCTTCGCGGATCACTATCCGATCCACCACCACATCAATATCGTGGCGAAACTTCTTATCCAGCGTCGGCGGTTCGTCCAATTCATAGAACGCCCCATCAACTTTCACCCGTTGAAAGCCCTGTTTACGAAGTTCTAAGAATTCTTTGCGATACTCGCCTTTCCGATCGCGCACGATGGGCGCCAACAAAAAAGCGCGCGTCCCCGCCTCCATGCCCATCACGCGATCGACCATATCCTGCACCTGCTGCGCTTCGATGGGCAGACCGGTTGCAGGCGAAAACGGAGTGCCTGCGCGGGCAAACAACAGGCGCATATAGTCATAAATCTCGGTCACCGTGCCGACTGTCGACCGCGGGTTCTTCGATGTGGTCTTCTGTTCAATCGAAATCGCCGGGGAAAGCCCGCTGATGTGATCCACATCCGGCTTTTCCATCATGTCCAGAAACTGCCGCGCATAGGCGCTTAACGATTCAACATACCGCCGCTGCCCTTCGGCATAGACCGTATCAAACGCCAAAGAGGATTTGCCCGACCCTGACAGCCCCGTAATGACCACAAGCTGATCGCGCGGAATATCTACATCGATATTCTTCAGATTATGTTCACGCGCGCCGCGCACTTCGATGTTCTTTAACTCGGCCATGGTCTCGCTTTCACAGGGCAGACCAGAGAGATAGTGAAGAACGTCGAGAACTCAATGGCTGTTAAGGAACATTACAAGAACATTAACGCGTCGTCACGCGCTTTCCGCAATCTTTCTGTGGATAAGCCAGACCGCGCCCAACCCAAGCATCGAAATGCAAATCGTCGCCACCATCGGCCCCGCAATTCCGAAGCTCAAAGTGCTGGCGAAAAGCGGCACCGACATCGCAGTGCCGAGGTTCCCAATCTGCGCCACGGCCCCGTTCGCCCGCGCCTGATCCGCCGGATCCGGGTTCAATGCCGGCACATTCGCAAACGACGCGCCCGGCACCAACCCAAGGATCAGCAGCATTAGGAACATCATCAAAAACCGCACTGCTTCTGGCATCACCAGCGCCATCCCAAAACCAACAATCGTCAGGGCAAAGGACACAAGCAAAATTTGTCGCGGTGCCACACTCCGCGCCACCCATCCCGCGCCAAAAGTTCCGACAAGGGCTATCAATGGCAATACTGGCGCCGTCCAATCCCCCAGAAATCGCGGCAAAAACGTCAGCAATCCCAGGAACATAATCGTATGCCACAAAAACCCAACGGCCGGAGCAACCAGCCTCGGGTTCGTGTAAATCGCCATGTGCCGCGCCCAAAGCCCGCCTTCCCAAACACCTCGCGCAACACCACGGGGCAGCAACGGCCAAAGTGCCGCCATCAACATCAACCCGAATACCCCATGCGCCAAATACACCGCACCCGGCCCGCTCATCAGCGGAATTATGGCCGCCGCCCCGGCAAACCCCACGCCAAAGAATGTCCCCCACAGCCCCATCGCCACGGGCTTGTCACGATCAACCGCCACCGCTGCCATCAGGGTCGGCGCGGCCACGACGATGGCCAGATGGGTAAACCCTTCGATCAACCGCAGTCCCATGAACACCGGAAACGCCGGGAGCAACGCCTGCAAAAACGACATCACTACCGCCAAACCAAGCGCCGCAAGCAGCACGCGCCGCGCGCCGAATGTTGCAACGATCATCCCTGCGGTCACACCAAATACGATACCAGCGACCGAGATCGCTGACACCGCATAGGGCAGCGGCACGCCGGGATAAATCGGCTCAAGCCATTCTAATGTCAGGGCAATTTTCGCGAACTGCGCAGCCGCAAAAAGCCCCACCAGAAAGAGTAACCCGATAAGGCGCCAATCCGTTCGCATAAAACCGCTTTTCTCCCTGTTCTCGGAGCGGGTCAAGACCCGCTAAGCGCACCCAACCCATTGGCCAGATTCGGGCCCAAAAGTGTCACCAGTTGATCCGATGACAGCTCGGGCGTCACTCGCAACCCATCCATCCACGCCGCACGCGCTGCCGCCTCTTCCCCGATCACCAGATAAATCGCCGCCAGAACAACCCGCGACAAATGTGTCCGATCATCCGCTGCCACCGCTTTCTGCGCCTGCTCCAAGGCCGCTATGCCATCCTTGTTTTGCAAATGCGCCAGCGCCAGAACACTCCGCCAAATCGCCAGTGTATTGTCCTGCGGTGATATGCGAATTGCCCGAGTCAGATGATCAATCGCCTGATCCCTTGCGCCCTCGCGCAGCACCTGAGTTCCAAGCGCCGCCATGGCCTGCGGGCTTTCCGCATCAATATCAAGCGCGCGCATCAAAAGTGTTTTGCCACGCATCCCCTGCCCTGCATCGCACAAAGCACATCCTGCAAGTCCCAAAATTTGTGGAGAATGCCCATCAAGTTCAATCGCCCGATCCGCGTGACCGATGGCATCCTCAACTTGCTTTGCTGATGGATCATCCAAGCCGACCTGCTGCCCCAGTGCCAGAATCAGCGCCAGGGCCGCATGAGCATGGGCAAGTGTGTCGTCCAATTCCACCGCCCGCCGCAACGTGGCTTCGGCCTCGGCAAAAGCACTACGATTCCACCCCTTCAAGGTCATCGTCCCAAGCCCCTGCATCGTCAACGCCCGTGCATCCTCGGCAACCGGAGCCCCAGACAAAGCGGCATGGATTGCCCGCACCAACTGGGGTTGCAAACGAACCACCATCTCCAATATCTCTTCCGACTGACCGGTCGCGGGGTCAAAATCGGCCGAGGCATAGGTCCAAATCGTCGCCCCGTTCCGCGTGTCAAACAAAACACCTTCAAGCCGCGCACCAGCCCCGGCGGAAACGGCTGTAACTTCAAATGAAAACCCGGCACCAAACTGTTGAGCCAGTTCTTCGGGCGGCACTCCGGCGTGCCTGCGCGCAACCGATGGCGCCACCACCGTCACAAACGGCAAGCGCGCCATCGCACTGACAATCCGGCCCTCAATCGCATCACCACGAAAACCATCCACCGCCGTCACATCTGTCAGCACGATGAAAGACGGTTGCACATATACCGGCCGATCATCGGATGCCTGTTGCGCACCTCTCGATGGCAGTAGCTCGTCAATTTCCATCCGAAACCCGCGCCCCCGAACTGTCTTTATCCGGCTCATACTTACATCGGTTTCACCCATGGCGCGTCGGGCAGACTTGATCGCTGTCGACAAAGCGGCATCCGAAACGATCCGCCCGTCCCAAACCTCTTCAATCAATTCATCTTTGGAAATCAGCTTGTTGGCGTTCTCGGCCATGAACCTGATCAAATCAAAGACCTTGGGTTCAACAGCAACCGCTTCACCACCCCGGCGCAGCTCAAACCGCCCCAGATCCAATTCAATATCATCAAAGGTCATCCCACACTCCTGACACCATAAAAGTCCATCTGCTCGTAAAACACCATGAATTCCCCAGACACACCTCAAGCTTGATCTCCTGCCCTTTCCTAAACCGGTCTCATCAAGACGAACCAGACTGAATGAGGAAATAACAATGTCTCTCGTGGATATACAATTGATCGAAGGAGTGTTCAGCCCAGATGAAAAGGCGGACATGATCGAAAAAGTCACCAACGCCATGGTCACTATCGGTGGCGAGCCAATGCGCGGCCTGACCTGGGTCCGCGTGCATGAGGTGGCGGAGGGTGCCTGGGGCATCGGTGGCAAGCGGCTGATGGCCTCGGACTTACTCTCGCTCACTAAGGGAGCAGCGTTATGACTTACTTGCCCGAAGTCCTACCCGCACACCCCATCGCCACCGAGGCAACAACCCACCCCACGCAAACTATCAAGTATGGCTTGATTGGACGCGTCTTTCTTGCACTCGAGGCGCGCCGGAAGCGTCAAAAGAAAGTGAACCTGAACGGTCATATGCTGAATGATATCGGCCTTGGTTCCAAGTCATCGAAATTCACATCGCACAGCCATCTTTGGGATGCACCGGCGCATTGGACGACACATCACCCCGCCAATGTTCAATCGGCTCTGCAACCTTCCAACGCGCGCCGTGCAGCTTAGCTTAATGGAACAATCAAATGAAACACGACATCCCCATAAGCTATCTCTTTCTTCTTAGGCCTATGCGGTGCCTGCCGCCCAAAAAACGTGCGCGACAAAACTGATCATCAACAATTTAAAAGACCCGGATCGCGATCCGGGCCTTCTAAACTTCGATGCCTTTGTTGGCTTAGATGTGGATCACCCGATCATACGCATCCAACACGCTTTCATGCATCATCTCGCTTAGCGTCGGATGCGGGAAGACGGTGTGCATCAGGTCTTCTTCGGTCGTCTCTAACTGACGGCCAACCACATAGCCCTGGATCAATTCGGTCACTTCCGCGCCAACCATATGCGCCCCCAGCAACTCGCCGGTCTTCTCATCAAAGACGGTCTTAACCATGCCCTCGGCTTCACCCAAAGCAATCGCTTTGCCGTTGCCGATGAACGGAAAACGCCCGACCTTCACCTTATACCCAAGCTCTTTTGCCTTCGCCTCGGAATATCCGACGCTGGCAACCTGTGGATGACAATATGTGCAGCCTGCAATGCTTTCCGGCTTCACCGCATGCACCTTCAGTCCGGCGATCTTTTCGGCAACCATAACACCTTCGTGGCTGGCCTTATGCGCCAACCAGGGCGCACCCGCTATATCGCCAATGGCATACAATCCCTCAACGCCAGTGCCACAATATTCATCCGTAACGATATGCGTGCGATCAACTTTTACGCCAAGAGCTTCCAGGCCCAGTCCTTCGACATTGCCAACTATGCCCACGGCGGAAATAACAGTGTCAAAGTCCATCTTTTCGACTTTACCGCCGCTTTCGATATGCGCTGTTACCTTGCCCTTACCGCGATCCAGTTGCTTGACCATGGCTTTCTCCATGATCTTCATGCCCTGTTTCACAAAGCTCTTCTTGGCAAATGCGGAAATTTCGGCATCTTCGACCGGCAGCACGCGATCCATAACTTCCACAGCTGTCGTGTCAGCACCCAGTGTGTTGTAGAAACTTGCAAATTCAATCCCAATCGCACCCGAGCCAATCACCAGCAACTTCTTAGGCATACGTGGCGGCTGCAAGGCGTGCTTATACGTCCAGACCAGATCGCCATCGGCTTCCAGACCGGGCAGTTCCCGCGCACGAGCGCCGGTTGCCAGAATGATATTTTTCGCCTGAAGCTCTTCCACGCCCTTATCAGTCTTGACCGAAACCTTGCCCTTGGCAGGTAATGTCGCCTCGCCCATGACAACTTCGACCTTGTTCTTCTTCATCAGATGACCAACGCCGCCGTTCAACTGCTTGGCCACTTTGCGCGACCGCTGAACCACTGCATCCAGATCGTAGCCGATGCCATCCGCCTTCAGGCCGAACTCTTTTGCGCGATGCATCAGGTGAAACACTTCCGAGGATCGAAGCAACGCTTTGGTCGGGATACAACCCCAGTTTAGGCAAATGCCACCCATATGCTCGCGCTCGACAATCGCAACCTTCAGCCCCAACTGACTGGCGCGAATAGCGGCTACATAGCCGCCTGGCCCAGCCCCGATCACTACGACGTCGAATGTTTTTGCAGCCATCAGAATGCTCCTGCGCGAAAATTGTTTGACGCTAAACTATCTGCCACACTCCCAGTGCATTGTCACCCGTGTGACGTTGACGCATTCGCAATCCCGTTACCCGCGACACGCAAAGCAAAACGCGCCCGTAGGCGCGTTCAACAGATTGATTTAATGCGATCGAATGTGTGCTGTTGCACCAGACCACCGGCCGACAGGCCAGTTACGCGGCAGTCTTGGCTTTCAACGTTTCGATTGTGTAGCCGTATCCGCCAGCTTTAAGATAATCGGATTCTCCTGCCTGACAGACGCGCCCAAGCGCTTCGTTCCGATACGGGAACCGCCCGAACTGCCGGATCACTTCACGATGTGCTTTCGCATACAGCAAGTTTCGTTCGCCGCCCTCCGGCATCCGCGTCATAAACAGGCGAACCGCTCGATCCTGATCCACCAGACACTCTGAATGCATCAGCGGCACATAGAAGAATTGCCGCGCCGGTTCGTCGATCTTAACGTCCCAGCCTCTCGCAATCGCCGCTTTAGCCGCTGCGCGGGCCAGTTTGTCGGCTTCAAACGCCTTGCTTGATCCACGAAACATGTTCCGCGCGAACTGATCTAACAAGATTATGTAGGCCAAAGTGCCTGAAGGATACGTCAACCAAAGCGACAATGATCCCTCTTTTGCACGATTGTATGCATCCTCGAAACGGTCGCGAATTTTTTCGTCCAATTCGTTGCCGCCCATGTACCAGTCCTTTGGCGAACACTCGTCCAACCAAAAGCTTAATATGTCTTCAGGGTTTGCCATTACACCAGTTCCCGTCCACCCGTTTTACTCCCCCGCAAACGAATCGTTACAATATCTTCATTCTCGATCAAACACTTCTGTGTCGTCATCGGATTCTTCTTCGCCAGTGTCGACATTTTCAGCATAGTATTCCTGCGCTGCCTCAACTGCGACCGATGTGACAGTCATCGGTAGGGGCGCGTAGGGGACCGCGTCATAGTCACTTTCCTCAGCATAAAGCGACCGGCGCTGTGTCATCCGATAGCCCGCATAAGCCGCCATCAGGAACATGAACAGCGACAGATATATCCAGAACCCACCTGGTCCGATTTCGGTCATCATCCAACCGGTCAGGATTGGGCCCAATACAGCACCGCAACCGTTCACGAACAACAAGCCGCCGGAAGCCGCCGCCATGTCCTCGCTGGAAAGGTAATCATTGGTATAGGCCAGCAGCAGCGCATACAGCGGGTTTGAAACGCCCCCCAATACAAATGCGACGATCAACACCACTTCATATTGGTCACCGGACATCCATCCGACAATTCCGGCAAAGCCACCGGTAACTGCCGCAGCGCAAATCAGGATCCGCCGATCCATACGGTCACTCAGCCAACCGATTGGATACTGCATCAGCAAGCCACCTAAGAAGATTGCCGACACAAAAGCCGAGATTTCAGCAACGGAAAACCCAGCCTGGGTGCCATAGACCGAAGACATTCCGAACTGGGCGGCAAAAATAGTGCCCAAAAGGAACAGGCCGATAAATCCAAGCGGGGAAATTCGATACAATTCAATCAAACTCATCGGTTTCGTGGTTTCGAATGCCGGTGTTGCTGTGACAGTCAGCAAAATCGGCGCGAACGAAAGCGAAACCAAAACGGATGGAATGATAAACAGCACATAACCTGCCGGATCTGCCACGTTCAGCAGACCTTGCGCTGTAACAATGCCGGCCATTTGCGCAATCACATAGAGCGACAACGCTTTACCTCGGTTCTTGTTTTCTGATGCGTTGTTCAGCCAGCTTTCCGCAGTCACATAAAGGCCCGAAAATGAGAATCCAAAAATAACGCGCAGCACGATCCACGCCCAGGGCTCTGTCACTGTTGGATAAAGGATCAATACAGCCGAAACTAACGAGCCAAGTGCCGCAAAAACCCGGACATGGCCAACCCGCCGGATCAGTTCGGGCGCAAGTTTCGAGCCAAACAGGAACCCAGCAAAATACGCGGATGTAATGACCGACAATTCAGCCGTCGAGAAGTTCTCAATCGCCCCGCGAATACCGATCAGCGAGCCCTGAAGGCCATTACCGATCATCAGCAGAAATATTCCAATCAATAGCGCCCAGGCGCTGCCAAGAACCTGTAACATGGTCTACTCCACGATGCCTAAATCTGCCTCTACGCCTTTATCGATGTATCGACGCGCTCTGATGCGACTCACACAAGGTCGTTTTTTAGCCCTTTGGCAGAAGTAACGAGGCATCGCCATAGGAAAAAAAGCGATAATTCTCACCAATTGCGTGGGCGTAGGCCTGCCTGATGCGTTCTCGGCCAATAAACGCCGACACCAGCATCATCAGAGTGGATTTCGGCAGGTGAAAGTTGGTCATAAGAGCATCGGCCACTTTGAATTGAAATCCTGGCGTTATGAAAATGTCGGTCGCACCAGACCACTCCGCCAGCACTCCTCTCTCATCCACGGCCGATTCCAACAGACGCAGAGCGGTAGTACCGACCGGGATGATACGTCCACCGGCAGCTTTGGTTGCTTTAATTTCATGTGCTGCGCGGTCGGTGATCTCGCCGCGTTCGGCGTGCATCTTGTGTTCACGCACGTCGTCCACCTTTACTGGCAGAAACGTGCCTGCCCCGACATGCAATGTAACAAACGTTATTTCGATGCCACGGTCTTTAAGTGACGCCATTAACGCCTCATCGAAATGCAGCGATGCAGTTGGTGCCGCGACGGCACCGCTCGCCCGCGCCCAGATAGTTTGATAATCAACCTTGTCTCGCGCATCGGCCTTCCTCAGCGCTTCGATGTAGGGGGGCAGCGGCATTGCCCCAGCCTCTGCCAATGCCGTGTCAAATGCGTCGCCGTGCAAATTGAAACGCAACTGCGCAGTACCATCAGAACGGCCGATGACCTCCGCATTCAATCCTGCACCAAACAATATCACTTCGCCGTCACGCACCTTTCTCAAGGGCTTTAAAAGGGCCAACCATTCACCGCTCGGCAAAGGATCCAACAAGGTTGCTTCAATTCGGGCTTCGGTCACGCCTTCAATTCCGCTCCTCTTGCGCACACCAGAAAGACGAGCCGGAATGACTTTCGTGTCATTCAACACCAATCGATCACCCGGGTTCAAAAAGGACGCAAGATCAATAACACGCGCATCTTCGAGCCTATCTGGACGCACAACCAATAAACGCGAAGACGAGCGCGGCTGCGCAGGCCTGGTCGCAATCAGCCGCTCTGGCAGATCAAAGTCAAAATCTGAAAGCTTCATAAAATCATTCCACAGGCGACCGTCGCCGAAAAATATCGCGCAAGAACCCCGGCGTCAGAACCGACAGTGGGTTCACACTTACAACCGGAGCGCTGGCCGGTCCTGTCATTCGATAGTTGAACCCGAACAACCCTTCGCCGCGCCTTGAAATCACTCGTCCGATGGCATTCACAAAATAAACCGGTGAGATCACACCAGCAATGTCCATTTGTTTGGACTCCAAGCCATAAATACCTTCGGCTGATATTCCCATCGAAACCCCAACAGCTGCGGCATCGCGCAATACCAGCGTGTCCGGGGTCAACCTGAAATTTCCGTCGACAACGTCAAATAGTATGCCGGGACCAGATAATTGGTTCAAAAGCCCCACTACACTTAGGGCATCCAACAACGCCGCCATCGCCGGTGCCTCTTGCAACCGGATATCTTCGATCAAAAACTGACCGTCGTAGTTACCGGATGGCGTCCCGACAACAGGGGTCAGCACAATGTCCATTGTGCCCCCCCGAGCATTTTCAGTGACACCAGCATCACGCAAAACACCCCCCGCATCAGCAGATTGAAGCCGAACACCCGTGCCTGCATTTGTGGTCGCAAGGGTGCCACGAACCAAAGTCTGTCCTTTCAACCGCGCTTCGAACGCTCCTGAAAGTCCGGCCTGACCAGCATCAATTTGCCCAACGAATGGTGCCAAAACGATGTCATCCGAAACGATCATGGTCTCGAGATTGATATCAATTGGTGCACGATCTCGACCACCGGCTCCAGCACCCTGCCCCCGCGGATATTCTCGCAGATCGAACTGCCCGCCCTCGATTGAGATCGCTGGCGTCAACCCTTCGCCACGAGGCGTCAGACGAACACTCGCATCCAGCCAATTGCCCACGCGCACACGATCGAAAACGGCATCTCCCAAACCGCCACCTTCATTAATCTGAACCTGCCCATCAAATGCCAGGCCAGGCGCCGAAAACGCCATGCTTTCCAGTTCGGGAGTTTCGCCAAGTGAAACGTCCAGTTCCAACCCACCAACCTCCGAAGCGGATTTCAACCAATCCAGAGCATCGACTCGCAATCCAAGACCCACCAAATCTGATTGCACGGACAGTTGCGGGGTTCCCTCGGCGGGAAGTGCGACGTCAAATCTGCCTTCACCGCGCCCGGAAACCATCCCATCCGGTAGCGATACGCCAAACGCGACGAGCGTGTCCTGTGACAAAGCCACCGTTCCGGTAATCTGGGCGTCTCCATTTGGAACTGACACGTCTTGTCGCCAGTCCGCGTTCATAGGCACACCGTCCAAAGCCATCGGACCCGAAATTCTGATGGCTTCACTATTCGCCGTCAATCGCAGCTCTCTTGCAGTGACGGATCGTCCTGGAACAACCTGATCCGAGCTCACGTTGCCCAGGCGGGCCTTGACGTCATAAGCGACTTCGGCGCGCGCCACTTTTCTCTTCAAAGGAACGGCAAGATCGACAGAAATATCTGCGTTGGCACGGGCGAAATCGATGGGGCGTCCAGCACGCTCCAATAAATTGATTGGTCGATTGTTCAGAACCGAAAAGGCGGCTTGCAAAGGTCCGTGTGCCCGAATTTCAAACTCACCAAGTGCAGGTTTTAATCGAACATCACGGACGGTCAGCACTGACCCGGCGCCATCTAACCGACCACCCTCAGCCGCTTCAATAACGCCTTCCGTCATCACAAAACCAAATGCCTTGTTCCCAAGACTGCCACGCCCCGCACCACCGGTGATATGCGGCATGTGATCCATGAACCTGACAACACCATCTTCAAATTCAAAGCTAAGTCCAAAATCAGGTTTACTGCCCGGAAGCAGGCGGAAAGCACCGAAAACATCGGTCAAACGCCCCTGCAATACATTCCGCTTAAGCCACGTCCGGGTCAGCAGAGACTCTGTTACCGGCCAGAACTCGAACACTTTCTCGGGCGAGATCACGTCTGCCTCAAGATCGATAGCTACACTCCAGCCCTCTTTGCGTGCCTCTATATTTCCCGATCCGTATATCGTTCCGCCAATTCCATCCGACACTGCGATCTGGGCCAACTCCACAGAAAACGGGTCCAATCGCAGCCGCAGATCGGTCCGAACATCTTCCATCTGCACCGGCGCTTCGAAAAAGGATGTGTCCGTAAACTGTGCTTCGCTGACGATCAGCTGACCGACATATGCGCCTGGCCACCCACCATCGATTTCGCTCAAATATGTATGCCCCGTCGCATCTGCCGTCAGCCGCTCCGAAGCCACACTCAACTCGGTGAAATCCAGACGCTGCCGGTCCGGGTCATACGTAAATGCCGCTGTCGCAACCTCAAACATCAAGGGTTCAGAGCCCTCAACAGGATTAAGAGACCCGGCCTCAATATCCAATGAACCGGCCAATGACGTCAGCCCCTCGACACCATCAAATTCGGCCTGAACAGCCCCAGACAATGGCGCATCCAGCAACGACAACCAGGCAAGAACCGGTGACTGGATGGCAATATCTGCCGCGGGCATCTCGGCCACCTGGATATCTACCGATGTATCCTTTGAAGTATGGTCAAATCCAAATGAGATCTGAACTTCGGCGACCTCATCTGTTCCGTTAAAAACGTCCGAGGCCAGGAACATGGTCAACCCGTCATTGTCACGTCGGACGTTCAGATTTGCGTTGGTCGCCTGCCAGATGCGCCCGCTGCGGGCGTCTTCGACGGTCAGGATCACTGCGGTTGCCGAAACTTCTCGAATAGATCGCAAAGCATCACTGGCCAGAAAACCATCCAGCGTCCCCAAAAGGTCAGGCAAACTCTGAGTTTCCGCTTCAGCAGCAGCCGATGTCACAATTGAAAAATCACCGTTGGCGGCACGGCGGATGGTCACTTGGGCACCGTTCAATTGAATGCGCTCAGGCGACAAACGACCGCGCAGCAGTTCACCAAGCGAAACACGCGCCTTAACCTCGTTCAGAAATGCAACCGCGCCGCCGCCCGGATTTCCAATCGACACGTCGCGAAAGCGGGCAACCGGCGCCCCATCTTCAATCAACATCTCGATTTCACCCAGCGTCACCGCTTCGCCGGTTAAACGATCATTAAAGGATGTCGAAATTCGTTCTTCGGCCCAATACGGCACCGGCACAGATCGACCCGTTAAAGCCAAACCCGCAACAAAAATCAAAAGCGCCGCAAGTGTCAGTCGAAAGACGACACCCACGCCCAACCAGCGACGCCGCACGCGCTGCTCCCGCCGATCATTCGTCGGGGCCTCGTCTTCCGTCACTTTTTCTGCATCGTCTGACATGTGAACCGGCAAAAAATCTCTAATTGGGCTGTATTCTCTTTCGAACCGCACTAAAACCCAACAGGCATTTGTGACACATCCCCGCAACATGGAGTATTGCCATTGTCCCTTGTTGGCCAGCCCGCCCCAAATTTCACGCTTCCACGCGATGGTGGAACAGAGATTACTCTGTCAGAGTTCCGCACCGGTCCAGTTGTGCTCTACTTTTACCCGCGCGATGACACGGGCGGCTGCACAAAGGAAGCAATCTCATTCACTGATCTCAAAGATGACTTTGCGGCACTTGGCACTGTTATCATTGGCGTGTCGAAAGACAGCATAAAAAAGCACGACAATTTCATCGCCAAACACGATCTGGACGTCATGCTGGCCTCGGATGCAGACGGCGATACCTGCGAGCGTTTCGGTGTTTGGGTCAAGAAACAAATGTATGGCCGTAAATTCATGGGCATCGAACGGACCACTTTCCTAATCGCAAGCGACGGAACTGTTGTGAACGAATGGCGAAAGGTCAAAGTCCCGGGCCACGCGGAAGCCGTGCTGGACGCGGTAAAAGCCCTATGATCACTCTGCGCGAAATGGCCGTCGAGGTACTCACGACAGCCGATGGACGAGAGAAAACCGCGCTCAGCCGAGAATTCGCTCGAAATTGGTTCGCCGCCCGCGACGCAGATGAACCGCCCAATATCGGCGAGGCAACACCCCCAGATTTTCCGGCCCGTCCGGAAAAGCCCGAACTCCTGTCGCCGCGCGATGTTCCAAGGCGCAAACCCGGTTCGCCGGACGGTCGTATCGCCTTGCTTCATGCTGTTGCCCATATCGAGTTAAACGCCGTTGATCTTCATTGGGATCTCATCGCGCGCTTTGATGACATTAATATGCCCATCGGCTATTACGACGACTGGGTGCGCGCCGCGGACGAAGAATCAAAACATTTCAACCTGATGTGCGACTGTCTTGAGGCACATGGCAGCCACTACGGCGCCCTTCCGGCGCACGCGGGCATGTGGCGCGCGGCCGAAGATACAATGGATGACATCATGGGCCGCCTCGCCGTTGTTCCAATGGTTCTCGAAGCACGCGGCCTGGATGTGACCCCGGGGATGATCAAGATATTCAAGCAGGCAAAAGATGCGCAATCGGTCGCAGCGCTGGAAACTATCTACGCCGAAGAAGTCGGGCACGTGGCCTACGGCTCGAAGTGGTTTCACTTCTTGTGCGGACGCCACAACCTCGATCCCAAGCCCGTTTTCCACGATTTAGTGCGCCGGTATTTCCACAGCACCCTGAAACCACCGTTTAACGAAGAAAAGCGTGCCGAAGCCGGATTGCCACCCGATTTTTACTGGCCATTAACGGAATCCAACTGATTTTCGGCAGAAAGCTGCCAAACTATCGCTCATCACAGCCGGTTTGACGCAGCTGACCTGCCCAAGGTTGCCAGATTTTTCCCTAACCGTTAACAATCTGCGAGCAGCACCTGGGGAAGGTCTGCCTCGACGGGACAAAATACGGGACGATACCTTGAAGCAGCCATGGGCGATTAAAATGCGCGCGTCGTTTGAACGCGCGTTCCCCGAACAGCGACTATTTTTACGGTCAGATACAGAAACACGCTTTATCCGCCTCAGCCCGATGACGCAGTTTGTCGGCTTGACCGGAAGTGCTCTGCTGGTCGGCTGGACAATCATTTCTTCTGCGATTCTGTTGATGCACTCGCTAGGAGCCGGTGACTTGCGCGAACAGGCATTGCGCGAACAGGCCGTCTACGAAAACCGCCTGAACACGATTGCACAAGAACGCGATGCGCGTGCACGCGAAGCCTCTCAAGCGCAAGACCGGTTCTCAGTCGCTTTGGGTGAAGTTTCCGCGATGCAATCCCGCCTGTTAGCCTCTGAAGACCGGCTGCACGAATTGGAAATCGGCCTTGATGTCGTGCAATCAACTTTGCGCGTGGCCATGCAGGAACGCGATGCAGCCCGCACAGAAAACGAAGACCTTGTGGCCCAGCTGGCCGAAACTGAAGCGGCACGCCCGGATACCACACGGTTGGCGGACCTTGAATCAACTCTTGGATTTGTCACTACTGCGCTAGGCGATCTTGCCCAGGATCGTGACAAGATGGACAACTACGTGAACGAGGCCGAAAACGCCCTGGACCGTATTGCCATGGATGCACGCCTGGAAGCCGAGCGTAATGAGCGAATTTTCAGCCAGATCGAAGATGCGGTCACAACCTCGCTCGAACCCATCGACAACATGTTCTCTTCTGTCGGGTTGCCAACTGAAAGCATCCTCGATCAGGTTCGCCGCAGTTATTCCGGTCAGGGCGGCCCGTTAACGCCTATTAGTTTTACCACAGATGAAGATGCAGAAACCGACCCGATGACCAATCGGGCCAACGAAGTCCTGAAACAACTCGACGAGCTTAATCTCTACCGGATTGCTGCCGAAAAACTGCCATTTGGGTTCCCGGTGAAGGGAACATATCGCTCGACGTCGGGATTCGGTCCGCGCTGGGGACGGATGCACGAAGGTCACGATTGGGCGGGTTCTCGCGGCACGGCCATCCATTCAACTGCGGACGGTGTTGTGGTCCATGCCGGCAGACAGGGCGGATATGGTAACCTCATCAAGATACGGCATGATTTCGGCTTTGAAACCCGATACGCACACCTGAACAGAATCCGCGTAAAGGTCGGTCAAAGGGTCTCGCGCGGCGAACGCATCGGTGATATGGGGAATACCGGACGGTCGACGGGCACCCACCTCCACTATGAAGTGCGCGTCGGCGGTAAACCCGTCAACCCGTTGAAATACATCAAGGCAGCTAGAGATGTTTTCTAAGAGCAAAATTAACGAGCCGGGCCCAAAACAAGGGTCCGAGGATAAACCTGAAACAAAGGCCCCCAATATGAGCGATTCCAAACCCAGCACTGATTTTTCTTCTTCTACGCCCAAGGCCAAGCCACCGGCGTCTGTGCTGTCTGCGGACCTGAACATCACCGGGAACATTAAAACAACCGGCGACATTCAGATCGAAGGCAACGTCGAAGGCGACATCCGCGCCCATCTTCTGACTGTTGGCGAAGGTGCCACCGTCAAGGGCGAGTGCATCGCAGACGACGTTGTTGTAAATGGCCGTGTTGTCGGCAAAGTGCGCGGCCTCAAAGTCCGCCTGACATCGACCGCACGCGTCGAAGGCGACATCATTCACAAGACCATCGCAATTGAAAGCGGTGCGCATTTCGAAGGTTCGGTTCAGCGCCAGGAAGATCCGCTCAGCGGCAACAAATCCTCGCCTCCTCCAATGGCCTCATCAAAGCCAGCGGAAGCTAAAGTCTGATCACTCCGGGATCACCTGAAAAAGGCGTCGCCAATTGGCGGCGCCTTTTTTCTGTACGCGTTTCAACACCGGACAAGTCATGACCGACGGCGCAATTCCCACCCACAAAACATTCTGCGCACCCGAAGCGCGCAAATGGATATTGGCCGCTGCCATTCTCGTATCCGCTCTGGGGTTCATCGACGGCACGGTCCTGTCCATCGCCACCCCAGCCATACGCGAAAACCTAAATGCTTCGCTGGTTCAGGCCCTTTGGTTCAACAATGCCTATATGTTGCCTGTCTCCGCGCTGATCCTTGTCAGCGGGGCTGCAGGCGACAAATTCGGAACCGCCAAAATCACGCTTTATGGCCTCAGCCTTTTTCTAGTCTCGTCAATCGGCCTCGCGCTGGCACCAAGTGCCGAAGCGTTCATCGCGCTCCGCGCCATCAAGGGCGTCGGCGCAGCCATGATGATCCCCGGCTCGCTTGCCCTGATCTCGCGCGCCTATCCACCCGGCGAGCGCGGCGCTGCCATCGGTGTGTGGGCAGCTGCGTCATCAGCAACAACTGCCTTCGGCCCGATACTGGGCGGCCTCATCCTCGGGATGGATTGGGAACATGCCTGGCGTCTGATCTTCGCCATCAATTTACCCTTGGGTGCCATCGCCCTTTGGTTGTTGATCAGTCGCGTCGGCACCGACACAACCCGCAGCGAAAACCCCCTAGACTGGCTTGGCGCGTTTTTGGCCACTCTCGCCATGGAAAGTGGTGCATTTGCCCTTAGCCTTATGGGCCAATCTGGTGCTAACATACTGCCATTCTTTGTGGTATCCGGTTTTTCGACGATCGCATTTCTGTGGTGGGAAGCGCGCGCGCCTTACCCCATGGTTCCGCTGTTTTTGTTTCGCAGCCGTGCATTTGCGGCTGCCAACCTGATGACGTTCTTTCTGTTCTTTGCTTTGTCTGCCGTGGTCTTCTACCTGCCTATGACAGTAATCTCAGTTTGGGGTGTGTCCGAGTTTCAGGCCGCTGCTGCGTTCGCTCCGTTGCCAATCTTCGTAGCGCTGATGTCAACCTGGGTCGGACGCACCGCCGACAAAATTGGCCCGGCCCCGTTAATCACTGCGGGCAGTATTGCCGTTGCCGTGGCATTTCTGGCCCAAACGCTCACCGTCGACCTCAGAAACTATTGGGGCATTATGGTGCCCTTAAATGCGCTCTTCGGATTTGGCATGGCCTTGGTCGTAGGTCCCCTTTCCACAAGTGTAATGGGCGCGGTCGGTGACGAACGCGCCGGGGCCGCATCCGGTATCAACAACGCCACCAGCCGGTTCTCGGGCCTGTTCGCCGTGGCCGCAATGGGCGGCCTCGCGACCCTGATCTACAGCGCCAATGGCGGCCCAACCAGTTTTGGAGAGATTGGCGGAAACGAAGCACACCGCGCCGCCACCGATGCCGGTTTCAAGGCCATCCTTGGCATTTCCGCCGGCCTGGCGGCTCTTTCGGCTGTCATATCATGGTGGGGTCTCAGACCGGAAAAATCGCCAGTCGAATTTGATGAACCACTTCCGGGCCCAACTCCTCAGGTGCCGGACGCAGTACCGGGCACACCGCCACCGCCGCAAACTTGGCGTTAGTCGTCGCCTTGCGCTTCGTCGCGCTTCATTCCTGAAACGCCCATCGCAAGCGTTGCCGCCATCAACCCGTCCAGATCCCCGTCCAACACGCCCTGCGTATCGCTGGTCTCAAAGCTTGTGCGCAAATCCTTCACCATCTGATAGGGCTGCAAAACATAGGACCGGATCTGGTTGCCCCAACCCGCATCGCCCTTGTTCTCATGGGCTTCCTGAATTGACGCCGTGCGCTTTTCCAGCTCCATCTGATACAGCCGCGACTTCAACGCTTTCATCGCAATATCACGGTTCTGGTGCTGGGATTTTTCAGAAGACGTCACCACGATATTGGTTGAAATATGGGTAATCCGCACAGCCGAGTCTGTTGTATTCACGTGCTGGCCACCAGCACCCGACGACCGATAGGTATCGATCCGAATATCAGAAGGGTTCACATCTATCTCGATGTTGTCATCCACCACCGGATACACCCAAACCGACGAGAACGAGGTATGCCGCCGCGCAGCGCTGTCATAGGGGCTAATCCGCACCAAACGATGCACGCCTGCCTCCGACTTCAGCCACCCATAAGCATTCGGCCCACTGATTTTATAGGCTGCCGACTTGATCCCGGCCTCTTCCCCGGCACTTTCAGACTGCAACTCAACTTTGTAGCCATGCTGTTCAGCCCAGCGGACATACATCCGCGCCAGCATCGAGGCCCAGTCGCAGCTTTCCGTGCCGCCTGCGCCCGAATTGATCTCAAGAAACGTGTCGTTGCCATCCGCCTCACCATCCAGCAAAGCCTCGATCTCGGCCTGCGCGGCGCGCTCTTCCAAAGCCTTCAACGCCGCCTCGGCCTCGGCCACAACTTCGTCGTCGCCTTCCATCTCGCCCAGTTCTATCAGCTCAACACTGTCCGACATTTCCTGCTTCATGCCGGTATAGCGATCCATCGCATCCACCAACGCTTGTCGGTCGCGCATCAGCTTTTGCGCCCGATCCGGGTCATCCCATAAATTGGGATCTTCGGTCATCGCATTGAATTCTTCCAGCCGGTGCGGAGCAGTTTCCCAATCCAACCGCTGCGCCAGCAATGCCAGCGACTTTTCAATGGCGGCCACCGTGTTTTCGGCGTCGGCTTTCATGATTTAACTCCCGGGGGATCGTTACCGGCTGGTGATATCAATGCCCCCCGCCCGCAGCAAGCGAACAGCGCGAATTCCTCAAAGAAGGAGCAGCAACAGGAATAAAAGACCGCCACCAAACGAGGTTGCTTCTGCTACCAGAGCCAAATCATCCCCAAAGTCATGCTCTTCCTCAGTGTCGGCCAGAATTTCAATGCTCGGAAGAATTGGGATAACGGTCGGAACTTCCAGGTCAAGTTCATTGCCTTCTGACCACGAAGCGATTTCCTCGGCCCCGGCTTCGGTCTTAGCGAACGCTAGCCGCACCACGCCAAAGTCTTCGTCCAGCGTGACCATGATACCATCATCAGACTGCGAAATGTCCGCAGCTTCGCGCACGCCAAGCTTATAACCTTCGGCCTCGTTGCTTTCGTCGACCTCTTCGTTGTCTGGGATGCCAAAAACCGCATGCCAGTCTTCCAGTTGCTCGGTTGTCAATTGATCGCCCCAGACCTCAAGATAGGTTTCTCCTAGTCCTTCCATCTGCAAATCAACTTCGCCCGGCGCATCCTTGCCCGCGGCTAGAAACACCACCAACTTGTCGTCATTCTCAAAAGCATAAACCGTGACGGGATCTTCGCGCGAGTAATCCTGATCGGTCGACAGAACATGGGTTCCACCGACACTTTCGTAAATCATTTTCATCATTTCGCCACCGGCGAAATCATAATGCTGATTGTCCGCGCCCTTGAATGACAACCGACCCGAATGGATCAAATCAAACCCATATACGGCACTCAGATCCATTCCCACTTCCGCATAGCTGGCAAAACTTTCCAACATATAGACGGCGTGTTCCTGACCATAGGCTGCCTCCCCCAGGATGGACTGCCAATAGTCTTCAAACGTGGTCGTCGTGCGCCCTTCAAGATCCACATCTTCGGCATCCATTTCCGGATTTTCGTCCAAGAACATGTTCAGCACTTCATTGCGTGGCAACGTGATCGTGTTCCAGGCAGAGACGAACAGATCAGGTGCCTCGGCGCCCGCGTCCTCTTCCCAAGCCGCCAGAATAGTTTCCAACTCATCAATCCGGCGGTCTACGCCTTCGGCGCGATAGGCAAAGCGGTGGTGAATGATCATGTCTGCGTGTTGCAGGTTCTCCAGCGCTAATTCCGCACGGATCGCCTCGTCATCAATCAGCGTTTTGCCGGCCTGCACCGCAATGTCGATGTCGGCTCCGACAAGGTTGATATTCGGATCGGCCAGTGCAGCGGCGATTTGGGCAATCATGATATCAGCAATCTCGCCATATTCCGCCGCGGCACTATTGGTACCATCACCGGAAAAATGTGCGTAATACTCGCTACCTACTTCGAAGATCATCTTTTCGGGCAATGCACCGTAGTCACCCGATAACAACTCAGTCAGAAATCCGTTCAGTTCGGCAACCAAAGTCTCGTGGTCGCCCACATACCGAACGGTCGGCAAGATAACCGAAAGGGCCGCTTCCTGATCAATAGCCGTCTGCATGATTTCTGATAGGTTCGGCTTGTTAAAGGCCTCGCTTTGCAGCCCCTCATATTCAAACCCAAACCGATCATCCCGGGTTTCGGCCAATGTTCCACCAGGCCATACAATCAGCCCGATGTTGGCGTCATTGGTCTGTTCCAGGAAACGATCAAGGTTTCGGTAGCTCGAATACCGAGCCCCCATAACTAAGTCCGAAAGGGACTCATCCGGATTTGCATAGGCAGAACTGCCTGTAACTAAAGAATAATCCAACACAACGAACACAACTCAAACATAAATACTGGTTAACACCATTCATTTTACGTCCAGTCAAAGTTTAGACAAAATTTAAACATCATCGCGCCGCAGTCGGATCACCCAACGCGACATTGTTGCAATATCAATGATTGGTCGCAGACCACCTTCACCGCCGCAGCCTAAACTCGTCGGTCAGTAAAGCCCGCCAGAAGATATCTCACCAGCCGTCGCTTGCCCCGGCACCGCATTCGGGTCCGTCACAATCTGCTGACCGGTCTGGTCCGGTGTCCGCCCTTCCGCCGCCAGACGACCCAGCTGCTCGTCTGTGAACAATGGCAGGTTCGCACCCATGGCAAATCCACCATCGAAGGTGATGCCGAACACCGGCTCTTCGCCTTCGCGGAAATACTCAGCCACCACATGTTCGCCAAAGGCATCATCTGGCAGACGTGCACCGCTAAAACGATCAATCTTGATAAACCGACCACCGGGCGGGATTTCAAAGCGCCCACCGCCGTATTTCTGAATGGCTTCTTCCATGAACTGCTGGAACACCGGCCCGCACATGCCCCCGCCCGAGGCACCACGCCCAAGCGGTTTTGGCAAGTCATAGCCAATGTAACACCCTGCCGCGATGTTCGACGTAAATCCCACGAACCAAACGTCGCGCGCATCATTCGTCGTGCCGGTCTTGCCCGCCGTCGGAACCGGCAATTTCACCGTTCCCGATGCCGTCCCTCGCTCGACCACTCCCCGCATCATCGACGTCAGTTGATATGCCGTAATGGCATTCATGACCCGCGAGCGATCCGAGGTGATCCTGGGCGCTTTACCGTCCTCTAAAACTGGCGTCGCACAATCCTCGCAGTTGCGCTCGTCATGGCGATAAATCGTGGTGCCCCAACGATCCTGAACGCGATCAACCAATGTCGGGCGCACGCGCTCGCCACCATTGGCGAACATCGCATAAGCGGCAACCATCTGATACAAAGTCGTTTCCTGGCTTCCCAAGGCATTGGCCAAAAACGCCTGCATCGTATCGTAAACACCGAACCGCTCAGCATAGGCCGCAACAGTGCGCATTCCGACCTCTTCGGCTAATCGCACCGTCATCAGGTTTCTCGACCGCTCGATACCGGTTCTTAAGGGGGTTGGCCCGTAAAATTCGTTCGACGCATTCTTGGGGCGCCAAACCTGCCCGCCCCCAACATCCACCTCAATAGGGGCATCGATTAAAATGGTCGCGGGCGAAAATCCACTGTCTAAAGCGGCGGCATAGACAAATGGCTTGAAAGAAGACCCCGGCTGTCGCGCCGCCTGTGTGGCTCGATTAAAGACAGAATGCTGATAAGAAAATCCACCCTGCATGGCTATGACGCGACCGTTGTTCACGTCCATGGCCACAAAGGCCCCCTGAACGCCCGGAACCTGACGCAGGGAAAACACCGGATCATCATCCGTGCCGCCTTCGTGGCGCACATGAATAACATCACCAACAGTCAAGATATCTCCAGCCCGCGATGCACCTTTAAGCCACCGCAAATCATCGGGCGTGATCCAATGCCCATCGACACCGTCTGCCCAACCCTCGACACCAACACGCGCCGAACTGCCGCCAACCTCTAGTACAACCGCCGGAAACCACTTCGGGATATCCCAAGATATCTGCGCGCCCCTAAGAGCAACACGCCAGGCCGCCTCGCCCTCGATGTCACCAATCAGAGCTTCGGGATCCAGACCGCCGTCATTGCCCCGCCATTCCCCCTGTTCACGATCATATTTCTCTAATGCATCGCGCAATGCCCGCGCTGCAATTTCCTGCATTTCAGGATCGTTGGTCGCACGCACGGTCAAACCTGCCGACTTGAAACCGACATCGCCGAAATCGCGACTTAACTGCCGACGAATCTCATCCGTAAAGTAATCGCGTGGGGGCAGTTTTTGCCGAAATGCTGTGTAGTCCCCAGCTTGCACCGTCAAAAGTGGCGCAACCCGCTCATCCGCGAATACATCGTCGGGAATATACCCATTCTCGTGCATCTCACGCAGCGTGTTGTTGCGCCAGAAAACAGCATCTTCTTCATGCCGTACAGGGTGTCGTCGCGACGGTGCTTTTGGCAAAGCCGCCAAATAGGCTGCTTCACCGGCCGACAGATCTGCCAACGGTTTGTTAAAATAAGTCTGAGCCGCCGCAGCGACCCCATACGAGTTTTCACCAAGGAATATTTCGTTCAGATAAATCTCAAGGATCTTCTCGCGATCCAGCGAATTGACCATCCGATTGGCCAGAATGATCTCGCGGATCTTGCGTTCGATTTCGCGCTCACCGCCCAGGAACATGTTTTTGGCAACTTGCTGCGGAATGGTCGAAGCCCCGCGCACCGATCCGCCCCGGCTTTCCACAGCCTCATAGATCGCCGCGGCAATACCCCTCAGATCAAAACCGCGATGAACATAAAAGTTCTTGTCTTCCGCTGAAATGAAGGCGTGCTTCACCAATTCCGGAATTTCATCGGCAGGTGCATAAAGCCGCCGCTCCTCCGCAAATTCGTCGACGATCCGCCCTTCAGTTGAATAGATCCGGCTAATGGTTGCAGGCTGATATTGCGCCAGCGTCTCATGATCCGGAAGATCACGCCCAAAGACCAGGAAAATGGCACCAAGCGTCACCGCACCCATGATCATGCCAAGGGTGATCAGGCTGAATAAGCCACCAAAAAATGACAGGATAAACCGGATCAAAACACTGCTCTCATTTGCACGTGCCTGCTATATCGGGTGCCCGGACCGTGGTCAAAAGGGCCGTTGCGTCTAATAGGCCGGAAACAGCCTGTTGCTGGTAACAATTTTATGAGCCCTTGCAGAGACTTGGCAACGTCGCCATGTGTTGCGCCATGGCGCCCGAAAACATCCTTCCAACCTATGAGGCCGTCGCCGACGGTTGGGACCGAAACCGCAATCGCACGCTGTTCGAGCGCGCTTGGCTTGACCGGATGCTGGCGGCAGCCTCTGGCCGTCGTGTGCTCGACCTTGGGTGCGGATCTGGTCGTCCAATCGGGACTTACCTGCATGATAGGCGCCCGACGATCAAAGAAAGATGTTCCCGATATTTGCAGCCCACGCCGCTCCGAACGCCGCTCTGATGTTCACTTCCGGACACCAAAGCGGTGTCGCCATGGGAAGTGTGGAAGGCCATGAAGTTTATCATTCCAGCCTGTCCCCTGAGGAATACGAGCAAATGCTGAAAGACAATGGCTTTAAAGTGCTGCACTTCCGGCCCGAAGATCCGACGTGTGGTGGCCATACTATTTGGTTGTCACGCTTCACTGGCGCAGCCTCTGCCGCCTGACCGCATCTTCGTCCGCCCAAACCTCAAGCGCGGATAAAATCGTCTCCGTTGCAGCCGTACTCCAGTCTTCTGAACTTAAACGTTCCCGGTCTTCACTCGACGACAGAAAACCAAGCTCGATAAGAACCGAAGGAAGCTCTGCGGATTTCAATACCGCAAATCCTCCGTGCCGCAACGGACGTGAATTCAAGGGCAGCCCAGACTGTTCAAAACGATCTACCAAAGCCACTGCAAGGGCTTCGGCTCGGGGTGTGGTCTCATGCCGTGCCAAATCCATCAATACGATGGCGATTTCATCTTCAGCAGCCGATAAGTCCACACCAGACAGTATATCGTTGCGCGCATGACGTTCGGCCAATTGAAGCGCGGCGCCATCCGTCACGCCGTCCGACAGGGTATAAACAGTCATCCCCGAGGTAGTTCCCGCATCGTCTTCCAAAGCATCTGCGTGCAATGACAGGAATATATCCGCGCCCGATGCCCGCGCCAAAGTCAATCGTCGCTCCAGCGGAACAAATACGTCTTCTTCGCGGGTCATAATCACATCGAACCGCCCATTGCGCAAAAGCGTCTCTTTTAGACGCCGCGCAAACGACAACATCAGATCGGCTTCCCGCAATCCGTCAGCCTCAGCGCCGGGATCAATCCCGCCATGTCCGGCGTCCAAGGCAACACGGATCCGACCAGTTTCATTGCGTAATATGGGCACTTCGAGCGGCGCTGCCTCTCCGGGCGCCCCGGCTGCCGTGCGAAAATCTTCTGCCGTCGTCGGCATCAACACCAAGTTTAACCGCGCGCGCCCCTCATCGCCGACCAGCATTTCGGCGCTGTCGATCACAAAGGGCTCCCGCAATACCGCGACCAACCGCGACCAACCGGGCCGATAACGGCCCACATTGACCTCGGCAATCCCAGCCGACGCATTCCGGGGAACATCGTCCCATTCCACTTCCGAGAAATCGATCACCAGCCGCGCGGGATCGCTCAGGGTAAAAGTCCGCCATGGGACAGATCCGGTTAAATCGATCGCGAACTCGACACGACCACCATTGTCGGAAAAAGCGGCACCCTCTGGCCCCAAACGAACCAACACATGCCCGGACTCAGCAGATAAGACAGCTGACGAAAGCACGAAAAACGCCAAGACGGCGCCAAATAACTGACGAATAATGCACATTGCCTCGGTCTTTTATCTTGTTTTGTCAGCAGTCTACACGAAATGGCAGAGCCTGACAAAAGGAGTCTCAGGAAATATGACCCCGATTACGCATGAATGTTTCAAGCCGATGCAGACCTTCAGAAATGTCGTCGGTTGATCGGGCATAAGAAAACCGCAATGTGCCGCCGCCTCGCGCCTTGTCAAAGTCTAGTCCTGGCGTCACTGCCACACCGACTTCCTCCAATATTTCACCGGCTAAGGCCCTGCTGTCGTCGGTGATATCCGAAACATCCGCGTAGATGTAAAACGCCCCATCCGGCGGTGCGATCCGCGTGAACCCAGCTTTGGGCAAGCCGTCCAGCATTAACCGACGGTTTTCTGCATAAATTGCAACATTGCCCTCTAGCTCATCTTTGCACTCCATCGCTGCCAAAGCGGCGACCTGCGACGCGTGGGGGGCGCAAATGAACATGTTCTGCGACAAGCGCTCGATTGTGCGGACATGAGCCTCGGGGACCACCATCCAGCCAATGCGCCAACCGGTCATAGAAAAATACTTGGAGAAGGAATTGATCACATAAACATCGTCGCTGATTTCCAGGGCCGACACCGCTGCGCGTTCATATTCAATTCCGTGATAAATCTCATCGGAAACAAAGGCTGTGCCGCGCGCATGCGTTGCTTCGATCAATGCTTCCAAAGAGTTGCGATCCAACATTGTGCCCGACGGGTTTGCCGGCGAGGCCACGATCAGGCCCTGAACGTCTTCCGGCAGTTCACCAGGCACCGGCTGATAGCGATTTTGCACCACGGTTTGAATATCTACCGGTTCAAGACTGAGCGCCCGCAAAATTTGACGATAAGACGGATAGCCCGGCGCACCCAAGGCAACCTTGTCGCCAGCATCAAAAAGCGCCGTGAACGCTAAAAGAAATGCCCCCGATGAACCCGCCGTGACAATGACGCGATCCGGCGAAAGATCGACGCTGTAGCGATCCCTGTAATGCTGAGCAATCTTCGCTCTCAACTCTGGTATGCCCAGTGACACAGTGTAGCCCAGCGATCCTTGGGACATCGCTCGTTGCAAGGCATCCCGCGCGCCCACAGGCGCGGGCGTTCCCGGTTGACCTATTTCCATGTGGATTACCTGGCGACCAACTGCCTCGGCCTTCGCCGCTGCCTCCATGACATCCATAACAATGAAAGGATCCACTTCAGATCGCTTGGACAACCGCATCAGCCAACACCCCCTACTTTGCCCCTCCCTGCCAACCGCCACCCGTGGCGTCAATGCCCCGATTGCCAACAATCACACTACACAACTTGGTGAAGCCATTGCCTGATCCCACCCTTTCATGATCCATTTGGTCGAATTTCGATTTGGAGAGTATGATGCGTTTTCTGGCCGTCCTTTCAGTTGCTTTCACTTTTCTGGCGTCGCTTCCGGCTCTGGCATTTGACGTGCGCGCGATGACACCCGAAGAAGTCCAGGCGTTTCGCGCCGAGGTGAGATCCTATCTGCTCGACAACCCGGAAGTGCTGATGGAGGCAATCGCCATCCTAGAACAGCGCCGCAACGAACAATCCCGCGACGCCGAAGTCGCCATGATCGAACACAACAGCACGGTCATTTTTGATGATGGTGTCAGCTACGTTGGCGGTAACCCTGATGGCGATGTTACTTTTGTCGAATTCCTCGACTATCGCTGCGCCTTCTGTAAACGCGCTTTTCCGGCTGTAGAAGAACTGATCGTCAGCGACGGTAACATCCGGTTCATCGTCAAGGAATTTCCAATCCTCGGCGAGGCTTCTGTTCTGGGTGCCCGCTATGCTCTGGCGACGAAACGTGTCGAGGGCGATGCGGCCTATAAACTGGTTCATGATGCCATGATGGAAATGCGCGGTGACCTGAACCAAGGGTCAATCGCAAGGATTTCAAAAGAGTTCAGTTTGGACCATGACGATATCGCTGATGAAATGGACTCCGAAGAGATTACACGGATAATCGACAACAACCGCATGTTGGCGCAGCGCCTACAAATTCAGGGCACACCGTCCTTCATCATGGGAAGCAACATATTGCGTGGGTTTGTCGAACTGGACCAAATGCGCGCCATCGTCGATGCCATCCGCCAGGAACAGGGCTGATTGCGCCGGCTCCGCCGCCGCGGCAGGGCATTCTACTGTAGTAGAATGCCAATTTTCAGGGGCGCTGCCCCTCGCGCGCAATGCGCGCTCACCCCGGGATACTTATGGGCCAATAATAAGGCCTTCAGTAAGACTTAGGTAGTCCGAAAAGCACCTGAGCCCTGGCGAACACCAGTGTTGAGGCAACCCGAAACGGTGGCATAATTTCATCAACGCAATACGCCGGGCACCGGGTAAAACTTATCCGCTTTGAACAGTGGTCAATCGGTCCAAGAGCAGTTCGAAATGTCATTATTGGCCCAGAAATATCCTCACCGAAGGTCCACGCGCATCGCGCGTGTTCCGGATTTCGCGTCGAAATCCGGCCACCGGAAACTTAACAAACTCTGATACCAGCGCACGAGACCACCGACGTAATACCGACGCGATGCAGTCCGGCGCACAGCGCTTTTAAAAGCCGTGTCGTGACTCAAACTGCATCTAATGAACTCGCCGCAATTCCATCGGTGGATTTGCCTTTATCGAAGCAATTACTCTGCAGCCTCGGACACCGCCTCTGCCGCATCCAATTCAGCTGCCTTGGCTTCAACCTGTTCTACGATGTGCTCAACCATCTGATCGTTTGACAACTTATGGCTTTGCTTTCCCGCCAGATAGACCATTCCATGCCCGGCGCCACCGCCGGTAAAACCGACATCCGTCATCAACGCTTCGCCTGGTCCGTTCACCACACACCCTATGATCGATAAGCTCATAGGTGTCTTGATGTGTTCCAGTTTTTTCTCAAGTTTTTCAACGGTCTTGATGACATCAAATCCCTGACGCGCGCAAGACGGACAGGAAATAATGTTGACACCACGATGCCGCAACCCGAGCGCTTTCAGGATTTCATATCCGACTTTTACCTCTTCCACCGGATCCGCGGAAAGGCTGACGCGAATTGTATCACCGATCCCCATCCACAAGAGATTGCCCAACCCAATCGAAGACTTGATCGTTCCTGACATCAGCCCACCTGCCTCAGTGATTCCAAGGTGAATGGGCGCATCAGTGGCGTCGGCCAAAGATTGATAGGCTGCAGCCGCAAGAAAAACATCCGAGGCCTTACAGCTGATCTTGAACTCGTGAAAATCGTTATCTTGCAATATTTTAATATGGTCCAACCCGCTTTCGACCATCGCATCCGGACAGGGTTCGCCATATTTTTCCAGCAGGTCTTTTTCAAGGGACCCGGCATTTACGCCGATGCGGATCGAACAGTTGTGATCCTTCGCGGCCCGGATCACTTCCTTAACTCGCGCCTCGCTACCGATGTTGCCCGGATTAATTCTAAGACATGCCGCACCAGCTTCTGCCGCTTCAATCGCGCGTTTATAGTGAAAATGAATATCGGCCACGATCGGCACCGGGCTTTCGGCCACAATCTGCTTCAGTGCAGCTGTAGATGCAGCATCAGGCGTCGACACCCGAACGATATCAGCACCCGCCTCTGCCGCCGCCTGTATTTGTGCAACAGTTGCCGCGACATCAGTCGTGTCGGTATTTGTCATCGTCTGCACTGTGATGGGTGCGTCGCCACCGACTGGCACAGAACCGACGTGAATCTGCCGCGACTTGCGACGGTAAATATTGCGCCATGGACGGACGTGATTCAATTCCAAGGTCTCATACCTATTTGCTGCGCCTTCCTGCGTTAGATACGCATCGGCACCGCCTAAGACAATTGCACAAAGAAAGGATTATTGGCTGGCTTCAGCGACCGCCACAAATCGCGCCAGATCAGAATCCGCGGCAGCATCGGCCAATGCGTAGGATTGGCGAAGTGCATCAGGCTCTAACACCACATCCTTAACAACCTCTGGCCCGCTGCCTGCCGGACCATAAGTCTGACCGTTTACAGAAAAATAAAGCGACTCTGCATTCCCGGCCCGCAACGATGCAAATGACTCAGTCAGCGGCACGTTGAATTCTTCGCCGGCGTCCAGAATTTTCTCAAAGATCACTGTGCCATCGGCGCCGGTCACTCGAACCCACGAAGGGCGAACCGCTAACAGCGAAACCGATGGCGAGCTGACCGCAACCACCTGAACAGGTGGTAAATCGCGCTTTTGATCGATATTCTGCAGGGCAATCTGCTCGACCACGAATCCCGGGGTTTCGCCCGCATCCTCGGCGCCCGTCGGTGGCATGGAGGCGATCACCCTGTCCACGTTAACAGGGGCAAGAACACCAATAGAAGTCGGATCAATCGAAGCAATTGGTCCGTCGCGCGCCACCAACACAGGCACTTCCAAGGCTTCCGGCCGATAAAGCCGGTCAAATCCTTCAGCCAGTTTGACGCCATCGTCGTTTTCCAGCCTGTCGCCAGCTTCGGCTGGGATGGTGGGCGCGAGCGGATCCAGCTCGGCCAAAACCTCCGGTGTTTGATCCACTGGAGTCAGCCGTACTTTTTGAACTTCCTGCAACACCGCCCAGCCGCCGTAACCGATCGAAGCAATCAACGCCAACAACACCATCACCGAACCTATTGCGCGCGGCTCGAAACCAGCGAAAACCGCTTCGGCCTTTGGCATATAGCTGACACTTGGTTCAGTGAATGGATCACGCAGGTGGGCCGGTTTCGGTCCCTGGCCTGGCTCGGATTTCCTGGACGGCTTCGACTTGCGACGCACAGAAGCATCCGCAGACATCCCATGCGCAACCTGAAAATTACCCTCTTCACAGAACGTCTTGAACGCCCATTCCGGGTCAAGCCCAAGATATCTCGCATACGACCGCACGTAGCCCGCCACGAACCCAGGCGTTTCAAACGCCGAGGCATCGGTATTCTCTATTGCTGCGATGTAGTTGGCTTTGATTTTCAGCTTGCGCTGCACATCCAACAGTGATTTTCCAAGGGTTGCACGTTCGCCGCGCATGATGTCACCGAGCAGCAGATCAAAATCGTCAAAGCCCTTCAGCTTTGACGGTTCGTCTTTTTGTGGCATCTCGCGACGCCCGCTCATGTGTCCTGCCCCATGTACTTATCCGCTGTCCCCAGCCCGTCACCGGCAGAATCGGCAACAGGGTTAATCACTTATAGGTTAGCATACCCTTCCAAAAGGGTCACTTGGGGATAAGTTTTACGCTGAGAGTTCGGCGCGATTTAGCGCACAATGCGACCAAAGTTGGTCCATTGCATTAACAAGCGCATCCATTTCTTCTGGCCCATGAACCGGCGAAGGCGTGAACCGCAAGCGTTCTGTGCCACGTGGAACCGTCGGGAAATTGATCGGTTGCACGTAAATTCCGTGGTCTTCCAACAGCATGTCGCTCAGCTTTTTCGTGTGCACGGGATCACCCACAATAACTGGTACGATATGGGTGCCGTGATCGATGATAGGCAAGCCAAGCCCCTTCAAACGCAGCTTCAGAATCTTTGCCTGGGTTTGGTGCTGTTCGCGGCGATCTTGATCTTGCTTGAGGATCCGAATGCTGGCAGCGGCGCCTGCTGCCACCACGGGCGGTAAGGACGTTGTAAAGATGAACCCTGGCGCATAAGACCTTATTGCATCGCACATTTTCGCGCTGGCAGTGATATAGCCACCGTGGACACCGAACGCTTTGCCGAGCGTCCCATTGATGATGTCCAAGCGATGCATAACCCTGTCACGCTCCGCAACACCCGCGCCGCGCGGACCATACATGCCGACAGCGTGGACCTCGTCCAGATAAGTTAGCGCTCCAAATTCATCGGCCAGATCGCAGATCGCTTCAATAGGCCCAATATCGCCGTCCATCGAATAAATTGACTCAAACGCTATCAGTTTCGGCGCATCGCTATCATCCGACTCCAAGAGCTCTCGCAGGTGATCCAGATCATTGTGCCGGAAAATCCGCTTTTGTCCGCCATTGCGGCGAATGCCTTCAATCATGGACGCGTGGTTCAATGCGTCCGAATAGATGATCAAGCCAGGAAACAGCTTGGGCAATGTCGACAAAGTCGCGTCATTGGCGATGTAAGCCGAAGTGAACAACAACGCCGCTTCTTTGCCATGGAGATCGGCAAGCTCGGCTTCAAGTGCATTGTGATAAACGGTGGTCCCAGAAATATTGCGCGTGCCGCCCGAACCTGCGCCGGTCGCTTCTAATGCCTCGCGCATTGCTGTCAATACTTCAGGATGCTGACCCATTCCCAGATAATCGTTGCCACACCAAACAGTTACAGGGCGCTCGGACCCATCCGGATGCCGCCAGGTCGCATGGGGAAACTGCCCGCGCTTGCGTTCGATATCGATAAATGTGCGATAGCGGCCTTCGTCATGAAGCCGTTGCAACGCCCCGTCCAGCTTGTCGTCATAATTCACGGTTACCGAATCCTTCGTGTGGTCCTGATCTTTTAGATATCATGAACAGAAAACGGTATAGTACAAATTGCCGCGATGACATGGATCAATTTTCGACATCTACTTGGCAGTCCGAAGCGCTTTTCGATGCGATTCTGCACTCTGCAAGTGCTGCATCGGCACTGGCTCCTATACCCCAGGCACCGGTCGAACGAGAAACAGCCATGGCGCTGCCAGTTAACCAATCACGAATAGATTCTTGGAATGCCGCCGTCGCAGGTTGAGACAGTGTGAAGTCCCGGTTTGAAAATCCTTGCGGCAGAATACGAGCCGCGACGCGGCAAGACACAGAGCCAGACTTTTTTGCCTTGTTACAAGCGGCTCTCGCCGCCGCGTCTGCCGAGGCAATGTCGTGGTAATTAAATGCGCCCTGCATCGAGGCGCTGATCAAACCTTCGTCAGGACTGTACGCAAGCGATGAATAGTATTCGACCGAAGCTGCCAACTGAGTCTTTAGCACCGGCACCAAAGCGACCATCACGTCGCGCTCATCCTTACTCAGTGACGATGATAGCTGAATGGCCTGCCCGTCGTGCGGGAACAGTCGCGTCTGCGCCTCGCGCATCGAAATTCCCTCTCCCAAAGCCATCACTGGGACAATCCAAACTAGAAAAACCATTGTCAGAATACGCATTTGCGACACCCGTATTGTTTTGAGCAGGCTATCTTCCACAACAGCTTCTGACCAGACTGGACCTCACCAACAGGACTGCTACGGTCGCGCCAAATCACACAATGGAGCCGCTTATGAGCATCGACACAATACTGGCACGTATAGACGAGGATCTGCCTAAGTCGCTGGAGCATCTCATGGAACTTCTGCGCATCCCGTCTATTTCAACCGACCCTGCCTATGCCAATGATTGTCAGACTGCCGCAAATTGGCTCGTGTCCGATCTTGAGGCCCTGGGAGTTCAGGCGGAAGCCCGTGCCACACCTGGCCATCCCATGGTCGTGGGGCACGTCGGCGAAGGCAGCCCGCATCTTTTATTCTATGGTCACTACGATGTGCAGCCGGTCGATCCGTTGGAACTTTGGAACCACGACCCATTCGATCCTCAGCTGGAAGAAACTGCCACGGGCCAGGTGATCCGCGGTCGCGGTGCCTGTGACGACAAGGGCCAGTTGATGACCTTTGTCGAAGCATGTCGCGCATGGAAGGCGGTCAACGGTGAATGGCCCTGTAAGATCACTTTCTTGTTTGAGGGCGAAGAAGAATCCGGCTCGCCCTCTCTCGTGCCATTCCTGAAAGAAAACGCCGAGGAACTCTCGCAGCCTGACCTTGCCCTCATCTGCGATACCAGCTTATTCGACTTCGACACCCCAGCAATCACAACCATGCTGCGCGGTCTTCTCGGCGAAGAGATCACCATCACCGGCCCGGATTTCGATCTGCATTCTGGCGCCTACGGCGGTGCCGCAATGAACCCGATCCGAGTGCTCTCTAAGATCATTGCCGCCCTTCACGACGATACCGGCCGCGTCACCGTGCCCGGCTTTTACGATGGCGTCCCCGAACTGGCCGACGATGTCATGGCTCAGTGGAAAGCACTTGGTTTTGACGAGGAAGCCTTCCTAGGCGAAGTCGGTCTCGCGGACGCCGCTGGTGAACAGGGTCGCACGATGCTGGAACTGCTCTGGTCACGCCCCACCTGCGAAACCAACGGCATTACAGGTGGTTACACCGGCGACGGCTTCAAAACCGTGCTGCCTTCCAAAGCCTCCGCGAAGATCAGTTTCCGCCTTGTGGGCACCCAAGACCCCAAGAAAATCCGAGAGGATTTCCGCGCCATGGTTCGCGCCATGGTGTCCGCCGATTGCAAAGTTGAATTCGGTGATCACGGCTGTTCCCCGGCCTCTGTCATGTCCACCGACGACCCCGCCTTCGAAAAAGCCCGCAACGCCATGTCAGAAGAATGGCCCAAGCCAGCTGCTTTCATTGGATCAGGCGGTTCAATTCCAATCGCGGGGTACTTTAAAGAAATCCTTGGCGTCGATTCCATGTTGATTGGCTTTGGTCGCGATGATGACCTTATTCACAGCCCCAACGAGAAATACGACACCCGCAGCTTCCACAAAGGAACGCGCAGTTGGGCACGCATTCTCGACGCACTCACAAAGGGCTGAGAAAAAGGAAGATGGCGCGGTTGACGGGGCTCGAACCCGCGACCCCCGGCGTGACAGGCCGGTACTCTAACCAGCTGAGCTACAACCGCGCGATCCCCGTGATTTATGCGAGCTAACGCATTGCGTCAATCGACAAATCATCAGAAATCCGACGAACGATTCTTGGGCAATTTTTTTGGGAAGAAGTTAGTGGCGCGGTTGACGGGGCTCGAACCCGCGACCCCCGGCGTGACAGGCCGGTACTCTAACCAGCTGAGCTACAACCGCGCATCTAACGGCGCGCTTCTATGGCCAGTGTTCAGTCCAGTCAATACCAATTGAGCGACTAGTCTGGTATTTGAGTTCGCTTCATTGGACGATTGATGAAATCTGCCAGCAAATCAAATACGATACGAACTCGCCGGCTGGTTTTGAGTTCTTGCGGAGCCACCAACCACACAGGAAATTCAACTGCCAGTTCGTCTTTCAACACCTGTCGCACCTCTGGGAACAACGCGCCAAAACTCCAGCTATTCAGCCCCAGTCCGACGCCACGAGGAGTCATTTCCCAATGCACATAATGACTCTCCGAAAACGCGACGAGATTTTCTTTTTCTATAGGTGCACCCAGTCCCTGCAACGTTGCCAATAACTGATCGTCATCAAGAAATCCGATCAACGGAGCGCCTCGCAGATCCTTCAAAGTGTTGAATGGCCCGTATTTTTCGATAAACACTGGCGTTGCAAACAGACCACCTGTTTCGTTTTTTATTCTCCTGGCAATTGTCTGAAGTCAGCGCCTATGGGTCCAAATAGCGTTATTTGATAAGAGAGAGTTGTTGGCTCATCGTAACCACTGAGGAGTGGATGATGAGAAAGACAACCAAAAGCCCTGGCGAGCAGATCGTCAAAGACATCTGTCCGTCGTCAGGGTTTTGGGAACCAAGAGTTGCTTAAACAAGTAAAGAGTTTGGCTCGTCTGGTTGATGTTATTATGCGGCGCGCTGTCTGTGATGCAAGCGCCGCGCTTCGAGCGTCTTTCGTTTGATCCTTTCCCGTTGTCTTAGAATGGCTTTGTCACGCCCGAAGTAGACGTCGGCGGGTGTGACGTTGTTCAGGCTCTCGTGGTAGCGCTTGTGATTGTAGTGATCGACGAAGGCTTCGATCTGGGTTTCGAGGTCTCCCGGAAGGAAGTAGTTCTCCAATAGGATGCGGTTCTTCAGGGTTTGATGCCACCTCTCGATCTTGCCCTGTGTCTGGGGATGATATGGTGCGCCCCGAGAATGCTTCATGCCTTTGTCCTGCAGCCATTCAGCCAGATCGCCAGAGACGTAACTGGACCCGTTGCCGCTGAGGAGGCGGGGTTTGTGGATGACGTGAACCTGATCGCACCCTGATGCTTGTAGCGCCAAATCCAGGGTGTCCGTCACGTCCTCTGCCCGCATGTTCGTGCAGAGTTTCCACGAGATGATGTAGCGGCTGTAGTCGTCCAGGATTGTGCTGAGATAGAACCAGCCCCAGCCAAGCACTTTGAGATAGGTGAAGTCGGTTTGCCAAAGCTGGTTGATCGCAGTGGTCTTGTCTTTGAACTCGTTTGCCGCCTTGAGCACGATAAAGGCCGGGCTGGTGATCAGATCGTGGGCCTTCAGGGCCCGATAGACTGAAGATTCCGAGACGAAGTAGCGCTCCCGATCCGTGAACGTCACTGCCAGTTCGCGCGGCGACAGCTCCGTCTCCTGCAGCGCCAGCTTGACGACCTTGCGCCGGACTTCGTCGGGGATGCGGTTCCAGACATGTCTGGGCTTAGGCGCTTGATCCACAAGGCCAGCGTCGCCGCGCTGCCGATACCGATCATACCAACGGTAAAATGTGGTGCGGGGGATGCCCAGCTTTGCCAATGTTCGACGAGCAGACAAATGCGACCCCTCAACAAGCCGGATGATCTCCAACTTCTCAGATGCAGCATACCTCATTCTTGGTCGCCCCCACCGCCGGTCATGCTTTTTTTGAGAAGACGCAGTTCCAGTGTTTGCTCGGCAACGACCTCCTTCAGGTCTCGGGCTTCGCGGCGCAGGTCCTTGACTTCGTCGGTCGTAGCCGCACGCGCCGTATCTCCAGCAAGCCGCCGTTTGCCAGCTTCCATGAAGTCCTTGGACCATTTGTAGTAGATACCTTGAGATATTCCCTCACGACGGCACAACTCAGCAATGCTGTCTTCGCCACGCAAGCCATCCAGCACGATCCGGATCTTCTCTTCTGACGAATACTGTTTGCGCGTCGCGCGCTTGATCTCTTTGACGATCTTCTCGCCGGGGCTCCTGCGAGTTCCAGTTGTCTGTCTCATGTCCCACTCCTCAGTGGTTACGATGAGCCAACAAAACTCTCTTATCAAATTAACCTAATTGGACCCATAGGCGCTGACTTCAGACAAAGCAACTCTTGGTTCCCAAAACCCTGACGACGGACATTCTCCTGGCAATCAAGTCCGGGTCTGTTGGGTCGGCATTGCGCACCGCAATATCTGCCTCTCGTCGCCGCAAATCACTTAGTGAGTTTGTCGCGATTACTTCAAGAATAATGCCGGGGTGGGTGGTCCTAAGTTCGGCTACAAGATCGGGCATAAGCTGTGCCGCGAACATCTCTGTTGCCGTGATCTTCACAACCCCTTCAACGGACTGCGACTGACCCGTCGCTACCAATGAAAATCGGGTTGCCGCCTCGCCCATGGCTCGAACATGTTCGGCCATTTCCAGGGCCGCGGGCGTAGGAATTAGTTCGCGGCCTGCACGCTCAAACAAAGTAACATCCAGCCGGTCTTCAAGTGCAGCAACCTGGCGCCCCAATGTCGGTTGTGTCAGTCCCAGTGAACGCGCGGCCGCAGAAAGAGACCCCTCTTCCAGCGTCGCCAGAAACGCTCGGACCTGATTCCAGTCGAAATTTACGGCATCCCAGTTCATGCATTTTCGTATATCAAACCGACGAATTTCTGCAATTCTATTGGGCGTCGAAGTGTGGGATCAGACCACAACGAAAGGATACGCAATGACCGCCGCCAGTTTCTGGGACAAAACCGCACCCAAATACGCGCTCAGCCGCATCTCCGATCAAGCAGCCTATGACACGACAATGGAACGGGTTCGCGCGCATCTGAATAGCAACGACAACGTTCTTGAAGTCGGATGTGGCACGGGTTCAACTGCCCTCATTCAAGCCGGCGGCGTTCATAGCTATGTTGGAGCAGACATCTCACCCGGCATGCTGAAAATAGCCAATGAAAAGCTCGAGTCCACGCCAGTAGAAGGACTGTCCTTCAAAGTTTCTGACGTCTTCGCGTCCGAAATGGAACGTGAAACATTCGACGCAGTTCTTGGCTTTAATATCTATCATCTGGTCAAAGACCTGGATGTCGCATTTCTTAGGGCCCGAGACCTAATCCGACCTGGCGGATTGTTCATAACCAAGACCCCCTGCCTTGGCAAAAAGTGGTATTTGCGCCCCGTGGTCGCCGCGATGCAGTTGGTTGACAAAGCCCCATTCGTCGGTTTTTTGACTGTCGAGGACTACGACGCGGCTGTGAAGAAAGCCGGTTTCGAAATTATAGAAACAGGTCTTTACCCGCCGTCTGCTCCCAGCCGTTTCGTCGTTGCACGCAAGCGTTAAAGCGAAACCACCCAACAAACTGCACAGTTTGCAGTTCAAAATTCTCCTTTATTTGCCAAAGGAAAGCCCCAAGAACCGCCTTAAAGGAACCATATTTGAGTGGTTTTTCCGGATTGCGAAACAGTAATCCATTGGGTCTCTATGTCGGTCGCCACAGATTTCACCACCGGCAAGCCAACTCGGCTTGCTCCTGTTGTCTTCACACTGACGATTTTCCTCAGTGCGTCGTTACTGTTTTTTGTGCAGCCATTATTTGCCAAGATAGCTCTACCAGTCATCGGCGGCGCACCGGCTGTTTGGACGACAGCAATGCTATTCTTTCAAAGCGTTCTGATCGGCGGTTACCTCTACGCGCACCTGTCGACTAAGTTTCTAGCTATTCCCTTACAGGTAGGACTTCATATAGTGCTTTGGGCAATTGCTCTGGCTTTCTTGCCACCAGAGTTGCCGCAAGGCTGGACGCTTGATGGCGGGGGTGGCGTGGCCATTCAAACGCTAGGATTGTTTGCCTTGGGTATTGGCGTGCCTTTCGCCCTTTTATCTGCAAACGCCCCACTCATTCAGTCGTGGTATCGCCACAGTGGCGGCCCCTCGGCAGACGACCCCTACTTCCTGTATGGGGCGTCAAATCTGGGGTCACTGACTGCGCTATTGGCATTTCCACTTGCTGCCGAACCACTTCTTGGTGCCAGCGCAATTTCGATGTCTTTCGCAGGCGGCTTTGTTTTGTTGGGCGCTGGACTTCTAGGCAGCGGAGTTTTGGCCATCAAGGGCAAGGGCCTTCTGACAAAGGCCACTGATCTCAAAGAATTGGCTTCGCTGGACGCAAAGACAATCGCTTTATGGGCATCCCTAGCGTTTGTGCCTTCCTCGTTGATGCTGGCGGTCACCTCGAAAATCAGTACCGACATTGGCGCTTTGCCCCTGGTTTGGGTTCTGCCACTGGCAATGTTTCTGCTGACCTTTGTTCTGACATTCACCAACAACACAATTTTCCAGCTACGTTGGCTCAAGCGCGCCTCGCTGCTTTCCGTTACTGCCGCCACAGCTCTGTTTCTCGGTGTGCTAGGGCCGCATTTCAGCCTGGCGCACATGGCGATACTTCTGGCAGCGTTCTTCTTCATCACACTTTGGGCGCACCGTACGCTATACGAACTGCGACCAGCCGCCGAGCACCTCACGCTGTTCTATGTCATCATGTCTGTCGGCGGCGCATTGGGTGGACTGTTCAACTCAATCGTCGCCCCAGTTTTGTTTTCCGGACTCTACGAAGGGGTTCTCACATTAGCCGTAGCTTTGCTGCTGATGTTTCGGCGTAGCTTGGACTTTACGCCTAGCCCGCTACTCAAGGCTGCAGCGGTCGGATTGCTCGCCGGGGCCGCGCTTATATTCATACTTCAATCCCTTGGACCTGATGCCACGGCACCTCGAATATTCGCCTTGGCAGTTCCAGCAACGCTTTGCTTATGGCTCTTTAAGCCCAACCTTACGGCGGGCGGCGTCGCACTGGTGGCACTTTTATTGCCGCCAATGCTTATGGGTCCGGACGATCAATTATTTCGAGACCGAAGCTTTTTTGGCCTTCACCGGGTTCTGGATCAAGACGGCGCGCGTTATTATTCCAACGGCACCACGGTTCACGGTGCCCAACGACTGGACCAACTGACTGCTGACCAACCGACGCCATCCAGCTACTACCATCCCGCCGGACCGATGGGTCAGATTATGGCATCAGATCTGGGAACCCGCGCCACTTCCATCGGGATCGTCGGCCTCGGCGTTGGTTCATTGGCTTGTTACGGAAGGCCCGGACAAGACTGGCAATTCTATGAGATAGACAAGATGGTCGACCAGGTTGCCCGCAACCCTGCCCTATTCACGTTCATGTCTAAATGTGCAAAAAATGCGCCAACGCACATCGGCGATGCACGCGTGGTGCTGGAAGCTCAATTCAATGCCAGATTCGATGTTCTCGTTATTGACGCCTTCTCATCCAATTCGGTGCCCATGCATTTGACCACAAAAGAAGCGGTCGAAATCTACGCAAATCGGTTGTCCGACGATGGCATTGTCATCTTCCATATCTCCAACCGTTACTACGACCTCGCACCGCCACTGACCCGTATCGCCTCCAGTCTAGGCCTCAAAACGTGGTTACAGGTGCAGGGTGCAGGCGCTTCTGACGATCCCGGGTTCCGCCCAAGCGTCGTTTTGGCCATGACACGAGCGGACGCGGCTACGACCTATCTCCACGACGATCCCCGTTGGACCAGGCAATCCGCAGATCGGCAACCGCCGTGGAGTGACGACAAGGCCAATCCTCTGTCAGCACTCAAGCCGGAATTTTTGCCGTGGAACTAAAGGGAATGGTGGGTGATGAGAGGCTCGAACTCCCGACATCTTCGGTGTAAACGAAGCGCTCTACCAACTGAGCTAATCACCCGATCGCCGGTTCTTTAGCGCCAAATGCCACCCGGTTGCAAGCCTTCAAAGCTGACTTTGATAACCATTTCTGATAACGTGTATGACACCCTGTCCGCCGGGCATGTCTGCAGCCGCGTCCAAGCCCTGTCCTAAGGCCGCCGCCCGCAGGAATCGGGTGGTCACTCCGTGGCTGATAATGACGGTTGGACCGGTGATAATCTCAAGAACAGCAACAACACGTGCCCAAATTGAATCAAACGTCTCGCCTCCCGGAGCCGCAGCATAGAGCTCCAGCCAATTGGCGGTGTCATGGGTTGGGTTTGCCGCACGAAGATGATCGCGTTTTTGCCCAGTCCATTCGCCTACGTCGATCTCCGCGAGTCTGTCATCCACGGCCGCGACAGCATTTACTCCGGACAACGCTATTTCGGCCGTTTTCATCGCGCGAAGCTGCGGCGAACATATGAATGCGTGACTTTCTGCCGTTACTCCGGCCAAGCGCAGTAATTCGCCCTGATCGCCAGCCTGCTTTCGTCCAAGCGCGGTCAGCGGCGAATCCAATTGCCCCTGCCAACGTCCCTGCACGTTCCATTCGGTTTCTCCGTGACGCATTACCAGAAGCTCCGGCAACGCCAAACGCGTCTTTTCGCTTAACTGAACCTTCATGGAGTCGACCCTAATGGCGTGGAAGAACGCCGCTTGCCTACCGCGCGCCATACGATCCCACAACCTTTGAAACAAAGACGCAAAACGGCGCGCCCATTTGGAGCGCGCCGCTTTGCATATCGGTTCTAAAAGTTTAGTGCGCTATAGCGCCACTGTCCCGTGCAGCCTGTGCCTCGGCACGTTGAATAGCCGCCGCTTCTTCTGCGGCTTCGTCCCAATCGATAGCTTCAGGCTGGCGCACAAGAGCGTGTTTCAGGACCTCACTGACATGGGTGACAGGAATGATCTCCATGCCGTCCTTCACGTTATCGGGAATTTCGGTCAGATCCTTGGCATTCTCTTCGGGGATCAAAACAGTCTTGATCCCGCCCCGCAGCGCAGCCAACAGTTTTTCTTTCAAGCCGCCGATCGGCATCGCATTGCCGCGCAACGAAACCTCGCCCGTCATGGCAATGTCTTTGCGCACCGGAATTCGCGTCAGCACCGAAACAATAGAAGTCACCATCGCCAAACCAGCCGACGGCCCGTCTTTTGGCGTCGCCCCATCCGGCACATGTACATGAATATCCATCGTGTCGAACTTTGGTGGCTTCACACCTATGGTCGGTGAGATGGATCGAACATAACTCGACGCCGCGTCGATCGATTCCTTCATAACATCGCCCAATTTACCGGTGGTCTTCATCCGGCCCTTGCCAGGCAACCGAAGTGCTTCGATTTGCAGCAGATCACCACCGACACTCGTCCAGGCAAGCCCGGTTACAACGCCAATCTGATCTTCCTTCTCGGCAAGCCCATAGCGGAACTTTTTGACACCCAGAAATTCTTCAAGATTATCAGGTGTTATGACGACCTTCTCTTCCATCTTCCGAACGATCTTGGTCACAGATTTCCGCGCCAGCTTAGCGATCTCGCGCTCAAGGTTACGAACGCCAGCTTCCCGCGTATACGTGCGGATTATCTCGTTCAGTGCTTCATCTGTCAGTTCGAACTCCGAAGCCTTCAATCCGTGGTTCTTAACCTGCTTTGATGTCAGGTGCTGCTTCGCAATCTCGCGCTTTTCATCCTCGGTGTAACCGGCCAGAGGAATGATTTCCATCCGGTCCAAAAGCGGCCCCGGCATGTTGTACGAGTTTGCAGTGGTCAGGAACATCACGTTCGACAGATCGTATTCAACCTCTAGATAGTGGTCCACAAAGGTCGAGTTCTGCTCAGGGTCCAAAACCTCCAGCATCGCCGATGCCGGATCGCCCCGGAAATCCTGACCCATCTTGTCAATCTCATCGAGCAGGATCAGCGGATTGGTTGTCTTCGCCTTCTTCAACGCCTGAATGATCTTACCCGGCATGGAGCCGATATAAGTTCGACGGTGACCGCGAATTTCACTTTCATCTCGCACGCCCCCAAGGCTGATGCGGATAAACTCGCGCCCGGTTGCATTGGCAACGGACTTACCAAGCGAGGTTTTACCAACACCCGGAGGGCCAACCAGACACATGATCGGGCCCTTCAGTTTCTTGGACCGCTGCTGAACCGCCAGATACTCGACGATCCGCTCCTTGACCTTTTCCAGACCATAGTGATCGGCATCCAGGATCTTCTCGGCTTTGCCCAGGTCTTTCTTCACCCGGCTCTTCGTTCCCCAAGGGATCGACAGCATCCAGTCCAGGTAATTGCGCACAACCGTCGCTTCGGCCGACATCGGAGACATCGACTTCAGCTTTTTCAACTCGCCTTCCGCCTTTTCACGGGCTTCCTTCGAGAATTTGGTTTCCGCAATCTTTTCTTCCAGCTCGGCAACTTCGTTGGCGCCCTCGTCGCCATCACCAAGTTCCTTCTGAATGGCCTTCATCTGCTCATTCAGATAATACTCGCGCTGTGTCCGCTCCATTTGGGACTTCACGCAGGTTTTGATCTTCTTTTCAACCTGAAGAACTGACATCTCGCCCTGCATCAGGCCGTAAACCGTTTCCAGACGCTCAGCGACAACCAACGTCTCCAGCAGTTTCTGCTTCTGATCCACTTCGACGCCCAGATGCCCGGACACAAGGTCAGCCAGTTTCGCGGCTTCGCGCGACTCGGCAACTTGTCCCAGCGCTTCTTCGGGAATGTTTTTCTTTACTTTGGCGTAGCGTTCAAACTCTTCGGCAACCGAGCCAACCAAAGCAGCCACGGCTTCGCTATCACCCAATTCTTCATCCAGCGAATGCGCGTTCGCCTCGAAGAAACGGGCGTTTTCAACAAAATCGGTTATCTGCACCCGCGAGCGGCCCTCGACCAGCACCTTTACGGTGCCATCGGGCAGCTTCAGCAATTGCAGAACGTTGGCCAGAACTCCAACTCGGAAAATGCCATCCGCCGTCGGTTCATCTACAGCGGGATCAATTTGCGAAGACAACAATATTTGCTTGTCGTCTTTCATCACTTCTTCCAGCGCGTGCACAGACTTTTCGCGCCCTACAAATAGCGGCACAATCATGTGGGGAAATACCACAATGTCTCTCAGCGGCAGCACCGGAAAAGAGTTTGGGAAAGGTGCGTTCATCCTGTTTCCTTATTACTGGCAAGAGGGCCCGGCCCCGCAATGCGGCAACACTGTTCCCTCTCCTGTCTCGGCCTCTTTATTTGGGGACCTTTAACAGTCCTTCAAGCGTCTTTACAAAAAGCGTGACCAGTGTGAACCCCAGAACCTCTCGGGGCAAGGCGTCATTCAAGAATTCTGTGATTCAGTATTAACACCAGCGATTCAGGTGTTGCATGCACGCTATCGGCGAAACGACGCCGCTTTCCGTGGATAATTGTTCTTGTTGTGGAAATATTTACGAGATCGTCTAACTTTCACCTTAGTTCGACACTAGCGAGGGCCTTGGGGGGCGCTAGTCTGGGGAGACTACGCATGATTCCGGGCCTATGGCGCGCAATATATCTTGAACGACGCCGTTTGGCATTTGTGACCATTCTGGCATTTCTTGCGGGTTTCATTTTCTATGCAAGAAATGACGCAGTTATAAATGGCCTGCCAATCGCGCTGTATACTGGTCTGATTTATGCAGCCGTCATCGCTCCGGTAACCCTACTCGTTTGTATCTTTATGCCAACTTTTAGGTTCATGATCGATGCAGTGGCCGTTTCTCGATTTGCCGTTTCGATTTTTGTGTATCTGTTCCCAGAAGCCGGAGCCATCATTCTGGCATCACCTCTTTTGACGGCAGTTATCGTCGTTGGGTATGGTGTCCTGTTCAGCAAGATCATGCACGGCCAGGCTGTTCGCCAAAAGGCGCCTCGTCTGCGTGACCGTGTAGCGATGCACGCCAATGGAATTCGCGAACCTGCCCTCATTAACGCCGCTCCAGTCCAGCATCGGTTCGTGCGTTGGGTGGATGATACGCCGCCCGTGCGGGCCTAAGACGCAAACGCATCGCGATGACACTGCCTGGTCTGAAACCCTTCATCCGTCGGCGACAGCGGCGTATCATTGGCTACGCAGTTCTCGTTGCTTTCGTTGTCACCGCGATGATCCTGACGAACCTCGGCATCAATGCTTGGCAAGAGATACTTTTTGGGTTGGAAGGTATATTTCGCAGCGAAACCGGAGCAGATGTCTGGTTAAACATTCAGTACTTTTTCCTCGCCTATTTGATTCCTGTTTTCATCGTCGTTCTCATCGCTTTCCTGGCCGCAAGTGCAGTTGGCATACTGGCCGCAGCAATCGTAACTTGTCTGGTGCCAGCTCGATTCCTAGGTTTTATTGACTTTGTCCTCTATGTCATCTTCGCGTCGACCATTATCAACGCCTCCGGTTTCGGCGCGTATTTGTCCGACGAATTGCCCCGATATGGCGCCTTTTGCGCACAAATGTTGATTTTTGCCCTGCCCATGTCTCTGGTTTGGGACAGGTTGCCAGTCGGCTTCACTTACCGAGGAACAGCCAAACGTATTATTAATCTAGGCAAAGAACCTATACTGGCGCGCCTGATCCCCGATCACAGCACAGAAACCGAACTTGCAGACGCCGGATGGCTACAAGGGCAAGGTAAACTAAAAGGCGAGACTGATGCCTCGGTCGAGATGATCGAAACCGGGCAATATCGCGTTCATCAGGATAGCCCACTTCGCCACGGCCCCAAAAGAGACACCGATTTTGTGCTATCCGAGATCGAAGACGGCAAAGTCGAACTCGGCACTTCAATAACCATTAAGGGGCTGGGACCACTCGATTTCTGGGAGCTATGGTCAAGGCCATTCGCAGAAGACTACGCCGATCATCTTCAAGCCCGACTGCACGGAACCAAAGACTTGTCGATCCACGGCGTTCTCATGCGCAGATACCGTAAGAAACGCGCCAGGAAACAGTCCAAACTACAAGCTGCCTAAAGCGGCTCAACATCACCTTGCGCTCGGTCCGCGTGAAATTTGGCTTCCCAATCTTCGAGACGACACTCTGCGATTGCTTTCCGCATACCGGCCATCAGATCCTGATAATATTGCAGATTGTGCCAGGTCAGCAGCATACCCGAGATCATCTCGTTGGCGCGAAATACGTGGTGCAGATAGGCCCGACTATAGTTTGAACAGGCAGGGCAGCCGCAACTCTCATCCAAGGGACGAGGATCATCTGCATGCCGGGCATTCTTGATATTCACGACGCCGCGTCGTGTGAATATCTGACCTGTCCGGCCGGACCGTGACGGCAGCACACAATCCATCATATCGATCCCGCGCTTCACAGCCCCGACAATATCGTCTGGCTTGCCAACGCCCATCAGATACCGTGGCTTGTCGACAGGCAGCATGTCCGCCGCATAGTCCAGCACGCCGAACATCGCCTCTTGCCCCTCGCCCACGGCAAGCCCGCCCACGGCATAACCATCAAATCCAATGTCACGCAGGGCCTCGGCGCTCTCTGCCCGCAGCTCCTCAGTGACACCACCTTGCTGGATGCCAAAAAGTGCATGTCCTGGTCGATCACCAAACGCTTCTTTCGACCGCAGCGCCCACCGCATCGACAACCGCATACTGTCGGCCACACGCTTATCGTCGGCTGGCAAAGACGGGCATTCGTCAAAACACATCACAATGTCCGAGCCCAAAAGCCGCTGGATTTCCATCGATCTTTCGGGGGTCAACATATGTTTGGACCCATCGATATGACTGGAAAACTTAACACCGTCCTCGGTTAACTTTCGCAGGCTGGCCAGACTCATGACCTGAAACCCTCCGGAATCCGTCAGAATGGGCCGTTCCCAATTCATAAACCTGTGCAGACCACCCAGTCGATCAATGCGCTCCGCACCTGGTCGCAACATCAGATGATAGGTATTTCCCAGAAGAACATCGGCGCCGGTCTGTCGAACGCTTTCAGGCATCATCGCTTTAACGGTGGCCGCTGTCCCCACAGGCATGAAGGCTGGCGTGCGGATGTCGCCACGAGGCGTGCTTATGACCCCAAATCGGGCCCGGCCATCAGTGGCATTCAACTGAAACTGAAATCTGTCGCTCATGGTATTGCCTATCGGAATTCTCGCCCGCGTTTACGCACAAACCTTCATGCCGAAAAGATCTTTCCTTGCAACAATGTCGAAGCACATCTGCGGAAATGTCGCGACCCTGCGTCTTTACCCGGTATACGCCATTCCCTATATAAAGACTCAAGAATGGGATAATGGACACGACCATGACAACAACCGAACATCTGGAAGGCACGCCGCTAATACGGCCCTCCACAACCGAACATCCTCTGCATGAAGCTATTGTGGAAGCCTGCCGGTCTGTCTATGATCCTGAAATTCCTGTGAATATCTTCGACCTTGGCCTGATCTATACAATCGACATCGCCGACGAAGGCGCGGTCAACGTGATCATGACCCTAACCGCGCCCGGATGCCCCGTTGCCGGCGAAATGCCGGGCTGGGTGGCCGAAGCAATCGAGCCTCTGCCGGGCGTGCAAAAAGTCGACGTCGAACTGACGTGGGAACCACCCTGGGGCATGGAAATGATGTCTGATGAAGCACGGCTGGAACTTGGGTTCATGTGATCCCCTTGGATAGGACTGAAATAGGACCTATCTTTCAACACGCGAAGTAACCGAGACAAAAACATGTTTGGCATACCCGGAAAACAAGCCGTCTCCATGACGCCAGCCGCGATCAAACAAATCGCGAAACTGATGAACCGTGACGGTCATCAGGGCCTGCGTATTGGCGTCAAGAAGGGCGGCTGCGCGGGTATGGAATATACTATGGATTATGCCTCGGATATCGATCCGATGGATGAAGTCGTCGAGCAAGACGGTGCGCGTGTGATGATCGCCCCAATAGCCCAGATGTTCTTGTTCGGGACCGAGATCGACTATGAAGTCGCTTTACTTGAATCCGGTTTCAAATTTCGCAATCCGAATGTCGAAGACGCTTGCGGATGCGGGGAATCGATCAAGTTCAAAGATATCGATGATCTGACAGCCGAACGCGAAAGTGTCGCGAAGGCTTGACCTTAACCATTTGATGGCCGATGTCGAACCGACCATTCAGGGAGGCTTATCGATGCGTCGGAAACTTGCAGCTGGCAATTGGAAAATGAACGGAACCGGCGCCAGCCTGTCCGAGATAGAGGCCCTAATGGCCTCGCACCCGGCCCCAAATTGCGACGTCCTGATCTGCCCGCCGACAACGCTGCTTGACCGTTTGGCCAGTGCTGCAAAAGGCAGTGCCATCGCTGCGGGCGGTCAGGACTGCCACGCCAATGCGACCGGCGCACACACTGGTGATGTTTCAGCCGAAATGATTGCCGAGGCAGGCGGAACCTATGTCATTACCGGTCATTCTGAGCGCCGCGCTGATCACCGCGAAACTGACGATATCATCCGCGCGAAATCCGAGGCCGCCTGGCGCGCAGGATTGACCGCCGTAATTTGCATCGGCGAGACACTGGAAGAACGCGAAGCCGGCCAGACCCTTGATATCGTGGGCGGCCAGTTGCAAGGCTCGCTTCCCAATGGCGCGACCGCAGCCAACACGGTTGTTGCCTACGAGCCTGTCTGGGCGATTGGCACCGGCAAAGTGCCGACGCTGGAAGAGATCGGCGCGGTCCACGATGACATCCGCCGCCGCCTGATGGCGCGCTTTGGATCAGAAGGCGAAGGCATGCGCATACTTTATGGCGGGTCCGTGAAGCCGTCCAACGCGACTGAAATTTTTGCCGTTTCCAACGTTGATGGGGCTCTGGTCGGAGGCGCATCGCTCAAAGCTGCCGATTTCGGTGGGATCATCACGGCCCTAGGTTCAGCCTAAAGGTTTCGCCGCCTGACGGCGTCGACGTGTGCGCCAACTGATGTTGGCGCGACTTGGGGCGCTGCCCCCGCGCTTTCGCGCTCCCCGGAGTATTTCCGCCAAAAAGAAAGATTATCTGTCTGAGGCCCAATCCGCAGACTGCATTTCTCGCAGACGGCTGGCGGTGCGTTCAAACTCAAAACTGCCTTCGCCTTCGATGTAAAGATGTTCCGGCACATCGGCGGCGGTGGCAATCAAGCGAACCTTTGCTTCGTAGAGAGCGTCAACAAGGGTCACGAAACGGCGCGCCTGATTATAGTTTTCTGACCCCAATCTCGGAATGTCTTCCAGAATTAGAACTTTCACTGCTTCGGCAAGGGCCAGATAATCTGCCGGTCCCAATGGTTGTCCGCAAAGATCGTGAAATTGCACCCGGGCGACCCCGTTAGCATACGTCGGCACCGAGACTTTACGGCCATTGACGGACAAGACCAACTCCTGCGACTGTCCCCCGCTCAAATCTTTCCACATCGCATCGACCGATGCCCGTGACCCTGAATTAACAGGATAAAAATAGACCTGCTCACCTTCCAGCCGGTCCTGACGATAGTCCTTTGGAGATATCAGTTGCAACACGTTCATGCGCTCTTTGATAGTATCTATGAACGGCAGAAAAAGTGCCCTGTTTAGGCCGTCTTTGTATAGATCGTCCGGCACACGGTTTGACGTCGTTACGACTGTCACACCGCGCTCAAACATACGTTCAAAAAGGCGGCCAACGATCATGGCATCGGCGATATCGGTGATTTGCATTTCATCAAGACACAAAAGCCTCACACCGTCGGCCATATCGTCCGCGACCGGTTTGATCGCGTCATCCACACCGGTTTGGCGCGCAACATGCAGAGCCGCCTGAACCTCTTGCATGAAAGCATGGAAATGTATCCGACGGCTGCGTTTTATCTTTGCTGCGTCATAGAACAAATCCATCATCATGGATTTCCCGCGACCGACTCCGCCCCAAAGATATAGCCCCTTGATCGGTTCGGCCTTCTTCGCAAAAACCCATCCAAGACTGCTGCCCTTTTCCGGCACAGCAGCCACTGTGACCGCGATGCGGTCCAGCTCAGGCAGCAGCGCTTCTTGCGCGGGATCAGTAGTAAGCTCTGACCCGGCAATCTTCGCTCGATACGCCTGTGTAATCGGTTTCATACCAATGACATCAAACATGGACCGAGATGAAAGAAAAGCCCTAGTGCTTGGCGGTTACGTCATGCCGATAAAGCCAGTCAAATTTCTTCAATGGTTGTGCTGGGGCAATCCGTCCAACCATTCTCAGAATACCATGGGCGGACTTTCGGATCAGGGGGTGTCGCAAGTGATAATTACGTGCGTTCTTGGTTGCCGCTTCGATGATCTGCGCAGCCCGAGCTTGGCGAAGCGACTGATAGTTGGTGAGCGCATCTGGCAATTCTGCACCCGACAATGCTTCGCTCAACACAAAAGCATCTTCCAACGCCAGATTTGCCCCCTGCGCCAAAAATGGCAGGGTCGGATGCGCTGCGTCGCCCACCAAAACTTGCGCGCCCGCATGCCAGCGATCCGCAACTCGATGTCGGAACAATCCCCAAAGAAAACAGCTTTCAATGTCATGCAACCATGCTTGAACTCTTGGAGAAAATCCCGTGAACGCTGCCCGCAAGTTGGCCGGATGATCTTCGTGGCTCCAGCCTTCCTCCGCCCAGGCACTACGTTCTTCAACGGCAACGATATTGCGCAAGTTTCCCGCCAAAGGATAGGATACCAAATGCCGACCCGGCCCCATATGCACTTCGACAACAGGAGCCCCGGTTCCCGGAATTACAGTCCGCCAGGCGACCTGTCCTGTGAAGAATGGCTTTGAGGCTTCGTCGACTTTTGCACGCAACCGCGAGTGCAACCCGTCGGCACCGATCAAAAGATCATCGCCGGGCATCGCCGAACCATCCAGGGGCGGCTCAACCGTTACACCGGTCTCAAGAGCCGCCCGTAGACTTGTGGCGCGCGCGGCCAGAAGTTCGATCAGGCGCGCACGGTGCACAAAACGCCAATCCAGGTCAGGCGCATGTCGCGCCAAGTCCAATGTCAGAACCGGCTTGCCGGTTGGTCCATCGATAAGGCGAACAGCAGTTGCACGAACCGAAACATCATCTAGATCCTGATCAACTTCCAACGCGCGCAAAACAGCCATGCCGTTCGGGCTGATCTGAATACCGGCACCAACTTCGGAAATCTCACTTGCCTGCTCGCAGACGCGCACCTGATGCCCCTTTCGGCGCAGGGCAATCGCCGCCGCCAAACCGCCAATGCCCGCGCCTGCAATTGTGATCTTCATAACGGTCCTCGCACCAAAACCTTTGGCTCATACAACAATTGGCGGGCAACCCGCCGTACCAGTTACGACGTCATCGGCAGTCTGCTTTCGGCCATTTCTACCCACCAGGAACATCCAGCCGGAATCGTCTGATCATTAAAATCATAGTCGGGGCTGTGAACGCTTGCGGTGTCGCCATTGCCAACCAGAATATAGGCACCCGGACAGGCGTTCAGCATGAAAGAAAAGTCCTCGCCGCCCATTGTAATATCGGCAACCGCACAATCGCCCGACACCTTGCGTGCCGCCGCCTGAGCATGTTCGGTCTCAATGTCGTGGTTTATCATCACCGGATAGTTGCGCAGATAATCAATCTCGGCATTCACTCCGAACGCCGTCGCCGTATGGGTAACAATCTCTTTCAATCGCTGCTCGGCCATGTCCTGCACGGCACCGTCCAGCGTTCGCACGGTTCCTTTGATATGAACACGTTCTGGAATGACGTTGAACGCTTTCGACGATGTTTCAATCGACGTGATCGAAACGACAACATTATCCTGAGGATTCGCATTACGGCTGGCAATGGTCTGCAATGCCAAAACGATCTGGCTGGCCACAATGATAGGATCCACAGTTTCATGTGGCTTGGCGGCATGACCACCCTGCCCGGTCAACGTTATGGTAACAATATCCGTCGCCGCAAAAAACGCACCCGGACGGATGGAAAAGGCACCAACTGGCGTGCCTGGCCAATTGTGCATGCCATAGACTTCACTGATCCCAAAACGATCAATAAGCCCTTCATCAACCATCTCGCGACCTCCGCCGCCGCCCTCTTCAGCGGGCTGAAAAATCACCGCAACTGTGCCGTCAAAATTTCGCGTCTCAGACAGATATTTTGCGGCACCCAACAGCATTGCCGTGTGCCCGTCATGTCCGCAGGCGTGCATGGCTCCTGGGGTTTCGCTGGCGTATTCCACTCCGGTCTCTTCGTGGATTGGAAGGGCATCCATGTCGGCGCGCAGCCCGACAACTTTGCCTGAGTCGGAGGTCCGCCCCTTGATCAACCCGACGACGCCAGTGCGCCCAATGCCGGTCACAACTTCATCGCACCCAAATGCCTTCAGCTTTTCGGCAACAACACCAGCAGTCCGATGAACTTCAAAAAGTATCTCCGGATGGCGATGCAGATCGTGCCGCCACTCGGTGATTTCGGAATGCAATTCGGCAAATCGATTGCGAATGGCCATGGGCAGCTGCCTCCATTTTTCAGGTATCGCACAAACTTCTTTTGCTCGGAGATACTCTGGAGGGGCCTGCGCAGCAAGCCGGGGCAAAGCCCCGGGGAAAATGCGCCGCACATATGCGCGGCGCACTATTGGAGATCAGCTGCGGGCGTTGCCCACAAACTTCCAGACAGCAGGCACAAGAAGCGCAGCCAGTGCCAATTTCAGCACGTCACCCGCGATGAACGGTGTCAGACCCCATTCAAGGATCGGCTTGTCCCAACCGTAAAGCTGACCCAGCCACAACAGGCCTGGAACATAGATGATTACATTGCCGATCAGCAGCGCCAGCGCCATCCAACCCATCGTCCGGTCCCAACCGCGCGTCGCCAGATACCCTAGCGCCATTGCCGCCAAAGCATAGCCCACCAGATAACCACCGGTGCCGCCCATCATATAGACCAGACCGTTATTTTCGGCATCAGAACCGGCAAATACGTTAAACCCAAGCGCGCCAACGGCCAGATAGGCCAGAATGGTGCCAAGACCCAAACGCGGGCCGTAGGCCGCACCAATGGTCAGCACAGCAAACGTGCCCATGGTCATTGGAACCGGCCACACCGGAATGCGGATCTTCGCGGCAATGGCCAGAACTGCAACGCCAAGAATTACCAATGCAATCTGCTTGATGCGCAATTGCGAACCCGACTGCGGGCCAAAAATATCGCTTAAAACCGGTCGTGCGCTAAGTGCAGACATGGGGCTTTCCCTCGTTTTATGTAACGTTGTTGGTCGTTTCGCCGCGCTTATCCCACGTCAGCCGATTTTCGGCAAGCGATGGCAGCGCTTACATTCCTTACAGATTGTCGCGCCTGAATGTGCTGATCATCCGATAGGCCTTGCGTGGCCCCTCTACGTCCCAAGTTGACGTCCATTCAGGATACGCGCTGAAATCATAAGACACTTCGTACCGGTCTGGCGGACACAGACAGGTTGTTCCGGGCGTCGGCGTGCCAAGCGGAATCGAGTGGAATGGTCGCATATCTTCGAACGCCACTTCGACGCTGTTGCCCGCACTCGCCCATACATAGCGCCGCGTCGCCTTCATTGACGTCCCTCCACGTGCTGGCGTCAAAACCCCATCTTCATCCTGAACCATCCGCGGCCCCGACCGTTTGAAGCTGGATTGCCCCGAAAACACATCCTCGCGCCCATCCTGATGGCGGATGACTCGTTCCAACACCCAACGCCCCTCTAGTGCGGCCAATGACGGCAACCCGCTCATTCCGTGCCCCGATAGGTCGCGACATAAGTATCCCCGTGCTCACCACGAAATCGCACGCCCGATCCATCAGCACTTACGTCTAACTCATAACAGTCCCAACCCTGCGACGGCGGCCACTGGCTGCAATACCGGTCGCCGCGCACTTCCCAGTTTCCCCAGGAATTCTCGCCCGCGTTGTAAAGCGTCCTCCCAGAGACGCGAAAATCCTGCCAAGCATCGTCGTAATCTACCACGCGCCCTTCCAAAGCGGCACGAATCCCGTCCCCGTCCTGCACCACCCAATCCTCGGCAAAAGCTGGCGAACCCATCAATATCAAGACTGCGAAAATCTGGCGCACGCGGCACTCCTTGTCCCTCACCGCCTGCCAGTCTAAACGCTGGGCGCGTGGAAGCGAAAGGCCCGAAAATGATCCCCAGATACGCCCGCCCGGAAATGACCGCTATTTGGTCGCCCGAAACGAAATTCCGCATTTGGTATGAAATCGAGGCCCACGCCTGCGACGCCATGGCTGATCTGGGCGTGATCCCCCGCGAAAACGCCGATGCCGTCTGGAAAGCCAAAGATGTCGAATTCGACGTCGCCCGCATTGACGAGATTGAAGCCGTCACGAAACACGACGTCATCGCCTTTCTGACCCATCTGGCCGAGATCATCGGCAACGACGAGGCCCGTTTCGTCCATCAAGGCATGACGTCGTCAGACGTTCTCGACACCACACTGAACGTCCAGATGGTCCGCGCCGCTGATATCCTTCTGGCCGATATGGACAAGCTGCTCGACGCTCTGAAACGCCGCGCGCACGAACATAAAACGGACGTCCGCATTGGCCGCAGCCACGGCATCCACGCCGAACCCGTCACCATGGGCCTCACTTTCGCGCGCTTTTACGCCGAGATGGACCGCAATAAGAACCGTCTGCAAAAAGCACGGTTTGAAATTGCCACTGGCGCAATTTCCGGTGCTGTTGGCACCTTCGCCAACATCGACCCGGCAGTAGAAGAATACGTCTGCGAAAAACTCGGCCTGCGCCCCGAGCCAATTTCTACCCAAGTCATCCCCCGCGACCGCCACGCAATGTTCTTTGCAACCTTGGGCGTCATTGCCAGCTCGATCGAAAACGTCGCCACTGAAATCCGCCATATGCAGCGCACCGAGGTGTTGGAGGCCGAGGAGTTCTTCTCGAAGGGCCAAAAAGGCTCCTCCGCCATGCCGCACAAGCGCAACCCGGTCCTGACCGAGAACCTGACCGGCCTCGCCCGCCTCGTCCGCATGACCGTGGTGCCCGCAATGGAAAACGTCACGCTTTGGCACGAACGCGATATTTCGCACTCTTCCGTTGAACGTGGCATCGGCCCCGATGCCACCGTCACCCTTGATTTCGCGCTGAACCGCCTGACCGGCGTCATCGAGAAACTCGTCGTCTATCCTGACAACATGATGAACAATCTCAATAAGTTCCGGGGCCTAGTTCATTCGCAACGTGTTCTCCTCGCCCTGACCCAAAAGGGCGTCAGCCGCGAAGACAGCTATCGTCTGGTGCAGCGCAATGCGATGAAGGTCTGGGAAGAAGGCGCCGACTTCATGACAGAACTTAAGGGCGACCCGGACGTTACCGCCGCAATGTCCGTAGCTGAAATCGAAGAAAAATTTGACCTCGGCTATCACACCAAACACGTCGACACCATTTTCAAGCGCGTGTTTGGCGAAGCCTGACACTCCGCAACGTGATTTTGACCTAAGGCCAACTCGTGCTACCTTCTGAATACGAGCAAGAAGGAGAGACCGATGAAGACCAAGTTGCTTCTGGCCACTCTGGCCCTGGCAATGTCGCCAACCCTCGCCATGGCGATGGGCTGCGGCTTTGGCCACGCAAAGGACGAACAGATTGTGATGTCCTGCGCCGTTGGGTCTGTTTATGACGCCGAGGCGCATCGCTGCGTCCCGACAACCGGCTAACACCATTCCCTCGTTAATAGTTTTGGGCGGTTCCCTAAGGGCCGCCCTTTTTCCTTTGGCGGCGTCCTTTTTCCTGACAACCGCCGCGCATGCCGTCGGGACCGAACAAGGCTCTGATGAGCCGCCCAAGCCCACCGAAACTACTCAGGACTGCGCCCATGGCACAATATGGGACGACAAGATTGAAGCCTGCGTGGCCCCCGAAGATTCGACCAACGATCAAGCCAGCCTCTATCTGAACGCGCGCGAACTTGCATGGGCGGGCCGTCTTGATGATGCTTCCCGCGTGCTGAACGTCATGCAGCCTTCCCATAAGGTTCTGACATATCAAGGCTTTGTGGTCCGCGCCGAAGCCAATTGGTCAAAAGCTGAAAGCCTTTACCAAGCCGCCCTCACCGCCAATCCAAACAACCTTCTGGCGCGTTCCTATTACGGTCAGGGCCTCGCTGAAAATGGCGATATTTCAGGTGCCCAAAACCAACTTAGCGAAATCCGCCAACGCGGTGGCCGCATCAGTTGGCCCGAAACCGCCCTGCGCCTGACGATTGAAACCAATTCAACCGCATATTAATTGCCCACAGTAGCCAAGTCTTAACCTCCCGCACGCTATCCCTTTGGCAATGGAGGCGTGAGGATGTCACTCGATTTGGCGCTGCCGGATATTCCGGCACTTGGGGCTGCTTTGCCGGTCGTGAATCTAAGCGGGCGTGAAAAGGCGGCAATTGTCGTCCGCCTTCTGCTGCAATCCGGCACGGTGCCCGCGCTCTCGGAATTGCCTGAAAGCCTGCAAACTGAACTGGCAGTGCAATTGGCCCGTATGACGCCCGTAAATCAGGATACAGTTCGCGCCGTCGCCTCAGAATTTTCGGAACAAATTGAACGCATTGGCCTCTCTTTCCCGACCGGGATTGATGGCGCGCTTGATCTGTTGGATGGCGTGATCAGCGCCAGCGCCTCCAGCCGCGTGCGCCGCATGTCCAGCGGCGATTTCAACGGCGACCCCTGGGAAACGCTGGACGCCGTCGAAAACGAACGCCTCGCCCCCATTCTGGAAAATGAGTCTCTGGAAGTCGCCGCCCTAGTCCTGTCGAAGCTGAAGGTCTCGAAAGCTGCCGATCTTCTCAGCCATCTGCCCGGCGAACTGGCCCGCCGAATTACCTACGCCGTGTCACTGACCGGGTCCGTTGCGCCCGAAGTCGTGCGTCGCATCGGCGTCAGCCTTGCAGAACAACTCGACACCCGCCCAGCCCGCGCATTCTCTGATGGACCGGTCACCCGTGTTGGTGCGATCCTGAACTATTCCCCGGCCTCAGTGCGCGACGATGTACTGACCGGCCTCGACAACGAAGATGCCGAGTTTGCAGAACAGGTGCGCAAAGCCATTTTCACCTTTGCCAACATCCCAGAGCGCGTTTCGCCGCGCGATGTGGCCCGCATCCATCGCGACCTCGAACAAGCAGACTTGATCACAGTTATCGCGGCCACCGAAGGCGACGATGCCAAAACAGTCGAATTCTTGCTTGAGCATATTTCTCAACGTATGGCCGAAAATCTGCGATCCGAAGGTTCCGAAAAAAAGGGCACAACTGTCAAAGATTGCGAAGAGTCCATGCGCCGTATCGTCAACGCAGTTCACAAACTCGAAGGCGAAGGCGAAATTTTCCTGACCGCAAACGATGCATAAGCCAAACACTCTCTGAACGCCTTGTGCCCCAGGGCCCGGACTTCTATCTAGGACACCATGAAACTGCCGTCCGGTTCTTATGGCTTCCGATAAAATCACACTTGCCAACCGCGTTCAAAATCTCGCTGCTTTAATGGTATTGCGCGGCGCGTTGTTGATACCCTATCGCGCCCGCGTGCCATTTGTTGGTTGGGTTATGAGCGCGCTTGTGGCTCCACTGTCTGGTTGGCGCAAACGTATCCGTGACAACCTGGCTCTTGCTTTGCCTGATCTGCAACCGTCTGAAGTAGAACGCATCGTTCGCGCAGTCCCTGACAACGCCGGTCGCACGTTGATCGAAATTTACTCTGGCGAAGCTTTTGTTTCGCAAGCCATGAACACTCCACAAAGCGGCCCGGGACTGGAAGCATTGCATTCAGCGCGAAAGGCTAACAAACCTGTTATCCTTTTGACCGCACACTTTGGTAATTATGATGCCATACGCGGGGCGTTGGTGCGTCAAGGCTTTCCCATGGCAGCACTTTACAAACCAATGCGAAACACCGGCTTCAACAAACACTACGTTGAGGCGATCTCTGCCATCGCCGAACCGGTATTTCCGACAAACAAAAAAGGGCTTTTTGCGTTAGCAAAACATTTGCGCGATGGCGGCATCATCGGCATTGTCGGCGACGTTGCAAAGCTCGGCGCGCCCGTTCAATCTTTTTTTGATCAACCGTCTCACACGCCGCAAACGGCTGCTGAATGGGCGCTGAAATTCAATGCCGCCCTCATTCCGGTATATGGACGACGCAAATCAGATGGCCTCAGTTTTGAAATATTCTTTGACGAGCCAATTCCGGCTTCGTCGCCGGAGGAAATGATGCAGACCTATAATGACAGCGTCGAAGCCATTGCCCGAAAATACCCCGATCAATGGTTCTGGGTCCATCGCCGTTGGAAGCTACACGACCATAGAGTGTTAGACAGCCAAAAAGACTGAAAACTCGATTTACTTGAGCTGCGCCGCACCAAGCATCGGACCGTAATTCGGCTGTTGGACCAAAACTGCAATCGGAGTGGTTGCAGGCACCTGAATAGATGCACGATACGTTCCGCGCCCGTTCCATTCTCCGATCTCAATCATCTGCCCGACAACGTTGTGATAGGTCAGCGTGCGTCCACGGTTTTCGCCACGGCGTATATCTACCGTTTCCTTTTCTCGGAATGTCGCAAGTTGAACCAATGCGCCTCCTGATGGCATACCGCTCTCTGCAGAAATTCGAACGGTAACGCGATTGCCGTTGCGCTCAAGCCTCACATCGGCGGCGTATGGCGTTTTCCAATGGTCTTCTAACAGCTCAAAAACCTTCATGGGCCGCGAACCCACTACATGATCGCGCCCACCAATGACCATTTGCGGCGTATAGATCGTACGTTTCCCGGCGGCATGTGAATAGCCGCGCTGGCGCACTGTATGAGCTGGATCGGCGAATTCATCTTTCCAACCAATATAGTCCCAATAATCGACATGCAGGGCCAATGCGATTACGTCATCGCGCTGCGCAATTTCGCCCAGCAATTTGTCAGCCGGCGGACAGGACGAACATCCTTGAGACGTATACAGCTCAACAACAACCGGGCTCTCAGCCACAGCCAATTCGGAAAAGCCAGCCCAAACCGCCGTTATGATTGCACTCATTCGCACCATATCTGTCATCCCAAACTTACGCCCACTCCGCAATTGTGAGTAACTCAGACCAACGCGCGATACCAATCAAGGTTTTGCGAGAGTGCGTTACAGAATCTTCACGACGCAAATTGTACACCATGGTATACAAAATCGACGCACCCCCCTTGCGCCACCCCCATTCATGGGAGTATTCCCGCGTCAAAACCAGCCGCATTTCTGCGAAAAACCCGGAGATTGCCCTATGCCCATTACCGTCGGCCACGATTCTTCCAACACCCGCAAAACTCTGTCTGTCGGCGCACAGTCCGTCGACTATTACTCTATCCCGGCCGCAGAAGCCGCAGGTCTCGGCTCATTCGCCCGCCTGCCCGCCGCCCTGAAGGTCGTGCTGGAAAACATGCTGCGGTTCGAAGATGCCAAGACGGTTTCGGTTGACGACATCCGGGCCTTTTCGGAATGGGCCGACAAAGGCGGCAAAAACCCACGCGAGATTGCTTATCGCCCTGCCCGCGTCCTGATGCAGGATTTCACCGGCGTGCCTGCCGTGGTCGATCTGGCCGCCATGCGCGACGGTATCGTGGCCCTTGGTGGCGACGCCGAAAAGATTAACCCGCTGAACCCCGTTGATCTGGTTATCGACCACTCGGTCATGATCGACGAGTTCGGCAATCCCCGCGCCTTCCAGATGAACGTGGATCGCGAATATGAACGCAACCTTGAACGCTACACCTTCCTGAAATGGGGCCAGTCGGCATTCAACAACTTCCGCGTCGTGCCACCGGGCACCGGCATCTGCCACCAGGTCAACCTGGAATACCTGTCTCAAGCCGTTTGGACCGACAAGGATCAGAATGGCAGCGAAGTTGCCTATCCCGACACCCTCGTTGGCACCGACAGCCACACCACAATGGTTAACGGCCTCGCTGTTCTGGGTTGGGGCGTTGGCGGGATCGAGGCCGAGGCCGCCATGCTCGGCCAGCCGATTTCCATGCTGATCCCCGAGGTTATCGGCTTTGAACTGACCGGTGCCATGGTCGAAGGCACCACAGGCACTGACCTCGTGTTGAAAGTCGTCGAAATGCTGCGCGCCAAAGGCGTTGTGGGCAAATTCGTCGAGTTTTACGGCAAAGGCCTCGACACGCTGCCACTGGCCGACCGCGCCACTATCGCAAACATGGCCCCGGAATACGGCGCGACCTGCGGTTTTTTCCCAGTCGATGGCGAAACGCTCCGCTACATGCGCACCACGGGCCGTTCAGAAGACCGCATCGCACTGGTCGAAGCCTACGCCAAGGAAAATGGCTTCTGGCGCGGCGATGATTATGCACCGGTCTACACCGACACTCTGACCCTCGACATGGGCACCATCGTCCCCGCCATCTCCGGCCCAAAGCGCCCACAGGACTACGTTGCCCTGAACGCCTCGAAATCGGCCTTCACCAACGAGATGGAGAACACCTTCAAACGCCCCATGGGCAAAGAAGTGGCCGTCGATGGCGAAGACTACACGATGAATTCGGGCAAGGTCGTGATCGCCTCGATCACGTCGTGCACCAACACATCAAACCCCTATGTGATGATCGGCGCGGGCCTCGTCGCCCGCAAAGCACGCGCCCTTGGTCTTGATCGCCAGCCTTGGGTTAAAACATCTCTGGCCCCCGGCAGCCAGGTCGTCTCGGCCTACCTAGAAGCCGCCAACCTGCAAGAAGACCTCGACGCCATCGGCTTCAATCTGGTCGGCTATGGCTGCACGACCTGTATTGGTAACTCTGGCCCGATCCAGCCCGAGCTTTCCAAAGCCATCGCCGACGGCGATCTGGTGGCCACTTCGGTCCTGTCCGGCAACCGCAACTTCGAAGGCCGGATCAGCCCGGATGTGCGCGCCAACTATTTGGCCTCACCACCGCTGGTCGTCGCCTACGCGCTGGCTGGCACCATGGACATCGATCTTACAACGGAACCGCTGGGTCAAGACCAGAACGGCAACGACGTCTACCTGAAAGACATCTGGCCAACTCAGGCCGAGATCGCGGAACTGGTTGAAGCCACCGTTACCCGCGAAGCTTTCACCTCGAAATATGCCGAAGTCTTCACCGGCGACGAGAAATGGCAATCGGTCGAAACCACCGACAGTCAGACCTACGACTGGCCCGCAACGTCGACCTATGTCCAAAACCCACCCTACTTCCAGGGCATGAGCAAAGACCCCGGCGTTATCTCCAATGTCGAAAACGCACGGGTACTGGCCATCCTTGGCGACATGATCACCACCGACCACATCTCACCGGCCGGTTCGTTCAAGGAAAGCACACCGGCAGGCCGCTATCTGACTGACCGTCAGGTCGCCCCGCGCGAGTTCAACTCCTACGGATCGCGCCGCGGCAACCACCAGATCATGATGCGCGGCACCTTCGCCAACATCCGCATCAAGAACGAGATGCTGGACGGTGTTGAAGGTGGTTATACCCTTGGTCCCGACGGCGAACAGGCGGCAATCTACGACGCCGCCATGGCCTACCAGGAACAGGGCACACCGCTGGTGATCTTCGGCGGCGAACAATACGGCGCCGGTTCAAGCCGTGATTGGGCCGCCAAAGGCACCGCGCTTTTGGGGGTCAAAGCAGTGATCGCCGAAAACTTCGAACGTATCCACCGCTCGAACCTGGTCGGCATGGGCGTAATCCCGTTCGAATTCACAAATGGCGACAGCCGCAAATCTCTGGGCCTGAAAGGCGACGAAATCGTCTCTATCACCGATCTTGAGGGCGACCTGAAACCACTGTCGAACGTGCCCTGCACGATCACCTTTGCTGACGGATCAACCAAAGACATCGAGATCAAGTGCCGGATCGATACCGCCATCGAAAAAGAATACATCGAACACGGCGGCGTTCTGCACTACGTCCTGCGCGATCTGGCCGCGTCCTAAAGCGACCTATATTCAAGACAAAGGCCGGGCTTCGCTCCCGGCCTTTTTTTGGGCAATGCGCCATTGTTCACCGCATTGATATGACTTTGGAAACAATGCATTAAACCTTTGACCAGCAACCCCGCCTGACCTACGGTCAAACTGAAGAAACAGGGGGACTACCATGAGAATTTTCACCACTTTGGTGCTTGCCGCGACGGTGATGACAGCATCGGCATTTTCCGCGACTGCGGATGAAGGTGCGAATGTAACAGTAAATCAAGAGCCAAATAATTCTGACTGGGACCTAGTTGTGAGAGTAAGAGTCGAGTCAGAGACCTCCAAACCCAGAAACATCCTTCGCGGTTCGCAGCAGGCAAGAGGTACGATAGACGAAAATGCCAGTGTCGTGCGCTTCCGGCTCGAACTAAAAGATTGAGAATAAGTTTAGCTCGACCAGCACTTGCGGTGATACCGGAGGCTACAAATCGCCCGCCCTGATCGGTGGGCGTAGTTGTGTCTAAGGACTGCATCAAGACTCTTTGAAAGTACCTAATCAAATAGAAGCCCCGCAGGTTAATTCCAGCAGGGCTTTTTCTTTGAGCATGGCGGAATTGACGTTAACTTGGCCAACAAGGGGTACGCCTATGAAGTCCAACAGAAACCGAACCTACCTGATGATCATCGCGCTGCTGATGCTCTCCGGCGCCCTTATCCTCGTCGCTTACAACACCGCCACCCCCGGCTTCTGCCCGACCTACCCCGTCCTGAACCAACCCGCCTGCGTCATTGTATCGATCTACTTCGCTGGGATGCTCGGGGCGCTTTCCATGACCGGAGCAGTGAGTGTCTGGCTTTTCTACGCTTGCACCACGCTTGCGCTTTTTACCGGTTTGGGTTTCAGCGCGTTTGAGCTTACGACCGACGGCCACCAATGCCCGCAACTCTGGGGCATTCCGGTTCCTCTGTGTTTTACGGTCCCTCCAATGATGCTCCTGGCTCTTTTTTTGGGAAACGATGGTCGCAAAGAGTCGCTACCAGACTGAGCCTCAATCTGCGATTCTCAGCCCTGAGCATGCTTAACGGCTAAGTAGAACTGTGCCATTCGCTGTTTCCACACAGACATTTTTGCCCCCAAATTCCCAGAATTGTTTCCAATTCCAACGTTACCAACCGCGAAACCCATTGTTTCCTCGCCCGACAAGTCGCCAACGTCCATAGATAACGCGTGTAAGTTCTGGGGGTTGTAATGAGTATAGATCAAATCACCGATACGATTCGGGCTGTGGCCCGATCTCTGCCAACGCGTCTGCCACCACTTGAAGGCGGCGCGCTAATTTTGCTGTATGGGATTTGGCTATTCGGCTGAGGCTTCGGCCAAAGCAGGACGAATACGCTTTTCCATAATGTCAGCAGTTATCGGCCCGGCAAAGCGCAGGACAACCCTGCCTTTGCCGTCGATGACGAATGTCTCGGGTACACCGTAGACACCCCATTCAATGGCCATTCGCCCACGCGGATCGGCTCCAACCCCTTCATAAGGGTTTCCCAATTCCGTCAGGAAAGACTTCGCCTTACCGACATCATCCTTGTAGTTGACCCCATAGACCGGCAAGCCCTCATCGGCCATGGTCATCAACTGCGGATGCTCAACCCGACACGGCGCGCACCAGCTTGCCCAGTAGTTCACTATTTTCGCCCCTGGCGCATCCAGCAATTCGCGTGCAAACGGCGTCAGCCCAGCCATCGGATCAAGGTCAATCACAGGTGCCGGGGACCCGATCAGGGTCGAGGGCAAAGCATCCGGGCTGGACCGGAACATGCCTCCCAGAAACAAACCTGCCAGCGCCACAAAGAACAGGGGCGGCAAAATAGCCAATGGCGGCAACTTAGCCATCGCTCCAATGCTCCTCGGCCTCTTTCAGCGCCTCTCGGACCCGACGGGACTGGGCGACACTCAGCCAGACAATGGCAATCAAAAGGCCCAACGACACACCATAGGCCAACCCGACTTCAACTGCATATCTTCCAAGGTCAGGCATCACGCAGCCCTCTGTCTCAGGGTGATTGCGTGAATGCGGCGTTTGCGGATTTCAGTTCTAGTCCGCATCAGCACCAACGCCACGAACAAAAGAATGAAAGCGGCGATGCAGACCAGCAAAGGCAACCAAAAAACGTCAGAAATATTCTCTTCTTTATCTAGCGAAAGACTTGCACCCTGATGCAGTCCCTGGTTCCAGAAATTCACCGCATAGCGTGACAAAAATGCGAAGACCGAACCTACCAGACTCAAGATACTTGTCAGATCAGCCGCTGTATCCGGGTCCTCGATCGCCGCCCAAAGCGCAACATATCCAAGATAGAACAGGAACAAGATCAGAAACGACGTCAAACGGGGGTCCCAGGCCCAAAACGTGCCCCACATGGGCTGCCCCCAGATCGCACCAGTCAGCAATGCCATCAATGTCATGACGATACCCACCGGGGCTGCAGCTTTAGCTGCCAGCGCTGACACGTGATGCCGCCGGATCAGCCAGACCAGCGACGTCACCAGCATCATTACCCAGATATTGATCGCCATCATGGCCGAGGGCACATGCAGATAGATAATTTTCACTGTCGATCCCTGCCGGTAATCGTCCGGCGTGCCGAAAAATCCCCAGATCAGACCAACCGCAAGCAAAACGCCAGACACGGCAAAGGCCGGCCCAACCACCCGGTCGGTCACAGCCATGAAACGGCGAGGATTTGCATATTCCCAAAGCGACATGAAAGCTATCTATCCCCGCTCTCCAGGTCCCACAATACACGACCCCGTGGGCAGATCATCGCAGGTTGATCCGCAAAACGGCGGCCCCCGCAAATGGCAACAGCGCCACGCACCCCGCCGTAATCCCCGCCAGCAATGTCAGGGGCACATCTCCACCCAATCCCTCTGCCCCGCGACGCACAGTTTCAGCCCCGAAAATCAATGTCGGAATATAGAGCGGCAGAACCAAAAGCGACAAAAGCAATCCGCCGCGCTTCAACCCAACCGTCAGAGCCGCACCAAAGGCCCCGATCACTGACAACGCAGGGGTTCCAATCGCCAGTGACAAGACCAGCCAGACATAACCCTCGCCCGGAAGATTCAGGAAAATTGCGAACGCCGGTGCCGCCAGCGTCAGTGGCAATCCCGTCGTGATCCAATGCGCAAGCGCTTTCACCGCCACCAATGCCTCTAGCGGCAAAGGCGACGTGGCCAACAATTCCAACGACCCGTCTTCGAAATCGGTCGCGAATATCCGATCCAGCGACAACAGACAGGCAAGCAATGCCCCAAGCCACAATATTCCCGGCCCTATGGGACGCAATACGGCTTCAGACGGCCCAACCCCAAAAGGCACCAGAACCGTAACGATCAGGAAAAACACCAATGCCAACCCAAAGCCACCACCTGCTCGCACCGCCAAACGTAAATCCCTGACCAAAAGCGCCTTCATGTGAACGCCTCGTCAAAGGTCCCGCGCCGAGCTCCACGCGCTTTAAACGACGAGATATCAATTTCGCGCGCCGCAATGCCCAGGTCGATGTGGGTGGCGATCAATGCACAGCCACCCCCCGCCAAATGGCGCTCCAACACCGCTCCAAACAACGCGACCGCGTGTACATCCAGCGAAACCGTTGGTTCATCAAGCGCCCATACCGGCCGCCCTGTCACCAACAATCGCGCCAATCCCAACCGGCGCTTCTGCCCGGCCGACAATGCCTGTGCCGGACGCTCGGCTAAATCAACCAGGTCGAACCCTTCCAGCGCAGCCATCACACCAGACATTCCAAACATGCCCGCCCAGAACGTGAGGTTTTCAGCCACCGTCAACGTGCCTTTGATCCCATCGGCATGACCGGCATAAGCGATACTGTCCGGTGCAATTTCGATCACGCCGGTGTCAGCGGCCTGCAACCCCGCAATCGTGCGCAAAAGCGTCGTCTTGCCCGACCCGTTCGGTCCACGCAGAACGATGGCCTCGCCAGCACCAACCTGAAACTCCACGCCGTCCAGAACCGTCAACCCACCCCGGGCACAGCTCAAACCACTCACTTTCAGCACTGCATCAACCATCGACAAAGGCATGGCCCAAACCACCGATATTGTCCACGACCCAGTAGCGCCTAAAATTTAAGTAAAATTGTGCTTTCTTTTTGGGGAAAATACTCCCGCCGGAGGCATAAAAATTAGGCCTCTCAAACTGGCAATGCCGCCAGAGCAACGCGACGCCCCTCACCCAAAAGCACGTTATAGGTCCGGCAAGCCTGTGGCGTCGCCATGATTTCAACACCAATCCCTGCCGCTTCCACTGCCTCGCGAAAGACCGCCGGTATGTGGGCGATGTCCGCGCCGGTGCCAACCAAAACCACATCCAGCTCGCCAGCTGCCGCCACCAGCCCGGCGCTATCGTCAAACCCGCCCCAGGACACAGCACCAGAACCCATAATCAACACAGCCCCATCCTGCACTTCACCACCAAGACGGAAGAAACCGACCCCATAACCGTCTACCGGCACAGCGTCGGTATATGTCACTTCGTTGACGCGCATCACGACCTCCTCAATCCCAAAACGGAATGCCCATTATCGCCGAAGCCGCAATGATCACATAGGCCGTCGTTCGATAGTATTTCTCGACCTCCGGGCGGAACATCACGGCGCCAATCCAATTCCCGAACAAATACGGCACAATCATCAAGATGCCCGTCGCCACTGCCGCCAAGACAAGCAATCCCCCCAGCCACAACACACAGACCAGAATGATATCTGCAACAATCAGATAAAGCGTCAGATTGGCGCGCACCACTTTGGCCGGAAGGGTCGACGCCATGTATAACATGATCACAGGCGGACCCGGCAAACCCACCGCTCCGGCAAAAAGCCCACCCAAGGCGCCGGTGCCAAAGATCATCGCGCGGGTCAGTTCTCCGCGATAGCGCACACCCAAAATAAGCAAGGCCAATAGCCCCACAGCGACCAGCGAAACGCTTCACCTGAACACATCCGGATGCACCAGTGACAACAAATATATACCCACCGGAACCGCAAGCATTGCTCCGGCCCCCAAACGCAATACATCGCCGGGTTGCCCCTCTCGCAACGCGCGCCGCACGTGGATTAGCGGCGCTGTCAAATCGATGATCATCAACGCTGTCAGGGCTTCAAACGGCCCCAGAACCTGTGCCGCAAACGGCAGAAACACCATTGCAGTACCAAATCCGGTAAAGCCACGGACTATGCCTGCCAGCAGGGCTCCAACTCCGATCAGCCAAAGCCCTGACGTCGCCAGAGCTTCTGCCAATGGCTCAAGCATCTATATTCGCGAATTGAGTTCCAGCACCGCCGCCGCCAGGACCACCTGCATCCGGCTTGGACCAGTCGCGCTTGACGCCCAGGAACAGAACCGCGCTTTTAGCGACATAGACCGAGGAATATGTGCCAACAATCACACCCCAGGTGATCGCGAATACAAAGCCACGGATCACATCGCCACCCAGAATCAGCAACGCAATCAACGCCAACAGCGTCGTCACCGATGTCATCAATGTCCGCGACAAAGTCTCGTTCACAGACTTGTTCATGACGTCCTGCAACGGCATCTTCTTGAACTTGCGCAAGTTCTCTCTCAGCCGGTCAAAGATCACCACCGTGTCGTTGATCGAATAGCCGACAATGGTCAAAAGTGCGGCAATCGTCGCCAAATCAAATCGGATCTGCAAAAGACTGAACACGCCGATGGTTAAAATGACGTCGTGGAACAAAGCCGCCACGGCCCCAACAGAAAACTGCCACTCAAACCGCAACCAGATGTAAATCAGGATCGCCGCCAGTGCCGCCAGAACCGCAATCACTGCCGTCTGGATCAGTTCGCCGGACACTTTTGGCCCCACGGATTCCACCGAAGCAAAGGTGATGCTCGGATCCACCGCCTGCAAAACCACCAGAATTTCATCGATGACGACACTGGTCACACTTTCCTGACCATCCTGCGCCTGAATACGGATCATGGAGACATGCTGGTTTTCGTCAAATGTCGGGTCGAAAACCTCGGAAATCGACACATCCCCAAGGTTCAGGCTTTCAACCGCATCACGATATGCACCCACATCCACCGCCTGAGCCGCATCCGTCCGAACAGTCGTGCCGCCCCGGAAATCGATGCCGAAATTCAGGCCGACGAATATCCACAACAGGATCGAAGCGATCATTGCGACGATCGAAAATCCCATGGTGATCTTCACATGGCGGAAGAAGTCGATGTTTGTTTCGCTTGGAACAAGTTTCAATCTCATGACATCAAACCTCGATTGTCTTCGGGCGTTTGCGTTCAAACCACATGACAATCAACAGCCGCGTCACAAAGATGGTGCAGAAGACCGAGGTCATGATTCCGATCCCCAGCGTCACCGCGAACCCCTTAACCGGCCCCGATCCCAGGGCAAACAGGATCGTCGCAGTGATAAACGTGGTGATATTGGCATCGATGATCGCACTCAAAGCCCGCTCATAACCCAATTCAATCGCCCGGCTCGGCCCCTTCGCCGACTTCAACTCCTCGCGTATCCGCTCGAAAACCAGCACATTGGCGTCCACCGCCATACCAATGGTCAGGACGATCCCCGCAATGCCCGGCAATGTCAGCGTCGCACCAATGGCCGACAGTATTCCGAACAGCAACGCAACGTTCAGCACCAGCGCGATATTGGCAAATATCCCGAATAATCCGTAACTCAGCGTCATGAATGCAAGCACCGCCGCGAAGGCTACCAAACAGGCGATGCGTCCAGCATCAATGCTGTCTTGACCCAACTCCGGCCCAATGGTTCGCTCTTCCAGAAACGTCATTTCTGCTGGCAGTGCACCTGCCCGCAACAATATCGACAACTGCGTCGAGCTCTCAACCGTAAAATTCCCGGTGATTTGCCCCGATCCACCCATAATCGGCTCGTTAATCCGCGGCGCCGTTATTACCTCGTCATCCAAAACGATGGCAAACAAGGCCCCGGTGTTCTCTGCAGTGAACTGCCCGAACACCCGCGCGCCCGAGGGATTAAACCGGAACGTTACAGAAGGCAGTCCGTTCTGATCAAACCCAGGCTGCGCATCCACCAGATCGTCGCCGGACAGCACGGCAGTTTCTTCCAGCAGATAAAACTGGCTCGAGTCGTCAAGATCCGGCAGCAGGATTTCACCCGGGGCAGCAACCGTCTGCGATCCAGCAAATGAAATCACCGGATGAAATGTCAACCGCGCCGTCGTTCCAATGAGATCTTTCAGCTCGCCGGCAGATCCAATGCCCGGCACCTGGATCAAAATCCGTTCGGCACCCTGTCGTTGAATGGTCGGTTCACGCGTGCCAACTTCATCCACACGGCGGCGAATGATCTCTAATGATTGCTGAAGCGTGCGGTTATCCGTAGCCAGCTTTTCGGCCTCGGATAGCGTGACGATCAACCGATTGCCCTGCCCGGCCACATCAATGTCAAAGGCGCCAATCCCGGTCAGACTGGCAACCGGCTGTGCCAAGGCACGCACTGCTGCCACTGCTGCGTCCAACCCGGCCGCGTTTGAAATCTGGATATGCAATTCACCTTCAGGCGCCGTGCGATCCCGTTCGACAAAGCCAATCTGATCACGCAACGGCACCAGCGCATCGCGCGCCAGAAACCAGTAACCATCCATCCGTTCAACATAGACGTCTTCCAGATGAACCTCGGCCAGCAAATGCGCACCACCGCGCAAATCAAGCCCCAGATTGACCAGCGAATTGGGCAAATAAGACGGCCACTCTGACGCCGCCACCAACCGTTCTGGCGTCTCGCCCAAAACTTCGATCTCGGCCAGCGCATCATTGTGATGCTCAACCCGCGTATAGAAACCATTCGGAAATGCGAAAAGGATCCCGGCAAGACAAACCGTCCAGATCAGGACGCGCTTCCAGGCTGCAATCTGAAGCATGAAAGCCCCTTAGTTTTTGTTGGCCGGCTCGGTCTTCGAACGTACCTGGGTCAGCGTATGCTTGACGACACGCACATTCACGCCTTGCGAAATCTCAACTTCGATTTCACCGTCGTCTTTAACTTTGGTCACTTTGCCCAACAAGCCACCGGCAGTCACAACTTGGTCACCACGGCGCACTCCGTCGACCATCGCCTGATGCTCTTTCAGTTTCTTTTGCTGCGGCCGGATCAGCAGGAAATACATGATACCGAAAATCAGCACCATCGGGATGACGAGCGAGGTGAAAACATCCCCGCCGCCAGCGGCCTGAGCATAAGCAGGCGTGACGAACATGGCTTTTAATCCTTGTTGTTATAAGGGCGCGTTGCCCCCTGTTTGACGTTGGCGCAGACCCTATCTGTGGGCGAATTGGTTGGCAAGCAAGGGAGCATGCTAAAAACACCACCTTTTGCGCTTGAATGATCCGCGCTCATGCCGCCAAATCACCCCATAATCGCGCCGCGCCATCCCGTCACCCCAAGACTAAAGCAGATCCCATGCAGCCACTGCGCATTGACAATAAGACCGCCCGCCAACTTTGGCTGCAATTGCAAGGGCTTGGGCAAACGCCAACCGGCCAGCCGGATGTCCTTCAGACCATCAAGAGTCTCGGCTTCGTGCAACTGGATTCCATCCAGGTCGTTGCCCGTGCGCACCACCACATCCTTTGGAGCCGCAACCAAAACTATCGCGAACCGATGCTCGACAAACTTATGGCCAAAGATCGGGCCATATTCGAACATTTCACACACGACGCATCTGTCATCCCCATGGAGTTTTTGCCCATGTGGCAAAGACAATTCAGCCGCATGAAAGCACTCTATGACCGTTCCGGTTGGTTCAAGGGCTTGCCGGACGAAGCAGCGCGCGAGGTCATCAAAGATCGCATTCGCACCGAGGGTGCCCTGTCCACCAAATCCTTCAACAGCACAATTGACGGCTCAAAGGAAATGTGGACGCGCCCGCCGCACAAGATGGCGCTGGATTACATGTGGTATGCGGGCGAGCTCGCCACCTGCCATCGCGTCAATTTCACCAAATTTTACGATCTGGCAGAGCGAATTTTCCCCGAAAACCTGCATAAAGCCAATATGCCCGAGGCCGATCAGATCGACTGGCTCTGCAATGCCGCGCTCAACCGCATGGGGTTCGCCGCGCCCGGCGACATCCAACGTTACTGGGACGCGGTCACATCCGACGAAGTCAAAGACTGGGTCAGCACCAATCAAAGCTCGCTTGTTCCCGTTCAAGTCCAATCCGCAGACGGCGAATGGGTTGATAGACTTGCAACCGCTGACATCGAAGAACGTTTGGCCGACCTTCAGCCCACAACATCTCGGCTGCGCATCCTCAATCCCTTCGATCCGGTCATACGCAATCGCAATCGCCTCAATCGGCTGTTCGGCTTTGAATATCGCGTCGAAATGTTCGTCCCCGCCGCAAAACGGGTTTGGGGCTACTATGTTTTCCCAATTCTCGAAGGCCGCCGGTTTGTCGGGCGCATCGAAATCAAAACCGACCGCAAGGCATCAACCCTGAACGTCATCAACTTTTGGCCCGAAGACCGCGTCAGATGGCCAGCATCACGCCATGAGAAACTCGCAGCTGAACTTGATCGTCTACGCCGTTTTGTTGGATTTGATAAAGTCCAGTGGAGCCCGTGATAACAGAAAGTTATACGGCGGTCTTAATGTCAAATAAACCGCCGCTTCCAAACAGGCTCCGGCCTACCAGGCCTTAGACCCCAACAACCGCTCACCAAGCTCTGTCAGCTCCGCCGGCTTTACATTTTGCTTTTCCCAATCCCGTGGATCACCCGGAAAATCAGGACGGTCCGGCGGCTCTATATCGTGCCAAAGCCGCACGCGCTCGTCCTTTTCAGCATGGTTACTTGGTTCAGCCGGATGCATCGAAATATATTGCGCCAAGCGCACTTTATTCTTAGAAATATTCGGTCGCACGCCATGGGCCAGAAGCGAATTGAAGATCATCAGATCGCCCGGGTTCAGCGAAATATTCTCGCGTTCGATCCCGTCCATGTCCGGCAAAAGCGGATTGCGGTCATCAGGCTGTGTCTTCACCCACTGGTCGAAATGCTCGAACAAGTAAGGCGCACACTGAAACCCACCGGTTTCATCGTCCTGAATATCCAGACTTAAGACGCCCTGAACCCCGATCGGTGGCGGATCAAGCGCAGTATTCACATCCCAATGAATAAACCCGTCCTTGGATGTCGCCCCCTTCTTGGGAACGTTCAAATTGGCGCGGTCGATGGTCACCCAAAGGTCAGTCCGATCCCAGATATCCACAAAGGCATCGTAAACACGCTGGGTCTGCCGGTTATCCCAAAGCGCCTGATGGTGATAAATCTCGACCATGCCCGCATTGTTCAACTCTGCACGTACATGAGCGCGCCGTTGGGGCGCATACCAGGTTGACGGATCGCTCGGATCCTTTTCGTCAAACTCCCACAACACATCTGCCAGAGCCTTTGCCTGCGCAGCCGGAACGGCATTGCGCACAATCACGAACCCTTTGGTGATCCAATGGGTCCAATCATCTTCTGACAGAACCCTAAGCGGCAGCTCTTTTTTGATGTCCTTAAGCTGCGTGGTCAGTTCTGCACTGACCGGATGGCTGATATCGTCGGCGTTTGGTTGCATATTCGTGTCCTCTCCCTTGCAGAAAGTTGACCCCTAATTCACCGGTTTGTCCAGAATCCTGTCGAACTGCATGATCAATTCGTCAGAACCGCAACCGCGCCCCGCTATCGCCATCAAAGAAGTAAAGATGGCTAGGGTCTAACGTGATGCCAGCTTCTTGCCCGTCCGATATTTCAAATTCCTTCGGCATCTTCACGACTAATGGCGTGCCTTCCAGCCGTAAGGTGACCAGCACCTGATCGCCCGTCATCTCGACCGTGTAGACATCCGCATCAAGCAATCCTTGGCCGGCCTCTACGATATCGCAGTCCTCTGGACGAAACCCCAGTGTCACTGATTTGGAATCCGGCGCACTGTCAACATTCGCGCTAACGCCCTTTGCTTCAAACGTTCCATTCGAAATGGCACCATTAACAAAGTTCATTGGCGGTGATCCCATGAAACCTGCAACGAACAAGTTCGCCGGATCCGAATACACCTCTTTCGGGGTTCCAAGCTGTTGTAAAATCCCGTCTTTCATGATCGCAACGCGATGCGCCAGGGTCATAGCCTCAATCTGGTCGTGGGTGACATAGATCGTCGTAATCCCCAGTTCACCCTGCATATGCTTAAGTTCTGCGCGCATATTCCCACGCAGTTTGGCGTCCAGATTGCTCAGCGGTTCATCCATCAAAAAGACCGATGGCCGCCGGATAATAGCCCGCGCCAAGGCTACCCTCTGCCTTTGACCACCAGATAATTGGCCGGGATAGCGCTCCAGCAACTCGCCCAGCTCCACCTGATCCGCCGCCGCACGAACCGCAGCCGCCATCTCGTCAACTGGCGTCTTGGCAACTTTCAGCGGAAACCCGATATTTTCGGCCACGGTTTTGTGCGGGTAAAGCGCGTAAGACTGAAACACCATCGCAATGTCACGATACTTAGGAAGCACATCGGTGACATCGTTGTCACCAATCAGCAGATCGCCTGACGATATGCTTTCCAGCCCGGCAATCATGCGCAGCGCCGTAGATTTCCCACAGCCCGACGGGCCCAGCAAAACCAGAAACTCGCCCGCTTCCACCTCTAACGAAAAGTCCTTCAACGCATGAAAGGATCCATAGAATTTGTTCATGTCACGAATGGTGATCGCCTTGGCGTCGCCTGTGATTTCAGCGGTCATAGTCGCTACCCTTTTACAGCCCCGACAAGGAGCCCTTTCGAGATATATTTTTGTAAGACAATGGCCAGAATGACGACCGGAATGATCATGACGATAATTGCGACCGACATGGACCACCACAAGATGCCACGTTCACCCGCATTCATTGCTGCCACCAAAAGCGGCATGGTCTGCGCCTTGGTTGTCGAAAGGAACAGCGCCAACAAGTATTCGTTCCAACTAAGGATCATCACCAACAACGTCGTCGCTGCCAATCCGGTGCGCGACAGTGGCAACACAATCTCGCGGAAAGTGCCAATCATCGTGGCCCCGTCCAACTGCGCACTTTCTTCCAGATCGCGTGGGATCGAGTTGAAGAAATCATACATCAGCCAAACCACAATCGGCATGTTGACCACGGCGTAAGTGATGATGATCGCTATGTGGGTGTCCAACAGGCGCACGGACTGGAACATCATGTAAATCGGAACAACCACAACAATCGGCGCCAGAATGCGCTGCGAGATGATCCAGAACAGAATATCACCGTTGTGCAGTCGGAATTGATACAGGTTCCCCACCGCCCGCGCCAGGAAAAAGAACAGCGCAATGGCAACCGCCATCGCCAACCGCCAGTCCATCTCGTAGACACCAATTGCTACACCGGTCATCGCCAGCAAAAACACGAAGAACAGGATCGTAATCAGGTTCGGGGCATAAACGACGCGACTTAAAGCATAGGCCGCCATCGATCCGATCAATACCGACAGCCCGGTGGCCGACAGCGAAATGACGATCGAATTGAAATAGGCCCTGAGCGTATCTTCATAGTCGATGACAAAAAGCTCTTTCCACGCATGCAAACTCGGCTGAAAATCTACCCATGGGATGAAGAAAGGCCCCTGATTAACGTCCGCGGCATCCTTGAAAGACGTGATCACCAGCCAATAGATCGGGAACAGCACGAAGGCCGACCAGATTAGCAGCATTGAATACAGCACGATCTTGGTCGCCGTCGATTTCTGCCCAATGGCCGGGGCCTCAAAGATGCTGCGTTTGCGGGTCAATGGTTGACTCATCTCTGTTTCCTAATCCGCGCAAGCACCACAAGGTTAAAGAAAGACACACAGATCACGACAGTGAGGAACAACAGGATATAGGCGATGGCCGAAGCTGAACCCAAATCCAGACTTCGCCATGCATAATAGGCTTGAAGCGATACAGACTCGGTCGCAATTCCGGGGCCGCCCGACGTCATGATGTTCGGCAAATCAACGATTTTGAATGCCTCAATAGCGCGGATCAGCATGACCGTTGCTGCAATGGGCAAGACGTGCGGCCAGGTAATTTCCTTGAAGCTCTGCCAGGGACCGGCCCCATCCAGCTCGGCGGCTTCTGTTAAGTCTCGCGAAACGCTTTCAAATGCCGCCAACATCATGATGAAGACAAAAGGTATCCACTGCCAACTATCGGCAATCACGATGAAAATTCGCGCTGCCCAAGGATCGGCTGCCCAGGCAAAGTTACCCAAGCCAATCCATTGCCAGACCTCGGAAAACGGGCCTTTGGTCGTGTCGGCCATCATGCGAAAAGTGTAGCCAACTCCAATGGGCGTGATCATCATCGGAACAAAGAAAATAACCCGAAACGCGGTCTTGCCTCGAATGCTCTGCGAACAAGCATAGGCCAGCGCAGTGCCAATCAGAAACTGAACACCACATCCAACCAAAACGTAAAACAGCGTGGTGCCAACCGTCCCAAACAGATTGCCGCTCAGCAAGGTGCCCGCGAACATCCACGTCAAAGCCAAGCCCATCGCAAGCGTGATCACGCGTCCGACAAATCCAAACCAGGTGAAGTGACTGCGTACATATTTGGTGATCCACCAAAACAAGGCCGCACTCGCCGACAGTCCGAATATCCAGCCCAAGATGGAAACCTGTGAGAACGTTCCAATCAGATGAAACTGTTCAGAACCGAAAAATTGCTTGTCGAAATTGCGCCATCCGACAAAGCGCACCTTGAAACCACCTGCCGAAAATCGAATGCGCGCAAACGCCATGATTAACGACGCAACAAGTGGGAAAATTGAGAAAATCAGAATCAACGTCACCGCAGGTGCCAGAAACAGCCGACCCATATGTCTGTCGAGCCATTCGTTCATCGTGGTCTCCGTGGTGCGTTGACTGAGAAAGACGTGAGGCAGGCGGACCATGCGATCCGCCTGCCTCTTGGGAGAGACTTAGTTCGTGATGCCCAGAGACAGCGAATAGATTGCTGCCTGGTCTTCGCGACCAAAGTCATCAGTAATTTCTTCCCAACCTTCTTCGATGTTGGCCAGAGCCTGCTCAACGGTGATTTCACCGGCAAGATAACGGGCCAACTCGCGGTCAAGTACCACACCGGTGTACTGCTGCGCACCCGGAATGCGGAAATCTGACGCCATGTTCGGATGGTTCAGGCTTTCCTTGATCGCACTCAGATAGTTCTCGGCGGATGCTTCACTGAAGCCTGCCTCGACCCATGCGGCCGTATCCTCAAGCTGCGAGTTCCGATACGGGTTGTAGCCGGTCCAGCCCATAGTCACGTCCACATTCGACTGTTCTGCCTGGTTCATGTAGCTCAGAAAGTCGTATGCCGCCTGCTTCTTCTGATCATCCAGCGTCGCCGAAACGGCACCGGTCCAACCACCAAAGGCCGCAAACGGAGCGAAGTTCACACCATCAACCGCATGTGGGCAAGAATTGGCATCACAGGCAACAAGTTCGCCTGAAGCAGTATCAAGCATTTCCATTGAACCCGGCATGATGATCGCGCCAACTTTGTCCTTGATCTGGCTGCCTTCTTCGATGGAAAGCGGGCCGATATCGCCCCAGTCGATGACCATGCCGCAACGTCCGGCAAGCGCCAAAGACCGCGTATCGCCAATGTCGTGGTTCAGAACATCGGGTGGGTTGAATGCGACCGAAGCATTGAAGACTTCAAACGCTTTCTTCCAGGCATCGTTGTTAATCTTGGGCTTCATCGTGGCAGGGTCAAAGTAAAGCCCCTCGCCGGTGCCTTTCGACTGAACCATGCTTGCCGCAACGGATTGGATAGCAAAGTAACTCTGCGCGTTCCGCTTCATGAACGTGCATGATCCGTAGTCCGGCTCGCCATCGCCATTCATGTCCTTGCCATGGATAGCTGCACCAACTTCAAGGTATTCTTCCCAAGTGCGTGGCGGCTCCAATCCATTCTCTTCGAAGACGTCCGTCCGATAATACATCATCTGGAAGTCGCCATCGATTGTGATGAAGTATGTCGAGCCTTCAACCTTCTGATTAAAGTCACGGAAGTAAGGCGCGATGTCCTGAAGATCGATCTTGTCGTCGGCAGCGATATAGGGATCAAGGTTTTCAACCAGACCACCGGCAACAAGCTCAACACCCCAACCCGAGGCAAAGACGCCAACATCAATCGAATTAGTGCCGGTCGCCCAGTCTGTCAGAAGTTTCTGGAAGATCTCGGCAAACGGCACTTCGGCCACGCGAACTTCAGCGCCAGTCATGGCTTTGAATTCTTCGCCGCGTTCGACCATGCGGCCAGCGATAACGGGGCCTGGACGTGTCAGGATATTGATGGTGACACCATCATAATGGTCATCCGCGGCAGCGGTCATCGGCGTCAAAGCCGTTGCCATCGCTAGCGCGGTCCCTCCTAATATCTTTCTTAACACTTTCTTCTCCTCCTTGTTGAATTCGTTATGTTTTTACAGACGCGATTAACCTCGCGCTTCTACATCACAGCTCCCATTTGCCAGGGAACAAACTCAGCACCACCAAATCCAAGCTCTTCGCTGCGCGTCTGCTCGCCACTGGCGATGCGCAGGATCAGCTCGAACAATTCTTCACCCTTCGCTTCAATTGAAACGCCGTCAGTCACGATGTCTCCGCAGTTCAGATCCATGTCATCCTTCATGCGGGCATACATTTCCGAATTGGTCGCCAGCTTGATGCAGGGTGACGGCTTGAACCCGGAAACCGAGCCTCGGCCCGTCGTGAAGACAATAATGTTGGACCCTGATGCCACCTGCCCGGTCACCGAACAGGGATCAAAGCCGGGGCTGTCCATAAAGACGAAGCCCTTCTTGTCGACGCGCGCGCCAAACTTGTAGACATCCCGCAAGGGTGCAGTGCCGCCCTTGGCGGTCGCGCCCAGGGATTTCTCCAAAATCGTCGTTAACCCACCGCGCTTGTTGCCGGGGCTTGGGTTGTTATCCATCTCGCCGTCGTTTTTAGCGGTGTAATCCTCCCACCACCGAATTCGCTCGATCAGCTTTTCACCGACCTCCACCGTTTCGGCCCGCCGCGTCAGCAAATGCTCCGCCCCATAAATCTCGGATGTTTCCGATAAAATGGTCGTGCCCCCATGGCGCACCAGCAAATCCGAGGCATAGCCCAGCGCAGGGTTGGCAGTGATCCCGGAATACCCATCCGAACCGCCACATTGCATGCCAACTGTTATTTCAGATGCTTGCGCGGGTGCCCGCACCGACAAATTGGCAATCTCCAAAACGCCACGCAGCTCGGCCAACCCACGTTCAATGGTGCGACGTGTGCCGCCTTCGTTCTGGATCGTCATATACCGAAGTTCACCGTCAGGGCGGATAGCACGTCCGCCAACCAGCTCTGAAAGTTGCATAACTTCGCAGCCAAGACCAATAAGCAAGACACCGGCAAAATTCGGATGCTGCACATAACCCGACAACGTCCGAAACAACGTTGCAAAGCCTTCATGGCGCAGCGACATGCCGCACCCGGTTCCATGCACAATCGGCACCACACCGTCGACATTGGGAAATTCGTCCAGCAACCCCGATTTTTCAGCAGCCTCAGCTATGAAGCGGGCCACAGACCCCGAGCAGTTCACGGTTGTCAGAATGCCAACATAGTTTCGCGTGCCCACCCGGCCATCAGCACGGTGATATCCCTGAAACTCCCGTTTTTCAGAAATCTTCGGCAAAGCAACAGCAGCACTGGCATGGGCATAATCCTGTTGATGATCTCCCATCCCCAGATTGTGCCCGTGAACGTGTTCGCCCGGCGCTATATCGGATTTTGCTTGCCCAATGATCTGGCCATATCGATAAACACTACTGCCCGCAGTGATCGCCTCAGCCGCCACTTTGTGGCCCCGTCCGATCTTCGACACCAATGGTGCCTCTACATCTGCAAATGTCTCACCAGCCACCAGATCGCGTAACGCTATGACAACGTTGTCGTTTGCATGAAGCCGAATGGTGCCCGAAGTGTTATTAACTGCGTCCAACGCGCCCCTCGCATGGCTGGAGTTCAGGTAATCGTCCTCAAACAAGTAACTTGACTGAAATTTTATGTCAACTAACATGTCAGTTAAACGGAAGCCAATATGAACGCACCAAACGCCGACGCCAGCAAACTCAAGGACATGCGCGCCTTCAGCGGTCTTTTGTCCGATCGTGTCTACGAGGTTTTGAAGTCTGCGATCCTATCGATGGACTTTGAACCTGGTGCGGTCCTGCGCAAGGGTGCGATATGCGACCAGCTTGGGGTGTCACGAACGCCCGTCTCTGATGCTATCGCCAAACTTGAATCCGAAGGTTTGGTCGAGGTCATTCCCCAATCCGCCACTCGCGTCTCGAAGATGTCGATGACCGAAATTCGCGAAGATGCTTTCTTGCGCGAAGCTCTCGAAGTCTCTGCCGTTGAATATGCCGCCGAAAACCGCTCGGAAGAACTTTTGGCACGCCTCGCCCGTAATTTGCGCATGCAAGTCTCGCAGGTTGAAAACAACGACTTCGAAGAATTTTTTAAAACCGATCAGGAATTTCACCGCCTGATTTTGGATTGCTGCAACGTCCTGCGTCTGCACACAACAATTCGGTTTGTCTCCAACCATATGGACCGCGCCCGCCTTCTGTTGCTTCCAGCACCGGGACGCACGTCTGACTCTGTCAAGGAACACCACGCCATCTTCGATGCAATCGAGGCCAAAAACCCCGACACAGCCCGGACCGCCATGCAAAACCACCTTCGCCAGCTTATCAAACGGCTTGAGCCACTGGAAAAAGAGCGCCCCGAAATCTTCGCACCGTAAACACTTACCCGCTTTCAAAACAGGTCGACCAACAATGAAACCAAGCGACAAAGTCCTTCTGAACAAGCGCACCAAAGTGCCGGTCCCTGTTACACGCATGGGATTTGGCGGCGCACCACTGGGCAACCTTTACCGCGTAATTTCCGAAGAAGATGCCCAGTCTGCATTGCAAGCTGCCTACGACGCTGGCATCCGCTATTTCGACACCGCCCCGCAATATGGCCTGGGGCTGTCCGAGGGACGGTTTGGTCAGGCCCTGAACCGCTTCGGCGACGAAGCCGTAAAGCTCTCTACCAAAGTCGGCCGCCTTCTCGTGGATTGCGACCCCGAAGACGTCACGCCCGAGGCATTCATAGGCGTGCCGCAAAAGCGGATAGTTTTCGACTATACCTACGACGGCGTCATGCGCTCTTTCGAGGCAAGTAAATCCCGCCTCAACTATGACCGCATCGACATTTTGTTGGTGCACGATGTCGATGTCTTCAGTCAGGGCAGCCAGGAAGCCAGCGATGCAAAAGTGCGCGAACTGTTCGATCAGGGCGGCTACCGCGCATTAAGCGAACTGCGCGATGCCGGCGAAGTCTCGGCCATTGGCGCAGGTGTCAACGAATGGCAGGTCTGTGAAAAACTCCTTGGTCTGGGCGATTTCGACGGATTCCTGCTCGCCGGTCGCTACACCCTCTTAAAACAAGAAGCTCTGAACTCTTTCCTGCCTCTGTGCATTGAACGCGACGTGGGCATCATCCTCGGCGGGCCTTACAATTCAGGCATCCTTGCGACTGGCCCAATTCCTGGCGCTAAATACAACTATGCCGATGCGCCGGAAGACATTCTTGAACGCACCCGCAAGATCCAAACCGTCTGTCAGGCTCATGACACCGAACTCATTACAGCCGCGTTGCAATTCGCCCTAGGGCATCCCGCGATAACAACCGTCATTCCCGGTGCGGTGAACGCAACCGAAGTGGCGGCCAACGTCGCCATAATGGAAACGCCTATCCCATCCGCGCTATGGTCCGATCTGAAGGGCGAAGGTCTAATTCGCTCTGACGCGCCCACGCCATAGGAGGTTCGCCATGCTACGCAATATTGACCCCATCCTGTCACCGGATCTGCTTCACGCACTCGCGGCCATGGGTCATGGCGACGAAATCGTGATTGCTGACGCCAACTATCCCGCAGAAAGCGCGCCGCCAATCTGCATTCGCGCCGATGGCTCGGACGCCAGCGCCATTCTAAGGGCAGTTCTCAGTATAATGCCGCTCGACAGCTTCGTTGATGACCCGGCGACCACAATGCAGGTTGTCGGTGATCCCGATGCAGTGCCGGACGCCGTCAAAGACTTTCAAAAGGTCATAGATGAAACTGCCGATAACCCGGCGCAGATCGTCAGCCTTGAACGCTTCCATTTTTATGATCGCGCCGCAACCGCCTTTGCTGTCGTCCAGACAGGCGAGCGTCGCCTTTACGGGAACATCATCTTGAAGAAAGGCGTGATCGAGTGACCCGGATCGACGCGCACCAGCATTTCTGGGCGCTCGAACGCGGCGACTATGGCTGGCTCACCCCCGAACTGAAGACAATCTATCGCGACTTTCTACCCAATGACCTTGCGCCTTTACTGGCGAACCACGGCATCAATGGCACCGTGTTGGTCCAGGCTGCCCCCACGGTTGCCGAAACCTGTTTTATGTTGTCCTTGGCCGATGAAACGCCTTTCATCAAAGGCGTTGTAGGCTGGGTCGATTTCGAAGACCCAGCTGCTCCCGAAACTATCGCCGATCTGGCCGCTGACGATGCCCTCGTCGGCTTGCGTCCCATGATCCAGGACATCGAAGATGTCGACTGGATGCTGCGCGACGATCTCGCCCCGGTCTTCCAGGCGCTCATCAATAACGACCTGACCTTCGACGCCCTCACCCTGCCCCCGCATCTTCCAAACCTCAAAACACTTCTCAGCCGTCACCCCGATATGCGAGTCGTCATCGACCACGCCTCCAAACCCTTCATTCGCGATCAGATCACTGAAGGCTGGGCCCAGGATATGACCGATCTGGCAGGGTCTACCTCTGCCTACTGCAAGGTTTCCGGCATGGTGACCGAAGCAGCCGAAAACTGGACCACCGAAGATCTGAAGCCATATGTCGACCACCTGCTAACTTGCTTCGGCCCCGACCGCCTGATCTGGGGCAGCGACTGGCCCGTTTGCACTTTGGCTGCAACTTATGATCAATGGGCCAAATCCACCACTTCCCTGCTGGAAGGGCTTTCGCCTGACGAAATTGCCGCCATAATGGGTGGAAACGCACGCGCTGCGTACAAGCTGCCCAACGACTAAAGGCCCACGAATACATGTCAGACCAGAAGATCATCGCCATCGGCGGGGAAAACCTTATTGACCGCGTTCAAACAGGCGCGCAAGACGGCCAAACAACTTTCGCCAACAACCCCGGCGGCTCACCGTTCAACGTCGCCATGGCCGTCGCCCGTCAAGACGGTGTCGCGCATTACCTGACACCAATCTCCACCGATGACATGGGCGACCTTTTGGCCGAACGGTTGATAAATTCAGGCGTTCATATCGCCGCCCCTCGCCGCGACGAACCGACGTCGCTGGCCATCGTCACTTTGAACAATGGTATACCGGATTACGAGTTTCGCCGTACCGGCACAGCTGAACGCTGCGTGACCGAAGCCAGCATCGCCGCCGCGCAACCGCCGGGCACCGCCGTCTTCCACATCGGCTCGCTCGCCTTGATCGAAGGGGATGACGCCCGCGCCTGGGAAGCCGCCGCCAATACAGCCAGCGCAAATGGCCAAATGGTGTCACTCGACCCGAATGTGCGAACCTCGCTCATCCATGATCACGAAAACTATCGCGCCCGTCTGATGCGCCTCTTCCACACCGCCGATCTGGTCAAACTCAGCGATGAAGACCTTGAATACTTCTACCCCGACACACCCCTGCAATCCGCATGGGAAAGCCTGTGCAACACCTCGCCCGCTGCCCTTATCGTCCTGACAAAAGGCCCCGACGGCGCACAAGCCTATAACGGCGACCATCACGTCAGTATCGCTGCCCCCAAGGTTCCCGATCTGAAGGACACCATCGGCGCGGGCGACACATTCATGGGCACGCTTCTTGCCACACTGACCGCTTCTGACACTCTGACTAAAGACAAACTCAAGGGTCTCGATGACGCAATGCTCAAAACCCTCCTGACCCGCGCGGCCCAAGCCGCTGCGCTTAATTGCGCACAAGAGGGCTGTAACCCGCCAACACTCACTGAACTCGATGCGGCGCTGGTCTAGGATCGCAAAGTGAAACTCTACCTCGATACCGCCAGCGTGGCAGATTGGCAGAGCCTGATGCCAACAGGCATATTCCACGGCATCACCACTAACCCGCTGCTAGCTGCGCGCGCCGGCCTCTCCTACCGCACCATCGATTGGAGAACCATGGCGCGCAAAGCCGCTGACCTCGGCGCAAAAGAACTGCACGCGCAAGTCCACGGCGACCCTGATGGCTATGCCGATTGGGCGGCGACGCTTTATGACATCGGCAAGGAAACTGGCATTCAAACCGTTGTTAAGATCCCGCTCGTCGAACCAGCCATCCGCGCAACACCAGACATCAAAGCCCTGGGCGGTCCCATTCTGATGACAGCCTGTTATGACGCTAAACAGATGTTCATTGCCCAAGCCTTAGACGCCGACTTCATCGCGCCGTACTACGGCCGCATGATCGAAGCTGGTATTGATGCCAAATCCCACCTAAGTGCCATGAAAGCCATTCAGCCAGACCACGGCGACAAATGCGAAATCCTCGTCGCATCTCTACGCGGCACCAGCCAGATGGTCGAACTTGCCCAGCTAGGAATGGACGTCTTCACCATCGCACCTGACATCGCCCACGACCTTCTCAGAGAGGACAACAGCGAAATAGCATTCAAAGCCTTCGAACTGGCCGCTGGCTCCTAGACCGCCCATCCCTGGGCATTAACGCCGCAGATCATACCTCAGTTTCAAATACGCCGCATCCGGAACCCGCAATCTGCCACGATAGTTGCGCAGATCGGGATCATGTAACGCGCGACCTGCAGGCGTATCCGGCAAATTAACGCCCTGAATGGTCCGGCTTGCCAGAAAGTCGCTGCGCACCTGCGCCGCGCTTGCACCCCGTCCAGCCGCTTGCAGATAATCCGCCAACATTCGCCCAACGATCGGGGCAGCAACGCTGGTGCCGTTGATCGCCATGCCGGCTCCGCTCAAACTCGTGGCGCACATCAGCCCACCGAACACGCGCGACCGGTCCCCCGGTGCCACCAAATCCACATCCACCGTCGTCCCGGAACCAGCCCCCGAATAAAGCGATGGCATATGATAGTCCTTGGTCGGCAGGTGGTCTTCGGTATAGCGGCTCGCACCGACCCGAATGACGGCATTACCCGTTGCCATACCGCTCACGGTTCCATAGCGGTTCAACCCCGCGCCTTCGGGCATCCGCCCGATATGCTCGGCCAAATCGCCACGGTCTCTCACATCCGGTTCGTCGCGCCGCTCCAGATACGATTGACGACCCTGCCGGATATACCCCGGCGGTCGGTCATCCCGCTGCACCCAGGCCTCAATCGCCTCGCCCTCTGCCAGCGCAATTTTGGCTTCGACTTTCCAGATACCGGACGGCAAACGCGCACCCTGGGACTTTGCCGGGTATGATGGCCCCAAGGCCACCAGAATCCTTATTTTGTCGCCGCTTCCAGTTGCAGTCGAAGGATCAAGCGTATGCGTGTTGATCCGGTCCACACTGATACGCCCGGTGATGTCACTTGCACCACCTCCTGCGGCCCGAAGAACAAAGGCAACCGAGGTGTAGTCCAAATCATCAACCTGCTCGTCCAGAGCCAAAACTTGATGAATCTCGCTCACTGCCGTTGCATCCGGGGAAGTCACCCGTAGGTCAAATCCAGCGGCTGCTGCCGTCTTCGGCACCCAGAATTCCAGATAATTTGGTGATTCATCCTGCGGCTGCGCGACCCAATTCAGCGATAGTTCTGTCGGGCCAGTTCCGTCGGAAACAGCATGTGCATGACCATCCAGCAAAAACCGATTGCCCGCAGGAATGGGCACCAAAACCGGCCCCACATCCGCCGTCGCCAAATCACCAGCCGCCACAATCTGATCAATCATCCTCTCAATCAAATGCTGGCCATTATGTGGCCCCCCCGCGATGCCGTAGCTGAAGTTGATAATCAGCGGGATCTTCTCGCCGGGCGCAGTTCGAAGTTCCTTTGCCATGGCCGTTGCACGGTCAAAAATGTAACGAAGCCCTGCAACCGCAAACAGGCTGTAGTAGGCCCCCGAAGATTCCACCGTCGTCAGTTGCGGCAATTGAACGGAAATCAAACGCCGATTCACACCATCAGCATCGGCCGGATCCGCTCCTCCGATCTTGTCCAAAACCGCAGTCCCGTGGCTGAACCGTTTTGACAGTGGCACCGGCGGCGACTTCTCAAAATCCCCATAGCCTAGAGCGCGCAGCGCCTCTTTTTCGTTCCCTCCAGCCAGCGCGGCGGCAATATCTTGGCGAGCAATCTCTTTGCCGAACATTACGTTCGACTGGCCCTGTTGTTTCGCCGCACCATCCTGAACCCAGACAAAGTCCACTCGGGGATTGCCATGGGCATCGCGAAACCGCTCATGCGCGATGTTTGCATAATCATCAATCACCGCGATGATGACTGCCTTGCTCCCGTCCACACCATCCGGCGCGTCATAATTCGCAACATTGTTCGGGCGCGGTACCATCGGCAATGCATCGGCCAAAAGCGGTGCCAGATGGGCATAAGCCGGTGCCACTTCGTTTGCGTTACCCCCGCCCCCGCCCGCAACGTCAAATAAGTCGTCCGGGTCGGCAGCATCAGCATCGTAGTCCACCAATTCCACGCCATAGCGACGATCACCATGATCCCATTTCAATGCCTTCGCCGAAAACGGCAGATTACCCGGCCCCTCATCAAAGGTGCGCAATCGCAGGCACAAATGCTTGCCATTCGCTTGCGGCTGCCAGGCTTGCCCATCAGGATTTAAGTTCCGTGATAGCCTCAGGAACTCGGTGTAAGGATCAACAATCGTGCCCTCATAATTGGCATTCCGTGCGACCCATTCATATGTCGGCATCGCCCTAGCTCCATTCCGCCTTCGCCAGCGACCATAGCTTCGACAGATATGGTGTCGCGCTTACAGCAACCGGATTGCCCAGATTTACGTGGAACCCGCCGCCCGGTGCAAAGCTCTTGCGCGCACCACCGTCAAAGTAGTCCGACAAAAAGAAATCCTGCGCCCCAACACCCACACCATTGAAGTCGACCGACTTCGGCTGAAATGCCGCTCCATCAACCTCGAACCCCGACTGCGCCGCGTAATACTCGGCCACACACAGACCCAAGGCTGCACCTGCAATACTGTCCACCGGATAATGCAGCCCTGCCACCGTCCGATTGACCGCAATGCGTTCGGCCTGCCGCATCATCATCTCTTCGACTTCGGGCACCCCCTGCAACAGCCCCAGAACCCGCGCCAGAACGGCAGCCTGCGTCGCATGTCCTGACGGCAAGGCCCCATGCCCCGGCATCGGTAACATCGGCTGAACGTGGCGCGACAAGTGATCAGGCCGCTTACAGGCCATGGCAATCTTCACCCGCTGCACAATTGTGGTGGCAAAAGCATGCGCCTGCCCCATCACTTCCAGCGTGAACCGGTTCCGCTCGGGGTGCAGCCCCAAGATTACACCAAAGAAGTGATCGGGATAACCGACTTGCGTCAGTATCTCGGCCTGTCGATCCAAACGCAGATCACCGTAATGCCAAATCTTCTCCAACTGGGTCTCAAAATCCGCTTTCTCGGGGCGCGTGAAACTTGCCAACTCGGCGAACCCGGACTCAAGATTTCCGCCGTTGATGGCATCCTGCCGAGAGTAAAGCGTTGCCTTTCCGGTCCCAGAGTCCACTCGGAAATGCACTCCCGATGTCAGTTCACCCTGATAAACCATCGTGCGCACCCAAGGTGCCCATTCCAACATATCATCCGCGTTATCAATATCATAAGGGGTGTAATTCAACTTATCCCAGGTCGACATTGGCCCAAAAATAGCATCCCGCGCCGTTATTATTGCTGTCGACTGCGCGCCGGAAAATGTGCGCCCCGGACCACCACCAACGCCAGTTACTCCTGTGACTCCCGTAACTCCGGTAACACCCGTTACTCCAGTCACGCCGGTTACTCCTGTCACACCAGTTACTCCGGTCACCCCGGTCACACCCGTCGAAAGTCCTGTAAGCGACATGTATTCTCTCCCTGTTGAATTATTTATCTATTGTAGCGGCACTCCCGAAGCGTTCAGCGCCCGCGCCCAAGCCTGACCCGAGTCGTAATTTGCGGCAGCGTGATTAGAAAGGTATCGGGAAATCGTCAGATCCGGCTCGCGCTTCATCAACTCAGCCGCCGCATCACGGGCTTCATCGACCCGACCCAATTCATGCAACGCAACAATTTTCGCGCGCAAACTGGAAATGTGATTTCGGTTTAGTTGGATCGCCTTTTCAGACAACTCCAACGCAATCTCGTAATCCTTGTTGGCAAGGTGTGCCGTCGCCGACAAAGTCGCGAACAAATAGGCACTGGGATCAAGAGGCGACAAATGCTGTGCCCGATTGGTGCAGGCCACGGCACTTGCACCATCGGCTTCAAAGGCATGCATCTTACCCGTCATCAGCCAGGCCAACGGATTATTGGAGTCCACATCCAAAACTTCGTGAAAACGGCTTTTCGCGGCGTCGTAATTCTTCAGCAACTGATACTCGACCAGCCCGTCGATGGTCCGCGACAGCGTGCTTGTAACATCTGCTGAAACTGCATTCTCTGCATATTCCTTTGCCCGTCCCGCGTCGCCGGAAATATTGGTGCTCCATCCCTGCGAAATGAACAGAACATACCACTTAGCCAACCAGGCCAGCGGCTCGGCCGACCCGGGAAGCCGCTTCTGCAATTCCTCTAACTGCTCGCGTGACTTGGCAAAGCTGATCAATTCCTGCCGATGCATCAGCGAAATCGAAGACATCAAAAGGGTGTGCGACGCCGTATCACGCGTGCCGTACCCAACAGCAGCGCGAACAGAGACATCGAAAATCGTAAGGGTAAGGAAGCGAATGATTTCATCGGAATGATCCGGTTCGCCCCGCAGTATTGCCGACTTTGACGTTTCAAAGTTCTCCGTTCCCACTAACTTGCCGGTAGAAACCTCAAGGACATCAATGTTCGACAACAACATATCATCACGTTCGCGCAAATGCCCGGTCACCAGATAATCGACGTTATACTGGGCGCTCAGTTGGTGAAATTCAGTTTCCCGAAACGTGGGTTGCCGACAGGACAAATGGGAAATCACATCGATGCCAACCGCGCGCGACATTTTTCGCGAGATGTCAGCCGAAACCAAATCGCCCAAAGCAAACGCGCCCGAGCGAACCGATCCAACCAAAGGCATTATGGCAATGGTCGAACGCATCCGCGAATTTATCGGTGCAATTGCACCATCAAGCAGAGGATACTCTGGGTTATAACCGGTGATCAGATTGCGACGCTGTCGTTTGACCCAATTGGAAAAGCGGTCAGCCCCAGCAATATCCAGACCTTCCAGAAACTCGCCATCTTTTGGTTCGCCGATCAACTCTACACGATCAAGGTTAAGCGTAATGGTGTTGTTATTTGACTGAATAAGCGCATCGCCATTCGGCGACAGTGACTTTCGAAGCGCGGATAGCGCCTGACGCAGGCTCGAACGTCCATGTTCGGGGCCTGAACGCTCCCATAGCACTTCCTGAATCCAGCTACGGGTGCGACTTCCATCAGGAGCGGTTGCAAGCAAAGCCAACAACGCTGACGGCTTCGCTCCAAGCGTCACGGTTTGTGTATTGGCAATCAGAGTTGCAGAAAATGGGCCATACAGTCTTACGGCCAACTGGTCTTTAGTCTCGCTCAAGCCGAATTCCATCCCTCGTTATCAACCACAGCATATCGGCTAAAACATGCGTAACGAAGCATATTAACGTTTTTTTCACAGCCAATATTGAACAATCAGCTTTAGATCTTTCGTCAGTCTATTGATACCGGAGATGCATTTCAGGCGATGCCAAATTTTAGCAAGAGCGAAAACTCATTTAACGAGATACGTGATATCTGCGATTTCTGCACCCGATGGGAAGAACTCCGCGACACGGTCCAGCCGGACGCGGTTTCCGACAGCAACCTGTCTCCTGAGGCCGTAGAAGTTGTCCATTGGCTGCGAGAACTTGCAGACAAGACTTTTAAGATGCCAATCGTATAATTCGACTGCAGCATCTCAAGGACCGCACCGATCTCACATTCTGATGTGGTCGGAACGAAACGTTCTTTCCGGCACACTCGTTTGAGCTGCGGTATAATACGCTCCTCAAAACCTGCCCAATGGCCACGTCATCGCAAGCCACTCGCGCGCCCCGACGGACGCATTTTTGTTAATGACTTCTTACTGCCCAGTTCGCTGGCACCGACGTCATACCGACGTGATACAGACAGGGCATTTCCCCCATTTCCACCGCCAAAAAAATCCGCCATACACCCCGCACAATCAACCCATTAGGAGAGGATCAATGCACGACATCCGCGCTATCCGTGACAACCCAACAGCTTTCGACGCCGCCATGGCAAAGCGTGGGATCTCGGGCGCGTCGTCAGAGATTCTCGCCATAGATGAAGCCCGGCGTTCGAAGATCGCGACCGCGGAAAAAGCGCTTGCAGATCGCAATGCCGCGTCCAAACAAGTAGGGGCCGCCAAAGCCAGGGGCGATGAAGCCGAGTTCGAGCGACTGCGCGCCTTAGTGTCTGAAAAGAAATCGGAAATCTCTGATCTTGAAGAACAGGCAAAGGCCGAGGATGCGCGCCTGCGCGATCTTCTGATGTCGATACCGAACTTGCCCATGGACGATATTCCAGACGGCACAGACGAAAACGACAACGTTGAAATCAGCCGTTGGGGCACGCCCCGCACGTTCGATTTCAAACCCGTCGAACACTTTGATATTACAGGCGTCAAACCCGGAATGGATTTCGAAACCGCCGCCAAACTCTCTGGCAGCCGTTTCGTCCTACTGCGCGGCGCCATCGCCCGCCTGCACCGTGGATTGGCTCAATTCATGCTGGACATCCACACCCAGGACAACGGCCTCACCGAAACCATGACTCCCGTATTGGTACGTGACGACGCGATGTACGGAACCAACCAACTCCCTAAATTCGCTGAAGATTCTTATCAGACACGCGAAGGTATGTGGTTGATCCCAACATCTGAAGTTACCCTAACGAACACGGTTCGTGAGAGCATTCTGGATGCAGATCAACTGCCCATTCGCCTGACCGCGCACAGTCAGTGTTTCCGCTCCGAAGCCGGAAGCGCGGGCAAAGACACCTCTGGAATGTTGCGCCAGCACCAGTTCGAAAAGGTCGAAATGGTTTCGATCACTCATCCTGAGCAGTCAGAGCAGGAACACGCTCGCATGACCCGGCTGGCCGAGGACATACTTGAGCGTCTTGGTTTGCCTTATCGCACGATGGTTCTTTGCACCGGAGATATGGGTTTCGGTGCGCGCAGGACGCATGACTTGGAAGTATGGCTACCCGGTCAGAACACCTATCGCGAAATCAGCTCGGTCTCTACATGTGGAGCTTTTCAGGCGCGTCGCATGAACGCGCGCTACCGCGATGAAAACGGAAAACCGCAGTTTGTTCATACGCTTAACGGTTCAGGTTTGGCCGTTGGTCGCTGTCTGATTGCGGTGCTGGAGAACGGTCAAACCGAAGATGGCGGCGTATTCCTTCCGCAATCTCTTGGGCCTTGGATGGGTGGCAAAACACAAATAACACCCGACGGACAACTCGCTTAAGCATTAGTGCCACCGCCGGTCAAAGGCGTACCGGCGGTGACTTTTCGACGACCTAGCTCGCGGTCACAAGACCTGCGTCTTCGGCCGCCTCCAATTCAGCCGGATCGATTGTCCCGCTTGCATCGACGTCTATCTCAGAAAAAATGTCGATTGTAAGGTCAGGAAATACAGCCATCAATTCCTCCATAGAGTAGACGCCATCGCCGTTGCTGTCGGGCACAACAGTTTGCGCCATCGCGAAACCGCAGAGCCCCATAAGGGCAAGGGCTAAAGTGCTGATTTTCATCTTAATTCTCCGTTGTAAGGCGCGGGCCCGCTGTGAGTGGATGAAGCTTCACCACCCACATCGCTCTTGCGTAATCTCGTTTCAATGAGTTGCTAACAATCCGGTAAAATGCGCTCATCGTTGCTCAAAAATCAGCGACTCAAGCGCATAAATCCGCCCGACAACCCCCTCGAATAGGACCCGGCTAAACTTAGCGCACCTTAAATGGAATTTCCGGCAATCCCTCGCCGCATCTACTCGTCGAACGACGGTTTACCCAGATGCTTTCGCAAACGTGACGGAGTGGACTTTTTCTTGTTCCTATATGGGTTCTGATCCGCCTGAGATCTGAATGTCAGCCGAATTGGCGTGCCGGGCATATCAAAATCTGCGCGCAACCCATTGATAAGATATATTTTATAGGCGTCGGACATCTTATCCGGATTTGAGCACATAAATACAAAACCCGGTGGCCGGGTACGCGCTTGAGTGCCATATCGAAGCTTGATGCGGCGTCCACTTGGGGCAGGAGGTGGATGCGCCTCAACCATTCCCGCCAACCAACGGTTCAGATGAGACGTAGGCACGCGCCTGTTCCAAACCTCATAGGCTTGTTCAACCGCTTTTCGCAGTCGATCCATGCCGACTCCAGTACGCGCTGAAACTGTTACCAGCGGCGCACCGCGTAACTGAGGCAAAAGCCGTTCAAATGCCTCGCGCAAATCACGCAGTTTTTCCTGTTTCTTATCTTCGGCGTCCCACTTATTAACCGCGACAACGACGGCACGACCTTCACGTTCCGCGAGATCAGCAATCCGCAGATCCTGGCTTTCGAATGGAATGGCGGCATCCAGTAGCACGACCACAACCTCAGCAAACTTCACAGCCCTAAGCCCATCGGCAACTGATAACTTTTCCAGCTTTTTCTGCACCCGCGCTTTTTTTCGCATCCCGGCGGTATCAAATATACGAACCGGCATACCGTCCCAGTCCAATGGAAGCGATATCGCATCCCTTGTGATTCCGGCCTCGGGTCCCGTCAACAGTCGATCTTCACCTAGCAAACGATTGATAAGTGCCGATTTTCCAGCATTCGGGCGTCCTACGACCGCGACCTGCATTGGGCGCTCAGGAGTTGGAGCGCGATAGGCAAGCGCGGGATTTTCGTCGCTCTCATCGCCGTCATGCAAAGCCACATTTGTTTCCGGCGACAAGTCTTCTGTTTCAGCCAGTTTTTCATCTGCCGCAGAAATCAGCGGACGCAATATCTCCATAAGTTCGCCCATGCCCTCGGCATGTTCAGCAGACATCTTGATCGGATCACCCAGACCCAATGAATAGGCTTCGATCATTCCGGATTCTCCGGCGCGCCCTTCGGCCTTGTTGGCCGCCAGAATTACGTGCGCAGATCGCTTGCGCAGAATATCGGCAAACACCTCATCGGCGGGCAGAACCCCTGCCCGTGCATCAATCATGAACAAACACGCATCGGCCATATCGACGGCGCGTTCCGTAAGTTTTCGCATTCGACCCGGAAGACTTTCGTCTGTGGCTTCTTCCAGTCCGGCGGTGTCAATCACAGTGAATCGCAGATCACCCAAGCGTGCCGCACCCTCTCTCAAGTCGCGCGTCACTCCTGGTTGGTCGTCTACCAAAGCAAGCCGTTTGCCAACCAAACGGTTGAACAAAGTGGATTTTCCAACATTGGGTCGCCCTACTAGGGCCAGCGTAAAGGACATGAGACTCAGTTTTCGATCAGATCAAGGCGCGCTCTTACACGCTCTTTTGCCTAGCGGAAAGCGTGAAGCTCACCTTTATCAGTGAGAAGATAAAGGACCCCACCAGCAACAACCGGGTTACTTGCGGCATCACCGGGCAATTCGATTTGTTCAATCAATGAACCTGAAGCAGGATCGAATGCCCGCATAAAGCCGTCGTCGGAAACAACCAACAAACGCCCGCCAGCAATAATCGGACCAAAATGCGCGAAAGTTCCTTTGCGCCGACTTATCCGATTTTTCGTAAAGAATGGCAGGTCCTGCGCCCAAATTATATCGCCTGTCTCTGCATCCAGACGCAAAAGCTGCGCCTCATCTGAAACAAAGAAGACGCTGCCGCCGGTCACCCAGAGTGGACCAATGGCTCCTTCTTCGGCGACCCATGCAATCTGCCCTGTCGCCCCTTCAAAGGCGGCAACGCGGCCTGAGTGGTTCCCGGCATAAACGCGTCGTCCGTCGGCAACTGGATCGCCCGCCAAATCGCTAATCCTGGAAAACGCCCGCCCCAGACGACGACCAGGAACGCTGGCCACCCAGGCTGTCGCGCCGGTGTTTGCAATTACTGCCATGATCTGGCCTGACGAAAACGGCATCATGACCAGTGGCCCATCAACGGCCGGCGCCGCGCCGCCAGTCAGACTGCTGATAGCGGGAACGCCCAGCTTTTGCCAAAGGATACGTCCATTTTCAGCATCCAGCGCCCAGGCCAGATTGTCTCGTGCGACCACATACACGCGCCCGTCTGCGACCGTCGGCGCACCTGTTGCTGCCGCATCCAGCTTCTGAACCCAACGCGTTTCCCCGGTAGCCGCTTCCATTGCGGTCAACATTCCAAATCCGCTAGTCACAAAAAGCGTGTCGCCCGAAACTGCCAATCCGCCACCGGAGGCATCATCAGCACGATCAGAAGACGGTGTTAGATCACGACTCCACAATGTGCGCCCATTCTCGGCGATATGAGCCATCACAGTCGCGCGACTATCCAGCGTGTAGATACGTCCGCCAGAAACGACAGGATCGGCCGTCAAACGATGCTTGCGGCCATTGCCCTCGCCGATGGTCGTCGTCCACTGCCGCGTCAAACGGCGATCTAAGACTGGGTGAGCTATTTTATGCGAGGGCGTTGCCATGGAGTGGGTCCAATTGGCATTCGCAACCGGCGCACCCAATGATATCGGAACTGGAACCGCCGCACGAGATAGAGCTGCCGACTCTTCACCGCGAATGTCCTGACGTTCGCCCTCAAGCAATATTTCCTGATCGCCGCAAGCCGCCAAACCAAAAGCAACCGAGCAAATCGCTGCTACTGACTTGAAAAGTGATGCCACCCGTCTGCCCTTTACTCAAACTAACCGCTCTCAACTTTCGGTCAGCGATCCCCCTAAGGCCACAATCAACTGCGATGCCCGGCGGCGCAAGTCCTGGGTCGTCGAAGCGTCCGCAAGAATATCGCGCAACCGCGCCGTCGCAGCATCGTTTTGACCTAGTTCTATTTCGGCTAAGGCAATTTGCTCTTCGGCAAGAAGTCTGAAGGCTCCTCCGCCAAGAACCAATGAATTCATGCGTGCTATACGATCTTCTGCAGAAATGGCCTGTCCGCCAAGCAATACAGCCTTCAAGCTGGCCAGATCCCTAAATGCTTGCGGCGCTGACACATCCGCCGCCAGTGTCTCAAGCGCGGTAATAGCCTCGTCAACATCTCCAGAGTCTTCAGCAAAAGTCGCGCTGATCAATGCCGCAACAGCTGCCCGTCCGGCGTTGCCGCCAATTTCAATTGCTGCAAGCGCATCTGCGCGCTCTGAACTGTCAGTAGAAACTGCAGCGAGAATAGCGTCACCGACAGCTTCTGCCTCTGCTTGTGCAGACGCTTTTCGCCATTCGTTAAACGCCGTACCGCCAACCGCCAAAACAATGGCAACAGCTCCAATCCAGCCGTAGCGTTTGAAAAGACGAAACAATCTGTCTTTTCGGACCTCTTCGGTCACTTCATCAATGAATGAGTCCTGGTTGGACACTTCGAGCCCCTTTACAGTTGAAAGCGCGATTTCGCGTCGTCTTATCCCGACCCGGAATGGAATGCAAAGGCAGTAAAATGTCTCTGCCACTTGCAATCTTGCTCAAAAAGGCAGAAATGACTAATCTGAACCGAACGGTTTAGCGAAATTAACAGTATTGTCGCGCCTTTGGCGTGCCAGAACCGTAATTAAATACAGATTGTAAGAGGCATCACATGCGCGTGTTTCCGATCATTACGGCAATTGTCGTCGTGGCAGTCCTTTATGGGCTGATTTTCGAAAGAGACCGATTGGTTTCGTTTTCCGGCGCAACTCCAGAAGCCTCCGAACCAGATGTCGTGACTGACGAGCCAGGCTCTCAGACAAACGCAGGTGTATCCGTTGTTGCAATGCGCTCTGAGGCCACCAGTGTTGACGGCGCAGTCGTGCTGCGTGGGCGAACAGAAGCCACACGGCAGGTAGATATACGCGCTGAAACTTCGGGACGTATTGTATCAGATCCACTGCGCAAAGGGGCGTTTGTGAATAACGGCGATCTTGTTTGCCAGCTTGATCCCGGCACCCGTGAGATTGCACTGTCTGACTCTCAGGCGCGTCAACGCGAGGCGATGGCCCGCGTTCCCGAAGCCATGGCACGCCTCGCAGAAGCCCAAGCGCGCCTTGTCGAAGCTGAGATCAACGACAATGCCTCATCACGACTGTCCGAAGGTGGTTTTGCGTCTGAAACGCGCGTGGCGCAGACGACAGCAGCCGTTGAGGCCGCACGCGCGGGGGTGCAATCCGCAAAGTCGGGTGTTCAGGCTGCCGAAGCGGGAGTTCAATCGGCAGAAGCGGGTGTCGCAGCCGCACAGAATGAACTGACCAAACTCGACATTGCGGCCCCTTTCGAAGGCCTTCTTGAAACCGACAGCGCCGAACTTGGCGCACTGCTGCAACCCGGTTCGCTTTGCGCGACGATCATTCAACTTGATCCGATCAACCTTGTTGGTTTTGTTCCCGAAACGATGGTCGACCGTGTTCAGGTCGGCGCGATTGCTGGTGCGCGCCTTGCTTCCGGGCGTGAAATTGTTGGCAAGGTAACATTCCTTAGTCGATCAGCCGATCCGTCAACTCGCACTTTCCGCGTCGATGTGCGAGTGCCAAACCCAGATCTTTCCATTCGCGATGGCCAAACTGCCGAAATTCTTATTCAGGCAGACGGCAACGTGGCGCACTTGTTGCCCCAATCGTCACTCACCCTAAACGATGACGGCGATCTAGGTGTTCGCGTCGTGCTGGACGGAAAAGCCAGCTTTCAACCGGTTTCGGTCCTGCGCGATACTATCGACGGTATTTGGGTTGGTGGTCTCAGCGAAGTCGCCGACGTTATCGTTGTCGGGCAAGAATACGTGACGGACGGTGTTGCGGTAGCCGCGACCTTTGAGACGGAGATCACTCAATGACCGGCATCGTCGACTGGGCCGCCGGGCGTGCCCGGATGGTGGTGGCATTTATCCTGCTCTCGCTTATGGCGGGAGCATTGGCCTATGCATCACTTCCGAAGGAAGGTGAGCCAGATATCGAAATTCCGGCATTGTTTGTTTCTGTGCCCTTCCCTGGGATCTCGGCGGAAGACAGCGAGAAACTTCTGGTCAAACCCATGGAAACCGAGCTTTCCGATCTCGACGGTCTGAAATCCATCCAAGGCACTGCCGCCGAAAGCTATGCCGGCATTGCGCTAGAGTTCGAGTTCGGCTGGGACAAAACCAAGATTATGGCCGATGTTCGCGACTCGATGAATTCGGCGCAAGCGCAGTTCCCGCAAGGCGCAGAGCAGTATTCCATTAATGAAATCAACTTCTCTGAATTTCCGATCATCATCGTCAACCTGACCGGCGCCCTGCCCGAACGTACCTTATTGCGCGTCGCCAAAGATCTTCAGGACCGACTAGAAGGCCTGGAACCCGTGCTAGAGGCCGCACTGACAGGCCACCGTGACGAGATGTTGGAAGTCGTCATCGATCCACTGCGACTGGAAGCCTACAACGTCACCGCAGGCGAATTGATCAGTGTCGTGGTCAACAACAACCAGTTGATTGCTGCCGGCGAGATCGAAAGCGACAGTGGTGCCTTTGCCGTCAAAATTCCATCGTCGTTTGACGAACAGCAGGACATCTACAATCTGCCCGTGAAGGTTGCCGGCGACCGCGTGATCACTCTTGGAGATCTCGCTGAAATCCGACTGACCTTCGAAGACCGCGCCGGAACGGCGCGTTTTAACGGCGAGAACACCGTCGCGCTGCAAGTAGTGAAGCGCAAAGGTTTTAACATTCTCGACCTTGCCGAAGTGGTGAAGGCAGAAATTGCCGCCGAACAAGCGACCTGGCCGACCGAGTTGCGCGAGGCGATAACCGTTGGCACATCCAACGACCAATCGCGCATCATCCAATCCATGGTTAGCCAGCTTGAAGGCTCGGTTCTGACCGCGATCGCGTTGGTTATGATCGTTGTCCTTGCAGCACTCGGATCGCGGTCAGCGCTGTTGGTTGGATTTGCTATCCCGACGTCCTTCTTATTGTGTTTTGCCTTCCTGGCTTTGATGGAAGTCCCGATATCGAACATAGTTATGTTCGGCCTGATCCTGGCCGTTGGAATGCTTGTTGATGGGGCGATTGTGGTTGTCGAATACGCTGACAGGCGCATCCGTGAAGGCTCGGGGCCCATGGCGGCCTATACTGAAGCCGCAAAGCGCATGTTCTGGCCCATCGTCTCATCCACGGCGACAACACTTTGCGCGTTCCTGCCGATGCTGTTTTGGCCGGGTGTGCCTGGCCAGTTCATGGGAATGTTGCCCGTTACCCTGATTTTCGTTCTGTCGGCATCGCTGGTCGTCGCACTGATTTATTTACCTGTGATGGGTGGTGTTGCTGGCCGCATGAGCCGCCTTTTCGAACGATCTTCAAACGCGCTTGCCCGGTCCACGCCGTGGTTCCTGCGCGCGCTTTTGGTCCCACCATCGATGTATTTGATGTTTCTGGCCGCGATGCAGGTCTTAAACCCCGAATACTTGCTGGGCGAAGGTACTGGTGGTGGTGGCAGCATCTTTGGCGCAATTCTGTTCATTGCCGGAGCCATGCTGACCTCGATCACGCTTGGTGCCGCAAAGGTTGAGCGTCAGGAAACCAAAATTCGCTCGGGCCACCGCCGGACCAAGTTCGGAATGTTCATCAAGTTCATTGCTGGTAACCCGATTATGCCAGTGGTCACCATCGCAGCAGTTGGTTTCTTCGTGGTGTCGGTGTTCGGCTACTTCGGCCAGAACAACAACGGCGTTGAATTCTTCGTGGAAAGCGAACCCGAGCAGGCCATTGTCTATGTCCGTGCGCGCGGCAATCTTGGTTTGACCGAAAAGGATGAGCTGGTCAGTCAGGTCGAACAGGTCATTTTGGCAACTGAAGGCGTCGAAAGCACGTTTGCATTTGCTGGGGCTGGTGGATTGAACCAGAACACCGGCGGGGCCGCGGGGCCGAATGACACCATTGGTCAGGTCCAGATTGAACTTATCCCGTGGGAGCGTCGCGGTGCTTATGCCGCCACCCATGATCTTACAGTCGAAGAGTTGGACGGCGATTTGATCCTGGAGCAGATGCAGGACGAGCTGGACCGCATTCCCGGCATCAAGGTCGAGATTTTGAACCTCGCGCGCGGACCAGCCAGTGGCAAACCGGTGCACCTGCGCCTTAAGGGCGACAACTGGGAAGAGCTTCTAGGTGCTGTGCGGCTCGTGCGGGCCAAGTATGAAGGCACTGAGGGGCTCATCGACATCGAAGACAATCTGCCCCTGCCTGGCATTGATTGGCAGATCAACGTGGATGTTGAAAAGGCTGGTCGCTATGGCGCAGACGTCGCCACTGTGGGCGGCATGGTCCAGCTGGTCACGCGCGGTATTCTACTGGACACCATGCGGGTCGATTCCTCGGATGAAGAGATCGAAATCCGCGTGCGGTTGCCAGAGCAGGACCGGGTATTGTCGACACTGGACACTCTGAAAGTACGCACCCGAGATGGGTTAATCCCGCTGTCAAACTTCATCACTCGGGAACCCGTTGCCCAACTTGCGCAGATCAATCGCATCGGCCAGAAACGGTTCTTTGATGTGAAAGCCGATGTCGCGCCCGGACTAGAGACCGAAGACGGGCTGCCGATGACACCGAATGACCGCATCGAGTTTCTGACCGAGTGGCTGCAGAACGAACAACCATTGCCGCCGGGAGTCGACTGGGAATGGACCGGTGATCAGGAAGATCAGGCCGAAAGCCAGGCGTTCCTGCAGGTCGGATTTTCGGCCGCTTTGGGTCTGATGTTCATCATTCTGCTGGCGCAATTCAACTCGTTTTATAACGCCGTTCTGGTGCTTCTGGCTGTGGTACTGTCCACCACCGGCGTTTTGATCGGCATGTTGGTTATGGATCAGCCGTTCTCAATTATCATGACCGGAACGGGGATTGTGGCGCTTGCGGGAATTGTGGTGAACAACAACATTGTCTTAATCGACACCTATCAAGAATATTCGCAATATATGCCGCGGATCGAAGCCATTGTGCGGACTGCCGAGGCGCGTATTCGCCCGGTTCTGCTGACCACAATCACCACAATGGCCGGTTTGGCCCCCATGATGTTTGGTCTATCTCTGGATTTCATAGGCGGTGGGTTCTCGGTTGATAGCCCAACCGCACTTTGGTGGAAGCAATTGGCAACAGCTGTGGTCTTCGGCCTTGGACTGGCCACGATGTTAACGCTGGTCTTCACGCCCTCGATGCTGGCGCTGCGGGTCTGGATCACCACCGGTGCTTACAGGAGCTTTACGACACTTCGCGCCTTGAGCCACGGTTCGGGTTCAAAAACCGCGCGGGATCTGGCGTTGAACAAAGCCGCCAAGAAAGTAAAGAATCCGGAAATTATCTGGGACGTGTCCAGCGATTCATCATTACCAAGCAAACCCGGCGAGCCCGAATTGCGGGCCGCAGAATAATCATTAGTCTCCTAAATTCCGGTGGACAATACACGATAAAGTTGTCCAAACTTATCTTTACTGATACATTTTTTTCGCATTTTTGGTTAAGAATTGATGTCAAGATTTTCCGAACTACGGAAGTATTTCCAGAAGGCAATCCTTAACGGCTCCGTTCGGAGTTATTTGATCGCTTTTTTAATGATTGATTTTCTTCTTGTAGCAACCTACGGGCTATTGGGATTGCTGGCCGTGCAATCTGGTGCCCAAGTCGCGGCGTCGTTTGACTTGGGTCACTCCAAAAGTTTCGCAAGCACATGGAATTATGCAAAGCTATTTTTTGCAGTATGTTTTGTATTGGTCGCGGCAATGAAAACAAAGGATCGGGGCGTAGCAATATTCTTATTGCTACCTTTGACATTACTAATCGATGACTTCTTCGAAACTAATCGATGACTTCTTCGAAATTCACGACGCTCTGGCACGCCAGATAGGCCATCTGATCACCACCGGGCCGCTTTCCAAATTGCATATCCAAAGCCGTGGCGAACCTTTTGTCTTTTTGGTGTTCGGGGTCATGCTACTATCTTTCATGATTGCCGCACTTCGGAAAACCAATCAGGAATTCGAACTCGACTTAAAGTTGCTTTGCATCTCTCTTCTCGGCTTCGCATTTTTTGGTGCAGGTGTGGACGTTGCCCACGGCGCTTTGGACTTTTTCATGAGCGGCCCTCGAGACGTTCTTGAAGGTCTTTTCAACATTTTGGAAGAAGGCGGGGAGTTGGCGACGCTTTCGTTTTTTATGGCGATGTGTTTGGCTTTCTTCGGCCCCAACGAGATTGAACGGGATCGCTGAAGCATTCAAAGCATTGCGACTATTTCTTAAACCCAAATGTTGCGTAACGAATTTGTCGCTGATCCGACGCTAAATTCTTCAGAGCGAAGATGGAAACACCAAAAAATCCACATTTAATCGGCGATGAAGAATTACTCAGGCGGCCGCTTCGTCTTCCGAAGCCTGCATATGCCACAGCGACGAATAACGCCCATCCTGCTCCAGCAAATCATCGTGGGTGCCTTCTTCGACGATCACGCCTTTTTCAAGCACGACGATCCGGTCCGCGTGGGCAATCGTTGAAAGTCGATGCGCGATGGTGATGACTGTGCGCCCCTGCCCCATCGCCTGAAGCTCGGTTTGAATTTCAGCTTCGGTTTCAGTGTCGAGAGCAGAAGTTGCTTCATCCAAAAGGAGAATAGGCGGGTTCTTCAAGAGCGTTCGCGCGATACCAACGCGTTGTTTTTCACCGCCTGAAAGTTTCAACCCGCGTTCCCCCACGGTTGTTTCATAGCCATCAGGGAGGCTGGAAATGAAATCGTGAATTTTAGCGGCCTTAGCCGCTGCTTCGACTTCCGAGCGGCTGGCTTCTGGTCGACCATAGGCGATGTTGTAGTAGACGGTATCATTGAACAGCACTGTGTCCTGAGGAACCACGCCGATCTGGGCGTGCAAGCTATCCTGGGTAATGTCGCGAACGTCTTGATCGTCGATCACAAGTGCACCGTCACCAACATCATAGAATCGGAACAAGAGACGTCCGATGGTTGACTTGCCCGACCCCGAGGGCCCAACAATTGCAACGGTTTGGCCGGCTTCCACGTCAAGGGTCAAACCCATAAGGATCGGCCGCTCGGCCTCATAGCCAAAATGCACGTCTTGGAACTGAACCCGTCCCCCACTAACTTCTAATGTCCTCGCGCCGGGCTTGTCTTCAACCTCTTGCGGTTGCTCCAGCAGATCAAACATCTCGCCCATATCAACAAGGCTTTGGCGGATTTCACGGTAAACCGTGCCGAGAAAGTTCAGCGGCATGGTGATCTGAATCATATAGGCGTTAACCATGACGAAATCACCAACCGTCAAACGCCCCTCTGCGACCCCCATTGCTGCCATAACCATGACAATTACAAGACCTGCTGTAATCAACACCGATTGGCCGAAATTCAGAAAACCCAGTGAATAAGAGGTTTTCAGCGCAGCCTGCTCATAGCCTGCCATCGCCACATCATAACGTTCGGCTTCGCGAGACTCTGCCCCGAAATACTTCACAGTTTCAAAGTTCAAAAGGCTGTCGATAGCCTTTTGGTTTGCATCGGTATCCTGATCATTCATCTCTTTGCGGATCTTCACCCGCCATTCGGTCACTTTGAACGTGAAAACGATGTAGATGCCAATCGTCACTGCGATGACCGCGACGTAGCTGACATCAAATACCACGGCCAAAACGACCGCGATCATCAGCAATTCGATGTTCAATGGGCCGATCGAGAATAATAGGAATCTGAGAAGAAACTCGACACCCTTCACGCCACGCTCGATGATACGCGACAGGCCCCCGGTTTTCCGTGTGATGTGATAGCGCAGACTCAGGCGGTGGATATGCGTGAATGTCTCCAACGCAAGTTGCCGCAAAGCCCGTTGGCCCACCGCAGCAAAGATGACATCGCGCAATTGCTGAAACCCGACGGTCATTAGGCGTGCAACACCATAGGCGACTGTCAGGCCCACAGCCCCCATTCCAAGCATCCATGCCGCGTCGGTGGCATCACCTGCCAAAGCATCTACCGCAGCTTTGTAAAAGAATGGCGTCCCGACTGAGATCAGCTTTGAGATGAACAAAGCAATCATCGCAAGAACAACACGCTGCTTCACCCAAGGATGTGCATCCGGCCACAGATATGGCGCGACCTTGCGAATTGTACGCATACCGCTGCGCCGTTCATTTCCGGCGGAAAATGTGTCGCTCATGTCTGCCCCTCATACCGAGGACTTAACCTATGGTCACCGCACGAGAAGTTCCACCCAATCTGGGCGCAATTCTTTGCACAGGTGGATGTGCGATCAGTTAGGTACGGTGAATATCTGGCCAGGGTAAATTAGATCAGGGTCACGGATGCGATCCGAGTTCGCTTCAAACACGCGCACGTATAGCAGTCCTTCACCATACTTTTCGCGGGCAATACCCCAAAGCGTGTTGCCGGGTTGTACGGTAATCAAAGCTACCGGCGCGCTCTGAGTGCCGCCGCTAGTGTCCAGTGCGCGAATAGCTTCGACCGGCTCTCGGCGGAACGGCGTTTCAGTTCGCGAAACTACAGCTCCTTCGGCGTCGAGCTCGTCAACGCGAAGCGTATAGGTTCCGGTGTCGACATCTGGCAAGTCGGCGCGCCACTGGCCATCTTCGCCTATGTCAGTTTCCAGGATGGGTTGATTATTGATGTACACGCGAACGGCACTTTGACCAGTTGACCGACCGGACAGGGCGACCTCGCCGTCGCTGTCATAGCTGATGGCGTCAATTGAAACGTTCTCAAGCACCTGCGGCCCGCTGCCACCAGACTGCAAAACGCGGACACCTTCGCTGTCGGCCAGAAGTACTGTTGGAGCTGCGGGTTCGGTTGAAACGTCTTCTGATTCCGGAGCCTCGGCATTTGCGTCATCGGCCACTGCAACCGTATCCGGTTCTGCATTTTCGTCGACAGTCGCCGTCGCAACTTGTTCCGTTGTGTTCTCAGTGACACCCACAATTTGATCGTTCGCAGCAGTGCTTCCCCCTGAAGCCACCTCAGTTGATTGATCTTCCAATTGCCCGTCTGTCTCTGTTGTATCTGCGGTGGCGACATCGGCGCTGGTTACAGTGGTGTCGTCCGCCGTTTCTTTATTTTCCGGGGCCTCGGCTGAAGTCGACTGCTCTACCGTTCCGGTATCGACAGCTTCCGCGTTTGAAGCCGCGTTCACTTCCTCGGAAACGGCGGCGACGGTTTCTTCGCCCGTTTCCGCGTCTGTGTCAGCCTCAGCAATCAGGACTTCTGGGCTCGGCGCCAGGATGACCGATGCTTCCGCCACAAGCTCTGTGCCGTCCGGCAAAGTCTCAACCAATGACAAAACCCGAGGCACATCCGATCTTCCCAGCGACAGCAGTGCAACAAAGTTCCCGGTCGGATCAACTTCAGCTTCCCCCACCGGGGTTTCATCCAAATTCAAAGTAATGTTGGCACCCGGTGTTGCACGACCTGCAATCACCGTCTCGCCGTCCGGCTCAACACGAACGATATCAAAGGTTGCGCTACTAAATTTCGGGCCTTCATCGACTGGTTCTGTTTGAGTTTCAGGCTCAGCTTCGGCGACCGGTTCGGGCGCGGGCGTTTCGACAGCAGTTATTCCTTCGTCAGTCGACGTTTCTTCAACCACAACCGCAACGTCTTCTGCAACGCCGCTGCCATCTATGGCGACGTCTTCTTCCCCATTTCGCAGTCCAAAAAACACTGCCAGCACAATTGCGATGACAACCGCTACGGTTCCACCTACCCACGTCGCTTTCAAAGGCTATCTCCTGCCAGCGGCATCCATCCCCGATCACGCCAAATTGTTCGTCCCGATGGCGCTTGAGAGACCATAACAACACCTCTATCAAGGGTCAAAACCCGTTTAGTCAAAGGGATTTGCAAGATGTCATCATCATCACTCTCGGTTTGCGTCTACTGCGGTTCCCGTCCGGGTGCAAACCCGGCGTTCCTGAAAGCCGGTCAGAAGATGGGTCAGGCGATTGCCGACAACGGCTGGCGTTTGGTCTATGGTGCCGGTGATGTTGGATTGATGGGGGCAGTTGCGGATGCGGCGACCACGGCCGGGGCTGACGTTCTGGGCATCATTCCAACCCATCTGCTGGATCGCGAGGCACCTCGCCGCGTCTATGGTGACCGCATCATTACCGAAACTATGCATGAGCGGAAGAAGGTGATGTTCATGAACGCGGATGCAGTTGTGATCCTGCCCGGAGGCGCAGGTTCGTTGGACGAGTTTTTCGAAGTGCTGACATGGGCGCAGCTTGGGCTTCACGCAAAACCCATTGTGCTGTTGAATATCGAGTCATTTTGGGAGCCGTTGATCGCTCTTATTGACCACATAATTGACCAGGGATTTGCAGATAATTCGATCAAAGACTTTTTTGTGATCTCAGAAACTGTGGACGAGACCATCGAAGCGATAAGCAAGAAAACTGAATGACCGCTCTGAGCCCATAGTTGGCAAAGGTGCCTTGGATCGCAAAAGCGATAAATGAAACCATTTAGATGCTGTGGGTTTCAAGAAATCAAGCCGGAAGGGCGCTCGGGAAAGCGCCCTAACCAAAAGATTTATTAGTCGGGTTTTCCGACATTACTGGTTTTGGGATGAAACCCTACGCGACCCTGGCTTCGGTTCTTGTCAATCGCTACCTCCGCGTTAAAGTGTCCGGTGGAATCATTGTCCCCCGCTTCCCCAACGCTATGAGCCAAGCCCAGTGTCGGCGTAAGTGCAACTATAGCTGCGATAAATACGTACTTCATTGTCACCTCTTCACAAATTTTCTGATTTGGAAACGCTATTGCCTTCGGTCGCCCGTGCCAAATTTCGGCCACAATTGAGAAGAATATGTGAACAACCAATCTTCTTGACGCTGGTTAGTTTCCAAATACGAATTAATCAACGCCGCACCCAGTTCAAAGTGCATCAACGGGTGGGTAATTCGTAGTGATTTCTATTCTGGTTCGCGATTTAATCTGGTCGGCACTCAAATGGCGGGATTAAACGCCGAGCGCTAGATTTACAGCCTGTATCGCTTGTCCGAATTGTCCGAAAATCGGGCATTCAGCCAAAAAAGCGCGCCATCGGGCGCGCTTTCGCAGTTCTTCCATGGTCGACGCCTTACATCCGGCTGGCGACGTTTTCCCAGTTCACCAGATTGTCCAGAAAGTTCGACAGATATGCCGGGCGTTTGTTGCGGAAATCGATGTAGTAAGAATGCTCCCACACATCACAGCCGAGCAATGCGGTCTGACCAAAGCACAATGGGTTCACGCCGTTTTCGGTTTTCGTCACCGCAAGCGAGCCGTCGGCATTCTTGACCAGCCATGCCCAGCCAGAGCCGAACTGACCAGCACCGGCAGCCGAGAACTGCGACTTGAACTCATCAACCGATCCGAAACTTTGGTTGATAGCCGCTTCCAGATTGCCCGGCATGCCACCGCCGCCTGGGCCCATCATCTCCCAAAACTGGTTGTGGTTCCAAAGCTGGCTGATGTTGTTGAAGATACCGTTCTGGGCAACCGCACCAGAATCGTATGTACCAACGATGATCTCTTCCAGCGTTTTGCCGTCCCATTCTGTGCCAGCAATCAGCTTGTTGCCGTTGTCCACATAGGCCTTGTGGTGCAGATCGTGGTGGTATTCCAGGGTCTCAGCGCTCATGCCATGCGCTGCTAACGCGTCGTGGGCGTAAGGAAGATCGGGAAGTTCAAAAGCCATGTCAGGGCCCCTCTCGGTTCATGGATATGATGTCTGACACCCTACCTGTGCCGCATGTGCCGTGGGGTCAAGCCTATGTTGGCCAATCGCTCAGAAAACCTATCCAAGGGATCAGCCTTTTAACATTGGCCAGAATGTGTCGACATCGCGAAGTTCGTTCAGCATTCAGCAGCCAATTTGCAGGGAACCGATATGCCGTTTCAATCAGATGAGACAAACCCAATGACGCCCTATCAGCTTCCATTCCCGAAAGAGGCGCTGGAAGAGATTGTGGTTCCCGAGGATGTAGATGAAATGATTACATATTTTCAGGTGAACGGCGTGATGGTCTACGTGGATCAGTTTATTCGCTAACCCCGTCTTCTAGGCTTTTCCGACTAAAAGGTTGGTGTCTCCACTTGGTGTCTTGGTCAAACCCGCAAACACGTCGATGTCATAGGCCAGATCATCGTAAAGATGGGTCATCAACGCCCTTACACGCGCGGTGTTGCGCAAATCGGGGTGCGTCAGGATCCACAGCTTCATGTCCAGATGCGGGAAAGTCTCTGTTACGCGGATAAGCCGGTCATCAACATCGCCAACGTAACACGGAAGAAACCCGATCCCCATGCCGGCGGCTATCGCATTCTGCACCGCCTTGGTGGCGCTGCATTGAAAAACTGTCCGCTCAATGGCGTGCTCCAGCGACGGAAGAACTTGCGGTACAAGCCATGACATCGCTCCTTCGATGACGCAAAGATCATGCTGGTCGATGGGCGTTTCGCCATGTTCCCCCATATATTCGGGCGTCGCAAAGGTGGCGAAGCGAAAATCGCAGATCCGGCGTCCATAAGCACTGTCCGGCGGTGATCTTGTTGCACGAATGGCGACTTCAGCCTCGCGTTTATTGAGATCGACGGTTCCGTGACCCGGTGTGACGTCTAGCCGGATTTCGGGGTGCTTGGCCAGAAACCGGGCAGCAATGCCGGGTGCGAGTTCCTGGGCGAACACCTCGGGGCATGTCAGGCGGATGCGTCCGCGCAACTCGCCGTCTTGGCCGAGCACTTCCAGGCCAAGGGCATGCACTTCTGCTTCGATCCGTTCAGCGTATTCAATCGCTTTTTGCCCGGCCTCGGTCGCGACATAGCCTTTGCGGAAACGATCAAAGAAACGAACGCCGGTTCGTTCTTCAACGGCGTTGATGCGGCGAAATACCGTGCTGTGGGTTTGCCCAAGTGCACGAGATGCCCCCGACAAACCGTTTCCACGACCGATGGCAAGGATCAGGGAAAGGTCGTTCCACTCTAGGTCGTTCGCGGTTCGCGTAGTCACTGGTGCAATCCTGTCTGTCCGTTTTTGCAAAGTCTCATTGCGATATTAGCGAATTTCCTTGCGCAATCAAACAGACAATCTTGAACTTACCAAACGAAACAAACCAAACGCCAAAGGAACCCCAGCCATGATGATCCAATTTGTTCAGTTCGAAACCTCCCTTAGCGATGCCGAGGTCCGTGCCGTTGCCGACGCCCGCAAACCAGATTTTCAAGCGATCCCTGACCTTCACCAGAAATACTATCTGAAGCTCAATGCCCCGAACCAATACGGCGGCTTCTACATCTGGGACTCGCCCTCTGCCATGGCGTCTTTCCGTGACAGCGAATTGGCGAAAACGATCCCGGCGGCCTACGGCATTGTTGGCGCGCCCAAAGTCGACATTCACGAACTGATCATGGCGCTGCGCTGATCTTCATGTTCCTAAAATCACCCTTACATCCTGGAGACTGAACATGACTTTTCTACGCAAACTGAAACTGACCGCCTTTGCCGCAACTATCCTGGCCACTCCGGTCGTTGCCCAAGCCAGCGACAGCGGTTCCGCTGACGACGCCACGGTTGTGCAAATCATTCGCTTTGAAACCACCCTGCCCCGTGATGTGGTTCTGGCCAAAGCGCGGGAACGGCGTGAAGAGTTTCGCGATGTGGATGGTCTAGTTCAGAAGTATTACGTGGAACTTAACAGTGCGAACACATACGGCGCGGTTTACATTTGGGAGAGCAAGGAAGCGATGGGCGCCTTCTTTCAATCGGATCTGGCAAAGAGCATTCCGGCGGCTTATCGGATCCGCGGCAAGCCCGACATAGAAGTCATCAGCGGTGTGTTTCGACTACACGACTGAGTTCACCATACCCCAGAAACAAGAAAGCCGGGCACAAAGCCCGGCTTTTTCGCATTTGCTTTTGGGAAAACTCAGAAGTGACCAACGTCGCTTCCAGAAACAGATGAAATCTTCAGCAAATCAAACACATACTGCGCAACCGAACGGAAGCAGATCAGATGGGCCTCGCCATCAGCGCTGAACCAGAATGCGCCAGCAACCTGTGCAAGACGGGTGCGGCGGGCTTCGCCAACCGGTAAAGACGCATCCCGCATGTCGGCAGGGGAAATCTTTGCCAGCACTTCTCGGATTGCTGCGCCTTCGCCCGTCAGACGGAAATACGCACGCGCGTCCGATACATTAACGGCCATGTGGTGTTGACCAGCCAGTGCCGCCGAGATGGCCGCCACGCGGACTTCCGCCTCGTCATGGGGACATAGCAGCATCAGTTCGTCCGGCGACATCCAGAGCATTTGTCCGGCGTCCGACGAGGTGACCTGACGAGGTGCCGGAATTTCGACGCCCGCCGCCTTGGCCAGAGCTGCGGTGAGACTTTCATCAGACAGATCACCGCGCAGGGTGATCATGCCTTGCAATCCGGACTCGACAACTTCGATGGTTCCGCTGGCGGTAACCCCGTCCAATGCGCTTGCTGCCTCAGACATTTTGCTTCTCCCCTTCGGGATCAAAGAAGACCGGATCGACGATTTTGGCCTTTACAACTTCGCCGTCGATCTTCGGGAAATCCAGAACTTCGCCCATGCGATCAGGCCCGCGCAGGACCAGCCCCATCGCGATGCCACGGTCCAGCGTTGGCGAGTAATAGGTTGATGTTACACGACCTTCGGTAATGCGCTGGCCATTGTCGTTAATGCCGGGCTCAGCGGCATAGGCCCCATCCGGCAGCACCGAGCCATCCGTGGTTTCAAGGCCGACCAGCTTCCAGCGGTAGGGATCGGTCATATGGTCACGCTCCTGAGCGCGCTTGCCGATGAAGTCTTCTTTCTTCTTTGAGATCGCCCAGTTCAGACCAAGGTCTTGCGGGATCACTGTTCCGTCGGTTTCGTCACCGATCATGATGAAGCCCTTTTCTGCCCTGAGGATGTGCAGCGCTTCAGTGCCGTATGGCGTGATCCCGAACTCTTCCCCGGCTTCCAAGAGTGCATCCCAGAAGGCGCGGCCCTGACTGGCAGGAACGGCGATTTCGTAGCTGAGTTCACCCGAGAAAGAGATGCGGAAAACCCGCGCCGAGAAGTTGCCGATGGCCCCGTCGGCCCATTGCATGAACGGCAAAGTCTCTTTCGAGACATCCATTCCGCCCAGCTTTTCAAGGACTTGGCGCGCGTGCGGGCCGACAACGGCGATCTGAGCGTAATGTTCGGTCACGTTGGTGACGTAGACTTTCCAGTCCCACCATTCAGTTTGCAGCCATTCTTCCATGTGTGCATGGATACGCTCGGCACCGCCGGTGGTGGTGTGGCAAAGCCAGGTGTCTTCATCGATGCGGGCCACAACGCCGTCATCGCTGAGGAAGCCGTTCTCCGAGCACATCAGGCCATAGCGGCATTTGCCGACCTTCAGGTTCGACATCATGTTGGTGTACATCATGTCGAGGAACTTGCCCGCGTCGGGTCCTTTGACCAGGAGCTTGCCAAGCGTAGACGCGTCCAGCAGACCGGACCGGTTACGCACGGCGTTTACTTCGCGCACGACGGCGTCATGAACAGTTTCCTCGCCTTTCAAGTAGGCGTAAGGGCGTCGCCAATGGCCAACGGGCTCCCAATGGGCACCGTTGCTGTCGTTCCATTCATACATCGGCGTGCGACGGATGGGCTGGAACAGGTCGCCGCGCGCTTCGCCACCGATAACACCCATGGAAATCGGCGTGTAAGGCGGGCGGAATGTCGTGGTGCCAACTTTGGGAATATCTTCGCCCAACTGTTGGCTGAGCACGGCAAGGCCGTTGATATTGCTAAGTTTCCCCTGATCTGTGGCCATGCCGAGCGTGGTGTAACGCTTGGTGTGTTCAACCGATTCAAAGCCTTCGCGGGCTGCCAGTTCAACGTCTGTGACCTTCACGTCATTCTGGTAGTCCAACCAGGTTTTCGAGCGCAGATCATAGGATGCCTTGGCAGGCATGTTCCACACCGGTGCCATGGGTTGTGCGTCTTCAGCGGCAGCCGTTGGGACATTGGCCTTCTTGCGGGTCTTGTGACCAGCAGCAGCGGCAGCGGTGCGACCTGCCTCGAAGGCATCCGCCAATGCATCCGCAGTGTGCAGATGACCGTTGGCCGTGCCTGCGACATGAACGAAGGCCTCGCCCTCTGCGCCTGTTGGCGCGCGGTTAGGATCGGGGCGGAAATGGGCGTTTTCGTCCGACCAGTTGAGCTTGCCGCCGCAGTGGGACCAGAGGTGAACGATGGGAGACCAACCACCTGCCATGGCGACGCAATCGGCGGAAATCTCTTCCAGAACAGCACCTTCGCCGAGTTGGTCGCAGATGTAGACGGTTTCAACCTTACCCTTTCCGGTAACCTTGGCGATACCGCGACCGGGAACGACGCGGATGCCCTGCTCTTTCGCGGCTTCGGCCAGCGGGCCAGCGGCGCTGATGCGGGCGTCCAGCACGGCTGGAACGTCGAGACCGGCGGCTTTCAGGGACAATGCGGTGCGATAACCGTCGTCATTGTTGGTGACAACGACTGTGCGTTGACCCGGGGCGACGCCGAAATTCACCACGTAGTCGCGCACTGTCGAGGCCAGCATGACACCGGGTAAGTCATTGCCGGCGAAAGACAAAGGACGTTCGATGGCACCGGTCGCCGTGATAATCTGAGCGGCGCGGATGCGCCACAAACGGTGGCGCGGCAGGTTCGGGTCGGGGGCGTGATCGGTGATGCGTTCATAGGCCAAGGCATAGCCGTGGTCATAGATGCCTGCGCCCATGGTGCGGGTGCGGATACGGACGTTTGGCATGGCTTCAAGCGCCGTTACCGTTGCTTTGATCCAATCGTCGGCAGGCTGTCCGTCGACCTCGGAACCGTCTACCGGCGCGCGGCCGCCCCATTCCGAAGTTTGTTCAAAAAGCAGAACTTCGGCACCGGCTTCTGCAGCAGATTTAGCGGCAGTCAGACCAGCGATTCCACCCCCAATAACAAGGACATCGGCGTTGATATTAAAGTGCTCGTAGTGATCTGCATCGCGATGCTTTGGTGCCTTGCCCAGACCAGCCGATTGACGAATGATGGGCTCGTAAACGTGCTTCCAGAACGCGCGTGGCCACATGAACATCTTGTAGTAAAAACCAGCGGGTAGAAAGCGCGACAGCTTGGCGTTGACCGCGCCGATATCGAACTCGAGACTTGGCCAGTGGTTCTGGCTTTCTGCTGTCAGCCCGTCGAAAAGTTCGGTGGTTGTGACACGGGCATTGGGTTCGAAAGTCTTTTCTTTTCCTAGGTTTACCAGCGCATTCGGCTCTTCCGCGCCCGAGGCAACAACGCCACGTGGTCGGTGGTATTTAAATGAGCGTCCCATCAGCGTCTGACCGTTGGCCAGAAGCGCCGAAGCAAGTGTGTCGCCCTGCACACCGCGCATGGCGCGACCATTGAAGGTGAAGCCCTTGGATTGACTACGGTCGATCAGACGCCCGCCGGATTCCAGACGATGGCTCATTGGAAGTCCCTCCAGGACCAACCGGGTCTTTTCTTGGTGACGGCGTCGCAAATTTCTTTAGGTGGATCAAATACTTGCGCCGAATATGTGCCAAAGACCTCAAGGGTCATGGTATCGCGGGCCGCATGGAACCACTTGCCGCAGCCATTGGCATGACGCCAGCGTTCAAAGTGCACACCACGCGGATTTTCACGCTTGAAAAGATAGCCTTCAAACTCGTCATCTGACGAACCAGGGCCGTGGCGCTTAAGGTGGGCTTCGCCGCCGGGGCTGAGCTCGGTTTCATCGCACGGAATGCCACAGTATGGGCAATCTATAATCAGCATGTTGTACCCCTGAAAAATGGGAAAAACGACCTGTCTGTATCGCGTCGGTATTACGTCGGTGGACCCGAACGCAGCGGTAAGACCTTGGTAAGACTTTGCAAACCGGCCAATAAATTCGACGCTACGCTTGTTGTGCCGAGGCTCAACACCCATGTGAGAGCAATGAAACCTGCGCTTCAAATCATGCCCATTGCCCTTTTGCTGGCCGTCGCCGTCGTCGCGGTCTGGCGCGGAATGGACACCAAACCCGACCGCACCGGCAACCGCGCCAAAGGTGGCGGAGCGAAGTGGAAGTATTGGAAGTAGCAATCTGCTGCTAAACCGAACAATCGACATCAGTGCGCCACCCCAGCTGCCACGCTCTCATCAATGAACCGGCCTTCGCGGAAGCGATCCAAGGTGTAAGCCTCGGTCAAAGGTGAGTGGCCGGTCGCCATCAGTTCCGCCATTCCCCAACCTGATCCCGGGATAGCCTTAAAGCCACCGGTGCCCCAACCGCAGTTGATGAAGCAGTTTTCGAGCGGCGTCTTCGACAGGATTGGCGAGCGATCCCCGGTCATGTCCACGATCCCGCCCCACTGACGCAGCATCTTCAAGCGCGAGATAATCGGGAAGGTTTCGTTCAGAGCCCGTACCGTTTCTTCGATGTGGTGGAAGGAACCGCGCTGAGTGTAATTGTTGTAACCGTCCGCACCGCCGCCGATGACCATCTCGCCCTTGTCGGACTGGCTCATGTAGCCGTGGACGGTGTTGGCCATAACCACCACGTCCATGCAGGGTTTGATTGGCTCGGACACAAGCGCCTGAAGCGCCACGGATTCAATCGGCAGCCGGAAACCCGCCATATCGGCGAGGTGGCCGGAATGCCCGGCCACGACGACGCCCAGCTTGTCGCAATCGATGTCGCCTTTGCTTGTGGAAACGCCGACGACTTTGCCGCCTTCTGACCGCACGCCTGTGACTTCGCATTTCTGGATCACATCCATGCCCATTTCCGAGCATTTGCGCGCGTATCCCCAAGCCACGGCATCATGACGCGCGGTGCCGCCACGGGCCTGCCATAGCGCACCCAGAACAGGGTAACGAGGGCCACGGGTTTCGATGATCGGGCAAAGCTCTTTCACGCGCTCGGGGTCGACGTATTCGGTTGTGACACCTTGCAGAGCGTTAGCGTGGGCGGTGCGCTTATAGCCGCGAACTTCGTGTTCGGTCTGGGCCAGCATCATCACGCCACGGGGGCTGAACATAACGTTGTAATTCAGGTCCTGGCTGAGGTCTTCGTAAAGGCTACGCGCCTTTTCGTAGATCGCCGCGGAAGGGTCCTGTAGATAGTTCGACCGTATGATGGTGGTATTGCGCCCCGTGTTGCCGCCCCCAAGCCAACCTTTTTCCAGGATCGCCACATTGCGGATGCCGTGGTTCTTGCCAAGATAATAGGCGGTCGCCAAGCCGTGCCCGCCCGCACCGATGATGATCACATCATACTTGCGCTTTGGCTCGGGCGAGGCCCAGGCGCGGGTCCAGCCTTTGTGATTTCGAAACGCCTCGCGGGCGACGGCAAATGCAGAATAACGGCCCATTGGTCACAGACTCCCCGGGGTGCCGGTCCAATCCCGACAATTGCCCCTCTTTGACAAAATTTCATGGGCTTTGTGAAGATGGCAAAGCGGCACGGTAATGTGGTTTCGCGACACGCGTTGGTGATCGCTTGTCGCATTTTGATAAATTGCCTTGGGCTATTCGATTTCGACGACTACATGGGGAGCATGATATTCTGGTTGATAACCCTTGGACTTGCTGTGGCCATCGTGGCCTTGCTTGTTTCGGCATTGCTGGCTGCGCGAAGCGAAAAAAGCGCGGTCTCAGCGGCCGAATCTGACATTGCTCTCTACAAAGATCAGCTTAACGACGTCGAACGGGATCTTGCACGAGGCGTCCTGAGCGAAGACGAAGCCAAAACTGCTCGCACCGAAGTCGCACGACGGCTTCTGGATGCAGACAAACGGGCATCGGCGCGACCTGCCCTGTCCGCCGGGCAAAGCCTACCGGCACTGGCTATGGTAACGCTGTTCGTGTTGGGAGGCACTTTTGGTCTTTATGCTTACTTCGGTGCGCCGGGGTATGGTGATTTGCCCATGACAGCGCGATTGGACGCCATCGAAACCGCGCGCGCTGAGCGCCCCAGCCAAACTGAAGCAGAAGCGGTTGCGCGCGACCTCCTGCCGCCGGTCTCCGAAGCGCCCCAGGATTTTCAGGACCAGATGGCGCGTCTGCGCGCCGCCCTGGAAGAGCGGCCTGACGACGTGCGCGGGTTGACGCTTCTTGCTCAATTCGAGGCCCGGCTTGGCAACTATACCGCCGCGCGTCAGGCACAAGAGCGGCTGGTCCAAGCGAAAGGCGATACAGACACGCTTGCCGATCGTCAGCGACTTTTGGATATTATGGTCTTTGCGGCTGGCGGCTATGTCTCGCCCGAAGCCGAGGCTGTGTTGGACGTCATCCTGCAGGAGGTGCCCAACAGCGGTGCTGCGTTGTATTATCTGGGTTTGTCAGAAGCTCAGGCAGGGCGCGCCGACCTTGCTTTCCCTATCTGGCGCCGACTGTTAGAGACCAGCGGGCCGGATGCGCCCTGGTTCGACGCCATCCGTGCCGAAATTGGCGATCTCGCAGCGACGGCAGGCGTGCGATATGATCCACCCGAGGTTTTTGGACCCAGCGCAGAAGATATTGCCGCGGCTCAGGAACTGGATGCCGAGACAAGACGCGATATGATCCAGAACATGGTTTCGGGTCTGGCAGCGCGCTTGGCAGATGAAGGGGGGCCACCGGAAGACTGGGCGCGCCTGATCCGGTCGCTGGGTGTCCTTGGACAAGACGAGCGCGCCTTTGCCATCGCCGAAGAGGCCCGTGTGGTCTTTGAACGCGATGCCGGCGCACTGGCTCTGATCAATGCGGCCCAGGCCGCCGCGCTGGGGGATCGATGATCACCGACTCCCTGACCGATTTTGTCCCGCACATCGCTGCGCGGACCCCGCTTATGGGGCTGGACTTGGGCACTGTTACCATCGGTGTTGCTGTATCCGATGGTTTTCGCCAGGTTGCCACACCGCTGGAAACCATCCGGCGCAAAAAGTTCGGAGTTGATGCCGCACGGTTGATGGAAATCTGTTGCGACCGGGCCATTTCGGGGATCGTTCTTGGCCTGCCCCTGAACATGGACGGCAGCGAAGGCCCACGGTGCCAGTCGACCCGCGCTTTCGCCCGCAATCTGGAACGGCTAACCGAACTGCCCATCACCTTCTGGGACGAACGCCTGTCAACGGTTGCCGCCGAGCGTGCGCTCCTGGAGGCCGACACATCGCGCAAACGCCGCGCCGAAGTCATCGACCATGTTGCGGCCTCCTACATCCTGCAGGGCGCGCTCGACCGCCTGAGCAATATCGAGGCCACCCCATGAGCGACGACGTCTGGAAACGGGACGAGATCCAAAGTCCTTGCGTCAAAATCTGCGTCATTCATCCCGAAGCACGCAACTGCATCGGTTGCCACCGGACGGGCGACGAAATCGCCGGATGGATGCGAAAAACCCCCGAAGAGCGTCAAGCGATCATGGATGCCTTGCCCAAGCGAAAAGCCCTGTTGCCCGGACGACGCGGCGGGCGCTCTGGTCGGTCTCGATACAGATCCACCTGATCTTCTTCTGTCTAAAAATACTTCCGCCGGAGGCCACCGCGACGGCGAAGCCGGCGCAAATCATTGTATGCGCCTTAAGGCGCGCAATTTGACAAGATAAAAGGCCCGCGCTTAAGCCGGACCTTTTCAAACATTCTACTGTGAATTCGTGGCGGTCAATCGTCGCGGTGAACTTTCTCACGGCGCTCATGACGCTCCTGCGCTTCCAGGCTCATGATGGCAATTGGACGGGCATCCAGGCGCTTCAATGAGATCGGATCACCGGTCTCTTCGCAATAGCCGTATTCGCCCTCTTCGATTCGCCGCAAAGCTGCGTCGATCTTCGAAACCAGTTTGCGCTGGCGGTCCCTTGTGCGCAGTTCAAGTGCGCGATCCGTCTCTTCGCTGGCGCGGTCGGCAATGTCAGGAATGTTGCGAGTTGTGTGCTGCAGACCTTCGATGGTCGACTTGCTGTCTCCCATCAGTTCCGCTTTCCAGTTCAGAAGCTTACGCCGAAAATATTCGGTCTGAAGCTCGTTCATAAAGGGTTCGTCGTCGGCTGGGCGGTAATCGTCTGGCAGAAATACTTCAGCTTTCACCTTGTTCACCTTTTTTATCATTGGCACTCACCCCGGACGACAATTCTGGTAAAACGGCTCGGCCATCCGGCTCCTCGTTGGCGGGCATGTAACTCATCATCAAAGGCTTGTCACTACACGATCGGTGCAACACTGCGTGCTCTTGAAGGCCCCCGCCCCGCAAGCTAGGGTTCACGCCGGACGGCGGCAATCACACGAGTGACGACGATGAAGTTTCAGGGGACCGATGCCTATATCGCATCGCAGGATCTGGCGATTGCGGTAAACGCCGCGATTACACTGGAGCGTCCGTTGTTGGTAAAGGGCGAGCCTGGCACCGGCAAAACTGAACTTGCGCGCCAGGTCGCCGACGCGCTTTCGATGCCCATTATCGAGTGGCACGTCAAATCCACCACCCGTGCCCAGCAGGGCCTGTATGAATACGATGCTGTCAGCCGGTTGCGCGACAGCCAGTTGGGCGAAGATCGGGTGCACGATATCTCGGCTTACATTCGCCGGGGCAAGTTGTGGGACGCTTTTGCCGCCGACGAACGGGTGGTTTTGTTGATCGACGAGATCGACAAGGCCGATATCGAGTTTCCCAACGATCTGCTGCAAGAGCTGGATCGGATGGAATTCCATATCTATGAAACCGGCGAGTCAATTCGCGCAAAACATCGCCCGGTGGTCATCATCACCTCGAACAACGAAAAAGAGCTTCCGGACGCCTTTCTGCGCCGCTGCTTTTTCCACTATATCCGCTTTCCTGATCTGGAAACGCTGAGGTCGATCGTTGAGGTGCATTATCCCGGCATCAAGGATCATTTGTTGACCACGGCGCTGACCCAATTCTTTGAGGTGCGCGAGACAAATGGTCTGCGCAAGAAACCTTCGACCAGCGAGGTTTTGGATTGGCTTAAGCTGATCCTTGCCGAGGATTTGTCGCCCGAGGATTTGCGCCGTGATGGCACCGACGCCTTACCCAAGCTGCATGGTGCCTTGCTTAAGAACGAGCAGGATGTGCAGTTGTTCGAACGCCTGGCGTTTCTGGCGCGGAGGCAGTCGTAATGCAGATAGGCCCGCTTGAGCGCCGGGACTATGGCGATTGGTGCCATTTGTGGCACGGGTATCTGGCGTTCTATGAGACCGAGTTGCCTGACGAGATTTACCAGACCTATTTCGAGCGTCTTTTGGGCAACGACCCGCAGGACTTTCATGGGCTGATTGCCGAAGTAGATGGGGCACCGGTTGGCCTGGCGCATTATCTGTTTCACCGCCATGGCTGGAAGGTCGAAAACACCTGTTATCTTCAAGACCTTTATGCTGATCCCGCGGTACGCGGTCAGGGGATCGGGCGTAGGTTGATTGAAGCGGTTTATGCCGCCGCCGATGCGATGGGCGCGCCGGGCGTATACTGGCAAACCCAGGATTTCAACGCCGAGGCGCGCAAACTTTATGACCGGATCGGCGAACTGACGCCCTTTATTGTGTATCGGCGACCCGTATGAGGTTTCTTTTCGTTTTGTTTGCCTTGGCAGCGCTGTCGGCCTGCGGCGTGCCCGAAACTTTGGATGCTGAGACGGCATTACCGCCAATGAAAACATTTGAAAGTGCTGCTCAGCCCTCGCCGGCGGGATCAAACACGCAGATTGCTCGCGACTTTCTGGATCTGACATTTACCTCGGAGCTTGGAAGGAAACTACCGGTATTCACACGGTTTGAAGGTCCGGTAACTGTTCGGGTGCTCGGCAAAGCGACTCCGGTATTTATGCACGATCTGGACAGATTGCTTTCACGTCTGCGAACCGAGGCGGAAATCGATATTCATCGGATCCCAGGCAAAGGTGCGGCGTCGATCATTGTGCAACTGGTCCGCCGATCTCAAATTAAGAGCATTGAGCCATCTGCGGCCTGCTTAGTGCGACCAAACGTAGAAGACTGGGATGATTTTTCAAAGAAGCGTCATGCGCCCGAGACGTTCTTAAGCAGCTTAAAAATACGCAAGCAGATGGCGGTTTTCTTGCCAATAGACGCTAGCCCGCAGGACCAGCGCGACTGTCTTCACGAAGAAATATCGCAGGCACTTGGTCCGGTGAACGATCTTTATCGTTTAAGCCAGTCCGTATTTAACGACGACAATTTTCACTCTGTTTTAACGGGATTTGATATGCTCATTTTGCGCACTTATTACGATAGCGCGCTTCAAAATGGCATAAGCCGGAACGCGGTTGCCGCAAGGTTGCCAGCAATTTTATCGCGAATCAATCCACAAGGCGGACACGGTGGAATTGCTCCGCCCGCCCCGCGCATGACAGCCTGGCAAGCAGCTTTCAAAAAAGCGACTCAGCCTAGGCACCTATCAAACCATGGCGTTTCCGACGCCCAGCGCGCAATCGACCTGGCCCGCCCCGCTGGAAGGTTGAGTTTGCACTTAGCACTTTCGCATTTTTTGCATGGAGAACTGACTCTGAAAGAGCGGCCCGATATTTCATTGAATGCCTATCTTGCCGCCGGGCGCATTTATGCTAATCGCGCCGATACTGCCATTCAGGAGGCGCGAGTAGCACTTCAGTTGGCAACATATCAACTATCGGTCGGACAGACGGAAACTGCAGTGGCGCTGGTCAACCGAAATCTAAATATTGCAAAGCAATCAGAGAATGCTGTGCTTTTATCTCGAATGCTGCTGGTGAAAGCAGAAGCCCTAGAGATTATGGGCCTTTCCGACCAAGCAGCCGACATTTACTCTGAAGCCCTGGCTTGGGGTCTTTATGGCTTTGGAAGTGAGAGCGAAGTCTTGAAACAGGCTCGTCAAATCCGCGCGATCAGCCCGCGCATTGCCGAAAGGACCGCAGGATGATCATTTTAGGAGCCGCTGTGATTGGGAGCATACTCGGGGTCAACACTGCCCGGCGTCGGAATGGAAACCGGTTGGATATGCTACAGTATGGCTTTGGCTTCGGTATCTGTTTTGGCCTTTTTGGCGGTGTTGTCACAATTCTGATCGAGCGTCTGGTGACCTGATGTTCCTGCCGTTTTTCGAAACACTTCGAAACGGCGGCGTCCCGGTCACATTGCGCGAATACCTGGCATTTCTGTCTGCGCTGGACGCCGGGCTGGCGACCTACGATGTCGATGAGTTCTATTATCTTGCACGCACAACGATGGTTAAGAACGAGTCCCATCTGGATCGGTTTGATCAGGCGTTTGCCCATGCGTTTCAAGGCATCGAAAACATCCCGCAGGATGCCGTGATTGACGCGCTGGATTTGCCTGAAGACTGGTTGCTTAAGATGACCGAAAAGCACTTGAGCGCCGAAGAAATGGCCTAAATCGAAGCGCTTGGCGGTTTCGACAAGTTGATGGAGACATTGCGCGAGCGCCTTGCAGAGCAGAAAGGCCGGCATCAGGGCGGGTCGAAATGGGTTGGCACCGCCGGAACCTCGCCGTTCGGGGCCTATGGCTATAACCCGGAAGGTGTGCGCATTGGTCAGGCCGAAAGCCGTCATCAACGCGCGGTTAAAGTCTGGGACAAACGTGCGTTTCGCGATCTGGATGACACCCGCGAGATCGGCACCCGCAGCATCAAAGTTGCGCTGAAACGTCTACGCCAGTGGGCGCGCGAGGGGGCGGCGGATGAACTGGATTTGGATGGCACCATCCGTTCAACCGCTGAGCATGGATATCTGGATGTCAAAACCCGCCCCGAGCGGCGGAATGCGGTGCGGGTGTTGCTGTTTCTGGACGTGGGCGGCTCGATGGACCCTCATGTGCAACTGGTTGAAGAGTTGTTTTCCGCTGCCCGCACCGAATTCAAGCATCTGGAGCATTATTACTTTCACAACTGTCTTTATGAAGGCGTGTGGAAAAGCAATCAGCGACGCTGGAACGCGCAAATCCCGACCTGGGATCTGCTGAACAAATATGGCTCGAATTACAAATGTATATTTGTCGGCGACGCCTCGATGTCACCCTATGAAATCGCAATTCCAGGTGGCGCCAATGAACACTGGAACAAAGAAGCGGGCGAGGTCTGGCTCCACCGCGCCGCTCTTCAGTGGCCGGAAATGTTGTGGATCAATCCGGTCAGGCAGGCCCATTGGCAATACACGACGTCGATTGGCATGGTTCAGGACATCATCGGCGCAGATCGGATGGTGCCGCTGACATTGTCGGGTCTGACCGATGGTATGAAACGTCTGAGTTAGTTTTGCGTCATCTTCAGGTTTGGAACCGTTTCGCGCACATGGCGCGCCATGGCTATGGCGGCTGGATTGCGAACGGTGCTTTCATGCTCGGCAAGGTACAGGACCGGTGGGGTCGGCTTCGGCAATCCCACAGATGCCGGAACCTCGCGCATGTCTTTGCTCAGATTCAGCCTCAATATCATCCCCAAACCGATACCGGCACTGACCGCCGACATGATGCCGCTGACCGATTGGGTAGATAAAGCGATACGATATGGCAGGCCGGCGCGATCCAGACCGCCCAACATGACCCGTCTGTGATGCGACCCTTCGCGCCAGACGACGACCGGTAAAGGACGCAATTTCTCAAGCTCAAGGTCTTTTGCGCAGGCCCAGACAACCTCGTTGCGATATAACGCCGGACCGACCCCGACCGCACCTTCGGCATCTGTGAACAAGGTCATGTCAAGGCGACCAGAGTTTAACGACTGTAACAGACCCGCCGTTTCGTTTTGCTCAATTGTGACTTCGACGTCAGGGTATTTTTCCCGGAATTCAGGCAAGATCAGCGGCACAAGACGCTCGCCGTAAAGTTCTGGCACGCCAAGGGCAACGCGCCCGCCTCTGCCCTCGCCACCGAAGGCAGCTAATGCACGGTCATGTGCATCGATTACCTCGCGTGCCAGCGGCACAAGGCGCGTGCCAGCGGCTGTCAGACTGGTGCCCTGACCGCCGCGCACCAATAGCGAAACGCCGAGACGGTCTTCTAGTTTACGAATTTGCTGGCTAATGGCCGATTGGGTTCGACCCACACGAGACCCGGCCCCGGTGAAGCTGCCGGTTTCAGTAATCGCCAAGAAAGTGCGCAGTGTATCAATGTCCATGGTCATTAATATCTCTAATATCGACTATAAGATCAATTCGTTTGTGTAATGCCATTTGACCGAGCTAATCTAATCGCAGACAAAGGAAAGCATCATGCAAGATACAATTTTCACAATCAGAGAAGCTCGGCTCGCAGATATGGATCGTTTGCTGGACCTTGAGTATCGTGCCTTTCTTGGACTGAACGACGGCAACTACACCGAAGAAATTCTGAAACTGTTCATCGGCGAAATGAAAAGGGTCACACCGGAATTGCTCGCAGAAGGCAGATACTACGTTTTCGAAGACGAAGACGGAGATATTATCGCCAGTGGAGGCTGGTCGCAGGAAACGCCGGGCTATGCCCATGGCATTGAAGGTCATGCCGAAGAATACCGCAGCGACGAAGGTGTTGTGCGCGCCATGTATGTCTCGCCGGATATGGCGCGGCGTGGTTTGGGCCGAAAGATGATGGAACTGATCGAAGAAAGGGCCATGGCCGAAGGTGTGCGCAAGCTGGCGATGTCAGCGACAATTATGGGTGCCGGACTATACAGCGCCTGCGGATATAAAATCACGGGACCAACCATCATCGCCCTGTCTGAAGGACGCCAAATTACCGGCCATGAGATGGAAAAGATATTGGTCCCAAACGGCCAATCCATCGCTGACATTGCCGGGGCCGCTGCCTGACCCCATATAGGGGGTATGATCAAGTTCACCCCCATACTTCTGGCCATTCTTTATGGTTTGGTGATGTATCGCTTTTCCGTCTGGCGGACGGGCCGCGAATTGGATGCCAAGTCAAGCGAACTGGCTGACCCCATGCTGAAAGTGCTGACCGACCGTATGGCGGCGTCGTTGGATTTGCCCCGCATTCGCGTGCATCTTTATGAGATTGACCCGGTCAACGGATTGGCCGCGCCGGATGGGCGGATTTTCATCACCCGCGGGTTTTACCAGAAGTATCGCAGTGGCGAGGTCTCGGCGGACGAAATGGCAAGCGTCATCGCCCATGAATTGGGGCATGTTGCCTTGGGCCATTCCCGCCGCCGGATGATCGATTTCTCAGGACAAAATGCGCTGCGCACCGCTTTGGCCATGGTTCTGTCGCGATTCCTGCCGGGGATCGGGGTAATGATCGCGAATTTCATGGCGACTTTGCTGGCAGCACGGCTTAGCCGGTCGGACGAATACGAGGCGGATGCCTATGCCTCGGCATTGCTGGTGAAATCAGGTATTGGGACTGCGCCGCAGAAATCGCTGTTTACCAAGTTGGAAACATTGACCGGAGCGCGCGGCGCGGCCACACCGGCCTGGATCTTGAGCCATCCGAAAACCAAGGACCGGATCGCGGCGATTGAAAAGCTGGAAGTGAAGTGGTCGCAGTCAGGTCAGGACGCGTAAAGCGCCTTGCCAAGACGCGGCAAACGCGCGCGTTTCAGCACCGCACGCGGGTTGGAGACTTTGATCCCATGGTGCGCAGCTTTTTGCAGAACATTCCCAACAATTTCCTGCATCACTTTGGGATCATTGTGAAATATCTCCAACAAGAATTCATCAGGCTGGCGCAGCAGAACCGCTTCGCGGGCAAGTGTCCGGGTTGGGAAGTCTTTGACGTTGAGCGTCAGAAGTTCGCCCGCACCGCCGTCGATGGCCGCCGTGAGAACATGAATGTCGTCCAGGTCAGGCAATGACAGGCGCAGTTGGGTTTCGCGGCTCTCGGGCACTTCGGCATCGGGGAATGCGTGGCGCAGAGTGGCGATTTCAACCTCGGCGATTGCTTGATCCTGTGGGCTTTTCTTGCCTGCCGCGTGCCGCCATTCCTCTAGTATCCGCGCGGACCAAACGGGCGTGAAAGCGCCCTGCCCGGCGGCCCCAATCACTATTTCGCGCAGGACTGTCGGGAACAAAGCGCAAGCGTCGATCAGCACCTTCATGGCAGCATGCGGAAGGTGATTGTTTTCAGGTAACCGCTTTCGGCCAGATGTGGGTGCTGCGGATGGTCAGGCCCGGCGAAGCCGGTGCGCAGAATTTGCGCCGTGCGCCGCGCCCGATGCCACGAATGCATGCTGTGCGGAACTGACCGAGATCGGCGGCATGACTGCATGAACACAGCGTTAGTGTGCCACCCGGTGCAACCAAAGGTGTGGCCAGTCGCGCGACCTTTTCATATGCGCGCAGGCCCGCTTCCAACGCCTGTCGGTGCGGCGCGAAGGCGGGCGGATCACAAATGACGGTACCGAATGTGCGCCCCTCGTCCGCAAAGCCCTGCAGGGCATCGAAAGCGTCTGATCTCAGTGTCTCAAATTGGTCAGAAACGCCCATGGCCTCGGCACCGGAGCGCGCCAGTGTTAATGCAGCCTCAGAGCCATCAACCGCCGTTGCCTTAGTCGCTCTGCCAGCCAGCGCCGCCAAAGCAAAGCCGCCGACATGAGAAAACACGTCAAGCACCTCGGTTCCTTCGGCCAATTTGGCGACGAAGGCTTGATTGGGGCGTTGGTCATAAAACAGGCCAGTTTTCTGCCCGCCCATCAGGTCGGCCATATAGATTGCGCCGTTCATGGGCACGGGCAATGGGCCGTCAACAGACCCGCTGAGAACGGCTGACTGATCATCCAGCCCTTCAAGACTGCGCGCGCGGCCAGATGCACTTTTGACCACGGTGGAAACGCCTGTCACTTCGATAAGCGCTTCTGTCAGTTCGTTCAGCCGGGTATCCGCCCAGGCGGCATTGGGTTGAACAACGGCCACATCGCCAAATCGATCGATGATGACACCGGGAAAACCATCTGCTTCGGCGTGAATTAGGCGATAGAAGTCGCTGGAATAGATAGCTTTTCTTGACTGCAAGGCGCGCGATAACCGCGCGGCGATCCAAGCCCTATCAATCACTGCGTCGGGGTCGCGATCCAGCAACCGCGCGAAGATCTTGGAGTTCGGATTAACTGCAACTGTCGCTATTGGTTTGCGGTCGGCATCTTCCAGTCGTGCGATACTGCCGGGCGCGAGCGACTTCGTTCGCCGGTCGGTGACCACTTCGTTGTCGTAGGCCCATGGAAAACCACGCCGAAGACGGCGTGGATCGGTTTTTGGCTTTAATCGTATGGCGGGGCGTGCATCTGTCATGCCGCCCTCTACCCCGATCAATGGAAAACGGAAAGTCCGTTAGCGGGCTTTCTTGCCTGCAAACAGGTCGCGGATCCAATTGGCGCGAAGCTGACGTGCACGGGCTTCAATAGCCAACAGGTCAACGGAGTGATCTTTGGACGAGGATTTCATATCGGTTCCTTGGAGGATTTGTTTCGATAGCCGGCACATAGGCAGGTTCTGATAGCGCTAAAACAGATCCTTTTGCATGGCCGCTATGCACTCGCAGCATTCTGCGTTGCAGCGCAGCAATTTGGGGATTGTTAGCGCTATCATTTTGTGATAGCGAACCGACAAATCCAGATCGGAGCAGCCCAATGCCCCTGAATGACACCGTTGCAAAAGTCACAGACCGTATCGTCGAGAGGTCGCGCACCGCACGCAGCGCATATATGGCTAAGATTGCGCGCGCTCAGGACGCTGGCGTGAAACGCGGGCATCTGGCGTGCGGCAATCAGGCCCACGCCTATGCCGCAATGGGTGATGACAAGGCAGCGTTGATTGCTGAAAAAGCACCCAATATCGGGATCATCACAGCCTATAACGATATGCTGAGTGCCCATCAGCCGTTCAAGGACTACCCGGATCAGATCAAGGTTGCCGCCCGCGAGGCCGGAGCGACCGCACAGGTGGCTGGTGGTGTCCCAGCGATGTGTGACGGCGTTACCCAGGGCCAGCCCGGCATGGAATTGAGCCTGTTTTCCCGCGATGTAATCGCGCTGGCGACAGGCGTTTCGCTGTCGCACAACACATTCGATGCGGCGATGTATCTTGGCGTTTGCGACAAGATTGTTCCCGGTCTGGTCATTGGCGCTGCCACGTTCGGGCATATTCCGGGCATTTTCGTGCCTGCCGGTCCGATGGTCAGCGGCCTGCCAAATGACGAAAAAGCCAAAGTGCGTCAACAATTTGCGGCTGGGGAAGTTGGGCGAGACAAATTGATGGAGGCCGAGATGGCCTCGTATCACGGGCCGGGCACCTGCACATTTTACGGCACGGCGAATTCAAACCAGATGCTGATGGAATTCATGGGGCTGCATTTGCCAGGGTCATCATTCGTCAATCCGGGCACGCCGATGCGTGATGCCTTGACTGTCGAGGCGACGCGGCGGGCGGCGGCGATCACGGCGGAAGGCAATGACTATCGCCCGGTGGCCGAGATCTTGGATGAACGGGCTTTTGTGAACGGCATGGTCGGGTTGATGGCCACAGGGGGCTCAACCAATCTTGTGCTGCACCTGCCGGCCATGGCCCGCGCCGCAGGTGTCATTCTGGATATCGAGGATTTCAACGATCTGTCGGCGGTGACGCCGCTGATGGCAAAGGTTTACCCAAACGGATTGGCAGACGTGAACCATTTCCATGCCGCTGGTGGGTTGGCCTATTTGATCGGGCAGCTATTGGACGATGGTCTGGTGCATCCTGATACCAGCACGGTGGCCGGTGACGGGCTTGGGCATTATGCGCAGGAACCAACGCTGAAGGACGGATCAATCGTCTGGAGGGATGGGCCGCGCGAAACCTTGAACGACAAAATCCTGCGCCCTGCCCGCGACGCGTTTCAGGCCACTGGCGGTTTGCGCGAATTGAAGGGCAATCTTGGCCGCTCGGTGATGAAAGTTTCCGCTGTCGCGCCAGAACGTCAGGTTGTCGAAGCCCCGGTGCGGGTGTTCGAAGATCAGGAAGCCGTAAAAGTGGCTTTCAAGGCCGGGGAATTCACCGCAGACACTGTCGTTGTCGTGCGGTTTCAGGGGCCAAAAGCCAATGGCATGCCCGAACTGCATTCGCTGACGCCAATCTTGTCGGTGTTGCTGTCGCGCGGCCTGAAAGTGGCATTGGTCACCGATGGACGCATGTCGGGGGCCAGCGGCAAGGTGCCTGCGGCCATTCACCTGTCACCCGAGGCTGCGGACGGCGGCCCGATTGCGCGGCTGCGCGATGGTGACCTGGTTCGGGTGGATGCAACAACAGGTGTCCTTGATTGTCTTGAGGACGATTTCACCAATCGCACGCCGGTCGATCTGGACCTTTCTGCCAATGCCGAGGGCATGGGGCGCGAGTTGTTTGCCGCGTTCCGCGCCAATTGCGGGCTATCGACCAACGGCGCGGGCACTGTTGTCTGAACCAGAACTTGATTAAGAGACATGCCAAGGGCCTCGGCCCAAAGCCACATCACCAAATAAGGCCAAAACAATGACAGTCGAAGACCTAAGCCAACAAGCCGGTGAGATTTGCAGGCTGGCCCCTGTCGTGCCAGTGCTTGTCCTGGATGACGCAAGTTGGGCCGCGGACTTGGCCGAGGCATTGGTTGCGGGTGGATTGCCAGCGCTGGAAGTGACCCTGCGCACACCAGCGGCTTTGGATGCCATTCGTGAGATGTCGGGCGTTGAAGGTGGTGTGGTCGGGGCTGGAACATTGCTGACACCAGCGGATGTTGTGGCCGCCAAAGAGGCTGGCGCGTTGTTCGGTGTGACGCCGGGCACCACGGACAGATTAATTGATGCGGCCCTGGACGCTGAACTGCCACTTTTGCCAGGGGCCGCCACGGCGACCGAAGCGCTGCGGCTTTTGGAGCGTGGGTTTTCAGTTCAGAAGTTCTTTCCTGCCGAAGCCTCGGGCGGCATTCCGGCGTTGAAAGCCATAGGCGCGCCCATTCCTCAGGTCTCATTCTGCCCTACAGGCGGGGTCAACCTTGCAAACGCACCAGATTATCTGGCGCTGTCCAACACGATCTGCGTCGGCGGTTCGTGGGTTGCTCCGAAAGAGGCGGTTGCCCGTCGCGAATGGGGCAAAGTGGAGCGACTTGCGCGTGAGGCCGCCAAGCTGGGGCAATAGCCAGCCTGAACCAGGTTAGCGGAGCTCAGTCCTGCGACCTGCGAGCTGATGCACCGCCACGACGTCCAGATTTTGCCGGGGCGTCCAACGCGGCCTTCAAAACAATCGTCATTGGATGATCTGGAAAATCTGGGCCGAACTTGGTCAGCAGCTTTTCGACATAAGCGCGGCTGTCCTGATCCACCGGCACCCCGATGGCCCAGTCCAAAAAGATCGAACGGCACTGGCCTTCGTCAATACCATCGATCTGATAACTTTCGTGGATCAGACCGCGTGGGTCGGCTTCATCGTCGCGTCTTGGCATCCACCACTTCCTTTTTCAGCAGACGTTCTTCATTTCTCGTCGCCAGAAGTGGGTTGGTCGACCAAATTGTCAATGATTTCAGCGACAGTTTCCGCAGCTTGAACGACGCTGAGCAAAAGTGCGTCTAAAGAACTGGAACCCGTCTCGCGCAACATGAAAGCAGAGGCACCCGCCCCGACATCGGCTTCACCGGGTCCGGTTCCCGATATTAACCGTGCCGAAGATTGAACCCGCCAATATAGTCTGGCGGCATCTGACATAGCCTGTCTTTGCGCAAGGGGCAGATTGAATGCCCCATATGCCACATCAAGTTGCGCCGTTAATGTCTGTTCCGATGCACCTGCCAACAAACAACCGGTTTGCCCGAACAATTCGATGTCCTGAAGACGACCCGCACCGGCCTTTGCATCCAATCTATTGGTAGCGGGTTTCGCCTCGGCCAATCGGGCGCGCATGTCTGATACGTCTTTCAATACGCTTGCGCGATCTCTGGGCTTTGCCAGCAGCTCTTGGCGAAAGCTTTCGATTTCGCGGCCCAACTCCATTTCTCCGGCAATGGCACGGGCGCGGGTCAATGCAAGATGCTCCCATGTCCAGGCCTCGCTCGTTTGATAGGTGCGAAACGACTCGAGTCCGGTGGCGACCGGTCCCTGACGGCCCGACGGACGCAGGCGCATGTCGACTTCATAAAGTCGGCCTTCGCCAGTTGGTGCGGAAATCGCCGTGACCAATGCCTGGGTCAGCCGCGCGTAATAGGCGCGCGTGGCCAGTGGCCGGCGTCCATCAGAAGCATCGACCCCAGCGCCGTCATAAATCACGATCAGATCCAGATCGGATGCTGCATTCAGCCGTCGTGCCCCAAGCGACCCCATGCCCAGCACACAAGCCCCCTGTCCGGGTGGCTGGCCATGTTTAGACGCGAATTCATCCACGACATGGGGCCAAAGCGCTGCAACCGCAGCTTCGGCCAAATCGGCATATTGCTGGCCGGCAGTTTCGGCGTCGATCAACCCGCGCAGATGGTGGACGCCGATACGGAAGTGCCATTCGCGCGACCATGTGCGGGCCAGGTTCAGGCGGGCTTCGTAGTCGGGGGCATCGTTCAATCGCCGCCCGATCTTGCCTGTCAGCCCATCTGCGCCCGGCCATTCAGAAAAAAACTCGCCGCCGATGACCGCATCGAATACACCGGAATTTCGGGCAAGATGCTGCCCAAGCGCCGGGGCGGAATCGACGATATCAACAACCAGATCTAAAAGCTGGGGATTAGCCTCAAACAGCGCGAACAGTTGAACTCCGGCGGGCAATCCGGCGAGGAAACCGTCGAAATGAACCAGTGCCTCTTCCGGGCGGGCCGCTTTCGCCAATCGGTCCATCAGAACCGGGCGCATCCGGTTGAACATATTGACGGCGCGAGTGGTGCGCAAAGCAGGGTAGCCCATCCAGCGATCGGTGATCTCGGGCGAAAGTCCCGGAAGATCGGTGACTGGTGATGCCGGAACTGCGTCGGGAGCGAAGAAGCCTTCGGTCAGTTGATGAACACGGTCGAAACGCTCTAACAAATCGGCCTTGTAGGTGGCCGGATCGGTTCCGGCGAGATTGGCCAGACGTGTGAACTCGTCTTCGGTGGTTGGCAGTTTGTGGGTTTGCTGGTCTGCGACCATCTGCACGCGATGTTCTGCCTCGCGTAGCGCGCGGTAGTCGCCGGTCAGAGTTTGGGCATCCTCCACGTTCACCCAGCCTTTTGCGGCGAGGATTTCAAGCCCTTCCACCGTGCCAGAGACGCGCAGTTCTGGGTCGCGTCCGCCTGAAATGATCTGCCGGGTTTGAGTAAAGAACTCAATTTCGCGAATGCCGCCCTGCCCCAACTTCAGATCATGGCCCAGATGGCTTGGTGCTTTATGCAGCCCTTTGTGATCGCGGATACGCAAGCGCATGTCGTGCGCGTCCTGTATGGCGGCATAGTCCAGATGACGCCGCCAAACAAACGGCGTCAGGGTTTTGAGAAACTTCTCGCCCGCCGCAATGTCCCCTGCCGCTGCGCGCGCTTTGATATAGGCCGCGCGTTCCCAGGTGCGTCCGAAAGCCTCGTAATACCGTTCGGCGGCCTCCATGGAAATTGCCACGGGCGTGACCGAAGCATCCGGGCGCAGTCGCAGATCGGTGCGAAAGACATAGCCATCTGCTGTGCGTTCGCTCAAAAGCTGAGTCATCCGTCGCACGGCGCGCACAAAGCTGGCGCGCGCATCGCCGTAATCGTCAGGGTCAAACCGGGTTTCGTCGTAAAGACAGATCAGGTCGATGTCGGAAGAATAATTCAGCTCGCCCGCGCCCATCTTGCCCATGGCCAGAACCGACAGTCCGCCACAGGTTTCCAGATCCGCATCGCCCTGCCCCGGAAGTTTGTTGCGACGAAGCTCGTTTGCAATACCCGCCTTTAATGCGCGATGGGTCGCAGCGGCAGCAAAGTCTGATAATGCCCCCGTGACATCTTCAAGCGACCAAACACCGCCCAGATCGGCCAGGGCTGCCAAAAGCGCCAACCGCCTCTTGGACTGACGAAGACCCGGAGCCAAGGCCGCGTCTTCCATGGTCTGGACGGCAGACATGATATCGTCGCGTGCCGCTTCCGGATCACCTTTCAGCGCCTCTGAGATCCAGTCCGCCTCTTTCGCCATCAGTTCAGCCAGATAGGGCGAAGACCCTCCGGCCCCCTTGATCAGATCAGCCAACGGGCCGGTTGTGCCGACATGTGCCAACGCCTCGGCCCCGCGATCCGCATCAAACGGGATGGCGCAACGAGAAAGACGAGAGGCAAATGTCATTGGGGCAAGAAATCGGCGTTTGGCGTGGTGGTCAATAGAGTGCGGCTTGATGGCGCGCAATTTTCGCGCCAGACAAGCCCATGAGCAAGAGTCTGAAACGAGTAAAAGCGGCTTTGGCCGACGCCGGGGTTGAAGTCGACGTGCTGGAGATGGCGGGCGAAACGCGCACGGCAATCGACGCGGCGCGCGCGATCGGTTGCGAGGTCGACCAGATTGCGAAGTCGATCATCTTTCGGGGCGAGGTAACGGATGCGCTGTATCTGTTCATCACTGCGGGTAGTCATCAGGTAAACAGCGCGAAGGCATCGACCATTGCGGGCGAACCTTTGGGGCGCGCGGATGCGGCGATCATTCGCAAGATCACTGGTTTCGCTATTGGTGGTGTATCGCCAGTTGGGCATCTGACCAAACCGAGGGCATTTTGGGACGCGCGACTCACTGAATTTGACAGAATCTATGCTGCAGCGGGCACGCCACGGCATAATTTCGGTGCAAAACCAGGTGAATTACAAAATATTTCTGATGCGCAAGACGCTGATTTTATTTCATAAACTCGGTTAATGTAAAATAGTTTCACATTTTCTCTTGAACTATCCGTGATCTACTCCGATATCGGTGATGTGAAAGACATTCACATTAACACGAAACCACGGAATGGAGCTTACAAAATGACAACCGCCTCTCTTCACGCCACCCCTGCAGAGCGTGGCAACTGGCTAAGCCGCAGCGAATCCTGGCTTGATGAACGCGGCAAAGGCGCGTGGATCGTTGCCACGGTTCTCGGCTTTATCATCTTCTGGCCGATTGGCCTGGCCCTTCTCGCTTACATGATCTGGAGCAAACGCATGTTCAAAGGTTCCTGCGCAAAACGCACCCGCCACGCCCACGTCGCCTTCAAATCTTCGGGCAACAACGCTTTCGACTCTTATAAGTCGGACATGCTGCGCCGCCTCGAAGACGAACAGGACGCATTCGAACAGTTCTTGCAGCGTTTGCGTGACGCAAAAGACAAGGCCGAGTTCGACCAGTTCATGGCCGACCGTGACCGCCGCCAGGCAGAAGCCGACAAAGAACCGGTCGACGCCTGATATCCCTCTTACGTGGCAGCCCTTCCCTTGGGCCGCCATTCCTTTACTTAACCTCGAGCGATCAAGGCGCTAAACTTCGTGACACACATATATTCAGGCCCAATCACCATGACATTGCCGCATCCCGAAACGCACCCGGACTTTTACGAAGACGTTGTTTCCAAACGCTTTATGGCGTGGTTGGTTGACGTCGTGATAATTTCAGCGCTGACAGCTATATTGACTGTCTTCACGCTATTTACCGCCCTGTTCTTCCTGCCGTTCTTTTATGCAGTCGTCAGCTTCCTCTATCGCTGGATCGGACTTAGCCGTCACTCGGCAACGCTGGGCATGCGCCTGTTCTCGTTGGAGTTTCGTCGCGACGATGGCTCGAAATTCGATGGCAGCACCGCATTCATGCAGGTCGCAGGTTACTTCGTTTCGCTGGCCATCTTCCCGCTACAGCTTGTTTCCATTGTCATGATGCTGATGAGCGAACGCCGTCAGGGCCTTACAGATATGGTTCTGAACACGGTAATGCTGAATAAACGCGCAAGATAAACCTCGCCAGAATTGGGTATTGGCGGGTGGACAGGCAATTGTTAACGTGTTGGTCAGTTGATCACGGTTAGGTTGCCTATCCACCCATGCGCCACACACTTCCGATAGCCCCGCAGTTTTATGTGACTGCGCCCCAGCCTTGCCCATATCTGGAAGGTCGGATGGAGCGGAAGTTGTTCACCGCACTTCAGGGTGATTACGCCGAAAAGCTGAACGATACGCTGTCAAAGCAAGGGTTTCGGCGCTCTCAGAACGTCCTTTATCGACCTTCCTGTGCTGAATGTTCTGCATGTCTGTCTGCGCGAATTCGCGTGGCAGATTTCGAACCTTCACGCAGCCAAAGAAAAGCCAAACGCCGCAACGCCGACCTGGTGCGCGAGGCGACCAGCCCCTGGGCAACCGAAGATCAATACGCCCTGTTCCGCGCTTATCTGGACAGTCGGCACGCCGATGGCGGCATGGCTGACATGGATATTTTCGAATTTGCCGCGATGATCGAAGAGACGCCAATCCGCAGCCGTGTCATTGAATATACCGGCACTGACGAGGATGGCGCGAAAGAGCTGAAGGCGGTTTGTCTAACCGATGTTCTCGATGACGGACTGTCGATGGTTTACAGCTTCTATGGCCCGGACGCGGTTACCTCGAGTTTGGGCACACATGTTATCCTTGACCATATCGAGATCGCCCGGAAGGCCAATCTGCCCTATGTCTACCTTGGCTATTGGGTGCCGGGATCCGAAAAGATGGGATACAAGGCGCGGTTTTCATCGCTGGAAGTTTACTTTCAGGGCCAGTGGCAAAGCATCGGTGACCCTAAAAAATACTCTTCTGAAACCCATCCTCTGTCGACCGATCCAATTGCCGAACAAGTTTCGCGGATCAATCTTCCCGATACTCGCCCGACGACCGGTTAATATCACTACGAGATTTTCCTAACCGGCAAATCCCGCGCGCATTTACTGCGACGGCGCCAATTCGCCATCCACTAAAGCGCCGAACAGGATGACAAAGGCCGAAAGCCAGAACCACGTCAGCAGTACAACCACCCCGCCGAAACGATGTACCAACTGAGCGCAGCAACGATTATGCCCGGACTTGCCCAGATCCAGTGCCGCAAACGGTGTGCCGGACCAAAGCGATAAATTACCGCCAATCCGCCAAGAAAGACCGTCGTTACGACCACCCATCGCAGAACTTGCACAACCCGCGCGGTTTCCAGTTACAGCGGCACGAATGCCAGGACCGTAGGCAGACCCACCATCAGCACCAACATAACGACGGTGCCAAACAAAAGCGCGACCGTTAGACCAATCACCACCAGCCAATAGCGCAGGAAACCACGATTTTCCTTTAATCCCAGGGCCACGTTCAGCCCGTGGATCAGACTGGCAGCGGCACGGGTTGACAAATAGACCGCCACGATCAAGCCGAAAAGAACTGTCAGCGTCAAGCTTTGGTCCGGCGCGCTGGCGACTTTCGCTGCCTCACCAACCAGCAGCTGTGCAGCCTGCTGGGGGATCAGTTCGGTCACATTCTCGAGCTGGCGCACCACTGCATCGGGGTCGGTGAACAAGCCCGCCAGCGCCACCAGAGCGGCGATCGCCGGAAAAGCCGCCAGAAATGCATAGAACGCCACGCCAGCAGCGATCAGGCCCAGTTTGTCGGCAACACTGCGTTGCAGAATTCGTTGTGTCGTCTTCAGAGGCATGTCTTCGGTCGATTGTCGCTGGAAGCCCCACTCTAAGACAGCAAAGTTCCCGGCGCACGGGCAAAATGCCTCTGGTCTGATCACAGATAATCGGCCCTAGAATTCGTGATAATTCCCTTCTACGGGCATTTTCAGCAAGATATGCAAAGGTTTTTACGCAACGGCGACATGAAATTCCTGCAATTGCCTGTTGACGCCCCTGTGACCGCTGTTAGTGTCACCGCCACTAAAAGACAGGAGCCCCCGGATGACCCGGATTCTACTAGTCGTGAGAAAATGGCGCATGGGCCGGTAACGGACACCATATAGGTATCCCATGCGCCCTCGAATGATCGGGGGTTTTTTTATGCGCAAGACGATGGAGACAGCGCGATGAGCAAGACGAAAATGACCGGCGCCAAAATGGTTGTAGAAGCCCTGAAAGATCAGGGTGTGGACGTAGTATTTGGCTATCCCGGCGGTGCTGTCCTACCGATCTATGACGAGATCTTTCAGCAAAACCACATTCGCCATGTGCTGGTGCGCCACGAACAAGGCGCGGTTCATGCGGCTGAGGGTTATGCACGCTCAACCGGCAAGCCCGGCGTCTGTCTGGTGACATCGGGCCCCGGTGCCACGAATGCGGTTACGGGACTGACCGATGCGCTGATGGATTCGATCCCGATTGTCGTTCTGACCGGCCAAGTTCCGACCTTCATGATTGGCAACGACGCATTTCAGGAAGCCGATACCGTTGGCATCACGCGGCCCTGCACCAAGCACAACTGGCTGGTGAAAGAGACCGACAAGCTGGCGGACACCATCCATCAGGCGTTTCATGTCGCCACCAAGGGTCGCCCCGGCCCTGTTCTGGTCGACATTCCGAAGGATGTGCAGTTTGCCAACGGCACCTATGTCGCGCCAAAAGCGGCCAACACCGGCTATTACAATCCGCCGGTAAAGGGCGACATCAATACGATCACGGAACTGGTGGTCGCAATGGAGACCGCCAAGAAGCCAATCTTCTATACTGGTGGCGGCGTGATCAACTCGGGCACGGCCGCCAGTCAGCTGTTGCGCGAGCTTGTGGATGCAACCGGTTTTCCGATCACCTCGACCCTGATGGGTCTGGGCGCCTATCCGGCGACGGGCAAGAATTGGCTGGGCATGCTGGGGATGCACGGGCTTTATGAGGCCAATCTGGCGATGCACGACTGTGATCTGATGATCAACGTCGGCGCGCGGTTTGACGACCGTATTACCGGGCGGGTGCAGGACTTCAGCCCAAACTCGAAGAAGGCGCATATCGATATTGATCCTTCGTCGATCAATAAGGTCATTCATGTCGACATGCCGATCATCGGTGATGTTGCACATGTTCTAGAAGACATGCTGCGCATCTGGAAATCGCGCGGTCGCAAGACCGATGGCGGGTCGGTGAAGAAGTGGTGGAGCCAGATTGAAGAATGGCGCGAAGTTGATTGTCTGGCGTTCAAACAGACCGGCAAAGTGATCCGCCCGCAGCATGCGCTGGCACGGCTGGAGGCATTGACCAAAGACCATCCGAACCGGTTCATCTGCACCGAAGTTGGACAGCATCAAATGTGGGCGGCGCAATATCTGCACTTTAATGATCCCAACCGCTGGATGACTTCGGGCGGACTTGGGACCATGGGCTATGGCTTCCCCTCGTCCGTGGGTGTGCAAATGGCGCATCCTGACGGGTTGGTGATTAACGTCGCTGGTGAGGCGTCGTGGCTGATGAACATGCAGGAAATGGGCACGGCGGTTCAGTATAATCTGCCAGTGAAACAGTTCATCCTGAACAACGAACGGCTTGGCATGGTGCGCCAGTGGCAGGAGTTGTTACATGGCGAGCGGTACTCTCAAAGCTGGTCCGAGGCCCTGCCCGATTTCGTGAAACTGGCGGAAGCCTTTGGCGCAAAGGGTATTTTGTGCAGCGATCCGGCAGATCTGGACGATGCGATCATGGAGATGTTGGACCACGACGGCCCGGTGATCTTCGATTGTCTGGTCGAAAAGCACGAAAACTGCTTCCCGATGATCCCATCGGGCGAGGCGCATAACACGATGCTGTTGGGCGAAGCGTCGACCAAGGACGCAATTGGGTCAAAAGGCGCGGTGATGGTATAGGGGCGCTGCCCCTCACCCCTTGAGTATTTTTCGATAGAAAGAAAAAGACATGGCACCTCTAAAGATTAAAAAAGGCTCTTCCAGCCATTCGGCCTATGACCTACGCGACCCCCATGCGGAACAGATCGAACGCCATACACTGGCGGTGGTTGTCGACAACGAAGCCGGAGTTCTGGCGCGAGTGATCGGACTATTTTCGGGGCGTGGATATAACATCGAAAGCCTGACCGTGGCCGAGATTGACCACACCGGGCACCGCAGCCGGATCACGATTGTGACCACGGGCACGCCGTCGGTGATTGAGCAGATCAAGGCTCAGCTGGGGCGCATTGTGCCGGTGCATGAAGTGCATGATCTGTCCGTGGAAGGCCCGAGCGTTGAGCGGGAACTGGGGCTGTTCAAGGTTACGGGCACCGGCGACAAGCGGGTTGAAGCGCTGCGTTTGGCCGATATATTCCGCGCCAATGTGGTGGATTCGACGTTGAAAAGTTTTGTGTTCGAAATCACCGGAACCCCTGAAAAGATTGACGCTTTTGCCGATCTGATGCGGCCTTTGGGGCTGGAAGAAGTGGCGCGCACGGGCGTGGCGGCATTGGCGCGCGGTGAAATGGCGTCCTGACCGGTTTGGGTTGCCACACATATTCTGTGCGTGGGCGCGGTCTTTATGATCGCGCCGGATGCTCTATTTGATTGGGGAAGCCGTCAAGGAGCGTCCAAATGACATTTCGACCCGTGAGATCAACCTCAATCGCTAATCCCACATTGGAAGGTGCGGGCGTGCATTTGCACCGGGTGTTCGGCTTTGGCGACCCCGGCGAAAGCGATCCGTTTTTGTTGCTGGATGATTTCCGTAACGACGATCCGGCGTATTTCGAAAAGGGGTTTCCCTGGCATCCCCACCGGGGGATCGAGACCATTACTTATGTGTTAGAGGGCGAAGTCGCCCATGGGGATTCCTTGGGCAATAATGGTGTGTTAGGTCGCGGATCGGTGCAGTGGATGACGGCCGGATCCGGGATTATGCATCAGGAGATGCCACGCGGGAACGCGGCGGGTCAGATGCACGGGTTTCAACTTTGGGCGAACCTGCCGCAGGCGCTGAAGCTGACGGACCCGCGGTATCAGGACATTGCCGGTGGAGAGATCCCTGAAGTTATTGACGATGACGGCACAAGGGTGCGGATCATTACAGGATCGTTCTGGGGAAAATCCGGGCCGGTCGACGGCGTGGCGGCGGAACCGATGTTCGTTGACGTGTCAGTCCCGCCGAACACGCGCAAGGTTTTGCCGGTGGACGCCTATTCGAACGCCTTCGCCTATGTCTTTGCCGGATCAGGAAATTTCCGCGATGCGTCCGCCCCGGTTGGGGTGCGTGTTGAGAAGGAATTTCGCGGCGAAGAGCTGAATATTCGCGACATGAGCGGCAACCGGACTCTGGTGCGGTTCGATACCGGGGACGAGATTTCGGTAACGTCGGGGGATGAAGGCATACGGTTTTTGTTGATCTCGGGGCGGCCTTTGCAGGAACCGGTCGCGTGGCATGGGCCGATTGTGATGAACACGCGGGAAGAATTGTTGCAGGCAATGCAGGATCTGAGGAACGGGACGTTTATTAAGGTTTGAATTGAAACTCAGATCAATCGACGACGGATTTCCACACGAAATCCGGGTGGCGGGGTCCCCCCGCCATGCCTTCGGCGAGGATACTTTTGGGCCGATAATGAACGCTGACATATGTCAGTCGCCGTAGAGGCATGCTTTGCGGCGCTCCCATGCTTCGACCGGCCACTGTGCTTTCATATCGTAGTATTCCTCGAATGCCGGAATGTCGTTGGACAGCGTCACCCATGCCTGTTTGCTTCTGGTCCAGATTTGCACGTCGGGCGGACAGACATTCGGGTCGTCCAATGTTCCCACCCGCAGGAACGACAGCTTTTCACCCCGCACGAGATAAGCGCTATAGATTGCAACCCCACAGTCTGCGCAGCGGCAGATTTTTTGGCCACTTCCGCTGGGTGTTTCAACGAGGTGATCTGTAAGCGCGCCGCTAATATTCAGACGGTCGCGTTCGATCATCGCGTTTACGACATAGGCCGATCCGGATTGTCGCTGACAATCCGTGCAGTGGCAGTTGTGTACAAACATGGGGCCCGAAGTCATCTCGTAGGTGACGGAACCACAGGCGCAGCGTCCTTTATGCATGTCTCTCTCCCCTGGTTATTCCGCAACCGCGTTCATGGCGGCGCGCACCTTTGAAACGGCTCCGTCGACATCACCCAATTTGTCGAGGCCGAACAGACCCAAACGAAAGGTGCGGAAGTCAGCCGGTTCATCGCATTGCAATAGCACCCCGGCGGCGATCTGCATGCCTTGCGCCGAGAATTTCGAGCCATTCTGGATGTCGGGATCATCGGTGTAGGACACGACCACGCCGGGGGCTTCGTATCCCGGTGCGGCAACGCTGTTGATGCCATGGTCGGCCAAGAGCGCGCGGATTTTCGACCCAAGTTCAAGCTGTTGCGCCTTTACGGTGTCAAACCCAAGTGCTTTGGTTTCGGCCATGGCATCGCGAAACTTCACCAGTGCGTCGGTCGGCATGGTGGCGTGATAGGCGTGGCCGCCACCCTCGTAGGCCTGCATGATCTGGTGCCATTTGCCCAGGTCGCAGGAAAAGCTGGTGCTTTGGGTTTCGCCAAGGCGCGCAACGGCGCGGTCGTTCATCATAACCAGACCTGCGGCGGGTGACGCGCTCCAGCCTTTTTGCGGGGCCGAGATCAGGACATCGACGCCTGTGGCCTCCATATCCACCCAGATCGTGCCCGAGGCGATGCAATCCAGCACGAACAGACCACCATATCTGTGCACTGCATCGGTGACCGCTTTGATGTAATCGTCGGGTAACAGCATGCCGGACGAGGTTTCGACATGGGGCGCGAAGACCACATCGGGCTGTTCTTCTGCAATTGTGCGCAACACGTCTTCGATGGGCGCCGGGGCGAAGGGCGCCTGATGGTGATTGCCGGTGCGCCGCGCTTTCAAAACCGTGGCACTGGCCGGGATGTTGCCCGCGTCGAAAATCTGGGTCCAGCGGTAGGAGAACCAGCCGTTGCGGATGACAAGCGCCTTTTGATCGGTGGCAAACTGGCGCGCGACGGCCTCCATCGCGTAGGTCCCGCCGCCGGGAACAATGGCCGTGGCCTTGGCGTTGTAGACCTCTTTCAACATCGACGAGATGTCATTCATCACGCCCTGAAAAGTTGCTGACATGTGGTTCAGGGACCGGTCGGTGAAAACGACCGAAAATTCCATCAGGCCGTGGGGGTCAACGGCGGATCCGTTAGTCATGAGGGGCTTCTCCGATTGGGATGTGCTGTCTAAGGGGATATCGCGAGAACAGTAGTGAGGAAAGGCAGTTATCGGTGCAAGACAATAGCTGCGGCGTTCGCCATCCTTCTCAGTGCCCATACCACGCAAAAGCGGCCTTGTGTTCTTGAACGTTGCCCAGTGAAGGAAGTGGAAAATGGCTTCCCAGCACGAGCTGTTTTGCCTCACACGCAGACTCAAGAAACGACCGGCGCGTCCTTGCGGCTATTGACCTGTCGTGGTCATGTAGGAAACTCCATTCCGGGTGATAGCATTGTATCGGACTGTGCATTGCGTCGCCTGTAATGACAGCTTCCTGGCCTCCATCTGCAACTATTACTGAAACGTGACCCGGCGTGTGACCTGGTGTCGGAATAAGGGACACACAGTCGCCAATCATGTGGTCAGACGCGACGATATCCGCCTGTCCCGCTGCAATAACTGGCAACACGCTTTCGGTGTAGACAATGCTCGGATCAGCACCGAAATGGGCTACATCATCAGCCGACAGGATATAGCGCGCATTGGGAAATGTCGGAACCCAGCGCCCGTTTTCCAACCGGGTATTCCAGCCGACATGATCGACATGTAGGTGCGTGCACAAAACGAAGTCTATGTCAGATGGTGAAACCCCGGCAGCAGTCAGGCCGGCCATGAACCGACCACCCGATCGTTTGTGCCAAGCCCCAAAAAACTCATAAGATTTATCATTGCCAACACAGGCATCGACCAAAATATTGTGTCGCCGGGTTTTGATCAGGAAGCCTTGAATGGGAAGCAGTATGCGGCCAGTTTCGGCGCAAAGCTGGCCCGGTGCTTTTTCTTGCATCTCTGAAAGTCCGTCTTGACCCATGGTCGGAAAGAATTCCAAGGGATCTATGAATGGATCAACGCTTTCCAGAATTCGCCAGATTTCGACGTTACCTATGCGAGTGAGCATCTTATTCCTCGGTCAATTTGATAAAAACGCTAAGATGTTCATGCCAGACCCGCAACACCTTGTATTTTGGGCTGATTTCGAAGTGATTACACTCATAACCGAGGCAGGTCTGTAGACTGTCCTGCTTTGCGAGTCACATTGAGGGGTATCGGTTCGCAATGTCTTGCAAAGAATGCACTTTCAGGCTCGCCGGATGCCGTTTGGCAGAGCCCCTGTGGGACATGGGGCGGACACCTTCTGTGCGAATGTGTTGGGTCAAGCGTATTGGGATATTGGGGGAAGTTGAAATTGGATACTGGCGCCGGGTTCGTTCAATCGGTGGCGACCTCGGCCAGAAAATCCGCAATATCCTCCTGCGACCTTAAACACACTGCCCGTTTACCTGCAAGAACGCTGTCCATGAGACGCATGATATTTGCACGCGCCTTGCTGCGTGTGCGCCAGATCCACAGATAGAACTCGGGGCTGAATTTCTCGGGGCAATCATCGGGCAGATCCGGACGCGTTCGGCCATAGTGTTTCATGATCCGTCTGGTCACCCTCGAAGATCCATTCCTCGCCGGCGTGGACTTCGCGGCAAAGTTCGGCCTTTTCCACGCGATCCCGCTCGACCCATCCGGATTTCCAGTGGATGTGGTCGATGTGGACGACCGGCAGACCGGTGACTGCGCCCAATTGGCGCGCGAGTGTGGATTTGCCGGATCCAGGTTGGCCGATGATCATGACGCGTTTCATTTGTATGTCTTCTCACTGACCCGGTGTGAAAGTCGCGGTTTTAGACGAAGTAGTCGGCAAAGAAAATGGGGACCCGTGGCCTAACCGTTACGCATGGTTCAAGCCGAAGCGAAGGGCGTCCAATGGACGGATACCCAGCGAGAACGCCCGAGGGCACGGGCCGAAGGCTGTCGCAGGCTGACAAAAAGAAATGGGAGCCCAAGGGCTCCCAGTTTCGCTTGTCAGGCTCATTTGTTTATACCGCCCGGTGTTTTTTGCCTGCGGCCTGACCCGCGTTAAGAGCGCGCTCGCGCGCTCCGTGTGAGAGTGGGGAGGCGGCTGCCCGCCCCACCCTATGCTTTTAGCTACACCCGCTTGTCCCACCGCAGGTGTTGCACTTCATGCAGGTGCCGTTGCGCACCAATGTGTAGTTTCCGCAGTCGCCGCAGGGGTCGCCCTCGTAGCCTTGCATTTTGGCCTTGGCGCGGGCGTCCATTTTGACCGTGCCTGTTGCAATGGCCGTTTCGCCGCTGGCTTCGGGCACCAGCGTTTGCAATGTCGCCACCGGATCGCCTGCTGTGGACAGGGCCGTTGCGCCCATGCCGCCTTGCACCACCATCAGTTCCTGAGGTGCGCGGTTGCGCAAGTAACCCGAGGACACGACTTTGCGTAGAACCTCGACCGGGTCTGAGCCTTTGGCACCTTCAACTTCTGAGAAGTTGCGCTTGCCCTCGTCTTCGCCCCGGCCAAGGTCGTCAAAGCTGACGCCTTCGGGCTGGACGTGGGCCAGATCGGTGCGGTCCAGATAGCTGACGGCCAGTTCGCGGAAAATATAATCAAGGATCGAGGTTGCGTTCTTGATCGTCTCGTTGCCCTGCACCATGCCTGCTGGTTCGAACTTGGTGAAGGTGAAAGCGTCAACGAATTCTTCCAGCGGCACGCCATATTGCAGGCCAACGGATACGGCGATGGCGAAGTTGTTCATCATCGCGCGGAAGCCAGCGCCTTCTTTGTGCATGTCGATGAAGATCTCACCGAGGTTGCCGTCCTGATACTCACCGGTGCGCAGGTAAACCTTGTGCCCGCCGACGACCGCTTTTTGGGTGTAACCCCGGCGACGCTCAGGCATCCGCTCGCGGCCTTTGGCGATCTCTTTGACGATGACCTTTTCGATCACCTTCTCGGCCAGCACGGCGGCCTTTTCGTGGGTCGTGCCGGTTTCCAGAATTTCGGCGGCTTCGTCGTCATCTTCGACCAAAGCTGCGGCCAATGGCTGGCTGAGCTTCGAGCCATCGCGGTAGAGCGCGTTGGCTTTGATGCCCAAAGACCAGGACAATTCATAGGCTGCTTTACAGTCTTCGATTGTCGCGTCGTTCGGCATGTTGATCGTCTTCGAGATCGCGCCCGAGATGAAGGATTGTGCCGCGGCCATTATGGTGATGTGGCTGTCAACACTCAGGAAACGCTTGCCAATTTTGCCGCATGGGTTGGCGCAGTCGAAGACCGGCAGGTGTTCGTCCTTCAGGTGTGGTGCACCTTCCAATGTCATTGTTCCGCAAACGTGGGCATTGGCGGCTTCGATGTCTTTGCGGGTAAAGCCGAGGTGGCGAAGCAGGTCAAACGACGGATCGTTCAGCTTGGCGGCCGGGATACCCAGCGCGCCGGTGCAGAACTCTTCGCCCAGTGTCCACTGGTTGAAAACAAAGCGGATGTCGAAGGCGGAGGGAAGCGCGGCTTCGATCTTGTCCAGCTCCGCCTGTCCAAAACCGTGGCCAATCAGCGAGGTGTGGTTGATAACTGGCGCGTTACCGATGGTGCCGTGACCAACAGCGTAGGAAATGATCTCTTCGGTCTGGGCCGAACCGTAGCCCAGGGTTTCCAGAGCAGCGGGCACGGACTGGTTGATGATCTTGAAGTAACCGCCACCGGCCAGCTTCTTGAATTTCACCAGTGCGAAGTCTGGTTCGATGCCGGTTGTGTCGCAATCCATGACCAGACCAATAGTCCCGGTCGGCGCGATCACAGTGGATTGCGCGTTGCGATAACCGTTCTTTTCGCCCAGCTTCAGTGCCTCGTCCCAGGCCGATTTCGACAGGGCAATCAGACGCTGATCGGGGCAATTGGCGTGGTCCAGTGCAACCGGGTTCACGTTCATCGCCTCGTAACCGTCGGTTTCTGCGTAGGCGGCGCGGCGGTGATTGCGGATGACCCGCAACATGTGCTTGGCATTACGCTTGTAGCTTGGGAATGCACCCAGCTCGCCCGCCATTTCAGCAGACGTCGCGTAGGAAACACCAGTCATGACTGCAGTCAGGGCACCACAGAGCGCGCGGCCTTCGTCCGAGTCATAGCTGTAGCCCATGTTCATCAGAAGGCCGCCAATGTTGGCATAGCCCAGACCAAGGGTGCGGAAGTCGTAGGATAGTTGCGCAATTTCCTTGGATGGGAACTGCGCCATCATCACACTGATTTCCAAGGTGATGGTCCAAAGACGGGTGGCGTGGACATATTCGTCCGCCATGAACTGGCCGTCCTTGTAGAAGGTCAGCAGGTTCATCGAGGCCAGGTTACAGGCCGTATCGTCAAGGAACATATATTCGGAACACGGGTTCGATCCACGGATCGGGCCGTCTTCGGGGCATGTGTGCCAAGCGTTGACCGTGTCGTGATACTGGATGCCGGGATCGGCACAGGCCCATGCGGCGTGGCCAACCTGTTCCCATAGATCGCGGGCTTTGATGGTCTTGGCGATCTTACCGTCGGTGCGGCGGATCAATTCCCAGTCGGCATCGTCTTTGACGGCCTGCAGGAAGGCATCGGTGACGCGGATTGAGTTGTTCGAGTTCTGGCCCGAAACCGAAGAATAGGCTTCGCTATCCCAGTCGGTGTCATAGGTCGGGAATTCGATGCTGGCGTAGCCTTGGCGGGCATAATCCAACACGCGCTTGATGTAAGTTTCCGGGATTGCTGATTTTTTCGCATCCCGCACCGCGGATTTAAGCGAGGTGTTGGCGTTCGGGTCATAGGCGCCCTCTTCGCTGCCATCAAAATCGCGGATCGCCGCAAAGATGCCGTTCAGCCTTTCTTCGTGCATCTTCGAGCCGGCAACGATCGACGCGACCTTCTGCTCTTCGATCACTTTCCAATTGATGAAGTTCTCGATGTCTGGGTGATCCGCGTCAACGATCACCATCTTGGCTGCCCGACGGGTTGTCCCGCCTGATTTGATCGCACCGGCTGCGCGATCACCGATCTTGAGAAAACCCATAAGACCCGAGGATTTGCCACCGCCCGACAGGCTTTCGCCCGCGCCGCGCAGATCCGAGAAGTTTGAACCCGTGCCCGAGCCGTATTTGAACAGACGCGCCTCGCGGACCCAAAGGTCCATGATGCCGCCTTCGTTCACCAGATCATCGGCGCAGGACTGAATGAAGCAGGCGTGCGGTTGGGGGTGTTCGTAGGACGAAGTCGACTTGGTCAGCTTGCCGGACTTGTGGTCGACGTAGTAGTGGCCCTGCGCCGGGCCATCGATGCCATAGGCCCAGTGCAGGCCAGTGTTGAACCACTGCGGCGAATTCGGCGCGGCGCGTTGGGTCGCCAGCATAAAGCGCATTTCGTCGAAGTAGGCTTGAGCATCTTCTTCGGTGGTGAAGTAACCACCCTTCCAGCCCCAATAGGCCCAGGCACCTGCAAGGCGGTCAAAAACCTGACGCGCCGAGGTTTCACCTGTGAAGCGTTCGTCTTCGGGCAGATCTTTCAGGGCCTTCTCGTCGGGAACCGAGCGCCACAGGAACGATGGAACGCCCTTTTCCTTCACGGCCTTCAGGCGCGCGGGCACACCAGCTTTGCGGAAATACTTCTGTGCGATGACGTCGGAAGCCACCTGGCTCCAGTCCTTGGGCACATCAACGTTGTCCAGTTTGAAGACAATGGTGCCGTCAGGATTGCGAATTTCCGAGGATGTTGTGGTGAATTCCAGCGCCGAATAGGCGCCTTTTCCAGCTGTCGTGAAGGTGCGATCGATCTTCATTTGTCCCGCTTCCGTCTTTGTTTTGTGCGCGCCTATGGCTTACGCTGCCTCATTCAATCGTGCCGGTCAGCGGTCACGAGACAAAATCTCTCCGGTTGCTGGACATTGGATGTTCAGCAATCAGCCTTGGGGGGCGCATTCGGAGTTGGTTCCGTCCCTGTGCCGTGGCTACTATATCTTGTGGCCTTCTGACCGGCTTGCACAAACTGGAGCATTTGCACGCCTTACGTCAACGACAATTTTCAAAATTCCGTGAGTTTTTTTGGTTGACGTTTTGCGGCTGCAATGCGCCATGATTCTACACTAATCGGTCGAGCGAAAGTAACGCCAAGCAGGTCAAAACGTCGCCGTCACATATTCTTCATAAAAGCCAACAATCTACCAGCGGCACTTGAAGCATTAACGAAGTGTTAATCCGCGGAATCGCCCCGCTGACGAGCGCTTTTGATCTGCTAAACACCGCATTCAAAGAAATCTGATGGAACGGTAGCGCGGTCAGCATTTCAGCACGCTGCACCACATACAGGCAATAAATGGTCAACCCAAAGGAGCAGACACAAGATATAGGGGCGCGCCCCGCGTGATGTTGTGAAGATTTTGAAGTGGTCGGGGCGGAGAGATTCGAACTCCCGACCCTCTGTTCCCAAAACAGATGCGCTACCAGGCTGCGCTACGCCCCGACGGGGGTGTCCTTAATCCCTTCGTTGAAATGGTGCAATGGTGGATTTCACTGAATTGGCCGAAAATTTCAGGATCAGTTCTTTACGTCACAAGGCCAGGCCGCATTGGCACCAATCACAGGATGACGGAGCTGACTTCCGACGCTTATTCCCATCCGATCTGCCAACCCACCGTTGATCTCCAACACAAACTGAATGTTTTGCCCGCCTTCGATTGCGGTTTCATCCAGCGGGATTGCATTTTCGTGAACGCGCATCACGACGCCGACACTGTCGGCAAATATCATGTCGAGAGGAATGAGTGTGTTGCGCATCCAGAAGGCCACGCTTTGAGGGTGCTCATAGGCAAACAACATGCCAGCCCCGGTCGCCATGCTTTCGCGGTGCATCAACCCTTGAGATCGTTCACTCGGCTCGTCTGCCAATTCAACCGTAAACCGCGCCCGCCCAAAGTCACCGCGCAGGTCGACGCGATCGGGCTGGCACGCAGACATTACCGGTCCGGCACCCAGTAGCGAAATTACGAAAGAGAATAATAGACGACGCTTTATCACTCGTCGTCTTTAAGAGCTGCTTCCCAGCTTGTCACCTGCACAGCCATCCGACCCCGCTTGCCGTCAACGACGCGCAGAGAAACAGCTTCGCCCGGTTGCAGATCCGCAAGGCCCGACCTACGCAGAACTTCGATGTGTAAAAACACGTCTTCGTCCCGACCAAATATATTCGCAAAACCGAATCCCTTGGCCTTGTCGAACCATTTGACCCGCGCAGGTTCCAGCGGCAATGACAGGTCCAAAGGCTCAGTCATCTCGCCTTCGGGGTCCATCATTTCAGGCTCTTCGCCCGCCGGTGGATCAATGTGTATAACCTCAACGGCCTGGATGCCGCGTGCCGTTTCCTGCACGATCACTTCGATCCCGGCAGAATCCGCCACCGAGGATTGTCCGAAGTTTCTCAGGACATTAGCGTGCAAAAGGATATCGGGGCCTCCACCGTTGGCGACCACGAATCCAAACCCTTTAGTAGGGTCAAACCATTTCACCGTACCGGAGACACGTGTCCCCTCTTCTTCGGCGTCCGACATTTCCAACATCATCCCTCGAGCCTTTGGCCCATTTGCCCGCAAGTGTGTGGCATCACAAGGCATTAATGCAAGGTTAAATATGAATTTAACTCGCCATTTAGGCGAAATGCACTTTCAAGGGGCTAACCGTGTTGCTTGCCAATCACGCTTATCGGGATCATCGGACTGCCCTCGGGTAAAGCGAAAGCGGTCGTGCAGCCGAAATGCCCCGTCTGCCCAGAGTTCAATTTCAACCGGCCGGATCCGAAATCCTCCCCAATGCGGAGGTCTTTCGGGTTTCAGCCCATGTTTGATTCCCAGTTTTGCCACTTCTGCCATCAACGATTCCCGCGATGACAGCGGCCTTGATTGCTGGGATGCCCAAGCCCCAATCCGGCTTTCGAGCTTACGTGTGTTGTAATAGGCGTCGGCCTGTGGCCCCTCTTCGCGGCTGACATGACCCCGCACGCGAACCTGGCGCCGCAGAGTTTTCCAGTGAATTACGAACGCCGCTTGGGCATTCGCGTCTAACTCACCGCCCTTGGCGCTTTCATAGTTCGTGTAAAACACAAAGGCGTCGTCTTCGATCTCTTTCAACAAGACCATGCGCACATTGGGCATCCCGGTCGCATCTGCCGTCGCCAAAGCCATGGCGTTGGCGTCATTGGGCTCAGTCTTCCACGCCTCTTCCTGCCACCGTCTTATGATAGCGATTGGGTTGTCACCGGCGAATATATTGGCCTGTTTTGCCACTGGTCATTTCCCTGCACTTGAAGCGGTGCAATTCATGACATAGACCCGAGGCAATGAAAACGGGCAAGGGATAAGCGCGATGAGCCAGGGACTAATGGCAGGAAAACGCGGCCTGATAATGGGGCTGGCCAACGACAAATCCATCGCGTGGGGTATCGCCAAGGCTGTGGCGGATCAGGGCGCTGAGCTGGCGTTTTCTTATCAAGGCGACCAGCTGAAAAAACGCGTCGGTCCTCTCGCCGAGAAACTGGGGTCAGACATTGTTCTGCCCTGTGATGTCAGCGACGAAGCCTCGGTCGATCAGCTTTTCGCCGATCTTGAGGCCCGTTGGGGCAAGTTGGACTTCGTCGTCCACGCCATTGGATTTTCAGACAAAAACCAGCTTCGGGGTCGCTATGTCGACACCACACGCGACAACTTCATGATGTCGATGGATATCTCGGTATATTCCTTCACCATGATCGCCCAAAAGGCCGCGAAGATGATGCCAGACGGTGGCTCGCTTCTGACGCTGACGTATTACGGTGCCGAGAAAGTCATGCCGCATTATAACGTCATGGGGCTGTGCAAGGCGGCATTGGAAGCCTCGGTGCGCTATATCGCCGAGGATCTGGGCCGCGACGGCATCCGCTGCAACGCGATCAGTGCTGGCACCATCAAGACTTTGGCTGCCAGTGGTATCGGGGATTTTCGCTATATCCTGAAGTGGAACGAATACAATTCGCCCATGCGCAGAAACGTGTCCATCGAGGACGTCGGCGGCGCGGCGATGTATTTGCTTAGCGACCTCAGCCGGGGCGTTACCGGCGAAGTGCACCACGTTGACAGTGGTTACCACGTTGTCGGCATGAAGGCTCTGGATGCACCGGATATGACTTACGACAAGAAAGAATAGACCCACGCAATGACCCTGACGGCGCTTCTGACATTGGCGGGATTGCAGGCCTTGATTGCCATCAGTCCGGGTCCGGCGGCGGTGTTGACCATTAAAACGGCGGCATCTGAAGGCGTTCGTGCTGGGTTGGCAATTTCACTTGGGTTGGCGATTGCGATTGTGATCTGGGCAAGTGCCGCATTGGCGGGCCTTAGCCTGATCTTCGAAGTGGCGCCGTTCTTGCAGACAACGTTACGGTTTATCGGGGCTGCCTTCCTGATCTGGATCGCCATATCCATGTGGCGTCATGCGCCCGACCCTATGCCCGAGGCAAAGACAGGCCCGGAAACCTCGCTTTCTCGACTGGTACGGTTGGGCATTTACACCGACCTGGCGAACCCAAAGGCACTTGCCTACTTCACTGCTGTGTTCACCGGCCTTCTGCCGATTGACCCCACATTGCGCGACGCCGCGCTGATCCTTGTGACAGTGTTCACCGTCGAATTCATCTGGTACGCGACAGTCTCGGCTGTCTTTTCGCGGGATACCCCCCGCCGCGCATACGGAGCCGCCAAATCATGGCTGGACCGGGTGTTTGGCGGAATATTGGCCCTTTTGGGCATTCGCATCGCCCTACCCTAACGGAGACTTCCATGACCGACCGTCTGCCACACGAAAAAGGATTTCACGTAAGCTGGGACCAGATCCATCGCGATAGCCGTGCATTGGCTTGGCGTCTGGACGGGCACGGTCCCGATGATGGGGCTTGGAAGGCGATTGTGGCGATCACGCGCGGCGGAATGGCGCCAGCAATGATCGTGGCGCGCGAATTGGATGTGCGGACCGTCGATACAATCAGCGTCAAAAGCTATGATCATCAGGCACAGTCCGAAGCGATTGTCCTGAAATCGCCAGATAAGGACATGATGGGGGACGGCACTGGCATTCTGATCGTCGACGATCTGGTCGATACCGGCAAAACGCTGGAAGTTGTGCGCGACCTATACCCGAACGCCCATTTCGCAACCGTCTATGCCAAGCCATCGGGCGAGCCGATGGTGGATACGTTCATCACCGGTGTCAGCCAGGATACATGGATTTTCTTCCCCTGGGACATGGCCCTTCAATATGTCGAGCCCTATCGCGGCAAAGACTAAAGCGATGGTCGTCCTCAACGCGGCCATTGCGGCAACCGAAGCGCCGCCCGTTATGGAAGCCCGGCGCTGGATGGAAGGGGTGACATTTCCCTCAAACCGTCCGCTTCTCAACGTCAGCCAAGCGGCCCCGGTCGACCCACCGCCCGAACCGTTGCGGCAAGCCATTGCCGATATTGCCCTGAACGACATCGAAGCTCATCTTTACGGCCCGGTATTGGGACTGCCTGAATTGCGCGCTCAAGTCGCCTCTGATTGGTCGCTGGCCTATGGCGGCTCGATATCTGACAATAACGTCGCCATCACATCGGGATGCAATCAGGCCTTTGCAGCAAGTGTGGCCACGCTGGCAGCAGCCGAAGATGAAGTTCTTCTGCCAACGCCTTGGTATTTCAATCATAAAATGTGGTTAGATATGAACGGTATCCGCGCCGTGCCCTTGCCTTGCGGCGACGGAATGGTCCCGGATATTGAGCAGGCAACGGCGCTTGTGAGTGACCGCACGCGCGCTATCGTTCTAATCACTCCGAACAATCCAACCGGTGCTGAGTATCCGGCCGAGACCATGGCGGCTTTCCTGGACCTTTGCCGCGCTCGCGGGATTGCCCTGATCGTTGATGAGACCTATCGCGACTTCCACGCATTGGACGGTGCCCCGCACCACCTGTTTCAGGACCCAGACTGGTCCGACACGCTGATCCAGCTTTATTCATTCTCTAAGGCCTACCGCCTTACCGGGCATCGCGTTGGCGCAGTGGTCGCGGCACCGGACCGTCTGGCGCAGATGGAGAAGTTTCTCGATACAGTTGCCATTTGCCCGAACCAGCTTGGCCAACGTGCCGCCCTATGGGGGATGCGCAATTTGGGCGACTGGCTTGCCGGAGAACGGGCCGAGATACTGACCCGACGCAAGGCAGTAAACCAACACCTGGGCGCCCTGCCCGGTTGGCAGGTTTTGGGCGCTGGCGCCTATTTCGCCTATCTGCGTCACCCCTTTGATCTGCCGTCCAACGATCTGGCTCGGCTTCTCGTCCACGACGCCAGCGTGCTGGCCCTGCCGGGAACAATGTTCACACCCGTGGGCGATGAGATGGGCCTGAAAAGCCTGCGCATTGCTTTTGCCAATATAGACGCTGGCGGCATTGAAACGCTGGCGCAGCGGTTGAATAACCTCACTGTGTAGCGCCCGGGCTTGCCCAACCTCATAGGCTCGCGTAGGAAGTCGCGACCGCGTGAATAAGGGCTCTGAAAATGGCGAAGAAAAAAGCCGGTAACATCTTTTTATGGATCATCATGGTGCTGTTGATCGCCGGCCTTGCTGGCTTTGGCGCAACCAACTTTGGTGGGTCTGCCCGTGCTGTTGCAACGGTCGGCGAAGTCGAGATCGACGTAAACGACTATGCTCGTGCGGTTCAGGCTCAGACCCAGAATTTTCAGCGCCAAACCGGTCAGGCATTAACCCCCGATCAACTGCAGATGTTGGGCCTTGATCGCGCCGCGCTGGCGCAATCGATCAGCGATGCTGCTATTAACAATTTGACGTTGGAAGCTGGCATCTCGGTCGGAGATGAGACCATCAGCCAGGAAATCACCCAGAACCCGGCGTTCTTTGGTCTGTCAGGCTCGTTTGATCGCGAAACCTACCAGTTCGCCCTGCGCCAGACCGGCCTGACAGTGGCCGAGTTTGAAGAACAGTTGCGTATGAACGGCTCCAGCCAGATCGTCCGCGCGGCAGTAGTCGGAGGAATTCGTCCGCCAGCGCTATTCACAGAAACGCTCTTCAATTACGCCCGCGAGACCCGTGACGTAACCTGGGTCCGGATGACCGGAAGTGATCTGGCCGAACCGCTGCCCGAACCCTCAGACACCGAACTGCGACAGTTTCACACCGACAACGCCGAATTGTTTACCCAAGGCGAAACACGGGTCATCGACTATGCCTGGCTGACACCGGACATGATCCTGGACGCGATCGACGTTGATGAAACTCAACTGCGCAGCGTCTACGACAGCCGCCGCGATCAATACGCGCAACCCGAGCGCCGATTGGTAGAGCGCCTGGTCATAAGCACACAGGCTGAAGCCGACGATGCCAAAGCACGGCTGGACGCAGGCGAAATCACATTTGACGCGCTGGTTGCAGAACGCGGTCTTACACTTGCGGACATCGACATGGGTGAACCTGCGCTGGAAGAGCTTGGGGATGCGGGCGATGCCGTTTTCGCATTGACCGAACCTGGCGTCGTTGGTCCTCTGCCCTCGCCATTCGGACCGGCGCTTTATCGCATGAACGCGATCCTATCGGCACGGGAAACCAGTTTTGAAGACGCCCGCGACGAACTGGCGGAAGAAGCCGCAAGAGATCGCGCACGACGCATCATCATCGAGAGCCTGGCGCAGGTCGACGACTTGTTGGCCGGGGGCGCTACGGTCGACATTTTGGAAGAACGCACGGACATGCAGGCTGGTCGCATCGAATGGCGTTCAGACGTTTCTGACGGCATCGCTGGATACAACGAATTCCGCCTGGCGGCCGCCAACGCCGAAGTCGGAGCCTTTCTGGATGTGCAGCAGTTCGAAGACGGCGGCATCTTTGTCGTGTCTCTGGATGAAATTCGTCCACCTGCTTTGCGCCCGTTTGACGAAGTCAGACATCTGGTCATCCCGGAATGGGAGCGCGCAAACACCGAAGCCGCGCTCAGCAAACAGGCCCAAGATATGGCCAACGGTATCAACAGCAGCGCAGATTTCGCAGCGCTGGGTTTGGACGTGGAAACCGATCTGGGATTGGAACGTTCCGGCTTTGTCGAAGGCACGCCCGCAGATTTCACCGACACGGTTTTCGACATGTCCGGCGGTGATCTGCGTGTCCTCAGCGCCGATGGCGACGCGTGGCTGTTGCGCCTTGACGCGGTGAATGCCGCTGACGCCAACACGCCGGACGCACAAGTGGCCATGGAGCAGTTCGAGTCTCAGACATCTGCCGAAATGGCGCAGAGCCTTCTGCAGGCCTTTACCCAGGCCGTGCTGAACGACACCGACGTATCGATCAATCAGGCCGCTGTGAATGCAGTCAATTCACTTGGTGCCGGTGGCGGCGGACAGTTCTGATGGCATTGTTCCCCGAGTTTGATGCCTTTGAGGCAGGCTATGGGGCTGGTAAAAACCAGATTGTCTATACCCGCATGGCTGCGGATCTGGATACGCCTGTTTCGCTGATGCTGAAACTGACCGGCGCCAAAGCTGACAGCTTCATGCTGGAAAGCGTGACCGGCGGCGAAGTGCGCGGACGCTATTCGATCATCGGCATGAAACCTGATCTAATCTGGGAATGTCGCGGGAAAATGGCGCGCCTGAACCGGCAGGCCCGCTTTAAGCGCGACGATTTTATCTCCGAAGACGCGGACCCATTGACCAGCCTCAGGGCGCTGATCGAGGAATCCAAGATTGATTTGCCGATTGATCTGCCCGCCGCAGCCGCAGGGCTTTTTGGGTATTTCGGCTATGACATGATCCGACTGGTGGAGCATCTGCCAAACGTGAATACGGATGTGCTGGGCGTGCCGGATGCGATCCTGATGCGGCCTTCGGTTATTGCGGTTCTGGACGGCGTTAAGGGCGAAGTCATCGTCGTCGCCCCGGCCTGGGTCAACTCGGGTCTGAACGCGCGTGCGGCCTATGCACAGGCAGCCGAGCGGGTCATGGACGCGGTGCGCGACCTGGATCGGCCGGTGTCCGATGCCAGCCGCGATCTGGGTCAGGAATACGACGCGCCCGAACCGGTATCAAACTTTGCCAAGGCCGATTATCTGGCCGCTGTTGAAAAAGCGCGGGAGTATATTCGGGCCGGCGACATCTTTCAGGTGGTCCCGTCCCAGCGATGGGCCCAGGACTTCCCGTTGCCGCCGTTTTCGCTTTATCGGTCGCTACGGCGCACCAATCCATCACCTTTCATGTTCCACTTTGATTTTGACGGATTTCAGGTGATCGGGGCCAGTCCGGAAATTCTGGTGCGCGCCTTTGATGGCGAGGTCACAATCCGTCCCATCGCCGGCACCCGCAAACGCGGTGCCACGCCCGAAGAAGATCGGGCGATGGAAGCGGATCTGCTGTCGGACGAAAAAGAACTGGCTGAGCATCTGATGCTGTTGGACTTGGGGCGCAATGATGTTGGCCGGGTCGCTAAGATCGGCACCGTGAAGCCGACCGAAGAGTTTATCATCGAACGCTATAGCCATGTGATGCACATCGTTTCCAACGTTGTCGGAGAATTGTCCGACGACCACGATGCGCTGTCGGCCTTGCTGGCTGGATTGCCCGCAGGCACCGTATCCGGTGCGCCGAAAGTGCGGGCCATGGAGATCATCGACGAGCTGGAGCCCGAGAAACGCGGCGTTTATGGCGGCGGTGTCGGCTATTTCAGTGCTGGCGGCGATATGGACATGTGCATCGCTTTGCGCACGGCCGTTCTGAAGGATGAAAAGCTCTATGTACAGGCTGGCGGCGGCGTGGTCTGGGACAGCGACCCGGAAGCCGAATTTGAAGAGACCGTCAACAAATCCCGTGCCTTGCGTATGGCGGCAGAAGATGCCGGACGCTTCATAAAGAACGGCAATTCCTGACTGAGAGATGGTTTTGCGCCGGCTTCGCCGTCGCGGTGAGCCCTGTGGCTGACGCCAAAGGGCTATGAATTTTTTGTCAGGGGCTCTGCCCCCAGCGCTGCCGCGCTTCCCCCGAAGTATTTTTGGACAGAAGAAGATGCGGGCGCGCGCATCAAAAAGCCCGGCGCATTTTTAAAAAGCGCCGGGCTTTGGGTTTTCTCAGCTGTTTTCAATCAGGCGGATTCTGCCGCAGCTTCGTCTTCATGAGGCAGGATCTGATTAAGCACAATCGCGATTATCGCCGTCGGCAGAAGGCCGGAGACGGCCATGGTTTTCACCACGCCTGGCAGATACTGTACTGCGCTAGGCACCAGGTTCAGACCCAGACCAACCGAGATTGACACCGCGATGATGATCATATTGCGGCGGTTCATGGTGACTTCTGTCAGCATATTCAAACCAGCCGCAGCCACCATACCGAACATCACGATCACACCACCACCGAGCACCGGCAGAGGCATAGAAGCGATGACTGCCCCGATCTTCGGCAGAAGGCCGCAGATGATCAAAACGATACCAGCAATGGTCACGACGTGACGCGACATGATGCCCGTCATACCGATGATACCGACGTTCTGGCTGAACGATGTGTTGGGCAGGCCCCCGAAGATAGCAGCGATTGCGGTGCCAAGACCGTCGGCATAAGTTGCGCCTTCTATCTCTTTGTCCGTGGCATCGCGTCCGGCACCGGCCTTTGTTGTCGCGGAGGTATCACCAACAGTTTCAATGGCCGAAACAATGGAGATCAAGGTAACCGCGATAACTGCACCCAGCGAGAACTCGAACCCGTAAGGCATGACCTGAGGAACGATGATCCAACCCGCCTTGGCGACACCGCCGAAGCTGACCATACCGAGCAAAAGCGCCAGCACGTAACCAGCTATAAGGCCGATCAGAATGGCCGCTGCAGACACGATGCCCTTGGCCCAGAACTTCAGACCAAGCGAAACGACGACCACAGTCAGCGCCACGGACCAATGCTTGAGCGATCCGAAACTTTCAGCTTCCATCTGGAACGTCGCGGCACCACCAGCGGCGTATTTGATGGCCACGGGGATCAGGTAAAGGCCGATGGTCAGAATGACGAGACCGGACACCAGAGGCGGAAACAGGAACCGCAGCCGCCCGATGAAGGCACCCAACCCGAAGTGGATGATGCCACCGATCAGACAGGACGTCAGTGCAACACCCAGCCCCTGGGTTGCTGCGATAGCCGTCAACACTGAAACGAAGGCAAATGACGTGCCTTGCATGATTGGCAGACGCGCGCCAACCGGCCCCATGCCAATGGTTTGGAACATCGTGGCTATCCCGGCAAACAACATGGCCATCTGGATCAGATAGACCTGCTCAGCACCGCCAAAGGCCAGCCCTGCGGCTCCGGCCACGATAATGGACGGCGTTACGTTCGAGGCAAACATCGCCAGAACGTGTTGCAGCCCCAAGGGCACAGCCTGCCCCAGCGGGGGCGTTTCGTTTGGATCTCGAATTTCTGTGATCGCACTCATGTGCTTTCTCCCGATTGTGTCACTGTCGTTACGGTCCGCCGATCTGATAGCGGCCCTTGTAGTCCCTTCACGCCCTTAACGGCCGGCGCTGATTAAGTGCCCATTTTTTGGGCTGTTGTTGGCCGATCCCTCAACCGGCAGCGCTATTCCGACACCACAGTCCAGGGTCGGTCAAACCAAAATTCCTCCAGATTGTTACCTTCGCCAATCCGGTCAAGAACCGCGAACTGCCCGGGCGCCTGCAGCGGCGTCAGCACGCCATGCCAGGTTCCCTTGTGAAAATTGATCGCCTGACCCGGCTTCGAAAGGAAAGCAGATGGTCGTTCAGGCTGATTGTCATTGTCCGCACTAACAACAATCAAGAACGGCGTCCAAGCCATTGGAATAAAAGCCTGACTACCCATTGGATGGCGTTCAAGCATGTCCAGCTTAAGCGGCAATTCGCGAGGCTTGGCATTGAAGATGCTCAGACCTGGCTGCCCACCTTCAAAGTCCAGGCGGGCGCGGTCGTGAAACCGCTGGCAATTGCCCTGATTGATAAGCACATCAGCGTCGCCAGATGTGTCCAAGATGTCACCATAGCGCTGAAAGGCCTGTTGGGTCAGGAGCTCTATGACAACCCTGTCGGTCACGGCAAAAGCTCTTCCAGGCGCAGTTGGGCGATGCGTTCGACCTGTAAGCAAGCGGTTTTGAACTCGGTGTCGCGGTCATTATCGATGCGGGTGTGAAAGGCCTGCGTAATCGAGTCTTTGGTGTTGTCACGCACCGCAATGATGAAGGGAAAGCCGAATTTGGCGGTGTAGGTTTCGTTCAATTCTGTGAAGGCGGTGCGTTCTTCATCTGTGAGCGAATCCAGCCCGACCGAAGCCTGTTCTGCCGTGCTGTCAGCCGTCAGGCGTTTGGCTGCTGCCAGTTTGCCTGCCAGATCAGGGTGCGCATTCAAAACGCCCAGGCGTTCGTCTTCGCTGGCAGTGCGAAAGACACGCGACAGTGCGGAATGCACGCCCTTGGCGGTGTCGTGGGTCGGCCCTAATTCCAGATCAAACGCGCGCTCGGCGATCCAGGGTGAATGTTCGAAAATTCCGCCATAGGCGTCGACGAATTTATCACGCGTCATCTTTGACGGCCTCTCGATGTCTGCTGGTGGATGGGTGGCGGCCCAATGCGCAGCAATCTCTTCGCGCGTAGCGAACCAGACGCCCTCGTGGGACGCGATGTAGTCAATAACTCGCTTAAGTGCCGCGGCCCGTCCCGGACGGCCCACCAACCGGCAATGCAGTCCGATGGACATCATTTTCGCCGCGCCCGCCTGCCCTTCTGCGTAAAGCACGTCGAAACTGTCCTTCAGATACGCCTCGAATTGATCGCCCGAGTTAAACCCCTGGGGCGTCGCAAATCGCATATCGTTGGCATCCAGAGTATAAGGCACGATCAACTGATCGCGTCGGCCAATGCGCATCCAATAAGGCAGATCATCAGCGTAGCTATCGGCGATATAGGCAAAGCCACCCTCTTCAGCGGCCAACCGCACCGTGTTCATCGAAGCGCGCCCAAGATACCAACCGCGCGGGCGACTGCCGGTCACCTCGGTATGCAAGCGGATCGCTTCCAGCATGTGGGCGCGCTCATCGCTTTCCGAGAAATCCTTGTATTCGATCCATTTCAACCCGTGGCTGGCAATTTCCCAGCCGGCGGATTGCATGGCGGCCACCTGTTCAGGTGCGCGCGCCAGGGCTGACGCAACCCCATAAACGGTGACTGGCAAATGGTTAAGCATCCGGTGCAAACGCCAGAACCCGGCGCGGGCGCCGTATTCATAGATCGTTTCCATGTTCCAGTGCCGCTGGCCGGGCCAGGACGCCGCCCCTACGATCTCACTCAAGAAAGCCTCGGAACCGGCATCACCATGCAGAATGTTGTTTTCGCCGCCTTCTTCGTAGTTCACCACGATTTGCACAGCAATTTTTGCCCCATTGGGCCAGGCAGCATCGGATGGCTTGGCGCCATATCCGGTCATGTCGCGGGGATATCGGGTCATAGAATCCGTGCCATTTCCTGTTCTTCTGGTTGTAGGACAAAATAATAGAATTTATTTTCAAATAATAATGGAAAGACTATCTGTACGCAGCCCCTTTCCGTCGCACCAAATTCTATTGATTATAGCCAGGTTACCAACCAGGAGGCAGCCAATGCCCGGCTATCTATCCACCCATGTTTTGGACACGGCGCGCGGCGTGCCTGCAAAGGGGATCAAAATTGCGCTGTACCGGGTGTCGGGAAATGCACACCAAAAGATTGCCGAGGATGTGACCAATGACGATGGGCGCACCGACTCGCCGATTTTGGCCCAGGCAAATTTCAAAACCGGTACTTACGAACTGATATTCTTCACCGGTGACTATTTGCGCAAGACTGGCCAGGCGTCCGGCGATCCGCTGTTTCTGGACCAAATCCCGATCCGGTTTGGTATGGACGAAGACACCCACTACCACGTGCCGCTTCTGCTTTCGCCTTTTGGATATTCCACCTATCGCGGCAGCTAGCGAAGCCCGACACGGGCTTCAGAACTGATTTTCGTTGCGAAAATCGGAGTTCGGAAACTCTCTCGAGTTTCCGCCCGCGATCTCTGGGTCAGAGATCGTTACCTTGAGGCAATGCGCACTGACATATCTTGTAGTCCGGCAATCTCGACACGCACTTCGTCGCCAGGGACCAAAGCACTAACACCTGCCGGAGTGCCTGTCATGATCAGGTCGCCAGCCGCCAGAGCCATTGATCTGGAAATAAAGGAAATCACGTCCGCCGTTGGCCAGATCATATCTGCCAGATCACCGTTCTGTCGTTCTTCGCCATCAACCGTCAGCCGCAACACGCCAGCCTTCAAATGCCCCACATCCGCAACCGCGTGGACCGGCCCAACCACGCCCGAGTGATCGAACCCCTTCGAAAAGTCCCAGGGACGCGACCGTTCTTTGGCCACCGCCTGCATATCGCGCCGCGTCAGGTCGATCCCTGCGGCGTAACCCCAGATATGAGCCTCGGCATCGTCGACTGCGATATCGCTGCCGCCCCTGCCTATGGCGACTACCAATTCGCCTTCGTGGTGCAAGTCCTCGGTTTCAGGTGGGTAGACGATAGTGGTGCCGCCTTCCGCCAAACTGTCGCCGGGCTTCATAAAGAAAAATGGCGCCCCGCGATCCGGATCGTTTCCCATCTCGCGCGCGTGCGCCGCATAGTTACGTCCAACACAAAATATGCGCCGCACCGGGAACCGGTCGTCACTGCCGACAACCGGCAAAGACGGCACTTCGGGTGGATCAATCACAAAAGCCATGATCAGGTCTTAGCGGAACATTGGCGGCCGCGCATCCACCCATTCGCCATCGCGCTTGCCGCTGTCAGCAACGGCAAAAACTGCCGCCATCGACCGCAGACCATCTTCGGCCCGCGGATACAGGTTCGCCGCCGGGTCCATCGCGCGGCCGTCTTTCTCAGCTCGGATCGCCTCGGCCAGATCAGTGTAGATGTTGGCAAACGCCAGTGGCATCCCCTCAGAATGACCTACCGTCACGCGGCTGGAACGATCCGCCTCAGGCGACAACCCACCTGCCCCGCGCTCGATCACCTGCAAGCGTTCGTTCAGCGGCATCCAATACAGTTGGTTCGGCTGTTCCTGCGACCAGCGCAACCCGCCCTTTTCGCCAAAGACCTGAATACCCAAACCATGCTGACGTCCAATGGCTACCGAAGACGTCCAAAGCCGCCCAACAGCACCGCCATCCATGCGAAAGTTCACCATAGCGTCGTCTTCCAACTCGCGGCTGGCAATGGCGGAAACGATATCCGCAGACAACTTCTCAACTTCCTGCCCGGTCACGAACGACGCCATATGCATCGCGTGAATGCCGCAATCCGCAAACTGCGCCGAAACCCCAGCCTGTGCCGGGTCATAGCGCCAACGCACGCGCGGATTATCTGCATCCTCGGCATCGGCGTGATGCCCATGGGCAAACTCAGCCACGACCAATCGCACGCGGCCCAGATCGCCCCGCGCCACCATCGCCCGCATGTGCCGCACCAGCGAATAGCCGGAATAACCGTAATTCACCGCACAGATTTTACCCGCAGCCTTGGCGGTGTGCACGATGTCTTCGCCTTCGTCCACCGTCATCGTCATCGGCTTTTCGCACAGCACATTGAACCCAGCAGCAAGGAACGCCTTGGTGATCTCGTAGTGTGTCGAATTCGGCGTTGCGACAGTGACCAGATCTACCCGATCCTCGCGCCCGCGCTCACCTTCCAGCATCTCGCGCCAGTCGCCATAACTGCGATCCGCATCCAGCCCCAATCGCCGGCCATATTCGCGCCCGGCATCGGGGCGGTGATCCAATGCGCCCGCCGTAAACGCAAACTCGCCATCCAGGCCCGAGCCCAAACGATGTGCCGGTCCGATCTGGCTGCCTTCTCCGCCGCCGATCATGCCCCACTTCAACTTTGTCATTTCGTTACCTCAACCTTAAAGGTGCGTGCGCTGGCACCGACGTAATACCGACGTGATACCGACGCGATACAGACAGCCCGAAATCAGCTAAATCCGATGCTTTCCAGATATTCGCGATTGGCCCGCGCATCGCCGATAGGATCGACATCCAGTGTCGGATCGCAGTCCTGCTCAACCGTGCACCAGCCCTCGAAACCGGCGTCCAGAAGCACCTGGCGAACAGCGGGGAAATCCACGTCCCCATCGCCCAGATTGCAGAAAATTCCTTGACCGCAAGCGTCATAAAAGCCGGTGCGGTTTTCGATCACTTCTGCTTTAATTTTAGGATCGATATCCTTGAAATGCATGTAACTTATGCGATCCACATAACGCTTCATGAAACCGACCGGATCAAAGCCAGCATAGGAATGATGGCCAGTATCAAAGCAGATCTTCAGAATGCTCTCATCAACCTCTGACAGCAACCGCTCCAACTCAGGCTCAAAGTCCATGAACCCACCGGCATGGGCATGAATGCCCACAGTCAGCCCGTATTCCCCGGCCCCCATCTTGGCCACGATCGCGATCTTATCGCGAAACGCCGCCCATTCAGCCGCATCCATCTGCTCAGCTTCACCCGCACGGCCCGCAGTCGGTGCCCGGCGCGGTGAAATTGCGTCAATCAAAACAAGCTGTTGCGCACCATGGGCGGCCAGCGCCTTGCAGGTCCGAACGGACCCGTCCATGACGTCATCCCACTGCGCCGGATCCGAGAATGGCCGGAACACAACGCCCCCGATCAGGGTCAGATCATGCTCGGCCAAAGCATCCGACAGTATTGCCGGATCCTCAGGCATATAGCCCACAGGTCCAAGCTCGATGCCCTTATACCCGGCCTCGGCGTTTTCCTTCAGCACCTGTCGCCAGGGCGGATTGCGCGGGTCAATTGCGAATTCAACACCCCAGGAACAGGGTGCATTGCCGATGCGAATGCTCATAGGCATCAACCTCTTATCTTAAAAATCTGCAACAGATTGCCAGTTGCGCGCAGCCTGAGAAGCCCGCGCAGCGGCGACGACACGTTGGACCTGAAGGCCCTCTTCAAACGTTGGCCAGACTGCTTTTCCGCTGTCAATGGCGGTTAAGAAGTCCTTGGCCTCGATTATGATCTGATCCTGATAGCCGGTACCATGCCCGGCACCTTTGCAAAACGCCTCGTAGTCAGGATGGGCAGGCCCAGCCAGGATCTTACGGAAACCCCGATAGGCCGGCTCGACATCGACCTCGTAAAACCAGATTGCGTTCTGGTCTTCCTGATCAAAACGGATTGCGCCCTTAGTGCCAGCAATTTCATAGGCATAGCCCATCTTACGCCCCGTCGCGACGCGGCTGGCGCTGATATGCCCCATCACCCCGTTTTCAAATCGCACCATCATTTGCATCTGATCGTCGTTGGTCACCGGCAGGCCGTCCCGCTCGGGGTGAACAGTTTCGATCATCGCGTTCAATTCGACCATTGGGCCCATCAGAGCGTGCGCTGCGTTAATAATATGTGGAGCAAGATCGCCTAAACATCCGTTCGCGTCGCCCTTATACCGCCACGGTGAAACGCCGCCTTCGGGATCGCCGTGGAAATCTTCGTTATGTTCGGCGCGAAACCAGGTGATCTGGCCGAGTTTACCTTCGGCGATCAACTGGCGGGCAAACTGAGAGGCGGGTGTGCGGATGTAGTTATAGGCGACCATGTTGGCCGCACCCGATTTTTCCGCCGCCGAAGCCATGGCCGCGGCTTGTGTAACGTCCAATCCCATGGGCTTTTCGCACATCACAGGTTTGCCAAGCGCGAACGCCGCTTCTGCAATCTCTAAGTGCGTGGCTTGAGGCGATGCAATAACAACGGCCTCGACCTTTGGATCGTTGACAAGCTCTTGCCAATCCCTGGCAGCACGAGCAAATCCAAACGCTTCGGCATAGCGTGTGCCGCTCTCCGGGGAAGACCCGCAAATCATCTCAAGTCGGGGCTTCAGTTTGGTTTCAAACACAGTTCCGACACTGGCAAAAGCCGCTGAATGCGCCTTGCCCATATAGCCGCCACCGACGATTCCAATGCCAATTTCCGCCATGTCACACCGCACCGAGATTCTGTTTTGCAACCGGTTGCAAAAATTAGTATCCTGAGCCGACGACAGGCGCAACTGGCAAACGTCGGCTACGCAACAAATGCTGTCACGACCCCGAGAAATAGGACAAATCCCAGATGCATATCCCCCCGTTCGACAATCAGAACAAACCCATTGTCGATGTCGATAACGAATTGGTACCGCTGAATTATTTCAACATCGTCAAGCTGAAAGAAGGTGAGACTTTCGACTATCGCCTGACTGACTTCGAAACCTGCATTGCCCCAGCCACAGGCACAGTAACGGTCGAAACCGGTGGCGAAACCTTCGCTGACATCGGCAATCGCGGCGAAGATGTCTGGGATGGCGAACCAGAGGGAGTCTACGTGCCCACCGATATGGGCGCACGCATTACCTGCCGATCCGGGACCGCTGAAGTCTTTATCGCCGGGGCGAAATACGCCGAGCAACTGAAACCCTTTGCAGTCCGCAAGGCCGAGATTGATCTTGTCCAATACGGCTCGGACGACACCAAAACCCACCGCAAGATCAAGCATATCCTCGGTGCAAATCAACATGATCGCGTGGGTCGATTGCTGGTAAGCGAGCTATTTACAGTCGGCGCTGGCGGCTGGTCTGGCTTTCCCAGCCACAAGCATGATACAGATCGTCTGCCAGACGAGTCACGCCACGACGAGACCTATAACTTTCGCTTCAAGCCCGACTACGGCTCGGGCCTTCAGATGCTCCAGCGCGTCGATAATGAACCAGGCGACGCCTATCACATCGTCGATGGCTCAACGATCATGATCGACAAGGGCTATCACCCCTGCTGCGCCCTGCCCGGTTACGAGATGTATTACTTCACCATTCTGGGGGGTCTCAGCCAGCGCAGTCTGAAGCAATATTTTCAGCCAACTCATGCCGAGCAACTGCATACCATTCCCGGCATCATGGATATGGTCGCGAAGTTTAAATGATAGTTTAAGAAGCCCCGCAAACCATTGCGGGGCTTTACGTTTTAGGCTGGCACTGCTTCAGGCGACATGGCCGCTGGTCGCGCCGCACGGAAGAAGAACAACCGATACAGAACCGGCGCCGCGATCAATGTCAGGATCGACGCAAACGCCAGCCCGCCCATGATCGTCACTGCCATCGAGACGAAGAAGGCATCACCCAAAAGCGGTGCCATCCCCAGAATGGTCGTTGCCGCAGCCAAAACCACAGGCCGCAGACGCGACACACAGGCTTTCACAATGGCGTCGTCCAATCCCAAGCCATCCTTGCGCACAAGGTCGATTTCTTCGACCAGCACAATGCCATTCTTGATCAACATCCCCGATAGGCTGAGAAGGCCCAGAAGTGCGGTAAATGTGAATGGTAAGCCGGTGCCAAGCAGCCCCAACACAACACCATTGACTGACATCGGCACCAGCAGCCAAATGATCAGCGGTTGGCGCAACGCATTGAATAGAATGACCGAAATCAGGACCATAATCAGCAAACTGATTGGCAGTTGCCGGCGGAGGCTTTCATTGGCGTTGGATGAGTTTTCGAACTCGCCACCCCAGGCCATAGAATACCCTGGCGGAAGCGCCAGCAATTCAACTGCCGCACGGATCTCTGAATGGACAGAGGCCGCAGTGACTTCCGGCGGCACATCGGCTTGGACAGTGATTGTCGCCACCCTGTCACGTCGGTGATAAAGCGTGTTCTCGGTCAACACCTCCATCCCATCAACCACTTGTTCCAAAGGCACAAAATCGCCTGCGGTCTGGGAATAGACGACTTGATCCAGCAGAGCGACGCCGCCTTCTTCAAGCACCCGCGCAATGATCGGAATCTGACGCTCTCCGTCGCGATAAGTGCCTCCCCGGATGCCGTCTGTCGCAAACAATAACGTTGCCGCTACATCGTCACGGGTAATACCTGCAGCCTGTGCGCGGTCAGTTGAATAGAGTGGGCGCAGGACCAGTTCCTGCTCGCGCCAGTTTGTTCTTAGATGCATCAGGTTTTCGCTTGCACCTGCCATCACTTCGGCGCCCCGCGCCGCCAATTCCCGTAATACGGCGGGGTCGGAACCTGAATAACGAAGTTCGATTGGTGCACCACCACCGGGACCAAAGACCATACGCTCAGTGCGGAACTCACCGCCCGGGAAATTCTCGGCCCCAAAGGCATCCAGCTTTGCTCTTAGCGGCGGAATTTGTTCGATATTTTCAGTGCGAATGATCAAATGACCATAACTGGAGTTCGGGCGTTCGCCCGCATAGGTCAACAAGAAGCGGTCAGCGCCCTGCCCGACGAAGGACGCAACCGAAACCACGTTCTCCTGCTCTGACAGCCATGCTTCCATCAGCGTCAGGTCTTCCGCCGTCTGATTGATGGGTGTGCCTTGTGGCAGTTTGTAGTGCACGAAGAACAAAGGTGTATTCGAATTGGGGAAGAACTGCTGTTTGATCATGCCAAACCCGGCATAACAGGCCACGGTGACTCCAACGAGCAGCACCAAGACCAGCCAGCGCACTCGAAGCGCAAGACGCAAGACCGCCCCATACGCCCGGAACAGGCCGCCACCGTAAGGGTCATGATCGCTCTCAGCGTCGCCCGTCTTGAACAGATAGTGCGCCAACAACGGCGTTACCGTGATAGCCAGTATCCAGCTTAACAGCAGCGAAATACCGATTACCGCAAAGAGAGAGAACATGAATTCGCCAGTCGAATCCGGCGACAATCCAATACCCGCAAACGCCATGATGCCAATCACCGTTGCGCCCAGCAATGGCACTTGGGTGCGCCCGGCAACATCGGTTGCCGCCTGGCGGGATTTCTTGCCCGATTGCATGGATATCTGCATGCCTTCCGCGACCACGATCGCGTTGTCCACCAGCATGCCCATAGCAATAATCAATGCCCCGAGGGAAATACGTTCCATCTCAATCGAGAACAGTGCCATGAAGAAAAGCGTTCCGACCACGGTCAGCAACAAGGTGCCGCCAACTACGATGGAAGCGCGCCACCCCATGAACAAAGCCAATACGATCACAACGATGCCGACGGACATCGCCAGATTGACCAGGAAGTCATTCGATGCGGTTTCAACGACTACGTGCTGCTCATAAATTGGATGCAGTTCGACACCATAGGGGATGTCATTTTCCAGCTCGGCCACACGATCAACCACCCGATATCCGACATCGACGATATTTTCGTTCGGCAAGCCTGCCACGCCGATGGTAAAGGCCTCTTCGCCGTTGAAACGGATGAGAACCGGCGGCGTATCAACCCGCCCGCGTGACACCTGTGCTAGATCGATCAGGTTCAAAACTTCGCCGCCGATGCCGACAGTAAGGCCTGCGATTTCACTGACTGAATCTGACCCTTCTGGATAAGCTATAACGGTTTCAGCGCTGTCAGAGCTGACTGATCCTGCGTCAGTTACGCTGTTAGCGGTTGATATTGCATTCAAAAATGCCAGCGGCGAAACGTTCTGCGATGTTGTGAGCGACGGAATAGCGTCCACAAAGATCGCCTCTTCCGGCAATCCGGTCAGCGCCACATCAGCAACGCCGTCCACAGCAAGAATTTCACGGCGCAGGAATGTCCCAAGCTGGTGTATCTCAGCGTCGGTCAATCCAGGCGCTGTTACGGCATAGTACAAACCGAAGACATCACCAAATTGGTCGTTGACCCTGGGCTGTTGCACACCGTCGGGCAGATTGCCCGCAGCATCGGACACACGAGCGCGCAGCTTGTCCCAAATCTGCGGCAATTCGGTGCCGTCAAATGTGTCGCGAATTTCAACATCAATGATCGACCGTCCGGGTTGGTTGATCGACGAGATACGATTTACTTCGCCAAGATTCTGTATGGCCGATTCCAGCGGTTCAGAAACTTCAATGGCGACCTGCTCGGCAGATGCGCCGGGGTATTGCGTGATGACGACGGCCTGCTTAATCGTAAATGCCGGGTCTTCCAGACGACCAAGGGTCATGAAGCCCCACAGCCCACCAAAGATGCAGGCCAGCATAATAAGCCACGTGAACAGTGGACGATTTATAGATGCGCGTGCAACTGACATATCGAGCCCGCCCTAGTTCGAGAAACCGGCAAAGCGCCGTGTTTCCTGACCGTCGGTCAGTTGGTTCGCACCAGCCACGACAATCTCGTCACCGGGGTTCAAACCGCTCTTGACCAGAAACTCACCATTTGTGCCGGTCGAAAGGTCAACGTTCACACGACTGACGGTGCCTTTGTCGCCTTCGCCCGGGACGAAGACCATGACTGAAGTTGTGCCATTGTCAGCTATTGCAACTGCGCTGGCCGGTATGAGCATCCCGCGATCCGGGACGTTCAAACCGGCGACAACCGTAATCGTGCTTCCTGGAAGAACTCCGGGGCCAGGCTCTTCCAGCATCGCCAGAGTGATTTTGAACGTCTGCCCAACCTGGCTGGCCTCAGCGCGAAACTCCCTGAGTTCCAACGGGATACGTCGATCAGAACCCGAGAACATGCCGTAGACTGCCACCTCATTGTCCTCACTTGCCCGCCGAAACAGAACTTCGGGAACATCAATTTCGACACGCCATTCGCTAACGTCGTGCAGGCGAACTATTGGAGATCCGGCCTGAACAGTCGTGAAGTTGGCGACGTTGCGCGATGCGATTAATCCGTTGAAAGGGGCACTAAGAGTCGCCTGTTCAAGAGCAAATTCAGCATTTCGAACCGCGATTGCTGCCAAGTCAGCGGCAGCCTTCGCATCGTCTTTGTTCGCCTGGCTGACAGTTGAAGATGATAGACGCTCGAGACGATCACTGTCGCGATCTGCCTGTTCTTTTTGAACAGTTGTTTGAGCCAGCGATAGTTCAAAAGGTTCAAGATCAAGTTCGGCAATCAATTGTCCTTCCAGAACTGGCGAGCCTTCCAAAACCGGAAACTCTTTTATCTGACCTGAGACCTGAAACGCCAAGTCAACCGTCTGTCGAGCCACGACATTGCCAAAAAACTGTCGCTCCAGAACACCGTTTGGTTCGGCAATTGTCATCGTTTTCACCGGACGAAGTGTTTCTTGCGCAACTGCAATTTGGGCAATTGTAAACAGGCTTGCAGCCAACAGGATCAGGTTTCGCATTTTTGCTCTCCGACATTCGAGCGATTCTCGAAAGTGAACTGAATAGTTTAGATTCTGACTGCTATAGGTTGTGGCAATCGATCTGGCAAGAATTATTGTTTTACTCGAGTCCAGCCACGGAAACTGGACTTGATCAGGTATTCACCGACCCTCCATCCACAACCAAAGTCTGACCCGTTACGAAATTGCTGTCATCAGACGCCAAGAAAATCAGGGCTCCGATCAGATCTTCTGGCATGCCATCACGCCTTATGGCTCGGCTAGCCACGACTTTCTCGCGTGTTTGGTCAAGGTGCTCGGAGTTTTCCTGAACCGAGTCACTCAGCGTCAATCCCGGTGCCAATGAGTTCACACAGATACCGCTTCTACCAAGTTCACGCGACAAAGCACGTGTCATCGCCGTTAACCCGCCTTTGGAGGTTATGTAGTGCAACATATTGGGCAGACCTTTGTAGACCGTGCCAGATGTCACGTTGATGATCTTGCCCGACCCACGGGCTTCCATCATGGGTGCCATACACTGCACCATATTAAACGCACCTCGCAAATTCACGGCCATGACCCGATCCCAAAGGTCGGTCGGTATATCGCGGTATGATTGCATCGGCAGCGTCGCATAGACCGCGGCATTGTTCACCAGAACGTCAGGGGGACCGAATTCAGACCTGATGGCCGTTGCGAACGCCAACACCTGATCTGGGTCTGACACGTCCGTTTCAACAAAGAGCCCGCCAATTTCTAAAGCCAGCGCCTGCCCGTCTGAAATATCAGCGATGGCAACTCTTGCTCCTTCAGTGGCCAACGCTTTCGCAAAAGCGGCTCCAAGACCTTTCGCACCACCGGTGACAACGCAGACTTTTCCATCCAGACGCCCCATGTTCTATCCGGTCGGCAGACGGCCGAATTCGGCGTATATGTGTTTGGTTTCCATGAAATCGGACAGGCCCTCTAACCCATGCAGTCGCCCCATGCCACTTTCGCGATAGCCGCCGGTTTCTGCCTCGGCGAATAGGCGGTTGTGGCAATTAATCCAGACCGTGCCGGACTTTAATGCCCGCGCCACTCGTCTGGCACGGGAGTGGTCTGAGGTGTGCACACTGGCGGCAAGCCCATACCGCGTGGCGTTCGCACTGACGACGGCTTCTTCTTCCGAAGTAAAGCGTTGCACCATCCCAATTGGCGCAAATAGTTCGTCCTGCACCAGGCGGTGGCTGGTGTCGTTGACATGGTAAAGCGCAGGCGTAACGACATTTGCCAGAGGGTGTCCGGTCTGAATGCTGCCCGCCAAAAGCGTTTCACCTGTCTGAGCAGCACTTGCGGCATTAGCATTGTAACGTTCTGCACTTGCCGGATCAAACAACGGCCCCATGCGAATGTCTTTATCCAGAGGATCGCCAACTGTAACCGCTTTGGCCGCATCAATCAGACGCGGAATAAATCTATCCCACGCGTCGTCCGCCACAAGAATACGCGCAATAGCAGTGCACATCTGGCCGCAATGAGGGATCAATCCATTGGTAATCTCGCGCACGGCCGTGTCCATATCGGCATCGGCGAATACAATTGCCGGAGCCTTACCGCCCAGTTCCAGAGACAGGCGCTTCAAGGTCGAAGCGGCACCGGCCATGATCGCCTTGCCCGTCGCCGAAGACCCGGTGAAACTGATGACGTCCACATCAACATGGGTGCACATCGATTGCGCCACATCCAGATCCCCATGAACCACATTGACGACACCGGCGGGAAGTGAGGGGCATGACGCCAGACACTCGGCATAAATCTGATTAACGCTGCTAGTCTGGTGCGCGCCTTTCATGACCACTGTGCATCCAGCGGCAAGCGCAGGCCCAAGCGAACGCAGCAGTAAGGTCGAAGGTGCATTCCAGGGGATGATGATCGACGCAACACCGACCGCCTCATGGGCAAAGATCGACTGCTTACCCTCATCAACTTCGGTGACTCGGCCAAAGATTGCGCGCGCCAAACCAGCATAATAGCGAGCTTCACTTATTGCGGCATTGGTTTCATGCATACAGTGGGCAAGAACCTTGCCGTTCTCTGCGGCTATATGTCGGGCGATTTCTTCCCTGCGGGCCTGGATCGCGTCGGCCAGTTCAAACAGAGATTGCGCGCGCATCCGCGGGGAATGCGCCCAATTCGAGCGATCAAAGGCAGTACGTGCGGAGTCGATGGCTTTCACAGCCAGAGAACCATCGCCAATGGAATATGAACAGTAGTCCTGGCCCGAATAGACATCGCGGGTGACGCCGGTATCACTGATTTCGATCCATTCACCTGAAATCCAGTGCCGCGCCACGTCAGTCATATTCAGGTCCAATCAATGCTGCCTTCGCCCCCGACCCTGATCGTAGACTTTTTTGACGAAAAGGTCGGTGTAGTTCAGCGTTGCATTACTGTGCTCTCGCATCAACGCTTCGGCGCGTTGTCCTTCTCTTTTCTTCAGGGCATCGAATATAATCACGTGCTGAGAATGACCAACCGTCAGCCTCATGCGCTCTCGTTTGTAGTTTGTCTTGTCAAAGGCCAGTGTGCCCAGCGCCGTAAGAGGCAACATTGCAATGCGCTCGAATGTGTGCGCGATTAAGTCGTTGCCACAATCGTGCATGATCGTCTGGTGATAAATCTTGTTGGCTTCGGTGTAGCCGCCGATGAAGTCGGTATCTGGATCGTCGCTATCCAGAACGGCTTGCGAAATAGCGATGGAGTCCAATAGTTTTTGTTCAGCTTCGTCGGACATTCCGGATTTGGCCATCGTCTGGGCGGCCAGACCCTCCAATGCTGAACGAACATCGATTGCTTTGGCAACATCTGCAGCAGAGATAGACCGGATTGTGAATCCTCGGCCCTGCCGACGCTCTATAAGGCCTTCGGCCTCAAGTGCAGCCAAAGCTGTCCGGGCAGGTGTTCGAGATACTTCAAGGTCGGAGGCAATGCCCACCTCGTTAATCTTGTCACCGGGCGCACGTTCACCACGCAAAATCTGGCCACGCACGACGGCAAGTACATGTTCCGAGCTAGATGGCATGTCCCCTCCTGAACAACACTATCGGATACATAAAATTGCCTGTCGAGCAGATTTGATCATGATTTGGGCTTATTCACTTAACTTTGGATACAAACTCTGCAACAAATTGAGAGCAAGTAAGGCCGTGGAATACGAATCGCGATAGACGTGTAAAACGTGATCAGACCGGGCAAAACAGGGGAGGATCGGCGCGTGAATGTTCACACGTCAGACGAACCAATCACCACCGAGCTGTTCATTGACGGCGAGGCGCGGCCGTCGGCGACGGGTCGAACTTACGAAATTCACAATCCAGCGCGACCATCTGAGTTGGTTGGACACGCTGCAGCAGCAGATGCGAGCGATATTGACGCCGCGGCACGTGCAGCTCATGCAGCTTTTCCTGCCTGGTCAGCGTTAAGTTATGATGACCGGGCGACATACCTACGCAAGATCACTGAAGAATTGGTGGCTGACGAAGCGGACGTCGCTTATCGATCGCGGCTGTTTTGCCGTGAGCACGGCAAAATCCTGAAAGAAACATTGCTGGAGATGTCACGTCTCGGCGACCGTTTTATGCTGACAGCATCCTATGCGGACCGATTGGCGGCTGACGAACATATTTAGGGCCCGCCGTTTGATACCATCATCACACGTCAACCACGTGGCGTTGCTGCCTTGATCGTTCCCTGGAATTGGCCGTTGTCAATATTGGGTGCGAAACTACCCCAAGCCCTGATGGCTGGAAATACGGTCGTTGTGAAACCAAGCCACAATTCTGCGCTTGCGCCTTCGTTGACGCTGAAAAAGATGGCCGCTCTTTTGCCGCCGGGAGTTTTGAACGTTGTTACCGGTTCGGCATCGGAAATTGGCGATCCACTGGTGACCCATCCCTTGGTTCGCTATGTGAATTTTACAGGATCAGTCGATGTCGGAAAGCACGTCATGCAAAAAGCGGCAGGCAATGTGACACCTGTTACGCTGGAATTGGGCGGAAACGACGCTGCCATCGTTTGCGCGGACGCTGAACTGGACCCAGGTGCATTCATGCGGATTTATATGGGCACGTTCATGTCGTCCGGACAAATCTGCATGGCATTGAAGCGGCTATACGTGCACCGCTCGCGCTATGAAGAGGTTGTGGAAGGCTTGACGGCAACCTGTAATCACATGGTCGTTGGGGATGGCTTGCTGGATGAAACCAACATGGGGCCAGTGAATAACGCCAAACAGCACCGCGTCATAACAGGCATGTTGGATCAGGCACGCGCGGCTGGCGCCGACGTCAAGGAATTGGGCCAGGTTCCGGATGACGCCCTTTATGCCGAAGGGTATTTTCAGCGCCCGACGTTAGCTTTGGACCCTGACCCTGAACTGGACATTGTTCGCGAAGAGCAATTCGGCCCGGCCCTGCCAATCATTCCTTTTGACACTGAAGACGAAGCAATTGCAGCAGCCAATGACAGCCGGTTTGGCTTGTGTTCATCTGTTTGGACTCCAGACATGGATCGTGCGGTTGCGCTGTCTAAGAGGCTTGAAGCGGGATATACTTATCTGAATGCGCATGGTCCGGCAGCCCAGGACAGCCGAGGGCCATTTGGGGGCTTTAAACATTCCGGAATTGGACGCAATCTGGGTTACGAGGGCGTTATCCAATTTCAAGGGTATCATTCGATCAGCGGCCCACCGGGCACGCTGGCATAGAATTCGAACTGGGAGGAATACGATGAAACGACTGTTTTCGGCCATTGCGGCTGCGGGTATCGCGTTGGGAAGCGCAGCCAGTGCTGATGAGTTTAGTCTTGCCTATTTCATGGGACCAAAGCACCCGATGAATGCAGCCGTCTTTACACCATTTGCAGAGAAACTGGCAGAGGTCTCTGGCGGCGAACTGACTGTGAAGCAATTTCCGGGTGGAGCACTGAACTCGGTTCCTCCAAAGCAATACGCAATTCTGCTGGATGGCGTGGCTGATATCGTTTTCACCTTGCCGGGTTATACGGGTGACGTATTCCCAATGACGCAGGTGGTTGGATTGCCGGGTGTCTGCGAGAGCGCCTCTGCCTGCACTGAGGCGTTACTTCGCGCGCAAGGTCTTCTTGAAAGCGAATACAACGCAAAGCTGTTGGCAATCTGGGCGAACGCTCCACCAGTTCTACTGACAAAAGACAAGCCGGTTCGGTCGTTGGAAGATCTTAAGGGCATGAAGATCCGTGTTACGAACAAATCAGATCTGCCGATTGTAGAGGCTCTGGGGGCTTCTGCCGTTGCGCAGCCCGTCAATGTGATCAACCAAAATCTGACCAACGGTGTGATCGACGCTATCGCCATCGGACCATCGGCGATCCGGTCATTCAAGCTGCAAGAGCCAGCCAATTACCTCACAACTTGGTTTCCGGGTTCAGGATCGGCCTTTGTGCTGCTGATGAACAACGATGTCTATAACGGGCTGTCCGACCAAGAGAGAGCCTGGATCGACGCGGCATCAGAAGACTCATTGGCGCTCGCTGGTGGAAGTTTTTATGATCGCGCTGCAGGCGGAGGTCTGAAGATCGCAGCTGAAGCTGGTGTCGAGATGATCGACCTTTCTGATGAAGAAAAGGCACGCTGGATGGCCGCTGTCACGCCGACACTTGAGGGATTGTTGGGAAATACTGTTGGCTCGTCAACAGTGTCCGAGATCATGGCGATCATGAAGGGCGGCAGCTAAGCACTGATGTCAATTGAGACGCCCAAGGCGCTGATCTGGGCCGACCGCCTGCTTATGCGGGCGGCCGGTTTTTTGGCGATCTTGGGCGGGCTGGGTATTGTTGGTTTGGTCGTCATAACGATTATTGCTGTTTTTTGGCGTTATGCTCTTAACAATCCGGTATTTGGGATAAGCGATTTGTCTGTTGTGACATTGACGATCGTAACGGGCGGCGCTGTTGCTTATGGCGCGCGCCACAACGCCCACGTCAGCGTCAACGTCATTTCGCTGGTAGCTGGGCGCAAGGTCACTCGATGGACCGATGCGTTGATGCGCGTGCTAACGGTGGCGATTGCCGGATTGGCGACATACGCTCTTTTCGCCAAAGCCTGCGGCATCGAGAAAGCCTGTATAACCAACAACTTCAGTATTGAACATCGACCATTTTATTACTTTCTCGGCCTTTGCTTGGCGGTCTATACGCTGCATGTTTTGGTGCAGTTACTCGTTGGGCTTTGGCACTTTGGCGGCGACGACCCCAACGAGATCACCGACTGATGGACGGCTCGACCATTGCTCTTTTGGGGTTCGGTTCGCTGTTCGTCCTGCTTTTCATTCGTATGCCGGTGGGAGTTTCGATGATGTTAGTTGGGACGCTTGGAATCTATATGATCCGCCCCCAAGCGGCGATCCCAAAGCTGGCTGGCGAAATTTACAACGAAGCATCGAATTATCCCCTGACGATTATCCCGCTGTTCGTTCTCATGGGAAATCTCGCTGGCGTGTCCGGCATGAGCCGGGATTTATATGACGCGGCGCACAGTTGGTTAGGCCATCGAAAAGGCGGATTGGCTTCGGCGACGGTCGTAGGATGCGCCGGGTTCTCAGCACTGAGCGGATCTTCCTTAGCGGCCGCGTTGACCATGGGACGTGTGTCGTTGCCGGAAATGCAGCGGTATAAATATGACAACGGGCTCGCGACCGGCGCCATCGCAGCTGGCGGCACTTTGGGCATTCTCATTCCGCCGTCCGCAGGGTTTGTCATCTATGCCATTCTCACAGAAGAAAGCATTGGGCGATTGTTCATGGCCGGCGTATTCCCCGGGCTTCTGCTGACATCTCTTTTCATTCTAGCAATTTGGATCGTAGTCGCGCGTGACCCTAGTAAAGCGCCAAGCATGGCGGAGAAAGCTCCACTGTCAGAACGCTGGAACGCGCTGGGACGGGCAAGCTGGATTACTGGCATTATTGTTCTGACAATCGGCGGTATCTATTCCGGCGTATTTTCGGCAGTTGAAGCAGCAGGTATCGGCGCATTCATGGCCATGATGGTCACTGCGTTTCGTGGCAAGCTCACATTCGAAAACACGCGCGAGGTATTTGCCAGCACTTTGAAATCTTCGGGCACCGTGTTCATGATTTTGTTCGGTGCATTTGTCTTCAAAACCTTCATCGGATTTACCGGGATCACCTACTCACTTTCATTGTGGGTAGAGAGCTTGGGACTATCCGGATTTCAGGTCGTGGTCGCGTTTCTGGTACTGTGTATTTTTCTTGGCATGTTCATGGATGGCTTTGCTATTTTGGTTTTGACCGTTCCCTTGGTTCAACCGATCATCGAACCACTTGGTATCGACATGATTTGGTTCGGGGTCTTAATGGTAATCGCGCTTGAAATGGGGTTGATCTCGCCACCTGTGGGCGTGAACGTATTCGTCGTGAAAGGTATCGCGCCCGGGGTTCCGCTGAACACTATTTTCCGCGGCATATGGCCATTTTGGGTCGCTATGTTGGCCGCAATGATCCTGGTTTTACTGATACCGCAAATCGCTCTTTTGCTGCCGAACACGATGTTTGGCTAACGGATCTGTCTGTCAAAAGAACGATGTATAAATGAGCCGAACTGCCAAGATACTGAGAAATACTAGGATCAGGCGATCAAAGCCCTTTGGGCTTAGACGCCTGGCAGCCCAGGCACCGAGCGGCATGAAGGCAACCAGGGGTATAAGGGCCAGCACGCTCAGACCAAGTAGCGGCAATGACATGATCCCAGCGATGAACAAACTCGGCAGCTGCACCAAGGACATAGCAAAGAAAAACACCGCAATAGTCGCGATGAACTGTAGCCGTTCCAGTCGTATGGCGTTTAGGAAACTGACTGAAATTGGGGCAGAAATCCCCGCCGCTCCCTGCAGAATGCCCGCCGCAGCGCCTGCGGGTATCATTAATCGCGAGGCCAATGCGTCATTGATTCTGAAATCGGGGCGCAGCAATCGTAGACCAACATACGCAATAACAGCTCCTGCAACCAAAAGCGTCAGGATTCGAGGCGACAGAGTGGCAAGCATAGCAGTTCCGATAGCTGCGCCAAAAGCGCCGCCAAGCGCAAAGCGCAGATACATACCGTTGCCCAACCTATGGGGCCAAAATCGGATCATCTGCCAAAGATTCGTAGTAAGACTGGGTGTAACCATAATGGCCACCGCTAGCCTCACGTCGAAAAATGCCGCCATAACTGGCACGGCCATCACAGGAGCCCCTGCCCCGGTTGCACCTTTAAGGATGCCTCCCATCGCGAGTGCGGATAGGATTATCAAAACTGAAGTCAGATCAAGTGTCGGCATGTCGTTTGGGCATGCCGGAAGAGCGTTCGGCATGTCAAGACTGAGAGGCGATCGATGTATGAAGTCCTGATTAGTGGCGGTGGTCCGGTTGGCCTTGGGCTTGCTATTGAGCTTGGCCAGTGCGGCGTTAAGACTGCCGTAGCTGAACGCAATCTAACTCCTCCACGCATACCCAAAGGACAGAATCTAACGCAGCGCACAATGGAACACATGCGCGCCTGGGGCGTCGAGGATCAGATCCGCGCCGCCAAGACTATTCCGGCTGGTGTTGGGCTAGGTGGATTGACGGCCTACGGGACACTGACCAGCGGATACGATTATGATTGGTTCAAACGCGCCGCAGTACGTCCGTACTATGCCTCAGTATGAAACGGAAGCGGTCTTGCGAGCGCGGGTTGCGGAATTGGAATGTGTCGATATGCACGAGGGTTGGAACACATGTGCCATTTCTTCAAATACTGACACTGCGTCGATGACAGTTGAACGCGGCACAGAGCAAAAAACTCTGATCGGCAAATACCTTGTTGGTTGCGACGGGAGCAACTCGAAAGTACGGCAAATGTCAGGAATAACAGAGACTTGCGAAGATCATGATCGGTTGATGGTGCTCATTGTCTTTGAATCACCTGCGTTCTTCGATCTGATATCGCAGTTCCCGAACAAGCAATTTTACAACGTTATCCACCCTGATCTGGATGGATATTGGATGTTCTTTGGCATGGTGGAATGGGGCAAGTCCTTTTTCTTTCATGCACCTGTACCTGCGGATACCAATCGAGAAAACTTCGACTTCACAGCACTTATTCATCGCGCGGTTGGAAAGGACATTCCCCTCGAGTTGAGCTATGTCGGGTTTTGGGACTTGCGGATTTCTTGCGCAGACACATATCGCAATGGCCGTATTTTCATAGCTGGCGACGCAGCACATTCTCATCCACCATACGGCGGATATGGCATTAACACCGGGTTTGAGGACTCGCGCAATCTTGGCTGGAAACTTGCGGCAACCTTGCAAGGTTGGGGCGGCAAAGAATTGTTAAATTCCTACGAAGAAGAACGGCGTCCGGTCTTTCAATCCACTGCCAGGGATTTCATCGGAAAGTTTATTGAAGACGATCGCGCATTTGTTCGTGCGCATGATCCGCGCAAGGATCAGGACGCATTTGAATTGGCCTGGAAGAAACGAGCAGAAGGTGGCGATAGTATCGGGGTAGACACATTTGCTCCGCACTATGAGGGCTCAAGCCTGATACTCGGTGATGGTCAAACCACTTCGGCAGTTGGGGTTCATGATTTCGAAGCAAGACCAGGCCGCCACTTACCGCCAATCAAGCTCGCAGACGGTCGGTGGACAACTGACCATTTGGGTGAGGACTTCACGCTCTTTTGCGCCGTTGGCTCTGGGCAAGAGTTTTTAGATGCAGCGGAAGAGCTTGGCATTCTACTGTCAGTCGCTGATCTTCTGACCGAAGATGCGATAAAAACCTATAGTGCCAATGCTATTCTGGTCCGCCCCGATGGGTTTGTTTCCTGGACAGACGACTGGACAGCAGATCCGCATACGGTATTGAGAAAAGCGGTGGCCGCTTAGTCGACACGATTGGCATCTTTATACATGACCCGATGCCGACGGTTCTTTATCCAGTCGGCAAGATCTTCGTCACTCATGAAATGATTGCGATTGTATCTGTCCCAATGTGCGATCTCATCCAGAGGTTTTCGGAACCTTTTGTAAGGCTTTGCTGCCGGAGGACCGAACAAGAAAATGTCCAGGACCGAAATCTCTTCTGGAATGCCCAGTATGGGGCGCATCGCGGACTGCGCCTCTTCCTGGCCGATGGCTGTCACCCACCAGACATTGTATCCCAGAGCGGCAGCGGCGAGATGCGCCGACATGGTCGAAGCCGCAACTGACTGAAGTAGGATACGTTCTGCGTTCTCGCGATACATTTTGTCCGCGTCAGAACCGTCATTAAAGACTGGAAAAGCATTTACCCAGCGCATGTCAGAACAGACGACGACAAATCCAGGTGCAGTCGCGAGCCCCCTATAGTCCGGCGTCGGAAATTTCATTTTCGCTTTTGCGCGAAAGCGTTGCTCGGCTACAAAGTATTCGGTGATCTTGTCTTTAACTTCCTGATCCCGAACAATAATATATTGCCAAGGTTGGGCGTTCGCTCCGGAAGGCGCATGGCGAGCGGCGTCGAGGATTAAGTTAAAGTGTTCCTCTGGAACATCGTATTCCTGATCGAATTTGCGCACCGTCACACGATTTTGCACCACTTGCATCAAAGCCTGGTAGCGCGTCAGGTCACCAATTTCCGGTAGATCGACCGCGTTCTCAGCTTCGCTCAATTCAACGGCGGGATTAGTTTCGGTCATGGGACACCTCGGAAAATTCAGAAAATTCAAAAAAAGATTAGCCAGACAGATCGGCGAAGACAAAACATACATTAGTCACTGGTGAAATTTCACGGCTGGCATCTAACGAAAACAGCCGAACTTCAGCAATAACCTTATCATTTAGTTGAATAATCTGAAAAAATCGATATTGTTCGAATATGGATCACAGCATGATTTTGGCACCTGACGCAACGCCTGGCGCAGACACTTCGGCCACGCATAAGACTTATCTGGAACTGCGTCGATTGATTGTATCCGGCGCACTAAGGCCCGGCGAAAAACTAAAGATCAGCGCATTGCGCGAGCGTCTGAACACAGGAGCCTCTCCGATCCGTGAAGCGCTAAGTCTTTTGACCAGTGAACATCTTGTTGAGCGCTTCGACCAACGTGGTTTTCGCGCGGCCCCCACCAGCAACGCCAACTTCGAAGAGATCCTAGAACTTCGGTGTGATCTTGAGGACATGGCGTTACGCAAAAGCATCGCCAATGCCGATGAACCTTGGGAGGAAGCGATAGTTTTGGCCCATCATCGAATGACGCGTGCTAGAGATCAGGAAGCGCCTGAATTCGAAGATCATCACAAGGCATTTCACATGTCGTTGCTTTCGAACAGCGCCGCACCAATACTTATGAAATTCTGTTCCCAGCTCTATGACCTGAACATCCGCTATCGGTATTTGGCTGGGCATGCCTTGAACTACAAAAAACGGAACGTAACCGACGAACACAAGTTGATTATGGACGCAGCGATTTCCCGTGATGCGGACAAAGCAGCAGAGTTGTTGCAAGGCCACTATCAGCGCACTGGAGCGTTCCTGTCGGGTTTGGTCGGTGATATGGCCGCCGAATAGTTTTTTACTTCGGCACCAAGGTCAGATCAAAATCCACTTGCAAATAAGATTTAGTCACGCTGCCAGACAGCTTGAATCCGTCAGGAAATGTACCCGCTGGTTTCTGTTGATAAGTCATTAGTAGATCTTCACGCACCCCGAAGACCGTATCCTGATCAAGATATGGGTCATCATCTGGGAACACCTCCGTCACCAATGGTAGGAAACCTTCGGCTTCAGCAATGAAGTGCAAATGCGAAGGCCGCCACGGATGTCGTCCACAGGCCCGTAGGATATCGCCAACCGGGCCATCACTGGGCACCGTGTATTCCACAGGTTTTACTGTCGTGAAGGCATAGCGACCGTCGTCTCCTGTGGTCTGCAAACCATGGAACGAGAATGTGTCTTGATCTTCGTCCTGACTGTGTCTGAAGTCAGCGCCTATGGGTCCAATTAGGTTAATTTGATAAGAGAGAGTTGTTGGCTCATCGTAACCACTGAGGAGTGGGACATGAGACAGACAACTGGAACTCGCAGGAGCCCCGGCGAGAAGATCGTCAAAGAGATCAAGCGCGCGACGCGCAAACAGTATTCGTCAGAAGAGAAGATCCGGATCGTGCTGGATGGCTTGCGTGGCGAAGACAGCATTGCTGAGTTGTGCCGTCGTGAGGGAATATCTCAAGGTATCTACTACAAATGGTCCAAGGACTTCATGGAAGCTGGCAAACGGCGGCTTGCTGGAGATACGGCGCGTGCGGCTACGACCGACGAAGTCAAGGACCTGCGCCGCGAAGCCCGAGACCTGAAGGAGGTCGTTGCCGAGCAAACACTGGAACTGCGTCTTCTCAAAAAAAGCATGACCGGCGGTGGGGGCGACCAAGAATGAGGTATGCTGCATCTGAGAAGTTGGAGATCATCCGGCTTGTTGAGGGGTCGCATTTGTCTGCTCGTCGAACATTGGCAAAGCTGGGCATCCCCCGCACCACATTTTACCGTTGGTATGATCGGTATCGGCAGCGCGGCGACGCTGGCCTTGTGGATCAAGCGCCTAAGCCCAGACATGTCTGGAACCGCATCCCCGACGAAGTCCGGCGCAAGGTCGTCAAGCTGGCGCTGCAGGAGACGGAGCTGTCGCCGCGCGAACTGGCAGTGACGTTCACGGATCGGGAGCGCTACTTCGTCTCGGAATCTTCAGTCTATCGGGCCCTGAAGGCCCACGATCTGATCACCAGCCCGGCCTTTATCGTGCTCAAGGCGGCAAACGAGTTCAAAGACAAGACCACTGCGATCAACCAGCTTTGGCAAACCGACTTCACCTATCTCAAAGTGCTTGGCTGGGGCTGGTTCTATCTCAGCACAATCCTGGACGACTACAGCCGCTACATCATCTCGTGGAAACTCTGCACGAACATGCGGGCAGAGGACGTGACGGACACCCTGGATTTGGCGCTACAAGCATCAGGGTGCGATCAGGTTCACGTCATCCACAAACCCCGCCTCCTCAGCGACAACGGGTCCAGTTACGTCTCTGGCGATCTGGCTGAATGGCTGCAGGACAAAGGCATGAAGCATTCTCGGGGCGCACCATATCATCCCCAGACACAGGGCAAGATCGAGAGGTGGCATCAAACCTTGAAGAACCGCATCTTGCTGGAAAACTACTTCCTGCCGGGTGATCTCGATGCCCAGATCACAGCCTTCGTCGATCACTACAATCACAAGCGCTACCACGAGAGCCTGAACAACGTCACACCCGCCGACGTCTACTTCGGGCGTGACAAAGCCATTCTAAGACAACGGGAAAGGATCAAACGAAAGACGCTCGAAGCGCGGCGCTTGCATCACCGCCTGCACGCCGCATAATCAAACCAACCAGATCAGCCAAACTCTCTCTTAGTCTAGGCCGCCCTTGGTTCCAAAAACCCTGACGACGGACAGTCCTGACTGGAGTAAAGCCCATTCGGCGCAGTCTGCCAGATGTCCAAAGTCGCGCCAGCAATTGGATTTCCATCAAGATCTTTCACTTGCCCCTGCACGACCACGATTGGTCCCTCGAAACGGTCCTTCAGGTCACCCCCGATTTCCAACGGTGGAGCGCCTGAGATGTGAAAGGGTCCCAGGACACTTGAAGAAGTTCCATCGTGATCGGAATTGATCATGTCCACTAGGGACGACAGCCCAAGAACATCGGAAAGCAACACAAATTCGTGGCGCTCGGCATCCGAAATGTCTCCAGTGGCTTCAAGAAATTCGACCCCTTTTCGCCACTCGGCGTGGGTCAAGTTCACTTCTTTGGCAAAAGCATGAAGGTGGCGGACAAGGCTGCCCATAACTTCGCGCAGGCGCGGGTCAGTATCCTCGGAAAGATACCCCATGAACACATCAGTGATATTGTCTTTTGTGACATTACGCATCGGATTGTCCTAGTTCAGGATGGCGGTGCTGAGTGACGGGTATCTAATCAGGATAACCAGCACGAACAGCATAACCGCAGCAAAGGGAAGCGCGCCTAGGAAGACGTCTTTCAGAGAAATTCGGTCGTCATCAAGCGTTGCCTTGATCACAAAGCAACTTAGGCCAAGTGGTGGTGTTAGAAGACCAATCTCGGCGGCGACAACGCTTACGATACCGAACCAGACAAGGCTAAGCCCCATCGGCTCGATCAGTGGCAAGAACAGCGGCACCACAATCAAAATGATCGAGGCCGTATCCAGAATTGTGCCCAAGAACAGCATCAGGATTACATAAACGACCATCACGCGCAGGAAACTGTAGTCGCTGCTTGCCAGTATGTCGCTTAGCGCGTTTGGCAAACCAGCAATGCCCAGCATCCGACTATACATTGAAGCGGCTGTAATCAGGAACAAGATCGCGGCGGTAACATGCCCGGTTTCGATCATGGTTGCCCATAGATCGCGCAAGTTCATCTTTCCCCTAATGGCGGCGATCACCAACCCGATCAACGCGCCTGCGGCTCCTGCCTCGACGGGTGAGAACCACCCGGAATACAGGCCACCTAGAACCACAAATATCAGACCGCAGATCGGCAGGGTCTTTTGCGCCATTTCGGCCCAACCCATCTCATCGTGTTCAATCTTATTCTGAGTGCCGACAAAGCCGGGCGTAAATCGCACCATCGCCCAAATCGCACCCACATAGGCAGCCGACAGAAGCAAGCCTGGAACGATGCCCGCCAGGAACATGTCGCCAACCGACTGCTCGGCCACGAAGGAGTAAATGATCAACATTGCAGAGGGTGGAATGATCATGCCTAAAACGGACGAACCGGCGACGACACCCACCGCGAACCGCGGGTTATAGTCGTAGCGGATCATCTGGGGCACCGACATCTTTGTGAAGACCGATGCAGACGCCAGGGACGAACCGCACACGGCTGCGAACACAGCATTCGCCCCAACAGTTGCCATGCCGATGCCGCCGGTCACTTTTCGAAACGCGTGGTTCAACACGTCGTAGATATCAACACCCAGCCCTGCCCTCGATACGGTCAATCCCATGAAGACAAACAGCGGGATGGTGGCAAAAGTGTATTCCATCACACTGTCGCCGATAGCGATCTTTAGCAGTGCCATGGACAGATCGACGTTGTCTTTCATCAGCCAGATGGCAACGAAGGAAACGACGCCCAATGCGATAGCGATATAAACGCCCATGTAAATCAACAACACGATGGCGATGATCGAGATCAGACCGATTTCAATGGGTGTCATGTTGCTTCACGCTCCACCGGGCTGGTCAGCCCAAGGGCTTTAAAGAAGAAAAGAAGGGCACAGAGACAACCTGAGAGGAAGATCACCAACTTAATGGGCCACCAAGGAGCGGTGAAAACGCCTGGAACGCCGAAAAAGTCCCTCGTGTGCCACATCTCAACGAACTCCGGCCAGACTGCAACGGCGACTAGGATCATGAATATACAAGAGAATAGGTCGATAATCCGACGCTGGATCTTCCCGACTGTCGGGCGACGCGCATCCATCATCAACAGAAATCCGTCAGACCGGGTCAGCCGCCCCACGCGAATGACATCGGGTAATTGCAGAAAGACAATCAGGACCATCGAGAATTGAACGACCTCGACTGCTCCCAGAAATGGTTTGCCAAACACGCCGCGGGCCACAACATCGTAGTTGACCACGGCGACCATCAACAAAACGACCGTTGTGCCAACGGCGTTGGCAACCATTGACACGCCGTCGGCTAGTTTTTGCAGGGCCGAAAGGCCTGTAGATGACATACTTTCGGCCCCTTTTGACGCTTAGTTGGTTGCCGCTTCGGCAGCCCAGTCGCGCACTGGCTCAAAGCCTGCATTGCGCAATTTACCAAGGTATGCATTCAGCATGTCCGACCCAGGCTCACCCTTGCCGTCAAGACCAGAAGCCCACTCGGCAGCTATGTTTGGCATTGAAGCCGCCCAAGCTGCACGCTCATCTGCTGAGATTTCGACAATTGTTCCGCCACCTTCGACATAAGCCGCACGGCTGGCTTCTGCGCGGTCCATCGCGATACCAGCGACGTGGTCTCGATAAAGAACTGCAACTTCGCCAAGCACGCCCTTCACTTCATCAGGCAAGCCGTCCCAATAGTCTTGGTTTACAGTGACTGTTTTCGAGTTCACGGCCCCAAGATCAGCGCGCAGCATATATGGCGCGACTTCTGCGATCTTGAATGTCTTGGCAGCCTCCGGCCAAAGCATCGCATGATCGACCATACCCGACTACAACATGCCGTAGAAGTCTGTCAGGCCACCCCGCACACCTGCAGCACCGTTGATGCCTTCGATATAGCGCATGTTCATACCGGCACCGGCAACTTTGCTACCTTCTAGATCAGACAGCGAATTGACCGGTGTTTTCGAGAACATCTGATATGTGTCCAACACGACCCCTGTCGCCAAATATACTTGGTTCTGAGCCGCGAATTCGCTTTGCATTGTCGGATATTCTTTGGCGATCTCATCAACGGCCTTGGCAACAGCCCGAGCGTCTGCAGCAATAAATGGAGTTACCGCCGACAAAGCCTGACTTGGCAATTTCGAGTTGTGGAAAATCGTGGTGACAATCCCAATGTCGCCAAGCCCAAGTTTAACGCCTTCTAGCACGCCCTTTGGCTTAACGATGGAACCGCCGTAGCTTTCCTGCCAGTCCATGACGTAATTGCCGTTCGCTGCCAGTCGCTTATCAACCTCTGGAATGAAAAAGTTCGTGAACTCTTTCACCCAAAGCGCACGTGCCGGATATCCGTCGATTACGACAGCTTTGATAGTCTCAGCAGCAAATGATGGCGCTGCCGACATTGTTGCCACGGTTAGGCCCGCGGCAACTTTTGTCATCCAATGTTTCATAGTGTCCTCCCTGATGCTGTTTTAGTCTTCGTTCGTGAGTGAGTGGTATTATTCTGCTTTCTCCCAAGTCACGTTCAACTGTGTTCCCCCAGCTTCGAACAATTTTGACACGGGACAGAATTTCGCTGTTTCCGTTGCAACCCGATACAGATCATCCTGCGTTACCGCGCCGTCAGATATGACTTTCAGATCAATCGATTGGAACGGAACATTAATCTCTTCCTGAAGCGTCACCCCGCGCCGATCAAAGGCGCAGGATGCCGAGATTTTCAGATGTCCAATATCGATGTCCAACGCCTTGGCGCATTTATTGCCAATCACATTGGTGCAACCAATAAGCGCGGCAAGCGCCGTGTCGGTCGGTGTCGGGCCCAGATTGGTCCCGCCCCGTTCGGTCGGCTCATCAATTGCGACATTCAGATCCCGGATAGCAATATTCGCAAGTGAATGGCTTGTACACTCGGCCTCGGCTTTCAGCGTAACCGTGGTTTTCATCCGGATCGCCATGCTTACATCACCTCGCAAACGTCGTCGAACGAGAAGCGAGGCAGTTTCTGGAACAAAGCGCTTTCATCAGCGTAACCAATGTTGCAAAGAAAATTTGATTTCCAGCCATTCTCCGAGAAGAACTCTTCGTCCACAATCGCGTTGGAAAATCCTGACATCGCACCGACATCTAATCCGATCGCGCGGGCTGCAATCATGAAATACGCCCCCTGCAATGTTGAATTCCGATAGGCGGTATCGTGGGCATAGGCGTCTTTGCCATCAAACAGCGGCTTTCGATCATCGTGTGGAAAGAGAAAATCCAACCGGTGCCAGAACTTGGGATCCCAGGCGATGATTGCCGTAACGGGGGCAGCCATCATCTTGTCGATATTCTTTGCTTTCAATGATTTAGCCAAACGCTCTTTGGCCTCGGCGCTGCGAACAAACTTAAACCGTGCAGGACACGAATTCATGCTAGTCGGACCGCTAATCGTAATCTCGAACAGCGTTTGCAGTGCATCGTCCGACACAGGTCGGTCACTCCAGGCATAGTGAGATCGCGCGTCGCGCAGGATCAGATCAATTGATGCATCGTCCAATTGGGTGATGCGTTTTCGCATGTTGCGAACTGCATCTTGCGCGACTGCGCGGGGATCAATTGCGTCACTCATGTCATTCATCACTCTGCCGCCGTGCTCAACATATCGGCCTCGTCCACGATCGGATTGGAACAGATGCCAATTCCTTCAATTTCAACATCCACAATTTCACCTGGGCGAAGCCAGCGTGGTGGTGTTCGCGCGTGACCAACTCCCGGCGGTGTTCCGGTTGCAATCAGGTCACCAGGTTCAAGCGTCGTGTATTCAGATATAGTCGCAATTGTTTGAGCTACTGACCAAATCATATTTTCAGTGTTTGAACTTTGCAGAACCTCATCGCCAACGCGACTTTCAATCTTCAATCCGCTTGCACCGGCTGGCAGCTCGTCTGGCGTCACAACATACGGTCCTATGGCACCTGTATGGTCGAAGTTCTTTCCAGGCGTCCATTGATGAGTTTTACGTTGGTAGTCGCGCACGGAACCATCATTAAAAACAGTGTATCCAAAGACGTGCCGTAATGCGTCTGCTTCAGATATATGCCGTCCACCTTTGCCAACTACGATCATTAGCTCAGCCTCATAGTCCAATTTATCGGAACAAGTCGGGCGAACCATAGGAGAACCCGCTGCCATCAGAGAATTGCGTCCGCGCATAAACAAGGCGGGATAGTCGGGGATATCATATCCACCCTCTTTAATATGCTCCACATAGTTAAGACCCAGGCAGATGATTGTGCCAGGTCGCGCTATAGGGAGCGCAGGCGTAATGTCAGACAAAGCGACACGGGCGCGCCCCTCGATGGCTGACTGGATGTCGGCCAGTAAATCGGGACGACCAACTAACTCCATAAGGTCGTTGCCAACGTCTGCCAGGGATTCGGTCAGGTTGACTGCCTCACTCCCCTCTAAAAGATAGACCGACTGCGCCCCATTTTGGTGCCCCACCATAAACCGCATCGGAATCTCCTTATTGATTGATCCCGAATTTGACGATAAAAAGGTGATGTGTCAAATAAAATCGATATTATTGCAAGCATCACTTGTGGAGGATGGAATGCCGGACTGGGATCAATACAAAACTGAGGCCAAGGCTCGCGGTTCATTGGCGTTTGAACTGTTTGTTGTCGTTTCCACACCCGCAAAAACACCAGAGGATCTGAAGGCAAATCTTCCTGCACACCTCCAGTACCAAGGTTCCTTGGAGGCAGATGGTAAACTGGCATTTGCCGGGCCGATGTCAGATGAAACTGGCACACAGATGCAGGGCGTTGGTTTGATGGTGTACCGCGCGGGCAGCTTTGATGAAGCGCGCAAAATTGCCGAAGCTGACCCAATGCATACGACCGGAACTGTCCGTCGTCAGGGTTTTGGGAACCAAGAGTTGCTTAAACAAGTAAAGAGTTTGGCTCGTCTGGTTGATGTTATTATGCGGCGCGCTGTCTGTGATGCAAGCGCCGCGCTTCGAGCGTCTTTCGTTTGATCCTTTCCCGTTGTCTTAGAATGGCTTTGTCACGCCCGAAGTAGACGTCGGCGGGTGTGACGTTGTTCAGGCTCTCGTGGTAGCGCTTGTGATTGTAGTGATCGACGAAGGCTTCGATCTGGGTTTCGAGGTCTCCCGGAAGGAAGTAGTTCTCCAATAGGATGCGGTTCTTCAGGGTTTGATGCCACCTCTCGATCTTGCCCTGTGTCTGGGGATGATATGGTGCGCCCCGAGAATGCTTCATGCCTTTGTCCTGCAGCCATTCAGCCAGATCGCCAGAGACGTAACTGGACCCGTTGTCGCTGAGGAGGCGGGGTTTGTGGATGACGTGAACCTGATCGCACCCTGATGCTTGTAGCGCCAAATCCAGGGTGTCCGTCACGTCCTCTGCCCGCATGTTCGTGCAGAGTTTCCACGAGATGATGTAGCGGCTGTAGTCGTCCAGGATTGTGCTGAGATAGAACCAGCCCCAGCCAAGCACTTTGAGATAGGTGAAGTCGGTTTGCCAAAGCTGGTTGATCGCAGTGGTCTTGTCTTTGAACTCGTTTGCCGCCTTGAGCACGATAAAGGCCGGGCTGGTGATCAGATCGTGGGCCTTCAGGGCCCGATAGACTGAAGATTCCGAGACGAAGTAGCGCTCCCGATCCGTGAACGTCACTGCCAGTTCGCGCGGCGACAGCTCCGTCTCCTGCAGCGCCAGCTTGACGACCTTGCGCCGGACTTCGTCGGGGATGCGGTTCCAGACATGTCTGGGCTTAGGCGCTTGATCCACAAGGCCAGCGTCGCCGCGCTGCCGATACCGATCATACCAACGGTAAAATGTGGTGCGGGGGATGCCCAGCTTTGCCAATGTTCGACGAGCAGACAAATGCGACCCCTCAACAAGCCGGATGATCTCCAACTTCTCAGATGCAGCATACCTCATTCTTGGTCGCCCCCACCGCCGGTCATGCTTTTTTTGAGAAGACGCAGTTCCAGTGTTTGCTCGGCAACGACCTCCTTCAGGTCTCGGGCTTCGCGGCGCAGGTCCTTGACTTCGTCGGTCGTAGCCGCACGCGCCGTATCTCCAGCAAGCCGCCGTTTGCCAGCTTCCATGAAGTCCTTGGACCATTTGTAGTAGATACCTTGAGATATTCCCTCACGACGGCACAACTCAGCAATGCTGTCTTCGCCACGCAAGCCATCCAGCACGATCCGGATCTTCTCTTCTGACGAATACTGTTTGCGCGTCGCGCGCTTGATCTCTTTGACGATCTTCTCGCCGGGGCTCCTGCGAGTTCCAGTTGTCTGTCTCATGTCCCACTCCTCAGTGGTTACGATGAGCCAACAAAACTCTCTTATCAAATTAACCTAATTGGACCCATAGGCGCTGACTTCAGACAGACCGGAACACGCACATATGTTCTTAGGAAGTGGATGATTAACGAAGGTTCATTGACCTTGTCAGTTGGACTATCTGGACAAAGCGCAACTCTAAGCTAGACGGGTATCATGGCTGAAAGCAGTTATCTTGGCGATATGCTAACGACGCTTTTTGAGCGTCGCAGAAAGCCAACTAAAACGAATCTTAGACGATCCATGCAGGATATGTGCCTTTCGCTTTTGGCTGAGGAAGGTGAAGTCTCGGGAATTCATCTGGCCAAGTCCGCTTTGGATAAATACGCCACTTTAGATGAACATCAGAAACTAGATTTTTTCAGTTCCTGAATGATGAGCTGGAAATGGACGCGTCTGCGGTCGCCGAGTTGGCAGACACATACGAGCGCACAAAAGACGCGAAAGACTATCGCGCGCTGACTGTCGCCGCCGAACCGCGTCGTCAGGAATTACTGCGCCGACTAAACCAAACGACCGGTGCAACCGCAGCACTGGTGGCGATGCGCGTAGATCTTTTGTCTTTTGCGAAACCACATCCGGATCTTAAGCGAACCGATCTGGATTTCGTGCATTTGCTGCGCAGTTGGTTCAATCGCGGATTTCTGGTGCTACGCCAAATATCATGGGAAACACCTGCAAGTATTCTGGAAAAGATCGTCCAGTATGAAGCGGTGCATGCAATCAATGACTGGGATGATTTGCGACGACGGCTGTATCCACCGGATCGCAGATGCTTTGCGTATTTTCATCCGACAATGCCGGAAGAACCTCTGATATTTGTTGAGGTTGCTTTGACAAAAACTATTCCAGACTCGATCCAGAAAGTGCTCGCCGAGGATCGGACAGCGCGAGACGACGCGCTGACAAATGTGGCGGTATTCTACTCGATTTCGAACTGCCAGAAAGGATTGCAAGGAATTTCCTTTGGCAATTTGCTGATCAAGCAAGTTGTCGACGAGTTAAGCGTGACACTTCCGAACTTGACGACATTTGTGACACTCTCCCCTATTCCTGGACTAAATCGATACTTATCCGAACTTGATGAAGCGCCTTTGGCGAAGAGCGTCTTAACCGGCGAAGCAAATGACAAAGATGTCCGCATCGCGGCGGCACACTATCTGCTACATGCGAAGACGGGCGATGGTATTCCAATAGATCCTGTTGCCCGATTTCACCTTGGCAATGGCGCACAGGTTCACGCCATTCATGCCAATGCCGACATTACCGACAATGGTCAAAAACTATCCAGCGGAGCGATGGTGAATTATTTATACGATCTTACAAAGATTGAAAAAAACCACGAAAAATTTGTGCGCAACGGGACGATATCAACCTCGCGTAGTGTTAACTCACTTGCAGCCGCTTCCGGATTGCCAAATGCGGGAACTTTGTCGCCGTGAGCAACCATCTATACGATGCCCTGATGGCATCAAAGCCGAACGAAAACTCACCATTTCTCCTGTTGGACGAGCGAGGAAATCGAGGCACACTGAGCTTTCGTGAGTTTGAAGCCCTCACGGCCCAAGTTGCGCATACGCTGGTTTCTCAAGGGGTAACGCCCGGAGACAGGGTGGTTGTTCAAGCACCCAAACGATCTGAAATTTTAGCACTCTACGTAGCCACCATTCAGGTCGGGGCCGTATTTCTTCCATTGAATACGGCCTATAAGCTGAGTGAACTGACCTACTTCATTCAAGACTCGACACCGAAACTGATCGTTTGCACGCCTTCCGCCGAAGCTGCGCTTTTGCCGATTGCGGCTGATGTAGGAGCCGCGGTTATGACGATTGACGCTGACGGCGGCGGGTCGCTGCTGGAAGACTCTAATGCTCAGCCGACGATATTTACCACGGTGGCACGAGCGGCAGACGATCTGGCAGCATTGCTTTACACGTCCGGAACGACGGGACGGTCCAAGGGCGCAATGCTGTCGCATGATAACTTGTTATCGAACGCACAGGTACTCACGGATTTATGGCAAATCACAGGTGAGGATGTCTTGATTCATGCCCTGCCCGTATTTCACACCCATGGGTTATTTGTTGCGATGAACACCGCACTTTTGGCAGGCGCACAGGTAAATTTCATGTCCAGCTTTGATCTGGATAACATTATTGAAGCCCTGCCCTCGTCTACTTTGCTGATGGGCGTTCCCACATTTTACACGCGGCTTTTGAACGACGATCGGCTTAGTTCGGATTTGGTAGCCAATATGCGGCTCTTTATATCCGGCAGCGCGCCCTTACTTGCCGAAACACATGACTTATTCACCGAGCGAACAGGTCATCGAATTCTAGAGCGATACGGCATGACTGAAACCAACATGAACACGTCAAACCCATACGACGGCGAACGCAGAGCGGGAACAGTCGGGATCCCCCTTCCCGGCACCGAAGTGCGGCTGACGAGCGTCTCAGGAGAAATGGTCACAGACTCCAGCGTCGGCATGATTGAAGTGCGCGGTCCAAATGTGTTTTTGGGATACTGGAACATGCCGGAAAAAACCGCCGAAGAGCTTCGCGCAGACGGCTTTTTCATTACCGGTGATCTTGGTGAGTTCAGCTCAGATGGGTATCTGTCCATTGTTGGTCGGCAAAAAGACCTGATCATCACAGGCGGATTTAATGTTTATCCAAAAGAGATTGAGGACGTTTTGAACGACATTACCGGTATTCAGGAAAGCGCAGCTTTTGGAGTGCCTGACAGTGATTTTGGTGAGGCAATTGTCGCTGCCGTGGTTGCGGAACCCAATGCAGTTCTTGACACACATAGTATTCAAGACGTTGTCAACGAAAGACTTGCACGTTTTAAGCATCCGCGCAGATTTGAAGTTGTGACTGAGTTGCCGCGAAATACGATGGGAAAGGTTCAAAAGAACGTCCTTCGTGAAAAATACAGCTCCGACACGGACGACTGAAACCCATTTTTGGGTAAGTTGCCAAGCGATTTCGCGCGACAATTCGTGGAAACTGCTCATGCGCGCTCGCAGTTCTTCCAGATATGATATGATGTCACCGTGCGGATCGCACTTTGCGTCAACCGGAAGGCCATTACGACAAGCAATTATTCAAACCAAAAAAAGCAATCTATCATTCAACTTATTGAGCCGAATTACATATGGAGGAAAATATGACCCTCGAAGACATTGTTCGAAAACGTATTGGGCACTGCCAGTCTGACATAGAATACGCTCTTCAGGCATTTCGGGCGCAGAATCCCTTTGCGGCCGAACCCAGTGAGCAAAGAAGACAACGACGCCTACAGTCGAAACTAAATGTTTCGCCAGTGCAAGCCGAAGTCCTCAATAGAGAAGTCGTTCGACGGGCGATGGGCAAAAAAGTTATTGATCGACCAGAACTGGCGCCAACTCTCGATGATCGGCGAGAAGCAATCTGGGGCGATACAGTCGATTTTGTAAGCGTTGCTTTTCTTGAGCGCGGCGCGCAGATAGCGAGATCCGTTGGGCGCGTTGCATTTAGAAATGGGCGTGCCCAAGGCACTGGCGTCCTTATTGGGCAGGACCTTTTCCTAACCAACAATCATGTCGTAGAGTCCCAAGCGGATGCAAATCGGTTTGTGTTGGAATTCGATTATGAGCGTGACTTGGCCGGACGACCTAGGTGATCCACACAGTTCGAAATTGATGGAACCGTTTTTCTTTCTGATCCGGTTTCTGGCCTTGATTTTACAATTTTTGCCGTTGGCGAAAAGATCGATGGCCCGGGTACCCTGAATGAATTCGGCACAACGCAGCTTTCTGATGCATCTGACAAACACATGGTCGGAGAGTTTGCTAACATAATTCAGCATCCACAAGGACGATTCAAAGAGGTGGTTCTACGCGAAAACCGATTGGTAAACAGGTTCGAGGATGCGCTGCATTATGTCGCCGATACCGAACCTGGTTCATCGGGATCGCCAGTCTACAATTCTGAATGGAAATTGATCGCTTTGCACCACTGGGGCGGACCCTGGATCGACGGCGTTGATGGTGGCGGCGCGGCGGACTTCGAAATAAACGAAGGCATCAGGGCCAGCTCAATTGTCCGGAAAGTTCGCCAGAAAGCAAGCAGCCTTGCGTCGGAAGTCCGAGCGCGTCTACTGATGGCCCTCGACGAAAGCGAACGGGCCACTCCGTCTCGAGGCTCCAATGCTCGGATCTCTTCCGCGCCGAGTGTCAAAAATGCGGGCGTTCAGATTGGATCGGATGGTCAGGCAACTTGGACTTTGCCATTGGAAATCTCTGTTAAAATCCCAGGACTGAACACAACAGGCCCCATCCCAACACGAGCCAATGTATCGGTGCCAGCAGCCCAGGAATCACAAAGCGACTACGCTGACCGTCAAGGTTACTTGCCAGACTTTTTGCCCGGCTTTCACATACCTCTTCCGCGCTTGGGCCCCGGTCTGGTGCCAGACGCCGCCTCATTACTCGAACCAGTTCCGGGCGCAAATCCGTTTGAACTAAAGTATCATCATTTCAGCGCCGTAATGAACAAGCGCCGAAAGTTGGCATTCTTTACTGCCTGCATGATCGATGGCCAGACGGCCAAAAGCATCAACCGGTCGACCCTGGCGGTTTCCGATTTGCATCCAAATGATCCCGGTCTTCGCGAGGGCATGGAATTCTTTGACGGCGCTGAAGCCGACAGTTGGAGCACTGACCCCCGGATTGCGAGAGAGGACTACTCTGGCGATGAAATCTATAAAGGTCAGAAGGTGCCTGGATTTCCAAACCCTCGTTCAAGCGGGCGTATTGCGAGAATGTTCCAAAAAGGGCACCTCGTTCGGCGTATTGATCCGGCGTGGGGCAGCAATACACGAGCACTGGAAGCAGAGCTTGATACGTTCCACTGGACGAATGCGGCACCACAAGTCGGTTTTTTCAACCAAGGCAAAGCTGATGAAGATCAACCTGGCACCGGCAAAGGTAACCTTTGGCGCGCTGCCGAGAATTACGTTCTTCGCAACGCAGTCGCCGAAAATCAAAAAGTCATATCGTTTACGGGTCCGGTGTTTCGCGACGACGATCGACGGTATCGCCATATTCAAATACCCGGTCGCTTTTTCAAGGTAACTGCTTGGGTCGAAAGTGGGACACTGAAGTCATTGGCCCTACTGGTTGATCAGTCGCAGGTGTTTGACGCATGGCCGGAGTCCTTAGGCGGCCCTGAATTCTTAACCAATGCTACAGAGGCCGAAGCGTTCATGGATGTCGAAGAATTGGACCGGGTCGAGGATTTTTTATCAACGATTGCAGATACTGAGGACTTGACCGAATTGGATTTCGGCGACTTGGTGCGGCAGGCGGATGTGCGGCTAGGCCAAGGCACAGTTGCCCTGACTCATATCGACGACCTTCCAATTCCAGCTACACCTGCTATCCCAATTCCCGGTGCGCTGGAAAATCCAAACGGAACAGCCGATGATCTTACCCGGATCAGTGGTGTGGGGAATTCTTTGCAGGGCCTTTTGAATCGAAACGGGATTTTCCATTTCAGCCAAATCGCCGCTTGGGGTCCGACCGAGATCGCCATCGTCGACGAACTTTTAAAATTTCCTGGAAGGATCAACAGGGACGAATGGGTTAGACAGGCGGCAACCCTTATGTGAAACCTTGGACATCACTAGTGCCCATTCAGGGGGTCGGTAGAACCACATGACTTCGCGTTGTACACCGTCTGGGATTGGCGGTTAATGTCCAAAAGAACATTGATAGTCGGAGCCGGCTTGGCTGGTCTTTCGCTAGCGGAAATAATGATCCGTGAAGGGCGGCAGGTCACAGTTTACGAGGCGCGTTCGCGTGCTGGCGGCCGTATCAAGACCCACGTGGATGGATGTGGCTACTATGATCTGGGCCCGGCTTGGTTTTGGGACGGTCAACCGCGGATCGATGCTTTGATCCGGCGATTTGGACTAACCAAATTTGAACAGTTTTCCGAGGGCATGGTCGCGTTTGAAGATCAAAACGGGCGCGTTCAGCACGGCCGGGGCATCGCATCCATGGCTGGCTCTTGGAGGTTGGAAGGTGGGCTAGACGCACTGGTTCAATCGTTTGTTCAAGAGCTTCCTAAAGGAAGCCTACAATTGAACACCTTAGTCAAAGGTCTCAATTTTGGAAAAGACGGCGTAACACTATCACTCGAGAACCATGAGGATGTCTTCGGAACCGACGTCGTTTTAGCTTTGCCGCCACGTATTGCACAGCAACTGCACTTCACGCCCGAACTTCCGCAAAGTGCAATATCAACATTGAGTGCGATACCGACCTGGATGGCCGGTCAGGCGAAAGTTATCGCCCTTTTTGAACGGCCTTTCTGGAGAGATTTGGGGTTGTCGGGCGATGCCATGAGCCACTATGGGCCACTCGCTGAGATTCACGATGCGTCCCCGATGAAGGGGGGAAAGGGTGCTTTGTTCGGATTTGTCGGAATTCCTCACACTGCGAGGGGCGACATAAGTCAACTTAGAGTAAATGCGACGATGCAGCTTGTTCGGTTATTCGGAAAAGATGCTGCAAACCCAGTTGAGTTTATTGTCAAAGATTGGGCCAGAGATAGCCTCACGACACGCGACGCCGATCTTGCACCACTTTACCACCATCCTCGCTATGGCCTTCCACCAGAATTGATCGGCCTATACGATAGTCGCCTGAAATTTGGTGGCACGGAGTTCGCCGCGACGTTCGGCGGATATCTTGAGGGTGCTCTGGAAGCTGCGGAATCAGTTTGGAAAGAAATCAAACAGAGTGAAAGATCTGGAACCCAATTTTCTGTCTCAAGCGAAAACCAATAATTGCTGGGAACAGGGTGTTTGGAATTCGCAGGGCGCTAGCCAGGTTCGCCGTCAGAAAGAGTGAGAATTGCGCCCTTGACCCGACTGCAATTGCGGATTGAAGTAGGCAACGAGGCAATATTAGTGTCGACCTGACTTGAGGCAGGCGGTCGCGAAACAGGATGTAGGGACGGAGCGCTTAGCGGACCGGTGGAAGTACTTCAACGCAGACTCACGCAAGTTTCGGCCAGCAATGCGCGAATAGTGGCAGCAGTCCGCGACGAAGGCATTGATCATGTCTTCGTTCAGTTTGATCCCGGGCCAACGTCAGAAATCGAGGTCGGTCAGTTTGACGTGCAGGATTCTCGTTCGATTGGAGGCGCTTATCGGTTTATTGGACGGCAGATCAATCCGAGTTCAACCCTTCATTTTCGATCAGGGTTAGAAAGCGCCAGCATCCCCTTCACCGAATGTGAAACCGAACTATTTTCGGGACTAAACACAGCGATTTCTGTTCGTGGCATAGAGCCTGCGGAGCAAGTTCAGGAATGGCTTGAGTTTCTCGCTTCGCAGCATGACCTGCAAGCAGCATTGATTATCGATACAAGCGGGCCTGAACCTGATCACCAGTTCAAAGAAAGCTTGGCCAAAAAGAAGATCAGCGGCATTGAAAGGGTGGTTATTCTTACGTCAAACGAGCCACTTGGGCGGCGCGATCTTGGTGATGCATCGAATCCAATATTCGCACCCGACACACCAGGCAAAGAAGGTCTTACCGTCCCAAGGCCCGCGCCATGGGTGTCACCATTTGATGCAGGTTATATCTATGACATTGCGAGGCAATGGTTTCTTCAAGGTGCCCGGGCCGTCACCAATATTGATGTCTCTGATTTGTTGGCACCGGATCTTCAGAGTATCTTCGATCGCGCGGTAGAGTTTCAGGGAAACTATGTCAGCTTGGTCGGCCAACGCATATTTCCTTGGCGTTTGCGTAAAAATTGCTATCCAACTTTTGGCGATCACATCTGCCAGCGCTTTGATGGAACAACGGGGCATCCGCGGTGGTGCCACGCACCTGCTGAATTCCAGCCCGACATCATTTGGCGACAGGCGTAGATTGCGGGCACTCAACCCAATGAAACCACTCAATATTACCGGTGCATGGCACTCAGACATCCTAATGTTCAAGTATCTGAGATTGTTCCTAAGACCAGCCTCGTAGAAGTTCCAGAATTGGTCGACCTTGCCAAAAAATACTTTCATCAAAGGCCCGTCCGCTCTCCCAAAAAAGAGGCGGTTCGCGAGACTTCCGGCAACAAAACCACCATCGTAACAACAATGAAGAATGAAGGACCCTTCATATTGGAGTGGCTCGCCTATCATCGTGCCATCGGTGTCGATGGATTTCTGATTTATACGAATGACTGCGATGACGGCACAGATAACCTATTGCAATTGTTGGACGAACATCGCGTCGTCACTCACCGAGACAACCCATATCACGGCTCTGGTTTAAAGCCGCAACACGCAGCTTTGCGCGCAGCTGATCACGAGAACCTCGTCAGGAATGGTGATTGGCTAATTTGTATGGATGTTGATGAGTTCATCAACGTACACGCAGGACAGGGTCGGTTGAGCGATCTGTATGATGCCGTTGACTGCGCAAATATGATTTCGCTGAACTGGCGGCTGTTTGGGAATGCTGATCAACACCAGTACCACGATGCATTGATGACCGAGCTGTTTAGCCGTTGTGCCCCCGAGTTCATTCGAAAACCGCATCAGGCATGGGGATTCAAAACGCTTTTCCGGAATACCGGTATTTTCCGAAAACTCGGTGTTCATCGACCAAAAGGCTTGAAGCCCCATCTGTTGGACGAAATTAACTGGGTGAACGGTTCCGGCAAACCCTTACCGCCAGAGATGTATCGCAACGCCTGGCGCTCAACAAAATCGACCTATGGGTATGAGTTGGCAACGTTGAACCACTATGCGGTACGCTCTGCCGAAAGCTTCCTGGTGAAAAGAGAGCGCGGGCGAGTAAACCACGTGGACCGGGATCAAGGACTTTCCTACTGGTTTCGCATGAACAACAACGCAATCGAAGAAGCCTCGATAAAACGCATGCTGCCGTTGCTACGCGCCGAACTTGCAGCTCTACACTCGTTGGACGGAGTGTCCGAAGCACATGCCTATTCCGTTCAACGCCACAGAGCCAAGATCGCTGACTTGAAGGCCCGACCCGACTACTCTGTAAGCGTTGCTTCAGCCTTTGAAGTTCCACGGTAGCAGCTGGTCAATGTCCTTTTGTTTATGGCCGTTGACGATGGCTGAGAGGACGCCGGTCAGGTAGTTGTGCGGCTCAACGCCATTCAATTTGCATGTCTCAATGAGCGACGCGAGCATGGCCCAGTTTTGGGCACCAGCGTCGTGACCGGCAAAGAGCGCGTTCTTTCTTTGCAGGGCGATGGGGCGGATTGTGCGCTCGACGGCGTTGCTATCCATCTCGATGCGGCCATCTTTCAAGAACAGGATCAGCCCGTCCCAGTATTTGGCAATGTATTTGAGCGCCTCTCCGGTCGGGGACTTTGCGGACACCTGTGATCTGGCCTGATCCAGCCAGGTTTTGAATGCCGTTATCTTGGGCGCGCTTTTGGTTTGGCGCAAAGCCAGACGCTCATTCGCAGACGTGCCACGCGCCTGCGCTTCGATCCGATAGAGAGCCGCGATTTGCTTGAGACCCTCCTCGGCGATGGGGGCGACATTGTTGTGGGTGAGCTCGTATAACTTGCGACGGGCGTGTGCCCAGCAATAGGCCAGCCCTATTGGTTGGTTGTCACGCAGATCAAGCACGCGGTTGTATCCGGCATAGCCGTCGACCTGCAGAATGCCAGTAAAGCCCTGCAATATATCTGATGCGTATTTGCCGGAACGTCCTGGCATATAGGTAAAGGCCACGCCGGGCGGTTCCGGCCCATTCCATGCACGGTCATCGCGAGCCAATGCCCAGAAATATCCCTTCTTGGTCTTGCCGCTTCCCGGATTGAGGACCGGCGCGGGCGTCTCATCCATAACAGCTTTGAACTTGTTTTGAGATGGTCCAGCAGCGCGTCATGAACAGGCTTCAATTCATGGGCGGCCTTGCCGACCCAGAATGCCAAGGTGGAACGATCAATATCGACGCCCTGACGCGCATAGATTTGGCTTTGGCGATACAATGGCAAGTGATCAGCATACTTCGAGACGATCACGCTGGCGATGGTTGCTTCGGTTGGCATACCGCCTTCGATCAGGCGCGCCTTTGCGGGTGCCTGGGTAATCCCGGCCTCACAAGACCGGCAAGCATACTTGGGACGGCGGGTTACAAGGACACGGAACTGGGCAGGTACGATGTCCAGCCGTTCACTGACATCTTCGCCGATGATGTGGCGTTCGTTTCCACAGCTACAGGTGACGTCCGGTGCAATGATCTCTTCGATGCGCGGCAAGTGCTTTGGCAGGACACCACGCCCTTTGACTGACTTTGCCGCGCCTGATGTCTTGGGTGGATCAATTGCTTCATCTTCCGCATGGACGACGGCCATGGCCGTTTCGATATCTTCCAACGCGAGGTGATATTGGTCAGGGTGGCCCTTCTCGGACTTCGCGCCATAGAGCGCGCGTTTGAAGTCGGCGAGCAGCTTCTCAAGGCGAATGATGCGATCTTCTTTACGCGTGTTGCGCTCTTCTGAGGCTATCAAAAGGGCCTGCAAAGTAGCAACATCAGTGGGAAGATCAGCAGCAGAAGTCATACCTGTGATCTATCAAAATCAGGGACGATCCACCCGTGCAAAGCGCCACCTGAGTCACTCTGCCGCAGCTGGTGGGCGAGTCTCTAATGCCGTCACACGACGCCAATCCAGGCCCGCAAACAAGGCTTCAAATTGCGCAGCGTCCAGCCGTAAAACACCGTCTTTGATGGCGGGCCATTTGAACGTGTTCTGTTCAAGCCGTTTGTACGCCATCACCAAGCCCGTGCCGTCCCACCAGATCATCTTGAGCCGATCCGCGCGTTTGGCGCGGAATACATAGACCGCACCGTCAAAGGGCTTCTTCTTTAAGTGGCTCTGCACCAGTGCGGCCAACCCATCGTGGCCTTTCCGGAAGTCCACAGGTTTGGTCGCAACAAAGATTTGTACACCGTGCGACGGGTGGATCACAGCGCAGCCGCAATCTCGGCAATCCGCACGGCAGGGGTGTCGGCGGCTAAGCGGATCGTCACGCCGCCTTTAAGCACATCAACACTGGTCAAATTGATAGCTGGGGTTGGAACCACCTCAACGGGCTTAGCCTCTTCAATCTGAACCGGCGCAAAATCCATGCCATCTAAGTTGGGTAAAACAAGCTTGCCTGCCCGCGCCATACGCCGCCAATCTGAAACGCTACTGGGGATTAGGCCATATCGCTTGGCCACCCCATTCACAGTCGCGCCCTCGATCAGCGTTTCTGCGACTATCCGTGCCTTCAGCTCCAAAGGCCAACGGCGCTTGCCATCTGAACCCCGCGGTATTCTTGCGAGAAACTCGTTCACAACTTCCATGTAGAAACGCCCTTCAAATCTATGAAGGGACGGAATCGCATATCAACACGCCATGGGAAATGTGGGGTCTAAGCCGCGCTTACACTACTCTGCATTTTACGACCAACTCACCAGCCCCAGAATGGAAACTTTGTCGCGCATGCATCACCACTTTGGTCGTGAAGTCTTTGGCAGCGGTCCCGACGTTGTTCCTGATGAAGTTGTTCGCCTTGATCACCCGGACGGGTTCGTTTTCACTCCGTAGGGCCAATAGACGACCGTCAATCGCTCAGTCCGCGACTTCCAGAATGTTATTCCGAAGCTCTTCGTATTCGGGCATTTGACGCAGATCTCGAATACGGTTTTTGTACCAATGAACGGAATGAGAATGCAGTGCGGCCAGTTCTTTGTCTTGTAGGAGCGTTTGCATTTCTTCGCGGGTCTGACCGACAGACCGTAATATGGACTGGTCGCTCTGGCCGCCCAGGTTCATCTTTTGCCAATAATCGAAACCCATAACTTGTCTAAAATGATTCACCCTACCTCGATCTTTTTTGACGAGGTAAGCGTCGACCGAACGTGTGGCATAATGGTTTACTTGCGCAACGTCGTAACCAAAATCCACCTCTGGACGCGTCATGACTTTGGGATCTGATATGCGCCGACCGGTCGGCGAAAGCCATTTGATATCAGCCAGTTGGGCCTCGGAGTAAATGGGGCCGTGGGTACCGAAGCGTTCTACGAATTCGCTGGGCTTGAAAAGTGACTTAGCGAAACGCCGAATATGGCCGCCCTGATCCAGATCGCGCTCGGCGTCGTGGGACATCTCGATGACCAGACCCTCATCAAAATCCACAAGTCCGTCGTTGGAAAAGAGCCGCCAAGTTATTGGGATGACGTCCGCATCCGGCACCGCATCCAGAAGATCGTCCACACGCCCGTCGCCAACTTTGATGTTCAGGAATTCATCAACGTCAGAAACAAATATCCAATCGGCGGACAGGACAAGTGGGTGCGAACGAGCGTGTTTTAGGGCGGATTTTTGCGGCCCCCTGCGGAGCACTCGGTTTCGTTCGTGTTTGACGACTCCAAGTTGCTCCAACCGATCCAGGATGGCATCGGTTCCGTCAGAACAATCATTCGTAAAGACAAGAAATTGATTAAATCCAATTGCGCGGTGAAATGCGGTCCATTCAAGGATAAATGGTCCCTCGTTCTTCATCGAAGTGATAATTAACTTTTTGCTTCGATCACCATCGGCCCCGACTTTTATGGCGGGCGCATGTTTCGCCTGAGATGCCAATAACGGCGCATTGACGAATGCCTTATCGAGCGCTTTTTCTACAGATAACTCTGCGCGCAATGGGATTTCCTGGCTGACGGATCGATCAACCTTCCAACTGGTGCTGATCTGACGACAGTGCCACATTACAAAATCAGGATCGACGGGATCAGATCGTCCCCCAATGAAATGAGTTAACCATTGTCGCCCCTTTTGCGGGCCTTGTGGAACAACACACCATTTTCGATTTGCTTTTGGTTTTCCCGTCATGCTGACAAAACGGTGATCGCGGTGACGGAAAAAACCATCGTTGTCTGATTGCGTTGCATAGACCCAAACAGCATCCGCACGCACGTAGCCATCTTGGTTAGCAACCGTTGCATCAAACACTGACTGGCCTGACTTCGAGTGGAATAACTCGTCAATATCAACATTCAAGACGGCACGCGCCTGGCCCAAAAACCTGCGTCGGCAAAGCTCGGCCATGGATCGCTGCAAGAAAAGTGATGCGTAATTTACTTTGCTTTCCGCTCTGGGGCCGAAAGGATATCGCGCGCGTAGAATTGCCGCCTGCTCAAGACCTGCCATATCGCCGATTGCGTCTCTCAATTCGCTCGGCGAGTAGTCTGTTGATCCGTTGTCGGTCAGAATGACCGACGTCGCTCCGTGTTCGTTGATGTAATAGTGAAGCCAGTCTTGAATCCATTCCAACCGATTATTCCGCGAGATCGAATAGATCGCGTTTGTCCCTGCAAATGTTTCAAGGTGGCTTTGCCCGATATTCATCATCCCCCCAAATTGAGCATGGGTGATGGATAGCGATCGCGGGATTTCGGGACCTGCCGCGAAAGCTATGACTGAGCATCTGGAGAGATTCTCAATACGAAGGGGTGCGCGAGTTTCGCCATCAATTAAAAACTCGGCAGTTTCCAACAATGCCTGAAAGTTCAAAAGTGGCGGTGCTAGCAGTAAGACCTCGCGAGAGGTCGGATCGAAAAAGCAATCATAGACGAGGGTATTGAAATCATATTGGTGGTCATAGTTTTCATCGTGATCACCGTCCTTGCCGAGCCGGTCGCGCCTCAGTTCAGGGTCCTCGCTGGGAAGGACCAGACCAGATAGTTCTATGTCGAAAACTCGTGGGCCCATTCACTTATTTTTCCTGCCTGCTAGGCATCAAGACTTTCGAACCTCTGCCGGTAGAATTTCAAAATACTGTTCGGGAAACTTCGCATTCAACTCGCCGCGCTCAACCAATATATCAAGACAGTGAATAACCAGATCATAGCTTTGGAACACGGCGTCAGCCAATAATGCCAAGTGCCCAATCGAACTGCTTTTTATCCTGTCAGGTTTCCTTAAATCTCGAACGAAGACTACATCTCCATCGATTGCCTGGGAACGAAGTGCCCGTGTGCGCAATCTGTCTTGGCAAGAATTCGCAATCATTTTGCCCTTGGTGAACAAAGCCTTGTGGTAGATTAATCCAAGCCGACCCAAAGCAGAAACTTGCCCGTCCAATAGTTGTTCATCACGATATAGCGGATAGTAACGAAGCTCGGTCACGACGGCCATGACGTCTTTAAGCAAGGTCGGGCCACTCTCGCAAATCATTACCTCGGCGCCCTGCACGTCAATTTTCAAAAGGTCTGGGTGTCGCAGTTCTGGTATATCATCCAATCTGTGAGTTTTTACTTCGAACTTGTCCAACAAGCGCGCTGCGCGTTTCGAACGGCCGAGAAACTCGATGCTTTCCATATCCAGTTCAAAAACCGACGAAAGCCCACTTTGACCGTAGATGTTGAAGTTCGCTGTGTTGCCGTCACCAACCGCGTATGGATGATATGTCTCTAACTCGCCTTTGCTGGCCTGTAGTTTTGCAAAGGCATCGGGTTGTGGTTCAAAACCTTGAACACTGCAAAGACCTGTCTTCAAAAGCGGTGTATAGACTGGTTCATCGAGCGGGTTCGCTCCAATATCCAGCACTTCAGTGCGCCGTCCCAACGCTAGTTCGGCGGCCATGTAGCGCCATCGTCGTTGGTGGGAGTCGGCAGCGGTCATGTAGGCCCCGCATTTGGGGTGCGGCTTGTGACTCTCGCCCAGACCTGTTGGCCATTTATTTGCATGCTGCTCATTGCCTGTTTCGTTGCAGGTCTTTTAATAGTTAACACCCGCAGTCATTCCGGAACAACACAGACTTACATCGGCCGAGGTGCGCTGCGTGCGATTGTTGCAAACCTGGTCAAGCAAATGCCTGTAGGCCGGTTTGGGCGCGACCAAGGATAAGTGCGTGGATGTCGTGGGTGCCTTCATAAGTATTAACCGCTTCAAGATTCATGACGTGGCGGATCACGCCATATTCGTCGCTCACTCCATTGCCCCCGTGCATGTCCCTAGCTTCACGGGCAATGGCCAAAGCCTTACCGCAGTTGTTTCTTTTCATAAGGCTAATGGTTTCTGCCGAAGCCGAATGCGCATCAAACATCCGCCCCAGTCTTAGGGCCCCCAAAAGTCCCAATGAGATATCGGTTTGCATATCGGCAAATTTCTTTTGGATAAGCTGGTTCGCCGCCAGTGGCTTGCCAAATTGCTTGCGTTCCAAAGTGTATGATCTTGCTGCATGCCAACAGGCTTCAGCGGCACCCATCGCCCCCCAAGCAATACCGAACCGTGCACGATTCAGACAACCGAATGGCCCTCCAAGCCCAGAGGCGTGCGGCAAAAGGTTTTCTTCAGGAACAAACACTTCGTCCATCTGGATCATGCCAGTGATCGAGGCACGAAAACTGAACTTGCCTTCGATCTTAGGTGCATCCAATCCTTCCATTCCTTTTTCAAGAATAAATCCCCGGATCTTTCCATCGTGCGCGTCGGATTTTGCCCAGACGATAAAAACATCGGCAATTGGAGAATTGGTTATCCAGTTTTTGGAACCGCTAAGGGTAAATCCGCCATCGACTTGTTTCGCCCTGGTAAGCATTCCGCCAGGGTCCGAACCGTGATCAGGCTCCGTCAATCCAAAGCACCCAACCCATTCACCAGTTGCTAACTTTGGCAAAAACTTCGCTCGTTGCGCGTCCGTGCCATAGGCAAAAATTGGATGCATGACCAAGCTGGACTGAACCGACATCGCAGATCTATATCCCGAATCCACTCTCTCGACAGCGCGCGCCACCAATCCATAAGAAACATATCCCGCACCCACGCCCCCAAACTGTTCAGGGATTGTGGGGCCAAGCAGCCCCATTTCACCCATCTCGGTCATGATTTCACGATCGAATTTTTCCTCGCGATTGGCCGCTATGACCCGAGTTGCAAGCCGGTCCTGACAGTATGCTTCGGCGGTGTCGCGGATCATACGCTCTTCTTCAGTCAGTTCCTGATCCATCAGAAACGGGTCTTCCCAAACCATCGCTGGCATTTTGGCGCGTGCCATTTCCGGTTTTATTTCAGCATCTTGTTCGGGCTGCGTGTGCATGTTCGTTTCCTTCCGAGCGGCCACTTAGAGTTTAGCTTTCGAGTAAATTGGCCAACTTTTTCCGCAAGTCTCATATCTGATCAAATTCTTCAGCGCAGAGTAATCATCTTGCAAGCGGAATGACCATCATTATTGGCCTCAAGTGTTTCCAGTCGGCGATTCAACTCGGACCGCCAAAGGCCATTTGCGGTTACTCTTGATCTATCGCGATCCATGCCCATCCAAATGGGGGAAGCTCGATGCGCTTTGCATCTATGTGCGCATTTGAAGGACCAATCAATTCACCCATTGCGGGTATTGAATAATGCATCGCCGCGTCGCAGAGGTTGAAGACACAGAGTAAAGTTTCCGCATCCGAGCGATTGAAAACCAACAATTGTTCGGAGATTTCCAAGAACTCGGTTTCTCCGGAACGAAGACAGTTGCTCTGAGCATAAAACCCAAGAACGGTGCGGTAGTGTACCAGCACTGAATTTGGATCATCTTCTTGTATGTTTACCGAGCGCAGTTCCTGCGCTGGTTTTATCGGCAACCAAGGGTCCTGCGAACTGAACCCGGCATTTGAGGCTGTAGAATCCCAGACCATTGGCGTGCGACAGCCATCGCGGCCCTTGTATTCGGGCCAGAATTTCAAACCAGGCGGATCTATGATCTCGGAATACTCCAGGTCAGTTTCAACTTGTCCAAGCTCTTCTCCTTGATACAGACATTTCGTGCCCTCAAGACTGACCATGAGTGCGATGGCCTGCTTTGCGACATCGTTTGCAAAGTTCTCGTTCCCCCAACGACCGGCATGGCGTTCGACATCATGATTTGAAAATGCCCAACAAGGCCATCCAACACTCGACCCATCAAAAAAACCGCCGACACATTTAGCAAAATGCTCAGGCGTGTAGTCCGGTCCCAACATTTCGAATGAATAGGCCATGTGAAGCCGGTTTTCGGCGGTGTAGTCCCGCATGATTTCGGCGCCGCGCCTACCCTCTCCTACTTCGCCGACCAGCATGCATCCAGGATAGCCATCGACGAGCGAACGCACCCGCTCGAGAAACTTCAGATTCTCTGGTTGGGTCTTGTCGAACTGGTGCCGCTGCACATTGTAAAGGTTTACCCAGTCGTCTTCGGTGGCCTCTGGTTCTGGTGGATTGTCGCGAAACTGAGGGTCGAAATACGGATAATTTATACTGTCCAAACGGAATCCATCCACACCGCGATCCAACCAAAATTGCATGCCATCGAGTGTCGCCTGAACAACTTCTTCGTTGTGGAAATTCAGCTGCGGTTGTGAGGACAAAAACGAGTGTAAGTAATATTGCTTCCGCCGTGGCTCCCAGGACCAGGCCGGGCCGCCAAAAACCGAAAGCCAATTATTTGGAGGGGTGCCGTCCTTTTTCGCATCCACCCATACATACCAATCCGATTTTGGACCTTCTTTCGCCGACCTGCTTTGAGCAAACCAGTCATGAACCTCGGCTGTATGGCTGGGTACTTGATCAATGATGACCTTCAAACCCAAAGCGTGGGATGCCGCCAGCATTTCGTCGAAATCTGCGAGGTCGCCGAACAATGGATCAACGTCAGTCGCGTCTGATATGTCGTAACCCATGTCGTTCATCGGGGATTTGAAGAACGGTGATAGCCAAATGACGTCGACACCGAGCGACGCAATATACGGCAATCGACGCGTGACGCCCGATAAATCACCTATTCCATCACCGTTGTCGTCTTGAAATGACCTGGGATAAACTTGGTAGATTACCGCGCTTTTCCACCATTCGCTCATCGAGAGCCTCCTTCTGCGTACAGAGCGATGGCGCTAACGAAAAATTGCGAGTGCCGCAAGTTGCGTCGTGCTAAGATGCGGACATGCGAATAATCACGATACTTGCGTCGCTGTTTTTAGTTCCAAGTCATTCCTTTGGTCAGGAGCAAATTCCGCGTCCCTTTGCCAGCTTCGATTTGGCCAGCGAGCAGATATTAGGCGACCCGCACGATTTAGCGATTGGTCCAGATGGACGATTGTATGTGGCTGACAAACTAAACGCGCGCATTGCGGTACTTAATGCAGACACGTTGGTATTGATCGAGACACTGGCCGACGGGTTTCTGCCCGGAGTGCGCGATGTTTCGTTCGGCCCAGATGGCCAGGTGGCGTTAGCGGTTAGTGGAGCAAGCATGGTGGCGGTTTTTGACAATGCGCGCGCAATCGGTCCGACCCCCAGCCTGGCGATCCGGGCGCCCAACTCTGAAGGAACGCTTTTCCATTCATCGGGGAAGATCTTTGCCATGGCGAGCGGAGTTGGGGCGCTGGCTTTGTTTGAGAACTCAGAGTTCGTTGCAGCGGTTGACGGGCACCTTGGTGCACATGACGTAGCGGAAGGCCCGGATGGCACCATTTGGGTCGGAGACAATGCATCGCGGCGTCTTGTTCAATATGCGCCAGATCTGACACAACTAAACATCGTCAACGCATCGAAGTTCGGGTTTGTAGGTCCCAGGTATCTGGATGTAACCGAAAATGGCTTTCTGGTTGTTGCAGATCAGGAAAGCCATCGCATCTTGATGATTGATCCAACTGGACCCAACGGCGGTACATTGATCGGTGTTTTAGGAGATGGAAGCCCGGGGCTGGGACCAAACAAGTTTGATGACCCCGAAGGAGTGGCCGTGGACGGAACGCGGTATTTCATCAGCGATTCCGATAATAATCGGGTCGTAAGATACTCTGTTGTCTTGAAATACTCTGTTGTCTTGAATTAGATCATTTGACCGGGAGGATCAGAGGGCCGTCTGAGATCGCAGTTTGCTCTTCATCCGTGACCGCCGCAATAAGCAAAACTGCGACCAGCAGTGCAAAGCCACCCGCTGCATAGGCCAAAAGCATTCCAAACACACCGGCACCGGCGAAAGCTGCGAGAACCGCAGAAAGGGTTGCTACAAAAACACCTGCAAAGACGAGCGCGAAGGCCATAAGTTGAATCCGATCCAATGGAACCAACTATTGTTATCGTCGCCAAATCCGGCCGGAATGCGGCTCTTACGCCTTCAATCAAGGCAAAATGGTGACTGATTGGGCCTCGGATGGAAACAGTTCGTTAATCTAACAGTTCATATGCACAACTGAACGAACCCAGCGTTGTTTCAACAGCATTTTTTTGATCAGGGTTGTTAGCTGAGATCATAGCGACCAGTCCGCGCTTTTTGTCTTCAATGACATCATCAACAGTTGCAGACAGGCCCGCATCTGCAAGTGCAGAATTGTAAACGCGGGTGATTGCCATGCGACGCAGGTCAGGTTTGAAGACTTTGCCAACAGCAGTTTTTGGCAGCTCATCTACAATTTCAAGATGTTTTGGAAATGCTGCACGCTCGGATATCTTCTGGCGTGCGAATTCAAGCAAATCTTGCTCGCTCGCAGTGGCATCTTGCACCAACTCGACATAGGCGCAGGGCAGTTCGCCGGCGTGCGCATCTGGTTGCCCAATCGCTCCGACCATGGCCACGGCCTCGTGCCCTGCCAAGGCCTCTTCAATATCAGCGGGATCAATATTGTGACCGCCCCGTATGATCAGGTCTTTTGCACGTCCGGTAATCCAAAGATAGCCATCGGCGTCAATGCGTCCCAAGTCACCTGTACGCAGGTATTTACCTAGTTGGTACAGATTTCTGTTCTTTTCAGCTTCGGTGTAGGTTCCATCGACGACAACACCGGGGTTAGAAATGCAAATCTCGCCAACCTCATCGTCGTCGCATTCGCGGGGGCCGTCAGACGTACCAATCAGAACTTTGACGTCGGTATAGGGTAGGCGAATGCCAACTGATCCAATCTTCTTGGTGCCGCCAAGTGGATTAACAGCAACCAGGCAAGTTGCCTCGGTCAGTCCGTAGCCTTCGACGATTTCAACACCAGTCGCTTTCTCGAAGCGTTTGTATAGCTCAATTGGCAGCGGAGATGAGCCGGAGAACGCGGTTTTGACAGAAGATACGTCGGCATCAACCGGACGCTGCATGAGCGCTGATATCGCAGTTGGGACCGTTATGATGAAAGTCACCTGCCATCGCTCGATCAATTTCCAGAAATTGTCGAACACACCATCGCCCCGGTATCCTGCCGGCGTTGGAAACACGACATGCGCACCTGATGAGACCATGGCCATAAGGATTACGTGGCAGGCAAACACGTGAAATAGCGGCAGCGGACAGATCACCACGCTTTCAGGTTCAAATAACAACGTATCACCCAGCCAACCATTGTAGATCATGCCGCCATAGGTGTGCTGGGCGACTTTTGGCATGCCTGTTGTTCCGCCTGTGTGAAAATAGGCCGCGACTCGGTCGGCTTTCACATCTTCAAAGTCGAGCGCTTTATTCTGTTTTCCAAGTTCCGAAACAAAATCAAGAACTTTTGCACTGTGTGAGACAGGGTTCTTGGGGCGAACCAGTGGAACGATCCAGGATTTTGGCGGGGTCAAATACCGATTAAGATCAACCTCAAATACCGTTTCGACATTCGGCGCCATCCGCACAGCTGCGGCTGCTTTTTGCGGCACGTCGGTCTTGGGAAAAGCCTTTAGTGTTACCAATACCTTCGCACCGGTCTCACGAAGAATAGCCCCTATCTGTTCGGCGCTCAGCAGAGGATTTATCGGGTTTGCTATTCCTGCAACTGTTCCCCCGAGAAGTGTGAAAACCGTCTCGTTCGCATTTGGCAAAAGATACGCAACCACGTCTTTTTCACCGATACCGTGCTTTCGGAACAAGTTCGCAGTCTGGGTCACTTTCGTATGGAGCTGATCCCAAGTTAGTGTTTCGGCCCTGTCGTTGGGTCCAGACATCAGCTGATACGAAACGGCTGCCTTACTGCCGTATTGCGACTTTGTGCGCGTCAGCATCTCGTAGATTGTGGTTGGCACAGATCGGTCAGACCACGGCATTGCATTTTCAACGGCATCTCTATCGGCGACAGTCGCGAAATTGCTCATGCAGAATTCCTTGTCTTAGGCAGTCAGCTCAGCTCTTGTTTGCCGATGATTTGTCGCCGTTTTGGACTGCTGGCGCAAGCTCACCGTCTTTACCACAGTTTCTGGTCACTTTTTTACTCGGCAGCGATTCCATCGGTGAACTGCAAGCGGGCCAGCCGCGCATAAAGACCACCGGCGGCAACCAATTCACTGTGCGTGCCTTCGTCGACGATTTTTCCGCCATCAAAAACAAGAATTCGATCCGCTTTTTTTACGGTTGCCAAGCGGTGAGCGACCACGATGGTTGTGCGGTCTTGAGACAAGGTTTCGACGGCAGCTTGAACGGCCATTTCGCTCTCGGCATCCAGAGCACTTGTCGCTTCGTCCAGAAGCAGAATCGGCGCGTCGCGTAAAATCGCGCGTGCGATGGCAATTCTCTGCTTTTGCCCGCCGGACAACATGACGCCTCGTTCACCTACGTAGGTTTCATATCCCTGAGGCAACGCCGTTAGAAACTCATGTGCAGCTGCCGCCTTGGCGGCCTGTTCAATTTCTGCGTCGGTAGCATCGGGGCGGCCAAACCGAATGTTCTCGCGAGCAGTCGCTGCAAATATGACAGGGTCTTGAGGTACAAGTGCGATCGACCGACGGAAGTCAGCGCGCTGAAGGCTCCGCAAATCGTTCTCGTCGACACGGATTTGACCAGTGTCCGGATCATAAAACCTCAGCAATAGTTGAATGATCGTGGATTTTCCGGCACCTGACGGACCGACAAGCGCAACCGTTTCGCCGGGTTTGATTTCAAATGAGATGTCCTCCAGCGCCGCAATCTCCGGGCGGGCCGGATATCGGAAAGTGACATCTGAAAACGCGACGGCGCCGGTTAGCATCTTTGACTCGATCGCATCACCCACCGGATCAGATACGCTGTCTTCAGCCCCCAAGAGTTCGACCAACCTCTCGGTTGCGCCTGCGGCGCGCTGAATCTCGCCCCATATCTCGGATAGCGCTCCTACCGAACCGGCGACCATGATTGCGTAAATGACGAACTGAACAAGTTCGCCAACTGACATCTCGCCACCGCGAACGTCCCGGGCACCGATCCATAGGACGCCGACAACACCTGCAAAAACCAGACTGATAACGATGACCGTCATTACGGCGCGGGTGCCAATCCGTTTTCTGGCAGCGGAAAACGCCTTCTCTGAAACTTCGGCAAAGGCTGCGCGGCTTGGGCTTTCATGGGTAAATGCCTGCACAGCCTGAACCGACAACAAAGCCTCGGACGCACTTCCCGAAGACGCTGCGATCCAATCCTGATTCTCACGACTGAGCGCGCGCAAGCGCCTGCCAAGTACTACGATGGGCACAATAATTGCTGGCACAATCAGCAAAACCATTCCGGCTAACTTGGGCGATGTAAAAAACAACAACACCAGCCCGCCGAATAGTATCAATACATTGCGAAGTGCTACCGAAATCGACGACCCAATAACGCTAAGGATCAACGTTGTATCGGTGGTAATGCGGCTTAGGACTTCGCCCGTCATGATCTTTTCAAAGAATGCCGGGCTCATTCCGATCATTCGATTAAAGACTGCGATCCTAATGTCGGTTACGACTCGTTCGCCAAGTCGCGTGACTAGATAATACCGAAATCCCGTTCCGACGGCCAACAAGATGGCAATTGCAAATGCGGCAATAAAGTAGCTGTCTAACAGCTCTGCCGCGGATGTTTCAAAGCCGTCGACAACCCGGCGCACCGCCAAAGGCAGAACAAGAGAGATCATGGCCGTCAGGATTAGCGCCGCGCCGGCGGCTGCCATCATGAGCCTATGCGGTGCCAGATATGGCCACAGCGCCGTCAAAGCCCTTACGTTCTTCGAGGTTTCGCGGTCTTCAGCTTGGGAAAATGACGTGTCTGACATAGTTCTCCGGGTCCGCAACCGACATAGCGATCACACCAGCAGCCGACAAGAGCGTGCGCGCAACTATTCCAGACGGTTTGTTCGATGGGATGCTTCGCATTCGTGGCGGGATGGACCAGCCATCATGGAAGCCAAGTAATATTGGTGCGGGTGGAGGGACTTGAACCCCCATGCCTTGCGGCGCCAGAACCTAAATCTGGTGCGTCTACCAATTTCGCCACACCCGCGATCCGCGCGCTCTCTAGCAAAGCCTTTTGGTATTGGCAAAAGGAAAGTGCGTATTCCCCCTCGCCCTTGGGATTCAATCTGCATATAACCCCCGTGCCACATTGCGGAGCTGCCCCATGATTGACGAACTCTCTCCGATCGAAACCGCCAAATTTGCTGCTGCCAAACGCGCAAGCGGATTTGTCGAGAATGGTATGAAAATTGGTCTTGGAACCGGATCGACGGCCGCTTGGCTGGTAAAATGCCTGGGCGACCGCGTTCGTGACGAGGGATTGAATATCATCGCAGTTGCCACTTCATCTCGAACCGCCAAACTTGCGGAAGAAGTTGGTATCAAAGTGACGTCGCTAAACGAAGCACGCTGGCTGGACCTGACTATCGACGGAGCGGATGAATACGACACCGATCTGAACCTGATAAAAGGTGGAGGTGGAGCATTGTTGCAGGAGAAAATCGTTGCAACTGCTTCTGATCGCATGATCGTGATCGCAGACAGCACTAAGAAAGTTGAAACGCTTGGGGCTTTTCCACTTCCAATCGAAGTTTTGGGTTTTGGAATGCAAACTACCCAAATGCTAATCGAAGAGATGCTGCAAGGCCTTGATGTCATGGGAAACAAGACCTCTCCGCGCATGGATGGTGAAGAAATGTTTGTCACCGACGAAGGCAATCATATTTTGGATCTTCACGTGGAGCGCATTGGGAATGCCAGACAATTAGCTCTGATCCTTAATCAGATTCCCGGCGTGGTTGAAAACGGGCTTTTCATTGATATCTGCGACGTGATTGTCACCGGTTATGGCGATGGCAAGGTTGAAACCCGAGATATCAATTCGGGCCAAGTCGATACGACACATTTTCAGCCGTCGCCTGTCAAAAACCTGTTTCGTGAAACGGAAGATACTTGATGAGCTATGATGTTGATCTGTTTGTAATTGGCGGCGGATCGGGTGGCGTTCGCGCGGCGCGAACTGCGGCTGCGACCGGAGCGAAAGTCGCAATCGCTGAAGACAGTCGTATGGGCGGCACCTGTGTTATTCGCGGATGCGTACCAAAAAAGCTAATGGTTTTCGCTTCTGAATTCAGCGGCAACTCCGACTTGGCCCGCAACTATGGCTGGTCGGCGGATGTTGGCGAATTTGATTGGTCTGCATTTAGCAGCAAATTGAATGTCGAGCTTGATCGGTTAGAGAATATTTATCGCAACTTGCTAGATAACTCGAACGTCGAAATCCACGACGCACGCGCAACTCTTTCTGATACACATACAGTTCAACTTTCGAACGGGAAAAGTATAACTGCGAAGCATATTCTTGTCGCGACGGGCGGGCATCCAATACGACCGGATCAAACCAATGCACATCTTGGGCTGGTGTCGGACGACATCTTCCAACTGGAAACATTGCCAAAGTCGATCTTGATCATCGGTGGTGGATATATCGCTTGCGAATTTGCCTGCATCCTCAATGGGCTCGGCGTTGAAGTTACGCAGTATTACCGGGGCGCTCAGATCTTGCGTGGATTTGATGACGAAGCTCGCGGACTGGTTGCCGAGATGATGCACGAAAAAGGTGTCAATCTGCATTTGGGCACAAACATTGTCGAAATGCGCTGCGCTGATGATGCCCCTGAAGACGGGATCGCCGACGGACCAACCCCTGTTGCAGCAGACGATGCAACAGGCAAACCGATTTGGGTTAAGGCCACTAACGGGGACGTGTGTACTTTCGATCACGTCATGTTCGCGACAGGTCGCGCACCAAACTCGCACAGCCTTGGGCTGGAAGAAATAGGTGTCAAAATCAATCGTCGCGGTGCCATCGAAGTGGATGACTTCAGTAAGACTGCCGTTGACAACATTTATGCGATTGGCGACGTGACTGACCGCATTCAGCTTACGCCTGTCGCCATTCGCGAAGGCATGGCTTTCACCGAAACTGTCTTCAAAAATAACCCGACCAAACCGGATCACCAGCTTGTTGCCTCGGCTGTATTCACCCAGCCAGAGCTTGGCACAGTGGGGCTCACCGAAGAACAGGCGCGCGAAAACGAGGCTATTGATGTATACTGCACGTCGTTTCGGCCAATGCGATCTGCCTTTGCCGGAAAGCCTGATCGTGTGCTAATGAAACTTATCGTCAGCCAAGCCACTCAGAAGGTGCTTGGTTGCCAGATTGTTGCCGATGGCGCAGGTGAATTGATCCAAATGATTGGCATTGCTGTTAAGGCTGGACTGACGAAAGACGATTTCGATCGGACGGTCGCAGTGCACCCAACAATCTCGGAAGAGTTGGTAACAATGCAAAACCCCGTTAGAAGCGCTTGAAATTAGGCGCTATAGGCTACAATTAGCTATCAACCGAATTTGACCAGACCTAGAGGGAAAGAACCTTACATGGCCAATAACAATGGCGGACCCTGGGGCGGCGGCGGTCGCGGTGGTGGATCGGACGGAGGCGACGACGACGACCGTCGCCCTGGACGCCCGACCGGACAAGACGGACCGCAGATCCCCGAGATCGACGAAATCATGAAAAAAGGTCAGGAGCAGCTTCGCGTCCTGATGGGAGGCCGTGGCGGCAACAATCGCCCTAACGGCAGCGGTGGAGGCGGTGGCGAAGGCCCCAAACTTACCCGAGGCTCAATTGTTATTGGCCTATTGGCAGCCGTCGGGCTTTGGACCTACACGTCGCTCTATACGGTTCGACCGGAAGAACAATCAGTTGAGTTGTTCCTTGGCGAATTTAGTTCGATAGGTGAATCGGGACTGAATTTTGCGCCTTGGCCCGTGATGACATACGAAATTCTGCCTGTAACGCGCGAACAATCCGAAGACATCGGGGTTGGGCGTTCAGGCGCGGCTGGCGGCGACGGGCTTATGCTGACGACGGACGAAAGCATCGTCGACATGGACTTCCAGGTCGTTTGGAATATCAACGACCCAGCTAAATTCCTGTTTAATCTACGTGATGGCCGCCAGACGGTGCAGGCTGTGTCAGAATCAGCCATGCGAGAAATTGTGGCCGGCAGCGAGTTGGCACCTCTTTTGAACCGTGAACGTGGAGCGGTTGCTCAGCGCGCCGAAGAATTGATCCAATCGATCCTCGACAGCTATGAATCCGGCATCAATATCGTGCGTGTAACGCTCGATAAGTCGGACCCGCCGCGCGAAGTTATCGACGCTTTCCGCGACGTTCAGGCTGCTGAACAGGAACGTTTGCGTCTTCAGCGAGAAGCGGATGGTTATGCCAACCGAGTGCAAGCTGAAGCGCGCGGTGAAGCTGCGCAAATATTGGAACAAGCAGAAGCCTATCGGGCGCAAGTCGTGAACGAAGCTGAAGGTGAAGCAAGCCGCTTTTCGGCGGTTCTGAACGAATACCTTCTGGCCCCCGAAGTCACCCGAAAGCGTCTCTATATTGAAACGCTCGAGAAAGTGTTGGGAGACGTCGACAAGATCATTCTTGATGAAAGCACTGGCGGTGCAAACGGCCAGGGCGTTGTGCCTTACCTACCGTTAAACGAATTAGGCCGACGCCAGACGGGAGACAACTGATATGCGCGCAGGAACATTTGTACTCATCGCTGCGGTTTTGGGCATCTTCACATTGCTCTCATCCGTTTTCATCGTGGACGAACGTGAAAAAGCTCTGGTCCTTCAATTCGGGCAAATCAGATCGGTTAAAGAAGATCCCGGTCTTGCTTTTAAAGTCCCTTATATCCAAGAGGTTGTACGCTACGACGACCGCATTCTGTCTTTGGACACTGCGGTCATTGAGATCACGCCATCGGATGATCGCCGGTTGGTGGTTGACGCCTTCGCGCGATATCGCATCGCGGACGTTGTCCAGTTTCGCCAAGCGGTTGGCCCCGGTGGTATTCGAACAGCCGAAGACCGCCTAAACGACATTCTGCGTACAAACATTCGTGCGGTTTTGGGTGAGGAAGGTGTTGAATCCAACACAATCCTGTCGTCCGAACGTGCCGAACTGATGAACCGCATTCGCATCCGCGCAGATGCCAGCGCCTCGGCCCTTGGTCTCGACGTTGTTGACGTGCGCCTGAAGCAAACAAACCTGCCCGAGCAAAACCTGGCAGAAACGTTCAATCAGATGCGCTCAGAGCGTGAACGCGAGGCCACAGACGAACGCGCACGTGGTGCAGAAGCGGCACAACGTGTTCGGGCACAAGCAGACAGAACTGTTGTCGAGCTTGTCTCGGAAGCACGACGCGAAGCCGATATCACGCGCGGTGAAGCGGACGCAGAGCGGAACAATATCTTCGCACAGGCGTTCGGCGCAGACCCTGAATTCTTTGAGTTCTACCGCTCCATGGCAGCTTACGAGAATGCCCTGAAAGGCAGTAATTCCACGATGGTCATTACTCCTGACAGCGAGTTCTTTGAGTTCCTCAAAGGCGACGGTCTGGATTGATGAGTATCATTCTACTGGGACTGGGATTAGTCCTGGTCATCGAGGGGCTGGTGTTCGCACTGGCCCCTTCGCGTTTGGAAGAACTTGTCAAAATCATCGCCGAGATGCCGCTTGAAACACGGCGTGCACTTGGTCTGGGCTGTGTCGCCCTTGGCGTTTTTCTGGTCTGGCTGGCTAAATCATTTTAGCTGAAGCCATCAGTCCTGAGGTTGGGACGAAATCGCAGGCAGGGGAATGCTATCGCCTGCATCATACTTAGCCAAGAGAACCAGGGCGCGTGCCTCGGCTTTCCGGATGCGCATCGCTGTGGAAAACGTCTCTTGCAAAGTCGGTGACGATGAACCGATCTCGTCGGCAATGCGGGCTTCAATTTTTTCATCGCCAGTTTTAGCAATCAAATCGATTGCGCGCTTAGCCAAACCATCGGCAATATCTTCCAGCATCGACATTGGTTGTTTCCTCTTCCTACAAACTCGATTTGTCTATAGGGGGCAGCATTGCGGCTGGCTATGGATCATTGACGATTTTATGCACCAAGATGCCGCTGTGAACCAATCTGCAACGCCTGCTCAGCGTATTGGTGGGGCAAACAAGGACCGGTCCATGTTTCTTTCTGTCTTCGATATGTTCAAGGTCGGCATCGGACCTTCGTCGTCCCATACGATGGGCCCGATGGTGGCCGCTGCGCGGTTTCTGGACGACCTCAGGGCATCGCCGTTTGCGGTCTCGGGTCTTCGCGCTTCGTTGCACGGTTCCCTTGCCTTCACTGGTGTCGGCCATGCGACCGACCGTGCCGTCATTCTTGGCCTGGCTGGGTTTCGCCCAGATGACTACGACGCCGCCAAAGCTGAAATAGCATTCAAGTCCATTCACGATACCAAAACTGTATCGCCGGATGGGTTAGGCGAGCTGACCTTCGACCCGACAAAAGATCTTATATTTGATTATGGGCCGCCGTTGGAGGGCCATGCCAATGGCCTGATTTTGATGGCGACCGATGCGCAGGGCGATGTCATCCGCCAAGAATCATATTTCTCGATCGGTGGCGGTTTTATCTTGAGCGAGGCAGAACTGGCAGCGGGCAAAGATACCGATGACGGTCCACCCGTCCCCTACCCCTTCAAATCCGCAAAAGAGATGCTGGCAATGTGCGCAGCAAATGGAAAATCCATTGCTGCCCTGAAACGTGAGAACGAGTTGTCACGCCAAGGCGCCACGGTCCTGGACGACGGCATGCGCCGTATCTGGCAGGTCATGCGCGAATGTATGGATGGAGGACTAATCACCGACGGCATTCTGCCCGGTGGCCTGAGCGTCCGTCGGCGGGCTGCTGCTATTAAGCGTTCGTTGGATGCTGAACGCGGCCAAAATCTGACGGCGCCACACACCATTAACGATTGGATCAGTGTCTATGCGATGGCAGTCAACGAGCAGAATGCAGCCGGAAGTCAGGTTGTAACCGCCCCAACAAATGGCGCGGCGGGCGTAATACCAGCTACAATCCGTTATTGGCTGGATCATGTTCCCGGCGCAACGGAATCGCGCGTTGGCGAATTTCTTTTGACCGCTGCCGCCATTGGCGGGCTGGTCAAATTCAACGCTTCGATATCCGGCGCAGAATGCGGATGTCAGGCCGAGGTCGGCTCGGCGTCTGCCATGGCCGCAGCAGGCTTGGCCGCCGTTCTGGGCGGCACGCCAGAGCAAATCGAGAATGCTGCCGAAATCGCCTTGGAACATCATCTTGGTATGACATGCGACCCCGTAAGGGGATTGGTGCAGGTGCCTTGCATTGAGCGCAATGGCCTTGGCGCAATCAAGGCTGTCTCGGCAGCGTCACTGGCGCTGCGCGGCGATGGACAGCACTTCGTGCCCTTGGATGCCGCAATCGAAACCATGCGCCAGACCGGTGAAGACATGAGCGAAAAATACAAGGAAACCGCGCTAGGTGGTCTGGCTGTGAATGTTCCGAACTGCTGATCCGCTGCAGTCTTCTTATTTTCAAATAGGCTTCGGAAGCGAACGGATTAGCACTTCACATTGCTTTTAGAACGCTTCGGGCTTGGCTTCACGCGCCATGTGATCGAGAACACCGTTGACGAATTTCGGTTCGCGTCCATCTGGAAAGAACGCCTTGGCCACATCGACAAATTCGGTGATCACGACTTTTGGGGGGGCGTTGCCTTCAAGAAACTCGGACCCGGCAGCACGAAACAAGGCACGGATGGTTGGATCAATACGGTTGATCGGCCACTTGGCCACCAACGCACGATCCGTCATCTGGTCGATCTTTGCCTGCCAATTGACAGCTCCGTCTATCAGCTGACGGAACAAGTTCACGTCTCCCTCGGCCATCGAGTCGCCGTCATATTCAGCGCCGAAGCGATGATCTTCAAATTCCGATTGCACCGCTTCGACGGTTTGACCAGAGGCTTCCATCTGAAAAAGCGCCTGCACCGCATAAAGCCGCGCCGCTGACTTCATCTGCCGTTTGTTGTTGCTCATGCCTGGTTCGAGCCGCCCATGTCGCCTGCAATCTGAATGTCGCCGGGGGTAAACCCAACTGACTTTTTGGTGCCGCCAAAACGACGGGCCAGTGCGACCAGATGCAAGGCTGCGCCCGCAGCTCCGCCAGCTGTATCCAGTCGGTTTGCGTCAGCACGTTCCTCGGCTTGCTCCATATTCTCGACGGTGATTATCCCGTTGCCTATCGCCAGCCCCTGCAAACCCAGCAGGGTCAGGCCCCGGGCACTTTCGTTGACGACCACGTCATAGTGACTGGTTCGCCCACGTATCACGCAACCCAGCGCAACAAATCCATCATAGTTGGACAAACGATGGGCCAGATTAATTGCAGCTGGAATTTCCAGAGAACCGGGCACTTCGATGGTCTCGTGGGTGGCGCCTACGCTTTCAATTACGCCCCTTGCCGACGCCAATTGGGCCTCGGATATTTTTGTGTAATAGGGCGCAATAACGATCATGATCTTTACCGGTTGGGTAAAGTTCGGCAGGCCTAGATCGTTGTCGGAATGGCCAGCCATTATCCGATCTCCGAAATCTTACGGGTGCCGACAATCTCCAATCCATAGGCGTCCAAACCAACGACTTTGGGTTGCGGAGAGTTAGTTAGAAGGATCAACTGGGCCAGTCCCAGAGACGATAAAATTTGCGCGCCCAGGCCATATTGCCGAAGTGTTTGCGGGGATACCGCGTCGCCTGTCACCAACTTCATCGTTGTATCACGTAAGAGGACTAAAACACCGCGTCCCTCTTCGCTGATCAGTTTCATCGCATCACCGAATTCAGCCGCACGACCACGGGGGCCCAAGCCAACAATGTCCAGCATCGGGTCCAACGCATGCATGCGCACCAGACAGGGTTCATCGCCGGAAATGTCGCCTGTCGTCAGAACGATATGTTCGTCACCGTGGGCGGTATCGGTGAAGATTTGCATCTTCCAGTCGCCACCGAACTCAGATTTGACGGTCTCTTCTTTGGTAACCGCAACAAGATTGTCGTGGCGTCGACGGTAGGCGATCAAGTCACTGATGGTCCCGATCTTCAGATTGTGAAGCTGGGCAAAAGACACAAGGTCGGGCAAACGGCTCATGCTGCCATCTTCGTTCATAATTTCGCATATGACGCCCGAGGCATTGAGACCAGCAAGCCTTGCAACGTCTACCGCAGCTTCTGTATGTCCGGCCCGAACCAGGACACCGCCATCACGCGCGCGCAGCGGGAAGATGTGGCCCGGGGTCGCGATATCCGATGCCGATTTTCCGCCATCGATGGCAACGGCCACTGTGCGGGCTCGGTCATGAGCAGAGATGCCTGTGGTGACGCCCTCGCGGGCTTCAATCGAAATGGTGAAGGCTGTTTCGTGGCGAGACGAATTGTGAGACGCCATCAATGGTAGTCCAAGCGCGTCGCAACGCTCGCCTGTCATGGTCAGGCAAATCAGGCCCCGGCCATGTTTGGCCATAAAGTTGATCGCCTCTGGCGTTGCCATCTGAGCGGGAATGACTAGATCGCCTTCGTTCTCGCGATCTTCGTGGTCGACCAGAATAAACATTCGGCCATTTCGAGCATCTTCTAAGATTTCCTCGATGGAAGACACGGCGTCGCGCCAGTTTTCTTCGACCGGTCCGGGGTTCTCGAATGTCATGAGCAATGTCCATATGCAGCTTGCGCCAGCGAATAGCTTAAGCGCCCAGTGATGGCCAGAGGGATCAACGCGCCGATCACGCAGATTGACTGCGCAAAAAGCCAGTTTCCGCAAATTTAGGTCGAACGGTTTAATGCGGGCTTACTGACTTTAGGCGAGTCTGGCGACGTAGCGGGCCAGAGTATCGATCTCCAGGTTGACCCGGTCGCCAACTGCGACCCGCCCCCAGGTCGTTACGGCCTTGGTGTGTGGGATGAAGTTGATGCCAAAAGTGTCGCCTTCAACGTCATTAACCGTCAGAGAAGTTCCGTTCAGAGTGACAGAGCCTTTCGGGGCAATGAAACGCGCCAAATCAGATGGCGCTTTTAAGGTCACCCTAGTGCTGTCGCCCTCGTCCTGCACATTCGCAACCTCAGCCAGTCCGTCTACGTGCCCCGAGACGATGTGCCCGCCCAGCTCATCCCCGACCTTTAATGCGCGTTCCAAATTCACAGTTCGATCAATGGCCCAATCACCCAGATTGGTGACAGAAACGCTTTCTGCTGAAATTTGCACATCGAACCAGTTTTGTGGTTCGGAACCTATGGCGACGACCGTCAGACATACGCCATCACAAGCGATCGATGCACCGATGTCTATTGTGTTGATGTCATAAGACGTGCCGATCCGAACATTCAGATCACCCGCTTGCCGGACTTCCAGTATCCGCCCCATATCGGTGACAATTCCGGTGAACATCGCCAAACTCCCCAGTGTTGACAGTGACCTAAACCGACTGCCCCAGCACTGCAAGGTCAAGGCAGGTGACAGGCGTTCGAATGCTGGGTATCAAGCGGATATGTCTGGGGCATCAACACGTCATTTTCTGTTTTTGCAGGGACCGCATGGGCCCTTCTTTGCAGGACTTTCAAAGCGTTTGCGGCGTGCGGGTGCGAGAACATCCCGAATTGGTTTCAACTTTGGGGACCAGGTGTTTTGGCGTCAGCAAGACACGTATCACGCCTATCACGGCGGACATTCCGACTGGCCAGGTTGGTTGACGGAATTTGTGGAACGCAACGGCGTTACGGACATTGTCTATTACGGGGCCAGTCGACCGATCCACAAAACCGCCCATGACGTTGCGACCCGTTTGGGCGTTAAACTGCATGTTTTTGAAGAAGGCTATTTGCGCCCCTATTGGGTCAGCTACGAACGCGGCGGCGCAAATGCGACGTCACCGATGCGTGCGTTGACCATCGAGGATATGCGCCAGGCACTGGATCATGGAAGCGCACCTTTGCACAGGGCGCCGGACCGCTGGGGAGACATGCGGGCCCATGTACTCTGGGGGGCTACTTATCACGCCATTTTGTTGGCAGGACGCGGTAAGTATCCGGGATTTAAACCTCATCGAACACCGGAGCCGCAGGGCGAATTCTGGTTGTATCTGAAGCACTTGCTGACGATGCCGTTGCGACGAATGCAAAGGTGGATGGCGACAATAGCCATTCGTCTACAAACGCACCCGTATCACGTTGTCCTTTTGCAATTGGCTCATGACGCCAACTTCCTGGACAATGGGCGCTTCAACTCGCAATCCGATTTTCTGCACAGCGTTTTTGATGGTTTTGCGCGCGGTGCGCCAGCACATCATCGCTTGGTCATAAAGGCTCATCCATTAGAGGATGGTCGTGAACCATTGGCACCCTTGGTTAAGTCGTTGACTGGCGAGTTCGGTCTTCATGGCCGTGTGTGTCTGCTGACAGGCGGAAAACTGGCGCGATTGCTGGACGGGGCCGAAAGCGCCGTTACGGTTAACTCCACCGCCGCAGAACAGGTTTTGTGGCGGGGATTGCCGCTAAAGTCGTTTGGTCCAGCGGCCTATCACCGGCCCGAATTTGCTTCGTCCCAATCGCTGGACAAGTTCTTTGCTTCACCTTCCTTGCCCAACACCGAAGCCTATGAAATTTATAGACGTTTTCTGCTGGCAACGTCACAGACACCCGGCGGATTTTATGGGCTTCGCAACCGGCGAAAACTATATCGAAAATTGCCCGATCTTATGTTGCGCGCCAAAGATCCCTACGAAACTGTTCTGAATCGCCCTGCGGCGGGTCCGCAACACCTGAAAGTTGTGAGCTAACAGCCTGTCATATTGCTGGAATTCGCGATTTTCAGCGTCTAGGTTTGAGACAAAATAAGCCGAGGCAGGCAAAAACAAGGTCGAGGAGACCGAGCAGTGAATATTACAGGTAACCGCCAGGCACGGGCGATCGTGCTGTGCGTTGTGACAAGTGTGGCCCTGACTGGGTGCGCGCTTCCGCGATCTGGACCCACAAAAAACGAAATCTTCTCGGGCGCTGTGCAAGAACAGGGCGATGCCTTTGTTGTTACCGTCAACGATCACGTTACCCGCACAACGGCAGTTGCTCCTGCGCTTGGATTTGCTGAGGGTTTAACCAAAGCCGCTTCGCTGGGATCCGATACCATCAGCGCGGGCGATACGCTGGGCTTGACCATTTGGGAGAACGTTGAGGACGGGCTGTTGGCGTCGGCCTCGACTGGCGGTGCCTCGTTGGAAGAAATTCAAGTTGATGGCAGTGGGTTTATCTTTGTGCCCTACGCCGGGCGCATTCGCGCAGCTGGAAACACAACTGAGACCGTGCGCCGGATTATCACCGAGAAGCTGGAAGCACAGACACCTGATCCACAGGTATTGGTGCGCCGTATGCCCGGCGATGGAGCAACAGTTTCGCTGATTGGTGGGGTTGGTGCGCAAGGCGTCTATCCGATTGAACGGCCTACCAGAACCCTGACGGCGATGTTGGCACGATCGGGTGGGATCACCCTGCCCCCGGAAATCACGCAGATTACTTTGATACGTGGAGCTCATAGCGGGACGATCTGGTTGCAGGATCTTTATACCGATCCGCGTCTGGATGTGGCTCTGCGCAGTGGCGACAGGATCTTGGTGGAGGAAGACAAACGCTTCTTCACTGCCCTTGGCGCGACAGGCGCGCAACAGAAGGTGCCGTTCGACACCCAGTCGATTTCTGCCATCGAGGCTCTGGCGAGGGTTGGCGGTCTTTCGAGCAATGTGGCTGATCCAACCGGCGTCTTTGTTTTTCGAAATGAACCAGCTGAAATTGCCAATACCGTCTTGGGTCGTTTTGATCTGATTGGCGAACAGCGCATGGTTTATGTGCTTGATATCACTGGTCCAAATGGTGTCTTCGTGGCGCGGGATTTCTCGATCCGTGATGGTGATACTGTCTATGTGACCGAGGCACCTTATACGCAGTTTGCCAAGGTGCTGACTGCGGTTGTCGGGCCATTGCAGACGGCATCTTCGATCGAACAGCTGGTCGAGTGAGCCAAGCCAAAGGCACGTCAGAGCGGACGCGGCTTTGCGTCTACAACGGCGGATTACTGATGCGGCGCCGGGCGCGCCGCATTCTTGAACTGGCCGGATTTGATGTAGCTACAGGCGTTCCAGTGGCCGACGATCTAATTGGCGTTTGGGGGCGTTCGCCAACCGCATGGCGGGGCGAAGCCGTGGCCGGTTGGACCGAAGCCCCTATCCTGACGGTTGAGGATGCTTTCCTGCGATCTGTTTTGCCGGGACGGGTTGGCGGAGACGAAGGTCTAGGGCTTGTTCTGGACAAGCGTGGAGTTCACTTCGATGGAGAAGAACCATCCGAGATTGAACGGATTCTGGCCACCGAGCCGTTGGATGATACCCAGCTTTTGAACCGTGCGCGCGGCGCGATTGAACGGCTAAAGTATTGGCATCTAGGGAAGTATTGCGCGACCGATCCGACACTGGAGGCTCCTGCGCCAGGCTATGTGCTGGTTCTGGATCAGACCGAAGGCGACGCGGCTTTGATGGGTGCCACGCGGCCAGACTTTCACGAGATGTTGGTTCGGGCCGCAGAGGAAAATCCGGGCTCTGACATCCTGATCAAAGTGCATCCTGAAACCATTGCGGGGGCGCGCAAGGGACATTTCGATGGGGAACTGCCTGTTGATCGCGCGCGGCTTTTTACATCGGACATCAGCCCTTGGGTTTTGTTCGAAGGTGCGGTGGCGGTTTATACGCATTCATCAAACCTTGGGTTCGAGGCCATTTTTGCGGGTCATAGGCCATATGTATTTGGTCGACCTTTCTATGCTGGATGGGGTCGCACGATTGACGAATTGGTCTTTCCAAGACGTCAGCGCGAATTGACGCGTGCGCAATTATTTGCAGGCGCGATGATCCTGTATCCAACCTGGTATGACCCGATGTCGGATAGGCTTTGCGAGATCGAAGACGTCATCTCTTCGCTTGCGGCAAAGGCTTCGGCCTGGCGGCAGGATCGCGACGGTTATGTGGCGGTGGGGATGCGACGTTGGAAGCGTCGGCATCTGAAACAGGCGTATGGCCGAGAAAAGCCGTTGGCGTTCTCGAAGGCTTCATCTGCTGCACGAAAGGCCGCGAAGGACGGGCGGAAAGTTGTTGCCTGGGGACAGATCGAGGCCCCTGTCGACGCGATCAGGATGGAGGACGGGTTTCTGCGGTCAAAGGGATTGGGGGCCGATCTGGTGCCGCCGGTATCCTTGGTGCTGGATGACGTCGGCCTCTACTATGATCCCGGCAAACCGTCGAAACTGGACCAGCTAATCATCAATTCCGAGAAATTGCCGCTTGCAGAAATCGAACGTTCTGAGCACTTGACTGGGCAAATGGTTAACAAAAAATTAACCAAATACAATCTTCAAGAGATTTCAGTCCAAAATTTCGATCAGCGTCAAAAAGTGCTGGTTGTCGGTCAGGTCGAAGACGATGCCTCGGTTATATTAGGGGCGCATGATGTGTGCACAAATCTTAATTTGTTGAAAATGGCGCGCGCGGAGAACCCTGACGCATTGATCCTTTGGAAACCGCACCCGGATGTGGAAGTCGGTTTGCGCACAGGTGCCGTTGACGAGGCCAACCTTGAAGGATTGGCAGACGTCGCCCTGAACGGCGTTGGAGCGGATCAGGCGTTGGCGTTGTGCGATAGGGTTTGGACCATGACATCGACAATGGGGTTTGAAGCGCTGCTTCGCGGTAAACCGGTAACTTGTCTGGGCATGCCCTTTTATGCCGGATGGGGGCTGACGGATGATCGCGCGCCACGCCCGCGCCATCGCACCCGTGATGTGCGCCTCGCAGAACTGGCCCATGCCTGCCTGATTGGATATCCGCGATATTTCGATCCTGAGACGGGCGAAGCAATTTCGGCGGAGCAAGCTGTTTATCTGCTGTCCAAGATGGATGCGCCTGTTTTGGGAACAGCGAGTTTTGGGCAACGTTTGTTGCGAAAGCTGGGGCTTTAACCTGTTCGCGACCAGATTTGCAGGACGTCATTACCGACTGTTGAACAGTCTTGAAGTTCAAAGCTCGGCACAGTCGATAGTTCCGAAACACCAAGAGGACCAACCGAGGGCTGACCTTCAGCTCCGATAACCTTGCCAGCGCCAAAGACGATGAGTTGGTCAACCAGATCCGCCATCAGAAGCGACGCTGCCAGCATACCGCCCCCTTCGCAGAAAATGCGGGTGATGCCGGTTTTGCCGAGTTCCGTCAGCATTTCGGACGCCGATATCTGGCCGTTGGCGGGACGCGCCGGGATCAGACGAGCACCTGCCTTTTGCCAAGACTGCGCCTCGGGGGTTTCGACCGAACTTTCATCGCAGACGATCCAGACAGGTTGGTCGCTTGCGGTGTGAAAAAGTTTGCTGTCCTGCGGCAAACGCAGATGCCGGGACGCAACCACGCGCACAGGATAGTGCGAAATACCGAGGTCGCGGACATTTAGTGATGGGTCATCTGCGCGCACGGTCCCTGCCCCGACCAGAATCGCATCGTGATTTGCGCGCATGGCATGGACGCGGCGGCGAGCCTGTGGACCAGTAATCCATTGGCTTTCACCGGACGCCGTCGCAATCCGGCCATCAAGTGTGGATGCCAGTTTCAGGGTGACCATGGGGCGACTTTTGGTCACGCGGGTTAAAAACCCTGTCTGCTGCTGGCGAGCGGCTTCCCCCAGGCAATCGGTTTCCACAGCAATTCCAGCGGCTTGCAAAATCGCGATGCCTTTGCCCGCGACGCGCGGGTCTGGATCACCTGTGGCAATGACAACGCGGGAAACGCCCGCTTCGATCAGGGCGTCGGCGCAGGGCGGCGTTTCACCCTGATGTGCGCATGGTTCGAGGGTTACGTAGACGGTCGCGCCGTTCGCATGGCCGCCGGCCTGCTGCAATGCCACTGTTTCGGCGTGGGGACGACCGCCGTCAGCCGTGCGCCCCCGACCTATGACGCGACCATCTTTTACGATGACACAGCCAACAGCAGGGTTCGGCCAGACGCGCCCAAGACCACGCGCGCCCAAAGACAACGAATGCCGCATATGGCGTTGGTCTTCGAGTGTCACTCGTCTTTCGCGGGGGGCCGCAGCTCGCTTACGAATTTGTCGAAATCATCCGCTGCCTGGAAGTTCTTGTAGACGCTGGCAAAGCGGACGTAGGCCACAGTGTCGATGCGAGCGAGAGACTCCATCACGATCTCGCCGATGGTGGTCGAAGGAATGTCGGTTTCGCCCATGCTTTCCAACCGGCGCACTATGCCCGAGATCATTTGATCCATGCGTTCGGGTTCAACGGGGCGTTTTTGCAGGGCAATGCGGATCGAGCGCTCGAGTTTGTCGCGATCGAAATCTTCGCGCCGACCATTGGATTTGATCACTACAAGATCGCGCAGTTGAACGCGCTCGTAGGTGGTGAAACGTCCGCCGCAGGCGGGACAAAAACGTCGTCGCCGTATGGCGACGTGATCTTCCGCCGGGCGTGAGTCTTTCACTTGGGTATCGATATTTCCGCAAAATGGGCAGCGCATCCGCCTCTACTCCCTGCCAATTCTGGGGGTGGTCCCCCTTATTTACACATTGACTATAGGGGAGCATCTGCATTTTGGGTAGGTGCGATTTTCAGCTACCAGATGCGCGGCATTTCGGCGTTGCCGTGCTGCATCTGTTACGTGGCGTCGCGAGACCTGTCGGGCGGTGAATTGGCTCAGATATGAGGTGTTGGCACATTTCTTCCCCTTATGGGCGCGGCTTTCTCGGAAGACATTATGCGCACAGATTTTAATACGGGAGATTTAGATGTCTATCGCAAGAGTTACGGAAATTTCAGCCTCTTCAACTAAAGGGTTCGAGGATGCTGTGCGCCACGGCGTGAAACGCGCGTCAAAGACGCTGCGCAATGTTAAGTCGGCCTGGGTTAAAGAGCAGTCGGTTGTCGTTGGAGAGGACGGCGAGATTGCACACTTTCAGGTCAACATGATGGTCACTTTCGTTTTGGAAGGCTGACCATCTCGGGCGGCCGCGTTATCTCACGGAGCAGACGACTTGTCGCTGATGCGGCCGCCGACGATGTTCAAACAAATAAACCCCTTGCCAGGTACCAAGCGCCAGTTTTCCCGAGATAATCGGGATACTTAGGCTGACTGGCATCATGGCAGCTTTGATGTGCGCGGGCATATCGTCGGGACCCTCATAGGTGTGTTTCAGGTAAGACATCGAGGGATCGTCCGAAGGCGGCACCAGACGGTGGAAGAACGCCTGGAGGTCAGTTTGAACCTCGGGGTCGGCATTTTCCTGAATGAGCAGTGAACACGAGGTGTGACGAACGAACAGCGTCATAATCCCATCGCCTTTGGCGAGAGGGGTTATTTGGTCAATGAACTCGTAAAGACCTGGTCCGCTGGTGGCGATTTCGATGAGGTGAGTCATTCTGGATAAAGCTCCAGATAACGGGTGCCTGCCGTGTTCAGTTCCTGTTCTGTAGCAACTGAAAAGCCCCGGTTGGTGAAGATTTTCAGCGGGTCAGAGTCGGCCTGATCTGAGAAAATTCGCAAGCCGTTTCCAAAGGTTACCGGCTCAATCGTCAGGTTCACACGGTGGATGGCCTGATGGGCGAGGAACCAGTCGTGGACGCGGGTGCCCGCCCAGGATCAGGGCCTTGGTCATGGGATGGACGGAGGTCGTTTGGGCGGCGAGATCTTTAGGTGCAAGGTCCGTCGGATCCAGCCACAGTTGGGTGGGACGTTGCCAGCCCTTTGTTTTTGTTGAAAAATGATACGGCGACGATGAGGTTTGTCGGCAGCGAGATGTGTATTGCGGCCCATGATGGCCCAATCGGCAGCCTCGACATCGCGAAAGAAAAGCCTTTGTTCTTCGGGACTTGCCCAGTTTTGGGGAGCGTCTTCGGGGTTGCGGGCGATGAAGGCATCGGCACTGGTGGCGACGGTGAGGGTGAAGCAGGTCATGGGAGCGGTTTAGCGGGGTTCGTCTGAGCCGTGAAGGGGTTAACGAACGCTTAAGCGAGCGCACGCTACTGGAAATTCCCGCTGCGCCCCCAAGGCACATCAATCTATTGTTTTAATTATATATTATCCCAAAAAGGGCTGTCTGTATCGCGTCGGTATTACGTCGGTATAGCGTCGGTGCCATCGAACGTTGCTTGCGACCTGATTGCTCAGAAACTGTTAACTCTGAGGCGCAACCTAACGATAGACCGTTTCCAAAGCATGACCACTGCGTGCGTCTTTGCTGCGTCAGTATCCGGTCATCATCCCCTTGAGAAAAGGCAATACAATTGCTGCGACGATACCGACAAGTCCACCTGTCAGTAACCGGGGAACGATGCCGCCAAGGTTGGGAGCGACGGCGCTCAAAATGCCGCAGACCACGGCGTAGAATAAAAGCGAAATGGGATCCATGGGTTCCAGAATACCGATGCTTGTGGATTGGTCAATTGATCGGATCAGCTGAACAGCAATGCCAATCCATATCCAACGCCATAGATCGCGAAGGTCAACGCCCCCATCAGCGGCAAATTTACCGAGAACAGGCGCAGGTAGCTGATGCCGCTGGCAAGCGTTTCCTGCAAGCGTCCGGGTGGAGTATTCAGGCCGATTGCATTGTTCACCAGCGCGACGGGGATCACTGTCCATAGGGGCGTGTGGGCGATACCCAAAAGCAATGTCAGGAAGAACGAGAATTTGGCGTGCATGGGTGATGTTTTCCTAGCGGCAATGACGGCAGTTTGCCGTGGTTGCCGATCAGGTTCAATCATTTGGCGGTTCAGTTGTGATTGTCGAAGTAGTGACGCACGCAGTCCTGCACGTGGCGAAAGCGGTCACCGCCAAGGTGTTTGCCACCATACCAGCGGGTGACGATGATGACGTGGTTGGTGAGCCCCTGGCGCTCAAGCATTCGCAGGATGACCATCCCTGCCCCGCTTTCGCCGTCATCATTCTTGATTGGCGCATCGTCAAGGATAGCCGCCCAGGTGTTGTGGGTGGCTTTGGCGAACTTCTTGGTGCGGCACAGGGTTTTGAGGGCGACCTGAATGTCATCGCGTGAAGAGACAGCCGCGCCAGAGACCGCGTATTTCGAGCCGCGGTCGGTCAAGATGTTGTCGAAGGTTTGTATGTGACCCTTCCCCAAGGCAGCTACACCTGTAGGCTATTAAGATCTTTTGACAACAAATGCCTGGCCGCTAGGAAGCTCGACAGGAAATTCGGGCCGGTCTGCGAAAAACTCATCGAAAGCTGCTTGTGCGCCAGGGTAATCCTGCGCACCGTAGTCGTCACATATTGCTATTCCGCCGGGGGAGACATTGCCCCAGAAGAATTCCAGGGTATCCAGCGTCGGTTGATACAAATCGACATCCACATGCAGCAACGCTACCTGACACTCCGCAATCTCGGAAAAGCGGTCAGGAATCCATCCTTCATAAACAACAATATTGTCGTAGGCATCGAAGCGCCCCATGACAGCGTCCATGTCACTTATCGCAAATTTTCGAGTGACTCCGTCGCGTTTCATGACGCCGACACCAATATCTTTGTCTGGAACCGCGTCAGATAGGCCTTCAAAACTATCAAAGACGTGGAAATTTCGACGACCGCCGTCAGCCTCGGCCATGAAAAGCGTCGATTTTCCAAATCGGACTCCGCATTCAACGACATCGCCGGAAATGCCATTCAAGCCGCGCAACAAGGATTGGAGAAAGAACAAACGCTGATCCGGAATCCCCGCTAACGATGAGTATTTTTGGTGAGCAATTTTAAAATAATCTCGTTCAAGCCACGCCGTTTGAATGGGCACCATACGTTGCCGCTGATTGCGCGACATGAAAGGCTTCAGGAGTCGGTCATGTTTCTTGTTGCCCTGTGGCATTTGATAGTCCCGCTTTCAATCTACTAGTTCTGGTGACCGCAAAATTGTCTAGAATTCAATTCAACCTTAGCCGAAGAGCCGGTCGCCTTGTTCGTCGATGATTTGTTTCGCTTTCAGGATAGCAATTTCGGCTGCTTTATCGGGAGAGTCCAAAACGTCGGCGCGGATGACCTGGTGGGTTTTGATTTCGCCGTCGATCTCTTTTTCGATGCGGGCGTTCAGGCGGTAGCCACCGGATTCTTTCATTGGCTCAGGGGTGATGGTGAAACCGTTGTGGGTTTCCGGCTTGGCCTCGGGGGTGGAAGATGCGCCGCCGCCGAAGAGTTTCTTTAGGATGGACATGGGGTGCTCCCGTGCGTTGGTTTTGGTGAGTGTAGTTGATGGGGGTGGCGGGGTGAAGGGTATGCAAGCGGGTCACGCAGGAAGAATGAGGCCCCGGATCAAGTCTGGGGCGGGTTTTAATGGATAAGTAGAGGCCCCGGATCAAGTCCGGGGCGGGAGGGCAAGGTTTTTTGGATGCGCGCTCCGGGTCAGGCCCAGGTTGGGTGGTTTTCCATTTTGGTCGCGCCCCGGACTTGATCCAGGGCCTCCGCCGTAGATTATCGGTTGTGATTCACAGTTTCTAAACCAATCCGCCAAAGCATTGCGGCATGACGCACTTTGTTTACATCATGGCCTCACGCCCCGGTGGTGCGCTTTACATTGGCAGAACGAATGGCCTTCGCCGGCGGCTTGAAGCTCAACGGGCCGGGCTTTCGGCGCATACCGCAAAATACAAAATCAAAACGCTGGTCTGGTTCGAGGCGCATGCAGACTTCGAGGCGTCTTTGCGTCGGGAACGGTCCATCAAACGATGGCGGCGGAGCTGGAAGGATCAGCTGATCATGGAGATGAACCCGGGTTGGCGGAACATTTCCGGGTTGGTGCCGGATGAGGATTAGGGGCGAGGCCCCGGATCAAGCCCGGGGCGGGTGAGTAAGTGTGAGAGGCATGGCGTTGGATTTGCGGGTTTTGGTTTCGACCATGGGATATACGTAGATGTATACGGTCAGATTGGTCAAAGGTGGGAATTGGCGGGGTGGAACCCCGCCCTACCCGCAGGCCCTCAAACTGGATTACCCTAGATCGTTGAAGCAACGCAGGGCGACGTATGATGCAGAAATTTGGAAGAAAGAGGATTTCTCTTAATACCTAAGGCGTAGTCTGCAGCATCAAATGTTGCGCTCCAAACTTCTGAGTTGGATGGTCCGTCCACATCATGGTCGTTCAGATAAGATACGAACAAAAGATGTGCTTTAACACCATGCCGATGAAAGAACCAAAGATGCGCCAATCGATTGGCATATTGAAAATAAAGCCTCGACCACAATTCAGGATTTACAGAGCCAAAACTGGGGGCAACCTCAACGAAAGCGCGCTCGATTTTTTCCCGGGACCTTCGCGACGCTTGAGTCGCAGGTGAAAAAAACTCACGCACATGCGCTTTTGCCTCAACCAGCACAGGCGCGCCATCTAACATGCCCAGAGCGTCCCATTGTGGTCCTCGCGCTGGCCAAAATTCTGCTAGATCGCTTGCCAAATGGCCCTGATTTACTCGCAAAAGAAATGAACGATCTCGGTATTCAGCCCAGTCATCATCAACCAGCGGCGAAACCTACCTGACGCCCTTGATCTCTTCCGGCAACCAATCATCTGCCCCGGATGCAACGGATTTCTGAATCCATTTCAGACTACCCTTAGTACCTTCAGGTTGGGCGACCCTCACTGATCCAAGAAACTCCGCAGCTTCCGGCTCCGGCTTGGATGCTTCAGCTTCCTGAGCGCCTTCGCCTCAATCTGCCTGATCCGCTCTCGCGTCACGCTGAACTGTTGGCCCACTTCCTCCAGCGTGTGGTCGGTGTTCATGCCGATGCCGAAGCGCATGCGCAGGACACGTTCTTCGCGGGGCGTGAGGGAGGCCAGGACGCGGGTTGTGGTTTCTTTCAGGTTTTCCTGAATGGCAGAATCCAGCGGCAGGATGGCGTTTTTGTCTTCGATGAAATCGCCCAACTGCGAGTCTTCTTCGTCGCCAATCGGGGTTTCCAGTGAAATCGGTTCCTTGGCGATTTTCATCACCTTGCGGACCTTTTCCAAAGGCATTTGCAGCTTTTCGGCCAGTTCTTCTGGCGTCGGCTCGCGGCCGATTTCGTGCAGCATCTGGCGACCGGTGCGGACCAGTTTGTTGATCGTCTCGATCATATGGACAGGGATGCGGATCGTGCGGGCCTGATCGGCAATGGAACGTGTGATCGCCTGACGGATCCACCAGGTGGCGTAGGTCGAGAATTTATAGCCGCGGCGGTATTCGAATTTGTCGACGGCCTTCATCAGGCCGATGTTGCCTTCTTGAATAAGATCAAGGAATTGCAGGCCGCGGTTGGTGTATTTCTTGGCGATCGAGATCACCAGACGCAGGTTCGCCTCGACCATTTCTTTCTTGGCCTGACGCGCTTCTTTTTCGCCCTTTTGCACCTGCTGGACGATGCGGCGGAATTCGGGGATATCGACGCCGACATATTGCCCTACCTGGGCCATTTCGCCGCGAAGTTCCTCGATCTTCGGGATCGAGCGGTCCATCAGGGTTTGCCAGCCACGCCCCGACTTTTCCCGCATGTCATCGAGCCAGTTCGGATCAAGCTCACGACCGCGATAAGCTTCGATGAATTCGCGACGGTTGATGCGGGCCTGGTCAGCGAGTTTCACCATATTCGAGTCAATGGACATAATGCGGCGGTTGATGCCGTAAAGCTGGTCAATCAGGGCTTCGATACGGTTGTTGTGGAGGTGGAGAGAGTTCACCAGTTCCACGATTTCCGAACGCAGTTTCTGATAGCCCTTCTCTTCTTTGGCGGAAAAGCTGTCGTCTTCGTTCAGGGTCGCGGACATGCGGTTATCCTGCATGTCGGACAGTTCCGTGTAATCGCGCGCGATCAGGTCGAGGGTTTCGAGGACGGCAGGTTTCAGCGCAGCTTCCATGGCGGCAAGCGACATGTTGGCGGCTTCGTCTTCATCGTCGTCGTCATCGGCCTGGATCGGATTGCCGTCAGCGTCGAGTTCCTGTTCCTCGGATTTCTTTTCAGCGGCGGGTGCCGCGGCAGCGCCGGCAGCACCGGGAACGACAGGTTGGACGACGGGGGTTTCATCCTCTTCCTCGCCCATTGTGTTGCCGAAGGTGGTTTCAAGGTCGATCACATCGCGCAAAAGGATGTCTTCGTTCAGAAGTTCGTCGCGCCAGATGGTGATCGCCTGGAATGTCAGCGGGCTTTCGCAAAGCCCGAGGATCATCGTGTTACGGCCAGCTTCAATCCGCTTGGCGATGGCGATCTCGCCTTCGCGGCTGAGGAGTTCGACCGAGCCCATTTCGCGCAGATACATGCGCACCGGGTCATCGGTGCGGTCCAGCTTTTCGGTTTCCGTGGTCGAGACGGCGACTTCGCGGGACGTCGAGGCGGTGACAACTTCGGTGGATGCCGGTTCGCCATCTTCTTCAGCGTCTTCGTCTTCAATGATATTGATGCCCATTTCTGAGAGCATCGACATCACGTCTTCGATCTGTTCGGAGGCAACCTGATCCGGCGGCAAAACGCGGTTCAGCTGATCGTAGGTGATGTAGCCCTTCTCGCGAGCATCGGCGATCATCTTTTTGACCGCTGTCTGGCTCATGTCGAGACCGCCGTCAGCTTCCTGATCGTCGGCTTTGCGTTCGTCTGTATTGTCCTTGGCAGCCATCCGGCACTCCCAACAATCTCATGTGATTCGGGTTTGGCGAATCATCTAGTGCGAATCAGAGAATCACAACCCGCCGTCCCGTGAATTCTTAGCGATCTACGCAGATTTGTTACGGTCGTCCACGGCGACCTTTGTCAAAAGTAATCTTGTCCAACATGGCATCAAGTTTTTGCTTTTCGTCGCGATTAATGCGTGCGCCATTGGGTCCGATTTCATAATCCGTCTTATCTTCGCGTCCCGAACGTTCTGCCCGGTTTCTGGCCTCGGCCGCCTGACCTAACCGCCATGTCAGCCCTTCATCCGCCAGCCCGGCCATGTCTTCGACCGCTTCCTGGATCTCGTGTTCTGCACCGCGCTTGGCCTGGATTTTAGCAAACGCCTCGGCCACCGATAATTCGGCAACGTCGGGTCGGGCCGTCTCCTGAACACCGGGTGCGATCTGCACATGGCGTGGCTGGAACAGTTTTTCAAGAGCCTCGGAGCCGCAAATTTCGGTTAATTTTTCGTAACTTGCACCGCCGGAGTGCAAGAGCGCCTGACGGACAGCCTCGTGTTCGGGCTGGGTCGAGTTGAGATGCTCCAGATCGGCGATGAACTGTTCGACCAAATGGCTATGGCGCACCAGCGTCGCGAGAATGACGGCCTCGCGCAGTTGATCTTCGAAAGCGGCTCCGGCGGCGGCGAGCGCGCTGGCCTTGGCTTCGACCGTCGGGGGCGGATTCCCTTTTTGGGAGCCGCGAAAACCGCCGCCAGGACGGAAGGCCCGCCCACCCTGCTGTGGGGCGTGACCATCAAACAGGCCGCGACGCAGTCGATTGATTTCTTCGCCGTAGTGACGGCGCAAGGAAGGATCGCGCAGTTTCAGGATTGATTCGCGCAATGCCCGGTCCAGTGCCGCTTTGCGCTCGGGCGAATCAAAAGATTTGCCTTCGGTTTCGCGTCGCCAGAGAAGTTGGACCATTGGCACGGCGTGATCCAGCTGTGCCTGCATGGCCGCTGCGCCCCCCGCGCGGACAAGGTCGTCGGGATCCATGCCTTCGGGCATGATGCAAAAGCGGAGCGACTTTCCGGCCTCTATCAAGGGCAGCGCCAGATCAACAACCCGCTGTGCGGCGCGGATGCCCGCGGTGTCACCATCAAGTGCGATGATGGGTTCGTCGTGCATTCGCCACAGGAGCTGTAGCTGGTCTTCTGTGACGGCAGTTCCGAGCGGGGCGACAGTGGCTTTGAACCCGGCTTCGGCCAATGCGATGACGTCCATATAGCCTTCGGCGACGATCAGAGGTTTGCCTTTGCCCGAACCCTCGCGGGCCGGGGCGTGGTTATAAAGGCTGCGGCCCTTGTCGAACAATTCAGTTTCGGGAGAGTTTAGGTATTTGGCGTTATCGTCGGGGTCCATCGCCCTGCCCCCAAAAGCAATGGCGCGCCCGCGCACGTCGCGGATGGGAAAGATGATACGATTGCGAAAGGTGTCGTAGGGTTTGCGGCCCTGATTGGAGGGCTTGGCAAGACCGCATGCCAATATCAGATCCTCGGGCACGCTTTTACCGGTCAGGTGATCCCACAGACCCTGCCAGGCGTCCGGAGCAAAGCCGATGTCCCAGCGAGCCTGAGCGGCATCATCAAGGCCCCTGCCCGCCAGATAATCGCGCGCCTCCGCAGCAGCGGAAGTTCTGAGTTGCAGGCGGAAGAATTGGACCGCTTGTTCCATCACGTCGATCAGTTGGGTGCGTCGGTCAGCTTTTTCCTGGGCTTTGGGATCGCGCGCGGGCATTTGCATGCCGGTTTCGCGGGCGATGATTTCGACGGCCTCCATAAACGAGACGTTGTCGGTTTCCTGCACAAATGAGACGACATCGCCTTTCTGGTGACAGCCGAAGCAATAGTAGAAGCCTTTTTGGTCATCTACATGAAAAGAAGCGCTTTTTTCCTGATGAAAGGGGCACGGCGCCCACATATCGCCCTTGCCCTGATTGGACTTGCGTGCATCCCATGTGACTTTGCGCCCGACCACCTGACTTAGCGAGGCGCGGGTTTTCAGTTCGTCCATAAATCCAGGGGGCAGACTCATGGGCCTGTTATCGAAAGAAAGCGGCCCGGAGTCTAGGGACAGCGGGCCGCTTTTTGGGTGGGTATTGTTGGTGGAGGTCAGCCGCGGAGAATATACTCCGGGATCTGGAAGGCAAAGGTGTCATCGTTCGGGCACCCTGACATGTCGGTCAGAGAAGTGCCGTCGATGTAGTCGCCCGAGATCACGGAACCGCCTTGAACACCGCTTGCCTGGGCTGACATATCAACCCGCTTTTGCGCAATGATCTGGCTGCCAAATATCTCAAAATTTGCTGGCATTTTCAAACCGCCGCTGAGGATCATTTGAACCGCATTGGCCGGATCGCAACCGTCGTCGACGCCCATGCGGAAGCCGTTGGTTCCGGTGATAGAATCGACATCCGTGCTGGTGTTGATCAGCACCATGTTTTCCAGCGCGCCGCCGTTTCTGAATGCGATCGGGCAGCTTGACTTGATGACAACATCACGGAAAACACCGTCGAAGCGTGCGGTGCTTCCGCCGCTGCAGGTAATCTCATACATCCCGCCTGACGGGAAGTTCGCCGGCACATAGTCACCACCGGAATAGCCGACAGGTGCGGTGTAGGTCGACGATGTCAGATAGTCGCGGTGGAAACGCGAGTCCGAGTTCGTGAGGTTGTTTACAATCAGGTCGGTATTGTCGAGGATCGCCAATGGCATGAAGTCCTCGCCGATTGCTTCCTCAAGTCCGGGATTTCCTGATGTATCGTCGCCTGGGACGGTCAAGTCAGACCTACCATTCTGCATGATCACCTTGGTGCCAAGTTCAAAATCATTGCTCTGGTTCAACTCTACGCCTGTGTCGGAGTAGATGCAGAAGTCATCAAGGAAATTGTTGTTTGACTGGGCATCAACAGTATTGCGGGCCATCCAGCCATCACCGGGGCAAGGGATACTGGACGTATAGACCGCCGTCGCGACGACGTCGAACGTCGGGATGCCGACGAATTGGAGCAAAAATGACGTCAGTGGGTTCGCGAGGTCGGACAAACGTGTCGTTTGGACATAAACCGCCAACCGGGAGTTTTCGTCGATGCTGAAAGTACGTGTCCCGACGTCGTAATTACCGAAGTGCACGTTGGTGCTTTGCAATATCGTTCCGTATGTGGACGACGGCATGTTAACGTCGGCGACTTCCAGCGCCTTGGTGCGTGCTGTGGCAGCCGAATTATGGTCGCGGGTCATAATGGCGGCATGGGCCGCTGCGTCGGCGGTGACCTGCAATTGGGTACGGGCCTGCACGAGGCTTGCCATGTCGATGGCGATACCGGCGAAGATGCACATCATTACAACGATGAAGACATTCAGCACCGAGATGCTGCCGTCTTCTCTGCGCGCAGAGTCGACTATAGTCTTGCGAAAGTCTGGATCGAGTATTCTCATTTTCAAAACTCCACTACACGCTGTGCTTCAACGCGGATCGTCAGATCTCCGATGGTGCCAAAAATACCCAGATTTCCGGCGAAATCCCCAGCGGGGACAGTGATGACAGTTGTAACGATGTAGTCGCTGACGGTCGTCGCTGCCTGAGTGCGGGGACTGAATTTACTCATGGCGAACTCGGCCCAAACTTCTGCGTCGCTGGTCGCAGCGAAGCGGCCCACGGAGTAGGCGCGGTTGGTTTCCTGCGCGACTTGCAGCGCGCGTGCCTGACCGTGGAATATAAGGGACAGCTCAGCGATAGCGAACATAAGAAGAAGGAAGAAAGGCACCCAAAGCACGGCTTCGACGGTGACCGCACCGTCATCCTTCCGGCGGAATCTACGCAGGATGCTTAACGGCGACAGGCGCTGTACTGCCTGGCGATCAGTGGGATTGGAAGTGGTTCCAAGGATCATGATTACACCTCCGACAAGTGATAGGCACCGACGGTGACTCTAAGACCCGGAAATGCGTTCAAGAAACCTACGATTGCCAAATCAGAAACCGGCATAGAAATGACGGTTGAAATGCCTCGCGTGCCGGAATCGATATTTGTGACAACAATGGCGTTAGGGCTGAAAGTCTGAACACGCGGGAATGCCTGCGCATACATTTCTGCAGCAGTATCGATATATCCGGTTGAAGCGTGGCGATTTGCATCCTGTGCGATACGCGTTGCCTGAGCCTGATGATAAAATATTAGAGATACATCAGCGATTGCCGCGATGAAGACTCCGAAGATCGGTACCCAGAGAACGGATTCAACGGTGAGACCACCGCCTTCGTCCTTGGTAAACTTCCGACCCGTTAAGTATTTAATTGCACGCCACATAGCACTCGCATACCCATATTTGCGCCCGTGTTGGGCGGTTTCCCGTTGGGTTTAGAGCTTAGAATTCCGGCGAAAATAGGGACGTATGCCGTTAATTATTACTGAATTATGTCAGCCACGTGGCAGATATCGTTCACTGGTCCCAGAAGTGAAACAATCGCCGGATGGACCGGCGATTGTAAGGTCTTGTTCAGATTTGACGAAAGATCAGAGACCTTTAGCCTTGTAGCTGGACGAAATGCGTTCGATCGCCACGATAAACGCGGCAGTGCGCAAATCGGAAACGTCATCGCGCTCGTGCCAGACTTTGCTCATCGCCTGGTAGGCCGCGCGCATAGTGTCATCGAGGCCCGAGCGCACCAATTCCAATTCGCCCGCGCCGCGCAGATACTTCTCTTTGAAGTTGCCGGTCATGGACCAGTTGTCGCCCAAGTGATCGCTCAAGCGTTCAAGCTCTTCCACGATCAGGTTATGGCGCGCCTCTTCCTGACGGCGCTGCATACGGCCAAAGCGGATGTGGCTGAGGTTCTTGACCCACTCGAAGTAGGACACGGTCACACCGCCAGCGTTGGCATACATGTCAGGAATGATCACCGTGCCTTTGTCGCGCAGGATCGCGTCGGCACCGGCTGTAACGGGGCCATTTGCAGCCTCGATGATCAGAGGTGCTTTGACGTTCTCGGCGTTGCCAAGATTGATCGTACCTTCCAAAGCAGCCGGGACAAGGATGTCGCAATCCTTTTCCAGAACGGACGAGCCGTCTTCGACGTAAGTGCCATCGGGATAGCCTTTCACGCCGCCGTGGGCGCGAATCCAGTGGCTGATCTTTTCGACATCGAGGCCGCCGTCATCAACTAAAGCGCCATCGCGTTCAATGATGCCGGTGATGATCGAGCCGTCTTCTTCGGCCAGGAACTTGGCAGCATGGTAGCCCACATTGCCGAGGCCCTGAACGATGACGCGTTTGCCTTCCAGCGTGCCCGTCAGGCCGGATACAGCCACATCTTCGGGGTGGCGGAAGAACTCCTGCAGCGCGTATTGCACCCCGCGACCCGTCGCCTCGACCCGACCCTGGATACCGCCCGCATGGGGTGGTTTACCGGTGACACAGGCCTTGGAGTTGATGTCGGTGGTGTTCATCCGCGCGTATTGGTCGGCGATCCAGGCCATCTCGCGTTCGCCGGTGCCCATGTCTGGGGCGGGAACGTTTTGCGAGGGGTGGATCAGGTCGCGCTTGGCCAACTCATAGGCAAAACGGCGGGTAATGCGTTCCAGTTCTTCTTCGTCGTATTCGCGCGGATCAATGCAGAGACCGCCCTTGGAGCCGCCGAAAGGCGTTTCCACCAGCGCGCATTTGTAGGTCATCAGTGCTGCGAGGGCTTCGACCTCGTCCTGATTAACGCCCAGCGAAAAGCGGATGCCGCCCTTTACGGGTTCCATATGTTCAGAGTGAACCGAACGGTATCCGGTGAAGGTTTTAATTTCGCCCCGAAGTTTTACTCCGAAACGCACGGTATAGGTCGAATTGCAGACCCGGATTTTATCTTCCAGCCCAGGTGGCAGGTCCATCAGTGCCGCAGCACGGTTGAACATAAGATCAACGCTTTCGCGAAATGATGGTTCTCGGGTCGCGGTTCCGTCCATATAACATTCTCCCCTAATATGTATCCGCCGCAAAATTTTACGTTACGGATTATTCATGAGCCTAACAGACCAAATAGATTTATCCAGACGTTGGCTGGCATTGGTATGTCGTACTGGTTTCAGCAAACCCCAAAAGCCGTGGGTGTTGCCCGAAGGTGTGCGACGCTCGGCAGACTGAATGCGACTGAAATCGTGTCCCATCCGACGTGAGCCTTTGGCGGCAATCGGATACCTCAGTCCCGGCTCCAGTCGGCGTGGTCAGGCAACAGCCCCTGTTCAAGCGCTGACAACACTTCGGCCATTGCTTTGGCTTGCCCACCTGACAGGACACCGCCAACACCCACATAGGTGCCAAACCGCCACCAAAGGCCGGGGCGCCAGGCGGCTTTTCGGCGTTGCTTAAGGCGCACCGTAAATCCGCTGGATGGTTTGAAGGCCAAGGCACCGCGTTCGATGTGTCGGATATTTTCGACGTCTGCCAATATTTCTCCGTCCGTAGTCCGCAGTTGGTGGCGCGTAAGTTCGATGCCGTGTGATGTTGCGCGCATAGTCGAATAGGTCATCCAGGCCGATCCCACCGACATGGCCAGAAGAAAGCCCTGTCCAAAGAGATTTGGTTGACTGATCAGCGTGAGGCGCAACAGAAGCACTGCGAAAATAGCAAATGCGGCGACCATGGCCCATCGCCGGAACGGTGAGGGCACGACTGTCATCAGGACCGGATTGGGTTCTTGCATTAACGGTGTTGCTTTCAGAAGTGCCAGTTGGCCGTTCATGCGGTGAATTCCGTCGCACGGCAAGTGGGGTGTGTTCGAGTGAATGGCTCGCAGATTTGAGCGATTGATAATGTGCACTTGCTCGACACAGCGAAAATCCCTTAGGTGGAGGCATGCGGTTTGCGGTTCTGGCATCAGTATTATTGGCCTTGGCAGGGTGTGGAAACTGGCCGGATCTCCCTGTTCCAGAGCAGAGCGGAAGCAATGTCGGCTGGCCGAAACTGGTGCCGGTTGGCCCCTTGCTGGAGCCGACAGATTCTAGTGGTGACGCTGAGGGGGAAACGGCTGAACTGCGGCTTGCCCGATTGAACGCGCGTGCGGCGCTTTTGCGTCGCCCAGTCACCGACATGGATGAATTTGAACGACTTCGGGGCCTCTTGGCGCAGTGATCGCATAGAGGGGCGTTGCCGAACCTTTCCCGACAGGATAACACCCAGCCGTCAATGAACGGAGCCAACTTAATGTCAGTGCCACTTCGCCTTGGAATTGCGGGTTTGGGAACAGTCAGCACGGGAGTCGTGAAGATCATGCAGCGTCACGCTGCGGTGATGGAAGCGCGCACTGGGCGGGCTGTTCAGATTTCGGCAGTTTCAGCGCGCAGCAAGGGCCGTGATCGTGGTGTCGATCTGAGCGGTTATGCCTGGGAGGACGACCCGGTTTCGCTGGCGACACGCGACGATGTTGATGTATTCGTGGAACTGATGGGCGGCGAGGATGGCCCTGCCAAGGCTGCGACCGAAGCCGCGATTGCTGCTGGAAAAGATGTTGTGACAGCCAACAAGGCGATGTTGGCGGTGCATGGGCAGACGCTTGCCGAGGCAGCCGAAGGACAGAACGCCTGTTTGCGTTTCGAGGCCGCAGTGGCTGGTGCGATACCGGTGATCAAAGTGCTGACGGAATCTCTGGCAGGGAACGAGATCACGCGCGTAATGGGCGTCATGAACGGCACCTGCAACTATATCCTGACGCGGATGCAATCGGCGGGTTTGGATTATCAGACGGTTTTTGCCGAAGCCAACGAGCTGGGGTATCTGGAGGCCGATCCGACGCTGGATGTGGGCGGGATTGATGCGGGTCACAAACTGGCGCTGCTGGCTTCTATTGCATATGGCACCAAGGTAGATTTTGCGGCGATGGAGATCGAAGGTATCGAGAACGTCACCATCGAAGACATCGAGCAGGCCGCCGATATGGGCTATCGGATCAAGTTGCTGGGCGTTGCTCAGATGACTGGACGCGGATTGGAGACACGGATGTCACCCTGTCTGGTCCCGGCAGCCTCGCCCCTGGGGCAATTGGAGAACGCTATGAATATGGTGGTTCTGGAAGGTGACAGTTCAGGGCAAATCGTGTTGCGCGGCGCGGGTGCCGGGGAAGGTCCGACGGCCAGCGCAGTGATGAGCGATGTGCTGGATTTGGCGCGTGGCATTCGCGTTTCGACGTTTGGCAAACCCGCCGCGGATCTTAAAGAGGCGCGCGCGGCCCGGTCTTCGGCCCCTGCCCCGTTCTACCTGCGCACTGAGCTAGTCGACAAACCGGGCGCGCTGGCCAAAATTGCCACCGTGCTGGCCGATGCAGGCATTTCGATCGACCGTATGCGCCAGTATGGTCATACGTCCACGACGGCCCCAGTGTTGATCGTGACCCACAAGGCGACACGCACGGCATTGGATGAAGCGATTGCAGCTATGGACGGCACAGGCGTTCTGGCCAGCGCGCCTGTTGCGATCCGGATTGAGGACGTTTGAAGACTTTCGTCTAAAAAACGAACCGCCAAACACCAGAGCTGAGAAGTTCACCGGCCAGCAATACCGCGACCAGCGCGTATAGCCACTTTGAAAGCGGGCGCCGCCACAGGATAATGGCGGCACCCAGGGACATTGTCGCTTCGATCGGGCCAACAATGCCGGCATGGGCCGCATTGTCCCAATAGCTAACGGGGCTTTCGAATGCCCAGTTCGAAACCGGCCAGAAATGCATGCGCGCGTCGTGAGTGTGCAGGGGGAAATCCAATGCCAGATGGAGTAAACCGCCCGCCGCGAAGGCAATTGCGAGGGGTGTTTTTTCCAAAGCGCCAATGCCAGGCCGATGCCCCAGAAGATAAAGCTGTTGTCGATGGCGAAGACCTGTTGCCAGGCATCCGAATAATACAGCTCGCGAAAGACAATCACGGGCGGAATGCCCAGAACCCAGATCGACACCGAAACCATCAGATAAAGAGAAAGATCCGGGGCGAATGACCCCAGGATGGCGGCCAGTGTCGTTCCACGTTGATGTCCGCGCCCGAAGGCCGCGCTGCCGATCAAAAGATGCGCTGGTGTGTTCACGCTTTGGGTTTAGTCGATCTGACGGACAGCCAGCGCCCGCTGAATTTCCTGACGAACCAGTTTGCGCACGTTTCTGGTGATGCGCTCGCCCAGATCGCCCTGCAACTGGTCGCGCAAAAGCTCGGAGACGATCTCGCGCAGTTCATCGGCTTCGATGTATTCCGCATCTTCGTCAATGTCGGCTTGCGGTTCGCCTGTCATTTCAACTGCGCTATCTTCCGCAACACCGTCGGCCAAATCGACTGGCGAGTCAGCGGGCTCGGCCATTTCGTTGGCAGCTTCGTCCTGCGCAGCCTCTTCGGCGATGTTGTTTGCGGTTTCCGCCACCGGCATTTCTGGCGCTTCATCTGCGATCAGATCGGATTCTGCTTCTAGCAAAGATGCATCTGCTTCGGCTGTTGCAGGTGAAACCTGCGCAGCGCGACCTTCGACCGCTGACGCCAACGAGGCTTCGAAAGCATCGTCGCCGATTACGGCATCTTCGACCATAGACGTGACGGCCGAGCTGAGGTTGTCTGCCAATTGGTCGATGCTGTCCGCTTCGAACAGTGACGCCGGTTCATCGCCAGCTGCATCCTGTAGTGGCACGGTTTCTGCTGCGCCTTCAAAGGGTTGGATGTCTTCTTCGGGTTCTTCCTCGGGATAGAGAACCAAGGGTTCGGCCTCGGCCGGTTGAGTCTGATCTTCTTCGGCGCCCGGAGTATCATCGTGGTGGCGGAAGGACACCGGCCCCTCGTCCGCCACTGCTGGTGCATCATCGTTTGCCGGGCCGGTTTCGATCAATGCGATCTGGCTTAGGCGCAGCGGGCGCTCATTTTCCGTCGATTCCTGATCGCGGTTGCGCGTGAATACCACCCGATCTGGACGGTGCTGGGCCTGATCTTCGCTGCCGTCCGGCTCCCAGTCTTCGGCGGAATTCGAAACGGCGGCTTCAAGCTCGGCAATGCGCACTTCCAACGATTTGCGTTGAGAATTATGCCCCATCTTGGGGTGCTGAACGCGAAGCTCTTCCGTCAGAACAAGGGCGCTTGGACCTTTAGGCAGAGGCGGACGCGTGTTGCGCGGAAGTTCAGCCGACACCAGACGTCTGACCGACGACAGCATATCTTCGACATCCTGGCCTGGTACTGGTTTTGACATGTAATCCGACTCTGCTTGCCCCAAGGGCGAGCGTAACCTCAGACGGGTTTGCGTTCAACCGGCTCGCGGCTACTCTTTGCCGAGAGCTTTCAACACCCGGTTCAATTGGTTGCTTTGCTTGGACAGCTGGCCGCGCGGCGCATCCTTGACCGAATTATAGTACGCCGCCGGATCATAGATCGGGACGTTCAATCCCAGGTGCTCGGCAGTCATTAGACCCATAGAATCAAGCACTTCGTAGATGGCGCTATAGCGATCAACTTCGGCGGTAATGCGGTTGGTGCGCGCATCCAGTAGTTCTTGCTCGCGATCGAGTACGTCAAGCGTCGTGCGCGCGCCAAGCTGGAATTCTTCGCGCACACCTTGCAGGGCCAGTTCGGCGGCCCGGACCTGACGATCGGAGGCATCGATTGACGCCACGGCAACAGCCAGATTGGCGTAGGCATTACCGACCTGCTGGTCGACCAGAAGGCCGGTTGTGTGCAGCATCGCGCGCACCTGATCACGCTGCGCCTGCGCCTGACGCTGGCGAGACGGCACGGCACCACCCTGATACAGCGGCCCCGACAAAGTCAGGCCAAGGCTGGTTGCATCATCGCCGTCATCATCAATGGACAAGCGGCCCGAAGCGTTGAGCGAAGGCTGCATGGAACGGGCGGCTTGCTGGACGAAAAGCTCGGCTGCCTTCACCTGGTGCTGGATTTGCGTCATCTGCGGGTTTTCGCCACGGGCAATGCCACGCGCGGCCTGTTCAGACGACGGAATAGACGGAACACGGGGTGGCGACGCCAAAACGCCGGGATAGCTGCCCACGACGGTGCGATATTGTTCGCGACTGCGGGCAAATCCACCCTGCTCAGCGGCAAGACCACTGCGCGCAGCTGCCAGTCGAGCCTCGGCAAGGGAGACATCGGTGCGGGTGACTTCGCCGACTTCGAACCGGTCGCGTGTGGCTCGCAATTGCTCGGTCAGAAGACGCACGTTGGCTTGGCGCAGCTCCACAAAAGCCGACGACCGCTGAACAGCCAGAAATGCGCGCACAGCGTTCAGAAGCGTGGAGTTTTCGACATCAACAAGCGCGGCGCGTGTGGCCAGAACGGTTTCCTTTGCCGCGTCGATTCCAATCTGAGATCGGCCGAAATCATAGAGAAGCATTTCTGCGTTCAGGGATAAATTTGCTGAGACTTCATCACCTTGCGAGGGGTTGTTATAGTTTGCCGATGCCGCCCAGGACAGAACCGGTCGCAATGCGGCAACGGCCTGTGCAACGTCTTCGTCGGCCGCGCGCAGAACGGCGCGGTTTTGCTCAATCAGCCCGCTGTTTTTATAGGTTGCTACCAGGGTGTCGGTCAGCGTTTCGCCCGAGGCAGCCGTTCCAGCGGCCAACGCCGATATCATGAGCGCCAGGCGCACGGTCTTAAGAAACGTCAAATTCATTCTCCCGAATTCAGGATCAAAGCGCGAAAGCGGCTTCTTTTTCAAATCCAGCCAAAAGCGGGCCATTGCCGTTGAATGCAAAACGCCAGGAGATGTTTCCGTCACGTTTGTAGCCAACCTTTACAACGCCCACGCTGCTTTCTTGGAATATCGCCAAGATGCGCCCGCCGTCTTTCAGTTGGGCGGACAGGGCCTCGGGCACTTGCTCGACGCCACCCTGCACCATGATCGCGTCGTAAGGGCCGTGTTTGGCGGCGCCGTTAACCAAGGGGCCGTGGACCACAGCCACGTTATCCGCTCCGGACTCGCCAAGTGCGTTTTCGGCGTCGGTGGCCAGAGACTCTTTATCTTCCACCGCAATCACCGCTTCGGCCAGATGGGCCAATACCGCTGAAGAGTATCCAAGCCCACAGGCAATATCCAAAACAATCTCATCTGGCTGAACGTCGACGGCTTCCAGCATTTTGGCCAATGTACGTGGATCCAACAGCACCCTTCCCTGCCCTATGGCAAGATTTTCACCCGCGTAGGCGGCTTCTTTCAGGCTGGTCGGCACGAAGAGCTCTCGCTGGATTTTCAGCATGGCTTCGATGATCGGAAACTTGGTCACATCAGAGGGTCGAACCTGAGTATCGACCATTGTTGTGCGTCGACGGGCAAAATCGCTCATGTACTAAACTCTTTCGTTCAGATTCGTTTTTCAACTTGAACCACAGAACGCCCGGGCGGGCAAGGTTGCGGTGGTTTATGCATCCGTTGGATCAGAGCATTGAGGTAGGCACGGCCAGGCTTTGGATCAACCGGGTCATGTGTGGAAGGATGAGATGGGATGTTTCGAGACCTGGGAAACGAATGCTGTCGTGTTGGGGGGTTGCGAGCGTTGGTATTTCTGCTAATCAACCGCCACTTCGGCGAGTTGGCGGAGTGGTTACGCAGCGGATTGCAAATCCGTGTACACCGGTTCGATTCCGGTACTCGCCTCCATTTATTTTCAAGCACTTGGCTGACCTCATAGATTACGCGCACTGCGCGGTTTACAGGGGCGTTTACATATCTGTTCACTGTCCACCCCTTTTCGCTTGCCCCAACTTCACCAGCACAGCGTCCGTTTCATCAGGCGAGACGCGGGCGTAGTGTTCGATGACGTTGGCGGCGTAGCGTAGCGACCACCCCATGTGGTTTGCAATCTGGGCCAGCGACAATCCAGCATTTAGAAGCCGGGTCGCAGCCGTGCCACGCGCGTCCTGAAGGCGTAAGTCCGGCGACAGGCCTGCCTTGTTGCGCCACTGGCGAACTCCCTCAGAAGCGCGGTGTTCGGTCAAGGGTTGCCCCGATGCATTCGTGAGTATGAGCATTCTGCCCTTCGGTGTCGCATCGATAACGTTGGCCAAAGCGGGCGTAATAGGTATGTGTGCGAGACGCTTGCGTTTGTTCGTGCGGACTCGAAGCCGACGACCCCCCGGAGTCGGCTCGACGTGGCGCACTGACAGCTTGATCAAGTCACCGACCCTAAGGCCGGATTCGGAGGCGACCGTCAGTATGCGGCTCGCCCATTCGGGGGCTATCGCGTCGAAAGCCTCACGGTCAGCAGTCGTCCAGACTATATCAGAGCGATCCACCTCATAGAGACGTGACAACTTATGGCAGTGATGTTCGGAAAGCTTGCCTGACTTTACCGCCCAATTCAGAACGCGGACGGCATGCGTGCCCGCCATGTCGTGTTGCTTAGGGGAACCCTTCCACAGCGCCCGCCACGCATTTACCTCGCCTCTCGAATTGCGCTCCTCGAATATCACCAATGGCGCATCTTCAAAGTGCTCCGCAAAACGCAACAACCATTTGCGCTGGTCCGCTTTGGAGCGTTCCCTTTTAGGCACGTCGGCACTACTCAAGAATTCGTCCACTACCTGTGGGACCAAAACCTTGGAAGGAGTGGGGCGTTGGACGGCTTCAGCGAACGCAATAAAGAAGTCAGGGTCGCTTGGATTTCGCTTCTCGTCCTCCCAAAACTTTGGACCTCTCCGCCAAGCATAGAAGTGAAAGCGACTTCTGCCGTTTGCCAGCTTGCGCCGCACCCGGTGGACACCCCTAGGTAGTTGCATTGCGCGTCCCCCTCCATTTTTCCAATGGGGTCAATTCGGACAAGTCGGAACCGTCCTGACTCCAATGGATTTCAGTCCCGTCCGCGCATCGGATTTTGCCTGTGGTAATTCCTTCTGCTAGGAGACCCTTGGCAATCGCAATGACATCTTTTGGATGCGGGACGTTAGGACGAGGCATTGCTATCCCCAGTGTTGTGGCTGCTGTTCTCAACATCAATGATGTCGGCTGCCCCAGCATCATGCGGGTAGGCCGCATCAAGAATCTCTTGCGCGTTCCAACTTAGACGCGAACAAACCTGCTGGAAAATCTGTGTGATATTGACCGCCAAGACGTGACCACCGAAGAACTCTTGCGGCGAACTCTCAAATGGACGAACCAATGCGACGTTGGGAGTGATCATAAGAAACGTCGTGCCATACCGATAATGAAAAGGGAGCATCGGCTTTCTCACCGGCCCTGATAGTTTTTCACCCCACCCTGACTGTCCAGACCCCGTGTGTGTAACAATTTCAGCGAAGCGAAGTGCGGCCTCCGGGCCTAACATGAATTCCCTGACAAGAACTTTCATCAGCGCGAAAAGGACAGCTTCGGGAAAACTGAAAAGACGGTGCTTACCCTTACCGCCCTCGGTCGCACCCATACCAAAGCGGCTTGACCAATTCTGGATTGTCTTGGCATCCAAATCCGCCAAGTCAGCTATCTCAGCGCTGGTAAATGTAGGCTCAGAATTCATACACAGAACTTACCATGAGTTTTTATGGAGTCAATAACTCATGGTAAGTTTTATAGTGGCCGCGGCTTGATTACGTAGCCTGCGGTGCTTTCGCTCATGTAAGCCCGAGTGGCCAATGGGTAATTCTATATATCTTCGCTGATGAGTATGTGTAGATTAAGAAACTTGGAGAACCGGCGCACCTTGGGCATAGTCCTATTCAACATAAAGTCTGATTTTCGAAAGAGGTTTTTTAAACGGGGCCATGGAAGAGATTAACGTTCACTCCAATAATCTGGAAAACATCATAATCGGTACTCTCGGGGCGAAGTGGAATGCCCAAGGCACACGAATTCTACGTTATTTCATAGACTTCAGGCATAAAGTGCTGAATTTACATAAGGAACTCAGTGCACCAGAACTCGACATATTACAAAACAAAGTCGATGCCCTCATGGCGTCGTGGGACAAAAAGCACCTTGATCTGCAGGCACGGAACCAGCGTGAAGCGGGCAAGGAACTTGCTGCGGATATGGAGGCTGAAGCGGGCGCTAGGCGTGACGAACTAAGGAGCATCCTAGGAGCAACTTTGAACCACGACGATACTGTGGACTGGGACGTTTTGAAGTCCCACGAGCCTTTCAAAGTTCCGCCATTTGCAGCGCCTCCGGGCAAACCCAAGGACGAACCACTTCCAGCAGAACCGCAAGTCGGTTTCTTTGACCGTCTGTTCGGCGGCGCGAAAAGGAAAGAGTCGGAGCATGCTGAGCGCTGTAAGAAGATCCGAGCGGCAAATCGGCAGAAACAGGATGAATACAAGAGGAAACTTAATGAGTGGGCGAATCGACGCTTAGAGTTTGACGCTGAACTGCAAACCCAGAATGCAAAGTACGAGGCTCGGCAACGCGAGAGCAATGCGGATGTCGACCGTCTGCAGACTGCTTGGGTAGACGGTGACCCAGAAGCCGTCATTGAGCATGCAAGTTTGGTATTGGATGCTTCGTCGTATCCGGATCTCATTCAAAAGGATTACGAGCTCGCCTATAACCCGGAAGAACGCACGATGGTGATCGAGTACCAATTACCCGATCCTGAGCAACTCCCCTTGGCGAAGACGGTTCGTTTCGTGTCTACAACCGGTGAACTAAAAGAGACGTCGATTAGCCAGAAGGAGGCACGGGAACTTTTTGACGATGTCTGTTACCAGATTTGTCTTCGTACGATCCATGAACTCTTCGAAGCCGACACCCCCGGTCACTTCCAGAATATAGCCTTTAATGGAGTTACCAACACAATCAACAAGGCCACTGGAAACAACGTCGAAGCAGTCATTATGTCCGTACTTGTAGGCCGAGAGGAGTTCCTAGCAATTAACCTAGAGCGCATCGAACCCAAAGCATGTTTCAAGACTCTTAAGGGTGTTTCTGCGGCTAGTTTGGCGGGACTAGCACCTGTTCCTCCCGTGCTTCGCATGGATAAGAGCGATCGTCGTATTGTCGATGCCCGGAGCATTGAGATCGACCATGACGGCGGAACAAATCTTGCCGCTATGGACTGGGAAGAGTTCGAACACTTCGTGCGTGAACTGTTCGAAAAAGAGTTCGCTTCACGTGGAGGTGAAGTGAAAGTCACTCAATCCAGTAGTGATGGTGGCGTCGACGCCATAGCGTACGATCCGGACCCTATTACCGGCGGAAAGATTGTTATTCAGGCCAAACGCTACACCAAGACAGTGGGTGTCTCAGCTGTCAGGGACCTTTATGGCACCACTTTGTCGGAGGGGGCGAGCAGAGGCATCCTTGTGACCACCGCCGACTACGGGCCAGATGCCCACAAATTTTGCGTTGATAAACCAATCACTCTACTCAACGGCGCGAACTTACTACATCTGCTAGAGAAGCACGGCATCAAAGCCACGATCAATCTCCGTGAGGCTCGCGCGGCGATGGGACTAGCAGGGGCTACTGCGGGCAAAAAGTAACGTGGTAATTGGCGGCTGCGTAAGATACGCGCCGGCGTGCTGACCCCCTACCCCGCTTCACATTTGCTCGCAGCGCGCATGCACCGAGGGCGTTGGGTTTCCACATCCCGATTGGCCGTTTGGAAGCTATCGCCCCCTACTTGGCGGATTAAGGCGTAGCTTGTGAAGTCTGGTGAATTGGACGCCCACTATCAGAAGCAGAATTCAGCTTATCGATAGTGCTCGATTACGCCCATGGCAGAGACTGGTAGAACTTATCGACCCGCGCGAAGCAATCATCAAAGTCTGGTAGTTCTTCGACCTCCAGCTTGAGTGTATCCCATTCGGACCGCGCACGTCGCTCGATTTCTGGGTTGGACAGTGAGTTTGAAGCGGGATGGATATCGCGCGCGTGGCACTTTTCAATTAGCAAGCTGTGTAGTTTTAGCTTTTCATCGTCATCCAGTGAGAATTTCGCGAGCAACGCATCGACGTCGTAGATGTCCTGCCGCCTGTAGCGGTTTCTAACTTCCTGTTGAAGCAGTGCTCGCAGCTTCTCGGCCAGCAAATCAAGGAGCGAGTACGCTCTAACCTCGCCGCCGGTTTCAGCAAATTTTACAACTTGAATTGAATCAACCGGTTCTCGAAAGCTGATATCAACTTCCAAGACATCAGACGCCTTGCCATCAAGGAAATTCGCCTCTTGTTTCGAACTGTCTGAAGTCAGCGCCTATGGGTCCAATTAGGTTAATTTGATAAGAGAGAGTTGTTGGCTCATCGTAACCACTGAGGAGTGGGACATGAGACAGACAACTGGAACTCGCAGGAGCCCCGGCGAGAAGATCGTCAAAGAGATCAAGCGCGCGACGCGCAAACAGTATTCGTCAGAAGAGAAGATCCGGATCGTGCTGGATGGCTTGCGTGGCGAAGACAGCATTGCTGAGTTGTGCCGTCGTGAGGGAATATCTCAAGGTATCTACTACAAATGGTCCAAGGACTTCATGGAAGCTGGCAAACGGCGGCTTGCTGGAGATACGGCGCGTGCGGCTACGACCGACGAAGTCAAGGACCTGCGCCGCGAAGCCCGAGACCTGAAGGAGGTCGTTGCCGAGCAAACACTGGAACTGCGTCTTCTCAAAAAAAGCATGACCGGCGGTGGGGGCGACCAAGAATGAGGTATGCTGCATCTGAGAAGTTGGAGATCATCCGGCTTGTTGAGGGGTCGCATTTGTCTGCTCGTCGAACATTGGCAAAGCTGGGCATCCCCCGCACCACATTTTACCGTTGGTATGATCGGTATCGGCAGCGCGGCGACGCTGGCCTTGTGGATCAAGCGCCTAAGCCCAGACATGTCTGGAACCGCATCCCCGACGAAGTCCGGCGCAAGGTCGTCAAGCTGGCGCTGCAGGAGACGGAGCTGTCGCCGCGCGAACTGGCAGTGACGTTCACGGATCGGGAGCGCTACTTCGTCTCGGAATCTTCAGTCTATCGGGCCCTGAAGGCCCACGATCTGATCACCAGCCCGGCCTTTATCGTGCTCAAGGCGGCAAACGAGTTCAAAGACAAGACCACTGCGATCAACCAGCTTTGGCAAACCGACTTCACCTATCTCAAAGTGCTTGGCTGGGGCTGGTTCTATCTCAGCACAATCCTGGACGACTACAGCCGCTACATCATCTCGTGGAAACTCTGCACGAACATGCGGGCAGAGGACGTGACGGACACCCTGGATTTGGCGCTACAAGCATCAGGGTGCGATCAGGTTCACGTCATCCACAAACCCCGCCTCCTCAGCGACAACGGGTCCAGTTACGTCTCTGGCGATCTGGCTGAATGGCTGCAGGACAAAGGCATGAAGCATTCTCGGGGCGCACCATATCATCCCCAGACACAGGGCAAGATCGAGAGGTGGCATCAAACCCTGAAGAACCGCATCCTATTGGAGAACTACTTCCTTCCGGGAGACCTCGAAACCCAGATCGAAGCCTTCGTCGATCACTACAATCACAAGCGCTACCACGAGAGCCTGAACAACGTCACACCCGCCGACGTCTACTTCGGGCGTGACAAAGCCATTCTAAGACAACGGGAAAGGATCAAACGAAAGACGCTCGAAGCGCGGCGCTTGCATCACAGACAGCGCGCCGCATAATAACATCAACCAGACGAGCCAAACTCTTTACTTGTTTAAGCAACTCTTGGTTCCCAAAACCCTGACGACGGACAGATAAATATAAATTTGCGGCCTGGCTAAATGATCATGCCCTATCTGTTCGCGAACGCGCCTCAACTGCAAGCCCCGGCAATTGTGAGTGTTCGTCGGATCAGCTAGTCTTGACGCAATAATCAAAACGCACGGGGCAGGCAGAGCAAATCAGGTGACGGTGTTAGATAAATACCAGCGGCTTGAAGCCGAAGGCATATGGCGCGCCGACGCTGACGCCCAACGACGCGATGTAATTGTGGCCATTGGCGACGCAACACTGACAATCACCGATCTTAACGAAGTCGCCCTTGCCCATTGGTCGCTGCCGGCGGTCAAACGCCTTAACCCCGGCGAGCGACCAGCACTATTCTCTCCCGGAGACGACGCACCCGAAACATTAGAGATCGCCGACGAAACCATGGTGGACGCCTTGCGCAAGGTCTTGCGGGCAATCCGGCGAAAGGGTGCCCATCCCGGGCGGTTGCGCGCCTTGATTACCATCAGCGTTCTGGCGACCATTGTGCTTCTATCAACGCTTTGGCTTCCAGGCGCCTTGGCGCGTTACACAGCAGCCATCGTGCCCGAAGCGGCCCGCAAACAGGCGGGTGCCGATCTGATGGAAAACGTCGAACGTCTTACCGGGGCACCATGCCTTGATCCATCTGGTCGAGCGGCTCTGCGTGAATTCCAGACCCGTCTTTTCCCGTCCCGCCCGCCAACGCTCCATGTCCTGCCATCTGCGGTTCGAACCACCCAACATCTTCCTGGCGACATTATTTTAATTAGTCACACCCTTGTTGAGGACTTCGAAACTCCTGATGTTCTCGCAGGTTTTATCCTTGCCGAAGATCTTCGAATTTCTGCTCAAGACCCTTTTGAGCGAATGATGCACGACGCCGGAATAATCGCAGCTCTTCAGCTCCTAACGAAAGGAACGCTGCCAGACACTGCGTTGGTGCGCCACGCTGAAAAACTGGTGGCATCAACCCCAGCAGCTGTTCCAATTCGCCAATTGGCCAATAAGTTCACCGGGGCGCAGACTTCACCCATAGAATACAGTGAGGTTGCTGGGCTATCTGACGCAGATCAGGAAATTCTGGAAGAAAACGCCGGGATCAATGACCCGCAGCCGCTCTTGTCAGACAGCGCGTGGATTGCCCTTCAGCACATCTGCGAAAGTTAATTGCCCGTCCACACCATAGGCGCGTCGGTTGACCAAACCCGTGCCATCGCAGCATCACCCGCCGCTGTTTGTGGGCCACGATTTTTGTTCAACCGATCGTCACTCCAAACTTTGCGATATCCGGTTGGGGCGCTTTTTGGTACAGAAGTCATCGGAGCTTTCGCAATACTGCGCTTTGGCGCGACGCTGACAGGCACAGGTTGACTGACCACAAGCCGCTCATTCGCCTTGGCAAATGTCGGCGTCTCATCGCAGATTTGTTGGCGAGCGGCGCTCAATCGCGGTGCCCAGACGACTTCACCATTCAACTCGGTCTTGGCAAATGCACAGCCTTGACTGTCAACAAAGCCCACGCTTTTGTAGCCTGCGGGCGGCAATTCTGCCGGGGCATTCGCTGCCTGGGTTGTCGTTGCCGTTACCATGGCCACAGCCGAAATTACTGCCAGATATGTGCGCATGTCTGCCCTCAATGCCAATATGTTGTGGTCAGGATGGACTGACGTGCGATCTCTGTAAAATGGTTCTGCGCACTATTTCGTGCCGAACATCCTGTCTCCTGCATCACCAAGCCCCGGCACAATATAGCCAAGCTCGTTCAACCGCTCGTCCAAGGCAGCCGTCACAACCGGCACATCGGGATGCGCTTCTTTCATCCGAGCAACCCCTTCAGGTGCTGCCAGCAAACACAGAAACCGGATGTCGGTTGCGCCTTGCTCTTTGATCAGATCAATCGCCGCGGCCGAACTGTTACCAGTCGCCAGCATTGGATCAACGGCAATAACCAACCTGTCCGGCAGTTCGCCCGGAAGTTTGCAGTAATATTGTACAGGGCGCAGCGTTTCCTCGTCCCGATAAAGGCCGACAAATCCAACCCGCGCCGATGGGATCAGATCCAGCATCCCGTCCAACAACCCGTTCCCGGCCCGCAAAATTGATACAAGTGCCAACTTGCGGCCATCCAGAACCGGCGCGTCCATCGCCATCAGTGGTGTCTCGATCTGGCGCGTCGTCATCGACAATTCGCGAGTCACCTCATAGGCCAGTAGATGACTAATCTCGCGCAGCAATTGACGAAACACCGCCGTCGACGTGTTCTTGTCGCGCATAAGCGTCAGCTTGTGCTGTACCAGCGGATGGTCAACGACTGTCAGATGTTGGTCCATTTAAGTCTCCAGTTTTTTCAGGATGGCCGATCTTGTGTCTGCGTCACAAAAGGCAGCGTTGGCACTTTCAACAGCGATCTCGTTAAAAACGCTCTCGTCCCAATCAAATGTGTCGGCCAACCGGTCATATTCGTTATTCATTGTCGTGTGGAAAAACGGCGGATCATCGGTAGATACCGTAACTTTGCATCCGGCACCTCTAAGCCGCTCAATCGGATGATCCCGCCACGTCGGATAAACGCCTAGAACCACGTTTGATCCCGGACACACCTCCAGAACGATGCCGTCCTCGGCAATCCGATCCACCAAAGCCGGGTCTTCAATTGCCCGAACACCGTGTCCAACTCGCTCGACGTGCAAATCATCAATCGCGTCGCGAACGCTTTCAGGTCCACCCCATTCGCCCGCATGGGCAGTCAAACGCAAACCGGCCTCTTTGGCGCATTCATAACCCCATGAAAAATCGCTCAACTTGCCAGAGGTCTCATCTCCGCCAATGCCATAGCCTACAATCCAATCCCCGGCGGTCTCAGCGGCACAAATGGCCGTCTCGCGCGCCTTGTCAGGTCCAAAATGGCGAATGCACGTAACGATCCCACGCAACACTATGCCATCTTTCGCCTCGGCCGCATCCGCCGCCTCTTGAATGGCCGCCAGATATTCTTTCCAGGCCCCAACATCGCGCCCGCCGCAAAAATCAGGACTTAGAAACGTTTCGGCATAAACCACCCCGTTGGCAGCACATTCCTCCAAGACGGCAGTCGTCAGGCGGGCAAAGTCTTCCGGCGAATTCAATACAGACGTTGCCGCCTCATAAACCCGCAAAAAGTCCCAGAAATCCTTGTATTTATAGGCGCCGCGCTCATCGAAAATGCCCGAAAGATCGACACTCTTTTCTGACGCCAGACCCCGAATGAAAGCAGGCGGCGCAGCGCCTTCAAGATGCAGATGAAGCTCGACTTTAGGCAACGAACTGAAACTCACAGAAAACTCCTTCCCGGCCCGATCGACGGAACCGAAAGATGCGCCGCAATAGAAGCCGCAACATCGACAAACCCAATCTGACCAGCATCCTTGATACCCGCGCCCATTCCCAAAACCGGAACACGTTCGCGGGTGTGATCGGTGCCGATCCAACTAGGGTCGTTGCCATGATCTGCTGTAAAGATCATCAGGTCATCTGGACGCATCGCAGCACGCAGGCGCGGCACCTGAGTATCGAACCACTCCAGCGCCCGCGCATAGCCTGAAACATCGCGGCGATGGCCATATTGCGTATCAAACTCGACAAAGTTCGCGAATGTAAGGCTGCCATCTTCGGCGCTTCCGACATAATCAAGAAGATGCTCCATCAGGTCGGCATCCCGGCCTTTCTTATTCTCATCAATGCCACGCATCGAAAAGATGTCGCCGATTTTGCCAACAGCATAAACCTTGCGCCCTGCCCCTGACACCCAATCGCACAAGGTCGGCGACGGCGGCGCAATGGCAAAGTCCTTGCGGTTGATTGTTCGCTCAAACGTGCCGGGTTCGCCAAGAAATGGGCGCGCAATCACCCGCCCGACTTTCATGTCATGCAGCATCGGCGCCAGATTGCGACACATATCCAACAGGCGATCCAGACCAAAGCGTTCTTCATGGGCCGCAATCTGAAAGACACTGTCCACCGACGTATAGCAGATCGGCCAACCGGTCCGCAGGTGCTCGGCCCCCAACTCTTCAATGATAGCGATTCCAGAGGCATGACAATTCCCCAATATGCCACCTGTAACTGCAAACCGAATGGCGGCCTCAGTCACATCTGGCGGAAATGTCGGTGTCGCCTTTGGAAAATACGTCCAATCCCAGGGCACTGGCACGCCTGCCAACTCCCAATGTCCTGACGGAGTATCCTTGCCCAGCGACACTTCAGTTGCCGCGCCCCAAAGCCCCTCTGCACTATCGCTAAATCCGGGCAAAGCCTGCCCCGACGCCAATTCGATGGCCTGCCCCAATCCAAGTTTTGACAGGTTCGGCACATTCAACGGGCCGCTACGACCGTCTTCGGCAATACCGTTCCAACAATCCTCGGCAATATGCCCTACGGTGTTAGAACCGGTATCAGGCTTTTCCTGATTAAAGAACTTGTCCGCATCCGGTGCGCCCCCGATCCCGGCGCTATCCAAAACGATCAAAAAAGCGCGCGGCATCAGCCTATTTTCTCCCAGATCAAAGGGCTAACTTCCCCTATTTCGCCAAACCCAATCGCGCCCAGAAATGCTTTTTCGGCATCTGCGGCGGCACGCGCGCTGGCGGCATGCAACCGCGCCAATGGTTGGCCCTTTTCAACGCTGGTGCCCAGATCAACGATCTCCGAAAACCCAACGGACGGGTCAATTCGCTCGCCGCCCTTCAGCCGACCGCCGCCCATGTGGACAACCGCCATCCCAATGGCTTTGCCATCAATTGACGCAATCTGCCCCGACCCAGGGCTTTCAATGTCACGGATAACATTTGCTTCGGGCAGCCGTTGCCGCCATTGGCCACTGAACGCCGAAGGCCCACCAAGAGCAGCCACCATTTCATCAAATTTTTCAGTAGCTTGTCCGCTTTCCAACGTGTCCCGCAACTTCATCGCCGCCTTGGCTACGTCAGCTTCAACATTCGCAAGAACCAACAGCTCCGCCCCAAGGGTCAACGACAACTCAATAAGGCGCGAGTTTTTTGGCGCTGTCAGAGCCTCCATGACCTCAACCATTTCAAGCGCGTTCCCGGCAGCTGAAGCCAAAGGTTGGCTCATATCCGTAATCAACGCAGCCGATTTGCATCCGGCTCCATTTGCAACGCTCACCAAAGAGGTCGCCAAGGCACGGGCTTCCTCGACTGTCGTCATGAACGCGCCCGAACCGACTTTCACATCCGACATTAAGCCGAAAAGCCCGGCTGCAAGTTTCTTCGATAAAATTGAAGCGGTAATTAAATCGATGCTTTCGACAGTCGACGTCACATCCCGCACAGCATAAAGACGTCGGTCCGCCGGGGCGATATCAGCGTTCGCCGAAACAATGGCGCAACCAACGTCCCGTGCGATCTTTCGAAATTTCGTTTCATCCACATCAGTCGAAACACCGGGAATGGCTTCCAACTTGTCCAGCGTCCCGCCAGTGTGCCCAAGCCCCCGGCCCGAGATCATCGGAACATAAACACCGCACGCAGCCAACATCGGCGCCAGAATCAACGACACACAGTCACCGATACCGCCTGTAGAATGCTTATCAACCACCGGCCCCGGCAAATCCCAGGTCAGCACATCGCCCGAGTCACGCATCGCCAACGTCAAGGCGACTCGTGCTTCCTCAGACAATCCCTGAACGCAAACCGCCATTGCAAATGCCCCGGCCTGAGCGTCTGAAACCCCGCCAGTAGATAACCCTTTGGCGAACCAGCTCAATTCCGCCTGGGTTGGCTCACCCCGGTCGCGAACTTTGGTAATGATCGTACGCGCGTCCATTCTCAGACGTTGTCCATGTCGCCAGCCTCAAACGCACCAGGCAGTAAATCCGCCACGGCCATGTCCTGGCGCACACCATCAACAGTGCCCATCGTCACCCGCGCACCTTTGGCTGCAAACTCCGCCAGTTTTTGACGGCACCCACCACAGGGTGCCACCGGACGGGGACTGTCCGCGATAACCGCAACCTCAGTAAATGTGGTTTCACCCCCAGCCACCATAGCGGCAATTGCTCCAGCTTCGGCACAGGTCCCCTCGGGATAGGCTGCATTTTCGACGTTGCACCCAACAAATACTTGCCCCGAGGCCGTCTTTAACGCCGCCCCAACTTTGAACTTTGAATACGGTGCATAAGCATTCTGTCGCACCTTGGCAGCGTCATCAATCAGGCTCATTGGGCAATCCTTTTGGTCTCGGTTCAGGGTGCCGAATGGGCGCGGCAATGGCAAGGGGCGGCAAGATGTAATCTGCTGCCAATCACTGCAATCCAGCGACCAATGAATAACCGCGCTTGCTCTTCCCGCCGCGACACAGCAAACTGATAAAAATACGCATTTCAGACTGAATTACTGGCCACGCCCAAATTTAGTTTAGCGTTAAACAATATGGGAGTGACAGGGATGACCAGCGATCCAAGACAATCGGCACTACGCCAGGAGGCTCTGGACTATCACGCTCATCCTAAACCAGGAAAACTGGAAATCAGGGCAACCAAACCCTTGGCAAACGGCCATGACCTATCCCGCGCTTATTCTCCGGGTGTCGCCGAAGCCTGCCTTGAAATCAAAGCCGACCCTATGACGGCCAACCTATACACCTCGCGCGGCAATCTTGTTGCGGTCGTGACCAACGGAACTGCGGTTCTGGGCCTTGGCAATATCGGCGGACTGGCCTCAAAGCCAGTCATGGAGGGCAAGGCCGTTCTGTTCAAAAAATTCGCCAACATCGACTGCTTCGATATAGAGCTGAACGAAGCCGACCCCGAGAAAGTTGCCGACATCGTATGCGCCCTAGAGCCGACCTTTGGCGCCATTAACCTTGAAGACATCAAGGCACCGGATTGCTTCATCGTTGAAAAGCTCTGCCGCGAACGCATGAACATCCCTGTATTTCACGATGACCAACATGGAACCGCTATTGTCGTTGGGGCCGCGGCAACCAACGCCTTGCATGTGGCAGGCAAAGATTTCAAAGACATCAAAGTGGTATCAACCGGCGGCGGCGCCGCGGGTATTGCCTGCCTGAATATGCTCCTGAAACTGGGCGTTAAGCGCGAAAACGTCTGGCTCGTCGACATCGAAGGGCTGGTCTATGAGGGTCGCGAAAGCGACATGACCCCTCAAAAAGCCGAGTATGCGCAGCCGGGTGGGCCACGCTCACTTGCCGACGTCATCGAGGGCGCAGACATGTTCCTGGGGCTTTCCGGCCCCGGTGTTCTGACCCCCGAAATGGTGGCGAAAATGACGTCTCAGCCGATCATTTTCGCTCTGGCAAATCCCACACCGGAAATTATGCCCGATGCCGCACGCGAGGTTGCTCCGGATGCAATCATCGCCACTGGCCGTTCGGATTTTCCCAACCAGGTCAACAACGTGCTGTGCTTCCCTTTCATCTTCCGGGGTGCGCTCGACATCAACGCAACCGAGATTAACGATGAAATGAAACTTGCGTGCATCGACGGCATTGCCCAGCTTGCCCGCGCGACAACCAGTGCCGAAGCCGCCGCCGCCTATAAAGGCGAGCAACTGACTTTCGGCGCAGACTATCTTATTCCGAAACCATTTGATCCGCGTTTGATGGGTGTCGTTGCCTCTGCGGTTGCCAAAGCCGCGATGGACACAGGCGTTGCATTGCGTCCCGTGGAGGATTTCGAAGCCTACAAACAAAAACTCGACGGTTCCGTCTTCCGCTCAGCTCTTATCATGCGACCTGTATTCGAAGCCGCCGCAACCGCCCAGCGCCAGATCGTCTTTGCTGAAGGCGAAGATGACCGCGTTCTTCGTGCCGCCAACGCTATGCTGGAAGAAACCATCGACAAGCCAATCCTGATTGGCCGCCCTGATGTCATTGAAAGCCGGATTGAGCGCATCGGTCTGCCAATTCACGCGGGCGTCGATTTCGAAGTCGTCAATCCCGAGAACGATCCGCGCTATCGCGAGTATTGGGAGACATACCACAGCCTAATGGAACGCCACGGCGTTACTCCGGATCTGGCCCGCGCAATCATGCGCACGAATACAACCGCTATTGCCTCGGTTATGGTCCAGCGCGGGGAAGCAGACAGCCTGATCTGCGGCACCTTTGGCCAGTACCTTTGGCATCTGAAATATATCAACGAAGTGTTGGGCAAGGACAAAGGTCTTCACCCGATTGGCGCGCTCAGCTTGATGATCACCGAAGACGCACCACTATTTGTCGCCGACACGCAGGTACATCCCGAACCGACACCTCAGCAAATAGCCAATGTCGTCATCGCAGCCGCACGTCATACTCTGCGCTTCGGCGTTCGCCCCAAAATTGCTCTTTGCTCTCATTCCCAGTTCGGCAATCTCGACTGCGAATCCGGACGGACCATGCGGGCCGCGATGGACATTTTGGACAGCGAACCGCGCCCCTTCGATTACGAAGGCGAAATGCACGCCGATGCAGCGCTCGATCCAAAACTTCGCGCTCGCATAATGCCACGCGCGCGTTTTGACGAACCGGCAAATGTGCTGGTCTTCGCCAATACAGATTCTGCCTCAGGCGTGCGCAATATCCTGAAAATGAAGGCTGGCGGGCTGGAAGTGGGGCCGATCCTGATGGGCATGGGCAACTGCGCACATATCGTCACGCCGTCCATTACAGCGCGCGGGCTTTTGAACATATCTGCCCTCGCTGGCACACCCGTTGCGCAATATGACCAGCGATAAATTTCGCTAAATCCTAAACATTTATCGTCTTTCAGGGCAGGAATCCGGCGGTAAATTTGGCTTAAATCAACATTATCGGCCTAATTCGGATGCATATGCACTCGGGATTTGGTGATGGATGTTAGGAAGCCGTAAACTTCGCATTGCAACTGCGATTTTCGTGCTGGTGGCCGTTTTCCAACTTCTATGGCCAAGCGCCACAGGGTTCGTATCGACGTTCGCGGTCGTCAATGCACCGGTGGTCACCGTGCGCGCACCAATCAATGGCCGCATCGTCATGGCCACCAACGGTATTTCGTCGCCGGTGACTCGTCAGAAGGTTCTTTTGGATATCGAAAAGACATTCGATGCCGCCCCGGACATTGCCCGGCTGGATGGTCAAATCCTATCAACACAAGTCAAAATCGCCGCGCTTCAGGCCGAGGAGGCGGCGTTGGAAACGACCATCTCAACCCTGCGCGCCCGCGCCGATATCGAACGTGGCATAGAAGTTCGGTTCTTGAATGCCAAACTGGATGAAGCGCGGGCATTACGTCGAATGCGCGTGAACCAGCGGCAGCGCTCCGAAAGCGAAAAAGCGCGGCTGGAAACCTTGGCAGAACGCGGCGCAGTGACCCGCGAAAAACTGGTAACCGCAACCTTCGCGCTTGAAAGTTTAGCAGCACAAGTTGCAGTGCAGGACGCAACAATTTCCGCCCTCGAGATCGAGCTTGAGGCTATCTCAAACAGCTTTCCTTCACCCGCTGGCACCGGTCGCCGTGCCGAGGGGTTTGACCGCATCGATGATATGTTGCGCACTTTAGCCGATGTCCGCACCCGCCGCCGTTCGGCGCAGGGCGATCTATCGGGTTGGCAAACCCATCGGGAAATTCTTGTTTCGGATCAACAGAATACCGACAGGTTTCGCCCGGTTTCCCGCACCAACGGCGTGGTTTGGACTGCCTCCGCCGCCGCTGGCAGTAGCATAACACTTGGCTCTGACATCATGCAGGTGCTGGATTGCGAACGCCGCTTTCTCGAGGTGGTGTTTTCCGAGCGCGCCTTTGAAAGCATCCCGGCAGGCACATTGGCCGAGGTTCAATTGCGCGGCAGCACCGACGTTTTTCATGCCCGCGTCATTTCTCGTCATGCCGAAGCACTGGGATCGGCACAATCCGCTGTCGACGCCGCTGTGCTGGAACCTCATGAAAACGGTGGCGTGAAGGTCTTCGTTGCACTGGACCCCACCGACACGACCGATCCTGCGGTCAGCGCCGCTTTTTGCGATGTCGGCCGCACGGCAGAAGTGCAAATTAGCGATCCCCGTGTATCTGACTTTTTGGCACCCCTGGAAAACTGGATCAGTCGCCTGCGCAAAGCCAGCGGTATTGATGTTGCTTTTGCAAAGCTGTCGGGCGGCCCGGGCTAACCCATGGACCAGTCACTTGTTCCGGCGCTTTTGCTGTTCTTTCTGGCGCTGGTCATGCCCAAGTGGTCGCCAAATGCGCCGTTGCGCACGGCCATAATGGTGCTTGGATTTACCACCCTTTTGGTCATCTACCTACATTGGCGCATTCTCGAAACCGTGCTTCCGGCAAATGACATTTCACTTCGCAGCGCCTTTGTCTGGATCGTCTTCCTTGCCGAACTGTGGCTCTGGTATGAAACCCTGCAACTGGATCTCATCCTTCTGAAACGCACAAATCGATCCGCCGAAGCTGATGTCCACGAAGCGCGCTTGCGCCGCACACCACCCCAGGTATTGCCAACCGTCGATGTCTTCATTGCCACCTACAACGAACCCGAAGACGTGCTGGAAAAAACCATTGCCGGCGCATTGGCGCTCGATTGGCCAAAGGACAAACTTTTCATCCACGTCCTCGACGATGGTCGCCGCGATTGGCTTGCCAAATACTGCACCAATCGCGGGGTAAATCATCTACTACGCAGCGATAATTCCCATGCCAAAGCCGGAAATATCAATGCCGCCGTAAAGAAGACGCATGCCGACTTCATTCTCATCCTGGATGCCGATTTTGTGCCCCAAAACCAGATGCTTATGCGGGCGATGGGGTTTTTCAGCAACCCCAAGATCGGCATCGTCCAGATGCCGCACCACTTCTTCAACAGCACACCGCTTCAAACCAATATGGATATGCGCTCAACGCTACCAGACGAGCAGCGGTTTTTCTTTGATGTGATCCAACCCGGTCGCGACGGGTGGGATTGCGCGTTTTGCTGCGGGTCCAACGGCATCATTCGTCGCACTGCACTTGAAGAAATAGGCGGTGCGATGCCTACTGACTCCATCACCGAAGACATGTTGCTGACGCTCGCATTCCTGCGCCTTGGATACATTACCCGCTATTTGGGTGAGCGTTTGGCAATCGGTCTGGCCCCCGAAACGCTGGACGCCTACTTCGTCCAGCGCGCCCGTTGGGCCCAGGGCGGCGTCCAGCTGCTCTATGTCAAAAACGGCCCCTTCGGTCCGGGGATGACACCGCTCCAACGGCTGTTTTTCAATCCCAGTCACTGGCTCAGCCAATCCCTCTGCCAACCCATTGCCATGGCGACACCGGCGATCTTCCTGCTCACCGGATATCCGCCTTTGATAGACGCTTCGTTGTCGGAAATATTGTCGCTGCAAATTCCAGCCGTCATGGCGGCACTAATCTTCATGAATTTCCTGGCCCCCGAGAATTTTCGCCCATCGCTTCGACCGTCGAAGCGGTCTTGCAATCGTTCCGCCTGATGCCTGTCGTTTTGCTGACGCTCGTGAAACCCAAGGGCCACAGCTTCAAAGTCACTCCAAAAGGCAGCGACGCTGGCCTGACCCACGAAGATCGCTTCACCATCCTTGTAGCTCTCGGCCTGATTTTCGCGACCGGGATCGGTATTTTCCTCAACACAAACTTCGCCACACGCATCGTCACCGAAGCCAGCCTGCTACCAGTTGTAGCTTTCTGGTCGATCTTCAACATGTTGATATTACTGATCGTTGTCACAATTTCCGTGCCCAGGCCGGTGTCGCGCGCAGAAGAACGCTTCGCCATTTGCGAACCCTGTCGCATTGTAACCTAAACCGGGGAAATAACTGGCGAAACGGTCAATATCTCGCTCTCTGGTGTATTGGTCGAGATTGATCAGATGCACAGCGACACCAACTTGGACCAGTTGAATTGGGTCGGCGTCGAATTGCCGTTTGTGGGCATCATCCCCGCCTATCGCCGACGCACTTTCTCAGTTGGCGGTCGCCTGCGCACCGGTTTTTCCCTGCATATCCAGTCCGGTCCAACGCGGGATCGCCTTATTCAACGACTGTTTTCAACCGGCCAGCAAAACGAACTGCCACCGGCGGATGAAACCAACACATTCATAACTATGCTAACCCGCGTCTTTGGACGCTCTGCGAAAGTGTTCAAAGCACCCAAAGTCGCCCCTCCGCCACCCCCACCGGACTGGCTCATCAAACGCATCGGCACATTCACCGCGCCTGATGCGCCAGACGGCCCGCCGAATGAGGGTTTGCGCCGCCATACCCTCGCGATATGATCTTTTAAACCCAGCGACGAGAAACGGCTGAACCATACGGAAATGCCCCACAAGCACCCTTCCCTCCTGATCGTCGCCCAATCCGGCCGCTTAACGTATGAAGCCGTGCTCCTGGCGGCTTCGCTGCGGCACTCGGCACCGAACTTCCAAGGGAAATTGATTGTTGCTGAACCAGAGGCTGGCAATCGCTGGCCGGAAAACCCCGGCATCGCCGATCCTGACGCGCGAGGATTCCTGACCAATCTGGGTGCCGAGATCCGACAGTTTGAATCTCGCCATTTCGGGGCGCAGTATCCCATCGGCAATAAAATCGAAGCCCTGCAAACATTAGATAAAGACGAACCGTTCCTGTTTCTGGACAGCGACACCCTGATCACCGGACCCCTGGATCAGATCCAATTTGATTTTGATCGTCCTGCCGCGTCGATGGCGCGCTCCAATACATGGCCCGAACCTCAACTTTATGGTCCGGGCTACTCCGAGATCTGGCAATGCCTTTATGATAGGTTCAACGTCGCTTTCGAGCCGACTTTGGACCTGACCCAACCCGACGAACATTGGGAGCGTTATTTATATTTCAACGCCGGTTGGTTTTACTACAAAGACCCTCTCGTGTTTCACGACTTAATGATTGAAGTAATGACCAGTATCCGTGACGAACCTCCGATCGAACTTGCCTGCCAGTCTCTATTCCCCTGGCTCGATCATATCGCCCTTCCCATTGTCATTTCCAAGCTCAATGGCGGGCGACCGGGGCCCGAACTTGATGGTCTCGACGGTGCATTGACGTGGCATTGGCGTGCGCTACCATTACTTTATGCTAAAGCTACACCACTGCAACTGCGCGAGTTCCAGGCAATTACCGCCCCAAATCGCGTTAAGAAAGTTTTAAAGCAATACGAACCGTTTCGCCGTATGATATACCAAAATCGCGGTGACCGAGTAAGCGCCCTTTTTGATCGGGGCGGGTTACCCAAGAAAGAGCGTGCTATTAGAGCGCGCATAAAGCGCAAGAACCTTTGGATGCGATAGCGCGCAATACTCTGCAATGCTTCAATTCCCGTCACTGCAATCGACTGCGGCCGCAAATTGCCGATGAAAGGAAGTAACTACATGGGCAAATACGGGAACGCTGATGACGTAATCGACTTGATTGCGGCAAGCCTTGTGCCAGGCCGCCCGGACGTCACGCGACATTTGTTCAACGCAGTGGGCGCAAGGGCCCCCGATGTTGTCTGGTCGCCAAACGATGCTGAACTTCGCAATCCACTTCTTCGCCAATTTGCCGAGATCTGCAGTAAGTATCACGATGAAAACGGAAATATATCTGCCAATGCAATCCGGCTGGAAGATTTCGGCGGCCTGACCGATTGGATCATGCTCATCGATGTCTTGGATCAGGGTCAGGATTTCCGATACACTTTCTATGGGCCCGAAATTGCTGACTACTACGGCCAGGACATGACCGGGCAGCGAACTTCCGAATTCGGCGGACACATCTCGACATTCTTCGGTGGCCTATACAAGGCCATCATGCGACGGGGCGAAACGGCCTATTCAGAACATGAACCGCCACAGAATGTGTTTGTCCGGGTTTGGCAACGTTTGATCATCCCGCTCGTTGACGAAAATGACAGCGTAATTCGCTTCATCGCCCTGAATGTTCCGGAAAATGAACTGCGTACAGGCCTGGAATTTATGGTCGATCCGGTCATGGTTCTGACAGACTCACGCAAAATCGTTTACACCAATCGCGCCGCCATGGTGCTCTTTTCAATGACACGACCGCCCCGTGGTGCGCAGTTCGAAGAAGTCACGGACATTGGCTTTGAAACTGAACTTTCTCTAACCGAAATGCTAAGCCAACATCGCGTCGATGACACGGTGCAATTGGTAGTTCGTGGTGCCATGGTCGAGCGACTGGTTATGACAGTCAGCGCGGCGCAGCACCGAAACGCTGCATTCTACGTGGTTGTGCTGCGAATAATTGGCAGCTAACGCGGCAATCTCTGTATTTGCAGTAGCTTGACAGGCCGACTAATGTCCCCCTGACAATTAAGGGAGGGACAAGAATGTCCGACAAGCCACAAGGTTTTGATACGCTACAAATTCACGCCGGCGCGAACCCGGATCCAGCGACCGGTGCACGTCAAATACCGATCTATCAAACAACCGCTTACGTTTTCAAAGACGCTGACCACGCTGCGCGACTCTTCAATCTTCAGGAAGTCGGTTACATCTACTCCCGCCTGACCAACCCGACCGTTGGGACGCTGGCTGAGCGGATCACACATCTCGAAGGTGGCGCGGGTGGTATCTGCTGTTCCTCGGGTCACGCTGCGCAACTGATGGCGCTGTTCCCGCTCATGATGCCCGGATGCAACATCATCGCGTCTACACGCCTTTATGGCGGCACCTACACGCAGTTCACACAGACCATCAAACGCTTCGGCTGGTCCTGCAAATTTGTTGACTTCGACGATCTTGATGCTGTCCGCGCCGCTGTTGATGACGACACACGCGCCATCTTCTGCGAATCTATCGCCAATCCGGGCGGCTATATCACTGACCTGGACGCCATCGGCGCCATTGCAAATGATGTTGGCCTGCCACTGATCGTAGATAATACCTCTGCTTCGCCTTATCTCTGCAACCCGATCAAACATGGCGCAACACTGGTCGTCCATTCCACCACCAAATACCTGACCGGCAACGGCACTGTCACGGGTGGTGCCGTCATTGATAGTGGTCAATTTGATTGGTCGGCATCCGGCAAATTCCCCTCTCTGTCTGAACCGGAGCCCGCCTATCATGGCCTGAACTTCCACGGTGCACTGGGCGCAATGGCCTTTACGTTCCATTCCATCGCCGTCGGACTCCGCGATCTCGGTATGACGATGAACCCGCAAGGCGCGCACTACACGCTGATGGGCATCGAAACCTTAAGCCTTCGCATGCAGAAACACGTTGAAAACGCTGAAAAAGTCGCAACATGGCTGGAGAACGATCCTCGGGTGGGAAAAGTCACCTATGCCGGTCTGGAAAGCTCGCCGTACTACGGCCGCAAGGATAGTATCTGCCCGAAAGGTGCAGGCGCTTTATTCACCTTTGCGATTAAGGGTGGCTACGACGCCTGCGTGAAGCTCGTCGACTCGGTCGAGCTGTTCAGCCACGTCGCCAACCTCGGCGATGCACGGTCGCTGATTATCCACTCGGCCTCGACGACGCACCGCCAGCTTAGCGATGAACAACGCGCGGCGGCGGGAGCAGACCCGAACGTCGTTCGTCTGTCCATCGGCATCGAAGACCCGGCAGATATCATCGCTGATCTGGATCAGGCGCTGGCAAAAGCCACCGCATAATCTCTTGCGGCGGGGCCAGATCGGTCCCGCCGCCCCTCGTCGTAAGCGAAAGTATGTTCAATGGTTGATATCGCCACACGCGTCTGGAACCATAAGTGGAAAATCGATCCGATCGTGCGGTCGCTGATCGACGATGACTTCTACAAATTGCTGATGTGCCAGTCGGTTTTCCGCAATCATCCCGATACCCGCGTCACCTTCAGCCTGATCAATCGCGCCAAACATATCCGCCTGGCCGACATGGTCGACGAAGGTGAATTGCGCGAACATCTTGATCACATCCGTTCGCTTACACTCAGCCGCGGCGAAAGCACTTGGCTGCGCGGCAACACCTTCTACGGCAAACGCCAGATGTTCCGCCCCGATTTCATGGAGTGGTTCGAAAATCTGCGTCTACCTCCCTATCACCTTGAAATCATTGACGGACAGTTCGAACTGACCTTCGAAGGCACCTGGGCCGAAGTTATGCTTTGGGAAATTCCCGCACTTGCGACATTGATGGAATTGCGTGGCCGCGCCGTCCTGAAAGAGCTGGATAAGTTCGAACTGCAGGTCCTTTATGCCCGCGCCATGACCCGCGTTTGGGAAAAGGTCGAAAGCCTGCGCGATGTGCCCGACCTTCTACTGGCCGATTTCGGCACCCGCCGCCGCCATTCCTTCCTTTGGCAAGACTGGTGCGTGCAGGCGTTGTCTGAAGGTCTGGGCCAGTCCTTTGTCGGCACATCCAATTGTCTGATTGCGAAAAGCCGCGATCTCGAGGCAATCGGCACAAATGCCCATGAACTCCCCATGGTCTATTCGGCACTCGCCGAAACCGAAGAAGCCCTGGCCGACGCGCCCTATCGCGTCTTAGCTGATTGGCAAGAGGAACACGACGGCAACCTGCGCATTATTCTGCCCGATACCTACGGCACCGAACAGTTCCTGGCCAACGCCCCCGATTGGCTGGCCGGTTGGACAGGTATCCGCATCGATTCAGGCGATCCCGCAACTGGCGCAGAGATTGCAATCCGCTGGTGGAAGGAACGCGGCGAAGACCCATCGGAAAAGCTGATCATCTTTTCCGATGGCCTCGACGTCGACAAAATCGTCGATCTTAATCGCCAGTTCGCCGGGCGCACGCGCGTCAGTTTTGGTTGGGGCACGATGCTGACAAATGATTTCCGCAACCTTGTCCCTGGCGATGGCCTTGCTCCGTTTTCGCTTGTCTGCAAAGCCGTCAAAGCCAACGGCAACCCGACCGTCAAACTCAGCGACAACCCCAACAAAGCCATGGGCCCCGCAGACCAAATCGCGCGCTACAAGCGCGTTTTCGGGGTAGGCGAACAGGCCAAACAAGACGTCGTCGTTTAATTCCCGCCCACCTAAGCGGCCACCGAAACCGTCGCCGTGATCGGCAAATGGTCTGACGCGATCCGCGTGGTTTTCGTTTCGATAACCGACGCGCTGTCCAACGCGGCCCCATGTCCAACTGCAACCCGATCCAGCGCCGCAACCGGGCGGGCGCTGTGGAAGGTTCGCCCCGGTGCTTCAACGCGAAAATCCCCCAAGCCCGAAAAATCCGCCTTCGCCGACCATTCGTTAAAGTCTCCGATTACCACGGTCGGGCGCGGCTCCTTGTTCTTTAGGAGCGAACCAATCTCTAAAAGCTGCTGCTGCCGCGACTTGCGAAGCAACCCAAGATGCACAGCCACAATCCGCAGTGACATGCCTCTGCCGGATACATCCGCCAGCAAAGCCCCACGCGGTTCAAGCCCGGAAAGTTGCAGCCTATGCACGTCTTCGCACCGCATTTCCGGCCCCAACAGAACAGCATTTCCATGCCACCCCAAACTCACATTATTGCTGACGGCATCGATCGGTTCATACGGCGTTTCCGCCTTCACCAGCCAATGTGGCAACGCCGCAGGACGCCGCCCAAGACGGCGATCTGCTTCCTGTAACACGACAATGTCTGCCTCAAGATCAGACAAAACGCGCGCAATGCGCCTTGGGTCGCGGCGGCGATCCAGTCCAACACATTTGCGAATGTTCCAGCTTGCCAACTGAACTTGCATCATGAGCCTTCTCTCAATAATCCTCTGTTAAACTCCAACTCAAAACACCACATTGGCTTCATGAAGTTCGACAACGTGCCATATCTGACCTGGGCTGTTTGGATCATTCTGACGGCTGCCACGATCTTTGCTATCACAACCAAACACTGGTCGAATGTCTTCGTCATCGTCACCGCACTGTTCCTGACACTCCTGCCATCACTTTTTTCGCAACGTTTCAAAATCACCCTGCCGCTTAGCTTTCTGGCGGCAATCTCGGCGTTTGTCTTTGCCACCTTATTCCTTGGCGAGGTCTTCGATTTCTACAACCGATATTGGTGGTGGGATGTGCTATTGCACGGGGCGTCTGCCGTAGGCTTTGGAATCATTGGATTTCTTTTCGTTTTCTACCTGTTCCAAGGTGACAAATACGCCGCCCCACCCTGGGCACTGGCCGTCATTGCCTTCTGCTTTGCCCTCGCTATCGGTGCCATTTGGGAGATTTTCGAATTTCTCGCCGATCAGATTTTTGGCATGAACATGCAAAAAAGCGGCCTCGTGGACACCATGTGGGATCTCATGGTCGATACAGTCGGCGCCAGCATCGGCGCACTTTCCGGTTTCCTGTGGATGAAAGGCCAGCATTCCGGCTTGTCCGGTATGATCGATGAATTCATCAACCTGAACCGCTCGGGCTATCAGAAACTGCGAGATCGCGCGCGGGCGCGCAACAAATCCGACGAAACGCCGCCGGACACCTGATCGGAAATCTGGGATTATGTGACGGGACCACCACGACCGTGGAGGTGCTTAAAATTCCCGAGGACCTGATTTAACAGGTGGGCGCCAGGTAAACGGACCAGGATCCGGACAGAGCCAGCTCCCTCGGAATTGAGTAAGGCCACCGGAATTTGACCCCGGCACAAGAAGGGCAGTGCCCGTCACCGTTCACAAATAGGGTGCACCCAAGACCACGGCAAGGGGCGAAACGCGCCCAACGGCAAGATGTTGCGTCGTCAACATGTTGCATCGACTTGCAAAATGTTTCCGTTTTGTTCACAATTCGACATATGCCCGACGATCACCCCATCAAAACTCTACAACCCGGCCAACTCCTGGCCCGTGGAGTATGCCGCCACCTCGTCGGTCATGATTTTGTGACTGTTGAAGAACTTATTCCAACGTCAGGTCTCCGGGTTGATGTCATGGCCATGGGTCCAAAGGGCGAGGTTTGGATCATCGAATGCAAATCCAGTCGCGCGGATTTCCAGACCGACAATAAGTGGCAAGGTTATCTGGAATGGTGCGATCGTTTCTTTTGGGCCGTCGACGAACACTTCCCAACCGATTTATTGCCCGAAGACACCGGTCTGATCATCGCCGATGCCTACGATGCTGAAATTCTGCGCATGGGACCGGAAGATAAACTTGCCGGGGCCCGCCGCAAGGTCATGTTGCAAAAGTTTGCACGCCACGCCGCACGGCGTTGGCACGCCGCTCGCGATCCCGGTATCAGCTCTTCCTGGGGCCCTTAGCGCCTTTGCTGGCAACAGCCCGCGCCCGCGCAGCGGCGGCGCGAATTTCTTCCGCTATCTCTTCGGCCTCTTCTGGCTCGAAATCCATGGGAATTTCCAGCCCGGCCCCTTCGACATAGATCCGAACCATCCCAACCGACGTTGGTCCAATCTGAATATTGGCTTCAATATCGCTTTCTTTGTCGATGCCCATGGCGCTTTCCTGACGTTCTGACCTGCGCGACCTAACGCGCAACCGCAAACAGGGCAAGACGCCGTCACTTGACTCAGTCAAGTAAATACCCGGATACTGATCCCATGTCTGATCAAACAGAAACACTCGACGCCATCCGCTCTTTCAACCGCAGCTTCACGCAGCGCCTGAGTCTCCTTTCGCGCAACTACTTGGACAGTGACCTCTCAGTGACCGAAGCCCGGGTGTTGTTTGAGATCTGCACCGGCCCACCAGCCACCGCGCGCGAATTCGCCATCCGTCTGGATATAGACGAGGGATACCTCAGCCGCCTCCTGAACGGCTTCGACAACCACGGCTGGATCACCCGCCGACGCTCACAGTCAGATGCCCGCAAGCAAGACATCTCCGCCACCGAAGCCGGTCAGAACGCGCTTGCCCCTTTGCACGACAAGTCGCGCGCAGATATCACGCGACGCCTTGCCGGTCGCGATCTGAAGGGCATCGCCCGAAGTATGAATGCGCTCAATGTCCAAATCAGCGGGATCGACCTCGCGGCCGTCCAGCTTCGCGGTCTCGGACCAGGAGACGCCGGCTGGCTCATACAACACCACGCAGAGCACTACGCAGCCAGCGATGGTTTCGATGCGTCCTTCGAAGCCCTTGTGGCCGAAGTCCTCGCCGAATTCCTGCGCTCACCCAATCAAATGGACCGCGCCTGGATCGCCCATTCTGACTCCCTGCGGCTGGGTTCGATATTCTGTGTCCAGACCGACACCCCCAAAGTCGCGCAACTACGTCTTTTCTATCTCACTCCACCTGCCCGGGGCCTTGGTCTTGGCCAACGTTTGCTCAACGCCTGCATCAACCACGCGCGCAATCACGGCAACCATACCCTGAAGCTCTGGACCCACGAAACCCATCGCGCCGCAACGCAATTATACAAACGCAGCGGCTTCAGGATGATCGCCTCAGAACCGGTCCACCATTTCGGTCAGGACTGCATCCAACAGAATTGGGAACTGCCGCTAAATTAGCATCTCAACACTTGCAATCGCCCGGATCGGACGCTAAATCGCCCCTAGCGTGCCGCCTTAGCTCAGTTGGTTAGAGCACTGGTTTGTGGAACCAGGGGTCCCCCGTTCAAGCCGGGGAGGCGGTACCATCACCCCCAAATTTTCGTCAGAAATTCCATAATACCGCCATGTTCATGGTTCAGTTTGCCCCGAGTATTTTGGCAAACAATTTTTTTGGAATTTATGATGAAACACTCCATCACAGCACTCATTACACCGGCAATTCTCGCTGGATGCATCGGCATTGAAGATCAGGACTGGACGCATTCGGGTATACAAACCGCAACAGCATCCGGCATCCCAGTCACCTTATCCAACGAACGCAATGCAACTGTCACTGGCGCGGTCGGCACGGTGCATTTCGTTACCGGCACCGACACATCGTTGGGCGCCGTTGCCTACGCAGGCCTCGACCCCTTCGTCGACGTGGGCGCAAACCTCACCACCAACGCGTCATTCTTCGGCGATTGGGAAGTTCTGGCAATTGAGGGCATCACGGTAACGTCCACTGGCTATACCTCCGGCTATATCTCCGGCCTCCAAACCAGCGAAACAGGTGTTATTACACTCGATGCAGACTTCGCCGCCGGCACCCTTACAGGCACCTCGGGTAACCTTGACGTTGCCGGCACGTTCACCGGCAGCGACATCGACGGCTCTGTCAGCTACAAAGGGCTTTCAGGCGACCTTGATGGGATGATTGGCGCAAATGGCGCAGCAGGAGCATTTCACGGCAATTCCAGCACGATGGTCTATTCTGGCGGCTTTGCCGTGGACTAAACCCACAAGATACCGGACAACGGCGGGATGAGCGATGCATTTTCCCCTCTCGCCGTTATCAGCGATATCCATTCCAACATCGCCGCACTCAATGCCGTTTTGTCAGACATCGAACAGCGCGGCATTACACGGATTGCCAACCTCGGCGACAGCCTCAGCGGCCCATTCGATGGTGCCGCAACCGCCCAGCGCCTCATGCCGCTAAACCTGCCCACGGTCGGCGGCAACCACGACCGCCAGCTCATCGACAGGCCAAAATCGGAAATGGGCCTCTGGGAATGCTGGGTGATCGACACGCTGACCAACGACATGCTGAATTGGATCCGCGCCACGCCCGCAACCCTCGAACTCGGCGACATCTTCCTGTGCCACGCAACACCCGACAGTGACGAAGAAAACTGGCTCGACTATCGCGGCCCCCAACACCGCCTCGTCGCGCGCGATCTACCCGATGTCGTTCTGCGTGCGGGAAACGTCTCCGCTCCCGTCATCTGCTGCGGCCACACCCATGCGCCGCGCCTCGTGCACCTGCCGACCGGCCAACTTGTTGTAAATCCCGGCAGCGTCGGCTGCCCGGCCTATCTCGACTCGCGGATGGATCCAAATTTCATCCACCAAACCGGCTCGCCCGACGCGCGTTATGCCATTGTCACCAAATCCAATACCGGCTGGTCAGCCGACCTGATCGCAGTCCCCTATGATGCCAGCGAAATGGCCGCCCTCGCCCGCCAAAAAGACGCCGAAAGCTGGGCTCAGGCGGTAGAAACCGGCTGGATCGCCTGAGCTTCTTCTGTCTTTAAATACTTCGGGGTGAGGGGGCAAAGCCCCCGAGGGGCAGCGCCCCTAAACCCCTCTACTCGGCTTCGATCTGAATACGCTGCCGCAGGTTTCCGGTCACCCGGCTGTAGATTAAAATCTCATCTTCCGCCGTTACAATCGCAAACCATCCCTCGCCGCGTGTAAACGCAACCGCCTCTGCGCCCTCAGGCAAAACCACCTCATCAGGCAACGCCACTGAATTCATTTCCGAGAACCGCATGACAAAAAGCGCGACAATGGTTAGAAACCCGCCGATCATAGTCAACGTCAGTATCGTCACCAACCACTTGAGATATCTGAGGTGCTTCACCTCACCGCCCGAAGAGCCCGTATCATCCATGCCAGTCACAACCCATCACATCGTCATCGGCGCCTCGCCGCCGTCGCGCCTTGATAAGGCGCTGGCGCGCGATGTGCCAGAGCAGGCGCATCTTTCCCGGTCGCGCATTGCGAAATTGCTGACCGAAGGCGCGGTCTCAAAAGATGGCCAGATCATCACCGACGCAAAGGCCAAGGTGATCGAAGGCGAAACCTTCGAAATTGCAGTGCAGGAAGCGACCGACGTCGAAACCCTGCCCGAAGACATCCCTCTGACCGTGATCCATGAAGACGACGACCTGATCGTTGTCGATAAACCTGCCGGCATGGTGGTTCACCCTGCCCCCGGCTCTTATTCCGGCACCCTGGTCAACGCCCTTCTCCATCACTTCGGCGGCAATCTTTCTGGCGTTGGCGGTGAAAAACGCCCGGGCATCGTGCACCGCATCGACAAGGACACGTCCGGCCTTCTCGTTGTCGCCAAATCCGATGCGGCCCATCATGGATTGGCAGACCAATTCGCCGCCCACACCGTTCAGCGCCAATACCGGGCCATTTGTTTTGGCCTACCCAGCATGGGCGATCCACGTCTGCGTGGTGTGCCGGGCGTCAGTTTCGAGCCCGGAAACACAATCAAGATCACGACTCACCTCGCGCGCCACAAAACTGACCGTCAAAAACAGTCAGTTTTATTTCAGGGCGGCCGCCATGCAGTGACCCGCTTTAAGGTGAATGAAACATTCGGCACCTCCGCGGCCGAGGTTTTATGTCAGTTGGAAACTGGCCGCACGCATCAGATACGCGTTCACATGGCTCATATCGGACACGCGTTGATCGGTGATCAAACCTACGGCGGACGACGAAAAATGTCCTCGGACACTCCGGGTGCCGAAACGGCAAAAACCTTTCCTCGTCAGGCGCTTCACGCCGAAACTTTAGGTTTCCTGCACCCCGTAAACGGTCAGCAAACTAGCTTCAGTTCACCCCTGCCACAGGATATTTCGGCCCTCCGAAAAGCGCTGAACCCCTTGTGAATTTCTGCACATCTTCTGCGACTTGGCACGGTATCTCTGCACACATATGTGAAGTAAACCGGCAAATGCTGGAAATTGCGCCCAAGCGTGGTCATCTATTTTTCATTGAAAGATGACAGAATTCGCGCATAGGGCCTTGAAGTGAACTGAACGGTTCACCATCTATGTTAAGCGTCGCAACATAGCGATGGACAGGGAAAGGATATTGAGATGGCTAACTACGCAAATCTCCCCGCACCGACGCCGGAAGGCGGGCTGAACCGGTATCTCCAGGACATTCGGAAGTTTCCGATGTTGGAGCCCGAAGAAGAGTACATGCTGGCAAAACGCTGGGTCGAAGATCAGGACACCGCGTCGGCCCATAAGATGGTGACTTCGCACCTGCGATTGGCCGCCAAGATTGCTATGGGCTATCGCGGCTATGGCCTCCCACAGGCCGAAGTTATTTCCGAAGCCAACGTCGGTCTTATGCAGGCCGTCAAACGGTTCGACCCTGAAAAGGGCTTCCGTCTGGCCACTTACGCCATGTGGTGGATCCGTGCCTCGATCCAGGAATACATCCTGCGGTCCTGGTCGCTGGTGAAGCTCGGCACAACGTCGGCGCAAAAGAAACTGTTTTTCAACCTGCGCAAGGCCAAGGCCCGCATCGGCGCGCTTGAAGACGGTGATTTACGCCCCGAACATGTGGCACGCATCGCGCACGATCTATCGGTGACCGAAACCGAAGTTATCTCAATGAACCGCCGGATGTCCGGTGGCGATGCCTCGCTGAACGCCACAATCTCAGCGGATGGTGAAGGTGCTGCGCAATGGCAGGATTGGTTGGAAGACGAAGACGCCGACCAGGCCAGCGATTATGAAGCCAAAGACGAACTTGATGTGCGTCGCGAGCTTCTGACCGAAGCCATGAGCGTGCTGAACGAACGCGAGCAGGACATCCTGAACCAGCGCCGTCTGCAAGACGCGCCGGTAACACTGGAAACGCTGTCCGGCCAATACGACGTCAGCCGTGAACGCATTCGCCAGATCGAAGTGCGCGCATTCGAGAAACTGCAAAAGAAAATGCAGGAGCTCGCAAAAGAAAAAGGAATGCTGGAACCAGCCTGATTTCTGTAACGTCCCTTCTCAGAGATCAGTCCCCCCCGAAAGGTCCCGCGCATCCCCGCTGCGGGGCCTTTTTTGCGCCCCTTGACCTAAAATCAGAGTGCCAAAGCAAATGACAAGATGACCGGAACCGTCACGATGCCGGCAACCGTCGATATCAAGATGGCCGCTGAAACCCGCTCGGGCGTCACATCGTAATGTTGCGCCAGCAAATAGATGTTCCCGGCCACTGGTAACGCCGCCGCCGCAACCATCACCGTTGCCGTGAACGGATCAACCGAGAACACAACGAACGCGCCGACAAAAACAAAGAGTGGATGGATCACCAACTTGCCAACCGACAACCAGACGGCCGTCGCCGGGTCTTCAACCCGCTTGTAAGCCAGCGAACACCCAATCGCGAACAGCGCCCCCGGCGTGGCCGCCGCCCCCAGAATGTCAAAGAACCGCCCCACCGGCTCGGGCACAATCAGCCCGGTCGCGGACCACAGCAAACCGCAGACGATGGCAACAATCATCGGATTGCTGAAAAGACCCCGTAAAACCGTATTCCAGCTGGCCCATGTCACGCGCCCCTGTTGCCCAAGGCTGACAAGCACAACCACCAGCGTTCCGAACACAACCATATCCACGAAAACCAGCAGCAAGATCACCGCCACAGCCTCTGGCCCAAACAGCGACCCCAACATCGGAATACCGATGAACCCCAGGTTACCATGGACAGCGGTATGCCCCTCGAAACCCGCCTCTGCCAGTTTATGACCACGCATCAAAGCAATCGCGACCATGATCGCCCAATGCGCGAAAGACGCCAGAAAATAGGCCGACATAGTCGGACCATCAAACAGCTCTGATATTGAAATCTGTGATGTAAACCGGAACAACAGCGCCGTCAGGGCAAAGTAGAAAACAAATTTGGTCAGATAGGCCGTCGCCTCGGCAGAGAAAAAACCGATGCGCCCAGCCGTAAAGCCCAGCCCGATCAACATGAAGAATGGCAGCGTCTGAAGGAACACTTCCAGCATGATCAGCCCCCCTCATCAAAGCCAGACTAGCAACACCCAGTTCAACAAAGGGTAATCCCTGCCCGGTGAATAGAAAAGCGAATGTGTGGGGCCACGCGGCAGAAATTCGCAGTTCAGCCGTGAACGCGTCCAACCCCCAACGCCTGCATATGTCGCCGCCTCTCGCGATAACGCACAAATACCCCAACCAGTGGTGTGATGGTGGCAGCAATCACCGCCAGACACAGGGCCGCTAGATAAACGATGCCCACCATATGGCTCAGGGCCTCCCAACTCATCGACTTCAGTTGGCTAAAGGCACCTAGACACAACGCACTGATCCAGCACGCCGCCGACATCGTCCCCAAGGCCGACAGCTGAAATCGCAGCGGCAAAGGCAAATCTCCGAACCGCCAACTTTGATAGGCAACAATCGTCGGCAATCCGATCCGCCCAATGGCCACCGCGTTTAATGTCAGCAAGACCACCACACCGATCTTAGTTATCAGCTTCGGTGAAAAATTATCGGGGTCAAACCCCGTGCGCAGCCACAACAAAACCAGGCCACTGCCCCACAGCAGGGCCAGCCCGGTGAAAACAACTTTATGAAACAGCCGCAGCATCTCAATCTCGCGATGGTCCAGCGCACGCACCACCGCACGCACCGCCGAAATGTCTGCAATGATCGCGCCGCCAAATCCCATCGCCAGCCCCAGCAAGTGCACGGCGCGCGCAGCGTCATTGACAAACGTCATATCCATCAGCGGCTAGACTCCCTTTCCTGACCATGCCCCACAGTTCAAAATCAAAATGAACTATGGCCGCTTTGTGTTTGAAAATCGGCAGAAATATGTCGGTGATCCTTCTGTTCAATCGGGCGACGCAATACTGCCGCACGGCGATCCATTGTTGCCGACAGATATCCAAAAACATCCGCGCATAGCGCCCCTCGGCAATCTATCGCCCAGCCCCTCAAAGGCGCCGCAGAGCTTTCGACGCGAAAACACTATGTTTCGCTGGCTTCGCACGCTCTGATTCGTTAGTCTGCTCACAGATCCGGACAACCGGGCGAAAACAGGCAAAAGAGCAGTTTCCATGACCGAGATGGTCTATGGCTCCGCCCCCGCGCAGGATGGCGAGCCGATCTTTCCCCGCTGGTGGCGCACCATCGACAAATGGTCCTTGTCGGCCGTTTTGATTCTGTTCGGGATCGGGCTTTTGCTGGGGCTGGCGGCATCTCCTCCCTTGGCCGAGCGTAACGGCTTTTCAGCCTTTCACTACGTCGAACGCCAACTTGCCTTTGGCACACTGGCGATCATAACGATGTTTGCTCTAACGCTCATGGCACCCCGCACTGTCCGGCGTTTGGCTGTGATCGGGTTCACGGTCTCTTTTGTTGCGCTTCTCCTCCTGCCCATATTCGGTAAGGACTATGGCAAGGGCGCGGTGCGCTGGTTCTCGTTGGGCTTTGGTTCGATCCAACCATCCGAGTTTCTGAAACCCGGTTTCATCGTAGTCGCAGGCTGGATGATCGCCGCTTCAAATGAAATCGCCGGCCCACCCAGCAAAAGCTATTCTTTCGCTTTGGCCCTGATCATCGTGTTGCTCCTCGCTCTGCAGCCAGACTTCGGCCAGGCTTCGTTGGTCATGTTCGCGTGGGGCGTGATGTATTTTATCGGCGGCGCACCGTTCCTGGTCTTGGCTGGCATCGCCGGGCTTGTCGTCGTTGGCGGCGCATTCGCGTACGAAAACTCAGAACACTTCGCCCGCCGCATCGACGGTTTCTTATCCACCGAAGTCGATCCAACAACGCAACTTGGCTACGCCGCCAATGCCATCCGCGAAGGCGGCTTCTTCGGCGTTGGGGTTGGCGAAGGCACGGTGAAATGGTCCCTGCCTGATGCGCATACCGACTTTATCATCGCCGTTGCTGCCGAAGAATACGGTCTCGTCCTGGTCCTTGTGATCATCCTTTTGTACGCAACTATCGTTCTGCGCTCGCTCTTTCGGCTGATGCGCGAACGCGATCCGTTCATTCGCCTTGCTGGCACCGGGCTGGCCTGCACTTTCGCCGTTCAGGCCATGATCAACATGAGCGTTGCCGTGCGCCTTCTTCCCGCCAAAGGCATGACTCTGCCCTTTGTCAGCTATGGTGGCTCATCCCTGATTGCCGGGGGCATTCTGATGGGCATGCTCCTGGCCTTCACCCGAAAACGCCCACAGGGCGAGATCAGCGATTACCTGATCCGCAGCCGGAAATGAGCCGCCCACCGCATCTCGTCATCGCCGCAGGCGGCACTGGCGGACATATGTTCCCGGCCCAGGCCCTGGCCGAGGCCATGCTGGCCAAAGGCTGGCGCGTCACATTGTCAACCGATGCCCGCGGGGCCCGCTATGCCGGCGGCTTCCCCGTCGAAGTAACCATTCGCGAAGTTGCCAGCGCGACATTTGCCCGTGGCGGTGCCCTGGCCAAACTCGTCGTCCCATTCCGCATTGTCGGTGGCTGCGCCGGAGCTCTGTTTCGCTATCTATCCGATCGCCCAACCGTGGTGGCAGGTTTTGGGGGGTATCCCTCCATCCCAGCGCTTGCCGCCGCGTGGGTGCTGCGCATACCGCGCATGATCCACGAACAAAACGGCGTGCTCGGTCGGGTCAATCAGGTCTTTGCCCACCGCGTCGATACCGTCGCCTGTGGCACATGGCCGACCCTTCTGCCTGCTAACATCACCGGCATCCACACCGGAAACCCGGTGCGCAAAGTCATCCTGGACCACGCAAAATCCGACTACGGCGACCCCGCAACCGGCCCAATATCAATTCTGGTAATGGGCGGCAGCCAGGGCGCCCGCATCCTCAGCGACATTGTGCCCGACGCCATTTCGCGCCTTCCGGCGACCGTGCGCGAACGCCTCAGCGTATCTCATCAGGCCCGCCCCGAAGACCAGTCTCGCGTTACCCCGACATACGCCAAGGCCGGGATTGCTGCCGAAGTGCAGCCCTTTTTCACCGACATCCCCCAACGCATCGCCAATGCTCATCTGGTGATCTCGCGCGCCGGGGCCTCCTCCGTGGCAGACATCAGCGTCATCGGTCGCCCAGCGATCCTGATCCCCTTCGCGGCCGCAACTGCCGACCATCAAACCGCCAACGCCCGCGGCCTCGTCGACGCCCACGCCGCCATCATGATCCCCGAAATTGCCCTTGATCCCGCCTCGCTTTCAGAACACATCAACACCATCCTCACCACACCCGGAGATGCCGCCAAAATGAGCGCCAACGCCCTCACCCAAGGCATCCCCGACGCCACAGACCGCCTTGCCAAACTGGTCGAACAACTCGCGGAGAAATCCAGATGAACGCCGCAGCCGCCACCAAACTGCCCACCGAAATGGGGCCAATCCACTTCGTCGGCATCGGCGGCATCGGCATGTCCGGCATCGCCGAAGTCCTGGTCGAAGCAGGCTACATCGTGCAGGGCAGCGACCTCAAACGTTCGAAACTCACCAACCGGCTGGAAAGGCTCGGCGCAACCATCTTCGAAGGTCAACGCCCCGAAAATCTGGAAAACGCCGAAGTCGTCGTTATCTCTTCGGCGATCAAATCAGGCAATCCCGAACTGGACGAGACCCGTCGCCTTGGCCTGCCGGTCGTGCGCCGCGCCGAAATGCTCGCCGAGCTTATGCGCCTGCGCTCCAACATCGCTGTCGCCGGAACCCACGGCAAAACCACCACAACAACGTTGGTCGCCGCCCTTCTGGATGCGGGCGACCTTGACCCCACCGTGATCAACGGCGGCATCATCCACGCCTACGACAGCAACGCCCGCGTTGGTCAGGGCGAATGGATGGTGGTCGAGGCGGACGAAAGCGACGGCACATTCAACCGCCTGCCTGCCACCATCGCCATCGTCACCAACATCGACCCCGAGCATATGGAACATTGGAGCACCATCGAAAACCTGCGCAAAGGTTTCGATGATTTCGTCTCGAACATCCCGTTCTATGGCCTCGCCGTGTTGTGCACCGACCACCCCGAGGTGCAGGCCCTTGTCGGACGCATTACCGACCGCCGGGTCGTCACCTTTGGCTTCAACGCCCAGGCCGACGTCCGCGCCGTTAACCTGCGCTACGAAGGCGGCATCGCCCATTTCGACATCGCGCTCAGCGCCGATGAGATTGTCATCGAAGATTGCTCTCTGCCCATGCCCGGCGACCACAACGTCTCTAACGCTCTGGCCGCCGTCGCTGTGGCCCGCCACCTCGGCATGAAGGCCGCCCAGATCAAGGACGCGCTCGAAACCTTCAAAGGCGTCAACCGCCGCTTCACCAAAGTCGGCGAGGTCGACGGCGTGGCTATTATCGACGACTACGGCCACCACCCGGTCGAAATTGCGGCCGTTCTAAAAGCCGCACGCCAAGCCGTTGGCGATAACCCGGATGCACGCGTCATCGCCGTGCACCAACCGCACCGCTACTCGCGCCTGTCATCCCTGTTCGAAGACTTCTGCACCTGCTTTAACGACGCCGATGTCGTCGGCATCGCCGAGATTTACGGCGCTGGCGAAGACCCCATTCCCGGCGCCACCCGCGAAGACCTTGTTGCAGGTCTTATCCGCCACGGTCACCGCCACGCCCGCGCCGTCGTCAGCGAAAACGATCTTGAACGCCTTGTCCGCGAACAGGCCCGCTCCGGCGATATCGTTGTTTGCCTTGGCGCAGGCACCATCAGCGCCTGGGCTAATGCCCTGCCGGAACGCCTGAAATAACGGGACGGTTGGGGGTGGGATTCGCTGATATCCCAGCGTTTGAATAAAAATTCTGCATTAAATCTACTTAAACACCATCAACACTCCTAATGCTAAACGTAGCAAAGTTGACGCGGACGTAAACATGTAAGATGTTAATTTGACGTGATAATTTCTAAACTCTCTGGAATGTATGAAATCTGGAAACGATCTGTATCCGGTTTTTTGACCCCAGATTCGCGCATTTAACTCGAAATTAAGGCGAAAGTTTGCTACACATTAAGAGCGCCAGCAGTTTGGTGCGTGTAACGAGTGACTGAATTTTGTGTAACCGATCCGGTTAGCGAGGCATCCACCGCCTCTCTTTCCACCCCGCCAAAGGATCGGTCAGCGGACAACTTGAATGTTCGCATCGCGCAAAGTTCTAAAAGTAGTGAGTAGTGCCCCAGATGACCCCTCTTGCCAAAGCAAAAGCTGTCGCCGAAGCCCAGGATATCCTTGGTGTTCCGGCCTATGCCTCTGAACCCCAAATTCGCGAAGCCTGGAAAAAGCTTGCCTTCGAAATGCACCCCGACCGGGGTGTTGGCAGCAATGACCAACTGGCAAATATCAACGCGGCCTACAGCCTGTTGAAAGACCGCTGTGAAAGCGGTCAGACAAATGCGGACTACTGGGAAAAGGCCAAGGCTCAGACACGGCCGGCATCGCAGATGGTCAAGCCACGTCCGGGCCTGAAAACCAAAACAGACGATCTTGGCGACACAGCAAAGGCAGAATGTCAGGCGCTTCTGGATGAAAACGAAGCACCGGAAACCGGCACAGCCGATCACTTGCCAGTATCCATTCGCCGCCGTGGTCGTGATTTCGTCTATATCGTTGAAACCGGTCTGAACCGCGGTATGAACCGCATTGCCGTTCCAACTGGCGATCTGGTGAACAGCCGCCGCGTGACCCCGCGTCTCGTCAACTTCATGGCGTCGGCAAATGGCGCAGGCTCGTTCAACGTGCCTGACGATCTTCGCGCAAAACTCTTCCCCGGTGCCCGTTCCGTCCGCATCGATTTTGCCAAGACCGAGCACTGATCGTCCACGCGACCTGGGGCATCGCTGCACATTCTCGCGTTCCAAGGCATTCGGTGACCTGACGGGTCCATTATCGGCCCAAAAATATCCTCGCCGAAGGCAAGCGGGCACCAGCCCGCTCCCCGGATTTCGCGTCGAAATCCGATTCCAACAAGTAAATGAAACCAAAACCCACCGTTCGATGGCACCGACGCAATACCGACGTATTACCGACGCGATACAGACAGCCCTAATTCGCTCCGTTCACGCGTTAGATTCGGGCAGTTGCAGCCCTAGCTCTCCGCCTTATTGGCAGCCGCAAACACCATATCAATCATCGCCTGCGTGCCCCGACTGAACTCCAGCGGACAGGGATAGTCGATCTCTCCCCGCATCGCCCGGCCAAAGTTCTCAACCTGCAAGACATAGTGATTGGCCCCCGGCCACCGCTCAACGGTCACAGCAGGCGCACCACCAGGTTTGTGCGTATTGCGATGTATCTCTAATCTCGCCTCGCCAAAGACGCTGGCATTATACGGGGCCGTCAGCCGAATGATCCCGTCCGCCCCATGAAACGTCATTTCCTGGCGGGGATGCATCCGCATCGATGTCGTCGCCTGAAACCTAAATGACGGGAAATTCGCCGTCGCATGGGTGGTCACATCCACACCATTCTCCCAGACGATTTCTGCTGTCGCACTGACAGGTTCTTCGCCGGTGACAAACCGCGCCGACCCCATGGTGTAAACGCCAATATCCGGCAGGGACCCACCCCCCGTCTCTGGCCGATTGCGAATATTATCAGTGTCCAAGGCATTGTTATAGCTGAAAAACCCATCCACATGGGTCAGGTCCCCAATCGCACCGCCCTGCACCAGTTCACGTGCGCGCTGCCACTGCGGATGATGCACAATCATATAGGCTTCCGCCGCCAGCAAACCCGACGCATCCCGCGCCGCAATCAACTGATCGAACTCCCCGGCACTCATCGCAATCGGCTTTTCACACAAGACCGCCTTGCCCGCTGCCAGCACTTTCAGCGTCCACTCAACATGCAGATGGTTCGGCAGTGGAACATAGATCGCATCAATATCCGGATCGGCCAGCATGGCGTCATAATCCTCAAAAACCCGCAACCCCGGCGCAAACGCCCGAAAGGGTTCAGCCTTGGCAGGGTCCGAAGTGGCAATTGCCGCCAGCTCAGCACCATTCGCCATATTGATCGCCGGAGCCATCTGTTCCTTGGCAAAATTACTCGCCCCCAAAACGCCCCAGAGCACCATATCCGTCATTCTCCCACCCCTTCATTCTCCAGGTTCTGAACCAGCCGGACAAAATCCTCACCACGGCGCTCAAAGCTGTCGTATTGATCAAAACTCGCCGCCGCCGGAGCCAACAATACAGTCTCCCCCGCCTCAGCCTCACGCGCCGCCAAACCAACAGCCCGCTCCATGGTCTCGCAAACCACCAGCGGCACATCACCCAGCTCCAGCGCCACATCGGCCGCATGTCGCCCGATCACATAGGACTTCACAACCGATCCCATCATCGGGCGCAATGACCCAAGGCCGCCATCCTTCACCTGACCACCGACAATCCAGCGAATTTTCTTGAATGCAGCCAGCGCCTTGGCCGCGCTATCCACATTCGTCGCCTTGGAGTCATTCACATATTGAACCCCCCCAACCTCGGCGACCACCTGCGACCGGTGCGGCAACCCGCCAAACGTCTGGAACGCATCCTCCAGCATTCGCGGCGCGATCCCCACTGCCCGGCAAGCCGCATAGGCCGCGCAAGCATTCTGATGATTATGCGCCCCAGGCAGCCCACGCACGCCCCGCAAATCAATCGAGGCCACCTGCCGCGCCTTGCGATACTCTGCCAAAAAGCCTTTCCGCGCAAAAACCGACCAACCCACGCCGTCCAGCTTTTCGGCCGCTGAAACCCGGATCACCCGATCATCCCCCGGCCCTTCCGACAATTGATTGACCAGATATCGCCCCTCGGCTTCGTCCACGCCGATCACCGCCCTATCCGGCCCGCCTTCCGCAAACAATCGCCGCTTGGCTGCAAAGTATCCCCCCATCCCGCCATGCCGGTCCAGATGATCCGGCGTCAGATTGGTAAACACCGCCACGTCCGGGGTCATCGCCCGCGCCAATTCGGTCTGATAAGAAGACAGCTCCAACACCACGATCCCGCCATCCCCCGGCGGATCAATGTCCAAAACCCCGCGCCCGATGTTGCCAGCCAACTGGCTCTCGCGTCCCGCCGCCTCCAGACAATGCTGAATCAATGCCGCCGTGGTCGACTTTCCGTTCGACCCGGTCACTGCAATCACCCGTGGCGCAACCGCGAAATGCTCCCAAGTCCCATTGGCGAACGATCTGAAAAACAACCCGATATCATTGTCCACCGGCACACCCGCCGCCATGGCGCGTGCCACCCATTTGTTGGGTTCAGGATAAAGATGCGGAATACCCGGCGACACGATCAAAGCCGCCACATCCTCCCAAGACCCGGCCTTGGTCACGTCATGCACAACCAAGCCTTCGTCCTCGGCCCGAACCCGCGCCGCCTCGCTATCGTCCCAACACAGCGCCTCTGCACCGCCCGCCTTCAAAGACCGCGCCGCGGACATGCCCGACCGGCCCAGCCCCAATACGACAACGCGCCGCCCTTCATATCCATGCACCGGGATCATCGCGTCACGCCTCGCCCTCGTCGTCCACTTCCAATTGTCCGGATATCCGCCGCCACAGAATGCCCCAATACATCCCCACCGCCAGAACAAAGGAAAGTGCCAGCAAAGCAATCCATGTCAGCGCACTGCGATTATCCAACGACAACAGCCCGAAATCGAACAACACCCAGATCAAGGCTCCGATCACCGCCAAAACCAAAACGGCTCCAAACTGGCCAATTCCCCGCAGCATCGCGGTCAGAAAAAGCACATAGCCCACTGCCAGAACCAACCCGAACAACACCGCCAATGGCATTTGCTCCTGCCAGCTCGCCAAAGCCCAGCGCACATAATTCACATCTGTGGGGTTAAACGTTGCCACCAAAAGGACAAAGGCCGCAGCCCAGCGCAAAAGAAATCCCATCTCGTCCCTTTCAGTGAGCCCTTGAAATCCGTCGGGCCGACATTGCCCCAAGCCCCTCCAACAGACAAGCCAAGCGCCACCTCGGGACATTCTTTCTGGTGGAAATACTCTGCAGGGGTCCGGGGATGCAAAATCCCCGGCAAAACATCACGCCTGCGATCGCCAGATCGCAGCCCTTTACCGAACTTTCAGCGTCGCCAGCCCAATCAATGCCAGGATCAACGAGATGATCCAAAACCGGATCACAATCTGCGGCTCGGCCCAGCCCTGCTTTTCAAAGTGATGGTGAATTGGTGCCATCAGAAACACACGCTTTCCGGTCATTTTGAAATAGGCAACCTGAATGATCACACTCAACGCCTCAACAACGAACAAACCGCCAACAATTCCCAGAACAATCTCGTGCTTTGTGGCCACTGCAATCGCGCCCAATGCCCCGCCAAGGGCCAGCGAACCCGTGTCGCCCATGAATACTGCCGCCGGGGGTGCGTTGTACCATAGAAATCCAAGACCCCCGCCGATCAACCCGGCAGTAAATATCAGCAGTTCGCCTGTGCCTTCAACGTAGTGCACGTCCAGATATTGGGTAAAATCTGTCCGCCCAACCGCATAGGCAATGACGCCCAGTGTTCCCGCCGCAATCATCACCGGCATAATCGCCAACCCGTCCAACCCGTCCGTCAGGTTCACCGCATTCGCCGCCCCAACGATCACAATCATCGCAAATGGAATGAACAAAACGCCCATATATAGCAGCAAATCTTTCAACACGGGAAAGGCCACTGAATACTGCAAATCCCCCTGATGATACATCGACGCCCAATAGGCCGCGACACCCGCAATAATGAAACCAAGACCCAAACGCACCCGTCCGGACACACCGCCCGACGACTGCTTGGAAACTTTGGCATAGTCATCCGCAAATCCGATGGCGGCAAAGCCCATGGTGACGGCCAGAACCATCCACACAAAAGGATTGTCCAGCCGCGCCCACATCAGGGTTGCCGTCAGAACCGCACCCACAATCAGCAACCCGCCCATCGTCGGCGTTCCCGCCTTGGAAAAATGACCCTCAGGACCATCTTCCCGAATGGGCTGTCCCTTACCTTGTTTGCGTCGCAAGGCATTGATCAGTGGGCGGCCAAAAATGAACCCGAAAATTAAAGCGGTAAAGAATGCGCCACCGGCCCGAAAAGTGATATATCTGAACAGGTTGAAGGCGTCCCCGCCGTCGGAAAATAGGGTTAACCAATATAGCATCTATGCCTGTCCCTTCGCCATTACGCGCGCGGGCTGTTGCCCAAGTTTCTTCAGTGCATCAACCACCAGACTGACTCGGCTCCCCTTCGAGCCCTTAACCAGCACCACGTCGCCTGCATCCACCAATTGGTGCGTCTGAGAAGCCAAAGCCTCAGCGGAGTCCACCCACCTTCCGCGCTTTTCTTCACCAATTGCCTCATAAAGGGCGCGCATTCTCGGGCCTACACAATGGACCCGATCAATCGATGCCATCGCCGGATGCTCGGCCAGACCTGCGTGCAAGGCCTCTTCGCTGTCTCCAAGCTCTAACATGTCACCCAGGATTGCGATCCGCCGTCCTTTGCCGATGCGCCCCACGCCGTCTTCCACCGGGATCACTGACAACACCCAGAACGCCGCCGCCATTGAGGCCGGATTGGCATTGAAGGCATCGTCGATAAGCTCGATGGAGTGATCCAGCACAGGATCCAATGCAATGCGCTCGCGCTGTCCGCGCCCAACCGGTGCGCTCCATTGCCCGATATCGCAGGCCAGCACCGCCGGGTCAGCGCCTGCCAGACAGGCAGCACCATATACCGCCAAGGCGTTCATTGCGAAATGCCGTCCCGGTGCTCCGACTTTAAATAGAAACGGCTCGCCTCGAAATTGTCCCTGCACAACGCTGGCATGTTCGGACAATCGAATATCATCCGCCTGCAAAAGCGCCCCCGGCAACGCGCCAAATCCGATTGCCGTCTCTACGCAAGCCTCTGCTTTCGCACGCAAAATTCCGGCAGTCTCAACGTCAGCATTAAACACCGCTGCGCCGCCCGGTTCCAGTCCTTCAAAGATCGCCGCTTTCTCATGCGCGATCCCTTCAATCCCGTCAAACGCCTCCAGATGCGCTGCCGCCACTGTTGTCACTATCGCCACATGCGGGCGTGTCATCTTTGCCAAAGGAGCAATCTCGCCCGGATGGTTCATCCCGATCTCAATCACCGCAAAATCCGTCTCCACCGGCATCCGCGCCAATGTCAAAGGCACGCCCCAATGATTGTTGTAACTCGCCTCAGCCGCATGGGTCTGTCCCTGCCCAGCCAACACCTGCCGCAACATCTCCTTGGTCGAGGTTTTCCCTGCCGACCCCGTCACGGCAATCACCTTCGCACCGGTCCGCGCTCGTGCCGCGACTCCCAGCCGCTCCAAGCCCGCCAACACATCATCAACCACCAACAACGCCGCATCAGGCCCAACGCCATCCGGCACCCGCGACACCAACGCCGCCACCGCACCCTTCGCCAACGCATCCGCCACGAAATCATGCCCGTCGCGCACATCTGTCAGCGCCACGAACAAATCCCCCGGCTCAATCGTGCGTGTATCAATCGAAACGCCCGTGGCTTCCCAGGCACCACCCTGCAAGACACCGCCTGTCGCCACCGTAGCGTCGCCAGATGTCCAAAGCACACTCAAAGCCCCTTACCGTCCAACGCCGCCACAGCGATGCTGGCCTGTTCTACATCATCAAAAGGCAACACATCATCGCCAACGACCTGACCCGTCTCGTGGCCCTTGCCCGCAATCAACAACGTATCGCCTGCACCCAAGGCATCGACACCGCGCAATATCGCCTCGGCCCGATCACCAACTTCGGTCACTTCTGCCGGACACCCCTCGGTTCCCGCCTTCACAGCCGCCCGAATTACACTTGGCTCCTCACTGCGCGGATTGTCATCCGTCACGATCACAACATCCGCATTTCGCGCCGCCGCCTCGCCCATCAAAGGTCGCTTCCCGGTATCACGATCACCTCCGGCACCGAAAACCACGATCAGCCGACCTAACACATGTGGCCGGATCGCACGAAGCGCCGTCGCCAAAGCTTCAGGCGTATGCGCATAATCAACAAACACCGTCGCCCCATTATCGCGCCGCGCCGCAAACTGCATTCGCCCGCGCACCGTCTCCAAAGCGTGCAAACTGTCAAAAGTCTCGTCGGGATCAGCGCCCGTCGCAATACAAAGCCCAGCCGCCATCAGCGCATTCTCGGCCTGAAACCCACCGATCAATCCCAAACGCACTTGCCGAACCTTGCCGCCCCATTCAAACCGGCATTCCTGCCCTGTCGCATCAAACCGCTGGCCCAATATCTGAATGGCCGCGCCTTCGCTGCGCCCGACGGTCAGCAAATCCTGCCCCCGTGCATCAACCACATCCGCCATGCGCGGACCCCAAGCGTCATCTATATTGATCACCGCCGTACCATCGTCCGGCAACACGCGGTCAAACAGACCCGCCTTGGCCTCAAAATACTCTTCAAACGTATCGTGATAATCCAGATGGTCCTGGCTCAGGTTGGTGAACGCTGCCGCCGACAGCCGCACACCGTCCAACCGCTTTTGCGCCAATCCGTGAGATGAAGCCTCCATCGCAGCATGGGTTATCCCCGCATCCGCGATCCGCGCCAGCATCTTGTGCAGGGTAATCGGTTCCGGTGTCGTATGCTGCAACGGCGCGGTGAAAGCCCCTTCAACCCCTGTCGTGCCCAGATTGACTGCCTCGGCCCCCATCTCGGCCCAGATCTGACGGGCAAATGTCGCCACACTGGTTTTACCATTGGTGCCGGTTGCGGCCACGATGACCTCGGGCTGTGCCTCGAACCAAAGCGATGCAGTAAACGCCAGCGCCTCGCGCGGGTCTTCGGCCACAACCAATGGAACACCACTGTCGCGCAAGATATCCGAGGCCAGCGATACCCCCTCGCGATCTGTCAGAACCGCACCCGCGCGCATCCGTATGGCATAATGAATAAATTCAGCCCCATGCACCGTGGTACCAGGCAAAGCGGCAAACAAATTGCCCTCTTTGACGTCGCGACTATCCACTGCCAGACCGGTTATCCGCACACCATTAGCATTGCGCGCAGTCAGCCCAAGCTCGGCAAGCGTTTTTGTCCTGGCCCGGGTCTGCATCGCTATAGTCGCCTCGCGTGGTTAGTTTCTCGCCAGTGTTACACCTGTCCGTGGCAAAGCGCCAACCTCCGGTGCCAGCCCCAACAATGGCGCAACGCGGCGAATGACCTCAGCCGCCACAGGCACCGCAGTCCAGCCCGCAGTCCTGCGTGGTTCCTTGCCGCTGGTCTCAACCGGCTCATCCAACGACACCACCAAAACATACTGCGGATCGTCCACGGGAAACACGCTGGCAAACGTCGCAATCACCTTGTCCTCGTAGTATCCGCCTCCGCGTGCCTTCGGCTTATCAGCCGTGCCAGTCTTGCCTCCCACACGATACCCCGGAACTTCTCCAAAACTGGCCGTCCCACGGGTCACAACCTGCCGCAACATCTCACGCGCCTGCCGTGAAGTATCGGCGCTGACAACGCGCGGTCCAACCACTGCAACGTCTTGCTTTAATAGAGTCGGTTGCACCTGAATGCCGCCGTTCAGCAACGAGGCATAGGCCGTCGCCAGATGCAGCGGGCTTGCGGAAATCCCGTGGCCGTAGGAAATCGTCATGGTCGAAATCTCCGACCAGTTCTTAGGCAACAACGGCTTCGCGCCGCGCGCTTCCACCAATTCCACCGGTGTTGCCTTCAGCAACCCAAGGTCGCCTAGAAAGTCGTGCTGGCGTTCGATCCCGATCTTCTGGGCAATCCGTGCCGTGCCGATATTCGACGACTTCACTATGACATCTTCAACCGACAACGCCTTTCCGTAATTGCGGAAATCCCGGATCTTGTGCTTGCCCCAGCGAAGCGGCCCCTTGATATCCACCATGGTCGACCGGCTGACGATCTTCTCATCAATCCCCTGCGCCACAGCAAAGATCTTGAACGTCGACCCTAATTCGTAAACACCCTGCACGGCACGATTAAACAGCGGAGAATCCCCCGGATCGCCTTCAGTCAAAGGTCGTGGTCTGTCATTCGGATCAAAGTCCGGCAGACTTGCCATCGAGACGATCTCGCCCGTATGCACATTCATCAGAACTGCCGCCGCACCCTTGGCGTTCATCAGCTTCATGCCGCCTTCCAGCACCCGTTCAACTGCCGCCTGAACCGTCAGATCCAGCGATAAGGACACCGCAACATCACCACGTCCCGGATCGCGCAAAGTATCATCCAGCGCTTTCTCAATCCCGGCGACACCGATAATCTCGGCAGAACTCACGCCCTCGCGCCCGAAACCAGCACCACCCAGAATATGCGCCGCAACACGCCCATTCGGGTAAAGCCGCATCTCGCGCGGTCCAAACTGCAAACCGGGGTCACCGATATCGAAAACCGCCTGCTGTTGTTCAGGTGAAATCCGCCGCTTGATCCAGACAAACTTTCGCGCTCCGGTAAATTGCTTGCGCAGTTTCTCACCATCGAGGTCAGGAAAAATCTTCGCCAGTTCACGCGCCGACCGTTCAGCATCAATCATGATCGGCGGTTGCGCATATAGCGCATGGGTCGACAAGTTCGTGGCCAGAATACGCCCATTCCGATCCGTGATGTCCGCACGCCCCGCCACAATCTGGGCGCCCGTCGCCGCCGCACGCGGCTCAGCCGGGTCCGACCCCGCCAACACCGACATCTTCAGCCCGACCATCATAAACGCACAAAGGAAGAACACCCCAATGATCAGCAACCGCCCTTCGGCCCGCTCGCGCGCACCATCCCGGTCCGCCTCGTGGCGCTCCTTCAGGTTCTGTCGCTCAATCGAATCCGGGTTCTCACCCTCGCGCCGCGCAGCCAATATCCGTGCCAATGGTCGTAGAGGAGTGCGCGTCATTGCCCCTCTCCCAACCTGCTCATCACATCAATCGGCACCGTGATCGGTGCCAGCGGCTCAATTGGGTAAGTGATCTGATCGATATATCCAAAGTGGTCCGGGCGAAGCGGCAACAGCCCCAGCCGGTCAAAATTCATATCCGCCAAATCCGCCAACCGCTCAGGCCGGTTCAGATAGGCCCACTCGGCCCGCAAAACCCCAGCCCGCTCGCGCAAATCCGCAATCTCCGACTGCAAAGTCTTCACTTCGCGCAAGCTGGCTTGTGTTTCATAGTTCTGACGATACGCCCAAACCGCCAATCCCATGACCATCAAAGCCGTCATCACATAAAAGACCGAGCGCATCTATTTGCCCCCCATAGACAATTTCGGCATACCTAACTTCGAACGATCCACTGGCCCCGCAGCGACTTCCGTGCGCCGTCCAACCCGCAAATTCGCCGAGCGTGCCCGCGGGTTTCGCGCAATTTCATCCGCATTCGGCGGGATCGCCTTGTTGCGCGCCTGAAACCGCGACTCCTCCGCAACCACTTCAGGCTGATAGCGATTGCCACCGCCCGCCTTGCCTGACCGCGCCTGAAAGAACCGCTTCACAACCCGGTCCTCCAGCGAATGAAAACTCACCACCGCCAACCAACCGCCGGGCTTCAACGCCCGTTCCGCTGCTTCCAAGCCCGCCACCAACTGCCCGAACTCGTCATTCACCGCGATACGCAGCGCCTGAAACGTCCGCGTCGCCGGATGACTTTGCCCGGGCTTCGGCCTTGGCAAACACCGCTCAACAATCGCAACCAGCGCCGCTGTCGTCTCAATCGGGGCCTCAGCGCGCGCACCAACAATCGCCCGCGCAATCCGGCGCGACGCTCGTTCCTCGCCATAGTGGTACAGAATATCCGCCAGCATCGTTTCATCGGCATCTGCCACCAAATCAGCAGCAGAAACGCCCGACTGGCTCATCCGCATATCCAGCGGCCCGTCCGACATGAAGGAAAACCCACGCTCGGCCTGATCCAACTGCATTGAAGACACACCCAGGTCCAGAACCACCCCGTCCAGCGGTTCATCTATATATTCGTCCAGCTCAGAAAACGTGCCCTCAACCAGGTCCAACCGCCCGGCATAGTCACCGGCCCAATCAGCCGCCATCTCGAAAACCATCGGATCACGATCGATTCCATAAACCCGATCCGCTCCCGCCGCCAAAAGCCCACGCGCATAACCACCTGCGCCAAACGTCCCGTCCAGCCAGTGACCCGTCACAGGACCACAGGTTTCCAAAATCGACTCGAGCAAAACTGGAATATGGGGGTCATCACTCATCGCGCGGGCAGCAGCGGCCATGGGTCAGTTCCCCTCCCCGCCCCGATCCAGAAGCGTCAGAACGTCAAAGTCGTCCGGCTTCTCATCCAGCCAGGCCTCAACCCTGGCTTCTTCAATGGCTTCATAGGTCTCAGGCTTCCAAACCTGGAACGTATCGCCCGAGGCAATGAAATACGCCTCGCCGCCCAATTCGGTTTTCTGACGCAGCTTTGCGGGCAAAACGATCCGCCCGGTCTCATCCACTGTCGTCAGAAGGGATTGACCGTTAAACAGCTTCTCCAGCATCCGTCGCTCAATCGAACCACGCGGCATCCGATCGATCTTCGCATCCACCTCGTTGGCGGCGTCAATTGTATAACACTCAAGATACTTGCGACGATGATCGCCATAAACAATGACCAACTCGGGCGCTTTGCCCTCGCTCCAGGATGGGTCTCCGGCTTCGAGTACACGGCGAAAATGGGCTGGGATCGAAACCCTGCCCTTCGTGTCCACCTTATGGTGGCCTTCGCCTCTGAATCTCCGAACCACTGTCCCGTCGGTCCTTCTGTTAACTCACCCCCCAAAAAAGAAAACGACGGTCGGACTGCTGCCAGAGTCCGATCCGCCGCCCTCGTCCCGTTTCCGGGTTTAGTCCAGCTGCGCGCGCCACCTGGGGGGATGTCTGCTCGCCCGCGCGCCGGATCTCGTAATCGAATGAAAGCGGGTGCCTGTATGAAACCTGCTATTTTATTTTGGTTCGGGGTCTTTTGGCGCCCCTTATCAACGTCCCGTCTCATTCGGTAAGGATGAATTTACATGGGAAATCGTGGGAAGCAATAGAAATCTGAGGGAATATGCGAGATTTCGCCCATGAACAAACAGGACAGAAACGTCATCAGCACGACATATAGCATCAATATTTAGATTTTTCGGCTAAAAAATACTATATGTAGTATATGGATGTCAGGTGCGATTATTTCCCATATCTTCCCGGCTATTTGCCGGATAGCGCGTGAAATCCCACGAATCGAGCCGAATCCCACAGAATTCCCCACCTGTGGCAGGAAAAACCCATATTGTCCCATGCGAATCCAGATGCACCCCAGCGAAGGGCCCCTGCTTTCTTTCTGGTGGAAATACTCTGGGGTGAGAGGACCTTCAAAAAGGTCCGAACGGGGCGAAGCTCCACAAAGGATGGAATGCGGGCAGCGCCCGCACCGCTTAGCAGCACCCTAACGCAGCGCGCGGTAAACAACGTTCGCAGGCACCGACGTAATACCGATGCGATACCGACGTAATACCGAAAACCCGGATAGGCCCTCGGCGTTAACCCATTCCGCCGCCGATTAACCGTTTGGCAAGGTGTGTGTAGGCTTCGGCCACCGGCCCTCCATCCATCACAACAGGTCGCCCGGCATCGCCCGCAACCCGCACATCAAGGGAAAGGGGTATCTCGCCCAAAAACGGCACATTCAGCTTTTCGGCCTCGGCCCGCACGCCGCCGTGGCCGAACAGATGTTCTTCATGCCCACAGTTCGGGCAAACATAGGTCGACATGTTCTCGATCAGCCCCAGCACCGGCGTATTCAGCGTATTGAACATATCAATCGCCTTACGCGCATCCAAAAGTGCGACGTCCTGCGGCGTCGACACGATCAATGCGCCCGTCACTTCCGTGCGCTGACACAATGTAAGCTGTACGTCGCCCGTCCCCGGCGGCAAGTCGATGATCAACACATCCAACTCGCCCCATTGCACCTGCCCCAACATCTGCTGAAGCGCGCCCATCAGCATCGGGCCCCGCCAGACAACTGCTTTGTCGGGCTCCATCATGAACCCAATCGACATCAGCGTAACACCATGGGACTGCAATGGAATAATCGTTTTACCGTCCGGTGACGACGGGCGCTTCTGTATCCCCATCATACGTGGCTGCGACGGCCCGTAGATATCTGCGTCCAGCAAACCAACTCGCCGACCCTCAGCCGCAAGCGCAACGGCCAGGTTAGACGCAACGGTCGACTTCCCTACGCCGCCCTTGCCGGACCCCACCGCAATGATGCGATCAACACCTGATACTTTGGTCGGTCCGCCCTGCTGCGGTGTCGGATGTCCGCCCACTTTCAGCGATGGTGGCGCTTTCGGTGGCGCAGCGGCGCCTCCATGGGCGGTCAACACGACTGAAACCTCTGAAACACCATCCAACCGCCGCACAGACGCCTCTGCCGCAGCCCGGATCGGCTCCATCATCTGAGCAATCTCGGGGCTTGGCGCTTCGATCACAAAGCGCACCGCACCGCCTTCAACGTTAAGCGCGCGCACCATGTCGCGCGACACCAAATCACCGCCGTCAGGCAGTGAGATCAATTTCAATGTGTCAAGTATCTGCTCGCGCGTCAGGGCCATGTCTTTGTCTCTTTTTAACGTTCTGTTGCTCTACTTACCCTGAAGCCCCCGCCAGACAACCCCGCATTAACCTTTTGCTGAAGCTCTAAGCGCTTTGCTCAAAATGTTACCGCAAACTTATGCATTTGCTGCATAGCAGCATTGCCAAAGAATCTATTGTGCAATCGCAGCATAAGCCTATCTTTAACTCAACGAACAACAGCGGGACGACACGACGCCGTCTCGACCATCCAAGGACCAAGCACATGAGTGCATTAGATATTTTTGCCCGCAACACCAAACGTGGTGGATTTTTTGCCAACATCTCTTTGGCCATGCAGCAATACCGGACATACCGTCAGACGCTCGACGAACTGGAAGCTCTGTCGGATCGCGAACTTCTGGACCTGAACCTTTCGCGTCACCAGATTCGCTCAATCGCATACCGCGCTGCCTACGAAGGCTAAGCGGAACGAAATCGGACGGCCACTCCTCCTCCCTTGTGGTCTTCTGACAAATAGCGGCGGCACCTACCTCCTCCCAGGTGTCGCCGCTATTTGTCAGAAGACCAGCGGCTTAGAGCGAAAATTTTAAACTCTAAAACGGAGCCTCTACTTCGCCCATACCGACATAGACTGTCTTACGCTCGGTATAATGCTCGATCGCCGATTTCGAGTTTTCCCGCCCGACTCCCGAGAACTTTGTGCCTCCAAACGGCATCTCAACCGGTGCCGCGTTGTAGTGGTTGATATAACAAGTCCCGGCCTCAAAGCCCTTAACTACCCGATGCGCCCGCGTCAGATCCGCGGTGAAGACACCGGCCGCCAAACCGAACTCTGTGGCATTGGCACGCGCAAGAACCTCTTCTTCCGTGTCAAAGTCCAAAACGGACATTACCGGGCCGAAAATCTCTTCCCGTGCGATTGTCATATCGTCCGTTACACCAGTGAAAACAGTAGGTTCCACGAACCATCCGGTCCGGTTTGATCGTCGACCGCCGTGGGCCAGAACCGCCCCCTCTGCGACGCCCTTTTCAATGTATCCAAGGACAATCTGCATCTGAGCTTCGCTCACAAGAGGCCCGAAATTCACGGCCTCATCCATTGGGTCGCCCATCACAACACCCTTGGAAAGCCGATCCACCAAACGCGCAACAAAATCTTCTCTTACCGAGCGTTCAACAAAAACCCGCGTTCCGTTCGAGCAAACCTGCCCAGACGAATAGAAGTTACCCAAAATAGCTCCCGACACAGCCGCATCAAGGTCGGCATCGTCAAAAACAACCATCGGAGATTTACCACCCAGCTCCATAGTAACATGGCGCATTCCTTGGGCCGCCGTCGCATAGACTTTTTTGCCGGTGGGCACTGAACCCGTTAGCGAAACTTTGTCGACACGCTCATCTGTGATTAGTTTGGCACCAACGGCTCCGCGCCCCTGAACCACGTTAAATACCCCATCCGGAAGCCCGGACTCAGACAGTATCTCGGCGACGCGCAGCGCAGAAAGCGGTGTAGTTTCAGAGGGTTTGAACACCATTGTATTGCCGCATGTCAAAGCCGGCGCAGCTTTCCAACAAGCAATCTGGGTAGGATAATTCCATGCTCCAATGCCGACACAAACACCCAATGCCTCGCGAATTGTATAGGCCCAATCACCACCTGGCAGTGGAATTTGCTCGCCGGTAATTGTGCCTGCAAGACCGCCAAAATACTCCAATGCATCGGCACCGCTGGTGGCATCCGCCACTAGGGTTTCCTGCAATGGCTTTCCTGTATCCAGCGTTTCAAGCTCAGACAGACTTTGGTTTTCGTCGCGCATCATATCGGCAGCGCGGCGCAGAATACGTCCACGCTCTGTACCGCTCAGAGCCGCCCACTCAGGCTGGGCCCGCCGTGCAGCAGCAAGTGCCTGCTCAACGACGGCATCCGTGCCTTCGTGCAGCTTTGCGACGACTTCGCCCGTCGCCGCATAGATGCATTCAATCTCGGCTCCACCGTCATCTTCAACGTATTTTCCATCAACGAAATGGCTGGCTTTGGGTTGGGCCCGCATTGGCAACTCTCCGGTTAAATTTCCGAACAATCCCGATCACGTTTTTCTTCAGCGATCAAGTCGCAGAATTGGCAGTTTGGGCCGATGTTATCGCAATCATTTGATAAATGTCGTCAGCAGTTGCTCCGCGCGACAAATCGTTCGCGGGACGCTTCAATCCTTGCAGTATAGGGCCAAGCGCGACCGCACCTCCCAATCTCTGTGCAATCTTGTATCCGATATTTCCGGCGCTAAGGCTTGGGAACACCAATACATTTGCCGCCCCTGCAATTGAAGACTCCGGTGCCTTCTTGCTGGCAACATCCGGAACGAGCGCAGCGTCGAACTGTAGTTCGCCGTCAACAACCAGGTCCGGGGCCCGCTCAGCCAAGATATCCATGGCATCCTGAATGCGCTCCAACGACTCATGGGCACGCACTGGAACCGAGCCCTTTGTCGAAAAAGACAACATCGCGACCTTTGGCTCCAGTCCGGTCAATGCCGTCAAAGATTCCGACGACGCGATCGCAATGCTTGCCAATTCCTCTGCCGTTGGTTGCAAAATCAATCCGCAGTCAGAAAACACAACTGGGCGATCAAACGGCGATTTCAGCAGCATCAGGAAATAGCTCGAAACCACGTCCACGCCCTTGGCCCGACCGATGATTTGCAACGCCGTACGCACGACGTCCGCCGTCGTCGCAACTGCACCACCAAGCGTTCCGTCGGCATCACCCTGCCGAACCATCATGGCCGCAAATCCCAGAGGATTCTGCACGTTCGCTAACGCGGCATCTTCCGACATGCCTTTGTGTTGTCGAAGCTGGAAATAGGCTTCGGCATATCCATCGGTCTTGTCGGAAGTCATTGGATCAGCGACGTAAATTCCATCGACACCACCCAGATCGCCGATGATGTCTGGCCGCCCAACCAAGGTGATCCGGGCAATTCCTTCGGCTCTGGCCCGCAGGCCAGCCTCGACTACGCGTGGGTCTTCGCCTTCGGACAAAACGACATGCGCATTGGCACCCCGTGCTTTATTCAGAATATCTTCAATCATCTGCAAAGTGTTGTTCGCCCAAAAGAAAAAGGCCAGCGAAAAGCACGCTGACCTTTAAAATCTTGCTAGACAAATCAGCCGCGCATGTCAGCACCATCAACGCCAGCAACGGCCACTGGGGCTTTCATTGCATCCCGACGGAATGGCTCGCCCAGTTCCTGATTGATCATAGCTTCAATCAGTGTCGTCTTGCCGTGGTTCATCTGATCGTCAATCGCCTTACGCAGCGCTTCGGTCAGTTCTTCCATGGTCCGGGCGACAACACCCTGCAAACCACAAGCCGTTGCAATCCCAGCATAAGACACGCCCTCGTCCAGCTCGGTGCCAACAAAGTTGTCCTGATACCAAAGCGTCGTATTCCGCTTCTCGGCACCCCACTGATAGTTACGGAAAACGATCTGCGTGATTGGCGGCCATTCTCCCCGACCAATCGCTGTCAGCTCGTTCACCGCAATCCCGAAGGCACCATCGCCCGAGAACCCGACAACCGGCACATTGGGCTGCCCAATCTTTGCGCCAACAATCGACGGAAGCCCGTATCCACAGGGCCCAAACAGGCCCGGAGCAAGATACTTCCGCCCCTCTTCAAACGTCGGATAAGCGTTACCGATGGCACAGTTGTTGCCGATATCCGATGAGATAATCGCATCTTTCGGCAGACCTGCCTGAATAGCGCGCCATGCCATCCGCGGGCTCATCCAATCCGGCTTTGCGTCACGCGCACGTTGATTCCAGCTCGTGCCCGGATCATCGTCTTCGTGATCCATCGACGACAATTGCTGCGCCCAGGAAGTCTTCGACTTTGATATGAGCTCTTTGCGCTCAGTCCGACCCTCGTCACCCGCATCGTCAGACAGTTTCGACAATATGCCGTCCGCAACTTTTTTCGCGTCACCAACAATGCCCACGGATACAGTTTTTGTTAGACCAATACGGTCAGGGTTAAGGTCGACTTGAATGATCTTGGCGTCGCGCGGCCAGTAATCGATGCCATAGCCAGGCAAAGTCGAGAACGGGTTTAGGCGCGTGCCCAGTGCAAGAATGACATCTGCTTTGGAAATCAGCTCCATACCAGCCTTCGAACCGTTATAGCCCAAAGGTCCGGCAAACAGCGGATGTGAACCCGGGAATGCGTCGTTGTGCTGATAGCCAACACAAACCGGTGCATCCAAACGCTCTGCCAAGGCGGCAGAAGACGGAATCGCACCAGCAAGGACAACGCCAGCGCCATTCAGGATGACGGGGAATTTGGCGCTCGACAGTAGGTCGGCGGCAGCAGCAATGGCATCATCACCACCCGATGGACGTTCAAATTCAACAATTGCCGGCAGATCGACGTCGATAACCTGCGTCCAGTAATCACGCGGGATGTTAATTTGCGCAGGCGCACTTGCGCGTTTGGCCTGAAGAATAACGCGGTTCAGAACTTCGGGAATACGGCTCGGGTCACGAACTTCTTCCTGATAGGCCACCATGTCCTCGAACAATTTCATCTGCTCGACTTCCTGGAAGCCGCCCTGACCCATGGTCTTGTTCGCAGCCTGCGGTGTGACCAAAAGCAATGGCGTGTGGTTCCAATACGCGGTCTTAACCGGTGTCACAAAATTGGTGATACCAGGACCATTCTGCGCGATCATCATCGACATCTCGCCGCTGACACGGGTGTAGCCGTCTGCCATGAAGCCAGCCGAGCCTTCGTGCGCACAATCCCAGAAGTTAATTCCTGCCGTTGGGAACAAATCCGAAATTGGCATCATTGCAGAACCGATGATGCCGAACGCATCTTTAATTCCGTGGCGCTGAAGCACTTTTACAAAGGCTTCCTCAGTGGTCATTTTCATGGGTACATCCCTCCGTTGGGTTCCGGGTCTATCTAGGTTCCCGCCGCGCGGTTCACTAGGTCCAGTTGGATTTCCACTTTATAACCAGTAGGCAAATCCTGGGTCGTTTGGTGAAGTCAGCTTGAAATCCAGATCAATACACGACTACATTACATCACTCGCCACGAATTGCCTTTGCGACAAGAGCGATTCCCTCGGGTATTCTCTCCGATGGAATTGACGAATACGCCAATCTATAAAAGTTGCGCGGGGGATTTTCGCCAGGAAAGAATGATGTTCCACTTTCGATTAACACGCCTTGTTCTGCCAGCGTGTGGGCCAGTTCGCGGGAATCGACTTCTTCCGGTGCTCGCATCCAGAAACTTGATCCGCCCTCGCCGCCGCCCGCGATTTCAAGCTCGTTTTCACGGATTGCCATCTCCATAACCGCACGCCGGTCTTTAAAGGCTTTGGCCGTGCGCCGGATCAACGCATCATAATGCCCAAACGACAGAAAATAGGCAGCCGTCCTTTGAACATGTCCCGGCGGATGGCGAAGTATTGTCGCCCGCAAGGCGCGCGCCTCTCGAATGAAGGGAGCAGAACCCACAAGATATCCGAGCCGCAAACCCGGAAACAAGGATTTGGAGAATGAGCCGATGTGAATGACCCTTCCCTCTCGATCCAACGACTTCAGCGCGGGCGATGGAGGCTCAAGAAACGACATCTCAAATTCGTAATCGTCTTCAACGACCAGAAAATTATCGCGGCTGGCCCGTTCTAAAAGCGCTTGGCGGCGGGCAACCGGCATGGTGACAGAGGTGGGGCAATGGTGGCTGGGCGTCGCAAAGACAACGTCCGCCTCTGTTGGCACGTGATCTACCAAAAGCCCCTCATCATCGACAGGCAACGACACAACATTGCATCGTGTTTGTTGAAGGATGTCACGCAAGCCCGGGTAGCAAGGGGCTTCAACAACCGCCATGCGCCGCTGAGTTAGTAAGATCTGTGCCGCAAGCCAAAGTGCATTCTGAGCCCCCAACGTGACCAATATCTGATCCGGAGTCGCGAGTATTCCGCGCCGGGGTAATGAGTGACGAGCAATAAATTCGACCAGCTTCGGGTCGTCCCGCTCGAAGTAGTCTCCTGTCATCGCGGCAAAGTCACGTTGCCCCAAAGCCTGCAAAGCGCAGAGTCTCCAGTTTCGATGATCGAAAAGAGACGCGTCCGCTTGCCCATAAATGAACGGGTAACGAAATCGCCGCCAATCGCCAGGTTTTTCTAACTTTGGCCCCTGACTCCAACGGGTGCCAATCATACGAGGCCAATCGACCGCGTCATCACGACTTGCCGGCTCGGTCGGCATACGAGGCCGCGGCGCTGTGTCAGAAATGAAGTAACCGGATCGCCCTTTAGAAGCCAGATAGTCGTCGGCAAGCAATTCCGAATACGCAAGTGTGACTGTAATGCGACTGACACCAAGATGCTTGGCTAGACGGCGAGACGACGGCAATCGTTCGCCAGGGCGAAATCGCCCTGACAAGACACCTTCGGCCACCATGGTTTGAATCTGCTTTTGCAGAGTTCCCTCGTGGCCGGGATCAAGATAAAAAGTTTCTTCAGAGATCGCCATGACGCTTCTGGCCTTATAGTAGCATCACTATATAGCCAGATTCGAGCAGGATAGACCAGCCCTGATGCCAAGCGCACCAAAATGCAGGAGCCGCGCATTTTGCGCGCGGCCCCGAAATCGGCGATCAGAGTCGTTGGACGATCTCCGATCAGTTGAAGATGTTGGTCAACGCCCGATCGACCGCGCCGGTGATCTCGTCGATGTCATCTGCCGTCGAAATCAGTGCTGGGCTAAAGCACAATGTGTTGTTGAAACCTGGCAGTGACCGATTGGTCGCTCCAATCACTACACCTTGCCCCATACAATCAGCGACAACCGCTGCGACCTTCTTTTCGTCAGCAGGTTCCTTCGTCGCTCGATCTGCAACCAGTTCAGCACCGCAGAACAATCCTTTGCCCCGCACTTCGCCGATCACCCGATGCTTTTCCTGCAACGCCAGCAAATTGTCGATCAACCGGGCACCCATTGCCGTCGTGTTATCCAACAGCTCTTCTTCCTCGATGATCGCCATATTCTCCAGCGCCGCCGCCGGACCCGCCGTGCAGCCGCCAAAAGTCGAGATATCGCGAAAGAAGTTCATTGGATCACTCGCGTCCGATTTGAACATTTCGAAGATCTCTTCCGTCGTCACCATACAAGCAATCGCGGCATAGCCAGAGGCGACGCCCTTCGCCATGGTCACGAAGTCCGGCTTCACGCCGTAATGCTGATAGCCAAACCATGTGCCTGTTCGGCCTACCCCGCATACCACTTCATCGATGTGCAGCAGAATGTCGTATTTCTTGCAGATCTCCTGAACGCGCGGCCAATAACCCTCCGGAGGCACAATAACGCCGCCGCCAGCGGTCACCGGCTCCAGGCAAAGAGCCCCAACCGTATCCGGCCCCTCGCGCAAAATGACTTCTTCGATGGCGTCGGCGGCCCGCTCGCCATAGTTCTCGGTGTCCCATTGGGCGCGGTATTCCAGACAATGCGGCACTTCGACAAAGCCAGGCGTATATGGACCATACTGCGCATTCCGCTCGGGCTGGCCACCCGCCGACATGGTCGTGATTGTCGAACCGTGATAGTCGCGCTCACGGAACAATATCTTGTGCTTTTTGCCGCCATAGCGCTTGTGCGCAATCTGGCGCACCATCTTGAAGGCTTTCTCGTTCGCCTCAGAGCCAGAGTTCGTATAGTAAACCCGGCTCATCCCCGGCATCTTCGAGATCAGCTTTTCGGCAAACTTCGAGCCTGGGATAGAGCCCGCAGAATTTGCAAAATACGGCATCTGGATCAACTGATCCCGCACGGCGTTAGCAATCCGCTCGCGGCCATAACCTACATTCACAGTCCAGACCCCTCCAGACACCGCGTCCAGATGTTCTTTGCCCGTCGCATCCCAAACCCGCATCCCACGGCCTTCGACCATGATCCGCGGATCATTCGTCTCGAACGGCTTGTGCTGAATCAGATGATGCCAAAGATGTTCGCGGTCCGCTTGTATTACAGCGGAAAGATCGTTCTGAGCGTGGGTAACAGACATGGGCTTAGCCTCCTCTAACCACTGTAATCTGACCGAGGCACGATACGGCGAATAGGGCCAGAATGTCTTGCAATTTAGAGCCAGAACTGGCGCACACTGGGCGCCGAACAAGTTTGTTGCGCAGCGACAGTCTGCCGTGAAATTTCCAGAAACACAATTTCCGCTCGAAGCTCCAACCGGCAACTCATAGAGTTAATCGCATGACACAGGACAGACCAGTGTTGGGCATACTTTTAATGCTGGGGTTTTGCGTCCTTGCACCGATGGGCGATTCGATCGCCAAACTCCTTGGGCAAAGGTTGGACGTCGGCATTCTGGTTACAGTTCGTTTTGCTGTTCAACTAATTATTCTGACACCAATTGTACTCTACACCAGCCAATCTTTCGTTTTGCACGGTCGTCTGTTGCGGCTGACGACAATTCGCACCTTCTTGCACATCGTGGGTATTGGCTTGATGTTTCTTTCACTGAAGTTTCTGCCCTTGGCAGATGCGGTGGCCATTGCCTTTGTAATGCCTTTTATCATGCTACTGCTGGGACATTTCGTATTAGGCGAGGAAGTTGGGCACCGTCGCATCATTGCTTGTTGCGTCGGGTTCATCGGGACACTTTTTGTCATCCAACCCAGCTTTGCCGAAGTGGGTTGGCCTGCACTTCTACCACTTGGGGTTGCGGTCGATTTCGCACTGTTTATTCTTGTCACTCGACAGATCGCAAAAGAAATTGATCCGATTACTCTTCAGGCAACTTCAGGAGCCTTAGCGACGGTCATTCTTGTCCCCTTAATCATAGTCGCAAGTTCACTTCAGATTTCAGGCCTGCAATTTCAAATGCCGCAAAATTCAGATTGGCTGCTTTTGATGGCGTTAGGTACCTTAGGAACCGGCGCACACTTAGTTATGACCTGGTCTCTCAGATTTGCACCGGCCTCAACGTTGGCACCTATTCAATACTTAGAGATTCCGGTCGCAGCGTTTTTTGGATGGCTGGTGTTCCGCGATTTCCCCAATGGCCTCGCACTGATGGGAATAGCCATAACGATCGGAGCGGGCGTCTACATCCTGTTGCGTGAAAACGCGGTCAGTCGCAAAGGCTCGCAACAACCGCAGCAAGCGCCGCCCGCGGCAGAATAGCAAGCATTCCAGGACTATCGAACTCCAAAACGACAGGTCCGGTTACACGGTTCGATGTGCCGACCCGACCATCGGGCGCGAACGCCAAACCAGCGACAGGCCACTCCAAACCTTCCGAAGTCCCCGAGACGTGGCCCATCGGAAAAAGCGACATCCGCATCCCGATGGGCAATTCCAACGAGATCTTGTGGGGAACCGAGACTATGACATCTGTGTTATCGAAAATGATAGCAATCGGCCCGACACCACGCACCAAAACGGAAAGCGCCGCCAGGGTGTGGTCAATCTGCCCAGACGTGAACCCCGTGGCCAAAACAAACGGTGCCTGGATGCGCTCCAGACACTTCTCGAAATCTGTGCTTTCCTGTTCGGCGACATGGATGAATTTGGCATCTGGCAACTGACTGCGCACTCGGGCCGAAACCGAATCGAAATCACCGATAACTGCCAGCGGCTCGAAACCAGCTAAGATCGCATGATCAGCGCCACCATCTGCCGCAACCAGAAAAGGAGCAATTTTCAACGATTCTTCAATACTTTCGGCGCTAGGGTCACCCCCGCCAACCAGCGTAACGCCACCTTGATACTGCACCGTCTCGTCAATCATGCCTGTTTATCCTAAACTTTCCCGGCCCGACCGCCACAATTCTGACCCGAAAATATCCCGTCAATTTCTCACCAACGTTCCTATTTCTGTCTTTTGCCTTGGTAAACAAAGAGTTGCTGAAACAGGGGAGAAAGCGACCCAATCATGACTGGTTCGAACAAAATTCTTACGGTGTCCTATGGCACTTTCAGCTGCACGCTGGAAGGATTTGACGATCCGTTTGGCACCATGCGCGGGATCGCCGAGTATTTCCGCGACCTGGCAGCCGACGACCGTTACTTTGGCGCCGAGCCACCGACACCCGATGTGGAGATGTTGCAGAACATCGCTCAAAAGGCAGTCCAGCGCCGCGTTGAGGCTCGGATTGGAGATGCTGGCGTGTCGCTTCAACAAGTTGAAGACGCAGCCGAGGCAGAGCCCGCTCAAGACGAAATCAAAGAATCGCCGTCCGCTTCCATGGCCACTGCCGAGGAACCAGCCGTCGTTCCATCGCCAAAGCCCCGCAATACGTCACGCAATCCGGTCAAATTGGATTCTGGGCCACTGACATTCGACGACGATTTTCTGATGGCGGACGAGCCCGAAGATGTGCTGACCATCGATGCAGCTGCTGAACCTGTTGCCAGCGACGCCCCGGTTGAAAGCGTTGCCGAAAAATTGCGCCGCATACGAGCGGTCGTCTCGCGCAGCATTGAACCAGAGGAACAAGACCCGTCTTTTAGTGACGCGCCAGCATCGGGCAACGCCGCCGATGCAGATATGGGCGCGCCAAATCCACGTAGCCGGGCGCTCAGCGAAACCATAGCTGCAATCACGGCAGATCTTGCCGACGATGAAGATGCCCAGAATCAATCAGGTCCGATCTCCGAAGCAGACTCGTCTGCCGAAATTGACGACAGCGACGACAGCGAAGATCTTGAGGACCCTGACTCGAGCACAGCGCCTAACGACAATGCTACACTTGACAATGTCCTCAACATTGTCGCCGGAGAATCTGGCGAGAACACCGATGATCACCAGGAAGATGTGGCTGCGTTTTTTGAGAGCAGCGACCCGGAACAAGATGACTTTGGCGCCGAAGATCAGCCTGAAGAAGACTTACCAACCGAATTACACAGTGACGTGGATACATCACGCCTGGACGCTGCGAATGAAGAGCCGGAAGACCTGGCAGATCCCGAAGAAGGCCTGCCAACACGTGCGCGCCGCGTCACAAGTCAACTTCAACCTATTGCAGAAGAAGGAGAGGATGTTGGTCGTCTACTTCAGGAAACCGACAATCAACTCAAAAATGACGAAGGTATTCGACGTCGCCGCCTGATTTCACAAATGCGCGCCGCTGTAGCTGCCAAGAAAGCCGAGCGTATCTTTGCTGATGAACTGTCGCCGGAAGACCAGGACAAGCAGGATCAGCAATCTTATCGCGCTGACCTGAACAAAGCTATTTCGCGGCAACCCGTTCAATCTCAGTCCGCACCAAAAACCAAGCGCCCTCCACCCTTGGTCTTAATCTCATCGCAGCGTGTCGACTCCAAACCTGCGAACGACGATGAAATACATCCAAAACGTGTCGAAAAACCCGAAGTTGATGCAGCCAAGGCAGCCAACTTTAAGGATTTTGCGTCGAAGATGGGTGCTGTCGAACTGCCTGACTTATTAGAAGCCGCTGCTGCATACACGGCCTTTGTCGAGGGTCAGCCGCATTTCTCGCGCCCGGAAATTATGAAACGTGTTGCTCGCGTCGATCCGGCGCTTCAGGTCAGCCGAGAAGCGGGTTTGCGCTCGTTCGGTCAACTTTTACGCCAGGGCAAAATTCAAAAACTTCAGCGCGGGCAATTCACCATCGACGAGAATACGCGCTTCAATCCTGCACAGCGCATCGCCGGCGAGTGATCGCGCACGACCTAAGTCAGCTCTGAAAACTCTTGCGACATTTCCTGAACGGATGTCGCGATAAGATTGCGAATCCACATCGAGATAGGCGATCTGTCCGCGCCTGCCGTCCAGTACATTTTGATTTCTGTCTTTGCCAAAACCGGACAAGGACGCACCGCAATCGACTGTGGAAACTGACGCGCAATCCAAGATGGAACGGTCGAAATCATGTCACTGCCCTGCAAAAGGTGCGGAATGTCCGCAGGATCGCCAGTAGTGAACGCAACCTTCACATCCAAGCCCTGCTCTTTCAATTTCTTAAGATAAAGCGGTTGCCATGAGGGCCCATAGTTAACGACTAAGTGCCGCGCATTTGCGTATTCTTTCAGGCCAAATTCTTGTGTTGCAAGATCATTCTGACCGTTGATGGCGCAAGCATACTGGTCCGTCAGTAGGTTCTGGCGATACACTCCGCTGTCGTCGATCTCGATCGGCGTCAGGGCAATATCGATCCGTCCTTTCAACAATTCATCTCGCGCCGAAGCAAAACCAGACACCAATTTAATATGCAAATCAGGCGCAGCACCCGCAATTTTTCTCGCAACCCTAGGCATTATTGCTGCTCGGCTCAGAAACGTTGCCATAATGGTAAAACTGCCTGTCATGGCGGACGGATCAAAACTCTGCGGTTCCGCAACTCTTTCTGCTTCAGTCCAGATGTGATCGATATCTGCCATCATCGCACTGCACCGCGACGTCGGCACAATAGCCGAGCCCTGACGGACGAATAGCCTGTCGTCGAAGGCACGTCTTAGCCGCTCAATCGTGTAACTGATCGTCGACTGATTGACGCCTAGTTCTTGAGCTGCCGCCGAAAACGAGTTCAAACGGTAAACCGTGCGAAGTGTTCTTAGTGCCGCAAAATCAAGATTGAGAAAATCAGCGCCCAACATTCTCAAACCTCGCAATCTTCGTTATCGATTAATTCGATAAAATATATCTACTCTATCGTATTTATCAATAAGACTATGCGTCATACAATTTAGCGAAAGAAAACTTCAACAGGGACGACACCCATGGACACAGCAACCGAACCAGCCAGATCAAACTTGCTGAAGCTCCTGGATTGGGCAAAGTGGAGGTACCTGCTCGATAACCATTGCAGTCATAGCAATAATTCAACACGCGACCGCAATAATCAATTTCTATCAGACAAATCCAAACTGGAAGCTGCCGCCAAGACCGGTTTCTTTATCGACACTCAGGGCACCAAAATTCCGATCCCCGGACCGGTCAGATCTGCCCTAAAGTGCCAAGTGCATGGTCTTTGACTCCGGTCAGACTCCGGTTGCGACTATTGCATCAGCCAAGACAGGCACGGTTGCCTCGTTTAGCCCGGCGATGTTCATACGGCTGTCGCCAATCATATAAATCCCGAATTTCTCACGCATTTCAACAACCTGCTCTGCCGAAGCTCCAAGACGCGAGAACATCCCACGGTGGTCGGCAATAAAATCGAAACGGTCTGAGTTTGTGCGCTGACGCAGCGTTTCTGCCAAATGCGTGCGCAGTTTCAACATGCCTTCGCGCACGTCTTCCAACTCGGCCTGCCAATCGGCACGCAGTGCGGGATCATCCAGAATGGTCTGCACAACACGAGCACCGTGGTCCGGAGGAAAGGAATAGTTCTGCCGATTGAGGAACGCCAAAGTGGCTTGCGAGGACATCTTCGAAGACGCATCCGGCGCAATTGCCATCAACAGCCCGGTACGTTCGCGGTAAACACCAAAATTCTTGGAACAACTGGCCGCGATTATGACCTCCGGCAATCTCGACACGACCAGACGCATACCATAGGCGTCCCGTTCCAAGCCGTCGCCAAATCCCTGATAGGCAATATCGATGAACGGAACAGCACCGGTTTGTTCAAGCAACGCGACAACCGCCTGCCACTGAACAGGGGTCAGGTTTGCGCCGGTCGGGTTGTGACAACACCCATGCAGCAGCACCAAATCACCGGATTTCACCGACTTCAGGTCTTCCATCATGCCGTCGAAATCAACGCCACGGCTGTCGTTATCAAAATACCGATACTCACGCATCGGAACGCCCAGATATTTGACAATGGATGGATGGTTTGGCCAGGTGGGGTTGGACAGCCAGATCGAGGATGCCTTGTCGGCGTATTGCATCAACTCAAGCCCCTGTCGCACCGCACCCGTGCCGCCCGGCGTAGCCACAGCAGCAATACGGTCGCGATCAACGCTGTCGCCAAGGATTAGGTCTTGCATCGCCGACGCAAACGCCGGGTCGCCGGCAAGTCCGGTGTAGGCTTTAGTTTCCTGCGTTTCGACCAATCGACGCTCAGCAGCCTTTACGGCCCGCATGACAGGCGTCACGCCTTCGGCGTTCTTGTAAACGCCAACTCCCAGATCGACCTTGTTTTCACGCGGGTCCTCGCGAAACATTTGCATCAAAGCAAGGATTTTGTCAGCGGGTTGCGGCTTAAGGTTGGTCAGCATCGAAGTGTCCTTAGGATGGAATGCGCGACAGATCGCGGTCGCGTGTCAGCATACGGCTTTTTTCTTCACGACGCACGGGCGTAAAACCCACCTTTTGATACATCGCCAATGCACGCGGATGATCCAGTGTGCACGTATTCAAAGTCATCTTCTGAGTGCCCTCGCGATCCCAGGCGGTCAGCACGGCGGTTCGCAACAGCCAACTTCCCAGCCCACGGCCAATTGCCTCGGGAACCATGCCAAAATAGGCCAGATCGCTCACTCCGTCGCTTTTGTCTTCCAGCATGAAGAACCCGTGCGGCCAACCATTGCCGGTCAATGTCCACAAATTCATCGCACCTTGGTGAAGCCATTCCTGTAGCTGTTTATGCTCCCAGTTGTGAATGTCTTCCCACGCCAAATCACGCCCCACTGCATCATAAAGAGAAAGAAAATACCAAACCGGCGGATCATCAGCTTTCAACAGGGACACCTGAGCGCCTGCGGGCAAATGCGGCCAATCCCAATCAGGGCGTTCGTCCATCTCAAGATAAGTGATTGTATAGGAAATTTCGGTGCCCGCCGTCTGTAGTGTCATCCGGTTTCTACCTTCAGATCGTCATACATACCCCATTCCGACCAAGACCCATCATAAAGCGAGTGCTGCCGATGCCCCATTCGCTCCAGAGCCAAACTCAAAATTGCCGCCGTCACACCTGACCCGCAGGACGTAATTGCGGGCTTGCTCAGATCAACGCCAGCCGCCTGGAATACAACGCGGGTTTCTTCGGGCGTCTTCAATGTGCCGTCGGGTTTTAGCAAATCCTTGAAAAATACATTCTTCGAACCCGGTATCCGGCCCGACCGCAAACCCGGACGAGGCTCGGGGGCTTCACCGCGGAACCGTCCTGGGGCACGGGCATCAATGATCTCGTGGTCACCCAATTTCGATGCCGAAGCCACCTGCGTAACATCGCGCACCAAATGGTTCTGCTTGGCGACAGTGATGTGACGATCCCGCATGACGGGTGGCATGTCTTGGGTTTCTCGACCCTCAGCCACCCATTTGGGGAAACCACCATCCAATACCGCGATATCGGTCTTTCCAAACAACCGAAACAACCACCAAACGCGCGCGGCAGAAAACAAACCATCGCCGTCATAGACAACGACCTGATGTCCATCACCAACGCCCATCGCCCGCATCCGGCTGATGAATTTCTCCGGCGGAGGCACCATATGAGGCATCTCGGACCGCAGATCGCAAATTTCATCGATATCGAAAAACCGCGCTCCCGGAATGTGCGCAGCCTCATAGTCAACCTTGGGATCCCGCTCGTCGCCAGGCAGGTACCAGGAGGCGTCAAAAATACGCAAATCCGGATCTTTCAGATGGCTTGCCAGCCAATCTGTCGAGACAAGGGTTTTCGGATCATCGGTCATAGGGACCCCCAGCGTTGCTCGAAATATCTGCTACGCTCACAACCCAGCGATAGCAAGTTGTCAGGGGGTTATTTCTTTATGCGACGCTCGGCGACTAGCCGTTTTCCCGCAGCACCGCTCCTGCCAGATAAAGCGATCCACAGATCAAAACCCGGGCCGACGGGTCGGCCTTTATGATCTCATCCAACGCTTCTTCAACTGAACCGGCAATTTTTGCGTCTATACCCACGCTTGCCGCCGCCTCTGCTGTTTCCTCAGGCGGCAACGTCGCGCTTTCACCGGGAATGGCCACCGCATGAAGTGATTGCGCCTGAGACGCCAATGGCTCCAGATATCCCGACACATCTTTCGTTGAAAGCATCCCGCAGATCATATGCGTCGTTCGCTTAGGCATTCCGGCCAGTGTTTCCGCCAAAGCGTGGCCTGCTGCCGGATTGTGTCCACCGTCCAGCCAAAGCTCAGCTTCGGGTGCGCTCTCTATCAATGGGCCGTGGCGCAATCGCTGCATGCGCGCAGGCCAGAACGCCTTTGTCACCGCCCCTTCGCAGGCGTCTTCGCCGAACCCCAAATGCCTCAATGCTGCAACTGCCATGCCGGCATTCGCTAATTGATGCGGTCCACGTAAGTTCGGCAAGGGCAGGTCGACGAGACCGCCTTCGTCTTGAAAAACCATCCGACCGCGCTCTTCCCAAACGTGCCACTGTTGGCCATGAGCGATCAGTGGCGCGTCAAATTTCCGGGCTTCGGCCTCGATTACATCCATGGCCTCTTCATGCTGCGGTCCGACAACAACGGGCACACCGCGCTTGATGATACCGGCCTTTTGGTAAGTGATCTCTGGGATCGTTTCGCCAAGAAACTGCTGATGGTCCAAATCGACTTTGGTTATGATCGTCAGCTCGGGCTTATCAAGAACATTCGTGGCATCGTGTCGTCCCCCAAGACCGACCTCAAGCAATGTCCAGTCTGCCTCTTCTCTTGCAAACGCCAGAAACGCAGCAACGGTGGTGATCTCGAAATAAGTAATCGAACCACCACCATTGGAGTGATAAACTTCGTCCAGATGATCCGACAGCCGCCCTTCGCTTATGATCTCTCCGGCCACGCGAATGCGCTCATGAAACCGTGCCAGATGCGGCGAAGTGTAAGCGTGCACTTTATTGCCGGACGCTTCCAAGCCTGCACGGATCATGGCTTGGGTTGATCCCTTCCCGTTCGTCCCAGCAACATGGATAACGGGCGGAACGTTTAAATGCGGATCGCCAACAGCCGAAAGACACCGCCACATGCGATCCAGTGTCAGATCAATGATCTTTGGGTGTAGCGCCATCATTCGTTCAAGGATGGCGTCAGACCGTTGGTGCGTCATTAACCAGAGTTCCTAAAGAAAACCTGCCAGCGTCATCAAAGCGAAATGGCAAAACGTCAAGGCAAATTGGCGAAGCAAACTCGCCGAAAACCGTCAGGCGTCCGACTTTTCCGGGTTTTCTGCCACGGCTTCCGCCGCTTCGTCCGATTTCGCGACCGCTTCGGGTGATGGCAAATCGGCCAAAACAGCCGGCGTTTGCCCCGTCAACATGCGAATGATTGTCACAAGCTCATGCTTGATTTCGTTGCGGGGCGTCACGCGGTCCAGCATTCCGTGATCCAGCAGATACTCAGCCCGCTGGAACCCATCAGGCAGTTTTTCACGGATTGTCTGTTCAATCACCCGGGGACCGGCAAAGCAGATCAGCGCATTCGGCTCAGAGATATGGACATCTCCCAGCATCGCATAAGACGCAGTAACGCCACCGGTGGTGGGATGCGTTAGAACAACGACATAGGGCAGACCTGCGTCGCGCACCATTTCAACGGCAACGGTTGTACGCGGCATTTGCATCAGGCTTAGAATGCCCTCTTGCATCCTTGCGCCGCCGGCCGCGGAAAACAGCACCAATGGACGCTTCAGTTCAACGGCACGCTCCGCCGCGGCAATAATTGCGTTGCCGACATACATGCCCATGGATCCACCCATGAAGCTAAAGTCCTGACCGGCAGCAATAATCGGTGTTCGCCCGATCTCGCCTTCCGCAACCAACATGGCTTCTTTTTCGCCGCGCGTGCGCTGGGCAGTCCTTAGACGGTCCGGATACTTCTTCTGATCACGAAAATGCAACGGGTCGGCAACTGGTTCCGGCACATCGACTTCAACGAAGATTCCATTATCAAACAGCGCATGAAACCGATCCCGCGGTGTGATTGCCATATGATGATCGCAGTTGGTGCAAACGTTCAGATTTTCAGCCAACTCGCGATGAAATAGCATGGTCCCGCACTCGGGACACTTGGTCCACAAGTTCTCGGGAACTTCTCGACGCGAGAAGAGCGAGTTGATTTTTGGTCGAACGTAGTTGGAAATCCAGTTCATGCGCCTGCCCGTCGCCGTAAAACGTTAACCCCAGATAATTGCCGCGCGCGTCGAATGCAATCACAGGTTCACACCTGAATGACCCGCCGGATCATCCACCAGACTAAAATTGTCGCCAATAGTTGAATGAATACCGTGGGAACCAGAAGCGTCATGTCGTCCAATGCAGCCTCGCTACGCCAAAGCCCAAGGCCACTGGGCCCGGCGGCGGGCGCAATGATCAGCAAGCCACTGACGTTATTTATCATGTGAAATCCCCAGGCGGGACCGATACTTCCGGTTCTTGCGGTTAGATCAGAAGCCAGAAAACCAAATATCGTCGCATAGCCGATCACGATCCACCTTTCAGAGGCCGAAGCTCCTGGATTGTAATGCACCAAACCAAACGCCAGTGCGGACAATCCCATCCAAACAATGGGCTTTTGCGATATCGCTGCCAACTGCGATTGAAGATACCCGCGAAAAAGCAACTCTTCTGACCCGGTCTGAATGAGAAGTGCCAACAACGCCGCCGGAAGCCAAACGAACCACCCCGAAAAGGTCATGTTGCGCTCAATATCGGCCATAAAGCTGATCGCGAAACCGACCAAAACCAATGTCACGAGGCCACTGACACCGACCGCAACAAAGAAATGACGAAGGACAACAGCGGGTGCTCCTGCCAAAGAACGAAGATCGCGCCCGTGCCACATCCGGGCCGAAACGTGCGCGCCATACCCCAACCCCGCGACGAGAAGTAGAATGGTGATTGCAGATTGCGGTGTTTCGCCTCCTGCCTGCAACATCCAGAAAAAAGCCTGTTGAAAAGGCAAATCTTTCTGGATCGCGGCCAATGCCACGATGAATGAAACCCAAATCGCCAGAACAATGAATGTCGTTACAATGCCAGCAATCAGTCGCCAGGGTGCAGGTTTGGCCGAGGCATCAATGATCATCGGCTGAAAGCGAAGATAACTCATCCAGACAACCTATGCAGACATCGCCCAAGGTCAATCGCGGTGACGCTCACTCCGGTCGTAAGAATTCTTTAACCATGATGTCCGTAAACATGCGAAAGGAGAACGGACCCATGCACATGTGCGCGACTCTTGCCTTCATTCTATGTTTCGCCGCTGGCCCCTCGTTGGCCGAGCATGGCAACCCGTTCTCCACGAACAAATATATTGGCGGATCGCTAACCGTCGACAAATTGATGCAACAGCCGGATCATGTTCGCCCCAGATGCGCATTGACTGGCGACTGTGGCGAACCCCTACAGCGAAAGCCTACATGCGTCGAAAACGGAAAATGCTATCACGCCCTCGCAGCGCCTGGACAACACAGTTTATTCCCTGATCCACCATCTCAACTTCCGCCAACCAGCCCACCGGGAATACCCTCGGTTCCGCTGCCCGCCACCGCAATTTTGTTGCTTGGTAGCCTGTTTCTGGCTCTGATTTTCTCAAGCCGACCACGTTCCCGCTGACGCTCAGTCCGCACAAAATCCCCTCTGCTGACCTGGTCACCCTTGCCGCCGCGCGCTCGCTCGCCTATCCCTTCGTCCGTTGCGACCGACAAAGGCAGAAACCCATGACCAAAATAGATAAATCAAGGCTCCCAAGCCGCCATGTCACCGAAGGTCCGGCCCGCGCGCCGCACCGCTCGTATTTTTACGCCATGGGCATCAACGAAGAAGAAATTGCGCAGCCTTGGGTTGGCGTTGCAACTTGCTGGAACGAGGCTGCGCCTTGCAACATAGCTCTGAACCGTCAGGCACAAGCCGTAAAAATGGGCGTCAAAGCGGCCAAAGGCACCCCTCGTGAATTCACAACAATCACTGTAACCGACGGCATTGCAATGGGACACGAGGGCATGCGCTCATCGCTTGCCAGCCGCGATGCAATCGCTGATACCGTTGAATTGACTATGCGCGGCCACTGCTACGATGCGCTGGTTGGGCTCGCTGGTTGCGACAAATCTCTCCCCGGCATGATGATGGCAATGTTGCGCCTGAACGTGCCTTCGGTCTTCATTTACGGTGGATCGATATTGCCAGGTCGCCTCGATGGGAAAGACGTCACCGTTCAGGATGTCTTCGAGGCTGTTGGCCAACACCAGGCTGGAAACTATTCAGACGAGCAACTCGCCGTTCTCGAACGCGTCGCCTGCCCCTCGGCTGGTGCCTGCGGCGGCCAGTTTACTGCCAATACGATGGCGTGTGTGTCCGAAGCAATCGGCCTTGCTTTGCCAAATTCATCCGGCGCACCGGCCCCATACGAATCCCGCGATCAATATGGCGAAGCCTCTGGCGCCGCTGTCATGAACCTGATCGAGAAAAACATCCGCGCCCGCGATGTGGTTACTCTGAAATCCCTGGAAAACGCCGCGCGTGTCGTGGCTTGCACAGGTGGTTCAACCAACGCCGGCCTGCACCTTCCCGCCATCGCTCACGAAGCAGGGATCGAATTCAACCTTGACGACGTCTGCGAGATTTTCCGTGATACTCCCTATTTCGTAAACCTGAAACCGGGTGGCGATTATGTTGCAAAAGACCTCTACGAAGCTGGCGGCGTTCCGGTGGTGATGAAAGAGCTGCGCAAAGCTGGCCTGTTCCACGAAGACTGCATTACGGCCACTGGCAATTCTATGGGCGAAGAACTCGACAAAATCGACCGCAACGCGGATGGCCGCGTCATCTACCCAATTGAGACACCAATCACCGAAACTGGCGGAGTCGTTGGTTTGAAAGGCAATTTGGCCACCGAAGGCGCAATCGTAAAAGTGGCGGGTATCGCTGCAGACGACCAGCGTTTCGTTGGACCTGCACGGGTTTTTGAATGCGAAGAAGACGCTTTCGAAGCAGTGAAAGCGCGCGCCTACGAAGAAGGCGAAGTCATCGTTATCCGCAACGAAGGACCGGCAGGCGGCCCAGGCATGCGCGAAATGCTCGCGACCACGGCTGCGCTTTCTGGTCAGGGCATGGGTAAAAAAGTCGCCCTGATCACCGACGGGCGCTTTTCTGGGGCGACCCGCGGCTTTTGTGTCGGCCACGTTGGCCCGGAATCGGCCCATGGCGGCCCGATTGCTTTGCTGAAAAACGGCGATGTGATCACTATCGATGCCGTCAAAGGTGAGCTTTCGGTCGCCCTTAGCGATGATGAATTAGCGTCCCGCAAAGCTGCCTGGCCGGGCGCACGTGAAACTATCTACGCTTCCGGAGCGCTCTGGAAGTATTCGCAACTGGTTGGCTCGGCTCGCGAAGGCGCCTGCACCCACCCCGGCGCCAAGCGCGAACGCCACATTTATGCAGACCTTTAAGGCCTGCCTGATCGCGGCAGGGCTTGTCCTTGCCGCTTGCACACCTGGGTCAAACCCCACATCCAGCGCCCCAACTGCGATAAAAATATCTGGCGGTTTAGTTATTGCTGGCGCCAAAGGTTGGTGCATTGACGGCCAAACTTCCCGCACAACCGGCCCGGCGGCCGTCGTCGTTTTGGGAAGCTGCGCCTCACTCAGCGGCAACGCATTTCTCCCAAGAGCACCGGTTCCGGGCATCGTTACCGTCTCCGTCGACAGTCGAATAACTGGCGGCTTACTACCAGGGACGCTCAAAACACTTCTCTTAACAGATGCTGGTCGCGCCGCGCTGGCTCGGGACGGTCAAAGCCAAAGCGTCAAGATTCTTGAAACACAAACCCTTGACGACGCTCTCTACGTGCATCTGACGGACTCCAGTAAACTGCCGAAAAACACGGCAACGGATTATTGGCGCGCACTCTTTGACATTGGCGGCCGCCTGGTCAGCGTCTCACTGTCTGGCACCGCCCAAAATGCCATCGCCCGCGACAAGGGTCTTTTGGTGCTTCAGGGACAGATTGCGCGGCTGCGCGCAGCGAACCGCGGATGACGCTCGCTGTTCAAGGTCAATTCTGCAATTGCACAGGCCAAACCCATTGCCATACCCGACCCGCCACGGCTAATCTCGCAGTAATCTGCTGACACTGCTGTCGAACCGGAACCCATGCTCACGCAACTGAATGACCGACGAGCCCTCCGCCGCTGGAAACGGTTGGCGCAATCCGTCGACACGATAGATGTCGCCGAATTGAAGTCCTTGCGCACACGCGCACGCTCCCTTGGGCGCCGTGTCAATCGGGTTTTGCAGGTGGCGGATGCTCGGCTTCAGTTGCCAGTTGCAGGGAATGCCGCCATTCGCCGCCCACTCCATTCAGACTGGGCGTGGCGTCCTGACATATGGTCACTTCCGGTCAGCCCTCCTGGGCTGGCCGCGGTCACATCCAAAACAAATATCGGTGGCGAAGCGAAGGTGTTCCATGACTGCCAACTGAATGAACTCACCGTCCGTCAGATCCGAAACACCCGTGTCGAAGATATTGCGCCTTATGGCCTGCGCATGGACGTGTTCCGCTTTGATGGTTCGTTCCTCAGTCTGGTTCTGGATCTGCCGCAGGCCGCCGTCGAAAACCTGTCGCGCCGCCATATCATCCGCCTGGACATACGTGCGGAAACCGAAAGCTCACTGGAAATATTTGGCCGACTGAACATCCGTCACGGACCAAATGTCGAGCAAATCGTGCGGGAATTTGACCTCAAGTCCGAAGAAAAGACCGTCGAGTTCGACATTGCTGCCTCGCGCCTGAACGAAAAGCGGGTGGACCGTGCTTGGGTCGATCTGATTTTCGAAGGTCCCAATATGAACCAGATCACTCTCAGCGACGTCACGCTCACACGCCGCCCGCGGGCCGAGGTGTAATCTGGATATGAGCGACGTCACTCTCACTCGCATGCGTCTAGCCGAGGGCATCTGGGAAGGGCTTCTGGCCACTCGTCGCGACGCCCCCCCAAACTTGCGGCTACGTCATCAAGACCAATTAGTCGGCGCGCCGGAAACCCTGGATGCTGATCCAGACCCCAACGGCGCGCGGCGCTGGCTTGTCCGATTCCAGATCCCGATCGAACGGCTGTCAGACGGGGTGCAAACATTTATCATCGAAGATGCCGAAACCGGTGACGCCCTGGCTCATGAAACTGTCATCGCCGGCGAAATTCTAGATGAAGACATCCGCGCTGAAGTTGTCCTTCTGCGTGCTGAACTAGATATGCTGAAACGCGCCTTTCGCCGACACTGCGCCGAAACCTGACACTCAGTTCTTCTTCTGTCCAAAAATACTTCAGGGGGTCCGGGGGACAGTGTCCCCCGGTTTTTCGCCTTCAAAGAAGGCGAATCCTTCTACTCGCCGCGCGGATATCGCTGGCGCTCCTCCAGATCATTCAAGTCCATATGGTTGCGCATGAACCGTTCCGAGGCTTTCTGAAGCGGCTGGAAATCCCAAGGGTAATACCCGCCCTCGCGCAGGGCGTCATACACAACCAACCGACGCGCCTGGCTGGCCCGGATATCCGCATCTATCGCTTCCAGGTTCCAATAATCATCGGCCATCTTGCGCAACTCGGTCAAAGCATCGCCATGAGCTTCATCATCAACCAGGTTCACAAGCTCATTCGGATCCGCGTCCAGATCGAACAACAGTTCGGGATCAACGGCACATCTGATGTATTTGTATCGGCCCCACCGCAGCGCCGCCATCGGGGCAATCGTCGCTTCGGCGGCATATTCGATCCGCACTGGTTCGGTTCGATCCGATCCTGCAGCGATTGGCAAAAGAGTTTCGCCGTCCGTCCAATCCGCTAGGGACGACACATCAAGGCCGGCAATGTCGGCCAGCGTCGGCCCCAAATCCAATGTTGATACCGGCGTATCGATCCGGCCTGTCTCCAACCCCGGCGCGGCGATCATTAATGGCACCCGCGATGATCCCTCGAACATGCTCATCTTGAACCATAAGCCACGCTCGCCCAACATATCGCCGTGATCCGAAACAAAGACCACTATCGCCTCTTGGCGCGTGTCCTCCAGAACCTTCATCAATTCGCCGACCTTGTCGTCCAGATACGACAGGTTAGAGAAATAGCCGCGGCGGGCGCTTTCCACATTCTCATCGGTAATGTCAAAGGACCGCCAGTCGTTGGCATCAAAGATCCGCTGCGAATGAGGATCGTGATCTTCATATGCCATTGCTGGCACTTCGGGTTGAAGGTGCTCACAATCCTCATAAAGGTCCCAATACTTCCGCCGGGCAACATATGGGTCATGCGGATGGGTGAAGCTCACCGTCAAACACCAGGGGCGCTCGTCTTTGCCACGAGCCAAATCATACAGCTTTTGACACCCAAGGTGCGCAACCTCGTCGTCATATTCCATTTGATTGCTGATCTCAGCCACACCTGCGCCCGTAACGGACCCCATATTGTGATACCACCAGTCAATTCGCTCGCCAGGTTTGCGATAGTCCGGAGTCCAGCCAAAGTCGGCCGGATATATATCAGTGGTCAAACGCTCTTCAAACCCGTGCAACTGATCGGGACCCACAAAATGCATCTTACCCGATAAACAGGTCGCATACCCGGTCCGTCGAAGATGATGCGCAAAAGTCGGAATATCTGATCGAAACTCGGCGGCATTGTCGTAAACACCGGTGCGCGATGCCAACATTGATGACATGAACCCGGCGCGCCCCGGAGCACAAAGCGGTGAAGCGGTATAGGTGTTCGTGAATCGCGCCGAACGGTCTGCCAGCTTCTTTAGATTTGGTGTGTGTAGCCACTCTGCGGGACCATCCGGGAAAAAAGTTCCCGCCAGCTGGTCCACCATGATGATAAGGATATTCGAACGTTTCATTGCGCATGCTCCGTTGGTGGCCACAGATCAACCGATTGCGGAACACGCGTCAACTCATATTCGTCACCCCAATCTACGCACTTTTGGAAGGGCCGGCGTCTCCGGGACATCAACGTCTTCAATGTCTTCCGCCACTTCCTGTTCGGGACTTAAAACAAAGTAATTCCCACGAAAATAAATCGAGTTCGGCTCGGACCGAGCGATAACCTCTTCTGTCCATTCCGCCGAAAACAACAACGAAAATACCCGCGGCGCGGAATGAACGAAATTATGCATCATACAGATCATCGCAATGATGCCGAAAGTCTGTGCCGCTTTGAATTCCTTGCCTTCAAATCGTAATAGGCCGAACAGAAGAAAAGAACACAAACCAGCCACCACACCATCAATGACCATCGTGATATCGGCATCAAAGCCTTCCAATCCACCATCCATCAGATGAGCTCGCGCGAACCGGGCTATGAAAACAGCCGCCATGCCCAACACCGCAGCCCCAATTAGCCCGCTAGGATACCTTACATTCTGTTTCCAGTCCGGAAGAACATCCACCTGAGGTCGGGCCGCCTCGATCGGCGCCCTGCGCTCAGCGACACGGTTCAACCGGTCCTGAAAACTCCCATCACTTTGCGGATTTTGCGGTCCACTCATACCTACATTCCCTTTAAGCCACCGTCGCCAAACTTGCGGGCGAAAGCGGCGAAATAAGGGCAAACCGCGGGTAATTTCAGTTTAGATGCCACCTGCGTGGTTATGAGCTGCTCGTTTCAAATAGGCCTCTCGTACTGTGATAAACACAACTGATGACAAGATGACGATACCACCCAATACGACCCAACCATCAATCACCTCGCCAAAAGCCCAATACCCAAGAAGTGTCGCCCAGATCAGCTGCAGGAAAGTTACCGGTTGCGTCACCATCACAGGGGCAGCAGCAAATGCCAGGGTCATGCTGTAATGTGCGCCCGTGGCCACCAGGGCAACCAGTGCCATCCACCCGATCTCGGCCCACGTCGGTGTCTGCCAAACGGCAATCGCGAATGGGAGCAGACCGATTGTAACAGTGATCGTCATCATCCCGATGACCACTGGCGCCGACACCTCGTCTGCCAAACGCTTTGCCGACAAATAGCTGATTGCAAAGAATATCGCAGTCCCGATCATCGCGAAATGCCCTGAACTCAACTCACGAAATCCCGGACGCAAAATGATTAAAGCACCGACAAATGCCAGAGCAATGGCTGCAATGCGCCGAAACGCCAAACGTTCACCCAGGAACAAGGCCGCTCCAAGCGTAATGTATATTGGTGCCATATAGTTCATCGCCGTAACTTCAGCGACGGTGATACGGGTCATGGCATAGAACCAAAGAATTACACCCAATGTGTGCCCGGCTCCGCGAATACTGAACATAGTCAGCTGCTGTCGCGTCAAATTCGATGCCAAAATGGGACGGATAAGCGGCGCCAGAAAAACCAACCCAATCACATACCTCAAAAATGCTGACTGCGCCGCTGGAAGATCCTGAGCGCCATGTTTCACAATTGCGGTAACAGCTACAAACCCCAAACCGGTTACGAACATCCAGAAGACCCCAAGCAGTGGTCTTTGTCCGGCAGTCGAAGAAGGGCCTGTTTCCATACCGCCCTTATGATCCTGCACTTCCGGCGTCACAAGCCGCGAACGACACGACCCAAACCAGACAACTTGTCAGAACCAGATCAGAGCTGTTCCATAACCTCATCGGAAATGTCGAAGTTAGCGGTGACACGCTGAATGTCGTCGTCATCCTCCAGAACCTCGATCAGACGCATCAACTTTTGAGCACCTTCCAGATCCAGCTCTGTCGTCGTGGAAGGCTTCCAGATCAGCTTAGTCGATTCGGCCTCGCCAAGTTCCGTCTCAAGCGACGTTGAGACTTCGTTCAGATCGGTATCAGCCGTATAGATGGTGTGCTCATCTTCCGAGCTTTCGACATCCTCGGCACCTGCTTCAATCGCTGCCATCATGATCGTGTCTTCGTCACCCGCTTCGGGCAAATAGATGATCTCGCCCTTGCGTTCGAACATAAAGCTCACCGATCCGGTTTCGCCCAGATTTCCGCCGTGTTTACCGAATGTCGAACGAACGGTAGACGCCGTGCGGTTACGATTGTCCGTCATCGCTTCGACGATAACTGCAACACCGTTCGGCCCATAGCCCTCATAGCGGATCTCTTCGAATTCATCGCCCTCGCCAGCTTGCGACTTGGAAATTGCGCGATCAATAACGTCCTTCGGAACCGAGTTCGACTTCGCTTCCTTTACAGCCAGCCGCAAACGAGGATTTTTCTCCGGATCCGGATCGCCCATTTTGGCTGCAACAGTGATCTCTTTGGACAGTTTCGAAAATAGCTTAGAGCGCGCAGCATCCTGCCGCCCCTTACGATGTTGAATGTTTGCCCATTTTGAATGGCCCGCCATGCACGAAACTCCCGATGTCCCAGATCCGGGCCGTTCTAGTCGGCCCTGTCTTGGACCTCAAGCGGAACAGCGCATTAACTTTCAACTTCGATTTTCCACGCATTTATCACGATTTTGCCTAAATATGCACAAACCTGAATGTCAGTGTCACATTCGACGAGTTAGTTAGTATCCAGACAAGAGTAACCAGTATGAAACCGATCAATCTCCTTATTCCTGCAATTGTTGCCTTTGGCCTTAGCGCACCTGCGTCCATGGCTGCCAAACTGTCATCTGCCGAAGGTGTGACATGTTCAACCGTCTTGATTGTGACCTTCTGTTCGCCGAACAGGCAAGTCGAAGAAGTCGATAATATTCAACAACTTGCAAACGCCCGCCACGATCGCGCTGATCGCCGCGCTGACCGTGCCGGCAAGTCAGCAACCGACGCAACTGAAGACAGCGCGGCTGCATCTGCAAAAGCGGAAAAGACGGCTGAGAAAGCCGCGAATAAGGCAACGAAGGCTGAAAAAGCTGAAAAGAACGCCGATAAGGCAGTGAAAAAAGCAGCTAATAAAGCCCAAAAGGCCGACAACACCGCAAGTAAGCTGACGAAAGAAAAGGCCAAACTCCAAGCCGCCAAGAAAAAGGCCAAAACCGCCAAGAACGACAAGCAAAAAGCCAAGGCAGAAGCAAAAGTCGAAAAAGCTAAAGCCAAAGTTGCCAAGGCCAAGGACGCCAAAAAGACCGCTGCTCAAAAGGCAAAAGATGCCAAAAAGGCCGCCAACACGGCTAAGCAAAAAGCCAATAAGGCCACCAAAGCCGCAGATAAGGCCCAAAAGAAAGCCGATAAGGCCGCAAAATAACGAACCGATCAGCTAAACCTTACCCGAGCGGCATCTCCCGATGTTCGCTCGGTTGCTGCTCAGGGCTCTAGTATAACGGCCAGATCATTGGAATCATCAGCGACGCCAGCAACCCAATAGATAAATTCAGCGGCACACCGACCTTAAGGAAGTCAGTGAATTTATACCCACCCGGACCATAGACCAGCATATTAGTTTGATACCCGATAGGCGTGGAAAACGCAGCCGATGCGGCAACCATCACCGCCACAACAAGCGGCCTAGGGTCGATGCCCAGCGCTGTCGCTAATCCGATGGCAATTGGCGTGATAACCACCGCCACCGCATTGTTGGTTACCAGCTCCGTCAAAACAGATGTCAACAAGTAGATCGCCCAAACAATGGCCCACGGCGGCAGTGCCCCCAGATAAGGCGCAAACCCGTCGACAATCAGGGCAACAGCACCCGTCGCCTCTAAAGCGGCCCCAATCCCGAGCATCGCGAAAATCAATGCCAGCAACCGTCCGTCGATCATGTCAAACGCTTCTTCTGCGTCGATGCACCCGGTCAACAACACAACAGCTACCGACAAGATCGCCAGGAAAAAGATCGGCGCAACTCCAAATGCGGCAAGCAGGACGATGCCCAACAAAGCTGCAACCGCAATCGGTGCTTTGCCACGCCGATATGCACGCGCGGTCGGATGACTGACATCCACAAGATTCATATCTACGGCCAGACGTTGAATGTCGCTCGGATCACCCTCCAACAGCAGCGTGTCACCTACCCGCACGACCAGATCATCCAACTGACGCCCGATGTTCTGCGACCGGCGATGCACTGCCAAAGGATACACGCCATAGCGCCGGCGCAGTCTCAATGCCCCTAATGACCATCCAATCATCCGACACCCGGGCGTTATCAGCACTTCGACCGTTGTGGTCTCAACTGACGACAACTTATCGACGGTGTGCAGTTCTTTGGCCTGTTGCAGTCCCAGCGCTTCGGCCATTGGTGTGCGTAAGACCACCCGGTCACCGGCCTCCAGCGCCACATCCTCCAAATTGCGCCGCAACGAAGCGTCGCCGCGCAGCACATCAATCAATCGCACGCCATCACGCTTGAACAATCCGACTTCGCGCACCGCACGCCCGATCAACTCGCTGTTTTCCGGAACAGCAACTTCGGTAAAGAATTTCATTTTGCTCGACCTATCCGACAACACGGTCGCCATCGAGGAACGGTCAGGTAACAATCTCGGCCCAAATATGCGCAGATACAGCATCCCCCAGGCTACCAGAACGATTGCCAAAGGCGTCACTTCGAAGATGGTAAAAGGCTCCAGTCCATGTGTTCGCGCCACGCCGTCGACCAACAAATTTGTTGAAGTGCCCAACAGTGTAAGTGTGCCGCCCAGAATAGCTCCGTAGCTGAGTGGGATCAGCAGTTTCGACGCCGACAATCCCAGTTTTGACGCCAGTTGCACAAAGACCGGTATCATCACGACAACAACCGGCGTATTGGACACAATCGCCGACGAAAAAACGACGAACCCCATCATCGCCGCCAAGGCGGCTGCGGGTCGAATACCGGCTTGCTTTTCCACTTTCGCAGTGAACCAGCTCAAGGCACCTGTGCGCACCAATGCGCCCATAACGATGAACATCGCTGCAATCGTCCACGGGGCCGGATTCGACAAAACCGTCAGCCCGGTTTCATAGGGCAAAAGGCCTGTCGCCAACAGCAGCGCCACCCCGCCGATGGCCACAACCTCCGTCGGCCACCGCTCCCACAGGAACATGGCAAACATGATGCCAACTACGGCCAGCGATAATATCGCCTGAACCTCGGGCGAAAATCCGAAAACATCCGTCATCTCGTGATCAAGTCTTGCCGGTTTCCGGCTCGTCTACAAGCGTTTCACTTGATCGCGGCTGAACGAGGAAAACACCCGACAATATAACTGCCATCGCAGCCCAAACCCAAATCGAATAACTTTCACCCAAAATCAACATAGCCCAGCCAACCCCAAAACCCGTCACCAAATAGCTGACCTGTACCGCAAAGACCGGTCCGGCGCGCTTCACCATCCAGACATAGCACGTATAAACCAACACATGGATCACTGACGCCAATATCAGGGCGTAATCCGGCGTGCTCCACGGTAGTCTCGGGTCAATAAACTCACCTGACAGCAGGGCAGCCGGAAACGTGATGATCGCGCCTACAACCGAGGCGCCATATAATACTGCTACAGGGCCAAGACCGGCCGTGCCCCACTTGGCAACTACATTTCCCTCCAGCGCGTAAAACGCCGGTGCGACCAGAGCCAATGGAATGAATATCAGCGCCGCCCTCTCCGGCAAACTCGCTTCCGGGGCTACAATCAACAAAACACCAATCAAACCAAGCACTAATCCGATGAACCTGATCGGTTGAAATCGCTCGATATACAATGCCAATGCAATAGGAAATGCCATCATCGGCACCAACGACAAAAGTATCGAGATAATCCCCGATGGCAGATGCCTGATCGCCTCATAGGATGCCGAGTTCGGCAGAATGGTCCCGATTAATGCAATCAGTAGATAAATCTTCAATGCCGGAACCGTCAAAATCAGCCGTTTGCCACGCACAGTCTGAATGATGAACATCACCAAAGCACCGATAGCAAGTTGCCAGAAGATCAATCCGATGTGGCGATAGCCCTCACTGGTGGCAATCTTTGCTAATGGTTGGGTGGCTCCCCAACCAGCGCCCATCACCGCCAGGCAGAGTAAAAGAAATATTAGTTCCCTCATTCCGGAACAGACTGCGACAACATTCCGCCATCCCGGATCATTTGCACGTCCTTGGCTTTGCCGGTCCGATCATCCGTCACAACGAAGAGACCGCTTAACGTGCCCTCGCCGCTCGCAGGCTGAAACCGCCCCTTGCCCATGCCAGTGATAAACCGCCGCAACGGCTCTTCCTTGTCCATCCCAATGACCGAGTTGTAGTCGCCACACATTCCCGCATCGGATTGGAACGCCGTGCCGCCGGGCAGGATCATCGCATCCGCAGTCGGCACATGGGTATGCGAACCAACCACAATGCTAGCACGACCATCACAATAATGCCCCATGCCCATCTTTTCGCTGGTGGCCTCGCAATGAATGTCGACCAGACTGGCCTGCACCATTCCGCCCATGGGGTGCTTCTTCAGCACAGTATCCACCGCCGAAAACGGGTCATCGAACGGGCGCTTCATAAAGACCTGACCCAAGACCTGCGCGACCAATATCTTACGGCCGCCAGGCACATCATAAACCCGCGCACCAACACCTGGCGCAGATTTAGCATAATTCAATGGCCTGAGAATGCGCGGCTCCTGCCCGATAAAAGTCTGCATGTCACGCTGATCAAAGGCGTGATCGCCCAAAACCAACACATCCGCGCCCGCCTCCAGCAACCCTTTGGCGTGATCGCCCGAAAGCCCCGCCCCCGAAGTCGCGTTTTCGCCATTCAGCACAACAAAATCGGCGCGCAACTTGGCACGCAATCCGGCCAATCGGTCGCGGATGGCATTCCGGCCGGATAGCCCGACCACGTCACCTAGATAAAGAATACGCATGAAACCGCCCTAATGCGGCTACGAAGAACGCGCAAGCCTTGTGAACGGGGCTATTCGATAAACCTGCGCACGCGGTCTTCGGTCACGATCAGATCCAAACGTTGGTCAGTCGGTTCAATCGGCAGGGTTTCTGCCATTTGTGCCTCAAACGCCAGGCCAATCGCTGTCACCGGCCCGTTTGGGCGCAGTCGATCCAGTGTGCGGTCATAGTGCCCCGCGCCATATCCCAACCGATGCCCATGGCCATCAAATGCCAACAGCGGAACCACCAAGACTTCAGGCGTCACCAGCTCGGTCGCCTTAGGCGTCTCAACACCGAAACTATCCACCTCCATCTCGGTCCCCGGCACCCAGGCACGAAACGTCAAGGCCTCATATCCGCGGGTCACAGGCAGGCAGACGACCCGCTCCCCGGCCAGTTCTTCCATGACGGGCCGCGGGTCCATCTCGGTGCGGATCGGCCAATAAAATGACACCGGCCCGTCTGTCTTTGCCAATACCAGCCGCAGAGCATCCAATGCTGGGATAGGATCGACCTCCTCAAATGCAGCCTTGCGGCGTTTTCCCGCCTCTTTGCGCAATAATTTCTTGTCGGTCATAACAATACCATCGATGCCAGCCCCAAAAACGCAAAGAAACCAACCACATCCGTCACAGTGGTCACGAACGTGCCAGCCGCCAACGCAGGATCAACGCCCGCCTTATCCAGCGCCAACGGCACTAGAACGCCGGATAATCCGGCGACTGACAGATTAACGACCATCGCAACCGCAATGACGACCCCAATCAAGGGAGAGCCAAACCACAACACCCCAACGATCCCCATAATTACGGCAAATAGCCCACCATTCAAAAGCCCGGCCAGACTTTCTCGTCGGATCACCCGCCAGGCATTCGATCCCGTCAGGTCGCGCGTGGCCAGTGCCCGCACCGAAACTGTCATTGACTGCGTGCCGGCATTTCCACCCATCGAGGCGACAATCGGCATTAGCACGGCCAAAGCCACCACTGCTTCGATAACGTCTTCAAAATATGAAATGACAAGTGACGCCAATATTGCGGTCGCCAAATTCACCCCAAGCCACGGGAATCGGCGCTTCACAATTTCCATTGTCGAGTTCGACAGGCTTTCGTCACCCACACCGCCAAGACGCAAAACGTCTTCCTCGTGCTCTTCATCCAACACCGCCATGGCGTCATCTATTGTGATGACCCCAACCAATCGACCGTCTTCTTCAATGACTGGTGCCGTGATCAAGTGATATTGGTTGAACGCATAGGCAACGTCGCCTTCATCCTCAATCACATCAAATGTTCGAAACTCTTCCTCGGTAATATCTTTCAATGGCACGTCGCGCCGTGATGCCAACAATCGACCCAAGGCCACAAACGCCGTTGGCTGATGTCGTGGATCGACCAAAATCACATGATAAAATTCCTCGGGCAAATCATCGTGCGCGCGTAGATGGTCGATCGAGTCACCCACAGTCCAATGTTCGGGCGCAATAACAGCTTCGCGTTGCATAAGACGACCGGCCGAGAACTCCGGGTAAGACAACGCCTGTTCGACAGCGATCCGGTCAACAACATCCAGCGCGTCAAGAATCGCTTTGTGTTGCGGCTCGTCCAAATCTTCCAAAATGTCGACAACATCATCGGATTCCAACTCGCGCACCGCGTCCGCCAAAACCGTTGGCTCAAGTGCTTCAACGACCTCGTCTCGAATGTCGTCGTCGATCTCACTCAGGATATCGCCATCGATAAGATCACCGGCCAGCCGCAACATCGCTACTCGATCATCTCCGTCGACCTGCTCCAAAAGGTCAGCGATATCGGCCGCGTGAAGCGGCTCCAGAACCTGGGCCAGAGCTACTCGATCACCCGCTTCCGTCGCCTCAATGGCGGCGTTGACCACCCGATTTCGCAGCGCGTAATCGTCCTCGGTCTCGTCCTCTGAGGCGTCGATTTCTTCGATCTGATCGCTCGTCATCGGGGCACCCTCCTGAGATTGCGGGCACCCTAGGCGAAGTCTGCCATGGACAACAGAGCCTCAGCGCATTTTACTAGGTCGCCGGAGGGACCACGCCATGGCCGACAAACAACTGCTTATTGGGCAGACATTGCAATTTAACAGTGACCCGTTTCAGACAGGTCTGGATGCAGCGCGCCACAACACACGCGGTGCCGTTCTGATCGACGACGGAAAGATCGGTGCTGTCGGCAATTCCGACGATTTAATAGCTGCGCATTCCGACGCTGCGATTACAGATTACGGCGAAAGCCTGATCCTGCCAGGCTTTGTGGATGCTCACGTCCATTATCCGCAGACCGCAATCATCGCCAGCTGGGGCAAACGGCTGATCGACTGGCTGAACAGCTATACCTTCCCCGAAGAAATGCGCTTCGGTGATCCCGACTACGCCGCCGAGGCGGCAAAGCTCTTCTTCGATCTTTCGTTATCGAACGGCACCACAACCGTCGCCAGTTTCTGCACCATCCATCCTGAAAGCGTCGATGCCTTTTTTGCTGAAGCTCAAGCCCGCAACCTCTGCACTGTCGCTGGCAAAACCTGTATGGACCGGAACGCACCAGATGGGCTTAAGGACACCGTCCAGTCGGCCTATGACGACAGCAAAGCCCTTCTGAACAAATGGCACGGTCAGGATCGCCTGACATACGCCATCACACCGCGGTTTTCGCCCACATCAACGCGCGATCAGCTTTCTGCACTTGGTGCACTTTGGGGCGAACACCCCGATTGCCCTATGCAAACGCATCTTTCTGAACAAACCGACGAAATCGCATGGGTGCTCGACCTGTTCCCCGAGGCGCGTGACTATCTCGATACCTATGAGGCCACCGGACTTTTGCGAGAAGGTGGAATCTTCGGCCACGCCATCCACCTGACCGACCGCGAACGCGCTCGCTTAAAGGAAACCGGCAGCGCCGTTGTCCATTGCCCAACGTCAAACACCTTCATCGGTTCGGGATTGTTCGACATGGGCGGCCTAAAAGGCGAGCATCAAACGGTAGGCCTTGCTACGGACACCGGCGGCGGCTCATCCTTCTCTATGCTGCGCACAATGGCCGCGGCTTATGAGATCGGCCAACTGAAAGGCCGCCCAACACACCCTGCTGAACTTCTTTGGCTGGCAACAACCGGGTCAGCCCAGGCACTCGGTCAGCAAAACCGCATTGGTTCGCTACAGCCCGGGTTCGATGCCGACCTCATGGTTCTCGACTTGAAATCTACACCGGTCATCGAACAACGCGCCAACCGAGCCAACGACATCTGGGAAGCCGTCTTCCCAACCATCATGATCGGCGATGACCGCGCCATTCAGGATGTGCGCATCTTAGGCAAATCCATTCACTAGGGGCGCATCGCCCCTAGCCCATCAGCCGCGCCAATGACCTGCGACCATCTGCCAGGGCCGCGTCCATGTTGACGGTCGCAATCCGGCCATCGTCCACAACGCGCCGCCCTTCGACAAACAGATCTCGCACCTTTGTTGGCCCCGCCAGCAGCAGTGCCGCCCGATCCCAACTGCCCGCACTTTCCACGCCCGACACATCCCAAACCGCAATATCGGCCCGCATGCCCGCACGCAGTCGCCCGATGTCGTCGCGGCCCAAAACCTTTGCGCCGCCCACGGTTGCGATCTCCAAAGCCTCACGCGCCGACATAACATCGGCACCCCGACTTACCCTTTGCAGCAGCATCGCCATGCGTGCCTCGCCAACAAGCGAACCCATGTCGTTCGAAGCTGATCCATCAACGCCCAAACCAACTGGCACGCCCGCATCCCGCATCGCGCGGACCGGTGCAATTCCAGACCCAAGTCGACAGTTCGAACAAGGGCAATGCGCAACTCCTGTTCGCGTTCTTGCAAACAAATCAATTTCTTCGGCGTCTAACTTCACGCAATGTGCGTGCCAGACATCATCACCAGTCCACCCCAGATCTTCGGCGTATTGCCCCGGACGGCACCCGAACTGTTCTAGCGAATAGGCGATATCCTCGTCATTCTCGGCCAAATGCGTGTGCATTCTAACACCCTTGTCGCGCGCCAGAATTGCCGCATCACGCATCAACTCACGCGTGACGGAAAACGGAGAACAAGGCGCAACACCCACCCGAACCATTGATCCTGGTGCCGGGTCATGAAACGCATCAATCACACACAGACAATCTTTAAGAATAGCCGGCTCGCGCTCAACCACGGCATCGGGCGGCAGACCGCCGTCGCTTTCCCCGATCGACATCGCGCCACGGGTCGGATGAAACCGAATGCCCAACTCGACCGCCGCTTCAATCGTGTCATCCAACCGCGATCCGTTCGGAAACAGATACAGATGATCCGAACTCGTGGTGCACCCAGACAGTGCCAGTTCCGCTAATCCCAAAGTCGTCGAAACGCGCATGTCATCCGGCGTAAATTGCGCCCAGATCGGATAAAGCGTCTTCAACCACCCAAACAGCAATGCGTCCTGTCCTGCGGGCACCGCGCGCGTCAGCGTCTGATAAAGATGGTGATGGGTATTCACTAATCCAGGCGTCACGACACAGCCGGAAACATCCAGAACCTCAGCGCCATCTACTTCAATTGCAGTTCCAACTTCGGCAATTACGCCGCCCTGGATTAAAACATCGCCGCAGCCGATCTCATCTCCATCCATCGTCAGAACGGTGTCAGCACCTTTTAGCAGAATGTCTTTGCTCGACATGACTATCCCCTCAGTAATTCCATCGCAGCCGCGTGTAACTCGGGCGTGGCCGCTGCCAACGCGCGCCCGCCATTGTGAACCGGCGCGCCTTCCCAGTTGGTGACAACTCCACCGGCCGCCTCAATCACAGCGATCGGGGCCTGAATATCATAAGGATATAGCCCCGCCTCAATGACCAGATCAATTTGCCCGGCTGCCAGCAGCGCATAGGCATAACAATCAGTGCCGTAACGCGTTAGCCGAACCTTACTATCCACTCGCAGGAACGCTTCCCGCTCATCTGGCGTCCCAACTTCGGGAAACGTCGAAAACAAAGTTGCCCCTTCAAGACCACCAATCTTACGAACTCCCAGATTACGGACACCCAAAGGCCCGGTCATATCAGACCGGTCGGGCCCACCAAAAAAGCGCTCTCCGATATAGGGCTGATCGATAACCCCCAAAATTGGCCCGTCCTCATCCGAAAGCGCAATCAGCACTCCCCAAGTTGGAGTTCCGGAAATATACCCGCGCGTCCCGTCGATAGGGTCCAGCACCCATGTCAGCCCGCTGGTGCCTTTAGTAGCCTCCTGTTCTTCGCCAAGAATACCGTCATCGGGTCGACGCTCTGCCAATATCTTGCGCATCGCTGCCTCTGAGGCCCGATCTGCAACCGTGACTGGGTCAAAGTCGTCGGACTTGTTGTCCGCATGCAGCCCATTCGCGCGAAAATGCGCCAGTGTCTCAACTCGGGCAGCGTCGGCCAGTTCCGTCGCAACCGACCAGAACTCCGAATAATCCTCAAGATTTCTATAAGACAAACCAAACCCCCAAGCCGTGAGACATGGGGGTTTGGGTAGACAGGCCCGATCAAAGGGTCAAGTCAGGTCAGACGACGTCGCTCAAAACTCGAGCCAACTCAAAAAGCCGACGTCTCTGTGTTTCGGGAATTGCGTAATAGGAACGAACAAGTTCAAGCGCTTCATTATCAGCCAAAATATCACCGGGCAGGCTGTCGCCTGCACCCGCATCTTCAGAGTCGTGATCCAACCCTTCGAAGAAAAAACTGACAGGAGCGTTCAGAGTTTCCGAAATGTCCCAAAGACGGGACGCAGAAACGCGATTCATACCAGTTTCGTATTTTTGAATCTGCTGAAACTTTATTCCAACGTGCTCAGCTAATTGTTGCTGCGTCATTCCCACCATCCAACGACGGTGTCGAATACGCTTCCCAACGTGCACATCAACTGGATGCTTCATTTAGTACCACCTTTTGCAACCATAGCTATAAATGCGCCATTGCAGCACAACTTAGATAGCTGTCTTTTTCGACAGGTAAGGATTTCCCACATCATTCCACCTCCTTTTAACCAGTCTTTTCGCTGGATTGACAGTAATAATTATTATATTACATGGCATTAAGCAATTTTTGGCTCACGCGCTTCCGCTTTTCGATTGGCGGCTTTGATGCGCTAAGCCTCGTTTCAATGCCGCCAACAGTGTCGCAGTAAGCCAGAGAAAAATCAACTATGAGGCAAATCAGACGCGCCATCACCGCCAGTAAAGGTTGTGAGATTCGCGTAAAGGTTGCATCGCTATTGCCGCCACGCGAAGGGCAGATTTGCATCAAAGTGGCTGCGACAGCCTTGAATTTTTCGGACCACCTTTTGATCAATGGCACGTATCAGGACATGCCCGAGTTCCCTTTGACTCCGGGAATGGAGTTCTCCGGAGTTGTGGACTCAATTGCTCCAGACGTCGCGGACTTCGCACCCGGCATGCGGGTTGTGGCCGTCGCGGGCCACGGTGGACTGGCAGAATTTACCAATGTCGATGCCGTCCGCGCCGTGGCCCTGCCCGATACTATCGACCATAATTCAGCGGCAGCAATGCCCATCGCCTACAGCACAGCTCATCTTGCTCTGTCCCTCCGCGGTGGCCTTTCCTTTGGCAAAACATTGATCGTATTGGGGGCAACCGGTGGCGTCGGACTGGCCGCAATAGAGGTCGGCAAAGCCCTGGGCGCCAGTGTCGTGGCGGTTGCGCGTGGCGCCAACCGATTGGCTTCCGCCCAAGCTGCTGGCGCGGATGTCACCATCGACACGACAACTACCCCGGATCTGTATCAGACACTTAAATCCCTTGCCCCGGCCGACGTCGTCTTTGACAGCGTTGGCGGCGCAGATGGCGAAACTGCCCAGCGTTGCCTCAAACCTGAAGGTCGCCATCTGCTGATCGGCTTTGCCAGCGGCGATCTTCCTCGCCTGAAGCCCAATCATCTTCTGGTCAAGAATATCGACGTTATCGGATTCAACCTAAGCGGCTATTGGAAATTCAACTCCAAGGCTATCCACTCCAGTTTGCAAACTCTCCTGGACTGGCACGCAGATGGCAAAATCCAGCCTCAGGTCAGTCAGGTATTCACCCTCAACCAAACCCGTGAAGCACTCGACCTTCTCAAGAGCCGCAAATCTACAGGCAAAATCATCGTTACGCCGTAAGCGCCAACTGCGGCCCTCGGTATGATCGACGCACCAAATCCGCCAAATGATCTTTCACCGCACCCTTGGCAATCTCGGCGACATATAGGTTGATCTTCTTCGACCCCAGCTCTGGCAGGGCCCCACCATGCACAACCTGCTCAAGAATTGGTGCAACACTGCCTGCCAGCTGTGACTGAAAAGCCAAATCAGCTGCAACCGAAGCCTCCACGGTGCGGGTTGATTCTGAATCCACCGCCATCTCCCAGGGTATGCCGGCCCGATCCAGCGCCGCCTGCGTGGATCGGCGAAACTGGGACTGGGGCTCGGACGCAATCGGCAACGGACGCCGCTGCCACGCCTGCCCGCCAGAGGCACCATACCAAAGCAACGGCTTTTCGGTCAGCGTTTCACCACCAGCGTCAACATGATCTTCCGTCGTCAGGATCATATCGCACTTGCCATCCGCAAACATCTCTTTCAGCCGCGATGTGTATGACGAGATCAACTGCACCCGCATACGTGGATAGTCAGCGTTGAACACCTGCAAAACCTGCGAGATCGACGGGTAAACGATGTCATGCGGCACCCCCAACACCAAAATCCTCTCATAGGCCTGATCGGTCATCTGGCTGAAAACTTCGTCATTCATGGCAATCATACGCCGCCCATAAGACAGCAACTTCTCTCCCGCAGTCGTCAACCCGATGGTGCGCGACGAACGATCCAATAGATCCGCGTTTAGTGATTCCTCCAACCGCTTCAACTGCATCGAAACCGCCGATTGGGTCAAATTCAACATGCCAGCAGCCTTGGTCACGCCACCCATATCAGCGACGGCCACAAACGAACGCAAAGCTGTCAGATCAAGATTTCTTGGCATATCAATCTCCGTGATACGATACTTCAATAACATTCGTTTTACTAATTTATCGGATTGGTCCAGATAGATCAAGCAAGCTGATATATCAGCACCAAAACATTAGCGAACGGAAAGGAAATACCGATGACAACTCTCGTACACTCCGGAGCCGTTTGTGCCGCACGCCCACAGAATGATCTCTGGGCTCGCGTCATGACGGCCATAGAACTCAGAAAATCCCGCAAGGCTCTGGGTAAACTCGATCTGCATCTGCTGAACGACATTGGCGTCACCCAAAAAGACGCGAAGATCGAGGCGAACCGCTCAACATGGGACGCCCCATCCCATTGGATGCGCTAATGCGATTCGACTTAGCCTGAGCTCTCTATTCTTCGAAATTCGCATTCGACCACAGGGCGAAAGTGCGAAAAAAGATACAAGGTTAAGTCGAAACGCCAATTTCGCAACAATTCGGGACAAAATCGCACCCATCTTTGCCCGCAAAAACTTGAAAATCCGGCCATTCCGCACAATATTACCCAAGGAGATGGCCGGATTAACCGGCTGTGACGAGAACCAACGCTTTTAGGAGTATTCCTCTCATGGCAGAATATCAGACCGTCCGCACCGGTGCAGGTGTCCGCACGGCCGAGATAGATGCGGGCCTTCGCGCCCATATGAACAAAGTCTACGGCAGCATGTCCATCGGCATGGTGATCACGGCATTTGCAGCCTGGGCCATTGCTGGCCTGTCGGTAACAACCGACCCCACCGGAGCAACTGTGGCCATCCGCGAAGGCCAATACCTGACCGGCTTGGGCGAAGCGCTTTACATGTCGCCCCTGAAATGGGTCGTGATGTTCGCCCCGCTGGCTTTTGTGTTCTTTGGCTTTGGTGCCGTGATGAACAAAGGCTCCGCCGCCGCCGTGCAACTGGCATTCTTTGCCTTCGCCGCCCTTATGGGTATTTCGATCAGCTCGATCTTCCTGGTCTTCACCGGATTTTCGATCGTGCAGACGTTCCTGATTACCGCGATTGCTTTCGCTGGTCTCAGCCTCTGGGGCTATACCACGAAGAAAGATATCTCGGGTTGGGGCGCGTTCCTGATCATGGGCGTGATTGGCCTGATCGTGGCAATGGTCGTAAACATCTTCCTGGCCTCACCGGCCATGATGTTTGCCATCTCGGCCATCGGCATCCTGATTTTCGCGGGCCTCACCGCCTACGATACACAGAAGATCAAAACCAATTATCTGGCCCACGCCCATGCGGGCGACCAGGAATGGCTCGACAAATCGGCTTATGCAGGTGCGTTGAACCTCTATTTGGACTTCATCAACCTGTTCATGTTCCTGCTACAGTTCATGGGCAATCGCGAATAGGTCGACGACCAAAGCAAACAAACGAAAAGGCCGACGCAACGCGTCGGCCTTTTTCTATTCCAGAGCCCAATCGCCCCTATCTTTTTGGCAGAAATACTCCGGGGTCTGGGGCAGCGCCCCAGCGGATCGCCCCGTCAGGGGCGGAAACCACATTAACCCGCCGCCTTCTTCTCCTCAGCAGCCTCTGCCAGCGCCTCTGCGCGCGCCGCCAGTTCCGCCAGCGTCTGGGTCACCTCATCGGGGATCACGGCCACTTCAACGCGGGTCGGCTCGGGCACAGGACGCGATTGCATCTCTTCGATCCAGGCCTGCTGCTGCGCCACCTTGTCTTCCAGCGCCTTTAACTGGTCATCCGATCCGGCGGTCTTATCCGCCAGCATCAACCCGGCCATCAACAGCATCCGCGCCTCAGGCAACCGCCCGATCTGCTCCATCAGTGTCGAGGCCTCGTTATCCAACAATTGCGCGGCCGATTGCAGGAAATGCTCTTCGCCTTCCTGACAAGCCACCGCAAACGGACGTCCCCCGATCGAGATTTGCACTTCCGGCATCTCAGGCCTCCTTCAACACAGGTTCAAGCGTCGCCAGAATATCGTCCAGCTCTGCGCGGTCCGCACTTCGCGCTGCACGCAGGCTTTCCAACTCCGACATCATCGACTTGTTCACCAGATGCGGGTCTGCCAAGCCACTGGCATTCGCTTCACGCAAAGCCTGGTTCGACCCCCGCAAATCCTCGTTCACCGCCTTCACGCGCTGCAACTCACCATCGCGCCCGGACAAAGCGTCGCGAAGACGCGCCACCTCGGACTCAAGCCCCGCCAACGTCGTCTCCTGCTTATCCTTGATGGCGCGCACCCGCTCTTCAAGCTGCGCATTCGCCATCCGTTCGGCTTCAAGTTCAGATGCCAAAGCCGTGGCATCCCCCGCGTCAGACGCAGCCGCCCCCGTCGCCATCCGGTCCATGGCCTGCCCGGCCCTGTCCAGCGCCGCCGAGATCCGGCGTTCTAGTTCGGAAATATCACTCATGGATTTGCCGCTCTCCCCTGTCGTGTGCTGGCAGGACGCGAAAGCCTCGAATCGCCTCCATTCCCACCTTTTCACTAGTCATACGAAGGTCTCGGGCGGTTTTCACCCCCTTTCGCACGGATCCGGCCTCCCACGCGCTTGAACTCGCCGAATTGACTGCTATCAACCGCCCCAAGGCAGCAAACCATCTACAGGCAGGGGGACACACACCTTGGATATCGCGACGCTGAAAGACCACCACCCGGATCACTTCGCCAAAGCCAACGCAATCCGCGCATTGGCCATGGACGCGGTACAGGCCGCAAATTCCGGCCACACCGGCATGCCCATGGGTATGGCAGACGTCGCAACCGTGCTGTTCGAAAAGCACTTGAAATTCGACGCTGCAAATCCCGATTGGCCAGATCGCGATCGCTTTATCCTTTCGGCAGGTCACGGCTCGATGCTGATTTATGCGCTGCTGCACCTCACCGGCTACGAAGACATGACGATCGACCCGATCAAAAATTTCCGCCAGTTGGGTTCGATCACTGCAGGTCACCCCGAATATGGCCACGTAAAAGGCGTCGAAACCACCACTGGCCCGCTTGGTCAGGGCATCGCCAATGCCGTCGGCTTTGCAATGGCGGAAGAATCCCTGCGCTCCCGCTACGGCAAAAAGGTTGTCGATCACTACACCTACTGCATCGCTGGTGACGGCTGCCTGATGGAAGGCATCAGCCATGAAGCGATCGGCCTTGCCGGCATGCAAAGGCTCGGCAAACTGATCGTGCTTTGGGACGACAACAACATCTCGATTGATGGCGAGGTTTCACTCTCGGACATCACCGACCAGAAAAAGCGCTTTCAGGCAGCCGGCTGGCAGGTACTGGAATGTGACGGCCACGATCCGGCGGCAATTGACGAAGCCCTCACCAACGCGAAATCCACCAACAAGCCGACGATGATCGCCTGCAAAAGCCACATCGGCTTTGGCTCACCCAACCGGCAGGACACGGCCAAAGCACACGGTGCGCCACTTGGACCCGAAGAAATCGCTTTGACCCGCGAAGCCCTGGGCTGGCCCCACGGGCCGTTCGAGATCCCGCGAAACCTGCTCGAGCAATGGCGTGCAATCGGCGCACGTGGCGCTGCAGACCGCACAGATTGGGATGCCCGCTTTGCTGGCCTTTCCACGTCCCGCCAGAACGAGCTGACACGCATGTGGTCGGGCGTTCCCCACAAGAAACTTGCAGGTGTGATCCGCAGCCTGAAACGCGATATTTCCGAAGGCGCGCCGAAAATGGCCACCCGGAAATCATCCGAAATGGTGCTTGGTGTTGTGAACCCGGTCATGCCCGAAAACATCGGCGGCTCTGCCGACCTCACCGGTTCGAACAACACGCTGACCCCGGACCTTGGCATTTTCGGCCCCGATAACCGCAAAGGCCGTTACGTCCACTACGGCATCCGCGAACACGGCATGGCGGCTGCCATGAACGGTATGGCGCTCCACGGCGGCGTGAAACCCTACGGCGGCACCTTCATGTGCTTCACCGATTACGCGCGCGGGGCGATGCGCCTTTCCGCGCTGATGGGCGTGCCAACAACTTATGTCATGACCCACGACAGCATTGGCCTTGGCGAAGACGGCCCGACCCATCAGCCGGTCGAACACCTCGCCATGCTGCGTGCCACACCAAACATCAACGTTTTCCGCCCTGCGGACACCGTGGAAACGGCCGAAGCCTGGGAACTGGCGCTGACATCTGAAAAAACCCCTTCGGTTCTCAGCCTCACACGTCAGGGCCTGCCCACCGTGCGGACCGAACATAAGATGAAGAACCTGACCGCTTTTGGTGCCTATGTTCTGGCCGAAGCAGATGACAAGCGTCAGGCAATCCTCATGGCGACCGGTTCCGAAGTCGAGATCGCCTTGAAAGCCCGCGAACTTCTGCAAGAAGAAGGCATCGGCACACGCGTGGTCTCCATGCCCTGCATCGACCTCTTCGCGCAGCAGGACGAAAAATACCGCCGGAAGATCCTGCCCGCCGGTCCCGTCCGCGTGGCAATCGAAGCGGGTGTTGGCTTTGGCTGGGATACTTGGCTGTTCAACGAACGCGGCAAGCGCGACAAAGGCCGCTTCATCGGCATGGATAGCTTCGGCGCGTCTGCCCCTGCACCCGAACTATATGACTACTTCGGCATCCGCGCCGAAGCCGTGGTCGAAGCCGTCAAAGGTATGCTCACCTAAGTATCCGTCTAAAACTCACAAAAGCGGGCTTGCTACTCCGGCAGGCCCGCTTTTTTCATGCCTTCGCCGACCCGCGCCCGATCCTCCGCCTGATAATACAGCACCGTCCGCTCGATCTCCGACGCCCGCGCATGGGGCACCAGCTTCAAGAACGCCGCCAAAGCCTGCTCGGCCAACGTCTGTTTACCTGCCAGCGCCAAGGAGGCCGTGAAAAACAAATGCGAACTCGGATGCGCCGGTTTCAACTGGATCGCTTTTTCTGCCGCCGCCGCGCAGGCCGCATAATCCGCTGCCTGAAACTCGGCAATCGACAGATACAGATAGAACTTATCGATAAAAGTATCCCGCGGACTTAAGGCAATCGCCTTCTTGATATCGCGCCGCGCAAACTCAGCGTTGCCCGCATAACCATTGGCATTCCCAAGCAGCGCCCGCGCATACGCAAAGTTCGGGCTCAGATCGACAGCGTGACCATAGTTCATGATCGCCGCATCGCCATCGCGGGCAACGATCGACACATACCCCCGCCCAATCGACGCCCAGGGATCATTCGTATCCGCCAATAGCGCCCGATCCGACGCCTCCCGCGCCCGCGTAATCGTCGGCTCCATCGGCTCCCAATGCTGAATGATCCGCCAGGCCAGAATAACCGCATAAAGCCCCAGCGCCTGCGAATAGTCGGGATCAATCTCAATCGCCTGCTCCAACAGCGCAATCGCCTCAGTGCTGCTGTCCTGCGACTGCTTGCCATAAAGATGCAGCGCATTCACGAAACATTCCCAGGCATCCAGACTTTTCGGATGCCGCCGCTTCAGGCGTGCATGTTCCGCCGCATATAATTCGGGCGAAAGATGCGCCACCAAACTGGCCGCCAACTCGTCCTGAATTTCAAAGATGTCCGTTACATCGCGATCATACCGCTCGCTCCAAAGCTGCGAGCGCGTCTCGGTGTCGATCAAACTCGCCGTCACCCGAATGCGCGACCCTGCCGAACGCACAGATCCCTGAAGGATATACCGAACCCCCATTTTCTCGGCCACCGCACGCGCATCCTGCGCCTCGTCCTTCAACGCAAACGTCGTGCTGCGGTCCGTCACAAAGAAATCGCGCAACTTCGACAACGCCGTCACCACGTCCTCAGTCAAGCCATCCGCCAGAAACTCGTGGTCCGGGTCTGCCCCTTGATTGGTAAACGGCAACACCGTCAGCGATGGCCGCCCTCCCGATCCATTGGGTTTGGCAACCTCAGCCGTCGGCGCGTCATCAGCGCCCTCCGTCACCTCAGCCACAAACCGAAAGCCCTTACGCGGGATCGTCCGAATGACCGCCTGCGCCTCACCCGTGTCGCCCAGCGCCTTCCGGGCTGCCGCCAGCCGCGCGTTCATCGTCCCGTCCGAGATCGCGCGCCCTTCCCAGATGCCGTCCACCAACTCGTCCTTGGTCACCACGCGCTCGCGGTTCTCCGCCAGCAAAACGATCAGATCAAAGACCTGCGGCTGCACCGTCACCACCTGCCCGCCCCGCCGGATTTCCCGGCGGTCGATGTCCAACTGGCAGTCTTCAAACGTAATTATCAAGCGATCTGAACCTTTTGGCACGAAGAAAGAAGCAAATGACAAGCCTTTGGCAAGCTCCCGTTCAAGCGCACCGGCATTCAGCCGTTTATCAATAATTCAACACGAAACATCAAACGGGAATACGAAAATGACCGATCAAGCACACGTCACCGCCAAGCCAACCCTCGAAATTACCGTTCCATTGTCCACTGAAAAAGTTTGGAGCCGTTTTCTGACATGGCTGGGCAAAGCATGCGACGCGCAATCAAAGACCGGCACAGACTCATTCCGTGACATCATCTAATTGGCAGAAGACAGGACGATCGATTAACCAGTGCGTAACACAGATTACCGCTCACCCATGATCTTGTGTGCGAACGCGCAACACGCGCTAGGGACACCGACGTGATACCGACGTAATACCGACGCGATACAGACAGGCCGATTTCGCCCCATCCTCAATGTTTTAAGGCGTTAACCAATGCTCCGTTGCAAAGCAACGTCCGACCACCGAACGTTGCTTTTTCAGCCGTTAACTACAGTCCAGTGTATAGACTGCAGCGTCATCCGAACGCAGGGGTTGCGGATCAACCAAACACCCGGTCCGGGCGCGAATAACACCTGTCAAACTCGCAACCGGAGCAGCGCCTTCAGCGACCACGAAGTTACTGTTATTCAACTAAATTTGCCGCATGAAATAGGTGCTAGATTCAACTGCAACTTCAAGGTTCTCGCTTTCGGTGCGCAACCTGCTGTTGCCAGCATTGATGGCATCTGCCGGGCTCGGATCACCGGTCATAGAAAACCGATATAAAGGAAGCGATTCCACGCCCCCCATCTCAAATTCTGTCCGCGTTGACGCTGGTAGGTTCGCCGGCTCACCGCCCGCACCAACCGTGCCCAGCCCAACACCTCTTGGTTGGTTACAACCAGCCACCACAAGCAGCACCGCAACACATGCCAATGTCTTGTTCATCATAACAATTTCCTCACTCAATAGACTTTACAGACCGTCGCATAAGCACCGCCGGGAAGTCGATACCCGGACGCAAATTTACGCTAACGGGTTGCATTTCGACAAACCCGCAAGTGGCATAGAACGGCACCGCCGTAATTGTCGAAAGACAATCCAACCGGCTTAGTCGGGCATATTCTGCTGACATAACAATGCGCTGCATCAATACGCGCCCAATGCCTTCGCGCACCCTTGCATGGTCTGTCACCACGTGTCGGATATGCCCCACTCCTTCCGCGGCGCCCTGCCCACCGGGTGCAGATCGCGTCCATCCCCCTGCCCCGACAATCTCGCCGCGGTCATCTTCAACTACGTAATATGTCCCTGATGTCACCAGCTGCGGTTGTGCTTTAGAAATCAATGGGATCGCCGTTACCAATACCGACGGCGCGTAGTCCGCCTTCAGCAAAACCGGATAAGATCGTTGGAACAGCCGGTCGATCGCGTTGAAGTCCGACATTGTCGAGGATCTGACAGTAAAGGGCATCACCATGGCCTCAAACTTTTACCGCCCACGCGACGCACAAAAAGAAAAAGCCGCGCTCATTGCGCGGCCTTTGCCATTGAAAAAGATGGAAGATCAATTACTTGATCTTGCCTTCCTTATACTCGACGTGCTTGCGCGCAACCGGGTCGTACTTCCGCACCACCATTTTCTCGGTCATCGTACGGGCGTTCTTCTTGGTCACATAAAAGTGGCCGGTGTCCGCGGTCGAGTTCAGACGAATTTTGATCGTCGTCGGTTTCGCCATGGGTCGTCTCCTACTTGGGCGCCCCCAAAGGTGCACCCGAAAATCCTTGAAGCCCGCCTTCTAAGCGCAATTGCGACAGAGTCAACATCAAAGGCAGATTGCGACGGATCGAATTCGACTATAGGTTATCAAAGCAGCGTAAATACATTGAATTACGAATGATACCCACCTGGAAAATCAAGCGAGAGTTGGCGCGACTACAGGTGCAAGTATATGGCCTGTTTGGATATCTGACCGACCCGTATCGACGACGCAAGCATAAAGTCTGGCGGACAAATGAGCTCAAAGCATATGAAGGCAGAATCTCCGAGTCTGCCAAGATTGCATTGCTTCTGATTTACCAACCAAAATTAATACCGGAGTCGTTGCTTCAGTCCATCAAGCACTTGGTTCAAAACGGGTATTCTCCCCTAGTTATCAGCAACACACCATTGTCTTCTTCAGACACCAAGTTACTTCTCGAGAACTGCTGGCGGTTGGTCTTCAGACCGAACTTTGGTTACGATTTTGGCGGGTACCAGGATGGAGTTTGGCTGTTGAACCAACTTGGTATTCAGCCAACCACGTTGTTAATACAAAATGATAGCGTTTGGCATCCAATCTTCGACGGCTCCACAATGCTAGAACAGATGGAAGCCTCGCCCGCAGACTTCGTAGGCACGCAAATTTTCGAGAGAATTAGTACGAAACCTCTGACGCCCGAACTTATGTTCATGGGCTCCTATTGCTTTATGATAAAAGAAAAAGCCTACGAATCTGAGGCATTCCAGAGTTTTTGGATCAATTATCGAGCGACATCTAACAAAGAGAAAACCTTACGACGTGGTGAACGGGCCTTTTCCCGAAAGCTCATGGATGCAGGCATCACCTTTAAAGGCATTTTCGCTGCCTCGGACTACTTCGCCATGATCGATGGACTATCGGATACCCAGGTTGAAATCGGAATCGAATATCTTATCTGCACCAACCCTGAGCTAGTCGTGAGGCGAGACTCCTTGAAAGTGGCAGATATCGATGCAGATTGGTACATCGAAGCACGACGCCTCCTTAAAGACATGTGCAAAAAGAAAAATTTTATCGGTGCAAGTCCAGTGCTTGCAATTAATCACATGGATTTCCCAATGATCAAAAAGAATAATGAACGACACTATAAGTTAGCTCGCGCGGCGATTCTTCGAGCAGCCCAAAACAATGACATTCGCCCTTTAAGAAGCGAAATACTGGATGAACTCAGAAAACGTGACGTGTAAGAAGACAGATATCCGACCACACAAATAGCACTATGGTCGCAGGCTTAATTGAAAACTACATTGCAGATTGCAGGTCGCTCTTTTGAGTGGCTGCTGCCTGAGATGTACTCTTCACAGGATATTTGCGCGGACAGCCTGTAAGCCGGATTTTGTCCAGCCGAGTTTCCCCGGCCTGAATGATCATTCATCTGCTCCTGCCGTTGCCGACAAGATCTAGCTGCCAACCCGGATTTCTCGGGCTGAAACAACCCTGCCGTGGCGATATCCTTAGCGGATCAACCCGGCGCGAAACCCCTATTTGGCATTGCTCCCGGTGGGGCTTGCCGTGCCGCCCTTGTTGCCAAGGCCGCGGTGGGCTCTTACCCCACCGTTTCACCCTTACCCCGGATCAGATCCGGGGCGGTCTGTTCTCTGTGGCGCTATCCCTCGGGTTACCCCGGCCGGGCGTTACCCGGCACCGTTGTCTCATGGAGTCCGGACTTTCCTCCCAGACCACCCCGAAAGGCGACCAAAGGCGATCATTCGGCCATCCGCGCCCGCGCTATTTAGGGATTTAAGGCAATCAGGTCAATTGATCCGACTGATAGGTCGCGAAGGAACCCTTCGCGCAATTCGTTCGGTCACGTCTGCTGGCCATTGGCGCGCCATGCCAGCCATCATGGCCTGATCCGCATGCCCCATCGGGCCAGACGCCGATGGCCTGAAGCGCTGCCGGAATGCATCCAGAACAACAGCTTCACCATGCTCTACCGGATACCCGACAGCCGCAGCATATCGCATAAAATCGCCCGGCAATGCTGGCTCGGGCCATACCGATAGTTCCTTGTCAGCAAGACGTTTCCAGTTGAACAGACGGCCAGGGTCACATTTACGGTCAGGAGCCATGTCAGAATGAGCGATCACAGCTTTGGGTGATAGGTCGTGGCGCGAAAGTATTTCGCCAAGCAAAGCTTCAAGTGACACCATCAATTCATCGGAAAATGCGGTCACCCCGTCATTGTCCAGTTCGATCCCGATGGACCGCGAATTGACATCTTCACGCCCTGCCCAATGCCCTGCTCCTGCATGCCAAGCCCGGTTTTCTTCGCCGACCAATCCGTAAACGGTTCCTTTCCGCCCGATTAGATAATGCGCAGAAACTTCTGCCTCAGAATCACATAGCTTTTCTAAAGCCGCCTCGGCGCTTTCCATCGCTGTGTAGTGCAGAACTATCAGTGTTACCGCATGACCACGTCGGTTACCAAAGTTAGGGGAGGGGCGCTCGACGATCTCCACGACCTAGCCACCTCTTGCCGTTCTGAACGCCGATGGGTCCCAGAAACAGGCAAAGCCATCTCCGTCGGGATCCATCCCTTTGCGATCTCTCTCTGGTCCACCGTTTTCAAGAAAGGCCTCCTGCGCCAAATCGTTAGATGGATAGGCGGCACAAATGCGATTGAACCGATCAATATTGGCGCGGCCCGAGCGCTGGAACATTTGGGTTCCGACCGGATGGGTGGTCGACAAAGCAAAGGCCACCACGTTTGGTCGCCCCTGAGAATTTCGCGTCGGCAAAGCACCAGCCTGCGACTGGAATGAGTCACTATTTCGCGCAATCCGGTCTGCATCAGTTTCGACTGGCTCAGGAACGGCAACTACTTCAACAGGCTTTGGCGCCGGCGCTGCGGGCTTGGCAGGCGCTGGAACTGGTGCAACCTCTACAGCTGCAACTACAGCGACTGGGGCTGTTCCGGCAACAGGTTGGCGCTGTTCAGCAGTCCTTGCAGCCACGGGTGCGGTTCCGGCCGTTGGGGAACGGGTTGCAGCCAAAGCGTTGGCGGTTTCGGCCGCGATTATTTGCCCTTCCGGCACCGGTATTGTGCGCATTGCCTGTAGCTCGGCATCGCGCCGTGCTCGTTCCGTAGTGTAAGCGTCATATCCACCAAAACCAACGCCACCTAATTGAGGATTGCTTTCCGGTACAGGGGTTGCGCAGGCGGCTAACAATGCCAGCCCTGCAAAATAGCCTAATTTATTGGTCATTTTTCTGCTCTGCCAATTATTTATTGGCGTCAGACTACCACCATTTCGTCGGCTTGGAAACAAAACCTGCGCGATCTTCCAATGCCTGTGCGACATTCATCAACGCACCCTCTTCCCAGGGTTTGCCAATCAATTGCAGACCCAAGGGCAAGCCTTGGCTATCCAGCCCCGCAGGAACCGCAATTCCGGGAAGCCCGGCAAGGTTCACCGTCACCGTGAAAACGTCGTTCAGATACATCTGCACCGGATCATCAAATTCCTGACCCAAGGCAAAGGCCGAAGATGGCGTCGCCGGCGTCAGGATCGCGTCCACACCATCGGCAAACACATCTTCAAAGTCTTTCTTGATCAACGCCCGGACACGCCGCGCACGGTTATAATAGGCGTCGTAAAAACCAGCCGACAAAACATATGTCCCGATCATCACCCGACGCTTCACCTCGTCTCCAAAACCTTCAGCACGGGTCTTTTCATACATCTCGGTAATGCCGTCGCCCTGCGCCAGTTTCGCGCGGTGGCCATAGCGAACCCCATCATAGCGCGCCAGGTTCGACGATGCCTCAGCCGGGGCAATCACATAATAGGCTGGCAGCGCGTATTTTGTGTGTGGCAAAGTTATATCAACGATCTTCGCTCCCGCATCTTCCAGCATCTCGCGGCCACGGGTCCAAAGCGTCTCGATCTCTTCCGGCATACCGTCCAAACGATACTCGCGCGGGATACCGATGGTCTGACCCTTGATGTCGCCCTTCAGCATCGCCTCGAAGTCCGGCACCGCCAGTTCGGCGCTGGTGGAATCCTTGGCATCGTGTCCGGCCATCGACTTCAGCATGATCGCACAGTCGCGCACTGATTTCGCCATCGGCCCGGCCTGATCCAGCGAAGATGCAAAGGCAACAATACCCCATCGGCTTACACGCCCATAGGTCGGCTTCAGGCCCGTAATGCCCACAAAGGCTGCCGGTTGGCGGATTGACCCACCAGTGTCCGTTCCCGTCGCGGCCAGACACAAGTCAGCCGCCACAGCGCTGGCGGAACCACCGGACGATCCACCGGGCGTCAACGCCGCCTCGTCATTGCCGCGCCGCCAGGGGTTTACCACATTGCCGTAAACGCTGGTTTCGTTGCTGCTGCCCATGGCGAATTCGTCCATGTTCAGCTTGCCAACCATCACTGCACCGTCACCGAACAACTGGCTGGTCACCGTTGATTCATACTCGGGCTTGAACCCGTTCAGAATGCCGCTGCCTGCCTGGCTTGGCACGCCCTTGGTGCAGAACAGATCCTTGATCCCCAACGGAATACCGCACATATCCGGCGCATCCCCCGCCGCAATCCGCACGTCCGCAGCTTTCGCCTGTTCGACTGCCAATTCTGGCGTCGGATGCACAACGGCGTTCAATACAACAGCCTCGCTGACCGCCGACAAACAGGACTCCGTCAGCTCTACCGCCGTCACTTCACCCGAACGCAACTTGTCGCGCGCGTCGGCAATCGTCAGTTTGTTCAATTCACCCATGATCACTCAACCACTTTCGGAACCGCAAAAAAGCCTTCGCGCGCATCAGGTGCATTGGCCAGAACCTTATCCTGCTGCCCACCGTCGGTCACCTCATCAACTCGCCGCTTCAAACGCATCGGCGTCACCGAGGTCATCGGTTCAACGCCTTCAACATCGACTTCGTTCAATTGCTCAACGAACCCAAGGATACGGTTAAAGTCATCGGCCAGCGCGGGCAGATCAGCGTCTTCAACCTTGATCCGGGCCAATTTGGCCACGCGGCGGGCAGTTTCCGTGTCGATGGACATGGCATTCTCCAACTGAAGTTCGCCTGCATTTAGCGCGAACCCCCAAGGCCCGCAAGAATGACCAGCAACTTGTCTTACGCCGACCCGGTTTTGTGACGCCGCCAAACCTCGATCATCCACCCCAACAACACCGCATTCAACATGTGCCACATGAAATGCGTTCCTAGCGGAAACGCTGCACATACCGCCTCGTCCACGCTTCTGAATGTCAACGACACGCACAATATCCCACACGCCAACGCCATGCCGCGCGCTACTACCGGCAGCCTTTGCCGCAGCAAAACCGCATAAACCAACATCAACAGCGGCAACGTCCAATAGACCGACGAAATCGCAAAAAACGGCAGCGCCTGAAAAACCGGCGCCATCACAGCAGCAAATGGCACATAGGCAAAGGCCCCCAAAGCCGACGCCCACGCCGACAATCCCAGAAAATCCCGGTTCGCCAGAAAGATGTAAACTAGGGCGAACACCAGGATTGAAAGCGAATCCAACGCAGCAGCCCAGCCCGTCGCATGGGTGTGAAACAACCAAGACCCGACACCGATTGCGAACAGTGACCCCGTCAAAACCCGACCACCCGCTAACCCGCGCGTGCGCCGCCACATGAATACTGCCACCAAAAGAAATGCCAGATTGGTCACAGCATTCACCGGCTCGGACCAGTAACTCAGGTCGGTCCGCTCGCAATAGGCATCAAAGGCGTTTGTCCAGTCCATCGGCCCTCACAAAAATGAAGCGGCTACATAGATAGGGATAGCCATTCAGCCCGGCCATTCCAGACCAAAATGCGAAAGTCCGGCTTGCCATCATTGCATCGGACGGCCTGTTAACATCCTCGGAACAGGTTTTCCTTATAAGGGGCCACACCAACGCGTTCGACATCACAAACAACGACTACCCGAAAAACGCGAAACCAACGAAAACGCTCTAAAGCAATTTTCTACCGACGGCTGGCAAAAAACCCTTTCATCAACTCAGCCGCAGCTTCAGCAGAAATATCCCCGTAAATCTCGGGCACATGATGCGCTTGCGGGTGCGTGAACACTTTCGGCCCTACCGTGACCCCGCCGCTTTTAGGATCACTCGCCCCGTAATACAGCCGCGCGATACGCGCGTTCGAAATGGCTGCCGCACACATCGGACAAGGCTCAAGCGTCACATATAGATCGCAGCCCACCAATCGATCTGACCCAATAGCGGCACCTGCCGCACGGATTGCCAGAACCTCAGCATGGGCGGTCGGGTCATTCAACTGCCGCATCCGGTTGCCAGTTGCGGCAATCACAACCCCATCTGGCCCAATCACCACAGCCCCAACCGGCACTTCACCGCGTGCACCGGCGGCGCGCGCTTCGCTAAGCGCTTGCTCCATATGACTTTTAAAGACCATACCCTGTCATGCCCCGCCCCAAGCTTCGGTGCAAGCAGCGAAGTTCAGGCAAGGTTGAGCCTTCCCCTTCATGCGAACGCCATGTAATGCACAAGCCATGACCGATAGCCCCTACAAAGGCGAACGCATCGCCAAAAACCTTGCCCGTCGTGGTGTTGCCTCGCGCCGCGAGGTTGAACGCATGATCGAAGCCGGTCGGATCGCAGTGGATGGTAAAGTGATCAAAAGCCCCGCGCTGAACGTCACGGGCTCCGAAACTATCACGGTCGACAAATCCCCCGTCGGCGAAGCCGAACCGCCCCGCCTCTGGCGCTATCACAAGCCGTCCGGTCGCGTGACCACCGCCAAAGACGAAAAGGGCCGCGCCACCATTCATGACGACTTGCCCGAAGAAATGCCGCGCGTCATGCCTGTCGGTCGCCTTGATCTCACATCCGAAGGGCTACTGCTTCTCACTAACGACGGCGAAATCAAACGCCGCCTCGAAATGCCAAAGACCGGTTGGCTTAGAAAGTATCGCGTCCGCGTGCGCGGCACCCCCGAGGATCAAATTTTCGACCCTTTGCGCAAAGGCATCACCATTGATGGCGAGCGGTTTCTGGGCATGGAAATCAAGCTGGATCGCCAACAGGGCAGCAATGCTTGGTTAACTGTTGGGCTGCGCGAAGGAAAAAACCGCGAAATTCGCCGTGCCATGGAAAGCCTTGATCTGATCGTAAACCGGCTGATCCGTATCAGTTATGGCCCCTTCCGCTTGGAAGATCTGAAACCGGGAGAAACCGATGAAATCAAACAGAAAATTTTGCGCGACCAACTAGGATTGGACAAACCGGACGACGAAAAACCTAAGGGTGGAACAGCGCGAAAAGTAACGCGCAAGGCAAGACCTCGCCGAAATAGCTGACCCGACGATATTTTCTTGCCCTATGGCAAGCGCGGTTCCGTTAACCTATGTTATCGACAACGCTCAAAGGACCACCCGCGTTATGCCTAGGTTAGTTCTAGTTGTTCTTGTGCTTGCGATCGCATGTGCGCTTATTGCACTCTCGGCAATGGTGCTTGGCCGTTCGTTTGAACGATTACTGGCGGACGGGAACGAGAACGCAAAAGGGTATGGCATGCAAAAGATAGCTTTCTTCCTGCTTCTTGCATTGATGGCCTATGTCATTTCCAACGGTGTCAGCTGATGAGTTCGCGATTTGGCGGCAAATATTCCCCCAATGCCGATATTGGGTCTTCAGAGGATTTGCCGCGCCGTCGCCGAAAGGGCGCGCGCGTCAACCTGTTGTTCGTGGTACCTTTCCTGCTGGTTTTCACAGCTTTTCAGCAAGAGCCTGTTGGCCTGACGCTAGACCTTTTGGCGTTTGTGACCCTTATGCTGGCTGCTTGGCTGACACGCGAAGGAATTGAAGCCGAAGATGCCTATGACGCGAAGAAGATTTCGCGGCGGCCAGCGATCCCCCGGAAAATATTTGGCAGTACTCTCACGGGCCTTGGCCTGGCGCTGGCCGGTCTTAGTGCCGAGACATTTTCGCTTTTGAACCCTATACTGTTTGCCATCCTTGGCTCAGCGCTCCATTTTACCGCCTTTGGGCCCGACCCCCTTAAAAACAAGGGCATGGACGACGGACACGTCTTGCACACCGATGAAGTCAAAATACCCAAAGATGTCGCGCATTAGCCCCGACATTCTTTTGCGGCTTTGAAAATTTGCTTTCATCATTCGGCTATTGACTAAGGCCATTGGAATTTTTCGCCGATGTGTTTCGGTCATGAGCCTTGGCCAAAAATCCAGCTCTGCAAAAATTGCAAGGTCGGGCACCCAGTGATCCAAGAAACGTCGAGTAACCTTTTGAGTGTCTATGGGCAGCATAACATGCACACACCGATCGGGAAGTTGAGCCTTTTCCAGTGCGACAGCGGAACTACGTGTTGAACTGCTCAGAACAACACTCGCTTCTGGCAGCGCCGACAAAACGTGTTCAATTAGCGGTATGACCGCGAGACACTCTCCAATTCCAAGTGCATTGATCCAGATTATGGTGCCATTTGGCCGTTGCTTTTCATAAACACCGAACTTCTCGGGCAGCCGCGCCCCGTTTTCTTTTCCGCGTCTTAGTCTTCTTCGAATGATCGCCCGCCAGATCGGATCCGAAAATCGCGAAAACCCGAGATACAGTCGAAGCAGCGGCGACATTTGCTAGGCAACGCCGCGATTGAGCAGTCTTAGCATTGTGACAAGTCCAATCGGTTGATTTTTTTCGACAACAAACGCCGCTGAAATGCGTCGCTCTTGCAAAACTGACAACGCTTCACCTGCAATTATATCACTGCTGAACGTGACAGAACCCTCGGTCATTAGTTTCCTGCAAGGGGATTCATGTAAAGCCTCGCGCATTGTGGACGCCGCATGGCTTTCCAAGTAGCGCCGAATGTCGCCATCCGTAATGACACCTTGCAGCGCCCCACTCCGCGTAACGCCGACAATACCCTTGCCCTTCGCGGACAAAACGCCCAGGGCACCAACGACCGACATGTTCTCTTCAACCAGTGGCAACTCGTCCCCTTGGATCATGACTTCATCCAATCGTTTCAGCGCTGCACCAAGACTGCCGCCAGGATGGAAACCGTGGAATCCTTCTTCAGAAAGACCCTTTTCCTGGAGCAAAGCGATTGCCAGTGCGTCTCCCATCGCAAGTTGCAGCAATGTGGACGTAGTCGGCGCCAAATTATGGGGGCAAGCCTCGCGAACCCGAGGCAGAATAATCGATATATCCGACGCTTTTGCCAAAGTGCTTTCGGCAACACTTGTTATGGAAATCAATTTGACTGAACGGCGTTTCGCGTAACCAACAACATCTGCCAGTTCACGGGTTTCTCCAGACCAACTTAAAGCCAAAATTACGTCTTCAGGCTGAACCATCCCCAAATCACCATGACTGGCCTCAGCGGGATGCAGGAAGAACGCCGGTGTGCCAGTTGACGCAAAAGTAGCGGCAAGTTTGGACCCGATGTGGCCCGACTTTCCAAGACCGGTCAGTATCAAGCGGCCGTGCATGGCAGCAATGCAGTCCAAAGCATCGCGCGTTTGATCCGCAATTGCATCCAGATGATCATTCAACATCGACAGACCGGTCATGTCGGCAGCGATGATTTTCTTAACTTCAGCTATTTTCATCGCTCACCCATTTGGCACTTAAATCCCTCACTTCATTGCCAATCTTACATTTATTGGTGTTTTATTTACCAAGCTCTTCGTTGTGCTTGATCACTACATGACTTTGCGACGCGCTATCCCTTAGCCACAGCGTCTATCGCCTTCAACTTTGAAAGAAGCGCGGGCATGTCTTCGATCGGCACCATATTTGGTCCGTCTGATGGCGAACGCGACGGTTCTTCATGAGTTTCGATGAAAACGGCGCTACAGCCAACTGCCACAGCTGCTCGCGAAAGAGCGGGCACAAACTCGGCCTGCCCGCCCGAAGAGGTGCCGGCTCCGCCCGGCAACTGAACTGAATGAGTGGCGTCAAAAACCACCGGATAACCTGTCCGAGCCATTATCGGCAAACTGCGCATGTCGCTGACAAGCATATTGTAGCCAAAGCTAGCACCGCGCTCGGTTAGGAGAATGCTCTTGTTGCCAGTGCTTTCGATCTTGTCGACAATGTTCTGGACATCCCAAGGCGCAAGGAACTGTCCTTTCTTGACGTTGACGACAGCACCGGTTTTCGCCGCTGCCAAAAGCAAATCAGTCTGTCGGCACAAAAATGCGGGAATCTGCAGAATATCGACAGCTTGTGCTGCAGCCACACACTGTGTCGAGTCGTGGATATCGGTCAGAACCGGGCAATCAAACTCTTCACGGACACGCGCCATAATTTCCAAACCGTCGTCCATCCCAACGCCTCGACGGCCTTCCAAAGAAGACCGGTTCGCTTTGTCGAAACTGGCTTTGAAAATATATCCAATACCCAACTCTGAACTCATGCGAACCAGTTTTTCCGCAAGCATCCGTGCGTGATCCAATGATTCAAGTTGGCAGGGACCGGAGATCAACGTGAATGGTAAATCGTTGGCGATTTTTAGGTTGCCGACTTGAACCGAATTCATTCGATACCCTCACGTTTCATTATGCCTTCGATGACTGGAACGTCAGAAGGATTGTTTAACTCCCAAAATTCACGCCCGCGCGATTGAACTTCGACACACCGGATCAGAATGCCATTCTCTAAAAACCGAAGCTGTTCAAGTCCCTCGCGAAGTTCCAAATGGCCTTCTTCGAAAGACACATATTTCTGCAACGCCGATGGACGATATGCATAGCAACCGACATGGTGGAAGACCGGAACCGCGTCATTCCCGGCATTGTCGTAGAAAGGCACAATCTCTTTTGAAAAATAGAGCGCCTGGTTCTCCACTCCAAATACTGCGGTTGTCGCGCCGACACGGCCGGAACGCCTGTCGCCTTGAAGTTTTGCAAGATGCTCGGGTTCAGTCTTTAGAACTGGGGTCGCTACGGGTGTGTCAGGTTCGTTTGACATACAGGTAATCAAATCTTCAACGTAGTGCGGTGGCGTTAATGGCGCATCGCCTTGAAGATTGATCACCAAGTCAGGCTTTTTCGGGATCAAATCCGCACCTTGTGAACATCGTTCTGTTCCATTCCGACATTCGGGCGACGTCATGATTACATCAGCACCAAATTCATCTGCAGCCGATGCGATGCGGTCATCATCAGTAAGCACTTACACAGCGTGAACGTTGCCAACAGATTTGGCGGCCTCCCAACTTCTCTGGATAAGGCTTTTTGTAATACCGCTCGAACCTGTTAGCATCTGCAGCGGTTTCCCCGGAAACCGGGACGATTTGTATCGCGCGGGTATAAAAATAACTGTCTGCAACGTCTACTTTCTGTGTTCGGCTTCAAAAGGCATAGAAAGGATCGCTGATTTTCGCAATCGCCCAAGCTGCCAAATCGTGCGCGCCCATACAGATGCCATTTTATTTGGTTTTTGACACTCATTTAATTAGGCAAACAATAAACTCTGAATAAACTCAAATTACTAATGAAAATCTGGCTAAAATCGAAGTCCAGTGGTTCAAACAAGACTGGACTATCTCAACTTTCCAACGAACTCTCTGTCTGCAGGAACCACAGAGTTGGTGCACTCACCGAAACCTACTCTAAATCCATCTCCTTGAGCCCAACCTGATAGAGTAAGCGTATCGCCATCTTCGACAAACGTCCGCCGTTCTCCAGTATCTAACCTCAAAGGCTCTTCACCGTCCCACGTAAGTTCGAGCAAGCTGCCGCGCTGCTCTCTTCCGGGACCTGAGACAGTTCCTGAACCGACCAAATCCCCGGGCCTCATTGGACACCCCGACGAAGCGTGATGTGCAATTTGCTGCGCTGAAGAATAATACATCTCACGATAATTCGTGTGCGAGATTGTTGTTGCGGCCTTACCGCTTGGCGACATTTCCACTGAGAGTTCAATATCATACAACATGGGGCTTGGTTCGTGCAGATACGACAACAGTTCTTTTTCACGTTGGGGCGTCGAAACTCTGAATTGCTCAAGCGCAGCTTTCGTCACAACCCAAGGGCTAATGGATGTCGCAAACGCTTTTGCTTGAAAGGGTCCGAGTGGTTGATATTCCCAAGATTGTATATCTCTTGCAGACCAGTCGTTCAAAAGTAGATAGCCAAAAATCATGTCATCGGCTTCCTGAACCGTCACGGGTGACCCCATCCTGTTTGATCCCCCAATGACTGCTCCCAGCTCCAGCTCAATGTCCAAGCGCTGGCTGGGACCAAATATGGGTGCATCGGCACCGGGCTCAACAAGTTGACCGCATGGACGAACGATATCAGTTCCTGAAACCACGACAGACGAAGCCCGGCCATTGTAGCCGATTGGGATGTGGAGCCAGTTCCGCGGTAATGCATTTTCAGCCCCTCGGAACATCGTGCCCACATTGGTTGCATGAGACTTGGATGCGTAAAAATCCGTGAACTCTGCAACGACGAATGGCATATGCATTTTGCAATTTGACTGCCTGACAAGAAGATCAGCGCGCGCGATTGCCGTGTCAGACAATATGTCCGTGATCTGACCTCGAAGAAGGAGCCACAAATCCTCGCCCGCAGCCATGAAGTGGTTCCAGGTTGAGCAATTTAGAAATGAAATATTGTCCGTGTTTAGCAAACCCTCGCTTTCTGCCTGAGCCAAATCCAGGATCATTTCGCCGATGGCCACTCCACAACGAGGTGTGCGATTTCCGACTGAAAAAACGCCGTAAGGCAGGTTGTTGAGCGGAAACGGAGTCGACGGCGAGTTTGCAGACTCGACCCATGATCGAGTTAACCCGCTCATTTGAGAACCGTGACATTTGTAGCGTCGCTGCGTGCATCCGGCGTGGTAACACGCCGCAAAACTAACAACTGTTTAATAGAATTCATTTTGTCCCCGGTGTTCCGTCGAACTTTTTTTCCAAGCTAACCCAGCAGTCAATATAGTCATCCTGGAGAGGAGCTTCTCGTCCGGCAAACTCAGTCAAATGCTGCGGGAACCGCGTCTCGAACATGAACGACATTGTGTTTTCGAGCTTCTCCGGTCCAAGCACCGCATTTGAAGCGCCTTCGAATGCCTGTTTGTCGGGCCCATGCGGCAGCATCATGTTGTGCAAACTTACGCCTCCGGGAATGAACCCTTTTGGCTTTGCATCATACTGCCCATAAATGTTGCCCATGAGTTCGGACATGATGTTTTTATGGTACCACGGCGGACGAAAGGTATCCTCGGCAACCAACCAACGTTCTCGGAATAAGACGAAATCGATATTCGCAGTGCCCGGCTGACCAGATGGGGCAGTCAACACCGTAAATATTGATGGGTCCGGGTGGTCGAACAGGATTGCCCCGACTGGACAGTAGGTCGTTAAGTCATATTTATAAGGGGCGTAATTGCCGTGCCACGCAACGACGTCCAGTGGAGATTGTGCAATTTCAGTTTCGTGAAACTGGCCGCACCATTTCACTACAACCCGACTTTGCACTTCTCGGTCCTCGAACGCAGCGACTGGCGCTTTAAAATCTCTTGGATTTGCCATACAATTTGCGCCAATCGGCCCCCTGCCCGGCAAATGAAACTTTTGTCCGTAATTCTCACAAACGAAGCCCCTGCAAGGACCATCAAGAACTTCCACCCGATAGAGCAGACCCCTAGGCAAAATGACGATTTCTTGTGGCTCGGCTTCAATTACGCCCAGTTCGGTTGAAAAACGTAGTCGCCCTTCTTGTGGAACAACCAGAAGTTCGCTGTCTGCCGAGTAAAAATATTCATCGACCATACTTTGATTGACCAAATAGATGTGGGTCGCCATTCCAACTTGAGTGTTAACATCGCCTGCGGTCGTCATTGTCCGCATGCCTGTTAGCCAGGTTAATTGTTGGGTCGAGTGCGGCACCGGATCCCAGCGGTATTGTCCCAGTGAAGTGATGCCACTGACGATGTGAGGTGCAGTATTCCAGTGTGGTAAATCAATACGTTGGAATCGATGTGAGTGCTTCACAGACGGCCTGATCCTATAACACCAGGTTCGCTCGGGTCGCTCGTGTGTAAATGCCGTTCCTGATAGTTGCTCGCCATAAAGCCCGTAGTTGCACTTCTGCGGGCTATTCATCCCTTGTGGCAAAGCGTCCGGGAGTGCCTCGGTCTCAAAATCATTTCCAAATCCGGACATGTACGAGATCGCATTCTTCGAAGCGCCATTATGCAGTCCGGCAGCAGACATTTTTTCTGACGTGCCCAATTCACATTCCTTCCACGGTTTTATTCTAGGTATTAGTTGTATTTGTAACTATCAACGCATACTTTTGTTGCCATGTGTAAATCGCACCCCTTCCAGCTTCATGAATTTATGCCCTATTTGCTGAACCGAGCAGCAGAGGTGGCGGGACAGGAATTTCAGAAAACCTACAAAGATAAATATGGAATGCTGCGGACAGAGTGGCGTGTTCTGTTTCATCTAGGATGCTACGGGCAGATGACGGCCAAAGAGATTTGCGATCGAGCCAGTCTTCATAAAACCAAAGTTAGCAGAGCGGTCGCTGCTCTACAAAATCGCCGATATGTCGCTCGAGAGACGATGGAGAACGATCGAAGGCACGAGATCCTATCGCTCACAAGATTGGGCCAAACTGTATTTGACGACATATTTCAAAGTGCAGAGATTTTTAACGCCCATCTCATGACGACATTCAGTGACCAAGAGGTCCTGATCGCACGCAAAGTCTTACTCAGAATCGCCAATATGGCAGACGCCACAACTTCATGAATTTGGCTTTCATTGTGAAGTGGTGCTGCTGGAGAGAATTGAACTCTCGACCTCTCCCTTACCAAGGGAGTGCTCTACCTCTGAGCTACAGCAGCTAAGGGTCGAAACGACGTCGCGCCGAATACTGGCAAATGGCTTTTCACGCAAGCGCAATCTGGACGGTATTTTGTTGCTGGGCTAGGAAGGCAGCATGGGCAGGAAATCAACATCCGATACACCGTCGAAGGCGGGCGATACACGCAAAGACCGTTTAAAATCGGCGCTAAAGGCCAATTTGCAAAGGCGCAAATCCCAGGCACGTGCACGAAAGACATCGGACAGCAGTGACGAGGCAGAAAAATAATGGATTCAATAATTGTAACAGGCGGCGCTGAACTAAACGGCAAAATTCCGATTGCTGGGGCTAAGAATGCTTGCCTGACACTAATGCCGGCGACTTTGTTGACCGAAGAACCGCTGACTTTGACCAATGTGCCGCGTCTGTCTGACATCGAGACGATGTCGCTGCTATTGCAATCGCTGGGGGCGGAAGCCCAAAGCCTGCAAGATGGCCGAGTTATTACGATGTCATCGCACGGTCTTACAACCGTTCGCGCCGACTACGAGATTGTGCGCAAAATGCGGGCTTCGAACCTGGTACTTGGGCCGTTACTGGCCAGGGAAGGGCACGCCGTTGTTTCACTACCAGGCGGGTGTGCGATTGGCGCAAGGCCCATGGACATTCATACAACTGCTCTCGAGCTCATGGGTGCAGAAATAGAATTGAAGGACGGTTATCTGCACGCGTCAACTTCCGGAGGGTTGAAGGGAGCCATTATTCCCCTTCGGTTTGCTTCGGTTGGTGCCACTGAAAACATCTTGATGGCGGCTACGTTGGCCAAGGGCACGACAGTCATCGAAAATGCGGCCCGTGAACCAGAAATCGTGGATTTGGCAACCTGTCTTGCAAAGATGGGTGCACAGATCGAAGGGGCCGGAACTGATCGTATTGAAATTCAAGGGGTGGATCGGCTATCGGGCGCTACCCATCCGGTTGTTGCAGACCGCATTGAACTTGGCACCTATATGTTGGCACCCGTCATCGCGGGTGGCGAGGTTGAGTGTGTTGGTGGCTCTCTTGAGTTAGTCGCGGCGTTCGCAGAAAAGCTTGCAGCCACGGGTGTCGAAATCGAGGACACAGGAAGCAGCCTGAAAGTTGCCCGTGGGAATGGTCGACCAACGGCCGTCGATGTCAGAACAGAAGTATTTCCAGGCTTTCCAACAGACTTGCAAGCGCAGATGATGGCGATGCTCTGCACCGCGTCGGGAACGTCTACGCTCGAAGAAACGATATTTGAAAATCGCTTCATGCACGCCCCAGAGCTTGTTCGGATGGGGGCTGAAATAGACGTACAAGGCGGCATTGCGACCGTTACTGGCGTTGACCAGCTTAAAGGCGCGCCTGTCATGGCTACTGACCTTCGGGCATCTGTATCATTGATACTGGCCGGGTTGGCCGCCGAGGGCGAAACGATTGTAAATCGCGTTTACCATCTAGACCGCGGTTACGAGCATGTTGAAGAAAAGCTAAGTGCCGTTGGTGCCAAAATTGAAAGAGTTCCGGGATCATGACCGAAGACGCTAGATTTGAAGATGGTGGTGACAGCCCACTGAGACTTAAAGCTCTGGAGGCCGAAGACCTGGGGGTCATTTCTTCATTGGCTCAGGACGCAGTTTTTCCTGTTACCGAGATGAAATGGGACAAGCGCAGACACCGCTTCGCGATATTGATTAACCGATTTCGATGGGAGGATGCAGATCTCGCTGACCGGCGGGATCGACCATTCGAGCGTGTGCAGTCTGTGCTGACGATTGAAGATGCGATGCATGTAACCAGTCAAGGTATCGACCGGAGCGACGGCGATTTTATTATGTCGCTTTTGGCTGTTGATTTCGATGCCGGTGAAGATGGGACAGGACGCATTATGCTGACGTTGGCCGGAGACGGCGCGATAGCAATTGAAGTAGAGGCTTTAGAGGTGTCGCTTACTGATGTGACTCGGCCCTACGTCGCGCCATCCGGGAAAGTTCCGCAGCACCCCGAATGACAGTTCGAATACTAAATCCTTCGGATGTGGACATCTTTCGCTCGCTGCGGTTGGAGGCGCTTGAACTCGATCCCGACAACTTCGCTTCAGACCGCGATGAATGGGAAGTTATGTCAGAAGACCAGTGGCGAAGTTTTCTCGAAAACGAGCCAATTTTTGCCGCTTTTGACGACGAACAAGCCGTTGGAATTACGGGGCTTATTTTCCAAAAACGACGACGAATGGCGCACCGTTGTGGGATTGGGATGGTCTATGTTCGTCGCTCGCATCGCGGCTGCGGCATAGCTGACAGCCTTCTGAAGGCGGCAATAAACCATGCGCGCAACTTGGGAATTCGACAGGTGGAACTCTCGGTCAATGCCGAGAACTCTGGTGCCATTAGACTATATGAACGGCATGGCTTTACCCATTATGGCCGACTTCCCCGTGGGTTTCGCCAGGGTAAAGGCTTTGTTGATGACGCATTGATGGTACTTGCACTGGACACCACAGATGAACAAATCAACAAACTGTAAGTACCTGCCAATTTTATGAGTTCGCAGCGACAACCTGGGCGCTTGAGCACCAATCGCCCCGGCTGTATGTCCGGCGCAAAGGATAGTCCTAATGCCAATGCTTCTAGATACTCGTGCACAGAATTTTGAGAGCAAATTTGCCGCTCTACTTTCAATGAAACGCGAGGATTCGCCAGACGTCGACGCTGCCGTCGCCAATATCATTTCAGACGTCCGCGAGCGAGGCGACGAAGCAGTCATCGAGTACACGAAACGATTTGACGGTTTGGAGCTTACTCCGGACACACTCGCGTTTACCGCCGCGGAGATTGACGAAGCAATTACACTGGTCCCAGACGAGGAACGCGCCGCTCTTGAACTGGCAGCTGAACGCATCAGAGCCTATCACGAGCGCCAACTGCCAGAGGACGCGAGCTGGACTGACACTCATGGCGCGACACTTGGTTGGCGCTGGACGTCTGTTGGCACAGCCGGGCTTTATGTGCCGGGTGGGTTGGCCAGCTATCCGTCTTCTGTATTGATGAACGCCATTCCTGCTCGCGTCGCCGGGGTCGATCAACTGATCATGACAGCGCCGACTCCGAACGGCGATTCTAATCCGCTCGTACTTCTGGCCGCGCGACTAGCCGGTGTCGACAAGGTGTATCGACTTGGGGGCGCACAGGCCATTGCAGCTTTGGCATATGGCACTCAATCTATTTCTGCTGTGGACAAAATTACTGGACCCGGAAACGCATTTGTAGCCGCCGCAAAAAAACGGGTTTTTGGTAAAGTCGGCATCGACATGATTGCAGGTCCATCCGAAATTCTGGTCATTGCGGACAAAGAGAACGATCCGGAGTGGATCGCCTTGGACTTACTCAGTCAAGCCGAACACGATGAAAGCGCCCAATCGATCTTGATCACTACAGACGAGGCTTTTGGACAGGCCGTGTCGAACTCGATTAACCATCTTCTGACCAAACTGGAACGTCGCAAAATTGCGCGAAAAAGTTGGGATGACTTTGGTGCGGTGATCATAACGCGTGATCTGGACGAGGCTGTGCTTCTTTCTGACCGGGTGGCTCCGGAGCACCTAGAGATTTGCACGCAGAATGCGGATGAACTGGCGGCAAAAGTCAGAAATGCAGGAGCTCTGTTTGTTGGTCGCTGGACCCCCGAAGCCATTGGCGATTACGTCGGCGGCCCGAACCATGTTCTGCCAACGGCACGAACAGCGCGCTTCTCTTCGGGGCTAAGCGTCATGGATTTTCTTAAACGAACAACAGTGTCAAAGATGACACCAGGAGCTATTTCCGCAGTCGGTCCGGCAGCTGAAATCCTAGCCAAAAGCGAAAGCCTTGAGGCACATGGGTTATCTGTGCGGGCGCGCCTTAAGCAAGTAAATGAGGATTCATTGTGAGCCGCATCGTTCATATAGATATCGACGATAGCGCGCTGCCGCCTCCAACACCCGAAATCGAACAGGAGCGACGTGTCGCGGTTTTCGATCTGCTAGAGGATAACTCGTTTGAACTTCCCAAGCGGGACGATGGGGTTCCGGTCTTAGGACCATTTCGGTTGCTCCTGGCGATTAGAGACAGGCGCCTAGTGTTTGATCTTCGGAGCGAGTCGGAAGAACCGGCGGCCGCTTTTCATCTTTCGCTCGGACCCTTTCGGCAAGTCGTCAAAGATTACTTTCAGATTTGCGAAAGTTATTTCGACGCAGTGAAAAAGCTCCCACCCAGCCAGATTGAGGCAATCGATATGGCAAGGCGTGGCATTCACAACGAAGGCGCGCGGGTCTTACAGGAACGGTTGGAGGGCAAGGCAAATCTGGACATAGACACTGCCAGGCGTTTATTTACATTGATTTGCGTTTTGCATTTCGGAGGCTGAGACTTGGGCGAACTTCCACAGTCGGTCTTATTTTGCTGTGACTACAATGCAGTTCGCTCTCCTATGGCCGAAGGCATGATGAAGAAATACTATGGCCAAAGATGCTATGTTCAGTCTGCCGGCGTTCACAATGACCTTGAAATTGATGGGTTCTCGATCGCCGTTTGCGAAGAGTTAGGAATTGAGCTGGCCCGTCATCGTTCACGCAGCTTTGACGAAATGGAGCAGTGGGGCGATGACCTGTCAGGGTTTGACCTTGTCGTTGCATTATCTCCGGCATCGCAACGCCGAGCGCTGGACTTGACACGCCTATTTCACTTGGAAGTGGAGTATTGGCCAATCCTGGATCCGACTGGTTTGGGTGAAACGCGCGAACAACGATTAAAAAGCTATCGACAGTCTCGAGACCAGATCAGCGACCGAATTCAAAGTCGATTTGGCCCACCTACGTCAGAGTGATGGAGACTCGGCGCAGGACCATTTCCTGGGCTTCACGCGGTAATGCAAGAGACGGCGCGCCACCAACAGATCAAGATTTTCATGATCAAAACGCCCTCAATTAGTTGGCGCAAAATTAGAATGTGACAGCTAAGGGGGCCGAGGATGCCAGCACAATTTCTACGGCTCAACAGTCATAGATTTGAGTTGAATTTCGCGGCAACTTTCACAATTCGACACATCTTTAACTGCATTGCAGCATTTTTTCGTTTTCCCCTTTGATTCACCCGCCATTCCGCCTACATATTCGCCGCGTCCGCAAAGGCGGGTCTATGCAAGAGGAGAAAACATGGCCAAGGAAGAACTGCTCGAATTTCCTGGTGTCGTGAAGGAACTTTTGCCGAACGCGACATTTCGGGTCGAGCTTGAGAACGGCCATGAGATAATCGCGCATACGGCAGGTAAGATGCGCAAGAACCGCATCCGAGTTCTGGCTGGCGACAAAGTCCAGGTCGAGATGACACCATACGATCTGACCAAAGGTCGGATTAATTACCGCTTCAAGTGAACGGTTCGCCGGTGCGTTTTATTCTCGGCTCGGCTAGCCCGCGCCGGTTAGAACTGCTTGCGCAACTCGGCATTCGTCCGGACTCTATACAAGCGGCCGATGTCGACGAAACTCCCCATTCTGGAGAGCGTCCGCTGGCTTATTGTGTGCGTGTTGCGCTCGCAAAGTCGGCAGCCATCTCTCGATTGCCAGGTGAACTAGTGCTGACGGCTGATACAACAGTCGCCATTGGACGACGCATACTTGGTAAGCCAAACGACGAAAAAGAGGCGGCCGAGTTTTTGGTGTCCCTGTCAGGCCGTCGACACAAGGTGATCACGGCCATCACTGTATCATCGGATCAAGGAGTGCTTCAGCGTCACGTAACAACTGCGGTTCAAATGAAGCGTCTCTCTGACGAGGAATTGAACTTTTATCTTGCCTGCGACGATTGGCGTGGCAAAGCAGGGGCCTATGCCATCCAGGGCCCAGCAGCCGCATTTATTCCATGGATAAAGGGTTCCTATTCTGCTGTCATGGGCCTGCCCCTGGCAGAGACAGCGACGTTGTTGCAAGCCTCTGGCCTTCCGGTTGCCCGAGGCTGGGCAAAATGAAGGGTTTGCAGGCAGTTTTTGGACACGTCCACGGCATTCAAGCCGCAGCATTGATCCGCGATGGTCAGCTCGACGACCTACTGATTGATTCCCCCGAGAATCGAATACGTTCTGGCTCAATATTTCGCGCCAAGGCGTTGCGGTCGATGAAAGGCCAAGGCGGAACAATTCTGGAAACATCTCAGGGCAATCTATTTTTGAGAAACGCAAAAGGAATTGCACCAGGCCAAACGATTATTGTGCAATCGGGGTCCTATGCTGAGCCTGGCAAAGCTATGCCCGCGACTCAGAAACTGGTTCTCAAAAGTCGATACTGTCTTGCCACTCCTGATGCGCCCGGTCTGAACATCTCAAAAATGGTTAAAGATGAAGACCGGCGGGTCGCGCTTCGCGAAATACTGGCGTCAGCTAATCCGCCACCCGAAACCGGCATTGTCGTTCGCTCGGCAGCCTTGAGTGCCGATGACACTACGATCCGGGACGATATTGCGGCGATTGTGAATTTGGCTCACCGGATTTCATCGGAACCCAACGCGGGCTCGCCAGAGCTGCTTCTGGAAGGACCAGATGCACAGACGCTTGCCTGGAGGGATTGGCCAACGCCAGACAGCACGACCGATGTGCCTGAAGCGATGGATCAATTCGGCGTTTTGGACCGTGTGGACCAGCTTAGGCGGGCAGAAATGCCACTGGACAATAGTGGCGTGGCTTACGTCGAGCCAACTCGGGCATTTGTAGCAATTGATGTAAATACGTCCGGCGACACGTCCCCTGCCGCTGGACTGAAGGCGAATATGGCCCTGATAAGAGGCTTGACTCGAGAATTGCGTTTGCGAGGTCTGGGTGGTCAAATCGTTCTGGATCTTGCTCCAATGCCCAAGAGGGATCGTCGACTGGTAGAGCAACAATTCCGTACAGCATTTCGGCGCGACGCTATTGAAACGATGCTCGTTGGCTGGACACCTTTTGGGCATCTGGAAATCCAGCGAAAACGAGAGCGTTTGCCGCTTTTTGAGGTGCTGCCGTGAGTTGCCCGATATGCAAAAAAGAACCCGCAACTGATTACAAGCCATTTTGCTCTCGACGCTGCGCCGACGTGGATCTCGGGCGTTGGTTGACAGAGAGTTATTCCCTCCCTGAGGGCGACGAAGACGTCAATGAAATCGCGCCAACCATCGAGTCTTCCAAACCTCCGTTACACCACTGAAAATTTCGCATTCCACCACTGGACAGTCCGAGAACAGCCAATTAGAAGGCAGCGGACTGAGAAGCGGCACATTGATGCCATCCCGTGCCCGGGTAGCTCAGGGGTAGAGCAGTGGATTGAAAATCCTCGTGTCGGTGGTTCGATTCCGCCCCCGGGCACCATCAAATACTCGCCCTTGTTCAGTTTTTCTTTTGAGGATGGGGATTTGGCTTTTGCACTGGGTCATAGGCATAGATAAGACCTACCTTCAGAGAGCTCGGTATTCCTGCCATTCTTTGATGCACCCAGTTTCAGGCCTGCCCAATTACTTTGTCAGGACAACGCAAAATCAGAATTTGAGATGCGCTTTCGCTTTTCTGGTTTCTGTCGAGCGGTCAGGAACTCGAGTCAAATCTCTTTGACGCTTTCATTCGAATTATCCATGAGCAGCACTATCAGCGCGGCTTGAGCGTGCAATGTGAAGATCGCCAACGATCCGATCTGGGCGGTCAGCTTGGGTTTAACCGAGAACTGAAAAACTCGACTCCGTGTTGATTTCTCGCTTTCGGGAGTAAAATCCAACATCAATGTCCAAACCGATATACGGCAGTCGGAATGTCAGCGGATTTGCGTCGTGATCGTTGCCCGCTTCGCAGTATTCCACCAACGCCGCCATCATCTTGCCCGCAATTGGTGCGTTCTTGTATTGGTTCCCGCTGGTGCCGCAGGCCATGTAGAATCCCCCGAGGCTGGATTTATCGTAGATTGGTATCCAATCCGTTGACGCATCATAAAGGTCAACAACTTCACGGGTTTTGGACGGTATACCCAACGACGGAACCCGTTGGGCATAGCGCATAGCTTGTGTTGTCCATTGTTCGGTAAAGTTGCGATCATAGTCGGTGTCGTTTTCTGTCCAGTAATGCTCATCACATTCGGGATCTTCAGAACCAATCAAGATGTGATTGCCGTGTTCCGGGCGAATGTAGACACCGATATCATTGTCAGAAACGACGGGGGCCGTACCTTCGAAGTCAAAACCCTCTGGAGACGGCACGTGAACGACCTCTTGGCGCAAAGGACGTGTTGAAATGGTCATTTCATCAACAACTCCAGCCAATTCATTGATGATCGCCGAGCCTGGGCCTGCAACATTGATCACGATAGGAGCGCGTATTTCTTCACCTGTCGAAAGCTTCAATCCCTGAACACGCCCATTTTCTTGCAATATTTCAGATACTTCCACACCCATACGAAATTCGGCACCATGTGCGCGCGCGGCGTCGGCCAGGTTTTGCGAAGACAGCGCCGGGTCAGTGACATAACCGCCGTTCGGCCAATAAACCGCGCCTTTCAATTTGCCGCCATTGGTTTGCCCGAACTCGTCATCATCGCGCGACTTCGGAGGAAAGTAACTATCAAGCTGGTAGATCGGCATACGATCGGTGACTTGCTTGGCGTCCCACTCTTCGATTGGAATGTTCAAGTCTCGTGAATTCTTGGCGTGTTTGGATAGATAATCGTTCTCGGCTGTCTTCATGACCATGCATCCGCACTCGCGGAACTCGGCTAAGTTTGCTGTGTCGTCCAGTCCCAGATAGGTCTGCCAGTCGCGCCAGTAGTGATACCCTTCCCATGCGAAAGCCGTGCCGTCAAAGGTGGAGTAATGCATGCGAATGATAGCGCATGAACCTGCAGTAGAGCCGTGGCCGATCTGGGTATTTCGGTCCAAAGAGAGCGTTTTGAAGCCGGCTTTTGCCATCTCGAAAGCGGTCGCCGTGCCAATGACGCCTGTTCCGATGATGATTGCGTCGGGGGAAATTGTCATTGTTTTCTCCGTTCTAAAAGGCCATATCGTCGGCCCGGAAGCCTGCTACTTTCTGGGGTTTCATTGCCCTCCAGTTAATCTGATTAGAATGTTGGAAACTATCCAAATACGTCGTTTGTTGGTCGTTTTCAGTCGCCCCCGCAGGAGGCATTTCTTTGTCAATCGTAAGATCTTGCGACTGTCTGTCCTCGACTTCACCATATCTATATCATTGTAATGAATATATATTTTTGATGAACGCCTTGCCGATCCAAGTTCACGGTGAAATACATTCTTGGAGCAGGACAGCCGTGCAAATCATCAACCCCAAGTCGGCAGAAACCAGAACTTTCTTTTGCCAAAACTGCAATTGACGAACTGCTTGACGCTCGTAGAAGCGCAAAGGGATGAACTGAAAGGACTGACGCTTAGATAGTCGCCCTTGGTCGTAATGGGACGTCTCTCGATTTCGTCCGAGATGAAGTTTTCATTCGCGGCGATCTAGAAGATATGGCGCACGGGTTTGAAATCTCTGAGCGGTGGTGACTGCGTGGGATCAGATGGAGGCAACGCCTGGGTCCTCGCCGTCGCCGGACGTTCTGAACATCGATTTTTCGGATCGAATTTGGCAAATTTCGGAGATATTTCCCGTGTCTGTATCGCGTCGGTATCACGTCGGTATTACGTCGGTGCCTGCGAACGGAGCATTTTGACTTCGTTAATCTTTAGGCATCGCGGATTTCGACACGAAATCCGATGAGCGGGCTGACGCCCGCTGGCCTCCGGCGGGGATATTTTTGGGCCAATAATGATAGCGTGATGGTTTATTTGGCTGGTGAAAGATGCGTTGACAGAAACGCCAGCCAATTCTCGTGCGTAATTTTATCGATCAGGGTTTGACCGAAACCGGCATGTTCCATAGCCGCGATCAGAAGCGGCAGATCCGCGGACGACGTCAATGGGTCGGGCAAAGGAGCGCCGTCAAAATCGGAACCGATTGCAACGTGATCTTCGCCCGCCACGTCGATCATATGTGCCAGATGCGGAATACAGGCATCCATAGGTGCCTTGCCGGTCTTCCAGGCGGCACTGTCAAGAAACACCGTTGCGAAGTTCAGCCCTGCGATGCCGCCGGTTTCTCCGATAGCGCGAAGCTGGTCATCGGTCAGGTTTCGGCTGGTTTTGCAAACTTCCCACGCATTTGAATGCGTGGCCACAAGTGGCAGACCCGCGTCCGCCACATCCCAAAAACCCTTCATCGTGAGGTGAGAGTTGTCGATCATGATACCAAGCTCTTTGCAGCGGGCGACCAGTCGCTTTCCGTCATCGGTCAGTCCCGGACCTGTGTCACCATCGCTTTCAAATCCAAACGGCACGCCATCGCCAAATATCGTCGGCCGCGACCAGACAATGCCGAGGGATCTGAGGCCCAGCGCGTAAAGTGCATCCAGAGCCAGAAGATCGGGGCCAATGCAATCGGCCCCTTCGAGATGCAGAATGCAAGCAACGGGATCATCGACGAAAGCACGCCCCAGAGTCGGCGCATCAGTGACGATCTCGATTTGCCCGGCATCGTGCAACTGGTGCGCAATCGCCGCCTGACCGACAGCAGAACTGAGAGCGATGCCTTCGTCCATCATAGGTGGCAACGGGCTGTTGAAAACTGCGGGATCAAAGTTGGTAAAATCAAAGACAGCGCGCGCCGGCGGAGAAAAAATGGCAAAAAAGCCGCCACCCATCCCCCCTGCCCGGCAGTTTGGGACATTGACGTGGCCAATGGCCTGACCAAATTCCTGAACAGGGTCACCCATGCTGCACCACAGGCGCGAGAGAGCGTCGTTGTGGCCGTCGAATACTTTGGTCGTCATTTAGTCGGTGTTCCTTTCGGCGAGCGCTTTGCGAAGGCGCGCGTTTTCTTCGGTGAGGTCCCGTAGTCTGGGGCCCAACATCGCCTCAATCTCTGCCTCTGTATAGCGGGGCACTATATATTTCGGACAGTTCCAGTCGTAGGCCGTGATGTGGATGGTGGTCAGGTGGTCGGTGGGGTTGTCGCCGGGCGCTGCCAGACGCGCGGCCAGGTCGGGGTCATCACTGGCATCGATCATCGTGGCGTGGCCAATCATCTTCAGGCGGGCGCGGCGGGGGTAGTCCATCAGGAACAATGACACGCGGTCATTGCCCTTGAGGTTGCCCTTGGTGATCACCTGTTTGTTTCCGGTGTATCCGGCAAATCCCAGGGTTTCGTAGTCCAGAAGTTTCAGGAAGCCGGACGATCCACCGCGATGCTGGATGTAGGGCCAGCCGGTTTCGCCAACGCTGGCCATATAAAAAGACGTGCGCGTGGCAATGAAGGCTTTGGTGTCTTCATCAAGGCCGTCGGTGAATCTGTTTCGATATGCCTTTTGAAAACGGTCGCGCATGCCGAGGGTTTGTTGTTCGGACTGAACGGCCTCGGTGAACATGTGCAGAGCGAAAGAATCCATGGATGGTCACCTATTTCTTTGACGTCTGTGGCATCGGTCATTCCTGTTTGATGGAGGATTCCCGGTTTCTGAGAAAGGTCTTTCTGGTCAGCTTGTCGAGCGAGGCCACCAGGTCAGGACCAAGTTGGATGGGTCTGAGTGCGGCATGGCCTTCGAGAGACTTTGTATCACTCGCAGGCAGACCCGAGGCTTCTACCAGATCGGGACGCTGTTTCAGGCGTGCCAGAACGTTGACGAATTTTGTGCATTACCCTGATGTTCGGTGCTGTCTGTGATCAGAACTGTTCTGAGCATGACATTGGCAATATCGCGCATTTCGATAGTCTTGTAGCCGCCTGATTTTTGAAGTTGACCTGAGGTATAACTGCCAAGAACATTGTAGGTGATGGCAAGTTCGCCGTCCCGAGTATCGCGCAAGATGCCGCCGGAACAACCCTATAGCTGTAGATCGGAGCGATCTATGACCTCGAGTGGGTGTCAGAATTTTTCCGACACCCGAGTATCCCGGGTTGCTATCAGATAGCTGAGGCCAGACGCGCGCGCATCATAGGTGCCGACCTTGCCGCAGAAACGGTCAAGTTGATCGCGCGGAATGTCGATAAGTTCTTCGCGCGATGTCGGATAATCATCGACTTCGAATGCGGATAAGGGCAGCAGGTTTTGGGCCTAAGAGATTACCAGGTCGAATGTCTCGTCCTCTTCAGGCACGGCCAAAATTCTACAGCGTGCTGAAGGGAGGGTCGGTGATTTCACGCAGGGATTACGTTTGAATGGTCAGAAAGCCCCTTTGGATGCCATAGAAACGGGCCGGATAGACCGTAGCGATCGCCGCCCTGAGTTGGTCTGGGCAAATATGTCGGAACTGCCCGCAGAAATTACGAGTTGCCAAACCTCCGTCATTTGCGCCATCCGCTGACGCGCGAAAGAGACGTGTCGGCATTTGCCTTTTCATTGTCGCCGGTCGATATTGAACGCGGTGCGGTCCAAGCTATTTTCCTGAACCACGCCCTGCATTTGTCGGACCCGATGGATGCCCTTTTACTTGAGGTGCTGAATGCCTGATATTTGCGACATCGCGCAGAAAGCTCGTGCAAAAATTGCTGATCCCTTTTGGGAGACCGTCGATAACTTTTGCGAAGATGCCGAGGCAAATAAATGTAATTCAAGCGGTTTGGAGGCTTCGGTGCTAGATCGCGCCTTCGACACCACCCAGCAAACTTTGAACCGCGCTAACATCGCCTGTTTGAATGTCATCAAGCGGCCCATTCAGCGACCCGCCGTTCAGGGCACAAGTGCAGATTTTGACAGTCACGAGACGGTCTGGCCGCAGGTTGCGGTTGAACTGTCCGTATATAGGGCGCTGTGATGTCGGGAGTGTTTTCGACCTTGCCTGATGGGCGTGACGTTCACGCTGTTACGCTTCGATCAGAAGACCTTGAGGCAGATATTGTGACCTATGGGGCCCGGCTGAACGGGTTGCGCTTTCGCGGTTCTGCATCATTGGTGCCCACGCATGATCTGGACGCAATGCAAGGCAGTGAACGCTATGCGGGGGCAATCATCGGGCCGGTCATGAACCGAATTTCGGGCGCATCAGCACCCCTTGGAAACAACGTCCTGAACTTTCAACCGAACGAAGGGAAAAACCTTCTGCATTCGGGTGATACTGCGACTTTTGCCGAGATTTGGAACATCAAGGCGCAGACTGAGACGTCCGTGACCCTGATCTGCGACCTGCCCGATGGAGCATTTCCGGGCAACCGAACACTTACAGTGCAATATGCTCTGCAAGGTCCAGAGCTTAATGTCCGGATTTCGGCAACCAGCGACAAAGACACACTTATGGCGCCAGGATTTCATCCTTATTGGACGCTATCCGGGCAAGGTCGCGAAGGCCACGACGTGGTTGTTCACGCGGACCGCTATCTTCCAACCGGGCCTGATAGCATCCCAACAGGTGTGGTTTCGCACGTCGGCGACAGCCGTTTCGACCTGCGCCAAAAACGCAGCCCATCTTTCGACATCGATCATTGTTTTGATCTCGCTCCGGCCGGTGATGTTGCTTTGGCGGTCAGTCTTTCGTCGGGCAAACTGCAACTGGACATTTTGACCGACGCACCCGGAGTGCACCTTTATACCGGCGACCCTTCTGGCATCGCAGTCGAGCCTGAAATGTGGCCAGACGCCCCAAACCAGGTGAACTTCCCTTCCATTGCTCTGGCACCTGGTCACTCGTTCGAACAACGCATCGTCCACCGGTTCTCAGCAAAATAACAGGCCGCGCAGGCGCGCAGTTTGTCGCCGGTGAAACTGGCAGCGGCGGAGCCGCAGCGTCCATTCCCTGGCCCTCGGGGCCGTCTGCTCTGCGCCAGCCAATGGGACCTTATATCCTCGGTCAGCTTTCCGGGTGATTCAAAGAATGGTGTGCGGCGGGGCTTTTCGACCCGCCGCTCAATTTGATCAGGCGCGCATCCGTTCGGACTTTGGATCATACATTGGGCGTAGGGACGCATTGGCGGAGATCCGTTGCCCAGCGACTTCGATTTCCCAGCCTGCTGTTTCAGTGGCCAAATCCGCTGGCACATAGCCCATACCCACTGCGGCCCCCAAGGTATGGCCATAATTGCCGGATGAAAGGTAACCGACGAATGCGCCATCCTTCAGGATGGGTTCATTGTGAAACAACAACGGTCCGGGATTGGTCAGCAGGAATTGCATCATGCGAAGCTCAGGCCCGCTTTCTTTGCGCGCCAGAACGGAATCCCGGCCAATGAATTCGGGCTTGGACGTTTTCACCGCGAAACTCAGACCTGCATCGACCACGTTATCTTCGCAGGTGATGTCGTGTCCAAAGTGACGAAAGGCCTTTTCAATGCGCAGGGAGTCCATTGCGTGCAAGCCGACCAGTTTCGCGCCAAGGTCTGCGCCTGCTTCTGACAGGGTTTCGAACACATGGCCGCACATATCGGATGAGACATAAAGCTCCCAACCCAATTCGCCGACGTAGGACACGCGATGGGCACGGGCCAGTCCAAGGCCAACTTCGACCTCGCGGGCCAACCCGAAGGGGTGTGTTTCGTTGGACCAGTCGTCGGGGCTAACGCGGGTCATCAATTCACGCGCATTCGGACCCATCACGGCAATCACGCCCTCGCCCGCTGTAACATCCGTGATAACTACGCGTTCATCACCAGTGTGGCGTTGAAGCCAGGTTTGGTCGGCGAGGCGCGTGGCGGCCGGGGTAACGGCCAGATAGGCGGTCTCAGTCAAACGCGTGACCGTGACGTCAGCTTCGATGCCACCGCGTTTGTTCAGGAATTGGGTATAGACGATGCGGCCCGGAGCTACGGCGACATCGTTACCGCAAACCCGGTTCAGAAAGGTTTCTGCGTCGGGGCCTTCGACGCGGATTTTGCCGAAGGATGACATGTCATACATGCCAACATTTTCACGCACCGCGCGGTGTTCAGCGGCGGAGTTCTCGAACCAGTTCTGGCGTTTCCAACTGTATTCGTAGGCCGGGGTTTGACCTTCATTGGCAAACCAGTTTGCACGTTCCCAGCCAGCAATTTCGCCCATGACCGCATTGCGTTCCAGAAGATGGTTGTGCAACGGCGAGCGCCGGATGCCGCGGGCGGTGGTTTTCTGGCGATACGGGAAATGGTCGGCATAGAGCAGGCCAAGTGTTTCGACGGAGCGGTCGTAGAGATATTTTTTGTTGCCCTGAAACGGCTGCATCCGCGAGATGTCGACATCACCCAGATCAAAGGGTTTTTCGCCGGTGTCAATCCATTCTGCCAGCGCCATGCCCGCGCCACCAGCGGACTGTATACCGATAGAGTTAAAGCCCGCGGCAACCCAGATGTTGTCTGCGCCGGGGGCAAGACCAAGGTGGTAAGCGTCGTCGGGTGTGAAACTTTCGGGGCCGTTGAAGAACGTGTGAATTCCGGCTTCGGCCAGGATCGGCATGCGATCAACGGCCTTTTCCAGGATCGGTTCGAAGTGGTCGAAGTCTTCCGGCAGTTGGTCAAATTCGAAACTGTCGGGGATGCCATTCATACCCCAGGGTTTTGAGACTGGTTCGAACGCCCCAAGCAGGATTTTGCCCGCATCCTCTTTGTAATACGCACATTCATCCGGCACTCTTAGAACCGGCAATTGTGTCATGTCTTCAATGCCTTCGGTGACGATGTAGAAGTGTTCGCAGGCGTGCAGCGGGATGTTGACGCCTGCCATTTTGCCAACTTCACGCGACCACATGCCTGAGGCGATAACGACCGCCTCGCAAGCGGTGTGACCGACCTCGCCCTTCTCGGTTTCCCAATCGACACCGGTCACGCGTTTGCCAGAGCGGTGAATTTTGGTGACTTTCACACCTTCGATGGTTTTTGCGCCGCGTTGGCGGGCGCCTTTGGCCAATGCCAGCGCAATGTTTGCCGGATCGCCCTGCCCGTCTTTCGGCAACCAGACGCCTTGCAGGACGTCTTTGGTTTCCAGATATTCGTATTTGGCTTTGACCTCGGCCGGGCTGATCTCTTCGACTTCAACGCCGAAGACACGCGCCATCGAGGCCAGTCGCAGTATCTCTTCTTTGCGTTCTTCGGTCAGGGCAACCGTGATCGAACCGCAACGGCGCAAGCCTGTCGAGACGCCGGTTTCGGCTTCCAGATCGCCGTAGAGCTCTTGGGTATACTTCGCCAGTTTGGTCATGTTGGACGAATTGCGAAGCTGGGCGATCAGGCCAGCGGCGTGCCATGTGGTGCCGGACGTCAGGCGTTTGCGCTCCATCAATACGACGTCGCTCCAGCCGAGTTTCGCCAGGTGATAGGCGATTGAGCAGCCGATGACGCCGCCCCCGATGATGACCACGCGGGCGTTGGCAGGAACGGTCATGATAGGATCCCCTTAGACAATGGTGTGGCCTGCGGCGGTCAGCCGTCGGGCGATTTCGCGAATGTGTGCCGGGCCGGTTTCGCAGCAGCCGCCGACGATGGTGGCCCCGCTTTCGACCCATGCGAGAACGTGATCGGCGTAGATTTCAGGGCCGAGGTCGCGTTTGGGCAGGGCGTCGGTCGAGCTTCCCGGATTGAGATAGGCTTTGGTGATTTCCTTAAAGCCGTTGGCGTAGGCCCCGAAGGGTTTGCCCCAAGTGGCAAATATAGCCAGCGCGGCAGGCATGGCCTCGGGGGCCGAGCAGTTGGCAAGCCAGGCGTCGGGGTCCAAGTCTTTGAGCCCGTTCAGGTGTTCGCCTGAGCGCAGGCGGATGCCGTCTTCGTCGTCAAGCGTAACAGACAGCCAAACTGGCTGATCGGTTTCGCGCGCGCCATCGAGGCTTGCCCGCGCCTGTTCGACCGAGGCGACCGTCTCGCAGATCAGCAAATCTGTGCGCGAGGCGAGATGTTGGGCAACCTCGGCGTAAAGCTCTCGGGCCTCGCGGTAGGCAGGCAAGCCTTCCGCCTTGTAGGACCACGTCAGCGGGCCGATGGACCCGGCAATGCGGCCAATTGCGGGCTTGGCGGCATGTGCTTCCTCAAGCGCGCGTTGCATGAGCGTTGCAAGCTGCCCCTCTTGGGCTGTTCCTGTGAAGCGGTCATGGTGAAGCGCGTAGGTATTGGCGGTTGCGATGGTGGCACCCGCGTCGAAGTAGTCCCTATGAATGTCAGCGACCAGTCCCGGGTGATCGACCATAACTTGCGTGGCCCAGAGGCCGGTGGGCGCGTCGGGAACCCTTGCAAGAAGCTCCTGCCCCATGCCGCCGTCAAGAAGGGTGATATCGGTCATTTGGTGCTGGCCGGATAGAGTGCTGCGTATTTCGCGACATAGAGCGCAATCATTTCGTCTTCCGTGACGCCATCGTCGTAGGGTGGGGTCGTCAACGGAAGCGCACGGTCGATGTTGATCACAACCAGAGCATTGATGCGATCGGCTAGGTCGCCCCAGGTCTCGCGCCATTTGCCGATGAGCGTTTGGAACGGCTCCGACCCGATAGTGTGGACCGTCGCGTTTCCGCGAATGCGCACGCCTTTACGGCGGAATGTATCGACGAAGACGACTTCGGTCTTCGGGTTCTGATCGAGGTTCGCGCGCGTTCCGGGGGAACGGATGTCGCCATATGCAATCGTGGTGTCATCCAGCACGAGGAAGGTGCCTTTTGGGGAAGCGGCAGGGGTGCCGTCGGAGGTGACAGTTGCCACGACGCCTAACGGGAACTCAGCGATAATCCGGGCTGCTTCCTTGGTGATCATGTGCCTCTCCAGGCAGTGATTTCTGACACAGAAATCGGATTGGAAAATGACGCATTTTCCGGGGTGGGATTTTGCGTCAAAATCCATTGCAGAAATTGCGTCAATTTTTGCGTCACGCGCGGATCCTATCGTTGGCGGGATCCCAGATGGGTTGGTCTTCTTGCACCACTGCGCGACACCGCTCGCCGTAGATTTCAACCTCGATTTCAGTGCCCGGTGTTGCCAGATCGGCGCGGAGCATTCCCAGCGCGATGGAAGCGTTCACGCGGTAACCCCATGCGCCCGACGTGGTTTCACCGACCACTTGTCCGTCGTGCCAAAGCGTTGACATATAGGGCGCATCAGCAGCACCCGCGTCGACCGAAAGTGTAACAAATCGCTTAGAGACACCTTGCTGTTTTTCGTTCTGCAGCGCGGCCTTGCCGGGAAAGTCAGTCGGCTTATCGAGTTTGACAAAACGGTCGAGGCCGCCCTCTAACAGGCTGTAATCCGTGGACAAATCACCCTTCCAGGCGCGGTAGCCTTTTTCGATGCGAAGGCTGTTCAACGCCCACATCCCAAATGGCGTTGCGCCGCCGGAGGTGACCGCATCCCAAATTGCAGGCGCGTCTTCCATGAGGCTGTGGATTTCCCAGCCAAGTTCGCCTGCGAAGGAAACCCGCGCCAATGTGCAGGGTTTGCCTGCGATGGTGCCTTCGGTCTGAACGGTCAACCAGCCCTTGGACAGATCGAAGCCTTCTGTGATGGGACCGAGGATTTCGCGGGCTTTTGGGCCGGTGACAAGCAGGCATTCGCGTTCCCGCGTGTGGTCAGTCATCGTGACGCCATCAGGCAGGTTTTTTGCCAGATAGTCGCGGTCATGCCATTGCGCCACGGCGGCGGCAACGACATCGACGTCTTCGGGCGAATGCACAGCCACTGAGGTTTCCGTCAGGATGCGACCGCGAGTGTCTGCGAAATAGGCCAACCCGATGCGGCCCGGCGATGGCATCCGTGAGGCGCTGAGGCTATCGAGATAGTCCAGAGCGCCAGGGCCTGCCAGTTTTAGGCGGGAAAAGCCGGTAATTGCGATCACACCGCAACCGTCACGGACCGCTTCGCATTCTTCGCGCACGCGTTGCTCCCACGGGCCTGCGCGTTCCCAGGTTTTGGTGGCCTCGATGCTGATGTCGTCACCGTCCTTGGCAAACCAATTGGCGCGTTCCCAGCCGTTGTATGAGCCGAGCACAGCGCCCGCGTCTTCAAGACGACTGTGGATGGACGACAGTTTCTGATTGCGCCCTTCCGGCCATTCCATCCACGGAAAGTGCATGGCGTATTCGTGGCCGTAGGTCTCTTTTCCCTTAGCAATGCAATAGTCGTTGTCGGTGTAATCGGTGTAGCGGCGGGGATCGACGGCCCACATATCCCATTCGGTTTCGCCTTCGGTGATCCACTCGGCCAGCACTTTGCCAGCGCCGCCGGATTGGGCGATGCCAAAGGTGAACACGCAGGCCTCGAACGCGTTTGGAACGCCGGGCATGGGCCCGATCAACGGCAGGCCATCGGGTGCGTATGGGATCGGGCCGTTGATGACACGGGACACGCCCGAGGTGCCCAGAAGTGGGACGCGGGCCATGGCGTCTTCGATGTAGTATTCGAGCCGGTCCAGGTCATCGGGATAAAGCTGGAAGCTGAAATCTTCGGGCATTGGATCTTCGGGCGTGACCCAATGCGCCTTACAGTTCATCTCGTAAGGTCCTAGATTAAAACCGTTTTTTTCTTGCCTTAGGTAATAAGACACATCGACATCACGCAGCAGCGGCAGTTTTTTACCGGTCTCTTTCGAGAAAGCTTCGATCTCGGGGACTTCTTCGGACAACATATACTGGTGACTCATCACCATCATCGGAACGGTGCGGCCACCGTAAGGTTTGAACCATTCGCCGACGCGCTGGGCATAGTATCCGGCGGCATTCACCACGTATTCGCAACGGATTTCGCCCTTTTCCGTTTCGACCACCCATTCGCCGTTTTCGCGGCGCACACCAGTGGCCGGGGTGAAGCGTAAGATCTTCGCGCCCATGTCGCGCGCGCCCTTGGCCAATGCTTGGGTCAATTGGGCCGGATCAATGTCGCCATCAGTCGGATCATAAAGCGAGCCGACCAGATCATGGGTTTCCAGGAAGGGATAACGCGCCTGCGTTTCAGCCGGGTCAATGATGTCGATACCCTGATAGCGGCCCATGCCAGCGGCGCGTTCAAATTCCTGCATCCGCTCTTTCGAATGAGCAAGACGAAGCGAACCTGTGACGTGGTAATTCATCGGATAGTCGACCTCTTCGGCGAGGCCCCGATAAAGCTCGGTTGAGTAGCGCTGCATGTTCATGATCGACCACGAAGTCGAAAAGGTCGGGACGTTCCCGGCGGCGTGCCATGTGGATCCCGCCGTCAGCTCGTTCTTTTCGAGGATGACGCAATCGGTCCAGCCCGCCTTGGCCAGGTGATATAGCGCCGAGGCCCCTACCGCGCCGCCGCCGATGATGACAACACGCGCTGTCGTTGGGAAATCAGACATGAGGTTTCTCCCTTGTTCGCCGGATCAGTAGACCGGCGGTGCGATCACCCAGATCGCAACACATGGTTCATTTGTTCTGTTCGCCCAGCGCAAAGGCTCGCCGCGCACGCGGAAGCTGTCGCCGGGGTTTAAAGCGTGCGTTTTACCGTCGATGGTAACTTCAAGGTGGCCCGAAATGATCACGCCAAGTTCCTGCGTCGGGCGGGTGATCGGATCGCTTCTTTCAGCACCGGGCGCAAAGGTGGAATGCACAACCTCGAAATCGTCGGTGAGGTCAGGAGAAAGCAGCTCTTCCAGCAGCCCCTCGGCCTTTTTTCCGATCGGACGCCGTGCATTCTTGCGCACAACAATTCCCTCTTCCCCAGCAGGAGCCGGGGCACGGCCAAAGAACGTCGAGACCGAAACGTTCAGGACGGCAGCAAGGGTTTTGATCTCTTCCATTGTTGGTTCGGACATGTCCCGTTCGACCTGGCTGAGCCAACCCACCGACCTTTCCACGGCAGCGGCGACATCCATCAAGGTTTTGCCGCGCGACTTGCGCAGAGCGCGAAGGTCGCGGCCTAGGCTGTTGGGTGGGGCAACGTAAGTCACTGGCACTCCGACCGATGTGAAATTTTCTATCTATTTTTCACGATACTTGCGTGAAAAAGTCAATCAAAATTTCACAGACCCGAAGACGTAGAATTTGTATACTATGGTGGACATTTAAGTTGCTGATTTAGAACAATTAAATTGTTTACAATCTCGTCGAATTGCGTAGGTTCCGCCTGAGCTGCCGAGTCGCCTGATGCAAAATATTGCGGACCATACATTGCGAAAACAACTGGTGAACGAGCTTCATGCCCGTCCATTCCCGGTTATTGACGCCCCCAGCAGTGCAGCGTTTCTGGCGATCAAGCCCGAAATGGACGCTGCTGCGCGCGATCGCACCGCCGACGTCGCTCATTTGACTGAACTTTTGGACCACTATGGGGCACCACATCCCAAACCTGATGCGACACATTACTTTGGGGCAATCGGCAAGCATTTTGTCAAATGGGAAAGCCATACCGAATTTGTGACCTACACGATCTTCGGCAGCGGCGTGAATGACATTCCTTTTGGCGGCACGACATTCGATACATTTCCGAAAGAATGGCTGGAGAAAGCCCCGGGAGTGCGCATGGTGTCGATCTTGATGCGTGTCGAGCTTGAAACTGATTGTGACTCTATCGCTGCCAAACTTGAAGATTGGTTTGTTCCTGAAAGCCTCGCGGCAAGTTATGTCCTGGACCAAAGCGCTGTTGTCGCAAGTGATTTCCGACTGGATGCCGCCGGCCACTCGCGTTTTGCTGTGTTTGTTCGCCCCGGCACGGGCAATCGGCGTATTGGAAGGATTGTCCAGCGCTTATGCGAGATTGAGACCTACAAAACCATGTCGATGCTCGGGCATGCCCGTTGCGGTCAACTGGAGCGCAACATGGGTGCCATTGACGGGCGATTGAATGAACTGATGGTGGACATGAGCCAGGACGAGGCCGAGCCTGAAGAAACACTAAAGGCTCTTTTAAAGGTCTCGACCCGACTGGAAAGCCTGCTGGCCAACTCACAATTCCGGTTTGGGGCCACGGGCGCCTACGGCGCTTTGGTCAATCAGCGGATTGATATTCTTCATGAGGAACGTTTTGGCGAAAAACAGACCTTTTCAGAATTCATGATGCGCCGGTTTGACCCGGCCATGCGCACAGTCAAGTCGACCCAAAACCGCCTGCACGCCCTCGCTGACAGGGCCACTCGCGCCGGGGAACTCTTGCGCACGAGTGTCGATGTCGAGCGATCTGCCCAAAACCAGCGCCTTTTGGAAAGTATGGATCACCGCGCTGACGTTCAGTTGCGGTTGCAGCGCACAGTCGAGGGGCTGTCGGTGGTTGCAATCAGCTACTATGCCGTGAACCTTTTGATCTATGTGTTTTACCCTGCTGCAACGGCTTTTGGGATGAGCAAAGGCTGGCTGGGTGCTGCGTTGACACCGTTGGTTGCCGGAGCAGTTTATCTGGTGGTACGGCGCATTCGATTGAAATCTCACTAGGAACCAGACGGGCCGTTTGACAGGCCTTCCCCTGGTGCCCTAGCGTGCAGACGATTATGACAATCGGACCGAAAATGCCCCTGTCTTCCCGGCAAATCCTAGAAAAACTTGTTTCTTTTAAAACCGTTAGCCGCGATTCAAACCTGGAGCTGGTTGATTGGGTTCAGGGTTATCTCGAAGACCAGGGTATCAAGTCACATCGTCTGCCCAGCGACGATGGCACAAAATCTGCATTATTTGCCCAGGTCGGGCCAGATGAATTGGGCGGCATTGTCCTTTCCGGGCACACGGATGTGGTGCCGGTGGACGGTCAGTCGTGGAGCAACGATCCTTGGACGCTGACAGAACGCGATGGCAAACTGCACGGCCGCGGCGCTTGTGATATGAAGGGGTTCGACGCTCTGGCGATAGAGGCATTGGTTCGCGCGAAAGAGGCACCCCTGCAGCGCCCGCTTCAAATCGCCTTGAGTTATGATGAAGAAATCGGATGCGCGATCGCCGCTCCCTTAGTTCAGGCAATGGCAAAGGTTCTGCCCAAGGCCGCCATCGCCATCGTTGGCGAACCTTCGATGATGAAAGTAGTCACTGGCCACAAAGGCAACGATGGATACCGGGTCCATGTCAAAGGATACGAAATGCATTCATCCCTGATGCATCGGGGTGTCAATGCAATCATGGAAGGCGCACGTCTGATCGATTGGGCCAATCGCACCAATGCCAGACTTGGTTCACTTGACCCAAACCCTGTTGCCGCCGCATTCGAGCCGCCCTGGACGACCGTTCATGTCGGCACCATTTCAGGCGGCACAGCTGCAAACATCACAGCCAAGGATTGTCGCTTCAGTCTGGATTTTCGTTTTGTGCCCAGCGACGACCCCGACGCATTGAAGGCCGAGTTCATCGAAGAAGTCGCGGCCATCCAGTCCGAGATGCAAAACGTGCACACAGACACCGGCATCGAAGTCGTCCCGCATTTCGGTGTCCCGGCCCTGAAACCTGAGACCAATGGCGCAGCGGAAGAACTGACCCGGAAACTGACGGGCGACAACGGCACCCATGTTGTCAGCTATGCCACTGAGGCCGGGCATTTCCAGAATGCGGGATATTCGACCGTCGTTTGTGGACCCGGCAATATCGCCCAGGCGCATCAGCCGGACGAATTCATCACATTGCAGCAGCTTGCGGCTTGCGAAGACTTCCTGAAACGGGTCGTGCATCACCTTTGTCAGTGACTTTCTGACTTCTTCTGTCCCAAAATACTTCGGGGTCTGGGGCAGCGCCCCAGCCAAAAATGTCGTGCGCCCGAAGGGCGCTCCGCCAGATTACTCTAGTTATCGTCTTTTGACTGCGCATCCGGGTCGGGCTTGCCGATCCCAAGAAATATGGGCTTCAAAGGCAATATCCAGGCCACGCCCAAAACCACATAAAGGATAAATTCCAACCATATAGGCGGGCGATCCAACATGTTCACGATGCTAATGGCCACAACCACATAGATTGGCAGACCAATCAACAAGATCACCAGCGACCAGCGGCGACGGGCTTTCCAGGATAATGCCATGGCCTTGCTCCCTTTCAGCGATCAATCCGCAAAGGGATCGGTTACCAGAATAGTATCTTCGCGCTCGGGCGACGTCGACACCATTGCCACGGGGCAATTGATCAGTTCCTCGATGCGGCGCACATATTTGACGGCCTCGCCGGGCAGGTCGGCCCAACTCCGTGCACCAGCAGTGCTTTCGGACCAACCCTTCATCGTCTCATAGATCGGCTTTACCCGGGCCTGCTTATCGGCGGCAGTCGGCAGATAGTCCAGGCGTTCGCCGTCCAGATCATAGGCAACGCAGATTTTCAGTTCGTCAAAACCGTCCAACACATCCAGCTTTGTCAGCGAGATGCCGTTGACCCCGGATGTCGCGCAGGTCTGTCGAACCAGAACGGCATCAAACCATCCGCAACGACGTTTGCGCCCTGTTGTTGTTCCAAACTCGTGTCCGCGCTCGCCCAGGCGTTGGCCATCATCGTCGAAAAGTTCGGTCGGAAACGGCCCCTCGCCAACGCGGGTGGTGTAGGCTTTGACGATACCGAGAACGAAGTCGATTGCGCCCGGCCCGATGCCAGTGCCGGTGGCTGCCTGACCGGAGATTACATTCGAAGACGTCACGAATGGATAGGTTCCAAAATCAACGTCCAAAAGAACGCCCTGCGCACCTTCGAACAGAATACGCTGCCCGGCGCGGCGACGTTCATTCAAAATTTTCCAGACAGGTGCGGCGTAGGGCAATATTTGCGGCGCAATTTCTTTCAGGGCGGCAATCAGGCCATCGCGATCAATGGCTTCCAGACCCAGCCCGCGGCGCAGTGCGTCGTGGTGCACCAACAACCGGCCGACGCGCGTTTCCAGAGTAGCTTCGTCTGCCAGGTCAGCGACGCGCACAACACGCCGACCAACTTTGTCTTCGTAAGCGGGACCAATTCCGCGTCCCGTCGTGCCGATGCGCGCGACTGAATTCTGTGATTCCCTGGCACGATCCAATTCACCATGAAGCGGCAGGATCAGGGGTGTATTCTCGGCGATCATCAGGGTCTCGGGCGATATTTCAACGCCCTGGGCACGGATGGTCTCGATCTCTTTAATCAGATGCCAGGGGTCCAGGACCACACCATTGCCGATGACCGAAAGTTTGCCCCCACGGACAACCCCCGACGGCAAAGCGTGAAGCTTGTAGACCTCACCGTCGATAACCAGAGTATGCCCGGCGTTGTGTCCGCCCTGAAAGCGCGCAATCACGTCTGCGCGTTCGCTCAACCAATCCACGATCTTGCCTTTGCCTTCGTCGCCCCATTGCGCGCCGACAACCACCACATTCGCCATACTGAGAGTTCCCTCGGAAAGTGCTCCGAAAGCCCGTATAACGCTCCAGCCCGGCCCGCGAAACAACAAAAGCCGTCCCTGCGTCACACTGTGCCCGCTAACATGCCCCAAGTGCCCTTGCCCCATTGCACCCTGCCCGATAGGACGGGTTAAAACGCCCCCAAAGGAGTTGCCAAATGGCTGACGCCCCCGAATTTCACGACAGAATGCTTTCTCTTGGTCTTGCCCGGGTTTCCGAGGCTGCCGCCCTTGCTTCCGCAAAGATGATTGGGCGCGGCGATGAAAAGGCCGCGGATCAGGCCGCAGTGGATGCGATGCGCACCCAGTTGAACAGCCTCGATATCAAGGGAGTTGTTGTCATCGGGGAAGGCGAGCGGGATGAGGCGCCTATGCTATACATTGGCGAGGAAGTCGGTTCCGGTTCTGGACCTGAAGTGGATATTGCTTTGGATCCGCTGGAAGGCACGACGCTAACCGCCAAAGATATGCCTAACGCATTGGCGGTCATTGCCATGGGTCCACGTGGCACCATGCTGCACGCGCCGGATACCTACATGGATAAGCTGGCAATTGGGCCGGGCTACCGTCGTGGCGTAGTTACCATGGACATGTCACCGGCCGAGCGTGTTTCGGCATTGGCTGCTGCCAAAGGGTGTTCAACCGAAGACATCACTGTTTGCGTTTTGGAGCGCCCGCGCCACGAAGATATGATTGCAGAGATCCGCACTACCGGCGCTGCAATACGTCTGATTACCGATGGAGATGTCGCCGGAGTAATCCACTGTGCCGAGCCATCGACAGGGATCGACATGTATATGGGATCAGGCGGTGCCCCTGAAGGTGTTCTGGCTGCCGCTGCATTGAAATGCATGGGGGGACAGATGTTCGGCAAACTTGTGTTCCGAAATGACGACGAAAAAGCGCGAGCGCGCAAAGCCGGCATCTCAAATATGGACCGGGTCTATACCCGCGACGACATGGTGACCGGCGATGTTATTTTCGCCGCAACCGGGGTGACAGACGGGTCCATCTTGCCCGGCATCAAGCGTGAACCCGGCATTTTAACGGCGGAGACCATCTTGATGCGGTCCAAGACCGGATCGGTGCGTCGGATGAACTACCGACATCCGATCTGAGGCTGAACGCCTTTCGATGTCATCCAGCGAAAAAGCATTTCTGAACGTTGAAGCCTCTCTATCCGGGCGTCGTTGGACCGGGCCGGACGCCAATGCTGTTCGTCTGGCAGAGGCTATGGAACAGCAAACCGGGCTGCCAAAACCAGTGAGCCGTATTCTGGCTTCTCGTGGGGTTGCGCCCGGCGATGCCGAGCGATTTCTGGCCCCTGCCCTGCGTGACCTTTTGCCGGACCCGATGGGCCTGAAGGATATGGCAGCAGCGGCTGAACGGCTGATCGCGGCAGTAAGAAAACGCGAAAAGATCGCCGTTTTTGCCGATTATGATGTGGATGGGGGCAGTTCCGCCGCGTTAATTCTGGATTGGCTGCGGCAATTGAAACACGACGCAACGCTCTATGTACCGGACCGGATAGACGAAGGTTACGGCCCGAACCCGAAAGCAATGTCGGAACTGTCGCAGTCGCACGATCTGATCATTTGCGTCGACTGCGGCACGTTGAGTTTTGAGGCTATTGCCGCGGCCTCTGAGGCAGAGGTCGTCATTCTTGACCACCATCTGGGCGGAGAGACATTGCCGGATGCTGTGGCAGTTGTGAATCCAAACCGCCAGGACGAAAGCGGTGAGTTGGCGCATCTATGTGCCGCTGCTGTTGTATTTCTGGTGCTGGTTGAAGCAAACCGACGGTTGAAGGATGGCGGACATCAAACACCGGATTTGATGTCGATGTTGGATTTGGTGGCTTTGGCGACTGTGGCTGACGTTGCGCCGTTGGTGGGTGTCAACCGGGCTTTGGTGCGTCAGGGCCTGAAAGTCATGGCGCGACGGTCTCGCGTTGGGCTGGCAGCCCTTGCCGATGTTGCGGGGATAAACTCGCCGCCAAGCTCTTACCATCTGGGGTTTATTATCGGGCCACGAGTTAATGCCGGTGGGCGCGTTGGCCGCGCGGATATCGGGGCGCGGTGCCTGTCAGCTGTAGATCCCGACGAAGCCCGATCATTGGCGGAACGGCTGGACGAGTTGAACCGCGAGCGGCGCGAAATTGAGGATGCTGTGCGGGATGCCGCCATTGCACAGGCGGAAGAGCGCGGTCTGGATGCCCCATTGGTTTGGGCAGCGGGCAAAGACTGGCATCCTGGCATTGTCGGAATTGTTGCGGCGCGCTTGAAAGAGGCCAGCAACCGGCCGGCTGTTGTCATCGGTTTGTCGAATGGCGAAGGCAAAGGGTCCGGGCGGTCTGTATCGGGGGTGGATCTTGGACACGCCGTGCAGAAACTGACGGCTGAAGGGCTACTTCTGAAAGGGGGCGGTCATCGGATGGCCGCGGGTTTAACCGTGGCCGAGGATAAATTAGAGGCCGCGATGGATAGACTCTCTGAATTACTGGCCCAGCAAGGATCAGCCGCAAGCGGACCGCGCGATCTGAAAATCGATGCGACCCTGATGCCCGGCGCTGCGACGGTCGATCTGATCAATCAGATCGAGTCGGCAGGTCCGTTCGGCCAAGGCGCACCTGCTCCCAGATTCGCATTTCCGGATGTCGCTATCCTGCATACGCGTCAAGTCGGAACCGGCCATCTGAAGCTGACATTTGGGGATGGCTTGGGCGCACGTTTGGATGCCATCGCCTTCGGTGCCTTTGACACCGAGATGGGCACAGCAATAGTCAACCACGGAGGCGCGCGTTTTCATCTGGCCGGGCGGCTGGACGTCAACCATTGGGGTGGACGGCAGACGCCTCAGTTGCGCCTGGATGACGCGGCACCTGCATGAGGGAACAGCGTTCGAGTCAGCCTATCAAGTTTGCTCATTGTGGTCGCCCACCGGAATTATCTAACATTTGCGATGCAATTTCGCGCATTAGAACGGCTGAAAAAAACTCTAAAAAGCCTCTTGCTCTCTGCCTCTCGCTCGCCTAATTACCCGCCACGGCGCTGGCCCGTTCGTCTATCGGTTAGGACGCCAGGTTTTCAACCTGGAAAGAGGGGTTCGATTCCCCTACGGGCTACCACTTTCTAATACTACTGGTGATTAATAGACTGGCGCTGTGACGCTGGTCGTTTGCGTTGCGAACGTGAACCATTGCGACCGGTTATGATCAAGGGACCAATCCCGTTCAGATTGAGATTGCCACTTAGGTCGCTGCAATCGCCTCAAGGTACTCACGGTGGCCAATGGCTTTTGTGGAAGCTTTTCTGAATTCCGGCACCAATTCTGAAATTGTTTTCCGGGCGGCACTTCGAATACCTGCGTCGCCAGCCAAAGCTTTCTTTGAGGCCGCACGTGGCAATAGAGATAGACCGTCCATAACCGGGAGATAGAGCTGCTCTTGAACATGGGGCAGGTCTGCCGGAAACGCTGAAAAGTGAGTGCGGTCAATGGGTTCGGATTGCCAGATCGCGAGTTTTTTACGGCCCTGATCGGTGGGGCCTTTCTGAGCAACAGATTTCCAGAACGCTGTATCTTGTCGCCCGTCCGCGTAGTGCAAGTGGATAAACTGCGCAAAATCATCGACTTGCGACGCAACGGTGTGACTGTAGTTTTCGCGAATTTTTTCAGTGGCCGAATTGCCTACCAACTTCGATAAGTCGAGGCGGCACAGGATCAGCAATTGCACCAACGTTCCGTGGATCGAAGTCGCTTCCAAGGGTTCAAGAAAACTTTGCGCCAGCCCAACGGCAATGCAATTTTTGATCCATGTGCTTTCAAGCCGACCAGGATCGATTGTGATAAGGCCGCGCGACTCAACTTTGTTGCTGATTATTGACTGAAGTTCACGCGTAGCTTCGTCGGGTGATATATGTGCGTCACTGAAGACATATCCGCATCCGATCCGGTCCTGTGTTGGAATTTGCCACATCCAGCCAGCATCCATGGCTTTGGCCAAAGTGTACGGCGCAATTTCATCATTCGCGGAGTGATCCAGCCAAAATGGCATCGCTTTATTGAGCGGTAGGAAATCAGAATAGGAGTGCCAGCGCGCTCCCAACTGACCAATGATAGCTCGTCTAAACCCTGTGCAATCTATGACAAGGTCCACTGGCAACGCCTCGGCATCTTGCAAAAGGAGGTGTGTGATCTGGCCATTTTCACCATTGCGGTCAATACCTTGCACTTCCGCAAGTATGTGGTCGATTCCCTTTGCTTTGGTCGCAAGAAACCGTCCCAATCTGGCTTGATCAAAATGATAGGCGTGATGGAATGGGCTGACTGGGTGCATTGAGCCGCCCGCATTTCTAAAGAAAGGAGACTTTTTGCGCTGCATCAGCCAGGTGAAAAGATGAATGTCAGCAACTGGTTTGCCGGATGCCAACTGAGCGGTTTGGAGCCATGGCCGATGTGATCCATCGGGCGGCGGCACAAGTGCACTTGGGTCATCTATTGGGCCATAATACGTGCCCTTGTCCGCGCGCCATCCGTCGTGCTTGATACCGAACTTGATGGTCGCTCCGGTCTCGCGCAGAAACTCTTCTTCGTCGATGCCAAGATCCATGAGCACATGGCGAAAAACAGATGTAGACCCCTCGCCCACCCCGACTGTCGGTATGTTTGGTGACTCGACGACCGAAATACGCAGCGGGGATTTGGTGCTATCCGGAAAATTCCGCCTTAGGACAAGGGCTGCCAACCATCCCGCTGTGCCGCCTCCGACAACTGCTATGTGCCTGGCGGCTGGCTCCATCAGATTGCGGCAACCTTTGCAGCAGAGCGCGCCCATGAAGGCAGCCAATCACCGTGCGCTGCGCGCAACTCGTCGACCATTGACCAAATCTGTTTGAGGTCCAGTTCGGCGGCGGTGTGCGGGTCCATCATGGCCGCATGATAAATGTATTCCGGGTTTTCTGTCATCAGCGCTTCGACCACCAGCCCCTGTACGGAGACATTCGATTGCATAACGGCTGCAAGTTGAGGTGGAAGATCGCCAACGGCGGTTGGCTGAATGCCATTGCCATCGACAAGGCAGGCAACTTCGACTGCACATCCTTGGGGCAAATTCGATATGAGCCCGTTGTTGATGAGGTTTCCGTGCACAACCGAGGGCGCACCGGTCCAGATCGAGTTCACAATCTCGGACGCATATTCATGGCTTTCGATCGGCTCCCAATTTGAATTGGTTTCCAGGTCTCGGCGCTGTTCTTCCCACCGCTCGATCTGTTCAATGCATCGCTTGGGATATTCATCCAACGGAATTTGGAACTGGTCGAGAATATCTTTACGACCCTCTTTGATGAACCAAGGGACATATTCCGAGAAGTGTTCGGAGCTTTCGGTCAGAAAGTAGCCGAGCCTGTTCATCATCTCGTAGCGGACGTAATTTGGGCATCTGGGGTTGTGCGTGTTCGGTTTGGGCGCACGGCCTTCCTTATATGCGGTGCGCAATGCCGGGTACAGGTCCTGACGGCTTCCGTCGGGCATTTGACGTTCGTATTTCAGCATGAATGCTACGTGGTTGATACCTGCACATTCGTAGCGAATTTCCGATATCGGTATGTCCAAGTCTTTGGCTAGCTCCGCCGCTGTGCCCTGCACGGAATGGCAAAGTCCAACCTGTTTGATTTCGGGATATTTGCGAGCGATGGCCCAAGTGTTTATGGCCATCGGGTTCACATACTGCAACATCGTGGCGTCTGGGCAAACGTCCAAGATATCTTCGCAGATTGACCAAAGATGAGGCACCGTACGAATGCCTCGCATGATGCCGCCAATACCAAGCGTATCGGCAATTGTTTGACGCAGTCCGTATTTCTTGGGGATCTCAAAGTCGGTAATCGTGCACGGATCATAACCACCGATCTGAAATACCACGACGACGAAATGTGATCCTTCAAGAGCCGTGCGCCGGTCGGTGTGCGACGTCACTTTGGCGCCAACACCAAGTGTCGATATCATCCGCTCTGCGACTCTGACAGATTGCTCCAACCGCACAGGATTAATATCCATCAGCGAAATATGCGCATCCCTTAGTGCCGGACGCTGCAGTATGTCGCCGACTATATTCCGCATGAAAACGGTTGATCCTGCGCCAATGAATGTAACTTTTGGAGAATTTGTCATCAGCTCGTCGCCTTACTTAGTTCGAATATGCAGCCAGAATAGCGCAGCTTTTGCAAACAAGTTTCTGCACTTCGGGCCAACTACTCCTGAAAATCACGCGACAACTTTGAATGCCGCATCAACCAGCCTTTTTGTGTAAGGCGTCGAGGGAGTTTCAAGCACTTGAGCAGTCGGTCCCGCCTCGACAACTTTGCCATGCTGCATGACGATCACCTTATGGCAAAGTGCTTTAACGACTTTCAGGTCATGACTGATGAAGAGGTAACTCAGGCCGTGCTTGCGCCTTAAATCCCGCAACAGATCGATGATTTGCGCCTGAATCGAAAGATCTAAAGCGGATGTGGGTTCATCCAGCAGAATGAACTCCGGGTTCAATGCAATGGCCCGCGCAATTGCAATGCGCTGTCGTTGACCGCCAGAGAATTCATGTGGGAAGCGTTCAAGAGCTGCGTGTGGCATCTGAACATCGGTCAGTGCCTGCCTTACGATTTTATCGCGTTCCTGGCGATTTCCGATACCATTGACGATCAGACCTTCTTCCAAGATTTGCCGAACGATCATGCGCGGGTTTAGCGATGAAAACGGATCTTGAAACACAACCTGCATGCGGGTCCGGAATGGCCGAAGCGCGCGACGGTTAAGAGTTTCGATACGTGTTCCCTTAAATTCAATCTCGCCGCGCTGATACTCACCCAATCTGATCAGAGACATGGCAAACGTGGTCTTTCCCGATCCACTTTCGCCAACGACACCTAAAGTCTCGCCTTCGTTGATCAAGGCGGAGACATCGTCAACCGCGTGGAGTTCCATCCACTGCGGGTTAAAGAATCCGCCAGATTTGATATTGAAAGTAACACCCAAATTGCGACCAATGAGCACCGGTTCCGCTGTTTCGGACACTGGGTCCGGCGAACCTTTGGGCTCGCTTGCAATCAAGTGCTGTGTGTAGGGATGTTGAGGGTTCTCGAATACCTCTTTTGTGTACCCGCGTTCCACCACTTCACCGTGCCGCATGACAACAACGCGATCTGACACACGGCTAACAACTGTCAGGTCGTGAGTGATCAGGATTACGGCCATTTCATGCTTTTGTTGCAATTGCTTGAGAAGCGATAAGATCTCGGCCTGAACGGTGACATCCAGCGCTGTCGTCGGCTCGTCCGCAATCAGAAGATCGGGGTTATTTGCGAGAGCCATCGCAATCATGATCCGCTGGCGCTGGCCGCCGGACAGCTCGTGCGGGTATTGATTATATCGGGTTTCTGGTTCGGGCAGTTGTACTTCTGTGAGTAACCTGATGACTTCTTCTTTCAAGGCGGCTTTATCGATATCGCGGTGTGACTTGATGATTTCACCGACCTGATCACCGACCCGATAGACGGGATTCAGACTGGTTAAAGGCTCTTGAAAGATCATCGAAATACGTCGTCCACGCAGACTCTGCATCTCTAGTTCTGAGTATTTTGTCAGGTCCTCGCCATCGAAAGTGACCTCAGAGTCCTGGCCGACAATTGCGTTGGGTGCGAGCATGCCCATGATGGCACGCGCTGTAACTGACTTGCCCGAGCCGCTTTCACCGACCACGGCAAGAGTTTCGCGACGGTTCACGTCGTAGCTAACGTTCTTAACGGCCTCGACCATTCCAACAGCTGTTCGAAATGAAACGGCCACGTCTTTAATTGAGAGAAGTGGCTCAGTCATTTGCATATGGATCCATTGCGTCGCGCATACCGTCGCCTAAGGCGTTGAAGGCCAGCACCGACAAGACGATCATGGCGACAGGTGACAACAACCAGGGCGCAGCAGCGAGGGATTGGAAATCGCGGAAGGAATTTAGCATCACGCCCCAGGAGACAAGAGGTTGTTGTATGCCAACGCCGAGGAAAGATAGGAAACTCTCCAATAAGATAACTTCGGGAAGGACATATGTCGCCCAGACAATGATGTGGGAAGACATATTCGGAACCACGTGCCGAAGAATAATGCGTCGATCGCTTGCACCGACTGCCACTGCGGATCGAACAAATTCGACAGAGCGGATCGCGATTACTTTGCCGCGCAATTCGCGCGCGAGATCCGCCCATTTAAGTAAGACGATCACACCGGCGAACATAATGAATATCATGATGGGATCGGCTCGTCTTGGTAAGACCGCGACCAGTGCCAGATAGAGTGGCAAATCCGGAAACGACTTAACAAATTCGATTGTTCGCTGGATCAATGTATCGACGCGACCGCCGAAGTATCCGGAAGTCACGCCGACAATGGTTCCGATGATGCAGGCAGTTCCCATTACTAAAATGCCCATCAGAAGTGTGATGCGAGAGCCGTAGACAGTTCGACTAAACACATCACGGCCCAAACCGTCAGTTCCCAGAAGGTGAACAAACCCGCCGTCCTCGGCGCCTAAAAGTCGCGTGTTCAGCTTCAGTCCAAATAGATCGTAGGGATCCCCCTGGACGAAAAGTTTAAGCGGCACCTTTTTCTCGAAAGATGGTTCAAATGTTATCTCGAAGGTATTGGGATCCATTAATTCTTCGTAACCCAGAACGAAGGGAGCCGTCAGGCTTCCATCCTGGTCGAAAATACGAATTGTCTGGGGCGGGCTGTAAATTGTCGCACGATCCTTGGTTTCGATGCCGTAAGGCGCAATGAACCCTGCCATCAAAGCGGTTGCGACGATCAGAACCGTCACGATCAGACCGGCCATGCCGTATTTGTTTCGGCGAAACCTTCGGCGCACTAGCTGCCAATACGACAGCGAAACATGGCTTTCGGCTTCGGCATTCATCTCGTTTGGAGAGGAGCTTGGATGATCTGTCATGTCAGCCCCCTGCCACAGTTGCACGGCGGACGCGCGGATCGAGCAATGCCAGCACGATATCGGCAAGAAGATTGCCGATGATCAAAAGTGTCGCCACCAGAAGGAAAATTGCTGCGATCACATACATGTCGCGGTCGGTTACCGACGAAATGATCAGTGGTCCGAGCGTCGGAATGCCAAGCACAATCGCGATTTCGATTTCGCCCTTAATCATATAGTCGAAGCGTCCACCCATGTTCATGATGACCGGATGCAATGCGTTTGGCACAGCATGGCGGAACAACACTTTGCGCCGGCTCAATCCCTTTGCGCGGGCTGTTTCAATGTATTGAGCGTTCATGACGTCCAGCAAGTTGCCGCGCATCATGCGTGTCGTATAGGCTGAACCACCCCAGATAGAGATAACAAGGATGGGCCAGACATGAAGGAGCAAGTTCCAGAACTTGTCGAGGCTCATGCCTTCCTGGACTTGGTATTCGGGTGAGTAAAATGCGCCGATGTAGGGCCAATGCCAGACAAAGGCGAGGAAATACAGAAGCACCAAGGCAAGTACGAAACGCGGAATGACAATCCCGCCAAATGCGAACAGCGTCGCAAGATTATCGCCCATTCGATATTGGTTGGTTGCCGCGTAGATGCCAAGCATGACACCAAGCGACTGCCCCAGGACCAGAGTCACAACAGCCAGTCCCATCGTTCGCCAAAGCCGGAGTTCGATTACGTCTGTAACGGGCCGGTTTTGGACAAACGACTGTCCGAAATCTCCGGACAAAACGATGTTCTTCATCCAAATTAGATATTGCACTGGCAGGGGTTCATTCAGACCAAAACGCTCTCTCATGGCGTCGGCTTGCGGCTGGAGAGATGCGATATCCTGCCCGGTTTGCGCAGAAGTTCTGGCTTGCCAGCCATCTACGAAATCGCCTGGCACAGCAGTCATAATAAGAAACGTGACGATCGATATGCCGATCAAAAGCGGTATCGTGACAATGATCCGCGCAAGGATGAACCGCAAGAAGCCCAAATTACCACTCCGTCTCAGGCAAGGTGCGACCGCCCCAGAAGGGGCGGTCGCGTTCTCCGAAAAGCGCTGAGATTAATACTCTGCAATCTCTCCAGGGAGGACCTCGTCGATCTGGTCGTCTTTGGCTGTCCAAAGCCGTTCGCGGATAACGCCATCCTCTGCCCACTCATACATGAATACGGGCGTTCCAGGGTGTGCGTTTTTCACACGCTTGTTAACCAGAAGTGCTGCCGGGATCTGGATTGCGCCGATTGTATAGGCGTTTTCCGTCACGAGACGTTGCATGGTTTTTGCCAGTTCAGCCTGCTCCGCCGCATCACTGCTGGCATTAAAGGCGGCATAGGCATCAGCAAGCTCGGCTTCAAATGGCAGGCGATCGCCGCCGGCATTGAAGTGCGGGCAGTTGTCTCCCGCAGGCCATGTGCGACAGCTTTCACGCGTAGGTAAGATCACGTTCTCGCGTCTGAAGATCGCGGTGAACTGTCCACCGGTAAACAACGTGTCGGCTGTTGTCTGGTCAACGCTGCGTGGCTGAAGCGTGATACCCACTTCGGCCAACTGAGACGTCACGGCCTCGAGCTGTTTGCGGTCGGCATTTGCGTCGCCCCACAGAACAGTCGGGATCACGATGTCATCGCCACCGCCTGGCAAATTGCGTATGCCGTTGCCATCCGTGTCGGTCGCACCAACCCCATCAAGCAGACCGTTGGACAGTGCCTGATCAAAGGGATGGTAGTCAGTCGAATCCGCATCGTAATACGGCGACCCACTGGCGAAACCACCCATGTAGGGATACCCGAACGGTCCACGTGCCAAGGCCTGACTGATCGCATCGCGATCAAGTGCGTGGCTCAGAGCAAGGCGGAAGTCTTTCTCGCGGAAGAGTTTCCGCATGGCCGCATCGTTGTCATCTTCGGCGCCCGCGACATCAAAGTTCAGCGTCAAACGCCATGCCAGCACCCGAGGTCCAAAGTTGGCTTTTACCGGGCTATCAGCAGACTGAGACTGCTTGAGCGCCTCGACATAGTTACCAGGATCTTCCATGTTGGAGAAATCGCCTGTTCCCGCAACAGCCTGTGCTGTCCTGTCGCCCCAGGTCGAGAGACGGAAGGTCATCTCGTTGTAGTAGGGCAGCTGCTGACCGCTTTCGTCCACTTTAAAGTAGAATGGATTGCGTCGCAGGATCACCACTTCGTCCGGGCGGTGTACAACAGGGATCCAACCGCCAAGAACAACCGGTGGCACAATGTCGTTAGGCAGGGCCTGCGCATAGCTGTCGTATGTCGCATCGCCGTTATATTTTGGATGCTTGTCCTTCAGCACATGACTTGGTCCAGGGCAGCCCTGAATATACGCCAGGCTTTCGACGATGGTTTCAGATTGCGACGAACCGAAAGTGAATTTTACGGTGTAGTCGTCGAGCACCGAAAAGTCTGCACCGCCACCAAACGAGTCTTTGGCCATGCGAGAGGACACGTTATCGTCCTGCACATTGTCTTCAAACCAAAAGCGCACATCTTCAGCATCAAACGCATCGCCGTCTGACCACTTTACGCCCTTCATAAGATTGAGAGTCAGCTCGGTGTTGTCGCCGTTCCAGCTCCAGCTTTGAGCGAGATTGGGAAGCGGACCAGTCTGATCTGCCGCAGCCACCTGCCAACGGGGGCCCTGGCGCACAAGGCACTCCTGAACGGCCATATTGATGCCGCCCCATCCCTGGTGCTGACCAGCCATCCAGTGCCATCCCTCTGGACGACCACCGATCACGTGACGAAAAACACCGCCGTATTCGCCCATGCCGTCAACCATGGCACCGGTTTTGAATACCACAGGTTCTTCTGGCAGACGCTCTTCAACGGGAGGCAGCTTTCCTGCCTCTACCAGAGCTGACAACATCGGCGCTTCTGAGTAGTTATCCAGCGCACGATGGGTATAGATATCTGACCTTTGAATTAGATCATATTGCAGCCCTGACAAACTTGTCTCGGGCGGCATTGGGTCTGCGACAGCCATGCTGCCAGCAGACACAAGTGCAGTTGTAAGTCCGAACGTAAAATTCGGACGTTTCCGAAGTTTCATAGAGTCCTCCCTTTATTTTTATCAAAGATATGCTGGGCTAAAAGTCCGATGGTGTCTTTATGTGATATGATAAAATACTTCCGGAAAATCACACAAATGCAAAAAATAATCTCTGTTTAGATGATAACGATGCGACTCGCAAAAAAATATAGAATCATGAAGTAACTCCGAGGCGTTGGTGAATTCTGCGATCCACAGCCACTACTTTCTCGAGAACTTCTAAGAAATTGACTTCGTGGGCGCGCATGCCCGGCGGGAAGGAATGACTAAAAAGCACAAGACTCACGCCCCCGCGGAGCTAGATTCATTGATGGTCGATGCCAACGGAGCTTCTCTAAGGGATTGGTCGTAATATCAAAGAAATTTGATTTTTAGCAGCCAACACAGCAGGCGTCGAACAGATTGTGTTACTGCAATCGCACCATTGAGATGGACGTCGTGCCGCGCTCAATGACGGGCTGAGGACCATCGGCTTTCCAACTTTGGTGATTGAGTGCCCAACAGACCGGCAGCTCTTCGTGTGCTGCCTTGGGCAAGCTTCAGACGCTGATTATTTGCCTTCCGGGTCGCACGAAAATTCTTCCGGAAAAACACATTATTCCCGGAATCATTTTGATCCATGCATGGCGGCTTCGCTCAGTTGGACGCTGGCACCTCCATCGGTCTGAAATTGCAGTCGAAAACTAGCGAGCCTAATCCAGCATCGGATGGATGCTGGGATGGTGTCCCAAAAAACGCCTGCGATGTGTCGGTGCACATTGCATCGGTAAGTGACATGGGCAGACGTTCGTGTTGAACAGAATTGACCAGCGCTTTCGCTTCGTCGATGGGCTCCAGAGCAAGTGTCTCGTTCATATTTATCGGCATAGCATCCGACGCCACAAAAGTTGGTCTGAGACCGGCAAGCACGGTGACACCAATCATCCGTCGGTCCATACGGTGGTGATCGACGCCACTCAACATTGCTGGTCAACGAAGTATGGCAAGAGCGCTTCTTGAACATGGGCAATTAACACCGCCCTACCCCAAGGGAACGGTAGGTTTGTCGCGCGCTCGATCGTCTTGCGCGGAAGGTATTGCTCCAAAAGAGATTGCGGAGGCGATTTACTCTCCAGAAAGTCGTGCAATACTTCAACGGCTTTGTAGGCTTCGGGCTTGGCCCAATAGTAGCGGACCCTGTCCGCCAGGCCGAAATGCCAAAGAAGCTGAGAGTCATCGCTGTAGTGTTTCTTCCAGGCCGAGGGGTCGCTTGCCATTAACTTTGACATCACCTCTGGAAGTTCGGCCTCGTGCCCAAGCCAGTTTGAAATATGGGAAAGAGCATAAGCGGCTTCGCGCCACGCGTAAGTAAGCGCGGGCCCTACTTTCAGAATGCCAAAATTGCGTCGCGCCAGTTCTGGGTAAACTTCTGTGCGTTGATAGTCCGTCGAATGCGCTTCGAAACAGAGGCTTGGATGGTCATCAAGAACAGAACTCAGACGATCAGGTCCGGCAATATCAAAGTGATCAACGCGCTCTGCTCCGAATTCCAGGCCCGGTTGAACGACCAAGGCACGCACATTATCGAACGCCTCACCTGCGCCTGCTGCTACAAACGCGTCTTCATGTGCCGCCAATGTGGCCGCAGCACTTTCCGGCGAAGTTGGCACGACAATGCCTTCGTCGTCAGTCCGCGCACCGCCCGGCGGTGGGACTTCGGTGCCTATGACATATGAGAGCCGATCAGGATGAGGTGCATAAGCCTGAGCGACAAGTGCCAGCATAGCGGCGCGTTTGGACGCCGTGACGTCATCCACTTGAGCGGGTTCGCCGGCACATCCTTCCGAACAATCGAGATGAATTTTTGAGAATCCTGCGTCGGCGTAAGCCATAATCATCTCGCTGGCCTGCGCCATTGCCTTTGACGCTGGCATGGCTTTCCAGACTTGCGGGCCAAGATGATCACCCCCCAGAATAATCCGGTCCGGGTTACATTTTAGGACGTTCGCCTGTTGTCGAACGTCCGCAACGAATTGATATGGGCTTAGGCCGGTGTATCCGCCCAAGTGATTGACTTGATTGGAAGTTGCTTCGATCAGAAGCGGGCGATCCAGATTTTCCGCCAGCATCATTGATGCCGCCAGGACATCTGCGTGCGCTGAGCAAACTGACGGAATAGCTGGGCCGCGCCTTGCGCGAACATCGTGGATGATTGCATCAAGCACGGCTCATCCTTCCTGCGTATAGAGCGGCGCCACGCGCTCCGGATTCATTTCCAAAACGCGAGATTGCAATTTTTGGGAGTGGAAGAGACCCCAATACATGTGGGGCCAACGCGCTCCGTGCCCGAATAACAAAATCCGGCATCTGAGACACACCGCCACCAAGGACAATGATGTTAGGGGCAAGCATCAGATAGAGAACCTGCAAGGCTTCCGCGACAACTTCGAACCAGATGGAAAGAACCTCCTCAGATGAGGGATCGTCGATTATTTGGCTATGCGAGATGTCCCGGCCAAGAATATGACGTCCTAAGGCAGACAGACCTGCCGACGACAGATAGGCCTCGTAGCATCCAGTTCGCCCGCACCCACACTTTAACCCCGGCAATTCATGGAAAGCTGCCAATTGTGCCGATATGCCGATATGCCCAATTTCGACTGAATCGCCGCCATGTCGAAACGCAGATTTTCCCCCAACCCAATGCCCGGCACCCAAGCCAGTGCCGAATGTCAGACCAACAACCGAGCGCGCTCCTTGACCTGCACCACCTTGTGCTTCTGACAAGGCGAATGCAGCGCAATCATTCATGACCGGGACCGGCACTCCAACTCGTTGAGTAAGATCGCGAACAACCGTTTGACCGGTTGCAGGAGTGTTGGCTGCAAAACTTTCGCCGGTTTCGGAGTCAATGAGACCTGCAAGTGCCAACCCAATCGGCAGGTCACTTTGATCTGCTTGAATTCTCAACCACTCTACTGCTTCGGCGATATGCTCAATAAGCGCCGGGTAGCTTTCTTTGGGTGTCTCCCATCGCCTTGAAACACCCGGCAAGAAACCTTCCCCTGTGAAGATGCGGGCCTTTATCGCTGTACCCCCTACATCTATGCCCCCCAGTATCATGGCAATTCGTACATTCGGACACCGGACACTACACGACTGAGGGCATGCCCCTGAAATGGGTCATCGACTGGTAAACCCAGTTCGGCCGACCATCGAGCCGCGATCACTTGTGCGGGCAAAACGCACAGCAGCGCGGAAAGTGCAGGATCACCATCTACATAAAACGGAATATCGCCGCCAAACCCAATGGTTGTTACTGTGATATCCGTAAATTGTTGTCTTAGCTCGATCGCGATATCGAGGTCATACTGTCGTGTGTGCGGGTCGGGATGCAATAATACAAAAACCTGGGTGTTCCGTGTAACTGCGGATTTGGGGCCATGTCGAAACCCCAAAGAGCTGTCCCACAAAGTCAATGTTTTCCCAGCAGTGAGCTCCAGAACTTTCAACGCAGCTTCGCGGGCAGCCACGTTCATTGCGCCGCAGCCAAGAAAGACTGCGCGTTCTGGTCTCGGAAACTCGTTAAGAATTTGATTTGCAAGAATATCTTCAGCCACATTGGACATTTGCATCATTGTCGTGCGCGCATCTATTCGACCAAGAGCCGCCAAGGCGGAAAGCACCATCGTCGAAAAGCTGGACGTCATCGCGAAACCAGCGTCGTGCGTCGCCTCAGGCAAGATCAGATTTTTTATTTCGCTCGTTGGGTTGCAGGTGACATGCAAGCGCTCCATTCGCGTTGCATGTCACCTGCAACCGGTCGATATCGGGCCGGTGCGTATCAAGGATATCGAGCATGCCAACCGTTTCTGAGCTGTCGCCCGAACGGCCGAATTGAATATTGAGAATGCGTCCCTGACGAGAAAGCCAGGAACTAGGTTCGGCAACAAAATCAGTAGTGGGAACAGATATGCAGCGGCGGTTTGCGAAGGCGCCCGCACTTAGAATATCGCCTATGAAAGCGGAAGTGCCAGCACCAGAAAACCAAATCTCTTCTATCCGACGGTCGTCAATCCACGCGGAAATGTCTAAGGCTTGCACTTCGAGTTCCGACGCCCAGTTCGCCCATACTTGCGGCTGTTGGTGTATCTCGCGCCAAGTCGCCGTCTCTTTGAGGTCTGCGTTGGTGGTCTTCATTGGCTTGCCGAAAGAGCTGGTTTTACAAGAACAACATTTGCACCCGACTGCCGCAATTCCGAAGTTATTTGACTTGTTTCAGCAAGGTCAGTGATGAGGCAGTCAAGTGCATCAAACTTACAGACCTTGTGCAGACGAGCCTCTCCAAACTTGCTTTGATCCATCAATCCGTTAACGCGCCGCGCAGATCCCATCAGAGCGCGAGTCACAACAGCCTCATCCTCGTCGAAAGTGCTTAATCCAGAGCCAGGATCTGCGCAGTCTGCACCCATGACGAAGGTATCAAAATGAAACTCTGACAGGGATTGCGGGATCAACTGGCCTGTTAGACTGCGGGCTTCAGATCGAATGCGACCGCCTGTCAGCAAAACGTCATGCTGTCCTTGATCCATCAATATTTGAGCCACCATGAGACTTGCCGTCATTATGGTCTTACCTGGGCTGTTACATAATGCACGGGCGAAGATCTCGGCCGTCGAGCCGCTATCGATCAACAGATGTCGGTCCGATGAAACCCGTTGAGCAGCTGCGTCTGCGATCGCCATTTTCTGCGCAACGTTCACCAACCGTCGGTCCTGATGCAATGGCTCTACTGCAGAAAGGCCTCGTCTGTCGCGTGCGTGCGCAAGCGCAAGATCAATTCGAAACTCGGAGGTGCCGCGATAGCCAAAAGCCTGACAGAACCGAATAAGTGTGGGTTCAGAAGCATCGAGACGCTCGCAAGTCTCGCTATTGCTTCCGCGAATAAACGCCTCCGGGTCATTCAGAACTGAGGCGGCGATACCGCGAAATTTCCGCGTCCCTTCACTTAGAACAGACTCAAGCTGGGCGATTAAGTCATGCTCATCCACCGTTTCTTTTAGCTTTGGTGTCAAAAAACCCCCCGATTCTGAGTAAAATGACTATTACACTGTCATTTTTTCTGTTCAACTAAATTAATTATCTGATTTTGTGAGTTCCAGAAAAGTTAGATGCTGAAGACGAAGGGGAATACTCGAATGAAAGTTGGGATAATCGGGCTTGGCGCACGGATTGCGACATTGGCACCAAGATTTTGCCGGGCTGACCCCGAGTTGGAGTTTTCCGCGATTGCTGACCCAAGTCCTGACCGGCTTCAAGTTCTTCAGGAACTTGGGCAGTCGCCAAAAGTTTACCGGTCGGCTGAGGATATGCTTGAGGCAGAACGACTGGACATGCTGATGGTGGGGTCGGTCAACAATCAGCACCTTGACCACCTTCGGCTCGCGCTTGAAACGAGCATTCCACACATATTCGTCGAAAAACCTTTGGTTATTTCGATGTCCGATACTCTTGAACTGGCGCGACTCGCTGCCACCAACAACGGTCGTGATCGACTTATTGTGGGGCTCGTCCTGCGTTATTCTCCGCTCTATAGATTACTGCGATCTGCTCAGTCCGATGGTCATCTTGGCGAGATAATGTCCATTGAAGCAAGTGAGCACATCGCCCCTTACCACGGTTCATTCTTTGTCCGAGATTGGCGTCGTGACAGCAGGATCTCTGGTGGCTTCATGCTTGAAAAATGTTGTCATGATCTGGATCTCTATCAAGGCGTAATGGGGTGCCGCCCCGTCAAAATTTCAAGTTTTGGAGGGCGGAAAAAATTCGTTCCTGAAAACAGACCCGATAAGGCTCCGGATTATGTATCAGAGATGTCGCCGCGATGGGGTGGAATCGAAGATGCCTTTAGCGGCCAAGGAGATATCGTCGACTATCAATGCTCGCTTGTTCGGTACGAGAATGGCGCGACGATGGCCTTTCATACAAATCTGAATGTGCCTGACGAGTTTCGGCGGTTTGCCGTCATCGGTACGAATGGCATGGCAGAAGGTGACTTCATCAGGGACTATTTTCGTGTCACAGACGCAGATAGCGGCTCGCGGCTTGTCGACATACCCAAAGTCGCCGAAGGCTCGAACAAAGATCACTATGGCGCAGACGCTGCAATGGTAGAGGACGTTCTCAGCTTCGTTAAAGGCGACGCGTCGGGACTGCCTCTTAACTTTGTCGATGCGTTAGAAGCCGGTGTTTGTGCTCTTTCCATGGACCGGGCCAACGCTCTTGGCGAGGTAGTCGATCTGACAGAGTTTTGGACGCAGTTTGATGAAGCGTTGGGATCGGTTTGAGTTGGGACTCCACGATCGAACCACACGTAAATCTATTTGGGATTTGCCGTCAGTACTGTTTCAAAGCCATTTCAGATGATTTGACTGCCCAAAGGGTCTGGGCGCGAATTGATCCTGCGATCTTCCAATGGACGAACTCCAAATTGCTCGCGGTAGCGGTTTGAAAAATGTGCGGTGGTGGAAAATCCTGTCACTTCTGCGATGGAAGCGACGGACATCGCAGACTTTGTCGTTAGATCTCGAGCAAGGTTCAGACGCAATTGACGATAATACGCCATGACCGTCGCTCCTAAATTGTCCCTAAACAGGCGATTGAGCTGGCGTGTCGTAATTCCGGCCATAAGAGCCAGTTGAGTCAGCGTCAGCGGATCTGCCATGTGATCTTCCATTGCTGCCACTGCGTCGATGACGTGCGCGGGCTGATGGCCAATTCTTTCCGCAATGCCTGACCTTTGGGGCGCGGCTGCGGCTCTGATGTCGGTGTGCAGGAACCAATCACTAACCTGTCTAGCAAGGTCTGCGCCATAATGCCCGGCAATCAATGCGTGCTGCATATCTAGTGCTGCTGTGCCCCCGCCGCATGTAACTCTGTCCCGATCTATGACGTAAAGGCGACGCTCGACCAACGCATCTGGATATGTGGCGATCAACTCTGGGGCATGCTCCCAATGAACTGTCATGCGCCGATCCTTCATGAGGCCGGCTTTTGCCAGAATCACAGGTCCACCTGAGACACCGCCGACAAGCGCGCCCCGTCGAGCGGAACGACGCAACCATTCAAGGGTGTTTTCCTCTCGAAATGCGAAAGGATCGCCCCCGGCGATCACAAAATTTAAATCAACAGAGTCCATTATGTGAGTATCAGGATAACAGGCAATCTGCGCTGCACCGGAACTGGAAACCAGCGCATCCGGAGCGACATGAAATATTTCGAAAAGTTTTCTCCTGGCAAGCAAATTAGCGGCGCGCAACGGTTCGACTACACAAGCATAGGACATCAGGGCAAATCCACTAATTGGCAGGACCGCCACTCGAATTGGTTCGCCTGTGGGTGATTTTTTCTGCAATTTCATGTCTATTTTAGGCATATCCTGACTTACCAATTTCGCGTTAACTTTGCCAGAGTTTCATCCTGAAAGCTGGCTATGCGATACTCGGCACTGAAAATCCTGAAAGAAGGTCTTACGGGGAACAAAGGGTGGAAACCTGTTTGGCGTGAACCAGATCCGAAGCCGCAGTACGACGTCATCATAGTCGGGGGCGGCGGACATGGGTTAGCAACAGCTTACTACTTGTCGAACAAGTTTGGGATCAAGAATGTTGCGGTCCTGGAGAAGGGGTGGATCGGTTCGGGCAATGTGGGGCGAAACACTACAATCGTTCGTTCGAACTATCTTTTGAAGGGCAATCAACCTTTCTACGAGATGTCGATGAAATTGTGGGAAGGTCTTGAACAGGACTTCAACTACAACGCCATGGTCAGCCAACGTGGCATTCTAAATCTTATTCACAGCGACGCGCAGCGGGACGCATTTGTTCGGCGCGGTAACTCCATGCGAATGTCAGGGGCGGACGCAGTTCTGCTTGGGCCGCATGAAATCCGGGAAAAATGTCCTTACCTAGATTTCGACAATGGCCGTTTTCCCATTCAAGGCGCATTATGGCAGCCGAGGGGCGGTACGGTCAGGCACGATGCAGTGGCTTGGGGTTATGCAAGAGGCGCGGACTCGGCTGGTGTTGATATTATCCAGAACTGCGAGGTCACCGGATTTCAAATTGAAAACGGGAAGTGCCTTGGGGTGGAAACGACAAAGGGCAATATCCTTGCAAGCAAGATTGCAGTTTGCGTTGCCGGTTCGTCGTCGCGGGTGATGGCGCACGCCAACATGCGACTTCCTATTGAAACACATGTCCTTCAAGTCTTTGTTTCTGAAGGATTAAAGCCGACAATCCCCGGCGTGATAACATTTGGCGCTGGGCATTTTTACGTCAGCCAGTCGGACAAAGGCGGTCTGGTCTTTGGTGGTGATATCGATGGGTACAATTCGTATGCGCAGCGCGGAAATTTGCCAGTCGTCGAAGACGTTTGCGAGGGCGGAATGGCCATCATGCCTATGATCGGACGTGCGCGGCTTTTGCGCATGTGGGGTGGCGTTATGGATATGTCCATGGATGGTTCTCCATTCATCGACAAGACGCACATTGAAGGGCTCTATTTCAACGGCGGGTGGTGTTATGGCGGCTTTAAAGCGACCCCTGCCAGTGGTTATTGCTACGCCCACCTATTGGCCAAGAATGAGCCGCATCAGGTCGCAAAGCATTTTCGTTTGGATAGATTCCGTCAAGGCGCGCCAATCGACGAAAAGGGCGTTGGCGCCCAACCCAATCTGCATTGAGAGAGTGATCTTGTGATAATCAACCATCCACTTCTGGGACCGCGTGATGCAGCCGAATTTGTTTACAAAGGCGATGCAAGTATGATCGAGCGCCCTAGTGTAAAAGCTGATGGCGAGGGCGATGAGATGTACGAGTATGTCTATCTTCGCAGCAACCCGGCGGGCAAACATCGCGAACTTTGGTATCACGAACAAGGCGACCGGTCTTGGTTGGTTGTGACACGGGACACTACCACTCACGAGATTTCCAATGTTGAGCTTGCACGTAAGGCAGCGCGTGCTGTTGGGCGGTCGAGATGACTCAGGCATTTCGCGTAGACGGCGGTCAGATTGACAGAACCAAAACTCATAAATTCAACTGGAATGGCAAGTGGTTAAGTGGGCACCCTGGCGACACTCTGGCTTCGGCGTTACTGGCGAATGGTCAGCGATTGGTTGGCCGCTCTTTTAAATATCATCGACCAAGGGGAATTTTTTCCGCAGGCTCGGAAGAACCCAATGCTTTGGTGCAAATTCGGCAAGGAGCGGCACAGGAGCCGAACACACGCGCAACGGTGGCCGAGCTTTTTGACGGATTACACGCGACCAGTCAAAACCATCGCGGATCTCTTGAATGGGATATCATGGCCGCAAACGATTTGCTCAGCCCGTTCTTAAGTGCCGGCTTTTACTACAAAACTTTCATGTGGCCCAAATCATTCTGGGAAAAGGTCTACGAGCCAGTCATTCGTGCCTCGGCAGGGCTTGGACGACTTTCAGTGCAGCCAGATCCAGATTGCTATGATCACGGCTTCCTGCATGCAGACCTGCTGGTTATTGGAGCCGGACCCGCTGGTCTATCCGCCGCGTTGGCAGCTGGTCGTGCGGGTGCGCGTGTTATTCTCGCTGACGAAGACTTCCGAATGGGAGGTCGGCTTAACAGTGAAACTCATCAAATTTCCGGGACTTCTGGCTCAGATTGGGCGGCGACAAAAACAATTGAACTCTCATCGATGCCAAATGTCAGGCTGATGACGAGAACCACGGTCTACGGCGCATTTGACCACGGAATTTATGGTGCGCTCGAGCGTAAGACCGATCACCTCAGTTCGTCGGGCAGCAAACCTCGGCAAGTTGCTTGGCGCATCTACACAAAACGCACAGTTCTTGCTGCTGGGTCCACTGAACGCTCCATTGCATTCGGCAACAACGACCGACCGGGCATCATGCTGTCCGGGGCGGTGCGAAGCTATGTCAATCGATTTGGGGTCGCGCCCGGCAAGAACGTCGCGATCTTCACCAACAATGATGATGGCCTGCGAACGGCCGAAGATTTGAGGGCGAAAGGGCTGAATGTTGCGCGGATCATCGATGCGCGTAAGGGTGAATTTGTTGTCGACACCCGCGGTAGAAAAGCCATTCACACGGTGTTCTTGAGCAATGGCCAAAACATTAATGTCGATTGCCTGGCTGTGGCCGGCGGTTGGTCCCCAAATGTGCATTTGACCTGCCATCAACGCGGTCGGCCGAAATGGCGTTATGACATCGCTGCATTTGCACCGGGTAGTGAATTGCCCGATGGAATGTCAGTTATCGGTGCAGCGAACGGCAATCTGACGCTGGGTGCTGCCCTGCGAGATGGTCAGACCTCTGGTCGGCAAATTGCGGAAGACCTGGGCTATTCGCCGAACACCGAAAACGCCGCCCGAGCCGACGACGAACAATCCGGGATCACACCGTTTTGGCACGTGGCCGAAAGTAAATCCCGTGCATGGGTCGATCTGCAAAACGATGTCACCACAAAAGACATCAAACAATCCCACGCTGAAGGGTTTCGAGCAGTTGAGCATCTGAAGCGGTACACGACTTTGGGAATGGCGACCGACCAGGGCAAAACTGCCAATGTTCTGGGGCTGGCCATCATGGCAGAGGCGGCAGGCAAATCTATTCCCGAGACGGGAACGACGATATTTCGCCCGCCATACTCTCCTGTGGCTATCGGGGCATTCGCCGGTCGGGCCCGTGGTAAGGAATTTCGACCTACTAGGCTGACACCAAGCCACAAATGGGCCACAGAGAACGGCGCAACTTTTGTCGAAACCGGCGCGTGGTTACGGGCTCAATGGTTCGCAAGGCCAGGGGAAAAAGGCTGGCGCGACTCGGTCGACCGTGAAGTCGAGATGACGCGCCGCTCTGTCGGTGTGTGCGATGTTAGCACTCTCGGGAAAATCGACATTCAAGGTCGGGATGCTGCGGAGTTTCTCAACCGCGTGTATGCAAATCCCTTTTTGAAACTACCAATCGGCAAAGTGCGCTATGGCCTAATGTTGCGTGAAGATGGTGTATGTTACGACGATGGCACAACGGCGCGACTGTCGGAAACGCATTTTGTCATGACGACAACCACTGCCAACGCTGTGACAGTCTTTCGGAATATGGAATTCGCGCGCCAGTGTTTGTGGCCGGATCTGGACGTGCATCTGATTTCAGTGACGGATGGATGGGCACAATTCGCGGTCGCCGGACCAAATTCACGAGCGTTGCTATCTGAAGTCGTGGACGATCTTGACTTGTCCAACGACGCCTTCCCTTTCATGGCCTGCACTGAATGCACGGTGTTCGGCGGAACGCCGGGGCGACTTTTCAGGATCTCTTTCTCCGGCGAGTTAGCCTATGAAATTGCGGTTCCCGCGCGGTATGGCGACGCTATGATCCGGGCCTTGATGAAGGTTGGTGCGGCCTATGACGCCATTCCCTACGGGACTGAAGCCTTGGGTGTCATGCGCATCGAAAAGGGACATGCGGCTGGGAACGAGTTGAACGGACAAACGACCGCAGCCATGCTGGGGTTGGGCGGAATGGTGTCGAAGAAAAAGGACTCGATAGGCTCGAATCTTGCCGGACGAATGGATCAGAATTCGGAAAACGATCTGCGCCTCGTCGGGTTTCGCCCCGTCAACCAATCAGCTGAACTAAAAGCCGGAGCGCACTTCGTTCTTCCCGGCGATCCGGCTGACACGGATCACGACAAGGGGTGGATGACATCGGTTGCGTTCTCGCCCGAGCTTGGTCACTCGATAGGGATGGGTTTTCTGCGAGACGGTCAGAATCTGATTGGCAAAACGATACGAGCATTCAGCCCCGTTCAGGACAGTGATATTCTTGTGGAAGTTTGCTCTCCACACCATGTCGATCCCGAAGGAGGTCGCCAGCGTGCCTGATATTCAACTCAAACCTGTCTCGGTTCTTGGCGGCTTTGACCGAAAGTTTGGAGCCAACCGGGTTTCAGAGATTACAAATCTGGCGTTGGTATCGGTGGCAGTCCCACAATCCAAGGAACACGAACTAGAGAATGTGCTTCAGGAAGTCTGGCAGCTGTCGTTTCCTTCGCCGGTGATGAGCGAGTTTTCCAGCGAAATACGCGCAATTCAGTCGACGCCCGACCAACTAATGTTTCTGTTCTCTCATGATATCCCGAATGCCGCAGAACACATCTCGGCAAAGTTGGGCACAAACGGTTATACCACAGACCAGACCGATGCTTGGGTTATGATTGAAGTTTCGGGCCCCGATGTATTGGCAGCGCTCGAAAGACTTTGCCCCATCGATCTTGATCAAAGTGTCTTCGCAGTTGGAGCCTATGCCCGGACAGTCATGGAGCATATGGGTGGCACTATTGTTCGGCTGGACTCCGATCGGTTCTTACTCATGTCGGCAAGTTCTTCTGCGGGATCCTTTTTGCATGCGGTAACGCAATCTTTTGATTGGGTCACAGAGGCACCGCAGTGATTTCCAGTTCAGCCCACCTGGGGAAGCTTATCAAATGAACCATGGTCCCCAATACGATCGGACAGAACCGCCTGGCGACGTCCGTTTTCCTTGGCACGGTAAAGCGCTGCATCCGCACGTTTGAGGGTTGCATCAACGGAAATGCCAAAACCGCTGGCAAATGCTATTCCGATACTTGCGGAAATCTCGCAACTGCGACCCTCAAAAGGAATCGGCCGTTCCAAGGTCTGTATGAGCGCCTCACCAAGTGCTAGCAGCTCTTCCGTTGACTTAAATTCCTCTACAAGAACTAAAAACTCGTCCCCACCGAGGCGAGCGACAACGTCCTTAACATCAAGTAATCTCTTAAATCTTTCCGCTGTTTCCACCAAGACAGCGTCTCCGGCGGCATGACCGTGTGTGTCGTTGACTTGCTTAAAATAATCCAGATCAATTGCCAGAACTGCCAAAGGTTGACCTCGATGCATTTTGTTATCGATCAACCGCTCAACGCCCCGGCGGTTCGGCAGGCCGGTCAGCGCGTCAGTGATCGAGTTTTCCTCGGCTACAGCGCGGGCCGTCTCTAGTTTTAGGTTTAGTTTTCGCGACTCCTTCATGGCGGCGGACTTGGATTCGATGAGATACAGCATCTCGACAGCAAGATCAGTTGCAGCAAAGTCGCCGATTGTAAGACTGTGTTGAGACACGGCCTCGGACACGTGAATTCCGAAGGAAAGATTAACCAAAACCTTACCGCCTTCCCCTTCCAGCTTGACAACAACGGCTCGAAACTGGGTTGCGTCGGGTTGTTTCAGTCGAAGGTGCACGGCCTGACCAGTCAACGTCCCAATGTCCTTCGAGAGAGAAATTCTACGTGGTCTGCGCACCTGAAAGGTATCGAAGAAGTCTTGGCCGACCATTGCGCCGTTGCCCATCCGGTCAAGAGTTGGACCTGTATGCAAAATGGTACCATCGCGTGCTACGATCAGGCACATCGGCATCAATTCAGCGAGCGCTTGCACATTGAATTCAAAGTTGCCGTCTGTTTGGTTTTCAACAGAACTCACGGTTCGACTCTCTGTGCGAGATCGAACTGCTTGCCTTCTGCGTATGAAAGATCGTGAATCTGTACGGAAATGAGCTCGTGGCCGTTTGAAATTCTTTCCAATTCGATAGTGGCCAGGACACCATAATCATCAGCCAAGCCTTGCAAGACGCCACCCAGCACCGGACCATGCCCGAAATCACTGGTGCAGATTTCTATTTCGACAAGACTTTTGCTGGTTTCGAGCACCTCAAGTGCAGGTAACTCTAAATCAGGCACGGCCAGGCGCGCACGTTCGGGCAAGTCTTCCAATGAAATCAAAAACTCCTCAAAAGTGTCTCCACCAAATCGAAGCAATCGCCGTAAGGCTTCTGAATTTGGATGGGCAACCAGATAAATGCCCAGATCCTCGAGAATTGTCGCCGTTGGTTTGCCGAGGACACGCACGCACGACCGCAGTACGTCGGTAGTGAGCGAGTCTTCATAGATTAGCATGGGTTCGAAAGTCTCGAAGCCAAGCTCTGCAGCGCCAACGACATCCCCCCACGCCCGAGGGCCGTAGGTATCAATTACAAAGCTCTGCAATGCTCTGTTTGCCAGGCCGTGCATCAAGCCTCCCGATATATTCCCACATCGAAATAGGCCAGGCTGCTTAACATTTTCCGAAGATTGGCACCGGAAAGGATTAGAAGTCCGTGGGTGCGCCGCCTTCAGCTTTTCGGCGTTCGACAAAATCCGCGAGTTCGTCACGAACTGCCACGTCCAGCGGCGGTTCCTCGAAATTATTCACAATGTCTTTCCACATGTGATGGGCACGCTCAGCGGTCCAAACACCTCCGGCAATATCCCAACCCTCGTAATTGCGCCAATCGCTGAGAAACGGTTGATAAAACGCTGTTTCATAACGTTCCTGAGTGTGCTGAATGCCAAAGAAATGACCATCATCGCCAACCTCTGCGATGGCATCAACTGCGATGTCCGCATCTGTCGTCGCCGTAAGCGCAGGTTCGAAATATCGGATCATCTGGTTGATGACTTCGCAATCCATCACAAACTTTTCTGGGCTGGCGATTAGGCCGCCTTCAAGCCAACCAGCGGCGTGATACACCATGTTTGTCCCAGATTGGATGGCCGCCCATAGGGACGCGGTGGTTTCCCACATGGCCTGACCGTCCGGAACATTTGCAGCACAGGAACCGGACGACCGCATTGGTAGCCCGTAATATCGCGCCATTTGCCCTGTCATCTGCGTGGCGCGAATATACTCCGGCGTGCCGAATGCGGGCGCGCCAGATTTCATGTCCACGTTGGAAGTGAATGTCCCCAATACGCAAGGACAACCGGGCGAGACCCATTGAAACAAGGCAATAGCTGATAGCGCTTCCGCAATTGACTGTGCTACGGCACCGGACATCGTAACGGGTGCCATCGCACCGGCCAATGTGAATGGCGTCACAAACACGGCCTGCCCACGGCGCACAAGCCGAAGGCAACCATCGATCATCGGTTCATCATGCTTTAACGGCGACGTAGAATTAATATTGGTGTACATGCGCGGCGTTGCCTGGAATTCTTCCTCGCTGAGTTGCCCACCAATCTTCACCATCTCTATGACGTCTTCGACACGCTCGCGGCCAAGCGAATAAGCATGCATGACCTTATCGGTAAGTGTCAGCTTGTCGTAAAGCATATCCAGATGACGGACACTGGCGTGGACGTCCACCGGCTCGACCGGATAACCACCAGCAAAATGTATGCAGTTGAAATACTGCGTCAGCTTTAGCAGATTGCGTGACTGCTCTCGTGTTCCCGACAACTTGCCAGTCGTTATATCCATGTAGTTCGGCGGCGAAGACACATTTCCAAACAGGATATGCTTGCCACCTACAGTTATTTGTTTGTCCAAATTTCTCGGTGTCAAAGTAAATTCAGACGGCGCCTGAGCCACCATTTCGGTTACGAATTCTCGATCAAGCCGGACATTCGTGCCATCAATTTTTGCGCCGATCTGGCGAAACAAATCCAGCGCTTCTTCGTTCAAAAACTCGATGCCGATTTCTTCGAGAATGCGCATTGCGCCGTTGTGAATCGCCTCCACACCCACAGGAGTCAGAGGTTCGGTCGGCCGGTCGTTATTGACAGGAACGCTCCACGGCAACTGTTGAATAGTTTCAGTCGATGTTCGGCGCGTATTGCCTGCTCGTCCACCAGAACGTTTTCGCCGTGCATTCGCCGCCATGATCAACTCCTATAATTTGTCTTGGAGTCATGGCTTAATTCCGAACAAACTGCGCTACATTGGCGACATAATTTGTCGTTTTTCGATCATTGGCTTAAACTACTGCGCATCCAGCCATTTCTGCAGATGTCCAATGTTTGGCAAGATTGCATCAGCCAGATCAGTCAAGTCTTCCGTTTTAGCCACCCCTGTCAAAACTGCTACACTTTTCATCCCGGCCTTTCTTGCCGCTGACAAATCATGCCGGCTGTCGCCGACCATGACCGTTTTTTCAGGCGCAATTCCAACTTCGTCACAAAACGCGAATAGTTGCCCGGGCTCAGGTTTCGCCCCAAATCCGCTGTCGTAACCTGCGATGAACTTGAAGTGGTGAGCAATTCCGGCTGACGACAGATGAATAAGTGCCGGTTCCTCGGAGTCGTTCGTAACGACACCGAGAACATACTCGTGGGCCAATTGCGCCAGCACATCCGACAGACCGTCTACCGGGACCTGCACCGTTTCACAGGCGATCTGATCCAGCTTTCCCACAATATTTTCGTCATCAATGTGAGGCTTCAATGCCTCTTCGATATCCTCAACTGTTCCAGCAATGACTGGGCTGTCCGGAAGAAACACACCCTTTTTAAGGTCAAATCCAATGGCGTCCGAAACTAACTTGGCACGTCCATTATTCCCACGCCCCAGTGCAGCAACGGCAGACCTAGCCCAAACACTCCAGGTCGCATTGAAGTCAAACAAAGTTCCATCTTTGTCAAAGATGATGGCTTCAAAACGGGGCATTCCGCTCACCTCCAAGGGCACCTTATGATGGCATCATCGGTCTTGGGCAGCATTGCAGTCCAAGACTTTATCCACTTGTCGAGTTGAATAAAGTCAGCGCCCCTTCCAAATCGGATCGCGTTTTTCGGTAAAGGCAACTGCGCCTTCTAACTGATCTTCAGAACCGTAAAGGCTGTCGACTGTGCTAAGTTGACGTTTAGTTATCCGGTTCAACGCATCCTGAAATTTCGAATCCTCGGCATCACGAACCACTTCCTTTATGGCGGCCATGACAAGTGGCGGGCCGGATGCAATAACATGAGCCAATTCTCTGGCCGAAGTGAGCAACTCATCGTTTTTGACGACTTGCCGCAATAACCCCCAACGCAGCGCTTCTTCTGCATCCATCCATCGTCCGGTTAACAGCAAGTCCATCGCGACATGATAAGGGATGCGCTTCGGCAGCTTGATTGATGCTGCATCAGCGACGGTTCCGGAACGAATTTCCGGAAGGGCGAACGTTGCAGTATCCGACGCCACAATCAGGTCGCATGACAATGCAATCTCAAAGCCACCCCCACAACAAATGCCATTCACCGCGCAGATGACGGGCTTGTTCAAATGGGGCAATTCTTGCAAGCCCCCAAATCCGCCAACGCCATAGTCATCGTCCACGGCGTCGCCACCGGCCGCTGCTTTTAAATCCCAGCCCGCGCTGAAGAACTTGTCGCCCTCTGCCCGCAAAATTGCGACGCGAAGTTCAGGATCATCGCGGAAATCACGAAAAACTTCTCCCATAATACGGCTCGTTGCAAGATTGATCGCATTGGCCTTCGGTCGGTCCAGTGTGACTTCAAGAACAGCGCCGTCGCGGCGAGTTCGAATTGAGTCTGTGCTCATCCAGTTTCCTTTCGGATCAGTGCGTCCGCGGCAATTGCCCCGGACTCGCGGGCCATTAGAGGGTTAATTTCGACGTCAATTATATCGGGCTCGTTTTCGAGTAAGGCTTGTAACTTCATCGCTATATCGGCAATCGCGCCGACATCCGCTTTCACGCGCCCGCGATGTCCATTCAAGGTCGGCCAAAGTTTAAGTCTTGTAAGCGCCTCTTGAATTTCGGGTTCAGTCACGGGTGCAATCAAAGTTACTGAATCCCCCAATAATTCTGTAGCTACACCGCCGATGCCCAGAGTTAAGGATGCGCCATAGACAGGATCGCGGGAGACGCCAATCAAAACCTCGCCGACAACATCCGTGATCATCTCTTCCAATAGATACCCATTGGCGCCATGCATCAAAGGCTCCTCTTCGAGCGAAGAAACATTCAATCGGACCGCCCCGGCTTCGGTTTTATGAGCAAACCCAAGTCCTTTCAGGGCAAATGGAGGTGTCAGTTCTTCTGCGGAAAGTTCGGCAATGGTCGCCGCTGTGGCTGATTTCGGCGTAGCGACTTCTAATGTTTTTAGGAGCTCTTTTGCGTTTGCTTCATCCAATAGAAATGTTGCACCGTGCGGCCTTACAGACCAAGGCTTCCAGCCCGAAACAACATGCCTTCTGCGAGCTGCACTGATTGCTACGAGTGCGTCGGCTAAACCAAGTAACGGCACGATTCCGCGATCCATGAGGCGCATTGCCAACGTTTGGTCGATCGTGTCTGGCAATGTCGAAACGGCGAATGCTGGCTTGCCAGTCTTCAGAACTGCATACGCCATCGCATCAAAAGCTGGCTCATAACTTGATGTGTCGCAAGTATCCGCGCGCGGCGGGTCAATGATATACAATGCAGCTTCATATCCGTCCAAAGCCGCCTTGAACACATCCTTCATGCGTTCAGCATCGCCCCAAATAAATGTATGATAATCAAAAGGATTAGTGATCGCGACAAGGGGGCCAAGGACTTCAGATAGCTTTCTTGATTGCTCGTCGGGAACTGGTGGAAATTTCAATTCTGTGTTGTGGGCAGCATCGGCAACAAACCCGGCCTCTCCTCCGGAACAGGAAACTGAAATGAACGTGCTGGCATCCAGTGGGCCATTCACATGTAGTATCTTGAGAGTTTCAATTAATTGCGGAACCGAGTGCACTTCACTGGCTCCAATTTGCTTCAGATACGCCGAAGAAGTTTTGCCACCACCCGCAAGCGACGCAGTGTGAGTCATGGCTGCGGCCTGACCTTTTTCGGTTTGCCCTGCCTTGAAGACCACGACGCCCTTACCAAGCGCGTGCGCTTTGGCGACTACGTTGGCAAATGATATCGCGTCACCGACACCCTCCATATAGATCCCTAAAGCGGTCACCCTTGGATCGCTCAGAAAAGCGTCTGCCATGTCTGAAAGACCAGTTTGTGCCGCATTCCCTATGCAAGCCAAGTAGGCAACCGGTAGCCCGCGACGCTGCATGGACAGCGTGATGCCGATGTTCGAGGATTGGCTGAGTATCGCCACACCCTCTTCGACCTTTTCGCATCCCTGCTGGTCCGGCCAGATTATCGCGCCATCCAAACAGTTGATAACCCCATAACAATTAGGACCCAGAACAGGCATATCACCCGCCCGACGCAGGAACTCATGCTGTAGCTCGTCGTCACCCGCCTCGGCAAATCCCGCGGCGAAACTCACAGCGCCACCACAACCAACGCGTCGCAGATCATCAAGGATATCAAGTGTGGCGTGCCTGTTTACTCCAATAAATGCGGCATCAGGCGGCGCTGGCAGGTCTTCAACAGAGCGAAAGCAGGACTTCCCGCCAATTTGATCTCGTGTTGGATGAACCGGCCAGATATCCCCGGCATAGCCGATCTTTTGACACTGGCGGATCACATTCTCGGCCCAGGCAGCGCCGAATACAACGATTGTCTTGGGATGCAACAGTCGCGACAGGTCTTTCATTTCAACTGACCTCCAGCTCCATCCGGCCTAGTAGGATAACTAGCCCTTTTCATCAGGCCCCATAGGTCTCAACAATTCTCGACCGATGATATGGCGTTGAATTTCGCTGGTGCCATCCCAAATCCGCTCAACCCGGGCGTCTCGCCAGAACCGCTCAATCGGAAGGTCGTCCATCAAACCCATACCGCCAAATATCTGTAGGGTTGCATCGGTGACTCGTGCCAACATTTCGGTCGCGTAAAGCTTGGCCGATGCGATTTCTCGGCTTGCTGGCAGCTTGTGATCCAGGCGTTCGGCTGCCGAAAGTGTCAACAGATCTGCGGCGTCCATTTCCGTGATCATATCGGCAAGCTGAAAACTAACACCTTGAAACTTCCCGATTGGCTGGCCGAACTGTTCACGTTCGGCCGCGTAGGCCAAGCCCATGTCGAAACATCGACGTGCGCGTCCCACTGACATAGCCGCAACCGAAATCCGGGTGGCATACAGCCACTCATTCATGACTTTAAATCCGCCATCAACTTCGCCCAGAACTTGGGACTGTGGCAAACGACAGTCATCGAATTCCAGAATCATATTTTTGTAACCACGGTGACTGACCGAGGCATAACCATCCCTAATTACAAAACCTGGCGTTCCGCGATCCACCAGAAAAGTGGTGATGCGTTTCTTGGTGCCTTTGGGTGTCTGATCTTCACCTGTCGCCACAAACACAATTACGAAGTCCGCGTGTTCGGCGCCGGAAATGAAATGTTTGGTGCCGTTCAGTATCCAGTCTGCACCTTCTCGTCGCGCGCTTGTTGTCATTCCTCGGACGTCTGAACCCGCCCCAGGCTCTGTCATCGCAAGAGCATCCATCTTTTCGCCACGCACAGCCGGCAGTAGATATCTTTCGCGTTGATCACCTTCGCACGCCAAAAGGATATTTTGCGGGCGACCAAAGAAATGCGTCAACGCCATCGATCCGCGCCCAAGTTCTCGCTCGACCAGGGCGAATTCCAGATGAGACAGCCCCGCACCCCCAACTTCTTCTGGGAAATTGCAGGCATAAAAGCCCAGATCTATCGTTTTCTGGCGAATTCTCTCGGCCACATTGGCTGGCACAGTTCCGGTTTTTTCAACTTCAACTTCATGAGGGTAAATCTCATTCTCGACAAAACTGCGGACAGTGTCTGCAATCATCGATTGCTCGTCGGTCAACCCGAATTGCATCAATTGTGCCCTTTCATCACTTCGCCCCACCGTAACGAGCTACAAACTCTGCAAGTTTCACTTGAATTTCGGGCTGCGGGTCGCAGGTCCTGCGGGTATTCAAGCTGACATGCAGCAACAACTGATCACAGGTCGCCAATACCTCCCCATCGTCATGCCGTGTCATCTGATGTGACAAGCGCAGCTTCTTGCCCTGCCCCTCTTTGATTAACGTCTCGACCCCGATCATTTCGCCGGCGTGGGTTTCCAAGAGATATTTAACAGTCGTTTCAACTGTAAAATAGCTGAACCCAGACGCAATATAGTCTGCGTCGGCACCAATCTGAGCCATCGTCTCGTCTGCGGCGTCTGAAAAAACCTGTCCGTAGCGGCTTTCATTCATGTGGCCATTGTAGTCGGTCCAATCGATCGGAATGACCCGATGCACAGTGGTCAACGATCGTTCTTTGCTCGCCGGTTTCGGAAGCGAAACTTCATGCTCGGCAATCAGTTTGCCAGCAGCGCTGCCCCTTAATTTCAAAGCCCGCATCATCGCGACCAAGTTGGAGTCCCGCAGTCGCTCCAACTCTCGGATGGTCATGTGGCCGGATTGGCTGTCCGATTGCTCGCTAATTGCCTCAATCAAGGCCTCACTAAGCTCTGGAACGTCCATTAGCTTGGTCCAGGGCCATTTTAGGGCCGGGCCGAATTGAGCTATGAAATGCGCCATCCCGCCTTCACCACCCGCAATCCGATACGTTTCAAACAGCCCCATTTGCGCCCAGCGCAAACCAAACCCAAAGCGGATAGCATCATCGATTTCTTCGGTCGTCGCGATGCCATCGTTGATCAACCAAAGCGCCTCTCGCCAAACCGCCTCCAACAGCCGATCCGCCACATGTCCATCGATTTCTTTTTTTATTTCGATTGGGTGCATCCCAATTGAGCCTAAAATCTCGGTAGTTGCGGCGACATGGTCGTGCGATGCCTCTGAACCCGAAACCACTTCGACAACTGGCAATAGGTATACTGGATTGAACGGATGAGCGACGACCAGTCGCCCCCCAAAGCTCATGCCCGCGCGCAATTCGGACGGCTTGAAGCCACTGGTTGAAGAACCGATTGGTGCGGTAGAATTTGCGGCTTCAATCTGAGCGTAGATTCCGCGTTTCAAATCAAGGCGCTCGGGGACGCTCTCTTGAACAAAAGCAGCCTCATCAACGGCATCTTCAAGCGAGTCGGCAAAGTGCAACTTACCTTCTGCGGGCAAAGTGCGATCATACAGCATCGGCAATGCCCAGCGCGCCTGATCCAGAACTTCACCAACTTTTCTTTGCGCCTGCGGATCGGGGTCGAACACCGAAACATTCCAGCCGTTTAGCAAGAACCGCGCAGCCCAGCCCCCGCCAATAACACCACCGCCGATTATGGCCGCCTTAGGCATCTACGAAATCCTCTCTCACGCAAACATCTCCTGCACCTTTTTGGCAACGACACCGCCTAGAACACTATGACTCTCTAATCCCCAGTGAACGCCGTCGGTCTCGTGAACTTCGATGTGATCACCGGCATCCAAAAACGCGGCACCGTGAACCGTCGAAAACCGCTCCATCTGTTTTGGCAATCCCTGCGAGCGGCGCTCAGCACCCGAGAAAATTTCGGCCAGATCACCCAATTCCCGCACCGGCGGCGGGCAGACAACCAGAGTTTTGTCCACGACGTTCAGCGCGGCCGAATCTTGCAACAACCGGGCCACCCCAAGAGCGATTTCCTGCGTGCCCATTCCGTAGCGTTGCTGTGTGTCGTTGGTTCCCAGGCAGATTATGAGCAGGTCTATGGGCGCGTGCGTTAGAAGCGTCGGTTTCAATAGATGCCGCCCGTTCAGATACCAGCCTTCGATGGGGTCATCCAATGCGGTCGTCCGCCCCGGCAAGCCTTCGACAACAACATCCCAGTCGCCGCCCAATTCTTCGGCCATCACGCCCGCCCAGCGCTGGCTTTTTGAGAATGAAGGCTGATCCAACAAAGTTTCCATCGGGCCAGTGCCAAATGTATTGCTGTCGCCATAGCACAGTATGCGTCGCATCAGACCGGACTCTGCTTGGTAAGCCCCAATTTGGTTCGCACTTCGGCCGGTCCTATCACTCTTGAACCCGGTCCTTCGATTATACCAACAGCGCGCGAAACAAGCTGCGCGTTTGTCGCCAATTGGCCCTTGCCCAGCCAAAGATTGTCTTCCAATCCAACCCTGACGTTGCCTCCGGCAAGAACTGCAGCAGCGACATAGGCCATCTGATTTCGACCAAGCGCGAAGGCAGAAAATGTCCAATCCTTTGGAACATTGTTCACCATAGCCATAAATGTGTTCAGGTCGTCAGGCGCACCCCAAGGCACACCCATGCACAATTGAACCAAAGCCGGACTTTCAAGCACGCCATCTGCGACAAGCTGTTTGGCGAACCAAAGATGACCGGTATCAAACGCCTCGATCTCGGGCTTAACACCCATTTCGGTCATCAAGGACCCCATTGCATTCAGCATACCGGGCGTATTGGTCATGACGTAATCAGCTTCGGAAAAATTCATTGTACCGCAATCCAGCGTACAGATCTCGGGCCGACATTCGGCCACATGTGCAACGCGCTCAACTGCTCCGGCCATATCGGTTCCATTGGCATTCAAGGGAAGTGGCGCATCGGTCGGACCGAACACCATGTCACCCCCCATGCCAGCAGTCAGGTTCAGGACCATGTCAACTTCGGCATCACGAATGCGTTCGGTTACCTCGCGATAAAGGCCTAGGTCTCTGGATGGCACGCCCGTTTCCGGGTCCCGGACATGGCAGTGAACGACGGCCGCTCCGGCTTTCGCGGCTTCAATTGCACTGTCTGCAATCTCTTTGGGGCTTCGTGGCACATGGGGGCTGCGATCCTGCGTGCTGCCCGATCCGGTCACCGCACAGGTAATGAATACATCTTTGTTCATTTCCAGAGGCATCTTGAACTCCCTGCTTTTCTTGGAATCACAATAGACAGGTTGACGAATGCAATTGTGCACGTTTAGTCAAAACTATGCGTGAATGGATAATTCCATCTTCTGAGTCCGCCAGTATGACGTTTGTGCTGTTTGATCGGTTTTCTTCCCACGTGTTCGCCAATGCTTTAGAGCCACTGCGTGCAGCGAACACGTTTCTGGGCTGGCGCGCGTATGAATGGCAGGCGGTCACGTTGGACGGACGCGTGGTCAAAAGCTCGTCCGAAATAACCATCGTGCCGGATGGCCCGCTGACGGCAACTGCCAAAGGCGATGCGCTGATCTTATTGCCCAGCTACGGATACCGAGAAATCGCCACCGATACACTGTCACGGCAACTGCGTTCGGCCGGAAATCGTTTCAACACAATGATAGGTATCGACGGAGGTGCCTGGCTGATGGCAACGGCGGGTTTGCTGGAAAACAGGCGCGCTACCATCCATTACGACAATTTCGAAGAGTTCGAAGAGGCTTTTCCGAACGTTCACGCGCAGCGCGAACGCTGGATTGACGATGGTGATCGATTGACGGCCAGTGGCGCCATCACCGCCTTTGAAATGATGATGCACCTTATTGCGCGACGTCATGGTACGGCACTTACTCTGCAAATTGCAGCACTGTTTGCGGTTCCGGACGCGACTTCCCCCGGGCCGATGGAGCCGCCCGAAGGCGACAAACGCATTCGGCGCGCACTGGCAGCCATGGAAGCTAACATCGAAAACCCGTTGTCTGCCGCGCAACTTGCGCGCCATGCAGGTTGCCGCCAAAAAGATCTGGAACAGAGATTCAATCGATCTTTCGGCGCTCCACCCCGCAAAGTTTACCAAAGACTACGCCTGAATGCGGCTCGGCGCTTCTGCGAAGATCTGTCGATATCCCTGTCAGAGATTGCCACACGTACAGGTTACGAAAACGCATCCAGTTTTGCGCGGGCATTCAAAGAAACATTTGGTGAAACACCAAGCCAAGCACGCAAAAGATAGTTGGCTAACCTCCGCACCTTAGATCGACCCGTCGTTAGTTGTCTGCAATTGCAATTGTCATGGTTATTGTCACCCGAACATCGACTTCGCCCTCGGCGATTGGAACAGAACTGGATTCCATCATTGCACTGCGCATCATCGGCGTCGGAGCGGCGATAGTGCTTGCCTCGTGAATGCTCAAGACGGGACCCAAGGAAACACCCGCCGCATCAGCCAAAACCGCGGCCTTACTCATTGCATTCTGAACAGCATCCCTTCGAGCAAGCGTTTCAATCGCTGCTGAATCGGAAATCCCAAACGACAATCCGTTCATAGAATTCGCCCCATCGCCGACAACTGCATCCATGATGGCCCCAAGCTGGTCAAGCTGGCGGACCCGAACCCGTACGTCGTTGCTGGCAACATACCCACTGATCTTTGGCGGTCTGCCATCGTTTGTTCGCTGAAATCTGGGCGACAAACCAACACTAGCGGTCTGGACATCGCGGCTTTCAATCCCGCGTTCTTCAAGCTGCTTCAAAACCAAAGCCATTGCCTCTGACATCAGTTCCAGAGCCTGGCCAGCACTTCGAGCTTCGCGCATTACACCAAGACGAATACTCGCCATATCCGGTGAATCACTGGCGATGCCTTCGCCAGAAACAATGATTTCCCGTGTTTGGTCAGCGGCTTCTGCCATCGCACCAAGGGATAACAAGCAAACAGTCACCAAACTTACTAAACGCATACTCAAACTCCCAAATTGACGCCCAAATAGTCGACGTCCTGGCCGCGCGACGCAACCCCAACTCACGTCGGATAGGCAATAATTTGCAAAGCGTAAATTTGCTGCAAGCCACGCGTGACGCGGGACTCGACCCATGATATTCGTCGCCCATGTCTGAGTATTGGGCCTTTGATTTGTCTATGAGTGCCGTGCGGCTTTTGCGCCGCCAGGACGGTGACTGGCAGGAAATAGCGATACAAAAAATCGAAGGTGCTGACATTGAGAAGCGCCTTCAAGACCTCGCAGACCTTATTCAACCACCAGTGCCAATAACGATTTTCCTGCCAAATGATCAGATATTATTCACTGAAGTTTCAATTGCTTCCGAGGGAAATGCGGCCGCCGAGATTCACGCTGCCATGGATGGTCGCACTCCCTATTCATTGGAAGAACTTCAGATTGACTGGGAACTCAGCGCTCAAGGCATCGCAAGCGTTGCCGCCATCGCTCGCGACACATTGAGCGAAGCCCAGCAATTCGCCGCCGGACGCGGATTGGAAGTTGTAGGTTACTCTTCCTTCGTAGACGAAAACCAATTCCCTCGTCTTCCGCTATTTAGCGAACCTCAATCTGCCGCATTTGCTGAAATCGCCCCCAAATCAATAACCGAGGACGAGACCCAACCCAAAGTCGAGACTACAGCACCTTCATTTGCAACGACCCGAACAGACCAGCCTTCCGAGACGGCAACTCCTGCGCCAAAATCCAATGATCCCGAGGGTCCCGTCGTCAAAGTTGACGACCCTATGCCGGTTATGCGCATTGAAAGTGCAGATTATCCGCCATTAGATCCCGGCACCCCGCTGCCGCGAGAAAACGCCACTCCACGAATTCGCACAGATATAGGGGTCGCAACCGCGCGGGCCCGTGTCGAAAGCCTAACCACACCATCGCCAATATCGATCAAGAAGCGTGATCGCGCTGTGCCAACCCCCGCGCTTGCGGCGGTTGCAGCCGCGCTTTCGATCGGCATCGCAGCTGTCATCTGGGCAATCCTGCCAACAGCCCCCGAAAATTCGTCTGCTCCGCAAGACAGTACGTCTGGTCAAACCGAGCAAGTGCTTCAAGAAAACCCATCTGGTGCCGAAACTGGAAGCACAACAGATGACACTGTTGCCAATGCCACCTCGGAAAGCTCGATCTTGTCGGACGTCTCGCCCGCCATACCAGAAATTACGGCGGAAATGGGTGCCGCCGCGCCAACCGTGGATGACCCTATTGTCTTTGGGGTTCCTGATGCGGCGTTGGATCGGCCTGTCCTGCCGTCGTTAGATACAGAAATTCTGACTTCTGGCCCTGAATCTGTTCCGACCCCAGGTCAACTTTTGGAACGCCGCCCACTGAACCTTGTCGGCATCGAAGAAAGTGGACCCAGCAGTCTTTCGCCTAATGGCTCGCCCTTGACTGAGACCTCCGACGGCATAACTTTCGCTGCTCTCAAAGACGATGTTGCGCTTCAGGGGGCGACGGCGGTCATCGGCTCGATAGCCGACCCGCCAGAATACCAACTGCCGCAATTGCTGGACGCAATTCCCACCTTTGCAACTGCAGTTTCCACATCAGACCTTGCAGTGCCTGACGTTGTTGCTCTTGAGATCCAGCTTGCCTCTTGGGACCCAAGTGTTCCCCGTCAACGCGAACCCGGGGTATTTCCGCGAAGCGTATTTCCTGATCCACAAAGCGGCACTATGGAAACTCCTCCTGAGGCTAATCAGCCAGAGGCCATCGTCGCAGTAGCACCCACAGCAGAGCAGGTTCAGACCGAACCAACGCCCCCTACAGCTGCAGGTCCACTTCCAACGCCGACTGAACTTGCGCTCTCCTTGACGAACATAGCACCGCGCGGGCGCCCGGAAGGCTTTGGTCTACAAGCCGAAGTCTCCAAGTTCGGTCGTCCCATCGTTGAACTCGCCAACATCCGTCCCGGCCAACGTCCAAGTTCAGCACAAATCGAAGCAATGCGCGCGCGCGCAGACACGGCTCCAACCGCACTTGCCGTCGCCACTTCGAGCAATCCAAAACTGCGTCCCGGAAACATTGAAATCATCGTCGCCACCGCGCGATCTGCACAAGCAGTTGCGCGACAAGAGCGTGCACTTGCCGCCGCAACGCCCGACACCACAGCAGCAATCGAAGCCGCGCTGGCCGAAGACACCGCCGCCGAAGAGGCTGCACCGGTGCCACGCGTGGCGACGCAACCATCTGCACCGACTTCGGTCAATGTAGCTCGTCAGGCCACTATTGATGACGCCATCAGGCTCAACAGACTCAACCTTGTTGGCGTGTTCGGAACGTCATCAGACAGACGCGCACTGGTTCGATTGCCATCGGGGCGCTACGTACGCGTCAAAGTCGGCGACAAAATAGACGGAGGAACTATCGCTCGTATCACGGCTGACCAACTAATTTACAATAAAGGCAATCGTAGTTTCGCCCTTGAAATGCCCAGCGGCTAATCCTGGCAGTTCAATGCGGAATTGAAACTCGCCCGATCTTTATGTTCGCCAAGATCGCTGGTTTGAAATCCAACACCATCAAAGGTGATCGCAAGAATGCGTCTCCAGGACGCGTCGGCAACGATCATTGCAGGACCCGCACCGCAGTCGCGAATACCACCTGCAATATCGCGCTCGCCGATCCTGTGATTGGTCACACCCGGATATTCACCAACAAGCACTAGCGTTTCAGGTTCAAATCTGAAGATGCGCAACGTCTTTGCAAGGTGTGGGCGATCCACGAATGCCAGTTCAACGCTTCCATCTCCATCCAGGTCTGCGGCGGCCAATCCAACCGGGGCCAACCAACGGCTCGAGCGGCCAATGAATTCATTTGATGCAACTAGTCCCTCAGGCCCGTAGATTGCTAATCGGGCACCCAGCTCCATATCACTTTCGACGACGATAACTTCTCTCTGTCCATCGCCATCAACGTCAAACAATCTTGGCTCGGTATCCTCAAAAACACGTCGCTCGGGAAGGTCTACGCGAAAACGACGCCCGCCTGCAGTTTCCATCACAAGACTATCGTGTTCGATGGCGTCGCCGAGAACTCCGTGGGCATAACGTGTCGTCGGGGCTGCATACTCTGCAGACACGACATCTTCAGCTATTGCCGGACTTGCAACAAAGAATAGCAGGCCTATGGCGATGGAAAATCGCATCAAATTTGGCGTTCCGGCATCTGGACAATCAGACCATCAAGGTCGTCCGACACTTTCAATTGGCACGTCAAACGCGAACGATCTGCGTCGGGCTCATAGGCAAAATCCAACATGTCTTCTTCCATCGCATCGCGTTCAGGCAATTTTGCAACCCAGTCAGGATGGACATAGACATGGCATGTCGAACAGGCACATGCGCCTCCACAATCTGCTTCAATGCCAGGAATACCGTTGTCACGTGCGCCCTCCATAACCGTTAGGCCACTTGGGACATCCACAACATGCTCTTTGCCGCCATGCTCAATATAGGTGATCTTCGCCATGATCGTTCCTTGTTAGATTCGTCGCGGAACTACCTAGCCTTCTCCATCGGATCCTTCCAGCCCCAGCTGGTAAGATCTTTGTTTGCGAAGATGTCAATTTTGTTCTATATTTGTTCTTATGCTTACCACCAGTTCCTGCTCTGATCTCCAGTCTTGGCATCGCCCCCCTGCATGCCTGCCCCATGACCAGCTTGACCGGCCACCCAACGGTGCCCGCATTGCTGTTGCCGGACTGGTTCTTGTGCGCCAGCGCCCGGGAACAGCAAAAGGCGTGATCTTCATCACTCTGGAGGACGAAACAGGCATCTCAAATGTGATTGTCTGGCGCAAACTCTACGAGAAATATCGCCGCGCGGTCATCGCCGGGCGTGCCCTAAAGGTGACTGGTCGTATTCAACGTGAAAGCGGAGTGACTCACATCATTGCCGAAGTGGTTGAAGATATCTCACCCATGCTTGACGCATTGATCAAACCGCAAACTTAGCCCGCACTGTGACCTATTCATCCGATGCCGCGGCTTTGCCATCCATATCATACAAATACAGCGTTACCGGCGCTCCCGCTTGCTCGGCCCACTGAACGGCTTCGCGCACAGAAATTCCCGACCGCTCAGCATAGTCAATGTCGATACTCTGGCCCGCCTCAACCTGGTCGGAATCGGAAGCCTCGTTATCTTTTAACGCACTTTCCATAACTGCAAGAACCGAACTCCACCGATAGGTCCGCTCCCGTAAATCAACAACATTAACCAGCATTAAAACATGCCTCCTCGGACGCCAAAAACGACCTCGCCTTCACTCCGAATTGTCCCCAAAGAAAAGGAAGGTCAAAAACATTAAAAAAATCAAGTAAATTTCCTGAATATCATAAGTATAGTATCGTCAAATGCGCGCTATCAACCCGCCGCCGCCTCATCCGCTAATCGCCGCGCAATCTGACGCTTCGACATGATCGAGGCCGTCAAAACCCCGACGGTCACAATGGCAATGATAATCGTCGACAACGCATTAATCTCGGGCGAAACGCCCAAGCGAACGGATGAAAATATCTTGATCGGCAATGTCGTCGAAGACGGCCCCGCCGTGAACGACGCAATCACCAGATCATCCAACGACAGCGTAAACGCCAGCAACCACCCCGAGATCACCGCAGGCGCGATGATCGGCAATGTCACCAGCCGGAACGCTTCAAACGGCGAAGCCCCAAGGTCCAGCGCGGCTTCCTCAAGCGAGTCATCAAAGCTCACCAAGCGCGACGACACCACCACCGACACATAGCACATCGCAAAGGTCGTATGCGCCAGCACGATCGTCAGCACACCCCTGTCCAACCCGATCGCAATGAACAGCAACAACAGCGACAGCCCGGTGATCACCTCGGGCATTACAAGCGGCGCATAGATCATTCCCGAAAACAACGTCCGCCCGAAAAATCGCCCCCGCCGCACCATCACATAGGCCGCCATTGTGCCCAACACGGTCGCAATTGAGGACGAGAAAAACGCCACCTTCAAAGTTACCCAGGCCGCATCAATCATCGCCTCGTTGCGCAGCAATTCCCCATACCACTTGGTCGAGAACCCCGCCCAAACCGTCACCAGCTTCGACTCGTTGAAACTAAAGAAAATCAGGATCACCATCGGGATATACAGTAACGCAAATCCCAATGTCAGCGACACAATATTGAACGGGGTCAGCCGGTTCATCAGTCAGCCTCCCGGTTCTGTTGCTGGTTCCGCTGGAACAGAATGATCGGCACGATCAACAGCAGCAGCAGGATGATCGCCACTGCCGAAGCCACCGGCCAATCCCGGTTCGAGAAGAATTCCTCCCACAAGACCTTACCGATCATCAACGTGTCCGACCCACCCAGCAATGACGGGATCACAAACTCGCCCAGGGCCGGGATGAAGACCAGAAAACACCCGGCAATTATGCCTGGCCGCGCCAGCCTGACCGTCACCAGCCAGAAGGCTTCTGTGCGCGAACACCCCAAGTCTTCCGCCGCCTCCAACAACGATCCGTCCATCTTTTCCAACGTCGAATAGATCGGCAGGATCATGAACGGCAGATAGGTGTAAACAATGCCGATATAGACCGCGACATTCGTCCCCAAAATTTGCAGCGGCTCATTGATGATCCCCGACCACAGTAGGAATTGATTCAAAAACCCTTCCGTCGACAGGATGCCGATCCACGCATAAACCCGGATCAGAAAACTGGTCCAGAACGGCAGAATGACCATCAACAGCAAGGCTGGCCGCCATTCCTCCGGCGCACGCGCCATACCGTAAGCGATTGGAAATCCAACTAAAAGCGTAAAGAATGTCGACAGAACCGCAATCTTCAACGACGACAGATAGGCTTTCCAATACAGGTCATCCGTTGTCAGAAAGATGTAGTTCTCGAAATCCAGCCGACTAAAGAAATCCGTGACCGCGGCCCATCCGCCCGACAAATCCAGCTTCGGCTCATAAGGCGGGATCGACAGCGCAATATCACTCAGTGATATTTTCAGAACGATCCCGAACGGCACCAAAAACAGCACCAAGAGCCAAACATAGGGAATGCCAACCAACAGTCGCTTCATGACGTCCAGACCCGAACAATTTGACTAAAATTGCCCTTCTTCTGATCTAAAATACTCCGGGGTGTGGGGCAGCGCCCCACAAGAATTCCGCTATGCCCGTCGCCACCCACCATCAATCCGCCAGCACCATTCCAGCCGTATCACTCCACGACAGCCAGACCTCATCTTCCCAGGTGAAATCCCGCCTCTCTATCCGGCTGCGGTTCCCAACTTCGCATTTCACAACTGGCCCCTCGGGCAGTTCAACGTGATAGGTCGACAGGTTCCCCAAATATCCAATGTCCAGGATCTTACCCTGCACCTTGTTATTCCGGTCCTGCGGTTCTTCCGCCGATATGGCTATCTTTTCGGGGCGAATGGCAAATGTCGCTGTCCCGCCAACACTCAGGTCCGCTGCCCCCTGCCCGACCAAAGGCGCGCGCCCCTCAGCCCAATCCAGCGCAACACTTCCTTCATTCGTGCGAACCGATCCCTTAATAAGATTCACATCCCCAATGAAATCGGCCACATAAACCGAGTTCGGCTGTTCATAAATCCGCTCGGGTGTCTCCACCTGAATAAGCTGACCGTGGTCCATCACCGCCACCCGGCTCGCCACTGTCATCGCCTCTTCCTGATCGTGGGTCACAATCACAAAGGTCGTGCCCAGCGTCTCCTGAATATCCATCAACTCAAACTGCGTTTCCTGTCGCAGCTTCTTGTCCAACGCGCCCAGTGGCTCATCCAACAGCAACAATTTCGGCGCCTTCGCCAAAGACCGCGCCAAAGCAACCCGCTGTCGCTGACCGCCAGAAATCTGGTGCGGTTTGCGCTTGGCGAACTTACCCAGTTGCACCAGCTTCAACATCTCTTCCACGCGGTCGCCAACCTGATCCGCCGGCAGTTTGTCACGCCGCAATCCAAAGGCAATGTTGTCCCAGACACTTAAATGCGGGAACAAAGCGTAGGACTGGAACATCATGTTCACAGCCCGCTTGTTCGGCGGAACCGAGGCCATATCCACCCCGTCGATACTGATTGCACCCTCTGTCGGGGTCTCAAACCCCGCCAGCATCCGCATCAACGTCGTCTTGCCGCACCCTGACGGCCCCAACAAAGCAAAAAACTCGCGAGGATAAATGTGCAAGGCTATGTTGTCGATCGCTGTGAATGCGCCAAACCGCTTTGTCACACTATCGATGCGTATAAGGGGAACAGCATTAGGATCCTCCCAGGCCGCAACATCACCGGTTTGTGCAGCTGATGTTTCTGCCATGAGAGTCCCCCGTCAAAAAAAACGCCCGGGGACAATTGCACCCGGGCGCGTCAGCCTGATCTTAAGTGCCAGACTTTATCTTCGTCCAGAGCCGCGTGATCGTCCGCTGAGTACGCGCATCATACGGATTCACGGTATAAAGTGTCTCCAGCGTCGCTTCATCCGGGTAGATCGCAGTATCACCGATTACGTCTTCCAGCAGAAATTCCTGGCTCGCCAGGTTTCCGTTGGCAAAATAAACATAGTTCGACGCATCCGCCATGTTCTGCGCATCCATGATGAAGTTCAGAAACTTATGCGCTGCTTCGGCATTCGGCGCGTCCGTAGGGACCGCCATCATGTCAAACCACATCAGCGCGCCTTCAACCGGGGCGTTATACGCGATTTCAACTCCATTGTCGGCCTCCCAGGCCCGATCGCGCGCCTGCAAAACGTCCCCAGACCAGCCGATCGCAACACAGATATCACCGTTGGCCAGTGCATTTATGTATTCCGATGAATGGAATTTCTTCACATAAGGACGGACAGCTTCCAGAACCTTGCCAGCCTGCTCAATCTCAGCCTTGTCTCGCGTGTTCGGGTCAAGACCCAGATATGTCAAAGCGGCCGGAATGATCTCGGTCGGCGCATCAAGGAAGTAAACGCCGCAACTTGCCAGCTTTTCCATATGCGCCGGATTGAACACAAGATCCAAAGAGCCGATTGGCGCATCATCGCCAAGAACTGCGGCGACTTTTCCGGTGTTTACCGCAACCCCTGTCGTGCCCCACATATAGTTGATCGCATATTGCGCACCCGGATCATAAAGGTCCGTCCGCTCTTTAATAACCTCCCACATGTTGCCCGAATTCGGCAATTTCGAGTAATCCAGCTTTTGGAATGCACCAGCCGTGATCTGGCGCTGAAGAAAGTCTGCAGTCGGCACAACAACGTCATACCCCGACCCACCGGCCAACATCTTCGTTTCCAGAACCTCGTTCGAATCAAAAACGTCATAGATCAACTCGATCCCGGTCTCGTCTTCAAACTTTGTCAGCAGCTCCTCGTCGATATAGTCTGACCAGTTGTAAACACGGACTTCTTCGGCCCATGCGCTGGTCGCCAAAAGCGTGGCGACCGCAGACGCCGTCACTAATTTCATGGTCATTTTCGTCTCCCCAATGGTATTTCATCGCACATTTGATCAAATTCTACGCACAAAACAAGTAAATTCGTGATAGGACACCTGAAACCGGTCTCAAATCCGTGTCGAATGTGGGAACAAATGCAATGAACAAAGTCGCCGCCAAACTTCCAGAGCACCAAACGATCTACCACCAGATCCGCGACATGATCTTGTTCGGTCGGCTGGTGCCAGGGCAAGCCGTAACGATCCAGGGGCTTGTGGAAATGATCGGCGGCGGGATGACTCCGGTGCGTGAGGCTATCCGGCGCCTGACAGCAGAAGGTGCTTTGGAATCTGGCGGTAATCGCCGCGTGAACGTGCCTGTCATGACCCGCGAAGTACTTGAGGAAATTGGGTTCGCACGTCTATCTATCGAGCCGCGACTGGCAGAACTTGCCGCCCGACGTATGACAGACGACTGTCTGCGCGAACTCGCGGAACTGGACGCTCAAGTCGATGCCGCAATCGAAAATGGCAGTATCGAAAGCTATCTTGAGTTCAATTATCGCTTTCATTTCCGTCTTTACGAGCAGGCAGATGCAGAGGTTTTGGCCAAAATTGCAAAGTCTTTATGGCTTCAAGTGGGTCCAAGTTTGCGAATCGTCTGCGGTCGGTTCGGCACGTCAAATCTGCCGGACAAACACACCGAAGCCCTGATTGCCCTTCGTGAAGGGCAAGTCGAAAGAGCCGCACATGCAATATCTGATGATATTAGACAGGGCATTGGACAGGTTCGGCTAACATTAAATGACTAGGCGTCCAGCGCAACGATTGACCTAACCAATAATTTGATCATATTTTGTGGCAAACGTCCCGCACCCTGAGGAGCGCTGCGCCATGACCATGATCACCAACCATATGCCCACGGCAGAACTACAGGCGCTGGATGTCGCACACCATGTGCACCCCTTCACGGCTCAGGATGATCTGAAGCAAAATGGCGCGCGCGTCATGGTGCGCGGCGACGGAGCATGGCTAACCGATTCCGAAGGCGAGCGGGTGCTGGACGCCATGGCGGGTCTCTGGTGCGTGAACATCGGCTATGGCCGCAATGAACTGGCCGAGGTTGCAGCCCGCCAGATGCGCGAATTGCCCTACTACAACACCTTCTTCAAAACGACCCACACGCCGGTCATTGCGCTTTCGGCCAAACTGGCCGAACTGGCCCCCGGCGACCTGAACCACGTCTTTTACGCCAGCGGCGGCTCCGAAGCGAACGACACGAACATTCGCCTCGTCCGTCAATATTGGGCGTTAAAAGGCCAGTCAAACAAGAAGATCATCATCAGCCGCAAGAACGCTTACCACGGCTCGTCCGTTGGCAGCGGATCATTGGGCGGGATGGCGGCCATGCACGCCCAAGGCGGCCTGCCGATCCCGGACATTCACCACATCGGTCAGCCAAATTGGTGGGCTGAAGGCGGGGATATGTCACCTGCGGACTTCGGCCTCGCCCGCGCACGCGAGTTGGAAACGGCAATTGCCGAACTTGGTGTCGACAATGTCGCCGCTTTCATCGCCGAACCCATTCAGGGCGCTGGCGGTGTGATTGTTCCACCCGAGACATACTGGCCGGAACTGAAACGTATCTGCAACGCACATGATATCTTGCTGATCGCCGACGAAGTAATCTGCGGTTTTGGTCGCACCGGCGCATGGTTTGGCAGCGAAGTCATCGGCATCCAACCCGACATCATGACCATCGCCAAGGGCCTTTCGTCTGGCTACCAGCCCATCGGCGGGTCGATCCTGTCGGACGAGATTGCCTCTGTTCTCGGCTCGGACGAATTCAACCACGGATACACCTATTCCGGCCATCCAGTGGCCGCGGCTGTCGCCTTGGAAAACTTGCGGATTATCGAAGAAGAAGGTCTCGTAGACCACGTCCGCGACACCGCCGCGCCCTACCTCAAGGGAAAATGGGAATCACTCGCAGATCATCCATTGGTGGGCGAAGCGAAGATCGTCGGAATGATGGGCTCCATCGCACTGACGCCCGACAGTGCCAGCCGCGCGACATTTGCCGGCGGTCCCGGAACCGCCGGTTTGGTCTGCCGCGGCCATTGCTTCGACAACAATCTGATCATGCGCCATGTTGGCGACCGCATGATAATTTCGCCGCCGCTGATCCTGTCCACTGAAGAGATCGACACGTTGATCGAACGCGCTTGGAAATCGCTGGATCAAACCCACGCGCAATTGCAGGCCGAAGGCAAAATGGTGGCGGCAAACTAACGGAGACCGACGCGGTCTCCGCCCCATTCCCGACGCGGGAATGATCGCAGAATCAAACGGAAACTCCGTTGAGTTTCCGCACCGATCTCCGCGTCGGAGATCGGTTCACCCTTTAATCCTCAAAGGCTGCCCTGCAACGACCAAAACAACCTCGTCGGCAATCGCCCCAACCGCCTGATTAACCGTTCCCGCAGCATCCTGAAACGCTCGCGACAGCGCGTTCGCAGGCACAATCCCTGATCCGACTTCATTGGTCACCAATACAACAGGTGCCGCTTGGCCCTTCAAAACCTCCACAAGACCCTCCAGCGCAGCTTCCCAATCGCCCCCATCCGCCAGCATCTCATTGGTCAACCACAACGTCAGGCAATCCACCAATCGCGCCCCGGCCCCATCTGTTCGCTGCAAAGCCCCCGCCAAATCGCGGGGTTCTTCAACCGTCGACCACTCCGGTCCCCGGCGCGCAATATGCGCCGCGATCCGGCCCTCCATCTCACCGTCGCGCGCTTCAGCGGTCGCAATGTAAACCGGCGGCCCTGCCAGATCGCGCATCCGGGCCTCGGCCCAGACAGACTTGCCCGAGCGCGCACCACCCGTCACCAATATGATGCGTCCCATAATATGGCTCCGTTTCTTGCCACCTCACGTTGCATAGCGCTGCCAGGAATGTCATTCAATTGAAAGCTAACCGCAAAGGGACATGGGATGACGTCGCTTGCAATGCTCATAGCTTTGGCAATCGAAGGCGCCTTTGGCTGGCCAGATCGACTGTTTCGCCTAGTTGGCCATCCTGTCACATGGATTGGCCGCCTTATTTCTTGGATGGAACTGCGCTTTAATCTTAGCGAAGAGCAACCTTCAGATCATATCTTCTGGGGCCGAGTAACTGTTTTCATCACACTTCTCGTCGTGTTGGTGCCAACAATCGGGCTCACCTTTGTATTGCCCGGCGGCATTATCGGAGCGGTTCTGACCGGTATTCTCGCCGCACCTCTCGTTGCCCCTCGCAGCATGCACGACCACGTCGCCAACGTCGCCCGTCCCCTGAACCGGGATGATATAGAAGAAGCCCGCTCTGAAGTCGCAAAGATCGTCGGACGGGACCCGTCAAGCCTTGATGAACACGCGATCGCCCGCGCCGTCATCGAAAGCCTCGCGGAAAACACATCCGACGGCATCGTCGCCCCGGTTTTTTGGGGTGTCCTTCTCGGCCTGCCCGGCATCGCCGCCTACAAAGCCATCAACACATTGGACAGCATGATCGGCCACAAAAGCGACCGTTATCTGCATTTCGGCCGCGCCGCTGCCCGCCTCGACGACGTCGTGAACTGGATACCCGCCCGCCTGACCGCCCTGATTTTTTCCCTAGCGTCTGGCCACCCGGTGAAATCCCTGAAAACTGTCGTGGGCGACGCCCACCATCACCGTTCGCCCAACGCAGGCTGGCCCGAGGCGGCGATGGCTGGTGGCCTTAATATCCGCCTTTCGGGCCCCCGCGCCTACGAAACCGGTCCCACCGACGACGCATATGTCAACGAAACCGCCCCCGATCCAACTGGCAAAGACATCACCCGCGCCCTCGCCCTTTACCTCAAAAGTCTGGCAGGCCTCGCCGCCCTCCTGCTCCTTCTTGTCATCTTCTGAAAGACCAGCGAAGAAGCTGACATGAGCACACGCGATCACGGCGGCGATCTGGCCCGCGCGATAAACACATACGGCGGCACAGCCAACGACTGGATTGACCTCTCAACCGGCATCAATCGGCGCGCCTATCCCGTGCCCATGCTCAGCGACGCCGCTTGGCGCAGCCTTCCCGACAAAGACGCCACCGCAAATCTGCTGCAAGCCGCCCGCACCGCGTATCGCACCACCTGGCCCATGACCCAGATGGCCGGCGCACAAGCCGCGATCCAGCTTCTGCCACGCCTCGCCACCCCCGGCGAAGCCCGCATCCTGTCGCCGACATATAACGAGTTCCAAGCCGCCCTAAACGACGCCAACTGGACCGTTACCCGGGTCACATCCGAAACCGACCTGCCCGGCGCCGACGTGGCCATCGTGGTCAACCCCAACAATCCCACCGGCCACCACATCCATCCCGAAGCCCTGCATAAACTGGCCCAAAAGGTCGGCATCCTCATCGTCGATGAAAGTTTCGGCGACGCCACCCCCGACCTCTCGCTCCTTCCCGGCACCATGCCGGAAAACGTCGTGGTCCTGCGGTCTTTCGGCAAGTTCTTCGGGCTGGCAGGCGCGCGTCTCGGCTTTGTCGCCGGGCCGCAAAACATGATCGACCAAATCCAATCCGGCGCAGGCCCATGGCCCGCCTCTGGCCCTGCGATCGAGATCGGCACGAAAGCCCTCAATGACCTGAATTGGCAAGATAATATGCGCACCCAACTTGCCGAAGACGCATCTCGCATGGACAGCATTGCAATCAAAGCAGCATGGATTCCAGTTGGTGGAACTCATCTATTTCGAACATACGATACAGGAGCGGCTGCTGCATGCCAGGAGATGCTAGCCAATTCTCGTATCTGGAGTCGGATTTTTCCATATTCGAATAGCTGGATGAGGTTGGGATTCCCCGGCTCAGAAGAAGAGTGGGAACGCTTCGAAGACGCAGCCTATTAAACCTCACCCGCCACGGCGAACAGCGCATCCAGATCCATATGCGTCTCCAAATGCGCCGCCAATTCGTCCAGAATCCGGTCCACTTCGGCCCCATAAGACACATTCGCCGCCGCAACTCCGCGCGCCGTTAACCAAGCCGCGCGAAACGCATCATCCGTAAACAACCCGTGCAGATAGGTCCCGGCAATACGACCATCAGACGACACCGCCCCGTCCGCCTGATCCCCGATCATCGCATAGGGTCGCGCACAATCCGCACCCGCTGTCTGCCCGATATGGATCTCATAGCCATTAAGGCCCAAACCAGTCGCAACATGGCTTGCCCGCACCCGCGTTAATGCCTTCGCAGGCGTCATCACCGTCTGGGTGTCCAACAGCCCCAAACCTTCGGTCTCGCCCGCCGCACCGTCCAAACCATCAGGATCCACGATCTTGCGACCAAGCATCTGATACCCGCCGCAAATTCCCAAAACCTGACCGCCACGGCGCACATGGGCCGCCAGATCAACGTCCCAACCCTGCGCCCGCAGAAACGCCAGATCGCCAATGGTCGACTTCGTTCCTGGCAAGATCACCAGATCCGCATCACGTGGCAAAACCTGCCCCGGGCGCACCATCGTCAACCGCACATTCGGCTCCGCCATCAACGGGTCAAAGTCATCAAAGTTCGCAATCCGGCTCAGCATTGGAACAACGACGTGAAATTCGCCCGATGCCGCCCCCGAGCCTAGATCCACCGCATCTTCAGCAGGCAACTTCGAAACATCGCGAAACCAAGGGATCACCCCGAAACCGGTCCACCCGGTGCGCGTCTCGATCTCGGCATATCCATCGTCAAACAACCGGGGATCGCCGCGAAACTTGTTAATCGCAAAGCCCGCAATCTGTGCGGCATCACCGGCCTCGAGAACCGCCTGCGTCCCCACGATCTGCGCAATCACTCCGCCACGGTCAATGTCCCCCAACAGAACAACCGGCACACCCGCCGCCCGCGCAAACCCCATGTTGGCAATGTCGCTTTCCCGTAAGTTGATCTCGGCCGGACTACCCGCGCCCTCAACCAAAACCAGATCGGCATCCTCTCCAACCCGTTGAAAACTCTCAAGAACAACCGTCATCAATCCCGGCTTCGCCGCCTTATAATCACCCGCCTTCATGGCCCCAGTCGCACGCCCCTGAACCACCACCTGACTGCCGGTATCGGTTTCTGGTTTCAGCAAAACAGGGTTCATATGCACCGTCAGGGCGGCGCGACACGCCAACGCCTGCAACGCCTGCGCCCGACCGATCTCGCCACCATCTTCGGTCACCGCAGCATTGTTCGACATGTTCTGCGGCTTGAAAGGGCGCACCTTCAATCCCCGGTTCGCCGCCGCACGGCATAACCCCGCCACGATCACCGATTTCCCGACGTTCGAGCCTGTGCCCTGTATCATCAACGCCCGCGTCACCCCGCCAACCCCAGATACTCCGGCAAGCAGCTCCGGGTCTCATCGTTGAACAGAAACCCACGCCAACCCCGCGCAACCGCCGCTTCGACATTCGCGTCCGTGTCATCGACCAGCAGTATCTCAGTCGCGGGCACTCCTGCCCAGACTTCGACCACCTCAAAGAACCCGTCTGCGGGCTTTGCAACCTTCATCCGCCCCGAGGCAAAGACACAGCGAACATGCGCCATGAATTCCGGCACAGCCTCAATCGCCCGCACGCGCCGGTCTTCGTTGTTGGTTCCAATCACATGACGCGCCCGATGCGCCCGCAAAAGGTCCAGCACAGGCACATCAGGATACAGGTCATTCTGAAACCAAAACGCCAAAAACGCCTCAGCCGTCACATCGGTATCCTGATCCGCCAGCCACTCGGCCACGAACTCCCGAATATCAACCTGTCCGGTTATCGCCTGTTTCATCCTGTGCGAACGGAACAGAAATTCGTCAAACGCCTCGCAATCCAGGCCCAGCTCCGCGTCCATCCGGTCGCTCCAGATGAACTGACCCCCGACGATATTGCGGTTCAAAACCCCGTCGAAATCCCAGACAATGATCGCAGGCTGACCCATGGGCCTTAAAACTCGACCCCGGCCTGCGCCTTCACACCTTGGGTGCGGAACGGATGTTTCACATCCTGAATGTCCGTCACCATATCTGCCACATCAATCAATGGCTCTTTGGCATTCCGTCCCGTCAGTATCACATGGGTCATCGGCGGTTTCTCGTTCACCAGAAAATCCGCCACATCCTCGACGTCGATGTAATCATAGCGCATCGCGATGTTGATCTCGTCCAACAGCACCATCTTGTTGTTCTCATCCCGGATCAGATCTTTCGCCTTCTCCCATGCCGCCTGCGCCATCTCAATATCGCGTTCGCGATCCTGCGTTTCCCAGGTGAACCCCTCGCCCATCACATAAATCGGGCATTCGTCCGCGAACTTATCCTTGATCAGCTCACATTCCGCAGATTTCCACGCGCCCTTGATGAACTGCACCACCGCACACGGCATCCCATGCCCAATCGCGCGGAAAATCATCCCGAATCCCGAACTGGATTTGCCTTTCCCCTTGCCGGTCAGAACGATGATCAACCCCTTCTCGGTGGTCTTGTTCTCCATCATCCGGTCGCGCGCAGCCTTGATCTTCTGCATTCGGTCTTTGTGGCGGGTGTTGATGTCGTTTTCGTCGGTCATGTTGGCGTCCCGGGATTGAGGCTTTTGCGTTCTATTCGTAAACATAGCCCAGCCATCCACAGGGATTCCAAGCCGTGAACGACCAAACGACATTCGCAACCGATCTTCAACGCAAGATCGACATGAAAACGAAACCTTTGGGCGCGCTTGGCCGGATCGAAGCATTGGCCAGCCAAATCGCCACGATCAAGGGCAACCTGAACCCGAAGATGGAAACCTGCCAACTGACGATTTTCGCGGGCGACCATGGCATCGCTGCCGAAGGCGTTTCCGCCTTCCCGCAAGAGGTCACGCGTCAGATGGTGCTGAACTTCGTCGCAGGCGGCGCGGCTGCCAACGTCTTCGCGAATTCCACCGGAGCATCCTTGCGCGTCGTCGACGCCGGTGTCGCGGGCGATCCCTTCGACATTCCCGGCCTGATCGACCAGCGCGTCGCCCCCGGCACAGCCAGCTTCCTGACCCGCCCGGCCATGACCAACGAGCAGCGCGACGAGGCCCTCGCCAAAGGCCGCGCGCTTGGCGCTGATGGCAACTGGGACGCGGTGGCATTCGGTGAAATGGGCATCGCCAATACCTCTTCCGCCACCCTCCTGGCCCATAAAATCACCGGCACGGATATCGACACGCTGACGGGGCGCGGCACCGGACTTGATGACGCGGGCCTCACCGCCAAAGCCGCCACCCTGACCCGCGCAGCCCAACGCACTGGCGATCTATCCGCCGCTGACGCCCTCGCCGAATACGGCGGGTTCGAGATCGCCATGATGGCAGGCGCCATGATGGGTGCCACCGCCGCTGGCCGCTGCGTCATCGTCGATGGTTTCATCGCCACCTCAGCCGCCCTCGTCGCCGCGCATATCGAACCCGCATCCCGTAACGCCATGATTTTCGCCCATAAATCCCAGGAACAGGGCCACCAGACCATGCTCGCCGCCCTAAAGGCCGACCCGCTTCTGGACCTGTCCCTACGCCTCGGCGAAGGCACCGGGGCGCTCCTGGCATGGCCCCTTCTGCAAGCCGCCGCGCGCATGCTGACCGACATGGCCAGCTTCGAAGACGCAGGCGTCACAGGCCCAGCGTGAATGATACCCGCACAGAACTGATCCTCGCCGCAGGGTTCCTGACCCGGCTGCACTTCCCGCCCGTTGAATATACCGACGCCACCATGGCCCGCGCCACCCGCTGGTATTCCGCAATCGGTCTGGCCATTGGCATTGCTCTGGCAATCATCCTCTTCGCGCTGTCCACCATCCTGCCCCAGGCCATCGCTGTCCTACTGACAGTGGCCGCCGGAATGGTCCTGACCGGAGCACTCCATGAAGATGGCCTCGCCGACCTCGCCGATGGCCTCGGCGGCAGCCAATCACGCGGACGCGCGCTTGAGATCATGCGCGACAGCCGCATCGGCAGCTATGGCGCGCTCGCCTTGGGCATGACACTCACCATCAAAATCGCAGCCCTTGCCCTTCTGCCCCTGCCCGCCGCCATCGCCACCCTGATCGCGGGTCACGCCCTTGGGCGCGGGGCCATGGTCTGGCTCATGCGCAACCTGCCCTATGCCCGCACCGAAGGCGCCGCATCCTTCATGGACGATACCCCACGCGGCACTGACGGCATCTTGTGGGCCTTTGCCGCCATCGCCCTGCTTCCGCTGTGGATCACCGTAAGTTTTTCGGCAGCGGCCTATGCACTTTTGTGCACTGCCATCCTTTTCTACCTAATCTCGCGCCGCCTGATGTCCCGCTTAAACGGCTATACTGGTGACAGTCTCGGCGCAGCCGAACAACTGACCGAGGTTTTGATCCCACTCTTGATCCTTGCATGGCTCTGATCTTCCTGCGCCACACCGAACCCACGGGCGCAAGTGGTCTGTGCTATGGCCGCACGGACCTACCGCTCATTGACACCTATCACGCCGATTTCACTCATCTTGCCAACACCTTACCTCCCATCGAACGTATCGTCAGCAGCCCTCTGTCGCGCTGCCACTTATTAGCGGCATCCATCGCAAACACCCGAAACATCCCGCTTACGACAAACCCCGATCTCATCGAAATGGACTTCGGCAAGTGGGAGGGTGTCCCCTGGAACGACCTTCCCCGCCATGAACTTGACCAATGGGCAGATGATTTTAACAACGCCCGCCCCCACGGCGGCGAAAGCGTTGCCCAACTGGCAACCCGCGTGCGTCGCGCGCTGGATAATACAACCGCTGAGCCAACCCTGTGGGTCAGTCACATGGGCGTCTACCGCGCCGCAGCGTGGCATCTGGGCCACGATGATCCCTGGAACGCCAAACTCGACTTCGGCACCTTTCGGGAACTGGCCTAGCCCAAGCCTCAAGACCTGGCTACCCTCACGGCAAAGCTACAACGAAGGGACCATCCATTGGCATCGACACTGATCATTGGCGGCGGCGGCATGGTCGGCCAGAAATTCGCCAGCAGCCTTGCTGAAACACCGCTTTACGATGCCAGCGATACCGTCACACTCTTCGATCTCGCCTTCCCCCCCAAAGGCGCGTCTGCGACAACGCGCGTCACCGGCAACGTTACCGACAAAGACGCGATTCAATCCCTGATCGCCCAACGCCCCGACACCATTTTCCACCTCGCGTCCATCGTCTCGGGCCAGGCCGAGACCGATTTCGACCTCGGCTGGACAATCAACGGCACAGCTTTCTGGAATTTCCTGGAAACCATCCGCGCCGAACACACCGCCAGCGGCGGCGCTTGGCGACCCCGCGTAGTTTTCACTTCGTCCATCGCCGTCTTCGGCGCGCCCTACCCCGACAAGATCGATGACGAATTCCTCTCGGCCCCGCAAACGTCCTACGGCGCTCAAAAAGCCATCTCGGAACTCATGCTGTCGGATTTCTCGCGCAAGGGCTTCCTCGACGGCCTCTCGATCCGCCTGCCAACCATCTGTGTGCGCCCGGGCAAACCAAACCTCGCGGCGTCGTCCTTCTTTTCCGGCATCATCCGCGAGCCCCTGAATGGCGTCGAGGCGATCCTGCCGGTGCCAACGGACGTGCGCCACTGGCATGCCTCTCCCCGCTCAGCCGCCGGGTTCCTGCGTCACGCGGGCACTATCGACCTTTCCCAACTCGGCACCCGCCGCGCCCTGAACCTGCCCGGCGTCAGCTGTACTGTCGAAGAACAGATAGAAGCCCTGCGCGACATTTCCGGCAACGAGGTTGTCAAATTGATCAAACCCCAGCCCGACGCTGCCATCATGGAAATCGTCAAAGGCTGGCCCCGCAATTTCACCCCGGAACGCGCCATCTCCCTCGGCTTCAAAGCCGATGCGGACTTCCACGCGATCATCAACACTTACATCGAAGAGGACAGCGATCTCTGACGCAGAGATCGCCCGGAACCTTACAAAGGTTCCAGTGCACGCTTTCCCCCACGACCCCACGCTAACTTCTTCCCGAAATTCGCGTCGAATTTCACATTGGAGATCGCGTCGATCTCCACGCCATTTCCAAGCGTCAGTGCCCGCACCGACGCGATACCGACGTAATACCGACACTCCAAAATCAGCGATTTCCGCTTGTTTTTAAGGGCACTCGCCATGTTGTCGTGCAGGAACGCGGACATCACCGCGCGCTCCCAAAAGACTTTGTTAATCTACCAAACCCTCAGGCGTCACAACTTCAAACCGGGACGGCACAAAGCGCACCTCGTCCGACAGCATACGATGATAATGCAGGACCGCCTGACAGACCGTCCGCGCGTCCTGGCGCAGATCATGGTGAATGACAAAAGTTAATTGTCGCGCAGCCAACAATGCCCGGTTCGCCCGATCCAGGTCATGCGCTGCAAACACCCGACACTCCCGCCGCGCCTCTCGAAAGGCCTGCAAAACAGCGCGGTTTCCACCCCCAACCGAATAGACCGCGCCGATCCCCGGATGCGCCTCCAAGGCTGCCGCCACCAACTCCTTGGTGTCCCTCTCAAGGCCCATCCCCTCTGAGACCTGAAGAATGCCAATCTTTGGAAACCGCTCCGCCATCGCTTCGCGAAATCCCGTAACCCGTTCATCTTCACCGGAAAACTGCGCACTCGACATCGTCGTCATGACCTCGCATGGCCGCCCTACCAACATGTGCCCCATCAGCCAGGCCGCCGCCGCCCCGGCCGCTCGGTTATCTATCCCGACATAGGCCGCCCGCGCATCTTCCGGCAGATCCGTCACGAAAGTCAGCACCGGTATCCCCGCCGCCATCAACCCCCGCGCCATCTCTGCAATGCCATCGCGCAACGGAGCTTTCAAAACCACACCATGGCTCCCCCGTCGCCGGATCGCCTTAAGAATGCTTAAGAACTCCGCGTCCCCCAGCGTCTGCCCCACATGAAACCGCGCCGTCACACTGGCAGGCCGCAGCGCCGGCAGTTCCGCCTCAAACGCCGCCCGCACTGCATCCGAAAACCGCCGCGGCGCTTCCATCACCACATCAATCGATACCCGCCGCCCGGCCAATCCCACTGCCCCATACTGCCGCTCCAACTCCCCAATTGCCGCCGCCACCCGCGCCCGCGTCACCGCCCGCACCCCGGCCCGCCCATGCAACGCCCGGTCCACCGTCGCCAGACTCACCCCCGCCTGGAACGCGATCTCTTTCATAGGAAACTGATCAACCATACTTCATTCTGAGGTGTTTCTGAGGTCTTTTCCATCCCAAACCACCGCAATCCTCCCTATTCTGACTTCAACAACAAAGGGCCAACTCATGAACGCACCAACCAAATCCCTCAGCCAACAAGTCTGGCTCGACGCGACGTCAGGCGATTTCGATGCCTTCAAACGCGATATGGACCGCACCACAGACATCGCCAATCTGCCTAATGCTGCCGAAGTTCAGCAAAACATCCCAATCTACGACGGTGAAACCGTCCGCAACGCCGCCAAAACGCTGGCTAACAAACTCGCCCTCATGGCCGAATGGAACCAGATCTTCGACAAAGGCGCTGGCGTCATCGCGATCAAAAACGCCATGCCCGACCTCGTGTTCGTCGATCAGGCGACCGAGGTCTTCAACCAACTCATCGAAGCTGAACGCGCAACCGGCGCAGGCGGCGGCGATCACTTCGCCAAACCCGGCGCAAACGACCGTGTCTGGAATGCCGCGCAGAAACACTGCCTCGCCAACCCGGAAAACTTCGCCGCCTATTTCGCCTCAGACGCCATCGCCATGGCCAGCCGCGCATGGCTCGGGCGCGGCTATCAGGTCACCGCACAAGTCAACCGCGTAAACCCCGGCGGGGCCGCCCAAACTCCGCACCGAGATTACCACCTCGGCTTCATGACGCCCGATCAATTGGCCACCTACCCTGTTCAGGCGCACATCACATCGCCTTCGCTCACGCTTCAAGGCGCCGTCGCCCATTGCGACATGCCGCTGGAAAGTGGCCCGACGATGCTCTTGCCCTATTCGCAAAGTTTCCGCGATGGCTATGTCGCCTTCGGTCGCCCGGAGTTCCAACAATACTTCGCCGAAAACCACGCCCAGCTTGCGCTTGAAAAAGGCGATGCAGTCTTCTTCAACCCGGCTCTCATGCATGGCGCCGGCAACAATGTCTCAACCGACATCTACCGCATGGCCAACCTCCTTCAGATCGGCTCCGCCTTCGGGCGCTCCATCGAAACCGTTAACCGCACTGCCATGGCCAAAGCGCTCTACCCGGTCCTGCAAAACACCGCGCTGAGCGCAGGCGAAATCGCAAACGTCATCGCCGCCAGCGCCGAAGGCTACGCCTTCCCCACCAACCTCGACCGCGACCCGCCCGTCGGCGGGCTGATCCCAAAATCCCAGGCCGAACGCATGGAAGCTGCAATAGACGACAACATGCCTGTCAATGAGTTCAACGAAATGCTCGACGCATACGACACAGCGCGTAGCACCTGACTGAAGGCGCACCAAGCTCCTTCATCTTACCTAAAACACGCAAAAGGGCCGCCGGGTTTACCCGGCGGCCCCCCCCCCCCTCGACCCCGAAGGGCGAAACCTACTTCGCCAATGTCTCAGCCAGCCGCATCAACGTCACAGCCTCTGCCCGATAACCAAAGGCGTCCTCGCCACGGGACCCCGAGGCCAGCGCAATCGCCTCACCCCAGGACCAGCCACCCAGATACTCACCGCCGCGCAGCAACTGTCCGAATCCTGCCATCGCGACCGAGAACTGAATGTCCGATCCCGCCGTGCCCTGCTCGGCAAAAATTGGTTCTTCCAACAACACACTCGTGCTCTCGCCTGGCGATTTATACCGCAGTTTGAAGAACCCCAATTCGCCCGTGCTATCGCCGGAAAACGCAGTGTCATCGCCATACCGCAGCGGTCCATTTCGAACCGCATCCGAGCCCACAGGCGTCACCTCATAGATCGCCGTCACCGAATGCCCGGCCCCAATATCACCAGCATCGACACGATCATTGTTGAAATCCTCGCGGGCCAAAGCGCGCGTTTCATAGCCGATCAACCGGTATTCCGCGATTTCAGCCGGATTGAACTCAACCTGTATCTTCACGTCATTGGCAATCGGAAACAACGCGCCGGTCAACTGATCTACAAGCACCTTTCGCGCCTCGGACAACGTGTCGATATAGGCCGCCTGCCCGTTGCCGTTCTGCGCCAGCGCCTGCATCGTGGCATCGTCCAGATTGCCCCGCCCAAAGCCCAGAACGCTTAAGTAAGTGCCGCTTTCGCGCTTCTTGGCGATCACATCTTTCAAAGCTTCCGGATCACTGATCCCAACATTGAAATCCCCATCCGTCGCCAGAACAACCCGGGTGACTTCGCCCTCACCGGCCATACCTTCGGCGACCGCATAGGCCTGCTCAATCCCCGCCTGACCAGCGGTCGAGCCACCTGCCGACAACCGCTCCAAAGCCGCCAAGATAACAGACCGTTCTGCTGCCCGCGTCGGCTCCAATACCTGCCCGGCACTGCCCGCATAGGTCACAATCGAGACCTCATCGTCGGGGCGTAACTCGCTCAACATCAACCGAAAAGATTGCTTCAACAACGGCAGCTTATTGGCATCCTGCATCGACCCCGACGTATCAATCAGGAAAACCAGATTCAGCGGCGGACGATCCTCAACAGCAGGCATCGTTCCCTGAATGCCGATATGCACCAACTCGGTGCCCGAATTCCACGGCGTCGGCATTACCGTAACCGCAGGGCGGAACGGGTGCGCCCCATCGGGCGCGGCATAGTCATAGGGAAAATAGTTGACCATTTCCTCAACCCGAACCGCCTGCTCCGGCGGCAAAGCACCCGCCATCAAAGACGACCGCACGACGGCATAAGACGCCGTATCCACATCAATCGAAAACGTCGAAACCGGCTCGTCACCCGTTATCTTCAGCGGCGAAACCTCTTCATTCGCGAAAGCTTCGGTATCGCCTTCGACGATCACAACTCGCTCATCGGGGCGAATGATCAGGGCTTCAGCCTCCATCGTCGCGGTCGGCGCAGCCTGAAACTGCTCGCGTGCCACTGACTTCGAAGCAACCTGACCCAAGGGCGCAACCGGTGAAGCCGCATCCGCCATTTCCATCATCGGCTCTTCCAAAGCCAACTCGGACATCATAGCATCCGCCTCAGCCCTATCCCGCCGGGTCAGATCGCGCGGCGCTTCCGTTACGGCCAAGACGTCATCACCAAACTGTCGACTTTCAGTGCCCTGTAGCTGCGCCTCACCGCCAACAGCAATCTCGTCAACGACAGTGTTTTCCACAGGAGCCACAATTTCCGGCTGTTCCACCCGCGCGCCAAGATCAAAATCACCCGGCGGCATCAACAAATCCCGCCCCCCAGGCAGCACCACAAAAGCCCCGACCGCCACCATAGCCGTCGTCGCCGTCAACCCACCGCGCGTCGTCATCACATTCAACATCTGCTTCACTCCATCAAATATGCGGGTCAATTGACCTCGCTCAGATGTGTGACGCAGCCCGGACCCAATTCCTTGGATCCGCGCGAAATTTTCTTCCGCCATGGTGAGATTCGACGCCTTCTTCACCGCATCCGGCAAAGGCGTCGCCGCCTCCATGGCTCTCTTCAGATCGTCCAACTCATCGCTCATAGCTCTGCGTCCTTTAACGCCCGCAATCGCTTTTTCACTTCTGACATGCGCCAGCTAACAGTGCCCTCGCTGACCCCCAGAACCTCAGCCGCCGCACCATGGGTCATTCCGTCCTCCAGCGTTAAAGCCAACGTGTCGCGCAAATCTTCTGGCAACGAAGCCATCGCCGCTTGCAACCAATCCAGCGCCACCCGCGCCTCATCCGCTTCTGCCCGACGTGCCAATTCAACTTCGCCCCAACCCTCCGCCGCCCGCGCATGGGCCGCGGCCCGTCGGCGTCGGTCGTGGGTCGCATTTACCGCCACCCGATACAGCCAGGTCGTAAACCGCGCCTCGCCCCGAAATGCCCTAAGCTTGGTGGGCAGCACCACGCAAATGTCCTGAACCAGATCCTCGGCGTCCTCGCGCCGCCCGGTCAGACGAAACGCAAAGCGGAACAAGCGGTCATAATGGCGCGAGATCAATGCCGAAAAGGCATCGCCGTCCCCACCTGCCGCCGCTTTGGCCAAGGCTTCATCCGAAACTGTCATACGCATCACGATGGGTAAGACGCACCCCAAAGGTCAATCCTTGGCGCATGGCTAAATTTATTTCGCCACACTTCTGTTGTGTCGACCCGCACGCCGACCATGTCACCGCAAGGTTTATGTTTTCACCAAGCTGGCGAAATCATCTTCTTCTGATCAAAAATACTCCGGGGGTCTGGGGGCAGCGCCCCCAGCGGATCGCCTGCCGAAGGCAGGGGAAACCTAGACACTTACACAGATGTATTTCATCTCAAGATAGTCCTCGATCCCGTGATGCGATCCCTCACGTCCAAGCCCCGATTGCTTAACACCGCCAAAGGGCGCGACCTCGGTCGAAATGATCCCGGTGTTCACGCCCACGATGCCGTATTCCAGCGCCTCGGCCACCTTGGTCACGCGCCCCAGATCGCGGGCATAGAAGTAACTGGCCAGGCCGAAAATAGTGTCATTGGCCTGCTCAATTACATCGTCGACATTGCTGAACCGGAACAGGGGTGCAAGCGGACCAAATGTCTCTTCCACCGCAACCTTCATGTCGCGGGTCACACCCGTCACCAACTTTCATTTCAGCCAGCTTAGCCGACAGCTTAGCCGCAAATTCATCGTATACAGCGTCCTGAACGTAAATCCGGTTGGCGCAGACACATGTCTGACCGTTATTGCGGAACTTGCTGGCCATGGCCCCATCGACAGCCGCATCCAGATCAGCGTCATCAAAGACAATGAACGGTGCATTGCCGCCCAGTTCCATGGAACACTTCATCACCTGATCCGCAGCCTGGCGCAGCAAAATCCGACCCACCTCGGTCGAACCAGTGAACGACAACTTGCGCACGGTATGATTCTCGCAAAATTCTTTACCAATCTCGGACGCTGCCGACGACGGCACAATCGACAAGATACCCTTCGGCAAACCTGCACGGTCAGCCAAAACCGCCATGGCCAGCGCCGACAGCGGTGTCTGGGTCGCCGGGCGCACCAGCATCGCGCATCCCGCCGCCAAAGCAGGGGCCACCTTGCGGGTGATCATCGCGTTCGGGAAGTTCCAGGGCGTGATCGCAGCACAGACACCAATCGGCTGCTTCAAAACCGTGATACGCTTGTCCGGCTGATGACCTGGAATAGTCTCGCCGTAAATACGCTTGGCCTCTTCCGCGAACCATTCGATGAAAGAGGCGCCATAGACGATCTCACCTTTTGCCTCGGCCAGGGGTTTGCCCTGCTCCGCCGTCAGGATCACCGACAGATCATCTGCGTTTTCGATCATCAGATCGAACCAGCCGCGCAGGATATTGGCACGGTCTTTTGCCGTGCGCGCCGCCCATTCCTTCTGGGCTGCCGCTGATTTCGCAATGGCATCCGCGACTTGCGCGCGATCTACATCCGCAACCGTCGCGATCACATCGCCACGTGCCGGGTTCGTGACGTCAAAGGTCCTGCCGCCCGCGCCGTCAACCCAGTCGCCCGCCAGATAGGCGCGGGTTTCAAGCAAACTCGGGTCCTTCAAAAGTGCGTACAAATTCGTCGCCGTATCCAACATGGAAACCTCCAAATTCTGGCATTCGCCAGCCATTCATGCTTTCTCGCTGATATATCCAACTCACGGATCGCCGAACAGCCATGAAAAACGATACCGCCTACGAGAACGGCGCCTTCATCCCCGATGCCGCCGAATATCCCGACCGATGGGCTGACGCCGCGCGGGCCCACCGCGAACTTCAGGCCAGTATCGGGCGGGCGCGTCTGAATGTGTCCTACGGGCCATCCGAGCGCGAAAAGCTGGATATCTTTCATCCGACCGGCGCAGCAAAGGGCTTGATCGTCTTTATCCACGGCGGCTATTGGCGCCGTTTTGATCGCAGCTTCTGGTCGCATATGTCGGCCGGTTTAACCGCGCATGATTGGGCCGTCGCGATGCCGTCCTATCCCCTGGCACCAGAGGTGCACATCCGGCAGATCACCCTTTGCATGGCGCGCGCCGCGGAAACTGCCGCTGGTTTGGTGGCAGGACCGATCCGGCTTACCGGCCACTCGGCAGGTGGGCATCTGGTCGCACGACTTGGGTGCCGGGATATCGTGCTTGACGAAGACGTGCGCAAACGCATCGACCGGATCGTGCCGATCTCACCAGTGGCCGATTTACGGCCGCTTCTGGAAACTTCAATGAACGCAGACCTCGGTCTGGATGACGATGAAGCAAACTCGGAAAGCCCCGTTTTGCACGCACCTCCGGATGTGTCAGTTGATGTTTGGGTTGGTGGGGAGGAGCGCCCGGCGTTTCTTGATCAAGCCCGCTGGCTGGCCGAGACTTGGTCAGGTGATTTGCACCATGCTCCGGGTCGCCACCATTTCGATGTGATTGAATTGCTTGAAGAAAAAGACTCGCCGCTGGTATCAGCGCTTGTCAGGGAGATTGCGCCGCGCTGACGCGCGTCGCGGTGGCTGGGGGCGCTGCCCCCGCCCGCTTCGCGGACTCCCCCGGGATATTTCTGGGCCAATAATGGTGTCAGGCGAACTTTTGCTTCCAGGTCGGGTAGTGGTCATTATCCGCAGGTGTCGCGTAGTACACCGCGCGTGCAATCGCTCGGCTGAGACAGGTGGCCGCCGCGTGCCCCATCCACATCCAATCTGTATCTCCGGGCAGGCGCTGATCCGTCGAGCAGGCGAAGACCAGATCGCCATCCGTCGGCAAGTGTGAGGGAACGATGGCCCGTGCCGCGCCATCATGGGCGGCTATGGCCATGCGGGTCGCTTCCGCCTTGGTCAGGCGTGCATCTGTGGCGACAATGGCAATGGCGGTATTGGTCTTTTCATAGGATTTCAGGACTGGCGCAGGTGCCAGGATGTTGGCCTGACCGATACCGCCGAATTCATCTCCAACCTCCCATGGCGCTGCCCAGAAATGCGGGCCGTCCCCAACCGTGACCTGACCAACGGCATTAACAACCACTAACGCACCAACGGTCACTCCGCTGTCCATGATCACCGACGCCGACCCGACGCCACCCTTCAACCCCGAAACCAAAGCACCGGTTCCGGCCCCTGCTGTCCCAAGAGTGATGTCATTCTGGCGTGCCGCATAAGCCGTCTGACCAAGACCCGGATAGGGGTCTTGGGACCATTTCTTGTTACCTCCGTTGGCGAGATCGAAAATGATCGCGGCAGGCACAATCGGGACATTGTGTCCGGCCACTGCCACCCCCCGACCATCCGCCGCCATAGCCTGCGCAATACCGCTGGCCGATGACAATCCGAAAGCAGATCCCCCCGACATCACCAGCGCGTCCACTTCCTGTATGGTTGCGTCGGGGCGCAACAAATCCGTCTCGCGCGTTCCCGGCGCGCCGCCCATCACATGCACGCCCGCAACCATCGGCTTATCACCCACCAGAACCGTCACCCCGGACTTCAGCACAGGATCATCAGCCTGCCCGACCGTCAGCCCGACAACGTCCGTAATCAGATTGCGCGCACCTGGCTTCATACCCAGTTATGCCCCTGTTCCGCCTCTATGATTTCGCCAGCAAAGCGGCCCAGATGCCGCAATTCCGCAGTGTCAGACGGGAAATTCCGGACCGACGCCAGGGCACTGGGGCGCACCACAACAGCTGTATTATCATCCATTTGCAGCTCCTGAATTCGGGCTACAATCGCGGGTCGGAAATAATGCGCCAGCCGCACATTCGCGGCTTGTTGGATAACATCAACCTCGGCCAGATCCACGTTGATACCGCGTTCTTCAGCAAGTTGGGTCAAACACGTAAATGCCTCGGGCTGGCTGGCGAACTGACCGGACAGTAAGGTTAAAATGGCTGGTACTTTTTCGCGTTGCATCCATCAGCCTCGGTTTCTCGGTGTCGACAGACTGGCGCAATTGCAAGTTCAGGGAAACCCCTTGCCGCACCCCCACCACAGACCCTATGTGAAGACCGAACAAGGGAACATCACCATGGCCTATTTTAAGTGGACATTTCGTATTCTGCTGATCGTTTTGATTGGTGGATTCCTGCATTACACACTACCACAACGCGATATTGTGCGCATCGTTAACACCTATGAAGAACGGCAGGACTTCGGCGGGTGGAATAGTATCTTCTGGTCATCAGGAAGCGCCGGAACCAGCGAAACGCCGGTAAACCGCGACGTTCTGTTTATCTCAACCAAAACTGCAGACGACGATACGATCGTCTTTCGCAACGAGGACACAGGTTGGGGTTGGCCACCCTACTTCAAGTTCGACACAGCCGATCTTCAGGCCGAGGCCGCTGATATCACCTCGACCAATGAAGCGCCTGAATGGGTTGCCGTTCGCCACTATGGCTGGCGTAATACCTGGCTGTCCATCTTCCCGAATGCGACGTCCATAAAGGCGGTTCCAAGCCCGGACACCCGGCTGATCCCCTGGTTCAATATAATTTTTCTGACGATAATGACCATTTTGTCGCTGACCATATGGCGTCTGTGGCGCAATTTCCGTCAAGCGCGAATTGATCCGGTCTTTGACGAGATTGATGAAACCGCCGATGCAGCACGCGGGCGCTTGGCGGGCTGGTTCAATCGTTTGTTTGGTCGGCGCTAATAGACGCAAAAGAAAAGGCCCGCAAAAGCGGGCCTTCTCATAAACTTCACTTAAAGAGTTAAGATTACTCTTTGCCTCTGATGCCACGGCGACGAGTCGCAGCCAGGCCGCCAACACCAGCAAGCAGTAACCAACCCGCAGCTGGCAGCGGTACCGAAGCAGTCAACGTGCTCAGGTAAATCTCTGGATTTGGATCATTTAGAGCTTCCGGATCGGAAGAAAACCAGAACATGCTGGCAAAACCCGCACCCTCAAGACCTTGAACCCAACCGTCCACGACCTCAAACAAACCACCAACGTGAGTATCGTCGCCCAATACACCGGTTACAATCGCGATGAAACCGTTCATCGGATCATGGCTGGCATCGCGGATATACAATTCGCGGAGCCATACAGATTCGCTGAAAGTCAGCTTCAATAGCTCGGGAAACAAGAGGTTGTCGTCTCCCTTGTTATCGGCAGTCGGGTTGCCCGTGGCACAATCGCTCATGCTGTTGTCGTCAATACCGCTTGAACAAACACCCAAGCCAGCAAGATTGCTAACATCGGTCTGTGACTGGTCGCCATCGGCGTCCATAAATGGATGAATGTCCTCAGTCGTGCCGTCGTGCAACGAAGCCGTAGCGCTCACTGACAGGCTGCCCTCGACTGCATCAGGTCCACCGTAGACCTGCTCGAATGTGCCCTCGTAGCCGTTTAAGTCGTAAAACGCGTCAGCGTCGAGATCAAAATCCCAAGTTGCTGCCGACGCCGAAGTGCCAATTGCCACAGCCAAAACCGCGACTGCACTAGAAAGAAGTTTCATTACCTTCCCCTCACCAAAAAAATTACATTACGCGGACCAGTATACACACTTCCACACCTGGCCCAAGACTTGATTTGCTAAACAAAATCAAATGGCTAACTTCGCATATGAGTCGAAAATTGGCTTGAAAAACCGCTGCGAAACAAGGCAGAATTGCGGCAATATTAAGTATTTTCAAAGCCTTAACGCTAACCAAAATTTACTTGATTCGGCAATATTCCGCCTATAGCGCGATATCACAACAGACATTTTCCATTTGAGAAACAATGACCAGCGCATTCAGCCACCCGTTTCCCCATTGCCCCGACCCGTCCGCACTGGTCTAATGGAACCGCCTTAAAAACGAGCAGAACACATGGCAAATGACCTTCTGACACCGTCCCAATCGGACGCCTATGATGCGACCTCAATCGAGGTTCTCGAGGGTCTGGAACCCGTGCGCAAACGCCCCGGCATGTATATCGGCGGCACCGACGAACGCGCGCTCCACCACCTCGTGGCCGAAGTTCTGGATAACTCGATGGACGAGGCTGTCGCAGGCCACGCCAACCGCATCGAAGTCGAACTTCTCGAGGACGGCTCCGTCACCGTGCGCGACAATGGCCGGGGCATCCCCGTCGATCCGCATCCGAAGTTCCCTGACAAATCTGCGCTCGAAGTGATCCTTTGCACCCTCCACGCGGGCGGCAAATTCTCCGGTAAAGCCTATCAGACCTCTGGTGGCCTCCACGGCGTCGGTGTTTCCGTGGTGAACGCCCTGTCCGACCACGTCCGCGTCGAAGTCGCTCGCAACAAAGAACTTTTCGTTCAGGAGTTCTCACGCGGCATCCCCCAGCGTGGCGTCGAAAAGCTCGGCCCCACCAACAACCGCCGCGGCACCTCCGTCACCTTCCACGCCGACCCCGAGATCTTCGGCAAACTCAAGATGAAACCCGCCCGCCTCTTCAACATGGCGCGCTCCAAGGCCTACCTCTTCTCCGGCGTCGAAATCCGCTGGAAGTCCCAGATCGACGACGGCGAAACCCCGACCGAGGCGACATTCCACTTCCCCGGCGGCCTCTCCGACTATCTTGGCGAAACCCTTGGACCGGCAACAACCTACGCCGAAAATCCCTTCGCGGGCCTCGTCGACTTTCAGGAAAAGTTCGGCGAACCCGGCAAAGTCGAATGGGCCATCAACTGGACCCCCTCCCGCGACGGCTTCATCCAATCCTACTGCAACACCGTTCCAACCCCCGAAGGCGGCACCCACGAAAGCGGCTTCTGGGCCGCGATCCTGAAAGGCATCCGCGCTTACGGCGAACTATCAAACAACCGCAAAGCCGCCCAGATCAACCGCGATGACCTGATCACCGGCGGCTGCGCCCTTGTCTCGGTCTTCATCCGCGATCCGCAATTCGTCGGCCAGACCAAAGACCGCCTGTCCACCGAAGCCGCCCAGAAGATGGTTGAAAACGCCATCCGCGATCACTTCGACAACTGGCTGACATCCGACACCAAATCAGCGGGTGCCATCCTCGATTTCCTGGTCCTGCGCGCAGAAGAACGTCTGCGCCGCCGTCAGGAAAAGGAAACCGCCCGCAAGACCGCCACCAAGAAACTGCGCCTGCCCGGCAAGCTGGTCGATTGTTCCGCCACCGCCCGCGACGGCACCGAATTGTTCCTGGTCGAGGGTGACAGCGCCGGTGGTTCCGCCAAAATGGCACGTGACCGCAAGACCCAGGCCCTTCTGCCTTTGCGCGGTAAAATCCTGAACGTCCTCGGCGCCGCAAGTTCCAAAATCGGCACCAACGCCGAGATTAACGATCTCTGCCAGGCCCTCGGCGTCTCGATGGGCACCCGCTTCAACGTCGACGATCTGCGCTATGACAAGATCATCATCATGACCGATGCGGACGTCGACGGCGCCCATATCGCCGCCCTTCTGATGACCTTCTTCTTCACCCAAATGCGCCCGATGATCGACGCCGGCCACCTGTACCTGGCCTGCCCACCGCTCTACCGCCTGACCCAAGGCGCGCGCCGCATCTACGTCTCGGACGACGCGGAAAAAGAGGCGATGATGACTAAGGGTCTGGGCGGCAAAGGCAAAATCGACGTCCAGCGCTTTAAAGGCCTGGGCGAGATGGACGCGAAAGACCTGAAAGACACCACGATGAACCCCGAAACGCGGAAATTAATCCGCGTGACCATAGACGAGGACGAACCCGGAGAAACCGGCGATCTTGTTGAGCGTCTGATGGGCAAAAAGCCCGAGCTGCGGTTCCAGTATATACAGGAAAACGCGCGATTTGTGGAGGAGTTGGATGTATGAGAGGCCATTATGGATTTCGTAGTTGCTCAGTTGGCGCTCATCTTCTTGCCGGGATTTATTTGGGCCAATCTTGATGCAAAGTATGTAAGCGGCTCTAAAGGCACACAATATTCTCTGCTGCTAAGAACTTTTCTATTCGGCATCACTACTTACGGCATTTTATTCCTTTTGTATGGTCTCACCGGGTATAACTTTTCGTATGAAGGATTTGCAGATGGCGCCAATACCTTCAATGTTGTTGCTTTCATTGACGAAATCTTGTGGTCACTCCCTCTAGCTTTCATTTGTGCTGTTGTTTGGATGTATTTCCAGAATTATCGCATATTTATGCGATTATTGCATTGGATAGGCGCAACCAACCGTTTCGGAGACCAAGACGTTTGGAGTTTTACCCTAAATTCCGAGCAACCACATGTAGAATATGTTAATATCCGCAATGTTGAACTTGGATTTACTTACTCTGGATGGGTCAATTCGTTCTCTGAACACGAAGAAGTTCGTGAAATTTTGCTCGAAGACGCATATATATACGACAACAACGGGTCAGAGGTGCAAAGAGTTCCGCACCTTTATTTGTCAATGGATAGGAAGAACCTATGGATAGAATTTCCGTATACAGAGAACGAAGAGTTTTATGATGACGACAAAAACGATGAATAGTGGACCTGCTGTCAAAGCCATTCGCGGAGGCTCCGTTGCGAAGGGAGGACGCAATGGCTCCTATCAAATCTTAAAGCGGCCTCCAGCTCCAAAGTCGCTGGCGGCATCCGCTCTAACCCAAAGGCCGAACAAAAAGAAATAGCGCGATGAGGCAGAGGTACTGTTTTCACCTTCGAGTACAAAACAGATCCATCAGTGAAGTGGGGGCTGAACCCTCGGTTCAATTCAGTTACTAGGCCTCCCCAAACTGCTTGCGAAATGGAGCGTGTTGCTACGTAAGACCACGTAGGGCGAGGTTTCACCCCGCCAAACCCCGGTCACAATTAACCATTATGCCTCGGTTATTAACTTATGAGGATTTGATTCAATGAAACTCATACTCGCAACGACTTTTCTAATCGCCAATATCGGCTTCGCAGTCGCCGCAACTCCCACCCACAACCATTGGACAACAACACCCAAAACCGAGCACGGCGGCGGCTGCCGAAAATCTTCGCCTCCGGGCGAATGCTGCCACGCCGGGTCTGAACCGCTCCACTGCCACGTCAAACCCTAACCGTAGGGCGGGGTTCCACCCCGCCTTCCCCAACCACCGCATCAAGCGCCCACTTTTCCACCAACCCAGTCCCTCTCCATTCCAAGCTCCCCACCAACAACCCAAACAACTCACACCCTTTTCCCCCCAAATTCACACCAAACTCACCGCCACGCGCCAGCCCACCCCCTAAACCGTCCTCATCAACGTCACGCCGATAAGGACAACCAAAATGTTTAACCAATCTTTCCAAAGCCGCCTTGACCTGCGTGGCCTGCCACACCGCACCGACACCGCTTATGCCCGGATGCTGCCCTGGACACGCATCGCTTTTGCCGTCGGCGGGCTGCAAAGCCTTGTGGCAACCACTACCATGAACACCCAGATGCTCTGGATCATGGCCCCAATCGCGGCACTGGCCGTGGTGATGCCGCATCACCTGATCGAATATCTCTACAACTTCGTCATCCGCCACATCACCAAAACCGAAAAGCTGCCCCGCAATCAGGCCCCGGTTCGATTTGCCTTCTTCATGGCCACCCTGATGCTGATCGCAACTGCCACCGCTTTTGACGCTGGCGTCATCTGGCTGGGCTTTGTTCTGGGTATGACCATGGTTATGATCTCGGCTGTTTTTTGCCTAACCCATTTCTGTGTGCCCGCCGCCATCTGGACGTGGATGTTCGGCGATCGCGCCAAAATCACCTGCGCTCTCAACGCAAACGCTTGAAATCAAGCGTGAAATCGGGCTGCCTCTCCCTCGGGGCGGCCCATTTCCATCCCCGTCATCTGCACTGTTTTTAAAGGGAAAATCACCGCCCTGGGGACAGGTTCCAAAAGCCACATTTCGCGGATAATGCACCAGAAATTCAATTAATGTTGCAATAGCCGTGCTAATACAATAGCGTCGCACCATGTTAAGCTACGCCATTTCGCTCTGGTTAGCTGCCGCTTTTGTAATGATTGTTCACGCAATCCTCGCTCCGCTCATAAGCCGGTGGCAGACAAGTAACCCGCAGTATTTGCGGGAATATTACGCTTTGCCTGCTGACATTTCACCTGACGAGCTTGCACAAGCCAACAAATACTACGCCTGGTGCAAGTCACATCAGTTCGTACCGTGGGGCGTTTTGCGCATGATCGTCCCGGCTGCCATTCCGGTTCTGCTAACGTGGGTCGCACTCGAAGCGATCTTCAGCGGCGCACATTTGGTGCATGCTATTATCCTCTTGTTGGTGACCATCATCATCGCCCGTTTGTTCATCGTGCTGTCAAAGGTGCACCAGCAAAAAGTCTGCGAAGAGTTCGAAACGCTGGAAATCGACAAGAAACTCGTTACTCGCCTGCAAACCAGCCGCGAACCCTGATCACCGCCAGGCTCCGCTAAACCAGCCGACCATCTTCTAATCGAACCACCCGGTCCATGCGCGCTGCAAGTTCGGGATTATGTGTCGCGATCAATGCGGATAGCCCTGTCTCTCGCACCAGTTCCATCAGCGCCTCAAACACCGTATCCGACGTGGCCGGGTCCAGGTTCCCCGTTGGCTCATCCGCCAGCAAAACCCGCGGTCGGTTGGCCAAGGCCCGGCAAAACGCCACCCGCTGCTGTTCGCCGCCAGACAACGCCGCCGGTCGGTTTTCCGCGCGCCCCTCAACGCCCACCTTCGTCAACAGTTCCAACGCGTGGGATCGCGCAGCACCGTCTGAAACCCCATTCGCCAACTGCGGCAGCATGACATTCTCAATCGCGGAAAACTCCGGCAACAGATGGTGAAACTGATAGATGAACCCAACGTCATCGCGCCGTGCTGCGGTGCGTCGGGCATCGCTCAATCCTGTGTAGTCGACTTCTCCGATAGAAACCGCTCCAGCATCAGCTGAATCCAGTAATCCGGCGATATGCAGCAACGTCGACTTACCCGCACCCGAAGGCGCCACCAGGGCCACGACCTCACCTGATTCCAACGTCAGCGAGGCATCCTCCAAAACCCGTAACGCATTCGCGCGCCCCGCATTATAGGTTTTGCTGATCCCGTCCAGCCGCAATGCCTCACTCATATCGCAGGGCCTCCACCGGATTCATCCGCGCCGCCCGCCGTGCCGGGATCAACGTGATCCCCCAGCTCAACAACAACGACAGCCCAACGGCAGACAACACATCCGCCAATTCCAACTTTGCAGGCAAGCGATAGATGCCGCGCACCGCTCCATCCCAGACGCCGCCCCCCGCTGCGCCATTCACAAAGGCCAGGATCGCGTCGAAATAGACTGCGAAAAGACACCCGATGATCACGCCAAACAAGGTCCCCAGCGTGCCCACCAAAGCGCCCGTCAAAAAGAACACCCGCATGATTGACCCCTCGGTCAGCCCAATGGTCCGCAATATCCCGATATCGCGCCCCTTGTTCTTCACCAGCATCACCAAACCGCTGATAATATTCATACTTGCGATCAGAACCAACACCGACATCAACACGAACATCACCGTGTCTTCGACCTCCAACGCGCGCAAAAAGCCCTCCGCTGAATCCTTCCAGCTCCACAAAAGCGCGCGATCGCCCGCCGCTTCGAACAAGGCCGGGGCCATGGCATCGATCCCCTCGGGGTCCATCACATTCACGTCCAACTCGTCCGCCACACCGTCGCGATTGAAGAATACCTGCGCCTCGGCAAACGGCAAAAACGCCCGGGTCCGGTCGATGTCAAACCGACCCGAATTAAAAATATAGGCCACCGGATATTCTGCCACGCGCGGCGACGTCCCGAACGCTGTCCTCACCCCATTGGGCGAAATCACGCGCAAAACATCTCCCACCGAGATGCCCAGTGACCGTGCTGCCTCGCGCCCAATGGCAATCCCGCCCGGAAAGTCATCCAAAGACCCTCGGGCCGTCTCTGGATCGGCAATCCGCGGAATCTCTGCCAGATCCGACCCCGAGATGCCGAATATCTCCAACCCAGAGTTCTCATCGCGAAACACCGCCATCACCTGCCCCTTCACAAGGGGCGCAACCCGCGTCACACCGTCAACGTCCCGCAATCGCTCAGCCATCGCCTGATAATCCGGGATCACCCGCGTTATCCGGCCAGCTTCATCCTCGTAAGCACTTGAATACACAGTCACATGAGCATTCGCGCCAAGAATGGTCGACACGAATTCATCCCGAAATCCAGACCGAACCGCCAGGGTGATAATCAACGCCGCCACGGCCAATGTGATCCCAACCAGCGAGATCCAGGTCATCACGCTGACGCCACCTTCGGCCCGCTTGGCACGCAAATAGCGCCAGGCGATCAGGAATTCATAGCGTGAGAAAGGGGCTGGCGTGGCCATGACTGCTCCGGTTTTCCCCTCTGTCGCAAGCCAAACGCCCGGGGTCAACTCACGTCACCGCCAATCCCTTCTTCTGATCATAAATACTCTGGGGAGGTCTGGAGGGGCAAAGCCCCTCCAGCGGATCGCTTCCGAAGCCCCCTAAAGCGCTGGCAAATGAATGGCGAACCGCTCCCGGATCGCGGCATCCACATCAGGCGCCAAAACCGCCTTTGAGCGCTCGGCCAACAACGCTTCCTTGCGCGCCGTGGCATTCTTGATCAGATTGGGTTTGTCATTCTCGGCCCACTCTTTCGGGCTCGTGCGATCTCCAAACGCCGGGTAAACGTAATCCGTCTCCATCCGCGCCAGCGTATCGCCAACCCCCAGATAATGACCGGGTCCGCCCAGGCAAACTTCGCGCATGGCGTCCAAAGCCAGGGTCTCTTCGGTAACTTCAATCCCCTTCACACACCGCAACGCCTGCCCGATGATGTCATCGCCTAAAATCAAGCTCTCGTGGCAAAACCCCAACAGCGAGGCATGCATCCCCGCCGCCTCATAGACCATGTTCAATCCCGACAACCCTGTCATCACGTTCGAACACATCTGCTCCCACCCGGCCTGCATATCCGGCATCTTGGAATCCGATGCGCCAGCCGCAGCCCCACCCGGCATCCCATAGAACTGATGCATCTGTGCACAGGCCGCAGACAGCAAAGCCTGCTCCCCCGACCCGATCGACATTGCACCAGTGCGCAAATCGACAACAAAGGGCCAGGTTCCGAAGATCGCCGGATGTCCCGGCTGGATGGCATTCACATAGACCAGCCCGGCCAGACACTCCGCAACGGCCTGCACCACGGCACCGGCCAGTGTGGCAGGCGCAGTCGCCCCCGCCATCCCCGCGCTTAACAGCAACACCGGCATTCCACCCCGGATGCAGGCTTCCATCACTTCACTGCTTTCGGTGGCAAACTTCATCGGCGGCACAACAAAGCAATTACTGTTCGAGACAAACGGTCGTTCCCGCCATGCCGCCTCGCTGCCTGCCATCATATGCAACATTTCCAGCACGCCCGGCACATGGCTCGGTTCAGTGATTGAAGTGCCAATATGCTTCGTCGTCCCCGATACACAGGCATAGATCGTGTTCAGATCCATCTCGTGGTTGTCGACGATATCCCGCGCCACCATCGGACGCTGTAGGAAATGCACGTTGTCCAACTGGTCGGTGATCCGCGCGGCGTCAAACAAATCCTGCACCGTGCTGTCGCGGTATTCTGTGCCTTCAACATTCACCATATGCACTGCTGCACCAGCTGTGCCGTAATGCACATTGGTGCCCGACAACGTCATATCATGGCGCGCATCACGCCCCATCAGCGTGATGTCCCGGGCCGCCAAGGCCAACGTATCCTCGACCAGGCTGCGCGGATATCTCAAGCGGCCGTCATCGCCCAGAATGGCACCAGCGGCCACCATCGCATCGATGCCCGACTGGGGCGCATCCGCCAGCCCGATCTCTTCAAGCGCCACCAATGCGGCCTCGTGGATCCGCGTGATATCGCCATCGCTCAGGGGTTTGAAAGTGCCCCCTGACATCCCCGCGCGCACGGGGCGTAAATCTTCAGCCAATGGCGCTTCGCGCATGGCTTTTCGGGCAGCGCGTCCACCGGATCGGCGGGTTCTTGTCTCTGTCATGTCACTTAATTCCTTGGGAGATGGTCAAACGTTTATGATCATCAATCCCAAAGGCCGCCCCCGCGCCGCACGCCCACGATCCGCACCAATGGTGCGGCTGACCAACACGATTTGCCATTGATCGCCCATTACCGCGACCCTCCCTCAAGGCACGACTTTAGACTGGTCGGAAATCGCGTCTGTGACAATCCCGCCAGAAATCACGTCGCAATCAGACGATTTTCAGTGATTTTGCAGCCACGCCACCACATCGGCGGCATTTCGGTCCGGCGGGAAAATCGGATAAAACACACGCACAATCACACCGTCCTCCGCCACCCAGGCCATCCGCTTCAACAGCGTCGCGCCTCCAGCCTCGAAACGGGGTAATTGCAGCGCATCCGCCAAAACCAACCCGGCATCCGACAACACCGGAAACGGCAGATGCAGCCGCGCCACCGCCTCGCGCTGATAATCACTGCCTTGCACAGATAACCCAAACAGATGTCGCACACCCAGCCCCTTCAACTCGTCAAAATGATCCCGAAACGCGCAGGACTGCGGCGTGCACCCACGCGCACCTGGAATACCGTCCCACCCATCCGGCAAAGCCACATCCGGGCGACCCGTCATCGGATAGACATAAACGACGGAACGCCCTTCCAACGCGGACAAATCCACAGATGCACCATCCGTCGCTTCTAACGCTACCGCTGGCAAAGCCATCCCCAGCAGATGATCCGCCAGGCCATCGTCTTCAGGCGCGGGGATCTGCGACCAATCAACATCCGTAAGGCTCATCGTTCACTCCCGGTTCTGCTTGGTGACAATACTTACATGCAGAATGCGAATTTCCGAGCGGCAAACATGTCACCGTGTATGACCGTCGATTGTTCCGTAGCGCCCCCAACACAGTCCGCGATTTTCGCTTTATCAATCCGACCCGGCCCCATAGCCTCTTTTCAGTAAGCAACCATTGGGCCGATCAGTGGAACGCCAACCCGACCGAAACATCACAGCTGCCATCATCGCAGGCTGCCTTGTCGCCTTCATCGGCTTCGGTTTCGCTGCCACTTTCGGCGTTTTCCTGCGCCCAATGTCCGAAGATCTGGGCTGGGGACGCGAGGTATTCTCGCTGTCGTTGGCCATTCAAGCCCTGACCTGGGGCATCACCCAACCCTTGGCGGGCATGGTCGCCGACCGTTACGGCACCGCCCGTGTCCTGGCGGCAGGCGCGGTCTTGTCGGCTGTCGGCTTCTTTCTGCGCGGCGCTATCCTTGATCCGAGTGTTTTCGTTGCCTCTGGGGTCATCGTCGGTATCGGTACCGGATGCTGCTCGTTCCAGATCGTCATAATCGCCCTCGGCAAAGTGGTCGAGGCGCGCCGCAGAAGTTTCGTTCTTGGTCTCGGAACTGCCGCCGCCTCAACTGGCATGTTCGTCGCTGCCCCTCTTTCCGCCTTCCTCATGAGCCGCATCGGCTGGCAATCCTCAATCCTCGTCATCGCCGCCAGCTTTCTGTTGATCCTTCCCACGATCTATTTCATCGCCCGGGTCGCGAAACCCACGGTCACCGATACCAGCGAAGGCGGCTTCGCCCATGCGATACGCACCGCATTCTCCGACCGGTCCTACGTCCTTTTGTTTTTCGGCTTTTTCGTCTGCGGCTTCCACGTTTCCTTCATCCAAACCCACCTGCCAGCCTATATCGCCGACGAAGGCTTGGCCCCGATCATCGGCGCCTGGTCGCTGGGGCTAGTGGGATTGTTTAACATTGCCGGATCGTTCTTCGCCGGCTGGTCCGGTCAACACTACCCCAAGAAAAGCCTTCTTGCAGGTATCTACCTTGCGCGAGCCTTCATCATAACCGCATTCATCCTGACGCCCCTCAGCGTCACCAGCATCTATGTCTTCTCCGCGCTCATGGGGGTTTTGTGGCTTGCAACCGTGCCCCTAACCACCGGATTGGTGGCGCACACCCAAGGCTTGCGGTTCTTTTCAACTCTCGGAGGTCTGGTCTTTTTCAGCCATCAGGTCGGCGGTTTCCTGGGCGCATGGCTGGGCGGCCGCATCTACGACGCCACCGGGGATTACTCCGCCATGTGGTGGGCCGCCATCGCGCTGGGACTACTGGCCACGCTCTTGCACATACCGATCCGCGAAGAACCCGGCGAACTTGCCCGCGCCGAGCAATCCTCCAACGCCTAATCGACCCTCAAAGCCAAGTATGAAACGACCGCTTCTCCATCGGCTGCACCATAGCTGCAGCCACGGCTTGCGAATGTGGCGCATAGATCGCGGCGACCTTCTCGATAGCCTTCTCCGGCGGCAGCTCTTCGCTTTGCCCAGTGCGCCTGTTGGTCAACTCAACCACCCCGTTCTTCAATCCGCGCGGCCCAACGGTAATCCGCCATGGTAACCCGATCAGATCCATCGTCGCAAATTTCGTCCCGGCCCGCTCGTCGCGGTCATCGTAAAGTGGCTCCATCCCATGGGCGACCAGGGCCTTATACAGAGCCTCTGAATGGCGAGCCGTTTCCGCATCCCCCTGCCGCAAATTCACAATCCCACAATGGAAAGGGGTCACCCCTTCGGGCCAGATAATTCCGTTATCATCATGTGACGCCTCAATAATCGCACCCACCAACCGCGAAACACCGATCCCGTGCGATCCCATATGCACCGCCACCGGTTTTCCGTCCGGCCCCTGCACCCTCGCGCCCAGCGCTTCAGAATACTTGGTGCCAAAATAGAAAATCTGCCCCACTTCGATACCCCGCGCTGTCCGCTGCCGCTCTACCGGCACCCTAGCGAAAGTATCTTCATCATGGGTCTCATCCGTGCGGGCATAGCGCGAGGTAAACTCCTCCAGCACCGCCTGACAGGCTTCATGGCTGTCAAAATCAATCTCGCGCGACCCGAACTTCAGATCGGTGATCTCGCTGTCATAAAACACTTCAGACTCGCCCGTCTCAGCCAACACCAGAAACTCGTGGGTATCATCACCACCGATTGGCCCTGAATCCGCGCGCATAGGGATCGCCTGCAACCCCATCCGTTCATAAGTGCGCAAGTAAGTCACCAGATGGCGGTTATAGGAATGCAGCGCATCCTCCTTCGTCAGATCGAAGTTATAGCCGTCCTTCATGTAAAACTCGCGGCCCCGCATCACGCCAAAGCGGGGGCGGATCTCATCGCGAAACTTCCACTGGATCTGGTACATGGTCAGCGGCAGGTCCTTGTAGGACGACACCGATGACCGGAAGATATCGGTAATCAACTCCTCAGCCGTTGGCGTAAACAACATATCGCGATCATGGCGATCTTTGATGCGCAGCATCTCCTGTCCATAATCGTCATACCGACCCGACTCGCGCCACAAATCCGCCGACTGGATCGTCGGCATCAGCATTGGAATATGCCCCGCTTTGTTCTGCTCTTCACGCACGATGCGCTCAACGTTCTCCAGAACCTTCAGCCCAAGCGGCAACCAGGAATATATCCCGGCGCTGGCCTGACGAATCATACCAGCACGCAACATATACCGATGGCTGACAATCTGCGCCTCGGCGGGCGTCTCTTTCAGAACGGGCAGGAAATAGCGGGACAGACGCATATCGGCGAAACCTCAAGGCAAATAAGACCCCAATCCTCTAGGCCATCCCCCCGCCCCTCGCAAGCCACCCCGAACCATCATTATTGGCCCATAAATATCCCGGGAGGGTCTGGGAGGGCAGCGCCCTCCCAGCGGATCGATGCACGAAGTGCGGCGAAACCACCCCTTGCAAGTGGGTCTCTGCCTTGCCACACCTGAACTACATGAAATCAGGAACCACCCCATGGCTTTGACCGTCCGCGAACAAGTGAAAACCTGGGCCGTTGCCACGGCGGCCTTCCTCGTCGTGCTGTGGTTTCTTGGCGACGTGATTCTGCCCTTCGTCCTGGGCGCAGCCATCGCCTATTTCCTCGATCCCGTTGCCGACAGGCTCGAAGCCATGGGATGCTCCCGCGCCATTGCAACAGGTATCATCACCCTCGGCGCAATCCTGATCTTCGTCATTGCGGCTCTTCTGGTGATCCCGACACTGATCAGCCAGACCGCCTCGCTGATCTCGACCGTGCCCGAAATGGCAGGCCGCCTCCAAGCTTTCCAGACCGAACAATTCCCGGAACTCGGCGACGCTAACTCGACTATCCGCAAATCTTTGGCCTCCATCGGCGAAACCGTCCAGTCGCGCGGCGGCGAACTTTTGAACGCCGCCCTCGGGTCCTTCTCCAGTATCGTTAACGCGGTGGTTCTCTTCGTCATCGTCCCGGTAGTCGCCTTCTACCTGCTTCTCGACTGGGACCGTATGGTCGCCAAAGTCGATGCGCTTTTGCCACGCGATCACGCCCCGACAATTCGCAAACTGGCCCATGACATCGACCGCACCATGGCAGGATTCATCCGCGGTCAAGGCACTGTCTGCCTGGTCCTCGGCGCGTATTATGCCATCGCGCTGATGCTGGTCGGCCTCAACTTCGGCCTTGTGGTCGGCGTTGTCGCCGGCGCGCTGACCTTTATCCCCTATGTCGGAGCCCTCGTCGGCGGCGTCCTCGCCATCGGCCTCGCGCTTTTTCAGTTCTGGGGCGACTGGCTCTGGATCTTTCTCGTCTGGGCCATCTTCCAATCCGGCCAGTTCGTCGAAGGCAATATCCTGACACCAAAGCTCGTCGGCGGCTCAATTGGCCTGCACCCGGTGTGGCTGATCTTCTCGCTGTCCGCCTTCGGGGCCGTTTTCGGCTTTGTCGGCCTCCTGGTCGCTGTCCCCGTCGCCGCCGCCATTGGCGTGGTCACCCGCTTCGCCATCGACCAATACAAAGCCTCACGCCTCTACAAAGGCCTGGCCGAGCGCGACCCCGACTGACATGCCCCAGCAACTAACCTTCGAACTGCCCGTGCGTCCCGCACTTGGGCGCGGTGACTTCTTCGTCTCCACCGCCAATGCGCTGGCCGTCGCGCGCCTCGACACAACGCAGACCTGGCCCAATGGAAAGCTGACCCTCATCGGCCCGGCTGGCGCTGGCAAAACCCACCTCGCCCACGTCTGGGCCGAAGCCGAAAACGCCAAACTCATCAGTCCTGCCGACCTCACGACCGTCAACGTCGCCGAGATCACCACGCCAATCGCCCTCGACGACGCCGATCAAATCCCATCAAGCGCGGAAGAACCCCTTTTCCACCTCCACAACCACCACGCCGCGCAACGGCTGCCCTTCCTCTTAACCGCCTCTGAAGCACCCGCACGCTGGCCCATCACTCTGCCCGATCTCAAAAGCCGCATGTCCGCCACCGATGTCACGAAAATCGATCTACCCGACGACGCGCTTTTGAACGCCGTCATCGTCAAACTCTTTGCCGACCGGCAACTTGCGGTATCCCCCAACCTGATCCCATGGCTCATCACCCGGACCGAACGCAGCTTTGCTGCCATTCGCACCTTGGTTGCCGAACTCGATGCCGCGGCGCTCGCGGAAAAACGCGCCATCACCCGCCCGCTGGCCCAAGCCACACTGGACAAAATGCACAGAAACGCGCGATAAACGTCATCTTGACGTCAAGATTAACCAGTACTCGGCGGTGAAATGACTGTTTCAACCAATTTCCTCAAAGCCCCCTTTCCGGAGGCCCAAGACCTCAAGGGTGTCACCCTCGAAGGCCCTGACCGCTTTTTTAATCGCGAATTGTCGTGGCTTGCGTTCAACTGGCGCGTGCTGGAAGAAGCCGAAAATCCCCGCGTCCCCTTGTTAGAGCGCCTGCGTTTCCTATCGATCTCGGCCACCAACCTTGACGAGTTCTACACAGTCCGCGTCGCGGGCTTGCGCGAACTGGCCCATGCGGGGAATACCACCCCCGCCGCCGATGGTCTGACCCCGGCCGAACAGCTTGTCCTGATCAACGAAAACGCCCGCAACCTTTTGAATCGCCAACAAGACGCCTGGAGCAGCCTGAACGCCGAGCTGCGCGAAAACGGCATTGACCTGTTGACCGGCGATGACCTTTCGAAAGAAGACAAAGAACACTGCGCCCATGCCTTTCTGACCCAAGTCTTCCCAATCCTGTCGCCGCTGGCCATCGACCCTGCGCACCCGTTCCCGTTCATCCCGAACACCGGCTATTCGCTGGCCCTGCAACTGCAACGCAAATCCGACAAACGTCCACTGCAAGCGTTGCTGCCGATCCCGCACCAGATCGACCGTTTTATCGCCCTGCCTGCCCCCGACGGCGCCCACCGCTTCCTGCCGCTGGAAGAACTGCTGCTGCAACACCTCGACAAGCTCTTTCCCGGTTACAAAATGACCGCCAACTGCTCGTTCCGGGTGTTGCGGGACAGCGATCTGGAAGTCGAAGACGAAGCCGAAGATCTGGTCCGCGAGTTTGAGGTCGCCCTGAAACGTCGCCGCCGCGGCGAAGCCGTGCGCCTCACCCTGTCCGCAGGCGCGCCCAAGGGTCTGCGCAATGTGATCATGAAAGAACTTGGCGTAGACGAAGAAGAAGTCATCGAACTTGGCGGCATGATCGGCCTCGCCGACCTCAAGGAACTCGTCCTCGACGCCCGCCCCGACCTTCTCTGGCCTTCATTCCAACCCCGCGTGCCCGAACGCGTGCAGGACCACGACGGCGACATGTTCGCCGCGATCCGCCAAAAGGACATGTTGCTGCACCACCCCTACGAGACCTTCGACATGGTGGTGCGGTTCCTGAAACAGGCCGCCGTTGATCCCAATGTTGTGGCCATCAAGCAGACACTCTACCGCACCTCGCACAACAGCCCGATCGTCTCGGCGCTCAGCGAAGCCGCCGAAGAAGGCAAATCCGTCACCGCACTGGTGGAACTCAAAGCCCGCTTTGATGAGGCTGCCAACATCCGACAATCCCGGATGTTGGAACGCGCAGGCGCCCATGTCGTGTATGGGTTCCTGAACTACAAAACCCACTGCAAAATTTCGACCGTGGTGCGCCGCGAAGGTGGCGAGTTGGTCACCTACACCCACTTCGGCACCGGCAATTATCATCCCATCACTGCTAAGATTTACACCGATCTCAGCCTCTTCACCTGCGACGCAGCACTTGGGCGCGACGCCACCAAGGTCTTTAATTACCTCTCGGGCTACGCCCAGCCTGAAGGCATGGAAAACCTGTCGATCTCCCCCATCAGCCTGAAAAACACGCTTCTGGAACGCATTGCCGAAGAAGCCGAATACGCGCTGGAAGGCAAACCAGCCGAAATCTGGGCCAAGATGAACTCGATCATCGAACCCGACGTGATCGACGCGCTTTATATCGCCAGTCAGGCGGGCGTGAAGATCAACCTCGTGGTGCGCGGCATCTGCGGCATCCGCCCCGGCATCAAAGGCCTCAGCGAAAACATCCGGGTCAAATCCATTGTCGGTCGCTTCCTGGAACACAGCCGCATCGTCTGTTTCGGCGCGGGCCACGGCCTGCCGCACAAAAAAGCGCGTGTTTACATCTCGTCCGCTGACTGGATGGGCCGAAACCTGAACCGCCGCGTCGAAACTCTGGTCGAAGCAACCAATCCGACGGTCAAAGCCCAGATCGTCAGCCAGATCATGGCCGCCAACCTGGCCGACGTCGCCCAAAGCTGGATTCTTGCCCCTGACGGCACATTCCATCGCCCAGATCCATCGGCAGACGAACACCCGTTCAACTGCCACCGCTTCTTCATGGAAAACCCCTCGCTTTCGGGGCGTGGCTCAGCTGGGGCCAGCGACGTTCCAAAACTGGCCCATAGCGAAGACTAATCGACCCTCACCGTCTGGTAACTCGCCTGGCCAAGCTATTGACTAGTCACACATATTATTGGCCCAAAAATATCCTCGCCGAAGGCATGCGTGCGGAACGCGCGCACCCCGGATTTCGTGTGGAAATCCGTCGCTCAAATCACGCATCGTTGCCTTGATGCATGTGCGCCGGTTGAAATAGCTCCCACAATCAATTCCCCGGCACTCACCCCTTGCGCCGCCGCCACCCCTCGAATACATACCAGCCGTTCAACCAACCACGGACCGGCCAGATGGAAACCATCGTCCTTGTCATTCACCTGATCCTCGCGCTTTGCCTTATCGGCTGCGTGCTTCTTCAGCGTTCCGAAGGCGGCGGACTTGGGCTTGGCGGTGGTGGCGGTGGCGGCCTTGTGAATGCTCGCAGTGCGGCGACGGCTTTGGGCAAAGTAACCTGGCTTCTGGCAATTGCCTTCATCGGCACGTCGATCACTCTGACCGTGATTGCAGCGCAGAATTCTGCCAGCGGCTCTGTCCTTGACAGGTTGGGCATAGAAACACCCAGCGGCGTAACGGCTCCGGGTGAGGTGCCATCTGGCGACGCTCTATTGCCGTCGCTTCCAGGTGACACTGGTGCAGGCGGTCTGGAGCTGCCACGCGCCGAGTAATTCGCGCCGCCCGAAACAAGGCACGCGCAACTGAAAGACCCCTAATACGGCGGGCCCGCCCCGCCGTTGCACTGCCTCCCTCACACACAACACCTTGGTTGCAGCGTATCTTTTTCACAATATGTTGCGTCCACCTGTTGGCAAGCACCCCCGAATCCCCTAAGACTTAAATCCCGTGATGGTGCAGATTCGGGCCCACCGAACCGCAGCGACAGGCAGACATTCACGGGGGAGTTTCCGTTTCATGGCAAGGTATGTGTTTATCACCGGCGGTGTGGTGTCATCGCTTGGAAAAGGCCTTGCGTCTGCCGCCCTCGGGGCCCTGTTGCAAGCCCGCGGCTACACCGTCCGCCTCAGAAAACTTGACCCCTACCTGAACGTCGACCCCGGCACGATGAGCCCGTTTGAACACGGCGAGGTTTTCGTCACCGATGATGGCGCTGAAACCGACCTCGACCTTGGCCATTACGAACGTTTCACCGGCGTGCATGCGCGCGGCACCGACAGCGTGTCGTCCGGGCGCATCTATTCCACCGTGCTCGAAAAGGAACGGCGCGGCGATTACCTGGGCAAAACCATTCAGGTCATCCCCCACGTCACCAACGAGATCAAAGATTTCATCCACATCGGCGACGACGAAGTCGATTTCATGCTGTGTGAAATCGGCGGCACAGTCGGCGACATCGAAGGCCTGCCATTCTTCGAAGCCATCCGCCAGTTCGCTCAGGACAAACCGCGCGGCCAGTGCATCTTCATGCACCTGACGCTTTTGCCGTGGATGGCCGCCAGCGGTGAACTCAAAACCAAACCCACGCAGCACAGCGTCAAAGAACTCCGCTCCATTGGCCTGCAACCAGACGTCCTGGTCTGCCGCTCCGACGTCGAAATCCCCGAAAAGGAACGCGAGAAAATCGCACTTTTCTGCAACGTCCGCAAAGAAGACGTCATCGCCGCCCCCGATCTCAAATCCATCTACGAAGCCCCGCTGGCCTACCACGCTCAGGGCCTCGACCAGGCCGTCCTCGATGCGTTCAGCATTGCCCCCGCCCCGAAACCGAACCTTGCCCGCTGGCACGACGTCCAGGACCGCATCCATAACGCAGAAGGCGAGATCAAAGTCGCCATCGTCGGCAAATACACCCAGCTTGAAGACGCTTATAAATCCATCGCCGAGGCCCTGACCCACGGCGGCATGGCCAACCGCACCCGCGTCAAAGCCGAATGGATCGACAGCGAAATATTCGAACGCGAAGACCCGGCCCCCTACCTCGAAGGCTTCCACGCAATTTTGGTCCCCGGAGGTTTCGGCGAACGCGGCACCGAGGGCATGCTGAAGGCAGCCGAATTCGCCCGCACCCGCAAAATCCCCTATCTGGGCATTTGTTTGGGCATGCAGCTCGCCGTGATCGAGGCGATGCGAAACATGGTCGGGATCGAAGAGGCTGGCAGCGAAGAATTTGACCACGAGGCCGGTAAAAAACGTTTCGAACCCGTGGTTTACCACCTGAAAGAATGGATCCAGGGCAACCACGTCGCCCGTCGCAAAGTCGACGACGACAAAGGCGGCACCATGCGTCTGGGCTCCTACACCGCCAACCTGACCGAAGGCTCAAAAGTGGCGGAAGTCTACGGCGACACCGTCATCGAAGAACGCCACCGCCACCGGTATGAAGTCGACACAAAATACCGCAAACAATTGGAAGCCCAGGGCCTATGCTTCTCCGGCATGTCCCCCGACGGCCGCCTGCCCGAGATCGTCGAATGGAAAGACCACCCTTGGTTTATCGGCGTCCAGTTCCACCCTGAGCTGAAAAGCAAACCCTTTGCGCCGCATCCACTGTTCAGGGATTTCGTGAAAGCGGCGATTGAGGTGTCGCGGTTAGTCTAACTCGGCAAGACCTTACTGCATATATTTGTGAGCGCCGCCTTTGAGGCCATACTATCGGATGCTGCAAAATAGTCTAAATCTCCGCTTGTCTCTGCTTCGGGCTCTGCACTTTGCTCTCACCCAACGCTTAAAAGCAATCTCACCAGAGCAGCCTGGGAATTAACCCCGGTTTTCTCATACATGCGAGTCAAATGGGTGCGCGCCGTGTTTGAACTAATGTCGAGCTTGAGTGAAAGCCTTCTAAGGCTGTCTCCCATAGCGATGTGCCTGGCAATGCGGATTTGACCATCTGACAGGCCAAAAACCACCTGAGCATACCGGAGACGACGCTCCAAAAAGTCGTCTGCATCGATCCTGATGTTCGTTACGCCGTCTTTGATCGAGAAGTGCACGACTGCCACGCCACCATCGTCGGATTGACCTAGAATGACAGGATAAACGGGCGATCTTCCCATCTGAATTTCATATTTATGAGTTTCAAAAAAGCCGTGGTGCCGAGCGGCGTCAGAGATAGCCCGTTGTAAGTTTTTGTCCCAACTCAATCGTCGCGCACGAAGTTTGCCAGCCGATACGGTAAGATGTGGGTGCGTCTTCAGGGCCGCCAAGCTCACTTCGTTGGATGCAACAATTCTTCCCTCTCCGTCCAAACTCACTGATAATCCAATGGCCGCGCCTCCCTGCCTAATTGCGAAAGACGAATAAGCAATTTTCCAGCATCCGTTGAGCTTCTCTAGAATGCGCGTTTCATAAGTATGGGCTCTGCCACCGTCCCGAAACCGGGCCCAACCGTCATATACCGCCCAAGCCATATCGCCACTTTCGCTGACGCAAAGGTTTTCCTGGCCAAATTCATCAATCTCTGACCAACGGTCATCGTCGAAGAATTTTTTCATATTCGTTGAAATTGCTGTCCAGCCGCGCAACGCACTCAGTCCCGCCGTGGATGAAATATAAACGTCTTGAGTTCGTTCTTCATGCACCCAGCAGTCTTGCCACGCAGAGTAGTCTCTGCGCTGGAACGCGAGCGTCTCTCTAAAAATAACGTCAGCTATTTCCTTATGACTTAGTGCCAAAGTTTCCGAGGTCGCTCCAGTTTTCTGCTCTTTGGGCTTCACTTTGGGTCTCTTTTTCGAAGTCAAACTGATGCCGCTCCCTATGGACTACATTTACATTCCAGCGGCGGCGGCTGGGACGATGAACAATCTGAGTCCTTGGCCCCCTGGTACATCTCCAAATCCCGGGGTCGTAAGAAACCCTTCTGGCACCTCTAAAATCCGGATACTGTCAAAGCATTGCTCATCGGCGTGAGTTTCGCATTTATCATTACTTGTTCGCAATATCTCCCAACTGATCTGTGCAGTCGTCAACTCACCTTGAGAATTGCGAACGGTTACACTTCTGGATTGGTGTTCCCGGTCAGGTGTTTCTTCTCCACTGGGTGTGTTTTGGTAAGTCAGAATCCAACCGCTGTATCCCGGTTCCTCCCGAAATAGTTTCATAGGGACCAGAATAGTTTCGGGAAGGCGGACGCTTTGCTTTGCATAAATTGATGGCCAACCCTCTGCGCCGCAACTACTCGTCCATACAACTACAGAAAGAACGCACCAGAATATGCGTGCCGCAAGCTGTGATATCCGCAAGCGCCGATAGATTGGGTTCATTGAAATTGCGCGATTTGTCATCATCTGGCTCCGCATTGTCCTAAACTTTGGACAAGCGTGCACAGTTCCGCGCACCTGGCTGTCGTACAAACGGACCACAGTCAGAAAAATTTTTGCAACCATAAACAAATACAGTCGGACGTTGCCGCATCGCAATTCGTTGTGCAGATGGCGCCCAAGTCTCGCAGCGATACCTGAATGACCAATACCTCCCACAGCCAAAGCGAAAACGCCGATCTGTCTCAATGGCCGTGACAGGTTACAGTCAGAGTCAATTGAATTTCTGGTTCAGTTGGACAAAATTCATTCTGAACATCGGCGGACAGCATCACGCCAAAAGGATTTACTCAAAAATCCAATTTCATTTGCCAAAAGCTCAGACACGACACGAGTTTTCCATTGAGCGTCCTCAAACAGGAATGGCCCCGACGTATCTGGCCCCGTGGCATTGCTGTGCACTTAGCAGCATATATCGTGCTGCAGGACCCCATCAGAATATTATCGGCCCAAAAATATCCCCGCCGGAGGCCAGCGGGCGTCAGCTCGCTCTCCGGATTTCGCGTCGAAATCCGGTTACCTGAAAGTTAAAGAAACCCTGCATCAGCGCACGCTGGCACCGACGTAATACCGACGTGATACAGACACCACTTTTCGTTGCCCCCAAAGACTCCTATATCGGATGTATGTTTGGTGACCTTTTACGCCGTATGACGGCCCCCGACCCCGACCCGCTTAGCGAAGACGACGCCCGCCTGGCGTTGGCAGCGCTTTTGGTTCGCATTGCCCGAACTGATGGCGACTACGCGCGCGTAGAAATCGACCAAATCGATAACGCTCTGAAAACACGCTATAATCTCGGACCCTTCGAGGTTTCGCAACTGCGCAGTCAAGCCGAAGCCCTGGAATCTGAAGCCCCCGACACTGTGCGGTTTACCCGCGCCATCAAGGATGCCGTCGACTACGATGATCGCGCAATGGTCGTTGAAAGCCTGTGGAAAATCGTTCTGGCTGATGGCGCACGTGACCACGAGGAAGACGCTCTCATGCGACTGGTCGCACCCATGCTCGGCATCAATGATCGCGACTCGGCATTTGCCCGTCAACGCGCTGAAAAGAAAGGATGATCGCCAGCCTGCCAATGTATGACCGCCCCGAAACCGCGGCGGCAAACGACCGGCTTTGGGCGTTGATCCATCACAATATCGGCATCGCTTCACCGCCAATGCTTACACGCAAAAATAACATATGGGATCAATGGCTTGCAAATGATCTGGTGATATCCCAGACCTGCGGCATGCCCTTCCGAACCAGACTTCACGGGCGGGTAAATCTTGTCGCCAGCCCAACTCACGACCTGTCTTGCGCCGAAGGACACTATTACAGCCTTGTAATTGCACGAAAGTCTGACGACCGGGCGGCCCTTCAGGACTGCCAAAGCGCACGCTTTGCTGTCAACGATCCATTGTCCCAATCCGGCTGGGCAGCCCCGCAATCACTCGCGGCTTCCTATGGTTTTTCTTTCGACAGCACCATAATCACCGGCAGTCATCTTGCCTCTGCGCAGGCCGTCGCCTCCGGCAAGGCCGACGTCGCCGCGCTGGACGCAGTCACCTGGTCACACATCTGCCGTTGGGACGATTTTGCAAGCGATCTCAAAGAGATCGCACAAACACCAGCCACACCCGCGCTACCCTATATCACCAGCCTTGGACGCGACCCGGCTCCAATTGCCGCTGCATTGGAATACGCCATCGCTGAACTCAGCGCACAGGACAAGGCCGCGCTTTGTCTTAAAGGAATATCAATGATCCCGGTCGAAGATTACCTCGCTGTCCCCACCCCGGCACCACCAGTAAACGTCGGTGCAACCTGAAAATTTACGTCCAGCAACGCGCTCCAGCACAGTTGCATTCAAGCCGGTTTCGGGCCTTACTTTGGCCTTGGGGATAGCAGCATCGTAAAAAAGTGACCGAAACCAGTTCAGTTATTGAGATAAGAGACCTTCACAAGAGCTATGACGCTCTGGAAGTCTTAAAGGGCGTCAGCCTATCTGCGCCGCGTGGTCACGTCATTTCTTTGATCGGATCATCGGGTTCGGGCAAGTCAACGCTACTGCGTTGTGCAAACCTTTTGGAAAACAGCCAGCAAGGCGAAATTCTGTTCGAAGATGAACCCGTAGTCTGGAGCGGTGTAGGGCACAACCGTCGCCCTTCGGACCGCGACCAAGTCAAGCGCATTCGCACAAATCTTTCCATGGTTTTTCAACAGTTTAACCTTTGGGCCCACCTCAGTGTTCTGCAGAACGTTATGGAGGCACCGATAACTGTTCTGAAACGGGATCCGGCCGAAGTTGAGACTAAGGCACGCGCCTATCTCGACAAGGTGGGAATTGGTGACAAATGTGATGTTTGGCCCGCCCAATTGTCCGGCGGCCAACAGCAGCGCGCCGCCATCGCACGGGCTTTATGCATGGAACCACGCGCATTGTTGTTTGACGAACCGACTTCTGCACTAGATCCTGAGCTTGAGCAGGAAGTGATCCGCGTGATCAAAGCGCTCGCAGAAGAAGGTAGGACAATGATTGTCGTCACACACGACATGAGCTTGGCCCGAGATGTCAGTGATCACGTTGTATTTCTGCATCAGGGCCTCATCGAAGAAGAAGGGACGCCCGATGCTGTTTTCGGCGCCCCGAAATCACCGCGTTTGCAGCAGTTCATTTCTGCTGTCAGCGCTGGAAACGTAACTCACGGATAAGACTAGGGAGAACCAAATGAAAAACCTGATCATCACGGCAACCGCTCTAGCGATCACCGCTGGAACGGCATTTGCCGGCAGCCACTCGGTGGTCCGCATGGGCACAGAGGGGGCCTACCCTCCATATAACTTCATAAATGATGCCGGTCAGATTGACGGTTTCGAACGCGATGTTGGGGATGAACTTTGCGCGCGCGCCGAACTGACCTGCGAATGGGTTATCAACGACTGGGACTCGATTATCCCGAACCTCACATCCGGTAACTACGACACTATCATCGCGGGCATGTCGATCACGGACGAGCGCGATGAGGTCATCGACTTCACCCAGGACTACTACCCACCGACCGCGTCCCGTTACATGGCAAAATCAGATGACGTTGACCTTATGGGCGGTGTCATTGCGGCGCAGATCAACACCATCCAGTCAGGCTACGTGGCCGAAACCGGCGCAACCCTGCTGGAATTCGCAACACCGGACGAAACCATCGCCGCTGTGCGCAGCGGAGAAGCTGACGCCGTGTTTGCCGATGCCGACTTCCTTTTGCCGATGGCAGATGAATCCGGTGGCGAACTTAAGATCGTCGGCGATCCGGTTCCGCTGGGCGGTGGTGTTGGCATGGGTATCCGTGAAACCGACGGTGAACTTCGGGCCAAGTTTGATGCCGCCATCACCTCGATGAAAGAAGACGGCACACTAAACGCCCTTCTCATCAAGTGGTTCGGCGAAGAAACCGCGACCTACTAAGACTTAGAAAGGGCGGCGATAATTTCGCCGCCTTTCCGCAATCATGTTTGAATTCTGTACCAACCCCGACACGCTGAACACAGCCCCATGGTTTGCCTGTTATCTGACAACCGGCATTCACATGAACCTCTATATCAGTGTCGTTGTCGTGTTGGTGCTTCTGGCCGTAACCGCGCCTGTCAGTCTTGCGTTCGGCTTCGCCGGAGCGGTGGCCTCGCGGTCGCGCTTTCTGCCGCTTTCACTATTGGGCAAAACCTACACGTCGATGGTGCGCGGTATTCCCGACATCCTGTTCTTTCTGTTCTTCGTGATTGCCCTCGATCAGGCGATGGAGTGGTCGAAACACCATATCGTTTGCCCGGACTGGACCGATCCAATACGTCAGGGCGCGAACTTCCTTGTCTGCCCCGAGGCAAAAATCCCGGCGTCAACATCCCCGCAATGGGTGCACGAAGTCTATGGCTTTGCCCTTGCGGTGGTCACTTTTGCCATTGTTTTCGGGGCCTTCGTTGCAAATGTGCTCTACGGCGCAATGATGACTGTGCCCAGCGCTCAGTTGGAAACCGCCGAAGCATATGGCATGTCGCACCGCCAGGTCTTCTGGCGCGTTTTGGTGCCGCAAATGTGGATCTACGCTTTGCCGGGACTATCGAACATCTGGATGATCCTTATCAAAGCTACGCCGCTTTTGTTCCTTCTGGGCGTCGAAGACGTGGTCTATTGGGCGCGCGAACTTGGCGCGACAAAAGCATCCCGTTTCTTTGATTTCCCGCACGGCGATTGGCGGCTCTGGTACTTCCTTGCGCTGCTCGTGCTCTATCTAATCGGCACAAAGCTATCGGAAATGGCACTGGCCCGTCTGACACTTCGCCTTTCGCGCGGTCAGCCAATCGCAGGGAACCGCCGATGACCTGCATCGAAACCATTCAAGCCTATGCGCTCCGATCCATTGGTATCGGTGAACGGCTTTTGCCACGGGAAGATTTCACGATTTGCCAGCAAGTGACCCTTATTGGGTCGGGTGTCTTGTGGAACCTCTACTTCGGTCTTCTGGCCCTGATCATCGGCTTTTTCATCGCCAATGCGATGGCCGTTGCCAAAGCCAACCCCAATCCGCTCATTCGCAAGCCAGCGGAATGGTTCATTTTCGTCTTTCGCGGCTCACCGCTGTTTATTCAGTTCTTCCTTGCTTACTTCATCTTCCTGAACTTCAAGCAGGCAGGCTTTCTGCCATGGTTTACGGCAGCACAGGCCGGTGCCCTGATTGTTCTCATCCTCAACACCTCGGCATATTCTGGCGAGATCTTCTATGGCGCACTTCGCGCGATCCCACGTGGTGATCTGGATGCCGCCGATGCCTACGGTCTGTCCGGCTGGTCGCGATTTCGCCGCATCACCTGGCCAACAACAATGCGCATCGCCTGGCCGGCCTATACAAACGAAGCGATATTTCTCTTTCACGCCACGACCCTGGTTTTCTTCACCGGTTTCCCAGCCGTAAAACAAAAAGGCGACGCGCTTTATTACGCAAACTACTTTGCTGACAAGACGTTCAATCCTTTTGTGGCCTACCCAATCGCAGGCGGCTACTTCGTTATTCTGACACTGGTCATCATTTGGTGCTTTTCACGGGTCAACCGTCGGCTAAACAGGCACCGGCCCGATAACACGAGTAAGAAAATCCGCTACCGCCCGCAATTGATCCGTTGAGAAATCCATGAATGACTGGCTGAAAACCCATCCCGAAGTGCGCACTGTCACAACTGCGGTTGCTGACCTGAACGGTCAGGCGCGCGGCAAACGAATGCCTTCAGGCTTTGCCGATAAAGCAACAAAGGGCAGCGTGCGAATGCCGCTCTCGGTGCTGAACGTCGACATCTGGGGCGACGACATCGAAGACAGTCCGCTGGTGTTTGAAACCGGCGACCGCGATGGCGTTCTCAAACCAACGGATCGCGGTTTTGTGCCAATGCCCTGGCTGGCGAACCCGGCGGCATTGTTGCCCATGTGGATGTTCACCGACTCCGGCGAGCCATTCAACGGCGATCCGCGCCACGCTCTCGCTAAAGTACTCCAGCGATACACTGATCGAGGCTGGCAGGTTGTCGCGGCCACAGAGTTGGAATTTTATCTGATTGATGACAGCGGCGACGTTCTGCAACCCCCGACCTCGCCACGCTCGGGCAAGCGCAGGCTGGGCGGTGAAATCCTGTCGTTGAGGGCATTGGACGCCTTCGACGATTTCTTTACCGAGCTCTATGACGCCTGTGAAGCCATGGGCATCCCCGCCGAAACAGCCATCAGCGAAAGTGGTTTAGGCCAATACGAGATCAACCTGGTACACGGACCCGCCCTCAAAGCGGCTGACGACGCTTGGCTATTCAAGATCCTTACCCGTGGATTGGCGCGCAAGCACGGCTTCGCCGCCAGTTTTATGGCAAAGCCCTACGGTGATTGGTCCGGCAATGGCATGCACATCCATTTCTCGGTCGTCGACGATGATGGAGTGAATATTTTCGACAATGGCGGCGAGCGCGGCACCGACGAGTTGCTGTACGCTGTTGGTGGCTGCCTGAAGGCCATGCGCGATCAGACACTGATTTTTGCGCCCCACGGCAATAGTTATGAACGTCTGGTCCCCGGTGCCCATGCGCCCACAGGCATCGGCTGGGCCTATGAAAACCGCACGTCCGCCATTCGCATTCCGGCGGGCGCTCCACAGGCCCGCCGCATCGAACACCGCGTCGCCGGTGGAGATATCAATCCCTATCTGATGCTGGCGGCTGTTTTGGGTGCTGCGATAATGGGGATCGAAGACAAAGTTGTGCCGCCACAACCGATCAAGGGCAACGCCTATAGCCGACAGCTGGAAACCTTGCCGTCCGAATGGGGCGAAGCGATCGATCTCTTTGAGAAGAGCGAGGTCATGTCACGGATCTTGCCGAAGTCTCTGATCAAGAATTACGTCATGACAAAACGGCAAGAACTGGACGCCTATAGCGATCTGGACGATGCCGAGCGGATCGACCTCTACCTCGACACTGTTTGAGGCGCCAGAAAATCCCATTTTCCGGGCTGACTTCCGTGGCGGAAATCACCGCCCCAAACCAAGGTCAGCGTCAGTGGCCGAAACCCCGTATTTGTCTGGTGGCGGCATAGGCCGTTCAGGCCAATCCGGATCAAACACAAAACTCGACACCTCACGACCGCCAACCGCCGATCCGTCCCCTGCCCCTTTGGCGTAATCGTAATAAAGCTTCACAATCTGCTCATAGCTGACTTGCCCAGCGCAGGCTTCGTCCAAACATGCCGCCCGCCACTTCTGCACACGGTCAAATTCTGTGCCTTCGGGCAGCTCAAACCCCTCATAATATTCTAGAAACCAAAACCGCTGGAACAAGGGCGTAAAAACAATCTCAGCCCAGCCAAACCGGTCAAAAAAGAATACCTTTCCCGGCGCGTAGTCTCGCAAAATACTGTTCATCGCCCGATAGACAGACAGTATCTGCCCGCTCCAGTACTCCCGCTTCTCTGGATCCTGATTCAGGATCATCGAATACCCAGCTTTCGTGAAAGCCCTCTCCTGGGCCACCAGCAAGCTCTCTAGGGCGTGTTCATAGGCATCCACTCTCGCGACCACCGTTTCCGGAAAAAGATGCTCAAGAAACCGAAGGATCACCAAACTTTCCTTGATTGGGGTCCGCTCATCGACCTCCATCACTGGCAAAGCTGTCGTGCCACGTGTTAATTCCGTCAAATATCCGGGGCGCGGTTTCGTTATGTCGATAACGTTGAAATCGACCGCTCCACGAATGCCTTTCAAGGCCAACAATATCTCAACCCGCTGACTGAACGGGCAAACCGGAATATGATGCAGACGAAGTTTCATACCCCGAGCCTAGAACCAAATCGCGCTACCACAACGCTTTTCCTGTTTTCGCCATCACTTTGTCGAAAAAATACAAGCATCGCCCTCGCAACGGCGTTCAGTGGTCGTATTCAAGCCAACCAATCGGTCCCATGCGCCTTCTGATTTCATTCGCCGCCCTGTTTTTGTCAGTCGTCTTTTTGCAACTCGGCTCCGGTGCCATCGCACCCTTGGATGCAATCTCGGGAATCGAGATTGGTTTCTCCACCGCTCAGATCGGTATCCTCGGATCGGCGCACTTTTTTGGGTTCTTCATAGGCTGCTGGTGGGCACCGCGCCTCATGGGCAGTGTTGGACACAGCCGTGCTTTTGCCGCGTTCACCGCCCTAGGCACAATCGGCATCCTCAGTCACATGCTTGTCATTGACCCGACCGCCTGGGCCGCCATGAGGGTCATGTCCGGACTTTGTATCGCCGGGTGTTACACAGTCGTCGAGAGCTGGCTCCAGGCTAAAGTTTCGAACGAGACGCGCGGCCGCGCCATGGGAACTTATAGGGTCGTCGATATTGGCGGTTCGCTGATTGCTCAAATGATGATCTCGGTTCTGTCACCGGCCAGCTACGTGTCTTACAATATCCTGGCCCTGGTCTGTTGCGCAGCGCTTATTCCGTTGGTCCTGACACGCTCAGCCGAACCGGTCATTCCCGAAGCGCCAAGATTGCGTCCTTTTATGGCCTGGCAACGCTCGCCGCTCGCAGCCGCAGGAGTCATCTCGGCTGGCGTCACCACCGCCAGTTTCCGTATGGTCGGCCCAATATACGGCGTCGAAGTTGGGCTTTCCGTTGACCAGATTGCCCTGTTCTTGGCCGCCTTCGTTCTTGGCGGTGCCCTGGCCCAATATCCTGCAGGCTGGCTGGCCGACCGTTATGACCGTCGCTGGATTCTTATCTGGTTGTCAGCCGCCGCCATGGTGTCTTGCGCGGTAACAGTCGGGCTTTCGACGAGCGGCGCTTCAGGCGTCATGTTTGCCTCGGGTGTATTCGGATTTGCGACATTTCCTATCTATTCTGTTGCGGTTGCACATGCACACGACTTCGGCACAGACGACGAAAGGGGCGAACTGTCCGCAGCACTCCTGTTTCTCTACGCACTGGGGGCCATTGCTTCGCCCTATGTAGTCTCGGAACTCATCGATTCGCTTGGACCCGAAGCAATGTTTGTCTTTGTTTCCGGCATTCACGCCATCCTGATCGTGTTCGGCATCTTAAGAATGAGAATTCGCAAGACCGCCACCAAAACCAACTATGTTTACGCTCCGAGGACATCTTTCCTCATCGGGCGTCTCTTAGGAAGCTCACGCAACAAGCCCTGATAGCTTCGTCGGTTGACGCACAAGGTAACCTGTCGATAAACTTCACGGGTAACCTGGTTGGGGGGCCAGTCAACTGTGACGATTCAAAGACTTACTCTTCTGCCAACCGCAGAAGCTGCCGGGGAATTTCGCGCGCCCCAAACACCGGACTTCACTGACGGACCGACCACTCCGATTACCGTGACATCCATCACCAAACTGGCACGCGGCGGCCGCTGGCGAACCGAAGCGATGCGCAGCTATTCGCGACCTGTATTGATTTGGTTCACCCGCGGTCAAGGTCGCATAACGATTGCCGGTCGTTCCGGCGGATACAGCGCCAACAGCGCGGTATTTCTGCCTGCCGGGACAATGCACGGCTTTTCGGTTTCTCACGCGGTTCTCGGATCGGTCATCCATATCCCGAAAGAAAGTGCTGACCTTTGGCCGAATGAGCCGCGTCATTTGCGCGTCCGCGAAGTTCAGCTCCAGCGCGAACTCACCGGCATGATCGACGCGATAGAGCAGGAAACCCATTCCAACGAGGCAGACGCCGACTTGGCTCAGCGGTATCATGCTGGCCTGCTTGCCATCTGGTTCGGACGCAAATCCGATGCCATCGAGGCGGCGTCCAGCTTGCCGAGCACCGAAAACGCAGCCCACAGATTGACCCAGGCCTACACTGCATTGGTCGAGCGCGATTTTCGATACACAGTCGGCGTTCAGCATTTCGCGGAATTACTTGGCGTGACACCTACCCACCTCAGCCGCGCGTGCCGCGAAGCCTCGGGACGTGCTGCGCTCGACTTTCTGACTGACCGGCGGCATTTCGAAGCCTGTCGTTTATTGAAGGATACCGGAATTCCAATCGCGATTGTGGCTTCCCGCTCGGGATTCGCCTCGCCAGCCTATTTCACGCGCGCTTTCAGTGCGCGGGCCGGGAAGAGCCCATCAATATTCCGTCGCGAAAGGAGTATTTGATAGAATCTCGGCTGCATTCTCGATAATGTCGTTTTTGATCGATGCCAATGTCGCTTTTGTTACATGTATCGAAGTTGCTCGCCGTTGACCTTGGGCCAGAAGCGTGAAGAATTGCCAGCGGAGTTAGGGACAACAATAACAAAGAGTTCCAATAACAATTGATTCGGCCAGAAGGCCGGAACGTATGAAAATAGAATGTATGTCTGACAGGGAGAGACTAGACATGACGAAACCCAACAAATCCAAAGTGGCTGTACATCCTTTTGCGCGGATGCATGCTCAGGAATTCAAGGACGGTAAACTCAGCCGCCGCGAATTTATGGCACGCTCGACTGCCTTAGGTGTTACGGCAACAGCTGCTTACGGCCTGATCGGTGCAACCGCACCTGCTCAAGCTGCAGGGCATGCCAAAATGGGTGGCACGCTTCGCATTCAGCAAGAAGTCCACGGCCTGACCGAACCGCGCCTTTATGAATGGTCGGAAATGGGCAACATCAGCCGCGGCTGGCTGGAACTCCTCGTGCATTACGAAGCTGATGGATCGTTCACTCCGGTCCTTATGGAAAGCTGGGAAGCCAACGACGACGCAACCGAGTATCGTCTGAACCTGCGCCAGGGCGTCAAGTGGAACAATGGCGACGACTTTATCGCCGCCGACGTAATCGCAAACTTTGAAGGCTGGTGCGACACCGGCGTTGAAGGTAGCTCGGCCCCAGGCCGCATGGGCTCGCTGGTTGACGGCGACACCGGCAAAATGCGCGAAGGTGCAGTTACATCAGACGGCGACCACACGGTTGTCCTGAAGTTCACGCAGCCCGATATCTCGATCATCGCTGGTCTTGCTGATTATCCGATGGCGGTTGTTCACCGCGATCTGGTTGGCGCTCACCCAATCGACAATCCGGTCGGCACCGGCGCCTATTTGCCAGATTCCTATGCGGTTGGCGAAAAAGCTGTCATCGTCAAGAACCCGAACCACACTTGGTGGAACGAAGGCAACGGCGCCTATATGGACCGTATCGAATTCATCGACTACGGCACAGACCCGGCGACAATTATGGCGGCAGTTGAAGCTGAAGAAGTCGATATGACTTATGAATCAACTGGTGACTTTATCGACATCCTGACCAGTCTGGGCATGGTTGAATCGGAAGCTGATACAGCCGCGACAATCATCTGTCGTCCGAACGCAATCGCTGAAGTCGATGGAATAAAGCCATACGCTGACCAGCGTGTACGCCAGGCACTTGCAATGGCGGTGGACAATTCGATCGTTCTGGAACTCGGGTATGCAAGCCGCGGTAAGCCGGCCGAAAACCACCATATCTCACCAATCCATCCGGCATACGCCGAGCTGCCACCACAAAAAGTGGATCCGAATGCAGCGGCAGCGCTGATGGCAGAAGCAGGTATGGCAGACTTCGAGCACGAGTTGATCTCACTCGACGACGGTTGGGAAAAAGATACAACCGACGCAATTGCGGCGCAGCTTCGCGATGCCGGCATCAACGTCAAGCGGACGGTCCTGCCTGGTTCAACCTACTGGAACGACTGGCAGAAGCACTCGTATTCGACAACAACCTGGAACCAGCGTCCGCTGGACATCCAAATTCCGATCCTGGCCTACAAGTCAGACGGTGTCTGGAACGAAACCGGGTTCAACAACGAAGAGTTCGACAAAACGCTCGCCGAGGCGGCAGCAATTGCCGACGCCGACAAGCGCCGCGTGAAAGTCAAGCGTTTGGAAGAGATCATGCAAGAACAGGGCGTGATCATTCAGCCGTTCTGGCGGTCGATCTACAAACACTATGTAGAAGGTCTCGTAGGTGCGGAAATGCATCCGCAGTTCGAAATCCGCTATCAGTCCATCGGCTGGGCAGCCTGATTGGACATAAGCCCGCCACCCAGTGTGGCGGGCTTTTTTCGCACTGAAAGCACTTCGGCTTTCTAATCGCCCCTCCCCCAAAGGAGTCTATCGATGGCCCAATTCCTACTTCGCCGTTTAGGTCTGATGATACTGACATCGCTTGCGCTGACATTTATCGTCTTCGGTCTGACCAACCTCGAACCAAATCTCGAAAAAATCGCACGATCCGAGGCAAGCGCACGCATGTCTCAGGAAGATGTCACCCTCTGGTTAGACAGAAACGGGTATAAGGCACCGCTGATTTCGCGTTATGCGCAATGGCTTGGCGTTGCGCCTGGTTGGACGCGACGAGGCGAAGATGGTGCTATGACGGGTCGTTGCATTGATGGCGACGTTAATCCGCTGGACGCACCAAAGTTCTGCGGGGTGCTTCAAGGGGATTGGGGGCAATCAACCGTTTTTGACAAAGGCGCTGGCGGCGTTGTTTCCGCCAAACTGGCATTGACGGGTAAGCTGATGTTCTGGGTCATGGTGCTTATGGTGCCATCGGCTTTGATCGTTGGCGTTCTGGCAGGGATGCGCGAGGGTTCGCGTCTGGATAGATCGCTATCAACCTTCTCAATCGCATCAACGGCCACACCGGAATACGTCTCGGGCGTTATCTTCGTGGCGATCTTCGCGTCCTCGGCGGTGGGCCTGAAATGGTTCAAAGGCACGGCGACGTCAGCTGCCGAAAATGCGACGTTCGAAAACTTTTTCCTGCCGGTTCTGACCATCTCCCTTTACGGCGTTGGCTACATCGCGCGCATGACCCGCGCTTCCATGACCGAGGTTATGACGGCGCAATACATTCGAACGGCACGATTAAAGGGAGTCAGTTTCCCCAACATCGTTATGAAGCACGCACTTAGAAATGCCCTGATCGCACCGTTTACAGTGATCATGCTTCAGTTTCCGTGGCTCCTGAACGGCGTCGTCATCGTCGAAACCCTGTTCAACTACAAGGGCTTCGGATGGACGCTGGTGCAAGCTGCCAGCAACAATGACATCGAGCTGCTTCTGGCCTGCTCTGTTGTCGCCGTCTTCGTGGTTCTGGTGACCCAGCTGATATCCGATATTGGCTACGTCTTCCTGAACCCACGTATCAGAATAGCTTAAGGGGGGCCGAAACAATGGAACCATTAACCTGGACAGGTAGTCTCTCTTTCGTAAACCCGCTGTTCCAATTGGCTTTGGTGGCAATCGCCGTCGCAGTCGTGGCACAGATCGTTCTTAGCGCGGTTATGCCCTCAGCAGAAATGCAAGGCGACGCGCTGGCAGCCAGAAGATCGCCCGGCGAAATGGCCGCAACGGCAGTCAGATACCTCTTTCTTCTGATCGTCTTGCTGTGCCTGGTCTATCTTGTCGGCGGCATCCTGATCCCCGGCCCCGAGAGCAAGGGCATCATCGGAACCATATCTTCACGGTTCCTGCCGGTCTGGATATCGCTTCTGATCGTCTACGCCGCGTCTATTGTCTACAAGCGTCGGCTGGGCCTCTATGGCAAACTGTTCGACAGCCCCATCGGGATGATCGGCTATGGCATCGTGATGTTCTGGGTGTTCACCGGTATCTTTGGCGCCATGGACTTCATCGTCACCCACGACGCACTTTCTCAGGTTTCGGGCATGAAGAACAAGGTTCCCGGAACTGCAACACCTGAAAGCGCCGAGATCTACGGTTACTACCTCTTGGGTGGTGACAATTTGGCCCGCGACGTCTTTAGCCGCATGGTCAAAGGGTCGTGGGAGGTGATTAAGATCGCTCCGTTCGCAACCCTCTTCGCCTTCATGGTCGGCATCACGCTTGGTCTTCCGGCAGCTTACTATGGCGGCAAACTCGACGCGCTTCTGTCGTTCCAGGCCAACCTGATCCTGGCCTTCCCTGTGATCCTGCTTTTCTATCTTCTGGTCACACCGGAAATCGTCGCAACGGGTATCCCGATCTATATGGCGGGCGTGTTGTTCATCTTCCCGATCATCTTTTTGGTGGTCCTGATAAATTCGCGTTTCTATGTCATTCCGAAAAAGCGGAATACCTATCTGGCATTCGTCTTGGTTATCGGTCTCTGGCTTTACATGGGCATCGCCTGGAACCTTGATCCGCTTGGCATCATCGAATTCCCGCCGAACCTTCTGGTGGTCTTCGTGTCAGTTGTTTTCGTGAACTCGCCAACCGTGTTCAGGATCGTCCGTGGCCTGGCTATGGACATCAAGACCCGCGACTACGTTGCTGCTGGACAGACACGCGGTGAAGGGGCTTGGTACATCATGCTGTGGGAAATCCTTCCCAACGCACGGGGTCCGCTGATCGTCGATTTCTGTCTCCGGATTGGTTACACAACCATCCTGCTCGGAACTCTCGGCTTCTTCGGCCTGGGTCTTTCGCCTGAAAGCCCGGATTGGGGATCAACCATCAACGACGGGCGTAAGTTGCTCTCAATCTTCCCGCATCCGGCTCTTGCACCGGCACTGTCTCTTATGAGCCTCGTGCTGGGTCTGAACCTGTTGGCCGACGGCCTGCGCGAAGAAAGTCTTAAGGACTGATGAGTGCAGCGTTCGCAGCCACCGACGTAATACCGACGCGATACCGACAACGGTTTTCGCCCAATCGGAAGGAAGAAAAATGACCAAGTTGGACTATGATGGACCGATCCTGGAAATCGAAAATCTGTCGATCAGCTTCTTCACAAGGCTCCGCGAAATACCTGCGGTTATGGACTTCTCCTGTGTTGTTCAACCGGGCGAAGCCATGGGCCTTGTTGGCGAATCTGGATGCGGAAAAAGCACCGTGGCGCTGGGGGTTATGCAAGACCTTGGCGTTAACGGCCGAATTGTAGGTGGTTCGATAAAGTTCAAAGGGCGCAACCTCAATGAGATGAGCCCGGAAGAGCTACGCGATATTCGTGGCAGCGAAATTGCCATGATTTATCAGGAACCTATGGCCTCACTAAACCCTGCCATGAAGATCGGCAAACAGTTGATGGAAGTGCCCATGATCCACGAAGGCGTGGACGAAAAAGAGGCACACAAGCGCGCGCTAGAGGTGGTGACCGATGTGCGCCTGCCTGACCCGGAACGGATGCTAAACAGCTATCCGCATCAACTTTCCGGAGGCCAACAACAACGCATCGTCATCGCGATGGCGTTGATGGCAAACCCATCGCTGTTGATCCTGGACGAGCCGACAACAGCCCTTGACGTGACGGTCGAAGCCGCCGTTGTCGAATTGGTCAAAGACCTCGGAAAAAAATACGGCACCTCCATGCTGTTCATCAGCCACAACCTTGGTTTGGTGCTCGAAACCTGCGACCGCCTCTGCGTCATGTATTCCGGCGAAGCAGTCGAAGCTGGGTCCATAGAAGACGTCTTCGACAAGATGCAACACCCTTATACGCAAGCACTTTTCCGTTCCATCCCGCTGCCGGGCGCGGATAAAAACGCGCGTCCGCTGGTGGCAATTCCGGGCAATTTCCCATTGCCGCACGAACGTCCGCCAGGGTGTAACTTCGGTCCCCGTTGTGATTATTTCGAAGCCGGTCGTTGCGACGCAGGCGATATCAAAATGGATGAAATCGCCGGTGATGACCGCCACACCAGTCGTTGCGTGAAGTTTAAGGAAATCGATTGGAACGCACCTATAGCGGCAGGCAAGATTACCGAAAAAGCCGAGCCCGGTCAGGTCGTCCTCAAAATGGAAAACCTCAAGAAATACTACGAGGTTGCCGCGAATGCGCTGTTCGGCGGAGCCGAGAAGAAAGTGGTCAAAGCTAACGAAACCCTTAGCTTTGAGGCGCGCGAAAGTGAAACGCTGGCGATCGTGGGCGAGTCCGGTTGCGGCAAGTCGACCTTTGCTAAGGTATTGATGGGATTGGAAACTGCCACTTCTGGCCGCATTTTGTTGGATAATAACGAAATCCAGGATGTGCCGATTGAAGAGCGGGACACAAAAACGATTTCGTCAGTTCAGATGGTGTTCCAGAATCCTTTTGACACATTGAACCCATCAATGACGGTTGGCCGCCAAATCATTCGCGCGCTCGAGATTTTTGGCATCGGCAAAACCGAAGACAGCCGACGCGAGCACATGCTTGAACTGCTTGATCTGGTGAAGCTTCCCCGCGAATTTGCCGACCGAATGCCACGCCAGCTTTCCGGTGGCCAAAAGCAACGTGTGGGCATCGCCCGCGCCTTCGCTGGCGGTGCTCGGATCGTCATCGCTGACGAACCGGTTTCAGCGCTTGATGTGTCGGTGCAAGCAGCAGTGACCGATCTGTTAATGGAAATTCAACGAAACGAGAAGACAACGTTGCTGTTCATCAGCCACGACCTCTCGATCGTTCGGTATTTGTCGGATCGGGTTATGGTGATGTATCTGGGTCATGTTGTGGAATTGGGAAGCACCGATCAGGTCTTCTCGCCACCGTATCACCCCTATACCGAGGCGCTGTTGTCGGCCGTTCCAATCGCCGATACCAGCATCAAGAAGAAGCACGTTGTGCTGGAAGGTGACATTCCATCGGCGATGAACCCGCCGCCGGGTTGCCCTTTCCAAACACGCTGTAACTGGAAGGATAAAGTTCAAGGCGGGCTTTGCGAACGCGAAGTGCCAACCATGAAAACTCTTGCCGACGGTCACCAGATCAAGTGCCACTTGTCCGAAGCAGCTTTGGACGAGATGGAACCGGTTATCAAGATCGCAGCAGAATAGTAATAAAGAACAATTACTTAGGGCCGGGCGATTGCCCGGCCCTTTTGCTTGTTTAGACCTTCTTACATTGCCCGTTCAATGGTCACACTTGCTGCACCTGACCCAACAGCCATGTTCATTTTCGTTCCCTCGTCGTGACCGATATCAAAACGGTTCAGGTCAAAAGCGACCTTTTCTTGAGCATGAACATCGACAACATTGGACACATAGTGGTCAGCCACCATTGTAGGTGCGACCATCGCAATAACGCGCAAAGCGGTCGCATCGGTTTTGAAGTTAAGCGTTACTGACTTGCCAGGTGCCAACAGAACTCCCGGAGGTCCATCCATGCCGTGACCAACGGCAACCATGTCGCCACCAATGCGCTCGGCCAGCATCTTTGGATCGCCCGTCAAGATCTGCTCTTCCGCCTCGGCAGTTACGTAAGCACCATCAAATATATGCGCATCGTTTCCAGCATCCGTGACAAGGATGGGTGCCAAAAGCTCTTCGTCCAGATTGTTGGTGACGGTAATCGTGTAATTGTCAGCAAACGCTGTGCCAGCCACTACGCTTAGGGCTACAGCGGAAATAAGTGTCTTAAACATGGATACATCTCCTCGGTTTCGATGCATCTTGGCTAGACCGAGGATCCGTGATGGGCAAAACACGGTTAATGACGTGAAAGTGGGAATAATTTCTGACACGCCTGTGACCAATTGTAACGATTAAATGTTGATTTTTCAATTGGTTGGGTTTTAGCCAATCTCAGAAGTCCCGCAAATGCGCCATCGAAACTATGACGCCACAAAAACAGCCTGTGATTATCTTTCGCAATTTTCTCACGCGTCCTCACGCGCAGATTTCCAAATCTTTCAAAAAAAGAGCGGGGAATCACACAATCGGATCAGTTGCCCTTCACCTCAACGTCCGAAACTTCCAGTGCCGATGCCAACGAGTTCAATCGTGCTTCAGCGACTTCGCCAAATAGCAATCTGGTCCCCTTGGCGAACCTAACCTCAAGACGCCCCTTCTTGGGGTAGTATTTCAATTCACCCATGGTGTCGTCTTTCGACGCCGTCAGCATCGCACCAAACCGCATTGCCTTGCCCAATATCTCTGCCTGTTTGAGGTCTTTCTCGGGGATCAAGTTAAACAGCTCTTCGAATCGAGAGCTGTCGCGCGAATTTTTATAGCGATGCAGCAAAGCAACCCCCAGGAACACGCGCTCACCGTGGGTCATTCCTCCAAGGTTGGCGCGCGTCACCATCTCAAAACAGACCTCGTGCCGATAGTCGGGGTGCGCTCGCCAGGTAACATCGTGCAATAGACATGCAGCTTTGATCAGACGCTTAGGCGCCGTGCCCCGTGACCCGAACAAGGGCAGAACAAACTCATACAGACGCTTACCAAATCCCGGAATGCGCGCGTCCTTTGCTTCGGAAAACCGGCAGGCCTCGATCAAGGGATCGCGATCACGAAGGCGCTGTGGCATCTGTTCATAAAGCATGCCCTCGCGAATACCGTAGCTGGAGACAGCAATATCATAGGGCTTAAACGTCTTGACCAGCTCGCGCAGAACTAACGAAGCATGGGGCACCAACGACATTCGGCTATCGCTCAGACCATTGCGCTGACGCAACTCTTGCAGGTCATTGTCGGCGATATAGTCGACTGTCGCCAATACCGACTTCCGTGACATCCGGTACTCGTGCAAAACCGCCAGCGGATAATTTCGCCGATCCATATCCAGCCGCGCCACGGCCCGCCAAGACCCACCAACCAGGAACAAGCGGTCAGGTTGCGCACCCATAGTCTCGGCCAAGGCCCTGACCTCGGTCTTGATGTGATGCAGAAGCCCTTTTTTCCCACCCTTGACCGTCATCAACCGCTGCGGGCCAAGTTTAGTGCTGATGCGCTTTCCAACACGGCCATCACGTAGTTCGGCCAACTCCATGGACGAGCCACCAATATCGCAAATCAATCCATAGGCACCGGGCCATCCCAGTAAAACACCTTGAGCAGACAGCCGGGCCTCTTCTTCACCATCAACGACCCAAAGTTTCAGCCCCGTCTGTCGCAATACCTCGTCGCAAAAGTCCTGCCCGTCCTCGGCCTCTCTTACTGCCGCGGTGGCGACGGCAGTCAGAGGCGGAATTCCCATTCCATCAGCCAGAAACTGAAACCGTTTTAGCGCGTCCAAAGCCCGAACCCGGCCTTCCGGGTTCAACTGGCCTGTAGCAGCCATACCTGCGCCCAGGCCAGCCATAACTTTCTCGTTGAAAAAGTATGCGGGACTTCGGGCTGCACCATCAAACACAACCATTCGAACCGAGTTTGACCCAACATCGACCACCCCAACTCGGCTTAACGCACGAGCACTTGGGTCTTCGAACAACGGGCGACCAAAAGGTCCCCAATCCTCGGCCGCTGCATCCGCGCCACCGTCCATATCTGTCCCCCCAGGGGCTTATTCGTTCGCCAAAACACTGCCCTGCAAGTCAAATCAGGTCAACGAGTTACGAGGTCACACATCCAATTCAACACTTACCGGGAAATGGTCCGACGCCGTCAGCAGCGCTTCGCGCAACTCGGGCGTTTCATAGCAAATCGGGTCGTCAAATGGATGCCAAATACGCCAGGCAGACGCCAGATCACGCAAGTCGGGTGACACCATCACATAATCCAAAAGCGTCTGCATCCACCGTTTCTGGCTCGCCATCCAGAACCGAGCGCTTGCCGGCATATAACCTAAAGGACGACGAATAACGGCATCAGCGTGCGGATCAAACATCTGTGCGTCGCCGTCTTCGCCAATCACTATTTCAACACCCGAACGGCCAAACAATTCTTCATACTCATCAAGCCCCGGGCCGTCGTTAAAATCTCCCATGACCACCAAGGCCTCCTCTGCGTCCAAATGATCTTCGACGCGTTCCCTTAGCCAGATACACTGAGCCAGTTGCTTGCGGCGGTTTTCGATCCCAATACGCATAACCTCGGACGGTTTCCGAGCACCGTGCGGAGCTTTTGACTTTGCATGTACACCGAGCAGGCGAAGTTGGTTTCCCGCTTTCGTTGTGACCGCCAGTTCCAACGGCGGCTTGGACCAGCGCACTTTCTCAGGCGCAGAATCCACGTCCAGATCGATGTGATACGTGCCATCAAATCGGGGAGCGCCTTGCGGGTCATGCCGAACATCAAGCTCATCAGGATCATATAAAAATGCGATTTCTTGCTGTGTTTGATTGACGAATCCCATCACGGCATTGTCCGCCCGCAACCCCATAGTCTTGGCAAAGTTCTCCAACGCGGCAACACCGTCCCGACGACGGTGACTGTCCGGCGCTTCGATGATCATGACAGCATCTGCATCAAGAGCATTGAAGACTATTCCCAGTGCTTCCAACTGTTGATGACGGCGCACATCGTGACGGCCCGACCATGCGCGATCTTCCAGTAAACGACCCCGATCATCGAACAGATTGCTAAACCACTCGACGTTATAGGTCGCTAGGCGCATCAGGCGCGACCCTCATTGATGATCTCCCAAGCACGATTTACCGCCACTAACCGCTTTTCGGCCATCTTGACGGCCTCTTCAGGCAAGCCCCTTGCAATCATTCGATCCGGGTGGCTGTCGCGGACAAGCTGCCGCCAAGCAGCCCGAACGTCGTCTTGGGGCGCGCCCGAATCAACGCCAAGAACGTCATAAGGGTCAGGTTCAACGTCCGGCACGAACCGTGCGCGCAACGCGCGAAACTGTCTGTCTGGTATTCCAAAAATCTCGGCAACACGCTCCAGAAAGACGTCTTCGTTGGGGTGATAGTCGCCATCGGCAACTGCGATATGAAATAAGCCTTCCATCAAATCACAAAGCATTGCGCTTTGGCTGTCAAACATCTGCGCAATCGTCGTTGCGTATTCTTCAAAGCCGGCCACATCCTGACGCGCATAGTTGAATAATCGCGCCGCGTTTTGCTCTTCCTCGCGTGGAATATGAAAAACTTCGCGAAATGCGGTGACTTCATCGCGGGTGACCAGACCATCGGCCTTCGCCATCTTCGCGCCAAGAGCAATCACGGCAATTGTGAATGCGATCGATCGTTCAGGCGGCGTACGCAAGCGCTCAAAAATCTCCGCCAGACTTTCGCCTGCACGTAGGGCCGCAACGGCATCTGCAATTCTTGACCAGATCGACATGTCGGGCAGTCTAGTCGGCTTGTTCTGGCGCGTCACCCTCGGGCAGCAACCACTTTCGCAAGAGCGTCAAATCAATCCACCGCCCAAACTTGAATCCAACACTCGGCAGAACTGCCACGAACTCATACCCCAAGCGTGTATGAAACGTCACACCTTCGGCGTTCTCACCGCTTACCCCGGCCCACATTGACGCAATTCCTGCGTCTCGTGCATGATCCTCAATCTTCTGCATCAAAGCTGGGCCAATCCCCTGCCCGCGCGCCCTTGGCAATACGGCTATCGAATGTTCCATCGTCTGATTATAACCGGCACCCCGACGAAATTGGTCATAGGACGCATATCCAACGACGCTTCCTTGGTCTTCCGCTACAAACATGCAGGCCGAGCCAGAAATTCGTTCCAGGATTTCCTTGTCGGTTAGTTCCTGCGTTCGAAATGAGATGGTGGTATCGCGAACAATCAAATTGATGATTTCTCCAACCGCGTCCGCGTCGCCGACCCGTGAGGGCCTAATAATCATGCCAATACCCGATTACCTAAAGGGGTTGAGATCGTTGCAATCAGTCGTTTCTCGGGCCCTTCGCGAACATCTACACGGTCCAAACCATACAATGACGGAAAGGCTTCTAGCAGATCATCAGCCGCGGGATGGAATACATCCAAACGGGTTAGTCTGAATCCGTGATCCAGCAACCGGTCAGAAGGGCGCGGACTGTCGCCCCATGACATCAGGGCGGGGCTGGCGTCTTCAAACGGCAATCGGCCAAATTCGGTCACGGCCATGTGCCACTCCATGTCGGCTCTGTTCAACAGCATCGGCGTGCCGCTGCCAGGCGGAGCTTCATCAAGTGCCAGATCCAAGTCATCGGTATTGCAAACCCAGTTCATAATGCGCGGCGGGCCGCTGTACTGATCAAGGTTAAACCACCGCCGATGCGCCGGCCGTGGAACGTCAGGATCGACGGCAATGACTTCCAGATAGACGCCTGGCCCGAGAGACAGCAACCTGTTGTGCGTGCCCATTTTAGGATGATATCCACCTGACGACAGTTCAGCACCAAGTACGGCTTCGACATAGGTCACGCCTTCTTCAAGCGTCCTAGCAACAACAACGATATGATCGAGGGCGAGTGAAAACCTCATGCCGTGTTGATGGCGTCAAGTGGGGTGCCGTTTCAAGGGAAAATTGGACAACAAACTGTCCAGGGGCGCTACGTCACCCAAACCGCCACGGACCAAATCAACGACAACAGACTTGGCATCAGCATTGCCGTTTGCCCAAATGCCGCAAAACCAGCACGGTATTTGGCACCCAACAAGAAAATCAATGCGGCTATCGGAAATGCCACGCTCATGGCAATAACCGCGCCCAAACCATCACCAGGCGCTATGTAAGCGGATGCAGGCCAAAGGCTAAGCGCCGAAACCACGGCAACCAGCAAGACAAAACCAGCCTGAGCCTCGGGCATTGTCCGATAATCTGACGCCGGTTCAGAATCAGAGTTATCAGCTTTCCGGACAAAGTTTCGTATTGCTGCCACCACAAAAAATAACACCAAAGTCAGTCCCGGCGTAGCAAGAGACATTGCTAGTGCGGGAACAAGTGTAAAAACGGGAGGCTCAATTACGTTTGCTCCAACCCATACCACGGCAATGGACCAAACGGCGCCAAGCGCCACGCCAGCAAGCGATTTACGTTTTCCAATCAAGATGCTCGCATCTCGCGGATCAGTGACATGATATCTGCCGCCGCGGAAGGAATGTTCGTTCCAGGACCAAATATCGCCTTCACACCTGCAGATTTCAGGAATTCGTAATCTTGCTGCGGAATTACACCCCCACATATCACAAGAATATCGCTGGCATCTTGTTCGGCCAGTGCTTCGATCAGTTTTGGAGCAAGTGTTTTGTGCCCCGCAGCTTGCGAAGAAATACCAATTACGTGAACGTCGTTATCAACCGCGTCTTGTGCCGCTTCCTCCGGCGTTTGAAACAGCGGACCGACATCAACGTCAAAACCGATGTCAGCAAAAGCAGTCGCAATTACTTTGGCACCCCTGTCGTGGCCATCTTGGCCCATCTTTACGACCAGCATTCGCGGACGGCGGCCTTCTTCTTCGGCGAAGTGCTCAACGTCTTTTTGAATAGCGGCAAAACCCTCGTCACCTTCGTATGCCGCCCCGTAGACTCCCGCCAATGTTTTGACTTCGGCGCGGTGCCGTCCGAATACCTTTTCCATTGCCATTGAAATTTCTCCTACAGTGGCGCGCGCACGCGCTGCCTCGACGGCTGCGGCAAGAAGATTGCCACCCTTGCTTGTGGTCTGCTCCAAATTGCGAAGCGCCGTTTCGCATGACGCTTGGTCACGTGTTGAACGGATTTGTTCCAACCGCTCAACCTGAGCCTCGCGAACCTTGACGTTGTCCACATCAAGGATGTCGATTGGGTCTTCTTTGTCCTTGCGGTATTTATTGACGCCGACAATCACTTCTTCACCGCGATCAATCATCGCTTGCCGCCGCGCCGCGCTCTCTTCAATCTGCAATTTGGGCATGCCCGACGCGACTGCTTTGGTCATTCCACCCAGTTCCTCGACTTCCTCAATCAAAGCCCAGGCTTTTTCTGCGAGATCAGCGGTCAAAGATTCGACGTAGTAGGAGCCAGCAAGTGGATCCACGACATTGGTGATCCCGGTTTCTTCTTGCAGAATAAGCTGCGTGTTTCGCGCAATTCGCGCCGAGAAATCCGTTGGCAATGCTATTGCTTCGTCCAAAGCGTTCGTATGCAGCGACTGGGTTCCACCCAAAACCGCGCTCATCGCCTCATAAGCAGTTCGCACGACATTGTTGTACGGGTCCTGCTCTTGCAACGACACACCGCTGGTCTGACAATGAGTTCGCAACATGCTGGATCGAGGGTTCTTCGGCTCGAATTCTTCCATGATCCGCGACCACAGCAACCGAGCGGCCCGCAATTTGGCCGCTTCCATGAAGAAATTCATTCCGATGGCAAAGAAAAAGCTTAACCGGCCTGCAAACTTGTCGACATCCATTCCCCGAGCAATGGCAGTCCGCACGTATTCACGACCGTCCGCTAAAGTGAAAGCAAGCTCCTGCACCAGGTTCGCGCCAGCCTCTTGCATGTGGTAGCCGGAAATCGAGATCGAGTTAAATTTCGGCATAGATTCGGATGTGTATTCGATGATATCTGCGACAATCCGCATCGAGGGTTCAGGTGGGTAAACATAGGTGTTGCGCACCATGAACTCTTTCAAAATATCATTCTGAATGGTCCCTGCAAGCAACGACTTGTCGTGGCCCTGCTCTTCTCCAGCGACAATGAAACTTGCCAAAATTGGAATGACAGCACCGTTCATAGTCATGGAAACCGTGACTTGTTCCAACGGAATGCCATCGAAGAGGATTTTCATGTCCTCGACACTGTCTATTGCGACACCGGCTTTACCGACATCTCCAACAACACGCGGGTGATCGCTGTCATATCCGCGATGTGTCGCCAGATCGAACGCGACACTGACGCCCTGCTGCCCGGCAGCCAGATTTCGGCGGTAAAAGGCGTTTGATTCTTCGGCCGTAGAGAACCCGGCGTATTGCCGGATCGTCCAAGGACGACCGGCATACATGGTTGCCTTCACCCCACGAGTGAACGGTGCATAGCCCGGAGTAGACCCCATATGGCCCAATCCGGCCAAATCGTCCTCTGAGTAGTGCGGCTTCACCCGAATACCTTCAAGTGTTTCCCATTCAATGTCTGAAACTCCGCGTCCGCGAAGTTCTTTTTCAGCGAGTGACTTCCAATCGCTCATTGAAAACTCTCCTTAATGCACTTGGTTTTGCTGAAAACTCTGTGACCAAGCATCAATACCCTTAGATTTCCGGAAAAACGGCATATATTCCATTCAGATGGAGGACGAATATTGCGCCCAGAACTGAGATATATCTTTGCTACTATGGCTTTTCTTGCACCTGTTGCAGCATCGGCGGCGGATGGTTCGGTCACGGACCTGTCCCCTGTCGAGGCTTGGAAAGCTGACCGAACGATCATTTTGGAAGCAGAAGACATTGATCTCGACGATTTCATGTGGCTTGCCCGTGCCGTTATCGTCTTTGCTGATACAGACGCTGATCCTGCGTACGACCGCCAGCTTACATTGCTCCAAGAACGCATCGATGAACTGGCTGAGAGGGACGTTGTCTTAATCACCGATACAACACGATCCGAACCCAGTGCATTGCGCAAGAAACTCCGCCCGCGCGGATTCATGCTAACAGTCATTGGCAAGGACGGCGGTGTGAAACTGCGCAAGCCGGTTCCATGGAGCGTTCGTGAGCTGTCACGTTCCATCGACAAGATACCGCTCAGAAAGCAGGAAATTCGCGAACGACGCGAGCAGGCGGAATAGGCAACAGCTTTCATTTGACTTCACCCGAAAATTCGAACGAAGCACGTTCGGGTAAGTTTTGCTGCCAATCCATGATCGCACTCGTCAACTTGGGCACATCTGCTGAGCTCGATGCATAAAAGGCAACTTCGTAGTCGCCAATGAACGCTAAAGGCACATCCGTTGTAAGGGTTCCAAGCCGTGTCCATTCTGGCGAAACGGCATTTTCAAACCAGCGGTCGTAAATCATGATCAAAGAGACATCCTTGTCGTCTGTCAGATCCCTTGCCCAACCGTCTGGTGCCTGTTCTGACAAACGCGTCTCCAATGCCTCGGCCGAGGCAAGCCCCCATAGGTCCAGCACGTAATTTGGGTTTTGCCATGTGACGTGACCCAGATCATTCACGGCAATATTTCCAATGTCTGACTGCTTGGCCAGACGACCCATCTCTTTTTGCTGTAGCTGCATGGCGGCGATGTTCCAGCTGTGTCGAACGATTGTGTGGGGCAAGTAGGTTGCGATACCTGCCGCAAGAGCCAGTCCAAGGGCGGCAATCTGCAATGAGCGGGACAGCCCCATTAACAGCAACGGCAGCGTCGCCATTAGCGAAATCAAAATGTAAATCTCGTACCGATCCATCCACCCGATGGATGCCAGCATCAAATGTGCCAGACTCGACGCGGCTATTGCAAATCCGAACAGTGCCCGGTCAGTCGACCGCAAGGCTGCAACAAGGGCAGCCAGTGCCACAGCAAGCGTCGCCCAACCCAACAGATTTCCGCCGTAGGTACCAAGGTTTGCAACGAGCTTGCCAATAACACCCTGATTTCCCACAGCGCCCTCGGCCAACTTTGCCGTCACAGAGTTGGGGATTGGTCCCAACCCCATCGAAACTAAAAAACTCGAAAATGCTGCCAGCGGGGCAATCCCGAGACCCATCAAAGCAATACCTACGCGCGGCGCACCCGTAATCATCACAACCCCAGCTGCGGCCATCGACAAGGCCAGACCTTCAGGGCGCAAGGCAGGGGAAAGGAAAATGCCCAGTATCAACCACCAGGTCATCCGGCGATCTTCCACCCACAGCCACAGTCCAAACACGATCATCAGGCTGGCCACACCATGCGCCATGTTTTCCATGCCTGTATAGGCCGACACATACATATTGAACGCCAACGGTGCCAATGCGGCGAATGCTACTCCAATCGCACCTATCCCGGCTCTGGCGACCAATGCCCCAAATAACGTCCCCGCTGCGGCCACTGATATCAGGTTGTAGATCAACGGTAGTAATCGCTGAAGTTCACTTCCCGCAAAAGGAGTTAACAACAGTGGATAAAGTGGCGAAGAAGCCGCAGACGCGAACTCAGATGAATTCACCCCATAGTGGCCAGCGGCAATCTGCTCGGCGACAGCAAGATGAATATAAACATCATCTAGCGGATACTCATATCCACCGCCTGCGCGTGCCATCGCGAACGCATTGAGTGTTGCAAAGGCAATCAACGCACCAATGGCGCCTGCCCAAGCAGTTCCGCTGGAATAATTCTTGTCGATTTGCTCTGTCACTCAAATTCCATGATGACTTCGTCAACTTGCAGACTGTCGCCAATCGACACGTTGACCTTGGCAACAACGCCCGTTTTTTCGGCCCGCAATATGTTTTCCATTTTCATCGCCTCGACCGTACAAAGCGCCTGTCCCTGTTGAACCTGCTGCCCTTCTGAAACGGCCAGACCGACAATTAGACCTGGCATAGGGCACAGCAACAACTTGGAAGTATCTGGCGGGGTTTTTTCGGGCATCCTTGCGAAAAGATGCGCCTGCCGCGGGCTCTGCACCTTAACATCCATGTCGGCGCCACGGTAGCGAATGCGGTAACCGCGCGATAATTTGTCAACCTTCAGGATCAGCTTCGTGTCTCCAAAAAACTCGAGTTGACCTTCGGTTCGGTTCTCTTCGTGGACGCGTGCGAGGCTTGCACCGGGTTTCCAGCCCAAATTTACATCAATAGGCGTCTTGTCATCCCATATTGTGATTGCTTCCGGTGTCTCAGGGTCTGGATCAACAAAGTTAAACTCATCAGGTTCGATGACCACGCAAAATGTGAACTCTGCAGAACCCAGGTCAACGACATAAGAGAAGTTCAAGTCAGCTCTTCGTTCTGACATTTGTCCGCTAATACAAGCGTCCCGGCGATCCGATACGAACTGCATTGCCGCCACCGCCTCGGCAATTTCGCGCAACTCTTTATCGGAAAGTTTGACGCCCTCAAAACCATCTGGATACTCTTCTTCGATGAATGCAGTCGTCATGTCACCGGAAACAAATTTCGGGTGGTCCATAACCGCCGCCAGAAACGGCAAATTGTGACCAATTCCCTCAATTTCAAACTTGTCTAATGCGCCGCGCATTTCTTCGATAGCTTGCTCTCGGGTTGGGGCCCAAGTGCAAAGCTTGGCGATCATCGGATCGTAGAACATACTGATCTCGCCGCCCTCGAACACGCCTGTATCGTTGCGAACGGCGCGCGTATCCTCGGAAATTTCGACAGGTGGACGGTATCGCGTCAGGCGCCCGATTGACGGCAGGAAACCACGATAGGGATCTTCGGCATAAAGTCGATTTTCGATTGCCCAGCCGTTGATGCCGATGTCGTCTTGATCAAACTCTAATTTCTCTCCGGCGGCCACCCGGATCATCTGCTCGACCAGATCGATCCCGGTGATCAGCTCTGTCACCGGATGTTCGACCTGCAAGCGCGTATTCATTTCCAGAAAGTAGAAGTTTTTCTCGCCATCGACGATGAATTCAACCGTGCCCGCACTGGTATAACCCACGGCAGCAGCCAAATCGCACGCTTGCTTGCCCATTGCTGCGCGTGTTGCCTCATCCAAGAAAGGCGAGGGCGCTTCTTCCACGACTTTTTGGTTCCGACGTTGAATCGAGCACTCGCGCTCGTTCAAATACAACGTGTTACCGTGCGCGTCCGCCAACACCTGAATTTCGATGTGACGCGGTTGAGTTACAAACTTCTCGATGAAAATCCTGTCGTCGCCAAAGCTATTCGCGGCTTCATTCTTAGAACTTTGAAAACCCTCGCGCGCTTCGTCATCGTTCCAGGCGATCCGCATGCCTTTGCCGCCGCCGCCAGCGCTTGCTTTGATCATCACAGGATAGCCAACTTGGTTGCTGATCTTTACTGCTTCGTCGGCGTCGACGATCAATCCCATGTAACCCGGCACGGTCGACACACCGGCTTCCTGAGCGATCTTTTTCGAGGTTATCTTGTCTCCCATAGACTCGATGGCACCTTTCGGTGGGCCTATGAAGGCAACACCAGCGGCCTCAAGAGCTTCAGCGAATTTCGGGTTCTCGGACAGAAATCCATAGCCGGGATGAACAGCCTCGGCCCCAGTCTGTTTTATCGCCTCCATGACCTTATCGATAACGATATAGGATTGGTTGGCGGGCGGTGGTCCAATGTGAACAGCCTCATCAGCCATTCGTACGTGCAGGGCCTCTTCATCAGCGTCTGAGTAGACAGCAACGGTTTCGATGCCCATTTTCTTGGCTGTTTTGATGACCCGACATGCGATTTCACCACGGTTGGCAATCAGTATCTTCTTGAACATCAGGCTTCCCCTATTCCCGACTGCACCCAAATGCGCAAAAAACAACCGTCCGGTCGCAAAACCGGACGGTCTAAAGTGTTGTTAATGCCTTGCGGCTCTAGCCGATCAGATGTCGTTAGCAAGCGCACCAGCTGCAGCGCCGACGGCGGCACCCGAGATGCATTCGCCTTCCTCAAAAACTTCGCCAGCCGCGCAGCCAATTGCGGCACCGACGATAGCCCTTTCAAGATCGCTGCCTTGATTACAGGCCACCAATCCGAACGCTGCTGCAACCAGCAACCAATATGGTTTATTTCGCATGTATCTTCGCCTCTCTCAGGGAATTTTGCACACCCCCTGGCACCTTGCATCACATGGCAGCCAAATTTTGCAATCTTTTCGCGTGCTTCAAGCCAATTTTCGGCGATAGCTCGCTCAATCGAATGCAAAAACAGCGGCCTGGCCCGACGATCCGGGCCAAGCCGCCTTAAGGGGGAAGGGTAACAGTAGTGACGTTTGCAGACACCAGTCTTTGTGAAGGGATGTGCCTGCAAAAAAACAGTATGACGAGTCAACAGGGCTACAAAGACAGCACCGATAGGACGACTAAAACTGGCAGTGCGCCGCCAAATTACGTATCCGGTCGGCAAAATCATGCCACTATGCTTCCATCAAAGGCTTCTGGAAACGATGCCCGCGCCTGTGCTTCATCAATGACAAGCAGTGCCGTGTAACTTTCGGGATCGAATGGGTCCTCTGCCGGAACGACTTCTCGCCCAAACAGCCAACTTAGACGTCCCGCATCGAGGTTTCCGCGTTCGAATGGCTCGTCACCAAAATAGTCCCAAAGGCAGGCCATGAAACCCGCATCAGCCCGACGATCGGCTGGCCGACGATCCGCATGACGCTCGCGTTGAACCATCCGGGTTACACCGCGGGGATTGGCTCGTCTAATTGTGAATTGAGAATCGGTCCCTGGAAGTCGGCCGGGAAAGCCCTTGTATTTCAGCACGATGCCACCTCTGTATCGGTAGCAAGCTGTATTTGCCGGGCGCAATCAGCGCCCGGCAAAAAAGATGTATTACATCTTGTCCATTGTCGGTTCTTCCATGACCGGCTCTTCAACAACGACAACTTCTTCTTGCTGTGCGCAAGCAGTGACGATTGTGAACAGGCCCAGGGCCAGAAGCGTTTTAATTGTGGTCGACATAACTGCCTCCTTAGATTACTAGGGGCTGCCTTCATAGCCCAGCCCGAGTGTATTTTGTCCGCAGCAGCTTTTTGGGCTGATACTGATCGCGACGTTTGCACACTTGTCCCGTCAAGGACAAGCCCACATGCGCCCGATATCCGCTCAATACCGTTATTCGGCGAAAGATTTAGGCTTTCGGGCCACATTCCGCAGGTTCTGGGCTGTGTGTGACTATGCTGCATCATCATAGCGGGATGTTGTCGTGTTTCTTCCACGGGTTGCTTAGCTTCTTTGAGTGAAGGGAAGCAAAGGCGCGCGCAACGCGCCGTCGTGTAGAATGAGGCATGATGACTTCGTCGATGAATCCGCGTTCGGCAGCACGAAACGGGTTAGCGAACTTGGCCTCATAATCTTCCGTCCGCGCCGCAATCTTCTCTGGGTCACCCAATTCGGCGCGATACAATATTTCGGTGGCACCCTTAGCACCCATCACGGCTATCTGAGCCGTTGGCCAAGCATAGTTAAAATCGCCGCGTAGATGCTTTGAGGACATAACATCATACGCCCCGCCATACGCCTTGCGCGTGATGACTGTGACTTTTGGCACCGTCGCTTCGCCGTAGGCGAACAGCAGCTTCGCGCCATGCTTAATGACACCACCATATTCCTGACTTGTACCAGGCAAAAATCCGGGCACATCCACCAAAGTTAGAATCGGTATTTCGAAGGCATCACAGAAACGGACAAACCGCGCCGCCTTGCGACTGGAATCGATATCCAAAACACCCGCCAAAACCATCGGTTGGTTGGCGACAACTCCAACGGTTGATCCATCGATCCGGACAAACCCTGTGATAATGTTTGCGGCAAAATCTTCTTGGATTTCATAGAAATCGCCCTCGTCAGCAATCTTGTGGATGAGTTCTTTCATGTCGTAGGGCTGGTTCGGGTTTTTCGGAACCAAGGTATCAAGGCTTTCTTCAATTCGGGTTGCCTCGTCGAACGACGGCCGAACCGGTGGTTTTTCCCGGTTTGAAAGCGGAAGGAAATCAACCAATCGCCGAACCTCGGCCAAGGCTTCCACATCATCAGAAAATGCACCGTCAGCGACCGAACTTTTCTTTGTGTGAGTGCTGGCACCACCCAGTTCTTCTGCCGTTACGACCTCGTTCGTCACAGTTTTTACGACGTCCGGCCCGGTTACGAACATGTAAGAACTGTCTTTGACCATGAAGATGAAGTCGGTCATGGCAGGTGAATAAACTGCGCCGCCCGCGCATGGCCCCATGATCACACTGATTTGTGGGATCACTCCAGAGGCCATGATGTTGCGCTGAAAAACTTCAGCATAACCCGCCAAAGAGGCGACGCCCTCTTGGATGCGCGCGCCGCCGGAATCATTCAAACCAATGACAGGCGCACCGTTTTGCATCGCCATGTCCATGATTTTGCAAATCTTCTTTGCATGAGTTTCGCTCAACGATCCTCCGAAAACCGTGAAATCCTGGCTGAAAACATAGACCATTCGGCCATTAATTGTGCCCCAACCTGTAACAACCCCATCACCAGCAGGCTTGGATTCATCCATGCCGAAATCTGTGGCCCGATGGGTGACAAACATATCGAATTCTTCAAACGAACCCTGATCCAAAAGAAGTTCGACACGTTCACGGGCTGTCAACTTTCCCTTGGCATGCTGGGCCTCGACGCGTTTTTTCCCACCGCCAGCGCGCGCCGCAGCACGGCGGCTTTCCAGTTCTGCTAGAATGTCTGTCATCAAGGCCTCCACAACTTTCGCCGGAGATATCTTGCGCAGCATCAAAATCATAGCAATATTCAGCAAATTTGCAAATTTTGCGAACCATAACTCCGTAAAATTGCGAAGTTGCTAATTCTTGAAAATCGCAATGTCCCTTAGTGGACAGTCTAGCAGAGCGGGCGTAGGTCTGCTTGATGTCCCGACACCTGAAGGTCCGCTTCATGGACCGCACCACACCGCCCCATATACTTACGCTTGTTCTACTGTCTGGACTTGGCGCTATGAGTATGAGCGCTTTTCTTCCTTCATTGCCCAGCATGACGGCCTACTTCGACACCGACTATGGGATCATGCAACTTTCGGTGTCGCTCTATCTGGCGATGGTAGCTGTTCTTCAGTTGATTTTCGGTCCGCTGAGCGACAGATTCGGAAGGCGCTCAATATCCGTGGTTGCAGTGGGAATTTTCACCGTCGCATCGCTTGGATGCATGGTCGCGCCAAACATCGAGGCTTTTCTATTCTTTAGGATGCTCCAGGCAGTAGTCGCCGCCGGGCTGGTAATATCCCGGGCAATCGTCCGCGATATGGTCCCGCAAGAAGAGGCGGCGTCTATGATCGGCTATGTGACAATGGGTATGGCACTAATCCCAATGGTTGCTCCCATTCTTGGCGGGGCACTGGACGAAGCATTTAACTGGCAAGCTATTTTCTTGGCACTTTCGGTCGCGGGTTTGGGTGTATTTGTACTCTGTCACTATGATCTGGGCGAAACTTGGCAGGGCGAAGGCAAAACACTAGGCGAGCAGATCAAAGATTACCCTGAATTGCTGACATCACCGCGGTTTTGGGGGTATGCACTGGCCGCTGCCTTCGCCAGCGGTGCATTTTTTGCATTTCTCGGTGGCGCTCCTCTGATTGCATCTGACGTTTATGGGCTTTCCGCCGTCTGGGCTGGAGTTGGGTTCGGAGCACCGGCCATAGGCTATGTCGTGGGGAATGGGTTATCGGGACGGTATTCCGTCCAGTTCGGCATAAATTGGATGATAAAAACCGGCATTCTGGTTTCTGCGGCCGGATTGGCTGTCGCGATTTTACTGGTTGCGATGGGATACGACTCGGCGCTCATGTTCTTTGCCTTTTGTACATTTGTCGGGCTTGGGAATGGAATGGTCATCCCGAACTCCAGCGCCGGCATGCTATCCGTTCGGCCTCATCTTGCTGGGACGGCGTCAGGCCTTGGTGGGTCGCTCATGATCGGCGGCGGTGCTGCCATGTCGGTGCTGGCCGGTTTCGCGATGAAGTTGGGCGGAGGAAGTATGCCGCTGCTCATCATCATGACAGTAACGATGCTTCTGGCGCTTGTCGCAATAATTTATGTCATACGCCGCGAAAAGACACTGCAATCCCAGTAGGACTTGCCTGATTTGCCAATTCAAGCCACGATGTTTGCAAACTTGCAAACTGCCGAGGCACCATGGGCAATCAGAAACTCTATGCGGGCGCAAAACTGCGCGAGATCCGGTCACGTCAGAACCTCACACAGAAAGCCTTTGCCGCACGGCTGGGCGTCAGCCTTCCCTATGCCAACCAGATGGAAAATAACCAAAGGCCGATCAGCTCCACCGTCATTTTAGCCCTTGTTCAGGAATTCGGGTTTGATGTCAGTGAGCTGGCCGTCGGCGACAGTGAACGGATGGTCAGCGATCTGCGTGAGGCCCTTGCGGATCCGGTTTTCCAAGACACTTCAACGCCAATTGTCGATCTGAGGCTGGTCGCCTCAAACGCCCCGTCGTTGGCTAAGGCATTTCTAAAGATGCACCAGACCTATCGCCATGCAACTGAAAGACTTGCATCTTTGGACGAAGTTCTGGACAGCGGAAATGGACAACCTGCCCCCTCGCCGTGGGAAGAAGTCAGGGATTTCTTCCATTACTGCGACAACTATATTGATGCTGTCGACAAGGCCGCCGAAAACTTCGCTGGGGCGAATGACTCTGATGCCGCCATATCGACGGCCTTAGAAGACTTGGGGGTCTCGACCAGGGACTCCAAGGACCCAAGCGCGGTCCGAAGTTTTGATGCCAACCGTAAGATTCTTTTCTTGTCGGCCGCTGCGCCATCTTCAACTCGACGATTTCAAGCCTTGCACCAAATCGCCCTACTTGCGCACGAAGATCTCTTGGAGGCCACACTGGATCTGGCTCGCTTTCACAGCAATGACGCACGCGCCATCGCAAAGGTCGGCCTGGCTAACTATTTTGCTGGTGCCGCACAGATGCCCTACGGCACTTTTATTGATGCGGCGCTGGATACCTGACATGATCTCGAAAAGCTTTCGCGACAATTCGGAGCTTCGCTCGAGCAAGTTGCACATCGGCTTTCAACCCTTCAACGGTCCGGGGCAAAGGGCATCCCATTCTTCTTTGTACGGGTCGATCAGGCAGGCACAATCACCAAACGTCACTCTGCAACGCGACTGCAATTTGCGCGATATGGAGGCGGATGTCCTTTGTGGAATGTTCACAGCGTATTTGAAACTCCCGGTCAGTTTTTGAGGCAACTGGCGGAAACTCCGGATGGGGTGCGTTACCTTTGCCTTGCGCGTGACGTCAGTCAGGGTGGCGGTGCATGGCGCGCGCCGGTCCGACGCTATGCCATCGGACTGGGGTGCGAAATCAGCCATGCTGCAAATCTGGTTTACGCTGATGGATTGGATCTGTCAGATGCGGCCGCGTTTGATCCTATTGGCATATCGTGCCGAATTTGCGAGCGTCGGCACTGCCATCAACGTGCAGTTCCGCCTTTAGAACATTCGCTGACTATAGATCATAACCAGCGCGGCGTCTTGCCCTACAAGGTTGCCGACTGATCCGCGCGCTGAATAACCTCTTCCAGTGCATCCACAATCAACTGAAGACAATCGGGATCGGAAAAACGGTGATCAGCTCCCTTCACCAATGTTAGTCTCAAATCCGCTCCCTCAACGTGATTTAACAATCGCAAGGCAACAGGCATTTCTACATCGGTGTCTGCAGTGCCCTGTAAAAACCGAACAGGAAACAGCAGTTGCAAAGGATCGCGCAGAACCAACTGTTTGCGTCCGTCGTCGATCAATCGGCGTGTGATAATATAAGGTTCATCGGAGTAGTCAGACGGCAACTCAACCTGACCGTCGGCAAGCAGGGTTTGCCGCTGTTCGTCGCCGAAACTGGCCCACATGCTGTCTTCGGTGAAATCCGGCGCCGCCGCAATTGTCACCAACCCGGCAACCTTTTCCGAAACTGCCCGTGCGACCAAAAGCGATATCCACCCTCCCATTGACGATCCGACAAGGATTTGCGGACCCTCGGTCAGTACTTCGATGGCTGACATGGCATCCGTCGCCCATTGGCCGATTGATCCGTCCAGAAATTCGCCAGAGGAGTTACCGTGCCCGGAATAGTCAAATCGCAGAAATGCTCTGCCCTGCTCTTTCGCCCAATCCTCAAGATGGATGGCCTTTGTGCCTTCCTTATCAGACCGAAAACCACCCAGAAATACAATTCCAGGACCTGATCCAACCGTAAGATTATAGGCAATCTGATGAGTGCCCGTCTGATGAAATTGCTCGGCCACTTGCGCCTCCGTATCGATTTTGGCCACGCTAACGCATCGCTCGGGTGATGCAACCAAACCGCGTCTTAGCTGGCTTGATCGGCCTTGCGTTGACAATACGCGATCACACTGCCAAATGACCGTCATAACCCGCAATCGGGCGTTCCGTGGGCGCCAAACCGACGAGGAGCTAGGCCAATGGCCCAGATTTCCCTTACATTTCCTGACGGCAATTCACGCAACTATGACGCAGGCATTACTCCCGGCGAAATTGCTGCCGATATTTCGACATCGCTTGCCAAGAAGGCAATCAGTGCTTCGGTGAATGGCGAACACTGGGATCTTCAATGGCCGATCGACGCGAATGCAGCGATTGCCATCCACACCATGAAAGATGACGCTCCGGCTCTGGAACTGATCCGGCACGACCTTGCCCACATCATGGCGCGCGCGGTTCAGGAAATCTGGCCCGAAGTACAAGTGACAATCGGCCCCGTGATACAAAATGGCTGGTATTATGACTTTGACCGGGCTGAACCTTTTACGCCAGAAGACTTGGGCCAAATCGAAACCAAGATGAAGGAGATCATCAATTCCCGAGATCCTGTTCGAACAGAGATCTGGGAACGAGACGATGCAATCCTTCACTACAAGAAAAGCCATGAACCCTACAAAGTTGAGTTGATCGAAGCTATCCCCGGCACCGATCCGATCAGGATGTATTGGCACGGCGATTGGCAAGATCTTTGCCGTGGTCCGCATCTGCAACATACGGGTCAGGTTCCGGCAGACGCCTTTAAATTAATGTCTGTCGCGGGCGCCTACTGGCGCGGTGATAATGATCGCGCCATGTTGCAGCGGATTTATGGCGTCGCATTCAAGAACCGTGACGACCTGAAAAAACATCTGACGATGTTGGAAGAAGCCGCGAAACGCGACCATCGCCTGCTAGGGCGCGAGATGGACCTGTTCCATATGCAGGAAGAAGCGCCAGGTCAGATATTCTGGCATCCGAACGGCTGGACACTCTACACAGCCCTGCAGGACTTTATGCGTCGCCAACAGCGCGACGGTGGCTATCAGGAAATCAACACGCCTCAGATCTTGAACCGTACGTTCTGGGAGCAATCCGGGCACTGGGATAACTACGGCGAGAACATGTTTGTCGTAGAGGTTGAAGAAGAGCACGCTCGCGAGAAGGCGGTTAACGCTTTGAAACCTATGAATTGCCCCTGCCATGTTCAGGTATTTAACCATGGGCTTCGAAGCTATCGTGAGCTGCCATTGCGTTTGGCGGAGTTCGGATCTTGCTCGCGCTATGAGCCTTCAGGCGCTTTGCATGGCTTGATGCGCGTGCGCGGCTTTACACAAGATGACGGGCATATCTTTTGCACTGGCGAGCAAATCGAGGCCGAATGTGTGCGCTTTGTGGATTACTTGGAAGGCGTTTATCGCGATCTTGGTTTTGAGAAGTTCGACATCATGTTTTCGACACGGCCGGATAAACGCGTCGGCGAAGAAGCTGTTTGGGATCACGCCGAGGCAGCCCTTGAAGCAGCCGTAAAAGCAACTGGCCGGCCCTATATCGTCGACCCTGGCGAAGGCGCGTTTTACGGACCAAAGCTTGACATCAAACTTACTGACGCAATCGGTCGCGAGTGGCAGTGCGGAACGTTTCAGGTTGACCCAAACCTGCCCGAGAGACTGGGTGCTAATTACATCGGCGAAGACGGTGAAAAGCACCGCCCATTCATGCTGCATAGGGCGTGTCTTGGAAGTTTCGAACGGTTCCTAGGCATTCTAATTGAAAACTATGCCGGGCGCTTCCCTCTATGGTTGGCACCGCGTCAAGTTGTTGTTGCCTCGATCGTTTCGGATGCCGATGCGTATGTGAAAGAAGTGGTTGAAACTTTGCGCTCGGCGGGCATTCGTGCTGAAGCAGATATTCGCAACGAGAAGATTAACTATAAAATTCGCGAGCATTCTGTCGGGAAAGTTCCTGTCATTCTGGCCATCGGTCAGAGAGAAGTTGCAGAGCGCACAGTAACGCTGCGCAGACTTGGCGAAAAGCAAACTAAAGTTGTCGATCTTGAAAGTGTCATCGCAGATTTGACTCAGGAAGCTACTCCGCCAGATATCGCGCGCAAAAGCTGATCAATCGGCCCGTTCAGCTTAGGCGTCGATTACGTCAACGCGCGGGCGAGAAACAAAAGTTGCGTTAACAAGTGCATCAGCGGCCGGGCGCGGACGGTCAAAAAGATATCCTTGACCAAGGACACAGCCTAAATCGCGCAACCGATCTCTCTGCTCTTGTCGTTCGATTCCTTCGACGACGACATCGAGATCGAGACTGCGCGCGAGATCTAAAACAGCATCCAGAATGAACTGGCTTTGGCCGGATGTCTCAATCTCGGCGACTAAAGATTTATCGATCTTTAGCTCGTCAGCATTAATTGCCCGCAGATAGGCAAGGGATGAGTAGCCGGCACCAAAGTCATCAATGGATATCCGGCACCCCAACTCGCGAAGCCCGGAAACCGCTCGACCGACAATCTCCCAGTTCTCAAGTTGGACAGTTTCAGTCACTTCCAATGTCAAAAGCCTGGCAGGAAACTGGTGGCACGATAGCGAGTCTTGCACGAAAGAAAGCTCTTCGGCCTTATCGAAGTGGAGACCTGACAAATTCACGCTTACGGAAAATTCGGTATTGTGTGTTCGGTTCCAATTCGAAACGATCTCGATTGCTCTATCTAGGACGTAGCGATCAATATCTACAATACGACCGGTTTCTTCCGCCACTTGGACAAACTCATTTGGTGGCAGGATCGTTCCGTTGCGGCGCCAACGAACAAGCCCTTCAAATCCCACAGTTTCATCTGTCTTTAAGTTCACTTTTGGTTGCAGGTAAACTTCCATCTCGCCCTGCAAGATTGCACCTGGAATCTCTTTGATCAGCTGCCGCCGCTCTTTGAAAACACGCTCCAGATCAGCATCATACAAAGTATAACGACCCCGACCGTTGGATTTCGAAGCATAAAGCGCAAAGTCGGTTATTCGCAAAAGGTCATCGTATTGCGGGTTTTTCGTAGTTGAAATCTGGGAGGTCGTGGCAAGCCCAACGCTTATTCCCGGTACGATACGTTCGTCCGAATAGTTTATAGATCGCGCACAGTCCGCCACCAGACTTGCACAAAATCTTTTGAGAAGTGCGCCGTCATCGGAGGATAGAAATATAGCGAACTCATCGCCCCCCAATCGCGCGGCAAGACCATGATTGTCCTCAGCCTGAATGCGAAGTCGTCGTCCGGTAATTTTTAGCACCTCGTCACCAAAAAGGTGCCCATGCCGATCATTTATCTCTTTGAAGCCATCTAGGTCGATTAAGATCATCCCGCCCTGTACACCTGGTTTTAGATGGTCAACGACATGATCGCGGAACTTGACCCGATTGGCCAAACCGGTGACTGGATTGTGAAATGCGAGATGGTCGGCGCGACGGGCAACCTTGTCACGTTCTTTGCGCCCAAAAATCTCTCCCCGAAACAGTTTCAGAGTGATGCCGCCGCCGACGGTGATCACCGCTAGAAAGGCATAAGTTGCATTGGTGAGAATGGCGACTTTCCGCGTTTGCCAGGCAAGAAGACGTTCTTCCATACGAGCGGTTGCATCCAGATATCCGAATACACGCCTGTGGGCTCGGTCGAGTAAGAACAAGAATTCGGGGCTTTGAAATACTGTCGCGGGTTCTTTGGAAACGAGAGCGACCGCACTCCAATCGACAAGCTCAGTAACTGCCATTATGGCATTAGCAGCTTGTGCCTGCGCACTGCCGCCAGCCGCCAATTCCGGATGAACATCATCTATTACTTTCAATGAGTTGAGGTAAGTTTCCATATATTGCGCCCGGTCTCGCAGTTCTTCCACCGCATTTGCGATATCGGTGCGCGCTTCATCAACCCGGCTGCCATATTTTAGCTTCAGGTGAACAACCGAGGAAAGGTTCACGAGTTCGCTCAGAGCCGCATGGCTGCGCGAGGTTTGGTGCTGTGACAGTTCTTTTTGGGTAGACAGAATTACGGCTGTCGAATTGCGAAACCAAAGTCCCGAAAGAATTGTCGCGCCGCAAAGTATGAGCATTGCCAGGAGAAATCCGGCCCGTGTTGCGAGTGAATCAACCGGTAACTTCAATCCATCGTGCGCGGTCATGCCGAACGCGCCCGTCGAGATATCCGAAGAAGATACGAAATGTGTTCAAAAAATAGGGATCGCGACGTAGACAAAAACAACAACAAGACGTCCTTTACGCCATCTGGAACTATCCGGTGACGATAAGCGCGATAATGCTAATGACTCATTTCTTACTCATTCATTAGAACGTTGAATTTTATGTGCTTTTCGGTTGAAATCGTGGCGACGCCTGTCGATTGGTCGAACGATAACTCGACTAATCCGATTTCAGAAATGACTTTTAGGTTCGTCCGGGCGTCCAGCGGCCAACGCAAGAAGTGCCGCCAGGGAGCACATGGTCACCGGGAATATTGAGAAGAACCCGATGCCAAATGCAACATACAACCCAATCGCAGCAACGCCCAATGCGATCCCACCCCATAAGGCGCGATACTTGGCCATGGCGGCGCCTGCAATGGCAAGCACCGGTGCCAAAACACTAACGCCGCGTATGATGTCCACGTTTTCGGGCATCTCAGCAAGATCTGGCCACTCTCCAAAGCGATAGAGTGCCTCGGTATAGCCGAAACTTACCATGCCCAAAATCAGGGCCAGTATTCCGCCTATCAATCCCAAGACCATTGCTGCTGTGCGCATTTATTACTCCTGAACCGACCAGAACTTATGATCGCGATTAGCCTTCGCCAAGATGTCTGCTTTCAATTTGCGGACTCCATCCCAGCGTCAGCGCCTTATCACTATGCACAATAGGCCGTTTCATTAAGGTTGGATGGGCCAACAAAAGATCAATTGGGGCGTGATTGCGCTGCGACTCAGTCAATGACCGCCACGTGGTTGACCGTGTATTTACAAGCTTTTCGCCAAATTCAGAGATAAAGCGCTCTAGTGCGGCTTTGTCCAGCGGATCGGCCCGCACATCCCGGAATGTTACATTCAAACCTTTGGACTCGAGTGCTTTTTTTGCTTTCCGACATGTGTCGCAGCTTGGCAAACCATACAAAATCGCCATCAAACGTGATCTCCGAAAAAGTGAATTTCCTTGTTTTTCGCTAAAAAACCGCCAGCTTCAAGTGTGCAACAGACGTTCTTGCGTTTGGCTTATTACATCGAACGCTTCAGAGCACTCTGCGGCAACACTAGCCCGCTGGCGACGGCGGAGACGATGGAAGGAAGACCAATGCCAACTGGCACTGTGAAGTGGTTCAATACAACCAAAGGCTATGGTTTCATTGCACCTGATGATGGCGGGAAAGACATTTTTGTCCATATTTCCCAGGTCGAGAAGTCCGGTTTGACCGGTTTGACGGAAGACCAGAAAATCGCCTTTGAAATGGTCGAAGGCATGGACGGGCGCACGATGGCGGGTGACCTCAAGGCGCTTTAAATCAAAGGCTCGCTTCGGTTGCGGCGGTTTCAGAACTAACGCGGTCGAGACGGGGCACGGGCGACAAGGCTGACGCGGGCGCAGTGCCGCAGCGCAAGTAGACTTTGTCGCCATCATCTACAGTAACCCACTGATTTTCCTCGCCGTTACCGGTGAGCGCCGTGATGGTATAGTTGCCCTTTGGCACGCGGATCAACAGCGGTTGGCCGAAGCGGCAGGTGCCTATTGTTCGGTTGTCCAGGAGGAGGGCTGGGGCGGTGGCGACTGTGGTGATCAGACCGGCCTCGGCGGGGCGGTAGATGTGAATTTCATTAGTGGGAACAGGGCCTTGGCCAATTATCAGCGGTTCGGGATCGGGCGCGGCGGGGCCGATTTGAACGGCGGCGGCGCAACCGGACAAAATCAGGGTAAGGGCAAGTAAACGCATGATTTTTACCCTATCAGCCTTAGATTTCCGCGCAAGGGGCAGGCCTGTCTGTATCACGTCGGTGGACCCGAACGGTCGGGTAAGTATCCGTTTACGCCTGCCCAGCGCCATCATCGTCAAGGAACACCGCCAGCCAGATCGTCGTCTGGTCCGGATCCGTCCAAGTAACCCGATGCCGGACATGAGGGGCAAGATAAAGATGGTCGCCGGAGCCGAGGACACGCTCGGCCTTTTCGCCGTCGATCAGCAACCGCGCGGCCCCTTGTACCACCATCACCCATTCGCCTTGATCCTGATCATACCATTCGCCTTCGGGCGTCACCTGCCCGCGCGAAACGATGCGTTCGATGCGCACACCGGGGCGCCATAGAAGGTCGGTAAACTCTTCTTCAGCCAGATCGACGGGAAGAGCGGCAAAGAGGTTTTGGGCGGGGGCGGTCATAGCACCCGACCTTAATCGAAAAGCTGTGGCCGGGTGAACCCCGCCCTACCGGTGGGGATCGCGTTTGTTATGCGTGGACTGCAAGCGCTGGCGCAGCTTCGACGCAGCACCTTTGAGTGCCGCCGGAATGTCGGCGGCATCGGCGTGGGCGGACATGGGGGCAAGTCCGCGCGGACGTGCCTCGATGGTGCAGCGGATGTGATCGGGGCCGCGTTTGTTTGCATTCTGGTCCTGCAGATGCACCTCGATCCGGGTCAGCCAGTCGGACATATGGCCGAGATCATTGGTGACGGCGTTGCGGGCAACTTCGCCGACGCGTTCGTCGCCGTGGATGGTGTTATCGGTGCTGACTTGGATATCCATTTCGTGCAGCCTTCTTCTGGTTGTCTTTATCAGAGGTAAGCATGGCAGAGTGGGGAGTGATGGCATTGAGGTGGGTCAAGTTTGGGGAATATTTAATGGGGCAACGAGATACCGGGCCGCCGGACGCCTTGCAATTTCAGAACGCGTTTCGACAATTGCCAAACAACACTTCGGACCCGTCTTCGTGCTTGGATTGGCGGACCCATAGAGTTTCAGCGGACTCTGGGGTGAATATGATCAGGTGTGTTTGACCTGAGTGTTCCCACTTCAACATCCCCAATTCAGAATCTATCCGCGCGTTTCTTCGAGTGGGATCTTCACCAAAATCAACCGTTGCCCATCGTCCGGTGCCCGGGGAATAGCCCATCAACACGTTGATGCTTTCTTCGATCACCTGGCACTCGCCGGAATGAGCACAGGTCTGGTCGAAATTACAAATGAATGTTTCTGACCCAACGACAAAAGTCTGACTTGCTGCGGCCAACAAGCCAGCAATGCTTAAATTCATTCCCACGCCCCCGTGATGTGTTTGTTCAATATACTCATGAGACTAGGGCTTTTGGAAGGATGTCAATGGAAGGCGGGATTGCTCGCCGGTTCGTGAGAATTGCGGCACAGTGTTGCGAAGGGCGATCACGAGGTCGGTAAAGCGCCTGACAATTGGTTGTGGCGTGACCGGTTAGGTATCGAACACCCCTCTTCCGCGCGGCAGGTTTTGGCATAGTGGCGGGCGGCGTGCATGAATGCGTTGCGGTTTTTGGGATCGAGGCGGGTCCAACCGATGATGTATTTGTTGCCGGCGGTGCGGTTTGTCATGGTGAGGCCCCCTTTGCGGTTTTGGTGTGGTGGTAGGGGAGGATACAGGAGTTTGGGTGGGTCTTGGAGGTTGGGCGCAACGCGCGGGATTAACGTTGCCACCCGTCCCGGGCTTGATCCGGGACCTCATCGGCGGTCGAGGCCCCGGATCAAGCCCGGGGCGTGTGGGGGGTTCAGCGCGGCGGGGACGATTAAGGCGTGGGTTCGTCGATGACCCCGCCGATTGGCCGTATTCGTCGTATCACCGGGATAGCGAATGGTTGCGGGCGTAGGGCGGGGTTTCACCCCGCCGTTTTTGGTGTTGATGTGGGAGTGGTGGGGTGGAACCCCACCCTACGGTTTGCCACGGCTCGCTCAAGAATTTTGCATTGACATACATCAAATATTCATCATGATTGCATCAAGTCGCACAAGACGACATTTGAGGCAGATTTCATACAGGCAATTAGGCTGTCAGTGTGAGAACATGAGCAGAGCGCGATCTTTCTGGATCGCTAAGTGGGACGGAAATGGAATTACTTTTCGCGATAGCGGAGCTGGACTGAAATGAACTGTAACCAAAACTACCGACACGTCCAAATGAGCGCAAACACCATTTCCTTGTGGAGCTTTGCTCCACTTATTTGCGCTCTTGGGCGTTTGGGGTTTTGGATATGGAAAAGGAACCGAATTTAGGCAAAGATTTTCCACTTGAATTGAGGATAATCGAAGCTCGCACTAGGTGGCTTTCTGAGGCGACAAGATCTTGGATTGCATTGGCAGTGACCGTGGGGTCAGTGACAGCAATGACAGCCGCAGCAGCTTTAGCTCTAATTCACGGAGAATATGGCTATCTTTCAACTGTATGGTCGCTTGTTGCCATGCCAATTGGCGCGGTGCTGGGACACTACTTCGGCAGGTCAAATCAAGATGAAGAAGTCGACAACTAGGGTTCAACTCGAATTGCCACCAAACTCGATGGAGCGCTTGGGCAAACTGAAAGAGATCTCCGAGGCAGCTTCGTACGCTGAAGTAGTTAAATCAGCACTGCGGCTCTACGAAGGTTTATTATTCGAGATGAAAAGTGGAAGTGAATTTGAGATCGTCAAGAAAGACGGTGAACGCAAATTACTTCGAATGTTCCTTTGAACGCCGTCCAAAACAATTGTGGGCGCAATACATTCTTGGAAGTATCGTATCTCGAACTCGAGAAATCAGTTGGGGTGGTAAACCTCGCGGAATTTCACCCTCCAATAACCCCCATAAACTCCCGCCATTCCCCCTTCGACATACCGGAGGTCTCTTGCGTCACGTCCTCGCCTTGTAGCATCCGGCGGACACAATCTAAAGCTTTGCCGGACAGGGTGGCTCCTCCCATGCGGTAGTCCTCGAACGCTCCATAGGCGAAGGGCACCCAGTCTTTGACCAGTTTGCACATCTCTTCCGCGTAGACGCGGATTTCGTATTGGGCGTGGGCGTCGGCGCGCAGACGCAGGAAGTGGAAGAGGTTGTGCAGGTCAACTTTCCAATACCATTGGGTGTAGACGTTGGCGGGCAGGTTCATGCGGGCAAGTTCGCGGGCAAGGCCATCCTGACCATCCTGGCTGAGCATTTCTTCGTAGTGGTCGTAGCTGCGCATGGCGTCGGATTTCAGGATTTCCAGCACGCGTTCGGCTTCGGCGCCTTGCAGAATGTCGCCGCGGCCCTGGTTGTTGACCTTGGACTGGGCGTTCAGGGCGTCGGGTTCGGGGATGTAGAATTCGCGGTCCAGGATCGAGTAGCGGGCCGAGTATTCGTTGACGTTGGCGGTGCGGTGGCGGATCCACTGGCGGGCGACGAAGACAGGCAGTTTGACGTGGAATTTAACCTCGCACATCTCGAACGGGGTCGAGTGCCAGTGGCGCATGAGGTAGCGGATGAGGCCTTCGTCGTTGGAGACGGCTTTGGTGCCTTTGCCGTAAGAGACGCGGGCGGCCTGGGTGATGGCGTTGTCGTCGCCCATGTAGTCGATGACGCGGATGAGGCCGTGATCGAGGACGGGGTAAGCGGTGTAGAGGTGCTTTTCCATGCCAAGGGCGACGGCGCGGAGCGTTGGCTGAGGCGCGCTTCTGAGTTCGTCGATTTCGGCCTGTTGTTCCGGTGTGAGCATGGGGTTTCCCTCGTCTTGGCATGAGTCGCTTGGGCACTCTATCTATGTGCGGCGGCAGGGTGAACCACAATATGCGGCGTTTGCGTTGCGAAAGAGGCGCATTGTGCCTAGGGTGGATGCAAATTGATTAACGGGCGTTGACATATTCGCCATGTCTGGCAGGATTTGGCCAAAATCAGATAGAGGGCAGTTATAGGCATGAAACTTCATTTAGCAGTGACAACAGCGTTTTTGGCGCTTGCCGCGTGTGGCGGACAAGGCATTGCCGACTTGGGCGATGGGGGCGGTGACGGCGGCGGCGATCCCAGCGATACCTGTGAAGGTGCATTTGTCTGTAGCGGCGATATCACCGCAGTTAATCTGGACGGTGCGGTGCTGGAAATCACCGGGCTGCCGTTTGACGAGACTGTTCTTGCCGGCACATACACACTAGCGGGCGCGGTCAACGGTTTTGCTCTTTACATTAGCGACGATCCGTCAGCTGCGGCATTGCTATACAACGCCTACTACGAGACCAGCGCGGACGGCAGCGTGACAGTTGGACAAGCCGCTGTGATGGAAGGGTATCGCAGCTTTGGATACGAGGGCACATTCCTTCGCCTGAACGATCCGGCGAACTTGCCGGTTGCAGAGCTGGCAACTTACTCGGGTCAATATGCGGGCATTGTCCTGTTAAACGGTAGTTCAGATACCTACAACTCGCAGGGTGCCATCTCGTTCAATGTCGACTTCACTGATGGCGTCATCAATGGCTCGACCACAGGCCGAGACATCATCACCCTTACTTCCGCGACGCAGGAACTGGACCTGATCTTTGACGATACCGATATCGTCAATGGCGCCTTTACGGGGAACGCCCTCAGCATTGATGCAATGGGCGACGAATTCCATTCCGGAACCTACAGCGGTGTTTTCGGCGGAACTGACGCCGAAACCGTCGGTGGACATTTCATTATCACGGCTGACGAGTTCGACGGAGATACCGAAGTCGGATCCAAGGAAACCGGTACATTTATCGCAACGAAAGACTGAGAATGTCCAAATATTCTTGCGGCCCATTCCGGGCTGGCTTGAACAACAGTTTGAAGGCCGCATTTGCGGCCTTCTTTCTCTTTATTGGAACCGGTACTCCTGTTCCGCTGGCGGCGCAGGAAGTCGCGCAGCCTTCGCGGGTTCAGATGTCACCTGCACAGGCACGGGGTTTGGCACGACAGGCGCTGGCTGGCGGAAATGCGGAGATGGCCGATGCCATTTCCAAGGCACTGATCGAGCGCAATCCTTCGGATGCGGAAGCTCATTTGATCCAGGCCCTCGTGGCACGGGGAAGAGGCGATCTTAGAGCATCGCGGGATGCTTCGGCTCGTGCATATCAGCTTGCCTAAAATCCGAACCTCAAATTTGACGCAGCCATGTTGGCAGCGGACGTCCACACCCGACAAGAGCAATACACGCGCGCGCAGATTTGGTTGCGTCGGGCGGATCAGGTCGGCGGCGACGACCCCCAGCGGAAGCAAATTGTAGCACGGGCGTTTCAGCAGGTTGCACGGCGTAATCCTCTGTCGCTTCAATTGAGCTTAACCGTTCGACCTTCCAACAACGTGAACAATGGCGCCGAAACCGCCGAGATCGAGATCGGCGGATTGCCTTTTGTTCTGGATCCGTCAGGTGTGGAACTGGGTGGGTATGAGGCTTCGACGGGCGTTTCTTTAAGCTATCGACTGTCGGAGACAGAGAAGCACCGGACCAGCCTGGTTGGAGAAGTGTTTTACAGAAGAATCTGGCTGGGTGATGATGCCAAACTGGAAGCGCCCGGCGTGGCATCATCTGATTTCAACTACGGCGTATTGATAACTGGCGTTCGCCACCAAAGGCTGATTTGGCCGGAGTTGGGACCAAGTCAAGCAACCGGACTGATCGGACAAAGCTGGTATGGCGACAAAGGACTGGCGCGATGGGTTGAACTACAGTTTTCACAGAGCGTGCGCCAAGAGGAAGGCCGTGGGTTGCGTTTTGGCGCGACGGCGCGTTCGGAAAAGCGGTTGGATAACGATATCAATTCGTCGCACAGCCTTGGATTTTCGGCCGATGCAACACGGGCGACTGAGAATGGTGGAAACTATTCTTTTGGCATTGCCGTCAAAAATGTCTGGTCTGACTCGGCGACGTCCGATCATTTTTCGACCCAGCTGCGGGCAAGTCGCAGGTTTGATGATGTATGGGGCATTCAACCCACGGTTCGAGGATCGATCGAGCAGCGCCTTTACACCGAGTTTACATCAGTGGTGCTGGGTCGCGACGATCTGAGCGTCAATGTTGGAGTCGATTTGGTCTGGCCTGAGGTGAGCTATTATGGATTCTCACCACGCTTGTCGGTTGATTATCGGCGCACCAATTCAAATGTTGGTATCTATGACCGGAATTCATTTTCAGCTGGTTTGACGGCCGTCTCGCGATTTTGAACTGATTCATTGCCGATTGTTGGCGAGATCACCTCGTCAATTGGTGCCGTTGGTCTTATCCTTGGGCAAAATCCGCGCGCCGAAGGGCGGATGCTTAACCGATCGGAGAGACTAATGGGCATCGAGTATTTACACACTATGGTCCGGGTGAAAGACTTGGACGTCTCAATCAAATTTTTTCAGCTTTTGGGGTTGGAAGAGACAAAGCGAACCAGCAGCGAAGGTGGGCGTTTTACCTTGGTGTTCATGGCACCTCCGGGTCAAGCGAATGCGGCGGTAGAGTTGACTTATAACTGGGATGGCGACGACGGGTTGCCATCGGACAGCCGTCATTTTGGTCATCTGGCATACCGTGTGGACGATATTTACGCTTTGTGTCAGCACCTTATGGATAATGGGGTGGAGATTAACCGGCCTCCGCGTGATGGGCACATGGCTTTTGTGAGATCGCCGGACAACATATCGATCGAGCTGATACAGCGTGGCGATGATCTGCCGAAACAAGAGCCCTGGGCCAGCATGGAAAGCGTCGGGCACTGGTGAGGCGTCGTGCCTTGCCTTGGATGACGACACTGCAAGCCATTGTGGCGAGTGCGGCCGTTGCTGCATCAATGGCCGCTGCCGGAGGTGCGCAGGCGGCGTGCCGATTGGCGTTATCATTGGCATTGGACGTTTCGGGGTCGGTGGATGCCGAAGAGTATCAGCTGCAGCTACATGGAGTCGCTGACGCTCTGACAAACAGCGACGTTCAGGCGGCCTTGCTGGCGATCCCGGAGTTGCCGGTTGCGATGTCGGTGTTTGAGTGGTCTTCGGCGTCTTATCAGCAAGTTCTGGTGGACTGGCGGCTTATTGAGAGCGCGGATGATATTGCTGCGGTCAGTCAGGTGTTGAAGTCACGGAGCCGGTCGCGGGCGCCAAATATCACCGGCCTGGGGGCTGCAATGGTCTTTGGAGCCGAGATGATGGGTCGCGCGCCACAGTGCTGGAAGCAGACGCTGGATGTATCGGCCGACGGCATGAATAACGATTGGCCCGCGCCGAAACATGTGATGCAAGACGGTAGCCTTGGGTCGATGGATATCAACGCGTTGGTGATTGTGCGGCGGGCGAACAACTCGACGGACTACTCCGAGGTCGATATTCTTGAGATGACATCATATTTTGAGGCGAACGTCATTAGGGGGCCCGATGCGTTCATTGAGGTGGCCAGAGGATATCAGGACTACACTACAGCAATGGCACGCAAGTTATTGCGCGAGCTGGCGACGCGGCCAGTTAGCACGTTGCCATCGCCCAGATCGACATTGGTAGAGGTCCGGCCAGCCGCCTATGTGGCCAGCCAATAGCTGCCAGAACAGCACTTAGTAAATGTAGCGGATTTGATGGCTCCAGAACCTTTCGATCCGTCCCAACGCATCGTTTATCTGGTTGATCTTGCCTGCGCCAATATCGCTGTCACCCGCCAATGACTCAGCCTGGTTCGTGAACAGGTCATCGACGACTTTGCGCACGTGGCGGCCCTTGTCAGTCAGTCGCACCCGCACAGAACGGCGGTCGATTTCGCAGCGCTGGTGGTGCATGAAGCCCATGTCGACCAGCTTTTTAAGGTTATATGACACGTTCGATCCCTGATAATAACCGCGCGATTTCAGTTCACCGGCGGTAACTTCGTGATCCCCGATATTGAAAAGCAAGAGAGCCTGAACGGCGTTTATCTCGAGAATACCCAGGCGTTCAAATTCATCCTTGATGACATCCAGTAGCAGCCGGTGGAGACGTTCCACCATGCCAAGGCTTTCCAGATAATCGCGTTTGAAAACTGCGCCCACTTCTGGATCTGAAACCTGTTGATACATTGACATTGATGAAACCCCTGGATCAAAAACTGCTCGCTCGGGGTCAGAATTCGTCGAAAATTCCGAACATTACGTTAAAGCATTTCAGATTCAGCGAAAACTTTGCCGATCAACTGGACAGCGCGTATGTGCGAATGGTCCCGACCAGAACGGAAAATTGCGCGGGCGGCTCAATCTGGCCGCTGACCCACTGATACAAATCCTGATCATTCTCGTCCAAGAGCGTTTCGTAATGGTCCAGCGTTTCATCGCTGAGATCACCGGAACTCGCATCAAAAAACGGCCCCAGAATCATATCCATTTCTTTGGTCCCGCGACGCCAGGACCGCATCTTCAGACGACGCAGACGCACATCGCGGGCTTCGGTCATGCTGCGTGATCGGTCATGGCGGACTTGAGGCGCTTTTCCAGCACGCCCATGCGATCAGCGGCCTTAGTCATCTGCGAGCGCAACAAGCGGAATTCGCTCATCAGATCGTCAAGATCTGCTTGTGGCTCATCGGCGCCGGGCGCAGCCAATCCATCACCCTCGCCGATCAACAGCCAAGGAATGGAAACATTCAGAACACCTGAAAGCATTTGAAGGCGGTTCGCACGCGGTTCGCGCACATCGTTTTCCCAACCTTCCACCGAATCTGCGGACACACCCAGTTTCTTGGCCAAATCCGACTGCGAAAGCCCGAGACTTTCGCGCGCTGCGGCCAAACGGTCGCCAAATGTTGAGGATTCGTTCGAATACCAGTTGAATTCGGCAAGATCGTTCATTTCACCGGTCCTAGATGCTTGCGAGTACGATAACGGGTTTCTATGACGTTCTTACAACTAGGTCTTGCCGGGGACGACCATGCCTTTTCTATCTGCGACACTGGACCGCGTGAAACCTTCGCCAACAATCGCCGTTTCGACGCTGGCGGATGAGCTTCGGGCCGCCGGGCGCGATGTCATTGGGTTGGGCGCCGGTGAACCGGACTTTCCGACACCGGAACACATTCGCGAAGCCGGAAAACGGGCCATAGACGATGGGAAAACGCGCTATACGGCTGTTGATGGTATTCCCGAACTGAAGGCTGCGATTGTCGAGAAATTCCGTCGTGAAAACGGGCTTGAGTATACCCCGGCGGAAATCTCGGTGGGGACCGGCGGCAAGCAGGTGCTTTATAATGCTCTGATGGCGACGCTGAACCCTGGCGACGAGGTGATCATTCCCGCACCGTATTGGGTCAGCTATCCCGACATGGTCAAATTGGCCGGTGGCGAGCCAGTTATTGTTGCCGCTTCGCTGGAATCCGGGTTTCGGATCACGCCCGAACAGCTTGAGGCGGCGATTACGCCCAAAACAAAGTGGCTGATTTTCAACTCTCCATCCAATCCCACGGGTGCGGGGTATAGCCCGGACGAACTGCGCGCGCTTATGGCGGTTGTTGAGAGATATCCGAATGTTTGGGTTCTGACGGATGATATGTACGAGCACATCGCCTTTCCGGGCTTTGAGTTTAGCACGCCTGCACAGGTTTGCCCCTCTTTGAAGGATCGGACGCTTACCCTGAATGGTGTGTCGAAGGCTTATGCGATGACCGGGTGGAGAATTGGGTATGCCGGTGGTCCAAGCCATCTGATTGCCGCGATGCGAAAAATACAATCGCAGTCTACTTCAAATCCGTCGGCGATCAGTCAATGGGCCGCGGTTGAAGCCCTATCAGGTCCGCAAGATTTTATTGTCGACAATGTCAAAATATTTCGGCGACGACGCGACCTTGTCGTTGCCGGGTTGAATGCTGCGAAGGGCATCAGTTGCCCAGAGCCACAGGGGGCGTTCTATGTTTATCCGTCCATTGCGGGTTGCATCGGGAAAACCAGCGCTGGTGGCGCTCTGATAGAGTCCGATGAGGCCTTCAGCACCGCTTTGTTGGAGGAAACTGGAGTTGCGGTTGTCTTTGGTGCGGCCTTTGGACTGTCGCCTGCATTTCGGGTGAGCTATGCGACGTCGGATGCGCAGTTAACCGAGGCCTGCGCGCGCATTCAGGCATTTTGTGCCGGTCTGTCATGAACGACGGTTTGCCCGAATACTACTTCCGCATTCGGGAGAACGGCCCAATTGTTTTTCGGGTTGATACCGAGAACCGGCACAGACGGATCGAGATGGACCAGATCGCTGTTGTGAATGTCAAGAACGGTGATGTGAAGCCGCATGGGGATCGCACACTGAGCGACGCCGATCGTGCCGAGATTGATGGTTGGTTGGCGCGGCGGCGCGAGACATTGAAATCGCGTGAGATTGAGGACATTCTGCGCACGGTGGACCGTTTGAATTTGACGGCGGCTTGGGCGCAGCAAAAGGCGATGCCAGAGGAACTGGAGGCGGTGACCGACGAATTATTGTTGGCTATGCATGATTTGCGCGCGGTGCTGGTTCGCAAAAAGGCGGATCGTTTGAAGAAAGGCTAGCCCGTTTAGGTCAAGCCGGCGACCATTTTTCGACTTTTCCGACCACGCCATCCCAGGCATTGGGTGCTAGTGACCGACCGAGTATCCGATCCGGGTTCGTTGGCGGGGGCATTTCGATCCCACTTAACTGCTTGAAGCCAAAGCGCCCGTAGTAAGGTGCGTCGCCGACAAGCAATACTCGATCCCAACGTGTTGCGCGATCCAGGCTTTCTTCAACCAAAAGTGCGCCCAGACCTTCACCTTGACGTGTCGGGTGGACGGCGATGGGGCCTAGCAGAAGTGTCGGCGCCTGTCCGATGCGCACCGGCCAATAGCGGATGGCTCCGGCCAGAATGTCAGCCTCATCCCGCGCCACGAGGCTGAGGCCAGCCACGGGCGGCACATCATCGCGCAAACGGTACGACGACAGCGCCTCGCGCCCGGGCGCAAAGCATTGGTCGTAGAGCGCTTCGACCTCCCACCAGTCCTGCGGCGTTTCAGGTGCCAGCCGATACATCTTTGCCTGTCGTCGTTTTGATGCCTTGTGGACTTGGCCGTAGCACGGCACTACCCAAGGCACAAACCAGCAACGATGATTTGAGGCTTTTGATGTTCTATCGCCCCGAAAACGGCCACGGCCTGAAGCACAACCCCTTCAATGCCATTGTGACACCCCGGCCCATCGGTTGGATATCAACGCGCGGATCGGATGGGTCGGAGAACCTTGCACCTTATTCGTTCTTCAATGCCGTTGCTTACGTGCCACCACAGGTGATGTTTGCGTCAACCAGCGCCAAGCCGGACCGGGACGGGACCAAGGACAGTGTGTCGAACATTCGTGAGACCGGCGTGTTCTGCGTGAACGTCGTCGAATATGCGATGCGCGAGGCAATGAGCGAAACCTCTGGGGCCTGGGGCCGCGAGATTGATGAGTTTGAACTGGCGGGAATTGAGCGCGCCGAATGCGATACGATTGCCTGTTCGCGCGTGGTGAGGTCTCCGGCATCGCTGGAGTGTAAGTTGAGCCAGATTGTGACGCTGGAGGGCGAAGCGAATTTTCTGGTGCTAGGCGAAGTGACCGGTGTGCATTTGCGGGATGATTGCGTCTCGGACGGGATATTCGATGTGTTGTCTTATCAGCCGCTGACCCGGTTGGGATATCGCGATTACAGCCGGATTACTGAGGTGTTCAGCCTGAAGCGACCGGGCGAGTAACGCTGGTTTCCCTGACTGCGTCAGGGAACCGCCGGGGGCCAGCCCCCGGACCCTCGGAGTAATTTTGCCAGAAAGAAAGAGCTAGCGGCGGCCTTCTCGGAGCCATGCCGTAATTGCCAGAAGCGAAGCCAGTAAGAGCAGCGCCCAGGCGGGAAGGAGCGGTGAGACGCTGACGTCTGCCGTGATGTAGGCGCCGCGCGGGGTGATGCCGATCCAACCACGACCAGCAGCCACGCGCCCTGGCCGCACGGTGCGGATGTCTGGTACACCGTCTTCGATCCGGCGGAGGCCACCGCGCGTTGCTTCGACGGGTGGCGTCAGGGCAGTGGCGCTGGCAATGGTCTCTTCGAACTCGCGCGGGGCAGAGGGGCCGAGTGCGATAACAGCTTCTTCTTCGCCTTCTTTCAGCCGATAGAGCCCCATTTCGGGGCCTTCGAATGTTGCTGTGAAGCGGCCCGGGCTTTCGGGGTCCAGAGATAGCAAGGTCTGGGTGCCATCGGGAGCCGTGATCTGCACTTCGCCTACAGCCTCGCCCAAAGTGCGGCGGGTGATGGTCATGGTCTGGCCCTCGGCGCTGACCAGAAGCGCCTCTTCTTCGAGGTCCGGTTCTTTCATCATCCAATGGGCGAGACGGCGCAGCAGCTCTAATTGCGGGCCTCCGCCATCAAATCCGCGCGACCAGAGCCAGGCATGATCAGAGGCCAGAAGTGCTACGCGGCCTTCGCCAACGCGATCCAAAACCAGCAAAGGTCGGTCTTCCGGCCCGGACATCACCGACTGGCCTCGTTCCGGGAAGACATCAATCAAGCGCATCCAGCGGCCCCAGGGTCGATCCTCGCTGTCAGGATCAGGTTCGAATCCTTCGGTCACCGGATGGCGGTGGCCGATGTCAGTCACGGCGGGGCGGAAAGGCTCTTCCAGCACGCGGCCTGTGGGTGCGGCGGGCAGGATATCGGACAGCGGCGAGCGATAGATGCTGTCAGCCGAAGCGAAATCCGGGCCAGCGGCGATTAGAAGCGCGCCGCCATCTTCGACATAACGGCGTACGTTGTCGAGGTAGATCGACGGTAGAATACCCCGGCGCTTGTAGCGGTCGAAGATGATCAGATCAAACTCGTCAACTTTGTCCAGAAACAGCTCACGCGTGGGAAACGCGATGAGACTGAGCTCATTGACAGGTACGCCGTCTTGTTTTTCCGGCGGACGCAGGATGGTGAAATGCACCAGGTCGACCGAGGCATCTGACTTCAAAAGGTTGCGCCAAGTGCGTTCGCCGGCGTGGGGTTCGCCCGAGACCAGAAGCACACGCAAGCGGTCACGAACGCCGTTGATCTGGACGACCGCAGAGTTGTTGCGCGTTGTCAATTCGCCGGGCTGTTCAGGCAGGGTGAACTGAATAACGTTAGTGCCCCCGTGTTGAAGAGTGACCGGAAGTTCGAGATCTTCGCCGATGGGAACAGGGAAACGTTGTGGTTCGTTGCCGTCTATTGCGATTTCGATCTCGGCGCGCTCTGCAAGGGATTGCGGCGCGCGGCCCTGATCTTCAATCCTGAGCGAAAGTGTCACAGGTTCGTCCAAAATGGCGAAGGCTGGGGCGTTGGTGATTATGAGGCGGCGATCCCAGTCCCGCTCATTTCCGGTCAGGAGGACATGTAAGGGCGCTGGCAAATCCGGCGCACGGTCGATGTCGTGCAGCTGACCATCAGTAAGGAGAATTGCTCCTGCTAACCGGGCGCGCGGTTCTTCGGCCATGGCTTTTGCCAAAGTCTGCATAAGAAGCGTGCCTTGATTGTCTTCGCTGTCCGAAAGCCGGATTATGCGAAGGTCAGTATTCTCAAGACCGGCAATCTCGGCTTCGACCTTGGCCGTGGCTTCGGCGATTTGCTCCGGGCGGTCAGCGATGCCCTGACTGGCGCTTTCGTCAACGACAAGGATCACGATGTCCGTCAGATCTTCGCGGTTTTCAACCTGAAGCGAGGGGTTGGCAGTGGCCAGAAGAAGCACGGCAAAGGCAAGGCCGCGCAACCACCATGCGGGCAGTCCGCGCCAGAGCGCCAGGGCGACGAAAACCGCGCCCAGCAGGACACCGGCCCAGAGCGAAGCCCATGGCAGAAGCGGATCAAATATGATGCTGCCGGTGTCCATGGATCAGGTTTCCCCGTTCGGTGCTGAGAGATTGCCTGCGTTCATTGGCCGAGCCTGTCGAGAAGGGCAGGCACGTGAACCTGATCGGATTTATAATTGCCGGTGAGAACGTGCATGATCAGGTTGATGCCGAAACGGTAAGCAATCTCGCGGTGGCGTTCGCCTGCGAAGCCCCGGCCCACAGGGAACATGGGTACATTGTTGGCGTCCATTGCCCAGGCTGCGGCCCAGTCGTTACCGCCGATGATCACGGGCGTGACATTGTCGTTAAGATTTCTGAACGGCATCCCTTCGGCCTGTTCGGCGTCGGCGGGTGCGGCCTCGACCCAGACATCGCGGCCTGCGTGGCGGCCCGGGAAGTCCTGCAACAGATAGAATGTCCGCGTCAGGACATGATCTGACGGGATCGGTTCCAGCGGTGGGATGTCCAGCGGCAGGGCGAGGTCTTGCAGTTTCTGGCCGTTCGGGCTGCCGCCACCGAAACGGGCAGTGTCACTGTCGCGGGTGTCGAACAGGATCATACCGCCGGTGCGCAGATAGCGGTTCAGCTTTTCATAGGCGGTGCCGCTGGGGCGTGGCTGGTCCGGGGTCACGGCCCAGTAGAGGAACGGATAGACCGCCAGTTCGTCGGTTTCGAGGTTCACGGCGGTGGGGTTTGCAGGCTCGATTGAAGTGCGGCGGAACAGCATCCGCGAAAGGCCGCTCAGCCCTGCTTCAGAGGCCTGATCGATGCGGGAATTGCCGGTGATGATGTAGGCCAGCGTGACTTCAGAAGCGGCAGCCAGCGCCTTTGCAAGGTCGTCATCGCTGGTCTGGGCTTGGGCATGGTGCGGCAAGGCGATCAGCGTTGCCAAAAGCAACCCGGCGGTTTGCGCGCGCGGGCCTATCAGGCGGCCAGACAACCAAAGCGAGGCGATGATATCAGCCATCAGCGCCAGCATTGCCAGAGTGAGGACAAGTCCTTTTAGCGGCATATCGCGGATAAATCCCAACCCCTCGACCGGGACTTCTGCGGGCCATGTTGTGGCGGCCAACGTCGTGTCCGGGGTGATAACGTTGCGGGCGATGCGACGGTCTTCGCCGGAATAAAGACCGGGTTGCAGATCGGCACTGAGGGGGGCTTCGGCCAGGTCTTCTCCCGCCACACCGGGCAGATTGCCCGCATCTTCGATAAGGCCGCCCGCCGTCAGGATGCGGTTCGGGGTCCAGGTGGTGCCGGTCAGATCCTCGGCAGTGATCTGGCTGGGGCGGGCCGAGATCGACAGGCGTTCCAGCATCTGCACGAAAAGGCCCGACAGCGGCAGGGTCGACCATTCGGCGTTGGCGGTGACGTGGAACAGCACAATTTGCCCCGCATCCATGCGTTTGCGGGTGACCAGCGGTGTGCCGTCGGCCAACGTGGCGATGGTGCGTTCGGACAGAGTCGGGTCGGGTTGCGCCATGACCTGCGCCGAGACGCGGACGTCTTGTGGCACGGCCAGCCCGAAGAACGGGCTGTCGGGACCAAAGGCGCGGAGTTCCTTCGGTTCGCCCCAGGACATCGCGCCGCCAACGCTGCGGCCACCGGCGCGCAGACGAACGGGCATCAGCGTATCTTCGGCCTCGCGCCCGATATCCGAAGCGGCCAAGCGGGGGCCAGCGAACCGCAACAAAATGCCACCGTCGCGCACCCAGTCTTCCAGCAGGTCGGGCTCATTGCCCGCAAGGGAGGCGATATCGGCCAAAACGATTACGTCGGGGTTGGCCAGCACCAGATCAGGGATTGCACCGGATATCAGCTCGGCGTTGGGGATCAGCGCCTGTTCGAGGTAGTGCGTTGGTGACAACAGTTGCAGGCCTTCACGTTCGTCACGGGCCGACAGGATCGCCACCTCGCGACGGCGCAGTGCATCATCCGTCAGCGTCACAGCGCCTGCCGAGCGCCGCCCGTCAATCTCGAACCGGGTAATCCGATTTCGCAATTCGGGCGGTAGCGAGAGTTCGCCTTCAGCAGCGGCGGCGTCGAGAAAGAAGGTCAGGGGCAAGCTCGCCAGTTGTCGTTCAATCCCGGTCGGGTCCAGACCAAAGGCAGACACATCAATTCCAGCGGCGTCGCCGACCCGACTGCGGACCGCCTCGATCACGATGGAGCCGTCTTCAAATCGGGCTGGCTTAAGCCCGAAAACTGATCGAGATGCTTCGAACACCGAAACCGCGCCCTTTTCTTGCAGCACATCCAGAAGCGGCGCGCGCCAGTCCCAATCCAAGCCATCCGACAGCCATAGAGTGTCAAAACCGCCCTCCAGCGCGGCGGACCATCCCGCAACTTCTTCCGCATTCGGAGACCATGCTTTGGGTTCCAACCCCAGCAGATCAGCGACCAGAGCATCACCGGTGCGGAAGACCAGTTCACCCGGTGGCAGGTCCGTCAGCACAGCCAAAGCCACTTCGCGCCCGGCCTGCGCGGCTTCGTTCAGCGCGGCCCCGGCCCGATCCATGCGCGCCGACCAGTCAGATGCGTCAGCCCAGGTTCCGTCGATCAGAACCAGCAATGGCCCGCTACCTACTTGCTCGGCCTTTGGGTTCAGAACCGGTCCCGCAAATCCAATGATCGCCGCGGCGATGGCCAGTGTCCGTATCAGTAACAGCCACCAAGGCGTGCGGTCGGTTTGGGTTTCGTCGTCGGTCAGGCCCAGCAGCAGTGCGACGCCGGGAAAACGTCGCCGGATCGGCGCTGGCGGCACCGCGCGCAGCAATAACCACAGGATCGGCAACAGGACGAGGCCTAGCAAGAGCCAGGGCGCCGTGAACCCTATGGGACCAATGGACCACATCAGCAGTCAACATTCCTAAATTGGCGCGATCCGCGAAAATCTTGGCGTGATATGCGAGCGTTTTTGGTCAATGCACCCGCTCCAACGCCCCAAACAGCCACAACAAGGCCCCGGCTGCGGGGCGATCTGTGTGGTGACAGTGATATTGCCAGCCGGTCGCACGGACCAATGCCTGCAAGCGATCTTTACGCTCGGCCAAGCGCTCAAGATAGCGATCCCTGAGGTCGCTGGCTTTCAACGTCTCATGCGCCATGCTGCCACCGATGCTTTCGAAGATTGTGCGGCCATCGAAGGGAAACGCTTCTTCTTCCGGGTCCAACACCTGCACCAATGCGCCATCTATACCCCGGTCCGCTGCCTTGGTCAGCGCGGCTTCAACCGCATCAATGTCGCCCAGAAAATCCGACAGGAACACCGACCGCGACCGTGCTGGCACGCCGCGCAATTCAGGCGGTTGATACTCGCTGGCGTCCGAGGCATCGCCCAGATAGCCGGTCAACCGCATCAGTTGGATCTGGCCCGTGCGGGGCGGCAATCCGGTATTGGACAATCCAACCCGTTCACCGCCGCGGACCAACAAAACCGCCAGCGCCAACGCCAACTGCCGCGCAACGTCCGCCTTTGTCGCCAACCCCTTGGCCGAGGCAAATTCCATTGACTGCCCGGTATCCAGCCACAACATCACCGATTGCGCCGCCTGCCATTCCTTTTCGCGCACGAACAACCCGTCGGACCGGGCCGAACGCCGCCAATCCACCATGCGCGCCTCGTCCCCGGACACACTTGGGCGATACTGCCAAAACTGATCACCCTGCCCCGCGCGCCGCCGCCCATGTTCGCCGGACATTACCGACGTCGCCAGATGCTCGGCTGCCGCCAAAAGGGGTGGAAGCGGACCAGCAAGGGTCTCGGCCTGTTGCCTTAGGGTGGCAGGTGCTCTCACGCGGCGGCCTCTGCTTGGGTGACCACAGCGACGGTTTGATCAATCACCTCTCGCAGCTCCATGCCTCGCGCCCGCGCCGCGAACGTCAAGGCCATGCGGTGCGTCAAGACGGGAACCGCCATTGCGGTGACGTCTTCGGGAGACGGAGCCAAACGGCCCGACAACAACGCCCGCGCCCGCACCGTCAGCATTAGCGCCTGTGCGGCGCGTGGGCCCGGACCCCAACCGACGTTGTCGCGCACCAGATCAGACGCGCCTTCGCTTTCGGGGCGACAGGCACGGACCAGGTCCAGAATCAATTCAACAATCCCCTCGCCCACCGGCATCCGACGCACCAGTTCCTGTGCGGCAATCAGTTCTGCTCCGGTAAAGACCTGGGTTGATGTCGCCTCGGTCGCGCCGGTGGTTGCTATCAAAATCTCATGTTCGGTATCGCGATCCGGGTAAGGCACATCGATCTGCACCAGGAAGCGGTCGAGTTGCGCCTCGGGCAAGGGATAAGTTCCCTCCTGTTCAATCGGGTTTTGGGTCGCCAGAACGTGAAACGGTACCGGCAGATCGCGGCTTTCGCCCGCTACGGTCACTGATTTCTCCTGCATGGCCTGCAACAACGCCGATTGCGTGCGCGGGCTGGCGCGGTTGACCTCATCGGCCATCAAAAGCTGACAGAACACAGGCCCCTGAATGAATTTGAACGCACGGGCGCCATCCGTCCCGGTTTCAAGCACTTCTGATCCCAGAATATCGGCTGGCATAAGATCGGGTGTGAACTGAACCCGCTTGCCATCCAGCCCCAGCACCGTCGACAGCGTGTCTACAAGCCGAGTCTTTCCAAGCCCCGGCAAACCCACCAGCAATCCATGCCCGCCACACAGGATCGCCGACAAAACCAGATCGACGACCTGCTCTTGTCCGATGAACCGTTTGGTGATGCTGGCCTTGGCCGCGCTCAGCTTTTCGCCCAGCGCTTCGATTTCGCCGACAAGATCGGGGGTCTCGGACATAGTATTCGCCTCCAAAAGTCTTATGGTTGCAGTAGACCTAAACTTAGGCCCATGCACAAATGACAAAAGACGATATGGCACAAAACATTGTGAAACCCAGTGCAGAAGGCATCGCGGCCAGCGCACGGGCGGCCTCAAAGCGCGGATTGCCGCCGGTTCACCTGTGGAATCCCCGCGATTGCGGCGATCTGGACATGCGGATTGCCCGCGACGGCACATGGTTTTATCTGGGCACCCCCATCGGACGACCCGAATTGGTGCGTCTGTTTTCGACGATTCTGCGCAAAGACGGCGATCGCTATGTGCTGGTCACCCCGGTTGAAAAGGTCGGTATTCAGGTCGATGACGCGCCCTTTGTTGCGGTGGATTTCACTCCGATGGGCGAGGGTGATGAACAGACTTTGGAGTTTGAGACGAACCTTGGCGATACCGCTGTTGCTGGTCCCGATCATCCAATCCGCGTCGAGCGCGACCCGGAAACCGGCGAACCATCCCCTTATGTTCATATTCGCGCCGATCTTGAGGCGCTAATTGACCGCAAAAGCTTTTACCGGCTTGTAGATATCGGGGCGCATACCGACCACAACGGCGCTAGTTGGTTTGGTCTGTGGTCGGAAGGTGTGTTCTTTCCAATAATTCCGAGCGAAGAGCTTGGTTAGTTTATATGGGAATTCACGCCGCCGAGCGGATGCGTTCATCCGCTTCATTGAAGTAAAAAGCGTTGGCAGCATCGTAACCCAAGCTGATTTTCGCACCCACTTCTGTTGGGTCCTGTCCAAATAGCCGTACAGTCAGCCGCTCGCCGCTATCGGTGTCGACCAGAAGGTTGGTGTCTCCGCCAAGTCTTTCAACGTGCATGACTTCGCCCGAGATCGGACCAGTTTCGCTGAGACTTAGGTGTTCGGGACGAATGCCGAGCGATTGGCCAGCTTCGAGGCCCTTAACCGAAGTTGTAAGAAAGTTCATGGATGGTGACCCCAGGAAACCGGCGACGAAGCGATTGGCTGGGTTGTTATAAAGCTCCATCGGTGAGCCGACTTGTTCGACGCGACCGTCACGAAGGACAACGATTTTGTCTGCAAGTGTCATGGCTTCGATCTAATCGTGAGTGACGTAGATCATTGATGCGGAAAGAGTGCGATGGAGAGCTGCGATTTCGACGCGAGTATTCATTCTGAGCGCGGCGTCGAGATTCGACAGTGGCTCGTCGAACAGAAACAGCTTTGGATCGCGAACAATTGCGCGCCCGATTGCAACGCGCTGTCGCTGGCCGCCGCTGAGTTCGGCAGGGCGGCGCGCGATGTAGTCGTCGAGGTCGAGCATATTGCTGGCTTTCGCCACACGCTCTTCAACAACGGTTTTGGGTTGGCCTTCCTGTTTGAGGCCAAGGCCCATGTTGTCCTTGACCGTCAGGTGCGGATAGAGCGCGTATGACTGGAAAACCATAGCGATGCCGCGCTTGGCGGGGGGCACCGTGTTGACCACGGATTCGTCGATCATGACTGTTCCCGAGGTCGCATCTTCGAGGCCAGCGATGACACGCAGAAGGGTTGATTTCCCGCAACCAGAGGGGCCAACGAACACGACGAATTCGCCGTCTTCGACTGTCAGGTTAATATCTTTCAAGACGTGAACGGGCCCGAAAGACTTGTTCACATTTTCAAGTTTCAGGGCGGTCATGCGCCTTCTCCTAAGTATATAGATTTGCCGGTGCGAATGCTTTCGTCTGCTGCTAGGCAGATGCTTAGAGATTGCACCGCATCGTTCATGTGTCGACTGAGATCGGTGTCATTTTGAATAGCGTCGACGATCCACGCCTGTTCGGCATCACAAAGTTCCTGATGCCCGGGTTCATTTGGCAGGTTGATCAGAGTGTCGTTTCCGGGGCGGTGGACCAGAAGACCGCCGACTTTGGTATGCCCATCAACGTCGTCGGAGGCGCCTTTATCGGCATCAGTGATTGAAACCGAGCCGTTGGGGCTGACAACGTCTTTTACGAAGAATGCGGTTTCGGACATCATCGGACCCCAGCCCGCTTCGTACCACCCAACAGACCCATCATCGAAGGTGACCTGGAACTGACCGTAATTATACATGTCTTCGGCAATCTCGTCGGATAGCCTTAGCCCCATTCCGTTCACGCGCACCGGCTGAGCATCGGTGATTTGGCACATGACATCGACGTAGTGGACACCGCAATCCACAAGCGGCGACGTTGTTTGCATCAGGGCTTTGTGGGTTTCCCAAGTGTCGCCATCAGACTGCTGATTGAGGTTCAGGCGGAAAACATAGGGGCCGCCGAGGTCGCGTGCTTCTGAGATCAGGCGCGTCCAACTTGGATGGTGACGCAGGATGTATCCGATCCCAAGTTTACGGTTTAGTCGGCGCGCAGTTTCCACGACCCGCATGGCGTCTGCAACGTTTCCTGCAAGTGGTTTCTCTACGAAGACATGTGCACCGGCTTCCATCGCTGCGACGGCGTAGTCGGCATGGGTGTCGGTGTAGGTAGCAACCACCACCAGATCAGGTGTGGTTTCTGACAACGCCGCATTGAAATCCTGTAAGTAAGGATAACCGGACAGTTCATCAGGCAGATCGACTTTGGAACGATTGACCAGTCCGACAATTTCAACGCCATCCAGTTTGTGGTGCGCCAATGCGTGGCTTTGCCCCATATTGCCAAGGCCAGCGATAAGGACCCTCATTTGACTGCTCCTGACGTGATGCCACGGATGAGCTGACGCGAGAAAATAGCGTAGAGGATCATTACTGGCAGGATCGCCATGGATAGTGCTGACAGAACTGCATTCCAGTCGGTCACAAACTGTCCGATGAACACCTGAGAGCCAAGAGTCAGCGTTTTGGTTTCTTCGGCCGGTGCCAGGATAAGAGGGAACCAAAGGTCGTTCCAGATCGGGATCATGTTGAAGACGGCAACTGTCGCCATAGCAGGACGCACAAGTGGCAGGACCAGACGGAAGAAGATTTTGTATTCGGAAAGACCATCTATTCGTCCTGCGTTTTTGAGATCATCCGAGACCCCGCGCATGAACTCGGACAGGATGAACACTGCAAGCGGCAAGCCTTGGGCCGTGTAAACCAAAATGAGCGCCAGAAGTGTATTTACCAACCCGGTTGCTACCATCATTTCCAGGATCGCAACGGTGCCAATGCGGATCGGGATCATGATGCCAAGCGCCAAGTATAGCCCCATTAATGTGTTGAAACGGAAGCGATACTCGGCCAGCGCGAATGCCGCCATTGAGCCGAACAGAAGGATCAGGAAAAGCGAAACAACGGTAACGATCATCGAGTTTTGGAAGTAGAGAAAGAAGTCGCCTTGCTTCAGGACAGTTTCGTAACCGATCATGCTGAAGCTGTCGGCATTGGGTAGCGCCAGAGGCTCGCGGAAGATGGCTTTGCGTGCCTTGAAGCTGTTGATCAGGATCACAAAAACCGGGAAAAGTGCAATGACTGTATAGGTCAGCAACACTCCGTGAGCGGCGATTGTCGTTCCGAGGGATTGGCGTGTTTTTGTCATGTCCCTGCCCCTCTCAGAACTGATATGAGCGCAAGCGGCGCTGGATGCCAAAGAGGTAGATACAGACACCTACCAAAATGATGCCGAACATGGCGGATGCAATGGCAGACCCCATGTGTGGATCGCCCAGCTGCAGCTGAAAGCCAAAGAAGGTGCGATACATGAAAGTGCCCAGAATATCGGTTGAGAAATCTGGCCCCGCGAGCGCGCCCTGAGCGGCGTAGATCAAGTCGAAGGCGTTGAAGTTACCAACGAATGTCAGGATCGAGATGATGCCTATCGATGGCAGGATCAGCGGCAGCTTAATCTTCCAGAAGGCAGACATTCCGGTCACGCCGTCACATTCGCCCGCTTCGAGAATTTCGTCAGGAATGGAAAGCAGAGCCGCATAAATCAGCATCATCGGGATGCCGACGTATTGCCAGACAGAAACAAGCGCGAGGGTTGTAAGCGCGTATTCTTCTTTGCCTAACCATGGGGCGTAAAGGAACTTCAGACCCACGGCATCCAGCATATCCGGGGCTATGCCCCAGATGGGTGACAGGATCAGTTTCCAGGCAAAGCCGACAATGACGAAACTGAGGATAGTCGGCACGAAGATCGCCGAGCGGTAAAGTGAAGAAAATCGGAGTTTTGGGCTGGACAGAATTGCCGCCAACACAACGCCTATGGGGTTTTGCACCAGCATGTGGATGACGAAAAACCAGGTGTTGTTGCCCAAAGCGTTCCAGAACTGCTCTGACCAGAAGACATCGCCAAAAAGCGTGCGAAAATTCTGGAGACCAACATGCACACGTTCATGATCGATTTCCGAATAGAACGACAGCCGAAGTGTGTTGAACAGCGGGTAAATCATCACCGCCGTGTAGACGAGCACCGCAGGCGCCAGGAACACAGCAATGTGCCACCGCCTGGGATTGGCGTTACCTGATTGCTCGGCCATCACATTGCTCCTTGGCGAATTGTCGGGATTTCAGTATGGCCCCCGGGCGGGGAGGATCGCCCGGGGGTTTCGTCACTTACCGCTTACTGGTGCGGCGCATACCAGGCTTCGAGACCAGCTTGCAGGCGCTTACCGGCATCTTCGGGGCTTTCCTGACCCTTGATCACCGCAGCCGAAGCATTCCAGGTATCATTTTCCAGGTTCGGCGTGCCACGCGACAAAATCTGGTAAGTTGACCTGATCGAGCTTTCGCATTTACCGCGCCAGGAAATGAATTCTTGCGCCAGCGGATCCTGCAAATCGACTGCTGCGTTAGACAGAGGGAAGAACCCCGGCAGCGCATTTGCAAAGATATTCGAGAACTCGGAACTGGCCACCCAGTTTAGGAAAGTCATGGCCGCGTCCGGGTTTTCTGTAGACGCGTTCATGCCAATGCCGATGTCGGTGTGATCCGAAATGTAGCAAGTGTCTCCGGCGTTCGCGACAGGTGGGTTAAAGGCACCCATTTCAAAGTCAGCCTGCGCGTTAAATCCGGAAATTTCCCAAGAACCAGCGGATAGATAGCGGCGCGGCCCAACGTGAAGATATTCTGGCTGTCGGGATAAGTCTGTGCTTCGAAACCGTCGCCCAGGTAGTCACCCCATTTCGCGAGTGCGCGATAGGGTGCAACCCAACCTTCGTCAGTCAGTTTTTGGTCGCCAGCGATCAGAGCGTTTCGACCTTCTTCGCCTTTCCAGTAGTTGGGGCCGATATTGTTGTAGCCCATTGTTGCGGCTTCCCACTGGTCGTTGGTGCCCATGGCCATTGGAATATAGTTGCCATCGGCTTTGAAAGCTTCGAGGGCTGCAAAGAATTCCGCTTCGGTTTCAGGCACTTCGATGCCAACTTCGGCGAATGCGTCTTTGTTATAGATGAAACCGTGAATCACACTGGCCATCGGGACGCAGAACGTGGTTGAGCCGTCATCAGTCGTCCATGCGGATTTGGCCACGTCCGAGAAGTTGGACATGCCATCAAGGCCGTTCAGCGATGCAAGGTGTCCTGCATCATAAAGGCCAAGCGAGCGGTCAAATGGGCGACAGGTGATCAGATCACCAGCAGAACCTGCATCCAGCTTGGCATTCAACGCTGCATCATATTCTGTAGGCGCAAACGGCGAAAATTTCACTTTGATGCCGGGATTTTCGGCCTCAAAAGCCGGAATCAGCTTTTCCTGCCAGAGTGCCAGGTCGTCATTGCGCCAGCTTTCGATTGTTAGCTCGACATCCTGTGCCGCGGCGGCTGAGGCGCAGAGCAGCGTCGTCGCGAGCAGTGCACCTTTCATTGTTGGTTTGTTCATCTTTTCTCTCCCTTTTGTGTTTAAGTCAGTTCGTCGTTTCGATTTGGAATGCCGCTTCATTTAGACATTCGTGCAATCGCCCATTGTGCTGCAAAAGCAGCTGCCGGGCGGCATCGCTGTTAATTCCAGTCGCAATGAGTGTCGCGAGCTTGGTGTCATAGTCGGCCAACTCTAAAGCGGCATCGGCGACGGCAGGCTCGACGCCAGAAATCTGCGCAACTATGTCTCGAGCGCGCTGACGCAGCTTTATGTTGTCCGGGTGCAAATTGACCATCAACCCATCGTGCACATGGCCCAAAAGCACACCTGCCTGTGTCGAGATCATATTTAATGCTACCTTCTGGGCAGTCCCTGCCCCCAATCGCGTGGACCCTTTCACCACCTCTGCGGCAGTGTTGAGCGCGATGGCAATATCGGCAATCTGCAAAAGTGCAGAGTTTGCGACGCTGGCTATGGCAATGATTTGCGCGCCCTTTTGCTGTGCAGACCTGGCGAAAGACAGCGCATAAGGTGTGGTGCCGCTGGCGCTGAGTACAATTGCAACGTCCCCATCCCGGACACTTTCGGCGGCGCGGTTGGCCTCGGCTTCGTCATCTTCGGTGCCGCCGGGCATATGCCCGTCGGCCGGAACACCCCCTGCCATGCAGATGCGAATTTGATTGGCCGGAACTTTGAAGGTTCCCGGCAATTCGCTGGCATCGGCCAAAGCCATCAGACCAGAACTGCCTGCAGCGGCGTAGTGGATTGTTGCACCTGATTGGAATGCGGCCGCAACAGCATGGGCCGCCGCATCAAGGTCGCCCAGCGCGCCGCGCACATTTTGAAGAGCGTTGATGTGAGAGTTCAGCATGGTCGCCAGCGACTCTTGACTTGGAAGCGCGTCAATTGGCGTCCCATGGTCTTTTGATGCTTGGCGTTCGTGCACGGTCGATTCCCCCGGATTTGCAAATACAATACCGAAATAATACCTTTTGTCTACCAATATTTTGGAAAACCCGGATTGGGGTCTAAAATCGCGAAAATTACAAGGTTTTGGCCTTATATTGGAGTTTTAATTGGAAAATTGGTATGCTATAGGTATTTCATGACTTGCAATTTGTCACATTACATAATTGGAATCGACGGCGGCGGCTCGGGCTGCCGCGCAGCCCTTTCCGATTCAGACGGCGTGCGGATTGGTGAAGCAACTGGTGGTGCTGCAAACTTTACGACCAACCCAGAACTGGCAATCAAGAGTGTCCTTGAAGCTGCGCAGGAGGCCGCAAAGTCTGCTGATATTGAACTTGATACACTAAGTCATTGCGTGGCCCATGTTGGATTGGCGGGCATCTTGAATGCGTCAGGTGCTGCGCGCATGGCTGCGGCCTTGCCGTTTCGACAAGTCAACGTGACAGACGACCGGCCAACATCGACCGTCGGTGCGCTGGGCACTGAGGACGGACTGCTTGCAGCAATTGGCACCGGTGCGTTTGTGGCCATCCAAAAAAACGGCGCGGCCAGGTTCTTTGGCGGCTGGGGATTTCAGATATCGGACCATGGGTCCGGAGCATGGCTGGGGCGGGCTGCAATGGAACGCTGTCTCAATGTATGTGATGGGCTGGAGCCTGGCAGTGTGCTGAGCAATCAGGTGCTTACTGAGTTTCACAATGATCCCGTTGAAATGGTTAGCTTTGCAAAGGCGGCGGCGCCGAGCGATTTCGCAGCGCTGGCTCCAATGGTGATTAAGGCGGGAGCCAAGAGCGATGCGCTTGGGCGCTCGATCATGACCGAAGGCGCGCGGTTCATTAACTCATGCATTGGAAAGGCGGACCTTGGTGAAAGCGATATCGTTTGCCTGACCGGCGGAATTGGTCCGCATTATGCCCCTTACCTTGATGATCGCGCGAAGTCGCTGGTTCGTCCAGCCAAAGGAACTGCCCTGGATGGAGCACTGATGCTGGCCAAGGCTGCAAGCGAGAATATGGAGTGTGCCGGATGAGCGTGACCGAGTTTCTTAAACCTCAAGACTGGTTTCGGGCAGACGCAGGTCCGAGATACGTCCAGTTGCGACAACGTCTAAGCGATGGCGTTACCAAGGGCATTCTGCCTCCTGGGAGCCCATTGCCGCCCGAGCGTGAAATAGCATCGATCACAGATTTTTCCCGTGTCACGGTTCGTAAAGCGATCCAATCGCTGGCCGAGGATGGCACCATTGTGCAGAAGCAGGGATCAGGCTCCTTCGTATCATCCAAACCTGATCGTATTGAGCAAAAGCTGTCGCGCCTGACGTCGTTTTCTGAAGACATGGCGCGTCGGGGGATGGTCGCAACATCGCGTTGGCTTGGGCGTGGACTATATATGCCATCACCAGATGAAATGACGTCCCTAGGCTTGGCCGCCGAGGACTCTGTTGCTCGCATTACACGCCTTCGACTTGCCGATGGCGACCCAATCGCAATTGAGCGGGCTTCTCTGCCGACTGACATCCTGGAGAATCCGCTTTTGGTTGAAGTCTCGCTTTATGAAGTTCTGGAGCGTACTGGGCATCGACCTGTACGCGCGCTCCAGAAAATATCGGCAGTCAACATAGAGCCTGCGGATGCAGAGTTGTTGGCCGTTTCGCCCGGCGATGCCGGGCTACGAATTGAGAGGACATCGTATTTGGCGTCTGGTCGGGTCGCTGAATTCACCCAGTCTCTCTATCGGGGTGATGCCTATAATTTTGTCGCCGAACTTCGACTATCAAAGGACTGACAATGTCACAGCAGACGAATATGCACCGCGAAATCCGTCAGATTCCTGATGCCGTCGAGGATCTTCTGACCAATGGGGCGCAGCATGTCAGAGACGCGGCCAAGGCGCTTGCCGAATGTGATCCTAGTGTCGTAATTTCTGTTGCGCGCGGGTCTTCGGACCATGCTGCTACATACTTTAAATATGCCAGCGAATTGGTAGCCGGAGTGCCTGTAGCGTCAGTCGGGCCCTCTATCGCATCGATTTATGGACACAAGCTGCGGCTTGCCCAAAGCGCCTGCCTGTCGATTTCGCAATCTGGCAAGAGTCCGGATATTGTCGCAATGGCGGATATGGCGGCACGTCAGGGCGCACTTAGTCTGGCATTGACCAATCACACAGACAGCGATCTTGCCAAGGTCAGCAGCCACACACTGAATTTGCACGCAGGTGTGGAACAAAGTGTTGCCGCCACGAAGACCTACGTAAATTCAGCGGTTTCCGCAGTTTGGTTGTTGGCCGAATGGCAAAAGGATGTTGACCTTGTCGCGGCGATTCACGATTTGCCGCAGGTTCTAGAAAATGCAGTTACGCAAGACTGGGGTGCTTTGACCAAGGTGATGGCTACAAAGAACTCGCTATTTTGTCTGGGTCGAGGTCCTTCTTTGGCTATTTCAAATGAGACGGCTCTGAAGTTCAAGGAGACCTGCCAAATCCATGCAGAATCTTACTCTTCGGCCGAAGTTATGCATGGTCCGGTTTCAATCGTTCAAAGCGGGTTTCCTGTGATGGCATTGACCGCCGCGGACAACGTGGAATCCTCTGTTGTCGAAATTTCGGACGCCATTGCCGCTAAAGGTGCAACGGTTTTTGTGACGTCTGACAAGGCGGAACGATCCACTCGGCTGCCGGTTGCGCGCACTGGCCATCCTCTGACGGACCCGGTTTCTTTGATTGTTTCGCTCTACGCTATGGTGGAACAGATTTCACGCATGCGCGGAATTGATCCCGACAAACCACGCCATCTACAGAAAGTGACTGAAACCGTATGACACGTCGCGCTCTAATTGGTGCCCAGATATTTGATGGCAGAGACATGTATGTGGATCAGGCATGCCTGTTTGATGGCGATGTTTTCAAAGGAATTGTTGCGTGTGACGATATCCCCGACGACTTCGCGACCGAAGAACTGGAAGGTGGCACGATATTACCTGGGTTTGTCGACCTGCAGGTAAATGGCGGTGGCGGCGTGATGTTCAATGACGATACTTCGCTTGATGGGCTTATCACCATAGCCGAAGCTCATGCTAGAACCGGAACAAGAGCGGTTTTACCAACATTGATCACAGACATACCGGAGCGAACGCGTGCTGCGGTTGACGCGGTTGAGGCGGCCATCGCTGCGGGCGTTCCGGGCGTCGTAGGAGTCCATTTGGAAGGGCCGCATTTGTCCGTAGCGCGCAAGGGAGCGCATGATCCTTCCCTAATTCGACCCATGGATGATCCAGACGAAGCTTTTTTAATAGAAGCGGCGGAAAGACTTCCGAACGTCATGGTGACGATTGCTCCTGAGAATGTGAGCCTGGAGCAAATGCGGCGTTTGAACGCTGCTGGGATTATCCTTTCGCTGGGTCACACGGATTGTTCTTTTGATACGGCCCTGGCTGCCTTTGATGCGGGTGTTCGTTGTGTGACGCATCTTTTCAACGCCATGAGTCAGTTGGGAAATCGCGAACCCGGGCTTGTTGGGGCGGCTTTGCATGAAGCTGGCGTTTCGGCAGGCATCATAGCGGACGGTTTCCACGTTCATAATGCCAGCTTGCGCACAGCACTAAGCTCTAAGCGTTCGCCTGGAAGTATCTTCCTGGTGACAGACGCAATGTCTACCGTTGGCTCGGATATTTCGGAGTTCAGTTTAAATGGCAGAAAAGTATTCCTGAAATCTGGACGGCTGACACTGGAAGATGGAACGCTTGCGGGAGCACATCTGAGTTTCACAAAAGCAGTTTCGCATTTGGTCAATGAGGTTGGCGTTTCCGAAATCACGGCGCTTGCGATGGCAACGTCCGGGCCAGCACACTTGCTTAGGGAGCCACTTCACCATGGCCATTTTCAAGCAAATAATCCGGCAAGTCCGATCCTGTTAGATCGCAATCGGGAATATCTGCGATCAGCCTAATCGTCGTAGTGAATGACCACATTGCTGACTTTAACGTTAGGATACAGAGCCGCCAGTCCGAATGACGTTGCGCCAAGCCTGTTGACTCGGGGTCGACATGCCACAAGTTTACACGCGTTGGACCGACGCGGCGAAACGATCAAATTGAGGGCAACCGAGACAGGTACGTCTGCCTAACCTGCGCAAATGCGGCAAGTGACGGCACGCAGCTATTCAATTTTGGCATCAATAACGCTATCGTCCCGACATGATTCAAATGGACCCGGCAATTCGGGCCAACAATGGAAACTACGGGAGGTATTCTATGGATCGACGTTCATTTTTGCGCACATCAGCGATAGCTGGCGGAGCGGCTGCGGCCACAAGTCTTGCATCACCAGCGATTTCACAAGGTCGCGAACAACTTGTCATGGTCACAAGCTGGCCGCGGGGACTGGCAGGTGTTTGGGATTCGGTTGAGCGTTTTGCAAACAACGTCGCCGACATCACTGGCGGCACGCTGACAATCGACACCAAAGCTGGCGGAGAATTGGTCGGGGCGCTTGAGAGTTTTGACGCTGCGTCGTCTGGCCAGGCGGATATGTATCACGCCGCAGACTATTATTTCTTGAACACGGACCCGGCCTTGGCCTTCTTTACGGCGGTTCCATTTGGGATGACTGCGCCCGAGATGATGGTTTGGTACTATCATGGCGAAGGTCAGAAATTGCACCACGAGCTTGGTGAAATTTACGGTCTGAAGCACTTTATTGCGGGCCAGACTGGCGCTCAGGGTGGCGGCTGGTATCGCTCGCCCATCAATTCGCCAGAGGACTATCAAGGTCTGAAATTCCGCATGCCAGGTCTTGGTGGACAGACCGTGTCCAAATTGGGCGCTTCGGTTCAGACTCTTCCAGCGTCGGAAATCTACCAAGCGCTGTCTTCGGGTGCCTTGGACGGCACCGAGTGGATCGGCCCATGGTCGGACGAGCGGCTTGGTCTTCAGGAAGTGTGTGACCACTACTATCCTGCCGGTTTCCACGAGCCATGTGCAGCTTTGTCTGTGGCTGTGAACAACGAGCGCTTCAATGGGTTGTCCAAACAGCATCAGCGCGCCATCGAAGTTGCCGCCGCAGATGCACATCAGGCCAATTACGCGCAGTTCATCGGCAACAACGGACCGGCGCTTGAGCGCTTGGTTGCAGGCGGCACGCAACTTCATGAGTTCTCGGAAGAAACCTGGGACGCTTTCGGGGCTGCAGCTCAGGAAGTCATGGAAGAATTCAGAAGCGACGCTTTGTTTGCAAAAATCCACGACAGCTTCCTGGCATCTGCCAAAGCAACGTCGGGCTGGATTGGCCGTTCGGATGCGGCTTATGCAGCGCAGCGCTCTCGCGTTCTGGGCCTCTGAACCCTATCAAACGGGATCGCAAACCTTTTGCGGTCCCAGCTAATCCTTAAGGGGCGCAGATGGCAGCACTTAGCTGGATCATCGAGCATGCTTGGTCGGCATTGTCCGGCCTTGTCTACGTTTTGCTTAACCCATTGACAGTTTGGAATCTTTCCGAACCCGAAGCGGTGATGCGCTTTGTATATTACGGCGCTTCGCCCGAGCTGTTTTTATTATCGACGATGCTGTTTTTCGGTGTCTTCGCGTATGGTGTGTACAACCGTGAATTTCTATGGCGCATTGTCGGCGGCCTGGAAGGGTTTTCCAACAGCATTGGCCGCCTGGCAGCCTGGGCGGGCCTGCTAATGGTTCTTCAGCAGATCATGGTCATCTTTTTGCAAGCGATCTTTCGCGTTTCGGACATTGGTCTGGGGCCGGTTGGCCTGGGATTTGACCGCCCGCTTGGATGGTGGGGCGACAGTCTTAAGCTGTATAACGCCATCGTCGTTTGCATGTGCTGTGCATACACGTTTGTGCAAGGCGGTCACGTCCGGGTGGATTTGTTTTATGCCGGCGTCAAATATCGCACAAAGCGCGTGATCGATATGTTTGGGGCCCTATTCTTCATGATCCCCGCGCTGCTATTGATCTGGCATTACTCGTGGTTTTTTATGTGGCGTCACCTGATCAACCCAAAGGTCAACGCCTCGGATACGTTGGATGGCATGATCCGCAAAGCACGGGCCTTTCGGTGGCAACCTGAGACCATCGGCTTTTCACCCAATGGATTCGACGCGTACTTCCTGTTCAAAGTTCTGATCGTCTTCTTTGCGTTCATGATGATGGTTCAAGCCGCTGCCGTTTTCTATCGCTCCTACCTGGAATTTGTTGGCGGCGAAGATGACGAAGGGCGTGGACTTGATCGCGACATTCTTGATGCCGCTGATCCCGACACCACGGAAGGGGCTGCCTGATCATGCCATTCGGACTTGATGGGATCGAAGTCGGCCTTTTGATCGTCTTCATCAGCCTTTTTGCGGGGATCATGACGGGGTTTCCCGTGGCCTTTGCGATTGGCGGCTCTGCTATAATTTCGTTCGCCATTATTGCGGCTCTTGATAGCGGTGGCCTGCTGATTCATCAGGCGATTGACACATTTTCAAACGAATACAATTTGTTGCTGGCGGACGGGGTTGCCCGCGACGCAATCTCTGTATTCCGATACCCGGAATTGCCTCGAATTGAGGAGCAGTTATTAAGAGGTGGTTGGGAACAAGCGCTAAACCGCAACATTTCATTCGTCGTAAACCGCATGAATGAACGCGTAATTGCCGGGCAGTCCATTGAAACGCTCTTGGCGGTTTTGATGTTCGTTATGATGGGGATCACGCTGGAGCGCTCGAAGATCGCCGAAGATCTTTTGATCACGATGGCGCTTGTTTTCGGGCCCCTGCCCGGCGGTCTGGCTGTTTCTATTGTCGTGGTTGGCGCGTTTCTGGCGGCGTCCACCGGTATCGTTGGCGCTACAGTTGTCACTATGGGCTTGCTGGCTTTGCCCACAATGCTCAGAGCGGGATACGCCCCTGAATTGTCTACCGGCGTCATTGCAGCGTCGGGCACGCTGGGGCAGATTATTCCGCCGTCCATCGTTATTGTTCTTCTTGGAACTTTGGCCGGTGATTTATACGCAACCGGGCAAGAACAACGCGCGCAACTGCAAGGGTGTTCGGATGCGTTGACGTATTTGGGCAAACCCGCCGTTCTTTCAGTAGGAACGTTATTTCAGGCCGCTTTGTTGCCGGGCATCCTGTTGGCATGTCTCTATGCTGGTTATGCGTTTTGCTACGCACTTTTAAATCCAAGCAAAGCGCCGGCTGTGCAGTCGGATGCTATTTCACCAGAATACGTAACGCTTGGCGAGGCTTTGACTTGGTATGTGGCTGCGCCGTTGTTGATAATCACAATCTTAATCGGCGCAGGGCAAGTTGGTTTTGTTGGCTCTCAGGACTTGACTGTCCGAGGCACAACCGCGGTTGAACGTTCGAGCCTGCTGCGCACCAGTGTTTCCGATCAATGCCGCGACGCAATGATCGAACTTCACGGTCAAGAAGCCTGGGATCTTTCGGTTGCAGCTGTCTCGGGTGATGGGTCGGCCAATGTGCCAACCCGAAACCTGACAGAAGAAGAGCTGACAGCAGCGCTGGCCGCTAAGATTGACAACGCGGCACCGATTGGGACCGCCTCTGCGATTATATTCAGTCTGATGGCCGTTACGATCGCATTGGCGCGCGGTGTTGCACCATCGATGTCGACTTATCCCTTGATGATTGGCGCGGGGGGTATTGTTGCATCGCTGGGATTCGACTGGGCTTTCCTGTCGCCCCTAGCCTCTCCGGGCACCAGGGTTCTGGTGCTGGCAATTCCGATTGTGGCGACGCTTTACGGACTGCGAGTGGCTGCAACACGACTTGGCAAGAATGACCTCGTTCGGGTGGTTTTTCCACCGCTCGTGCTGATCGTAGCCGTATTGGGTTCAATCCTTGGCGGCATCACCAATCCGACACCGGCTGCGGCGTTAGGTGCGGGCGGCGCGATCATGTTGGCCGCCTATCGGAAGTTGCGAGAAGAAAACCGGACAGCGAAGACTATATTGATGGCTGCTTTTTCAATCGTGGTTATGATTTTGCTTGGTGCGTCATTCGATCTGCGGATGTCCAGAGAAGTAATCCCGTTTGAAGATCGTGTCGCATTCCTTGTGGCCATGGTCGCCTATCACATTGCCATGTTCGGTTTGCTTTACGGATGTTGGGTGCTGTATCGAACTTCGGTTCTGGCGCCGGTCGTCCGAGAAACGGCCAAGGTCACTTCGATGGTGTTTACGATCCTGATCGGATCGCAGTTGCTAAACCTTGTGGTGATTTCGTTTGGCGGTGAGCATTATATTCAACAATTCCTGCGCTCGTTCAGTCAGGAATGGGTCGTCTTCTTGCTGGTCATGGTGATCCTGTTCATCCTTGGATTTGTCTTGGATTTCCTGGAGATAATTTACATCGTTGTCCCAATCGTTGGACCGGTGATCTATGGGGGAACACTGGATCCGGCTTGGGTCACGATTATGATCGCCGTTAACTTGCAAACCTCATTCCTGACGCCACCGTTTGGGTTTGCGCTGTTCTATCTACGTGGTGTCGCGCCGCCTTCGGTGACGACCGCCCACATTTACCGAGGCATATTGCCGTTTGTGTTGATACAGGTCGTCGGAATTGGCTTGTTATGGATGTTCCCGGATGTCGTGACCATCTTGCCGTCACTTATCGGTCGTTAGCGAGCAATGTGCGTTCTTTTGGATTTCGGGACAATCAGCCACTAACCGCGAACGCGATCTCTTAGTTCGTTTTTGCGGACTTTCCCGGTCGATGTTTTGGGCAATTCGCCAAATACAATCTTCTTGGGGCGTTGAAAGCCCGCCAGCTTTGATCGGGCATGTTCAATTAATTCATCTTCGGTGACATTGGCATCCAAGGTCAGTTCAACGAAGGCGCAAGGCACTTCGCCCCACTTGTCGTCAGGCATAGCAACAACTGCTGCCAGATTGACCGCGGGGTGTGAGTAAAGCGCTTTTTCCACTTCGATTGATGAGATGTTTTCGCCCCCCGAGATTATGATATCCTTGGCTCTGTCCCGAATGTCGATGTAGCCGTCGGGATGTTGCACGGCGATGTCACCGGACCAGAACCAACCGTCTTTGAAAGACTTCGCGGTCTCTTCGGGTTGTTTGAGATATCCCTTCATCACGATATTGCCACGAAATACGATCTCGCCCTGGGTTTCACCATCTAAGGGCACCGGCAATCCGGTATCCGGGTCCAGCACCAAGACGTCTTCTTCAAGCTCATAGGCTACGCCCTGTCGGGCTTTGAGATTGGCTTGTTGTTCAGTTGGAAGTTCTTTCCAGTCGGGCTTTTCGGCGCAGACAACTGCCGGTCCATAGACTTCGGTCAGGCCATATACATGGGTTATGGAAATCCCCATTGCTTCCATTCCGGCGATGACGGTCGCTGGCGGCGGGGCGGCAGCGGTCATCATTTTGATATCTTGTGGAAAATCGCGGCGGTCTGCTTTGGCCGCACCAGCGATCATCGACATGACAATCGGCGCGCCGCAAAGATGTGTGACGCCATGCTCGGCAAATGCGTGGTAGATTGCATCTGCCTTTGGCGCGCGCAGAAAAACATGAGTGCCGGCCAGAAGGGAGATGGTCCAGGGGAAGCACCAACCGTTGCAATGGAACAGAGGCAACGTCCACAAATACACAGGATGGTGCGGCATTTGCCAGGTCACCACATTGTTTACCGCATTGGTCCATGCACCGCGATGAGAGTAAACCACGCCTTTGGGTCGCCCGGTGGTTCCGGATGTATAGTTCAGGGCGATTGCATCCCATTCATCGTTCGGCAAAGTATGGGCGAAGTTGGGATCGCCCTCTTCCAGTAATTCATCGTAGGTCAATTCGCCGATGCGATCGCCACCCGGGCCTTGGGTATCCTCAATGTCGATGATCAGCATGTCACGACCGGACTGTTTAACCGCGTCGGCCATCATTTCCGAGAATTCGGTGTCCACAAGAAGCACATTGGCTTCACCGTGATTTAGGATGTAAGCGATGGTTCCCGCATCCAAACGCACATTATTGGCGTTCAGGACAGCTCCGGTCATAGGTACTGCCAGCGCGCATTCGAGTGCCTCAGGGATATTGGGCGCAACCAATGCCACTGTGTCACCGGGGCCGATGCCACGGTTTACCAACGCCGATGCAAGTCGCTTGCATCTTTCAGCGACTTCACCCCAGTTTCTACGGACTGAACCATGAATTTGTGCCGGTAGTTCAGGGTGTACGCGTTCGACCCGCTTGAGGATCGAAACGGGCGACAGGGCGGTATGATTGGCAGCGCATTTTTGAAGTTCGAGGCCGTCGTAGATCATTCTCCGCTCCATTCCGGCATTGGGCCCTTTCGATTGAAAGCACCTATTCCGGCCGCCGCATCCTGTGCCATCATATTCTCGGCCATAATTCGTCCTGCATAGTTGTAGGCGTCTTCAAGGGACAGTTCGGCTTGTTCGTAAAAGCCACGCTTGCCAATCTTTATGGCAACCGGCGATTTGTCGGCGATAGTGCGGGCCAAATGAATAGACGTGGCCTCCAATATGTCGCGCGGCACGACCCTATTGATCAAACCCAGCTCAGCGACCTGTCCGGCGGACAGAAACTCTCCCAATAGAAGCATTTCCATTGCGTGTTTGCGCGGCAGGTTCCGGCTGAGGGCGACCATTGGAGTCGAGCAGAACAACCCAATATTTACACCAGATGTAGCGAAACGCGCATCTTCAGAAGCGACCGCCAAATCACAGGATGCCACAAGCTGACACCCTGCCGCCGTCGCAATACCTTTCACTTCTGCAATCACCGGCTGCGGGAGACGCACCACACGCAGCATCATGGCCGAGCAAGTCGCGAAAAGATCCTGGAAATATTGAAAGCCGCCATCCTTGTCCGTGCGCCGTTCAGACATCTCTTTCAGATTGTGTCCGGCACAAAAATGATCACCTGCACTTCTTAGGATCACGGCTTTAACAGATTTGTCGCTCGCAATTTCGTCGAGAGTATCCGTCAGTGCCGCCAACATACTTTCTGAAAGAGCGTTAATCGATTTGGGAGCGTTAAGCGTAAGAACGGTTACCCCATCCGCGTCGTGGCGCAGTAAGATGTCGTCAGATTGACCTGTCTTGTTCATCTGGGCGGGCCTCCGGCCATATTAATAAATATAACGCCAATGGTGGATGGGAAAGCAATACCCAGTAGTCCGTTGAGCGGTCGCCATTAAGCCAGTCTCGGCAATCAGCGTCTCATATTCGTAGTGTGTGCAGATTGTAATTGCCGACGCTCAAATCGCCAGATCAAGGCGGGGTTTCCAGAATGGTCGGAAAAGTTCGATTTTGGGGCAACGGTTCATCACGACTTTCAGACCTGCATCTTCCGCCAACGCCGCAGCGCGTTCGTCATATACACCTATCTGGCCCCATAGCACTTTGGCGCCAATCTCAATCGTTTTTTCAGCAAATTCATAGAGCTCCTCTTTCGGGCGAAAGACCTCGACCATGTCTACTGGACGATTGATGTCTTCCAACGCATGATAAACAGGGATGCCGCGAATTTCTTGCAGATTTGGATTTGGGTTCACCGGGATCATATCATAGCCCGTTTCATGCAAGACCCGTAACACACCGTAGCTGAACTTGGTTTTGTCCGCGCTGGCCCCGACCATCGCGATGGTTTTCACCGACTTTAAAATATCGGCCAGAAAAGCAGGATCATAGTTGAACTTATGATCAACGTCAGCATCGGGCATTTACGACTCCTTCGAAGTGGCAATATCCGCCTTCAATTCATGCGGTTCCAACGGATCAACAAATGGATTGCGGTATAGCTTGTCGTGGCTTTCTACTCCGATTTCGAACGTGCAATCGTTCATGGGCCGTGCCACGCACAAAACCACATATCCGTTGTTTAACTGGCGATTGTTGAGCGCGACCTGGCGACGTTGATCTACTCCTCCGTGAGTAAGTTTTGCGGCACAGGTAATGCATCCGCCATACTTGCAGCCATATGGCAGGTCCACGCCTTGTTCGCGCAAAGTCTCAAGCAACGGGCGCCTGGCATCGACCCGGTACTTTGCGCCGTTGCGATTTGCGATGGTTATGGTCTGCAATTCGGTCACAACCAAATATCGCTTGTACAATCGCCACCGGGGTAACGCGTTTCGTGGCAGCGGCTTGGTCCGTTTGGCTCATTGCCGAAGTCCACCATAAAGTCTTTATTGATGGTCATTCCGCCACTTATCACATCACAGTCGATCATCATCATCACCCCGCCCCGCGAGCGGATTTCCGGGTAGAATTGATTGTCCCAGGTCGAAAAAAGCGACGTCGTTACGTAAAGCCGTTTGCCATCCAGGCTGAGTTGAAACATCTGCGGGCCGCCGGCCACTTTGACGCCGTTTACTTCGGGAGCTTTGCCCAAAAGACCGCCCATGAAGACCTGACCGGTCAGAACCGGGTTGTGAGGGTCTGTGATATCATATTGACGCATATCGCCGTGTAGCCAGTTGTTCAGGTAGAGGTACTTATCATCCATCGAGACCAGAATGGCTGACATCACTCCTGGAACCGGGATCGGCCATTCCGGGTGCGGTTCGTTTTCAACGTCGATAACCTTTTCCCACTCCCATTTGCCCTGATCCGACTTCCAGAAGTGGATAACATTCGTACTGAGCGCGGCACCGCAAAATCCATGGGTACTGTCGGGGTTATGGTGGAATTTAACCTCCAAGGGGATCAGGCCGTCTTCGCCAAGATACATGGTTTCGATCGGTTCGCGTTTTTCAAAGTCCCAAATGTGAAGTCTGCGCCCGTATTTGAGGTGGCCGACTTCTTCTAAGTCAAAACCGGGCATGAACGTGTTCGGCGCGGCCCACTCGGATGATACCATCCCGTTGTGCCGTGGCTGATACAAAAAGTCATAGCCAAACGGGATATCACCCATCGAATTTTCCCAACGGCCTAAGATCTCGAAGTCCTTATTCATATGCAGGTAGCCGCCGGGCGCGTCGCCCTTTGCGTCGCCTAGAAACGAAATAATGATCTCGGAACCTAGACAGTGCACCGTGTGTGGGCCTGAGAGGTTGGTCTTTGATTTAATCTCGGCACCGTCGATTACTTTATGCAGACGTGGTGCATAAGGATCGGTGGCTGTGTCAATTACATGAATATTATTGGAGCGCACGCCAGGTACCAGCAGATATTTGCGGGTCATCGAACTGTCGTCGTGACAGGAGGAACAAGCATTCCAACCCATATGGTGCAACTCGTCACCAATTCCTGGCATTTCGAGACGGTGAATTACCTGAGAGTAGGTGGAGCTATCAGGATCTGAGTCTACAGTCGCAAGATAGTCTGGCTTTTGAATCCCGGTACCGGTGTAGATGGCTATAGTATAGAGCAGTTTTTCGCGCGGAGCCTGAATGGCTTCGGCGGGGCTTGCATAGCCTGGTCCGCAGCAAACTCCGTCCATTCTGTCATTCCTTGATTGCACCGCATCATATTTGCTCATACAATGATAATTGAATTCTCACAAGGTAAGAAAATTGCATCTAGAACGCCTAACCATGATATTGGAAATCGTCGGCCAAAAAGGTGAGGCAACAGTTGCGGACATTTGTGCGCACTCGGATTTGCCAAAGCCATCAGCCTATCGCCTCGTTCAAGACCTGGTTGGTGTAGGTTTGATTGACCCCGTTTCAAAAGGCCGATTTGCTATCGGCACCCGACTGATGAGAATTTCGCAATCAGATCAATCAGATGCAGCACTTGTCGATCTGATCGCGCCACGGCTCAAGAAAACCGCAACCGAGTACGGCGTTGCATTTTTTCTGTCCCGACTTCGCGGTCCGGCTGTCGAAATCATTCATGTGGAAACACCTGACACAGGCGTTTCATTTCTGCACCCCGGGTTGGGCAAACGACCGCTTCACGCCTGCTCGTGCTCAAAGGCAATTGCCGCGTTTCACAATAACATCAAAGCCACACAGGATCTTGAGGGACGCCTAAAATCATACACCGAATTCACACATACCAACGTAGGTGACCTTGAGGCAGATCTGACGGCAATTCGCGCGCGCGGCTATGCGGAATGCGTCGAGGAAATCGAGCGCGGACTTTGCTCTGTCGCATGTGTAGTTGGAACGTCAGGGCTGGGTGCGACACTTTCCATCGGAGCGACAGGGTCTGTGCGCGTGTTTACTGAGGCATTTCGTGCAAAAATGGGTCATGAATGTATCCGCCTGGCAAAAAACTTTTCCCTGACGGTGGCGGGGCGAAGCAGCGCTGACGAATATCCAACTCCGTCTCAAGTCACCTGAGGCGTATCTAACTGCCTCCAAAGTGCGCAAACCCAGCAAGGCACCACATGCAACTGCTGTCGAGCGAAGCTATCTTAATGTTCCGGGTTTACGCGCATATTCCAAAATCGTGGCTCCATGCAGCTTGCGAACTTCGGCGCAAGGGCTGCATCAATGCCACATCGCCGCGCATTTAAACTTATATATTTGCGGCATTTTTCTCCGAATATGACTTCATCTGGTTTCACTTCTGAAATGTCGGAAAGCGGAAGAACAGTTCCGGGAAATCATACAATCTCTGGAATTAGCTCGTCGATTGATCTTGATTCATGTATTGAAAAATAGGCGTGGGGATCTTCGGAAAGACCGAAATGGCAGATGCACAAAGCAGGCGAAACAAACTAACGTACTCCGATCATCTTTATATTGAGACACATACCGACGGAGTGCTGATCGAGCACCATGCGCCGCAAATCATGGAAACGGCGTATCACGTGCATCCGACGTTAGAGATCAATTTTCTCATCAACTGCCAGATGACCTATTCCTTCGGAAGAAAGCTTGTCGAAGTTCCGTCGGAAAAATTTTGCGTATTTTGGGGTGCGCGCCCGCACCGGGTCGCGGCAATTGATGGTGTAGGGGAGATAATAAATATCTACGTTCCGCTACACGAATTTTGGAGTTGGCCATTGCCGCAGAGCTTTGTTGACGCGCTTCTTTCCGGCGCGATTCTAACTTCAACAAATGAAAATGCCGCCGACTATGAAATCGCCAGAAACTGGGCTCGGCGAAGACACCAGAATGACGACAGGTGGGACAGATTGCATATGGTCGAAGTTCAGGGGCGGCTTACCCGTATGGCGCTTGATGGCTGGAAAGCGATTAACAGCGAGCCCGTAGAAGGCAACGCACAGCGAGTTGGAGGCAATGCGATAAGACACTTTGACCGTATGCTCAGATTTGTTGCCCGAAACTATGCCGAACCCATTGGGCTGGATGACATCGCCAATGCGGCGAACGTTTCGCCGAACTACGCCATTCAATTGTTCAAGAAAGTGCTTGGAACAACCGTCAAAGCGCATTTGTCTTCTTTGAGGATTAGTCACGCAAAAATGCTATTGGCAGAAACGGACCAGAAAATTTTGACCATCGGGTTGGACTGCGGATTTCGGTCTCAGTCTGCATTCTACGAAGCGTTTCAAAAATCGTCTGGCACAACGCCAGCCGAGTTCCGAAAATCCGCAAAACTGCAACAGAGTGAATGATCTATTGCGCATGAAACGAAGCGGCAACCGGACTGTTTAATCCTACACACTGTGGCAATTTACAAACTAAGGCTACATTTCGGCGATTGCTCCGATCGGCGAAATGCCGTTCACATTCAAAAAGACCGAGTAAAGTGAGGTTGTTCCGCAAATGAACAGCCTATTTAGTTTCGGACCACCGAAACATACATTTGCGACCAGCTCGGGGATGTAGATCTTTCCAATCAGTGATCCATCAGATGTCATGCAATGGACGCCGTCGGCAGCTGAACTCCAAATTCGACCGTCGCGGTCCAATCGAAGCCCATCAAAAAGGCCAGCTGAACACTCTGCGATCACACTGCCACCGCTAAGGGAGCCGTCGGAGGAAACGTCGTGGACTCGAATGTGAGCAGGACCGTCGGACATATGCGATGCACCGGTATCTGCAATATAAAGCTGACTTTCATCCGGAGAGAATGCCAATCCGTTTGGTTTAACGTAGTCATCGGCAACAATGCTAATTTCACCATTAGGATCAACACGATAGACATAGCACGCGCCAATTTCACTTTCGGCGCGACCGCCTTCATAATCCATTAGAATTCCATAGGACGGGTCTGTGAACCAGATGGAGCCATCGGACTTGACGACGACGTCGTTTGGAGAGTTCAGTCTTTTGCCGTCAAAGCTGTCAGCGATTACGGTGATGGAACCATCATGCTCTGTTCTCGTCACTCTGCGGGACAAGTGCTCACCTGTTACCAGCCGACCTTCACGGTCCAAGGTGTTTCCATTGGAGTTGTTCGAAGGCTGGCGGAATGTGGAAACCGAGCCGTCGGTTTCATCGAACCGCATCATCTTATTGTTTGGGATGTCCGACCATAGCAAGTAACGGCCCGCAGCAACCCAGACCGGTCCTTCTGACCAGCGGGCGCCCGTCCAGAGACGCTCGACACGGGCATGCCCGATCAGACATTCGACAAAGCTTGGATCGATGGCTTCAAATCCGGTTCCTTCAATTACGCCGAACAATTTTGTCTCCCTTCGGATCATTACTGGACCGTCGCACCCACCAACCAGGATGTGGCATGGTATTACCAGGGTGCGATGGATCGACGCCCCAGATCGCCTGATATGTATCTACTGCCATACCTCGACTTTGCATCTTGAGAAATACAAGGATTAAGACAAACCACCAAACACCCAAGGCAAGCCACATCCAAACGGGTGCATTTGCGCTCCACAGTCCCAATAAGATGGCAACAACTGCCAATACTATGACACCGTATCCGGTGGATTTGTGAAGCGCCTCGAATGCGCGGCGCCTTGGCGTCATGTCATAATGATAGCCCCTTAAACTGCCGTCTTTAGATGACTCAGTTGGCCCGCCTTTTGACCCGCGAAACAGACCAAAAGTGACTTGAACAATCAGTCCAAAAATCACGGCATAACCTATCAAACTGTGATCATTCACCGGTGCCGCACCGTTTGCCAGAACCAAGAAGAGTCCAATTATTGCCAGCAGAAATACGACCAATTGGCCCATCCAATGAAACCGCCACCAAAACTTTGAATCTCGTTTCTTTGGCCAGTTTTGCCCGGGCAGTATCTTGAAAAACCTAGCGACAATAACAGCAAGGGGCGCGAGCACACCCCAGGCGATCACCATTGCGCGGCCGTGCCATGACACTGCAAGTCCGACATCGTGCGTACGACTGTGATCAATTGGAAGGGTCAGCCACTCCCACATTTGCCCCCCCTTGCCTCGACAGCCGGCGCAGAAACTAGGTTTCCAAGTCTTGAATTGCCGATCAAATTATCAGCTCGACCAAAAAGATGACATAGGCAATGGCCACCAATCCAGTATCCGTCTTTCCCTGACCTCTAGGTCGCTGGTCCGGTTGCCCGGACTCTCCAAAATTTTCGCGGAATGGGACCCCGGGCCGATTTCGGGCTGGATATTAGAGCGCCCAAGATACGAATTTTCGTGAGTTCAAATACCACACAGCTGTGCATGAAAGTCGCTCTTTCTGATGCTGGCAGGAATTGATTTCCGCGTTAATTAGAATGAGACTTGGTCGCTGCCTTTCAGGGCCAGGATTTCGCGAGCTTCATCCGGAGTGGCAACAGCGAGGCCAAGGCCTTCTATGATTTGCCTAACTTTTTTAACTTGCACCGCGTTGGAAGTTGCGAGTTCGCCTTTTCCGGCCCAAATGCTGTCTTCCAGCCCGACGCGAACGTTTCCCCCGAGCGCCGCTGCCTGAGCCGCGATGCGCAGTTGATTGGCGCCTGCGCCAAGGACTGACCAACGAAAATCCGACCCGAACAACCGATCCGCGGTGCGCTTCATATGCATGACGTCTTCAGGGTGTGGGCCGATACCCCCAAGCAAACCGAAGACGGACTGTACAAAAAACGGCGCTTTTACCAAACCACGATCAGCAAAATGGGCGAGATTGTAGAGGTGGGAAATGTCGTAACACTCAAACTCAAACCGGGTTCCATTCCCGTAGCAGGTTTGCAAAACATACTCTATATCTTTGAAAGAATTACGAAACACCAGATCTCGAGAACCTTCCAAGTGTTCGCGCTCCCAATCGAATTTGAATTGCTTGAACCGTTTCAACATTGGGTAAAGACCGAAATTCATCGACCCCATATTCAGTGATGCAACTTCGGATTGGTATTTTGCTGCTGGAGCGACACGCTCTTCGACGCTCATATAAGGGCTGCCGCCAGTTGTGATGTTCACAACCGCATTGGTGCCCTGTTTTATCCGGGGCAGAAACGCCGCAAATCCTTCCGGGCTTTGATCGGGTTGACCGGTTTCAGGGTTGCGAGCATGGAGATGCAGGATTGCTGCACCGGCCTCGGCTGCGGCAATGGCTTCTGCTGCTATCTCATTTGGTGTGATCGGCAAGTGTGGGGTCATCGAGGGAGTGTGGATCGCACCCGTAACCGCGCAAGTGATAATGACTTTTCCTGCCTGGGTGCCTTGGGTCATAGTCGTATCCTTTTAGTCATCAAATCAGCCTGCGAAACGGGGTTCAGGCAAGCCACGGATACCAAGCCCGGTGACGGCAAAAAGACTTCCTGCCAGAAACTGCGGCTTTTCCTGCACTGCGAACATATCATGGACTGCCGGATGCTTCACACGCGCCATCGAGGTCACATAGAGCACATCAAGATTGTCGCCGCCAAACATAACCGAGGTGATGTTTTTCACTGGCATCCCGATGCGACGTTCGACACTTCCATCGGGCGCATAGCGTACGAGATCGCCGGAAATCAGTTGGGCATTCCACATGTAACCTTCATCATCCACAGTGGAGCCATCCGCCACGCCCTCGTCTTCCTTGGTGGACGCGTGCACTCGTTTGTTGGACAAGTCGCCAGTCTCGATATCGTAGTCGTAGGCCCAGAATTCTTCGATGAAAGTGTCAGCGACGTAGAATGTTTTGTCGTCTGGGCTCCAGCAAGGACCGTTGGTGCACATCAATCCATCTTCGACCTTGGTCACGGATAGGTCTGGGTCAAGTCGCCAAAGGCCGCAATTTCTGAGTTCCTCGAGATCATCCATTCCGCCTGCGAAAAACCGCCCGCGGCGATCAACTTTACCGTCGTTCAAGCGCGTCCGTTCGATGTCGGCGTCAACTTCCTTGATCAACTCAAGTTCGAGTTGATCGCCCTTGAAATGCATGAAGTAAAAACCATCGCTCATGGCCGCAACCGCCCCGCCCTTTTCACGGAGTGCCATTGCGCCGATGTCTTTTGGAAGATCCCAGCTTTCAACTTTGCCGGTTTTGGGGTCCATTCGCCAGACCGCCTTTTTTCCGAAGCGCGGCCCAGTGCAATCTAGCCAGTACAGTCGCCCCTCATCCACATCCCACACTGGCCCCTCACCCAAATGGTTGTTGCAGTCCAAAATGCACTCGATCTTCAACGACATTCATTATTTCCTTCAAGTCTTATTATTGGCGGAAGCAGCCCGATCCGACCCGGTGAGGCTTTGCGACCAATTCAATTGGGCTTTATCGCGACTTTCATCGCGCCATCTTTGCGCCCTTCGTAGATGTCCAACGCTGTAGCGAAATCCGACAGAGGAAACCTGTGCGATAACAGGGGCTTAAGATCGACACGGCCTTCCGCGAGCATGGCGATTGCGGGCTGGGCGGTGTTCGGGTTGGCCCGATTTCCGACTAGCTCGACTTCATCGAGAACCATGCGCTTAATCGGCAAGCTGGGATCGGCATGTGGAATTCCGATCATCGACACGACGCCGCCTTTAGCTGCTGCCAGACAAGCCTGTTGGATGGCCTGCACAGTGCCCGCACATTCAAGCACCCGAGGCACGCCCAGACCGCCGGTCAGATCGTGGACCGCATCGACGACGTTCGTATCGCGGTAGTTTATGCCAATCGCGCCCAGTTTAACCGCCAAATCCAAACGCTCACCGCTGCCTGCGATTATGACGCGCCCTGCTCCCATTGCTTGCGCGCATAGTTGCGCCATCAAACCTTGCGGACCTGTTCCCATGATCAGAACGTCGTCACCCGGCTCGAACCTGGAACGGTTAACCGTGTAAAGCGCGATCGACAGCGGGTCGATATTTGCCGCGTATTCGAGGTCCATATCGTCAGGGACTTTGTAGAGGCTTTTGACTGAGGCAGCCATGTACTGGGCATAGGCCCCCCGGCGTGATGTGACCGTGCTGGCGGTGACCGGCGTCAAGCACACCGTAATTCAGACAGATCGTGTAGCGACCGGACATGCAATTCTTGCAGTAACCACAGCCAACATGAGAAATTGCACACACCCGGTCGCCGCCTTTCCAACCTAGAGCCGCCGCCTTGGGGCCCGTCTCGACGATTGTCCCAGACCATTCATGGCCGGGAATGAACGGAAAAGCAGGAGGCCAGAAACCGGGGAAATCGCCTTGGATAATGTGGGGATCCGTCCCACAGATATAGGTCGTATCGACCTTGCACAGAACTTCGTCACCTTCGACGGACGGGATCGGGACTTCACGCACTTCAAACTCGCGTGGCGCGGTCAAAACCAAAGCGTCCATCGTGCCGTTCGTATCAAGCATCTTGGTCTCCTGTCGTCGTGGTTTGATTTTGAAGGGCCCGCCAGACTCGCTCGGGCGTCAGCGGCAGATCACGAATGGCGACGCCAGTAGCATCTGCAACGGCGGCACCGAGTGCCGGAGCCGTGCAAAGTATTGCGCCTTCGCTGACACCTTTAGAGCCTTTCGGACCTGGTCCATCTTCGTTTTCGATCATGGCGGTCTTCATCTGAATTGGCATGTCCTTGGTGGTGACGATCCGATAATCGATCGCACCAAGGTTTCGGATACGGCCCTGATCGTCCATGAGAATCTGTTCATAGATCGAATGGCCAAGCCCCATAATGGCGGCGCCTTCGTCCTGCATTTCGACTTGCAGAGGGTTCAGCGCCTTGCCAACGTCACCCACGGTCACATGCTTGTGGATCAGGATTTCACCGGTCGCATGATCGACTTCGACTTCGAAGGCGGTGCAGTTGAATTCGAAGAAAGCAGGCGAACCGCCAAGCGGGTGATTTTGGTCCGTGGGCTTGCGCATTCGGCCATTGCCGATCAACTCGCCGTTCCAGCTGCCGAGTTTGGTTTGGACAAAATCGAATATTGGTTGGGACCTATCCGGCAGAACGACGTTCCCGCCTTCGATGCGAATGTCGGCTTCGGGCATTTCCAGCGTGTCTGCTGCAAGCTCAACGACTTGGGCATGGATATCCTCGCAGGCGCGCGTGATTGCAGTGCCCATAAAAACAGTGGACCGGCTGGCTGAAGTTTGCAGGTCAAATGGAACAACATCGGTGTCGCCCATGATGACAGACACCCGGTCGTATGGTGCACCCAGCGCATCAGCGGCGATCTGGGCAAATATGGTGCGTGCACCCTGCCCCATGTCAGATGTTCCGGCGAAAACCAGAATGCTGCCATCGGCCAAGAGACGAACAGTTGAGTTCGAAAGCCCCGTTGTTGCGCCAGCCTTGATGCCCACTGCGATGCCGCGACCTCGTCCCGGCGCTTTAGGCTTGTCCCACCCAAGAAGATCGGCGGCCTTTTGAACAGATTGCAACCAATGGCCGTCTGCGGGCACATCGCCAGGAACGACCTGATCGCCCTTATCGGACACATTGCGCAATCGGATCTCAACCCCGTCCAATCCAAGACGACGGGCTGCTTCGTTGATTTGGCTTTCAACTGCCCAATTTACCTGAGGCGTCCCAAAGCCTCGGAAAGCGCAGCTCGGCGTTGTATGCGACAGTATTGGTTGCGCTTTAATTCTGGCATTCGGCACACGATAGGGTCCGCAACCCAGATAGTTGCCCTTTTGGGTCACACGGGTCGCTACGTCAGCATAAGCGCCAACGAGATAGTCTGAGGCGATGTCGTGAAAGACCAGGTCGCCATCACTAGTGAAGCCCGAACGAATTTTTACGGAAGCCGACGCACGTCTTACGGCCTGAAACGTCTCTTCAAGAGTCAGGATCAATCGCACAGGCCGCTCGATGCGGCGCGAGGCGAAAGCCAGCAAAGGTTCAAACTTCGGCATCTGCTTTCCGCCGAAACCACCGCCTGGATCCGGGGCAAGAACCTGAACATCGCTGAGTGGCATGTCAAAAAGCCCAGCCATGATTTTCTGGAGTAAAAACGGATGCTGCACCGGGCTCCAGATCTTAAGTCGATCGCCAGATGCATCAACGATAAATCCGTGCGGCTCAATCGAGAAATGCGTAACCATTGGAAAAGTATAAGTATTTTCTATGACCAGATCGGCATTGGCAGCATCAACATCGCCCCAGCTATATTGAAGATCTTTGAAGACATTTGTTTGCGCGAGAGGATCATTTGGCCGAATTGCAGGTTCCTGAACCAGAGGCGCATCGCGCTCCAATGCGGCCTCGACGGATGTGATCGCATCCAATGCTTCAAAGTCGACCTTAACAAGCCCGGCAGCGTAGGCCGCGATGTCTTTAGATTCGGCAACGACAGCTGCAACCGGCTCACCATGGAACTTAGTTTCGCCGTCTGCAATGATAGGTCGGTCCTGACGTTCAGGGCCAAAGCGTGGCATAGGATTTGGCAACTCATTCGCAGTCACAACATCCAAAACACCCGGAACTGCCAGTGCCTTTGACGCATCAACCTTATTGATCTTGGCGCGACCAACATCCAGCGTTACCAGCTTCAAATGGGCCATGTCTGGAATGCAGAACCCACATTGGACGCCACCGCATTTCAGAAACGAGTTCTGCACGTCGCTTAGTGCATCAGCAGCCGAGACTCCTTCTACGGTTTCAATCGACGAGCCGTGAGCCTCCACGGCGAGCATCAGGCAGGAGTTCACTGGCTCCCCATCTACTATAACTGTGCAAGCCCCGCATTCGCCTACCGCGCAACACTCCTTTGCTCCTTTAAGATCCAGATCATCGCGCAGGAAATCCAACAGCGAGGTGTGGGCTGCCACGTTCTTTCGAACCTCTTTTCCGTTCACCGCAAGATCGATAATCTTGGTTGCGCCGAAAACGGCAGCCTTTTCCGCCTCTTGGGGCGCTGTGTTCATAGTTTCAGGCATCGAGCATGCGCTCCGACAATCGCTTTTGCGCAACTTCCAGCGAGCGCGCTACCATGACTTTCAACATGGCGGTGCGGTAGTCTGCGTTGGCGCGAACGTCTGTTATCGGGGCGGCATTTGCTGCCATCCTCTCGATAACGTTGGATCGATCAGCGGGCGATGCCGAAGTATCGCCAAGCGTCCGGCTTTCGTCGCGCAGCACGAGGGGCTTTGGCGTAACTGCACCAAATGCCAATACAACTTCGCCATCCGCAGATATTGTGCAGCACATATTGGTGGTAGCGAGATCGACACCGCGACGCCGAGTAATCCTGTCAAAAGCGCACCCACGCGGTTCCTCCGGCAATGGAATGACTGTCTGAAGTCAGCGCCTATGGGTCCAATTAGGTTAATTTGATAAGAGAGAGTTGTTGGCTCATCGTAACCACTGAGGAGTGGGACATGAGACAGACAACCAAAAGCCCTGGCGAGCAGATCGTCAAAGAGATCAAACGGGCGACGCGCAAACAGTATTCGTCAGAAGAGAAGATCCGGATCGTGCTGGATGGCTTGCGTGGCGAAGACAGCATTGCTGAGTTGTGCCGTCGTGAGGGAATATCTCAAGGTATCTACTACAAATGGTCCAAGGACTTCATGGAAGCTGGCAAACGGCGGCTTGCTGGAGATACGGCGCGTGCGGCTACGACCGACGAAGTCAAGGACCTGCGCCGCGAAGCCCGAGACCTGAAGGAGGTCGTTGCCGAGCAAACACTGGAACTGCGTCTTCTCAAAAAAAGCATGACCGGCGGTGGGGGCGACCAAGAATGAGGTATGCTGCATCTGAGAAGTTGGAGATCATCCGGCTTGTTGAGGGGTCGCATTTGTCTGCTCGTCGAACATTGGCAAAGCTGGGCATCCCCCGCACCACATTTTACCGTTGGTATGATCGGTATCGGCAGCGCGGCGACGCTGGCCTTGTGGATCAAGCGCCTAAGCCCAGACATGTCTGGAACCGCATCCCCGACGAAGTCCGGCGCAAGGTCGTCAAGCTGGCGCTGCAGGAGACGGAGCTGTCGCCGCGCGAACTGGCAGTGACGTTCACGGATCGGGAGCGCTACTTCGTCTCGGAATCTTCAGTCTATCGGGCCCTGAAGGCCCACGATCTGATCACCAGCCCGGCCTTTATCGTGCTCAAGGCGGCAAACGAGTTCAAAGACAAGACCACTGCGATCAACCAGCTTTGGCAAACCGACTTCACCTATCTCAAAGTGCTTGGCTGGGGCTGGTTCTATCTCAGCACAATCCTGGACGACTACAGCCGCTACATCATCTCGTGGAAACTCTGCACGAACATGCGGGCAGAGGACGTGACGGACACCCTGGATTTGGCGCTACAAGCATCAGGGTGCGATCAGGTTCACGTCATCCACAAACCCCGCCTCCTCAGCGGCAACGGGTCCAGTTACGTCTCTGGCGATCTGGCTGAATGGCTGCAGGACAAAGGCATGAAGCATTCTCGGGGCGCACCATATCATCCCCAGACACAGGGCAAGATCGAGAGGTGGCATCAAACCCTGAAGAACCGCATCCTATTGGAGAACTACTTCCTTCCGGGAGACCTCGAAACCCAGATCGAAGCCTTCGTCGATCACTACAATCACAAGCGCTACCACGAGAGCCTGAACAACGTCACACCCGCCGACGTCTACTTCGGGCGTGACAAAGCCATTCTAAGACAACGGGAAAGGATCAAACGAAAGACGCTCGAAGCGCGGCGCTTGCATCACAGACAGCGCGCCGCATAATAACATCAATCAGACGAGCCAAACTCTTTACTTGTTTAAGCAACTCTTGGTTCCAAAAACCCTGACGACGGACATTCCCAGATCAGCGGCAGATCGTGCTCGACCACCACAACACGCATCGTGCCGGCCGCCACTCTTTTGCGGACCATGCCCATCACGGTATGTGTGATGTCGTCAGGAAGCCCTGCCGTAGGTTCGTCCATCAATAGAAGTTTTGGCTCGGCGATGATGCAGCGCAAAATGTCGACGAGCTTTTTCTCGCCGCCTGAACGTGCGTAGCCATCCCGGTCGGTGAACGGGAATGCCTCAATCAGGTGTGAAACACGCTCTTCGATCTCGTTTGGATCGCGTTCGCCCGCAAAAATGCTCATCAGACCTTCGCTCTTGGGCGCTGAAGCGGCAAGGCGAAGTGAGTCTCGGATTGTGAGGCTGTCAAACCCTTGGATACGTTGGTTGGTCTTGATGAGCCCAATCCGCGCGACTTCGTGTGATTTCAGTGGGTTGAGAGCTTTGACGCCATCGCCGGTGTCCAGTTTTATGCTGCCGCTGGTGGGCGCGATGCGCCGTGTTAAAAGCCCCATTAGGGTGCTCTTGCCAGCGCCGTTTGGCCCAATGAGGCCCTCGAGCCCCTGACCGCCGAAGGACACACTCGGAATATTGACCACCTCGCTCTGGTGGTAGGATTTGGTGAGGTTTTCGGCTTCCAATCGCATCGCTCAACCCTCTTTCACTGCGTCGTTGGGCAGGTCAGGAGCGACGGGCCGTCCGCGGGTGCGCGGTGGGTCTTCGCCAAGGATCCCGGAAGGTCGGAACATGATAATGCCGACCAACAGAGCGCCGTAGCAGAACAACTTAAAGTTTGGCACCATCAGTGCATATTCTGACGGCACCGGTGCATAGGTTTCGATCAGGATATCGAACAGCGCGAAGGTAGCGAAAATGCCGACAATAGCGCCGAAGTTGTGCCCTTTCCCACCAAGTACCAGCGCGATCCAAACCGCAAACGTTAGAGACGGCCCAAGGTGATATGGCACAAGGAATTGATGCAGAGGCGCTGAAAGCCCGCCAAGTATTCCCATTAGTGCACAGGTTATTACGAACATCATACGTTTTACCGAAGCGGTGTCCTTGCCAAGACTTGCCGCAAGTTCCTCGTTATCGCGGATCGCAATCAGCTGCCGACCAAGTCGGCTGTCACGGAGCCGTGCGGATACCCAGACAAGAATGGCGACGATAATGACAAGGAACGCCAGATACAGCGCATTGCGATTGTCGAAGTCGGCAAACGGGAAGCTGATGGTGCCGAGGCCTTTGACACCGCCAGTAAGTTGCTTTTCGGTAACCACAAGTGTGGCAACGATGGCAGCGAACGCCAATGTCGCGGCAAGTATTGCCTGCCCACTTCGTTGCAGGATCAGGCGCGCAAGAACGTAAGCCACGCCAGCTGTGATAATGGACGCTGCCACAATCGCAGGGATCAACGGGAAATCAAAGTTTACATAAAGAACAGCCGTGCCATAAAGGCCAAGGCCCCAAAACCCGACAACCCCGAAATTCGGAATACCGATCAGACCAAATTGCACGTGAAGGAGTTGCGCAAGTCCAATGTAGACTAGCATCAGCGAGAAGGAAAAAATCAGGTAGTCCATCAGGCTGTCCTCGCGCCACGGTAGGTGAGCACGCCAATGAAAGCCAAAAGCAGCACCACTTCGGAGTAGAGAGGCTTGGAGACAAGCGTGATGAAAGCAGTAAGGATGCCGGCCACGACGGCTGCCACAACTGCACCCCTAACTGACCCGACCCCAGCAACCACCGTGACCAACATCGTGATGAGAATGACATTCCATCCCATGTAAGGAGTGACCTGCGCGAAAACGCCCGAAAACACGCCTGACAATCCCCCGGCACACCCAGCGATGAACCAGATTGCAACGGAAGTTCGATGCGGATTGATGCCACTGGCCATGGCAAGATCATGGTTGTTTGCCAGGCCGCGCATCTGCTCACCGAGACCGGTGTGGTAGATCATCCAAAAGAGAATGCCCGCGGTGAGAAAAACCAGAACCAGCGCAACGAGTTGCAGGTTCGTTGCCCCCATACCAAGGAACCGCATATAGGTGATGTTCGGTTCGTCGAGGAATAAGTTCTCCGGACCAACAACGAGGATTAGGCCATAGCGAAGCATGAACGACACTCCGACCGAGAGAATTATCATCTCGGTCGGGCCGACACCCCGATTCAGGGCTGGGCGGAATATCGCATAGTAGACGGCAACACTAAGTGCTCCCGAAAGAAGCATCGAGGGCACAATTGCCATGTAGAAATGGAGCCCCATAACAACGTTGAAAAGGATCGCGAAGTAGGCGCCGAACGTGATGCTTTCGGCGTAGGCAATATTCATGAACCCGTTGAGATAGAAGATCAACGTGAAGCCCATCGCCGCCAGGATCAGCGGCGAGGCTTCAAGAAGGCCAATAAAGATCGCATCAAATAGAAGCATGATCGTCCTTTCGCGAACCCGTTGTTGAAGGTGTCGCGTCGGTAAGTTTTATTCCGCGAACTTCATATCCGCCGGATCGAAAGTCGTGACTTGGACGTACATCAGTCCGTCCCGAGTCACATAGGCGTCGGCCCCTTTGTATGGTTCGGCTAGCCAGTCGGCTTCTACGCGCCATGAGACATTGACCGTGTCGCCGATAGTTTTGACTTTTTCGGCGATGAAATTGGCGCCCAGAAAGCCGCCCTCGGATCGTGGCGTGCAGAAACCTGCGAAGACATCACCAATTGCGGGTCGTCCTTCGACCCAAACGCCATTTGGCAGAATAATCAGAATTTCTTCGGGATACTGAGCCATCAGCCGATCCCAATCGCAGGCATTGAGCGCATCGATGTGTTCGAAGGTTACGCGTTCAGCATTCGGCTGCATCACAAGCGGCGGTAGATCCCGTGCATGGCTTTCCGCCATCGCCTGCATTGGAGTTGCGGCAAGTGCGGCAAGTGCCAGCGCTTTCAAAGATTTCATTTTCGTATTCCTCCGTTTATCGGTCCCGCAGATGGACCCTCGTCAATTTTCAGTCACGTTGGGCTCACGCTGTCACCGGCCGCGATTGCAGCAGATAGATGTCTGACTTGTAGATTGCCCATTCGATGTCTTGTGGTTTGCCGTAGTGCTTCTCGAGGTTCACAGCCAAAGCGGCGAGACGTGCGAGTTCGTCTACTTCCATTACTCCGCCGTGGGGTGTTTCTGACTTCTTTTCTTTGCCTTTGCGATCAACGACGTAGTGATCTGGCGTCACCTCTCCTGAGACAACAGCTTCGCCTAATCCATATACAGCTTCGATTAACATCCGGTCTTTTCGACGCGTAACGGGATGGATCGAGAAGGCTACGCCGGCCTTGTCAGCATCGACCATTTTTTGCACCACAACCGCCATGCGGAGATCGTCAAGCGATCCTTTTTGGTCGCGATAGAACAAGGCACGCTCGGAGAAGAACGAGGCCCAACAATCGATGACCGCCTTGCGCACAGCCTCGTCGCCGAGGACGTTCAAATAAGTTTACTGCTGTCCGGCATAGCTTGCGGCCTCAGAATCTTCGGCGGAAGCCGAAGATCGCACTGCAACTTTGTCGCCGCCGAGTTCGTTGTAAGCAGTAATCACTTCTTGCGGGACAACGGCCGTATCTTCGACAAGCTTGACTGCCGCTGCGTGGTCTCGAGCTCGTGCAAAGTCCCTTAATTTCTCAACATCGACACTTTTCCCTAAAACATCGGCGGGAACAGTGAAACCACCGGGCACAGGAAGATCCTGTTGGGTCATGGAGGCAAGGCTTGCACCTTTACCCCCAGCATCAGCCACTTCGAGGCACCCCGGATCCTGAAACCAAAGCACAACTTCAGTCATCAATTATCCCCACTGCACGAACTGGGGCACCTGTCGTACCTACCCACTTGACGGGAAAAACGGAAAGCTTGAATCCGTGGGGCGGCAGATCGCCCAAATTGGTTAGGTTCTCAATATGCCAATAAGGTTCGCTCATCATGACCTTGTGCGCAGGCCAAAATGACTTGGTCTCGAACATGGCCCAGACCGGTGCGTCGTAGGTCGGCGCGTCAGTGCCAGTCACGAGGCAATCCTGAGAAATTAACCAACGTGTTGCCTCTGCACTCATTCCAACGTGATCGGTTAGATATCTATCTTGATCGTTGTATTCAGACGCTCCAGTTCGGATCAGCACGATATCTCGTGGCTTGAGCGTATATTCGATTTTTTCAAGCGCGGCTTTCATATCCTCGACCGTGATAGCAGCACCAAACTCAAGGTGCCGAAAGTCGAGCACCACGCCGTCGCCAAAGCAATATTCCAGCGGAATTCCTTCGGGACCTGGCGTCGAATCGTCGCCCATATGCTTGAGAGCATCCATATGGGTGCCGGCGTGATCGCTTACGGTGATTGAATAATGCGCGGTCAGATGATCTTCGCCAAACTCGTCTGCTCCTATCGCTTTTGCAAAGCCTTCCCAGCTGTCGACAACCTCCATCTTGGGCTGCGCGAGACGGGGAAAAACCTTCATGTCCTTATGGACCGGCATAGATAAATCGACAAAACGATATCCCATGGTTCGCATCCTTTGACAGTCTGGAAAGGGACCCTCCCCCAAATGGGAGAAATTTAGGAGAGGGTTAGGAGTCGCTGGCGTTACTTCAGGATTTCAACGAGTCCGGTCGTGCCATTCACACGAAGGATATCGCCGGTCACGATGTCTTTCGTCGCGATTGAGGTCCCAACCACCGCCGGAAGGCCAAATTCGCGAGATACCACTGCCGAGTGGGACGTCGTTCCACCGGCGTCAGTGACGAGACCCGAGATTTGCGTGAACAGAACCACCCAGGCCGGGTTGGTCATGCGGCAAACCAGTATTTCGCCTTCTTCGACGGTGTGGAACTGATCGAGCGAGGTGATAACGCGTGCTTTCGCTTCGATGACGCCGGGCGAAGCGGCCAGACCGGTGATCTCTCCTGCCTTTGTTGGCGGTTCGCGATAGAAGCGCTCGGGGAAACCCCAAAGACCGGCGTACGGGAAGGCCAACGCCTCTTCGGTTGCCGTGCCAATCCAATCAGGTGGGCGCTTTTCCGTTGCTTCTTCGTATTCATCGCGACGGTCCGATACGATCTCACGAGCGTCATAGGCGTCTTTGTCACCGACCAGCGCCCGGGCTTCGTTGTAGCGCAGGAACATAATGTCGTCGGCCTCGTCTATGATGTCATTCTCAGCCATTTTCTTGCCGACCGCCAACAAGACGGTGCGAAGTCGGGCGTTCGTTCCCTGGTCAATGTAGAAATGGTGGTCGGGGGTTAGCGGATTCATCCGCAAGGACATATCGAGTGCGGCTTGTAGCTTTTCTTTCGCCTCGCCCTCGAGGCCTTCCATGCATTCGGCGATCGCGGCGTTTAGGTCGTCTTCTACACCTTTGATCGTCGCCGGATAATCATAATCTGAAATCAGATAACCACGCACAGCTTCAATAGCCGGGCCCGGACTCTCGACCCAAAGTGGGAACATTACCTCGTGCGACCAGAGCGCTTTGTGGCCGAACTCCTGTAGATACGGCTCCAGTTGATCTTTGATCAACGCTTGACCATCGGCGGAAGCTGCGAGAGCAATCATGACCTCTGAAGCAGTTGGTGCTTCGAACGCTTTCTCAAGCGTTGCGTTGCCCTTAACAGTCTCCTTCATCTTCCAAAGACCTTCGACCGAGTCCCAATTGCGGTCTACTACCGAACTTTGCAGGCGTCCTTTTAAATCAGGGCTGGCATCCGGCTTGAATTCATCAATTGCGGCGTTTAGCGCTGTAGTTGATGAGAATTGCGAAAAGTTCAGCATCCAATGGATTTTCCAATGACGATCATGGATGTCGATCATGTCTTCCAGTAGAACCGCCAGCGCAGTCAAGCTTGCGCCATCTTTGTCGAAGTTATCGATATATGCGAAGTTTGTTTGCATCTCGGGAAGAATTCGGTCTTTCCACCAATCAAGGAAATTCTCGGCGTAATGCGGCAGCACGTTGCCAAGATATGCCCCAATTTTGCCGGCATACTCCTCGTCTTGGGGTACGCGTGGAACGTAGCGGTTTTGATATTCCATTGCTTCGACATGGATGCCCGGCGTGGCAGGTAGAGCCGCAGTGTAAAGGTAGCCGTTGACGTTCTTAGCCACCCAGGCGCTGACTTCAGACAATGCTTGGTATCCCCGCATTGGTCGATATGATGGCGATGCGCGACGTTCTTGTCGAAAATGGCGGCAACCCTGACCTAGTCGATATGAGCCTACCGGTTGACCTTGTGATAGATCATTCCATGACGATCAATCATTGGGCCGAACGCTTTGCTCTTGCCCAGAACATGGACCGTGAATTTGAGGTCAACCGAGAACGGTTTGCGTTTCTCAAAGCCTGCGAATCGCGGTTTGCCAATCTGCGTGTTGTCCCTCCCGGTGGCGGGATCTGCCATCAGGTAAATCTTGAGTATCTGGGCAAAACCGTTCACCCGTCTGTTGATGATCCGGCCTTACTTATCCCGGACACATGCCTTGGCACCGACAGCCATACCACAATGATCAATGCACTTGGTATTTTGGGTTGGGGCATTGGCGGTTTGGAAGCCGAGGCACTGTTGTTTGGTGAAACGTCACCAGTGAATGTGCCCGATGTGATTGGTCTGCGTGTTACCGGCACGCCATCGGATCAAATCACCGCCACTGATATCGCCCTGGTGATTGCCGAGCGGCTTCGAGCCCACGGTGTAGTTGACAAATTCGTCGAAATGTTCGGACCAAGCTATCGCCATTTGACGGTTGCTGATCGAGCGACAATCGCCAACATGTCGCCGGAGTACGGATCCACCGTGGTTTTTTGCCCGGTCGATGACAACACGCTACGTTATCTACGCGAAACAGGTCGCGGGGAAGATCATGTGCGGCGGACCGAAGCCTTTTGCCGGACGCAAAACATGTGGATCGACGCGACAAGCAAAGTGGCAGAATATGACGAGGTTATTGAGTTGGATCTCAGCAATGTCGGGCGTTCGATCTCTGGGCCGTCGCGCCCAGAACAGCGTATCGACTTGGTTTCTGCAACTGGCACTCTGGCATTGAAAGACGAGATTGCAACTGCCCGCAGATTTCCCGTTGAGGGCGCAGAGCACGATATCGGCGATGGCGATGTGATCATCGCGGCTGTCACCAGCTGCACCAACACAGCCAATCCGCGCAACATGGTGCTTGCCGGACTGATGGCAAAAAATGCCGTCGCAAGAGGTTTGAAGGTTGAGCCGCATGTCAAAACGTCGCTTGCACCAGGATCGCGAGTTGTTGCGAGTTACCTGAAAGACAGTGGATTACAGGACGCACTAGATCAACTGGGGTTCGAGATTGCTGCGTTTTCTTGCTCGACATGCAATGGCATGTCCGGCCCACTCCGCCCCGCTCATGAAGAAGTCATTCGCGCCCATGATATCAAAGGTGTGGCTGTGCTATCGGGTAATCGAAACTTTGCCGGCCGTATTCATCCGCTCGCCTCGCGCAATATGATCGCATCGCCACCGCTTGTAGTCGCATATGCGCTAATGGGGACGATCTTAAAAGATATTACGACTGAACCATTGGGGTTTGACGGCGATGGGGCACCAGTAATGCTGGACGACCTTTGGCCCTCTGCAGAAGAAGTCAGCGGAATTATTGAGGCGCATGTGACCCCTGACAGTTTCAACCACAACTATGGCGAAATCGCCAATGTAAACGATCATTGGAACGCGCTCGAGGCCGGTAGCGGGGCCTATTCATGGGCACCGTCCACCTACGTCAGTTTTCCGCCCTTCGTGAAGTCAATCACACCCACAAACGACAACTTGCCACATCTCAACAACCTGCGCCCCTTGGCCATTCTGGGTGACTCCGTCACGACCGACCATATATCACCTTCAGGCACGATCACGCCGGCTTCAGAGGCCGGGAAATTCCTTACGGCTCATGGTGTCAGCCCCCGCGATTTCAACTCGTTCGGCACGCGGCGCGGAAATTCGGATGTCGTCATTCGTTCAACATTTGCAAACTACCGGCTGCGCAACGAGATGACGCCAGACAAGGAAGGCTCGTGGACTCGCATTGAGCCGGAAGGAGATGTAGCAACCATTTTTGAAGCGATTTGTGCATACAAATCCCGTGATCAAAAACTGGTTGTCATCGGCGGCAAAGAATATGGCTGCGGATCTTCGCGGGACACTGCCGCCAAGGCACCATGGCTGGCCGGTGTGCGGGCGGTGATCGCTGAAAGTTTCGAACGAATTCACCGCTCAAATCTGGTGAATATGGGGATTGCTCCGCTGTGCTTTCCAACAGGCGTGTCACGTCTGACGCTTGACCTGGATGGGACCGAGGTGTTTGACATAACTTTGTCCGATGACCTGATGTCGGCCGACCTAACGATCAATCGCAAAAACGGCACGGTAGATAAGACACCGCTAGATTTGCGTCTTTACAATGATGCAGAGCGCGCGACATTTGCCGAGGGTGGATTGTTGCCCCGGTCCCTACGCAGTTTCCTAAGGCAGCCTGCATGACCCGAAAAACCCGCATAAGGGCGGCGTTTTATCGCGGAGGCACATCCAAGGCCGTAGTCTTCAACGGCGCGGATCTTCCAGCCGACCGCGAAGCTCGTGATCGAGTCTTTTTGCATGTGTTGGGTAGCCCTGACCGGTACGGACGCCAACTGGACGGTCTTGGCGGCGGTATTTCGTCACTGTCTAAAGTTGTCATCGTAGAGCCCTCAACCCACCCTGATGCAGATGTTGACTATACGTTCGTGCAAATTGCCGTCGATGCTCCAGTGGCAGATTACGGATCAACTTGCGGAAACATGTCGTCCGCCGTGGGGCCCTTTGCAGTTGAGGAAGGCCTTGTACCGGCTGTTGATGGCAAAACTACAGTGCGCATACATAACACCAACACTGGACAAATCTATCTGTCTGAATTTGAGGTCGAGGACGGTCAAGTCATAGAGGCAGGGGATTTTGAGGTGCCGGGCGTAACCCAAAGTGGCGCGCGCATCAAACTCGATTTTCTTGAGCCAGGTGGATCAATCACGGGCAAGATTCTACCCACAGGAAATGCAGTAGATATGCTAAAAGTGGCCGGATTCGGCACAATTGCGGTCTCGATGGTGGATGCGGCAAATCCCGTCGCCTTTGTCCATGCAGCGGCACTCGAGCTAACTGCGACCGAGAGCCCATCATCGCTAGATGCGAACCGTGCCGTCATGGATAAACTGGACGCCATACGTCGCCGAGCTGCGGTTGCTATGGGCATGGCTGAAACACCCGAGCAAGCAACGCTGTCGAACCCTAAGGTTGCCATCGTGGGTCCGCCTGCTGCGTTCACTGCGCTTGACGGTCGAAAATATGAATCGAACTCGCATGATGTTTGTATCCGGCTGATCTCAATGGGGAACTTTCATCGCGCAATAACACTTACTGGCGCCATGTGCGTGGCGGTTGCGGCCAAGATCACTGGAACAATCGTTGCTGAGGCAACAGAGATCGATGGCTCGCTGAAGATCGGCAACCCCTCAGGTGTTTTGCCAGTAGATGCACATGTGACCAAGAATGGTTCGGGCTACAAAGCTGTTTCTGCAACCACTTTTCGGACCCAACGGCGCATTATGGAAGGCAGCGTGTTGTGTCCTGCCGATTTTAGGGCATCAAAAGTTGCAACATGACAGATCAACGTTCAAACATAGTGGTAGCGTGCAGTATCCACTATTCGCAAGAGAGGCGACGCGAGGAGCTGTGCAAACCAGCAATACCAAACAACAAAGAACTTTCGTAAGTGTCATAAAGGGAGGAACCACATGACAATAACTAACTTCACTAGACGAACCGCAATGGCGGCTGCAACGGCAATGGCGGTTACAGGGCTCGTTAGCCCTGCATCTGCCGACAGTCATCAGGTTGTGGACAGCATTCACTTTTTGATCCCGGGCGGCGCAGGCGGTGGCTGGGATGGCACGGCTCGTGGCACAGGAGAAGCTCTGACCGGAGCCGGTCTTGTTGGCAGCGCGTCATACGAGAATATGTCTGGCGGTGGTGGTGGCAAGGCCATTGGCTACATCATCGAAAACGCAGACAGTAACCACGGCACACTGATGGTTAACTCTACGCCAATCGTAATCCGTTCGCTGACCGGTGTGTTTCCGCAAAACTTCCGTGATCTGACATTGGTTGCCGGAACTATTGGCGATTACGCTGCGTTGGTTGTGGCCGCTGAAGGTGGTGCTGCGGATCTTAGCGGTCTGATCGATGCTTTCAACGCTGACTCGAACGCGGTTGCCATCGGTGGCGGCTCTGTTCCAGGCGGCATGGATCACCTCGTTGCTGCAATGGTGTTCCAAGCTGCTGGCGCTGATCCAGTTGCGATGAAATACGTACCCTATGATGGCGGCGGCGCCACAATGGCGGGACTGTTGTCTGGCGAAGTTCAGGCGGTTTCTACCGGCTTCTCCGAAGCGATTGAGTTGGCAAAAGCTGGCGAAGTGCGCATCATCGGCGTGACTGCGCCAGAGCGTGTCGATTCCTATGCTGACGCTCCGACAATGGTCGAGCAGGGTAACGACACCACCTTCGTAAACTGGCGCGGCTTCTTTGCAGCTCCGGGTCTGCCTGCGGACAAGCTGACAGCGTATCAGGGTGCCATTGCGAAAATGTACGAGACTCCTGAATGGGAAGCGGTACGTGCGCGCAACGGTTGGGTGAACATCCATAACCCAGGCGACGACTTTGAAGCGTTCCTCGAAAACCAAGAAAAGGTGATCGGCGATCTGATGAAAGAGCTTGGCTTCTTATAAGCTGAAAAATATGGCCGCGCGACGCAATTCGCGCGGCTTCTACATATAGACGGAGAGGACAGACCAATGGCACTCGACCGGTGGATTGCGTTCATCATTTTACTCATATGCTTGGCATATGGATATGCAGCGTATTTCTCGATGGATCAGCTTTTACCGCCGATCTTGCAACGCAGCCCGATCTGGCCGTCGAGCTTTCCTAAAGTCTTGTCCGTTGGAGCGATCTTGTTTGCGTTGATAATCCTTCTTGGACTGGAAAAATCCCCGGAAAACGACAAAGTTGCCGATATCAACCTATCTCGGTTGGGCGACTACAACATCGGTCAGGCATTGGTGTTGATCGGAATGATGATTGGCTATGCAATTTTGCTTCGGCCCCTGGGGTTTCTCGGATCAACATTTCTGTTTCTATTCCTTGGCAGCTTTTCTTTAGGCGAGCGTCGCTATCTGGTCATGGCAATCGTCTCCGCGATTGCCGCTGCCGGGATCTGGTATCTCGTCGATAGCGTGTTGGGAATTTTCTTGCGGCCATTGCCGCTGTTCTTGACAGGAGTTTGATATGTTAGAAGGTCTCCTGCTTGGTCTCTCGACAGCATTTTCGTTCACAAATCTACTTCTTGTAATCGGTGGATGTCTGATAGGCACCTTTATTGGCATGCTGCCAGGTCTTGGACCTATGTCCATCATCGCGATTATGATCCCAATTGCGATTACGATCGGCGATGCAGCATCCGCGTTGATCCTACTGTCCGGAGTCTACTATGGTGCCGTCTTTGGTGGTTCGACCTCTTCCATTTTGATCAATGCCCCGGGGGTGGCCTCAACTGTTGCCACCAGTTTTGATGGCTATCCGCTGACTCGTCAGGGCAAAGCGGGCAAGGCACTGACTGTTGCCGCCATTTCTTCGTTTGCCGGCGGTACAATCGGCGCAATCTTGTTGTTAATTTTCGCGCCAGCGCTGGCCTCTGTGGCATTGCTGTTCCATTCGGCAGAATACTTTGCATTGATGGTTGTCGGTCTGTCGGCGATTGCTGCATTTGCCGGCACCGGGCAAGTTAGCAAGGCGCTACTGATGGCCTTTCTGGGCCTCATCATGGCGACGGTCGGTGAAGGCGTCTTGTTTAATGCCGCGCGCTTCACAATGGGTATCAGCGATTTGCAGTCGGGCTTTGGCTTCGTGACCATTGCCATGGCCATGTTTGCCTTACCCGAGGCGATTTACCTAATCCTTGACCCCGCTCGCTCCAAGTCCGCTGACGGCGGAGAAAACAGCGAGATCAAAGATCTGCGAATTTCACGCGAAGAAGCCAAGGCGATTACCCCAGTCATCGCCCGCCAGTCGCTGCAAGGCTTTTTTATCGGCGTCTTGCCGGGTGCTGGTGCCACAATCGCGTCATTCTTGGGCTACGCTGTAGAACGCAATATCGCACCAAAAGAGGAACAGGAACAGTTCGGCAAAGGCGCGATCAAGGGCGTCGCCGCCCCTGAAAGCGCTAATAACGCCGCCTGCACAGGCTCGTTTGTACCACTTCTGACACTGGGTATTCCCGGCTCTGGCACCACAGCCATCCTGTTGGGCGCATTGATCGCGCTTAATGTCAGCCCTGGCCCACGTCTGATGATCGATGAGCCGCAAATCTTCTGGGCGGTGATTATCTCGATGTATCTGGGCAATTTGGTCTTGCTTATGCTGAACCTGCCACTCATCCCCTACATCGCCAAAGTCCTTGCTGCTCCGCGGAACTATCTGATCCCGTTCATTCTGTTTTTCACATTGATGGGCGCGTATATCGGTCAGAACAATGCCACGGAATTGTTACTTCTAGTTGGGTTTGGCATATGCGCGACGGTCTTGCGGTTTGCAGATTATCCCTTGGCGCCATTGCTGATTGGTTTCATCCTTGGCCCACTTCTGGAAAACAACTTCGCCAGAGCTATGCAGCTATATGACGGAATGTCCTTCATCTGGGAACGCCCCATGACGCTGGGGCTGCTATTGGTCGCAGCGCTGTTGATCGTGCTCCCAAGTTACCGAGCGCGCCGCGCCAGAATTCGCCACGAAGGGGTCGCCGACGGCGACTAAATCATTGTGAACTATTCGGAAGTGTTTGCGATTGGTTGCTACAGCGGTCGGCTTAGAAGGTGGGTGGAAAGTCCACTTTCTTGCAGCGTGGCGTAGCAATTGAACTTCCCAGTGTTGGAACTGATGCTCCGATTTCAAAGCATCTCGCCCAGCCTAAAAATCAAACGAATAAATATCGAGGATATCAATAAAGCGCATGTTCATCTGCAACACAGCACCTGTTACTCTAGGCTCAAAGTGGACCTCGGATGAGGCGCGGCATCAGTTGATTCGGGCGACTTACGTAGCCACAAACAGCCCAAATCCGACCTAGGTCGCTGAACGGTGATGCTCAGGCCAACCTTCCGAAAACAGCCGGTTTAGTGTGCAATAATTGCACTGGTCTAATGTCTGGACTGAGAGATAGAGCGCCATTTCGTTGCAAAATGACAGGTCTGTTTGGCCAATGCGGATCGCCCTTACTTTGTTTGCGCCTTCCACGCTGCAAGAAACTCATTTGCCATTGCAATGTCCTGCGCGGCGATCCCCGTCAGGTCAGCGATTGAGATTTGATCGGCATCCAAACGTCCTTGCCCAGTTCCGCACAAAATCGCCCCGATTTCATGGACGTCTTCCGCCTGAATCAAACCGCTCTTTGCCGCGCGAGAAACCTCGCCGTGGTCCAGACACTGCGATTTTATGTCAACCGCCAGAACATCAGCGCGCGCGATCAAATTGACGTCAAGTTCCTGTTTGCCCGGAGCGTCTGCGCCAACGGCTGAAATATGTGTTCCGGGTTGGACCCATTCAGATTTCATGAATGCCGTCGTCGAACCTGTGGCTGTGATGACGATGTCAGCCTGCCGGATAGCGGCTTCAAGGTCGACCGCAGGTTCAACATCTATATTCGGGCTGAGGTCCGCTACAAGCGCCGCCTGCTTTCCTTTATCGCGCCCCCAAACGCGAAATGATAGACGTGGCATCAGCGCAGCATGTGCCTCAATTTGACGACGCGCTTGAGGCACCGTTCCGACGACCAGGGCCTGTTTGCTATCGGGCCGCGCCAGTGCGCGACTGGCAATCGCGCCCCCTGTCTGAAGTCAGCGCCTATGGGTCCAATTAGGTTAATTTGATAAGAGAGTTTTGTTGGCTCATCGTAACCACTGAGGAGTGGGACATGAGACAGACAACTGGAACTCGCAGGAGCCCCGGCGAGAAGATCGTCAAAGAGATCAAGCGCGCGACGCGCAAACAGTATTCGTCAGAAGAGAAGATCCGGATCGTGCTGGATGGCTTGCGTGGCGAAGACAGCATTGCTGAGTTGTGCCGTCGTGAGGGAATATCTCAAGGTATCTACTACAAATGGTCCAAGGACTTCATGGAAGCTGGCAAACGGCGGCTTGCTGGAGATACGGCGCGTGCGGCTACGACCGACGAAGTCAAGGACCTGCGCCGCGAAGCCCGAGACCTGAAGGAGGTCGTTGCCGAGCAAACACTGGAACTGCGTCTTCTCAAAAAAAGCATGACCGGCGGTGGGGGCGACCAAGAATGAGGTATGCTGCATCTGAGAAGTTGGAGATCATCCGGCTTGTTGAGGGGTCGCATTTGTCTGCTCGTCGAACATTGGCAAAGCTGGGCATCCCCCGCACCACATTTTACCGTTGGTATGATCGGTATCGGCAGCGCGGCGACGCTGGCCTTGTGGATCAAGCGCCTAAGCCCAGACATGTCTGGAACCGCATCCCCGACGAAGTCCGGCGCAAGGTCGTCAAGCTGGCGCTGCAGGAGACGGAGCTGTCGCCGCGCGAACTGGCAGTGACGTTCACGGATCGGGAGCGCTACTTCGTCTCGGAATCTTCAGTCTATCGGGCCCTGAAGGCCCACGATCTGATCACCAGCCCGGCCTTTATCGTGCTCAAGGCGGCAAACGAGTTCAAAGACAAGACCACTGCGATCAACCAGCTTTGGCAAACCGACTTCACCTATCTCAAAGTGCTTGGCTGGGGCTGGTTCTATCTCAGCACAATCCTGGACGACTACAGCCGCTACATCATCTCGTGGAAACTCTGCACGAACATGCGGGCAGAGGACGTGACGGACACCCTGGATTTGGCGCTACAAGCATCAGGGTGCGATCAGGTTCACGTCATCCACAAACCCCGCCTCCTCAGCGACAACGGGTCCAGTTACGTCTCTGGCGATCTGGCTGAATGGCTGCAGGACAAAGGCATGAAGCATTCTCGGGGCGCACCATATCATCCCCAGACACAGGGCAAGATCGAGAGGTGGCATCAAACCCTGAAGAACCGCATCCTATTGGAGAACTACTTCCTTCCGGGAGACCTCGAAACCCAGATCGAAGCCTTCGTCGATCACTACAATCACAAGCGCTACCACGAGAGCCTGAACAACGTCACACCCGCCGACGTCTACTTCGGGCGTGACAAAGCCATTCTAAGACAACGGGAAAGGATCAAACGAAAGACGCTCGAAGCGCGGCGCTTGCATCACAGACAGCGCGCCGCATAATAACATCAACCAGACGAGCCAAACTCTTTACTTGTTTAAGCAACTCTTGGTTCCCAAAACCCTGACGACGGACAGGCTTGGCCATCTAAGATTTCCCGGCTCAACCGGTGCGAACCGCATCAAGAAATTCACTGGTTGATAGTACACCTGCAATTCCGGCCTAGTAGATGTCATCTCTGAGCACCGGCTCCAAAGCGTCTCTCCTAACTTCGCCACCGCACAACTCACGGAAACAACGGCACTATTTGCCACAGTCTCTAGTATCGTCGGTTTGAGAGATATGCCTGGCTGTGCAGACAATCTCGAGCTAACCAGTCTCAGCCGGAAATTCCCTGTTAACAGGGAAAATCCAGGGAAAACCACTGATCCTACCGATATTTGAGCTAGTCGCCTAAATTTCGGAAAAGAAAACAGATACTTGGCGCAACTTCCCTAATCCTGCATACAGGGAATTTCAGTTTGGTATCAGCGAATTTGTTTTGGCAAACAGGGAAGTGATGCCGGGCCTGATCCATGCCGAATGTTGTGTGATCTGCCCGAAATTTCTAGAACCGACGTTCGTACGTCGTGCAGTGAATGCTGGCTTTGTCCGGCGATTTCAACTGATCGCCGCAACACTCTCAGCGAACTTCTCAGGCGGTGTTTGATATTGCAAGGTCTTGCGGGGCCGCTCGTTGAGTTGACGGGCAATCGCGCTCAGCTTTGCCTGGGAATGGACCGATAAGTCTGTTCCGCGTGGCAGGTATTGGCGCAAAAGATGGTTGGTGTTTTCGTTTGACCCGCGCTGCCATGGGGAGTGTGGATCACAGAAGTAGACGTCGACATCCGTCGCCATCGTCAATCTCGGATGGTCTGCCAGCGCTTTGCCGCGATCCCAGGTCAGGGATTTGTAGAGTTCCTTTGGCAGTCGCTTCGATTGCTTGATCAGACCTGAGATCACGCTCTTGGTGTCCTTGTTGGTGACCTTTATCAGCATAACGTAGCGCGACTGGCGTTCGACCAAAGTGGCGACGTAGCTGTTTTTGGACCCGCCGATGAGATCACCCTCCCAATGTCCTGGTATCGCGCGATCCTCAACACTGGCGGGCTGTTCGCTTATCGACACTGCATCCTTAACCTGGCCCAGGCCGTTGCGTTTCAGGCTGGCATGTCTGGATCGTCGGATCGTGCGCCTGGCACGCAGATGGTTCAGGAGTTCTTTCTTCAGCACACCACGCGCCTGGATATACAGGCTTCGATAGATTGTCTCGTGCGACACCTGCTTGTTCACCTCTCCCGGAAAGCTGCGTTTTAGCCAACCCGCGATTTGTTCAGGTGACCATTTGCGGCGGAGCTTTGCAGATACTTCGCGGCTCAAGAATGGGTAGCAAGCAAGCTTGCAGGGCTTCGGTCGAAGGGCACGATCCCCTGCCGCCTGATCCGAAGCCGCTGCCCGATAGGCGGTGCGTCCGCCATTGCGCCGGACCTCACGGCTGATGGTCGAGGCCGCGCGACCCAATTGCGTCGCGATGGATCGGAGTGAACGGTTTGTGCTGAGCCCGCGCGATATCTCTTCACGTTCATCGAGAGACAAGGCCTGTCTGTGCCGCTTGCGTTCCGGCGGGCGAATACCACCCGTCGGAGAGATCACCGAAAACACCGACGAGGACTGCCGGTCAAACACACGGCCGATGGAACTCATCGACTCCCTTCGCTGCCAACGATCCCAAATCTCCGCGCGTTGTGCGGCTGAATAATAAATACGGCGGCGGTACTTCATGGCAAACACTCCATCTTTCCAAAAAGATTAAAGTGTTGCGTCCACCCGTTGAGGGCACCGGACAAAGTGAACAATGCCGCGCTGCATCTGACTGTCTGCTTTGGGTAATGGTTCACGGCGGATTCTGGACGAAATCGCGATGATACAAATCGTACTGACAATTCGCGTTTCCGGGTGGCGGCAACCGCTGACATCTTGTCTGAAATGTCGGCGGGAGACCCCTAACAATCTCGCACAAATGTTAGTCAGATCGCCCTTTCTGTGGAGGCACGACGTATCAACTCGATTGGCAAATTCACCGAAGTCTGCGGCGTGCCGGTTTCAAGCCAATGAGATATTAGTTCAGCGGCTTTTATCCCCATTTCTTCAACGCTCAACCGCACGGTTGTTAATGGAGGAAAGGTGAATTTTGACGCTGGCAGGTTCTCCATTCCCATGACGGACATGTGTGTTGGAACGGCAATGTCGCGGCTGTGCAGCCCGCTTAGAACACCGTGAGCTATCACGTCAGAGAAGCATAGGATACCGGTTGGCATGTAGGTTGATCTCAGTATTTCCGCTACCGCCCTAAATCCGCCTTCCATCGACATTTCGGCCTGAAAGAAATCAAAGGAAACATCCAGTTTGCTACACTTCAGCGCGGTGCAGCGCTGCCGCATTCTGTCGTTTGTGTCGGTTGGGCCATGGACCACAGCCACTTTCCGATGGCCTAGGTCTGCCAAATGAGTGGCCGCGATTTCTGCGGCCAGCCAATTTTCATATCCGACCGTTGGAAGACGCCCATTTTCCTCGAAATAGGAGATCGCGACGACCGGGAGTTGCGCATTGTCGATTAGCTCGAAGAACGCATCGCTGTGGTGAACTCCGGCCACGATCAGTGCCTCGGCACCAATTTCGATCAGTTGCTTTGCGCGTGCGCATTCAAGTTCAGGGTCGCCAAGGGTTTGCGCAACCATCAACGATAGACCTTTCCCGGATAGACGGTCTTCTACACCGTTGATCAATTTTGCATAGATTGCGCTGTCGATTGTCGGCAAAAGCGCGGCCACCATTCGGGAGCGTCCGCTATTGATCGCTCGTGCAGCGGCTGAAGGGACGAACTTTAGATCCGCGATTGCGGAGTTCACTCTGTCCCGAGTTTTGGCAGACACACGGTCGGGATAATTTAGAACCCGACTGACCGTCGCAACAGAGACATTTGCCTGTGCTGCAACGTCGCGCAGATTGGATCTCTTTTTGATCGGGCGTGTGTTCATTCAGGTGAGTCTAGATCATTTCTTGACAAATGTAACTAGTTTCAATCACTATGTAACTAGTTACATGGAGCGATTTATCGGAATGGGTGCCGGGTTTTCACTGCAGGATTTTTCGAACGTAGGGATGCGATCCCATTTCAGGGCGTTTCCTGGTTTTCCGTCCAATTCAGACCAAGAGCGCTATGCCCTTTCACCTCGCGGTGCGGTGGGAATACCGCTGAAGTCTGGAGATCTTGTTTCGATATCCGGCAATGTTGGTCGGGCGTTTGTGGTGGTATTTGGCGAGAGCGGCGAAGAAGCGGCGACCGCGCTGAACCTTGCGATTGATTGTCGATTGGATGGTCTGGCTTTTGATCGGGCAGAGGTTGAAGGGTGGGCGTCTGCGCGCGGAGTGTGTGCTCTCGACAGAGGTGCCTCGAGCATAGGCGAGAATTCTGTGACCAACCTTAAGGCGCGGGAAAACTGCACGGCGTGGTTCATTCTCACCGCCAATAGCGGCGATGTCGTCTCAGGGCATGAAGATGCCAAGGTTGAAATCTCCGTCGCCCGGGTTGGTGGTACGGTGCGAATTCCAGATCCTTTGGGCGCTGTATCGGAAGAATTCACTGTCACCCGCGGCACTGCTTTTGCCTATGAACTGGCCAAGGGCGAGGCAGTTCAGATCATCGATGTTGAGGGACAGCAATGCTCGGATTTCATGGCGTTTCGACTCCGTGGTCTGGATCGTGGTGCAGAGATAATGATCGACAGCACATCTACCCGATCACTGGTCCGCGGCTCCTACCCACGTCCGGGCCTTTTGGATAAGTTCTATGATCGCGACATGGCGCCGATGCTGCAAGTATTGCAAGACACCTGCGGACGTCATGACACTTTTGGACTTGCCTGTACTTCCCGGGGGTATGAAGAGCGCGGCTTCCCCGGTCACGTGAATTGTTCCGACAATATATCGGTAGCCACGGCGCGCTTTGGCGTGGCAGAACGGCGCGCCTGGCCTGCGATCAACTTCTTTTGGAACACCTGGATTGATCCGCATTCACACCATATTCAAACCGAAGAAAGTTATTCTCGTCCAGGTGACTATGTTGCCATGCGCGCAATGGACGATCTGGTTTGTGTGACGACGGCTTGTCCGGACGACATCGACCCGATCAATGGTTGGAATCCCACGGACATCCATGTGCGTGTTTACAACCCCGACATACCCATCCGCCGCGCCGTAGCGTATCGATCAAAAGAGGATTCCAGGATGTCCGTCAGTCGGGAAAGTGCGTTTCATGCGCGCATTGCGAATCTAACCAATGACCTTGTTCCGGCGCGTGATCTCTGGATGCCAAACTCTTTCCCTGCGGTAGGGACAATCGGGGAATATTGGGCGTGTCGGGAGGCCGTGACGGTCCAAGACATGAGCAGTCTCCGGAAATATGACATTGCTGGACCTGATGCCGAAGCATTACTGCAAAAGCTGCTGACCCGCGATATTTCACGGCTCGCCGTTTGGCGCGGCACCTATGCGCTTATGTGCGACGAGACTGGCGCGGTTGTGGATGACGGTACCCTGTTCCGTCTGGGTCCCCAACTGTTTCGTTGGTGTTGCGGGTCGGAAGAGAGCGCCCGCAGGATCGAGGCGATTGTTGCTTCAGAAGGTATGCAAGCGCGACTGATCGATATGTCCCACGCATTGGCGAACATTGCGGTGCAAGGTCCGAAAGCCAGAGACGTGTTGACCAATTTTGTTTTCACGCAGCCGCATGTGCCGTCAATCGATCAGATGAAATGGTTTGGTGTCACAGTGGCCCGCCTGCAAGACCGCGAAGGTGCACCGTTCATGTTATCGCGCACAGGCTATACCGGAGAACTAGGGTATGAAATTTTCTGCACCCAATCTGATGCGTTGCAAATCTGGGATGCTGTCATGGAAGCGGGCAAAGCACATGGCATATCTCCGATGGGAAATGCTGCGCTTGATATAGTCCGGATCGAAGCTGGACTGGCGGCGTCTGGGGCGGAATTTGATGCTGGTAACGATGCCTGGGAAGCTGGGTTGGGTTTTGCCGTGGATATGCGAAAACCTGACTTTGTTGGTCGCGACGCACTTGAACGCAACGCACGCGATCCGCGGCGAATTTTGAGCGGTTTGATCTTTGAGGGTAACGACGTGCCACTTCATGGGGCAGGCGTGTATCTGGATGAGCGCCAAGTCGGCGTTGTGACTTCAGCAACGCGATCACCTGCTTTGGGGTCGGGCATCGCCATGGCGCGGTTGGCTGTCGAATTCGCCGAGATTGGGACCACTCTTTCAGTCGGCATGATGGATGGCCACATGAAGCGTTTGCCAGCGACTGTAGCGGACATTCCCTTTGTTGACCCCAAGCGCGAGAGGGCGCGCGCGTGAGGACAAGCGGACCGTATATGCGGCGCGATCTGGCCCTTTGCAGTTGCTTAGGAGATGGGAACTGCCAAAGGGGTGTCGCGCTTTTCAAGGTAACTCCAAATTGCACGTGTGACGCGATTGGTCCTACTGCCATTGCGGAGCAACCGGATTTCAAGGGGCACATCCCAAGGGGCCTCACCCGTTCGCACCAATGCACCGGTCTCAAGATCAGGCGCGACAAGGCTCTTAGGCAGCCACGTGACCCCATCGCCTGCACGAGCGCGAATGCGCAGCGCCCCGGCCATCGCGTTTTCATAGACCGTGCGCAAACGTGGAGTAATTCCGTGCTGAGCAAATACTGGTTCGAGCAGATCGCCGATTGGTGCCGTTTGGCCAAATCGCAGAAACGGCAAGGTGCCCTCTTGGTCGTCGAAACTGAATTGCGGTGTGCCATCGGCCGAGGGCTTGCAAACCGGGATCAGTGTATCTGCACCGATTGTAATTGCATCCACGTTCCGGGTCGTGGGCGCGCTTTCGGCCCAGTATGCAACGACAAAATCGACTGCGCCTTGTTCCAGGTCCCGCATGCAGTTGGGCAGGTCATCCGCCCGCAGGCGCGACAAAATCGGACCGTAGGCATCTTCCAATGCTTGCAGCCAGGCAGGGTAGAACCGCCAACCGATCGAATGTTGGGTGCCAAAAGTAATCACATATTTGTCTGGCAAAGCCTGTGCTTCGCGAATGTGGCTGCGCTCTTGTTCGATGCGCACCAGAGCTTGCAGACCTGCTTCAAGCATTTGGCTTCCGGCTTCGGTCAAGCGCACAGGTTGGCGAGATCTGTCAACCAACAATGTGCCAACCCAATTTTCGAGCGACTTGATGCGCCTCGAAAAAGCGGGCTGGCTCAAGTTGCCAATTGCCGCGGCCTGCGAGAAGTTTCCAGTTTGCTGAAGGCGTTCAAGATCGCGAAAGAGAGACGTGTCCATAACAGTAGCATAATGCAAAATTTGCATAATGTCATTCTCACATGACATTGGAGCCCTTCAAGAAAGTATCGCAAGCTGACGCAACAGCTTTCAGCAAGGATATTGCAATGTCAGAGACCACAGTATTGACCCGCACAAGGTCCGGACTTGAATTAAATCGGTTTCCACGAACAGCATTGTGCCATCGCCCGACGCCAATTGAGTCAATGCCGCGATTGTCAGCGCACCTTGGTGGTCCGGAGCTTTTCATTAAGCGCGACGATTGCACCGGGCTGGCGACAGGAGGCAATAAAACCCGGAAGCTCGAGTTTCTCGTCGGTGAAGCCGTCGCTGCCGGCGCAGATATGCTTGTGACCCAAGGTGCTGTGCAATCTAACCATGTCCGCCAAACTGCGGCAGCCGCGTGCAAGGTCGGAATGAAATGCCATGTTCTGCTTGAACGTCGGGTTCCCGATCGCGAGGCGTCATATGAGGAAACCGGCAACGTTTTGCTGGATAATATATTCGGCGCTACGCATGATTTTCGCCCGCCGGGATTGGATATGAATGCTGAAGCAATCGCAGTTTGTGAAGATCTCAAGGCGCAGGGCAACACTCCCTACTTCATCCCGGGCGGTGGATCCAATCCTACCGGGGCGTTGGGTTATGCAAATTGCGCAGAAGAGATTGCCGAGTATTCCGCCGCAAACGATCAAAACTTTGATTGGCTGGTGATGGGTACGGGAAGCACGGGCACTCAGGCTGGGCTGGTAGCAGGGTTTCACGCTCTGGGTCATGATTTGCCGGTCATAGGGATCAGTGTGCGTCAGCCTCGCCCGCGCCAAATTGGGGCGGTTCATGCGCTAGCAAAGGCGACATGCGAAAAACTGGGCGTCAGCAGCGTTTCAGAAGACAAAATCCTGGTTGATGACGGCTATGTCGGCGAGGGCTACGGCATTCCGGCTGACAGCACACTTGAGGCCATCCACTTACTCGCGCGGCAAGAGGGCATTTTGCTGGACCCAGTGTATTCCGCAAAAGGTATGGCGGGATTGATTGGGCTTATCCGGCAAGATTTCTTTGCCGCGACCGACAAGGTGTTGTTCCTGCACACAGGAGGAGCAACGGCCCTGTTTGCCTATGAAAAACAAATACTTAAATCGATCAACTAAATCGCGCCCGTCAGAGGCGCAACCAACAGAGGAGATGAAAATGAAACATTCAATTAGGTCGCTGGGACTGGCGACTGCCATGGGCGTTTTGGCCGTTCCGGCCCTTGCTGCCGAAGAAGTGAAAATCGGCGTTCCGTCCTGGACCGGTGCCCAAGCGATTGCCTATCTACTGGGTGAGGTCGTGGAGTCCCGGATTGGTGGTCAAGTGGACTATATCCCTGGCAACAACGCGACGATCTTTCAGGCTATGGATCAGGGTAAGGGTGACATCGACGTCCATCCAGACGTCTGGCTTCCAAACCAAGAAAGCTTCACCAAAAAATATGTGGATGAAGCTGGAACAGTCACTTTGTCCTCTAACCCTTACCAAGGCAACCAGGGTTTCTGCGTCACTCAGGACTTCGGTACTGCCAACAATGTGACTGACATTGCCGATTTGGGACGCCCAGATGTGGCGTCATTGATGGATAGTGATGGCAATGGTCTAGGTGAGATGTGGATCGGTGCGCCAGGCTGGGCGTCGGCCAATGTCAATGAGGTCAAAACTCGAGACTACGGCCTCCTTGATTTTGTCGAACCAGTTCGGGCGGAAGAGAGCGTGAAGACTGCGCGTATCAAGGACAGCATCGCCAAAGGCGAGGGCTATGCGTTCTACTGCTATAAGCCACATGCCGTCTGGTTCATGTTTGACGTTCAAATGCTGACCGAGCCAACATTTGACCCAGCAAACTACCAGATGATTCAGCCTTCCGACGATGCCGATTGGTATGAAAAGTCGAAAGTTGCGACAAAAGATGCGCTGAAGGACGTGCAGATTGCGTGGTCAAATTCTTTGGTTGATCGTTCGCCAGCGATCGCAGAGTTCTTTGCTAACTTTAATTTGACTGCGGACGATGTCAGTCAATTGGCATTTGAGATCAGCTCGAATGGCCGTGAACCTGCAGCAGTGGCGAAAGATTGGATCGACGCAAACTCCGACCGCGTAGATAGTTGGCTCGGCCTGTAGAAATCGACGCTCAAACAAGAAGCGATGGCGCGCCTGAAATAGGTGCGCCATCGATACTCAAGCGGCGCAGGAAACGTGCAATATGACCGATCAGACAGTCATCGAAATCTCCAATGTTTGGAAGATATTCGGAGCAAATGCTCAGGCGGCGCTCACCGCCATCCGCGATAAAGACCTGGGAAAAGCTGAGGTTCTTGCTGAATATAACGCGGTTGTAGGAGTTGCTGACGTCAGCCTGTCCGTGAATCGCGGAGAAATTTTTTGCATCATGGGATTGTCGGGCAGCGGCAAATCCACATTGGTTCGACACTTCAACCGCCTTTTGGAACCTACTGCCGGAAAGATTGAAATTGAAGGCACCGATGTAATGGCGCTCGGCCCACGCGAGCTTCAGCGTTTTCGAAATCAGAAGATTGGCATGGTGTTTCAGAACTTTGCCCTAATGCCGCACCGGTCGGTGCTGGATAACGTTGCAATGCCGTTGGAGATCAGAAAGGTCCCGAAGAACGAACGCATGCGTCAGGCTGCAGCGATTCTGGACATTGTCGAGCTCGGAGCCTGGGGCTCTAAATTTGCTCATGAACTTTCTGGCGGTATGCAGCAACGAGTTGGCCTTGCACGCGCGCTTGCGGCGAACCCGGACGTTTTGTTGATGGACGAACCATTCTCGGCGCTGGATCCGCTGATCCGACGCCAGCTGCAGGACGAGTTCATCCGCCTCAGCAAAATTCTCAAGAAAACAACGATCTTCATTACACATGACCTCGACGAAGCTGTTCGGATCGGTGATCGCATCGCCATCATGCGTGACGGCAAAATGGTGCAAATGGGCACCGCCGAGGACATCGTGATGGAGCCCGCTGACGATTATGTTGCCGACTTTGTGGCAGGTATTTCGAGATTGAAAGTCGTACACGCCCACGCCGTCATGCAACCTATTGATGAATTTGTCGCCGCAAACGGCGGGCTTTCTCCGGATGCTCCGAAGGTCGACGAGGCAGAAAATCTCAGCACACTTATCAATCTCGCAATCGACGATGATCATCCGATTGTCGTGCAAACTGATGGCAAAGATTCTGGTGTCATTACACGCGCGGACCTCTTGCGCACCGTGATCGAAGGGACGGAAGTATCATGACCGACTTAGGCGTAAATCCCCTTGAAGATACGGAATCCGCTGCAGCTCAAGCCTATGCGGAAGAGAGGCGCCAGAATATTCGCGACTTCGTGCGCACCAGTCCTGAATACTACATTCGGATGTTTGACAAGATCGGTGCCTCTTCGAAATTCACACCGACGCTGAACGTTTTCGCCGGAATCTTTGGCCCGATATGGTTCGGCGCGCGAGGCCTCTGGAACTGGGCACTGCCGTTCTTGATTATCGAGGCATTAGCGATGGTTCAAATGGCGCGGGGGTTGTTTGGCGATCTTGGTGCGGAGGCTATGGAGCGTATTGCGTCAATTGAAGGTACGCTCGAGTTGCGTCGCCAGCAACTGGCTGCTGCGATCGAGAACAATACGGATCGCGTTGACGCATTCCGACGAACCGTCGACTCGCTGGAAGCAAATATTGGAGGGATTCGAGCCGAGGCCGAAGCCGCCGCTGCCGAAGGCCCCACAATTGCGCTGACGGGCCTGATTATTCTTTTGCTAGTTAAGGTCGCGCAGGCCCTGGTCGCAAATACGGCACTTGAAGGCCGGTTTTCTGACTGGCTGAGCGACCGCACGGTTCGGTCGGGATTGCCTGTTGCCGAGATCGTTTTCAGTGCAATTTTCATGGTGCTGGTCGTCTTTGCGGCAATGATGCACTACAGTTTTCCAGGGCGTTTCTCCCTTTTGTCAGACTTCCCGACTGATCCCGATATCCGGTTGGTCAGTATCGATAAAGTCGAAGCCTTTTTTAATTGGGCAGTCCTGAACGGCGACGCGCTATTTGATGCGATAACCTATTGTATTCGCCTAGTATTGGACGCCTTGGAGATCGTCTTTGTCAGCACACCCTGGATCGTGATTGCTTCGTTGATCATCCTGTTGACGTGGCTCACGGCGGGTGTGCGCATGGCAATTTATTCAGCCGGGTTCCTGTCCTACATGGGGCTTCTAGGCTTCTGGGAGAAGGCGATGACAACGTTGGCATTGCTGGGAACAGCTGCCTGTTTGTCTATCTTGATCGGTATTCCTTTGGGCATGTTTGCCGCCCGTCGCCCGCGCTTTTATGCGGCGATACAGCCAATCATGGATTTCATGCAGACGATGCCTGCATTTGTGTTCATGATCCCGGTGATTGCGTTCTTCGGCACCGGCAAGCCTGCCGCCGTTGTTACAACGATGATCTTTGGCGGCACGCCCGTGGTGCGTTTGACTGTATTGGGGCTTCGCGGTGTTCCGGAGAGTGTGCGAGAAGCGGCGATAAGTTTTGGTGCCAACAAGTGGTATCTGCTTACCAAAGTTGATTTGCCGCTCGCGGGGCCATCAATTCGCGCCGGTATCAACCAAACCATCATGCTTTCACTTGCGATGGTTGTCGTTGCATCGCTGATCGGGGCCAAAGGTCTTGGCGAAGATGTCCTTGAGGCTCTGCAATACGCTAACGTGGGGCAGGGTATTTTGGCTGGTTTCTCGATCCTCTTTTGCGCCATGATCCTTGACCGAATTGTGCAGGGCGGGCGCAAGTGACACCCTTGGTGCTTGTCCATGGCTTCATGGGTGGCAGCGATCAATGGGGACCGCAAAAGAACCTTGCCGCCGATCTAAAGTTGATCCGGCTTGACCTGCCAGGGTATGGGCGCGCGGCCGACCAGAATGCCATTGCGTCCATAGATGGTATGGCAAGATGGGCATTGGATCACTTGGCCGACATGGGAATTAGGACGTTCGACCTGTTGGGGCACTCCATGGGCGGGATGGTCGTCCAAGAGATGGTTCGCCAGGAGCCTGAGAGGATCAGAAAGTTGATTCTATACGCAACCGGGCCCACAGGCGTGTTGCCGGATCGGTTCGAACCGATTGAGACATCTATTGCGCGGGCCACAGCGGACGGTGCTGAGACCACGGCGCGCCGCATTGCCGCTACTTGGTTTCTCGACGAACAAAGTGTCGATGACAATGCGGGCTGCCTTGATCTTGCAGCGCGAAGTGGTTTGCCTGCGATACTGGCGGGACTGGAAGCAATGCGAGGATGGTCTGGAGAAGACTATTTGAGTGAAATAGCTGCCGATACGCTGGTCATTTGGGGCGATCAGGATCGGACTTATGGTTGGCCGCAAGTCGAGCAGCTCTGGATGACTATCCCAAACAGTCATTTGGCGGTGCTTCCACTCTGCGCGCATGCAATTCACCTGGAAAAACCGAAATTTTTCAATGCTATACTGATGGATTTTCTTTCTAAGTAGGCGGCGCGGACTTCATTTGCGCGGAAGGAAATCCGTTTCCCCCGCAATTCAAGGAGGAGAAAAAGAAGATGTTGTCTTCCGCTTCATAGCTCTTGGCCAACTTCTAACTTGTCTCGACAGTTAGTGCATGACTGGCGTTTGGCGCGCCAGCGTTGCATGTGCATATAGGTATACGCTCAAAGCGGATGAGGTAGGTGGCTCCTGCTCCACCGGCATCGAATGTGCCAAAGTGCAGTTATCATCGACTGCTAGGAAAAGAGCCACCCAATGACAGTTAAAACCGCAGGTCTGGATCTGGCCTAGGATGTTTTTCAAGTGCACGGCATTTCAGAGAATGGCCGTGTGATCTTCAACAAGGCCATCAAGCGAGCGAAGCTGCTCAACTTTTTTGAGACACTTCCGCCCTGTGTCGTCGGCATGGAAGCATGCGGTTCGTCTCATCACTGGGGACGCCAGTTGCGCAAGCTTGGTCATGACGTGAAGCTGATGCCTGCCGGATACGTCAAACCCTACGTAAAGCGCGGTAAGAACGATGCCGTTGATGCGGAAGCGATCTGTGAGGCCGTTCGGCGCCCAACGATTCGGTTTGTGGAGATCAAGACCGAGGAACAGCAGGCCATTCTGTCGATCCATCGCACCCGCGATTTGGCAGTCCGGCAGCGCACTCAGATGGCCAACATGATCCGCAGTTTGCTGCGCGAGTTCGGGCACATCTTGCCCATTGGAGTCGAAGCGGTCTCAGCCTTCGCCAAGCGCCACCTTGATGGCGATCACCCGGACATGCCTGACATCGCGAACGGCATGCTCAGTATCCAGTGCTATCAGTTCATTGGCTTGAACGCGCGCATCGAAGGCTATTCCAAGATGATCGAACAACATGCCATGCTGAGTACAGATGCGCGCCGGTTGATGCGCATGCCTGGCATCGGCCCGATCACGGCATCGGCTATTGTTGCAACGATTGGCGATGCAAAACAGTTCCGGACCGGGCGCGATCTGGCGGCCTGGTTGGGCCTGACCCCGCTCAATAAGTCCAGCGGCGGCAAGGAACGTCTGGGCCAGATCACTAAGCAGGGTGATCGCTACATTCGCAAGCTGTTGGTCGTGGGCATGACATCACGCGCGGTGATGGCGAAACGTTCACCGGAGAAGGTCGATCTGTAGACAGCGAAGATCATCGCAGACAAACCATTCCGATTGGCAACAACGGCCATGGCAAACAAGGCCGCTCGGGCCATCTGGGCGATGCTCACAAGGAAACAGGAATACCGGCAGCCTGCGTTCCAAACGCTCCGACTGCCAAAAAGATGCAAGACGTTGAAGTGATGATCGGAATTAAGTCAACCAAGAGCAAGGACACTCCGGGAATGGCAGCGGCTCTCTTCCAAGGCCGATAAGCCGATTGGAACCTTACTCGCGGAATTCATCAAGGCCAGCGGAACACCACCGCACAAACAGGCCGGACAGACGACGGTACTGACGAAAATGACCGCAAATATCACCAAAAACCTCTTGTAAAGCAGGAGCCACCCACAGAGGTTATTCATCGATAGATCGAACCCATTCTTCTGCCATCGATCTAACGTCGGAGTGTACTCAAAGTTGAACGTGAAACTATCGGCGCAAACTTCCAATTAGGGAGTTCTTCCAGCGACGGCCAATCTACAGAAATAATTCGGCTACTCCAATTGGCAGTCCCACAGCAGTTTCCGCCGCGTTTTCTGATCTTAATTGGTGTAAACGCACAACTTGATTTGTGTCCCGGACTCCGATTCACAGCAGGCTAGGTATACGGCGCTACTTCATCGAATGTACCAATTTTCGGTTCACTCCTATCCCAGCAAGGACCATCTGAACGACGTGGTCTCTTCGTGAATCGATCCAATTATCGTCGCGTAGATCACGGTCATACATTATTGACAGAGTATGCGCGTTGGAAAGGTGGAAGAAACTTAACGACAGGATCGACACATAGAGCTGAAATGCGTCGGTTCCTTTGAAAAAATCGCCACGAATTTCGCCCTGCTTCAACACAGAATCGATCTTGTCGATCAGTTCGCTACTTTCTTTCGAAATACTGTCGATACCTTTCAAGTACCGACCGCGCTGTACATTTTCGACCACTACCAAATCGACAAGTTCTCGGTTCTGCCGGTGGTGGTCGAATGTAAATTCGACTAAGGACTTTATGGCTGACACCGGGTCCAGATTATCTAGGCCAAGTTTAGCCTCGCTGCTCCTAATTGCACCATAGACCCGTTCAAGCGCAGCTCTATAGAGCCCTTCTTTGTTGCCGAAGTAGTGGTAAATCATGCGAATATTGCAGTCGGATCTGTGGGCGATATTTTGAATTCTGCTTCCAGAGTATCCGTTTTCGCAAAAATCTTTGATACCCACGGTCAGAATGCGCTCTTTGGTCGCTTCGGCGTCTCGACGAATTACTTTTTGCACCAAACGGTATCCTCCGAATTTGGCTAACGCCCAAAATTGTGGCGAATTACAAACAGTTGCAACCCTAGCGTGCCGAACAGTTGATCAAGAATTTGATACCAATGGTCGGTAAAAACCGAAATCGGCATAGTCTTAGTTTACTTGCCCAAATGTTCCCAAGAGCGCTCTTACTATCCATAGGGCAATTTTTCTTGACATGCAAAGTTAACTAAGTAAAAATTTACTTACAACAATGGATTCTTGAATGCTTGATGGAAAAACAAGTCAGATCGATCTGACCGTCAATGGTAGGCCCGTGGCGGTCGAAGCAGCCGAAGATACCACGCTTTTGGAATTGCTTCGCGAAGACTTGGACCTGACGGGCGCTAAAAAGGCCTGCGACAATGGTGAATGTGGCAGCTGCATTGTCCTGATGAATGGAAAGCCCGCCAAATCATGTTTGCTACCCGCTGCCCGCGCGGCAACTAAAGACGTTGTGACAATTGAAGGATTTTCGGATGGTTCGTTAGATGGAATTGACGAAGAAATTCTGCACCCGCTTCAGCAAGCGTTTTTGGAATTGGGGGCCACACAATGTGGATTTTGCATTCCAGGAATGATCCTTAGGTCCGCGGTCTTGCTAAAATCCAAACCTGATCCGGCGCGCGAAGATGTGACCAAGGCGCTGTCAAAGAACCTTTGCCGTTGTACGGGCTACACGAAAATAATCGAAGCGGTTCAGTACGCGGGCGAGATAATGCGCCGAAACTCACAGTCCGAACCAGCGGTCGCTGCGCCAGTCGGTAGCTCGGTTGGTTACAATGTTCCCAATCGTTATTCTCCGGATACTGTCAATGGTAAGGCGAAGTATACGGCCGACTTGAGGATGGATGGGATGCTGCACGCGAAATTCTATCGCAGCGAGGTGCATCACGCGCGCATTCTGAGATACGATCTATCCAAGGCGCAGTCGCTGCCCGGTGTCGTCGCAGTCATAGGGCCCGATGACATTCCAGGGACGCCATTTTTGCCAAACTGCCAGCCGCAGGTTTACATATTTCCCAAAGACAAAATCAGATTCAAAGGCGAAGCGCTTTTTGCCGTAGCGGCCGAAAGCGAAAAAATTGCACTTGCGGCAGTTGATCTGATTAATGTCGTGGTTGAAGAGCTGCCCCACGCAATCGAATTGTCGGACGCCGCCCGACCCAATTCGGCGCGGCTTTTTGATTTCGCGGACAATGTATCGCCAGCGACAGAAGTGAGTTCTGGAGACATAAAAAAGGGTTTTGCACTAGCAGACCTTATTGTCGAAAAGGAATATTCGGTTCCGGTGCGTGAGCACGCAGCAATGGAGCCCGAAGCAGCCCTCGCTTATGAAGAAGATGACGGAACGTTGGTCATAAAGTCGCCACTGTACCACGCATTCGTTCAAGGTACGGAGTCAATTGCCAATAATTTGAACATGAAACAGGATGATGTTCGAATTATTTGCCCCGCAATGGGCGGCAATTTTGGAACGCGCGGTGACACATTGGCGCCTGTGGTTGCCGGGCTATTGGCTCGGAAGACCGGAAAGCCGGTCAAGCTAGTTTTTAGTCGTGCTGAATCCATTTTGGGATCTTGTAAAGCGCCTTCTGTGAATGTGCGTTATAAGACCGGCGCTATGCGGGATGGAACGATCGTTGCAATTGAGGTCGACATTTTGCACGGTTCTGGTTCATGGGCGCCATACCTCATTCCTGAGACAACCAAAGGTCTTGAGCTATGCTATTTTGAATCGCTCCCCGCGATGTTGTCCCATGTTACCGGCCCCTACAAAGTACCGCACGTTAGGGCCCGCGCTTATGATGTTCTGACAAATGCACCGCGATTTGTTCCCTTGCGCGGAACTAATGCGAACTATCTTCCGATTGCCTATGAATCTCAGGTCGATCTGGTCGCGGGGCATCTTGGGATTGACCCGCTGGAAGTTCGAAGGATTAACGCGATCCAGTACGGGGACGTGACCCATATCGGTCAAGAGATGACCGAACATGTGAACTATGACAAAGAAATCGATGCACTGAAACCGCACTATGACGCTGCGCTTGCGCGACTGGAAGATCGGCGAGCCAATGCTATGGAGCCTTGGATTCCCGGACTCGGGGTCGGTGGCGGCTGGCGCAACGTAGGCTATGTTTCGCAGCGAATTTCTGCGGGCGCAGAGATTAAGCCTGACGGGACATTTCTGATCCTGGCTGGCACCGTCGAACAGGGGCAGGGCCCGACGACCCAATTTGCGCAAATCGGCGCTGATGCTCTTGAGGTGCCGGTTGAATTGGTTTCGGTATTGCTGGGCGACACGACGGCTGCAGATTACCCAGTACCTACCTTTAGTTCGATCACAACTGTGGCTACCGGTCGGGCGGTTCAAATGGCGGCCGAGAACCTGCGTAGCCTCATATTCGAAATTGCAGGCAAAATTCTGGGCGTCGATACAGGCGATCTGGAACTGCTCGAAGACAGCTGTGCGAGCTCCGCTGGGAAAGTTACAACTTTCGCGGAGATCGCCGCGTTTTTGGATAAGAATGGCCTATCACGTCGCTGCAGCGGTGATCTTGACTGGAACGGCGAAGCGCCGAACATCTTATACGGATACAATCTTGGTCTGATTGAGTTGGATGTGAATACTGAAACCGGACAGGTGAAGTTGCGCAATCACGTCAATGTTTGCGACCCAGGCACGATCGTCAATCCACTTGCAGTAGAGGGCCAGGTAGATGGCGGGATTTCCTTCGGAGTCGGATTTGCTTTGAAGGAGGCGTTTCATCCGGACAACCCGCCGACCTTGGTGGGCTACGGGCTGCCAACAACCATGGACGTGCCGGATACGGTTACACGCTTGTACGTCGAGGATCCGTTTGAACGCGGACCTTTCGGGGCCAAAAGTGTAGCCGAACATCCCGGGATCTCTCCTATCCCCGCGATCATTAACGCCATTTCAAATGCTACTGGAGGCGCACGGGTTCGCGATATCCCGGCGACCCCAGAACGAGTACTCGCCGCGATTGAAGTTAACCGTGGTGTTGTTCGGCTGCCCAGCAAGGAGGAGTTGGCGACCTGGCCGCGCTAGTAATCGGAGCACTGCGGCAAAGCTTAAGTCACCTAGCGCAAATAACCGCGAAAAAGAAAACAATCTAGATCAACAGGAGGAAATCATGTCCAAAGAAACAAAATCTGGTGTTACCCGTCGAGGACTTTTGAAAGGCGCGGCCGTTGTCGGCGCGGCTTCCGCTCTTGGCACGCCTTTGCTGGCGCAAGGCAAACGCAAACTGTGCTATATTGCTTTTATTAACCGGAACACTGTTTGGGGTAAGCCATACGATTTCTTGGCTGCGGAAGTCGACCGGATTTCTGGCGGTGATCTTGAGATTGAGTATGTCGGCGGTTCGGACGTGATTGGCGGATTTGACGCTCCGGAGGCGATCGCCAACGGGGTTTTTGACATTAGCCACTCAGCTAACTCCTACTTCGCGGGCGCGATGCCAGCTTCAATTTCATTGGCCAGCGGAAGCGCAAGTTTGGATGAGCTCAAGGCGTCGGGAGCTATCGACGCATATTCGGATTTGCTGATGCAACAACGCGGCGTGATGTTGCTTGGTATGCCGCTAAGTGGTGTTGGGTACGTGTTCCAAACGCGCGACGATTCCAGCGATCTGTCGTATTATGAAGGCAAGAAAATCCGATCAATTCCGTTGTACGATCCAATCCTGGAATCGCTCGGTGCGATACCTGTTACAACGTCACCGGCGGAAGCATACACCTCAATGGAACGCGGAGTTGTGGACGGGCTAGGTTGGCCAGACATCGGGTTGCTTGACTTCAAATTCTACGAATGTCTGAAGTCAGCGCCTATGGGTCCAATTAGGTTAATTTGATAAGAGAGTTTTGTTGGCTCATCGTAACCACTGAGGAGTGGATGATGAGAAAGACAACCAAAAGCCCTGGCGAGCAGATCGTCAAAGACATCAAACGGGCGACGCGCAAACAGTATTCGTCAGAAGAGAAGATCCGGATCGTGCTGGATGGCTTGCGTGGCGAAGACAGCATTGCTGAGTTGTGCCGTCGTGAGGGAATATCTCAAGGTATCTACTACAAATGGTCCAAGGACTTCATGGAAGCTGGCAAACGGCGGCTTGCTGGAGATACGGCGCGTGCGGCTACGACCGACGAAGTCAAGGACCTGCGCCGCGAAGCCCGAGACCTGAAGGAGGTCGTTGCCGAGCAAACACTGGAACTGCGTCTTCTCAAAAAAAGCATGACCGGCGGTGGGGGCGACCAAGAATGAGGTATGCTGCATCTGAGAAGTTGGAGATCATCCGGCTTGTTGAGGGGTCGCATTTGTCTGCTCGTCGAACATTGGCAAAGCTGGGCATCCCCCGCACCACATTTTACCGTTGGTATGATCGGTATCGGCAGCGCGGCGACGCTGGCCTTGTGGATCAAGCGCCTAAGCCCAGACATGTCTGGAACCGCATCCCCGACGAAGTCCGGCGCAAGGTCGTCAAGCTGGCGCTGCAGGAGACGGAGCTGTCGCCGCGCGAACTGGCAGTGACGTTCACGGATCGGGAGCGCTACTTCGTCTCGGAATCTTCAGTCTATCGGGCCCTGAAGGCCCACGATCTGATCACCAGCCCGGCCTTTATCGTGCTCAAGGCGGCAAACGAGTTCAAAGACAAGACCACTGCGATCAACCAGCTTTGGCAAACCGACTTCACCTATCTCAAAGTGCTTGGCTGGGGCTGGTTCTATCTCAGCACAATCCTGGACGACTACAGCCGCTACATCATCTCGTGGAAACTCTGCACGAACATGCGGGCAGAGGACGTGACGGACACCCTGGATTTGGCGCTACAAGCATCAGGGTGCGATCAGGTTCACGTCATCCACAAACCCCGCCTCCTCAGCGACAACGGGTCCAGTTACGTCTCTGGCGATCTGGCTGAATGGCTGCAGGACAAAGGCATGAAGCATTCTCGGGGCGCACCATATCATCCCCAGACACAGGGCAAGATCGAGAGGTGGCATCAAACCCTGAAGAACCGCATCCTATTGGAGAACTACTTCCTTCCGGGAGACCTCGAAACCCAGATCGAAGCCTTCGTCGATCACTACAATCACAAGCGCTACCACGAGAGCCTGAACAACGTCACACCCGCCGACGTCTACTTCGGGCGTGACAAAGCCATTCTAAGACAACGGGAAAGGATCAAACGAAAGACGCTCGAAGCGCGGCGCTTGCATCACAGACAGCGCGCCGCATAATAACATCAACCAGACGAGCCAAACTCTTTACTTGTTTAAGCAACTCTTGGTTCCCAAAACCCTGACGACGGACAATCCTGGCTAACGATGTCGCGTATCGTTCGCGCACAGACACTGGCCTTGAAGAACCGAGAGTTTATCGAGGCCGCGCGTGCCAGCGGCGTGTCCGAAGCAGCAATTATATTTCGCCACATCCTGCCGAACTTGCTGGGGGTTGTGATCGTCTACGCCTCACTTCTGGTGCCCGATATGATACTTGCAGAGAGTTTCATTTCGTTCTTAGGGTTAGGCATTTCCGAACCCAATACGTCGCTTGGAAGTCTGATCTCTGAAGGCGCTGGAACCATGGCTTACGGCACACTTTGGCAGCTTGCCTTCCCGCTGACATTTTACGTGACGATCATCATTACGATGTTCTTTATCGGCGACGGTCTGCGCGACGCTCTTGATCCGAAGGACCGCTGAGATGACCGTGTTTTCGATGAGGGACCTGCGCGTAGACTTCGACACCCCTGACGGCACTGTCAACGCGGTTCGGGGCGTCTCTTTGGACATCAAAGCTGGCGAGTGCCTTGGGATCGTTGGCGAATCCGGGTCAGGGAAAAGCCAAAGTTTCATGGCAGCCATGGGTCTATTGGCAGGAAATGGCACAGCCACTGGCTCAGTAACACTAAAGGGTAAAGAAATTCTGAACCTCAATACGAATGCCCTTAACCGCATTCGTGGTGACGAAGTCGGAATGATCTTCCAAGACCCTCTGACGGCGCTGACACCTCACCTAAAAGTCTGGCATCAGATGTCAGAGGTCTTGCAGGCCCATCGCGGTATGTCCGGTCAACAGGCGCATCAACGTTGCCTGGAGTGGCTGGACCGCGTCCGCATCCCCGATGCCAAACGCAGATTGCAACAGTATCCACACGAATTGTCCGGCGGCATGAGACAGCGCGTGATGATCGCCATGGCCATGCTGTGTGATCCAAAGCTGCTGATCGCTGACGAGCCGACAACAGCGCTTGACGTAACGGTTCAGGCCGATGTGCTCGACTTGATGTCCAGTTTGCAGAAAGAGCACGACACGGCAGTTGCGTTAATCACTCATGATATGGGCGTCGTCGCGCGCATGTGTGATCGCGTTCAGGTCATGCGGCTTGGCGCATTTGTCGAAGAAGGCCCGGTGGAGAATATCTTCGCAAACCCGCATCATAAATACACACGCAAACTGTTAGAAGCAATGCCGCGCATCGACGCTGGCGGCCCTGATAAACCGGAAAAGACCACCGCCCCGATCATGGAGGCGGACGATATTCAGGTTCACTTCCAGATCAAATCGGGCAGTGGGTTTTTTGGTGGCTCCCAACCACTTCGCGCGGTCAATGGCGTCAGTTTCTCACTTCACGAAGGCGAAACACTTGGCATCGTTGGTGAGTCGGGATGCGGAAAATCGACGCTTGCCCGTGCGGTCCTACGGTTAGTCGAACCCACACATGGCTCGGTTAGTTGGCTGGGAACAAATCTGACGTCGCTGGACAAAAAAGAAATGTCACGCGCCCGTAAGAACCTTCAAATCGTCTTTCAGGATCCTTTGGCAAGTTTGGACCCTCGCATGACGATCTCTACGTCTATTGCTGAGCCATTGCGCACATTTCGAGCTGACCTGACAGCTCGCGAACGACGGGAAGAAGTTCACGCCATGATGGAGCGCGTGGGCTTGGATGCCTCGATGTATAACCGCTATCCGCATGAACTTTCCGGCGGCCAAAACCAGCGTGTCGGCATCGCCCGCGCGATGATCAATCGTCCTAAACTTATCATCTGTGACGAGGCTGTTTCCGCGCTGGATGTTTCCATTCAGGCTCAGATCATCTCGCTGCTAAAAGAGCTGCAGACAGAGTTCGGCATGTCTATGCTCTTCATTTCTCACGACCTTTCGGTCGTTAGGGACATTTCTGATCGCATCATGGTTCTGTATCTTGGTCGCATCGTTGAACTTTCCGACAGCGCAACGATCTGCACTTCCCCGAAGCATCCCTATACTCAAGCGCTTATTTCAGCTGTCCCTATTCCCGATCCAAAAATTGAGCGCAGCCGCAAGAGATTACGCTTGCCGGGCGAGTTGCCTTCACCACTAGATCCAAAAGCAGCGCTGCGGTTTTTGCCCAGTAAGCTGGCCGGCGGAGAATTCGACTATGTGCCCCAATTGCACGAGACATCACCTGGCCACTTCGTTGCCGAACACGACAGCCTGCAGGACATACTTGCCAACGCCCTGTAGTGGCGTTGCATAATTGAAAATGTCGGAAGGGTTGGTTGCGGGGGTAGGATTTGAACCTACGACCTTCAGGTTATGAGCCTGACGAGCTACCGGGCTGCTCCACCCCGCGCCAACGAAGTGTGAACTATCTATGATTGTCGCGGTCCGCAAGACCGAAGGGAAGAATTTTTTATCTTATTTGAGCAGGATTTGCTTGCCAGAAGCATCGCTGTCAATCGCGCTGTCGATAACGGCCTGCAATCGCGTGGCGGTTGCGAAATCTGGCTGCATGCCAGAACCCGATTCCACGGCTCTGGCGAACTTTTCATAGTTAGTTTCAACCGGCTCTAGCGACACATCGCGCCAAGTGCCGGTTTCAAGGTCTTCCCCTTCAGAAATTGAGATGCTTCCCAGATCTCCGGAATTGGAAACCGAAATGCCGCCCTTGGTGCCAAAGATTTTGAGCGACAAATCGTTGATATGGCCGGACGCAAACCGCGAAGCATGGACGACTCCTGTCGCACCGTTTTCAGTTCGGGCAGTCATGACAAAGCTGTCGTTCGCATCCAGATCATACTCGCCAATTCGGTTGCCCGGAGCCTTGTCAAATACTGTCAGATCGGCACGTAACTGAGTGATGGCGTCATCAATGGCAAATGTTGCAAAATCAAAAATATGAATGCCAACATCGCCCAAAACACCACTGGATCCATGCTTTTGTGAAAGCCGCCAAAGCCAAGTGCTGTCGGTTTTCCAGTCGCCCCAGGCTGGCTGGGTCAGCCAGCTTTGCAGGTAAGACGCTTCGAAGTGGCGCACCTCGCCAATGCGGCCGCTGGCGACCAATTCGCGGGCAGTTTGTATAGCAGAAACATTGCGATAGGTGAGGTTTACCCCAGTTATCAGATTAGCATCTAAGGCTGCCTTGGTCATCTCTGCGGCGTGGCTGTAGTTGGTTGCCAAAGGCTTTTCGCAGAAGACATGTAGCCCCGCCGAAATGGCTTGCATCGTTGTGCGGTAGTGCACCGCGTCAGGTGTGACATTGGCGATGGCGTCGGCATTAACGGAACCCAAAGCCTGCTCCAGATCAGTGAACCATTGGTCGATTCCGTGAGTTGCGGCGAACTCTTTTGCGCGTGTCTCATCAATATCGATACACCCGACAACTTCGACGCCATCGATGGCCAGAAACGCTTTTGCGTGCTGTGCGGCCATCAAGCCGGTTCCCAGAATTATGATGTTCACGTCAAGTTCCTTTCGGGGTGACCGGGGCAATCCGAATGTCGCATGGGAGATGCGGCAAACCTTGAAATTATTGCGACGCTATCTGCGGCGGCACAACCCCCAAAAGTCACCCTAGCGATGCGACCCAAGCCCAAGTTCGAGTGGGCACCTGACGCATTCGTGAACAGTTGCGAGCATTTGTATTTAGGCCAATCTCCAGGGGAGCGGCTAATGTCAAGTTGCCCACAATTGACTGGAATAAAATGAAGAAATCCAACAAGAAGCCGAAGCAAGCCAAGAAACAAATCAAAGCAAATCAACAAGCTACGGGGGCGGAAACCTCGCGTCGTGATTTTTTGCGGCTTTCAAGAAACGGGCTGATCGGAGTGGGCGCGGTTGGCGGCATCGGTTGGTGGGCGGTTTCCGGAGTGAGGGCCACAGCTGCCGAACATGACCTGTCCCGAATTGGTCGCGGCCGCCCTGCGGTGGTGCAAGTGCACGACCCTCAGTGCGCGCAATGCACAGCGTTGCAACGGAACACGCGCCGGGCGCTAAGGTGTTACGATGACGATGATTTTGTCTATCTCGTGGCCAGCATAAAAACCGAAGCAGGGCAAATGTTTGCGTCGCGCTTTGGGGTGCCTCATGTGACGTTGATGCTGTTTGACGGTTTGGGCGAACTTGAGCAGGTGTTAAACGGCGTTCGTGACCGAGACCAATTGAAACCGCACTTTACCACCTTGATAGAAACTGTTTAGCGCGGCACTCGGCCCCGAAAGGTTTTGCATCGTTAACGATGCGTGCGCCCTCGGGGTCTTGCGCGCAATGGGTATGGGTAGTTAATCCAGTAAAACAAGGCGAAATGGCCAATTTGGCAGTGTCGGTATTACGTCGGTATCGCGTCGGTGTTTGGGTCGGTATGGGCAAATGCGCACTTGATTTTAGGTGCGTGCGTTAACCTGTCTGAAGTCAGCGCCTATGGGTCCAATTAGGTTAATTTGATAAGAGAGAGTTGTTGGCTCATCGTAACCACTGAGGAGTGGGACATGAGACAGACAACTGGAACTCGCAGGAGCCCCGGCGAGAAGATCGTCAAAGAGATCAAGCGCGCGACGCGCAAACAGTATTCGTCAGAAGAGAAGATCCGGATCGTGCTGGATGGCTTGCGTGGCGAAGACAGCATTGCTGAGTTGTGCCGTCGTGAGGGAATATCTCAAGGTATCTACTACAAATGGTCCAAGGACTTCATGGAAGCTGGCAAACGGCGGCTTGCTGGAGATACGGCGCGTGCGGCTACGACCGACGAAGTCAAGGACCTGCGCCGCGAAGCCCGAGACCTGAAGGAGGTCGTTGCCGAGCAAACACTGGAACTGCGTCTTCTCAAAAAAAGCATGACCGGCGGTGGGGGCGACCAAGAATGAGGTATGCTGCATCTGAGAAGTTGGAGATCATCCGGCTTGTTGAGGGGTCGCATTTGTCTGCTCGTCGAACATTGGCAAAGCTGGGCATCCCCCGCACCACATTTTACCGTTGGTATGATCGGTATCGGCAGCGCGGCGACGCTGGCCTTGTGGATCAAGCGCCTAAGCCCAGACATGTCTGGAACCGCATCCCCGACGAAGTCCGGCGCAAGGTCGTCAAGCTGGCGCTGCAGGAGACGGAGCTGTCGCCGCGCGAACTGGCAGTGACGTTCACGGATCGGGAGCGCTACTTCGTCTCGGAATCTTCAGTCTATCGGGCCCTGAAGGCCCACGATCTGATCACCAGCCCGGCCTTTATCGTGCTCAAGGCGGCAAACGAGTTCAAAGACAAGACCACTGCGATCAACCAGCTTTGGCAAACCGACTTCACCTATCTCAAAGTGCTTGGCTGGGGCTGGTTCTATCTCAGCACAATCCTGGACGACTACAGCCGCTACATCATCTCGTGGAAACTCTGCACGAACATGCGGGCAGAGGACGTGACGGACACCCTGGATTTGGCGCTACAAGCATCAGGGTGCGATCAGGTTCACGTCATCCACAAACCCCGCCTCCTCAGCGACAACGGGTCCAGTTACGTCTCTGGCGATCTGGCTGAATGGCTGCAGGACAAAGGCATGAAGCATTCTCGGGGCGCACCATATCATCCCCAGACACAGGGCAAGATCGAGAGGTGGCATCAAACCCTGAAGAACCGCATCCTATTGGAGAACTACTTCCTTCCGGGAGACCTCGAAACCCAGATCGAAGCCTTCGTCGATCACTACAATCACAAGCGCTACCACGAGAGCCTGAACAACGTCACACCCGCCGACGTCTACTTCGGGCGTGACAAAGCCATTCTAAGACAACGGGAAAGGATCAAACGAAAGACGCTCGAAGCGCGGCGCTTGCATCACAGACAGCGCGCCGCATAATAACATCAACCAGACGAGCCAAACTCTTTACTTGTTTAAGCAACTCTTGGTTCCCAAAACCCTGACGACGGACAGACGAAAATTTTTCCGCCCGGTTCTGCATCCAACCGATCGTAAGTTGAACCACGTTTACGACCACCAACGAGGTTTCCCAAAATACGCCGACGGGGTCTTTTGTCCAAACAATATCATACGTAATGCCGACAAGTGCCGAGAGGATCACCAAGACACGCAACACCCACATCACGCGCATAACCATCGATACGAATAGGAGGAAATACGACATATGCCCGACCATCCCTCCAAACGACAAAGCAGATTGAAGGGTAAGTTCCATATAGTTCAGGCCTCGTTGGCGATGGTCGTGAAAGGCAATCAATTGCACTAGCTGTTGGATTGTAAGCATAGGCTTGGTGCCACAGCAAGCTATCGACGGGAGCTGTTGGTCACAAGCAAGCGACCATATGTGTCCCGAATTTCGAGTGTTTGGCTTGAAATACTTGCTTAGTTTCCTGGCCGGTTAAAGAAGACGGAGAAACGCAGATTATTGCTCGAAGGCGGAATGGAAGGCTGAGCTAGAGTTTTAAGGGTCACGAGAACTATGAATGGGCGATGTCGCGCCCTTGTCACACACTAAGCGATCGGCAACTTTGTCCGCATAGCCGACACACCCCCAAACACAAAAAAGCCGCCCCGGAGGGCGGCGTTTTTGTTCGTGCATCGTCGAGAGATACCCGTCGGAGCAATTGCTTCGACGATGATATGTTCCTTACTAGGTTTGGCGGTGACCTACTCTCCCACGTCTTAAGACGCAGTACCATCGGCGCGGCGGCACTTAACTGCCGAGTTCGGGATGGGATCGGGTGTTTTGCTCGCGCTATGACCACCAAACCAAGAAAAGAACACATCAACTTCACCCTTCAACCTGTTGGGGTCGAAGAGAAATCCAAGTCGCGTAGCTTACGTTGGTGTATGCTCTCGATTTTCTGTGCACCGAAGTGCGCAGCCAGTCTTCTACTGGATCAAATCAAGCCTATCGGACAATTAGTATCGGTCAACTGAACGCATTGCTGCGCTTACATCTCCGACCTATCGACGAGGTGGTCTACCTCGGTCCTCAGGGATACCTTGTTTTGAGGGGGGCTTCCCGCTTAGATGCCTTCAGCGGTTATCCTTTCCGATCATAGCTACCCAGCACTGCCATTGGCATGACAACTGGTCCACCAGTGGATCGTTCACCCCGGTCCTCTCGTACTAGGGGCAACTCCTCTCAAGTATCCTACACCCACGGCAGATAGGGACCGAACTGTCTCACGACGTTCTAAACCCAGCTCACGTACCTCTTTAAACGGCGAACAGCCGTACCCTTGGGACCTGCTCCAGCCCCAGGATGAGATGAGCCGACATCGAGGTGCCAAACGGTGCCGTCGATATGGACTCTTGGGCACCATCAGCCTGTTATCCCCGGCGTACCTTTTATCCGTTGAGCGATGGCCCTTCCACTCGGGACCACCGGATCACTATGGCCGTCTTTCGACTCTGCTCGACTTGTCAGTCTCGCAGTCAGGCTGGCTTCTGCCATTGCACTCAACGAGCGATTTCCGACCGCTCTGAGCCAACCTTCGCACGCCTCCGTTACTCTTTGGGAGGCGACCGCCCCAGTCAAACTACCCGCCACACAGGGTCCCGGAACCGGATAACGGTCCGCGGTTAGACATCAAGCAAAGCAAGGGTGGTATCTCAAGGATGGCTCCACAGAAACTAGCGTTACTGCTTCAAAGCCCACCACCTATCCTGCACATGCTTGGCCTGATGCCAATGTGAAGCTGTAGTAAAGGTGCACGGGGTCTTTCCGTCTAACCGCGGGAAGCCTGCATCTTGACAGGCAATTCAATTTCGCTGAGTCGATGTTGGAGACAGCGGGGAAGTCGTTACGCCATTCGTGCAGGTCGGAACTTACCCGACAAGGAATTTCGCTACCTTAGGACCGTTATAGTTACGGCCGCCGTTTACCGGGGCTTCAATTCAAGGCTTGCACCTCTCCTTTTAACCTTCCGGCACCGGGCAGGCGTCAGACCCTATACGTCGTCTTGCGACTTCGCAGAGCCCTGTGTTTTTAGTAAACAGTCGCCACCCCCTGGTTTGTGCCCCCGGATTCCACTTGCGTAAAACCCGGGCCTCCTTCTCGCGAACTTACGGAGGTATTTTGCCGAGTTCCTTCAACATCGTTCTCTCAAGCGCCTTGGTATTCTCTACCAGTCCACCTGTGTCGGTTTAGGGTACGATCTTATAGTGGGGCTATTTCCAGGAACCTCTTAGCAGCCCATTCAATCCAATAAGGATGAACTACCTTCGAGATCCGTCACCACCACATGGCCCAGGAATATTA